>VOFL01000126.1_pt1 | contig 4640270 bp, 4045 predicted proteins | sample 5384111 | NCBI WGS metagenome assembly VOFL01 (sample SAMN12384731, study PRJNA508395) | synthetic metagenome | isolation source: mock microbial community "Gut Microbiome Whole cell Mix" consisting of 8.3%...
TTGACGGTACACGTCCGCAGTTTGGTCGCAACGATCCCTGCCCTTGTGGTTCAGGTAAAAATTAAAAAGTGCTGCGGCCAATAATGGTTGACGGTACGGTTTAGCAAACACTCTCAACAAGGTTTTTCCAGCAATGCATTCACTCCAACGTAAAGTTCTGCGTACTATTTGTCCGGACCAAAAAGGTCTGATCGCACGTATTACCAATATTTGCTACAAGCACGAGTTAAATATCGTACAGAACAATGAATTTGTTGATCACCGTACCGGGCGCTTTTTTATGCGCACGGAACTGGAAGGGATTTTTAATGATTCCACCCTGCTGGCGGATCTCGATAGCGCATTGCCAGAAGGCTCCGTGCGTGAGCTGAATCCTGCCGGTCGTCGCCGGATAGTGATTCTGGTCACTAAAGCGCATTGCCTTGGCGATTTGTTGATGAAAGCCAATTACGGCGGCGGATGTCGAAATCGCGGCAGTTATTGGTAACCACGATACTTTACGTTCTCTGGTTGAGCGTTTTGATATTCCGTTTGAGCTGGTAAGCCATGAAGGGTTAACCCGCAACGAGCACGATCAAAAGATGGCGGATGCCATTGATGCTTATCAACCTGACTACGTGGTGCTGGCGAAGTATATGCGGGTATTAACGCCGGAATTTGTGGCACGCTTCCCGAATAAGATCATCAATATTCACCATTCATTCCTGCCAGCGTTTATTGGCGCACGTCCTTATCACCAGGCCTATGAACGTGGTGTGAAGATTATTGGCGCAACCGCTCACTATGTGAATGACAATCTGGACGAAGGCCCAATCATCATGCAGGACGTTATTCATGTCGATCATACCTACACAGCTGAAGATATGATGCGCGCAGGTCGTGACGTCGAGAAAAACGTCTTAAGTCGTGCACTATACAAAGTACTGGCACAGCGCGTCTTTGTTTACGGTAATCGAACGATTATTCTTTAATCGCCAGCAAAAATAACTGGTTACCTTTAATCCGTTACGGATGAAAATTACGCAACCAGTTCATTTTTCTCAACGTAACACACAGCGGCGCGTCATTTGATATGATGCGCCCCGCTTCCCGATAAGGAGCAGGCCAGTAAAAGCATTACCCCGTGGTGGGGTTCCCGAGCGGCCAAAGGGCAGACTGTAAATCTGCCGTCATCGACTTCGAAGGTTCGAATCCTTCCCCACCACCATAATTCACCACAGCGATGTGGTAACTTCGGTGAGATTGTGAAAGTTTGCACTCATCGGGGAAGGGTGAGAACCTTCGACTAAGGTTCGATTCGAGCGAAAGCGAGAGAACGTTGCCACAGGCAACGGCCCGAAGGAGTGAGGAGCGAAGCGACGAATAATCCTTCCCCACCACCATCTCAAGCATTACCTCAAAATTTGAATTACCCACGGTGGGGTTCCCGAGCGGCCAAAGGGAGCAGACTGTAAATCTGCCGTCATCGACTTCGAAGGTTCGAATCCTTCCCCACCACCATCACTTTCAAAAGTCCCTGAACTTCCCAACGAATCCGCAATTAAATATTCTGCCCATGCGGAAGGATGAGCTTCGACCAAGGTTCGACTCGAGCGCCAGCGAAGAGCGTTGCCGCAGGCAACGACCCGAAGGGCGGCGCGCAGCGCTGAGTAATCCTTCCCCACCACCATCACTTTCAAAAGTCCCTGAACTCTCAAGCGAATCCGCAACCAAATATTCTGCCAATGCGGGAAGGATGACAAGCTTCGACTACGGTTCGGCTCGAGCGTCAGCGAGCGTTGCCGCAGGCAACGACCCGAAGGGCGAAGCGCGCAGCGCTGAATCCTTCAAAAAGCCCGGAATTCTCAAACGAATCCGCAATCAAATATTCTGCCCAAGCGGGGAAGGATGAGAAGCTTCGACCAAGGTTCGACTTGAGCGCCAGCGAGAGCGTTGCCGCAGGCAACGACCCGAAGGGCGAAGCGCGCAGCGCTGAGTAATCCTTCCCCACCACCATCGCTTCCTTAAATAATCAAAACCTGTTACTCCGAGCTAATTTTGCCCGATGGCACCACGTTTACCGGGCCTACAATATCCTCCCTGTAGGTCGGATAAGCGAAGCGCATCCGACAACTCACCACCGTGCCCATAAAAAACCCGCCGAAGCAGGGTCTATGTGAACTAAAATTCGCTTAGTGACGAGCGCGCACCAGCTGGTACTTACGTGTCAGATACTCCACCGGTACGCTCCAGATGTGTATCAGACGCGAGAACGGGAACAGCAGGAATAACGTCATCCCCAGCAGTGCAGACGGAAGATAAACGCCACACCATCGAGGTGTTGAGAAGCGCCACCGTGGAAGGTCACCACCGACTGCGCCCAGCCAACCAGTTTCATCATCTCGCTACCGTCCATATGCTGAGCGGAGAACGGAATGGTCAACAGGCCCAGCGCGCACTGGATAACGAGCAGCGACAGGATCAGGATATCCGCTCCGGTAGTGGTTGCACACGCGTGGGCTGAACAGACGACGTTTCAGCAACAGCACGCCGCCAATCAGACACAGCACGCCGCTGGCACCACCAGCAAACATTGCCATTTTCTGTTTCACTTCAATCGGCAGCGGGCTTCATACATCCAGTGCGGCGTCAGCATACCGAAGAAGTGACCGACAAAAATCCCCAGAATCCCGATATGGAACAGGTTCGACGCCGAGGTTCATCCCTTTGCGATCCAGCATCTGGCTGGACGCCGCGCGCAGTGTACTGCCCGTAGTCATAACGCAGCCAGCTACCAATCAGGAAGACCGCCCCGGCTATGTACGGGTAGATATCAAAGAAGAACATATTCAGGAATTGCATTAGTGCTGTCCTCCGGTGGTGATATTCAGATATTGCGGCGCGACGGCACCGGCAAAGCGACGCTGATGCGCAGTGATTGCTGAATCACCGCAGCCTTTGTCAGCAAAAATTTAACCTGCTCTTCTTCCCAGACAGCATCCAGCGCCTGCGGCGTATCCTCGCGCGTTTCGTCGGAAATTTTTCCGCCACTTTGTCGCTGTCGATAGCGGTATTCGCCAGTTTCAGCAGCAGATCAAACAGCACGGCATAACGGCTTTCACGCTGTTGCAGACGCGCGCTCAGCAATGCCAGAATCGGCGCGATATCTTTCAAGCCTTCCACGGCTTCGCTTTGCGGCAGCTGCGCAGTACTCCAGATACAGCGGCAGATGGTCCGGCAATTCGCGGCTGTTTAACTGCAAGCCGTGCTGCTCGTACTGCGCCAGCAGGTCCACCATCGCCCGCGGTCGCGGGATTCGCCGTGCACATGTTCAAACAGCAACAGTGACGTGGCGCGGCCACGGTCGAACAGTTCGCTGTACTGCGCCTGGGCATCGAGCGGATCCATCGTCGTTAAATCGCGCAGGAAAATGCCCAGCGCATGGGCATCCTCTTTTGGCAGATTTTTCGACGCGGCAATCGCCTCAAACATCTCTTGTTGATGCTGCCATAAGGCAGCATCCGGATATTCAAGGAGACGCGATACAATCACGAGTTCGATCATGGATGCGGCTCCGTTTTGCTGGTCACATCGATGGCATCGATACGACGGCTGTTGAACAGATTGAATTTGGTATCTGAACCGTGGCAGCCATCACCAAAGGTAAAGCCGCAGCCATTTTTCTCCGGGAAGGCTTCCCGTGCCAGTTCACGATACTCGGCACCACAAAGCGATCTTCGTAGTTAGCAATCGCCAGATAACGGTACATCTCCTGTGCCTGGGCTTCGGTCAGACCGACCTCTTCCAGCGCACGGGTATCAACTTTACCGTCAACGGTTTCAGCACGTTTGTAATGACGCATCGCCAGCATACGTTTCAGTGCGCGCAGTACCGGTTTGGTATCACCGGCGGTCAGCAGATTCGCCAGATACTGTACCGGAATACGCAGGCTTTCGACGTCTGGCAGAATGCCGTTGCTACCCAGCTCACCCGCGTCTGCTGCAGACTGAATCGGAGACAGAGGCGGCACGTACCAGACCATCGGCAGTGTGCGATATTCCGGATGCAGCGGCAGCGCCAGTTTCCATTCCATTGCCATTTTATAAACCGGCGACTGCTGTGCGGCTTCAATAACGCTCAGCGGAATACCGTCTTTAATCGCCTGCTCGATGACTTTCGGATCGTTCGGATCGAGGAACACGTCCAGCTGACGCTGGTAAAGATCTTTCTCGTTCTCGGTGCTGGCTGCACGTTCAATAGCGTCGGCATCGTACAACAGCACGCCAAGATAACGGATACGACCGACACAGGTTTCTGAGCACACGGTCGGCTGACCCGCTTCAATACGCGGATAGCAGAAGATGCACTTCTCAGACTTACCGCTCTTCCAGTTGAAGTAGATTTTTTTGTACGGGCATCCAGTGATGCACATACGCCAGCCACGGCATTTATCTGGTCGATCAGGACGATGCCATCTTCTTCACGCTTGTAAATCGCACCGCTCGGGCAGGTCGCCACACATGCCGGGTTCAGGCAGTGTTCGCACAGGCGCGGCAAATACATCATGAAGGTGTTTTCGAACTGGCTATACATCGCCTTCTGGATGTTGTCGAAGTTCTTGTCTTTCGCCAGTTTGTCAAACTCACCGCCCAGGTCATCTTCCCAGTTCGGCCCTTTTTCGATTTTCGCCATCCGTTCCCCGGTAATCAGCGAACGCGGACGGGCAATCGGCTGCGATTTGCTGCCTTCCGGCGCGGTATGCAGGTTCTGATAGTCAAAATCGAACGGCTCGTAATAATCGTCGATCCCCGGCAGATGCGGGTTAGCGAAGATTTTACCCAGCAGCATGGCACGGTTACCCATGCGCGGCTGCAGTTTGCCGTTGATTTTACGGATCCAGCCGCCTTTGTATTTTTCCTGGTTTTCCCAGTCAGTCGGGAAGCCCTGGCCCGGCTTGGTTTCCACGTTGTTGAACCACGCATATTCCACGCCTTCACGGCTGGTCCAGACGTTTTTACAGGTAACTGAACAGGTGTGGCAGCCGATGCACTTATCGAGATTCAGCACCATGCCGACTTGTGAACGAATTTTCATTTTACGCTCTCCTGTACCTGGTCATTGCCTTCGCCATCTAACCAGTCAATGTTCTTCATCTTACGCACTACAACAAACTCATCGCGGTTAGAACCTACGGTGCCATAGTAGTTAAAGCCGTATGCCAGATGGGCATAGCCGCCGATCATATGCGTCGGTTTCGGCGTGATACGGGTGACCGAGTTATGGATACCACCACGCTGTTGGGTAATTTCCGAACGGGCAGGTTAACGATACGTTCCTGCGCGTGGTACATCATGGTCATCCCTGCCGGAACACGCTGGCTGACAACCGCACGGGCAGTCAGAGCACCGTTGCTGTTGAAGACTTCAATCCAGTCGTTATCGGCGATACCCAGATCTTTGGCATCGGCTTCACTCAACCAGACCACCGGACCACCGCGACCTAAAGTCAGCATCAGCAGGTTGTCGCTGTAGGTGGAGTGGATACCCCACTTCTGGTGCGGCGTCAGGAAGTTGAGCGCTTTTTCCTGGTTGCCGTTGGATTTCTGGCCTATCACTTCTTTCACCGAACGGGTGTCGATCGGCGGACGATAAACCAGCAGGCTTTCACCGAAATCACGCATCCACTGGTGATCCTGATACAGTTGCTGACGACCAGAGAGCGTACGCCATGGGATCAGCTCGTGAACGTTGGTGTAACCGGCGTTGTAAGAAACGTGTTCATCTTCCAGACCAGACCAGGTCGGGCTGGAGATAATTTTGCGCGGCTGTGCCTGAATATCGCGGAAGCGGATCTTCTCGTCTTCTTTATTCAGCGCCAGATGCGTATGGTAAAGATAGGTAAATTCGCTCAGGGCAGCCAGGGTTTTCCCGGCTCCCTGACCGTTGGTTTCCGTTGCCAGTGTCAGGATCATCTCTGCCGCATCAATTGCGGTGTTCAGCATCGGCTGGCCTTTCGCCGGCCCTTCCGCTTTGGTGTAGTTGAGCTTACGCAGCAGATCCATCTCGCTCTGGGTGTTCCAGGCAATCCCTTTACCGCCATTACCGATTTTCTCCATCAGCGGGCCGATAGAGGTAAAGCGTTCGTAAGTCGCCGGATAATCGCGCTCTACGACCATAATGTGTGGCGCGGTTTTACCTGGGATCAGGTCGCACTCGCCTTTTTTCCAGTCTTTCACATCCAGCGGCTGCGCCAGTTCAGCGGCAGAGTCATGCTGGATAGGCAGCGTGACGATGTCGGTTTCTTTACCCAGATGGCCGACGCACACTTCGGAGAATTTCTTCGCGATGGCTTTGTAGATTTCCCAGTCGCTTTTCGCTTCCGGTGGATCGACCGCCGCAGACAGCGGGTGAATAAACGGATGCATATCCGAAGTATTCATGTCGTCTTTTTCGTACCAGGTCGCCGTCGGCAAAATGATGTCGGAATAGAGACAGGTGCTCGACAGACGGAAGTCCAGCGTAACCACCAGATCCAGCTTGCCTTCCAGACCATTGTCCTGCCAGTCCACTTCTTCCGGCTTCACGCCGCCCTGTTGCCCCAGATCTTTACCCTGGATACCGTGCTCCGTCCCCAGCAGGTACTTGAGCATAAACTCATGACCTTTACCGGAAGAACCGAGCAGGTTAGAACGCCAGATGAACAGGTTGCGCGGGTGGTTTTTACCGTTTTCTGGTTGTTCTGCCGCAAAACGGATGGAACCCTCTTTCAGGGATTTCACCGTATAGTCCACCGGATTCATCCCGGCTTTTTCCGCTTCGCCAGCGATAGTCAGCGGGTTAGTGCCTAACTGCGGTGCAGACGGCAGCCAGCCCATGCGTTCCGCACGGACGTTAAAGTCGATCAAGTGTCCGGTATAGCGGGATTTGTCCGCCATCGGTGACAGCAACTCTTCCGCCGTGACGGTTTCATAACGCCACTGGCTGGAGTGGTTATAGAAATAAGAAGTGCTGTTCATGTGACGCGCCGGACGCTGCCAGTCAGGGCAAACGCCAGCGGCTGCCAGCCGGTTTGCGGACGCAGTTTTCCTGACCTACATAGTGCGCCCAGCCGCCCCCGCTCTGACCGACACAGCCGCAGAAAATCAGCATGTTGATCAGACCACGATAGTTCATATCGAGGTGATACCAGTGGTTCAGCCCCGCACCGACGATAATCATCGAACGACCGTGCGTTTTATCAGCGTTATCGGCAAATTCACGGGCGATGCGAATAATCTGGCTGCGAGAAACGCCGGTAATCTGCTCGGCCCAGGCCGGGGTATAAGCTTTCACATCGTCATAGCTGGTTGCACAGTTAACGTCGTTCAGGCCACGTTCCAGACCGTAGTTTGCCAGCGTCAGATCATAAACGGTGGTCACGGGGCGGTGCTGCCATCAGCCAGTTGCAGGCGTTTCACCGGCAGTTTGTGCAGCAGCACGTTTTCCAGTTCCACTTTGTTGAAGTGTTCCGTGCCGTCGCCACCAAAGTACGGGAAGCCTACCTCAGCGATCTCATCCTGGCTACCCAGCAGGCTCAGTTGCAGCTCGGTTTCTTCGCCAGTTTTGCCGTCGCGCTGCTCAAGATTCCATTTGCCCTTCTCGCCCCAGCGGAAGCCAATAGAACCGTTCGGCGCAACCATTTCGCCATTGGTATTAAAGGCGACAGTTTTCCATTCCGGATTGTTTTCTGGCCAGCGCATCAACCAGATCAGCAGCGCGCAGCATACGACCTGCAGCGTAGTAACCGTCGCGTTCTTCCAGCATCACCAGCATCGGCATGTCGGTGTAGCGACGCACATAGTCGGTGAAATACTGGCTTGGGTTGTCGAGGTGGAATTCACGCAGCATTACGTGGCCCATCGCCAGCGCCATTGCCGCATCGGTGCCCTGTTTCGGTGCCAGCCACAGATCGCACAGTTTGGCGATTTCAGCGTAGTCTGGTGTGACGGCAACAGTTTTGGTCCCTTTGTAACGCACTTCAGTAAAGAAGTGAGCATCCGGGGTACGCGTCTGCGGCACGTTTGACCCCCAGGCGATGATGTAGCTGGAGTTGTACCAGTCAGCAGATTCCGGTACGTCAGTTTGCTCGCCCCAGGTTTGCGGAGACGCAGGAGGCAAGTCGCAGTACCAGTCGTAGAAGCTTAAGCAAGTACCGCCAATCAGCGAGAGATAGCGTGCACCCGATGCGTAAGAAACCATCGACATTGCCGGAATTGGCGAGAAACCAGCAACACGGTCCGGGCCGTAGTTTTTGATGGTGTAAACGTTAGATGCGGCGATCAGTTCGTTCACCTCCTGCCAGGAAGAACGAACAAATCCACCGCGTCCACGCGCCTGCTTAAAGCTTTTCGCTTTATCGGCGTCTTCAATGATAGAAGCCCATGCCTCAACCGGATCGCTATGCAGCGCCTTCGCTTCACGCCACATTTTCATCAGGCGTTTGCGCATCATCGGGTATTTCAGGCGGTTGGCACTGTAAAGATACCAGGAGTAGCTGGCACCGCGCGGGCAGCCGCGAGGTTCATGGTTTGGCAGATCCGGACGGGTACGCGGATAGTCAGTCTGCTGGGTTTCCCAGGTGACCAGACCGTTTTTGACGTAGATTTTCCAGCTGCAGGAGCCGGTGCAGTTTACCCCGTGGGTAGAGCGGACGATTTTGTCATGCTGCCAACGCTGGCGATATCCATCCTCCCAGTCACGGTTGGTATTGAGAAGCTGGCCATGCCCATCGGCAAAGGTTTCACCCTTCTGTTTGAAGTAGCGAAACCGGTCCAGGAATTTACTCATCGGTTTTCTCCTGTGGGAGCCTGTCGGCCCTCTGATAAATCGACATTGCTAATGTTTAAGGGCAAGGTAACGCTCTGAAACAGCGTGGGAATTGATAACGATCAAGAGTGATGGGGATGAAAAATAAAGTAAATTCCTAAGATACCCCTTTAGGATAATTAACAGCCACCACATAACAGACTGTAAATTAAGACGTTTTATACCTGTAGTTATTTAAACTATTAAGATTTTTATGCAGATGGGTATTAAGGAGTATTCCCCATGGGTAACATATTAATGGCTCTTAATGAAATCCGGCGAAATAAACCATATAACATTAGTATGTTGTAACTAAATGACGCATAAAAAAAGCGCGACATCATGCCGCGCAAAGGATAATCAAATATTTTACTCTATATAATTCGGTTTACAGGAAGGCGGCAAGTGAATGAATCCCAGGAGCTTACTAAAGTAAGTGACTGGGGTGAATGAACGCAGCCGCAGCACATGTAACCCGAAGTATGACGAGTAACGGTTTATTTTTTAGAATGCCGACCATATACCGCCCAGGTAATCACTACGCAGGCGATATAGAAAATCAAAAATACCTTCATTGCGCCGACTGGCGAACCCGTTAATGCCAGCGAGCTACCAAACGCTTTCGGGATAAAGAAGCCACCAATCGCGCCAATCGCAGAGATGAAACCCAGCGCCGCCGCCGTGTCGGTTGCCGCTTCACGCATCGCACGTTCGTCAGAACCCCCTTCTGCTTTCACGCGATCCATTGTCAGTTTACGGAAGATCACTGAAATCATCTGGAAAGTGGAACCACTACCCAGCCCAGCTGTCAGGAACAGCGCCAGGAAGACCGCGAAGAACGCCATGAAGCTTCCGCCCTGCCCGTCAGTCGGTAAGGTCAGGAACAGCAGGCCGCTGAAAATCGCCATCAGAATAAAGTTCACCAGCGTGACACGAGTTCCGCCCAGACGGTCAGATAATGCACCACCTGCAGAACGCGCCAGCGCACCAATAAACGGCCCGAAGAAAGCGTATTGCAGAATCTGAACATCCGGGAACTGCGTTTTTGACAGCATTGCAAAGCCCGCGGAGAAGCCGATGAAGGAGCCGAAGGTTGCCAGATACAGCAGGCTCATAATCCACAGATGACCCCGTTTGAGTACCGGCAACTGCTCCTTGATGGAGGCTTTCGAGGTAGCAAGATCGTTCATGCCAAACCACGCCGCAATGGTGAAGATGGCAAGGAACGGCACCCATATCCAGGACGCATTCGCCAGATACAGCTCAGTCCCATCCGGCTGTTTGACGCCCTGGCTACCAAATACTGCGAAAATCGACAGTGATACCACCAGCGGAGCAACCAACTGCATGACGCTGACGCCCATGTTTCCCAGACCACCATTCAGACCCAGCGCGCCACCCTGCTTCTGTTTCGGAAAGAAGAAGCTGATGTTTGCCATACTGGATGCGAAGTTCGCGCCAGCAAAGCCGCATAGCAGAGAGATGATGATGAAGACGCTATAAGGCGTGGAGGTATCCTGCACGGCAAAACCCAGCCAGACGCAAGGAATAATCAGAATACCGGTGCTGAACGCCGTCCAGCGACGACCACCGAAGATAGGAACCATAAAGGAGTATGGAACACGTAATAACGCGCCAGAAACCGAAGGCAGCGCAGTCAACATAAATAGCTGATCGGTCGTAAAATTAAAGCCGACTTTCGGTAGGTTCACCGCAACAGCGCTGAACAACATCCATACGCAAAACGCCAGCAGCAGACAGGGAACGGAAATCCACAGGTTGCGGCTGGCAATACGTTGACCGCGTTGTTGCCAGAACGCAGGATCTTCCGGTCGCCAATCTGTAATGACAGCTCCAGTAGCCCTTTCGGGGGCGGATGAGTGACTCATAGACACCTCTGATACTCGTTTCGATGTCTGCCACCTTAGTGTCTGTAGCTAAAGGCAATTTGATGTAAATCAAACGATAAGATAACTTTATCTATCATTGATATTTATCATTACCCATAGTGAGTACAGTGACTTCATAAAAATTATGAGATTTTTCACGGTGCTGTAAAATCCCTACCCTTACCGATGTAAAGCGACTAACCACACGGCAAATAAGGAGTAACTCTTTCCGGGTATGGGTATACTTCAGCCAATAGCCGAGAATACTGCCATTCCAGAATGTATCGTCACATTCATTAAGGTTATTGCTCATTTAAAGCCTGAAGGAAGAGGTTTACATCCTAAAACTTTGTCCCTCTCCGCTCACCCCGTTAATCAGGTTGCGCTTATTGTGTTGCTTTCTACTGCTATTGGACTGGCAGGGATGGCGGTTTCTGGCTGGCTGGTGCAAGGCGTTCAGGGCAGCGCCCATGCGATCAACAAAGCGGGATCGCTGCGCATGCAAAGTTACCGTCTGTTGGCGGCAGTGCCATTAAGCGAGAAAGACAAGCCCTTAATTAAAGAGATGGAACAAACGGCATTTAGCGCCGAGTTGACTCGAGCAGCAGAACGAGACGGACAACTGGCGCAATTACAGGGTTTACAAGATTACTGGCGTAATGAACTGATCCCTGCGCTGATGCGTGCACAAAACCGAGAAACGGTGTCAGCGGATGTCAGCCAGTTTGTTGCCGGGCTTGATCAACTGGTATCTGGTTTTGACCGCACCACGGAAATGCGCATCGAGACAGTGGTACTGGTCCATCGGGTAATGGCGGTATTTATGGCACTTTTACTGGTGTTCACTATTATCTGGTTGCGGGCGCGACTGCTACAACCGTGGCGGCAACTGCTGGCAATGGCGAGTGCCGTCAGTCATCGCGATTTTACCCAACGCGCAAACATCAGCGGGCGCAACGAAATGGCGATGCTTGGAACTGCGTTGAACAATATGTCTGCAGAACTGGCCGAAAGTTATGCCGTACTTGAGCAGCGGGTTCAGGAGAAAACCGCCGGGCTGGAGCATAAAAATCAGATCCTCTCTTTTTTATGGCAGGCTAACCGCCGGCTGCATTCCCGCGCCCGCTGTGTGAACGCCTGTCACCTGTACTCAACGGCTTACAGAATTTAACCCTGCTACGTGATATCGAATTGCGGGTGTATGACACTGATGATGAAGAGAATCATCAGGAGTTTACCTGCCAGCCAGATATGACTTGTGATGATAAAGGCTGCCAGCTCTGCCCGCGCGGCGTATTACCCGTTGGTGATCGCGGCACGACCCTGAAGTGGCGGCTGGCTGACTCTCATACGCAGTACGGTATTTTGCTGGCGACCCTGCCGCAGGGGCGTCATCTTAGCCATGATCAACAACAACTGGTGGATACCCTGGTTGAACAACTCACCGCCACGCTGGCGCTGGATCGCCATCAGGAACGTCAGCAACAGTTGATCGTGATGGAAGAGCGTGCCACCATTGCGCGCGAACTGCATGATTCTATTGCCCAATCTCTCTCTTGCATGAAGATGCAGGTGAGTTGTTTACAGATGCAGGGCGATGCGCTGCCAGAAAGCAGCCGCGAACTGTTAAGTCAGATCCGTAACGAACTGAATGCATCCTGGGCGCAGTTGCGTGAATTGCTCACCACATTCCGCTTGCAGCTCACCGAGCCTGGATTACGTCCGGCGCTGGAGGCGAGTTGCGAAGAGTACAGCGCCAAATTTGGCTTCCCGGTGAAGCTGGATTATCAATTGCCGCCTCGCCTGGTGCCTTCGCATCAGGCAATCCACTTGTTGCAAATTGCCCGTGAGGCATTAAGTAACGCCCTCAAACATTCGCAAGCGAGTGAAGTCGTGGTGACGGTGGCGCAAAACGATAATCAGGTCAAACTGACCGTCCAGGATAACGGCTGCGGCGTGCCTGAAAATGCCATCCGCAGCAATCACTACGGCATGATAATAATGCGCGATCGTGCGCAAAGTTTACGAGGCGATTGCCGCGTCCGCCGTCGTGAATCAGGTGGCACCGAAGTGGTGGTCACCTTTATTCCCGAAAAAACTTTCACAGACGTCCAAGGAGATACCCATGAGTAATCAGGAACCGGCTACTATCCTGCTGATTGACGATCACCCGATGCTGCGAACTGGCGTAAAACAGCTTATCAGTATGGCACCAGATATCACCGTGGTTGGCGAAGCGAGTAATGGCGAACAGGGTATTGAACTGGCGGAGTCTCTTGATCCCGATCTGATCCTGTTAGATCTCAATATGCCCGGCATGAACGGTCTGGAAACGCTGGATAAACTGCGCGAAAAGTCCCTCTCAGGGCGCATTGTGGTATTCAGCGTCTCTAACCATGAAGAAGATGTGGTCACCGCACTGAAACGCGGCGCGGATGGCTATCTGTTAAAAGATATGGAACCGGAAGATCTGCTGAAAGCATTGCATCAGGCAGCTGCTGGCGAAATGGTATTAAGCGAAGCATTAACGCCTGTTCTGGCCGCCAGCTTGCGCGCTAACCGTGCCACTACTGAGCGCGATGTTAACCAGTTAACCCCACGCGAGCGCGATATTCTCAAGCTGATTGCCCAGGGTTTGCCGAACAAGATGATTGCCCGCCGCCTGGATATCACCGAAAGCACAGTAAAAGTGCACGTCAAGCACATGCTGAAGAAAATGAAGCTCAAGTCTCGCGTGGAAGCAGCGGTATGGGTGCATCAGGAGCGCATTTTCTGATTACGGTTCCCAGCGCAGTTCGTCGTTTGACAATGCATCGAACGGTTCGACAAGCGTTAGCGTGATCTCATTGGAGGAGACACGCTGCCCCTGGTTATCTTCCACCACCACAGACAATCGCCAGTGATTGCTTGCCCCTTCCCCGTTCTGCCAGTCAGGCATGATCAGCGTCCAGCCCTCCGCGCTGTTGGCTTGTGCGCCCGGCGTCAAACTTAATATCTGCGTATCGCCCTGCCAAATCAGTTGCCGAATACCGTAACGACTGCGGATTTGTAATTTCAGCGGCACTGTTTCGCCAGGTTTTAGATCCCACGGCGGTGTCGCCAGAAACACCGTTAACGTTTTTCGCTGTCGGTACTCAAGAGTCGGTAGATTATTTCGCTGCGGATTGTCATAGCGACTACCACGTAACGACTGACTTTCGGCAACCTCGCCCGCAGAAAGTTGTTTTTTGAGCGGTACACCAAAGCGGTAATTAAGATTCAGCCCGAGGTTATTTTGATTTTCGCCACTTTCACCCTGTTTATGCTGGGCCGTCACAGTGACTAATGGCACAGGGGTGTAATTTAATCCCAGACTCAACGCGACGGGATTGTGATAACCCGTACCAGAGTTAAACAAATCAACACGATCACCAAAATACTGTTCTAGGCTGACACTGGTATTGAGGTGTTGATAGAACGGCATGCGCATCCGAGCTGTCAGGTCGTACCCGCGCGCCATCCGTTGTTCCTGCGTGGCTGTCTGTTCATGCCATGCAGCAAACGGCTGATAAAAGTTTGCCGATAATCGCAAATATTCGCCCCACGCTTCGGCACCAAAGCCCGCTCGCTGAAGATTTTCGTCCAGCAAGTTGTCATAAAAAGTGTTATAACCCACCAGCCAGTTGCCGCGCGCCCAGCGTTGCCCAACGCCCACATTGCTCACCAACCCATTATCCTGCTGAGTAAGACCAAGCTGGCTCCAGGTGAGATAACGATCATTATCTTGTAACGGCACAAACCAGCTTCCACGACTGCCGGTGAAATGTCCTTCGTTATCCACTTTGACGTCAACACTGGCATTTCCCCACGGTGATAGCGGGACTCTACGTGCTGATTAACCTGTCGACTACGCGCGTCGCAGACTTTTCCCAATGCGAAAGCTTTTGCCTGCTCGCCAGTATCCAGCCCGTTATCATTCATACTGGTTTCGCCGAAATCTTTCACAATTTCAGCAAAGTGTTTTTCCCCATCATGATTTTCGGGAGCCATGCCTAAATCCGGCAGACCATCATTGTTATTATCAAAGGGATTTGCCGCTTTTTGCTCGAAGGTAGATTGTGCGTTAGCTGTACCGCCTGCTACAAGCAAGAGTAAATAAAACGGGATAATGCGAGGAACGAAACGGCTCAAAACGTCGGTAACTTCCGGTAATAATGAAAAACCATAGCCTTAAAGAATAACGATTACTGGCAACTTTTGTCGTATTTTCTCGCGCTTTCAGGAAAATCCTTAAAAATGTGACCGATTGGTCAGACGCTGCAGAAGCAGTAAGATAGAAGATGAGTGTCTAATTCCCTGAATACAGGAGTAAATAATGCAAAAAATCGTGATCGTTGCCAATGGCGCACCTTACGGGAGCGAATCCTTGTTTAACAGCTTGCGGCTGGCCATTGCGTTACGAGAGCAGGAGAGCAATCTGGATCTGCGTCTGTTCCTCATGTCTGATGCGGTCACAGCCGGGTTGCGCGGGCAAAAACCAGGGGAAGGCTACAACATTCAGCAAATGCTGGAGATCCTTACCGCTCAGAATGTACCGGTGAAATTGTGCAAAACCTGTACCGACGGGCGCGGGATTAGTACACTTCCTCTGATTGATGGGGTGGAAATCGGTACTCTTGTGGAACTGGCGCAATGGACGCTGTCAGCCGATAAAGTGCTCACATTTTAATGTTTGAGGGGCGTCTGACGCCCCACTATGCGGAAGTTTACTCAGGCGAATCCCGGACGTAACACACCATCCGGAAAATTCTCCGCCAGCAGTTTTTTTACCGATACCAGCAAATCATTCAGCCCATCGTCCTGCATTCCCAGTTGGATAAGCCCCTGTTCCAGTGAAAACAGGTATTGTGCGTTGGTTCCCAGCGGACCGCTCGCCGCCGCAATCAACGGCGCGATGACCTGAGCGCGAGTATCAGATTCATATTCTGGATGTCGCGGGTCCATAATAAACACAATGGCGTTTACTGTGCGTCCATCATCAAGATCAAGCTGACACCAGGTTGGCAGATAACAGCCGGTAATCATCTCTCGCTTCCACAACAGGGTTAGTTCCTGCTCCAGCGTCTCTTCTGGCAGTCGATAGGCGACGCCTGTGGTGCGTCCGCCCTCTTTCAGTGCAAGCATCCGTCCCGGCTGGTGCGCAGTCCCGCGCCCGGCGGTCAGGCGCAGGCAAAATGCGCGATGCCATCCAACCAGTGTACCGGTGCACGATTCGGTAAACTCCAGTGCCGGATTCCACATCAACGATCCATAGCCGAAGATCCACACCGGTCCCTCATCAGGTCGACAAGCCAGCGTCGCCGCCAGCGAAGCCGCCCGTTGTTCTGCTGACCATAAGAGTGATTCTTCAATGGCACCAAATGCCGTTTTACAATCGGCATTCATCAAGAAATCACGCGTTATCACCTTACACTTCCGCCACTGCATACTTCCCTGCGACAACTTTTTGGTGTCTTCCGGACATTTTTACTGCTCATTTTGAAACCACTAACGGGACAATATGCAATCCACGGACCACTTGCAAGGCAACACCGCACGAATAGCTTTAACTAAGCGACCGGTTTTACGATTTTTTATGCCATTTATCATCATCCCCTTTGGCATATTCATGCTTCACAGCAGCCCAGGCCACTTTATGCGCGGTTTCTTCGCGACTGGCGTCATCACGCCGATCTTCTTTATCTTTATATTGATCCCATGCGCTGTTGAACGCTTCTTTATAGATATCCTGGGCATGAGACGGTAGAACGTGCTTTACGCTTTCCGGCAGATCGCTTTTCGTTTTATACGGCATCGTTGACTCCTTTTACAAAGTTGAACATTAAGTGTGGTCAACAATATCTACTCTTGCCAAAACATAAGAATTTTCAGGTCAGACTCTTCTTAAGAGACGCTAAAACAAACATTGTCTAAACGTAATACTTATTTTTATGCCCCAATGAGTAAAAAATCGACAGCGGGGTAAAAATTCGTAAAATGTTACCGATATCCAGACACTTTCTGTTATTTTTCCTACCTATTTTTTACATTTTCGATAAATTCATCTGCAAAGGGATAACCATAATGTCAAATGCTCAAGAGGCGGTAAAAACCCGCCACAAGGAGACTTCGCTTATTTTCCCGGTTCTGGCGCTGGTAGTGCTGTTCCTGTGGGGAAGCAGCCAGACACTACCAGTGGTCATTGCCATCAATCTTCTTGCGCTTATTGGTATTTTAAGTAGCGCCTTTAGTGTTGTCCGTCATGCGGACGTATTAGCCCATCGCCTGGGAGAACCTTACGGTTCGCTTATTCTTAGCCTTTCAGTGGTTATTCTTGAAGTCAGTTTGATTTCAGCTTTAATGGCAACCGGCGACGCCGCGCCAACGCTAATGCGTGATACGCTCTATTCAATCATTATGATTGTTACCGGTGGGCTGGTTGGCTTTTCATTATTGTTGGGCGGTCGTAAGTTTGCCACCCAATATATGAATCTGTTTGGTATCAAGCAGTATTTAATTGCGCTGTTCCCCCTGGCGATAATCGTACTGGTATTTCCAATGGCTCTGCCTGCGGCGAATTTTTCAACCGGTCAGGCGTTACTGGTAGCATTAATTTCTGCGGCAATGTATGGCGTATTTTTGCTGATCCAGACCAAAACGCATCAAAGTTTGTTTGTCTACGAGCACGAAGATGACAGTGATGATGACGACCCGCATCACGGTAAACCGTCTGCCCATAGCAGCCTGTGGCATGCTATCTGGTTGATTATCCATCTGATTGCCGTTATTGCGGTGACCAAAATGAACGCCAGCTCGCTGGAGACATTGCTCGACAGCATGAATGCCCCTGTCGCCTTTACTGGCTTCCTGGTGGCACTGTTGATTCTGTCGCCGGAAGGTTTAGGTGCATTAAAAGCAGTGTTGAACAACCAGGTTCAGCGCGCGATGAATCTGTTCTTTGGTTCAGTGTTAGCAACCATTTCGCTTACCGTACCTGTCGTCACGCTAATTGCCTTTATGACGGGTAACGAATTGCAGTTTGCACTTGGTGCGCCAGAAATGGTGGTGATGGTGGCCTCTTTAGTGCTGTGCCATATCTCCTTCTCCACCGGACGTACTAACGTGCTCAATGGCGCAGCGCATCTGGCACTGTTTGCCGCCTATTTGATGACGATATTTGCCTGACAGTTATATCTCCTCCGATGACGGTAATCGGGGGAGATAATATAAATTCCTGCTTATTGTATTTCTTCATACTACCTGGACAGGTCGTTAATCAGAATTGCGAGCCTGTACCACACCCTGCACGAAACCACTGCAACAGCTGTTGAAAAGCCGGAATGTACTCTTCATTGCAAACATTTCAGGGATGAAGTGAAGATGAATTGCGACGTAGTATCCACACCAAGCCGGCGTTATCCGGTGAGGCGCAATGTTGCGGGGCTTTATCCTGGTGGCATTGGTTGCTGGAAAGAAAACCCCGCACGTTGAGAGGTAAAACCTGACAACAAAACGGGGCTAATCTTGAAACCAGACACTTCAAGAATAGCCGCAAAATGTTGTCATTACAACAAGGCGGCTATATGACGCTCGCGCAGTTTGCCATGATTTTCTGGCACGACCTGGCAGCACCGATCCTGGCGGGAATTATTACCGCAGCGATTGTCAGCTGGTGGCGTAACCGGAAGTAAGGTGAAAACGGGCGTCAGGCTGCCGTGATGGCAATATGCGCCCGAAACCGGCCGCAGGGGTAACAGCCTGCGGCCATTTTTGTCTTTATCTCTTCCACAAGTAAATATTGGCAACCCGAGCTGGAAGCATCATCCAGAGCACTCATGAAACGACTGCAACAGCTGTTGAAAAGCCGGAATGTACTCTTTATTGCAAACATTTCAGGGATGAAGTGAAGATGAATTGAGACGTAGTATCCACACCAAGCCGGAATTATCCGGTGAGGCGCAATGTTGCGGGGGCTTTATCCCTGGTGGCATTGGTTGCTGGAAAGAGAAAACCCCCGCACGTTGAGAGGTAAAACCTGACAACAGAACGGGGGCTAATCTTGAAACCAGACACTTCAAGAATAGCCGCAAAATGTTGTCATTACAACAAGGCGGCTATATGACGCTCGCGCAGTTTGCCATGACTTTCTGGCACGACCTGGCGGCACCGATCCTGGCGGGAATTATTACCGCAGCGATTGTCGGCTGGTGGCGTAACCGGAAGTAAGGTGAAAACGGGCGTCAGGCTGCCGTGATGGCAATATGCGCCCGAAACCGGCCGCAGGGGTAACAGCCTGCGGCCATTTTTGTCTTTATCACTTCCACAAGTAAATATTGGCAACCCGAGCTGGAAGCCTCATCCAGAGCACTCATGAAATGACTGTAACAGCTGTTGAAAAACCGGAATGCACTCTTCATTGCAAACATTTCAGGGATGAAGTGAAGATGAATTGAGTCGTAGTATCCACACCAAGCCGGCGTTATCCGGTGAGGCGCAATGTTGCGGGGCTTTATCCACGGTGGCATTGGTTGCTGGAAAGAAAACCCCGCACGTTGAGAGGTACAACCTGACAACAGAACGGGGGCTAATCTTGAACCAGAACAATTCAAGAATAGCCGCAAAATGTTGTCATTACAACAAGGCGGCTATATGACGCTCGCGCAGTTTGCCATGATTTTCTGGCACGACCTGGCAGCACCGATCCTGGCGGGAATTATTACCGCAGCGATTGTCAGCTGGTGGCGTAACCGGAAGTAAGGTGAAAACGGGCGTCAGGCTGCCGTGATGGCAATATGCGCCCGAAACCGGCCGCAGGGGTAACAGCCTGCGGCCTTTTTTGTATCCGGCACCCATGAAAAAAGTCTTAACGCAGAACGCTAATACTTTATTTTTCAAGCAAAAAAGATTACTTGCTGGTATCCAGTTCTTCGAAACCTTTCACCAGATCATCAATCGCTTTCATCTGCTTGAGGAACGGTTCCAGTTTAGCCAGCGGCAGCGCGGATGGACCATCACATTTCGCATGTTCCGGATCCGGATGCGCTTCAATAAACAGCCCCGCCAGACCTACCGCCATACCGGCTCGTGCCAGCTCAGCCACCTGAGCACGACGACCACCGGAAGCTGCGCCAAACGGATCGCGGCATTGCAGTGCGTGGGTCACGTCGAAAATCACCGGCGAGTTACCAGACACTTTCTTCATAATGCTGAAGCCCAGCATATCGACAACCAGGTTGTCATAGCCGAAGTTAGCACCGCGATCGCAAAGAATCACTTTTTCGTTGCCGCCTTCTTTGAATTTATCAACGATATTACCCATCTGTCCCGGGCTGACAAACTGTGGTTTCTTGACGTTAATTACCGCACCGGTTTTCGCCATGGCTTCAACCAGGTCAGTCTGGCGAGCAAGAAACGCCGGCAACTGAATCACATCCACGACATCAGCAACGGGCTGTGCCTGACTTGGTTCGTGAACGTCGGTGATAATTTTCACGCCAAAAGTCTGCTTCAACTCCTGGAAGATTTTCATCCCTTCTTCCAGGCCCGGTCCACGATAAGAGTGGATGGAGGAGCGGTTGGCTTTGTCAAAAGAGGCTTTGAACACGTAAGGGATACCCAGTTTCTGGGTCACAGTTACGTAGTGCTCGCAAATGCGCATCGCCAGATCGCGAGATTCCAACACGTTCATACCGCCAAACAGTACGAACGGCAGGTCATTTGCTACGTTGATGTCGCCAATGCTAACCACTTTTTGTTTCATAGGATCGCCTTAATCTTGAGTAAAATGTCGATTAATTAATGCAGCACAATATGTTTATGCGCGATGTTATTTATTTGCGCACGGATCATTTCGCTGATCGGGTCTTCCGGACACTGTTCAACGAAATAACTTAAATCGTTCAACGCAACGTGTTCGCAATCCAGTTGCGCATAAATCAACCCGCGATCGCGAATTTCATAGGGATCTTCAGGGTTGAATTGTAATAAAGCTTCGCTGGTGCGTAACGCCAGCTCCATCTGATTTTCTTCCATCAACGAGGCTTTGAGTGTATCCAGCAATTTGCGGATTACCTCAATGTTATCAGCTTCATCAAGGTCTTCATAAAACAGTTCCGCCGACGGGCTGATATTTCCCTTTAACCATACGTCCAGCATATGTTCGCTTAACGATTCACCGTTAAAAGGATTAATCAGCCAAATTTCGCCATCCGGACATTCAATGCGCAATATCAGCTGCGTAGGGAAAATCACCGGCAGCAGCGGCAAATCGAGACGATTCGCGACCCATAATAAAACCGCACCTAATGATACCGCACTGCCCTGTCGATTCTTTAACACCTGGTCCAGCCATAATGCATCGGAAAGACGATAAACACCGCGTGAGGCTTTAAATCCCCAGTCGCCGTAAAACAGCGCGATCAGTTTTTCCAACTGCTCTTCTAAAGGCAGAAGCTGGCTGATTTCTTCCTTCGCCAGACTAACGAGACGCTCCAGTTCGTCGTAAACATCTTGCGAGGGAAAATCGCGGCGGATTGCTTCGCAAGCCAGGATCATGCCTTCGCACAATGGCGCTTTATTAAATTCGAAATCAGCTAACGATCTCATGACTTACCCCAGTAACGGTACTTTTGTGGTGGCGAGTTTAATGATGATGTACAGCACCACCAACGCCAGCGGGAAGGCAATAATGCGCGCCTGCTGACTGTGCATACGACGATAATCGAGTGCAATAAAACCCAAAACGATATAAATGATAACTCCAAACAGCTTTTCAGTCAGCCACTGTGCCTGCCCGGAAAATGGCAGGATGTGCGCTTTAGCCATCAACGCAATGCCGCTTAACAGTAACAGCGTATCGACAACCGGCGGCACAATGCGCGTCCAGCGAGCAAATGCCTGTGGATGCTTCTGATAACGTAGCCAGAAACGTAAGGTTAATAGCCCAACAGAAAGCGCGATACTAATAAGATGAACACTAAGCAGTGTAGAAAAACTTGTCATTGATAATAGCGGCCGAGCGTTACGCGCTCGTTATCACCATAGTCACGGCAGGTTTCGACGTCATGATACCCCGCGAGGATAAATGCTTGTCGCACCGCTTCGCCCTGCTGCCAGCCATGTTCCAGAAGCAGAAAGCCGCCGGATACCAGCGCGTTACGCGACTGTTCGATGATATGCACGATGTCTGCCATTCCACTGTCTGCCGCAACCAGCGCAGTGAGCGGCTCAAAGCGGACATCGCCTTGTTGAAGATGAGGTCCTGCTCGTCAATATACGGCGGATTGCTGACAATCATCGCAAACTGCTGCCCGGCTAGCGCGCTAAACCAGTCGCTTTGCAGAATGTGGATATTTTGATCGCCAGATGCTGGGCATTACGTTGTGCCGGGAGACAGCATCAGGCATACGATCTCAGCGATAATTTCGCAGTCCGGGCGCTCGCTAGCCAGCGCAAGCGCAATCGCCCCGGTACCCGTCCCGAGATCGAGAATACGGCAAGGTTGTTCAGGCAACCGCGCCAGTGCCTGCTCCACCAGACACTCCGTATCCGGGCGCGGAATTAAGGTCGCTGGCGAAACAAATAACGGCAACGACCAGAATTCTCGCACCCCGGTTAAATGAGCAATGGGTTCACCATCGCGACGACGTGTCAGTAGCGCATCAAGTTGCTGACATTGTTCGTCAGTCAGCTGCGTTTCACCAAAGGCGAGAATAAAAGTACGCCCTCTGCCGGTAACATGCTCCAGCAGGATTTCAGCATCACGCCGCGGGCTTTCGCTCGCCTGAAGTTGGCTTATTGCTTCACGTAACCAGTGTTGATATTCCATTATTCCTGCTCGGACAACGCCGCCAGTTGGTCGGCCTGATGTTCCTGGATAATCGGTTCAATCAGCATATCCAGCTTACCTTCCATCACTTCATCCAGGCGGTAGAGCGTCAGGTTGATGCGGTGATCGGTAACGCGCCCCTGCGGGAAGTTGTAAGTACGGTTACGGTCGCTGCGATCGCCACTCCCCAGCAGGTTACGACGGGTAGACGCTTCGGCCTGTTGGCGTTTTGCCATTTCAGCAGCGTGGATGCGAGCACCGAGAACAGAAAGTGCTTTAGCTTTGTTTTTATGTTGTGAACGTTCGTCCTGACATTCAACAACAATCCCGGTCGGCAAGTGAGTAATACGAATTGCCGAATCGGTGGTGTTAACGTGCTGACCACCCGCCCCTGACGAGCGGAAAGTATCAATGCGTAAATCTGCTGGGTTGATGTCCGGCAGTTCTGCGTCAGGCAGTTCTGGCATTACCGCAACGGTACAAGCAGAAGTATGAATACGACCCTGCGATTCCGTAGCAGGAACACGTTGCACGCGATGACCGCCGGATTCAAATTTCAGACGACCATACACACCATCACCGCTAATTTTGGCGATGATCTCTTTATAACCACCATGTTCACCCTCGCTGGCGCTCATGATTTCTACCCGCCAGCGGCGGGCTTCGGCATAACGGCTGTACATACGGAACAGATCGCCCGCGAACAGCGCCGCTTCGTCGCCGCCGGTTCCGGCTCGGACTTCGAGGAAGGCGGTACGTTCGTCATCAGGATCTTTTGGCAGTAACAGAACCCGTAATTGCTGTTCCAGGTGCTCGCTTTTTCTTTAGCTTCGCGCAGTTCATCCTGCGCCATCTCACGCATTTCAGGATCATCGAGCATCATCTGTGCGGTTTCGATATCTTCCTGAACCTGTTGCCAGTCGGTAAAACAGCGCGAAACATCACTTAACTGCGCATATTCGCGTGATAATGCGCGAAAACGTTCCTGGTCGGCGATAGTTTGCGCGTCACCCAGCAACGCCTGAACTTCTTCATGGCGTTCATGCAGGGCTTCCAGTTTGGCAACGATAGAAGGCTTCATAGGCGTAAATGCACCCTGTAAAAAAAGAAAATGATGTACTGCTACTCCAGCCCGAGGCTGTCGCGCAGAATATTCAGGCGTTCGTTATCCCCGTCACGGGCGGCCTGTTGAAGTGATTTCGTTGGCGCATGGATCAAGCGGTTAGTCAGTTTCCATGCCAGATCCTGCATAATGGCTTGCGCGTCGCCGCCCTGCTCAAGGGCCGCTAACGCTTTGGCGGTTAACTCATCGCGAACTTGCTCTGCCTGGCTGCGATACTCGCGAATGGTTTCGCTGGCGCTTTGTGCTCGCAGCCACGCCATAAATTCGCTGGTTTCCTGAGCGACAATAGTTTCCGCCTCAACCGCTGCGGCTTTACGCTGCGCCAGGTTGTGCGAAATGATGCTTTGCAGATCATCAACGCTATAAAGATAAGCATTCGCCAGTTTGCCAACTTCCGGCTCAACATCGCGCGGAACGGCAATATCCACCAACAGCATTGGTTGGTTGCGACGGCTTTAATGCGCGCTCCCCCATGCCTTTCCCGATAATCGGTAACGGGCTGGCGGTGGAACTGATGATGATATCGGCTTCGCGCAGACGTTCGTCGATATCACTCAGGGCAATCACTTCCGCGCCGACTTCATCTGCCAGAATTTGGGCACGTTCGCGAGTGCGGTTGGCGATAATCATCTTCTGTACTTTGTGTTCGCGCAGATGACGCGCCACCAGCTCGATAGTTTCGCCCGCGCCTACCAGCAACACTGTGACCGTAGAGAGCGATTCAAAGATCTGCCGCGCCAGCGTACAAGCCGCAAAAGCGACAGACACAGCGCTGGCACCGATATCTGTTTCAGTGCAAACGCGTTTCGCGACAGAGAAGATTTCTGGAACATGCGTTCCAGTTCGCTGGCCTTCATATGACCTTTTTGCGAATCGGCAAACGCTTTTTTAACCTGACCGAGGATCTGCGGCTCCCCCAGAACCAGTGAATCCAGGCCGCTGGCAACACGCATTAAATGGCTAACCGCGTCGTTATCCTGATGCCAGTAGAGGCTTTTACGCAGATCTTCTTCATTAAGATTGTGATAATCGCAAAGCCAGCGGATTAACGCCTCTTGCAGGTTGTCCTGCTCTTCAACGCTAAGATAAAGTTCCGTGCGGTTGCACGTCGACAGCACCACGCCGCCCTGCACCATCGGCTGCGCAAGCAGGCTGTCAAGCGCCTGATCGAGCTTATCCGGCGAAAACGATACACGTTCTCGCAGCGATACAGGTGCCGTTTTATGGTTGATACCGAGTGCTAAAAGGGTCATGTCTGCGGGAAATAATACCAACGTTGATAGGGTTAGTCTGCTTGCATCATACAGGATGCGTAAGATCAATAAAAGAGAGCGCCCCCTTTTGGAGTAATTGCCGAAAGCCGTTAGATTCTGGCAATTAAGACAACTTGAACATAGACGATAGCGGACGGTAACGCTAGCATTAAGGGTTATAACTGCAACGTATCTCAAGGACTTGTCATCACTATGCCCCTGCCCGATTTTCGTCTTATCCGCCTGCTACCGCTGGCTGCTCTTGTGCTCACTGCCTGTTCCGTTACCACGCCCAAAGGTCCCTGGCAAAAGCCCGGATTCGCCACAATGGCGTCAGCATCAGCAAGACGTGCGCAATCTTAATCAGTATCAGACTCGCGGCGCGTTCGCTTATATTTCTGACCAACAAAAAGTGTACGCCCGCTTTTTCTGGCAGCAAACCGGCCAGGATCGCTACCGTCTGCTGCTCACTAACCCATTGGGCAGCACGGAACTGGAGCTGAATGCTCAACCGGGTAACGTGCAGTTAGTCGACAATAAAGGTCAGCGTTATACCGCCGATGACGCCGAAGAGATGATTGGCAAATTGACCGGAATGCCAATTCCGCTCAACAGCTTGCGCCAGTGGATTTTAGGTTTACCGGGTGATGCAACCGACTACAAACTGGACGACCAGTACCGCCTGAGCGAAATTACCTACAGCCAGAATGGCAAAAACTGGAAGGTTGTTTATGGTGGTTATGACACCAAAACGCAACCTGCGATGCCAGCCAATATGGAACTCACCGACGGTGGTCAACGCATCAAGTTAAAAATGGATAACTGGATAGTGAAATAATGCGGACACAGTGGCCCTCTCCGGCAAAACTTAATCTGTTTTTATACATTACCGGTCAGCGTGCGGATGGTTACCACACGCTGCAAACGCTGTTTCAGTTTCTTGATTACGGCGACACCATCAGCATTGAGCTTCGTGACGATGGGGATATTCGTCTGTTAACGCCCGTTGAAGGCGTGGAACATGAAGATAACCTGATCGTTCGCGCAGCGCGATTGTTGATGAAAACTGCGGCAGACAGCGGGCGTCTTCCGACGGGAAGCGGTGCGAATATCAGCATTGACAAGCGTTTGCCGATGGGCGGCGGTCTCGGCGGTGGTTCATCCAATGCCGCGACGGTCCTGGTGGCATTAAATCATCTCTGGCAATGCGGGCTAAGCATGGATGAGCTGGCGGAAATGGGGCTGACGCTGGGCGCAGATGTTCCTGTCTTTGTTCGGGGGCATGCCGCGTTTGCCGAAGGCGTTGGTGAAATACTAACGCCGGTGGATCCGCCAGAGAAGTGGTATCTGGTGGCGCACCCTGGTGTAAGTATTCCGACTCCGGTGATTTTTAAAGATCCTGAACTCCCGCGCAATACGCCAAAAAGGTCAATAGAAACGTTGCTAAAATGTGAATTCAGCAATGATTGCGAGGTTATCGCAAGAAAACGTTTTCGCGAGGTTGATGCGGTGCTTTCCTGGCTGTTAGAATACGCCCCGTCGCGCCTGACTGGGACAGGGGCCTGTGTCTTTGCTGAATTTGATACAGAGTCTGAAGCCCGCCAGGTGCTAGAGCAAGCCCCGGAATGGCTCAATGGCTTTGTGGCGAAAGGCGCTAATCTTTCCCCATTGCACAGAGCCATGCTTTAAGCCGGGCAAGCTGAGTTTCGGTGACAACGTCACCTTGTTCCAGACGTTGCATCGCGCTCTTTAATACACCGCCTGGAAAGGATCATGCCTGGCCCGCACAGTTTTCGGCAGATTCTTTCCACCAATGGACGCATGCCTGAGGTTCTTCTCGTGCCTGATATGAAGCTTTTTGCTGGTAACGCCACCCCGGAACTAGCACAACGTATTGCCAACCGCCTGTACACTTCACTCGGCGACGCCGCTGTAGGTCGCTTTAGCGATGGCGAAGTCAGCGTACAAATTAATGAAAATGTACGCGGTGGTGATATTTTCATCATCCAGTCCACTTGTGCCCCTACTAACGACAACCTGATGGAATTAGTCGTTATGGTTGATGCCCTGCGTCGTGCTTCCGCAGGTCGTATCACCGCTGTTATCCCCTACTTTGGCTATGCGCGCCAGGACCGTCGCGTCCGTTCCGCTCGTGTACCAATCACTGCGAAAGTGGTTGCAGACTTCCTCTCCAGCGTCGGTGTTGACCGTGTGCTGACAGTGGATCTGCACGCTGAACAGATTCAGGGTTTCTTCGACGTTCCGGTTGATAACGTATTTGGTAGCCCGATCCTGCTGGAAGACATGCTGCAGCTGAATCTGGATAACCCAATTGTGGTTTCTCCGGACATCGGCGGCGTTGTGCGTGCCCGCGCTATCGCTAAGCTGCTGAACGATACCGATATGGCAATCATCGACAAACGTCGTCCGCGTGCGAACGTTTCACAGGTGATGCATATCATCGGTGACGTTGCAGGTCGTGACTGCGTACTGGTCGATGATATGATCGACACTGGCGGTACGCTGTGTAAAGCTGCTGAAGCTCTGAAAGAACGTGGTGCTAAACGTGTATTTGCGTACGCGACTCACCCGATCTTCTCTGGCAACGCGGCGAACAACCTGCGTAACTCTGTAATTGATGAAGTCGTTGTCTGCGATACCATTCCGCTGAGCGATGAAATCAAATCACTGCCGAACGTGCGTACTCTGACCCTGTCAGGTATGCTGGCCGAAGCGATTCGTCGTATCAGCAACGAAGAATCGATCTCTGCCATGTTCGAACACTAATCGAACCCGGCTCAAAGACCCGCTGCGGCGGGGTTTTTTTTGTCTGTAATATCCATTTGTATGACCTATGCCTCCTTCACCTGCCATTTAGTTGACAGATGATGCGCTCACGGATGAAACATTATTGTGAACAAAATATTTTCCTCACATGTGATGCCTTTCCGCGCTCTGATCGACGCTTGCTGGAAAGAAAAATATACTGCCGCACGGTTTACCCGTGACCTGATTGCCGGGATAACCGTCGGGATTATTGCTATCCCGCTGGCGATGGCGTTGGCTATTGGTAGTGGTGTGGCACCCCAGTACGGTTTATATACCGCAGCTGTTGCGGGGATTGTCATTGCTCTGACGGGTGGGTCACGCTTTAGCGTTTCCGGTCCGACTGCGGCATTTGTGGTAATTCTCTATCCCGTGTCGCAACAGTTTGGACTGGCAGGACTGCTGGTTGCGACCTTGCTGTCGGGGATCTTTTTGATTCTGATGGGTCTGGCACGCTTTGGTCGCCTGATTGAGTATATTCCGGTTTCCGTCACCTTAGGTTTCACCTCGGGTATCGGGATCACCATCGGTACCATGCAGATTAAAGATTTTCTCGGTCTGCAAATGGCCCATGTCCCGGAACATTATCTACAAAAAGTCGGCGCATTATTTATGGCGCTGCCGACCATTAATGTGGGTGATGCTGCCATTGGCATTGTGACGCTAGGTATTCTTGTTTTTTGGCCGCGTCTGGGCATTCGTTTACCCGGTCACCTTCCGGCCTTGCTGGCTGGTTGCGCGGTGATGGGGATTGTTAACCTGCTCGGCGGACATGTTGCTACCATCGGTTCGCAATTCCACTACGTCCTGGCCGATGGTTCTCAGGGTAACGGTATTCCGCAACTGCTGCCGCAACTGGTGCTGCCGTGGGATCTGCCTAATTCAGAATTCACGCTAACCTGGGATTCTATTCGCACACTGCTGCCTGCGGCATTCTCAATGGCAATGCTCGGCGCAATCGAATCTCTGCTCTGCGCCGTGGTGCTGGATGGTATGACCGGGACGAAACACAAGGCGAACAGCGAACTGGTTGGACAGGGACTGGGGAATATTATCGCTCCGTTCTTTGGTGGTATTACCGCTACAGCTGCCATCGCGCGTTCTGCCGCTAACGTCCGTGCCGGGGCAACGTCCCCTATCTCGGCGGTGATCCACTCTATTCTGGTTATTCTTGCCCTGCTGGTACTGGCACCGCTGCTCTCCTGGCTGCCGCTTTCCGCCATGGCAGCCCTGCTGTTGATGGTGGCGTGGAACATGAGTGAAGCGCACAAAGTGGTCGACTTGCTGCGTCATGCGCCGAAAGATGACATCATCGTCATGCTGCTGTGCATGTCGCTGACCGTGTTGTTTGATATGGTTATTGCCATCAGCGTGGGGATCGTGCTGGCATCGCTGCTGTTTATGCGTCGTATCGCACGTATGACTCGCCTGGCACCGGTAGTCGTAGATGTTCCAGACGATGTCCTGGTTCTGCGCGTTATTGGCCCGCTGTTTTTTGCTGCTGCTGAAGGCTTATTCACGGACCTGGAGTCACGTCTTGAAGGCAAACGGATTGTGATTCTGAAGTGGGATGCCGTTCCGGTACTTGATGCTGGTGGTCTTGATGCGTTCCAGCGTTTTGTGAAGCGTCTGCCCGAGGGATGTGAACTGCGCGTGTGCAACGTGGAATTCCAGCCACTGCGCACTATGGCTCGCGCTGGCATTCAACCGATCCCGGGACGCCTGGCGTTCTTCCCGAATCGTCGCGCGGCGATGGCGGATTTATAAGTACGAGATTGACCAGTCAGCGCAAACTGACTGGTCAGCAAACTGCATTATTTGTTAGCTATGACGGCGATTATCGCTACGGCGGCAACGTTTGTCATAGTGGCGAACCCACCAGTAACGGTCGCACACCTGTTCATGCCCGCCAACACGGGCACCCGCCAGCCAGAGAATGGCACCGACGAAAATACTTAGCACTGCACCATGTGCGAAATACTGGGGCATATTAAACTGTGGTAACTGGTTGAGGATTGAATACCCCACGCCGACCACCATTACCACCAGACCCAACCCCATGAGCACGTTACCGAGTAACGAAGCGTTTTTGCGTTTCATATGTCACCTCCGGAACTTTCTGGGTTGTAACAGGGAATACCCCTCTTCCTTATGTGTAAAGTATAGACAACACCCAGTGGGTTATGTGCGGGCGTGATCACAATTACAACCCTTATTTCAACAAAACTTTACAAATAAACGCCTGAACACCTTGACTTTCTAATAGTCCACTCAGGCAATTATTACGTTATCTGCATTTGATACGCAGTTTTTTGTCAAGCGGGGCCGCAACCAGTAAACTACGCGCCAGTTATGTACACACTCAGGACAAAAAAACGTGACGATTAAATTGATTGTCGGCCTGGCGAACCCCGGTGCTGAATACGCCGCAACGCGACATAATGCTGGTGCCTGGTTCGTTGACTTACTGGCAGAGCGTTTGCGCGCTCCGCTGCGCGAAGAGGCTAAATTCTTTGGTTATACTTCGCGAGTCACTCTTGGAGGCGAAGATGTCCGCCTGTTAGTCCCGACTACATTTATGAATCTCAGCGGCAAAGCCGTTGCGGCGATGGCCAGTTTTTTCCGCATTAATCCGGACGAAATTCTGGTGGCCCACGACGAACTGGATCTGCCTCCTGGCGTCGCCAAATTTAAATTGGGCGGTGGCCATGGTGGTCACAATGGACTGAAAGACATCATCAGTAAATTGGGTAATAACCCTAACTTTCACCGTTTACGCATCGGAATCGGTCATCCGGGCGATAAAAATAAAGTTGTCGGTTTTGTGTTAGGCAAACCGCCTGTTAGTGAACAGAAGTTAATTGATGAAGCCATTGACGAAGCGGCGCGTTGTACTGAAATGTGGTTTACAGATGGCTTGACCAAAGCAACGAACCGATTGCACGCCTTTAAAGCGCAATAAGTCGTTGTCTGCGGCATTTTTGCCGAGTGCCGTGTATAATAGGCAAAGTTATTTCCATTTCTGCAATCTGTTAGCAATAACAGGTTGATTATTAAGATATTAAGGTGATTTAAATCATGGGATTCAAATGCGGTATCGTCGGTTTGCCCAACGTCGGGAAATCTACCCTGTTCAACGCGCTGACCAAAGCCGGTATTGAAGCGGCCAACTTTCCATTCTGCACCATTGAGCCGAACACAGGCGTCGTACCAATGCCTGATCCTCGCCTGGATCAACTGGCTGAAATCGTAAAACCGCAGCGTACGCTTCCCACGACCATGGAATTTGTCGATATCGCCGGTCTGGTAAAAGGCGCATCGAAAGGCGAAGGTCTGGGTAACCAGTTCCTGACCAACATCCGTGAAACCGAAGCGATCGGTCACGTTGTTCGCTGCTTTGAAAATGACAACATCATTCACGTTTCCGGCAAAGTTAACCCGGCTGACGATATTGAAGTTATCAACACCGAACTGGCGCTGGCAGACCTCGACACCTGCGAACGTGCGATTCATCGCGTACAGAAGAAAGCCAAAGGTGGCGATAAAGACGCGAAAGCTGAGCTGGCGGTCCCTGGAAAAATGCCTGCCCCAGTTGGAAAATGCAGGTATGCTGCGCGCGCTGGATTTAAGCGCTGAAGAGAAAGCGGCTATTCGTTACCTGAGCTTCCTGACGCTGAAACCAACAATGTACATCGCCAACGTCAACGAAGACGGTTTTGAAAACAACCCATATCTTGACCAGGTGCGTGAAATCGCGGCGAAAGAAGGTTCTGTTGTGGTTCCGGTTTGTGCTGCTGTTGAAGCAGACATTGCCGAACTGGACGACGAAGAACGTGACGAGTTTATGCAGGAGCTTGGGCTGGAAGAGCCGGGCCTGAACCGTGTGATCCGTGCCGGTTATAAACTGCTGAACCTGCAAACTTACTTCACCGCTGGGGTGAAAGAAGTGCGTGCATGGACCATTCCGGTTGGAGCAACCGCGCCGCAGGCAGCGGGCAAAATCCATACTGATTTTGAAAAAGGCTTTATCCGTGCACAAACCATCTCGTTTGAAGATTTCATCACTTACAAAGGTGAACAAGGCGCGAAAGAAGCAGGCAAAATGCGTGCAGAAGGTAAAGATTACATCGTGAAAGATGGCGATGTGATGAACTTCCTTTTCAACGTCTAATTAATTTATTGTCTCATGAGGTTTCGCTAAATCTCATGAAGAGCGCAAAAGTATATAAAATCCACGCAATTGCGTGGATTTTTCATTTCACCGAGTCCTAATCATTCTTGTAACATCCTACACTTTTGTGCTTATTGCCTATAGTGAACCACGAGAATAATTAAAGACATAAGTGTTCAGATGCCGGATATCTCATTAGCAGTGATATAACGTAAGTTTTTGTATCACTACACATCAGCCCCCTTCACAGCTGATCAAAATTGATCACGCTCCAATATGCTGGCAAGATGAAAATGATAACCAGTAGCACAATAACAACGATAGGCCAGAAAACCCATTGACCAAAAATGAATATCGATGTTTTTTGCTTTTTCTTATTAGTAATGCAAAAATGGCGCATATTGTTTTTGTTATGCAGATACATCAAGCGAAATTCCCATAACTAATTAGGATTATTACAAAAAATCTTCACCAAATTTTTTAACCGCTGTTTGTTGTAATATTTTTGCCATATTTATAGTAACGAATTGGAATAAGTAACGACAACTTAGGGAATAACTCGATATAAACTCACCTTTGTAAGGGGGATGTTAAATATATATTAATTCCTGTGTTCCTGATTTTGCCCGGTAATAGAGAATTATTCTCTGAGAAGCTCATCATGATTGCACCATACAAATATCATGATGATAAGAGGATATTATTCATTGATTTAAACAAAATGACAAAATCCATAGACCCATAGTCTGGGTACTATATAGGAGTGGTATGGGCATCAAACAACACAATGGGAATACCAAAGCAGATCGTCTCGCTGAATTAAAAATCCGTTCGCCCTCAATTCAACTGATAAAATTTGGCGCTATTGGTTTGAATGCAATTATCTTTTCCCCCCTGCTGATAGCTGCTGATACAGGAAGTCAATATGGCACCAATATTACTATTAATGATGGTGACAGAATTACAGGAGATACCGCCGATCCATCAGGAAACCTCTATGGTGTAATGACCCCAGCAGGAAACACGCCTGGCAATATCAACCTGGGTAATGATGTCACCGTCAATGTCAACGACGCCTCTGGATATGCAAAAGGAATCATTATTCAGGGCAAAAACAGCTCCCTGACAGCTAACCGACTCACAGTAGATGTTGTTGGTCAAACCTCTGCCATCGGCATTAACTTAATTGGTGACTATACCCATGCTGACTTAGGCACAGGCAGCACCATTAAGAGTAACGATGACGGCATCATTATTGGGCATAGCTCAACACTAACAGCCACTCAATTCACCATTGAAAACTCGAACGGTATAGGCCTAACCATCAATGACTATGGCACCAGTGTCGATCTTGGAAGCGGAAGTAAAATCACGACCGATGGAAGTACAGGTGTTTATATCGGTGGTCTCAACGGCAATAACGCCAATGGTGCTGCGCGTTTTACGGCTACAGACCTGACAATCGATGTTCAGGGCTACAGCGCCATGGGGATAAACGTACAGAAAAACTCTGTTGTCGATCTCGGAACAAACAGTACCATTAAAACCAATGGCGATAATGCTCACGGCCTCTGGAGCTTTGGCCAGGTTAGCGCGAATGCACTCACTGTTGATGTAACTGGAGCCGCGGCCAATGGCGTCGAAGTTCGTGGTGGTACAACCACTATCGGTGCAGATAGCCATATTTCTTCCGCGCAGGGCGGTGGCCTCGTCACCAGTGGTTCAGACGCGATAATCAATTTTACTGGCACGGCAGCGCAACGAAACAGCATCTTTTCCGGCGGTTCTTATGGTGCCTCGGCCCAGACGGCAACGGCTGTTGTCAACATGCAAAATACCGATATTACAGTTGATCGTAATGGCAGTCTGGCGCTGGGTTTGTGGGCTCTCAGCGGCGGTAGAATAACCGGAGACAGTTTGGCTATCACCGGCGCGGCAGGAGCCAGGGGAATTTATGCCATGACCAACAGCCAGATCGACCTCACGAGCGATCTGGTCATTGATATGAGTACACCCGACCAGATGGCCATCGCAACGCAACATGACGATGGTTATGCCGCCAGCCGCATCAACGCCTCGGGTCGTATGCTTATCAACGGTAGCGTTCTTTCCAAAGGTGGGCTAATCAATCTGGATATGCACCCTGGGTCGGTTTGGACAGGTTCCTCCCTCAGCGATAATGTCAATGGCGGAAAACTGGACGTTGCAATGAATAACAGCGTCTGGAACGTAACAAGTAATTCTAATCTCGACACGCTGGCGCTGAGCCATTCAACTGTCGATTTTGCCAGCCACGGGTCAACTGCCGGCACATTTGCCACATTAAACGTAGAGAACCTGAGCGGTAACAGTACCTTTATTATGCGTGCTGATGTTGTTGGCGAGGGTAATGGCGTTAATAATAAAGGGGATTTATTGAATATCAGCGGGAGTAGTGCTGGTAATCACGTATTGGCTATCCGCAACCAGGGCAGCGAGGCCACAACGGGAAATGAAGTTCTGACAGTGGTAAAAACCACTGACGGCGCGGCCTCGTTCAGCGCGTCTTCTCAGGTTGAGTTGGGGGGATATCTGTACGATGTGCGTAAAAATGGCACTAACTGGGAGCTTTACGCTTCCGGGACAGTTCCGGAACCGACTCCTAATCCTGAACCCACACCAGCTCCCGCTCAGCCTCCCATAGTCAACCCCGATCCTACGCCTGAACCCGCTCCCACGCCTAAACCCACCACGACCGCAGATGCTGGCGGCAATTATCTCAATGTCGGTTACTTATTGAACTATGTTGAAAACCGTACGCTGATGCAACGGATGGGTGACCTGCGAAATCAGAGTAAAGACGGTAATATCTGGTTGCGCAGTTATGGGGGAAGCCTGGACTCCTTTGCCAGTGGCAAACTGAGCGGCTTTGACATGGGTTACAGCGGTATCCAGTTTGGTGGGGATAAACGTCTCTCTGATGTAATGCCGTTGTATGTCGGTCTGTATATTGGCTCAACACATGCATCGCCGGACTATAGCGGAGGCGACGGTACCGCACGTTCAGACTACATGGGAATGTACGCCAGTTACATGGCACAAAACGGTTTTTACAGCGATCTCGTTATAAAAGCATCGCGCCAGAAAAATAGTTTCCACGTACTGGACAGTCAGAACAACGGCGTTAACGCCAACGGCACTGCGAATGGAATGAGCATCTCCCTGGAAGCCGGGCAGAGGTTCAACCTGTCCCCTACTGGTTATGGGTTCTATATAGAGCCGCAAACCCAGCTTACATACAGCCACCAGAATGAGATGACTATGAAGGCGAGTAATGGCCTCAATATACATCTGAATCACTACGAATCGCTGCTGGGGCGTGCCAGCATGATACTGGGGTATGACATCACCGCAGGCAACAGCCAGCTGAATGTCTATGTGAAGACTGGCGCTATCCGCGAGTTTTCAGGGGATACCGAATATCTGTTGAACAACTCCCGGGAGAAGTACAGTTTCAAAGGTAATGGCTGGAATAACGGCGTGGGAGTCAGTGCACAGTATAACAAACAGCACACATTCTATCTCGAAGCGGATTACACGCAGGGTAACCTCTTTGATCAGAAGCAAGTCAACGGAGGATATCGCTTCAGCTTTTAAGTGCGGGATAGACAAGCCCTTAAACGATGCTGAAAATTGTTAGCGTGCGCCGGAATGAAATACAGATCACTCTGATGTATCAGAAATCGTTTCTGTCTTTCATACCCGGCGCTTAAACTGCCCTGCATCAATGCCATGTTGCTTCATTTTCCGCCACAGCGTAGTGCGGCCGATCCCAAGTAAAGCCGACATTTCCTGAATGCGACCGCCTGTGACCTGGGCTGCGTTAATAATTGCCTCTTTTTCAACTTCCGCAAATGACAGACTGGTGGAAAGGCGGGTGGCGCTGACATCATCTGTCGCCTGCTCGGTAAACAGATGTTCCGGCAAATCACTGACGCGAATGCGCCCGTTATCACTACTCAGAGCAAGATTCTCGATGACGCTGTAAAGTTCAAAATCGTTGCCTGGCCATGCACAAGAAACCAGGCGAGCGAGGGCATCGTCATCAATTTTCAGCCGCGTAGAGAAGCGTTTTTCAAGACTGCGTAATTTGTTATTCACCAGCGCCGGAATGCTGCCACGCCGCATACGCAGAGGCGGGATGGTAATTTCAAATGCATGCAGCGCGTAATACAGCTGGCGACTAAAACGATTTTGTTCCACCAGCATTGCGAGGTCCGCGGTCGTTGTTGCAATCACTTTGACATCAATTGGTATTAAACGCCGCGCATCCAGTCGCGTGATAACCCCCTGCTTGATAACCTGAAGCAAAGCAGACTGTAACTCCACCGCCAGATATTCAATCTTTTCAAGAAACAGCGTGCCGCCGTGTGCCAGTTCCAGCCGACTCAGACGGCCATTTTCATTGTCCGTGCGATCGCCACCAATAAATTCTTCCGCCAGCGCAGCATCACCATATAACTCACAATTGACGGCGATATAAGGACCTGCAGCACGCTCGCTTTCATTATGAATTGCCTGACTTAGCAGTGCCTTGCCCACGCCCTCTTCTCCACAAAGCAGGACAGGAAAGCTACTGCGCGCCGCCTGGCGACCAAAATGAATCAAGCGGCGGGTTTGCGGATCGTCCTGTGGCATATGAGCGAAGGTATGGCTGACTTTTCCTAATTGACTGGTCATCAACTGCCGCATCTGTTCCACAGGATGGAGCAACAAAATAAAGCTGGTTCCCTGCGTTTCTATTATCGGTTTAAGGGTTATCACCGCATCAATAAACTGGTGCTGGCTTTCAAAGGTTGCTTCTACGTGTTTGAGCGGATGTGCCTGTTTTATTGCTTGTTGCAATACGGCGGGTAACGTTAAGAGTTCAGTGATTGCCCGTCCCTGACTTGCCGTCGCGTCAAGGCGCAAGACCCGCGCCGCCTGGGCATTAATAAATTGCAAATTACCCTGCTCGTCCCAGCTAATCACGCCATCATCCATACTTTCTAACAGGGCATTAAGTTGATTTAAATGACGGTTAGTTTCAGCGAGCAAACTGTCCGTCAGCAGTAAATTTCCGACCTCGCGGGCGATTGCCAACGTCAACGGCAAATCAGCTGCGGTAGTTTGCTCAACCGGACACGCCAGCGCTATTGTTCCCGTCAATCGGCCCTTGCTGTCAAACAACGGCGTTGCACAAAAGGCCCAGTTCCAGAGTACCTGTTTGAAATGTTGATCGGCCATCGTTTTCACGGCCTGACCAGAGATAGCCGCTAACGATAGCGCACAAGTACCAATAATTCCCTCGGCGCAATACGTGCCGTCATTGAATCCCAGTGCACTTAGCTGCTGCAAGGTTTGCGGATCGCCATTACGGCTGAGAATGCAGGCGGTTTCATCGAGGATAAACAGCGCACACTCTCGCGGTGCCATATATTCCCAGGCATCTTCCAGCGCAGCCTGCCCGAGCGTCAGCATCGCTTTCTTACGCCGATAAATAGAAGCAAATGTCACGCCCTGGGCCTGATGTGGTACGTTCCATGTCTCCCGTTTCATCAGCTTATTGCATCGCTCCCAGGAGGTTGCAATTAAGGGAGATATGCCCCGACCATCGTTGTTAAAAGCGCCACTCATATCCCGCATCCCTTATGACAAAAGGTGTTCCGGCTCGCAATTTTAAGTATTAATACACGTAAAAGTTTCAATATGGAACATTCATTAAAGCATATGTTTCACTATGAAACATAATTTGGGCTAATTTTCTTTTCCCTTGCCTGATGCACAATGGATTCATCGGCAGTCAGTGGTCGCCGTGTCGTTGAACATCATCCATGCCCTACCGTAATTGCTGGAGCAAAATAATGAAAAAATTGATCAATGATGTGCAAGACGTACTGGACGAACAACTGGCAGGACTGGCGAAAGCGCATCCATCGCTGACACTGCATCAGGATCCGGTGTATGTCACCCGAGCTGATGCCCCTGTTGCAGGAAAAGTCGCCCTGCTGTCGGGTGGCGGCAGCGGACACGAGCCGATGCACTGTGGTTATATCGGTCAGGGGATGCTTTCGGGGGCCTGTCCGGGCGAAATTTTCACCTCACCGACGCCCGATAAAATCTTTGAATGCGCCATGCAAGTTGATGGCGGCGAAGGTGTACTGTTGATTATCAAAAATTACACCGGCGATATTCTTAACTTTGAAACAGCGACCGAGTTACTGCACGATAGCGGCGTAAAAGTGACCACTGTGGTCATTGATGACGACGTTGCGGTAAAAGACAGTCTTTATACTGCCGGGCGACGCGGCGTTGCCAACACCGTATTAATTGAAAAACTCGTAGGCGCAGCGGCGGAGCGTGGCGACTCACTGGACGCCTGTGCGGAACTGGGGCGTAAGCTGAATAATCAAGGCCACTCAATAGGTATCGCTCTCGGTGCCTGTACCGTTCCTGCCGCGGGCAAACCTTCTTTTACCCTGGCGGATAATGAGATGGAGTTTGGCGTCGGCATTCATGGTGAGCCGGGTATTGACCGCCGCCCCTTCTCTTCCCTTGATCAAACCGTCGATGAAATGTTCGACACCCTGCTGGTAAATGGCTCATACCATCGCACTTTGCGTTTCTGGGATTATCAACAAGGCAGTTGGCAGGAAGAACAACAAACCAAACAACCGCTCCAGTCTGGCGATCGGGTGATTGCGCTGGTTAACAATCTTGGCGCAACTCCGCTTTCTGAGCTGTACGGCGTCTATAACCGCCTGACCACACGTTGCCAGCAAGCGGGATTGACTATCGAACGTAATTTAATTGGCGCGTACTGCACCTCACTGGATATGACCGGTTTCTCAATCACCTTACTGAAAGTTGATGACGAAACGCTGGCACTCTGGGACGCCCCGGTCCACACCCCGGCCCTTAACTGGGGTAAATAAGGAGAAAGCAATGTCACTGAGCAGAACTCAAATTGTTAACTGGCTCACTCGTTGTGGCGATATTTTCAGCACCGAGAGCGAGTATCTTACCGGACTGGATCGCGAAATTGGCGATGCTGACCACGGGCTAAATATGAACCGAGGCTTTAGCAAAGTGGTGGAAAAACTCCCTGCTATCGCAGATAAAGATATCGGTTTCATTCTCAAGAATACCGGTATGACGCTGCTTTCCAGCGTCGGTGGTGCCAGTGGTCCGCTGTTCGGTACCTTCTTTATCCGCGCCGCACAGGCGACCCAGGCACGGCAAAGCCTGACACTGGAAGAGCTTTATCAGATGTTCCGCGATGGCGCGGACGGCGTAATCAGTCGCGGGAAAGCCGAACCTGGCGATAAAACCATGTGTGATGTGTGGGTGCCGGTGGTGGAATCGTTACGTCAGTCCAGCGAGCAAAATCTCTCTGTTCCGGTGGCGCTCGAAGCTGCCAGTAGCATCGCCGAATCCGCTGCACAAAGTACGATTACGATGCAAGCCCGCAAAGGCCGCGCCAGTTATCTCGGTGAACGCAGTATTGGTCACCAGGATCCCGGCGCGACCTCGGTGATGTTTATGATGCAAATGTTGGCGTTAGCCGCAAAAGAGTAAGGAATTGGTGATGGTAAACCTGGTCATAGTTTCACATAGCAGCCGACTGGGAGAAGGTGTCGGTGAATTAGCCCGTCAGATGTTAATGAGTGATAGTTGTAAAATCGCCATTGCCGCGGGAATTGACGATCCACAAAATCCCATTGGTACCGATGCCGTCAAAGTGATGGAGGCCATCGAATCTGTTGCTGATGCCGACCATGTGCTGGTCATGATGGATATGGGTAGCGCATTATTGAGTGCTGAAACTGCGCTGGAATTGCTGGCTCCCGAGATCGCCGCAAAAGTACGTTTGTGTGCTGCGCCGTTGGTCGAAGGTACACTGGCAGCAACGGTCAGCGCGGCCTCGGGGGCGGATATCGACAAAGTTATCTTTGACGCCATGCATGCGCTGGAAGCCAAACGTGAACAACTGGGTTTACCGTCCTCCGACACTGAAATCTCTGACACATGTCCTGCGTACGATGAAGAAGCCCGTTCTCTGGCGGTGGTCATAAAAAACCGTAACGGCCTGCATGTACGTCCGGCCTCCCGGCTGGTTTATACCTTATCGACATTTAATGCCGATATGTTGCTGGAAAAAAACGGCAAATGCGTCACACCAGAGAGTATTAACCAGATTGCGTTACTACAAGTTCGCTATAACGATACGCTGCGCCTGATTGCGAAAGGGCCAGAAGCTGAAGAGGCACTGATCGCTTTCCGTCAGCTGGCTGAAGATAACTTTGGTGAAACGGAGGAAGTCGCTCCACCTACTCTGCGTCCCGTTCCGCCTGTTTCGGGTAAAGCCTTTTATTATCAACCAGTTTTATGTACGGTACAGGCAAAATCAACCCTGACCGTGGAAGAAGAACAAGATCGATTACGCCAGGCTATTGACTTCACGTTATTAGATCTGATGACGTTAACAGCGAAAGCAGAAGCCAGCGGGCTTGACGATATTGCCGCAATCTTTTCTGGTCACCATACACTGTTAGATGATCCGGAACTGCTGGCGGCGGCAAGCGAACTCCTTCAGCATGAACATTGCACGGCAGAATATGCCTGGCAGCAAGTTCTTAAAGAACTTAGCCAGCAATACCAGCAACTGGATGATGAATATCTACAAGCTCGCTATATTGATGTGGACGATCTTCTGCATCGCACCCTGGTCCACCTGACCCAAACGAAAGAAGAACTCCCGCAGTTTAACTCGCCAACTATTCTACTGGCGGAGAACATTTATCCTTCCACAGTACTGCAACTGGATCCGGCGGTTGTAAAAGGTATCTGCCTTAGCGCCGGAAGTCCGGTATCCCACAGCGCCCTAATCGCCCGTGAACTGGGGATTGGCTGGATTTGCCAGCAGGGTGAGAAACTGTATGCGATACAACCAGAAGAAACGCTAACGCTGGACGTTAAAACGCAACGTTTCAACCGTCAGGGTTAAGCCACTGTTCGGATGGCATCGTTCTGATGTCATCCGGCAATTTACTCAGCACTAATGGTTTTTAACTACCTGTTATATTTTTCACCAATTTATGATGATTTTTCTTCGCTAATCACGAACCCAACGCCGCTGGCTGGCTAATAAACAGACGTTATTTGATCACTCTATTTCGCCGTTATTTATCCCTTTAATTCCCTTTTCTAAAATGCCTGACAGTTCGCAGAATGAGATTTCGATCATGCAGCTAGTGCGATCCTGAACTAAGGTTTTCTGATACTTGAATACCGTTTTATTCGGTTTCGCCAAAGGAGAATGATTGATGAAATCCCCCGCACCTTCTCGCCCGCAAAAAATGGCGTTAATTCCAGCCTGTATCTTTTTGTGTTTCGCTGCGCTATCGGTGCAGGCAGAAGAAACACCGGTAACACCACAGCCGCCTGATATTTTATTAGGGCCGCTGTTTAATGATGTGCAAAACGCCAAACTTTTTCCGGACCAAAAAACCTTTGCCGATGCCGTGCCGAACAGCGATCCGCTGATGATCCTTGCTGATTATCGGATGCAGCAAAACCAGAGCGGATTTGATCTGCGCCATTTCGTTAACGTCAATTTCACCCTGCCGAAAGAAGGCGAGAAATATGTTCCGCCAGAGGGGCAGTCACTGCGCGAACATATTGACGGACTTTGGCCGGTATTAACGCGTTCTACCGAAAACACCGAAAAATGGGATTCTCTGTTACCGCTGCCGGAACCTTATGTCGTGCCGGGCGGACGCTTTCGCGAGGTATATTACTGGGACAGTTACTTCACCATGTTAGGACTTGCCGAAAGCGGTCACTGGGATAAAGTCGCGGATATGGTGGCCAATTTTGCTCATGAAATAGACACTTACGGTCATATTCCCAACGGCAACCGCAGTTACTATTTAAGCCGCTCGCAACCGCCCTTCTTTGCCCTGATGGTAGAGTTACTGGCGCAGCATGAAGGCGATGCCGCGTTGAAGCAATACCTGCCGCAAATGCAAAAAGAATATGCTTACTGGATGGACGGTGTTGAAAACCTGCAAGCCGGACAACAGGAAAAACGCGTTGTCAAACTTCAGGATGGTACCCTTCTCAACCGCTACTGGGACGATCGCGATACGCCACGACCAGAGTCATGGGTGGAAGATATTGCCACCGCCAAAAGCAATCCGAATCGACCTGCCACTGAAATTTACCGCGACCTGCGCTCTGCCGCTGCGTCTGGCTGGGATTTCAGCTCGCGCTGGATGGACAACCCGCAGCAGTTAAATACCTTACGCACCACCAGCATCGTACCGGTCGATCTGAACAGCCTGATGTTTAAAATGGAAAAAATCCTCGCCCGCGCCAGCAAAGCTGCCGGAGATAACGCGATGGCAAACCAGTACGAAACGCTGGCAAATGCCCGTCAAAAAGGGATCGAAAAATACCTGTGGAACGATCAACAAGGCTGGTATGCCGATTACGACCTGAAAAGTCATAAAGTGCGCAATCAGTTAACCGCGGCCGCCCTGTTCCCGCTGTACGTCAATGCGGCAGCGAAAGATCGCGCCAACAAAATGGCGACGGCGACGAAAACACATCTGCTGCAACCCGGCGGCCTGAACACCACGTCGGTGAAAAGTGGGCAACAATGGGATGCGCCAAATGGCTGGGCACCGTTACAGTGGGTCGCGACAGAAGGATTACAAAACTACGGGCAAAAAGAGGTGGCGATGGACATTAGCTGGCACTTCCTGACCAATGTTCAGCACACCTATGACCGGGAGAAAAAGCTGGTGGAAAAATATGATGTCAGCACCACCGGAACGGGGGGCGGCGGTGGCGAATATCCATTACAGGATGGCTTTGGCTGGACCAATGGCGTGACGCTGAAAATGCTGGATTTGATCTGCCCGAAAGAGCAACCGTGTGACAATGTTCCGGCGACGCGTCCGACCGTTAAGTCAGCAACGACGCAACCCTCAACCAAAGAGGCACAACCCACACCTTAACCAGCGCTTACTCCGACAACGTCATTCGGCTTCTCCGGATGGCGTTGTCGGCAGATAACACCATAGCTATGGTTTTTTCTACACAGACGGTTTTTCAAGTCCTGGCGGGAAGTATTGCGCAAATGTTTGCCATACGTGGTTGCCGAAGATAGCGTCATTTCTACGGGTAAGTGTTTCACTTTCATCACCCGGCGATTTACGCCGACGTTGGCTATATAAAGCATCAATTGCTACCTGAATATTGTTACGGTGTTCACTCATCAACGTTTTTTTGCTTTCTGGAGTTAAATTAATAATCACATAATCCAGACACTCCAGAGAATTTAGCAACCAAAAAAAGAATTCAGACCATTCCTCTTCGCGTAACTGAAGCATTGCCGAACGGGTATTTTGGCTTAATCTGCCAGAAGGATTGATCAATTCTAAATGTTCAATAAGCGCAGCCAAAACCGCCTCACTATCCGCCCCATTTTTAACGCCTGACTGGCTACTGTCTAAAATATTTATTTTCTGAATCACACCAAAAACAACGAAACAATAATTAAAAAAGGATTCTGTTGTTGTTACCGGGAACCGACTTTATCGGATATCGAAGTGCTATATTGATTTTTTTCACCCGTAAAGCAGGTGTCGAGTATACGTTCTGATGTGAAAGCGGATAGCGGCATCTGTATCGCTATCCGCCTTATGAAAATCTTATTCTCTTCGCAGGAGGCGGAATATGCCCAGAACGAGAATAGCTCCCACCACCGCCACCAGGAAGCTGTGCAGATTAAAACCACTGATGGAGCCGCCAATGCCAAACATGGTCGCCAGCCAGCCGCCGACCACCGCACCGACTATCCCGAGAATACAGGTCAGGAAAAATCCACCACCATCACGCCCCGGCATGATTAGCTTGGCGATAATGCCGGCTATCAGGTCAAAAATAATCCAGGCAATAATTCCCATGTTCAGGCCCTCGTTTCGATGAATCGGACGCAAGAAATGCTTACATCAACGCTCTAAGTATAGGCAAGGGCGGGATCGATGCTGGGCGTATGTCGGCTGATTTAAGAACAACATGTAAAAAATATTCACGCATTTGTATTAAGTTTTGTTAACTGTGACCGATAAACCAAAGACAGTTTGTCAGTCAGGAGTTTTTCCGCGTGAGTCATTACCATGAGCAGTTCCTGAAACAAAATCCGTTAGCCGTCCTGGGCGTGTTACGCGATTTGCACAAAGCCGCAATTCCTTTGCGTCTCAGTTGGAATGGCGGGCAGCTGATCAGCAAATTACTGGCAATAACCCCGGATAAACTGGTGCTGGATTTCGGCAGTCAAGCCGAAGACAACATCGCCGTGCTAAAGGCACAGCACATTACCATTACCGCCGAAACTCAGGGTGCGAAAGTCGAGTTTACTGTTGAACAACTACAGCAGAGTGAATACTTGCAGCTTCCGGCATTTATTACCGTACCGCCTCCCACCTTATGGTTTGTACAACGACGCCGATATTTCCGCATCTCCGCCCCACTCCATCCGCCTTATTTTTGCCAGACCAAACTGGCGGATAACAGTACGTTACGTTTCCGCCTGTATGATTTGTCGTTAGGCGGCATGGGCGCATTACTGGAAACAGCAAAGCCTGCCGAATTACAAGAAGGCATGCGCTTCGCTCAGATTGAAGTCAACATGGGGCAATGGGGTGTTTTTCACTTTGACGCCCAGTTAATCTCCATCAGCGAGCGCAAAGTGATTGATGGCAAGAATGAAACCATCACCACTCCCCGTCTGAGCTTCCGTTTTCTTAACGTCAGCCCGACGGTGGAGCGGCAATTACAGCGGATTATTTTCTCTCTCGAGCGAGAAGCCCGGGAAAAAGCGGACAAAGTGCGCGACTGATTTACATCGCGTCCAGTGCCTGCTCAAGTTTGTAGATATAGCGCGGAGCCTGCGGCGCAGGGTGATTTCGCGCTACGTGTTCGAGGAACTCGTCAGCATCCAAATCGTTGATTTTGCTGATCGCCTTTTTCCGATCTGACGAGAAAGTCCGTAGCAGCGCACCTGCCCCGTTAGCGTATGACACCACCAGCGCATATTGCAGTACCTTCGGATCTTCAATGCCTGCCAGCGGGCCGGTTTCCAGAATATTCAGGTAAGCCGCCCCCATTGAAATATTACGCTCTGGATTTTTCAGCTCGCTGGTCGTCGGCTCACCACTCCAGCCCATACGGCGATAAACATCACGTCCGGAGGTTGAAGCTTTTAACTGCATCAAACCAATGGCATTCGATTTACTCACCGCGTTCGGATTACCACCCGATTCGATAGCGATAATCGCCGTGATCAATTGTGGATCGACGCCCCAGGCTGCACCGGCTTTCTGGCTTATTGGCATCCACTGCATCGCACGTTGCACCGGAACTTTCGCGTTCCACGGCGGGTTCGTATAGTCATGCTTTGATGAACAACCCGCTAATAACACAATCAAAAAGGCAAACCATCTCAATTTCACTTCTTCTATCCTTATAGCCTGGAATCGCCGTTGAGGTGACAACGGCACACCTAAGCGGCATGATATACATTTCGTTTCTGTTGTCAGCAAGGAATTGCCATGTCTCTGTTTCACTTAATTGCCCCATCGGGTTACTGCATTAAACAGCACGCCGCGCTGCGTGGTATCCAGCGCCTTACCGACGCGGGGCATCAAGTCAATAACGTCGAGGTTATTGCCCGTCGTTGTGAGCGTTTTGCGGGTACGGAAACAGAGCGTCTGGAAGATCTCAATTCCCTTGCCAGACTGACTACCCCCAACACCATCGTGCTGGCTGTACGCGGCGGTTACGGTGCCAGTCGTTTACTGGCAGATATTGACTGGCAGGCACTGGTGGCTCGCCAACAACATGACCCGTTGCTCATTTGCGGACATAGCGATTTTACCGCCATTCAGTGCGGTCTTCTGGCGCATGGCAATGTCATCACCTTTAGCGGCCCCATGCTGGTAGCAAACTTTGGCGCGGATGAACTGAACGCCTTTACCGAGCACCATTTCTGGCTGGCGTTACGCAATGAAACCTTCACCATTGAATGGCAAGGGGAAGGCCCGACATGTCGGGCCGAAGGCACGTTGTGGGGAGGCAATCTTGCGATGCTGATTTCACTGATCGGTACACCGTGGATGCCAAAAATTGAGAACGGTATTCTGGTGCTGGAAGATATTAACGAGCACCCTTTCCGGGTCGAACGTATGCTGTTGCAGCTCTATCATGCGGGAATTTTGCCACGTCAGAAGGCGATTATTCTCGGTAGCTTTAGCGGCAGCACGCCCAATGATTATGACGCAGGTTACAACCTGGAGTCAGTGTACGCGTTTTTGCGTTCCCGCCTGTCGATTCCACTCATTACCGGCCTCGATTTTGGTCATGAACAACGCACGGTTACGCTGCCGTTGGGCGCACATGCCATTCTGAATAACACCCGGGAAGGCACTCAGTTGACGATTAGCGGTCATCCTGTTCTTAAAATGTAAAAAAATCACGCTTCAGGGCTAAGTAAAACGCTGTCTCTGCCGCTAATATGGTAGGGTTTATATAAGAGACAGCGTAATCAGGAGTAACCGACCGTTGGATGCCACAACAATAATTAGCCTTTTCATCTTAGGATCCATCCTTGTCACCAGCAGTATATTACTTAGTTCATTTTCTTCCCGTCTTGGCATTCCTATTCTGGTTATTTTTCTGGCGATCGGCATGCTGGCAGGAGTCGATGGCGTCGGCGGTATCCCGTTTGATAATTACCCCTTCGCCTACATGGTAAGTAACCTGGCACTGGCGATTATTTTGCTCGACGGCGGGATGCGCACTCAGGCCAGTTCCTTTCGTGTGGCGTTAGGACCGGCACTGTCGCTGGCGACGCTGGGCGTGCTTATCACCTCTGGTTTAACCGGCATGATGGCGGCGTGGCTGTTTAATCTTGATTTGATTGAAGGCTTATTAATCGGCGCTATCGTCGGCTCTACCGATGCTGCAGCGGTCTTTTCTCTGCTGGGTGGTAAGGGGCTTAACGAACGTGTTGGCTCGACGCTGGAAATTGAATCCGGCAGTAATGATCCAATGGCGGTCTTTCTGACGATTACCCTAATTGCGATGATCCAGCATCATGAGAGCAATATTAGCTGGATGTTCATTGTCGATATTCTGCAACAATTTGGTCTGGGCATTGTAATAGGTCTTGGCGGCGGTTATTTACTACTGCAAATGATCAACCGCATCGCCCTGCCCGCCGGATTATATCCATTGCTGGCATTAAGTGGCGGTATTCTGATTTTCTCATTAACTACTGCGCTGGAAGGTAGCGGTATTCTGGCGGTGTATCTGTGCGGTTTTCTGCTGGGTAATCGCCCTATTCGCAACCGCTACGGCATCCTGCAAAATTTCGACGGCCTCGCCTGGCTGGCGCAAATCGCCATGTTCCTGGTGCTGGGGCTGTTGGTTAACCCAAGCGATCTGCTGCCTATTGCCATTCCGGCGCTCATTTTGTCCGCATGGATGATATTCTTCGCCCGTCCCCTTTCGGTATTTGCTGGATTGCTCCCCTTCCGCGGTTTCAATCTGCGTGAGCGCGTGTTTATCAGCTGGGTAGGATTACGCGGCGCGGTGCCAATCATCCTGGCCGTGTTCCCGATGATGGCGGGGCTGGAGAATGCACGTCTGTTCTTTAATGTCGCCTTCTTTGTGGTTCTGGTTTCACTGCTCTTGCAGGGAACATCACTCTCGTGGGCGGCTAAAAAAGCCAAAGTGGTGGTTCCGCCAGTGGGACGTCCGGTGTCACGCGTTGGCCTGGATATTCATCCGGAAAATCCGTGGGAGCAGTTTGTTTATCAATTGAGTGCCGATAAATGGTGCGTGGGCGCGGCACTGCGCGATTTGCATATGCCAAAAGAGACGCGTATTGCGGCACTGTTTCGTGATAACCAGTTGCTTCATCCTACCGGCAGCACCCGACTGCGCGAAGGCGATGTGTTGTGTGTAATTGGTCGGGAACGCGATCTTCCGGCGCTCGGTAAACTGTTCAGCCAGTCGCCGCCGGTCGCGCTGGATCAACGCTTCTTTGGTGACTTCATTCTCGAAGCCAGCGCCAAATATGCTGATGTTGCGCTGATATATGGCCTGGAAGACGGGCGAGAATATCGTGATAAGCAGCAAACGCTGGGTGAAATTGTCCAGCAGTTGTTAGGCGCGGCACCGGTTGTCGGTGACCAGGTAGAGTTTGCCGGGATGATCTGGACGGTGGCCGAGAAAGAAGATAATGAAGTGTTGAAGATTGGCGTACGGGTGGCTGAAGAGGAAGCTGAATCTTAAATTTAATGAAGCATCTATCGCCGGTTGCGATGCTTTGCTGAACGCAGCCTGAGCCTGCAATTGTTTGTCGTCCATAATTTAACCTTCATTTGATGTTGAATTGAACATATCAAAATCAGGCAATTACACAAATCTATGTACAGGCTCCATCAAGGGTAAAGCGTGATTTATCTGAAGTCGAGTTCGAGTCAACAATGAAGCGTAAGCGTTTTATGTAGAACGCCTGTGCGGTGAGTTCAGGTTCCGGGGAAATAGTGTCCATCCTTTTAATGGACACTATCATGGGCAATGGCTCTGTCACATTAACAACTACAGTTGCTGACCAGCCGGATGGATGATTTTTTTGCACCCAGAAGACGTTGCCTCCGATCCGGCTTACAACAAGTTACACCGTCACAACCGGGACGCGTAGCGCCAGCGCGCACATCAACTCATAGCCCACCGTTCCGGCAGCGGCGGCGACATCATCAATTTTGATCTCCTTGCCCCACAGCTCAACCGGCGTACCAATACCCGCCTGCGGGCAAGGCGTTAAATCGACCGCTAGCATATCCATCGAGACGGTCCCCACCGTCATGGTGCGCACGCCGTCCACTAAAACAGGGGTACCGGTAGGCGCGTGGCGCGGATAACCGTCGGCGTACCCTGCGGCGACAATGCCGATTCGCTGTTCATCGCGCGCAGTATAGCGACCGCCGTAGCCCACACGCTCGCCCGCTTTTAGCGTCTGGACACCAATAATCTCACTGCTTAGCGTCATCACCGGACGTAATCCGGTATTGGCGATATCACGCCACTGACCGGACGGCGAAGCGCCATACAAAATAATGCCAGGCCGAACCCAGTCAAAATGCGCTTCCGGGTGCCACAGAGTCGCCGCCGAATTGGACAACGAACGCCGACACTCCAGCCCCTCCGCCGCCTGCTCAATACGCGCCATCGCGCCGGAAATTCCATCAGGATGTTCCGCTTCGGCAAAATGCGACATCAGGGTCATTTCGCCAACATTCGCCATTGCCCGCAACTGCTGCCAGACGGTAAGCACGCGATCGGGCTGGAAGCCCAACCGATTCATCCCACTGTTCACTTTAAGATAAATATCCAACGGTGCTTTTAGCCGCGCATTTTGCAGTGCTTTGAGCTGCCAGTTGCTGTGTACGCAGGTGGTCAGGCGGTGCTGGTCATAAATCTCCAGATCCTGAGCATGGAAAAATCCTTCCAGCATCAGGATCGGTCCTTTCCAGCCGCGCTCACGTAACGTTATTGCCTCTTCCAGGTTAAGCAATGCAAAGCCATCGGTGGCCCCGATCGCGCTCCAGATACGCTCAATACCATGCCCGTAAGCGTTCGCTTTTACCACCGACCAGACGCGCGCGTGCGTCGCGGCCTGGCGGACAATGGACAGATTCTGTTTTAATGCCTGCAGATCGAGGCTGGCCTGTATCGGACGGGTCATCTCGTTTCCTTAGCTGTGTGCGCCATGTAAATGGCCCGGACGTGATGGCGTAAATCCACGGCTGTAGCGCGCTACGCTTAGATCCTCATATGGGATCGCTGGCGTGCGACCAGAGAGCAGATCGCTTAACAACTGACCGGAACCGCAAGCCATCGTCCAGCCGAGCGTGCCGTGACCGGTATTCAGCCACAGATTTTTAAAGCGTGTACGCCCGACAACCGGCGTGCCGTCTGGCGTCATCGGGCGCAGACCAGTCCAGAAAGTCGCCTGCTCGACATGACCGCCGCGTGGATAGAGATCGCGAACCACCATCTCCAGCGTTTCACGACGCGGTTGCAACAGCTCGGTATTAAAACCAACAATCTCCGCCATTCCGCCAACACGAATGCGGTTATCGAAACGGGTAATGGCGATTTTGTAGGTTTCATCAAGAATGGTGGATACCGGCGCACCATCTTCCTGCGCAATTGGAATGGTCAGCGAGTAGCCTTTCAGCGGATACACCGGAATATCAACAATGCCTTTGAGCATCGCCGTCGAGTAAGAACCAAACGCCATCACATACGCATCGGCCTTAATCACTTCATCGCCACACTTCACGCCGTAGATTTGCTCGCCGTCGCAAAGCAGTTGGTCAACGGGCGTATTAAAGCGGAATTTAACCCCCGCCTGCTCCGCCATCCGCGCCAGATTCTGGGTAAATAGCTGACAGTCTCCGGTTTCATCATTGGGTAACTGCAGGCCGCCCGTCAGTTTGTGCGCCACTTCTGCCAGCGCGGGCTCCACTTCCGCCAGGCGGCTGGATTCCAGCAGCTGATACGGTACGCCGGCATCTTCCAGCACGGCGATATCGCGGGTCGCATTTTCATACTGTTGTTCGGTACGGAACAGTTGCAGCGTCCCACCCTGACGCCCTTCATACTGAATATTGGTTTCGGCGCGCAATGCTTTCAGGCAATCACGGCTGTATTCCGCCAGACGCACCATCCGCCCTTTGTTTTCCATGTAGTGGCTGGTGTCGCAGTTACGTAACATTTGCCACATCCATTTCAACTGGAACTGCGTACCGTCGAGACGAACCGCCAGCGGCGCATGGCGCTGGAACATCCATTTAATCGCTTTTAAAGGCACACCTGGTGCCGCCCACGGTGCAGCATATCCGGGGGAGATTTGCCCGGCATTCGCGGCACTGGTTTCCAGGGCGGCCCCCGGCTCCCGATCAATGACGGTGACCTCATGTCCTGCCTGATTTAAGTACCAGGCGCTGGCAACGCCTACCACACCACTTCCCAGTATGACAACTCGCATAGCCACTCCGATAACGGTAGATACAGTAAAAGAATAATAATCTAATCACATCTTGATAACTCAGTTGAAAATATTATTCAACATGCGGCTTTTTTATGGTGAGCTGGCTCACATCTCCCTGACTCTGCGGCAATATGGCGTCTTTAGTATCTCCTGCTGAACGCCCTTTTTATCCAGCATAAAATTCCGTTCAGAAGCGGATTAGTGGCACTCTGATAATAAGAAATCGCAAAGAAAAAAATTCTCCGGCGACGCGGTTTTTAACAGGTGTTCTATGCTTGAAATGAGGTGCTCCACACAGAGAGCGCCGACAACAATGAGGTGCGCGTATGGCGACGATCGATTCTATGAATAAGGACACCACACGTTTGAGCGATGGACCCGACTGGACGTTCGACCTGCTGGATGTTTATCTGGCAGAGATAGACCGGGTGGCGAAACTCTACCGGCTGGATACCTACCCGCACCAGATTGAAGTGATAACCTCAGAACAGATGATGGATGCCTACTCCAGCGTCGGCATGCCAATTAACTATCCGCACTGGTCATTCGGTAAAAAGTTTATCGAGACTGAACGGCTGTATAAGCACGGTCAGCAAGGACTGGCCTATGAAATCGTCATTAACTCTAACCCGTGTATCGCTTACCTGATGGAAGAGAACACCATTACCATGCAAGCGCTGGTGATGGCTCATGCCTGCTATGGGCATAACTCTTTCTTCAAAAACAATTACTTATTCCGTAGCTGGACCGACGCCAGTTCGATTGTCGATTATCTGATTTTTGCCCGTAAATATATTACCGAGTGCGAAGAGCGTTATGGCGTTGATGAAGTAGAACGGCTTCTGGACTCGTGCCACGCGCTGATGAACTACGGCGTGGACCGGTACAAACGCCCGCAAAAAATCTCGCTGCAAGAAGAGAAAGCCCGGCAGAAAAGTCGCGAAGAGTATCTGCAAAGTCAGGTCAATATGCTCTGGCGTACCCTGCCGAAGCGCGAGGAAGAGAAAACGGTTGCTGAAGCGCGCCGCTATCCGTCCGAACCACAAGAAAACCTGCTCTATTTTATGGAGAAAAATGCGCCACTGCTGGAATCATGGCAGCGTGAAATCCTGCGTATTGTGCGTAAGGTGAGCCAGTATTTTTATCCGCAAAAACAGACTCAGGTGATGAACGAAGGCTGGGCGACCTTCTGGCACTACACCATCCTTAACCATCTGTATGATGAAGGGAAAGTAACGGAACGTTTTATGCTGGAGTTTTTGCACAGCCACACCAATGTGGTCTTCCAGCCCCCCTATAACAGCCCGTGGTACAGCGGCATCAACCCGTATGCCCTCGGGTTCGCCATGTTCCAGGATATTAAACGGATTTGTCAGTCGCCAACGGAAGAAGACAAATACTGGTTCCCGGATATCGCCGGTTCCGACTGGCTGGAAACGCTGCATTTCGCGATGCGTGATTTCAAAGATGAGAGTTTTATCAGCCAGTTCCTGTCACCGAAAGTGATGCGTGATTTCCGCTTCTTCACCGTGCTGGATGACGATCGGCATAATTATCTGGAGATTTCCGCTATTCATAATGAAGAAGGTTATCGGGAGATCCGTAACCGGTTATCGTCGCAATATAACTTAAGTAATCTGGAGCCGAATATTCAGATCTGGAACGTGGATTTGCGCGGCGACCGTTCGCTGACGCTGCGTTATATTCCACATAATCGCGCACCGCTGGATCGGGGGCGCAAAGAAGTCCTGAAGCATGTGCATCGCCTGTGGGGATTTGATGTGATGCTCGAACAGCAAAACGAAGACGGCAGCATCGAGTTGCTGGAACGTTGCCCGCCAAGAATGGGAAATCTGTAAAAACAACAAAAAACCCCTCGTTTGAGGGGTTTGCTCTTTAAACGGAAGGGATTATCGCCCCTGAATGGCTAAATCACCCGGCAGATTTTTCTGCATCCGGTGCCAAATCTCGCCACTCTCATGCCCATAGCGACGCACTGTTTCGTACACCTGATCGTGCGCGCCTTCACTGCACAACGCCGACAGTTTGTGGTAGAAGCCCAGCGCCAGACTGCGCGCTTCCGGATTGGCGAAATAGTGACGACCAATACGCGTATACAGCCCTTTCATCCCGTTAAGAATCAGACCGTAAATCGGGTTGCCGGAAGCAAACGCCAGGCCGCGGAATATGTTGTAATCCAGCTCGGCAAAGGCATCGGCGTGATCGGCCACTTCATTAGCGGTAGCCAGCACTTCCTGCGCTTTATCGGGATGCTGACGAAACGCGGTGCGAATAAAAATAGTGGAAATATTGGTACGCACCGACAGCAAATTATCAATAAGCTGCGGCACACTTTCGTGATCCAGTCGCGCCAGTGTTTCAAGGATATTTAAACCGGAAGTTTCCCAGAAATTATTCACCTTCGTCGGCTTGCCATGTTGAATGGTCAACCAGCCATCTCGTGCCAGACGCTGTAACACTTCACGTAACGTAGTACGCGTTACGCCAATTAATTCTGAAAGTTCACGTTCTGCGGGCAAAATAGTCCCGGGAGGGAAGCGGTTATTCCAGATACTTTCAATAATGTACTCTTCCGCGAAACCCGCCGGGCTTTGCGCCTTAATGACCATAGTGAGATTTCCATAACACAGCAAAACAAAGTTGGACTCATCATACCAGAGGGCTAACTACGCTGATAGCAGACAAAAAGAAGAAAAAGGGATCAAGGCTTCATTTTCCGCATCTCTTTCCCCTTGACTATCAAGACTTGCCTCACTCCTGCCTGACCGTTAAGCTTTGCGTTTAAACATAAAAACATCATTGATTATTTGTAAGGTAAGGGAAACCATCATGGAGATCTCCTGGGGCCGCGCGCTATGGCGCAATTTTTTGGGCCAGTCCCCCGACTGGTACAAACTCGCCCTCATCATTTTCTTAATCGTAAACCCGTTAATTTTCCTCATCAGCCCTTTCGTCGCGGGCTGGTTGCTGGTAGCGGAATTTATTTTCACTCTGGCGATGGCCCTGAAATGCTACCCGCTGCTCCCCGGTGGTCTGTTGGCTATCGAAGCGGTATTCATCGGCATGACCAGCGCGGAACACGTCCGTGAAGAGGTGGCGGCAAATCTTGAAGTCTTGCTGTTACTGATGTTTATGGTGGCGGGTATCTATTTTATGAAACAGCTGTTGCTGTTCATATTTACCCGTTTGCTGTTAAGCATTCGCTCCAAAATGCTGCTGTCGCTCTCTTTTTGCGTGGCGGCTGCGTTCCTCTCCGCGTTCCTCGATGCCTTAACCGTCGTGGCGGTGGTGATCAGCGTTGCAGTCGGTTTTTATGGTATTTATCACCGCGTAGCCTCTTCCCGTACCGAAGACACCGACCTGCAAGACGATAGTCATATCGACAAGCATTACAAAGTGGTTCTGGAACAGTTCCGTGGCTTTCTGCGTAGCCTGATGATGCATGCCGGTGTCGGCACCGCATTAGGCGGCGTAATGACCATGGTGGGCGAACCACAGAACCTGATCATCGCTAAAGCGGCTGGCTGGCATTTTGGCGATTTCTTCCTGCGCATGTCGCCGGTGACCGTTCCGGTTCTGATTTGTGGCCTGTTAACCTGCCTGCTGGTAGAGAAGCTGCGTTGGTTTGGCTACGGTGAAACGCTGCCGGAGAAAGTCCGCGAAGTGTTGCAACAGTTTGACGATCAAAGCCGCCACCAGCGTACCCGTCAGGATAAAATCCGTCTGATTGTCCAGGCGATTATTGGCGTCTGGCTGGTGACTGCGCTGGCGTTGCATCTGGCGGAAGTTGGCTTGATTGGTTTGTCAGTCATTATTCTGGCAACATCATTGACCGGTGTCACCGATGAGCATGCTATCGGTAAAGCCTTCACCGAATCTCTGCCATTCACCGCACTGTTGACGGTGTTTTTCTCGGTAGTCGCGGTGATTATCGACCAACAACTGTTTTCGCCAATTATTCAGTTTGTGTTGCAGGCATCGGAACATGCTCAGCTGTCGCTGTTCTATATTTTCAACGGTCTGCTGTCATCCATTTCGGATAACGTCTTCGTGGGGACGATTTATATCAACGAAGCGAAAGCGGCAATGGAAAGTGGCGCTATCACGTTGAAGCAATACGAGCTGCTGGCGGTCGCCATTAATACCGGTACCAATCTGCCCTCCGTCGCTACGCCGAACGGTCAGGCTGCGTTCCTGTTCCTGCTGACCTCTGCACTCGCGCCATTGATTCGCCTCTCTTATGGCCGCATGGTGTGGATGGCCCTGCCTTACACCCTCGTCCTGACACTCGTCGGCTTGCTCTGCGTCGAGTTTACGCTTGCCCCTGTAACCGAATGGTTTATGCAAATGGGCTGGATAGCAACGCTTTGATAACAACTTACCGGGCATATAAATGCCCGGTTTGCCTTTTCGCCCGATAATTGTCCAATTGCGTCCTATTTTTGCTGCCTCCTGGTGGCGCAGCGAATGAATTGGTTTAAACTGCGCACTCTATGCATATTGCAGGGAAATGATTATGTTGCGATTTTTGAACCAATGTTCACAAGGCCGGGGCGCGTGGCTGTTGATGGCGTTTACTGCTCTGGCACTGGAACTGACGGCGCTGTGGTTCCAGCATGTGATGTTACTGAAACCTTGCGTGCTCTGTATTTATGAACGCTGCGCGTTATTCGGCGTTCTGGGTGCTGCGCTGATTGGCGCGATCGCCCCGAAAACTCCGCTGCGTTATGTAGCGATGGTTATCTGGTTGTATAGTGCGTTCCGCGGTGTGCAGTTAACTTACGAGCACACCATGCTTCAGCTCTATCCTTCGCCGTTTGCCACCTGTGATTTTATGGTTCGTTTCCCGGAATGGCTGCCGCTGGATAAGTGGGTGCCGCAAGTGTTTGTCGCCTCTGGCGATTGCGCCGAGCGTCAGTGGGATTTTTTAGGTCTGGAAATGCCGCAGTGGCTGCTCGGTATTTTTATCGCTTACCTGATTGTCGCAGTGCTGGTGGTGATTTCCCAGCCGTTTAAAGCGAAAAAACGTGATCTGTTCGGTCGCTAATCCATTCGGCGCTCCTGCGGGAGCGCTTTTTTCCTGCCGCTATATTTATTTGACCCTCAGTAAATCAGAACTTCGCGTTGTATAACGTGGTGAAAGCATGGCTCGCTTCATCTGCCATTGTTGCTGGATCCCCTGCCCGGCAAAATAGAGTGTTCCTCTGCCCTCTTTAGCATTCAGTGTATCCATTACCGTCATCAATTGCTCACTCCCGGGGCGCGGTGCGTTGTCATCGAATAAATTGAGCTGCGCGACTCCCTGACTGAAGAAATCCCCCAGCATCACGCCCGCTTTTTGGTAACGATGGCCCGCTTGCCAGATGGCATCCAGAGATCGCGTAGCAGCGTTAATGATATCCCTGCTGTCCTGAGTGGGCGTCAGCAGTTTTACCGACGCGCTATTGCCGTAATAAGGTTCATTGAGCGCAAATGGTGACGTCTTAATAAACGTGGAGATAAACCGACAATATTGATGCTCGCTGCGAAGTTTTTCCGCCGCCCGGGCAGCGTAACTACAAATGGCCTGCCGCATCGACGGATAATCCGTGATGCGTTCACCAAACGAGCGGGAACAGATAATTTCCTGCTTCGTCGGTGCAAACTCTTCCAGTTGCAAACAGGGTTCGCCGCGCAGTTCACGCACCGTTCTTTCGAGCACGACATTAAAATGTTTACGGATAAACCGGATATCTGTATCCGCCAAATCGAGAACGGTTTTGATCCCCATCGCGTCCAGTTTTTTGCTGATCCGCCGTCCAATCCCCCAGACGTCATCCACGGGGAGAGCAGACATTAATTTACGCTGGCGTTCCAGATTTGATAAATCCACCACCCCACCCGTCTGCCGCTGCCATTTTTTTGCCGCATGATTGGCAAGCTTAGCCAGCGTTTTGGTCTGGGCGATCCCCACACCAACAGTAAGATGGGTACGTTGTAGCACCGTTGCGCGAATTTCTCTGCCAAAATCAGTCAGATCGCGACAATTACGCACACCTGTCAGATCGCAGAATGCCTCATCAATACTGTAAATCTCGACGCGGGGCGATAGCTCTTCCAGCGTCGACATCACCCGATTGCTCATGTCTGCGTAAAGCTCATAATTGCTGCTAAAGCAAACCACGCCACAGCGACGAAACAGATCTTTTTTGTTTGAACCAGGGATCGCCCATTTTAACGCCAAGCGCCTTTGCCTCAGCGTTTCGGGCGATAACGCAACCGTCATTATTCGATAGCACAACCACCGGTTTACCCCATAAATCAGGGCGAAACACCGTCTCACAGCTGGCATAAAACGCGTTTACATCACAGAGGGCAAACATCAGCGCATCGCCTTAACGACGTGGATCACCACACCAAAGACATCCAGCGTATCTTCACTACTGATGGTAATGGGCGAGTACGCGCTGTTCATGGGAATAAGCTGTACCGTCGGGCGTAGTTGCAATTTTTTCACCGTAAACTCGCCGTCAACAGCAGCGATGACAATATCACCATGGCTGGCGGTAATAGCGCTATCGACAATCAGTAAATCACCGTCACTAATTCCACCATCAATCATAGAATCACCACTTGCTTTGACGAAGTAAGTCGCGCTGGGATGCTGGATCAACAGTTGATTCAGATCGATGCGCTGTTCAACGTAATCTGCTGCCGGTGAAGGAAAGCCACACTGAACAAGATCGCTAAATAGCGGAAAAGTCACAATTTCGCGGAGATCCGCAGGCTTGATAAACAACATAATAATCTGCCTGAAGTTATACTGTTTTTATATACAGTAGTCTGTTCTTGCCAGCAGATCAATACTGATTCAGGCTATCAATATTTGTCGCTGCATAGGCTGCTGATTTTTCGTTCTCTTATCTTGTGCTCACGTGGCCTTCTGGCGACGACGCTCATCCAGCAGAAATGAAAAATATCACCCGGCTAAAAAATAGAATAGAAGCATTCGCCATAATGACATTAAACATTGTTTGATATTTATCATATTAATAGAAATAAAGACATTGACGCATCCCGCCCGGCTAACTATGAATTAGATGAAGTAAAATTTATTAATAGTTGTAAAACAGGAGTTTCATTACAATTTATATATTTAAAGAGGCGAATGATTATGACTGAAATCGTTGCAGATAAAACGGTAGAAGTAGTTAAAAACGCAATCGAAACCGCAGATGGAGCATTAGATCTTTATAATAAATATCTCGATCAGGTCATCCCCTGGCAGACCTTTGATGAAACCATAAAAGAGTTAAGTCGCTTTAAACAGGAGTATTCACAGGCAGCCTCCGTTTTAGTCGGCGATATTAAAACCTTACTTATGGATAGCCAGGATAAGTATTTTGAAGCAACCCAAACAGTGTATGAATGGTGTGGTGTTGCGACGCAATTGCTCGCAGCGTATATTTTGCTATTTGATGAGTACAATGAGAAGAAAGCATCCGCCCAGAAAGACATTCTCATTAAGGTACTGGATGACGGCATCACGAAGCTGAATGAAGCGCAAAAATCCCTGCTGGTAAGCTCACAAAGTTTCAACAACGCTTCCGGGAAACTGCTGGCGTTAGATAGCCAGTTAACCAATGATTTTTCAGAAAAAAGCAGCTATTTCCAGTCACAGGTAGATAAAATCAGGAAGGAAGCATATGCCGGTGCCGCAGCCGGTGTCGTCGCCGGTCCATTTGGATTAATCATTTCCTATTCTATTGCTGCGGGCGTAGTTGAAGGAAAACTGATTCCAGAATTGAAGAACAAGTTAAAATCTGTGCAGAATTTCTTTACCACCCTGTCTAACACGGTTAAACAAGCGAATAAAGATATCGATGCCGCCAAATTGAAATTAACCACCGAAATAGCCGCCATCGGTGAGATAAAAACGGAAACTGAAACAACCAGATTCTACGTTGATTATGATGATTTAATGCTTTCTTTGCTAAAAGAAGCGGCCAAAAAAATGATTAACACCTGTAATGAGTATCAGAAAAGACACGGTAAAAAGACACTCTTTGAGGTACCTGAAGTCTGATAAGCGATTATTCTCTCCATGTACTCAAGGTATAAGGTTTATCACATTTAAAAACACAGACGTTTTTTAAAGATTGAGAGTTACCTGTTGATAATAAGGTATCGGGTAACTCTCATTATGACAGAGCGCTTTCAAAAACAGGGCTACGAAATGGCGAGCATCCAGACGTATATTAAGAAAGCCCCCATCAGCATCTATTAAATTTATCACTGCGCCCAGTCAGGTTTATTTAAGATATGATCCTGCCAGTCAATCACTTCTGATTCTTTCACTGCGATATGACGCACAGAGATACGTTCACCATGCATTGCCGCTTTCGAACCAGTAAGTAGCGGATGCCACGCAGGTAAATCTTTACCTTCCGCCAGCAAACGATAAGCGCAGGTCATTGGCAGCCATTCGAATGTTGGCAGATTTTCACGGGTTAATTTAATGCAGTCGGGTTCAAACTCGAAACGACGTTCGTAGTTCCGACATTGACAGGTTTTAATATTGAGCTGGCGACAGGCGACGTTAGTGAAGTAGATTTCGTCGGTGTCTTCATCCATCAGTTTATGCAGGCAACACTGACCGCAACCATCACACAACGACTCCCATTCCGCATCGCTCATTTCGTCCAGGGTTTTACTTTGCCAGAAAGGTACATCGCTCATCAGGTGTTCCGCCATTACGTTAAAACGCACCTTATAACCAGTCTGGCACAGCGATGCAAGTTTTGCCGCCGCTTTCAGGCGGCAAAAAGTATTACAAAACGCGAGTTGTCAAAGAATGCCCATCGAAAGTGACTGTCAGCTCATCACCGCTTTGCAACGGGCCGACGCCATCAGGCGTGCCTGTCAACACAACGTCACCGGCCTTGAGGGTAAAAAACTTGCTCATATAAGCGATCAGCGGAACGATTTTATGGATCATGTCCGCAGTCGTACCTTGCTGGCGTTGTTCGCCGTTTACGCTCAGGCTCAGCGTTGTATTTTGCGGGTCGCCGGTAAATTCCGCCGCGGGAATAAACCCGGAAAGCGGACAAGAGTTATCAAACGCTTTAGCCTTTTCCCACGGCTGCCCGGCTTTCTTCATTTTTCCCTGAACATCACGCAATGTCAGATCGAGCGCCACGCCATAACCGGCAATGGCTTTGCGGACATGCTCTTCCGTAGCCTGACGCAGTGTCGCGCCAATCAACACCGCCAGTTCGACTTCATGATGAACTGAACCGAAATCGGATGGGATCGCCAATGGCTGCCGCAGATCGCACAGTGCCGTTTCTGGTTTAATAAACAGCACTGGCTCTTCGGGCACTGCGCTGCCCATCTCTTTAATATGTTTGGCATAGTTACTGCCAACACAGACTACTTTACTCACCGGATAATCCAGCAGCGCACCTTGCCAGTTGTGATGTTGATACATAACGTTCCCCTCACCTTATCGTGGATATGAAAACCCGCGCCGACAAAGATAATGCCACCGCCGGATATCGGTTATTTGTTAGTGTCGTCTGTTTTCTGCCCCATGACGGAAAGATGTTGCTTCAGCAAATCTTCGGGTGGTGGCGGTAACTGCAAATAGTAACCTTGCTCGGTTAATGCCTGTTTAACCTTTTCAATATCGGCATTGACCAGTTTCTTCCGCCCATCCAGCGGCAGAATCATCGCTAACTGAGGCTGACCAAAACCTTTCATCAGTTCCTCAGGAACACGCGAAAAATCGTCTTTTTTTTCGACATATAAATAGGTCTGGTCACGCTTGCTGCTTCGATAAATCACACAAAACATACTTTTACTCTTTAAGATGCCAGGTTTTGGCATAAGCTAACATCAATGAAACCCGCGCCACAAGCCAGCCAGCTGTAGATTTCTACGGTTTGTTGAGTCCATGCCCCCTTTATAAGTAATCCCCCCGGCAAAAATGCCGCAACGTGATTTTACCGAACGCAGGAAAGCCACTGGAATTCTCCCGTTAGGGATTGTTATATTATAACAGTTCATCGTACTCATTCTGAACAGGAGACTACCAATGAAAATCAAGAGCATCAGGAAGGCTGTATTGCTGCTTGCACTGCTAACCTCCACGAGCTTTGCTGCGGGTAAGAATGTCAATGTTGAGTTCAGAAAAGGCCATAGCAGCGCTCAGTACTCCGGCGAAATAAAGGGATACGATTACGATACATATACCTTCTATGCCAAAAAAGGTCAGAAAGTGCATGTGAGTATCTCTAATGAAGGCGCTGATACTTACCTCTTCGGGCCAGGAATCGATGATTCAGTTGATTTATCCAGATATTCCCCAGAACTCGATAGTCACGGACAATACTCACTCCCTGCTTCTGGCAAATATGAGCTGCGAGTGTTGCAAACCCGAAACGACGCCCGTAAAAACAAAACTAAAAAATATAACGTCGATATTCAAATTAAGTAAATGTCAACCGACGGGGACTCTCCCCGTCATAAACGTTAATGCCCCACTCCTCTCTGTCGCTCAAGAGGTTAATGACGAATAGAACATAATGTAAACAAGACATCACTCACGACACATAAATAACATCTTTGTGGTGGTTTGATTGATTTTTCCACTCCGCTTACCATCCACACCAAAATAACGATCATCACGACATAATTTTTCTTTAACATCGCAAAATACACCGTTAGCGAATGTAAATTCGCTGGGATCGTAGCCTTGTAATGATTGTAAGTTTTCAGCGGCTTTTTCGCCGAGATATTTCCTTGTTAACTCTGGGGAAATGCCATCTGAGTTCACACAAATATACGGGTCGCAAACAACGCCGCACGCCGGAGATTGAAGTCCGCCAGCGTCATTTCCAGACGCCATTGATGAGAACATCATCCCCACACCTGACAATCCGATATAAAAAATACGCATCATATTCATAGCACATCCTGATAATCCAACCGTACAACACTTATGCTCATTTCATCATCAATCCGTAATCAAAACCGCTGACCTGGACGAGTTACGATGACCTGACAGAAGTATCAGACGTCTTCTGCGGTTTCTATGATAGAGCAATTCTGTGGCGGATATTAAGATAACGGGTATCTGTTCTTTAATGATGCCGCAAAAAATGGAAAGTTAAGAAAGCCTGGCGTGGTGAAAAAATACACTTGCCTCAATACTGGATATTTAAACAGGTCTGGAGATGCTGTCACGATTAGGGTGCGGAAAAAGGAAGCGTAAATAAGAACAATCAAAAGTACGACGGCAATGGGTTGATTGACAAGGGTATTTTTTAAGCTATGAATCAGCGCCATTTATCACAGAATAGACTTTTACTCTGAATAAATGGGAGGGTGACTTGCCTCAATATAATCCAGACTATAACATGCCTTATAGTCTTCGGAACATCATCGCGCGCTGGCGATGATTAATAGCTAATTGAGTAAGGCCAGGATGTCAAACACGCCAATCGAGCTTAAAGGCAGTAGCTTCACTTTATCTGTGGTTCATCTGCATGAGGCAGAACCTAAGGTTATCCATCAGGCGCTGGAAGACAAAATCGCTCAGGCCCCCGCATTTTTAAAACATGCCCCCGTTGTACTCAACGTCAGTGCACTGGAAGACCCGGTAAACTGGTCAGCGATGCATAAGGCGGTTTCGGCAACCGGTTTGCGGGTTATTGGCGTAAGTGGCTGCAAAGATGCGCAACTTAAAGCCGAAATTGAAAAGATGGGGCTGCCTATCCTGACGGAAGGAAAGGAAAAAGCGCCACGTCCAGCTCCCACACCGCAGGCTCCAGCGCAAAATACAACGCCGGTCACAAAAACGCGTTTAATAGATACCCCGGTGCGTTCCGGTCAGCGTATTTATGCTCCACAATGTGATCTGATTGTTACAAGCCACGTTAGCGCTGGGGCCGAATTGATTGCCGATGGGAACATTCATGTCTATGGCATGATGCGCGGTCGTGCGCTGGCAGGGGCAAGTGGTGACCGGGAAACGCAAATATTTTGTACGAACCTGATGGCGGAACTGGTGTCCATCGCAGGTGAATACTGGCTGAGTGATCAAATCCCAGCAGAATTTTATGGCAAAGCGGCGCGACTGCAGTTAGTCGAAAACGCTTTGACCGTTCAACCGTTAAATTGATCCCTTTTTAACAAGGAATTTCTATGGCACGCATTATTGTTGTTACTTCGGGCAAAGGGGGTGTTGGTAAGACAACCTCCAGCGCGGCCATCGCCACTGGTTTGGCCCAGAAGGGAAAGAAAACTGTCGTGATAGATTTTGATATCGGCCTGCGTAATCTCGACCTGATTATGGGTTGTGAACGCCGGGTCGTTTACGATTTCGTCAACGTCATTCAGGGCGATGCAACGCTAAATCAGGCGTTAATTAAAGATAAGCGTACTGAAAATCTCTATATTCTGCCGGCATCGCAAACACGCGATAAAGATGCCCTCACCCGTGAAGGGGTCGCCAAAGTTCTTGATGATCTGAAAGCGATGGATTTTGAATTTATCGTTTGTGACTCCCCGGCAGGGATTGAAACCGGTGCGTTAATGGCACTCTATTTTGCAGACGAAGCCATTATTACCACCAACCCGGAAGTCTCCTCAGTACGCGACTCTGACCGTATTTTAGGCATTCTGGCGTCGAAATCACGCCGCGCAGAAAATGGCGAAGAGCCTATTAAAGAGCACCTGCTGTTAACGCGCTATAACCCAGGCCGCGTAAGCAGAGGTGACATGCTGAGCATGGAAGATGTGCTGGAGATCCTGCGCATCAAACTCGTCGGCGTGATCCCAGAGGATCAATCAGTATTGCGCGCCTCTAACCAGGGTGAACCGGTCATTCTCGACATTAACGCCGATGCGGGTAAAGCCTACGCAGATACCGTAGAACGTCTGTTGGGAGAAGAACGTCCTTTCCGCTTCATTGAAGAAGAGAAGAAAGGCTTCCTCAAACGCTTGTTCGGAGGATAAGTTATGGCATTACTCGATTTCTTTCTCTCGCGGAAGAAAAACACAGCCAACATTGCAAAAGAACGGCTGCAGATTATTGTTGCTGAACGCCGTCGCAGCGATGCAGAACCGCATTATCTGCCGCAGTTGCGTAAAGATATTCTTGAGGTCATTTGTAAATACGTACAAATTGATCCTGAGATGGTAACCGTACAGCTTGAGCAAAAAGATGGCGATATTTCTATTCTTGAGCTGAACGTGACCTTACCGGAAGCAGAAGAGCTGAAATAAGCCCGCTGTAAAAGCGCATTTATCTTCAAGGCAGAGTTATCTCTGCCTTGAGTTTTTCATCCCTCTCATCCACGTTGTGGTAAAGCGGCGAGTATTCTTGCTGATACTCCTCATTGCTATTTCCACCTCCCCCTTTACACCTTAAGGCTGTTCCCACGCACAAAACAAAATGTTTATGCCTGGTTGAGTAAATAACCTTATTGTTAGTATGGATATACTGGGAGATGATAACCCCGCAATTTCATTATTCATTGTTCTCCCATAGGATGAGGTTTCCCGCCGTAACTGGCGGGCTTTTTTTGCCCCAGAATTTTCCCTTTCAACATCCTGTAAACGAAAACTGCGCCGAAGCGCAGTTTAATCGTTGATGGTCAGAACGACCAGTTCACACCAGCCACCGCGTTCCACGGGGATTCCACACCGGCACCATGGCTATACCCCACCCCGAGATGTCCGCTAAACGTACTGCTGAATGAGGCTTTAATAGCTGCCTGGTATATTCCACGTCTGCCCGACAAATCATTGACGAAATTACCGTCATTATTCACCTTCACCCGGTTATCATCGACAAATTCTTTGCGCACAGCCGCCTTCAGCCAGGGTTCATTTCCATACCGTTCCCCAGGCGCATGTTGTAACTCAGCGTTGCACCCAGTTCACGATATATACTGCGGGTATCGACTGATTTCGATTCCATGCCATTGGATAAATGATAGTAGCGTCTAAGTGACCTAAGCTCTGCTGCAACATCAGCCCGCAGGCACCAGACCAGGGGATTCATCCTGAAGAGACAGCGCAGGTGTATTGTGTTCACCGCTCACCAAAGACATCATGATGAAATGATGATATCCCGCATAAGAAAGAGGCATTTTTTACACGCAGTGCGCTGAAGTGTAGTTGGATAAAAAATCACTCTTTTCTGATAATACTGTCGTACGCTTATCTTTCGACAATGAGGCCGTCGGCAAAATAAAATGACTAATGTAATCGTTGCTGATGAATATCTTCTGCTCACATAAAAATCACACAATAATATTGATAAATCAGATTATCTTACCTTTACAACATTGCGTTAACAGTCAATGACACTTCTTGAATAAAAATATTGTCAATCAATGAGTTATTCCTCATTTAAGATTATTCTCATTCACGTAAAAAACATAATTCCTATCATCACAGCCACGCTCATTTTGAATTATCTGAATAATAGCGAGCGTTCTTTAGTTAAGCAGATCTTAATTGAAGACGAAATTATTGTGTGTGCAACTTACTTAATACCGGACATCTAAGTTGAAGAAAAAAATACTTGCCTTCGGGCTTATCTCAGCATTGTTCTGCTCCACGCCAGCGATGGCGGATATGAACCGCACCACGAAAGGTGCATTGCTAGGCGCAGGCGTTGGTTTACTTACTGGCAATGGTGTTAATGGCGTACTGAAAGGTGCAGCTGTTGGCGCTGGTGTTGGTGCAGTAACAGAAAAAGGCCGCGACGGTAAAAATGCGCGTAAAGGTGCAAAAGTGGGTGCCGCCGTTGGTGCTGTCACTGGCGTTCTGACCGGCAATGGCCTCGAAGGGGCGATTAAAGGTGCCGTGATTGGCGGTACGGGTGGTGCAATTCTGGGTAAAATGAAATAAGGAATGATGATGAAAAAATTTGCTTTACTGGCGGGCCTGTTTGTTTTCGCACCAATGACCTGGGCGCAGGACTACAATATTAAAAACGGTTTGCCGTCAGAAACCTATATTACTTGCGCAGAAGCCAACGAAATGGCAAAAACTGACAGCGCACAGGTTGCAGAAATTGTTGCGGTAATGGGTAATGCCAGCGTTGCCAGCCGTGATTTAAAAATTGAGCAATCTCCGGAACTGAGCGCCAAAGTGGTAGAAAAACTGAATCAGGTTTGCGCTAAAGACCCGCAAATGCTGTTGATCACGGCAATTGATGACACCATGCGTGCTATCGGCAAAAAATAATATTTCATATGTACCGCGTCGATGAATACGACGCGGTTTTTTAGCTAACGGCGGGATCAGAACTTATATTTCAGGCCCACCATCACTGCGGTGTCATTGTAGCCATTATCACCCAGCTGCACGCCCACATTCCCCAGACGCTGGCCGCTGGATTCAGGTTGCCATTTACGCCAAGTTTAATTTCCCCCAAATTACTCGCCCCATCTTGTTCGACTTTCACACCGTTCATTGAGACAGCAAAATCTTTACTGTTATGGATCCAGTTCATTTCAACAAAAGGTTCAAAGTCGTCACCGTGCGGACCGCTGTTTTTCTCCTGAGTACGAATAAAGGTGCGGAAGCCGAGTCGGGTCTGGATGTTGTTATTTGCGTCATTCTCAATACGTGAGCCATTGGCTTCCGTGTGCGCATTATGATCGACGCCCATCCAGATAGCCTGTGCCTGTGGCTGGAAGATCCACGTATATTTCGCCGCTTCCAGACCAAAGGATTTATTCAGGGCAAAACCGTAACCCGCTTCCAGCGAGACGGTTGCACCTTTCGCGCTATAGGATTCATAGGCTAATTCATCCCCTTTCACCGAGTTTTTAAACCAGCTATATTGCGCCCAGGAGTCAATGTATGCGCCTTTTTTACTGATGTCATCGGCAAACCAGGTGGCATACAGCCCTGCGCTATAGCCTCTGACACTCCCTTTCGAACGATAATCCGACACGCTGGAATGAGTTAAGTTGTAGTCGCGGGCATAACCAGCCATCACTCCCAAACGCCAACTGTCACTATCGGTAAAACCACCGGTTAACAGATCGCCCCCTAACTGCGAGACGTAGCGATGCGAGGTCGTTCTCAACTGTCCGTTGCTGTCACGCCAGGCATTATGCCCGCCAATTTGACGTAGCCAAAGTCGGCTTGAACGCTCCTGTTCAGTTACAGGATCGATGTAGCGCGTTTCACCCGCACGGTCGTTCAGACGCATAACAAAAAGAGTGTTAGCAGCTGCCAGGTTAGCGACGTAACTTCCAGCTTCGGGGCGCAGGACGGGGGTAGGCGTTTCTGTTGATTCTGAATTTCCCTCTGAGCTGTTATCCTCCTCATTCACTGACTGATAACTTGTCAAATACCAGTTTTTGCCTTGTTGTTTTAGTTGATATTCGAAAGCTCCAGCTGCAATCCTTGCATCACCTTATCTGAAGGCATCTGCTGGAGATTCATCGCCATTCACAGTTATGAGTTCGATCCCGTTTAGCGTGGCCGCGCCGCTTCCTCCAGCATTTTTCACATAGACGGTAGTTGAACCCGAAGTATTACCCTCAACAATAAGTCTGTCCGTAGCCGATTTATCATCACCTAATACGGTGCGGATATTAAGCTGACCATTATTACCGACATAATTACCTTTTACGGTTAATGTTTTTCCTTGGGTAAATGTTTGACCATCATCATACGAAAGATTGATAATACTGTCTGAATTAGTCAGATGGGTAACAACGGAGTCATCTTTCATATTCCAGATTGTATTTTCTGAAAGCTTCAGCGTGGTTGTGCCGCTGACGAGTTTAGTCGCTCCATTTAGAATAGAGTCGGACGAAATTATGTTTAAGTCACCTCCAGTATTATTAACCAGAACATTATTACCAGGTGTGATAATACTTCGATTAAGGATACTTACATCCGTTGTAGTTTTGTTAACATCAATACTATCCAAAGCACTTGAAAGTTCAACACTTAATAGTGCTATTTTGGCTTGAGAATCGATATTTGATGCATCAATTGATATTCCTTTATCTTGTTTTGATACCGCGGTGACATTGGAAAAAAATAACTCTCCACCATTGTATATTTTTGCAATGGGGGCTTTAGTGCCTGTTGTTGTAATAGAACTATTTTTTATATCAATGTTACCTTGTCGAATAGCAACTGCATAACTTCCATCAGCCACAGTTTCAAGTGCCACATAATCTAAATTAATATATGCTTTTTTCCCATTAGCATAAGCACCATAGCTATTAATGCCATTAGTTGTTATGGAACCACCATTCATTTTTAAATCAGCACGGCTAATAACTTCGTAACTGTTAGAATCACTAACTTCATCATCTACAGCATCGACACATGTTCGAGACTCTCCAGGACTTGAACATGCAAGAACACCTACTGCATTTTCCCCAGAGGTAACAATGTTCGTTTTATCTGTGGTTTCAAGACGGGTGTTATTTACCATCTTTTCAGAATCATTAACCTGGCTTAAAAGTCCCGCTGAATATGCCCCACCCGACTCGACTGAATTATCACCATTCATAAAGATGGTGCCACCAAATTCACTGACTACTGCGCTGGCTGTTATCCCTCCATTTTCTTTGTCAGATACGCTTCCAGAGGTCTTAATATCGCTATCGCTTATATATAATACTTTGTTTTGACTATCAACAGAAATACCATAAGATCCATCACCACTAGTCATCACACTGGCATTATTTATATATCCAGTTACACCGTCATCCACTTTCACAGCATGGCTTTCGTCTTCAGTGGTTAGATACTCTCCATTACTTATCGGATTATTATCTTTGATTTCAATCGGCGATTCTTCATCAGTCATATAGGAAATTATACTATAATCATCCAACAATTGTGTTGCATATGCATTACCCACCGCCAGAGCAATAAGTCCCAAACTAAACCCGGGGAGTTTTTTCAGTTTCATAGATTAACCATCCATTCATTGGATTAACAAACATTCCTGGTCAAATAACCTATGAGCTCAGATTACCAAAACGGAGGGTAAAGACAAAAACAAAAGCACAAAAAATTTAAATAGATAAACAGCGACAATATATAAATGATAAATAAGTCGGCATTATCATTTTTCACCTTATTTTCATGACATTGATCACTTTGAGGTGACGATTTTGTTTAACAAATAACTCTTCGACATCAAAATTGTTAATAGTTGCGATGAGGATTATTTCGGTGATATATAAAAACAACCGTGATAACACCAGGGTTGACAACTATTTGCGCAATAATGCCTTTCCTTCAATGATCCAGGCGTTCACTGCCAGCAACCCATTCAGCCGCATACTGACAGTGAGAAACTGAAAGATTATTGCTGATCCCTGTGGTTGACGAGTCTTTCTCTTAATCGATTAACCAGATTGATCGCCAGCCAAACAAGGGCATTAAGCAAATTTATCGTCACAAGCACTTCTCCCAGCCCGGTACTGGGTTTTGCAATAAGGATGACCAGGAGGGTGATCAGCATAAATGCAATGGAAAATATGATATAGAGAGTGAAATAATCCAGATTATTACTATTGTTCATGCTACTAATGGCAATCCTGTCAAAACTTTCAAACAATTATAGCAAACAAAATAATGAACAATAGTAACAAGAGGCAACGAGCTAATTAGCTGTCTATAATTACACCGCACTATGGCCTTACTGATCAATTTTCACTCAACCACAACCTTCACCTTCGGTTTAGAAAGGATAATTTTGACCAGGTCGATGTATGTAACAGGTTTATAGAAATAATAACCCTGCTGAAATGTGATATAATTTTGGTTCAGATAGTCAAGTTGTTCTTTCGTTTCGACACCTTCAGCGACGATACTGATCGAAAGTTTACGCGCCAGATCCAATACACAATCCAGAATTCGGGTTGATTCTGGGTCTGCGTTTACGCGGCCAACGAAACTGTGATCAATTTTGATATAATCAATATGCAGGTCATGAAGATAAGAAAGCCCTGAGTAGCCAGTACCGAAATCATCCAGTGCGATGACAAAACCATTTTCATGCAGTATGTTCAACCGCTGAACCAGACTTTCATCAACATTCAATGGCTCACGCTCGGTGACTTCCAGAACAAGGTTTAAATCGCGGCGGGTAAAACTGTCACGGAAATTTAAACACTCGTCGACAAACGTCGGCGAAATAATATGCGAAGCGCTAAAATTAATTCCAATATGAAAACCTTCCGGCAATTTACTCGCGATAGCGTTCATCTGTCTGGCAACCTGATTCATCAGGCTTTGCGTAAGCGGAACGATTAATCCGGATTTTTCAGCAAGTGGAATAAATGCCGCGGGTGATATATATCCACCGTGAGGTTGTTTCCAGCGGGCTAACACCTCAACTCCCCGCAATGTCCCTTCCCGACCATTTACCACAGGTTGGTAAAAAGGGACGATCTCCCCATTATTTATTGCCCGTCGCAGGATCTCTTCAGGCGTTGCGCTTTTATTGAAATATCTATCAAGCAGGAAGGCAGCGGCGCAGGCGATTAACAGAATAAATATTAAAATCCCAAAGCCTTTATCGATAAGTCTGTAGAAGCTAAAGAGTGGCGGCGGGTTAAAGATAATAGTGAAATGATATTTTGTGGAGTGAACCTTCTCGGTATAGGGATAATGTCCATTAAGCGTCATCACATCACCCGTTGGTCCAATAATGTCATCCGCCACGCGTAATACATACCTTACCCCTTTCAAGGGTACATTAAGTGCCCCACGAATATGCTGATCGCTTATCGTAACCAAAATGCGCGTATCTGCAAATTGGTTCTGATAGAGCAGGATAGGTAATCTATTAACGGTGTCGATTGCTGGAGCCAACAGTAAATTACTGTCCGGGAAAACAGGAATACGAGACAACAGGACCCGATTCCCAGGCAGGGATGTACACCAGACTATTCCCTGTTTGAGAATGATGATTGTGCGCAGGTGAGGTTTCAGAGCTGCTTCAGTGCCAAGCTGATATTGCTCCTCGAGGTTGCATTCCTTCCCGGCAATGTTAACCGCTGTTTGAGTCGCTTGTGACGCTTCTTCAAGTATATGATTGATATTGTTGGCGGCATATCTCGCTCCCGCCAGGTACTCTGCTTTTGCGGAATACCAGAGCTGGATGTTCAAAATAGCGACACCGGTAATAAACAAGCATATCGCAACGAGGATGGGTATGAGTGTATTGCGCATTTGCTTGTCCCGGCCAAAGGGTTTAATACATGAAAATGCCATTCATTCGCTCGCGCTGGCATCTACAGAGAGCATGGTAGAGAGCATAAGAAATATCCACGCCGAAGATAAAATTTTCTCCATCTTGATCTAACCCATTAATTATTGAGCATAATGTAGGCAGTACAAAATAAGTTAGGCGGGATATCAGGCGTCAAGAATGGAGAGCGAGAACTCTCCATTCTTGACACCTGATATTGCGGACATAATAAGAAAGCATAACGCCTGAAATGCTCACTTTGCATCAGCATGGTGATACAGCTGATGTTTATTCTAAAACCTTACTCAAGTTCTAAGAGAGCACGGATTCCCTGTCATTAATAATGATATCCGTTAGTGTAGTCTTATGCATTTCAATGTACTGCAATATTTGCAGATAGAGATCAGAAAGAATCACACTGGTTTCATCTTTTAAACGCAAGCGTAAAGCCTGATCAATAATATGACTATCAACATACCCATGCGTCATGAACACCTCCCTCTCGAGATTTTTAAACAAAGCACATTGAAAAATAAATCTCTCTGGGATTGAATTATTCATGTCAGCCTCGTAGAAATATTAACCCAATAAAATTATGCTGTGTATAGTCTAAAGCGACAGACAAAAATAAGATGAATGAGTTTTCTATAAACTTATACTTAATAATTAGAAGTTACATATCATCAGCTGTGTATCGCAACACGATTTCCAGTGTTTTTCTAATCACATCAGCTTTGAGAATATCACTTGTTGTTTCCAAGGAGTGTATCAGACTTAAGATAATATTTTTATTATTAACATTATCGCCTGAAAGCATTAAATTGGTGACAGCCTGCCCTAACACTGCTGATTCTTCTTCTAACAAATTACCCGAACTGCGAAAGTAACTTGCTAACGCTTTATCAGTTATTGCATTATGAATTGTAGTATCTTCAAGCATGGTAACCTCTCATCTTACTTATGAAATTTTAATGTATTCTGTTTATTTTCTTACCATTGAACATACTTTTATTGTCAGCTGTCGCTGTTCTTCGGTTTGGCCCTCCTGAATCACTATTGCTAAAATCACGAATTATGCTGTCAATTAAATCGCGTCGGAAAGCATCTTCCTCAGCCGATTTCATTACGAGTAATTGCTTAATAAGAGTCTGCAATGAAAAATTTATCTTCATGCGCAGTATCTGGAGCACCGCCTGGCCAGTAATTTCATATTTTATACGTTCATTATCAGATGTCTTCATAACGACTTCATAGCTAACCTGTTAAATAATCAGGCTGTTGCATTATTCAAAAAGCAACCCAATTAGTGCATTATAATGTTTCTGTTCCTCTTCCCCAGTCGCGTGTTCCAGTCGGCAAAGAAGTTTGGCACAAAGCGACTTTCGACTCAGATTACGTCCATCTTTCAAAATCTCAGTCACAATTTCCCCGAGAGTTTCCTGCTGAGTATGCAAGTTAGCTTTTGCAAAGTAACGAGTGATTGCTCCCGCAGAATCTAAAGTCACTGAATTTTGATGCATGCTACGCCTCTGTTAAAAATGTTAATCAATGTTAAGTGAAGTAACAATAGCAAACTTGTACGAAATATGTGTACAGAATGATAAATTAATTTTTTGCAATTAGTGCTAATGCATATAAAACAATGTGTTATGATAAAACATATTGCATCATTTAACTGACAATCTATACAAGATTTTTCGCCAACTAGTGTTCAACTTTTTCCATTTTTTATCAATGTAAAGAAACGGTTATGTTTTGGTATTAAAAGAAAGACACAAGAAGATATGTCTGTTACCGTCTTACTCTCGCCTCACCCATTACCCTGGATTGTTAATGCTTACCACCCTTATTTATCGTAGCCATATACGTGACGACGAACCTGTCAAAAAAATCGAAGAAATGGTTTCGATAGCAAATCGCAGGAACATGCAGTCTGACGTAACAGGGATCTTACTGTTTAATGGTTCTCATTTTTTCCAGCTTCTGGAAGGTCCGGAAGAACAGGTTAAAATGATATATCGGGCTATATGCCAGGATCCACGGCACTATAATATTGTTGAGCTGCTGTGCGATTACGCGCCTGCTCGCCGTTTTGGCAAAGCGGGAATGGAATTATTTGATTTGCGCCTGCACGAGCGAGATGACGTTTTACAGGCCGTATTCGACAAAGGCACATCAAAATTTCAGCTAACTTATGATGACAGAGCGCTACAATTTTTTCGTACTTTTGTCCTTGCAACCGAACAATCAACCTATTTCGAGATCCCTGCCGAAGACTCCTGGCTTTTTATCGCTGACGGATCTGATAAAGAACTTGATTCCTGTGCCCTTTCACCAACTATAAACGACCACTTTGCCTTTCATCCTATTGTCGATCCCTTATCGCGGCGGATAATCGCTTTTGAAGCCATTGTGCAAAAAAATGAAGATAGCCCATCAGCCATAGCGGTTGGGCAGCGTAAAGACGGGGAAATCTACACAGCGGATCTCAAAAGTAAGGCGCTTGCATTCACGATGGCACACGCACTTGAGCTCGGTGATAAAATGATTTCAATCAATCTATTACCTATGACCCTGGTTAACGAACCTGACGCAGTCTCTTTTTTACTTAATGAAATAAAGGCCAATGCTCTGGTGCCTGAACAAATCATCGTTGAATTTACTGAAAGTGAAGTCATATCTCGGTTTGATGAGTTTGCCGAAGCGATTAAATCGCTAAAGGCTGCTGGTATCAGTGTAGCAATTGATCATTTTGGCGCAGGTTTTGCTGGTTTGTTACTCCTGTCACGCTTCCAGCCTGACAGAATTAAAATCAGTCAGGAATTGATTACCAATGTTCATAAAAGTGGGCCACGGCAGGCAATTATTCAGGCGATCATAAAATGCTGTACATCACTTGAAATTCAAGTCAGTGCTATGGGCGTGGCAACACCAGAAGAGTGGATGTGGCTTGAATCCGCAGGAATTGAGATGTTTCAGGGAGATCTGTTTGCTAAAGCTAAATTGAATGGTATCCCTTCCATAGCGTGGCCAGAGAAAAAATAATTTTCAGCACATTCTTTCACATGATTTCAGTAAATCATCGTGAAAATGAATACGTTACGTTTAAATTTAATCCACATTAAAAATAATGTTTCATCCAATTTAGCTGAAATCTTATTTATACTTTGTACAATTTTAGCGTATATTGTACAAAGTATTATTGGGTCGTGTACAGGCGACGGAGATTTGTGACCGCAAGGAGGAATTGTGGCTTATTACAGCATTGGTGATGTTGCTGAACGTTGCGGGATTAATCCTGTCACTCTCCGGGCCTGGCAACGCCGCTACGGTTTGTTAAAACCACAGCGCAGTGAAGGCGGACACCGACTCTTTGATGAAGAAGACATACAACGCATCGAAGAGATCAAGCGTTGGATAAGTAATGGCGTCCCTGTAGGCAAAGTTAAAGCATTACTGGAAACCACCAGCCAGGATACGGAAGATGACTGGAGCCGCCTGCAAGAAGAGATGATGTCAATTCTTCGCATGGCTAATCCTGCCAAACTACGCGCGAGAATTATTTCACTGGGTCGAGAGTACCCAGTAGATCAATTGATTAATCATGTTTACCTTCCTGTTCGCCAGCGTCTCGTGCTTGATCACAACACCTCCCGCATTATGAGCAGTATGTTTGACGGCGCATTAATTGAATACGCAGCAACCTCGCTTTTCGAAATGCGCCGTAAGCCCGGTAAAGAAGCCATTCTGATGGCGTGGAATGTTGAAGAGAGAGCACGATTGTGGCTGGAAGCATGGCGTTTATCATTGTCAGGATGGCACATTTCTGTTCTTGCTGATCCCATTGAATCGCCGCGCCCGGAACTGTTCCCGACGCAAACATTGATTGTCTGGACAGGCATGGCACCAACGAGAAGGCAAAACGAACTTTTACAACACTGGGGTGAGCAAGGTTATAAAGTCATCTTTCATGCCCCCTAATTTCACCTTTATCCCGCCCCTTAGACAGAATGTTATAATCTGAACCCACAACAGCGTTTGTACCGGAGCTGGTCCGTTGCAAAATGCTCACCGGGAGAATTCAGATATTCCCTCTATCACACTCTGTACATATCACAGCCAAAGGACAGACCAGATTGAAGTGGTAAAACCGATCGTGCACACTACGCAGTCTCACAACTAACAAGAGGTTATTATCCTGATGGATCAGGTCGTTGTTTTTCAAAAGATGTTTGAGCAAGTGAGAAAAGAGCAAAACTTCTCCTGGTTTTATTCAGAATTAAAACATCACCGTATTGCACATTACATTTATTATCTGGCTACGGATAACATCAGAATTATTACTCACGATGATACGGTTTTGTTATTAAGAGGAACCAGGAACCTGTTAAAAGTTAGTACGACCAAGAACCCTGCTAAAATAAAAGAGGCCGCATTGCTTCATATTTGCGGAAAATCTACATTTCGGGAATACTGTTCAACACTGGCAGGCGCGGGCGTTTTCCGGTGGGTTACTGATGTTAATCATAACAAACGCAGTTACTACGCCATTGATAATACGCTTTTATATATTGAAGATGTAGAAAATAATAAACCATTAATCTAGCTAAAGTTGGATACTTAAGAAATGCTTCATAATTCAGTAAGGCATTAGCATAATGGAAATAAAAGTGCAGAGACTATCTCTATGGATGATTAATACTGTCTTTTTATTGTCACCCATAAATAATCACCAGACTAATACTATCAACTTGATATTTGAAATGTGATCACTTGACTTTTGATACGTTATTTTATAACGGTTAACATATTTATAAAAACAACGGCCGTGCCACACGTCCGTTTCAATACTTAACGCACATGTATTTTGGTTTAGTCATCATCCGGTTATATGTATTTTAGCCAGGAACAGGTTAAATCATTCCTATATAACTCAAAAATTGAAACCTTATTCTCATGTCATGCTTATATTCATTATTATCGTTATATAAAAAGGCAACCATAATGTTTAGCAAATTGGCACAAAGTAGCATAAAGGCTATGTTTTAATTACAGGATGTTCAGTCATTTGAATGTATAACATTATAGCTAAACAAATCTAAAACGAAGTCAATAATTTATTGCTTTCACAAAATCTCATTTTGTTTAACATCCATTGAGATTCCTTGCTTTAAATTTTATTTTATATAAGCCATCATTTTAATTAATTTATTTTTTTGAGGGGGGGGTAATATACTCATATGCAAAATCAAGAAATAAACATCCTAATGAACCATATTAAATACCGTGGGATAAGACATAACAAATGAAGTGGATAGTAATTGACACGGTAATTCAACCTACATGTGGTATATCTTTTTCAGCCATATGGGGTAATATGAAAATGATCATCTGGTATCAATCTACTATATTTCTCCCTCCTGGCAGTATATTTACACCGGTTAAGTCTGGTATTATCCTTAAGGATAAAGAATATCCTATTACTATTTATCACATCGCACCATTCAACAAGGATTTATGGAGTTTACTCAAAAGCAGTCAAGAGTGTCCTCCAGGAGAAAGCAAAATAACAAATAAATGTTTACATAATAGTTGCATTATAAAAATATGCCCATATGGGCTCAAGTAATGGGCTTCATATAAATATGCTCGATATGCTATTAATAATATCCACATAAATAAAACAACGGGCGTGTTATACGCCCGTTTCAATATTTAACACATGGAGAGATTACATGTTTTCGATGATCGCTTCACCAAACTCTGAACATTTCAGCAGCTTAGCGCCTTCCATCAGACGTTCGAAGTCATAAGTTACGGTCTTGGCATTGATTGCGCCTTCCATACCTTTAACAATCAGGTCAGCCGCTTCAGTCCAACCCATATGGCGCAGCATTAGTTAGATGACTAAATCGTAACTATCTGACATAGCAACATAATTTTACTAATTTGCATATAACTCATTAGCCCTTAGCATTTCTATAACTCATTGATTATAAACATGTGTTTTTGAGTTTTGATAACCATTTTTAGCATAAAAATAGCAGTTAACATTTGCAGAAGTTAAGATCAGAGAAAATTTTTACCCTGTAGGGTATTACGTCTTAAATGTGACTTTAATAAATAATTTTATTTCTGTAATCGGTTTATATTAACGTAAAGCATCTCGATTAGTTCTTTTGCATTTTTACTATAGTGCAATTCTCTATGGCAATTCGGACAAAGGGCAACACAGTTATCTGTTGTATCAGCACCACCTGAAGACAGGGGAATTACATGATGTACTTCCAAATATGGGTTTCCATCATTTAAATAAAACGGAGCATTTTTACCACAGTTTTCACATATACCTTTACTTTGCTGTAAAATCCAAGCTTTTACCATCGGGTCTCGGACATAAACTTTTTGTAGTCTTTCTACCTCAACTGGTTTCCTGGAGCCCTCGGGTTGACTCAACGTTTTCTTAATTAATTTACTAACCCTCATATTCAGAAGCGATTCATCATCTGTAGGCTGTGAAAGCTCTGATAGTTCTCCACGTATTATAGACGCCCAAAAACTGTCACTATAAATACCTGGAACATTTATCAATATTCGTTTCGTTCTATTGCCGGAAGGAATTTCCTTTCTCCCCGTACGACTAAAATAAGCCTGATAACCACACATCTTCAAGCGTATATCGCGGGGGCTATTACCAATCAAAGTAAAATATTCACCAGGATGGATTTTTCTTTCATCCAAAGAATGCATATGTTTTCTGACTGATGATGACGCCAGATATACTACGACTTGGGATACACCAGAATCAACCAACCGTTCAATGATATAATCAAGAGCGATATTGTAATCTTTGTTTCTGTCACCCGGCCCCCACGACTCAAGGATTAGACCATAAACACCATCCTCTTCACCTATCGAACACTCAGCTTTCAGTTCAATTCCATTATTATCAAAAACATGCATAATATTAATCTTTAATCAATTTTTCACGACAATACTACTTTTATTGATAAAATTGCAACAAGTTGCTGTTGTTTTACTTTCTTTTGTACACAAAGTGTCTTTAACTTTATTTATCCCCTGCAGGAAACCTCTTATACAAAGTTGACACACCAACATCATAGATAATCGCCACCTTCTGGCGAGGAGTTCCTGCTGCAATTAATCGTCCAGCTTGTGCCCATTGTTCTGGTGTAAGTTTGGGACGACGTCCACCAATTCGTCCCTGTGCACGAGCAGTTTCCAGTCCAGCTTTTGTTCGTTCAACAATCAGTTCACGCTCCATTTCAGCCAGGGCACCCATCACATGAAAGAAAAAGCGTCCCATTGGTGTGCTGGTATCAATTGAATCCGTCAGACTACGAAAGTTGATGCCTCGTTCGCGCAACTCCTCCACCAGCACGACAAGATGCCGCATACTACGCCCCAGCCGATCCAGCTTCCAGACAACCAGAGTGTCACCTGCCGATAATGTCCTGAGCAGTTTTTTCAGTCCCGGCCTTTCGGACTTTGTGCCGCTTATCTTGTCTTCAAAAATCAGCTCGCATCCTGCACAGTTCAGCGCATTACGTTGTAGATCTGTGTTCTGGTCATTTGTTGATACGCGTACATAGCCAATAAGCATGTTAAATCCCCCTGGTAAAAGCAGGAATGATGCCATTTGCTTGTTATTTCTTCATTTTCATAAACGTTGGTTTGGGAGAAGGCTCTGCATTACCTGTTGGTGTCCCGGTTCCGTGGCCTTCAGCCACTCCGCCAACAGGCTGGCTGAAATGCAATGGTGCCGCTTTTTCTGCTGAAGAATACCCGGAACTGGCAAAGGCTTATCCGACAAATAAATTGCCTGATTTACGTGGTGAGTTTATTCGTGGCTGGGATGACGGGCGGGGGATTGATACAGGTCGCTCTATTTTAAGTATTCAGGGGTATGCAACGGAGGATCATGCTCATGGATTACCGTCAAGATCCACGATTGTGACTGATGCAACGATTAATTTCTATTTTGATGAAATATGGGTAAATAGTGGCACTGACATTATCAAAAGAGGAAACACAAACGATGCCGGATTACCAGCCCCGGATTATGGAACCTTTAAAACATATAAACAATCAGTGGATGGTTTAGGTGCCGCAGCCTCAGAAACGCGTCCGCGTAATATTGCATTTAACTATATCGTGAGGGCAGCCTGATGCATAAAGCAATATTAAATAGTGACCTTATTGCAACAAAGGCAGGGGATGTTACCGTTTATAACTACGATGGTGAAACACGGGAATATATTTCCACTTCAAATGAATATCTTGCCGTTGGTGTCGGCATTCCGGCATGTTCCTGTTTAGATGCCCCTGGTACACATAAGGCTGGTTATGCAATCTGCCGTTCTGCAGATTTTAACTCATGGGAATATGTGCCAGACCATCGCGGTGAAACGGTCTATAGCACCAAAACTGGAGAATCAAAAGAAATCAAAGCTCCGGGTGATTACCCTGAAAATACAACCACTATCGCCCCTTTATCTCCATACGATAAATGGGATGGTGAGAAATGGGTGACCGATACTGAAGCACAGCATAGCGCCGCAGTAGACGCGGCAGAAGCACAGCGCCAGTCACTGATTGATGCTGCAATGGCTTCCATTAGTCTGATTCAACTGAAATTGCAGGCCGGACGTAAACTGACGCAGGCAGAAACAACCAGACTTAACGCTGTGCTGGATTACATTGACGCGGTGACGGCAACAGATACCAGCACCGCGCCGGATGTCATCTGGCCTGAACTGCCGGAGGCGTAGGCCATTCAATATCTGGCGCACTGGATGTATCAACCAGTTCCAGTGCTTCCAGATAATCCAGCCACAAATTATATTGTTTCAGCTCATCTTCTTTAAGTCTTCCCAATGCAGCCTTACCCTGCCACTGTCTGCTATTGATAAAATCAGTTGCATCAGAGATAAGCATCTGCTTTTGAAAGTTCGCATCTGCGACTTCATCATCATGAGTACGGATAACCTCTTTAATAGAAGGAGGAAAAACAGAAAAATCGATCACGCCTCCTTCAGCTTGAGATTTTAATAATGACTGCCAGTGTTCTGCCGTTATTTCTTTAGAATCTGGCGGAATGACGCCACAGCCATCCATAAAAAAACCAACGGTATTTAAGCAACAGTATATTTTCATCTTAATACCCAATAGCAATCCAGTTATAGTAATAACTACCCGTTTGAGCTGCGCACCGTAATAAAAACGAAGTGGTTGTATATCCCCCCGTTGCCACTGCATTGATAGGTGCGCTGACATTGTCATAATTTGCAACAACGGCAACACAGGCATTATTAAACGCAACCGGGAATACAACTGTATTTCCATCCCCCCCAGAGGCAGATGCTTTTGCGGCATTCCACCCCCACTGAATGATTACTGATTGCTCAATACCACCAATCATAACCGGTATAGCTATGAAACCGGTGCGTCCTAATGTAGCCGTTGCTGCATTGAGTTTTGCTCCTTCTCCCAAACCAAGGTTTTCGAGAGCCGTTTGCACAGTGCCATCCGATTTGATATCGCCAAACGGATTCTTGCGGCTTAACAGCAGCGCGCGAAGTGCGGTAAGTAACTGGTCGTGCCGCCCCTTCTCCAGGCTGGCACCGGATGCCTCCACCACGCTGCAAAGTTCCTCCTGCAACATGTCAAAGTAGTCATCATCCAGATCGGTGGCAGGCGTGCCGGTCTGGGGGTTACCACGGGTAAAACCGTTCTTACCCGCGCCGAACTTATCCTTCTGCGCGGTTTTCGTGTCTATACGATGCATGGATTACTCCGGATATTTAAAAATTACGTAGGTATGCGACGGGCAGAGTTTGTTAAGCACACACTCGACAACGGTGTCACCCCAGATACGCAGTGCGGAATCACAGGGATCGCCACATGTCATCCAGGTGGAGTTGGTGGTGGCTGGCATGTTGACCTGCCAGTAATACCGCCATTCCGGCGCATTCACCGCGTCAGTACAGGCCGATGAGCAGGTGAAAGTGCTTTTGTCGTATCGCGTGATGGTGGCATCTGGTCTGCCCAGGGCAGCAAGCTGTGCAAGATAAAAATCCTCGTTGATGCCGCCCGCCAGGTTAACCTTCGCATCCAGCCGTTGCTGACGCTGGCGAAGGGTCTGCGTTCCCGCCGGAATACATTCATCCGGCAGACCGCACAGACGCTCCCAGCGGTTTATCAGTTCAGTGGTGGTGCGCGGATCCAGCTCCCGCATCAGGGCATCCGCACGCTGATGAACACGGGTTAATGACGGTGCCGCACCGGCAATCGCCGGATCGCTGGCTGACCACACCGGACCGGGCGGCAACAGTGCCGATAACAGGCGGATGTAATCATCGTTTGTCACGTCCATGAAATCGTCCCCAGTACCGCCAGTTCGTTTTTCGCAATGGAGATATTGTCCACCGGTGCAAGCAACTGATGGCTGTATTCCCCGTTCGCACCGGAAATCGCCTCACTGATACGCGATACCTTGAGTTCTCCCTGCGGATAACCATCACGCAGCAGGAACGAACGCAACTCCGCGGTAATGGCAGCCCGTATTTCTGGTGTGTCCGGCGTCACGCGGATATGAAAATCCACCGTATGTGCCACCGGCCTGAACACATACAAATCAGAGCCTGCCACCGGGGCCAGTGGCCCGATATGTTGTCTTGCCGCCGTTTCCGTTGATTCTTCCGGAATGGGATTAATCAGGTCACTGCTGGCAATCATCACACCGACAGTTCCCGTTCCCATCAAGTGACGGTATGTCCATGCGCGGGTAATGCCGGGCACTTCTTTAGCCCAGACGACATAGTCCCCGTCAGCCCCGCCCTGCGGCGTCCAGTAATACCGCTCAATGACGCGGGCGCGCCACGTTTCCAGCTCTTCAGTATCAAATCCGCCTGTCAGGGTGTCAGCCACACCGGAAGACGGCAGACCATTCACCGGCGTGACCAGGATTAATGCCGTACCGTCGTCAGCGTTACCGACCGCACCTGCACTTGAGCAGGCGATCGGCACGCGCAGGACACCACCGGAGCTGGTTGCATCGTCAGTTGTCGTGTACTGCACCAGGTCATCGCGCTGAATAACACTCCCGGCGGTCACCTTCAGGCCATCGCTGACACCTTCCCAGCGCATATACCACACAGCCGGGATCGACGGGCAGCAGTTCAGCCACTTCGCCAAATGCTTTCACTTTGTAGGCGTAAAAGTTTCCCCTCAGGCACAGACAGGTGACCACCAGCTCCCAGAACTCCTGCGGCGTCATATAGCCATTGGGATGCGTGGAGATCAGTTTATGCAGACGTTCGCCGGTGGCTCTCTGCTTCAGGCTGCCGTTCAGGTGATACAGATTGCAGGGCAACATCCCGACCGACTCTGCCAGCACTCTGACGCAGGAAAAAACCGCCGTCAGTCGCATAGCCCGCTGACTGCTGATCTGCTTTCCGGTATAGGTGTCATACGACAGCCCGATGGCATCCGCCAGCTCTGCTGGCGTGGTCACCGGTGCGTCACTTTTTCGTTGAAATAATCCCGAAAAGAACACTATTTACCTCCGCCGACAGACGACTGTGTACGGTCGAGATATCGCGCCACCAGCCACGACCAGAACAGGCACAGCGCCCCGGCAACAACAAAACCCGCCGGGGGATAAATCAGCCAGGCACCATACGCCAGCAAAAGCGCACCCAGCACGCCCACCAGAGGCGCGAGAATCAGCATGATCATAATTACCTCAGTTAAAGCGAGCGGATCCCGTAGGACTCAATGTGATCAGACAGCGTGTCTTCTTTCTCGTACAGCATGGCTCTGCCAACCGCCATAATCAGCGCAACTGCACCATCGATTTTGTTTTCCGCCTGCTCCTTGACGGGCTTCACCACATCATCGTTACCCGGAATGGTTTTGCCGACCACGTTGCCGATACACCAGGTCATGATGGGATTGCCGTCATGATGAAAGCGCCCCGATTCAATCGCCGCTTCCAGCTCTTTCATCGGATCGGACATGTTGGTGTAGTTCTGAATGATGGTGACGGGGTTCAGGTCTTCATCAGCAAGGTCATGTGACAGCCCGGTCGCCCCGAAGGGGTCGATGGGTGACTCACTGACCGGGCTGATTTTGTTCGCCGCTTTGGCCTCTTCGAGGATGTAGCGATAATCCACCTCCGCACCATCGGTAACGGTCAGAACGCCCATTTCCACCCATTTCTGAAAGCGTTCGGCTGTCCGGCGATCTTCATTTTTCTCGACGCTGTACACCGTGTCATACGGTACCCAGAAACGCGGGGCCACACTGTAGTAATGCGTTTTACCGTCAATCTCGCGGGTATAAAGTCGCGCCATGCTGTTCATATCCAGCTTACGCGCCAGGTCAAAGGCCAGAATGCACGGCTGCCCCTCGAACTGCTCAAGGGTCAGTGATTTATCCTCGCAGCTCTGCCAGCTCACCAGGTTGAAATACGCCGAACGCGCCGACGCCCAGATATTGAGGTGTTTTGTTTTAAAGACGTTTGCCAGACGGGCGTTATTTTTCGCACGCTGCTGCTGACTTAACAAAAATTCGCGATAAACCGACACGCCAATATTTGGATTGGCTTTTTCCAGCACCTGCGGGTCGGTCCAGTCGTCACCTTCATCAACGGTATAGATGATCCCGAACAGTTCATCGTTTGGCACCGAGCCGTTGAGCATCTCGATGACTTCCCGCCGTTTGTCGTAGCACGGCCCCTCAATGTTGTACCCGGCGGTGGTAATGGCCCACATCAGTGGCTGGCGTCGCGCCCCCATCCCGGTAAGCATCGTGGTGTAAAGCGCATCTGTGGCGTGCTCGTGATATTCATCCACCACGGCACAGTGGGGTGATGAACCATCACCCTGGCGACGCGCCTTACGCGTTAACCAGCCTTCTGCTTCCAGCCGTGCGATAGCCGTTCTGACGGTACTCATCCCCGCGCCAATCTGACGGGCAATGGTTTCAATTGATGGCCAGCACACACCTTCGTCATTACTGAAATCAGCCAGGCGGGCCATAATTGCCACGCTGGATAACTTCATGCCTGATGCAGCGCAACCATCCCATACATAGCCGGTTAATTTAGTGCTCATGACCGACCTCTATTTCCCTGAATTTACGACGAAACTGTTCGAGCGGGCTGAAGCATTCATGCTCATAACCTTCGCGGAGGTAGATAACCCGTTGTGTTTCCGGCTCCCAACGAATGACTCTGACGGGCACTCCGTAGTGATCTTTGAACCAGCGGTTAACTTGTCGCAAAGGACTGTCTCCTTCTGCCGGTTGAAATCACCCACAGCCCACTCTGCAAAGCTGTGGGTTACAATTTCCCTGTCACCTGGTACATTCACTGCATAGCAATATTCCACCTTCGCTTTTCCACCCGGTACAGGAAGCGCAATCAGTTGCGAGCGACGGTAGTGTGTTGTTAAACTGTTCATGCGTTAGTTTCTCCACAACCAGAAGCAATCGACGCCACGACGCCCGGAGCTGCACACTCGCGGGCGTCATTACTTTCTGAAATGCAAAAAATTTTGTAGACAAGTGCTGCATGCTCCTGCAGCTTCGAAATTGAGAGATACAGCTCGTCGTTAATTGCTGTCTTCTCATGCGGTTCCACTACACCGTCTTCGATTGCTGAACGAATCTGTTTTGAATAACTGCCGATCTGTTCAATGACTTCCAGCAGACGCTGGTTAATATCGGCGTTGTCCACATCCTCGACGTCAGGAAGAGACACAAAGACGCCATTTGCAGACTGCGCCACAGCATCAGCAATGAAGTGAGTGCCACCAGCACGCTGTAAAACCATTGCCCATCCCAGCGGGAAAATCTGATCGCCATCTGCACGAAGGCGGTTGAATAAAGCGTTTTCTGTTACATCGAGCCAGTCAGCCGCTTCAGCGTAACCACTCGGCAACGCCGCGATAGTTTTTCTGACAGCTTTCACGTACCACTCAGGCTGTTTTTCTATTTTCCAGTGATGCTTACCCACGATTAGCCTCATCGTTCTGTGGTTAAAAATTGAAAGTGTTCTGCTAATCTTTCGGATAGATATCCGGTCTTAAGTCAGATTTCGTAATTGCACCTGATGTGTATTGCTCAAGTTTTTTAGCCAGCACAAAACTGGCTTTTTTATAGCCATTGAAAACCAGCCGTAAGTAGCCAGGTGTTGAGCCAACTTTTCCGGCCAACTCGCCCTGCTGTTCTTTGGTTAAAGAGTCCCAATACGCTTTCATACAATATGTACCTCCGGTGTACATATTACATGATTGAAATGAACCTTCAAGATACTTGTACCTTAACGGTACAAGGGTTTTAATTTCGTTATGAAAACAATCCATGACATCCGGCGGTCTAACGCCAGAAAACTGAGAGATGGTGTTGGCGGGAATTCTTCCTTTGCCACTATGATTGATCGCGAGCCAACCCAGACCAGCAGGTTTATGGGAGATGGTGCTACTAAAAATATCGGTGACAGCATGGCACGACACATCGAAAAATGTTTCGACCTGCCTGTAGGATGGCTCGATCAAGAACACCAGACAACGAACATCACAAAAAAACCTGATGTTTCAATCACTAATAAACAAATCACATTAGTCCCTGTCATATCATGGGTACAGGCCGGAGCATGGAAAGAAGTTGGATATTCTGAGGTTGATTTGAGCACAGCAGAAACGTATCCCTGCCCTGTACCCTGTGGGGAAATGACTTATATCTTGCGGGTAATAGGTGATTCAATGATTGATGAGTACCGCCCGGGAGACATGATTTTTGTCGATCCTGAAGTACCTGCCTGCCACGGTGACGACGTTATTGCATTGATGCACGATACAGGTGAAACCACCTTCAAAAGGTTGATAGAAGATGGGACACAGCGTTATCTCAAAGCGTTAAACCCAAACTGGCCTGAGCCTTACATTAAGATCAACGGTAATTGCTCTATAATTGGTACTGTGATTTTCTCAGGAAAACCAAGAAGATACAAAATCAAAGCCTAATCAATGTTTATGAACCTGCTTCGGCAGGTTTTTTTATACTTGACAATGTACCTTTGAGATACATAATGTACCCAAGAGAAACAACAAACAGGCAGGACGCCCACGAAGTAGCCCGCCCGGTACGTACGAAGACCGGGATGATTCGTTAGCGGATGATTTCAGTGGAGAGAATAGATGAATGAGCAGAATTTGAAGCATGTGATCGCATTGTTGCTGGAAGACGCTAAACGTTTGCAGCAGATAGAGCCAAATGCAGGCACTGAGGCCCGCATTTTGTTAGCAAAACAGGCATTAAAGACTTGCGGGGCGCAAGCCCCTGGTCGAACCGAGTTCATGAATTTCATGGCTAACACACTCACCCCTCTGCCATGCAATGGAGAGAAGGTGAGCCGTGTTTATCACGACACAATGGTTAAGGCTTTAAGAATCGAGCTTGATGGGCTTAGGCGTAAGATCGTAATGAACGAAATCGTTACCAACTAAGGAAGCAGACGGAAGTAAGCATGCGCTTTGTTCAAATTTACAGACAAATATATTTGCGTCAACACCGGCACTGTTAGCAATTGAAAATGTTTGATCAAGGATTTGTTGGCAGTTCATTGTACTTTTGAGGATATATCCCTCTGGAATCAGTCTGCAGCAGCTATCGTCAGACTCTTTAACTGTTTTCTGGTACAGAAAGTTAAGCATTAATTCTTCAAATTTTTTGGTCTGTTCGGCTGTGTCTTCAAATAGACGAACGTGAACATAAAACTGGTTCATTAAGTTTCCTTGCTTGCTGGCTGTGTGAGAACTCCAGCATACCACCGAGCCTGAAGTGGTGAAAAGACAGGCACATAACAGCTAAGTATTTTCAACCAGAGAGAATCCTTAGCGTTGTGGTGAATGCGGCTCAGCGCACGCGGGTTAAGGTTGAGGCTGACAATCGACCTTCTGTGGATACCCACCCGCCTGGTGTGCAACCTTCGCCAGGCACCGGGGGCACCCGACACCACAACTTTATGCTGTGTGTAGTCTTGGCGGTACCAGTTTTTTCCTTAGTCCTTTCTGGTACCGCCCTTTTTACAAAACAGAGAAGAGTATCCCCGGATGACGGGTTAATAACCCGACCCATCCTGATAGCTGTGGCCACAGGTGCTCTTCTCTGTTTTGTGGAGAAACTAACCGACCGTGCAGGGTCGATATGCTGAGACTAAGCAGTTAGTGTAGTAATAAGGTGATCGCATATGCTTCAAATGTTAACTCTTGAAGAATGGGCTGCTGAAAAATACAGAAGTAATCCTCCAAGTGTGTCCACATTGCGTCGTTATGCTAAGCAGAATTTATTTTGTCCACCGGCCATGAAACAAGGCCGGTTATGGCGAGTGCGTGAGGACGCCGAGTTAGTTGGGGAGTTGGTAACACCTGTAATCAAGAAAAATGACTCATTACTTTTGCAACGGATTTTGAGTAATGGCAGCCAGACCGCGTAAGAATAATGTTTCAGTCCCTAACTTATATCCGCTTTATAGTAGGAAGGTAAATAAAGTCTATTGGCGGTATAAGCATCCAGTGACAGGAAAATTCCATGCTTTGGGAACAAACGAAGCTGAAGCTATCGCTATTGCCACTGAGGCCAACACTCGCCTGGCTGAACAAAGAACCCGGCAGATTCTGGCTATCAGTGACAGGATCGCAACCAGCAAAGGAAAGGCTATCACAACGTCAACCTGGTTAGATCGCTATCAAGCGATCCAGGATGACAGGCTTAAAAGTGGTGATATAAGACTCAACACCTATAAACAAAAAGCTAAACCAGTATCCTTGCTCAGAGAACGAGCAGGAATGAAGTTGATCTCAGCCGTTGATGTCAGAGATATAGCACAATTGCTTGATGAGTATATCGCCGCTGGGCGGCCAAGAATGGCACAAGTAGTTCGCTCCGTCCTGATTGATGTTTTCAAAGAGGCGCAGCACTACGGAGAAGTACCTCCTGGCTATAACCCAGCATTAGCCACTAAACAACCAAGAAGAAAAATTACCCGACAACGGCTGAGCCTTGAAGAATGGAAAAAAATCTTCGATATCGCAGACGCTACTCATCGTTACATGGGAAATGCCATGCTGTTAGCGCTGGTTACTGGTCAGCGGTTAGGTGATATTTCGCGTATGAAATTTAGCGATATTTGGGATGATCATCTTCATGTCATTCAGGAAAAGACCGGGAGCAAAATCGCAATTCCTCTTTCTCTTCGCCTCAATGCGATTAACTGGAGTTTACGCGATGTAGTAGCCCGCTGCCGTGACTATGCAGTCAGTGCATACTTAGTGCATTTTTTTCGTTCAACTTCACAAGCAGAGCGCGGAGCGCAGGTTAAAGCCAATACATTGACGATGAATTTTAGTAAAGCGAGAGATTTAGCAAGAATTGACTGGGGAGAGGGTTCACCTGCGACATTCCATGAGCAAAGGTCTTTATCTGAACGTCTGTATAAAGAACAGGGGTTAGACACACAAAAACTACTTGGTCATAAAACACAACAACAAACCGATCGTTATCATGATGATCGAGGTAAAGGATGGAGCAAAGTAGCGTTGTGAACCTTTAAGCATCTCAACGCCACATTGAATTTCTCACCGCACATGATAAAAACTAAAAAGTCCACTTTAAGCGAGCGGCGGACAGCCATATCAGTTACTGGTAAGACGTGAAATATCACAGAGAAGATCACCTAAAATCGATGAAAAGGACTCCCCATCTAGATTCACATTGATATTTTTGCCATGGAAAAGATATTGAAGCATCACTGTACATAGAGCTTCAATCAACTCTTCATTTCCGACAGGGTAGCATGAAATATTCGAATATATACGCTCATATGCAGCTGGGTGTGTATTTTGTAAACAGAAGTAATTTTCAACTTCTAAGCTTTGTATACAAAGCACTGCCGTAGCAATGCCAAGTGCACGTTTCTTTAATTCAGGAGCGGATTCATACAGGTTGCCTAATATCCATTTTGTAGCATGTGAATCTGCTTCACGCTCCTCTTGAGTGGAGAATGCTGTAGTGACCAATGGATGCTGTAAAACAACATGACTTATTTCATGATGAAGAATCCAAGCAATAGCACAAAGAAATATCTCGCTAGCAACTTGTGAGTCTTCGCTTCCTTGTAAATATGCTTCTGGCTTGGGACATTTTTTAGGCCATGATTCGCAACCTGTTGTTTGCAAGTTTTTCCTTGCCCATTTAAGAAGTTCATCAGACTTTTTAAGCCTATTTTTTCCTGTTAAATCAAAGTGCTCATCATTATTTTTCTGAGATTTGGAGTACTCTTGCGTAAAAACCCAAAAGAAATTGGAAAATGCCCAAATATATTCAAGTGAAGCTACTGTTAGAACTATTTCATGTGAATTATTACTCTCATTCTTCCTGACTCGGATATTAAAACCAGGTTCACTCACAACTGAAATTATAATTTTTTTGTCGTCAACTATCGTTTTAAGATCTTGCTCCTTCTCTGGTGCAATCTTAAATGGTGATGAATTAATTGCTGAGAAAAGATGACAAATTGGTGAGCGCATTTTTCGTTAACCTCTACATTGTTGGGCTAGGTAGTATATACAAAATAAGATGAATCTTCAGTTTTTTCTATGTTCGATACTATATGCGTAATGAATTATCGACATGTTTAGAATATCTGCTATAGGCACACTGGGAACGATTAAGGTAAGCATGTCGTAAGACACCATCCGTGCCCACTGGACACTCTGTCATCATTTCATCATTTCATCATTTCATCATTTCATCATTTCATCATTTCATTATTTCATTATTTCATTTCTATCAATTTCAGATTCTCACCCAGCGTCAAATTTGTAGCGCTACTCCTCCTCGATACGTGCTACTGATCACAATATTGTCTGTCAGCGAAGCTAGGTCAGCCTGAACAGATACAAAAAATTGTAACTAACCTACTGAAAAGTATATAATGACACTTAATTAAATATTACCATTACACTATCCTAAAGCGTGACTCAGGTGAATAATATGTTCGAACCCCCCAAAAATTATAATGAAATGTTGCCTAAACTTCATAAAGCAACTTTCTTAAATACGCTAATATATTGCATACTTCTAGTTATTTACGAATACATCCCTTTAATAACATTACCAACCAAGTATGTCCCACCTATTAAAGATCATGAGAGCTTTATTAATTGGGCACTATCTTTTGGTATATTACCTTGTGCTTTTGCGATTTTTGCATATTTAATTAGCGGTGCGTTAGACCTACATAACAATGCAGCCAAACTACTTCGGGTGCGATATCTTTGGGATAAGCATCTAATTATAAAACCGTTATCACGGAGAGCTGGAGTCAACAGAAAATTAAATAAAGATGAAGCTCACAATGTAATGAGCAATCTATATTACCCTGAAGTAAGAAAAATTGAAGACAAACATTATATTGAACTCTTCTGGAATAAAGTATACTATTTTTGGATATTTTTTGAATTTTCGATAATTGCATTAATTTCCTTCCTAATAATCTTTTTTTGCAAACAAATGGATATTTTTCATGTTGAAGGTTCTTTGCTGTCTTTATTCTTTTTTGTAATTTTATCATTCTCAGTGAGTGGTATTATCTTTGCTTTGACAGTTAAGCCCAGAACTGAAAGTCAAGTCGGAAAAATCCCGGACGATAAAATAAAAGAATTTTTCACTAAAAATAACATTAATTGAATGGTACTTGCTTTGAACTATAATATGCACGGAGTTAATATTCGCTCAGAGAATGCAGCAAAACCTCATACGATGCCCTCTAGATATCTTTGCGAGTATATTAGAAGCATTGAGAAAAATGGCCACGCCCTTGATTTTGGCTGCGGAAAACTTAGATATTCTGATGAATTAATCAGTAAATTTGATGAAGTTACTTTTCTAGACTCGAAAAGGCAACTTGAAAGAGAGCAAATTATTAGAGGAATTAAAACTAAAATTATTGACTATGTCCCACGATATTATAAAAATGCAAATACAGTTGCTTTCGAGGATGTCGACAAAATAATTGGGGGGTTACGATTTCATCCTTTGCTCTAATGTTCTCTCTGCCGTTCCTTGTCGGGATACAATCGACAAAATAGTTCTTAGCATCAAGAGATTACTAAAATCAGGAGGTGAGACTCTTATTGTAAATCAATATAAAAGCTCATACTTCAAAAAATACGAAACAGGAAGAAAACATCTTTACGGATACATTTACAAAAATTCAAAAAGTGTTTCTTACTATGGATTACTCGATGAACTCGCAGTGCAAGAAATATGTTCTTCACATGGCCTTGAAATATTAAAGTCGTGGAGTAAAGCAGGAAGTTCATATGTCACTGTTGGGAGTTGTAATGCAATATAATACGATAATAATTCCCTAGGTTAAACAGTCTCAGTACTAAAGATGTATGTGAAGGGGCCGCGCTCGCGGCCTTTTTTACATTCCGCATGTACCTGAACGCTAAGGTGATTGCACCCAATGCCTGTTGGCTGTCCCCTGGCGAGTCCCGGGTGAGTAGTTGATACAAAACCGGCAATTTAACAATATTTGAGCGGGTGTAAGGAGTGGTAATTCATAATTGTCCTAATAACAGTGAATACATAACTAACTTTGGGGATGTCTTAATCAATGAAGACCTTAAATATTAACGAGCGTCCGCCAGCAATAATAAAAAGCTAAGGAATATCTATGTGGGAGACTAGTAGTAGAACTACCACCTGACCGGCCAGCCTACCCCAAAACTACCGAGGGGTTTTGATAACTTTTTTTGATAAAATTTTGATAACCGTTAGCAGCCTAACAAAAAACAACGGGAGCGTTACGCTCCCGTTAATAAATTTAACAAACTACGGCATTACATGTTTTCGATGATCGCGTCACCAAACTCTGAACATTTCAGCAGTTTAGCGCCATCCATCAGACGCTCGAAGTCATAGGTTACGGTTTTCGCGTTGATTGCGCCTTCCATACCTTTAACAATTAAGTCAGCCGCTTCGGTCCAACCCATGTGGCGCAGCATCATCTCAGCGGAGAGAATAATAGAGCCAGGATTTACTTTGTCCTGACCGGCATATTTCGGCGCAGTACCGTGGGTGGCTTCAAACAGGGCGCATTCGTCACCGATGTTTGCACCAGGGGCGATACCGATACCGCCAACCTGCGCTGCCAGGGCGTCAGAAATGTAGTCACCGTTCAGGTTCATACAGGCGATAACATCATATTCAGCCGGACGCAGCAGGATCTGTTGCAGGAATGCATCAGCAATCACGTCTTTAATGACGATCTCTTTGCCAGTGTTCGGGTTTTTAACTTTCAGCCACGGGCCACCGTCGATCAGTTCACCGCCAAACTCTTCACGCGCCAGCTGGTAGCCCCAGTCTTTAAACGCTCCTTCGGTGAACTTCATGATGTTGCCTTTGTGCACCAGAGTCACAGAGTCACGATCGTTAGCAATTGCGTATTCGATCGCTGCACGAACCAGACGTTTGGTGCCTTCTTCCGAACACGGCTTAATACCGATACCACAATGTTCCGGGAAGCGAATTTTCTTCACCCCCATCTCTTCACGCAGGAATTTAATCACTTTCTCGGCGTCGGCAGAGTCTGCTTTCCATTCGATACCCGCATAAATGTCTTCCGAGTTTTCACGGAAGATAACCATATCGGTCAGTTCAGGGTGTTTAACCGGGCTTGGAGTGCCCTGATAGTAACGTACCGGACGCAGGCAGATGTAGAGATCCAGTTCCTGGCGCAGGGCAACGTTCAGAGAGCGAATACCGCCACCAACCGGAGTGGTCAGCGGACCTTTAATGGCAACGCGATATTCACGAATCAGATCAAGAGTTTCAGCAGGCAGCCAGACGTCCTGACCATAAACCTGTGTGGATTTTTCACCGGTGTAAATTTCCATCCAGGAGATTTTACGCTCGCCTTTATAGGCTTTCTCGACTGCAGCGTCGACCACTTTCAGCATGGCTGGGGTTACATCTACACCGATTCCATCACCTTCAATGTAAGGGATAATCGGATTTTCAGGAACGTTGAGTTTGCCGTTTTGCAGGGTGATCTTCTTGCCTTGTGCCGGAACAACTACTTTACTTTCCATTCACCTCTCCTTCGAGCGCTACTGGTTTGCTCGTCTGCCACCACGTTGCATATGCGTTTGCGTCCTGCGATACGGATGCTTTAGAGCAATTTTTTGTTAATGATTTGTAATTGGCTTGTCAATACTACCCTATTGTTTGCCGTCATGAAAGATGCGCGTTATTAGGCTATAATGCGGCAATTCATAATCTCTGAAAATACCATGCAAAAAACTTCTTTTAGAAATCACCAGGTTAAGCGATTCAGCTCGCAACGTTCTACCAGGCGTAAACCTGAAAACCAGCCCACGCGTGTGATCCTGTTCAATAAACCCTACGATGTTCTTCCGCAGTTCACCGATGAAGCCGGACGCAAAACATTAAAAGAATTCATCCCGGTTCAGGGTGTTTATGCAGCAGGTCGCCTTGACCGCGATAGCGAAGGGTTGCTGGTGCTGACCAATAACGGCGCGTTGCAGGCGCGTTTAACCCAGCCGGGTAAACGCACCGGAAAAATCTATTATGTGCAGGTGGAAGGTATTCCCACACAAGACGCACTTGAAGCCTTGCGCAATGGCGTAACCTTAAATGATGGCCCTACCCTGCCCGCCGGCGCGGAGCTGGTTGACGAACCCGCGTGGTTATGGCCGCGGAATCCACCAATTCGTGAACGCAAAAGTATTCCCACCAGCTGGCTGAAGATCACCTTATATGAAGGACGTAATCGCCAGGTGCGCCGCATGACCGCCCATGTTGGCTTCCCCACGCTGCGACTGATTCGCTATGCGATGGGTGATTACTCTTTGGATAATCTTGCCAATGGTGAATGGCGAGAAGTGACAGATTAAGGATGCAAAATGTTTAAACCGCACGTTACCGTTGCTTGCGTGGTGCACGCAGAAGGCAAATTTTTAGTCGTTGAAGAGACGATTAATGGTAAAGCGTTATGGAACCAACCTGCCGGGCATCTGGAAGCCGATGAAACCTTAGTGGAAGCCGCCGCCCGTGAACTGTGGGAAGAAACCGGCATCAGCGCGCAGCCGCAACACTTTATTCGTATGCATCAGTGGATTGCGCCAGATAAAACGCCGTTTTTGCGTTTCCTCTTTGCCATTGAGCTTGAGCAAATATGCCCGACCCAGCCTCATGACAGCGATATCGACTGCTGCCGTTGGGTCAGCGCCGAAGAAATTTTACAGGCGTCAAATCTTCGTTCGCCGCTGGTGGCGGAAAGTATTCGTTGTTATCAAAGCGGGCAACGTTATCCGCTGGAGATGATTGGCGATTTTAACTGGCCTTTTACAAAGGGTGTCATCTAAAAGGCTGCGTGATAGAATACGCCGCCTTGAAGTTCAATGTCGTGAGTGATCCAATGTCTGAAACCGCAAAAAAAGTAATCGTCGGCATGTCCGGCGGTGTCGATTCCTCCGTTTCTGCCTGGCTGTTGCAACAACAGGGATATCAGGTCGAAGGCCTGTTTATGAAGAACTGGGAAGAAGACGACGGTGAGGAATATTGCACAGCGGCAGCGGATCTGGCTGATGCCCAGGCTGTCTGCGACAAGCTCGGCATTGAACTGCACACCGTTAACTTTGCTGCCGAGTACTGGGACAACGTCTTCGAACTGTTCCTTGCCGAATATAAAGCCGGTCGCACGCCGAATCCGGATATTCTGTGCAACAAAGAGATCAAATTTAAAGCCTTCCTCGAATTTGCCGCCGAAGATTTAGGTGCCGATTATATCGCTACCGGTCATTACGTACGTCGGGCCGATGTCGATGGCAAGAGCCGCCTGCTGCGTGGTCTGGACAGCAATAAAGACCAGAGCTACTTCCTTTATACGCTCAGCCATGAGCAGATTGCGCAAAGCCTGTTCCCGGTCGGCGAACTGGAAAAACCGCAGGTGCGTAAGATTGCTGAAGATCTTGGTCTGGTCACCGCGAAGAAAAAAGACTCTACCGGCATTTGCTTCATTGGCGAACGTAAATTCCGCGAGTTCCTGGGCCGTTATCTCCCGGCGCAACCGGGCAAAATCATTACCGTCGATGGCGATGAAATTGGTGAGCACCAGGGGCTGATGTATCACACTCTCGGTCAGCGTAAAGGTCTGGGTATCGGTGGCACCAAAGAAGGTACCGAAGAACCGTGGTATGTGGTGGACAAAGACGTCGAAAACAACATTCTGGTTGTCGCTCAGGGCCATGAACACCCGCGGCTGATGTCTGTCGGGTTGATTGCCCAGCAGTTGCACTGGGTCGATCGCGAACCATTCACCGGCACTATGCGTTGCACGGTAAAAACCCGCTATCGCCAGACCGATATCCCTTGCACCGTCAAGGCGCTGGACGATGATCGCATTGAAGTGATTTTCGATGAACCGGTTGCCGCCGTGACGCCGGGCCAGTCTGCCGTCTTCTATAACGGTGAAGTGTGCCTCGGTGGCGGTATTATTGAGCAGCGTCTGCCGCTGCCGGTCTGATTATTATCTTTACTTAAAACAAGGAAGCAGTGAACGTGGCAAAGAATTACTATGACATCACCCTCGCCCTGGCCGGTATTTGTCAGTCGGCACGCCTGGTGCAACAACTCGCTCACCAGGGGCATTGTGATGCCGATGCGCTACACGTCTCACTCAACAGTATTATTGATATGAACCCCAGCTCGACGCTGGCGGTTTTTGGCGGTAGCGAAGCCAACCTGCGCGTCGGGCTGGAAACCCTGCTCGGCGTGCTCAATGCCAGCAGTCGCCAGGGCTTAAACGCCGAATTAACCCGCTACACACTCAGCTTGATGGTGCTTGAGCGCAAACTCTCCTCAGCGAAAGGCGCGCTCGACACTCTGGGCAACCGGATCAACGGCCTGCAACGCCAGCTCGAACACTTCGATTTACAGTCCGAAACGCTGATGAGCGCGATGGCTGCTATCTATGTTGATGTGATTAGCCCGCTTGGCCCGCGCATTCAGGTCACCGGTTCCCCTGCTGTACTGCAAAGCCCACAAGTGCAGGCGAAAGTTCGCGCAACCCTGCTGGCAGGCATTCGCGCCGCCGTGCTCTGGCACCAGGTCGGCGGCGGACGTCTGCAACTGATGTTTTCTCGTAATCGCCTGACCACTCAGGCAAAACAAATTCTTGCTCATTTAACCCCGGAGTTGTGATCTATGGAATTATCCTCACTGACCGCCGTTTCCCCTGTCGATGGACGCTACGGCGATAAAGTCAGCGCGCTGCGCGGGATTTTCAGCGAATATGGTTTGCTGAAATTCCGTGTACAAGTTGAAGTACGTTGGCTGCAAAAACTGGCCGCGCACGCAGCGATCAAGGAAGTTCCTGCTTTTGCTGCCGACGCAATCGGTTACCTTGATGCAATCGTCGCCAGTTTCAGCGAAGAAGATGCGGCGCGCATCAAAACTATCGAGCGTACCACTAACCACGACGTTAAAGCGGTTGAGTATTTCCTGAAAGAAAAAGTGGCGGAGATCCCGGAACTGCACGCGGTTTCTGAATTCATCCACTTTGCCTGTACTTCGGAAGATATCAATAACCTCTCCCACGCATTAATGCTGAAAACCGCGCGTGATGAAGTGATCCTGCCATACTGGCGTCAACTGATTGATGGCATTAAAGATCTCGCCGTTCAGTATCGCGATATCCCGCTGCTGTCTCGTACCCACGGTCAGCCAGCCACGCCGTCAACCATCGGTAAAGAGATGGCAAACGTCGCCTACCGTATGGAGCGCCAGTACCGCCAGCTTAACCAGGTGGAGATCCTCGGCAAAATCAACGGCGCGGTCGGTAACTATAACGCCCACATCGCCGCTTACCCGGAAGTTGACTGGCATCAGTTCAGCGAAGAGTTCGTCACCTCGCTGGGTATTCAGTGGAACCCGTACACCACCCAGATCGAACCGCACGACTACATTGCCGAACTGTTTGATTGCGTTGCGCGCTTCAACACTATTCTGATCGACTTTGACCGTGACGTCTGGGGTTATATCGCCCTTAACCACTTCAAACAGAAAACCATTGCTGGTGAGATTGGTTCTTCCACCATGCCGCATAAAGTTAACCCGATCGACTTCGAAAACTCCGAAGGGAATCTGGGCCTTTCCAACGCGGTATTGCAGCATCTGGCAAGCAAACTGCCGGTTTCCCGCTGGCAGCGTGACCTGACCGACTCTACCGTGCTGCGTAACCTCGGCGTGGGTATCGGTTATGCCTTGATTGCATATCAATCCACCCTGAAAGGCGTGAGCAAACTGGAAGTGAACCGTGACCATCTGCTGGATGAACTGGATCACAACTGGGAAGTGCTGGCTGAACCAATCCAGACAGTTATGCGTCGCTATGGCATCGAAAAACCGTACGAGAAGCTGAAAGAGCTGACTCGCGGTAAGCGCGTTGACGCCGAAGGCATGAAGCAGTTTATCGATGGTCTGGCGTTGCCAGAAGAAGAGAAAGCCCGCCTGAAAGCGATGACGCCGGCTAACTATATTGGTCGAGCTATCACGATGGTTGATGAGCTGAAATAAACCTCGTATCAGTGCCGGATGGCGATGCTGTCCGGCCTGCTTATTAAGATTATCCGCTTTTTATTTTTTCACTTTACCTCCCCTCCCCGCTGGTTTATTTAATGTTTACCCCCATAACCACATAATCGCGTTACACTATTTTAATAATTAAGACAGGGAGAAATAAAAATGCGCGTACTGGTTGTTGAAGACAATGCGTTGTTACGTCACCACCTTAAAGTTCAGATTCAGGATGCTGGTCATCAGGTCGATGACGCAGAAGATGCCAAAGAAGCCGATTATTATCTCAATGAACATATACCGGATATTGCGATTGTCGATCTCGGATTGCCAGACGAGGACGGTCTGTCACTGATTCGCCGCTGGCGTAGCAACGATGTTTCACTGCCGATTCTGGTATTAACCGCCCGTGAAAGCTGGCAGGACAAAGTCGAAGTATTAAGTGCCGGTGCTGATGATTATGTGACTAAACCGTTTCATATTGAAGAGGTGATGGCGCGAATGCAGGCATTAATGCGGCGTAATAGCGGTCTGGCTTCACAGGTCATTTCGCTCCCCCCGTTTCAGGTTGATCTCTCTCGCCGTGAATTATCTATTAATGACGAAGTGATCAAACTGACCGCGTTCGAATACACTATTATGGAAACGTTGATACGCAATAATGGCAAAGTGGTCAGCAAAGATTCGTTAATGCTCCAACTCTATCCGGATGCGGAGCTGCGGGAAAGCCATACCATTGATGTACTGATGGGACGTCTGCGCAAAAAAATTCAGGCACAATATCCCCAAGAAGTGATTACCACCGTTCGCGGCCAGGGCTATCTGTTCGAATTGCGCTGATGAAAAAATTACTGCGTCTTTTTTTCCCGCTCTCGCTGCGGGTACGTTTTCTGTTGGCAACGGCAGCGGTAGTACTGGTGCTTTCGCTTGCCTACGGAATGGTCGCGCTGATCGGTTATAGCGTCAGTTTCGATAAAACTACGTTTCGGCTGTTACGTGGCGAGAGCAATCTGTTCTATACCCTTGCGAAGTGGGAAAACAATAAGTTGCATGTCGAGTTACCCGAAAATATCGACAAGCAAAGCCCCACCATGACGCTAATTTATGATGAGAACGGGCAGCTTTTATGGGCGCAACGTGACGTGCCCTGGCTGATGAAGATGATCCAGCCTGACTGGCTGAAATCGAATGGTTTTCATGAAATTGAAGCGGATGTTAACGATACCAGCCTCTTGCTGAGTGGAGATCATTCGATACAGCAACAGTTGCAGGAAGTGCGGGAAGATGATGACGACGCGGAGATGACCCACTCGGTGGCAGTAAACGTCTACCCGGCAACATCGCGGATGCCAAAATTAACCATTGTGGTGGTGGATACCATTCCGGTGGAGCTAAAAAGTTCCTATATGGTCTGGAGCTGGTTTATCTATGTGCTCTCAGCCAATCTGCTGTTAGTGATCCCGCTGCTGTGGGTCGCCGCCTGGTGGAGTTTACGCCCCATCGAAGCCCTGGCAAAAGAAGTCCGCGAACTGGAAGAACATAACCGCGAATTGCTCAATCCAGCCACAACGCGAGAACTGACCAGTCTGGTACGAAACCTGAACCGATTGTTAAAAAGTGAACGCGAACGTTACGACAAATACCGTACGACGCTCACCGACCTGACCCATAGTCTGAAAACGCCACTGGCGGTGCTGCAAAGTACGCTGCGTTCTCTGCGTAGTGAAAAGATGAGCGTCAGTGATGCTGAGCCGGTAATGCTGGAGCAAATCAGCCGCATTTCACAGCAAATTGGCTACTACCTGCATCGTGCCAGTATGCGCGGCGGGACATTGCTCAGCCGCGAGCTGCATCCGGTCGCCCCACTGCTGGACAATCTCACCTCAGCGCTGAACAAAGTGTATCAACGCAAAGGGGTCAATATCTCTCTCGATATTTCGCCAGAGATCAGCTTTGTCGGTGAGCAGAACGATTTTGTCGAGGTGATGGGCAACGTGCTGGATAATGCCTGTAAATATTGCCTCGAGTTTGTCGAAATTTCTGCAAGGCAAACCGACGAGCATCTCTATATTGTGGTCGAGGATGATGGCCCCGGTATTCCATTAAGCAAGCGAGAGGTCATTTTCGACCGTGGTCAACGGGTTGATACTTTACGCCCTGGGCAAGGTGTAGGGCTGGCGGTAGCCCGCGAAATCACCGAGCAATATGAGGGTAAAATCGTCGCCGGAGAGAGCATGCTGGGCGGTGCGCGGATGGAGGTGATTTTTGGTCGCCAGCATTCTGCGCCGAAAGATGAATAAATATGCCCATACTTCACGCATTACGTTAAGCATCCGTTATAATCGGTTGCAGATACCAGCCTGTGGATGCTTAACATGGAATACCAACTCACTCTTAACTGGCCCGATTTTCTTGAACGTCACTGGCAGAAACGCCCGGTGGTGTTAAAACGCGGCTTTAATAATTTTATTGACCCGATCTCTCCAGACGAGTTGGCGGGTCTGGCGATGGAAAGCGAAGTTGACAGTCGACTGGTCAGTCACCAGGATGGCAAATGGCAGGTCAGCCACGGCCCGTTCGAAAGCTACGATCATCTCGGTGAAACCAACTGGTCATTACTGGTACAGGCAGTGAACCACTGGCATGAGCCGACCGCCGCGCTGATGCGACCGTTCCGTGAACTACCGGACTGGCGTATTGATGATCTGATGATTTCTTTTTCTGTACCCGGCGGCGGCGTCGGCCCGCATCTCGATCAGTACGACGTGTTTATCATTCAGGGTACCGGACGTCGTCGCTGGCGAGTGGGCGAAAAGCTGCAAATGAAACAGCACTGCCCACATCCGGATCTGTTACAGGTCGATCCGTTCGAAGCCATCATCGATGAAGAGCTGGAGCCTGGTGATATTCTTTATATTCCGCCAGGATTCCCGCATGAAGGCTACGCGCTGGAAAATGCGATGAACTATTCCGTGGGCTTTCGCGCGCCAAATACGCGGGAACTGATTAGTGGATTTGCCGATTATGTGCTGCAACGTGAACTGGGCGGCAACTACTACAGCGATCCGGATGTTCCACCTCGCGCTCATCCTGCGGATGTTCTGCCGCAAGAGATGGATAAACTGCGTGAGATGATGCTCGAATTGATCAACCAGCCGGAACACTTTAAGCAATGGTTTGGCGAGTTTATATCCCAGTCACGTCATGAACTGGATATCGCGCCGCCAGAGCCGCCTTATCAGCCGGATGAAATCTACGATGCGCTGAAACAAGGTGAAGTGCTGGTGCGCCTGGGTGGTCTGCGCGTATTGCGCATTGGCGACGACGTGTATGCCAATGGTGAGAAGATCGATTCCCCGCACCGTCCGGCACTGGATGCACTCGCCAGCAACATTGCGCTGACTGCGGAGAATTTTGGCGATGCGCTGGAAGATCCGTCATTCCTCGCGATGCTCGCGGCGCTGGTCAATAGCGGGTATTGGTTCTTCGAAGGGTAAGTTTGGATTTAAGCCGGATGCGGCATCACATGCCGCATCCCTTTTCGCTTACTTCCGTTGCGCCGTTAACTCGGCAATACGGACGATCACCTGCACCGCTTTTTCCATACCTTCCAGAGTCACAAACTCATGCTTACCATGATAGTTGTAACCGCCAGTGAACAGGTTCGGGCACGGTAATCCCATAAACGACAACTGCGCGCCGTCGGTACCACCGCGGATCGGTTTCAGTTCCGGTTCAATATCGCAATCGCGCATCGCCTGCTGGGCGATATCGAGAATATGCGGATGCTCAACCACTTTCTCGCGCATATTGTAGTAACTGTCTTCAATCACCAGTTCAATGTAGCAATCAGGATGTAACCCTTTGCCCACTTTTTTGGCGATCTCCATCATTTTACGTTTACGCGCTTCAAACTGTTTACGGTCGAAATCACGGATGATGTAGTGCATATCGGCCCGTTCAACGGTGCCTTTCATGCTCGCCAGATGATAGAAACCTTCATAGCCTTCTGTCATTTCCGGGCTTTCATCCGCCGGAACTTCCGCATGAATACGTGCCGCCAGCGACAGCGCATTTACCATCACTCCTTTCGCCGTGCCCGGATGAACATTGTTACCGACAATTTTGATATTGACCGACGCGGCGTTGAAGTTTTCAAACTCCAGTTCGCCTACGCCACCACCATCAACAGTGTAAGCCCAGCGGGCATCGAAGGCGTCAACATCAAAATGTTTCGCCCCTTTGCCCACTTCTTCATCCGGGGTAAAGGCGACGCGAATATCACCATGCGGAATTTTTTTCTGTTGCAATACCGCCAGCGCGGTCATGATTTCTGCAATACCTGCTTTGTCATCGGCACCTAACAAGGTTTTACCATCGGTGGTAATCAGCGTCTGACCCAGTAGCTGATGCAGCACCGGGAACATAACCGGTGATAAAACTTCATCGCCGATACCCAGCGCAATATCGCCACCGCGATAGTTTTCAACAATTTGCGGATTCACATTTTTGCCGCTGCAATCCGGTGAGGTATCCACATGAGAAATAAAGCCAATCGCCGGGATATCGCCAGGGACGTTAGCCGGTAACGTCGCCATCAAAGTGCCCTTCTCACTTAAGGTCACATTGATAAGCCCCATCTCTTCGAGCTGCTCTTTCAGCAGATGCAATAACTTCCATTGGCCTTCCGTGCTGGGAACCTGTCTCACCCCTGCTTTTGATTGGGTATCCAGAGACACGTAGTTCAAAAATCGCTCAAGTAGTTTATCCATGTAGTCACCCTCACTTTTTGTGACAACATTATTAAGAAGCAAGAAAAGACAAATATTGCGTCAGGTCACTTTTACCCCTGCAAGCGGGAATATTTATCAGCATTACCTTAATGAATATAAAGCTAAGCCAGTAATTCACAACAAAGATTGGCGATTCAAGCGGTTTGCCGTAGAATTACCGCCCTCATTAAGAGTCACCAAGGTGGTTAACCACAAACCCCGCATCGGTAAGCCATCCGTTGCGTTTACATGGGACAGAGTAAAAAAATTGAATAAACAACCGAGTTCGCTTTCACCGCTGGTGCAATTGGCGGGAATTCGCAAATGCTTTGATGGTAAAGAGGTCATTCCCCAGCTGGATCTGACTATCAACAATGGCGAGTTCCTCACGCTGCTTGGCCCTTCTGGCTGCGGTAAAACAACCGTTCTTCGCCTGATTGCAGGTCTGGAAACTGTTGATTCCGGACGCATCATGCTGGATAACGAGGACATCACCCACGTTCCGGCGGAAAACCGCTATGTGAACACTGTTTTCCAAAGCTACGCACTTTTCCCCCACATGACCGTGTTCGAAAATGTGGCCTTTGGGTTGCGCATGCAAAAAACCCCCGCTGCTGAAATTACGCCCCGCGTGATGGAAGCCCTGCGGATGGTGCAGTTGGAAACCTTCGCTCAACGCAAACCGCATCAGCTCTCTGGTGGTCAACAGCAACGCGTCGCCATTGCTCGCGCGGTGGTTAACAAGCCTCGTCTGTTGTTGCTGGATGAGTCGCTCTCAGCGCTGGATTACAAACTGCGTAAGCAAATGCAGAACGAGCTGAAAGCGTTACAGCGTAAGCTTGGCATTACATTCGTCTTTGTGACTCACGACCAGGAAGAAGCACTCACCATGTCAGACAGGATTGTGGTGATGCGCGATGGTCGCATTGAGCAAGACGGCACGCCGCGTGAAATCTACGAAGAGCCGAAAAACCTGTTTGTTGCCGGCTTCATTGGCGAAATCAATATGTTTAACGCCACTGTCATCGAACGTCTAGACGAGCAGCGCGTACGCGCCAACGTTGAAGGCCGCGAATGTAATATCTACGTTAACTTCGCCGTTGAACCGGGGCAAAAACTGCATGTTCTGCTGCGCCCGGAAGACTTACGTGTTGAAGAGATTAACGACGACAACCACGCTGAAGGGCTGATTGGTTACGTTCGCGAGCGTAACTACAAAGGCATGACGCTGGAGTCGGTTGTTGAACTGGAAAATGGCAAGATGGTGATGGTCAGCGAATTCTTCAATGAAGACGATCCTGACTTTGACCACTCTCTCGACCAAAAAATGGCCATTAATTGGGTAGAAAGCTGGGAGGTCGTACTGGCTGATGAAGAACACAAGTAAGTTCCAGAATGTAGTGATTGTCACTATTGTCGGTTGGCTTGTGTTGTTTGTCTTTCTGCCCAACCTGATGATCATTGGCACCAGCTTTTTGACCCGCGACGACGCCAGTTTTGTCAAAATGGTCTTTACGCTGGATAACTACACGCGTCTGCTCGATCCGCTCTATTTTGAAGTGCTATTGCACTCGCTGAATATGGCGCTGATCGCCACCCTCGCCTGCCTGGTGCTGGGCTACCCGTTTGCCTGGTTTCTGGCGAAGTTGCCACACAAGGTGCGTCCGCTGCTGCTGTTTCTGCTGATTGTTCCGTTCTGGACCAACTCATTAATTCGTATCTACGGGCTGAAAATTTTCCTCAGCACCAAAGGCTATCTCAACGAGTTTTTGCTCTGGCTGGGCGTTATCGACACACCAATCCGTATCATGTTCACGCCCAGTGCGGTGATTATCGGTCTGGTTTACATTCTGCTGCCGTTTATGGTGATGCCGCTGTACTCCAGTATCGAAAAACTGGATAAGCCGTTGCTTGAGGCGGCGCGCGATCTCGGTGCCAGCAAGTTACAGACTTTTATCCGTATCATTATTCCACTGACGATGCCGGGAATTATTGCCGGATGTCTGCTGGTGATGCTGCCAGCGATGGGCCTGTTCTATGTATCCGACCTGATGGGCGGTGCGAAAAACCTGCTGATCGGTAACGTCATCAAGGTCCAGTTCCTTAATATTCGTGACTGGCCGTTTGGTGCAGCTACCAGCATTACGCTGACTATCGTAATGGGCCTGATGTTGCTGGTTTACTGGCGCGCTTCTCGTTTGCTGAATAAGAAGGTGGAACTCGAATGATCGGTCGACTGCTTCGCGGCGGTTTTATGACCGCTATCTACGCGTACCTGTATATCCCAATCATTATTTTGATTGTGAACTCCTTTAACAGCTCGCGCTTTGGCATCAACTGGCAGGGCTTTACCACCAAATGGTATAGCCTGCTGATGAACAACGACAGCCTGTTACAGGCAGCGCAGCATTCACTAACAATGGCGGTGTTTTCGGCGACGTTTGCTACGCTTATCGGTTCACTGACGGCAGTTGCGCTGTACCGTTATCGCTTTCGTGGTAAGCCGTTCGTTAGCGGAATGCTGTTTGTGGTGATGATGTCACCAGATATCGTGATGGCGATTTCGCTGCTGGTGCTGTTTATGCTGCTGGGTATTCAGCTTGGCTTCTGGTCGCTGCTGTTCTCGCATATCACCTTCTGCCTGCCATTTGTGGTGGTGACGGTGTATTCGCGCCTGAAAGGTTTTGACGTGCGAATGCTGGAAGCGGCGAAAGATCTCGGTGCCAGCGAATTTACCATTCTGCGAAAAATCATTCTGCCACTGGCAATGCCAGCGGTGGCGGCGGGCTGGGTGTTAAGCTTTACCCTGTCGATGGACGATGTGGTAGTTTCTTCGTTCGTCACCGGACCAAGTTATGAAATTCTGCCGTTAAAAATTTATTCGATGGTCAAAGTCGGCGTATCGCCGGAAGTTAACGCGCTGGCAACCATATTACTGGTGCTGTCGCTGGTGATGGTTATTGCCAGCCAGCTTATTGCTCGTGATAAAACGAAAGGTAACACAGGGGACGTTAAATGAAAAAATGGTCACGCCACCTGCTCGCGGCGGGTGCTCTGGCACTGGGCATGAGCGCCGCTCACGCCGATGACAACAACACGCTGTATTTCTACAACTGGACCGAGTACGTGCCGCCAGGACTGCTTGAACAGTTCACCAAAGAAACCGGTATTAAGGTTATCTATTCGACTTACGAGTCGAACGAAACCATGTACGCCAAGCTGAAAACATACAAAGACGGTGCCTATGATCTGGTGGTTCCTTCAACCTATTACGTTGATAAAATGCGTAAAGAAGGGATGATCCAGAAGATCGACAAGTCGAAGTTAACAAACTTCAGCAATCTCGATCCAGACATGCTCAACAAGCCTTTTGACCCGAATAACGACTACTCCATTCCGTATATCTGGGGTGCGACGGCGATTGGTGTTAACGGTGATGCGGTGGATCCGAAATCTGTCACCAGCTGGGCCGATCTGTGGAAGCCAGAGTACAAAGGCAGCCTGCTGTTGACCGACGATGCCCGTGAAGTGTTCCAGATGGCGCTGCGTAAGCTGGGCTACTCCGGTAACACCACCGATCCGAAAGAGATTGAAGCTGCATATAACGAGCTGAAAAAACTGATGCCAAACGTGGCAGCCTTTAACTCCGATAACCCGGCGAACCCGTACATGGAAGGCGAAGTTAACCTCGGCATGATCTGGAACGGTTCTGCTTTCGTTGCACGCCAGGCGGGTACGCCAATTGACGTGGTGTGGCCGAAAGAAGGCGGCATTTTCTGGATGGACAGCCTGGCGATCCCGGCAAATGCCAAAAACAAAGAAGGCGCGCTGAAATTGATCAACTTCCTGCTGCGCCCGGATGTGGCAAAACAGGTTGCTGAAACTATCGGTTATCCAACGCCAAACCTTGCGGCGCGTAAGCTGTTAAGTCCAGAAGTGGCGAACGATAAAACACTCTACCCGGATGCTGAAACCATTAAAAATGGCGAATGGCAGAATGACGTTGGCGCAGCCAGCAGCATTTATGAAGAGTATTATCAGAAGCTGAAAGCAGGACGTTAATTCAGCAAGCGGGCGGTGGTATTACCGCCCGTTTTTTAGTTAGCAAGGATGTGGCTAATGAGTCAGGACAGTAAAGTTTTCTTTCGTATATTCCTCGGTATCGGTCTGGTACTGATCCTCATTTCTGTTGTTGTCTTTTATAACCAGTTCACCTATAGCAAAGACGCGATTCATACCGAAGGCGTCATTGTTGATACCGTCTGGCACTCCAGTCATTCTCATCGCACGGGTAAAGATGGTTCGTGGTATCCCGTCGTTGCCTTTCGACCGACGCCAGATTACACGCTAATTTTCAATTCGAGTATCGGCAGCGATTTTTATGAAGACAGCGAAGGCGATAAAGTTAATGTTTATTATTCTCCCGGGCATCCTGAAAAGGCTGAGATAAATAACCCGTGGGTTAATTTTTTTAAATGGGGGTTTATCGGCATTATGGGCGTTATTTTTATCGCCGTCGGTTTATTAATAAGTATGCCCTCCTCTAAAAAATCACGCAGGAAACGGAAGTCCCGCCCATGAAAAAATTCATTATACTGCTCAGTTTACTGATACTCCTGCCTCTGACAGCAGCCAGCAAGCCATTAATTCCAATAATGAAGACACTTTTTACGGACGTTACCGGTACTGTACCAGATGCTGAAGAGATCGCGCATAAAGCCGAGCTTTTTCGCCAACAAACGGGAATTGCACCGTTTATTGTGGTTTTACCCGACATTAATAATGAAGCCAGTCTCAGACAAAATGGTAAAGCGATGCTGGCGCATGCGTCATCTTCATTGAGTGATGTAAAAGGAAGTGTTCTGTTACTATTTACTACCCGCGAACCACGGTTAATTATGATCACCAACGGCCAGGTTGAAAGTGGTCTGGACGATAAACATCTCGGCCTTCTGATAGAAAATCACACGCTGGCTTATTTAAATGCAGATCTCTGGTATCAGGGAATCAATAATGCATTGGCTGTTCTACAAGCACAGATATTAAAACAATCGACGCCGCCACTAACGTATTATCCGCATCCAGGACAACAGCATGAAAATGCTCCCCCCGGCAGCACCAACACATTAGGTTTTATCGCCTGGGCTGCGACGTTTATCTTATTTTCCAGGATCTTTTACTACACGACTCGTTTTATTTATGCGTTAAAATTTGCAGTGGCGATGACTATTGCCAATATGGGTTATCAGGCTTTATGTTTGTATATCGATAATAGCTTTGCGATTACCAGAATATCGCCACTCTGGGCAGGGCTAATTGGTGTCTGTACGTTTATTGCCGCATTGTTATTGACGAGTAAACGATAAAAGAGGCCGGAAAAGTGCGCGTGTATTATTCCGGATGGGGCGCGAACGCCTTATCCGGCCCACAAAACCCGCAAATTCAATTAATTGCGTCCCCTTGCAGGCCTGATAAGCGTAGTGCATCAGGCAATGCTTCCCGCTTTTAATCCCTTCAGCAACTTTTCAACAAACTCAGGCACCACCTGGCTTGCCGGGCCGTAATATTTCTCGGCAAATTCATTACCAACCTGACTCGGTTCAAGATTCAGTTCCACGGTGTGCGCGCCATGCAGTTTCGCTTCGTGAACAAACCCAGCCGCCGGATAAACATGCCCGGATGTGCCAATGGCAATGAAAATATCGGCCATCGACAACGCCATATAAATTTCATCCATGCCGAGTGGCATTTCGCCAAACCACACTACGTGCGGGCGCAAGGGTGCCGGAAACTGGCAACAATGGCATTTATCTTCTGGGGTAACGTCTCCTGTCCAGTCGAGAACCTGACCACTTTGTGAACAACGCACTTTCAGCAGTTCCCCATGCATATGAATCACATTGGTATTACCTGCGCGTTCATGCAGGTTGTCGATATTCTGCGTCACCAGCAAAAAGCGATCGCCGAGGGCGTCTTGCAGTTTAGCCAGCGCAAGATGCGCGGCGTTAGGCTGAATTTCTGGCTGCTGCAGCTGTCGACGACGGGCGTTATAAAACGCTTGCACCAGTTCAGGATCGCGATCGAAACCTTCCGGCGTTGCCACATCTTCAACCCGATGTTCTTCCCACAGGCCATCTGCGGCGCGAAAGGTACGAATACCTGATTCCGCAGAAATTCCTGCCCCTGTCAGTACGAGTACTCTTGGTTTTTCCATTGCTTCCGGCACCACTTTATCTCTGAAAAAAATACGCTGACGCAAACGCTCGCGCAGGCGGCGTTTATTTTTACGAAAACGACTTAACCGATGACCCCGACGCGACAGCATAGCAACCTCTGTTGTTTAATCGGTTAGATGTAGGAAGGCCGCACCACGCATTCCTCCCGCATCACCGTGGCGCGCGCGTTCAATGCGCGGAACACGAGCTACAGGTAAGAGATGACGAGGCAGCCTGTCCGCCAGTTGCGTTGTGATTGCCGGGAAATTCGATAAGCCACCACCAATGACGACCAGGTCAGGGTCAACGATGGTCAGGATATTTCCCAGACAAACCGCTAATAAATCCAGATAACGCTCAACGTGCGCCCTTGCCTGCTCATCGCCTTGATCATAAAGCGCAATAATTTCGGGAGCCTGCAACGGTTGATGATAATAGTGTTGATACAGCCACGCAAAACCGCGACCAGACAGATAATTTTCAATGCAGCCATGCTGACCACAGCCGCAGCGGCGTAACGGGAAATCCAACCCCATCATGGTTAACGCATCAACCGGCAGACGCATATGGCCAAACTCGCCGGTAATGTAGCTTTTACCGGTAATCGGTTTGCCGTTGAAAATCAGCCCGCCGCCAACACCGGTGCCGAGAATCAACCCCATCACCAGTGGATATTGAGTAAATTCATCATCCCAGGCTTCTGAAAGGGCAAAACAGTTGGCATCGTTATCAAGGCGTACATCGCGATCAAGACGTGCGCTCAGGTCGGCACGCAGCGGTTTACCGCTGGCAGCGGGGACATTGGCGGCATACAGCGTACCATCTTCTGTTTCCGGCATTCCCGGAATACCGATGCCGACAGAACCTTTACAGCCAAAACGTTGGTCAGCTTCAGCTACCAGCTCACACACTGCATCTAAAAATGCGTCATAGCTGTCACGCGGTGTCGGCACCCGCTTTTCCCACTGCAACTGCCGACCGCTATCAAACACGCCAAGCGCAATTTTTGTTCCACCAATATCAAACCCGTAATACATTGCCGCTCCTTGTTTTAATGTACTGCCTTTACTGGCCGCTAAGGACTCGCGCAGGGTCAATATTACTGGCGCGCCGCGCCGGATACCAACTTGCCAAAAGACTCAGCAACAATGCTGTGACCAGTACGTAGAAGACGTCCAGCCAGTGCAATTCCGATGGCAGGAAATCAATAAAATAGATATCGCTGGAGAGGAACTGATGACCGATCAACTTTTCAATCCACTCAATAATCGGGGTAAGTTGCAGTGAAACCACTACGCCGATAATCACACCACACAGGCTGCCGAACAGCCCTGCCAGCAATCCATACCAGACAAAGATGGCGCGAATTAAACCATCTTTCGCCCCCAGCGTTCTTAATACTGCGATATCGCCACTCTTGTCTTTCACCGCCATCACTAAGGTGGAGACGATGTTGAAACAGGCCACGCCAATCACCAGTACCATCGCCAGATACATAATGGCGCGGATCATTTGGATATCGCGATACATATAGCCGTAAGTACCAATCCAGCTTTTAATATAAACATAGCTGTTGGTCACTTCACCCGCATCGCGTACCAGCTTATTGGCGTTGAAAACATCCGTCATTTTAAGGGCAATACCTGACACGCTGGAACCCATATCAAGATATTGTTGGGCATCCGCCAGCGGGATCATGGCAAAACTGTGATCGAGTTGACCACTCAACTGCAAAATACCGGCAACGTGCAAACGCACACGTTTTGGCTGCATCAGTTTATGCTCGGGATTCGAGTTGGGGATCATAATCGACACCCAATCCCCCTGCTTCACTTTCAGCGCATCCGCCACGCCTTTGCCGATGATAATTTGCTGTTCGCCCGCTTTAAAATTGCGCCACGCATCGCCCTGGACAAACGAGGGTAATGCGCTCAGACGCTGTTCCTGTTGCGGGTTAACGCCCTTCACCTGGATTGCGCGAAGATTCGCGCCACTTTCCACCAGCCCGGTGAAATTGATATACGGCGCGGCAGCGGCAATACCCGGCACTTTTTGCACGTGATCCAGTGCTTCCTGCCAGTTAGTCCACGGCTGATCCACCGCCTCGATTTCACCATGCGGCACCACCGCCAGAATACGGTTGTTCAGTTCGCGTTCAAAGCCGTTCATCGCGCTTAAGCCGACGATCAATACCGCCACGCCGAGGGCAATGCCAATGGTAGAAATAACGGAGATCAGCGACACCATGCCGCCGCGCCGCCGTCCGCGACTAAAACGCAGGCCAATTAATAACGATAAAGGCATCGCCATTACTCCGCCCCCATCAGGCTCAGTTCCGCCGTCAGACGACCATCACGCATTTCTAACTGGCGGCTCATACGTTTCGCCAGTTGCAGGTCGTGAGTAACCACCAGGAAGGCGGTGCCCTGCAAGCGATTCAATTCCCCAAGCAACTGGAAGATGCTGTCGGCGTTACGCGCATCGAGGTTACCGGTAGGTTCATCCGCCAGTACCAGGCGCGGGTTATTCACCAGCGCACGGGCAATCGCCACACGCTGGCGTTCGCCGCCAGAAAGTTCAGATGGGCGGTGATTCGCACGATGATCCAGCCCCACCGCTTTTAACATCTCAAGTGCACGGCTGTTGATTTCAGCGGGCTTTTTCTTGCCAATCAGCAGCGGCATAGCCACGTTTTCCAGGGCGGTAAAATCCGGCAGCAGGTGGTGAAACTGATAAATAAAGCCCAGCTTCTGGTTGCGCAGTTCAGCTTTCGCTGCCGACGACAGTTTGCTCATTGGCTGACCATTAAAAATCACATCGCCGGAGGTTGGCGTATCCAGCCCGCCCAGCAGGTGCAGCAAGGTACTTTTACCGGAACCAGAGCTACCGACGATCGCCATCATTTCACCTTCGCCGACGCTGAAACTGACATTGTGCAGCACATCGGTTTGCACACTGCCTTCCTGATAGCGTTTGCACAGGTTGTCGCATTGCAACAGGATCTTATTCATAACGTAAAGCCTCAGCGGGTTGAGTGGCGGCAGCGCGCCATGAAGGGTAAAGCGTAGACAGCAGCGCGATAGCCATCGCCACCAGCGCAATAACAATGACCTGTAAAGGTTCGATAGCCACCGGCAGCGCCGCGCCATCAAGCAGGACGCCGATTATCGGCATCAGATTATTTAACTGGCTGGCAAGCAGGGCGCCAAGCGCCGCTCCGAGGATCGCACCGATAATCCCGGCGCTGGCCCCTTGCACCATAAAGACCATCATGATTTGTCGCGGAGTTAAGCCTTGCGTTTGCAGGATCGCTACTTCGCCCTGCTTCTCCATTACCATCAGCCCTAGTGAGGTAATAATGTTAAACGCCGCAACGGCGACAATCAGGCTCAGCAGTAAACCCATCATATTTTTTTCCATGCGTACGGCCTGGAACAACTCGCCTTTACGATCACGCCAGTCCTGCCATTTGCTGCCTTCAGGCAGTTTTTGCTGACTTAATGAGTCGACTTTCAGCGGCTCATCCAGCCACAAACGCCAGCCGGTAATATTGCCTGCCGGATAACGCATCAGACGCGAGGCATCCTCAATATTCACCAGCATTTCATAGCCATCGACTTCACTGTTGGCGGCGAAAGTGCCAATCACATTGAACAGGCGCTGGCTTGGAATACGCCCCATCGGCGTGAACTGGCTGGCAGATGGTACCATCACGCGGATTTGATCACCGCGATTAACGCCTAGCTGTGAGGCAAGTTGTTCGCCGAGGATGACATTATATTTCCCCGGCTCGAGGTCAGTTTGTTTCACATTGACCAGATACGGTGTAAGTGGATCTTTTTGCGCCGGGTCGATACCGAGCATCACCCCGACCGCCACGCTGCGCGCGCTTTGCAGTACCACATCACCGGTAGTAATAGGTGCGACGCGATTAACGCCGTCCAGTTTGACTGCCGTTTCTGGGAGTTGCTGCGGGTTAAGAGAGCCATGCTCAGAAGAGAGAATTGCCTGTGGCATCAGGCCAAGGATGTTGTTTTGCAGCTCGCGCTCAAAGCCGTTCATCACTGACAATACTGTGACCAGCGCCATCACCCCGAGGGTAATGCCGATGGTAGAAAGCCAGGAGACGAAACGACCGAAGCGATCCGCTGCACGCCCACGCATGTAACGCAGGCCAATAAATAGAGCGACAGGTTGGTACATGAAATCCGTCTGGTTGCTGTAGCAAAGACACGAGTATATAAGCGAAAGCAAGATGGGTAAACGTCTGAACTGTAAGTGATCGTCAGGGCTAATCTGAAAAGCCCCCGTAAATCAATCGGCTAAATTGCCATGTTTTATCATCAATCTTGCCGCCTGATCTTAATCTGAAAAATCATCCAATACAGACAGATACCCATTACACCTCGGGTCATAACCCGCAGGATCAACCGCATGTAAATTAAAAAAGAGCGTGTTGTCCTGATGAAACAAAAAGAGCTATGGATTAACCAGATCAAAGGGTTATGTATTTGTCTGGTGGTGATTTATCACTCGGTCATTACCTTTTATCCGCATCTGACCACTTTTCAGCATCCGTTATCGGAAGTCCTGAGCAAATGCTGGATCTATTTCAATCTTTACCTTGCCCCCTTTCGTATGCCGGTTTTTTTCTTTATATCCGGCTATTTGATTCGCCGCTATATCGACAGCGTACCGTGGGGAAATTGTCTCGATAAACGGATCTGGAACATCTTCTGGGTGCTGGCGCTTTGGGGCGTGGTGCAGTGGCTGGCGTTAAGTGCGCTGAACCAGTGGCTGGCACCTGAGCGCGATTTAAGCAATGCCTCCAATGCCGCTTATGCCGATTCCACCGGTGAGTTCCTGCACGGGATGATCACCGCCAGCACCAGCTTGTGGTATCTGTATGCGTTAATTGTCTATTTCGTGGTATGTAAAATTTTTAGCCGTCTGGCGCTGCCACTATTCGCCTTGTTTGTACTGCTGAGTGTGGCGGTTAATTTCGTTCCCACGCCGTGGTGGGGAATGAACAGTGTGATCCGCAATTTGCCTTATTACAGCCTTGGCGCATGGTTTGGCGCAACAATAATGACCTGTGTTAAAGAGGTGCCGTTGCGCCGCCATCTGCTGATGGCTTCTTTGCTTACCGTTCTGGCGGTCGGTGCCTGGTTGTTTACTATCTCGCTGCTGTTGTCGCTGGTATCGATTGTGGTGATCATGAAGCTGTTTTATCAATACGAGCAACGATTCGGTATGCGCTCCACCAGCCTGCTGAATGTGATTGGCTCCAACACCATTGCTATCTACACCACCCATCGCATTCTGGTTGAAATATTCAGCTTAACTCTGCTTGCGCAAATGAACGCAGCACGCTGGTCGCCGCAAGTCGAACTGACACTCCTGCTGGTTTATCCCTTTGTCAGTTTGTTCATCTGTACTGTTGCGGGCTTGCTGGTAAGAAAACTTTCACAGCGTGCATTCAGCGATCTGTTGTTCTCCCCGCCTTCACTGCCCGCTGCCGTCAGTTACTCCCGCTAAGCCATCGCCCCAGCCGGGGCGATTCAATTTGCTAAACCATGTCGATTACGGATAATGAACAGCATTGCTTATCAGAGATATGCCCCCATATGTTGAGGCATATCCTAACGAGAATCTGACAACCGTTATGCCTGAACAATATCGTTATACGCTGCCCGTCAAAGCGGGTGAGCAGCGTCTGCTGGGCGAGTTAACCGGCGCAGCCTGTGCAACGCTGGTAGCGGAAATTGCCGAACGTCACGCCGGTCCGGTGGTACTCATTGCACCAGATATGCAAAATGCTCTGCGTTTGCATGATGAAATCAGCCAGTTTACCGATCAAATGGTGATGAATCTGGCGGACTGGGAAACTCTTCCCTACGACAGTTTTTCGCCTCATCAGGACATTATCTCCTCGCGCCTTTCCACCCTTTACCAGCTACCGACGATGCAGCGTGGCGTACTGATTGTTCCGGTGAATACGCTTATGCAGCGCGTTTGCCCACACAGTTTTCTCCACGGTCATGCGCTGGTGATGAAAAAAGGTCAGCGCCTGTCACGAGATGCATTACGAACCCAACTGGACAGCGCCGGTTATCGCCATGTTGACCAGGTGATGGAGCACGGCGAATACGCCACGCGCGGCGCGTTGCTGGATCTCTTCCCGATGGGGAGTGAGCTGCCTTATCGTCTTGATTTCTTTGATGATGAAATCGACAGCCTGCGGGTGTTTGACGTCGACAGCCAGCGCACGCTGGAGGAAGTAGAAGCGATCAATCTGCTGCCCGCGCACGAATTTCCGACCGATAAAGCGGCAATTGAACTGTTCCGCAGCCAGTGGCGCGATACCTTCGAAGTGAAGCGCGATCCAGAACATATTTACCAGCAAGTGAGTAAAGGCACATTACCTGCCGGGATCGAGTACTGGCAGCCATTGTTCTTCAGCGAACCACTGCCGCCGCTGTTCAGTTATTTCCCTGCCAATACCTTGCTCGTGAATACTGGCGATCTGGAAACCAGTGCCGAACGTTTCCAGGCTGACACGCTGGCGCGTTTTGAGAATCGCGGCGTCGATCCGATGCGCCCGCTGTTGCCACCACAATCGCTCTGGCTGCGGGTGGACGAGCTCTTCTCAGAGCTGAAAAACTGGCCCCGGGTGCAGCTAAAAACTGAACATTTACCGACAAAAGCCGCGAATGCCAATTTAGGTTTCCAGAAACTGCCAGACCTGGCCGTTCAGGCACAACAAAAAGCGCCGCTGGATGCGCTGCGTAAGTTCCTCGAGACTTTCGACGGTCCGGTGGTGTTCTCGGTAGAAAGTGAAGGTCGCCGTGAAGCGCTGGGTGAACTGCTCGCACGAATTAAAATTGCTCCGCAACGCATTATGCGTCTTGATGAAGCCAGCGACCGTGGGCGTTATCTGATGATTGGCGCTGCCGAACATGGTTTTGTCGATACGGTGCGTAATCTGGCGCTGATTTGCGAAAGCGATCTGCTCGGTGAACGCGTTGCCCGTCGTCGTCAGGATTCTCGCCGCACCATCAACCCCGATACACTGATCCGTAACCTTGCGGAACTGCATATTGGTCAGCCGGTGGTCCATCTGGAGCACGGCGTCGGTCGTTATGCCGGAATGACCACGCTGGAAGCGGGTGGCATTACTGGCGAGTATCTGATGCTCACCTATGCCAACGACGCCAAACTGTATGTTCCGGTGTCGTCACTGCATCTGATTAGCCGTTACGCAGGTGGCGCGGAAGAAAACGCCCCGCTGCATAAACTTGGCGGCGATGCGTGGTCACGCGCGCGGCAGAAAGCGGCGGAAAAAGTGCGTGATGTGGCGGCGGAATTGCTGGATATCTACGCGCAACGCGCCGCCAAAGAGGGCTTCGCGTTTAAACACGATCGTGAGCAGTATCAGTTGTTCTGCGACAGCTTCCCGTTTGAAACCACGCCGGATCAGGCGCAGGCCATTAATGCGGTACTTAGCGACATGTGTCAGCCGCTGGCAATGGATCGTCTGGTGTGCGGCGATGTTGGCTTTGGTAAAACAGAAGTGGCGATGCGCGCAGCTTTCCTGGCAGTAGATAACCACAAGCAGGTGGCGGTGCTGGTGCCTACCACCCTTCTCGCGCAGCAGCATTACGACAACTTCCGCGACCGTTTCGCCAACTGGCCGGTACGTATCGAAATGATCTCCCGTTTCCGCAGCGCCAAAGAGCAGACGCAAATCCTTGCGGAAGTGGCGGAAGGGAAAATCGATATTCTGATCGGTACGCACAAACTGCTGCAAAGTGACGTCAAGTTTAAAGATTTAGGCCTGCTGATTGTCGATGAAGAACACCGCTTCGGGGTGCGTCATAAAGAGCGCATTAAAGCGATGCGCGCGAACGTGGATATTCTGACGCTTACTGCAACGCCGATCCCACGTACGCTGAATATGGCAATGAGCGGAATGCGTGACCTGTCGATTATCGCCACGCCGCCCGCCCGTCGTCTGGCAGTTAAAACCTTTGTCCGTGAGTATGACAGCATGGTGGTCCGGGAGGCGATCCTGCGTGAAATTTTGCGCGGAGGACAGGTTTATTATCTCTACAATGATGTGGAAAACATTCAGAAAGCCGCCGAACGGCTGGCAGAACTGGTGCCAGAAGCGCGGATCGCCATCGGTCACGGGCAGATGCGCGAGCGCGAACTGGAACGGGTGATGAATGATTTCCATCATCAACGTTTCAACGTGCTGGTTTGTACAACCATTATCGAAACCGGGATCGACATCCCGACAGCCAACACTATTATCATTGAACGCGCGGATCACTTCGGTCTGGCGCAGCTGCACCAGTTACGCGGTCGCGTCGGACGTTCGCATCATCAGGCATATGCATGGTTGCTGACACCGCATCCAAAAGCGATGACTACCGATGCACAAAAACGTCTTGAAGCAATTGCCTCGCTGGAAGATCTCGGGGCAGGTTTTGCGCTGGCAACGCACGATCTGGAGATTCGCGGCGCGGGTGAACTGCTTGGCGAAGAACAAAGCGGCTCAATGGAAACCATCGGTTTCTCGCTGTATATGGAGTTGCTGGAAAACGCCGTCGATGCACTGAAAGCCGGACGCGAGCCGTCGCTGGAAGATCTCACCAGCCAGCAAACAGAAGTCGAGCTGCGGATGCCGTCGCTATTGCCAGATGATTTCATCCCTGACGTGAACACGCGTCTGTCGTTCTACAAACGTATTGCCAGCGCCAAAACGGAAAACGAACTGGAAGAGATCAAAGTCGAGCTTATCGATCGCTTCGGCCTGCTGCCAGATCCGGCGCGTACCCTGCTGGATATTGCCCGTCTGCGCCAGCAAGCGCAGAAACTGGGGATCAGGAAGCTGGAAGGTAATGAGAAAGGCGGGGTGATCGAATTTGCCGAGAAGAATCACGTTAATCCGGCCTGGTTGATTGGTTTGCTGCAAAAACAGCCGCAGCATTACCGCCTTGATGGTCCGACGCGCCTGAAATTTATTCAGGATTTGAGTGAGCGGAAAACGCGTATCGAATGGGTACGCCAGTTTATGCGTGAACTGGAAGAGAACGCGATCGCTTAATGGTAAATCGGGGGCGTTTCTGCGCCCCCATCTGCAACATTTACAAATTCTTTGCACTTCCCTGCACTATCCGACACTGTCACCATCCATAATTCAGGCTTATCTGTTTATTACAATAACCTTATATTTATTATGGATTTTTGGTGATGATCAAAACGCGTTTTTCTCGCTGGCTAACGTTTTTTACGTTCGCCGCTGCCGTGGCGCTGGCGCTACCGGCAAAAGCCAACACCTGGCCGCTGCCGCCAGCGGGCAGTCGTCTGGTTGGCGAAAACAAATTTCATGTGGTGGAAAATGACGGTGGTTCTCTGGAAGCCATCGCCAAAAAATACAACGTCGGCTTTCTCGCTCTGTTACAGGCTAACCCCGGCGTTGATCCTTACGTACCGCGCGCGGGCAGCGTGTTAACGATCCCGTTGCAAACCCTACTTCCAGATGCGCCGCGCGAAGGCATTGTGATCAACATTGCGGAGCTGCGTCTCTATTACTACCCGCCGGGTAAAAATTCGGTAACCGTGTATCCAATAGGTATTGGTCAGTTAGGTGGTGACACGCTGACACCGACAATGGTGACCACCGTTTCAGACAAACGTGCAAACCCAACCTGGACGCCAACGGCAAACATCCGCGCCCGTTATAAAGCACAGGGAATTGAGTTGCCTGCGGTAGTGCCGGCTGGACTGGATAACCCAATGGGCCATCATGCGATTCGTCTGGCGGCCTATGGCGGCGTTTATTTGCTTCATGGTACGAACGCCGATTTCGGCATTGGCATGCGGGTAAGTTCTGGCTGTATTCGTCTGCGGGATGACGATATCAAAACACTCTTTAGCCAGGTCACCCCAGGCACCAAAGTGAATATCATCAACACTCCGATAAAAGTCTCTGCCGAACCAAACGGTGCGCGTCTGGTTGAAGTACATCAGCCGCTGTCAGAGAAGATTGATGACGATCCGCAGCTGCTGCCAATTACGCTGAATAGCGCAATGCAATCATTTAAAGATGCAGCACAAACTGACGCTGAAGTGATGCAACATGTGATGGATGTCCGTTCCGGGATGCCGGTGGATGTCCGCCGTCATCAAGTGAGCCCACAAACGCTGTAAAGCCCGGATAAAAAAATCCCCGCGACACGGCATGTCGCGGGGAAAAAATCAGCAGTAGCAGGCATTAATGAGGGTTAATGCTTATTTATAAATTACTGCTGTTCCATGGAGGGTATTCGGACCGGTTACAGAAGTAATACGGAAAGATTTTGCGCCCATCTCATCCGCTTTTTGCGCCAGCTGCTCTTCCAGCGATCCCAGATTTGTCCCCGCGTTAGCACTGATTGTACCGACTTTTTGTTGGCCTTCTGGCGTTGACTGAACTTCGACAGCCGCAAAGCTGGCAAATGACATGGAGCTTAAAATCGCCGCAGCGATGAGGGTTTTTACGTTTTTCATAATAGTGGCCTTATGCAGATGAATGACGTCGCAAGCAATTACTTAACGATCGATAACTAAATGATAGATGTGATCTGGATCACATACAAGATATTTTTTATAACAATCATTAATTAATTTAAAAATCTTTAAATTTCAGTTAAATAGAAAGCAATTATTTTTATGGGATCTGGACTGGTGAACGGAGGTGATTATTTTTATAATAACCTTTCATTCACAGTCACCAGGTACAACGGCATCATGGCAACTGACTCAACACAATGTGTAAAAAAAAGCCGTGGCCGCCCAAAAGTGTTCGACAGGGATGCCGCGCTTGATAAGGCCATGAAATTGTTCTGGCAACACGGTTATGAAGCGACTTCTCTTGCGGACCTCGTCGAAGCGACCGGAGCCAAAGCGCCCACGCTATACGCGGAATTTACCAACAAAGAGGGGTTATTTCGTGCCGTTCTCGACCGCTATATCGATCGTTTTGCCGCTAAGCATGAAGCACAGCTGTTTTGTGAAGAGAAAAGCGTGGAGTCTGCGCTGGCTGACTATTTTGCTGCCATCGCCAACTGCTTTACCAGCAAAGACACCCCGGCAGGCTGCTTCATGATCAACAACTGCACCACCCTCTCCCCAGATTCAGGAGATATCGCCAATACGTTGAAATCACGCCATGCGATGCAAGAGCGCACTTTGCAGCAGTTTTTATGTCAACGACAAGCGCGCGGGGAAATCCCGCCCCACTGTGACGTGACACATCTGGCAGAATTCCTTAATTGTATTATTCAGGGGATGTCGATCAGCGCACGCGAAGGTGCATCGCTGGAAAAACTGATGCAGATTGCCGGAACGACTTTGCGTTTATGGCCCGAACTGGTGAAATAAGTCGCAAAAAAAGCCCCTCAGCCTGAGCGAATGAGGGGCCAAATTGCAGAGTACAGCCTTGTTATACTTTGTTATTCAAAATCAGTTGCCCGTTGCTATCTAGCGGGATCTGCGTACCCGGATCGCGGTCCATGCGGATTTTGCCCTGCTGATCGCCAATCTTATAGGTCACATCATAACCGAGCATTTTTTCTGACTTGTCATACACCGTTTTACAACGCTGTTGCGTAGTCGTGTAAGTATCGCTTTCCTGGAGAGAGCCCTGGATCTGGTTACCGGCATATCCACCACCCAGCGCCCCCACAACAGTGGCGACATCTTTACCGCGACCACCACCAAACTGATGCCCTATCACGCCGCCAGCAACAGCGCCGAGCACCGACCCGGTAATGCGATTTTCATCCTGCACCGGTCGACGATGGGTCACTGTGACGTTGCGACACTCCTGACGCGGTGTTTTAACCGTTTCCTTGATTGGGGTTGCAGAAACAACCTGAGCGTATTGCGGGCCCCGTTCAAACACGTTCAGACTGGCCACTGCCGCTACGCCCAGCGCAGCTGCGACACCAATCCCGATACCCGCCAACATTGATTTATTCACGGGAACACCTCCTTCTTTGCAGTTATGCCAATCATGCAAGCGAAGGAGAAAAGCAGCTATCAGACAGAAGATGAAAAGCGCGGGAATGGCTGGAAATACTTAAGGATTCGGAGGAGTCTGAAAGGATGCCTGATACAACGCGGCTGCCGATCGCGCTGTTCCTCAAGGGCGGATGAGGCGTTTATGCCACATCCGCCAGTGTACGTCGATTAATGCAACTTCAAACGCGGACGGATAACGCGGTTAATACTCCCCACCAGCATCATTAATCCGGTTTTAAAGTAACCATGCAGCGCAATCTGATGCATTCGGTATAGCGAGATATATACAAAGCGCGCAATTCGTCCTTCAATCATCATTGAGCCGCGCGTCAGGTTACCCATCAGGCTACCGACGGTGGAGAAGTTCGACAGCGATACCAGCGAACCATGATCTTTATACTGATAATTTTTCAGCGGCTTACCGTTCATCTGCGCCAGAATGTTGTTCATTGCGCAAGTCGCCATCTGGTGTGCAGCCTGAGCACGCGGCGGAACAAAGCCCCCTTCCGGACGCGGGCATGACGCGCAGTCGCCAATAGCGTAAATGTCTGGATCGCGGGTGGTTTGCAGCGTCGGTTCCACCACCAGCTGGTTGATACGGTTAGTTTCAAGACCACCGATATCTTTCAGGAAGTCTGGCGCTTTGATCCCGGCTGCCCATACCATCAGATCAGCCTCAATATATTCGCCATCTTTAGTGTGCAGGCCGCCTTCATCAGCACTGGTGACCATGGTTTGCGTCAGCACGCGAACGCCAAGTTTCGTTAGCTCGTTGTGGGCCGCAGCAGAGATACGTGGCGGTAACGCAGGCAAAATACGTTCTCCCGCTTCTACCAGCGTTACGTTCAGGGCTTCGTTGGTCAGGCCTTTGTAACCGTAGCTGTGCAGTTGCTTGACCGCGTTGTGCAATTCAGCGGAGAGTTCTACACCCGTCGCGCCGCCGCCGACAATCGCAATGTTCACTTTGCCATTCGCGCCCAGGTTGGCGGAGTATTTCAGGAACAAATTCAGCATCTCCTGGTGGAAGCGACGCGCCTGGTGCGGGTTATCGAGGAAAATGCAGTTCTCTTTGACACCTGGCGTATTGAAATCGTTAGAGGTGCTACCCAGCGCCATTACCAGGGTGTCATAGGCGATTTTACGTTCCGGAACCAGCAGTTCACCTTTCTCGTCGCGCAGTTCTGCAATAGTGATTGTTTTCGCTTCACGATCAATATCAATGACGGAACCCAGCTGGAACTGGAAACCATGATTGCGCGCATGGGCCAGATAGCTCAACGCATCGACGCCTTCATCAAGCGAGCCAGTCGCCACTTCGTGCAGCAGCGGTTTCCACAGGTGGCTGTGGTTACGATCGACCAGCGTAATTTTGGCTTTTTTCTTGCGTCCCAGCTTATGCCCCAGCTGTGTTGCCATTTCCAGCCCACCAGCACCGCCGCCGACAATCACAATCTTTTTCAATGGCGTAGTCAACGTGACCCCCTTAAATTTATTAACCAATTGTTAATTAATGGTTATTAACATAGCTCTTAATTAACAACAGGTTACAGCAATGAAAATGTTCTTCGCTATTGAGAATAACATGAATGGTGCATTGGTCATACCAAAATTGATGTTAATCAAGTTTTGTTGCTGAAAAGATAGGCGACTTTACCGGGTGAGATCAAAAAACAGAGTTTATTGTTTATTATTTGAGCGAATTTGTGAGAGTGATATAGAGTGAGGGGTGTATGCAGGGCGTTCGGTAGGCCTGATAAGAAGCGCATCAGGCATTGATGCTCGACTGTCGGATGCGGCGTGGACGCCTTATCCGACCCACAGAATTCGGAGCGCATCAGGTACCGGCAAGGTTACCTGATGCGACGAGGGCATTTACCCGAGGGTTTTGAACGCTTTAATGCGCTGTAAATGCGGGGAGATATTCTTGAATTTGTGCGTCTGCTCTTCGTCCCAGACAATCTCGTAATAATGATGCAACTCTTCAGATGTCCGCTGGCTGTTAAGCGCTTCATCATTACGCGACAAAATCACCAGGCAACGATCGCGATTCTTCTCACGGAAGTTGGTCACACACTTAGTGGCAATATCGGCATACTCTTCCGGGCGATCAATCTTGCCTTCCATGTTCTCATAAGGGAACAAATTAGGGTTGAAGATCACCTGGCGGATGTCGCAAAGAAAACCAATCCGTTCCGCCCAGTATCCGCCCAAGCCAACGCCGCAAATTAGCGGACGCTCGTCAACGTTCAGTTGCAACATTTTGTCCACTTCTTTAAGCAGATGCTGCATATCATGTTTCGGATGCCGCGTACTGTAGCTTATCAAGCGTACATCCGGGTCAATAAACTGCAATTGTAAGACTTTCTCGTGGTTACCCGGACTGTTAGAGTCAAAACCGTGTAAATAGATAATCATCGCTTCCTCACATAAGCCAGGGTTAGTGACCTGCTTTCTCTTCCTGCCAGCGTTCATGTAACTGATTCAGACGGGTGCTGATCGCTTTCCAGCGAGCCGAGTCCATCAGTTCCTGTCGCGAAAATGAACCTTTATGATACAAACGTGTAACACGTTCTGCCTTGATCGGTGACAGATTATCTAACACGCTGACGGCCCCTTTACGATTATTGCAGACCAGGATCATATCGCAACCCGCATCCAGTGAAGCCTGCCCGCGTTCGGCATAACTGCCCATAATCGCGGCACCTTCCATCGATAAATCGTCAGAGAAAATCACGCCGTCAAAACCCAGTTCCTGACGCAAAACGGTTTTCAGCCAGTAGGGAGAACCGCTCGCCGGACGCGGATCAACATCACTGTAGATCACATGCGCAGGCATAATGGCGTCGAGTTTATTTTCGCGGATTAAGGAACTGAAGACCGACATATCTTTAGCGCGAATCTCCGCTTGTGGACGTGGATCGCACGGTGTTTCTTTGTGTGAGTCTGCCGTTACTGCACCGTGTCCTGGGAAGTGTTTCCCGGTCGTTTTCATTCCGGCTTCATGCATACCATCAATAAACCGGCTGGCAATTGCCAGGGCTTTTTGTGGATCGGCATGATAAGAACGCTCGCCAATCGCCGCGCTGATATGCCCGACATCCAGCACAGGCGCAAAGCTGATATCAATATCCATAGCGATCATTTCGCTGGCCATCAACCAACCTGCCTCCTGCGCCAGTTTGCCACCCTCTTCCATTCCTGACAGCGCAGCGAATGATTGCGCCGCTGGCAAGCGGGTAAAACCTTCACGAAAACGCTGCACGCGTCCACCTTCCTGATCAACCGCCACCACCAGACGATTGCGCGAAGCTGCGCGGATCTGGCGCACCAGTTCACGTAACTGGGCAGGATCATGATAGTTACGCGTAAAGAGAATCAGCCCTCCCACCAGCGGATGCGCCAGTATTTCACGCTCTTCCGCGTCCAGTTCGTAACCTTCGACATCCAACATTACTGGACCCACACTGCTCTCCTTATTGTTTTATTAATAGCTGCCGCCAGGTGTCATCGGCCAGCCTGATAAATTGTTGATCGCCGGTTTGTCGCCAGCGGTACTCAAACCACCCTGCTTTGAGCATCAGCAGCCAGGGAAACCATCGCCTGACCTGACGCCATAATTGCGCCGGATAAATCTTCGCGCGAGTGGCATAGTCATTGACCAATTGCCGGTGCTGTTCAGTATTTTCCACCCACACCGCCGCCAGTTCCAGCGCGATATCACCATCTCCGGCATACTCCCAGTCGATGAGTTTTAACCCTGACGCGCTATGCACTAAATTTCCGGCGTGGACATCCATATGCAATGGACTTAAGCGTAAAGGCCGTGGTTCCCGCGCTTTGCGCAGACGTTTTAACATTCGCAGCCAACCCACTGTCCGCCGCGCCGGATCGCTTTGCTGCCAGTACAGTTCCAGTAACGGCAACAGCGTTATTCGCCAGCCAAAACGTGGTTGTTGATGTAGATAATACAGCAAGCCTGCCAGTTCGTTGGTATCCGGCAAATACGTTTTTACCGCGCCGGGCAGATAGTCGACTACCATCCAGTCACGGAGATATAAATGCGGCTTCGGTGCAATGCATGCGGGTAGTTGTGATAAAGCCCGATACTGGCGCAAGAACGCGGACTGCGGCGCATCAGGATCGTGCGGCTGACGCACAACAAAACGCTGGCCCTGATGTTCAATGAGAAAACTCCCGCCACTAAGCCCACTATTAAACGTCGTGACGGGATGATACTGCGGGAAAAAGCGCGACAGCAATTCGTCGCGCGTGATGGGATTATTGCTGCGAAACGGCACCTTTACCTGACCAGATAATTTCGCCCGTCTGCACCAGCATCAGCTGCATTTGTAGGGTCGGAGCGTTAACGTTGCCAGAGGCGCTGGAGTACAGCACGTAATGAGCGCCGACATTGCGGGCAATGCCTATGGCTTTACTACGGGTGCCTAAACTGTCCTGCGGCGACAAACCTAACTGTTGCTTCGCCATCGACAGTTGCTGGGCGGAAACCAGGGTAAATTTCCCGTTATTAGCCAGCGCATTTCGCAGCGTTTCGGTCGCTTCTGCGGCATTCAGCGAACCGTTAGTACGGTTGTTAACGCTATCAACCAGCAGGACGCTACCCGCAGTCACCCCGTCAGCCCCAAGCATCTTACTGACCATCGGCTGCATTGCGCCATTCCAGTCATAATGGCGAATATGCGGCGCAGGCGGTGCAGTTTGATCTTCGTGCTCAATTGGGCCTGGCTGCTGCGGGATCGTCGGCACCGAGGGCACTGTGGGGACAGGCTGTTGTGGCTCGGCTGGTTGTTCCGGCGCTGGTTTCACTTCTTCTACCGGTGCAGGTTCACGTTGCCCCACACACCCGGCGAGAAACATCGCCAGCGCGGTAATCAAGGCGTAGCGACTCATTTTTGTCATCAAGATTCACCCCTTACAAATATAGATAAAGTCTGACTTTGTGCGCCCCCAGAAAATTGGCGCTGCCGTACAGCGTTACCGCCGAATGTGCGGGAATGGTAACGCTGCGTGGCCTTTCCAGAGGATGCATCTCCAGCCCTCTGGCGTCATACCAGTAAAAACGATAATGAACGGTAACGGGTTCTTGCCTTTCGTTATAAAGCGTTGAGGATGCTGAAGGTTGAATATCAGACGTCGAAAGGAAGGGCTTTTCTGCACTGATGCCCGCAGCCAATAAAGATGACTCCATCACCAGCGATTGCTCATCATTCACCGGAATTTCCGGATGTGAACGACAGCCCACCAGCAGTAACAACACCAGAGACACCAGCCCAAAGCATCCTTTTCTCATCGTTACAGACCTTTATGCGCCAGCATTGGTCCCAGCGGACGGCCACCCAACAAGTGCATATGGATGTGGTAAACCTCTTGTCCGCCATGGCGGTTGGTATTCATGATCAGACGATAGCCATCTTCGGCAATACCTTCTTGCTCAGCAATTTTTGCCGCTACGGTGATCATGCGTCCCAGCGCCTGCTCATGCTCAGCTGAGACGTCGTTCACAGTCGGAATGAGGATATTCGGAATGATCAGAATATGCGTTGGCGCTTGCGGCGAAATATCGCGAAACGCCGTTACCAGATCATCCTGGTAGACGATATCGGAGGGGATCTCACGACGAATAATTTTGCTGAATATAGTTTCTTCTGCCACGACATTTTCCTTTTTCAAATAGCCATGCGTTGCGCCATGCTACGCCGCGCCACACTGCGAGTATAGAGTATGGTCGAGTTAAACCTGCTCTTTCAACCTTAACTCACGATTTCTTAAGCAAAAAATCGTTTTGCTGCCGTATATATCGCCATTATTCCCATTTCTGCCTGCGAATGCGCTGAAAAGACATTCTCTGTTTGGTTTACATGACAAATATGAATGCGTATATTTCTCATTTGCATTTACAAACAAAATTATTCGCACACTAAATATAATCGCTCATCACCCTCCTCCGGCATGAGCCTGACGACAACATAAACCAAGAGATTTCAAATGCTTTCAACACAATTTAACAGGGATAATCAATATCAAGCCATCACCAAACCGTCACTACTTGCCGGTTGCATAGCACTGGCACTATTACCTTCTGCCGCTTTTGCTGCACCAGCCACTGAAGAAACGGTGATTGTTGAGGGTTCAGCCACAGCTCCAGATGATGGCGAAAATGATTACAGCGTAACGTCTACCTCTGCGGGTACCAAAATGCAGATGACTCAACGTGATATTCCTCAGTCGGTCACTATTGTTAGCCAGCAGCGGATGGAAGATCAGCAGTTACAAACGCTGGGCGAAGTGATGGAAAACACGCTGGGGATCAGCAAAAGTCAGGCGGATTCCGATCGTGCTCTTTATTATTCCCGCGGATTCCAGATCGATAACTATATGGTTGATGGTATCCCCACCTATTTTGAATCGCGCTGGAATCTGGGCGACGCACTTTCTGATATGGCACTCTTTGAACGCGTAGAAGTAGTGCGTGGCGCGACAGGACTCATGACCGGGACGGGTAATCCATCTGCGGCAATTAATATGGTTCGAAAACACGCGACCAGTCGTGAATTTAAAGGCGATGTCTCGGCGGAATACGGTAGCTGGAACAAAGAACGGTATGTGGCGGATTTACAAAGCCCACTCACCGAAGACGGTAAAATCCGCGCGCGAATTGTCGGCGGCTACCAGAATAACGACTCATGGCTGGACCGCTACAACAGTGAAAAGACCTTCTTCTCGGGCATTGTCGATGCTGATTTAGGCGATCTTACGACGCTTTCAGCCGGTTACGAATATCAGCGCATTGATGTTAATAGCCCTACCTGGGGCGGTTTACCGCGCTGGAATACTGATGGCAGCAGCAACAGTTACGATCGCGCACGCAGTACCGCACCTGACTGGGCGTACAACGATAAAGAGATCAACAAGGTCTTTATGACCCTGAAGCAGCAGTTTGCTGATACCTGGCAAGCGACACTGAATGCCACCCACTCTGAAGTCGAATTTGACAGCAAAATGATGTATGTCGATGCCTATGTAAACAAAGCGGATGGTATGCTGGTTGGGCCATACAGTAATTATGGACCTGGCTTTGATTATGTCGGCGGCACCGGTTGGAACAGTGGCAAACGTAAAGTTGATGCGCTGGATTTGTTCGCTGACGGTAGTTATGAATTGTTTGGTCGTCAGCACAATCTAATGTTTGGTGGCAGTTACAGCAAACAAAACAATCGTTACTTCAGTTCATGGGCCAACATCTTCCCGGATGAAATTGGCAGTTTCTACAACTTTAATGGCAATTTCCCACAAACCGACTGGTCACCACAGAGCCTGGCGCAGGACGATACCACACATATGAAATCGTTATATGCTGCCACTCGTGTCACCCTTGCCGATCCGCTGCATCTGATCCTCGGCGCACGTTATACCAACTGGCGGGTTGATACGCTGACTTACAGCATGGAGAAAAACCACACCACGCCTTACGCTGGTCTGGTGTTTGACATCAATGACAACTGGTCGACCTACGCCAGCTATACCTCTATTTTCCAGCCGCAAAATGATCGTGACAGTTCAGGCAAATATCTGGCTCCAATCACCGGTAACAACTACGAGCTGGGTCTGAAATCGGACTGGATGAATAGCCGTCTGACCACCACGTTAGCCATCTTCCGTATTGAGCAGGATAATGTCGCTCAGTCCACCGGTACACCTATCCCCGGCAGCAACGGCGAAACCGCCTATAAAGCGGTGGATGGGACAGTCAGTAAAGGGGTGGAATTTGAACTCAACGGCGCAATTACCGACAACTGGCAGCTGACATTTGGCGCAACGCGCTATATTGCAGAGGATAACGAAGGAAACGCCGTTAATCCTAATCTGCCACGCACCACGGTTAAAATGTTCACCAGCTATCGGTTGCCTGTCATGCCAGAGTTGACGGTCGGCGGTGGTGTTAACTGGCAAAATCGCGTGTATACCGACACCGTGACGCCGTATGGCACCTTCCGCGCCGAGCAAGGTAGCTACGCGCTGGTGGATCTCTTCACCCGCTACCAGGTGACGAAAAACTTCTCGTTACAGGGGAACGTCAATAACCTGTTCGACAAAACCTACGATACCAACGTGGAAGGTTCTATCGTCTACGGCACACCGCGTAATTTCAGCATTACCGGCACGTATCAATTCTGAATAACACCTGTAAAAAAGGCAGCCATCTGGCTGCCTTAGTCTCCCCAACGTCTTACGGATTAGTGGTTACGGATGTACTCATCCATCTCGGTTTTCAGGTTATCGGATTTAGTACCGAAAATCGCCTGAACACCAGAACCAGCAACCACTACGCCCGCTGCGCCCAGTTTCTTCAGGCCGGCCTGATCCACTTTAGACACATCAGCAACGCTGACGCGCAGACGGGTAATACATGCGTCGAGGTTAGTAATGTTTTCTTTACCACCAAATGCAGCAACCAGAGCCGGTGCCATTTCGCTGGTACCTGTCGCTTTTGCATCTTCAGTCGCGTCTTCACGACCCGGCGTTTTCAGATCCAGTGCTTTAATCAGCACGCGGAAGATGGTGTAGTAAACAATCGCATAACCGATACCGACGATCGGGAACAGCCACAGTTTGCTGCTGTTACCAGACAGAACGATGAAGTCGATCAGACCGTGCGAGAACGACGTACCGTCACGCATCCCCAGAAGAATACAGATTGGGAATGCCAGGCCTGCCAGAATCGCGTGGATGATGTACAGGATCGGCGCAACGAACATGAAGGAGAACTCGATCGGCTCGGTGATACCGGTCAGGAACGAGGTCAGCGCCGCGGAGATCATAATACCGCCCACTTTCGCGCGGTTTTCTGGTTTAGCAGAGTGCCAGATAGCAATTGCGGCAGCTGGCAGACCGTACATTTTGAACAGGAAGCCACCAGACAGTTTACCCGCAGTCGGGTCACCCGCCATATAACGCGGAATGTCGCCGTGGAAAACCTGACCTGCTGCGTTGGTGTATTCACCAATCTGCATCTGGAAAGGTACGTTCCAGATGTGGTGCAGACCAAACGGTACCAGGCAACGTTCGATGAAACCGTAAATGCCAAACGCAACTACCGGGTTCTGGTAAGCAGCCCACTGAGAGAAGGTCTGGATTGCAGAACCAATCGGCGGCCAAATGAAGGACAGCACAACGCCAGTAAAGATGGCAGCCAGGCCAGAAATGATCGGCACAAAGCGTTTACCGGCAAAGAAGCCAAGATACTCAGGCAGCTTAATACGGTAGAAACGGTTAAACATGTACGCTGCGATCGCACCGGAGATAATCCCTCCGAGTACGCCAGTATCCGCCAGGTGTTTAGAGGCGATTTCTTCAGCAGGTAAATGCAGTACCAGTGGCGCAACCACGGCCATGGTTTTAACCATGATGCCATAGGCAACAACTGCGGCCAGCGCGGATACGCCATCGTTATTGGTAAAGCCGAGGGCGACACCGATCGCAAAAATCAGTGGCATGTTTGCAAAGACGGAACCGCCTGCTTCTGCCATAACATGCGATACAACGGCGGGCAGCCAGCTGAAATTCGCGGAACCGACGCCCAGCAGAATACCTGCGATAGGCAGTACGGATACCGGCAGCATCAGCGATTTACCGACCTTTTGCAGGTTAGCAAATGCATTCTTAAACATAATTGAGAGTGCTCCTGAGTATGGGTGCTTTTTTTACGTTCTCACGCGTGGCAAGGGGGGAGAGCCTCGCCGTGTACAGGGCATCTAAGCGCCCTTTATTTATTACACAGAGTAAAATAATTCAGTGCCAATTTGTTTGACGGCTATCACGTTTCAACTTCAGATCATTGGAGAAGTTGCACATTTTGACAAAACATATGTCACAATATTTCAAACGTGGTTATTCACCGCCCAATTTTCGGCGGTGAACTTTACTCGTTTTAGCCATTAATTACGAGCTTTAAAAAAACTCATTCAACGGATGGATTGAAGGCGGGAAGCGTCGATGTGAAACAGACGGGCGAAGTTATCGGTGGTTACCTGCGCCAGTTCTTCAACGGCAACACCTTTCAACACAGCCATGTATTCTGCAACGTCACGAACCATCGCAGGTTGATTCTCTTTTCCTCGATGCGGTACCGGCGCAAGGTAAGGTGAGTCAGTTTCCACCAGTAACCGATCCAGGGGGACATAACGCGCAGCATCGCGCAGTTGCTCCGCATTACGGAAGGTCACAATGCCGGAAAAGGAGATGTAAAATCCGAGATCCAGTAATTTACCCGCCGTTTCTCTGTCCTCTGTAAAACAGTGTAGTACGCCACCGCAATCCGTCACTTTTTCTTCGCGCAGAATTGCCAGCGTATCGGCACGGGCGTCACGGGTATGGACGATAACCGGCTTGTTCAGTTCACGACCAATCTGGATATGATGGATGAAGGACTCTTGCTGACGTACTTTAGTTTCCGGCGTGTAATAATAATCCAGCCCGGTTTCACCCAGCGCTACAACACCCTCTTCTGCCGCCAGACGGCGTAAATCTTCTACATCGTAGGGATCATTCTGGTTGAGTGGATGCACGCCACAAGAAAATACGACGTTGTCACGTTCGCCTACCAGATCCCGCATATGTAAATAACCCGGTAATGTTGTGGCGACTGCCAGACAAAATTTCACATCGCGTGCGGCGGCTTTCGCCAGAACGTCATCCACGTCCTTATGCAAAGATTCATAATCCAGACCATCGAGATGGCAGTGTGAGTCGACTAAAAACATGATGTCTCTCTTAAAGATGAGGAACCGGTAGCACAACGCCCGGTTGCAGGTAATGCTCAATACGCAGTAAAAGATCGGTGATGAGAAGCTCGCGGTTGATGCCTGTAACAGACATTAACTGTTCACGAATGTGGCAAACATCCCCCAGTATAGCCTGCAGGCGCGAGGGAGAAAGATGGTTTGCCAGTTCGGCGACCAGGCCCGGCACATCAACATTGGTCACCTGCGCAGCACCATGATGGCGTTTTAGCGCATCCATCAGCAACGTTGCCAGCCAGTGTAAACGCGCCGGAGCTTGTTCATGATTAAGGGCCGCTAGCAGCGAATACCAGTCGCCCGATGGCACGCTATATGCCAACGCCTGACACAATGTTTCACGAGCCTGCCAGTTATCTCCCTGAAACAACGCCAGTGCCGCGCCAGGCGAACCGGCGCTTAAGCGCAATGCGGCAAGTAATGCATCCTGTGACATTGTCACTTCGCGTGAAAGCCAGGTCACGGCGTACTGTTCCGGCGGCGGCGCAAGGTAATGTAACCGACAACGACTACGTAATGTTGCCAGTAAACGTTCAGGCTCGCGGGTAGCCAGGAAAAACCAAGTTTCTGCTGGTGGCTCTTCAAGCGTTTTCAGCAATGCGTTAGCCGCGGCGTCGGTTAGTAAGGCAGCATCGGTTACCCAAACGACTTTCGCACCACCTAAGCGTGCGTGCTCATTCAGCTTTTCGGTGACCTCACGTACCGCATCAACGCCCAGCGTATTTTTTCCTTTTTCGGGAGCCAGGGTGTAGTAATCGGGATGCGTGCCAGCCTGCATCAACTGACATCCACGACAGTGACCGCAACTTTTGTGGCCCTGCGGTTGTTGGCAGAGTAAATAACGGCTCAGGGCGTAGATTAAAGCATCATCGCCCATGCCCGGTAACGCCTGAATGAGTAGCGCATGGTGACCTCTTCCGGCCTGATAGCTGGCTACCAGTTTTTCGAAATCAGGTCGTAACCATGGATACCATCTCATGCGTCCAACTCCTTCACCCAGTGGGTCACGGTAGTGCGGATTGCATCCATCACGGCCTCCAGCGGCTGGGTGGCATCAATGGTATGAATGCTTTTATCTTGTGCTGCCAGTTCCAGATAGCGGGCGCGGGTGCGATTAAAGAAATCGAAAGATTCTTGCTCAATACGATCCAGCTCGCCGCGCGCACGCGCGCGCGCGTTTTAAGCCAACTTCCGGGGTAACATCGAGATAGAGCGTTAAGTCGGGGCGAAAATCCCCGAGAACAGCATCACGCAGTGTTGCCAGCATATGTTGGTCAATACCACGTCCGCCGCCCTGATACGCCTGAGTGGAGAGATCGTGGCGATCGCCAATCACCCAGGTGCCGTTAGCCAGAGCTGGTTTGATGACCGTTTCTACCAGTTGAACGCGCGCGGCATAAAACATCAGAACTTCGGCTTTATCGGTAATGACTTCATCGCCTACCGATTTGATATCCAGCACCAGGCTTCTTAACTTTTCGGCAAGTTGCGTACCGCCAGGTTCCCGAGTGAAAACCATGTCGCGGATACCCAGTTGCTCGAGCGTCTCAACCACCACATTACGCGCGGTAGTTTTGCCTGCGCCTTCCAGCCCCTCAATGACGATATACTTACTGCGCATTTTTTTCCTTAAGCACTTTCAGATAATCCTGCACAGACTTGTTATGACTGGCAAGATTGGTATTAAACGTGTGACCACCTTTACCATCGGCCACAAAATAGAGATACGGCGTTTTTGCCGGATGCGCAGCAGCCTTCAGCGAATCCGCCCCCGGCGTCGCTATCGCACCTGGCGGCAGACCGGTAATGGTATAGGTGTTATACGCTGTCGGCGTTTCCAGGTCTGCACGAGAAAGTTTGCCATTATAACGCTCTCCCATCCCGTAAATCACGGTCGGGTCGGTCTGCAGGCGCATACCAATGCGTAAACGGTTGATAAATACTGAGGCAACCTTATCGCGTTCACTGGCAACGGCGGTTTCTTTTTCGATAATTGATGCCATCGTCACCAACTGGTTTTTATCTTTATAAGGCAGACCGTCCGCACGCCCTTCCCAGGCGCTATCGACCGCTTTCACCATTTTCTTGTGCGCTCGCTTGAGTAACGCGACATCGGTGGTATTGGCGGTATACATCCAGGTGTCTGGCCAGAACCAACCTTCAATCCACTCCGGGTTTTCCAGTTCAAGTGCCTGCGCTACGGTGGCGTACTTATCATCGCTCAGCGTATGCTTGATATACGGGGCCTCACGCAATTGCTTGAGGTAATCGCTCAGACGCATCCCTTCTACCAGTCGCAGAGGGAACTGTGCTTCTTTACCGCTTTCCAGCAATTTCAGCATCTCGCGCACGGTCATCTGCGGTGTAAAGCGGTAAGTCCCGGCTTTAAAGTGAGAAAGATCCGGTTCGATACGCAGCAGCCATTGAAAAACCCGTGGACGATTGATGATCTTATCGGCATAAAGCTGTTCACCGAGCGCCAGACGTCCGGTCCCTGGCTTCAGGGTAAATATCGTCTCTTCTTTGATAAGCAATTTGCTGTCGGCAAGATGGCGAACCTTCCAGACGCCCACACCAGCGGCGATACCCAGTACCACCAGCAATAACAAGATTATCAATAACACTTTTTTCATGACTAATTCGGGCGCTCACAAAGTGGGGCTAAATATTCATATAACGTTGCTGACGAAAAGGAGACATCGCCACAGGCACATACGGGCATCACTGGCATTAACGCATTACAAATAACCATCTCATCTGCCTGCAACGACTCTTCCAGAGAGGCTTGCACTTCGACAAGCTGATAAGAGGATTGTGCCAGCAAACGGATACAGAATTGTCGCATAATGCCGTTAACACCTGCCTGATCCAGTCGCGGCGTATAAACTACGTTGCCCTTCCGCCAGAACAAATTAGCCGCACAGCATTCCGTAACCCACCCTTCGCTGTCAAGGACCAGCGCCTCATCAGCGTTTGTCTGCTCAAGATGAGAGCGAATCAATACTTGCTCAAGACGATTGAGATGTTTAATACCTGCAAGATGAGGATTGCGCCCCAGCCGCACCGGGCTTAGCGCCAACGTAATCCCCTCGTTACGCAAACGGTCGTAATGTGCAGGATAAGCCGTAACGGAGAGAATCCGCGTTGCCGGTCCGCTGTTCAATGTGCTGTACCCTCGCCCGCCACTACCGCGACTGATCACGACTTTCAGCACACCATTTTGCTGTTCTGCTGCCAGCGTTTTCATCTCTTGTTCAAGCTGAGGCCAGAAGTCACAGGAAATCATCAACCGCTGACAAGCATCCTGTAGTCGCTGGATATGCGCCGATAACAAACTGACTTTACCGTCGATAACTCTGGCGGTGGTAAAACAACCATCACCAAACTGCGTTGCCCGATCGCTTACTGCCAGCGATTCCTGCTTATGACCGTTAATTAAGAACATACCGGCTCCTTATCAGAGAATTGTTAGTGTGGCAGCATGTTCACTACGGAACAAGTCGGAATAAAAGCTAAGAAAAAAGGCCCGCAAGCGGACCTTTTATAAGGGTGGAAAATGACAACTTAGATCTTTTTAAAGATCAAAGAACCATTAGTGCCACCGAAGCCGAAGGAGTTACACAGAGTGTATTCCATTCCGCTAACCTGACGCGCTTCGTGCGGTACGAAATCCAGATCGCAACCTTCATCCGGGTTATCCAGGTTGATGGTTGGCGGAACAGCCTGATCGCGCAGCGCCAGGATGGAGTAGATAGATTCTACTGCACCCGCCGCACCTAACAGGTGACCGGTCATAGATTTCGTGGAGCTTACCAACACACGGCTTGCAGCTTCACCGAAGATGGTTTTCACCGCCTGCGCTTCAGCTTTATCGCCAGCCGGCGTAGAAGTACCGTGCGCGTTAACGTAGCCAATCTGACTCGCTTCAATGCCTGCATCACGCAGAGCATTTGCCATCGCCAGAGCTGCGCCTGCGCCATTTTCTGGCGGTGACGTCATATGATAAGCATCGCTGCTCATACCAAAGCCGACGAGTTCAGCGTAAATTTTCGCACCGCGTTTTTTCGCGTGTTCGTACTCTTCAAGTACCAGCATACCGGCACCATCGCCCAGTACGAAACCATCACGCTCTTTATCCCACGGGCGGCTCGCCGCTTGCGGGTTATCATTGCGGGTAGATAATGCACGTGCCGCGCCAAAACCACCAACGCCCAGCGGCGTACTGGCTTTCTCTGCGCCACCTGCAACCATCACGTCAGCATCGCCATACGCGATAATACGCGCAGCATGGCCAATGTTGTGCACGCCGGAAGTACAGGCAGTCGCGATAGAGATGCTCGGGCCACGCAGGCCATACATGATAGTCAGATGACCTGCCACCATGTTCACAATCGTTGACGGAACGAAGAATGGGCTGATCTTACGTGGACCACCGTTCATCAGAGATGTGTGGTTTTCTTCGATCAGTCCGAGGCCGCCAATCCCGGAGCCAATTGCGGCACCAATGCGGGTTGCGTTCTCTTCCGTTATTTCAAGGCCAGAATCCTGCATGGCCTGAACGCCAGCGACAATTCCATATTGAATGAAGGCATCCATCTTGCGCTGTTCTTTGCGCGAGATAATGTCCTCACAGTTAAAATCCTTTACTAAGCCAGCAAATTTCGTTGCATAGGCGCTAGTATCGAAATGGTCGATTAGGCTGATGCCACTCTGACCGGCAAGCAGAGCTTTCCAGGTAGACTCTACGGTATTGCCGACAGGAGACAACATGCCCAGTCCGGTCACAACTACACGACGCTTAGACACGTTTGTCCTCCAGGGAGGGAAAAAATGATTCTAGTGGGACAAAAAGATAAAACTCAGGCGGTCGAACGACCGCCTGGAGATGTTCACTTACGCCTGGTGGCCGTTGATGTAATCAATGGCAGCCTGAACGGTGGTGATTTTCTCAGCTTCTTCGTCCGGAATCTCAGTATCAAACTCTTCTTCCAGAGCCATTACCAGCTCAACGGTGTCAAGAGAATCCGCGCCCAGGTCTTCAACGAAAGAAGCATTGTTGGTAACTTCTTCCTGCTTAACGCCCAGCTGTTCGCCGATAATTTTCTTAACGCGTTCTTCGATAGTGCTCATACTCTTAAATTTCCTATCAAAACTCGCTTTCGCGATGGTTTTCGTAGTGTATAAAATGTTGAAAAATTTGCAACTAAATCCCGGCAGGTCTTACCACGATTTTACGTTATTTTGAGGCCTTACCCCCCAATAACGCAAATCATTTTGCACTAATTATTACTCATAACCACGCAGACTGCGCGCAACATGAGCATTTTGTGCAAATCGCGGTCAGACCATGTACATCCCGCCGTTCACATGCAAAGTTTCACCCGTGATGTAAGCTGCTTCGTCGGATGCCAGGAATGCAACCGCGTTGGCGATTTCCTGTGCGCCGCCGAGGCGACCCGCAGGAACCTGCGCCAGGATACCCGCACGCTGGTCATCGCTCAGCGCACGTGTCATGTCCGTTTCAATAAAGCCCGGAGCAACAACGTTTACAGTAATACCGCGTGACGCAACTTCGCGCGCCAGTGATTTACTGAAGCCGATCAAGCCCGCTTTCGCCGCAGCGTAGTTGGCCTGACCGCCATTTCCCATGGTACCAACCACAGAACCGATAGTGATAATACGACCATGACGCTTTTTCATCATAGCGCGCATTACCGCTTTTGACAGACGGAAAACAGATGAAAGGTTGGTTTCGATAATATCGTTCCACTCTTCATCTTTCATTCGCATTAACAGGTTATCACGAGTGATACCGGCATTATTGACCAGGATATCCACTTCACCAAATTCTGCGCGAATTTTTTCCAGAACAGATTCGATAGATGCCGGGTCGGTCACATTCAACATCAGACCTTTGCCGTTGGCACCTAAATAATCACTGATCGCCTGAGCGCCATTTTCACTGGTCGCAGTGCCAATAACTTTCGCGCCACGGGCTGCGAGCGTTTCAGCAATTGCGCGGCCAATTCCGCGGCTTGCACCGGTTACCAGTGCGATTTTTCCTTCAAAATTCATGATTTTCCTCTTTTAAAGCTCGAGCGCCGCTGCCATCGCTGAAGGTTCGTTCAGCGCCGAGGCGGTCAGGGTGTCGACAATGCGTTTCGTCAGGCCAGTAAGCACTTTGCCCGGGCCGACTTCATAGAGATGTTCTACGCCTTGCGCTGCCATGTACTCAACAGACTTCGTCCACTGAACCGGGTTATACAACTGACGTACCAGTGCGTCACGGATGGCATCACCATTGGTTTCGCATTTCACATCAACGTTATTCACAACAGGAACTGTTGGTGCGTTAAAGGTGATTTTCGCTAATTCTACTGCCAGTTTGTCGGCTGCTGGTTTCATCAGCGCACAGTGAGACGGTACGCTCACTGGTAACGGCAGCGCGCGTTTTGCGCCCGCCGCTTTACAGGCAGCGCCAGCACGCTCAACCGCTTCTTTATGACCGGCAATAACCACCTGTCCCGGAGAGTTAAAGTTTACCGGAGAAACGACCTGACCTTCTGCAGCTTCTTCACACGCTTTCGCAATAGACGCATCATCCAGACCGATGATTGCCGCCATAGCGCCCGTGCCTTCCGGTACGGCTTCTTGCATGAACTTGCCGCGCATCTCAACCAGACGCACCGCATCAGCGAAATCAATCACACCAGCGCAAACCAGCGCGGAGTATTCCCCCAGGCTGTGACCGGCCATCATTGCCGGTGCTTTACCGCCCTGCTGCTGCCATACGCGATACAGCGCAACAGATGCAGTCAACAGCGCAGGCTGAGTTTGCCAGGTTTTATTCAGTTCTTCAGCTGGCCCCTGCTGGGTCAGCGCCCACAGGTCGTAGCCCAGCGCCGCAGAAGCTTCAGCAAACGTTTCTTCGACAATTGGATAGCTCGCCGCCATATCAGCCAGCATTCCAACGGTTTGAGAACCCTGTCCAGGGAACACAAATGCAAATTGCGTCATGTTTTAATCCTTATCCTAGAAACGAACCAGCGCGGAGCCCCAGGTGAATCCACCGCCAAAGGCTTCAAGCAGAACCAACTGCCCCGGCTTAATGCGCCCGTCGCGTACAGCTTCATCCAGCGCGCACGGGACAGAGGCCGCAGAGGTATTACCGTGGCGATCCAGCGTCACCACGACATTATCCATAGACATACCGAGTTTTTTCGCCGTTGCACTGATAATACGCAGGTTAGCCTGATGCGGAACCAGCCAGTCCAGTTGAGAACGGTCAAGATTATTCGCCGCCAGCGTCTCATCAACGATGTGCGCCAGTTCCGTTACCGCAACCTTGAAGACTTCGTTGCCCGCCATCGTCAGATGAATTGAATTCTCTGGATTCACGCGGTCGGCGTTTGGCAGCGTCAGCAATTCACCATAACTACCGTCGGCATGCAGATGGGTGGAAATGATTCCCGGCTCTTCAGAGGCAGCCAGCACCGCAGCGCCCGCGCCATCGCCAAAAATAATAATAGTCCCACGATCGGTTGGATCGCAGGTGCGCGCCAGTACATCGGAACCGACGACCAGAGCATACTTCACCGCCCCAGATTTCACGTATTGATCGGCTACGCTTAATGCATAGGTGAAACCTGCGCAGGCTGCTGCAACGTCAAATGCCGGGCAACCTTTAATGCCCAACATGCTTTGAATCTGACAAGCTGCGCTCGGGAAAGCGTGCGTAGCAGAAGTCGTTGCCACAACGATCAGGCCAATCTGGTCTTTCTCAATGCCCGCCATCTCAATTGCGCGTGTCGCCGCTTCAAAGCCCATGGTTGAAACGGTTTCGTTTGGCGCGGCAATGTGGCGTTCGCGGATACCGGTACGAGTGACAATCCACTCGTCAGAGGTGTCCACCATTTTTTCCAAATCGGCGTTTGTCCGCACTTGTTCGGGCAGATAGCTGCCAGTACCAATAATCTTCGTATACATGTACGCTCAGTCACTTTTCGGTTATATACCGTCACTTGCAAACTGCGAGTTCGCTGGCAGCGTCCTGCTACCGCAGAGTTCCGCTTTTGCCACCGTCCAGCAGCTCAAAACCAGCTGGGTATACAGATTCCAGGCGAGCGGCAATTCGCTGAGGAACTTGTCGCTGCACCGCCTGCACTGCCTGTTCAATCGCGACCGCAAAAGCTCGCTGATTGGCTGCACCATGACTTTTTATCACCGTGCCGCGCAATCCTAACAGACAGGCGCCGTTATACTGGTCGGGGTTGAGGTGACTGAATCGCCTCGTCAGGCTCTTTTGTAGCCAACGCTTTAATAACAGTAGCCACCACGACCGTTTTTTCCCTTCACCCTGAGATTTCAGCAGAGAAAGGAACATCCTGACAACACCTTCCATCGTCTTTAATGTGACATTTCCTGTAAAGCCGTCACAAACCAGCACATCTGTCTTGCCAGTTAACAACTCATTGGCTTCAAGATAGCCGATATAATTGATAGAAGGGATTGTTTTAAGCACCGCTGAGGCATCCCGAATACTGTCGAGACCCTTTACTTCTTCTTCACCAATATTGAGCAACGCCACGCGAGGATTGGGAATTTCCACCACCTCTTCAGCCAGAACTGAGCCCATAATGGCAAATTGCACCAGCATTGTGCTGTCACAATCGACGTTGGCCCCTAAGTCAAGGACCACCGTTTTGCCCTTTTGCTGATGTGGTAATACCGTCACCAGCGCCGGACGCTCAATCCCCTCCAGGGGCTTGAGTAATAATTTTGCCAGCCCCATCAGCGCCCCGGTATTACCGGCACTGACACAGGCTTGCGCTCGACCTTCTTTCACCAGCTCCAGGGCCACGCGCATTGAACTCCCACGACTGGCGCGGATAGCTTGCGAAGGCCGGGCATCACTGGCGATAACTGACTGCGCAGGAATAATCTGCAGACGCGAACGTTGTTCAAAGTCAGCTTTAGCAAGTAATGGCGTGATGGCGTCGGAATTGCCGACTAAAAGAAGAGTGAGTTGCGAATTAGAATTCAGTGCCTGCAATGCTGCAGGCACTGTCACGGAAGGGCCAAAATCCCCTCCCATGACATCTAACGCCAGGGTTAGACGTGTCAAGGTATCGTCGCCGCCCGGTTTGGTCTTTCCCCAGTTGCCTGGGGAAAATCCTCACTAAGCTTCATCACGCAGATGCGTGATTACTTAGCGATGACCTTGCGGCCGCGGTAGTAACCGTCGGCAGTGATGTGGTGACGCAGGTGTTTTTCACCAGAAGTTTTGTCTACAGACAGGCTGGTGACTGCGGTCAGCGCGTCATGGGAACGACGCATGCCACGTTTGGAACGGGTTGGTTTATTCTGTTGTACGGCCATGGACCTTACTCCTCAATTACGGTTTATCCCCGATCCAACGGGGAGCACCAATTACTTACGCTTTAAGCTGGCTAATACGGCAAATGGGTTTGGCTTTTGCGCTTCTTCAGGCAGTTCACCAAAGACCATGTCCGCTTCGGACACTTCACAGTGTTCAGAATCATGCACCGGAACTACCGGCAAGGCGAGGATGATTTCATCTTCAACCATTGCAAGCAGATCGATTTCACCGAATTCGTTAACCTCAATCGGTTCATACGCTTCCGGCAGTGCTTCAGCCTGTTCGTCTGAACGCACAGGACTAAAACAATACGTTGTGTAGACCTGATGAGTAAACGGCTTCCCGCAACGCTGACACTCGAGCGTTACCGTCACCTTCGCATCGCCGTTTAACACTGCGAGACGTTGGTTATCGATAGCGAACGACATGGAGCATTCCACATCACTGTCCACACTGACTACGGATTCGGCGACGCGCTCAACCTGATCAGGGGTATAGATACCCTGGTAATCAAGGCGTTTTTGAGCCGTACGAACCGGATCGAGAGTCAGGGGTAATTTTACCTTTTGCATAGGGCGCGCATATTAACTTTGTAACGTCATAGAGTCAAAGAAAAAGGCAGCCTGTGGTTGCCTTTTGCCAATAATTCGCACACATTGCGGGTTACTGCTTTATTTTCGTTCAGTGCTGATAACAAACATCAACCTGCAAAACGAAGCGCATAGTTTAAAATGGCTATCATCAATACGCTATATCTGATGGAAAAAAATATGCCTAAACTTATTTTAGCCTCCACCTCGCCATGGCGTCGCGCTCTTCTGGAAAAACTGCAAATCTCTTTTGAATGTGCAGCACCAGAGGTCGACGAAACCCCACGCAGCGACGAATCACCGCGACAGTTGGTGCTTCGACTGGCACAAGAAAAAGCGCAATCTCTGGCGTCACGTTATCCGGATCATTTAATTATTGGTTCAGACCAGGTATGTGTTCTTGATGGCGAAATCACCGGTAAACCGTTAACGGAAGAAAATGCCCGTCTGCAATTACGCAAAGCCAGCGGCAATATCGTCACCTTCTATACTGGACTGGCGTTGTTTAATTCGGCGAATGGGCATCTGCAAACAGAAGTGGAGCCTTTTGACGTCCATTTCCGTCACCTGAGCGAGGCGGAGATTGATAATTACGTGCGTAAAGAGCATCCCCTGCACTGCGCGGGTAGCTTTAAGAGTGAAGGATTTGGCATTACGCTGTTTGAGCGTTTAGAGGGGCGTGATCCTAACACGCTGGTTGGTTTACCGCTAATCGCGCTGTGTCAGATGTTACGTCGGGAAGGGAAAAACCCGCTGATGGGATAGTTTTTTGCGCCGGATGTGGTTACGTCGCATCCGGCAATCGGTGCTGGCGGCCTGATGCGGCGTAAACGCCTTATCAGGCCAACCGCCCATTATCAGGTTTATATGCTTGTATTAGCGCGCGTTACGCAGCTTTTGCAAACAACGCTTCAAACCTTCATCCATCGGAGCTTCGATACGCATCACCTCACCGGTCCCCGGATGAGTAAACTTCAACGCTGCAGCGTGCAGGAACAGGCGATTTAATCCCGTGCCTGCTTCAGTGAGCTGCCTGTCAAATTCACGGTCACCGTAGCGATCGTCAAAGGCAATCGGATGACCCGCATATTGTGTATGCACACGGATCTGGTGAGTACGCCCTGTTACCGGGCTACAACGCACCAGGGTGGCAAATGCATAGCGTTCTTCCACTTTAAAGCGTGTTTCCGACGGTTTGCCTTCCTGACTCACACGCACGATACGTTCGCCGCTTTGCAGAATATTTTTCAGTAACGGTGCTTGAACGCTCTTCACATGCGACTGCCACTGACCGCGCACCAGCGCCAGGTAATCTTTTTGCATCCCTTTTTCACGTAATTGCTCATGCAGAGAACGCAACGCCGAGCGTTTTTTCGCTACCAGCAAAACACCTGAGGTGTCCCGGTCAAGACGATGAACCAGTTCAAGGAACCGCGCTTCCGGGCGCAACGCCCGCAAACCTTCAATAACGCCGAAGCTTAAACCACTGCCGCCATGTACCGCCGTACCGGAAGGTTTATTCAGCACCAGGATGTGATCATCTTCATATAAGATGACGTCCGCCAGCGCCGCCACCTTTTGCAGATGTGGCGAAACCGCCTCTTCTTCCCGCTCAGCAACGCGAACCGGTGGAATACGCACCTCATCACCCGCTTCGAGTTTATATTCAGGCTTAATACGTTTTTTGTTCACCCGCACTTCGCCTTTACGCAAAATACGGTAAATCATACTTTTTGGTACGCCTTTCAATTGGGTACGCAAAAAGTTATCGATACGTTGCCCCGCTTCGTCAGCGGTGATAGCAACAATTTTTACGGATGGAGTCTCTGTTTTCATGGTTGGCGATTCTAATTAGCCAACAGGATTCGCGCCACTCATTTTTCTATGCTTATATTTACTTTTGCACCTTATTACTTCACTGCGTGATCACTTTATTGATGGTTATTAAACCAATCACCAGCAAGAAGTGAAAAAACTGTGAGTAAGCGGGTGATAAATGGTAAAAGTCATCTTGCTATAACAAGGCTTGCAGTGGAATAATGAGGCCGTTTCCGTGTCCATCCTTGTTAAAACAAGAAATTTTACGGAATAACCCATTTTGCCCGACCGATCATCCACGCAGCAATGGCGTAAGACGTATTGATCTTTCAGGCAGTTAGCGGGCTGCGGGTTGCAGTCCTTACCGGTAGATGGAAATATTTCTGGAGAGTAATACCCAGTCTGTTTCTTTGATAATTGCGCTGTTTTTCCGCATGAAAAACGGGCAACCGACACTCTGCGCCTCTTTGAGCTGACGATAACCGTGAGGTTGGCGACGCGACTAGACACGAGGCCATCGGTTCACACCCGGAAAGGCGTTACTTTGCCCGCAGCTTAGTCGTCAATGTAAGAATAATGAGTAAGTTACGATGAAAAGAATGTTAATCAACGCAACTCAGCAGGAAGAGTTGCGCGTTGCCCTTGTAGATGGGCAGCGTCTGTATGACCTGGATATCGAAAGTCCAGGGCACGAGCAGAAAAAGGCAAACATCTACAAAGGTAAAATCACCCGCATTGAACCGAGTCTGGAAGCTGCTTTTGTTGATTACGGCGCTGAACGTCACGGTTTCCTCCCACTAAAAGAAATTGCCCGCGAATATTTCCCTGCTAACTACAGTGCTCATGGTCGTCCCAACATTAAAGATGTGTTGCGTGAAGGTCAGGAAGTCATTGTTCAGATCGATAAAGAAGAGCGCGGCAACAAAGGCGCGGCATTAACCACCTTTATCAGTCTGGCGGGTAGCTATCTGGTTCTGATGCCGAACAACCCGCGCGCGGGTGGCATTTCTCGCCGTATCGAAGGCGACGACCGTACCGAATTAAAAGAAGCACTGGCAAGCCTTGAACTGCCGGAAGGCATGGGGCTTATCGTGCGCACCGCTGGCGTCGGCAAATCTGCTGAGGCGCTGCAATGGGATTTAAGCTTCCGTCTGAAACACTGGGAAGCCATCAAAAAAGCCGCTGAAAGCCGCCCGGCCCCGTTCCTGATTCATCAGGAGAGCAACGTAATCGTTCGCGCATTCCGCGATTACTTACGTCAGGACATCGGCGAAATCCTTATCGATAACCCGAAAGTGCTCGAACTGGCACGTCAGCATATCGCTGCATTAGGTCGCCCGGATTTCAGCAGCAAAATCAAACTGTACACCGGCGAGATCCCGCTGTTCAGCCACTACCAGATCGAGTCACAGATCGAGTCCGCCTTCCAGCGTGAAGTTCGTCTGCCGTCTGGTGGTTCCATTGTTATCGACAGCACCGAAGCGTTAACGGCCATCGACATCAACTCCGCACGCGCGACCCGCGGCGGCGATATCGAAGAAACCGCGTTTAACACTAACCTCGAAGCTGCCGATGAGATTGCTCGTCAGCTGCGCCTGCGTGACCTCGGCGGCCTGATTGTTATCGACTTCATCGACATGACGCCAGTACGCCACCAGCGTGCGGTAGAAAACCGTCTGCGTGAAGCGGTGCGTCAGGACCGTGCGCGTATTCAAATCAGCCATATTTCTCGCTTTGGCCTGCTGGAAATGTCCCGTCAGCGCCTGAGCCCATCACTGGGTGAATCCAGTCATCACGTTTGTCCGCGTTGTTCTGGTACTGGCACCGTGCGTGACAACGAATCGCTGTCGCTCTCTATTCTGCGTCTGATCGAAGAAGAAGCGCTGAAAGAGAACACCCAGGAAGTTCACGCCATTGTTCCTGTGCCAATCGCTTCTTACCTGCTGAATGAAAAACGTTCTGCGGTAAATGCCATTGAAACTCGTCAGGACGGTGTGCGCTGTGTAATTGTGCCAAACGATCAGATGGAAACCCCGCACTACCACGTGCTGCGCGTGCGTAAAGGGGAAGAAACCCCAACCTTAAGCTACATGCTGCCGAAGCTGCATGAAGAAGCGATGGCGCTGCCGTCTGAAGAAGAGTTCGCTGAACGTAAGCGTCCGGAACAACCTGCGCTGGCAACCTTTGCCATGCCGGATGTGCCGCCTGCGCCAACGCCAGCTGAACCTGCCGCGCCTGTTGTAGCTCCAGCACCGAAAGCTGCACCGGCAACACCAGCAGCTCCTGCACAACCTGGGCTGTTGAGCCGCTTCTTCGGCGCACTGAAAGCGCTGTTCAGCGGTGGTGAAGAAACCAAACCGACCGAGCAACCAGCACCGAAAGCAGAAGCGAAACCGGAACGTCAACAGGATCGTCGCAAGCCTCGTCAGAACAACCGCCGTGACCGTAATGAGCGCCGCGACACCCGTAGTGAACGTACTGAAGGCAGCGATAATCGCGAAGAAAACCGTCGTAATCGTCGCCAGGCACAGCAGCAGACTGCCGAGACGCGTGAGAGCCGTCAGCAGGCTGAGGTAACGGAAAAAGCGCGTACCGCCGACGAGCAGCAAGCGCCGCGTCGTGAACGTAGCCGCCGCCGTAATGATGATAAACGTCAGGCGCAACAAGAAGCGAAGGCGCTGAATGTTGAAGAGCAATCTGTTCAGGAAACCGAACAGGAAGAACGTGTACGTCCGGTTCAGCCGCGTCGTAAACAGCGTCAGCTCAATCAGAAAGTGCGTTACGAGCAAAGCGTAGCCGAAGAAGCGGTAGTCGCACCGGTGGTTGAAGAAACTGTCGCTGCCGAACCAATTGTTCAGGAAGCGCCAGCTCCACGCACAGAACTGGTGAAAGTCCCGCTGCCAGTCGTAGCGCAAACTGCACCAGAACAGCAAGAAGAGAACAATGCTGATAACCGTGACAACGGTGGCATGCCGCGTCGTTCTCGCCGCTCGCCTCGTCACCTGCGCGTAAGTGGTCAGCGTCGTCGTCGCTATCGTGACGAGCGTTATCCAACCCAGTCGCCAATGCCGTTGACCGTAGCGTGCGCGTCTCCGGAACTGGCCTCTGGCAAAGTCTGGATCCGCTATCCAATTGTACGTCCGCAAGATGTACAGGTTGAAGAGCAGCGCGAACAGGAAGAAGTACATGTGCAGCCGATGGTGACTGAGGTCCCTGTCGCCGCCGCTATCGAACCGGTTGTTAGCGCGCCAGTTGTTGAAGAAGTGGCCGGTGTCGTAGAAGCCCCCCGTTCAGGTTGCCGAACCGCAACCGGAAGTGGTTGAAACGACGCATCCTGAAGTGATCGCTGCCGCGGTAACTGAACAGCCGCAGGTGATTACCGAGTCTGATGTTGCCGTAGCCCAGGAAGTTGCAGAACAAGCAGAACCGGTGGTTGAACCGCAGGAAGAGACGGCAGATATTGAAGAAGTTGTCGAAACTGCTGAGGTTGTAGTTGCTGAACCTGAAGTTGTTGCTCAACCTGCCGCGCCAGTAGTCGCTGAAGTCGCAGCAGAAGTTGAAACGGTAGCTGCGGTCGAACCTGAGGTCACCGTTGAGCATAACCACGCTACCGCGCCAATGACGCGCGCTCCAGCACCGGAATATGTTCCGGAGGCACCGCGTCACAGTGACTGGCAGCGCCCTACTTTTGCCTTCGAAGGTAAAGGTGCCGCAGGTGGTCATACGGCAACACATCATGCCTCTGCCGCTCCTGCGCGTCCGCAACCTGTTGAGTAATAATTAGCTCAAAGTAATCAAGCCCTGGTAACTGCCAGGGCTTTTTTATTTCATCTTTGAATCAACATATTAAAATTCATCGAATGGCATCCTTGCTAACCAACAATGCAAAATAGGCAAAAAAATGCCCGCCCCAGCGATCCCAGAGCAGGCAGACAAAACATACCCAGTTTCATGATATGTTTTAAAGCGAAATTATTTGCTGAGCTGGAAGAGCGACAATCCCTGCATATCGGTAAATGCTTTATACGATGCCTGCAATGCCGTTTGCTGCATGATGTAAGATGAAATAGTTGCATTCCAGTCCACATCAACCAGATCGCTCATCTGCTGCGTTTGCCCTAAAGCGCGATCGCTACCTAATGAATCCAGCGACTCCAGTTCGTTCAGCTGCGTGCCTAATTCCGCGCGAACAGTCAGCACATTGTTCAGCGAGTTTTTCAGTCCGCGGTTGGTTTTATCTAACGCCGCAGCGGCGGTTTCTTTATCCGCTTCGCTATCCGCGACCGGCGTTTTCAGGGCTGCGATGGCACTATCCAGCATGGCAAAAAGATTGGTTTCAGAAGCGCTACCGTCTGGTTCCGCTACCGCGTTGCTGGTAATACTGTCGAAAATTTTGTCACCCGTGTGCCCTATCACCATCGAACGCGAAGCATCGACCTGTTGTTTAATACTTTCTGCTCCACCGACGTATTTCCCTTTCTCTTCGCTAAACGGCGCAGTCTCTGTTTTATAACCGGCAAAAATGTAGCGCCCGTTACCGTCAGTGGTGTTTGCCAGATTCAGCAACTGGTCACGAAGCCCCTGAATATCCGTAGCCAGCGAGGCCCGGTCATCGTCACTCAAGGTGCCATTGCTGGCGTAGACAATTTTTTCCTGAGCATTCTGGATAGCAGTGGTGACCTGGCTAAGTACACTCTCTTCCAGTGACACTTTTTGAGTGGCGAAAGTACGCGCCAGCGTGTACTGGCTGTTTTGCGCCTGTGCCTGGGAGAGAACTACGGCTTGTGATGCAGCAATGGGATCGTCAGAAGGGTTAACGACTCGCTTACCCGTCGACATCTGTTCGCCGTACTTCATCCATTCTGCCTGAGAATTGGTGATACCACGCATGTTTTGCTGGTACATCATCTGTGTACTGAAACGCATCTTATCTCCCCTTAGCGAATGTTAATCAGCGCATCAAAAATCGCGTTTGCCGTCTGCAGAACCTGCGCATTCGCCAGGTAATACTGCTGAAAACGTTGCAGATTTCCGTACTCCTCATCGAGATTGACACCGGAAATCGACTGCTGCTGATTGGAAAGCTGCGTCACCACATTACCTTGCGTGGCGCTACTGGTTTTCAACGTCGCGGTTTTATTACCGATATCACTCACTAACGAGGCATAAGCGTCGTTAAAGGATTTCGCACCGCCCACCGTTTTACTGTTGCTTTGCAGATCCAGCAGGGCCTGACCGTTGCGGTTATCGCTATCACCCGCATCTTCTTCGCTCGCCATCGCTATTTTCGCTTCGTCGGTGATTAATACATCCATGTTGACGATGGCGTCACTTACTGGTTTCAGCGTGAAGCTGTCGTTAACGGCAGGCGTTCCTGTAAACGTCAACTCCAGACCATCAAATGCCACTTTACCGTTGGCATCCGGCGTCACCGTAAAAGTGGTATTGCTGGCAAGGCGGGTGACCTGCCACTGATTATTATCGAACGAGATTTTGTAATCTGTCGCCAGTACCGCGGAGGCATCAGTTACCGTGGCACCGATCGCAACGTCACCTTTGTTTTTCGTGTTTTGCAGAACCGCGGGCTTACCGATAGCAAAGAAATCTTCACCGGCATCGCCGTTAGCATCAAATCCGGCTTTGTGTTGGGTGTTGAAAGCCTCGGCAAATGCCAGCGCCAGTTGTCCAAGCGTATTACGCGTCTGGTCCAGATCCTGAGAACGGAATGTCAGAATGCCGCCCAGCGACCCGGTATTCAGTAATTTCTCCGGGATCTCAATATTGCCTGCCGTCCCATCAACATAAGCGACAGTCGTACGAGAAGGGTCAGCGCTGGAAGGAACTGCCGCCAGTTGCCGCGCCGTACTTCCCTGAACCAGTGAGTAACCATTGGCCATCGTGATGTTATAAGTGCCGCCATCCTGAACGCTGACTTCTACACCAACAATCTGGTTTAATTCGCTCACCAGTTGATCGCGTTGATCCAGCAGATTGTTAGGTGACGCCCCTGCCCCCACGCCTGTCAGGCGCGAGATTTGATCGTTCAGGCTGGCAATTTGTTTAGCGTAGTTGTTGATCTGATCAACGCTGGCACCTATCGCGATATTGACCTGTTTGTCCTGGTCGCGCAGATATTGATCGGTGGTTTTAAACTGATTCACCAATCCTTCTGATTTCCCAATCAGCGCCTGGCGCGCTGCCGGGTCTTCCGCGTTACTCACCAGCGTTTGCAGGCTGGTGAAGAAATCCTGCATCTGTGTTGCCAGCGAAGAGGTACTGGTGGAGAGCATATTGTCGATTTTCGACATCTGCTCATAGCGGGCAGTCAGACCGCTACTTTGCGTCTGCGCCGCACGTAACTGGTTGGTAATAAACGCATCATACTCACGCTGCACACCAGAAACGTAGACACCATTGCCAACCCAGCCGCCAGCGCCCAACGTGCTATTGGCCTGCGCCATAATAGTGGTTTGGCGGGTATATCCGGCAACGTTATAGCTGGAGATATTATTACTTGCCGTATTTAACGCCGCCTGGGCCGCGTTCAGTCCGCTCATGGCGTTATTAATCAAGCTGGACATGGAGGTTCCTTATAAGCCTTCAATTACAGAGTATTATCGGCAGCGACCCGCCGGACTTGAGTTATTCAGAACAGATTATCAATGTTCATACTGTAGGTTTTGCTCACCTTGTCGCTTATCGATTTCATCTGCTGAATCATGTTGGTGAGTTTGCGGGCATAGTGAGGATCGGTGGCATAGCCCGCGTCCTGTAGGGCCTGCGCCCCCTGTTCCGCACTCGCGGCGGTCGTCACGGCGGCGTAGCGCGGGTTACGCGTTAACAGCCCAACGTAATCCGACAAGGCTTCCAGATACGAGCTGTAGACGCGAAACTTCGCTTTTACTTTCTTCGCTTCGCCGTTTTCATATTCAGTCGTGGTGATTTCAGTAACTGGCCCTTTCCAGTTGCCAGAGGCTTTGACACCAAACAGGTTATAGCTCGGCTCGCCGTTTTTCGCGGCGGATTTGCCGTTGCCCCCAACCAGATTCCAGTGCCGCCTGAGCGAGGATCAAATGATGTGGCACACCGCTTTGCTGGCTTGCCAGTTGGGCGGGCAGCGAGAGTTGCGCGAGGAATGCTTTACTGTCACCCGGCAGCGAATCATCGTAGTTACGTGGCACGGCCTTTTGCACCAGCTGCGAAAGCGCCTGATTTTGATAACGCACCACAGTTTCGAGCGGGAATTTCATCGGTGCTGCTGGCGTGGACTCCTCTGGCAATGGTTGTTCTGGCGTCATCTGTTTAACCATCATCTCTGCAAGCCCCAGACCTTTGCCCGCCGTCATCTGTTGGGCAATCTGCTGGTCATACATACTGGTATACAGGCGAGTGTGCTCGCTGCTGAACAGGCCATCTTTTGGTAAAGCGTCGCGCATGCTTTTCAACATCATCTGCACGAACATCCCTTCCACCTGACGGGCCACCGGACGGATATTTGCCGCCGGATCTTCGCCCGCTTTCGCCTTTAGTTCGTTGAGTGATTGCGCATCCCAGGCCGCACTTGCCAGTAGTTTGCTGTCGCTGATCATCAGATGATTTCCAGTTTTGCCCGCAGACATCCCGCACTTTGCATTGATTGCAGTATGGACATCAGATCCATCGGCGTAGCGCCCAGCGCATTGAGCGCGCGCACCACGTTATTGAGGCTGGCGCTGGAACGTACGCTTTGCAGCGAACCGCCGCTCTGGCGTAAATCGATCTGCGTTTGTGGAGTAACCACAGTCTGTCCACCACCAAACGGTGTATCTGGCTGGCTGACATTGGCCTGACGATTAACTGTTACTGAGAGATTCCCCTGCGCTACCGCGCAGCTGTCGAGGGTCACTTCGCGATTCATCACCACCGAACCGGTGCGCGAGTTAATCACTACTTTAGCGTCCTGCGGGGTGACATTAACCTGCATATTCTGAATATCGGCAAGGAAGCGGACCTGGGAACTGTTGCCACTCGGTACGCGCACCTGAATAGTCCGCGCATCTAACGCGGTGGCGCTGCCATATCCACGCACGCGGTTGATGGTGTCAGCGATTTGCTGCGCCATGCTGAAATCTTCGTCGTTAAGTTGCAAATTAAGGGTATTCCCGACGCCAAACTGGCTGGGCAATTCACGTTCAATAACCGCACCATTGGTGATCCGTCCACCGTTCAGTTGGTTAACCTGAACACTGCTACCGCCAGCGGAGGCTCCTGCGCCGCCAACCAGAATATTGCCCTGCGCCAGCGCATACACCTGACTGTCAACGCCCTTAAGCGGTGTCATCAACAACGTACCTCCACGCAAGCTTTTGGCATTTCCCATGGAAGAAACCACCACATCGATGGTTTGCCCCTGACGTCCAAACGGAGGAAGTGACGCTGTCACCATTACCGCAGCGACGTTTTTTAGCTGCATATTGGTGCCCGTCGGAACGGTAATTCCCAGCTGTGAGAGCATGTTATTAAGCGTTTGTGTGGTAAACGGCGTCTGGGTTGTCTGGTCACCGGTGCCATCCAGCCCCACCACCAGACCATAGCCAATCAGTGAGTTTTGCCTTACCCCCTGAACACTGGTGAGATCGCGAATACGCTCAGCCTGAGCCGCCGTCGTGACCAGTAGAAGAATTAATGCAGAGAGAAATTTAATCACCACAGCCTCACTTACATTGGCGACAGGTTAAGGAAGAAACGCTGCAACCAGCCCATATTTTGCGCTTCGTTAATGTAGCCATTGCCTACGTATTCAATGCGCGCATCCGCCACCTGAGTAGACGGTACGGTATTGCTGCCGCTGATAGTGCGTGGATTAACCACGCCAGAGAAGCGAATAAATTCGGTACCCTGATTAATGGCAATCTGTTTTTCACCCACCACATGCAGGTTGCCGTTGACCAGTACCTGGTCAACCGTCACCGTCAACGTGCCGCTAAAGGTATTGCTGGCATTGGCCCCGCCCTTTCCGTTGAACGTGTTACCACCGGAGGCTTCGACATCGGCACGAGCGTTACCAAACAGCCCCTGCAAATAGCGCGGCACAGTATCAAAGCCAAAATTAGTTTTACCGTCACGGCTGGCATTCGCAGAGGAGCTTTTGCTGGCGCTGACGTTCTCCTGCAACACGATGGTCAGCGTATCGCCAATATTGCGTGGTCGACGATCTTCAAACAGCGGTTGATAGCCATAGTTAATCGGCTGAGCAGACTGGAAAATAGAACCGTTGGCGACGGGCGTCGGACCGGGAACCGGTTGTGCACTGGTCGCCCCCTGCACCAGCGGCGTGGAGGGTATCCAGGCGCAGCCGGTTAGTGAAAGCACCAACAAGCTGGAAATGGCATAAGTATGCGCAGCGTTTTTTTGCATGGCTATCATCTTCAAAAATCAGTAAACCGGTGAACCTGCCACCGGTTAAGCCTTAGAGTTGCGTCAGTTTTTGCAGCATCTGATCGGTGGTGGACACCGCTTTACTGTTGATTTCGTAAGCGCGTTGCACCTGAATCATATTGACCAGTTCTTCCGCCACGTTGACGTTAGACGTTTCAACATACCCTTGATACAGCAGTCCCGCGCCGTTCAGGCCCGGCGTGCTTTCGTTCGGTGCACCAGAGGATTGCGTTTCGGTGTAGAGGTTTTCGCCAATGCTCTCCAGCCCGGTGTCATTCATAAAGGTGGTGAGATTGAGCTGCCCAACCTGAACCGGAGCTGCCTGGCCTTGTTGGGTTACGCTGACCACGCCATCACGACCGATGGTGATACTTAACGCATTCGCCGGAATGGTGATCGCTGGCTGCACCTGAAAACCACCAGCCGTCACCAGCTGCCCGTTCTGATCCACCTGGAAAGAGCCGTCACGGGTATAGGCTGATGAACCATCTGGCAACATCACCTGGAAAAAGCCCTGCCCTTTAATCGCGACATCTTTGCTGTTGTTGGTCTGCGACAGGTTTCCCTGGCTGTGTAAGCGTTCAGTGGCGACCGGGCGTACCCCCGTGCCGATTTGTAATCCGGAGGGTAAGGTGGTTTGTTCGGAAGACTGTGCCCCCGGCTGGCGAATGGTTTGATAAAGCAGATCTTCAAACACCGCGCGCTGACGCTTAAAACCGTTAGTACTGACGTTTGCCAGGTTGTTGGCAATGACGTCCATATTGGTTTGCTGGGCGTCAAGGCCCGTTTTGGCGATCCATAATGAACTGATCATAAAATGTCCTGTAGTGGATTAGTGACAAAGTGCATATGTCTTCTTGCCGGATGCGGCGTAAACGCCTTATCCGGCCTACAAGTGCTCGCAAAATCGATAAATTGCGATTGCCCCCATAGACCCGATAAACTTGCGCATCGGGCAACTTATACTTGTCATGTATCCTTTCAATTAACTCATCGACAGCAGTTGGTTGGCACGGCCTGCGTTATCATCGACGCTGCTGATCACCTTCATCTGCATTTCAAAACGCCGCGCGCTGGCAATCATGTCGCTCATTGCCGCAACGGCATTGACGTTACTGCCTTCCAGAACCCCCGACATCACACGCAAGGTTGGATCTGCCTGCAGTACCGGCCCACGCGTGGCCTGGGTTTCTGCGCTTAAACGAAAAATGCCGTCGTCACCGCGCTGCACTTCGCTGCCCGTGGCTTTCACCAGTTTAAGACGCCCTACTGGCGCAACCGTATTTGCCGGATCGCCCGGATTGAGCGCCGAGATTGTGCCATCGGCAGCAATAGTGATTTCCGCCCCTTCCGGCACAGCAATTGGCCCAGCCTCGCCTATCACCGGATGCCCCTGAATTGTCAGTTGCCCGGTGGGATCAACCTGAATGCTGCCATTACGCGTATACCCTTCGCTGCCGTCAGCGGTCTGCACGGCCAGCCAGCCATCCTGCTGCAACGCGACGTCCAGCGGGCGCGAGGTGTAATCCATTTTGCCGGGCGTCATATCTGCGCCCGGCGTTGACGCCGTGACCAACGTGCGCGTGGGCAGAGAAAGCCCTTCCACTGGCACCGCGCGTAAAGCATTCAACTGCGCGCGAAAACCGGGCGTTGAGGCATTGGCCAGATTACTGGCGGTTACCGCCTGTTGATTCAGTGTCTGGCTGGCTGCTCCCATCGCGGTATAAATTGCGTGATCCATTGAGCTATCCCGTCAGCGATTAGCGTAAGTTAACCAGCGTGTTGAGGATCTGGTCCTGGGTTTTGATGGTCTGGGCGTTAGACTGATAGTTACGCTGGGCAACGATCATATTGACCAGTTCTTTACTGAGATCGACGTTGGACGCTTCCAGCGCACCGTTGGTCAGGGTGCCAAAGTTTCCCGTCCCGGCTGTCCCCAACAGCGCCACGCCAGAAGATTGCGTCGCAGACCAGACGTTGTCGCCTTCGGATGCCAGACCTTCGTTGTTGGCAAAGTTCGCCAGTACAATCTGCCCCAGCAGTTGGGTTTGTTCGTTGGAATAGTTGCCGACAACCGTACCGTCATCATTGATTTGATAACTCACCAGATCGCCCGGTTTGTAGCCGTTCTGGGTGGTTGCCACAATATTGTTAGCGCCGGTATTTTGCTGCATGGAGTTGAGGAAGCTCAGACTAAACGTGGCGGGTTCTGCACCGTTAATTGCGCCGGTTGCGATATTATTCGCCATCGCACCATCCACTAATGTGCCATTAGCATTAAATTCCAGTGTTGTCGCTGTCTTCGCAATGCTGTTTGGATCACTGCTATCCTGGGTGTAGACCTGCCAGTTATTATCCCCGGTCTTCACAAAGTAGACGCTCATGTCATGAGCATTACCCTGACTGTCGAAAACAGTCACCGAACCTTTTTTGTTATAGCTATCCGCATTGCTGGCGCTGAATGGCGTAACAGTAGGAAGCGGATCACTGGAATTCAGGTTGATCTGCATCGATGCCGTGGTGGTAGTTTTCGCTGCCATCAGGGTATTCGGGATCGAAATATTGGTCGGATTCGCCCCTTGCTGAATAGTCGGCGGCGTACCGGTTGCCGGGTAACCCGTCAGCTGTAAACCTTGCATATTCACCAGGTTACGGTTTTCATCCAGCTTAAATTGTCCGTTACGGCTGTAGAACACCGAACCGTTGCTGTCTACCAGACGGAAAAAACCGTTCTGGCTGATAGCAACGTCCAGACCTCGCCCGGTGTTGGTGGTCGTGCCATCGGTAAAGTCCTGAGTGATACCGGCAACTTTTACCCCCAGTCCCACTTTCGAACCGGCAAACATATCGGCAAAAGAGGCCGTGCCTGATTTAAAGCCGTAGGTGGCGGAGTTGGCGATATTGTTGCCAATAACATCGAGGTTGGTGGCGGCAGCGTTTAATCCGCTAACCGCTTGAGAAAAGGCCATGACTGACTCCTGAAATGTGAAGGCTTAAATTATCTGCCGTACTTCGTCGAGGGTGGTGGTGCCGTAAGTGCCGAGATCCAGCGTATTACCGCTGTTGCCGCGGATCACACCCTGCACCAGAGCAAACTGCAGCGGCTGGGCAACCAGTTGTGTACCACCGTTACTGGCGCTAATCGCTACATTGTAAGAACCGTTCGGCGCAGTGCTGCCATCAGTCAACGTACCGTCCCAGGTGAAACTGTGAACTCCGGCGGTCAGTTCACCAATATCAATGGTGCGCACAACCGCGCCATTTTTATCGGTGATGGTGGCCGTAACTTTGTCTGCCGCCTGTTGCAGCTCAACACCAAACGGCGTGGTCGTGGTCACAGCCCCTTCTTCACTGCCGGTTCCCGCAAGAACAGTGGTGCCGGGGATCATCACGCCGTGACCGATCAGGTTACTGGCCTGTAACGACTGGCTGTTATCAATCTGTCCGGAAATAGATCCGAGCGTGGTATTGAGTTTTTCAATCCCGCTGACCGTGCTGATTTGTGCCAATTGCGACGTCAGCTCGTTGTTTTCCATTGGATTGGTCGGGTCCTGGTTTTTCAGCTGCGCCACCAGCAAAGTCAGAAAACTGCTTTGTAAATCTGCGGCGTTGCTGCCCGTGAGCGAACTACTGCTGGTGGTACTGACGCCGGTATTTGTCGGATCGGTGGTGGTTACCGCAATGGACATAGCTTTCTCCTTTATTGACCGAGCGTAAGGGTTTTCAGCATCATGCTTTTCACCGTGTTGAGCACTTCAACATTGGCCTGATAGCTGCGTGACGCCGACATGGTGTTAACCATCTCTCCGACAACATCAACGTTCGGCATTTTTACGTAGCCCTTTGCATCTGCCAGCGGATTACCCGGTTCATAAACCAGTTTGTCCGGGGCCTGACTTTCTATAACATCGGCAACCTTTACGCCGCCTGTCGCAGCACCTGGTGCAGCGTTAACCTGGAATACCACCTGTTTTGCCCGATATGGCTGTCCATCGGGACCGGTCACGCTATCAGCATTCGCCAGATTACTGGCCGCCACGTTCAGGCGCTGGGACTGGGCAGTTAACGCCGACCCGGCGATATCAAAAATATTCAGCAGTGCCATCCGTTAATTTCCGCTCTGTAAAACGTTCATCATGCCTTTGATTTGCCCGCTCAACGCGCTAAGGCTCATCTGGTATTGCAGGCTGTTATCGGCAAACTGGGTGCGTTCGCGATCCATATCGACGGTATTACCGTCAAGCGAAGGCTGGTCCGGAATACGGTATTGCAGTTCTGCGGTAGGAGGCGTCAGCGCCTGCGCCGGAATGTGTTGCGTTGAGGTCATCGTCAGTGCAACCACACTGGTTGCATCCCGTCCACGTTGCATGACTTTTTTAAGTTCACTGGCAAAATCGATATCGCGCGCCTGATAACCAGGGGTATCGGCATTGGCGATGTTTGCTGCCAGCACTTCCTGACGCTGGGCGCGCAGATTGAGCGCCTCTTGTTGAAAACGTAAGGCGGCGTCGAGCTTATCGAGCATATCTCCTCCGCAGGTATCAAAATTCTGCCATCAGCTTAAATGCCTTTACGCGCGCGTTATCGGCGGAATAAACGCAAAATGGGTCGCTATTTATGCCGTTGATGGTCATTGCGGACAGGTACAATTCACGTTGTAGAAATGGCTGGGGGCGAAAATGCTGATAATAAAACGTAGCGTGGCGATCATCGCGATACTGTTCAGTCCGTTAAGTACGGCGAGCAATCTCACATCGCAATTGCACAACTTTTTTAGCGCCCAACTCGCGGGGGTAAGTGATGAGGTTCGTGTTTCTATTCGTACAGCGCCCAATCTACTACCGCCATGCGAGCAGCCATTGCTTTCGATGAGCAATAATTCCCGCCTGTGGGGCAATGTGAATGTGTTGGCACGCTGCGGTAACGACAAACGATATTTACAGGTTAATGTACAGGCCACAGGAAATTATGTGGTTGCCGCGATGCCCATTGCGCGGGGAGGAAAGCTGGAAGCTGGCAATGTCAAACTGAAACGCGGACGGCTGGATACCCTGCCACCGCGTACGGTGCTGGATATCAATCAACTTGTTGATGCCATTAGCCTGCGCGATCTATCACCCGATCAACCTATCCAGTTAACCCAGTTTCGCCAGGCATGGCGGGTAAAAGCGGGACAACGCGTCAATGTGATCGCCAGCGGTGATGGGTTTAGCGCCAACGCAGAAGGTCAGGCGCTGAACAATGCAGCCGTCGCACAGAATGCGCGGGTGCGCATGGTATCGGGACAGGTAGTCAGCGGCGTTGTTGATGCAGATGGGAATATTCTTATAAACCTGTAAGCTGTTAAAGATTACCCGTCCCTTGCCGATAAATAAGCAACACATGATAAAAGCGCCCTCAATGAGGAATAAACCATGAGTATTGATCGCACTTCGCCTCTGAAGCCTGTAAGCACCGTTCAACCGCGCGAAACCACTGACGCGCCGGTAACGAACAGCCGGGCGGCAAAAACAACCGCCTCCACCAGCACCAGTGTGACGTTAAGCGACGCGCAAGCAAAACTGATGCAACCCGGCAGCAGTGATATCAATCTTGAACGTGTCGAAGCGTTAAAACTGGCGATTCGTAACGGTGAACTAAAAATGGACACCGGCAAAATTGCCGATGCGCTGATCAACGAAGCGCAGCAAGACTTGCAGAGTAACTGATCGTATGACACGTCTTGCAGAGATCCTCGACCAGATGTCCGCTGTGCTTAACGATCTCAAAACGGTAATGGATCAAGAGCAGCAACATCTCTCTATGGGGCAGATCAACGGCAGCCAGTTGCAATGGATTACAGAACAAAAAAGCTCACTGCTGGCGACGCTGGATTACCTCGAACAGTTACGCAGGAAAGAACCCAATACAGCAAATAGCGTTGATATTAGTCAACGCTGGCAGGAAATTACTGTGAAAACGCAGCAACTACGCCAAATGAATCAACATAACGGCTGGTTACTGGAAGGACAGATTGAGCGCAATCAACAGGCGCTGGAAATGTTGAAACCGCATCAGGAACCGACGCTATATGGGGCGAACGGTCAGACCTCAACAACCCATCGCGGCGGTAAAAAGATTTCGATCTGAAGATTATCTCCGGCCTGCACTGCAGGCCGGAATGCATTGTTACACCGTCCGGCGGGCAAATTCTTTAACTTTGAAGCCCAGTACCGCCAGTGCAGCGAAGTACGCGGCAATCCCCGCCAGCACGACCGCCATTAAACGCAGTAAACGCCAGGGCATGGTACCCAATGACCACTCCGGCATGATATGTAACATACCTAAAAGCACGCCAGACATCACCAGTACCGCCACCACCAGACGCAACAGAAACGCCATCCAGCCGGGTTGCGGGGTAAAGATTTTCTGCTTACGCAACTGCCAGTAAAGCAGCGAAGCATTCAGACACGCCGCCAGACCAATAGAAAGTGACAGCCCGGCATGTTTCAACGGACCAATAAACGCCAGGTTCATCAATTGCGTTAAAATCAGCGTAACGATGGCAATTTTCACTGGCGTTTTAATGTCCTGGCGGGAATAAAAGCCAGGAGCCAACACTTTCACTACAATCAGGCCAATCAAACCCACCGAGTAGGCAATTAACGCCCGCTGGGTCATCAGCGCATCAAACGCGGTAAATTTACCGTACTGGAACAGCGAAACGGTCAACGGACCGGAAAGAATGCCCAACGCAACCGCACTCGGCAGCGCCAACAGGAAACAAAGACGCAACCCCCAGTCCATCAAACGGTTGTATTCATCATGATTGCCACTGGCAAAACTTTTCGACAGCGACGGCAGCAAAATGGTGCCAAGCGCCACGCCCAGCACACCGGACGGAAACTCCATTAAGCGGTCGGCGTAATACATCCAAGACACCGAACCGGAAGCAAGAAACGAGGCAAAAATGGTGTTGATGATTAAGGAGATCTGGCTCACAGAGACGCCAAGGATCGCCGGTCCCATCTGTTTCACCACGCGCATTGCTCCGGCATCGTGGAAGTTAATGCGCGGCAGGACCAGCATGCCGATCTTCTTCAGGTGCGGTAGCTGATACACCAGCTGCAGGACGCCGCCGACCGTAACAGCCCACGCCAGCGCCAGCACCGGTGGGTTAAAGTACGGTGCGGCAAACAGCGCGAAACCAATCATGCTGATGTTAAGCAGTGTTGGAGCAAACGCCGGAATCGAGAAGCGGTTCCACGTATTCAGAATCGCTCCCACCAGCGACGCCAGGGAGATCAGCAAGATATAGGGAAAGGTAATCTTTAGTAGCTGGCTGGTCAGGGCAAATTTGTCAGCTGTGTCAGCGAAGCCTGGCGCGGTCACCATGATCACCCACGGTGCGGCGAGCATGCCAGCGACCGTCACAACCGCCAGCGCAAGTGTCAGCAGGCCAGAAACATAAGAGACAAAGACCCGCGTGGCGTCTTCACCCTGCTTACTTTTATATTCCGCCAGAATCGGTACAAATGCCTGGGAAAATGCCCCTTCGGCAAAGATACGGCGTAACAAGTTAGGAAGTTTAAAAGCGACGAAAAAGGCGTCGGTTGCCATCCCTGCGCCAAAGATTCTGGCGACAATTGCGTCTCGTGCGAAGCCAAGCACACGCGAAAACATGGTCATCGAGCTGACGGCGGCCAGCGATTTTAATAAATTCATCGGTGTTCTAATCCAGACCCACGGGCAAAACGCCTGCAAGGCAGGCGCTGAAAGAGGCGAATAGTCTACCTGGATTATGGTGAATTGCTACCGCCAGATGTTACAGGGTTTATTCACTCATCGCATCGCGCCAGATCTTGTCAACGATACGTTGCGCCAGCACGGCCTGTTCGCCGGCGGTTTGCGGAACTGTCTGGTTTTGCACACATTCAATGAAGTGCCGCGCACAGCCGACAAACCCACGTTGCTCAAGCGTACTCTGCCAACCAGGAATCGGTTTATGCACTACGCCCTGCCCGCGCTCCTCACGCCATTCGCGCATATCCGTAATGTCGATGAGCGCACCGTCAGTCACGGCCTGCACGGTTTCACGCTGACTTCCGGCACGGCGATGCATACAGGTGGTGATCTGCAAAGGACCAGCCGAAAAATGGTGCTCGGCAAACAGCATTTCGCCAGCGTCGTTAGTCAGTAGCGTACCGCCATCCAGAGAGGCTTTGCCGCCCGACAACCACAGCGCGGTATCCACCACATGCAGATAATCATCCAGCAACGTGAAATAAAGATCGTGTGGCCCGACGCTATTGCTACGATGTTTATCCATTCTTAGCGAGGCTGCGGTGGCGAGTTGCGTTTTTAACTCACCGTAGAGTGGTGCGAAACGACGGTTAAAACCGACCATCAACGTCAGTTTTTTCCGCGCCGCCAGTTCCACCAGCCGTTCAGCATCGCGCAGATTTTCTGCCAGCGGTTTATCGACACAGACATGTACCCCCGCATTGAGTAACGTACTGACCACGTCAAAGTGGCTGGCGGTGCTGGAATGCACAAAAACCGCATCGCAACTGGCGGCAAGGCTGGATAACGAATCGGCATAAGGAATGCGCCAGCTTTCACAAATTGGCAGGGCTTTCGCGCGCGTAGGCGACCAGGCTCCTTGTAACGTCCAGTCAGACGCTGCCGCCAGCACCGGTAACCACGCTTTTTGCGCAATGCCACCTAATCCCACTACGCCGATACGTAATTTTTTCACTTTAATCTCCCAGATGGGCCAGCAACGAATCAAGACGCTGTTTCAGTTCTGCCACTTCGATTTCCAGGGCTTCGACGCGGGCCTGTAAATCACCGTCAACCGCGTTCGACATATCCGTCACCGCCGGCTGATCTTCAACCTCACCACTGAAAAGATGCATGTAGCGGTTTTCGCGTTTACCCGGTTCGCGGGCCAGACGCACCACAAAAGGACCATCTTCGCGATTTGCCAGTTGTTCCAGCGTCGACTCCACTTCCGCCATATCGCTGAATTCATACATTCGCGCGGCGCGGCTGCGCAGTTCACCTGGCGTCTGGGCACCACGCAATAACAACGTGGTGATTAACGCCACTTCCGCTGCGCTCAGTTTCAGATCGCCAAATTCTGAATTACAAAAACGTTGCTCATATTTGGTGACCCGATTACCAAAACCGCTCACTGTGCGTAGATAATGACGTTTGACCAGATTATCCAGCTGTTCCTGCACTTCGGATTCACTCAGATTCATGACCGGTTCACGGTTCGTTTTCTGATTACAGGCCGTGACTACACCATTGACTGAGAGCGGGTATTGCTCCGGCGTGGTCACCTGCTTTTCCAGCAAGCAACCAATCACGCGAGCTTCAAGGGCAGTAAGTTGATATTTCATGAGATTCTCCTTAGCGGCCGGGCGTCCAGTCTGGGGTAGTTAATGCCGTCAGTACGTGATCGCGCCATTGTCCATCAATCAACAGATAGTCTTTCGCATAGCCTTCTTTTTCAAAACCCAGTCGCGCCAGTAAATCACCGCTGCGTTTATTGTGCGGCATATAATTAGCCATAATGCGATGAATATGTTGGGTGCGCTGCATATAACGAATGGCTGCGGTCAGGGCTTCAAACATGAGTCCTTTGCCCTGCCATTTTTGCCCAATCGAATAACCGAGATAGCAGGCATGAAAAGAGCCACGAACAACATTGGAAAAATTGGCAACGCCAATAATCTCTTTTTCGTCCGGGTCGAATAAGCCAAAGTAGAAAGCTGAACCTTGTTTATGAAATTCGTTAATCATCCCCAGCCTGGCCTGCCAGCCTGATGGATAACAGTGGCTTTCGTCGCGCACTGGCTCCCAGGGCTTGAGGAAATGGCGATTCTCTGCGTAATAATCCGCAAGACGCCAGGCATCACGATCATGCACCAGACGCACGACCAGTCGGTCTGTGGTTAAGCGCACTTTTGGCACGTTACTGCGATAGCCAAACATTCTATACCTACTCCTTCCCGTAACGTCTTTAATACGCTGTAAGTATTACTATACCTGCGCAACCAGACCCTGTGAAAAGTCCAAAATGCCATTTTCTGCATTATTCACATATTTGATAAAAACTCTCTATCAAAGCGACGTTTTGATAAAAAAATATTGTCCCCGAAGTGATGGGAAAAGTCTTAGCGGCAATGCAGAATAGAAAGTGCTCATCTTTTATTTCCCGGGAGGGGAAATGTCCCGCGTGTCGCAGGCGAGGAACCTGGGTAAATATTTCCTGCTCATCGATAATATGCTGGTCGTGCTGGGGTTCTTTGTTGTCTTCCCGCTGATCTCTATCCGCTTCGTTGATCAAATGGGCTGGGCCGCCGTCATGGTCGGTATTGCTCTCGGTCTACGCCAATTTATTCAGCAAGGTCTGGGTATTTTCGGCGGTGCAATTGCCGACCGCTTTGGTGCCAAACCGATGATTGTTACCGGTATGCTGATGCGCGCCGCCGGATTCGCCACAATGGGTATCGCCCACGAACCGTGGCTATTGTGGTTTTCATGCCTGCTCTCGGGACTCGGTGGCACGTTGTTTGATCCGCCGCGTTCGGCGCTGGTGGTGAAATTAATCCGTCCACAGCAGCGTGGTCGTTTTTTCTCGCTGTTGATGATGCAGGACAGTGCCGGTGCGGTCATTGGCGCATTGTTGGGGAGCTGGCTGTTGCAATACGACTTTCGCCTGGTCTGCGCCACAGGGGCAGTTCTATTTGTGCTATGTGCGGCGTTCAATGCGTGGTTGTTACCAGCATGGAAACTCTCCACCGTACGCACGCCCGTTCGCGAAGGCATGACCCGCGTGATGCGTGACAAGCGTTTTGTCACCTATGTTCTGACGCTGGCGGGTTACTACATGCTGGCTGTACAAGTGATGCTGATGCTGCCAATTATGGTCAACGACGTGGCTGGCGCGCCCTCTGCCGTTAAATGGATGTATGCCATTGAAGCGTGTCTGTCGTTAACGTTGCTCTACCCTATCGCCCGCTGGAGTGAAAAGCATTTTCGTCTGGAACACCGGTTGATGGCTGGGCTGTTGATAATGTCATTAAGCATGATGCCGGTGGGCATGGTCAGCGGCCTGCAACAACTTTTCACCCTGATTTGTCTGTTTTATATCGGGTCGATCATTGCCGAGCCTGCGCGTGAAACCTTAAGTGCTTCGCTGGCGGACGCAAGAGCTCGCGGCAGCTATATGGGGTTTAGCCGTCTGGGTCTGGCGATTGGCGGCGCTATTGGTTATATCGGTGGCGGCTGGCTGTTTGACCTGGGCAAATCGGCGCACCAGCCAGAGCTTCCGTGGATGATGCTGGGCATTATTGGCATCTTCACTTTCCTTGCGCTGGGTTGGCAGTTTAGCCAGAAACGCGCCGCGCGTCGTTTGCTTGAACGCGACGCCTGATTTGATACTCCCCCCTGACTCCTTCATACTGAAAGTGAACTGACAGCCAAATGGAGGAGTCACGTGAAGCTATACATTTACGATCACTGCCCTTACTGCCTCAAAGCCCGCATGATTTTCGGCCTGAAAAATATCCCCGTCGAATTACATGTTCTGCTCAACGACGACGCAGAAACACCCACCCGGATGGTCGGTCAAAAACAGGTTCCCATTCTGCAAAAAGATGACAGCCGCTATATGCCAGAAAGCATGGACATCGTTCACTATGTCGATAAACTCGACGGCAAACCGTTACTGACCGGCAAACGTTCCCCTGCCATTGAAGAGTGGCTGCGCAAGGTCAATGGCTACGCCAACAAACTGCTGTTGCCGCGTTTTGCCAAATCGGCATTTGATGAGTTTTCTACTCCCGCCGCGCGCAAATATTTCGTCGACAAGAAAGAGGCCAGCGCGGGTAATTTTGCCGACCTGCTGGCCCACTCTGACGGTCTGATTAAGAATATCAGCGATGATTTACGTGCGCTGGACAAACTGATCGTCAAACCGAACGCCGTGAATGGCGAACTTTCGGAAGATGATATTCAGCTATTCCCGCTACTGCGTAATCTGACGCTGGTAGCCGGAATTAACTGGCCAAGCCGCGTTGCTGATTACCGCGATAATATGGCGAAACAGACACAAATCAATTTGTTATCATCAATGGCGATTTAATCCTGACCCGCCGCGGCAGCCTGTATTCGCGGGTTGCCGCCGTTTTCAGTTTTTTCTGCTGGCGAGTTTATCGCTGGTGACACATGCTGCGTTGTGTCAGGATATTGACGCAGATTTCATGTCGAGGACTACCATGAACAAGTTTTTATTTGCCGCTGCATTGATCGTCAGTGGCCTGCTCGTTGGCTGTAATCAACTCACCCAATACACCATCACCGAACAAGAAATTAACCAGTCGCTTGCGAAACATAATAATTTCTCAAAAGATATCGGTTTACCCGGCGTGGCTGACGCCCATATTGTTCTGACAAACCTGACCAGCCAAATTGGTCGCGAAGAGCCGAATAAGGTTACCCTAACCGGAGACGCCAATCTGGACATGAACTCCCTGTTCGGTAGTCAGAAAGCGACCATGAAACTGAAGCTGAAAGCGCTGCCCGTGTTTGATAAAGAAAAAGGTGCGATCTTCCTGAAAGAGATGGAAGTGGTCGATGCGACGGTACAACCGGAAAAAATGCAAACGGTGATGCAAACGTTGCTTCCCTATTTGAACCAGGCATTACGCAATTACTTTAACCAGCAACCTGCTTACGTCCTGCGCGAAGATGGCAGCCAGGGCGAAGCAATGGCGAAAAAACTGGCGAAAGGCATTGAAGTGAAGCCAGGCGAAATTGTCATTCCATTTACTGATTAATCACGAGGGCGCATTCGCGCCCTTTATTTTTCGTGCAAAGGAAAACGTTTCCGCTTATCCTTTGTGTCCGGCAAAAACATCCCTTCAGCCGGAGCATAGAGATTAATGACTGCACCATCCCAGGTATTAAAGATCCGCCGCCCAGACGACTGGCACCTTCACCTCCGCGATGGCGACATGTTAAAAACTGTCGTGCCATATACCAGCGAAATTTATGGACGGGCTATCGTAATGCCCAATCTGGCTCCGCCCGTGACCACCGTTGAGGCTGCCGTGGCGTATCGCCAGCGTATTCTTGACGCCGTACCTGCCGGGCACGATTTCACCCCATTGATGACCTGTTATTTAACAGATTCGCTGGATCCTAATGAGCTGGAGCGCGGATTTAACGAAGGCGTGTTCACCGCTGCAAAACTTTACCCGGCAAACGCAACCACTAACTCCAGCCACGGCGTGACGTCAATTGACGCAATCATGCCGGTACTTGAGCGCATGGAAAAAATCGGTATGCCGCTACTGGTGCATGGTGAAGTGACACATGCAGATATCGACATTTTTGATCGTGAAGCGCGCTTTATAGAAAGCGTGATGGAACCTCTGCGCCAGCGCCTGACTGCGCTGAAAGTCGTTTTTGAGCACATCACCACCAAAGATGCTGCCGACTATGTCCGTGACGGAAATGAACGGCTGGCTGCCACCATCACTCCGCAGCATCTGATGTTTAACCGCAACCATATGCTGGTTGGAGGCGTGCGTCCGCACCTGTATTGTCTACCCATCCTCAAACGTAATATTCACCAACAGGCATTGCGTGAACTGGTCGCCAGCGGTTTTAATCGAGTATTCCTCGGTACGGATTCTGCGCCACATGCACGTCATCGCAAAGAGAGCAGTTGCGGCTGCGCGGGCTGCTTCAACGCCCCAACCGCGCTGGGCAGTTACGCTACCGTCTTTGAAGAAATGAATGCTTTGCAGCACTTTGAAGCATTCTGTTCTGTAAACGGCCCGCAGTTCTATGGGTTGCCGGTCAACGACACATTCATCGAACTGGTACGTGAAGAGCAACAGGTTGCTGAAAGCATCGCACTGACTGATGACACGCTGGTGCCATTCCTCGCCGGGGAAACGGTACGCTGGTCCGTTAAACAATAAAAATCGTAGCTTCCTGTTGTCATTAGGTTATTTTACCTGTATAAATAACCAGTATATTCAACAGGGGGCTATTATGCGAATTGAAGTCACCATAGCGAAAACTTCTCCATTGCCAGCTGGGGCTATTGACGCCCTGGCTGGCGAACTTTCCCGCCGTATTCAGTATGCGTTTCCTGATAATGAAGGCCACGTATCGGTACGTTATGCCGCAGCGAATAATTTATCGGTTATTGGCGCGACAAAAGAAGATAAACAGCGCATTAGTGAAATTCTCCAGGAAACGTGGGAAAGCGCCGATGACTGGTTTGTCAGCGAATAATATGCAGTGATTTTTTTTGCCGGGTCGCCCCGGCTTTTTTATTTTACTTACGAATTTTGAGTACAAAATTTCTACACTTCCTCAAAATAATTGCACAATATGCTAAAAAAATATGAATGACATGCTGTTTTATTGTTCATATAAATCTTAAAAGCAGAAATTTATCTGTTTCCCCCTTTAAAAATTCGGTGAATACCCTTACTTATTGGTATACTGAAGTTGCTTCAGATAAAAACGCATTGAACCTCGAATAACGTTGTCTAGTAACACGAATTAGGGGGCCATGATGGAAAAAAATAATGAAGTCATTCAGACTCATCCGCTCGTAGGGTGGGACATCAGCACCGTTGATAGCTATGATGCGCTGATGTTGCGTTTGCACTACCAGACCCCAAATAAGTCCGAGCAGGAAGGGACTGAAGTTGGTCAGACGCTCTGGTTAACCACTGATGTTGCCAGACAATTTATTTCGATATTAGAAGCAGGAATCGCCAAAATTGAATCCGGTGATTTCCAGGTAAACGAGTATCGGCGTCATTAACATGACATGACCATCCACCCAAAAGGCACCTCACCGGTGCCTTTACCATTTCTGGGTTGTATATCTGCATTCAGTTAATTACTCTGCTTAAACCATGAGAGCAGAGAGAAAAAAATGAAATACGATCTCATCATTATTGGCAGCGGTTCCGTAGGCGCTGCCGCCGGGTATTATGCAACCCGCGCCGGTTTAAACGTGCTAATGACCGACGCCCATATGCCACCGCATCAACACGGCAGCCACCACGGCGATACGCGATTAATTCGCCATGCTTATGGTGAAGGCGAAAAGTATGTCCCGCTGGTCCTCCGCGCGCAAACGCTGTGGGATGAACTCTCCCGCCACAACGAAGAAGATCCCATTTTTGTACGCTCTGGCGTCATTAACCTTGGCCCGGCTGATTCCACATTTCTCGCCAACGTCGCCCACAGCGCCGAACAATGGCAACTCAACGTTGAAAAGCTCGATGCGCAAGGGATTATGGCCCGCTGGCCGGAAATACGCGTCCCGGACAACTACATCGGCTTATTTGAAACTGATTCCGGTTTTTTGCGCAGCGAACTGGCGATTAAAACCTGGATCCAACTGGCGAAGGAAGCGGGCTGTGCGCAACTGTTCAACTGCCCGGTCACCGCAATTCGTCATGACGATGATGGCGTAACTATTGAAACGGCTGACGGTGAGTATCAGGCGAAAAAAGCGATTGTCTGCGCGGGAACATGGGTAAAAGACCTGCTCCCGGAGCTGCCTGTCCAGCCCGTACGCAAAGTATTTGCCTGGTATCAGGCCGATGGCCGCTATAGCGTGAAGAATAAATTCCCGGCGTTTACCGGTGAACTGCCCAATGGCGATCAATATTATGGTTTTCCGGCAGAAAACGACGCGTTGAAGATTGGCAAACATAACGGAGGCCAGGTTATCCATTCAGCGGATGAACGTGTTCCGTTTGCGGAAGTGGCCAGTGATGGGTCAGAAGCCTTCCCGTTCTTGCGCAATGTATTGCCGGGTATCGGTTGCTGCCTGTACGGCGCTGCCTGCACCTATGATAATTCGCCTGACGAAGATTTTATTATCGATACCCTACCCGGCCACGATAATACACTGCTCATTACCGGCCTGAGTGGGCACGGTTTTAAATTTGCGTCAGTTTTAGGGGAAATAGCTGCCGATTTTGCGCAAGACAAAAAAAGCGATTTTGATTTGACGCCATTCAGGCTTTCCCGCTTCCAATAATCATCATTACGGCCTCCAGAATGAGGCCGTTTTTACAGGAGTATTTAATGCGTCGGCTGTTGCACTATCTCATCAATAATATTCGCGAGCATCTGATGCTTTATCTTTTTCTCTGGGGATTGTTGGCAATTATGGATCTGATCTATGTGTTTTATTTTTAGTTTTCCGCACTGACATAAACTGACAAATATTTAATCTCCCTTTCATTTAGCGTGAAAAATTGAATGAGATTATTCCTGCTTCTACAGCACTCACCAGACATCTCTGATGCTGAACCCACTAAACTTATGAAGATTCTTTCATTATTAATTCAAAATTATTGAAATAAAAATAAATATCATTCAATTTGTTATTTTTGTGTTGCAATTCATTCTCCGACACGCCATTTTCTTTCTCTCGCAAATTCGTTTTGGATGCACTTATGTCATTCACAAATACCCCTGAACGCTATGGTGTTATATCTGCGGCCTTCCATTGGCTAAGCGCAATTATTGTCTACGGCATGTTTGCTTTAGGTCTGTGGATGGTCACGCTCAGTTATTACGATGGCTGGTATCACAAAGCACCCGAACTGCATAAAAGCATCGGTATTTTGTTAATGATGGGGCTGGTTATTCGCGTTCTGTGGCGTGTCATATCTCCACCGCCGGGTCCGCTGCCGAGTTATTCGCCCATGACTCGTCTTGCCGCAAGAGCTGGACATCTCGCATTGTACCTATTGCTTTTCGCCATCGGCATCAGCGGCTATCTGATCTCAACTGCCGATGGTAAACCGATCAGCGTTTTTGGCTGGTTTGACGTCCCCGCGACCCTTGCCGACGCTGGCGCACAGGCAGACTTTGCCGGTGCCCTGCATTTTTGGCTCGCGTGGAGCGTCGTAGTACTGTCCGTTATGCACGGATTTATGGCCCTGAAGCATCATTTCATCGATAAAGACGACACTCTGAAGCGCATGCTGGGAAAGTCGTCATCTGACTATGGAGTATAAAAAATGAAAAAAAGCCTGCTTGGTTTAACCTTCGCGTCCCTGATGTTCTCTGCCGGTTCAGCGGTTGCCGCCGATTACAAAATTGACAAAGAAGGTCAGCACGCCTTTGTTAATTTCCGCATCCAGCACCTTGGCTATAGCTGGTTATACGGCACCTTTAAAGATTTCGACGGTACTTTTACCTTTGACGAAAAAAATCCGGCTGCCGATAAAGTGAATGTGACAATTAACACCACCAGCGTCGATACTAATCACGCCGAACGCGATAAACATCTTCGCAGTGCAGATTTCCTCAATACCGCAAAATATCCACAGGCAACATTCACCTCCACCAGCGTGAAGAAAGACGGTGACGAACTGGATATTACCGGCGATCTGACGCTGAATGGCGTAACCAAACCCGTCACGCTGGAAGCGAAATTAATTGGTCAGGGCGACGACCCATGGGGTGGTAAACGTGCAGGCTTCGAGGCCGAAGGCAAAATTAAGCTCAAGGACTTCAATATCAAGACAGATTTAGGTCCAGCTTCTCAGGAAGTGGATCTGATTATTTCAGTGGAAGGCGTACAGCAGAAGTAAGCGTGAAATGTTGCCGGATGGCACGCATCCGGCAATGATATTTATTCTGTTGGATCAGGAATGCACAGTGTTGTATTCAGACGTCCACGAGACTTATTAAAGATCTTATTGCCATTTTCACGTCCTGCCCGACGGCGTCGCTGTTCTTCTGGCGGTAACGCGCTTTCTTCGCAGCAAATCTCACTACAACAACCTTTGTATTTTTCCGCGCATACTGGACACTGAATAAACAGCAGGTGGCAGCCATCATTTTTACAGTTGGTATGGCTGTCGCACGGCGCGCCGCACTGGTGGCAATGCGCGATAATCTCATCCGATATACGTTCGCCCATCCGCTCGTCAAAAACAAAATTTTTGCCAATAAAACGCACCGGCAAGCCCTGCTCGCGCGCCTTACGGGCGTATTCAATAATTCCGCCCTCGATATGCCAGACTTTGTTGAATCCGTTATGTTTCATCCAGGCACTGGCCTTTTCACAACGAATGCCGCCGGTGCAGTACATGACGATTTTTTTATCTTTATGTGCCTGCATCATCTCGACTGCTTTTGGCAGCTGCTCACGGAAGGTATCTGCCGGAATTTCGAGCGCGTTTTCAAAGTGCCCCACTTCATACTCATAGTGGTTACGCATGTCGATAAATAGTGCATCGGGATCGTCAAGCATGGCGTTCACTTCCGCCGCTTGCAGATACTCACCAACATTGCTGGCATCAAAGTGAGGATCGTCAATACCGTCGGCAACAATGCGATCGCGTACCTTCATGCGCAGTACCCAGAAGGATTTCCCGTCATCATCCAACGCGATATTCAGGCGTAAACCCTCTAAAGCCGGGTCGAAGGCATAGAGCTGCGCGCGAAATGTTTCAACATTGCTCGCAGGTACGCTGATTTGCGCGTTAATGCCCTCATGCGCCAGATACACTCGCCCAAAAACATTCAGCGCGGTAAACAGCTGATATAAAGCGTCACGGGTCGCCTTAGGATCGGCGATGTGGAAATACTTGTAAAACGAAATGGTGGTTCGCGGTTCGCTCTCAGCCAACATTTTGGCTTTTAGCGCGTCGTTGGAAATGCGGTTGTGTAACACTGGCATGGTGTACGGTTCCTGCGAGATGGGAAAGTAAAAATCCGCGGCATGATATAGCAATTATCGATAATTAACATCCACACATTTTACGCTACATTTGCGCATTAAAAATTATTTGTTATTTACAAGCGCGGCAATTTCGCCCAGTCTTCAGCCACAAATTTTGGTTGCGGGCGAAAAAATGCGACAATACATACAATTGCCCGAATAGGTTGAAAAACAGGATTGATATGACGAATCTACCCAAGTTCTCCACCGCACTGCTTCATCCGCGTTATTGGTTAACCTGGTTGGGTATTGGCGTACTTTGGTTAGTCGTGCAATTGCCCTACCCGGTTATCTACCGCCTCGGTTGTGGATTAGGAAAACTGGCGTTACGTTTTATGAAACGACGCGCAAAAATTGTGCATCGCAACCTGGAACTGTGCTTCCCGGAAATGAGCGAACAAGAACGCCGTAAAATGGTGGTGAAGAATTTCGAATCCGTTGGCATGGGCCTGATGGAAACCGGCATGGCGTGGTTCTGGCCGGACCGCCGAATCGCCCGCTGGACGGAAGTGATCGGCATGGAACACATTCGTGACGTGCAGGCGCAAAAACGCGGCATCCTGTTAGTTGGCATCCATTTTCTGACACTGGAGCTGGGTGCGCGGCAGTTTGGTATGCAGGAACCGGGTATTGGCGTTTATCGCCCGAACGATAATCCACTGATTGACTGGCTACAAACCTGGGGCCGTTTGCGCTCAAATAAATCGATGCTCGACCGCAAAGATTTAAAAGGCATGATTAAAGCCCTGAAAAAAGGCGAAGTGGTCTGGTACGCACCGGATCATGATTACGGCCCGCGCTCAAGCGTTTTCGTCCCGTTGTTTGCCGTTGAGCAGGCTGCGACCACGACCGGAACCTGGATGCTGGCACGGATGTCCGGCGCATGTCTGGTGCCCTTCGTTCCACGCCGTAAGCCAGATGGCAAAGGGTATCAATTGATTATGCTGCCGCCAGAGTGTTCTCCGCCACTGGATGATGCCGAAACTACCGCCGCGTGGATGAACAAAGTGGTCGAAAAATGCATCATGATGGCACCAGAGCAGTATATGTGGTTACACCGTCGCTTTAAAACACGCCCGGAAGGCGTTCCTTCACGCTATTAAATCTCCCATGCCGGATGCTTCAGAATGGCATCCGGCATTACCACAGCAAATCCCCCTGATTTAGCGATAAAAGCTCTCTGGATTGCGCCCCCTGGAAGTCGGGCGCATAATTAGTGTGCTTATCTTTTCTTCTTATGTTCACCGCGCCTGGCGCACCAACAGCGGATTGCTATGTCACCCTGTGAAAATGACACCCCTATAAACTGGAAACGAAACCTGATCGTCGCCTGGCTAGGCTGTTTTCTTACCGGTGCCGCCTTCAGTCTGGTAATGCCCTTCTTACCCCTCTACGTTGAGCAGCTTGGCGTTACCGGTCACTCCGCCCTGAATATGTGGTCCGGTATTGTCTTCAGCATTACATTTTTATTTTCGGCCATCGCCTCACCGTTTTGGGGTGGACTCGCCGACCGTAAAGGCCGAAAACTCATGCTATTACGCTCTGCCCTCGGCATGGGCATCGTGATGGTGTTGATGGGGCTGGCACAAAATATCTGGCAGTTTTTGATCCTGCGGGCGCTTCTTGGGTTACTTGGCGGATTTGTCCCCAACGCTAATGCTCTTATCGCCACACAAGTACCGCGTAATAAAAGCGGCTGGGCGCTGGGTACGCTCTCCACAGGCGGCGTTAGTGGTGCGTTGCTCGGCCCAATGGCTGGCGGCCTGCTCGCCGATAGCTACGGCTTACGTCCGGTATTCTTTATTACCGCCAGTGTGCTCATACTCTGCTTTTTCGTCACCCTGTTTTGCATCAGAGAAAAATTCCAGCCGGTCAGCAAAAAAGAGATGCTGCACATGCGGGAAGTGGTGACATCACTTAAAAACCCGAAACTGGTACTCAGCCTGTTTGTCACTACGTTAATCATCCAGGTGGCGACGGGCTCAATTGCCCCCATTCTGACGCTGTATGTCCGCGAACTGGCGGGTAACGTCAGTAACGTCGCCTTTATCAGTGGCATGATCGCCTCGGTGCCAGGCGTGGCGGCTCTGCTAAGTGCACCACGACTCGGCAAACTTGGCGATCGAATCGGACCCGAAAAGATCCTGATTACAGCGCTGATCTTTTCTGTACTGCTGTTGATCCCAATGTCTTACGTTCAGACGCCATTGCAACTTGGGATTTTACGTTTTTTGCTCGGTGCCGCCGATGGTGCACTACTCCCCGCCGTACAGACACTGTTGGTTTACAACTCGAGCAACCAGATCGCCGGGCGTATCTTCAGCTATAACCAATCGTTTCGTGATATTGGCAACGTTACCGGACCATTGATGGGAGCAGCGATTTCAGCGAACTACGGTTTCAGAGCGGTATTTCTCGTCACCGCTGGCGTAGTGTTATTCAACGCAGTCTATTCATGGAACAGTCTACGTCGTCGTCGAATACCCCAGGTATCGAACTGATTTTTCGCCTTTCATACTTGCAAAAGCGGAGAATCAGCTATCCTTTTCCCTGAAACCTCATCAACTCAAAGGGAGAATCGTGATGACCATGTACGCAACGCTTGAAGAAGCCATTGACGCTGCACGCGAAGAATTTCTTGCAGACAACCCCGGCATCGACGCCGAAGATGCGAATGTGCAACAGTTCAATGCCCAAAAATACGTTTTGCAGGACGGCGACATCATGTGGCAAGTTGAGTTTTTTGCCGACGAAGGGGAAGAAGGTGAATGTTTACCTATGCTTAGCGGTGAAGCCGCGCAAAGTGTTTTTGATGGCGACTATGATGAGATAGAGATACGCCAGGAGTGGCAGGAAGAGAATACATTACATGAATGGGACGAGGGGGAATTTCAGCTTGAGCCACCGCTGGATACCGAGGAAGGACGCGCAGCAGCTGATGAGTGGGATGAACGTTAATCACTCATACGGGCCATGATGAATGTCGATCGGCAGCAGTAAAGTATCAAAAACCAGAGAGAATGGCAGATCAAGGATCGTGACATAACGCCAGGCGGAGTCACGCACATCCCATTGCACACCGGGATAATATTGGTTGCCATGCCCCTGCCCCGGTATAGTGCGACTAATAATGCTGCCACAGCCACTCAGCAAGGTCACCATGATGCTCACCACAATTAAACGCATTTGATACCTCTTTCGTAAAAAAATACCGGCATAACGCCGGTATTTTTATTGGCTCGTTGTTTTTGCCGGATGCGGCGTGAACGCCTTATCCGACCCACAAAGTCTTGCAAAATCAATAAATTGCAGGAACGATGTAGGCCTGATAAGCGTAGCGCATCAGGCAACTACGTTTTTATTGCGAAGCCGCATCCGGTTTACGCAATGCCAGTGGATTGAGCTTTATCCCTTCGTAATAACTCACCCATGAAGAATATCTCTCCGGGGAATTCCAGACACGGAAATGCAGACGGGCCATCGTCACCGGATCGCTTAGCAGCACCAGGCGACGATCGCGATTCAGCTTCTCTGGCGTCTCGTTCAGCGCCTGTTCAACGTGGCGGTCACGGGCGATTTCCAGCACCTTACTGGCGCGGTGACGCGCGGTCGCCATTGCGGTTGCCAGAGCGTTAAATGACGGGTTAAACACTGCGTGCATAAAGCCATCATCAAGGGAGCGTTGACGATTCATCTCAAGGAACCGATCGGTATCAACCAGCACCTGCGGCGGCGAATACTCTTCCGGGATCAGGAACAGTTTCCAGCGTTTGGTGCGCAGACCAACGGTGGCACGGCTGGAAATCACCGAAACAAACGGTGACAGGATCAACGAGAAGACAATCGGTGCCAGCCAGAACAGGAAACGCAGATCCAGCCACGCCATCCCAACAGCCCACACTAACCCTAACAGCAGCTGTGAGCCGTGGCGTTTGAACGCTTCACCCCAGGAAGTGGAGTCATCATCACGCTGCGGTGAATTCCACACCACTTCCCAGCCAAGGAACGCGCTGACAACGAAGACCGTATGGAACAGCATGCGTACCGGAGCCAGCAGCACGGAAAAAAGCACTTCCAGCAGCAACGATAATGTAACGCGCCAGAAGCCGCCGTATTCTTTCGTTCCTTTGCACCAGATAAGCAAAATGCTCAATAACTTCGGCAGGAACAACAGCACCATGGTCGAAGCAAAAAGTGCAATCGCCAGCTCAGGACGCCACTGCGGCCACACTGGGAACAACTGCCGTGGTTGCAGGAAGTATTGCGGTTCGGTCAACGCATGCACTACCTGCAATGCAGTAGAGAGCGCGAGGAACATAAACCACAGCGGAGCGGAGAGATAAGACATCACGCCCGTCAGGAACACCGCACGGTGAACCGGGTGCATACCCTTCACCAGGAACAGACGGAAGTTCATCAGGTTACCGTGGCACCATCGGCGGTCACGTTTTAGCTCATCAAGCAAGTTAGGCGGCAATTCTTCATAAGAACCCGGGAGATCGTAAGCAATCCAGACCCCCCAACCTGCACGGCGCATCAACGCCGCTTCCACGAAGTCATGTGACAGGATTGAACCGGCAAAGGAACCTTCGCCCGGCAGCGGAGCCAGTGCGCAGTGCTCGATAAACGGTTTCACGCGGATAATCGCGTTATGTCCCCAGTAGTGCGACTCGCCAAGTTGCCAGAAGTGCAAACCGGCTGTAAACAGTGGCCCATACACGCGGGTCGCGAACTGCTGACAGCGCGCATACAGCGTATCCATACCGGACGCTTTCGGCGACGACTGAATGATCCCGGCGTTCGGGTTGGCTTCCATCAGGCGCACCAGCCCGCACAAACAATCACCGGTCATTACCGAGTCAGCATCCAGCACCACCATGTAGCTGTACTGGCTGCCCCAGCGACGGCAGAAGTCATCGATATTACCGCTTTTACGCTTCACGCGGCGACGGCGGCGGCGATAGAAAATCTGACCTTCGCCACCGACTTCAGCGATAAGCTCCATCCAGGCTTTTTTGCTCTGCGACGCAGATATCCGGGTTATAACTGTCACTAAGAATGTAGACATCAAAGTGTTTGGCATTCCCGGTGGCTTTTACTGATTCCCACGTTGCACGCAGGCCAGCAAAAACACGGTTCACGTCTTCGTTACAGATAGGCATGATCAACGCCGTGCGATGCTCCGGGTTTAATGGTTCATCGCCAACTGTTGACGCAGATATACTGTATTTATCGCGACCAATAAGCAGTTGCAGGAAGCCCATTAACGCCGTCCAGAATCCGGCGGACACCCAACAGAACAGTACCGCAAAGAGGATCAGGATACCGGTTTGCAGCATATAAGGCAGAAGCTGCATAAAGGAAACCCACAAATCCTGACCAACCATATCCATAGGATTAATCAGCGCCCAACCCTGATAAGGAAGAATGGTCTTCATATACCAGGTCGCGACGACAGTTTGCGCGAGCGTCAGGATCAACAGAATGTAACGGCGGATGGTACCGACGGTACGCCACTTTTGCTCGCTCTCCTGCTCTTCTTTGGTCAAACGAGCCAGATAGCGCGGCGTGACATCGCGTCCACGCAGGCGATCCCAGAAACGGCCTACCGGGTTGGTACGCCACGGGTCGGGAAACATCGAGGAGCGTTTTGCTTCTGGCATCGCCTTCAGCTGATCGCGCCCTTCGTCGTCTTTAATTAACTGTCCATCAGCAAGTGAATCTGGCCAGGCTTGTTCCAGACGCGCCTTTACCGAGCCTTGCGGGGAATCATCCTCCCGCGCCCAGGTGCGGTGTTCGGCATCCAGCGCCTGATGAACGGCGCGGATATCAGTCTTCGGCAATGCCGCTTTCTCGCTTGCGGCGATGGGCATTGCGTCAATGTACTCAGTTGTCTTATTCATTGGCAGGTAACTGGTAGCTCCAGGTTTCACTCAACGTCTGATCGGCATTCACCAGCGCAGCACGCATTTCAGTGGTTTTCTTGGCATCTTTCACTTTCACACGCATCACCAGACGCCAGCCTTTGGTAACCGGGTTATAGCGCACCGTGCTTTCAACTATCTCACCATTATCACCAATGCTGGTTTGCGCTGTGACCGGGGTATCCTCTGGCAGTTTTTTCATCTCTGCGCCGGTAAAATCGACCACAAAGGCGATAGTACCGTCAGGCTGGCGAATCAGGTTCGACTGCTTCACATCCCCCGTTGAACGACGCGTTTGTTGCACCCATGCGTTATCTGGCGCATGCAGTTTGTCTTCATCACGGCTGAAGGTGATGGTGTATTTAAAGTTCATCTCTTTACCCGGCTCCGGCAGCTGATCCGGCGTCCAGTAAGCGACGATGTTATCGTTGGTTTCATCGTTGGTTGGAATTTCCACCAGCTCAACGCTGCCTTTACCCCACTCCCCTTTCGGAGTCACCCATGCGCTTGGACGGAGATCGTAACGATCATCGAGATCTTCAAAGCGGGAGAAATCACGACCGCGCTGCAACAGACCAAAGCCTTGCGGGTTTTCCATGGAGAAGCTGCTGACCGCTAAATGTTTCGGGTTATTCAACGGACGCCAGATCCATTCGCCATTACCGGCATGGATAGAGAGACCGTTAGAGTCGTGCAACTCCGGACGATAGTTATTTGCAGGCGACGGTTGGTTCGGCCCAAACAGGAACATACTGGTTAACGGTGCAACCCCCAGTTTGCCGACTTTATCGCGCAGATAGATTTTCGACTGCACATCCACAACCGTGTCACGCCCTGGCATAACCACGAATTTGTAAGCACCTGTCGCACGCGGCGAGTCAAGCAATGCATAGATGGTTAAACGTTTATCAGTCGGTTTTGGACGCTCGATCCAGAACTCTTTGAAGCGCGGAAATTCTTCACCCGATGGCAAGGCGGTATCAATTGCCAGGCCGCGGGCAGAAAGGCCATAAACCTGACCTGCACCAATCACGCGGAAATAGCTGGCCCCGAGCATGCTGACGATTTCATCGTTTTTATCTTTGCTGTTGATCGGGTAAAGCACTTTAAAACCGGCAAAGCCAAGGTCTTTTACCGTATCTTTGTCATGCTGAACATCGCCGAAAGTGAAATAATCCGGGCTGTATTTGATTCGTTTGACTGCGGTGGCAGTCACTTCATTTATTTTGACCGGGGTATCGAAGTACATACCCTGATGGTAGAACTCGAGTTTGAATGGGGTCTTCAGATTGTTCCAGTACGCTTTGTCATGATTAAACTGGATCTGCTGATAGTCCGCGTATTTCATATCGCGGAAAACGGAGGGCAAGTTGCTTTTGGGCGTCTCGTAGCCTTTCCCGGCTAAAGATTGAGCTTGCTTTGCGACATCATCAATACTGAAAGCCCAGCTTGAAGATGTATACAGGGTTAACATTACTGCAGCACTCAACCAACGCATTTTCATCATTTGTAGTTTATGTTTCATAATTAGTAAGCACTTCCCCCTTTGTGTGCTTATATCGATCCGATCTATTTTAATGGATAACCAGCCATTCCGACAACAGAATCCCGGTATCGTTCAGCACGCTGGCTCATGGATTAAGCACCTGATTGCAACCGTTTTCACTTTCCGTGCTTCTCCTAAAGACAGAAGCATCGACTTCGTGTAGGGTTTGCCAGCAAATTTATTTATCAACCGTCTTACAGACGCTTCCATTCTGGTTAGTGGTAGCGATGATGCTATGCATAAAAACCTTGAAGCCTGCGCCTGGCGCGGTCAGGTCGGTGTCACTATGGCAACAAGCCTAAAGGCATAACCCGACAGGGATAAGACGAAAAATCCGAGATTAGTTAACCATATATGAACCCAGTACCCGCGCAACGTGAATATTTCCTCGACTCCATCCGCGCCTGGCTGATGTTGTTAGGGATACCTTTTCATATTTCTTTAATCTATTCGAGCCATACATGGCATGTGAATAGCGCCGAATCATCATTGTGGCTGACCCTTTTTAATGACTTCATCCACTCGTTCCGCATGCAGGTATTTTTCGTTATATCCGGCTACTTTTCCTACATGCTTTTTTTACGCTATCCCTTGAAAAAATGGTGGAAAGTACGTGTCGAACGTGTAGGTATCCCGATGTTAACAGCCATCCCCCTACTGACATTACCGCAATTTATTATGCTGCAATATGTCAAAGGAAAAGCGGAAAGTTGGCCTGGGCTGTCATTGTATGACAAATATAATACGTTGGCCTGGGAATTAATATCACACCTGTGGTTTTTACTGGTGTTAGTGGTCATGACGACGCTGTGCGTATGGATATTTAAGCGCATCAGAAATAATTTAGAAAATTCTGATAAAACGAATAAAAAATTCTCGATGGTAAAACTATCGGTGATTTTTTTATGCCTCGGCATCGGTTATGCGGTAATAAGAAGAACGATTTTTATTGTGTATCCGCCCATTCTGAGTAATGGCATGTTCAATTTTATTGTCATGCAAACGCTGTTTTATTTGCCGTTCTTTATCCTCGGCGCACTGGCTTTCATTTTCCCTCATCTTAAAGCCTTGTTTACCACGCCGTCTCGTGGCTGTACCCTTGCAGCAGCATTGGCGTTTGTCGCTTATTTACTCAACCAGCGCTATGGCAGTGGCGATGCCTGGATGTACGAAACCGAGTCGGTGATCACCATGGTCCTCGGTCTGTGGATGGTGAATGTGGTCTTCTCCTTTGGCCACCGTTTGCTTAACTTCCAGTCAGCGCGGGTGACTTATTTTGTTAACGCATCGCTGTTTATCTATCTGGTTCACCACCCGTTAACGCTGTTTTTCGGCGCATACATTACACCGCACATCACCTCCAACTGGCTTGGTTTTCTCTGTGGCCTGATATTTGTAGTAGGGATTGCGATAATTCTGTATGAAATTCATTTGCGCATCCCGTTACTGAAGTTTTTGTTCTCTGGTAAACCGGTTGTTAAGCGTGAGAACGATAAAGCACCAGCCCGTTAAGCCACATTTACAATAACCATTCCACGGGCAATATCGACGCCAGTCTGACCATAACCCGCTTCCAGAAACTGGTGGCGGGTTCTTTTTTGAGAATAATCTCTTTCTTTGCATGACGATCAACCCAGTTGATCCGTCCCCACCTGTCCAGACGGAGCTGCCAGGCCGCATCATACTGGCTCTGAATAAAGCGTTTATCAATTAACTGTGCCAGCGTTTCGCTCTCTATCACGAAGCCCATTTCAGTATTGAGCAATGTTGAACGCGGATCGAAATTGAAAGAGCCGATAAACACCGTTTTACCATCGATGCTAAAGGTTTTAGCATGCAGGCTGGCTCCGGAATTACCGGTTATGCCGCGATCGTGTAACGTACTACTTTGTTCACGCGTCGGCTTGAGTTCATATAATTCCACGCCATAGCGGAGCAATTTTTTGCGCCAGCGCGCGTATCCGGCATGGACGACAGCAACATCGTTAGCGGCAAGAGAATTGGTTAGGATCGCAATCTTTACCCCTTTTCTCACCATCCGTAAGAGTTGCGCCACACCTGCGCGTGTCGGTACAAAATAGGAAGAGATAATATCGATGCGTTCACTGGGTGAGCCCATGATATCGAACAGGCGCTGCGGTAACAGTGAATGCCGTTTTGCCTTGCCCTCCCCTTTCGCCGGATCATCACTTAATAAACGTGTCTTCGCCCAGATAAGCGGCAATGTTCCATCAACCAGATGATTTATAAATGGACTGGATTCCATTTTGCGTAAATAACGATGCGTCATGGCATCGTTATGCCAGGAGGCGGGTAACTCGATGCGATCCGCCATTTCACCCTCCGGGACATCCAGCACCTGCTGTAAGGGTGAAACCGATTTGCAATACCAGTAGCGGGCGAAATCATCGGCAACGTCCTCTACCACGGGTCCTATTGCCATGACATCTAAATCCGAAAAAAGTGGCTCCTCCCCTGCTCCAAAATAGGCATCACCAATATTTCGTCCTCCCACCAGGGTCACCACGCCATCGACAGTGAAACTTTTATTGTGCATACGGCGATTAAGACGGGAAAAGTCGGTGATATAACCAAGCGGACGCAGCAAGCGAAACGAGAAAGGATTAAAAAGCCGGACTTCAATGCGTGGATGACTGTCAAGCAAGCGTAAAATGTCGTCAAGTCCGGGCGTATTGTTGTCGTCCAGCAACAAACGGACGCGAACGCCACGCTTTGCTGCGGCTAACAGGGCGGAAAACAGTAACCGACCCGACATATCGTCCTGCCAGATGTAATACTGAACATCGAGCGTATGCTCTGCCATTTCGGCCAGACGATACCGGGCGGCAAACGCATCCAGACTTTTCTCCAGAGGAAAAAGGCCACACTGACCGGGATGTTGCGAACACAGTGGCAGCACCGCGCTCGCCAGCCGGGGCAAATCATTCATCTCCTTGTTGGGTAAGGAGTCTTTCGTAGAGGTGGGCGTTTTCTTCATCATAACAGACAAAGTATACCTGTTCGGGTAAAGCGTGACGGGTAATAAATTCTGAAACGGTTTTTACTGCGATTTCAGCCGCTGCCGCACGAGGGTAACCATAAACCCCAGTACTGATTGCAGGAAAAGCCACTGACGTATAGCTGTTTGCCGCCACCAGTCGTAGGCTATTGAGATAGGCATCCTGCAAAAGCTGGTCTTCGTTTTGTTCACCACCACGCCAGACTGGCCCGACGGTGTGCACTACGGCTTTAGCGGGAAGATCGCCTGCAAGCGTAATAACGGCATGCCCCGTAGGGCAATCGCCCTGCTGTTGCCTGACTTTTAAACAAGCATCCAGCAGGGCCGGACCCGCTGCGCGATGAATGGCCCCATCGACGCCGCCGCCTCCCATTAATGACGGATTAGCCGCATTCACAATCACATCAACGGCCAGTTTGGTAATATCACCCTGCACAACATGAATACGCGTTTTCATAACGCCTCCTTACACCTTCTTGTTTCTTAAGTGTACAGCAGGCTTTTTGGTTAAATCGCATTTTTCTGCTCAGCAACGTGAGTTGTTCAGAAACTTAGTTATATTCGATGTTCATTACAGCCAGCTTTTTCTGTTTATCAAGATACTGCACTTTTACTGAGGCTATTTGCGCGTTTTTGACATTGCCGCTCATTAACGCTTTGCTGGAGTAGGTTTTGCCCGGAATAGAACCATTCTGTGGGCAGTTCATTTCTACGGGTGATGACTGGGTGCTGACGTCACATGCCGGTTCCACAATTTGGCCATAAAAATGGATCACGCCCCCTTGCACGGTGCTTCCAGCAATGGCAATAAAAGGAAAAAACAAACTGCCGAGCATAAGAGAGTTTAAAAAAGGTCTGAACATTTATTCTATTTCCTCAATGATTAGTCATCCTTGAGGGTTGTGTTATCCATACTTTCAGGTTGGCTGATTCGCAGCAGACCATTCTCTCCAGATTCATCTTATGCTCGATATTTCAACAAATTAAGACTTTTCTGAAGAGGGCGGCCATTGTTGTGATAAATGAAGTGACTGTCCATCAGAAACAGTAACAACTATTTTCACCCGATCGTCCGGGGAAATATTTAAACTCAACTTCGTCAAAGCAATGGGTTGATTAGCAGGCAATGAAAGGGTCTTTTCTTGCTTCGTCTGACTTTGCCCTGAACTGCCTTCGCGCAGGGACAATATTTGTACTCTGCACAGACAAGATTGAGTAAGAGTGACTTCAGGAATAATGGTATACACATCCCCTTGCTGGGTCGTATTAAAGGTTATCTGACTGGAAAGTGCCGCAAGGAGTAATAACGTATTCATATTCTTCTCCCGAAAAAAAACAGGGCTTGCGCCCTGTTTCTGTAATACAAATGATGTATTAGTACTGATGAGCGGTCGCGTTGTTACCAAAGCCAACCTGAGTCACGTTGACGGAGGAGTTAGATGCAGTCTGGTCAACTGCAGCACCGTTGCCACCACCGAACTGTTTAACCGTCATTTCAGAATTTTTGCCGTTCCACTGATCAAGAGTAGCGCTGTTACCGAAGCCACGTTGGGTCAGATCGATTGAGCTGTCATCTGAGCCCTGACCAACATCTGCACCATTACCGCCGCCATGCTGGGTAATAGTCAAGTCAGAGTTACGGGCATCAGTTTGCAGAGCAAGTGCAGAGTTACCGCCACCGTACTGGTAAATGTTCAGCTCAGAATTTGGGCCGCTATTATTACCGCCACCACCGTGGTTACCGCCGCCGCCGTACTGAGGAACAACACCTGCCAGAGCGCTACCGGAGAATACGATTGCTGCAATTGCTGCTACTTTTAAAAGTTTCATGTAAAACCCCCATCGGATTGATTTAAAAGTCGAATGGAAATTAACGTTGTGTCACGCGAATAGCCATTTGCGACTGTCTCTGCACTACAATTGCCGTTTTTTGAGTACCATACTGTGTAATATTTGCTTTATTACCAGAACCTTTCTGGATAATCATCGCAGTATTACCATAAGCACCTTGCGAAATACTGGCATCGTTGGCACTGCCCGCCTGATCAATATATGCAAGGTTATAATCTCCTGTCTGGTCAATCTTTGCCCGGTTGCTACTACCTTCTTGCGCAACAACCGCCAAAAGTTTTGAGCCTCCCTGCCGTAACTGAGCACTATTATTAGTCCCAGCTTGACCAATTATGGCTGCCTGATTAAATGAAGACTTACTCAATTCATTTACCGCGAAGTTATATTCTGAATTAGCTAAATCATAACCTGCTGCGGCTGCAATCCCAGGCGCACCCAGTATTGTTAACATCATAAATAACAATTTGTTTTTCATGTTGTCACCCTGGACCTGGTCGTACATTTAAGAAATTAAATCATTTCAACTTGGTTGTTAACGCAACCTGTATTTTGTTAACGCTGCGTTACGATGGAAAGTATGTCTGCGGAAATATTTTTAATAACTCACCCGCGCGTTGTATTTTTCTTTTTTAGTTCATACCAAAGTATTAAAACCCACGTAAATACGCTGTTATCTACGCAAAAAAATATTTTGTTTTCTTTTAAATCTCCGTTTTCCGCTATCAAAAAGCACCAGACAGTCATTCTTCTTGCCCGTCGCTGATTGCTGCGATATGTCTTGCGCACAAGCCGTGACAAACCTCGTCTTTTTGCAGTAAAAAATTGTCCACGGAGGTGTGGAGAAAAAACAAGAACGTTTTACATGACGAAAGGACTACACCGAAATATTTTTTATATGCATTATTAGTAAGTTATCACCATTTGTATGATTTTTTAAAATTGTGCAATAAAAACCAAATGTACAACTTTTCTATCATTTCTAAACTTAATAAAACCTTAAGGTTAACATTTTAATATAACGAGTTACATTTAGTTACATGTTTAACACTTGATTTAAGATTTGTAATGGCTAGATTGAAATCAGATGTAATCCATTAGTTTTATATTTTACCCATTTAGGGCTGATTTATTACTACACACAGCAGTGCAACATCTGTCAGTACTTCTGGTGCTTCTATTTTAGAGGCAGCTGTCAGGTGTGCGATCAATAAAAAAAGCGGGGTTTCATCATGTTTAATGAAGTCCATAGTATTCATGGTCATACATTATTGTTGATCACTAAATCTTCTTTGCAGGCGACAGCTCTCTTGCAGCACCTTAAACAATCGCTGGCAATTACAGGAAAATTACATAATATTCAACGTTCTCTGGACGATATCTCTTCAGGCTCTATTATTCTTCTGGATATGATGGAAGCGGATAAAAAGCTTATCCATTATTGGCAGGATACTTTGAGCAGGAAAAACAACAATATCAAAATATTGTTGCTAAATACGCCTGAAGATTACCCGTACCGCGACATTGAAAACTGGCCTCATATCAACGGCGTTTTTTATTCCATGGAGGATCAAGAACGTGTTGTCAATGGGTTGCAAGGCGTCCTGCGCGGCGAATGCTACTTTACGCAAAAGCTTGCCAGCTACCTGATTACGCATTCAGGTAACTATCGTTATAACAGCACGGAATCAGCCCTCCTTACTCATCGGGAAAAAGAGATCCTGAATAAGCTGCGTATCGGCGCGTCTAATAACGAGATCGCTCGTTCGTTGTTCATCAGCGAAAATACGGTTAAAACGCATCTTTATAATCTTTTCAAGAAGATAGCCGTAAAAAACCGGACACAAGCGGTTTCCTGGGCAAACGATAACCTCAGGCGATAAAGCCATGAAACGTTATTTACGCTGGATTGTGGCGGCAGAATTTCTGTTCGCCGCAGGGAATCTTCACGCCGTTGAGGTAGAAGTCCCGGGATTGCTAACTGACCATACTGTTTCATCTATTGGCCATGATTTTTACCGAGCCTTTAGTGATAAATGGGAAAGTGACTATACGGGTAACTTAACGATTAATGAAAGGCCCAGTGCACGATGGGGAAGCTGGATCACTATAACGGTCAATCAGGACGTTATTTTCCAGACTTTTTTATTTCCGTTGAAAAGAGACTTCGAGAAAACTGTCGTCTTTGCACTGATTCAAACTGAAGAAGCACTAAATCGTCGCCAGATAAATCAGGCGTTATTAAGTACGGGCGATTTGGCGCATGATGAATTCTAAATAAAAAATTGTTCGGAGGCTGCAATGCGTGTCAAACATGCAGTAGTTCTACTCATGCTTATTTCGCCATTAAGTTGGGCTGGAACCATGACTTTCCAGTTCCGTAATCCAAACTTTGGTGGTAACCCAAATAATGGCGCTTTTTTATTAAATAGCGCTCAGGCCCAAAACTCTTATAAAGATCCGAGCTATAACGATGACTTTGGTATTGAAACACCCTCAGCGTTAGATAACTTTACTCAGGCCATCCAGTCACAAATTTTAGGTGGGCTACTGTCGAATATTAATACCGGTAAACCGGGCCGCATGGTGACCAACGATTATATTGTCGATATTGCCAACCGCGATGGTCAATTGCAGTTGAACGTGACAGATCGTAAAACCGGACAAACCTCGACCATCCAGGTTTCGGGTTTACAAAATAACTCAACCGATTTTTAAGCCCCAGCTTCATAAGGAAAATAATCATGCAGCGCTTATTTCTTTTGGTTGCCGTCATGTTACTGAGCGGATGCTTAACCGCCCCGCCTAAAGAAGCCGCCAGACCGACATTAATGCCTCGTGCTCAGAGCTACAAAGATTTGACCCATCTGCCAGCGCCGACGGGTAAAATCTTTGTTTCGGTATACAACATTCAGGACGAAACCGGGCAATTTAAACCCTACCCGGCAAGTAACTTCTCCACTGCTGTTCCGCAAAGCGCCACGGCAATGCTGGTCACGGCACTGAAAGATTCTCGCTGGTTTATACCGCTGGAGCGCCAGGGCTTACAAAACCTGCTTAACGAGCGCAAGATTATTCGTGCGGCACAAGAAAACGGCACGGTTGCCATTAATAACCGAATCCCGCTGCAATCTTTAACGGCGGCAAATATCATGGTTGAAGGTTCGATTATCGGTTATGAAAGCAACGTCAAATCTGGCGGGGTTGGGGCAAGATATTTTGGCATCGGTGCCGACACGCAATACCAGCTCGATCAGATTGCCGTGAACCTGCGCGTCGTCAATGTGAGTACCGGCGAGATCCTTTCTTCGGTGAACACCAGTAAGACGATACTTTCCTATGAAGTTCAGGCCGGGGTTTTCCGCTTTATTGACTACCAGCGCTTGCTTGAAGGGGAAGTGGGTTACACCTCGAACGAACCTGTTATGCTGTGCCTGATGTCGGCTATCGAAACAGGGGTCATTTTCCTGATTAATGATGGTATCGACCGTGGTCTGTGGGATTTGCAAAATAAAGCAGAACGGCAGAATGACATTCTGGTGAAATACCGCCATATGTCGGTTCCACCGGAATCCTGACAGATAAAAAAGCCGGAATTATCATCCGGCATTTTACTGTTTAAGCGAAAGCGTGAGTGCCCCTCACGCTTTATTTTTGATTTCCTGCTCACGGTGCGCCGTCTTTGCACTACGCGCCGCCAGCCACAGGCCACTGTTTTTCATTGCGTAACCAAATATCAGCCCAAGCGCCAGCGAAGGTAACACCAGTTTCCAGTCACCCTGCCCGGCAAACGTCGCGCATGCGCCTATAAACGTCCCCGGAACAAATGAAAGCAGCAGCTGTTTGGCCTGAATACACATCAGAAACGCGACAATACCGGTTATGACATAACCGAGAATTTCCAGATGTGGTGCCAGTGCACTACCGTAAATAATGACCATCGCCCACACCACGCCACTAAGCAGGGTTGCAGCGGAGATCGCCAGCCCTTTCAGCCCACCTTGCGGGCAGGCAAAGTAGGCCGTACAGCCCAGGAAGCCCGCCCAGCTTAGTAAGCCCAGGGAAACAGCCACCCATCCCCAGATACCGGAGAGAATGCCTGTTGTGATTGCAATAGAGAGAAGTATGTTCATGCCGCGCATGATAGCAGAAAACGCGGCCATGAATGAGATCGAGCACACATTTTATGCAACAACAAATTATCCGTTGCAGTTATGAGTGACGTAGATCACACTTATTCTTCAGAATCTTCTTCCAGCTCGTCCCACATTGCACTAATGGCATCGCGGGTTAGCGGTGCCATGGTGCGCCAGAAAGGCGTGGTTGCATGGGCCTCCACTTTGCCAAGGAACGCACCACACCAGGGTAACAGATACTCACTGAACAGTGTTTCCAGTGCTTCGCTCTCATCTTCCGTTGACTGATCTTCCAGCCAGGAAGCTGCGAGCAGCAATGTGCCGATGTGATCGGCTGGCGTATCCGCTAATGGCATCCCTCGCTCAGAAAGAAAAGCGCGCACTTCCGCTTCCGTCGCGCCCTCAACCCATGCGCTACGATATGGCGGCACAGCACATTCATCGCCGATAAACAACGCATTGTAATCGGCAGAGACTTGCGTCATATCACAGCTTTTCTGCAAACGTGTCAGCAACTCATCCTGCTCCAGTGGCCAGTTCGCAGCCAGTTTCCCCTCACGAATCAGGGTAAACAGCGGCACCAGTAAAGGATCTTGTGGTTGGCGGTAATAGAGCGAACCCAGCACACGACAGAGGATAGAAAACTCGTTCATTAATATATTTCCATTACTAGTAATTAAAGGTCTGCAAATTCCGCAATCGGTGCCATACCGCGAGATTCAAGGAAGTTCAGTAAGCGGCGCGGAGAAACATTCAAAATGCGCTCTGGCGGAAAATCTACCGCGTCGAGGATTTTAAGACACTCTTCAAATTCCCCCATGGTAAACGCGGTGTGAGAATCCGAGCCTAATGCCACCCAACCTCCAGCATCACGTACCGCTGCGGCTACCTCACGACAGTTGTCTTCACTGCCCTTACGTGAGTGTAAAAATGAGGAATTATTGATTTCCAGCGCCACCTGATGTTTCGCGGCTGCTTCAGCAACGGCTTTCACATCTATTTCATATTTGGGATTTCCGGGATGGCTTATTATATGCACATTGCCGCTGGCGATAGTGGCGATCATCGCTTGTGTATTGGTCGCTTTGTCATGTGGCGCAAAAACCGGCTCATGAAAACCGGCAATAATTAGATCCAGCGAGTCAAACATTTTACCGCTGCAGTCAATTTCACCATCAACATTTTTAATGTTAGCTTCGATGCCGCGCAGGATCCCTACCCCATCAACCACTCGCGGCCAGATACGCATGTTAATGAAGTGCCAGTGATGCGGCGCATCTTCCATATCCGGGCCATGATCGGTGATCGCAAAAAGTTTAATGCCCTTTTGTTTGGCCTGGGCAATGTAATCACTTAATGTGCTATATGCATGTGTGCTGGCAACGGTATGCATATGAAGGTCGACGGGATACATAACTCTCTCCTGTATTCAATTCCCGCCAAGGATAGCAGGAATCCTGATGCTTTATTAGTAGCCGCGTGCGCGGTCGACTTGCCCGCAGACCCTCTCCCCTTTTTCGAGCTGGGCAATGGTGCGAGAAATGTACTCCACAGCTTCAGCGGGACGGGTAATCGCGGCGACATGTGGTGTTATCGTCACGCGTGGATGTTGCCAGAGCGGACTTTCAGGCGGTAAGGGTTCACGATTAAAAACATCCAACATTGCGCCTTTAACTTTGCCGCTATCCAGCGCCGCGAGCAGGTCATCTTCCACAACATGAACACCACGCGCCAGGTTGAGGAGATACGCGCCATCCGGTAATTTTTCGAGTAATTGTTGATTAATAATGCCGACGGTTTCAGGGGTATTCGGTAACAAATTAATCAATACCCGACATTGGCTCAGAAATGCAGACAGTTCTTCCCGTCCGGCAAAGCTTTGCACGCCAGGCCACGATTTACGGGTTCGACTCCAGCAACGCAGCGGAAAGCGCCAGGTTTGCAGACTCTGAGCAACTTTACTGCCCAGTACGCCTGCGCCCAAAATGCCGATGGTAAAATCTTCCCGATGATATTCAGGCAGCGGTTGCCAATGCGAACTATTTTGCTGGATGCGATAATCGTCAAAACGTCGAAACCAATGCAGCACCTGACTGACAGCATATTCCTGCATTTGCTCGCCCATACCGGTATCTTCCAGGCGAAAAAGTGGAACAGAAGGGTTCAGCATTTCAGGGTGTGCCTGTAGCTTGCTCAAAATAGAATCAACACCGGCCCCGAGTGCGAACACCGCTTTAAGATCGCGCCCTGCCAGCATTTCAACAGGAGGATGCCAGACTAAAGCATAATCAGCAGAGTCATTATCTCCGCTTTTCCATGCTCTGACTCTTGCCTGAGGAATAGCTTTGCGCAGTGCCTCAATCCACCATTGGGTATCGAACGTTGGGTGATAAAAGATGATATCCATACTGACTCCCGAAAAGCGTTGTGCGAAATTTATTCGCACTTATCGTTATGATCTACAAAGGCCACCAGCATAACAAATCCGTGGTCGGTGGCAAAAAAAGCAGATTTCGCTTATTAAAACCACACATTGATTGAAGTTTGAATAAACGCGCGATTTTTTCAAAAAGTTTGTTGACCTCAGGTCATGATTTCCCTAAATTAGCGCCCGTTCCAGCAAGACAGGAACGACAATTTGGTGAGGTGTCCGAGTGGCTGAAGGAGCACGCCTGGAAAGTGTGTATACGGCAACGTATCGGGGGTTCGAATCCCCCCCTCACCGCCATATTTAAAGAAGAGCTCGTACGAAAGTACGGGCTTTTTTTTCGTATATTGCACACACCGGGGGGATGAGAAGCCCCGACCGGGGTTCGACAACTGGCGACAGCCAGTTGGACAGACCGTGAACGCAGTGAGCGGGCTGCCCGCAGGGCGAGCGAAGCGAGTCAATCCCCCCCTCACCGCCATATTTAAAGAAGAGCTCGTACGAAAGTACGGGCTTTTTTTTCGTGTATTGCACACACCGGGGGGATGAGAAGCCCCGACCGGGGGTCGACAACTGGCGACAGCCAGTTGGACAGACCGTGAACGCAGTGAGCGGGCTGCCCGCAGGGCGAGCGAAGCGAGTCAATCCCCCCCCCACCGCCGTATTTCAAGAAGAGCTCGAACGAAAGTACGGGCTTTTTCGTATATTGCACACACCGGGGGATGAGAAGCCCCGACCGGGGTTCGACAACTGGCGACAGCCAGTTGGACAGACCGTGATCGCAGTGAGCGGGCTGCCGGGCGAGCGAAGCGAGTCAATCCCCCCCTCACCGCCATATTTAAAGAAGAGCTCGTACGAAAGTACGGGCTTTTTTTTCGTGTATTGCACACACCGGGGGGATGAGAAGCCCCGACCGGGGGTCGACAACTGGCGACAGCCAGTTGGACAGACCGTGAACGCAGTGAGCGGGCTGCCCGCAGGGCGAGCGAAGCGAGTCAACCTCCCCCCCTCACCGCCATATTTAAAGAAGAGCTCGTACGAAAGTACGGGCTTTTTTTTCGTATATTGCACACACCGGGTGCCCCCGCCCACGTCTGTTAGGGCGAGGGGAAATCGTGCACATCAACTGTCTGGTTACTCAGTCAACAATCAAAATGCGCAAGAGAGTACAGAACATATATGTATTATCTGGTCACTTCCTATCACTTCCTCACTTATTAAAATGCCCCCAACGGAAATACATGTCACATGCCATCATAAAATCGTTATGCCAGAGGAATCGACAATAGAAAAAATAGTAAATTAAGCACGGTACATAGCAGAGTAAAAAATAGGCTTCAAACCAAATCCGCCATTCTACAAGCGTTGCCAATACCGACACCAGCGTAATCCACATCACTTCAATAACCAGCAATATGAATAACCGAAGCCAAAGCGGCTTGGCAAAAAAGGTCGACAACGCATTTTCACTGGAGAAAAACAGATCGATTTCCTGCAAAAAAAGCCTGCCCAGAAAAGCGTACCGCTTGGAGAAGCGCAGAAAAAACAGATTAATCGCCAACACTACGCCACAAAGAATGAGCAATGCAATTATCGATTTAAACGTTAACCACTGCCCCTCTGTCACAAAAGAATCACTGTTACGCAACGGGCTGATAGTAAGCAGGTTAACAACCGTTGAGATGCACACCGAAAGCAGCACATAGCGAGTCAGACTTTTATATTTTACTTTTTTCGCTACTGAAATAGCGACCTGCTTGACATAACTGGTGCGGATCATCCGAAACAGCAGAAAGATGACCAACGGCCCAAGTAACGAAATCAGGAACAGCGCATATAACGAGGGTAGAAGCTGGTATAGCCCCCAACTCATTGCACTCAACATGATTAACGACAGAAATCCTGCCACCAGAGGTTGTGTAAGAAATAATTCTATTTTGTGGTTCTGCTTTTTCTTAAACCACGAAAAATCGATATTCTTCGTGACGCATTTATAAGCCCAGTACGCCTTGAGATCAAAAATAAAATTATACAGCACCAGAGCCAGAATCCCACTAACTACACCAATATCCTCTGATGGAAAAGTAAACCCTGCATTCTTCCAATAAAAGCCTATCAGAATAAGTCCAATAGCATAAATGTATATCAGATTTCGTTTATCCTGAAAGCGAATAAAAGTTAAATAATCAGGAATCATTTGAATACCTTTGCATCACTAAATGCTTTACGACAATGCATAACTCGTTGCTGATCCACGCCAGCAAAATCATTTAACATATTCCCCAAATAGGGCTTATTACTTATTTCAAGGAAAGCTACCGGGGTTGGCATATTCAGAAATGTATCGAGAGATTCAGTCCATTTCACCGTATGAGTTAAGTGTAATGAGAGATTTTCTTTGATAATTGACGGAGCGACCTCGCTTTTTGCTGTTACGTTCATCAGAACCTGATGCTCTGGCGAAGCGATATCCAGTCCGGCAAGATAATCGCGCATTGCCTGAACGCCGTCTTCCATCAAACGCGTGTGCCAGGCACTGATCTTACCCAGCAATAGTGGACACGCGGCTAAGTGAGTAAACTCTCAGTCAGAGGTGACTCACATGACAAAAACAGTATCAACCAGTAAAAAACCCCGTAAACAGCATTCGCCTGAATTTCGCAGTGAAGCCCTGAAGCTTGCTGAACGCATCGGTGTTACTGCCGCAGCCCGTGAACTCAGCCTGTATGAATCACAACTCTACAACTGGCGCAGTAAACAGCAAAATCAGCAGACGTCTTCTGAACGTGAACTGGAGATGTCTACCGAGATTGCACGTCTCAAACGCCAGCTGGCAGAACGGGATGAAGAGCTGGCTATCCTCCAAAAGGCCGCGACATACTTCGCGAAGCGCCTGAAATGAAGTATGTCTTTATTGAAAAACATCAGGCTGAGTTCAGCATCAAAGCAATGTGCCGCGTGCTCCGGGTGGCCCGCAGCGGCTGGTATACGTGGTGTCAGCGGCGGACAAGGATAAGCACGCGTCAGCAGTTCCGCCAACACTGCGACAGCGTTGTCCTCGCGGCTTTTACCCGGTCAAAACAGCGTTACGGTGCCCCACGCCTGACGGATGAACTGCGTGCTCAGGGTTACCCCTTTAACGTAAAAACCGTGGCGGCAAGCCTGCGCCGTCAGGGACTGAGGGCAAAGGCCTCCCGGAAGTTCAGCCCGGTCAGCTACCGCGCACACGGCCTGCCTGTGTCAGAAAATCTGTTGGAGCAGGATTTTTACGCCAGTGGCCCGAACCAGAAGTGGGCAGGAGACATCACGTACTTACGTACAGATGAAGGCTGGCTGTATCTGGCAGTGGTCATTGACCTGTGGTCACGTGCCGTTATTGGCTGGTCAATGTCGCCACGCATGACGGCGCAACTGGCCTGCGATGCCCTGCAGATGGCGCTGTGGCGGCGTAAGAGGCCCCGGAACGTTATCGTTCACACGGACCGTGGAGGCCAGTACTGTTCAGCAGATTATCAGGCGCAACTGAAGCGGCATAATCTGCGTGGAAGTATGAGCGCAAAAGGTTGCTGCTACGATAATGCCTGCGTGGAAAGCTTCTTTCATTCGCTGAAAGTGGAATGTATCCATGGAGAACACTTTATCAGCCGGGAAATAATGCGGGCAACGGTGTTTAATTATATCGAATGTGATTACAATCGGTGGCGGCGGCACAGTTGGTGTGGCGGCCTCAGTCCGGAACAATTTGAAAACAAGAACCTCGCTTAGGCCTGTGTCCATATTACGTGGGTAGGATCAAAATGCCGCTTTATGGTGACTCACAAAAATTCACCACATCCCTCACAACCACCTTATTACGCCCGGTCTCTTTCGCCTCGTAAAGTGCGTTATCAGCCAGTCGATAGATCTCATTTGGGTTTAACGCATTTTCCTGAGTCACAACAGCGCCAATACTAATCGTCACTTTTTGTGGTATAGCGTATTCAGGATTATCGCCAGTTAAACGCTCAACATTTTCCCGAATCCTTTCCGCTAAAGCTTTCGCACGTTCAGTATCGATGTCCGTCAGCAAGACGCCAAACTCTTCGCCGCCGACGCGCGCTAAAAGGTCATCTGGTCGTATGCTTTTCCCAATGATATTCACCACTGTTTTTATCACCTGATCGCCAACCGGATGCCCCCAGGTGTCGTTGACTTTTTTGAAGTGGTCGATATCCATAATCATGACGCAATAAGGCGTTTTTTGGGCTGATGCTGATTGAACTGTCAGTTCATTAAAAAAATAATTTCTGTTAAATATATTGGTTAAGGGATCGCGATGTGCAATGTTCTTTGTTACTCGTAGCGCACTGAATATATGGCACATAAATATTACCATAACGGTTAACTTACTGACTACTTCAATAGTGCGACTAATATACCAAGTGGACACGCTATACCTGCTCATAAATAACAGAGAGATATTGTACAGTACGGCACAAAAAGCAATCACCGTCACTCCATTCCAGATATCATAGCGTAAACCATTAAAGTATAGATTAACCGAAAGCAAGGTTAACCACATGAAAATCATTATGGTAACATATGAGGCTTTCCAAACCACCTGACCATTTTCATTGGTTAACTCGGCAATGTGTAAATTGTAGCTCTCATAATGACTAGAAAGTATGTGAGCAACTATCGGCCCCCCAAAAACAAAAAACAAACTTATGCACAAAGTCATTTTTTTGGAAAATAAATTGCGCTGTTTTGTGTTTTCACTAACTTTATTCACCAATGCCAGAAATATTAATATGCACAAACTCATCTGACGAAACAAATAATAGATTGCAATGTCATTTTGGACAACACTGCTTGTCAAACGCTCCTCAATAATTTGCTGAATGATAATGACGGTTATAACAAAGTAAATCAAACAACTCAGAAAAGCCAAACTAAGTACACAGTTTGAAAATTGCCTACGGTCATAAATGAAATACAACTGCATAAAAATAAATGCAACAGTATCGATAAAAAATAAAGCAATCATTACCATCAGATAGGTTGATCGTGGAACAACTTCCTCAACGCCTGGCTGATTAAACCAACTATTCACCAAAACCAAAGCAAGCCCAAACAATAAGCTCACTAATACAGTACTACTAATTCTCAAATAGTCTTTTTCCATAAAGCTACACCAATCTGTAGGTTGTAGATCCCTTTCTATTATTAATAGATATAAGAACTGTACTGTTGTCAATATGAAATTCCGCCCACAAACAATACCGATGATGATAGTTGCTGAATGTAATTATTATTGCCTAAGTGCTTTATACATTGTTTGCAACAAGCCAGGCTTGAAAATACTTATAAATGGTTATAGAAAATCCTTATAAAACATTAATTCATAGATACATTAGGAATAACAATTAAATCCGTGAGTGCCGTAGCGCAGCCTTTCATCAGGACTTTCGAAAAATCCGAAATCATGCATCGGAATTTACTGATTTAATTATTTTAATCCTAATTTATTTTGAAAAAGGCATTGGGATTTATGCCGTATTCCTGAAGATCCTCATCATTGGAATGGATTTTCGGGCGAGAAAAGGATTTTATATGGACACTCTGCTCATCATTTCTTCTTCTCATCATCAACAATTCACGTCTCTCTTCCGCGTTTAATAACGGATTATGAGGTGCAAAAATATCTTTCTTTTCAGTTACCTGTAATTAGATACAGAGAGAGATTTTGGCAATACATGGAGTAATACAGGATGTATTCAAGTAGCAGAAAAAGGTGCCCGAAAACCAAATGGGCTTTGAAACTTCTTACTGCCGCATTTTTAGCAGCGAGTCCCGCGGCGAAGAGTGCTGTTAATAACGCCTATGATGCATTGATTATTGAAGCTCGCAAGGGTAATACTCAGCCAGCTTTGTCATGGTTTGCACTAAAATCAGCACTCAGCAATAACCAAATTGCTGACTGGTTACAGATTGCCTTATGGGCCGGGCAAGATAAACAGGTTATTACCGTTTACAACCGCTACCGTCATCAGCAATTACCAGCGCGTGGTTATGCAGCTGTCGCCGTCGCTTATCGTAACCTGCAACAATGGCAAAACTCGCTTACACTGTGGCAAAAGGCGCTCTCTCTGGAGCCGCAAAATAAGGATTATCAACGGGGACAAATTTTAACCCTGGCAGATGCTGGTCACTATGATACTGCGCTGGTTAAACTTAAGCAGCTTAACTCTGGAGCACCGGACAAAGCCAATTTACTCGCAGAAGCCTATATCTATAAACTGGCGGGGCGTCATCAGGATGAATTACGGGCGATGACAGAGTCATTACCTGAAAATGCATCTACGCAACAATATCCCACAGAATACGTGCAGGCATTACGTAATAATCAACTTGCTGCCGCGATTGACGATGCCAATTTAACGCCAGATATTCGCGCTGATATTCATGCCGAACTGGTCAGACTGTCGTTTATGCCTACGCGCAGTGAAAGTGAACGTTATGCCATTGCCGATCGCGCCCTCGCCCAATACGCTGCATTAGAAATTCTGTGGCACGATAACCCAGACCGCACTGCCCAGTACCAGCGTATTCAGGTTGATCATCTTGGCGCGTTATTAACTCGCGATCGTTATAAAGACGTTATTTCTCACTATCAGCGATTAAAAAAGACGGGGCAAATTATTCCGCCCTGGGGGCAATATTGGGTTGCATCGGCTTATCTCAAAGATCATCAGCCGAAAAAAGCACAGTCAATAATGACCGAGCTCTTTTATCACAAGGAGACCATTGCCCCGGATTTATCCGATGAAGAACTTGCGGATCTCTTTTACAGCCACCTGGAGAGTGAAAATTATCCGGGCGCGCTAACTGTCACCCAACATACCATTAATACTTCGCCGCCTTTCCTTCGGTTAATGGGCACGCCTACGAGCATCCCGAATGATACCTGGTTACAGGGGCATTCGTTTCTCTCAACCGTAGCAAAATATAGTAATGATCTTCCTCAGGCTGAAATGACAGCCAGAGAGCTTGCTTATAACGCACCAGGAAATCAGGGACTGCGCATTGATTACGCGAGTGTGTTACAAGCCCGCGGTTGGCCTCGTGCAGCAGAAAATGAATTAAAAAAAGCAGAAGTGATCGAGCCACGTAATATTAATCTGGAGGTTGAACAAGCCTGGACAGCATTAACGTTACAAGAATGGCAGCAGGCAGCTGTCTTAACGCACGATGTTGTCGAACGTGAACCGCAAGATCCCGGCGTTGTACGATTAAAACGTGCGGTTGATGTACATAATCTTGCAGAGCTTCGTATCGCTGGCTCAACAGGAATTGATGCCGAAGGCCCGGATAGTGGTAAACATGATGTCGACTTAACCACCATCGTTTATTCACCACCGCTGAAGGATAACTGGCGCGGTTTTGCTGGATTCGGTTATGCCGATGGACAATTTAGCGAAGGAAAAGGGATTGTTCGCGACTGGCTTGCGGGTGTTGAGTGGCGGTCACGTAATATCTGGCTCGAGGCAGAGTACGCTGAACGCGTTTTCAATCATGAGCATAAACCCGGCGCGCGCCTGTCTGGCTGGTATGATTTTAATGATAACTGGCGTATTGGTTCGCAACTGGAACGCCTCTCTCACCGCGTTCCATTACGGGCAATGAAAAATGGTGTTACAGGCAACAGTGCTCAGGCTTATGTTCGCTGGTATCAAAATGAGCGGCGTAAGTACGGTGTCTCCTGGGCTTTCACTGATTTTTCCGACAGTAACCAGCGTCATGAAGTCTCACTTGAGGGTCAGGAACGCATCTGGTCTTCACCATATTTGATTGTCGATTTCCTACCCAGTCTGTATTACGAACAAAATACAGAACACGATACCCCATACTACAACCCTATAAAAACGTTCGATATTGTTCCGGCATTTGAGGCAAGCCATTTGTTATGGCGAAGCTATGAAAATAGCTGGGAGCAAATATTCAGCGCAGGTGTTGGTGCCTCCTGGCAAAAACATTATGGCACGGATGTCGTCACCCAACTCGGCTACGGGCAACGCATTAGTTGGAATGACGTGATTGATGCTGGCGCAACGCTACGCTGGGAAAAACGACCTTATGACGGTGACAGAGAACACAACTTATACGTTGAATTCGATATGACATTCAGATTTTAAGGATAAATATGTTACGTAATGGAAATAAATATCTCCTGATGCTGGTGAGTATAATTATGCTCACCGCGTGCATTAGCCAGTCAAGAACATCATTTATACCGCCACAGGATCGCGAATCTTTACTCGCCGAGCAACCGTGGCCGCATAATGGTTTTGTAGCGATTTCATGGCATAACGTTGAAGACGAAGCTGCCGACCAGCGTTTTATGTCAGTGCGGACATCAGCACTGCGTGAACAATTTGCCTGGCTGCGCGAGAACGGTTATCAACCGGTCAGTATTGCTCAAATTCGTGAAGCACATCGAGGAGGAAAACCGCTACCGGAAAAAGCTGTAGTGCTGACTTTTGATGACGGCTACCAGAGTTTTTATACCCGCGTCTTCCCAATTCTTCAGGCCTTCCAGTGGCCTGCTGTATGGGCCCCCGTCGGCAGTTGGGTCGATACGCCAGCGGATAAACAAGTAAAATTTGGCGATGAGTTGGTCGATCGAGAATATTTTGCCACGTGGCAACAAGTGCGAGAAGTTGCGCGTTCCCGGCTCGTTGAGCTCGCTTCTCATACATGGAATTCTCACTACGGTATTCAGGCTAATGCCACCGGCAGCTTATTGCCTGTATATGTAAATCGTGCATATTTTACTGACCACGCACGGTATGAAACCGCAGCAGAATACCGGGAAAGAATTCGTCTGGATGCTGTAAAAATGACGGAATACCTGCGTACAAAGGTTGAGGTAAATCCACACGTTTTTGTTTGGCCTTATGGCGAAGCGAATGGCATAGCGATAGAGGAATTAAAAAAACTCGGTTATGACATGTTCTTCACCCTTGAATCAGGTTTGGCAAATGCGTCGCAATTGGATTCCATTCCGCGGGTATTAATCGCCAATAATCCCTCATTAAAAGAGTTTGCCCAGCAAATTATTACCGTACAGGAAAAATCACCACAACGGATAATGCATATCGATCTTGATTACGTTTATGACGAAAACCTCCAGCAAATGGATCGCAATATTGATGTGCTAATTCAGCGGGTGAAAGATATGCAAATATCAACCGTGTATTTGCAGGCATTTGCTGATCCCGATGGTGATGGGCTGGTCAAAGAGGTCTGGTTTCCAAATCGTTTGCTACCAATGAAAGCAGATATTTTTAGTCGGGTTGCCTGGCAATTACGTACCCGCTCAGGTGTAAACATCTATGCGTGGATGCCGGTATTAAGCTGGGATTTAGATCCCACATTAACGCGAGTAAAATACTTACCAACAGGGGAGAAAAAAGCACAAATTCATCCTGAACAATATCACCGTCTCTCTCCTTTCGATGACAGAGTCAGAGCACAAGTTGGCATGTTATATGAAGATCTTGCCGGACATGCTGCTTTTGATGGCATATTGTTCCACGATGATGCTTTGCTTTCAGATTATGAAGATGCCAGTGCACCGGCTATCACGGCTTATCAGCAAGCAGGCTTTAGCGGGAGTCTGAGCGAAATTCGACAAAACCCGGAGCAATTTAAACAGTGGGCCCGCTTTAAAAGTCGTGCGTTAACTGACTTCACTTTAGAACTTAGTGCGCGCGTAAAAGCCATTCGCGGTCCACATATTAAAACTGCACGAAATATTTTTGCACTTCCGGTAATACAACCTGAAAGTGAAGCCTGGTTTGCACAGAATTATGCTGATTTCCTAAAAAGCTATGACTGGACCGCTATTATGGCTATGCCTTATCTGGAAGGTGTCGCAGAAAAATCGGCTGACCAATGGTTAATACAATTGACCAATCAAATTAAAAACATCCCTCAGGCTAAAGACAAATCTATTTTAGAATTACAGGCACAAAACTGGCAGAAAAATGGTCAGCATCAGGCTATTTCTTCGCAACAACTCGCTCACTGGATGAGCCTATTACAACTGAATGGAGTGAAAAACTATGGTTATTATCCCGACAATTTTCTGCATAACCAACCTGAAATAGACCTTATTCGTCCTGAGTTTTCAACAGCCTGGTATCCGAAAAATGATTAATCGCATCGTATCGTTTTTTATATTATGTCTGGTGTTATGCATACCCCTATGCGTAGCGTACTTTCACTCTGGTGAACTGATGATGAGGTTCGTTTTCTTCTGGCCGTTTTTTATGTCCATTATGTGGATTGTTGGCGGCGTCTATTTCTGGGTCTATCGTGAACGCCACTGGCCGTGGGGAGAAAACGCACCAGCTCCCCAGTTGAAAGATAATCCGTCTATCTCCATTATCATTCCCTGTTTTAATGAGGAGAAAAACGTTGAGGAAACCATACACGCCGCTTTAGCACAGCGTTATGAGAACATTGAAGTTATTGCCGTAAATGACGGTTCAACAGATAAAACCCGTGCCATCCTGGATCGCATGGCTGCACAAATTCCCCATTTGCGGGTCATTCATCTGGCGCAAAACCAGGGGAAAGCCATTGCGCTTAAAACCGGAGCTGCCGCGGCGAAAAGTGAATATCTGGTGTGCATTGATGGCGATGCGTTATTAGACCGCGATGCGGCGGCATATATTGTGGAACCGATGTTGTACAACCCGCGTGTGGGTGCCGTAACCGGTAATCCTCGTATTCGAACACGTTCTACCCTGGTGGGTAAAATTCAGGTTGGCGAGTATTCCTCAATTATTGGTTTGATCAAGCGAACCCAGCGTATCTATGGAAACGTATTTACCGTTTCCGGTGTTATTGCCGCATTTCGTCGCAGCGCCCTGGCAGAAGTGGGTTACTGGAGTGACGATATGATCACCGAAGATATTGATATTAGCTGGAAGCTGCAGTTGAATCAGTGGACGATTTTTTACGAGCCACGGGCACTGTGCTGGATATTAATGCCTGAAACGTTAAAAGGGCTGTGGAAACAGCGCCTGCGCTGGGCTCAGGGCGGTGCAGAAGTATTCCTCAAAAATATGACAAGGTTGTGGCGCAAAGAAAACTTTCGAATGTGGCCGCTGTTTTTTGAATACTGCCTGACGACAATATGGGCCTTCACCTGCCTGGTCGGTTTCATTATTTACGCAGTCCAACTTGCCGGTGTACCGTTAAATATTGAATTGACACATATCGCTGCGACACATACTGCCGGAATATTATTGTGTACGTTATGTTTACTGCAATTTATTGTCAGCCTGATGATCGAGAATCGCTATGAGCATAATCTGACTTCATCGCTTTTCTGGATTATTTGGTTCCCGGTTATTTTCTGGATGCTGAGCCTGGCAACGACATTGGTATCATTTACACGAGTCATGTTGATGCCTAAAAAGCAACGCGCCCGTTGGGTAAGTCCCGATCGCGGGATTCTGAGAGGTTAATATGAACAATTTAATTATTACGACCCGACAATCACCAGTACGTTTACTGGTTGATTATGTTGCCACAACCATCTTGTGGACATTATTTGCGTTGTTCATATTCTTATTCGCCATGGATCTGCTGACGGGTTATTACTGGCAAAGCGAGGCCAGAAGCCGACTTCAGTTCTATTTTTTTGCTGGCAGTGGCGAATGCCGTCGTGTTAATTGTCTGGGCGCTGTACAATAAGCTGCGTTTTCAAAAACAGCAGCATCATGCAGCCTACCAATATACGCCGCAAGAATATGCAGAGAGCTTAGCAATACCTGATGAGCTCTATCAGCAACTACAAAAAAGCCACAGGATGAGCGTACACTTCACCAGCCAGGGGCAAATAAAAATGGTTGTTTCAGAAAAAGCGCTAGTCCGGGCATAAACACCCAAAACAAAGCCCGGTTCGCCCGGGCTCTGCACCGATAACACACTTAACTGTAGGCATGCAGCGTACGTTGGCAAAGTGCCGAACGTACGCAGTCCTCTTTACCGAACCGGACGATCCCAACCATTTCATCTTCTTCGAAACGTTCCAGCGCGTCACTTAATCCGGAGCACACGCCGCGAGGCAAATCGCATTGCGTGATATCACCGTTGACGATAACCGTCACGTTCTCCCCGAGGCGGGTTAAAAACATTTTCATTTGCGCGGCAGTCACATTCTGCGCCTCGTCAAGAATGACGACTGCATTTTCAAAGGTACGTCCACGCATATAGGCGAACGGCGCAATTTCCACCTTCCCTATTTCCGGTCGCAGGCAGTACTGCATAAAGGAAGCCCCTAAGCGCCGGACCAGCACGTCGTAGACCGGGCGAAAATAGGGAGCAAACTTTTCTGCGATATCTCCAGGTAAGAAGCCAAGATCTTCATCGGCTTGCAGAACTGGACGGGTGACGATAATCCTGTCGACATCCTTATGTATCAGGGCCTCTGCCGCTTTTGCTGCGCTGATCCAGGTTTTTCCGCACCCGGCTTCGCCCGTGGCGAATATCAGCTGCTTACTCTCAATAGCCTTCAGATAGTGCAATTGCGCTTCATTTCGCGCGAGGATGGGCGAAGTATCGCGACTGTCGCGGGCCATACCAATGGCTTCTACGCCGCCCATCTGCACAAGCGAGGTGACCGATTCTTCTTCACGCTGCTTATGGCTGCGCGAATCCCGTCTCAGCACACGTTTTGCCTCGCGACGAGCTTTGATCACTGCTTTTTGTCTTCCCATGGAGAGCACCTTGAGTTGTTTGTATTCATCACACGCGCCGTTGGCAGCGCGATTATGCGCACGAACATCAGAGGGTTGGCTTCCTTGTAAGCCATAGTTTGCTTTTGGATAAAATGCCGAAAAACGGCTACGCGCACCGTTTACGGCGTCGGTAACACATGAAAAGAAAGGATGAGGTTGAAAATGCAAAGTGACGAGATGACTACCGGAGGAGAAAACTCCGCGAGTGGTGGCGCGTTGATTATCTAAAACATGTCCAGTACAGGACGTTACCATCCGCGATCTCCATAGTGACTGACTATCACTGCCGGGAACTTCCGCTGCTACTTAATAAGTACAACAGATCTCGCATTTATTGCAACAATATATTTACTTATATTTAACTATAAAACACCATTTCAGTGACATTAGTTTCTACTGGAAAGATGACAGAGTGATGACAGTGATGAAAAAAGCTGTGTGCTTTCAGCAGGATTTGCATCAGGCATCAGTGCACGATCGCCGGATGCGGCGTGAACGCCTTATCCAGCCTACCAAACCCGCACTGATTGTAGGCATGATAAGACGCGCAAGCGTCGCATCAGGCATCTGCGCACAAATGCCTTATCCGCCTAAAAACATTAAACCCGCAATAACGCGCTTCCGAAATAATCGTTCGCGTCCTTCACCCCCGGCAGCGCAAAAAAATAACCGCCGCCGATAGGTTTAACGTATTCCTCCAGCGCTTCGCCATTGAGCCTTTTTTGTACTGTCAGGAAGCCTTTTTCCAGATCGTGTTGGTAGCAGACAAACAGCAACCCCATATCCAGTTGCCCGGAGTTGGTGACGCCCAGTGAATAACTGTAGCCACGACGCAGCATCAGGCTGGACTCACTCTCCGCCGTGCGGGGATTCGCCAGCCGGATATGGCTGTCCAGCGCGATCACCTTCCCTTCCGGGTCGCTGGCGTAATCAGGCACATCATGCTCATGCTGCATTCCCAGCGGCGCACCGGTTTGCTTATCACGGCCAAAAATCGTCTGCTGTTCTTTCAGCGGCGTTCTGTCCCAAAATTCCACTCGAAACTGAATCAAGCGTACTGCCTGATAGCTGCCACCGATTGTCCACGCAGGCTCCTGCTGATCTGCCGTTACCCACACCACTTTTTGCATCAACTTATCATTCTGGCTATCGGGATTGGCAGTGCCGTCTTTGAAACCCAGCAAATTAATCGGCGTCTCTTTGCCTTTACTACGCGCCGCGTGATCGGAAATAAACCCTTCCCGCTTCCAGCGCACACTGAGCAAATCCGGCGTGTGTTTGATGATATCGCGCAGCGCATGGATAACCGTGTCCTGGGTGTTGGCGCAAATCTGTAGCAACACATCACCATGACATAACGCCGCATCCAGCGAGTCGTTGGGGAAACGCGTCATCTTCTGCAGCTTTTTTGGCATCTGTGGCGCAAGGCCAAAGCGCTCATCAAACAATGAGTGACCCACCGATAACGTGATGGTGAGATTATCGGGCGCAATGTAGCCGCCAAGAATGCCGGAATCGAGTGGTGGCAGGCGCGGATTTGGCGTTTCTGGTGCTGCTCCGCCCTGAGTCAGAAAAGCAAAACGCTGAGTCAACAAGCGAAACAACCGCTCAAGATCGGCTTTATCGCTGGCAAGCACATCAAACGCCACCAGCATCATTGCGGCCTGTTGTGGCGTCAGGATCCCTGCCTGATGCTCACCATAAAACGGCTGTTTCTCATTGCGAGCATCCGGTGAAAGCGTACCCGGCGCACTTTGCGTTTTTTGTGCATGAGCGACCGGACAACTTCCCGCCAGCGCCAGTGCACCTATCACTTTCAGTAAACGTCGGCGTGACGGTTCATTCACGCCGTTTTCATCTTTATACTGCATAACGCTTAATCCAGTCCCAGCACACCGCGAAGTTGCGCCAGATCTTCCGCCAGCGCAGTAATCGGTCCTTTCAGTGCATTCCGGTCGGCATCGGTCAATTTGTCGTAGGTTTCAAAACCGTCTTTAGTACGGTATTTCGCCAGAATGGTATCGACCTTTTTAAAGTTGGCATCGACTTTTGCCAGCAGTTCCGGGTTGGCTTTTTGCAGTTGTGGACGCAGCAAATCGACAATTTTCTGCGAGCCTTCAACGTTAGCCTGGAAATCCCACAGATCGGTGTGGCTGTAGCGATCTTCTTCACCGCTAATTTTGCTGGCTGCCACTTCCTCAATCAGTCCGGCTGCGCCGCCGACCACTTTTGAAGGTGGGAAAGCCAGTTCACTGATGCGTTTTTGCAAATCGACCACATCGGTATAAAGCTGCTCAGCGTACTGATCCATCCCTTTGGTGGTGTTGTCGCCAAACAATGCTTTTTCCAGACGGTGGAAACCAGTGAATTTTGGGTCGGCGGCTTTTTGCTCGTAATCATCTTCACGGGCGTCAATGCTGCCATCCAGATCGGAGAACAGTTCAGCAATCGGTTCAATACGCTCATAGTGCTGGCGCGTCGGTGCATACAGTGCTTTCGCTTTTTCGATATCGCCTGCTTTAATCGCGTCGGTAAAGGCTTTGGTGTCGGTCACCAGCTGCGTGGTTTCCGCCATGACATACGCTTTATATGCAGTAATTGCACCACCAAGACTTAACAGCGCATCACTTTGCGCCGCATCCGCCGTTGCCTCACCTTTGACGATCAACTTCCCTTTCGGGTTAGTCAGCAGACCGCAGGTCATATCGTATTCGCCAGGCTGTAAATTCGCCGTCATTTTCTGGCTAAAGCCAGGGGCGATATTTTCCCGCTCTTCCACCACCATCACGCCTTTGAGGATCTCCCACTCCAGCGCCTTCTGGCTGTGGTTCTGAATAATGAACTGTGTTTTCCCGGCGTTAACCGTAATGGTCATCGGTTCGCACTGCTTATCCGTCACGGTCACTTTGACCTGCGGCACATCAGCGGCGTTAGCCATAAAAGCAGAAGAAAACAGCGCAGCCACGCTCAACTGCAATGCGTTACGGCGGAAGTTAATGGTCATGACGAGACTATCCCTTTAAAGTATGTTGTAACTAAGCAAGAGTTTGCGTCGTATTTGTTACGCGGAGCGAGACGCTGTCGCCCCTGCGCGTGGTGGCAGAGCAAATGCCACCAGCGCCGGGATGAGATAAATAAACCAGACGGCGACTTCGCTGACGCTCGGCGCTTCCTGATAGCCAAAAATCCCTTCCATCAGCGTGCCAAACAGCGAGTGAGTTGAGAGCACCGCACTCATATCGAAGGCGATTTCCTGAAAGTGGTTCCACAATCCGGCTTCATGAAATGCGCGAATGGCACCAGCTGCCAGCCCTGCGGCGACGAAGAGAATAAACAGGCTGGTCCATTTAAAAAATGCACCAAGATTGAGGCGAATACCGCCCCAGTAGAGCAGGAAGCCTAGCACCACGGCAGTAGCAAGACCGAGCATTGCACCCAGCGGCGGCCAGATCCCGACATCTTGTTGAAATGCCGCCAGCAGGAAAAAGACCGACTCCAGCCCTTCCCTTGCAACGGCAAAAAAGACCATCATCACCAGCGCCCAGCCATGATGATTTCCACGCTGCAATGCGCTATCGACTGCCTGTTCCAGTTGCACTTTGACGTTGCGCGACACTTTGCGCATCCAGAAAACCATCCAGGTAAGGATCACCACGGCGATCACCGCCACGATACCTTCAAACAGTTCCTGTTCTTTTTGCGGAAATTCGCCGGTGGTTTCGTTAATGAAGATACCCAAGCCCAGGCACAACGCAGCGGCAAGCAACACGCCAATCCACATCACACAATCCATCGGCCTCGCTGGGTACGCTTAAGATAGCTGGCAATCAAACTGACAATCAGCGCGGCTTCAAGTCCTTCGCGCAACATAATGAGAAACGGAACAAACATGCCACCCACCCTTAAACGTTTTTCTGAGTCAATCTATGCAAAGAAAAGTAAATCGCAGTGATAGCGATTATCATTACGGCAAAGAAAAACACAAGCGGAATGTTTATAAAATGATGTTGGAATGTAAACAAAGAGAGGTAATGCCAAGGGATATAAACGATTATTCCAGGGTAGAAAGATGGGATTGTTTGCAAAGAACCATGTGTTCTTGCCGGATGCCGCGTAAACGCCGTATCCAGCCGACAAAACTGTCCAGACTCAATGCATCAGAGCTTCCATGTAAAACTGATAAGCGGGTGTATCAAGCAATTTCGTCCATCCGCGATTATCAAATCTAACTTTTTGCCCGGAACATAATAACAGCTCGGGTGTTGGTGGCGTCAAAATCGCTGAAGCGTTCCCCGAAGGCCGGGACAGCAGGGGGCGGCGGCGATTGGCCGCCCCCTGCGCGCTCCCTGCACCATTCAATTTATATGGCGAGGCACATTAAGGGAGCGCAACCCGCTGCTGAAGCCAAACAAAACCGCCGCAGGCTAAGTCCCTTAGCTTTCCTGCAACCGTGACGGCGGAGCCGAATGATAGTGCGCATCGGCCTCGGCAAAGCGTTTTTGCATCGCCGCTGACGGCGCTTTACCCAGCAAACTAAACACTACAATCCCAATACTGCCGAAGATAAAGCCCGGAATAATTTCGTACAGTCCCAGCCAGCCGAACTGTTTCCAGACGATAACCGTCAGCGCACCGATGATCATCCCCGCCAGCGCACCGTTACGCGTCATGCGTGACCACATCACCGAGAACAGCACCACTGGACCAAACGCCGCGCCAAAGCCTGCCCACGCGTAGCTCACTAAGCCCAGCACGCGGTTTTCCGGGTTTGCCGCCAGCGCAATCGCCACCAGCGCCACCACCAGCACCATCACACGCCCTACCCACACCAGCTCTTTCTGGCTGGCATGTTTACGCAGAAACGCTTTGTACAAATCTTCGGTAATCGCACTGGAGCACACCAGCAGCTGGCAACTTAAGGTTGACATTACCGCCGCCAGAATTGCCGACAGCAGAATCCCGGCAATCCACGGGTTAAACAGAATTTGCGCCAGTTCGATAAACACACGCTCGGCGTTCTGATTTACCGCACCAGCCAACGCCGGATGATCGTTAAAGTAAGCAATCCCAAAGAAGCCGACAGCCACCGCCCCTGCCAGGCAGAGGATCATCCAGGTCATACTAATACGACGCGCATGGACAATGCTGTGGTGAGAATCCGCCGCCATAAAACGCGCCAGAATGTGCGGCTGCCCGAAGTAACCCAGCCCCCAACCCATCAGTGAGATAATGGCAACAAAGTTCAGACCTTTGAGCATATCAACGTTTTCGATGCTCTTTTGTTTGATCACTTCCAGCGAGTCACCAAAGCCACCGACACTGATAATGACGATAACCGGCGTCAGGATCAGGGCAAAAATCATCAGGCTGGCCTGTACAGTGTCAGTCCAGCTCACCGCGAGGAAACCGCCAATAAAGGTGTAAAGGATCGTCGCCGCAGCGCCCGCCCACAGAGCCGTTTCGTAGCTCATGCCAAAGGTACTTTCAAACAGACGCGCGCCTGCCACAATGCCCGAAGCGCAATAAATGGTGAAGAACAGCAAAATAACCAGCGCAGAGATAATGCGCAAAATGCGGCTTTTATCTTCAAAGCGCCCGGTGAAATAATCCGGCAGTGTTAAGGCGTTATTGTTGTATTCGGTATGCACACGCAACCGCCCGGCCACCAGCTTCCAGTTAATCCACGCGCCTAATGTCAGGCCAATGGCGATCCAGCTTTCGGAAATCCCGGAAAGAAAAACAGCGCCCGGCAACCCCATTAACAGCCAGCCGCTCATATCCGACGCACCCGCCGATAATGCCGTCACGAATGGCCCAAGACTACGACCGCCCAGAATATAGTCGTCAAAGTTTTTCGTTGATCGCCAGGCGATAAACCCAATCAATATCATGCCAAAGATATAGACACAAAATGTCACCAACATCGGTGTGCTAATAGCCATCTAAAGTCTCCAAAAAATTATTATCGGCAATGTCGAAACTTGCCGTTATATCTGCCACCGGAACGGGGTAACAGAGTTTATGTTTTACCAGGGCGACCGTATCCTGCCGGAAGCGCTGGTTATTCACAATCGATTTAACACACCATTTACATTAAATTTTAGTGCTCAGCGACACTATTTTTCATCAGGTTGCACTCTCTCACATTTTTTGCGGTTGCACCTTTCAAAAATGTTAACTGCCGCAGAGAAAAAGTCTGAGTTATTTTTTTAATCCCTGTCATATCGATTTCTTTTATTAACATTTCATTCATTTTTAAGCTTGCTACGCATGTCACATTTAACATGGTTGCACAAAGTTGCAACATCATGGATATTTCACGATAACGTTAAGTTGCACCTTTCTGAACAACAGGAGTAATGGCATGGGAACCACCACCATGGGGGTTAAGCTGGACGACGCGACGCGTGAGCGTATTAAGTCTGCCGCGACACGTATCGATCGCACACCACACTGGTTAATTAAGCAGGCGATTTTTTCTTATCTCGAACAACTGGAAAACAGCGATACTCTGCCGGAGCTACCTGCGCTGCTTTCTGGCGCGGCCAATGAGAGCGATGAAGCACCGACTCCGGCAGAGGAACCACACCAGCCATTCCTCGACTTTGCCGAGCAAATATTGCCCCAGTCGGTTTCCCGCGCCGCGATCACCGCGGCCTATCGCCGCCCGGAAACCGAAGCGGTTTCTATGCTGCTGGAACAAGCCCGCCTGCCGCAGCCAGTTGCTGAACAGGCGCACAAACTGGCGTATCAGCTGGCCGATAAACTGCGTAATCAAAAAAATGCCAGTGGTCGCGCAGGTATGGTCCAGGGGTTATTGCAGGAGTTTTCGCTGTCATCGCAGGAAGGCGTGGCGCTGATGTGTCTGGCGGAAGCGTTGTTGCGTATTCCCGACAAAGCCACCCGCGACGCGTTAATTCGCGACAAAATCAGCAACGGTAACTGGCAGTCACACATTGGTCGTAGCCCGTCACTGTTTGTTAATGCCGCCACCTGGGGGCTGCTGTTTACTGGCAAACTGGTTTCCACCCATAACGAAGCCAGCCTCTCCCGCTCGCTGAACCGCATTATCGGTAAAAGCGGTGAACCGCTGATCCGCAAAGGTGTGGATATGGCGATGCGCCTGATGGGTGAGCAGTTCGTCACTGGCGAAACCATCGCGGAAGCGTTAGCCAATGCCCGCAAGCTGGAAGAGAAAGGTTTCCGTTACTCTTACGATATGCTGGGCGAAGCCGCGCTGACCGCCGCAGATGCACAGGCGTATATGGTTTCCTATCAGCAGGCGATTCACGCCATCGGTAAAGCGTCTAACGGTCGTGGCATCTATGAAGGGCCGGGCATTTCAATCAAACTGTCGGCGCTGCATCCGCGTTATAGCCGCGCCCAGTATGACCGGGTAATGGAAGAGCTTTACCCGCGTCTGAAATCACTCACCCTGCTGGCGCGTCAGTACGATATTGGTATCAACATTGACGCCGAAGAGTCCGATCGCCTGGAGATCTCCCTCGATCTGCTGGAAAAACTCTGTTTCGAGCCGGAACTGGCAGGCTGGAACGGCATCGGTTTTGTTATTCAGGCTTATCAAAAACGCTGCCCGTTGGTGATCGATTACCTGATTGATCTCGCCACCCGCAGCCGTCGCCGTCTGATGATTCGCCTGGTGAAAGGCGCGTACTGGGATAGTGAAATTAAGCGTGCGCAGATGGACGGCCTTGAAGGTTATCCGGTTTATACCCGCAAGGTGTATACCGACGTTTCTTATCTCGCCTGTGCGAAAAAGCTGCTGGCGGTGCCGAATCTAATCTACCCGCAGTTCGCGACGCACAACGCCCATACGCTGGCGGCGATTTATCAACTGGCGGGGCAGAACTACTACCCGGGTCAGTACGAGTTCCAGTGCCTGCATGGTATGGGCGAGCCACTGTATGAGCAGGTCACCGGGAAAGTTGCCGACGGCAAACTTAACCGTCCGTGTCGTATTTATGCTCCGGTTGGCACACATGAAACGCTGTTGGCGTATCTGGTGCGTCGCCTGCTGGAAAACGGTGCTAACACCTCGTTTGTTAACCGTATTGCCGACACCTCTTTGCCACTGGATGAACTGGTCGCCGATCCGGTCACTGCTGTAGAAAAACTGGCGCAACAGGAAGGGCAAACTGGATTACCGCATCCGAAAATTCCCCTGCCGCGCGATCTTTACGGTCACGGGCGCGACAACTCGGCAGGGCTGGATCTCGCTAACGAACACCGCCTGGCCTCGCTCTCCTCTGCCCTGCTCAATAGTGCACTGCAAAAATGGCAGGCCTTGCCAATGCTGGAACAACCGGTAGCGGCAGGTGAGATGTCGCCCGTTATTAACCCTGCGGAACCGAAAGATATTGTGGGCTATGTGCGTGAAGCCACGCCGCGTGAAGTAGAACAGGCGCTGGAAAGTGCGGTTAATAACGCGCCAATCTGGTTTGCCACGCCTCCGGCTGAACGCGCAGCGATTTTGCACCGCGCTGCCGTGCTGATGGAAAGCCAGATGCAGCAACTGATTGGTATTCTGGTGCGTGAGGCCGGAAAAACCTTCAGTAACGCCATTGCCGAAGTGCGCGAAGCGGTCGATTTTCTCCACTACTACGCCGGACAGGTGCGGGATGATTTCGCTAACGAAACCCACCGTCCATTAGGGCCTGTGGTGTGTATCAGTCCGTGGAACTTCCCGCTGGCTATTTTCACCGGGCAGATCGCCGCCGCACTGGCGGCAGGTAACAGCGTGCTGGCAAAACCGGCAGAACAAACGCCGCTGATTGCCGCGCAAGGGATCGCCATTTTGCTGGAAGCGGGTGTACCGCCAGGCGTGGTGCAATTGCTGCCAGGTCGGGGTGAAACCGTGGGCGCGCAACTGACGGGTGATGATCGCGTGCGCGGGGTGATGTTTACCGGTTCAACCGAAGTCGCTACGTTACTGCAGCGCAATATCGCCAGCCGCCTGGACGCTCAGGGTCGCCCTATTCCGCTCATCGCTGAAACCGGCGGCATGAACGCGATGATTGTCGATTCTTCAGCACTGACCGAACAGGTCGTCGTGGATGTACTGGCCTCGGCGTTCGACAGTGCGGGTCAGCGTTGTTCGGCGCTGCGCGTGCTGTGCCTGCAAGATGAGATTGCCGACCACACGTTGAAAATGCTGCGCGGCGCAATGGCCGAATGCCGGATGGGTAATCCGGGTCGCCTGACCACCGATATCGGTCCAGTGATTGATAGCGAAGCGAAAGCCAATATTGAGCGCCATATTCAGACCATGCGTAGCAAAGGCCGTCCGGTGTTCCAGGCGGTGCGGGAAAACAGCGAAGATGCCCGTGAATGGCAAAGCGGCACCTTTGTCGCCCCGACGCTGATCGAACTGGATGACTTTGCCGAATTGCAAAAAGAGGTCTTTGGTCCGGTGCTGCATGTGGTGCGTTACAACCGTAACCAGCTACCAGAGCTGATCGAGCAGATTAACGCTTCCGGTTATGGTCTGACGCTTGGCGTCCATACGCGCATTGATGAAACCATCGCCCAGGTCACTGGCTCGGCCCATGTTGGTAACCTGTATGTTAACCGTAATATGGTGGGCGCAGTGGTTGGTGTGCAGCCGTTCGGCGGCGAAGGGTTGTCCGGTACCGGGCCGAAAGCAGGCGGTCCGCTCTATCTCTACCGTCTGCTGGCGAATCGCCCGGAAAGTGCGCTGGCAGTGACGCTCGCGCGTCAGGATGCAAAGTATCCGGTCGATGCGCAGTTGAAAGCCGCATTGACTCAGCCGCTAAATGCACTGCGGGAATGGGCAGCAAATCGTCCAGAATTGCAGGCGTTATGTACGCAATATGGCGAGCTGGCGCAGGCAGGAACACAACGATTGCTGCCGGGGCCGACGGGTGAACGCAACACCTGGACGCTGCTGCCGCGTGAGCGCGTGTTGTGTATTGCCGATGATGAGCAGGATGCGCTGACTCAGCTCGCCGCCGTGCTGGCGGTGGGCAGCCAGGTACTGTGGCCGGATGACGCGCTGCATCGTCAGTTAGTGAAGGCATTGCCATCGGCAGTCAGCGAACGTATTCAACTGGCGAAAGCGGAAAATATAACCGCTCAACCGTTTGATGCGGTGATCTTCCACGGTGATTCGGATCAGCTTCGCGCATTGTGTGAAGCAGTTGCCGCGCGGGATGGCACAATTGTTTCGGTGCAGGGTTTTGCCCGTGGCGAAAGCAATATCCTTCTGGAACGGCTGTATATCGAGCGTTCGCTGAGTGTGAATACCGCTGCCGCTGGCGGTAACGCCAGCTTAATGACTATAGGTTAAACAGGTAGCCGGAGGATGTTACAACCTCCTCCGGCATCTTTAACGTGGTCGAATCCCCTCAATAATAATCCGCTGCACGTTTTCAACCGTTTGATTGAAAAATACCTCATCGCGCAACGTCGCGCCTGTCACCGCCTCCACCTGAGGGGCGAAATCGGCGTAATGTTGAGTGGAAGCCCAAATCATAAAAATCAAATGCTGCGGATCAATCGGCGCGAGTTTGCCGCTTTTGACCCAACCGGCAATCAGCGCCGATTTCTCATCAATTAATGCCTTCAAATCGCCCGTCAGTTCATCCATTAACAGCGGCGCGCCTGCCAGCATCTCCATACAGAACAGGCGCGAAGCCTGCGGATAATCGCGTGAGACTTCCAGCTTCAGACGGATGTACTCTTTGATCGCCGCCAGCGGGGCGAAATCTTCACGAAACGCTTTTAACGGTGCCAGCCAGATATCGAGAATCTGCCGCAGCACGGCAATATACAGCGCCTCTTTTGACGGAAAGTAATACAGCAGATTGGTTTTTGAAACACCCGCCAACTCTGCGATCTGCTCCAGCCTTGTGCCGTGAAAACCGAATTGTGAAAAAGTGTCCAGTGCTGCGCTAAGAATCGCTTTTTTCTTCGCGCTTACTGCGCGCGAACGTTTACCCGTTGTTTTCACTGCGCCTTGCGTCATGCGCTCTCCCCTCTTGTAGATTGGCAACAGGATAGCAAAACCCCCGCCCGGCCTCGACCTTCTGCACTCTCATCGCGCACAGATGCATGTTTTATGTGCAACTGTTTTGACCGTTTAGTCCACTTTTTACCAGATATTTTAGATAACGTAATGTTAACAGATTAATAACATTAACTTTTTAAAAACTGGCATCCGCTTTGCAAACAAGCCAATACGCGGCTGAAAAGGATATGCAGGATGCAGCGCCCCGTCTGACTTTCACTTTACGAGACGAAGAGAGGTTGATGATGAAAATTGGCGTATTCGTACCTATTGGCAACAACGGCTGGCTCATTTCGACCCACGCGCCGCAGTACATGCCGACCTTTGAACTGAATAAAGCCATTGTGCAAAAAGCGGAGCACTACCATTTCGATTTCGCCCTGTCGATGATCAAACTGCGTGGCTTTGGCGGCAAAACTGAGTTCTGGGATCACAACCTTGAGTCGTTCACCTTGATGGCGGGGCTGGCGGCCGTGACCTCGCGCATTCAGATTTACGCCACTGCTGCCACCTTAACGTTACCTCCGGCAATCGTCGCCCGTATGGCCGCAACCATCGACTCCATCTCTGGCGGGCGTTTTGGCGTCAACCTCGTGACTGGCTGGCAAAAGCCCGAGTATGAGCAGATGGGTATCTGGCCTGGCGATGACTATTTCTCCCGTCGTTACGACTATCTCACCGAATATGTTCAGGTGCTGCGCGACCTGTGGGGCACGGGGAAAAGCGATTTTAAAGGCGATTTTTTCACCATGAATGATTGTCGCGTGAGTCCGCAACCGAGTGTCCCCATGAAAGTGATCTGCGCCGGGCAAAGCGACGCTGGCATGGCGTTCTCCGCCCGGTATGCCGATTTCAACTTCTGTTTCGGCAAAGGCGTAAATACACCCACGGCTTTCGCCCCGACCGCTGCGCGGATGAAACAGGCCGCAGAGCAAACCGGACGCGACGTTGGCTCTTATGTGTTGTTTATGGTGATTGCCGATGAAACCGACGATGCCGCTCGCGCCAAATGGGAACACTACAAAGCGGGCGCGGATGAAGAGGCGTTAAGCTGGCTAACCGAACAAAGTCAGAAAGATACCCGCTCCGGTACTGACACCAACGTTCGTCAGATGGCCGATCCCACTTCGGCGGTAAACATCAATATGGGGACGTTAGTCGGTTCTTACGCCAGTGTCGCGCGCATGTTAGATGAAGTCGCAAGCGTGCCTGGTGCCGAAGGCGTGCTGTTAACCTTCGACGATTTTCTGTCGGGAATCGAAACCTTCGGCGAGCGCATTCAACCACTGATGCAATGCCGCGCCCATCTACCTGCGCTGACTCAGGAGGTGGCATGATGACGACCTTAACCGCTCGACCGGAAGCCATTACCTTCGATCCGCAGCAAAGTGCGCTGATCGTGGTGGATATGCAAAACGCTTATGCCACGCCAGGCGGCTACTTAGATCTCGCCGGGTTTGATGTCTCAACCACTCGCCCGGTCATTGCCAACATTCAAACCGCCGTGACCGCAGCGCGAGCGGCAGGGATGCTGATCATCTGGTTTCAAAATGGCTGGGATGAACAGTATGTCGAGGCTGGCGGACCCGGCTCACCGAATTTTCATAAATCGAACGCCCTGAAAACCATGCGTAAGCAGCCGCAGCTGCAGGGGAAATTGCTGGCGAAAGGCTCCTGGGATTATCAACTGGTGGATGAACTGGTGCCGCAGCCTGGCGATATTGTGCTGCCGAAGCCGCGCTACAGCGGTTTCTTCAATACGCCGCTGGACAGCATTTTGCGCAGCCGCGGAATACGCCATCTGGTTTTCACCGGCATCGCTACCAACGTCTGCGTCGAATCGACGCTACGCGACGGCTTTTTTCTGGAGTATTTCGGCGTGGTGCTTGAAGACGCAACTCACCAGGCGGGGCCGAAATTTGCGCAGAAAGCCGCGTTGTTCAATATCGAAACCTTTTTTGGCTGGGTCAGCGACGTCGAAACATTCTGCGACGCGCTTTCTCCCACGTCCTTTGCTCATATCGCTTAAGGAGTTTAACGATGCCAAAATCCGTAATTATTCCCGCTGGCAGCAGCGCACCGCTGGCCCCCTTCGTTCCCGGCACGCTGGCTGATGGCGTGGTGTATGTCTCCGGTACGCTGGCTTTTGATCAACATAATAACGTGCTGTTTGCCGATGACCCAAAGGCGCAAACCCGCCACGTTCTGGAAACTATCCGCAAGGTGATCGAGACGGCGGGTGGCACGATGGCGGATGTGACCTTCAACAGCATCTTTATTACCGACTGGAAAAATTACGCCGCGATTAACGAAATCTACGCCGAGTTTTTTCCGGGTGATAAACCGGCGCGATTCTGCATTCAGTGCGGACTGGTAAAACCTGACGCGCTGGTGGAAATCGCCACAATTGCGCATATCGCCAAGTGAGGCCGCGATGAAACTTTCACTCTCACCTCCCCCTTATGCTGATGCGCCCGTAGTGGTGTTGATTTCGGGTCTTGGGGGTAGCGGCAGTTACTGGTTACCGCAACTGGCGGTGCTGGAGCAGGAGTATCAGGTAGTCTGTTACGACCAGCGCGGCACCGGCAATAATCCCGACACGCTGGCAGAAGATTACAGTATCGCCCAGATGGCAGCGGAACTGCATCAGGCGCTGGTAGCCGCAGGGATTGAGCATTACGCAGTGGTCGGCCATGCGCTCGGTGCGCTGGTGGGAATGCAGCTGGCGCTGGATTATCCCGCGTCGGTAACTGTGCTGATCAGCGTTAACGGCTGGCTACGAATAAACGCCCATACGCGCCGCTGTTTTCAGGTTCGCGAACGATTACTGTATAGCGGCGGCGCGCAGGCATGGGTGGAAGCGCAGCCGTTGTTCCTCTATCCCGCCGACTGGATGGCGGCCCGCGCACCTCGCCTGGAGGCAGAAGACGCGCTGGCACTGGCGCATTTTCAGGGCAAAAATAATTTACTGCGTCGACTTAACGCCCTCAAACGCGCTGACTTTAGTCACCATGCGGATCGCATCCGCTGCCCGGTGCAAATCATCTGCGCCAGTGATGATCTGCTGGTGCCAACAGCATGTTCCAGTGAACTTCATGCCGCCCTGCCCGATAGCCAGAAAATGGTGATGCCCTATGGCGGACACGCCTGCAACGTGACCGATCCCGAAACGTTTAATGCTCTGTTACTCAACGGGCTTGCCAGCCTGTTACATCACCGTGAAGCCGCCCTGTAAGGAATTGCTATGAACGAAGCCGTTAGCCCAGGTGCGCTTAGCACCCTGTTCACCGATGCCCGCACTCACAACGGCTGGCGGGAGACACCCGTCAGCGATGAGACGTTACGGGAGATTTATGCCCTGATGAAATGGGGGCCGACATCAGCTAACTGTTCTCCGGCACGGATCGTGTTTACCCGCACGGCAGAAGGAAAAGAACGTCTGCGCCCGGCACTTTCCAGCGGCAATCTGCAAAAAACCCTGACCGCGCCCGTCACCGCTATCGTCGCCTGGGACAGTGAATTTTATGAACGGTTACCACTACTGTTTCCCCACGGTGATGCCCGCAGTTGGTTTACCTCCAGCCCACAACTTGCCGAAGAAACAGCGTTTCGCAACAGTTCCATGCAGGCGGCCTATCTGATCGTCGCCTGCCGGGCGCTGGGACTGGATACCGGCCCGATGTCGGGCTTTGACCGTCAACACGTGGACGACGCCTTTTTTACGGGCAGCACGCTGAAGAGCAATCTGCTGATTAATATCGGCTATGGCGATAGCAGCAAGCTTTATGCGCGCCTGCCACGTCTGTCCTTTGAAGAAGCCTGCGGGCTGTTGTAAGGAGCAAACTATGAACATTGTCGATCAACAAACTTTTCGCGATGCGATGTCCTGCATGGGCGCGGCGGTCAATATTATCACCACGGACGGTCCAGCCGGGCGCGCCGGGTTCACCGCCAGCGCCGTCTGCAGTGTGACCGATACGCCGCCCACATTACTGGTGTGCCTGAATCGTGGGGCGTCCGTCTGGCCGGCATTCAATGAAAATCGAACGCTGTGTGTAAATACACTTAGCGCCGGGCAGGAGCCGCTTTCAAACCTTTTTGGCGGCAAAACGCCCATGGAACACCGCTTTGCCGCCGCCCGCTGGCAGACGGGGGTGACCGGATGCCCGCAACTGGAAGAGGCTCTGGTTTCGTTTGACTGCCGTATCAGCCAGGTGGTGAGCGTCGGCACCCACGACATTCTGTTTTGCGCCATCGAAGCGATTCATCGTCACACCACACCCTACGGGCTGGTGTGGTTCGATCGCAGTTATCACGCGCTGATGCGCCCTGCTTGTTAACCTCCTTAAGGAGACAGCTGATGGCAATGTTCGGTTTTCCTCACTGGCAGTTAAAATCGACCTCTACAGAGAGCGGCGTGGTCGCGCCGGATGAACGATTGCCGTTTGCTCAGACGGCAGTAATGGGCGTTCAACACGCGGTGGCGATGTTTGGCGCGACGGTGTTAATGCCGATTCTGATGGGGCTGGATCCCAATCTTTCCATTTTAATGTCGGGGATCGGCACGTTACTGTTTTTCTTTATTACCGGCGGGCGCGTCCCCAGTTATCTCGGCTCCAGCGCGGCTTTTGTCGGCGTGGTGATCGCCGCGACGGGCTTTAACGGTCAGGGCATTAACCCGAATATCAGCATTGCGCTGGGCGGGATTATCGCCTGTGGGCTGGTTTATACCGTCATTGGCCTGGTGGTGATGAAAATCGGTACGCGCTGGATTGAACGACTGATGCCGCCGGTGGTGACGGGTGCGGTGGTGATGGCGATTGGCCTGAACTTAGCGCCTATCGCAGTGAAAAGTGTATCGGCTTCGGCCTTTGATAGCTGGATGGCGGTAATGACGGTGCTGTGTATTGGGCTGGTGGCGGTGTTTACCCGTGGCATGATCCAGCGGTTATTGATTCTCGTAGGATTAATTGTCGCCTGTCTGCTGTATGGCGTGATGACCAACGTTTTAGGGCTGGGAAAAGCCGTCGATTTTACTCTCGTCAGCCATGCTGCCTGGTTCGGTCTGCCACATTTTTCCACTCCTGCTTTTAATGGTCAGGCAATGATGCTGATTGCGCCCGTGGCGGTGATTCTGGTGGCGGAAAACTTAGGTCATCTCAAGGCAGTCGCCGGGATGACCGGACGCAATATGGACCCGTATATGGGGCGGGCATTCGTAGGCGATGGTCTGGCAACGATGCTTTCCGGCTCTGTCGGCGGTAGCGGCGTGACCACCTATGCTGAAAATATCGGTGTGATGGCCGTGACCAAAGTCTACTCGACGCTGGTGTTTGTTGCTGCTGCCGTCATCGCCATGCTGTTGGGCTTTTCACCGAAATTTGGTGCGCTGATTCATACCATTCCGGCCGCGGTTATTGGTGGTGCATCAATTGTTGTGTTCGGGCTGATTGCCGTCGCAGGCGCAAGGATATGGGTACAAAACCGTGTCGATTTAAGCCAGAACGGTAATTTGATTATGGTCGCAGTAACCTTAGTGCTGGGCGCGGGTGATTTTGCTCTCACGCTGGGCGGTTTTACGTTGGGAGGGATTGGTACAGCAACCTTTGGCGCGATTTTACTCAATGCGTTGTTAAGCAGAAAGTTGGTTGACGTTCCACCGCCAGAAGTTGTTCATCAGGAGCCATAAACAGAAAACCGCCGGGGTTACCGGCGGTGCAGATTGTTGACAACGTACGCATTGTTCATGCCGGATGCGGCGTAAACGCCTTATCCGGCCTACAAAACAGTGCAAATTCAATATATTGCAATCTTCTGGTAGGCCTGATAAGCATCGCGCATCAGGCAAGCTTACATTTGTCATCAGTATCAACCACCGGGTAACCGGCGGTGATGGCTTTTTGACGAGCTACAGACAAAAATGCATTCGTCATTGATTAGCCCGGCTAGTTGTCGCTTTTGCCGTGACTGCTCTTACCACCTTTTTTACCTGCTTCAGATGCGCGCTGCGGGTCATTCTTGAAATTCACCCCCGCTGTGCTGTCCACCTTTTTTACCTGCTTCTGATGCTCTTTCGCGGTCTTCTGCAAAATTGCCGGAACCGCCTCGATGGTTTGCCATTACTGACCTCCGTCTGGGTATAGACATCATATTGCATAGAATTAACGCGGCGTATGGCGGCTGCCATATTTTCGCTACGTGGGACTAAGCTTAGTGAACTGACGCGGGCAGACCCGCGTTTGGTAATATCCTGCAACAGCTTCTTAGCGAGAATAGATATCATCTCCAATAATTATCCATAAGCCGCTCTTATGATTAAAAAAACGCGATGAGATAAAAATGTGTCATTTTGCGACAAAATTACGTGCTTGTGAAAGTTGTTATAAATCAAATAAGTGGTTGTGAAATTTGCACTCTGAAAAGGACGTCTTATCTTTAAATAAGTGGTAGCGAATCGCTACGGAATAGAGATAACACGAGGAGTGGTTAGAAATGGCTAAAGTTCTGGTGCTTTATTATTCCATGTACGGACATATTGAAACGATGGCACGCGCAGTCGCTGAGGGTGCAAGCAAAGTGGATGGCGCTGAAGTTGTCGTTAAGCGTGTACCGGAAACCATGCCGCCGCAATTATTTGAAAAAGCAGGCGGTAAAACGCAAACTGCACCGGTTGCAACCCCGCAAGAACTGGCCGATTACGACGCCATTATTTTTGGTACACCTACCCGCTTTGGCAACATGTCCGGTCAAATGCGTACCTTCCTCGACCAGACGGGCGGCCTGTGGGCTTCCGGCGCACTATACGGAAAACTGGCGAGCGTCTTTAGTTCCACCGGTACTGGCGGCGGTCAGGAACAAACCATCACATCCACCTGGACGACCCTTGCGCATCACGGCATGGTAATTGTCCCTATTGGCTACGCAGCGCAGGAATTATTTGACGTTTCACAGGTTCGCGGCGGTACGCCGTACGGCGCAACCACCATCGCAGGCGGTGACGGTTCACGCCAGCCCAGCCAGGAAGAACTGTCTATTGCTCGTTATCAAGGGGAATATGTCGCAGGTCTGGCAGTTAAACTTAACGGCTAATCTTCAACAGGAGGATACGCATGCCAACTCAAGAAGCGAAAGCTCATCACGTCGGTGAATGGGCATCTCTGCGCAATACGTCGCCGGAAATAGCCGAGGCCATTTTCGAAGTCGCCGGGTACGACGAAAAAATGGCGGAAAAGATTTGGGAAGAAGGTAGTGATGAAGTGTTAGTCAAAGCCTTTGCTAAGACCGATAAAGATTCGCTTTTTTTGGGGCGAACAGACCATCGAACGTAAAAACGTTTAACCAGCGACTCCCCCGCTTCTCGCGGGGGAGTTTTCTGTTATTTCACCGCTTCATTCAACACGCTATCAAACTTATCCATCGGGCAGAAACCATCAGCGTCTATCGGGCAACCGCTTAATTCCAGCGTCACACGCTGCGCAGGTGCCTGCAGGGTTAACGCATCGGCATTACGTAACTGTTCCGCACTCTGATACACATATTCAATTTTCATCAAATCGCGATTGGCTTTGCTGTCATGCCAACGCTGGAAAACGATTTTGCCGCCAATCGGCGTGCGTTCGTTCTGGTCATGCAACTGATACGGTTTGAAATCCAGCGCCGTTAACAGAGAGGCAATGTTGGAGTCGTGCCCAACCAACACTGTAATTTTCGGTGCGCTGGTGCGATCGGTGACCAGAGCTTTGTCGATATAACTGACCAGCGGTTTCGCAACATTGCGCGCCACTTCCGGTGAGGTAAACAGGCTGTCCTGGTAGCCGTTTTTAAGCTTCGACAACACCTTCCACTGCTGGTCAGATTTGATTTCTCCCCAGGCCACCTGATCCATCGGAAAACCTTCGTAATATTGCAAAGTAAACGCATCTACCAGCGAGTTGCCGACTTTCAGCGGCCCGGAAACACCTGGTTCTTGTTGATACTTGGCGCTAAAGGTATTTTTGCCATCCACCAGCGAACACTGTTGTTTCTCTTTACAGGCAGGGGAATCTTTATAGTTAACGATTTTTTCCAGTAGCTGGTAGCTGTCGGTAAGCTGGAGTTTGCTGAGCTCTTTCTCCATTGCCGCCACCGCCTGTTCACTGAATGCGGCGGAATCATCGGTGATCACCGGGTTAAAGGTTGGGTCCATAGTGCCCATTTTTTCCTGGTGATGCACAGGAATATCACACCCCGGGAATGCGCCGGTAATAAAGAACTGTGCGGTCGCAACGGTACGTTGCAGACTATTGGCATAGGCATAAACGGTGTACGGCGGCGGGCATTCCCCCGATTTCACCATCCCCTGCTCTGCCAGCCATTCACGCATGTAATGGCCCATATACACTTCGAGCACGCCACCTTTGGTGGTGAGTTGCCCACCGGGGACGTCCCATTCTGGCCATTTATTCGGCGTCGACTGCTCCAGCACACTGCCATTGTTCGCCAGCGGCGCACGTAAGTTATGGCGGCTCATCATGAGCACTTGCTGTAGCTGATAGCCTTCCGGTACGGTTTGTGCCTGAGCGTTTGAAGCGAGTAAAACTATCCCTGCCACAGCTGCGGCGATTAGCGTTTTGTTCATTCCTGGCACCTCTTTTGTTATCAATCACTAAAGAGTGTGACAGAAATATGACTTTTTTCCGGGAACAGGTTCGCAAAATGGCTTGTTGAACGCCTGTTTTTCTATATACATCTTCAAAAACAGGCAAGGTTTGACGCAAACTATGCCTGATTAGCCCCTGCCTCGCGTACGCCGCTGATAATTGCACCTGTGGCTAAACAGAATATCTGCGGCGTTACCAATACAGAGACAATATTTACCAATAAAAAAGTGTGAGACTAATAACAATGGTTTTTAGCATATGCCTTTGCCATTAAATTGCATAACGATTTAAATAGTCGAGTTGCGCATTCATTTCCTTATTGTTTAACTTGTAAGCCTGAGCAAAAAGTTCAGGAGGGAGGTAAACGTCATAATGATTGCCAGTGTTCATTAAATAACCATACTCAAGATCTTCATCTGTTGAAAAGGATTCATTCCCCAAGGAGATTGATGCCACATTACTATTAACAATAAATAATGAGCAAATGCTATCTGAAAGAACAACAAGAAAATTCTTCACCGCTTTAATCCTATCCGACGTGTCGGTATCTAAAGCAAGCAAGTTCTTGTTATCATTAAATATAAACTCGGGTAAATGCAGGATACATTTTTCGTTATTCAAGCAACTATCAATGAATTGTTTTTTAAAAAACAGAAAGCTCCATGACATAAGACTACTCTGCCCCTGAATTTGGTTGTCAGATTGTAGATCAACGCCAAATAACGTCTTTACATCTTCCCTGAGATTATAGAATGCCGTATCAACAAGAGCCTCGATCGTTTTTTTATCAACCATTTTAATGAATTCGTTGTAAACTTCCTTTTGCATCTTATAACTGACCAGCGCCCATGAATAATCATGTTGTTTTAAAACCAGTATAGCTCTTAACAGACAATATCCATCGCCATCTACAGGAGCATATTTTAATCCTAATGCCTGGTTAGTTTCACGCTGAATAAAAGATATACCAGACAAATCAATGTCAGAATCCAAATCAGATATTCCCGGCGTATTTATCCGCTCTGGCTGGACACTTATATTTTCATCATCAAAACAATACTCAGAAAAAACATCATCACACGCATTAATGTTTTCAATATACTCCATAAAGTTATACCAATAATAACCTTTAAAATCTGTGATAGACTCTGAAGCTCTGCCCGGCAAGGACACTCTAACAATATCAATATCTCGAACATATTGTATAGTATATGTAATACCTCCTGAAACCCCTGAATAAATTTGTGTATCATTAGTACGCAATATTCTCATAAATAATGATAGATCATTATCATTCTGCATTTCCTCAAATTCTTTTTCTAGTGATTCACATTCCAGACATGGAGTATCCTCTTCATTTACTTTACGTCTGAGTTCATTGTATAACCGCATAAAACACACCAGTGTGTTTTCAAAAAGCGTGATTGAATATGTTTGATTTTTTTCGTACTCATTTTTTATATCGTTCCAGGCCTGTTTCAAATAATTATTTGCAGTGCAACTAATTCCATGTATATTACTACCCATATATAGCGTCTATAAAATTTAATAAATAATGACGCCCTAGTTAAACTTAAAGTGCCTGGTTCAACTATCAAAAATCGCTCACCCTTTTTCACCTGTTTAAAATATGTTCAGCAACCCATCTTGATGGCGACCTCCTCTCCGCGATGATTTCAATAACATATTCTGTGTTGGCATATGAAATTTTGAGGATTACCCTACACTTATAGGAGTTACCTTACAGGGGTTCCTTCAATTTGTGTTGATTTACGCGAGATAACGCTATGGAATTAAAGGATTATTACGCCATCATGGGCGTGAAACCGACGGACGATCTCAAGACAATCAAGACCGCCTATCGTCGACTTGCCCGCAAATACCATCCTGATGTCAGCAAAGAACCGGATGCCGAAGCCCGCTTCAAAGAGGTCGCTGAAGCCTGGGAAGTGTTAAGTGATGAACAACGTCGCGCTGAGTATGATCAGATGTGGCAACATCGCAACGATCCGCAATTTAACCGTCAGTTCCACCATGGCGACGGTCAGAGTTTTAACGCCGAAGATTTTGACGATATCTTCTCGTCAATTTTCGGTCAGCATGCCCGCCAGAGCCGTCAACGCCCCGCCACACGCGGCCACGATATTGAAATCGAAGTGGCGGTATTCCTCGAAGAAACGCTTACTGAGCATAAGCGTACCATCAGCTATAACCTGCCGGTTTATAACGCCTTTGGCATGATCGAACAGGAAATTCCGAAAACGCTGAATGTGAAGATCCCGGCGGGCGTCGGCAATGGTCAACGCATCCGTCTGAAAGGCCAGGGGACGCCGGGCGAAAACGGCGGTCCAAATGGCGATTTGTGGCTGGTGATTCATATTGCGCCACATCCGCTGTTTGATATTGTCGGCCAGGATCTGGAAATTGTGGTGCCGGTTAGCCCGTGGGAAGCGGCGCTGGGTGCTAAAGTCACCGTTCCAACACTGAAAGAAAGCATTTTGCTGACTATCCCGCCAGGCAGCCAGGCCGGGCAACGATTGCGCGTTAAAGGCAAAGGTCTGGTGAGCAAAAAACAGACCGGCGATCTGTATGCGGTACTGAAAATCGTGATGCCGCCGAAACCGGATGAAAACACTGCCGCGCTGTGGCAGCAACTGGCAGACGCCCAGTCGTCTTTTGATCCACGTAAAGATTGGGGGAAAGCATAATGGCTAATGTTACGGTGACTTTTACTATTACCGAATTTTGCCTGCATACCGGCATCTCTGAAGAGGAGTTGAATGAAATTGTCGGTTTGGGGGTGGTTGAACCGCGTGAGATCCAGGAAACAACCTGGGTATTTGACGACCATGCCGCCATTGTGGTGCAACGCGCGGTACGCCTGCGTCATGAACTGGCTCTGGACTGGCCGGGGATCGCGGTGGCGCTGACGTTAATGGATGATATTGCGCACCTGAAGCAGGAAAACCGCCTGCTGCGCCAGCGGCTTTCCCGGTTTGTAGCTCATCCGTGATGTGTGTTTGCCGGATGCGATGACGCATCTTAACCGGTCTACAAAGATTACAGTTCCTGTGGGCCGGATAAGACGTTCACGCCGCATCCGGCAACTGCGCCATAATGCCTGATGCGACGCTAAACGCGTCTTTTCAGGCGCACAAACGACGTTATCTGTTTTGGTGGTCGCACTCCACTAACACCAGCAATAACTGGCTTAGTGCCGCGTAAAAACCAAAGCTGTCATACTGACGACAACGCGCAACAAACTCTGGTAACCATTGCCACAGCGCCGTCAGTGTTTTTTGCCGCAAACTGTCGATTCTTCGCGCAGGAACGGTCCCCTCTCCCAGCGAAAAATGCAGATGGCTGAGCAATTCGAGATAGATCGCCAGATGATCTGCCGGTTCGTTGAAATTGCCGCTGGTTTCCATCCCTGCCTCAACTAACAAGCGTTTAATCTCTTGCTCGTCCTGTTTGTAGGCCGATGCATACGGCAGCGCCGCTTGTTTGTCGGTCATCAGAAACAGGCCGCAAAAGTCCGCGGCCAGTTCCAGACGGGCATCGTCACGTACTGTCAGCGTGGCAATACGGTTTTCCAGCTCGTTCACCGCCGCAGTGAGCGGCGGTTCGCTTTTCAGCAACGAAAACCATTCAGCCATCTGCGCACTGGCGATTTGCGTCAGTTGTTCATCGTCCAGCTCACGGGAGAACAACTGCGCTAGCCAGGCGTAAACACAGGCAATCTGTTGTGCTGTCAGCGTGGTCATGATTTCACCTGCGACGCGGGAACATATTCGCACTGCGCCACCATCTCCACGGGGCCGTTAAACGCCGTCACCTGCTCCACTGTTCCGTTGTACTTCTCAATTTCCACCAGCGTAGTGTGCGCACTGGTCGCCTGCGCCAGCTGCGATGTACCGATGTCGATGGTCAACACGTTGGGGTTACCGTATTTGCACAGCGCACCAGGCTCGCCGCCTTTATCTGGATCGTACCATGCCCCTTCGTGAATTCGTGCCACGCCGGGTGCATAGCGGTCAGAAACCACTGCCCCTGCCAACACCTGACCGCGAGCGTTAAAGACGCGTACCACATCACCGTTACGAATACCGCGCGCGCTGGCATCCTGCGGGTTAATGAATACTGGCTCTTTACCCGCTACCGTATATTGCTGACGCAGCGTTTCCGACTCACATAACTGCGAGTGAAGTCGGAAATCCGGATGCACAGATTGCAGATGCAACGGATACTTTTGCGAGCCAGGCCCACCGTGGGAGCGTTCGATTTTCTCAAACCACATCGGATGCCCCTGACAATCGTCGTAGTTCATATCGGCGATAGTTTTCGAGTAGATCTCAATCAGGCCACTCGGCGTGCCCAGCGGTTCGAGATCCGGATCTTCGCGGAATGCCTGGTGGCGAACAAACATCTGCGGATGGTCAAACTCGACGTACTCTTTGTTATTCCAGAAGTCATCAAACGCTGGCAGATGAACGCCGCGTCCTTTGCCTTGCTGTACACCTTCCTGCCAGATGCGTTTCAGCCAGCCCATTTCGTCCAGCCCTTCGGTAAAGGCTTCTTCGCGATTAAAGCGACGGCACAGCTCGCGGAAAATATCGAAGTCGTTGCGCGCCTCGAACTGCGGCGGCACCACCTGTTTCATGGCGATAATGCCACGGTTGGAGTGATTGCCGTACTGGTCGAGATCGTTACGCTCAAACTGCGTGGTCGCAGGCAGTACGATATCGGCAAAGCGGCAGGTTGAGGTCCACTGGTTATCTATGGCGATAACCGTTTCCAGCTTGCGCAAGCCTTCAATAATGCGGTTGATCTGCTGATGGCGATGGAATGGGTTAGTTCCGGCAAAAATACACATTTTCAGCGGCGGCAGTTTTACCGATTTACCGTTCCAGTTGATCACTTTCCCCGGTTCGAGGATCGCATCGATAAAACGGGCAATCGGAATAGTGCTGCTGTAGCCTTTGTAGTCACTGTTGTCGTGAACAGGCGGAATCGACGTAGAGCCGGAGAAACCACTCAGAATAACGCCTTTACGCCCCGGCGTGCCTGCGCCGTTGTAGTGCCAGCCAAAACCAAAACCACCACCTGGCAGGCCAATTTGCCCCAGCATCGCCGCCAGAACCACAATCATCCACGCCCACTGTTCACCGTGCTGCATACGCTGCACGCACCAGCCAGCAATAATTTGCGTTCTGTTCGCCGCCATCTGCCGCGCCAGCCCACGAATGGTTTCGGCATCAATGCCGGTCAGTTTTTCAGCCCATGCGGCATCTTTCGGCTGACCGTCTTTCTCACCCAGCAGATACGGCAGGAACTGCTCAAAACCCACACAGTAGTTAGCAAGGAAGTTTTTGTCGTACAGGTTTTCACTGTACAGCGTATGTGCCAGCGCCAGTTGCAGCGGCACGTCAGTTTGCGGGTTAACCGCAATGTGCTTCACATGCTCGCGCCCCAGATACTCATGGGTGGATGTGACAACCGGATCGATGCTGATGACCTCAATTTCACCGGCGGCGACTTTCGCTTTTAGCTGCGCGTAATATTCATAAACATCGTGATCCGGGCACCACCAGTTCGCTTGCTGGTTTTTCAGCAAATCGGAGCCCCACAGCACAATGGTTTTGCTGTTCTGCAATACCAGCGGCCAGGAGGTTTGCTGTTCATACACTTCCATCGAACCGACTACGCGCGGCAGGATCACCTGCGCAGCACCGGTAGAGTAATCTCCGCCCGTACCAACGCTATTACCATGCAAGGCAATAGCTTTCGCCAGCATCCCCGAAGCGTTATGGAACATCCCCGTCGATTGCCAACCACTGGCGGTCAGCAAGGCACTCGGCCCGTGAGTTTTCTGCACGCGTTCCAGTTCTTCATAGAACATGTCGAGGGCTTCATCCCAGCTCACGCGCACAAAACGGTTATCACCGCGCTGGGAGGTATCGCTGAGATGGCGCTTACGCAGCCAGTCCACGCGTACCATCGGATAACGAATACGCGCCGCGTTGTGTACGTGATCCGGCAATCCGGCAATCATTTTCGACGGATATTTATCCAGTTCGAACGGTTTTGCCGCCACAAAGCGACCATCCTTCACCGTCGCGCGGATAGCCCCCCAGTGCGACCCGGTAAGAATGCCCTCTTTCGAGATGACAGCGTCAGTCGCCGCTTGCGCCGCAGTCGCACGTCGCGGCGTTAACAATGACGGCCCCAGCATCCCGGCGACGGTTAAGCCGCCGAGTTGTGCCAGAAAACGCCGACGTGATGCCTGAAAGAGATCGTTATTGTTCATTATTTTTCTTCCTTCTTATCGCCGTGAGCCTTACCTGCGGTGTCAGACGCATTCATTTGCAGATATTTCAACAAGGTGCGTTCTTCACGTTTATCGAGACTGGTAAAGCCAATCATGCCGTTGAGCGTGCCGATCCAACCGTTAGCGTCAAAGTGGGCGATTTCCGGTGCGCCGTGGCACTGGTTACAGGTGCCGTTGTACAACGAATCCGCATAAGCCCAGATCGGTTTGATATCGTTCACCATGTCGCCTTTCTTCATCCACGCAGTGGCCTGCAACTTGCTCCACTCGGTATTGGTGTCGGCAACGGTGGTTTTCTCCAGCGTTTTTACCTGCTGCTGCACATCACCACGAATCGAGGCAACAAAGATGCGTTTACCTGGGAATTGGGTGAGTACACGCTGACGTCCGGCGCTTTCCGTCCAGCCGGTAATTTCAATTTGCAGCCAGTCGCCGTCACGTTTAAGGACTTTCACTTCCGAAGCAGGCAGCAGAGAACCAGAGGCTTCTTTATCGCCTTTCGCCGCATAAATTGGCTTAATATCAATAGAGTACAGCGTGTCACCACTGTCATTAGCACTGGCGCGCAGCTCATCGAACTGCTTACGGAAGCCGCTACTCATATCCGGTAACTGGTGGGCAATACCTTTATGACAGTCGATGCAGGATTGATTATCTTTCGCTGCCACCTTCATCTGACGTGCTGCTTCAGGATGCTGCTTCGCATGATCCATCGCATCGTAGTTATGGCAGGAGCGGCAGGTTGCCGAGTTGTTTTCTTTCATTCGCGCCCATTCACGCTCGGCAAGTTCCGCGCGTTTGGCTTCGAATTTTTCAGGTGTATCAATGGAGTGAGCAATAAAGGTCTGGTAGATATCATTGCTCGCTTCCAGTTTGCGCTTCACCATGCCTGGAATATCCGGCGGGATATGACAGTCATGGCATTCAGCTCGCACGCCGGAGGCGTTCTGGAAATGCACCGACTGTTTATATTCTTCATACACCGGTTGCATACTGTGGCAACTGACACAAAATTCGGTTGTGCTGGTGACTTTGATCCCAACGTGTGGCAATACAATCAGCGCAATGCCAATCACAATCCCAATTGCGACCAGCGCCAGTACCGACCAACGAGCACTGGGTCGGCGTAGCGCGTTCCAGAGTTTCCGCATAATAACCCCTGTAGAATTATGGTTTAGTGAAGCGATCTTAATGAGCAAATATGAACAGCGGCACTGGTCAGGATGAACGGCTTACGGCAGAATATGAACAGATATGAACAGAATGAGTAAAACCCTCTGATGCCACATCACATTGTTATTGTTGAAGATGAGCCGGTTACCCAGGCGCGATTACAATCCTACTTCACTCAGGAGGGGTATACCGTTTCCGTTACGGCGAGCGGTGCTGGGCTACGGGAAATTATGCAGAATCAGTCGGTAGATTTAATTCTGCTGGATATCAACTTACCCGATGAAAATGGCCTGATGTTAACCCGCGCCCTGCGAGAACGCTCAACGGTGGGGATTATTCTGGTTACCGGACGCAGCGATCGGATTGACCGTATTGTTGGGCTGGAAATGGGCGCAGACGATTACGTCACCAAACCGCTGGAACTGCGCGAACTGGTAGTACGGGTGAAAAATCTGCTCTGGCGAATCGACCTCGCGCGACAAGCTCAACCGCACACTCAGGACAACTGCTATCGCTTTGCCGGTTATTGCCTGAATGTGTCGCGCCATACGCTGGAGCGGGATGGCGAGCCGATTAAACTGACCCGCGCAGAGTATGAAATGTTGGTGGCATTTGTGACGAATCCGGGCGAAATTCTCAGCCGTGAACGTCTGCTACGTATGCTTTCTGCGCGTCGGGTGGAAAACCCTGACCTGCGCACCGTCGATGTGTTAATTCGTCGTTTACGTCATAAACTCAGCGCGGATTTACTGGTGACGCAACATGGTGAAGGTTATTTCTTAGCCGCTGATGTGTGCTGATAAAAATAGACCGGACGAAATCCCCCTGGTGACAGCGAGCGGCGAATATGTTCACGGTCGGCATTTTTCGGCGTCAGAACTAAAATCGGTGGGCTGACATTATCAGAAACCGATTGCCCCTGTAATTGCCTGATGGCCTGCTCAACCGCCAGTTCCCCCTGCCAGACCATTTGATCGCTGGCAGCCATAATCACTCTTCCCCGCTTCAGCCCGCGATACACCTGATGTGAAAGATAAAACGACACCACGGTAAGCGGCGTTTTCAGGTTACGCCCTTCCCCCATTGCCGCCTCTGCCGCAATGGCCGTTCCGGCAACGACGTCGATTTCTGGATGGCGTTCCAGCATCTCCTGCAACAGGTTACGCTGGATTTCAATATCGTTATCACCAAGCGCAATATCAACAATACGCACCGGGCTTCCGGCAATGGCTGCGCGAAAACCCTCGACCATCTCCTTACTGCCCCCGGCGTTATCGGGTCCGGGCATCAACAGCACATTCAGTGGTTTACCGTGCGCCCATTGCACCAGATATCGCCCCGGTTGATAGCCCATCTGAAACCAGGGCACACCAACGCGGCTTTTCACCTGGGGAGCATCAATAGCATTTACCAGTTCGATCACCGGCAGACTTGCTACCTGCTTTTGCAGGTCGGGAAATGAGGTCGTGCTACTACCGAGCAAAATGGCCTCTGCGCCCCACTGTTTACACTGGTCGATTTGTGCTTGCTGGGTAGCCAACTGGCTGTAGCCGCCTGCCTCCAGCACTTTTAAATCCACACCGTAGCGGCGAGCAGCCTCCTGCATACCATAGTTCAACGATAACCAATATGAATCTTTCAGGCTGGGATAAAGCGCGCACAGTTTCCATGCGCGTTTGGCTTTAAGCGGCGTAGAGGCTTGCACCGTGAAATGCTGCGCATCATGCCAGCGCAACAGGTTATCAGCCGAAAATGCCGGCAACATGAAAAGGGAAAGAAGTAAAAATAGCAGTACGCGCATGATAGCCTCATCAATAATAAGGCTTTATGCTAGATGCATTCCGCTTTGCGACTCAACCTTTTTTCACCTAAAGTGCACCGACCGTGAATTTAACCCTGACCCGAAGACTCTGGATGGGCTTTGCCCTGATGGCGCTGTTAACCCTGACCAGTACCCTGGTGGGATGGTACAACCTGCGCTTTATCAGCCAGGTGGAAAAAGACAACACTCAGGCATTGATTCCTACCATGAATATGGCGCGCCAGTTGAGCGAAGCCAGCGCCTGGGAACTTTTCGCCGCGCAGAACCTGACCAGTGCCGATAACGAAAAGATGTGGCAGGCGCAGGGGCGAATGCTCACCGCACAAAGCCTGAAGATTAATGCGTTGCTGCAAGCGTTACGGGAACAAGGTTTTGATACCACCGCTATTGAACAACAGGAGCAGGAGATCTCCCGTTCGTTACGTCAGCAAGGGGAACTGGTGGGGCAGCGTTTGCAACTGCGCCAGCAACAACAGCAACTCAGTCAGCAGATAGTCGCTGCCGCCGATGAGATCGCACGCCTGGCGCAAGGTCAGGCGAATAATGCGACAACTTCCGCTGGAGCGACCCAGGCCGGGATTTACGATTTGATCGAACAAGATCAGCGTCAGGCTGCTGAAAGTGCACTCGATCGGCTGATTGATATCGATCTTGAGTATGTTAACCAGATGAATGAACTGCGCCTTAGCGCTCTGCGGGTGCAGCAAATGGTGATGAATCTGGGGCTGGAGCAGATCCAGAAAAATGCACCAACGCTGGAAAAGCAGCTCAATAATGCGGTGAAAATTCTGCAACGTCGGCAAATACGCATTGAAGATCCGGGTGTTCGTGCGCAGGTCGCAACAACGTTAACTACCGTTAGCCAATATAGCGATTTGCTGGCGCTGTATCAGCAGGACAGTGAAATCAGCAATCACCTACAAACTCTCGCACAAAATAACATCGCCCAGTTCGCGCAGTTTAGTAGCGAAGTCAGTCAGCTGGTCGACACCATTGAGCTGCGTAATCAGCACGGACTGGCGCATCTGGAAAAAGCGAGTGCACGCGGGCAATACAGCCTGTTATTGCTGGGGATGGTTTCACTTTGCGCACTGATTCTGATCCTCTGGCGCGTGGTTTATCGCTCAGTCACGCGTCCACTTGCCGAACAAACGCAGGCGCTGCAACGGCTGCTGGACGGTGATATTGACTCCCCTTTCCCGGAAACCGCTGGCGTACGGGAGCTGGATACCATCGGGCGGCTGATGGATGCGTTTCGCAGCAATGTTCATGCACTGAATCGCCACCGCGAACAGCTGGCGGCGCAGGTCAAAGCGCGTACAGCTGAATTGCAGGAACTGGTGATAGAACACCGACAGGCACGGGCGGAAGCAGAAAAAGCCAGCCAGGCAAAATCGGCGTTTCTGGCGGCGATGAGCCATGAGATCCGCACACCGCTGTACGGTATTCTCGGCACTGCTCAACTGCTGGCAGATAACCCCGCACTTAACGCCCAGCGTGATGATTTGCGGGCAATTACTGACTCTGGTGAATCGTTGCTGACCATCCTCAACGATATTCTCGATTATTCCGCTATCGAAGCAGGTGGCAAGAATGTTTCGGTCAGCGATGAGCCCTTTGAACCGCGCCCGCTGCTGGAAAGTACCCTGCAATTAATGAGCGGACGGGTGAAAGGTCGCCCGATTCGCCTGGCAACGGCAATTGCCGATGATATGCCGTGCGCGTTAATGGGCGATCCACGACGTATTCGTCAGGTTATAACCAACCTGTTGAGCAACGCCCTGCGTTTTACTGACGAAGGGTACATTATCCTGCGTAGTCGCACTGATGGCGAGCAATGGCTGGTCGAAGTGGAAGACAGCGGCTGCGGTATTGATCCCGCGAAACTGGCAGAAATCTTCCAGCCATTTGTGCAGGTAAGCGGCAAACGCGGCGGCACCGGGCTGGGACTGACTATCAGTAGCCGTCTGGCCCAGGCGATGGGCGGCGAACTGAGCGCCACCAGCACGCCGGAGGTTGGAAGCTGTTTTTGTTTACGCTTGCCGTTACGTGTTGCCACGGCACCCGTGCCAAAAACAGTCAATCAGGCGGTGCGTCTTGACGGTTTACGTTTGCTGTTAATTGAAGATAACCCGCTAACCCAGCGAATTACCATTGAGATGCTGAAAACCAGTGGTGCGCAGATTGTTGCTGTTGGCAATGCCGCGCAGGCTTTAGAGACACTGCAAAATAGCGAACCGTTTGCTGCCGCACTGGTGGATTTTGATCTGCCGGATATCGACGGCATTACGCTTGCCCGACAACTGGCACAGCAATATCCGTCGCTGGTTTTGATTGGCTTTAGCGCCCATGTCATTGACGAAACGCTGCGCCAGCGTACCAGTTCATTATTCCGCGGGATTATCCCTAAACCGGTGCCGCGTGAAGTGCTCGGTCAGTTACTGGCGCACTATCTCCAACTGCAAGTCAATAATGATCAATCGCTGGATGTATCGCAACTCAATGAAGATGCTCAGTTAATGGGGACGGAGAAGATCCACGAATGGCTGGTATTATTTACACAACATGCCCTGCCGCTTCTCGATGAAATCGACATTGCCCGCGCCAGTCAGGATAGCGAGAAAATAAAGCGTGCCGCGCATCAGCTAAAAAGCAGTTGCTCGAGTCTGGGAATGCATATCGCCAGCCAGCTATGCGCACAACTGGAGCAGCAGCCATTATCTGCCCCCCTTCCACACGAAGAAATTACACGCAGTGTTGCCGCTCTGGAAGCATGGTTGCATAAGAAAGACCTGAACGCGATTTGAATCAATATCAGCCAGTTAAGAACAACTAGAATAGTGGCATTTGGTATACAACTTAACGGACTGGCAAAATCATGGCAGAGAATAAAAGAACCCGCTGGCAGCGGCGGCCAGGCACGACGGGCGGCAAATTACCGTGGAATGACTGGCGTAATGCCACGACCTGGCGTAAAGCGACGCAATTATTACTGTTGGCAATGAATATTTATATTGCCATCACGTTCTGGTATTGGGTGCGCTATTACGAAACGGCAAGTAGCACGACATTTGTCGCCAGACCGGGAGGTATCGAAGGCTGGCTACCGATTGCCGGGCTGATGAATCTGAAATATAGCCTTGTAACAGGTCAGTTACCGTCCGTCCACGCCGCCGCGATGCTGTTATTGGTCGCTTTTATCGTCATCAGTCTATTACTCAAAAAGGCCTTTTGCTCATGGTTATGCCCGGTTGGTACGCTTTCTGAATTAATCGGCGATCTCGGTAACAAACTGTTTGGTCGGCAATGTGTCCTTCCCCGCTGGCTGGATATTCCTCTGCGCGGCGTGAAGTATTTGCTGTTGAGTTTTTTTATCTATATCGCGTTATTGATGCCCGCTCAGGCGATTCACTATTTTATGTTGTCGCCCTACAGCGTGGTGATGGACGTTAAAATGCTCGATTTCTTTCGTCATATGGGGACCGCGACATTAATCAGCGTGACCGTTTTGCTGATTGCCAGCCTGTTTATTCGCCATGCCTGGTGTCGTTATCTTTGCCCATATGGCGCGCTGATGGGCGTGGTTTCGCTATTGTCGCCGTTTAAGATTCGTCGCAATGCCGAAAGTTGTATCGACTGTGGCAAATGCGCAAAAAATTGCCCATCACGGATCCCGGTCGATAAATTAATTCAGGTACGAACAGTGGAATGTACCGGCTGTATGACTTGCGTAGAGTCATGTCCGGTAGCCTCAACATTGACCTTTTCACTGCAAAAACCTGCGGCAAATAAAAAAGCCTTTGCGTTGTCTGGCTGGTTAATGACGCTACTGGTTCTGGGGATTATGTTTGCGGTGATTGGTTACGCAATGTATGCGGGAGTATGGCAAAGCCCGGTGCCGGAGGAATTGTACCGACGCTTAATTCCACAAGCGCCAATGATTGGTCACTAAATTAGCAACAAGCGGAACATCACCTCGCACGGGGTGATGTTCACAAAATCACATTATTTTGATTTTGACATCATAACTTTCAAGCCCGGTCATTTTTTCTCGTGCGGTGAAGCGAATTTCAGAGACTTCTTTCCCTGTATTCTTGTTCAGCTCGGCGATTTTTTGCGCGATAAAGTCGGCGATTTCCGTTTCGGCTTGTTTTTTTAACTCTTCAATATTCACTGTTAACCTCTTCTGGTCTTAAAAGACAGCAACACGCCAGTAAGGTGTTGGTTCCCGGTACCCTGGTCAGGTAAGAAATGTTATAAGCCATCTCCCCGAAAGATTCAATAATCAACAGGTTATCGCTTACTATACATACAGCGTTGAAGAAAAATAAGGCAGATATAAAAAAGGCTCCACGAGGGAGCCTGATATTATTTTGTGAAATCCAGCGGCGCATGGTCAGTGCGTATTTGCAGCGCGACGTTATCAAAGGTGATCATCGTCGATTTACAAAAAATACACTTAGCGCCCAAAGGGTTTCGCTCCGTCACATCGAATGCCGATGTGCGGTACTGTGAACCATGACAACATGGACAGCGGAAATGGAGATGTTGAGTAATAATGGCAACCTTAGAGCGTAACAACGTTCGCTGCCGCGGGGCCACGTTGCCCCTGCTCAATAGAAAATTCAACTTTCTGATTTTCGTTCAGCGTGCGGAATTCATTGCTCTGGATGGCGGTGAAATGGACGAAAACGTCTTTGCTGCCATCATCAGGAGTGATAAAGCCAAAACCTTTATCTGCGTTAAACCATTTTACTAAACCAGTCATTTTATTAGACATATTTTACTTCCTTCATTTTGGGCCTTTCGGCAAACAGGGCTTTAATACAGAAACTACTTAGTGTTCAGGAGAGAGACTCAAAAGAAGGGGATAATGCCTGATAATGAGAACTGCTTTAGTAAACTACTTTGTATGCTGTCTGTCTTTCAAACCGACGCAGCTATTAACGCATGATAATTGAGATTAAGCAAATTTTATTTTAGCCGTCCGGCGGTCTTAAATATCGCTGGCTTTATTTTATTAACCCCGTATAGTGCAGCGCAGTATTTTCAGTAAGGAATTTGTTTGTCCCGTAAAATGACAGGAATTGTCAAAACCTTTGATCGCAAAAGCGGCAAAGGATTCATTATCCCCTCCGACGGTCGTAAAGAAGTTCAGGTCCATATTTCCGCATTCACTCCCCGCGACGCAGAAGTGCTTATACCAGGATTACGTGTGGAATTTTGCCGCGTAAATGGCCTGCGAGGACCAACAGCGGCAAATGTTTATCTCTCTTAATATGACGCTGCTTGTTTAAAGCTGACTGGTTTTATTGGAATAGTGAAATAGTCAACATCATACATTATAACATCAGTTACTTTTCCACAAAGAAACTAATCCATTTAAGCGAATATCTCTGCACCTAATAGTTATAAATGCCATTTAACAGCCAGTTATAGTACCACTTGAAACTATATTACCAACAATAATTAATAGCTTTCGTAACAATTTCCTTATCTTTAATTTGTATTTTGCTAAGATTTATCTTATGCTCACAAGTCGTATTTCCAGAGGGGGATAGTTAACAATCTTATATTTCCCTCTGCGCGCCTTTCCTACCCGCAGTATATAGTGCAAGCGGTATGAGGAAAGGGAGATTTCACAAGGATGTTATACTCAAAGTAGACAATCCTGATCTCAAGCGTACGTATTGTCGGTAATGACTCCAACTTATTGATAGTGTTTTATGTTCAGATAATGCCCGATGACTTTGTCATGCAGCTCCACCGATTTTGAGAACGACAGCGACTTCCGTCCCAGCCGTGCCAGGTGCTGCCTCAGATTCAGGTTATACCGCTCAATTCGCTGCGTATATCGCTTGCTGATTACGTGCAGCTTTCCCTTCAGGCGGGATTCATACAGCGGCCAGCCATCCGTCATCCATATCACCACGTCAAAGGGTGACAGCAGGCTCATAAGACGCCCCAGCGTCGCCATAGTGCGTTCACCGAATACGTGCGCAACAACCGTCTTCCGGAGCCTGTCATACGCGTAAAACAGCCAGCGCTGGCGCGATTTAGCCCGACGTATCCCCACTGTTCGTCCATTTCCGCGCAGACGATGACGTCACTGCCCGGCTGTATGCGCGAGGTTACCGACTGCGGCCTGAGTTTTTTAAATGGCGGAAAATCGTGTTGAGGCCAACGCCCATAATGCGGGCTGTTGCCCGGCATCCAACGCCATTCATGGCCATATCAATGATTTTCTGGTGCGTACCGGGTTGAGAAGCGGTGTAAGTGAACTGCAGTTGCCATGTTTTACGGCAGTGAGAGCAGAGATAGCGCTGATGTCCGGCAGTGCTTTTGCCGTTACGCACCACCCCGTCAGTAGCTGAACAGGAGGGACAGCTGATAGAAACAGAAGCCACTGGAGAACCTCAAAAAACACCATCATACACTAAATCAGTAAGTTGGCAGCATCACCCGTATTGTCCATGCGATGAATAAAGGAAAAGTTATGAAACACAAGCTTTCTGCAATCCTTATGGCCTTCATGTTGACGACGCCAGCTGCGTTTGCTGCCCCTGAAGCAACAAACGGGACCGAGGCAACGACGGGTACTACTGGCACCACAACGACCACTACCGGCGCAACCACGACTGCTACTACCACTGGTGGCGTGGCTGCTGGCGCTGTCGGCACGGCGACAGTTGTCGGTGTGGCAACGGCTGTTGGTGTGGCGACGTTGGCAGTTGTTGCAGCAAATGACAGTGGCGATGGCGGTTCTCATAACACCTCAACCACCACGTCCACTACACGCTAATACTGCTTTAACGCGTCGAAATTAAAGTTAAATGATACCCGGTTGCGATATTCGTACCGGGCTTTAGAGATTTGCATTTTTTTAATTAACCTTTCAAGGATTAAAGGTGCGCCCTCTTATTTTATCGATTTTCGCACTATTTCTTGCGGGATGTACGCACAGCCAGCAAAGTATGGTCGATACATTTCGCGCCAGCCTTTTCGATAATCAGGATATCACCGTAGCGGATCAGCAGATCCAGGCGTTGCCTTATTCCACTATGTATTTACGCCTTAATGAAGGGCAACGAATCTTTGTGGTACTGGGATATATAGAACAAGAACAAAGCAAATGGTTATCCCAGGATAACGCCATGCTGGTTACCCACAATGGACGTCTTTTAAAAACCGTCAAACTTAATAATAATCTGCTGGAAGTGACAAATTCCGGGCAGGACCCTCTGCGTAACGCGCTGGCAATAAAAGATGGCAGCCGCTGGACGCGCGATATTCTCTGGAGTGAAGACAACCATTTTCGCTCTGCGACCCTGAGTTCTACTTTTTCCTTTGCTGGATTAGAGACGCTGAATATTGCGGGTCGCAATGTGCTGTGTAATGTCTGGCAGGAAGAGGTGACTTCCACGCGGCCAGAAAAACAGTGGCAAAACACATTCTGGGTCGATTCGGCTACTGGCCAGGTTCGTCAAAGTCGGCAAATGTTAGGCGCAGGGGTTATTCCCGTAGAAATGACGTTTCTTAAACCCGCACCATGAATAAATTACAGTCGTATTTCATTGCCAGCGTACTTTACGTAATGACACCCCATGCCTTTGCGCAAGGAACGGTGACTATTTATCTGCCTGGCGAACAACAGACACTTTCCGTTGGCCCCGTGGAAAATGTTGTCCAGTTGGTGACACAACCGCAACTGCGCGATCGCCTCTGGTGGCCTGGTGCCTTGCTGACCGACTCTGCGGCGAAAGCTAAAGCGCTTAAAGACTACCAACATGTCATGGCACAGCTTGCTTCCTGGGAAGCAGAAGCTGACGACGATGTGGCGGCAACGATTAAATCCGTGCGCCAGCAGTTACTCAATCTCAATATCACTGGTCGCTTACCGGTCAAACTGGACCCTGATTTTGTACGAGTGGATGAGAACAGCAATCCCCCGTTGGTCGGGGACTATACGCTCTATACCGTACAGCGTCCGGTGACTATTACTCTGCTGGGTGCGGTTTCTGGGGCCGGGCAATTGCCCTGGCAGGCAGGCCGTAGCGTTACCGATTATCTGCAAGATCACCCCCGCCTTGCAGGCGCGGACAAGAATAACGTTATGGTGATTACGCCTGAGGGTGAGACTGTCGTCGCCCCTGTTGCCCTGTGGAATAAAAGACATGTGGAACCACCGCCTGGCAGCCAGCTTTGGTTGGGCTTTTCTGCGCATGTACTGCCCGAAAAATATGCTGATTTAAATGACCAGATTGTGTCTGTTTTAACGCAACGTGTTCCTGACTGATGAAGAAGAATTCTTATCTTTTAAGCTGCCTGGCCATTGCCGTCTCCAGTGCCTGTCATGCTGAAGTATTAACCTACCCGGATCCGCTGGGTTCGTCGCAATCAGACTTTGGCGGCACAGGATTGTTGCAGATGCCAAATGCGCGCATCGCACCGGAAGGTGAATTCAGCGTCAACTACCGGGATAACGATCAATACCGGTTCTACTCCACCTCCGTGGCGCTGTTCCCATGGCTGGAAGGCACCATTCGTTATACGGATGTGCGCACACGCAAATATAGCCAGTGGGAAGATTTCAGCGGCGATCAGTCATACAAAGACAAATCATTCGATTTTAAACTTCGCCTGTGGGAAGAAGGTTACTGGCTACCGCAAGTGGCGTTTGGTAAACGTGATATTGCTGGTACGGGTCTGTTTGACGGTGAGTATCTGGTGGCCAGCAAGCAAGCGGGGCCATTTGATTTCACCCTCGGGGATGGCATGGGGCTACGCCGGTAATGCGGGCAATATTACCAACCCGTTTTGCCGGGTGAGCGATAAATATTGTCATCGCGCAGAGTCTCACGATGCGGGCGATATCAGCTTTAGCGATATCTTTCGTGGCCCGGCTTCCATCTTTGGCGGCATTGAGTATCAAACGCCGTGGAATCCCCTGCGTCTGAAACTCGAATACGATGGAAACAATTACCAGAATGATTTCGCTGGCAAACTGCCTCAGGCAAGCCATTTCAACGTCGGCGCAGTTTATCGCGCTGCCAGCTGGGCAGATCTCAACCTGAGTTATGAACGCGGTAACACGTTGATGTTTGGCTTCACGTTACGGACCAATTTCAACGATCTGCGCCCTGCCCTGCGCGATACGCCAAAACCGGCATATCAACCTGCGCCTGAATCTGAAGGATTGCAGTACACCACGGTAGCAAACCAACTTACCGCCCTGAAGTATAACGCGGGCTTTGACGCGCCAGAAATTCAGCTACGCGATAAGACACTGTATATGTCTGGTCAGCAATACAAATACCGTGACTCTCGTGAAGCGGTCGATCGTGCCAACCGGATTCTGGTGAATAACCTGCCGCAAGGCGTTGAGAAGATTAGCGTGACGCAAAAGCGCGAGCATATGGCGATGGTGACTACCGAAACCGACGTAGCCAGCCTGCGCAAACAGCTGGCAGGTACAGCGCCTGGTCAATCAGAGCCACTGCAACAACAACGTGTTGAAGCTGAAGATCTTTCTGCCTTTGGTCGGGGCTACCGTATTCGTGAAGATCGCTTTAGCTACTCTTTCAACCCAACACTTTCACAGTCGCTGGGCGGCCCGGAAGATTTCTATATGTTCCAGCTGGGGCTGATGTCCAGTGCCCGCTACTGGTTTACCGACCACCTGCTGCTTGATGGCGGTATTTTCACCAATATTTACAACAACTACGACAAGTTTAAGTCTTCGCTGTTGCCCGCGGACTCTACCCTGCCCCGCGTGCGCACGCATATCCGTGACTACGTTCGCAATGACGTTTATCTCAACAACTTGCAGGCGAACTATTTTGCTGACTTAGGCAATGGTTTCTATGGCCAGGTGTATGGCGGTTATCTGGAAACGATGTACGCCGGTGTCGGTTCCGAGCTGCTTTATCGCCCGCTAGATGCCTGCTGGGCGCTGGGTGTGGACGTTAACTACGTGAAGCAACGTGACTGGGACAACATGATGCGTTTCACCGATTATTCCACGCCAACAGGTTTCGTGACGGCTTACTGGAACCCGCCGACGCTCAATGGCGTACTGATGAAACTTAGCGTTGGGCAATATCTGGCAAAAGATAAAGGCGCAACGATCGACGTCGCCAAACGCTTTGACAGCGGCGTGGCGGTAGGGGTATGGGCGGCAATCAGTAACGTATCTAAAGATGACTACGGCGAAGGCGGCTTTAGTAAAGGTTTTTATATCTCGATTCCATTCGACTTGATGACCATTGGACCTAACCGCAACCGCGCGGTGGTTTCGTGGACACCATTGACGCGTGATGGTGGACAAATGCTGTCACGCAAATACCAGCTCTATCCAATGACGGCAGAGCGAGAAGTACCGGTTGGACAATAACCTGACGTAATTCATAACATTACATTGACTGATAAATATAAACCAATGAAAAAGAACATTTTTAAGTTTTCGGTACTGACATTGGCTGTTCTGTCTTTGACAGCATGTACCCTTGTTCCTGGTCAGAATTTATCGACCAGTAACAAGGATGTCATTGAACTACCTGACAATCAGTATGACCTGGACAAAATGGTCAATATCTATCCCGTCACGCCAGGATTGATTGATCAGTTGCGCGCCAAACCGATTATGTCGCAGGCTAACCCGGAGCTGGAGCAGCAAATCGCAAACTATGAATATCGTATCGGGATTGGTGATGTGTTGATGGTTACGGTCTGGGATCACCCGGAACTAACCACCCCCGCAGGGCAATACCGTAGCGCCAGTGATACCGGCAACTGGGTTAACGCCGATGGTGCGATTTTCTACCCCTATATTGGTCGCCTGAAAGTGGCCGGGAAAACACTTACCCAGGTACGCAACGAGATTACAGCGCGTCTCGATTCAGTCATTGAAAGCCCGCAAGTCGATGTCAGCGTCGCGGCGTTCCGATCGCAAAAAGCGTACGTCACCGGCGAAGTCAGCAAATCGGGTCAGCAGCCGATTACCAATATTCCTCTGACCATCATGGATGCGATTAACGCCGCGGGCGGTCTGACCGCAGATGCAGACTGGCGCAACGTGGTGCTCACCCAGAATGGCGTAAAGACCAAAGTGAACCTCTATGCGCTGATGCAGCGTGGCGACTTGCGCCAGAACAAACTGCTGCACCCGGGCGATATTTTATTTATTCCGCGCAACGATGATCTGAAAGTCTTCGTGATGGGTGAAGTGGGTAAACAGAGCACGCTGAAAATGGACCGCAGCGGTATGACCCTGGCGGAAGCGCTGGGTAACGCTGAGGGTATGAATCAGGATGTCGCTGATGCGACGGGGATTTTTGTTATTCGTGCAACGCAAAACAAGCAGAATGGCAAAATCGCCAATATTTATCAGCTGAATGCGAAGGACGCATCGGCAATGATACTCGGAACGGAATTCCAGCTTGAACCTTACGACATTGTTTATGTCACTACCGCGCCGCTGGCTCGTTGGAACCGTGTGATTTCTCTGCTGGTACCGACGATTTCCGGGGTGCATGACCTGACAGAGACTTCACGGTGGATTCAAACATGGCCCAACTAAAATTTAACTCAATCCTGGTGGTTTGTACCGGCAACATTTGCCGTTCGCCCATTGGCGAGCGCTTGCTGCGTAAACGTCTGCCGGGCGTAAAAGTCAAATCGGCAGGTGTTCATGGTCTGGTAAAACACCCTGCAGATGCGACAGCGGCAGATGTTGCCGCTAATCATGGCGTATCTCTTGAAGGACATGCCGGACGTAAGCTCACTGCTGAGATGGCACGAAATTACGATCTGATTCTGGCAATGGAGTCGGAACATATTGCTCAGGTTACCGCAATTGCTCCCGAGGTCCGCGGGAAGACAATGCTGTTTGGGCAATGGCTGGAACAGAAAGAGATCCCGGATCCCTATCGTAAAAGTCAGGACGCATTTGAACATGTCTACGGTATGTTGGAGCGCGCCAGTCAGGAATGGGCGAAGCGCCTCAGCCGGTAATTTGAGTTTATAAAATACGATGACAACTAAAAATATGAATACGCCACCAGGCAGCACTCAGGAAAATGAGATCGATCTGCTTCGTCTGGTCGGCGAGTTATGGGATCACCGTAAGTTTATTATCAGCGTGACCGCGTTATTCACGCTGATCGCTGTCGCTTACTCGCTGTTAAGCACACCAATTTATCAGGCAGATACTCTGGTCCAGGTTGAGCAAAAACAGGGCAACGCCATTCTCAGCGGCCTGAGCGATATGATCCCTAACTCATCGCCCGAGTCTGCACCGGAGATCCAACTGCTGCAATCGCGCATGATTCTCGGTAAAACCATTGCTGAACTGAATCTGCGCGACATAGTTGAGCAGAAGTATTTTCCGATTGTGGGTCGCGGCTGGGCGAGATTAACCAAAGAAAAACCAGGTGAGCTGGCGATCAGCTGGATGCATATTCCACAACTGAATGGTCAGGATCAGCAACTGACACTCACGGTTGGGGAAAACGGCCACTATACACTGGAAGGTGAAGAGTTCACCGTCAATGGTATGGTCGGCCAGCGTCTGGAAAAAGATGGCGTTGCGCTGACTATCGCGGACATTAAGGCCAAACCAGGAACACAGTTTGTCCTGAGCCAGCGTACCGAACTGGAAGCGATTAACGCATTGCAGGAAACCTTTACCGTTAGCGAACGCAGTAAAGAAAGCGGGATGCTGGAACTTACCATGACTGGTGATGATCCCCAGTTGATTACTCGTATTCTGAACAGCATCGCTAACAACTATTTGCAACAGAATATCGCTCGCCAGGCGGCGCAGGATTCACAAAGCCTTGAATTCTTACAGCGCCAGTTACCTGAAGTGCGCAGCGAGCTGGACCAAGCGGAAGAAAAACTCAACGTTTATCGCCAGCAGCGCGATTCGGTTGACCTTAACCTGGAAGCCAAAGCCGTTCTTGAGCAGATTGTGAACGTTGATAATCAACTCAATGAGCTGACCTTCCGCGAGGCAGAGATCTCCCAGCTGTATAAGAAAGATCACCCAACTTATCGTGCGCTGCTGGAAAAACGCCAGACGCTGGAGCAAGAACGCAAACGCCTGAATAAGCGGGTATCGGCAATGCCTTCCACCCAACAGGAAGTGTTGCGTTTAAGTCGTGACGTAGAAGCGGGCCGTGCGGTATATCTGCAATTACTTAACCGCCAGCAGGAGTTGAGTATTTCGAAATCCAGTGCCATTGGTAACGTGCGGATTATCGACCCGGCAGTCACTCAGCCGCAGCCAGTGAAACCGAAAAAAGCGTTGAACGTGGTGCTTGGTTTTATTCTTGGCCTGTTTATTTCTGTGGGTGCCGTGCTGGCGCGTGCGATGTTGCGTCGTGGTGTAGAAGCCCCGGAACAACTGGAAGAGCACGGCATCAGCGTTTATGCCACTATCCCAATGTCCGAGTGGCTGGATAAACGCACCCGTCTGCGTAAGAAAAATTTATTTTCTAATCAGCAGCGCCATCGTACTAAAAATATCCCCTTCCTGGCGGTGGATAACCCGGCGGATTCTGCTGTGGAAGCCGTACGTGCGCTACGAACCAGTCTGCATTTCGCTATGATGGAGACGGAGAATAACATTCTAATGATCACCGGTGCGACGCCAGACAGTGGTAAAACGTTTGTCAGTTCAACTCTGGCAGCGGTGATCGCCCAGTCCGATCAAAAAGTGTTATTTATTGATGCCGACTTACGCCGTGGTTATTCGCATAACCTGTTTACCGTGAGTAATGAACATGGCTTGTCGGAATATCTGGCAGGTAAAGATGAGCTCAACAAAGTGATCCAGCATTTTGGCAAAGGAGGCTTTGATGTGATTACTCGCGGTCAGGTGCCACCTAACCCGTCTGAACTGCTGATGCGCGATCGGATGCGTCAATTACTGGAATGGGCGAACGACCATTACGATCTGGTGATTGTCGATACGCCGCCGATGCTGGCGGTGAGTGATGCCGCGGTCGTGGGGCGTTCTGTTGGCACCAGCCTGCTGGTTGCGCGTTTTGGCTTGAACACCGCCAAAGAGGTGAGTTTGTCAATGCAGCGTCTGGAACAGGCAGGCGTCAATATTAAAGGCGCTATCCTCAATGGTGTGATTAAACGCGCCAGCACCGCTTACAGTTACGGCTATAACTATTACGGTTATAGTTACTCCGAGAAAGAGTAAAACTGAAAGTGGCCGGATGCGGCGTGAACGCCTTTTCCGGTCTACGCATTAGACAGTTCTTCGTTTGTCATCAGCCTCAGAGCATTCAGGTAACTGAATGCTCTTTTTTATGCATTACAAACTGCACGCCGGTATGCGTGCTTCATTCACGATTTGCGTAAAACCTGCCAACGAACACATGCCCTGCGCATTTCGCTCTTCACATCCTGCCAGGGTCAGTTTCACCTCTCCGGGCGGCGTATTTAATGACAGCGGCGTTTTATCACGCATCTGCTGTAAAGTCTGGAAGACCAGCGAAACCTGAATCCACTGGCTGTTATCGCTTAGCCGACGCCAGCGTTCAAACACCAGTTCACCACCTGGCGGCGTGTTATCCGGCTGACCGGGAAGCGTCCAGTTGAGCTCCAGTGCGCCGCCGAGATTTGCCAGATTAGTATCGTGTCCGGCGATAAACAGCACTGAAGTGGGTAATGTCACACCATACGCCTGTTTTTGCGGTGGATGGGGCGTCAACGCTGTCTTGATCAAATCTAATAACGGGGTGGCGCGGCTGCGGGCAACCTCTGGCGTGCGTTGTAGCAAATAAAATTGCGCGTTATGCAAACTTAGCAAGGTGTTCCACTGGTGTGAATCGGTGATCCTTCCCCACCCCGGCTCCGGCATTCCCTGTGCTTGTTGCAGGAGAAATATCTCCGTCAGCATTGATGCGAGGCTTACCGCACCGGTTAATGAGACATTGTCGGCGCTCACCTTGAGTTCCGATGGTAATGCCTGCGTTAATGAACAGCTTTCGTCCTGTTTCTCACGTTTAAGGCACAAGTTTGATTGCGGAAAATTAAGCACCCGTTCCAGTTCGCGAAACGCCGTTTGCCGATGCCCGGTAAAGTCAGCAATTGACCCTCCTGCCCTGCTGAGGATCGCGTCAGTCACGTTCGCGTTATCCAGTTGGCAAACGCCAGTTTTTAGAGGATTAAATAACGGATCGGGACTGGACGTATCTGCCTGGGTATGTACGGTTATTGCACAGTCAGGTGCCAGCCCGGCGGCGAAGGCTTCGCCTGTTTTACGGGTACGCTCGTCGACATCAGCAATAATCGCGACCTGACCAGACTGCGGGCAGCCCTTTTTCGCCAGCAATCCGTCGGCTACCAGACGCTGGCGTTGGTAATGTCCGAGATAGGCGATTAGCTCACCACCGCGCGGTGTCAGCCAACCCAGTTTTACCGGCCAGGTTGGCCATGCGTCTGGGGTGACATCCTGCATCAGTTGCGTGGCCTTGGTTGGAGCACGCACACCATGACGACTGACAATCACCACACTTTCCAGCTTCAGCTCCGGCTCACTCTGAGCGAATGCAGATTGCGGGGTTAACGGAATCAGAAGAGATAAAAATGGGATTAAGATCGCTTTCATCGATATGTTTCCGCTTTTCATATCTGACATTATTGATTGCCTGATGCGATGCTAATGCGCCGCATCAGGCCTACGTTCGTTAACTTTTCAGACGCGGGTCCAGCCATACCAACACAAGGGTGGAGAGCGAACACATCAACAAAATGCCGACGAACCAAAGTAAATACCACATTGTTTCTGCTCCTTAGTACAACTCGTTTTCGTTACGGCGGAGAGTTTCTGTTGTCATGCGCCCCCACATTTTGTAGTAGCTCCAGAGAGTGTAGAGCAACACAATGGGCAAAAATATCAGCACGATTACCAACATAATGCTCAGCGTCAGCTGACTGGAAGTACTGTCCCACAACGTCAGGCTGGAGATCGGACTCACGCTTGACGGCATGACAAAGGGGAACAGCGTGATGCCTGCCGTGAAAATCACGCCAAATTGCATCAATGATGCCATCAAAAATCCCCAACCCGGGCGACCACGATAAATCGCCATCACCGTCAGCAATGGGCAGAAGAATCCCAGCAGCGGGAAGATCCACAAAACGGGCGACTCGACAAAATTATTCATCCAGGCACCAGGTAGCACTGCCACCAGTTTCATTAACGGATTGGAAGGACCGTTAGCATCCTGGGCGAGCAGTACAAAGCCATCAATACCGACCCACAGCCAGTAACCCGCCAGCAAAAAGCACAGCATCACCAACAGTGCAGCGCGTTTGGTCGCCAGCTGTGAACGCAGATGAATCACACCAACAGTTTTCAGTTGTAACCAGACGCCACCTTGCAAAATCACCATCCCAAGGCTGAGCAATCCGCACAATAAAGGGAATGGCGTCAGCAGTTGCCAGAAGCTGCCGAGATACTCCACGCGTAATTGCGGTGTGAAGGCAAACGGCACGCCGAGCAACAAGTTGCCGAAGGCGATACCGAAGACTACCGGCGGCACCAGACTGCCGATGACCAGACCGGCGTCCCACATTTTACGCCAGCGTGCATCGGCGATTTTTCCGCGATAATCAAAGGCCAGCGGGCGGAAGAACAGTGAGCACAGCACCAGGATCATCGCCACATAAAAGCCGGAAAACGCCGCTGCATACACTCTGGGCCAGGCGGCAAATAATGCCCCACCAGCGAGGATCAACCAGACCTGGTTGCCTTCCCAGTGTGCACCAACGCTGTTTATCACTATCCGGCGTTCATCATCATTACGCGCCACCAGCGGCAGCAGACAGCCGATCCCCATGTCAAATCCGTCGGAGATCATAAAGACCACCAGGATCACGCCAATCAGCAGCCACCAGATGAAGCGCAATGTTTCATAATCAAACATGATTTTCTCCTTTACCCCTGTTGCTGCGTCGGTTGTTCACTCTGCATCGCGCTCGGCCCCAGACGGGCATATTTCTGCATCAGGTAGACTTCGGCGATTAAGAACAGGGTGTAAAGCCCTACGATCATGATCAGTGAGAAAGCCAGTTGTCCTGTGGTTAAAGCGGAGTGCGCGGAGTATGTCGGTAAGATGTCCTGTATCGCCCACGGCTGACGACCAAACTCGGTCATAAACCACCCGGCTTCAATCGCAATCCACGGCAACGGCAAACTCCAGAGCGCCATTTTCAGCACCCAGCGATGCTGGTCGATTTTGCCACGCAGCGTCTGGACAAGCGCAATCAGCATCACCAGTAGCAGCAGGGAACCACAGCCCACCATGATGCGGAAACTCCAGAATACCGGCGCAACCTGAGGTATCGCGCCACGCATCGCCGCCTGGTACTGTGCGGCTGTGACATGATTCATATCCGGCGCATAGCGGGAGAGCAACATGCCGTAGCCCAGGTCACCTTCCAGTCCCCGGAATGCCTGCAACACATGCGGCTCACGATTGCCTTGCGATATTTCCTGCATTAACAGCCAGGCCATACGTCCGCGTTGCAAGCGTGGGTAGGTTTCAGCCATCAAATTCTTCAGACCCGGCACGGGTTTATCTAATGAGTGAGTGGCGAGGATCCCTAGCAGCGCGGGAATTTTGAGGGCAAAGGCGTTACGCTCTTGATCCTGTTCCGGCCAGGCAACCACATGGAACGGTGCAGGTGCAGGTTCCGTTTGCCACTCCCCTTCCATCGCCGCCAGTTTTACCGGTTGTACTTGCGCGACTTCATACGCAGAACTGTCTCCGAGTTGCAGGGTACCGATAATCGCCAGAGTACCGAAGACGGAACCGATGGCAAACGAGCGTAATGCGACATTGCGCTCCCGTCCGCGCAGTAAATACCAGGCGCTGATCGCCATAATAAACATGGCCCCGGTCACGTAGCCCGCCATTACGGTGTGCACAAATTTCACCTGGCTGACCGGATTAAAGACCAGCTCGCTGAAGCTGGTCATCTCCATACGCAGGGTGTCGATATCAAAATGCGCACCGGTCGGGTATTGCATCCAACCGTTGGCATTCAATATCCACAACGCAGAGAGATTTGAACCGAACGCCACCAGCCACGTCACCAGCAGGTGCTGGTATTTATTCAGCCGTTGCCAGCCGAAGAAGAACAGCCCGACAAAGGTGGATTCGAGGAAGAAGGCCATTAATGCTTCCATCGCCAGCGGTGCGCCAAAAATATCGCCCACATAGTTGGAATAGAATGACCAGTTAGTACCAAACTGAAACTCCATGGTCAGGCCGGTAGCCACGCCAAGAGCAAAATTGATACCGAAGAGCTTACCCCAGAAGCGCGTCATATCGCGGTAGATTGTTTTGCCGGTGACCACGTAAATGGTTTCCATAATAGCCAGCAAAAAAATCAGCCCCAGGGTAAGGGGTACAAATAAAAAGTGATACAGCGCGGTCAGAGCAAACTGCCAGCGCGATAAATCAATGACATCCCACATGCGCACTCCTGTAGGCGAAGAGAGAAAAATAACCCGATAATGGTAGATCTCCCTCTTTATCCTGAAACTCTACGACCAGAGGTATTCGCCGATTGCGATATTCATAAGACTGAAAGCGATACTTACCGTCTTTTTACGTCGGTGCAGCTTCCGCCAGCCACTGACATACCTCGCTAAGCCGCTGCGCAGAGTCGACCAAATCTTCTGGCGCTGCCAGCACCACTTCCGGTATTGGGCAGATTTCATAACTTTCCAGTAACGGGCCTTTTAAGGTGTCCGTACAGCGTAAATGCCAGACATGGCGTAACCCCGTGGCGTTGATATAGCTCTCGCCATAGCCAATGGTACGAATCTGAATATTTCCCGGCCCACAGAGACGTGAGAGAAAAAGCCGATCAGCCTCGCTGATGGGTAATTGCGTCAGATTAATGCTGTGCGGCTGCGCGTCGGGGTTACGTACATGTGCCAGTAACTCATGCGCCAACGGTAGGCCATTCATCAGGCCATCAATGGGCGGCGGTAACAGCGAATCTGTCGGCAAGAGATTTTGCGTTGCCGCCTGCCACAACGCCAGCGGCGCGCAGCCAGCCTCCAGTTTGTCCTCCAGCAACTTTTCGCCGCGACGTCTGCGCACCCGCCATAATCCGCAGAAGATCGCCTCCTGTATTTCACTTTCACTGTCGTCAGCCTGCTGAATGCGCACTGACACTTCCCCTTCCCCGAGAAGCGTATTGATAAAGTGACGATCGTCGGCGTTGAGATTTAACAGATCGACTGCCAGCACCTCGCCCAACGGCGGTTGGCGTTCGCTTAGTTGATGTTGTAACTCGTTTAACAGCGCAATCACCTGCGGGCTGTGAGCACATTGCTCCAGGGCCGCCATACTCGGTTCATCATTCACCTGACAGGTGATCGGCAGTGGATTCATGCTGAAACTGTCATCGTTCGGTTGCGTTCCTGGCCCCAGCAGATGGAAAAAAGTTTCGCTCATGAGGCACGCTCCTGCTGCGGTTCGACAAGCCCGCGCATCAGGTTTATCAGTTCCGCCCACGGGTGAATACCATTCAGCACGCCGCGATAGTTTCCGCCGGTAAACACTAAAGTGGCAGGAAAGCGAAAGACGCCAAAGCGATCGCCGATGGCTTCGCTCTGCTCAAGGTCAGCAATCGCCACCTGCCATGTATAGTCGGGAAACTCGCGCAGTAATTCGCCAATCATTACCGGATTATCGCTGACCTCTGGCGTGCGTTTCGGGTCACTGCTTAATAACACCACGCCGTCTGGCGCTTGCGTAAGCCAGTCGTCAAGACGGGATTCACTGACTGGCGTCCAGCCGCGCGCCAGCATTCGTTGCCACAACGCATCAAATGGCGTGTCGTTGCTCATCCCTGCTCCTCCTGTGTCATCCGGTACTGGCGCAAGCGAACGCCTTCGTAATTTTCCATCGACAGACAGTCATAATTGAGACAGCGCGATTCATTAGCCGGTTGCGGCACAATTCCCCACGCAGCAAGCTGCGCCAGCGCCGCCTGTTCCGCAGCGGGCAGTTGCTCCCGTGCCAGTTCGCTCAGGCTACCGCCGTAGTCGTCGAGCATTGCGGGTTGCAGACCGACGAGGGCAATATGTGCTGGCAGATGTCCGCGGATATCCGCCAGCGCCAACACTTCGGAGAAACTGTTCTGATGCAGGCTCATTTTCTTCGCGCTGAGATAAGCCGGAATGCGTTCTCCGGCATAGGTTCGCAGCGTTCCAGGTTCCAGCCCGTAGTCAATGGCATCGAGAATCAACAGATGGCTGGCGCTTTCGACATACCCCAGCAAGTTCAGTCCCTGAGTACCGCCATCGACAATCTCCACATACTCGGGCCAGTGGTAATGGGCATACAGCCGTTCCGCCACCCGCACGCCGAAGCCTTCATCGGCCCACAGCAGGTTGCCCAGCCCCATGACCACCACGCGTTGCTCGCTCATGAACGCTCCTTGTTACTTATTTTGCCAAATTTGTGGCTACGGTAGCCGTTGACCATGGTGGAGATCACCGTGTCGTCGGACATGATGTCTTCACGCAGCGCCATGTAGACATGACCGATCACAAACGCGCCAATCAGCCACATCCCCAGCCGATGCCAGCTGTGAATGTCCATTGAGTTGCCACCCGTCCAGTAGAAAAATTCCACCACATAACGGAACGGCGCAAAAATAGCGTACTGGCTGTGTTCGCTGTACAGCGCAAAACCAGTGATGATCATAAAGACCGACATCAGGAAATAGCCGAACATCGCCGCCTGGGCGATGGGATTATGGCCTATATCGGCACTCGGACGTTTTGCCAGAAACAGATACCAGCGGATTTCATACCACACGCCCTGCCACCAGCTTTTACGCCATACCGGCACGATAAACAGCTCGCGGGAGTATCGATTGCCAACAAAAGCCCAGTAGATCCGCATCAGCAAAACCACGGTAAAAACCATCCCGGCGCTGAAGTGAATTAACCTGATGTAGCCCATATAGAACAGATACGTCGCCTCGCCGCTGACGGAAGGTAGCGGCTTGCCGATAAAGTATCCGGTGACCATCAACACCGCCATGCATAACACCGTCAACCAGTGCCAGATGCGCACTGGCGCTTCAAAGACATAGTGGCTGACAACGTTGTCGCTTTTCTGTTGCATGATGATTCTCCTTCGCTGTTAACGCACCTGCACGGAGATCAGCTCGCTACCGTCGTCGCCCAGCACGTGTGTTGAACAGGCGAGGCACGGGTCAAAGCTGTGCAGAGTACGCAGGATCTCCAGCGGTTGCTCGGGGATCGCCATTTTGGTGTTCATCAGCGCCGCTTCATAAGCGCCAATCTGCCCTTTGGGATCGCGCGGGCTGGCGTTCCAGGTGGTCGGCACCACGCACTGGTAGAGATCAATCTTGCCATCGCGAATGGCGGCCCAGTGGCCTAACGCCCCGCGCGGCGCTTCGGTAAAACCGACACCACGGCACTCTGTCGGCCAGGTTGCAGGTTCCCATTTTTCCGTGGAAGCAGTGGCGAGATTGCCGTTTTTCAGGTTGGTCATCAGCTTGTCGAAGAAATACTGCAACTTACCTGCGGCCCACTGCGCTTCGTGCGCGCGGCACAAAATGCGGCCTAACGTTGACTGGATACCGGAAAGCGGCAGGTTCAACGCCGACATCATGCGATCGACCGACTCAACGGTCGCAGCATCGCCTTTGTGATAAGCGATTAACGTGCGCGCCAGCGGCCCCACTTCCATCGCGTTACCGCGCCAGCGTGGCGCTTTGATCCACGAGTAGCGTTCCTGTTCATTCAGCTGCTGAATGTTGGTATCGCTGCCTTTGACATCGCCGGGGTTGTACCACGGGTCGGTGATGCCATCGAACGGATGACGCCCGACCTGATCGTTGGGATATCGATACCAGGCGTGGTCGACAAACTCCTGCACCTGCTGCGGATCAACCAAATCCACTGGCAGCACATTGTTGAAGTCGCCGTTAATCACCGCGCCGCCAGGCATCAGCAGACTTTTCTCGCCAAAGTCGTTGGCAATATCCGGGAATGCGCCGTAGCTGAGAACGCATTTATCAGAAAGACCAGTGCCGATTTCGCTCCACGGTTTGTTGAACTGACCGATGGCTAAGGCGTCGGGGATCATCACGTTGTTAATGAAGTCCGCCGTGCGGGTGATAATTGACTGCACCAGGTTCAGGCGTTCCATATTGACTGCCCCGACCGCGCCGCTTTCGTCAATGTTGATGGCGCAAGGCATCCCGCCGACAATCCAGTTTGGATGCGGGTTTTTACCGCCAAAGACCGCGTGGATTTTGACAATTTCACGCTGGAAATCGAGAGCTTCGAGATAGTGGGCAAAGCCCATCAGGTTAGCTTCTGGCGGCAGTTTGTACTGCGGGTGCCCCCAGTAGCCATTGCGGAAGATCCCCAACTGCCCGCCTTCAACAAATTTTTTCAGGCGGTTTTGTACGTCGAAGAAATAGCCAGGGGATGATTTCGGCCAAGAGGAGAGACTTTGCGCCAGTTCGGAGGTTTTCCGCGGGTCGGCTTTCAGCGCATCTAACACATCGATCCAGTCCATCCCGGCAAGCTGATAGAAGTGCACCAGATGATCGTGGCACCAGAGCGTTGCCAGCATAATGTTGCGGATGATATTGGCGTTGTCCGGCACTTTAATACCGATAGCATCTTCGATGGCGTAAACCGAAGCCAGGGCGTGTACGCCAGTACAGACGCCGCAGATACGTTCAACGAACGCCCACGCATCGCGCGGGTCGCGCCCTTGTAGGATGATCTCCAGCCCGCGAAACATGGTGCCGCAGGAGACGGCATTGGTGATCACATTCTGATCGTTAATATTCACTTCGCAGCGCATGTGGCCTTCGATGCGCGTAATCGGGTCGACCACCAGGCGGCGTCCGGCATTATTGATGGTGTATCCCTGAGTTTCGTACTGAGTGCTCATGCCTGTTTATCCTCATTGCCTGGCTGATGTTCGGTTTCTGTAGGTTGCTGGTTATGACGTCTGCGCTGGTCAACGGCGCTGGCGACTGCGTGCACACCAACAGCCGCTGCCACCACGCCAAGCGCGGTTAAACCGACGGTATCGGCGGTGGAATGAGTACCCATTTGCGGAATATCGACCACGCGGCTGTAGAACGAACCGCGATCCCAGAAACCATTTTCCGCACAGCCCAGGCAGCCGTGACCAGACTGGATTGGGAAAGAAACGCCATCATTCCAGCGTGTGGAGGAACAGGCGTTATAGGTGGTAGGCCCTTTGCAGCCCATTTTGTACAGGCAGTAACCTTTGCGGGCAGCGTCATCATCCCAACTCTGGACGAACTCTCCGGCGTCGAAGTGGGCGCGGCGATAGCATTTATCGTGGATTCGCTGACCATAGAACATCAGCGGACGGCCCATTCTGTCGACATCTGGCAAGCGATCAAAGGTCACCATGTAAGTAATGATGGCGCTCATCACATCCGGGATCGGCGGGCAGCCAGGTACTTTGATAATGGGTTTGTCGGTGATGACTTTGTCGATAGGCGTTGCCTGCGTCGGATTGGGTCGCGCGGCCTGCACGCAGCCCCAGGACGCGCAGGTTCCCCAGGCGATAATCGCGCTGGCTCCGGCAGCGGCACGTTTGAGTTTCTCAATAAACGGTCGACCGCTGCTGATACAGAACATCCCCTGCTCGCCCAGCGGCGGATTACCTTCTACTGCGAGGATATATTTGCCATTGTATTGCGTGATGATGTCTTCAAAGACTTCTTCCGCCTGGGTTCCGGCGGCAGCCATCAAAGTATCGTCGTAATCGAGGGAAATCAGGGAAAGGATGACGTCCTTCGCCAGTGGGTGAGCGGAGCGGATAAAAGATTCGGTACAGCAGGTGCATTCCAGACCGTGGATCCATACCACCGGAATGCGCGGTTTGTTCTCCAGCGCCCAGGCAATCTTTGGTGCCATTCCCGCGCCTAATCCCAGCGACGTGGCAGCCAGACTACAATATTTGAGAAAGCTGCGCCGGGTAACGCCCTGACGCCGCATGGCCTGGTAAAATGTTTCCTCGTTATTCATATCGCACGTCTCTCCTCCTTGCGACACCGGCAGGACACCGGGCGCTTATGGTCGGCAAGCGACGTCCCTGTAGCAAGGCAAACCATCGCTTCACGTGAGATGCTGAAAACGAAAGCTCATCCTTCTGCACTGGCGCACGTCGCCAGAAAGTATTGTTAATAAAGCGTAGTGAAACTTTTGCACAAAACAATACAAACTGTGTGGATTTATCTTTTAGCGATAAAAATGGACCTATTTTTCTTTTGGCCGGGCGGTGGGGATGTTTAGCCGGTTGCTAAACGAGTAAAAGAGAAGGAATTCATGGTGATGAAATGATCAATCTGCTGTTATTTCACGCTATCAATGCACTTTTGGCTGTTTTTCAGGCAAACAAACAAATTAGGGGTTTACACGCCGCATCGGGATGTTTATAGTGCGCGTCATTCCGGAAGTGTGGCCGAGCGGTTGAAGGCACCGGTCTTGAAAACCGGCGACCCGAAAGGGTTCCAGAGTTCGAATCTCTGCGCTTCCGCCAAATAAGATAAGGGGTTAGCTAAATGCTAACCCCTTTTTCTTTTGCCTGTCGAAATTCTCAGGGCGTTATATTTGCTTAATGACCTGATAATCCGCTGTTAAACCTGTTCCAGATCAAATGCGTAAAGATGGGTAAAACTTCTGGGTGCCCTTACGCATTATCATTATGCTGCTTAATTAATTACATCTGTCATAGAGAGTGACTCAATGGATCGTATTGTTAGTTCTTCACATGACCGTACATCACTGCTTAGCACCCATAAGGTGCTGCGTAATACCTATTTTCTGCTGAGCCTGACGCTGGCCTTTTCGGCGATTACCGCAACTGCCAGTACGGTGCTGATGCTGCCATCTCCGGGTCTGATTCTGACGCTGGTGGGTATGTATGGTTTGATGTTCCTGACCTATAAAACGGCGAATAAGCCGACCGGGATTATCTCCGCATTCGCCTTTACCGGTTTTCTGGGTTATATCCTCGGACCTATTCTGAACACCTATCTGTCTGCCGGAATGGGTGACGTAATCGCTATGGCACTGGGCGGAACGGCGTTAGTGTTCTTCTGCTGCTCTGCATATGTGCTGACCACCCGCAAAGATATGTCGTTCCTCGGCGGTATGCTGATGGCGGGTATTGTGGTGGTGCTGATTGGTATGGTTGCGAATATCTTCCTGCAGCTGCCTGCTCTGCATCTGGCGATCAGCGCGGTCTTCATTCTGATCTCCTCTGGCGCTATCTTGTTTGAAACCAGCAACATCATTCATGGCGGTGAGACGAACTATATTCGTGCCACGGTTAGCCTGTATGTTTCGCTGTACAACATCTTCGTCAGCCTGCTGAGCATTCTGGGCTTCGCTAGCCGCGATTAATCTCACCCGCTAACACTTTCATAGCCTCGCTTTATGCGGGGCTTTGTTTTTTGTTACACTGCCGCCAGTCTGATTAAGGTAGTAATAATTATGCTGATCTTCGAAGGTAAAGAGATAGAAACGGATACCGAAGGCTATCTCAAAGAAAGCAGCCAGTGGAGTGAGCCGCTGGCTGTGGTGATTGCAGAGAACGAAGGGATTTCGCTGTCACCGGAACACTGGGAAGTGGTGCGTTTTGTGCGTGATTTCTATCTGGAATTCAATACTTCTCCGGCGATTCGTATGCTGGTAAAAGCGATGGCGAATAAATTTGGCGAAGAAAAAGGTAACAGCCGCTATTTATACCGACTGTTTCCGAAAGGTCCGGCTAAGCAAGCCACCAAAATTGCTGGCCTGCCAAAACCGGTAAAATGTATTTAACGGATACGAAAATCGGTTAATTCCCCCGAGGGATGATGCGGCTCGCTGAGCACCCGTTCTACACGCGCAGAACGCGGGCCGCCACTCTTTAACCACTGCATTAATTTTTCCACCTGCCCTTCTTCACCGCAAGCAACCACTTCCACGCTGCCATCGTCAAGATTTTTGGCGTACCCGGTTAAACCCAGTCTTTTCGCTTCGTACTGTGTGGTGTAGCGAAATCCTACGCCCTGAACTCGCCCGTAAACCCAGGCAATTATGCAGACTTTCGACATTGCTGCTCTCCTTATCCTTAATGGACGCGTTGCAAATCCATGGAAAACTCCGGACAATGACGCCCATTTCTTTGCATCGACAGAAAAGTAAATTATGAGTGTACGTTTAGTGTTAGCCAAAGGGCGCGAAAAATCATTACTTCGTCGCCATCCGTGGGTCTTTTCCGGGGCCGTTGCCCGCATGGAAGGTAAAGCCAGCCTCGGTGAAACCATCGATATTGTTGATCATCAGGGAAAATGGTTAGCACGCGGCGCTTATTCGCCAGCTTCGCAAATCCGGGCGCGCGTCTGGACGTTTGACCCGTCTGAGTCTATCGACATTGCTTTTTTTTCCCGCCGTTTGCAACAAGCACAAAAATGGCGTGACTGGCTGGCGCAAAAAGATGGCCTCGACAGCTATCGTTTAATCGCCGGAGAATCTGATGGCCTGCCGGGTATTACTATCGATCGTTTCGGTAATTTTCTGGTGCTGCAACTGCTGAGTGCTGGGGCAGAATATCAGCGCGCGGCATTAATTAGTGCCCTGCAAACGCTGTACCCGGAATGTTCGATTTACGATCGCAGCGACGTCGCGGTACGTAAAAAAGAAGGAATGGAGCTGACCCAGGGCCCCGTCACCGGCGAGTTGCCACCTGCCCTGCTGCCGATTGAAGAACACGGAATGAAACTGCTGGTGGATATTCAGCACGGACACAAAACGGGCTACTACCTGGACCAGCGTGATAGCCGCCTGGCTACCCGCCGCTACGTTGAAAATAAACGTGTGCTGAACTGTTTCTCCTATACCGGTGGTTTCGCCGTATCGGCACTGATGGGCGGTTGCAGCCAGGTTGTCAGCGTTGATACCTCCCAGGAAGCGCTGGATATTGCACGGCAGAACGTTGAGCTGAACAAACTGGATCTGAGCAAGGCTGAGTTTGTCCGTGATGATGTCTTTAAATTGCTGCGTACTTATCGCGATCGCGGTGAAAAATTTGACGTTATCGTGATGGACCCGCCGAAGTTTGTTGAGAATAAAAGCCAGTTGATGGGCGCGTGTCGTGGTTATAAAGACATCAACATGCTGGCGATTCAGCTGCTGAATGAAGGCGGTATTCTCCTGACTTTCTCCTGTTCCGGTCTGATGACCAGCGATTTATTTCAGAAAATCATCGCGGATGCCGCAATTGATGCCGGTCGTGATGTACAATTTATAGAGCAGTTCCGTCAGGCAGCCGATCATCCGGTGATCGCTACCTATCCGGAAGGGCTATATCTGAAAGGGTTTGCCTGTCGCGTCATGTAACTTGAAATGTGGAATTTTACCCTTATATCAAAGGTAAAGATTTCCCGGGAGGTGACTATGATTGCCAGCAAATTCGGTATCGGCCAGCAGGTCCGCCATTCCCTGTTAGGTTATCTCGGAGTGGTCGTGGATATCGACCCGGTTTATTCGCTCTCTGAACCGTCGCCTGATGAGCTGGCGGTGAATGACGAGCTTCGCGCCGCTCCGTGGTATCACGTAGTGATGGAGGACGATAACGGCCTACCGGTTCATACCTACCTGGCTGAAGCCCAGCTAAGTAGCGAATTGCAGGATGAACATCCTGAACAGCCATCCATGGATGAGCTGGCGCAGACCATCCGCAAACAACTCCAGGCCCCGCGTCTGCGTAACTAATCCCTGAACAAATCCCCGGAAGGTTTTTGCCTTCCGGGGATTTTTTATTTGGCCAGGCCCAGGCGAGGGATCTCAATAGCCGGGCAGCGATCCATCACCACATTTAACCCGGCATCCCGTGCCAGTACTGCCGCTTGCTCATTAATCACCCCCAGTTGCATCCAGAGAGTTTTCGCGCCAATGGCAATAGCTTCCTGTGCCACGCCCCACGCCGCTTCTGAATTACGGAAAACATCGACCATATCGACTTTTTCCGGAACGTCTGCCAGCGTGCCATACCCCTTCTGGCCCAGCAGCGTTTTGCCGGCAACTTTTGGCGAAACCGGAATGACGTGATACCCCTGGTCGAGTAGATATTTCATCACGCGATAGCTGGGACGATCGGGTTTGTCGCTTGCCCCCACCAGCGCAATGGTGTGAGTGGACGTTAAAATGCCTGCAATATCGGTTTCTTTCATTATTTCCTCCAGACTGTTTAACAAAGTGTACGACAAAGCCGACATGCCAACCATGCAGCTAATACGAATGAATGAGAGCAAAAGCGGGAAATATGTCTATATGTTAGTAAGTATGATTAAAGAAAAATTTTGACACATTATTATTCGGGCGGTCTTTTGACAGGAGCTACCTATGAAAACCGGCATCGTGACCACCTTGATTGCATTATGTTTGCCGGTATCCGTTTTTGCCACCACGCTGCGGCTTTCAACCGATGTCGATCTTCTGGTACTCGACGGCAAGAAGGTTTCCAGCTCTCTGCTGCGCGGTGCGGACAGCATTGAACTGGATAATGGACCGCATCAGTTAGTGTTTCGCGTTGAGAAGACGATTCATCTTTCCAATAGTGAAGAACGGCTGTATATCTCCCCACCGCTGGTGGTCAGTTTTAATACCCAGCTCATCAACCAGGTCAATTTTCGCCTGCCTCGCCTGGAGAATGAGCGGGAAGCTAACCATTTTGATGCCGCGCCGCGCCTTGAATTGTTGGATGGCGATGCGACGCCGATTCCGGTAAAGCTGGATATTCTCGCCATTACCTCAACGGCAAAAACGATTGATTATGAGGTCGAGGTTGAACGCTATAACAAATCCGCGAAACGCGCTTCACTACCGCAATTTGCCACGATGATGGCAGATGACAGTACGCTGCTTTCGGGTGTTTCCGAGCTGGATGCTATTCCACCGCAGTCTCAGGTGCTCACAGAACAACGGCTGAAGTATTGGTTTAAACTGGCTGACCCACAAACGCGAAATACTTTCCTGCAGTGGGCGGAAAAACAACCATCTTCCTGAGATTTTTGTGCCTGTGCGCAGGCTTTTTCGGTCTTTATCTTGCAGCGATAAGTGCTTACAGTAATCTGTAGGAAAGTTAACTACGGATGTACATTATGGAACTGACGACTCGCACTTTACCTGCGCGGAAACATATTGCGCTGGTGGCACACGATCACTGCAAACAAATGCTGATGAGCTGGGTGGAACGGCATCAACCGTTACTGGAACAACACGTACTGTATGCAACAGGCACTACCGGTAACTTAATTTCCCGCGCGACCGGCATGAACGTCAACGCGATGTTGAGTGGCCCAATGGGGGGTGACCAGCAGGTTGGCGCATTGATCTCAGAAGGGAAAATTGATGTATTGATTTTCTTCTGGGATCCACTAAATGCCGTGCCGCACGATCCTGACGTGAAAGCCTTGCTGCGTCTGGCGACGGTATGGAACATTCCGGTCGCCACCAACGTGGCAACGGCAGACTTCATAATCCAGTCGCCGCATTTCAACGACGCGGTCGATATTCTGATCCCCGATTATCAGCGTTATCTCGCGGACCGTCTGAAGTAATATTGCACAGGTGGCAAACGCCACCTGTTTCTTACGGTTTTCTCGCCACCGGCACATCCAGATTTTTCAGTATTTCCACAAAGGGAGAGGGATTCTCTTTGTTAAACAGTGCCCATACCCGATGGCGTGCCCGGGTCAGCGCCACGTACATTAACCGCCGTTCTTCAGCGTCCGGGAAATCCTCAACCGGTGGCAGTAGCGCCTCTTCCATAATCGACTCCCGCGCCGCAGCCGGAAAACCATCACTTCCCTCCTGCAAGCCAACGATGATGACGTAATCCGCCTGTTGCCCTTTGCTGGCATGAATGGTCATAAAGTCGATTTGCAACTTCGGCCAGCGTGTTGCCGCTTTTTCCAGGCTGGCAGGCCTCATGTGATGGTAACGCGCCAGGATCAGAATGCGCTCTTCCGGTTTGGCATAACCAGAGAGCTTATCCAGCAAAGCGTCAAGTTGACTCTCATCCAATAACGTGACGGCTTTTTTTGTCTCCATTGGTTAAGCTGTTTAGCGGCTTTTTCAGCTGGCCTGGGTTCTGCTGAATAAACCGGTTTGCCACCTCACCGATACGACTGTTAAAACGGTAAGTCGTGTCTAAATCACAGCGTTCGCCTTCACCAAAGTTTTCATGGAAAGCGGTGGTGAGCGACATTTGCGCACCGCTGAATCGGTAAATCGCCTGCCAGTCATCACCAACAGCGAACAACGTCGTCTGACTGTTTTGCTTGCGTAATGCCGCTAACAACGCTGCCCGCTGCGGCGAGATATCCTGAAATTCATCAACCAGAATATGCTTCCACGGGCTGATAAAGCGACCTTTCTCCAGAATCACAATCGCCTGATGAATAAGGCCCGAAAAATCGACAGCGTTTTCTGCCTTCAGCGCACCTTTCCAGGCTTTTAATAACGGGGCCATCAACTTGATACGTTTACTGAACAGATCGCGAATCTCTTCGGGTGCACTGGCAATCATTTCTGCCTGTGCACCACCGTGCATCCGCATCAGACTTACCCAGCGATCGAGGCGAGAGGCAAGGCGACGCTGTAATTTTTCATCATCCCAGAAGTTACCTTCTGGCACTGACCACTGCATTTCTTCCGTCAGCCATTGCCGCCAGCCCTTCGCCTGCGCTTTCTTTTCGCTGCATTGCTTGCGCCACTCAGCAATAAAGAGTTCATGACGGGCAGCGGTATCATTTTCCAGTTTGCTGACTATCGGAACTTTTTTGCTGCCCTGCTGAATAATATGCAGCGCCAGCGCATGAAACGTGCGTGCGGTAATGTCTTCGGTATGTAGCCGTTCGCGAATCCGCTCGTCCATCTCTTCAGCGGCTTTGCGACCAAACGCCAGCAATAAAATTTGCTCAGGGGACGCTTCACCACGCGCCAGCAACCAGCCTGCACGGGCCACCAGCACCGACGTTTTTCCGCTTCCTGCACCTGCCAGCACTAACAGAGAATGCTCGCCATTAACGACTGCCCGGGCCTGCGCCGGATTCAGCGGTGAAGACTCGACCTGGCGGAAAAAATCCGCATACTCGGTAAGCATGGCTTCGGTATACGCCTGGTTATGCTGCAACCGAGCGCTTTCAATATCTTTCAACCAGGCCTGACATTTACGCCACGCCTCACGGCAGTTATCGAATTCTTCCAGTCGGTTAACCGGCAACGGCAACGCCGACAAAGCCTGGCGGATTTGTTGCTGCACGCCAGAGGTTTGCTCACGCGTCAGCCATTTATTTTCCCCAGTGCGCGTGGCAATCAAATCCAGTTGCTGGCGTAAAACACCAGACGCAATTTCGCTCATCTCGCCACTCCACCGCCGCCAGTGAGCATCAAGATGATGGTAAAAACGCTGCGTCTCGCCCCATTCGGTGCCGTGCAGACGCACCACTTTTTCGTCCGGCAGTACAAATTCCAGCTCGCCCCATACCAGACCGCGCTTACAGTGAATCGCCAGTAATTGATTGAAAGGAATAAGGTATTCGTGGCGATCGCCGGAGACTTTAATCCCGGCATTGAGGATCACCGCCCGATCGTAAGGGTGCTGTGCCAGACGTTTTCCAAGCGTTGTCGCTTTCAGTTCCATGACTCTGTAGATCCACACGAAATTATTTCTTATCAGTGTAACCGTCAGAGAAAACGTGCTCCAGCCCAAAAAAACGTTACAATTGCCGCCCATTACTGAAAACCACAGTAAAGCGAGGTTTTATGCGTACCGTTTTGAACATTCTGAACTTTGTGCTTGGCGGATTTGCCACCACTCTGGGCTGGCTGTTGGCGACTCTGGTCAGTATTGTGCTGATTTTTACCTTACCGCTGACACGATCCTGCTGGGAGATCACTAAACTGTCTCTGGTGCCTTATGGCAATGAAGCTATTCATGTCGATGAACTGAACCCGGCTGGCAAAAATGTGCTGCTGAATACTGGCGGTACGGTATTGAATATTTTCTGGCTGATTTTCTTTGGCTGGTGGTTATGCCTGATGCACATTGCAACGGGCATCGCACAATGTATTTCAATCATTGGCATTCCTGTCGGCATTGCGAACTTTAAAATTGCCGCTATTGCACTATGGCCGGTTGGTCGTCGCGTGGTATCGGTAGAAACAGCGCAAGCTGCGCGTGAAGCCAATGCACGTCGTCGTTTTGAATAATCCACTAATATGGCCTTTATGCTAAGTCCTTTGCTCAAACGCTATACCTGGAACAGCGCCTGGCTGTATTACGCGCGTATTTTTATTGCGCTTTGTGGAACCACAGCGTTTCCGTGGTGGCTGGGTGATGTAAAACTGACGATTCCGCTAACGCTGGGGATGGTGGCAGCGGCGCTGACCGATCTCGATGACCGACTGGCGGGACGTTTGCGTAACCTCATCATTACGCTGTTCTGCTTTTTTATCGCCTCGGCCTCAGTAGAATTGCTGTTTCCCTGGCCCTGGCTATTTGCGATTGGCTTAACGCTCTCTACCAGCGGCTTCATTTTGCTCGGCGGTCTGGGTCAACGCTATGCAACAATTGCCTTCGGTGCATTGCTGATCGCCATTTACACTATGTTGGGAACATCACTGTATGAGCACTGGTATCAGCAGCCGATGTATCTGCTGGCCGGTGCCGTCTGGTACAACGTCCTGACACTTATTGGTCATCTGCTGTTCCCGGTCCGCCCGCTGCAGGACAACCTGGCGCGTTGCTATGAACAACTGGCGCGTTATCTTGAGCTCAAGTCGCGCATGTTTGATCCTGATATTGAAGATCAAAGCCAGGCACCGCTGTACGATTTGGCTCTCGCCAACGGTCTGCTGATGGCGACATTGAATCAGACGAAACTCTCGCTGCTGACCCGCTTACGTGGCGATCGTGGTCAACGGGGAACGCGTCGCACGCTGCATTATTACTTTGTCGCACAGGATATTCACGAGCGTGCCAGCTCTTCTCATATTCAGTATCAAACATTGCGTGAACATTTTCGCCACAGCGACGTGCTGTTCCGTTTTCAGCGGCTGATGTCGATGCAGGGCCAGGCGTGCCAGCAACTGTCACGCTGTATTTTGTTGCGTCAGCCTTATCAACATGATCCGCATTTTGAGCGCGCTTTTACGCATATTGATGCTGCGCTGGAGCGGATGCGCGATAACGGCGCACCCGCCGATTTACTCAAAACACTGGGATTTTTGCTGAACAATTTACGCGCCATTGATGCCCAACTGGCAACAATTGAATCAGAACAGGCCCAGGCACTACCCCATAATAATGACGAAAATGAGCTCGCTGATGACAGCCCGCACGGGTTGAGTGATATCTGGCTGCGTCTTAGCCGTCACTTCACGCCGGAATCCGCCCTCTTCCGTCATGCGGTAAGAATGTCGCTGGTGTTGTGCTTCGGCTACGCCATCATTCAGATAACCGGAATGCATCACGGGTATTGGATCTTGCTGACAAGTTTGTTTGTCTGCCAGCCAAACTATAACGCCACGCGCCACCGCCTGAAGTTAAGGATTATTGGTACGCTGGTAGGTATCGCCATTGGCATTCCTGTGCTGTGGTTTGTGCCATCACTGGAAGGGCAGCTGGTGCTGCTGGTTATTACCGGCGTGCTCTTTTTTGCCTTCCGTAACGTGCAATACGCTCATGCAACGATGTTCATCACACTTTTGGTGCTACTGTGTTTTAACTTACTGGGTGAAGGTTTTGAAGTAGCGTTACCTCGCGTAATCGATACGCTGATTGGTTGTGCCATTGCGTGGGCGGCAGTGAGCTACATCTGGCCTGACTGGCAGTTTCGCAATCTGCCGCGCATGCTCGAACGCGCCACAGAGGCCAACTGTCGGTATCTCGATGCCATACTGGAGCAATACCATCAGGGGCGTGATAACCGTCTGGCGTATCGTATTGCCCGCCGCGATGCACACAACCGTGATGCTGAGCTGGCGTCGGTGGTATCAAATATGTCCAGCGAGCCGAACGTTACCCCGCAAATTCGCGAAGCCGCGTTTCGGTTGCTGTGCCTTAACCATACGTTTACCAGCTATATCTCAGCCCTCGGTGCTCACCGGGAGCAGTTAACTAATCCTGAAATTCTGGCGTTTCTTGATGACGCAGTTTGCTATGTTGATGACGCGTTACATCATCAACCTGCTGATGAAGAACGCGTCAATGAGGCATTAGCTAGCCTGAAACAGCGGATGCAGCAACTTGAACCACGGGCAGACAGCAAAGAACCTCTGGTCGTACAACAAGTTGGATTATTGATTGCATTACTGCCTGAGATTGGTCGTCTGCAACGCCAGATTACTCAAGTTCCGCAGGAAACTCCTGTTTCGGCGTAAGAGAGTCAGCCCATTCTGCAAGCTCCTGGCGGCGTGCCACCGGGAGCGCAGCTTCATGAATGCCGATAATGGCACCTTCAAGCATAAACAGAATCTTTTCTGTCACCAGACTGTTTTGCTGCCGCAGTCGCAACCAACACATTTTTGCCCCAAGTATACGTAACGCCCGTACATCCTTAATCCCCACCTCCCCGAGAATCGCTTCCAGATGAAAAGACATATTGGGCAAATCTTTCAGTCTTTCCCGGGTATTGCGCGTGCTTTTCTCTTTCAGCGCTGCATCGAGAGAATATTTCGACAGACGCACCAGCTTCAGTTGATTTCGCCATAGACTTTCATCAACCCGATAGTAATTGAGGGTAACGGATCGGCCACACTTTTTATATGTCAGCCAGACAGGCGGATGTTTTACACAGTACTGTGCACTTTGCTCACAAGCCCGAAGATACAACTCACCATCAGAAACCATCGCAAACACCGTGTCGTCAACGGTCAGGCTGTAACTGCCAAACAATGATCGGTATTCAATTGTGCCCAACGTTGCCAGGTATTCTTGTGATTTATAGATCCGCTTATAGGAGAGGCTTTTCATAAAATTCCTTTTAAAATCATAACATAAAAGAATGATTCACATTAACGGATCCGTTAACTACGAAAATAGGCAACTTATTCTTAAGGGGCAAGATTAATTTATGTTTTCCCGTCACCAACGACAAAATTTGCGAGGCTCTTTCCGAAAATAGGGTTGATCTTTGTTGTCACTGGATGTACTGTACATCCATACAGTAACTCACAGGGGCTGGATTGATTATGTACACTTCAGGCTATGCACATCGTTCTTCGTCGTTCTCATCCGCAGCAAGTAAAATTGCGCGTGTCTCTACGGAAAACACTACAGCCGGGCTTATCAGTGAAGTTGTCTATCGCGAAGATCAGCCCATGATGACGCAACTTCTACTGTTGCCATTGTTACAGCAACTCGGTCAGCAATCGCGCTGGCAACTCTGGTTAACACCGCAACAAAAACTGAGTCGGGAATGGGTTCAGGCATCTGGGCTACCCTTAACGAAAGTAATGCAGATTAGCCAGCTCTCCCCTTGCCACACTGTGGAGTCAATGGTTCGCGCTTTACGCACGGGCAATTACAGTGTGGTGATCGGTTGGTTGGCAGATGATTTGACTGAAGAAGAGCATGCTGAACTTGTTGATGCGGCAAATGAAGGTAACGCTATGGGGTTTATTATGCGTCCGGTAAGCGCATCCTCTCACGCCACGAGACAACTTTCCGGGCTAAAAATTCACTCTAATTTGTATCATTAAGTAAATTTAGGATTAATCCTGGAACTTTTTTTGTCGCCCAGCCAATGCTTTCAGTCGTGACTAATTTTCCTTGCGGAGGCTTGTCTGAAGCGGTTTCCGCGATTCTCTTCTGTAAATTGTCGCTGACAAAAAAGATTAAACATACCTTATACAAGACTTTTTTTTCATATGCCTGACGGAGTTCACACTTGTAAGTTTTCAACTACGTTGTAGACTTTACATCGCCAGGGGTGCTCGGCATAAGCCGAAGATATCGGTAGAGTTAATATTGAGCAGATCCCCCGGTGAAGGATTTAACCGTGTTATCTCGTTGGAGATATTCATGGCGTATTTTGGATGATAACGAGGCGCAAAAAATGAAAAAGACAGCTATCGCGATTGCAGTGGCACTGGCTGGTTTCGCTACCGTAGCGCAGGCCGCTCCGAAAGATAACACCTGGTACACTGGTGCTAAACTGGGCTGGTCCCAGTACCATGACACTGGTTTCATCAACAACAATGGCCCGACCCATGAAAACCAACTGGGCGCTGGTGCTTTTGGTGGTTACCAGGTTAACCCGTATGTTGGCTTTGAAATGGGTTACGACTGGTTAGGTCGTATGCCGTACAAAGGCAGCGTTGAAAACGGTGCATACAAAGCTCAGGGCGTTCAACTGACCGCTAAACTGGGTTACCCAATCACTGACGACCTGGACATCTACACTCGTCTGGGTGGCATGGTATGGCGTGCAGACACTAAATCCAACGTTTATGGTAAAAACCACGACACCGGCGTTTCTCCGGTCTTCGCTGGCGGTGTTGAGTACGCGATCACTCCTGAAATCGCTACCCGTCTGGAATACCAGTGGACCAACAACATCGGTGACGCACACACCATCGGCACTCGTCCGGACAACGGCATGCTGAGCCTGGGTGTTTCCTACCGTTTCGGTCAGGGCGAAGCAGCTCCAGTAGTTGCTCCGGCTCCAGCTCCGGCACCGGAAGTACAGACCAAGCACTTCACTCTGAAGTCTGACGTTCTGTTCAACTTCAACAAAGCAACCCTGAAACCGGAAGGTCAGGCTGCTCTGGATCAGCTGTACAGCCAGCTGAGCAACCTGGATCCGAAAGACGGTTCCGTAGTTGTTCTGGGTTACACCGACCGCATCGGTTCTGACGCTTACAACCAGGGTCTGTCCGAGCGCCGTGCTCAGTCTGTTGTTGATTACCTGATCTCCAAAGGTATCCCGGCAGACAAGATCTCCGCACGTGGTATGGGCGAATCCAACCCGGTTACTGGCAACACCTGTGACAACGTGAAACAGCGTGCTGCACTGATCGACTGCCTGGCTCCGGATCGTCGCGTAGAGATCGAAGTTAAAGGTATCAAAGACGTTGTAACTCAGCCGCAGGCTTAAGTTCTCGTCTGGTAGAAAAACCCCGCTGCTGCGGGGTTTTTTTTGCCTTTAGTAAATTGAACTGACTTTCGTCAGTTATTCCTTACCCAGCAATGCCTGCAGATCCTGCTTCAGAGAAGACATTTTATTCGCGTATTTCTCTTTGTTTTCCGCATCTTCAATCAGCTGAACAATCGTTTCAGAAAGCGTTTTACCGCGACGCTGCGCAAGACCAGCCAGACGTTGCCAGACAATAAATTCCAGATCGATCGATTTTTTGCGCGTATGCTGGTGTTCCGCATTAAAATGGCGCTTTCGTCTTGCCCGAATGGTTTGCTTCATGCGATTGACCAGTTCCGGATTCATATGCTTGTCAATCCAGCCATTTACCAGCACGGGTTCATTTTCCAGCGAGAGCAACACATCGACGGCTTCCTGGGCGGCACTGGCTTCTATGTAACGGGTGATTAACTCCCCTTCGCGATGCTTCTTAACCAGATACTTCCATTTCCAACCGCTTTCAAGATTTTCAAGTTGTTGATATTTCATAGCGATCTCAATGTTACCGTGTAACTCTTTACAGAATATCAGCTTTTTAGGCCAGTGAAGAAAAGAATCTCCATCCTGTGAGCTTTAACGCCCATGCCAGGAGTATTGTCGGTGCTTTCTACGTGTGCTGTAGTGCCGGTTACGGTATAATCGCGGCTTTGACAACAGACTAAAAAACATCAACTTTGACCATTACGAAACTTGCATGGCGTGACCTGGTTCCTGATACCGATAGCTATCAGGAAATATTTGCTCAGCCACATTTGATTGACGAAAACGATCCTTTATTCAGTGATACTCAACCGCGGCTGCAATTTGCGCTGGAGCAGTTGCTGCATACGCGAGCATCCTCCTCTTTTATGCTGGCGAAGGCCCCGGAAGAGTCTGAGTATCTGAATCTTATTGCCAATGCCGCGCGTACGCTACAAAGCGATGCAGGCCAACTGGTGGGCGGTCACTATGAGGTTTCCGGCCACTCCATCCGCTTACGTCACGCAGTGAGTGCAGATGATAATTTTGCGACTTTAACGCAAGTTGTCGCTGCCGACTGGGTAGAAGCGGAGCAACTCTTTGGCTGCCTGCGCCAGTTTAATGGCGACATTACCCTGCAGCCTGGTCTGGTGCATCAGGCAAATGGCGGTATTCTCATTATCTCTTTGCGTACACTGCTGGCGCAACCTCTGCTGTGGATGCGGCTGAAAAATATCGTTAACCGCGAGCGTTTTGACTGGGTTGCGTTTGATGAGTCGCGCCCTCTCCCCGTCTCTGTGCCTTCGATGCCATTGAAGCTGAAAGTCATTCTGGTAGGCGAACGCGAATCATTGGCTGATTTCCAGGAGATGGAGCCAGAGCTTTCAGAGCAGGCTATTTATAGCGAATTTGAAGATACTCTGCAGATTGTCGATGCGGAGTCAGTAACCCAGTGGTGTCGCTGGGTGACATTTACCGCCAGACATAATCACTTACCTGCACCGGGAGCGGATGCCTGGCCGATACTTATCCGCGAAGCAGCACGCTACACCGGTGAACAAGAAACACTTCCGCTTAGCCCGCAGTGGATCCTCCGCCAGTGTAAAGAGGTCGCCTCCCTGTGTGATGGCGACACCTTCTCCGGCGAGCAGCTAAACTTAATGCTGCAGCAGCGTGAATGGCGCGAAGGTTTCCTCGCTGAACGTATGCAGGATGAGATCCTTCAGGAGCAAATCCTGATTGAAACCGAAGGCGAACGCATCGGGCAAATTAACGCCCTTTCGGTCATTGAATTTCCGGGTCATCCACGCGCTTTTGGCGAACCTTCTCGCATTAGCTGCGTTGTGCATATTGGCGATGGTGAATTCACCGACATCGAACGCAAAGCGGAGCTTGGCGGCAATATCCATGCGAAAGGGATGATGATCATGCAAGCGTTCCTGATGTCGGAACTACAGCTTGAGCAACAGATCCCCTTCTCAGCATCGCTGACATTTGAGCAGTCATACAGTGAAGTTGATGGAGATAGTGCCTCGATGGCTGAACTCTGCGCCCTGATAAGCGCCCTCGCCGATGTGCCGGTGAATCAGAGTATCGCTATCACAGGTTCAGTCGATCAGTTCGGTCGCGCCCAGCCGGTCGGTGGTTTAAATGAGAAAATCGAAGGCTTCTTTGCTATTTGCCAGCAACGTGAGTTAACCGGGAAACAAGGTGTCATTATCCCCACAGCTAACGTTCGCCATTTAAGTCTTCACAGTGAACTGGTGAAAGCGGTAGAAGAAGGCAAATTCACCATCTGGGCAGTAGACGATGTGACTGACGCACTGCCGTTATTATTAAATCTGGTGTGGGATGGCGAAGGCCAAACGACGCTGATGCAAACCATCCAGGAACGTATCGCGCAAGCATCGCAACAGGAAGGACGTCACCGTTTTCCATGGCCATTACGTTGGCTGAACTGGTTTATTCCGAACTGATCGGACTTGTTCAGCGTACACGTGTTAGCTATCCTGCGTGCTTCAATAAAATAAGGCTTACAGAGAACATGGTAGATAAACGCGAATCCTATACAAAAGAAGACCTTCTTGCCTCTGGTCGCGGTGAACTGTTTGGCGCTAAAGGCCCGCAATTGCCAGCACCGAACATGCTGATGATGGACCGTGTGGTCAAAATGACCGAAACGGGTGGTAACTTCGACAAAGGGTATGTTGAAGCAGAACTGGATATCAATCCGGATCTGTGGTTCTTCGGATGCCACTTTATTGGCGATCCGGTTATGCCGGGATGCCTGGGCCTGGACGCAATGTGGCAGCTGGTAGGGTTCTACCTCGGCTGGCTGGGCGGCGAAGGTAAAGGCCGCGCGCTGGGCGTTGGCGAAGTGAAATTCACTGGTCAGGTACTGCCGACAGCGAAAAAAGTGACCTACCGTATTCACTTTAAACGCATTGTTAACCGTCGTCTGATTATGGGCCTGGCGGATGGCGAAGTGCTGGTTGATGGTCGTCTGATCTATACCGCCAGCGACCTGAAAGTCGGTCTGTTCCAGGATACGTCTGCCTTCTGATTATAATCAGACAGAGTATCAAAAGGCGAAACCTCCGCAATGCGGAGGTTTCTTTTTAAAGAGACAGAATCAGGCCATTACTACCCTGTCCGCCATGGCTTCTCGCCAGCCTCCCAGCCATTGTGACCTTTGATTCAGCGTCTGATAGGGACACATTTCTTTTGAGCGTCCGGCGATGCCGGCCTGATAACCACGTTGATGTGCCCGTTCCAGGCGATCTCGTTTTTGTCTCTTCATGCCTCGTTTCCCTCATACTGGTTTCTGGTGGAAAAGAAAACAGTGATTACTAAATGTGCAATCACAGTTAAGCAATACCGCGAATCATAACTGCCGTCAATGCGCAAAATTCACGCCACTGTCATATTTGTGAGCTACACGGGCATGTCGGTTGTACAAAAAATGTGAAGAGGAACAAATTTTTCCGCACGTTAGAGACAAAAAAACCGCCTCAGGCAACATACCGGAGACGGTTATATTTACAAATCTTTATAATTAAGGTAGACGCTTTATCTCTTGTGCAATAGAAGCGGCTTCCTGACTCCAGACACCGGCCAGCACTTTAACCATCTCATCGTAACCATCCTGAGTTTGCACTCCTTCCAGACGGAACGGACGTTTGATCAGTTGTCCCTGGTGGTTCAACAGCCACTCACCACTGACAATGACCTTGCCATCATAGCGACCGTTAAACTCCGTTACGGTAACATTGAGCGTGTCCTGGGCGCTTCCCAGAGGCTGGGAGGCAACCACCCAGCCGGGCAGTTGCGTACTCAGGTTGGCAACCAGGGTGTTGCGCAACTGTTGATCCAACGGGCTGGCCCACAAGTTGTTGTTGGCAATCACATACTTCACATCACTGGTTTGATAAACCACACCATTCCCCGCCAGATAGTCAGGAACAGTGACCTGCTCTACCCATAACAGACGATTGCCCTGGCTGGCGGTACTTTGTGTACCGCTCTGCACCACAGGTAACTGGTAATAGTTTTTATTAATTTCGCCGGAGCTGCATCCGGCCAGCCACAGTGCTGCAATCGTCACTAGCCACTTTTTCATTGTTTCGCCCTCTTCGGCTCTGGATCTTTTTTGTCCTTCGCTTCAAATACCAGCGCGTTACTCTTCTCATTGAGCGTTTTCAGCACCGGTTGCAGTTCTCGCAACACCTGATCAAGGCGCTGCATATCCGCCACCATCTTGTTGTAGGCTGCGGAGCCAGGCTGGAAGCCCTGCATGCTGCGATTCAATTCACGCAACGTTGACTGCATATCCGTCGGCAACTGCTGCATCGACTGGCTAGCGAGGATCTTGTTCATGCTATCCAGCGTCGTTTGCAGGTTTTTCATTGTGCGCTGACTTTCAGAAAGCGTACTGGTTGCCTGTTCAATCATCGGATTCAATGGCAGTTTGTTGATCTTATCCAACGCTTCCATCAGTCGTTGCTGGATTTGCGCCAGGCCGCCGCTAACGGTCGGGATAATCTGATAACCATTAAATTCACGAATACCGGTTATTGCAGGCGTATTTGGATAGAAATCGAGATCAACATACAGTGCACCAGTGACCAGGTTTCCGGTTTTCAGCGATCCGCGTAAACCACGTTTCAACAATTCGCCAAGGTGCTCAACAACATCCGCATTTTCGCCAAGCTGCATTTTCAGCCGCTCTGGCTCGATACGAATCAGTACCGGAATACGGTAATCATCGTTAAATGTCTGACGCATATTCGGCGCAAAGAATGGCACTTTGCTTACGGTACCCAGGCGAATACCCCGGAACTCTACCGGAGCTCCCGGTTGCAGACCGCGTACCGAATCTTTAAAGAACATCAGATAATCAATGTGATCGGTGTACAACGAATCCTGAATGCTCTTCTGATCATCATACAAAACGAAAGCTGTTTTCGGTGCCACTGGCTGCCCTAAATCCAGACCTTCCGGCACATCAAAGCTGACACCGCCACTCAGCAGCGTTGTCAATGAGCCCATCTCCACACGCATCCCTGCTGACGTCAGATCAACCGCAATGCCACTATCTTTCCAGAAGCGAACATTGTTGGTCACCAGTCGGTCATAAGGTGCATTGATGAACAGTTGATAGCTGATATTGCGTTTTTGTGTATCGAAGGTGCTGGTTTCAACCGAACCTACCCGATAGCCACGGAACAGCACCGGATCTCCTGGCGAGAGCTGCCCGGCTTTTTTGCTATCGAGAATCACACGGATACCTTTCGCATCAGGCGGGGCCAACGGTGGCGAGTCCAGCAAATCGTATTTATCCATTTTGCTGCCTTTCGCGCCTGGCTGCAGTTCGATATAAACTCCAGACAGCAGCGTTCCCAGGCCGCTAATCCCTTCGCGACCAATCTGCGGTTTCACCACCCAAAAGACGGTGTCTTTATGCAGCAATTTTTCCATACCGGAATTCAGCCGCGCTTTGATTTCAACGTGCGTCAAATCATCAGCCAGTGTGGCGCTTTCAACCACGCCGACGTCAACGCTACGGCTTTTAATGGTGGTTTTGCCACCTTCAATTCCTTCCGCATTCGCGGTGATCAGGGGTCACTTCCGGTCCCTGATGGCTGTAATGATAAAAAAGAACCCAGGCCCCAATGAGCGCCGTGACGATAGGAAATATCCACACGGGAGACCAGTTCTTCACTTTCTGGATTTTGGCTTCCCCATTATTAGATTCCATACTGTCAGGACTCCTCATGCTCTGATTCAGGTTGACGATCCCACGACAAACGCGGGTCAAACGTCATAGCAGAAAACATTGTCATTATGACGACTAAAGCAAACATTAATGCACCCATTGCCGGATAAATACTCATTAAACCTCCCATACGCACCAGCGCCGAGAGCACCGCGATAACGAAAACGTCAATCATCGACCAGCGGCCTACAAACTCAACAACTTCATAAATCAAATGCATTCTTTCACTGTCGCGCTTGCCATGCCCTTTGGCATCCCAACACAGCCACGCGATGGCGATCATCTTTAACGTTGGCACCATAATACTGGCCAGAAAGATCACCGCAGCGACGGGATAAGAGCCTTCGCTCCATAACAGAATGACCCCAGCGAGAATCGTCGACGGCATCTTCGAGCCTAATAAATCCGTCACCATGATGGGCAAAATATTAGCCGGAAGATACAGCATGATGGACGTTACAAGCAGCGCGAGTGTCCACTGCAGGCTGTTTCTACGCCGAACGTACCCTTTGGTACTACAACGCGGGCACACGGGTTCATCAGCAGGAAGGATTGCCGTACAACAGGAGCACGAACGCAGCCCCTGACGTATCCCCGTGACGCCTGGTTTTAGCGGCTGGCGCAGTTCTGGCATCGGGGCGATGTCGTCCCATAACCAGCGACGATCAACGCACTGAAAAGCGCGCAGTTGCAGGACACAAAATAAACACCAGGGGAGAAAGCTGCTGCCTACCCCAATGCTGCCGTAAGCCATCAGTTTAACGAAACTGACCAGCACACCCGCGAGGAAAATCTCCGCCATTCCCCAGGTTTTGAGTTGAAAAAGCACCCGTGCCAGTTGCTCTTTTAAACGGACCGGTAATTCCGCGCGATTCACCAGTAACAGAATGGTTATCAGACAAAACGCGGGAACCAGTTGCACAAACAACAGGAAAAAGGTGCCGAGGCTGGCGTAGTCCTCAGAAAAAAGCACGCCGGGAATTTCCAGTAATGTAATTTCACTGGTAACTCCTGCAACGTTCATATTCACAAAAGGAAACAAGTTGGACAGCAACAGCATGAACAGTGCAGCCAACGCATAGGCGGTGGGACGCTGCCGAGGGGCATCCCACGCCACGGTTAACGTTGTGCCACACCGGGGACATGCCGCTTTCTGACCATGCTCAAGGCGCGGTAACGCCACCAGCATGTCACACTGCGAGCACAGGATGTGCTTCGCGGCATGATGATGTTCGCACATTGGTACTCCTTAATGATGCGCTATTTTACAGATGACTAACAAAGTGTTGGTTTTCATGCCTGATAAACCCAGTTCATCAGGCAATTTTACCGTTGTCAGCTGTCTCTGTTTAAATCGACTATTTTGCGATCAGCCACCATTTTTTAACGCTTCAAGATACTCCCAGCGTTCAAAGGCTTGCTCCAGCTCCTGCTCTGCAGCAGCCATATCAGCAAGCACTTTTTGCGTCTGCTCATGCGGCTGACTGAAGAAGGAAGCATCCGCCACTTGCGTCTGTAGGGCTTCCAGCTTCGCCTCCAGATCTTCGAGCAATTGCGGTAGCTGCTCCAGTTCGCGCTGCAATTTATAGCTTAGTTTGCTACTGCTGCGTTTTACAGTTTCTGCTTTTGCCGCGGCGGCTTCTTCGGTTTTTTTCACCGCAGGCTGTTTGAGCGCCACATACTGCTCTTGCTGACCACGGGCATCATGATAACCGCCGACATAACGACCAATTTTACCGCCGCCTTCGAAGATCCAACATTCTGTAACGGTGTTATCGACAAACTGACGATCGTGGCTAACCAGCAATACCGTGCCCTGATAGCTGTCGATCAGTTCTTCCAGCAGTTCCAGCGTTTCGACATCAAGATCGTTGGTCGGTTCGTCAAGAATCAATAAGTTGCTTGGTTTGAGGAACAAACGCGCCAGCAGCAAGCGGTTCCGCTCACCGCCAGAAAGCGCACGTACCGGCGTCATCGCCCGTTTCGGATGGAACAGAAAGTCCTGCAAATAGCCCAATACGTGGCGTGGCTTGCCGTTAACCATCACCTCTTGCTTACCTTCGGCAAGGTTATCCATCACCGTTTTATCGGGATCCAGTTCCGCGCGGTGCTGATCGAAATAAGCCACTTCCAGTTTGGTGCCAACGTGAATACGCCCGCTGTCCGCTTGAAGCTGACCGAGCATCAGTTTTAGCAGCGTGGTTTTGCCGCACCCATTCGGACCAATCAGGGCAATTTTGTCGCCACGTAGAACCTGGGCAGAAAAATCTTTCACCAGTTGCTTACCGTTAACCTGGTAGCAAACGTCTTCCATTTCGAAAACGATTTTACCGGAGCGGCTGGCCTCTTCCACCTGCATCTTTGCGGTACCCATCACTTCGCGACGTTCACCACGTTCGCGACGCATCGCTTTCAGGGCGCGTACGCGGCCTTCATTACGGGTACGGCGTGCTTTGATCCCCTGGCGGATCCACACCTCTTCCTGCGCCAGTTTGCGATCGAACTCGGCATTTTGTAATTCTTCCACGCGCAGGGCTTCTTCTTTTTCCAGCAGGTACTGGTCGTAATTCCCTGGATAGGTCACCAGCTTGCCGCGATCGAGATCAACAATGCGCGTCGCCATATTGCGGATAAACGAACGGTCGTGGGAGATGAAAATAATCGTCCCGTTGAAAGTTTTCAAAAACCCTTCCAGCCAGTCGATGGTTTCAATATCCAGGTGGTTTGTCGGTTCATCAAGCAACAGCACGCGCGGATTACTCACCAGCGCGCGTCCTAATGCCGCTTTACGCAACCAGCCGCCGGAAAGCGACGACAGCGCAACGTTAGGATCTAACCCCAGTTGCGCCAGCACTTCGTTGATGCGGTTTTCCAGCTGCCACAGGTTGTGGTGATCCAGCTGTTCCTGAACCTTCGCCAGTTCGTTGAGATTTTTCTCGCTCGGGTCGTTCATCACCAGGCGCGAAATATCGTGATAGCGTTTCAGATATTCCGCTTGTTCTTCAATGCCTTCGGCAACGAAATCATAAACGCTACCCTCAACGTTACGCGGCGGATCCTGTTGCAGACGCGCTACAATCAAATCTTGCTCGTAAATAATGCGACCGTCATCCAGCCCTTGTTCACGGTTGAGGATTTTCATTAACGTCGATTTGCCTGCGCCGTTGCGGCCCACCAGACAAACACGTTCGTTATCTTCGATATGCAGTTCTGCGTTATCGAGAAGCGGCGCGTCGCTGAACGACAGCCATGCGCCATGCATACTGATTAATGACATTACTATTCCTTTCAGGCTGCGGTAATCAGCCAGCAGTTGTGGATCTGGCGGTTACGGGCGAAATCCTGGGAGAGCGTTTTTTGCGTAATTTCTTGTGCTTTCAGTCCCAGTTTTGCCAGGCCGTCGAGATCCATACGGAAGCCACGTTTGTTGTTCGAGAACATGATCGTCCCACCTGCACGCAGCAGACGTTTCAAATCTTTCATCAGCGCCAGATGATCGCGCTGAACATCAAACGCATCTTCCATTCGTTTTGAGTTAGAGAAGGTTGGCGGATCGATAAAGATCAGATCGAACTGTTCATTTGCCTCACGCAGCCACGCCAGGCAATCGGCCTGAATCAGGCGATGCGCACGCCCGGTCAGGCCATTCAGACGCAGGTTGCGTTCTGCCCATTCCAGATAAGTACGCGACATATCCACGGTGGTGGTGCTGCGTGCACCGCCTAATCCCGCATGCACGGTGGCGCTGCCGGTATAAGAGAACAGGTTGAGGAAATCTTTGCCTTTGCTCATCTGACCGAGCATACGACGGGCGATGCGGTGATCGAGGAACAGACCAGTATCGAGATAATCCGTCAGGTTCACCCACAAGTGAGCGTTATATTCGGTAACTTCAAGAAACTCGCCCTTCTCGCCCAGTTTCTGGTATTGGTTTTTGCCCTTCTGGCGTTCACGGGTTTTCAGCACCAGTTTGTTTGGCGCAATCCCCAGTACCGAAATGGTTGCAGCGATAATATCGAACAGACGCTGACGCGCTTTGTGAGCATCAATAGTTTTTGGCGGCGCATACTCCTGCACCACCACCCAGTCGGCATAACGGTCAACGGCAACGTTATATTCTGGCAGATCGGCGTCATACAGGCGGTAACATTCAATCCCTTCCTGGCGAGCCCACTTCTCGAATTTTTTGAGGTTCTTACGCAGGCGGTTGGTGTAGTCTTCCGCTACCATCGCCGGTTTGCTGTCTGGAGTGCTTTCGGCAACGTGGTAATTTTTCTGTACGCAGTCCAGCGGGCCGTTTTTCGCCTTGTACTGTTTGTCTGCACGCAGCTGCAAGCAGCTTAGCAGATCCGGCGAGGCACTAAACAAAGAGAGATTCCAGCCACCAAACTGGTTTTTCATGATCCGACCCAGCAGGCTATGCAGCGCAATCAGCGCCGGTTCGCTGTCCAGACGTTCCCCGTATGGCGGGTTGCTCAACACTGTGCCGTACGGCCCTTTCGGCAGCGGATTGGTCAGTTGCGCGACATCTTTCACCTCAAAGGTGATCAGTTCACCAATCCCCGCAAGACGGGCGTTAGTGCGTGCACGTTGAATCACCCGTGCGTCGCTGTCCGAACCGTAAAAATGAGAGCTATACTCAGCCAGGCCTTTACGGGCGCGAGTTTGCGCTTCCGCTTTCACTTCCTGCCAGATAGCTTCATCATGCTGCGCCCAGCCGCTAAAGCCCCAACGCCCACGGTGCAAGCCTGGTGCGCGATCGGTCGCCAGCATCGCTGCTTCAATCAGCAACGTACCGGAACCACACATCGGATCGAGCAGCGGTGTTCCTGGCTGCCAGCCGGATCGCATCACAATAGCGGCTGCCAGGGTTTCTTTGATCGGCGCAATACCAGCACGATCGCGATAGCCACGCAGATGTAAACCATCACCACTCAGATCAAGAGCGATACTGGCGGTTTCTTTATGCAGCCAGACGTTAACGCGGATATCCGGCGCATCGCGATCAACATTTGGACGCGGCAGATTTTTCCGCGTGAAAGCATCGACGATCGCGTCTTTCACTTTCATCGCGCCGTACTGACTGTTGCGGATGGTGTCATTCAAACCACTGAAGTGGACAGCGAAGGTCGCGCCAGGATTAAACATCTCTGTCCAGTTGATCGCCTGAACACCGAGATAGAGGTCTAAATCGCTGTAAACCTTACACTCGCCCAGCGGCAACATAATACGCGAGGCCAGGCGGCTCCACATCAGGCTCTGGTAAACAAGCCGTGTGTCGCCCTTGAAATGGACCCCACCCTGAACCACCTGGCATTCAACGGCCCCCAGGTTTTCCAGTTCAGTTTTTAACAGCTCTTCCAGCCCACGGGCCGTACTGGCAAACAGAGAATTCATATCGTCACTTTTACTCTAAGAGCCTACCGCAGTAGGCGTAATTGTTGCAGTCAGTCTGGACATGGACAGCGCGGAGAAACCGGAGCGTACACAAGTACGTGAGGATTTCGAGCATAACCCAGGGCCAAACTGACAAATAAAATAGCCTAATGGGACAGGCGCTAAGAAAATTGTTGCGCATTATAGCTAATAAGCGCGTCATGTCATAAAGTTGAGGGCTTATTTTCATTTGAGGACCGCACCGTGGCGACATTAATCCGGCTTTTTATTCATCCTGTTAAATCGATGCGCGGCATTGGTCTTACACATGCTCTGGCAGATGTCAGTGGTCTGGCCTTCGATCGCATCTTTATGATCACGGAACCTGACGGTACGTTTATTACCGCTCGCCAGTTTCCCCAGATGGTACGGTTTACTCCTTCACCTGTGCATGATGGCTTGCATCTCACCGCACCAGATGGCAGTAGCGCATATGTTCGTTTTGCTGATTTCGCCACACAAGACGCACCAACCGAAGTTTGGGGCACACATTTTACCGCGCGAATTGCGCCAGACGCGATCAACAAATGGCTAAGTGGATTTTTCTCCCGCGAAGTGCAATTACGCTGGGTGGGGCCACAAATGACCCGGCGCGTGAAACGCCACAACACTGTACCTCTGTCATTTGCTGATGGCTATCCTTACCTTCTTGCTAACGAAGCCTCGTTACGTGATCTCCAACAACGTTGTCCGGCCAGTGTAAAAATGGAGCAATTCCGCCCCAATCTGGTGGTTTCCGGCGCGTCAGCCTGGGAAGAAGATCGCTGGAAAGTGATTCGCATTGGTGATGTGGTGTTTGATGTGGTTAAACCTTGTAGCCGCTGTATTTTCACCACCGTCAGCCCAGAAAAAGGGCAAAAACATCCGGCAGGCGAACCATTAAAAACATTGCAATCTTTCCGCACTGCCCAGGATAACGGCGATGTCGATTTTGGTCAGAATTTAATTGCCCGTAATAGCGGCGTGATTCGCGTTGGCGATGAGGTGGAAATTCTGGCAACGGCTCCGGCAAAAATTTACGGCGCAGCTGCCGCTGATGATACCGCCAACATCACGCAACAACCGGACGCAAATGTAGATATTGACTGGCAGGGACAGGCATTTCGTGGAAATAACCAACAGGTGTTGCTGGAGCAATTAGAAAATCAGGGAATTCGTATCCCTTATTCTTGCCGCGCGGGCATTTGTGGAAGTTGCCGTGTTCAGCTTTTAGAAGGCGAAGTCACGCCGCTGAAAAAATCAGCAATGGGCGATGATGGCACCATTCTTTGCTGTAGCTGTGTACCGAAGACTGCACTTAAGTTGGCGCGTTAGACTGCCTGTTCGAGGCTGAAGCTGTCAACATTAACCTGCGGTTTCAGCCTGTCGTTCATGATTTTAATGGCGTCGCCCAACTGCATCGCGCGACCCGCAATAACAACGCAGGGTTGTGCCAGCAGGCATAGTGCGGCATTTTCGCCAGATTCAACGACCAGCAAATTGACCTGCTCGTGAGTATCGCTCAACCAAACGCAGGCCGCATCGCCCGGCATGGGCACCCACATTTCACCATGGGAAACAAAATGCCAGCTTTTCGGCATTTGCGGTTTGAGATAGCGAATTGCTACCAGTGCATTCAGCACCAGTTCGGCTTTTTGTTCTTTAGATAAATTAAAATCGCGGCACTTTTCTTCAAAAGAGAAATAGAGCGCGGCGTCGTCAACGCAAAAGCCTGCGGGAGAAAAGGCATCTGGAGTCAACATCTTGCGCGCAAAACGTGAGCGAAATAGCATACCATTGGCTAAATCGAGCATCATTCGATCGTGCTCTTCATCGTAATACCAACGCCAGTTATCGTCTGGTTTAATTCGCATCTGCCTCTCCCCTACCCTATAAAACCGCAGCAACACAATCCATTGTCGCTTCGCTTAATAACCTCAACAATAAAAGTACAAAATGTCTAAATAAGCAACAGCGATGAATATAAAACAACCAGGGCTGAAAATAAAGCCCTGATTATCTTATAAAGAGGAATTCGAAGAAATAATTAGATATGGGTAACGATTTCTTTAATCAGCGGCGGACCTTTAAAAATAAAACCAGAATAAATTTGCACCAGTGAGGCACCCGCAGCAATCTTTTCACGCGCAGCGATAACCGAGTCGATGCCGCCAACACCGATGATCGGTAAGCGACCGTTTAATTCCAGTGACAAGCGGCGAATAATTTCGGTGCTTTTTAACTGAAGCGGACGACCACTTAAGCCACCGGTTTGATCGCAATTTTTCATTCCCTGAACAAGAGAACGATCGAGTGTGGTATTGGTTGCAATAACGCCATCAATATTATGGCGAACTAAACTATCGGCAACCTGGATCAATTCTTCTTCAGAAAGATCCGGCGCGATCTTCACTGCGATCGGCACATATTTATGGTGCATCGCTTGCAAATCATTTTGCTTATTTTTAATCGCGGTTAAGAGATCATCCAGCGCTTCACCATATTGCAGCGTGCGTAATCCTGGGGTATTCGGCGATGAAATATTGATGGCGATATATCCCGCATAGGCATAGATTTTTTCCATACAAATCAGATAGTCATCTTTGCCCTGCTCCACTGGCGTATCTTTATTTTTGCCGATGTTAATACCCAGGACGCCGTCATAATGGGCCTTTTTTACGTTCTCTACGAGGTTATCAACGCCAAGATTATTAAAGCCCATACGGTTGATCAAACCTTCGGCATCTACCAGACGAAAGAGACGCGGCTTGTCATTACCTGGCTGTGGACGTGGCGTGACGGTACCGATCTCGATCGATCCAAATCCCATCGCGCCTAACGCGTCAATGCACTCCCCGTCTTTATCAAGACCGGCTGCCAGACCAAGCGGATTTTTAAACGTCAGGCCCATGCAGTTAACAGGTTTCGCAGGCACTTTCTGCCGCACCAGTGCTTCAAACGGCGTTCCTGTAATACGGCGTAATTGCTGAAAAGTAAACTCATGAGCGCGCTCTGGATCGAGCTGGAAAAGGGCTTTACGAACGAAGGGGTAGTACATGAACTCTCCTGGATTCCCGGTGTGCAAACCGGGGGCGTATTATGTGCGAGTTCGGACCAAAAGGGAATTGACCTGCGGCAAAAAAAACGCAAACGTTTTCCGAACCTGTTTCAGGGCAGATTTTGCTCCTTCTTTGCACTCAACCCGCCGTAATCATTTATCGCCCGCCAGGCGACATGACACGGTGCGATTGCCTGACACCAGCTTGTCTGACGCTGGCTTTTAGGCGGCACAACTCCCACATTACTTAACGCTTTACCATTTACACTCACCTGAATCAGGTTAATGTAATAAGGCGTTGGGTTAGTGAGTTGTACACCCTGCGAATTCCGTGTCCAGCGTAATTGTTGATAAGCTTCCAGCGGGTCGCCCGGCAAACCTTCGGGTCGCCAGAACAGTTTAAATACCGAGCGCATCGCCACTTTTACGCTCTGATTTTCAACTTTGCCGGATGGCACGCTGGCAATGCTTAACTCAAATAGCGTTTCGCGATCCACAGGCAAGATGTCGCTTTCCGTTCTCAGCAAGCGCAACGTGCCTGTCGTACCGGGCTTCAGGAGAATAAGTGGCGGAGCGGCCAGTAATGGTGCTGGCACTGTCGACGCTTCCCCCCCGGCCCAACGCGTTGGGCGGTTGATTTTACTGTTAATAAGCCAGGATTCCTGACTGGTATTAGTCAGTAAAATAGATATCGATTCTCTGTCTGCCGGAAAGATAAATCGCGTTCCGCCGACCACCACTCCTGCCTGCAATTCACCCGCCACCAGCAGCGATAAAACGGCGAAAATCAAGAGCGCCAATCTGTTCCACGTATTAGTCATAATGAAGTACAAATGTCGCGCTGGCATTCACTTTACCCGACTGCACATCGCTATTGACAGGTCGCAATTGCGCATAAAAAGTTAATGGCACCTTACCGCTATGTAGGCTGTAGTCTTTACTCGCCTGGTTAAGCGGAATCAATATCTTCGCATCATCCAGAATCGCAATTGCCAGCCCGCTGGCTGCATCCGTACCACTTTCAATGGACAACATTTCGCTCTGCACTCCGTCGGGGGTTCCTGAAAAGGTGACGTCAACCGTGCTGACATCTGTTCCGCAATCCTGCAAATTAATGATGAAAGATTTCTCCGGGCCATAATTCCCATGAGAAAAACGTGTCAGCGAGACATCGCCTAACTGCACATTGATTTGCTTGCTATCCTGTGCCAGCACGCATGTATTACGGCGAAACGATCCGCTAATGTTGACCGTGCCATCATGGGCAAATAGCTCACAGCCCCACGTTAATCCCAATAAGAACAGAATCCAGATTATCCGTTTCAACATCACTCCTTCACTGGTAAACCAGATCAAAATAGAGAACCGCCGTCGCATTACCGCCCGTTGCTCCCGCCTTTGTGGACTTATAACGAAGTTGATATTTGAGTGTGTTATCCCCGGCTTTTAAGGGCGTAAGAGGCTGGACCTGATTGAGCGGGATTTCTTGCTGACTTTGCGCATCAAGAATTTGCACGGCAATCCCCGTTGCCATACCACCGCTTCCGCCTGTGTCAGTTAGTTTGAGCAGTGTCGGCGCAAGGGTGTCAGCCTCGCCGCTAAAAAGGACGTCCGCGCCAGTAATACCAGCGGCACAACCGGTGATATCGATATTCAAATCAGCAGCAGTGCTTACGGTATTCGCGGCCTGAAAATCACTGATATTAAAATCACCAATATGAATATTTTGTAATGCACTTTTGGTGGCGACATCACAGCCCTGATCGACCACATTCCCATAAATATGCATACTAACTTGTTCAGGCCCAGCCATCCCGACATGGATGTTAAGAATGCTAAAGAACAAGATAACGCACTGAAATATCGTTTTTTTCTTCATACGTTCACGCGTTAATCAAAATTTATTCTCACCGTTGCCGTGGCTTCAAATCGCCCGGTTTCTGGTGGTACACCTGTCGTGCTGACTGGATAGACATTCATTCGCGCGATACTGTCTGCATCATCAGGAATAGAGAGCGGTAATGTTCCACCAGCAGGGGAAATAATGTTGTTCTGGCTATCGGTCACCACCACGCCCACGCCAGGACGTGACGTCTTAATCGCCTGGGGATAGCTGGGGTCTGTGGTTGCCGTCAGACTCAGGTTGACATTAACTAATCCCGCGTTTCCCGTGTTACACCTGACTGGAATTGCAAGTTCTGCCGTTCTGGCCCCAAGAGGTTTATGCCCTACAACACGGAAATTGGCAGCGAAGACATCACCTAAATCAACTTCAATTGTCTCTCCGGCATTGACGGAACATGAGCCAAGTGAATTGATCGTACCAGACAGGTAATACACTAAAACCGGTGTACCTGTAGTCGTGCAGGAATCACCTGCGGGTATGTTGTAGCATTCATATAATCGCGCCAGCGCCATAGGAGGAATGACGACCGAGCCAACGAACGGCTGCAATATTTTCAGGGAAAAGCTACCGCTATTACCGCTTGCCCCCTGCCCACCTAAACGTTGACCGCCAGGGTCGCAAATATGCCATCGGGTATCCCCCCCTGTGCCCACGTTTTCGAAAGGAACCGCAGTAGGAGAACTGCCTTTAACCTGCAATAAAACTTTGGCGGCAAGATAGTCATTAATTTTGTACCAGTTGTCGCCTAAATAGACTAACGGTGAATCCGCGGCGAATGCCCATCGGCCACTTCTGACATTGTCTTTATCGCAATCACAGGAAACATAATAATCATTCGATTCGTTCCACTGATAAAATTTGTCTTTAACTACCCCTGCCGTATTTGCTTCTTCCTCCAGGGTTTTAACGCCAAAATTGACGCCAATATACGGATTCCCCTGAGTAGTATGACACTGCCCGCTATAAGCAGCGGTTTGAGCGCACCATAACATTAAGACGGCGGCAAAAAATAGTCGTAGTAATGACACGCATTTTTCTCCAAAGATTATCTGCATATGGCATCCATTCGCGTAATCGCAGAGTTAATTTGTTGTTCGGTAAGCTCGTAATTGATATGACAAATTTGATCGGGAGCTTCGCCCCAGCGCACGCTTATTGTTCCCTTCGCCGGTAAACCCGCCATATAGAGCGAGCCATCATCATCAATTATGCCGCTATTAGCCTGTACGCCGTCCAGCGTCGCTATCGCGCCAAAACGCAGCGGTATACCCTGCTTTGATGTTTTCATTAATACCCTTGCACCCGCATGGGCATTGAACTCCGCCAGAACCAACGCCCCTTTGGTGGGAACCACGTTGACTACTGCATTTTCAAGATCCACGTTACGTTTTAACGACGCCGCATCAAGTGCGATTCGATTTTCCCGATAAGAAGTGGCATAAGGAACAACGGTATATCCGCGCCAGTCAGTTTTCAGCCCGGTGCTGTTCGCCACACGAGTATTCTCTGCGCCTGGTGCTGCAATCAGAACGTTAGTTTCCCCCAGCGATTGCCCCAGGGTAATGCCCTGTGAATGGGCAACTAAACTGCCTGAAAGAGCGTAGTTCAGTTGTTGTTGACTGCCGTTATCGCTGTAGTTGTAGCCCACTCGGGCATCCGCAAACGCCCCTTTGTAATCCATGCTGGCGCTACCATTAGCCGTTTTCCCCTCGCTGTTATATCCCTGTTGCACGCTGTAGCTCAGGTTACCGTCATCGAGTAATGTCTCCGTTAAACCCAGGTTTTGTGTAGTGTGCCCTTCGTTATCGATACTGGTGTTAGAGGTCATCCAGGCGTAATTTTTTTTCCTGGTATAGCTATCATTACTTCTGGGGAGCAACAGATTGAGCGGCAGGGAAAAATTTAGAGCAAACACCTGATCAGCATCAGGTTGACCACGGGACTTACTGTAGTTCCAGGAAATCCCCAGCGAAAGATCTTTAATTTGCGTGTTGTAGCCAAACTGTAATAGCCGATCCTGTTGATCCGTATGCCAGTAAGTTTGCTGGCTACCACTTAAATAAAACGAACCGTACTCGCCTAATTGCTGGGAGATATTGACCTGCAGTTTGCCACGTTTGGTGTAAAACAAATTGTAATAACGCGACCACATCGGCGTATCTTCATCATCACCGTCATTAAATTCGTAGCCATCCATATGTTTATACATGGTGTCGGAAAGGGTGTAGAAACCCGACGTCGAATAGCGATAGCCCATCAATTGAAAGTTAGTGCCCAAGTGGTTGAGCGTTTTGGCATACAGAAAACGATATGACTGACCTTTATGTTCGCTTTGATCTGCTAGCGTACTCTTCGCCTGGGTCGCATCGAACGAAATTGCTCCGAAATCGCCGAGGTTAAATCCCAGACCAAACATGGCGGCACGGTAATATTCAGCATATTGTCCACCACCATACCAGGTCGTTCCCCACGGTCCGCCCCACTGCAACGTGGCCTGGGCAAATTTGCTCTCCTGCTGTTCATTACTATTGGTTCTGTATTTCGCCAGTGTCACCGCGTATTTGATTCGCCCCTGACGCTGGAGTAATGGCACACTGGAGAACGGTACGCTGTAGCTATTGACGCTGCCGTCCGCTTCTTTGATTTCAACTAACAAATCACCGCTCGACGACGTGGAATAGAGATCACTAATTTCAAAAGCACCAGGCGATACATAAGTTTGGTAAATGGTGTAACCATTTTGCTTAATCGTTATCTGGGCATTGCTTTTGGCGATACCACGCACCACAGGCGCAAACCCTTTCAGGCTGTCTGGCAGCATGTTGTCATCTGACGCCAGCTGCACACCACGAAAGCTGACACTATCGAAAAAATCGCCTGCAGTATAATCATCACCTACGGTCAGTTCGCCTTTCAGAGGAATAACCGCCCGTTGCAAATAGCTGCTGAGATTCTTCCATTCTGCGGTTTGGCCACTACTACGACTCCATGTTGAATTGTTGCGCAATCTCCATGGGCCTAAATTAACGCCACTGTTTAAATTCAGAAAATAGCTGTCGCCAGAATCACTGTCTGCGCTGCTATGAATACTGTTAGCCCCGCTAAACGAATATCCCAGTAATAGCGCGTTGATCCCTTCATCCCAACGTTCAGGGGGGACATAACCACGGGCATTACTTTTGATGGCGATTTGCGGTACTGAAATTTCCAGACGGAGTTTATTCACATTAAACGTTACGCTGGCATCCGGAATAATCTCCGCCAATGGCACACACGCTTGTTTGTCCAGTTGTTTAAAAGCCGGAAACGCATCAGTATTAACACCCATTGCATCCAGGCTTTCAGTCGTCAAACAGGCGGCAATCCCCTTCTCTGGCGTTATCTCAACAAAATTGACGTTGCGCGTATCTACAATTGTCTGATTCAGAACAATATCGACACGATAAACCCCTGGCGTTATTTTTTGTCCTTTTTCGAAACGAGACAAATCGGCCACCATTGAGGGATCATCTTTGAAAAAAGCAGGATCGAACCAGGTTTCAGCTTGTGCATTGAACGCTGCCGACACAAACACCACCAGCCCACCAATAAACGATGGCACTCCACCAGAGCTTAACAGGCTGTGTTGTCGATGAGTTCTATACATCTCGCTCTCTTAACTGAAGACGGCTTACGATTTACAGTTGAGTTGCGGCGTTTCCGCCCCGTAGTCATTGATGGTTCGATACGTTACGCTGCTATTTTTGGCCCCCTTTGGCAGAGAAAATTGGTATTTATCAAAGGGGGAAATCATTTGATTTTTAACTACTTTTCCACCTATTTTCAGGTCTGTCAGGGTAATGAAATAAGGTGTTGGGTTACTGACCGTAACCATGTCAGCTGACGAAGTGCAACGCAGTTTCGCCGGAGCCTCGCCTAAGGGATACGCTAAACCTTTTGGTCGCCAGAAAAGTTTGATGACGCTTTGTGTGGCAATCTTCAGGGTATTTCCCTCTTTCCGCTTCGTTGTTGAAGGGACTGCCCGTACGCTAGTGAAGAAAAGGGTTTCTCTGTCTTTCGCCAACGGCGCTCCAATGTACATAATGCGTAACAGATTCTCATTTGCCGGATTCAGCACAAATAGCGGTGGTGTAATAATAAAGTCTGCTGATTTTTTATTATCTGGGGTCATCACCCATGACTGAATAAGATAAGGAACATCCGGACTGGTGTTACGTACACCCAGTGAAATTTGCTCTTCACCTTCTGAATAAACAAGACGTGTTGCTGCAAGTCCAATCCCGCCTTTACCTGCCGCCCATGCGGATGAGCAGCTGAGTAATATTGCCGTTAAACTTACGGTCACAATTCCCTTTGTTATGCAAGTTTTCATAAATAGTCACTCTTAAAAAATATGAATATCCCCTCCAGAACACTGGAGGGGTACTAATTAATAAAACAATTAATGAGTTCTATTAATAATAGTTAATATGGAAATTTGTTACCGCATTCACATTACCTGAAGTCGCTTTCCCCGTAGCGATATAATCAACTTTAAAAGTCAACGTCTGATCTCCATCCTGCAACAAAATGTTCCCGGTTTCTGTGTCTGGCGTGATGGCCGTTGTACCATCATTCATATACATTTGCAGGGCCACGTTTGTAGCAGCATCAGATGAGGCCTGGTTAGCAAACGCTGTAATCTGAGTAGTATCCGCAGTGCCATTAAAGGTGAACGTTGCATTTTTTGTTACGGTAGTATCACAATCTTTTAATTCAATTGGCACATCAATTTGCACGCCAGAAACCTGACCATTGGTTTGCAACTTCGTGGCACTAACATCTGGCAAAGTCACCACGGAATCTTTCGTCGCAGCTACCAGGGTACAAGCTGGAGCAATAACTTTACCATTAAATGTTACTGAGCCATCCGTGATAGCATTATCATCAGCAGCCATAACGCTGGACGTTGCACATACCACAGTTATAAACGCCGTCAATACACTTTTTTTCATCGTTATCATCCTGATCTCTTCGTAAATATGATAATGCCTTTAAATGACATTAGACTTAATAATAACAATAATTGTCCGCCATTTAAATCAAGCATACTAAATCCAATAAGTGACAAATCTTTAATTTATAGATTTCATGAATATTTAAATATTAACTGAACGAGTAATTCATTGATTCAACATCTAATGACTATCCAATAAATAAATATGCGTGATATATAAAGCCCTTTCTTTAGTTTATTTTCAGAAAAAGATACACAAAATTTATATTTGGAATTTTCTTGTCTCTCCGACAGACTGACCGAATTGTTATCAATGTTAACAAAAAAAGAACAATTGGTTATAAGGAGAGAGTATGCGTGTCATCACCCTGGCGGGTAGTCCTCGCTTTCCTTCTCGCTCCAGCTCCTTGCTGGAATATGCGCGGGAAAAACTAAATGGCCTGGATGTAGAGGTTTATCACTGGAATCTGCAAAACTTCGCCCCGGAAGATCTACTTTATGCTCGTTTCGATAGTCCGGCACTCAAGACCTTCACCGAACAGCTGCAACAGGCCGATGGGCTGATTGTCGCCACGCCTGTGTATAAAGCCGCCTATTCCGGTGCGTTGAAAACCCTGCTCGACCTGCTGCCAGAACGCGCTTTGCAAGGCAAAGTGGTGCTACCGCTGGCGACGGGCGGTACCGTGGCCCATCTGCTGGCGGTCGATTATGCCCTTAAACCAGTTTTAAGCGCACTGAAAGCTCAGGAGATCCTGCACGGCGTGTTTGCCGATGACTCACAAGTAATTGATTACCATCACAGACCCCAGTTCACGCCAAATCTGCAAACCCGTCTTGATACCGCGCTAGAAACTTTCTGGCAGGCATTGCACCGCCGCGATGTTCAGGTTCCTGACCTTCTGTCTCTGCGAGGTAATGCCCATGCGTAACATCATTAAACTGGCGCTGGCGGGATTGCTTAGCGTCTCTACTTTTGCGGTTGCTGCAGAATCCTCGCCTGAAGCGTTACGTATAGGCTATCAGAAAGGCAGTATTGGTATGGTGCTGGCAAAAAGCCACCAGTTACTGGAAAAACGCTATCCGGAATCAAAAATCTCCTGGGTGGAGTTCCCCGCGGGTCCGCAAATGTTGGAAGCGTTAAACGTTGGCAGTATTGATCTCGGCAGTACCGGGGATATTCCGCCAATCTTTGCCCAGGCTGCCGGGGCTGATTTGGTGTACGTGGGCGTCGAGCCACCGAAGCCCAAAGCCGAAGTGATTCTGGTGGCAGAAAACAGCCCGATCAAAACCGTAGCCGATCTTAAAGGTCACAAAGTTGCCTTTCAGAAAGGTTCCAGTTCACACAACCTTTTACTGCGTGCACTGCGTCAGGCCGGACTTAAGTTTACCGATATCCAACCCACTTACCTGACGCCCGCTGATGCCCGCGCCGCGTTCCAGCAAGGTAACGTTGACGCCTGGGCTATCTGGGATCCCTACTACTCTGCTGCATTATTACAGGGCGGCGTGCGGGTGCTGAAAGACGGCACCGATCTCAATCAAACTGGATCGTTTTATCTGGCAGCTCGTCCCTATGCAGAAAAAAACGGCGCTTTTATTCAGGGCGTACTGGCAACCTTTAGTGAGGCCGATGCGTTAACCCGCAGCCAGCGCGAGCAAAGCATCGCTTTACTGGCAAAAACGATGGGCTTACCGGCACCGGTGATTGCCTCTTACTTAGATCATCGCCCTCCTACCACCATCAAACCGGTTAACGCCGAGGTTGCCGCCTTACAGCAGCAAACGGCAGATCTGTTTTATGAAAATCGTCTGGTGCCGAAAAAAGTCGATATTCGCCAGCGCATCTGGCAGCCCACTCAACTGGAAGGAAAACAATTATGAGTCTGAATATGTTCTGGTTTTTACCGACCCACGGTGACGGGCATTATCTGGGAACGGAAGAAGGTTCACGCCCGGTTGATCACGGTTATCTGCAACAAATTGCGCAAGCGGCGGATCGTCTTGGCTATACCGGTGTGCTAATTCCAACGGGGCGCTCCTGCGAAGATGCGTGGCTGGTTGCCGCATCGATGATCCCGGTGACGCAGCGGCTGAAGTTTCTTGTCGCCCTGCGTCCCAGCGTAACCTCACCTACCGTTGCCGCCCGCCAGGCCGCCACGCTTGACCGTCTCTCAAATGGACGTGCGTTGTTTAACCTGGTCACAGGCAGCGATCCACAAGAGCTGGCAGGCGACGGAGTGTTCCTTGATCATAGCGAGCGCTACGAAGCCTCGGCGGAATTTACCCAGGTCTGGCGGCGTTTATTGCAGAGAGAAACCGTCGATTTCAACGGTAAACATATTCATGTGCGCGGAGCAAAACTGCTCTTCCCGGCGATTCAACAGCCGTATCCGCCACTTTACTTTGGCGGATCGTCAGATGTCGCCCAGGAGCTGGCGGCAGAACAGGTTGATCTCTACCTCACCTGGGGCGAACCGCCGGAACTGGTTAAAGAGAAAATCGAACAAGTGCGGGCGAAAGCTGCCGCGCATGGACGCAAAATTCGTTTCGGTATTCGTCTGCATGTGATTGTTCGTGAAACTAACGACGAAGCGTGGCAGGCCGCCGAGCGGTTAATCTCGCATCTTGATGATGAAACTATCGCCAAAGCACAGGCCGCATTCGCCCGGACGGATTCCGTAGGGCAACAGCGAATGGCGGCGTTACATAACGGCAAGCGCGACAATCTGGAGATCAGCCCCAATTTATGGGCGGGCGTTGGCTTAGTGCGCGGCGGTGCCGGGACGGCGCTGGTGGGCGATGGTCCTACGGTCGCTGCGCGAATCAACGAATATGCCGCGCTTGGCATCGACAGTTTTGTGCTTTCGGGCTATCCGCATCTGGAAGAAGCGTATCGGGTTGGCGAGTTGCTGTTCCCGCTTCTGGATGTCGCCATCCCGGAAATTCCCCCAGCCGCAGCCGCTGAATCCGCAAGGCGAAGCGGTGGCGAATGATTTTATCCCCCGTAAAGTCGCGCAAAGCTAAGGAAGAAATAATGGCAACGCCAGTGAAGAAGTGGTTATTGCGCGTTGCCCCCTGGTTTTTACCGGTGGGCATCGTGGCGGTGTGGCAACTGGCCTCCTCGGTTGGCTGGCTGTCGACGCGTATTTTGCCTTCACCGGAAGGAGTGGTGACGGCGTTCTGGACGCTCTCCGCCAGCGGCGAACTGTGGCAGCATCTGGCGATCAGCTCCTGGCGGGCGCTGATTGGCTTTTCAATTGGCGGATCGCTGGGGTTGATTTTGGGACTGATTAGCGGGCTATCTCGCTGGGGAGAACGGCTGCTGGATACCTCAATTCAGATGTTGCGCAACGTGCCGCATCTGGCGCTGATCCCGCTGGTGATTTTGTGGTTTGGCATTGATGAATCCGCAAAAATCTTTCTGGTGGCGCTCGGTACGCTATTCCCCATTTATATCAACACCTGGCATGGCATCCGTAATATCGATCGCGGGTTGGTGGAGATGGCGCGTAGCTATGGATTATCCGGCATACCGCTGTTTATCCATGTGATCCTGCCTGGTGCCCTGCCCTCAATTATGGTCGGCGTGCGTTTTGCGTTGGGCCTGATGTGGCTGACGCTGATTGTTGCCGAAACCATTTCTGCCAATTCAGGCATTGGTTATCTGGCGATGAATGCGCGGGAGTTTTTGCAAACGGACGTGGTGGTAGTCGCTATTATTCTTTACGCCCTGCTCGGCAAACTGGCTGACGTCAGCGCGCAGCTGTTAGAGCGCCTCTGGTTGCGCTGGAACCCGGCTTATCATTTGAAGGAGGCCACGGTATGAATACTGCTCGTCTGAACCAGGGCACGCCATTGTTGCTCAATGCAGTAAGCAAACATTACGCGGAAAATATCGTCCTGAACCAACTGGATTTACATATTCCGGCAGGTCAGTTTGTGGCGGTGGTGGGCCGCAGCGGTGGTGGCAAAAGTACCCTGCTGCGCCTGCTGGCAGGTCTGGAAACGCCAACCGCAGGCGATGTGTTAGCGGGCACCACACCGCTGGCTGAAATTCAGGAAGACACGCGAATGATGTTTCAGGATGCGCGTCTGCTACCGTGGAAATCGGTGATTGATAACGTTGGGTTAGGCCTTAAAGGCCAGTGGCGCGATGCCGCACGTCGAGCGTTGGCTGCGGTAGGACTGGAGAATCGCGCAGGGGAATGGCCTGCCGCACTTTCTGGCGGGCAGAAACAGCGAGTGGCGCTGGCAAGAGCGTTGATTCATCGACCGGGATTATTGTTGCTTGATGAACCGCTCGGGGCGCTGGACGCCTTAACGCGACTCGAGATGCAGGATTTGATTGTGTCACTTTGGCAGGAGCACGGCTTTACCGTACTGTTGGTGACGCATGATGTGAGCGAAGCGGTAGCGATGGCTGACCGGGTGCTGTTAATTGAAGAGGGAAAAATTGGTCTGGATTTGACAGTGGATATCCCCCGTCCGCGTCGATTAGGGTCGGTGCGATTAGCGGAGCTGGAAGCGGAGGTGTTGCAACGGGTGATGCAACGTGGTGAATCTGAAACTCGCCTGAGAAAACAGGGGTAAATTCCCCGAATGGCGGCGCTATTGCCGCCATTCGGTTATTTATCAAGCCAGTGCTTTAGTTATCTTCTCGTACAGATCGCCAGAGAGATTTTCCAGCCCTTTCAACTGTTCCAGCGCCGCGCGCATTTTCTCCTGACGTTTGGCATCGTAACGTTTCAGGCGAATCAGCGGTTCAATCAGACGTGAAGCCACCTGCGGGTTACGGCTGTTGAGGTCGGTAAGCATTTCCACCAGGAACAGGTAACCGCTGCCATCTTCGGCATGGAACGCTGCCGGATTGCTGCCCGCAAACGCGCCAATCAACGAACGAATACGGTTCGGGTTGCTCATGGTAAATGAGCGATGCTGCAACAGGCCGCGCACCGTCTCCAGCACATTCGCCGCCGGGCTGGTGGCTTGCAGGATAAACCATTTATCCATCACCAGACCGTTCTGATGCCACTTGTCGTCGTACTCCTGCATCAGCGCGTCACGGCAAGGCAGCTGTGCGGCAACCGCCGCAGAAAGCGCCGCCAGCGCATCAGTCATATTGTTTGCTTCGTGGAACTGCTTGCTCACCAGCACATCAGCCAGATGCGTTTCACCAAAAGCGAGGAAACGCAGGCAGGCATTACGCAGAGTGCGTTTTGCAATATCTTCATGCTCAACACGGTACTCGCTCTGGTAATTCGCGTTGTAAATAGCCAGTAGCTCATCCGCCAGTTCAGTCGCCAGAGTACGAGTGAGTGCTTCGCGTACTTCGGCAATAGCAATCGGGTCGATGATATCGAACAATTCAGCCATTTCATTGACAGAAGGCAGCGTCAGGATTTCTGCCGCCAGCGCTGGATCAATCTTCTCATCAAGCAGTACCGCGCGGAAAGCATCAGCCACATGCACCGGCAGAGACAGCGGCTGACCTTGCTGATGACGCGCGACGTTCAGCTTGATGTAGGTTGCCAGCAAACTTTGCGCCGCATCCCAGCGGGAGAAATCATTACGCGCATGACGCATCAGGAAGGTCAGTTGCTGATCGCTCCACTTATATTCCAGTTTCACTGGCGCAGAGAATTCGCACAGCAGCGCAGGCACCGGCTGGAAGTAGACATTATCAAAGACAAAGGTCTGTTCCGCCTGAGTGACGTTCAGCACGGAATTCACCGGATGACCGCCTTTCTGCAACGGGATCACTTTGCCTTCGTTATCATACAGTTCGATGGCAAACGGAATATGCAGCGGCTGTTTTTCTGCCTGATCCGGCGTGGCTGGCGTGCGCTGGCTGATGGTCAGGGTGTACTGCTCGGTTTCCGGATTGTAGTCGTCTTTGACGGTCACAATCGGTGTACCGGACTGGCTGTACCAACGGCGGAAATGGGAGAGATCGACATTCGACGCATCTTCCATCGCCTGCACAAAGTCGTCACAGGTCGCTGCACTACCATCATGACGCTCGAAATAAAGCTGCATCCCTTTCTGGAAGTTTTCTTCGCCAAGCAGGGTGTGGATCATGCGAATCACTTCCGCGCCCTTCTCGTAAACGGTCAGGGTGTAGAAGTTGTTCATCTCAATGACCATATCCGGGCGGATCGGGTGCGCCATCGGGCTGGCGTCTTCTGCAAACTGCAATCCGCGCATGGTGCGTACATTATTGATGCGGTTAACTGCGCGGGAACCAAGGTCAGAGCTGAACTCCTGATCGCGGAAGACGGTTAAACCTTCTTTCAGGCTGAGCTGGAACCAGTCGCGACAGGTCACTCGGTTACCGGTCCAGTTATGGAAATATTCATGGCCGATAACGCGTTCAATATCGAGGTAATCTTTGTCGGTGGCGGTGTCGGTGCGGGCCAGCACATATTTGGAGTTAAAGATATTCAGCCCCTTATTCTCCATTGCGCCCATATTGAAGAAATCCACCGCGACGATCATATAGATGTCGAGGTCATACTCCAGGCCAAAGCGTTCTTCATCCCATTTCATGGAGTTTTTCAGCGAGGTCATCGCCCACGGCGCGCGATCAAGGTTGCCGCGATCGACGTACAGCTCCAGTGCTACTTCGCGACCAGAACGCGTGGTAAAGGTATCGCGCAGTACATCAAAGTCGCCTGCCACCAGCGCAAACAGGTAGCACGGTTTCGGGAACGGGTCCTGCCACTGTACCCAATGGCGTCCGTTTTCCAGTTCGCCTTGCGCAACGCGGTTACCATTGGAAAGCAGGAAGGGATATTTGATTTTATCGGCAATAATTTTGGTGGTAAAACGCGCCAGCACGTCCGGGCGGTCGAGATAATACGTAATATGGCGGAAACCTTCGGCTTCACACTGGGTGCAAAGCGCATCGCCTGACTGATAAAGCCCTTCCAGCGCGGTATTCGCCGCCGGGCTTATTTCATTAATGATCTTAAGCGTAAAACGCTCCGGCAAATTACTGATAACCAGTGCGCCCTCTTCTTCTTTCCAGGCGGTCCACGGCTCATCATTAATATGAACAGAAACCAGTTTGAGGTCTTCGCCGTTGAGACGAAGGGGAGCATCTGATGCACCATGACGGACAGCCTGGCTGACCGCGGTAACGACCGTCTTTTGCGCGTCGAGGTCAAAGGTCAAGTCAATATCAGTAATCTGGTAATCCGGCGCACGATAATCGTGACGGTATTTGGCTTGTGGCTGTTGAGTCATAAATAACCTTTAGCATCTTTTATAGAGTCTGGTGTTCAGTCTATTCCTGTTGCGTAAATCGCGCTATGCAGAATCTTCATCTTTTCAGGTACAAACGCCTTTATTGCTACATTTTTATAACATACACCGCGTAATGCCATCGACCAGAAAGGTGGCATATGGTGTGATCGGGGTTCAATAAATTGCGAAACAAGGTATACTCCAGCAGTTCCTGAAGATGTTTATTGTACTAAACGCTCCTGTACGAGGACGCTACTGCGCACCTATGACACAATTCGCTTCTCCTGTTCTGCACTCGTTGCTGGATACAGATGCTTATAAGTTGCATATGCAGCAAGCCGTGTTTCATCACTATTACGATGTGCATGTCGCGGCGGAGTTTCGTTGCCGAGGTGACGATCTGCTGGGTATTTATGCCGATGCTATTCGTGAACAGGTTCAGGCGATGCAGCACCTGCGCCTGCAGGATGATGAATATCAGTGGCTTTCTGCCCTGCCTTTCTTTAAGGCCGACTATCTTAACTGGTTACGCGAGTTCCGCTTTAACCCGGAACAAGTCACCGTGTCCAACGATAATGGCAAGCTGGATATTCGTTTAAGCGGCCCGTGGCGTGAAGTCATCCTCTGGGAAGTTCCTTTGCTGGCGGTTATCAGTGAAATGGTACATCGCTATCGCTCACCGCAGGCCGACGTTGCGCAAGCCCTCGACACGCTGGAAAGCAAATTAGTCGACTTCTCGGCGTTAACCGCCGGTCTTGATATGTCGCGCTTCCATCTGATGGATTTTGGCACCCGTCGCCGTTTTTCTCGCGAAGTACAAGAAACCATCGTTAAGCGTCTGCAACAGGAATCCTGGTTTGTGGGCACCAGCAACTACGATCTGGCGCGTCGGCTTTCCCTCACGCCGATGGGAACACAGGCACACGAATGGTTCCAGGCACATCAGCAAATCAGCCCGGATCTAGCCAACAGCCAGCGAGCTGCACTTGCTGCCTGGCTGGAAGAGTATCCCGACCAACTTGGCATTGCATTAACCGACTGCATCACTATGGATGCTTTCCTGCGTGATTTCGGTGTCGAGTTCGCTAGTCGGTATCAGGGCCTGCGTCATGACTCTGGCGACCCGGTTGAATGGGGTGAAAAAGCCATTGCACATTATGAAAAGCTGGGAATTGATCCACAGAGTAAAACGCTGGTTTTCTCTGACAATCTGGATTTACGCAAAGCGGTTGAGCTATACCGCCACTTCTCTTCCCGCGTGCAATTAAGTTTTGGTATTGGGACTCGCCTGACCTGCGATATCCCCCAGGTAAAACCCCTGAATATTGTCATTAAGTTGGTAGAGTGTAACGGTAAACCGGTGGCGAAACTTTCTGACAGCCCTGGCAAAACTATCTGCCATGATAAAGCGTTTGTTCGGGCGCTGCGCAAAGCGTTCGACCTTCCGCATATTAAAAAAGCCAGTTAATATCATCAGGGAGCTAATCGGCTCCCTTTTTTTACCTTTAATTCCGAAATCTTTCGCTGCATTTGCGAATTCTGCTTGTCTGATTGCAGATGCCAGGTAACATAGGTATCCCCCCATTTACGGGTGGACAAGTGTTTATTTTTTCCGACTATTAACAGAGAGAATATTATGAGCGTTGTGCCTGTAGCCGACGTACTCCAGGGCCGTGTAGCCGTTGACAGCGAAGTCACCGTGCGCGGATGGGTACGTACCCGCCGAGATTCAAAAGCTGGCATCTCCTTCCTCGCCGTTTATGACGGTTCCTGCTTTGATCCTGTACAGGCTGTCATCAATAATTCTCTGCCCAATTACAATGAAGACGTCCTGCGTCTGACCACCGGCTGCTCGGTCATTGTGACGGGTAAAGTCGTGGCGTCGCCGGGCCAGGGGCAACAATTTGAAATTCAGGCCAGCAAGGTTGAAGTTGCTGGTTGGGTTGAAGATCCAGACACTTACCCGATGGCGGCAAAACGCCACAGCATTGAGTATCTGCGTGAAGTCGCTCACCTGCGTCCGCGCACAAACCTGATTGGTGCCGTCGCGCGCGTTCGCCATACGCTGGCGCAGGCGCTGCATCGCTTCTTTAACGAGCAGGGATTCTTCTGGGTTTCAACGCCACTGATTACCGCATCTGATACCGAAGGTGCAGGCGAAATGTTCCGCGTTTCTACGCTGGATCTGGAAAACCTGCCGCGTAACGATCAGGGCAAAGTGGATTTCGACAAAGACTTCTTTGGTAAAGAGTCTTTCCTGACCGTATCTGGCCAGTTGAACGGCGAAACCTACGCTTGCGCATTGTCCAAAATTTATACCTTCGGCCCGACTTTCCGTGCTGAAAACTCCAACACCAGCCGTCACCTGGCGGAATTCTGGATGCTGGAGCCGGAAGTGGCGTTTGCTAACCTGAACGATATTGCGGGTCTGGCTGAAGCCATGCTGAAATATGTCTTCAAAGCGGTTCTCGAAGAACGCGCTGACGACATGAAATTCTTCGCTGAACGCGTAGATAAAGATGCCGTTTCACGTCTGGAACGCTTCATTGAAGCCGATTTTGCGCAGGTGGATTATACCGACGCAGTGACCATTCTCGAAAACTGCGGCAGGAAGTTTGAAAACCCGGTTTACTGGGGAGTCGATCTCTCTTCTGAGCATGAGCGTTATCTGGCGGAAGAACACTTTAAAGCACCGGTAGTGGTTAAAAACTATCCGAAAGATATTAAAGCGTTCTATATGCGCCTTAACGAAGACGGTAAAACCGTTGCGGCTATGGACGTTCTGGCTCCGGGCATCGGTGAGATCATTGGTGGCTCCCAGCGTGAAGAACGTCTGGACGTGCTGGACGAGCGTATGCTGGAAATGGGCCTGAATAAAGAAGATTACTGGTGGTATCGCGATCTGCGTCGCTACGGTACTGTTCCGCATTCAGGTTTCGGTCTTGGTTTTGAACGTCTGATTGCTTACGTAACTGGCGTGCAAAACGTACGTGATGTGATTCCGTTCCCACGTACTCCGCGTAACGCCAGCTTCTAATTTAGCGTCTTCAAGAGCCAGCGCCCGCTGGCTCTTTTTTTATCTTTTCTGTCAAGTTATCTGTTTGTTAAGTCAAGCAATCTATTTGCAACCCCGCCATAACGATCATCCTGTTACGGAATATTACATTGCAACATTTACGCGCAAAAACTAATCCGCATTCTTATTGCGGATTAGTTTTTTCTTAGCTAATAGCACAATTTTCATACTATTTTTTGGCATTCTGGATGTCTGAAAGAAGATTTTGTGCCAGGTCGATAAAGTTTCCATCAGAAACAAAATTTCCGTTTAGTTAATTTAAATATAAGGAAATCATATAAATAGATTAAAATTGCTGTAAATATCATCACGTCTCTATGGAAATATGACGGTGTTCACAAAGTTCCTTAAATTTTACTTTTGGTTACATATTTTTTCTTTTTGAAACCAAATCTTTATCTTTGTAGCACTTTCACGGTAGCGAAACGTTAGTTTGAATGGAAAGATGCCTGCAGACACATAAAGACACCAAACTCTCATCAATAGTTCCGTAAATTTTTATTGACAGAACTTATTGACGGCAGTGGCAGGTGTCATAAAAAAAACCATGAGGGTAATAAATAATGATGAAGCGCAATATTCTGGCAGTGATCGTCCCTGCTCTGTTAGTAGCAGGTACTGCAAACGCTGCAGAAATCTATAACAAAGATGGCAACAAAGTAGATCTGTACGGTAAAGCTGTTGGTCTGCATTATTTTTCCAAGGGTAACGGTGAAAACAGTTACGGTGGCAATGGCGACATGACCTATGCCCGTCTTGGTTTTAAAGGGGAAACTCAAATCAATTCCGATCTGACCGGTTATGGTCAGTGGGAATATAACTTCCAGGGTAACAACTCTGAAGGCGCTGACGCTCAAACTGGTAACAAAACGCGTCTGGCATTCGCGGGTCTTAAATACGCTGACGTTGGTTCTTTCGATTACGGCCGTAACTACGGTGTGGTTTATGATGCACTGGGTTACACCGATATGCTGCCAGAATTTGGTGGTGATACTGCATACAGCGATGACTTCTTCGTTGGTCGTGTTGGCGGCGTTGCTACCTATCGTAACTCCAACTTCTTTGGTCTGGTTGATGGCCTGAACTTCGCTGTTCAGTACCTGGGTAAAAACGAGCGTGACACTGCACGCCGTTCTAACGGCGACGGTGTTGGCGGTTCTATCAGCTACGAATACGAAGGCTTTGGTATCGTTGGTGCTTATGGTGCAGCTGACCGTACCAACCTGCAAGAAGCTCAACCTCTTGGCAACGGTAAAAAAGCTGAACAGTGGGCTACTGGTCTGAAGTACGACGCGAACAACATCTACCTGGCAGCGAACTACGGTGAAACCCGTAACGCTACGCCGATCACTAATAAATTTACAAACACCAGCGGCTTCGCCAACAAAACGCAAGACGTTCTGTTAGTTGCGCAATACCAGTTCGATTTCGGTCTGCGTCCGTCCATCGCTTACACCAAATCTAAAGCGAAAGACGTAGAAGGTATCGGTGATGTTGATCTGGTGAACTACTTTGAAGTGGGCGCAACCTACTACTTCAACAAAAACATGTCCACCTATGTTGACTACATCATCAACCAGATCGATTCTGACAACAAACTGGGCGTAGGTTCAGACGACACCGTTGCTGTGGGTATCGTTTACCAGTTCTAATAGCACACCTCTTTGTTAAATGCCGAAAAAACAGGACTTTGGTCCTGTTTTTTTTATACCTTCCAGAGCAATCTCACGTCTTGCAAAAACAGCCTGCGTTTTCATCAGTAATAGTTGGAATTTTGTAAATCTCCCGTTACCCTGATAGCGGACTTCCCTTCTGTAACCATAATGGAACCTCGTCATGTTTGAGAACATTACCGCCGCTCCTGCCGACCCGATTCTGGGCCTGGCCGATCTGTTTCGTGCCGATGAACGTCCCGGCAAAATTAACCTCGGGATTGGTGTCTATAAAGATGAGACGGGCAAAACCCCGGTACTGACCAGCGTGAAAAAGGCTGAACAGTATCTGCTCGAAAATGAAACCACCAAAAATTACCTCGGCATTGACGGCATCCCTGAATTTGGTCGCTGCACTCAGGAACTGCTGTTTGGTAAAGGTAGCGCCCTGATCAATGACAAACGTGCTCGCACGGCACAGACTCCGGGGGGCACTGGCGCACTACGCGTGGCTGCCGATTTCCTGGCAAAAAATACCAGCGTTAAGCGTGTGTGGGTGAGCAACCCAAGCTGGCCGAACCATAAGAGCGTCTTTAACTCTGCAGGTCTGGAAGTTCGTGAATACGCTTATTATGATGCGGAAAATCACACTCTTGACTTCGATGCACTGATTAACAGCCTGAATGAAGCTCAGGCTGGCGACGTAGTGCTGTTCCATGGCTGCTGCCATAACCCAACCGGTATCGACCCTACGCTGGAACAATGGCAAACACTGGCACAACTCTCCGTTGAGAAAGGCTGGTTACCGCTGTTTGACTTCGCTTACCAGGGTTTTGCCCGTGGTCTGGAAGAAGATGCTGAAGGACTGCGCGCTTTCGCGGCTATGCATAAAGAGCTGATTGTTGCCAGTTCCTACTCTAAAAACTTTGGCCTGTACAACGAGCGTGTTGGCGCTTGTACTCTGGTTGCTGCCGACAGTGAAACCGTTGATCGCGCATTCAGCCAAATGAAAGCGGCGATTCGCGCTAACTACTCTAACCCACCAGCACACGGCGCTTCTGTTGTTGCCACCATCCTGAGCAACGATGCGTTACGTGCGATTTGGGAACAAGAGCTGACTGATATGCGCCAGCGTATTCAGCGTATGCGTCAGTTGTTCGTCAATACGCTGCAGGAAAAAAGGCGCAAACCGCGACTTCAGCTTTATCATCAAACAGAACGGCATGTTCTCCTTCAGTGGCCTGACAAAAGAACAAGTGCTGCGTCTGCGCGAAGAGTTTGGCGTATATGCGGTTGCTTCTGGTCGCGTAAATGTGGCCGGGATGACACCAGATAACATGGCTCCGCTGTGCGAAGCGATTGTGGCAGTGCTGTAAGCATTAAAAACAATGAAGCCCGCTGAAAAGCGGGCTGAGACTGATGACAAACGCAACATTGCCTGATGCGCTACGCTTATCAGGCCTACGCGTCCCCTGCAATATTTTGAATTTGCACGATTTTGTAGGCCGGATAAGGCGCTCGTGCCGCATCCGGCATAAACAAAGCGCACTTTGCCAGAAATCCAGGCCAGCATTAAAAGCGGGCTTTTTTATGTGCCTTACCAGACGGGCATTTCGTCTTGCAGGAAGGGATTATGCAGGCGTTCATAACCAAGTGTGGATAATGGTCCGTGACCCGGAATAAATATCACGTCATCCCCCAGTGGCAGCAATTTATCTTTGATTGAAGAAATCAGTTGATTATGATCGCCACGCGGGAAGTCACTGCGCCCTACTCCGCCTTTGAAAATAACATCGCCAGAAATCAGCAGCTTTGCCCGATCATCAAAAAACACGACATGACCCGGCGTATGCCCAGGGCAATGTAACACCTGTAAAGTCACATTCCCTATGCTGATGGTATCGCCTTCGTTCAGCCAACGATCTGGCGTCAGCGGCTGGCACTCTTCCAGACCAAACATACGACTTTGCGCAGGCAAGCCTTGCAGCCAGAACTCATCTTCTTTTTCCGGGCCGAAAACCGGCACGCCGTAATGTTGCGCCAGTTCCGCCGCTGCGCCAACGTGGTCCAGATGACCATGCGTCAGCAGGATCTGCATCAGTGTCAGGCCGCTGTCATCAACTTCCTGTTTGATTTTTTCCGCATCGCCGCCAGGATCGACCAGTGCGGCCAGACGGGTTTGTTCACACCAGATTAATGAACAGTTCTGGGAGAATGCGGTGACCGGAATAATACGATAGTTCATACTGCCCCTGTTTCGTTAAGCAATTACTACCAGTGCCGTGCTGGCCCGGTATCAATATGCACAAAGTTACTACGTGGATAATATCCTACACCACCTGCGCGCATAGATAACGCGGCTTTGCGAATATTGCTTAACGCGATACCTTCAATATGGAAATCCATCGCCTGGCCTTTAGTGTGATAGCTTTTCTTCGCTACTCCACGGCTGCGGGCGCGTAGTTCATTGTTGGTATCAATAGAACGATAACCGGAAATGAGTTGCACCGGTTTGCGCGTGCCTAACAACCCTTGCAGGCGATACAACTGGTCGAATAATCCTGGGTCGATGGACTTTATTTTGTTCGCGCGGTAATCGCGGAAAAAATGGTTAAGTTTTGCCAATTCTTCCTGAATATAGCCTCTGCCATCGAAAAACTCCGCTTTGATTGACTCTCCGGTATGAAGATTATTGAGTGTCAAAATGCGCGGGCGTGGGGTAGAGAGTGTTGCAAACGCAGGGGTCGGCAGGATGGCGGCACCGAGTGCAACGCCACCAAGCGCCAGCAATTTGCGGCGATTAGCGTCGAATTTGTCCATGATAATCAAGTCTACAGGTCAATGTTATCGTTTATATGCACTTCTGGCGCACAAGAGGCACCTTAACCGCCCGTAAAGCAGACGTCAAGATGACTCAACCCCAGCAGTGACGGGGGCTGCAGAGAATCGCCCCCAATCATGCTAATTATTACGACAACTGATTTCCCCGAACTACTTCATTTACCTGATTAATTGTTCCGCTTTCGATACGATTTGCGAGCTGGATCGCGCAGGCAGATCATAATTGTAAATATCTGTACGATACTGGGTACGACCATCTGCACCAACAAAGGCCGTCAGGTAGTAGAGATTCACCGGAATCGACTGCCGAATATTGACGTAACGTGTATCACCCTGCTTCAGCGCATCAGAAATACGTTTGTCATTCCAGCCTGCATCCTGCAACAGCATATTCGCCAGATCGGAAGCTTTATTCACTCGTACACAGCCTGAGCTCAATGCGCGTGTATCACGCTTGAACAGATTGTGGTTCGGCGTGTCATGCAAATAAATGGCCTCTGAACTCGGCATATTGAATTTATAGCGCCCCAGCGAGTTCCGTGGGCCTGGAGCCTGCTGGAAGCGGAACGGTAAATTCGAGGCCGTGATTGTAGACCAGTCAACCTGCCATGGGTCAATCGCTTCTCTGCTGTTCCAGCCGCGCATCACCGTATAGCCATGGCTTTCGAGATATCCCGGATCGTTGCGCACTTTTGGCAGAATATCTTTGCGTGCCAGAGTTGGAGGTACGTTCCACGGCGGGTTTACCACTACGTTGTTAAGGGCACTGCTCATCATCGGCGTTTTGCGATCGGGGCGACCGACAATGACTCGCGAATCCAGCACCTGATTGCCGTTCTGATAGTAGACCAGCGAATAGGCCGGAATGTTAACCATGATCCCGGTAGAAAGCTCTGTTGGCAGCAAGCGCAATCGCTGGATGTTGAGAGCCAACACACCAGCACGCTGGGCGGGCGTTACGTTTAACCAGTCACGTGTTGCCGGGCCAATAGCACCATCTGCCCCCAATCCTTGCCATGCCTGAAAACGTTTAACGGCTTCCACCAGTTCATTATCGTAGGCGGCGCGAACGGCAGGCGCAGGTTTACTACGAGACGTCGTTTGCTTATCCATCGGCTTAGTTTCTGCTGTTTCAACAGTAACAGCGGATGGGCTGACTACCGCGTCAGTTGGCGTGTCATCGCCAGGTAGAGTAATTTTCGGCCCCCCGTCCAACATGCCTGTGCGTTGCAATATTTCGCGCAACGCCGGTACGTCGTTACTCCACTGCCCTGGGCGCAACGTTGCTTTGCCGGTCAGTTGGGGCCACGGTTTGGTGTCACAGAGTAAGGCCAGTAACGATTCATGCATCGCCGCATATTGCGGATGCTGCGGTGCCAGTCCTGCAACAAACGTAGGCAATTGACCTTTATCCAGCGCCAGCTGCCATTGGTTAATCACCGAGAGCGGCGGCGTTGCAAGTGCATAAGGTTTACTGCTATATAGCCAGCGAGTGCCTTTGACCGGAATATTTGCAATGAAATGGAGATAGCCCATCATCGCATCAGAGAGCACCACGTCGCGTGCCATCCCGTTAACACCAGGATCGGTCAGTAACTCTACCCATTTATTAAACTGCGGCTGGAAACCGGCAATCGCCACCTCTGCCAGCTGTTGCTGGAAGGCTTTAACAGCATCACGGTTTTCCCACATGGGTTGCATATCGCGTGCGGCATACAACAGTTGAAGCTGGTTAAGATAAACCGGCTTGTAACCTGCGGGTAATTGAGATTCGATTTGCGTGCGGGCTTTTTCTGCCGCACCTTCAGGCAATGGCTGGATCCCCCGCCATTATTGCCGTGGCTTGCGCCTGCGGCAGTGCCTCGCCCTGTTCACTGACAGCCACCGGGCTGTCGCCAGGGATTACTTCAGGCTCATCGGCCTGCGCATTGAACAGTGGAGCGAATGTTACGGCCAGGCACAAACTGATTGCCGACAGCTGACGACCACACATCATATTAAGCAACATCCCTTGCCCCCTGTTTTTATCATACTCTGAATAGCCAGGCTGTTATTTTACGACTTGCCTGTACAACGCCAATACTCACGAAAGTATGACGAGCAAGCCTGTTACTCATCAGGCTTATCTTCAGTATATAAACGCCGATACGTTTTTACATAACCTAATGTAAAGAAGTTTAAAGAAAAGCGCGCCGTAATGTGCCACTTTTTTAGTGCAGAAACGGAGTTTTCGGAAAAAGAAAAGGCGGCATTGCTGCCGCCTTAATTTTAACTCGCCTGAGAAGGCGCTTCGTCAGTTCCTGGAAGCGTTTCAGGGAGTTGCGGCGCAAATCCTCGCAGGCCGACGACATGAACGTGTTCGGTATTCTGGAAGACTTTACGCACCAGTTTATAGGTGGTGCCTTTCTCCGGGCTGATATTTTCCGGCGCTGCGATGATGAGTTGCATTTGCAAACGCTCACACAATTCAAACAGCGTGGCGATAGAACGAGCATCCAGTCGCGCTGCTTCATCGAGGAACAGCAGGCGGCAAGGAGAGATATCTTTACCGCGCAGGCGGCGAGATTCATCTTCCCAGCTTTGTACCACCATCACCAGAATCGACATACCGGTACCAATCGCCTCACCGGTCGACAATGCACCAGACTCTGCGCGCAGCCAGCCATCGGAACCACGGTTAACCTCAACTTCCATTTCCAGATAGTTGCGGTAATCCAGCAGTTCTTCACCGATGGTCTGCGGCGTGCGCTGCCCCATATCAATCTGCGGGTTAAGACGTTGATACAGTTTCGCCAGCGCTTCCGAGAAGGTCAAACGGTTGCTGTTAAACAGATCCTGATGCTGCTCGTGCTGTTCAGAGAGCACATCCAGTAGCATGGCGTGCGTTTCACGCACGTTCACGTTGAGACGCACGCTGTTCACCTGACCAAACGATACGTTCTGCAACCCCTGGTTGAGCATACGGATACGGTTCTGCTCGCGCTGAATGGTTTTGCGAATGATGTTCGCCACGCTGCGGGAACTGATCGCCAGTTTCTGTTCACGGGAGGTTAATTCTTCGGTCAGACGGCTAAGTTCAATCTCCATCTGTTCGATAGCTTCCACCGGATCATCGGTACGAATAATATCCTGACGAATACGTTCACGCAGATGCTGATAAACCGCCACGAAGAACTGAATTTTACGCTCCGGACGTTTCGGATCTTCCGACATGCGCAGCACGTCGCGCAGATGTTCGTTATCCGCCACCGCCAGACGCAGCGCACCTAACGCCTTATCCGACATGGAACGCAAATCATCAGCGGAGAGATAAGCCAGCTCACGACGGTGTAAGCGGCGCTCAACGCCGTTATCTTTCACCATGCGCATCACCGCACACCAGCCCGCTTTGGCGGTCACTACCTGCTCGCGCATCTCAAAGTAATCCCGCTCCAGCTTGCGCAGTTTGCGGGTCAGGTTGTCCATCTCCGCTTCGCAGAAGGTAAGCGCTTTTTCCAGTTGATTGCGGCGTGAACGGTTATTGCTCAGTTGCGCATGCAGCTCGTCACGGCGAATACGCGCCCGCTCTTCTGCCCCGCTATCAGCACGCACGCCGATATCCTGCAATTCACGTTGCAGATCGTTGAGTAGCTCTTTTTTGGTGTCGTAAGAACTTTTCAGCGAAGCCAGCACCTGGTTGTACTGACTCAACTGCGCTGCGTGACCGCGCAACGCTTCGCGAGCGCGGGTACGCTCCGCTTCCGCCTGTTCCAGACGTTCACGCAGTTTTTCGTTGAGATCGCTGTTACCGCTAAGCATTTCTGCCGAGTCAGAATAGCTAAAGTGCGCACGACGCTGCACCACTTCCGTCAGGGCAAACGCCTGCTGACGGGCATCGCGCTGCATCTGCTGAGAGTACGCGTAATCTTCTTTTAACTGTTCGAACTGTTCCGGGTCGCTCTGCAATACCGAAACAATCGGTTCCAGTTTCGCCAGTTGATTGCCAAACTGCTGAACAAAACGCGCGGCTTCCTGGGCTTCATCCAGACGTTCGCGGATTTCATCGACGCGATCCGCCAGGCTGTCATCAGCCAACAGGTTGAGACGCGGCAGAATGCGGTTCAGCGCCGTAACGCCCTCTTTCGCCTGCTCAAACTGAATACGCTGCTGCTGGTTATCATTTTCATGATTACTTAACGCCCGCTCCAGTTCGACGCGACGGCTGTTCAGTTGACGGATTTCTGCTTCCGGGTCAGACTCAAACGCAACCGCCAGATGACTGCCGATAAAGCGGCTGAACGCCTGATGCAGACGCTGAGTTTTCTGTACATCAAAGGAGAGCGTGGCGAAGCGTTCGGAAAGCACTTCACGCTCGGCATGGAGGCTTTCAATACGGCTTTCACGCGCAGCACGACCAAACAGCGGCACTTCCGGGAAACGTGAATAACGCCACTGACGATCGGCGATTTTCACCACTACCGCTTTTTCCAGCTCATCAACGCTGAACACGCTGTCATCGAATGACTGCGGATCTCCTTCGATCAGATAGAGATCTTCCGGGCAATCGGTCAAGCCTTCCAGGTGTTCAGTTACCTGTGACAGATCTGGCACCACGATGGCGTGGCGTGACGGGCCATACAGCGCTGAGAAGTACGGCGCATCTTCCAGGCTAACGTCGTCATAAATTTCTGACAGCAGCACACCACCAAAACGCTCCGCCAGCGCGTTCAGACGCTGATCTTCAGAGCCGCCAGGCTGGCTTAAACGTTCGATCTCTTCATCGACGGCGTTTTTGCGCGCGCCCACTTCATCGCGTTCAACAATCGCCTCTCGCTCACGCTCCAGCAACTGTTGCAGATATTCGGTGACGTCCTGGCTGGAGGTAAACTCTTCGCCGCACTGTTCGCTCAACTGGTTGAGACTGTTTTGCGCTGCCAGCCAAACCGGCGCACGCTGCATCAAACTCTGAATGCGAGACTGCAGCTGTTCCTGCTCCTGGCGCAGTGCCATGCGCTCTTCACGGGCGTTAGACACGCTATCGGAAAGAGAGGCAATGCGTGCTTCCAGTTCCTGATGCAGGGCTTCCAGTTCGTCGATATCAAAATTCTTGCCCTGACGTTTGCAGAAATCTGCCAGCAGACGCTCAGCTTCTTGCTGCTCGCGTAGACGCTGTTCCAGTTCGCTTAATCGCATCCGCAGCGGCTGAACCTGCTCTGCCAGGTGACGCTGATCGACCCCTTCGCGCAATAGTTCGCGAGCGACATCCCACGCCTCGTTACGCGCCAGTGGGCCGTTGATTGCCACCACCAGCTGATAAGCCTGCTCAAACTGGCTGTGCGCGGTTTGCGCCATGCTCATTTTCTGCTCAAGAGAGAGCATTTTTTCAGTCGCTTCCAGCTCTTTCGCCTGGAAGGTTTCCAGCCATTCGGCGGCGCAGTCGGCGGTTAAGTCCGGCAGATGGCACAGTTCTTTGGCACGATTAAGCGCAGCAATCGCCTGGTTATACTGGATCGCGCGCGTTTGCTGGACGTCCAGCGCCTGCTGGTAGTCAGCAAGCTGGCTTTTCAGCTCGTCCACTTCCAGTTCGGCAGCTTCCGCACGAGCCTCATTCTCTTGCTGGCGTTCGATGGCTTCTGCCACCACTTCATTTTGCTCTTCCAGACGGATCTGCAGCTCATCGAGATCCGCTTCGTAGCGTTCGATCTTCTCCTGCTGACGCAGTGCGGTTTGCACCAGGTTCAGGTGATCACTGGCCGCCTGATAATCCGCTTCCAGATCGCCTTCGGCACCGTTGTGCTCTGCCAGCTCACGCGCCATATCGACGTGTTTGTACTGCTCAGCCGCCAGTTGCTGACGCGAAGTATGTAGCTCGCGACGAAACTCCAGGGCTTTGTCGAGATGGACACGGCGCTCGTTGGCGTGACGCATGTAGTCCGCCGCCACGTAGTTGGTGGCTTCGCTGATCAGATGCTTAAACAGGTCGCGGTCCGACTGGGTGACACGAATCGCTTCCAGCGTCATACGGTTTTCACGCAGCGCCGCTTCCATGTCCTGGAACGCTTTACGCACGCCGCTGTTTTCTGGCAACAGGTAGTCGCGCAGAGAACGGGTAATGGCACTGGAGATCCCGCCATACAGCGAAGCTTCGATCAGACGATAGAATTTGCTACGGTCAGATGCGGAGCGCAGACGACGCGCGATGATGCCCAGATCGAACATCAGCGAGTGGTAATCAGTAATGGAGTTGAACTGTTTAAACTGCACGCCTTCCATCGCCTCGAGCTTGTCTTTCAGCTCGTTAAGCGGCAGCACGCGCGCCTGGCGTTCGTTCAGGGTTTCGGTCACCAGCTGTGTCGGCTGCACCGACATCGGCAGTCCCTGAATGGCAAACGGCTTGATATCCACTTTACGATCGCGTCCGGCAACCTGTTGCAGACGCACACCGACCACCACGCGCTGGTGGCGCGAGTTAATGGTGTCGAGCATCGAATAACAGACACCCGCTTTCAGCTTACCGTGCAGACCTTTATCGCGCGAACCGCTGGTGGCCCCGGCTTCCGTAGTGTTACGGAAATGCAGCAGGGTCAGGTCGGGGATCAGCGCCGTAACGAACGCCGCCATGGTGGTGGATTTACCCGCCCCGTTACCGCCAGAAAGCGTCGTGACCAGCTCGTCAAGGTCAAAAGTTCGGGCAAAAAAGCCGTTCCAGTTAATCAGCGTCAGTGAGCGAAATTTACCGCGTTCAATCATTATTCTTCCTCTCCGCTATCTGGCTGATTCTCTTCGGTTTCATCGTTGAGTTGCAGATGATTTTCAATCGGCATTGCTTCGCCATCACGAATCAGGCGACGCTGTGCTTCACGGGGATCGTCGCCAGCACGCACATCGGCTCCGAAGCGGAACACCGATTCGGTAATGCGAAACTTGCTGCTGTCGTGGCCCATAAACCACACCATGCCTAAACGACGCAGACGGTTGAGCGAAGAACGTACTTTCTCCTGCAACTTCTGACGGTCAACGTCTGAACCGGTTGAACGGTTGTTCACCAGTTTCAGCAGTTTTGCTTCATCGGCCAGGGTGAGCAGTTCGTCGTACAGTTCCTGCTGGGTGAAAATCCCCTCATTCGCCAGCCGTTCCGGGCTGAGATAGAGATAACAGAGGATTTTCCCGACCATCATATCCAGTTCCGACAAGACGGAACGAGGGATCAGCGTGGTGGAACGTGGGCGTAAATAGAAGAACCCTTCTGGTGCGCGAATAAGCTCAACGTTATAACGCGCGTAAAACTCTTCCAGATATTCCTGAAAATCCATCAGGAATGCATGATTATCCAGTTCGTCGAGGCCAATATGGCGTCCTGAACGTAAGGCGCTGTCCAGCGCCGGAAATAACGGATTCGCCAGCGCCTGCGCCAGCTTAACCGGCATCACTTGTTCAATATTTGTCGATGACATGCGCCTGTACCTTGGCTCCGTAATCATTAATCGGCTGCCATTTCGCTGGCAGTCCGGTGAAATCTGCTTGCGCTACGCCAAGACGTACCGCCTGATCAATAACAATACGCGCAACGTCAAAGTGACGTGCACGCGGATACTGTGACAGATATTCGCGTACCACCAGACCAAGATCCAGCGGCACTTGTCTGGTTTTGTACACGGCAAGTTGTTCTTCGATGATCGCCGCCAGCTGTTCGCGGATCTCGTTAAACTCTTCGTATTCCAGATCCTCAGGAAGTTCCCCAGTCACTTCTTCATCGCGCAGTGCCATCTCTTCGTCACGCATATCCAGCAGACGATCGGCATTGGCATAAGTTAGCGCCCACGGCTCATCAAAATAGGTTTGTACCGACTGACGTAACCGCTGAGCAAAGACGCGGTTTTTATCCATATCGATCGCGGTACGAATAAATTTGTGTACGTGGCGGTCGTAGCCAATCCACAAGTCGATGGATTGCTGGCCCCAACTGATAATACGATCGAGTTTGCTCTGCAGATCGAACACCAGACGATCGACGAAATGCAGATCGTCATGGGTCATCGTCGCATCCTGAATGCGCAACAGATTAGCCTGCAATTTGTCGCCTGCCGCTTCCAGCGTATCCTGCAATTCACGCAGCGTTCCGGAAGTTTCCGAAAGCAACAATTCACAGCTGGAAATCGCCGCCCGCCAGTCTTTGTTCAGCAACTGGGCGATATCGTCCTTCACCTGCTGCTGCTGTTCGTCCATCAGACGTTGCGTCAGGTCGATACTGTCGAAAATTTCTGCTACCGAATATTTCAGTGGCGCATAGACATTACGGTGCCAGTGAAATTCATCACCGCCCTCTTCGGCGGCATCTGCTGCGCGTTTGAGCTCACCCGCCACAATCGACAACTGCATAGAAAGACGCAGCGTAGAAAACTCGCGCTGACGGATGTAGTAGTCAGTAATGCCGATGCCGAGCGGCGTCAGACGGTAAATTGCGTTCCCTTCCGCCTGCTCGCTGGTAAAGCGGTTCAGCAGACGTTGACGCACCATGTCGTTGATCGCGTTATTGGCGCGCACGCCGATGGTTTCGCTGGTTTGCTCAAACGCATCACTCACATGGCGGAATGCATCCACCAGCTCGCCTTCACTCATCTCACCATCCAGACGCTCGCCGTTCAGCGTGGCAACCGCCAGCAGAAAAGAGAGTCGGTCTACCGGCAGCGAGATGGAGAAGTCATTTTTTCTGGCCCAGGCAACCAGTTCGGGGACTGTCTGGGAAAATTCACTCATACTTTATCCTTGCTCTGCGGTTTGCGCGCGGTGACATGAATATAACGCCCCAGGGTAATATACGGTTCCTGACGGCAATAACGCGTTTCTAATTCAAGTAATGCTTCATAGCAGTCGCGCTGCTGGTGTTTCTCGCGCAGATAATCATGAAACACGCGAACGCCTGTCTTACCCATAATTTGCCAACCAGCTTCTTCCAGCCACAGATAAACCTGCGCCGGGTCGCGTGGATAATCTGGCGAAAGCGTCCGTTTTTTCTTTTTCGGCATTCCCGCCTGCACGTAATCAAAATTCCCGGCGACCATGTTATGCATCAACAAACCATGCGCATTGTAGAACATTAACGACAACACGCCGCCTGGACGCAACACTGACCAGAGGGTCTGCAATACGCTGCGGGGATCAGCCACCCACTCGAGCACCGCATGGAACAATATCAGATCAACGGGCGTTTCCAAATGCGAAGCAACATCCTGAGCGGCGCAATGTATAAATTGCATGTTGTCGCTCACACCTTTTGCTTCTGCCGCCTGTTTTGCGCGGTCGATCATCTGCGCAGAAAGATCGCATAAAATGACCTGATGCCCACGCTCGGCCATTTTGATTGCGGTCTGCCCTTCTCCACCGCCAGCATCCAGCACACGCAGTTTTTGCGGGCCCATTTCCGCCAGCACGCGATCGAGATCCTGCCACAGAATAGCCTGTCGAAGCTGCCCTTTGGTGGTGCCGTAAATGTTACGGGAAAACTTTTCCGCAATATCATCAAAATTGCGATCCTGCATTGCTTTCTCCACCGGTTGGCTAAGACGTTTTCTGATAAAGACGCTATTTTGTCACAGCCACGGCGAGAATGAACCCGTCTGGTGTAATATCGCTGGCGATCCCTTGCTATATGGTTAAAAAAGGAACCAGAAAGGATGCTTTTTACACTGAAAAAAGTGATTGGCAATATGTTGCTGCCACTTCCGCTGATGTTGTTGATTATTGGCGCTGGCCTGGCGCTGCTGTGGTTTAGCCGTTTTCAAAAAACCGGGAAGATTTTTATTAGCATTGGGTGGCTGGCGCTCTTGTTATTGAGTTTGCAACCGGTAGCCGACCGCCTGCTGCGTCCCATCGAAAGCACCTATCCGACATGGAATAATTCGCAAAAAGTGGACTATATCGTGGTGCTCGGAGGTGGTTATACCTGGAACCCGCAGTGGGCACCGAGCTCTAATTTAATCAATAACAGTCTGCCACGCCTGAATGAAGGTATTCGCTTATGGCGCGAAAATCCGGGATCAAAACTGATCTTCACGGGAGGCGTAGCAAAAACCAATACGGTGAGTACAGCGGAAGTAGGTGCCAGAGTTGCGCAATCGCTGGGCGTGCCGCGCGAGCAAATTATCACCCTGGATTTGCCAAAAGATACCGAAGAAGAAGCTGCAGCAGTGAAACAGGCGATTGGTGACGCCCCTTTCCTGCTGGTGACCTCCGCATCACATCTGCCGCGGGCGATGATCTTTTTTCAGCAGGAAGGGTTAAATCCGCTACCAGCCCCGGCGAATCAGTTGGCCATCGACTCGCCGCTTAACCCGTGGGAACGGGCAATCCCTTCTCCGGTCTGGTTGATGCATAGCGATCGTGTTGGCTATGAAACGCTTGGCCGTATCTGGCAGTGGCTAAAAGGTTCGTCAGGCGAGCCACGGCAAGAGTGATTTTGATGCCAGATCGAAGTTGCGCCGACTAAATCGTCCGGTATTAACCAGTTGCGCAACTTCATCCCATAACACATACAACCAACGCCGCCAGATGAACGACTCCGCCACTGGCGCGCGTTGCAGGTAACTCCAGAGCAAATCTTCCGCCAGAGAATTATCCATTAGTCGGAACAGTTCGTATTCTCGCGGTGCCCAAAGCATTAGTCCCGGCCCGACCATCGCCAGTAACTGATCGCTGCGCGAATCTTTCAACATGCTGCGTAAACAGAAGTTACCGTGAATCAGCACACAATTGTCGTTAAAGCCTTCAAATAATGCCGGGAGACATTCGCGAGTGCGAAACAGGATCCGCTTATCCTGCATCGTCAGACCGGTGTTATTGAACTGATTGAGCGTGGTCCATAGCACTTCAACATGTTGCCGGTACCATGAGGGCCAGAAATTTTCCTGAGTATTGTCGACCGCGCCGACGCAACCGCGACTGTCCTGACGGTGCCAGGCCAGTAAGGCTTCAACGATTTGGTCTTTGAGTTGTTCCCAGCGTTCTGGTGTTCGGGCTGGTGCCTCCACCGAAACACCACGCATCCGCTCCAGTAGCAGGACATCGGGGCCGGGGTGTTCTTCATGCGTCATCACACCATAAATAGTCGGCATACGGACAGTCCCACTTCTTGCCAGCATGGTGGTTTTCCATGCCAGTTGTCGGGCTTTTCCGGGCGTACTAAAGCTTCTTGCCATTAACGGCATTGGGTTTCCCTGGCTGTCATACAAAGCCCACAACGCCGTATCCGCTTTTTCATTGACGCACTCAATACGACTGAGTTTTTCGCCCAGTAAATGGCTTAATTCGGCACGCAGCTGTTCCATTCAGATTACCCTCATAAAAGCTACTGCTTTCATAATGAGCGCCAATATAAAAGATGTCACCTGAATGAGATCAATTGTTGAAAAGAAAAATTGAGGAAAATCGTAACGGTACGACACTCCTCCCAAAATTGGCTGAAGTGTCGTGAAGTGAAATTAGCGCATTTCAGCGCGAACGCGCTCAAGATCTTCAGGGGTATCCACACCTGTGCCAGGAACTTCCTGAGCAACAGCAACATGGATTTTTTCGCCGTACCACAGAACACGAAGCTGCTCTAACATTTCGATGTGTTCTAACGGACTTGGCTGCCAGTTGACGTAACGACGGATAAAGCCTGCACGGTAGCCATAAATACCAAGATGACGCAGGAAGTTATCGCCAACGGTTTCAAGGCCTTCTGCAAAACGATCACGATCCCAAGGAATGGTGGCGCGAGAGAAGTACAGTGCATACCCTTCAGCGTCGAGAACCACTTTCACCGCATTCGGGTTAAACGCTTCTTCCGCATTGTGGATTGGCACCGCCAGAGTCGCCATACCCACCTGACGCTGAGCGAGGTTATCAGCAACCTGACGAATGATTGTCGCAGGGATCATCGGTTCATCACCCTGCACATTAACGATCACCGTGTCGTCGCTGAATGCGCATTTTTCGACAACTTCCGCCAGACGTTCTGTTCCTGACTGATGATCGGCGCGCGTCATACATACTTCACCGCCAGCGGCTTCAACGGCGCGGGCAACATCCTCATGATCGGTTGCCACGATGATGCGCTCGGCACCTGATTCACGCGCGCGTTCAAGAACATGAACAATCATGGGTTTGCCGTTAATATCAACCAATGGTTTACCGGGCAGACGCGTGGACGCGTAGCGCGCGGGAATAATGACCACAAAACTCATGATTTACTCTCATCAGCAGTCAGCACGCGGGCTTCCGTTTCCAGCAACACTGGAATGCCATCACGCAGCGGGAAAGCGAGGTTGTCCAGTTTGCAAATAAGCTCTTGTTTTTCCTGGTTATACCAAAGTTTTCCGTTGCAAACCGGGCAGGCAATGATTTCAAGCAGACGATGATCCATAGTTCCTCCAGATGGATCGGGTTATGAATGCATAAATCTTATCATAATCATTTATGCGACGGGGTCTATTTCCCAGCCGGTGCGGCAATCAGTAAAGAGGCCTTGCGGGCAGCATCCTAATGTCACCCGCGTTGCCTGCTGCCAGTTAGCGAAATCAGTAATCGCCTGACGTAGCCCTTTTTTGCAGCGTTGTCGTTGGTTTAATACCTTCCTGTAACCACAGAGAGATAACTTCAAGGATGCCTGTCTGGCGATGCATTTTGGCATCCATTCGCCCAACTAATTGCCCACGATGTAATAACGGCAGAACAAAATAGCCATACTGGCGTTTCGGCGCTGGGGTATAGCACTCCAGCCGGTAGCTAAAATCAAAAAGCTGCTCTGCGCGTTTGCGATCCCAGACAACAGGATCAAAAGGCGAAAGTACCGCGCTGTGCGTTGCAGTGAGCTTTCCGGCCAGCGCTCGCTCGAGTAGCGGCAGCAAATCATCATGCAGCCAAAGATTGCCCAATTTTTCAACATGCACAGCAATGATTTGCTGCTGTTCAGCCCTCGCTTCGCGCCACGCCGCCAGTGCCGGACGTTTCAGCCGATAGTAATCTGCCAGCCACTGTTCGCGGAATATTCCCAGGCTACGCGCACTGTTATCCAGCATGATGATTTCTGCTTCTGTTTGCGAAACGAGATCGCGCTCATCATCCCAGTCAGGCATGACACGGTGGGTTAAATCATAAACGCGCTGGAAGTTGCGCCGTTCAATCACCATCACCTTTCCGGCAGTAAATAAACCTTCCAGATGCCGTTTATGCGGCTTCCATTCCCACCAGCCGCTTGCACCTTTACGAGGATGCTCAAAATCGGCTGAACGTACCGGCCCCTTATCATGAATATGCTGAATTAACTGTGCAATTTCCGCCTCATGTTCCTGCATCCAGGCGTCTTTGTATTTCCAGCCCATTTTTTCAGGTGCCAGCATGCGGTGGCGAATAAGACGAAAGTCGCTACGCGGCATAAAGCAGGCTTCATGCGCCCAGTATTCCATTAATTCGCCACGCGCCAGAGACTCATCCAGCCACTGGGCAGGATAATTTCCCAGACGACTGAAAAGCACCAGATATGGACTACGGGCAACAATATTGATGGTATCGATTTGCAGCAAGGACATGCGGGAGATCGTTGCCGGAATATCCTCCAACGACGCTCGACGGCGGGGTTTGTTTAACAGGCCTTGTGCGGCAAGGTGAAGATTACGCGCATCAGCAAGGGAGAGGTGCGGCAGCGACATTCATGACTCCATCAATCGAACGCTGCCGCGGCGTAACTAGTTGCCAGAAGCCAGCAAGGTTAGTTGCGTAAGCAGTTTCGCTGGTTCATCACCTGAAAGCTGTGCGTCTACAGGCAAATACCACCAATTTTCTTCTGCAAAGGCCCGGCATTTCACCGCATCTTTTTCAGTCATTACCAGCGTTTGCCCGGCGCTTACCAACGCACTGACATCCGCATGGTTCAAAGACTGATGATCGGCCAGCGGTACACATTTTTCCGGTTGTACGCCACACATCTTCAGCGTGGCAAAAAAGCGCGGCGGATGCCCAATCCCCGCCATCGCCACTACATGTTCAAGCTGAGCAACGTCACAACGCGTACCGGTACGTAAATTCACCGCCTGACCCGGCAGCAGATGCATGGGGATTTCACCGCTGCGAGGGACACCGCCGTTGACGATTACCGCATCAACCGACTTTAAGCGCCCCGCTCGCTCACGCATTGGCCCCGCCGGCAACCACCAGCCATTGCCAAAGCGACGCACACCATCAATAACGACAATTTCCACATCACGCGCCAGACGGTAATGCTGTAAACCGTCGTCGGTTACGATGATCTGCACATCAGGGTGTTGCGCCAGAATGGCTTTTACCGCATCAGAACGAACGGGAGAAACCGCAACAGGCGCATCAGTGCGTTGATAAATCAACACAGGTTCATCACCCGCCTGTGCTGTTGTGGTATCTGCCGACAATAACAGCGGATAAGATTCAGCCTTACCACCATATCCCCGCGATACGACCCCCACGCGAATACCGCGCTGTTGCAACTGTTCCACCAGCCAGACAACGACCGGGGTTTTTCCGTTGCCGCCTGCGGTGAGATTACCAACCACGACAACCGGTACGGGGGCACGCCAGGCGCGCTTCAGTTTTAGTTTATAGCAAAGACGGATCGCGCCACTCACCAGGCCATACAACCAGGAGAGTGGCAGCAATAGCCGCCACAAAGGGGATTCACCAGACCAGATTTTTTCGATCATTGGCCAAACTGCATTTTGTGAAGTTGCGCGTAAACGCCGCGGTGCTCAAGCAAATCGTTATGCGTACCGCGTTCCACAATGACACCATCCTCGACGACCACGATTTCGTCTGCCTTTTCAATGGTAGACAAGCGGTGGGCAATCACCAGAGAGGTACGGTTTTTCTGCAACTCATCCAGTGCCGCCTGAATCGCACGTTCGGATTCGGTATCCAGAGCCGAGGTAGCTTCGTCCAGAATCAGAATCGGGCTATCACGCAACAAGGCTCGAGCGATAGCAATACGCTGACGCTGACCGCCAGAGAGCAGCACGCCGTTTTCACCAATCACTGTATCGAGACCGTTATCCATCTTATTGATGAAGTCCATGGCGTAGGCCATACGCGCCGCTTCTTCAATTTGCTCACGGCTGTACTGTTCAGTCCGTGCGTAAGCAATGTTGTTAGCAACCGTATCGTTAAACAGATGGACATTCTGCGACACCAGAGCAACCTGGTTACGTAACGACGCCAGGGTATACTCGCGCAGATCGTGACCATCCATCAGGATTTCGCCTTCATCAATATCGTAAAAACGCGTGATCAGGCTGGCGATGGTTGATTTACCCGAACCAGAGCGTCCAACCAGAGCAACCGTCTTCCCTGCCGGAATTTTCAGGTTGATGTTACGCAATGCAGGTACGTCACGTCCCGGATAAGTAAAGGTGACATTGCGGAATTCCACGTCGCCAGTCGCACGCTCGATCACGCGCTTACCTTCATCTTTCTCCTGCTCACTGTCCAGAATGGTAAACAGCGTCTGACAAGCCGCCATACCGCGCTGGAACTGGGCGTTAACGTTGGTCAGCGATTTCAGCGGACGCATCAGTGCAATCATTGAAGAGAAAACAACGGTAATCGTACCGGCAGTCAGGCTATCCATGACACTTGGGAAGCTCGCCGCATACAGAACAAACGCCAGCGCCAAAGAGGCGATCAGCTGAATGATCGGATCAGAGATGGAAGAGGCTGAAACCATTTTCATCCCCTGAAGACGCATTCGGTTGCTGACTTTATCAAAGCGTTTCGTTTCCACTTCCTGACCACCGAAAATCAATACTTCTTTGTGGCCCTTCAGCATTTGTTCTGCGCTGGTGGTCACCTGCCCCATGGTGTTCTGCATGTTTTTACTGATGTTGCGAAAACGCTTCGATACAACGCGAATCGCAATCGAAACAATCGGTGCCAGCACAATCAAAATGATCGACAGTTGCCAACTGTAATAGAACATCATGATGAACAGGCCGATGATCGACGCACCTTCACGCACAACAGTAATCAGTGCGCCGGAAGAAGAAGAAGCAACCTGTTCGGAATCGTAGGTAATACGTGACAACAGCGTACCCGTTGACTGTTTGTCAAAGAATGAAACTGGCATTCCCATCATGTGACCAAACAGGCGGCGACGCATGGTCATTACCACCTTTCCTGATACCCAGGAGATACAGTAGCTGGAGACATAGCTGGTGATACCACGTAAAATCATCAGCCCGATCACCACCAGCGGCATCCACACCAGCACGGAGCGATCTGTTTTACCAAAGCCATCATCAAGAAGTGGCTTAAGGAGCGATAACATGAAGGTATCGCTGGCTGCGTTGAGGATTAACGCTACGCCCGCCACGATCAGACCCGCTTTGAAAGGCGCAATGGTTGGCCACAGTCGGCGGAATGTCTGCCACGTAGAGAGATCTTTGTCGTTATGCATTCAAAAAACCAGCATTTGTTGAAATAGCCGCATATTCTACCCGTTATCCACTGGCACGCCAAACCACTGATGATACCAACGAGGTAAAATTTGCTCCCTGAGGCTGCTAATCCGCCAGCCTTGCGCTGAAAAATTGACCGTTGTTTGACCTTGATGTGGAGTATCAATCCATTGATATCCTTGCAGTTGATAGCGATGCTTAACTTTGTTAGAGGGCAGTCGCCATGCGTTATAGCGCGATGCCGATGCGAGTGCCACTTTTCCATTCACTCGCTGAATTAATGGCAACGATGATGAGGTATTACTGCCATGGTGAGGTACCTGAAGCAATGTTGCCTGCACTTGCTGCCAGTAACGGCTTAGCATCTTTTGTTCAGCTGGGGCTTCAATATCACCGGTTAGAAGAATGCTATTCGTCCCGTCATCAACCTTAACCACACAGGAATGGTTATTTCCTTTATCGTTGCTACCTTGTAAAGGCCAGTGCGCGCTGAAACGCAATCCTTGCCATTGCCACGCTTCGCCACGCACACAGGGCTGATGATGTTCCCAGTTTAACGGACTTCTGATCCATAACATCGGCCATATATGCAATATTGAATCCAGCCCTCCCCGGTGATCCAGATGTTCATGGCTCAGAATAACGCCTTCCGGTTCAAGATTATGCCAGTGGAGCCAGGGGATAATCAGTTGTTGCCCACTATCCCCTTCAGGCCAGGCCAGTCCTGTGTCATAGAGAATCGCTTTGCCGTTTCTGGCTATCACCATTGCCAGCCCTTGCCCGACATCAAGCATGTACAGCTGCCACTCGTCAGGTCGAGGTTTTTGCCACAGCGGCCAGCACATCAGCAAGCCTCCAGCCACACACATTGCTGGCAACGTTCGCCAGGCGTTTAATCGCCATACCACCAGTAAGAACCATGGGGAAAATGATAGCCATTGCCAACATTCAGCAATGTTGATCCACCCTTCCGGCAAACTCTTTAACCCCCAGAAAAGTAAAGCCAAAGACCGGTCGGCAAGAAACCATAACCCTTGCTCCAGGATTAACGGCCCGCTTAAATGCACAACCATCGCGGCGAGGATCAACGGAACCGTGATAAATGTCACCAAGGGAATTGCTAATAGATTTGCAATAAACGAGGTCAGACTAATGCCATGAAATATGACGATTTGCACGGGCATAAGCAGAAGTGTGATTCCCAGTTGCAGATGGATGAGGGAAACAACTGCACGCAATACCGGCGGCAGTTGCCACTCAGGACAGGGAAACCACTGATACCAAAATATCAATGCCGCGACCGCAGCGGCAGAGAGCCATAAACTTTGCGAGAGAATGGCAACAGGATCCATCAGCAAAATTGCCGCCAGACAACATATCCATACATCCCAGCCACTCCACTGTCGCCCACTTAACTTAAGCATTCCCCACGTAGCAAGCGCCACCATGGTACGCAATGCAGGAGGTTGCATTCCCGTCAACCAGGCATAAAAAGCAGCACAGCAGATTCCGCCAATTAATGGTATTTGCCAGTGGATCCAGCGCCCAGGCAGAAAAATTTGTCCACTGCGAATGAGTCCGGCAGCCAGCAACGCCGCAAAAGCGATGTGCAATCCCGATATCGCCATTAAATGCGCCGTTCCAGTATCGCGCATGATATTTTTGATTTCTTTGGGGACGGATAACCGTTCCCCCATACCTAAACCAAGAATAACCGCATTCCACGGATAGGGTTGCAGCGTTGTTTGTAGTGACGCCAGATACTGTGCACGCAGGCTACAATTCGGTTCAATGACACTTGCCTGCAGAAAACGGCCGGTGAGCGGCTGATGCTGGGCAATGGCATAACGCTGGCTATCAAAGCCGCCATCATTAAGTTGGCCATGAACTGCACGAACTTTGAGTTTCATTGACCATTGTTGTCCAGCACAAACCGCTTGCGGAAGATATTCGCCATACATCACGAGACCTGACGCAGGGAATATACGTCGACCTTGTAGATGAGTAATTTGACCGTAATGAGTGGTCATGCCGTCAGTTGCAGTGATCTCAACAATTGCATCCTGCGTCGCGCCAGTTAAGGTTTCTCCTGCCCACAAAATTTGCTTTGCTGATAATATGCCCCAAACGAAAAACAGCAACGTCAGCGCGATATAACGGACGGTTTTAACAGGGATAAATGCCAGTACGCAGGCGAAGAGAGTCAGAAACGCAAGGGTTAATGTCCCAGGCAATTGGGGCAAAATCAGCAACGGAAAAATTCCGCTAATTATGCATACACCGACTGTCGTTATTTTCATGCACCCCTCCCTGTTTATGGAAAGTGTGCAACTTTGTTGAGCGGTTGTCTGGTGGGAATTTTGCGTTCCCCGAGGCATATTCAGAAGAATTTAACGAAAGGGTGAAAACTGTTCAAAACTCTGCGAGGCAGCTTCCAGTTCCAGATTAGAGAAATGAAAAAAGCACCCGACAGGTGCTTTTCTCTCGTTCAAGTTTGAGTAAAAAACTTAACCGTAAATATTGGCGCGATCGCGCAGTTCTTTACCAGGTTTAAAGTGAGGAACGTATTTTCCTTCCAGTTCTACTTTATCGCCAGTCTTCGGATTACGTCCGGTACGTGGTGCGCGGTAGTGCAAAGAGAAACTGCCGAAACCGCGGATTTCAATACGCTCGCCCTGCGCAAGAGTCGAGGCCATATGCTCCAGCATCTCTTTTACTGCATCTTCAACCGTCTTGGCGGGAATGTGCGATTGCTGGGTGGCAAGTCTTTCTATCAATTCTGACTTGGTCATGATTCCTCCGGTTCCTTAAAGGCAAATTAAGCGGCTGCTGTTGCTGCATTGATTAAGGGCGGCCGTAGCCGCCCTTAGTGCTTGATTACAGGACGAAACCTGCAATCTGTCAAGTAAACTCAACAAACTTCGGAATAAAAATCCCGAAGAGTCAGAGAATTACTCGCCTTTAGCTGCTTTGAAAGCTTCAGCCATTGCGTTGTTGGAGAAGTTTGCATCTTCCTGTTTGTTAACAGTTGCGATTGCATCTTTCTCGTCAGCTTCGTCTTTCGCACGAACAGACAGGCTGATTGCGCGGTTTTTACGATCAACGCCGGTGAATTTAGCTTCAACTTCGTCGCCAACGCTCAGAACCAGGGTAGCGTCTTCAACGCGGTCACGGGATGCTTCAGAAGCACGCAGGTAACCTTCAACGCCGTCAGCCAGTTCTACGGTTGCGCCTTTAGCGTCAACTGCAGTTACTTTACCGGTTACGATAGCGCCTTTCTTGTTCAGAGCAACCCAGTTGTTGAACGGATCTTCTGCGAGCTGTTTAACGCCCAGGGAGATACGTTCACGTTCTGCGTCAACCTGCAGAACAACTGCAGCGATTTCGTCGCCTTTTTTGTATTCACGAACTGCTTCTTCGCCTGCAACGTTCCAGGAGATGTCAGACAGGTGAACCAGGCCGTCGATGCCGCCGTCCAAGCCGATGAAGATACCGAAGTCAGTGATAGACTTGATTTTACCTTCAACACGGTCGCCCTTGTTGTGGGTTTCCGCGAACTGCTGCCACGGGTTAGCTTTGCACTGTTTCAGACCCAGGGAGATACGACGACGTTCTTCGTCGATATCCAGAACCATAACTTCCACTACATCGCCAACGTTAACAACTTTGGACGGGTGGATGTTTTTGTTGGTCCAGTCCATTTCGGAAACGTGTACCAGGCCTTCAACGCCTTCTTCGATTTCAACGAAGCAGCCGTAGTCGGTCAGGTTGGTCACGCGACCAGTCAGTTTGGTACCTTCCGGATAACGTTTAGCGATAGCTACCCACGGATCTTCGCCCAGCTGTTTCAGGCCCAGGGATACACGGGTACGTTCGCGGTCGAACTTCAGCACTTTAACAGTGATTTCGTCGCCCACGTTGACGATTTCGCTCGGATGCTTAACGCGTTTCCAGGCCATGTCAGTGATGTGCAGCAGGCCGTCAACGCCGCCCAGATCAACGAATGCACCGTAGTCAGTGAGGTTCTTAACGATACCTTTAACTTCCATGCCTTCCTGCAGGTTTTCCAGCAGCTGATCGCGCTCTGCGCTGTTTTCGGATTCGATAACGGCACGACGAGAAACAACAACGTTGTTGCGCTTCTGATCCAGCTTGATTACTTTAAATTCAAGCTCTTTGCCTTCCAGGTGCAGAGTGTCACGCACCGGACGAACGTCTACCAGAGAACCTGGCAGGAACGCACGAATACCGTTCAGCTCAACAGTGAAGCCGCCCTTAACTTTGCCGTTGATAACACCGGTAACAGTTTCAGCATCTTCGTAAGCTTTTTCCAGCGTGATCCAGGCTTCGTGACGTTTAGCTTTCTCACGGGACAGCAGAGTTTCACCGAAGCCGTCTTCTACTGCGTCCAGAGCAACGTCAACTTCGTCACCTACCTGGATTTCCAGCTCGCCCTGGGCGTTTTTGAACTGCTCAGCCGGGATGGCGGACTCAGATTTCAGACCAGCGTCAACCAGTACTACGTCTTTGTCGATAGCAACAACAACGCCACGAACGATAGAACCCGGGCGGGTTTCGATTTCTTTTAAGGACTCTTCAAAGAGTTGAGCAAAAGATTCAGTCATGTTTAATCTTCAGGTTTATATTTAACGTCCACCTGGCTCCATGCCGGATGGGGTTGTTTAACATACCCGCTGTCATTCCATTGCAACGGGGGTACTGCAAATTCGGTCGCTTATGCGAGAGCCAATTTCTGGCGCGCGTATTGTAGCGCTTTTTCAATCACTTGCTCAATGCTTAAGGTGGTGGAATCCAACACTAAAGCATCGGCTGCCGGAACCAGTGGCGCTACCGCTCGGTTACGATCGCGGTCGTCGCGTTCTTTGATCTCGGCCAAAAGGCGCTCAAAGTTAACACTAAAGCCCTTCTCCTGCAACTGTAGCATGCGGCGATGCGCACGTTCTTCCGAGGAGGCGTCAAGGAAAATTTTCACTGGTGCATCAGGGAATACCACCGTTCCCATGTCGCGGCCATCGGCAATCAGACCTGGTAATTCGCGAAACGCGCGTTGGCGACGCAATAATGCTTCACGAACGCGTGGGAATGCCGCGACTTGTGAAGCTGCATTCGCCACTTCCTGAGTACGAATTTCGCCGCTGACATCTTCCCCTTCGAGGATCACTTCCAGATTGCCATTGGTCGACACAAAACGTACATCCAGATGGGATGCCAGCGGTACCAGCGCATCTTCCGACGCAACATCAACATGGTGATGTAATGCCGCCAATGCCAGTACGCGATAAATTGCACCCGAGTCCAGCAGATGCCATTGCAACGCTTCCGCCATAGCCTTACACAAGGTGCCTTTCCCTGCACCGCTTGGGCCATCAATGGTAATAACCGGGGCAATTGCCGTCATCTTTATCTCCTTAAAACAGGCGTACCGTTAACATAACCGCGCGCATTATACGCGCCGACGCCACAAATCGTTAACGTTGTGTGCAAAAACCAGTTTTGTCTGTATTCAGATGGGGATTTATTGCGCAATTATAGCGGGCTGGCAGAAGACCAGCCCGAAAGATGACAATGATTTACTTACCAGAGGCGATACGATCACGGATGTGTTGCGCACGCTCTGTTGATGGTGGGTGAGAGTCAAACATGGACTGGGTGCGACCGCCATCCAGGCTAGCCAGTGTTTCAAAGCTGCCAACCAGCCCCTGGGTGCTGATGCCACGTTTCTTCAACAGATCAAAGGAGAAATCATCTGCTTCGGACTCTTTATCACGGGAGTATTTAGCATTGATAGCGCCTTCTGCGATATCACCTAATTGTGAGCGGGAAAGCTGGGAAGCCACACCGCTGGTAGCTGAAATGGCATCGCGTGCGGCAACGATCGCATAAGAAGCTTTCATTTCAGCCAGCGAGTGACCCAACGCGACGTGGCCCAGTTCATGGCCCAGAACGCCTTCAATTTCGTTGTCATTCATCATGTCCATCAGGCCACTGTAGACACGAACACAGCCGTTCGCCATCGCCCATGCGTTGACGTCGCTGGTCATATAAACCTTATAGTTGACCGGCGTGCCATTAATATTGTTACCCAATGCTTTGGCGATTTTTGCCAGACGTTTACCGTACTTGCTGGATTTACTTGCGACTTGATTGCCGCTGTCCATTTCGGCACAGCCCTGATTGGCAATCGCTTTTGCATCGGCATCGCTTAATGTTGCTGCTTTATAGGCATTTAAACCGGAGCTGATAGCCATATTGGTATCAATACCGTGGGTATTTTGACACCCTGTCAGTAATGCTGCAGAGGTCGCAATCGCCAGCAGTAATTTAGTATTCTTCATGTGAATCATCCGTTGATTAATCATATATAAATATTATGTATCAACAACTTACATTGACAAGCGACGCTACCATTAATCAAAATGACTCACAAGGTCCGAAAAAAAACGCCGACAATGTGCCGACGTTTTGATAAAGAAAGATTTGGCTATTTATTGCCCGTTGTTCATTCAGGCTGCCTGGCTAATCCGCGCCAGCTGCTCGAAATAATCCGGAAATGTTTTGGCCGTGCATTTGGGATCAAGAATCGTCACTGGTGTATCTGACAACGCCACCAGCGAGAAACACATCGCCATCCGGTGATCATTGTATGTCGCGATCTCGGCAAAGTTCAGTTTTTCCGGAGGAGTGATACGAATGTAATCGTGCCCCTCTTCCACTTCCGCGCCGACTTTACGCAGTTCTGTTGCCATCGCAAACAGGCGATCGGTCTCTTTAACACGCCAGTTATAGATATTGCGCAGCGTGGTGGTGCCTTTTGCAAATAACGCCGCCGTGGCAATGGTCATCGCCGCATCAGGAATATGGTTCATATCCATATCAATAGCGTTCAGTTCACCACGCGTGCAGGAAATATAATCATCGCCCCAGCAAATGGTCGCGCCCATTTTTTCCAGCACATCAGCAAAGCGAATATCACCCTGCATACTGTTACGTCCAATACCGGTCACTTTTACAGTGCCGCCTTTGATTGCTGCTGCTGCCAGAAAGTAAGAAGCCGAAGATGCATCGCCTTCGACCAAATAAGTACCCGGAGACTGATAAGACTGCCCGCCTTTTACGACAAATTGTTGATAGTGCTGATTTTCAATTTCAACACCAAACGTCTTCATCAGATTGAGTGTGATGTCGATATAAGGTTTAGAAACCAGATCGCCTTTAATACGAATCACCGTATCTTCCGGCGCAAGAGGCGCAGTCATTAACAGTGCGGTGAGGAATTGGCTGGAAACGGAGCCATCAACGTCAACGTTGCCGCCAGTAAAGCCGCCCTGTAAACGCAACGGCGGATAATTTTCTTGTTCCAGGTAAGTGATCTTCGCCCCGCCCAGGCGCAGCGCATCCACCAGATGACCAATCGGGCGTTCTTTCATACGCGGCTCACCGGTCAGCACAATATCATTGCTACCCAGACAAAGAGCTGCCGCCAGCGGACGCATTGCCGTTCCGGCGTTACCGAGGAACAACTCCAGGGCACCTTCTGCGTGTAATGGACCGCCGTTACCGATAATTTCGCAACGCGTACGATCGGCTGAAAGCGTATAGCTTACCCCTAACGCTGTTAATGCATTCAGCATATGGCGCACGTCATCGCTATCCAGCAGATTGGTTAATACTGTTTTGCCGTGTGCTAATGCCGCCAGCAATAAAGCGCGGTTAGAAACGCTCTTGGAACCGGGCAGATTAATAGTGCCATCGACACGAGCGATGGGTTGTAACGTCAGGGATTCCATGAACTCAACTCTCTACAACAGAAATAAAAACCCCACAGGCTGGCTGTGGGGATTAAGCAAAATTTCGGCATTAACCGTGACGGCGTTCGAACTCAACCATGAAGTCTGTCAGCGCTTTAACGCCTTCCAGCGGCATGGCGTTATAAATAGAAGCGCGCATTCCGCCGACCACACGGTGACCTTTCAGTGCATGAAGGCCAGCAGCAAAAGACTCTTCAAGGAACAATTTGTCAAGCGCACTGTCCGCCAACTGGAACGGCACGTTCATCCGCGAACGGTTAGCTTTCGCCACGTCATTGCGGTAGAAATCGCTGTTATCAATCACCCCATATAGCAGTTCTGCTTTTTGCTGATTGATTTTATCCATTTCAGCTACACCGCCGTTCGCTTTCAGCCATTTAAAGACCAGACCAGATAGATACCAGGCAAATGTCGGCGGCGTGTTAAACATGGAGCCGTTATCGTTGAGGATGGAATAATCCAGAATCGACGGACACGCGATATTCGCTTTGCCCAGCAAATCTTCACGAACGATGACGATTGTCAGGCCAGCCGGGCCGATATTTTTCTGCGCGCCAGCGTAAATTACACCATAACGGCTGACGTCAATCGGACGGGAAAGAATGGTTGAAGAGAAGTCAGCGGCGACCACCACATCTGCGCCGAAGTCTGGCGTTTCGTCGATGGCGATACCATCGATGGTTTCATTCGGGCAATAATGCATATAAGCAGCATTATCAGAGAGTTGCCATTCACGCATTGGCTTAACCGCGCGCAGACCATCAACAGTCACTTTGGCGTCAAAGACATTAGGCGTGCAGTATTTTTTCGCTTCTTTAATGGCACTTGCCGCCCAGTAACCGGCATCAACATAATCTGCGGTGGTTTTATCACCGAGAATATTCAGCGGTACCGCAGCAAACTGACCGCGACCACCGCCATGGCAGAATAATACCTTGTAGTTGGAGGGGACATTAAGAAGATCGCGAAAATCCTTCTCGGCTTCCTCTGCAACCTGAATGAACTCTTTGCCACGGTGACTCACTTCCATCACCGACGTACCAAGACCGTTCCAGTCGCGCAGTTCCTGTTGAGCCTGTTTAAGCACCTCTGCCGGTAGCATTGCCGGACCAGAACTAAAATTGAAGATTTGAGCCATTTCCCCTCACCACGTTGCGTTGCTATTAACCCGCGGTCAATCGATTGCGACCACAGGTAATACATTATTCCTGTGGCTATCGGTTTTATCATTCAGTGACACACATCGCAATGAGTAAAACCGTTGAGGGCAAAAATGTGGCTTGCATCACACAAAAGAATCTCTCGGATTATTAGCAAAAAGCCGATGTTTTTACTGTCAGGTCACCCGTTTTGCCCGACTTGCCTTCGTCCATTCTGGATTTGCACAGCGCGGACATAATTGTTTTTCCCCCGCTTTCATATGAATGATTTCACTACAACGAATACAGGCATAGTCCGCCGACTCCGGCACCACTTTGTAACGCTGCGTACAATCACTGGGTAAAATAAGTAAACCCGGTTTCACCTTGTCATCTTCAAAGAAATAGACACTGATTTGCCCGTTGGTTTCGAGAATCGCCAGACGTACCTGCCCCAGCTGCTCCACGCCACGCAATCGTAGCTCCATAAAGAACTCAAATTCCGTCATGTTGGAGTTATTGAGTTTCGACCAGGCCAGCTCGCCATCTTCAATAATGACAACTGGCTTGCCTTCCAGAAGATCTTCCAGTTTTTCACTGTGCGCCATCAACCACATTACCAGGCGGTATAACAACGCCAGAGTAATAAAGACGATAAGTACCGGGACCATCGGCACATCATCATAAAACGCCACATCTCCCGCCGCTGATCCCAGCGTCAGAATGATTAAAACTTCAAACAGCGACATCTGCCGCACACCGCGTCTTCCGGTCATTTTGAGGAACAAAAAGACCAGTACAAAGGTATAAAGACTACGTAGTGCAACTTCGCCAAGGAAATCAAAAGGCACTTTATCAAATGCCATACGGTGGAGATCGAACGCCTTCATTTTTATGCTCTTAACGTGGTTTATCCGCTAAAAGCATAGTCAACAGTTCATCGGCATGGCGGCGGTGATAGCGCCTTTGAGATAAAACCCGTATTATTGCGCGCTTTCCGTACGACTAAAGTGATTTTCATGACGCAAACATTTATCCCCGGCAAAGATGCCGCTCTGGAAGATTCCATCGCTCGCTTCCAGCAAAAACTTTCAGACCTCGGCTTTCAGATTGAAGAGGCCTCCTGGCTGAATCCCGTGCCTAACGTCTGGTCTGTACATATTCGCGACAAAGAGTGCGCACTGTGTTTTACCAACGGTAAAGGCGCAACCAAGAAAGCGGCGCTGGCTTCTGCACTCGGTGAATATTTCGAGCGTCTCTCAACCAACTACTTTTTTGCGGACTTCTGGCTGGGCGAAACCATCGCCAACGGTCCGTTCGTGCATTATCCCAACGAAAAATGGTTCCCACTGACCGAAAATGACGATGTGCCAGAAGGGCTGCTCGATGACCGTCTGCGCGCGTTTTATGATCCGGAGAATGAACTGACCGGCAGCATGCTGATTGACCTACAATCCGGTAACGAAGATCGTGGTATTTGCGGCCTGCCGTTTACGCGTCAGTCCGACAATCAGACCGTTTATATTCCGATGAATATCATTGGTAACCTGTACGTCTCCAACGGTATGTCCGCAGGTAATACCCGCAACGAAGCACGCGTTCAGGGATTGTCTGAAGTTTTCGAACGCTACGTGAAAAACCGCATTATTGCTGAAAGCATCAGCCTGCCAGAGATCCCGGCAGACGTGCTGGCGCGTTACCCAGCAGTAGTTGAAGCCATCGAAACGCTGGAAGCGGAGGGTTTCCCAATCTTCGCTTATGACGGTTCGCTTGGCGGCCAGTATCCGGTGATTTGCGTGGTACTGTTCAATCCTGCTAACGGTACCTGCTTTGCCTCTTTCGGTGCGCATCCTGATTTTGGCGTAGCACTGGAACGTACCGTGACCGAGCTGCTGCAAGGTCGTGGCCTGAAAGATTTGGATGTGTTTACTCCGCCAACCTTCGATGATGAAGAAGTCGCTGAACATACCAACCTCGAAACGCACTTTATCGATTCCAGCGGTTTAATCTCCTGGGACCTGTTCAAGCAGGATGCCGATTATCCGTTTGTGGACTGGAATTTCTCCGGCACCACGGAAGAAGAGTTCGCCACACTGATGGCTATCTTCAACAAAGAAGATAAAGAAGTTTATATTGCCGATTACGAGCATCTGGGCGTTTATGCTTGCCGTATTATCGTGCCTGGCATGTCCGATATTTATCCGGCTGAAGATCTGTGGCTCGCGAATAACAGTATGGGCAGCCATTTACGTGAAACGATTCTTTCGCTACCAGGCAGCGAGTGGGAAAAAGAAGATTACCTGAACCTCATCGAGCAACTGGATGAAGAAGGTTTTGATGACTTTACCCGCGTGCGTGAGCTGTTGGGTCTGGCGACCGGGTCGGATAACGGTTGGTACACCCTGCGTATCGGTGAATTAAAAGCCATGCTGGCGCTGGCTGGTGGCGATCTGGAACAGGCTCTGGTCTGGACCGAATGGACGATGGAGTTTAACTCATCAGTATTTAGTCCGGAACGCGCCAACTATTATCGCTGCCTGCAAACGTTGTTATTACTGGCACAGGAAGAAGATCGCCAGCCGCTGCAATATCTGAATGCGTTTGTTCGCATGTACGGCGCAGATGCCGTAGAAGCCGCCAGTGCGGCAATGAGCGGCGAAGCGGCGTTTTACGGCCTGCAACCGGTAGATAGCGATCTGCACGCGTTTGCTGCACATCAGTCGTTGTTGAAGGCCTACGAAAAGCTGCAGCGCGCCAAAGCAGCATTCTGGGCAAAATAAAATCAAATAGCCTACGCAATGTAGGCTTAATGATTAGTCTGAGTTATATTACGGGGCGTTTTTTTAATGCCCCGCTTTACATATATTTGCATTAATAAAATAATTGTAATTATAAGGTTAAATATCGGTAATTTGTATTTAATAAATACGATCGATATTGTTACTTTATTCGCCTGATGCTCCCTTTTAATTAACTGTTTTAGCGGAGGATGCGGAAAAAATTCAACTCATTTGTTAATTTTTAAAATTTATTTTTATTTGGATAATCAAATATTTACTCCGTATTTGCATAAAAACCATGCGAGTTACGGGCCTATAAGCCAGGCGAGATATGATCTATATCAATTTCTCATCTATAATGCTTTGTTAGTATCTCGTCGCCGACTTAATAAAGAGAGAGTTAGTGTGAAAGCTGACAACCCTTTTGATCTTTTACTTCCTGCTGCAATGGCCAAAGTGGCCGAAGAGGCGGGTGTCTATAAAGCAACGAAACATCCGCTTAAGACTTTCTATCTGGCGATTACCGCCGGTGTTTTCATCTCAATCGCATTCGTCTTCTATATCACAGCAACCACTGGCACAGGCACAATGCCCTTCGGCATGGCAAAACTGGTTGGCGGCATTTGCTTCTCTCTGGGGCTGATTCTTTGTGTTGTCTGCGGAGCCGATCTCTTTACTTCCACCGTGTTGATTGTTGTTGCTAAGGCGAGTGGGCGCATCACCTGGGGTCAGTTGGCGAAAAACTGGCTAAATGTCTATTTTGGCAACCTGGTCGGCGCACTGCTGTTTGTACTTTTAATGTGGCTTTCCGGCGAGTATATGACCGCAAATGGTCAATGGGGACTAAACGTCCTACAAACCGCCGACCACAAAGTGCACCATACTTTTATTGAGGCCGTCTGTCTTGGTATCCTGGCAAACCTGATGGTATGTCTGGCAGTATGGATGAGTTATTCTGGCCGCAGCCTGATGGACAAAGCGTTCATTATGGTGCTGCCGGTCGCGATGTTTGTTGCCAGCGGTTTTGAGCACAGTATCGCAAACATGTTTATGATCCCGATGGGTATTGTAATCCGCGACTTCGCATCCCCGGAATTTTGGACCGCAGTCGGTTCTGCACCGGAAAATTTTTCTCACCTGACCGTGATGAATTTCATCACTGATAACCTGATTCCGGTTACGATCGGCAACATTATCGGTGGTGGTTTGTTGGTTGGGTTGACATACTGGGTCATTTACCTGCGTGAAAACGACCACCATTAATGGTTGTCGAAGTACGCAGTAAATAAAAAATCCACTTAAGAAGGTAGGTGTTACATGTCCGAGCTTAATGAAAAGTTAGCCACAGCCTGGGAAGGTTTTACCAAAGGTGACTGGCAGAATGAAGTAAACGTCCGTGACTTCATTCAGAAAAACTACACTCCGTACGAGGGTGACGAGTCCTTCCTGGCTGGCGCTACTGAAGCGACCACCACCCTGTGGGACAAAGTAATGGAAGGCGTTAAACTGGAAAACCGCACTCACGCGCCAGTTGACTTTGACACCGCTGTTGCTTCCACCATCACCTCTCACGACGCTGGCTACATCAACAAGCAGCTTGAGAAAATCGTTGGTCTGCAGACTGAAGCTCCGCTGAAACGTGCTCTTATCCCGTTCGGTGGTATCAAAATGATCGAAGGTTCCTGCAAAGCGTACAACCGCGAACTGGATCCGATGATCAAAAAAATCTTCACTGAATACCGTAAAACTCACAACCAGGGCGTGTTCGACGTTTACACTCCGGACATCCTGCGTTGCCGTAAATCTGGTGTTCTGACCGGTCTGCCAGATGCATATGGCCGTGGCCGTATCATCGGTGACTACCGTCGCGTTGCGCTGTACGGTATCGACTACCTGATGAAAGACAAACTGGCACAGTTCACTTCTCTGCAGGCTGATCTGGAAAACGGCGTAAACCTGGAACAGACTATCCGTCTGCGCGAAGAAATCGCTGAACAGCACCGCGCTCTGGGTCAGATGAAAGAAATGGCTGCGAAATACGGCTACGACATCTCTGGTCCGGCTACCAACGCTCAGGAAGCTATCCAGTGGACTTACTTCGGCTACCTGGCTGCTGTTAAGTCTCAGAACGGTGCTGCAATGTCCTTCGGTCGTACCTCCACCTTCCTGGATGTGTACATCGAACGTGACCTGAAAGCTGGCAAGATCACCGAACAAGAAGCGCAGGAAATGGTTGACCACCTGGTCATGAAACTGCGTATGGTTCGCTTCCTGCGTACTCCGGAATACGATGAACTGTTCTCTGGCGACCCGATCTGGGCAACCGAATCTATCGGTGGTATGGGCCTCGACGGTCGTACCCTGGTTACCAAAAACAGCTTCCGTTTCCTGAACACCCTGTACACCATGGGTCCGTCTCCGGAACCGAACATGACCATTCTGTGGTCTGAAAAACTGCCGCTGAACTTCAAGAAATTCGCCGCTAAAGTGTCCATCGACACCTCTTCTCTGCAGTATGAGAACGATGACCTGATGCGTCCGGACTTCAACAACGATGACTACGCTATTGCTTGCTGCGTAAGCCCGATGATCGTTGGTAAACAAATGCAGTTCTTCGGTGCGCGTGCAAACCTGGCGAAAACCATGCTGTACGCAATCAACGGCGGCGTTGACGAAAAACTGAAAATGCAGGTTGGTCCGAAGTCTGAACCGATCAAAGGCGATGTCCTGAACTATGATGAAGTGATGGAGCGCATGGATCACTTCATGGACTGGCTGGCTAAACAGTACATCACTGCACTGAACATCATCCACTACATGCACGACAAGTACAGCTACGAAGCCTCTCTGATGGCGCTGCACGACCGTGACGTTATCCGCACCATGGCGTGTGGTATCGCTGGTCTGTCCGTTGCTGCTGACTCCCTGTCTGCAATCAAATATGCGAAAGTTAAACCGATTCGTGACGAAGACGGTCTGGCTATCGACTTCGAAATCGAAGGCGAATACCCGCAGTTTGGTAACAATGATCCGCGTGTAGATGACCTGGCTGTTGACCTGGTAGAACGTTTCATGAAGAAAATTCAGAAACTGCACACCTACCGTGACGCTATCCCGACTCAGTCTGTTCTGACCATCACTTCTAACGTTGTGTATGGTAAGAAAACGGGTAACACCCCAGACGGTCGTCGTGCTGGCGCGCCGTTCGGACCGGGTGCTAACCCGATGCACGGTCGTGACCAGAAAGGTGCAGTAGCCTCTCTGACTTCCGTTGCTAAACTGCCGTTTGCTTACGCTAAAGATGGTATCTCCTACACCTTCTCTATCGTTCCGAACGCACTGGGTAAAGACGACGAAGTTCGTAAGACCAACCTGGCTGGTCTGATGGATGGTTACTTCCACCACGAAGCATCCATCGAAGGTGGTCAGCACCTGAACGTTAACGTGATGAACCGTGAAATGCTGCTCGACGCGATGGAAAACCCGGAAAAATATCCGCAGCTGACCATCCGTGTATCTGGCTACGCAGTACGTTTCAACTCGCTGACTAAAGAACAGCAGCAGGACGTTATTACTCGTACCTTCACTCAATCTATGTAATTAGATTTGACTGAAATCGTACAGTAAAAAGCGTACAATAAAGGCTCCACGAAAGTGGGGCCTTTTTTAGCGCGAGAGCCTTTTTTGTCAGCTATCTATACTTTAAGGTGACTGCCAAAACAGACTCGACGTAGCCTTCGAGCTGCGCACCAACACGGCCTCAGATGGGCCACATCTGGAGAAACACCGCAATGTCAGTTATTGGTCGCATTCACTCCTTTGAATCCTGTGGAACCGTAGACGGCCCAGGTATTCGCTTTATCACCTTTTTCCAGGGCTGCCTGATGCGCTGCCTGTATTGTCATAACCGCGACACCTGGGACACGCATGGCGGTAAAGAAGTTACCGTTGAAGATTTGATGAAGGAAGTGGTGACCTATCGCCACTTTATGAACGCTTCCGGCGGCGGCGTTACCGCATCCGGCGGTGAAGCAATCCTGCAAGCTGAGTTTGTTCGTGACTGGTTCCGCGCCTGCAAAAAAGAAGGCATTCATACCTGTCTGGACACCAACGGTTTTGTTCGTCGTTACGATCCGGTGATTGATGAACTGCTGGAAGTAACCGACCTGGTAATGCTCGATCTCAAACAGATGAACGACGAGATCCACCAAAATCTGGTTGGAGTTTCCAACCACCGCACGCTGGAGTTCGCTAAATATCTGGCGAACAAAAATGTGAAGGTGTGGATCCGCTACGTTGTTGTCCCAGGCTGGTCTGACGATGACGATTCAGCGCATCGCCTCGGTGAATTTACCCGTGATATGGGCAACGTTGAGAAAATCGAGCTTCTCCCCTACCACGAGCTGGGCAAACACAAATGGGTGGCAATGGGTGAAGAGTACAAACTCGACGGTGTTAAACCACCGAAGAAAGAGACCATGGAACGCGTGAAAGGCATTCTTGAGCAGTACGGTCATAAGGTAATGTTCTAATTTCCCCGTAAAGCGGCAACTTTATTGAGTTGCCGCTTTTTTATTCCGCGCTTCATTCTGCTACAGCGTTTTTAACACATCTTATAGTGCATCTACCATATCCCGTACCTGAGATAATAACGACTGATAATAGCTCGCGTGAAGTTCTTCCCCATCGAATACCACTGTATTACACAAGAAAGTGACATCGGCATCTTCAATACCAAGATAACTGCACATATTTTTTAAATAATCGCTTATATTTTTTTCCCAGCCCATCTGGACAAATGATTCTTTGTCTCCTCCAACCAGCGCCACCCAACGAACTTTATTGAATGGTAATTTGTGCCCATCTCCATAAGCCAGCCCATTATTCCATACTCTGTCAATATATCCTTTTAGCATTGCCGGGAAGCTGTACCACCAGAGAGGAAAAACCACCACTAACGTGTCATGTTCAAGCAGCTCTGAATAAAGCTGATGAACCTCTGGAGAATAACGTTTATCCATATTCTTCCAGTCTGGTTCATCTTCCGGCGTCATCACTGGGTTGAAATTACGCCGATATAAATCGAGTTCCGTCACCTGTATTTTCCGCTCCATTGCCCGCTGATGGATCGCATCAGCAATATGTGCGGTCAATGAATCATGACGAGGATGGGCCCATACCAAATAAATACGTTCAGACTGCATAATTTTACCTCCACGTTAAGTTCTGGAGCGCACTTTACGCAGGCGGCATAATCCTGTAAACGTGATGATTCAGGATGAGTTAATGAAGGATTTTCACTAATGCGGATGAATATGTCTGACTTTGCCACTTTCTTTGCCGTGGCCCGTAATCAAAGCTTTCGTGCAGCGGGCGATGAGTTAGGCTTATCCTCGTCCGCCATTAGCCATAGTATTAAAACACTGGAACAACGTCTTAAAATTCGCTTATTCAATCGGACAACCCGAAGCGTATCGTTAACGGAAGCGGGTTCTAATCTCTATGAACGATTGCGCCCAGCTTTCGACGAAATTCAGATCATGTTAGATGAGATGAATGATTTTCGTCTGACACCGACAGGAACGCTCAAAATCAATGCCGCCCGGGTAGCTGCACGTATATTTTTAATGTCTTTACTGGTTGGTTTCACACGTGAATATCCTGATATTAAAGTCGAGCTCACAACTGACGACTCTCTTGTCGATATCGTCCAACAGGGCTTTGACGCTGGCGTTCGACTTAGTTGCATCGTCGAAAAAGATATGATCAGCGTGGCGATCGGCCCGCCAGTGAAATTATGTGTAGCAGCAACGCCAGAGTACTTTGCAAGATATGGCAAACCCCGCCATCCTCATGATCTGCTTAATCATCAATGTGTTGTTTTTCGTTATCCCAGCGGCAAACCTTTCCACTGGCAATTTGCAAAGGAGCTGGAAATTGCTGTCGCAGGAAATATCATTCTGGATGATGTTGATGCTGAACTGGAGGCCGTTTTGATGGGTGCTGGTATCGGGTATCTGCTCTATGAACAGATCAAGGAGTACCTTGATACTGGTCGTTTAGAATGTGTACTGGAAGACTGGAGCACAGAGCGTCCAGGCTTCCAGATCTATTATCCAAACCGCCAGTATATGTCCTGCGGCTTGCGCGCATTTCTCGATTATGTAAAAACGGGTCAGATCTGCCAGAGTCAGCGTCACCGACCACAATAATTATTTACTATTCGCTTTACGCGCCAGCAGCGGGAATATCAGTCCTAATCCTACCAGCACAAACGGCGTTGCAACATTCAGCGCCAACTGGAAGGTCCACTCTGCAGTGAAGGCTTCCATTTTCGGGAAGATCCCCGTCAAACAGGCAAAGGCGGTAAAGGCAAAACACCAAATCCCGACGGTCATTGCCAGAGGCTTATTACGAATAAAGACATATTCTGGTTTATATTTCTGCGCCAAGCGAACGACTGCAATAAATGCAACAAATACCCATAAATAACGCAGCGGCATCACTACCGAATTAAGGTTCAACAGCCATTTATAGAGATTGTTCATATCACCAATGCCGAGAGTCGGCAGCATAATCAGAATCGCCACCAGTACCAGGGTCAGAAAATAGCCATTAACGGGCGTACCAGAAGCGTTGGTACGACATAAACTGGCTGGAATATATTTGCTGTCAGCATCACCTAATAGCACTTTAAGCGGGGCATCAATCGAGAATACCAGCGCCGCTACTTGTCCCAGGGTATTCGCAATGGCGTAAATCACCATTAAAGTATTACCCATGTTGTAATACTCGCCCAGCTTCTGAAAGGCGTAATACTGACCGTTGGTCATTAAGTCATCCGGGATATTACGCGAATCAAACATCATCCCCATCGCCAGCGAGCCCAGAATGGCACAAACCGCAACCATCACCGCCAGGCATAACATCCCTTTTGGAAATTCTTTTCCTGGGTTGCGCGTTTGATTAACGTAAGGAGAAATCTTCTCTGCTCCGCCAACCGCGAAAACCAGCATTGAAATAGTGGTAATGTAGGTAAAGTCGATATGAGGAATGAACGTTTCCCAGGTAATGTTTGTGGTCGCAATATGCACTTCAGTAATTGCAGGCGCGGTTACCGCCATCGCCACATACAGGAGTGACATAACAAACATAGCAATCCCTGCCACAGAACCGACGATTTTCAGCGATTTCATACCGCGTGAAGCAACCCACATAAAGAAGATAAACAGCACCAGCGTTAACCCCTGTAACGCTACGACTGAATATTCTTTGATTAGCGAACCGTCGCCTTTCATCGCCCAACCGAGCGCAATCAGAATTGCCTGGGGTTTTTGTGCCAGATAGGGAATATGCACCACCCAGTAGGTCCACGCGGCGAGATAAGCCAGTCCGGGTCCCATCGTGTGTTTAATCCAGGTACTGACCCCGCCCTTCCCATCTTTGAAGGTCGAGCCTAACTGACCAACAATTAGCGCATAAGGTGTGAAATAGAGTGCAAAGATAAACACCCATGAAAAAACAACCACCAGCCCCTGGTTGGCATAGTTATTAACAACGTTGCCAAAACCCCAGACAGTGATAAAAGACATCAGCGCAATGTTGTACCATCGCAACTGTTTTTCCTGAACATTCCCAGCCATAGACAAATCCTTCGCCAAAATTAAAGGGGCATCGGTAAAACGAGGGATTATGCGCGGCAAATAAGAAGTGCGGAAATAGCGAAATGCAAAATTATAACCTGCTGCACATTTTATTTTTAAACGAATAAAATTTGGAATAAAGCAAGTCAGATAGAAGAAACAAAAAAGCAGAGTGTGAAACAGTAAGTTCACACTCTGCTTGAATTCATTTACACGTGAGCAACGGGTTTCGGCGTATGACCGGCGTTGCGCAGCAGCATCAGCAAATAGATAAACGATACGCTGGCGATCATGATAAACAATAAATTATCGGAGAAATTCTGCATTAGCATAGCGGTAAATGACGGGCCAAGCAGACTTCCCACAGTATAGCTCAACAGTAAGGCCTGGTTCATCGCCACCAGTTGATGATGTTCAACTTTCTCGCAAGCCCATGCCATCGCCACCGGATATAGCGTAAAGCCAGCGGCACCGAGGATGAATAACGCTGGGGCCATCGCCGCCTGGCTAAGCATCGCGATACTGCCGAGAATGACGACAAAGACCTGAACACGCAACACCAGCAGTCGACCAAACTTATCCGCCAGACGTCCAATCGGCCATTGTCCAAGGATACCCGCACTGACCAGTACCGCCATCCAGAAACCAATGCTGGCATTGCTCACCCCTTTGTGATTGAGGTACAGCGGCATCAGGCCATATAGAGATCCCAGAACGATTCCTGAGATAATGCAGCCATTCACGCCAAGCCGCGCCTGACGGAGTTTTAGCATTGACGTAATTGACGTCGAATCATGGTTTTCAGCCTGCTGATTCAGCACACGCGTAAACAACAGCGGTAAGATCCCTGCCAACGTCAAACCTGTAACCCACGGCAATACGGACATCAGCTCGGTTGAAACTTTGCTGACCAGTAACTGGCCTAAAAACGTTCCCACGTAATAAACCATCATATACGCAGCAAGCAAACGCCCACGGTTACGTGACGTCCCACTGCACATCAGCGCGCTCTCAACAACCACCCAAATCATGGCACAGCCGACGCCCGCGACAAAACGCCAAGCCAACCAGCTCCAGAATCCAATCATCAGGCCAAGGCCGGCACAGCCAGCGGCAAAAATGAAGGAGGCCAGATAATAGCTGCGGTTAAAGCCAATGCGCTTAATGACATACCCTGTCAGCAATGTACCGACAAGGTTGCCGGTAAAATAGGATGAGCTGACAACGCCTACCTGCCATGTGGACATGTGTTCCTGGGCGAGCCAAAGCGGCACGAGTGTATTTAACACCGCAATCGCCAGAGTCAACAAAAGCAGGCCAGACAGCAAAAGCATGACAGGCTGGGTATACGTGGACATGAATTAAAACCGTGAGGAAGTTCAAATTTCATGCGCATCATGCCACCGCCAAAAACATTGTCAATGGGTGAAAATACGCGATATCCCAGCGGCGGTATTATCGATTTATATTACTCATTCATAACGCTAATGCTGAAGAGATGATTAGTCTCATCTGATTGTTTTTATTGAACTAACACAAATTTCATACGCTTCGTTCAGTCGAAAAATTTCATGGTCACAGCAAACTCATATTTCCCGTCTATGCTTTCAGAGCAATGCATCGCGTCTGATCGATTTCAGACGTACCACTGACTCTCGAAAGGAGAAGAGGATGACCAAACCGTATGTTCGTCTTGATAAAAATGATGCTGCCGTTTTGCTTGTTGATCACCAGGCTGGTTTACTTTCCCTTGTACGGGATATCGAACCCGATAAGTTTAAAAATAACGTGCTGGCGCTGGGTGACCTGGCTAAGTATTTCAACTTACCAACTATTCTTACCACCAGTTTTGAAACCGGTCCTAACGGCCCATTAGTTCCAGAACTGAAAGCACAATTCCCCGATACACCTTACATTGCTCGCCCGGGAAATATTAACGCCTGGGATAACGAAGATTTTGTAAAAGCTGTCAAAGCGACAGGTAAAAAACAGTTAATTATTGCCGGTGTGGTAACCGAAGTTTGCGTGGCATTCCCGGCGCTTTCAGCCATTGAAGAAGGGTTTGACGTCTTTGTCGTGACTGACGCGTCAGGGACCTTTAATGAAATTACCCGGCATTCGGCATGGGATCGCTTGTCGCAAGCTGGTGCGCAATTGATGACATGGTTCGGCGTGGCGTGCGAGCTGCATCGCGACTGGCGTAATGATATTGAAGGACTGGCGACGTTGTTCTCTAACCACATTCCTGATTATCGTAATTTGATGACCAGTTATGACACGTTAACGAAGCAGAAATAAAAGAGAACCGGGGCCGAAACCCCGGTTGTTATGATTAGCTTGCGACGGCCATCCCCACGGTCATATGCAAACCATAGAATACGCCGCGACCGATTAATTCCCCTGCCAGAAGCAGAATGAATGATACAGAAAGTAGCGGAACCGCAGGCTGATAACCTTTTAGCTGTGGTGCAATCCACAAGCACAGGGCAACGGCCAAAAGCACGATCCGCCAGGACATCAGCGCACCATAGTCCGGCACCAGCGCTGCGGCCTGCTGCACAGAACTATGAATAGTCGCCAGCTCTGCGCCCTGCATCACTGACACCACGCCACTCACTACCAGTGCCAGTACAGAAATTGCTGGCAGCAGACGCATCGCCCAGCCATCGACGCCAGCCAGACTCAACAACAGGTAACCCAGTAACGGGCCGCCCATAAACATCGTCAGGAAGAAGCCCATCGGCGTCCAGATGCTGTACCAGGTCGGAACGGTATCAATGCTGTTATACACACGCACCATCATCCAGACAAAGATGACGCCAAGAACCATCGTCACTATCAGCCACAGCGTACGCAATGCCGGTGACAGCTTTTTCAGCATTGCCAGCAACCAGCCGATGCCGCCTACGGCAAAAAAGATCGAACCGCTGGCGATTTCGTTACTGAGTGCTGAAGCCCCTACCCGGTTGAGCGAGTTAAAAGCGCGCATTGGTGAACCAAGATGGAGCATAGAGGCGATAAAGCCAATGCCCATCAGCACCCATAAACCAAACATGCAGGCGATAACACGCTGCTGGGCTTCTGCTCGCAGGTCGCCTTTGAGCAGCGCCAAAGCCAGAACGATAAAACCACCTGCTACACATTGCCCGAAGACCGTGAAGATCATCAGCGGCCATTCATGCCATCCACTTCCCATCTCACACCTCCTTCGGGTTTGCCAGATAGCCAGTGGTATCCCCGGTCGGGCGGCTATTGGCATTGGGTTTGATCACAATATTCGGTTTGGTAAAGTGAGCTCGCGGCAACGGCGCAACGGCCGCCAGATCGCCATGTTTTTTACGCAGCTCGTCGATAGGGCCGAAATCCAGCGCCCGCAGCGGACAAGATTCAACACAGATCGGCTTTTTACCCTCCGCAACACGGTCATAACAACCATCGCATTTGGTCATATGGCCTTTCGTTTCGTTATATTGCGGTGCGCCATACGGGCAAGCCATATGGCAGTAGCGGCAGCCAATGCACACATCTTCATCGACCACAACAAAACCATCTTCACGTTTATGCATCGCACCGCTCGGGCAGACTTTAGTACAAGCCGGATCTTCGCAGTGGTTACATGAAATCGACAGATAGTAGGCAAACACGTTCTGGTGCCAGACACCGTTATCTTCCTGCCAGTCGCCGCCAGCATATTCATAAATGCGGCGGAAGCTGACTTCTGGCGTCAAATCTTTGTAGTCTTTACAGGCCAGCTCGCAGGTTTTGCAACCGGTGCAACGGCTGGAATCAATAAAAAATCCATACTGGGTTGTCATCGGTTACTCCTTACACCTTTTCAACCTGAACAAGGTTTGTATGTGACGGATTCCCCTTAGCGAGAGGAGACGGACGTTGAGTGGTCAGTACGTTAATACAACCACCCTTATCGACACGTTTTGCATCCGGGTCATACCAGGCACCTTCACCCAGTGCGACCACACCCGGCATCATTCGTGGCGTCACTTTCGCCTCAATATGAACCTCACCACGATCGTTAAAGATCCTGACTTTATCGCCGTTGTGGATACCGCGTTTTTGGGCATCAAGCGGGTTGATCCACATTTCCTGACGGCAAGCCGCTTTCAGCACATCAACGTTGCCGTAAGTTGAGTGAACGCGAGATTTATAGTGGAAACCTGTAAGCTGCAGCGGATACTGTTTGTTCAGCGGATCCTGATAACTTTCAAAGCCCGGCGTGTAGATCGGCAGTGGATCGATCACATCGCCTTCAGGCAATTCCCAGGTAGCGGCAATGTCAGCCAGCGCCTGCGAATAAATCTCAATTTTGCCCGATGGCGTAGTCAGTGGGTTTGCCTGCGGATCTTCACGGAAGGCTTTATAAGCAACGTGATGCCCTTGTGGGTCGCGCTTTTTAAAGATCCCCTGCTTGCGGAACTCTTCAAACGTTGGCAGTTCAGGAATCGCTTCCCGCGACTGGGCATACAGATGCCGCATCCACTCTTCCTGGGTACGGCCTTCAGTAAACTGTTGCTCAACGCCAAGACGTTTTGCCAGTTCGCTGGTCATTTCATAGATGGTCTTACATTCAAAGCGCGGTTTAATCACCTGATCGTTGAAAATCACGTAAGACATATTCCCGCAGGATGCATCCAGCGCAAAGTCCATCTGTTCGGAAGCGGTGCAGTCAGGCAGCAGGATGTCAGCATATTTCGCCGATGAGGTCATGTGGCAGTCGATAACCACAATCAGCTCGCACTTCTTATCATCCTGAAGGATTTCATGGGTACGGTTGATTTCAGAATGCTGGTTAATCAGGCAGTTACCGGCATAGTTCCAGATCATTTTGATCGGCACATCCAGCTTATCTTTCCCGCGTACACCATCACGCAGCGCCGTCATTTCCGGGCCACGTTCAATGGCATCGGTCCACATAAACATCGAAATGCTGGTCTGGATCGGGTTTTCCAAGGTCGGCATACGGACAAACGGTAAGCTGTATGAACCTTCACGCGCGCCGCTGTTGCCTCCGTTAATACCAACGTTACCGGTCAGAATCGCCAGCATCGAGATAGCACGGGTTGCGATTTCACCGTTAGCGTGACGCTGCGGGCCCCATCCCTGGCTGATAAACGCCGGTTTGGTACTACCGATTTCACGAGCCAATTTGATGATTTTGTCTGCCGGAACACCAGTGATTTGCGAGGCCCATTCCGGCGTTTTAGCCACGCCATCTGGCCCTTCACCCAGAATATAAGCTTTATAGTGGCCATTTTTCGGCGCACTGGCTGGCAGGGTTTTCTCATCGTAGCCAACGCAATATTTATCGAGGAATGCCTGATCCACCAGGTTTTCAGTGATCATGACGTACGCCAGACCGTTAACCAGTGCGGCATCTGTTCCCGGACGAATAGGGATCCACTCATCTTCGCGCCCGGCACCGGTGTCGGTATAGCGCGGATCGATGATGATCATGCGGGCATTAGATTTCTGGCGTGCCTGTTCAAGATAGTAAGTCACCCCACCGCCACTCATTCGCGTTTCGCCAGGGTTATTACCAAACAGCACTACCAGCTTACTGTTTTCGATATCCGACGGGCTGTTGCCATCTGCCCAGCCGCCGTAGGTATAGTTCAAACCTTCCGCAATTTGCGCGGAGGAGTAGTCGCCGTAATGGTTCAGATAGCCGCCGCAGCAGTTCATCAGCCGCGCGACCAGGGTATTTCCCGGCGGCCAGGAGCGGGTCATGGTGCCGCCCAGCGTACCGGTGCCATAGTTCAGATAGATAGACTCGTTGCCGTACTCTTTGATCAGGCGCTGCATATTGGTCGCGATGATGTCGTAGGCTTCTTCCCAGCTAATGCGCTCGAATTTGCCTTCACCGCGCGCCCCGACTCGTTTCATCGGATATTTCAGGCGGTCCGGATTGTAGACACGGCGACGCATGGAACGCCCACGCAGGCAGGCGCGAACCTGGTGCAGGCCGTCGTAATTGTCATCGCCGGTATTGTCCGTTTCGACATATTTGATTTCACCGTCCACGACGTGCATACGTAGCGGGCAGCGACTACCACAGTTAACTGTACAGGCGCTCCAGATAACCTTTTCGTCTGATTTTGTTGGAATGGCGCTATCGACAGCGTGCGCAATCCGACTAAAAGGTAATGTTAATGCGCTGCTGGCCATTGCCAGGCCGCCGATCGCTGTCGTTTTTACCAAACCACGGCGACTCACCTCAGCAGCCAATACCGCATCAGGGATTTTCGTTTTCATAATGGCTCACTCAAGCTTGCTCACGATTGATTCCAGTAACAAACCGTATTGTGTAATTATTTCTATAGCAGTTCGCTATATAGGCTTGTATACATCGAATAATTTGAAAATCAAAGAGATAGGTAGATTTTCACTCGAAAGTAGTATTACGTGTAAGTGAGGAGTAATTATTGTTCGGTATCAAAGGGAGACAAAAAAAGCGCCCGCAGGCGCTTTTTAGATTCAGAAAAATTGGGTATTAGCCAATATATTCCAGTCCGTTCATATACGGACGCAGAACTTCTGGTACTTCAATACGACCATCAGCCTGCTGATAGTTTTCCATTACTGCAACCAGCGTACGACCAACAGCCAGACCAGAACCGTTCAGGGTATGAACCAGACGGGTTTTCTTGTCCGACTTGCTGCGGCAACGTGCCTGCATACGACGTGCCTGGAAATCCCAAACGTTGGAGCAGGAAGAGATCTCACGGTAGGTGTTCTGTGCCGGGATCCATACTTCCAGGTCGTAAGTTTTGCAAGCGCCAAAGCCCATGTCGCCAGTGCAAAGGATGATTTTACGGTACGGCAGGCCCAGCAACTGCAGGACTTTTTCTGCATGACCAGTCATCTCTTCCAGCGCCGCCATTGAGTCTTCTGGGCGCACGATCTGCACCATTTCAACTTTGTCGAACTGGTGCATACGGATCAGACCACGGGTGTCACGACCATATGAACCGGCTTCAGAACGGAAGCATGGGGTGTGGGCGGTCATCTTAATTGGCAGATCATCTTCATCGATGATTTCACCGCGCACCAGGTTAGTCAGCGGAACTTCTGCCGTTGGGATCAGCGCATAGTTACTGGTGTCTGCTTCTTCTTCCAGCGGACGAGTATGGAACAGATCGCCAGCAAATTTCGGCAGTTGACCCGTACCGTACAGCGTGTCCTGGTTAACCAGGTACGGAACATAGTTCTCACTGTAGCCATGCTGTTCGGTATGCAGATCCAGCATAAACTGCGACAGTGCGCGGTGCATGCGAGCAATCTGCCCTTTCATTACCACAAAGCGGGAACCAGTCAGCTTAACTGCAGCTGCAAAGTCGAGGCCAGAGTGCATTTCACCCAGCGTCACGTGGTCACGAACTTCAAAGTCAAACTCACGCGGGGTACCCCAGCGGCTGACTTCAACGTTGTCATTTTCGTCTTTACCTACCGGCACTTCATCTGCAGGCAGGTTAGGGATGGTCAGCGCGATATCGCGAATTTCAGCCTGTACCTCGGCATCCATCTTCGCCCAGTTTGTTCACTTCCAGACGTAAAGGCTCGATATCTTCCCCGAATGGATTTCGCGGGAGTCGCTTTGCAGGTTTTCCGTTTTGACCTGCAATACTTTACGACGCTCTTCAAGAGCGCCCAGCTTATCTACATCCAGCTTAAAGCCCCGGCGTGCCAGTTTTTCAGCGACTGCGTCTGGCTCATTACGCAGCAGATTGGGATCGAGCATGCTTATCCTGTGCTTATCGAATTAAATGGGAGATGTGGCCACAGCCTGCGACCACAGGGATACAGTAACAACATTACCGCAACGATAACATTAACGGTAGCGTTTTATGGGGCTATTTTGATCCTGTTCAGCCAGCCAGGCGAGCTTTTCGCCAATCTTGCCTTCAAGGCCCCTGTTTGTCGGGAAATAATAGCGTGTTTGTGCTATTTCCGGCGGGAAGTAAACCTCACCGGCAGCATAAGCGTTTGCTTCATCATGAGCGTAACGATATTCCTGCCCGTAGCCCATTTCCTTCATTAATTTCGTCGGCGCATTACGCAAATGAACCGGCACGTCATAATCCGGGCGTTCGCGAGCATCGGCCAGCGCGGCTTTAAACGCAGTGTAGACAGCGTTGCTTTTTGGCGCGCAGGCCAGGTAAACAATCGCCTGAGCAATGGCGCGTTCACCTTCCGCCGGGCCAACGCGAGTAAAGCAATCCCAGGCCGCAATTGCCACCTGCATCGCCCGTGGATCGGCATTACCGACGTCTTCAGACGCAATCGCCAGACAGCGACGCGCGACATATAACGGATCGCCACCAGCGGTAATAATTCGCGCATACCAGTACAGCGCCGCATCGGGTGCGCTACCACGTACCGACTTATGCAGTGCGGAAATCAGATCGTAAAAGCGATCGCCTTTGTTATCAAAGCGGGCGCTACGTTCACCGGCGATTTCGGTCAGTAATTCAGGCTTCAGGACCCGCTTACCGCTATCATCGACTTCGGCCATATCCGCCATCATTTCCAGCGTATTTAACGCCCGGCGCGCGTCGCCATTCACCAGTTCAGCAATGGCGCGTCGTGTTTCATCTGGCAGAACAATATCCTGACCACCATAGCCACGGGTTTTGTCTTCCATCGCCTGAGTTAGTACTTGCTCAATATCCTCTGTACTCAGGGATTTCAACAGATAGACACGGGCACGGGAAAGCAGTGCCGAATTAAGCTCAAACGACGGGTTTTCAGTGGTTGCGCCAATAAAAGTGATGGTGCCGTCTTCAATATGTGGCAGAAATGCATCCTGCTGGCTTTTGTTGAAACGGTGAACTTCGTCAACAAAAAGAATAGTGCGGCGACCTGCATTGCGGTTTTGCCGGGCGCGCTCGATCGCCTCGCGAATCTCTTTCACGCCAGAGGTGACGGCAGAAATACGTTCCACATCAGCGTTCGCATAGCGGGCAATCACTTCAGCGAGAGTTGTTTTGCCGGTACCCGGCGGCCCCCAGAGGATCATAGAATGTAAATGCCCGGCTTCGATAGCGCGCGGCAACGGCTTCCCCGCAGCCAGCAAATGTTGCTGGCCGATATACTGTGCTAAATTTTCTGGCCGCATACGCGCGGCCAGAGGTTGAAAAGTATTATCCGAAAAATCGAGCGACAGATTGCTCACTCAGGTGCCTCTACTTACGTTGATCATCTACCGTGACGCCTTGCGGCGGGGTGAAGGTAAATTTCGCTGCATCCACAGCCCCATTTTGCTGGGATTTCAGTTGATAACTGCTGCGCTGATCGTCCTGCTCCACCGCGCTAAACTGATGGATTGTGCCATCACGTCCCACGTTAATGGTGAACTGCTTCAGATTGCCATTGCTGGCTTTCGGCGTCAGGACAAAGTCATCGCCATTCTGTTTGATATTGTACTGCTGCCAGTCGCTGGACTGGTTGCGGGCAATCAGCATAAACGGCGTATTACCGGTGGCATCTTTCAGCCAGGTTGCCGTAGCTTGCTCAACGAACGGGTTATAGAACCACAGTGTTTTACCGTCAGAAACCAGAATGCTTTCATCAGGTTGTGTCATATGCCAGTTGAATAAGTTTGGACGTTTCACCCACAGATCGCCCTGACCTTCCTGCACCGCCGCGCCGCTACCGTCAGTCACTTTTTGTGTGAAGCTGGCGTGGAAGCTGCTGACTTTATCCAGGCGGCTTTTCAGATCGCTTGCGGCATCAGCCCAAACGCTGCTTGCTACTAAGCTTGAGAGTAATGCACAGGTGATGGCAATTTTTTTCATCATTATTCCTCAAATTACGTCACTCCCGATCGGGAGTTCCCTCTACTCTCTATTCCAGGCTAATAATCAGCTTGAGGAAAGAAGAAAATACTGAATTTTCAGTTGATAGAGTGCCGGATGCGACGCTACCGCGCCTTATCCGGCATACGATGCATTAGTTAGTCAAACGGCGGTGGGGCCAGCACTTCACGATTACCGTTGTGCCCCTGTTCGCTGACAATCCCCTGCGCTTCCATCTGTTCGATAATACGCGCTGCACGGTTATAACCAATGCGGAACTGACGCTGTACGCCAGAAATTGACGCTTTGCGTTTTTCAGTGACAAACTGCACCGCCTGATCGAACAACGGATCCAGTTCTTCAGCGCCATCGAAACCACCCGCACCACCTTCGCTTTCGCTGTCGGAGGTGATGCCATCAACATACTGTGGGCGACCACGCGCTTTCCAGTCCTGCACCACGGCATGAACTTCCTGATCGCGAACAAAAGCACCATGGACACGTACCGGCAACGTGGAGTTCGGCCCAGAGTAGAGCATATCCCCCATACCCAGCAGTGATTCCGCGCCAGCCTGATCAAGAATGGTACGTGAGTCAATCTTACTGGATACGGTAAAGGCGATACGGGTCGGAATATTCGCTTTAATCAGACCAGTAATAACATCAACCGATGGACGCTGAGTTGCCAGTACGAGGTGGATACCCGCGGCACGGGCTTTTTGCGCCAGACGTGCTATCAGCTCTTCCACTTTTTTACCTACCGTCATCATCAGGTCGGCAAATTCGTCAACCAACACCACAATGTATGGTTCTTTTTTCAGCACCGGATGCTGGGCATCCATACTGTCACCCGGCTTCCAGTACGGGTCTGGAATCGGACGCATCATGCGATCGGCTTCAGCAATTTTTTCGTTATAACCCGCCAGATTACGCACACCCAGCGCAGACATCAGTTTATACCGACGCTCCATCTCGTTAACACACCAGCGCAGCGCGTTGGCGGCATCTTTCATATCAGTAACGACTTCCGTTAACAGATGCGGAATGCCTTCATAAACCGAAAGCTCCAGCATTTTCGGGTCGATCATGATGAAACGCACATCTTCTGGCTGTGCTTTATAAAGCATGCTCAGGATCATCGCGTTCACACCGACAGATTTACCGGAACCGGTAGTCCCCGCAACCAACAAGTGCGGCATTTTCGCCAGATCGGCAACCACCGGCTCACCGGCGATATCTTTACCCAGCACCACGGTTAATGGCGACGGATTATCGCGGAATTTGGCGTTATCCAAAACTTCGCGCAGATAAACGGTTTGTCGTTTTTTATTCGGTAACTCCAGACCTACATAGGGTTTGCCAGGAATAACTTCAACGACACGCACCGCCACCGTCGAAAGTGAACGGGCAAGGTCCCGTGACAAGTTAGAAATGCGCGCCGCTTTTACGCCCGGTGCCAGGTTCAATTCAAAGCGAGTGATAACCGGCCCCGGAGAGTAATTGACGACATCGGCTTTAATACGGAAATCAGCCAGACGCGCTTCCACCAGGCGAGCCATTTGTTCAAGCGCAAAGGTATCTACCGGCTCCACTTCGCTCGGCGGCGGTGTCAGCAAATCCAGAGAAGGCAGCGGCGTCGTCGGTTTATGCAACGGACGGCTGTCGCCATTACGCATCAACAGCGGATGAAGCAGGGTATCCTGCGGTTGTGGCGCAACTGGCTGTTGTGGCTGCTGATACTGCTGCTGCGGCGCAACCGGTTGTTGCGGCTGCTGATATTGCTGCTGTGGCGCAACCGGTTGTTGCGGCTGCTGATATTGTGGCTGCGGCGCAACCGGCTGTTGTGGCTGCTGATACTGCGGCTGCGGCGGAACTGGTTGTTGCGGCTGCTGATATTGCTGCTGCGGTGCAACCGGTTGTTGCGGCTGCTGTACAGGTTCAACAATTGGCGTAAACAACGGTTCGTGTGGACCATCATCCAGCAACGCTTTCATTGGCGAAAATTCAAAATCATCCAGCGAGAACGGATTCGCCCCAGCCGGTTGTTCGCCGGAATAACGTTGTTGTTGAGTTTGCGCAAACTGACGAGCCAGTTCAGCCTCTGCCGCAGCATCTGCATCTTCTGCGTTTACGGGCACATCATGTTGATACTGTTCGCCATAGCGTTGCTGCTGTGTCTGGGCGAACTGACGTGCCAGTTCATCCTGCTGCATCGCATCGATTTCATCATCGTTGTACTGATCGCCAGAATCGTACTGATTGCGCTGGGCTTCACGGGCTTTTTCTTCCGCCGCACGCTGTGAGGGCAGCTTAATACCGTAAGACGCCAGTTCACGACGAGTTGGCACGCGGATACGTTTCGGTCGTGGCAACTGCGGACCAATCCCCTCTTTGACCTGAGGACGCGGTCCACCGCTATTTGCCAGACTGAAGACTGGCGCGGCAACGGTTGCGGCAGCCCCCGTCGCCAGTGTCGCTTTTTTCACGCCAGATGCCAGCGGGGAAACAGCGGCAGCGGCTTCTACTGGAGGTACTGCTGCAACAGAAGGTGCTTTCAGCGAAGATTTGATCGGTTCTGGTTCTTTAACCGGTTCTGGAATCGGTTGATACCAGGCCGCAAGTTGTTCACGTTCACGGGCTCGCTTCTCTTCAACTTCTTCAAAGTAGTAAAGCGGCGGACGCGCGGGTTTTGTCTCTTCTACAACGGGTTCAGGCTCCACAACAGGCTGCTGTTCAACGGGTTGCGGCTGTTGGTACAACGGCTCCTGAGCGGCTGGCTGCTGATAAGTTTGCTCAGTCTGGTATGTAGACTGTGGAGCAAAAGTGGATTGCTGCTCTTCGGCTTGCCAGGCGTTACCTGCCACCGGTTGTTCTGGCGCAGGGGCATAATACGGCTGTTGCGCAGGTTGTTCAGCTGCAGGTGCATAATACGGCTGCTGCGGCTGTACTGGTTGTTGCAGCGGCTCATTATATTGCACTGCAGGCTGCGCATATTGTGACTGCTGTGGGTAACCTTCCGGTGCAGGAGCAATAACCGGCTCTCCCGTTTGTGGACCCGGTACAGGCTGCCAGGCTACTGTAGGTTGCGCAGGTGGAACATCAACAGAGGCAACAGGCGGCGTCTGAGTCACAGGTTCAACCGGCGCAGCCCAGCTTTGTGTCGCCGTGGTAGCAGCAGCTGCTACAGCGACAGGTTCGGTAATTGGCGCACCGTTTAATAATGGATCGTATTCGTCATATTCTGGCTGCGTTGCACGATTGCCCGAAAATAGGACGTCGTCCGGGTCGGCAGCCACACCGCGTGCAGTGTAGGTAATCTCTTCGTCATCATCCATCCGCTTACCGGAGAACAACGCAGCGTCTGTTTGCCGCCCCATCGGATTAATGAATTTTTCCGCCAACCGTTTACGACGCGCTAGCGCGCCGCGAAGAATACGGGCACGGCGTGATTCATGCTGTTTGCCGTGATTTTCATCTTCATACTCTTCGTCGTCTTCATACTCATCTTCATCGACCCAGGTATCATCGCGACGGGTACGATTACTGGCGAAGGTGAGAATGTTTAAAATCCAGCCGCCGAGTTTTTCAGCAATGGTCACCCATGACCAACCGGTGAACAACGTCAGGCCCGCTGCCCAAACGCAGAGCAGCGCAATAGTTCCCCCGCTACTGTGTAGCAGTGGTTGTAGCGTAGTGCTTAGTAAGCTGCCAATGACGCCACCGGAGGCAAAATACCAGATATCGTCAGCGTTGATTGCCGCCAGACCACAGGAGGTAAGGATGAGCGCCAAAACGCCAATGATGCGTAGCGAAACGGCAAAATAATCAATGTATTCGTCGCTGGACTGATGACGCCAGGCAAACCAACAACCGCCGACAATAATGACGGGAATGGTGTAAGCCATCACGCCAAAAATAAAGAACAGCGTATCTGCCAACCACGCACCGGGCATCCCACCTAAATTATGGATAGGTTCATGCCAGGCCGTTTGCGACCAGCTGGGGTCCGAAGGGTTAAAGCTTAGTAAGGCAGCCATCAACCAGACGGCAAACAGGACAATAAGGATCAGCAACGCCTCCAGAAGGCGGCGGCCGCTACTTAACTTTGTCAATGTGACTTCTTTGTCTTCAATGTATTCCTGGCTCAAGAAAGGCTCTCCAGGTTACAGGCTTTTCCTGCCCGATGCTAAAACGGACAACAGTACCAGGTTACCCCAGTACTGTTGCTGTATGGATTAACAGGAGTGTAATCAAAATACGCCGATTTTGCACCTGTTCCGTGTTAGCGCGTCTTAATAACCAGACGATTACTCTGCTTGACTTCTTCCATAACAACGTATGTCCGTGTGTCATTGACGCCAGGCAGACGCAGCAGGGTTTCCCCCAGCAACTTACGGTAGGCTGACATATCCGGCACGCGTGTTTTCAACAGGTAGTCGAAATCACCGGATACTAAATGACACTCCTGAATTTCTTCAAGTTTTTGTACAGCGGTATTGAATTGTTCAAACACATCCGGTGCGCCACGATTCAGAGTAATCTCAACGAATACCAGAAGTGATGCATCCAGATAATGGGGGTTAAGCAGCGCCGTATAGCCCTGAATAAACCCTTGTCTTTCCAGCCGACGCACACGCTCAAGGCACGGCGTTGGGGAAAGTCCCACACGTTTAGAAAGCTCGACGTTAGAAATACGCCCATCCTTTTGCAACTCATTAAGAATGTTACGATCGATACGGTCGAGATCTTTGCCAGGGCGCTTCTTGCTATCTACCATTATTATTGTCTCTCTGTATTCCTTCCCTACTCCTGTCTGACCCTGAAACATCACTGTTCAGAGTCGCTACCCGTCACGATAGACCGAAATCATGAAGATTCACGGCGCGCAATGCCTGGGTCTACGGTGAGAAGACCGTTGCCTTGTGGCAGCTATCGACATCACGAATGGCGTCTGTCCACGCCATACGTAGATTTCACTAGCACGGTAAACATGGTATTTACATGCATGGTTATGCGCATATAAGAATACTGTTTTTTTTCTTCCTCGAATGTTTTCGCAAAACACCAGGGGATTGTCAAAGCAAAACATCGATTTTTAGTACAACATGCCAGATATTCATTAACAGGGGCGTTTATTCATCATTTAATCGGCTTATAAAGCGGGAAATTTAAGTAGCAGAGGTGATAATGACGGGAGAATTTGACCTGCTTATCGATGCTGCCGATTGCACAAATTGTTAACAAAATCGTCATACTCTTTTTTTACGTCTGTAAATTCCCTACAATCCTGCCCATTGTCTGCCAACAACTATGGGGATCTCATGGGCACGACCAAACACAGTAAACTGCTTATCCTGGGTTCAGGCCCGGCGGGATACACCGCTGCTGTCTACGCGGCGCGCGCCAACCTGCAACCTGTGCTGATTACCGGCATGGAAAAAGGCGGCCAACTGACCACCACCACGGAAGTGGAAAACTGGCCTGGCGATCCAAACGATCTGACCGGTCCGTTATTAATGGAGCGCATGCACGAACATGCCACCAAGTTTGAAACTGAGATCATTTTTGATCATATCAACAAGGTGGATCTGCAAAACCGTCCGTTCCGTCTGAATGGCGATAACGGCGAATACACTTGCGACGCGCTGATTATTGCCACCGGAGCTTCTGCACGCTATCTCGGCCTGCCCTCTGAAGAAGCCTTTAAAGGCCGTGGGGTTTCTGCTTGTGCAACCTGCGACGGTTTCTTCTATCGCAACCAGAAAGTTGCGGTCATCGGCGGCGGCAATACCGCGGTTGAAGAGGCGCTGTATCTGTCTAACATCGCTTCGGAAGTGCATCTGATTCACCGCCGTGACGGTTTCCGCGCGGAAAAAATCCTCATTAAGCGCCTGATGGATAAAGTGGAGAACGGCAACATCATTCTGCACACCAACCGTACGCTGGAAGAAGTGACCGGCGATCAAATGGGTGTCACTGGCGTTCGTCTGCGCGATACGCAAAACAGCGATAACATCGAGTCACTCGACGTTGCCGGTCTGTTTGTTGCTATCGGTCACAGCCCGAATACTGCGATTTTCGAAGGGCAGCTGGAACTGGAAAACGGCTACATCAAAGTACAGTCGGGTATTCATGGTAATGCCACCCAGACCAGCATTCCTGGCGTCTTTGCCGCAGGCGACGTGATGGATCACATTTATCGCCAGGCCATTACTTCGGCCGGTACAGGCTGCATGGCAGCACTTGATGCGGAACGCTACCTCGATGGTTTAGCTGACGCAAAATAATTTTACAAATCAGTAACAAAAGTAAAGAAGGCGACACCATGCGACTATGGGTCGCCTTTATTTTTTCCCCGTTGTAACATTGCTCTGCAAATAATTCTGATAACTCACCTGCTAAGCGTGCAATGAATAAATCTCGTCAAAAAGAGTTAACCCGCTGGTTAAAACAGCAAAGCGTCATCTCCCAACGTTGGCTGAATATTTCTCGTCTGCTGGGCTTTGTGAGCGGCATATTGATCATTGCCCAGGCCTGGTTCATGGCGCGAATTCTGCAACATATGATTATGGAGAATATTCCCCGTGAAGCCCTGCTGCTTCCCTTTACGTTACTGGTTCTGACCTTTGTACTGCGCGCATGGGTGGTCTGGTTACGCGAACGGGTGGGTTATCACGCCGGGCAGCATATCCGCTTTGCCATCCGCCGTCAGGTTCTCGACCGTCTGCAACAAGCAGGGCCAGCGTGGATTCAGGGTAAACCTGCGGGGAGCTGGGCGACGCTGGTACTCGAGCAAATTGACGATATGCATGATTACTATGCACGCTATCTGCCGCAAATGGCGCTGGCAGTGTCGGTGCCGTTGCTGATTGTGGTGGCAATCTTCCCCTCTAACTGGGCTGCGGCGCTCATTCTGCTGGGCACTGCACCGTTAATTCCGTTGTTTATGGCGCTGGTTGGAATGGGGGCTGCCGATGCTAACCGACGTAACTTTCTCGCTCTTGCTCGCTTAAGTGGGCATTTCCTCGATCGCCTGCGCGGCATGGAAACATTGCGTATTTTTGGTCGTGGTGAAGCTGAAATTGAAAGTATTCGTTCTGCTTCGGAAGATTTCCGCCAACGGACAATGGAAGTGCTACGGCTGGCGTTTTTATCCTCCGGCATTCTCGAATTTTTTACCTCGCTGTCAATTGCTCTGGTGGCGGTCTACTTTGGTTTTTCCTATCTCGGCGAGCTGGATTTTGGTCACTACGATACCGGTGTGACGCTGGCTGCGGGTTTTCTGGCCCTGATCCTTGCGCCAGAGTTTTTCCAGCCATTACGCGATCTCGGTACGTTTTATCATGCTAAAGCCCAGGCTGTTGGCGCAGCTGACAGTCTGAAAACGTTTATGGAAACCCCGCTCGCCCATCCGCAACGTGGTGAGGCGGAATTAGCATCGACCGATCCGGTGACCATTGAGGCCGAGGAGCTGTTTATCACGTCGCCGGAAGGTAAAACGCTGGCCGGACCGCTGAACTTTACTTTGCCAGCAGGCCAACGTGCGGTGTTGGTTGGTCGCAGCGGTTCAGGTAAAAGCTCACTGCTGAACGCGCTTTCTGGTTTTCTCTCATATCAGGGATCGCTACGAATCAACGGGATAGAATTACGCGATTTATCACCAGAATCATGGCGTAAACATCTCTCCTGGGTTGGGCAAAACCCACAATTACCGGCAGCAACATTGCGGGATAACGTACTACTGGCGCGACCTGATGCCAGCGAACAAGAATTACAAGCAGCGCTGGATAACGCCTGGGTCAGCGAGTTTCTACCGCTCCTCCCACAAGGCGTTGATACGCCTGTTGGCGACCAGGCTGCCCGCCTTTCCGTGGGGCAGGCGCAGCGCGTGGCGGTGGCCCGTGCGTTACTAAATCCCTGTTCGCTATTACTGTTGGATGAACCCGCTGCCAGCCTTGATGCTCACAGTGAACAGCGCGTAATGGAGGCGCTGAATGCCGCCTCTCTGCGCCAGACAACGTTAATGGTCACCCACCAGTTAGAAGATCTTGCTGACTGGGATGTCATTTGGGTTATGCAGGATGGCCGGATTATTGAGCAAGGACGTTACGCGGAATTAAGTGTGGCTGGTGGCCCATTCGCCACATTACTGGCCCATCGTCAGGAGGAGATTTAAATGCGCGCTTTGCTACCCTATCTGGCACTGTATAAACGTCATAAATGGATGTTAAGTCTTGGTATTGTGCTGGCAATTGTGACGCTGCTCGCCAGTATCGGTCTGTTGACACTTTCCGGCTGGTTCCTCTCGGCCTCAGCGGTTGCGGGGGTTGCCGGACTGTACAGCTTCAACTATATGCTACCCGCTGCGGGCGTGCGTGGCGCAGCAATCACCCGTACTGCCGGGCGCTATTTTGAACGTCTGGTAAGTCACGACGCGACTTTCCGCGTGTTGCAGCATCTGCGCATTTACACCTTCAGCAAATTGCTGCCCCTCTCCCCTGCCGGACTGGCGCGCTATCGTCAGGGCGAATTGCTCAATCGCGTGGTGGCGGATGTTGATACGCTCGATCATCTTTACCTGCGCGTTATCTCGCCGCTGGTGGGCGCTTTTGTGGTGATTATGGTGGTGACAATCGGGTTAAGTTTCCTTGATTTCACCCTCGCCTTTACGCTGGGCGGCATTATGTTACTGACGCTTTTCCTGATGCCACCGCTGTTTTATCGTGCGGGAAAAAGCACCGGGCAAAATCTGACTCATCTTCGCGGACAGTATCGCCAACAACTGACGGCCTGGCTGCAAGGGCAAGCTGAGCTGACCATTTTTGGTGCCAGCGATCGTTATCGCACGCAACTAGAGAATACAGAAATTCAATGGCTGGAAGCGCAACGCCGTCAATCTGAACTGACCGCATTGTCGCAAGCGATAATGCTGCTCATTGGCGCGTTAGCGGTGATCCTGATGCTGTGGATGGCGTCTGGCGGCGTTGGCGGCAATGCTCAACCCGGCGCGTTAATTGCCCTGTTTGTCTTCTGCGCGTTAGCCGCGTTTGAAGCACTGGCACCAGTAACGGGTGCATTTCAGCATCTGGGGCAAGTCATTGCCTCTGCCGTACGTATCTCTGACTTAACGGATCAAAAACCGGAGGTCACCTTTCCTGATACCCAAACTCGTGTTGCCGATCGCGTTTCGCTGACGTTACGGGATGTTCAGTTCACTTATCCGGAGCAATCTCAACAGGCACTTAAAGGGATTTCTCTTCAGGTAAACGCCGGGGAACATATAGCGATTCTCGGGCGAACCGGATGCGGCAAATCAACACTGTTACAACAGCTGACCCGCGCATGGGACCCGCAACAGGGCGAGATTTTGCTTAACGATAGCCCCATAGCCAGCCTGAATGAAGCGGCTCTACGACAGACCATCAGCGTTGTTCCTCAGCGAGTGCATCTGTTTAGCGCCACGCTGCGTGATAATCTTTTACTCGCCTCGCCTGGCAGTAGTGATGAGGCTCTGTCGGAGATCTTGCGTCGCGTTGGCCTGGAAAAGCTGCTCGAGGATGCAGGTCTCAACAGTTGGTTAGGTGAAGGCGGACGCCAGCTCTCCGGTGGTGAACTGCGCCGTCTGGCTATCGCCCGTGCGCTGTTACATGATGCGCCACTGGTGTTGCTGGATGAACCTACCGAAGGCTTAGATGCCACAACCGAAAGCCAGATCCTTGAATTGCTTGCAGAAATGATGCGTGAGAAAACGGTGTTAATGGTCACCCATCGACTTCGCGGACTCTCTCGTTTCCAACAAATAATAGTGATGGACAACGGGCAAATTATTGAGCAAGGTACTCACGCAGAACTGCTTGCCAGACAGGGGCGTTATTACCAGTTCAAGCAGGGTTTGTAAGCTATTATTGAACGATCCGACTTGCGTGGAGTTTTGCGGTCATGCGCCTGGTTCAGCTTTCTCGCCATTCAATAGCCTTCCCTTCCCCGGAAGGCGCATTACGTGAGCCTAACGGCCTGCTGGCACTTGGGGGCGATCTTAGCCCTGCGCGCCTGTTAATGGCTTACCAGCGTGGTATTTTTCCGTGGTTTTCTCCAGGCGACCCCATCCTCTGGTGGTCGCCCGATCCCCGCGCGGTGCTATGGCCAGAATCACTGCATATCAGCCGTAGTATGAAGCGATTTCATAAACGCTCGCCCTATCGTGTCACGATGAATTACGCTTTTGGTCAGGTCATTGAAGGCTGTGCCAGCGATCGCGAAGAAGGAACCTGGATCACGCGTGGCGTGGTCGAAGCCTACCATCGCCTTCACGAACTCGGCCATGCCCACTCCATTGAAGTCTGGCGTGAAGATGAGCTTGTCGGCGGTATGTACGGCGTGGCCCAGGGAACGCTATTTTGTGGCGAGTCCATGTTCAGCCGGATGGAAAATGCGTCTAAAACGGCGCTTCTGGTATTCTGTGAGGAATTTATCGGTCATGGCGGTAAGCTTATCGACTGCCAGGTCCTTAACGATCACACAGCATCGCTTGGTGCCTGCGAAATTCCCCGCCGGGATTACCTTAATTATCTCAATCAAATGCGCCTCGGACGATTGCCGAATAATTTCTGGGTACCACGATGCTTGTTTTCACCACAAGAATGAATGTTTTCGGCACATTTCTCCCCAGAGTGTTATAATTGCGGTCGCAGAGTTGGTTACGCTCATTACCCCGCTGCCGATAAGGAATTTTTCGCGTCAGGTAACGCCCATCGTTTATCTCACCGCTCCCTTATACGTTGCGCTTTTGGTGCGGCTTAGCCGTGTGTTTTCGGAGTAATGTGCCGAACCTGTTTGTTGCGATTTAGCGCGCAAATCTTTACTTATTTACAGAACTTCGGCATTATCTTGCCGGTTCAAATTACGGTAGTGATACCCCAGAGGATTAGATGGCCAAAGAAGACAATATTGAAATGCAAGGTACCGTTCTTGAAACGTTGCCTAATACCATGTTCCGCGTAGAGTTAGAAAACGGTCACGTGGTTACTGCACACATCTCCGGTAAAATGCGCAAAAACTACATCCGCATCCTGACGGGCGACAAAGTGACTGTTGAACTGACCCCGTACGACCTGAGCAAAGGCCGCATTGTCTTCCGTAGTCGCTGATTGTTTTACCGCCTGATGGGCGAAGAGAAAGAACGAGTAAAAGGTCGGTTTAACCGGCCTTTTTATTTTGTGATATGTATGAAGTACTTTGGAAGTATAAGTCCGTAACTTGTCTCGATGTAGATATACTGCACAACTTGTTTACAGTATGAGCAAACAATAATTATCATTAAAATTCTTCTTGACCGTTTTACTCCAACTCCCTATAGTAGCGCCCCGTTGCCACCCATGAGGTTTGGTAGCAAAACAATTTGGTGAGGTGTCCGAGTGGCTGAAGGAGCACGCCTGGAAAGTGTGTATACGGCAACGTATCGGGGGTTCGAATCCCCCCCTCACCGCCATATTTAAAGAAGAGCTCGTACGAAAGTGCGAGCTTTTTTTTCGCATTTTATCTGTCTGTACGGCAGTGAACATGGTGGGCGGGTGGAGTATGTTACCTGTGAATTTCTAAGCTGCCTGTACGGCAGTGAACTCAAATACTACACGTTTAGCCCGTTGTTAATAAAGCAAAACCATCCCATTCTCCTGCAGCACCCTTTTTTATCCTTACCTTCCCGCAGCACTAATTATCAACAACTTACCATCATCATTAAAAAAAGGGTCTGAACCTCCTCCACCCCATAAACAAAAAGTCCGTAACCTCTTTCGAGATTACGGACTTGACCAACCTACCTAACAATCAGATTAATGCGCTGCTTCCGCCTTGTGCTTTTGTGCACTCTGGAATCCGTAAGTCAGCTCATTTTTCTCTTTATCCAGCGCGACGGTGACCTGACCGCCGTCCACCAGCGAACCAAACAGCAGTTCGTTGGCGAGCGGTTTTTTCAGGTTGTCCTGGATGACACGCGCCATCGGACGAGCGCCCATTGCCCGGTCGTAACCTTTCTCGGCCAGCCAGTTACGCGCTTCCTGGCTCACTTCCAGAGAAACACCTTTCTGATCCAGCTGAACCTGCAACTCGACGATGAATTTATCCACCACCTGATGGATCACGTCGGTTGACAGATGATCAAACCAGATAATGTTGTCGAGACGGTTACGGAATTCCGGTGTAAAGATCTTCTTGATCTCTTCCATCGCATCGGTGCTGTTATCCTGGTGGATAAGACCAATGGATTTGCGCTCAGTTTCCCGTACCCCGGCGTTGGTGGTCATCACCAGCACCACGTTACGGAAGTCTGCTTTGCGTCCGTTGTTATCGGTCAGCGTACCGTTATCCATCACCTGCAACAGAATATTGAACACGTCCGGGTGCGCTTTCTCGATTTCGTCCAGCAGCAGCACCGCATGTGGATGCTTGATGACCGCATCAGTCAGCAAACCGCCCTGATCAAAACCAACGTATCCCGGAGGCGCACCAATAAGACGGCTGACGGTATGGCGTTCCATATACTCGGACATATCAAAGCGCAGAAGCTCAATGCCCAAAGCTTTCGAAAGCTGTACCGTCACCTCTGTTTTCCCGACCCCGGTAGGGCCGGCAAACAGGAACGAACCAACCGGTTTATGTTCGTGACCTAAACCTGCACGCGCCATCTTAATGGCTTCAGTCAGCGCCTCAATGGCTTTATCCTGACCGAAGACCAGCATTTTCAAGCGATCGCCGAGGTTTTTCAGGGTATCACGATCACTCTGAGAAACACTCTTCTCTGGAATGCGTGCAATACGGGCCACCACGGACTCAATATCCGCCACATTAACGGTTTTCTTGCGTTTGCTTACCGGCATCAGGCGTGCGCGAGCGCCCGCTTCGTCGATAACATCAATGGCTTTATCCGGCAGATGACGATCGTTAATGTATTTCACCGCCAGCTCTACCGCCGCACGCACCGCTTTTGCGGTATAACGCACGTCGTGGTGCGCTTCATACTTCGGTTTCAGGCCATTGATGATTTGAACAGTTTCTTCGATCGACGGTTCAGTAATATCAATTTTCTGGAAGCGACGCGCCAGAGCACGGTCTTTCTCGAAAATGTTGCTGAACTCCTGATAGGTTGTCGAACCAATTACACGAATTTTACCGCTGGAGAGCAACGGTTTGATTAGGTTAGCCGCATCGACCTGACCACCAGACGCTGCACCCGCACCGATAATGGTGTGGATCTCATCAATAAACAGGATGCTGTTAGTGTCCTGCTCCAGCTGCTTGAGCAACGCTTTAAAACGTTTTTCAAAGTCGCCGCGATATTTTGTGCCCGCTAACAGAGAACCGATATCGAGAGAGTAAATCGTACAGTCAGCCATCACTTCCGGCACATCGCCCTGAACAATTCGCCAGGCAAGACCTTCCGCAATCGCGGTTTTACCGACACCAGATTCCCCCACCAGCAGCGGGTTGTTTTTACGGCGACGGCAGAGAACCTGAATAGCACGCTCCAGCTCCTTCTCACGACCAATCAGTGGGTCGATTCCGCCCACGCGCGCAAGCTGATTCAGGTTCGTCGTGAAATTCTCCATACGTTCCTCCCCACCAGCTTGTTCTTCGCTGTTTGGCTGGCTGCCAGGATCAGAAGACTGTGTCGGCTCGTCTTTACGCGTGCCATGAGAGATAAAGTTCACCACATCGAGACGGCTGACTTCATGTTTACGCAACAGATATGCCGCCTGCGACTCCTGTTCGCTAAAGATAGCGACCAGAACGTTTGCACCGGTAACCTCATTGCGACCGGAGGACTGGACATGGAAGACCGCACGTTGCAGTACACGCTGAAAACTCAGCGTCGGCTGTGTGTCGCGCTCCTCTTCACTGGCAGGCAGAACGGGTGTGGTTTGTTCAATAAAGGCTTCCAGTTCCTGACGGAGCGCAACCAAATCCACAGAACACGCTTCCAGCGCCTCCCGGGCAGATGGGTTACTGAGCAGCGCCAGTAACAAGTGCTCGACGGTCATAAACTCATGACGGTGCTCGCGCGCTCTGGCGAAAGCCATATTTAAACTGAGTTCCAGTTCTTGATTGAGCATAGGCACCTCCCCCAATTTTTATGCCTGCATTCAGGCTTTTTCTAGCGTACACAGCAATGGATGCTCATTCTCCCTCGCGTACTTGTTCACCATCGCCACTTTGGTTTCTGCAACCTCGGCGGTAAAGACTCCGCAAATGGCCTTCCCCTGGTAGTGAACAGCGAGCATCAATTGCGTTGCACGTTCTACATCATAAGAAAAGAATTTTTGTAACACGTCAATAACAAACTCCATCGGAGTGTAATCATCATTGACTAATATCACTTTATACATAGATGGCGGTTTTAGCGCGTCGCGAACTTTTTCTTCCGCCAGTTGATCAAAGTCCAGCCAGTCGTTCGTTTTACCCATTGTCAGTTATCATCTTCGGTTACGGTTATCGGCAGAACGCCCTGCCGCTGACAAGAGCTTATTTGCCTGACCAATCTACTCCACATGATAGATAACTATCATCTATCGTTGGCATCAGCGACATCTGTCACATTCCTGTCAATAGCGTTAACTGCTTCAAATTTTTGATTCATACCTGCCCCTTGTCCCCTGTCAAATGCTTGACGGCTCGCCCTAATTCTCTAAATTGTATTTCTAGAGTTGGCGAGGTTTTGAACAGCCCCCTCTCTGACCCCGGTTTATTCCATCTTACTTGTATAAGATTTGCGAAGGATGTCGAAGCATGGAAAAGGGTACTGTTAAGTGGTTCAACAATGCCAAAGGGTTTGGTTTCATCTGCCCTGAAGGCGGCGGCGAAGATATTTTCGCTCATTATTCCACCATTCAGATGGATGGTTACAGAACGCTAAAAGCTGGACAATCCGTTCAGTTTGATGTCCACCAGGGGCCAAAAGGCAATCACGCCAGTGTTATTGTGCCCGTCGAAGTAGAAGCGGCAGTCGCATAGCTCTTCTGTCTCATTGTGTACATCCTAAAGGCAAAATGCCAGCCCGATCGGCTGGCATTTTTATCTCAAAAATTACTCTCGTGCCAGAGCATCTACTGGATCCAGTCGTGCCGCATTTCGTGCGGGTAACCAGCCAAATAAAATCCCGGTGACCGTCGAGCAGAGAAACGCCAGCAGCAGCGCCAACGGTGAAAAACCAATCTCCCAGCCGGGTAAGAAAAGCTGCAAGGTGAAAGCAATTAACAGTGACAGTGTTATTCCCAACGCGCCACCGACCAGGCAAACCAGTACGGCTTCGATCAGGAACTGTTGCAAAACATCGCTTGCTCGCGCACCTACAGCCATGCGAATGCCAATTTCCCGCGTCCGCTCGGTCACTGACACCAGCATAATATTCATTACACCAATACCGCCCACCACCAGCGAAATCACCGCCACCAGCGTCAGAAACAGTTGTAAAGTACGTGTGGTCTTTTCAACAGTTTTCAAGACGCCGTCCATGTTCCAGGTAAAGAAATCCTTCTTTCCGTGGCGCAGTGAAAGTAAACGCGTGAGTTGCTGTTCCGCCTCGGCGCTGTCAAATCCTTCTTTCACCCTGACAGTAATGGAGTTAAGCCACGACTGGCCCATAACTCGCCCGGACATCGTGCTGTAAGGTAGCCAGACACGCAGCACTTTACTGCTACCAAACATCGACTGTTTTTCTTCCGCCACACCAATGACTCTGGCGGGCATATTGCCGACCAGAATCACCTCGCCAACCACATCTGCTTTATGGGGGAAAAGCTGGCGGCGAGTATTACTGTCGAGAACCACGACCTGCGCACGACCGTTCAGCTGCTCCTGATTAAAGGTGTTTCCTTCACTGAAGGTCATGCCATAGACATTAAAATAATCGCCGCTCACGCCATTGGCACTGGCAGCAACATCAACATTGTTATAACGCAGGCGCAGGTTTTGCGAGACGGCAGGTGTGGCTGAGGCGACCCACGGTTGTTTTTGGATGGCGATTAAGTCGTCGTACTTCAGCGCCTGCTGATATTGCGGATCGTCATCGCCAAAATCTTTCCCGGGATAGACATCAATAGTATTCGTACCAATAGAACGAATATCCGCCAGCACCATTTGTTTGGCGGCGTCACCCACCACGACAATGGAAACCACCGACGCAATACCGATAATAATCCCCAGCATGGTCAGTAAAGTACGCATTTTATTCGCTGCCAGCGCCCGCCATGCCATCGTCAGCGCCTCGTTAAAACCGCTGACAAACTGCCGCCAGCCAGACACCGTGTTGACAACAGGTTCCGTCCCGCCAGTAACATTCACTTTTTCAATGGCGGGAGGATTGCGCACAATTTCGCCGTCGCGAATTTCGATCACCCGCTCGGCCTGAGCAGCGACCTGCGGATCGTGGGTGACGATAATCACCGTATGCCCACGATCGCGCAGCTGATGCAGGATCGCCATCACCTCTTCGCCAGAATGGCTGTCCAGTGCGCCGGTTGGTTCATCGGCAAGAATTACCTGACCACCGTTCATCAATGCCCGCGCGATGCTGACGCGCTGTTGCTGACCACCCGAAAGCTGTGCCGGATAATACTCTGTACGGTCTTCCAGCCCCAGCCGTTGCAGCAACTCCTGGGCACGAAGCAGTCGCTGTTTCCGCTCAAGACCAGCATAGACGGCGGGTACTTCAACGTTCTGCTCGGCGGTTAAATGCGAAAGCAAATGGTAACGCTGGAAAATAAAGCCGAAATGCTCGCGGCGCAGTTGCGCCAGCGCATCGGCGTCCAGCGTGGCAACATCCTGACCGGCGACGCGATAGGTGCCGCTGGTGGCCTTATCCAGACAGCCGAGAATATTCATCAGGGTCGATTTACCGGAACCCGAAGCGCCAACAATCGCGACCATCTCACCCGCATAAATATCGAGGCTGATGCCCTTCAGCACCTCAACCTGCTCATCACCGGCAGGATAGCTGCGACGAATATCCTTTAATTCGAGCAAAGGCGTCATTGTGCAGCTCCTGGTTTGGCCTCACCAATCACCACTTCATCGCCCGCTTCAAGCCCTTTGACAATCTCAACATCGGTATCGTTACGTGCGCCAATCGTCACTTCACGCTCGCGTGTTTCACCATTACGCAACAATTTGACTTTATAACGATTATCGCCAACCGGATCGCCTAACGCCGACAGAGGGATCGTCAGCACATTTTTCACATCGGTGAGCTGAATATGCACTTGCGCAGTCATATCCAGCCGCAGCAAACCATTGGGGTTGGGGACTTCAAAACGGGCGTAATAGAAAATAGCGTCGTTAACCTTTTCCGGCGTCGGTAGTACATCCTTGATTTGCCCCTCGTAGCGCGTCAGTGGATCGCCAAGCACCGTAAACCAGGCTTTTTGCCCCGGCTTCAGGTGGATTACATCCGCTTCAGAAACCTGCGCTTTTACCAGCATGGCGCTCATATCTGCCAGCGTCAGAATGTTCGGTGCTTGTTGTGCGGCAATCACCGTCTGGCCTTGCAGAGTGGTGATTTGCGTGACTTCCCCGGCCATCGGGGCAACGATGCGAGTGTAATCGAGATTGGTTTTAGCCGTATCGAGAGAAGCCTGATTGCGCTTGATTTGCGCGTCAATGGTGCCAATTTGCGCCTGTTTCACAGCCATCTCCGTCGCGGCGGTGTCGAGATCCTGCTGTGAAACAGCCTTCGTTTGTGCCAGACGTTGCTGACGGGAATACGTCACCCGCGCCAGTTTCAGCTCCGCTTCCGCCTGCTGCCGCTGCGCACGTAGCTCCATCAGCGTTGCTTCGACCTCCTTAATCTGGTTTTCAGCCTGTTCAGGATCAATAACCCCTAAAAGCTGGTCTTTTTTTACTTTATCGCCAATCGCCACCGACAGAGTTTTCAACTGACCGCTGACCTGCGCGCCCACATCAACCTTACGCAGCGCGTCCAGCTTTCCGGTCGCCAGCACGCTTTGCTGTAAATCACCGGGGCGCACAATCAGCGTCTGATAAGTCGGCACGGGTGCGTTAAGAATTCTCCATAACGTAATCAGTCCGGCGATGACTATCACCAGCGCAATAACGTAACGCTTCTTCACGGTTTTCCGCTTTTTCATAAATTTTCTGAATACTCCATATGCCAATCCGGGTCATTAACTTCAACGAAATATCAACAAAACCCTAAAATTTACGTTAGTAATCACACTATTGATGTTTGGTTAAGATACGCAATGGTGAAATCGACGCCATGTATAACCATTGATTTCATGAATATGTCGCAGCTAACTGAACGGACCTTTACGCCATCTGAATCTCTCAGCAGCCTGTCACTTTTTCTTAGTCTGGCACGTGGACAGTGTCGGCCGGGTAAATTCTGGCATCGCCGTAGTTTTCGCCAGAAATTTTTGCTGCGCTCGTTGATTATGCCGCGTTTAAGCGTTGAGTGGATGAACGAACTTTCCCACTGGCCTAATCTCAATGTATTGTTAACGCGCCAGCCGCGACTGCCTGTGCGTCTGCATCGCCCTTACCTTGCGGCGAATCTTAGCCGTAAGCAATTGCTGGAGGCGTTACGTTACCATTATGCGTTACTCCGCGAATGTATGTCGGCGGAAGAATTCAGCTTATATTTGAATACCCCCGGGCTGCAACTGGCGAAGCTGGAAGGCAAAAACGGCGAGCAGTTCACGCTTGAGCTGACCATGATGATCTCAATGGATAAAGAAGGTGACAGCACAATCCTGTTCCGCAACAGCGAAGGTATTCCTCTGGCAGAGATCACGTTTACCCTGTGTGAATATCAGGGGAAAAGAACGATGTTTATTGGCGGACTGCAAGGCGCAAAATGGGAAATTCCACATCAGGAAATCCAGAATGCGACGAAAGCCTGCCACGGGCTATTTCCCAAACGCCTCGTGATGGAAGCGGCCTGTCTGTTTGCCCAACGTTTGCAGGTAGAGCAGATTATTGCCGTCAGCAATGAAACGCATATTTACCGCAGCCTGCGTTATCGCGATAAAGAAGGCAAGATCCACGCTGATTACAACGCTTTCTGGGAATCGGTTGGCGGCGTATGTGATGCTGAACGCCATTACCGCCTTCCAGCACAGATAGCACGAAAAGAGATTGCCGAAATCGCCAGTAAAAAACGGGCTGAATACCGTCGGCGCTATGAGATGCTCGACGCTATTCAGCCACAAATGGCCACGATGTTTCGCGGTTAATCCGCGCGACCGCGCGCCAGCCACAGCACGCGTGAGAACATTTTTTTCAGCAGCGTCGGTACGGAGTCCACACCACGACGTCCTGCCTCCATTGCCACTTCAATGGCAAGATCGGGTTTGGAAGAGCGATGGATCGCTTTCGAGATAATTTTGCGTAGATTCATCGGTACATTTTCCGGGATTTGCGCCATGCGGTGGAACACATCGGAAAATCCCTGGCGATACATAAAATGTTCCATATCCAGCGCCGGTAACGCCGTTAAATGTTCTCGTTCGGCTTCCCGATCGTTATTCAACAGGCTGCGTACCGTAGCGGCATATTTCTTCCCTGCTTCATCGCCATCGACCAGTACATGCCATTCAATCCCCATTCGGCGGGCAAATTTAACCAGTGGCTTTAGCCCGGACTGGGCAAACTCAATGACCTTGATCCCTTCGGCATCAAAATGATGTCCGCACTGACGCGCCAGTTCATTGATAACCCAGGTTTCCGTTTCCCCTTCCACCAGCAACCAGCAGCGTGCAAACAGCGATGACGGACGGTTAAAACGAATGTGAAAGGATATGCGTCGGCTATCTTCGGTACTCAAGCCACTCGGCCCCAGACGCCAGGCGGCAACGCGCGAGGACTCACGTACCAGTCGGCAAACATGCTCTACCGGCGTTAACGAAAGCAACTCACCCGAGTTGGTGGTGGCAATGCGCTGCAATGGCAGAAGATTCAACAGATGCCAGGCAACTGAAAGCATAATGGGGTGTAAACGGGTTTCTGGATCTTCGATCAGCAACAATGGACGGGCGTCTTTATCCAGTCGCAATGTGCCTTTTGCCTGCAACAAAGTAGCAAATAGGCCGAGCAAAATAACCCGATACGAGCGCCCACCAGGTCGGTCAATCATCCGGTTGATGATATCCAGATAGCGCCAGCTTCGTTGCTCATTGCTGGCTCGCCGCCGCATTAAACGATATCGCGCCTGTCCGGCCCCCTGCTCAGAGAAATAATGCTCAAGCAGCTGTACCATTGCGGAAAGTCCCTGACGAATCTGCCCATCAGAGAGATTTTGCGGATGTGAGGATAACTCACGGGCGAGGAAATCGAGCTGGCGCGCGGTGACTTCCACATTAGGGACATTTGGCACCGTGCCGTTACGAATACGGCGCATAAAACGGGCATCACGCAAGCGCAGCACCGGCATTAAACGCACCAGATGGCGTGCCTGATCGTTAATATCCTCGACATCAATCGGATGTCCGTCTTTATCGAGAAAACTGCGCAGTGTCATCACGCTGCCGTCTTCCGCACTCTCCCCTTCCAGACGATAAAAAATACGGTGATAGCCATCGGTGCATGGCGTCCAGCACGCTTCCAGCGGCCGATAACGGCGAACCCGATGTCGGCCTGGCAGCGATTCGCGGAAGGTCAAAATAATATGCAGATGATGTTCTCGCCCGTTGATATCTCCCGGCGGGAACCAGAAATCGTCGCGCTCAAAATGGTAGAGATCTGATTCTGGCGATAGCAGCAGAGTTAAGGCGTCCAGCAAGCTGGATTTACCCCACGCGTTCTCCCCAATCAGGACGTTGTTTTGTTCCAGCATCAACGACAAACGGTTGATACCGCGAAAACCCACAATTTCAACGCGCTCAAGAATCATATCCCCTCCAGAAATATGTGACTTATCCTTTACGCTGGCAGTATAACGGGAAAGGCCTTGCTAATACGTGATGACATCACATTTAAGCATGGCAAATGTCTGAAAAATGAGCGAATAATCGCGTTATACTCCCTCTTGCTGATAAGTCTGCAAAAACAACAAAATCAAATAATTAGCATGATAAATTATTTTTTATTACGCCTAAAGGATTAAATCTTTTGCGTGCACTACACTGTCAATCAGACAAATGACTATATGGGGCAACCCGCTGTTGCCCTAAATCAAATTTACTGGATTTATTTATCTGGTGAATGACTCGCCTTCGTTTTTAAAATAGCCGCGCATTATTTCCGTCGTCACTTTTTTACGACGACCCTATAAAACGACCATATTTTTCACAGGGTCAATTTTTAATTGTGGTGGATATGTTCAGAAAATTAGCAGCTGAATGTTTTGGTACTTTCTGGCTTGTTTTTGGTGGCTGTGGTAGTGCTGTACTGGCCGCAGGCTTCCCGGAATTAGGCATTGGTTTTGCCGGCGTGGCGTTGGCGTTCGGTCTGACCGTTCTGACGATGGCCTTTGCTGTTGGTCATATTTCTGGTGGTCATTTTAACCCGGCGGTCACTATTGGTTTATGGGCTGGCGGACGTTTTCCGGCAAAAGAAGTCGTTGGCTACGTAATTGCCCAGGTTGTCGGCGGTATTGTTGCAGCGGCGCTGCTGTATTTAATTGCCAGTGGTAAAACGGGTTTTGACGCGGCAGCCAGCGGTTTTGCTTCTAACGGTTATGGCGAGCATTCACCAGGCGGTTATTCCATGCTTTCCGCGCTGGTAGTTGAACTGGTATTGAGTGCAGGTTTCCTGTTGGTGATCCACGGCGCAACCGACAAATTCGCGCCGGCAGGTTTTGCGCCGATCGCTATTGGTCTGGCCTTAACCCTGATTCACTTAATTAGTATTCCGGTGACTAACACTTCTGTTAACCCGGCGCGCAGCACCGCGGTTGCTATCTTCCAGGGCGGCTGGGCATTAGAACAACTGTGGTTCTTCTGGGTGGTGCCAATTGTCGGCGGCATTATCGGTGGTCTGATTTACCGGACCCTGCTGGAAAAGCGTGATTAATTAACGCAGAAGGCCTGGCGTAATGTCAGGCCTTTTTTTAAGATGTTGTTATATGTTGATTCATCATCTTGTTGCGCTCCTTTCATGAGCTAAGCAACATATTGCCACTGGCGCAAGGAGCGCGCAGGGGGCGGCCAATCGCCGCCGCCCCCTGCACCCCCGGGCTCTGGCGAACAAAATCGCCGCTGCGCGGTGCCCTCGACTTATCCCTTACGGCTACCGGGTCGGGCGCGAGGTAACATCCCTGTAAAACGCGCCCTCAGCCCACATCCATGTGGGCTGCCCCGGCCTTCAGGGAACGCCTCGGCGATTTTGACGCCACCAACATCGGTGCAGTTTGTAATTAAAGCGCAAGAATATCTTTAAATGAAAACGAATACTCTACTGCTCCTTATGCATAACATTTCCTTTTAATTGCAACTTTACTCGTCCTTCCGCTTTCAGTAGTGTGTCATCGCGCATTTCGACTTCATCTTTGCAAGGACTGGGTTTTCATGTTTTCTGGGCTGTTAATCATTCTGGTTCCCCTGATTGTGGGTTACCTCATTCCGCTTCGCCAACAAGCTGCGTTAAAAGTTATTAATCAGCTATTAAGCTGGATGGTTTACCTTATTCTCTTTTTTATGGGTATCAGTCTGGCGTTTCTCGATAACCTCGCCAGTAACCTGTTGGCGATTCTGCATTATTCTGCCGTCAGTATTACCGTTATTTTACTGTGTAATATTGCCGCCCTGATGTGGCTGGAGCGAGGCCTGCCGTGGCGCAACCACCATCAGCAAGAAAAACTCCCGTCGCGTATTGCGATGGCGCTGGAGTCGCTAAAACTGTGCGGCGTAGTAGTGATTGGTTTTGCCATTGGTCTAAGTGGACTGGCTTTCTTACAACACGCGACCGAAGCCAGTGAATACACGTTAATTTTGCTACTTTTCCTCGTTGGTATTCAGTTGCGCAATAATGGCATGACCTTAAAGCAGATTGTCCTTAATCGCCGGGGAATGATTGTCGCCGTGGTGGTGGTTGTCAGTTCATTAATTGGTGGTTTAATTAACGCCTTTATTCTTGATCTCCCCATCAATACCGCGCTGGCAATGGCCTCCGGTTTCGGCTGGTATTCTCTTTCCGGTATTTTATTGACCGAATCTTTTGGTCCGGTAATCGGGAGCGCGGCGTTTTTTAATGATCTGGCCCGTGAACTGATTGCTATTATGTTGATCCCTGGGCTGATTCGCCGCAGCCGCTCTACTGCACTGGGCTTATGCGGTGCCACATCAATGGATTTCACCCTGCCCGTTCTTCAACGTACTGGCGGGCTGGATATGGTCCCGGCGGCAATTGTTCACGGTTTTATTCTTAGCCTGTTAGTGCCGATCCTCATCGCCTTTTTCTCTGCGTAATACCTCTCTGGCGGTAGATCCCTGCCGCCAAAATTGCGCTAAATCAATCTCCCTTAAAGTTGCATGAAAAATCCCTTTTATCCCCGCGTTAAGCGTCTTAACCTTAAACATGTATATTAAATATAACTTTAAAAGGTGTGATCATGTTTTGTGTGCAATGTGAACAAACTATCCGTACTCCGGCAGGAAACGGCTGCTCATACGCGCAGGGGATGTGTGGTAAAACGGCGGAAACTTCTGACCTTCAGGATTTACTCATCGCGGCGCTGCAAGGGCTTTCTGCCTGGGCGGTAAAAGCGCGTGAATACGGCATCATCAACCACGATGTTGACAGCTTCGCGCCACGTGCCTTTTTCTCAACCCTGACCAACGTTAACTTCGATTCTCCGCGTATTGTCGGCTACGCTCGTGAAGCGATTGCCCTGCGCGAGGCGCTGAAAGCGCAATGCCTGGCTGTAGATGCCAACGCGCGCGTCGATAACCCGATGGCTGACCTGCAACTGGTGAGCGACGATCTCGGCGAGCTGCAACGTCAGGCAGCAGAATTTACCCCTAACAAAGATAAAGCGGCGATTGGCGAAAACATTCTCGGCCTGCGTCTGCTGTGCCTGTATGGCCTGAAAGGTGCGGCGGCCTATATGGAACACGCGCATGTTCTCGGTCAATACGACAACGATATTTATGCCCAGTACCATAAAATCATGGCGTGGCTGGGGACCTGGCCTGCCGATATGAACGCGCTTCTTGAGTGTTCAATGGAAATCGGCCAGATGAACTTCAAAGTGATGAGCATTCTGGATGCAGGCGAAACCGGTAAATACGGTCACCCGACGCCAACCCAGGTCAACGTCAAAGCGACGGCGGGTAAATGCATTCTGATTTCCGGTCACGATCTCAAAGATCTCTACAACCTGCTGGAACAGACCGAAGGCACGGGCGTTAATGTCTACACCCACGGCGAAATGCTGCCTGCGCATGGCTACCCGGAGCTGCGTAAATTCAAGCATCTGGTCGGTAACTACGGCAGCGGCTGGCAGAATCAGCAAGTGGAGTTCGCTCGTTTCCCTGGCCCCATCGTGATGACCTCGAACTGCATCATCGACCCAACCGTAGGCGCTTATGACGATCGTATCTGGACCCGCAGCATTGTTGGCTGGCCTGGCGTGCGTCATCTGGACGGTGATGATTTCTCTGCGGTTATCACCCAGGCGCAACAGATGGCAGGCTTCCCGTACAGCGAAATTCCGCACCTTATCACCGTGGGTTTTGGTCGCCAGACGCTGCTTGGCGCTGCTGATACGCTGATTGATCTGGTGAGCCGTGAAAAACTGCGTCATATCTTCCTGCTTGGTGGCTGTGACGGCGCACGCGGCGAGCGCCACTACTTCACCGATTTCGCCACCAGCGTGCCGGATGACTGCCTGATCCTGACCCTCGCCTGTGGTAAATATCGCTTTAACAAACTTGAGTTTGGCGATATCGAAGGTCTGCCGCGTCTGGTAGATGCAGGTCAATGTAACGATGCTTACTCAGCGATTATTCTGGCTGTCACTCTGGCAGAGAAACTGGGCTGCGGTGTCAACGATCTGCCGCTGTCGCTGGTGCTCTCCTGGTTTGAACAGAAAGCGATCGTCATTCTGCTGACGCTGCTTTCTCTGGGCGTGAAAAATATCGTCACCGGCCCGACTGCACCTGGTTTCCTGACACCAGACCTGCTGGCGGTGCTGAACGAGAAATTCGGCCTGCGTTCTATCACCACTGTTGAAGAAGACATGAAGCAACTGTTGAGCGCGTAAGGAGTTTGTCGATGACGATGCCAACGAATCAATGCCCGTGGCGGATGCAGGTTCATCACATTACGCAAGAAACGCCGGATGTGTGGACGATTTCCCTGATTTGCCACGATTACTACCCATATCGCGCCGGGCAATATGCACTGGTCAGCGTGCGAAACTCAGCGGAAACGCTGCGTGCTTACACCATTTCCTCCACGCCAGGCGTGAGTGAATATATCACCCTGACCGTGCGGCGGATTGATGACGGTGTCGGCTCCCAGTGGCTGACGCGCGATGTAAAACGCGGTGATTATCTCTGGCTTTCGGACGCGATGGGGGAATTTACCTGCGACGATAAAGCAGAAGATAAATTCCTGTTGCTGGCGGCAGGCTGCGGCGTCACGCCGATTATGTCGATGCGTCGCTGGCTTGCGAAGAACCGTCCACAGGCCGATGTGCGGGTGATCTACAACGTGCGTACGCCGCAGGATGTTATTTTCGCCGATGAGTGGCGTAACTATCCGGTAACGCTGGTGGCAGAAAATAACGTTACCGAAGGCTTTATCGCTGGTCGTCTCACTCGCGAACTGCTGGCAGGTGTACCTGACTTAGCTTCACGTACCGTGATGACCTGCGGCCCGGCTCCGTATATGGATTGGGTAGAGCAGGAAGTGAAAGCGCTCGGCGTGACGCGTTTCTTTAAAGAGAAATTCTTCACCCCAGTAGCAGAAGCGGCGACCAGCGGTCTGAAATTCACCAAACTGCAACCGGCACGAGAATTTTACGCCCCGGTTGGCACCACGCTACTGGAGGCGCTGGAAAGCAATAACGTTCCGGTTGTCGCTGCCTGCCGTGCGGGTGTTTGCGGCTGCTGTAAGACAAAAGTGGTTTCCGGTGAATATACGGTGAGCAGCACAATGACGCTGACCGACGCCGAAATCGCTGAAGGTTACGTACTGGCCTGCTCCTGCCATCCGCAGGGGGATTTGGTTCTCGCATAATCGCCTTATGCCCGATGATATTCCTTTCATCGGGCTATTTAACCGTTAGTGCCTCCTTTCTCTCCCATCCCTTCCCCCTCCGTCAGATGAACTAAACTTGTTACCGTTATCACATTCAGGAGATGGAGAACCATGAAACAAACGGTTGCAGCTTATATCGCCAAAACACTCGAATCGGCAGGGGTGAAACGCATCTGGGGAGTCACAGGCGACTCTCTGAACGGTCTTAGTGACAGTCTTAATCGCATGGGCACCATCGAGTGGATGTCCACCCGCCACGAAGAAGTGGCGGCCTTTGCCGCTGGCGCTGAAGCACAACTTAGCGGAGAACTGGCGGTCTGCGCCGGATCGTGCGGCCCCGGCAACCTGCACTTAATCAACGGCCTGTTCGATTGCCACCGCAATCACGTTCCGGTACTGGCGATTGCCGCTCATATTCCCTCCAGCGAAATTGGCAGCGGCTATTTCCAGGAAACCCACCCACAAGAGCTATTCCGCGAATGTAGTCACTATTGCGAGCTGGTTTCCAGCCCGGAGCAGATCCCACAAGTACTGGCGATTGCCATGCGCAAAGCGGTGCTTAACCGTGGCGTTTCGGTTGTCGTGTTACCAGGCGACGTGGCGTTAAAACCTGCGCCAGAAGGGGCAACCATGCACTGGTATCATGCGCCACAACCAGTCGTGACGCCGGAAGAAGAAGAGTTACGCAAACTGGCGCAACTGCTGCGTTATTCCAGCAATATCGCCCTGATGTGTGGCAGCGGCTGCGCGGGGGCGCATAAAGAGTTAGTTGAGTTTGCCGGGAAAATTAAAGCGCCTATTGTTCATGCCCTGCGCGGTAAAGAACATGTCGAATACGATAATCCGTATGATGTTGGAATGACCGGGTTAATCGGCTTCTCGTCAGGTTTCCATACCATGATGAACGCCGACACGTTAGTGCTACTCGGCACGCAATTTCCCTACCGCGCCTTCTACCCGACCGATGCCAAAATCATTCAGATTGATATCAACCCAGCCAGCATCGGCGCTCACAGCAAGGTGGATATGGCACTGGTCGGCGATATCAAGTCGACTCTGCGTGCATTGCTTCCATTGGTGGAAGAAAAAGCCGATCGCAAGTTTCTGGATAAAGCGCTGGAAGATTACCGCGACGCCCGCAAAGGGCTGGACGATTTAGCTAAACCGAGCGAGAAAGCCATTCACCCGCAATATCTGGCGCAGCAAATTAGTCATTTTGCCGCCGATGACGCTATTTTCACCTGTGACGTTGGTACGCCAACGGTGTGGGCGGCACGTTATCTAAAAATGAACGGCAAGCGTCGCCTGTTAGGTTCGTTTAACCACGGTTCGATGGCTAACGCCATGCCGCAGGCGCTGGGTGCGCAGGCGACAGAGCCAGAACGTCAGGTGGTCGCCATGTGCGGCGATGGCGGTTTTAGCATGTTGATGGGCGATTTCCTCTCAGTAGTGCAGATGAAACTGCCAGTGAAAATTGTCGTCTTTAACAACAGCGTGCTGGGCTTTGTGGCGATGGAGATGAAAGCTGGTGGCTATTTGACTGACGGCACCGAACTACACGACACAAACTTTGCCCGCATTGCCGAAGCGTGCGGCATTACGGGTATCCGTGTAGAAAAAGCGTCTGAAGTTGATGAAGCCCTGCAACGCGCCTTCTCCATCGACGGTCCGGTGTTGGTGGATGTGGTGGTCGCCAAAGAAGAGTTAGCCATTCCACCGCAGATCAAACTCGAACAGGCCAAAGGTTTCAGCCTGTATATGCTGCGCGCAATCATCAGCGGACGCGGTGATGAAGTGATCGAACTGGCGAAAACAAACTGGCTAAGGTAAAAAGGGTGGCATTTCCCGTCATAATAAGGACATGCCATGATTGATTTACGCAGTGATACCGTTACCCGACCAAGCCGCGCCATGCTCGAAGCGATGATGGCCGCCCCGGTTGGGGACGACGTTTACGGAGACGACCCTACCGTTAATGCTCTGCAGGACTACGCAGCAGAGCTTTCCGGTAAAGAAGCCGCCATTTTTCTGCCTACCGGCACTCAGGCCAACCTGGTCGCTCTGCTCAGTCACTGCGAACGCGGCGAAGAGTATATTGTCGGTCAGGCCGCGCATAACTATCTGTTTGAAGCCGGTGGCGCGGCGGTGCTGGGCAGTATTCAACCGCAACCCATAGACGCGGCTGCCGACGGCACGCTACCGCTGGATAAAGTGGCGATGAAAATCAAACCCGACGATATCCATTTCGCCCGCACCAAATTACTCAGTCTGGAAAACACCCACAACGGCAAAGTGTTGCCGCGGGAATACCTGAAAGAAGCATGGGAATTTACCCGCGAGCGCAATCTGGCGCTGCATGTTGACGGTGCGCGCATCTTTAATGCCGTGGTGGCTTACGGCTGCGAACTGAAAGAGATCACGCAATATTGTGATTCGTTCACCATTTGCCTGTCGAAAGGTCTTGGGACGCCAGTCGGTTCATTACTCGTCGGTAATCGTGATTACATTAAACGTGCCATTCGCTGGCGGAAAATGACAGGTGGCGGGATGCGCCAGTCCGGCATTCTGGCTGCCGCCGGGATATATGCCCTGAAAAATAACGTTGCGCGCTTGCAGGAAGACCACGACAACGCTGCCTGGATGGCGGAGCAGCTGCGTGAAGCAGGCGCGGATGTGATGCGTCAGGACACCAATATGCTGTTTGTTCGCGTCGGGGAAGAAAATGCTGCCGCGTTAGGCGAATACATGAAAGCGAGAAACGTGCTGATTAACGCCTCGCCGATTGTCCGCCTGGTGACGCATCTTGACGTCTCGCGCGAACAACTGGCGGAAGTCGCCGCCCACTGGCGTGCATTCCTGGCGCGTTAAGGAGAGAGACGTGCCGCAACGCATTTTAGTTCTCGGTGCCAGTGGCTACATTGGTCAGCATCTGGTGCGCACACTCAGCCAGCAAGGGCATCAGATCCTGGCGGCGGCACGTCATGTCGACAGGCTTGCAAAGCTGCAACTGGCAAACGTCAGTTGCCATAAAGTCGATCTCAGCTGGCCGGATAACCTACCGGCCCTGTTGCAGGATATCGATACGGTCTATTTTCTGGTGCACAGCATGGGCGAAGGCGGCGATTTTATCGCTCAGGAGCGCCAGGTGGCTCTCAACGTCCGCGATGCGCTACGTGAAGTACCAGTTAAGCAATTAATCTTTCTTAGTTCGTTGCAGGCCCCGCCACATGAGCAGTCGGATCATCTGCGTGCTCGTCAGGCTACGGCGGACATTCTGCGTGAAGCGAATGTACCCGTGACCGAACTGCGGGCCGGAATTATCGTTGGCGCAGGTTCCGCGGCGTTCGAAGTCATGCGCGATATGGTCTACAACCTGCCAGTCTTAACGCCTCCGCGCTGGGTTCGTTCACGCACCACGCCCATTGCGCTGGAAAACTTGCTGCACTATCTGGTTGCGTTGTTAGATCATCCGGCCAGCGAACACCGCATCTTCGAAGCCGCCGGACCAGAGGTGCTCAGTTATCAGCAACAGTTTGAACATTTTATGGCGGTGAGCGGTAAGCGCCGCTGGTTGATCCCCATCCCCCTCCCCACCCGCTGGATTTCGGTGTGGTTTCTCAATGTGATTACTTCCGTACCGCCCACCACCGCCAGGGCGTTGATTCAGGGGCTGAAACACGATCTGCTGGCGGATGATACCGCGCTACGTGCACTCATCCCACAACGGCTGATCGCTTTCGATGACGCGGTACGTAGCACGTTGAAAGAGGAGGAAAAACTGGTCAACTCCAGCGACTGGGGCTACGACGCTCAGGCCTTTGCCCGCTGGCGACCGGAGTACGGTTATTTTGCCAAACAGGCGGGGTTTACCGTTAAAACGTCCGCCAGCCTTGCTGCTTTATGGCAGGTAGTGAACCAAATCGGCGGTAAAGAGCGTTATTTCTTTGGCAATATTTTGTGGCAGACACGGGCGTTGATGGACCGCGCGATCGGTCATAAGCTGGCGAAAGGCCGCCCGGAGCGCGAATATTTACAGACTGGCGATGCGGTGGATAGCTGGAAAGTGATTGTCGTTGAACCGGAAAAACAACTTACGTTGTTATTTGGCATGAAAGCGCCGGGGCTGGGACGACTGTGTTTTAGCCTGGAAGATAAAGGCGACTATCGTACTATCGATGTCCGCGCTTTCTGGCATCCGCACGGTATGCCGGGGCTGTTTTACTGGTTATTGATGATCCCCGCGCATCTGTTTATTTTTCGCGGAATGGCAAAACAAATCGCCAGACTGGCAGAACAAAGCACAGATTAATCGACAAAACCTGCGTTATTCTTTCATGTTTCCCATTGCATCATGGGGGAAATCACGGAAGAATGCGCACGTTATTTTCTCAACAACAGTGGATTGATATGAAGGTACTGGTTACCGGCGCCACCAGCGGCTTAGGTCGAAACGCGGTAGAGTTTTTATGCCAGAAAGGCATCAGCGTGCGAGCGACCGGTCGCAACGAGGCAATGGGCAAATTGCTGGAAAAAATGGGCGCAGAGTTTGTTCCGGCGGATCTGACCGAGCTGGTTTCATCACAAGCTAAAGTGATGCTCGCGGGCATTGATACGCTGTGGCACTGCTCCAGCTTTACCTCACCCTGGGGGACACAACAGGCTTTCGATCTGGCTAACGTTCGCGCCACTCGCCGCCTGGGTGAATGGGCTGTCGCCTGGGGTGTGCGTAACTTTATTCATATCTCTTCCCCCTCCCTGTACTTCGATTATCACCACCATCGCGATATTAAAGAAGATTTTCGCCCTCACCGCTTCGCCAACGAGTTTGCCCGCAGCAAAGCAGCCAGCGAAGAAGTGATCAATATGCTTTCGCAGGCGAATCCACAAACGCGCTTTACTATTCTGCGCCCACAAAGTCTGTTCGGACCGCACGATAAAGTCTTTATTCCCCGTCTGGCGCATATGATGCACCACTACGGCAGTATTCTGTTACCGCATGGCGGCAGTGCGCTGGTCGATATGACCTACTATGAAAATGCCGTGCACGCAATGTGGCTGGCAAGCCAGGAAGCCTGCGATAAGCTACCTTCCGGGCGTGTGTACAACATCACCAACGGCGAGCATCGCACACTGCGCAGCATCGTGCAGAAGCTGATCGACGAGTTGAATATTGACTGTCGTATTCGTTCCGTCCCCTACCCGATGCTGGATATGATCGCCCGCAGCATGGAGCGTTTAGGCCGCAAGTCAGCAAAAGAGCCGCCGCTGACCCACTACGGCGTCTCCAAGTTGAATTTTGACTTTACGCTGGATATTACGCGTGCGCAGGAAGAGTTAGGTTATCAGCCGGTCATCACCCTGGATGAAGGTATCGAGAAAACTGCCGCCTGGCTACGCGACCACGGAAAACTGCCGCGCTAATCCTGCCCGTATTTCTCCAGCAATGCTTCGGCAATCGCCTGAGTTTCTGCATCCGCTTCGCCGTTATATAACGTCGGGCGGAAATGCATCTGGAATGCCATAATCACGCGCCGCTGCTCGCGCGGTGTCATATCAGGTTTAACGTCATAACCGTAGCGCGCCAAAAGCTCCAGCAATGACGCGGTATCTACCGGTGTGTGCGGCGCGCGCCCGGCAAGGTAAAAGTTAACCCGCTGCGCATCCGGCCAGGCACCAATCCCCTGCTGCGCCAGTTGCTGCCAGGGAAATAATGGCCCCGGATCGTCTTTGCGCTGCGGTGCGATATCCGCATGTGCCACTACGTTTTCCGGCTTGATGTGATAACGGGCAATAATATCTTTCGCCAGTGGAATAAGCGCCTGAATCTGTGCCGGTTCAAACGGGGCAAAATATTTCACTCCGGCCGATTTTTGCCAGCCACGGTTTTCCAGCTCAATGCCAATAGAGGTGTCGTTAAGGCGCGTTGCCCCGCGCCAGGCGCTAATCCCCGCATGCCAGGCCAGTTCTTGTTCCGGCACCAGTTGCCAGATGCGCGGTTTACCGTTGTATCGCGGTGGTACCGCAGGGACCAGATAATGCGAGCTGACCTGCTTATCGGTCAGTGTCGCCAGCGAGCTATCAAAATCATCTGCGGTGTAGTGGATCACCAGCACTTTAATGCGCGGATACGCCGCCTGCGCCTGGCGTCGGGTATCAAGCTGATATCCCTCTTTCTCGACAATGCCTTTTTCGCCTGCACACCCTGCCAATAACAGAGCGGCAGCGACCAGCCAGAAGAATCTTCTCATCGACGCGTTTTCACCGCCGTACCGCTGACGCTAACCATCAGCATACTGCCGTTTTGCCCGACCGTTTCGTAGTCGATATCAATACCGACGACGGCATCGGCCCCCAGCGCCCGCGCCTGGGAGCCTAATTCCTCAAAGGCGATCTCCCGTGCTTTACGCAGTTCTTTTTCATACGCACCGGAACGTCCGCCAACGATATCGCGGATACCGGCAAAGAAATCACGGAAAATATTGGCACCTAAAATCGCTTCGCCGGTCACCACACCGCAATATTCAACGATGGTCTGGCCTTCCAGAGTTGGGGTTGTAGAAAATTGCATGATCGATCTCCTTGTTTGCTAAGCCTTCGATCTCAAAAGCATTATCAGACTGATACGCTATTATTGAAAGGATATCATTATTATCGTAGAACGCTTTCAGAGCGATCGCTTATAAGGAAATCATTATGCGCTACAGCAAATTGACAATGCTTATCCCCTGCGCACTGCTCCTCAGTGCCTGCACCACAGTCACTCCAGCTTATAAAGATAACGGCACACGCAGTGGTCCTTGCGTTGAAGGAGGCCCGGATAACGTGGCCCAGCAATTTTATGACTACCGCATTTTGCACCGCAGCAACGACATCACCGCCTTGCGCCCTTATCTGAGCGACAAACTGGCGACACTGCTTAGCGATGCCTCCCGGGATAATAACCATCGGGAACTACTGACCAACGATCCATTCTCCAGTCGAACCACCTTGCCAGATAGCGCCCACGTTGCCAGTGCATCGACTATCCCTAATCGTGATGCCCGTAACATTCCATTGCGCGTGGATCTCAAACAGGGTGACCAGGGTTGGCAGGATGAAGTGTTAATGATTCAGGAAGGCCAGTGTTGGGTCATCGACGATGTGCGTTACTTAGGCGGTAGCGTTCATGCCACGGCGGGTACGCTCCGTCAGTCCATCGAGAATCGCTAACGCCTTGATCAACCAATAAACCCCGTAAATTGTCCGGCATTTCGTGAGGAATGCCGACATTTATGCTCGCCGACCACCGCCCCCGTTATTTTGTGCTATGTTTATTGAATAATGCGCTTTGCTTTTAACTTTTAAAGCAGAAATATTGCATAATTATTCTGTCAAAGGTACTATCTTCGACCTCAATAGCTATCAGACTGCCAGTATACGAGTGTCAATGAGTATTCAATTAAACGGCATTAATTGCTTCTACGGCGCGCATCAGGCGCTGTTCGATATCACGCTGGATTGCCCACAGGGCGAAACGCTGGTGTTACTTGGCCCCAGCGGCGCGGGTAAAAGCTCGCTGCTGCGTGTACTCAATCTGCTTGAGATGCCGCGCTCCGGTACGCTCAACATTGCAGGCAACCATTTCGATTTCACCAAAACACCCTCTGACAAAGCGATTCGCGATTTGCGTCGTAACGTTGGCATGGTGTTTCAGCAATACAACCTGTGGCCGCATCTGACCGTGCAGCAAAACCTGATTGAAGCGCCCTGCCGTGTACTGGGGTTGAGTAAAGATCAGGCGCTGGCCCGTGCAGAAAAACTGCTGGAACGTCTGCGTCTCAAACCTTATAGCGATCGTTACCCGCTGCATCTTTCTGGTGGTCAGCAGCAGCGTGTTGCTATTGCCCGTGCGTTGATGATGGAACCGCAGGTACTGCTGTTCGATGAACCGACCGCCGCACTGGACCCGGAAATTACGGCACAAATCGTCAGCATCATTCGTGAGCTGGCAGAAACGAATATTACCCAGGTGATCGTCACCCACGAAGTTGAAGTGGCGCGTAAAACCGCCAGCCGAGTGGTGTATATGGAAAATGGTCATATCGTAGAACAAGGCGACGCGAGCTGCTTTACCGAGCCGCAAACCGAAGCATTTAAAAACTATCTCTCTCACTAAGATTCGGGATAACAACAATGAAAAAAGTTCTGATTGCCGCGTTAATTGCAGGTTTTAGTCTTTCCGCCACAGCTGCCGAAACCATTCGTTTTGCTACCGAAGCCTCCTATCCTCCGTTTGAATCGATTGATGCAAACAACCAGATCGTTGGTTTTGACGTCGACCTGGCACAAGCGCTGTGTAAAGAGATTGATGCAACCTGCACTTTCTCTAACCAGGCGTTTGACAGCCTGATCCCAAGCCTGAAATTCCGTCGCGTAGAAGCCGTGATGGCGGGCATGGATATCACTCCGGAGCGTGAAAAGCAGGTGCTGTTTACCACCCCGTACTATGACAACTCTGCCCTGTTTGTGGGTCAGCAAGGCAAATACACCAGTGTTGATCAGCTGAAAGGCAAAAAAGTCGGCGTACAGAACGGGACGACACACCAGAAATTCATTATGGATAAGCACCCGGAAATCACTACCGTTCCGTATGACAGCTACCAGAACGCAAAACTGGATCTGCAAAACGGGCGTATCGACGGCGTCTTCGGTGACACCGCAGTGGTCACTGAGTGGCTGAAAGATAACCCGAAACTGGCGGCGGTGGGCGACAAAGTGACCGATAAAGATTACTTCGGCACTGGCCTCGGCATCGCGGTACGTCAGGGCAACACTGAGCTGCAGCAGAAACTCAACACTGCGCTGGAAAAAGTGAAGAAAGATGGCACTTACGAAACCATCTACAACAAATGGTTCCAGAAGTAATTCCTGATGAATGAATTTTTTCCTTTAGCAAGCGCCGCCGGGATGACCGTCGGCCTTGCCGTTTGTGCATTGATTGTCGGGCTGGCGCTGGCGATGTTCTTTGCGGTATGGGAGTCGGCAAAATGGCGTCCTGTCGCGTGGGCAGGTTCAGCGCTGGTAACCATTCTGCGTGGCCTGCCAGAAATTCTGGTGGTGCTGTTTATCTATTTTGGCTCCTCGCAGCTGCTGCTGACGCTTTCGGATGGCTTCACTATCAATCTTGGGTTCGTGCAGATCCCAGTGCAGATGGACATTGAGAACTTCGACGTTAGCCCGTTCCTTTGTGGTGTCATCGCTCTGTCACTGCTGTATGCCGCCTATGCCTCGCAAACGCTTCGGGGCGCGTTGAAAGCGGTGCCGGTGGGTCAGTGGGAGTCTGGTCAGGCGCTGGGGCTGTCGAAATCGGCTATCTTTTTCCGTCTGGTGATGCCGCAGATGTGGCGTCATGCGCTGCCTGGCCTCGGTAACCAGTGGCTGGTGCTGCTGAAAGATACCGCGCTGGTCAGTTTGATTAGTGTGAATGATTTAATGCTGCAAACAAAAAGCATCGCTACTCGTACCCAGGAACCATTTACCTGGTACATTGTGGCGGCGGCGATTTACCTGGTGATCACCCTGCTCAGTCAGTACATTCTCAAACGCATTGACCTGCGCGCGACACGTTTTGAGCGGAGGCCCAGCTAATGTTTGAGTATTTACCCGAACTGATGAAAGGGCTACACACCAGCCTGACGCTAACCGTTGCCTCGCTGATTGTGGCACTGATTCTGGCATTGATTTTTACCATCATCCTGACGCTGAAAACGCCGGTGCTGGTGTGGCTGGTGCGGGGTTATATCACGCTGTTTACCGGTACGCCGCTGCTGGTGCAGATCTTCCTGATTTATTACGGGCCGGGCCAGTTTCCGACTTTGCAGGAGTATCCGGCACTGTGGCATTTGTTGTCAGAACCGTGGTTATGTGCGCTGATTGCGTTGTCGCTGAATAGTGCGGCGTATACCACGCAGCTGTTTTACGGTGCAATTCGTGCGATCCCGGAAGGTCAGTGGCAGTCCTGTAGCGCCCTGGGAATGAGCAAAAAAGATACGCTGGCGATCCTGCTGCCGTATGCCTTTAAACGCTCGCTCTCTTCTTATTCCAACGAAGTGGTGCTGGTATTCAAAAGTACCTCTCTGGCATACACCATTACGCTGATGGAAGTGATGGGATACAGCCAGTTGTTGTACGGACGCACCTACGATGTAATGGTGTTCGGTGCGGCAGGGATTATTTACCTGGTCGTTAACGGCCTGCTGACGCTGATGATGCGTCTGATCGAGCGCAAAGCGCTGGCATTCGAACGGCGAAATTAATGTGGCTGCGTACATTCGCCGGGGGGTTTTGTAGGTCTGATAAGACGCGCCAGCGTCGCATCAGACATCAGCACGGTGCCTGTGCCGGATGCGGCGGGGACGCCTTATCCGGCCTACATAGTGCATAAATTCTTATAATGAAGACGGACAACCCACTAAGTTGTCCGTCTTTTTTATTTCATTTAAATTATTTAATCATGTTTATTGCATATAAATTCACTTGATGGCATTGTTATCCCATGCCGCAGACACGGCCAAAAATCATAAGATTGACAGACGGGAGTTCCATCATGAAAAAGTTAGTTCTTGCCGCTTTACTTGCTTCCTTTACTTTCGGTGCTTCTGCCGCAGAGAAAATCAATTTTGGCGTTTCAGCCACCTATCCACCCTTTGAATCTATAGGTGCTAATAATGAGATTGTCGGCTTTGATATCGATCTGGCAAAAGCCTTGTGCAAACAAATGCAGGCAGAATGTACTTTTACTAATCACGCGTTCGACAGCCTGATCCCGTCCCTGAAATTCAGAAAATATGACGCCGTAATCTCCGGTATGGATATCACCCCGGAGCGTAGCAAACAGGTATCGTTTACCACGCCCTACTATGAAAACTCAGCCGTCGTGATTGCCAAAAAAGATACCTACAAAACGTTTGCCGATCTGAAAGGCAAACGTATTGGGATGGAAAACGGTACTACGCACCAGAAATATATTCAGGATCAGCACCCGGAAGTGAAAACTGTCTCTTATGACAGTTATCAGAATGCCTTTATCGATCTGAAAAATGGTCGTATTGATGGGGTATTTGGTGACACAGCGGTGGTAAACGAATGGCTGAAAACCAATCCACAACTTGGTGTTGCTACTGAGAAAGTGACCGATCCGCAATATTTTGGCACCGGCCTGGGCATCGCTGTACGTCCGGATAACAAAGCCCTGCTGGAAAAACTGAATAACGCGCTGGCAGCAATTAAAGCTGACGGTACTTATCAAAAAATCAGTGACCAGTGGTTCCCACAGTAAGATTCAGAAAGCCGCAACCGCGGCTTGAGACTGATGACAAAGGTAAAATTGCCTGATGCGCTACGCTTATCAGGCCTACATGGCCCATGCAATGTATTGAATTTGCACGCTTTTGTAGGCCGGATAAGGCGTTTACGCCGCATCCGGCATAAACAACGCGCACTTTGTCAGCAATCTGAAGCCGCACATGCGGCTTTTTTATTGCTTCACCAGCAGCGTCAGCACTTCATAGTGCGCGGTATGCGGGAACATATCGAAAAGCTGCACCCGTTCAATACGAAACCCAGGCAGTTCGCGGATATCTTTCGCCATAGTTTGGGCGTTACAGCTGGAGTAGATGATAAAACGCGGTGCCATCGTTGAGAGATAATCACACAGCGGTTTACCAATGCCGCGGCGCGGCGGGTTAACCAGCACCAGCTCCGGCACATCCCCCTGAGCGGTGGCAAACTGAGTGGAGTCCAGCGCCTGAAATTGCAAACGCGTTAAGCCCAGTTCAGCGGCTGACTGCTTTGCACAGGCAATGGCCTCTGATGCAATTTCGATCCCGGTTAACTGCATGTCAGGCGTCGCGCAGTGTAAACCAAAGCCCCCCACACCGCAGAACAGATCCCACATATGTTTAACCGGCAGCTGTCGTACCCAGTCGCGCGCGGTGGCGTACAACTGGCTGGCGACCGCCGGATTAGTCTGGAAGAAACTTTGCGGACGGATCCACAGCGGTACGTCATTAAAACGCTCCGCCAGTGCCTGTTGTTCGGTCAGGTAGATCTCCGTCTCCCCTTCCATAATCGCCATATGTACCGGCTGAATATTGACGGTAATAACTTTCAGCTGCGGTAGTTGTTCGTGTAACCACGGCAGCGCCTTACGCAGTTGCGCCAGCTTGGTATCAGAACGCAGTACAAAGCGCAGCATCATGCCTCCATCACTCTGGCTTTCAGTCAGCAGAATGTATTTCAGTTCGCCACGCTTACGCGCCACGTTGTAGGGCGTTAACCCCGCTCGGGCGATAAACGGTTTTAGCGCCGCAAAAAACGGGCGCAAATGAGGCAGGATAAAGCGGGCAGTCACAAAGGTCTTCTGGTGTGCCATCGCGATGCAGCATACCGAGCAGTGGTTTTTCAACGCTACCACTCACCACCATTTTGGCTTTATTACGAAACCCTTGTTCCGGGCCTGACACCGGCGCGCACCATTCCTCAACCGGAAAGTCGGCGAGCAGATTTTTAAGATCGGCGGTTTTAGCGGAGAGTTGCTCTGGAATCGGCTGCATTATCCACTGACAGGAACGACAGCGACCCGCGTCGTAAAGTGCGCACTGCATACATTGACCTTCACATCATCAGGGGCGACGATTATACACATTATTGCAACTGGAAGAACCGCCGACTGGTCGAGGGAACGAACAGCAGCATCAGGATGAGCATATCCGGCAGCTTCTGCAGCATCAGGCTATGGAAGATTTCACGTTTTGATTCACCGGGAATGCTGAACAGCTCCGGATAACCGTACCCCAGCGAAGCCGCCCACAAGTAACTTGCGGCGGTGATTTGTGTCAGCAGATATAGCCAGCGCGCCCAGCGACGCCCTTTCACCAGTGAAAACGCACACCAGATCTCAATGAAAACCAGCACCAGACTGCTTAAAAAGACCAGCGTTAAACTCCAGGTTTGTACGCTGCGATGAATGAACTCGCCAATACCGCGCACGCCCAGCGTATTGAAAATCATCAGCACGTCGAGGCCACGGATCATAATAATGGCGAGCGCCGCCACCTGCACCAGCGCAGGCACATTCAGGCGAGCATGAGATGAAGATGTTTTCTTAAAAAATCCCAACGTTTCGTCTTCCATGAAAACAATGCCGCGACATGCGCGGCATTATGTAGCCAGGTTGGCAAATTTTAGTGTCTTCAGCCACGTCTTGCACGCTGGATGTCGCGTATCCGCTGTTTTTCTGCGCGAGCCATCAGATACCAGGCGATAAATCCGACAATTCCGACCGCGCCGAGGATCAATGTTGCCAGGGCGTTGATTTCCGGATTCACCCCCATCCGCACGCTGGAAAAGACCAGCATCGGTAACGTGGTGGCTCCCGGCCCGGAAACAAAGCTGGCGATCACCAGATCATCAAGCGACAAAGTAAAAGCCAGTAACCAGCCAGAAATGATCGCGGGCATGATCATCGGTAGCGTAATGACGAAAAACACTTTCAGCGGCGTCGCACCGAGATCCATCGCTGCTTCTTCTATCGAGCGATCCAGTTCCCGCAATCTTGAAGAAATAACGACCGCCACATAAGCCGTACAAAAAGTGACATGCGCCAGCCAGATGGTGAGCATACCGCGGTCCGCAGGCCAGCCAATGGCATGAGCAAGCGCGACGAATAATAACAACAGCGACAAGCCCGTGATGACATCTGGCATTACCAGCGGCGCGGTGATCATAAAGGCAAAGCCATTTGATCCGCGAAACCTGCCAAAGCGCACCAGCACCACCGCCGCAATAGTTCCGAGGATCGCCGCCGCCGTCGCCGCACAGGCCGCAATTGTCAGACTTAAACCAACCGCACTCATCATCGCGTCATCGCGCAATAACTCACCATACCAGCGCGTTGACCAGCCGGCCCACACCGTCACCAGCTTCGAGCTGTTAAACGAATAGATAACCAGCATCAGCATTGGCGCGTAGAGAAAGGTAAAGCCCAGCAGCAAAATCACAATCCGCCAGGGCGAACGAACTACCGGTAAATTATTCATCCGTGTTCTCCCACGCTTTTTTGCTGGTGTTTGTGGAACCACATTATCGGCACAATTAGCAGCAGCAACATGATGATCGCTACCGCCGAGGCCACCGGCCAGTCGCGGTTATTGAAAAACTCTTGCCATAGCACGCGCCCGATCATGATGCTGTCCGGGCCACCGAGCAGTTCCGGGATCACAAACTCGCCCACAGCCGGGATAAACACCAGCATCGATCCGGCAATAATCCCACCTTTAGTCAGCGGCACGATCACAGTAAAGAACGTTTTCAGCGGTCGTGCACCGAGATCCAGCGCTGCTTCCACCAGCGAATAATCAATACGAATCAACGCGGTATAAATCGGCAGTACCATAAACGGCACGTAAGCGTAAACAATGCCGATATAAACGGCCAGATTGGTATGCAGAATGGTCAGCGGTTGATCGATAACCCCCAGCCACAGCAGAAAATTATTCAGCACACCGTTGTTTTTTAATATTCCCATCCAGGCATAAACGCGGATCAGAAACGAGGTCCACGACGGCAGGATCACCAGTAGTAATAAAATATTACGGGTCGAAGGCTTACTGTGCGCCACCGCCCACGCCAGCGGATAGCCGATCAGTAAACAGCAAAATGTCGAAATCGCAGCCACCTGTAGCGACTGGAGATAAGCATCGAAATAGAGCGGATCGTCGGTCAGTTGCAGAAAATTACCGAGATTAAGAGTGATGGACAGTTGCCCGTCAGCCCACTCCATCAGTTCGGTATAAGGTGGAATAGCGCGCGCCATCTCCGCCAGGCTTATTTTAAAGACAATCAGAAATGGCAGCAGAAACAGCAAGATCAACCAGATATATGGCAACGCAATGACCAGTTTGCGCCCATGCTTCATTTGCAGCTGCGACAACCACAGCTTAAATCCGCCCGGCGGTTTCGACTGGGCAGCAGGTTCAAGTGTACTCATCTTTGCTCCTTAAACCGTCAGCACCACACAGCTGTCCACTTCCCAGCACAAACGCACTTCGTCGCCCCAGGTCGGTAACCCTTTACGATGACGATGGGCGTTTTGTAGCTGGGCGCTAATCATCTGCCCACTTTTCAGACGAACGTGATACACCGAAAGATCGCCGAGATAGGCAATGTGTATCACCTCCCCCACCGCGAAGTTACAACCATTGGCGGGCGGCTCTTCGCAAAGCATGATTTTTTCCGGGCGCAGCGCCACATGTACCGGCACGTTATCGACCACCGAGGCATCCGCGTCGACTTTCAGTGGATGCACCAGCCCCGGCGAATCAAGCACCAGGCCATCTTCCTGACGCTCTTTGAGTACGCCTTCAAAGACGTTTACCGAGCCAATAAATTCGGCGCTATAGCGGGTAGTCGGATGCTCGTAGATCTCTTCCGGTTCGCCAATCTGGACAAATTTCCCACGATTCATAATGGCGATGCGCCCCGCCATGGTCATCGCCTCTTCCTGATCGTGGGTGACCATCACACAAGTCACACCGACGCGCTCCAGAATATCCACCACTTCAAGCTGCATCCTGTCACGCAGCTTTTTATCCAGCGCGCCCATCGGCTCATCGAGCAGTAATAGTTTCGGGCGCTTCGCAAGGCTTCGGGCCAGGGCCACACGTTGTCGCTGACCACCGGAAAGCTGATGCGGTTTGCGTTTGGCGAACTCCTGCATATGCACCAGGCCGAGCATCTCATTGACCCGGCTGGCAATTTCCGCTTTCGGTAGTTTGTCCTGTTTCAGGCCAAAAGCGATGTTCTGTTCCACGGTCATATGCGGAAACAGCGCGTAAGACTGAAACATCATATTGATGGGGCGCAGGTAAGGCGGAACCTGTGACAAATCGACGCCATCAAGCATTATCTGTCCGGCAGAAGGTTGTTCGAAACCTGCCAGCATACGCAGCAGCGTGGACTTGCCACAGCCGGATGCGCCCAGCAGCGCGAAGATTTCACCTTTGTAGATGGTCAGGCTGACATCATCCACCGCATGTTGACCATCGTAGGATTTGGTCAGGTTGCGGATTTCTAATAGCGGCGTCAGCGCCTTACGGGTTTTCGCCTGCGGGCGAGGGATAGCGTCATTCACGGCTGCTCTCCGGCATTGAATGTGTGCAAGCGCACCATAATGGTGCGAATTGCCGGCGGGTGTGGTGCGCCCCTCCGGCATCTACGACTGCGGATTATTTTCCGCTCTTCACTTTGGTCCACGCGCGGGTGCGCACACGGTCGATTTTCGGATCCTGCACTTTCAGAGTGAACAGCTTCGCACGAACATCCGCAGGCGGATAAATACCTGGGTTCTCACGGACTTCCGCACTCACCAGCGGCGTGGCTGCTTTATTGGCGTTGGCATAGAACACATGGTCGGAAATATGCGCTACTACATCCGGGCGCAGCAGGTAATTCAGGAACTGATAGGCTTCGTCTTTGTTTTTGGCATCCGCAGGCATGGCGAATACATCAAAGAACGCCATCGCCCCTTCTTTTGGAATCGAGAACGAGACATTCACGCCATTCTTCGCTTCCTTCGCGCGGTTTGACGCCTGCCAGACATCACCTGCCCAGCCGATAGCGACGCAAATATCGCCGTTTGCCAGGTCGTTAATGTATTGAGATGAATGGAAATAACGAATGTTCGGGCGCAGCTTTAACAGCAGATCTGTTGCCGGTCCGGTGTAATCATCCGCTTTAGTGCTGTTGGGATCTTTGCCGAGATAATTCAACACGGTAGCAAAAACTTCTTCTGGCGCATCCAGGAAAGAGACACCGCAGCTTTTCAGTTTTTCCAGATTTTCAGGTTTGAGGATCAAGTCCCAGCTATCGACGGGCGCGTTTTCGCCCAGCACCGCTTTAACTTTATCAACGTTATAGCCAATCCCGGTCGTCGCCCACATATAGGGCATAGCAAATTTATTGTCGGGATCGTGTTTGGCGACCAGCTTCAGCAGTTCCGGGTCGAGATTCTTCCACTCCGGCAATTTGCTTTTGTCCAGCGGCTGGAAAACTCCCGCAGTCAACTGGCGCTCCAGAAAGCTGGCAGATGGAACCACCAGATCAAAGCCGGTACTCCCGGCCATTAATTTGCCTTCCAGTACTTCGTTAGAGTCGAAAACATCGTAGACGACTTTAATACCGGTTTCTTTTTCAAAATTGGCCACCGTGTCCGGGGCGATATAATCAGACCAGTTATAAATGTGGAGTGTTTTTTGTTCAGCCGCGAGCGTGCCGACAGAGACGGCCATCAGAGCACCCGCAACCAGACCCGATAGCCATTTTTTATTTAAGGCGGTCATATCTCTTTCCTTCTGAAAGTTCGTTAACAAACGAACAAAAGTTGTCACACTGAAAGATATGCAATAAACGTGCATATTTTTTATCGGCGCGGTGTAAGAAAAGAGAACTTTCTCCCGGCCAGCACTGCTCGCTATATAAAAGCATCGCAAGAATAACTTTAGCCAGGGTTTGAGACTATAGCTCGGATTAAAAAACGGTATTTAACAAATTTTTATGCATATTTGCTCTATGTGATAAAGCCAAATCGACACAAGAGAAGTGAAATAATCTTTAAGAAAAGGTTAAAAACAGCAGATAATTTTGCAGCGCGCAGCCACTGCACCAGCGACTGCGTGCTCGAAAGGAGTTATCAGTGGAGGAAATAGTTTTCGGTAACGTTGTTTTGCCCTTCATCATCAGTCGGTAACAGCAGTTGATGGGCATTAGCTTCAAGAATGACCATCGAAATCTGCTCTTCGCTCTGACGCACGAACCATGCAAACTGCTCATAGGTTACGCCCTGCATAACGGATAAAGACTGGCAAACCACCAGCTTTGGCAGATTATCATCCTGCATATCAAGAAATGCTTTCACGGTCAGCGAACTGGCATTGATGGCAGATAAATCCGCCGCCAGCGGCAATACGGCTGAAGGTCGGACTTCCGCCATGGCAGAAAACAGGATCGTGTTATCGATCAGATCGATTTTGGCATCAAAGACACCGTCGAAATTCTGCATATGGGGCAGATGCAGAGCCTGACAGTTATCACATTCAAAAAAACTCATCCCCAGGTCATCGAGCCATTGACGCAGCGTATCCAGACCAGGAACGACCAGCGATGTCATAATTTTGTACAACCTCTTTCGATAAAAAGACCGGCACAGCTTACGCAAAAAGCGCAGGCAAAACCATGATCAGTAATGTGATTGCGACTAACCACCCGTTTTCAGGCAATATTCTGTCGTAGCGTGGCGTTCGATCCAGCGGATCATTTTACCCGCGATGTCGATACCGGTGGTTTTTTCTATTCCTTCCAGCCCCGGCGACGCATTCACCTCCATCACCAACGGCCCGCGATTAGCACGCAGAATATCCACACCAGCAACGTCCAGCGCCATCGTTCGCGCGGCTTTTATCGCGATTTCACGCTCCTGTGGTGTGATACTGGCGACGCTTGCCGCGCCGCCACGATGCAAATTGGAACGAAAATCGCCCTCTTTCGCCCGCCGTTCAATCGCAGCGACCACTTCATCGCCAACAACCAGACAGCGGATATCGCACCCTTGCGCCTCTTTGATATATTCCTGCACCAGAATATGCGCGTTCAGACCGCGGAAAGCGTCAATCACGCTTTCCGCCGCCTGACGCGTCTCCGCCAGCACGACGCCAATTCCCTGCGTGCCTTCAACCAACTTGACCACCAGCGGCGCACCACCGACCATGTCGATTAAATCGCTGGTATCATCCGGCGAATGCGCAATGCCCGTGACAGGCAGGTCGATGCCCTGACGCGCCAGCAGTTGCATGGAACGCAATTTGTCACGCGCCCGGGCAATGGCGACCGACTCATTGAGCGGATAGCTCCCCAGCATCTCGAACTGGCGCAGTGCCGCCGTCCCATAAAAGGTAATGGCGGTGCCAATACGCGGGATCACTGCGTCAAAATGGGGTAACTTGCGGCCTTTGTAGTGAATAGAAGACGCCGCAGGATTTATGTTCATGTAGCAAGAAAGCGGATCAAGAATTTCAACCAGGTGACCGCGCTGTATAGCGGCTTCACGCAGCCGCTTACACGAATAGAGCGTTCCATCCCGGGACAATATGGCAATTTTCACCCTGCACCTCTCTGTCAGACCTGGTCAAAAGCCCGCGTATCATACATCGACGTGGCGGTTTTAGCGCGTCGCCCAACCCTGTTTGTGCAAATAATCCAGAATAAATGGGCGGCTTTCTTTAATGATTGTTCGGCGGATATGATCGCTCCAGGTATCCCGGCGATTATTGCTGCCACGGGTGAGGTAATATTCCGCCAGTTGCTCGTCATACTGCGCCAGTGCGCCTTTATCCAGCGGTTGATAGCTGTTTTCATGCACCAAAATGGAGGCCGGTAAACGCGGCTTAAGATCCGGATTATCCGCAGGCCAGCCAAGGCACAGCCCAAACAGCGGCAGAACATGCTGCGGTAATTTAAGCAGTTTCGTCACCGCTTCAATATTATTGCGCAGGCCGCCGATATATACCCCGCCCAATCCCAGCGATTCCGCTGCGATTAATGCATTCTGCGCCATCATTGCCGTATCAACGACACCGAGCAACAGTTGTTCCGCCAGGCCGAGCTGAGCATCCGGACAGATCTGTAAATGGCGGTTAAAGTCGGCACAGAACACCCAGAACTCCGCCGCTTGCGCTACGTGTTTTTGCCCGCCGGTCAGCGTCACCAGTTCTTCACGTAACGCTTTGTCGGTAATGCGAATAATGCTACTGCACTGCAAAAAACTGGAACTGGACGTCGCACGGGCGCTGTTAATAATCGCCTCACGCTGCGCTTCGGAAATGGGTTCATCAGTGAAATGGCGAATGGAGCGATGGCCACAAATAAGTTCAATGGTTGGCGTCATTATCTTTTTCTCTTTCTGAACGTGAATATTGCGGTGGACGGTTCATCAGCTGTGGGGCAAGACGTTTTGCCACCTGAAGAATAACCACCACCGCAGCGGGAAGCATGAGCAAAACACCGAGAAAAATCATCAGAATCTGCACTTCTGGCCGAGAAAATGGCTCAGGCAGCGACAGGGAGTCGCTTACCGACAGCAGCGCCACCGCCAGTAGCATCATTCCGATAAATTCCAGTATCAACACGCCTTTAGGCAATTTACCGATCGCGCGCATACGCTTCCCTCTGCAAAGTGAGCCTTCAGTCTAAAACTTTTCACTGTATTGTGTTTAACAGTTATAGCTTTTAGCAATTAATGCAACAGGTTAAACCTACTTTCAGCGAATACATTTTAGCGTGATCATTACAGGCATAAATCTATGAGGAGAGAAATAATGCAAACCGTTATTTTTGGTCGTTCGGGTTGCCCTTACTGTGTGCGTGCAAAAGATCTGGCTGAGAAATTGAGCAATGAACGCGATGATTTTCAGTATCAGTATGTAGATATTCGTGCGGAAGGGATCACTAAAGAAGATCTACAACAAAAGGCAGGTAAACCCGTAGAAACCGTGCCGCAGATTTTTGTCGATCAGCAACATATCGGCGGCTATACCGATTTTGCTGCATGGGTGAAAGAAAATCTGGACGCCTGATCGTCTGACAAGCCCTCGCGTTGAGGGCTTTACTGATTTTTTCTGTGCTGTGGTTTAAACAAACTACTGATAAATAAGAAACACAGTGCCCCCAGCGCACACCAGAACACCGCGCTTAGTAACCATGCCAGCTCTTGCCAGAATGAGCGCGTCGGTGAAAAAAACAGCCGCATAATGAGCATCGAACAGGGTGCCGCCAGCATTGCGCCAAACAGAGGTTTCAGGACTTCTCTACGCTGTGAAAAGAAGCTGGCGACTGCTCCAGGAAGAATGAAAAATAGCAAGCCGATTTCAGGATGCCCGGCAGCCCGAAAAGCGCCTTTCATGTGCGTCGCCAGAAAAAGGCACACCACAATGAAGAGGACAAAACAGCAGATTGCCCCCGCCCAACGTTGTTTATGTTTCACTCGTTCCTCCTGACACTGCGTCTATCGAACACATTTTTCGCCAGTGTGGCGTTCAGTAAGATAAAGCCGCTTCGCATTCCATGCTAATATAGGCCAACGCAATTCATATAGCCGTTGATACCTAATGTGATTACACTAGTAAAATATATTGTTACTTTACTATCGTTTAGGTGCGCTGAATGAATCTGCGCCCTGAATTCTGGTAAAAAACATTATCGTAAATTACCATTTCTTTCAACAGCTTACTAGTAAACAAGAAGTTAGCCTCCGTGAATATAAACGTCGCCGAATTGTTAAATGGGAATTACATTCTGTTATTATTTGTGGTCCTCGCGCTTGGGCTATGTCTCGGAAAGTTACGACTTGGTTCGATCCAACTGGGTAATTCCATTGGCGTTTTAGTCGTATCGCTGTTATTAGGCCAACAACATTTCAGCATTAACACCGATGCGCTTAATCTTGGCTTTATGCTGTTTATTTTCTGCGTCGGGGTCGAAGCCGGACCGAACTTTTTTTCCATTTTTTTTCGCGATGGGAAAAATTACCTAATGTTAGCACTGGTGATGGTTGGCAGTGCGCTGGTGATCGCCTTAGGGTTAGGTAAGCTGTTTGGCTGGGATATTGGCCTGACGGCCGGTATGTTAGCAGGCTCTATGACGTCGACACCGGTTCTGGTCGGTGCTGGCGATACACTGCGTCATTCCGGCATGGAAAGCAGGCAGCTCTCACTGGCACTGGATAATCTGAGCCTCGGGTATGCCTTAACCTATTTAATCGGTCTGGTGAGTTTGATTGTTGGTGCGCGTTACTTGCCGAAATTGCAGCATCAGGACTTACAGACCAGCGCCCAGCAAATCGCCCGCGAACGTGGCCTGGACACTGATGCCAACCGTAAGGTTTATTTACCGGTGATCCGCGCCTATCGCGTCGGCCCGGAACTGGTGGCCTGGACCGACGGCAAAAATCTGCGTGAACTGGGTATTTATCGACAAACCGGCTGCTACATTGAACGTATTCGACGTAACGGGATTCTGGCAAATCCAGACGGTGATGCCGTGCTACAAATGGGCGATGAAATAGCGTTGGTAGGCTATCCCGACGCCCATGCCCGACTCGATCCCAGCTTCCGTAACGGTAAAGAAGTTTTCGATCGTGACCTTCTCGACATGCGTATCGTCACTGAAGAAGTGGTCGTTAAAAACCATAACGCTGTAGGTAAACGTCTCGCACAACTGAAGTTGACCGATCACGGTTGCTTCCTTAACCGCGTCATTCGTAGCCAGATTGAGATGCCGATAGATGACAACGTCGTGCTTAACAAAGGTGACGTTTTACAAGTCAGCGGCGATGCCCGCCGCGTAAAAACCATCGCCGATCGCATCGGCTTTATCTCGATTCACAGCCAGGTCACTGACCTGCTGGCATTCTGCGCCTTCTTTGTTATTGGGCTGATGATCGGGATGATCACCTTCCAGTTCAGCACATTCAGTTTCGGCATGGGGAACGCTGCCGGGTTGTTATTCGCCGGAATTATGCTGGGCTTTATGCGTGCTAACCACCCGACCTTCGGTTACATTCCGCAGGGTGCATTAAGCATGGTGAAAGAGTTCGGCTTGATGGTGTTTATGGCAGGCGTTGGTCTGAGCGCCGGTAGCGGTATTAATAACGGCCTGGGCGCGATTGGCGGTCAGATGTTGATTGCCGGATTGATTGTCAGTCTGGTGCCCGTGGTTATCTGTTTCTTGTTCGGTGCTTATGTATTGCGAATGAACCGCGCGCTGTTGTTCGGCGCAATGATGGGCGCACGTACCTGCGCGCCGGCAATGGAGATCATCAGTGATACAGCTCGCAGTAACATCCCGGCGCTGGGCTATGCGGGCACCTATGCAATCGCCAACGTCCTGCTGACGCTGGCAGGGACAATCATCGTCATGGTATGGCCAGGATTAGGATAAAACTGAAGTTGCCCTGAAAATGAAATTTTTTTGCACAACCGCAGAACTTTTCCGCAGGGCATCAGTCTTAATTAGTGCCACTGCTTTTCTTTGATGTCCCCATTTTGTGGAGCCCATCAACCCCGCCATTTCGGTTCAAGGTTGATGGGTTTTTTGTTATCTAAAACTTATCTACTACCCTGCAACCCTCTCAACCATCCTCAAAATCTCCTCGCGCGATAGCGGCTTACGGTCGGTGACAAAATGCAGCGTCATCCCCTCAATAAACGCATCAAGCGCGCGGGCGGTTCCGGGTTCAAACCATTGTTCGAGCGTTTGCTGACTGCGCTGCATCCAGTTTTGCATTACCGTTTTTAATAGCGGTTTTCGGCTAGCCAGCGCGTAGAGCTGGTACATCAGCTCCATGTTATCCGGCGTTGCAACCTGTGAGCTGTAGATCATATCGGTGATAGCCTGGCATGCGCCCGGAGCATCACTAACATCGCTAAAAAATGCCTGATATTGCCGGGACATGATCTCAGTAAAACTGCTGAACGCCTCCAGTAACAACTCATCAATTCCTGAAAAATAGTAGGTCATCGATCCCAACGGTACCCCGGCAAGGGTAGCAATTTTGCGGTGCGTAACAGCATGTATTCCGTAAAGTTTCACCGCCTCCAGCGTGGCCTGGATAATTTTTTCTCGCCGTTGCGGATCGTTAGCGCGACGCATGTCATTTCCTCTCTCTGCAATTGTGTACAAATGTACACAACCTTGCTAATGTTGTCTTCCCTCTTCTTATTTTGACGTGATCTATGACCGTAAATTCTTCACGTAATGCATTGAAACGCCGAACCTGGGCGCTGTTTATGTTCTTCTTTTTGCCAGGCCTGTTAATGGCGTCCTGGGCAACCCGTACGCCTGCTATCCGCGATATTCTCTCTGTCTCGATCGCTGAAATGGGCGGTGTTCTCTTTGGTCTGTCGATCGGTTCGATGAGCGGTATTCTCTGCTCGGCGTGGTTAGTGAAACGCTTTGGGACACGTAATGTCATCCTGGTCACGATGTCCTGCGCATTGATCGGGATGATGATATTAAGTCTGGCACTCTGGCTGACATCGCCCCTGCTCTTTGCCGTTGGTCTCGGCGTCTTTGGGGCAAGTTTTGGTTCTGCGGAAGTGGCGATAAACGTTGAAGGTGCTGCCGTTGAGCGAGAAATGAATAAGACGGTTTTGCCGATGATGCACGGTTTTTATAGCCTGGGCACGCTGGCAGGCGCAGGTGTCGGGATGGCACTGACGGCCTTTGGCGTTCCGGCAACGGTGCACATTTTATTGGCGGCGCTGGTAGGTATCGCACCTATTTATATCGCCATTCAGGCAATCCCTGACGGTACGGGCAAAAATGCTGCCGATGGCACCCAGCATGGCGAAAAAGGCGTACCTTTTTATCGCGATATCCAGTTGCTGCTGATAGGTGTTGTGGTGCTGGCGATGGCCTTTGCCGAAGGTTCTGCCAACGACTGGTTACCCTTATTAATGGTTGACGGTCACGGTTTTAGCCCTACTTCCGGCTCGCTGATTTATGCCGGTTTTACCCTGGGGATGACCGTTGGACGCTTCACCGGCGGTTGGTTCATCGACCGTTACAGTCGCGTTGCCGTGGTTCGGGCCAGTGCACTAATGGGGGCGTTGGGTATTGGGCTGATTATTTTTGTCGATAGCGCCTGGGTCGCTGGGGTGTCTGTTGTACTCTGGGGACTGGGTGCCTCGCTGGGCTTCCCGCTGACCATTTCTGCCGCCAGCGATACCGGCCCCGATGCACCAACCCGCGTCAGTGTGGTAGCAACGACCGGTTATCTGGCTTTCCTCGTCGGGCCGCCGCTGCTGGGCTATCTCGGCGAACATTATGGATTACGTAGTGCAATGCTGGTTGTACTGGCGCTGGTTATTCTCGCGGCTATTGTCGCGAAAGCCGTCGCCAAACCCGATACCAAAACGCAGACGGCGATGGAGAATAGTTGATGAGCATTAAATTAATTGCGGTAGACATGGATGGTACTTTCTTAAGCGATCAAAAAACCTATAACCGTGAGCGGTTTATGGCTCAGTATCAGCAAATGAAAGCACAAGGAATTCGCTTTGTAGTCGCCAGCGGGAATCAATATTATCAGTTGATCTCTTTCTTCCCTGAAATTGCTAATGAAATTGCCTTTGTGGCTGAAAACGGCGGCTGGGTAGTGAGCGAAGGCAAAGATGTTTTTAATGGCGAGCTATCGAAGGATGCGTTTGCTACTGTCGTGGAACATTTGCTGACGCGCCCGGAAGTGGAAATTATTGCCTGCGGAAAAAATAGTGCCTATACACTCAAAAAATATGACGATGCCATGAAAACGGTGGCGGAAATGTATTATCACCGTCTGGAATACGTCGATAACTTTGACAACTTAGAGGATATCTTCTTTAAGTTTGGCCTGAATCTTTCCGATGAACTGATTCCACAAGTACAAAAAGCATTACATGAGGCCATCGGCGATATTATGGTGTCGGTCCACACCGGCAACGGCAGCATCGATCTGATTATCCCCGGCGTACATAAAGCCAATGGCCTTCGCCAACTGCAGAAATTATGGGGAATAGACGACAGCGAAGTGGTGGTCTTTGGCGATGGCGGTAACGATATTGAGATGCTGCGTCAGGCAGGCTTTAGTTTTGCAATGGAAAATGCCGGTAGCGCGGTCGTCGCAGCGGCAAAATACCGCGCAGGCTCCAATAACCGTGAAGGCGTACTGGATGTGATCGATAAAGTTCTTAAACACGAAGCGCCATTTGACCAATAAAACCGGCAGCACGCCCGGCAACACAATGCCTGAATGAAGGCTGCATAATTCGCGGAAATTAACCCGCTGCATTATTTCAGGCGAAATGATTATGAAAAATTGTCTACTGTTGGGCGCGCTTTTAATGGGCTTTACTGGTGTGGCGATGGCGCAAAGTGTCACCGTCGATGTGCCGAGTGGATACAAAGTGGTTGTGGTTCCTGATTCAGTCAGCGTTCCACAAGCGGTCAGCGTCGCGACTGTGCCGCAAACCGTCTATGTGGCTCCTGCGCCAGCTCCGGCTTACCGCCCGCATCCTTATGTTCGCCATCTTGCCAGCGTAGGTGAAGGGATGGTTATCGAACACCAGATTGACGACCATCACCATTAATTCGAGAATGCCTGATCGCACAAAGCAGTCAGGCATTTTTTTACCCTTCGTGAGAATTTCCCATCTGTTTATCTTTTAAAAAGATAACCATCAGCGACAGCCACAAAATTCCGTTGACAAGGTTGAAGAGATTAAACAGTCCGTTGCCCCCGTTCAGCCAGGCATGTTTGCTGATTTCAATACCAACGGTAAAGATCAGCATTTGCAGCATTCCCATCGCGGCAGAAACCGTACCTTTACTCATATCGCTGGCAAACAGGGTTAATCGCACCAGTCCCGCATTCGCCAGACCAATACCGAAAGCATAAATACTTAACCCGGCAGTCATCCATAAATACGCGTGCGATGAGATAACCGTTGCCGCAGCAGCGACCAATAGACCAATCATAATCGGCCAGCCGCCCATAATAATCAGCGAACGTACGGTGCGGCGCGAGGTCAGACGCGCTAACAGCAAGTTACCCGCAATTAACGCCCCGAAAATAGGCACTTGCAGCAAGCCATATTCATAGCTGCTCAACTGCTCGCCGGTAATGATGATAATCGGCGACTGGGCGATCCACGCCAGCAACGGCAGACTAACGAATCCCAGCGCCAGCGCCCCCGCCACAAAGCGGCCGTTCTTCAGCACCAGCTTATAGTCACGACCGAGTTCTTTCAGTGACAGTTTCTCGCCTATACGCGTGGCGGTTTCAGGCATGGCTCGTTGCAGACCGAAAAAGGAGATCGCTGCCAATGCGGCAAACAAAACAAACATCCCCTCCCAGGGCAGCACATGGATCCACGCCGCGCCCACCAGCGGACCAAGTAGCGGAGCAATCAGCGCCACGTTCGCCATCAGCGCGGTGATCTTGATACAAACCGCCTCTTCGAAGGATTCCTGAATTGCGGCGTATCCCACAGCGCCAATGAAACAGAGGCTTATGCCCTGCAAGAAGCGCAACAGGGTGAATTGTTCAATGTTTTGCGCCAGCAATATTGCCAGACAGGTGACGATAAACCACACCACTCCCGCCAGCATCACCGGACGGCGACCAATACGATCCGACAGCGGCCCCAGCAGCCATTGTAAAAACATCCCGCCCGCCAGATACGCGGTCATCGAAGTAGGAACCCAATCAATGCCCGCCTGATATTGTTCCACCACGGCCAACATACCGGGTTGAATCATATCGTTGCCGATATAGGTTGAAAATTCGTAAAGCACCAGACAGAGAGGGAAAAGTAACGCCTGACGTCCAAGCCTGGCACCGGAAGCTAATTTATTTTGCATGCAATTTCTTCGCCAATAATAATCGCGCAGAGTTTAATAAAAGCGCAGCTAACGAGAAAGCGAATTTTGTAGCTGAAACCACGGTTAAGCACATTCTTACATTATTACGAGTATAGCTACGCTTTCTTTAAGTTTTATTTAACCTATGCCCGTTACAATCACCCACCGTAAACAGGCCGCTTGAGGGAAATAAGACGATGCCGCTTTACCCAGTTTAACCTGCACTTTATTCTCAACGACTTGCCTGTATTGGCTCCCTTTTAATCACTTTGCGTCGGGAAGTTATGCTGGAAAATTTGAATCTCTCTCTATTCTCTCTTATTAACGCGACGCCAGACTCGGCTCCGTGGATGATCTCGTTGGCGATTTTTATTGCTAAAGATTTGATTACCGTGGTGCCGTTGCTGGCCGTGGTACTTTGGTTGTGGGGGCTTACAGCACAACGGCAACTGGTGATAAAAATCGCTATCGCGCTGGCGGTCAGCCTGTTTGTGTCCTGGACGATGGGACATCTTTTTCCGCACGACCGACCCTTTGTCGAAAATATCGGCTATAACTTCCTGCATCATGCGGCGGATGACTCATTCCCAAGCGATCACGGTACGGTGATTTTCACCTTTGCACTGGCATTTTTATGCTGGCATCGCCTGTGGTCCGGCTCACTTTTAATGGTGCTGGCCGTCGTCATTGCCTGGTCGCGCGTTTATCTTGGCGTCCACTGGCCGCTGGATATGCTCGGTGGATTGCTGGCAGGTATGATTGGCTGCCTTAGTGCCCAGATTATCTGGCAAGCGATGGGGCATAAACTCTATCAACGTCTGCAATCGTGGTATCGCGTCTGTTTTGCATTACCGATCCGCAAAGGCTGGGTGCGTGACTGATCTCTGCTAAAAAGTGTAGTATTGAGCGGCTCGCTTCAATAACTATTCAGAGGGATTATGGAAACACGTCGCGAAGAGCGTATCGGGCAGCTGCTGCAAGAATTAAAACGCAGCGATAAGTTACATCTTAAAGACGCCGCCGCCCTGCTTGGGGTTTCGGAGATGACGATTCGTCGCGATCTGAACAACCACAGTGCGCCCGTCGTTTTGCTCGGCGGCTATATTGTTCTGGAACCGCGCAGTGCCAGCCATTACCTGTTAAGCGATCAAAAATCCCGCCTGGTGGAAGAAAAACGCCGGGCGGCAAAACTGGCTGCGACGCTGGTAGAACCCGATCAGACCCTCTTTTTTGACTGTGGCACCACCACGCCGTGGATTATTGAAGCGATTGATAATGAAATCCCTTTTACCGCCGTTTGTTATTCGCTAAATACCTTTCTGGCGCTGAAAGAGAAACCCCATTGCCGCGCGTTTCTTTGCGGTGGTGAATTTCACGCCAGCAACGCCATTTTCAAACCCATCGATTTTCAGCAAACGCTGAATAATTTTTGCCCGGATATCGCTTTTTATTCTGCGGCGGGCGTGCATGTCAGTAAAGGCGCTACCTGTTTTAATCTTGAAGAGTTGCCGGTAAAACACTGGGCCATGTCGATGGCGCAAAAGCATGTGCTGGTTGTCGACCACAGTAAATTTGGCAAGGTGCGTCCGGCGCGCATGGGTGACCTGAAACGCTTTGATATTGTGGTGAGCGATTGTTGCCCGGAAGATGAGTATGTGAAGTACGCGCAGACGCAGCGCATTAAGTTGATGTATTAATGACGTATAACCGGATGACGTTTCGCGCCATCCGGTTATCAGAAGATTAAGAGAACCAGCTGCCGAACCACTGATGGAATTTCATCATCACGAAATCCCACACCCGACCAAAGAATCCGCCCTCTTCCACATTTTCCATCACGATCAGCGGACGCTGCTCAATGGATTTACCGTTAAGCTGGAAATCAATGGTCCCGACAACCTGACCTTTTTTCAGCGGTGCGGTAAGCTGCGGTTCCGTTAACGTATAACTCGCTTTCAGGTTTTTCAGCTGCCCACGCGGTATGGTCACTGAGCCCGCTTCACCTGCCCCGAGATTCACTTCGCTCTTATCACCAAACCAGACGCGCTGAGTCACAAAGGTGGCATCAGGTTTAATTGGCGTCACGGTTTCAAAGAAGCGGAAACCCCAGGTCAATAATTTCTCAGACTCATTAAAACGGATACGGTCGGTTTTCGCCCCCAACACTACGGAGATTAAACGCATATCGCCCTGGGTAGCCGAAGCAACCAGATTATATCCCGCGCCTGCCGTGGTTCCTGTCTTCATGCCATCAACATTCAGATTGCTGCTCCACAGCAGACGGTTACGGTTAGGCTGACGAATTTTGTTGAAGGTGAACTCTTTCTCTTTATGAATGGCGTACTCTTCCGGCACATCGTGGATCAATGCTTTACCCAGCAATGCCATATCGCGCGCGGTGCTGAACTGCCCCGGCGCATCCAGGCCGTGCACCGTCTGGAAGGTAGTGTTGGTCAGACCCAGTTTTTTGGCATAACCATTCATCAGACCAATAAATGACTCCTGGCTCCCGGCAACGTAATCAGCCAGCGCAATACAGGCGTCATTACCGGACTGGATAATCACACCTTTGTTCAAGTCTGCCACCGAAACCTGATCGCCCGGTTTGAGGAACATTACCGATGAACCACGCAGTGCCGGATTTCCCGTCGCCCAGGCATCTTTACCGACCGTCACCATATCGGTGAGTTTAATCTTATCGGCCTTAAGCGCCTGCCCAACCACATAGCTGGTCATGATTTTAGTCAGGCTCGCGGGATCCAGTTTCTCATCCGCATTGCCTTCTGCCAGCACTTTACCGCTGGCGTAATCCATTAAAATCCATGCACGCGCATCCACGCTCGGCGCTTCAACGGTTTGTTCCGCCGCGAATGCCGTTGGGGCAAAAAGGAATAAAAATGCAGAACCCGCTGCAAGACCACGAAGGAGAGAGGAGTATTGCGTCATAAATGCCACCCGAGTATCCATTCAAAAAAAATACGTTATATCGCCGTATGATAAGTTTGGTGATTAATAACGCACACACAAACTTAAAGAAACCGTAAGTTGGTAAAGTTTTTAAAGTTTATGCAATATCCTGCCGCTTCGCTGCTTCTGGTGTCATTTTTTTGCCAGCTGTTGCTTAAAAGTTAACTTTACTTCACCATCGGAGTCCTGTTCAGCCTGTGGCTGCCTGTCGGAAAAGGGGTGAGTATGATTACGCTGTGGGGTCGGAATAATTCAACTAACGTAAAAAAAGTATTGCTGACGCTCGAAGAACTGGAACTACCTTATGAGCAAATTCTCGCGGGCCGTGAGTTTGGGATAAATCACGATGCTGATTTTCTGGCGATGAACCCTAACGGGCTGGTGCCGTTGTTGCGTGACGACGAAAGTGATCTCATTCTTTGGGAATCAAACGCCATTGTCCGCTATCTGGCGGCACAGTACGGGCAAAAACGCCTGTGGATCGACTCACCGGCACGTCGTGCGGAAGCGGAAAAATGGATGGACTGGGCAAACCAGACGCTCAGTAATGCTCATCGCGGGATCCTGATGGGATTAGTCAGAACACCACCGGAAGAGCGCGATCAGGCCGCCATTGATGCCAGTTGCAAAGAGTGCGACGCCCTGTTTGCCCTGCTCGATGCGGAACTGGCAAAAGTAAAATGGTTCTCTGGCGACGAGTTTGGTGTGGGCGATATCGCTATCGCACCGTTCATCTACAATTTGTTTAACGTTGGCCTGACCTGGACACCGCGTCCAAATCTGCAACGCTGGTATCAGCAACTCACTGAACGCCCCGCAGTGCGCAAAGTGGTGATGATTCCCGTTAGCTAATTGCGTGGGCTAACTTTAAGTAATTCCCCACTGGACTCGTCGGTGAGAACGTATAAATAACCGTCGGGTCCAGTGCGAACATCACGAATTCGCTGCCCTCTGTCCGTTAAAATACGGCCATCTTCTGTCACTTTGTCGCCGTTGACGCTCATCACAATGACATCTTTATCTTTCAGCGCGCCAATAAATAATTTTTGCTGCCACTGGGGGAATTTATCGCTGTTATAGAAGGCCATGCCGCTCACAGCGGGCGAATCTTTCCAGTAAAAAACAGGTTGCTCGGTCCCGGCGACGATCTCCCCTTTCGCTTCCGGTATCTTAAAGCCTGAATAGTTGATTCCCCAGGTTGCCAGCGGCCAGCCGTAGTTTTTGCCTTTTTGCGGGATATTAATTTCATCACCACCGCGCGGGCCATGTTCATTCAGCCACAGTGCATTACTCCACGGATTCATCGCCATTCCTTGCGGATTACGAATGCCATAAGACCAGATCTCGGCGCGCGCACCGGATTCCTTTATAAAAGGATTATCATCCGGGATTTCGCCCTGGTCGGTCAGACGCACCAGTTTGCCCTGTAATTTATCCAGATCCTGCGCCGTCGGGCGCTGATTGTTTTCGCCCAGAGCAATAAAAAGATAACCTTTACCGTCGAATACCAGCCGCCCGCCAAAATGGTTGCCGGTAGACAGTTTTGGCATCTGGCGAAAGACGGTGCGGAAGTCGGTCACTTTTGAGAGATCATCACTTAAGCGGCCATAACCCACAGCAGTTCCGGCTTTGCCATCATCGCCAACTTCGGAATAACTTAACCAGATGCGGCGAGACTGAGCAAAATCAGGCGCTAAAACCACGTCCAGCAGGCCGCCCTGCCCGTGCGCCCAAACGTCCGGAACTCCGGAAAGCGGCGCAGATAATCCTTTTCCTGCTTGCCAGTGACGCAACTCGCCGCCGCGCAGAGTGATTAACATACCGTGATTATCGGGTAAAAAGGCCAGTGCCCAGGGATGGTCGAGTTTGTCTTGCAGTACTTCGACATTTACCGTTGCAGGAGCCGCCCAGAGAGCGGAAGAAAGACAAATAAGGGGCACAAGGAAAAAGGATTGTCGATGCATAACGCCTCCGGATTGACTCTGGCTTAAAGCGTAGTCAGTGGAGGAGATAACAAATTCATTTTTACAAAAACTTAAACATGAAGGGGGAGACGCTTTCTCCCCCTTAGTTTTCAGGCCTTCTCAAGCATGGCGTGCTTCTGCAGGCTCTGGATACTCAGCGTTAAGCTCATCAGACAATTTTCAAGCTTATCGGCGTTGACGGTAATAACAGTCGGGCAATCATGGTGCCCACTCATCAAACATACTGCGGCTGTCGCTAATGCTTCTTCAGCATGATGAAGAGCACTCCACTCTTCCTGATCCAGATGAAGATTCAACCGCAGCGATTTATCGTGCAGTTCGCGATTCAGTTTAAAAAAGTTATCTCGTAGATGATTGCTTTCGCTGACGGACATGTATCCTTTTGCCTTCCTCAGTTGCACGTATGCGGCGAGGTCAACGCGTGCGTCGATCAACCGGTTCAGCAGATCGATTCGCTGTCTGTCAACGAACATACTTCGATCCTCCTCTTCCCAGCCTTGTTGCAATTAAATAGTATGGCTATTTTTTGAGCAAAATGCTGTCCAGGATCAATTCTTCACGCCGAATTAACAAAATTTACATTTCCTTCGCCTCCGCCAGCGAATGAGATTGCGATACAAATTTTATCCAGAACTCTGTAGAATCCCTGCCCTGACCTTTCCTGTAACTGAATATTTTTTAAGCTATGAGCAAAGTAACTCCCCAGCCGAAAATCGGCTTTGTTTCCCTTGGCTGTCCGAAAAACCTTGTTGATTCAGAGCGTATTCTCACCGAACTCCGCACTGAAGGTTATGACGTGGTACCGAGCTATGACGATGCGGACATGGTGATCGTCAACACCTGCGGCTTTATTGACAGCGCGGTACAAGAATCACTGGAAGCCATTGGTGAAGCGTTGAATGAAAACGGCAAGGTTATTGTGACCGGTTGTCTGGGGGCAAAAGAAGATCAGATCCGCGAAGTCCACCCGAAAGTGCTGGAAATCACCGGGCCTCATAGCTATGAGCAGGTTCTGGAGCACGTTCATCACTACGTGCCAAAACCGAAACACAACCCATTCCTGAGCCTGGTGCCAGAACAAGGTGTGAAACTGACGCCGCGTCATTATGCCTATCTGAAAATTTCTGAAGGCTGTAATCACCGCTGCACCTTCTGCATTATTCCGTCTATGCGCGGCGACCTGGTGAGCCGTCCGATTGGCGAAGTGTTAAGTGAAGCGAAACGTCTGGTAGATGCGGGCGTTAAAGAGATTCTGGTGATCTCGCAGGATACTTCCGCCTATGGCGTTGATGTTAAACATCGTACTGGCTTCCACAACGGCGAGCCGGTAAAAACCAGCATGGTCAGCCTGTGCGAACAGTTATCGAAACTGGGGATCTGGACACGTCTGCACTACGTTTACCCTTATCCGCATGTGGACGACGTCATCCCACTGATGGCAGAAGGCAAAATCCTGCCGTATCTGGACATTCCGTTGCAGCACGCCAGCCCGCGCATTCTCAAACTGATGAAGCGTCCGGGTTCTGTAGATCGCCAACTGGCGCGCATCAAACAGTGGCGCGAAATCTGCCCGGAACTGACCCTACGCTCAACCTTTATTGTCGGCTTCCCTGGCGAGACAGAAGAAGATTTCCAGATGCTACTCGACTTCCTGAAAGAAGCGCGTCTGGATCGCGTTGGCTGCTTTAAATACAGCCCGGTTGAAGGTGCAGACGCCAATGCCCTGCCTGACCAGGTTCCGGAAGAAGTTAAAGAAGAACGCTGGAACCGTTTCATGCAGCTGCAGCAGCAGATTTCCGCCGAGCGCCTGCAAGAGAAAGTGGGCCGTGAAATTCTGGTGATTATCGACGAAGTGGACGAAGAAGGCGCGATTGGTCGCAGCATGGCAGATGCACCGGAAATCGACGGCGCGGTTTATCTCAATGGTGAAACCAACGTTAAGCCGGGTGATATCCTGCGTGTGAAAGTCGAGCACGCCGATGAGTACGATTTGTGGGGTAGCCGGGTTTAATTAATTCAGGCCGGGCAAAATCATTTGTCCGGCCTGCGAATAATGATTACTGCCAGCTAATCTGTGCCCTGCCGTTTTTCTTACTCTTATACAGCCGCTCATCCGCCAGCATTTTCAAGCGTTCGACGGTAGGACATTCATTTGAATGTGCTACACCGATACTGGTACTTAAATTAATGCTTCCCACCTGGAAATGAACGATTTCTTTTAGAATCGATAGCAACTCTTCCAGCGTTCCACCCGTATAAATCACCGCAAATTCGTCACCGCCGAAGCGGTAGACTTTACCTTTATCTACCGGGATCTGTGATTTAAGGATTTTCACCACTTTCATCAACACTTCATCGCCCAGCAAATGACCGAAGGTGTCGTTAATGTTTTTGAATTTATCGACGTCAAACAGGCACAAATAACCGCCTTTTTCCGGCAGCGCTTTTAAATCTTCGTCAAAGGATTTTCTGCCCATTGCTTTGGTCAGGTCGTCCAGGAACGCCGAGTTATACATACTGTAGAGTTTTTTGACATCGGCAGCCGAAAAGAAAAGCCCGCCATCCAGTACGCGTTCAAAATGGTTATTAATGATGGCTTCTTTCTCCACAATACCACGATTAATCACTCTGCGTACCAGATAGAGGCAACTGGCACCCGATATCACTGCCACCAATGCGGCAAAGAAAATAATCAATGTACAAACCCGCAAATAAACATCTTTTTTATACGCAAATACATACAATCCGGTCGGCAAATAGGCGAAGTGCTCCATCGCTTCCGAAACGGTGAAGATGGCGTTTTTAGCATTATATTCATCACCGGTCACCGGTTTACCGTTCTTAAATAGAGAGAACATCAGGTTCTCGCTGTCCATCGCCAGCGATTTTGACAGTAAAGAAAAACGCTCCAGACCAAGCAAAAATATCAGACTACGATTGTGAGTTACCGGATAGAGGTAATAGACGAAGGTTTTACCGTCAAAAGAGATAAACCCTGTATTTTTGACATGTCGATACTTCACAACCTGCATAATATCTGCACAATAATTTTTCTCGAACTCCTTTACCTGAATACATTCGTCACTGGAAATCAGATAAGGACCGACATCGTACAAATAAGAGGGGGAAACCGAGTCGGCGTAAGCTGTGCGCAAACCAACCAACAGCTGTTCCTCCGTGGGATTTAGCGTGTTGATAAGATCAATTGCCACGCTACGCCGATATTCAGCAATATTTGCCACCGCAAAAGCAGTATCAATAACGGACTGTTTCAGGCTATACACCCGTTCCTTTACCATTTGAGTGTAGATCCCGCAGGCAACTGCTGAAATCATGATAAAAATCAGCAGACTGACTGTAAGTACGAACTTATTGATTCTGGACATACGTAAACTACTCTTTTACTAATTTTCCACTTTTATCCCAGGCGGAGAATGGCATGGGTTTCTGGTACAGATACCCCTGAGCCTGAACACATCCTAATTTGATTAATTCGCGCGCAACGTCTTCGCTCTCTACGCCTTCCGCAATCACCGGGATCCGGTTATAGCGTGCCAGGTCGAAAATAATGCGCACAATTTTTCCCGCAGTACCGAAAATATCGCCGGTGAATTGCGAGTCCACCTTTATGCTGTCTGGATTAATTTCATAAAAACGTTTCAGGTTTGACAAACCGGTGCCAAAGTCATCAATCGATATCCGTACCCCTTGTTTACGCAGTTGTTCAATATTGAGATAAAAATGTTCATTAATTCGCTCGATCACGGTTTCAGTGATCTCAACACAGAGGCTGTTCGCCTTCAGGCCATTTTCTTTCATGATGGTGGTAAAACGCTCATGAAAGTGTGGTTCGTTTAACTGCCAGGGCGAAACATTAATATGCAGTAAGAAATCATCCTTCAGCGACGCACGCTGACTAAAATGTCTGAATTCACCCATTGCCGTTTTAATAATCTGATAACCCAGCTCATTGATAAACCCGATATCTTCAGCAATGGTAATGAACTTCAGCGGTGAAATGATCCCCCGCTCCGCAGACACCCAACGGCACAACGCCTCCGCGCCCAGAATGGCGCGGGTGTTAATATCAACGATCGGTTGATAGACGAGGAATAGTTCGCCAATTTCCATTGCATGGCGAATATTACGCGCAATCCAGATATTCTCTTCTATTTCGTTGAGTTTCGCGTCATCACAGAAAATAAACTCTGAGAACATATGGTCACGGATACTGGAAATCGCCAGTTTCAGTTTTTCTGCGTAACTCCAGGCGTTTTCCCCCTGCAAAGGTTCACAAATGGCAGACTTATGGATGCGCAGATTGCGGTAGCCAAAGCTGCTGTCAAAATCGTTTACCATCGCTATTTTACGGGTAAATGTCTGTACATTTTCCCGACACAGAAGTAAATAGAGATCGGCATTGAATGTCACGATATCGCAGCATTGCGCATATTTCTCGGCAATTCGCTGACACAATTTCCTGACGATTTTATTGCGCTCATCAACACCAAACACCGCTTCCACGGCTTCCAGACCACACAGTTTGATGATCCCCACAGCCAGATACTGATTATTGTTAGACTCAATAATCGCCATATTTTTAATAAAACCACTTTCCTGATCGTAAGAGATCAGTGAGAGCAATTTATTTGACCGTTCAATTTCGGCATCTTTCATTTCCGCGATCGAATTTTTGATGCTGATAATCTCTTTCGCATCGCCTTCACGAATTTTCAGAGCCTCGATTTGATCCGTTGAGTCAGGCAAAAACGCCAGCGTATTAACCAGCTCTGTCATTTCAGAAAATTGCCGACGGAACACACGAGTGGTCATTAAATAAACCACCAGCAATACGATAATAATGAACGCAAACGGCAGATAAAAAAAGTTTATCTGATGCGTTCAATAAATTACCGCCAGGATAATAAAAATAGATTTCGAATAATGCGTTGTTTGGCACCGCTGATGTTTTTTCGATATATTCAGTATCGACAGAATCAATAATATTATAATTACCTTCGCTATTATAAATAATCAGTTTTTCACGAGCGAGTTGATTCTTGGCAATGATCTCATGGCCTTGTTTCAAAAATAGAACTTCATCATTAGCGCTGATTTGATCAAGATACTCGTTCAGATATCGCCAGTTTAAATCGACATGAATTTTATCCACCGCTAACAAATCGTGATCTTTGCCGTTGATGTGTAGCGTAAAAGAGATACATTTTTTACCCGGACGATCAAAGCAATTGTATGCCGGATTCCAGCTGTTGTTAGAGTCATCTGAAGCCACCGACCACGGTCGTTTCGATGGGTTAAAATCGGCAAAAATAACCCGCCCTGACTCGTCGACAAGCGGTCCATTTACTTGTTCCTGATGATAAACAACGATTTTATCATTCGCCCTCCGCGAAAAAAGATAATATTTATTATCATCAAGTACCAGTCCCACCGAGTCTAAAAATGGCATCATTTCCATTTTAAGAATCACGGCGCGTTGAATCTCCTCTGTATTTTTTAATAAATACAGTGAGTCCTTTAATGTCAGGGCCGAACGTTCAATATCTTTAAAGAAATAGCCAACGTTTTTCTGAATAAGTTCAAAGCGGCTATCGGCACGTTTTACCGCGCGCTCCGATACCAGTTGATAGTTAATGATGAAAAAAAGACCAATAAATGACAGTGCTGCCAATAAAAATAAAATTATCAGCCTTATCTTTATCTTTTCGTATAAACTCAGCATGTTAATACATTTAACAAAATAACTATCTGAACGCTGTGCCGCTGCAAAAATTGTCCCTTGCTGCGGCTTTTTAACCAAATTACCCGATTCTACAAAATCAGCAGAAAGTTACAACACTTGCTTAGGGCAATAATTTCCTGTGAGGTGATTACCCTTTCAAGCAATATTCAAACGTAACTATCCTTTAATTTTCGGATCCAGCGCATCGCGTAAACCATCGCCCAACAAATTGAACGCCAGTACGGTCAGAAAAATAGCCAGGGCCGGAAAAACAGCGACATGCGGCGCGATAACCATATCCGCTCGAGCCTCATTGAGCATTGCTCCCCACTCTGGTGTCGGCGGCTGCGCACCGAGGCCGAGAAATGAGAGGCTGGCGGCAGAGATAATCGAGGTACCAATGCGCATGGTGAAAAACACCACGATAGAAGAGACGGTCCCAGGCAGGATATGACGCAACAAAACGGTCATATCGCTGGCACCAATACTGCGTGCTGACTCAATAAAGGTTTGCTGTTTCAACACCAGCGTGTTGCCGCGCACCAGGCGGGCAAACGCGGGGATGGAAAAAATGGCGACTGCAATAATCACGTTAGCAATGCCGCTTCCCAACACCGCAACAACAGCGATCGCCAGTAAAATACCCGGGAAGGCAAACAGCACATCGCAAATGCGCATGATCAGCCGATCCCACCAGCCTTCATAATATCCAGCGAGCAAGCCCAGCAACGTCCCGATCGCCGCACCGATAAACACGGCAAACACGCCCGCCGCCAGCGAGATTTGCGCACCAACCAGGACACGGCTGAAAATGTCACGCCCCAGTGAATCGACGCCAAACCAGTGCTGCAAAGAAGGTCCGTTATTCAGATTGTCATAATCAAAATAATTTTCGGCGTCATAGGGAGCGATCCAGCGTGCAAAAATGGCCACCACAATCAATAAAATAACGAATAATGCGGCGGTCATCGCCATATGCTGACGGCGAAATCGTCGCCAGAATTCATGCCACGGTGTACGTACCTGGTCAGGTTTGACCAGTGGCATGGCGTTTAACACCGCCTGACGTCGCCAGTTAAATAGTCGCATCCTTACTTGTACCTGATAGCCGGGTTAATGGCGGCGTAAAGCACATCCACCACTAAGTTGATAAGAATAAATTCCAGCGAGAAAAGCAGAATTTCCGCCTGAATCACCGGGTAATCACGCATTTCTACGGAGTCAACGAGTAAGCGTCCAAGTCCCGGCCAGTTGAAAACTTTCTCCACAACGATGGAACCACCGAGCAAAAAGCCAAACTGTAAGCCCATCATGGTCACTACCGGGATCATCGCGTTACGTAGCCCGTGTTTGAGGACAACCCAGGTTTCGCTCACCCCTTTCGCCCTCGCGGTACGCATATAATCTTCGCTTAAAACATCGACAAACGACGCGCGGGTAAAGCGCGCCATCACGGCGGCCACTGCCGCGCCGAGCGTCAGGGAGGGTAAAATGTAGTGCTGCCAACTGTCTGCTCCCACGGTAGGCAGCCAGCCCAGTTCAACGGAGAATACCTGAATTAAAAGCATCCCCAGAGCAAATGCCGGAAACGAGATCCCCGACACCGCAATGGTCATACTCAATCGATCCGGCCAACGGTTACGCCAGACGGCGGCGATAATTCCCGCCGCCATACCAAATATAACCGCCCAGACCATACTGGTTATGGTCAGCCACAGCGTTGGCATAAAGCGGCTGGCAATCTCATCGGCAACCGGACGACGCGACACCATCGACAGGCCAAAATCCCCCTGCACAGCATTGCTGATATAGTGCCAGAACTGGTGATACAGCGGCTGATCCAACCCCAGCTGCTGACGCACCAGTTCTATAACCTGCGCATCAGCTTCGGGCCCGGCAATCAATCGCGCCGGATCGCCGGGCAGCATATGGACAAATAAAAACACCAGCACCGAGACGATAAACAGCGTCGGAATCAACCCCAGTAAGCGTTTGATAACGTAATTAAGCATTCCACTCCCTGCGTTGCTTATTGCAAATCCGCGTCTTCAAAGCTGAAGCCGGTGTCTGGCATGATCCAAAAACCGGTCAGGTTTTTACTGTGTGCCGACACCAGTTTTTCTACCACCAGCGGGATCCACGGCGATTCTTGCCAGATGATATCCTGCGCCGCCTTATATAAGCGGGTCTTTTCCGCCGGATCATTAGTTTTCAGTGCCTGAGCCAGGAAGTCATCCACCTGTTTATTGCTGTAAAACGCGGTATTAAACAGCGTCGGTGGCCAGTTCTGCGAGGCAAACAGCGGCGATAGTGCCCAGTCCGCTTCGCCGGTTGAAGCCGACCAGCCAGTGTAGAACATCCGCACGCCGCTCTCTTTTTGCCCTTTACCTTCAACTTCTGCCGCCCGCTGTCCGGCATCCATCGCAGTCACCTGGGCTTTAATCCCGACCTGCGCTAACTGCTGCTGGGTAAATTGCAGCACTTTCTGCGCGGTGCTGTGGTTATGTGACGACCACAGCGTGGTACTGAAACCGTTGGGATATCCCGCCTCTTTCAGTAATTCGCGCGCTTTCACTGGATCGTAAGGCCACGGTTTATAACTTTGCGCGTAGGCGATACTTGGCGGTACCACACCAGTAGCTGGCGTTGCATAGCCCGCAAAGGCAACTTTCACCAGCGCCGGACGGTTAATGGCGTAATTCAGCGCCTCACGGACCTTCGGGTTATCGAACGGCTTTTGCGTCACGTTCATACTGATATAACGCTGCATAATTGACGGACTGGCCATCAACTCGATATTTTTGTTTTTCTCCAGCAGTGTGGCCTGCTCGTAAGGAATGGGGAAAGCAAACTGCGCTTCACCGGTTTGCAGCATTGCCGCGCGGGTGTTGTTATCCGCCACCGGACGCCAGGTTATGCTGTCCAGTTTGGGCAATCCTGGCTGCCAGTAACCCGCGAATTTTTTCACCTTCACAAAATCGGTCTGATTCCAGGTATCCAGTTCATACGGTCCGGTTCCCACCGGATAAAAACCAATCTCCTTGCCATATTTTTCCAGCGCTGCCGGTGAAATCATCGCGGTCGCCGGATGGGCAAGAATATTAATAAACGCTGAGAACGGCTGTTTGAGGGTAATCTTTACCGTTGTCGGATCGATCGCTTCCGTTTTAGCAATATTCTTATACAGGTTATAGCGTTTAAGATGATTCGCCGGATCGCTGGCCCGGTCCAGATTCGCTTTCACCGCCGCGGCGTTGAAATCGGTGCCATCCTGGAATTTAATGCCTTCCCGCAATTTCACGGTGTAAGTAATGCCGTCATCGGAAACGGTATAACTCTCCGCCAGCACGTTTTTCAGTTTCATCTCTTTATCCAGACCGAACAGCCCCTGGTAAAACGATTTCGCTACGGCCTGAGATAACGTGTCATTTGCGTCATACGGATCGAGCGTGGTGAAATTCGATCCTACCGCCACCACCACATCTTTGGCAGCGAATGCACAAGATGCCATCAACGCTGTCGCAATGCCCAGCGCCACTAACCCACTACGGTGTACAGCTCTTGCCATTTTATTCTCCGCCTGAATGTTATCTACGCATGAATGCGTATTCTGATTGTGGTTGTGCGACGTAATGCCCCGGCCCGACGCATTGCAACGAGACGGCTGCCACCTCTTCGCCACGCAGATGAATATTGCTGGGAAGATCGTCCGACAGCAGTACACGCTGCGGTCGTTGTCGGGACGGTTCAGCGACCGGAACTGCCGCCAGTAATTTACGCGTATAAGGATGCTGCGGGTTTTCGAAGACCGCGCGCCGTGGACCAATTTCAACAATTTGCCCGAGATACATCACCGCCACACGATGACTAATCCGCTCTACCACCGCCATATCGTGGGAGATAAACAGATACGCAATGCCGAAATCACGCTGGAGATCGAGCAACAAGTTGATAATCTGCCCGCGAATAGAAACATCCAGCGCCGAAACGGCTTCGTCGGCAATGATCACTTTTTGGATTCAATGCCAACGCGCGAGCAATGCAGATGCGCTGGCGCTGACCGCCGGAAAACTCATGCGGGTAACGCCAGGCATGTTCAGGTAACAGGCCCACGCGCTCCAGCAACCACGCAACGCGTGCAGCCGCGTCTTTACCTGGCAATAAACCGTGTACACGCAGCGGTTCGATAATCGAATCACCGATGGTCTGACGTGGGTCCAGCGAAGCGTAAGGGTCCTGAAAAATAAACTGAATATCCCGGCGTAATGCCTGAAGTTTGCCGGGTGACAAGGTATCGATTCGCTGACCGTTAAAGATAATTTCGCCGCCCTGCGATTCGACCAGGCGCAGCAACGCCCGCCCGGTAGTGGATTTACCGCTGCCAGACTCGCCCACCAGCGATAGCGTTTCGCCAGGCCAGAGATCAAAACTGACTTTCTCAACGGCATGCACTTCCCGCGTTACGCGATTCAACAAACCGCTGCGCAAAGGGAAACGGGTGACAAGATTACGCACTCGTAAAACAGGTTCGCCATCCACCACCGTTTTCTGCTCGATGGGGGGGGCCTGTTTCGCTGGATGTTCAAGCGATATCAACGGGAAACGTCGGGGATAATCTAACCCTTTCATCGCACCAAGTTGCGGAACAGCAGCTAACAGCGCACGGGTGTAAGGATGTTGCGGTGCATGAAAAATCTGTTCGACGGTACCCGTTTCCACCGCCTCGCCCTGATACATCACCAGTACCCGATCGGCAATCTCTGCCACCACGCCCATATCGTGAGTGATAAAGATAACGCCCATCGACATCTCTTTTTGCAATACTTTGATTAATTGCAGGATCTGCGCCTGAATAGTGACATCCAGCGCGGTGGTTGGCTCATCGGCAATCAGCACCGCCGGGCGGCATGACAGCGCCATCGCAATCATCACTCGCTGGCGCATCCCGCCAGAGAGTTGATGCGGATAACGTGAAAGAATGGTTTGTGCCTCAGGAATGCGTACCTGATCCAGCATCCGCTTCGCCTCGACCATCGCTTCTTCACGACTGGCGTTCTGATGCAGACGAATTGATTCGGCAATCTGTTCACCCACAGTAAATACCGGGTTCAGCGATGTCATCGGCTCCTGAAATATCATCGCCATATCCGCACCGCGAACATGGCGCATTTGTGCAGCGTTCTGCTCGCTAAGTTCAATCACTTCGCGACTGCGCCGCTGCAACAGCATTTTATCGCACTGTACTAAACCGCCCGCCTGTTCCAACAGGCGCATCAATGCCAACGCAGTCACTGACTTACCGGAGCCGGATTCGCCAACAATTGCCAGCGTCTCACCGCGTTGCAGACTAAAAGAGAGATTGCGGACCGCAGCTATTTTCTGCTGGTCCTGCATAAAGGCAATATTCAGATTTTCAACCGCCAGCACATTACCGGCATCAAGTTCATCACTGTGTGGCAACGGTGTCCCCTTTTTCACGGTAGATACCGGTGGTTGGCGTATCGCCTGCGTAGCCCCAGGCGCGATACATTCCTTCGGTGTTAAACGGTAGCGCGACATTCCCTTCATGGTCGATAGCGATTAAGCCACCGCTACCGCCAAGCGCAGGGAGTTTTTCCATTACTACCCGCTCGCAGGCTTCCGCGAGACTTAATCCGCCGTAATCCATTAACGCGGCGATGTCATATGCCGCCAGCGCGCGGATGAAGACTTCGCCCGTGCCGGTACAAGAAACCGCCACACTGGCGTTATTGGCGTAGCATCCGGCACCCACTAAGGGACTATCGCCAACTCGTCCGGGTAATTTATTGGTCATTCCGCCTGTGGACGTGGCTGCCGCCAAATTGCCGTCTAAATCCAACGCCACGGCCCCCACGGTGCCCATTTTCTGTTTTTCATCCAGTGGCGCACCGCTATGGTCGAGGACGGTTGCCCCTTCCTTGCGCGCTGCCAGTAGTTGTTCATAACGCAAAGACGTGGAGAAAATCTCCGGCGAGACGCGCTCCATGCCACGAGCAAACGCAAAATTTTCTGCCCCTTCGCCAATCATCATCACATGCGGGCTTTGCTCCATCACCAGCCGGGCGGCAAGAACCGGATTACGCAGATGACTAACGCCCGCCACCGCACCGGCTTTCAGGGTGTTACCATCCATCACACAGGCGTCCAGTTCATGGGTTTCATCACGCGTAAAGACAGCGCCAATTCCGGCGTTAAACAGTGGACACTCTTCCAGCAGACGCACCGCTTCCGTCACCACATCCAGCGCACTTTCGCCCGCTTCCAGCATTTTCTGCCCGGTTTCAACAATGGCAGACAACGCCTCGATGTAGCGTAATTCCTGTTGCAGACTCATCTGCGCGCGGCTAATTGCACCTGCGCCACCATGAATTGCAATGACTGCTTTGCCCATAGTATTCGTCCATTAAGGGTGGTTCGCCACTTTTGCTATAAATATCAGAATTTTTATGAATTACTCATTCAATTTTTGAATATAGAAAGATGGATATGGCATGTAAAGGCAGGACCCAGCGCTACGCCCGAGGTGGCATACAGTCTGTGGCGTTTTTCTGACATAATAGGCAAATTCGATTTTGCCTCCGCAGGAGTGTTTTCATGGAATTTACCACCGGATTGATGTCGCTCGACACCGCGCTTAATGAGATGCTTTCTCGCGTCACCCCACTGACCGCCCAGGAAACGCTGCCACTGGTACAGTGTTTTGGTCGTATTCTGGCGAGCGATGTCGTTTCGCCGCTTGATGTTCCGGGGTTTGATAACTCCGCAATGGACGGCTACGCGGTGCGTTTAGCCGATATTGCCTCCGGGCAACCGCTGCCCGTTGCCGGTAAATCCTTTGCCGGTCAGCCATACCATGGTGAATGGCCTGCGGGTACCTGCATTCGTATTATGACCGGTGCGCCGGTGCCGGAAGGCTGCGAAGCGGTGGTGATGCAGGAGCAGACTGAACAAATGGACAATGGCGTGCGTTTTACTGCTGAAGTGCGTAGCGGGCAAAATATTCGCCGTCGCGGTGAAGATATCTCTGCAGGTGCGGTTGTTTTCCCGGCGGGAACTCGCCTGACTACCGCAGAGCTGCCAGTAATTGCTTCACTGGGGATTGCCGAAGTTCCGGTGATTCGTAAAGTGCGTGTAGCGCTTTTTTCTACCGGTGATGAACTCCAGTTGCCCGGTCAGCCGCTGGGCGACGGCCAAATCTACGATACCAACCGTCTCGCCGTACACCTGATGTTAGAACAGTTGGGATGCGAGGTAATTAACTTAGGGATTATCCGCGACGATCCCCATGCCCTGCGCGCCGCATTTATTGAAGCCGACAGCCAGGCGGATGTGGTGATCAGTTCCGGCGGTGTTTCAGTGGGTGAGGCGGATTACACCAAAACGATTCTTGAAGAGCTGGGGGAGATCGCCTTCTGGAAGCTGGCGATTAAACCAGGTAAACCGTTCGCGTTCGGTAAACTCAGCAATAGCTGGTTCTGCGGCCTGCCGGGCAACCCGGTTTCAGCGACGCTGACCTTCTATCAACTGGTACAGCCTTTGCTGGCAAAACTAAGCGGTAACACCGCCAGCGGCCTGCCCGCGCGCCAGCGCGTACGCACAGCGTCCCGCCTGAAAAAAACGCCAGGACGTCTTGATTTCCAGCGCGGCGTGCTGCAACGCAACGCCGATGGCGAACTGGAAGTGACGACCACCGGACATCAGGGTTCACATATATTTAGCTCCTTTAGCCTCGGCAACTGCTTTATCGTGCTGGAACGCGATCGCGGCAATGTGGAAGTGGGCGAATGGGTGGAAGTAGAACCGTTTAACGCGTTGTTCGGAGGCCTGTAATGGCGGAACTCAGCGATCAGGAGATGCTGCGCTACAACCGGCAAATCATTCTGCGCGGCTTTGATTTTGACGGCCAGGAGGCGCTGAAAGATTCTCGCGTGCTGATAGTGGGCCTGGGCGGCCTCGGCTGTGCAGCCTCGCAGTATCTGGCAAGCGCCGGTGTCGGTAACCTGACGCTGCTCGACTTCGACACGGTTTCGCTCTCGAATCTGCAACGCCAGACACTGCACAGTGATGCCACGGTCGGGCAACCGAAGGTGGAATCCGCCCGTGACGCCCTGACGCGGATCAACCCACATATCGCGATTACGCCAGTCAATGCACTGCTGGATGACGCAGAACTTGCAGCATTGATTGCTGAACACGATCTGGTGCTCGACTGTACGGATAACGTTGCGGTACGTAATCAACTGAACGCAGGCTGTTTTGCCGCGAAGGTACCGCTGGTTTCCGGCGCGGCAATTCGTATGGAAGGTCAAATCACCGTCTTTACTTATCAGGACGGTGAACCGTGCTATCGCTGCCTTAGCCGTTTGTTTGGTGAAAATGCATTAACCTGCGTGGAAGCAGGCGTAATGGCACCGTTGATCGGCGTAATTGGTTCGTTGCAGGCAATGGAAGCGATCAAAATGCTGGCAGGTTATGGCAAACCGGCCAGCGGGAAAATCGTCATGTACGATGCGATGACCTGTCAGTTTCGCGAAATGAAACTGATGCGTAATCCGGGGTGTGAGGTGTGTGGGCAGTAATTGCCACCTCCAGGCCTGATAAGACGCGGCACTCCGCCACGTCATCAGCAATTTATGAGGATGCAGAACGTCCGGTTAAATCGACGTTCTGCCAAACGCTCCCTGCCAGTCCTGCTCAAACTTCGCCACAGCGGCATCAACCGCCGGATAGCTAATCATCTGTTGTGCCACATCCAGTGGCAGAGTAATTGATTCACATCCTGCCAGTAAGCAGTCCAGCGCCTGACGCGGGGTTTTGAAACTCGCTGCCAGCACTTTCGCCTGCGGCGCATGCATTTTCAATAACTGGTGTAAGTCGGTCACAGTCTGAATGCCGCTACCGCCCTGAGCATCAATACGATTAACGTAAGGCGCAACATATTCCGCACCTGCCAGCGCCGACAGCAGCCCTTGTGCTGCGCCATATACCGCGGTTCCCAGCGTCGGAATCCCTTCCGCTTTTAACATCTTAATAGCTGCCAGCCCCTCGGCGGTCACCGGAACTTTCACCACGATATCCGCAATAATAGAACGCAGCTTAAGCGCGTCATTAACCATCCCTTCGGCAGTGGTAGCCATTACCTGGGCAAACAGACGCCCCTGACCGCCCATCGCTTCATGAAGTTGCGGAAGCACAACATCCAGCGGTTTTTTACCCGCGGCGATAATGCTTGGGTTAGTGGTCACACCCGCCAGCGGAAAAATACGTGACAGCGCCTTCACCGCAACAACGTCTGAAGTATCCAGATACAGTTCCATAACCATCCTCAAAATGTACTTTTTGTCTGAATGTAGACTATCACGGGAAAACTCTCTGAACAGTTGACGCACATCAATCTAACTTTCATTCGAAAGTATTTTAATGCTTGAACGAAATAGAGAGGCAACTATGATTTTCAATATTCAGCGCTACTCGACCCATGATGGCCCCGGTATCCGCACGGTCGTATTTCTTAAAGGCTGTTCGCTGGGCTGCCGCTGGTGTCAGAACCCGGAAAGCCGCGCCCGCACGCAGGATCTGCTGTATGACGCACGACTGTGTCTGGAAGGCTGCGAGCTGTGCGCTAAGGCCGCGCCGGAAGTGATTGAGCGCGCGCTGAATGGTTTGCTTATTCATCGGGAAAAGTTAACCCCGGAGCATCTGACGGCGTTAACCGACTGCTGTCCGACACAGGCATTAACCGTGTGTGGTGAAGTGAAAAGCGTTGAGGAGATCATGACGACCGTTCTGCGCGATAAACCGTTTTACGATCGCAGCGGCGGCGGTTTAACGCTTTCGGGTGGTGAGCCCTTTATGCAGCCGGAAATGGCGATGGCGCTACTGCAAGCCAGCCACGAGGCAGGCATTCATACTGCGGTAGAAACCTGTCTGCATGTGCCGTGGAAATATATCGCCCCTTCTCTGCCCTATATCGATCTGTTTCTTGCCGATTTAAAACACGTTGCCGACGCGCCGTTTAAACAGTGGACCGACGGTAACGCCGCCAGAGTGCTGGATAACCTGAAAAAACTCGCCGCAGCGGGCAAAAAAATCATTATCCGCGTGCCGCTGATTCAGGGCTTTAATGCCGACGAAACCTCTGTAAAAGCCATTACCGATTTTGCCGCCGACGAGCTGCACGTTGGCGAAATTCATTTTCTGCCCTACCACACGCTGGGCATCAACAAATATCACTTACTTAATCTGCCCTATGACGCCCCGGAAAAACCGCTTGATGCGCCAGAACTGCTCGACTTTGCCCAGCAGTATGCCTGCCAGAAAGGGTTAACCGCGACCTTACGAGGATAACAACCATGACCACACTGAAACTGGACACGCTCAGCGACCGCATTAAAGCGCACAAAAATGCGCTGGTGCATATTGTGAAACCGCCAGTCTGTACCGAGCGCGCGCAGCACTATACCGAGATGTATCAACAACATCTCGATAAGCCGATCCCGGTACGTCGCGCGCTGGCACTGGCGCATCACCTGGCGAATCGCACCATCTGGATCAAACACGATGAGTTGATCATTGGCAACCAGGCAAGCGAAGTTCGCGCCGCGCCGATCTTCCCGGAATATACTGTCTCGTGGATCGAAAAAGAGATTGATGATCTGGCAGATCGTCCCGGTGCTGGCTTTGCGGTGAGCGAAGAGAACAAACGCGTTCTGCATGAAGTGTGCCCGTGGTGGCGCGGTCAGACCGTACAGGATCGCTGCTACGGCATGTTTACCGATGAGCAAAAAGGTCTGCTGGCGACCGGAATCATTAAAGCGGAAGGCAATATGACCTCCGGCGATGCGCACCTGGCGGTGAATTTCCCGCTGCTGCTGGAAAAAGGGCTTGATGGTCTGCGCGAGGAAGTAGCGGAACGTCGCTCGCGCATCAACCTGACGGTGCTGGAAGATTTACACGGTGAGCAATTCCTGAAAGCGATTGATATCGTGCTGGTGGCAGTCAGTGAACACATTGAACGTTTCGCTGCCCTGGCGCGTGAAATGGCCGCGACCGAAACCCGCGAAAGCCGTCGCGATGAACTGCTGGCGATGGCAGAAAACTGCGATCTTATCGCCCACCAGCCGCCGCAGACTTTCTGGCAGGCGCTGCAACTGTGTTACTTCATCCAGTTGATTTTGCAGATCGAATCTAACGGTCACTCAGTATCGTTTGGTCGTATGGACCAGTATCTCTACCCGTACTATCGCCGCGACGTTGAACTCAACCAGACGCTGGATCGCGAACACGCCATCGAGATGCTGCATAGCTGCTGGCTGAAACTGCTGGAAGTGAACAAGATCCGCTCCGGCTCACACTCAAAAGCCTCTGCGGGAAGTCCGCTGTATCAGAACGTCACTATTGGCGGGCAAAATCTGGTTGATGGTCAACCAATGGACGCGGTGAATCCACTCTCTTACGCGATCCTCGAATCCTGCGGTCGCCTGCGTTCCACTCAGCCTAACCTCAGCGTGCGTTACCATGCAGGAATGAGCAACGATTTCCTCGACGCCTGCGTACAGGTGATCCGTTGCGGCTTCGGGATGCCGGCGTTCAACAACGACGAAATCGTGATCCCGGAATTTATTAAACTCGGTATTGAACCGCAGGACGCTTATGACTACGCAGCGATTGGTTGTATAGAAACCGCCGTCGGTGGCAAATGGGGCTATCGCTGTACCGGCATGAGCTTTATCAACTTCGCCCGCGTGATGCTGGCGGCGCTGGAAGGCGGGCATGATGCCACCAGCGGCAAAGTGTTCCTGCCACAAGAAAAAGCGTTGTCGGCAGGTAACTTCAACAACTTCGATGAAGTGATGGACGCGTGGGATACGCAAATCCGTTACTACACCCGCAAATCAATCGAAATCGAATATGTCGTCGACACCATGCTGGAAGAGAACGTGCACGATATTCTCTGCTCGGCGCTGGTGGATGACTGTATTGAGCGAGCGAAAAGTATCAAGCAAGGCGGCGCGAAATATGACTGGGTTTCTGGCCTGCAGGTCGGCATTGCCAACCTCGGCAACAGCCTGGCGGCAGTGAAGAAACTGGTGTTTGAACAAGGTGCGATTGGTCAGCAACAGCTTGCTGCCGCACTGGCAGATGACTTCGACGGCCTGACTCACGAGCAGCTGCGTCAGCGGCTGATTAACGGTGCGCCGAAGTACGGCAACGACGATGATACTGTCGATACGCTGCTGGCTCGCGCTTATCAGACCTATATCGACGAACTGAAACAGTACCATAATCCGCGCTACGGTCGTGGTCCGGTTGGCGGCAACTATTACGCGGGTACGTCATCAATCTCCGCTAACGTACCGTTTGGCGCGCAGACTATGGCAACACCGGACGGGCGTAAAGCCCACACCCCGCTGGCAGAAGGCGCAAGCCCGGCCTCCGGTACTGACCATCTTGGCCCTACTGCGGTCATTGGCTCAGTGGGTAAACTGCCTACGGCAGCGATTCTCGGCGGCGTGTTGCTCAACCAGAAACTGAATCCGGCAACGCTGGAGAACGAATCTGACAAGCAGAAACTGATGATCCTGCTGCGTACCTTCTTTGAAGTGCATAAAGGCTGGCATATTCAGTACAACATCGTTTCCCGCGAAACGCTGCTGGATGCGAAAAAACATCCCGATCAGTATCGCGATCTGGTAGTGCGTGTCGCGGGCTATTCCGCGTTCTTCACCGCGCTCTCTCCAGACGCTCAGGACGATATCATCGCCCGTACTGAACATATGCTGTAATCTCCTCGGCCCGGCGGCGTCGTCGCCGGGCTAAATCATTCACATCATCAATTTCATCCTTACTTTCATTCGAAATATAATTTGTGCTCTGCGTCACATTGTTATTACACTGTTACGGTTTCATTTTCGAGCCAGGAGCACACCTATGAGCGTAAAAGTTATCGTCACAGACATGGACGGTACTTTTCTTAACGACGCCAAAACGTACAACCAACCACGTTTTATGGCGCAATATCAGGAACTGAAAAAGCGCGGCATTAAGTTCGTTGTTGCCAGCGGTAATCAGTATTACCAGCTTATTTCATTCTTTCCTGAGCTAAAGGATGAGATCTCTTTTGTCGCGGAAAACGGCGCACTGGTTTACGAACATGGCAAGCAGTTGTTCCACGGCGAACTGACCCGACATGAATCGCGGATTGTTATTGGCGAGTTGCTAAAAGATAAGCAACTCAATTTTGTCGCCTGCGGTCTGCAAAGTGCATATGTCAGCGAAAATGCCCCCGAAGCATTTGTCGCACTGATGGCAAAACACTACCATCGCCTGAAACCTGTAAAAGATTATCAGGAGATTGACGACGTACTGTTCAAGTTTTCGCTCAACCTGCCGGATGAACAAATCCCGTTAGTGATCGACAAACTGCACGTAGCGCTCGATGGCATTATGAAACCCGTTACCAGTGGTTTTGGCTTTATCGACCTGATTATTCCCGGTCTACATAAAGCAAACGGTATTTCGCGGTTACTGAAACGCTGGGATCTGTCACCGCAAAATGTGGTAGCGATTGGCGACAGCGGTAACGATGCGGAGATGCTGAAAATGGCGCGTTATTCCTTTGCGATGGGCAATGCTGCGGAAAACATTAAACAAATCGCCCGTTACGCTACCGATGATAATAATCATGAAGGCGCGCTGAATGTGATTCAGGCGGTGCTGGATAACACATCCCCTTTTAACAGCTGACCTCTCTACCGGAGCCGTGCGCTCCGGTTTTCCCTTCTTTTTACATCCTGTACATCACATCAAATCATTAAACTTGCATTAACTTATTTATAACTTATATTGTCACATGCAAATCAGAATGGTTTCGAATGAAAGTTAATGAGAGGTGGTTATGGCTTCTACTTTTACCAGCGACACATTGCCTGCCGATCACAAAGCAGCTATCCGTCAGATGAAGCACGCGCTGCGGGCGCAGCTTGGCGACGTCCAGCAGATCTTTAATCAGCTAAGCGATGACATTGCCACGCGAGTGGCTGAAATCAACGCACTCAAAGCACAGGGCGATGCCGTCTGGCCGGTGCTGTCTTATGCCGATATCAAAGCAGGTCATGTTACTGCAGAGCAGCGCGAACAGATTAAACGTCGCGGTTGTGCGGTGATAAAAGGCCATTTCCCCCGCGAACAAGCGCTAGGCTGGGATCAGTCGATGCTGGACTATCTGGACCGCAACCGCTTTGACGAGGTCTACAAAGGCCCCGGCGATAATTTCTTCGGGACGCTCAGCGCTTCACGTCCCGAGATTTACCCCATCTACTGGTCGCAGGCGCAAATGCAGGCCCGCCAGAGTGAAGAAATGGCGAATGCGCAGTCGTTTCTCAATCGTCTGTGGACATTTGAAAGTGATGGAAAGCAATGGTTTAACCCGGATGTGAGCGTCATCTACCCTGACCGTATCCGCCGCCGTCCGCCCGGAACGACCTCCAAAGGTCTTGGAGCGCATACCGACTCCGGGGCACTGGAACGCTGGCTGCTTCCAGCGTATCAGCGCGTTTTCGCCAACGTCTTTAATGGCAATCTGGCGCAATATGATCCCTGGCATGCGGCACATCGTACGGAAGTTGAAGAGTACACGGTGGACAACACCACCAAATGTTCCGTGTTTCGGACATTCCAGGGCTGGACAGCGCTCTCTGATATGCTGCCTGGTCAGGGGCTGCTGCACGTCGTGCCCATTCCTGAAGCTATGGCGTACGTACTGTTACGTCCGCTGCTTGATGATGTGCCGGAGGATGAACTGTGCGGCGTAGCGCCCGGAAGAGTATTGCCGGTATCAGAGCAATGGCATCCACTGTTGATTGAGGCGTTAACCAGCATTCCAAAACTCGAAGCCGGAGACTCCGTCTGGTGGCACTGCGACGTCATCCATTCCGTTGCCCCCGTTGAAAATCAACAAGGTTGGGGCAACGTGATGTACATTCCTGCGGCACCGATGTGCGAGAAAAATCTTGCCTACGCGCACAAGGTGAAGGCCGCACTGGAAAAAGGCGCATCGCCGGGCGACTTCCCGCGCGAGGACTATGAAACAAACTGGGAAGGACGCTTTACGCTTGCCGACCTCAACATTCACGGTAAGCGAGCGTTGGGCATGGATGTTTGAGAATTAATGGAAGTGAATTGATGTGGGATTAAGAAAATCGATTCGACGTTACTCAGATTGCTGACAAATGCGCTTTGTTAATGCCTGATGCGGCGTTAACGCCTTATCCGGCCTACAAAGTCCTGCAGATTCAATATATTGCAGGTACTGCGTAGGCCTGATAAGCGTAGCGCATCAGGCTATTTTGCATTTGTCATCAGCCGCCGTCACCCCGACAGTATCGGGGTGACGGATAATCACTTACTCGATCCCTTTACTACGCAGGTAATCTTCGTAATTACCGCTAAAGTCGATCACGCGTTCCGGGGTGATTTCCAGAATGCGGGTCGCCAGGGAGCTTACGAACTCACGGTCGTGTGAAACAAAGATCAGCGTGCCCTGATACAGTTCCAGTGCCATGTTCAGCGACTCAATGGATTCCATATCCAGGTGGTTGGTCGGTTCGTCCATGATCAGAATGTTCGGCTTCTGCATCATTAACTTACCAAACAGCATCCGCCCTTTTTCCCCACCGGAAAGCACTTTAGCTGGCTTTTTGATGTCGTCCTGGCTGAACAGCAAACGACCGAGAATACTGCGTACCGCCTGCTCGTCATCGCCTTCCTGCTTCCACTGGCTCATCCATTCGAACACGGTCAGATCATTTTCAAACTCATATTCGTGGTCCTGAGCATAGTAACCAATGCGCGCGTTCTCAGACCATTTTACGGTGCCGCTGTCCGGTTGCAGATCGCCCACCAGCGTTTTCAGCAGCGTTGATTTACCGACGCCGTTGGTACCCAGTACCGCCAGTTTTTCACCCACTTCCAGCAGCAGGTTGAGATTTTTAAACAGCGGACCGTTATCAAACCCTTTGGTCAGACCTTCCACTTCCAGCGCGTTACGGAACAGTTTCTTATCCTGTTCAAAACGGATGAACGGGTTCTGACGGCTGGAGGCTTTCACCTCTTCCAGTTTGATTTTATCAATCTGGCGCGCGCGCGAAGTTGCCTGGCGAGATTTCGAGGCGTTGGCGCTAAAGCGGCTAACGAAAGATTGCAACTCAGCAATCTGCGCTTTCTTCTTGGCGTTATCGGCCAGCAGACGTTCACGCGCCTGGGTCGCCGCCGTCATGTACTCATCGTAGTTACCCGGATAAACGCGCAGCTCGCCGTAATCCAGATCCGCCATGTGGGTACAGACCATGTTAAGGAAGTGACGGTCGTGCGAGATGATGATCATGGTGCTGTCACGCTCGTTCAGCACCTGTTCCAGCCAGCGAATGGTGTCGATGTCGAGGTTGTTGGTCGGTTCGTCGAGCAGGAGAATATCCGGATCAGCAAACAGCGCCTGCGCCAGAAGCACACGCAGCTTCCAGCCAGGAGCAACTTCACTCATCGGGCCGTAGTGCTGTTCCACTGGAATTCCCACGCCAAGCAACAGTTCACCGGCGCGAGCTTCCGCAGAGTAACCGTCCATTTCGCCGTATTTAACTTCCAGATCGGCCACTTTATAGCCGTCTTCTTCACTCATTTCCGGCAAAGCATAGATGCGGTCGCGCTCCTGCTTCACTTCCCACAACTCTTTATGCCCCATGATCACCGTATCCAGCACAGTGAACTCTTCAAAGGCAAACTGATCCTGACGCAGTTTACCAATGCGCTCGTTGGGATCGAGGGAAACGTTACCCAGCGTCGGCTCAAGGTCGCCGCCGAGGATCTTCATAAAGGTGGATTTACCACTACCGTTCGCGCCAATCAGGCCGTAACGGTTGCCGCCGCCAAATTTGACGGAAATGTTTTCAAACAACGGCTTACTGCCGAACTGCATGGTGACGTTACTGGAAACTAACACAGGCGTATCCTGAAAAGAGATATGACAAACCGCGCATTATGCCATAAGTCTGAAAGAAGATCCTGCTCCTCGCTTAAGGTCTACACTCAAGCCAAAGGCAAAAAATGTGATTTCGTACACATCTGATTTCACTGTGAGCTGGAATGAACTTATAATGCGCTTCCAATACTCTAATATTCTCAACCCAATGGCCTGCCAGGCACAAAATCTCGCTTAACATGAATATGAAATTGAAAACATTATTCGCAGCGGCCTTCGCTGTTGTCGGCTTTTGCAGTACCGCCTCTGCGGTAACTTATCCTCTGCCAACCGACGGGAGTCGCCTGGTTGGTCAGAATCAGGTGATCACCATTCCTGAAGGTAACACTCAGCCGCTGGAGTATTTTGCCGCCGAGTACCAGATGGGGCTTTCCAATATGATGGAAGCGAACCCGGGTGTGGATACCTTCCTGCCGAAAGGCGGTACTGTACTGAACATTCCGCAGCAGCTGATCCTGCCGGATACCGTTCATGAAGGCATCGTCATTAACAGTGCTGAGATGCGTCTTTATTACTATCCGAAAGGGACCAACACCGTTATCGTGCTGCCGATCGGCATTGGTCAGTTAGGCAAAGATACGCCTATCAACTGGACCACCAAAGTTGAGCGTAAAAAAGCAGGCCCGACCTGGACGCCGACCGCCAAAATGCACGCAGAGTACCGCGCTGCGGGCGAACCGCTTCCGGCTGTCGTTCCGGCAGGTCCGGATAACCCGATGGGGCTGTATGCACTCTATATCGGTCGCCTGTATGCTATCCATGGCACCAACGCCAACTTCGGTATCGGCCTGCGTGTAAGTCATGGTTGTGTGCGTCTGCGTAACGAAGACATCAAATTCCTGTTCGAGAAAGTACCGGTCGGTACCCGCGTACAGTTTATTGATGAGCCGGTAAAAGCGACCACCGAGCCAGACGGCAGCCGTTATATTGAAGTCCATAACCCGCTGTCTACCACCGAAGCCCAGTTTGAAGGTCAGGAAATTGTGCCAATTACCCTGACGAAGAGCGTGCAGACAGTGACCGGTCAGCCAGATGTTGACCAGGTTGTTCTTGATGAAGCGATTAAAAACCGCTCCGGGATGCCGGTTCGTCTGAATTAATCTTCAAAACTTAAAGCAAAAGGCGGACTCATAATCCGCCTTTTTTATTTGCCAGACCCTAGTTGGCCGGGAGTATAACTAACAAAACATATCCCACCAACGCCGCCCACAACAGCATCGGTATTGAATAGAGATGGAAACGCCACCAGATGCGGCGATCGTTCGCCATACGTAGCGCAATCAAATTTGCCAGCGATCCGGGTAATAACCCAAAGCCACCTACGTTTACCGCCCATACCAGTAATAAAGACGGCGGCACATAGTTCAGCAACAATATGGTACTCGGCACGTTACTGATCACCTGCGATAAACCGATTGCCGTTAACCATAACCCGGGTTCAGATAGATGACTCACGTTACCCAACACGCCTTGCAACGCTGGAAGCTGGGTCAGTAAATGGACGTCGATAAACATCGCCATAAACACCAGCAGCAGCGTCCAGTCCACACTGAGCACCACGCGACGTGCCAGCAGCGCAAAGCCTGCCGCCACAATCACCAGTCCCCACAGCTCTTGTTTGAACTCCAGCGCCGTCAGAAAGACGATATACAGCCCCAGACAACTCCACACCAGCCGCGGTTTCCACTCCGGTGTTTGCACCCCCGTATGGTATTGCATCGCCTTTCCAGGGAAACAACACCAGCACAGGAGCAGGAGCGTCAGCATCATTGCGCCAGCCAGCGGTGCCATTTGGGCAATAAATCCGGCAAACGAAAGACCAGAACGTCCCCAGATAAGAATATTTTGCGGGTTGCCAATTGGCGTCAGTAGCGAACCAGCGTTGACTGCCAGCGCCTCAAAAATAATCAGCCGATTAACCGGGATCTCACACAGTCTTTTTAGCGTGATAGTCAGCGGAACAACAATAAACAGCGCGACATCGTTGGTCAGAAAGGTAGAAAGCAGCGCCGCCGCCAGCACCATAAACATCGCCAGCCGACGCTCCGTAGCAAAGCGGCGCACCATTTTGCGCCCCAGCACATCAAAATAACCGCTTAACTCCACACCTTTGGTCAGCAGCATCAGGCCGCTTAAGGTGATGATGGTGTGCCAGTCGATAGCAGCAGGCCAGGATTTCGGTGCAAAGGGCACGAAAAAGCTTAATCCGATACCAACAAGAATTAATAACTGAAAAAAACGATCGCCTTGCAGCGTGCGTAAAAAAGGCAGGCTCATTTGGCACCGTGTTTCTGGGTAAACAAACGAAAAGCGTCGAGCGTCTCTTCACTAACATGGTGCTCCATGCCTTCCGCGTCGCGACGGGCGATTTCCGGACTGACGCCCAACACCAACAAGAAATTTTCGACTATCTGATGTCGCTCGCGGCTTTCCTGCGCCAGCTTCTCTCCTTCTGCCGTTAAAAACACGCCACGCCAGGGGATCATTTCAATCAGCCCCATGGTTGCCAGCCGCTTAAGCATTTTAGCCACCGTCGGTTGCGAAACTCCCAGACGAGCAGCCATGTCCACCTGACGAGCTTCCCCCACTTCCCTGATCAAGTCAGAAATCAGCTCAACGTAATCATCAATAAGCTCGCGCCGATGCGCCTCTCTGACCTGGCGGAACCCTTCAACGTGCTCTTCCACGTTCACTAACTGCGTCACTTTTTTTGCTGTTGGCGTACCTGCGCGACGACTCATTGTGCTTCCTCATTATGGTGACGCATACATAGCGTTCTCATTTCGTGCGCACATTGTAAACCAGAGTTGCGAAGGTACAAAAAATTAACGTTTTAGCAATAGCTATATAATATAGCCTGTGCTATATCTGTATGTAATGCAATCATCCCTCAAGGATCGACGGGATTAGCAAGTCAGGAGGTCTTATGAATGAGTTCAAGAGGTGTATGCGCGTGTTTAGTCATTCTCCCTTTAAAGTACGGTTAATGCTGCTCTCTATGTTGTGCGATATGGTCAACAACAAACCGCAGCAAGATAAACCTTCCGATAAATAGCGGCGTCGCGGTACGCCGCTTCACTCCTGCTTTCATGCAGGCATAACGCGTTTTGGTCTGAAAAACCCCACTTTTTGTCGGATTTGCAATCCCCTTCGCAAAAGATTTGTTCGTCAGTAGTTGACCTGAACGGCGGCTCGCTCTATCTTCTTGCAGCCCTGCGTATATTGCGGCTCGCGGATGCGGACCCCTTTCCACTCTTCACGCACTCTTGCAGGTATTGACCCTTGACGCCAGGGTAAGCACATGGCGTTTGTTACGATAGTGGCATATGAATTTAACCCTCAAAGAATCGCTTGTTACCCGTAGCCGGGTATTTAGCCCGTGGACTGCGTTCTACTTTTTACAGTCGCTATTAATTAACCTCGGCTTAGGTTACCCCTTCAGTTTGCTCTACACCGCTGCGTTTACGGCTATTTTGCTTTTGCTATGGCGAACATTGCCTCGCGTACAAAAAGTTCTGGTCGGTGTCAGTTCGCTGGTGGCGGCTTGTTATTTCCCTTTTGCTCAGGCCTACGGCGCGCCTAATTTCAATACATTGCTGGCATTGCACTCCACCAATATGGAAGAGTCGACCGAAATCCTGACGATTTTTCCGTGGTACAGCTACCTGGTCGGCTTATTTATTTTTGCGCTCGGCGTAATAGCAATCAGGCGAAAAAAAGAGAATGAAAAAGCGCGCTGGAATACCTTCGACAGCCTGTGTCTGGTATTCAGTGTGGCGACATTTTTTGTTGCTCCCGTGCAAAACCTGGCCTGGGGTGGCGTATTTAAACTGAAAGATACTGGCTATCCGGTATTTCGTTTTGCTAAGGATGTCATCGTCAATAATAACGAGGTGATTGAAGAGCAAGAACGGATGGCAAAACTTTCCGGAATGAAAGATACCTGGACGGTCACTGCCGTTAAGCCGAAGTATCAGACCTATGTGGTGGTGATCGGTGAAAGCGCGCGTCGCGATGCCCTCGGTGCCTTTGGCGGTCACTGGGACAATACCCCGTTTGCCAGCAGCGTTAACGGTTTGATATTTGCTGACTACATTGCCGCCAGTGGCTCCACGCAGAAATCGCTTGGCTTAACGCTCAATCGCGTTGTCGATGGCAAACCACAGTTTCAGGATAACTTTGTCACCCTGGCAAATCGCGCGGGCTTCCAGACCTGGTGGTTTTCCAACCAGGGTCAAATCGGCGAATACGATACCGCTATCGCCAGCATCGCCAAACGAGCAGATGAAGTGTACTTCCTGAAAGAAGGTAATTTTGAAGCAGATAAAAACACCAAAGACGAAGCGTTACTGGATATGACCGCTCAAGTGCTGGCGCAAGAGCACTCGCAACCGCAGCTGATTGTTCTACATCTGATGGGCTCACATCCGCAGGCCTGCGACAGGACACAAGGAAAATACGAAACCTTTGTGCAATCGAAAGAAACGTCGTGCTATCTCTATACCATGACGCAAACGGACGATTTACTGCGCAAGCTGTACGATCAGTTACGCAACAGCGGCAGCAGCTTCTCGCTGGTTTACTTTTCTGACCACGGTCTGGCCTTTAAAGAGCGCGGTAAAGACGTGCAATACCTTGCCCATGATGATAAATATCAGCAAAATTTCCAGGTGCCTTTTATGGTCATTTCCAGCGACGATAAAGCGCATCGTGTGATTAAAGCCCGCCGCTCAGCCAATGACTTCTTAGGCTTTTTCTCCCAGTGGACGGGGATTAAAGCGAAGGAAATTAACATCAAATACCCGTTTATATCTGAGAAGAAAGCCGGGCCGATATACATCACCAACTTCCAGTTACAGAAGGTGGATTACAACCATCTCGGAACCGATATTTTCGACCCGAAACCTTAAAAACAAAAATCCGCCCCGAGAGGCGGATTTTTTATATCACCAAAGTGATTAGAAGCGGTAACCAACACCGGCAATCCAGGTGCCTACGTCAACGCTACGAATACGGCTCTGCTCGTAAGAGAAGTCCAGAGCAACGTTTTCCATCGGGTTGAACTGCAGACCCGCACCGTAGGAGAAACCGTAGTCGCTGGTGTCGTGTTTGTAGGTCGGGTATTCAGTGGTCTGGAATTTACCATAACCCACACCCACTACACCGTAGATGCTTGCCCAGTCGTTAATGCGGTAAGCCGGACCAGCAGTGATGCCGTAGTACTGGTTTTTGTTGTAGTCACCAGAGCTTGCAGTACGGCTTTTCTCGGTGTAAGTGAAAGAACCGATCACACCCAGCGGGCTGTTGTCTTCTTCATAGCGGTATTTCAGGTTGAAACCGCCCATTTTGTTCATTTGGCCCTGAGCGTCGCTCTGTGCGTAACCGCCAGTTACAGTAGAAGTCGCAGCTACGGAAGTACCTGCGGTGAAAGCCAGAACTGCGGCCAGTGCTGAAAGACATGCAATTTTTTTCATAACCACCTCAAATGTGATTCAAATAAGTCCTAAGTTTTAAATATATCAAAAATTAATGGGAAACTCTTCGCGATTTGTGATGTCTAACGGGCCATTTCATGTAACAGAACGTTTCCATACACCGCTATCCATCTAAATTTAAATCACTTTTTCAGAGAACTGCGTAAGTATTACGCATGTTTTCCCTGTCATTCATCCAGATTATTCCTAATCACCAGACTAATGATTCCATCAATCCTGGCGCATTTTAGTCAAAACGGGGGAAAATTTTTTCAACAAATGCTCAACCAGCATTGGGTATATCCAGTACACTCCACGCTTTACTTAAGTCTAGATATTTGTGGGAGAAAGGATGCCTGGTTCATTACGTAAAATGCCGGTCTGGTTACCAATAGTCATATTGCTCGTTGCCATGGCGTCTATTCAGGGTGGAGCCTCGTTAGCTAAGTCACTTTTTCCTCTGGTGGGCGCACCGGGTGTCACTGCGCTGCGTCTGGCATTAGGAACGCTGATCCTCATCGCGTTCTTTAAGCCATGGCGACTGCGCTTTGCCAAAGAGCAACGGTTACCGCTGTTGTTTTACGGCGTTTCGCTGGGTGGGATGAATTATCTTTTTTATCTTTCTATTCAGACAGTACCGCTGGGTATTGCGGTGGCGCTGGAGTTCACCGGACCACTGGCGGTGGCGCTGTTCTCTTCTCGTCGCCCGGTAGATTTCGTCTGGGTTGTGCTGGCGGTTCTTGGTCTGTGGTTCCTGCTACCGCTGGGGCAAGACGTTTCCCATGTCGATTTAACCGGCTGTGCGCTGGCACTGGGGGCCGGGGCTTGTTGGGCTATTTACATTTTAAGTGGGCAACGCGCAGGAGCGGAACATGGCCCTGCGACGGTGGCAATTGGTTCGTTGATTGCAGCGTTAATTTTCGTGCCAATTGGAGCGCTTCAGGCTGGTGAAGCACTCTGGCACTGGTCGGTTATTCCATTGGGTCTGGCTGTCGCTATTCTCTCGACCGCTCTGCCTTATTCGCTGGAAATGATTGCCCTCACCCGTTTGCCAACACGGACATTTGGTACGCTGATGAGCATGGAACCGGCGCTGGCTGCCGTTTCCGGGATGATTTTCCTCGGAGAAACACTGACACCCATACAGCTACTGGCGCTCGGCGCTATCATCGCCGCTTCAATGGGGTCTACGCTGACAGTACGCAAAGAGAGCAAAATAAAAGAATTAGACATTAATTAAATTTACATTTCTGCATGGTTATGCATAACCATGCAGAATTTCTCGCTACTTTTCCTCTACACCGTCTTTATATATCGAATTATGCAAAAGCATATTTATTCCGAAAATTCCTGGCGAGCAGATAAATAAGAATTGTTCTTATCAATATATCTAACTCATTGAATCTTTATTAGTTTTGTTTTTCACGCTTGTTACCACTATTAGTGTGATAGGAACAGCCAGAATAGCGGAACACATAGCCGGTGCTATACTTAATCTCGTTAATTACTGGGACATAACATCAAGAGGATATGAAATTATGAGTACCGCTAAATTAGTTAAATCAAAAGCGACCAATCTGCTTTATACCCGCAACGATGTCTCCGACAGCGAGAAAAAAGCAACAGTAGAGTTGCTGAATCGCCAGGTTATCCAGTTTATTGATCTTTCTTTGATTACCAAACAAGCGCACTGGAACATGCGCGGCGCTAACTTCATTGCCGTACATGAAATGCTGGATGGCTTCCGCACCGCACTGATCGATCATCTGGATACCATGGCAGAACGTGCAGTGCAGCTGGGCGGTGTAGCTCTGGGGACCACTCAAGTTATCAACAGCAAAACCCCGCTGAAAAGTTACCCGCTGGACATCCACAACGTTCAGGATCACCTGAAAGAACTGGCTGACCGTTACGCAATCGTCGCTAATGACGTACGCAAAGCGATTGGCGAAGCGAAAGATGACGACACCGCAGATATCCTGACCGCCGCGTCTCGCGACCTGGATAAATTCCTGTGGTTTATCGAGTCTAACATCGAATAAATCCATCGCTGATGGTGCAGAACTTTAGTACCCGATAAAAGCGGCTTCCTGACAGGAGGCCGTTTTGTTTTGCAGCCCACCTCAACGCACTTATTTAGTGCATCCATCTGCTATCTCCAGCTGATTAAGTAAATTTTTTGTATCCACATCATCACACAATCGTTACATAAAGATTGTTTTTTCATCAGGTTTTACGCTAAATAATCACTGTGTTGAGTGCACAATTTTAGCGCACCAGATTGGTGCCCCAGAATGGTGCATCTTCAGGGTATTGCCCTATAAATCGTGCATCACGTTTTTGCCGCATCTCGAAAAATCAAGGAGTTGCAAAACTGGCACGATTTTTTCATATATGTGAATGTCACGCAGGGGATCGTCCCGTGGATAGAAAAAAGGAAATGCTATGAAGTCTGTATTAAAAGTTTCACTGGCTGCACTGACCCTGGCTTTTGCGGTTTCTTCTCATGCCGCGGATAAAAAATTAGTTGTCGCGACGGATACCGCCTTCGTTCCGTTTGAATTTAAACAGGGCGATAAATATGTGGGCTTTGACGTTGATCTGTGGGCTGCCATCGCTAAAGAGCTGAAGCTGGATTACGAACTGAAGCCGATGGATTTCAGTGGGATCATTCCGGCACTGCAAACCAAAAACGTCGATCTGGCGCTGGCGGGCATTACCATCACCGACGAGCGTAAAAAAGCGATCGATTTCTCTGACGGCTACTACAAAAGCGGCCTGTTAGTGATGGTGAAAGCTAACAATAACGATGTGAAAAGCGTGAAAGATCTCGACGGGAAAGTGGTTGCTGTGAAGAGCGGTACTGGCTCCGTTGATTACGCGAAAGCAAACATCAAAACTAAAGATCTGCGTCAGTTCCCGAACATCGATAACGCCTATATGGAACTGGGCACCAACCGCGCAGACGCCGTTCTGCACGATACGCCAAACATTCTGTACTTCATCAAAACCGCCGGTAACGGTCAGTTCAAAGCGGTAGGTGACTCTCTGGAAGCGCAGCAATACGGTATTGCGTTCCCGAAAGGTAGCGACGAGCTGCGTGACAAAGTCAACGGCGCGTTGAAAACCCTGCGCGAGAACGGAACTTACAACGAAATCTACAAAAAATGGTTCGGTACTGAACCGAAATAATAACGCTACACCTGTAAAACGCACTGGCAGTTCCCTCTCCCCTATGGGGAGAGGATTAGGGTGAGGGGCGCAAACCCGCTCCGGGGCCATTAATTACCCTGAATTTGATTATTTACACCACGGTAACAGGAACAACATATGCAGTTTGACTGGAGTGCCATCTGGCCTGCCATTCCGCTTCTGATTGAAGGTGCCAAAATGACCCTGTGGATTTCGGTCCTCGGTCTGGCAGGCGGTCTGGTAATCGGATTGCTGGCAGGTTTTGCACGCACCTTCGGAGGTTGGATAGCCAACCACGTCGCGCTGGTCTTTATTGAAGTGATCCGCGGCACACCTATCGTCGTCCAGGTGATGTTTATTTATTTCGCCCTGCCGATGGCGTTTAACGACTTACGCATCGACCCATTTACTGCGGCGGTGGTCACCATCATGATCAACTCCGGCGCGTATATTGCGGAAATCACGCGTGGTGCGGTGCTGTCTATCCACAAAGGTTTTCGTGAAGCAGGACTGGCGCTCGGTCTTTCACGTTGGGAAACCATTCGCTACGTCATTTTACCGCTGGCACTGCGTCGTATGCTGCCGCCGCTGGGTAACCAGTGGATCATCAGCATTAAAGACACCTCGCTGTTTATTGTGATCGGCGTGGCGGAACTGACCCGTCAGGGGCAAGAAATTATTGCCGGTAACTTCCGCGCCCTTGAGATCTGGAGCGCCGTGGCGGTGTTCTATCTGATTATTACCCTGGTGCTGAGCTTTATTCTGCGTCGTCTGGAAAGAAGGATGAAAATCCTGTGATTGAATTTAAAAACGTCTCCAAGCACTTTGGCCCAACCCAGGTGCTGCACAATATCGATTTGAACATTGCCCAGGGCGAAGTCGTGGTGATTATCGGGCCGTCCGGTTCCGGTAAATCGACCCTGCTGCGCTGCATCAACAAACTGGAAGAAATCACCTCCGGCGATCTGATTGTCGATGGCCTGAAGGTTAACGATCCGAAAGTTGACGAGCGCCTGATTCGCCAGGAAGCAGGTATGGTGTTCCAGCAGTTTTACCTCTTCCCGCATCTGACAGCGCTGGAAAACGTCATGTTTGGCCCGCTACGCGTGCGTGGCGCGAACAAAGAAGAGGCGGAAAAACTGGCACGTGAGCTGCTGGCGAAAGTCGGTCTGGCAGAACGTGCACATCACTACCCTTCCGAACTTTCTGGTGGTCAACAGCAGCGTGTGGCGATTGCCCGCGCGCTGGCGGTGAAGCCGAAAATGATGCTGTTTGATGAACCGACTTCCGCTCTTGACCCGGAACTGCGCCATGAAGTGCTGAAGGTTATGCAGGATCTGGCTGAAGAAGGGATGACGATGGTGATCGTGACCCACGAAATCGGTTTTGCCGAGAAAGTAGCTTCGCGGCTGATCTTTATCGACAAAGGCCGGATTGCGGAAGATGGCAATCCGCAGGTGTTGATCAAGAACCCGCCGAGCCAGCGCTTGCAGGAATTTTTGCAGCACGTCTCTTAATAAGACACATTGCCTGATGCGCTACGCTTATCAGGCCTACAGGATATCTGGCAACTTATTAAAATTGCATGAACTTGTAGGACGGATAAGGCGTTCACGCCGCATCCGGCAAAAAAGCCCGCACGTTGTCAGCAACCTGCTTAATATCCCTTCCTCCCTTTCACCCGAAAGGGAGGCACACCAGATTCCTCTCATTTAAAATCGCCCCTCCTCCAGCATCTATACTTATCTTTTTGCTCTATTTTCTCACTGGAGGAGTCATGCGGTGGATCCTGTTCATCCTCTTCTGCCTGCTGGGCGCACCTGCCCACGCGGTATCCATACCCGGCGTTACAACCACAACGACAACGGACTCAACGACTGAACCGGCCCCGGAACCGGATATCGAACAAAAAAAAGCGGCCTATGGCGCACTGGCGGATGTGCTGGATAATGACACCTCGCGTAAAGAGTTGATCGACCAGTTGCGCACCGTTGCCGCTACGCCCCCTGCTGAACCGGTACCAAAAATAGTGCCGCCGACGCTGGTCGAAGAGCAAACCGTGCTGCAAAAGGTCACCGAAGTCAGCCGCCATTATGGTGAAGCCCTTTCCGCCCGCTTCGGGCAACTTTATCGCAATATCACCGGCTCCCCGCATAAGCCGTTTAATCCACAAACCTTCAGCAATGCGCTGACCCATTTTTCAATGTTAGCGGTATTAGTGTTTGGTTTTTACTGGCTGATTCGCCTGTGCGCACTGCCGCTGTATCGCAAAATGGGTCAGTGGGCGCGGCAAAAAAATCGTGAGCGCAGCAACTGGTTGCAGCTTCCGGCGATGATTATCGGGGCGTTTATTATCGACCTGCTGTTACTGGCCCTGACATTATTTGTCGGCCAGGTATTAAGCGACAACCTGAATGCAGGCAGTCGCACCATCGCTTTCCAACAAAGTTTGTTTCTCAACGCCTTTGCCCTCATTGAATTTTTCAAAGCCGTACTACGCCTGATTTTTTGCCCAAACGTGGCGGAGCTGCGCCCGTTCACGATTCAGGACGAGAGCGCCCGTTACTGGAGTCGTCGCCTGAGCTGGTTAAGCAGTTTGATAGGTTATGGCCTGATTGTGGCCGTGCCGATTATCTCTAATCAGGTGAATGTACAGATAGGTGCGCTGGCGAACGTCATCATTATGCTGTGCATGACCGTCTGGGCGTTGTACCTGATCTTTCGTAATAAAAAAGAGATTACCCAGCATTTGCTCAACTTCGCGGAGCATTCGCTGGCCTTTTTCAGCCTGTTTATCCGCGCCTTTGCGCTGGTGTGGCACTGGCTGGCAAGCGCCTATTTTATCGTGCTGTTTTTCTTTTCGTTGTTCGATCCGGGCAACAGCCTGAAATTTATGATGGGTGCAACGGTGCGCAGCCTGGCGATTATTGGTATCGCAGCGTTTGTTTCCGGTATGTTTTCCCGCTGGCTGGCGAAAACCATCACTCTCTCGCCACATACTCAGCGTAACTATCCGGAGCTGCAAAAACGGTTGAATGGCTGGCTGTCGGCGGCGCTGAAAACGGCGCGTATTCTGACAGTCTGCGTGGCGGTAATGTTGCTGTTGAGCGCATGGGGATTGTTCGATTTCTGGAACTGGCTGCAAAACGGCGCGGGGCAGAAAACCGTAGATATCCTGATCCGTATCGCACTCATTCTTTTCTTCTCGGCGGTTGGCTGGACGGTGCTCGCCAGTTTGATCGAAAACCGGCTGGCTTCGGATATTCATGGCCGCCCGCTACCCAGCGCCCGCACGCGTACCCTGCTTACGCTGTTTCGTAACGCGCTGGCGGTGATTATCAGTACCATCACCATCATGATTGTGTTGTCGGAAATCGGCGTCAATATCGCGCCATTGCTGGCAGGTGCCGGGGCATTAGGTCTGGCTATCTCGTTTGGTTCGCAAACGCTGGTGAAAGATATTATCACCGGGGTATTTATTCAGTTTGAAAACGGCATGAACACTGGAGATTTGGTGACTATCGGGCCGTTGACCGGCACAGTGGAACGGATGTCGATTCGCTCCGTGGGCGTACGACAGGATACCGGGGCGTATCACATCATTCCGTGGTCTTCGATAACCACCTTTGCTAACTTTGTCCGCGGCATTGGTTCGGTGGTGGCAAATTATGATGTTGATCGCCATGAAGATGCTGATAAAGCCAATCAGGCACTGAAAGATGCGGTAGCGGAATTAATGGAAAACGAAGAAATTCGCGGGCTGATTATTGGTGAACCGAATTTTGCCGGGATTGTCGGCTTAAGCAATACCGCGTTTACACTGCGTGTTTCGTTCACCACGCTGCCACTCAAACAGTGGACGGTACGCTTTGCCCTCGACAGCCAGGTGAAAAAACATTTCGACCTGGCGGGCGTTCGCGCGCCAGTGCAGACTTATCAGGTGCTGCCTGCTCCGGGCGCGACCCCGGCTGAACCGTTACCGCCGGGGGAACCAACGCTTTAACGCTGGCGATTGACAAAACGGCGGCGCTGCTCGTCGTTCATAAAGGTCCAGGCAATAAAGCGACTCTGCTTTTGCCCCTGGGCCATCTCTTTTTTAACCACCTTCACCGCGCCCACGTCCGTCAGGGCACGATACAACGGCGGTAAGTTTTCACCACGAGATACCAGTGATGTAAACCACATCACCTGCTTCGCGAAGCCTTTGCTCTCTTCAATCATCTTTTTGATAAAGGTGACTTCACCGCCTTCACACCACAACTCCTGTTGCTGGCCGCCAAAGTTCAGTGCATCGTCTTTGTTCAGCCCCAGGTTACGGCGTTTACGCTCACTACCTGCCCGTGCCGCAGCGGCGGAATCGTGGAATGGCGGGTTACACAAGGTCGCGTCGTATTGCTCGTTTTTATGGATGATGCCGTTAAAAATCGCCCCACTCTCTTTTTGCCGACGCAGACGAATGGCGCGGTTAAGCCCCGGATTAGAACTGATAATCGCCTGCGCACTGCTTAACGCCTGGCTGCTGGTTTCACTACCGGTAAAACGCCAGCCATATTCATGTACGCCAATCAGCGGATAAATACAGTTCGCACCAACGCCGATATCCAGAATGCTGGCATTCGCTGGAATTGTTCCGCTTGCTTCTGCCAGTAAATCGGCAAGGTGATGAATATAATCCGCCCGGCCCGGTACTGGTGGGCAGAGAAAACCGTCGGGGATATCCCAGTTCGCTACGGCGTAAAAATGGGCCAGCAACGCCTTATTGAGCGCCTTCACCGCCAGCGGATTGGCAAAGTCTACGCTTTGCTCCCCGGCGGGTGTAAGCGTGAGGAATTGCCTGAGTTCAGGATTGACCTGACAAAGCGTGGCGAGATCGTAGCGGCTGTGATGACGGTTGCGCGGATGCAACCCCGGTTTCTGGGCGGACATAGCATTCTCCTTTAAGCAGCGGCGTAAGATACCCGCATAACGCGACAGGGTAAATATCTGGCTGCGTTTATCATTCCCCAAAACCTTAACATGGCTATGGTTTATGGCAATTCATCATAAAAATCAGCATTATGCATGTCATTGATTTGTCTTATTTTGTAAAAATATATCGTTCAAAAAATAAGCACATCTCTGTCAATTTTTTGCGTCATTTGCATCGCGCAGGCGACCTACACTTATCAGGCACTACCCGTTGTATTTATGAGGATGTCATTATGAAAAAGTGCCTCACACTACTGATTGCCACCGTCCTGAGCGGAATCTCTCTCACGGCTTATGCCGCGCAACCGATGAGTAACCTGGACAGCGGTCAGCTACGGCCCGCCGGTACCGTTTCGGCAACTGGCGCATCAAACCTAAGCGATCTGGAGGATAAACTGGCAGAAAAAGCGCGCGAACAAGGCGCGAAAGGTTATGTCATTAATTCCGCAGGCGGAAATGACCAGATGTTCGGTACTGCAACCATCTACAAATAACCCCACCAACGTAACTGCATTCGCCTCTGGATGCAGTTTTCGTCTGTTTTGTAATCAAAAAACATCAAATATGAACTCAATGTAAATAAATGTATTTCTTTTTCGCGCAATGGGTGATAGAAAATCGCTCCAAGTGATAATGCTTATCAAAATTATTATCACTTTCACGAGCACTATCACGGGATTAACAGTGGCATCGCATCCGCAGAGAGGCTTTCTCGTGGCAGTGAAAATTTCAACATATAAGAAAAAGTCACCTGCAAAATGGAAAACAATCGCAATTTCCCTGCCAGACAATTTCATTCGCTCACGTTCTTTGCCGGTCTTTGTATTGGCATCACGCCTGTGGCTCAGGCACTCGCCGCCGAAGGGCAAACTAACGCGGATGACACGCTGGTTGTCGAAGCATCAACGCCTTCGCTTTATGCGCCACAACAATCTGCCGATCCGAAATTCTCGCGTCCGGTAGCGGATACTACCCGCACGATGACGGTAATTTCTGAACAAGTGATTAAAGATCAGGGCGCAACCAACCTTACCGACGCGCTCAAAAACGTCCCCGGCGTGGGTGCGTTTTTTGCGGGTGAGAACGGTAACTCCACCACTGGCGACGCCATTTATATGCGTGGTGCCGATACCTCTAACAGTATTTATATTGATGGCATTCGCGATATCGGCAGCGTCTCGCGCGACACCTTCAATACCGAGCAGGTCGAAGTGATTAAAGGGCCGTCCGGCACCGACTACGGGCGCAGCGCACCGACAGGCTCGATCAATATGATCAGCAAGCAGCCGCGCAATGATTCCGGCATTGACGCCTCCGCCAGTATTGGCAGCGCCTGGTTCCGCCGCGGCACGCTGGACGTCAATCAGGTCATTGGTGATACCACCGCGGTGCGCCTGAATGTAATGGGCGAAAAAACGCACGATGCCGGACGCGACAAAGTCAAAAATGAGCGTTACGGCGTCGCCCCTTCTGTCGCTTTTGGCCTTGGTACAGCGAATCGTTTGTATCTTAATTATCTGCATGTCACCCAGCACAACACGCCAGACGGCGGCATTCCGACCATCGGTTTGCCGGGCTATTCTGCCCCATCTGCGGGAACGGCGGCCCTGAATCATTCCGGAAAAGTTGATACTCATAACTTTTACGGCACGGATTCCGATTACGACGATTCGACCACCGACACCGCCACCATGCGTTTTGAGCACGACATCAACGATAACACCACCATTCGCAATACTACCCGTTGGTCGCGCGTAAAGCAGGATTACCTGATGACGGCGATTATGGGCGGGGCGTCGAATATTACTCAGCCCACCAGCGATGTGAATAGCTGGACCTGGTCACGCACGGCGAATACCAAAGATGTGAGTAATAAAATTCTCACCAACCAGACCAACCTGACCTCGACGTTCTATACCGGTTCTATCGGTCATGATGTCAGTACCGGCGTGGAATTTACCCGTGAAACGCAGACTAACTACGGCGTTAATCCGGTGACGTTACCCGCGGTAAATATTTATCATCCTGACAGCAGCATTCATCCCGGCGGCCTGACGCGCAACGGCGCAAACGCCAATGGTCAGACGGATACCTTCGCAATTTACGCCTTTGATACGCTGCAAATCACCCGTGATTTTGAGCTGAACGGCGGGATCCGTCTGGATAATTATCATACTGAATATGACAGTGCCACCGCCTGCGGCGGCAGCGGACGCGGTGCCATCACCTGCCCAACTGGTGTGGCAAAAGGTTCTCCGGTCACCACCGTCGACACCGCCAAGTCGGGCAATCTGATGAACTGGAAAGCCGGGGCGCTGTATCACCTGACGGAAAACGGCAATGTCTATATTAACTATGCCGTTTCCCAGCAGCCTCCGGGCGGCAACAACTTCGCCCTTGCGCAGTCTGGCAGCGGTAACAGTGCCAACCGCACCGATTTTAAACCGCAAAAAGCCAACACCAGCGAGATTGGCACCAAATGGCAGGTTCTGGATAAACGTCTGTTGCTCACCGCCGCGCTGTTCCGCACTGATATCGAAAATGAAGTTGAGCAAAATGATGACGGAACTTACTCGCAATACGGTAAGAAACGCGTCGAAGGCTATGAGATATCCGTGGCCGGGAATATCACTCCCGCGTGGCAGGTGATTGGCGGCTATACCCAGCAAAAAGCAACCATCAAAAACGGCAAAGATGTTGCCCAGGATGGTTCCTCATCGCTGCCGTATACCCCGGAGCACGCCTTCACCTTATGGAGCCAATATCAGGCAACCGACGATATCTCTGTTGGCGCGGGCGCACGCTATATCGGCAGTATGCATAAAGGTTCAGACGGCGCGGTGGGAACGCCAGCGTTTACCGAAGGTTACTGGGTCGCCGATGCCAAACTGGGGTATCGAGTTAATCGCAATCTCGACTTCCAGCTAAACGTTTACAACCTGTTTGATACCGATTACGTCGCCTCAATCAACAAGAGCGGCTACCGTTATCACCCGGGCGAGCCAAGAACCTTCTTGCTCACAGCCAATATGCATTTCTGATTCAGATGTGGGGCGCAGGCCCCACTTTTTGGAGAAATTGTATGATGTACCACATTCCCGGCGTGTTATCGCCACAGGACGTCGCTCGTTTTCGCGAACAACTGGAACAAGCCGAATGGGTGGATGGACGCGTCACCACCGGCGCACAAGGTGCGCAAGTTAAGAACAATCAACAGGTCGACACCCGCAGCACGTTATACGCCGCCCTGCAAAATGAGGTGCTGAACGCGGTTAACCAACATGCTTTATTCTTTGCCGCGGCCTTGCCGCGTACCCTTTCCACGCCGCTGTTTAATCGCTATCAGAACAATGAAACCTATGGTTTCCATGTGGATGGCGCAGTACGCAGCCATCCACAAAACGGCTGGATGCGTACTGACCTTTCTGCCACGCTGTTTTTAAGCGATCCACAAAGCTACGACGGCGGCGAACTGGTCGTTAATGACACCTTCGGACAACATCGGGTAAAACTCCCGGCAGGCGATCTCGTGTTGTATCCCTCCAGCAGCCTGCATTGCGTGACACCCGTAACCCGCGGCGTACGAGTGGCATCATTTATGTGGATCCAGTCGATGATCCGCGATGATAAAAAGCGCGCCATGCTGTTTGAACTGGACAACAATATTCAGTCGCTGAAAAGCCGCTACGGCGAAAGTGAAGAGATCCTGTCGCTGCTTAATCTTTATCATAATCTGCTGCGGGAATGGTCGGAGATCTGATGCTTGAACTGCCCGAGTTCGTCCCTGGATTAGCTACACTTAACTGTACAAGTATTGATATGGGGAGGTCGATATGGCATCCGGTTGGGCTAACGATGACGCCGTCAACGAACAGATCAACAGTACAATTGAAGATGCGATTGCCCGCGCTCGGGGTGAAATTCCGCGCGGCGAAAGCCTGGATGAATGTGAAGAGTGCGGTGCCCCCATCCCGCAGGCCCGTCGGGAAGCCATTCCTGGCGTGCGCTTATGTATTCATTGTCAGCAGGAGAAAGATTTACAAAAACCAGCTTATACAGGATATAATCGCAGAGGTTCGAAAGACAGCCAGTTACGTTAACTACAACTGGCGAGATGCATAGCGAGTATAATTTGTATTTTGCGTGTCATTCCGTGCCTTTAACGCTGCTGTGACTGCCACGCGGTATAAAACAAGTTCATAAGTACAACAAATAAATGGTTTATCAGTAGGTTAGATATCAATCAATTTATTTGAACAAGGCGGTCAATTCTCTTCGATTTTATCTCTCGTAAAAAAACGTGATACTCATCACATCGACGAAACAACGTCACTTATACAAAAATCACCTGCGAGAGATTAATTATGAAAACTATCAATACTGTTGTTGCTGCTATGGCTCTTTCAACTCTGTCATTTGGCGTGTTCGCGGCGGAACCGGTAACGGCATCCCAGGCACAGAACATGAATAAAATCGGCGTGGTTTCTGCCGATGGCGCATCCACCCTCGATGCCCTGGAAGCGAAACTGGCTGAGAAAGCCGCGGCAGCCGGTGCCAGTGGATACAGCATCACTTCCGCCACCAACAACAATAAATTAAGCGGTACTGCGGTAATTTATAAGTAATTCGTAGGACGGATAAGGCGTTTACGCCGCATCCGGCAACAGATGCCTGATGCGACGCTACCGCGTCTTATCAGGCCTACAAAATCCGAACCGTTGGACGGATCAGGCGTTTACGCTACGTCCAGCACAAGTATTTCCCTGTCTGTTTGCCGACAGACGCATATGCTCTAACCCTCATTGATCCTATGTTACCCTTGTTTGCCCGTCCGCCACTGGACGGGCTTTTTTTTAGCTGGCTAACTGCTGACAGAAAGCCTGCAACGTCTCTTCCGGCATACCAATCTGCCGCGCTGCATCACAAATGGCCTGCCAGCTTCCCGCATCCAGTGGAATCCCCTGCTTCTGCCGTTCGCGACGCGTGTTCACTTCCCACTCGCCCGGTAGCAAAATCGGCTTATCATCATCATGCGGCGAGGCTTTCACCCACTCGGCAAAGGCTTCGGTCTGCGCGTTACAATCCGGCGCGCCGAAGAGTTCCGGGTTGATGATGATAGTGGTCATGCAGTTAAGAATGGCATCGGGACTGGTTTGTAACGTTTCCTGATGCGTCGTTTTACCGCCGGAAAGCGCCCCGCCAAGAATTTCACACATCGCTGCAAGGGCGTAGCCTTTATGTTCGGCAAAGGTCAACAGCGAACCCAACGGCGACTCCTGCATTACCGCCGGATTGGTCGTCGGCACGCCGTTAACGTCAATCAGGCAACCTGGCGGCACGGGGACGCCTTTATGCCAGGCGACGCGGGTTTTGCCAAATGCAATGGCGCTGGTGGCGTAATCAAGCAACAGCGGGAAATTATCTTTACGAGGGAAAACCACACAGAACGGATTGGTGCCAAAGCGGCTGTCGCGACCGTGGAACGGCGCGACCATTGGAATACCGACCACGCTAACAAAGTGGATAGAGACAAACCCCGCCGCTGCACACTGCTCCGCCCAGTAACCGATACGGCCGATATGATGCGAGTTATGTAGCGCCACGGCGGCAATACCGTGCTGATGCGCTTTCTCAATCCCCAGCGCCATCGCTTCATGTGCCGCGACCTGACCAAATGCGCGATCGCCATCGAGCGTGACCGCCGCCCCCGCCTCTTTAACGGTTTTGGCATGATGGTTAATTTGCAGGTGCCCCTGACTCCAGGAGCGTACATAGCTTGGGATCATGCCAATACCATGTGAATCATGCCCTGCCAGGTTTGCCGCGATTAAATGATCGGCAACTAATTTCGCTTCTTGTTCCTCGCTACCCATCTGACGAAATACAGCCTGAATAAAACTGTGCAGCGTCTGAGCATCAAAGCGATGACCACTTTCCATGGTTAACTCCTGTTTATGTTATGTGTTTGTTGTATTTTTATGCTGCACGCCGGGCGTGGGAAGGTCAATAAAGATGCAGGAATTTCATATTGCGGTGGGGTAAAAGCCGGATGACATGGCTCATCCGGCTGAGAAAAGAATTAAAATGCCTGATTAACGCGCGCCAGGCCGTCGCTGATAGTTGCCGCTTCACCCGTAGCCACCAGGCAGCAAGCCATCTGGATTTTCAGCGATTCGGGAATCGGTTCGCTGCCAGCAAGGCAACGCTCAATCCACTGCGCCGTGGTTTCCGGATCTTTTGCTTGTGGCAGTAACTCGCTACCAGCAGTGTCCTGTTTTTCATACAGCACCCGCATCCCTTCACGGTCAATGAGATTGATCTGCGGGCAGCGCTGCGGATTAGCATACACTTCACCTTCAGTACCATGCATTAGTAGCGCCCGCCCGCCGATATCGCTAAAGAACTTCGCGACGCGTCCAATGTATTCCGGATGCGAAACGCTGGAAAGACGCAGCGCCTCACCTTCGGCAAATGGCGTCGCCAGTTTCGCCAGGGTATGTGCACTGTTACGCACGCCCATCCGCCAGCGCATCGCCAGTTGTTTTTCCAGCGGCGGGCAAAACGCGCCGACTGGCATAAACACCGGTTGATGTTCGTCGAGCTTCGCCTGCGCCTGCCCGCCGTGCAACGTTGGCGTAATACCCATCAATTCAAAAATGGTTTCAGTCAGCACGCGGGTTGGATCTTCGCTAACCCCGTGAACCACCACAGGAAAACCGAGTTTGTGCAGGAGAATCGCCAACAACGGCGTCAGGTTGGCCTGTTTACGCGCGCCGTTGTAACTGGGGATGACAATCGGCATCGGCTTGCCTGCTGGCGGCGTCAGCTTGATGGTGTGATTTTGCATGGCTTCGTAAAAGCCGAGCATCTCTGCTTCCCCTTCTCCTTTGATACGCAGCGCAATCAATACGCCGCCCAACTCAAGGTCAGGGACTTCACCATTGAGCATATGAGCATACAGACCGCGCGCAGTATCCCGGTCTAAATCGCGCGCGTGGTTTTTCCCGCGCCCGATCTCTTTAATGATTTTGCGATAGTCCATTTACGACTCCTTACCTGACTCACATCATTAACGCCGCCGACGGCGTGGGGATTTCGTTTTTTCTTTCTTTTTAACTATACCTTCAGGGACTTCCGGTTGCTCTATCGGAAATACCGGTAATGCATCCAGTAGTCGCTTGCCATAATTTTTGGTCAGCAAGCGTTTGTCGTAGATAACCACTTCGCCCCAGCAACCGTGGCTTCGAATCAGTCGCCCAACCTGCTGAATCAGGTTAAACGAGGCGCTCGGCAGGCTTTGCACCTCAAACGGATAGCGGTTGAGGCTTTTCAGCCATTCCCCTTCGGTGATCACCACCGGGCTGTCGATGGGCGGAAAAGCGATTTTGTGGATATGCACCTGGCTGAGCAGATCACCTTTCAAATCAAGCCCTTCGGCAAATGACTGTAAGCCCACCAGCACGCTGCGCTCACCGTTGGCGACGCGTTTGCGGTGCAGTTCAACTAAACGGTAACGCGGCTGATCGCCCTGAACCAGCAACATCAGACGTAAATCCGTCACATAGTCGAGAAAGCGCTGCATCGCCCGTCCGCTGGCAAACAGTACCAACATACCGAGATGTTTTTTGCTCTCCACCTGCTTACGGAAAAAGGCCGCCATTTCGGCAATATGCTGCTCTTCGTTGTCGATGGAAGGCTCAACGCGCATCCGGGGAATAACAATTTTGCCCTGTTCGCAGTGGTTAAAGGGGGAATCCAGCGCCACAAAACGGTCGCCCGCTTTCTCTTTCAGACCACTCATCTCCTGCAAACGCGAAAAACTGTTCAGCGAACGCAAGGTTGCGGAGGTGACAATAATGTGCGGAATACTGCGCCACAGCAGCCTTTCCAGCTGATCGCTGACACGTATTCCCACGCAGTGAAACCAGAGGTGTAGCTGCCCTTCGCGCTCTTCCCGCGTCGCCCATTTGGTCACCGGTGCACCGGAAGATTGCGCCAGCGAAGCCAGCCGCCAGAGTTTGCTTTGCGCCTCGAACATCCCCAACGCGCGGTTCATCTGCAAAATCAACCGATGCAGACGTACAATGTCATGGCTGCCGGTTTTCTCACTTAAATCGTTAAGAAATAACTCCGCCAGGCCACGCAGCATCTCGGTGAGTTTTGCCAGCCGCTGGCAGATCTCCAGCACTTCATCTGGCAGTTCGCCCATCGCAAAACGGTGCTCTGCCTCCTGCCCGGCAGGCATGTAGAGATTGAGAATGTTGTTTAACGAGGCGATAAGCTCATACAACTCTTCACAATGCGCATTCAAACGTTCAGGGATCGCCAGCGGTGGGATGGTCTTCGGGCGAAACTGCTCCATGCAGGTAGCGACCAGTTTCGTGAACAAGTCCAGCTGTAGCCGATACCACGGCGCGGTGATTTCGGCGCTCATCTCAAGCGCATCCCGCGCCACATCCGGCAGGTGATGGCCTTCGTCCAGCACCAGCAGTAAATTTTTCGGGTCAGGCAATACCGCTTCGCTTTCCATCGCCGCCATCACCAGCGCATGGTTTGCCACCACCACTTCCGCTTCCTGAATCTCCCGACGAGCGACAAAAAACGGGCATTCACGATAGTAGTAACAATTGCGGTTGAGGCAGCTGGCTTTGTCGGTACTTAAACGACGCCAGAGATCGTCATCTATAGCGATATCAGTATGATCGCGCAGACCATCCCATTTATAAGTATCGAGATCGCCCTTCAGCTTCGCACAACGTTTTTGCTCTTCCTGATTGTTCGGCGTCAGTTCGTCGTCAAGAAACGCCAGCAGATCCTGTTGCGTGGGTTCAGTACTGGCGAGCGCCGTCAGATTACGCGGACAAACGTAGCGCCCACGCCCAAAAGCGGCAGTGAATTTAAGATCGGGAATGATCTTTTTCAGCAGCGGTAAATCTTTGCTGTAAATCTGATCCTGCAATGCCACGTTGGCGGTACTCACCACCAGCGTTTTTTGCTCTTCGCGGGCAATGGCGATGCCGGGAATCAAATAAGAGAGCGTTTTCCCAACGCCGGTGGGGGCTTCAATCGCCAGATGTCGCCCTTCTTCTCCGGCCAGCGTTTTGGCGACGTCCGCAATCATCTGCCGCTGCGGCGCACGGGGAATAAAGTCGGGGATCTGTTCCTGAAGCGCCTTATACCAGGCGGCAATTTGCGCTTTAAGCGCGGCGGTTAATGCCATGAGAAAACCTGAAATACTGTATAAACAGCCAATATTGTGGCATTTTTCGGTTTTCAGGGGTAATGGTTTTTCTGTTTCTGGAAAGCGGCTCGCAATAACCACCAACATAATGCGGTTTAATGCCCGTTCGAGCACAAAGGATCCAACACGTCATGCAAGACACCATCATAAATTTCTACAGCACCAGCGATGACTACGGTGATTTTTCTAACTTTGCCGCCTGGCCCATCAAGGTTGACGGGAAAACCTGGCCTACCTCAGAACACTATTTTCAGGCACAAAAATTCCTTGATGAAAAATACCGCGAAGAGATCCGTCGGGTTTCTTCCCCTATGGTCGCCGCACGCATGGGGCGCGATCGTTCTAAGCCTCTGCGTAAAAACTGGGAGTCGGTCAAAGAACAGGTGATGCGAAAAGCACTTCGCGCTAAATTCGAACAGCATGCAGAACTGCGTGCGCTCTTGCTGGCAACCGCGCCCGCAAAACTGGTTGAGCATACGGAAAACGATGCTTACTGGGGAGACGGTGGTCATGGTAAGGGCAAGAATCGACTGGGCTACCTTTTAATGGAGTTGCGCGAACAATTGGCTATAGAGAAGTAACGTCTCGGTGGCTTATGGGCGGTAAAACAGATAAATTTTTTCCCGTGTTCTCAAATTGCTGACAAGTGCTTGTTGTGAAATGCCGGATGCGGCGTAAACGCCTTATCCGGCCTACAAAAGCATGCAAATTCAATATATTGCAGAGTTCACGTAGGCCTGATAAGCGTAGCGCATCAGGCAGTTTTGCGTTTGTTCATCAGCCTGATGCCGGGCATAGCCCGGCATAAAAGATTACTGCGCAGCGGCAGGTTTACGCGGACGGCGGCGACGTTGTTGTTCGCCTGCCGGTTTGGCATCGCCGAGGCGGCGAGACGGTTTTTCTGCAGGTTTCGCGCTTGCAGATTTTGCGCCACCTTCCCCACGGCGTGGTTGCTGTTGACCGCGACCACCACCTTGCCCACGACCGCCGCCGCCACGTTGCTGGCGACCGTTCTGGATCGGTTCGGCTTTGATTGACGGGTCCGGCTCATAGCCCGGAATCGCAATGCGCGGGATCTCTTTTTTCAGCAGTTTTTCGATATCACGCAGCAGTTTGTGTTCATCAACACACACCAGCGACAACGCTTCACCGGTAGCAGCCGCACGACCGGTACGCCCGATACGGTGGACATAATCTTCAGGTACGTTTGGCAGTTCATAGTTGACGACGTGCGGCAGCTCTTCAATATCCAGGCCGCGCGCAGCGATGTCAGTTGCCACCAGTACACGAATATCGCCCGATTTAAAATCAGCCAGCGCACGAGTACGCGCACCTTGCGATTTATTGCCGTGGATCGCCGCACTACGGATGCCATCTTTATTGAGCTGTTCAGCCAGATGGTTAGCGCCGTGTTTGGTACGGGTAAACACCAGCACCTGCTGCCAGTTCCCTTTCCCAATCATGTGCGACAGCAATTCGCGTTTGCGTTTCTTATCGACAAAGTGAACGTGCTGGGTCACCTGATCAGACGCGGTATTGCGGCGTGCCACTTCGATTTCCAGCGGGTTGTGCAACAGTTTTTCCGCCAGGGCTTTAATATCGTCAGAGAAGGTCGCGGAGAATAACAGGTTCTGGCGCTTCGCAGGTAGTTTTGTTAACACGCGACGGATATCGTGGATAAAGCCCATGTCGAGCATGCGGTCAGCTTCATCGAGGACGAGGATTTCAACCTGATCCAGCTTCACTGCATTCTGATGTTCCAGGTCCAGCAAACGTCCCGGGGTTGCCACCAGCACATCAACGCCGCCACGCAGTTTCATCATCTGCGGGTTAATACTCACACCACCAAACACCACCAGCGAACGAATGTTCAGGTATTTGCTGTAATCACGGACGTTTTCGCCAATCTGCGCCGCCAGTTCACGGGTCGGGGTAAGAATGAGCGCACGTACCGGACGACGCCCTTTGGCGTGCGGCTGGCGAGTGATCAGGTGTTGCAACAGCGGCAGCGTAAAGCCCGCTGTTTTGCCGGTGCCGGTCTGGGCGCTAGCCATCAGGTCGCGGCCTTCCAGCACCGCAGGGATCGCCTGCTGCTGAATAGGGGTGGGTTCACGGTAACCCTGCTCGGCAACGGCGCGCAGGATATCAGGGCTTAAACCCAAAGAATCGAAAGACATAACTACTCCGAACCGCCCCGACCGTTACCGGTGTAGTTTTCAGGGAGATACTGAAAAGGAAAATGACAAAAACCACAATGTCATGAGGGAGCGGAGTGTAGCAGTTTTTGTGACGCAGCGCATAAATTATCCCTGTGACTGGCGTTGCTAAAATTCTTAGCCATACTGGACAACTCCCCTATGGAGTCATAATCTTAATCAATCATTTGATTAAGAATGGACTGTGCGATGAATAATCCTGCCATGACAATCAAGGGTGAACAGGCGAAAAAACAGCTGATTGCTGCCGCACTGGCGCAGTTTGGTGAATATGGAATGAACGCCACCACTCGCGAGATAGCCGCCCAGGCCGGGCAGAATATCGCTGCCATCACCTACTACTTCGGTTCGAAAGAAGATTTGTACCTCGCCTGCGCCCAGTGGATTGCCGATTTTATTGGCGAGCAGTTCCGTCCGCATGCCGAGGAAGCCGAACGCTTGTTCGCGCAACCACAGCCTGATCGGGCTGCCATCCGTGAACTGATCCTTCGCGCCTGCAGGAACATGATTAAGCTGCTCACCCAGGATGACACCGTCAACCTCAGCAAGTTTATCTCCCGTGAGCAGCTCTCTCCCACGGCAGCCTACCACCTGGTGCACGAACAGGTGATTAGTCCGCTACACAGCCACCTGACACGCCTGATTGCCGCCTGGACCGGCTGCGACGCCAATGACACCCGCATGATCCTTCATACCCATGCGTTGATTGGTGAGATTCTGGCGTTCCGTCTTGGCAAAGAAACAATTCTGTTACGTACCGGCTGGACCGCGTTCGATGAAGAAAAGACCGAACTGATCAACCAGACGGTGACCTGTCATATCGACCTGATTTTGCAAGGATTATCGCAAAGGAGTTTGTAGTGATGAAAAAACCTGTCGTGATCGGATTGGCGGTAGTGGTACTTGCCGCCGTGGTTGCCGGAGGCTACTGGTGGTATCAAAGCCGCCAGGATAACGGCCTGACGCTGTATGGCAACGTGGATATTCGTACGGTAAATCTTAGTTTCCGTGTTGGGGGGCGCGTTGAATCGCTGGCGGTGGACGAAGGTGATGCTATCAAAGCGGGCCAGGTGCTGGGCGAACTGGATCACAAGCCGTATGAGATTGCCCTGATGCAGGCGAAAGCGGGTGTTTCGGTGGCACAGGCGCAGTATGACCTGATGCTTGCCGGGTATCGCAATGAAGAAATCGCTCAGGCCGCCGCAGCGGTGAAACAGGCGCAAGCCGCCTATGACTATGCGCAGAACTTCTATAACCGCCAGCAAGGGTTGTGGAAAAGCCGCACTATTTCGGCAAATGACCTGGAAAATGCCCGCTCCTCGCGCGACCAGGCGCAGGCAACGCTGAAATCAGCACAGGATAAATTGCGTCAGTACCGTTCCGGTAACCGTGAACAGGACATCGCTCAGGCGAAAGCCAGCCTCGAACAGGCGCAGGCGCAACTGGCGCAGGCGGAGTTGAATTTACAGGACTCAACGTTGATAGCCCCGTCTGATGGCACGCTGTTAACGCGCGCGGTGGAGCCAGGCACGGTCCTCAATGAAGGTGGCACGGTGTTTACCGTTTCACTAACGCGTCCGGTGTGGGTGCGCGCTTATGTTGATGAACGTAATCTTGACCAGGCCCAGCCGGGGCGCAAAGTGCTGCTTTATACCGATGGTCGCCCGGACAAGCCGTATCACGGGCAGATTGGTTTCGTTTCGCCGACTGCTGAATTTACCCCGAAAACCGTCGAAACGCCGGATCTGCGTACCGACCTCGTCTATCGCCTGCGTATTGTGGTGACCGACGCCGATGATGCGTTACGCCAGGGAATGCCAGTGACGGTACAATTCGGTGACGAGGCAGGACATGAATGATGCCGTTATCACGCTGAACGGCCTGGAAAAACGCTTTCCGGGCATGGACAAGCCCGCCGTCGCGCCGCTCGATTGTACCATTCACGCCGGTTATGTGACGGGGTTGGTGGGGCCGGACGGTGCAGGTAAAACCACGCTGATGCGGATGTTGGCGGGATTACTGAAACCCGACAGCGGCAGTGCCACGGTGATTGGCTTTGATCCGATCAAAAACGACGGCGCGCTGCACGCCGTGCTCGGTTATATGCCGCAGAAATTTGGTCTGTATGAAGATCTCACGGTGATGGAGAACCTCAATCTGTACGCGGATTTGCGCAGCGTCACCGGCGAGGCACGTAAGCAAACTTTTGCTCGCCTGCTGGAGTTTACGTCTCTTGGGCCGTTTACCGGACGCCTGGCGGGCAAGCTCTCCGGTGGGATGAAACAAAAACTCGGTCTGGCCTGTACCCTGGTGGGCGAACCGAAAGTGTTGCTGCTCGATGAACCCGGCGTCGGCGTTGACCCTATCTCACGGCGCGAACTGTGGCAGATGGTGCATGAGCTGGCGGGCGAAGGGATGTTAATCCTCTGGAGTACCTCGTATCTCGACGAAGCCGAGCAGTGCCGTGACGTGTTACTGATGAACGAAGGCGAGTTGCTGTATCAGGGAGAACCAAAAGCCCTGACACAAACCATGGCCGGACGCAGCTTTCTGATGACCAGTCCACACGAGGGCAACCGCAAACTGTTGCAACGCGCCTTGAAACTGCCGCAGGTCAGCGACGGCATGATTCAGGGGAAATCGGTACGTCTGATCCTCAAAAAAGAGGCCACACCAGACGATATTCGCCATGCCGACGGGATGCCGGAAATCAACATCAACGAAACTACGCCGCGTTTTGAAGATGCGTTTATTGATTTGCTGGGCGGTGCCGGAACCTCGGAATCGCCGCTGGGCGCAATATTACATACGGTAGAAGGCACACCCGGCGAGACGGTGATCGAAGCGAAAGAACTGACCAAGAAATTTGGGGATTTTGCCGCCACCGATCACGTCAACTTTGCCGTTAAACGTGGGGAGATTTTTGGTTTGCTGGGGCCAAACGGCGCGGGTAAATCGACCACCTTTAAGATGATGTGCGGTTTGCTGGTGCCGACTTCCGGCCAGGCGCTGGTGCTGGGGATGGATCTGAAAGAGAGTTCCGGTAAAGCGCGCCAGCATCTCGGCTATATGGCGCAAAAATTTTCGCTCTACGGTAACCTGACGGTCGAACAGAATTTACGCTTTTTCTCTGGTGTGTATGGCTTACGCGGTCGGGCGCAGAACGAAAAAATCTCCCGCATGAGCGAGGCGTTCGGCCTGAAAAGTATCGCCTCCCACGCCACCGATGAACTGCCATTAGGTTTTAAACAGCGGCTGGCGCTGGCCTGTTCGCTGATGCATGAACCGGACATTCTGTTTCTCGACGAACCGACTTCCGGCGTTGACCCCCTCACCCGCCGTGAATTTTGGCTGCACATCAACAGCATGGTAGAGAAAGGCGTCACGGTGATGGTCACCACCCACTTTATGGATGAAGCGGAATATTGCGACCGCATCGGCCTGGTGTACCGCGGGAAATTAATCGCCAGCGGCACGCCGGACGATTTGAAAGCACAGTCGGCTAACGATGAGCAACCCGATCCCACCATGGAGCAAGCCTTTATTCAGTTGATCCACGACTGGGATAAGGAGCATAGCAATGAGTAACCCGATCCTGTCCTGGCGTCGCGTACGGGCGCTGTGCGTTAAAGAGACGCGGCAGATCGTTCGCGATCCGAGTAGCTGGCTGATTGCGGTAGTGATCCCGCTGCTACTGCTGTTTATTTTTGGTTACGGCATTAACCTCGACTCCAGCAAGCTGCGGGTCGGGATTTTACTGGAACAGCGTAGCGAAGCGGCGCTGGATTTCACCCACACCATGACCGGTTCGCCCTACATCGACGCCACCATCAGCGATAACCGTCAGGAACTGATCGCCAAAATGCAGGCGGGGAAAATTCGCGGTCTGGTGGTTATTCCGGTGGATTTTGCGGAACAGATGGAGCGCGCCAACGCCACCGCACCGATTCAGGTGATCACCGACGGCAGTGAGCCGAATACCGCTAACTTTGTACAGGGGTATGTCGAAGGGATCTGGCAGATCTGGCAAATGCAGCGAGCGGAGGACAACGGGCAGACTTTTGAACCGCTTATTGATGTACAAACCCGCTACTGGTTTAACCCGGCGGCGATTAGCCAGCACTTCATTATCCCCGGTGCGGTGACCATTATCATGACGGTCATCGGCGCGATTCTCACCTCGCTGGTGGTGGCGCGAGAATGGGAACGCGGCACCATGGAGGCTCTGCTCTCTACGGAGATTACCCGCACGGAACTGCTGCTGTGTAAGCTGATCCCTTATTACTTTCTCGGGATGCTGGCGATGTTGCTGTGTATGCTGGTGTCAGTGTTTATTCTCGGCGTGCCGTATCGCGGGTCGCTGCTGATTCTGTTTTTTATCTCCAGCCTGTTTTTACTCAGTACCCTGGGGATGGGGCTGCTGATTTCCACGATTACCCGCAACCAGTTCAATGCCGCTCAGGTCGCCCTGAACGCCGCTTTTCTGCCGTCGATTATGCTTTCCGGCTTTATTTTTCAGATCGACAGTATGCCCGCGGTGATCCGCGCGGTGACGTACATTATTCCCGCTCGTTATTTCGTCAGCACCCTGCAAAGCCTGTTCCTCGCCGGGAATATTCCAGTGGTGCTGGTGGTAAACGTGCTGTTTTTGATCGCTTCGGCGGTGATGTTTATCGGCCTGACGTGGCTGAAAACCAAACGTCGGCTGGATTAGGGAGAAGAGCATGTTTCATCGCTTATGGACGTTAATCCGCAAAGAGTTGCAGTCGTTGCTGCGCGAACCGCAAACCCGCGCGATTCTGATTTTACCCGTGCTAATTCAGGTGATCCTGTTCCCGTTCGCCGCCACGCTGGAAGTGACTAACGCCACCATCGCCATCTACGATGAAGATAACGGCGAGCATTCGGTGGAGCTGACCCAACGTTTTGCCCGCGCCAGCGCCTTTACTCATGTGCTGCTGCTGAAAAGCCCACAGGAGATCCGCCCAACCATCGACACACAAAAGGCGTTACTACTGGTGCGTTTCCCGGCTGACTTCTCGCGCAAACTGGATACCTTCCAGACCGCGCCTTTGCAGTTGATCCTCGACGGGCGTAACTCCAACAGTGCGCAAATTGCCGCCAACTACCTGCAACAGATCGTCAAAAATTATCAGCAGGAGCTGCTGGAAGGAAAACCGAAACCTAACAACAGCGAGCTGGTGGTACGCAACTGGTATAACCCGAATCTCGACTACAAATGGTTTGTGGTGCCGTCACTGATCGCCATGATCACCACTATCGGCGTAATGATCGTCACTTCACTTTCCGTCGCCCGCGAACGTGAACAAGGTACGCTCGATCAGCTACTGGTTTCGCCGCTCACCACCTGGCAGATCTTCATCGGCAAAGCCGTACCGGCGTTAATTGTCGCCACCTTCCAGGCCACCATTGTGCTGGCGATTGGTATCTGGGCGTATCAAATCCCCTTCGCCGGATCGCTGGCGCTGTTCTACTTTACGATGGTGATTTATGGTTTATCGCTGGTGGGATTCGGTCTGTTGATTTCATCACTCTGTTCAACACAACAGCAGGCGTTTATCGGCGTGTTTGTCTTTATGATGCCCGCCATTCTCCTTTCCGGTTACGTTTCTCCGGTGGAAAACATGCCGGTATGGCTGCAAAACCTGACGTGGATTAACCCTATTCGCCACTTTACGGACATTACCAAGCAGATTTATTTGAAGGATGCGAGTCTGGATATTGTGTGGAATAGTTTGTGGCCGCTACTGGTGATAACGGCCACGACAGGGTCAGCGGCGTACGCGATGTTTAGACGTAAGGTGATGTAACTTCTTATCTTTCGCCAGCAAAGACACTACCGCCGGGCCGGCAAGGATTGCCAGCCCTGCAATTGCCAGCAAAAAGTTGTTTTCCAGAACGCGGGACAACAGCCACAGCACAATCAGCGCTGCGCCAAAATACCAGGTCGTGGTCAGCTCTTCCAGCACGTCTGCCACCTCACGCCAGCGTTGCTCGGGGTGGCGCTGAAACACCAGCATCATCACTACCGTGACACAATACAGTGCGCATAATCCCACGCCGACGTGAACCAGAGTCTTACTCATCCAGCCCACCACCAGCAGCGCCACTACCAGTAAATGCAACATAATCTGCCAGCAACTTAGACCCGTTGCGACACGAACACGTTGTTGCCACTTCATGGCTTCTCTCCTGAAGAATTTATCTCTACTTACTCAGAGTACCGAACTTTACGGAAAATTCCGTAAGACCGCACCTTTTTGTGACGCCGACTACACTATTTCAATGAGATAAGAGGCAAAGACAGGAAAATTATGCCCGATCAAACACAACAATTTTCGTTCAAGGTGCTCACCATCAATATTCACAAAGGCTTTACCGCGTTTAACCGACGCTTCATTTTGCCGGAACTTCGCGACGCCGTGCGTACCGTCAGCGCCGATATTGTTTGCCTGCAGGAAGTGATGGGCGCGCACGAAGTTCATCCGCTGCATGTGGAAAACTGGCCCGATACCTCGCACTACGAGTTTCTCGCCGACACTATGTGGAGCGATTTTGCCTACGGTCGCAATGCCGTATACCCGGAAGGGCATCACGGCAACGCCGTACTGTCGCGTTATCCCATTGAACATTATGAGAATCGCGATGTTTCGGTCGATGGTGCGGAAAAGCGCGGCGTGCTCTACTGCCGCATTGTGCCGCCGATGACCGGAAAAGCGATTCATGTGATGTGCGTACATCTGGGCCTGCGTGAGGCGCACCGTCAGGCGCAGCTTGCGATGCTCGCCGAATGGGTGAATGAGCTACCGGACGGCGAACCGGTATTGGTGGCGGGTGATTTCAATGACTGGCGGCAAAAAGCTAATCATCCGTTAAAAGTGCAGGCCGGACTGGATGAGATTTTTACCCGCGCCCACGGACGCCCGGCGCGCACGTTTCCGGTGCAATTTCCTCTACTACGACTGGACAGGATCTACGTCAAAAATGCCAGCGCCAGCGCGCCAACCGCGTTGCCGCTGCGGACATGGCGACACCTTTCTGATCATGCCCCTTTAAGTGCGGAGATTCATTTATGAAATGTAGCTGGCGCGAAGGCAATAAGATCCAGTTGCTGGAAAACGGCGAGCAATATTATCCCGCGGTGTTTAAGGCGATTGGCGAGGCACAAGAACGCATCATTCTTGAAACGTTTATCTGGTTTGAGGATGACGTCGGCAAACAACTGCATGCGGCACTACTGGCAGCAGCGCAACGCGGGGTTAAAGCGGAAGTCTTGCTGGATGGCTACGGTTCGCCGGATCTCAGCGATGAGTTTGTCAATGAACTGACGGCAGCTGGCGTAGTGTTCCGCTACTACGATCCCCGCCCTCGCCTTTTTTGGTATGCGCACCAATGTGTTTCGCCGGATGCATCGCAAAATTGTGGTGATCGACGCGCGTATAGCCTTTATTGGCGGGCTGAATTACTCCGCCGAGCATATGTCCAGCTACGGTCCAGAGGCTAAACAGGATTACGCGGTACGCCTTGAAGGGCCGATTGTCGAAGATATTCTCCAGTTTGAGCTGGAAAACCTGCCTGGACAGAGCGCGGCACGACGCTGGTGGCGACGTCATCACAAAGCGGAAGAGAACCGCCAGCCGGGAGAAGCGCAGGTATTGCTGGTCTGGCGCGATAACGAAGAACATCGCGATGATATTGAACGCCATTATTTGAAAATGCTCACTCAGGCGCGGCGGGAAGTGATTATCGCCAACGCCTACTTCTTCCCCGGCTATCGATTTTTACACGCCTTGCGTAAAGCGGCACGGCGCGGGGTGCGGATCAAACTGATCATTCAGGGCGAACCGGATATGCCGATTGTCAGAGTCGGTGCGCGCTTGCTGTATAACTATCTGGTTAAAGGCGGCGTTCAGGTTTTTGAGTACCGCCGCCGCCCGCTCCACGGCAAAGTGGCATTGATGGACGATCACTGGGCGACAGTAGGGTCCAGTAATCTCGATCCGCTCAGTTTGTCACTGAATCTCGAAGCAAATGTCATCATCCACGATCGTCATTTTAACCAGACGCTGCGCGATAATCTGAACGGCATTATTGCCGCAGATTGTCAGCAGGTGGATGAAACCATGCTGCCCAAACGCACCTGGTGGAACCTGACCAAAAGCGTGCTGGCGTTCCACTTTTTACGCCACTTCCCGGCGCTGGTTGGCTGGCTTCCGGCACACACGCCACGTCTGGCGCAGGTTGATCCGCCCGCACAACCGACAATGGAAACGCAGGATCGGGTAGAAACTGAAAACACGGGGGTAAAACCCTGATGAGTAAATCACACCCGCGCTGGCGCTTAGCAAAGAAGATCCTCACCTGGCTGTTTTTTATCGCGGTGATTGTGTTGCTGGTGGTCTACGCCAAAAAAGTGGACTGGGAAGAGGTCTGGAAGGTCATCCGCGACTACAATCGCGTTGCGCTGCTTAGTGCGGTCGGGCTGGTGGTCGTCAGCTATCTGATTTACGGCTGCTATGACCTGCTCGCCCGCTTTTACTGCGGTCACAAACTGGCGAAGCGCCAGGTGATGCTGGTGTCGTTTATCTGCTACGCCTTCAACCTGACGCTCAGTACCTGGGTCGGCGGCATTGGTATGCGCTATCGTTTGTACTCTCGTCTGGGGTTGCCCGGTAGCACTATTACGCGGATTTTCTCGCTCAGTATTACCACCAACTGGCTGGGCTACATTTTACTGGCAGGGATTATCTTTACCGCAGGCGTGGTGGAGTTGCCGGATCACTGGTATGTCGATCAAACTACGCTGCGTATTCTCGGCATTGGCTTACTGATGATTATCGCGGTTTATTTGTGGTTTTGCGCTTTCGCGAAGCACCGCCATATGACCATCAAAGGGCAAAAGCTGGTGCTGCCTTCATGGAAATTCGCCCTCGCTCAGATGCTGATTTCCAGCGTTAACTGGATGGTAATGGGGGCGATTATCTGGCTGTTACTTGGTCAAAGCGTGAACTATTTCTTTGTACTGGGCGTGTTACTGGTTAGTAGTATTGCTGGCGTCATCGTGCATATTCCGGCGGGGATCGGTGTGCTGGAAGCGGTGTTTATCGCACTACTGGCTGGGGAGCATACCTCCAAAGGTACAATTATCGCCGCCCTACTCGCTTACCGTGTGCTGTATTACTTTATCCCACTGCTGCTGGCGCTGATCTGTTACCTGTTGCTGGAAAGCCAGGCGAAGAAGCTACGGGCGAAAAATGAAGCGGCGATGTGAAGTTTAGTTAAGTTCTTTAGTATGTGCATTTACGGCTAATGAAAAAAACGCGTATGCCTTTGCCAGACAAGCGTTATAGCTATCGCGGCAAGTATCCCAAAGAAGCCGATAAAATAGTAATAGAGTGTTAATGCACCTGTAAAAGCGCAACGAACCGGACTCCACAACTCTTCACTATGGCATTTCCCCGCCAATTCAAGGAGCTTATTTCGTCCATGCGAGATAATGCCTGACCATAACACAATCATTAAGCAACTTATTATCCAAATGGGCCGTTCACTCATTAATGCCGCATTCACGATGATTACCAGGGCCAACCCTGTCAACGTCATCATAATGATAAAACGGTGAGAACCAGGATCAACATTAAATAATAAACCGGCCAGCATACTGATTAAAAACATCGCGCCCGCAGTGCTGAACACGATGATAATGGCATATACAGGAACTAAACTTGCAACGACAATCGCCACCAAAGAGAGTAAAAACAGATATATTACGCCCGCGATGGCGGCATTTATCTTGTTGATATCCTTACTTAAGCCATACATACAAAGTAATAATAACCCTATGGCGACATACATTGGTGGTGAATCATATTTGGTTGCCGTAATTTCGATATACTTAGCTCCCCAGGCTAGTCCTGCGGTTGCCACCAAACCTAAAGCGGTAATGAGCCATATACCGTTTAATATCCTGGCCTCGTGCTGAAAATCTAATTTATTGCTGTTTTGCGAGTATGATTCCATTCTTTTAGTTATCCTTAGAAAAAATATTAATATTCACCATCAATAAATTTAAAACCACGCATACAAAATACTTTTGCATTTATGGATACAGAAAACGCTTCCGCTCGTCCATAAGGCATATTTTATACCTGGTACTTGTTAAGTGTCGTTTTTAGTAAGAAAAAAATCCCGACACATGGCCGGGATAGTGATGGTGAAAAAGAATTAACGGCGGTTGCCGAAGATCCGCAACAACATCAGGAACAGGTTGATGAAGTCCAGATACAAGGTTAACGCGCCAAGAATGGAATATTTGCGCAGGTTCGACGTGTCGCGGGTATCAATCTGCTCACCCATATTTTTCAGTTTCTGCGTGTCATACGCCGTCAATCCGACAAAGACAATCACGCCGATGTAGGTAACTGCCCACATCAATGCTTCGCTTTTCAACCAGAAGTTGACCAGCGATGCCAGCACAATGCCGATTAACGCCATAAACAGCATATTGCCAAAGCCACTTAAATCGCGCTTCGTGGTGTAACCGTACAGGCTCATTGCGCCGAACATCCCGGCAGTAACGACGAAAGTACTGGCGATAGAAGCAGCGGTATAGACAATGAATATACTGGAAAGCGTAAGACCCGTCAGCGCCGAATAAAGCATAAAGAGCATCGTCGTTACACCTGCGCTCAGCTTTTGAATCATCGCTGATAACACAATAACCAATGCTAATTGCGCGATGATCAGACCGATTAAAAAGACACGGTTAGTGAACAACAGCTCCATCACGGCCGCGGAATTAGCCGCATACCAGGCAACAAATGCGGTCAGCAACAAGCCAACGGTCATCCAGCCATAGACTTGAGCCATATAAGTTTGCAAGCCAGCCCGGGGTTGTACGATTGAATCAGAACGTGGGAATCTGTCCATGACGATCTCCTGAAGATATAAGGAATATCTTAAGGATACTGCAAAATGATGAGGCTGTGCATCGACGCAGCGTAAACGTATGTACTGAGCGGTGAAATTGCCGGACGCAGCGGTGCCTTATCCGGCTAACAAAAAAACTACCAGCGTTTTGCCGCCTGCTGATCGCTCTCCCGAGCTTCAACCCAGCGGTCGCCTTCCGGCGTGGCTTCGCGCTTCCAGAACGGTGCGCGGGTTTTGAGATAATCCATAATAAACTGCCCGGCTTCAAACGCACTGCTGCGATGCGCACTGGTGACACCGACAAAAACGATTTCATCGCCCGGCCATAATTCCCCGATGCGGTGAATCACAGTGACGCGCCCCAGCGGCCAGCGGTTACGCGCTTCATCAACAATTTCTGCCAGTGCTTTTTCAGTCATCCCCGGATAGTGTTCGAGGGTTAATGCGTTGACGCTGTCGCCCAGGTTATGGTTGCGCACCTTACCAGTAAAGGTGACTACCGCACCGTCTTCGTCACGCTCCGCCAGCCACGGGTACTCTTCTCCTACGCTGAACGGCTGCGGACCAACAACAATTTTGGTTTCTGCCATCTTAACCTCCGGTTACCGGCGGGAAGAAAGCTACTTCGTCGCCGTCAGTCAGCGGATGGTCAAAACTCACCAGCGTCTGGTTGACGGCAGCCAGTAATTTGCCATCTTCCAGCGCCAGCGCCCAGCGATCGCTCTGCGCAGCCATGTGCTGGCGTAACGCTTCAACAGTTGGGAAATCCGCAGCCACTTCGGTTGCATCTGTTCCCACCAACTCGCGCACCTGGGCGAAAAAAAGAACTTTAATCATCCGCTTCCACCTTAAAGTCACCCGACTTGCCGCCGCTCTTCGCCAGCAAACGTACCGGACCAATCACCATATCTTTTTGCACCGCTTTGCACATGTCATAAATGGTCAGCGCCGCCACGGAGGCCGCGGTTAATGCTTCCATTTCGACACCGGTTTTCCCGGTCAGGCGGCATAAGGTTTCTATACGCACCCGATTGTGCTCCGGCTCGGCCTGTAAATTGACTTCAACTTTGCTGAGCATCAGCGGATGACAGAGCGGGATCAGATCCCAGGTGCGTTTTGCCGCCTGAATACCGGCAATACGCGCAGTGGCAAATACGTCGCCTTTGTGGTGGCGACCATCAATAATCATCGCCAGCGTCTCGCTGCGCATGGTGACAAAGGCTTCCGCCCGCGCTTCACGCACGGTTTCCGCTTTGGCGGAGACATCCACCATGTGCGCTTCGCCAGCGGCGTTGATATGGGTCAGTTGCGACATACTTATTTCTTCAAATGTGGATGGAAATTACACGGACGCGTACGGGCATCCAGCTGCGGCGCGATGATATTTTCCCATGCGGTACGGCACGCTTTGGTCGAACCCGGCATGGCGAAAATCAGCGTTTTGTTGGCGACGCCCGCTACCGCACGAGATTGCAACGTGGAAGTGCCAATCTCTTCAAACGACAACATCCGGAACACTTCACCAAAACCTTCAACTTCACGGTCGAACAACGGCAGCAATGCTTCGGGAGCCTGATCACCTTCCGTCAGGCCAGTACCACCCGTAATCAATACCACTTGTACATCGTCGCTGGCGATCCACGCAGATACCTGAGCGCGAATAGCGTAGCGGTTTTCTTTCACAATGGCTTTATCGACAACGTGATGGCCCGCTTCTTGCGCCGAATCGCGCAGATAGTGACCGGAGGTATCGTCTTCTTCACCGCGACGATTAGAAACCGTAAGAATAGCAATACGGGTCGGGATAAATTCAGTGCTTACCTGACTCATCTGATCTCTCCTTTTGACGTTTTAGCCGCCAATGTACGATAAGTTTTGCGTAATACCGGTGTTGTTTTGATGCAGGAAATGGGTCTGTTTCTTCTCCCGCAGCGCCGCTGAAATACGCGCTTCCAGCGCCTGTTGCTGGGTATCGTCTTCCAGCAGATCGCGCAGGTTAACGCCGCCTTCACCAAACAGGCAGAGATGGAGTTTACCAATGGAGGAAACGCGCAGGCGGTTGCAAGTGGCGCAGAAGTCTTTTTCATACGGCATGATAAGGCCAATCTCTCCGGCGTAATCTGGATGGCAAAAGACTTGCGCGGGACCGTCGCTGCGTTGACGTAATTGGTGGATCCAGCCGCGACGCAGTAGCTCGTCACGCAGAACCTGACCAGAGATGTGATGCTTACGGAAGAGCTCGCTGCCCTCGCCCGTTTCCATCAGTTCGATGAAACGCAGCTGGATAGGGCGATGCTGGATCCAGTTCAGAAAGGTGTCGAGCTGGTGATGATTAACATCACGCATCAGCACGGTATTGACTTTGACCTTCTCAAAACCGGCCTCAAATGCAGCATCAATCCCTGCCATGACCTGGTTGAATTTATCCTGCCCGGTAATAGCGTGAAACTGGCGGGCGTCCAGACTGTCGACACTGACGTTAATGCCAGTAAGTCCCGCATCGCGCCAGCTCGCCACATCGCGTTCCAGACGGTAACCATTGGTTGTGACCGCAATCTGGCGGATAGCGTCGTTTTCCCGCACAGCGGCGATGATATCGGTAAAGTCGCGGCGTAAAGACGGCTCTCCTCCTGTCAGGCGCACTTTTTCGGTGCCCAGTCTGGCGAAGGCGCGCGTAACCCGGCGAATTTCATCGACGGTAAGAAAGCCTTTATTGGTGACGCCGCTCGGTTTGTAGCCATCCGGCAGGCAGTAGGTGCAACGAAAGTTACACACATCGGTAATCGACAGGCGCAAGTAGTAAAACTTACGCGCAAATGCATCAGTCAGTTGTGAAGCCATGTACACCTTTCCAGATACGGGAGGCGAAGTCATTTCTTCCTTCGCCCTGGTGGCAATCTTTACGAGCATTGTCACGGCCAAAGCACCGTATCAGTTGACCCAGGTGCAGAGGCTAGAGTGTTTAGTGGTTATGCCGATACTAGCGTGTAAATGAGATTTTTACCATCCACACTTTCGCTATGTAATCATGTATATAGCGTCATGATCGTGCTATTTCGCTACAGAATAAGGGAAAATGGCGGTTTTACTTTGATATACATCATCAGGGAGGCATAGCGTGCATCGTCCTTTAGAGGTAGAAGAAAATAGTTTGTATCCTCAATATTGGCAGGTTAATTGCTGTTTCCCCGCAATTTGCGCTACTGTAGCGCGGATAATCTGACTCCAGGAAACTATATGCGCAATCGTACGCTGGCTGATCTTGATCGTGTCGTTGCTCTCGGCGGAGGGCATGGACTGGGACGCGTTCTCTCATCACTTTCGTCTTTGGGTTCTCGTTTAACGGGTATCGTCACCACCACCGATAATGGTGGCTCGACGGGGCGTATTCGCCGTTCAGAAGGCGGCATTGCCTGGGGCGATATGCGCAACTGCCTCAACCAGCTGATAACGGAACCGAGCGTCGCCTCCGCGATGTTTGAATACCGTTTTGGTGGCAATGGCGAACTTTCCGGTCATAATCTCGGAAACTTGATGTTAAAGGCGCTGGATCACCTTAGCGTGCGGCCTCTGGAAGCCATCAATTTAATTCGTAATCTGCTGAAAGTGGATACGCATTTGATTCCAATGTCAGAGCATCCTGTTGATCTGATGGCGATTGACGATCAGGGGCATGAAGTTTACGGCGAGGTCAATATCGACCAGTTAACTACGCCGATTCAAGAGTTATTGTTAACGCCTAATGTACCCGCAACGCGTGAGGCGGTTCACGCTATCAATGAAGCGGATCTCATCATTATTGGGCCTGGCAGTTTTTATACCAGCCTGATGCCAATTCTGCTGCTGAAGGAAATCGCCCAGGCATTACGCCGCACGCCAGCGCCGATGGTTTATATCGGCAATCTGGGGCGTGAGTTGAGTTTACCTGCGGCTAATTTGAAGCTGGAAAGCAAGCTGGCAATTATGGAGCAGTATGTTGGTAAAAAGGTCATTGATGCGGTCATCGTCGGGCCAAAAGTGGATGTCTCGGCGGTGAAAGAGCGGATTGTGATCCAGGAGGTACTGGAGGCCAGCGATATTCCGTATCGTCATGACCGCCAGTTGTTACATAACGCGCTGGAAAAGGCGTTACAGGCTTTAGGTTAACGGAAATCCGAAGGAAAATTCCGGCTTCCTATTGAAGACAAAGTGCGCGTTGTTTATGCCGGATGCGGCGTGAACGCCTTATCCGGCCTACAAACCGCGCAAATTCAATATATTGCGGAGAAAATGTAGGCCTGATAAGCGTAGCGCATCAGGCTGTTTTCCGTTTGTCATCAGTCTTCTTCGCTATCCTGTTACGATGCCGCGATAAACAGCTCACGCAGCTGATGCAACTGGTCACGAATTTGCGCCGCTTCTTCGAACTCCAGATTCTGCGCGTGTTGCATCATCAACCCTTCCAGCTCATGGATTTTCTGCTGCAACGCTTTAGGCGACATATCCATCGGCACATTATCCGGCTCAACAATCGGGCGCGATTTTCCTCTGCCCTTCGCTTTGGTTTTGGCAATGTTCTGCCCCAGCGCCAGGATATCGACCACTTTCTTGTTCAAGCCTTGCGGCGTAATTCCGTGTTCCTCGTTGTACTTCTGCTGTTTCTCACGGCGACGTTCGGTTTCGCCAATCGCTTTCGCCATTGATGGGGTGATCTTATCGCCGTAGAGAATCGCTTTACCGTTAACGTTACGTGCCGCACGACCAATGGTCTGGATCAACGAACGTTCGGAACGCAGGAAGCCTTCTTTGTCAGCGTCGAGGATCGCCACCAGCGACACTTCCGGCATATCCAGACCTTCGCGCAGTAAGTTGATCCCTACCAGCACGTCGAACTCACCCAGACGCAAGTCGCGGATAATCTCCATACGTTCGACGGTGTCGATATCTGAGTGAAGATAACGCACGCGCTCGCCATGTTCTTCGAGATATTCGGTAAGATCTTCCGCCATCCGCTTGGTCAGTGTGGTGACCAGTACGCGTTCGTTAATTGCCGCTCGCTGACGAATCTCCGAAAGAAGATCATCAACCTGTGTCGCCACCGGCCGCACTTCGATAATCGGGTCAAGCAATCCGGTTGGACGCACCACCTGATCCACCACATCGCCGCCGGATTTTTCCAGCTCGTAATTACCCGGCGTCGCCGAAACATAGATGGTTTGCGGCGCTAATGCTTCGAACTCTTCAAACTTAAGCGGACGGTTATCCAGCGCTGATGGCAGGCGGAAGCCGTACTCCACCAGTGTCTCTTTACGCGCCCGGTCACCGCGATACATGCCGCCAATTTGTGGAATGGTGACGTGAGATTCATCGACGACCAGCAGCCCATCGGCAGGCAGGTAATCAAACAGCGTCGGCGGTGGCTCACCCGGTCCACGACCGGAGAGGAAGCGCGAGTAGTTTTCAATCCCCGAACAGTAGCCCAGCTCGTTCATCATCTCCAGATCAAACTGGGTACGCTGGGTCAGCCGCTGCTCTTCCAGCAGTTTGTTGTTTTCCAACAGCACTTTGCGTCTGGCGGCCAGCTCTTCTTTGATCTCCTCCATCGCCTGTACGATGCGCTCGCGCGGTGTGACGTAGTGCGTTTTCGGGTAGATGGTAAAACGTGGAATAGTGGAAACAATCTGCCCGGTCAGCGGGTCAAATAACGACAATCGTTCCACTTCCTCGTCAAACAGTTCCACGCGAAGTGCAATGTCATCCGATTCTGCCGGGAAGATATCTATCACCTCGCCACGAACGCGGAAAGTACCACGCTGGAATGCTTGATCATTACGAGCGTATTGCAGCTCCGCCAGTCGGCGCAGAATCGCGCGCTGATCGATAATCATACCGACCGTGAGATGGAGCATCATCTTGAGATATAAATCAGGATCGCCCAGACCATAAATCGCGGAAACAGACGCCACCACAACCACATCACGCCGCTCCAGCATCGCTTTGGTGGCGGACAAACGCATCTGCTCAATATGTTCGTTAACCGAGGCATCTTTCTCAATGAAAGTGTCGGAACTCGGTACATAGGCTTCCGGCTGATAGTAGTCGTAGTAGGAAACGAAATATTCCACCGCGTTTTCCGGGAAGAACTCTTTCATTTCGCCATACAGCTGGGCCGCCAGCGTTTTGTTGGGCGCAAGTACCATGGTTGGGCGCTGAAGGTCAGCAATGACATTGGCAATGGTGAAGGTTTTCCCTGAGCCAGTCACGCCAAGTAACGTCTGGTGCGCCAGGCCATCTTCCAGCCCCTCTTCGAGACGTCGAATCGCCTCTGGCTGATCGCCAGAAGGTTTAAAAGCGGAATTCAGTTTGAACGGTTTACTCATGAGTCGCTACCTGAAGGAGTTGGGCGGGCAGGTATGTAATTTTACTCGTCGTACTTAATTATGCCAACAAATTATACTGGATAAAAAAACAGTTCATCACCATAATATTTCTGATACAGCGTAAACTCCGCTGTCAATCATGAGCAAAATTTACTCTGTGGCGAGATAAAACTCCGGCCTTACCGGGTTATCCCCAAAGCAACGGCTTTTTTAACATTTGTCAAGATGAGTGATGACAGTTTTATGGCAAGAGATGCCTGTTCAGTGACTGCCATTGCATTTATCTAACCAGTTAAAAAATAAAAGATATTTCTTTGAGCCGTCTTTAACGCCAATTCGCGTGCAAGCCGCGTATTCTCTCGCTTGCCTCGTGTTTTCTAACTCTAATACACATGGTTATCCACAGGAATAGTGGATAACTGTCTCCAGCCCCTATCCCCCGCCGCCTGGGCAATTCCCACATTCGCCGCATGAGGCGGAAGTAAAATTTTTTTCGTGATTATTTTAGAATTTAATTGGTTAAATTGCAGTCAATCGAAGACGCGATCTCGCTCGCAATTTAACCAAATACAGAATGGCTACAACAAGGCAAGGTTTATGTACTTTCCGGTTGCCGCATTTTCTGGATTTTCTGCAAGCCAGGGGATCTCTCCCAGCAGCGGCGCGGGAATCATGCGGGTGAGCGTGGTCATATATTCAGCGTGACGTTTTCCCGGAGGCGTAACATCGTTCGCCACCCAACCCGCCAGAGTCAGTCCGGCGTGTTGTATTACCTGTGCAGTCAACATCGCGTGATTAATACAGCCGAGTTTCACACCAACTACCAGTATCACCGGCAGTTGTTCCTGTGTTACCCAATCTGCAAAAGTGAAAGTGTCAGAAAGCGGCGTAAACCAGCCGCCAGCACCTTCCACTAACACCCAGTCAGCCTGTTGTTCAAGCGCGCGTAATCCGGCGCTCATTACCAATGATTCTATCGGTCTGCCCTCTTGCGCGCTGATGATGTGCGGCGAAGTGGGTTCTGCGAAGGTGTAAGGATTTACTGTTGCGTAATCCAGCTGCAGGCTGCTGTTGCGCTGTAACGCCAGCGCGTCGCTATTGCGTAAACCTTCCGGGGTCTTTTCGCTGCCAGAGGCGACCGGTTTATAACCTGCCGTCCGGTAGCCTGCTGCCTTTGCGGCTTGTAAAAGTGCACAACTGGCGACAGTTTTCCCCACTTCGGTATCCGTTCCGGTGACAAAATAACGTTTACTCACGAGCAATCACTCCCAAAAAAAGATGATACGTCAGAGGATATCGCCCCTGCTGTTGCGGCCAGGCCAGTTGCAATCGCTGCAACTGCGAACGCGTTAATATTCGCGGGTCGCGCCCTTCATGAAGATGCGTGGCACCGATGCCTTTCAGCGAACGCATGGCACTGAGCGCATCATCAAACCACAGCGTGATGGGCTGAATATGATGTTGATAATGCACGCCGTTCAGCGACTGTTCGATTTCATCTGGCGGTAAAAAGCGATTAGCATGCGGACGCTCGTCCACCGCCTGCCACGCCTGATGCAGTTCGGGTAACGATCCCTGCACCAGCGTGGTAAACGCGACCACGCCTTTGGGGCGCACCACCCGATACAGCTCGCGGAGTGCCGTGGATAAATTACCGCACCACTGCACTGCGAGATTGCTCCATGCAAGATCGAACGTCGCAGTCGCTAACGGCAGGGATTCGATATCTCCCGCCAGATAATGGTCTGCGGCATCCTTCTGGCGTGCCTGAACAAGCATTGGCGGCGAGAGATCTAAGGCCGTCACCTGCGCGTGACGTTCCCGCCAGTGGCGGCTCATCCAGCCAGGTCCACAACCCGCGTCCAGTACGTGGGTGTATTTACGCTGTGGAAGCATTGCCAGTAAGGCGTCAGCACTCTGGCGCTGTAGATCTGCATGTTGCTCATAGTGTGCGGCTGCCCGACCAAATGCCGCTGCAATGGCTTGTTTATTAACCGTTGCCATGCAGCACCTCCAGCAGACGGTCGATATCCTGCATTTCATGCGCAGCGGTTAGCGTTAAGCGCAGTCGCGCAGTACCAGCGGGTACGGTTGGCGGGCGAATCGCCGTGACCCAGCAGCCTTGCTGACGCAGTTTTTCTGCCAGTTGTAACGCACGGCTGTTATCACCGACAATCAATGGCTGGATGGCGCTGCATGAATCAGCAAGCGTAAACGGCAAATCCTGTACTCCGGCACGAAAACGCGTAATGAGTGCCGCCAGTTTTTCGCGCCGTGCATCACCCTCATCACTGCGAATGACCGCCAGCGACGCACGTAATGCCTGCGCCTGAGCGGGCGGCATACTGGTGCTGTAGATAAGGTGGCGGGCGAATTGCAGCAGATAATCCGCCACCGTACTGGAGCAAAGCACCGCTGCCCCGCTGACGCCAAATCCTTTGCCAAAAGTCACTACCAGCAATTCTGGTTTTACCTTTTGCAGCCAGCAGCTGCCGCGCCCCTGCTCCCCGATAACGCCCGTGCCGTGGGCATCATCGACCATCAACCAGCCATTGTGCTGTTGCGTTACCTGCTGGATTTCCGCCAGTGGCGCACTATCGCCGTCCATGCTGAACACGCCTTCTGTCACCACCATTTGCTGCCCCGGACAGGGGGAAGCAAGCAATCGCGCCAAATGAGTGACATCGTTATGAGCAAAACGGCGAAGCTGCGACGGGCTTAAACTGGCAGCTTCCAGCAATGAGGCATGGCTAAGCCGGTCGGCAGCAATACGGTCCTCTTTCGCCATCATCGCGGCAATAACTGCCTGATTAGCGGCGAAACCAGAGATAAACAGCAGTGCCCGCGAATAGCCAAGCCACTCGGCCAGCTCTTCTTCCAGTGCCTGATGCACCACGCTATAACCGCTGACGTGACCGGAGCCGCCGCTACCGATGCCAAATTGCTCCGCCCCCTGCTGCCAGGCACGGATAATTTGCGGATGATGGCTTAAACCTAAATAATCGTTACTGGAAAAGTTCAGATACTGGCGATCATCCGCCACCAGCCAGCGTCCGGCTCCTTGCGCCACCGGATAACGGCGACGCAGGGCATCGGCAGCACGCCGCGCATCGAGCGCCGCGTTGATTTTCTCCTGCCAGCTCATAATGCTGCCGCGTTGTAATATTCGTCGGTGTCCGGGGTCATCAGCGCCTGTTCAAGACGTTGCTGTTGTTCGTTATCCCCTGCCAGCACGGCAGTTTGCTGCGGATTTAGCCCCAGTTTGCGGAACAGTTGCAGGTCTTTATCTTCTTCCGGATTCGGCGTGGTCAGCAGTTTGCAACCGTAGAAAATCGAGTTTGCGCCTGCCATAAAGCACATCGCCTGAGTCTGTTCGTTCATCTGCTCGCGTCCGGCAGAAAGGCGCACGTAAGAGGTTGGCATCATGATCCGCGCGACCGCAATGGTGCGAATAAAATCAAAGGCATCGACATCATCGTTATCGGCAAGCGGCGTGCCTTTCACCTTCACCAGCATGTTGATTGGCACGCTTTCCGGCGGCGTCGGCAGGTTTGCCAGTTGCAGCAATAATCCGGCGCGATCTTTTACCGTTTCGCCTAAGCCCACAATGCCGCCAGAACAGACTTTGATCCCGGCATCGCGCACTTTTTCCAGCGTATCGAGGCGTTCCTGATAAGTGCGTGTGGTGATGATATTGCCGTAAAACTCCGGCGAGGTGTCCAGGTTGTGGTTGTAGTAATCCAGCCCGGCGTTCGCGAGGCGCTGCGCCTGAGATTCACTCAACGTGCCCAGCGTCATACACGCCTCCAGCCCCATCGCTTTTACCCCCTGCACCATTTGTTCCAGGTACGGCATATCGCGTTCGTGGGGATTCTTCCACGCCGCGCCCATACAGAAGCGCGTCGATCCTGCCGCTTTCGCTTTGCGCGCCGACTCCAGCACCTGTTCAACTTCCATCAACCGCTCGGCTTCCAGCCCGGTTTTGTAGCGCGAGCTTTGCGGGCAGTATTTGCAATCTTCCGGACAAGCTCCGGTCTTAATCGACAGCAACGTGCTGACCTGCACCTGACGAGGATCGAAATGCTGGCGATGCACCTGCTGCGCTTCAAACAGCAGATCCAGCAACGGTTTTTCAAATAATTCTGTGACTTGCGACAATGTCCAGCGTGGGCGGTGAGCCATGGGGCTTCTCCAAAACGTGTTTTTTGTTGTTAATTCGGTGTAGACTTGTAAACCTAAATCTTTTCAATTTGGTTTACAAGTCGATTATGACAACGGACGATCTTGCCTTTGACCAACGCCATATCTGGCACCCATACACATCCATGACCTCCCCTCTGCCGGTTTATCCGGTGGTGAGCGCCGAAGGTTGCGAGCTGATTTTGTCTGACGGCAGACGCCTGGTTGACGGTATGTCGTCCTGGTGGGCGGCGATCCACGGCTACAATCACCCGCAGCTTAATGCGGCGATGAAGTCGCAAATTGATGCCATGTCGCATGTGATGTTTGGCGGTATCACCCATGCGCCAGCCATTGAGCTGTGCCGCAAACTGGTGGCGATGACGCCGCAACCGCTGGAGTGCGTTTTTCTCGCGGACTCCGGTTCCGTAGCGGTGGAAGTGGCGATGAAAATGGCGTTGCAGTACTGGCAAGCCAAAGGCGAAGCGCGCCAGCGTTTTCTGACCTTCCGCAATGGTTATCATGGCGATACCTTTGGCGCGATGTCGGTGTGCGATCCGGATAACTCAATGCACAGTCTGTGGAAAGGCTACCTGCCAGAAAACCTGTTTGCTCCCGCCCCGCAAAGCCGCATGGATGGCGAATGGGATGAGCGCGATATGGTGGGCTTTGCCCGCCTGATGGCGGCGCATCGTCATGAAATCGCGGCGGTGATCATTGAGCCGATTGTCCAGGGCGCAGGCGGGATGCGCATGTACCATCCGGAATGGTTAAAACGAATCCGCAAAATATGCGATCGCGAAGGTATCTTGCTGATTGCCGACGAGATCGCCACTGGATTTGGTCGTACCGGGAAACTGTTTGCCTGTGAACATGCAGAAATCGCGCCGGACATTTTGTGCCTCGGTAAAGCCTTAACCGGCGGCACAATGACCCTTTCCGCCACACTCACCACGCGCGAGGTTGCAGAAACCATCAGTAACGGTGAAGCCGGTTGCTTTATGCATGGGCCAACTTTTATGGGCAATCCGCTGGCCTGCGCGGCAGCAAACGCCAGCCTGGCGATTCTCGAATCTGGCGACTGGCAGCAACAGGTGGCGGATATTGAAGTACAGCTGCGCGAGCAACTTGCCCCCGCCCGTGATGCCGAAATGGTTGCCGATGTGCGCGTACTGGGGGCCATTGGCGTGGTCGAAACCACTCATCCGGTGAATATGGCGGCGCTGCAAAAATTCTTTGTCGAACAGGGTGTCTGGATCCGGCCTTTTGGCAAACTGATTTACCTGATGCCGCCCTATATTATTCTCCCGCAACAGTTGCAGCGTCTGACCGCAGCGGTTAACCGCGCGGTACAGGATGAAACATTTTTTTGCCAATAACGAGAAGTCCGCGTGAGGGTTTCTGGCTACACTTTCTGCAAACAAGAAAGGAGGGTTCATGAAACTCATCAGTAACGATCTGCGCGATGGCGATAAATTGCCGCATCGTCATGTCTTTAACGGCATGGGTTACGATGGCGATAATATTTCACCGCATCTGGCGTGGGATGATGTTCCTGCGGGAACGAAAAGTTTTGTTGTCACCTGCTACGACCCGGATGCGCCAACCGGCTCCGGCTGGTGGCACTGGGTAGTTGTTAACTTACCCGCTGATACCCGCGTATTACCGCAAGGGTTTGGCTCTGGTCTGGTAGCAATGCCAGACGGCGTTTTGCAGACGCGTACCGACTTTGGTAAAACCGGGTACGATGGCGCAGCACCGCCGAAAGGCGAAACTCATCGCTACATTTTTACCGTTCACGCGCTGGATATAGAACGTATTGATGTCGATGAAGGTGCCAGCGGCGCGATGGTCGGGTTTAACGTTCATTTCCACTCTCTGGCAAGCGCCTCGATTACTGCGATGTTTAGTTAATCACTCTGCCAGATGGCGCAATGCCATCTGGTATCACTTAAAGGTATTAAAAACAACTTTTTGTCTTTTTACCTTCCCGTTTCGCTCAAGTTAGTATAAAAAAGCAGGCTTCAACGGATTCATTTTTCTATTTCATAGCCCGGAGCAACCTGTGAACACATTTTCAGTTTCCCGTCTGGCGCTGGCATTGGCTTTTGGCGTGACGCTGACCGCCTGTAGCTCAACCCCGCCCGATCAACGTCCTTCTGATCAAACCGCGCCTGGTACCTCTTCTCGCCCGATTCTGTCGGCAAAAGAAGCGCAGAATTTCGATGCTCAACACTATTTTGCATCCCTGACACCAGGTGCTGCAGCGTGGAATCCTTCCCCGATTACCCTGCCTGCGCAACCTGACTTTGTTGTCGGCCCGGCGGGCACTCAAGGTGTAACGCATACCACGATTCAGGCGGCGGTAGATGCGGCAATTATCAAGCGTACCAACAAGCGCCAGTATATTGCCGTGATGCCTGGTGAGTATCAGGGAACGGTATATGTCCCTGCCGCTCCGGGTGGAATTACTCTGTACGGTACAGGTGAAAAACCGATTGATGTGAAGATTGGGCTTTCCCTTGATGGTGGCATGAGCCCTGCCGACTGGCGTCACGACGTCAACCCGCGCGGCAAATATATGCCAGGTAAACCAGCGTGGTATATGTACGATAGCTGCCAGAGCAAACGCAGCGACAGTATCGGTGTTCTCTGCTCTGCGGTCTTCTGGTCACAAAACAATGGCCTGCAACTGCAAAATCTGACCATCGAAAACACGCTGGGCGATAGCGTAGATGCAGGTAACCATCCGGCGGTGGCACTGCGTACTGATGGTGACCAGGTACAGATTAACAACGTTAACATTCTCGGTCGTCAGAACACCTTCTTTGTCACCAACAGCGGTGTGCAGAACCGTCTGGAAACGAATCGTCAGCCGCGTACGCTGGTGACCAACAGCTACATTGAAGGGGATGTGGATATCGTTTCTGGTCGCGGCGCAGTGGTGTTCGATAACACCGAATTCCGCGTGGTGAACTCACGTACTCAGCAAGAAGCGTATGTGTTTGCACCGGCTACGCTGTCCAACATTTACTACGGTTTCCTCGCCGTAAACAGCCGTTTCAATGCTTTCGGTGATGGTGTGGCGCAACTGGGCCGCTCGCTGGATGTTGATGCCAATACCAACGGTCAGGTGGTGATCCGTGATAGCGCCATCAACGAAGGTTTTAACACGGCTAAACCGTGGGCCGATGCGGTGATCTCTAATCGTCCGTTTGCGGGTAATACCGGCAGCGTAGATGATAACGACGAAATACAGCGCAATCTGAATGACACTAACTACAACCGCATGTGGGAATACAATAACCGCGGCGTGGGTAGTAAAGTGGTTGCAGAGGCGAAGAAGTAAGAGCAATTAACTATTTGCCGGATGCGGCGTAAACGCCTTATCCGGCCTACGGTTCGATGCGATTTGTAGGTCGGATAAGATGCGCAAGCATCGCATCCGACAATAAGTGCCGGATGCTGCGAAAATGCCTTATCTGGCCTACAGATTCGATGCGATTCGTAGGTCGGATAAGATGCGCAAGCATCGCATCCGACAATAAGTGCCGAATGCGACCTACATTCACATGGCGCTTTTTACATCTGACGGTTTTTATTGAAGTTAATCAAACTACCCGCCTTGATAATCTCGCGCTCTTCAGCAGTCAGACTTTCCATATAGAGCGTAATTTCCGTTACCGGCGCATCTTCATGGATCACATAACCTTTAAACGTCGTACCCGGATTATCCAGCGCCGCTTTAATGCCAGGGATGTAAATGTAATCCCCCACTTCAAAGGTTGGTACTTCCGCCATTTGCAGCGGTAACATCCCCCAGTTGATGACGTTAGAACGATAGCGTTTAGTCGCGTACTCCTCGGCAATATTCGCCAGACCGCCAATCACACGCTGGCAGCTCGCCGCCTGTTCACGCGCAGAACCATCGCCTGGTTTCACCGCATAGACCATGCTGCCAATTTCAGTTTGCAGCGGATCAATATGCTCCTGACCAGCAATCTGCTTAATGCGCGCAAACACCTCTGTCAGCTCGCTGACATTCCCCGCCAGACGCTGATTTTCCAGCTCAGCAGTCGCTTTACTTCTGCTAACATAACCGGGATCGCGGCGAGACAGGGTAAACTCCGCCAGACCAATCGGATTTGAACGATAAGAAGAGGTTTCACCGGAAGGAATCAGTTCGTCGGTGGTGGTCACTTCGTCGAGGATCTTCGAGCACACTTTCAGGACGATATTGTCAGTCAGCGCACCCAATTCCGGCCAGTCTTTAATGTTCGGCCCGTAAATCAGCGGTTGCTGAGTTGCCCCTTTCACAAAGCCCTGATAAACACGGTTTTTATACGGCGTTACATCGAAGGCGTACTCCGGCACGTTGTCCCAGCAATCAAGTTCGCTGGCAGAGGTTAAATAGCCACCGTTTGCCGCAGTCGCAGCGATAGAACGAGCGTCCATCAACGCCACCGCTGACATCTGCCCATTAGCTGGCTTAGAGCCTTCGCGGTTCGGGAAGTTACGCGTGGTGTGGCGAATACTCAAACCGTTGTTGATTGGCGTATCGCCCGCGCCAAAGCATGGGCCGCAGAACGCGGTTCTGATGATTGCGCCTGCGCCAATCAAATCTGCTACCACACCTTTTTTGGCGAGATCCATAAACACCGGCTGTGATGACGGGTAAACTGCCAGCGAGAAGGTGTCATTGCCACAGGATTGACCGCGCAGTGCATTCGCCGCCGCGATGACGTTTTCGTAGTTACCGCCAGAACAGCCCGCGATAATCCCCTGCTGCACTTTCAGGCGACCATTTTCCACTTTATCCAGCAGCGAGAGTTTGGCTTTACCGTGCGCCACGCGTTCGGACTCAATTTCAATCTCACGCAGAATGTCGGTCAGGTTCTGGTTCAGTGTGTCGATTTCATACACGTTGCTCGGGTGGAACGGCAGCGCAATCATTGGTTTGATGGCGCTTAAATCAACGCTGATGCAGCCATCGTAGTACGCCATCGGTTGAGGGTTAAGCTGGCAGTAATCCTGGCCGCGACCGTGCAGCGCCAGCCAGTTATGGACTTCTTCATCGGTTTGCCAGACAGAACTTAAACAGGTCGTTTCAGTGGTCATCACGTCAACGCTGTTACGGAAATCGGTAGAGAGCGCGCTAACGCCCGGTCCAACGAACTCCATGACTTTGTTTTTGACGTAACCGTTTTTGAACACCGCGCCAATGATAGCCAGCGCCACATCCTGTGGCCCCACATACGGCGCAGGTTTTCCGGTCAGATGCACCGCAACCACGCCCGGATAGTCGATATCCCAGGTGTCATTAAGCAGCTGTTTTACCAACTCACCGCCGCCCTCACCGACTGCCATTGTCCCTAATGCACCGTAACGGGTGTGGCTGTCTGACCCGAGGATCATTTTGCCGCCGCCTGCCATCATCTCACGCATATATTGATGGATGACCGCAATATGCGGAGGCACAAAAATACCGCCATAACGCTGGGCCGCCGATAAACCAAAAACATGGTCATCACCGTTAATAGTGCCGCCGACGGCGCAGAGTGAGTTATGGCAGTTGGTCAGCACATACGGCAGCGGGAAACGTTCCATACCGGACGCTTTAGCGGTCTGTACAATACCAACAAAGGTAATATCGTGAGAGGCTAATGAATCAAACTTAATTTTAAGTTTATCCATATTTCCGGACGTATTATGCGAAGAGAGAATAGACCAGGCAATAGTGCCTTTTTTGGCTTCTTCTTTTTTAATTTCGCCGGTGAAATGTTCTTCGGCAATTATTTCGTTATTACTGGCGAGAAACACGCCTTTTTCAGATAACTTGATCATCAAATGCTCCAGATATCTGCGCACCGTGAAGTGCGCAGAAAGATAATAAATGGATATACTCTAAATAATTCGAGTTGCAGGAAGGCGACAAGCGAGTGAATCCCCAGGAGCTTACATAAGTAAGTGACTGGGGTGAGCGAACGCAGACGCAGCACATGCAACTTGAAGTATGACGAGAATATTTACAGCATGTTCCAGCCGATCAGCATATTCCACCACCACACGCCGAGGGTGATATGCACCAGGAAGGTTAATATCGTCAGTACCGCACCGACCAACCACCAGGATTTAATATCGTTATAACCCACGCCAAAGATGACCGGACCTGCCGCGCCGCCATAGTGAGTAACCATGCCGCCATAGGAGTTGGAGAACAACAGTGCCAGCGCGGTTAACATTAACGGTGCGCCGGAGACGTTCGCCAGCATGGCAAATACCGGTAACATAGCAACGATATAGGCACTACCGGAAGCGAAGAAATAACGCACGATAATGCTGAGGAAAATAATAACGAAGAAAGCAACGTTACCGTGACCATCAAATGCCAGGTTATTTTTAAAGACTTCAGCTAACCATTCGAAGAATTTAACTTTCGATAATAAGGAGCTTAAGCCGATAATACCGCCGTACCAGATTAAGGTATTCCAGCCGCCTTTATTTTTAACCACGTCTTCCCAGGTAACGATACCCAGCAGCAGCATGGTTGCCATAACAACGATTGCCACGGTGGATTCATCAACCCCCAGAGACTTACTGAAAATCCAGCCCAGCAGCGCCAGCACAAAGACACCGAGCAGCATTTTTTCGCGGATTTTCATCGGTCCTAGTTCGGCAAGGCCCGCTTTAGCGATGGTTTTGTTATCCACCTTCTTAATTTCTGGTGGATACATGGTGTAAATCACCAGCGGGGTGACCAGCAGCATAATGATGCCCGGCAATCCGGCTGCCAGCGCCCATCCACCCCAGCTAATTTGCAGGTGCAGAATGTCGTTGATCATTTTCAGCGCCAGAATGTTCCCCGCCATTGCGGTAAAGAACATATAGCTGGTGGTTTTGGTGACCATGTAAATGGACATCATCAGGTAATGTCCGACACGACGCGGACTTTTTTCCGGTTCGGACCCCAAAGCCACCGCCACGCTGTTGATGATCGGTAACACAATGCCGCCCGCACGCGCGGTGTTAGACGGTGTTGCCGGAGCCAGTACCAGATCGAGGAATACCGTAACGTAACCCAGACCCAGCGTGGTGTTACCGATTTTACCAATCAGCAGATAGGCAATACGTTTACCTAAACCGGTGGTCACAAATGCGGCGCTTAAGGTAAACGCCGAGAACACCAGCCAGGTGGTACCTGAAGAGTAACCGCTTAATACGGCGGTGGTTTTAAACGCACCGTCGGATAAGTTACCGACCACCACCATTGAGGCAGCAACGGCAATTAACAGTACGACAGGTTCCGGGAAAGGCTTGATAACCAGCCCCACAATGGCCGCCAGGTAAATACCAAAAAGCACCCACGCCAGTTCGCTTAATCCTGCCGGAGCTGGCATAAAACCAATAATACATGGGATCGCTAATATCAGAATTAGCTTCCATAACGATTTCTTATTCATTTAAAATCCTGTTCTTTCTGTATGACTCATACAGAAGTCCTTTATTGATTGTCCTTATCCTGACAACGAATTTTTTCAGGGAAGATAAACTTCACCGGAAAATATTTTTCTGGTCGTCCGAATAACAGATGCGCGTAACGTCGTGGCATCCTGACCTTCATTACTTAAATGAACGTCGAGCGCACCACTGGGGTGTTCAATATTGATATTGCCGTATCCTACAGAAGGGACGATTTGTCGGGTGACGGTGCCTTCCAATGCACAACTACTGGAAATAGCAATAGCACCGGTTATCGCCAGCGCGCGATGGCAAGAATGCGGCATAAAATAACGCACATTAATTGCCCCGCCTTTCTGCGCTGGAGAAATAAGCACAGGTTTAGGGATAACCATATTACTGACATCACCTAAGCCCATTGCTTTACCCGCTTGTAGACGGATAGATTCAATGCGGGCTAATAATGCTTTGTCGGCATCCAGTTCCGCCGGTAATTCATAACCTGTTTTTCCCAGATATTCAGCCGGAATAATGACGACTGGCATCGCCATATCGATACAGGTCACCGGGACATCGTCAAAATAATCAATCTGATTATCAGTCGGGAAAACTTTTCCGGTTTTGGTTCCAGCGGCATTCAGGAAAGTGAGCGCAACCGGTGCGGCAGTACCCGGTACGCCGTCAATTCTGGCGCTACCCTCGTACTCGACAACACCATTTGGCGTTTGCACATCAGCTTCGATGAACGTACCCGTATTGACGTTGCGGATACGTACGCGAGTAACTGGCGAAGTCGCTGCAATCAAACCATTTTCAATGGCGAATGCCCCAACACCAGACAGCATATTGCCGCAGTTAGGCGTGGTATCGACACGTTGCTCATGAACGATTACCTGCGCAAACAGATAATCGACATCAGCACGCGGATCGCTGGAACGGCTAATAATGGCGACTTTACTGGTCAGTGGATTACCGCCGCCAATACCGTCAATTTCCAGATCGTTACCGGAACCCATAATTGCCATCAATATTTTATCGCGCTGCGTTTGATCTTCGGGTAAATGTTCCGCTAACAGGAACGCGCCCCTCGAGGTTCCACCTCGCATCATCACGCAGGGTATTTTTTTTCATAATAATGCCCTCAATTTAAAAACATAACTTATTGCGATATGGTTACATTAAGGGCAAAGCATCTCTAATGACTTTAGCTCAACGATTAATAACATTTTTTCATTAATTTAAGTTGGCTAAATGCAGTTAAAATTTTTAACGGCCAGCCACCCAAAATCGTCGCTTCCATTTTCCGGAGTAATAATGAAGCATGAATTATCAAGTATGAAGGCATTTGTCATACTGGCAGAGTCCAGTTCGTTTAACAATGCCGCTAAATTACTCAATATTACGCAACCTGCATTAACGCGAAGAATAAAAAAGATGGAGGAAGATTTACATGTTCAACTATTTGAGCGTACAACTCGCAAGGTTACGTTAACAAAAGCAGGAAAAAGGTTGCTCCCGGAGGCGCGGGAATTAATAAAGAAATTCGATGAAACGCTTTTTAATATTCGTGATATGAATGCTTATCATCGTGGTATGGTGACGTTAGCGTGTATTCCGACCGCAGTATTTTATTTTTTACCGCTGGCAATCGGTAAATTTAATGAGCTGTATCCCAATATTAAAGTGCGGATTCTGGAACAAGGCACGAATAATTGCATGGAATCGGTGCTGTGTAACGAATCAGACTTTGGCATAAACATGAACAACGTCACAAATTCATCCATTGATTTTACCCCACTGGTCAACGAGCCGTTCGTGCTGGCCTGTCGGCGTGACCATCCATTGGCCAAAAAGCAGCTTGTAGAATGGCAGGAGTTAGTGGGTTACAAAATGATTGGCGTACGCTCCTCCAGCGGCAACCGACTGTTGATAGAACAACAGCTGGCCGACAAGCCCTGGAAGCTGGACTGGTTTTACGAAGTGCGTCATCTTTCGACGTCATTAGGACTGGTGGAGGCGGGACTGGGGATTTCGGCGCTTCCTGGCCTGGCAATGCCTCATGCGCCCTATTCTTCGATTATTGGTATCCCATTGGTGGAACCCGTTATACGTCGAACATTGGGAATAATTCGCCGTAAAGATGCCGTACTTTCTCCAGCAGCAGAACGCTTTTTTGCCTTGCTGATTAATTTATGGACTGACGATAAAGACAATTTGTGGACCAATATCGTCGAACGCCAGAGACACGCGTTACAGGAGATAGGTTAATACACCGGCGCAGGAGAGACTGCGCCGGGTAAATCAGCGGTTAGTGTGCGTTAACCACCACCCACATTGGTCCCTGCCCGACCGCATAGCGGCCTTTTTCATGCAGTAGCCCCTGCTCGCCAACAATTTCGTATACCGAGATGTGGTGAGATTTTTGCCCGGCGGCAATCAGATACTTGCCGCTGTGATCAACATTGAAGCCGCGCGGCTGGGTTTCCGTTGGCTGGAAGCCTTCTTTACTCAACACGCTGCCATCTTCCGAAACGCTGAAAACGGTAATCAGGCTGGCGGTACGGTCGCAGGCGTATAAATGGCGACCATCCGGGGTGATATGAATATCAGCCGCCCAACGGGTGTCGGAGAAGTTTTCCGGCATCATATCCAGCGTCTGGACACATTCGATATTACCGTGCGGATCTTTCAGTTCCCAGACATCCACTGAGCTGTTTAACTCATTGACGCAATACGCATATTGTTCGTTTGGATGGAATACCATATGACGCGGGCCGGCCCCTTCAACGGTGGTCACTTCCGCAGGGTCCTGCGCCACGAGATGACCATCATCGCTGACCGTAAACAGGCAAATGCGATCCTGCTTTAATGCCGGAACCCACAGCGTACGGTTGTCCGGTGAGATATTGGCGGAATGGCAACCGTCCAGCCCCTCGACCACATCGACGACGCCCACTGGCAGGCCATCTTCCAGACGCGTTACGCTCACGTTACCCGCATTGTAAGAACCTACAAAGACAAACTGCCCCTGGTGATCGGTGGAAATATGCGTCGGACTACCCGGCAGCGCAGACTCTGCGGCAAAGGTCAGTGCGCCATCGTCCGGGGCGATACGATACGCCAGGACGCGAAACTCAGGGCGAACACCAACATAGAGATAACGTTTGTCCGGGCTGACCACCATCGGCTGCACCTGCCCCGGCACATCGACAACCTGTGTCAGCGTCAGTGCGCCTTCATGATTCAGATTCCAGACGTGAATTTGCTGGCTCTCAGGGCTGGCGATATAAACTGTTTGCTTCATGAATGCTCCTTTGCATTTAGCAACTGACTGTAACAGCTAAAATTAGTCGCTTTTGGCGGTGAATGCTGAATTAAAACGCAGAATTTTGTCCGATAGTGGTATCGGTGTACCATTCGCGCAGACGAAAATTCTTAACCTTAATCTGGAATACGCCATGACCACACGCGTGATTGCTCTCGACTTAGACGGCACCTTATTGACCCCGAAAAAGACCCTGCTTCCTTCATCGATAGAAGCCCTGGCCCGCGCTCGCGAAGCAGGCTATCAATTAATCATCGTCACAGGTCGCCATCACGTCGCTATTCATCCTTTTTATCAGGCGCTGGCGCTGGATACACCTGCTATTTGCTGTAATGGCACCTATTTGTATGATTATCATGCAAAAACCGTGCTGGAAGCGGACCCAATGCCCGTTATTAAAGCCCTGCAACTCATTGAGATGCTGAATGAACACCACATTCACGGTCTGATGTATGTCGATGATGCAATGGTCTATGAGCACCCGACCGGGCATGTCATTCGCACATCTAACTGGGCGCAAACCCTGCCGCCGGAACAGCGTCCGACTTTCACACAAGTCGCTTCTCTGGCTGAAACGGCGCAACAAGTTAACGCCGTATGGAAGTTCGCCCTGACGCACGATGACCTGCCGCAATTGCAGCATTTTGGTAAGCATGTCGAACATGAACTGGGACTGGAGTGTGAATGGTCCTGGCACGATCAGGTTGATATTGCACGCGGCGGCAACAGCAAAGGTAAACGTTTGACGAAATGGGTTGAGGCGCAAGGTTGGTCGATGGAAAACGTCGTGGCATTCGGCGATAACTTTAATGATATCAGTATGCTGGAAGCCGCTGGTACAGGCGTGGCGATGGGCAACGCCGATGACGCGGTAAAAGCGCGCGCCAACATTGTGATTGGTGATAACACCACCGACAGCATTGCCCAGTTCATTTATAGCCACCTGATTTAATCAGGCGGTTATCGACACACTTTTAATTTGCGCGTACAGCCACAGGCCAGGTTTGATCGCCAGTTCATCCCTGGCCCACGGGCTGATACGCGCCCACAGCGTTTTACCGCCGACTTCCAGTTCCACTTCCACCTGGCCGTTGTCGTCATAACTATTAACAACTTTTGCCCGCAATACGTTACGAATGCTGGTTTGCTGCGGCGGTTGTAAAACCAGAGAAACATCGGAAGCCTGAATGCGGATACGTAGCGCAGCTTGCAGCGGTTCGTCCAGCTTATTGACCCACAAATGCTGATCGCCCAGCGCCAGCGCGGTCATCGCGTAATGCGGATGATGCTCAAGCACCGTCACTTTCAGAATGCTACTTTGTTGCTCTTTCGGCAGCCACGGATTCATCACGCTACTGCCCCACACTTCCTCCAGCGCGCCAAAGGCTTTCACCTGACCGTTTTCCAGTACCATCACTCTGTCTGCCAGATGGAGGATCTCATCCAGCGAATGGCTGACATACAACATCGGAATGTTGATTTCCCGTGTCAGCCGTTGCAGATAAGGCAACAGTTCGCGTTTACGCGGAATATCCAGTGACGCCAGCGGTTCATCCAGCAACAGCAATTCCGGTGCTGTCAGCAAAGCCCGACCAATCGCCACGCGCTGTTTTTCGCCTCCGGACAGGCTGCCTGGTAAACGGTCAAGCAACGGTTCAATGCCTAAAAGCGCCACCAGCTTATCGAACTGATCGACCATACTTTTCGACATGCCGTAGCGCAGATTGCCACGCACTTTGTAATGCGGGAACAGCCGCGCATCCTGAAAAACATAGCCAACGCGACGCTTTTCCGGCGTCAGGCAGATACCTTTTTCGGCATCATTTAGTACCCGCCCATTGAGGACAATCCGCCCTTTTTGCGGGCGCGTCAGTCCACTGATGGCGTTAATCAGCGAAGTTTTTCCGGCACCGGAGACGCCAAAGATAGCAGTGATGCCATTGGCGGGCAGCGTTTCATTAATAGTCAGGCAATGGTTGCCCAACGTCTGGGAAAAATTCAGTTCCAGCATGATTAGCGCCCCGCCCGTTCACGGCTGATTCTGGCCAGCCATTCTGAAATCAACAGGGAGATCATCGCCAGCGCAATAGAAATAATGCACAGTCTCGCCGCTCCACTTTCCCCGCCGGGGGTCTGGATCAGGGTATACATGGCAGAAGGAATGGTTCGCGTTTCACCAGGAATGTTCGACACAAAGGTGATGGTTGCACCAAACTCACCGAGAGAACGAGCAAAAGCCAGTACCGTACCAACAATAATTCCCGGTAAGGTCAGCGGTAACGTGATAGTAAAGAAAACGCGCCAGCGCCCGGCCCCCAGTGTTCTTGCGGCCTGTTCCAGTTTGACATCAACCCCTTCCAGCGCCAGACGAATTGCCCGCACCATCAGCGGAAACGACATGACGGCGGCAGCGAGAACCGCGCCGCGCCAGCTAAAGGCGAAGGTAATACCAAACCAGTCATACAGACGTTCACCGATAAATCCGCGCCGTCCCATCGAAACTAATAATAAGTAACCGACGACCACGGGCGGTAACACCAGCGGTAGATGCAGTACGCTGTCGAGCAGAGCTTTGCCCGGAAACGTGCAACGCACCAGTAACCAGGCAAAAAAGATCCCAAACGGCAGGCTAAACAGCACAGCCAGGGAAGAAACTTTCAGGCTTAATAAAACTGCCTGCCATTCTGGATCGGTCAGTATCATTACTTGATTGTAAATCCGTAACGTTTAAAGATTTCCGCTGCCTGCGGTCCCTTCAGATAATCATAAAATGCTTTCACTGTCGCATTGTTATGCCCTTCCACAACAGCAACCGGATATTCCACTTTTTTATGTGAATCTTCCGGGAAGGTGGCAACCACTTTTACCCCTTTGCTGGCAACTGCGTCAGAACCGTAGACAATGCCCAGAGGCGCTTCGTTACGTTCGACCAGCGCCAGCGCCCCACGAACATCTTCCGCTGGGGCCAGTTTCGGAGAGAGCGTATCCCATGCGCCCAGTTTTTGCAGTGCTTCTTTTGCATAAATGCCAGCGGGAACATGTTCCGGATCGCCAACCGCCAGGCGACCGCCATTCAGCAGTGAAGTCCAGTTGGTTTTGCTGTCGATGGTGAAATCTTTCTGCACGCTGGCTTTCGGTGCTACAACGACCAGGCTATTGCCGAGCAGTGTCTGACGCGTAGCTGTATCGATCGCTTTTTTATCAACCGCATAATCCATCCATTTCTGATCGGCAGAAATAAACAGATCCGCAGGCGCACCCGCTTCAATCTGACGGGCGAGAGTAGATGACGAAGCGAAAGAAGAAACCACATCCACGCCTTTCTCTTTTTTAAACTGCGTAGCAATGTCCTGCATTGCGTTAGTCAGTGATGCGGCGGCGAACACCGTGATTTTCCCTTCATCTGCCAGTGCATTGCCAGCAACAGCGAAAGAGAGTGCCGCCCCGGCAAACAAGTTCAACCATTTACGAGCCATTGGTAACCCCTTAATGTAACGTTATGTAGGCGACAATATAACGACTAACTCGGAATTTTCCCAGCAGTTATTGCTAACCTTTGTGAGGTAGATAAGAAAAAATATCGGCAGGAAAAGCAGGAAGTTGAGAAAAAGAAAATGCCCGACTAAGCGGGCATTCAGGGAATCAATGATTTTGTCCGGGCTGGTCTTTTTTACCAACACCAGAAAAGATGTTGAATACTTCACCAAGACCGTAAATCAGACCCAGGATGATGGCCATCACGACAGGTACCATGATTACGGCGAATACCAGACTTTTTAATAACTCTAACATGGTCAACTCCAGATATAGTCATGAGACTATTCTAACCGCTAAGCACAGAAAAGCACTCCCCTTTTGTGCGGTCAGCTTTGCGTGGCGTTCGTTTTCCGTCACAATAAGACTTTTGCCAGGACATTGTTATGCAGGCCGAAATCCTTCTCACCCTTAAGCTCCAACAAAAATTATTCGCCGACCCGCGCCGCATTTCGCTACTAAAACACATTGCGCTTTCCGGTTCCATTAGCCAGGGAGCGAAAGATGCCGGTATTAGCTATAAAAGCGCCTGGGATGCCATTAACGAGATGAATCAGTTAAGTGAGCATATTCTGGTCGAGCGCGCAACAGGCGGTAAAGGTGGCGGCGGCGCAGTACTGACCCGCTATGGTCAGCGACTGATTCAGCTCTATGACTTACTGGCGCAAATCCAGCAAAAAGCCTTTGATGTGTTAAGTGACGATGACGCCCTGCCGCTGAACAGCCTGCTGGCCGCGATCTCACGTTTTTCACTGCAAACCAGCGCCCGTAACCAGTGGTTCGGTACCATCACCGCCCGCGATCATGATGACGTTCAACAGCATGTTGATGTCTTACTGGCTGACGGAAAAACACGCCTGAAAGTCGCAATTACCGCACAAAGCGGCGCGCGTCTGGGGCTGGATGAAGGCAAAGAAGTGTTGATATTGCTAAAAGCGCCGTGGGTAGGTATTACTCAGGACGAGGCGGTCGCGCAAAACGCTGACAACCAATTACCGGGTATTATTAGTCATATTGAGCGCGGCGCAGAGCAGTGCGAAGTATTAATGGCGCTACCCGACGGGCAAACACTGTGCGCCACAGTGCCGGTAAATGAAGCGACTTCTCTTCAGCAAGGACAGAATGTCACGGCCTACTTTAATGCCGACAGCGTGATTATCGCCACGCTGTGCTAAGCGTGTTGACAATTTGTTATGAAACACGTATCCCTGTCAGTAATCGCTGCACAAAGTGGGATATAAAATGTCATCGTTGCAAATTTTGCAAGGCACGTTTCGTCTTAGCGACACAAAAACGCTGCAATTGCCTCAGCTAACGTTAAACGCGGGTGATAGTTGGGCGTTTGTCGGTTCGAATGGAAGCGGGAAATCGGCCCTGGCCCGCGCGCTGGCGGGGGAACTTCCGCTTTTGAAAGGTGAACGGCAAAGCCAGTTTTCCCACATCACTCGTCTCTCCTTCGAGCAATTGCAAAAACTCGTCAGCGACGAATGGCAGCGGAATAACACCGATATGCTCGGCCCTGGCGAAGATGACACCGGACGCACTACGGCTGAGATCATTCAGGATGAAGTAAAGGATGCACCGCGTTGCATGCAACTGGCGCAGCAGTTCGGTATTACCGCCCTCCTCGACCGACGCTTTAAATACCTTTCCACTGGCGAGACGCGAAAAACCCTGCTGTGTCAGGCGCTGATGTCGGAGCCTGACTTGTTGATTCTTGATGAGCCGTTCGATGGCCTGGATGTTGCCTCACGTCAGCAGCTGGCTGAGCGACTCGCCTCGTTACATCAGTCCGGTATTACTCTGGTACTGGTGCTCAATCGCTTCGATGAGATCCCGGAGTTTGTCCAGTTTGCTGGCGTGCTGGCGGATTGCACGTTAGCGGAAACTGGCGCTAAAGAGGAACTGCTCCAACAAGCACTCGTCGCGCAACTGGCGCATAGTGAACAGCTTGAAGGTGTGCAACTGCCGGAGCCGGATGAACCTTCAGCACGTCACGCCTTACCCGCCAACGAACCGCGCATTGTGCTGAACAATGGCGTGGTTTCTTATAACGATCGCCCCATTCTTAATAACCTTAGCTGGCAGGTGAATCCAGGCGAACACTGGCAAATTGTCGGGCCAAATGGTGCAGGAAAATCGACGTTATTAAGCCTGGTTACTGGCGATCATCCGCAAGGTTACAGCAACGATTTGACGCTTTTCGGACGACGTCGCGGCAGCGGCGAAACCATCTGGGATATCAAAAAGCATATCGGTTACGTCAGCAGTAGTTTGCATCTGGATTACCGGGTCAGCACTACCGTGCGTAATGTGATTCTTTCTGGCTATTTTGATTCGATTGGCATTTATCAGGCCGTTTCGGATCGCCAGCAAAAACTGGTGCAGCAGTGGCTGGATATTCTCGGCATTGATAAACGCACGGCTGACGCTCCGTTCCATAGTCTTTCCTGGGGACAGCAGCGTCTGGCGCTGATTGTCCGCGCACTGGTGAAACATCCGACGTTGCTTATTCTCGATGAACCACTACAGGGGCTTGATCCGCTGAATCGCCAGCTTATCCGCCGTTTTGTTGATGTGCTGATTAGCGAAGGTGAAACGCAATTGTTGTTTGTTTCGCACCACGCTGAAGATGCGCCTGCCTGTATTACCCATCGTCTTGAGTTCGTGCCGGACGGTGGACTCTATCGCTATGTGCTGACAAAAATATATTGAGTCGGTAGTGCTGACCTTGCCGGAGGCGGCCTTAGCACCCTCTCCGGCCAACGGTTCGACGCATGCAGGCATGAAACCGCGTCTTTTTTCAGATAAAAAGCGCAATCATTCATAAACCCTCTGTTTTATAATCACTTAATCGCGCATAAAAAACGGCTAAATTCTTGTGTAAACGATTCCACTAATTTATTCCATGTCACACTTTTCGCATCTTTGTTATGCTATGGTTATTTCATACCATAAGCCTAATGGAGCGAATTATGAGAGTTCTGGTTACCGGTGGTAGCGGTTACATTGGAAGTCATACCTGTGTGCAATTACTGCAAAACGGTCATGATGTCATCATTCTTGATAACCTCTGTAACAGTAAGCGCAGCGTACTGCCTGTTATCGAGCGTTTAGGCGGCAAACATCCAACGTTTGTTGAAGGCGATATTCGTAACGAAGCGTTGATGACCGAGATCCTGCACGATCACGCTATCGACACCGTGATCCACTTCGCCGGGCTGAAAGCCGTGGGCGAATCGGTACAAAAACCGCTGGAATATTACGACAACAATGTCAACGGCACTCTGCGCCTGATTAGCGCCATGCGCGCCGCTAACGTCAAAAACTTTATTTTTAGCTCCTCCGCCACCGTTTATGGCGATCAGCCCAAAATTCCATACGTTGAAAGCTTCCCGACCGGCACACCGCAAAGCCCTTACGGCAAAAGCAAGCTGATGGTGGAACAGATCCTCACCGATCTGCAAAAAGCCCAGCCGGACTGGAGCATTGCCCTGCTGCGCTACTTCAACCCGGTTGGCGCGCATCCGTCGGGCGATATGGGCGAAGATCCGCAAGGCATTCCGAATAACCTGATGCCATACATCGCCCAGGTTGCTGTAGGCCGTCGCGACTCGCTGGCGATTTTTGGTAACGATTATCCGACCGAAGATGGTACTGGCGTACGCGATTACATCCACGTAATGGATCTGGCGGACGGTCACGTCGTGGCGATGGAAAAACTGGCGAACAAGCCAGGCGTACACATCTACAACCTCGGCGCTGGCGTAGGCAACAGCGTGCTGGACGTGGTTAATGCCTTCAGCAAAGCCTGCGGCAAACCGGTTAATTATCATTTTGCACCGCGTCGCGAGGGCGACCTTCCGGCCTACTGGGCGGACGCCAGCAAAGCCGACCGTGAACTGAACTGGCGCGTAACGCGCACACTCGATGAAATGGCGCAGGACACCTGGCACTGGCAGTCACGCCATCCACAGGGATATCCCGATTAAGGAACGACCATGACGCAATTTAATCCCGTTGATCATCCACATCGCCGCTACAACCCGCTCACCGGGCAATGGATTCTGGTTTCACCGCACCGCGCTAAGCGCCCCTGGCAGGGGGCGCAGGAAACGCCAGCCAAACAGGTGTTACCTGCGCACGATCCAGATTGCTTCCTCTGCGCAGGTAATGTGCGGGTGACAGGCGATAAAAACCCCGATTACACCGGGACTTACGTTTTCACTAATGACTTTGCGGCTTTGATGTCTGACACGCCAGATGCGCCAGAAAGTCACGATCCGCTGATGCGTTGCCAGAGCGCGCGCGGCACCAGCCGGGTGATCTGCTTTTCACCGGATCACAGTAAAACGCTGCCAGAGCTCAGCGTTGCAGCATTGACGGAAATCGTCAAAACCTGGCAGGAGCAAACCGCAGAACTGGGGAAAACGTACCCATGGGTGCAGGTTTTTGAAAACAAAGGCGCGGCGATGGGCTGCTCTAACCCGCATCCGCACGGTCAGATTTGGGCAAATAGCTTCCTGCCTAACGAAGCTGAGCGCGAAGACCGCCTGCAAAAAGAATATTTTGCCGAACAGAAATCACCAATGCTGGTGGATTATGTTCAGCGCGAGCTGGCAGACGGTAGCCGTACCGTTGTCGAAACCGAACACTGGTTAGCCGTCGTGCCTTACTGGGCTGCCTGGCCGTTCGAAACGCTACTGCTGCCCAAAGCCCACGTTTTACGGATCACCGATTTGACCGACGCCCAGCGCAGCGATCTGGCGCTGGCGTTGAAAAAGCTGACCAGTCGTTATGACAACCTCTTCCAGTGCTCCTTCCCCTACTCTATGGGCTGGCACGGCGCGCCATTTAATGGCGAAGAGAATCAACACTGGCAGCTGCACGCGCACTTTTATCCGCCTCTGCTGCGCTCCGCCACCGTACGTAAATTTATGGTTGGTTATGAAATGCTGGCAGAGACCCAGCGAGACCTGACCGCAGAACAGGCAGCAGAGCGTTTGCGCGCAGTCAGCGATATCCATTTTCGCGAATCCGGAGTGTAAGAAATGAGTCTGAAAGAAAAAACACAATCTCTGTTTGCCAACGCATTTGGCTACCCTGCCACTCACACCATTCAGGCGCCTGGCCGCGTGAATTTGATTGGTGAACACACCGACTACAACGACGGTTTCGTTCTGCCCTGCGCGATTGATTATCAAACCGTGATCAGTTGTGCACCACGCGATGACCGTAAAGTTCGCGTGATGGCAGCCGATTATGAAAATCAGCTCGACGAGTTTTCCCTCGATGCGCCCATTGTCGCACATGAAAACTATCAATGGGCTAACTACGTTCGTGGCGTGGTGAAACATCTGCAACTGCGTAACAACAGCTTCGGCGGCGTGGACATGGTGATCAGCGGCAATGTGCCGCAGGGTGCCGGGTTAAGTTCTTCCGCTTCACTGGAAGTCGCGGTCGGAACCGTATTGCAGCAGCTTTATCATCTGCCGCTGGACGGCGCACAAATCGCGCTTAACGGTCAGGAAGCAGAAAACCAGTTTGTAGGCTGTAACTGCGGGATCATGGATCAGCTAATTTCCGCGCTCGGCAAGAAAGATCATGCCTTGCTGATCGATTGCCGCTCACTGGGGACCAAAGCAGTTTCCATGCCCAAAGGTGTGGCTGTCGTCATCATCAACAGTAACTTCAAACGTACCCTGGTTGGCAGCGAATACAACACCCGTCGTGAACAGTGCGAAACCGGTGCGCGTTTCTTCCAGCAGCCAGCCCTGCGTGATGTCACCATTGAAGAGTTCAACGCTGTTGCGCATGAACTGGACCCGATCGTGGCAAAACGCGTGCGTCATATACTGACTGAAAACGCCCGCACCGTTGAAGCTGCCAGCGCGCTGGAGCAAGGCGACCTGAAACGTATGGGCGAGTTGATGGCGGAGTCTCATGCCTCTATGCGCGATGATTTCGAAATCACCGTGCCGCAAATTGACACTCTGGTAGAAATCGTCAAAGCTGTGATTGGCGACAAAGGTGGCGTACGCATGACCGGCGGCGGATTTGGCGGCTGTATCGTCGCGCTGATCCCGGAAGAGCTGGTGCCTGCCGTACAGCAAGCTGTCGCTGAACAATATGAAGCAAAAACAGGTATTAAAGAGACTTTTTACGTTTGTAAACCATCACAAGGAGCAGGACAGTGCTGAACGAAACTCCCGCACTGGCACCCGATGGTCAGCCGTACCGACTGTTAACTTTGCGTAACAACGCAGGGATGGTAGTCACGCTGATGGACTGGGGTGCGACTTTACTTTCCGCCCGTATTCCGCTTTCCGATGGCAGCGTCCGCGAGGCGCTGCTCGGCTGTGCCAGCCCGGAATGCTATCAGGATCAGGCCGCGTTTCTGGGGGCCTCTATTGGTCGTTATGCCAACCGTATCGCCAATAGCCGTTATACCTTTGACGGTGAAACCGTGACGCTTTCGCCAAGTCAGGGCGTTAACCAGCTGCACGGCGGGCCGGAAGGGTTCGACAAACGTCGCTGGCAGATTGTGAACCAGAACGATCGTCAGGTGCTGTTTGCCCTGAGTTCAGATGATGGTGATCAGGGCTTCCCGGGTAATCTCGGCGCGACGGTGCAATATCGTCTGACCGACGATAACCGTATCTCCATTACTTATCGCGCCACAGTTGATAAACCTTGCCCGGTGAATATGACTAATCACGTCTATTTCAATCTTGACGGCGAGCAGTCTGACGTGCGCAATCACAAGTTGCAGATTCTGGCGGACGAATATCTGCCGGTTGATGAAGGCGGCATTCCGCACGACGGCCTGAAATCTGTCGCCGGAACGTCTTTTGATTTCCGCAGCGCCAAAATCATCGCCAGTGAGTTTCTTGCCGACGACGATCAGCGCAAAGTGAAAGGTTACGATCACGCATTCTTGTTACAGGCCAAAGGCGATGGCAAGAAAGTGGCGGCGCATGTCTGGTCAGCAGATGAAAAATTGCAGCTGAAGGTCTACACCACCGCTCCGGCTCTGCAATTCTACTCCGGCAACTTCCTCGGCGGCACACCGTCGCGGGGAACCGAACCTTACGCCGACTGGCAAGGGCTGGCTCTGGAAAGCGAGTTTCTACCGGACAGCCCGAACCACCCTGAATGGCCGCAACCGGACTGCTTCCTGCGTCCTGGCGAAGAGTATTCCAGCCTGACGGAATATCAGTTTATTGCTGAGTAATGTTACGCCCTCGTCATGAGGGCTTTATCTCATATTGTTCAAATCACCAGCAAACACCGACATATTTGCAACTCAATATTCACAACAACCTTACACTGCGCCACTATTTTCGCTATGGTTATGCGTAAGCATTGCTGTTGCTTCGTCGCGGCAATATAATGAGAATTATTATCATTAAAAGATGATTTGAGGAGTAAGTATATGGCTGTAACTAAGCTGGTTCTGGTTCGTCATGGCGAAAGTCAGTGGAACAAAGAAAACCGTTTCACCGGTTGGTACGACGTGGATCTGTCTGAGAAAGGCGTAAGCGAAGCAAAAGCAGCAGGTAAGCTGCTGAAAGAGGAAGGTTACAGCTTTGACTTTGCTTACACTTCTGTGCTGAAACGCGCTATCCATACCCTGTGGAATGTGCTGGACGAACTGGATCAGGCATGGCTGCCCGTTGAGAAATCCTGGAAACTGAACGAACGTCACTACGGTGCGTTGCAGGGTCTGAACAAAGCGGAAACTGCTGAAAAGTATGGCGACGAGCAGGTGAAACAGTGGCGTCGTGGTTTTGCAGTGACTCCGCCGGAACTGACTAAAGATGATGAGCGTTATCCGGGTCACGATCCGCGTTACGCGAAACTGAGCGAGAAAGAACTGCCGCTGACGGAAAGCCTGGCGCTGACCATTGACCGCGTGATCCCTTACTGGAATGAAACTATTCTGCCGCGTATGAAGAGCGGTGAGCGCGTGATCATCGCTGCACACGGTAACTCTTTACGTGCGCTGGTGAAATATCTTGATAACATGAGCGAAGAAGAGATTCTTGAGCTTAATATCCCGACTGGCGTGCCGCTGGTGTATGAGTTCGACGAGAATTTCAAACCGCTGAAACGCTATTATCTGGGTAATGCTGACGAGATCGCAGCGAAAGCAGCGGCGGTTGCAAACCAGGGTAAAGCGAAGTAAACGTCATTCGTTTAAAATGAGAAAGCCGACTGCAAGTGAGTCGGCTTTTTTGTTGCTAACAATGGAGCACATTGCCTGATGCGACGCTGCGCGACTTATCAGGCCTGTGGTGATTCATCGGATACGCCACTCTGACGGCGCATCCGACAATTAAACCTTACCCGCGACGCGCTTTTACTGCATTCGCCAGTTGACGTAACAGAGCATCGGTATCTTCCCAGCCGATGCAGGCATCGGTGATGCTCTTACCGTAGGCCAGCGGCTCCCCGCTCTCGAGGCTCTGATTGCCTTCCACCAGATGGCTTTCCACCATCACGCCAATAATGGCCTTTTCGCCACCGGCAATCTGCTGGCAAACGTCAGCACAAACATCCATCTGCTTTTTGAATTGTTTGGACGAGTTAGCATGGCTGAAATCGATCATCACCTGTGCTGGCAGGCCTGCTTTGTTCAGCCCTTCTTTCACTTCAGCAACGTGCTTCGCGCTGTAGTTAGGCTCTTTACCGCCGCGCAGAATGATATGGCAATCGCCGTTACCGCTGGTATTCACAATCGCCGAATGCCCCCATTTCGTTACGGACAGGAAGCAGTGCGGCGCACCGGCGGCATTAATGGCATCGATAGCCACTTTAATCGTACCGTCGGTGCCATTTTTGAAGCCGACCGGACAAGAAAGCCCTGATGCCAGTTCGCGGTGCACCTGCGATTCGGTGGTACGTGCGCCAATTGCGCCCCAGCTCATCAGGTCAGCGAGATATTGTGGGGTGATCATATCGAGAAACTCACCTGCCGCTGGCAGACCGCTGTCGTTAATATCAAGCAGCAATTTACGGGCTATACGCAGACCGTCGTTGATCTGGAAGCTATTATCCATATGCGGATCGTTAATCAGCCCTTTCCAGCCCACCGTGGTACGCGGCTTTTCAAAATAGACGCGCATTACGATTTCCAGCTCATCTTTCAGCTCTTCACGCAGCGCCAGCAAGCGAGTGGCATACTCTTTTGCCGCGACAGGATCATGAATTGAGCATGGGCCAATCACAACCAACAGGCGATCATCATTACCTTTCAGGATCTTATGGATCGCTTTTCGGGCATGGGCAACCGTATTCGCGGCATTTTCAGTAGCGGGGAATTTTTCCAGCAATGCGACAGGAGGAAGTAACTCTTTGATTTCTTTGATGCGTAAATCGTCGTTCTGATAATTCATGTCTGTTCCAGTGTTGCCATACTTATCTTAGTGAATGCAATACTTCCAATCTATATCTTCCGTCAGAATGTGTAAACGGGGTTTTACACTATGAACGGATTAATCCCTGGAATTAGCAAGAAAAACGCCAGATTGTCGCGAAAAACGAGATCTCTCCTACAATTTCTAACTGTAACTCCTTTGTTTGTTAATTATTTCAAGATTCTCTGCTGCGTTTCATAACCTGGCTGAAATCTTAAACCAATGCCTTATATTCACCTGCAAATGCACTGTTGGAAGAGGTTATCCGACATAACGACCATAACAGGAGCATCCTATGAAAATGACAAAACTGGCCACATTATTTCTGACTGCCACTCTAAGCCTTGCCAGCGGTGCCGCACTGGCTGCCGATAGCGGAGCGCAAACTAATAACGGCCAGGCAAACGCCGCAGCTGATGCGGGCCAGGTAGCCCCTGACGCCCGTGAAAATGTCGCGCCAAATAACGTCGACAATAACGGGGTAAATACCGGTTCTGGCGGCACAATGCTGCATTCGGATGGTTCTTCAATGAACAATGACGGAATGACCAAAGATGAAGAGCACAAGAACACCATGTGCAAAGATGGTCGCTGTCCGGATATCAATAAAAAGGTACAAACCGGTGATGGCATCAATAATGATGTCGATACCAAAACCGACGGTACCACGCAGTAACCCTGCAAAATAGCCAATAATGGGAGAGCGGAGTCTCTCCCTTTTAATTTTTCACTTCTAAAAGCAGTATGATGTCATAAAGTTAAGTGAGAATAATTAAGGGATGACTCGTCATGGCGCACTCACACTCACACACGTCCTCACACCTGCCAGAAGATAATAATGCTCGTCGCTTGTTGTATGCTTTCGGCGTGACTGCCGGGTTTATGCTGGTAGAAGTCGTTGGTGGTTTTCTTTCTGGTTCTCTGGCATTGCTGGCCGATGCGGGTCATATGTTGACCGATACTGCCGCCCTGCTTTTCGCCCTACTCGCCGTGCAATTTTCACGTCGTCCTCCCACCATTCGCCACACTTTCGGTTGGCTAAGACTGACCACGCTCGCGGCGTTTGTGAATGCCATAGCCCTCGTGGTAATTACCATTTTGATTGTCTGGGAGGCGATAGAACGCTTCCGCACGCCGCGTCCGGTCGAGGGCGGCATGATGATGGCAATTGCCGTGGCTGGGTTGCTGGCAAATATACTTTCTTTCTGGTTACTTCATCACGGCAGCGAAGAGAAAAACCTCAACGTACGAGCAGCGGCACTGCATGTGCTCGGGGACCTGCTGGGTTCGGTTGGGGCTATTATTGCCGCGTTGATTATTATCTGGACTGGCTGGACACCTGCTGACCCCATTCTCTCGATACTGGTGTCGCTTCTGGTTCTGCGTAGCGCGTGGCGACTGTTGAAAGATAGCGTGAATGAATTACTTGAAGGTGCACCGGTATCGCTGGATATCGCTGAACTGAAGCGTCGTATGTGCCGGGAAATCCCGGAAGTCCGCAATGTGCACCATGTACATGTATGGATGGTAGGCGAGAAGCCGGTGATGACGTTGCATGTGCAGGTGATCCCGCCACACGATCACGATGCCTTGTTGGATCAGATCCAACACTACCTGATGGATCACTATCAGATTGAGCACGCCACCATTCAGATGGAATATCAACCTTGTCATGGGCCAGACTGCCACCTGAATGAAGGGGTGTCTGGCCATTCACATCATCACCATTAATGGGACAGCGCGCGTGAGCCTCTTTCACGTGCGCTGTTGATCCACATCCGGCTGCCGTTGAGCGCAATAAAGGTCAGGATGATGTACTCCAGAGACATGGCGTAAACGCCCTGAAGTGCAAAAATAACGACGCTAATCACGTTAATAATCACCCACAACAGCCAGTTTTCCACATACTTACGCGTCATCAGAATCATTGCCACGATAGATAACACCATCATGCATGAATCCCAGAACGGGAAAGCGTCCGGTTGCAGTTCAGGCATCACAACCTGTAATCCTAATGCTTGCATGATCATGACTGCCACGCGGGTCAAAAATGCAAACACCGGATTGATAAATACCGTCATCAGACCAATCGAAACAACGCAAACCGCCAACCAGCTGAGTGCCTTCGGCAATGGCAACCAGCGAATTTTCAACTCCGCCTCGTTCTGACTGGTTTGTCGCGACCACGCATACCAACCGTAAATATTCGCGGCAAAGAAAAACACCTGTAATAGCAGGCTGGCATACAGCTGAATCTGAAAGAAAATAATGCCAAACAAGGTGACGTTGATCAGGCCAAAGAAGTAGTTGCTGATCTTCTCCAGACTGGCAAGGCCAATACACAGCAACCCGGCGATCGTGCCTACCGCTTCGATCCATGAGAGATCATAACCGCCTGCCCCTATTGGTATATGTACCAGGATATTCTGCACACTAAAAAAATCCATCTTTCCCCCAAAGCGTAACGTTACGCCTTATTATTCGTTATCCACGTAGTGTAGCCGCAAAATCCAGCATACGATTGAGCGGCACCAGCGCCCTCTCTCGCAGCCTTTCATCAACATGAACCTCGTGATTGCTTCCTTCCTGTTCTAATGCCTCTGCGATGGCCTGAAGGCCATTCATGGCCATCCACGGACAATGCGCGCAGCTGCGGCAGGTTGCACCCTCACCTGCGGTTGGTGCTTCCAGTAACTCTTTATCTGGCACCGCCTGCTGCATTTTGTAGAAAATACCCCGATCGGTTGCCACAATAAGCCTCTGATGTGGCAATGTTTTCGCAGCAGCGATCAGTTGACTGGTGGAACCGACCGCATCCGCCATATCGACAATAGCTTGTGGTGATTCTGGATGCACCAGTATGGCAGCATCCGGGTATTCTTCTTGCAAGCGGGTTAACGCCTGAGTCTTAAATTCATCATGCACAATACAGGCACCCTGCCAGCATAGAATGTCTCCACCCGTCTGTTTTTGCACGTAACGCCCCAGATGTTTGTCGGGTGCCCAGATGATTTTTTCACCCAAACTATCAAGATGATCAATAAGTTCGACGGCAATGCTTGAAGTTACCACCCAATCTGCGCGCGCTTTTACCGCAGCAGAAGTGTTGGCGTAGACGACGACAGTACGATCGGGATGGGCATCGCAAAATGCGTTAAATTCTTCAACAGGGCAGCCGAGATCCAGTGAACATTCAGCCTGAAGTGTCGGCATCAGAATTGTTTTTTCCGGACTGAGAATTTTGGCGGTTTCTCCCATAAATCTCACCCCAGCGACTAACAAAGTAGAAGCGGGATGCTTTGCACCGAAGCGCGCCATTTCCAGAGAATCAGAAATACAGCCACCGGTTTCTTCTGCCAGTTGTTGAATTTCGGGATCGGTATAGTAGTGGGCAACCATCACCGCATTACGTTCTTTTAGCAGACGTTTTATCTTCTCGCGGTAATACGCTTTTTCATCAATGCTTAACGGCGTCGGCTTCGGGGGGAAAGGATAAATCGCCGTGTCTGGATCAAACATTACGCTCATCTTACCATCTCGTTTTACAGGCTTAACGTTAAAACCGACATTAGCGTAATATTCGCTGTTATCGGTGTAATTTGTTTTATATGCTAAACAAGATAGTCGAATGGTGGGGAAAAGTCACTCGAATTACGCCTAATGTGCAGGATGCGTCATTTTACGCCTAATTCCACCGACATAGAGTTGCTTGCACAGTAAGCTCTGACGATGTCATCAGGTTTACAAAGTGAAATTGAGGATGCCTGAATAGCAAAAAAGCGCCTTTAGGGCGCTTTTTTACATTGGTGGGTCGTGCAGGATGACTCGCTTCGCTCGCCCTTCGGGCCGTCGCCGCGAGCGGCTCCGTTGTTTCGCTGCGCTCAACTCAAACCTGCTGCAGGTTCGAATCTTTGAGTATCGCAGATAGCAAAAAAGCGCCTTTAGGGCGCTTTTTTACATTGGTGGGTCGTGCAGGATTCGAACCTGCGACCAATTGATTAAAAGTCAACTGCTCTACCAACTGAGCTAACGACCCCTTGCGGGATTATGCTGCCTTAATCATTCAGGATGGTGGGTCGTGCAGGATGACTCGACTTCGTCTCGCCCTTCGGGCCGTTGCTAACGCAACGTTATCCTTCACGTTCTCTACCAGTAACCACCTTTAAATTGGTGGGTCGTGCAGGATTCGAACCTGCGACCAATTGATTAAAAGTCAACTGCTCTACCAACTGAGCTAACGACCCATACGGGTGTTACCTGAAAGATTTTTACTCGGGGCCAATCTTTAAGATTGGTGGGTCGTGCAGGATGACTCGCTTCGCTCGCCCTACGGGCCGTTGCTGGCGCAACGTTATCCTTCACGCTTAACATCTGAGTTTGATGTTAAAACTGGTGGGTCGTGCAGGATTCGAACCTGCGACCAATTGATTAAAAGTCAACTGCTCTACCAACTGAGCTAACGACCCGAGTGGTGGGTGATGACGGGATCGAACCGCCGACCCCCTCCTTGTAAGGGAGGTGCTCTCCCAGCTGAGCTAATCACCCGATACTGCGCTGGATACTACAAACTACTTCCACCGAACCCACCGTCATTAGTGGTGGGTCGTGCAGGATGACTCGCTTCGCTCGCCCTACGGGCCGTTGCTGACGCAACGTTATCCTACACGCTTAACATCTGTCTTCGATGTTAAAACTGGTGGGTCGTGCAGGATTCGAACCTGCGACCAATTGATTAAAAGTCAACTGCTCTACCAACTGAGCTAACGACCCGGTGGTGGGTGATGACGGGATCGAACCGCCGACCCCCTCCTTGTAAGGGAGGTGCTCTCCCAGCTGAGCTAATCACCCGATACTACGCTGGATACTACAACTAACTATGTTAGTGGTGGGTCGTGCAGGATGACTCGACTTCGTCTCGCCCTTCGGGCCGTTGCTCATGCAACGTTATCCTTCACGTTTTACTACCGCTTCCACCTTAGCGATTGGTGGGTCGTGCAGGATTCGAACCTGCGACCAATTGATTAAAAGTCAACTGCTCTACCAACTGAGCTAACGACCCACTTTTTCGTTGCTTTCGGTTTGTTTGATATCCCGTGGCAACGGCGGCATATATTACTGATTTCAGACTTGAGCGCAACAAAAATTTCGATGTAGATCACTCAACTGCTTATGATTCGCACGACACGACCAGAAATAATGCGACTTCTGGTCGTGTGTTATGCATTACATCGCGTTCAGACGTTTTTGTGCCTGTTTAGCGCCATCAGTACCAGGGTATTTACTGATAACCTGCTGGTATACGGCTTTCGCTTTTGCGGTGTCACCTTTGTCCTGCATGATGACGCCGACTTTAAACATCGCATCTGCAGCCTTTGGTGACTTCGGATAGTTTTTCACTACCGAAGCAAAATAGTACGCCGCATCATCTTTTTTACCCTTGTTGTAGTTTAACTGACCCAGCCAATAATTGGCGTTTGGCAGGTAAGTTGAATCAGGGTAATTTTTGATGAAATTCTGAAATGCCACCATTGCGTCATCCTGGCGGGATTTATCCTGCACCAGCGCAATAGCTGCATTGTAATCCGTGTTTGCATTACCGCTTTTCACCGGCGCGCCAGCATTCGCAGTACCAGCATCAGCTGTCGGCGTCGTTGATGCCGCCGCACCGCTTTGATCGCCGCTGGTTGATTGCGCCGCTGCACCACCGCTGCTGAGGCTGTCGATCTGCAACAGGATCTGCTTTTGCCGCTCCACGACCTGATTCAGTTGATACTGATTTTCCTGAATCTGACCACGCAGGGAATCAATATCGGATTGATTATCAGAAAGTTGTTGCTGGAGTTGGGTTAAAAGCTGGCTGTGAGCATTAGAAATACGCTCAAGTTGAGTGACGCGGTCTTCGACCGAGCCTGAGCCGACACTACTGATTGGTGCCTGAGCAAAAGCGGCCCAGGGGGCCGCTATACCAACCAGTAACGACAGACTCAATAGTTGATGTCTGAAGTTACTGCTCATGCAATTCTCTTAGTAAACCAGTACCGCACGACGGTTTTTGGAGTATGCCGCTTCGTCATGACCCAGTACTGCAGGTTTTTCTTTACCGTAAGAAACGATGGAGATCTGGTCTGCAGAAACGCCTTTACCCTGCAGGTACATCTTAACGGCGTTCGCACGACGTTCACCCAGGGAGATGTTGTATTCCGGAGTACCACGTTCGTCCGCGTGACCTTCTACGGTGACTTTGTAAGACGGGTTGCTACGCAGGAAGTTTGCATGTGCATCCAGCATTTGAGCGAAGTCAGAACGGATATCGTACTTGTCCAGATCGAAGTAAACGATGTTGTTCTGCTGCAGCTGTTGCATTTGCAGACGAGCCTGCTCTTCGGAAGACATGTTGCCGTTGCCGCCGTTCGCATCCATACCAGTGCCGGCACCCAGCATGCCTTCGCTGCCGTCATTGCTGGCGTTCTTGTTGGAAGAACATGCCGCAATTGCCATAACAGGCAGAGCAATCATCAGCCCTTTCAGCACTTTGTTCAGTTGCATTTCAATGATTCCTTTACTATTCAATTAATTATTATCACAGATACGGCGACCAGGCAGGGAATTTGACCTGTCCATCAGTTGCCGGAAGACGCGCTTTGAAACGCCCATCTGTAGAAACCAAATTCAGCACGGATCCCATCCCCTGAGAAGAGCTGTAGATTACCATAGTGCCGTTAGGTGCCAGACTTGGCGTTTCATCCAGGAACGTGGACGACAGAACTTGTACGCCTCCCGTTGCCAGATCTTGTTTGGCAATGTGCTGCTGCCCACCATTGGAGCTGACCATTACCATAAATTTACCGTCGCTGCTGACATCCGCATCCTGGTTCTGCGAACCTTCCCAGGTAATACGTTGTGGCGCACCGCCGTTGATATTCACTTTATAAACCTGCGGACGACCGGCCTGGTCAGAAGTAAATGCCAGGTTCTGGCTATCCGGGAACCAGGTCGGTTCGGTATTGTTACTGCGACCATCAGTCACCTGGCGGATCTGACCAGAAGCCAAATCCATTACGTACAGGTTCAGACTACCGGTTTTCGACAAGGCGAATGCCAGTTTGCTGCCGTCTGGCGAGAATGCAGGTGCACCGTTGTGACGCGGGAATGAAGCCACCTGACGTACAGCGCCATTTGCCAGCGTCTGAATAACCAGCGCGGAACGACCGCTTTCGAAGGTCACATAAGCCAGTTTAGAACCGTCTGGTGACCACGCCGGAGACATCAGCGGCTGCGGTGAACGGTGAACGACAAACTGGTTGTAACCGTCATAGTCAGATACGCGCAGTTCATACGGGAACTGACCGCCGTTGGTCTGAACAACGTAGGCAATACGAGTACGGAACGCACCTTTAATGCCGGTCAGTTTTTCAAACACTTCATCACTGGCGGTATGACCAGCATAACGCAGCCACTGCTTGTTCACTTTGTACGAGTTCTGAGCAAGTACAGTACCCGGTGCGCCGCCAGTGTCAACAAGTTGATAAGCAACATTGTAAGAACCATCCGGATTCGGAGTGACCTGACCGACAACTACAGCGTCAATGCCCAGTGCGGACCATGCAGCTGGTTGTACTTCCTGCGCACTACCCGGCTGCTGTGGCAGACGAGCGCGATCTAACGGATTAAATTTACCGCTGTTACGCAAGTCAGCAGCAACGATGCCGCCAATATCTTCAGGTGCCGCACCAGGCCCCGCCCACTGGAAAGGAACAACACCAATAGGACGACCGGAATCTACACCGCTGTCGATCACAATGCGGACTTCAGCATGCAGAACTGATGCCCACAGTATGAGAAAACCAAATGCTACTCGTAATGCCTGCTTCATCATATCTCCCTTATCTGGACCGATGGCCCACGATAATTTAGCAGAATGTTAACAAACTAAAATACACAAAACTACCAGAACCCCGTGGCAACCGGTGCCTGATGTTGACCGTCCGAACAGTCAACATCGCGATTACGGTTTGAAGTCCAATGGCGCGTTTTTGAACACTTCATATACTGCCTGGCTTGGTGGTTTCGGGATCTTCGCAAGTTTAGCTGCTGCCAACGCAGCCTGACAAAGTGCGGGATCGCCACCTTCAGGTTTGATATCCAGTAACATACCATCGGGTGCCAGTTTTATGCGCAGCGTACAGGTTTTGCCTGCATAGGACGATGCGTCATAGAACTTACTTTCGATAGCAGATTTAATCTGCCCGGCATAGTTATTGATATCGGCCCCTGATGCGCCATTGTTTTTAGTATTACCACTCCCGGCAGGCGAAGCATTGTTCCCTTTCGCCCCTCCCCCCGTTTTCGGTGCATTCTTACCAGAGCTTAGCTCACCGAAAATATCATCTGCCTCTGCGGCCGCTTTTGCTGCAGCGGCTTTTTCAGCTGCAGCTTTTGCCGCTGCCGCTTTTTTGTCTGCGGCGGCTTTTTCTGCCGCTGCTTTCTTATCAGCTGCTGCCTTTTCAGCAGCCGCTTTTTCTGCTGCTTTTTTGTCGGCTGCAGCTTTCTCTGCTGCCGCTTTCTTATCAGCTGCAGCCTTTTCAGCAGCCGCTTTCTTCTCAGCTTCTGCTTTGGCTTTTTCAGCAGCTTCAGTTGCCGCTTTCTTTCTTGCTTCAGCTGCAGCTGCTTCTGCCGCTTCCGCTTTCTTCTTCAGTGCCGCAGCGGCTGCCTCGGCTTTTTTCTGCGCTTCGGCTGCGGCTTTGGCGGCTTCTGCTTCTGCTTTTTTCTTTGCGTCTGCAGCCGCTTTCTTCGCTGCTTCTTCCGCAGCTTTAGCATCTGCTTCGGCCTTCGCTTTAGCATCTGCCGCCGCTTTCGCTGCCGCCTCTTCAGCTTGCTTCTGCTTTAACTCGGCCTGTTTTGCGGCTTCTTCAGCCTGCTTTTTCTGCTCCTGAGCCGCTAACCGCTCTTTCTCAAGTTGCTTCAGGCGTTCCTGTTCAGCCGCTTGTTTCTCACGCAGTTCTTCAGCAGCCTGCTGTTCCTTCATCTTGCGCTGTTCATCAGAACGCTTCGCGCTTGATTCCTGGCTTTGCATGCGTTTGTACTGCTCAACTACCGCACCTGAATCAACCATGACAGCGTCGATGGACGAACCACCGCCGCCTCCGGCTGAAGCTTCTATATTCTCATCGAACGAACTCCAGATCAGCGCCGCAAATAAGATGACATGCAGCACTGCTGAAATAATTATCGCCCGCTTGAGCTTGTCGTTTTGTTCGGTTGCCTTTGACACTCTCGGTTTCCAAAAACTGTTCGCCTGTTACCCGCTCTCTTTCAAGCAAGGGAAACGCAGATGTTTAGATAGGCTGCGTCATTAAACCAACCGATTTCACACCCGCACTATGTAACAAGTTCAGTGCTTTAATTATTTCATCGTAAGGCACATCTTTTGCGCCACCGATCAGAAAGACCGTTTTCGGGTTGGCCTTGAAACGGCTGGACACTTCCGCCACCACCTGCTCTGGTGGTAAACGCTCCAGGCGATCTTTCTCAACCACCACGGTGTACTGACCAATACCAGACACTTCAACAATCACTGGCGGATTATCGTTACTGCTCACCGCCTGTGATTCAGTAGCGTCTGGCAGATCGACCTCCACGCTCTGGGTGATGATGGGCGCTGTCGCCATAAAGATCAGCAACAGCACCAGCAGTACGTCCAGCAACGGTACAATGTTGATTTCGGACTTGAGATCGCGACGACCTCGTCCACGCGCTCTGGCCATGGCTTACCCCTTGTTGCTCTCGCTAACGGTAAACGCCTGGCGGTGCAGAATCGCGGTAAACTCTTCCATAAAGTTGTCGTAATTCAGTTCCAGTTTGTTTACGCGCTGGTTGAGGCGGTTGTAGGCCATAACTGCCGGGATAGCGGCAAACAGACCAATTGCAGTCGCAATCAACGCTTCTGCGATACCGGGCGCAACCATTTGCAGTGTTGCTTGTTTTACCGCCCCGAGGGCGATAAAGGCGTGCATGATCCCCCAGACCGTACCAAACAGACCAATATACGGGCTGATGGAGCCAACCGTACCGAGGAACGGAATGTGCGTTTCCAGATTTTCAAGTTCACGGTTCATGGAGATACGCATAGCACGCGACGCCCCTTCCACTACGGCTTCCGGCGCATGGCTATTGGCACGATGCAGGCGCACAAACTCTTTGAACCCGCTGTAAAAGATTTGTTCCGAACCAGTCAGATTATCCCGTTTCCCCTGGCTCTCTTGATAGAGGCGAGAGAGTTCGATTCCAGACCAGAATTTATCTTCAAACGCTTCGGCTTCGCGCGCCGCTGCGTTAAGAATACGGGTCCGCTGGATAATAATGGCCCAAGATGCGATTGAAAAACCAATCAAAATCAACATGATAAGTTTAACCAGAAGGCTAGCCTTCAGGAACAAATCAAGGATATTCATGTCAGTCACTGCTTAAACTCCGCGACAATAGACTTGGGAAGCGCACGAGGCTTCATTTTGAGTGGGTCAACGCAAACAACCAGAACCTCTGCTTCATTCAGCAAAGTATTCTCGGCGTTGACAATACGTTGCGTGAAAACCAAAGAGGTGCCACGCATTGATGTTATTTCAGTCTGTATTTCGAGCATATCGTCGAGCCGCGCAGGTGCGTAATATTCCACCGTCATTTTACGTACCACAAAGGCAACGCGTTCAGCCATCAGCGCCTGCTGACTGAAGTGATGATGACGCAGCATCTCTGTGCGTGCTCTTTCATAAAAAGCGACGTAACTGGCGTGGTACACCACACCACCGGCATCGGTATCTTCATAGTAGACGCGAACCGGCCATCGAAACAGCGTTGTATTCACTTTACATCCCGGTAATGCAACAAAAGTTAGAGCTTTTAAACGCTGCTACTATACGCGCGCGATTGAGGTTTGGGAATGAGGGCAAGTTAAGGGAGCGTAAAAATTTATGGGCCTGGAGCGGCCCATAATTTTTTAAAGAGAATTCTGATTTAAAAGAAGAAGAAAATCAGCCCGACAATGAGAACAATATCGGCAAGCAATGGGCAAAAAATCCCTTGCCAAAGAACCTTCTGCGGACGAAAGCCCACGCCGTGAATCACACCAGCACAGACGGCCCACATCAGCAATAAACCATGCCAGATTTCCAGTTCACTGGTCTTCGCGGCAAAACGAGATGGGTCCCAAAACATACATCCTGCTAACAGAAGCGCCATCACGAAGGAAAGCGCCCGCAGGGGGCGCTTGTCCATTACCGCATACAAAGTCGCGATAATCTTACTCATCAGATGTCTTCTTGACCGGCTTTGCCTGATTCGACGTGTTCAAGCGCCAGCGCGGTGATTACCCCAAACGAACAGGCAAGAAGCGTTCCCAGAATCCATGCGAAATACCACATTTTTAGCTCCTTACTTAGTACAGAGAGTGGGTGTTACGTTCAATATCTTCTTTGGTGATACGACCGAACATTTTCCAGTAACACCAGGCGGTGTAGAGCAGAATGATCGGTACCAGAACCACCGCAACCCAGGTCATGACGTTAAGCGTCAGCTGGCTGGAAGTTGCATCCCACATTGTCAGACTTGCGTTCATCATGGTGCTGGACGGCATCACAAACGGGAACATTGCGATACCGGCTGTCAGGATGATGCAGGCCAGCGTCAGGGAGGAGAACACAAACGCCCACGCGGCTTTATCCATACGTGCAGTCAGGATGGTCAGCAGCGGCAGAACCACACCCAGTGCCGGAATAGCCCACAGAATTGGCGTGTTGTTGAAGTTAACCAGCCATGCGCCAGCTTCACGAACCACTTCTTTATTCAGTGGGTTAGAGGCTGCGTAATGGTCCATTGTCGATTTCACGACATAACCATCGATACCGTACATCACCCATACGCCAGCCAGTGCGAAACAGACCAGTGTCACCAGCGCAGCCACCTGAGCCGTTGCACGGGTACGCAGGTGCAGTTCGCCCACGGTACGCATTTGCAGATAGGTTGCGCCCTGAGTAATGATCATCCCTACGCTCACCACGCCTGCCAGCAGGCCGAACGGGTTAAGCAACTGGAAGAAGTTACCGGTGTAGTACAGACGCAGATATTCATCAACGTTGAACGGTACGCCCTGCAACAGGTTACCGAACGCTACACCAATTACCAGCGGCGGAACGAAGCTACCAATGAAGATGCCCCAGTCCCACATGTTACGCCAGCGGGTTTCTTCAATCTTGGAGCGGTAGTCAAAACCGACCGGACGGAAGAACAAAGACGCCAGCACGAGGATCATCGCCACATAGAAGCCGGAGAACGCAGCGGCATAGACCATCGGCCAGGCAGCAAAGAGTGCGCCGCCCGCGGTGATCAGCCAAACCTGGTTACCGTCCCAGTGTGGTGCAATGGAGTTAATCATAATTCGACGCTCGGTGTCGTTACGACCGAGGAAACGGGTGAGCATGCCCACCCCCATGTCGAAACCGTCAGTGACTGCAAAACCAATCAGCAGAACGCCAACCAGCAGCCACCAGATAAAACGCAATACTTCATAATCGATCATTTGACGACTCCTGTCTTAGCGTGCCGGCTGAGTAGTCGTGGAAGACTGCTCAAAGTGATAGCGACCGGTTTTCAGGCTGCTTGGGCCGAGGCGTGCAAACTTGAACATTAAGAACAATTCTGCCACCAGGAACAGGGTATACAGGCCGCAAATCAGCACCATTGAGAAGATGAGATCGCCTGCGGTCAGTGACGAGTTCGCCACAGCTGTCGGCAGCACTTCACCGATAGCCCACGGTTGGCGGCCATATTCAGCCACGAACCAGCCCGCTTCTACAGCAATCCACGGCAGCGGAATACCGTACAGCGCGGCGCGCAGAAGCCATTTTTTCTCGCCAATGCGGTTGCGGATGACACTCCAGAAAGAGAGCGCGATGATTGCCAGAAGCAGGAAGCCACACGCCACCATGATACGGAACGCAAAGTACAGCGGCGCTACACGCGGGATGGAGTCTTTGGTTGCCTGTTGAATCTGCGCTTCAGTCGCATCAGCCACGTTTGGCGTATAGCGTTTCAGCAGCAGACCGTAACCGAGGTCTTTCTTCATGCTATTGAACTGGTCACGAACCGCCTGGTCGGTAGAACCAGAACGCAGTTGTTCGAGCAGAGAGTACGCCTTCATCCCGTTACGAATGCGTTCTTCATGCTGCACCATCAGCTCTTTCAGGCCGATAACCGGGGTATCCACGGAACGCGTTGCAATGATGCCCAGTGCGTAAGGGATCTGAATCGCAAATTTGTTCGTCTCCTCTTCCTGATCAGGAATGCCGAACAGAGTAAAGGCAGCAGGCGCAGGTTGCGTTTCCCACTCGGCTTCAATAGCAGCCAGTTTGGTTTTCTGCACGTCGCCCATTTCGTAGCCGGATTCATCACCCAGAACAATAACAGACAGAACAGCAGCCATACCGAAGCTGGCAGCGATAGCAAAGGAGCGTTTAGCGAAGGCGAAGTCACGACCTTTCAGCATATACCATGCGCTGATACCGAGGATGAACATCGCGCCAGTCACATAACCAGACGCTACAGTGTGAACGAATTTCACCTGAGCAACCGGGTTAAGCACCAGCTCGGAGAAGCTCACCATCTCCATACGCATAGTTTCAAAGTTGAAATCGGACGCGATTGGGTTTTGCATCCAGCCGTTCGCAACCAGAATCCACAGTGCGGACAGGTTTGAACCGAGCGCCACCAGCCAGGTGACACACATATGCTGAACTTTACCCAGACGATCCCAACCGAAGAAGAACAGACCTACAAAGGTGGATTCGAGGAAGAAGGCCATCAGACCTTCGATTGCCAGCGGCGCACCGAAGATATCCCCTACATAGTGGGAATAGTAAGACCAGTTAGTCCCGAACTGGAACTCCATGGTCAGACCGGTAGCCACACCCAGAGCGAAGTTGATACCAAACAACTTGCCCCAGAACTTGGTCATATCTTTATAAATCTGTTTGCCGGAGAGGACGTAGACCGTTTCCATAATGGCCAGCAGGAACGCCATACCGAGCGTCAGTGGCACAAAAAGGAAGTGGTACATCGCGGTCAAGGCAAACTGTAAGCGCGACAGTTCGACTATATCTAACATCATGACTCCTTGCTCATCGCATGAAGACTCCGAGAGTGAACCCCGTTAGAAAGGGTCACACGCATGCCCCAATAGAAATTTGTTTGAACACTTTCATCATACCATGTGAATGCACACAAAAACGGCGTAAAGAAAGGTTGCAAACATGTTAATAAAAACTCAAATTGATCCCACGTATATATTACGCCGCAAAATCCTTACAATAAACAGGTTTTTGTTGAAGCAAATTTGCATTTTTCGACGGTGATCAATTTATAGCTAAATTACCGCCTTTCAGCCAATTTGATCGAGAACAATTTATCTCTTTTTGATGCCCATTTCCAAGACTTATACATTGATAAATATCAATTCCTACAAATTATGTTAATCATGTTTCAATAAGGTAACTTTAGTGACATTTATGTTTAAAATGTGTGAGTTATAAGGCTGAAATTAGTTTCGGTTGGCAATTAAAGATAAAAAGAGACGAAGCAAAAACAGCACGGTTGACCTTAATTCTTTTTTTGGTCACTGGCTAATACGACGCAGAGTTTCAGGATTACTAATAAAGGCATAAATCCACCCCGCCAATATTAACATTTAGTTAACTTATAATTATATTATAATTAACTCACCCAGGGTTATTATTTTGTTAAAAATAAAGCCACATATACGTGGCTTGAGAGTGAAGATAAACGCAAAATTACCTGATGCGCTACGCTTGCCAGTGTCTACATCATCTCTGCAATATATTGAATTTGCCTGCTTTTGTAGACCGAATAAAGCGTTCATGCCGTATCCGGCATGAACAAAGCGCCCTTTGTCAACAATCTGGCCGCGCATATGTGGCTTCGGTTTGATTGCTATTCAGGCAAGCCGGTAACTGAACGTCCGTGACTGGCCGGGTAAAAAAGGCCCCGATAGATTTGAACCTTGATTTTCCTCGGTGGTAATGTGTTCATCCATCATCGTTTCTGAGCAAGAAATCACCTCGCGACTGAAAGCAACAGTCGCATCACAGGTTGCTGATTCAGCCGGATTAAACAGCCGTAAAATCACTTCTTGTCGGTCTTCAGCTTTCTTAAGTGCGCTTATCAGGCATCCCACTGGGGGCATTTTCAACAAACTATAACTTTCCGGCACGTTGAATCCGGCTTTGTTGAGCTTCATCACATCCCATGGGATTTTGTTGTAACACTGTACTGGAGTCAGCCATGCTCGCGCCTGCTGAGCTACACCAGCGGCGGTTGGCGTACCGGTATAACTCAATAAACTTAGGCGACAAGAAAGCAGACCACGTAGTTGTGAGTCCGGGACTGGCATTTTAATTCCCGAAGGCCGCCCAGGCCTTAAAAGCAGATCTTCTTTGCCCAGTAAGCCCACGCCACGCAGCAACGTAATGGCAAAGGTTTTCTTCTCTTCACCGATGACTTCAAATTCACGTAACCCTTCGCTAAAGACAGCCATGCCGTTACGCCCTTCCTGTAAGGCAACATAGTTGAGCATATTCCATACCGGAACCGGCGCTTCTTTCCAGCCTTCTTGCTGCCAGTTGTTCATTGCACTGTCGTTCACGGGGCGCGTTAGCGAACCAAACTGCGTATCTGCCAGAACACTGTCGGTGTTAAAAGGTGTAGGGACCAGGACACGAAGGCGATGATCGTCAGCCTGGTTATCAAGATTGATATCCACATCAATACGCCTGCTGTTATGACTAAGAGTGACAACCAACACCACCCCTACTCTGCCAGTGGATTGCCGGGCGCTGCGTTCTGACAAATTGAGCGGCACTGCCATGTCATAGCGGATAACAGCCCTGCTCTGCCAGGCTTCATGAATAATATCGCATTGCGGTTTCGCGTTCGCTGCGGTAATTACCCACTCTTCTTTTGCGGGTGAATAGTCATATTCATCACCATCATCAGAGCTTTCTTCAATTTGCAATACCCGGTCATAGCGCACACCGCTGTCTTTATCTACCAGTTGCAGAGAACCATCCTCATTGAGCGCAATTTGCCAGAAAGCATTTTCCAGTATCCCTTCAGCGTCACTTTTTGCCGCAATTACGTTGCCAGGCTGATTCGCTTCGATATAAAGCGTGCGATAGCCCATAGAAGGGACAATCTGGTTGATCTGTATATCAAACTCCATAAAGGGATCGTAATTACCGTAATGAACTATTTGCCGATCGATTAGGCCTGGATCGATCTCACGGGCATGGCGAATAAAATACGGTACAGGCTGACCGCGATCGTCCCGCAAATTAAACTGGCTGGCGCGCAGCCGCACAGTGGTGTTGATAACTTCTTCACGCGGCCAGGGCATCAGGTTAAACAGGACGAGTTTGTCGGCGTCGCTCTGCGGCATGTTGTCGGCAATTTTGCGCATGTAGAAACGAATCAGATTATCCGCCATGTCTTCAGCCAGTTCGAAGCGGGCGACGATTTCGCGATGAACTTTGTCACTACAGCAGCAGCCGATACTGTCGTGGGCATGATTTTTTAAGATCTCTTTCCACATTTTCTCCAGCAAGCCGTGGTGGTATTCAAAACCCAACGTCCAGGCCAGTGTTGCCAGCGGTTCCAGCAGATTAACAATCTTATTTTCAATACGCGCGTGGGCAATTTTGATATCCATACGCGTAGAACCGATGGTGCGATGCACGCGCATATATTTGCCATCAATAAATTCCCCTTTCAGGGTTGCCAGATTATCTCGCTGCGCTTCGATCTTCTCAAATACCTCTTCAAAGCGGCTCATCACAAACTTACGTTGAGGGTAGATCTCACGTAGCTTATCCATCACTTCGAAGATATTTTGCTGCAATGGCATCTGGTCATGCCCATTCGGCAGCAAAATCTCTTTGGTTACAGACGCTTTTTCCAGCACGTCAAAATAACTGTCGAGGCGTTTACGTAATCCGTTTTCGTCGGCAGGTAAGTACTTACCGATGGCGTAGCCCAGCGGCAGCACCTGCGCCGTCACTTCGCTACCGTCACTGCTTTGCCACAAAAACTCGGTTTTATCAGTACCGTGGCGCTCCGAACATCCGCGCCAGAACATGGTGCGGGTAATGCCAAATCCATTGTAGATATGCGGCAGTTGCCCGGACATGCCAAAGGAATCTGGTAAATAACCTATTTTCATCGGCTCGCCAAACGCGAGGCAGTCACGCATTCCGTACATCAGATTACGGACGATGGATTCCGCAGAAACAATCGTGGTATCGGTCTGGGTATACCAGGGGCCGATAATCAACTTGCCGGCTTCTACCTGTTTCTTCACACGGTCTTTGTTTTCCGGTTTCACCGCGAAATAATCTTCGAGGATCGCCGTTTGCCCGTCGAGTACGTAATATTTGTATTCGTTGTCCTGTTCCAGTCGGCACAGGATCTCTTCCATATTATTGACCAGCAGAATACGTGACTCTTCGGTGGTGAAATACCACTCTCGATCCCAGTGCATATGCGGGGTGATGTGAACGCGAGATACTGCTTTCATCGTCGTTTCCTTTTTGTTTATGGCATTACGCCATCAGTCAGATAGTTGCCATGCTTAACCGCGTGACGCCGCCACATCAGGAGAATTGCAGTCGAGATTGCAGCCCCCACCAATGCCGCGCCAAACCAGCCAATTGCCGCCATAACACCGCCCGCGCCATTATCATGAAGTAAAAAGAGCGAGAAAATGCCGGCACCGGGTGTCGAAAGGCCGATATTCATCGCACCGACAATAGCGCCCGTTACCATAGAGCCCAGCACAAACGAACCAATAACCCGCAGCGGATCTTCAATCGCCATCGGGATCGCCCCTTCGGTAATACCTGCCAGCCCTAACAGCCAGGTGGATTTCCCGGTCTCAATTTCAAACTCTTTAAACAGGCGCGGTGCGAGCATCGTGGAAGCGGTTACGGTAAATGCCGAAACCATTTTGACGGAGGCGAAAATGGCATACGGGCCGTAAACGCCGTTCGCCATTGCGCCCAGGCAGAATGCATAAGCGGCTTTATTCACTGGCCCTCCAAGGTCAAAGGAACACATAAAACCGAGAATGGCACCCAGCAACAGCGCGTTACTTCCTGACAGACCGTTCAGCCAGGCGGTAAGCGAGTTATTGATCCAGGCGACAGGTTCCCCCACCACAAACAGCATCAGACTGCCCGCTCCCAACGTACCGAGCACCGGGTAGAGATAAAAAGTCAGGAATCCATTGAATTTACTGCTAAGACGCAAGTGATTTTTCACCCAGCGCATCAAGTAACCGGCTATCAATCCGCCAACGACCGCGCCGAGAAACCCGGAGCCGATCATGTTGGCGGCAAGTCCAGCCGCAAAGCCTGGCGCTAACGCCGGTTTATCTGCCAGAGAATAGGCGGTATAGGCCGCGAGCACCGGTACCATCAAAATTCCGAGCAGCCCGCCGCCCAGCTTGCGGTACATCCACAGCCAGGAGTTTTCTTCATTAAACAGATCTTGTAGCCCGAAGATTTGCGACAGTAATACCGCGACCGCCAGCACCGTGCCCCCCGCGACAATCAACGGTACGGCAAAAGAGATTCCGCTCAACAGTGCCTGTTTCAGCTCCGTTTTGACACTTTTCACCGGTTGCGTATCTTGCTGTACGGTACGCGTCTCATCGCTACGCTTGAGGGTAAGCGCTTGTTGGATCAACGCTTCTGCATGGCGAATCGGCTCGGCAACAGGCACTGAAAGCGCGGGAATGCCATTAAAACGCTCACTCTCCTTGATGGCGACTTCAGCCGCAAAAATACAGGCGGTTGCACTATTGAGTTGATCCGCCGTTAAACGCCCTTCAATGCCGTTAGCGCCTTGTTTTTCAACGTAAACATTTACGCCGAGTTTGCGTCCGGCTTTTTCCAGATATTCCGCAGCCATATAGGTGTGAGCAATACCCGCCGGACAGGCCGTTACGCAGACGATAGTTGGCGCGTTGGAAAAAGAGGCAGAAGGTTGCGTGCCTCCCTTGTCATCCAGCGCCGAGAGCAACTCATCAGGCGTCGTCGCCGACTGTATACGCGCCCGAATCTCATCATCCGCAAGGCGCGTGGTCAGCGCTGTCAGCAGTTGCATATGCGTAGTACCCGCTTCATTGGGGGGAATCGCCAGCAGCACCACTAAATCAACTGCTTCCGGGCCATCAACGCCTTCCCACTGAAGCGGCTCGCTGAGTGTGGCGACCGCAAACGCCGCTTCTTTTACCGCAGCAGTTTTGCCATGCGGCACAGCCAACCCTTCACCTAAGGCGGTCGGGCCAAGGCTTTCACGGCGATACACTTCTTCCAGAAATTGCTCAGTACTGGAAATTTTCCCCAGAGCAGCAAGACGTTGAGTCAACGCGTGGATGGCCTCTTCACGGCTGGTAAAGCGCGCATTCAGACACAACGCATCGCGGTGGGTCAGAGTCGTCAGATTCATCATGATCCTCACTTGATCGTTTTTATAGTCGCGCCAGTGTGCCCGATAAAACAATACCATTATGTGATCAATTTCACTTGATTGAAATTATTTGTATTGTATTTGTATTATTTACAGGATGAATTTATCGGGCATAATGGTTAAATTCGTATTAATGAGATACTAAAAATGGGACACAAGCCCTTATACCGGCAGATTGCCGATCGCATTCGTGAACAAATTGCGCGTGGCGAGCTTAAACCTGGCGATGCGTTACCCACTGAATCAGCGCTACAAACAGAGTTTGGCGTCAGCCGGGTTACGGTGCGTCAGGCTTTGCGCCAGCTAGTCGAGCAGCAGATCCTCGAAAGCATTCAGGGCAGCGGGACTTACGTCAAAGAAGAGCGGGTCAATTACGATATTTTTCAGTTAACCAGTTTTGATGAAAAACTGTCGGACCGTCACGTCGATACACACAGTGAAGTTCTGATATTCGAAGTGATTCCGGCTGACGATTTTCTTCAGCAACAGCTACAAATCACCCCGCAGGATCGTGTGTGGCATGTGAAGCGCGTGCGCTATCGCAAGCAAAAGCCAATGGCGCTGGAAGAAACCTGGATGCCGCTTGCGTTGTTCCCGGATCTCACCTGGCAGGTCATGGAAAATTCGAAATATCACTTTATCGAAGAAGTGAAGAAAATGGTTATCGATCGTAGCGAACAGGAAATCATTCCTCTGATGCCAACCGAAGAGATGAGCCGTCTGCTTAATATCAGCCAGACAAAGCCGATTCTTGAAAAAGTATCGCGTGGATATTTAGTTGATGGTCGGGTGTTTGAATATAGCCGCAACGCTTTTAATACCGATGACTATAAATTTACCCTGATAGCGCAGCGAAAATCATCGCGATAAGCACAAAAAAGGCCATCATACGATGGCCAACCATGTCGAAACCGACAGCCCTTCGCCATTCCTGTAGAGGGAAGCGGCGAGGGCTATTTCTTATTACAGATATTTATTTCAGAACAGTTTTCAGTGCTTCACCGATATCCGCCAGGCTGCGAACGGTTTTCACGCCTGCGGCTTCCAGAGCAGCGAATTTCTCATCCGCAGTCCCTTTCCCACCGGCAATGATGGCACCCGCGTGGCCCATACGTTTGCCTTTCGGCGCAGTCACACCAGCGATGTAACCCACAACTGGCTTGGTAACGTGCTCTTTGATGTACGCAGCTGCTTCTTCTTCAGCGCTACCGCCGATCTCACCGATCATCACGATCGCTTCGGTCTGCGGATCTTTTTCGAACATTTCGAGAATGTCGATAAAGTTAGAGCCCGGGATCGGGTCACCGCCGATACCGACACAGGTCGACTGACCGAAACCGTAATCCGTGGTCTGTTTAACCGCTTCATAGGTCAGTGTACCGGAACGGGAAACGATACCCACTTTACCCGGTTTGTGAATGTGACCAGGCTGGATACCGATTTTGCATTCACCCGGAGTGATAACGCCTGGGCAGTTCGGGCCGATCATACGAACGCCTGCTTCATCCAGCTTCACTTTCACGGTCAGCATATCCAGCGTCGGGATGCCTTCAGTGATGGTGATAATCAGTTTGATGCCTGCGTCGATGGCTTCCAGAATGGAGTCTTTGCAGAACGGTGCTGGTACGTAGATAACAGAAGCGGTAGCGCCAGTGGCAGCAACGGCTTCACGCACGGTGTTGAACACCGGCAGGCCGAGGTGGGTGGTGCCGCCTTTACCTGGGGTTACGCCGCCAACCATTTTAGTGCCGTATGCAATGGCCTGTTCTGAGTGGAAAGTCCCCTGGCTACCGGTAAAGCCCTGGCAGATAACCTTGGTGTTTTTATCGATTAAAATGGACATTATTTCCCCTCCACTGCGGCAACAACCTGCTGAGCTGCATCCGTCAGACCTTTTGCTGCAATAATATTCAGGCCGCTGTCAGCCAGTTTCTTCGCGCCGAGTTCGGCGTTGTTACCTTCCAGACGTACCACGACCGGTACGTTAACACCCACTTCTGCTACCGCGCCGATGATACCGTCAGCGATCAGGTCGCAACGAACGATACCGCCGAAGATGTTAACCAGAACGGCTTTCACTTTGTCGTCAGAGAGGATGATTTTGAACGCTTCGGTTACACGTTCTTTGGTTGCGCCGCCGCCAACGTCAAGGAAGTTAGCCGGTTCGCCGCCGTGCAGTTTAACGATGTCCATCGTACCCATCGCCAGACCTGCGCCGTTAACCATACAACCGATGTTACCGTCCAGCGCAACGTAGTTCAGTTCCCACTGTGCAGCCTGTGCTTCACGCGGATCTTCCTGCGACTGGTCACGCATTTCGCGCAGATCAGGCTGGCGGAACAGTGCGTTGCCGTCAGCGCCCAGTTTGCCGTCGAGGCAAATCAGATCGCCCTGTTTGGTGATGACCAGCGGGTTGATTTCGATCAACGCCAGGTCGCGCTCCAGGAAAATGGTCGCCAGGCCCATGAAGATTTTGGTGAACTGCTGAACCAGTTTACCTTCCAGACCCAGTTTGAACGCCAGCTCGCGTCCCTGATACGGCATCGGGCCAGTCAGCGGATCAAGCGCAACTTTATGGATCAGGTGCGGAGTTTCTTCCGCCACTTTTTCGATTTCCACGCCGCCTTCGGTGGAGGCCATAAAGACCACACGACGGGAACTACGGTCAACAACGGCACCGAGATACAGCTCTTTAGCGATATCGGTCGCTGCTTCAACCAGAATCTGGTTAACCGGTTGGCCATTGGCATCTGTTTGATACGTTACCAGACGCTTGCCCAGCCAGTTTTCTGCAAAAGCACGGATGTCTTCTTTGCTGTTTACAACTTTCACACCGCCCGCTTTACCGCGGCCACCAGCGTGAACCTGACATTTCACTACCCACGGACCGGCACCGATTTTTGAAGCGGCTTCTTCTGCTTCGCGCGGAGTAGTACAGGCATAACCCACCGGTGCTGGTAAGCCATAGCGGGCAAAAAGTTGTTTTGCCTGATATTCATGTAAGTTCATGTGTTCTGTCCATCCTTCAGTAATCGTTATCTTTTAAACCGTAGACCGAATATTTCGTATCGCTTCCGGGCATTGTCGGTCACCCGTAGGCCTGATAAGACACGTTAAACGTCACATCAGGCATCGCTTGTCGGATGCGGCGCTTGCGCCTTATCCGACCTACATTGGTGGTCCCGTAGGCCTGATAAGACGCGTCAGCGTCGCATCAGGCTTCAATTGCCGGAGAAGGCGATAATGCCTTATCCGGTCTACAGTGCAGGTGAAACTTAAACTACTACACGTCCAGCAGCAGACGCGTCGGATCTTCCAGCAACTCTTTGATCGTTACCAGGAAGCCCACGGATTCGCGACCATCGATCAGACGGTGATCGTAGGACAGCGCCAGGTACATCATCGGCAGGATCTCAACCTGACCATTCACCGCCATCGGACGATCTTTGATAGCGTGCATACCCAGAATTGCGCTCTGCGGCGGGTTGATGATCGGCGTAGACATCAGGGAACCGAACACACCACCGTTGGTGATGGTGAAGTTACCACCGGTCAGATCTTCAACGGTCAGCTTGCCGTCACGGCCTTTGACTGCCAGCTCTTTGATTTTCTTCTCGATGTCTGCCATGCCGAGGGTATCGACATCACGCAGAACCGGCGTCACCAGGCCGCGCGGCGTAGAAACCGCCATGCTGACGTCGAAATAGTTGTGGTAAACCACGTCATCGCCGTCGATAGAAGCGTTCACTTCCGGGTAACGTTTCAGGGCTTCAACCACCGCTTTCACGTAGAAGGACATAAAGCCCAGACGGATGCCGTGGCGTTTTTCAAACGCTTCACCGTACTGCTTACGCAGATCCATAATCGGCTTCATGTTGACTTCGTTGAACGTGGTCAGCATGGCGGTGGAGTTTTTCGCTTCCAGCAGACGCTCTGCCACACGCTTACGCAGGCGAGTCATCGGGACACGTTTTTCACTACGTGCAGCCAGAGCCGGTTGCGCCGCCGGAGCAGCCGCTGCCGGAGCAGACTCTTTCGCCGGGGCTTTCGCCAGATGTTTTTCCACATCTTCACGAGTCAGACGACCACCCACACCGGTGCCTTTAATGGCGCTGGCGTCGAGATTGTGTTCAGCCAGCAGGCGACGGATCGCCGGGCTTAACGCATCGTTGTTTTGCTCTTCCAGAGACGCCTGCTGGCGTTGCGCCGGAGTGGACGCTTTCTCTTCAGATTTGGCGCTGGTTTCTTTACCGGCGCTGTTGCCTTCACGCAGGCGACCAAGGATCTGACGAGACGTTACCGTTGTACCTTCATCTTCCAGAACCGCATCCAGAATGCCGTCTGCTGATGCCGGTACTTCCAGTACCACTTTGTCAGTTTCGATTTCTACCAGCACTTCATCACGTACGACTGCGTCGCCGGGTTTTTTATGCCAGGTTGCGACGGTGGCATCGGCTACGGATTCAGGCAGGTCAGGGACCAGAATATCTACGCTACTCATTGTGTATCCTTTATTTATTCGACGTTCAGCGCGTCATTAACCAGATCTTGTTGCTGTTTCTGGTGAACGGACATATACCCTACCGCCGGAGAGGCGGAGGCCGGGCGGCCTGCATAACGCAGAGAAGCCCCAAACGGAATCACTTCACGGAAATGATGCTGGCTGCAGTACCATGCGCCCTGGTTGAGCGGCTCTTCCTGGCACCAGACAAAATCCTTGACGTGAGCAAACTGCTGCAACACTTCCTGCATCGCTTTATGCGGGAACGGGTAGAGTTGCTCGATACGCACAATGGCGACATCGTGTTGATTGTTCTTACGACGCTGTTCCAGCAGGTCGTAATAAACCTTACCAGAACACATCACTACGCGCTTCACGCCCTTCGGATCAAGCTCGTCGATTTCACCGATGGCTGGCAGGAAGGTGCCGTTCGCCAGTTCTTCGAGGCTGGAAACCGCCAGCGGATGACGCAGCAGGGATTTCGGCGACATCACGACCAGCGGACGACGCATCCCGCGCAGCGCCTGACGACGCAGCATGTGGTAAACCTGTGCCGGGGTAGACGGTACGCAAACCTGCATGTTTTGCTCAGCACAAAGTTGCAGATAACGTTCCAGACGCGCGGAGGAGTGCTCCGGCCCCTGCCCTTCGTAACCGTGCGGCAGCAACATCACCAGACCACACATCCGGCCCCATTTCTGTTCGCCAGAGGAGATGAACTGGTCGATAACCACCTGCGCACCGTTGGCGAAGTCACCGAACTGCGCTTCCCAGATGGTCAGAGTGCGTGGTTCTGCGGTGGCATAACCATATTCAAACGCCAGCACTGCTTCTTCAGACAGTACGGAGTCCCAGACACGGAACGCGCCCTGCCCGTTATGGATATGTTGCAGCGGCGTGTAAGTGGAACCGTTAGACTGGTTGTGGATCACCGCGTGGCGGTGGAAGAAGGTACCGCGACCGGAGTCTTCACCCGACAGGCGAACCGGAATGCCTTCATCAACCAGCGTGGCGTAAGCGAGGTTTTCCGCACCGCCCCAGTCGAACAGTTTCTCACCGGCAGCCATCGCCTGGCGATCGCCATAAATCTTGGCAACGCGAGACTGCATTTCAACTGCTTCCGGCACCGTGCTGATGCGTTTCGCCAGCTCCTGCAGGCGCTTCATCTCAACTTTGTTCGGGTACTCTTCGTCCCATTCGTGGTTGAGGTACGGCGACCAGGTGAAAGAGTGCATGTTCATCGGACGCCACTCTGCCACTACGCAATCGCCAGCATCCAGCGCATCGCGGTACAGGTTAACCATCTCGGTGGCATCTTCCAGCGTCGCCACTTTTTCCTGCTCCAGCTTGTCAGCGTAGATTTTGCGCGGTGTCGGATGTTTTTTGATTTTCTGATACATCAGCGGCTGGGTTGCGCTCGGCTCGTCGGCTTCGTTGTGGCCGTGACGGCGGTAGCACACCAGGTCGATGAAGACATCACGTTTAAAGGTGTTACGGAAATCGAGCGCCAGACGGGTCACAAAGGCAACGGCTTCCGGATCGTCCGCGTTAACGTGGAAAATCGGGGCCTGAACCATCTTACCGATATCAGTACAGTACGGCGTAGAACGGGCATCCAGCGGATTAGAGGTGGTGAAACCAACCTGGTTGTTGATAACGATACGTACCGTACCGCCAACTTCATAACCACGCGCTTTCGACATGTTCAGGGTTTCCTGAACCACGCCCTGCCCGGTCACTGCGGCGTCACCGTGGATGGTGATTGGCAGCACTTTGTTGCTGCTCGGCTCATCAAGTCTGTCCAGACGGGCACGAACAGAACCGATAACTACCGGGCTTACAATCTCAAGGTGAGACGGGTTAAACGCCAGCGCCAGGTGCACCAGGCCGCCATCGGTCTGGAAGTCAGACGAGAAGCCCATGTGGTATTTCACGTCACCCGTGCCGAGGTGTTCTTTATGTTTACCGGCGAACTCGTCGAACAAGTCTTGCGGTTTTTTACCCAGCACGTTCACCAGCACGTTCAGACGACCACGGTGCGCCATCCCGAGAACCACTTCGCGGGTGCCGCTGTTGCCAGCGTGGCGGATCATCTCTTTAAGCATCGGGATTAACGCGTCACCGCCTTCCAGCGAGAAGCGTTTTGCGCCAGGGAATTTTGCGCCGAGGTAACGTTCAAGACCTTCAGCGGCGGTCAGTTCGCTTAAGAAGCGTTTTTTTCTCTTCGCTATTGAAAGTCGCGCGACCAGACTCGATACGCTGTTGGATCCAGCGTTTTTCTTCGGTGCTGGTAATGTGCATATACTCGGCACCAATCGGGCCGCAGTAGGTTTGCTTGAGGGCTTCCAGCAGCTCGCCGAGTTTCATGGTTTCTTTGCCGCTGGCAAATGAACCGACGTTGAAGGTCTCCTGGAAGTCTGCTTCGGTCAGATCGTGGAAAGACGGATCCAGATCGGCCACTTTATCTTGCTGCCACAGTCCCAGCGGATCGAGATTCGCATGCTGGTGACCACGGAAGCGGTATGCGTTAATGAGCTGCAGGACTTTAACCTGCTTCACATTGGTGTCAGGGTCGGAGATCGTTGAAGAGTAACGTGAAGCGTCTTTCGCCAGGCGGCGGAAATATTCACGCGTTTGAGAGTGGAATTGATCCGGTTTGACTCCCGTACCAGGTAACTGCTGGAACGTCGAACGCCAGTTAGCGTCAACCGAGTCAGGATCGGTTAAGAAGTCTTCATAGAGCTGTTCTATCCAGCTCTGGTTTGCGCCAGAGAGGTAAGAAGAGTCCAACCAGGCTTTCAAAGCGCTGTTCTGCATCGTGATCCCTTAAGCATCTTTTTTATGCTTACTTCGCCGTGGATACTACCACGCACAGTGATGTGCGTGCCGGGGTTCACTTGCGAGCTCTTGTCTACGTAGTGGCTCGCGAAGGAACCTTTAAAAACTGTCTTAGTGTCAGGGGCAGTTTTTAAAGATTTCCTGCATTTCTTTGTTACGCCTGATGCGCTGCGCTTATCAGGCCTACGGGTAATGACTTGTAGGCCGGATAAGGCGTTCACGCCGCATCCGGCACTGGTTGCCTGATGCGACGCTTGCGCGTCTTATCAGGCCTACGGTTTACGCATTACGTTGCAACAACATCGACTTGATATGGCCGATGGCGCGCGTCGGGTTCAGCCCCTTCGGACATACACTGACGCAGTTCATGATGCTGTGACAGCGGAATACGCTGAATGCATCACTCAAACCGTCGAGGCGGCTGTCAGTCTCGGTATCACGGCTATCAATCAGGAAACGATATGCCGCTAACAAGCCTGCCGGGCCGATAAACTTATCGGGATTCCACCAGAAAGACGGACAAGAGGTTGAACAACATGCGCAGAGAATACATTCATACAGCCCGTCGAGTTTTTCGCGCTGCTCTGGCATCTGTAAATGCTCGCGAGCTGGCGGATTTTGTCCATTATTCAACAGGTAAGGCTTAATTTTCTCATATTGCGCATAGAATTGTCCCATGTCTACCACCAAATCGCGGATCACCGGTAAACCTGGCAGCGGGCGAATCACAATCTTCTTGCCCGGCTGGTTGAGTGCCGAAATCGGGGTAATACAGGCCAGACCATTCTTGCCGTTCATGTTCAGACCGTCGGAACCGCACACACCTTCACGGCAGGAGCGGCGGAACGACAGGCTGGGATCTTTCTCTTTTAGCTGGATAAGCGCATCCAGCAGCATCATGTCGCGACCTTCATCCGCTTCCAGGGTGTAATCCTGCATACGCGGAGCATCATCAACATCCGGGTTATAGCGATAAATTGAAAACTCGAGTCTCATTTTCCTGTCTCCGCATTAGTAAGTACGAATCTTCGGCGGGAATGCCGGGCGCAGTTTCGGTTCCATGTTGACGCTTCGGCGCGTCATGGATTCCGACTCTGGCAGATACAGGGAGTGGCACAGCCAGTTTTCATCATCACGATCCGGGAAGTCGAAGCGGCTATGCGCGCCACGGCTTTCGGTACGGAAGTTGGCAGAAACAGCCGTTGCATACGCCGTTTCCATCAGGTTATCCAGTTCCAGGCACTCAACGCGCTGGGTGTTGAACTCGCTGGAAGTGTCATCCAGACGGGCATTTTTCAGACGCTCGCGGATCACTTTCAACTGCTCAAGCCCTTTCGCCATCGCATCACCTTCACGGAAGACCGAGAAGTTATGCTGCATACATTCTTGCAGCGCTTTACGGATCGCCACCGGATCTTCACCGTTACGATTATTGTTCCAGCGGTTCAGGCGATCCAGAGACGCTTCAACATCAGACTCGCTGGCATCGCGCAGTGCGCCCTGCTCGGCGATAGACTCTTGCAGATGCAGACCTGCCGCGCGACCAAAGACCACCAGGTCCAGCAGCGAGTTGCCGCCCAGACGGTTAGCGCCGTGTACCGATACACAAGCGATTTCACCAACGGCAAACAGTCCCGGAACAACCACATCTTCGCCTTTCTCATTCACAGTCAGTGCCTGACCGGTAACTTTGGTCGGAATACCGCCCATCATGTAGTGACAGGTTGGGATAACCGGAATCGGCTCTTTCACCGGATCGACGTGAGCGAAGGTACGGGAAAGCTCCAGGATACCCGGCAGACGGGATTCGAGAACTTCTTTACCCAGGTGATCGAGTTTCAGTTTCGCGTGTGGCCCCCACGGACCATCACAGCCGCGACCTTCACGGATTTCGATCATGATGGAACGCGCAACCACGTCACGGCCCGCCAGGTCTTTGGCGTTCGGCGCATAACGCTCCATAAAACGTTCGCCATGTTTGTTCAGCAGATAACCGCCTTCACCACGGCAACCTTCGGTGACCAGTACGCCCGCACCGGCAATGCCGGTCGGGTGGAACTGCCACATTTCCATATCCTGCACCGGTACGCCGGCACGGATAGCCATGCCGACACCGTCGCCGGTGTTAATGTGGGCGTTGGTGGTGGACTGATAAATACGCCCTGCTCCGCCAGTCGCCAGCACGGTAGCGCGGGCTTTGAAATAAACCACTTCACCGGTTTCGATGCACAGTGCGGTACAACCCACCACCGCGCCATCCTGGTTTTTCACCAGATCCAGCGCATACCACTCGGAGAAAATGGTGGTGTGGTTTTTCAGGTTCTGCTGATAAAGCGTGTGCAACAGTGCGTGACCGGTACGGTCAGCTGCTGCCGCAGTGCGTGCCGCCTGCTCGCCGCCGAAGTTTTTCGACTGACCGCCAAACGGACGTTGATAGATACGACCATCATCGAGACGCGAGAACGGCAGGCCCATGTGTTCGAGTTCCAGAATCGCTTCCGGCCCGGTTTTACACATATATTCAATCGCGTCCTGGTCACCGATATAGTCCGACCCTTTCACGGTGTCGTACATATGCCATTCCCAGTTATCTTCATGGGTATTACCCAGCGCAACGGTAATGCCGCCTTGCGCAGAAACGGTATGGGAACGGGTCGGGAAGACTTTAGAGAGCAGCGCACAGGTCTGGCCGCTCTGGGAAATTTGCAGCGCCGCGCGCATACCTGCGCCACCGGCACCAATCACAACTGCATCAAATTCTCTGACTGGCAATTTCATCACACACCCCACACCACAACGAATCCATAAATCACGTAAACCACCAGTGCAACGACAATCACCAGTTGCAGCATCAGGCGCAAAGCCAGCGGTTTAACGTAGTCGGTCAACACCTGCCACATGCCGATCCAGGCATGGATCAAGATAGAAAACAGCGCCAGCAGGGTGAACACTTTGGTGAACGCAGAGGCGAAGAAACCGATCCAGACTTCATATGTCAGCTCGCCACTGGTAGCGAAAAAACCGACCATATAAATGATGTAGAGCGTCAGGACGATAGCGGTAGCGCGAACGAGGATGAAATCATGTACGCCATTGCGTCCTAATGCGGAGGCGTTGCTTACCATACGAGGACTCCTGCGAGAAGTGAAAGCACGACAGTAATAACAAAGGAGATTTTGGCGGAGCGTTTACCCGCTTCGAATGTTTCTTCCAGATAGCCAAAATCCATCATCATGTGGCGAATACCTACGACGACGTGATACGCCAGAGCGGTAAGGATGCCCCACATGATAAATTTGACGAAGAAGCTGCCCATAATCGCGGAAGCTTGCTCGAAACCTTCAGGGGAAGAGAGGCTGGTACCCAGAAGCCACAGCAGGATGCCCACTGCAACAAAGGTGATCACACCGGAAACGCGATGGAGAATGGACGCTATCGCCGTGATGGGGAACCGGATGGTCTGTAGGTCCAGATTAACAGGTCTTTGTTTTTTCACATTTCTTATCATGAATAACGCCCACATGCTGTTCTTATTATTCCCTGGGGGACTACGGGCACAGAGGTTAACTTTCTGTTACCTGGAGACGTCGGGATTTCCTTCCTCCGGTCTGCTTGCGGGTCAGACAGCGTCCTTTCTATAACTGCGCGTCATGCAAAACACTGCTTCCAGATGCGAAAACGACACGTTACAACGCTGGGTGGCTCGGGATTGCAGGGTGTTCCGGAGACCTGGCGGCAGTATAGGCTGTTCACAAAATCATTACAATTAACCTACATATAGTTTGTCGGGTTTTATCCTGAACAGTGATCCAGGTCACGATAACAACATTTATTTAATTTTTAATCATCTAATTTGACAATCATTCAACAAAGTTGTTACAAACATTACCAGGAAAAGCATATAATGCGTAAAAGTTATGAAGTCGGTATTTCACCTAAGATTAACTTATGTAACAGTGTGGAAGTATTGACCAATTCATTCGGGACAGTTATTAGTGGTAGACAAGTTTAATAATTCGGATTGCTAAGTACTTGATTCGCCATTTATTCGTCATCAATGGATCCTTTACCTGCAAGCGCCCAGAGCTCTGTACCCAGGTTTTCCCCTCTTTCACAGAGCGGCGAGCCAAATAAAAAACGGGTAAAGCCAGGTTGATGTGCGAAGGCAAATTTAAGTTCCGGCAGTCTTACGCAATAAGGCGCTAAGGAGACCTTAAATGGCTGATACAAAAGCAAAACTCACCCTCAACGGGGATACAGCTGTTGAACTGGATGTGCTGAAAGGCACGCTGGGTCAAGATGTTATTGATATCCGTACTCTCGGTTCAAAAGGTGTGTTCACCTTTGACCCAGGCTTCACTTCAACCGCATCCTGCGAATCTAAAATTACTTTTATTGATGGTGATGAAGGTATTTTGCTGCACCGCGGTTTCCCGATCGATCAGCTGGCGACCGATTCTAACTACCTGGAAGTTTGTTACATCCTGCTGAATGGTGAAAAACCGACTCAGGAACAGTATGACGAATTTAAAACTACGGTGACCCGTCATACCATGATCCACGAGCAGATTACCCGTCTGTTCCATGCTTTCCGTCGCGACTCGCATCCAATGGCAGTCATGTGTGGTATTACCGGCGCGCTGGCGGCGTTCTATCACGACTCGCTGGATGTTAACAATCCTCGTCACCGTGAAATTGCCGCGTTCCGCCTGCTGTCGAAAATGCCGACCATGGCCGCGATGTGTTACAAGTATTCCATTGGTCAGCCATTTGTTTACCCGCGCAACGATCTCTCCTACGCCGGTAACTTCCTGAATATGATGTTCTCCACGCCGTGCGAACCGTATGAAGTTAATCCGATTCTGGAACGTGCTATGGACCGTATTCTGATCCTGCACGCTGACCATGAACAGAACGCCTCTACCTCCACCGTGCGTACCGCTGGCTCTTCGGGTGCGAACCCGTTTGCCTGTATCGCAGCAGGTATTGCTTCACTGTGGGGACCTGCGCACGGCGGTGCTAACGAAGCGGCGCTGAAAATGCTGGAAGAAATCAGCTCCGTTAAACACATTCCGGAATTTGTTCGTCGTGCGAAAGACAAAAATGATTCTTTCCGCCTGATGGGCTTCGGTCACCGCGTGTACAAAAATTACGACCCGCGCGCCACCGTAATGCGTGAAACCTGCCATGAAGTGCTGAAAGAGCTGGGCACGAAGGATGACCTGCTGGAAGTGGCTATGGAGCTGGAAAACATCGCGCTGAACGACCCGTACTTTATCGAGAAGAAACTGTACCCGAACGTCGATTTCTACTCTGGTATCATCCTGAAAGCGATGGGTATTCCGTCTTCCATGTTCACCGTCATTTTCGCAATGGCACGTACCGTTGGCTGGATCGCCCACTGGAGCGAAATGCACAGTGACGGTATGAAGATTGCCCGTCCGCGTCAGCTGTATACAGGATATGAAAAACGCGACTTTAAAAGCGATATCAAGCGTTAATGGTTGATTGCTAAGTTGTAAATATTTTAACCCGCCGTTCATATGGCGGGTTGATTTTTATATGCCTAAACACAAAAAATTGTAAAAATAAAATCCATTAACAGACCTATATAGATATTTAAAAAGAATAGAACAGCTCAAATTATCAGCAACCCAATACTTTCAATTAAAAACTTCATGGTAGTCGCATTTATAACCCTATGAAAATGACGTCTATCTATACCCCCCTATATTTTATTCATCATACAACAAATTCATGATACCAATAATTTAGTTTTGCATTTAATAAAACTAACAATATTTTTAAGCAAAACTAAAAACTAGCAATAATCAAATACGATATTCTGGCGTAGCTATACCCCTATTCTATATCCTTAAAGGACTCTGTTATGTTTAAAGGACAAAAAACATTGGCCGCACTGGCCGTATCTCTGCTGTTCACTGCACCTGTTTATGCTGCTGATGAAGGTTCTGGCGAAATTCACTTTAAGGGGGAGGTTATTGAAGCACCTTGTGAAATTCATCCAGAAGATATTGATAAAAACATAGATCTTGGACAAGTCACGACAACCCATATAAACCGGGAGCATCATAGCAATAAAGTGGCCGTCGACATTCGCTTGATCAACTGTGATCTGCCTGCTTCTGACAACGGTAGCGGAATGCCGGTATCCAAAGTTGGCGTAACCTTCGATAGCACGGCTAAGACAACTGGTGCTACGCCTTTGTTGAGCAACACCAGTGCAGGCGAAGCAACTGGGGTCGGTGTACGACTGATGGACAAAAATGACGGTAACATCGTATTAGGTTCAGCCGCGCCAGATCTTGACCTGGATGCAAGCTCATCAGAACAGACGCTGAACTTTTTCGCCTGGATGGAACAAATTGATAATGCAGTCGATGTCACGGCAGGTGAAGTAACCGCTAACGCAACCTACGTGCTGGATTATAAATAAGTATTATTTTGGCGGCATCATCGCCGCCTTTCATAAAATATTTATCAGGTATGGACACCGTGAATATTTATCGACTCTCTTTTGTATCCTGCCTGGTCATGGCGATGCCTTGCGCAATGGCGGTCGAATTCAATCTGAATGTTCTCGATAAATCAATGCGCGACCGCATTGATATTTCATTATTAAAGGAAAAAGGAGTCATTGCTCCCGGTGAATATTTTGTTAGCGTTGCGGTGAATAACAACAAAATCAGTAATGGGCAAAAAATTAACTGGCAAAAAAAGGGTGACAAAACCATTCCATGCATCAATGATTCACTGGTCGATAAATTTGGTTTAAAACCAGATATCCGTCAGTCCTTGCCACAGATAGATCGGTGTATTGATTTCAGTTCCCGACCTGAAATGCTCTTCAATTTCGATCAAGCCAATCAGCAACTGAATATTAGTATTCCGCAAGCCTGGCTGGCGTGGCACTCAGAAAACTGGGCTCCCCCCTCTACATGGAAAGAAGGTGTTGCCGGTGTCCTGATGGATTACAACTTGTTTGCCAGCAGCTACCGCCCACAGGACGGCAGCAGCAGCACTAACCTGAATGCCTACGGTACCGCCGGAATTAACGCCGGGGCATGGCGCTTACGCAGTGATTACCAGCTTAATAAGACCGATAGCGAAGATAACCATGACCAGTCAGGCGGAATATCGCGCACCTATCTTTTTCGTCCATTACCGCAATTAGGCTCTAAGTTAACCCTCGGCGAAACCGATTTCAGTTCCAATATTTTCGATGGTTTTTCTTATACCGGCGCGGCACTGGCGAGTGACGATCGAATGTTACCGTGGGAGCTGCGTGGCTACGCCCCACAAATTAGCGGTATTGCACAGACCAATGCCACGGTGACGATCAGTCAATCAGGCCGCGTCATTTACCAGAAAAAAGTCCCGCCAGGCCCGTTTATTATTGATGACCTCAATCAGTCTGTTCAGGGCACGCTGGATGTCAAAGTGACGGAAGAAGATGGTCGGGTGAACAATTTCCAGGTTTCGGCAGCATCGACGCCCTTCCTGACTCGCCAGGGACAGGTTCGCTATAAATTGGCCGCGGGTCAGCCACGGCCTTCCATGTCACATCAAACTGAAAATGAAACCTTTTTTAGCAATGAAGTTTCCTGGGGGATGCTCTCAAACACCTCGCTGTACGGCGGCCTGCTGATTTCTGATGATGACTACCATTCTGCCGCAATGGGTATCGGGCAAAATATGCTGTGGCTTGGCGCACTGTCCTTTGATGTCACCTGGGCCAGTAGCCATTTTGATACTCAGCAGGACGAGCGGGGCTTAAGCTACCGTTTTAATTACAGCAAACAAGTGGATGCCACCAACAGCACGATTTCGCTCGCCGCTTATCGCTTCTCAGATCGTCATTTTCACAGCTACGCCAACTATCTGGATCACAAATACAACGACAGCGATGCGCAGGACGAAAAACAGACGATCAGCTTATCCGTGGGCCAACCGATTACCCCACTAAACCTCAATCTTTACGCCAACCTGCTACATCAAACCTGGTGGAATGCAGACGCCTCCACGACCGCCAACATCACAGCAGGTTTTAATGTTGATATTGGTGACTGGAGAGATATCTCGATTTCGACGTCATTCAATACGACCCACTACGAAGATAAAGATCGCGACAACCAGATTTATCTGTCGATTTCGCTCCCCTTCGGTAACGGTGGTCGGGTTGGCTATGACATGCAAAACAGTAGCCACAGCACCATACACCGCATGTCGTGGAACGATACGCTGGATGAACGTAATAGCTGGGGCATGTCTGCCGGACTGCAATCCGATCGTCCGGACAATGGAGCCCAGGTGAGCGGTAACTATCAGCACCTGAGTTCAGCGGGTGAGTGGGATATTTCTGGTACCTATGCCGCCAGTGATTACAGTTCCGTCAGCAGCAGCTGGAGCGGTTCTTTCACCGCAACCCAATATGGTGCAGCATTTCATCGCCGCAGCTCCACCAATGAACCACGCCTGATGGTCAGCACCGATGGCGTGGCAGATATTCCGGTTCAGGGCAATCTCGACTACACCAACCATTTTGGCATTGCGGTGGTGCCGTTGATTTCCAGTTACCAGCCTTCCACCGTGGCGGTGAACATGAATGACTTACCCGACGGCGTAACAGTTGCAGAAAACGTCATCAAGGAAACATGGATTGAAGGCGCGATAGGTTACAAATCACTGGCTTCCCGTTCCGGTAAAGACGTTAACGTCATCATACGCAACGCCAGCGGTCAGTTCCCTCCCCTCGGTGCGGATATCCGCCAGGATGACAGCGGCATTAGCGTGGGTATGGTTGGCGAGGAAGGACATGCCTGGTTAAGCGGTGTCGCTGAAAATCAACTGTTTACCGTGGTCTGGGGTGAGCAAAGCTGCATTATTCATCTGCCAGAACGTCTGGAAGACACGACCAAACGCCTGATTTTACCTTGTCATTAATTAAGGAAAAGAGAATGACATTTATTAAAGGATTACCCTTAATGTTGTTAACCATCAGCTTGGGTTGCAATGCTGCGGTGCAACCCGATCGCACACGCATTGTGTTTAACGCCAATGACAAAGCCACCAGCCTGCGTATCGAAAACCAAAGTGACAAACTGCCTTATCTTGCTTATTCCTGGATAGAAAATGAAAAAGGGGAGAAAAGCGATGCTCTTCTGGTCGCTTTGCCCCCTATTCAACGTCTGGAACCGAAAGCGACATCGCAGGTGCGGGTTGTGAAACAAGCCTCAACCACACAATTACCTGGCGATCGCGAAACGCTATTTTTCTACAATATGCGCGAAATTCCTCCCGCTCCGGATAAAAGCAGCGACCATGCGATACTTCAGGTCGCTATTCAAAGTCGTATTAAATTGTTCTGGCGACCGGCTGCATTACGCAAGAAAGCAGGAGAAAAGGTCGAACTGCAGTTACAGGTCAGCCAGCAGGGCAACCAACTGACACTGAAAAATCCTACCGCGTATTATCTGACCATTGCCTATCTGGGGAGAAATGAAAAAGGCGTTCTCCCAGGCTTCAAAACCGTGATGGTTGCACCTTTTAGTACGGTCAACACAAACACCGGAAGTTATAGCGGCAGCCAGTTTTATCTCGGTTACATGGATGATTACGGCGCATTACGCATGACGACGCTCAACTGCAGCGGACAATGCCGTTTACAAGCAGTGGAGGCGAAATGAGTGCTGGCAAGGGATTGTTGCTCGTCATCTGCCTGTTATTTCTGCCGTTGAAGTCTGCAATGGCGCTGAACTGCTATTTTGGTACATCTGGTGGCGCAGTAGAAAAATCAGAAGCGATTCAACCGTTTGCTGTACCAGGCAATGCCAAACCCGGTGATAAGATCTGGGAATCTGACGATATTAAAATTCCCGTCTATTGTGACAACAATACCAACGGCAACTTTGAAAGCGAGCATGTCTACGCCTGGGTAAACCCCTATCCGGGGGGTGCAGGATCGTTATTATCAACTCGGCGTGACATACAACGGTGTCGATTACGATGCCAGTCTGGGAAAAAGTCGCATCGACACTAACCAGTGTATCGACAGTAAGAACATTGATATTTATACCCCTGAGCAGATCATCGCGATGGGATGGCAGAACAAAATTTGCTCGGGCGATCCCGCTAATATTCATATGTCGCGTACCTTTCTCGCTCGCATGCGGTTATACGTCAAAATACGAGAAATGCCGCCGCATGATTATCAAAGTACGCTTAGCGACTATATCGTCGTGCAATTTGACGGTGCCGGTAGCGTTAACGAAGACCCTACTGCCCAAAACCTGAAATATCATATTACTGGTCTGGAAAACATTCGCGTGCTGGATTGCAGCGTCAATTTTTCCATTTCACCGGAAACACAGGTGATTGATTTTGGTAAATTTAATTTGCTGGATATACGTCGCCACACAATGTCGAAAACGTTCAGTATTAAAACGACCAAGAGCCAAAACGATCAATGCACCGACGGATTTAAAGTCAGTTCCTCCTTTTATACCGAAGAAACGTTGGTTGAAGAAGATAAAGCATTGTTGATTGGTAATGGTCTGAAGCTACGTTTACTGGATGAAAACGCCTCGCCTTATACCTTCAATAAATATGCTGAATACGCCGATTTCACCAGTGACATGTTGGTCTACGAAAAAACCTATACGGCTGAACTTTCGTCCATTCCAGGCACCCCCATCGAGGCTGGCCCCTTCGATACAGTGGTGCTTTTTAAGATTAACTATAACTGATTTACCATGATGCCCTTTGCCGCCGGAAAGGGCATCTCTTTCAGAAAATTGCTGATTTTCCCCTTTTCCTTGATTGCTGTTATTTTTTCCTGGCCCAGCTTTCTTTATGCTGTATCGATACACCAAAGAGAAAATAATGAGGGAGCGAAGGATGCCAGTTTTGCAGTGGGGAATGTTATGTGTGCTATCACTTCTCCTTTCTATTGGTTTCCTCGCGGTACATCTCCCGGCGGCGCTATTACTTGGGCCGATGATCGCCGGGATCATCTTTAGTATGCGCGGAATTACTCTGCAACTTCCCCGCTCTGCTTTTCTCGCCGCCCAGGCCATTCTTGGCTGCATGATTGCGCAAAACCTCACTGGTTCGATTCTCACCACCCTGGCCGTCAACTGGCCGATCGTGCTTGCAATTTTACTGGTAACGCTGCTTTCCAGCGCCATTGTGGGTTGGTTATTGGTGCGCTATAGCTCATTGCCTGGAAATACCGGTGCCTGGGGCTCCTCTCCTGGCGGCGCGGCGGCAATGGTCGCTATGGCGCAAGATTACGGCGCAGATATTCGCCTGGTGGCGTTTATGCAATATCTGCGAGTGCTGTTCGTCGCGGGGGCCGCTGTTCTGGTCACCCGCATGATGCTGGGCGATAACGCTGAAGCGGTTAACCAGCATATCGTCTGGTTCCCGCCAGTGAGCATTAATCTCCTGCTTACTATTTTGCTCGCGGTCGTTGCCGGTACAGTGGGATGCCTGCTGCGTCTTCCTTCCGGCACGATGCTCATCCCGATGCTGGCGGGCGCAGTGCTCCAGTCTGGTCAGCTCATCACCATCGAACTACCGGAATGGCTGCTGGCGATGGCGTATATGGCAATTGGCTGGCGGATTGGTCTTGGTTTCGATAAACAAATCTTACTGCGGGCACTACGCCCGCTACCGCAAATCCTGCTGTCGATTTTTGCTCTGCTGGCTATTTGTGCGGGTATGGCGTGGGGGCTGACCCGGTTTATGCACATTGATTTTATGACTGCCTACCTCGCCACCAGCCCCGGCGGGCTTGATACCGTGGCGGTCATCGCCGCAGGGAGCAATGCCGATATGGCGCTCATTATGGCGATGCAAACCCTACGCCTGTTCAGTATTTTGCTGACAGGGCCTGCCATTGCGCGGTTTATTTCAACCTATGCGCCGAAGCGGTCGGCCTAGTGCTGGCAGCCAGGGCACCAGTAAAACGGGCGAGATGACAGCGTGGTTTTCTCAATGATGCTGCCACAACGTTCGCACGGTTCGCCATCTCGATGAAAAACCTTAAAGCGAAACAGCGCCCCATGATGCTTATTCTCATCCACCTGCCCCCGCGTAGCGTAGGAAAATCGAGGAATCTCCAGTAACGCGTGTGCGAGTGCATCCAGTTGCGCCGCATTGAGATCTTTCGCTTTATGATTTCCAGTCAACCCAACCTGCCAGAGGATCTCCACCCGCAAATAATTGCCAAGCCCAGCCAGAAACGCCTGATCGAGCAGTAATCCAGCAAACTGACGGTTACGAAAGCGCGGCGACAATAATCGTTCTTTCACCACCTCCGGCGTCAGATTCGGATCCAGCACATCGGGACCAACGCGTTGTAAAAACGGATGCGTGGTCAGTTGTTCCGGGGTCAACATCTCAATATCCGAGGCGCTATAAAGCAGAATGGTTTTGTCAGCCGTTTGCAGTTTTACCCGCAATACTCGCGTGGTCTGCGGCTCTTCGCCGGTATCAACCACGCGCCAGACGCCGTAAAGCTGATTATGGCTGTAGAGCGTTAAGTCGTTGGAAAAATGAGTTAACAACGCCTTACCACGCGTTTCCACATGGGTAACGTGTTGACCGATAAGTTGTGATTGATAAGGTTTTAACTGCGGGAAGGCAAACCAGACATCAGTTAGTGGTTTGCCTTTGATCGCCGCCTCCAGGTTATCCGCTGCACGGCGGATCTCCGGGCCTTCAGGCATGGTGATATCCTTTTTTCATTCTTTATTAATCGGGGTTATGCTGCGACAACAATCCCCTTTTCGGCAAATGCAGAGCGTAGTCGGCGGGCGAACGCCAGTGCGTGCTCGCCGTCGCCATGCAGGCAGACCGTTTGCGCCGCGACCGTTGCCCATTCGCCGGTGATACTTTTGACTCTGCCGTGTTGCACCATCTCCAGCGTTTGCGCCAGCGCCTGTTCTTCGTTTTCAATCAACGCGCCTGACTGGCTTCGCGGCACCAGCGAGCCGTCAGCCTGATAACCGCGATCGGCAAACACTTCCTCGCGCGTTGTCAGACCATATTGCTTGCCTGCACGAATCAGCTCGCTTCCCGCCAGCCCGACGAGAATCAATGCTGGATCGCAAGCGTATACCGCTCTGGCGATGGCGTCTGCCAGTTGTGCTTCTTTCGCCGCCTGGTTGTACAACATGCCGTGCGGTTTGACATGACGCATTACGCCGCCTTGCGCACGGGCAATCGTTGCCAGCGCGCCAATTTGATACAGCGTCTGGGCGTAAACGGTTTCTGGCGGCAGCTGCATGGCGCTGCGACCAAAATTTTCCCTGTCGGGAAAACTCGGGTGAGCGCCAATCGCGACACCATTTTTTATTGCTTCACGCACGCAAGCCTGCATGATTTGCGCATCGCCTGCATGAAATCCACAGGCAATATTGGCAGAGGAAACCAGCGTTAATAGCTCTGCGTCGCTGGCGCAGCCTTCGCCCAGATCGGCGTTCAGGTCAATTTTCATTGTGCAGCCGCCACGCTAATTGTTCAAAATAACGTTGCTGATCTTGCCGTGCTTTTAGTGCCTCTTCCAGTGAACACTGGACAAAATGAATCGGCTGACCGAGCGGAATTTGCGCCAGATGGTACATATCAGCCTCAATGATACAGGCAATACGCGGGTAACCACCGGTGGTCTGTGCGTCGTTCATCAACACAATCGGCTGCCCGTTATGTGGCACCTGCACCACGCCCGGTAACAAACCGTGAGATAACAGTTCGCGATCGGTGGTGCGTTTTAAAATTTGCCCCTGTAAGCGATAGCCCATGCGGTTACTTTGCGAGCTAAGCTGCCAGGGCGAACGCCAGAATGCATCCTGCGAGGCGCGATCGAACTCATGATATTCCGGCCCCGGCAAGGCGCGAATGCGGTTGCCCCACAGCAGCTGTTTAACGCCCTGCGCTTCCATAGAATCACGCTTCGATTTGCCAATCGGGAGTCGGTCACCATCCTTCAGTAAACGGCCTTCCAGCCCGCCAATCCCCACTTTGAGATCGGTGCTGCATGAGCCCATTACCGGCGGAACATCAATACCACCCGCGACCGCCAGATAACTGCGCATCCCGTGCTGCGGGCGTTTAAGCGTTAAACGCTGGCCTGCTTTCATCGGCAATCGCCAGCCGGTCCAGACGGCATTATCATCCAGCCGCGCTTCGCAACCGGCACCCGTCAGAGCAAACCACCCATCAGTTTCGAACTCAACAGTTAACTGACCGAGCGTGATCTCCAGCGCGGGGGCATTGGCGTCATTACCCACCAGTAGGTTAGCAATGCGTAACGCGGGCATATCCAGTGCGCCGCAGTGGCTGATACCCGACTGGCGAAAACCGTGACGACCGCCATCCTGCACAGTGGTATACATGCCCGCACGAATAATCTTCAGCATACTCCCTCCTTCTGCGGTACAAAGCGCACGCTGTCTCCCGGACGTAATAAGATGGGTTCGTCACGCGCCGGATCAAACAGGCTGAGTGAGGTATGACCAATCAACTGCCAGCCACCCGGCGTTGCCAGCGGATAAACACCAGTCTGCGGCCCGCCGATCCCGACAGAACCTGCCGGAACGAGTAAGCGCGGTTCAGCGCGCCGTGGCGTGTGTAGTTGTTCCGGCAAACTCCCGAGATACGGGAAGCCCGGTTGAAAACCTAAAAACCAGACCACGTATTCCACGGAGGAGTGCAATTCAACAACCTGTTTTTCGCTCAACCCGCAATGCGCCGCGACCACCGCCAAATCCGGTCCGCCTGCACCACCGTAAACCACCGGAATTTCAATAAAGCGAGACTCCGGCTCCAGCGCCTCGCTCTCCTCCCACCAGCGTTGCAAACGCTCTATGGCATCCAGCGCCAGCGACTCAGGATTACGCAAAATCACCGTGATATTGTTCATGCCGGGAATGGCTTCAACCACATTCGGCATATCCACCAGACGCTGCGCCAGTCGCCAGATCCGTTTCTGGCTAGCCAGCGTCACCGGCGGTTCCAGTTCCAGCACTACCGCCGTTTCACCTATCAGATAACAACGCGCTCGTTGCACTTTCGATCCCTCTGATTATTCGTTATGCAGGATTAGGAATATCAATAAAGGTCACATCAAGATCGGTATTTTCATTCAGCCACTCGCTCAATGCGCGAATACCACCACGTTCAGTGGCATGGTGACCTGCAGCATAAAAATGCAATCCCTGCTCGCGGGCTGAATGAATGGTCTGTTCAGAAACTTCGCCAGTAATAAAAGCATCCACGCCAAAACGCGCGGCGCTATCGATAAAACTTTGCCCGCCGCCCGTGCACCAGGCGACGCGCTGGACCACCTCAGGTCCGGTATCGCCACACCATAACGGCTTACGTCCCAGACGCGCTTCAATCCAGGAAGCCAGCTCCAGTCCCGGCACAGGCATGGTCAGTTCGCCCCACGGCACCAACGGCTCAATTTCGCCCATGACCGTGATCCCCAGTAACGCCGCCAGCTGTGCGTTATTGCCCAGCTCAGGATGTGCGTCAAGCGGCAAATGCCAGCCATACAGGTTGATATCATTCGCCAGCAACGTTTTTAAACGGTTACGCTTCATTCCGCGAATGACCGGAGACTCTCCTTTCCAGAAGTAGCCATGATGCACAATGACCGCATCCGCGCCCAGACGCACTGCCTCATCGAGCAAAGCCTGGCTGGCGGTGACACCGGTAACAATTTTTTGCACCGTCTCTTTGCCTTCCACCTGCAAACCATTCGGCGCGTAATCACTAATCGCCGCGCTGTTCAGTTTTTCGTTAATCAGTTGTTCCAGTTCGGTGTTTTTCATCTTCGCGCCTTCCGTATTCTGATAGCTACACCGTTAACATAGCGTTACCTCGCCAGTTCGTCGATAGCCAATCTTTTGACATATTAAGAAACAAACCCGACGCCAAAAGACGCAAATTGTTTATATCATCACGCTTCAGCTAATGTATATTTATGCAATCAGACAGCATATTGCATAAATAATCAGATCTGTATCAAAGTTTTAACTTTAAGGAAACACAAGCACGCCGCGCAACTATTACGTGACGTTGCCGTCAATTGTGGAATTATTATGAATAAACACGCATCACAGCCGCGCGCTATTTACTATGTCGTTGCGCTGCAAATCTGGGAATATTTTAGCTTTTACGGCATGCGTGCCCTGCTGATTCTCTATCTCACCAATCAACTAAAATACAACGATACTCACGCCTACGAGTTATTTAGCGCCTACTGTTCGCTGGTGTATGTCACGCCAATCCTCGGTGGCTTTTTGGCGGATAAAGTTCTCGGCAATCGCATGGCGGTGATGCTGGGGGCGTTGTTGATGGCGATCGGTCATGTGGTGCTGGGTGCCAGTGAGATCCATCCGTCATTCCTCTATCTGTCCCTGGCGATTATCGTCTGCGGCTATGGCCTGTTTAAATCTAACGTAAGCTGTCTGCTCGGCGAGCTGTATGAGCCAACCGATCCGCGTCGTGATGGCGGTTTCTCGCTGATGTATGCGGCGGGTAACGTGGGGTCTATTATCGCACCTATCGCCTGTGGTTACGCCCAGGAAGAGTACAGCTGGGCGATGGGCTTTGGCCTGGCGGCGGTTGGCATGATCGCGGGTCTGGTCATTTTCTTATGTGGCAATCGTCATTTCACTCATACCCGCGGCGTTAACAAAAAAGTACTGCGTGCGACAAACTTTCTCCTGCCGAACTGGGGATGGCTGCTGGTTCTGCTGGTGGCAACGCCTGCACTGATTACCATACTGTTCTGGAAAGAGTGGTCGGTATACGCCTTAATTGTCGCGACTATTATTGGCCTGGGTGTACTGGCAAAAATTTATCGCAAAGCAGAAAACCAGAAACAGCGGAAGGAGCTGGGGCTGATTGTGACGCTCACCTTCTTCAGTATGTTGTTCTGGGCCTTCGCACAACAGGGCGGTAGCTCGATTAGCCTTTATATCGACCGCTTCGTTAACCGCGATATGTTTGGTTATACCGTTCCGACCGCGATGTTCCAGTCGATTAATGCCTTCGCAGTTATGCTGTGCGGTGTGTTCCTGGCGTGGGTGGTAAAAGAGAGTGTCGCGGGTAATCGTACCGTGCGCATCTGGGGGGAAATTTGCTCTTGGCCTTGGCCTGATGAGCGCCGGATTCTGCATTCTGACCTTAAGCGCCCGCTGGTCCGCAATGTATGGTCACTCTTCTCTGCCACTGATGGTATTAGGCCTGGCGGTGATGGGCTTTGCGGAACTGTTTATCGACCCGGTTGCCATGTCGCAAATTACGCGCATTGAAATCCCCGGTGTGACCGGCGTATTAACCGGCATCTACATGCTGCTTTCTGGCGCGATCGCGAACTATCTGGCGGGCGTGATTGCCGATCAGACATCGCAGGCTTCGTTTGATGCTTCCGGGGCGATCAACTACTCCATCAATGCATATATTGAAGTATTTGATCAAATTACCTGGGGCGCACTGGCGTGTGTAGGACTGGTACTGATGATTTGGCTGTATCAGGCGCTGAAATTCAGAAACCGCGCGCTGGCGCTGGAGTCTTAATAGGCCAGCACCGATGCCTGATGCGACGCTTGACGCGTCTTATCAGGCCTACGTATTTCCTGCAATTTATTGAATTTGCACAAATTTGTAGGCTGGATAAGGCGTTCACGCCGCATCCGGCATCTGGGCTCGATTGCCTGACGCGTCTGTTATTTCCCCTTCCGCGCCGCCTCATACGCTGCCAACGTTTGTACTCTCGCTTCTTTGTGCTCGACTATCGGTTGCGGATAATCCAGCGTCACACCTGCTTTCTGCGCCCACTTCCACGGCTCATGCACCACTTTCCCTGGCACATCGCGCAGTTCCGGTAGCCACTGGCGGATAAACTCGCCCTCATGATCAAATTTCTCGCCCTGGGTTGTCGGGTTGAAAATACGAAAATACGGCGCTGCATCGGTTCCGGTTGAAGCGGCCCACTGCCAGCCACCGTTATTGGCTGCCAAATCACCATCAATCAGCTGCGACATGAAATATCGCTCGCCTTCGCGCCAGTCGATCAATAAATCTTTCACCAGAAAACTGGCTGTAATCATCCGTAGCCTGTTATGCATCCAGCCAGTGCTGTTAAGCTGACGCATAGCGGCATCAACAATCGGGTATCCCGTTTTGCCTTCCTGCCAGGCCTGTAAATGTGCGGGATTGCTCTGCCACTGTACACGATCCGTCCAGGCAATAAATGGACGATGTTTACACAACGAGGGGTGATACGTTATCAGGTGACGGTAAAACTCGCGCCAGATCAGCTCATTAAGCCAGACACTACCGGCCCCACCGTCCAGCGCCTGCGGCTGTTCAGCCAACAAGCGATGCAAGCACTGGCGAGGCGATAACCCGCCCGTTGCCAGGCTGGCCGACAAACGGCTGGTGCCTTCCACTGCCGGAAAATCTCGTTGTTGCTCATATTCTCCGGCACCGTTCTGGCAAAACTGGCGTAATTGCGCAATCGCCGCTTTTTCTTCCACCGGAAAATGCGCAGTATCGAAAGACTGACGAGGATAATTCAGCGTAATGGATGGCGAGGGCTCTATCGATCCGCTACTACGAACTTTTGGCGCAGCGACGCACTCCGGCATCCCTTCCCGCAGCCGTTTCAGCCAGGCATTCTTAAAAGGCGTAAAGACTTTGTACATCTCGTGATTACCGGTCATCACCGCGCCAGGCGGCAGGATCACGCTGTCATCAAATCCTTCACACACCACGTTACGCAGCGCTCTTTCAACTTCCACATCCCGCGCCCGCTCATTCACTTCATACTGATAGTTATAAAACAGGTGGGTAACGCTGTTTTCCGCGCACACCTGTTTAACTATTTCGACACTGGCGACAAAGTCATCCACTTCACGGAACAATAAAGGAATACCTTTTTCCGCAAGCGCTATTTGTAGCCCATTCAGTTGAGCATTGATAAGTTCAGCCTGACGCGGCGACATGTTATGCGTCGCCCACTGGCGTGGTGTAGCGATATACAACGCCAGCACGCGTGCAGACGAATTGCGGCAGGCGGCAGCCAGTGCGAGATTATCGTGCAGACGTAAATCCTGGCGAAACCAGACCAGATGGGTAGTCATAAAACTCCTGAATGGCGCAAGTTAATCACACGCGGCCAAAGTTCGAAATAACGCTGCCCTGAAAGCCAGGCGTCAGGATAAAGCGCCATATAGTGTTTGATACGCATCAGCGGCGCAAGAAGTGGTTGCTCGCCACGGCGATAACTGTCGATAAGCGCAGCCAGCTGCTGGCGTTCTGTGGAATCAATATGCGGGCGAAAATAACCCTGAACGTGCATCAAAACATTGGTGTGATCGCGCGGGTTGGCGGGGTGAGAAAGCAAAACAACTACGCGTTGGCGGTACTGGTTGTAATAGTCATCCAGATTTTGCCACTGGTGAATATCAGCCACGAACGGGCCAAGTTTGCGGTACTCCGGCTGAGAATGCGCCAGAAAGACGAGTTTATAGCGGCTGTGATAATCGAGAAGCGCCCCGCGCGTTAAGCCATGTTCTTTCAGTCGATGTAACTCATGAAGGGCAAAGATACGGATTAGGGTGCTGTCATCAAATCGTTGTAGATTCATTACTGCTCCTGAGCGGTTTACAGGAGTAAGTGTAGACGTTGAGAAATGATATTTGTGAAGTTAATCCTGTTGTAGCAGGACAAATTTACGAAAGCCTGCTCCCCGCAAGGACTGACGTCAGGTAGTTTCTAACCATAGCTGCCCTTTCTATTCAAACGTGAAATCAATAAGCTCATCAGGGACATCGCAAACAATATGAAGACGGGTTTCTTCTCTGCCGTGACTCTTTTCACTAATTGCGTAACTGTCATGCTTGGGATTATTTAATTCTTTCAGCGGAAATTTTTCCTCGAAGGCTTTATTTAGCCGCCCCTGGTTTCCTTTTACAGCGAATAAATAATCACCTCCCTGTTTTTGTATCTTCTCTGCAATATCTTTCTGGCAACCCATCGCATCGGTTTTGATGATTTTTCCTTTAATATCCAGCATGTTAAGAAGTTCAGGGATAGCTGTGATCTCATTGGATTTCTTATCCGTCTTGATCTGTCCGATGACCAGACTGTGCATTGTTGAGAACGCACTAATGACATGAATCGCTCCCTTACGGCGACTCTTGTCATAAGAATGCCGGTGTATTTTTCCATCAATTGCGATGACGTCTTTATCATCTGAAGAATGGTAGTCAAGCATCCAGTTAATAAAGCTCTCATGAAATTTCGCAGGACAGATACAGGATACAACTCTGGCAATGGTATCGTGAACAGGAATACCATTTTCAAAATCACCATATTGCTTCAAAAAATCGGGATGTGTTTCCCCAAAATCCTCTATATCTTCCCAGCCTTCTGCACCAGAAATAACGGCACAAATAGTCAACAGTAGAATATCCGATAATTTATGTTCCACTTTCCAGGCTTGTCTGTAATCGGGGATAATAGAAATATGTTCCATCAATTTTTTAAGTTCCATTTTGTTCTCCTTAATTATGTAAGAAGTATTTGATCATGTATAAGCAATAAAAAACAGCTTCAGGTAATAAGGAATATCTCAATTTTTAAACATAAAATGCGAATTATTTAGTACAAAAAGCAGGGAAAGATTACGAAAGCCCGCTCCCCGCAAGGACTGACGCGAGATAGTTTCTATCCATGGCTGCTTTTCGCATCTTACGTCTTAACCCTGCCTTGAATACCTTATCATTCGTTAAAATATTAATAGCGATGTGCCGTATCCCTGAAAATAATTCTGCGGCGTTTCCTCTTCTTATTTTGCAGTCGTCTTCATTCATTACCACGTCCAGACGCCAGTGCAGCTTATTCTCCACGTGCCAGTGGTTTCGGATTGCTGTGGCGAACTTTTCTGCGGTTAAATCAGCAGAACTGATATAATATCTGACCGTCATTTCTGGCTCTTTCTTTTGTTCTGCTATTATTGACCGAAAGGAGACTGCCACGCATAATTTCTTCAGTCCTTTCCATTCAAACGTGAAATCAATAAGTTCATCAGGGACATCGCAAACAATATGAAGACGGATTTCTTCTCTGCCGTGACTCTTTTCACTCATTGCGTAACTGTCATGCTCTGGATTATTTAATTCTTTCAGCGGAAATTTTTCCTCAAAGGCTTTATTAAGCCGCCCCTGGTTTCCTTTTACAGCGAATAAATAATCACCTCCCTGTTTTTGTATCTTCTCTGCAATATCTTTCTGGCAACCCATCGCATCAGTTGTGATGATTTTTCCTTTAATATCCAGCATGTTAAGAAGTTCAGGGATAGCTGTGATCTCATTGGATTTCTTATCCGTCTTGATCTGCCCGATGACCAGACTGTGCATTGTTGAGAACGCACTAATGACATGAATCGCTCCCCTGCGGCGACTCTTGTCATAAGAGTGCCGGAGCGTTTTTCCATCAATTGCAATGACGTCTTTATCATTTGATGAATGGCAATCACGCATCCAGTTAATAAAGCACTCGTGAAATTTTGCAGGACTGATACAGGATACAACTCTGGCAATAGTATCGTGAACAGGAATACCATTTTCAAAATCACCATATTGCTTCAAGAAATCGAGATGTGTTTCCCCGAAATCCTCTATATCTTCCCAACTTTCTGCACCAGAAATAACGGCAAAAATAGTCAATAGTAGGATGCCTGACAATTTATGCTCTACTTTCCAGGCTTATCTGTAATCGGGAATAATAGAAATATGTTCCATCAATTTTTTAAGTTCCATTTGTTCACCTTATTTATGTAAGGAGTATTTGATCATGTATAAGCTATGAAAAACAGCTTTAGGTAATAAGGAATATCTCAATTTTTAAACATAAAATGCGAATTATTTAGTACAAAAAAGTAGCGTTACGTGATCTTTCCCTGGGATACAACTCTGGCAATGGTATCGTGAACAGGAATACCATTTTCAAAATCACCATATTGCTTCAAAAAATCGAGATGTGTTTCCCCGAAATCCTCTATATCTTCCCAACCTTCTGCACCAGAAATAACGGCACAAATAGTCAACAGTAGAATATCTGACAATTTATGCACCACTTTCCAGGCTTGTCTGTAATCGGGTGTAATAGAAATATGTTCCATCAATTTTTTAAGTTCCATTTGTTCACCTTATTTATGTAAGGAGTATTTGATCATGTATAAGCTATGAAAAACAGCTTTAGACAATAAGTAGTATCTCAATTGTTGAACTTAAAATTCGAATTATTTAGTACAAAAAAGTAGCGTTACGTGATCTTTCCCTGCAAATGGAACGCAAAATAAACACCTATTCCATGAGTTATATAATTTTTCACAATGATTAATTTGTTTTCTCAGGAAGAGATTTTATTTCTCTTCACTACGAATTAGTTCATGCTGTATCTTTATTAAACATTCGTAAGACTCATTTTTGTTCGGGAGATGTGCTGTCATTCGAGCATAAGTTGGTTTCTCATCTTTAAAATATTTTACCATGATTGAATTATCAAGGACTGCCAACAACTGAACTGGATCACTGCTCTTTTTTTGATAGATACCCGCTCTTATATAACTTCTAAACCGATCGCCGAGAAACGCCGTTTTTTCTGCTGTATTTATCAACTCCTGCAACGTTCCTTTGATGGCATGATTTTCATTAAGGCGTAGTGACCCGACGCGAATTAAGAGTCTCGCCCCGCTTGGTGTGAATTTATTATTTTTACATGTACCCAGTTCTGTTTGCCAATAATACTCACCGATGTCCTCATTCTGATACCATCTCCACATGGCTTTATTATTTAAGACAGGAAACGCGGAAAAAATAGTACCCTTAGCGAAAATAGTAAAACAATCATGATCTTTAGCTTGTATTTCGCAATCAGCTATAACACCAAAACTAACAAATATCATCAGCAAAAAGAACAAAACTCTTTTCATTTTCTTATTCCTCTCGATGTTCTCTGTTTCATCTTAGCTAAAATTTCACCCAAATCATCTATCCCTGCTGTTGCTGGCCCATCGGGTTTATTAATGTCTGGGAATAAATAGGGTTCTGCACAAGTATATCCTGGTGGTAATTGAGTTGTTGGCCAATTTGTCTGTGGCAGGTAATCACTTGCTGTCTTTGTATCCATCCCTGGATACTGGGAATCATCCTGTGGCGTACAAGTCAGATTTGGTTTTACCCACTTCCTGCAATACAGTGTGTAGTCGTAAGGGCTTAATGCTCTGAAGAATGTTTTGAAAACATTAGGCGCACTACTGGCCTGGTCAATAGGATATGGCAGTCTTAATTGTTTCGCTATGTCCGGCAATTTACTTGGATCGGGCGTAGGCGGTTTGTTGGGTCTCGCTCCATATCCGCCATTATTTAAGTGTCCATATTTTGATGCCAGTCCCATTGAATCTATATACTGAACCGGATTCAGCGGATACTGATAAAAATTCCATCCCCCCTTCAGCCCAATCGGATCCTGAGTGATATACCTCCCCTGCAGCGGGTCATAATAGCGGTGGCGGTTGTAATACAGGCCGGACTCCTCATCATACTGCTGCCCCGGCAGGCGGATAAGCTGCTGCAGCTGATGCGGGTTCTCTTCATTCAGCAGGTTGCCCCATTCATCGTATTCTGCGCACCATTCTGTTGCCCCTTCCGTGCTGACAAGCGCCAGCGGCAGGCCGCGATGGTCGCAGTGGTACAGGTGGATTTTTCGCGCCGGCGTGTACACCGGGTCCATCTGGTTTTGCATCTGCTCCACCGTCAGGCCGCACGATGCCAGCCAGCGGCGGCTTTCCTCACTCACCCGGTCAGCCAGGATTTCACTTTCCAGCCGGTCGAGCATCTGCACCAGCACCGGCGGGAACACCACACTGCCACCGTCTTCGCCGCCGGACTGCTGAAGGGTATCCGCCAGGCTGCGGCGCTGCGTTTTCGCCAGCTCACCGGTGGCGGTTTCAACCCTGATGAGTGGCGTGAAGCTCCCCGGCTGATAAATCGTCTGGATGCGGGTTCTGTCGTTCTGTATCGTGGTCAGGCGGTCGCCGTCCCAGCCGTACCAGGTCACTTGCGGTTTCCGTGACAGCGACATCCAGCCCGTCAGGTCCCGTTCACGTCGCCACACCCGTTTTGCCACCCTGCGGCCCAGCGGGTCGTAAAGATAGCGGCTTTCGACCAGCGGCTCTGCATATTGTGTCCGCGTGTAGTGCACCAGCCGGTGCTGACTGTCGTAATGGTACCGGTGGGTGCGCTCATCATCCGTGCGGATAACCCCTTCCGGGATGAGGTCGGTTTTCTCCGTCAGCCTGCCGTGACGGTCATACCGGTAAAGATAGTGCGCGTCACGGGCGATACGGTTATCCGGCCACATGCTGAGGGTGCTGTCCGGGTGCAGCTCCGGGTCGGGCAGGCGGTTACCTGCCGGGTCTGTGGCATACGGGATATCAATGCCCAGGTTACATATAATAATAAGAGCAATTAACTTAATTTATTTGTTTATAATGCGCTTACTTAATACAAACCATTGAATATACCCTCCTGACAGAAAATAAAGCCATATTATTATCGCCATAATATACTTACTATCAATCCTTACGCCAATAATGTCTGATACAGTCCCTATAAATATTAGAGCAATAAAGAATACTATGCCTGTTGGAAAACATATTACCATCATTCCATAAGACATGAGACTAATTAACTCGCTCACATCACGAGTGGAGTCTAATAGTGAAAGTCTATGCATGGAAAAGAATAGTATTAAAAGCGATAAAGCCAGCCATATAGCTCTGAATAAAAAAATAATATATTTCATTACATCACTCCGGTGAATACAAATCTAATAAAACGTCCAATGTTATTTCCGGAGCACTTCATCTTACATGTTTCTAAAGAATCATTAGACCAGTCTTGGCAGTTTTTAAATAGCCCTAAATTTATAGGTGTGAATATATCAGGCAATACAGAATAACGCGGCCTTACCTCTTTAAACTTCCCTTTTAAACAGTTCTCCACACAACTATTATCGGTTTCAACGAGGTCACAACGGCCAGCAGCTTCTTTTGTATCATTACTTGCTTTACCTGGCCCCCATAGACCATCTCCTTTTGATTCTCCCCGTTGGTCTTGGCCACCACAAGTATAGTCCCCTTTACCATCTGGGACACAAAGATATTGATGATAGAACGGATTCCCCCATATATCTGGACCGCTTCTTTCACCAGTTCCGCCCATTGAATGCAGTGGCTTAATGCATTTTAGTGTTTCTAATCCTAATGGATCTATATTTGAGATCGGATTCAACGGATACTGATAAAAATTCCATCCCCCTTTCAGCCCAATCGGATCCTGAGTGATATATCGCCCCTGCAGCGGGTCATAATAGCGGTGGCGGTTGTAATACAGGCCGGACTCCTCATCATACTGCTGCCCCGGCAGGCGGATAAGCTGCTGCAGCTGATGCGGGTTCTCTTCATTCAGCAGGTTACCCCATTCATCGTATTCTGCGTACCACGCTGTTGTCCCTTCCGTGCTGATAAGGGCCAGCGGCAGGCCGCGATGGTCGCAGTGGTACAGGTGAATTTTTCGCGCCGGCGTGTATACCGGGTCCATCTGGCTTTGCATCTGCGCCACCGTCAGGCCGCACGATGCCAGCCAGCGGCGGCTTTCCTCACTCACCCGGTCAGCCAGGATTTCACTTTCCAGCCGGTCGAGCATCTGCACCAGCACCGGCGGGAACACCACACTGCCACCGTCTTCGCCACCGGACTGCTGAAGGGTATCCGCCAGGCTGCGGCGCTGCGTTTTCGCCAGCTCACCGGTGGCGGTTTCAACCCTGATGAGTGGCGTGAAGCTCCCCGGCTGATAAATCGTCTGGATGCGGGTTCTGTCGTTCTGTATCGTGGTCAGGCGGTCGCCGTCCCAGCCGTACCAGGTCACTTGCGGTTTCCGTGACAGCGACATCCAGCCCGTCAGGTCCCGTTCACGCCGCCATACCCGTTTTGCCACCCTGCGGCCCAGCGGGTCGTAAAGATAGCGACTTTCGACCAGCGGCTCTGCATATTGTGTCCGCGTGTAGTGCACCAGCCGGTGCTGACTGTCGTAATGGTACCGGTGGGTGCGCTCATCATCCGTGCGGATAACCCCTTCCGGGATGAGGTCGGTTTTCTCTGTCAGCCTGCCGTGACGGTCATACCGGTAAAGATAGTGCGCGTCACGGGCGATACGGTTATCCGGCCACATGCTGAGGGCGCTGTCCGGGTGCAGCTCCGGGTCGGGCAGGCGGTTACCTGCCGGGTCTGTGGTATACGGGATGCGGATATCCAGATTCGCTGCGGTGGTGTGAACGCCGGTCAGCCTGCCGGTGGTGCTGTAGCTGTAACTCCGGGTCTGGCGCGGGCTGCTGATGCGGATGAGTTCGCCGTTGTCGTTCCAGGTGTAATCGCGGTCAGACAGCAGGCTGTTCAGGTGCTGGCTCTGTAACTGCCCGGCAGGGGTATAAGCGGTGGTGAGTTCATAACGGCCGAAGCTGCGCAGCGTTTCCCGGTGCAGGCGGTCGCGGGTGTACTCCACCAGCGGTGTGTCGCCGAGTTTCATGCCTGACAGCCAGCCGCTGCCGTAGGTCAGCCATTCCACGGCGGGCAGGCTGTCCGGTATACAGCGGTTCGCCAGTCCCTGTGCGTTGTACGCATGTCTGGTCTCATGCTGCCAGAGCAGTTCATTCGTCTGCGGATGATGCACCGTCAGGTGTTCACTGGCGAGGCGGCCTTTACTGTCATAACCATAGTGCACCGTCACCCGGTGCCCTTCGCTGATATGGCTGATGTCTGTCAGCCAGCCGCGTTCGTCATACTGCCACCGCTCTGCGGTTTCGCCATTCACGGTGCGGTGCGTGAGGCGGTCTGCTTCGTCATAGTGCCAGTGGGTGACCAGCCCCTCATCCTCGCTGCGGATAAGTTTGCCGGTCAGGTCGTGGTGATAACGCTGTGTGCGGCCGTCAAAGCCGGTTTCCTGTATCAGCCGGTCGAGTACATCGTAACGGAAGGTGGTGTGGCTGCCGTTTTCACTGGTCAGGCGGATGACCCGTCCGGCAGCATCGTATTCCATACTGCGCGTCAGACCGCCCTGCGTGGTACAGATGGCTTTTCCCCACGCATCGTACTGTGTCCCGTTTCTGCTGCCGTCCGGGGCAATGACGGTGGTCAGGTCACCGGCGGCGTTGTATTCATACCGCGTTTCATGGCCCTGCGTGTCTTTCACGGCAATTAACTGTCCACGGCTGTCGTATGCGCGGTACTGACTCAGCCCTTCCTCGCGGTGCACCGCCGTCACCTGACCAAAACGGTCATGGTCATAGCGGGTTACATAACCGGAACAGTCAGTGAAGCTCAGCAACTGACCGTAACGGCTCCACGTCATGGTTTTCCGGCTGCCGGTGGCATCTTCCGTTGCGCAGGGTAAGTCACTGTGTGGATTATCATAACGGTAGCGGGTGATATCGCCGTCAGGGGCAGTTTCCTGAATCAGACGGCCCCATTCATCATATTCCCGGCGTATTTCCAGCCCGTCAGGCCCGGTGGCTGACGTTAACTGGCTGTGGTGGTTATAGTAAAACGCCGATGCCCTGCCATCCGGCGTGGTGATGCGCGTGATGAGGCCCGTCACCACATCCGGACTGTATTCTGTTGTCCTGCCTGCGGCATCCGTCTGTGCCCTGAGCCTGCCCACCGCGTCAAACTGACTCTGCGTGACGCTGCCGTCCGCGTGTTCCTTTTTCACCACCCGCTTCAGCCCGCCTTCACCCTGCGTGTGCAGGACTTCACGGCGGTTCAGGCTGTCGGTGATGGTGATGCGGTCCTTCTCATACTGATACGTGTAACTTAAGCCTGCCGGGTTTAGCTGTTCTGTCACCCGCCCGTCGCTGTCGTAACGGTAACAGATTTCCGGTCGGCCCGTGTGACGGTGCGCCACCATCCGGCCCCGGTATTTATCATCGTAAGTAAAGCTGCGCACCTGTGTATTGCTGCGGTCATACACCGCCGCCAGTTCGCCGCGGGGCGTCCAGCCATAGCGCACCAGCGGCGCGGCAGGTAAATTCTCCGGGTATTCCGGGTCGTGCGTCAGCCACACGGCAGACAGACGGATGCCGTTGTCCCGGCCATATTCGGTGTAACCCGGCAGGGTATCAGGAAAAGCGGACGGTTCCGTCCCGCCGGAAATGGCCTGCTGCCGGGCTTCTTCTGCCCGCTGCGCCTGCGTGGTCAGTACCAGCCGGAAGTGACGCCCGGCACCATCCGTCACGCCGGTGATTTCGCCGCTGAATTCACCGGCGGCTTCGCGGTGGAACGTCTGTGTGCGAAGCGGTCCACCAGCCCGGTCAGTACCCGGTACGGCGGCAGCGGCGCAGGCAGCACCTCATCCGCTTCCGGCACCCGCTCACACCAGCCGAGCAGCCACCACGGCCCCTGCGGACTGTTTGTCGCCAGATAACGATGCGGACTTAAGCGGAGTTCTTCCGGCAGCGCCTGCCAGAGTGCGGCCAGCCGGTGACCTTCATCCAGTTTCGCCACGCCGCCGCGCACCAGCCACAGTGACTCGCTGCGGCTGTAACCGTCCTCACCGGGAAACAGGTGCTCAAAATACAGGCTTCTGCCGCCGTTATCACTGAGTATCAGTGTGTTATCGCGCAGCTGTAAGCGGATATCCGCAGGCATTTTCCAGCCGGGGCCGAGGCTCCCCACCGGCGCGGGCGTTTTTGTCCGGTAACTGCTGTAGGTGCGGGAGAGAATGAACGGCAGCGGGCCGGGCAGGGCGATGTCGGTTTCACCGGGAAGGACCTTTGCACCGAGCAGCGGATTGACCGGATGGCCGGACGTCACCCCGCCGGGGCACACCGAACAGGCCACGCCGGTGGGGGCACCGATGCGTCACCCCGGCTGAACCCTGGACAATGCTACCGCCATACTGCGTCATGTCGCCCTGACGCGCCGCCGGTTTTCCGCTCATCTGCTCATCCTTGTTTTATCGGGTTATTTGTCTGCTGACAGGCGAAACCCTACAGATTTATAAGAAAGCCTTAAGTGAGATATCTGTCAGATAAGAACAATTAGGAAAATATTTATATATATTTCATGAATATATGTTTCGATTGGTATAACGATGTCTAAATATTCCTCTGAACATCTTCCTGATACAAAAAAACCGCCAGCGTTTCCGCTGGCGGTTTTCAATGTATTCAAAACTCAGCAATCAATAAAAATCACCAGTTGCCTTTTCGGCCTGATCCATCCACACCGGTTTATCGCTGGTTTTCGACCAGACGCGATGCAGGTAGCTGTAAAAGCGGGCGCGGTCTTTCCAGAAAAGCATGAAAGGCAGCGCCAGAACGCCCGCTGCAACCGCATAAGTACGGCGTAAAAAGATAAGCCATGCAGGATATTCTCTGTAGAGTTCCATACTTTTCTCCCCCTTTTGTATCTACCCGGTGAATGGCACCGGAAAAATGAATTTGTTTATCTGATGAAAATAGTACCGCCTTTTGTGTAATTTTACTACTCATCCGACCACTTATTTTTGCTTATTGATGGTTTATTTACATTCATCCTGTAATTAAGTTACACAAAAGTTAAATTAATACTAAACATTAGTTAAATCATGGCTTTTGCCATTTTTATACTTTTTTTACACCCCGCCCGCAGATTTTTGCGAAATCTTTGCAGCCAGAATTCTACCCTTCCGGTATCACTTTTAGGCCACTGGAGGTGCACTGTGAGTGCAGGCGTGATAACCGGCGTATTGCTGGTGTTTTTATTACTGGGTTATCTGGTTTATGCCCTGATCAATGCGGAGGCGTTCTGATGGCTGCGCAAGGGTTCTTACTGATCGCCACGTTTTTACTGGTGTTAATGGTGCTGGCGCGTCCTTTAGGCAGCGGGCTGGCGCGGCTGATTAATGACATTCCTCTTCCCGGTACAACGGGCGTTGAGCGCGTACTTTTTCGCGCACTTGGCGTCTCTGACCGTGAGATGAACTGGAAGCAATATCTTTGTGCCATTCTCGGCCTGAACATGCTGGGGCTGGCGGTGCTGTTTTTTATGTTGCTCGGTCAGCACTATCTGCCGCTTAATCCACAGCAGTTGCCAGGGCTGTCGTGGGATCTGGCGCTGAATACCGCCGTCAGCTTTGTCACCAATACCAACTGGCAATCTTATAGCGGTGAAACCACGTTGAGCTATTTCAGCCAGATGGCGGGCTTAACGGTGCAAAACTTTCTTTCTGCCGCCAGCGGGATTGCGGTGATTTTTGCCCTCATCCGTGCGTTTACCCGCCAGAGCATGAGCACGCTCGGGAATGCCTGGGTCGATCTGCTACGCATCACGTTATGGGTGCTAGTCCCTGTGGCGTTGTTGATTGCACTGTTTTTTATTCAACAAGGTGCGCTGCAAAACTTTCTGCCTTATCAGGCTGTGAATACCGTTGAAGGAGCGCAACAGCTGTTACCCATGGGGCCTGTAGCTTCTCAGGAAGCGATCAAGATGCTCGGTACTAACGGCGGTGGCTTCTTTAATGCCAACTCGTCGCATCCGTTTGAAAACCCAACCGCACTGACCAACTTCGTGCAGATGCTGGCGATCTTCTTGATCCCAACGGCGCTGTGCTTTGCCTTTGGTGAAGTGATGGGCGATCGCCGCCAGGGGCGCATGTTGCTGTGGGCGATGTCAGTGATTTTTGTCATCTGCGTAGGCGTGGTGATGTGGGCAGAAGTTCAGGGTAATCCTCATCTGCTGGCACTGGGCACGGACAGCAGCATCAATATGGAAGGTAAAGAGAGCCGTTTCGGCGTGCTGGTCAGTAGCCTGTTTGCGGTCGTGACGACGGCGGCTTCCTGTGGCGCGGTGATTGCGATGCATGATTCGTTTACCGCTCTCGGTGGCATGGTGCCGATGTGGCTGATGCAAATTGGTGAAGTGGTGTTCGGCGGTGTCGGTTCTGGTCTTTACGGCATGATGCTGTTTGTCCTGCTGGCGGTGTTTATTGCCGGGCTGATGATTGGTCGTACACCGGAATATCTGGGTAAAAAAATCGACGTACGCGAGATGAAACTGACTGCACTGGCAATTCTGGTTACCCCGACGCTGGTGCTGATGGGCGCGGCGTTGGCGATGATGACCGACGCCGGACGTAGCGCCATGCTCAACCCTGGCCCGCATGGTTTTAGCGAAGTGCTGTACGCCGTGTCATCCGCCGCTAACAACAACGGCAGCGCCTTTGCCGGATTAAGCGCCAACTCTCCGTTCTGGAACTGTTTACTGGCGTTCTGCATGTTTGTCGGTCGCTTCGGGGTGATTATCCCGGTGATGGCAATTGCCGGTTCGCTGGTGAGTAAAAAGAGCCAAGCCGCCAGCTCCGGCACGCTGCCAACGCACGGCCCGCTGTTTGTTGGCCTGTTAATCGGCACCGTGTTGCTGGTTGGCGCACTGACCTTTATCCCTGCCCTGGCGCTTGGTCCGGTGGCGGAATATCTCTCCTGATGATATTGAGTGAGCACTGAATATGAGTCGTAAACAACTGGCGCTATTCGAACCAACACTTGTCGTTCAGGCGCTGAAAGAAGCGGTGAAAAAATTAAACCCGCAGGCGCAATGGCGCAATCCGGTGATGTTTATCGTCTGGATCGGCAGTCTGCTGACCACCTGTATTAGCATCGCGATGGCAAGCGGTGCGATGCCCGGCAATGCGCTGTTTAGCGCGGCCATTAGCGGTTGGCTGTGGATCACCGTACTGTTCGCTAATTTCGCCGAGGCGCTGGCAGAAGGCCGCAGTAAAGCGCAGGCCAACAGTCTGAAAGGGGTGAAAAAAACTGCCTTTGCCCGCAAGCTGCGTGAGCCGAAATATGGCGCTGCGGCGGACAAAGTTCCTGCCGACCAACTTCGTAAAGGCGATATCGTACTGGTAGAAGCTGGCGATATTATCCCCTGCGATGGTGAAGTTATTGAAGGGGGTGCATCGGTCGATGAAAGCGCCATCACCGGGGAATCGGCACCGGTGATCCGTGAATCCGGCGGCGATTTTGCCTCCGTCACCGGCGGCACGCGTATTCTTTCTGACTGGCTGGTGATTGAGTGTAGCGTTAACCCCGGCGAGACATTTCTGGATCGGATGATCGCGATGGTGGAAGGCGCACAGCGACGCAAAACGCCGAACGAAATTGCCCTGACCATTCTGCTGATTGCCCTGACTATCGTCTTTTTACTGGCAACCGCCACGCTGTGGCCGTTTTCCGCGTGGGGCGGTAATGCAGTCAGCGTAACGGTACTGGTGGCGCTGCTGGTCTGTCTGATCCCAACCACTATTGGCGGCCTGTTGTCAGCGATCGGCGTCGCCGGGATGAGCCGGATGCTAGGCGCGAATGTGATTGCCACCAGCGGACGTGCAGTTGAAGCGGCAGGTGACGTTGACGTTCTGCTACTGGATAAAACCGGCACCATCACACTCGGTAACCGTCAGGCGTCGGAGTTTATCCCCGCGCAGGGCGTGGATGAAAAAACGCTGGCTGACGCCGCACAACTGGCTTCGCTGGCTGATGAAACGCCGGAAGGCCGCAGTATTGTGATCCTCGCCAAGCAGCGTTTTAACCTGCGCGAGCGCGATGTGCAGTCGCTCCATGCCACCTTTGTACCGTTTACTGCGCAAAGCCGGATGAGCGGGATCAACATCGACAACCGCATGATCCGTAAAGGTTCTGTCGATGCCATTCGTCGCCATGTTGAGGCTAACGGTGGTCACTTCCCTACCGATGTTGATCAAAAAGTCGATCAGGTTGCGCGTCAGGGAGCCACGCCGCTGGTGGTGGTGGAAGGTTCTCGTGTGCTGGGCGTTATTGCGCTGAAAGATATCGTCAAAGGCGGTATTAAAGAGCGCTTCGCCCAGCTGCGCAAAATGGGCATTAAAACGGTGATGATTACCGGCGATAACCGTCTGACTGCCGCCGCGATTGCTGCGGAAGCGGGTGTCGATGATTTTCTCGCCGAAGCGACACCGGAGGCCAAGCTGGCATTGATCCGTCAGTATCAGGCGGAAGGTCGTTTGGTAGCGATGACCGGCGACGGCACCAACGATGCTCCGGCGCTGGCGCAGGCAGATGTCGCGGTGGCGATGAACTCCGGCACCCAGGCGGCGAAAGAGGCGGGCAATATGGTCGATCTCGACTCTAACCCGACCAAGTTGATCGAGGTGGTGCACATTGGCAAACAGATGCTGATGACCCGTGGCTCGCTGACCACCTTCAGCATTGCCAACGATGTGGCGAAATACTTCGCCATTATTCCGGCGGCATTCGCGGCAACGTATCCGCAGTTAAATGCGCTGAACATCATGTGCCTGCATTCGCCCGACTCCGCAATCCTCAGTGCGGTGATTTTCAACGCCTTGATTATCGTCTTTTTTGATTCCCCTGGCGTTAAAAGGCGTGAGTTATAAACCGCTTACCGCTTCTGCCATGTTGCGCCGTAACTTATGGATTTACGGTCTGGGTGGGCTGCTGGTGCCGTTTATCGGTATCAAAGTCATTGATTTACTGCTGACCGTTTGCGGTCTGGTGTGAGGTTTACCATGAGTGGATTACGTCCGGCATTATCAACATTTATCTTTCTGTTATTGATTACTGGCGGCGTTTACCCGCTGCTGACCACCGTACTGGGGCAATGGTGGTTTCCCTGGCAGGCCAATGGTTCGTTGATTCGTGAAGGTGATACGGTGCGCGGTTCGGCATTAATCGGGCAGAATTTTACCGGCAACGGCTATTTTCATGGTCGCCCGTCGGCAACGGCAGAAATGCCCTATAATCCACAGGCTTCTGGCGGGAGCAATCTGGCGGTCAGTAACCCTGAGCTGGATAAACTAATAGCCGCACGCGTTGCTGCATTACGGGCCGCTAACCCGGATGCCAGCGCGAGCGTTCCGGTTGAACTGGTGACGGCATCGGCAAGCGGGCTGGACAATAATATCACCCCGCAAGCGGCGGCCTGGCAAATCCCACGCGTGGCGAAAGCGCGTAATCTCAGCGTTGAACAGCTCACGCAACTGATCGCAAAATACAGCCAACAACCGCTGGTGAAATATATCGGCCAGCCGGTTGTCAACATTGTTGAACTCAATCTGGCGCTGGATAAACTTGATGAATAACGAACCCTTACGTCCCGACCCCGATCGTCTGCTGGAACAAACTGCCGCGCCGCATCGGGGGAAGCTGAAAGTTTTCTTCGGTGCCTGTGCAGGCGTCGGGAAGACCTGGGCGATGCTGGCAGAAGCCCAGCGACTGCGGGCGCAAGGGCTGGATATTGTGGTTGGCGTGGTAGAAACCCACGGGCGAAAAGATACCGCCGCCATGCTGGAAGGGCTGGCTGTTCTGCCGTTAAAACGCCAGGCGTACCGTGGGCGGCATATCAGCGAGTTTGATCTCGATGCCGCCCTCGCCCGCCGCCCGGCGCTGATCTTAATGGACGAACTGGCGCACAGTAATGCGCCAGGTTCCCGTCATCCCAAACGCTGGCAGGATATCGAAGAACTGCTGGAAGCTGGCATTGATGTTTTCACTACCGTCAACGTTCAGCATCTGGAAAGTCTGAATGATGTGGTCAGCGGCGTCACCGGAATTCAGGTACGGGAAACCGTGCCCGATCCTTTTTTCGATGCCGCCGACGACGTGGTGCTGGTGGACTTGCCCCCGGACGATCTGCGCCAGCGGCTGAAAGAAGGCAAAGTCTATATTGCCGGGCAGGCGGAGCGCGCCATTGAACATTTTTTCCGCAAAGGTAATCTGATCGCCCTGCGCGAACTGGCACTGCGCCGTACTGCCGATCGCGTTGATGAGCAAATGCGCGCCTGGCGGGGGCATCCTGGCGAAGAGAAAGTGTGGCACACGCGCGACGCGATCCTTTTATGCATCGGCCATAACACCGGCAGCGAAAAACTGGTCCGCGCAGCGGCGCGGCTGGCGTCACGGCTGGGTAGCGTCTGGCACGCGGTGTATGTTGAAACCCCTGCCCTGCACCGCTTACCGGAAAAAAAACGTCGGGCAATTCTCAGCGCCTTACGTCTGGCGCAGGAACTGGGCGCGGAGACGGCAACACTTTCTGATCCAGCGGAAGAGAAAGCGGTAGTGCGTTATGCCCGTGAACATAATCTCGGCAAGATTATTCTCGGTCGCCCGGCCTCGCGCCGCTGGTGGCGTCGGGAAACGTTTGCTGACCGACTGGCGCGCATCGCCCCCGATCTCGATCAGGTGCTGGTCGCGCTTGATGAACCACCCGCCCGCACGATTAACAACGCGCCGGATAACCGCTCTTTTAAAGACAAGTGGCGTGTACAAATTCAGGGATGCGTGGTTGCCGCCGCGTTATGCGCCGTTATCACCTTAATTGCCATGCAGTGGCTGATGGCGTTTGATGCCGCCAACCTGGTGATGCTGTATCTGCTTGGCGTGGTGGTGGTGGCGCTATTTTATGGACGCTGGCCTTCAGTGGTTGCCACCGTCATTAATGTAGTGAGTTTCGATCTCTTTTTTATCGCCCCACGCGGCACGCTCGCCGTCTCTGATGTGCAATATCTGCTGACCTTCGCGGTGATGTTAACCGTCGGGCTGGTGATCGGGAACCTTACTGCTGGCGTGCGTTATCAGGCGCGGGTAGCCCGTTACCGCGAGCAACGCACACGGCACTTATATGAAATGTCGAAAGCTCTGGCGGTGGGCCGCAGTCCGCAGGATATCGCTGCCACCAGCGAACAATTTATTGCCTCCACGTTTCATGCCCGCAGTCAGGTGTTGTTGCCCGATGACAACGGTAAATTGCAGCCGTTAACACATCCGCAAGGAATGACGCCGTGGGACGATGCCATCGCGCAGTGGAGTTTTGATAAAGGCCTGCCTGCGGGCGCGGGCACCGACACGTTACCCGGTGTACCGTACCAGATTTTGCCGCTAAAAAGCGGCGAGAAAACCTACGGGCTGGTGGTGGTGGAGCCGGGGAATCTGCGCCAGTTGATGATCCCGGAACAGCAGCGCCTGCTGGAGACGTTTACGCTGTTAGTCGCCAATGCCCTTGAGCGGCTGACGCTAACCGCCAGCGAAGAACAGGCGCGGATGGCAAGCGAACGTGAACAGATCCGCAACGCCCTGCTGGCGGCGCTTTCGCATGATTTACGCACGCCGCTTACGGTGCTGTTTGGTCAGGCAGAAATCTTAACGCTCGATCTGGCAAGCGAAGGATCACCCCACGCCCGCCAGGCCAGCGAGATCCGTCAGCATGTGCTGAACACTACCCGACTGGTGAATAATCTACTGGATATGGCGCGAATTCAGTCCGGCGGCTTTAATTTGAAGAAAGAGTGGTTAACGCTGGAAGAAGTAGTCGGCAGCGCGCTGCAAATGCTGGAACCGGGTTTATCGTCGCCCATCAATCTTTCTCTGCCAGAACCGCTGACCTTAATCCACGTTGACGGGCCACTCTTTGAACGGGTGCTGATTAATCTGCTGGAGAACGCGGTGAAATATGCGGGTGCGCAGGCCGAAATTGGTATCGATGCCCACGTTGAGGGCGAAAATCTACAACTGGATGTCTGGGATAACGGCCCCGGTCTTCCGCCAGGCCAGGAGCAGACGATATTTGATAAGTTTGCTCGCGGGAATAAAGAGTCGGCAGTACCGGGGGTAGGGCTTGGACTGGCAATTTGTCGGGCGATAGTGGATGTACACGGGGGCACTATTACCGCGTTCAACCGACCGGAAGGTGGTGCCTGTTTTCGTGTTACACTTCCCCAGCAAACTGCCCCTGAACTTGAAGAATTTCATGAGGATATGTGACAAACGTTCTGATTGTTGAAGATGAACAGGCTATTCGTCGCTTTCTGCGCACGGCGCTGGAGGGCGACGGGATGCGCGTCTTTGAGGCCGAAACGCTGCAACGCGGCTTGCTGGAAGCGGCAACCCGTAAGCCAGATTTGATTATTCTCGATCTCGGCCTGCCCGATGGTGATGGGATTGAGTTTATCCGCGACCTGCGCCAGTGGAGCGCGGTGCCGGTGATTGTGCTTTCCGCACGCAGCGAAGAGAGCGACAAAATCGCCGCGCTGGATGCCGGAGCGGATGATTATCTGAGTAAGCCGTTTGGCATTGGCGAATTGCAGGCCCGTCTGCGCGTCGCATTACGCCGCCACTCTGCCACCACCGCGCCCGATCCGCTGGTAAAATTTTCCGATGTTACCGTCGATTTAGCCGCCCGCGTGATTCACCGGGGTGAGGAAGAGGTGCATCTCACACCAATTGAGTTCCGCCTGCTGGCGGTGCTGCTCAACAATGCCGGAAAAGTACTCACCCAGCGCCAGCTCCTTAACCAGGTGTGGGGGCCAAACGCGGTCGAACACAGTCACTATTTGCGTATTTATATGGGACATCTGCGACAAAAACTGGAACAGGATCCCGCCCGCCCACGCCATTTCATTACTGAAACCGGTATTGGCTATCGGTTTATGCTTTGAATATTAATTTTAATACAGCCTGCCTTTTATTAATTAAAGCCGTAATAATAAATACGGCTTTTTATCTTAAACAACACACAAAAATAACAATTCAATATTTTATATTACTGAGTAAAAAGCTCATCATTAAATAAATTAAGATTGATCATTTTTTATTGATCACCTTCACAGTTCAACCGTATTTCCTGGATAGAATATCTTCACCTTCATTCACATCAGGAAAGGTAAATTAAATGGAAAATAACAGCCGCACTATGCCCCATATAAGGCGGACAACTCATATTATGAAGTTTGCTCATCGCAATAGCTTCGACTTTCACTTCTTCAATGCCCGTTAGTCTACCGACTAAGGGCACTTCAGCGTACAGGTCTTCCTGACTCTCTGTATTACAGGCATATGCCTGTATTCCGCAGTGCTCATTCTCTGTTAACCCTTGTATTATCAGCCACCTGACTGGTAAGGGTTTCTGCATTCTGAAAAAAGCAATCTACCTGATTTATTTATCAGCGGGGTAACTTTGCTTTTTTCCGGCACGATCGATTTCTCATTCGAGAAATTGAGGACCTGCTATTACCTAAAATAAAGAGATGAAAAATGTCAAAATTAAAAATTGCGGTTAGTGATTCTTGCCCGGACTGTTTTACCACGCAGCGAGAATGTATCTACATTAATGAAAGTCGTAATATCGATGTGGCGGCAATAGTTTTATCGCTCAACGATGTTACATGCGGAAAACTCGATGAAATCGATGCCACGGGTTATGGCATCCCGGTATTTATTGCTACTGAAAATCAAGAACGTGTACCCGCAGAGTATTTGCCCCGTATTTCGGGTGTCTTTGAGAATTGCGAATCGCGACGAGAATTTTATGGTCGCCAGTTAGAAACCGCTGCCAGCCATTATGAAACTCAACTGCGCCCACCTTTCTTCCGCGCACTGGTCGATTATGTCAATCAAGGTAACAGCGCGTTTGATTGCCCTGGTCATCAGGGCGGCGAATTTTTCCGTCGCCATCCGGCGGGGAATCAGTTTGTGGAATACTTTGGTGAGGCGCTGTTCCGTGCCGACTTGTGCAACGCCGACGTAGCGATGGGCGATCTGCTGATTCACGAAGGCGCGCCATGCATTGCACAGCAACATGCGGCAAAAGTGTTTAATGCCGATAAAACCTACTTCGTTTTAAATGGCACTTCATCTTCTAACAAAGTGGTTTTAAACGCCCTGCTAACACCGGGTGATCTGGTGCTGTTTGATCGCAATAACCACAAATCTAACCACCACGGAGCGTTGCTACAGGCTGGTGCAACACCGGTTTATCTGGAAACGGCACGTAACCCGTATGGCTTTATCGGTGGCATTGATGCGCACTGTTTTGAAGAAAGTTACCTGCGTGAGCTGATCGCGGAAGTCGCACCGCAGCGGGCAAAAGAGGCTCGTCCTTTCCGCCTCGCTGTGATTCAGTTAGGCACCTACGACGGTACGATTTATAACGCCCGCCAAGTGGTGGATAAAATTGGTCATCTGTGTGACTACATCCTGTTTGACTCAGCATGGGTCGGCTATGAACAGTTTATTCCGATGATGGCGGACTGTTCGCCGCTGTTGCTGGATCTTAATGAGAACGATCCGGGTATTCTGGTTACGCAATCTGTGCATAAACAACAGGCTGGTTTTTCTCAGACTTCACAAATTCATAAAAAAGACAGCCACATCAAAGGGCAACAGCGTTATGTACCGCACAAACGCATGAACAACGCCTTTATGATGCACGCCTCCACCAGCCCGTTCTATCCGCTGTTTGCCGCACTGAATATCAACGCCAAAATGCATGAAGGTGTCAGCGGTCGTAATATGTGGATGGATTGTGTGGTAAATGGCATTAATGCCCGCAAACTGATCCTCGATAACTGTCAGCATATTCGTCCGTTCGTACCTGAACTGGTGGATGGTAAACCCTGGCAGTCGTATGAAACAGCGCAAATTGCGGTTGATCTGCGCTTCTTCCAGTTTGTACCAGGGGAACACTGGCATTCTTTTGAAGGCTATGCAGAGAATCAATACTTTGTCGATCCATGCAAACTGTTGCTGACAACCCCAGGTATTGATGCACGTAACGGCGAATATGAAGCGTTCGGTGTACCCGCGACGATTCTTGCTAACTTCCTGCGCGAAAATGGCGTAGTGCCGGAAAAATGCGATCTTAACTCCATCCTCTTCCTGCTGACTCCGGCAGAAGATATGGCCAAACTTCAGCAACTTGTTGCCCTGCTGGTACGCTTCGAAAAACTGCTTGAGTCCGACGCGCCATTAGCAGAAGTGCTACCTTCCATCTACAAACAGCATGAAGAGCGCTACGCCGGTTATACCCTGCGTCAGTTGTGTCAGGAAATGCATGATTTGTATGCCCGCCACAACGTGAAACAACTGCAAAAAGAGATGTTCCGTAAGGAGCACTTCCCACGCGTCAGCATGAATCCGCAAGAAGCCAACTACGCCTATTTACGCGGTGAAGTGGAACTGGTTCGTCTGCCGGATGCAGAAGGCCGTATCGCTGCCGAAGGTGCGCTTCCTTATCCTCCGGGTGTGCTGTGTGTTGTTCCGGGTGAAATCTGGGGTGGTGCTGTTCTGCGTTACTTCAGCGCTCTGGAAGAAGGGATCAACCTGCTGCCAGGTTTTGCACCGGAGCTGCAGGGTGTCTATATCGAAGAACATGATGGTCGTAAGCAAGTTTGGTGCTATGTCATCAAGCCTCGTGATGCGCAAAGCACCCTGTTGAAAGGGGAAAAATTATGAGTCAGGCTAAATCGAACAAAATGGGCGTCGTTCAGTTAACCATACTGACGATGGTCAACATGATGGGCTCCGGTATCATCATGCTGCCGACAAAGCTTGCCGAAGTCGGGACAATCTCAATTATCTCCCTGGCTGGTGACAGCCGTAGGCTCAATGGCACTGGCATGGGCATTCGCAAAATGCGGTATGTTCAGCCGTAAATCAGGCGGTATGGGCGGTTATGCCGAGTATGCTTTCGGTAAATCCGGTAACTTTATGGCGAACTATACCTACGGCGTCTCACTGCTGATTGCTAACGTCGCGATTGCTATTTCGGCGGTTGGTTACGGCACCGAACTGCTCGGCGCGAGTTTGTCGCCAGTGCAGATTGGTCTTGCGACCATCGGGGTGCTGTGGATTTGTACCGTGGCTAACTTTGGTGGTGCGCGCATTACCGGGCAAATCAGTAGCATTACCGTGTGGGGGGTCATTATTCCGGTCGTCGGTCTGTGCATTATTGGCTGGTTCTGGTTTAGCCCGACGCTGTACGTTGATTCCTGGAATCCGCATCATGCACCGTTCTTCAGTGCGGTAGGTTCTTCCATCGCTATGACGCTGTGGGCTTTTCTTGGTCTGGAGTCTGCGTGTGCGAATACTGATGTAGTGGAAAACCCGGAACGTAATGTGCCAATCGCGGTACTCGGCGGTACGTTAGGTGCGGCGGTGATTTATATCGTCTCCACCAACGTGATTGCCGGGATTGTGCCAAATATGGAGCTGGCAAATTCAACGGCACCATTTGGTCTGGCCTTCGCGCAGATGTTCACGCCGGAAGTGGGTAAAGTCATTATGGCGCTGATGGTGATGTCCTGCTGCGGTTCGCTACTTGGCTGGCAGTTCACCATTGCCCAGGTGTTTAAATCTTCATCTGATGAAGGCTACTTCCCTAAAATTTTCTCCCGTGTAACCAAAGTGGATGCACCGGTGCAGGGAATGTTGACCATTGTGATTATTCAGAGTGGATTGGCACTGATGACCATTAGCCCGTCGCTAAACAGTCAGTTCAACGTGCTGGTTAACCTGGCCGTGGTGACCAATATCATTCCGTATATTCTGTCAATGGCGGCATTAGTCATTATTCAGAAGGTCGCTAATGTGCCCCCCTCAAAAGCGAAAGTTGCAAACTTTGTTGCTTTTGTTGGCGCGATGTATAGCTTTTATGCGCTGTACTCATCCGGGGAAGAAGCCATGCTGTACGGTTCCATCGTGACCTTCCTTGGTTGGACACTGTATGGTCTGGTATCACCACGCTTTGAACTGAAAAATAAACACGGTTAATAAAACAAAGTAAAAAAGGGCGATTGAATGATCGCCCTTTCTGTTTGTTGGCAAATAGTTCGTTATTTATGCCGCATCCGGCAGATGTAGGGTCTAAACGCGATCGAACACAGCAACTATTTGCGTAATTATATGGGGCATCTGCGACAAAAACTGGAACAGGATCCGGCCCGGCCTCGCCATTTTATTACTGAAACCGGTATTGGGTATCGGTTTATGCTTTGAAAAAAGTGGCAATGTATGGATAAAGTCATTTTTTATTCAAATATAAGGAACTTAATATTTAAAAAATGTTCCATACAATTCCTCATCATAAATGACACCGTAGCACACAAGGAGCAAGTAGCGATGCGTGAAATGAATCAGTTAGTAAATACTGAAGATTCAGCCTGGCCAATAATCCAGAACTGGTTAAAAGACGCCACAAACCATACCGAACTCTTACCGGTTAATAAAGATTTAGCCGAAACCGCACTTTATCAATTACAGGTGACAACAAAATCACCGATGGGTGCGCTTGTCTATGGCTCCGGAGGTCTGCTGATTGATAATGGTTAGTTACGCATAGCAGGATCTGGTCACCCCCGGTTGCCACGAGATCCAGTAAGTTGGACACAACGCCCTGAATTCGCAGGCGTGCGGGCTTTACCCATCGCTGACGATGTCGCAGGGGTAATTTTTGCTCTTAATGGTGGCGATCTTGGGGAAGATACTGGCTGCGTTTATTATTTTGCGCCAGATACGCTGAATTGGGAAAGTCTGGAAGTTGGATATTCTGAGTTTCTTCAGTGGGCATTATCCGGTGATTTAGATACCTTCTATGAAAATGTACGATGGCAGCAATGGCGAGAAGACGTAATAAAATTATCGGCAACGGAAGCCTTCACGTTCTACCCTTTCTTATGGGTACAAAGTGAAGAAGCAAGAACAAGAAAAGTTATTTCGCTTACTGAACTCTGGGAAATGCAGTATCAAATGAAAGAAACATTCACGCAATAAGACATGTTCAGGTCCGGGTTTCATTCCCGGACTCACTATTTTAATGTGTATTTATCGCTTTCAATTCTTGCTGGCAATTTTCTGACTGGCAGCGTCGTAACTCAATAATCCCGACATGCATCATCGAGCCAAAAAATCCGCTTTCGCTGACATAATCCTCATTGACTATCGGTCGAGTGCCGGGCTTGCCCTGGCAAACCCGCATAAAAAATGAGGTGTAGCATTGCCAACCGGGATTTAAACCGACCTTTTCTTGTGCTGACATATTATGAAGATAAGTAAGTTCTTTTTCGTTCCCGCCTGACAACTGCCAGCGGCGGGTATTATCAGGTAAGTTATCACCACGGCAATTTGTCTTACACCGGAAAGGTGCAATATTTACCGCAATGCTACCCGTTAATCCTCTGGTTTTATCTTTAGGGGTCAGTAACCAGTCGCCAGCTAATGATGATTGTTCAGGTTGGGCGCATGCAGTCAGCAGTAATGTGGCGGTAATTAGTGACACTATGACGACCAGACTCCTGTTGGTCTTCATTGGGATTTCCTTGAGCTACTCAGTTTGTTGACAAAGTGTTCGTTGTTTTTGCCGGATGCGGCGTGAACGCCTTATCCGGCCTACAAAATCGCTTAAATTCAATATATTGCACCATCCTCGTAGGCCTGATAAGCGTAGCGCATCAGGCAATTCTGTGTTTGTCATACGTAAAAAAGGGCGATCTTGCGACCGCCCTTTTTTTATTAAATGTGTTTACGCGTTTTTCAGAACTTCGCTAACAATCTCAACCGCTTCTTTCTCAATCTGCTTGCGATGTTCTTCACCGAGGAAGCTTTCGCAGTAGATCTTATATGCGTCTTCCGTGCCTGACGGACGCGCGGCGAACCAGCCGTTGTCAGTCATCACTTTCAGACCGCCAATAGAAGCACCGTTGCCCGGAGCAGCAGTCAGGCGCGCGGTGATCGGGTCACCTGCCAGGGTGCTGGCGCTCACCATTTCCGGAGACAGCTTAGACAGCGCCGCTTTTTGTGCGGAAGTCGCAGCTGCCTGCAAACGGTTGTAGCTCGGCGCACCAAAGCGTTTTGCCAGTTCGTTGTAGTGTTCCTGCGGGTTCTTACCGGTGACAGCGGTGATTTCCGCCGCCAGCAGACACATGATGATGCCGTCTTTGTCGGTGGACCACGGCGTGCCGTCGAAACGCAGGAAGGAAGCCCCTGCACTCTCTTCGCCGCCAAAGCCGAAGCTGCCGTCGAACAGACCATCGACAAACCATTTGAAACCTACCGGGACTTCTACCAGTTTACGGCCCAAGTCGTTGACCACACGGTCGATCATCGCAGATGAAACCAGCGTTTTACCGACGGCAACATCTTTGCCCCACTGCGGACGATGCTGGAACAGGTAATTGATTGCCACCGCCAGGTAGTGGTTCGGATTCATCAAACCTGCCGGAGTGACGATACCGTGACGGTCATAATCCGGGTCGTTAGCAAACGCCAGATCGAACTTATCACGCAGTGCCAGCAGGCCCGCCATCGCACACTCGGAGGAGCAGTCCATACGGATCGCGCCGTCTTTATCAAGGTGCATAAAGCGGAAGGTTTGATCGACCTGATCGTTAACGATAGTCAGGTTGAGGTTGTAATACTCGCCAATACGCTTCCAGTATTCGATACCGGAACCGCCCAGCGGATCAACGCCCAGCGTCAGGCCCGCTTTCTGAATCGCGGCCATATCAACGATATCGGCCAGACCTTCCACGAACGGCTGCACCAGATCCTGCTCTTTCACATGACCGGATGCCATCGCTTCGTCGAGGGAGATACGCTTCACGCCTTTCAGGCCATCGGCCAGCAGTGCGTTGGCCCTGTCTTCCACCACTTTAGTGACGTTGGTATCAGCCGGGCCACCATTTGGCGGATTGTATTTGATTCCACCATCTTCCGGCGGGTTATGGGACGGTGTAATCACGATACCGTCTGCCAGCGGGCCACCTTTTTTATTGTGAACCAGGATGGCATTGGAAACGGCAGGCGTCGGGGTGAAGCCATTGTTTTCCTGCACAATGACATCAACGCCGTTCGCTGCCAGCACTTCCAGAACGGAAATGAATGCAGGTTCGGACAGGGCGTGAGTATCTTTACCCACATAGCAAGGGCCAGTGATGCCGTTTTTCGCACGTTCTTCAGCAATTGCCTGAGCGATCGCCAGAATGTGCGGCTCGTTAAAGCTGTGGCGCGCTGCACTGCCACGGTGACCGGAAGTACCGAATTTCACCGCGTGCTCCGCATTCCCTGCTTCTGGTTTCAGTACATAATATTGCGCCGTCAGTTGGGCGACGTTAATCAAATCACTCTGTTGTGCAGGTTGGCCTGCACGATTGTGGATTGCCATTGCTTTGTCCTTTGTCTGCAACGTTTTAGATAGTTCCGCAAACCTTCTCAATCAATTCCGCCGGGAATTGCATCGACTGCATGATGTGTTCGATCATGCTGCATTTACGGCCGGTGTTGGTGTTGGTGATCACCCAATACGGCGTGCCTGGCACATGTTTCGGCTTGGTCTGATTACCATTTTTCAGCAGCGTTTGTTCATCTGCCGCAAAGTAAACGCGTGTACGACCGTGCAACGATTCCGTTGCTTCGGCAAACGCCTGGGCGTCAAGAGAATATAGTGTAGACAACAGCAGCATAAAGCGATTGACCGCTCGCTTTTGCTCTGCGTATTCATCCGAAAGCAGAAGTTCACGCATTGCGCGAACCTTGTCTTTAATCGTTTTGACCGGCTTCGCTTCGACGATAGCAGGTGACGCAACGCGAACCTCTTTCGTCACCGGAGCAGCAGGCTGTGATGCGGCGGAAAATTTCAACATACGCCGTAAAATGTCGGATGCGCTCTCGCCGATATGCTTAGTGTGGCTGGCAATATAGCTGTAGAGTTCATCATCAACTTCAATCGTTTTCATCTTAATCCAGTGCAGTGTCTTAGCTGAATACAAGTCGCCAGGAGTATATGAATAAATCCCGGCAGCGGATAGCGTCAAGCCTGGCTTGCAGAAAAACTCGGAATAAACCTTATTTGTTGCAGCCCTGTGGCACAATGGTCAACATAATACCCTAACCCGACAACGCGAAAAAAAGAACTTTGCCATGAAATTGAATATCCGCGCGCAAACTGCACAAAACCAGCACAATAATTCTCCCATCGTTCTTGTCCACGGTCTGTTTGGCAGCCTCGACAACCTTGGCGTACTGGCTCGCGATCTGGTAAACGATCACAATATCATCCAGGTTGATATGCGTAACCACGGTCTTTCACCGAGAGATCCGGTAATGAATTACCCGGCGATGGCGCAGGATCTTGTTGATACTCTGGATGCACAGCAGATCGACAAAGCAACATTTATCGGTCACTCCATGGGCGGTAAAGCGGTAATGGCACTTACTGCACTAGCCTCCGATCGCATCGATAAACTGGTGGCGATCGATATCGCGCCGGTCGACTATCACGTACGCCGTCATGATGAGATTTTTGCGGCTATCAACGCGGTCAGTGAATCGGACGCACAAACTCGCCAGCAAGCAGCAGCAATAATGCGCCAGCATCTTAATGAAGAAGGGGTGATTCAGTTTCTGCTGAAATCTTTTGTTGACGGGGAGTGGCGCTTTAACGTGCCGGTATTGTGGGATCAGTATCCGCATATTGTAGGTTGGGAGAAAATCCCGGCATGGGATCACCCTGCCCTGTTTATCCCTGGCGGCAATTCTCCGTATGTTAGCGAGCAGTACCGTGATGATTTACTGGCTCAATTTCCACAGGCACGGGCGCATGTGATTGCAGGCGCGGGTCACTGGGTCCATGCTGAAAAACCGGATGCGGTATTACGCGCTATCCGTCGCTATCTCAATGATTAACGCAACTGATTAAAAACCCAGCGTCCGCGTCGCTTTCCGCGCGTGGGCGTTGGCGTGACTCATCGCGCTGATGTATTATGGCGCGCTATCCATCCGGGCAGAGGCCTGGCTGATTGTTTCCCCCGAAGTCACCAAGATCATGGCCAAAGAACAAACGGACCGTACGACATTAGATCTGTTCGCGCACGAGCGTCGACCGGGACGACCGAAAACTAATCCGCTTTCGCGCGATGAACAGCTGCGTATTAATAAACGCAACCAGCTAAAACGCGACAAAGTACGTGGCCTTAAGCGTGTCGAACTGAAGCTGAACGCGGAAGCTGTCGAGGCGCTGAACGAGCTGGCGGAGTCGCGCAATATGAGCCGTAGCGAACTGATCGAAGAGATGTTAATGCAGCAACTGGCGGCGCTGCGTAGTCAGGGCATCGTTTAAATTTCCACTTTCATGTAGCACAGTGTGCAGTCCTGCTCGTTTGCTGATTCCGCAAGACTGCCTGTTCTGCTATGATTGCCTTTATCCGTGGGCAATTTTCCACCCCCATTTCAATAAGTTTCAAGAGGTTATTTCACTCATGGCTATCACTGGCATCTTTTTCGGCAGCGACACCGGTAATACCGAAAATATCGCAAAAATGATTCAAAAACAGCTTGGTAAAGACGTTGCCGATGTCCATGACATTGCAAAAAGCAGCAAAGAAGATCTGGAAGCTTATGACATTCTGCTGCTGGGCATCCCAACCTGGTATTACGGCGAAGCGCAGTGTGACTGGGATGACTTCTTCCCGACTCTCGAAGAGATTGATTTCAACGGCAAACTGGTTGCGCTGTTTGGTTGTGGTGACCAGGAAGATTACGCCGAATATTTCTGCGACGCATTGGGCACCATCCGCGACATCATTGAACCGCGCGGTGCAACCATCGTTGGTCACTGGCCAACTGCGGGCTATCATTTCGAAGCATCAAAAGGTCTGGCAGATGACGACCACTTTGTCGGTCTGGCTATCGACGAAGACCGTCAGCCGGAACTGACCGCTGAACGTGTAGAAAAATGGGTTAAACAGATTTCTGAAGAGTTGCATCTCGACGAAATTCTCAATGCCTGATGTGATGCGGCGTAGACTCATGTCTACGCCGTATTAATAGATAATGCCAATCAAAATAATTGCTACAAATTTGTAACTTTTGCTGTTGTACCTGTACAATGTCCCGGTGTTCAAGTGGCCTTGCCGTTGTAAATGTAAGCTGTGCCACGTTTTTATTAACAATATTTGCCAGGGACTTGTGGTTTTCATTTAGGCGTGGCAATTCTATAATGATACGCATTATCTCAAGAGCAAATTCTGTCACTTCTTCTAATGAAGTGAACCGCTTAGTAACAGGACAGATTCCGCATGACTGATAACAATACCGCCCTAAAGAAAGCTGGCCTGAAAGTAACGCTTCCTCGTTTAAAAATCCTGGAAGTTCTTCAGGAGCCGGACAACCATCACGTCAGTGCGGAAGATTTATACAAACGTCTGATCGATATGGGTGAAGAAATTGGTCTGGCTACGGTATATCGCGTACTGAACCAGTTTGACGACGCTGGTATCGTCACCCGCCACAATTTTGAAGGCGGTAAATCCGTATTTGAACTGACACAGCAACATCACCACGATCACCTGATCTGCCTCGACTGCGGCAAGGTTATCGAATTTAGTGATGATTCCATCGAAGCGCGTCAGCGTGAAATTGCCGCAAAACATGGCATTCGCCTGACTAACCACAGTCTCTATCTTTACGGTCACTGTGCCGAAGGCGATTGCCGCGAAGATGAACATGCGCACGAAGGCAAATAAGCCAGCCTGAACGAGAAAAGCCAACCTGCGGGTTGGCTTTTTTATGCAAGGGAAATAAGAAAAGCGAGAGTTACAGCTCTCACTTATTTGTTATTACTGCGTATTTCCTGCCAGACTTTATCACAATCGGCTTTCACCGCCTGATCATTTCCGGTTTGCGTTGCACGCAGACACTGCTGATAATCCAGTACGCGTACACTTTCCTGGTCGGCAAACTGCTGATGTTGTTTCTCTTTCTTCAGCACGTTTAACACGCTCTGGCAGGCTTCAATTTTTTCTGGCGAACCTTGTGCGGTGTTGATACAGGCGCTGTATGCCTCTTTCAGACGACTGTCTTCCTGTGGCGCGGTTGATTGCGCACAAGCTACCAGCCCCGATGCCATTATGGCGATGAGAATCAGTTTTTTCATAGCAAATTCCTCAAACGTGCGGCAGGCACAAAACCTGCCGCGTCGGGCATCAGAAGATGGTGAATGGTGCGATTACCATAAATTTCACGTCACGCTCATCCTGGAAGATGTTGCCGTAACCACCGCCCCAGCTTGGGATGTCGGAGTGGTTGTCGTATTCGGTGAAATGCAGTTTGAACATCGTGCCTTTGGCGCGACCGTCCTGAATGGTATAGACCGCATCCAGGCTGTAGGCAGACTCTTCAATAGTCCGGTTTTTGTCGTAGTACGCATCCGGATTGCTCTGCCAGGTCGCAGGTTTAGCATCCCATGCGTAAACGTAGGAAGCGCCGATGGCGAAGCCTGGAAGATTCCAGTTTTTCAGGTCATACATCGCACCGAAGAAGACCGCTTTTTCGCCGTTGGCGTTGAAGTCAGAACGGTTATCCCACCAGATATCCAGGCGACCGTTTGAGGAAGCGTAGGTTGGAGTCATACGTTGCAGGAAGTATCCCTGCTGACCGTCAGCCTTAACCCAGGTGCCTTCGAGGCGCAAATCCACTACGTCAGCCGCCCGGTAACCAAAGGTCAACGCTTGCAGCCAGGCGGTGCCGTCATAAAGGTCGTTGACGCTGCGATCGTCAACTTTATCTCGGGTACCGTAGAACTGGTAGCTGGTGGTTAACGGGCTACCGGCGATATCAAATTTGTAGCTGGCTTTGGCAAAATATTGATCGATATACCCTTCCGCCTGACCAAATGCCGCTTCCAGTACGAAGTTATTTTTGAAGTCGTATTTCGCCCCAAAGGAGTGCAGATAATCAACTTTGGTGGTTTTATCGTTCTGATAAAACTCATCCATTTCCAGATGCCACGGCGCTTTGTATTCGTTGGTCCACATGTAGGAGAAACTCAACGCACCAGCATCGCCGTAATCAAAATTCGCCCCGGCTTCCGCCCCCTGATAAGTACCTGGCATAAAGCTCCAGTGCGGCGCTAACAGCGTTTGACCAGTTGGCTGAATGTAACCTGCCCTCGCCCAAACCGGACCGTATTTAAATTTGGCCGCAGCTTTATACAGGCTTATACCGCTTTTGTCGCCGGACCAGTCTTCGTCATAGGCTTTATTACTTTTTGAAAACGCGATTTCGTTCGGGTGGGAGCTGTCGCCGTTTTCCGCCATTTCAATCGCCGTAAACGCAGCAATATCAAGGCCGAACATATCAGCAGCATAACCGGACTGAAAATCGAGGTTGGCATTCCAGGTGGAGTGAGAAAGGTTGGTTTTGTATTTGTCGCCGTCGGTAACATCTTTACGGTCGCGTTCACGCTGCCAGTAATAGATACCGCCGGTTAAGGTTGAATCGTCGATGAATCCTTCGGCGCGAGCCTCCGGCATTGCCATAAAGCCCGACATTGCTGTAACACCGGCGATAGCCAGCGCCAGCGTACTACGTTTGCCACTAAACGTACGCATGGGTTAATCCTCTTTGACGTATAAATTGCTGCACCAAAGGTGAACAGCGAAAAAATAAAAATTAAAAAAGTAGCGTTGAGAAAAGTCTCGCTGACTACAGGAACAGACTATTTTTCGCGACGCGAATTATCAATCTCTTTCTGTAACCAGAATGTAAGAACATGAGCAACCGCACATATTTTGATGATTTTTGTTACAAGGCTTAAGTTTGCGGTTGAAAGGCTTGCAGAAGAATAAAAGCGTGAAATTCCAGCAAGATGAAAGCGGTTACATTTTATTTAATTATGTTTTGTTATTTTAAATTTATTTTATGGATAAATTGCGAAGCGGAATTAATTCGCGAAGAAAAGCAGAAAAAACGCCGCTGAACGCGGCGTTTTGGATTGTTTGCTGTTTCTTGCCGGATGCGGCGTGAACGCCTTATCCGGCCTACAAAAGCACGCAAACTCAATATATTGCAGAGATCATGTAGGCCTGATAAGCGTAGCGCATCAGGCAATTTAGCGTTTGAAACTGTTTGTCTGTTCCTTGCCGGATGCGACGTAAACGCCCCATCCGGCATAGCGAAACTTAAAATTACTCGCCTACTTTCGCCCAGGTATCACGCAGCCCAACGGTGCGGTTAAATACCGGTTTTTCCGCCGTAGAATGGCGGCTATCGAGGCAGAAGTAACCTTCACGCTCAAACTGGAATGCTTTACCCGCAACCGCATCTTTCAGCGACGGTTCAGCAAAGCCCTGTTTGATCACCAGCGATTCCGGGTTAATCACCGACAGGAAATCATCCGCAGCACCTGGGTTAGGCACGCTGAACAGACGGTCATACAAACGGATTTCAACCGGCAGCGCATGTGCCGCGCTCACCCAGTGAATAACACCTTTGACTTTACGACCATCTGCCGGATCTTTGCTTAAGGTATCGGCGTCATAAGTACAGAAGATGGTGGTGATATTACCTTCGGCATCTTTCTCGACGCGTTCTGCCTTAATCACATAAGCATTACGCAGACGCACTTCTTTACCCAGCACCAGACGTTTGTACTGCTTGTTAGCTTCTTCGCGGAAATCGGCGCGATCAATCCAAATCTCACCGCTAAACGGCACCTGACGGCTGCCCATTTCCGGTTTGTTCGGATGGTTCGGCATGGTAACCATTTCGCCTTCGCCCTGATAGTTTTCGATAACCAGTTTCACCGGATCGATAACCGCCATTGCGCGCGGCGCATTTTCGTTGAGATCTTCACGGATGCAGGATTCCAGCGACGCCATCTCAATGGTGTTGTCCTGCTTGGTCACGCCGATGCGTTTGCAGAACTCACGAATAGAAGCCGCAGTGTAACCACGACGACGCAGACCGGAAATGGTCGGCATACGCGGGTCATCCCAGCCTTCAACGTGCTTGTCGGTCACCAGCAGGTTCAACTTACGCTTGGACATCACGGTGTATTCCAGATTCAGGCGCGAGAACTCATACTGGCGCGGGTGAACAGGAATCGTGATGTTGTCCAGTACCCAGTCGTACAGACGACGGTTGTCCTGGAACTCAAGCGTACACAGAGAGTGCGTAATACCTTCCAGGGCATCGCTGATGCAGTGGGTGAAGTCGTACATCGGGTAGATGCACCACTTGTTGCCAGTCTGGTGGTGTTCAGCAAATTTAATACGGTACAGCACCGGATCGCGCATCACGATAAACGGTGAAGCCATGTCGATTTTCGCACGCAGGCAGGCTTTACCTTCTTCAAAACCACCGGCACGCATTTTTTCGAACAGCGCCAGGTTCTCTTCAACGCTGCGGTCGCGGTACGGGCTGTTTTTACCCGGTTGCGTCAGGGTGCCGCGGTATTCGCGGATCTGTTCCGGCGTCAGTTCATCAACGTACGCCAGGCCTTTATTGATCAGTTCGATCGCATAGGCGTGGAGCTGATCAAAATAATCGGAGGAGTAACGGACGTTACCAGACCAGTGAAAACCTAACCACTCTACGTCGTTTTTGATCGACTCAACATACTCGATATCTTCTTTTACCGGGTTAGTGTCGTCGAAACGCAGGTTGCACTGGCCTTTATAGTCCTGGGCGATCCCGAAGTTCAGGCAGATAGATTTCGCATGGCCAATATGCAGATAGCCATTCGGCTCCGGCGGGAAACGGGTGTGTACTGTGGTGTGCTTACCACTGGCCAGATCTTCATCGATGATCTGACGGATAAAGTTAGTCGGGCGGGCTTCTGCCTCACTCATCGTGGATTCCTCAAAGCGTAAACAACGTATAACGGCGTATGATCTTATAAGCGGGACAGGCTGACAACTGTTAGTTTTTTAAAATTGATAATCTAACAAGGATTATGGGGATGATTGATGAAAAAAAAAGCGGCAGAGAAGATCTCCACCGCTTGTCATTGTTGGATGCGACGCTCAAGCGTCGCATCAGGCATAAAGCAGATTACTTTTTGATTTCATACAGCGGTGTTTGACCCGCCACAATATGGCCCTGAGCTTTAATGATCAAGCCACTGAAATCGTCGATATTGCTGCAAACCACCGGGCTAATCATCGAGCGGGCGTTAGCGTTCAGGTAATCCAGATCCATTTCCAGAATCGGTTGCCCTGCGCTTACCTGCGCACCCTCTTCCACCAGACGTTTAAAGCCTTTACCTTCCAGCGCTACGGTGTCGATACCCATATGGACGACGATCTCCGCGCCTTTTTCGGTTTCCAGGCAGAACGCGTGGTTGGTGTTGAAGATTTTCACGATTGTCCCTGCGGCTGGTGATACGACGATTTTATCTGTCGGTTTCACCGCCACACCGTCACCCACCGCTTTGCTGGCGAATGCTTCGTCAGGAACCTGATCCAGTGCCACGACATCACCGGTAATCGGCGATACCAGCTCCGCGATAGATACCGCGTTTGGTACAGCCTGCGGTTTTGCTACAGGCGCGGCAGTTGCCGGAGTTGCTTCAGCTGACGCAGCGGCTACCGGACCACGGGCAACGACTTTCTTCATCGCATCGCCGATGGATTCTGCTTTCGCGCCAACAATCACCTGAATAGTCTGTTTGTTCAGTTTCACTACCCCAGAAGCACCCAGACGTTTACACATCGTATCGTTAACGCGGGCAGAGTCAGCCACTGTAAGGCGCAGACGGGTGATACAGGCGTCAATCGCTTTCAGGTTGTCAGTGCCGCCAACCGCAGCAATATAGTTGGTTGCCAGTTGAGTCAGACCTTCTTCAGTGTTGCTGTTGGCTTCTTCAGTAACGATCTCGTCTTCTTTATCTTCACGACCCGGCGTTTTCAGGTTGAACATGCGGATAACCAAACTGAACACCACGAAGTAGATAGCGAAGAAGATAACGCCCATCACCAGCAGCATCCAGACGTTCTGGCTGGCGGCCGGCAGGTTATACATCAACGCGTAGTCGATAGCCCCCGCAGAGAAAGAGAAGCCCGCGTGGATACCCAGCAGCGTTGCCACAAACAGGCTGATACCGGTCAGCAGTGCGTGCAGGAGGTACAGCAGCGGAGCAAGGAACATGAACAGGAATTCCAGCGGCTCAGTCACACCGGTCAGGAACGCAGTAACAGCAACAGAAAGCAGCATACCGCCAACCATCGGACGACGCTCTTTCGGTGCTGCGAAGTACATCGCCAGCGCCGCACCCGGCAGACCGAACATCATGATCGGGAAGAAGCCGGACATGAACATCCCCGCGGTGCCGTCACCGGCATAGAAGCGGTTAATGTCACCGTGGAAAACCGTACCCGCCGCGTTGGTGAATTCACCAATCTGGAACCAGGCGATGGTGTTCAGTACCTGATGCAGACCGGTTGGGATCAGCAGACGGTTGATGAAACCAAAGATACCGGAACCCAGCGCGCCCGCAGAAACGATCCACTCGCCGCCTGCATGGATAGCGTGCTGTACCGGCGGCCAGACGTAACCAAAAATGGCCGCCAGCACCAGGCAGAAGAATCCGGTGGCAATCGGCACAAAGCGTTTGCCGCCGAAGAAGCTCAGGAAGTCCGGCAGTTTAATATCGGACCAACGGTTATAGGCTGCGCCACCAACCAGACCGGTAATGATACCCGCCAGTACACCCATGTTAATTTCTGGGTTGATGGTCACCATCGCTTTGGTTAACACAAAGTAACCTACCGCACCCGCCAGCGCCGCCGCACCAGCGCTGTCTTTCGACCAGCTGGATGCCACACCGATGGCGAAGATTAATGCGAGGTTATCAAAAATCGCACCGCCCGCCTGGGCAATAAACGCAACGTTAAGTAAATCTGGCTGACCGAATCGCAGCAACAGTGCCGCCACCGGCAGCACCGCGATAGGGAGCTGTAACGCCCTACCGAGTCGCTGGAAAAAACCTAAAATATTCATCTTATTCCCCCTACGAGAACCCTATTTGGCTCGTTTCAAGCCGTATTTTTATTTTGCTGCAAATTGTACTGCCGATGTTCTGTAATCAGATTGTTAGATCATCTGCTACAGAGTGTGTGAAAATTTAATTCGTATCGCAAATTAAACGCGTGTCTTTTGTGAGTTTTGTCACCAAATATCGTTATTATCACTCCCTTTTACTGGCTAAACCAGAAAACTTATTTTATCATTCAAAAAATCAGGTCGGATTGACGCCTGTCTGCGCAAATCCAGGTTACGCTTAAAGATGCCTAATCCGCCAACGGCTTACATTTTACTTATTGAGGTGAATAATGAGACTGATCCCCCTGACTACCGCTGAACAGGTCGGCAAATGGGCTGCTCGCCATATCGTCAATCGTATCAATGCGTTCAAACCGACTGCCGATCGTCCGTTTGTACTGGGCCTGCCGACTGGCGGCACGCCGATGACCACCTATAAAGCGTTAGTCGAAATGCATAAAGCAGGCCAGGTCAGCTTTAAGCACGTTGTCACCTTCAACATGGACGAATATGTCGGTCTGCCGAAAGAGCATCCGGAAAGCTACTACAGCTTTATGCACCGTAATTTCTTCGATCACGTTGATATTCCAGCAGAAAACATCAACCTTCTCAACGGCAACGCCCCGGATATCGACGCCGAGTGCCGCCAGTATGAAGAAAAAATCCGTTCTTACGGAAAAATTCATCTGTTTATGGGCGGTGTAGGTAACGACGGTCATATTGCATTTAACGAACCGGCGTCTTCTCTGGCTTCTCGTACTCGTATCAAAACCCTGACTCATGACACTCGCGTCGCAAACTCTCGTTTCTTTGATAACGATGTTAATCAGGTGCCAAAATATGCCCTGACTGTCGGTGTTGGTACACTGCTGGATGCCGAAGAAGTGATGATTCTGGTGCTGGGTAGCCAGAAAGCACTGGCGCTGCAGGCCGCCGTTGAAGGTTGCGTGAACCATATGTGGACCATCAGCTGTCTGCAACTGCATCCGAAAGCGATCATGGTGTGCGATGAACCTTCCACCATGGAGCTGAAAGTTAAGACTTTAAGATATTTCAATGAATTAGAAGCAGAAAATATCAAAGGTCTGTAATTGTTATCCCTGCCCTGGCTCCTTGCTCAGGGCAATATTTTTTAAAATCGGGGGTCAGAATGTATGCATTAACCCAGGGCCGGATCTTTACCGGCCACGAATTTCTTGATGACCACGCGGTTGTTATCGCTGATGGCCTGATTAAAAGCGTCTGTCCGGTAGCGGAACTGCCGCCAGAGATCGAACAACGTTCACTGAACGGGGCCATTCTCTCCCCCGGTTTTATCGATGTGCAGTTAAACGGCTGCGGCGGCGTACAGTTTAACGACACCGCTGAAGCGGTCAGCGTGGAAACGCTGGAAATCATGCAGAAAGCCAATGAGAAATCAGGCTGTACTAACTATCTGCCGACGCTTATCACCACCAGCGATGAGCTGATGAAACAGGGCGTGCGCGTTATGCGCGAGTACCTGGCAAAACATCCGAATCAGGCGTTAGGTCTGCATCTGGAAGGTCCGTGGCTGAATCTGGTAAAAAAAGGCACCCATAATCCGAATTTTGTGCGTAAGCCTGATGCCGCGCTGGTCGATTTCCTGTGTGAAAACGCCGACGTCATTACCAAAGTGACCCTGGCACCGGAAATGGTTCCTGCGGAAGTCATCAGCAAACTGGCAAATGCCGGGATTGTGGTTTCTGCCGGTCACTCCAACGCGACGTTGAAAGAAGCAAAAGCCGGTTTCCGCGCGGGGATTACCTTTGCCACCCATCTGTACAACGCGATGCCGTATATTACCGGTCGTGAACCTGGCCTGGCGGGCGCGATCCTCGACGAAGCTGACATTTATTGCGGTATTATTGCTGATGGCCTGCATGTTGATTACGCCAACATTCGCAACGCTAAACGTCTGAAAGGCGACAAACTGTGTCTGGTTACTGACGCCACCGCGCCAGCAGGTGCCAACATTGAACAGTTCATTTTTGCGGGTAAAACAATATACTACCGTAACGGACTTTGTGTGGATGAGAACGGTACGTTAAGCGGTTCATCCTTAACCATGATTGAAGGCGTGCGTAATCTGGTCGAACATTGCGGTATCGCACTGGATGAAGTGCTACGTATGGCGACGCTCTATCCGGCGCGTGCGATTGGCGTTGAGAAACGTCTCGGCACACTCGCCGCAGGTAAAGTAGCCAACCTGACTGCATTCACACCTGATTTTAAAATCACCAAGACCATCGTTAACGGTAACGAGGTCGTAACTCAATAAGAGAAAGTATGACACCAGGCGGACAAGCTCAGATAGGTAATGTTGATCTCGTAAAACAGCTTAACAGCGCGGCGGTTTATCGCCTGATTGACCAGTACGGGCCAATCTCGCGGATTCAGATTGCCGAGCAAAGCCAGCTTGCCCCCGCCAGCGTAACCAAAATTACGCGTCAGCTTATCGAACGCGGGCTGATCAAAGAAGTTGATCAGCAGGCCTCCACCGGGGGCCGCCGCGCTATCTCCATCGTCACCGAAACCCGCAATTTCCACGCAATCGGCGTACGGCTTGGTCGTCATGACGCCACCATCACTCTGTTTGATCTCAGCAGCAAAGTGCTGGCAGAAGAACATTACCCGCTGCCGGAACGTACCCAGCAAACGCTGGAACATGCCCTGTTGAATGCCATTGCTCAGTTTATTGATAGCTACCAGCGCAAACTGCGCGAGCTGATCGCGATTTCGGTGATCCTGCCAGGGCTTGTTGACCCGGACAGCGGCAAAATTCATTACATGCCGCATATTCAGGTAGAAAACTGGGGGCTGGTAGAAGCTCTGGAAGAACGTTTTAAAGTGACCTGTTTCGTTGGTCACGATATCCGTAGTCTGGCGCTGGCGGAGCACTACTTCGGTGCAAGTCAGGATTGCGAAGACTCCATTCTGGTGCGTGTCCATCGCGGAACCGGGGCCGGGATTATCTCTAACGGGCGCATTTTTATTGGCCGCAACGGCAACGTCGGTGAAATTGGCCATATTCAGGTCGAACCGCTGGGTGAACGCTGCCACTGCGGCAACTTTGGCTGCCTGGAAACTATCGCTGCCAACGCTGCCATTGAACAACGGGTGTTGAATCTGTTAAAGCAGGGCTACCAGAGCCGCGTGCCGCTGGACGACTGCACCATCAAAACTATCTGCAAAGCCGCGAACAAAGGCGATAGTCTGGCGTCGGAAGTAATTGAGTATGTCGGTCGTCATCTGGGTAAAACCATCGCCATTGCTATCAACTTATTTAATCCGCAAAAAATTGTTATTGCCGGTGAAATCACCGAAGCCGATAAAGTGCTGCTCCCTGCTATTGAAAGCTGCATTAATACCCAGGCGCTGAAGGCGTTTCGCACTAATCTGCCGGTGGTACGTTCTGAGCTGGATCACCGCTCGGCAATCGGCGCTTTTGCGCTGGTAAAACGCGCCATGCTCAACGGTATTTTGCTCCAGCATTTGCTGGAAAATTAATGTGCTTTTATAGTGGCGCTTATTGTTGTCAATATTCTGGGTAGTCCATGACCATTAAAAATGTAATTTGCGATATCGACGGCGTGCTGATGCACGATAACGTCGCCGTACCGGGTGCAGCGGAATTTTTGCACGGGATTATGGATAAAGGCCTGCCGCTGGTGTTGCTGACCAACTATCCTTCGCAGACTGGGCAAGATCTGGCGAACCGCTTTGCCACCGCAGGTGTCGATGTACCTGACAGCGTGTTTTATACCTCTGCGATGGCGACTGCCGATTTCCTGCGTCGCCAGGAAGGCAAGAAAGCGTATGTGGTGGGCGAAGGCGCACTGATTCATGAACTGTACAAAGCCGGTTTCACTATTACCGATGTGAACCCTGATTTCGTGATTGTTGGCGAAACGCGTTCCTACAACTGGGACATGATGCATAAAGCAGCCTATTTCGTCGCTAACGGTGCACGTTTTATCGCCACCAATCCGGACACCCACGGGCGCGGTTTTTATCCCGCTTGTGGCGCGTTGTGTGCAGGGATTGAGAAAATCTCCGGGCGCAAACCGTTCTATGTTGGTAAGCCCAGCCCGTGGATCATCCGCGCAGCATTAAACAAAATGCAGGCGCATTCGGAAGAAACGGTGATTGTCGGCGATAACCTGCGTACCGATATTCTGGCCGGCTTCCAGGCAGGTCTGGAGACGATTCTGGTGCTTTCTGGTGTTTCGTCGCTCGACGATATCGACAGTATGCCTTTCCGCCCCAGCTGGATTTACCCGTCAGTCGCTGAAATCGACGTTATCTGAATAGCAACCACGTCTGCGGACGTGGTTGGCTCTGATGACAAACGCCAAACTGCCTGATGCGCTACGCTTATCAGGCCTACGCAGCTCCTGCAATATATTGAATTTTCATGCTTTTGTAGGCCGGATAAGGCGTTCACGCCGCATCCGGCATGAACAAATCGCACTTTGTCAGCAATTTGGCCCCCGTAAAATATAAACATTCAATAAAACCCGCTAAAAATTATCGATTCATCAATAAATATATCCTCACACCAGACCTTTTTTCACCAATCGACAATCACCATTACGTTTTTTATTTTTTCACCGCCAAATCGCTTGCGCACAGTGCTGCTTTGCGGCATTTTTTTAAACAAGCAAACACAACAAGCAACAAATACCAGGTTAACGGAGAAGGTTATGTGTTCAATTTTTGGCGTATTCGATATCAAAACAGACGCAGTTGAGCTGCGTAAGAAAGCCCTCGAGCTGTCACGCCTGATGCGTCATCGTGGCCCGGACTGGTCCGGTATTTATGCCAGCGATAACGCCATTCTCGCCCACGAACGTCTGTCAATTGTTGACGTTAACGCGGGGGCGCAACCTCTCTACAACCAACAAAAAACCCACGTACTGGCGGTAAACGGTGAAATCTACAACCACCAGGCATTGCGCGCCGAATATGGCGATCGTTACCAGTTCCAGACCGGGTCTGACTGTGAAGTGATCCTCGCGCTGTATCAGGAAAAAGGGCCGGAATTTCTCGACGACTTGCAGGGCATGTTTGCCTTTGCACTGTACGACAGCGAAAAAGATGCCTACCTGATTGGTCGCGACCATCTGGGGATCATCCCACTGTATATGGGGTATGACGAACACGGTCAGCTGTATGTGGCCTCAGAAATGAAAGCGCTGGTGCCAGTTTGCCGCACGATTAAAGAGTTCCCGGCGGGGAGCTATTTGTGGAGCCAGGACGGCGAAATCCGTTCTTACTATCATCGCGACTGGTTCGACTACGATGCGGTGAAAGATAACGTGACCGACAAAAACGAGCTGCGTCAGGCACTGGAAGATTCAGTTAAAAGCCATCTGATGTCTGATGTGCCTTACGGTGTGCTGCTTTCTGGTGGTCTGGATTCCTCAATTATTTCCGCTATCACCAAGAAATACGCAGCCCGTCGCGTGGAAGATCAGGAACGCTCTGAAGCCTGGTGGCCGCAGTTACACTCCTTTGCTGTAGGTCTGCCGGGTTCACCGGATCTGAAAGCAGCCCAGGAAGTGGCAAACCATCTGGGCACGGTGCATCACGAAATTCACTTCACTGTACAGGAAGGTCTGGATGCCATCCGCGACGTGATTTACCACATCGAAACTTATGATGTGACCACTATTCGCGCTTCAACACCGATGTATTTAATGTCGCGTAAGATCAAGGCGATGGGCATTAAAATGGTGCTGTCCGGTGAAGGTTCTGATGAAGTGTTCGGCGGTTATCTTTACTTCCACAAAGCACCGAATGCCAAAGAACTGCATGAAGAGACGGTGCGTAAACTGCTGGCCCTGCATATGTATGACTGCGCGCGTGCCAACAAAGCGATGTCAGCCTGGGGCGTGGAAGCACGCGTTCCGTTCCTCGACAAAAAATTCCTTGATGTGGCGATGCGTATTAACCCACAGGATAAAATGTGCGGTAACGGCAAAATGGAAAAACACATCCTGCGTGAATGTTTTGAAGCGTATCTGCCTGCAAGCGTGGCCTGGCGGCAGAAAGAGCAGTTCTCCGATGGCGTCGGTTACAGTTGGATCGACACCCTGAAAGAAGTGGCTGCGCAGCAGGTTTCTGATCAGCAACTGGAAACTGCCCGCTTCCGCTTCCCGTACAACACGCCAACCTCTAAAGAAGCGTACTTGTATCGGGAGATCTTTGAAGAACTATTCCCGCTTCCGAGCGCCGCTGAGTGCGTGCCGGGCGGTCCTTCCGTCGCTTGTTCTTCCGCTAAAGCGATCGAATGGGATGAAGCGTTCAAGAAAATGGACGATCCGTCTGGTCGCGCGGTTGGTGTTCACCAGTCGGCGTATAAGTAAGAAATGCGAAACAGCCCCGGTGAAATCCGGGGCTGTTTCAGTTATTGAGGTGCTTGTTGATTCTGATATGCAGTAAGGAAATGTTCCGGGTTTGCCACATCACTGTTTGACAACTCATCACTGTAGGCCAGTATTTCATAGATTAATTTCCCACCACTATTGTTAAATTCCGAATTTCATCCTGTATGACAAAAGAATGGCTGTAGGGTGGGAAAAAACACAAAGTAAACAATAATTGACGAATATAGCGCCACGCTGTTCGCAACCTAACCAAACAGTCACTTTCGAGCAATTTTCCTTGAAAAAGAGGTTGACGCTGCAAGGCTCTATACGCATAATGCGCCCCGCAACGCCGATAAGGTATCGCGAAAAAAAAGATGGCTACGTAGCTCAGTTGGTTAGAGCACATCACTCATAATGATGGGGTCACAGGTTCGAATCCCGTCGTAGCCACCATCTTTTTTTGCGGGAGTGGCGAAATTGGTAGACGCACCAGATTTAGGTTCTGGCGCCGCAAGGTGTGCGAGTTCAAGTCTCGCCTCCCGCACCATTCACCAGAAAGCGTTGTACGGATGGGGTATCGCCAAGCGGTAAGGCACCGGTTTTTGATACCGGCATTCCCTGGTTCGAATCCAGGTACCCCAGCCATCTTCTTCGAGTAAGCGGTTCACCGCCCGGTTATTGGGGTATCGCCAAGCGGTAAGGCACCGGTTTTTGATACCGGCATTCCCTGGTTCGAATCCAGGTACCCCAGCCATCGAAGAAACAATCTGGCTACGTAGCTCAGTTGGTTAGAGCACATCACTCATAATGATGGGGTCACAGGTTCGAATCCCGTCGTAGCCACCAAATTCTGAATGTATCGAATATGTTCGGCAAATTCAAAACCAATTTGTTGGGGTATCGCCAAGCGGTAAGGCACCGGATTCTGATTCCGGCATTCCGAGGTTCGAATCCTCGTACCCCAGCCAATTTATTCAAGACGCTTACCTTGTAAGTGCACCCAGTTGGGGTATCGCCAAGCGGTAAGGCACCGGATTCTGATTCCGGCATTCCGAGGTTCGAATCCTCGTACCCCAGCCACATTAAAAAAGCTCGCTTCGGCGAGCTTTTTGCTTTTCTGCGTTCATTCAATGTCGAATGCGATGTTGACACGTCTTATCCTTCAATGTCGGATGCGACGCTGCCGCGTCTTATCCGACCTACGGTTGGCACGCATCCGGCAATGTTGTAAGGCTACAACCCTAACGCATATTTCAGCGCCTGACGTTTCAACACGCCAGCACGCTCCGCCGCCATTAACCCGAGATTACGCATAAAACGCAGTGGTGGCAGATTATTGCTGAATCCGGCATAAAACAGATCCATACCGCTTTGCATAATGAAGTTATCCGCCATGCGCCGCATCTGGTAACGCTTGAGGACAGGATAACTGGCCCACGCTTCGCCGTAGCTGCGGGCGTTGACCAGAACATCAATCAGGGCATCGACATCACGATAACCAAGATTCACTCCCTGCCCCGCCAGCGGATGGATGGTATGCGCGGCATCGCCCACCAGCGCAAGCCCTGGCTGCACGTACTGCAACGCATGGCGACGCGTCAGCGGAAACGCACCAGCGGCAAGCGGTGTAACGTAACCCAGACGCGACGGGAAATGCTTCGCGATTTCCGCCTGGAGCTGTGCCATATTCATATTCTGCAACTGGCGAATACGCGCCGGAGAGTCATACCACACCAGCGATGCCCAGTTATCAAACAACGGCAGAAACGCACGCGGTCCGTCCGGAGTAAATTGCTGCCAGGTGCTGTCGCCGGGATCGTTCTCGCACTGGACGCTAATCAACATGCACGACTGCGCATACTGCCATGCATGAACGCCAATTCCCGCCATCTGCCGCACCTGCGAATTTGCGCCGTCGGCACCAATCACCAGCTTCGCGCGAATCACTTCACCGCCTTTCAGCTCCAGCTCCTGAAGATCATCATGGCGATGCAGCGCAATCAGCGAGCCTGGCACACGTAACGTTACTTTCGGATGCGCTTCCAGCGCCTGCCACAACGCCTGTTGCAGGACAGTGTTTTCCACCATATAGCCAAGCAGCGGTAGCTTAAGTTCAGCGGCGTCAAACACCACATGCGCCGTTTCCCACTCCCACGTTTCCAGTCTGCGGTAAGGATGGCAACGCATAGCCTGTACTGCATCCCAGACCCCTAACCCTTTAAGCAATGATACCGAAGCCGCGCTGATCGCCGAGATCCGCACGTCCGGTTGGCTATCAGCGACAAACGGCGCTGGTTCTGCGTGCTCGATCACCGTTACCGCAAATCCGTGCTGTGCCAGCCCCAGCGCCAGTGCGCCGCCGACCATTCCTCCGCCGACAATGGCAATTTCCGTTGGTTGATTTGTCATGGTCAATCATCCTGTTAGCAATATGCTTTAAGTTTACAGGATTTTTACCCCTAAGGGCTGATAACGCTCATACTGGTCACAACGGCAGCAAAGCATTACACTATGCGCCCTGCATTCCCTGGCTACTATTTCGCAAGAGCAAGTCGATGACCAAAAAACTCCATATTAAAACCTGGGGCTGTCAGATGAACGAGTACGATTCATCGAAGATGGCCGATCTGCTGGATGCCACCCACGGCTATCAACTGACCGACGTGGCGGAAGAAGCGGATGTGCTGCTGCTGAACACCTGCTCAATCCGCGAGAAGGCTCAGGAAAAAGTCTTCCATCAGTTGGGTCGCTGGAAACTGTTAAAAGAGAAGAATCCAGACCTGATTATCGGCGTCGGTGGCTGCGTGGCATCGCAAGAAGGCGAGCACATTCGCCAGCGCGCCCACTATGTCGATATTATTTTTGGGCCGCAAACGCTGCACCGTCTGCCGGAGATGATCAACTCCGTGCGTGGCGACCGCAGCCCGGTTGTAGATATCAGCTTCCCGGAAATCGAGAAGTTTGACCGTCTACCGGAACCGCGCGCCGAAGGGCCGACCGCGTTTGTCTCCATCATGGAAGGCTGCAATAAATATTGCACCTACTGCGTGGTGCCTTACACCCGTGGTGAAGAGGTAAGCCGTCCGTCCGACGATATTCTGTTTGAGATTGCCCAGCTTGCGGCTCAGGGCGTGCGTGAAGTCAACCTGCTCGGTCAGAACGTGAACGCCTGGCGTGGTGAAAACTACGACGGCACCACCGGATCGTTTGCCGATCTGCTGCGTCTGGTTGCTGCGATCGACGGGATCGATCGTATTCGCTTTACCACCAGCCATCCGATCGAATTCACCGACGATATCATCGAAGTGTATCGCGACACGCCGGAGCTGGTGAGCTTCCTGCATCTGCCGGTACAGAGCGGTTCCGATCGCATTCTGAACCTGATGGGCCGTACCCATACGGCGCTGGAGTACAAAGCGATCATCCGTAAACTGCGTGCGGCGCGTCCAGATATTCAGATCAGTTCTGATTTCATCGTTGGCTTCCCTGGCGAAACCACCGAAGACTTCGAGAAAACGATGAAGCTGATTGCCGACGTCAATTTCGACATGAGCTACAGCTTTATCTTCTCTGCACGTCCGGGTACACCAGCCGCCGATATGGTTGATGATGTTCCGGAAGAAGAGAAGAAGCAGCGTCTGTATATTCTGCAAGAGCGCATTAATCAGCAAGCGATGGCGTGGAGCCGCCGGATGCTCGGCACCACCCAGCGTATTCTGGTAGAAGGTACATCGCGTAAGAGCATCATGGAGCTTTCCGGGCGTACGGAAAATAACCGCGTGGTCAACTTCGAAGGCACGCCGGATATGATCGGTAAATTCGTCGATGTAGAAATTACCGACGTCTACCCGAACTCTCTGCGCGGTAAAGTGGTGCGTACTGAAGATGAAATGGGTCTGCGCGTGGCAGAAACACCGGAATCAGTGATTGCCCGTACCCGCAAAGAAAACGACCTTGGCGTGGGTTATTATCAGCCGTAATTCTCAGGCCTGCCGTTCCGGTGGGCCTTGTTTTTTCTCTCTTTATCCCCATCTTTATTGCAATGCTTGCGCCTTTTTCCTGTGGCGTGAATAATTTCCTTATAGGCCGGTGAATGTTCAGCTTCCGGCGGCATACAGATAAGAGGAACGGTTTGAACATAGACACTCGCGAAATCACCCTGGAGCCAGCAGACAATGCGCGTCTGTTGAGCCTGTGCGGCCCGTTTGATGACAACATCAAGCAGCTCGAACGCCGTCTCGGCATCGAGATCAATCGCCGCGATAACCACTTTAAACTGACCGGCCGTCCGATTTGCGTCACCGCTGCGGCAGACATTCTGCGTAGCCTGTATGTCGATACTGCCCCGATGCGCGGTCAGATTCAGGATATCGAACCGGAACAGATCCACCTTGCGATTAAAGAAGCGCGGGTACTGGAGCAAAGCGCGGAGAGCGTGCCGGAGTACGGCAAAGCGGTCAATATCAAAACCAAACGCGGCGTAATTAAGCCGCGCACGCCAAACCAGGCGCAGTACATCGCCAATATTCTCGACCATGACATTACCTTCGGCGTTGGCCCGGCGGGTACGGGTAAAACCTACCTGGCAGTGGCTGCGGCAGTTGATGCCCTGGAGCGTCAGGAAATTCGCCGTATTCTGCTGACTCGTCCGGCAGTAGAAGCCGGTGAGAAACTGGGCTTCCTGCCTGGCGATTTAAGCCAGAAAGTAGACCCGTATCTGCGCCCGCTGTACGACGCGCTGTTTGAAATGCTGGGCTTTGAGAAAGTCGAGAAACTGATTGAGCGCAACGTTATTGAAGTCGCACCGCTGGCCTATATGCGTGGTCGTACGCTGAACGACGCGTTTATCATTCTCGATGAGAGCCAGAACACCACCATCGAACAGATGAAGATGTTCCTGACCCGTATCGGTTTTAACTCAAAAGCGGTTATCACCGGCGACGTCACACAGATCGACCTGCCGCGTAATACTAAATCAGGCTTACGTCACGCCATCGAAGTGCTGGCCGATGTCGAAGAGATCAGCTTTAACTTCTTCCACAGCGAAGACGTGGTTCGTCACCCTGTGGTGGCGCGTATCGTTAACGCCTATGAAGCCTGGGAAGAAGCCGAACAAAAACGAAAAGCGGCGCTGGCAGCAGAACGCAAGCGCGAAGAACAGGAACAAAAATGAGTCAGGTGATCCTCGATTTACAACTGGCATGTGAAGATAATTCCGGGTTACCGGAAGAGAGCCAGTTTCAGACATGGCTGAATGCGGTGATCCCGCAGTTTCAGGAAGAATCGGAAGTGACGATTCGCGTGGTCGATACCGCCGAAAGCCACAGTCTGAATCTGACCTATCGCGGTAAGGATAAGCCGACCAACGTGCTCTCCTTCCCGTTTGAAGTGCCGCCTGGCATGGAAATGTCGCTACTGGGCGATCTGGTTATCTGCCGTCAGGTGGTTGAGAAGGAAGCTCAGGAGCAAGGCAAACCACTGGAGGCGCACTGGGCGCATATGGTGGTGCACGGCAGTCTGCATTTGTTAGGTTACGATCACATCGAAGATGACGAAGCAGAAGAAATGGAAGCCCTCGAAACAGAGATTATGCTTGCTCTGGGCTATGAGGATCCGTACATTGCCGAGAAAGAATAATTTGCCAGGCATTTGACTGGCAGACGTCCCCGCCGTTGGTGATTAACGACGGCGTTTTGATTAACTAACATGAGAACCCATACGACGCCATGAGCGACGACAATTCACACAGTAGTGACACGATAAGCAACAAGAAGGGATTTTTCTCCCTGTTACTCAGCCAACTTTTCCACGGTGAACCGAAAAACCGTGACGAACTGCTGGCGCTGATCCGTGATTCCGGGCAGAACGACCTTATCGACGAAGATACGCGCGATATGCTCGAAGGGGTGATGGACATCGCAGACCAACGCGTTCGCGACATCATGATCCCCCGCTCCCAGATGATTACCCTGAAACGCAACCAGACGCTGGACGAATGTCTTGATGTCATCATCGAGTCCGCCCACTCACGTTTCCCGGTGATTAGCGAAGACAAAGATCACATTGAAGGGATTCTGATGGCGAAAGACTTGCTGCCGTTTATGCGCAGCGATGCTGAAGCCTTCAGCATGGACAAAGTGTTACGTCAGGCGGTTGTCGTTCCTGAAAGTAAGCGCGTAGACCGGATGCTGAAAGAGTTTCGCTCTCAGCGTTACCACATGGCGATCGTTATTGACGAATTCGGTGGGGTTTCCGGTCTGGTGACCATTGAAGACATCCTGGAACTGATTGTTGGTGAGATTGAAGACGAGTATGACGAAGAAGATGATATCGACTTCCGTCAGCTGAGTCGTCATACCTGGACCGTACGCGCACTGGCTTCCATTGAAGACTTCAACGAAGCGTTCGGCACCCACTTTAGCGATGAAGAAGTCGACACTATCGGTGGTCTGGTGATGCAGGCATTTGGGCATCTTCCGGCGCGTGGCGAAACTATCGACATCGACGGTTACCAGTTCAAAGTGGCGATGGCCGACAGTCGGCGTATTATTCAGGTTCATGTCAAAATCCCGGATGACTCACCCCAGCCGAAGCTGGATGAATAAAACCGAAACTGGATAGATAACTACATGGCTTTTGCCTCATTAATTGAACGCCAGCGCATTCGCCTGCTGCTGGCGTTATTATTCGGTGCCTGCGGAACGCTGGCCTTCTCTCCTTACGACGTCTGGCCTGCGGCGATTATTTCGCTGATGGGGCTTCAGGCGTTGACCTTTAACCGCCGTCCACTCCAGTCTGCCGCTATTGGCTTTTGCTGGGGATTTGGCCTCTTTGGCAGCGGTATTAACTGGGTCTATGTCAGCATCGCGACCTTTGGCGGAATGCCTGGCCCGGTTAACATCTTCCTGGTGGTGCTGCTGGCGGCGTATTTGTCGCTGTATACCGGACTGTTTGCTGGCGTGCTGTCGCGTCTGTGGCCGAAAACCACCTGGCTGCGCGTAGCGATTGCCGCCCCTGCCCTCTGGCAAGTGACCGAGTTTCTGCGCGGTTGGGTACTGACCGGCTTCCCGTGGTTACAGTTCGGCTATAGCCAGATTGATGGCCCGTTAAAAGGGCTGGCACCGATAATGGGCGTGGAAGCCATTAACTTCCTGCTGATGATGGTTAGTGGCCTGCTGGCACTGGCGTTGGTCAAACGCAACTGGCGTCCGCTGGTGGTGGCCGTCGTGCTGTTTGCCCTTCCCTTCCCGCTGCGTTACATCCAGTGGTTTACCCCACAACCGGAGAAAACCATTCAGGTTTCGATGGTTCAGGGCGATATTCCGCAATCGCTGAAATGGGACGAAGGCCAGCTTCTTAATACGCTGAAGATTTACTACAACGCAACGGCACCGCTGATGGGCAAATCATCGTTGATTATCTGGCCGGAGTCGGCGATAACCGATCTGGAAATTAATCAGCAACCGTTCCTCAAAGCACTGGACGGTGAGTTGCGTGATAAAGGTAGCTCGCTGGTAACCGGGATTGTCGACGCGCGTCTCAATAAGCAGAACCGCTACGATACCTACAACACCATCATCACGCTGGGTAAAGGTGCGCCGTACAGCTACGAATCAGCCGATCGCTATAACAAAAACCATCTGGTGCCGTTTGGCGAGTTTGTCCCGCTGGAGTCGATTCTGCGTCCGTTAGCACCGTTCTTTGATCTGCCGATGTCGTCGTTCAGCCGTGGGCCATATATCCAGCCGCCGCTGTCGGCAAATGGTATTGAGCTTACTGCGGCTATTTGCTACGAGATCATTCTCGGCGAGCAAGTGCGCGATAACTTCCGCCCGGATACCGACTATCTGCTGACTATCTCCAACGATGCGTGGTTTGGTAAATCTATTGGTCCATGGCAACACTTCCAGATGGCGCGAATGCGTGCGCTGGAGCTGGCGCGCCCACTGTTGCGCAGCACCAACAACGGCATTACGGCGGTGATTGGCCCGCAGGGTGAGATTCAGGCGATGATCCCGCAGTTCACCCGCGAGGTGTTAACCACTAACGTGACGCCGACCACCGGACTCACACCATACGCACGTACCGGCAACTGGCCGCTGTGGGTGCTGACGGCATTGTTTGGTTTTGCTGCTGTGTTGATGAGTCTGCGTCAGCGACGTAAATAATCCCTTCTTATCGTGCCGGAATACATCCCATATTTCGGCACGCTCACCGGATGCGGCATCAGTGCATTATCCGGATAACAATATTCTCCTATCCAACTTTGGCACATCTATTGCTTTGTTATACAAGGCAAACCCTGAAACAGCATCAGTACAACCTAGTTGCACCACAGTAATCCAGCGGTAGCACTAAAAGAGTGCATTTTAAGAATTTTGCTTCGGAATGGTGCGGCGCATCTCGCAAAAACAAACAATAAAACAGCAATATCTTTACATTTAGCCAAACTAAATGTTACCTAAGGAAGGTGCGAACAAGTCCCTGATATGAGATCATGTTTGTCATCTGGAGCCATAGAACAGGGTTCATCATGAGTCATCAACTTACCTTCGCCGACAGTGAATTCAGCAGTAAGCGCCGTCAGACCAGAAAAGAGATTTTCTTGTCCCGCATGGAGCAGATTCTGCCATGGCAAAACATGGTGGAAGTCATCGAGCCGTTTTACCCCAAGGCTGGTAATGGCCGGCGACCTTATCCGCTGGAAACCATGCTACGCATTCACTGCATGCAGCATTGGTACAACCTGAGCGATGGCGCGATGGAAGATGCTCTGTACGAAATCGCCTCCATGCGTCTGTTTGCCCGGTTATCCCTGGATAGCGCCTTGCCGGACCGCACCACCATCATGAATTTCCGCCACCTGCTGGAGCAGCATCAACTGGCCCGCCAATTGTTCAAGACCATCAATCGCTGGCTGGCCGAAGCAGGCGTCATGATGACTCAAGGCACCTTGGTCGATGCCACCATCATTGAGGCACCCAGCTCGACCAAGAACAAAGAGCAGCAACGCGATCCGGAGATGCATCAGACCAAGAAAGGCAATCAGTGGCACTTTGGCATGAAGGCCCACATTGGTGTCGATGCCAAGAGTGGCCTGACCCACAGCCTGGTCACCACCGCGGCCAACGAGCATGACCTCAATCAGCTGGGTAATCTGCTGCATGGAGAGGAGCAATTTGTCTCAGCCGATGCCGGCTACCAAGGGGCGCCACAGCGCGAGGAGCTGGCCGAGGTGGATGTGGACTGGCTGATCGCCGAGCGCCCCGGCAAGGTAAGAACCTTGAAACAGCATCCACGCAAGAACAAAACGGCCATCAACATCGAATACATGAAAGCCAGCATCCGGGCGGTGGAGCACCCATTTCGCATCATCAAGCGACAGTTCGGCTTCGTGAAAGCCAGATACAAGGGGTTGCTGAAAAACGATAACCAACTGGCGATGTTATTCACGCTGGCCAACCTGTTTCGGGCGGACCAAATGATACGTCAGTGGGAGAGATCTCACTAAAAACTGGGGATAACGCCTTAAATGGCGAAGAAACGGTCTAAATAGGCTGATTCAAGGCATTTACGGGAGAAAAAATCGGCTCAAACATGAAGAAATGAAATGACTGAGTCAGCCGAGAAGAATTTCCCCGCTTATTCGCACCTTCCCTAACAGGCACAACACTGCACAATAAAGTTGCAGACGATAACAACACAAACACTCACAACGGGTATCCATGCGTTCTTAACGCAGAAGATAAAGGAGTTGGATATGCAATTACGTAAACCTGCCACAGCAATCCTCGCCCTGGCGCTTTCCGCAGGACTGGCACAGGCAGATGACGCCGCCCCGGCAGCGGGCAGTACTCTGGACAAAATCGCCAAAAACGGTGTGATTGTCGTCGGTCACCGTGAATCTTCAGTGCCTTTCTCTTATTACGACAATCAGCAAAAAGTGGTGGGTTACTCGCAGGATTACTCCAACGCCATTGTTGAAGCAGTGAAAAAGAAACTCAACAAACCGGACTTGCAGGTAAAACTGATTCCGATTACCTCACAAAACCGTATTCCACTGCTGCAAAACGGCACTTTCGATTTTGAATGTGGTTCTACCACCAACAACGTCGAACGCCAAAAACAGGCGGCTTTCTCTGACACTATTTTCGTGGTCGGTACGCGCCTGTTGACCAAAAAGGGTGGCGATATCAAAGATTTTGCCAACCTGAAAGACAAAGCCGTAGTCGTCACTTCCGGCACTACCTCTGAAGTTTTGCTCAACAAACTGAATGAAGAGCAAAAAATGAATATGCGCATCATCAGCGCCAAAGATCACGGTGACTCTTTCCGCACCCTGGAAAGCGGTCGTGCCGTTGCCTTTATGATGGATGACGCTCTGCTGGCCGGTGAACGTGCGAAAGCGAAGAAACCAGACAACTGGGAAATCGTCGGCAAGCCGCAGTCTCAGGAGGCCTACGGTTGTATGTTGCGTAAAGATGATCCGCAGTTCAAAAAGCTGATGGATGACACCATCGCTCAGGTGCAGACCTCCGGTGAAGCGGAAAAATGGTTTGATAAGTGGTTCAAAAATCCAATTCCGCCGAAAAACCTGAACATGAATTTCGAACTGTCAGACGAAATGAAAGCACTGTTCAAAGAACCGAATGACAAGGCACTGAACTAATTACAAGAACCAGGGGCGGAAATTCCAGCCCTCTCGATTGTTACGTAGCACGGACAGACTATACGCCTGATGGTCGTTCCCCATCGGGCCTGAAAACCGCAATACGCTGGGTAACAATCTTCGAGGGTAGCAGTTAACGCTGCTACCCTCTTTTTTCTGGAGTAGATTTATGTCTATAGACTGGAACTGGGGTATTTTTTTACAACAAGCCCCGTTCGGCAACACCACCTATCTTGGTTGGATCTGGAGTGGTTTTCAGGTGACGATCGCTTTGTCGATCTGCGCCTGGATTATCGCTTTCCTCGTCGGTTCATTTTTCGGCATTTTACGTACCGTTCCAAACCGTTTTCTCTCTGGTCTGGGTACGTTGTATGTCGAACTGTTCCGCAACGTGCCGTTGATTGTGCAATTCTTTACCTGGTATCTGGTGATCCCGGAGCTGCTGCCGGAGAAAATCGGCATGTGGTTTAAGGCCGAGCTGGATCCCAATATTCAGTTTTTCCTTTCATCCATGCTCTGCCTGGGGCTGTTTACCGCCGCCCGTGTTTGCGAACAGGTACGCGCCGCGATTCAGTCGCTGCCGCGAGGGCAAAAAAATGCCGCGCTGGCGATGGGCCTGACGCTACCGCAGGCTTATCGATACGTACTGCTGCCTAATGCTTATCGCGTTATCGTCCCGCCGATGACCTCAGAGATGATGAACCTGGTGAAAAACTCCGCCATCGCCTCGACTATCGGTCTGGTGGATATGGCGGCGCAGGCGGGTAAATTGCTCGATTACTCAGCCCATGCCTGGGAGTCGTTTACCGCCATTACGCTGGCGTATGTGTTGATTAACGCTTTTATCATGCTGGTGATGACGCTGGTTGAACGTAAAGTTCGCCTGCCTGGCAACATGGGGGGCAAATAATGTACGAGTTTGACTGGAGTTCCATTGTCCCTTCCCTGCCATATCTGCTCGACGGGCTGGTGATCACCCTGAAAATCACCGTCACGGCGGTAGTGATTGGTATTTTGTGGGGCACGATGCTGGCGGTGATGCGTTTATCCAGCTTTGCGCCCGTGGCGTGGTTTGCCAAAGCCTACGTTAACGTATTCCGCTCGATTCCTTTAGTTATGGTTTTGCTGTGGTTTTACCTGATCGTGCCGGGTTTTCTGCAAAACGTGCTGGGATTATCGCCAAAAAATGATATCCGTTTAATTTCGGCGATGGTGGCGTTTTCGATGTTTGAAGCGGCCTACTATTCAGAGATTATCCGTGCTGGTATTCAAAGTATTTCTCGTGGTCAATCGAGCGCCGCGCTGGCGTTGGGAATGACTCACTGGCAGTCGATGAAACTGATTATTCTGCCGCAGGCGTTCCGCGCGATGGTGCCGCTGCTGCTCACTCAGGGCATCGTACTGTTCCAGGATACCTCACTGGTGTATGTGTTATCCCTGGCCGATTTCTTCCGTACCGCCTCAACCATTGGTGAGCGTGATGGTACGCAGGTTGAGATGATCCTGTTTGCCGGATTTGTTTATTTCGTTATTAGTCTTAGCGCGTCGTTGTTGGTCAGCTACTTGAAAAGAAGGACAGCATAATGATTACCCTGAAAAATGTTTCAAAATGGTATGGTCACTTTCAGGTGCTGACCGACTGCTCAACCGAAGTGAAAAAAGGCGAAGTGGTGGTGGTTTGCGGCCCGTCTGGTTCCGGCAAATCAACGCTGATTAAAACCGTCAACGGCCTCGAACCGGTGCAGCAAGGTGAAATCACCGTCGATGGTATCGTGGTTAACGACAAGAAAACCGATCTGGCAAAGCTGCGTTCCCGCGTCGGGATGGTATTCCAGCATTTCGAGCTGTTCCCTCATCTGTCGATTATCGAAAACCTGACCCTGGCGCAGGTGAAAGTGCTTAAACGCGATAAAGCGCCGGCTCGTGAAAAAGCCCTGAAACTGCTGGAGCGTGTCGGGCTTTCTGCTCACGCCAATAAGTTTCCGGCGCAGCTTTCCGGCGGTCAGCAGCAGCGTGTGGCAATCGCTCGCGCGTTGTGTATGGATCCTATTGCGATGCTGTTTGACGAACCGACATCGGCGCTGGATCCGGAGATGATCAACGAAGTACTGGACGTGATGGTGGAACTGGCGAACGAAGGAATGACCATGATGGTGGTGACCCACGAAATGGGCTTTGCCCGTAAAGTGGCGAATCGGGTGATCTTTATGGACGAGGGTAAAATTGTCGAAGACTCGCCGAAAGACGCTTTCTTCGATGATCCGAAATCGGACCGCGCAAAAGACTTCCTCGCGAAAATCCTGCATTAATCACTCTGGCGCGCATACCCAATTGCGCGCCATCTCACGCTTTATCGTTTCGCCCCTCGTATCTGTTACATCCTGGCGTTACCCTTGTCGCAAAGAAGCACACAACAAGGAGCAACAATGGCACTGCCAATTCTGTTAGATTGCGACCCAGGTCATGACGACGCTATCGCAATAGTTCTCGCCCTCGCCTCACCAGAGCTTGATGTCAAAGCAATTACGTCTTCCGCCGGAAACCAGACACCAGAAAAAACCTTACGCAATGTTCTGCGTATGCTGACCTTGCTTAATCGCACCGATATTCCGGTAGCAGGCGGCGCGGTAAAACCGTTAATGCGTGAGTTGATTATCGCGGACAATGTGCACGGCGAAAGCGGTCTCGACGGCCCGGCATTACCGGAACCGACATTCGCACCGCAAAACTGTACGGCGGTAGAGCTGATGGCGAAAACGCTGCGTGAAAGTGCGGAACCTGTCACCATTGTGTCTACCGGACCGCAAACTAACGTTGCCTTGCTGCTCAATAGCCATCCGGAACTGCATAGCAAAATTGCCCGTATCGTGATTATGGGTGGCGCTATGGGGCTGGGTAACTGGACGCCTGCGGCTGAATTTAATATTTACGTTGACCCGGAAGCGGCAGAAATTGTCTTCCAGTCAGGGATCCCGGTGGTGATGGCCGGTCTGGATGTTACTCATAAAGCACAAATCCACGTTGAAGACACCGAGCGTTTCCGCGCGATTGGTAACCCTGTTTCAACCATTGTTGCCGAACTGCTGGATTTCTTCCTCGAATATCATAAAGACGAAAAATGGGGCTTTGTCGGCGCACCACTGCATGACCCATGCACCATCGCCCTGGCTGTTGAAACCGGAGTTATTTACCTCTGTTGAGCGCTGGGTTGGCGTGGAAACACAGGGGAAATATACCCAGGGTATGACGGTTGTTGATTATTATTATCTGACAGGCAATAAACCGAATGCCACCGTAATGGTCGATGTTGATCGTCAGGGCTTTGTTGATTTACTGGCTGATCGTCTGAAATTTTACGCTTAACACACGTCATTGATTAAGATCACCACGCGTTACCTGGGTGGTCTTAATCTGTTTATCTCTTTTTCTTTCAAGATATAAATGCAATGGATAATGCAGAACTCGCCATTGGTATCGATCTCGGTACTACCAATAGTTTAATTGCCGTCTGGAAAGACGGTGCCGCGCAATTAATTCCAAATAAGTTCGGTGAATATTTAACACCATCCATAATTAGCATGGATGAAAATAATCATATTTTAGTCGGAAAACCGGCTGTATCACGGCGTACTTCGCATCCGGATAAAACGGCAGCGTTATTTAAACGTGCAATGGGCAGTAATACCAACTGGCGGTTAGGCAGCGACACATTTAACGCGCCAGAACTGTCCTCTTTGGTATTACGCTCATTAAAAGAAGATGCCGAAGAATTTCTGCAACGTCCGATTAAAGATGTGGTGATCTCCGTTCCGGCTTATTTCAGCGATGAACAACGCAAGCATACCCGTTTAGCAGCGGAGTTAGCCGGGTTAAATGCGGTACGCTTAATTAATGAACCCACAGCAGCTGCGATGGCGTATGGCCTGCATACCCAACAAAATACCCGTTCGCTGGTGTTTGATCTCGGTGGCGGCACGTTTGACGTTACGGTGCTTGAGTACGCCACGCCGGTGATTGAAGTTCACGCCTCCGCTGGCGACAACTTTCTTGGTGGCGAAGATTTTACCCATATGCTGGTCGATGAGGTTTTAAAACGCGCGGATGTCGCCAGGACCACGCTTAACGAGAGTGAACTGGCAGCCTTGTACGCCTGTGTGGAAGCGGCAAAATGTAGCAATCAATCGCCATTGCACATTCGCTGGCAGTATCAGGAAGAAACGCGGGAATGCGAATTTTACGAGAACGAACTGGAAGATTTGTGGTTGCCGCTGCTCAATCGCTTGCGAGTGCCGATTGAACAGGCGTTGCGCGATGCGCGTCTGAAGCCGAGTCAAATCGACAGTCTGGTGCTGGTTGGCGGCGCGTCACAAATGCCGCTGGTGCAGCGAATCGCCGTGCGTCTGTTTGGCAAATTACCGTATCAAAGTTACGATCCGAGCACCATTGTCGCGCTGGGCGCAGCAATCCAGGCCGCCTGCCGCTTACGCAGTGAAGATATTGAAGAGGTAATCCTCACTGATATTTGCCCTTACTCGTTGGGCGTTGAAGTTAACCGCCAGGGCGTTTCCGGCATTTTCTCGCCGATTATTGAACGAAACACCACTGTGCCCGTGTCGCGTGTAGAAACTTATTCAACCATGCACCCGGAACAGGATTCAATTACGGTTAACGTCTATCAGGGAGAAAACCACAAAGTTAAAAACAACATTCTGGTGGAATCCTTCGATGTGCCGTTGAAGAAAACCGGGGCTTATCAGTCGATTGATATTCGCTTTAGTTATGATATCAACGGGTTGCTTGAAGTTGACGTGCTTCTGGAAGACGGCAGCGTTAAGTCCAGAGTGATTAACCACAGCCCGGTAACATTGAGCGCGCAGCAGATTGAAGAGAGTCGGACGCGGTTATCCGCATTGAAAATTTATCCGCGCGATATGCTCATCAATCGCACCTTTAAAGCCAAACTGGAAGAGTTGTGGGCGCGGGCGCTGGGTGACGAGCGAGAAGAGATCGGCCGGGTGATCACCGATTTTGATGCGGCGTTGCAGTCAAACGATATGGCCCGCGTGGATGAAGTTCGGCGGCGGGCGAGCGATTATTTAGCCATTGAGATCCCATAAACACGGCTGCCGGATGCGGCGTAAACGCTGCATCCGGCATCGGCGCAAAAAACACATCGTCAGCTAAACAACATCGCGATTTTGCCGAGAGCATAACCTATCACCAGCACCGTTAAACTGATTTTGATAATGCTGGTAATGCTCTGTGGTTTTTCACCCTCATCATTTTTTTCTTCATGATTTTCAGGTGTTGGCTCATCGACATCTTCATCCTCCGGCTCGAGTTTCACTTTCGTCAAAAGCATCCGGGTGACAATGGCCTCTAATGGATGAGCATCTCCGCCTTCCAGCCTTGTATTAAGACGGGCCAGCATCTCTTGTTTCGGAAACGCTTCAAGTACTACCTGTTCCGCTACCCGATACAAATCCAGGAACGGTGAATCTTGCTCTGTCTCGCTACCGACTCTCGATTTCCACCACGCCCATGCTTTGCGCTTGAAGAATAACGACTCAATAAACGATTGACCTAACGGCGATAATTTTCCGCTATGTAAAATCTCCGCCCATAACAGCCGCGTCCGGGCGCTCTCACCAGGAACATATTTCAGCGGTTGACCTTGCGCATCTACCATGCTCCGCGCTTCGATAACCATCACTAATAACGCGAAATAATCCGGGCAATGACGCTTGCTCCACTGCAACAACAAATTATCAGCTTGTGTAGATGGGTAACTTTCCCAGTACGCGCAGAGATCGGCAAGCAGGCTTTCCCCCTCGCCGCAGTACAAACGTTGTGCACACAAGTAATACCGGGCATCTTCGCTTTCTGGTTCTTCCGTTTGCCACTGTTGAGCGACAGGAATGAGTTCCGCCATACCTGTTTGCACCGAGCTGTACCAGCGCAACAGTTTGCGATGTAACTTTGCATCATCAGGAATTAACCACGGACCTTCCATCGCCAAAAACGCAGTGACATAGTCAGGATGGTAACGGCAGCAACGTTCCAGCGCGAAGTAATACTCAACAGTCTGGTTCTGCAACGCAATGGGATATTCCAGAAGGCTAAGGAAATCGAAACAATCACCAGCCTGAATGGCCTCAAGAAAAGCCTCCCTTTCTTCCTCATCCATTCCTTCGCTGTCATTAAATGAATGCCAGTTCAAACGCTCTGCCAGCAAAGAAGCACAATTTAATGAAAGATATCGCGCTTCTATGGCGATTGCACACAGCGGCCAGCGTAATTGATCGACATCCTCCATGTTCCAGGTATTTAATTGCTGAATAAATTTCTGCCAGGCGGAAGGCTGAAAACGATCACTTTCTGAATCCAGTAATGTCCTGAATGCACGTAGTATTTCATGTTCAGCGGCAGCATCTTTTTCTTCATCATCTGCTTCCTCGACAGGATTTACCGCCAGTCGCAGGGCCTCTTCATAGGCCTGGCGTAATGCTTTAAACCCTTGCGGATCGGTTTCGGGATGACACAACGGTAAGCGAGCAAGATAAGCCTGGCGGATAATGTCTATTTGCGTCGTGCTTTCAATTTCGAGGATTTGCCAACATGTTTTCATAGGTCGCTCACATCCTTAAGCGTTACCGGGCATTCAGACTGGACAGTTAATGGCTGCCAGGGAAGCGTGGCATAGAAACGATCGCTTCCCGCTGCCAGCTCTTCGAACATACGACTCCCGGCGCTATCGTATTTGTACAGGGTTAGCGCCTCGCGTAGCGAAGTGTTGTCTTCGCACTGAGAAGATTGCCAGTAGAGACGTCCTAACGAATAGGCGGAAAAATAGTGCATCCAGCTGTGATAGTAATGGTGAGCTCGTACATAGACGCGCGATTGCAGCCATAAACTCTCTTCTTCCGTCAGCCACTTGTTGAGCACACCGACCCGTGACAGAAACCCCATTCGAACATAATCCCAGGCTTTGATTCCCCCCTTCCCCACAGCACATAGCGGTTTGGGCAACGAATTGGGTATAAATCAACCCTCTCTCCGAGCCACCAGCAATTAATGCTTTCCACTCTTCAGGGGAAGAGCGATGCCATGTCAGATATAAGCCAGCTAAATCATTGGCATGACCATCATCAGTCATCTGATAAATAGTCTGAATTAAATCATCACGATTATTTATTCCCCAGGATGATGAGAGCTCGAATTCTTTTATCCCAGTATACATTTTTGGCGAGTCATGCGCGGGTTTGCAACCCTGATTAAGTATTTCCATGGGCGCAGAAAGCGCAAAAAGAAGATATTGTTCTTCCTTATTCATTTGTTAATAATCCCTTAAGTGCATTAACTGACTACTTTTTTATTATTGATGAGTATAAACTTGACGCTTTCAAAATAAAAAGAAAATCGAAGCATTCACACATGAATAAAAAATTAATGTATATATTCGCAATTTTTATAGTTGCAGCAATTACCTGTATTAGCCAACCCAAGAAAACGACGTTGCGTGATAAAGCCATGGTGAATTATGCCTTTGATTATTTAAGCTCACCGGGCAGTCTTCCATTCACCACGGCAGCCACGGAGCTTTCCGCGATTCATGGTCACTCAACGTCGCAATATCGCCTTGGAGAATTTTATCTTCATGGTAGCGACGGTAAACCACTGGATTATACACAGGCGAGATACTGGTATGAGCAATCAGCGGAACAGGAAAATCCACGCGCGCAAAGTAAACTGGGGTGGATCTACCTCAAAGGTCTGGGGGTCAAACCCGACACCCGTAAAGCAATTCTCTGGTATAAGGAAGCAGCTGAACAAGGGTATGCTCATGCTCAATATACTTTAGGTTTGATCTACAGAAATGGCTCAGGTATTAATGTTAACCATTATGAATCTCAAAAATGGTTAAAACTGACCGCCAAACAACATTACAAAAATGCGGAAAGATTACTTGCCGGGCTTCCCGCACATTAACGTCGACTGTCACCCGAACAGATGGAGTATTTTCCCTATCAAACCAGCAAAGATAAAAATATAGAAAATAATTTTAATGATGCCCAGACAGCCTGGCCCACCATCGTCAACGGGCATTGGCTGCGGTTGCGGCTCCGGTTCAACAGTTTGCTTCTCGGTAAAATTCGCCGCCTGAATTAATAATCGACGAATAATTAATGCTTCCAGTGGACAACGATTTTCTGCATCAAGGCGGCTCACAATCGGCATTAATGATTCTTCTGTAGGTTGGCAGGCCTGCACTAATTGTTTGGCAACTAGATATAATGGCCATAAGGTATGTTCTGTATCACGCGTGAGTGAGATCCGCGGCTTACGTCCTTTGTGCAAAACCATCTCGACCAGTGAACGCCCCAGCGCAGAGAGTTTTTCATCGCTGAGTATTTCGTATAAATGAAAACGCGTACGGGCGCTGTCGCCGGGGACATAAAGTAGCGGTTTTCCCTGATCGTTAACCAGATCACGCGCTTCAATCATCATCACCAGTAATGGGTAATAATCGACCCGATGCTGACGGCACCATTGCAACATTAAAGCATCCGCCTGGGTGGAGGGATACTCGCGCCAGTAGTCACAAAGTTCTGCCAACAGGCTTTCGCCTTCTCCACAATAGACGCGTTGCGCGTATTCATAATAAGGCGCATCTTCATTATCAGGTTCAGTTTCCCGCCATGACTGGGCGTAATCCAGAAGTTCGGGGATATCCAGGCGACCTGCGCTATACCAGCGGAGTAAATTTCTGTGCAGTTTTGCATCATCGGGGATAATCACTGCGCGATGTTGCGCTAAATACAATGTCAGCCATTGTGGATGCGATGACCAAATCCGAGCGAACATTTGGTAAAAATCGATGGTGTCATTTTGCACGGCAACGGGCAGATGCAGAATGGTCTGGAAGTTAAAAACATTCCCCTTCGCAATGGCATATAAAAAGGATTCCAGTTCTTCTTCGTCTATTTCCCCGGTATTTTCCTCCTGTAACCACCGCAATCTTTCTGCTAATAACACCACGCACTCGAAGGATAAATGGGCAGTGTTCATGGCGATTGTGCACAGCGACCAGCGTAATTCATCAATCTCCTCCATCGAGCAATAATTTAATTGCTGAATGAATCGCTGCCAGGCGGAGGGCAGAAAACGTTCACTATCAGAGGCAAGTAACGCACGAAAGGCGAGCAGAATTTCATGTTCTGCTACCTCATATTCTTCTGGTTGCCAAACAGATTTAGCAGGCGACTGCGCAATCCGTAGCGCCTCCTCATACGCCTGACGAAGTTGTTTAAAACCCTGCGGATCGGTTTCTGGATGAAAGGACGGTAACAGCGCCAGATAAGCGCGGCGGATAATATCGACGTCAGTCGTTTCCTCTATATCGAGGATCTTCCAGCAATTTTTCATAGGTCGCTCATATCCTTAAGCGTTTCCGGGCATGCAGAATAGTAAGCCAATGGTTGCCAGGACAAGGTAGGGTAATACGCATCATCACTGGCAAATAATTGATAAAACATATCATTGCCGGAATCGTCGTATTCTTTACGCGCTAAGAATTCGCGTAATAAAGGCAGATGATCATCTTCGGGAGACTGCCAATATTGCCGACCAAAGGTATAACCGGCAAAGTATTGCCGCCAGTTACTATAATAACGTAGAGCCCGTAGATGAATGCGCGACTGGATCCATAGACTTTCTTCTTCGCTCAACCAGTTATTAAGTACGCCCATTCGGCTTAAAAAACCCATCCGGACATAATCCCAGGCTTTGATTCCCCCTTCGCCACAGCATTCGGCGGTGCTGGCGACAAATTGCGCATAAGCCTGACCTTGCTCATTTAGTTCAGCAAGATAGTCACGCCATTCACATGGCGAATAACGAAACCAGCGGTGATAAAACCCTGCCAACCGAGCGGCATGACCGTTATCGATCATTCGGTGAATTGTGCGCAGCAGGTCATCACGGTCATCAATTCCCCATGAGGAAGAAAGGTCAAAAAAGCATGTACCTAAATACATTTTGGGTGATGAATGCGAAGGTAAACAGCATTCATTGCGTATTTCCATCGGAGTGGAAAGTGCAAACAATATTTTTTGCGACTCCATGTCCATATAATTTATCCTTAAATATTCATTAAATGAATATTAGCCGCATTGCGAGGCTCGTTTATTTATACTTTTCTGACGCGACATAATACGCATAAAATAAGGCTTACGCAAAAATGGAACACATAAAAATATAATATGTTTTATCTGCAACCATAAGGAAATGATAATGATTTTCACGTCAAGTTGCTGCGATAATTTATCAATAGATGAGATTATCGAACGTGCTGAAAAAGGCGATTGCGAGGCTCAATATATTGTTGGGTTTTATTATAATCGCGATAGCGCAATTGATTCTCCGGACGACGAAAAAGCCTTTTACTGGCTGAAGCTGGCCGCTGAGCAAGGTCATTGTGAAGCACAGTATTCCTTAGGGCAAAAGTATACCGAGGATAAAAGCCGTCATAAAGATAATGAGCAAGCCATCTTCTGGCTGAAAAAAGCTGCCCTACAAGGCCATACTTTCGCTTCCAACGCCCTTGGCTGGACACTGGATCGTGGAGAAGCCCCCAATTATAAAGAAGCGGTTGTCTGGTATCAGATAGCCGCGGAGAGCGGAATGTCTTATGCGCAAAATAATCTTGGGTGGATGTACAGAAATGGCAACGGAGTCGCAAAAGACTATGCGCTGGCATTTTTCTGGTACAAACAAGCTGCATTACAAGGCCATAGTGACGCGCAAAACAATCTGGCCGATCTTTATGAAGACGGAAAAGGCGTTGCTCAAAACAAGACACTCGCCGCATTCTGGTATTTGAAAAGCGCACAGCAGGGTAATCGGCACGCCCAGTTTCAAATTGCATGGGATTATAACGCTGGCGAAGGGGTGGACCAGGACTATAAGCAAGCGATGTACTGGTATCTGAAGGCTGCCGCTCAGGGGAGCGTCGGCGCTTACGTCAACATCGGTTATATGTATAAACACGGACAAGGCGTTGAGAAAGATTATCAGGCTGCCTTTGAATGGTTTACGAAAGCCGCTGAATGCAATGACGCCACTGCCTGGTATAACCTGGCCATTATGTATCACTACGGAGAAGGAAGACCTGTCGATCTCCGACAGGCTCTCGACCTGTATCGTAAAGTTCAGTCATCCGGAACCAGAGATGTCAGTCAGGAAATTCGTGAGACTGAAGATTTACTGTAGAGATAAAAACAAGGGCCGGGGAATTTCATTCGGCCCATATTCTCTTTATTGCTGTGCGAAATCAGACTATTACGGCTCAAACGGGCGTCTCTGGAACTGGTCATGACCACATTTCGGGCATAGCGTCAGCACTTCCGGTGTGTAGATCGGGAGATGGAAGTGACATTTCTCGCAGACCAGATTTCCCAGCCCGACCACTTCTCCGCTGTGATAAACCCCATGATGATTGAGGTCCTGGAAAACTTCGCGCCATTCAAGCTGCGTTTTATCGGTGATGTCTGCCAGCTCCTGCCACAAGCTTTCTTTAATCACCCGCATAAAGACGCTGTCAGATTCTTCTTTCAGGCTCTCTTCATAGCTCATGGCGAACTCTTCCAGGTCACGTCTGACAGCTCGCGTCAGCTCATCGACCTCGGTTCGCGTTAACTCCCCTGTTTTTATTACGCGCTCGCGCGCCTGTTCCACCAGTGCGTCGATATCACGTTCGCCATTGCGCAGGCGTTCGCTCAGTGACGCAACCAGTTCACGGTAATATTGAGCAACCTTGTTCATCGTTTCATCTCCCGGGTCGTTAACTGACTATAATAATAGACGTTCTTTGTTCCTTGCTTTGCTAATACGCCCACAAACTCTGTAAATTAATGTATGAATAATCCGGGCATCATTTCAACGTCGAGTGCGCGAAAGGCTGTTTTGACGCGGACGTTTGGGCTATGCTATGCGGATCTGAAAAACCACCTCAACGCTACATTTGTAGCCGTATTGAAAACAGGACCACTGGCTGCCATGCAAGAGCAATACCGCCCGGAAGAGATAGAATCCAAAGTACAGCTTCATTGGGATGAGAAGCGCACATTTGAAGTAACCGAAGACGAGAGCAAAGAGAAGTATTACTGCCTGTCTATGCTTCCCTATCCTTCTGGTCGACTACACATGGGCCACGTACGTAACTACACCATCGGTGACGTGATCGCCCGCTACCAGCGTATGCTGGGCAAAAACGTCCTGCAGCCGATCGGCTGGGACGCGTTTGGTCTGCCTGCGGAAGGCGCGGCGGTGAAAAACAACACCGCTCCGGCACCGTGGACGTACGACAACATCGCGTATATGAAAAACCAGCTCAAAATGCTGGGCTTTGGTTATGACTGGAGCCGCGAGCTGGCAACCTGTACGCCGGAATACTACCGTTGGGAACAGAAATTCTTCACCGAGCTGTATAAAAAAAGGCCTGGTATATAAGAAGACTTCTGCGGTCAACTGGTGCCCGAACGACCAGACCGTACTGGCGAACGAACAAGTTATCGACGGCTGCTGCTGGCGCTGCGATACCAAAGTTGAACGTAAAGAGATCCCGCAGTGGTTTATCAAAATCACTGCTTACGCTGACGAGCTGCTCAACGATCTGGATAAACTGGATCACTGGCCAGACACCGTTAAAACCATGCAGCGTAACTGGATCGGTCGTTCCGAAGGCGTGGAGATCACCTTCAACGTTAACGACTATGACAACACGCTGACCGTTTACACTACCCGCCCGGACACCTTTATGGGTTGTACCTACCTGGCGGTAGCTGCGGGTCATCCGCTGGCGCAGAAAGCGGCGGAAAATAATCCTGAACTGGCGGCCTTTATTGACGAATGCCGTAACACCAAAGTTGCCGAAGCTGAAATGGCGACGATGGAGAAAAAAGGCGTCGATACTGGCTTTAAAGCGGTTCACCCATTAACGGGCGAAGAAATTCCCGTTTGGGCAGCAAACTTCGTATTGATGGAGTACGGCACGGGCGCAGTTATGGCGGTACCGGGGCACGACCAGCGCGACTACGAGTTTGCCTCTAAATACGGCCTGAACATCAAACCGGTTATCCTGGCAGCTGACGGCTCTGAGCCAGATCTTTCTCAGCAAGCCCTGACTGAAAAAGGCGTGCTGTTCAACTCTGGCGAGTTCAACGGTCTTGACCATGAAGCGGCCTTCAACGCCATCGCCGATAAACTGACTGCGATGGGCGTTGGCGAGCGTAAAGTGAACTACCGCCTGCGCGACTGGGGTGTTTCCCGTCAGCGTTACTGGGGCGCGCCGATTCCGATGGTGACGCTGGAAGACGGTACCGTAATGCCGACCCCGGACGACCAGCTGCCGGTGATCCTGCCGGAAGATGTGGTAATGGACGGCATTACCAGCCCGATTAAAGCAGATCCGGAGTGGGCGAAAACTACCGTTAACGGTATGCCAGCACTGCGTGAAACCGACACTTTCGACACCTTTATGGAGTCCTCCTGGTACTATGCGCGCTACACTTGCCCGCAGTACAAAGAAGGTATGCTGGATTCCGAAGCGGCTAACTACTGGCTGCCGGTGGATATCTACATTGGTGGTATTGAACACGCCATTATGCACCTGCTCTACTTCCGCTTCTTCCACAAACTGATGCGTGATGCAGGCATGGTGAACTCTGACGAACCAGCGAAACAGTTGCTGTGTCAGGGTATGGTGCTGGCAGATGCCTTCTACTATGTTGGCGAAAACGGCGAACGTAACTGGGTTTCCCCGGTTGATGCTATCGTTGAACGTGACGAGAAAGGCCGTATCGTGAAAGCGAAAGATGCGGCAGGCCATGAACTGGTTTATACCGGCATGAGCAAAATGTCCAAGTCGAAGAACAACGGTATCGACCCGCAGGTGATGGTTGAACGTTACGGCGCGGACACCGTTCGTCTGTTTATGATGTTTGCTTCTCCGGCTGATATGACTCTCGAATGGCAGGAATCCGGTGTGGAAGGGGCTAACCGCTTCCTGAAACGTGTCTGGAAACTGGTTTACGAGCACACAGCAAAAGGTGATGTTGCGGCACTGAACGTTGATGCGCTGACTGAAAATCAGAAAGCGCTGCGTCGCGATGTGCATAAAACGATCGCTAAAGTGACCGATGATATCGGCCGTCGTCAGACCTTCAACACCGCAATTGCGGCGATTATGGAGCTGATGAACAAACTGGCGAAAGCACCAACCGATGGCGAGCAGGATCGCGCTCTGATGCAGGAAGCACTGCTGGCCGTTGTCCGTATGCTTAACCCGTTCACCCCGCACATCTGCTTCACGCTGTGGCAGGAACTGAAAGGCGAAGGCGATATCGACAACGCGCCGTGGCCGGTTGCTGACGAAAAAGCGATGGTGGAAGACTCCACGCTGGTCGTGGTGCAGGTTAACGGTAAAGTCCGTGCCAAAATCACCGTTCCGGTGGACGCAACGGAAGAACAGGTTCGCGAACGTGCTGGCCAGGAACATCTGGTAGCAAAATATCTTGATGGCGTTACTGTACGTAAAGTGATTTACGTACCAGGTAAACTCCTCAATCTGGTCGTTGGCTAAGCGCGGGAGGAAGCGTGCGATATCTGGCAACATTGTTGTTATCTCTGGCGGTGTTAATCACCGCCGGGTGTGGCTGGCATCTGCGTGATACCACGCAGGTTCCTTCCACTATGAAGGTCATGATCCTGGACTCAGGCGATCCGAACGGGCCATTAAGCCGTGCGGTGCGTAACCAGTTACGTCTGAATGGTGTCGAGTTGCTTGATAAAGAAACCACGCGTAAGGACGTTCCATCCTTGCGTTTGGGTAAAGTGAGCATCGCGAAAGATACCGCATCGGTATTCCGTAACGGTCAAACAGCAGAGTATCAGATGATCATGACGGTTAATGCGACCGTGTTGATCCCCGGCCGTGATATCTACCCGATTAGCGCCAAAGTCTTCCGTTCGTTCTTCGATAACCCGCAAATGGCGTTAGCGAAAGATAACGAACAAGACATGATCGTAAAAGAGATGTACGACCGTGCTGCCGAACAGCTGATTCGTAAGCTGCCAAGCATCCGTGCTGCGGATATTCGTTCCGACGAAGAACAGACGTCGACCACAACGGATACTCCGGCAACGCCTGCACGCGTCTCCACCACGCTGGGTAACTGATGATTCGGTTGTACCCGGAACAACTCCGCGCGCAGCTCAATGAAGGGCTGCGCGCGGCGTATCTTTTACTTGGTAACGATCCTCTGTTATTGCAGGAAAGCCAGGACGCTGTTCGTCAGGTAGCTGCGGCACAAGGATTCGAAGAACACCACACTTTTTCCATTGATCCCAACACTGACTGGAATGCGATCTTTTCGTTATGCCAGGCTATGAGTCTGTTTGCCAGTCGACAAACGCTATTGCTGTTGTTACCAGAAAACGGACCGAATGCGGCGATCAATGAGCAACTTCTCACACTCACCGGACTTCTGCATGACGACCTGCTGTTGATCGTCCGCGGTAATAAATTAAGCAAAGCGCAAGAAAATGCCGCCTGGTTTACTGCGCTTGCGAATCGCAGCGTGCAGGTGACCTGTCAGACACCGGAGCAGGCTCAGCTTCCCCGCTGGGTTGCTGCGCGCGCAAAACAGCTCAACTTAGAACTGGATGACGCGGCAAATCAGGTGCTCTGCTACTGTTATGAAGGTAACCTGCTGGCGCTGGCTCAGGCACTGGAGCGTTTATCGCTGCTCTGGCCAGACGGCAAATTGACATTACCGCGCGTTGAACAGGCGGTGAATGATGCCGCGCATTTCACCCCTTTTCATTGGGTTGATGCTTTGTTGATGGGAAAAAGTAAGCGCGCATTGCATATTCTTCAGCAACTGCGTCTGGAAGGCAGCGAACCGGTTATTTTGTTGCGCACATTACAACGTGAACTGTTGTTACTGGTTAACCTGAAACGCCAGTCTGCCCATACGCCACTGCGTGCGTTGTTTGATAAGCATCGGGTATGGCAGAACCGCCGGGGCATGATGGGCGAGGCGTTAAATCGCTTAAGTCAGACGCAGTTACGTCAGGCCGTGCAACTCCTGACACGAACGGAACTCACCCTCAAACAAGATTACGGTCAGTCAGTGTGGGCAGAGCTGGAAGGGTTATCTCTTCTGTTGTGCCATAAACCCCTGGCGGACGTATTTATCGACGGTTGATATGAAATCTTTACAGGCTCTGTTTGGCGGCACCTTTGATCCGGTGCACTATGGTCATCTAAAACCCGTGGAAACGCTGGCGAATTTGATTGGTCTGACGCGGGTCACAATCATCCCTAATAATGTTCCTCCGCATCGTCCCCAGCCGGAAGCGAACAGCGTGCAGCGTAAACACATGCTTGAACTGGCGATTGCCGACAAGCCATTATTTACTCTTGATGAACGCGAGCTAAAGCGCAATGCCCCCTCTTACACTGCGCAAACACTGAAAGAGTGGCGGCAGGAACAAGGACCGGACGTGCCGCTGGCGTTTATTATTGGTCAGGATTCACTGCTGACCTTTCCGACCTGGTACGAATACGAAACGATACTCGACAATGCACATTTGATCGTCTGTCGGCGTCCAGGTTACCCACTTGAAATGGCGCAACCGCAATACCAGCAATGGCTGGAAGATCATTTGACACATAACCCGGAAGATCTTCACCTTCAGCCTGCCGGTAAAATTTATCTGGCTGAAACGCCGTGGTTTAACATCTCGGCGACCATCATCCGCGAACGTTTGCAAAACGGTGAATCATGTGAGGATTTATTGCCGGAACCGGTACTGACTTACATTAACCAACAAGGCTTGTATCGCTGATACCTGTCGTTACGGAGGGCATGATGCGACTGTGGTTAATTCGTCATGGTGAAACGCAAGCGAATATCGATGGTCTTTACAGCGGTCATGCGCCCACCCCCCTGACCGCGCGCGGTATTGAGCAAGCGCAAAATCTGCATACGCTGCTACATGGTGTTTCCTTTGATCTGGTTTTATGCAGTGAACTGGAACGGGCACAGCATACCGCGCGACTGGTTCTCAGTGACCGCCAGCTCCCCGTGCAAATCATACCTGAACTCAACGAAATGTTTTTTGGCGACTGGGAGATGCGACATCATCGCGACCTCATGCAAGAAGATGCCGAAAACTATAGCGCGTGGTGCAATGACTGGCAGCATGCAATCCCCACGAACGGTGAAGGATTTCAGGCATTTTCGCAACGTGTGGAACGCTTTATCGCAAGGCTTAGTGAATTTCAGCACTATCAGAATATTTTAGTCGTCAGCCATCAGGGTGTACTGAGTCTGTTAATCGCCCGTTTAATTGGCATGCCTGCCGAAGCTATGTGGCATTTTCGCGTTGACCAGGGGTGTTGGAGCGCCATTGATATCAACCAAAAATTCGCGACGCTACGCGTCCTCAATAGCCGTGCCATCGGGGTCGAGAATGCATGACTTTTCTGTTTTTTTACGGGTAAGCCGCAACGACCATTGACAGACCCGGGCAGGCTGATATTCTCCGCAGCCAGACTTTTTCCGCCAGACACGACTTTGTAGAAATTGTTTTACAAAAATGGCGATGCAATCTGCGGCGCGGGGTGGGATGATAGCCCACTTTCGAAAGCCGATTCGGCGACAATTGTCCCGAAATCGCCTCTGGTTCAGGTATACTGACAGACCATTTTTATCTATTTGATTCACCCAGGGGGAAAACTTGCAGGGTAAAGCACTCCAGGATTTTGTTATCGACAAAATTGATGACCTCAAAGGTCAGGACATCATCGCCTTAGACGTTCAGGGCAAATCCAGCATCACCGACTGCATGATCATCTGTACGGGTACGTCCAGCCGTCATGTTATGTCCATTGCTGACCACGTTGTGCAGGAGTCTCGCGCAGCGGGCCTGTTACCGCTCGGCGTAGAAGGTGAAAACAGCGCCGACTGGATTGTCGTGGATTTGGGCGATGTGATTGTCCATGTCATGCAGGAAGAGAGCCGTCGCCTGTATGAACTGGAAAAACTCTGGAGTTAATGCGTGAAGCTGCAACTTGTCGCCGTGGGAACGAAAATGCCGGACTGGGTACAAACCGGTTTTACCGAGTACCTGCGTCGTTTTCCGAAAGATATGCCCTTCGAGCTGATTGAAATTCCGGCCGGAAAACGCGGCAAGAATGCGGACATCAAGCGCATACTCGACAAAGAGGGTGAGCAGATGTTGGCGGCCGCAGGCAAAAACCGCATTGTCACCCTCGATATTCCAGGCAAGCCCTGGGATACGCCGCAGTTAGCCGCTGAGCTGGAACGCTGGAAGCTGGATGGTCGCGACGTCAGTCTACTGATTGGCGGGCCTGAAGGGTTGTCGCCTGCCTGTAAAGCGGCGGCTGAGCAGAGCTGGTCGCTGTCGGCGCTTACCCTCCCCCATCCGCTGGTTCGCGTGCTGGTCGCAGAGAGTCTGTACCGGGCGTGGAGCATCACCACCAACCATCCTTATCACCGTGAGTGATAAGGGAGCTTTGAGTAGAAAACGCAGCGGATGAAACTACAGAACTCTTTTCGCGACTATACGGCAGAGTCCGCGCTGTTTGTGCGCCGGGCGCTGGTCGCCTTTTTGGGGATTTTGCTGCTGACCGGCGTGCTTATCGCCAACCTGTATAATCTGCAAATTGTTCGCTTTACCGACTACCAGACCCGCTCTAATGAAAACCGCATTAAGCTGGTGCCTATCGCGCCCAGCCGCGGCATTATCTACGATCGTAACGGTATCCCTCTGGCCCTCAACCGCACTATCTACCAGATAGAAATGATGCCGGAGAAAGTCGATAACGTGCAGCAAACGCTGGACGCTTTGCGCAGCGTGGTAGATCTGACCGATGACGATATTGCTGCATTCCGAAAAGAGCGCGCACGTTCACACCGTTTCACCTCTATTCCGGTGAAAACTAACCTGACCGAAGTACAAGTAGCTCGCTTTGCCGTCAATCAGTACCGTTTTCCGGGTGTCGAAGTTAAAGGCTATAAACGTCGTTACTATCCTTACGGTTCGGCGTTGACCCACGTCATCGGCTATGTGTCGAAAATCAACGATAAAGACGTCGAACGCCTGAATAATGACGGCAAACTGGCCAACTATGCGGCAACGCATGATATCGGTAAGCTGGGCATTGAGCGTTACTATGAAGATGTGCTGCACGGTCAGACCGGTTATGAAGAGGTTGAAGTTAACAACCGTGGGCGTGTTATTCGCCAGTTAAAAGAAGTACCACCGCAAGCCGGACACGATATTTACCTGACGCTGGATCTCAAACTCCAGCAATATATTGAAACGCTGCTGGCGGGTAGCCGCGCAGCTGTGGTAGTCACCGATCCGCGTACAGGTGGGGTGCTGGCGCTGGTTTCCACGCCTAGTTATGACCCAAACTTGTTTGTTGACGGTATCTCCAGCAAAGATTATTCCGCCTTGTTGAACGATCCGAATACACCGCTGGTGAACCGCGCCACACAGGGGGTTTATCCTCCCGCGTCTACAGTTAAACCCTATGTGGCGGTTTCGGCATTGAGCGCCGGGGTGATCACGCGCAATACGACGCTGTTTGACCCAGGCTGGTGGCAACTGCCAGGTTCGGAAAAACGTTATCGTGACTGGAAAAAATGGGGCCACGGGCGTCTGAATGTCACAAGATCGCTGGAAGAATCTGCGGATACCTTCTTCTATCAGGTGGCCTACGATATGGGGATCGATCGCCTCTCCGAATGGATGGGTAAATTCGGTTATGGTCATTACACCGGTATCGACCTGGCGGAAGAACGTTCCGGCAACATGCCTACCCGCGAATGGAAACAGAAACGCTTTAAAAAACCGTGGTATCAGGGTGACACCATTCCGGTTGGTATCGGTCAGGGTTACTGGACAGCGACCCCAATCCAGATGAGTAAGGCACTGATGATCCTGATTAATGACGGTATCGTGAAGGTTCCTCATTTGCTGATGAGCACCGCCGAAGACGGCAAACAGGTGCCATGGGTACAGCCGCATGAACCGCCCGTCGGCGATATTCATTCCGGTTACTGGGAGCTGGCGAAAGACGGTATGTACGGTGTTGCTAACCGCCCTAACGGTACGGCGCATAAATACTTTGCTAGCGCACCGTACAAAATTGCGGCGAAATCCGGTACCGCTCAGGTCTTCGGTCTGAAAGCGAACGAAACCTATAATGCGCACAAAATTGCCGAGCGTTTACGTGACCACAAACTGATGACCGCCTTTGCGCCATACAACAATCCGCAAGTGGCTGTCGCCATGATTCTGGAGAACGGTGGTGCGGGTCCGGCGGTTGGTACACTGATGCGCCAGATCCTCGACCACATTATGCTGGGTGATAACAACACCGATCTGCCTGCGGAAAATCCAGCGGTTGCCGCAGCGGAGGACCATTAATCATGACGGATAATCCGAATAAAAAAACATTCTGGGATAAAGTCCATCTCGATCCCACAATGCTGCTGATCTTACTGGCATTGCTGGTTTACAGCGCCCTGGTTATCTGGAGCGCCAGCGGTCAGGATATTGGCATGATGGAGCGTAAAATCGGCCAAATCGCGATGGGTCTGGTCATCATGGTGGTGATGGCGCAAATTCCTCCACGCGTTTATGAAGGCTGGGCCCCCTATCTCTATATCATCTGTATTATTTTGCTGGTGGCGGTAGATGCTTTCGGTGCCATCTCTAAAGGTGCTCAACGCTGGCTGGACCTCGGTATTGTTCGTTTTCAGCCGTCGGAAATTGCCAAAATAGCCGTACCACTGATGGTTGCGCGCTTTATCAACCGCGACGTTTGCCCGCCATCGTTGAAGAACACTGGCATCGCGCTGGTGCTGATATTTATGCCCACGCTGCTGGTGGCTGCACAGCCTGACCTGGGAACATCAATCCTCGTTGCGCTTTCCGGTCTGTTTGTACTGTTCCTCTCTGGCCTTAGCTGGCGTCTGATTGGCGTCGCAGTAGTGCTGGTAGCGGCGTTCATTCCGATTCTGTGGTTCTTCCTGATGCATGATTACCAGCGCCAGCGCGTAATGATGCTCCTGGACCCGGAATCAGACCCACTCGGCGCGGGCTATCACATTATTCAGTCTAAAATTGCTATTGGCTCCGGCGGATTACGCGGCAAAGGCTGGCTGCACGGCACTCAGTCACAGCTTGAATTTCTCCCCGAACGCCATACTGACTTTATCTTCGCGGTACTGGCGGAAGAGCTGGGATTAGTGGGCATTCTGATTCTGCTCGCTCTCTACATTCTGCTGATCATGCGCGGGCTGTGGATAGCCGCCAGAGCGCAAACCACCTTTGGTCGCGTCATGGCTGGCGGCTTAATGCTGATATTATTCGTTTATGTCTTCGTAAATATTGGTATGGTAAGCGGTATTCTGCCGGTTGTAGGGGTTCCGCTCCCACTGGTCAGTTATGGAGGATCGGCGCTAATTGTGCTGATGGCTGGGTTCGGGATTGTAATGTCAATCCACACCCACAGGAAAATGTTGTCGAAAAGCGTGTAAGAGGTGCGCAATGCGTAAGCAGTGGCTCGGGATCTGCATCGCGGCAGGAATGCTCGCGGCATGTACAAGCGATGATGGTCAGCAACAGACGGTAAGTGTACCGCAGCCTGCGGTATGTAACGGCCCTATAGTTGAAATTAGCGGGGCGGACCCGCGTTTCGAACCACTGAACGCGACGGCAAATCAGGATTACCAGCGCGACGGTAAAAGCTACAAAATCGTGCAGGATCCGTCTCGATTTAGCCAGGCGGGACTGGCGGCAATCTATGATGCCGAACCCGGCAGTAACCTGACGGCCTCTGGCGAAGCATTCGATCCGACACAGCTGACGGCAGCCCATCCAACGCTTCCGATCCCCAGCTACGCCAGAATCACTAACCTGGCTAACGGGCGAATGATCGTGGTGCGCATTAATGATCGCGGCCCTTACGGCAACGACCGCGTTATTTCACTTTCTCGCGCGGCAGCTGACCGTCTTAACACGTCAAACAACACCAAAGTTCGTATCGATCCGATTATTGTTGCCCAGGATGGTTCGCTTTCTGGTCCTGGTATGGCTTGTACCACAGTCGCCAAACAGACTTACGCCCTGCCTGCACCTCCCGATTTAAGCGGTGGCGCGGGAACAAGTTCAGTGTCTGGCCCGCAGGGTGACATTCTTCCGGTCAGTAATTCGACGCTAAAAAGCGAAGATCCGACCGGCGCGCCGGTAACCAGTAGCGGTTTCCTCGGCGCACCAACGACCTTAGCGCCTGGTGTACTGGAAGGCAGCGAACCGACGCCTGCGCCACAGCCCGTTGTTACAGCTCCGTCGACAACGCCTGCAACCTCGCCTGCAATGGTGACACCGCAAGCCGTCTCGCAAAGCGCCAGCGGCAACTTTATGGTGCAAGTCGGGGCCGTAAGCGATCAGGCTCGTGCGCAACAGTACCAACAGCAACTGGGACAGAAGTTCGGCGTCCCCGGTCGCGTAACTCAAAATGGCGCGGTCTGGCGGATCCAGCTTGGCCCATTCGCCAGCAAAGCCGAAGCCAGTACCTTGCAGCAACGTTTGCAAACCGAAGCCCAATTACAGTCATTTATTACTACCGCGCAGTAGCGTAAAGCAGGCATCTGATGTGTCAATTTCTGTAAATGACGTTAACAAAGTCACGCGGAAAGTCAGATGCCTGCCGGTAGTGCATTTGCTATAGTAGGGCACTTTTTTAATTCCATCACGGATGTCGTAGTTCAGACCATGAATACCATTTTTTCCGCTCGTATCATGAAGCGCCTGGCGCTCACCACGGCTCTTTGCACAGCCTTTATCTCTGCTGCACATGCCGATGACCTGAATATCAAAACTATGATCCCGGGTGTACCGCAGATCGATGCGGAGTCCTACATCCTGATTGACTATAACTCCGGCAAAGTGCTCGCCGAACAGAACGCAGATGTCCGCCGCGATCCTGCCAGCCTGACCAAAATGATGACCAGTTACGTTATCGGCCAGGCAATGAAAGCCGGTAAATTTAAAGAAACTGATTTAGTCACTATCGGCAACGACGCATGGGCCACCGGTAACCCGGTGTTTAAAGGTTCTTCGCTGATGTTCCTCAAACCGGGCATGCAGGTTCCGGTTTCTCAGCTGATCCGCGGTATTAACCTGCAATCGGGTAACGATGCTTGTGTCGCCATGGCCGATTTTGCCGCTGGTAGCCAGGACGCTTTTGTTGGCTTGATGAACAGCTACGTTAACGCACTGGGCCTGAAAAATACCCACTTCCAGACGGTACATGGTCTGGATGCTGATGGTCAGTACAGCTCCGCGCGAGATATGGCGCTGATCGGCCAGGCATTGATCCGTGACGTACCGAATGAATACTCGATCTATAAAGAAAAAGAATTTACGTTTAACGGTATTCGCCAGCTGAACCGTAACGGCCTGTTATGGGATAACAGCCTGAATGTCGACGGCATCAAAACCGGACACACTGACAAAGCAGGTTACAACCTTGTTGCTTCTGCGACTGAAGGCCAGATGCGCTTGATTTCTGCGGTAATGGGCGGACGTACTTTTAAAGGCCGTGAAGCCGAAAGTAAAAAACTGCTAACCTGGGGCTTCCGTTTCTTTGAAACCGTTAACCCACTGAAAGTAGGTAAAGAGTTCGCCTCTGAACCGGTTTGGTTTGGTGATTCTGATCGCGCTTCGTTAGGGGTTGATAAAGACGTGTACCTGACCATTCCGCGTGGTCGCATGAAAGATCTGAAAGCCAGCTATGTGCTGAACAGCAGTGAATTGCATGCGCCGCTGCAAAAGAATCAGGTCGTCGGAACTATCAACTTCCAGCTTGATGGCAAAACGATCGAGCAACGCCCGCTGGTTGTGTTGCAAGAAATCCCGGAAGGTAACTTCTTCGGCAAAATCATTGATTACATTAAATTAATGTTCCATCACTGGTTTGGTTAAAAATTAAACACTTGAAAGTGTAATTTCCGTCCCCATATACTAAGCATCAGTAAAAAACTCCCGCCTTCTGGCGGGAGTTGCTATTTAATTACGTTACGCCGGAGCTGACATGAAAACCAAACTTAACGAACTGCTTGAATTCCCTACTCCTTTTACTTACAAAGTTATGGGGCAGGCGTTACCTGAGCTGGTTGATCAGGTGGTTGAAGTGGTACAGCGCCATGCGCCAGGTGACTACACCCCAACGGTAAAACCAAGCAGCAAAGGCAACTACCACTCGGTATCTATCACTATCAACGCCACTCATATCGAGCAGGTTGAAACACTGTATGAAGAACTGGGCAAAATCGATATTGTCCGCATGGTTCTGTAACTCGCTTCTCCGTTACCCGGCTCCTGGTCGGGTAACTCCCCTCTCCTCGCTGTGATATACTTTTCCCCCACTTTTACTCATTCTCCACGGAGATGCCGTTTTGTATCAGGATAAAATTCTTGTCCGCCAGCTCGGTCTTCAGCCTTACGAGCCAATCTCCCAGGCTATGCATGAATTCACCGATACCCGCGATGATAGTACCCTTGATGAAATCTGGCTGGTCGAGCACTATCCGGTATTCACCCAAGGTCAGGCAGGAAAAGCGGAGCACATTTTAATGCCGGGTGATATTCCGGTGATCCAGAGCGATCGCGGTGGGCAGGTGACTTATCACGGGCCGGGGCAACAGGTGATGTATGTGTTGCTTAACCTGAAACGCCGTAAACTCGGTGTGCGTGAACTGGTGACCTTGCTTGAGCAAACAGTGGTGAATACCCTGGCTGAACTGGGTATAGAAGCGCATCCTCGGGCTGACGCGCCAGGTGTCTATGTTGGGGAAAAGAAAATTTGCTCACTGGGTTTACGTATTCGACGCGGTTGTTCATTCCACGGTCTGGCATTAAACGTCAATATGGATCTTTCACCATTTTTACGTATTAATCCTTGTGGGTATGCCGGAATGGAAATGGCTAAAATATCACAATGGAAACCCGAAGCGACGACTAATAATATTGCTCCACGTTTACTGGAAAATATTTTAGCGCTACTAAACAATCCGGACTTCGAATATATTACCGCTTAATTCCATACATCAATGGCCCAATTTACACTGGGTCATTACTCATAATATCTGCTAATGCTTTACATCTCCTTCGCGTTTGTATATTTTCTTTATCACTTGCAGAAATGCGGTGCCACGCCTTGCTCCGTAACTCACCCCATTGATTAACCTATTGAAATAGTTGATTATGGTGAGCAAAAGCGTTCCGTTCCAATTAGACATAAGATTATTGTAATTTTTTAAATATTATTTTTCCATGAATAAAATTGGAGTAAGTGCGTGGATAGTAATAATCAAATTGAACCCTGTTTAAGCAGAAAGTCGTCAGAAGGTAAACCACAAATATTTACAACCTTACGAAATATTGATCTTAACCTTCTGACTATTTTTGAAGCTGTATATGTACATAAAGGGATCGTTAATGCAGCGAAAGTGCTTAATCTGACCCCCTCGGCAATCAGTCAGTCTATTCAGAAACTGCGCGTTATATTCCCTGACCCATTGTTTATTCGCAAAGGCCAGGGTGTCACTCCTACCGCATTTGCGATGCATCTACATGAGTATATCAGTCAGGGCCTTGAGTCCATTCTTGGCGCGCTGGATATCGAAGGAAGCTATGATAAGCAACGAACGATAACTATTGCGACCACTCCCTCGGTCGGAGCACTGGTCCTTCCTGTCATCTATCGGGCGATTAAAACTCACTATCCGCAGCTTTTACTGCGCAACCCGCCCATCAGCGACGCGGAAAACCAACTCAGTCAGTTTCAAACCGATCTCATCATCGATAACATGTTTTGCACCAATCGTACGGTGCAACATCATGTTCTGTTCACCGACAATATGGTGTTAATTTGCCGCGAGGGAAATCCACTACTCTCTTTAGAAGATGACAGAGAGACTATCGACAACGCTGCGCATGTACTTCTGTTACCGGAAGAGCAAAATTTCAGCGGTCTGCGGCAGAGAGTTCAAGAAATGTTTCCGGACCGGCAAATCAATTTCACCAGCTACAACATTTTGACAATCGCTGCACTGGTTGCCAACAGTGACATGTTAGCGATTATTCCCAGCCGTTTTTATAACCTGTTTAGCCGCTGCTGGCCGCTGGAAAAACTGCCTTTTCCGTCCTTAAATGAGGAGCAAATAGATTTCTCTATCCACTACAACAAATTCAGCCTGCGTGATCCCATCCTGCACGGAGTAATAGATGTTATCCGTAATGCATTTTGAAAAAGTATTGTTACAGCCAGATCACAGCGCAGAACGATAAAATGGCACAATCCAACAACAATTTTACATTTTCGCGACCGCTTTGGCTGCTTTCAGGTCCGTTTCAATGATATACTGCCAGTCGTTAATTCAAAAATAGTTGATAATTACAACAATCTATTGAATTGAAACGCTTTCCTTCGTAATTCGCAACTGGAACACGCACGCTATGAGTAAACCCATTGTGATGGAACGCGGTGTTAAATACCGCGATGCCGATAAGATGGCCCTTATCCCGGTTAAAAACGTGGCAACAGAGCGCGAAGCCCTGCTGCGCAAGCCGGAATGGATGAAAATCAAGCTTCCAGCGGACTCTACACGTATCCAGGGCATCAAAGCCGCAATGCGCAAAAATGGCCTGCATTCTGTCTGCGAGGAAGCCTCCTGCCCTAACCTGGCGGAATGCTTCAACCACGGCACAGCAACGTTTATGATCCTCGGCGCTATTTGTACCCGCCGTTGTCCGTTCTGTGATGTTGCCCACGGTCGCCCGGTAGCTCCTGATGCCAATGAACCAGTGAAACTGGCGCAGACCATTGCCGATATGGCGCTGCGTTATGTGGTTATCACCTCCGTTGACCGTGATGACCTGCGCGATGGCGGTGCCCAGCACTTTGCGGATTGCATTACTGCCATTCGGGAAAAAAGCCCGCAAATCAAAATTGAAACTCTGGTGCCGGATTTCCGCGGTCGTATGGATCGTGCTCTGGATATTCTGACTGCAACGCCACCAGATGTGTTCAACCATAACCTGGAAAACGTACCGCGTATTTACCGTCAGGTACGGCCTGGTGCAGATTACAACTGGTCGCTGAAGCTGCTGGAACGCTTTAAAGAAGCGCATCCGGAAATCCCGACCAAGTCTGGTCTGATGGTGGGACTGGGTGAAACCAATGAAGAAATTATTGAGGTAATGCGCGACCTGCGCCGTCATGGTGTGACGATGTTAACGCTGGGGCAATATTTGCAGCCAAGCCGCCATCACCTGCCGGTTCAACGTTACGTTAGCCCGGATGAGTTCGACGAAATGAAAGCCGAAGCGCTGGCGATGGGCTTTACCCATGCTGCATGCGGTCCGTTTGTCCGCTCTTCTTACCACGCCGATTTGCAGGCGAAAGGGATGGAAGTTAAGTAATCCTGTAATAATTACTTACATCTGTCTGATAAAAAACCCGCTTTTTGAAGCGGGTTTTTTGTATCGAACAAGATATTGAGGGAGCGTCCTGCTCGCCACGTCACTCTTTATGAGAGAGCTTTTCAGCCTGAAGATCAACGTCTGCGCCTTTTTTCGCCGCAGCATCGTCATCATTCATCGCCTTCTTGAACCCTTTAATGGCCGCTCCAAGGTCTCCGCCCAGCGTACGTAACTTCTTAGTCCCAAACAGCAGAACGACCAGCGCCGCAACTACCAGCAGTTTGGTAATACTAATCTCACCCATAGATACCTTCTTGACATATAACCGGCAACAGAACGCGCCTTAAAAACCAGAGAATATTAACGGTCATTCGACGCGCGCACACAATAGCAATCTGTAACAAGGTGAATCAAGCGCCGAGTAAAAAAACATCATAATAATTGCGGCGGCGCAAAGCGACGGTTGTTTAAGACGGGCAGTTGCGCGCGCACCTGACGCACACGTTCGGGCGTCACTTCCGCCATAATGAGTGCAGGCATTTCTGACGCTGCCGCAATGGTGACGCCAAAGGGATCTATAATCCGGCTTTGACCGATATTTTTGTTCCCGCACTCCCCCGCCGCCACCATATAACAGGTGGTATCCAGCGCACGAGCGGCAAGCAACGTTGACCAGTGATGCTCTTTGAGCGGCCCGCGAACCCAGGCGGCAGGAAGTACCAGGATTTCAGCTCCCTGTAATGCCTGTGCCAGCGCCAGCTCTGGAAAGCGTAAGTCATAACAGGTCATCAGACCGACCTTCATCCCTTCCACCTCCAGTAACGGAGCGATTTCATTACCAGCATCAACACGGCGTGATTCCTGAATGGCAAATGCATCATAGAGATGCAGTTTGGCATAACGGGCGACGATGTTTCCTGCCTGAAGTGCCACCAGCATATTCCATGCGCGCCCCGGCGTTGAAGGAACATGAATCGTCAGAATTGTCGTCATCATGTTACGTTTACTTTCTCGCCGTAAAGTCCGAGGAATTCGCCTTCCAGCAGCTGTGCTGATTTAACCGATAGATCTGCATCATGATCATCGCGCGCCAGCAATGCTTCCGGCAGGGCAAACAGCGATGCGTCGTTTTCCGCCGCCTGCGCCATCAACGAGGCACAAATCTCAGCGTTCTTTTCCCACACAGATGTAACAGCAAACTGTCCTGCGGCAACCAGCATTGCCACCTCCTGTCAGAGTCGTAAAATTCGCCAACGACGATTATTCGGCGTTACACTTATCACTCATACAAATCAAATAGCAGGATTTTGCAGTGTTACAACTTCTTTTAGCAGTTTTTATTGGCGGTGGTACGGGAAGCGTGGCGAGATGGCTGTTAAGTATGCGATTTAACCCACTGCATCAGGCGATTCCGTTGGGGACGCTGACAGCAAACCTGATTGGGGCATTCATCATAGGAATAGGATTCGCATGGTTCAGCAGGATGACGAACATTGATCCAGTGTGGAAAGTATTAATCACCACCGGATTTTGTGGCGGTCTAACAACCTTCTCAACATTTTCGGCAGAAGTGGTGTTTTTGTTACAAGAGGGCCGCTTTGGCTGGGCATTACTGAACGTTTTCGTCAACCTTCTGGGGTCTTTTGCCATGACCGCACTGGCATTCTGGCTGTTTTCGGCCTCAACCGCACACTAAAGACCAAAAAAAACCCGCTGATTAAGCGGGTTTTGAATTCTTGCTGACGTATCTTACAGAGCGATTACGTTTGCAGCAGAAGGGCCTTTGGCACCGTTAGTGATTTCGAACTCTACGCGCTGACCTTCAGCAAGAGTTTTAAAACCATTAGTCTGGATTGCAGAGAAGTGTACGAACACGTCTTTGCTGCCGTCTTCCGGAGTAATGAAACCGAATCCTTTGGACTCATTAAACCACTTAACGTTACCTTTAATCTTAGACATCAAAATTACCTTTACATGAAAAATAGACACAAATGCTGTGTCGGTTACCAGTACACCAATTGTGGTACGCTTTGTCCAGTGTAACTTTACTAAAAAGTGATAAAAGTCGCGTTATTTTTGATGTTACTTATTTTAGCTATTGATTTTAAAGAAGTTACTAAAACTTCATTTGTCTCAAAACTGAAAGCGCATCCAGGCAAAGTACACATTGCCATTGTTGTAGGTACCCGGAATGTAGGTCATCTGAAAAGTCACTGGGCCATAACCCACGGAGGCCAATGGCAGTAGAACCGGGAGAGGGATGTAATTCCAGTTATCGCGTGCCGTTACGCCAGCGGTGAATCCCAGACCTAAATGAAAATTTTCATCCGCCAGCGGTCGCCAGGTACTTTCCCATCCGTATCCGGCAATCGGTTCCCATTTGTTCCACGAGTCCTTAAATGCCATGGCATACAGGCCATGCCAGTTTCCTTTTTCATCCCAACGCGACAGGCCAAAACCGCCACCCCACGGTCGCTCGTTATAGCGATCGGTTTTTTCTTTGTCGTAAGCGAAACGTGCATGCCAGGTGATGGCAGGAATATATAAATCATAATGTTCAGGCTGTTGCCAGGTTTGTGCAATATTTTCTCTAAACGTTGTCATCCACTCATCTGCGTTAGCAAAAACTTTACCAACGCTGATTAACTGAATAAAAACAAAGGAAAAGATAGCGACATATTTACTCACGTTCATTTGTGACCATAAAACATTTATCAAAAATCTACTACTAGCATAGCAAAGCTACAATTAACATAACCTTAATAGACCCAACATAAAGAATAATCTGAATAGCTGCTCTATTTATTTCCGCTTGTTCAAGTTAAATATTTCCGCGCATCGATTAAAGATGATGCGTCGTTTTCTGCGATGGGAATAGTCAAAAAAGAAAAACCAAGTCTTTTTTGATGACAAAATGCAATCAAGGAAAAATTATTTTATTTTTTAACGAGATACAACAATCATCTTAACGAAGTATATAATATATATCGTCAACCTATGCTCATATTAGATTATTTTTTGAGCGCACAGCCGCAGCTAACACCATTGCAATTAACAAATTTGCATCAATCCACCATCAATTTGCACACATTATTATGTGATAATTGCCAACCGCTAAATATGCGTTTTGTTATCTATGTATAAAAACAGCAACTTCAATGTCTTAATGGCAGTTTTTCTTGATTTTAATCAGCATTCATCGCCAATTTATTGGGCATATTTTTTCCTTAAGCTTTAGGAATTTTTTATTATTTACTTTGGGGCCTGGAGACAGGAAAAATTATGCTGACATTCATTGAGCTCCTTATTGGGGTTGTGGTTATTGTGGGTGTAGCTCGCTACATCATTAAAGGGTATTCCGCCACTGGTGTGTTATTTGTCGGTGGCCTGTTATTGCTGATTATCAGTGCCATTATGGGGCACAAAGTGTTACCGTCCAGCCAGGCTTCAACAGGCTACAGCGCCACGGATATCGTTGAATACGTTAAAATATTACTAATGAGCCGCGGCGGCGACCTCGGCATGATGATTATGATGCTGTGTGGATTTGCCGCTTACATGACCCATATCGGCGCGAATGATATGGTGGTCAAGCTGGCGTCAAAACCATTGCAGTATATTAACTCCCCTTACCTGCTGATGATTGCCGCCTATTTTGTCGCCTGTCTGATGTCTCTGGCCGTCTCTTCCGCAACCGGTCTGGGTGTTTTGCTGATGGCAACCCTATTTCCGGTGATGGTAAACGTTGGTATCAGTCGTGGCGCAGCTGCTGCCATTTGTGCCTCCCCGGCGGCGATTATTCTCGCACCGACTTCAGGGGATGTGGTGCTGGCGGCGCAAGCTTCCGAAATGTCGCTGATTGACTTCGCCTTCAAAACGACGCTGCCTATCTCAATTGCTGCAATTATCGGCATGGCGATCGCCCACTTCTTCTGGCAACGTTATCTGGATAAAAAAGAGCACATCTCTCATGAAATGTTAGATGTCAGTGAAATCACCACCACTGCTCCTGCGTTTTATGCCATTTTGCCGTTCACGCCGATCATCGGTGTACTGATTTTTGACGGTAAATGGGGTCCGCAATTACACATCATCACTATTCTGGTGATTTGTATGCTGATTGCCTCCATTCTGGAGTTCCTCCGCAGCTTTAATACCCAGAAAGTTTTCTCTGGTCTGGAAGTGGCTTATCGCGGGATGGCAGATGCGTTTGCTAACGTGGTGATGCTGCTGGTTGCCGCTGGGGTATTCGCTCAGGGGCTTAGCACCATCGGCTTTATTCAAAGTCTGATTTCTATCGCTACCTCGTTTGGTTCGGCGAGTATCATCCTGATGCTGGTATTGGTGATTCTGACAATGCTGGCGGCAGTCACGACCGGTTCAGGCAATGCGCCGTTTTATGCGTTTGTTGAGATGATCCCGAAACTGGCGCACTCTTCCGGCATTAACCCGGCGTATTTGACTATCCCGATGCTGCAGGCGTCAAACCTTGGCCGTACCCTTTCGCCCGTTTCTGGCGTAGTCGTTGCGGTTGCCGGGATGGCGAAGATCTCGCCGTTTGAAGTCGTAAAACGCACCTCGGTACCGGTGCTTGTTGGTTTGGTGATTGTTATCGTTGCTACAGAGCTGATGGTGCCAGGAACGGCAGCAGCGGTCACAGGCAAGTAAATAGTAATGCCGGAGGCAAGTTTCCTCCGGCTTTATCATGTCACCCACTGTGGTATATGCGTTGTGGTCTGCCAACTTTGCCGTGAACAATTTCAGCAATAATCAGATGGCGGCTGGCGCAATATTCAAGATAACGCCTGGCAGTGGTGCGGCTGATGGTCAGTGCCTGCGCCACCGTTTCTGCCGTATGTTGCACACCAGGCTCTTTAAACAGTTTTCGCACCGCGTTTAGCGTCAAGGGGTCAATGCCGGTCGGTAGCTCGTCCTTAGGTTCACCGCGAGCATAAGCATTAAACATCTCATCAATTTGCTTCTGGCTGGCGCTATCAATACTTTCCAGCATATGTTTACGCTGGCGGAAACGGGTTAGCGTTTGCCCCAGCCGTTCATAGGCAATGGGCTTAATGAGATAATCAAATACACCACAACGTACGGCTTCAGACACCGTTTCCATATCGCTGGCTGCAGTGGTAAACACCACGTCGCCGGGATAATGCGCCTGCACCAGTTCATGCAGTAAATTAATCCCTCTACCGTCAGGAAGATAGTTATCGAGCAAGATTAGCCCCGGCTTAAAACGCTCGATCATCATTCGGGCCTGCGCCAGATTTCCCGCCAGTAATATCTGACTGAATCCGGGAATGTGACGAATATATTCCGCATGCATCTCTGCCAGCGGCGTTTCGTCCTCAACGATCAATAGGGTTAATGGAGCTGTCATTAGGTTTCACTTTCGGAATATAGATTGAAAATAAGGTACCGCAGGGATCATTATCTTCGAGAGTGATAACACCACCGCAGCGCGTTACGTAGCTGGCAATCAAGTACAACCCAATGCCATGTTCACCGGGCTCGTCAGCACGCGTACTGACCCCCTGCTCAAATATTTTGTCTCGTAGAGACTCTGGAACGCCGCAGCCCTGATCGGCGACTTCAATCACCACATCATCGCCTTCATCGCTGAGGAATAATTCAACGATCTTGTTTCCTTCATCGCTACGCAGGCTGGCTTCGAAGGCGTTATCAAGTAAATTGCCCACAATGGCTGCAAACTCGGTGCTATCCAGTCCTGGCGGCAGTTGCGAAAGCTGGCTACCGGGGACAATGATCATTTTTAGCCCCAGTTCCCGGGCGCGCTGCACTTTACCAAAAAGCAGCCCCGCCACCTGGCGATCGGCAAACGCCTCGCGCAGGCTGTCAATAAGCTGTTGCTGGGCCTGAGACTCCCCCTGCACCATCGCCAGCACGCGATCATACTCTTTCATCTGCAACAGACCATTGAGCGTCGACATCCAATTGAGATGCTCGTGTCGCAATGTACGAAGGCTCTCAACGTATTGTTTTATTTGCGTCAGTTGCGCATTGAGGGTGGAAATTTCGTCTTTACTACGAAAGCTGATAATGGCCCCCAGCAAATCATCACCTGAACGAATAGCTTCCCGGTTGGCAATAACGCTCAGACCGTTAAAGTTCGCCACCACATCCTGACGTTTTTCATCAATCTGTTCGGTAAAGAAATCGGCGGGCCTGACCACTTCAACAATGGGTTTACCCAACCATTGCCGTCCGGGGGAACTCAGCCCCAGCATCTTTCTTGCGTTACGATTGATGGCGGTAATGTAACCATGCGGATCCACCGCAATCAGCCCTTCATAAACCGAACTAAACAGCGCCTCTTGCTGACGGACCACGCGTGCGATTTGCTTTGGCTCCATGCCCATCATCTGCCGACGGATATGCGCGGCCAGGAACCACGACAGCAACATCAGAATCCCTAACAGCACGACAAACACACCTGCCATCGGTAATAAAAACTCAGCCCGCCAGCTATCGATTTTACTCACCAGGTAGCCAATCGACACCACGCCGATGACTTTTCCATCGTCATCAAAGATTGGCGTTTTGGCGCGCATCGCCATCCCCATTGACCCTTTCCCGGTAATGAAGTAGCTCTCCCCTTTCTCCAGCGCGCCCTGTTTGGTGAACTGCATAGGATAACCAATTTTCTCCGGATTAGGATGGTAAAGGCGGATCGAGTGCCGGTCCCCAATCACCACATAATCAAAATCGGTATCTCTTTGTAATTTGTTAGCGATGGTCGCCAGCCGTTTGTAGTCACGCGTTTTCACCGCAGAGATGACACTGTCATTGGAGGCAATAATTTTCGCCTGATTCATTGCCATGTCGCGTACATGAAGCGTTAAATAGTCCTCAAAACTGGCCGTAAAATATTGCGCCAGGGCTGCAATGACAAATATTGAGAACACCAGAATCAGCAAAAAGATACGCAGCGGAAATGCCAGTCTTTGGAAAAATGCAAACTGTTTATTCTCGTTAAGCTGCAACATTGTTTTCCTTGCGGGTTGTCCCGAGCCTCTTTGACGGATGTAATTAAAATGTTGAATCAAAATACATAGATATTAATTATGATCGTGGCAAATTTTATTCATTAAATCAATTAAATCACTTAAACCTGCGAGTCATTTCGTAATTACATTAATTAAAAAACTTAAAATCATTAAATAAATAAAAAACCACTAACTCTATGTGAAATAAATCAAAATTTCACGCCGAAATACTCCTTAGGATGTATAGCGAAAGGAGAAAAAGATATACCTCGATCACCCCCTTTCTCCCAAGTGAAAATAAAAGGTTATCAGTTTGCAACATTGAACAACATTCGTTGCAAATCGATAACAACATGCACCTTCAGGATACTATTTATTATGTTCGGCAATGATATTTTCACCCGCGTAAAACGTTCAGAAAATAAAAAAATGGCGGAAATCGCCCAATTCCTGCATGAAAATGATTTGAGCGTTGACACCACAGTCGAAGTATTTATTACCGTAACCCGCGATGAAAAGCTTATCGCGTGCGGTGGAATTGCCGGAAATATTATTAAATGCGTTGCTATCAGTGAATCCGTCCGCGGTGAAGGACTGGCGCTGACATTAGCCACTGAATTGATAAACCTCGCCTATGAGCGGCACAGCACGCATCTGTTTATTTATACCAAAACCGAATACGAGGCGCTGTTCCGCCAGTGCGGTTTTTCCACGCTGACCAGCGTACCCGGCGTGATGGTGCTGATGGAAAACAGCGCCACGCGACTGAAACGCTATGCCGAATCGCTGAAAAAATTTCGTCATCCAGGGAACAAGATTGGCTGCATTGTGATGAACGCCAATCCCTTTACGAATGGTCACCGTTATCTGATTCAACAGGCTGCGGCACAGTGCGACTGGTTGCATCTGTTTTTAGTCAAAGAAGATTCTTCACGCTTCCCCTATGAAGACCGGCTGGATTTGGTGTTAAAAGGCACCGCCGATATTCCACGCCTGACTGTGCATCGTGGCTCCGAATACATCATCTCCCGCGCTACGTTCCCTTGCTACTTCATTAAAGAACAGAGCGTCATTAACCATTGTTACACCGAAATTGATCTGAAGATTTTCCGTCAGTACCTCGCTCCCGCGCTGGGTGTAACTCACCGCTTTGTCGGTACTGAACCCTTTTGTCGCGTTACCGCCCAGTACAACCAGGATATGCGCTACTGGCTGGAAACGCCGACTATCTCCGCACCGCCCATCGAACTGGTTGAAATTGAGCGGCTGCGTTACCAGGAGATGCCGATATCCGCTTCCCGGGTACGTCAACTGCTGGCGAAAAACGATCTCACGGCTATCGCGCCGCTGGTCCCTGCAGTCACGCTGCATTATTTGCAGAACCTGCTTGAGCACTCCCGCCAGGACGCGGCAGCTCGTCAAAAGCACCCCCGCATGAGAAACAGGTGAAAAATGAAAATAAACCAGCCCGCCGTTGCAGGCACCCTTGAGTCTGGGGATGTGATGATACGCATCGCCCCACTCGATACGCAGGATATCGACCTGCAAATCAATAGCAGCGTTGAGAAACAGTTTGGCGATGCAATTCGCACCACCATTCTGGACGTTCTCGCCCGCTACAACGTGCGCGGCGTACAGCTGAATGTCGATGACAAAGGCGCACTGGACTGCATTTTACGTGCACGACTGGAAGCCCTGCTGGCACGCGCCAGCGGTATCCCGGCTCTGCCATGGGAGGATTGCCAATGATTTCCGCTTCGCTGCAACAACGTAAAACTCGCACCCGCCGCAGCATGTTGTTTGTGCCTGGTGCCAATGCCGCGATGGTCAGCAACTCCTTCATCTACCCGGCTGATGCCCTGATGTTTGACCTCGAAGACTCCGTAGCATTGCGTGAAAAAGACACCGCCCGCCGCATGGTTTACCACGCGCTGCAACATCCGCTGTATCGCGATATTGAAACCATTGTGCGTGTCAACGCGCTGGATTCCGAATGGGGTGTTAACGACCTGGAAGCCGTCGTTCGCGGTGGTGCGGACGTTGTGCGTCTGCCGAAAACCGATACCGCTCAGGATGTTCTGGATATTGAAAAAGAGATCCTGCGTATCGAAAAAGCCTGTGGTCGTGAACCCGGCAGCACCGGCCTGCTGGCGGCGATTGAATCTCCGCTGGGGATTACCCGCGCAGTGGAAATCGCTCACGCTTCCGAGCGTTTGATCGGTATCGCCCTCGGTGCAGAAGACTATGTGCGCAACCTGCGTACAGAACGCTCCCCGGAAGGAACTGAACTGCTGTTCGCACGCTGTTCCATTTTGCAGGCCGCGCGCTCTGCGGGTATTCAGGCGTTCGATACCGTCTATTCCGACGCTAACAACGAAGCCGGATTTCTGCAAGAAGCCGCCCACATCAAACAGCTGGGCTTTGACGGCAAATCGCTGATCAACCCGCGTCAGATTGATCTGCTGCACAACCTCTACGCACCGACCCAGAAAGAAGTGGATCACGCCCGCCGCGTCGTAGAAGCCGCTGAAGCCGCCGCTCGCGAAGGCCTCGGCGTGGTTTCCCTGAACGGCAAGATGGTGGACGGTCCGGTTATCGATCGCGCCCGTCTGGTGCTCTCCCGTGCAGAACTTTCCGGCATCCGCGAAGAATAAGGCAATCAAAATGACGCAGAAAATTGAACAATCTCAACGACAAGAACGGGTAGCGGCCTGGAATCGTCGCGCTGAATGCGATCTTGCCGCTTTCCAGAACTCGCCAAAGCAAACCTACCAGGCTGAAAAAGCGCGCGATCGCAAACTGTGCGCCAACCTGGAAGAAGCGATTCGTCGCTCTGGTTTACAGGACGGCATGACGGTTTCCTTCCATCACGCTTTCCGTGGCGGTGACCTGACCGTCAATATGGTGATGGACGTCATCGCGAAGATGGGCTTTAAAAACCTGACCCTGGCGTCCAGCTCCCTGAGTGATTGCCATGCGCCGCTGGTAGAACACATTCGCCAGGGCGTGGTTACCCGCATTTATACCTCCGGCCTGCGTGGTCCACTGGCGGAAGAGATCTCCCGTGGTCTGCTGGCAGAACCGGTGCAGATCCACTCTCACGGCGGTCGTGTGCATCTGGTACAGAGCGGCGAACTGAATATCGACGTGGCTTTCCTCGGCGTCCCGTCCTGTGATGAATTCGGTAATGCCAACGGCTACACCGGTAAAGCCTGCTGCGGCTCCCTCGGCTATGCAATAGTTGATGCCGACAACGCAAAACAGGTCGTGATGCTTACCGAAGAACTGCTGCCTTATCCGCATAATCCGGCAAGCATTGAGCAAGATCAGGTTGATTTGATCGTCAAAGTTGACCGCGTTGGCGATGCTGCAAAAATCGGCGCTGGCGCGACCCGTATGACCACTAACCCGCGCGAACTGCTTATTGCCCGTAGCGCTGCGGATGTGATTGTCAACTCTGGCTACTTCAAAGAAGGTTTCTCCATGCAAACCGGCACCGGCGGCGCATCGCTGGCGGTAACCCGTTTCCTGGAAGACAAAATGCGTAGCCGCGATATTCGCGCCGACTTCGCCCTTGGCGGTATTACCGCGACGATGGTTGACCTGCACGAAAAAGGTCTGATCCGCAAACTGCTGGATGTGCAGAGCTTTGACAGCCATGCTGCGCAATCGCTGGCCCGTAACCCCAATCACATCGAAATCAGCGCCAACCAGTACGCTAACTGGGGTTCGAAAGGCGCATCGGTTGATCGTCTCGACGTGGTGGTACTGAGCGCGCTGGAAATTGACACCCAGTTCAACGTTAACGTGCTGACCGGCTCTGACGGCGTACTGCGTGGTGCTTCCGGTGGTCACTGCGATACCGCGATTGCCTCTGCGCTTTCCATCATCGTCGCGCCGCTGGTACGCGGTCGTATTCCGACTCTGGTGGATAACGTACTGACCTGCATCACCCCAGGCTCCAGTGTCGATATTCTGGTCACAGACCACGGTATCGCAGTTAACCCGGCACGTCCGGAACTGGCAGAACGTCTGCAGGAAGCGGGCATTAAAGTGGTTTCCATTGAGTGGCTGCGCGAACGTGCGCGTCTGCTGACCGGTGAACCACAGCCGATTGAATTCACAGACCGCGTCGTTGCCGTTGTGCGTTACCGCGATGGCTCGGTGATCGATGTTGTGCATCAGGTGAAGGAATAAGCCATGCACCTGCTTCCTGAACTCGCCAGCCACCATGCGGTATCAATTCCCGAGCTGCTCGTCAGCCGGGATGAAAGGCAAGCACGGCAACACGTCTGGCTCAAGCGCCATCCTGTTCCACTGGTCTCCTTTACCGTGGTTGCGCCTGGGCCGATTAAAGACAGCGAGGTCACACGCCGAATTTTTAATCATGGCGTGACAGCCTTGCGTGCCTTAGCCGCAAAACAGGGCTGGCAAATTCAGGAGCAGGCTGCACTGGTTTCCGCCAGCGGGCCGGAGGGCATGTTGAGCATTGCCGCCCCGGCTCGCGACCTCAAGCTCGCCACCATTGAGCTTGAACATAGTCATCCTCTCGGGCGGTTATGGGATATCGATGTCCTGACGCCCGAAGGCGAAATTCTCTCCCGCCGCGACTATTCACTGCCGCCTCGCCGCTGCCTGTTGTGCGAACAAAGCGCAGCCGTCTGCGCGCGTGGAAAAACCCATCAACTGACCGATTTACTCAACCGCATGGAGGCACTGCTGAACGATGTCGATGCCTGCAACGTCAACTAAAACCACAAAGCTTGCGACGTCATTAATCGATGAGTACGCCCTGCTGGGCTGGCGCGCCATGCTGACTGAAGTCAATCTGTCACCGAAACCAGGCCTCGTGGATCGCATTAACTGCGGTGCGCACAAAGATATGGCGCTGGAAGATTTCCACCGCAGCGCGCTGGCGATTCAGGGCTGGCTACCCCGTTTCATTGAATTTGGTGCCTGTAGTGCGGAAATGGCACCAGAAGCGGTACTCCACGGATTACGCCCAATTGGTATGGCTTGCGAAGGTGATATGTTCCGCGCCACTGCGGGCGTAAACACGCATAAAGGCAGCATTTTTTCTTTAGGGCTGCTATGTGCGGCAATTGGCCGTTTGCTTCAACTCAACCAACCGGTAACGCCAACAACCGTTTGTTCTACGGCGGCAAGTTTCTGCCGTGGCCTGACCGATCGCGAACTGCGTACCAATAATTCACAACTGACGGCAGGTCAACGGTTGTACCAACAGCTTGGCCTTACCGGCGCACGCGGTGAAGCCGAAGCGGGTTATCCACTGGTGATCAATCACGCCTTGCCGCATTACCTCACTCTGCTGGATCAGGGGTTAGATCCTGAACTGGCATTGCTCGATACCTTGCTCCTACTGATGGCGATCAACGGCGATACCAACGTTGCATCGCGCGGTGGCGAGGGGGGCCTGCGCTGGCTACAGCGCGAGGCGCAAACATTATTGCAAAAAGGGGGCATTCGAACCCCCGCCGATCTCGATTATCTCCGGCAGTTCGACAGGGAGTGTATCGAACGAAATCTCAGTCCAGGCGGCAGTGCTGACCTACTGATCCTTACCTGGTTTTTAGCACAGATTTAATTATTTAAGCACTTGATAAATTTGGAAATATTAATTTTCGGAGAACCCGTATGTCTTTAGCAAAAGATAATATATGGAAACTATTGGCCCCACTGGTGGTGATGGGTGTCATGTTTCTTATCCCTGTCCCCGACGGTATGCCGCCGCAGGCATGGCATTACTTCGCTGTGTTTGTGGCAATGATTGTCGGCATGATCCTCGAGCCAATTCCGGCAACAGCGATCAGTTTTATTGCGGTTACTATTTGCGTTATTGGCAGTAATTACCTGCTCTTTGATGCCAAAGAATTAGCTGACCCAGCGTTTAATGCGCAAAAACAGGCGCTGAAATGGGGCCTGGCTGGTTTTTCCAGCACCACGGTATGGCTGGTATTTGGCGCATTTATTTTTGCATTAGGGTATGAAGTTTCCGGGTTAGGTCGTCGCATTGCCCTTTTCCTGGTGAAATTCATGGGCAAACGCACGCTGACGTTGGGTTATGCGATTGTCATTATCGACATTCTGCTGGCACCGTTTACACCTTCCAACACCGCGCGTACCGGGGGTACGGTTTTTCCGGTCATTAAAAACCTGCCGCCGTTGTTTAAATCATTCCCGAACGATCCGTCCGCGCGTCGTATTGGCGGCTATTTGATGTGGATGATGGTCATTAGTACCAGTCTGAGTTCGTCCATGTTTGTCACCGGTGCGGCACCAAACGTGCTGGGTCTGGAGTTCGTCAGCAAAATTGCCGGTATCCAGATTAGCTGGTTGCAGTGGTTCCTCTGCTTCCTGCCGGTTGGGGTTATCTTGCTTATCATTGCGCCGTGGCTTTCCTACGTGCTGTACAAACCGGAAATCACACACAGTGAAGAAGTGGCAACCTGGGCGGGTGATGAACTGAAAACCATGGGTGCGCTGACACGCAGAGAGTGGACACTGATTGGCCTTGTATTGCTCAGCTTAGGTTTGTGGGTATTTGGCAGTGAAGTCATTAATGCTACTGCGGTTGGTCTGCTGGCAGTTTCGCTAATGCTGGCCCTGCACGTTGTGCCTTGGAAAGACATTACCCGCTATAACAGCGCATGGAACACACTGGTCAACCTGGCAACTCTGGTTGTGATGGCTAACGGCCTGACTCGTTCTGGTTTTATTGACTGGTTCGCCGGTACCATGAGTACGCACCTGGAAGGATTCTCACCAAACGCAACGGTGATTGTACTGGTTCTGGTGTTCTACTTTGCACACTACCTGTTTGCCAGCCTGTCTGCGCACACCGCAACCATGCTGCCGGTTATTCTGGCCGTCGGTAAAGGTATTCCGGGCGTACCAATGGAACAACTGTGTATCCTGCTGGTGCTGTCTATCGGTATCATGGGCTGTCTGACGCCGTATGCAACCGGTCCTGGGGTGATTATTTACGGCTGTGGCTATGTGAAATCAAAAGATTACTGGCGTCTTGGCGCAATCTTCGGGGTGATTTACATCTCTATGTTGCTGTTGGTTGGCTGGCCGATTCTCGCCATGTGGAACTAATACGTTCGCCAAACGCTGAATAAATCATCACGCCCGCCAGGTAAGCCCACCTGGCGGGCTTTTTTATGATTTAATAGATAGTATTCAGTGTATGTATGAGTTCCACACCCATTATGAAAGCATTCTGGCGTAACGCCGCGTTGCTCGCGGTTTCTCTGCTTCCCTTCTCTTCTGCCAACGCCTTAGCGTTGCAGGCAAAACAGTATGGCGATTTTGATCGCTATGTCCTGGCCCTCTCCTGGCAAACCGGATTTTGCCAGAGTCAACACGATCGAAATCGTAACGAACGAGATGAATGTCGCCTGCAAACCGAAACGACCAACAAAGCTGATTTTCTGACCGTACATGGTCTGTGGCCAGGATTGCCTAAATCGGTTGCTGCCCGTGGTGTTGATGAACGCCGCTGGATGCGCTTCGGTTGCGCTACTCGCCCAATCCCGAATCTACCAGAAGCGCGCGCCAGCCGAATGTGTTCATCGCCGGAAACCGGATTATCACTGGAAACGGCCGCTAAACTAAGTGAAGTCATGCCAGGAGCTGGCGGACGTTCCTGCCTGGAACGCTACGAATATGCCAAACACGGTGCCTGCTTTGGTTTTGATCCGGACGCATACTTCGGTACGATGGTACGCCTGAATCAAGAAATTAAAGAGAGCGAAGCCGGAAAATTCCTTGCGGATAATTACGGTAAAACAGTGAGCCGCCGTGACTTTGACGCCGCCTTTGCCAAAAGCTGGGGAAAAGAGAACGTGAAAGCAGTTAAGCTAACGTGCCAGGGTAACCCTGCGTATTTGACTGAAATTCAGATCTCGATCAAAGCTGACGCCATCAACGCTCCGCTTTCTGCAAACTCATTCTTGCCACAACCTCACCCAGGTAACTGTGGCAAAACCTTTGTGATTGATAAAGCGGGTTATTAATCATCTGATTTACAAAACACGCTAATTCGTCTTCCATAAACCAAGGCGATTAAGATTTATACATAATGCGCTGCATTGAGGAATTCCCTGAATGTGACGCAAATCACTTCAAAGAGTGAGCAACAGTCAGTATCATCATGTGAGTTAAACCCTCGCCGCCTGACGGTGAGGGTTTTCTTTTGGGTATGTTTATCTGCGACACTCGCAGCACCGACGACATGGAGTAAAAATGTCCAGACCAACTATCATCATTAACGACCTGGATGCCGAACGCATCGATATTCTGCTGGAGCAACCCGCCTATGCTGGTTTGCCAATCGCCGACGCGTTAAACGCAGAGTTGGATCGCGCCCAAATGTGTTCGCCAGAAGAGATGCCACACGACGTGGTGACAATGAACAGCCGGGTTAAATTCCGCAATCTTAGCGATGGCGAAGTGCGTGTGCGCACGCTGGTGTATCCGGCAAAAATGACCGATAGCAATACTCAGCTTTCCGTTATGGCTCCGGTAGGTGCCGCACTGCTGGGGCTGCGCGTTGGCGATTCCATTCACTGGGAACTTCCGGGCGGCGTTGCAACCCACCTTGAAGTGCTGGAACTCGAATACCAGCCAGAAGCTGCTGGCGACTACCTGCTTTAATCCCATCTGCACAAGCGATAACTCGCTTTGCCCAGAGGATGCACTCGCATCCTCTTTACGCAAAATCAGCAATTTTTCCTGGTTCTCACTGTTCACTTTTGCTGCAAAATTATTCCGTTTCGTTTGTGGGAATAACCATGGCAGAAGCATTTTACATCCTGATAGGATTTCTGATTATGGCGGCGATTATCGTCATGGCTGTCCTTTACCTCGAAAACCACTCCTGACGATCATATTGTTCCCCCCGGCATCGCATTCACCAGACCTGAAACCGCCTTCTGCGCCGCCTCTGCGCTTTGTGCACCGGGTACCAGAATCACCTTACGGCACTCCTCTTCACGTTTTTCGAAAATCTCATATCCCCGGGCGGCCTCTTCAAACGGCATATAGTGGGTAACAATTTCTTCTGGTTTCAGTAATCCTTTCTCAATTAACGGTAATAATTCTCCCAGCCATGCGTGAACGTGGGTCTGTCCCATTTTAAACGACAACCCTTTATCAAAGGCGTCGCCAAACAGGAAACCGTGAATAAATCCAGCGTAGACGCCCGGTACGCTAACAATGCCGCCACGCCTGACCGCCGCAATACACTGACGCAACGCTTTACCGCTGCTGCCCTCCAGTTTCAGGTTAGTCAGCACCGTTTCCGTGGTGCTGCCTTTCGCTTCAAAACCGACGGCGTCTATTACTGCATCCACGCCCCGGTGACCTGCCGTTTGTTCAATAATTGACTGTGCCGGATCGCTGTCTTCATCAAAATTAATCGGGATCGCGCCGTAGCGGTCGGCGGCGAAATGCAAGCGGTAGGGATGATGATCAACAACAAAAATCTGTTCCGCACCGAGCAACCGTGCACAGGCGATTGTCAACAATCCCACAGGACCAGCACCATAGACTGCAACGCTTGAACCTTGTTGGATCTGCGCATTTTTTGCTGCCTGCCATGCCGTTGGCAGAATATCAGAAAGGAAAAGCGCTTTATCATCTGAAAGCAAAGGCGGTACTTTAAACGGCCCCACATTCCCTTTAGGGACGCGGACATATTCCGCCTGCCCACCAGGAACGCCGCCATACAGGTGACTATAACCAAACAATGCCGCTGGAGCTGGTATCTGTTTTTTATTGAGCGCAGCGCCTTTACCCGCATTGGTATTTTCGCAGGCGGCATATTGTTGCAATCGACAGAAAAAACAGTCGCCACAAGCAATGACGAACGGAATTACCACTCGGTCGCCTTTTTGCAAATTTTTTACGTCCTTTCCGGTTTCAACTACTTCCCCCATAAATTCATGACCAAAAATATCGCCATGTTTAACCTGAGGTATTTTGCCTCGATAAAGATGGAGGTCAGAGCCACAGATCGCCGTTGCCGTAATACGCAGAATAATATCATCTGCCTGTTCAACGCCCGGATCGGGAACATTTTCTACCTGAACGTGATGTGGGCCGTGATAAGTCAATGCTTTCATGCAACCTCCAGAGACAGTTCAAAAAAGAGTCAGTCTTTAAGGGTAGCTATCACAGCGGGAAAACGGGCGGTACCACAGGTTTTGGGAGAATTCCTGGTGTTCAGTGAGAATATATTCATCACAGAAACAGTTCGTAAGGAAAAAGAACCAGACAAATATCAGGGATAAATATTATAATCATGGCGAATGATTTGTTCATGATTAACAGGGAGAAAGGGTTATGTATAAGACAATCATTATGCCAGTTGATGTATTTGAAATGGAATTGAGCGACAAAGCTGTTCGCCACGCTGAATTCCTCGCCCAGGATGACGGAGTTATTCATCTACTTCACGTACTACCCGGGTCAGCCAGCCTGAGCCTGCACCGTTTTGCCGCTGATGTGCGTCGTTTTGAAGAGCATCTGCAACATGAAGCACAAGAACGTCTGCAAACGATGGTCAGCCACTTCACCATCGATCCTTCCCGCATTAAACAACATGTCCGTTTTGGTAGCGTGCGGGATGAAGTCAATGAGTTGGCAGAAGAACTGGGGGCTGATGTTGTAGTTATTGGTTCTCGCAACCCATCGATTTCGACCCATCTGTTAGGTTCTAACGCCTCGAGCGTGATCCGCCACGCCAATCTGCCGGTGCTGGTTGTGCGTTAATTGCCAGAATAAGTATCCCGCCCTGCCCGGAGCCATCCCGGCGGGGCTTTTTAATGCCATAAAAAAGCCGCCAGGTTTGACCCCGGCGGCTAAGCAATTGCAGGTGAATCTTACTTCTTCTTATGCAGTTTTGGTGCGAATCAGGTAGTCAAAAGCACTCAGAGAGGCTTTGGCACCTTCGCCAGTGGCGATGATGATCTGCTTGTACGGAACCGTCGTACAGTCACCCGCTGCGAACACGCCTTTCACGTTGGTTTCGCATTTCGCATCAATGATAATCTCGCCCATGCGGTTACGTTCGACTGCGCCTTCGAGCCAGTTGGTGTTCGGCAGCAGACCAATCTGGACGAAAATACCGGCCAGTTCGATGTTGTGAATATCGCCGCTGACACGATCTCGATATTCCAGACCAACGACTTTGCTGCCGTCGCCTTTCACTTCCGTGGTTTGCGCATTCAGAATAATGTCGACGTTTTTCAGGCTGCGCAGTTTGTCCTGCAGAACCTGGTCGGCTTTCATTTCTGGCGCAAATTCCAGCAGCGTTACGTGCTCAACGATACCCGCCAGGTCAATTGCCGCTTCCACGCCGGAGTTACCGCCGCCGATAACCGCTACGCGTTTACCTTTAAACAGCGGGCCGTCGCAGTGCGGGCAGTAGGTCACGCCTTTGGTGCGATACTGATCTTCGCCCGGAACGTTCATGTTGCGCCATTTTGCACCGGTCGCCACGATAATGCTGCGTGCTTTCAGTACCGCGCCAGAAGCTGTTTCAATCTGATGCAGACCACCTTCAACTGCTGCTGGGATCAGTTTGCTGGCGCTCTGGCTGTCGATCACATCAACGTCGTATTCATCAACGTGAACTTTCAGTGCGCCTGCCAGCTTCTGCCCTTCAGTCTTCGGTACAGAAATGTAGTTTTCGATATCAACGGTATCGAGGATCTGACCACCAAAACGTTCGCCCATCAGACCGGTACGGATGCCTTTACGTGCGGAGTAAATTGCTGCCGCTGCACCCGCCGGGCCGGAACCGACGATTAATACGTCATAAGCATCACGCTTGTTCAGCTCTTCTGCCGCACGTTTTTCCGCGCCAGTATCAATTTTGGCAACGATTTCAGTCAACGTCATGCGGCCCTGACCAAACTCTTTCCCGTTTACGAACACTGCCGGAACGCCCATCACGTTGCGATCGGTGATTTCGTTCTGGAAGGTGCCGCCGTCAATTGCAGTGTGCTTGATGCGCGGGTTCAGTACGCTCATCAGGTTCAGCGCCTGCACCACGTCCGGGCAGTTGTGGCAAGAGAGCGAGTAATAGGTTTCGAATTCAAAATCACCGTCAATATGGCGAATCTGCTCCAGCAGAGACTGCGCTTCTTTCGACGGATGACCACCGGTCCACAGCAACGCCAGTACCAGCGAGGTGAACTCGTGGCCCAGCGGGGAGCCTGCAAAACGTGGCCCCTGGTTGGAACCTGGGTTGGTGATCAGGAAAGACGGCTTACGCACCGGCAAGCTGTTATCTTCTTTAAAGGTGACTTTGTCTGACAGTTCTGCGATTTCAGCCAACAGTTCCTTGATTTCTGCCGATTTAGCGCTGTCATCCAGCGTGGCAATTAACTCAACAGGCTTGGTCAATTTCTCAAGGTAAGCCTTGAGTTGAGTTTTCATATTTGTGTCGAGCATGTTTATCTCCTGGGCTTTAAACATCATCATGCAAGCGGCCTCTGCGGCTACCTGGATGCAGCTTGCATCATGGTGCGGGGAAGAAAATCGGGTGCCGCAGCACCCGAAGAATTAGGTGAATTTCCGAAGTATTTCGCGTCAGAGCAAGGCGGCTAGCCTGTGAATCCCCGGGAGCTTACACAAGTAAGTGACCGGGGTGAGCGGGCGACGCCAACGCCGCTATGGCGTGAAAGACGAAGGAAATTTAGATTTTACCAACCAGGTCCAGAGACGGAGCCAGAGTTGCTTCACCTTCTTTCCATTTAGCCGGGCAAACTTCACCTGGGTGAGAAGCTACGTACTGTGCTGCTTTGATTTTACGCAGCAGGTCAGACGCGTCACGGCCAATGCCTTCAGCGGTAACTTCGATTGCCTGGATGATACCCTGCGGGTCAACAACGAAGGTCGCACGGTCAGCCAGACCTTCATCTTCACGCATGTTGTCGAAGTTACGGGTCAGGGCGCCAGTCGGGTCGCCGATCATCGCATATTTGATTTTAGCGATGGTTTCAGAGCTGCTGTGCCATGCTTTGTGGGTGAAGTGAGTATCGGTAGATACTGCGTATACGTCTACGCCCAGTTTCTGCAGTTCTTCGTAGTGGTCAGCAACGTCACCCAGTTCGGTCGGGCATACGAAAGTAAAGTCAGCCGGGTAGAAGAAGAAGACGCTCCAGCGGCCTTCGGTATCTTTTTCGGTGATTTCGATGAATTCGCCGTTTTTGAATGCCTGGTTTTTAAAAGGTTTAATTTTGGTGTTAATCAAGGACATCTATACTTCCTCCGTGTTTTCGATGAGATGTAAGGTAACCAATTTTTGCCGATTCGGCTAATGCGTTTCCATTATCAAATCGATAAGTTTTACCTTACAACCTTCGTAAGACAACTTTGTGAACTTTGCACCGCCAGCGGCGATAAAAAGTAAAATGGCCCCCTTTCCAGGTGACCGTGTAATCTGAACTACCCTTTGGTATCTTCAGTGCCTGCCTGCAGGCTGAGGTGTTGCCCTTACAAATGCAACAACGACATGGATTACAACACCCTCATAAACAAAGGGCAATCACCTGATCTAAGCTCTTACCTATGACAGTGATAGGTTATGCCTTTTACTCGACTTTTGCACTGACTGAAAAGGACAAATTAATGTTAAAAAAGATACTTTTACTGGCTCTGCTTCCTGCAATCGCCTTCGCAGAGGAACTTCCTGCTCCAGTAAAAGCGATTGAAAAACAGGGCATTACAATCATCAAAACATTCGATGCCCCCGGAGGAATGAAAGGTTATCTCGGAAAGTATCAGGATATGGGCGTCACCATCTACCTGACTCCAGATGGTAAGCACGCTATCTCTGGTTACATGTACAACGAGAAAGGTGAAAACCTGAGTAACACACTTATCGAAAAAGAAATTTACGCACCAGCCGGACGCGAAATGTGGCAACGGATGGAACAATCCCACTGGCTCCTCGACGGTAAAAAAGATGCGCCGGTCATTGTCTACGTCTTCGCCGATCCGTTCTGCCCATATTGTAAACAGTTCTGGCAGCAGGCGCGCCCGTGGGTAGATTCTGGCAAAGTGCAATTAAGAACATTGTTGGTTGGGGTTATCAAGCCAGAAAGCCCGGCGACAGCAGCGGCAATTCTTGCCTCCAAAGATCCCGCAAAAACCTGGCAACAATATGAAGCCTCTGGTGGCAAGCTTAAGCTAAACGTGCCTGCAAACGTAAGTACAGAGCAAATGAAAGTGTTAAGTGACAATGAGAAACTGATGGACGATCTGGGGGCAAATGTCACGCCGGCTATCTATTACATGAGTAAGGAAAATACGCTACAACAGGCCGTGGGGTTGCCCGATCAGAAAACGCTTAATATCATTATGGGGAATAAATAAAAGGTAATTCATGGATGGTTGAACTATATCCCTGCTTTTCAACCATCCTAAAAAAGCATGAATTGCTCGCTCTGCCCTAAGTGGCTGTGCTATTTTAGAAAAACTTAATCCTGAGTTAAGCAAAAAAACATAATCAATAAAAATATATACGCAAAAAACATTGATTAAGTGAATATATCATGGAAGAAAAATATAACCGGAGTAGTGTATGGCCAATCTCTACGACTTGAAAAAGTTCGACTTAAATCTTCTTGTCATATTTGAGTGTATTTACCAGCATTTAAGCATTAGCAAAGCTGCTGAATCACTATATATCACCCCATCAGCCGTGAGCCAGTCGTTACAACGCTTACGTGCGCAATTTAATGACCCTTTATTCATTCGCTCAGGAAAAGGTATCGCGCCGACGACAACAGGGTTAAATCTGCATCACCATCTTGAGAAAAATCTCAGAGGCCTTGAACAAACAATTAATATAGTCAATAAGTCCGAACTAAAGAAAAACTTTATTATCTACGGCCCTCAGCTCATTTCTTGCTCTAATAATAGTATGCTGATCCGCTGCCTACGGCAAGATTCCTCTGTCGAGATTGAGTGCCATGATATCCTCATGTCAGCAGAGAATGCTGAAGAACTGTTGGTTCACCGCAAAGCCGATCTGGTGATCACCCAAATGCCAGTGATCAGCCGTTCCGTCATTTGCATGCCATTGCATACGATTCGCAATACTCTAATTTGTAGTAATAGGCATCCACGAATTACTGACAATAGCACTTATGAACAAATTATGGCAGAAGAGTTCACCCAATTAATATCTAAATCAGCAGGGGTTGATGATATTCAAATGGAAATAGACGAGAGATTTATGAATCGCAAAATCTCATTTCGTGGTTCCTCTTTGCTGACAATCATTAATAGCATTGCAGTTACAGATTTACTGGGAATAGTCCCCTATGAACTTTATAATTCCTACCGTGACTTTCTTAACTTAAAAGAGATAAAACTAGAACATCCGTTACCTTCAATAAAGCTTTACATTTCCTATAATAAATCTTCTTTAAATAATTTGGTGTTCTCCCGATTTATTGACCGTCTAAATGAGAGTTTTTGATATATAACTACAGACAGCTACTATAACTTTCATCTATTTATTCACAGCGCGAATGAAAAATAAAACACTCTGCTTTACAGTGTTTACTTTATAATTAACAGACTTATCTCACTGATCACCCTGTAACGTTCAGAGAGCGTCTTCAGATGTCTATTTATAAAATTCCTCTTCCGCTCAATATTCTGGAAGCTGCACGAGAGCGTATTACCTGGACACTCAACACCCTACCCCGCGTTTGTGTCTCATTTTCTGGCGGCAAAGACTCTGGTTTAATGCTGCATCTGACAGCCGAACTTGCCCGACAAATGGGCAAAAAAATCTGCGTTTTGTTTATCGACTGGGAGGCGCAATTCTCTTGCACCATTAACTATGTTCAGTCCCTGCGCGAGTTGTACACCGATGTCATCGAAGAGTTTTACTGGGTTGCGCTCCCGCTTACGACGCAAAATTCCCTTTCACAATACCAACCCGAATGGCAGTGCTGGGAACCTGATGTCGAATGGGTACGTCAACCTCCCCAAGATGCGATAACCGACCCTGACTTTTTCTGCTTTTACCAGCCAGGCATGACCTTCGAACAATTTGTACGTGAGTTTGCCGAATGGTTTTCACAAAAACGTCCGGCGGCGATGATGATCGGCATCCGTGCGGATGAGTCCTACAACCGTTTTGTCGCCATCGCCAGTTTAAATAAACAACGTTTTGCCGACGATAAACCCTGGACTACGGCCGCACCAGGCGGTCATAGCTGGTACATTTACCCCATTTACGACTGGAAAGTGGCTGATATCTGGACCTGGTATGCAAATCATCAAAGTCTCTGCAACCCACTGTATAACCTAATGTATCAGGCAGGCGTTCCTCTGCGTCATATGCGAATTTGCGAACCTTTTGGCCCGGAGCAACGACAAGGATTATGGCTCTATCACGTTATCGAACCGGATCGCTGGGCTGCTATGTGCGCACGAGTCAGCGGGGTAAAAAGTGGCGGCATTTACGCCGGACATGACAATCATTTCTATGGGCATCGGAAAATCCTCAAGCCAGAACATTTAGACTGGCAAGAATATGCATTATTGCTGCTCAATAGCATGCCGGAAAAAACAGCTGAGCATTACCGCAATAAAATCGCCATTTATTTGCACTGGTATCAGAAAAAAGGCATCGAGGTTCCACAAACCCAGCAAGGGGACATTGGCGCGAAAGATATCCCCTCCTGGCGGCGGATATGCAAAGTTTTACTCAATAACGATTACTGGTGTCGGGCATTATCATTTAGCCCCACAAAATCGAAGAACTATCAGCGTTATAACGAACGGATAAAAGGAAAACGTCAGGAATGGGGGATACTATGCAACAACGATTAACGCAGGATTTAACGCAATTTCTCGCCAGCTTGCCGGAAGATGATCGCATCAAAGCGATTAATGAAATCCGCATGGCGATCCATCAGGTTAGCCCCTTTCGTGAAGAGCCAGTGGATTGCGTTCTGTGGGTTAAAAACAGCCAACTTATGCCTAATGATTACAACCCAAACAACGTGGCACCACCCGAAAAAAAACTGCTGCAAAAATCCATTGAAATAGATGGTTTTACCCAACCCATTGTGGTCACACATACGGATAAAAATGCCATGGAAATCGTGGATGGTTTTCACCGCCATGAAATTGGTAAAGGCTCATCATCATTAAAATTACGCTTAAAAGGTTATTTGCCGGTGACCTGTCTGGAAGGTACGCGTAATCAACGCATCGCCGCGACTATTCGTCATAATCGCGCTCGTGGACGCCATCAAATCACCGCCATGTCGGAAATCGTCCGTGAACTTAGCCAGTTGGGATGGGACGATAATAAAATTGGCAAAGAGCTGGGAATGGACAGCGACGAAGTGCTGCGCCTGAAGCAAATTAACGGCCTGCAAGAGTTGTTTGCCGACCGTCAATATTCCCGCGCCTGGACGGTTAAATAGCTAAAGCTGGCGCAGGCGTTCAGCTGCTGCCAGCAACGTCGATTCCTTCTTGGCAAAACAGAGACGAATCAGTTTATGTGGGAAGGGATCGGCGCAAAACACCGACAGCGGAATCGCCGCTACGCCGTGCTCCTGCGTCAGCCACTGGCAAAACTCAACATCATCCAGGGTAGAAACCGCGCTGTAATCCACCAGCAAAAAGTATGTACCTTCACACGGTAAAATCTCCAGCCGGCTTTCATTTAAAGCATTCACCAGAATATCGCGCTTCTGGCGATAAAAGTCCGGTAACGCAAGATAATGCTCAGGTTCTGCACGTAGCATATCAGCAAGCGCCAGCTGTGCCGGGGTATTCACCGAAAAGGTCAGATACTGATGTACCTTGCGAATTTCGGCGCTGATGGGCGCTGGCGCAACACAATAACCCACTTTCCAGCCGGTCATATGATAGGTCTTGCCAAATGAAGAAACCGCCACTGCCCGCTCACGCAGCTGCGGATGCGCCAGCACACTGGCATGGCCCTGTTGTGAAAAGTTGATGTGCTCGTAGACTTCATCGCTAATGACAAAAATCTCGTGCCCGGCGATCGCCTGCCACAAAGCGGCGAAATCAGCCTGCTGCCAGACAGTTGCACTGGGGTTATGCGGAGTGTTGAGGATCACCAGTCTGGTGCGCTCGCTTAATAATGCGGCAAATTCCTGCCAGTCAACGCGAAAATGCGGTGGTTGCAGTGCCATACGCTTCACTATTCCCCCAGAAAGCGCGATGGCGGGGGCGTAACTGTCATAGCTGGGATCAAAACAAATCACTTCATCGCCATTGCGCACCAGTGCGGTAATCGCCGCGTATAACGCTTCCGTCGCCCCTGCCGTTACGGTGATATCGCTATCGGCATCTGGTTGATAGCCATACAAACGTTCCGTTTTCTGAGCAATCGCCTCGCGCAAGGCCTGCACGCCGGTCATGGGCGCGTATTGGTTTGCCCCCTGTGCAACGTGGTGCGCCAGCCGCTCCTGTAAATAGCGCGGACCATCAAAATCAGGAAAGCCTTGCGACAGGTTAATCGCCTGGTGTTGCTGCGCCAGCGCGCTCATCTGGGTGAAAATAGTGGTGCCAAGTTGTGGAAGTTTGCTTTGTGGAATCAGAGGGTTATTTGTCATTTTTATTGTACCTGACGAAGTTGCGTGTTGAAGGCACTATAACACGATGCTAGTATTTGGCAATCAAGACGTTTAGATGTCTAAATAAAACAATAAGGACAACACAACATGCCTCACAATCCTATCCGCGTGGTCGTCGGCCCGGCTAACTACTTTTCACATCCAGGAAGTTTCAATCACCTGCACGATTTTTTCACTGATGAACAACTTTCTCGCGCGGTGTGGATCTACGGCAAACGCGCCATTGCTGCGGCGCAAACCAAACTTCCGCCAGCGTTTGGACTGCCAGGGGCAAAGCATATTTTGTTTCGCGGTCATTGCAGCGAAAGCGATGTACAACAACTGGCGGCTGAGTCCGGTGACGACCGCAGCGTGGTGATTGGCGTCGGTGGCGGTGCACTGCTCGACACCGCGAAAGCCCTCGCCCGCCGTCTCGGTCTGCCGTTTGTTGCCGTTCCGACGATCGCCGCCACCTGCGCCGCCTGGACACCGCTCTCCGTCTGGTATAATGATGCCGGACAGGCGCTGCATTATGAGATTTTCGACGACGCCAATTTTATGGTGCTGGTGGAACCGGAGATTATCCTCAATGCACCGCAACAATATCTGCTGGCGGGGATCGGTGACACGCTGGCGAAATGGTATGAAGCGGTGGTGCTGGCTCCGCAACCAGAAACGTTGCCGCTAACCGTGCGACTGGGGATCAATAATGCGCAAGCCATTCGCGACGTCTTGTTAAACAGTAGCGAACAGGCGCTGAGCGATCAGCAAAATCAACAGTTAACGCAATCATTTTGCGATGTGGTGGATGCTATTATTGCTGGTGGTGGGATGGTTGGTGGTCTGGGCGATCGTTTTACGCGTGTGGCGGCAGCTCATGCCGTGCATAACGGTCTGACCGTGCTGCCGCAAACCGAGAAGTTTCTCCACGGCACCAAAGTCGCCTACGGAATTCTGGTGCAAAGCGCCTTGCTGGGTCAGGATGATGTGCTGGCGCAATTAACTGGAGCGTATCAGCGTTTTCATCTGCCGACTACACTGGCGGAGCTGGAAGTGGATATCAATAATCAGGCGGAGATCGACAAAGTGATTGCCCACACCCTGCGTCCGGTGGAGTCCATTCATTACCTGCCAGTCACGCTGACACCAGATACGTTGCGTGCAGCGTTCAAAAAAGTGGAATCGTTTAAAGCCTGACGTACAAATTTAGCAGCAGCGCGCGCCGCCTTTTCCACCGTAGCGCGCGTCCTGCCGCTCACGGAAAAACTCTTCGTAGGTCATCGGCGTTTGATCGGGATGGTTAACCCGCATATGTTCGACATAGTTGTCGTAATCAGGCATACCAATCATCAGCTTCGCCGCCTGACCTAAATATTTTCCGGCTTTTGCCAGTGAATCAAACATCTTGGCCTCCGCTAACCATGTTGCTGAAAGAGTGCCGGATGCGGCGTGAACGCCTTATCCGGCCTACAAATGCTATCAACGCGCTCGGTCAGTCCCCTCGCCCCACCGGGGAGAGGGTTAGGGGTGAGAGGGAACCCTGGGCACTAAGCCAACATTCGCCAACATCCCCCCCTCACTCTGACTTTAGTGTGCGCCTTTTGCCTGCGCCACGATCTCCTCGACATTTTCCGGCATTGGTTCATACGGCGTTTCTTTCGCCGTTGGCTTCGGATCTTTCAATGCCGCAAGTGCCGTCTTAATCGAGAACAGTGCCAGAACCACCACGACCACCATAAAGAAGATGGTTAACCCGGCATCCAGACGGTTGTTGAACACCAGTTGCGCCAGCTGTGACTCAGTATACTGCGACGGAATATTGCCGCTGTCGATCATTGCCTGGAACTTATTAGCAATGGCCAGGAAGCCGACTTTCGCATCCGGGCTAAACGCTTTCTGCCAGCCTGCGGTCAGGGTACAAATCAGCAGCCAGGCCGTTGGTACCAGCGCCACCCAGGCGTAACGTTGACGTTTCATCTTGAACAACACCACGGCACAGAGCATCAGCGCCATCCCTGCCAGCATCTGGTTGGCAATACCAAACAGCGGCCACAGAGTGTTAATGCCGCCCAGCGGATCGACCACGCCCTGATGGAGGAAGTAGCCCCACGCCAGTACGCACAGCGCTGTTGCCAGCAGGTTAGCAGGCAGTGAATCGGTCCGCTTCAGGCCAGGAGACACCACGCCCAGCAGATCCTGCAACATAAAGCGCGCAGCACGCGTACCTGCATCCACCGCCGTCAGAATAAACAGTGCTTCAAACAAAATGGCGAAGTGATACCAGAACGCCACATCCATCATGCCGCCCAGCGCGCCGTGCAGAATGTAGGCCATCCCCACCGCCAGCGTCGGCGCACCGCCCGCACGGGAAATGATCGACTGTTCACCCACTTCGCTGGCAATCTGGTTTAGCGTATCTGGTGTAATGCTAAAGCCCCAGCTACTCACCACCTGCGCGGCAGAAGCGACCACATCCGCCGTCCCTGCCGGAGCCAGCACCGCCATCGGGCTGTTCATGGCAAAATACACGCCCGGATCGATGATACAGGCGGAAACCAGCGCCATAATCGCCACGAAGGATTCCATTAACATCCCACCGTAGCCGATAAAGCACGCCTGCCCTTCGTTCGCCAGCATCTTCGGCGTGGTCCCAGAAGAGATCAGCGCATGGAAGCCAGACACCGCGCCACAGGCGATGGTGATAAACAGGAACGGGAACAGGTTACCGGTCCATACCGGGCCAGTGCCATCGACAAATTTGGTCAGCGCAGGCATGGTCAGCGTCGGGCGCATAATCAAAATGCCTACCGCCAGACCGACGATAGTCCCGATTTTCAGGAAGGTAGAGAGGTAGTCACGCGGGGCCAGCAGTAACCACACCGGCAGCACCGCCGCCACAAAACCGTAACCCACCAGCATCCAGGTCAACTGCACGCCGGTAAAGTCAAAGTACGGTGCCCAGGTCGGACTTTCTGCCACCCAGCCGCCAGAGATAATGGCGAAAATCAGGAATACCAGACCGATGACCGACACTTCGCCAATACGCCCCGGACGCAGATAGCGCAGGTAGATCCCCATAAACAGCGCCAGCGGAATGGTGAACGCAACGGTATATGTTCCCCACGGGCTATGAGTCAGGGCTTTCACCACGATCATCGCCAGCACTGCAAGGATAATGACCATGATCATAAAGCAGGCCACCAGCGCAATCACCCCGGCGGTTGGCCCCATCTCTTCTTTGACCAGCTCACCCAGCGAGCGACCGTCACGGCGCGTAGAAACAAACAGCACCATGAAATCCTGCACCGCACCGGCGAGAACCACCCCAGCGAGCAGCCAGATCATCCCCGGCAGGTAGCCCATTTGCGCCGCCAGTACCGGCCCCACCAGCGGACCTGCTCCGGCAATGGCCGCAAAATGGTGACCGAACAGCACTTTCTTGTCCGTCGGCACATAGTCCAGCCCGTCGTTATGGCGCACCGCTGGCGTCATACGCGTCGGGTCAACCGCCAGCACATTTTTGGCGATATACAGCCCATAAAAACGGTAAGCGATCAGATAGATACAGACCGACGCCACCACAATCCACAGCGCGTTGATCTGTTCCCCACGATTTAAAGCAATGTATCCCAGAGCAAATGCTCCCATTACAGAGAGCACTGTCCAGACGAGGTATTTCCCTGATTTGTTCATAGTTGTTATCCGTGTGCGTGTCCATAGAGATGTTACATTTTGTTTCTATAACATCTTTGTACAATTTAACAACACAGCAACCATGTAAATCGGAGTTGAAACCAATATTTAACTTAACAATGTTAACTCGATCACTCCGTTAACCGAGTTTTCCTGCAATCTCATCTAATTCTGTCGGGTTCATCCCAAAACTGCCGTACCCAGCCGACAAGTGCAGCAACGCCGCCCCTGTTCATCGAAAACGACGATTTCCCAGCTCTGATTTTGCCGACCAAGATGCAGCGGCTGGCAGACGCCGCGTACCTTTCCCTCAGACACCGGGCGATGGTGTGTTGCATTAAGTTCTGTGCCTACCACACACTGTCCGTCGCGGGTCATCATAAATCCGGCCATCGATCCCAGCGTTTCCGCCAGCGCCGCCGACGCGCCGCCATGTAGTAAACCGAACGGCTGATGAGTACGGGTATCAACCGGCATTTCGGCTTCCAGCACATCATCGCCCAGACGGGTATACACAATTCCCAGATGCGCCACCATTGTGTTATCGCTGGTGGCGTTCAGTTCGTCGAGCGTTAAATGGCGTTTCCAGATCATGCTTATGCCCCCAGCGTTGAGCCGCCATCGACCACAATATCCTGTAGGGTAATATGGCTGGCGAGGTCAGAGGCGAGGAACAAAATCGTGTTGGCGATCTCTTGTGGACGGGCGATTTTCCCCAGCGGAATGCCGAGTTTAAACTGCTCGCCAAAGCCGCGAATACGCTGTTCTTCGGCGTCATCGCTCACCCACAGCGTGCGTTGCATATCGGTGTCGGTGGAGCCAGGCGAAACCACATTACAGCGCACGCCGCTACCCGCCAGTTCCAGCCCGACGCTCAACGCCAGGCTTTTCAGCGCCGCTTTCGATGCGCCATAAGCACTCATGCCAATACGCGGCGTGTGCGCGGCGTCGGACGCCACAGTGACAATCGCCCCGCCCCGCTGACGGCGAAACTGGTTCATGGTTTGCTGGAACAGGTTAAACGCACCGCCGACGTTAACCGCAAAAGTCTGCTGCCAGTCCTCTTTACTGAGCTGATCGGTCGCGCCCATGCGTAAAATTCCCGCCGCATTGACCAGCGCGTCCAGTCGCTCCGTTTCAGCTAACAGTCGCTGACACACTTGCGCGACCTGCGCAGCGTCGGCAACATCCATCACTTCGGTCGCAAAGGGATATTGCTCCTGAGTGAACGCTTGATCAAAACCTGTAACTTTCGCTCCCGCCTCAACAAACGCCAGCGCCGTGGCGTAGCCGATACCTTTACCTGCGCCGGTTACCCAGACATTTTTACCGCTGAAATCCATTATTTCACCTCGCGGGAGAGTAGCTTCCACCAGGCGTCGATGGTCGGGTTTTTCGCCAGCATGACAAAGTCGATATCACCATGCACTTTGCGCCAGCGCGCCGCCAGCGCCATCATGCGCACCGAATCCAGACCGTAGTCGATCAGGTTGTCGTCATCGAACGGTTCATCGGACTCGTCCAGCAACGGCAGGATCACCTCACGCAGCGCCGCTTTGCTGGCGGGGATAGGTGCTGGCAGTAATTCTTCAGTCATCACCACCCGGCCAGAACGTCCGGCCACATATTTCAGCGACATCAAATGCTCGTCACGGCTGAAATCGGCCAGCGCATCCGCCACCATAAACGGTTTAATATCGCGCATAAATGCGTCGGTTGCGGTGGTCATACAGCCAATGTGGGCATATACCCCGGTAATAATCAGCTGGTTACGTCCACTCTCTTTCAGCATTTGCTCCAGCGGAGAACGATGAAACGCGCTGTAGCGCCACTTCACCAGCACCGTGTCGTCGGCATCTGGCGTCAGGCGATCCACCACCTTTTGCTGTTCCGGCGAGCGGGTCAGGCCCGGCCCCCACATATCATTCAACAGCGCCCGATCTTCATCGCTCTGCTCTTTCGGCTGGGCGGTGTAATAAACCGGGATATTGTGCTGTTTGCAGTAGTCGCGCAGCGCAGCAATATTCGCGATCACCTGCTCCATCATCGGGCAGTTCTCGCCCCAGAAGCTGACAAAATAGTCCTGCATATCATGGATTAACAACGCGGCACGTTGCGGTTCAAAGGCCCAGTCAACTTTATTCTGCGGAATATCGTGAGACTCCGGCAGTGCGTAAGCCTGTAATTTTGGAATAGCCATCGTGTTCTCTCCTTCAGGCTGATGCGCGTGACGCCAGCCACTGACGTAATTGTTTTTTATCGACTTTCCCGACCGCCGTCAGCGGAAGTGAATCCACACACTCCACGCGATCCGGTAATTTAAATTCGGCAATACCCTGTTCACGCAGGAAACGACGCACCTGCACCGCGCGCAGCGGCTCTTTTACCACCAGATAAGCGCAGCTTTTTTCGCCCATCAGCTCATCTTCCATGCTCACCAGTGCGGCGTAGATCACCGCCGGGTGGCGCAGCAGCAGGTTTTCGATCTCTTCGGCAGCGATCTTCTCGCCGCCACGGTTAATCTGATCTTTCTCGCGCCCCTGCACGGTGATGTAACCCTCTGGATCAATAGAGATCAGATCGCCGGAACAGTAAAAACCGTTGGCATCAAAGGCGCTGGCATTGTGCTGTGGACTTTTGTAATAGCCGCGGAAGGTGTACGGCCCGCGCGTCATCAGGCGTCCGACTTCCCCTTGCGGCAGTGGATTTCCTTCGGCATCGGCAACCCATACTTCGTCATCCGGACACATTGGGTAACCCTGGGTATGGATAATTTTCTCCGCGCTATCATCAAGTCGGGTGTAGTTCACCAGCCCTTCCGCCATGCCAAACACCTGCTGCAACTGACAGCCAATCTCAGCGGGAATACGCGCCGCAAGGGTGGCAGAAAGACGTGCGCCGCCGACCTGTAACAGTTTCAGCGAGGCAAGCTGCGCCCGGCTTTCGCCTTCGATCAGCGCCTGCAACCACAGGCTGACTGCGGGTGGCACCAGCGCGGTAACGTTAACCTGATGTTTTTCAATCAATGGGAAACAGAGCGTGGCGCTGGGATCGGCCGCCAGAACAACCGTTCCTCCGGCAAGAAAGACGCCCAGCGATCCTGGCGAACTCATGGCGTAGTTATGAGCCGCCGGGATCGCGCACAGGTAGCGTGTCTGTTGTGTGAACTGACAAATCTCGACGCTACGACGCACGCTGTAGTAGTAGTCGTTATGAGTGCGCGGGATCAGTTTCGGTGTGCCGGTGGTGCCACCGGAAAGCTGGAAATAGGCCACTTCATCAGCAGGTGATGGCGTGGCAGTAAAATCCTCAGCCGGATGGTTAATCGCATCCTGCAAGTTATGCTCACCGCTGTCGTTGAGCAGTTGCACCACGCGAATGGAGGAATGTTCTGTGACGAAAGTATTGAGGAAATCATCCCCGCTAAACAGCGCATGTTGGCGATCGGCAATCAGCAATGCGGGTTCAATCTGGCTGGCATAGGCGTTCAGTTCACTACGCTGATGGCTGAACAACGCCAGCACCGGCGCAACGCCCAGTTTCAGCAGCGCGAAAAAAGGTAATATACAATTCAGCGACGTTACCCAGTTGTACCAGCGCGGTTTCACCAGGTTTAATGCCCTGACGGCGTAAACTACACGCGAGGTTATCCGCCGCCTGATTCAGCTCCCGATAACTCAACTGTCGCTCGCCGTCGATAACCGCGATGCTGTCACTCGCAGCATGTCGCGTCAGAATGTCGGTCAGCGGCAAATCCTGCCAGTAGCCTTTTTCCCGATAGCGACGGGCAAACTCTTCCGGCCAGCGGGTGAATGGAATGCTCATCCTCGCTCCTTAATGCAATCCAAAAACGTTCAACATGGTAGAAAGTTTGACGCCTGTTTCGCGCCACTCACCCAACGGTGACGACGCAGGCACAATCCCCGCTCCGGCAAACAGACGCACCTGATTTTCCCGCAGCTTCGCGCAGCGGATGGTCACCACCCATTCGCCGTTACCTTCGCTGTCACACCAACCCACAATGCCGCCAAACAGTTCGCGGTCGAACGGTTCCAGTTCAGCAATAACCTGGGTCGCGGCCTGATGCGGGAAACCGCTCAGCGCGGGGGTCGGATGCAGCAGACAGGCCAGAGTCAGTGCGTTTTCTTGCGAATTCGCTTTACCTTCAAAGGGAGTTGCGAGATGCCACAGCGTCGGCGTGGTGATCAGCTGTGGAGAAGAAGGAACGTGTAACTCACTACTGCGTTCGCGCAGTACCTCTTTCATCGCCTGAGTCACCAGTTCATGTTCATGGCGATCTTTTTCTGACGCCAGCAGACGATTACCTGCTTCGCGATCGAGCACTTCATCCGGCTGACGACGCGCGGAACCGGCTAACGGAATGGAGCTAAAACGCTCGCCGTCTTTACGTAGCAGCAGTTCCGGGCTGGCCCCCAGCAGGACGCCACCATCAGCCAGCGGAACATGGAAGTTGTAACTAACCGGGTTTTGCGCAATCAACCGTTCCAGCAATACGCCACTATCAATGGCGGCGTCAGTGGTGATATCAATCAACCGTGACAACACCACTTTGTCGACCTGCGGCGTGGCGGTAAGTGCGGCGGCGCGGGCAACCATCTGTTCAAACGTGGTTTGCTCCGGAATTGCCTGGCGTTCCACCACATTCAGCGACTGGCTGCGGGTGAAACGGCGTGCGGAAGCTTGTTTTTCCTGACGGGAGAACGACTGCCAGGATTCAGGAATATACAGCGACGAAGGCTGACGTGGATCGAAGGGAATCGCCCCGACCATCACCGGATTTTTGATGCCCTGCGCTTTGGCATCGGCAAACAGCGCGGCGAGTTTTTGCTGGAAGGGACTGTCGGGCGAATCCCCGTTCACAGCCGGTTCATCGAAGCGGGCGAAACATCCTGACGTCGTAAAACTGCGGTACGGCGACATAAAGAAAAAGCGATTGGGCGCAAGTGTTGCCATGGTCTGCTGTACTTCCTCAGCCAGTGACGTATCCATATCATCCTCCACAAAATGATAAAGGCTTTAATAATGATTATCATTTATATTTTCGGTCGCTAACCTAAAAGCAAACGCGCACTATGTCAACTCTTGAGGTAACGCAATCTGCAACTCGGGGTTGCATCTGGTTGTGGTTACAATGAAAATGAGAAGCATTATTGATGGATTCGCATAAGCGCAATGTGATGTCCTGCGCCGTTCTGCCCCCTCTCCCTTCCAGGGTGAGGGCTGGGGTGAGGGTTAATGTTCGCACCAGTGCTGGCTGTTCCCCTCACCCTAACCCTCTCCCCAAAGGGGCGAGGGGACGGATTGTGCGCTTTGTCGAATTTGTCATTACGCCCTTAACCTTATTAATAACAGGAAGCTGATTTGTGAGACTCGCCCCGCTCTACCGCAACGCCCTTCTATTAACAGGACTTTTGCTTTCAGGAATAGCCGCAGTTCAGGCCGCTGACTGGCCGCGTCAGATTACTGACAGCCGTGGCACACATACACTGGAAAGCCAGCCGCAGCGTATTGTTTCCACCAGCGTCACCCTGACCGGCTCACTGCTGGCGATTGATGCTCCGGTGATCGCCAGCGGCGCGACCACGCCGAATAACCGCGTCGCGGATGACCAGGGCTTTTTACGCCAGTGGAGCAAGGTGGCGAAAGAACGCAAACTGCAACGGCTCTATATCGGCGAACCGAGCGCCGAAGCCGTTGCCGCGCAAATGCCGGATCTGATTTTAATTAGCGCAACCGGCGGGGATTCGGCGCTGGCACTGTATGATCAGCTTTCCACCATCGCCCCGACATTAATCATCAATTACGACGACAAAAGCTGGCAGTCGCTGTTAACGCAACTTGGCGAAATTACCGGGCATGAGAAACAAGCGGCAGAGCGGATTGCGCAGTTTGATAAGCAACTGGCGGCGGCGAAAGAGCAAATCAAATTACCGCCGCAGCCGGTCACTGCCATTGTCTATACTGCCGCTGCACACAGTGCCAATCTCTGGACGCCAGAATCAGCACAAGGGCAGATGCTGGAACAACTCGGCTTTACGCTGGCGAAGTTACCCGCAGGGTTAAATGCCAGCCAAAGTCAGGGTAAACGCCATGACATCATTCAGCTTGGTGGGGAAAATCTGGCTGCAGGGTTAAATGGCGAGTCACTATTCCTGTTCGCCGGTGATCAGAAAGATGCCGATGCTATTTATGCTAATCCGCTGCTCGCGCACCTGCCTGCAGTACAAAACAAGCAGGTTTATGCGCTGGGAACCGAGACGTTCCGTCTGGATTACTACAGCGCCATGCAAGTGCTGGATAGGCTTAAGGCGCTGTTTTAAGCATTAACTGTCGGACGCTGTCACCTGCGGCGGCGTCTGGCGAAAATGTCGCAACTCCACCAGCACCAGCAATAACAACACGCCGATAATCAACAAACCAAAACCGCTCGCGCTTGCGGAAGCAACCGGTGTCATCATCGCGCCCAAACCACCCAGCAGCGCCGCGCCTATGGCATCGCCCGTCACGTTCTGCGCCGTCCACAAACCGTTAATCCGCCCCTAACATCGCTTCCGGGGTTTGCGTTTGCAGCATTGTGTATTGCAGCAACGAGCTGACCGCACTCAACCAGCCGAACAGCGCCAGACAAACCACGCCTAAAATCCACATCGGCATCAGGCCAAACAGACCAATGGCGAGGAACGATCCCAGCGTGGAGAGCAGCATCAATAACCCTGGTCGCGCACTATGTGCCAGCTTCCCGCTGGTTAACGCACCAATAGCCGCGCCGAGCGGGATCGCCGCGTAGAGAAAACCAATCTGTGCCGCTGACATCTGCCAGTTGTCAGCCAGCGCCGGATACAGTACCCGCACCGCGCTCGCCATCGTCAATAAACCACCCAGCAGCGCAATCCCGCCCACCAGCGGGCTGGCAAGCAGAAAACGAAATCCTGCCAGTAATGATTTCAACGGATGCTCACGCGGCTGCGGTGGCGGTGGCAACGCCGGAAGGCTTAACAACGGTAGCAAGGTAATAAACGTGCCCGCCGCCGCCAGCCCGTAGTTCCAGGCTACGCCACCGGTCGCCAGCAATAAACCGCCAATCATGGGCGAAATCACCGACCCCAGACGCACGGTCAACATGGTGATCGCCCCGGCCTGCATTAAGTTTTCACGCCCTACCAGTGCTGGTGTCGCCGCCAATAGCGCCGTAACGCCAAGCGATGCGAAAAAACCATCCCATAAACCAAGTAAATAGATTGCCAGCAATGACGGCTCCGGCAGCAGTGCATTAAGGCACAGTCCAATGAAGCCAATGCCACAGGTGCCGCGCGCCAGCAAAATCACTTTTTTGCGCTCATAGCGATCCGCCAGCACACCGCCGACCATCAGGCCAACAAACATCGCGCCGCCGGTCAGCGTCACCGAAAGCCCCACCTGCCAGGTGGAATGTGTCATCATCTGGATCTGCACCGGCACCGCGACGCCGAGCAAACCCAGAGACACAATTGAGATGAAACGAGCGAGGAATACTGCGCGAAACGCCGGGTGCGTTTTCAACAGGCTGAGGTTAAGCAGCCAGGATTGTTTATTCATTACAATGCCTTGCCATCAAATATTTTAAATACCTATTCTTAGGCTGCACATGCTAACATATCCAAATAAGATCGATAACGATAATTAATTTCATTATCATGGAAGTTCGTATGTCTGGTTCTGTTGCCGTGACACGCGCCATTGCCGTGCCCGGATTGCTGTTATTACTGATTATCGCGACGGCATTAAGCCTGCTCATTGGGGCAAAATCACTCCCCGCTTCCGTAGTGCTGGAGGCCTTCTCCGGCACCTGCCAGAGCGCCGACTGCACCATCGTGCTCGACGCGCGGCTGCCGCGTACCCTTGCCGGTTTACTGGCAGGCGGCGCGCTTGGCCTTGCCGGGGCGTTAATGCAAACCCTCACCCGAAACCCACTTGCCGACCCCGGCTTGCTTGGCGTGAACGCCGGAGCCAGCTTTGCCATTGTGCTGGGTGCGGCGCTGTTTGGTTACTCTTCCGCGCAGGAACAACTGGCGATGGCCTTCGCCGGGGCGCTGGTGGCCTCATTGATTGTTGCCTTTACCGGCAGTCAGGGCGGCGGGCAGTTAAGTCCGGTGCGTTTAACCCTGGCGGGCGTGGCGCTGGCGGCGGTGCTGGAAGGACTGACCAGCGGCATCGCCCTGCTTAATCCTGACGTCTACGATCAGTTGCGTTTCTGGCAAGCCGGTTCGCTGGATATTCGCAATCTACATACCTTAAAAGTGGTGCTGATCCCGGTGCTGATCGCCGGAGCAACTGCGCTATTACTGAGTCGCGCGCTGAACAGTTTGAGCCTCGGCAGCGACACCGCGACGGCGCTGGGCAGTCGCGTGGCGCGCACACAGTTGATTGGTCTGCTGGCGATTACCGTGCTTTGTGGTAGTGCGACGGCAATAGTTGGCCCGATTGCCTTTATTGGCCTGATGATGCCGCATATGGCGCGTTGGCTGGTGGGTGCCGATCATCGCTGGTCGCTGCCCGTCACGCTACTTGCTACCCCTGCCCTGCTGCTGTTTGCCGATATCATCGGGCGGGTGATTGTGCCCGGCGAACTGCGCGTTTCTGTGGTCAGTGCGTTTATTGGTGCACCGGTGCTGATCTTCCTCGTGCGACGTAAAACGCGAGGTGGTGCATGATTTACGTCTCTCGCCGATTACTCATCACCTGTTTGCTGCTGGTTTCCGCCTGTGTGGTTGCAGGTATCTGGGGATTACGCAGCGGTGCCGTCACGCTGGAAACCTCGCAGGTATTCGCCGCGCTGATGGGCGATGCGCCGCGCAGTATGACGATGGTGGTCACCGAATGGCGTTTACCACGCGTGCTGATGGCGCTGTTGATTGGCGCAGCACTGGGCGTCAGTGGCGCGATTTTTCAGTCGCTGATGCGTAACCCGCTCGGCAGCCCTGACGTAATGGGCTTTAACACCGGGGCGTGGAGCGGCGTGCTGGTGGCGATGGTGCTGTTTGGTCAGGACCTGACGGCTATCGCGCTGTCAGCAATGGTGGGCGGCATTGTCACTTCGCTGCTGGTCTGGCTGCTCGCCTGGCGCAACGGCATCGACACCTTTCGGTTGATTATTATCGGTATCGGCGTTCGCGCCATGCTGGTGGCCTTTAATACCTGGCTGTTGCTGAAAGCGTCTTTAGAAACGGCGCTAACAGCAGGTTTGTGGAATGCCGGATCGCTCAACGGCCTGACGTGGGCAAAAACCTCGCCTTCCGCACCCATCATTATATTGATGCTCATTGCCGCCGCCTTACTGGTACGCCGGATGCGCTTGCTGGAAATGGGCGATGATACCGCGTGTGCGCTGGGCGTCAGCGTCGAACGTTCGCGTCTGTTAATGATGCTGGTTGCAGTGGTGCTTACCGCTGCGGCAACAGCGCTTGCCGGGCCGATTTCCTTTATTGCTTTAGTCGCACCGCACATTGCCCGACGCATTAGCGGCACCGCTCGCTGGGGGCTAACCCAGGCGGCGCTATGCGGGGCGCTGTTACTGCTGGCGGCCGATCTCTGCGCCCAACAACTGTTTATGCCGTATCAACTTCCGGTTGGCGTCGTTACCGTCAGCCTCGGCGGTATTTACCTTATCGTCTTGTTAATTCAGGAGTCTCGCAAAAAATGACCGAATCAGTAGCCCGTTTGCGCGGCGAACAGTTAACCCTGGGATATGGCAAATATACCGTTGCGGAAAATCTGACTGTAGAAATACCTGATGGTCACTTCACGGCAATTATCGGGCCAAATGGCTGCGGTAAATCCACGTTACTGCGTACCTTAAGCCGCCTGATGACGCCTGCTCATGGGCATGTCTGGCTGGATGGCGAGCACATTCAACATTACGCCAGTAAAGAGGTTGCACGCCGGATTGGTCTGTTGGCGCAAAATGCTACCACGCCGGGCGATATCACCGTGCAGGAGCTGGTGGCGCGTGGACGTTATCCGCATCAACCGCTGTTTACCCGCTGGCGCAAAGAGGATGAAGAAGCGGTAACGAAAGCAATGCAGGCCACGGGAATAACTCATCTGGCAGATCAAAGCGTGGATACCCTTTCTGGCGGACAACGCCAGCGAGCGTGGATCGCGATGGTGCTGGCCCAGGAAACGGCAATTATGCTGCTCGACGAACCCACGACCTGGCTGGATATCAGTCATCAGATTGATTTGCTGGAGTTGTTAAGCGAACTGAACCGCGAAAAAGGCTATACCCTGGCGGCGGTGCTGCACGATCTTAATCAGGCCTGTCGTTACGCCAGCCATTTGATTGCATTGCGGGAAGGGAAAATTGTTGCTCAGGGAGCGCCGAAGGAGATTGTCACTGCTGAACTGATTGAGCGCATTTATGGTCTGCGCTGCATGATCATTGACGATCCAGTTGCCGGAACGCCGCTTGTGGTGCCGCTCGGACGAACGGCACCTTCAACCGCAAATAGTTAAACTAAGTGGTCTGCCATCATGGCATCCTGTTTTCTGGATGCCATCGCATAGCGCAACAGCACGCCACCACAAGCCACCATCCCGCCGATCAACGCGGAAAGGATCACAATAATCGCCTTACCCGGACCGTCTTTTTTCACTGGCAATGACGGGCTTAACTGATATTTAAACGGCGTAAAATTCACATCGTTGACATGTGCTTTTGTTAATTGCTCGACAAGATACTGCCGATTACGTAATTCACCGTTCAGTTCCGCAACGTCAGTGACCGCTTTTTCTATTTCCAGTTTGCGTTCAATACCGTCTGCACCGAGAGAAATAGAAAAATCGGGGTCATCTTTAACGGCCTGACCATTACTGTAAACGGGCTTTTTAATTCCTGCCGCGTTGGCAATGTCGAGTGAATAATTGAGGCGCTGAATGTTTGCATCAAGTTGATTTTTCGTTTTAATGCGATCCTGAGCCAGTTTTTCTTTTTCAAACTGGGTTTTGATCTCCAGTTTATTACGGACGTTTTCTAGCGACTCTTTCACCACCAACGTAGAGATATAATCGATATACCCGCTCAAAACGGTCTGCGCCTCTTCACTGGTTGGCGCGGTAAAACTTAGCGTCCAGGAGGTATACAGTGACGGTTCATCTTTTTTCTTACTGGCATTGTCATCAACCGCTTTCATTTTTTCGCTCAATGCGACAATTGCGCGATGCAAATCCAGTTCGTCGATTTTCGCCTCTTTTAATTGGTCCATCACATAAGGTGATGAACGCAGGTACTCTTCCAGCAAGCTAACCGACTGAAACTTCTTGATAAACAGGTTAAATGCTTCTGTACGATCAATTTTGATATCCAGATCCAGCACACGAAGCTTAGTGAATGATTTCTCCAACTCTTGCCACTGAACAGGTTCTGGAGGCGTGACAACCGCCGCGCTGGTCCATTTTTGCGGCAGGATGAAAGAGATCAGCAAGCCTGCGCAGGCAAACGCAAAAACGACCGCCATGACCGTTTTTTTGGCCCGCCATAAAACTGAGATTAGATTAAGTAAATCAATTTCATTATTACTGGGCGACGCCAGAGGATAATCGGGAAAATGAGCGTCACTTCCCTGTTTAATATTCAGTGATGACATGGGGTATAACCTGAAAATGAGTCCAATAGGGGGAAATCTCCACGGCGCTCACTTTACCAGTTGGTGATAATTATCCGAAGCTGAAGTTTGTAAATTCCTTCCACTGAATGCAACATTCACTCTATTTAAGAGAAATATTCATCAAACCTATAAATCAAACAAATAAAAAACCCATAATTATTTTCTGTAATTATGGGTTTATAAATAATATTAATTTACCTGTTTAGCGTTGCGCGAATAATCGGCCCAATTTTTTCAAACGTCCCTGGAGAGATAATATCCACATGCGCACAATCCTGACGATAGATATCCAGCTCCGCTATCCACGGCGACCAGGCGCGTTCGGGACTCATACCTTCCTGAAGTGTGCGTTCAGCAACAAACAGCGTCGCTTTACCGTCAAACGGTACGCTATGAGCAGTCGTCAGCAGGCGCACAGCATCAGCGTAGTTGCCTTCAATGGTGGTAAACAACTCCGTTGAAGTACTTCCCTGCTGTGCTGCCAGGAAGGCCTCGCGTTCGCGGTTAATCTCCGCCAGCACTTCCGGGTCCAGACCATTAGCTTCTTTTTCCTGCCAGTTTTGCGTTTCTGGCGGCCAGGTATCCAGCAAGCCAAGAAATGCCACCTGTTCGCCACGGGCACGCAGTCGCGCCGCAATACCCTGCGCCAGCGTACCGCCAAGGGAATACCCCAGCAGGTAATAAGGGCCATGCGGTTGTTGTTCAAGTAACGTTGCCAGATGCGCTTCGCAGACTTCATCCAGGTTTGCCGCCGTCTGCATGGGGCCATTGGGGCGCGGTGACTGAATGCCGATAATCGACCATTGTGGATCGAGATAACGCGAGAGCACGCTGAACTGCCAGGCAAAACCGGACGCAGGATGGAAACAAAACAGCGTCGGGCCATTACCTTCACGCAACGGCAGAATGGTTTCGAATCCCATACGCCGGGTGCTGTCTTCTTCAGCATCAATAATCGTTGCCAGTTTGGCGACAGTTGACGCGACCATCACTTGCCCCGGCGTCACCTGGCGGGCAACCTGCCGACTTAACTGCGCTGCCAGTTTCATTGCCAGTAGCGAATGACCGCCAAGCGCGAAGAAATCAGCATCGGCATCCTGCACGTCACACCCCAGCAACGACGAGAATGCCGCGGCGATAATCGTTTCACTGCCCGCTTTCGGCGCACGCCCTGGCGCTTGTGCCTTCAGTTCAGGCAACGGTAAGGCTTTGCGATCCAGCTTGCCGTTGGCGCTAAGTGGTAACTGTGGAAGTTGCAGCAGAACCACCGGTACCATATGTGGTGGCAATGTTTCACGAAGCTGCGCCTGCAATGCGCTGGTATCCAACGGCAGGCCCGATTGCGACACCAGATAGCCCACCAATTGACGCGCATCACCACCGGTGGCAGCCGCCTGGTTAATCACACAGGCGTGGGTAACGGCTTGTTCGACATCCGGCAGCGCCTGCATCACGCGATCGATTTCGCCCAGTTCGATACGCTGCCCGCGAATTTTTAGCTGATCATCACTGCGCCCGAGGTACTCCACCGCGCCGTTATCCAGCCAGCGGGCAACGTCTCCGGTACGGTACATCCGTTCACCTGGGGCAAAAGGATCGGCAATAAAGCGGCTGGCGGTCAGATCGGGGCGTCCGAGATAGCCCTGCGCCAGTTGAATGCCAGTGAGATAGAGATCACCCGCCACACCCGGCGGCACCGGATGCATCATCGCATCAAGAATACGCAGACCCGTATTCCATACCGGATAACCAATCGGCACACTGCTGCCGCGCACCTGTGCCAGTTCCTCGCCAAAAGCCGGATACCAGCTGACATCTACCGCCGCTTCCGTCGGGCCATATAGATTATGCAACGGCGCGCCAGTTAACTGTTGCCATTCGCGGCATAAATCAGCCGGTAAGGCCTCACCACTACAGAAAACCTGTTTCAACGTCGCGCAACTCTGGCGAGCGGTTTGCGGCGTCAGCGAGGCAACAAATGCCGCCAGCATCGACGGCACAAAGTGCGTGGTCGTTACGCCATATTCGGCAAAGAATTGCTGCATAGCGAGCGGGTCGCGGTGCGCTTCCGGTTCAGCCATCACCAGTTTTGCCCCTGCGATAAACGGCCAGAAAAACTCCCACACCGAGACATCAAAACTGCACGGCGTTTTTTGGGCAACGACATCTTCGCCTGTAAGCGGATAATGATTTTGCATCCAAAGCAGGCGGTTGACGATAGCCGTCTGCCCGACCATTACCCCTTTCGGCCTGCCGGTGGAGCCAGAGGTAAAGATGATATAAGCCGTGTGATGCGGTTGTGAAAGTTGCAGCGGCGCACTGCCCTGCGGTGTAAGCGGGGCGTTATAGCAAAGGCTTGTTAAATTGGGAACATCGCTAAAGCGCGGCAGTTGATCGTCGGTGGTAATTAACAGCGACGGACGCGCATCTTCCAGCATCATTTTCAGGCGATCGTCCGGATAGCCGGTATCCAGCGGTAGCCAGGCCGCTCCAGCTTCAACTATCGCATGGAGTGCCAGGGTCAAAAAGACCGAGCGCGGTAGTGCCACCGCCACGCTGTCCCCTGGTTTAACGCCGCGCTCACGCAGCAGATTCGCCAGCGCCACCACCTGCTCGCGCATTTCCCGATAGCTGAACAGGTAACGCGCATCTGCCAGCGCCGGAGCATCCGGTGTTTTTGCCGCTTGTTCTGCCACCAGCGCGCTAAGCGTGGTTTCTGGAATCTCAACCTGAGTGGCGTTGAGCTGCGCCAGCTGCGCATACTCACCTGGCAGCATAATATCGACATCGCCGCACAACAGCGCCGGATCCGCGGCGAACTGGGCAATCAGCATTTTCAGGCGTTCAGCATGCTGGATTAACGTTGGCTCATCGTAACGCTGTTTATTGGCGAGGATCTCAATACTCAAATCACCGTGTACATCCGGGAACAGGGCCAGTTCAAGGTCATTAACCGGACCGGTTGCCAGGGTATGGGTTTGCGCCTGAACATCAGGAATATCCAGTTGGTAATCAAATACCTTGATATTGAGTACCGGACCAAACAGCGGTTCATCACCTGCCGCTCGCCCGCTGTCACGGACAATTTGTTCGGCATCGTAACGTTGATGACGACGCATTTTTTTCAGTTGTGCTGCCAGTCGGGTTGCCAGTTCCGGCAGCGTTTCTTGCGCCGCAATGTGAATACCCAACGGCAAAACGTTGAGCACGGGTCCGGTAGCCGTCAGCGCCGCCGAGCCCAGTCGACGCATAAAGATAAATCCGGCGGCGTAGTCCATACGATTGCACAATCGCCCCAGCCACAAGGCTGCCAGCGCAAGGGCTAAATCGGTACGCTGCACACCTGAAAGTTGCGTAGCCAGCTGGCGGAATTCCCCGTCGGTAAATTCCAGTTTCAGGCGCAGAATATCTGCCGAGGCGCTGCGCCCCGGTAAAGGTGCCGGAGAAAGTGACGCGGGCGGCGGCAGTTGACGACGCTGTTCTGCCCAGAATGCCGCATCACGCTGCCAGGCTTCGCTTTCGCGGTATTGCTGGTACTCTTCCACTACATCAGCGAAAGGCGTAAATGGCGAAGCAGGCGTTGGTTCGCCACGCAGCCATGTGCAGTAAATATTGGCGATCTGGCGGGTAATGGCCGGGAAACTAAAGCCATCGACCAGCAAATGGTGATAACGCTGATACCAGTACCAGCGGTTATCCGCCACCTGTATCAGCTGATGAAAGACCAGTGGTTTACCGCTATCGACGCGCAGATCTTGTTGCAAATCCGCCTGCATTAATGCCTGCGCAGTACCGTGCGGATCAATGTTGGTTCGTAGGTCGATAATTTCTGGCAGTTCGAACGTCAGCGCATCATCGACCCACTGCCAGACTTCGCCGTTATCTTCCGTAAAACGCATCCGCAGCGTATCTGCTTGCGCTAGTCCGGCAACCACCGCGCGGGCCAGTAATGGCGAATCAACCTCTCCGGTTAACTCAACGTAATGCGCCACGCTCCAGGCGGAGGGTAATTCTGACAGTTTTTCTGCCATCCAGATGCCGGGCTGTGCGGCGACCAAAGGTAAATGCTGGCTCATTGTGCCTCCTGCAACTGGGTAAAATTCGTCGGTGTCAGAGTACGCCAGTGGGCTTCCAGCCACTGCTGGCAGGACGCCTGTGACTGCGGCTGACACACAATGTCCCAGCCTGCCGGTAAGACGCATTGTTGCGGCCACAGACTGAATTGCCCCTGCGCATTGCGCAATATGTAAAACGCTCCCTGCGGATCATCGAAGGGATTACTGAATGCCATATTCAACTCCTGTCATGGAAAAGTGGTTGCCAGAGGTCGATTAGCCCCTGCATCAAGCCACCGCGCCAACAAAGCGCATCATGTCCGCCGTCAACCTGACGCCAGAAAATGGATTCTTTTATGGGGTGTAATTGCGCATACAGCGCCTGATTGGCCCGCATGATCATCGGCTCGCGAATACCCGCTTCCAGCACAATGCGCAGACCTTCGGCGCTAACTTCACCAGCTTTTAGCTTTTCAAGTAACACGCCCTCTTGCTGCCCGCCCCGATGCGGCCACCAGTACGATCCTGACTGGCTTAATACACAGCCAAAGCGTTCAGGCCAGTGCAGTCCGGCATACAGCGCGGAAAGCCCACCAAAACTCTGCCCGGCAACCACGGTGCGATCGGCACGATCGCTAAAAGGGGCAATAGCTTTCACCAGGGGTAATAACTCTTGCTGTACTGCGAGCCAGAAATCCGCATTACACGGCAGTTCGTGGGCGCGGTGCGTGGTGTCGATAGCGTCGATCAACACATACACGGCGGGAGGAAGTTGCTGACGATGGGTCAGCGAAGTCAGCACTGGCCAGACGGGCATACTTTGCGCCCAAAATTCGCCATCGAGCAAAACTGCCAGCGGGCGTTCTTCTGCTGTTGCATCGCCGGTGGTAAAAATCCATACACGCCGTGACTTTTTCAACCGTTCACTTTTCCAGATAATTTCTTTGGCAGGTATTTCTGGCGCTTGCGGACAATCCCATCCCGGTTGCAGAGGCGCTTGCGGCATTTCGAGTGCAGAAACAGCGTGCCCTCGCCCGCCTTTCCAGCTTTGTAGGTTCAGCGGATCGGCTATCGCCTGGGGTAATAGTTTTCGCCAGCCTTCGCGCAATTCGAGGCGATCGGGGGATGGTACAGAAAAAATGTCATCGCGTTCGGTGGGAATAAAGCAGTAGCTGCCGCGCCAGTTGGCATTGAGTTGTGTCGTCCACTGCCAGACGTTAGTGCCTGCAATTCGCTGCATCGACTGGGGCTGGCTGTTCTGATGGTGATCGGTCACACCAGTGATGTAGACCCATACGCGCTTTATCGTCGAGTATTCTTCAGAACCTTGGGGATCACGCCACCAGAAAGTGACCTCAAACATTTCGTCATTCAGACGCTGCCATTCCGGGCCATGTTTCGACTGCCACCAGCTCTCACTTCCTACTTTTAACGCCGTCACACCATAACCCCATGTTTACTGTGCAATTTTTCATTGATTGCAGAAATATATTGATAATATTATTGATAACTATTTGCATTTGCAATAGCGTAATGGCGCGCCGTGGGAAGCGCGGACATTAATTAACCAACTGCACTGCGTGTCTTTCAGGATCAAAGGTTTTCGCGGTAGCGGGATGCGTCGTGTTGATGACGACCATGCCCGACAGTTGCAATTCGTGGCAAAAATGCAGGAATAAAACAATGAACAAGAAGATTCATTCCCTGGCCTTGTTGGTCAATCTGGGGATTTATGGGGTAGCGCAGGCACAAGAGCCGACCGATACTCCTGTTTCACATGACGATACTATTGTCGTTACCGCCGCCGAGCAGAACTTACAGGCGCCTGGCGTTTCGACCATCACCGCAGATGAAATCCGCAAAAACCCGGTTGCCCGCGATGTGTCGAAGATCATCCGTACCATGCCAGGCGTTAACCTGACCGGTAACTCCACCAGTGGTCAGCGTGGGAATAACCGACAGATTGATATTCGCGGTATGGGTCCGGAAAACACGCTGATTTTGATTGACGGCAAGCCGGTAAGCAGCCGTAACTCGGTGCGTCAGGGCTGGCGTGGCGAGCGCGATACCCGTGGTGATACTTCCTGGGTGCCACCTGAAATGATTGAACGTATTGAAGTTCTGCGTGGTCCGGCAGCTGCGCGTTATGGCAACGGCGCGGCGGGCGGCGTGGTTAACATCATTACCAAAAAAGGCAGCGGCGAGTGGCACGGCTCCTGGGACGCATATTTCAATGCGCCAGAACATAAAGAGGAAGGTGCCACCAAACGCACTAACTTTAGCCTGACCGGTCCGCTGGGCGACGAATTCAGCTTCCGTTTGTATGGCAACCTCGACAAAACCCAGGCTGACGCGTGGGATATCAACCAGGGCCATCAGTCCGCGCGTGCCGGAACGTATGCCACGACGTTACCAGCCGGGCGCGAAGGGGTAATCAACAAAGATATTAATGGCGTGGTGCGCTGGGATTTCGCGCCATTGCAATCGCTGGAACTGGAAGCAGGTTACAGCCGCCAGGGTAACCTGTATGCGGGCGACACCCAGAATACCAACTCCGATTCCTATACCCGCTCGAAATATGGCGATGAAACCAACCGTCTGTATCGCCAGAACTACGCGCTGACCTGGAACGGTGGCTGGGATAACGGCGTGACCACCAGCAACTGGGTGCAGTACGAACACACCCGTAACTCGCGTATTCCGGAAGGTCTGGCGGGCGGTACCGAAGGGAAATTTAACGAAAAAGCGACACAGGATTTCGTCGATATCGATCTTGATGACGTGATGCTGCACAGCGAAGTTAACCTGCCGATTGATTTCCTCGTTAACCAGACGCTGACGCTGGGTACGGAGTGGAATCAGCAACGGATGAAGGACTTAAGTTCCAACACCCAGGCACTGACCGGAACGAATACCGGTGGCGCTATTGATGGCGTGAGTACCACCGACCGTAGCCCGTATTCAAAAGCAGAAATTTTCTCGCTGTTTGCCGAAAACAACATGGAGCTGACTGACAGCACCATCGTAACGCCGGGGCTGCGTTTCGATCATCACAGTATTGTCGGCAATAACTGGAGCCCGGCGCTGAACATATCGCAAGGTTTAGGCGATGACTTCACGCTGAAAATGGGCATCGCCCGTGCTTATAAAGCGCCGAGCCTGTACCAGACTAACCCGAACTACATTCTCTACAGTAAAGGTCAGGGTTGCTATGCCAGCGCGGGCGGCTGCTATCTGCAAGGTAACGATGACCTGAAAGCAGAAACCAGCATCAACAAAGAGATTGGTCTGGAGTTCAAACGCGACGGGTGGCTGGCGGGCGTCACCTGGTTCCGTAACGATTATCGCAATAAGATTGAAGCGGGCTATGTGGCTGTAGGGCAAAACGCAGTCGGCACCGATCTCTATCAGTGGGATAACGTGCCGAAAGCGGTGGTTGAAGGTCTGGAAGGATCGTTAAACGTACCGGTTAGCGAAACGGTGATGTGGACCAATAACATCACTTATATGCTGAAGAGTGAAAACAAAACCACGGGCGACCGTTTGTCGATCATCCCGGAGTATACGTTGAACTCAACGCTGAGCTGGCAGGCACGGGAAGATTTGTCGATGCAAACGACCTTCACCTGGTACGGCAAGCAGCAGCCGAAGAAGTACAACTATAAAGGTCAGCCAGCGGTTGGACCGGAAACCAAAGAAATTAGTCCTTACAGCATTGTTGGCCTGAGCGCGACCTGGGATGTGACGAAGAATGTCAGTCTGACCGGCGGCGTGGACAATCTGTTCGACAAACGTTTGTGGCGTGCGGGTAATGCCCAGACCACGGGCGATTTGGCAGGGGCCAACTATATCGCCGGTGCCGGGGCGTATACCTATAACGAGCCGGGACGTACGTGGTATATGAGCGTAAACACCCACTTCTGATGCTAACGTCAGATTGTTGACAAAGTGCGCGTCGTTCATGCCGGATGCGGCGTGAACGCCTTATCCGGCCTACAAAAATCTTGCCAATTCAATATATTGCAGGACCATGTAGGCCTGATAAGCGTAGCGCATCAGGCAGTTTTGCGTTTGTCATCAGTCTCGAATATGGTCGATATGAAAACTACGCATACCTCCCTCCCCTTTGCCGGACATACGCTGCATTTTGTTGAGTTCGATCCGGCGAATTTTTGTGAGCAGGATTTACTCTGGCTGCCGCACTACGCACAACTGCAACACGCTGGACGTAAACGTAAAACAGAGCATTTAGCCGGACGGATCGCTGCTGTTTATGCTTTGCGGGAATATGGCTATAAATGTGTGCCCGCAATCGGCGAGCTACGCCAACCTGTCTGGCCTGCGGAGGTATACGGCAGTATTAGCCACTGTGGGACTACGGCATTAGCCGTGGTATCTCGTCAACCGATTGGCATTGATATAGAAGAAATTTTTTCTGTACAAACCGCAAGAGAATTGACAGACAACATTATTACACCAGCGGAACACGAGCGACTCGCAGACTGCGGTTTAGCCTTTTCTCTGGCGCTGACACTGGCATTTTCCGCCAAAGAGAGCGCATTTAAGGCAAGTGAGATCCAAACTGATGCAGGTTTTCTGGACTATCAGATAATTAGCTGGAATAAACAGCAGGTCATCATTCATCGTGAGAATGAGATGTTTGCTGTGCACTGGCAGATAAAAGAAAAGATAGTCATAACGCTGTGCCAACACGATTAATTGACAACATCTGGTACGATTCGCCCGCAGCCATCACTGACCACGGGCGAAAGTGTAAAGCAGGTGCCTTACCATCCTGACCTGACAACCGGATATGCGGGGATTACTCCCATAAGCGCTAACTTAAGGGTTGAACCATCTGAAGAATGCGACGCCTCGGTGCCTCGTTAAGACGATGCCTCGCGTTCTTCAATTGCGTTTTGTAGGCTGTCAGGGATACTGTCCCACGAATGGCCACCTGTAAGCTCCAGATGACCATTTTTGTTATTCTCCACAACGAGTTAGTTCTTCTTTTCGGATCCGGCACTTCTGGGGGGGAAATCCAGCGATGGCTGGATTATGTCGTCAATTAAAAATGCGGCGAGTAGATTAGCAAATATCCACGCTTTCGCGAGTTCAGGTTCCTTTGCACGCAAAGCATCCAGGTGCAGCAAACTTTTGAGCCGCTTAAAAGCCAGTTCAATTTGCCATCGCAGACGGTAACAATCAGCCACTTGCTCTGCTGAATATTCATCTTCCGGTAATGATGTTAGCAATAGCACATGGCCCGCTGCTTCCAGCGTTTCCGCCTGAACTACTCGTCCTTTTCGACGATTCTCGCTGAGCAGTCGGGTTTTACTGATTAATGCTTTTCGGGAGGAAGTGATACGGCAATGAGACGTGCCGGAAAGGGAGCTCCGGCTTTTTTATTACCTGAATTGCCTATCATTACAGTGGTTTCACCGTTCTTACCGCAATCCAGCCCGCGCAGAAAACCCATCATGTCAAAGCGCATTCCTTCTGCAGTTAACCAGCGCAATCCTCGCCAGTGAACCCGGACGATATAATCAGCTTCTCCAAAAGCAAGTGAGCGGATACATTCGGGACGCGAACCGAATCCCCGGTCAGCAATGCGTATCTCGTCTGCCGTTTGCGCAAATCGGTCCAGCCGTTCAGCGTCTCTGCTGTCGGTTAGCTCAAAATCAGTGAACTGACAGGTATGAGGATCATATCCCATATGTAGTCGCCATTCAGCGCTGCCGCCCCCGGGCGCACTGATTGCTGTTCCATCGACAAGACGCAATCTCTTTCCGCTTGTACAACCCGTAACTGCGGCGCGTACAGCAAGTGTTTGTGCGGCAAGTATGCCAAACCAGTCGGCGGCATTCCGCAGCCGCTTCAGGAGAGCCACGTCAGATAATGTTGCAACGTCATGGAGCTGAGCCCATGCAGTGACTTCACGTAATGACATCCCCCCGGGGCCGTAAGCCAGCCCCAGACGTAGCAGAGTTGCAGCATCACGAATTTCGCGGCGGCGGGTTAGAGCCCCGGCATTACGTGCCGAAGTATCCAGTTCTTCGGGCTTACCAATATGGGCCAGAATTGCTGACCAGTTATCGTGAGAGTAATTCATCGGCACGTTAAATCATATCAGGCGTAATACCACAACCCTTAAGTTAGCGCTTATGGGATTACTCCCCGCACAACGGCTACTTCTTCGGTTCGTAAGCGAGAACAGCCTTAAACTCAATATTACGTTCCTTCACCGTAAACTCACACAGCGAGTCTCCGACCAGAAGCGTAAATCCCAGCACCGTTAAACACAGCACTATGACTGCCGCAAGGGCATATTTCGTCAGCATGTTTATATTGCCTCCATGCGAAGAAGGGACTACCATCCAAATTGTTCGGGTTTGGAGTGGCAGCCCCAGGGTTGATAGAAATATCTCCTGGGGCTTCATCTTTCCAGACCTCAGAGTAAACCTGAAACCGGAAAGCTTCAGGCACCCGCCGTTATCTTACCCTTCCTCAACAAAATAGCTGTTTATTTATACAGTGAGTCCTGTTTCGGACTTCTCACTCCTCATTTAATCAACTGAAGCTGAACCCGTTTTTTTCTGCATGACTCAATCGTCAAAATTCTTCGCCACCAGTCAGCACTGCCATAACTTGTCACATTGCAAAAGTAGCCAAATTGCTTCAGGCACCATCAGTTCACCATCACCAAAAAAAAGAAACATTCCAGAACTTCCGCATCTCGCCCAGCCGCTCCGACTTCTATACTGAATAGAAAACGCCAACATAAGAGAAACCTATGCCATTACCCGATTTTCATGTTTCTGAACCTTTTACCCTCGGTATTGAACTGGAAATGCAGGTGGTTAATCCGCCGGGCTATGACTTAAGCCAGGACTCTTCAATGCTGATTGACGCGGTTAAAAATAAGATCACGGCCGGAGAGGTAAAGCACGATATCACCGAAAGTATGCTGGAGCTGGCGACGGATGTTTGCCGTGATATCAACCAGGCTGCCGGGCAGTTTTCAGCGATGCAGAAAGTCGTATTGCAGGCAGCCACAGACCATCATCTGGAAATTTGCGGCGGTGGCACGCACCCGTTTCAGAAATGGCAGCGTCAGGAGGTATGCGATAACGAACGCTATCAACGCACGCTGGAAAACTTTGGTTATCTCATTCAGCAGGCGACCGTTTTTGGTCAGCATGTCCATGTTGGCTGCGCCAGTGGCGATGACGCCATTTATTTGCTGCACGGCTTGTCACGATTTGTGCCGCACTTTATCGCCCTTTCCGCCGCGTCGCCATATATGCAGGGAACGGATACGCGTTTTGCCTCCTCACGACCGAATATTTTTTCCGCCTTTCCTGATAATGGCCCGATGCCGTGGGTCAGTAACTGGCAACAATTTGAAGCCCTGTTTCGCTGTCTGAGTTACACCACGATGATCGACAGCATTAAAGATCTGCACTGGGATATTCGCCCCAGTCCTCATTTTGGCACGGTGGAGGTTCGGGTGATGGATACCCCGTTAACCCTTAGCCACGCAGTAAATATGGCGGGATTAATTCAGGCTACCGCCCACTGGTTACTGACGGAACGCCCGTTTAAACATCAGGAAAAAGATTACCTGCTGTATAAATTCAACCGTTTCCAGGCCTGTCGCTATGGGCTTGAAGGCGTCATCACCGATCCGCACACTGGAGATCGTCGACCGCTAACGGAAGATACCTTGCGATTGCTGGAAAAAATCGCCCCTTCCGCACATAAAATTGGTGCATCGAGCGCGATTGAGGCCCTGCATCGCCAGGTCGTCAGCGGTCTGAATGAAGCGCAGCTAATGCGCGATTTCGTCGCCGATGGCGGCTCGCTGATTGGGCTGGTGAAAAAGCATTGTGAGATCTGGGCCGGTGACTAAGCCGGGAATTGCCTTACAGAAGAATATCCCTGACAATGGTGTTTTAACTTACATTTAACAATGTTATGAAACACCCTTTAGAAACCTTGACCACCGCAGCAGGCATTTTGCTGATGGCTTTCCTCTCTTGCCTGCTGCTGCCCGCCCCCGCACTGGGGCTGGCGCTGGCACAAAAACTGGTGACCATGTTCCATCTGATGGATCTTAGTCAGCTTTACACTTTATTGTTTTGTCTGTGGTTTTTAGTGCTGGGCGCTATTGAGTATTTTGTTCTGCGCTTTATCTGGCGACGCTGGTTCTCGCTGGCGGATTAAACGTCGATTATCGCCGTACTTCGCGGCATACTTTGCTTATTCTCCTTCGCCTAAAGGAACGTTTATGGATAAGCAATCACTGCACGAAACGGCGAAACGCCTGGCCCTTGAGTTACCCTTTGTCGAGCTTTGCTGGCCTTTTGGCCCGGAGTTCGATGTTTTTAAAATTGGCGGCAAGATTTTTATGCTGTCGTCGGAGCTACGCGGCGTCCCCTTTATCAATCTGAAGTCCGATCCACAAAAATCCCTGTTAAATCAGCAAATATACCCAAGCATTAAGCCAGGGTATCACATGAATAAAAAGCACTGGATTTCAGTGTATCCCGGCGAAGAAATCTCCGAAGCGTTACTTCGCGATCTGATCAACGATTCGTGGAATCTGGTGGTTGATGGTCTGGCTAAACGCGATCAAAAAAGAGTGCGTCCAGGCTAAAGCGGAAATCTATAGCGCATTTTTCTCGCTTACCATTTCTCGTTGAACCTTGTAATCTGCTGGCACGCAAAATTACTTTCACATGGAGTCTTTATGGATATCATTTCTGTCGCCTTAAAGCGTCATTCCACTAAGGCATTTGATGCCAGCAAAAAACTTACCCCGGAACAGGCCGAGCAGATCAAAACGCTACTGCAATACAGCCCATCCAGCACCAACTCCCAGCCGTGGCATTTTATTGTTGCCAGCACGGAAGAAGGTAAAGCGCGTGTTGCCAAATCCGCTGCCGGTAATTACGTGTTCAACGAGCGTAAAATGCTTGATGCCTCGCACGTCGTGGTGTTCTGTGCAAAAACCGCGATGGACGATGTCTGGCTGAAGCTGGTTGTTGACCAGGAAGATGCCGATGGCCGCTTTGCCACGCCGGAAGCGAAAGCCGCGAACGATAAAGGTCGCAAGTTCTTCGCTGATATGCACCGTAAAGATCTGCATGATGATGCAGAGTGGATGGCAAAACAGGTTTATCTCAACGTCGGTAACTTCCTGCTCGGCGTGGCGGCTCTGGGTCTGGACGCGGTACCCATCGAAGGTTTTGACGCCGCCATCCTCGATGCAGAATTTGGTCTGAAAGAGAAAGGCTACACCAGTCTGGTGGTTGTTCCGGTAGGTCATCACAGCGTTGAAGATTTTAACGCTACGCTGCCGAAATCTCGTCTGCCGCAAAACATCACCTTAACCGAAGTGTAATTCTCTCTTGCCGGGCATCTGCCCGGCTATTTCCTCTCAGATTCTCCTGATTTGCATAACCCTGTTTCAGCCGTCATCATAGGCTGCTGTTGTATAAAGGAGACGTTATGCAGGATTTAATATCCCAGGTTGAAGATTTAGCGGGTATTGAGATCGATCACACCACCTCGATGGTGATGATTTTCGGTATTATTTTTCTGACCGCCGTCGTGGTGCATATTATTTTGCATTGGGTGGTACTGCGGACCTTCGAAAAACGTGCCATCGCCAGTTCACGGCTTTGGTTGCAAATCATTACCCAGAATAAACTCTTCCACCGTTTAGCTTTTACCCTGCAGGGGATTATCGTCAATATTCAGGCGGTATTCTGGCTGCAAAAAGGCACCGAAGCGGCAGATATTCTGACTACCTGCGCGCAGTTGTGGATCATGATGTATGCGCTGCTTTCAGTCTTCTCGTTGCTGGATGTTATTTTGAATCTGGCGCAGAAATTCCCGGCAGCATCTCAGTTACCGCTGAAAGGGATATTTCAGGGGATTAAACTGATCGGCGCGATTCTGGTCGGCATTTTGATGATCTCGCTGCTGATTGGTCAGTCGCCAGCGATTCTGATCAGCGGTCTTGGTGCAATGGCTGCCGTGCTGATGTTGGTATTTAAAGATCCGATTCTTGGTCTGGTGGCAGGTATTCAGCTTTCCGCGAACGATATGCTGAAACTGGGCGACTGGCTGGAGATGCCGAAATACGGCGCGGATGGCGCGGTGATCGATATTGGGTTAACCACCGTCAAAGTGCGTAACTGGGACAATACCATTACCACTATTCCCACCTGGTCTCTGGTTTCTGACTCCTTTAAAAACTGGAGCGGGATGTCAGCATCTGGCGGGCGACGTATTAAGCGCAGTATCAGTATTGATGTCACCAGTATTCGTTTTCTTGATGAAGACGAAATGCAACGTCTGAATAAAGCGCATTTGTTAAAGCCTTATTTAACCAGCCGCCATCAGGAAATTAATGAGTGGAATCGCCAGCAAGGTTCTACGGAGTCGGTATTAAATCTGCGCCGAATGACCAATATTGGAACCTTTCGTGCCTATCTGAACGAATATCTGCGTAACCATCCGCGGATTCGTAAAGATATGACCTTAATGGTACGCCAACTGGCTCCAGGTGATAACGGTTTACCGCTCGAGATCTACGCGTTTACTAACACCGTGGTGTGGCTGGAATATGAAAGCATTCAGGCTGATATATTCGATCACATATTTGCGATTGTCGAAGAGTTTGGTCTGCGACTTCATCAGTCGCCAACCGGCAATGATATTCGCTCTCTGGCGGGTGCATTTAAGCAGTAATTAAAAAAACCGCTCTCATCGAATGGATGAGAGCGGTTTCGGATGGTTGACATCGTTTTGTCGGATGTAGCGTGAATGCCTTATTTCCGACGCAGCGTTTTAAATGCCATAAACAGGAATACAATCCACACCGGCAGCAGGATCGCTGACAAGCGCATATCATCCATCGTGCACATCAGCAGCAAAATCATGCCGAGGAAGGCAATGCAGAGATAGTTGCCGAACGGATAGAGCAGCGCCTTAAACTGTGTTTCACGCCCCTGACGTCGCATCGCTGCACGAAAACGCAGATGCGCCAGACAGATCATAATCCAGTTCAACAGCAGCGTTGCTACCACCAGCGCCATCAGCAGACCAAACGCTTTTTGCGGCAGCAGATAGTTGATTAACACCACCAGCGAAGTGATCGCTCCGGAAAGCATCAGCGAGTTAATCGGCACACCGCGACGGCTGACGCGAGTCAAAAACTTCGGCGCATTACCCTGCACAGAAAGGCCAAACAGCATGCGGCTGTTAGAGTAAACCCCGCTGTTATACACTGACAGCGATGCTACCAGAATGACGAAGTTCAGCGCAGAAGCTACCACGTTGCTGTCGAGATTATGGAAAATCATCACAAACGGGCTACTGTTGGATTTCACTTCCACCCACGGATAGAGCGCCAGTAAAACCACCAGTGAACCGATGTAAAACAGCAGGATGCGATACACCACCTGATTTACCGCTTTTGGAATGCTTTTTTCCGGATCGCGCGCTTCAGCGGCAGTAATCCCAATCAGCTCCAGACCGCCGAAGGAGAACATAATTACCGCCAGCGACAAAATCAGCCCATTCCAGCCGGTGGCGAAGAAACCACCGTAGCGCCAGAGGTTGTCGATACTGGCTTTCTCGCCGCCGTGACCAGAAAACAGCAGCCACAGGCCAAAGCCGATCATACCGATGATTGCCAGCACTTTAATCAACGCAAACCAGAACTCGGTTTCGCCATATAAGCGCACGTTCACCAGGTTAACGGCGTTGATGATAATAAAGAAGGCGGCAGCCCAAATCCACGTTGGAACATCCGGGAACCAGTACTGCATATAGATGCCCGCAGCGGTCAGCTCTGCCATTCCCACCAGCACGAACATTACCCAGTAGTTCCAGCCAGAGAGGAAGCCCGCAAACGGTCCCCAGTATTTATAGGCAAAGTGGGCAAATGAACCGGATACCGGCTCCTCAACCACCATTTCGCCAAGCTGGCGCATAATCAGGAAAGCGATGATCCCGGCGACGCCGTAGCCCAGCAATACAGCCGGACCCGCCATCTGAATCGCCGGGCCAATGCCAAGAAACAGACCAGTACCAATTGCGCCACCCAACGCAATCAGTTGAATATGACGGTTATGTAATCCGCGATGAAGCGTCGGCTCTTGATTCGACGCAGTATCTTCCGATACGGTTGACGCGTTTTTCACGCCTTTCCCCTGTGTGTCTTTTTTGTTGAGGGGCACCTTTTAACATTTAGTGCCCATCGTCGCAAGACACAATCCACACGGTTAAACGGGGTATCCTGCTTTTATTTCCGTACCCGATGTCGGTGCAGCCACATCAGCTTATACGCCGCCGGGATAATAAACAGCGACAGCAAAGGTGCGGTGATCATGCCGCCAATCATCGGCGCGGCAATCCGGCTCATCACCTCTGAACCAGCCCCCGTTCCCCACAGAATCGGCAGCAGACCGGCGATAATCACCGCCACCGTCATCGCTTTCGGGCGCACGCGCAGGACCGCGCCGTGATATAACGCCTCATCCAGCTTCTGCTCGCTGAATGTTTGTGGATTATTCAACGACGGCACGGCCTCTATGGCGTGACGTAAATACATCAGCATCACCACGCCAAATTCGGCGGCGACCCCGGCGAGGGCGATAAAGCCAGTGCCCGTCGCCACGGAAAGATGAAAGCCCATCCACCACAGCAACCAGATGCCGCCCACCAGCGCAAACGGTACGCTGCTGATAATCAGCAACGCTTCGCCCACCCGACGGAACGCCAGATACAACAGCACGAAGATAATCATCAACGTCATCGGCACCATGAGTTTAAGCTTATGGTTGGCGCGCTCCAGTAGCTCGAACTGCCCGGAGAATGCCACGCTGGTGCCCGGTTTTAACTGCACTTTTTCAGCTATCGCTTTTTGCAAATCGTGAACCACCGACACCATGTCACGATCGCGGGCATCGATATAAATCCAGCTCGTCGGGCGCGCATTCTCGGTTTTCAGCATCGACGGTCCGGTAGAGACTTTAATGTCGGCCACGTCTGCCAGGGTGATTTGCTGCTTCATCGGCGTCAGGATCGGCAGCTGGCGCAGTGCCTGCGGACTATCGCGCCAGCTTTGCGGATAACGCAGATTAATTGGATAACGGGCAATCCCTTCCACCGTTTCGCCAACCATCGCCCCGCCCACCGCAGAAGTCACAAACAACTGCACATCCGCCACCGTCATACCGTAACGTGCGGCTTTTTCACGGTTAATCTCAACGTTGATATAGCGCCCACCTTCCAGCCGCTCGGCAAGCGCAGAAGCTACGCCTGGCACCGTTCGCGCTACTTCTTCAATTTGCTCAGCCATCGCGTCGATATCCGCCAGCACAGTGCCGGAAACTTTAATGCCGATGGGGCTTTTAATGCCGGTTGAGAGCATATCGATACGGTTACGAATTGGCGGCACCCACAGATTCGCCAGCCCCGGCAGCCGCACGGTGTTATCCAGTTCCTCAATGATTTTGTCCATCGTCATGCCTGGCCGCCACTGCTCCTGCGGCTTAAGCTGGATGGTCGTTTCTACCATCTCCAGCGGAGCAGAATCGGTGGCGGTTTCCGCTTTCCCGGTTTTGCCAAATACCCGCGCCACTTCAGGTACGCTCATAATTAGCTTGTCGGTTTTTTGCAGCATACTCGCCGCCTCTGCTGCGGAAATCCCCGGCAGCGTCGATGGCATATACAACAAGTCGCCTTCATTGATCTGCGGTAAAAATTCCCCGCCAACTTTATTGAGCGGCCAGAGAACCGTCAGCACCGAAAGCGCCGCCACCAGCAGCGTGGTTTTCGGCCAGTGCAGTACTTTCAGCAACAGCGGATGATAAACACGAATCAAAAAGCGATTGAGCGGGTTACTGCTTTCCGGCGGAATTTTGCCACGGATCCAGTAGCCCATCAGGATCGGGATCACTACGATCGCCAGCAGCGCCGCACCCGCCATCGCATACGTTTTGGTGAACGCCAACGGGCCAAACAGACGCCCTTCCTGCCCTTCCAGGGTGAAGATCGGGATAAACGACAACGTGATAATCAGCAGACTGATAAATAGCGCCGGCCCCACTTCAACAGACGCATCGGTGATCACCTGCCAGCGCGTTTTATTATCCAGCGTGGCGTCAGGATGCTGGTGCTGCCACTCTTCCAGCCGTTTATGCGCATTCTCGATCATGACGATAGCAGCATCGACCATCGCCCCGACGGCAATCGCAATGCCACCCAACGACATAATATTGGCATTCAGTCCCTGGAAGTGCATGACAATAAAAGCAATACACAACCCCAGCGGCAACGAAATAATCGCCACCAGCGCCGAGCGCACATGCCAGAGAAACAGCGCACAGACTACCGCCACCACAATAAACTCTTCCAGCAACTTGCCGCTGAGGTTGTCGATGGCGCGGTCAATGAGCTGGCTGCGATCGTATGTTGTAACTATCTCCACGCCTTCCGGCAGACTACTTTTCAGCGTTTCCAGTTTGTCCTTCACGGCGGCGATCACTTCTCGGGCTGTTTTTGCCGGATCGCAGGATCCCCCCACCCCGCCCGCCACTTCGCCTTCGCCGTTTAGTTCGGCAATGCCCCGGCGCATCTCCGGGCCAATCTGGACCTTCGCAACATCGCGCAGATAAACGGGCACGCCATTTTCACTGGCTTTTAAAACGATGTGATTAAAGTCGTCGAGCGTTTGCAGATAGCCGCTGGCGCGCACCATATATTCCGCTTCCGCCAGTTCGATCGACGAACCGCCCGCTTCCTGGTTTGAAGCATCCAGCGCGCTTTTTACTTCGGCGAGACTGATGCCATACTGCGCCAGGCGCTGGGGATCGATAACCACCTGATACTCTTTCACCACACCGCCCACCGACGCCACTTCCGCAACGTCAGGGATGGTTTTCAGCTCATATTTGAGAAACCAGTCCTGTAATGAGCGTAAATCGGCCAGATCGTGCTTACCGCTGCGATCCACCAGTGCATATTCATAGATCCAGCCAACACCCGTGGCATCTGGCCCCAGCTCGGCGCTGACTCCCGCAGGCAGCTTACCCTGTACCTGGTTGAGGTACTCCAGCACCCGCGAACGCGCCCAGTACGGATCGGTGCCATCTTCGAAAATGACATACACATAAGAGTCGCCAAACTGTGAGAAACCGCGCACAGTCTTCGCGCCAGGCACCGACAACATGGTGGTGGTTAGCGGATAAGTCACCTGATTTTCAACGATTTGTGGTGCCTGACCGGGATAGCTGGTTTTAATAATAACCTGCACATCGGAGAGATCCGGCAGCGCATCCACTGGCGTATTAATGATGGTCCAGGTGCCCCAGATGCTCAGAAACAACGCGCCCATCAGCACCAAAAAACGGTTCGCCACCGAGCGACGAATAATCCATTCAATCATTGGTTATTCCCTCAATGCGCATGGGTAGCACTTTCAGAGCGCATCCGCTCCAGTGCGCCAGAAATATTGGCTTCGGAATCAATCAGGAACAGGCCGCTGGAAACCACCTTTTCACCTTCCGCCAGACCAGAGCGTAATGCGGTGACGCCTTGCGATGCCTGGAAAACAGCAACGCGTTTCGGTACAAAGCGCCCGTCGGCATCAACGGTAATCACCCGCTGTTCGCTGCCGGTATCAATCAGCGCTTGTGACGGAATGAGCAGCATCGGTTCGCTGGCGGTGTTGAGTTGCAACCAGGCGTTCATGCCCGGTTTTAGCGCCTCGTCGGCGTTGTCGACTTCCAGACGCAGCTGCAGCGTGCGGGTCGCGGCATCCACGCCAGGTAGCAGCGTCCATTTGCGGATGGTGAGTGTTTTATCCGGTCGCGCCGGAACGGTGAGGGTAAACTGCGAGGCATCTTTCACCAGCCAGGCGATAGACTCCGGGATCGCAGCAGTGACCCACACCGGGTCCATACCCTGAATTTTCGCTACCACGTTATCTTTGGCGATATTCATTCCCGCGCGCAGATCAAACGCGGTGATCACGCCATCAATGGGCGCTTTGAGCGTAAAGCGAGTCTGGATTTTTTGCGTGGCGATCAGGCGGCGAATATCCGCCTCCGGCATTCCCGCCAGTCGCAGCCGCTCAAGAATGCCTTCAGTCTGGGTCGCCGTACCGCCGGTTTCGCGCAGCAGTAAATACTCACTCTGCGCTTCCACCCAGTCAGGAATGGTCAGGTCGAGAAGCGGTGTGCCCTTTTGTACTTTATCGCCCACGGTAAGCGGATACACCTTGTCGATAAACCCGGCAGCGCGAGCCTGCACAATGGCATACTGATACTCGTTGTAACTGACATTCGCCGGGAAACTCTGGGCAAAAGTCAGCGGTCCGCGCGTGACGGTAGCCGTTTTCACCCCCAGATTCTGCGTCTGAGTCGGGTCAATGCGCACACCAGACGCAGAACTCTCTTCATCGGCATATTTCGGCACCAGATCCATATCCATAAACGGCGATTTACCTGGTTTATCGAACCGCGTATTGGGATACATTGGGTCGTACCAGAATAAGATTTTACGTTCTGCGGTCGACGTTTTTTCTGCAGGCGGTTCCGCCTTTGCAACCCAGGTAAAACCTGCCGCAGAAATAATACCGCCCGCGATCATGCTGCCGATAATAAGCGCGATTTTTTTCATCTCATTAAACCTGGGTTACTGGCTGACTTTAATATCCTGTAATAAAGAAAGGTTGCCCTGCTGGACAAAATTAAACGCCACTTTGTCGCCGGTTTTAATTTCACTCATTTTCGTCTGCGGGGTGATGGTAAAGCGCATGGTCATCTCCGGCCAGTTCACGGCAGCAATCGGATCGTGATGGATGGTGATTTTTTTGCTTTCCAGATCGATACCCTTTACCACGCCAGTGGCGCTAATAACCTGTGGTTGTGCTTCGCTCATGGTTTCATGATGATGTTCGTTAGCCTGGGCATTAAAGCCAATAACGGTAAACAGACTGAACATTGCGACTTGCAGTGCTTTTTTCATTTATTCTCTCCTGGAGTTAAAAGTCATACTCTAAATAATTCGAGTTGCAGGAAGGCGACAAGCGAGTGAATCCCCAGGAGCTTACATAAGTAAGTGACTGGGGTGAGCGAACGCAGACGCAGCACATGCAACTTGAAGTATGACGAGTATATTGCTGTCAACCGCCACCAAGTGCGGTATACAAAGAAATTTCGTTAACCTGACGGGCATAATTCAGATCAAGTAAAGTTTGTCGGGTTGCAAATAAAGAACGCTCGGCATCCAGCACTTCCAGATAACTTACTGCGCCGTGCTGATATAATGCCCGCGCCCGTTGCAAAGTAATTTGCAGCGATGCCAGATAACGCTGCTGGGCGCTAATTTGATCGTTCAGGCTTTGACGTAATGCCAGCGCATCTGCCACTTCTTTAAAGGCGTTCTGGATTTTCTGTTCATAATTCACCACCGACTGCTGCTGGCGAATTTCGGCGATATCCAGATTGGCCTGGTTGCGTCCGGCATTAAAAATGGGGATCTCAATTTTGGGTATAAAATTCCACATCCCGCTGCTGGCGTTAAATAATGACGATAGATCGCTACTGGCGGTCGATATTCCGCTGGTCAGGCTTATAGACGGAAAAAATGCCGCGCGTGCAGCGCCAATATTGGCATTAGCCGCCATTAACGCGTGTTCAGCTTCCATAATATCCGGGCGCTGCAATAAGATTTGCGACGACAATCCCGCCGGTAATTTAACGCTTTGCAGGCTGTCGCTGTTTACTGTCTGCGCTTGCGGCAGCTTGCCGTAGCTTCCCAGCAACAGTTGCAATGCATTATTCGCCTGCGCCAGTTCCCCCTGACGTTTAGCGATGTCGCTGCGGGTACTTTCTATCACCCCGCGAGCCTGTTCCAGCGCCAGAACATTACTGCTACCTGTCAACAGTTGTTTTTCGACAAACGCATATGACTGCTGATAATTACGCAGCGTTTCTTCGGCTATTTGCAATTGCGCATACGCCAGTTGCTGATTGAAATAGCTTTGCGCGACATTAGAAACCAGCAGAATATGCACCGCGCGCTGAGCTTCCTCAGTGGCTAAATAATTTTGTCGCTCGGCTTCGCTCATGTTCTTTAAGCGACCGAAAAAATCGAGGTCAAAGCTGGCGTTAAGGCCGGTCGAAAACTCCCGTGTCGTGGCGGTATTCCCTTTAAGATTACCGCTCCAGCTGCCGCTGCCCTCGCCATTGAGCTGTGGGTAGCGGTCGGCATCGGTCAGACGATATTGCGCCCGTGCCTCCTGCACTTTCAGCGTCGCCATGCGCAAATCCCGATTATTCACCAGCGCCTCGCTAATCAGCGTCTTCACCTGATTATCAACAAAAAAGGTGCGCCAGCCCGCGTTCTGATAGTTATCTGCTGCGTTAACCAGGCCGTTCTGGCTGAGTGAGAACTGCTGCGGCACGGGCATTGCCGGACGCTGATAATCCGGTGCCAGTGAACAACCGGTTAGCGCAAGGGCCACACAAAATGGCAGAAGTTTACAAGGAGACATAGGCTCATAATTTCTGGTGATTTTATGCCGCCAACTTTACTCGCCAGGCTCTGATTTTCCGGTGACAGAAAAATGACAAAATTGTCATTTTGCCAATAAGCGATTGCCATCTGATCCCGCTACTCTAGAATTGCCCGGGCAACATGCGGAGGAAATATGAAACTGTTGATTGTCGAAGATGAAAAGAAAACCGGAGAATACTTGACCAAAGGGTTAACCGAAGCCGGTTTTGTGGTCGATTTGGCCGACAACGGGCTGAATGGCTACCATCTGGCGATGACCGGTGATTATGATCTGATAATCCTCGATATTATGCTGCCGGACGTGAACGGCTGGGATATCGTGCGCATGTTACGCTCCGCCAATAAAGGGATGCCGATTCTGTTGCTTACCGCGCTTGGCACCATTGAACATCGCGTCAAGGGGCTGGAGTTGGGGGCAGATGACTACCTGGTGAAGCCATTCGCTTTTGCTGAACTGCTGGCGCGGGTGCGCACATTACTGCGGCGCGGGGCGGCGGTGATTATCGAAAGTCAGTTTCAGGTTGCCGATTTGATGGTCGATCTCGTCAGCCGCAAAGTCACCCGCAGCGGCACGCGCATCACTTTGACCAGTAAAGAGTTTACTCTGCTGGAGTTCTTCCTTCGCCATCAGGGCGAAGTGCTGCCCCGCTCGCTTATCGCCTCGCAGGTATGGGACATGAATTTTGACAGCGATACCAATGCTATTGATGTGGCGGTGAAGCGGCTGCGCGGCAAAATCGACAACGACTTTGAGCCGAAGCTAATTCAGACCGTGCGCGGCGTGGGTTACATGCTTGAGGTGCCGGATGGTCAGTAAGCCATTTCAGCGCCCGTTTTCGCTGGCAACCCGCCTGACCTTTTTTATCAGCCTGGCCACCATCGCGGCGTTTTTCGCCTTTGCATGGATCATGATCCACTCAGTAAAAGTTCATTTTGCCGAGCAGGATATTAATGATTTAAAAGAGATTAGCGCCACCCTTGAACGGGTACTAAATCACCCTGACGAAACGCAAGCCCGACGCTTAATGACGCTGGAAGATATCGTCAGTGGTTATTCCAATGTGTTGATTTCCCTGGCAGATAGTCAGGGTAAAACGGTGTATCACTCCCCCGGTGCGCCGGATATCCGCGAGTTTACGCGTGACGCCATACCCGATAAAGACGCTCAGGGTGGCGAGGTGTATCTCCTTTCCGGCCCGACGATGATGATGCCAGGCCACGGTCACGGGCATATGGAACACAGCAACTGGCGGATGATTAACTTGCCGGTTGGCCCGTTGGTGGACGGCAAACCGATTTATACGCTCTACATCGCGCTTTCGATCGATTTTCATCTTCATTACATAAATGATTTGATGAATAAACTTATTATGACCGCATCGGTAATCAGCATCCTGATCGTCTTTATCGTACTGTTGGCGGTACATAAAGGTCACGCGCCGATCCGCAGCGTCAGCCGTCAAATCCAGAATATTACCTCGAAAGATCTCGACGTTCGCCTCGACCCGCAGACCGTGCCCATTGAGCTGGAACAGCTGGTACTGTCGTTCAACCATATGATCGAGCGTATTGAGGATGTCTTTACCCGCCAGTCCAATTTCTCAGCGGATATCGCTCACGAAATTCGCACACCAATTACGAATCTCATAACGCAAACCGAAATCGCCCTCAGCCAGTCGCGCAGCCAGAAGGAGCTGGAAGATGTGCTCTACTCTAATCTCGAAGAGCTGACGCGAATGGCGAAAATGGTCAGCGATATGCTGTTTCTCGCTCAGGCCGATAACAACCAGCTAATCCCCGAAAAGAAAATGCTCAACCTGGCGGATGAAGTCGGCAAAGTGTTCGATTTTTTCGAGGCGTTAGCGGAAGATCGCGGCGTGGAGTTGCGGTTTGTTGGCGACAAGTGTCAGGTCGCGGGCGATCCGCTGATGCTGCGTCGGGCGCTAAGCAACCTGCTTTCGAACGCCCTGCGTTATACGCCAACCGGAGAGACAATTGTAGTGCGCTGTCAGACGGTCGATCACCTGGTGCAAGTTATCGTCGAAACACCCCGGTACGCCCATTGCGCCCGAGCACTTACCGCGATTGTTTGACCGTTTCTATCGCGTTGACCCCTCCCGCCAGCGAAAAGGTGAAGGTAGCGGTATTGGCCTGGCGATAGTGAAATCGATTGTTGTCGCGCATAAAGGCACGGTTGCGGTAACGTCGGATGCGCGGGGGACAAGGTTTGTTATCACATTACCCGCTTAATCCTTCAGCAAACGGCAACTTTTATAACCAGTGTAAAAATAACGTGCCGCAATAGTCATACCTATTAATGGTAAAAAGCTGTCACAATTCATAAAAAACCTTAATATACGCCACCCTAAACATAACCAGCGTTAATGTAAGGTTTTTGTGTGGACTGGCTTCTTGATGTTTTTGCTACCTGGCTCTACGGCTTAAAAGTAATCGCGATAACGTTAGCGGTCATCATGTTCATCAGCGGGCTGGACGATTTTTTTATTGATGTCGTCTACTGGGTACGCCGCATTAAACGCAAGTTGAGTGTTTATCGCCGCTACCCGCGAATGAGTTACCGCGAACTGTATAAACCAGATGAAAAACCGTTAGCGATTATGGTTCCGGCGTGGAATGAAACGGGCGTCATCGGCAATATGGCCGAGCTGGCGGCGACCACGCTCGACTACGAAAACTATCATATCTTTGTTGGCACCTACCCCAACGACCCCGATACTCAGCGTGATGTTGACGAAGTGTGCGCTCGCTTCCCGAATGTGCATAAGGTAGTCTGCGCGCGTCCTGGCCCCACCAGCAAAGCCGACTGTCTGAACAACGTGCTGGACGCCATCACCCAATTTGAGCGTAGCGCCAATTTCGCTTTTGCTGGTTTTATTCTGCATGACGCCGAAGATGTGATTTCACCGATGGAATTGCGTCTGTTCAACTATCTGGTCGAGCGTAAAGATCTGATTCAGATCCCGGTGTATCCGTTCGAACGCGAATGGACGCACTTCACCAGCATGACTTACATTGATGAGTTTTCAGAGCTGCATGGCAAAGATGTTCCGGTGCGTGAAGCCCTCGCCGGACAAGTGCCCAGCGCAGGCGTCGGCACCTGTTTCAGCCGCCGCGCCGTGACCGCACTGTTAGCTGACGGTGACGGTATTGCTTTCGACGTGCAGAGTCTTACTGAAGATTACGACATTGGCTTCCGCCTGAAAGAAAAAGGTATGACGGAAATTTTTGTCCGTTTTCCGGTGGTGGACGAAGCCAAAGAACGCGAGCAGCGTAAATTTTTACAGCACGCGCGGACATCAAACATGATCTGCGTGCGCGAATATTTCCCCGATACCTTTTCGACTGCGGTTCGACAAAAATCCCGCTGGATCATCGGCATTGTTTTCCAAGGCTTTAAAACCCATAAATGGACCTCCAGCCTGACGCTGAACTACTTTCTCTGGCGCGACCGCAAAGGGGCAATCAGTAACTTTGTCAGCTTCCTCGCGATGCTGGTGATGATCCAGCTTTTGCTGTTGCTGGCGTATGAAAGTTTGTGGCCCGATGCCTGGCATTTCCTTTCTATTTTCAGCGGCAGCGCATGGTTAATGACCCTGCTGTGGCTAAACTTTGGTTTGATGGTTAACCGCATCGTGCAGCGGGTGATTTTCGTTACTGGCTACTACGGCCTGACGCAGGGGCTGCTTTCCGTCCTGCGTCTTTTCTGGGGCAACCTGATTAACTTCATGGCCAACTGGCGCGCGCTAAAACAGGTACTTCAACACGGCGATCCACGTCGCGTGGCGTGGGATAAAACAACGCATGACTTCCCCAGCGTGACTGGCGATACCCGCTCGTTGCGCCCGTTAGGTCAAATTCTGCTGGAAAATCAGGTCATCACTGAAGAACAACTCGATACAGCACTGCGTAATCGCGTCGAAGGTCTACGCCTGGGCGGTTCAATGCTGATGCAGGGGCTGATTAGCGCCGAGCAGCTGGCACAGGCGCTGGCAGAGCAAAACGGCGTGGCGTGGGAATCCATCGATGCCTGGCAGATCCCTTCCTCGCTGATTGCCGAAATGCCGGCCTCCGTGGCGCTGCATTATGCGGTACTGCCGCTGCGTCTGGAAAATGACGAGTTAATTGTCGGCAGTGAAGATGGTATTGACCCGGTTTCGCTGGCGGCCCTGACGCGTAAAGTCGGACGCAAAGTGCGTTACGTCATTGTTCTGCGGGGACAAATTGTCACAGGGTTACGTCACTGGTATGCACGCCGACGCGGTCACGATCCGCGGGCAATGTTGTACAATGCGGTTCAGCATCAGTGGCTCACGGAACAGCAGGCCGGTGAAATCTGGCGGCAATATGTGCCGCATCAGTTCCTGTTCGCCGAAATACTGACCACGCTCGGTCATATTAATCGTTCAGCAATTAACGTGTTGTTATTGCGCCATGAACGCAGTTCTCTGCCGCTCGGCAAGTTTTTGGTCACCGAAGGCGTTATCAGCCAGGAAACGTTGGATCGCGTCCTGACAATTCAACGCGAATTACAAGTTTCGATGCAATCACTATTACTCAAAGCAGGTTTAAACACAGAACAGGTTGCGCAACTGGAGTCCGAAAATGAAGGAGAATAACCTTAATCGCGTCATCGGATGGTCTGGTTTACTGCTGACGTCTTTATTGAGTACCAGCGCACTCGCAGACAATATCGGCACCAGCGCAGAAGAGCTGGGGCTGAGCGATTATCGCCATTTTGTTATTTATCCCCGTCTCGATAAAGCGCTGAAGGCACAGAAAAATAACGACGAAGCAACCGCCATCCGCGAATTTGAATATATACACCAGCAGGTGCCGGATAATATTCCGCTGACTTTATACCTTGCGGAAGCCTATCGCCATTTTGGTCATGATGACCGGGCGCGGCTGTTGCTTGAGGATCAACTGAAACGTCACCCAGGAGATGCCCGACTTGAGCGCAGTCTGGCGGCTATTCCGGTTGAAGTGAAAAGCGTTACGACAGTTGAAGAACTGCTTGCCCAGCAAAAAGCGTGCGATGCTGCGCCGACCCTGCGTTGTCGCAGTGAAGTCGGGCAGAATGCCCTGCGGCTGGCACAGTTACCTGTCGCCAGAGCGCAACTGAACGATGCGACGTTTGCTGCATCGCCGGAAGGAAAAACGCTGCGAACCGATCTGCTGCAACGGGCAATCTACCTGAAACAATGGTCCCAGGCAGATACGCTATACAATGAAGCACGCCAGCAGAACACATTAAGCGCGGCAGAACGCCGTCAGTGGTTTGACGTGCTTCTTGCCGGGCAGCTGGACGATCGGATCCTGGCACTGCAATCACAGGGGATCTTCACCGATCCTCAGTCATATATTACTTACGCGACCGCGCTGGCTTATCGTGGCGAAAAAGCACGCCTCCAGCATTATCTCATTGAAAATAAGCCACTATTTACCACGGACGCACAAGAGAAAAGTTGGCTCTATCTGTTATCTAAATACAGCGCTAACCCCGTTCAGGCGTTGGCGAATTATACGGTACAGTTTGCCGACAACCGCCAGTATGTTGTTGGCGCGACGCTACCGGTGCTGTTAAAAGAAGGTCAGTACGACGCAGCGCAAAAACTGCTCGCCACCCTCCCCGCCAATGAAATGCTTGAGGAGCGTTATGCTGTCAGCGTGGCGACCCGTAACAAGGCTGAAGCTCTGCGTCTGGCACGATTGCTGTATCAGCAAGAACCGGCAAATCTTACCCGCCTGGATCAACTAACCTGGCAACTGATGCAGAACGAGCAGTCACGCGAAGCTGCCGATTTATTGCTGCAACGCTATCCTTTCCAGGGCGATGCGCGTGTCAGCCAGACTTTAATGGCGCGACTGGCGTCTCTGCTGGAAAGTCATCCTTACCTGGCAACGCCGGCGAAGGTGGCGATTTTATCGAAACCCTTACCGCTGGCGGAGCAACGTCAGTGGCAAAGTCAGTTGCCGGGTATTGCAGATAATTGCCCGGCAATAGTTCGCTTGCTGGGCGATATGTCGCCTTCCTACGATGCCGCCGCCTGGAACCGTCTGGCAAAGTGTTATCGGGACACGCTACCCGGTGTGGCGTTGTATGCATGGCTTCAGGCCGAACAACGACAACCGAGCGCCTGGCAACATCGTGCGGTAGCCTATCAGGCGTATCAGGTTGAGGACTACGCCACCGCACTGGCGGCCTGGCAGAAAATCAGTCTTCACGACATGAGCAATGAGGATCTGCTTGCTGCTGCCAATACCGCCCAGGCGGCAGGAAATGGTGCGGCTCGCGATCGCTGGCTACAACAGGCAGAAAAACGTGGACTGGGAAGCAATGCCCTCTACTGGTGGCTGCATGCGCAACGTTACATTCCTGGTCAGCCGGAACTCGCACTGAACGATCTCACGCGCTCAATCAATATTGCGCCTTCTGCCAACGCTTACGTTGCGCGGGCGACAATTTATCGCCAACGTCATAATGTCCCGGCCGCGGTGAGTGATTTGCGCGCCGCGCTGGAACTGGAACCGAATAATAGCAACACCCAGGCAGCGCTTGGTTACGCCTTGTGGGATAGCGGTGATATCGCACAGTCGCGGGAAATGCTCGAACCGGCGCATAAAGGGCTTCCGGACGATCCGGCACTGATCCGACAACTGGCCTACGTGAACCAGCGTCTGGATGACATGCCTGCGACGCAGCACTACGCCCGGCTGGTGATTGATGACATTGATAATCAGGCGCTGATAACCCCACTGACCCCAGAACAAAATCAACAACGCTTCAATTTCCGCCGTTTGCATGAGGAGGTCGGTCGCCGCTGGACGTTCAGTTTCGATTCTTCCATCGGCTTGCGTTCCGGCGCAATGAGTACCGCTAACAATAATGTCGGCGGCGCAGCGCCAGGGAAAAGCTATCGTAGCTACGGACAACTGGAAGCCGAGTACCGCATCGGACGCAATATGCTGCTGGAAGGCGACCTGCTCTCAGTTTATAGCCGCGTCTTTGCCGATACCGGAGAAAACGGGGTGATGATGCCGGTGAAAAATCCGATGTCCGGCACCGGTCTGCGCTGGAAGCCGCTGCGCGATCAGATCTTTTTCATCGCCGTCGAACAGCAGTTGCCGCTGAACGGCCAAAATGGCGCATCCGATACCATGCTGCGCGCCAGCGCCTCATTCTTTAATGGCGGCAAATACAGCGACGAATGGCACCCGAACGGTTCAGGCTGGTTTGCCCAAAACCTGTACCTCGATGCGGCGCAATATATCCGCCAGGATATTCAGGCGTGGACGGCAGATTATCGCGTCAGCTGGCATCAGAAGGTAGCTAACGGACAGACTATTGAGCCTTACGCTCACGTTCAGGACAACGGCTATCGTGATAAAGGCACTCAGGGCGCGCAGCTTGGCGGAGTCGGGGTCCGCTGGAATATCTGGACCGGCGAGACGCACTACGACGCCTGGCCGCACAAAGTCAGTCTCGGCGTCGAGTATCAACATACCTTTAAGGCGATTAATCAACGTAACGGAGAGCGCAACAACGCGTTTCTCACCATTGGAGTGCACTGGTAAATGCGTAAGTTCATTTTCGTATTGCTGACACTGCTTTTGGTCAGCCCTTTTTCCTTTGCGATGAAAGGTATTATCTGGCAACCACAAAACCGAGATAGTCAGGTTACCGATACCCAGTGGCAGGGGCTGATGAGTCAGTTACGTTTGCAAGGCTTCGATACCCTTGTTTTGCAATGGACCCGTTACGGCGATGCATTTACCCAGCCAGAACAGCGCACGTTATTGTTTAAGCGGGCCGCAGCTGCGCAACAGGCTGGTCTGAAGCTTATTGTCGGGCTGAACGCCGATCCGGAATTTTTTATGCACCAGAAACAGTCGTCCGCAGCGCTGGAAAGCTATCTTAATCGCCTGCTGGCTGCCGATCTCCAGCAAGCCAGATTATGGAGCGCCGCGCCTGGCATAACGCCGGATGGCTGGTACATCAGCGCGGAAATTGACGACCTGAACTGGCGCAGCGAAGCCGCCCGTCAGCCTTTGCTAACATGGTTAAACAACGCGCAGCGGCTGATTAGCGATGTTTCAGCAAAACCGGTTTATATCAGTAGTTTTTTCGCCGGAAACATGTCGCCCGATGGCTATCGCCAACTGCTGGAACACGTTAAAGCAACCGGCGTTAATGTCTGGGTACAGGATGGCAGCGGCGTGGATAAACTGACCGCTGAACAGCGTGAACGTTATTTACAGGCCAGCGCCGATTGCCAAAGTCCCGCCCCTGCCAGCGGCGTTGTTTATGAACTTTTTGTCGCCGGCAAAGGCAAAACCTTTACAGCGAAACCGAAACCGGACGCAGAAATTGCCTCGCTGTTAGCGAAACGTTCCTCTTGCGGTAAAGACACTCTCTATTTCTCTCTGCGCTATTTGCCCGTCGCGCACGGCATTCTCGAGTATTAAATCTCCTCCAGGTAAGTCGGGTACGACCTGGCTTACCTCTTTCGCTCTCATCAGAATTCCATCAAGATTAATTGCTAAAAAGCGTGCTAAAGAAAGAAGATCGTTATCGGCGAACGGGCCGATCACTCATGCAGGAAGCATAGATCCTTTGAGCGGAGTTTCTGATATCTGAGGAGTGCGAAATGCAATTGAGCAGCAGTGAACCTTGCGTGGTGATCCTGACCGAAAAAGAGGTAGAGGTAAGCGTCAATAACCATGCTACGTTTACCCTTCCGAAAAACTACCTGGCCGCCTTCGCGTGCAACAATAACGTCATTGAACTCTCAACGTTAAATCACGTATTAATCACCCACATCAACCGTAACATCATCAACGATTATCTGTTGTTTTTAAATAAGAACTTAACCTGTGTAAAGCCCTGGTCGCGGCTGGCAACCCCGGTTATCGCTTGTCATAGCCGTACACCGGAAGTGTTCCGGCTAGCCGCCAACCACAGCAAGCAGCAACCCAGCAGACCCTGCGAAGCGGAGTTGACGCGCGCATTGCTTTTTACCGTATTGTCTAACTTTCTTGAGCAATCGCGGTTTATTGCCCTACTGATGTATATCTTACGCAGCAGCGTCCGCGACAGCGTCTGCCGCATTATTCAAAGCGATATTCAGCATTACTGGAATCTGCGAATTGTCGCCAGTTCGCTATGTTTAAGCCCCAGCCTGCTCAAAAAAGAAATTAAAAAACGAAAATACCAGCTATAGCCAGATTGTCACAGAGTGTCGTATGCGTTACGCCGTACAGATGTTATTGATGGATAACAAAAATATCACTCAGGTGGCGCAATTATGTGGCTATAGCAGCACGTCGTACTTTATCTCTGTTTTTAAGGCGTTTTACGGCCTGACACCGTTGAATTATCTCGCCAAACAGCGACAAAAAGTGATGTGGTGAAGGGCAAAGCGGAAACGGATAAGACGGGCATAAATGAGGAAGAAATGGCGCGCCCTGCAGGATTCGAACCTGCGGCCCACGACTTAGAAGTTCCTAGAACGACATTTTAAGTCAACAACTTACCGCGCCATCTCTGCGCTCACACGTCCCACTACCTCAAAACATGTAAAGCCTTGCAAGCCATTGCGAGGCCTTATGTGTCTCAGTTTTGTCCCTCTTTTTTGTACTAAAAAACATAGTAATTGAGGATAAACCTCATGCTATTTTCGCTTATATGCCTCTAAAGGCATGGCACTTAAATAGATAAAAGCACCACAAAAGCATAAAAAAACCACACAGTAAAACCGAAATATGAAACAATAACAGATAATTAAACCAAAAACAGATAGCGCATTGTGATAATCATTCAATACTAAACAAAATATAAACAGTGGAGCAATATGTAATTGACTCATTAAGTTAGATATAAAAAATACATATTCAATCATTAAAACGATTGAATGGAGAACTTTTATGCGGGCGAAACTTCTGGGAATAGTCCTGACAACCCCTATTGCGATCAGCTCTTTTGCTTCTACCGAGACTTTATCGTTTACTCCTGACAACATAAATGCGGACATTAGTCTTGGAACTCTGAGCGGAAAAACAAAAGAGCGTGTTTATCTAGCCGAAGAAGGAGGCCGAAAAGTCAGTCAACTCGACTGGAAATTCAATAACGCTGCAATTATTAAAGGTGCAATTAATTGGGATTTGATGCCCCAGATATCTATCGGGGCTGCTGGCTGGACAACTCTCGGCAGCCGAGGTGGCAATATGGTCGATCAGGACTGGATGGATTCCAGTAACCCCGGAACCTGGACGGATGAAAGTAGACACCCTGATACACAACTCAATTATGCCAACGAATTTGATCTGAATATCAAAGGCTGGCTCCTCAACGAACCCAATTACCGCCTGGGACTCATGGCCGGATATCAGGAAAGCCGTTATAGCTTTACAGCCAGAGGTGGTTCCTATATCTACAGTTCTGAGGAGGGATTCAGAGATGATATCGGCTCCTTCCCGAATGGAGAAAGAGCAATCGGCTACAAACAACGTTTTAAAATGCCCTACATTGGCTTGACTGGAAGTTATCGTTATGAAGATTTTGAACTCGGTGGCACATTTAAATACAGCGGCTGGGTGGAATCATCTGATAACGATGAACACTATGACCCGGGAAAAAGAATCACTTATCGCAGTAAGGTCAAAGACCAAAATTACTATTCTGTTGCAGTCAATGCAGGTTATTACGTCACACCTAACGCAAAAGTTTATGTTGAAGGCGCATGGAATCGGGTTACGAATAAAAAAGGTAATACTTCACTTTATGATCACAATAATAACACTTCAGACTACAGCAAAAATGGAGCAGGTATAGAAAACTATAACTTCATCACTACTGCTGGTCTTAAGTACACATTTTAAGAACGCCAACTAAAATTTCCCCGAGGTGAAAATCGCCCCGGGGAATAACTAGCCATTTCAATGTAACAATTAACCCTTAAAATAAACCCAGAAGGTTATTAACTAAATCACATAGAAAACCATCAATTATAGTATGTATAAAATAGGCGACAGCAACCCAATTACAAATTAATGGTTCCAGAATATCACATCAAAAAAAACGCTGTATAATATTATAATTAACATGTAGACAACTTGTAATAAACATTATCAGTCAATTGTTTTGTTTATTCCATCTGTGACGCCGATTATTTTCTCAAAATAATGAGATGGCGTGACACCATAATAATCTTTAAATGCACATATGAAATATGAAGTACTGTTATAGCCACATTTCTGGGCTACGACATTGATAGAATAAGAGTTTGAAGTTATGAGTTTTTTTGCATACCTCATCCTAGTATCTCTCAATATTTCAGTAAATGACGTTCCTTCATCCCTTAATCTTTTTTTTATTAAACTTTCACTCGTATAAATCAATTCCGCAATATCTTTTAAATGCCATTGCCGCTCAATATTAAAACTGATTATTCCAGTAATTTTACAGGTAAATGTATTTATATTTGTTAGTATAAATGAATTTACACTTTCGCGTTTTTTGAACATGGCAAGTAAGGATATACATAGTCTTTCTTTTAACCAAAGGGAGTGTGAGTCTGCTATTTTAATCCCTTCAAACAGAGAAAAAACAAGCGATAATGGAGGTTCCTCTTCAGCAATATAGCCATTCTTATCAAGAGTAAATTTGCCAGGCAGCTCATTATTCACGTCGATAAAAAAGGATAAACATGTTTTCTTATCTATATCAACAATTCTTAGTTTAGAGGGGCATACTGGTAACTCCCTTCTAATTTTGTCGCTTACAATAAACAATGAATTTTTTTTGAACGAGATAACTCTCCTGTTTATAATTAAATCAAATGATTGACAGATGAAAACTACGGAGCAAACATAATCCATCTTGCACCTATCATAAAATTAAAACAAGTTGATAGTAGTCAAATAACAACCAATTAAATACACAATCATAATCAGGATGATGTGCATTTATATTTTTATACACAAAATTATAGTTTGCAAATTTTAATAAATTTCATTTAAGATTAAATTATTATATGTATGTTGTTTTTTATTCTAACTTATTTCAAAGTTACATTTTTCAACGCTTACTATGCTTTTTATTAACATAAACTCACTACAACGCACCTGAAACCTCTTGCTATATATATGTCAACCGTTTGAATTTAAAATAAAAAGAGTATCATTTTTACTTGCATTTCTTATCAAGTCACATTCAACAACAGTAAAAAAACATTATTAGAACCATTCAATTAACAAAAAACCAACATCCAGCTTGCTTAATTTTTCTTTATTAAACGATATTGAAAATCAATTGATAAAATACATCTAAACAACCTTTTGGGGCGCAAAAGCATAACATCAAACAAACAAATAACACACCGAAAAAACTCACAATTAATAACCTATGATATACATACTGTTTATTATGGTTGAATAAGCCACTCGATATCTGGTGCTACGGAAGTGTCCACACGGTTTAGCAGCACCCGATACTTTTTTCAGGCTTCCAGCAACGATCTTTCTTCCTCCGTTGCGATTTCCAGATCTACAGCATCCTGCAGTGGCGCAATATACTCACTGAATTCCTGGATGTAGAACTGTGTGGTGACGGTCTTCCAGCCATTCGGCTCCTGCTGTATTGAAGCATACCAGGCTATTTCAATATCGCTATGCTGCGGCAGCATTTAACCCCTTGTAATTCATTGCCATAATTGATTTAATTCACAAATAAAACTATAACATGGTGAAATTAATAAAAAAACACAGATGATGGGGCTAGAATTTACACACCACTTACCCTAAAGCTTTATGACTGGTGGGTTTTGGGAGTATCAAATCGGCTTGCATGGGGATGTCCTACAAAGGAACACCTTCTTCCACACTTTCTGGAACATTTAGGTAACAACCATCTGGATATTGGTGTTGGAACTGGGTTTTACCTTACTCACGTACCTGAGAGTAGTCTGATATCTTTAATGGATTTGAACGAAGCTAGCCTGAACGCGGCATCTACAAGGGCTGGGGAATCAAAAATTAAACATAAAATTAGCCATGATGTTTTTGAACCTTATCCCGCGGCGTTACATGGTCAATTTGATTCCATTTCCATGTCTTACCTTCTTCACTGCCTGCCTGGAAATATATCTACAAAAAGCTGTGTAATACGCAATGCGGCGCAGGCCTTAACTGACGATGGAACTCTATACGGAGCCACAATTCTTGGCGATGGAGTTGTGCACAATAGCTTCGGTCAAAAACTGATGCGCATTTACAATCAGAAAGGCATCTTTTCAAACACAAAAGATTCCGAAGAAGGCTTAACACATATACTCTCAGAGCATTTCGAGAATGTTAAAACCAAGGTTCAAGGTACTGTAGTAATGTTTTCCGCTTCAGGAAAAAAATAGCATCCAACCGCAGCATGTTCTTGCTTAAGACGTGCTGCGGCATAATCCCAATGATTACTCCCTGACAGGGTTCGTAGGCCACTCAATATCAGGTGCAGTTGATGTATCAACACGGTTCAGCAACACCCGATATTTTTTCCAGGCTTCCAGCAATGAGGTTTCTTCCTCCGTTGCGATTTCCAGATCTACAGCATCCTGAAGTGGCGCAATATGCTCACTGGCTACCTGCATCAGGCTGTTTTTTGTTTCTTCCGCCTCCCGAATCCGGAACAGTTTTTCTGCTTCTGCATCTTTCACCCAGGCTGTACCGTTCCACTTCTGAAACTCCCCTTCCGGCGATAACCAGGTAACATTTTCCGGTAACGGACCGAGTTCAGAAATAAATAACGCGTCCCCTGACGCTACGTCATAAACCGTTTTACCCCGATGATCTTCAACGAGATGCCACGATGACTCATCACTGTTGAAAACAGCCACGAAGCCAGCTGGAATAAGGGTGTTGCGCTGCTTATGCTCTATAAAGTAGGCATAAACACCCAGCAGCATTTTGGAATAACCGACACGGGCAGACTTCACCACATTCACCTCACGGATGTAGTCGCTGCCCATCGCATTCATGATGGCCCGCTGAAAGGGCAGTGTTTCCCAGCGCCCTTCCTGGTATGCGGATTCTTTCGGGAGATAGTAATTAGCATCCGCCCATTCAACGGCGGTCTGTGGCTCCGGCCTGAACAGTGAGCGAAGCCCGGCGCGGACAAAATGCCGCAGCCTGTTAACCTGACTGTTCGATATATTCACTCAGCAACCCCGGTATCAGTTCATCCAGCGCGGCTGCTTTGTTCATGGCTTTGATGATATCCCGTTTCAGGAAATCAACATGTCGGTTTTCCAGTTCCGGAAAACGCCGCTGCACCGACAGGGGGATCCCGTCGAGAATACTGGCAATTTCACCTGCGATCCGCGACAGCACGAAAGTACAGAATGCGGTTTCCACCACTTCAGCGGAGTCTCTGGCATTTTTCAGCTCCTGTGCATCGGCCTGCGCACGCGTAAGTCGATGGCGTTCGTACTCAATAGTCCCTGGCTGGAGATCTGTCTCGCTGGCCTGCAGCAGTTCTTCAACCTCCCGGCGCAGCTTTTCGTTCTCAATTTCAGCATCCCTTTCGGCATACCATTTTATGACGGCGGCAGAGTCATAAAGCACCTCATTACCCTTGCCACCGCCTCGCAGAACGGGCATTCCCTGTTCCTGCCAGTTCTGAATGGTACGGATACTCGCACCGAAAATGTCAGCCAGCTGCTTTTTGTTGACTTCCATTGCACATTCCACGGACAAAAACAGAGAAAGGAAACGACAGAGGCCAAAAAGCTCGCTTTCAGCACCTGTCGTTTCCTTTCTTTTCAGGGGGTATTTTAAATAAATACATTAAGTTACGACGAAGAAGAACGGAAACACCTTAAACCGGAAAATTTTCATAAATAGCGAAAACCCGCGAGGTCGCCGCCCCGTAACCTGTCGGATCGCCGGAAAGGACCCACAAAATGATAATAATTATCATCTACATGTCACAACGTGCATCTACGCCATCAAACCACGTCAAATAATCAATTATGACGCAGGTATCGTATTAATTGATCTGCATCAACTTAACGTAAAAACAACTTCAGACAATACAAATCAGCGACACTGAATACGGGGCAACCTCATGTCAACTAAGAACAGAACCCGCAGAACAACAACCCGCAACATCCGCTTTCCAACAACCGATTGAATTGAGCGTCGGAGGCTAACGTCGAAAAAGAGAGCATATACATCAATTAAAAGTGATGAAGAATGAACATCCCGCGTTCTTCCCTCCGAACAGGACGATATTGTAAATTCACTTAATTACGAGGGCATTGCAGTAATTGAGTTGCAGTTTTACCACTTTCCTGACAGTGACAGACTGCGTGTTGGCTCTGTCACAGGTTAAGTAGTTTGAATGATTAGCAGTTATGGTGATCAGTCAACCACCAGGGAATAATCCTTCATATTATTATCGTGCTTCACCAACGCTGCCTCAATTGCCCTGAATGCTTCCAGAGACACCTTATGTTCTATACATGCAATTACAACATCAGGGTAACTCATAGAAATGGTGCTATTAAGCATATTTTTTACACGAATCAGATCCACGGAGGGATCATCAGCAGATTGTTCTTTATTCATTTTGTCGCTCCATGCGCTTGCTCTTCATCTAGCGGTTAAAATATTACTTCAAATCTTTCTGTATGAAGGTTTGAGCACGTTGGCCTTACATACATCTGTCGGTTGTATTTCCCTCCAGAATGCCAGCAGGACCGCACTTTGTTACGCAACCAATACTATTAATTGAAAACATTCCTAATATTTGACATAAATCATCAACAAAACACAAAGAGGTCAGACCAGATTGAAGCGATAAAAACGATAATGCAAACTACGCGCCCTCGTATCACATGGAAGGTTTTACCAATGGCTCAGGTTGCCATTTTTAAAGAAATATTCGATCAAGTGCGAAAAGATTTAAACTGTGAATTGTTTTATTCTGAACTAAAACGTCACAATGTCTCACATTATATTTACTATCTAGCCACAGATAATATTCACATTGTGTTAGAAAACGATAACACCGTGTTAATAAAAGGACTTAAAAAGGTTGTAAATGTTAAATTCTCAAGAAATACGCATCTTATAGAAACGTCCTATGATAGGTTGAAATCAAGAGAAATCACATTTCAGCAATACAGGGAAAATCTTGCTAAAGCAGGAGTTTTCCGATGGATTACAAATATCCACGAACATAAAAGATATTACTATACCTTTGATAATTCATTACTATTTACTGAGAGCATTCAGAACACTACACAAATCTTTCCACGCTAAATCATAACGTCCGGTTTCTTCCGTGTCAGCACCGGGGTGTTGGCATAATACAATACATGTACGCGCTAAACCCTGTGTGCATCGTTTTTAATTATTCCCGGACACTCCCGCAGAGAAGTTCCCCGTCAGGGCTGTGGACATAGTTAATCCGGGAATACAATGACGATTCATCGCACCTGGCATACATTAATAAATATTAACAATATGAAATTTCAACTCATTGTTTAGGGTTTGTTTAATTTTCTACACATACGATTCTGCGAACTTCAAAAAGCATCGGGAATAACACCATGAAAAAAATGCTACTCGCTACTGCGCTGGCCCTGCTTATTACAGGATGTGCTCAACAGACATTTACTGTTCAAAACAAACAGACAGCAGTAGCACCAAAGGAAACCATCACCCATCATTTCTTCGTTTCTGGAATTGGGCAGAAGAAAACTGTCGATGCAGCTAAAATTTGTGGCGGCGCAGAAAATGTTGTTAAAACAGAAACCCAGCAAACATTCGTAAATGGATTGCTCGGTTTTATTACTTTAGGCATTTATACTCCGCTGGAAGCGCGTGTGTATTGCTCAAAATAATTGCATGAGTTGCCCATCGATATGGTCAGCTCTATCTGCACTGCTCATTAATATACTTCTGGGTTCCTTCCAGTTGTTTTTGCATAGTGATCAGCCTCTCTCTGAGGGTGAAATAATCCCGTTCAGCGGTGTCTGCCAGTCGGGGGGAGGCTGCATTATCCACGCCGGAGGCCGTGGTGGCTTCACGCACTGACTGACAGACTGCTTTGATGTGCAACCGACGACGACCAGCGGCAACATCATCACGCAGAGCATCATTTTCAGCTTTCGCATCAGCTAACTCCTTCGTGTATTTTGCATCGAGCGCAGCAACATCACGCTGACGCATCTGCATGTCAGTAATTGCCGCGTTCGCTAGCTTCAGTTCTCTGGCATTTTTGTCGCGCTGGACTTTGTAGGCGATTGCGTTATCACGGTAATGATTGACCGCCCATGACAGGCTGACGATGATGCAGATAATCAGAGCGGATATAATCGCGGTTACTCTGCTCACTGTTGCCCCCACAAACAGACTTCACGCTCAATCTCACGACGAGTCATCAGGCCTTTCCATTGCTTACCGCCAGCGTATGTCCAGCGACGCAGCTGATCACATGCGCCTTTGATATCGCCCTGGTTTATTTTGCGAAGAAGCGTCGATGTTCTAAAATTGCCAGCACCCACGTTGTAAACGAATGAGTAAAGAGCGCCGCGCGTTGTTTCCGGTATATCGACTTTGATATACGGGTTAATTTGTCTGGCGACAGTGGCAAGGTCTTTATTCAAGAGTGCTTTGCATTCTGCTTTGGTATACGTTTTACCGAGCATGATGTCTTTTCCGGTGTGTCCGTGACATACAGTCCATACACCAACAATATCTTTGTATGGTATGTAGCTGACACCTTCCAGACCATCGTTACCACTTGGGCCAGTGATTAACACTGATGCTATAGCAATTGCTCCGCCACCAATAGCAGCAGCAACGGCTTTTCGTAATGATGGAGGCATTATTCACCTCTCGCAGCCTTGCGCTTATCTTCTTTAATCTTGAAATAAAGGTTTGTCAGGTACGTCAGCAGGCCAAATACCAGGCTACCCAGCACACCTATTGCTGCCCACTGTGAGGGAGTGACTTTATCTAGCAGCTGTAAAAACCAGTACCCGGCACTACCTGCTGAGGTGCCATAGGCGACACCCGTTGTTAACTTATCCATGGATTTCATAACCCCACCTCGCAGACAAAGCGGGTGTAAATTGAGGGAATACTACGAAACGTAACAGACTCGGAGTCAGTGAATAACTCAGGTATTGGGTTATCAGCTAATATCGAGACTCAAAAAATGGAAAAACCCGCTCGACGGCGGGTTTAAGCTGTGTGACGAAGTAACCACTCTTAACAGCATAACCAATTTTTTACGTACGTAAACCACTAAATGATATTTGAGAGAATGCTACCGAGTATTGAAAACACCACTACAAATACATAAGCAAATCTCAACAAATAACCAAAAAATAATTTCCAGTGTTATTTTTAGCCGGTTTAAATTGAACCTTCAAATTATAGAGCACTTATAAATAACAGCCGTTAATATAAATTGGCTAATAGATTTATTTTTATTCAGCCAAGAGCCATGAATAGGATTCGATAGAAAAAAGTTCAGATAAAAATAGAGATCTACTTCACAAATCAAACGAGAAACCAAAACTTACATCTTGAAATAATCACATTGATTAGATGAATATTTATCGCGCAGTGACATCATTTTTTAATAATAGTTCAAAAAAAGGGCTCACGATGAAAAAATTAACAGTGGCAATTTCTGCTGTAGCTGCATCAGTACTAATGGCGATGTCTGCTCAGGCAGCTGAAATTTATAATAAAGACAGTAACAAGCTGGATCTGTACGGGAAAGTTAATGCTAAGCACTACTTCTCCTCTAATGATGCAGATGATGGTGATACTACTTATGCCCGTCTTGGCTTCAAAGGTGAAACCCAAATCAACGATCAACTGACTGGTTTCGGTCAGTGGGAATATGAATTCAAAGGCAACCGCGCTGAATCTCAAGGTTCCTCCAAAGATAAAACCCGTCTTGCCTTCGCTGGCCTGAAATTCGGTGACTACGGCTCCATCGATTACGGCCGTAACTACGGTGTAGCATACGACATCGGTGCGTGGACTGACGTCCTGCCAGAATTCGGTGGTGACACTTGGACTCAAACCGACGTGTTCATGACTCAACGTGCAACTGGTGTTGCAACCTATCGTAACAACGACTTCTTTGGTCTGGTTGATGGTCTGAACTTTGCTGCTCAGTACCAAGGCAAAAACGATCGTAGCGATTTCGATAACTACACTGAAGGTAACGGTGATGGCTTCGGTTTCTCTGCTACCTATGAATACGAAGGATTCGGTATCGGTGCAACTTATGCGAAATCTGATCGTACCGACACTCAAGTTAATGCAGGGAAAGTTCTTCCTGAAGTATTTGCTTCCGGTAAAAATGCAGAAGTTTGGGCCGCAGGTCTGAAATATGACGCTAACAACATTTACCTGGCCACTACCTATTCTGAAACCCAGAATATGACTGTATTTGCTGATCACTTCGTTGCTAATAAAGCCCAAAACTTCGAAGCTGTTGCACAATATCAGTTCGATTTCGGTCTGCGTCCGTCCGTTGCTTACCTGCAATCTAAAGGTAAGGATCTTGGAGTATGGGGCGATCAGGACTTAGTCAAATATGTTGATGTAGGTGCAACCTATTACTTCAACAAAAATATGTCTACTTTCGTTGATTACAAAATCAACCTGCTTGACAAAAATGACTTCACTAAGGAAGGTGCGAACAAGTCCCTGATATGAGATCATGTTTGTCATCTGGAGCCATAGAACAGGGTTCATCATGAGTCATCAACTTACCTTCGCCGACAGTGAATTCAGCAGTAAGCGCCGTCAGACCAGAAAAGAGATTTTCTTGTCCCGCATGGAGCAGATTCTGCCATGGCAAAACATGGTGGAAGTCATCGAGCCGTTTTACCCCAAGGCTGGTAATGGCCGGCGACCTTATCCGCTGGAAACCATGCTACGCATTCACTGCATGCAGCATTGGTACAACCTGAGCGATGGCGCGATGGAAGATGCTCTGTACGAAATCGCCTCCATGCGTCTGTTTGCCCGGTTATCCACGGATAGCGCCTTGCCGGACCGCACCACCATCATGAATTTCCGCCACCTGCTGGAGCAGCATCAACTGGCCCGCCAATTGTTCAAGACCATCAATCGCTGGCTGGCCGAAGCAGGCGTCATGATGACTCAAGGCACCTTGGTCGATGCCACCATCATTGAGGCACCCAGCTCGACCAAGAACAAAGAGCAGCAACGCGATCCGGAGATGCATCAGACCAAGAAAGGCAATCAGTGGCACTTTGGCATGAAGGCCCACATTGGTGTCGATGCCAAGAGTGGCCTGACCCACAGCACGGTCACCACCGCGGCCAACGAGCATGACCTCAATCAGCTGGGTAATCTGCTGCATGGAGAGGAGCAATTTGTCTCAGCCGATGCCGGCTACCAAGGGCGCCACAGCGCGAGGCTGGCCGAGGTGGATGTGGACTGGCTGATCGCCGAGCGCCCCGGCAAGGTAAGAACGAAACAGCATCCACGCAAGAACAAAACGGCCATCAACATCGAATACATGAAAGCCAGCATCCGGGCGGGGTGGAGCACCCATTTCGCATCATCAAGCGACAGTTCGGCTTCGTGAAAGCCAGATACAAGGGTTGCTGAAAAACGATAACCAACTGGCGATGTTATTCACGCTGGCCAACCTGTTTCGGGCGGACCAAATGATACGTCAGTGGGAGAGATCTCACTAAAAACTGGGGATAACGCCTTAAATGGCGAAGAAACGGTCTAAATAGGCTGATTCAAGGCATTTACGGGAGAAAAAATCGGCTCAAACATGAAGAAATGAAATGACTGAGTCAGCCGAGAAGAATTTCCCCGCTTATTCGCACCTTCCCTAAAGCACTCGGTGTAAGCACTGATGACATCGTTGCTGTAGGTCTGGTTTACCAGTTCTAATCTGATTACGAAAAAGATATGTTGCGGGAGGCGTTGCCTCCCCAACATATAAGTGGCTCCCTCAAGCCACTTCCTTTAGAAGCACAACCTTGCTTCTAACTATATAAACCTTCTGTTATATATTACCCTTTATTTTTGGGGGCGTCTCAACGCCCCATTTTTAATAATTTTTAGTAAACAATTGGCATATTAATTAGAGTTATTAACAACGATATCCATCTCTAACCGGATATCTAATGCCATTAACATCCCTTCAATTATGCCCTCAGCCTTCTGTAACCTTTTCCCGATATAACCATCAGAGCAGCAATGCTTACCTGCCAGTGACATGAATGTCATACCGACTACATAATAATCTACTAATAAATCGTGCAAATCGCTGTTGTTCTTTTTCAGACGGGCCATGCACCCGCAAATGATCATCGCGTCATCGTCACAACATTGCGGGCGAGATTTTACTTTTGAAGTAATTAATCCCTTAAAACCGGCGGCAATGGACGACCAGGTCACATCTTCATGATTATTAGCCGCCCACGCTCCCCAACGCTCAAGAACCATCTGAATATCACGCATCAACTTACTCCACAAAAATCAGACCAGAACGCCAATTACAAGCAAAAATCAACAAAACAGTATTAGTTGATTGTTATCTCTGACTTCATACTCCTGCTCCTGTCAGGGTTTTGGCGTAATTCTTCAGTATTCGGTAATCGGTCAAAACAGAACCGGGGAAACGATATAAGCGCAGACGCCCCCAGCGGTGGCGAAGAAGTTCTGCCATATTAAACTCAAACATCATTCATTCCCCATTTCGGTGATGGTCAGTTCCAGCCTCCCACCTTTGGTAACAGGCATCTTCACAACGCGGTAATCAACGACCTGAGCATCATCCAGCCAGAAACCTGCTTTAGTGAGTGCGTCAAAAGCGGCTTTTTGCAGATTATCCAGGTCACGGCGACGGCGATCCGGCATGTGGCACTCAATGCGGATTTTCACAGGCATAGCCAGGCCGATATCCAGCATTGCGTTTTTAATGATTCGGGCGACGTTATCGCGGTATGCCTGCCCCTCTGCGCTGACGTGCGTGCGCCCGCGATTATGGCGGTAATAGCGATTATTGCTCGGAGGCCAGGGTAATGTGATGCTGTAGGTATTCACGCCTTAATAACCCCCTCTTTCAGCCAGATAACCTGTGTTCTCGCCATACCTTCCAGCGCGCATTCTTTTGCATATCCAGCGTCAACAAAATGCGTGCGGCGGTCGATTTCGTCGTGGCAGGCAGAACATGCAATGGTGGCAATCAGGTCTGGCGGTTTCGTACCGGTGCCGCACAATCCAGTCAGCCGGATATGTGCCAGTACAGACGTTTCAGGGTTGCCATTACATACGCCAGGGATTCTTACCTGGCATTCCCGACCACGCGCTGCTTTTCTCAAATCAGCCATGACTCCTCCTTGCTGCCAGTCGCAACCATTTTTTATCAACCAAGCTGGCGGTATATCCGAGCAGTGTTGGTATTTCGGATGGCTTCAGCTCAGGTTTACGCTTACGACGATTTGGTACTCTGTAGATGTGTCCGTTCATGACACGAATAAGCGGTGTAGCCATTACGCCTCCTGCTTGTCGCGCAGCAGCTGGAACTCGCAGCTCTGTGGAATAGTCAGGTGGCAACCAATATTCATCGCCCAGGCTTCAACCTTACACAGGAAGACATACATCTCTCCGGTATCAAGATCGGAGGTATGGCGTAACGACTGGATAGTGGTGATATCACCGGTTACGACATCAACCAGGTCTTTGGTTTCATAACCGAGATATGTGTGTTTGAGAGCATCTTTTACCCAAGCTGGAGTGGCGAACGTTTTACCCCTGCTGATGAGGTATTCACTGATTTCGCTGTACCACATGTGGCTGAGTGCATTCTGGGAAAGACTGCGTTTCTCACGCCACGGTTTAAGCACCATGCGAAAGCATTTGCCCTCCTCCAGATAAGGCTGGATCTGCCGACCGATAGCGGTGAAGTTGCCGCGATGTAATTTGATGCCGTCTTGTGAGAGGTTCACGCTTCCCCTCCGCAGAGGTCAAACGCTAGATGCAAAGAATTGCAGGTGCATTTCTGCATCTGTGAAGGGAGAAGAGAGTTTGGATTGTATGTGCGCATAAACGTCCCCGTTTAGCGCAGAAGTCACCGGAGTTGTTCAGGCTCCGGTGACATAATTATGCCGTGTTGATTTCCCAAAATCAAAATCGATAGAATTGCTCCTTCTTAAAACACTTTTACTCTCTGGAAGCTTTTCTTATCTCTCTTGGTGTTATATTAAAACGATTATGAAATCTTTCAGTAAAACGAGAAGGACACTTATAACCATTTTCTCTGGCAATCTCGCTTATAGGTTTTACCGTCGTTTGTATAGCAGACAACGCATTATTTAACCTCACATCGTCCAGTATACTTTGGAAACTTACCCCCTCGCTTGCTAGACGGCGATGTAATGTAGAAACAGAAATGTAGAGATATCGAGCAACCTTGTTTGCTGTCCATTTTGTGCCGGGTTCGGATAGCAGCAGGTTATAACAACGACTTATCAATGATTGTTTACTATATGATAAAAGTAAATGATTAACATGATTCACTCCTAACGAAAGTAGAACGCCCATTGCTAAGTGCTCCTGAATTTTAGTTGAGAAGCCTCGGGAAACAGATGTTTTTAGTTGCTCCCAACAATATATTAACTCAGGATTCTGAGGTAAAAAGAAACTTGTTTTGTTACGTATTTGATCAGTTACCGTATAAAGTTTTTGGAAACTCTCAATTAAATCAATGGGTAAGTAAAGCATTTCTGCAAGATAAAGCCCTGCTTCAGGATAATTCTCAATATAAAATTCATAACCACAAGGAAATAATATTATTTGATTATTATCAACAGTTAAAGTATGCGTCTCCCAATTGATAACTTTCTTTCCCTGACGGATACGACACAAAGCTGGCATAAGAGGCTTAACCCTATGAATCTCATGATGTTTATGCATCCGTATTTCTTCGATCTTTAAGTTAGTCTTACCTCTTGCCAGCATACTCTCACCCTACTTTATCTCATAAACTGGTGTTATCTCAGCGGTTGCGATTTTATTAGCATTAAGCATATAACCAACTAACGCTCCGCTGGAGTTAGAATCTACAGGAATCTTTTCAGTTTTTAGAGCCCATACTTTAAACTGGTAATGATGTGGTTTATCTCCTTTAGGAGGACATGCGCCACCAAACCCAGCATAGCCAAAATCATTTCGGCCTTGAACAGCACCAGTCGGCAGTTTTGTTCCATCACGTCTCCCTGCATCAACGGGCAAATATGTTACTGTTGCTGGAATATTAACAACAGTCCAATGCCACCAACCACTGCCTGTAGGTGCATCTGGATCATATACAGTTACGGCAAAGCTTTTGGTACCTTCAGGAACACCAGACCAGGTTAATGAGGGCGATGTATTACCACCTTCACACCCAAATCCAGAAAAGACATGAGACGTTGTAAGTTGCTCTCCTGTTTTTATTTCATTACTAGTGACCTGAAATGCTGCAGCCTGCGCAGAAAATGTTATGAATGCCAATACAGTTGAAACGATAAGTGTTTTCATAAAAACCTCTTTGTTATGACCTATCGTTATTTTATTTGATATTCCTTTATCTCATTATGCATAAAGGCGCAATGTTCATGCAAAAGCAATCACAATTGTACCCCCAACCCAATTATTTGCCACAATATACACAAAGCACATTGATACTATCTAAAAACTCTGCTTTATTATTAGTAACACCTACGAAAGTCGGTGTTATTTTTTAACCTACCATTCAAAATACGTGACATACACCATTTTGCTCATAATAATTTGTCACGTATTTTCAGTATTTGAATCTGCGACCAAGAGTTCTCACCTAACAAATGATTAAGATTGTATAGCTCATTTACTACCCCAATACAGCCGTACAAAACTCGCTTGTGGGAGCAAACAAAGTAATTACCCATTAAGTTTCGTCAAAGATAATTAATTCTGTCTTGCACTTTATCACCATAGCATAACTTAAAATCCGAGATCATTATTTAGAAATAAATCTCACCATCAACCATATATTTGAGAGCACTTATCGCCTGCTGGGCGGATATTACTTTCATTAAAGGATAGTGTTTAAAAACAATGCCATTCATAAAATAGATATCACAGGTTTTATTATCCGTATTAATTATGATTTTTTCGAATGTTTTATAGGCAAGTGTACGGCATAACTCTCGTCCATTTTTACTGGTTAAGTCAATAGCATAAAAATCACTGAATGAATTTACACCTTTACTCTTCAAAGTTTTCAATGATACCGAAGCCCTTCGTAATTCCTTATCTAATAGTCTTATTTTCTCTGCTATAGCGGTAACTTCAGGCGCGACAGACAATGCAACGATTAAATTATTAATTTTCATCTGAAGCTCAATAATTTTTAACTCTAAAGTTTCATTAGCATCTTTCTTGTTTTCAACTGGTTGAATTTTGCTACAATTAAAAAGCAATTCATTAATGATATTATAATCAACCAAATCTCTTTTTATTGATGGCCTGTCACATCGATGTAATCTTCTCATCGGACAAACATAATAGCCATGCAAACTTCCAGATACCGCATGAACAATCATGGTATTACCACAAGCCTCACACTTCATAACTGTTCGAAGTAGATTTATTAGCATAGGATTCTTGCTACTATTGCTAATACCAAAAGGTGCCAACCGAATTTCCTGTACAGCGTAAAACAAATCATCTGATATGACTCTGGGATAATAGCCAGCGATTTCACTTATCCCTTTCCCTCTTGCACGATATGAAGGTACGCAAATACCTATCAGAGCTTTATTCGCTAATAATTTTTCAATTACAGAAGGTCCCCATGCACTTTCTTTTCCTGAGAAATTCTTTACAGCATGATCATTTAAATACTTGGCTATTGCATTCAATGAGCGCCTTTCCATCCTGAGTTTAAAAATTAGCTCAATAGTTTTCACCCTGTCGGGGTCTGGAACAAAAGCCGTTCTTTTGTCATCTAAGGAGAGCCATCTCGGACAAGACGCCGTCATAATCGTACCTGATTCCAGTGCATCCTGCCGTTTTTTCTTCCATGATAATTTAACCCGACTTGACTTTATCTCGCTTTCTTCATTTGCCCTTTGTGCTATAAGTATGGCTTTTATTAATGAATATGGCTCATTCAAAGAGTCAATATTATAGACTGTATTGTCGCAAAGAGTTATAACATCAATACCGTGATTCAAAATCAATTTCAGACGTTCAATCGCTTCACCGACTTTTTCTCTTGAAAGTCTGTCCAGACTTTCAACTAACAATGTAGTTCCTGGCAATATATAACCATGCTCTATAGCATCTAAAAATTCCGAAAAAGCTCCTGATTGTGCATGCTTTCCTTTGAATGCACTTAATCCTAAATCTTCATATGTTATGGTATCAAGATAATAATCACTATTTACCTTTAACCATTCAGCAATAAGTCTTCTCTGTCGGTTTAATGAGTCGCCAGACATCTGACCTGGTGATGAAAATCGCATATATGCTATGGCTTTTTTCATGGTGACACCTGCTAACGTATGCTTTTATAAACCTTAGTGGTGGGATATAATTTTTGTTTATTTTTTATTTAAAAAGACAATTAAGGTCACATTATCTTGAATATACAACAATAATCGTATTGCAATTTTCTTACGCCATAATCTTGAAAGCACAAAAGAATACATAAAAAATAAAGACATTAACAAAAAGCATAAAACGAGGCTCATATAAATATAAGAGCCTCCATATTTTAGTCGTTTAGAAACAAATTATTTTAATGTGGTGTGCTTCGTGACAATAAATTAATAATCAACACACCGGCACAAATCAACATCATGCCTATAATGGCTGGCAGGTCCAGCCGTTGGCCGAAAAATCCCCATGACAGTAAGCTAATCAGGACAATACCGACTCCTGACCAGATAGCATAAGCAATCCCTGTAGGAATATAAGCCAGCGTCTGAGCTAATAACCAGAATGATGCACAATAACAAATAATTGTACCAACAGATGGCCATAACCGTGTAAAACCTTCTGAAAACTTCATTAAGGTTGTACCAATGACCTCTGCAAGTATTGCACCACCAAGATAAATATAAGGGTTCATAGCATATTCTTTCCTGTTCAAACTGGAGAGAATTGTACTACAGTTTGAACTCAACTCACCTGTTTCATCATTGTGTTCCCATTGATGTTCTTTTATATACCCTCAATACCCGTTTCATCGCGGCACTCTGGCGACACTCCTTAAAAATCAGATTCGTGCTCACCTTTCCTTCCCATTCTTCTCTGGTAGCGAACCGGTAATACACCGTTCGCCAGACCTTACCATCAACGACCAGGATTCCTGCCCGCGCCATTTTAGCCGCAGCCTGATTTATGCTGGTTGATCCTACCCACGTAATATGGACACAGGCCTAAGCGAGGTTCTTGTTTTCAAATTGTTCCGGACTGAGGCCGCCACACCAACTGTGCCGCCGCCACCGATTGTAATCACATTCGATATAATTAAACACCGTTGCCCGCATTATTTCCCGGCTGATAAAGTGTTCTCCATGGATACATTCCACTTTCAGCGAATGAAAGAAGCTTTCCACGCAGGCATTATCGTAGCAGCAACCTTTTGCGCTCATACTTCCACGCAGATTATGCCGCTTCAGTTGCGCCTGATAATCTGCTGAACAGTACTGGCCTCCACGGTCCGTGTGAACGATAACGTTCCGGGGCCTCTTACGCCGCCACAGCGCCATCTGCAGGGCATCGCAGGCCAGTTGCGCCGTCATGCGTGGCGACATTGACCAGCCAATAACGGCACGTGACCACAGGTCAATGACCACTGCCAGATACAGCCAGCCTTCATCTGTACGTAAGTACGTGATGTCTCCTGCCCACTTCTGGTTCGGGCCACTGGCGTAAAAATCCTGCTCCAACAGATTTTCTGACACAGGCAGGCCGTGCGCGGTAGCTGACCGGGCTGAACTTCCGGGAGGCCTTTGCCCTCAGTCCCTGACGGCGCAGGCTTGCCGCCACGGTTTTACGTTAAAGGGTAACCCTGAGCACGCAGTTCATCCGTCAGGCGTGGGGCACCGTAACGCTGTTTTGACCGGGTAAAAGCCGCGAGGACAACGCTGTCGCAGTGTTGGCGGAACTGCTGACGCGTGCTTATCCTTGTCCGCCGCTGACACCACGTATACCAGCCGCTGCGGGCCACCCGGAGCACGCGGCACATTGCTTTGATGCTGAACTCAGCCTGATGTTTTTCAATAAAGACATACTTCATTTCAGGCGCTTCGCGAAGTATGTCGCGGCCTTTTGGAGGATAGCCAGCTCTTCATCCCGTTCTGCCAGCTGGCGTTTGAGACGTGCAATCTCGGTAGACATCTCCAGTTCACGTTCAGAAGACGTCTGCTGATTTTGCTGTTTACTGCGCCAGTTGTAGAGTTGTGATTCATACAGGCTGAGTTCACGGGCTGCGGCAGTAACACCGATGCGTTCAGCAAGCTTCAGGGCTTCACTGCGAAATTCAGGCGAATGCTGTTTACGGGGTTTTTTTACTGGTTGATACTGTTTTTGTCATGTGAGTCACCTCTGACTGAGAGTTTACTCACTTAGCCGCGTGTCCACTATTGCTGGGTAAGATCAGATTACGGTTGCGCCTGTTACCGCGGCAACGTCCTGTGCACAGAAGCTCTTATGCGTCCCCAGGTAATGAATAATTGCCTCTTTGCCCGTCATACACTTGCTCCTTTCAGTCCGAACTTAGCTTTAATTTCTGCGATCTTCGCCAGAGCCTGTGCACGATTTAGAGGTCTACCGCCCATAACAGGAAGTTGTTTTACTGGTTCAGGTATCGTCTCACCACGGTTAATTCGCGCTGTCATACAGGTCAGTTCATCGGCAGCCTTGCGCCGTAATTCCGCGTCAGCCAGCGCATTGGCCCGCATGTTCTGGTACAAGTTGGTAACCAACCAGTAATGCGCGTTCGATTTCCACGGATAAGACTCTGCATCCGGATACAGGCCACGCTTCCGGCAATACTCGTACCTCCCGGGATTTCATGAAATTCCGGCTCGGTGGTTTCGAGGCAATAAAATCGGCTTACATGGCCCAGGTGCAGTACAGCATGTGGGTGACGCGAAAAGATGCCTGGTACTTTGCCAACTATGACCCGCGCATGAAGCGTGAAGGCCTGCATTATGTCGTGATTGAGCGGAATGAAAAGTACATGGCGAGTTTTGACGAGATGGTGCCGGAGTTCATCGAAAAAATGGACGAGGCACTGGCTGAAATTGGTTTTGTATTTGGGGAGCAATGGCGATGACGCATCCTCACGATAATATCCGGGTACCTCACAACACGGCAAGCCTGCATTGCGGCGCTTCAGTCTCCGCTGCATACTGTCCAGGTGAGCGCGGGTGATGGCATAACAGAGGAAAGAAAATGTCACTCTTCCGCAGAAATGAAATATGGTATGCCTCGTATTCGCTCCCGGGCGGGAAACGAATTAAGGAATCTCTTGGCACAAAGGACAAACGGCAAGCTCAGGAGTTGCACGACAAGCGAAAAGCAGAACTCTGGCGAGTAGAAAAGCTAGGGGATTTACCTGATGTCACTTTTGAAGAGGCCTGCCTAAGATGGCTTGAGGAAAAAGCTGATAAAAAATCTCTCGATTCAGATAAAAGCCGGATTGAGTTCTGGCTTGAACATTTTGAGGGTATAAGGCTTAAAGATATCTCGGAGGCAAAGATTTACTCTGCTGTAAGCAGAATGCATAACAGAAAGACGAAAGAAATATGGAAACAGAAAGTTCAGGCCGCCATCAGGAAAGGTAAAGAACTGCCTGTTTATGAACCAAAGCCAGTATCAACTCAGACAAAGGCAAAGCATCTTGCCATGATAAAGGCCATTCTCCGTGCTGCAGAACGCGACTGGAAGTGGCTGGAAAAAGCGCCTGTCATCAAGATACCAGCGGTCAGAAACAAGCGAGTCAGATGGCTGGAAAAGGAGGAAGCAAAACGCCTTATTGATGAGTGCCCCGAACCACTGAAATCTGTCGTCAAGTTTGCGCTGGCAACTGGTCTGAGAAAGTCGAACATCATAAATCTGGAATGGCAACAAATCGACATGCAGCGACGAGTTGCCTGGGTGAATCCAGAAGAGAGCAAATCAAACCGCGCCATTGGTGTGGCGCTGAACGATACCGCCTGTAAAGTGTTGCGTGATCAAATAGGCAAGCATCACAAATGGGTGTTTGTACATACCAAGGCGGCTAAGCGAGCAGATGGAACATCAACGCCTGCGGTCAGGAAGATGCGCATCGACAGCAAGACATCATGGCTATCAGCTTGTCGTCGTGCAGGAATTGAAGATTTCCGTTTCCATGACCTCAGACACACCTGGGCAAGCTGGCTGATTCAGTCAGGCGTCCCATTATCAGTGCTTCAGGAAATGGGCGGATGGGAGTCCATAGAAATGGTTCGTAGGTATGCTCACCTTGCGCCTAATCATTTGACAGAGCATGCGAGGAAAATAGACGACATTTTTGGTGATAATGTCCCAAATATGTCCCACTCTGAAATTATGGAGGATATAAAGAAGGCGTAACTGATTGAATTGTAATGGCGCGCCCTGCAGGATTCGAACCTGCGGCCCACGACTTAGAAGGTCGTTGCTCTATCCAACTGAGCTAAGGGCGCGTTGATACCGCAATGCGGTGTAATCGCGTGAATTATACGGTCAACCCTTGCTGAGTCAATGGCTTTTGATCTGGTTGCTGAACAAGTGAACGACCGCGTCTGATTTTCTGATTTATTTCGCTATAGCGGCAAACAAACGCACACCGCTGCGCGTCTGAATCAAGAAAACCCGTATTTTCATGTATCAAAGTACAATTTCCCGACCTAACGGAAAATTGTCCGCTCCTATGAGACTGGTAACTATGAAACCAACGTCGGTGATCATTATGGATACTCATCCTATCATCAGAATGTCTATTGAAGTTCTGTTGCAAAAAAACAGTGAATTGCAGATTGTCCTGAAAACGGATGATTATCGCATAACCATCGATTATCTCCGAACCCGTCCTGTTGATTTAATCATTATGGATATAGACTTGCCCGGAACAGACGGTTTTACCTTCCTGAAAAGGATCAAACAAATCCAGAGCACAGTGAAAGTGTTATTTTTATCATCGAAATCAGAATGCTTTTATGCTGGCAGAGCGATACAAGCTGGTGCTAACGGTTTTGTCAGTAAATGCAATGATCAGAATGATATTTTTCATGCCGTTCAGATGATCCTCTCCGGATACACGTTTTTTCCCAGCGAAACGCTTAACTATATAAAAAGCAATAAATGTAGTACGAATAGTTCAACGGTCACTGTGCTATCTAATCGTGAAGTGACCATATTACGTTATCTGGTTAGCGGATTATCTAATAAAGAAATTGCCGATAAGTTATTACTTAGCAATAAAACAGTTAGTGCGCATAAATCTAATATTTATGGCAAGCTAGGTTTGCATTCAATTGTAGAGCTTATCGACTACGCCAAATTATACGAATTAATATAATATTAATTATAATTGATCATAAATATCGCATCCGCTTTCGCCACACCTGGCCGAACACCGCTGGCTAACGCTCGATAATTGGCAAAAAAGTTTAGTGTGACATTGCCATTTGCATCTACTTCCTCAGTCGGGCTCGCCTCCCCCAGTGCGAGCCGGGAGCGATCGCTATTACGTAATTCGATGGCGACGGTTTGTGCCATTGCGGGATCATCCAGAGCCAGCAGGTTGGTATCGGATGCCGGCGTTCCCGTAAATAAAATCGCAACTGAACCCGGAGGACATCCCTCCAGCCGCAGGCTAAAAGGGACGAGTGCCGTGGTATCGCCAGCGTTCAGTAGTTGTGTCGTAGGCCATCTGCCTAAATCTACCGTCTTATCAATATCCGCTGTGTTTACGGTACAGGAGAAATCAACAACGTTACCGTGCAAATTGATATTAATCGTTCCTAAAGGGTCAACTGCCCATCCACTGGAACTCCACAGTAGCCCGCAGAAACAGCTAAAGAGTACTCTTCTCATTCTCCGTACCTCATTGATAATCGACGCGTAAATACCCCAGCGCGCTAAACGGCCCTTCGGTCGGTTTTTGACCGGTAATACTGATAGGCCAGGCGCGAAGTGTGACATTGGCTGCCGCAGCTGCATCCAGACGGAAAGGAATAACGCTATTGAGATCGTTAGGCGTGATCGGCGTATCGTTCTGATCGGCGACAATAAAACCTAAATCCTGATTGTCCGACACCATCGCCTGACCAGAAACGGCACTGGCTTCCAGACGCATTGTTAAATAAGCCTGCGCAGCAACATTCGTACATTTGACCGCAATGCTCTTGGTTTGCGGCATGACACCAGCAGGTCGATTACCCGGCCCTGCCGCACTAAATAACGATGCGCCGATATCACCAAAATCAAATTCAACAATCTGCCCGGCATTTAATTCGCAGTTTTGCGGTACTTCAACCCGGCCACCAAAACTAATGGTATAAACAGGTGTAACCAACGGATCGTAAGGCGTTGATGTCACATACACGGTAAACATCACCTGTCTGGGGATCTCCACCATGTTAATAAAGGGACGAATAACCTTTAAACGAAATATTAAACGAGAATCCATCACCCCGAATGGAAGGTTTTGCGAAACGTTAGGATCTGTTCCCATCCGAATATAATTTTGCGGGGGGAACTGAATATCCATCACACTATCAACCAGACTCATCGCACCTAATAGATAATCATGTAATTGCATATATTTATAATTATCGATAGTTTCCTGAACAATAAAGTTGGTGACATAACTACGGTATGTATAATTCACCAGCGTACCGGGTGGACAAATTGCTGAGACACCTACCCAGCCGGATTTTTCCGGTAAAACAACAATCTGCCCTGGCTGGTTATTGGTGCTATTAAAGATATTTGAGAGATCATAGTGTTCATCTTCTGCTACGCCAGTACTATTTGCACAAACAGTAGCCCAGGATATGTTTGCCAGACACAAACATGCCATCGCCAATAATAATCTGCAGATTATCTTATTGATAATTTCCTTTATGAGCCAGGATGTGTGCAAACTGCCGAAATAACAGTGACGGCTTGCTGTAAGCTTTGCTTCGGCAATACATAGTGCGCAATGCAGCGTGAGTTCGCGCCGTCTCCCCACTGAACCAGTAATTCACCAGACAATGGCGCACCACTTAAATAAACTTGCCCGTCATCACCCACCATACTGGTTATTCCGGTACTGTTTTCCCGTACCAGTGATCCAAACGGCACCGGTTTTCCGCCCTGGGTAACGGTAATGAGCGCCCGCACGCCTATGCGGGTATCAAAATTGGCACGAACCAACGCGCCTTGCGTCGGCACAACGCTGCTAATATTTTTTTCAACATCGATGGAATTCCCCATCGTATTGGTATCAAGCGCGATACGGTTATACCGATAAACCGTGGCATACAGCATCACCGCATAGCCGCGCCAGTCGGTTAAAATGCCAGTTTGATTTTCAATGCGTACACCGCCTGCGCCAGGCGCTTTAATCAAAACATTGGTATCCCCTAAAGGCTGGCTCAGCGTTATGCCATTTTCATGCCCGACCACACCGCCAGACAGCTGCCAGTTAACGTCATGTTGATCGCGGTCGTAGTTATACCCGCCCCCCAGCGTACCGTAAGCGGCCTGCCAGTTTGCCGTGGCGCTGCCCGTGTACCCATTATTCGAGGTATCACCCTGGCTTACGTGATAACTCAGGTTGTGGCCTTCCAGTAAGGTCCCACCTACACCTGCCAGCCAGCTATTTTGCCCGTTGCTGTTACGGTTGGCGTTAAAGGAGGCATAAGCGCGGTCGAGCGCATTTTCCCGGGTGTAGCGACGTTTGGTCAAAACATTGAAAGGCACTGAAACATTAAGTCCGACAATACGTTCGTTATCGGGGATCCCTACAGATTCATTCCACGAAAATGAGAGCGAATAACTGATGCCAACCCAGCTGCTGGTATACCCCACCTGATACCACGTATCTGAATCCGAAGTATTCCAGTATTTTTGATGGGTACCAGAAATATAAAGCGAGCCAAAGTCATTAAGTGATTGTGAAACATTTAACTGCAAACGGTCTTTACGGCTAAAGCGTAAATTGTGGTAATTCACGATTATCGGTTCATCGCGATGCTCACCGTCGTAATCATATTCGTACCCCTCCATTCGACGATACGCAACATCATCAAGGGTATAAAAACCTTGTGTCGAATAGCGGTAACCCATTAACTGAAAATTGGTGCCGAAGGTGTTCATCGATTTCGCATAGAGGAAGCGAATAGAATCCCCCTCATGACGACTGGCGTCGGCTAACTGACTGCGCGCATGCGTTACATCCAGCGACACTGCGCCCCAGTTCCCGAGATTGCGCCCCAGCCCTAATAAAAAGGCGGTGTAATTGGCAGATAATTGCGTCCCGCCGTAGGCAGTAAATTCCTGTGGTAAACCGCCGAGTGCCGTACCCTGAAAAAAGAAAGGCGATGATTGCTGACTATTACCGCTACGAAAATCGCCCGCCGTCAGGTCAAATTTGAAACGCCCTTCGCGTTGTAAAATTGGCACTGTTGAATACGGAATTGTGTAATTCTGCTGATTGCCATCGCGCTCGTCGATGGTGACGTCCAGATCGCCATTTGAAGATGTCGGGTGCAAATCTGTAATTTCAAAAGCGCCGGGGGAAACATAGCTTTGATAGATAATAAAACCATTTTGCCGAATCGTTAGCTGGGCCGCCGTACGGGCAATCCCACGTACCGTTGGGGCAAACCCTTGCTGGCTATCAGGATACATATTATCAGAAGAATAAAGCCGTACACCACGAAATCCAACGCCATCGAAAATATCACTTCCTGTATTGCCGTCTCCCATTACCAGTTCACTTTTCAGCGGAATAATGGCGCGCTGTACCCAGGTGCCAATATTATTCCACTGTTCTGAATGATATCCATTTCCGCGAAAATAGTTCCAGGAACCATTGTTGCGTAAACGCCACGGGCCAATATTAATCCCGCTGAGCTCACTAAAAAAATAGCTATCGTTACCATTACCTCTGTTACCGGTGAAATTATAATTCAGGAGTAAAGCAGGAATACCTTCATCCCACTCTTCAGGCGGAATGTAACCGTGAGCGCTACTCAACAACGCTATCTGAGGAATAGTGATGTTCAGGCGCATCGCTGCAAAATCAAAGTTAATTGTGGCATCAGGTACAGCTTTCAGTAAATTGATGCATTTATTGTTTTGCTGCTGGGCTAACTCGGGAAATGCACTGCTATTAAGGCCAATTCGTTCAAGAAGTACCTGGTTAAAACAGGGCATTAACCCACCTGATTTATCACCTGTATTTTCTGTTGTCGATTCAAATACGATATCCTGCGAACCAATGAACTCATCATTACGCCAGAGATCCACCCGATACACGCCCGCAGGTTGATGATTACCTCTCTCAAAGCGCGATAAATCAGCAACGGATGTGCCATTCTCTAATAAAAATGCCGGGTTGAAATAACTTTCCGCATAGCTTAAAAAGGAGGGTAAAATGGCAAGAGATGAATAACAAATTCCGGCCAGACACCAGGTATACCTCTGCGGAATATCCGTAGTAGTGGGTATTTTCATAATTAGCTCTGATATTGTCAGATGATTCGGTTAGTTTAAGTTCACTTCTCTGACCGGAGTTACTGAACCATAATCATTAACGGTCTGAAATTTCAGCTTTCCCTGCACTCCTGAGGGTAAGGGAATTTGTGAATTAACTCTGGGTGCAGCCATAGCATTCCCCAACTTTTGGCTGCCCACTTGTAAGTTAACCAGGGTGACATAAAAAGGTGATGGATTATGAACATTGATATAGTTACCGGATCGCGAAAACTTGAGTGTGTCCGGCGCTTCTGCGGGTAATTCTTGTAATTGAATTGGACGGAGAAATAATTTCATGCGCGATAAAATCGCCAGTTGCAAAACATTCCTGCCGTTCAATGCATTTTTATCTACCGAAGGGATCGTCTTAACATTCATCCAGAACAGAGACTCACGATCTGCTGCCAGCGGTGGACCGGTGTAAATAATACGCAAAGTATTTTCGCTTTTGGGTTCACTAACAAACAGTGGCGGTGTAATGATGAATGACTTTTCTTTTACACCGCTGCTGTTTTCAATCCACGAATTGACCAGAAAGCGCTCATTGGTATGGCTATTTCTAATCCATACCGCAGTCTGTTTAGCATCAGCGGGATAAATAATACGCGTGGCACCTAATGCGATCCCTCCGGCAGCATGGGCGCTGGCCGAAATGATTAAATAAAATATAATGAGCATCAATAACTTTATTTTAGTCATCATAGTTAATACGCCTTGTGTATTCCTGACGGCAAAAATAAGGAATATAAAGAAATGATTGCTTTGGTTTCTTACAACACATCATTCCCTTTTCATTTAATAAAGCGGCATGATACAAAGTGAACATGATTTCGATTTACATTGCCACCATACCGCTTCAGACAACCGGTACATTACTTTGTTATAAGACGTGATATATAATTCAAAACAACGTGGTTTTGATTATTCATATCTCATAATAAAAGTCGCGTCAGCATTTGCTTGCCCTGCTGATGCACTTGTACCGGTGCCTTTATAACGTGCAGAAAAATGAAGAACGTTGGTCCCGGGGATCAAGTTCTGGTTGGTTGAGAAGCTATTCCCATCAGGTTTGAGAATTGCGGATGTATTATCAAGTATTTCAATACCGACACCCGTTGCTGTTGTTGTATTGGTACTGGATGCAATGGCCAATAAATTATCATTGATTGCATCAGCCTGACCAGAAAATGCAACGGCAGCATTAGCGGCAACAACAGGATCGCAGTCGTTCAACTGAATGGTGAATGGAATTAATGCAGAGGTATTACCAACAGCATTGAAAATATCGGTACGATATTGACCGAGTGTGACAACCTGGTCTGCCGAGTCAGTATTCACTGAACAGGCAGCATTCACCAGTTCGCCTTCAAAGTGAATTGTACCGCCATCTACAACGGCAGCATAACTACCCGTAGCGGCGAATAGTGCGGCAGCCAGCGCAGACGAAATAAATCTTAATTTCATATATATTCCTTCAATCTCATTTATCGACTCCACATCCGTATATAACCGATTACTTTATTTAAGACACTGATAGTAGTAAATTCCTTTTTATCCTCTAAGAATGTCTTAATTGAAAATATGCACTCTATTCTAAAAAATAGAGAGCCCCGTTAGATGAATACTTCCGCGCAAAATATATTCAACACAAATATAGACCTGAAGCGGTAAATTACCAGGCTGAAAATTCTTTTTATATTGTCAGGTATTTCTTAAATTATCTTAATCCTTAGACAAGGAAATAAATCAGTTCCAGATTTACAACGCCATCATGGACGAAAAATGAAGCTTTCAGTCTCAGCGACGGTGCGCCTCACCTTCGCAAGAGGTCGCTTCACGCGATAAATCTGAAACGAAACCTGACAGCGCGCCCCGCTTCTGACAAAATAGGCGCATCCCCTTCGATCTACGTAACAGATGGAATCCTCTCTCTGATGGCAGCAAAGATTATTGACGGTAAAACGATTGCGCAGCAGGTGCGCTCTGAAGTTGCTCAAAAAGTTCAGGCGCGTATTGCAGCCGGACTGCGGGCACCAGGACTGGCCGTTGTGCTGGTGGGTAGTAACCCTGCATCGCAAATTTATGTCGCAAGCAAACGCAAGGCTTGTGAAGAAGTCGGGTTCGTCTCCCGCTCTTATGACCTCCCGGAAACCACCAGCGAAGCGGAGCTGCTGGAGCTTATCGATACGCTGAATGCCGACAACACCATCGATGGCATTCTGGTTCAACTGCCGTTACCGGCGGGTATTGATAACGTCAAAGTGCTGGAACGTATTCATCCGGACAAAGACGTGGACGGTTTCCATCCTTACAACGTCGGTCGTCTGTGCCAGCGCGCGCCGCGTCTGCGTCCCTGCACCCCGCGCGGTATCGTCACGCTGCTTGAGCGTTACAACATTGATACCTTCGGCCTCAACGCCGTGGTGATTGGCGCATCGAATATCGTTGGCCGCCCGATGAGCATGGAACTGCTGCTGGCAGGTTGCACCACTACAGTGACTCACCGCTTCACTAAAAATCTGCGTCATCACGTAGAAAATGCCGATCTATTGATCGTTGCCGTTGGCAAGCCAGGCTTTATTCCCGGTGACTGGATCAAAGAAGGCGCAATTGTGATTGATGTCGGCATCAACCGTCTGGAAAATGGCAAAGTTGTGGGCGACGTCGTGTTTGAAGACGCGGCTAAACGCGCCTCATACATTACGCCTGTTCCCGGCGGCGTTGGCCCGATGACGGTTGCCACGCTGATTGAAAACACGCTACAGGCGTGCGTTGAATATCATGATCCACAGGATGAGTAACATGGCGACATTTTCTTTAGGTAAACATCCGCACGTTGAGCTGTGCGACTTGCTGAAACTGGAAGGCTGGAGCGAAAGCGGCGCGCAGGCGAAAATCGCGATTGCCGAAGGCCAGGTGAAAGTCGACGGTGCGGTTGAAACGCGCAAACGCTGCAAAATCGTCGCCGGTCAGACAGTGAGTTTTGCAGGTCACAGCGTACAGGTTGTTGCCTGATCCCTTTCCCGGCCTGTATCAACAGGCCGGTTCTCTTTTCAGACTTTTGCCCTCTACGCCCCGTTCATCCATGCTGATAGCATCGACATTTTGCCGAAGCGACCATCATGCCAACCGTTATTACGCACGCCGCCGTTCCCCTATGCATTGGTTTAGGGTTGGGTTCGAAAGTCATCCCTCCGCGTCTGTTATTTGCCGGAATCATCCTGGCGATGCTGCCCGACGCCGACGTATTGTCGTTTAAATTTGGCGTTGCTTACGGCAATGTTTTTGGTCATCGCGGGTTTACCCATTCGCTGGTGTTTGCGTTTGTTGTCCCGCTGTTATGTGTGTTTATTGGACGCCGATGGTTCAGGGCTGGGCTGATTCGCTGCTGGCTGTTTTTAACCGTCTCGTTGCTATCGCACAGCTTGCTGGATTCGGTAACCACTGGCGGTAAAGGCGTTGGCTGGCTGTGGCCGTGGTCAGATGAACGCTTTTTCGCTCCCTGGCAGGTGATAAAAGTCGCGCCGTTTGCATTGTCTCGTTACACCACGCCGTACGGGCATCAGGTGATTATTTCTGAATTGATGTGGGTGTGGTTGCCGGGGATGCTACTGATGGGAATGTTGTGGTGGCGCAGACGATAACCGGATGCGAAAACTCGCATCCGGCAATAGCGCAATTACTTACGACGCCAGGTGGTCCCTTGCGGGCCATCTTCCAGCACGATCCCCATCTCGTTAAGACGATCACGCGCCGCATCCGCCGCCGCCCAGTCTTTCGCTTTACGGGCATCCAGACGCTGTTGAATTAACGCTTCAATCTCAGCCACTTCGCTGTCGTCTGCCTGCGCGCCGCTTTGCAGGAACGCTTCCGGTTCTTGCTCCAGCAGGCCCAATACAGCGGAAAGTTTACGCAGGTGAGATGCCATTGCATTCGCCGCTGCCATATCTTCTGCTTTCAGACGGTTTACTTCACGCGCCATATCAAACAGTACGGAATAGGCTTCCGGGGTGTTGAAATCGTCGTCCATCGCTTCAATAAAGCGCGCTTCAAACGCTTCGCCACCGGCAGGCGCAACGGTTTTATCTGTGCCGCGCAGCGCAGTGTAGAGACGCTCCAGCGCCGCACGCGCCTGCTTCAGGTTCTCTTCGCTGTAGTTCAACTGGCTGCGATAGTGGCCCGACATCAGGAAGTAACGCACGGTTTCCGCGTCGTAGTATTTCAGCACATCGCGCACGGTAAAGAAGTTACCCAGCGATTTGGACATCTTCTCGCGGTCAACCATCACCATCCCCGAGTGCATCCAGTAGTTCACATACTGACCATCATGGGCACAGGTGGACTGCGCGATTTCGTTTTCGTGGTGCGGGAACATCAGGTCTGAACCGCCGCCGTGGATATCAAAGTGGTTACCCAGCTGCTTGCAGTTCATTGCCGAACATTCAATGTGCCAGCCAGGACGACCCGCGCCCCACGGAGACGGCCAGCTCGGTTCGCCCTCTTTCGACATCTTCCACAGAACGAAGTCCATTGGGTTGCGTTTGTCGTCGACCACGTCAACGCGCGCGCCTGCCTGCAGCTGGTCGAGATCCTGACGCGACAGCACGCCATAAGTTGGATCGGTCGGGACGTCGAACATCACGTCGCCGTTGTCCGCCACATAAGCGTGACCTTTGGCGATCAGTTGTTCAGTGAGTTCAATAATTTCTGCGATATGGTGCGTCGCGCGCGGCTCCATATCCGGGCGCAGAATGTTCAAAGCATCAAAATCTTTGTGCATTTCGGCGATCATGCGATCCACCATCGCCACAAAGCTTTCGCCATTTTCATTGGCGCGTTTGATGATTTTGTCGTCGATATCGGTAATGTTGCGCACATACTTCAGTTTATAGCCGAGGAAACGCAGATAGCGCGCAACCACGTCAAAAGCAACAAAGGTACGCCCGTGACCGATATGACAGAGATCGTAAACGGTGATTCCACACACGTACATGCCGACTTCCCCGGCGTGAATAGGCTTAAATTCCTCTTTTTGGCGTGTCAGAGTATTGAAGATTTTTAGCATCGAAGATTCCGTTTAGACATGTGTGGGTAATTGAGTTGCGTATAATACCCATATTTCCCGCGCGAATCAGCATACATTGCGTGATGATCCGATCGTGCGGTTATGCTATAACACCACCCTATATATGACCCGAACTGGGTTGAAGCACCAATCAAACGGAACAGGATGCAAAAATGGTTACTTTCCACACCAATCACGGCGATATTGTCATCAAAACTTTTGACGATAAAGCACCTGAAACAGTTAAAAACTTCCTGGACTACTGCCGCGAAGGTTTTTACAACAACACCATTTTCCACCGTGTTATCAACGGCTTTATGATTCAGGGCGGCGGTTTTGAACCGGGCATGAAACAAAAAGCCACCAAAGAACCGATCAAAAACGAAGCCAACAACGGCCTGAAAAATACCCGTGGTACGCTGGCAATGGCACGTACTCAGGCTCCGCACTCTGCAACTGCACAGTTCTTCATCAACGTGGTTGATAACGACTTCCTGAACTTCTCTGGCGAAAGCCTGCAAGGTTGGGGCTACTGCGTGTTTGCTGAAGTGGTTGACGGCATGGACGTGGTAGACAAAATCAAAGGTGTTGCAACCGGTCGTAGCGGTATGCACCAGGACGTGCCAAAAGAAGACGTTATCATTGAAAGCGTGACCGTTAGCGAGTAATCGTGGCGACACTCTTTATTGCAGATCTTCATCTCTGCGTGGAAGAACCGGCGATCACCGCCGGTTTTCTGCGTTTTTTAGCGGGGGAAGCCCGCAAGGCCGACGCGCTGTATATTCTTGGCGATCTGTTTGAAGCATGGATTGGCGACGACGATCCCAACCCACTCCATCGCAAGATGGCGGCGGCGATCAAAGCGGTGTCCGATTCCGGCGTTCCCTGTTATTTCATTCATGGCAACCGTGATTTTCTGCTCGGCAAACGCTTTGCCCGTGAAAGTGGCATGACGTTATTGCCGGAAGAAAAGGTGCTCGAACTTTATGGTCGCCGGGTGTTGATTATGCATGGCGACACGCTGTGCACCGATGACGCGGGTTATCAGGCTTTTCGCGCCAAGGTCCACAAACCCTGGCTGCAGACGCTATTCCTCGCCCTGCCGTTGTTTGTGCGCAAACGCATTGCCGCGCGAATGCGCGCGAACAGCAAAGAAGCCAACAGCAGTAAATCGCTGGCGATCATGGACGTTAACCAAAACGCGGTGGTCAGTGCGATGGAAAAACATCAGGTGCAATGGCTGATCCACGGGCATACCCATCGCCCGGCGGTGCATGAACTTATCGCCAATCAGCAACCTGCTTTTCGCGTGGTACTGGGTGCCTGGCATACGGAAGGTTCAATGGTGAAAGTCACGGCGGATGACGTTGAGCTGATTCATTTTCCGTTTTAAAAAACCCGCAACTTTGCTGATTTCACAGCCACGCAACCGTTTTCCTTGCTCTCTTTCCGTGCTATTCTCTGTGCCCTCTAAAGCCGAGAGTTGTGCACCACAGGAGTTTTAAGACGCATGTCTTCCCGCAATAATCCGGCGCGTGTCGCCATCGTGATGGGGTCCAAAAGCGACTGGGCTACCATGCAGTTCGCCGCCGAAATCTTCGAAATCCTGAATGTCCCGCACCACGTTGAAGTGGTTTCTGCTCACCGCACCCCCGATAAACTGTTCAGCTTCGCCGAAAGCGCCGAAGAGAACGGTTATCAGGTGATTATTGCGGGCGCAGGCGGCGCAGCGCATCTGCCAGGCATGATTGCCGCCAAAACGCTGGTGCCGGTGCTGGGCGTGCCAGTACAGAGCGCCGCACTGAGCGGTGTCGATAGCCTCTACTCCATCGTACAAATGCCGCGCGGCATTCCGGTGGGTACGCTGGCGATTGGTAAAGCTGGCGCGGCAAACGCGGCGTTACTGGCAGCACAAATTCTTGCGACTCATGATAAAGAACTGCACCAGCGTCTGAATGACTGGCGCAAAGCCCAGACCGACGAAGTGCTGGAAAACCCGGACCCGCGAGGTGCGGCATGAAACAGGTTTGCGTCCTCGGTAACGGGCAGTTAGGCCGTATGCTGCGTCAGGCAGGCGAACCGTTAGGCATTGCTGTCTGGCCAGTCGGGCTGGACGCTGAACCGGCGGCGGTGCCTTTTCAACAAAGCGTGATTACCGCTGAGATAGAACGCTGGCCGGAAACCGCATTAACCCGCGAGCTGGCGCGCCATCCGGCCTTTGTGAACCGCGATGTGTTCCCGATTATTGCTGACCGTCTGACTCAGAAGCAGCTTTTCGATAAGCTCCACCTGCCGACTGCACCGTGGCAGTTACTTGCCGAACGCAGCGAGTGGCCTGCGGTGTTTGATCGTTTAGGTGAGCTGGCGATTGTTAAGCGTCGCACTGGTGGTTATGACGGTCGCGGTCAATGGCGTTTACGCGCAAATGAAACCGAACAGTTACCGGCAGAGTGTTACGGCGAATGTATTGTCGAGCAGGGCATTAACTTCTCTGGTGAAGTGTCGCTGGTTGGCGCGCGCGGCTTTGATGGCAGCACCGTGTTTTATCCGCTGACGCATAACCTGCATCAGGACGGTATTTTGCGCACCAGCGTCGCTTTTCCGCAGGCCAACGCACAGCAGCAGGCGCAAGCCGAAGAGATGCTGTCGGCGATTATGCAGGAGCTGGGCTATGTGGGCGTGATGGCGATGGAGTGTTTTGTCACCCCGCAAGGTCTGTTGATCAACGAACTGGCACCGCGTGTGCATAACAGCGGTCACTGGACACAAAACGGTGCCAGCATCAGCCAGTTTGAGCTGCATCTGCGGGCGATTACCGATCTGCCGTTACCGCAACCAGTGGTGAATAATCCGTCGGTGATGATCAATCTGATTGGTAGCGATGTGAATTATGACTGGCTGAAACTGCCGCTGGTGCATCTGCACTGGTACGACAAAGAAGTCCGTCCGGGGCGTAAAGTGGGGCATCTGAATTTGACCGACAGCGACACATCGCGTCTGACTGCGACGCTGGAAGCCTTAATCCCGCTGCTGCCGCCGGAATATGCCAGCGGCGTGATTTGGGCGCAGAGTAAGTTCGGTTAACTGGTGCTCTATTCTTGCCGGATGCGGCGTAAACGCCTTATCCGGCCTACCGATCCGGTACCCATTGTAGGCCTGATAAGATGCGTCAAGCATCGCATCAGGCATTGTGCACCAATTGCCGGATGCGGCACCGGTTGTAGGCCTGATAAGACGCGTCAAGCGTCGCATCAGGCACAAATGTCTAATGCCTACGACTACAGCGAAATACAGGTCCCCGCTTCGCCCGCCAGCGTCTCTTCAATTCGCGATAACGCCCCAATCCACGCGGGTTTACCACGGCTTCTGACATAACCACTCACCGCCGTTACATTCGGCCCCATCGAACCATCGGCTTTGGCAAATGGCGCTAACTCATCCGGTGTGGCATGGCGAATGGCACGTTGCTGCGGCGTTCCCCAGTTTTCATATACCGCATCAGCATCGGTGAGGATCACCAGTCCATCTGCATTAATCTGCTCGGCGAGCAACGCAGCGGCGAGATCTTTATCAATCACTGCTTCACTCCCTGCTCCGTCATCCGTCACAGGCACACCGCCGCCGCCACTGCAAATCACCACATGCCCCTCTTTGAGCAACAACTCGATGGCTTCGCTGTCGAGAATTTTACGCGGTTGCGGAGACGCCACCACCCGGCGCAAATATTTACCATCACGTTTCATCTGCCAGCCGTAAGCCGCTTCCAGTGCCTCTTGTTCTTCTGGCTGATAAACCGGACCAATAAATTTCTCTGGCTGCAAAAACGCCGGATCATCAGGCGAAACCTCAATGCGCGTCAGCACCGTCGTCACGGGCGGCATCTGCGGCTGTGCGCTCAAACTCTGCGCCAGCATATAGCCAATCATCCCCTGGCTTTCCGCAACCAGCACATCCAGCGGATACGGTTCTACCTCTTTCCACGCCAGATTCTGCAATGCCAGCAGCCCCACCTGCGGCCCGTTGCCGTGAACAATCGCCAACCGATAAGAACGGGCCAGGCGTGCCAGCGCGGGTACAGCACTGGCGATATTGCGATATTGATTTTCTGCCGTCAGCGCCTCACCGCGCTGGAGTAAGGCGTTGCCCCCAAGAGCCACAACCAGTGTTTTCATGGTTTTCCTTGTAATAATTGTTGGCCAAGCCAGAACCCCAGCAGCGTATCTGCCCCTGACGTATGCCCCAGCGCCAGCAGCGAATCAATCGCAACAGCGGTACGTTTCGGGCAACTCAGAGCATGAACAAAGTGCAGGAGTGGCGAGGCGAAATATCCTTGCGCGGCATAACGTAAATAACTGACGCTCACCGCTGTGGTAACGAGTTGCAGATTGTCGGAACAGGCAAAAAACGGACGACCGGAGCGCGCATCTAAAGCGCCATAATACCAGGCCGCCAGCAGCATTCCGCTCAGCGTGTCATCATGACTCGGCGTTAATCCGGGGCCTTTACCCAGCCAGTGCCGCCAGTCGGTCTTAACGCCATTGAGCGCGGCCTGAAAACAGTGACGAAACTGGCGTAACTCAGCAGGCAGCGGATCGCTTGCCGCCAACGCCAGTGGCCCGAAAAGCCCGGTTTCCTCCGCGCGTTGCATCCATGCAGCTGCAAGTGGTTGAGGATGCGCAGGCGGCGTAATACGCAGCAAACAATAACGCTGTGGCTGTTTAACCGTGAAACGCCCGAGGCGAATCCCTTGAGCCACAACCTGTGGTCGTTCATTGCCGCATAATCCACCGCATAACGCATCGAATTGCGCACGGCGAAGCACCCATCCTCCGGGGCCGAAACCACTACCCTGACGATGCAACGTTAACAGTTCGCCGCTTTCCGTCATCAGGTTAATCGCCCGCCGCCACACTCCCGCTAACCGCCAGGACTGGCGATAATTCGGTGCGCTACTACTGGCAAGCAGAGGATGGATGATCGTCATTGCGCGTTCCTCAACCAATACCCATGCTTTCAGCCAGTGCTTCCAGCGCCTGTTCAAAGCACGCCAGCGGTGCCCGCACGGTGCCTGCGCCAATCTGCCCGATCCCCGCCTCTTTATGGGCGATACCGGTATTGATGAGTGGCGTAATGCCGGTTTCTACCACGCGACGAATGTCCAGCCCCAGGCACGCGCCCTGAAAATCCCAGCTTGGGATCTGCAACTGCATATTGCGTTCAAGGTAAATTTCCGCCATCTCTTCAGATACCGCTCTTGCCGCTTCCATGCCACCCGCACCGACAAAGCGCGTTACGCCAGGCGCTGCGATCATTGCCGCACCTCCGATACCAAAGGTTTCGGTAATCGCGCTATCGCCCATATCCGGGTTCGCCTGCTCCTGCGAGAAGCCGGTGAAAAACAGACCTTGCGGAGTGTTTACAGGCGCAGTAAACCAGCGTTCGCCCAGCCCGCTTACCCGAATCCCGAACATATTGCCGTTGCGGGTCATTGCCGTGACGATGCTGCCTGCGCGGATCATCGCGCCAGCATCCATCGCCGCCTTGCAGTAAGCCATCGCGAGGTTGAGGAAGAACTGATCGGTCACGCTGAGGAAATCCATCACTTCGGCGATGTGCTGTTTATCATGATCGAGGCGAGCAATTTGTGGGGCCAGCGCACGCATTAACAGTGCAGAGGAAGCAATATTGCGTTGATGGAACTCATCGCCCATCGTAATGCCCTGCGCCATCATCGCCGTGAGATCGATACCGCGCTCCATGCGCCCCAGCGCCGCGCTTAATACTGGCATTAACACATCGCGCATCCAGCGATGGCGAGTCAGGACATCTTCGCCGTAAGCGCCAAAACGCATCACTTTGCCGATACCTTCGTTGAGGTTGCAGTACGCCCGGTTGCCGTCGGTCACGTTCTCAACCACCAGCATCGGCATACTGGCAGAAGTAATACCGCCCATTGGCCCGACGGCATTCACATGGTGACAAGGAATGAAGTTCACTTCCCCCTGCTCCAGTATTGCCAGCGCCTGCGCTTCATCTTTCGCCCAACCTTCGAACAGACATGCGCCCACGCACGCCCCTTTCATGGGTCCGGTCATCTCCTGCCAGCGCATTGGCGGCCCGGCGTGAAGCAGTGTTTTGCCCTCGTTTAGTTCGCTGATAAGTGAAGAAGCCGGTTGCACATCCAGCCAGTGTGGACGAGCGCGACGAATTTGTTCGATAACCGCAGCATTGGCTTGCGCCACTGATGTAAACATGGGAACCCCTTATTGCAAACGTTCTAATAAACGAGCCAGTTTTTTATTGCCACCGGCGACTGGCGACCATTGGTAATGCACAACCGGTTTGCTGGCGCTTTGTAGCTCCAGCGCAAAGCTGCGTAATCCGATGTTAATCACGGCGACGTTTTCCAGTAATGACGGTGTGTGTTGCTGTGCGGCAGGCGAGAGCGGATGAATTAACGCTGCCGCCAGCAAGGTGGCTTCCGGTAGCGAACTCACGACCGCAATCCCCGCATCTTCCAGCGTGGCGATTTGCTGCGAGCGGCATTGCGGGTCACGTTCAGTGCCTGTCACCGTGGCAATGGCATACAGTGGTTGATTATCTAAACGCGCGGCACAGGCTTTTTGCCAGGCGCTCACCAGCGAGGCGGCAGGATCGGCGGTCGCACCGAAGCCAATCACGACATCAAGCAGCAACACGCGCACTTGCGGTTTAGCGCCGAGATCGGCAATTAACTGGTTGCGTAAGGTTGGGTCGATCATCGGATGGGGACGCCCGACGGTGTAGAAATCATCGCCGAGGTCAATAATCTGGTGGCTATCGGCGTCCAGCATCATGCCATGTTGATGGGTATCGTCGGCTTCCACGCCAAGGTGTCCGGCAAGTAATCCCGCCGCTTCGGCAGCCAGCGTACCGCCGGTATACAAACCGCAAATAAATCCGCTGCTGACAGGCGCTATTGCGTTACGTCGCGCCGTGACGCGTGAAAGCAGGCAAGCCAGGCGTGCGGCCTCATCCAGCGAGGAGGCAAACCAGACATTCTCGTCGCGGGCCACCGCCGGGGTATAACCTAAAAACAGCGCCACCGTCGGTTTGCCGGTTGCTTTCATGGCATTAACAATTTTCAGACGCACAGCTTCGGCAGGTGGTTTTGAAACAAATGCCAGCACTTCGCTTTTCTCGTCTGCACTGAGCATTTCCAGCGCTGTTAGCGCACTGATGCCGCCCACTTCACGGCTGAGGTCGCGCCCGCCAAGGCCAATCGCGTGAGTAATTCCCTCCCCTGCCAGCGCAATCTGCGAACACAGCTCCTGAATCCCGGTACCGGAAGCGCCAATGACGCCAATATTGCCTTCCGGCATCACGTTAGCAAAAGCCAGCGGTGTGCCGGCAATCATCGACGTACCGCAGTCCGGCCCCATCACCAGCAAGCCTTTTTCCCGCGCGCGGGTTTTAAGTTGGATTTCATCTTCCAGCGTGACGTTATCGGAGAACATCATCACGTTGAGGTTGCGATCCAGCGCCTGGTTTGCCAGCTCCGCCGCATACTCGCCAGCCACTGAAATCAGCGCCAGATTGGCATCGGGTAATTTCTGACAGGCACTGTCCCAGCGACGCACCTGCGTCAACGCCTGGCTGCTGCCTGACCCCTGCGCCAGTTGTTTTAGCGCCTCTTCAAGCTGCTGCATAATCGCCTGCGCGATCCCCGCATCCGCCGCTTCGCTACGAATTGCCACGCAAATATCGTTCGGCGTGGCGTTATTAAAATCGTCATGCCAGAAACCTGTGGTATCTAATAACGCTTTATTGGCGGGCGTACCCATCATTACGGAAACATCATCAACATTTTCTGATTCGCTGAGTTTTCGTGAAATAATCATTAAACTGACCGAATCCTGAAAACACCCTTTTTTAATAAAGGCGTGGATCATAACAACTCCTTAAAAATTGCACCCATGGCAATTGCACGAGCAGTGTTAATGTGGCGATTACGGTATCGATGACAACGAGTAAATAAGGTGATGAATATCACACAGGAATTATTAACAAAAGAATTCAAATAACCACCAGGCTATTACTCATTATTTTTTAATAAGCGTTGTTGTTTTAAAAATCAGGTTAAAAGTGAGCGGATTATCAAATAAATTCTAACTATATTTTTTTGCCTGTCTGGATCACATAATCCAGATATTTTCCCTGTATGTTAATTGCAGTCATGCTTCACACCGTCGTTAAAAAGGAAGACAGATGAAAATCAGTCGGGAAACACTCCACCAGCTAATTGAGAATAAACTCTGCCAGGCTGGGTTAAAACGTGAGCACGCTGCAACCGTGGCTGAAGTATTGGTTTACGCCGATGCCAGAGGGATCCACTCTCATGGCGCGGTGCGCGTGGAATACTACGCGGAACGCATTTCAAAAGGCGGCACCAACCGCGAACCGGAGTTTCGTCTTGAGGAAACCGGGCCGTGCTCGGCAATTTTACATGCCGACAATGCCGCCGGACAGGTCGCGGCGAAAATGGGTATGGAACATGCCATCAAAACCGCCCAGCAAAATGGCGTTGCGGTGGTCGGTATCAGCCGGATGGGTCACAGCGGCGCAATCTCTTATTTTGTGCAGCAGGCAGCCCGCGCCGGATTCATTGGCATTTCGATGTGCCAGTCCGATCCAATGGTGGTGCCGTTTGGCGGCGCGGAAATTTACTACGGTACTAACCCCCTGGCCTTTGCCGCGCCGGGAGAAGGCGACGAGATCCTTACCTTTGATATGGCGACTACCGTACAGGCATGGGGAAAAGTGCTCGACGCCCGCTCGCGTAATATGTCTATCCCGGATACCTGGGCGGTCGATAAAAACGGTGTACCAACAACCGATCCGTTCGCGGTACATGCTCTGCTCCCCGCCGCCGGGCCAAAAGGGTATGGCCTGATGATGATGATTGACGTCCTCTCAGGCGTCTTACTCGGCTTACCGTTCGGGCGACAGGTTAGTTCGATGTATGACGATTTACACGCAGGGCGTAATTTGGGGCAATTACATATAGTTATTAATCCGAACTTTTTCTCCTCCAGCGAATTATTCCGTCAACATCTTAGCCAGACCATGCGCGAATTAAATGCCATTACCCCCGCGCCCGGTTTTAATCAGGTTTATTATCCCGGACAGGATCAGGATATTAAACAACGCAAAGCCGCCGTCGAAGGCATCGAAATTGTTGATGATATTTACCAGTATTTAATTTCCGACGCGCTTTATAACACGTCATACGAAACGAAAAATCCCTTTGCGCAATAATTATTGAGACAGGACTTTCTTATGATTACACATTTCCGTCAAGCTATAGAAGAAACGCTGCCCTGGCTTTCCTCTTTTGGCGCTGACCCAGCGGGTGGGATGACCCGTTTACTTTATTCGCCGGAATGGCTGGAAACCCAGCAGCAATTTAAAAAAAGAATGGCAGCAAGCGGGCTGGAAACACGTTTCGATGAAGTGGGGAATTTATACGGTCGCCTGAATGGCACCGAATATCCACAGGAAGTGGTTCTGAGCGGTTCGCATATCGATACCGTGGTTAACGGCGGTAACCTTGACGGGCAATTCGGCGCGCTGGCGGCGTGGCTGGCAATTGACTGGCTGAAAACGCAATACGGCGCGCCGCTACGTACGGTCGAAGTGGTGGCGATGGCAGAAGAAGAAGGCAGCCGCTTCCCGTATGTCTTCTGGGGCAGTAAAAATATTTTTGGGCTGGCGAATCCTGACGACGTGCGGAATATCTGTGATGCCAAAGGAAATAGTTTTGTCGATGCGATGAAGGCTTGCGGATTTACTCTTCCGAACGCCCCACTAACTCCGCGTCAGGATATTAAAGCCTTTGTTGAACTGCATATTGAACAGGGCTGTGTGCTGGAAAGTAATGGGCAATCAATTGGCGTGGTGAATGCAATTGTCGGGCAGCGTCGTTATACGGTAACGCTGAACGGCGAATCAAACCATGCAGGCACCACGCCGATGGGTTATCGTCGTGATACAGTTTACGCTTTCAGTCGCATTTGCCATCAGTCGGTCGAAAAAGCGAAAAGGATGGGCGATCCGCTGGTTCTGACCTTTGGCAAAGTAGAGCCGCGCCCGAATACGGTAAATGTGGTGCCGGGTAAAACCACGTTCACCATTGATTGTCGTCATACCGACGCTGCCGTGCTGCGCGATTTCACCCAACAGTTAGAAAACGACATGCGGGCGATTTGCGATGAAATGGACATTGGTATTGATATCGATTTATGGATGGACGAAGAACCCGTGCCGATGAATAAGGAGCTGGTCGCCACCCTGACAGAATTGTGTGAAAGAGAAAAACTGAATTACCGGGTGATGCACAGTGGTGCCGGGCACGACGCGCAAATTTTCGCGCCTCGCGTACCAACCTGCATGATTTTTATCCCCAGCATCAACGGGATCAGCCATAACCCGGCGGAACGCACCAATATTACCGACCTTGCCGAAGGGGTCAAAACGTTGGCACTCATGCTTTATCAACTTGCCTGGCAGAAATAAGGAGTCATAAATGGGATATTTAAATAACGTCACCGGTTACCGCGAAGATTTACTGGCTAACCGTGCGATTGTTAAACACGGTAATTTCGCACTGTTAACCCCGGATGGTCTGGTAAAAAATATTATTCCGGGCTTTGAAAATTGTGACGCGACAATCCTCTCCACGCCAAAGCTGGGTGCCTCTTTTGTTGATTATCTGGTCACACTGCATCAAAACGGTGGCAACCAACAGGGCTTCGGTGGCGAAGGCATTGAAACGTTCCTGTATGTGATCTCTGGAAATATCACTGCCAAAGCCGAAGGCAAAACATTTGCCTTAAGCGAAGGTGGCTATCTTTATTGCCCGCCAGGCTCCTTAATGACGTTTGTTAACGCCCAGGCCGAAGACAGCCAAATCTTTTTATATAAGCGCCGCTATGTTCCGGTAGAAGGCTATGCACCGTGGCTGGTTTCTGGCAATGCCAGCGAACTGGAACGCATTCATTATGAAGGCATGGACGATGTTATTCTGCTGGATTTTCTGCCCAAAGAGTTAGGTTTTGATATGAACATGCATATCCTCTCTTTTGCACCAGGTGCCAGCCACGGTTATATCGAAACACACGTTCAGGAACACGGTGCCTATATTCTTTCCGGTCAGGGGGTTTATAACCTCGACAATAACTGGATCCCGGTGAAAAAAGGCGATTACATCTTTATGGGCGCTTATTCTTTACAGGCTGGTTATGGTGTAGGGCGTGGTGAAGCGTTCAGCTATATTTACTCGAAAGATTGTAACCGCGACGTAGAGATTTAAGTCATACCACTCGCCTGATTATTTTTAGCTATGTTGGATTTTGCCACGGTTTATACCGTGGCTTTTTTTGTAACATTGCCTGATGCGCTTCGCTTATCAGGCCTACATGATCTCTGCAATATATAGAATTTGCGCGATTTTCAGGAAGGATATGGTACTCATGCCGCATCCGGCATGAGTACTGCACTCTTATGCGATATAAATCGCATCCGCTTTAAAGGTAAGGGTTAGTTTTTAATTCCCTGACCTATTTTAATGGCGCAGGCAATATTTCGCGCGCTGTTGAAGAGATTGGTTTCACCGCTGGCGAGCACTTCGGCTAAAGGTGCCAGACGAGGCAAAATGCTGAATACCGCGTCAATGCCGTACTGGTGCACCACTTCCACGCCATCACCCAATACGCCAGCAATCCCAATCACCGGTACATTAAACTGCTTCGCCACCGACGCCACACCCAGCGGCGCTTTACCGCCTGCCGTTTGCGAGTCGATGCGCCCTTCCCCGGTAATCACCAGTGCTGCGCCCTGCACTGCCTGCGCAAGATTGACCGCATTCAACACAATTTCAATGCCCGGTTTAATATCCGCATTGAGAAATACCGCCGCCGCAATACCCATACCGCCCGCAGCGCCGCCGCCCGCCATCTGGCAGACATTAATTTCAGTTTGCTGTTGTAAAACACGGGCGTAATTTTGCAGCCCCTGTTCAAGTTCTTCGACCATCTCCGGCGTTGCCCCTTTTTGCGGGCCAAACACCGCCGCCGCGCCGCGTGCCCCTACCAGCGGGTTATCAACGTCACATGCTACTTCAATATGGCAATTCGCCAGACGCGGATCGCATTCATCCATCTCAATGCTTGCCACGCGCGCTAAATTACCACCGTTTGCCGCCAGCGCCTGACCGTCGGCATCAAGGAAACGCACACCGAGCGCCTGCGCCATGCCCATACCGCCGTCGACCGTCGCACTGCCGCCAATGCCGAGAATAATATGGCGAATGTCGTTATCCAGCGCATGACGAATTAACTCCCCCGTACCAAAACTGGAGGCCAGCAACGGATTACGCTTTTCAGGCGCGACCAGCATCAGGCCACTTGCTGCCGCCATCTCAATCACCGCCGTTTTCCCGTCGCCGGTAAGGCCATAAAAAGCATTCACTTTTTCGCCCATCGGCCCGCAGACTTCAAGCGTCACGATGTTGCCGCCCGTCGCGGCGACCATCGCATCCACCGTCCCTTCGCCGCCATCCGCTATCGGCAAACAGATATAGTTCGCATCGGGAAAGAGGGTCGAAAACCCGGCTTTAATTGCCTGACAACATTTTTCTGCACTTAAGCTCTCTTTAAAAGAGTCTGGCGCAATGACAATCTTCATTATCAATCCTTTTTCAACAAATTATTCGATGCGTTCCCACGGAATAAGGTTATCCATAAGAACAGCCAGTAAAATCCCGACCAATAAGCCGTTACTGAGCAGAGGACGAAGCGTTAATGGAAGGTCTTGCAGATACACAGGCGGTAATGCCATTAAAAATATGCCGACAAATAACGGCAATGCGAGTCGATAAATATTGCGAGCGGTAAACGTTATTTGCTGGCTAAACACCAGCGCGGAAAAGAGTAAAGGCAGATAAGAAACCAGCATGACCGCACTACTCACGGGTAAAGGGATACTGCAAAACAGTCGCGTGAGTGCAGGAACCAGCGCCACCAGCAGGCAAATAACGCTGCCATAAATAAACGAACGCCGCGTGTAATCGCCAGTCTGGGTTAATAAACCAATGGATGAAACAAACGGTGAAAATGGAATTACCGCCAGCGGTACGGTTATCAGCGTCATAAATCCGGTCGCCACAAAGCTACGACGATAACGCGTATTCCCTGCGCCCTGCTGCGGATAAAAAACATCCGTGCCCCGAATCGCACCGTAGGTATTGCTGATATTTACCAGACCTGTAATCACCGCCGTCAGAATAATTCCCGGCGACAAAGCACCGCCACTGCCGAGCGGGAACCACTGCCAGTGCAACTCACCGGAGAGCGAGTGCGAAGAAGGAAAGCAAAAGTACCACAACAACCAGCCGGTTATGGTGCCGACCAGCAGGCCATAACGGGCAAAACGTTGCGGCAGGAAGATAATCATCGCCAGTACCAGGCACATCACCGCCACCGAGAGCGCGAACGGCGGTAACTGAATTTTAAAATTCGGGTCGGCTATGCCAAACGGCAGCCCGAGCATACCTTTGAAAAAGATAGTGGTCAGCTGCGCGCCCAGCATCAACATAAACAAGACCATCACCGACGGCGTAAATAACCGTGCCAGGCGATGGCCTAATCCGCTAAAACCAATCAACATCGTCAGCACGCCGGAGAGTGCAATCCCCACTGCCAGGCTGGTGGCGATATCGTTGATCGGTGTCCCGCGCGATGCTTCACCAAGGGTGATAGTAAGGATGGTTCCCCACCACAGGCCACCTGGCCCTTCCATAATAGCGCGACGATGACCGCAAAACGCCTGAGCGAAGCAGGCCAGTGCGGTAGCAAGAAAAGCATATTGCGTGAGCGTAAGCAGGCTACTTTGCGGCAACTGAAAAGCAGAAAGTAGCGTAGGAGGAACCACAACCGTGTTGCAAAAAATAAAGAAAAACCACTGAAATCCTGATAACAGGCTTTCGCGGCTGACTGCAAAATTGAACATAAACACACCTTAACCGGAGAATGCCCGCCGCAAGGACGGGCATTGCAGGGGCCAGATTACTGCTGATGTTTAAGGATAAATTGACCTTTCGGCGCAACAGGGAAGCCCTGTTCAATGTCGTAAATCACATCACCACGTAAGATGGTTTTCGTGATACGCGCGCCAATGGTACGGCCAACATACGGGCTGACTTTGTGGCGATATTCCAGATCGTCATTGGTAAGAACATAGCTGCTATTCGGCTGAATGAAGACGAAGTCGGCATCTTTTCCTGGGGCGATACGGCCTTTTTGCTGCAGACCGAAAATATCTGCTGCGTTAGTCGCCATTAATTTGCCGAACATTGGCAGAGACATACCGCGTTTCTGTACCGCTTCATCGAACATCACGTCCATGCAGCTTTGCAGACCGGCGATACCGCCCCATGCTTTCATGATGTTACCGGCTTTCATTTCCGGCGGGCATGGAGAGTGGTCGGAAACCAGGCAGTCGATTTCACCGTTAAACAGTTTTTCCCACATGCCTTTCTGGTTTTCCAGATCGCGGATCGGCGGTGAACACTTCGCCAGAGTACCGATTTCTTCGAACTGATCGGTATCCAGTACAAAGTAATGCGGGCAGGATTCACAAGTAACGTCCTGACCTTCCTGACGTGCACGAGTCACTTCCTCAACACCTTCCGGGCTGCTGACGTGGCAAACGTGCAGACGGCAACCAGCAACTTTCGCCAGATACAGTACGCGGCGAATTGCTTCCACTTCGGTAAATACCGGACGCGAAGCCACATAGTCATGAGCGGTTACGCGACCTTCACGCTTCGCTTCTTCGCCCAGTTCGTCACAAATCAGCGCGTTTTCGCAGTGCACCAGCACCGGCTGACCCAGTTCGCCCAGCTTCTGCGCACCTTTGAAGAACTGCCAGTCGTTTACATCACGGAAGTCGTTGTCGATACCGCGATCGCCACAGGTCGCAACGAAGCATTTGAAGCCGACAACGCCCACTTCATCCAGCTCATGCAGACGGTCGATGTTGTAAGACACCAGGCCACCGAGTTGTGCCGCATCAATAGTCAGCTTGCCTTTAGCGGCATCGAACTTCAGTTCAATTGAAGCGCGGTCAACCGTTGCAGGCAGCTGGTTGAGCGGCATTTCGATCATGGTGGTGATACCACCTTTTGCCGCTGCGCGAGTACCGGTTTCATAACCTTCCCAGTGGCTACGACCCGGTTCAGAAATATGGGTGTGCGCATCAACCATGCCCGGCGAAACCACCAGACCAGACGCATCCATAACTTCTTTTGCATCGCCCAGATCCTGACCGATAGCAGCAATTTTTCCGCCTTTAACGGCGATATCTACAACGCGAGCTTCGTTTTCTAAAATAACGGTGCCGTTTTTAATGATTAAATCAAAAGACATAACAAACTCCTTGTAAAATACAGATTGGTTTTTAACTCAATGTTCAATATCGGGATTAATTAACCTATGGTTTTTTGCTCTCCTGTTTTTTCTGCTGTTGTACGTTTCTTTAATAAGGCGTAGGCCGCAAAGGCGACGATGACGCCGACAAACCATGAAACACGCGATAACGGTTCCATAAAGTGAATAAACTTACCGCCAAGAGATAAAATAACGGCCACCAGAGTTACTGAAAACGCAGTGAGGTTAAAACCGTTATCGTAATATTTATAATCGCCAGGGTGCGGTATACAGTTCATCAAGATTAATTTGTCCGCGCATCACCACAAAATAATGCGCCATCATGACACCAATTACCGGACCAAGCATTCCGCCGATAATATCGAGGAAAAGATAAATGCTGTCCTGATTTTCCATTAATTTCCACGGGCAGATCAGCAAGCTGATAATACTGGCAATCAGTACGCCGTTTTTATAGGTCAGTTTTGTCGGTGCAATGGCGGCAATCTGATAACCGGCTGGAATAATATTACCGGTCGCGTTAGTGGAGATAGTTGTCATCAGAATAACCAGTACCGCAAAGAACGAGGCGAACAGGCTGTCCCAACGCTGAACAATATCCAGCACGTTCCAGGTATCAGCGCCGTAGTGAATACTGGCTCCGGCAATAATACATACCCCGGCGACCGCAAACAGAATATAGGCCACAACTAAACCCAGCGTTTGCCCCAGCGCCTGCTCACGAAACGAGTGGGCGTTTTGCGTAAAGTCGGATGCGCTCACCGCCGGTGCCGCCCAGACCGCAACTACCGCGTTAATCACCACCAGGAACAGGAAGCCACCGTTTTCTGCTTTCTGAATACCGCTCGGAATGTAGTCAAAGATTGGACCGATCCCGACCAGTGAAATCGCCCAAATCGCCATACCGCCGAAAACGATATAGATGCACGGGTTAAGAATGGCAGTGAATTTATTTAAAACTTTGCCACCGCCAAAACCTATACCAACGTTGACCAGCCAGAAGATTAAGAAAGTAATTAAGCCCGGTAGAGAAAGGCCTAACAGAGTGAAATCACCACCGAGAGTTAAAAATCCCGGCCAGATTTTGCCAATCAGAATCAAGCAGGCCAGTGACCCCGCGTAACATTGCAAACCAAACCACATGATGGCGGCAATTCCGCCCCTTAATAATCCGGGAAACAGTGCACCACGTACACCGTAAGAAGCACGCAGGATCATGGCAAAAGGCACACCGTATTTACTGCCCGCAGCACCGTTTAATACCATTACCGCGGCAATGAAAAAGGCGCTGAGGATAATTGCCAGCATAATACTAAAGGTAGACAAGCCGAGAATAAAAAAGCCGCCGACCATCACATAATTGGGAACGTTATGAACCGAACCCATCCATAAGGTAAAATAGTTAAATGTTTTCCAGGTCCGCTGGCTTTGCGTTTTCGGCAATAGATCTTCGCTATAGCCGCGTTGCTGGAATAGTTTTCTCTGATGTTCCATAAATCCCTCTTAATTTCACGTATCGAATAACGTTGTTTTAATCTAGCTATGAGGAACAAATAAAATAAAAATATTATTTTTAATACTGAAGCAACATCTTTGGCTGCTTTCTTTTTTAATATTGCTGGCCGATTCATTTTCTGATATCGGCCATTTTTATTGCGGGTATCAGGCCAGTTTATGGTTAGCCATTAATTCCAGCGCCTGCACTAACGCAGAGTGATCCAACTGGCTGCCACCGTTTGCCGCACAGGTATTAAATAACTCCTGGCAGGTCGCAGTGTTTGGCAGGTTCAGCGCAAGTGCTTTCGCACTTTGCAGTGCCAGGTTGAGATCTTTCTGGTGCAGAGCGATTTTGAAGCCCGGATTAAAGGTGCGTTTAATCATACGCTCGCCATGAACTTCCAGAATACGTGAGGAAGCAAAGCCGCCCATCAGCGCCTGGCGCACACGTACCGGGTCCGCACCGGCTTTTGAAGCAAATAGCAGGGCTTCAGAAACCGCTTCAATATTGAGCGCCACGATAATCTGATTTGCCACTTTGCAGGTTTGACCATCGCCGTTACCGCCCACGAGGGTGATATTTTTACCGAGCAGTTCAAACAGCGGTTTAACACGTTCAAATACCGCTTCATCACCGCCAACCATAATCGACAACGTCCCTTCACGCGCACCGATTTCACCGCCGGAGACTGGCGCATCGAGATAATCGCCGCCCAGTTCATTCACCTGACGAGCGAAACGCTTAGTTTCAATCGGGGAAATGGAGCTCATATCAACAATGGTTTTGCCCTTCAGCGAGGCTTTGGTACAACCATTTTCACCGAACAGAACTTCTTCAACCTGAGGTGTGTCCGGCACCATAATAAAAATGATGTCCGATGCTTCCGTTACCTGGCGAGCAGTTTCAACACTGACGGCACCCAGTGACAGTAATTCATCAGCAACCGGTCCAATGGTCGTGACATGTAATTGATGACCGGCACGCGCCAGATTAATGGCCATCGGTGTACCCATAATGCCTAAGCCAATAAATCCCAGTTTCATAATTAACCTCTTTTAAATTTCGCTTTTCCTGAATTCAGACAACACGATCCCCTGCCAACTTAGCGGCCTAAAAAAGCATTGTCTGAATAGCGTTACGTTTTAACGGTACGGATCCATCCAGCGTAAACCGGCTTCCGTGGTGGTTTGGGGTTTATATTCACACCCAACCCAACCGTTGTAGTCAGAATTTTCGATTACCTTAAAGAGATAATCATAATTAATTTCTCCGGTTCCCGGTTCGCCGCGATGCGGATTATCGGCAATTTGCAGGTGACCAATTTTATCAGCCCACTGAGTCATGGTGTTGGTTAATTCACCTTCCATCCGCTGCATATGATAAATGTCATACTGAATTTTCAAATTGCAGCAACCAACATCATCAATCAATTTCAGCGCCTGCCGAGTTCCGGTGAGATGGAAACCAGGAATATCAAAATGGTTAATAGGTTCAATCAGTAATAAAATATCTTCTTTCATCAGCATATTCGCGGCATAACGCAGGTTTTCTACAAGCGTTGCGTGAATCTGTTCACTGCTGAAACCAGCCGGCGTTTTACCGACCAGACAGTTAATTTTTTTATTACCCAGCGCACGGGCATAACGAATCGCTGCTGCTACGCCATCCCGAAACTCTTCTTCACGGCCAGGAATACAGGCAATACCGCGCTCCCCCGCCGCCCAGTCACCCGCCGGTAAATTGTGCAGCGTATGTTCGAGTTTATTACTCGCCAGCACATGTTTTAATTCTTCAATGTCGTAGTCATAAGGAAACATAAATTCAACGCCGCGAAAACCACACTGCGCAGCTTTCTCAAAACGGGCGAGAAAATCATATTCTCCAAATAACATCGATAAATTAGCAGAGAAACGTAACATTATTTATCTCCCTTATTCATAGTGCATGAAGCAGGTTTCAGTCGGTGCGTCCGCTGCGTTATCGGCGATATCTTCAAATTCCATGACGTTATCCAGTTCGCTGCCCATCGAAATATTGGTCACACGCTCGAGAATAACTTCCACGACTACCGGTACCCGATATTGCGCCATTAAGGCTTTCGCCTGTTCAAAGGCTGGCGCAATATCTTCCGGTTTGAAGACCCGAATAGCTTTACAACCTAAACCTTCCGCTACTTTTACGTGGTCAACACCGTAGCCATTCACTTCACTGGAGTTGATATTCTCGAAAGCGAGTTGCACGCAGTAGTCCATGTCAAAAGCGCGTTGTGACTGACGAATCAGCCCCAGATAAGCGTTGTTGACCAGCACATGGATGTACGGAATGTTGAACTGCGCGCCAACAGCTAACTCTTCAATCAGGAACTGGAAGTCAAAGTCGCCAGAAATCGCCACCACATTGCGTTTCGGATCAGCGGCACAAACCCCTAGCGCAGCCGGAATCGTCCAGCCTAACGGACCAGCCTGACCACAGTTGATCCAGTGGCGGTCTTTAAAGACATGCAGCATTTGTGCCGCAGCGATTTGTGACAGACCAATGGTGGTGACATAACAAACATCGCGACCAAAGGCTTTGTTCATCTCTTCATACACGCGCTGCGGTTTCACCGGCACGTTGTCGAAGTGGGTTTTGCGCAGCAAAGTGCGTTTACGCTGCTGGCAGTCGGCGACCCATTCTTTACGACACGGCAGACGACCCGCTTTTTGCATCTCCTGCGCCACTTCAACCAGCAGTGTCAGCGCCGCTTTAGCATCAGAGACAATACCGAGATCCGGACACAGCACGCGACCAATTTGCGTCGGCTCAATATCAATATGAACGATTTTGCGCCCTTCGGTGTATTTCTCTACCGAGCCGGTATGACGGTTAGCAAAACGGTTACCGATACCAAACACCATGTCAGACGCCAGCAGCGTTGCGTTACCGTAACGATGCGCGGTTTGCAGACCCACCATCCCGGCCATCAGTTCATGATCGTCCGGGATACAGCCCCAGCCCATTAGCGTTGGGATCACCGGAACGCTGGTCAGTTCAGCAAACTGTTGTAACAGTGCAGCTGCGTCAGCATTAATTACCCCGCCCCCGGCAACAATCACCGGACGTTCGGCCTGGATTAACATTTCTACAGCTTTTTCGATCTGCATACGGCTGGCAGCAGGTTTGTAGACCGGCAGCGGTTCGTACATGTCAGGATCAAACTCGATTTCCGCAACCTGAACGTCGAACGGTAAATCCACCAGTACCGGACCCGGACGACCAGAACGCATCAGGTGAAATGCCTGTTGCAGCACGCGAGGCACCAGCGCCGCTTCACGAACTGTAACCGCCATTTTGCTGACCGGTTTAGCAATTGCTTCAATATCTACGGCCTGAAAATCTTCTTTATGCAGACGGGCGCGCGGTGCCTGGCCGGTAATGCACAGAATAGGAATGGAATCAGCAGAAGCGGAATAGAGCGCGGTGATCATGTCCGTGCCCGCAGGACCGGAAGTCCCCAGACATACGCCGATATTCCCTGCCGTTGCGCGGGTATAACCTTCCGCCATGTGCGAAGCACCTTCCACATGACGCGCCAGAATGTGACGAATACCGCCGTGCTTACGCATCGCTGAGTAGAACGGATTGATTGCAGCTCCCGGAACACCGAAGGCGGTAGTGATACCTTCTTTCTCCAGCACATACATTGCCGCGTCAACGGCTCTCATTTTTGCCATTTTATTCCTACCTCTATTTATTGGAAAATTTTTCCAACTTTCAAATTTTGTCAAAAAAACCCGCTCCGCAGAGCGGGATGCGACAGACATTATGGATGTGCTTTCAGTCCCAACGCCGTGCTGATATCGCGGGCGGTGTCTCTGACCAGCTCACCCTGACTGACAAAACGATCTTCTGTCAGTCTTGATGAAGGCCCGGAGATGGAGATAGCGGCAACAACACTACCGACATCATCGTAAATTGCTGAAGCTATGCAATTCAGACCTACAACATGCTCTTCTTTATCTACGGTATAGCCCAGTTCACGCGCTTGTTCCAGGTCCTTCAGCAAGGTGGGCATATCCACAAGCGTAGTTGGCGTAAACTGCTGCAAACCGGTTTGCAGAATGATGCTCATCAACTCCTCTTCCGCCAGCGGATAAAGCAGCGCTTTGCCCGCACCGGAAGCATGCAGTGGCAGACGACTGCCCAGTGGCGCACACATCCTGACCATCGATTTACACTCTAACTGACCAATTAATACCGCTTCATTGCCGTTACGGATCGCGACATTGACCGTTTCGCCGGAAAGTAACATCAGGCGGCGCATAAACGGCCCGGCGACGGAGAGGACATCGCGGTTATGGATGTACGCCGCACCGACGTTAAAGACACCTAATCCTATATGCCACCAGCCTAATTGACTGTCCTGATAGACAAAATCCGCTGCCTGTAAAACCTTCAGCAAGCGAAAGGTCGTGGAGAGCGGCAAATCCAGATTGAGAGAAATATCGCTAACCGACGAACTTCCCCCACTTTTTTCCAAATATTGCAGAATCGCAATTCCCCGCTCTAACGCCTGTGCGCCCTTCTGTGCCACAGGCTCCGCCTGTCCTGGCCTGCCGCGCCGTCTAACTTCCGTCATACCTACGTTAACTCCGACCTACAAGTGAGCATAAACAATGAACAATTAGTTTATCTTATGCAAGTCGGTTGCAGGCGTCACGCAAAACAGAGTTCCTGTTCAGGAATACTTTCAACATCACAGTTGTCACTGCCGCCGCGATCGATGGTCAGAAAATCGGTGACGCGCTGCCAGGCGAAAAGTGGGTGATGCCAGACGTTACGATGGTAATTCACTCCCTGTTCGCCGTTGGTGATAAACGCCCGCAGCGTTGACAGGTCTGGTTTGTCGTCACCTAACGCCACGACCACCACAAACACCTCACCTTTCATCGGGATAAAGGCCTGAGTACCCAGCGGATGACGTTCGAGTTCGTGAATGGTCAGCGGCAGATTCGCCGGTTGCGCGCGGTTAATGCTGATAAGCGTACAGTCTTGCTCAAGAATCTCAACCAGCGCCAAATCGTGGTAACGCTCCACCAGGCCATTGTTAATATGGAAAAAATCCCGTTGCTGCGTTTCGATTACGTCGCCATAAGCACTAAAGGCTTCCTGACTTAACGGTAATACCTGAAGTTTCATCTTTTTGTCCTTGTAACATAATTCCGTTCAACCACCGCCGACCGGTCAGCTTGGTTTCAATAACAGGCAATCTAAAACCTTAAGAGAACAACATCAATACAAAAGTTGGAATATTTTTCCAAAACTAGATTTAGTCCACAAATTGAACAGGGTTATCATGTAAAAATACTGATAAATCAGAGGATAAGAAAATCACGCAACTTGCGGATTTAAAAGGGGATACCTGAAGATGTTCGATCCAGAAACCTTGCGGACTTTCATTGCGGTTGCTGAAACAGGAAGTTTTTCAAAAGCGGCAGAACGATTATGTAAAACCACGGCGACGATCAGTTATCGCATTAAACTTCTGGAAGAGAATACCGGAGTAGCGCTGTTTTTCCGTACGACTCGCAGCGTGACGTTGACAGCGGCTGGCGAGCATCTACTTTCCCAGGCCAGAGACTGGCTGAGCTGGCTGGAAAGTATGCCAAGCGAGCTGCAACAGGTGAATGATGGCGTGGAACGCCAGGTGAATATTGTCATCAACAACCTGCTCTACAACCCCCAGGCCGTCGCCCAGTTGCTGGCGTGGCTGAATGAGCGTTACCCCTTTACCCAGTTTCACATCTCCCGACAAATCTATATGGGCGTCTGGGACTCGCTATTGTACGAAGGTTTTTCGCTGGCTATCGGCGTCACGGGAACTGAGGCGCTGGCAAATACCTTTAGTCTTGATCCCTTAGGATCGGTGCAATGGCGCTTTGTCATGGCGGCGGATCATCCGCTGGCGAACGTTGAAGAGCCGCTAACAGAAGCGCAGTTGCGGCGCTTTCCGGCGGTCAATATTGAAGACAGCGCCCGCACCTTAACCAAACGCGTCGCCTGGCGATTGCCAGGGCAAAAAGAGATTATTGTTCCCGATATGGAAACGAAAATCGCCGCCCATCTGGCGGGCGTTGGCATTGGTTTTTTGCCAAAATCGCTTTGCCAGTCAATGATCGATAATCAACAACTGGTCAGCCGGGTAATCCCAACGATGCGCCCTCCTTCGCCATTGAGTCTGGCATGGCGCAAATTTGGCAGCGGCAAAGCGGTAGAAGATATTGTGACCTTGTTTACCCAGCGCAGGCCGGAAATCAGCGGATTTTTAGAAATTTTCGGCAACCCACGCAGTTAAAAATCAAGTTTCCTTGCGCGTTGGCGCGTAAAATAGCGCGCAAGCTGATTTGAGGTTCACTTTTAACTATGCAAGAGAGACACACGGAACAGGACTATCGTGCCCTGCTGATTGCTGATACGCCCATTATTGATGTTCGCGCCCCTATCGAGTTTGAGCACGGCGCAATGCCCGCCGCTATCAATCTGCCGTTAATGAATAACGATGAACGCGCCGCCGTTGGCACCTGCTATAAACAGCAAGGCTCAGACGCAGCGCTGGCGCTGGGACATAAACTGGTGGCGGGTGAAATTCGTCAGCAGCGCATGGACGCCTGGCGGGCAGCGTGCCTGCAAAATCCGCAAGGTATTCTCTGCTGCGCCCGTGGCGGTCAGCGCTCACATATTGTGCAAAGCTGGTTGCATGCAGCGGGGATTGATTATCCGCTGGTGGAAGGCGGTTATAAGGCACTGCGCCAGACCGCGATTCAGGCGACTATTGAACTGGCACAAAAACCGATAGTGCTGATTGGCGGTTGTACCGGCAGCGGTAAAACGCTGTTAGTGCAGCAACAGCCGAACGGTGTTGATCTGGAAGGGTTGGCGCGTCATCGCGGTTCGGCGTTTGGTCGCACGTTACAACCACAACTTAGCCAGGCGAGTTTTGAAAACCTGCTGGCTGCCGAAATGCTAAAAACCGACGCCCGTCAGAATTTGCGCCTGTGGGTGCTGGAAGACGAAAGCCGGATGATCGGTTCGAATCACCTGCCGGAATGCCTGCGCGAGCGAATGACTCAGGCGGCGATTGCGGTGGTAGAAGATCCGTTTGAGATCCGTCTTGAGCGCCTGAACGAAGAGTATTTCTTGCGTATGCATCATGATTTTACCCACGCGTACGGCGACGAACAGGGCTGGCAGGAGTATTGCGAATACCTGCATCACGGACTTTCGGCGATTAAGCGTCGGCTGGGGCTACAGCGCTATAACGAACTGGCTGCAAGGCTGGATGCAGCACTGACAACGCAACTCACCACCGGCAGCACCGACGGTCATCTGGCCCTGGCTGGTGCCGTTACTTGAAGAATATTACGACCCGATGTATCGCTATCAGCTTGAGAAAAAAGCGGAAAAAGTTGTCTTTCGCGGTGAGTGGGCGGAAGTGGCGGAATGGGTTAAGGCGCGGTAATGAGGGACGTATTTGTATTAGTCGCGACTTGATCTGACACATGGCCTTGAAAGGTTGAGAGTTACCGGTTTTGATATGAGTGTCGAATCCTTATCCAAAACAAGAGGTAACTCTCATGCTTCATACTGCCAATCCCGTCATCAAACACAAAGCCGGTTTGCTCAATCTGGCTGAAGAACTCAGCAACGTATCAAAAGCCTGTAAAATCATGGGCGTTTCGCGTGATACGTTTTATCGTTACCGCGAACTGGTCGCTGAAGGCGGTGTGGATGCGCAGATTAATCGTAGTCGCCGCGCTCCTAACCTTAAGAACCGTACCGATGAGGCAACTGAACAGGCTGTTGTTGATTACGCCGTCGCTTTCCCGACACATGGTCAGCACCGGGCCAGCAACGAGCTGCGTAAACAGGGGGTTTTTATCTCCGACAGTGGTGTCCGTTCTGTCTGGTTACTCCATAACCTTGAGAATCTCAAAAGACGATACTGAACAAATTTTATCAGGTGACGTTCCGTAAAAAGTTGTATGGAGTTCTCGATGCAGTCGGCGCGACTATCAGTACCCCCGCTGAACCCTGGACTATCGGGCCGCCGTACTGGGGCATGTCACCCTGGCGTGCCGCTGGTTTTCCGCTAATGGTTTATTTCCTCTTTCTTTCCCGGCAAGAATTTATTTTAATCCGGAAGGATTATTTATTTTCAGATAGGGACTCACATTAAACACGTAACATTTTAATTAATGCATGGCTGAATATGTATTACACAATGTCAGATATCGTAAAAGACCAGTGCAATTCTATGTAAACTCTCTGACTGTTCATTTTATTTGTTGTTTCAGGGTCGGAACTCACCCTCAATAAACAACTGAATACGAGTAGATATTCATCGTCTGAGCTATATGGCTTTACACAATAGCCGACATGTCTTTTCTCAGTCAGGAATTTTACTTTTCCTCACTACGAAGTTGACGACTTCGATATGGGATAGACTCTTAATTCAAGCAATTACTCTGCACAAGCATCAGGCAATCCAGCTCCAATATTTGTTATAAAATAATGCGTAACATTAATTTCACCAACAAAAAAAAGGTTTACACCATCCCCTTGCCCTGGTATCTTACCATATTTACACCACACTTTTTTTGTATCTGGATCATTCTTTGATACGATTTTCGCCACTTGTTCCCTGGCCCTCACTGTCAATGTTTTCTTAAACCTACCCCCATCATCATTTGTTAGGGAAAAATAAGAAAAAAATAATCATCTTCTACATTTGTGTATATTGATATATCCACCGCTACGTGCGGAAAAAAATCTGGGAGCCATGTAAAAACTCCATCATTTTCTGGTATTGCCATATAGTTTATGTAATGTTTACTTACAAGAGATTCATCTTTGTATAAATAAAGATAAGTAATTACGCATAAAACAACAATGATTATAATAGCAAAAATAAATATTATCATCTTTGATAGATTACTTGAGATAGCCAGCATCTTGTAAAGCCTTTATCGTTTTTTTATGCTCTGGATTAATATAATCACTACATCTATCTGAGCAATCTGTTGTTGATGGACATGTCAACCCATGGTCATTTACAGCCAAGTCTTTTTTATTATCTTCAATCATTTCAGAATGGGATAGCTTTACTTTTCTGCCGTACATACCGAACAGATTTAACCCGTAATCTCTAATCTCTTTTTCATAACCCAGCCCTTTCGCCGATCGGCTAACACCAGCGTCATTTAATTTAGACACTCGACAAAATGCCATACAATGGAAAAATTGATCAGTCCCACCTAAATTTAATCTCTTCATATCTTCATAAGTATCAGATAATATATCCCATGCTCTTTGATGGTTTAGTTGATCTTTTCTTCTTATTAGCGCTACATCTGCGGGACTTAACCCTAATGGATCAATACCATTCACCGGATTCAGCGGATACGCATACAGACTCCATCCCCCCTCCAGCCCTATCGGGTCCTGAGTGATATACCGCCCCTGCAACGGATCGTAGTACCGGTTCCGGTTGTAGTACAGCCCCGACTCCTTATCATACTGCTGCCCCGGCAGCCGGTACGGCTGGTGCAGGTGATGCGGGTTCTCTTCATTCAGCTGGTTGCCCCACTCATCATACTCCCCGCTCCACGCAATGTTTCCATCCGCATCCATCAGCGCCAGCATTATTTACTATGTAGGAAATTCAAAACACATCCATTTTTCTTATTAATTTCTATAATAAATACACCACCCGCAACTTCATAAGGTAACTTTGCTCCCTCAACAACCCAACTATCTGGTAGTTCCGTAATTAAATATGGTTTTTCTTCTTCTGCAATCCGTTCGCCATAGCGATACCTAACATATATTTCAGCTAATTGTATCGCCATTGTTTCAGTTTTTACCGTATTTTTAACAGAGTATTTATCTAAATGTAATTTTTCCACATACCTCATAAAAATAATGTTTTCATCAGAACCGTAAACAGCTGTCTCATTACAGGCAAATAGTATAAAAAATGAAAGCATCGAAAATATTGAACTATATTTCATTGAATCTCCTTATAGGCCCCACTAATAAAAGCACTAAAATTAATCATGATACGGTATGCATACTGAACTCAATCCCGGGACACTATTTCTGATAAAAATATATTCTCCTTTATTATTAAGCGCCTCAAATCGTCCATCAGGTGTTGCGAGATAAAATGCTTCAAGATTATTATCTTTACTTCTTACAAGATTTTTATCGCTACTTGAAAAAAATTCATCAACATAATCGCCATGACTATCTGCACCGTGAGTATGATAAGCAGCAACTCTATCTGTACCTGTGGGACATTTTCTTTTCAGAGGATATGACTCCTTTCTTAAATTATCAGTTTCTGCCTTAGATGCAAAATATTTTCCATTAGTATCTTTACAGACAATACCAGAGTATTCCATATCATTACATAGAGATCTATTCTGCGTTTCTTTCAAAGCATCTAACGCAGCATCTGCAGTACTATCAAATTTACTTGGTCCTATTATACGTGAAAGAACACCACAAACTCCCCCCGTACATGCTCCAGATCTGGCATCATCCCAAGTCTGCAATAATCCCATAGGGTCAATTTGTTGTAGTGGATTTAAAGGATACTGATATAAATTCCATCCCCCTTTCAACCCCATCGGGTCCTGAGTAATATACCGCCCCTGCAACGGATCGTAGTACCGGTGACGGTTATAGTACAGCCCTGATTCCTCATCATGCTGCTGCCCTGGCAGACGGTACGGCTGATACACATGATGCGGGTTCTCCTCATTAAGCTGGTTGCCCCATTCATCATATTCCGCGCTCCACGCCGTATTGCCGTCTTCGCTGATAAGCGCCAGCGGCAGTCCCCGGTGGTCGCAGTGATAAAGATGAGCTTTTCGCGCCGGTGTGTATTCCGGCTCCACCTGTCTGGCCAGTTGCTCCACCGTCAGCCCGCACTGCGCAAGCCACGCCCGGCTTTCACTGCTCACGCGGTCTGCCCGGATTTCTTCCTCCAGCCTGTCCAGCAGCCGCACCAGTTCAGCCGGGAACACCACGCCGTGGCCGTTCTCACTCCCTTCCTGCTGGAGCGTCTCTGCCAGGCTGCGCCGCTGCGCTTTTTCCCGCTCGCCGTTCTCTGTCTCGACCCGGATGAGCGGCGTGAAGCTTCCCGGCTCGTATACCGTCTGGATACGTGTGGTGTCAGTCTGCACCGTCGTCAGCCTGTCTCCGTCCCAGCCATACCACGTCACCTCCGGTTTACGCGACAGCGACATCCACCCCGTCAGGTCACGCTCCCGCCGCCAGACCCGTTTTGCCATTCGCCGTCCCAGCGGGTCGTAGAGGTAGCGGCTCTCGACCAGTGGCTCGCCATGCTGTATCCGCGTGTAGAACACCAGGCGGTGCTGGCTGTCGTAGTGGTAGTGGTGGGTCCGCTCGTCGTCCGTCCGTATCACACCCGCCGGGATGCGGTCCGTCTTCTCCGTCAGCCTGCCGTATTCATCGTGGCGGTAGACATAGTGCGCATCCTCCGCGATGCGGTTATCCGGCCACACTGTGAGTGTACTGTCCGGGTGCAGCTCCGGGTCCGGCAGCCGGTTGCCCGCCGGGTCCGTGGCATACGGGATGCGGATGTCCAGGTCTGGTGCGAGGGTGCGCACACTCTCCAGCCTGCCCGTGGCGCTGTAGCCGTATTCCCGCGTCTGTCGCGGGCCGCTGATGCGCACCAGGTCGCCGTTGTCACTCCACCCGTAGTCACGGTCATATACCAGGCTGTTCAGGTGCTGGCTCTGTAACTGGCCTGCGGGGGTGTATGTGCTGGTCAGTTCGTATGCGGCATTACTGCCTGCCATGCTGCCGAAGCTGCGCACCGTCTCACGGTGCAGCCTGTCCCGCGTATACTCGACCAGCGGCGTCCCGCCCAGCTTCATTCCCGCCAGGTAACCGCTGCCATACGTCAGCCACTCCACCGGCGGCAGGCTGTCCGGCGTGACGCGGTTTGCCAGCCCCTGCTCGTTGTATGCGTGTTTCGTCTCATGCTGCCACAGCAGTTCCCCCGTCTCCGGGTTCTCCACCGTCTGGCATTCGCCGGTCAGGCGGCCTTTATCGTCATAGCCATAGTGGACGGCAACACGGTGGCCTTCGCTCAGGTGGCTGATGTCTGTCAGCCAGCCGTGGCCATCATACTGCCACTGCTCTGCCGGTTCGCCGTTCACCGTGCGGTGAGTGATACGGTCCGATTCATCGTAGTACCAGAGGATGACAAGTCCCTCATCCTCACTCTGTGTGAGTTTTCCGGTCAGGTCATAATGATAACGTTGCGTCCGCCCGTCAAAGCCGCCCTGCTGTACCAGCCGGTCCAGCGCATCGTAACTGAAGACGCTGTGGCTGCCGTTCTCGTTGGTCAGGCTGATGACACGTCCGGCAGCATCGTACTCCATACTGCGCGTCAGCCCGCCCTGCGTGGTGCTGACCGCCTTTCCCCACGCATCGTACTGTGTCTCGCTCCGGTTGCCGTCCGGGGTGATAACGGCAGTCAGGTCGCCTGCGGCGTTGTATTCATACCGCGTTTCACGGCCCTGTGCGTCTTTCACCGAGGTTAACCGGCCACGGTTGTCATAGCGGCGGTAAAGGCTGATGCCTTCCTCGCGGTGGACCGCCGTCATCTGGCCGAAGCGGTCGTATTCATAACGGGTCTGGTAGCCCGAGCAGTCGGTGAACGCCAGCAACTGCCCGTAGCGGCTCCAGGTCATCTGCCGGGTGCTGCCCGTCGCATCCGTTGTCGTCGCCGGTAACTCACTGTGCGCGTCATCGTAGCGGTAGCGTACTGTCTCCCCGCTGCGCGATGTCTCCGATACCAGCCTGCCCGGTTCATCATATTCCCGGCGGCTCTCCAGCCCGTCCGGGGACACCACCGCCGTCAGCTGGTTCCCGTCGTTATAGTAAAATTTCGTCTCCCGCCCGTCCGGTGTGGTGATGTCCGTGATATCGCCGGACACCACATTCAGACCGTACTCTGTCCTCCGTCCCGCCGCGTCCGTCTGCGCCGTGAGCCTTCCTGCCGCGTCATACCCGCTGCGCGTGACGCTGCCGTCCGCCAGTTCTTTTTTCACCACCCGTTTCAGCCCGGCCCCGCCTTCTGTATGCAGCACCTCACGCCGGTTCAGGCTGTCGGTGACGGTGATGCGGTCCTGCTCATAAAGATAGCGGTAGCTTAACCCTGCCGGGTTCAGTTGCTCCACCACCCGCCCCGTATCGTCGTAGCGGTAGCGCATCTCCGGCCTTCCCGCGTAACGGTGCGCCACCATCCGGCCCGGGTGCTGCGCGTCATACGTGAAAGCGCGCACCTGCGTATTGCTGCGGTCATATACCGCCAGCAGTTCACCGGCTTCCGTATACGTGTACCGCACCAGTGGCGCAGCGGGCAGGCTCTCCGGGTATGCCGGGTCGTGCATCAGCCACACCGCCGAAAGGCGGATACCCCTGTCGGGGCCGTATTCGGTACCGGGCAGTGTGTCGGGGAACGCTGAGGCTGAGAGAGGGCGGGAACTGTCAGAAGAAGATAGCGAAGAGGTGCGGGCCTCTTCCGCACGCTGCGCCTGCGTGGTCAGCACCAGACGGAACTCCCGCCCGGCACCGTCCGTCACGCCGGTGATTTCCCCGGCCAGGTCACCGGCGGCCTCACGCCGGTACGTCAGCGTCCGCCCGAAGCGGTCCGCCATCCCGGTAAGCACCCGGTACGGCGGCAGCGGCGCTGGCAGTACGTCCTCAGCACCCGGCACCCGCTCAGACCACCCCAGTATCCACCACGGCCCCTGTGCGCTGTTGGTCGCCAGGTAAAGATGCGGGCTTAACCGGATATCCGGCGGCAGCGCCCCCCACAGCCGCGCCAGCGTATGGCCGTCCGGCTGTGCTGCCTTACCACCGCGCACCAGCCACATTGACTCACTGCGGCTGTACACCGCCTCCCCCGGCAGCAGCGGCTCAAAGTGAATGCTCCGCCCGCCGTTGTCGTTGAGTATCAGTCCGTCATCACGTAGCTGTAAGCGGATATCAGAAGGCGCTTTCCAGCCGGGGCCGAAAACGCCCACCGGTGCAGGCGTCTTCGTCCGGTAGCTGCTGTAGGTGCGGGAGAGAATGAACGGCAGCGGGCCGGGCAGCGCAAGGTCCGTCTCGCCGGGCAGCACCTTCGCCCCCAGCAGCGGATTTACCGGGTTGCCCGAAGTCATCCCGCCCGGACACACCGAGCACGCCACGCCGGTGGGCGCGCCAATTCTTACACCTGCCGAACCCTGGACAATGGGACCGCCATACTGAGTCATATCTCCCTGACGCGCCGCTGGTTTTCCGCTCATATAAAGTGCCCTTTTAGTTATTGTTCATATCCCTGTGTTAGCAACAAAAAAAAATAAAATGACACACAAGACCAGCTAATGTATTTATATATTTTTCACATAAACTTATTTGTTCTCAATCAACAACAACTGTTATTACAGGTCACTTTCAATATTTTATTAAACTAACATTTTTAGCACAGATGAATTCATCATCAACAAATTCACTATATGGATAATATCCATTCAACGCATATGATTTATGATTTTATTAGTCTGAGTTATTTTTGTAGGGCTATATTTAAAATCAATAAACTCCACCGATTCAGATTAATATCAGCAATAGAAAGATAGGAAATCACCAATTCAATAACATCATCAATGAAACATATTGTAGAATTAATTTAAACAAGGCGTTCCATTCAACCAGAACGCCCCTTATTTACTCTCATCACCCCGCAAACTGCCTGAACAGCGCCTTACCCTTAACCAGTCGCGCACCCAGCCAGCCGCCGAAAAGCGACAGCAGCAGCGCTCCGCTGCACGGCAGAACAATCCACAATCGCCAGTCTGGCTCCCACGGAAAATCAAACACTTTCGCCTGCAACACTGCCAGCGCCGTTTCCGCACCAATTGCGGCCACCAGGCCGGAAACAAACCCAAGCATGGCGAACTCACACCACAACGTGGTACGCAGCAGTTTTTTCCCCGCACCGAGTGTGCGCCACACCACCAGCTCCTGATGACGCTGACGCATTCCCACCTGCACCTGTGCCAGCAACAGCAACATACCGCAGGCGGTGACCAGTACCACCATCACTTCCAGCGCCCGACTTACCTGCTCCAGCACCTGACCGACCTGTTTTAAAATCGCGCCAATATCTAACAGGCTAATGGTCGGGAACTGGCGGTTGAGTTGTGTCAACATGCCGTTGCCATTCTCCCAGCGGAAACTGGTAAGCCAGCTCTGCGGTTGCCCGTCTAATGCCCCTTCAGGGAAAATAAAATAGAAATTAGGCCGCAGACTTTCCCAGTCCACTTTGCGCAGGCTGGTCACTTTAGCGCGGAACTCCTGGGTATCGCCCATAAAAGTCACGGTATCACCGAGGGCAACGTTTAAGCGTTTCGCCAGCCCCTCTTCCATCGACACTTCATCGGCTTTTGGCGGCCAGTTACCGGCGACAATCGGATTATGATCGGGCCGCGTATTTTGCCAGGTAAGATTGAGTTCGCGGTTAAGCGCCTCATCTTCATTACCTTCTGTCGGCTTATCGTTAATCGCCGTCAGCCGCGCCCGCACCACCGGATAAAACGATTCCGGGACTATCTGATGTTCCGCGAGGAACGCTTTTAGCGGTGCTACCTGTTCTGTGGCGATGTTAATTAAAAAGTAGTTCGGGCTTTCTGGAGGTAGCTGCTGCTGCCAGCGGTCGAGCAGATCGCCACGCAACACCAGCAGCAGTGCCAGCAGCATAAAGGAGAGCGAAAATGCCGAAAGCTGACTTAACGTTGACCACGGCTGACGTAACAGGCGGCTAACCGCCAGGCGCAGAGGCAGCGATTTCAGCGTCATGCGGCGAAGTACATTCAGCAGCATCCAGCCCAGCACACCGCACAGCAAAGCCAGTACTACCGCGCCCGCCAGCACCGCCCAAAGCAGCATGCTGCCACCCATTAATCCGGCGAGCAGCAGCACAACCACCACACTGACAATCGGCAGATAAAACTTCAGCGGCCAGACGTTCGCTACCACATCATTACGTAATACGCGTAAAGGCTGCGTTGCCAGCAACAAGCGATATGGTCGTAGCCCCACCAGCAGCGAGATGACCGTCATGGTGCCAAGCGCCCACAGCCACGGCCAGAGGCTGGCTGGCGGTAGTGCAGCAGGCAGAACGGGCTTGAGCAGCACCATCAACACGTTTTCGAACAACAGGCCTATGGCCCCACCGGTAACGGCTGAAAGCGTCAGCACCATCAACCACTGACCGACGATTAGCTTACGCAGTTGCGCTCGCCCTGCCCCCAGCGTTTTGAGGATCGCCACCAGATCGTAGCGACTGCGACAGTAATGATTCATCGCTACCGCCACCGCTGCCACTGCCAGCAGCAAGGTCAGAAGCGCCGAAAGCAGCAGGAACTGTTGCGAGCGTTCCATCGATCGCCCCAGCGCGCCTTCGTCCTGTTCCAGACCGTACCAGCGTTGTTCGGGTTTAAGCTGAGGTAACAACCATTTCTCATAGCCGTCGAGCTGGTTCTCGTTGCCGCCGAATTTATAACGCCAGGTGACCCGACTCCCCGGCTGCACGGCTCCGGTTTTATCGACATCCGCCAGATTCATCATCAGACGCGGAGCCATCTGGAAGGGGTTAAAACCGGAATCCGGTTCCTGAATCACTTCTCCGGCAATCCGCAAGGTGGCATCGCCCACGTCAATGGTGTCGCCCGTTTTCAGGTTAAGCAGTGCCATCAGGCGTGGGGCCAGCAATACGCTGCCCGCCTGCGGTTTCAGGCCAGGGGGATTAGTTTGCAGATCGCCATACATCGGGTAGATATCATCCACCGCTTTGACGTTCGCCAGCTGCGGTGTGTCGCCTGCAAAGGTCATTGTGGCGAAAGTCAGCTGCTTGCCGACTTTCAGGCCGCGCTTTTGCGCTTCCTCCAGCCACGCTTGCGGCACTTCGCGTGAACTGCGCAACGCCCGATCGCCCGCCATAAACTCACGGCTTTGCTGGCTTAAGCCCTTCTCCATGCGATCGCTGATATTGCCCAGCGCCAGCACGCAGGCCACCGCCAGGCTTAGCGCCAGCCAGACAATTAATAGCGACGGCGAACGCCATTCGCGCCAGAACCAACGTGCAATCATGCTTCCTCCTGCAACTGCCCGTTCACCAGCCGTAAGCAGCGGTCGCAGCGTGCCGCCAGTTGCAGGTCGTGGGTCACCATAATCAACGTGGTGCCATGTTCACGGTTGAGGGAAAACAGCAGGTCGGCAATTTTATCGCCCGTCTGGCGGTCAAGGTTGCCGGTGGGTTCGTCGGCAAACAGCACATCAGGTCGACCATTAAAGGCTCGTGCCAGCGCCACTCGTTGCTGTTCACCGCCGGAAAGCTGTGCCGGAAGATGATCCAGACGTTTACCCAGCCCTAACTGTTCGAGCAACGCTTTCGCCCCGTTACGACTTTCCGCGCTACTCTCACCGCGCAGCAGAGCCGGAAGCTCGACGTTTTCCAGCGCGTTAAGGGTAGGAATTAACATAAATGACTGAAAAACAAAGCCGACGTGCTTCGCGCGCAACTTTGCCCGCGCTTCTTCGTCCATATTATGTAGCGGTTGTCCCACCAGACTCACTTCGCCACTGCTGCCGTCATCAAGCCCGGCGAGGATCGCCAGCAAGGTTGACTTACCCGATCCCGACTCGCCCACCAGTGCGATGGTCTCGCCACGTTTGACAACCAGCTCAACTCCGGTGAGGATGGAGAGTTCATGCTCCCCCTGACCGACGGACTTCTTAAGATGATGAACTTCAACAATGTTTTCCGCTGGCATTTGCCCTTCCTGTTCCTGGTCCTGTTAACCTTCCGTGCCGCCGCAGCGGACACGTTATTGATTCTGGGTGATAGCCTGAGCGCCGGGTATCGAATGTCTGCCAGCGCGGCCTGGCCTGCCTTGTTGAATGATAAGTGGCAGAGTAAAACGTCGGTAGTTAATGCCAGCATCAGCGGCGACACCTCGCAACAAGGACTGGCGCGCCTTCCGGCTCTGCTGAAACAGCATCAGCCGCGTTGGGTGCTGGTTGAACTGGGCGGCAATGACGGTTTGCGTGGTTTTCAGCCACAGCAAACCGAGCAAACGCTGCGCCAGATTTTGCAGGATGTCAAAGCCGCCAACGCTGAACCATTGTTAATGCAAATACGTCTGCCTGCAAACTATGGTCGCCGTTATAATGAAGCCTTTAGCGCCATTTACCCCAAACTCGCCAAAGAGTTTGATGTTCCGCTGCTGCCCTTTTTTATGGAAGAGGTCTACCTCAAGCCACAATGGATGCAGGATGACGGTATTCATCCCAACCGCGACGCCCAGCCGTTTATTGCCGACTGGATGGCGAAGCAGTTGCAGCCTTTAGTAAATCATGACTCATAAAGCAACGGAGATCCTGACAGGTAAAGTTATGCAAAAATCGGTCTTAATTACCGGATGTTCCAGTGGAATTGGCCTGGAAAGCGCGCTCGAATTAAAACGCCAGGGTTTTCATGTGCTGGCAGGTTGCCGGAAACCGGATGATGTTGAGCGCATGAACAGCATGGGATTTACCGGCGTGTTGATCGATCTGGATTCACCAGAAAGTGTTGATCGCGCAGCCGACGAGGTGATCGCCCTGACCGATAATTGTCTGTATGGGATCTTTAACAATGCCGGATTCGGCATGTATGGCCCCCTTTCCACCATCAGCCGTGCGCAGATGGAACAGCAGTTTTCCGCCAACTTTTTCGGCGCACACCAGCTCACCATGCGCCTGTTACCCGCGATGTTACCGCACGGTGAAGGGCGTATTGTGATGACATCATCGGTGATGGGATTAATCTCCACGCCGGGTCGTGGCGCTTACGCGGCCAGTAAATATGCGCTGGAGGCGTGGTCAGATGCACTGCGCATGGAGCTGCGCCACAGCGGAATTAAAGTCAGCCTGATCGAACCCGGTCCCATTCGTACTCGCTTCACCGACAACGTCAACCAGACGCAAAGTGATAAACCAGTCGAAAATCCCGGCATCGCCGCCCGCTTTACGTTGGGACCGGAAGCGGTGGTGGACAAAGTACGCCATGCTTTTATTAGCGAGAAGCCGAAGATGCGCTATCCGGTGACGCTGGTGACCTGGGCGGTAATGGTGCTTAAGCGCCTGCTGCCGGGGCGCGTGATGGACAAAATATTGCAGGGGTGAGTTGAAGCGCGCGCTTAAGCCCCCATGTCAAAGAAAATATCGACAACAGAGAGCGACTCCATGTCCGTAGAAAATATTGTCAACATTAACGAATCTAACCTGCAACAGGTTCTTGAACAGTCGATGACCACTCCGGTGCTGTTCTATTTTTGGTCTGAACGTAGCCAGCACTGTTTGCAGTTAACCCCAATTCTGGAAAGCCTCGCGGCGCAGTACAACGGGCAATTTATTCTGGCGAAGCTGGACTGCGACGCGGAGCAGATGATTGCCGCGCAGTTTGGTCTGCGTGCGATTCCGACCGTGTATCTGTTCCAGAACGGGCAACCGGTAGATGGCTTCCAGGGGCCGCAACCGGAAGAGGCGATCCGCGCCCTGCTGGATAAAGTGCTGCCGCGCGAAGAAGAGCTGAAAGCGCAGCAGGCGATGCAACTGATGCAGGAAAGCAATTACACCGATGCCCTGCCATTGCTGAAAGACGCCTGGCAGTTGTCGAATCAGAACGGGGAGATCGGCCTGCTGCTGGCAGAAACGCTGATTGCGCTGAACCGTTCTGAAGATGCGGAAGCGGTGCTGAAAACCATTCCGTTGCAGGATCAGGACACCCGCTACCAGGGGCTGGTGGCGCAAATCGAACTGCTGAAGCAGGCGGCTGATACGCCGGAAATTCAACAGTTGCAACAGCAGGTGGCGGAGAATCCAGAAGATGCCGCACTGGCGACGCAACTGGCGCTGCAACTGCATCAGGTTGGGCGCAATGAAGAGGCGCTGGAGTTGCTGTTCGGGCATCTGCGTAAAGATCTCACCGCCGCAGACGGTCAGACGCGTAAAACGTTCCAGGAGATCCTCGCTGCGCTGGGTACGGGTGATGCACTGGCGTCGAAGTATCGCCGCCAGCTGTATGCATTGTTGTATTGATATTCCGTTGATCGGCACATGAACCACAACGCCGGATGCGATGCTGCGCATCCGGCATCGCATCATTTCTTCTTCAATTGCGTCACCACCAACTGGTGGCGCGAATTATAAAACTTACGATAGGTTAAATAGCAGGCAATAATGGTCGACAAGCTGGCGGTTGAGAGCAGCATAAAGGTCACCATAATCTGATATTTAATCGCCTTCACCGGATCAATCCCGGCAAATATCAGCCCGGACATCATTCCTGGTAAACTCACTAAGCCAACCGTTTTTGCTGAATCGACCGTCGGAATTAAAGCCGCGCGAATACTGTCGCGAATCAATATCGCTGAAGCCTGCTTCGGCGTCGCACCAAGACTCAGTTTCTCCTGAATCTGTTGCTGTTCGCTAATGACCCGTTGCCCTAAATTGTTGTAACACAACCCCACCGCTACCATGGCGTTACCGGCAATCATCCCGGCGATAGGGATCACCTGCATCGGGATAAATTCAATCGACCCTGAGAGAATCAGCACCGCCAGGGTAATTCCCGCCCCGACCGTAATGGCAATAAACGATGAGATAAAAGCTTTAGCAATATATTTACTGCGTTTTTGCGCGTTCCACGCCGCATTAAAGCAGATAAATAACACCATCAATAATGTCAGGCTGGCATCATCCACGCTGAAAATATACTTCAGCACATAGCCGACAATAATCAGCTGAATTATCGCTCGCCCGACGCTCCAGAGAATATCTTTCTCCAGCGCCAGTTTTTCTTTATGGCTAATTAAGATTGCCACCACCACCAGCATTAATGCCAGTGCTAATGATTCGTTAGTAATATTATGCGAGTTCATAGCGTGCTTCCTGCATTTCTCCGGCATGCGGTTGCAGTGTAATCACTTTATCCGCATGATTAATTTCGTCTTTATCGTGTGTCACCCACAGCACGGCAATATTTTGCTCGCGCACATAACGATGGATCATCTCATTGACGTTATGTTTATTACTTTCATCCAGCGCACTGGTTATTTCATCCAGCAATAAAACCTTCGGCATAAATTGCAGGTTACGAATCAATGAGATGCGTTGTTTTTCACCACCAGATAGCTCGGCGATATTCTTCGTCAAAATGCTGTCCGGCAAGGCGAAGCGTTCGAGAAAATCGAGAAAAATGGCTGGGTCAGGCTGCCGGTTACGGATCTGCCAGGGAAAGATCAGATTATCGTATACCGTATCGCCAAACAGCGTCGGTGTCTGGGCGCAGTAAGAGACTTGTTGGCGGTAGATTTCTGGCTTTAGTGTGCTGACATCCTCACCTTCAAACAGTAACGTTCCGCTGGTTGGGCTGATCAATGAAGCAACTATTTTTAGCAGCGTACTTTTGCCACAACCAGAAGGACCGGTAATTAACTTAAATTCGCCAGCACGCAGCGAAAAATTGATGTTATTAAGAATCTTCGCATCACCCGCCAGATATCCTACGTTTTGTAGCTGAAGCAAAGGACTATTTTCCTGCATCGCTGTTCCCTTTTTCTGATTTTTACTAAAAACAGTTTATCCTTCGCAGGAATAAGGGGGAACTCTCTTTCAGTAATCAGGTATAATTTGTTTAATCAAGCAGCAATTTTGCTGATTATGGACGGTACAACAGGAGGTTTTTCCGATGCTTATCTTTATCCCGATTCTCATTTTTGTCGCGCTGGTCATTGTCGGCGCGGGTGTCAAAATCGTACCGCAGGGCTATCAGTGGACAGTAGAACGCTTTGGTCGCTATACCAAAACGTTACAGCCGGGGCTCAGTCTGGTGGTGCCGTTTATGGATCGCATTGGTCGCAAGATCAATATGATGGAGCAAGTGCTCGATATCCCTTCCCAGGAAGTTATCTCGAAAGATAACGCCAACGTTACCATCGACGCCGTGTGCTTTATTCAGGTGATTGACGCGCCGCGCGCGGCTTATGAAGTCAGCAATCTGGAGCTGGCGATCATCAACCTGACCATGACTAACATCCGTACCGTGCTGGGTTCAATGGAACTTGACGAAATGCTCTCTCAGCGCGACAGCATCAACTCACGCCTGCTGCGTATTGTCGATGAAGCCACCAACCCGTGGGGGATTAAAGTCACCCGTATTGAAATTCGCGACGTGCGCCCACCGGCAGAGCTTATCTCTTCAATGAACGCGCAGATGAAAGCGGAACGTACCAAACGCGCTTACATTCTTGAAGCGGAAGGGATCCGTCAGGCGGAAATCCTCAAAGCCGAAGGTGAAAAACAGTCGCAAATCCTGAAAGCGGAAGGCGAACGTCAGTCGGCGTTTTTACAGGCTGAAGCGCGTGAACGTTCCGCCGAAGCAGAAGCCCGCGCCACCAAAATGGTGTCTGAAGCTATCGCCTCCGGTGATATTCAGGCGGTGAACTACTTCGTAGCGCAGAAATACACCGAAGCGTTACAGCAGATCGGTTCCTCCAGTAACAGCAAAGTAGTGATGATGCCATTAGAGGCCAGCAGCCTGATGGGGTCGATTGCCGGGATTGCCGAGCTGGTGAAAGACAGCGCCAACAAACGGACTCAGCCATGATGGAGTTAATGGTCGTTCATCCACATATTTTCTGGCTCAGTCTCGGCGGTTTGCTGCTGGCAGCCGAGATGCTGGGCGGAAATGGTTATTTGTTGTGGAGCGGCGTGGCAGCGGTGATTACCGGCCTGGTGGTCTGGCTGGTGCCGCTGGGTTGGGAGTGGCAAGGGGTAATGTTTGCCATCCTGACGCTGCTCGCCGCCTGGCTGTGGTGGAAATGGTTGTCGCGGCGGGTGCGCGAACAAAAGCACAGCGATAGTCATTTAAACCAGCGCGGGCAGCAGCTGATTGGCCGACGTTTTGTGCTGGAATCTCCGCTGGTCAACGGGCGCGGTCATATGCGCGTCGGTGACAGTTCATGGCCTGTCAGCGCCAGCGAGGATCTCGGTGCAGGTACGCATGTTGAAGTCATTGCGATAGAAGGGATAACCCTACATATCCGAGCCGTCTCGTCTTAATCACCCTGCCCGATGATGACAGCAGCCGGAGAGATTTTCGATAATCGGGCAGTCGGCGCTGTCATCGCCAGGGCAGGCATTCGCCAGTGCCAGCAGCTGGTCGCGCATGGATTGCAGCTCCTCAATGTGTCGTTCGATCTCCGCCACCTTCTCCAGCGTGCGCCGTTTGACGTCGGCGCTGTGCCGCTGCGGGTCGTTAAACAGATTCACCAGCTCGCCGCTCTCTTCCAGGTTAAAGCCCACCTGCCGTGCCTGGCGCAGTAAGGTCAGTTCGTTGAGATGCTGCTGCGTGTAGGTGCGATAACCGTTTTCGCTGCGCATCGGCGGCGTCACCAGCCCCTTCTCTTCATAGAAGCGAATGGCTTTGCTGGTCAGGCCGGTAATTTTTGCTACATCGCTGATGTTCATCGTTCGCGCAACGCCTCCTGTGCTTTGTTAAAGGGTTTCAACAGATATTCAAGCACGTTTTTTTGCCAGTGCGAATATCGACCGCCACCACAATAATACAGGAAGTACTGCGCACAGAGAGATGTTATACGGTTTTATTGCGCTTCATGACCATTGCCACAATAAGGCTGAGTAAGAGTGAGCCAATAATCCATATCAACGCACGGCTACCCTGGGACCACAGACTGTAGATAAAGCCAACGATCACCAACAACATCACCAACGTACCAACGATAAGAATCGGCAACGAGGCGTGAATATCATGACGCAGGCGGATCGCCACCACAAACACCGCCAGGTAGCAAATCAAAAAGGTGGCGCTGGCAACGCTGGCGAGTGAGCCTAAATTCAGTGCCGCCGTCATCAGCATAATCAACACCACGACAATAATGTTGCCCCAGGTACTCTGCCGCCACAGGGATTTATTCATTAGCTTCGGCAGTTCGCGTTCGCTGCCCATGTTGTCCATGATGTTAAACACGGCGAACAGGTTCGCGTTAATGGCTGAAGCCGTCGCCAGTAAAGCGCCGATGACGACGATCACATAACCCACATGCCCGAGCAGCGGAGAAGCAGCCTGCGCTACGGCGGTATCGGCATATTTTTCTAACTCTAATGCCGATACATCGCTAAGCAAAACCAGTGCCAGCGAGATATAAAGCAACGTGGTAACGCCAATCGCCACCAGAAACGCCCGTGGCATAATGACCTGCGGATCTTTCACTTTATCCGCCGCGTTCGCCATCATGCCAAAGCCCGCATAGGCAAGGAAAGTTATCCCAATACAGGAGAAGAACGCACCGGAGCTGGGGGGCGCAGAGACGGAAATATGCGCCGGTTGCAGCGACCAGACACCGGCAATAATCAGCAATAACAGGATCATCATTTTAATGCCGACGAGGATCACTTCCAGCCGCCCTACCGCATGGTTGCTTAAGGAGTTGAAAAGCGTCATCACCGCAATGATCCCCAACGCGTAGAGCAAAATAAGGTGCTCCTCCTGGCTGCCTTCATGCAAAAACTGCACGGCATAAGCGCCAAAAGCACGGGCGACCATGGCGATGCTCACCGCCAGCGTCAACAGGTACAGTAACGAGAGCGCCAGCGAAAAGACGCCGTTGCCTAATCCGCGACGAAAGAAGTCGATAATGCCGCCATTGCTGGGATAGCTCGCCCCCAGACGCGCATAGGCATAACCGGAAAACATCGCCACAATACCGCCAAAAGCAAAGGCGACCCAGGTCGAGGCTTCCATTAGCAATGCAGCCTGCCCCAGCAGCGCGAAGATCCCCGCCCCCACCATTGCCCCAATGCCGATGGAAACGACGTTCCATAGACCGAGAGGTTTGTTACCGTTATTACCTTCCGTGTTCATCATGATCAGCCCTTAAACACGTTATAGCCGAGTTGCTTAGCGACCGATGCCACCATTTTTTGACCGCGAACACTGTTGCCATCTTCGTCCAGCGGTGGTGAGAACGCGGCAATTCCCATCACTCCAGGGACGACCGCCAGAATACCGCCACCTACACCGCTTTTGCCCGGTAAACCAACACGATACGCCCAGTCACCGGAGCGACCATACAGCCCTTCCATCATCATTTCGGCCAGAATGTACGGCACGTTGTCGGCCTGAAGAACGCGTTTATGCGTCAACGGATTCACACCACCTGCCGCCAGCGTCGCGCCAAGCGTTGCCAGTTCAATAGTATTGAGGAGCGTGGAGCACTGACGGGTATACACGTCACAGGCTTCCATTGCATCACAATAGAGATATCCGGCGGAGTACAGCAGCCAGGCTATGGCCCGGTTATGGAAGTTGGTTGTTTGTTCCGACTGGTTGACTTCGTCAGAGAGCGCTACCTGCTCGCCAGCCAGTTGCTGTTGGATATGTAAAATTCGCTGCCAGCGTTGTTCAACATTTTCAGCGTTAATCAGGCTGGTGGTGGCAATAGCGCCAGCATTTACCAGTGGCGAAAGCGGTTTGCCGCCATGCAACTCTAAGGCGATAACTGAGTTAAAGGGCAATCCGGTCGGGTCAGCGCCAATTTTGTCCTGTACCGCCTGCGGGCCGACATCTTCTAACGCAAGGGCTAACGTACAGACTTTCGAGATGGATTCCAGTGCAAAGCGGTAATCACTGTCACCCGCACTATAGACGTTGCCATCGCAGGTCACGATAGCCACTGCCGCCAGTTGACCTGGTACATTCGCCAGAAAGGGAATGTAATCGGCATTTTGTCCGCCGTTAAGTGAGTGAAATTGGGTGTAAGCCTGATCCACTGCCTGCTGTAATTTGTTTGCATCTAACATCTTTTGTTAACTCCTTTTTATAGATGCGGGAGGTAATTCCTCACCCCGGTGCCGATTTTCAGGCATCCTGATTTAACTTAGCACCCGCAACTTAACTACAGGAAAACAAAGAGATAAATGTCTAATCCTGATGCAAATCGAGCCGATTTTTTAATCTTTACGGACTTTTACCCGCCTGGTTTATTAATTTCTTGACCTTCCCCTTGCTGGAAGGTTTAACCTTTATCACAGCCAGTCAAAACTGTCTTAAAGGAGTGTTTTATGTCACAAACTATCGACCTGACCCTGGACGGCCTGTCCTGCGGTCACTGCGTTAAACGCGTGAAAGAAAGTCTTGAACAGCGTCCGGATGTTGAGCAGGCGGATGTGTCTATCACTGAAGCGCACGTTACCGGGACTGCCAGTGCAGAACAGCTGATCGAAACCATCAAACAAGCGGGTTATGACGCATCTGTAAGCCACCCAAAGGCTAAACCGCTGGCGGAGTCATCAATCCCGTCGGAAGCACTGACAGCGGTTTCTGAGGCGCTTCCGGCAGCGACCGCCGATGACGATGACAGCCAGCAGTTGCTGCTGAGCGGCATGAGCTGCGCCAGCTGTGTCACCCGCGTACAAAATGCGCTGCAAAGCGTACCGGGCGTCACTCAGGCACGGGTAAACCTGGCGGAGCGTACTGCGCTGGTGATGGGCAGTGCCTCCCCACAAGATTTAGTGCAGGCGGTGGAAAAAGCGGGCTACGGCGCGGAAGCGATTGAAGATGACGCTAAACGCCGCGAGCGCCAGCAAGAAACCGCCGTCGCTACGATGAAGCGCTTCCGCTGGCAGGCAATTGTCGCACTGGCGGTGGGTATCCCGGTGATGGTCTGGGGGATGATCGGCGATAACATGATGGTCACCGCTGACAACCGCAGCCTGTGGTTGGTTATCGGCCTGATAACCCTGGCAGTGATGGTTTTCGCCGGCGGCCATTTTTACCGCAGTGCATGGAAAAGCCTGCTGAACGGTGCGGCGACGATGGATACGCTGGTGGCGCTGGGTACTGGCGTGGCGTGGCTCTATTCGATGAGCGTCAACCTGTGGCCGCAGTGGTTCCCGATGGAAGCGCGACATCTTTATTACGAAGCCAGCGCGATGATTATCGGTCTGATCAATCTCGGCCATATGCTGGAAGCGCGCGCACGCCAGCGTTCTTCTAAGGCGCTGGAAAAGTTACTCGATTTAACCCCGCCGACGGCACGCCTGGTTACTGACGAAGGTGAAAAAAGCGTGCCTCTGGCAGAAGTGCAGCCAGGTATGTTGCTGCGCCTGACGACCGGCGATCGCGTGCCGGTAGATGGCGAGATTACCCAGGGCGAAGCATGGCTGGATGAAGCGATGCTGACGGGCGAACCAATCCCGCAGCAAAAAGGCGAAGGCGATAGCGTCCATGCCGGGACAGTGGTACAGGACGGCAGTGTGCTGTTTCGTGCCAGTGCGGTTGGCAGCCATACTACGCTGTCACGAATCATTCGCATGGTGCGCCAGGCCCAGAGCAGCAAGCCAGAAATCGGTCAGCTGGCGGATAAAATCTCAGCCGTATTTGTGCCGGTAGTGGTGGTTATTGCGCTTGTCAGTGCGGCAATCTGGTATTTCTTTGGTCCGGCACCGCAGATTGTCTATACCCTGGTGATTGCCACCACGGTACTGATTATTGCCTGTCCGTGTGCGCTGGGGCTGGCGACGCCGATGTCGATTATTTCCGGCGTCGGGCGGGCGGCTGAGTTTGGCGTGCTGGTGCGGGACGCTGACGCGCTGCAACGCGCCAGTACACTCGACACTGTAGTGTTCGATAAAACCGGGACGCTGACTGAAGGGAAGCCGCAGGTTGTCGCAGTGAAAACATTTGCTGATGTTGATGAAGCGCAGGCATTGCGTCTGGCGGCGGCACTGGAGCAAGGTTCCAGCCATCCGCTGGCACGAGCGATCCTCGATAAAGCAGGTGATATGCAGCTACCGCAGGTCAACGGTTTCCGCACATTGCGCGGGCTGGGCGTGAGCGGTGAAGCTGAAGGTCATGCGTTATTGCTGGGCAATCAGGCGCTGTTAAATGAGCAACAGGTTGGTACCAAAGCTATCGAAGCGGAGATTACTGCTCAGGCATCGCAAGGGGCAACGCCTGTGCTGCTGGCGGTTGACGGGAAAGCGGTAGCCCTGCTGGCAGTACGCGATCCGTTGCGTAGTGATAGCGTGGCGGCGCTGCAACGCCTGCATAAAGCGGGATATCGTCTGGTGATGTTGACCGGGGATAACCCAACCACCGCCAATGCGATCGCCAAAGAAGCAGGGATTGATGAGGTGATCGCCGGGGTGCTGCCGGACGGTAAAGCCGAAGCGATCAAACATCTGCAAAGTGAAGGACGTCAGGTGGCAATGGTGGGCGACGGCATTAACGACGCGCCAGCGCTGGCTCAGGCGGATGTCGGCATTGCGATGGGTGGCGGCAGTGATGTTGCCATTGAAACCGCGGCGATTACCCTGATGCGCCATAGCCTGATGGGCGTTGCGGATGCGCTCGCTATTTCCCGCGCAACGCTGCACAACATGAAGCAGAACCTGCTCGGTGCGTTTATCTACAACAGTATCGGTATTCCGGTCGCCGCCGGTATTTTGTGGCCGTTCACTGGAACACTGCTTAACCCGGTAGTTGCCGGAGCGGCAATGGCGCTCTCGTCGATTACCGTAGTGAGTAACGCCAACCGGTTGCTGCGGTTTAAACCGAAGGAATAAGTACATCATTGCGGATGCGCTGCTTTAGGGTGGCGCATTTGGCATCGACGCATGACTGCCGGATGCGGCGTAAACGCCTTATCCGGCCTACGGTTCAGGCACAGGTTTGTAGGCCTGATAAGACGCGTAAGCGTCGCATCAGGCAATGGTGCTCGGATGCCGGATGCGGCGTAAACGCCTTATCCGGCCTACGGTTCAGGCACAAGTTTGTAGGCCTGATAAGACGGGTAAGCGTCGCATCAGGCAATGGTGCTCGGATGCCGGATGCGGCGTGAACGCCTTATCCGGCCTACGAGATGAAGCGATGTTTTGGCCTTACGCGACCTTTTTTGCACGCTCTTCACGGCGTGCCAAATATTCAGCCACTGTTTCAATCCGTCCCAATTCTTCCTGGGTGCGCATGTTGTTTTCAACTTCCCAAAGATCAACCGCCGCCTGGAGGTTTAGCCAAAAATCGACTGTGGTATCAAAAACTTTCGCCAGACGAAATGCCATCTCAGTAGTGAGTTTACGATTGTTATTGATCAGTGCACTGACGCTATTACGATGAACATGCAGCAACTCTGCTAACTCATTGATTTTCAAATCGAGCGGTTCCAGATATTCATAGAGAAGAATATCTCCGGGTGTCGTCGGTTTTCTTGTTGCCTGTTTCATGGTTTTTAACTGTTGCTTCCTTGTGAATAGCGATGCAAGAACATACTGAATCATACAAACACATTAAACAAGTCTCCAACTCCATTTGCGCCATCCCTCACCGCGCGCTAGCATGATATTTCACAAAGGGAGGTCGTATGGATCTGTTGTACCGGGTAAAAACGCTTTGGGCCGCGCTGCGCGGTAATCATTACACCTGGCCTGCCATCGATATCACCCTCCCCGGCAATCGCCATTTTCATCTGATTGGCAGTATTCATATGGGTAGCCACGATATGGCTCCCCTGCCCACCCGTTTGCTCAAAAAGCTCAAAAACGCCGATGCGCTGATCGTCGAGGCGGATGTTTCCACCAGCGATACGCCTTTTGCTAATTTGCCTGCCTGCGAGGCGCTGGAAGAGCGCATTAGCGAGGAGCAACTCCAAAACCTGCAGCACATTAGCCAGGAGATGGGCATTTCTCCCTCACTCTTTTCTACCCAACCGCTGTGGCAAATCGCGATGGTTCTTCAGGCGACGCAGGCACAAAAACTGGGGCTGCGGGCAGAATACGGTATCGATTACCAGCTATTGCAGGCGGCGAAGCAACAACATAAACCCGTGATTGAACTGGAAGGGGCTGAAAACCAGATTGCCATGTTGCTCCAGCTCCCTGACAAAGGACTGGCGCTGCTGGACGATACGCTGACCCACTGGCATACCAACGCACGGTTGCTGCAACAAATGATGAGCTGGTGGCTGAATGCACCGCCGCAAAATAATGATATAACGCTGCCCAATACGTTCAGTCAGTCGCTGTACGATGTGCTGATGCATCAGCGAAATCTCGCCTGGCGGGATAAATTACGCGCCATGCCGCCGGGGCGATATGTGGTCGCGGTCGGTGCACTACACCTGTATGGAGAAGGGAATTTGCCGCAAATGTTGCGCTAAAAAAATGGCCAATATCGCTATTGGCCCGTCAAAGAGGAATTTCATTTTTTTATTATTATGCCGTCACTTTAAGCGACGGTGTAACTCGATTGTCGCTCAATCTCACCATCCTGCCAATACTCTTAGGCAAGATGACTCTTTTTTTTGGACCGCCATCAGGCGTATGCTTGCTTCGTTTTTTTGTTTAAGGCAGGAAAATTACCATGACACCCGCAGTTAAATTACTCGAAAAAAACAAGATTTCGTTTCAAATCCATACCTACGAGCACGATCCGGCTGAAACCAATTTTGGCGATGAAGTCGTCAAAAAATTAGGTTTGAATCCGGATCAGGTCTACAAAACGCTGCTGGTGGCAGTGAACGGTGATATGAAACACCTTGCCGTGGCCGTTACGCCGGTCGCAGGTCAACTGGATCTTAAAAAAGTAGCAAAAGCGCTGGGTGCCAAGAAAGTTGAGATGGCCGATCCGATGGTCGCGCAGCGTTCGACGGGATACCTGGTTGGGGGGATTAGCCCACTGGGGCAGAAAAAACGTCTGCCAACGATTATCGACGCCCCCGCACAAGAATTTGCCACTATTTATGTTTCCGGCGGCAAGCGCGGACTGGATATCGAACTGGCGGCAGGCGATCTGGCAAAGATCCTCGATGCCAAATTTGCTGATATCGCCCGCCGCGATTAAGCATTGTGCCGGATGCAAACATCCGGCACTTTCGGATTACTGCCAGCTCACCTCACCTTTCGGTTCATAAACACTCACATCCAGCGGCGAGCTTTTCTGGATATACGCTTTCAGCACTTCGGCATCAATAAAGCCGGTATTCACATAGCCCGGTTTGTTATCAAGGCGCGGATATCCATCACCGCCGGTGGCATTGAAGTTTAATGTCGCCATACGGTAAGTTTTCGCCGGATCGACCGGTTCGCCTTTGATTTTAAGGTCGTTCAGTTTGCCGTCTTTCGCCACAAAGCTAACGTTGGCAAATTGCGGGTAGGCACCTGAATCTGGCTTCATCTGCGCGACGGCGGTCAGGTAATCAATCACCTCTTTACCGGTCATGTCGGCATACACCACCACATTGCCGAATGGCTGCACTTTCAGCACGTTTTTATAGCTGATATCGCCTGCTTCGATAGAATCACGAATTCCGCCTCCGCTCATCACCGCAAAGTCGGCACCAGTGCGATCCATTTGGGCTGCCAGAATCAACCGCCCCATATTGGTCTGTACAAAACGCACTTTGTCACGATCGCCTTCCAGACGACCATTGGTTTCGCCTATTTTCACTTCCAGCTGCGCTTTGCCTTTGTTCTGGAACGGTGATAACAGCGAGATCATTTGCTGGTTTTCAGCGATTTCAGGAGTGTAAAGCACGCGCTCGCTTTTCCCGTCTTCCCAGGTCACTTTCTTCTTCAGGTTCACCGGAATCAGCTGGTAGTTAACCATTTTCATTTCGCCATTACGAAACTCAAAATCAGCCCGTCCCACGTATTTGCCCCACTCATGCGCCTGCACAATCCAGATGCCGTTTTGTTGATCTGGTTTGCATGGCGTACCCGGCACGTAATCGACCTGTTTTTTGTTTTCTGCCGCCATGCAGACCGGATCTTGCGAGTGACCACCGACGATCATCGCCAGCGATCCGGCAGGCAGCGCGCGTGCCATCTCCACATCGCCCGGTGCGTTAGAGCCGTGCTCACCATTATCGTAATGCCCCATATGGGTCGCCGCGATAATAATGTCTGGCTTTTCTGTCTGTTGCAGCTCCTGAATCACCAGCTTCGCTTCATCGGCGGGCTTACGAAATTCGATATCAGTGAAGTATTCCGGGTTACCAATTTTTGCTGTGTCATCGGTTGTCAGCCCAATAACGGCAATTTTCAGATCCTGACGCTTAAACAGCGCCCACGGTTTAAACAGGCGCTCGCCAGTACTTTTCTGGTAGATATTCGCGGAAAGCAACGGGAACTTGGCCCACTTTTCCTGCTGGCGTAATACGGTGAGCGGATTATCAAATTCATGATTACCGATCGCCATCGCGTCATAGCCCACCAGATTCATACCGCGAAAATCAGGTTCGGCATCCTGTAAGTCAGACTCGGGCACGCCAGTGTTAATGTCGCCACCGGAAAGTAGCAGCACGCTACCGCCTTCAGCCGCAACCTCTTTGCGGATACCATCCACCAGCGTTTTTTGCGCCGCCAGACCATATTCGCCATATTCATTGCGCCAAAAATGCCCATGATGATCATTGGTATGCAGAACTGTAATTTTGTAGGTTTTATCCTGCTCATACGCCAGAGCAGTTTCACTCGCCAGTGTAAATGTGGTTAACAGCGCTAACGCCACGCCCCGCTGCAATAATTTCATACTTCTCTCCCTGACCTGATTTCAACGTGTTGAAAAATAGTATGACGCGACATCATAGACAAGTCTGCGTCCGGTGAAGATAAATCTGCATCCAGATTAGAAATTCTGTATTCGGCGTTGAGACTTCCTTCAGACGACGCATACAGGTATGTTAGTCTGGTAATAATCACAAATAAGATCATTCTTTACATCGCAACCCTGAAAAAGTGACTTTCCTATGGCAATGAGTGAACAACCCCAGCCTGTGGCGGGCGCGGCTGCGTCAACGACCAAGGCCCGAACATCGTTTGGTATTTTAGGTGCTATCAGCCTCTCACATCTGCTGAACGACATGATCCAATCGCTGATTCTGGCGATTTATCCGCTGCTTCAGTCAGAATTTTCTCTGACATTTATGCAGATTGGCATGATAACCCTCACCTTCCAGCTCGCCTCTTCGCTACTGCAACCAGTGGTCGGCTACTGGACCGATAAATATCCGATGCCATGGTCGTTGCCAATTGGCATGTGCTTTACCTTAAGCGGTCTGGTGCTGCTTGCGCTGGCGGGCAGTTTTGGCGCAGTTCTGCTGGCGGCGGCGCTGGTCGGTACCGGTTCATCGGTCTTTCATCCGGAATCTTCTCGCGTGGCCCGTATGGCTTCCGGCGGGCGGCATGGCCTGGCGCAATCTATCTTTCAGGTCGGCGGCAACTTTGGCAGTTCCCTGGGACCCTTGCTGGCGGCGGTGATTATCGCGCCTTATGGCAAAGGCAACGTTGCCTGGTTTGTGCTTGCGGCACTGCTGGCGATCGTGGTGTTGGCGCAAATCAGCCGTTGGTACTCGGCACAGCACCGAATGAATAAAGGAAAACCCAAAGCGACGATTATCAATCCACTGCCGCGCAATAAAGTTGTACTGGCGGTCAGCATTCTGTTAATCCTCATTTTCTCGAAATATTTCTATATGGCGAGCATCAGCAGCTATTACACCTTTTATCTGATGCAAAAATTCGGATTATCTATCCAGAATGCTCAGCTTCATCTGTTTGCCTTCCTGTTTGCCGTTGCGGCAGGTACGGTGATCGGCGGGCCTGTAGGGGATAAAATTGGGCGGAAATATGTGATTTGGGGCTCTATCCTCGGCGTTGCGCCGTTTACGCTGATTTTACCCTACGCCAGCCTGCACTGGACGGGGGTTTTAACGGTGATTATTGGATTTATCCTCGCTTCGGCATTCTCTGCCATTCTGGTCTACGCTCAGGAGCTGCTTCCAGGACGTATCGGTATGGTTTCTGGACTCTTTTTCGGTTTTGCTTTTGGCATGGGAGGTCTGGGAGCGGCAGTTCTGGGGCTTATCGCCGATCACACCAGCATCGAGTTAGTCTATAAAATCTGTGCTTTCCTGCCACTATTGGGGATGTTGACCATATTCCTGCCTGATAACCGGCATAAAGACTGATTTCATTGCAGCCAAAGGCAAACTTTGGCTGCATCGTTTTACAGTCGCCATAAGCCTTTCCTCTGTTAAACCGCCTTCTGTTTTCCGATCCGTGCTTTTTTTGCAGCTAATTCCATTTTTCTGCAAAATTCAATAATTATTCATGAACATCATCAATGAAATTGTCATAAACTATTACCTGTAATTTTGGTTTTCCCGGCCAAAAATGGACAATAACCACCAGGAAAAGGAGACGGAATGCATCACGCCACCCCGCTTATCACCACCATTGTTGGCGGCCTTGTGCTCGCCTTTATCCTCGGCATGCTGGCCAATAAACTACGTATTTCTCCTCTGGTGGGATATCTGTTAGCGGGTGTGCTGGCAGGACCATTCACTCCGGGCTTTGTTGCCGATACCAAGCTTGCCCCGGAACTGGCTGAACTGGGCGTCATTCTGTTGATGTTTGGCGTCGGTTTGCACTTTTCGCTGAAGGATTTGATGGCGGTAAAGGCCATCGCCATTCCCGGTGCGATCGCCCAGATAGCCGTGGCGACGCTGCTGGGTATGGCGCTCTCTGCCGTGCTGGGCTGGTCGTTAATGACCGGTATCGTGTTCGGTTTATGTCTTTCCACCGCCAGTACCGTGGTGTTACTGCGCGCACTTGAAGAACGGCAATTAATTGACAGTCAGCGTGGGCAAATCGCCATCGGTTGGTTGATTGTGGAAGACCTGGTAATGGTTCTGACGCTGGTGTTGCTGCCCGCAGTGGCAGGAATGATGGAACAGGGCGATGTGGGCTTTGCCACTCTTGCAGTCGATATGGGGATCACCATCGGCAAAGTGATCGCATTTATCGCCATTATGATGCTGGTAGGTCGCCGTCTGGTGCCGTGGATTATGGCACGCAGCGCGGCAACCGGTTCTCGCGAGCTGTTTACCCTGTCGGTGCTGGCGCTGGCGTTAGGGGTTGCCTTTGGTGCGGTAGAGCTGTTTGATGTCTCCTTTGCACTCGGTGCGTTCTTTGCCGGGATGGTACTGAACGAGTCTGAACTGAGTCACCGTGCCGCCCACGATACGCTGCCATTGCGCGACGCGTTTGCGGTGCTGTTTTTTGTCTCCGTCGGGATGTTGTTTGATCCGTTAATTCTGATTCAGCAACCGCTGGCAGTGCTGGCGACGCTGGCGATTATTCTGTTTGGTAAGTCGTTAGCCGCATTTTTCCTGGTGCGACTGTTTGGTCACTCCCAACGTACGGCATTAACCATCGCCGCCAGCCTGGCGCAGATTGGTGAGTTCGCGTTTATCCTGGCGGGACTGGGAATGGCATTGAATTTACTGCCGCAGGCCGGACAAAACCTGGTACTGGCAGGGGCGATCCTGTCGATTATGCTCAACCCGGTACTGTTCGCACTACTGGAGAAATATCTGGCGAAGACCGAAACGCTGGAAGAGCAGACGCTGGAAGAGGCAATCGAAGAAGAGAAGCAGATCCCAGTGGATATTTGCAACCATGCGCTACTGGTGGGTTACGGTCGTGTAGGCAGCCTGCTGGGGGAGAAATTGCTCGCCTCTGATATTCCGCTGGTGGTGATTGAGACGTCACGAACCCGTGTTGATGAGCTGCGAGAGCGCGGGGTCCGCGCAGTATTGGGCAATGCGGCGAACGAAGAAATTATGCAACTGGCGCATCTGGAATGTGCAAAATGGCTGATCCTGACGATTCCCAACGGTTATGAAGCGGGTGAGATTGTGGCATCTGCCCGCGCGAAAAATCCGGATATTGAGATTATTGCCCGCGCCCATTATGACGATGAAGTGGCGTATATCACCGAACGTGGTGCGAATCAGGTAGTGATGGGCGAGCGTGAAATCGCCCGTACCATGCTGGAACTGCTGGAAACGCCACCGGCGGGTGAGGTGGTGACGGGGTAAACGGTGGTTGCCGGATGTAAAATATGAAAAATATGTAGGCATGATAAGACGCGCCAGCGTCGCATCAGGCATCGAGAGCCAAATGCCAGATGCGGCGTGAACGCCTTATCTGGCCTACGAACCGACGATAACTTAACGATCCCAGTAAGACTCTTCCAGGCTGTCTTCACGCTCCGGCAAGCCGCGCGTTAAACGAGGTGAATGCTGGTTCAGTACCTGATAGCTCACACGGTTAGCATATTTACACACCTGCGCTAACGATGAATAAGTTAACCAGGTGAATTTATGTTTGCTGGAGTTTGGTACGTTGCTACGATGGTAGCTGTTGGCGGTAATGTCATGCAGCAACGCTGCCAATGCGCCATCCCCCGCTCCATTAGTGTTCATGATTTTTTCCGGCCCGCCCATGTACGGCGCAATGTGCGAATATACACGCAGCGGATTCTGGCAATCCTTGTGGCGCATGGCGCGGCTAAACTCATACTGGTTGAATTCCGCTATAGCGCCCGGCAGCAGCGGATGCTGGGTTTTACGTTTCGCTTCGTCTTCGGTAAAGCCCGCCATATACAAGCCGATTGGCCCGGCGGTGCACAGCACCAGATCTACCCAGTCCAGCGCCTTGTCAGATGCCAACAACGGATCGCTTTCTCCGGTCAACGCTTCGGCTTCATCTTCGTTCATCGCAAGGATAGAGACGTGATCTTTGAGGAATTGCTGCCACCACTGCGGATTCTCGGCAATGACAAACTTGGTGCCCAGCGTCAGCACCACCGGTACGTTATATTTCTTCGCGTACTCAATGGCTTTCATGGTTGCTTCCGGCATGGGTTCACCCGGCTTGCAACGCACCAGATATGAGGTGAGAACCAGTGCCGAGGCTCCGGCAATCACATCTTCCGGAATGCTTTCAGCCCGCAGCTGGTTCATGTGGCCTGGACTGATAGCAAAGGTACGTTCCCCGGACTCGCCAATCAGCGTAAAGCAACGACCAATCGGGCCATCCACGCCTTGTAGATAGTTAAGATCGGTACGGCTGGAAGTGTTACACAGGTAACGATAGGCATAACTGCCAATTTCAATATTGCTGCACATGACGCCCAGCAGCACCGAACGGTCGTCCGCGAGCACCGAGTAGTTGTGCATGGTGTTACCAATGGTGCCACCCGCAAACTGATGGGTAATCAGGTTTTTCTGTTTTAGTTCCTGATAAAGCGCTTCGGCTACATCATCCTCAATCACCAGTGAATGCCCGGCGCTTAATCCATAACGCTCAATAAATTCATCATCCACTTTCGCTTCAATATCGACCAGCGTTTGATCGATACCCACTACCCAGGCAGCGCTGGTTTCGTTTTCTGGCTGGAATTGCTGAAGCAGCGGATCGCGTGCGTTTACGGGGAAGTAATGTTTGGATTTACGTTTACCGGGAAATTTCATGGTTGTTTTTACGGGTGGTTAACTGAGCGGCGAATGTTAACACAATCTGACGGGAGCGCGCGAGACGCAGCCAGTTTCAATATCAGCAGGCGGGATCGCATTTTCATGGCAGTGGTTCCTTACAATGACGTAATTTGAAAGGAGTTTTTGTATGAAGCCGGAAAACAAACTACCTGTTCTGGACCTTATTTCTGCTGAAATGAAGACCGTTGTGAATACTCTTCAGCCGGATTTACCGCCCTGGCCCGCAACGGGAACGATTGCTGAGCAACGACAGTATTACACGCTTGAGCGCCGATTCTGGAATGCGGGCGCTCCAGAAATGGCAACCAGAGCTTACATGGTTCCAACAAAATATGGGCAGGTGGAAACACGTCTCTTTTGTCCGCAGCCAGATAGCCCAGCGACGCTATTTTATTTGCATGGAGGCGGTTTTATTCTCGGCAATCTCGATACCCACGATCGCATCATGCGCCTGCTGGCAAGCTACAGCCAATGTACGGTGATTGGTATTGATTACACCCTTTCACCTGAAGCGCGTTTTCCGCAAGCGATAGAGGAAATTGTGGCTGCTTGTTGTTATTTCCACCAGCAGGCGGAGGATTATCAAATCAATATGTCCCGCATTGGCTTTGCCGGTGATTCCGCAGGTGCCATGCTGGCGCTCGCCAGTGCGTTGTGGTTGCGTGATAAACAGATCGATTGCGGTAAAGTTGCGGGCGTTTTGCTGTGGTATGGGCTTTACGGATTACGGGATTCCGTGACTCGTCGTCTGTTGGGCGGTGTCTGGGATGGCTTAACGCAACAGGATTTGCAGATGTACGAAGAGGCATATTTAAGCAACGACGCGGACCGCGAGTCGCCGTATTACTGTCTGTTTAATAATGATCTCACTCGCGAAGTTCCGCCCTGTTTTATTGCCGGGGCGGAGTTCGATCCGCTGCTGGATGACAGCCGTCTGCTTTACCAGACGTTAGCGGCGCATCAGCAGCCCTGTGAGTTCAAACTCTACCCAGGCACGCTGCACGCCTTTTTGCATTATTCACGGATGATGAAAACCGCCGACGAGGCTCTTCGCGACGGCGCTCAGTTCTTTACCGCTCAGCTTTAGCGATACGCGGCAACAAGATTAGCCATCATTTCGATATGTTCCGGCGTGGCATTAAGCGCCGGAATATATTCATATTTTTTCCCGCCGGCACCGAGGAAGACCTCACGGTTTTGCTCGGCAATCTCTTCCAGCGTCTCCAGACAATCCGCAGCAAAGCCCGGGCACATCACCTGAATATGACCTACGCCTTTTTCTCCGAGCATTTTCAGCGTTTCGTCGGTATAAGGCATCAGCCAGGGTTCCCGACCAAAGCGCGACTGAAAGGTCATCATCACTTTTTCCGGTGCCATCCCCAATGCGGAAGCCAGTTCACGAGTCGTTGTGCGGCAACGTTGCGGGTAATCATCGCCTTCATCTGCATAACGCTGGGGAATGCCATGATAAGAGAGCAGTAGCAGATCCGGTTCGCCATGTTTGGCAAAAGAAGCGCGTACGCTGTTCGCCAGTGCATTAATGTAATCGTGGTTATCGGCGTAATCACGTATAAACGATATCCCCGGAATGCTACGTTTGCGCGCCAGAATGCGTGCCAGTTCATCCCATACCGCACCGACCGTAGAACAGGAGAATTGCGGATAAAGCGGCAGCACCACAATATGATCTACATGCTCTGCCAGGAGTTCATCTACGGCGCTTTCCAGTGATGGCGAGCCGTAGCTCATTCCCAGCGCTACGGGCATCTCCGGTAAACGTTGTGCCAGCGCCTGCTGTTGCTGGCGGCTGTAAACCATCAGCGGCGAGCCACCTTCCATCCAGACAGAGGCATACAGCTTCGCCACACGCGGCGAGCGCAGCGGCAAAATCACGCCGCGCAGCAATGGCCACCATAACAACCGTGAGGTATCAACCACGCGTCTGTCGCTTAAAAATTGTTTCAGATAGCGTTTTACCGCTTCAGGTGTGGGGGCATCGGGCGTACCCAGGTTTGCCAGCAGGATACCGGTTTTAGTCTGACGCATTACCGCCTCTTATCGATTCAACTTGTTGATAATTGTAGCGGAAAAGTGAGGAAGAAGAACTAATTGCTGTGAGAGGTCAAATCAGAAAAAGGAATAGCGCAGATTGAGGTTTTTGTAAAAGGCCGAATGAATATCCGGCCTGAGATTGCTGATAAGTTTGCTTGTGCGGGCCTGTTCCCCTCACCCTAACCCTCTCCCCGAGGGGGCGAGGGGACTGTCCGTGCGCGCTTTCGAATTAGCCGAGGATTTTTTCCAGATCAGCGCGAACTTCAGCAACCGGCTTGGTGCCGTCAACTTTCGCGTATTTGGTATTACCCGCTTCTGCTTCTTTGGAGTAGTAGCCGATCAGCGGTGCTGTCATCTGATGGTATTCAACCAGACGTTTACGTACGGTCTCTTCCTGATCATCTTTACGGGTAGTCAGTTCTTCACCGGTAACGTCGTCTTTGCCTTCTACTTTCGGCGGATTGAATTTAACGTGATAAACACGACCAGACGGCGCATGAACGCGGCGACCGACGATACGGTCAACGATCAGTTCGTCCGGTACGTCGAATTCCAGAACGTAATCAACATTGATGCCCGCTTCTTTCATCGCGTCTGCCTGCGGAATGGTACGCGGGAAGCCGTCCAACAGGAAACCATTACGGCAGTCTTCCTGAGCAATGCGCTCTTTAACCAGCGCGATCACCAGTTCGTCGGTGACCAGTTTGCCAGCATCCATAATGTCTTTTGCTTGTTTACCCAGCTCGGAGCCAGATTTGACCGCAGCACGCAGCATATCGCCAGTGGAGATTTGCGGAATACCATATTTCTCCATGATGAACTGAGCCTGAGTCCCTTTCCCCGCGCCCGGAGCGCCAAGCAGAATGATACGCATTGCGAAAATCCCCTTAAAATGTGTCGAATTTTTTGAAAAAGCGATAAACGATACCACCAACAGGCGATTGCCTCAAGAAAGGCACCTGGGGCTGAAACGGTTAATGGCGAGATAATTTGCGGAAAGTGCAGATGATGAAAAGAAAAATGCCGGATGACACGAAGGTCATCCGGCATTACATCAGGAAACCAGCAGCTGGTTCATACGACGAATAAACAGGTTCGGATCTTCCAGCGTGCCGCGTTCTGCCAGCAGCGCCTGATCCAGCAGCAGTTCTACCCACTCGCTGAACTTCGCTTCATCTTCAGTATCTGCCGCACGTTTCACCAGTACGTGATCCGGGTTCAGTTCGAAGATGTATTTCACTTCTGGCACTTTCTGGCCCGCCGCAGCGAACAGTTTCGCCATCTGAGTGCTCATTTCGTCCGCGTCGGTCGAAACGATCGCTGGCGTATCGGTCAGACGGTGAGTCAGACGGACATCTTTCACGCGCTCGCCGAGCAGGGCTTTCACACGGTCGATGAACGGAGTCAGTGCTTTCTCCGCTTCTTTCGCGCTCTCATCAACTTCGTCAGCCAGTTTTTCAAGCGACTCGTCAACTTTAGACACCGACTGGAACGGTTTACCGTCGAACTCAGTCAGATAGTTCATCATCCACTCATCGATGCGGTCGGAAAGCAGCAGAACTTCGATGCCTTTCTTACGCAGCAGTTCCAGGTGCGGGCTGCTCTTCGCTGCCGCATAGCTGTCTGCGGTGATGTAGTAGATTTTCTCCTGCCCTTCTTTCATGCGGGAAACGTAGTCTTCCAGAGATACGGTCTGCGCAGAAGAATCGGTATGGGTAGAAGCAAAACGCAGCAGTTTGGCGATCGCTTCCTGGTTAGCGAAATCTTCCGCCGGACCTTCTTTCAGTACCAGGCCAAACTGTTGCCAGAAGGTCTGGTATTTTTCCGCGTCGTCTTTCGCCAGTTTTTCCAGCATTTGCAGCACACGCTTGGTCAGCGCATTGCGCAGGTTACGCGTTACCGTGCTGTCCTGGAGGATTTCACGGGAAACGTTCAGCGGCAGATCGCTGGAGTCAATCAGACCACGCACGAAGCGCAGATAGTTCGGCATGAACTGTTCTGCGTCGTCCATGATGAACACACGCTGAACATACAGTTTCAGGCCGTGTTTATGATCGCGGTTCCACATATCCCACGGAGCCTGGGACGGGATGTACAGCAGGCTGGTGTACTCCTGCTTACCTTCAACACGGTTGTGGCTCCAGGTCAGCGGATCATTAAAGTCGTGGGCGATGTGTTTGTAGAACTCTTTGTACTCTTCATCGGTGATTTCCGACTTGTTACGAGTCCACAGCGCCTGCGCTTTGTTGATTTTCTCCCAGGAGATAACGGTTTCGCCGTCTTTCTCTTCCTGCTTTTCAATCTCAACCGGCAGGGCAATGTGGTCGGAATATTTGCTGATGATGGAGCGCACGCGCCAGTCGTTCAGGAAATCGTCTTCGCCTTCACGCAGGTGCAGGGTGATTTCGGTGCCGCGATCCGCTTTGGTGATGTCATCAACGGTGTATTCACCTTCGCCAGCCGATTCCCAGAAGACGCCATTTTCTGCGTTTTTCGCCTGCCGCGCGAGTACGCACGGTCACTTTGTCGGCCACGATAAACGCAGAGTAGAAACCAACACCAAACTGACCGATCAGCTGGCTGTCTTTCGCCTGGTCAGAACCCAGGGATTCGAGGAATGATTTGGTACCGGATTTAGCGATAGTCCCCAGATGGTCAATCACTTCGTCGCGGGTCATCCCCACGCCGTTATCGGAGATGGTCAGCGTACGCTTGTCTTTATCGAAAGAGACACGAACGCGTAGTTCGCCATCACCTTCGTACAGGTCCGGGTTAGAGAGCGCACGGAAACGCAGCTTGTCCGCCGCATCGGAGGCGTTAGAGATAAGCTCACGCAGGAAGATTTCTTTATTGGAATAGAGAGAATGGATCATCAGGTGCAGAAGCTGTTTCACTTCTGACTGAAAACCACGAGTTTCTTGTCCTTTCATGTAGGTCTACCTCAATAATGCCATTTTAAGGTTAAAAACAGGATGTGGGAGAGATGGGGACAAGGGAGAATAATTTCAAGCGAGAGCAGGTGATCCTGCTCTCGTTTGCTTAAAAACGAATCTTATGACGCCCGGCAAGGGAGTGTGACAACGTGGTGCCGTCGACCATTTCCAGCTCGCCGCCAACCGGAACGCCATGAGCGATTCGGCTGGCTTCCACGTCATATTGCGCGCAAAGCTCGGCAATGTAGTTAGCGGTAGCTTCACCTTCAACCGTGGGGTTGGTGGCGAGGATCACTTCAGTGATTTTTTCCTCTGCCAGACGCTGTTCCAGACGATCAAGCCCGATATCATCCGGACCGATGCCGTCCAGCGGTGACAGATGCCCCATCAACACAAAATAACGACCTGAAAACTGCCCCGTCTGCTCAATGGCGTAGATGTCCGCCGGACTCTCCACCACGCAGATTTGACCGTTTTCCTGACGACGCGGATTCGAACAGATGTTACAGACTTCCTGTTCGGTGAAAGTGCGGCAATCGGCGCAGTGGCCGATTTCCGACATCGCCCGGGTGAGCGCCTGCGCCAGACGCATCCCGCCGCTACGATCGCGCTGAAGCAGCGTGAACGCCATACGCTGCGCCGACTTCGGGCCAACGCCCGGCAGACAGCGCAGTGCTTCCATAAGCTGTGTTAACAGCGGGCTGGTTTGCATCAGAACGGCATCTTAAAGCCAGGCGGCAGCTGCATTCCGGAGGATACAGAGGCCATTTTTTCTTTCTGCGTTTCTTCAATACGACGTGCTGCGTCGTTGAATGCTGCAGCCACCAGGTCTTCCAGCATCTCTTTGTCGTCTTCCAGCAGGCTCGGGTCGATCTCTACGCGACGGCAGTTGTGTGCACCGTTGATGGTCACTTTTACCAGACCTGCGCCAGATTCGCCGGTGACTTCCAGCTGCGCGATCTCTTCCTGCATTTTCTGCATTTTTTCTTGCATCTGCTGGGCTTGCTTCATCAGGTTACCCAGACCGCCTTTACCAAACATAGGTTTCTCTCTCAATCACGTTAAGGATGACGAACGTAAGCTGTGCTTACGATCAAATGGGGCGGATACTTTCTTCATCCAGCTCCGCATCGAAGAACCGACGCAGGGTCTGAATATTATTATCCGCAATAATGGACTCGCGCGCCTGCGCAAGTTTTTCTTCGTATATCGCCTGACGCCACTCCAGCGGCGTACGCACCGCGGGATTATCATCTTCAACGATAGTCAGTTCAACCGTTGAACCTTTTAACATGCTCAACGCTTCAGCCAGTTTTTGCTGTGCACCGCGGTTGTTCAAATGCCGCTGAGAGGAGCGCAAATGCAGACATACTGCGTTGTCGCTCTCCTCTTTCCAGGCATTTAACGCCACCTGTTCGACCAGTTTTGGTAGCGAAAGTTGGCTCACCTGTGCCGCCCACGGGTCGCGCTCAATGGCTTCTGCCGCTAGCTTCGCCGCCAGTTCCGGCGTTTTTTCATGTTCCAGCGCTTTTTTCAGCGCCTTCGGCGTGGCGACCACTTCTTTTTGCTGCATCACCGGAGTGGTCGCCTTCCAGCGATACGCTTCTTTTTTGGCTGGCGCTTTTTCCAGCGCCGATGGCACCGGACGCGCCTGAACGCGATCGGTGACCGAAGCCAGTCTTTCCAGCGCAGCGTTATTCACCGGCCGCGCGCGGGTAGCGGCTGCCGGTTCACTCTTTTTTGCTTTGGTTGCTCCCTGCACGCGCTGCAACTGCTGGCGCGCCGCCAGCACCTGGCTGGTGGTTTCCGGGAGCGGTACAGTCGGTGCCTGCTGCGGCGCTGATTGCGGTTGCGGCGGCACCTGGGTTGGCGTCATTACTGCCGTTGGCGCGACGGGTGCAAAGGACTGTCGTGGCACTTCTGGCTCAGGCAGCGGCATACGCGGATGGAATGCCAGCGCGCGCAGCAGCGTCATCTCAACGCCCATGCGACGGTCCGGCGCATACGGTAATTCTTTGCGACCAATCAACAGCGTCTGATAGTAAAGCTGAATATCCGTCGGCGGTATGGTGCGCGCCAGTTCACGCATCCGCAGCTCGATGGCGGCCATGTCGTTGCCAAGTGCAGCAGGCGAAAGTTGTACCATCGCAATACGATGCAACAGGCCGAGCATTTCCACCAGCAACGCTTCCCACTCGATACCACGGGCAGCGGCTTCATTAATCAGCGCCATTACGCGCTCGCCGTTGGCCTCGACCATCGCTTCAACCAGCGACAGCGCCTGATCGTCGTCAAGCGTACCCAGCATCGCACTGACCGCCTGGGTTGAAACCTGGCCGTCACCGCTGGCAATCGCCTGGTCGGTCAGACTTAAGGCATCTCGCAGGCTGCCTTCAGCGGCGCGTGCCAGCAATTGCAGCGCCCGCGGCTCGTGAGCGATATGTTCTTCGTTGAGGATGTGCTCAAGCTGATGGCGAATTTGCTCGACATCCAGCGCCTTGAGATGAAATTGCAGACAGCGTGACAAAATCGTCACCGGCAATTTCTGTGGATCGGTCGTCGCCAGCAGAAACTTAACGTGCTCCGGCGGCTCTTCAAGGGTTTTTAACAGTGCGTTAAAGCTGTGGCGCGACAGCATATGCACTTCGTCGATCAGATAAACTTTGAAACGACCACGCGCCGGAGCGTACTGGACGTTATCCAGCAGGTCGCGGGTATCTTCAACTTTGGTGCGCGAGGCGGCGTCGATTTCAATCAGATCGACAAAGCGCCCCTGCTCGATTTCACGACAGTTATCGCACACGCCGCACGGCGTCGCGGTAATGCCGGTTTCGCAGTTTAGCCCCTTCGCCAGCAGTCGGGCGATAGAGGTTTTTCCGACGCCACGGGTGCCGGAAAAAAGATAAGCATGATGAATACGCCCTAACGACAAGCCGTTCGCCAGTGCGGTCAGCACATGTTCCTGGCCGACGACGTCAGCAAAGGTTTGTGGGCGCCATTTTCGGGCTAAGACCTGATAACTCATTGGCAGGCTCTGAAACGCTGGAAGGTGGATTCACGAAGGGGTAATGCTAACACAGCCCCGTCAGAACGGCGAGGCTGAATGCACATCTTGTGCTGTCCGTAGCGTGGGCAGCACAAGACTGGCGATAATTAATGGCCCGGGAACGGGACAAGGCTGTAGCTGGTAATGCCCTGTTTTTCGAGACGCTGTTCGCCGCCGAGATCGAACAGGTTGATAATGAACGCAGCGTCAGCCACTTCACCACCCAGACGACGGATCAGTTTAACGGTCGCTTCGATAGTGCCGCCGGTTGCCAGCAGGTCGTCCACCACCAGAACTTTGTCGCCCGGTTTGATGGCATCAACGTGGATCTCCAGCTGATCGGTGCCGTATTCCAGGTCGTAAGTTTCACTGATGGTTTCACGCGGCAGTTTGCCCGGTTTACGGACCGGTACAAAGCCAACGCCCAGACCCAGAGCTACCGGAGCGCCAAACAAGAAGCCACGCGCTTCGGTGCCGACAACTTTGGTAATGCCCGCATTTTTGTAACGCTCAACCAGCAAGTCGATGCTGAGAGCGTAAGCTTTCGGGTCTTCCAGTAAGCTGGTGACATCGCGGAAAAGAATGCCGGGTTTTGGGTAGTCCTGAATGCTTTTGATGCTATTTTTGAGATACTCAAGCTGCTGTGCAGTCGCGGTCATAAGTGTATGCCTGCTTGTTACGGTGGTACTCACGGCGCGTTTTAAACGTATCAAAAGTAACAGTTGTTTAACCTTTGACCGCCTGCGCCTGTGCTCGAAAACGCCAGAATGTACTGGCTGTACGCAATAATTGCAACTGCGATTGTTGTGCTTCAGTGCTTTTCTTGCTTTTCATCAATCACCGGAATTCGCCACATATAGAAAAGCAAACAGGCGAGAATTACCAGCAACATGATGCGCACCCATGGCATCTGGACGAACCACAGAGAAATGGCAAACGTGAGCAAAATAAGCAAAATCGCCCGCGGTTTGACGCCGCGCGGCATCGCATGATGTTTCTGCCAGAAACGTAGATAGCTGCCAAACCATGAGCGGTACAGCAACCAGGCGTGAAAGCGCGGGGAAGAACGGGCAAAGCACCAGGCCGCCAGCAGGATAAACGGCGTCGTCGGTAATACCGGTAATACCACGCCCAGCGTACCCAGCACTACCGCCAGCCAGCCAATGATGATTAAAATGATTCGTTGCATATTGAGTGTTGTCAGCTTACAGAGTGGCTACTTTAGCATAACAATTATCATTTTCATTGAGGTCTTATCGTGAAAACCGCCCTGCTGCTGGAAAAACTGGAAGGACAGCTCGCTACGCTGCGTCAGCGTTGTGCCCCGGTGTCACAGTTCGCCACGCTAAGTGCTCGTTTCGACAGGCATCTTTTTCAGACTCGTGCGACAACACTACAGGCTTGTCTCGACGAGGCGGGCGATAATCTGGCTGCGCTTCGTCATGCAGTTGAGCAGCAACAGCTGCCGCAAGTGGCCTGGCTGGCGGAACATCTGGCGGCACAACTGGAAGCCATCGCGCGTGAAGCCTCCGCCTGGTCATTGCGCGAGTGGGACAGTGCACCACCGAAAATTGCCCGCTGGCAGCGTAAACGTATTCAGCATCAGGATTTTGAGCGGCGGCTACGTGAGATGGTTGCCGAACGCAGAGCCCGTCTGGCGCGGGTGACCGATCTCGTGGAACAGCAAACGCTGCATCGTGAAGTGGAAGCCTATGAAGCGCGCCTGGCACGCTGCCGCCATGCGCTGGAAAAAATCGAAAACAGGTTAGCGCGTTTAACCCGCTAGCAATGGAGAGAATATGTCACTGGAAAATGCCCCTGACGATGTCAAACTGGCTGTCGATTTGATTGTGCTGCTGGAGGAAAATCAGATCCCTGCCAGTACCGTGCTGCGCGCGCTGGATATTGTAAAGCGTGATTATGAAAAGAAATTAACGCGCGATGATGAGGCGGAAAAGTGAGAAATAAATGGGGTCGCTAAATGTCCCCTAAGGTTGCGGGCAAACGCAAAACTGCCTGATGCGCTACGCTTATCAGGCCTACACCGCTCCTGCAATATATTGAATTCTTGCGGTTTCGTAGGCCGGATAAGGCGGTCACGCCGCATCCGGCATGAACAACGCGCACTTTGTTAGCAATCTCGGGGCAACTAAATGTTGCCCCCTTTCGTTTTTACCCTACCGCTGGCGTCGGGTCATCGCCTTTGTAGTCGCGTTTTACTTCCGTCACCTCATCGCCCTTCTCGTTGTGCAGATGCACTTCAAGCTGGTTAAAGGCAATGTTGATGTCGTTTTCACGGCACAGCTGATCGATAGTACGGTTCAGCTCATCGACAGTACGACTACGGTCACGCAGTTCACGCACATACAGACGCAGCTCATGATCCAACGTGCTGGCACCAAATGCCGTAAAGAAGACTTCCGGCATTGGTTCGTGCATCACCCTTGGGTGCTCAGTCGCCGCCTTCAGTAACACTTTACGCACTTTTTCCAGATCGGAGCCATAGGCCACGCCGAGACGGATCACCAGACGCGTAGTAGTGTCAGTCAACGACCAGTTGATCAGACGCTCGGTAACAAACGCTTTGTTCGGGATGATCACTTCTTTGCGATCGAAATCGGTAATCGTTGTCGCACGAATACGGATCTTACTTACCGTCCCCGAGAAGCTACCAATGGTTACCGTATCGCCAATACGCACCGGACGTTCGAATAGAATGATCAAACCGGAGACGAAGTTACCGAAAATTTCTTGTAAACCAAAACCAAGACCTACGGATAATGCTGCGGCCAGCCACTGGAGTTTATCCCAAGAGACGCCCAGCGATCCGAACACCGTCATCGCACCAACAGCAATAATGATGTAGTTAAGGATGGTAGTAATGGCATACGACGCGCCCTGGCGCATATTCAGTCGCGAGAGCACCAGCACTTCCAGTAAACCAGGCAGGTTGCGAATCAACGCCCAGGCCACCATTGAGGCGATAATCGCAAACAACAGACTGCCCATGGTGACGTTTTTCACCACCGCAGCGCCAGCTTCAGTGCCGTTGTAATGCCAGAGCGTGATGCTGTCGAGATAGCTGAACACGGTGATCAAATCGGACCAAATTGCCCAGAACATGACACCGAACAGCGCAAACATCAGCAACATGGTAATACGCAGCGTCTGCTGGTTAACTTGCTCCAGTGCAATGGTGGGTTCTTCCGGCGGTTCAGCACCTTCTGCGCCCTCTTTCACCAGATTCTGCCGACGCGCCAGCGCACGACGCCAGGCGATACGCCGCGCCGCTACGCTTAAGCCACGCAGTACCGTCTGGTACAGCAGGTTCCAGATGATCACCAGATAAACGGTTTCAATCCAGCGTCCTGCCAGACGCAGCGTAGTGTAGAAGTAGCCTGTAGCAGTCAGCACCATCAGCGCAATCGGGATTATCGACAGCACGGTAATGGTGACCAGTCGCATGGTGTGCGACTCTTTATCACGCCAGCTTTCGCGGCACATCGGCCATACCAGGAAGGCAATCAGCAGCAGGTTGAAGAAAATCATCGCTTGCCCCAGCACATCATCCATCAGATGCAGCGGGGAAAGTTCTGCCACCACAGACCAGAAATGGATAGGCAGCAATGCGAGACTGATGCGGACAATTTGCCGACGCCAGTGGCTGGTCTGCTGTTCCGGCATGCCGAAGTGACGTACGGCAACGCCGTTTTTCTCCAGTACCTTCCAGCACAGGCCAAACACCAGCCAGAATATCGCCAGTTTTTTGCTGAACGACCATAGCAGTTCGCTGATGTTGAGCTGCATGGTCAACAGAATCAGGCCAACCGCGAGAATAATCAGGCACACCGGCAGCGCACGGATCAGGTCGATAAGGATCGCTTTTGGTGTGTTGAGCTGGCTGTCGTTACGCAGGGAACCCACAGCGGAAGCCAGTTTTTGTTGATACGCTTTCAGCCAGCCCAGACGCCAGTGGATCAGCCCGGCAATCAACAGCAGCGGCAAACCAGCGAGGAAAGCGATAAAAACGGCGGGCCAGGCTTTTTGCCAGTTCACCGTGATTTTCATCGACTTAAATTCATCTTTCAGGCTTTGCGGGAACGCTTTGATCCAGTCCCAGTCCATTGGACGGTTACTGTTCACCCAAAAGATTTGCTGAGTCAGGATGGATTTCAGGTTTTTCGACACACTCATTAACTGCTGCTGGTTGATTTGCAGGTTAATGGCCATCATCAGCTGGTTACCCAACTGTTTGTTGAGTTGATCCAGCAATTCGCGACGCATATCAACCACTTGCAATAACGCATCGTGAACTTCGCTGTTGACTTCGTTGGTGTGACCTTCTTCCAGTTTGTTGACGAACGCATCGCTCTGGAAGAGTGCATCACGCTGCTGGTTAACTTCAAACTGTTCGAGACGCAAATCCGCGATGCGGTTGGTCATGTTTTCCAGTTCATCCGCCGAGGGCAGCGTTTGTTGTTGCTGGTAAAGGATACGAGACAACAGCAGGCTGCCCTTCAGGACGGCAATCTGCTCTTTAATATTGCGTTCCGATTGCAGCGCCCGCTCCAGCCAGTTTTTGACTTTAATGTTTTGCTGCATCAACTGATTACCGTTTTCAGTCGCGGTAATCAGACGCTGACTTAACTGCTGGTTAATTTCCAGTTCCTGCTTCACCAGCGGATTAGCCTGAATACGCGCGGCTTCATCCGGGGAGACGGCTTCCTGCGCCGTTTTTTCGGTTAAAGTCAGGCGCTTGCTGTTTACCGCTTCTTGCAACAGTTGTAACTGGTGCTCCAGACGAGCGCTGTTCGCCGTCACGTAATCACGTTGCTTTTGCAAGGTATCCTGCAAGACGGTGTTCCCTTCCAGGCTTTTACGCTGCTGGTCAATCTCCGCATTCAGCAACGCCTGCTGGGCCTGCATTAACACTTTCTGGCTGGGACGTAAGGCTGTCTCGCCGACATCAGTCCCATCCAGACGACTGCGAATTTGTTGCAGCTGCTGCGAAGCGTTATACATCGCATTTTGCACGCGTTCGGGCTGCGTCTGTAACGAAACCAGCTGGCTGTTATAAGACGCCAGATCGTTTTGTGCGTTTTGCAAATCGTCCAGCGCCTGGGCAACGCGAGTTTCCAGCTGGCGCAACGACAGCGTGCTCAGAATTTTGCGCGTTTCTTCGTCGTTATCGACATCGCTAAGTGCTGTTAACGCCGCGGTCGCCTGGCGCATTTTTTCCGGCGCTTCAGCGACTTTTTGCCGTAGCTGAACTGTCTCTTCTTTTATGCGATCGATTTTATCGAGGGTGGCTAATGTATCTGTCAGATCCTGCTGCACCAGTTTGTCCTGAGCAGAAAGATCTTTTTGTTTATTTAGTGAGTCAAGTTGCGCCTGCAGGTCCGCTTTTGTCGGCAGATCACCATTCGATGACGCCCGCGCAAACGCCGTGTTCTGGCATAACAAGACAAAAACAAAAGCAATAAATGCTGAAAAAACAAAATGCCGTGATCGTTTGTAATACTGGAACATAGTCATGATGAATGAAGGTTTCTGAACCTGAAGAACGACCTGAAAAAGTCAAACCGCAAGAATATCACGACGCAGTGAACCAGAATAGCAACGACGAAAATGTCCAGGAAAAATCCTGGAGTCAGATTCAGGGTTATTCGTTAGTGGCAGGATTACGAAGCGTGGGGCACAGGAGATACATCTCCAGTAAGATGGCAACGTAATCGCGGGCTTCTTTTTTAAGATCAAAAGATTGCGGGGCAAAGAGCCAGTTTTCCATCAGGCCGGAAATATAGCCGCGCATAATAATTGCTGCGCGACGCGTCATTAAATCCGCAGGCAACATTTTCGCTTCAATACAATGTTTTAACGTTTGTTCTATACGGTCATAACTTTCCAGACAGAGATTACGTTGTGCCTGTTGCACAACAGCCATTTCTCCGACAAATTCGCATTTGTGGAATATAATCTCCATCAATAATCGACGCCGTTCTTCTGTCACCGTGGATTCAAGAACATGAATTAATATCTCTCTTAATACTGAGAGTGGATCGCCAGGGAATTTTGCCTGATACTCAAGCTCTAGTTCACCAATATTGGATTCTGACAGTTCCCAGATCTCACTGAACAAATCCGACTTGTCTTTAAAATGCCAGTAGATTGCACCGCGCGTAACGCCAGCTGCTTTTGCAATCTCGCCCAGCGAGGTGGATGATACCCCCTGCTGTGAGAAAAGACGTAGAGCCACATCGAGGATGTGTTGGCGCGTTTCTTGCGCTTCTTGTTTGGTTTTTCGTGCCATATGTTCGTGAATTTACAGGCGTTAGATTTACATACATTTGTGAATGTATGTACCATAGCACGACGATAATATAAACGCAGCAATGGGTTTATTAACTTTTGACCATTGACCAATTTGAAATCGGACACTCGAGGTTTACATATGAACAAAAACAGAGGGTTTACGCCTCTGGCGGTCGTTCTGATGCTCTCAGGCAGCTTAGCCCTAACAGGATGTGACGACAAACAGGCCCAACAAGGTGGCCAGCAGATGCCCGCCGTTGGCGTAGTAACAGTCAAAACTGAACCTCTGCAGATCACAACCGAGCTTCCGGGTCGCACCAGTGCCTACCGGATCGCAGAAGTTCGTCCTCAAGTTAGCGGGATTATCCTGAAGCGTAATTTCAAAGAAGGTAGCGACATCGAAGCAGGTGTCTCTCTCTATCAGATTGATCCTGCGACCTATCAGGCGACATACGACAGTGCGAAAGGTGATCTGGCGAAAGCCCAGGCTGCAGCCAATATCGCGCAATTGACGGTGAATCGTTATCAGAAACTGCTCGGTACTCAGTACATCAGTAAGCAAGAGTACGATCAGGCTCTGGCTGATGCGCAACAGGCGAATGCTGCGGTAACTGCGGCGAAAGCTGCCGTTGAAACTGCGCGGATCAATCTGGCTTACACCAAAGTCACCTCTCCGATTAGCGGTCGCATTGGTAAGTCGAACGTGACGGAAGGCGCATTGGTACAGAACGGTCAGGCGACTGCGCTGGCAACCGTGCAGCAACTTGATCCGATCTACGTTGATGTGACCCAGTCCAGCAACGACTTCCTGCGCCTGAAACAGGAACTGGCGAATGGCACGCTGAAACAAGAGAACGGCAAAGCCAAAGTGTCACTGATCACCAGTGACGGCATTAAGTTCCCGCAGGACGGTACGCTGGAATTCTCTGACGTTACCGTTGATCAGACCACTGGGTCTATCACCCTACGCGCTATCTTCCCGAACCCGGATCACACTCTGCTGCCGGGTATGTTCGTGCGCGCACGTCTGGAAGAAGGGCTTAATCCAAACGCTATTTTAGTCCCGCAACAGGGCGTAACCCGTACGCCGCGTGGCGATGCCACCGTACTGGTAGTTGGCGCGGATGACAAAGTGGAAACCCGTCCGATCGTTGCAAGCCAGGCTATTGGCGATAAGTGGCTGGTGACAGAAGGTCTGAAAGCAGGCGATCGCGTAGTAATAAGTGGGCTGCAGAAAGTGCGTCCTGGTGTCCAGGTAAAAGCACAAGAAGTTACCGCTGATAATAACCAGCAAGCCGCAAGCGGTGCTCAGCCTGAACAGTCCAAGTCTTAACTTAAACAGGAGCCGTTAAGACATGCCTAATTTCTTTATCGATCGCCCGATTTTTGCGTGGGTGATCGCCATTATCATCATGTTGGCAGGGGGGCTGGCGATCCTCAAACTGCCGGTGGCGCAATATCCTACGATTGCACCGCCGGCAGTAACGATCTCCGCCTCCTACCCCGGCGCTGATGCGAAAACAGTGCAGGACACGGTGACACAGGTTATCGAACAGAATATGAACGGTATCGATAACCTGATGTACATGTCCTCTAACAGTGACTCCACGGGTACCGTGCAGATCACCCTGACCTTTGAGTCTGGTACTGATGCGGATATCGCGCAGGTTCAGGTGCAGAACAAACTGCAGCTGGCGATGCCGTTGCTGCCGCAAGAAGTTCAGCAGCAAGGGGTGAGCGTTGAGAAATCATCCAGCAGCTTCCTGATGGTTGTCGGCGTTATCAACACCGATGGCACCATGACGCAGGAGGATATCTCCGACTACGTGGCGGCGAATATGAAAGATGCCATCAGCCGTACGTCGGGCGTGGGTGATGTTCAGTTGTTCGGTTCACAGTACGCGATGCGTATCTGGATGAACCCGAATGAGCTGAACAAATTCCAGCTAACGCCGGTTGATGTCATTACCGCCATCAAAGCGCAGAACGCCCAGGTTGCGGCGGGTCAGCTCGGTGGTACGCCGCCGGTGAAAGGCCAACAGCTTAACGCCTCTATTATTGCTCAGACGCGTCTGACCTCTACTGAAGAGTTCGGCAAAATCCTGCTGAAAGTGAATCAGGATGGTTCCCGCGTGCTGCTGCGTGACGTCGCGAAGATTGAGCTGGGTGGTGAGAACTACGACATCATCGCAGAGTTTAACGGCCAACCGGCTTCCGGTCTGGGGATCAAGCTGGCGACCGGTGCAAACGCGCTGGATACCGCTGCGGCAATCCGTGCTGAACTGGCGAAGATGGAACCGTTCTTCCCGTCGGGTCTGAAAATTGTTTACCCATACGACACCACGCCGTTCGTGAAAATCTCTATTCACGAAGTGGTTAAAACGCTGGTCGAAGCGATCATCCTCGTGTTCCTGGTTATGTATCTGTTCCTGCAGAACTTCCGCGCGACGTTGATTCCGACCATTGCCGTACCGGTGGTATTGCTCGGGACCTTTGCCGTCCTTGCCGCCTTTGGCTTCTCGATAAACACGCTAACAATGTTCGGGATGGTGCTCGCCATCGGCCTGTTGGTGGATGACGCCATCGTTGTGGTAGAAAACGTTGAGCGTGTTATGGCGGAAGAAGGTTTGCCGCCAAAAGAAGCTACCCGTAAGTCGATGGGGCAGATTCAGGGCGCTCTGGTCGGTATCGCGATGGTACTGTCGGCGGTATTCGTACCGATGGCCTTCTTTGGCGGTTCTACTGGTGCTATCTATCGTCAGTTCTCTATTACCATTGTTTCAGCAATGGCGCTGTCGGTACTGGTGGCGTTGATCCTGACTCCAGCTCTTTGTGCCACCATGCTGAAACCGATTGCCAAAGGCGATCACGGGGAAGGTAAAAAAGGCTTCTTCGGCTGGTTTAACCGCATGTTCGAGAAGAGCACGCACCACTACACCGACAGCGTAGGCGGTATTCTGCGCAGTACGGGGCGTTACCTGGTGCTGTATCTGATCATCGTGGTCGGCATGGCCTATCTGTTCGTGCGTCTGCCAAGCTCCTTCTTGCCAGATGAGGACCAGGGCGTGTTTATGACCATGGTTCAGCTGCCAGCAGGTGCAACGCAGGAACGTACACAGAAAGTGCTCAATGAGGTAACGCATTACTATCTGACCAAAGAAAAGAACAACGTTGAGTCGGTGTTCGCCGTTAACGGCTTCGGCTTTGCGGGACGTGGTCAGAATACCGGTATTGCGTTCGTTTCCTTGAAGGACTGGGCCGATCGTCCGGGCGAAGAAAACAAAGTTGAAGCGATTACCATGCGTGCAACACGCGCTTTCTCGCAAATCAAAGATGCGATGGTTTTCGCCTTTAACCTGCCCGCAATCGTGGAACTGGGTACTGCAACCGGCTTTGACTTTGAGCTGATTGACCAGGCTGGCCTTGGTCACGAAAAACTGACTCAGGCGCGTAACCAGTTGCTTGCAGAAGCAGCGAAGCACCCTGATATGTTGACCAGCGTACGTCCAAACGGTCTGGAAGATACCCCGCAGTTTAAGATTGATATCGACCAGGAAAAAGCGCAGGCGCTGGGTGTTTCTATCAACGACATTAACACCACTCTGGGCGCTGCATGGGGCGGCAGCTATGTGAACGACTTTATCGACCGCGGTCGTGTGAAGAAAGTTTATGTCATGTCAGAAGCGAAATACCGTATGCTGCCGGATGATATCGGCGACTGGTATGTTCGTGCTGCTGATGGTCAGATGGTGCCATTCTCGGCGTTCTCCTCTTCTCGTTGGGAGTACGGTTCGCCGCGTCTGGAACGTTACAACGGCCTGCCATCCATGGAAATCTTAGGCCAGGCGGCACCGGGTAAAAGTACCGGTGAAGCAATGGAGCTGATGGAACAACTGGCGAGCAAACTGCCTACCGGTGTTGGCTATGACTGGACGGGGATGTCCTATCAGGAACGTCTCTCCGGCAACCAGGCACCTTCACTGTACGCGATTTCGTTGATTGTCGTGTTCCTGTGTCTGGCGGCGCTGTACGAGAGCTGGTCGATTCCGTTCTCCGTTATGCTGGTCGTTCCGCTGGGGGGTTATCGGTGCGTTGCTGGCTGCCACCTTCCGTGGCCTGACCAATGACGTTTACTTCCAGGTAGGCCTGCTCACAACCATTGGGTTGTCGGCGAAGAACGCGATCCTTATCGTCGAATTCGCCAAAGACTTGATGGATAAAGAAGGTAAAGGTCTGATTGAAGCGACGCTTGATGCGGTGCGGATGCGTTTACGTCCGATCCTGATGACCTCGCTGGCGTTTATCCTCGGCGTTATGCCGCTGGTTATCAGTACTGGTGCTGGTTCCGGCGCGCAGAACGCAGTAGGTACCGGTGTAATGGGCGGGATGGTGACCGCAACGGTACTGGCAATCTTCTTCGTTCCGGTATTCTTTGTGGTGGTTCGCCGCCGCTTTAGCCGCAAGAATGAAGATATCGAGCACAGCCATACTGTCGATCATCATTGATACAACGTGTAATCACTAAGGCCGCGTAAGCGGCCTTTTTTATGCATAACCTACGAACATTAAGGAGTAATTGAACCACCAACTCAGGATCTCATACGAAAACCAGTATTAACCACGGATAAAATTCATAAAAAATACTGATTGTTAGTTAATTTATATTAAGTAGCGCTAATAGATTTAATAATCCATAATCATTTAGAGGCTATTCTTAATTATTTGCGGTAATTCTTTATTCATTCCTCGGTTATTACGTCATATTCAGAGCAATCCTGGTATTAGTGTCACCAATTTCATCTGGCGATAATCCTGAAATGTTATGAATAGTTCGAGCAAACTGCTTTTACCTGCTGCGGGTTAGTGCTAGTATGAAAAAGTGAGTCCTGTCCCGCTTCCTTCCTAATTGTAATTTTTCGTAATAATGCGATGAAAACCTGCAAAGAGTGGCTTATAGTTAAGCTAACAAACGAGAGGGCAAGTCCAGGTCAGTAAGTTTTTTCCATCCCGAAAGGTGTCCGTTAGTTCAACCGCTAAGAAGGGGACGCGTTATGGATGAATACTCACCCAAAAGACATGATATCGCACAGCTTAAGTTTCTCTGTGAAACCCTGTATCATGACTGCCTTGCAAACCTTGAAGAAAGCAATCATGGCTGGGTAAACGACCCAACCTCGGCGATCAACCTCCAGTTGAATGAACTGATTGAGCATATTGCGACCTTCGCACTTAATTACAAAATTAAGTATAATGAAGACAATAAGCTCATTGAGCAGATCGACGAATATCTGGATGACACCTTTATGTTGTTCAGTAGTTATGGTATTAATATGCAGGATCTTCAGAAATGGCGGAAGTCAGGTAATCGACTATTCCGTTGTTTTGTCAATGCGACGAAAGAGAATCCTGCGAGTTTATCTTGTTAGAATTATTACAACCATAGGTAGAAGTATGTCCGAAAAACCTTTAACGAAAACCGATTATTTAATGCGTTTACGTCGTTGCCAGACAATTGACACGCTGGAGCGTGTTATCGAGAAAAATAAATACGAATTATCAGATAATGAACTGGCGGTATTTTACTCAGCCGCAGATCACCGCCTCGCCGAATTGACCATGAATAAACTGTACGACAAGATCCCTTCCTCAGTATGGAAATTTATTCGCTAATAAATAATTCGCTTTCGGAGCTATAACCGGCTGTTTATTAAGAATTTTATACTTTTTCGCCATGAAGACATACCCTATGTGATCTTTATCACACAGATGTAATGGGAACGTTCTCTTCACTGACTTTTCGTCTTACTGTGTTGCCGCATTTTCAGCAACCGGAGGTCAGTAATGAGCACAGAAAAAGAAAAGATGATTGCTGGTGAGTTGTATCGCTCGGCAGATGAGACGTTATCTCGCGATCGCCTGCGCGCTCGTCAGCTTATTCACCGATACAATCATTCCCTGGCGGAAGAGCACACATTACGCCAGCAAATTCTCGCTGATCTATTCGGTCAGGTGACAGAGGCTTATATTGAGCCAACGTTTCGCTGTGACTATGGCTATAACATTTTTCTCGGTAATAATTTTTTCGCCAACTTCGATTGCGTGATGCTTGATGTCTGCCCTATTCGCATCGGTGATAACTGTATGTTGGCACCAGGCGTTCATATCTACACGGCAACACATCCCATCGACCCTGTAGCACGTAATAGCGGTGCTGAACTGGGGAAACCCGTCACCATCGGTAATAACGTCTGGATTGGCGGACGCGCGGTCATTAACCCTGGTGTGACCATTGGTGATAACGTCGTGGTAGCCTCAGGTGCAGTTGTCACAAAAGATGTCCCGGACAACGTTGTCGTGGGCGGTAATCCAGCCAGAATAATTAAAAAATTGTAATCGGTTTTTCGCAACTGTTATGCAAAATTGTGGTAGATCTGTTACTTCCCCTCTACTATTCCCACGTTAAAATAGGGTGTTCCCTGGAAAGTTGCAGATACCACGAAGGCAAACGATGACCGAAATACAACGCCTGCTGACCGAAACGATTGAGTCTCTGAATACCCGCGAAAAACGCGACAACAAACCCCGCTTTAGTATCAGTTTTATCCGTAAACATCCGGGGCTGTTTATCGGTATGTACGTTGCTTTTTTTGCCACCCTGGCGGTGATGTTGCAGTCCGAAACGCTGTCAGGCTCTGTCTGGCTACTGGTTGTATTATTTATCCTGCTTAATGGTTTCTTCTTTTTCGATGTCTACCCACGCTACCGCTATGAAGATATCGACGTGCTGGATTTCCGCGTTTGCTATAACGGCGAATGGTACAACACGCGCTTTGTACCTGCCGCGCTGGTTGAAGCCATCTTGAACTCTCCGCGTGTCGCGGATGTTCATAAGGAACAACTGCAAAAAATGATCGTCCGTAAAGGTGAACTGTCTTTTTACGATATTTTTACCCTCGCTCGCGCCGAATCAACATCTTAAGTTAGGGTTACATACCAGGCGTAAAGCTCTGCGCCTGGTCAAATGACAATGATCGTTTCCACCCATCACTTCATGAAATACCAGCTCTACCTCCTTATCTCCAGCCAGCCTTTTTCCACAATCAGATATACTTTCCCTACACTGTGTTAATAAGGATATGCTGGTGAGAACACGACATCTGGTCGGCCTTATTTCGGGAGTACTGATTCTTTCAGTATTGCTGCCTGTCGGCTTAAGCATCTGGCTGGCCCATCAGCAGGTAGAAACATCGTTTATTGAAGAGCTGGATACCTATTCCTCCCGCGTCGCTATTCGAGCCAATAAGGTGGCGACACAAGGGAAAGATGCGCTGCAGGAGCTGGAAAGATGGCAAGGCGCTGCCTGTAGCGAAGCCCATCTCATGGAAATGCGTCGGGTATCTTACAGTTATCGCTATATTCAGGAAGTGGCTTATATCGATAACAACGTTCCCCAGTGTTCGTCTCTGGAGCATGAAAGTCCGCCCGATACCTTCCCCGAGCCAGGTAAAATTTCGAAAGATGGTTATCGTGTCTGGTTAACATCGCATAACGATTTAGGCATTATCCGTTACATGGTCGCCATGGGAACGGCACATTATGTCGTCATGATCGACCCCGCTTCCTTTATTGATGTCATTCCCTATAGCTCATGGCAAATTGATGCCGCCATTATTGGCAATGCCCATAACGTTGTCATAACCAGCAGCGATGAAATTGCTCAGGGAATTATTACCAGGCTACAAAAAACACCCGGTGAGCATATCGAAAATAATGGAATCATTTACGATATCCTGCCCTTACCGGAGATGAATATTTCGATCATCACATGGGCTTCAACGAAAATGTTGCAGAAAGGCTGGCATCGGCAAGTCTTTATTTGGTTACCGCTCGGGTTGGTGATTGGCCTGCTGGCAGCGATGTTTGTGCTGCGTATTTTGCGCCGTATTCAGTCACCGCATCATCGGCTGCAGGATGCTATCGAAAATCGTGATATTTGCGTGCACTATCAGCCGATTGTCTCCTTAGCCAATGGCAAAATTGTCGGTGCTGAGGCACTGGCGCGCTGGCCGCAGACAGACGGTAGTTGGTTGTCACCAGATAGTTTTATTCCGCTGGCACAGCAAACGGGCCTTTCTGAGCCATTGACGCTACTGATTATAAGAAGCGTCTTTGAAGATATGGGCGACTGGCTGCGTCAGCATCCACAGCAGCATATTTCGATCAATCTTGAATCCCCCGTGCTCACCTCGGAAAAAATCCCGCAATTGCTGCGTGACATGATCAATCACTATCAGGTTAATCCCAGACAGATCGCGCTTGAACTCACTGAACGCGAGTTTGCCGATCCGAAAACCAGCGCCCCGATAATTTCTCGCTACCGGGAGGCGGGCCATGAAATTTATCTTGATGATTTTGGTACGGGGTATTCAAGTTTAAGTTATTTACAGGATCTGGATGTCGACATTCTGAAGATCGATAAATCTTTCGTTGATGCGCTGGAATATAAAAATGTCACGCCGCATATCATCGAAATGGCAAAAACACTGAAACTGAAAATGGTAGCGGAGGGAATCGAAACCAGTAAACAAGAAGAGTGGTTACGCCAGCATGGCGTGCACTACGGTCAGGGCTGGCTCTACAGCAAGGCATTACCGAAAGAAGATTTCTTACGCTGGGCCGAGCAACATTTGTGAATTTTTGGGCTGACGGCACGCCGCACAGCCCGTCACGCTACCTATTCGTCGATGATTGACTCGAATCCGCCATAGATCATTCGCTTGCCGTCAAACGGCATGGACTCGCCGAACTCTTTCATCCGTGGGTCCGACATCATCTTTTGATTAGCAGCGTCGCGGACCTCTTTTGAAGGGTATTCAATCCAGCTAAAGACAACCTCTTCATTCTCTTCCGCTTTCACCGCCATACGAAAATCGGTCACTTTGCCATCCGGTACATCGCTGGCCCAGCATTCGACAATACGAAGCGCGCCAAACTCTTTAAACAATGGCGCAGCCTTAGCGGCCATTTCCCGATAGGCATCCTTTTTATCGGCAGGAACGGCAACCACAAAACCATCAACATACTTCATCAGACATACCTCCGAAGCGTACTGCGCAGCCAGACAATTCTTGCGACGTCAGTTGTGGTTAAAGTTTAGCCATGTTGGGATTTTTTGACGAAACGGTGGGAGGCAGAAATGGGTGGGGGCCCTGCCAGCTACATCCCGGCACACGCGTCATCTGCCTTGGCTGCTTCCTTCCGGACCTGACCTGGTAAACAGAGTAGCGTTGCGGGAGAACCAACAGAGCCCCCATTGAGAGCGTTGAGAACCAACGCGCAGGCGCATTATCACTGCTGCCCCGGCTAATTGCAACCCATCGCGTGCCAGATGCTGGTTTCTTGCGCAATGCGACTTCACTCGGGCGTTTTTCCAGATTATGCTGAAAAATTACCTCAGGAAGAAAAGATGGAAAAAGAAGATTCATTTCCCCAACGCGTCTGGCAAATCGTCGCCGCTATTCCCGAAGGCTATGTCACCACTTACGGTGATGTGGCGAAACTGGCGGGATCGCCCCGCGCCGCGCGCCAGGTGGGCGGTGTGTTAAAGCGTCTCCCTGAAGGCAGCACCTTACCCTGGCACCGGGTGGTTAATCGCCACGGCACAATTTCGCTAACCGGACCGGATTTACAGCGTCAGCGACAGGCATTACTGGCAGAAGGTGTGATGGTATCGGGAAGCGGGCAAATCGACTTGCAGCGTTATCGCTGGAACTACTAACCCTCTCCGGGCGGAGAGGGTTAACGTCGCTTAATATTGCGTAGGAGCTGGAACTGCCGAAGACGGATTCACCTGAGTTGGTGAAGTCGAAGGTACGGTAGTCGTTGCGCCACCGCTGGCCTGAACCGGCACGGCGGTTTGCTGTACCGGCACCAATGTCAGGTCGGCTTTAGTTCCGCCCTGGTTGATCACCGGCTGAACGGTATCGGTGATAAATACCAGTTTGTCATTCACGGTAATCGCCGCACTCAACAGAATACGCGCGTTCGGCTGAACATCTGCCGGGTTAAATGACAGAACAAAGCTGAATGGTGACTGTTTACCTTCAGTACGCACCGCTTTCTGCGCCAGCACTTTTGACGGTGCATCGGCTAACGACGCGTCAGAAAGTGTCACGGTCAGCACAGCATCAGGCGGCAGTGCGACTTTCTGACGGATCCAGACGGTACCGGAGACATTCGGTTGCTGGATAGCTGGTTGTTGTGTTGCTGAAATAGACGTATTTGCAGCCGGTGCTGGCGTCTGAATATCCGCGCTTTTATCTGCGCAAGCCGCCAACGCAATCGCAACCGCTAAACCACTGGCCATGTGCACGAGTTTCATTCATTTCTCCTTATTATCAATGCACCAGCGGGCTAACTTTCCTCGCCGGAAGAGTGGTTAACAAAATAGTAACGTCAACAAGTGTGGCACACATCACGCATTTCTGCCTGTAATTAGCCCGTAATTCAGACCATTGCACCCATCGGACCAGTAGCAAATTTGCGTTATACTCAACTCACTTTGGCTTGCTGCGGCAGCTTTGTTACTGGAGAGTTATATGAGTCAGGCGCTAAAAAATTTACTGACATTGTTAAATCTGGAAAAAATTGAGGAAGGACTCTTTCGCGGCCAGAGTGAAGATTTAGGTTTACGCCAGGTGTTTGGCGGCCAGGTCGTGGGTCAGGCCTTGTATGCTGCAAAAGAGACCGTCCCTGAAGAGCGGCTGGTACATTCGTTTCACAGCTACTTTCTTCGCCCTGGCGATAGTAAGAAGCCGATTATTTATGATGTCGAAACGCTGCGTGACGGTAACAGCTTCAGCGCCCGCCGGGTTGCTGCTATTCAAAACGGCAAACCGATTTTTTATATGACTGCCTCTTTCCAGGCACCAGAAGCGGGTTTCGAACATCAAAAAACAATGCCGTCCGCGCCAGCGCCTGATGGCCTCCCTTCGGAAACGCAAATCGCCCAATCGCTGGCGCACCTGCTGCCGCCAGTGCTGAAAGATAAATTCATCTGCGATCGTCCGCTGGAAGTCCGTCCGGTGGAGTTTCATAACCCACTGAAAGGTCACGTCGCAGAACCACATCGTCAGGTGTGGATCCGCGCAAATGGTAGCGTGCCGGATGACCTGCGCGTTCATCAGTATCTGCTCGGTTACGCTTCTGATCTTAACTTCCTGCCGGTAGCTCTACAGCCGCACGGCATCGGTTTTCTCGAACCGGGGATTCAGATTGCCACCATTGACCATTCCATGTGGTTCCATCGCCCGTTTAATTTGAATGAATGGCTGCTGTATAGCGTGGAGAGCACCTCGGCGTCCAGCGCACGTGGCTTTGTGCGCGGTGAGTTTTATACCCAAGACGGCGTACTGGTTGCCTCGACCGTTCAGGAAGGGGTGATGCGTAATCACAATTAAAAAAATAGCCGGAGGTGAAAACCGTCCGGCTGTTTTTTGCAGTGCTTGTTACGCGTTATAGGCATTCTCGCCGTGGCTGTTGACATCCAGCCCTTCTCGCTCCTGCTCTTCCGGTACACGCAGACCAACCGTCAGATCCGCCAATTTGTAGCCGATAAATGCCACAACACCGGACCAGACGATCGTAATGGCGATGCTTTCCAGCTGTACCAGCAACTGATGGCCCATCGTCACACCTTCAGCGAAGCCCACGCCGCCCAGCGAGCTGGCGGCAAAAATCCCGGTCATGATACAGCCGACAATGCCACAAACGCCGTGCACACCGAAGACATCGCAGGGATCATCCACCCGCAGCAAGCGTTTGAGCATGGTAACGCCCCACAAGCCCGCCAGACCAGCTACCACGCCGATAATCAACGCGCCGCCAACCCCAATGTAGCCGCAGGCTGGCGTCACGCCGACCAGACCGGCAATCGCGCCAGAACACGCCCCCAGCAGTGAAGGCTTACCACGCAGCGCCCATTCACCGAAGATCCAGCCAAGAATTGCCGCCGCCGTTGCGACCACAGTATTCACAAATGCCAGTGCCGCGATTTCATTCGCCGTGCCCGCTGACCCGGCGTTAAAGCCAAACCAACCGATATAGAGAATGGCAGTCCCGGTGAAGACCATCGGCAGGTTGTGCGGTTTAAACGCCTCTTTACCGAAGCCCACGCGTTTTCCTATCAGATACGCGCCCACCAGACCGGCGATTGCGGCGTTAATGTGCACCACGGTGCCACCCGCGAAATCCAGCGCACCGTGAGAAGCCAGCAAACCACCGCCCCACACCATATGCGCAATCGGAATGTAAGAGAGCGTCAGCCATACCACCACGAAAATCAACACAGCTGAGAAGCGGATTCGTTCCGCCAGCGCCCCAACTATCAAGCCGACGGTAATGCAGGCAAACGATCCCTGAAACGCCACGTGGATATACTGATAAATGCTGCCCATCACCGCCGTCAGTTCGATGTTTTTCAGCATCAACCAGTTAATGTTGCCGAAGAAGTTGTTGCCCTCACCAAACGCCAGCGAGTAACCGTAAACCACCCAGAGAATACAGACCAGTGCAAATGTCACCGTCACCTGCGTCAGCATCGACAGCACGTTTTTGCCGCGAATCAACCCACCGTAAAACAGGGCAATCCCCGGAATAGTCATAAACAGCACCAGCGCAGTACAAATCATCATAAACGCATTGTCGGCTTTATCGGCCACCGCAGGTGCAGCCATTACCAGTCCCGGAAGCATCGCCAGTGAAGCAAGCCCAGTTTTTATCGTCGCTATCTTCATTTTTCGTTCCTGTTGCTGTGTGCCAGAGATTACAGCGCCGCTTCGTCGGCTTCGCCGGTACGAATACGAATGACGCGTTGCAATTCAGCGACGAAGATTTTGCCGTCGCCAATTTTTCCGGTGTAAGCCGCCTTACTGACGATATCGATCACTTCATCGAGTTGGTCATCAGCAATCGCCACATCAATTTTTACTTTTGGCAGGAAATTGACGCTGTATTCCGCCCCCCGGTACAGCTCGGCATGCCCTTTCTGACGCCCGAAACCTTTCACTTCGGTGACGGTCAGGCCCTGAATACCAATGGAAGATAACGCTTCACGAACGTCTTCCAGCTTGAATGGTTTGATTATCACGGTCACCAGCTTCATAGATCCCCTCCGGTCAGAATTCGGTAATGGTTCTGCTACACGAAGAAGGTATTGCAAGCGGTGTGCCAGAAATGAAAAACGAGAAAGAGAGCAGGAAGTTAAGAAGTTTGAAAATGAAAACGCACTATGACAGTGCACAGTGCGTTACATTTTTGCACCAACGATGAAATATTGCGCTATTCAGGCGCTCAATGATTCCTCTTCACGCACGCTGGCTGCCAGCTCTTCGCCCGCAAGTTGCAGTTGATACATCTGCCAGTAGCGTCCCTGGGCCGCCAGCAGTTGCTGGTGAGTGCCCTGCTCCACGGCTTGCCCACGATGAAGCACCAGAATGGTGTCGGCATCAACAATGGTCGATAAGCGGTGAGCAATCACTACCAGCGTGGTATGTTCACGCACCGCCGCCAGAGCATGTTGAATCGCCTGTTCAGTACCGGAGTCAATGCTGGCGGTTGCCTCATCAAGGATCAGGATTTGCGGCGTCTCGACCAGCACGCGCGCCAGTGCCAGCAGTTGCTTTTGCCCAACTGAGAGATTATTCCCCTGCTCGCCCAGCGGCGTGTAAATACCGTCGCTCATGCTACGCGCCAGCTCCGCCAGTTGCACGGTTTCCAGCGCCTGCCAGACGCGTTCTTCGGAGATATCCCGCCCCAGCGTCACGTTGGCGAGGAAGGTATCCGCCAGCACCACCGGATCTTGCTGCACCATTGCCACGCCCTGGCGCAGCGCGCTGTGACTTAGCGAACTTAATGGACGACCATCAAGGCGAATCTCACCTTCCGTTAGCGGGTAATAGCCCATCAATAAACTGGCGAGGGTGCTTTTGCCACTGCCGGTATGCCCGACCAGCGCCACAAAATTGCGCGAAGGCACAGAGAGATTAATGTTCTTTAGCACCAGATTGTCATCGCGATAAGCAAATGACACGTTATCGACTTCGATGGTGCCACTCTGTAACGGGCGATCATCATTGCCATATTGCTGGCGCGGTCCGTCCATCAGTTCAAACACGCGCTCACCAGCAACAACAGCCTGTTGCAGCATCGCCTGTTGCGTGGTCAGTTCGATTAATGGTTCGTTAAGTCGCCCAAGATAGCTGATAAACGCATACAGCACGCCCACTTCAATGGTGCCGCTGGCGGAGAAGCCAAACAGCATCAACAAGCCACAAAGAATGAGCGATGAAAACAGACTCAGCAGCGGACGCAGCAGAAAACCGTCGAGGCGCAGGGTTTGCATCCTCGCCATATAGTGTGAACGACTGGCCTCCCCCATACGTTCGCCAAATCGCGCCTGCTGACGAAACTGCTGGATAACGCTCATGCCATTGATGATTTCGTTAAAGCCGTCGTTGATATCCGCCAAATAGGCGCGCACACGACGGACAATCGGCGTGCTGTAACGCTGGTATATCACCATTACCACCAGCACCACCGGGAAAATCATTATCGCCACCAGTGCCATTCGCCAGTCGAGGCTGAACATCGCCACCAGCATCGCGCCCACCAGCGCGGCACTGCGCAGGACAGTTGCCACTACGGTAACGTAGAGATCGCGGATCACTTCAGTGTCATTAGTGACGCGGGAAATCACCTGCCCGACGGGTTGGGTATCAAACTCGCTTAATGGCTGGCGTAACGCAGCATCCATCACGTCGGTACGCAACTGTTGCACTACGCCTACTGCCGCCCGATTAAACAGCAGCGACTGCGCGTAATGTAGCCCGGCGGCAAACAGTTGCAGCCCAACATACGCCGCAGCCAGCCCTGCAACCACTTTCAACGGCAGGTTATTTTTCGCTACCATATTGTCGATAAAATAGCTGATAAGCAGCGGCCCACTGACTTCTGCCGCCGCCGCAACCCACATCATCAGGACCGCAATCCCCAGCGGTTTACGCCACGGCGAACCGTACGCTAACAGGCGCTTGAGAGTCGGCCACAGTTGGCTAAAACTACGCATCGACGGCCTCCTCGCGATTTTCCGGAGCGTCGTCGAGCGCCGCCTCCAGTTGTTGATAGCGATACATATCGCGATACCAGCCGCTTTGTTGTGCCAGCACATCATGATTGCCACGCTGGGCGATATGTCCGTGCTGCATCACAATAATTTCACTGGCTTCCGTCAGTGCAGAAAGGCGATGGGCACTGATGATTACCGTTCTTCCCTGCCCCCACTGACGCAGGTTATGCAGGATCTGGTGCTCAGTGCGTCCGTCCACCGCCGAAAGCGCATCATCAAGGATGAGGATTTCCGCGTTGACTAATAACGCACGAGCAATGGAGATACGCTGTTTTTGCCCGCCGGAAAGCATCACACCGCGCTCGCCCACCTCTGTATCGTAACCTTGCGGTAGACGCAAAATATCGTCATGTACGCTGGCTAACCGCGCGACATGCTCAATCTCTTGCTGGGTGGCATTCGGGCAACCCAGCGCGATGTTATTCGCCACAGTGTCAGAAAAAAGGAATGGCGTCTGGCTAACTACCGCCAGGCGGCTACGCCAGCTATCGAGTTGTAACTTCGTCAGAGGAATATCATGAAAGCGAATATCCCCCTCGCTGACGTCGAAATGACGCTGAATGAGCGACAACAGGGTACTTTTGCCGGAACCAGTCGGCCCGCAGATACCCAGCATCTGACCGGGTTTCAGGGCGAAATTGACGTTTTCCAGCGCAGGATGGTCAGTCTGCGGATACGTGAACTGGTGAATATTTACATCCAGTTCGCCACGCCCTTCCGGCACGGGTTCGCTACCATCGTTCACCACCGGCGCTTCCGCCAGCATCGCGCGAATACGGCTGTACGCAGCACTACCACGTTCCACAATGTTAAACATCCATGCCAGCGCCAGCATTGGCCAAATCATCAGACCTAAATACATCATAAAACTGGTGAGCTGGCCCAGCGTTAAACTGCCCTGCACCACCATCCAACTACCGCCGCCAATCGCCAGCAAGTTCGCCATACCAATCGCGATATAGATGGTCGGGTCGAAACGAGCATCAATACGCGCCACCCGCATGTTTTTTTTGCCGGTATCTTCGGCATCCGCGGCAAATAACGCCGACTGGCGATCTTCCAGACCAAAGGCTTTGATCATGCGGATACTGGTGAGGCTTTCCTGGGTGCGGTCATTAAGACTGGAAAACGCCGCCTGTGCCAGCTTAAAGCGTTCATGCAAAGCATCGCCGTTGCGCTTAATCATGATCGCCATCACTGGCATCGGCAACAGGGAAAATAAGGTCAACTGCCAGCTAATTTGCGTAGACATCATAATCAACACAGCGCAGCCCATCACCAGTGAATCCACCAGCGTCAGCACCCCTTCTCCGGCGGCAAACACGACGCGATCGACGTCATTGGTCGCACGAGCCATGAGGTCACCGGTGCGATGACGCAGGTAAAACTCAGGATGCTGCCGGCTTAGCTGACGGTAATAATCTTCACGCAGTTCAACAGCCAGTTGATAAGACGCACCAAACAGCAATACCCGCCAGACGTAACGCAGGAGATAAACCACAACGGCAATCAGCACCATGGTGGCGATCCACATCAGGATCTGCCCGGTAGTAAAGTGTTGTTCTGTCACGCCATCGACAACAATACCAACCACTTTTGGCGGAACCAGTTGCAGCATCGCGATAATGACAAGCAAGGCGACAGCCCCGAGATAGCGACGCCATTCCCGACGGAAATACCAGCTTAATTGAGCAAATAATCGCACGCGTTGTGTCCTGACCTGATTCTGGATATTTATTCGATGGGTAAAGAAGTGGTGTATTTAATCTGTTCCATCGCGAAGCTGGAAGTGACGTCCGACAGCCCCGGCACGCTGTTTACCAGACGCTTATAAAACTCGTCGTAGCGTTTCATGTCGGCAACCTGGACGCGCATCAGATAATCGTATTCACCAGCCATGCGCCAGAACCCCAGCACTTCTGGCATTTCGGTAACCACCGTGACAAAGCGGCAATACCATTCGCTGCTGTGATGTTGCGTTTTTATCAGCACAAAAGCGGTCAGGCCGAGGCCTATTTTTTCCGGATCCAGCAGGGCGACTTTGCCGATAAGGATACCGTCGTCCTCCAGCCGTTTCAGGCGCTTCCAGCAAGGGGTGGTTGTCAGATTAACGGCTTCAGCCAGTGCCTGCAAAGAGAGGGTGCAATCCTGCTGCAGTAAGGCCAGCAGCTTACGGTCAATTTTATCTAACATAGCCCTTCCACAGAGAATTTTTTTCTCTTTTAATTTTATTTTAAAGGTGAAATCACGACAATTTATTCTGTGCGGTTTAAACACCACGGCACAAAATGACAAATTCAACGCAAAAAAAACCGGGCAATTGCCCGGTGCTGGAAGGGATCTCGTTATTCGGGGGAATAAGGTAGATGTGGATAGTCCAGCCAGTGCGTCAAATAGTGAGAGACAGCCTGATTTCGGCAATGTCCAATCACCGGTAAATGCGGGAGCTCCGCGCGCAGTTGCGGCATCGCATTGCCCATAATAAATCCGCTACCGACGCTGACTAACATTTCGCGATCGTTCATCGCATCACCAAAGGCCATGCAATCGCGCAACGATAAACCTAAATGTTGGGTCAGCACCGTCAATGCAGCGCCTTTATTGCAGCCCACCGGCAGCACTTCGAGGCAATCCGTGGCGGAAAAACACAAATGTGCACGCTCGCCTAATGCTTCGTATAGCTGGATCTGCAAGCGTGTAAGATCGTCGTGATCGCCACAGAAGCAGATCTTGGTGACGCTGCCGAGTGGCATTTTTTTGACATCGATTATCTGATAACGAAAACCGCTATAGACAAATGCCTGCAACAACGCAGGGATCTCTTTCCCGGTAAACCAACCGTCGTCATTGAAGATATGCATGCTGGCTCGGGTATCCCATTGCTGATACAGCACCAGCTCCGCGACATCCGCAGGTAAATCATCACGATGTAAAAGTTCACCTTCCAGAGAATGCACGCGCGTTCCGTTGCCGGTAATCAAATACGCATCCAGCGATAGCGCCCCGAGAATATGCTGCATCTCCAGCGCATGACGCCCCGTGGCAAAAGTGAGGGTAATGTCGCGTTCACGCAGTCGCGCCAAAGTAGAGAGGGTTTTCTCACCTAAATGATGGTCGGGCATCAATAAAGTGCCATCCATATCAAATGCTGCCAGACGAGCCATTTCTTTCTCCACTCTGTGACACGGTTAATGGTGATTGAGTATCACCTGATATATACGGAAGTAATAGTGAATAGTTAAATAATATTGTTCCGGGTTTATATGCGATTGCTCAACCGTCTTAACCAGTATCAACGTCTGTGGCAACCTTCCGCCGGAAAGCCGCAAACCGTCACCGTCAGCGAACTGGCCGAACGCTGTTTTTGCAGCGAACGCCATGTTCGTACGCTGTTGCGTCAGGCACAGGAGGCGGGATGGCTGGAGTGGCAGGCGCAGTCAGGACGCGGAAAGCGCGGACAATTACGCTTTCTGGTCACGCCGGAATCGCTACGCAATGCGATGATGGAACAGGCACTGGAAACCGGAAAGCAGCAAGATGTGCTGGAGCTGGCGCAACTGGCCCCAGGTGAGCTGCGCACTCTGTTACAGCCGTTTATGGGCGGACAATGGCAAAACGATACACCCACGTTGCGTATTCCCTACTATCGCCCGCTCGAACCGCTACAACCAGGCTTTTTGCCCGGCCGTGCCGAGCAGCATCTCGCCGGGCAGATATTTTCCGGCCTGACCCGCTTCGATAATAATACTCAGCGCCCGATTGGCGATTTAGCGCATCACTGGGAAACCTCTACTGACGGGTTACGCTGGGACTTTTATCTTCGTTCAACCCTACACTGGCATAACGGCGATGCAGTAAAAGCCTCACACTTACACCAGCGATTATTGATGCTGTTACAACTGCCAGCACTGGATCAATTATTTATTAGCGTGAAGCGTATTGAAGTCACCCATCCGCAGTGTCTGACCTTCTTTTTACATCGCCCTGATTACTGGCTTGCGCACCGGCTGGCGAGCTATTGCAGCCATCTGGCGCATCCGCAATTCCCACTGATCGGCACGGGTCCTTTTCGCTTAACACAATTCACAGCAGAGCTGGTGCGCCTGGAAAGCCATGATTATTACCATTTACGTCATCCGCTGCTTAAAGCGGTTGAGTACTGGATAACTCCGCCGCTTTTCGAAAAAGATTTGGGAACCAGTTGTCGGCATCCCGTGCAAATCACCATCGGCAAACCGGAGGAGCTGCAACGGGTCAGCCAGGTCAGTAGCGGCATCAGTTTAGGTTTTTGCTATTTGACGTTGCGCAAAAGTCCCCGACTCTCCCTCTGGCAGGCGCGAAAAGTGATCTCCATTATTCATCAATCCGGTTTATTACAAACGTTAGAAGTCGGAGAAAACCTGATCACCGCCAGTCATGCATTACTGCCAGGCTGGACTATTCCGCATTGGCAGGTACCGGATGAAGTCAAACTACCGAAAACCTTGACGCTGGTTTATCACCTACCGATAGAACTTCATACCATGGCAGAACGCCTACAGGCGACACTGGCAGCGGAAGGCTGTGAACTCACAATTATTTTTCATAACGCAAAAAACTGGGACGACACGACCCTACAGGCACACGCAGACCTCATGATGGGCGACAGATTAATTGGCGAAGCACCGGAATATACTCTGGAGCAATGGCTGCGCTGCGATCCGCTGTGGCCACATGTTTTCGACGCTCCAGCATACGCACATCTACAATCGACACTGGATGCCGTGCAAATAATGCCTGATGAAGAAAACCGATTTAATGCCCTGAAAGCGGTTTTTAGCCAGTTAATGACAGATGCGACGCTGACGCCGCTGTTCAACTATCACTATCGCATTAGTGCCCCCTCCCGGCGTGAACGGTGTGCGACTGACACCGCGCGGCTGGTTTGAATTTACCGAAGCCTGGCTTCCCGCGCCATCGCAATGAATAGCTGGTCCGGGTTAATCGCAGGCGTTACCATAACGCTTTTATTGTTCAAGCAGGATTATCTATGAAACGTGCTGTCGTTGTGTTCAGTGGAGGTCAGGATTCCACCACCTGTCTGGTGCAGGCATTACAACAATATGATGAAGTCCATTGCGTGACGTTCGATTACGGTCAGCGGCATCGCGCAGAAATCGACGTGGCACGCGAACTGGCGCTGAAACTGGGGGCACGCGCGCATAAGGTGCTGGATGTCACCCTGCTCAACGAGCTGGCGGTCAGTAGCCTGACGCGTGACAGCATTCCGGTGCCTGATTATGAACCTGAAGCCGATGGTATCCCGAATACGTTTGTCCCAGGGCGTAATATTTTGTTCCTGACGCTGGCGGCAATATATGCGTATCAGGTAAAAGCAGAAGCCGTAATTACTGGCGTCTGCGAAACGGATTTCTCCGGCTACCCGGATTGCCGCGATGAGTTTGTGAAAGCACTAAACCATGCCGTCAGTTTGGGCATGGCGAAAGATATTCGTTTTGAAACGCCGCTGATGTGGATTGATAAAGCGGAAACCTGGGCGCTGGCAGATTATTACGGCAAACTGGATTTAGTCCGTAACGAAACGTTGACCTGCTATAACGGCTTTAAAGGCGACGGTTGCGGTCATTGTGCGGCATGTAATTTACGCGCCAACGGTTTGAATCATTATCTGGCCGATAAACCGACGGTGATGGCAGCGATGAAGCAGAAAACCGGGTTGAGGTAATTATTCCGGGTGTCGCCGGATGCGGCTTGAGCATCCGGCACCACAAAACGTTTACTTAACCATCTGCTCCAGCTTTTCGCGCAATTCCCCTTCCAGAGCTAATGCTTTCTGCGTTTTAAGATCAATACAAACAAACGTAATAAGCGCATCCGCTACCACCTGCCCTTCCGGCTCCAGTGTAATGACCTGGCTTAAGATGCCGCTTTTACCGTTTAATTGCTGCAACTGACTGGTAATAGTTAACAGGTCACTTAATACCGCTGGGCGACGATAGTTAATATTGATATTGACCACGACGAAGGCGATGTTATGGGCCGTCATCCACTGAAAACTGTCGCTATTTTCCAACCCATCCCAGCGGGCTTCTTCGAGAAATTCAAGGTAGCGGGCGTTGTTGACGTGCTGGTAAACGTCGAGATGATATCCACGAACTTTGATTTGTGTTTGCATAGCGCAATAACCTTACGTTGTTGTTATAAGTACAGAGGTCATAACTGGTATGACCTCTTCAGTCTGGCAAAAAATTGCCACTATGCAAATTAATTACAGGGTTAATACCGCCAGATTACGTTCCACCAGCGAATTGCCCATCCCCGGCACCTGCTTTAGATCCTCCACAGTTTTAAACGGACCGTACTCTTCGCGATAACTGACAATCGCCTGCGCTTTCTTCAGGCCAACGCCATTCATCGCGCGGGCTAGCTCTTCCGCGCTGGCATTATTAATGCTGACCCGGGTGCCTTCTTCGTCACTGGCTTTCGCCGGTACTGCTGCTTTACTTTGTGCTGCAGGAGCTTCCGCTTTGGTTTCTACCGCCGTCGGTTTCGCCACAGAAGCTGCCGCCAGCGCGCTATGAGACATTCCGGCACAGGCCAGGGACAGGGTAATGAGCAGTGCTTTAATTCCGTGTTTCATACTGTTTTCTCCTTGTTTGTTAACAGTGGAATCACCTTAACGGCAGTGAAAACAGTAAACAAATGGCAATGTTCAGAAATGGAAAAGGCCGCGAAAGCGACCTTTTCTTGTTACAGCTGCAACGCATTTTTTTGCGAGGCGGCTTCAGGATTATTGCTGTTCCAGCGCATCGCCAATTTTGATTTTCGCCTCTTTACGCAGGTTACTCATCAGAGCTTCAAAGACGATTTGTGCGTTGTTCTGGGTGATACCCTGCACCATCGCTTTTTTCTGATCTTCCGGCATTGAACCTTGTTTCACTTCATCCAGCGCCAGCAGAACCACATTACCTTGCATATCGGTCGCCATACCGTAGCTCGGTTTGTCTTTCGCTGGCAGTGGCAGTGCAAACGCCGCCTGGCTAATCGGGTCACGACCGGAACGGCTTAAGGTTTTCGGCTCGCCAAATTTCAGACCGGCAGCCTGCATAGCTTCCGCACCTTTGCCGGCTTTCAAATCAACCAGCAGTTTCTCAGCATCCACTTTCGCCTGTTGTTCAGCTTTGTTGTGCTGAACCAATGCCTTAACTTGTTCCTGAACATCTGCCAACGGTTTCACCGCTTCCGGTTTGTGCTCGCTGATGCGCAGCACGAATGCGCGGTCGCCGTCTACGGTGATGATGTCAGAGTTGATGCCCGGCGCGCCGTTTTCACCTACCAGACCGCCGTTAAAGATAGCGTCGGCAACCGGCTTGAAGTTCAACTCTTCCGGCAGGTTATCTTTGCTGAACCAACCCGTCTGAGTGGCTTTAACGCCGGCAGCTTGCTCTGCACCGGCCAGAGACTCGGTGTCGTTGCTTGCCGCATCGCTCACTTTCTGCTGCAGCGCGTAGTACGCATCGAGGGCTTTTTCGTGTTTCACTTTCGCCGCAATGTCGTCACGTACTTCGTCTAACGATTTCACTTTCGCTGGCTGAATGTCGTCCAGACGTACAATCAGGAAACCGACCGAAGATTTGATGACACCAGACAGTTGGCCTTTTTCTTTCAGACCAGCATTTTTCAGTTCGTCCGGGATAGTGGCATCTTCTAACCAACCCATATCGCCGCCGTTACGAGCAGAGATAATATCGGCAGATTTTTCTTTGGCTAATGCAGCAAAATCACCGCCTTTATTCAGCTCATCAAGTACCGCTTTCGCTTCATCTTCAGTTTTGGTCTGGATGATGCTGTAGCGGGTACGCTGCGGCTGGGTGAATTGATCCTGATGCTGGTCGTAGTAGCTCTGGATATCCGCATCGCTAACCGGTTGCTGCATCGTTGCGGCATCCAGCTTGATGTAACTCACGCGGAATTGTTCCGGCGTCATGAAATTGTTTTTGTTTTGTTCGTAGTAGCTGGCAATCTCCTGTTCGGTCACAGGCTGCTTCGCCGCCAGCGCGTTAACATCGATAGTCGCCTCACGCACCACGCGTTGTTGCGCGACCAGTGCCGCCAGCTCGTCGGTTTCACCTTTCAGCATAAAATCGGTACCGGCAACGCCGTTAATCAGCTGTTGGGTAGTGAGCTGGTTACGCAGCGCCTGGGCGTACTGATCGGCGGTCATCCCCATCTGGTTGAGGATACCGTTATAGCGGCTGTTATCAAATTTGCCGTCAACCTGGAAGGCTGGGGTCGCGAAAATCGCCTGTTTAACCTGCTCATCGCTGATACCCAGTTTCAGCTCACGTGCGTACTGATCCAGCAGCGCCTCGTCGATCAGACGATTCAGCACCTGTTGACGCAGGGTTTTCATATAGCCTTCGTTCGCTGCCAGCTCGGAGTATTGATCGCCCAGCTGTTGCTGCATGCGATTACGCTCGCTGTTGAAGGCGTTCTCGAATTGCCCACGGCTGATTTCCTGGTCATTCACTTTTGCGGCGTAGTTATTGCCTCCGCCAATCAGGTAACCACTCACGCCGGTCAATATGAACGACACGATAATGATACCGAAAATAATCTTGAGCACGAGACTGTTTGCAGCCGTGCGTAAGCTGTCCATCATGGTGTAACAACACTCCGCTGTAGATGACTGTGTACCTCACGCAACGTATCGATGCGCGCAAAGGCCTATTGTGACAAGAAACGGGGGCAATTGTCAGCCCACAAGACGCAGAAAGTCACCGAATACAAATAAAAAAGGCACATCAGTAGATGCGCCCTTGAACTTCGTCACATCCCCACTGGGGACAACGCTTAGTTTACCGCGTCTTTCAGTGCTTTACCTGCACGGAAGCTCGGTACTTTAGCAGCAGCGATGGTGATCTCTTTACCGGTCTGCGGGTTGCGGCCAGTACGGGCAGCACGCTCTTTAACGGCAAAAGTACCAAAACCTACCAGTGCTACATCATCCCCTTCTTTCAGAGATTCAGTTACGGAAGCAATAATAGCATCTAACGCACGGCCAGCCGCAGCTTTAGAGATATCAGCCCCTGCAGCAATCTTGTCGATCAATTGAGATTTATTCACTCTTCTCTTCCTCTTTATAATTTATATCGCACTTGAATCCTTCAAGGTACGAACGCGCAGCAGTTATATCAGGCCAGCCATCCCCTTACAACACCCCTTAATAAGGGCAAGCCCGATCCGCCATCTAACTTAGCGAGACAAAAAAAGGCTGGCAAGCCCGAATTAGCCTGCCAGCCCTGTTTTTATTAGTGCATTTTGCGCGAGGTCACTATTTTGCAGTCACAACCTGCATACCAGACGGTTCATTTTGCAGCGCCAGAGTCAGAACTTCCTCAATGCGCTTCACAGGATGAATGTCCAGATCGGCAATTACGTTGTCAGGAATCTCTTCCAGATCGCGTTTATTTTCGAACGGAATTAGCACTGTTTTAATCCCGCCGCGATGCGCTGCCAGGAGTTTTTCTTTCAAACCACCGATCGGCAGTACCTGACCACGCAGAGTGATCTCACCGGTCATTGCCACATCGGCACGAACCGGGTTACCGGTCAGGCAAGAAACCAGCGCGGTGCACATAGCAATACCGGCACTCGGACCATCTTTCGGCGTCGCACCTTCCGGTACGTGGACGTGGATGTCACGTTTTTCGTAAAAATCAGGGTTGATCCCCAGTTTTTCCGCACGCGCACGAACCACCGTTAACGCCGCCTGAATGGACTCCTGCATCACTTCGCCGAGCGAACCGGTATAGGTCAGTTTGCCTTTACCCGGAACACATGCGGTTTCAATGGTCAGCAAGTCACCGCCCACTTCCGTCCACGCCAGACCGGTTACCTGACCGACACGGTTTTCGTTATCCGCGCGACCATAGTCGAAACGCTGAACACCGAGATAGTCATGCAGGTTATCGCCGTTAATTTCGATATGTTTTAATGACTTATCGAGCAGTAACTGCTTAACCGCTTTGCGACACAGTTTGGAGATTTCACGCTCCAGACCACGCACGCCCGCCTCACGGGTGTAGTAACGAATAATGCCGATAATGGCGCTATCGTCGACGGTCAGCTCACCTTTTTTCAGTGCATTACGTTCAATCTGCTTCGGCAGCAGGTGACGTTTGGCGATGTTCAGTTTTTCATCTTCGGTATAACCGGAGAGGCGAATCACTTCCATACGATCCAGCAGCGGTGCCGGAATGTTCATGGAGTTCGACGTCGCGACAAACATCACGTCGCTGAGATCGTAATCCACTTCCAGGTAGTGGTCGCTGAACGCTACGTTCTGCTCTGGATCCAGCACTTCAAGCAGTGCAGAGGCCGGATCGCCACGCATGTCAGAAGACATTTTGTCGATCTCATCGAGCAGGAACAGCGGGTTTTTCACGCCCACTTTCGCCATTTTCTGGATCAGTTTACCCGGCATAGAACCGATGTAAGTACGGCGGTGACCACGGATTTCCGCTTCATCACGCACGCCGCCCAGCGCCATACGGACATATTTACGCCCGGTGGCTTTGGCAATGGACTGACCAAGAGAGGTTTTACCTACCCCCGGCGGCCCTACCAGGCAGAGGATCGGTCCCTTGATTTTGTTGACACGGCTTTGAACCGCAAGATACTCAAGGATTCGATCTTTCACGCGCTCCAGACCATAATGGTCGGTATCAAGGATTTCCTGCGCCTGACGCAGGTCTTTTTTGACCTTGCTACGCGCATTCCACGGCACCTGTACCATCCAGTCGATATAACCACGCACTACGGTCGCTTCTGCCGACATCGGAGACATCATTTTCAGCTTCTGCAACTCTGCTTCCGCTTTCTCTTTTGCCTCTTTCGGCATCTTCGCCGCGTCGATTTTGCGCTTCAGGGCTTCGTTTTCGTCCGGCGCGTCGTCCATTTCACCGAGTTCTTTCTGAATAGCTTTCATTTGCTCGTTCAGATAGTACTCACGCTGGGATTTCTCCATCTGCTTTTTAACGCGGTTGCGAATGCGTTTCTCAACCTGCAGCAGATCGATTTCCGATTCCATCATTGCCATCAGATATTCCAGACGTTCGTTAACGTCGGACATCTCCAGAACAGACTGTTTGTCAGCCAGTTTCAGCGGCATATGTGCAGCAATGGTATCCGCCAGACGCGCCGGATCGTCGATGCTATTCAGCGACGTCAGCACTTCTGGTGGGATTTTTTTGTTCAGCTTGATGTAGCCTTCGAACTGGCTGATTGCAGTACGCACCAGCACTTCCTGTTCCCGCTCATCAATGGTCGGCGACTCCAGATACTCCGCCTTCGCAGAAAAGTGTTCGCCATTGTCAGAGAGCGCAGAAATACGCGCGCGCTGTAACCCCTCGACCAGCACTTTGACGGTGCCGTCAGGCAGTTTCAGCATCTGCAATATAGAGGCCACGGTCCCGACGGTGAAAAGATCGTTTACACCCGGCTCATCCGTTGAAGCTTCTTTCTGCGCGACCAGCATAATTTTTTTATCATGGTCCATCGCCGCTTCCAGACAACGGATAGATTTTTCCCGCCCGACAAATAAGGGGATGACCATGTGCGGATAAACCACCACATCGCGCAGCGGCAATACGGGGATTTCAATGCGTTCAGAACGCTCAGGATTCATAGAGCTCTCTCTTAGTTTAATTTCCGCCAGGTAATCAGATGACACGACTGTGCTTCACGCCATCTATTAACATGTACGTCAGTATATGGGGATGTTTCCCCCACATTCAACGCCGAGAATAGAGGAAAAATTAAAGGGGAGATAAAATCCCCCCTTTTTGGTTAACTAATTGTATGGGAATGGTTAATTATTCACCAGATGCCTGTTGCGCTTCCGGCTTGCCATAAATCAGCAACGGTTTGCTTTGACCATCAATTACCGACTCGTCGATAACCACTTTTTCGACGTCTTCCATGGACGGCAGATCGTACATGGTATCGAGCAGTGCGGCTTCTACGATGGAACGCAGGCCACGGGCACCGGTTTTACGCGCCATCGCTTTCTTAGCGATAGCATCCAGCGCCTCGTCACGGAATTCCAGATCCACGCCTTCCAGATTAAACAGCGCCTGATACTGCTTGGTCAGGGCGTTTTTCGGCTCTTTGAGGATCTGAATCAGAGCTTCTTCGCTCAGTTCATTCAACGTTGCGACAACCGGCAGACGACCAATAAACTCAGGGATAAGACCAAACTTGATCAGATCTTCCGGTTCAACCTGCGCCAGCAGCTCGCCTTCGCTTGCTTTGTCGGACTTCGCTTTTACCGTCGCGCCAAAACCAATGCCGGAGCCGGTTTCTACACGGTGGGAAATCACTTTATCCAGACCGGCAAACGCACCGCCACAAATAAACAGGATCTTAGAGGTATCAACCTGCAAGAATTCCTGCTGCGGATGTTTACGCCCACCTTGCGGTGGAACAGCAGCTACCGTACCTTCGATCAGTTTCAACAGTGCCTGCTGTACGCCTTCACCGGAAACGTCTCGGGTAATGGACGGGTTGTCTGACTTACGAGAAATCTTGTCGATTTCATCGATGTAGACAATACCACGCTGTGCTTTCTGGACATCGTAGTCGCATTTCTGCAACAGCTTCTGAATGATGTTTTCAACGTCTTCACCCACATAACCGGCTTCGGTCAGTGTAGTCGCGTCGGCCATGGTGAACGGAACATCCAGCAGGCGCGCCAGCGTTTCAGCCAGCAGCGTTTTACCGGAACCGGTCGGACCGATCAGCAGAATGTTACTTTTGCCCAACTCGACGCCATTGCTGGTATCGCCGTTGCGCAGACGTTTGTAATGGTTGTATACCGCGACCGCCAGCACTTTTTTCGCCTGTTCCTGGCCGATAACGTAATCGTCCAGGTGGTTGCGAATTTCATGCGGCGTCGGTAGCGCACTGCGTTCACGATGCGGTGCAACTTCTTTAATCTCTTCGCGAATGATGTCGTTACATAAATCAACACATTCGTCGCAGATATACACGGATGGACCGGCAATCAGCTTGCGCACTTCATGCTGGCTTTTGCCGCAAAAAGAGCAATACAGCAATTTGCCTGAGCCATCTTTGCGTTTATCTGTCATGGGTCAAAACCTCTTCTTTGTTCTTTGTGCCGCACACGACGACGCAAATGCCATTCTCAGGCGCAAGCCGCTTACAGCGTTGTGCCGCCCTGGATAAGTATAGCGGCACAGTTGCGCCTCTGGCATCAATTACGATGGGTCAGAATCGAATCGACCAGACCGTATTCCACCGCTTCAGGGGCGGAAAGGAAGCGATCGCGCTCGGTATCACGTTCAATCTGTTCTAATGATTGACCCGTATGAAGCGCCATAAGTTCATTCATGCGCCCTTTAACTTTCAGAATTTCACGGGCATGAATTTCGATATCGGTCGCCTGGCCCTGGTAGCCGCCCAACGGTTGGTGAATCATCACGCGCGAATTCGGCAGGCAAAAACGTTTACCTTTTGCCCCTGCGGTCAGCAAGAAAGCGCCCATCGAGGCCGCCTGGCCCATACAGATGGTGCTGACATCAGGCTTGATAAACTGCATGGTGTCATAGATAGACATCCCGGCAGTGATCACCCCGCCTGGGGAGTTAATGTACAGATAGATATCTTTTTCTGGGTTTTCCGCTTCCAGGAACAGCATCTGCGCCACAATCAGGTTAGCCATGTGGTCTTCAACCTGGCCAGTCAGAAAAATGACGCGTTCCTTAAGTAGACGAGAATAGATATCAAAAGAGCGCTCACCGCGTGAGGTCTGTTCAATGACCATCGGCACCAGCGCCATATGGGGTGCAAAGTTATCTCGTTCGCCGCTGTATGACATTTCCGTCTCCTGGATAAAATTGAAAAAACCTGCTGTACCGATTGTAACCTTATGGACGGATTATCAGCTAGTCCCTGTGTTATGGGTACGGCATCACCATATTTCAAGCATAACAATCTTTTGTTGTTACGCTAACACCGAAAGAGGCTTTTCGCACGGTTCCATGCAAAATTCATGACAAAAAAAAGCCCACCACCTGGCGGTGACGGGCCTTTGTGCGAATTTAGCGCGTTATGCTGCGTAAATTACGCCTGCTGGTTCATCAGCTCGTTGAAAGTGGTTTCTTTTTCAGTCACTTTCGCTTTCGCCAGTACAGCTTCAACAGCCTGTTCTTCCAGAGCAACATTGCGCATGTTGTCCATCAGTTCTTTGTTTTTGCTGTAGAACTCGATAACTTCTTTCGGATCTTCGTACGCAGAAGCCATCTCTTCGATCAGGCCTTTCACGCGCTCTTCGTCAGCTTTCAGCTCGTTGGTGCGGATAACTTCGCCCAGCAGCAGGCCAACAACTACGCGGCGTTTAGCCTGTTCTTCGAACAGTTCGCGCGGCAGTTCCAGAGCTTGTTTTTCGTTGCCACCGAAACGCTGTGCAGCCTGGCGACGCAGAACGTCGATTTCGCTGTCGATCAGCGCAGCCGGTACGTCGATGTCGTTAGCTTTTACCAGACCTTCGATCGCCTGAGACTTAACGCGGTTACGGATGGCGCTCTTCAGCTCGCGCTCCATGTTTTTACGCACTTCAGCGCGCAGACCTTCTACGGAACCATCTTCAACGCCGAAACGTTTGATGAATTCTGCAGTCAGTTCCGGCAGTTCACGCTCTTCAACTTTCTTCAGGTTGATAGCGAATTTCGCTGCTTTACCTTTCAGGTTTTCTGCGTGGTATTCTTCCGGGAAGGTCACGTCGATGGTGAACTCTTCGCCAGCTTTGTGGCCTTTGATACCGTCTTCAAAGCCCGGGATCATACGACCCTGGCCCATCGCCAGTACGAAATCAGACGCTTTACCGCCTTCGAACTCTTCGCCGTCTACAGAACCGGTGAAGTCGATGGTTACGCGGTCTTCTGCTTCAACAGCGCCGTCTTTTTCTTTCCAGGTCGCCTGCTGTTTACGCAGAGTATCCAGCATGCCGTCAACGTCAGCGTCGGTCACTTCAACGATCGGTTTTTCAACTTCGATCGCTTCCAGACCCTGCAGTTCAACTTCCGGATAAACTTCAAACTCTACAGAGTAAGTGAAGTCTTCACCCAGCTTGTATTCGCCCGGAACATAAGTCGGTGCGCCAGCCGGATTGATTTTTTCTTTAATGATGGCGTCAATGAAGTTACGGCTCATCAGGTCACCCAGAACGTCCTGGCGTACAGACGCGCCATAACGCTGAGCAACGATATTCATTGGCACTTTGCCTTTGCGGAAGCCGTCAATACGTACTTTTTTCGCAACGTTGACCAGCTCGCTTTTAACAGCGGTCTCGATGCTGTCAGCAGCGATAGTAATCGTTACACGGCGGCCAAGGCCTTGAGTGGTTTCAACTGAAACTTGCATCTTGTTACCTCAAAAAATCACAGTGCTCGGTCAACTCTTACCCCGCAAGCACAGGTTGTTGGCTTCGCGGAACCGGGATGTTCTTATAATCAATCACATTCCCTGTTACCAGAATCATCCCGAAAGCATTCAAATAGGACGCGGCATTATAGCGGCATCACTTTTATGAGTCGAGAACGGTTATTGCGCGCTGTCGCGTATTTTTTCACAATTCCCGGGCAATTTTCGTCTGAATGCTGGGCAAAAAGCGCAAAATCCAGACAAAACAAAACGGCCCGCAGGCCGTTTTTCATAAAATCTTTAGCAACATACTGGAAAAGCGCCGACAGTTGCAAATGCGTTTTTACGCGATGCTTCCTGCTCCACGACAGGGAGGAGAGGCAAAGACGGTGTCCTGCAACCCTTCCCACTCCTTAATAGTGTAAGTATGCAGAGCCAGCGCATGAACGGTAGTAGAGAGTTCCTCCGCTAAAGTACTGTAAATCATTCGATGACGATTCAGAAAACGTTCACCCGTAAAACGATCGCTGACCAGCACAACTTTAAAATGGCTTTCAGAGCCGGCTGGGACATTGTGACGATAGCTTTCATCCACTACTTCGAGGAATACGGGTTGGAACGCCGCCCTTAATTTTTCTTCTATCCGCTCACGTATCATCATGAAATATCTCCTCCGACAACGCTGAGATGTCATCCATCCCTTTAAATACTAGCCGCTTTTACCGTTTCCATTGCAGCTTAACAACAAATATTTAGGTTTCGTCCTGGTTTTTCCGTCAAGCGTATGAAGTTTACTGATTTAAAGATTGAAACACAGGCCTCGCATCAGTGTTTCTTTTACCAGGGGCGATTATTTCGTCAACATGATGAATTTACATGCCTTACCCACTTCCCCTCGCCGTTGGCAATGTTATGATGGCGGGAATTTTTACCAAACACGCTTAAGAGTCTCTGAGAGCCCGAACATGTTCAAAAAAATCCTCTTCCCGTTAGTTGCTCTGTTTATGCTTGCAGGATGCGCAAAACCGCCAACAACTATTGAAGTTTCCCCGACGATTACACTGCCACAGCAGGATCCAAGCCTGATGGGCGTCACCGTAAGCATTAATGGTGCCGATCAGCGTACCGATCAGGCGCTGGCAAAAGTCACCCGCGATAATCAAATCGTTACCCTGACCGCCTCCCGCGATCTGCGTTTCCTGCTGCAAGAAGTGCTGGAAAAACAGATGACCGCGCGTGGTTACATGGTTGGTCCGAATGGCCCGGTTAATCTGCAAATCATCGTTAGCCAACTGTATGCTGACGTGTCCCAGGGCAACGTGCGCTACAACATCGCGACCAAAGCGGATATCGCCATCATCGCTACCGCGCAGAATGGCAACAAAATGACCAAAAACTATCGTGCCAGCTACAACGTTGAAGGTGCGTTCCAGGCCTCCAACAAAAATATCGCCGATGCGGTTAACAGTGTGCTGACCGATACCATCGCTGATATGTCTCAGGACACCAGCATCCACGAATTCATCAAGCAGAACGCGCGTTAATTTCTGCCCTCTGGCCCGGTGCAAGCCGGGCCTGTAGACGCCCATGTCCAGTCAATATTTACGTATTTTTCAACAGCCGCGTTCAGCCATATTGCTGATCCTGGGTTTTGCTTCCGGGCTACCGCTCGCCCTGACATCCGGTACCTTACAGGCCTGGATGACGGTCGAGAATATCGATCTCAAAACCATTGGTTTCTTCTCTCTGGTAGGCCAGGCTTACGTTTTTAAATTCCTCTGGTCACCGCTGATGGACCGCTACACGCCTCCATTTTTTGGGCGGCGGCGCGGTTGGCTGCTCGCCACGCAAATCCTGTTATTAGTCGCCATTGCGGCGATGGGTTTTCTCGAACCAGGCACCCAACTCCGCTGGATGGCGGCGCTGGCAGTGGTGATCGCTTTTTGCTCTGCTTCCCAGGATATAGTCTTCGATGCGTGGAAAACCGATGTGCTTCCGGCAGAAGAACGTGGTGCGGGCGCGGCAATCAGCGTGCTGGGTTACCGTTTAGGGATGCTGGTTTCCGGCGGCCTAGCCCTGTGGCTGGCAGATAAATGGCTGGGCTGGCAGGGCATGTACTGGTTAATGGCGGCACTGTTGATCCCCTGTATTATCGCGACGTTGCTTGCACCAGAACCAACCGACACCATTCCTGTGCCCAAAACGCTGGAACAAGCGGTTGTTGCACCTCTGCGAGATTTCTTTGGTCGCAATAATGCCTGGCTTATTTTGCTTCTTATCGTGCTGTATAAGCTGGGCGACGCATTCGCCATGAGCCTGACAACCACGTTTTTGATTCGCGGCGTCGGGTTTGATGCGGGTGAAGTAGGCGTGGTTAACAAAACGCTTGGCTTACTAGCGACCATTGTTGGCGCATTGTACGGTGGGATTTTGATGCAGCGCCTGTCACTGTTCCGGGCACTGCTGATTTTCGGCATTTTACAAGGTGCGTCTAACGCCGGTTACTGGCTGCTGTCGATTACTGATAAGCATCTCTACAGCATGGGCGCAGCCGTCTTTTTCGAAAACCTCTGTGGCGGGATGGGCACATCAGCCTTTGTCGCGCTGTTAATGACGCTATGTAATAAGTCATTTTCCGCTACTCAATTTGCCCTGCTCTCAGCGCTTTCTGCTGTAGGGCGAGTTTATGTCGGCCCCGTGGCGGGTTGGTTTGTTGAAGCACACGGCTGGTCGACATTCTATCTATTCTCCGTCGCCGCTGCCGTACCAGGGCTTATTTTGCTGCTGGTTTGCCGCCAGACGCTTGAATATACACGAGTAAATGACAACTTTATCTCCCGTACCGCATATCCGGCAGGTTATGCCTTTGCCATGTGGACACTGGCGGCGGGCGTCAGCCTGTTGGCCGTGTGGTTACTGCTATTGACGATGGACGCGCTGGATTTGACGCACTTCTCTTTCCTGCCTGCTCTGCTGGAAGTCGGGGTTTTAGTCGCCCTTTCTGGCGTCGTGCTTGGTGGTTTGCTGGATTATCTGGCGCTACGAAAAACGCATCTGACGTAATCTGTAAATATTATTTAGCTGTAGTAATCACTCGCCGTAATTATTACGGCTAAATAAACATCAGTATCGCTTATTAATATTTGTTCTTTTGTGCGGCTTAGCGTTTGGAAATTATTGGCGCCATTTATAAATTCTATTTTTCTTACACGATTCAGCTAATGAGTCTTTATTTTCTCATCACCCAGTTGTCACTCTAATGATAATTATTTGTTAAATAATTGTTTTATTTCACATTGGTTATACCAATTGCCCGCCCAGACTCCTTCAGCACTCCCCTTTTGTTATAACGCCCTTTTGCAACAGCTTCTTAAAATCAACCTGATATGTTTTGCAACATATGTGACCTGGCAGCCAAATCCAAGTAACAGGAATTTAATCATGTTTACAGTAATGTAACCTTCCCGTAAAATGCCCACACACTTTAAACGCCACCAGATCCCGTGGAATTGAGGTCGTTAAATGAGACTCAGGAAATACAATAAAAGTTTGGGATGGTTGTCATTATTTGCAGGCACTGTATTGCTCAGTGGCTGTAATTCTGCGCTGTTAGATCCCAAAGGACAGATTGGTCTGGAGCAACGTTCACTGATACTGACGGCATTTGGCCTGATGTTGATTGTCGTTATTCCCGCAATCTTGATGGCTGTTGGTTTCGCCTGGAAGTACCGTGCGAGCAATAAAGATGCTAAGTACAGCCCGAACTGGTCACACTCCAATAAAGTGGAAGCTGTGGTCTGGACGGTACCTATCTTAATCATCATCTTCCTTGCAGTACTGACCTGGAAAACCACTCACGCTCTTGAGCCTAGCAAGCCGCTGGCACACGACGAGAAGCCCATTACCATCGAAGTGGTTTCCATGGACTGGAAATGGTTCTTCATCTACCCGGAACAGGGCATTGCTACCGTGAATGAAATCGCTTTCCCGGCGAACACTCCGGTGTACTTCAAAGTGACCTCCAACTCCGTGATGAACTCCTTCTTCATTCCGCGTCTGGGTAGCCAGATTTATGCCATGGCCGGTATGCAGACTCGCCTGCATCTGATCGCCAACGAACCCGGCACTTATGACGGTATCTCCGCCAGCTACAGCGGCCCGGGCTTCTCAGGCATGAAGTTCAAAGCTATTGCAACACCGGATCGCGCCGCATTCGACCAGTGGGTCGCAAAAGCGAAGCAGTCGCCGAACACCATGTCTGACATGGCTGCGTTCGAAAAACTGGCCGCGCCTAGCGAATACAACCAGGTGGAATATTTCTCCAACGTGAAACCAGACTTGTTTGCCGATGTAATTAACAAGTTTATGGCTCACGGTAAGAGCATGGACATGACCCAGCCAGAAGGTGAGCACAGCGCACACGAAGGTATGGAAGGCATGGACATGAGCCACGCGGAATCCGCCCATTAAAGGGGTTGAGGAAGAATAAAGATGTTCGGAAAATTATCACTTGATGCAGTCCCGTTCCATGAACCTATCGTCATGGTTACGATCGCTGGCATTATTTTGGGAGGTCTGGCGCTCGTTGGCCTGATCACTTACTTCGGTAAGTGGACCTACCTGTGGAAAGAGTGGCTGACCTCCGTCGACCATAAACGCCTCGGTATCATGTATATCATCGTGGCGATTGTGATGTTGCTGCGTGGTTTTGCTGACGCCATTATGATGCGTAGCCAGCAGGCTCTTGCCTCGGCGGGCGAAGCGGGCTTCCTGCCACCTCACCACTACGATCAGATCTTTACCGCGCACGGCGTGATTATGATCTTCTTCGTGGCGATGCCTTTCGTTATCGGTCTGATGAACCTGGTGGTTCCGCTGCAGATCGGCGCGCGTGACGTTGCGTTCCCGTTCCTCAACAACTTAAGCTTCTGGTTTACCGTTGTTGGTGTGATTCTGGTTAACGTTTCTCTCGGCGTGGGCGAATTTGCGCAGACCGGCTGGCTGGCCTATCCACCGCTATCGGGAATAGAGTACAGTCCGGGAGTCGGTGTCGATTACTGGATATGGAGTCTCCAGCTATCCGGTATAGGTACGACGCTTACCGGTATCAACTTCTTCGTTACCATTCTGAAGATGCGCGCACCGGGCATGACCATGTTCAAGATGCCAGTATTTACCTGGGCATCACTGTGCGCGAACGTACTGATTATTGCTTCCTTCCCAATTCTGACGGTTACCGTCGCGTTGTTGACCCTGGATCGCTATCTGGGCACCCATTTCTTTACCAACGATATGGGTGGCAACATGATGATGTACATCAACCTGATTTGGGCCTGGGGCCACCCGGAAGTTTACATCCTGATCCTGCCTGTTTTCGGTGTGTTCTCCGAAATTGCGGCAACCTTCTCGCGTAAACGTCTGTTTGGTTATACCTCGCTGGTATGGGCAACCGTCTGTATCACCGTGCTGTCGTTCATCGTTTGGCTGCACCACTTCTTTACGATGGGTGCGGGCGCGAACGTAAACGCCTTCTTTGGTATCACCACAATGATTATCGCCATCCCGACCGGGGTGAAGATCTTCAACTGGCTGTTCACCATGTATCAGGGCCGCATCGTGTTCCATTCTGCGATGCTGTGGACCATCGGTTTTATCGTCACCTTCTCGGTGGGCGGGATGACTGGCGTGCTGCTGGCCGTACCGGGCGCGGACTTCGTTCTGCATAACAGCCTGTTCCTGATTGCGCACTTCCATAACGTGATCATCGGCGGCGTGGTCTTCGGCTGCTTCGCAGGGATGACCTACTGGTGGCCTAAAGCGTTCGGTTTCAAACTGAACGAAACCTGGGGTAAACGCGCGTTCTGGTTCTGGATCATCGGCTTCTTCGTTGCCTTTATGCCACTGTATGCGCTGGGCTTCATGGGCATGACCCGTCGTTTGAGCCAGCAGATTGACCCGCAGTTCCACACCATGCTGATGATTGCAGCCAGCGGTGCAGTACTGATTGCGCTGGGTATTCTCTGCCTCGTTATTCAGATGTACGTTTCTATTCGCGACCGCGACCAGAACCGTGACCTGACTGGCGACCCGTGGGGTGGCCGTACGCTGGAGTGGGCAACCTCTTCCCCGCCTCCGTTCTATAACTTTGCCGTAGTGCCGCACGTTCACGAACGTGATGCATTCTGGGAAATGAAAGAGAAAGGCGAAGCGTATAAAAAGCCTGACCACTATGAAGAAATTCATATGCCGAAAAACAGCGGTGCAGGTATCGTCATTGCAGCTTTCTCCACCATCTTCGGTTTCGCCATGATCTGGCATATCTGGTGGCTGGCGATTGTTGGCTTCGCAGGCATGATCATCACCTGGATCGTGAAAAGCTTCGACGAGGACGTGGATTACTACGTGCCGGTGGCAGAAATCGAAAAACTGGAAAACCAGCATTTCGATGAGATTACTAAGGCAGGGCTGAAAAATGGCAACTGATACTTTGACGCACGCGACTGCCCACGCGCACGAACACGGGCACCACGATGCAGGCGGAACCAAAATCTTCGGATTTTGGATCTACCTGATGAGCGACTGCATTCTGTTCTCTATCTTGTTTGCTACCTATGCCGTTCTGGTGAACGGCACCGCAGGCGGCCCGACAGGTAAGGACATTTTCGAACTGCCGTTCGTTCTGGTTGAAACTTTCTTGCTGTTGTTCAGCTCCATCACCTACGGCATGGCGGCTATCGCCATGTACAAAAACAACAAAAGCCAGGTTATCTCCTGGCTGGCGTTGACCTGGTTGTTTGGTGCCGGATTTATCGGGATGGAAATCTATGAATTCCATCACCTGATTGTTAACGGCATGGGTCCGGATCGCAGCGGCTTCCTGTCAGCGTTCTTTGCGCTGGTCGGCACGCACGGTCTGCACGTCACTTCTGGTCTTATCTGGATGGCGGTGCTGATGGTGCAAATCGCCCGTCGCGGCCTGACCAGCACTAACCGTACCCGCATCATGTGCCTGAGCCTGTTCTGGCACTTCCTGGATGTGGTTTGGATCTGTGTGTTCACTGTTGTTTATCTGATGGGGGCGATGTAATGAGTCATTCTACCGATCACAGCGGCGCGTCCCATGGCAGCGTAAAAACCTACATGACAGGCTTTATCCTGTCGATCATTCTGACGGTGATTCCGTTCTGGATGGTGATGACAGGAGCTGCCTCTCCGGCCGTAATTCTGGGAACAATCCTGGCAATGGCAGTGGTACAGGTTCTGGTGCATCTGGTGTGCTTCCTGCACATGAATACCAAATCAGATGAAGGCTGGAACATGACGGCGTTTGTCTTCACCGTGCTAATCATCGCTATCCTGGTTGTAGGCTCCATCTGGATTATGTGGAACCTCAACTACAACATGATGATGCACTAAGAGCGGCGGTTATGATGTTTAAGCAATACCTGCAAGTAACGAAACCAGGCATCATCTTTGGCAACCTGATCTCGGTGATTGGGGGATTCCTGCTGGCCTCAAAGGGCAGCATTGATTATCCCCTGTTTATCTACACGCTGGTTGGGGTGTCACTGGTTGTGGCGTCGGGTTGTGTGTTTAACAACTACATCGACAGGGATATCGACAGAAAGATGGAAAGGACGAAGAATCGGGTGCTGGTGAAAGGCCTGATCTCTCCTGCTGTCTCGCTGGTGTACGCCACGTTGCTGGGTATTGCTGGCTTTATGCTGCTGTGGTTTGGCGCGAATCCGCTGGCCTGCTGGCTGGGGGTGATGGGCTTTGTGGTTTATGTCGGCGTTTATAGCCTGTACATGAAACGCCACTCTGTCTACGGCACGTTGATTGGTTCGCTCTCCGGCGCTGCGCCGCCGGTGATCGGCTACTGTGCGGTAACCGGTGAGTTCGATAGCGGCGCAGCGATCCTGCTGGCTATCTTCAGCCTGTGGCAGATGCCTCACTCCTATGCCATCGCCATTTTCCGCTTTAAGGATTACCAGGCGGCAAACATTCCGGTATTGCCAGTGGTAAAAGGCATTTCGGTGGCGAAGAATCACATCACGCTGTATATCATCGCCTTTGCCGTTGCCACGCTGATGCTCTCTCTTGGCGGTTACGCTGGGTATAAATATCTGGTGGTCGCCGCGGCGGTTAGCGTCTGGTGGTTAGGTATGGCTCTGCGCGGTTATAAAGTTGCTGATGACAGAATCTGGGCGCGCAAGCTGTTCGGCTTCTCTATCATCGCCATCACTGCCCTCTCGGTGATGATGTCCGTTGATTTTATGGTACCGGACTCGCATACGCTGCTGGCTGCTGTGTGGTAACAAAACCTCTCTATTAAAAAGGTGCTACGGCACCTTTTTTCTTAGCATTAGAAACATATCCCTCTCGAAATATTTACTAAAAAATCCGCATGTTTACCCCATTCGTTTGCCGCTTTACACTAGTCGCGAATTTAAAACAGAGGTGGTAATGAACGATTATAAAATGACGCCAGGTGAGAGGCGCGCGACCTGGGGTTTAGGGACCGTATTCTCGTTGCGCATGCTGGGCATGTTTATGGTTCTGCCGGTTCTGACCACGTACGGCATGGCTCTGCAAGGTGCCAGCGAAGCATTAATCGGTATTGCCATTGGTATTTATGGTCTGACTCAGGCCGTTTTTCAGATTCCGTTTGGCCTGCTTTCCGACCGCATTGGTCGCAAACCATTAATTGTCGGTGGGCTGGCGGTGTTTGCCGCCGGTAGCGTTATCGCTGCGCTTTCCGACTCCATCTGGGGAATTATTCTGGGCCGGGCGCTACAAGGCTCTGGAGCAATTGCCGCCGCCGTTATGGCGCTGCTTTCCGATCTCACGCGCGAACAAAACCGCACCAAAGCGATGGCGTTTATCGGCGTGAGCTTTGGCATTACCTTTGCCATTGCGATGGTGCTTGGCCCGATCATCACTCACAAACTTGGGCTGCACGCGCTGTTCTGGATGATCGCTATTCTGGCAACGACCGGCATTGCGTTGACCATTTGGGTTGTGCCCAACAGTAGCACTCACGTACTTAATCGTGAGTCCGGAATGGTGAAAGGCAGTTTCAGTAAAGTGCTGGCGGAACCGCGGCTGCTGAAACTCAACTTTGGCATTATGTGTCTGCATATTTTGCTGATGTCGACGTTTGTTGCCCTGCCCGGACAACTGGCTGATGCAGGGTTCCCGGCGGCTGAACACTGGAAGGTCTATCTGGCGACAATGCTAATCGCCTTTGGCTCGGTCGTGCCTTTCATTATCTACGCTGAAGTTAAGCGCAAAATGAAGCAAGTCTTTGTCTTCTGCGTCGGGTTGATCGTGGTTGCGGAAATTGTGTTGTGGAACGCGCAAACGCAGTTCTGGCAACTGGTGGTCGGCGTGCAGCTTTTCTTTGTGGCGTTTAATTTGATGGAAGCCCTCCTGCCCTCACTTATCAGTAAAGAGTCGCCAGCAGGTTACAAAGGTACGGCGATGGGTGTTTACTCCACCAGCCAGTTTCTTGGCGTGGCGATTGGCGGTTCGCTGGGCGGCTGGATTAACGGCATGTTTGACGGTCAGGGGGTATTTCTCGCTGGCGCAATGCTGGCCGCAGTGTGGCTGACAGTCGCCAGTACCATGAAAGAACCGCCGTATGTCAGCAGTTTGCGCATTGAAATCCCGGCGAACATTGCCGCAAACGAGGCGTTAAAAGTGCGTTTGCTAGAAACTGAAGGCATCAAAGAAGTGTTGATTGCAGAAGAAGAACATTCAGCTTATGTGAAAATCGACAGCAAAGTGACGAATCGCTTTGAGATAGAACAGGCAATTCGTCAGGCATAAAAAACGCGGCGAATTGCCTGCTGCGCTACGCTTATCAGGCCTACAAAGTTTCTGAATTACAAACCTTTGTAGGCCGAATCAGGCGTTCATGCCGCATCTGACATGAACAAAACGCACATAGTCGCGATTAATCGCGGAAGTTTTTGAACTGGAACGGCTGACCGAGATCGCCACCACGTACCATCGCCATGACAGCCTGCAAATCATCACGAGATTTGCCCGTTACGCGGATTTCATCGCCCTGAATTTGCGCCTGCACTTTCAGTTTGCTGTCTTTGATCATCTTGACGATTTTCTTCTGGGTCGCGCTCTCAATGCCCTGTTTCAGTTTCGCTTCCACAAACCAGGTTTTACCGCTATGAACGATATTCTCCGGTACATCCAGCGAACTGCCTTCAATGCCGCGCTTCAGCAGCTTGGCACGCAGAATATCCAGCAACTGATTGACCTGGAAATCGGACTCGCTCAACACTTTGATGGTTTTGCTGGCGTCGTTCAGCTCAAATGAGGCTTCAACGTTACGGAAGTCAAAACGGGACTCCACTTCGCGGCTCGCGTTATCGACCGCGTTACGTGCTTCCTGAAGATCAACTTCAGAGACAATATCGAAAGATGGCATCTTTTCCTCTCCCTTCATTTTTGATGCGAAGCATAATACCCGCAAAGTTAAATAACCGACAGTCCTGCACCAGGACGTATCCCTTAATTGTGCATAGTCGCAACAGCATGCACAATTAAGGGATAGCCTTATTGAACACCCGGAGTGGTTGCGGGTGAGGAGGAACAATGAAAATTACCGTATTGGGATGCGGTGCCTTAGGGCAATTATGGCTTACAGCACTTTGCAAACAGGGTCATGAAGTTCAGGGCTGGCTGCGCGTACCGCAACCTTATTGTAGCGTGAATCTGGTTGAGACAGATGGTTCGATATTTAACGAATCGCTGACCGCCAACGATCCCGATTTTCTCGCCACCAGCGATCTGCTCCTGGTGACGCTGAAAGCATGGCAGGTTTCCGATGCCGTCAAAAGCCTCGCGTCCACACTGCCTGTAACTACGCCAATACTGTTAATTCACAACGGCATGGGCACCATCGAAGAGTTGCAAAACATTCAGCAGCCATTACTGATGGGCACCACCACCCATGCAGCCCGCCGCGACGGCAATGTCATTATTCATGTGGCAAACGGTATCACGCATATTGGCCCGGCACGGCAACAGGACGGGGATTACAGTTATCTGGCGGATATTTTGCAAACCGTGTTGCCTGACGTTGCCTGGCATAACAATATTCGCGCCGAGCTGTGGCGCAAGCTGGCAGTCAACTGCGTGATTAATCCACTGACTGCCATCTGGAATTGCCCGAACGGTGAATTACGTCATCATCCGCAAGAAATTATGCAGATATGCGAAGAAGTCGCGGCGGTGATCGAACGCGAAGGGCATCATACTTCAGCAGAAGATTTGCGTGATTACGTGATGCAGGTGATTGATGCCACAGCGGAAAATATCTCGTCGATGTTGCAGGATATCCGCGCGCTGCGCCACACTGAAATCGACTATATCAATGGTTTTCTCTTACGCCGCGCCCGCGCGCATGGGATTGCCGTACCGGAAAACACCCGCCTGTTTGAAATGGTAAAAAGAAAGGAGAGTGAATATGAGCGCATCGGCACTGGTTTGCCTCGCCCCTGGTAGTGAAGAGACTGAAGCCGTCACCACTATCGATCTGCTGGTTCGCGGCGGTATCAAAGTCACCACTGCCAGCGTCGCCAGCGATGGTAACCTGGCGATTACCTGCTCGCGCGGCGTGAAGCTGCTGGCGGATGCGCCGCTGGTCGAAGTGGCTGATGGCGAATATGACGTGATCGTGCTGCCTGGTGGCATTAAAGGCGCGGAGTGTTTTCGCGATAGCACTCTGCTGGTTGAAACCGTTAAACAGTTCCACCGTTCCGGGCGTATCGTCGCGGCTATTTGCGCCGCGCCAGCCACCGTGCTGGTGCCGCACGATATCTTCCCGATTGGTAATATGACCGGCTTCCCGACGCTGAAAGACAAAATTCCCGCCGAACAATGGCTGGACAAGCGCGTCGTCTGGGATGCACGGGTAAAATTGCTGACCAGCCAGGGGCCGGGTACAGCTATCGACTTTGGTCTGAAAATTATCGACCTGTTGGTTGGGCGTGAAAAAGCCCATGAAGTGGCATCACAACTGGTGATGGCGGCAGGGATTTATAATTATTACGAGTAGTGTCGGATGCGGCAAACGTCGCATCTGACCAGATGCGACGTAAAAACCACAAATTACGGGCGATATACCTTCACATTGTTAAAGCCCTGCTCGCGCAGATAGAGCGCCTGCAGACGGCTCATCACCCCGCGCTCACACCACAGCAGCCAGGTTTTGTTCTGGTCGAGATCGCCAAATTTGGTGCTCAGTTTATAGAACGGCAGAGAAACCACATCAATCCCTTCGACTTTCAGTGGCTTATCTTCCTGTTCATCGATAGAACGGATATCGAGGATCACGTCGTTCGGGCCGAAGCCATTGACGGTTTCCACTTCCACCACTTCCTGCTCGGTCTGCTGGGCGATTTCGCGGATATCAACGTTATTCGCTTCCTCAACCACTTTATCGAGAATGCTGAAGTCGAACTTCTCTTCTTCCGCTTCAATCTTCGATTTAACTGCTTTCACCGTCGGGCTTTTGGAGATCACACCACAATATTCCGGCATCGTGCGAGCAAAGTCTTCGGTGCCAATCTGGCGGGCCAGGTTGATGATGTGCTCTTTGTCGTAAGAGATCAGCGGACGCAGGATCAGCGTGTCGGAGACGTTATCAATCAGGCGCAGGTTGGTCAGCGTCTGGCTGGACACCTGGCCGAGCGCTTCGCCGGTGACCAGCGCCTGTACGCCGTAACGTTCAGCCACTTTAGATGCGGCACGCACCATCATACGTTTGAGGATAACGCCCATCTGACCGTCGTCGATTTTCTCGAGAATTTCCCCGACGACCGGTTCGAAATTAATAGCGACAAAACGCACGCGGTGGGAGCTGCCAAAGCGGTTCCACAGATAATGCGCCACCTGACGCACGCCAATTTCATGCGCCGCGCCGCCGAGGTTAAAGAAGCAGTAATGCACGCGGCAGCCGCGACGCATCAACATATAACTGGAAACACCGGAGTCGAAACCACCGGAAATGAGCGACAGCACATCTTCCTGGGTGCCGATCGGGAAACCGCCAATACCTTCGTAGCGGCCTTTAATCAGCAGGAGACGATCGTCTTCCACTTCCAGATGGACAGTCACATCCGGATTGGTCAGCTTCACGCGCGCGGATTCAATATGCTGATTTAAACCGCCGCCGACGTAACGTTCCACATCAATCGAGCTAAAATCATGTTTGCCACGGCGCTTCACGCGTACGCAGAAGGTTTTGCCTTCCAGCTGATCGCGATACTGAACCAACGCTTTCTCGAAAATATCGTGCATGTCGGTAAACGGCACGTCTTCGACTTCGAGAATATGGTGGATACCCGGAATACGGGTCAGAGCGTCGCGAATAGCCAGACGCTGGTTTTCATCTTTTGCGCGAACTTCGATGTTATCCCAGTGGCGGACGACAGCGAGCGTCTCATCATAGTGCTTTAAAACGTTACGAATGTTCCCGGTAAGGATTTTTATAAAGCGCAAGCGCACAGATTGGCTTTTGATGGTGATTTCCGGGAACAATTTAATGATAAACTTCATGGCGGCAATGGTTCGTTGGCAAGCCTTAAGCGACTTGTATAGGGAAAAATACAGCAGCCCACACCTGCGGCTGCATCCAGGCGCGGAAGTATACCACTAACATCGCTTTGCTGTGCACATCACCTTACCATTGCGCGTTATTTGCTATTTGCCCTGAGTCCGTTACCATGACGGGGCGAAAAATATTGAGAGTCAGACATTCATTATGCCGAAGAAAAATGAGGCGCCCGCCAGCTTTGAAAAGGCGCTGAGCGAGCTGGAACAGATTGTAACCCGTCTGGAAAGTGGCGACCTGCCGCTGGAAGAGGCGCTGAACGAGTTCGAACGCGGCGTGCAGCTGGCACGTCAGGGGCAGGCCAAATTACAACAAGCCGAACAGCGCGTACAAATTCTGCTGTCTGACAATGAAGACGCCTCTCTAACCCCTTTTACACCGGACAATGAGTAATGGACTTTCCGCAGCAACTCGAAGCCTGCGTTAAGCAGGCCAACCAGGCGCTGAGCCGTTTTATCGCCCCACTGCCCTTTCAGAACACTCCCGTGGTCGAAACCATGCAGTATGGCGCATTATTAGGTGGTAAGCGCCTGCGACCTTTCCTGGTTTATGCCACCGGTCATATGTTCGGCGTTAGCACAAACACGCTGGACGCACCCGCTGCCGCCGTTGAGTGTATCCACGCTTACTCATTAATTCATGATGATTTACCGGCAATGGATGATGACGATCTGCGTCGCGGTTTGCCAACCTGCCATGTGAAGTTTGGCGAAGCAAACGCGATTCTCGCTGGCGACGCTTTACAAACGCTGGCGTTCTCGATTTTAAGCGATGCCGATATGCCGGAAGTGTCGGACCGCGACAGAATTTCGATGATTTCTGAACTGGCGAGCGCCAGTGGTATTGCCGGAATGTGCGGTGGTCAGGCATTAGATTTAGACGCGGAAGGCAAACACGTACCTCTGGACGCGCTTGAGCGTATTCATCGTCATAAAACCGGCGCATTGATTCGCGCCGCCGTTCGCCTTGGTGCATTAAGCGCCGGAGATAAAGGACGTCGTGCTCTGCCGGTACTCGACAAGTATGCAGAGAGCATCGGCCTTGCCTTCCAGGTTCAGGATGACATCCTGGATGTGGTGGGAGATACTGCAACGTTGGGAAAACGCCAGGGTGCCGACCAGCAACTTGGTAAAAGTACCTACCCTGCACTTCTGGGTCTTGAGCAAGCCCGGAAGAAAGCCCGGGATCTGATCGACGATGCCCGTCAGTCGCTGAAACAACTGGCTGAACAGTCACTCGATACCTCGGCACTGGAAGCGCTAGCGGACTACATCATCCAGCGTAATAAATAAACAATAAGTATTAATAGGCCCCTGATGAGTTTTGATATTGCCAAATACCCGACCCTGGCACTGGTCGACTCCACCCAGGAGTTACGACTGTTGCCGAAAGAGAGTTTACCGAAACTCTGCGACGAACTGCGCCGCTATTTACTCGACAGCGTGAGCCGTTCCAGCGGGCACTTCGCCTCCGGGCTGGGCACGGTCGAACTGACCGTGGCGCTGCACTATGTCTACAACACCCCGTTTGACCAATTGATTTGGGATGTGGGGCATCAGGCTTATCCGCATAAAATTTTGACCGGACGCCGCGACAAAATCGGCACCATCCGTCAGAAAGGCGGTCTGCACCCGTTCCCGTGGCGCGGCGAAAGCGAATATGACGTATTAAGCGTCGGGCATTCATCAACCTCCATCAGTGCCGGAATTGGTATTGCGGTTGCTGCCGAAAAAGAAGGCAAAAATCGCCGCACCGTCTGTGTCATTGGCGATGGCGCGATTACCGCAGGCATGGCGTTTGAAGCGATGAATCACGCGGGCGATATCCGTCCTGATATGCTGGTGATTCTCAACGACAATGAAATGTCGATTTCCGAAAATGTCGGCGCGCTCAACAACCATCTGGCACAGCTGCTTTCCGGTAAGCTTTACTCTTCACTGCGCGAAGGCGGGAAAAAAGTTTTCTCTGGCGTGCCGCCAATTAAAGAGCTGCTCAAACGCACCGAAGAACATATTAAAGGCATGGTAGTGCCTGGCACGTTGTTTGAAGAGCTGGGCTTTAACTACATCGGCCCGGTGGACGGTCACGATGTGCTGGGGCTTATCACCACGCTAAAGAACATGCGCGACCTGAAAGGCCCGCAGTTCCTGCATATCATGACCAAAAAAGGTCGTGGTTATGAACCGGCAGAAAAAGACCCGATCACTTTCCACGCCGTGCCTAAATTTGATCCCTCCAGCGGTTGTTTGCCGAAAAGTAGCGGCGGTTTGCCGAGCTATTCAAAAATCTTTGGCGACTGGTTGTGCGAAACGGCAGCGAAAGACAACAAGCTGATGGCGATTACTCCGGCGATGCGTGAAGGTTCCGGCATGGTCGAGTTTTCACGTAAATTCCCGGATCGCTACTTCGACGTGGCAATTGCCGAGCAACACGCGGTGACCTTTGCTGCGGGTCTGGCGATTGGTGGGTACAAACCCATTGTCGCGATTTACTCCACTTTCCTGCAACGCGCCTATGATCAGGTGCTGCATGACGTGGCGATTCAAAAGCTTCCGGTCCTGTTCGCCATCGACCGCGCGGGCATTGTTGGTGCTGACGGTCAAACCCATCAGGGTGCTTTTGATCTCTCTTACCTGCGCTGCATACCGGAAATGGTCATTATGACCCCGAGCGATGAAAACGAATGTCGCCAGATGCTCTATACCGGCTATCACTATAACGATGGCCCGTCAGCGGTGCGCTACCCGCGTGGCAACGCGGTCGGCGTGGAACTGACGCCGCTGGAAAAACTACCAATTGGCAAAGGCATTGTGAAGCGTCGTGGCGAGAAACTGGCGATCCTTAACTTTGGTACGCTGATGCCAGAAGCGGCGAAAGTCGCCGAATCGCTGAACGCCACGCTGGTCGATATGCGTTTTGTGAAACCGCTTGATGAAGCGTTAATTCTGGAAATGGCCGCCAGCCATGAAGCGCTGGTCACCGTAGAAGAAAACGCCATTATGGGCGGCGCAGGCAGCGGCGTGAACGAAGTGCTGATGGCCCATCGTAAACCAGTACCCGTGCTGAACATTGGCCTGCCGGACTTCTTTATTCCGCAAGGAACTCAGGAAGAAATGCGCGCCGAACTCGGCCTCGATGCCGCTGGTATGGAAGCCAAAATCAAGGCCTGGCTGGCATAATCCCTACTCCACTCCTGCTATGCTTAAGAAATTATTCATAGACTCTAAATAATTCGAGTTGCAGGAAGGCGGCAAACGAGTGAAGCCCCAGGAGCTTACATAAGTAAGTGACTGGGGTGAACGAATGCAGCCGCAGCACATGCAACTTGAAGTATGACGAGTATAGCAGGAGTGGCAGCATGCAATACAACCCCTTAGGAAAAACCGACCTTCGCGTTTCCCGACTTTGCCTCGGCTGTATGACCTTTGGCGAGCCAGATCGCGGTAATCACGCATGGACACTGCCGGAAGAAAGCAGCCGTCCCATAATTAAACGTGCACTGGAAGGCGGCATAAATTTCTTTGATACCGCCAACAGTTATTCTGACGGCAGCAGCGAAGAGATCGTCGGTCGCGCACTGCGGGATTTCGCCCGTCGTGAAGACGTGGTCGTTGCGACCAAAGTGTTCCATCGCGTTGGTGATTTACCGGAAGGATTATCCCGTGCGCAAATTTTGCGCTCTATCGACGACAGCCTGCGACGTCTCGGCATGGATTATGTCGATATCCTGCAAATTCATCGCTGGGATTACAACACGCCGATCGAAGAGACGCTGGAAGCCCTCAACGACGTGGTAAAAGCCGGGAAAGCGCGTTATATCGGCGCGTCATCAATGCACGCTTCGCAGTTTGCTCAGGCACTGGAACTCCAAAAACAGCACGGCTGGGCGCAGTTTGTCAGTATGCAGGATCACTACAATCTGATTTATCGTGAAGAAGAGCGCGAGATGCTACCACTGTGTTATCAGGAGGGCGTGGCGGTAATTCCATGGAGCCCGCTGGCAAGGGGCCGTCTGACGCGTCCGTGGGGAGAAACTACCGCACGACTGGTGTCTGATGAGGTGGGGAAAAATCTCTATAAAGAAAGCGATGAAAATGACGCGCAGATCGCAGAGCGGTTAACAGGCGTCAGTGAAGAACTGGGGGCGACACGAGCACAAGTTGCGCTGGCCTGGTTGTTGAGTAAACCGGGCATTGCCGCACCGATTATCGGAACTTCGCGCGAAGAACAGCTTGATGAGCTATTGAACGCGGTGGATATCACTTTGAAGCCGGAACAGATTGCCGAACTGGAAACGCCGTATAAACCGCATCCTGTCGTAGGATTTAAATAAGAGTCCAGGGCCTGATGAGACGTGACAAGCGTCACATCAGGCATCGGTGCACAACTACGACAGAATACCCAGCGGCCAGTGATGACCGATAAAATACAGGATGCCTGCGGAAATCACCCCGGCGACAATATCGTCGATCATGATCCCCATGCCGCCATGCACATTGCGATCAAACCAGCGGATCGGCCACGGCTTCCACATATCCAGAATACGGAAAATCACAAACCCGGCGGCAACCCACTGCCAGTCATTGGTCGGCAGCGCCATGAGCGTGATCCACATACCAATAAATTCGTCCCAGACAATGCTGCCATGATCGTGCACACCCATGTCTTTCGCCGTTTGATGACAAAGATAGACGCCGATACAGATCCCCAGCATCACCACCAGCGAGTAGAGCTGCCAGGGCAAAAAGGTCATCAGATACCAGAACGGAATCGCTGCCAGCGAGCCCATCGTCCCAGGAACGATCGGGCTTAATCCACTTCCGAATCCGACAGCAAGTAGATGCCACGGATTACTCATCTTCAGGCGACTTTTCGCGACATCTTTATGGCGTGGCAAAATGGTCATATCCTTTCCAGTCTAATGTAACAGGTTCGCCGTCACGAATAAAACAAAGCCCTTCGATATCGGCGGTCATTTGCCCGATACAGGTAAACGGTACGCCCAGGTGTCCGAGAGCCACATCCAGCGCGCCACGGTTCAGTTCCGGCACAGTGAAACACAACTCGTAATCTTCACCGCCAGAGAGCGCCCAGCGCAGCGCCTGTTCCGGTTCAACATGGCGAGAAAGCGCATCAGAAAACGGCAGCAATGCCAGGTCAATACGTGCGCCGCAGTCGCTGGCTTTCACGATATGCCCGAGATCGGAAATCAAACCGTCAGAGAGATCGATGGCTGAATTTGCCAGATCGCGCAGTGCCTGCCCCTGTAAAATACGCGGCGATGGACGGAGATGACGTTTGATCAAGTAGTCCGCATCTTTAGCATCGGCAACCTGCAAACGGTTTTGCAAAATCGCCAGCCCGGCGGCGCTATCGCCCGGTGTACCGGTCACATAGATCCAGTCACCCGGTTTCGCCCCAGAGCGCGTTAAGGCTCGTCCCATCGGAACAAAGCCGTGGATACCCAACGTCATTGATAATGGCCCACGCGTGGTATCGCCGCCAATGAGTTGCATATCGTAATAATTGAGAAGATCAAACAAACTGTCGCTGAAGGACTCAAGCCACGCTTCGTCTACGTCCGGTAAGGTTAATGCCAGCGTCAGCCAGGCCGGATCGGCCCCCATCGCTGCCAGATCGCTTAGGTTCACCGCCAGTGCTTTATAAGCCAGATCAGCAGGATCGATATCAGGGAGGAAATGGTTACCCGCCACCAGCGTATCAGTGCTGATCGCCAGGGTCTGTTTCTCGGGGATATTGAGAAGTGCGCAATCGTCGCCGATGCCCAGTTCGACATCAAGACGAGAACTTCTTACACGGTCAAAATAACGGGCAATCAGGGAGAACTCGCCACATGCCATACGTTATGCCTCAGCAGGTAAAAAAGAAAAGGCCGGCGATCATGGAACGGTCTTCCGTGAATCTACCGGCCTGGATATCACTTTTTGTTAGGGCGAATCACAGGTGCTGCTTTATCGAGTACGCCGTTGACGAACTTATGGCTGTCTTCTGCGCCGAACGATTTCGCCAGTTCGATCGCTTCGTTAATGGCCACTTTGTATGGCACATCGCTACGTTTAGACAGTTCGTACAGCGCAATGCGCAGTACTGCTTTTTCTACCTGTCCCAGTTCTTCCAGCAGGCGGGACAGGTATGGCTTCATCAGTCCGTCGAGGTATGCGGTATTAGTCGCCACCCCGGCCAGCAGCTCACGGAAGTACAGGACGTCAACGTCTTTTACATCCTGTTCAGCCAGGAACTGGTATTCAACATCAGCGATGTCGTTCTGGGACAACTGCCAGGAGTAGAGCGCCTGGACGGCACACTCACGAGCGCGGCGACGAGCAGCAGGTTTCACGGATTTCCCCTTACTAATTTCAGGCCTTGATGGCTTTCAATACATTAATCATTTCAAGCGCGGTCAGTGCAGCTTCTGCACCTTTGTTGCCAGCTTTGGTGCCAGCACGTTCGATCGCTTGTTCAATGCTTTCAGTGGTCAGAACCCCAAAAGCAACCGGAATTTCGCTGTCCTGGGCAACATGCGCCAGGCCGTTGCTTGCACCACCAGCGACATATTCAAAGTGGGCAGTGCCACCACGAATAACCGTACCCAGCGCAATCACCGCGTCGTATTTACCGGTTTTAGCCAGTGCACCCGCCGCCAGCGGCAGCTCATAGGCACCAGGCACCCAAACAACGGTAATGTTTTCATCTTTTACCTGACCGATACGTTTCAGTGCGTCAATTGCACCTTCCAGCAGGCTGTCATTGATAAAGTTGTTGAAACGCGCGATGGTGATGGCGACGCGAGCGTCCGGGGTAGCAACGTTAGCTTCAATAATGTTCATTTTCTTCCTTCGGGTTCGAGTATGGCCCCGCAGGGGGGCGGATTTTAGCATAATATTTCGTGCGCTGCTTCCCTTTCGAGCCGGGAGATCATGCACCCACTAAATGCAGGCAAACATCCGGGCCTACATGACGTATCTCTTTGAATTTAAATTGGGGGGCGTCGGCTAATTTCTCAAGCCCTGGCAGCGTGCATAATCCGCGGGCGTCGCTGCCTAATAGTTTAGGTGCGATATAGACAATCAGCTCATCGACTAAACCCGCCTGCAGCAATGCGCCAGCGAGCGTTGGCCCCGCTTCCACCCAGATGCTGTTAATTTGCTGTTTACCCAGTTGCATCATCAGTACAACCAGATCCAGATGACCTTTATGCTCTGGAATCAGCAAGGTACGCACCGTTTCCGGCCACTCACGAGAATCTTCCTGCGTACGCGCGAACCAGGTTTCGCCGGGCTGCTGCACAATGCGATGTACCGGCGTCACGCGATTTTGGCTATCAATCACAATACGTATCGGCTGACGGAGATTTTGTTGCGGATAGAGCGCCTGAGTTTGTTCATCCAGTTCAGACCAACGCACCGTTAAGGCAGGATCATCCGCCAGCACCGTGGCGCTGCTGGTTAAAATGGCATGACTTTGCGCGCGCAGTAGTTGTACATCACGCCGCGCCTGGGGCGAAGTGATCCACTGGCTTTCGCCGCTCGCCATCGCCGTGCGACCATCAAGCGATGCGCCAAGTTTTAACTGAATATAAGGAAAGCCGGTGCGCATCCGCTTGAGAAAGCCTTTATTCAATTGCTCGGCTTCACTCATCATCAGGCCGTGGCTGACGTCAATGCCAGCCTGTTGCAGACGGTAAAGTCCACGCCCAGCGACCTGCGGGTTAGGATCTTGCATCGAGGCAACCACGCGCGCTACGCCAGCGGCGATGAGTGCGTCACAGCACGGTGGCGTACGACCATGATGGCTACAGGGTTCGAGTGTGACATAGGCGGTCGCACCTTTGGCTTTTTCACCCGCCATACGCAACGCGTGTACTTCGGCATGTGGTTCACCCGCACGTTGGTGGTAACCTTCACCGACAATTTCGCCATCTTTGACAATGACGCACCCGACATTCGGGTTGGGATGCGTGGTAAAACGTCCTCGTTGCGCCAGCTTTAGCGCCCGCGCCATGTAATACTCGTCCTGCACGGCTTAGTCCTCCAGGCGCGCGATCTCTTCGCCAAATTCTTTGATATCTTCGAAACTGCGGTAGACAGAGGCAAAACGGATATAGGCGACTTTATCGAGCTTTTTCAATTGCTCCATCACCAGATTGCCAATCATCTTGCTCGGCACTTCGCGCTCACCGGTGGCGCGCAGCTGCGATTTAATATGATTGATTGCCATTTCGACGTCATCGGAACTCACCGGACGTTTTTCCAGCGCCCGCAGCATTCCGCTACGCAATTTCTCTTCATTAAACGGTTCACGCACGTCGTTGCTTTTTACAACACGCGGCATAACCAGCTCCGCCACTTCAAAGGTGGTGAAACGTTCATTACACACCAGACACTGCCGACGGCGGCGTACGGATGAACCCTCGCCCACGAGACGAGAGTCAATTACCTTAGTGTCCACGGCGAAACAGAATGGGCAATGCATACGGCGTCCTGACCAGGTGGTTAACGGAAATCTATTTTACCCTGAACTGACGATACAACAAAGGCGCAACGCTTTTGAGATAAAGGATCGATGCTTTCGCTGCTTTTACCCTCTACCATTAGGCTAATTGCGACGAGAAAGGGACGACCTATGAATACTAACGTTTTTCGACTGCTCCTGCTGGGAAGCCTGTTCAGCCTTAGCGCCTGTGTGCAGCAAAGTGAAGTGCGACAGATGAAACACAGCGTCAGCACGCTGAACCAGGAGATGACGCAACTCAATCAAGAAACAGTCAAAATCACTCAGCAAAACAGGCTGAATGCAAAATCCAGCAGTGGGGTTTACCTTCTGCCTGGAGCGAAAACACCGGCAAGACTGGAAAGCCAGATCGGTACTTTACGTATGTCGCTGGTGAATATTACGCCTGATGCAGATGGCACCACCCTTACACTACGTATTCAGGGTGAGTCGAATGATCCCTTGCCCGCATTCAGCGGAACTGTTGAATATGGGCAAATTCAGGGAACAATAGACAACTTTCAGGAAATCAATGTGCAGAATCAATTGATTAATGCCCCTGCCAGCGTCCTCGCCCCCAGCGATGTTGATATTCCGTTACAGTTAAAGGGGATTTCTGTGGATCAGTTAGGCTTTGTACGTATCCACGACATTCAACCTGTTATGCAGTAAACGTATTTCGGGACGATTTTGTGCGTCCCGCAACATCTTTCCCCGTCATTTTGTTACTCTGCTTACATCACCTGGATTGATAGTAAAAGTTTGCAACAAGGGCGAAAGTCAGTACAATCCCCGCCCGAATGTGTGTAAACGTGAACGCAATCGATTACGTAAATGATAGAACTGTGAAACGAAACATATTTTTGTGAGCAATGATTTTTATAATAGGCTCCTCTGTATACGAAATATTTAGAAACGCAATTTGCGCCTTTTTTCACTCCCGCAAGGGATTTTCAAACAGTGGCATACATATGAAAAAAACATTACTGGCAGCCGGTGCGGTACTGGCGCTCTCTTCGTCTTTTACTGTCAACGCAGCTGAAAACGACAAACCGCAGTATCTTTCCGACTGGTGGCACCAGAGCGTTAACGTTGTCGGAAGCTATCACACCCGTTTCGGACCGCAGATCCGCAACGATACCTACCTTGAGTACGAAGCATTCGCTAAAAAAGACTGGTTCGACTTCTATGGTTATGCGGATGCGCCGGTATTCTTCGGCGGTAACTCCGATGCTAAAGGTATCTGGAACCACGGTTCTCCGCTGTTTATGGAAATCGAACCACGTTTCTCCATCGACAAGCTGACCAATACTGACCTTAGCTTCGGTCCGTTCAAAGAGTGGTACTTCGCGAACAACTACATTTACGACATGGGTCGTAATAAAGATGGTCGCCAGAGCACCTGGTACATGGGTCTGGGTACCGATATCGACACTGGCCTGCCGATGAGCCTGTCCATGAACGTCTATGCGAAATACCAGTGGCAGAACTATGGCGCAGCGAACGAAAACGAGTGGGACGGTTACCGTTTCAAAATTAAATACTTTGTGCCGATTACCGATCTGTGGGGCGGTCAGCTGAGCTACATCGGCTTCACCAACTTCGACTGGGGTTCCGATTTAGGGGATGACAGCGGTAACGCAATCAACGGTATTAAGACCCGTACTAATAACTCTATCGCTTCCAGCCATATTCTGGCTCTGAACTACGATCACTGGCACTACTCTGTCGTAGCTCGTTACTGGCACGACGGTGGTCAGTGGAACGACGATGCAGAACTGAACTTCGGCAACGGCAACTTCAACGTTCGCTCTACCGGCTGGGGTGGTTACCTGGTAGTAGGTTACAACTTCTGATTATGAAAATGCCGGGATTTATTCCCGGCATTTCTGATTGTTAACAACGTGTGCTTTGTTCATGCCGGATGCGGCGTAAACGCTTTGTCCGGCCAACAAAAGCACGTAAATTCAATATATTGCTGAAATAACGTAGGCCTGATAAGCGTAGCGCATCAGGCAATTTTACGTTTTAATCACTTCTTCTTGTTCATCATCGCTTTCAGGTCAGCGAATGGGTTGTACTTCGCTTCACCGACATCTTTCTGCGCATCTTCCCCTGCGATAACGGTCGTACCATACTGATCCGCTTCGGTATATTTCGAATGCTCATGATCGTGGCAATAGAGACACAACAATTCCCAGTTACTGCCATCTTCCGGGTTATTGGTATGGTCGTGATCAATGTGGTGAACGGTAAGTTCACGCAGGTTGGAATAAACAAACTCGCGGGAACAGCGACCGCAGACCCACGGATAGATTTTTAATGCTTTTTCGCGATAGCCGCTTTCTAACCGCGCATAGTTTTTTGGGATGATAGCCATGAAAAGTTACCTGGATGAAATGTAGGGTTACGCGCAGTTTCCCAAGATGCGGGGATTTTCGCAATCTCCATACATCAAAAAAAATCCCGATCTTCTGACCGGGATTTTCAACATCAACGGGAACTTGATTACGGCAGAATTGACGGCTGATCCGCCCCTTCTTTTTCCACTTTCTGCTGCAACATGTGTTCGCGCTTCATACCCAGTTTCAGAGCCAACGCAGATGCCACATAGATGGAAGATGCAGTACCGATGGAAACACCGATAAGCATGGTCAGCGAGAAGCCTTCCAGTACCGGACCACCGAAGAGGTACAGCATCAGGATAACCATCAAGGTAGTACCGGATGTGATCAAGGTACGGTGCAGCGTCTGGGTCAAGGACACGTTAAAGATTTCGTAAGGCGTACCGCGACGGATCTTGCGGAAGTTTTCACGAATACGGTCCGATACCACGATACTGTCGTTAAGCGAGTAACCGATAACCGACATCAACGATGCCACAATGGTCAGGTCAATCTCGATATGGAATAACGACAAAATACCCAGCGTAATGATAACGTCGTGCGCCAGCGCAATAACCACCCCTGCCGCCAGTCGCCACTCAAAGCGGAAACCTACGTACACGAGGATAGACAGCAGCGCTGCCATCAACGCCATCGCACCGGTTTGCGCAAGGTCTGCCCCCACGCTCGGACCGACGAACTCAATACGCTTCACTGCTGCATTCTGATTGGTGGATTCGTTAATCACCTTCAGAACCTGGCTGCCCAACACCTGACCGCCGGTTTCGCCTTCAGCAGGCGGCATACGGACCATGATGTCATGGCTGCTACCAAAGTTTTGCAGCATCGGCTCTTCAAAACCGGCTTTTTGCAATGCATCACGCATTACGTCAATTTCAGCCGGTTTTTCGAGCGTAATTTCAATAACCGTACCACCGGTGAAATCCAGCCCCCAGTTAAAGCCGCGCACGCCCATAATAACGATAGCAGCGATTAACAGCAGACCAGAGATGCCGAAAGCCCAGTAGTCCCAGCGCATAAAGTCATAGACTTTACGGCCGTGGTTTAGTTGTTCAACAGTATATTCCTGTGCCACATCGCACTCCTCAGATTGACAGCTTCTTGACGCGCTTGCCGCCATATAGCAGGTTTACGATGGCACGCGTACCGACAATCGCGGTAAACATCGACGTCGCCACACCGATACCGGTAGTAATCGCGAACCCTTTAATTGCCCCGGTACCCACTGCGTACAGGATGATGACTTTAATCAGCGTGGTGATGTTCGCATCGAAGATAGAACTGAATGCGCCACGATAACCTTCATCAATTGCCTGTTGAACAGTACGTCCGTTGCTCAACTCTTCTTTAATACGTTCGTTGATCAGTACGTTCGCATCGACCGCCACCGCAAGGGTTAAGACGATACCCGCGATACCTGGCATACTCAGCGTTGCGCCTGGCAACAGCGACATAATGCCGACGATTAAGATCAAGTTGGCAATCAGAGCACTGGTCGCAATCAGACCAAACTTCTTATAGAAGATGATCATGAACAGAATAGAAACCAGCAGACCGGCAAGGCAAGCCTCCAGCCCCTGTTCAATGTTCTGCATACCCAGGGTTGGGCCAATGGTACGTTCTTCAACAATCTGAATCGGCGCGATCAACGCACCGGCACGCAGCAGCAGTGACAGCTGACGGGCTTCGTTCGGGTTGTTGATGCCGGTGATACGGAAGCTGTTACCCAGACGAGACTGGATGTTGGCGATGTTAATCACCTCTTCCTGTTTCACCAGAACCGCACGACCATTTGCATCTTTCTTACCGCTGTCTTTGTACTCCACAAACAGGGTTGCCATCGGTTTGCCGATGTTGTCCTTAGTGAAGTTAGACATGATGTTACCACCAGCGCTATCGAGCGAGATGTTAACCTGCGGTTGGTTGTATTCGTCCTGGCTGGAAGTGGAGTCGGTGATATGGTCACCGGTCAGAATTACGCGTTTGTACAGCACAACTGGCTGACCTTCGCGGGTCTGTTTCACTTCAGAGTCGCCCGGTACGCGACCGGATGCCGCAGCGGCCTGGTCAACGTTGGTGTTTACCAGACGGAATTCCAGCGTTGCCGTCGCACCCAGAATCTCTTTCGCACGCGCAGTGTCCTGAATACCTGGCAGTTCAACAACGATACGGTCAGCACCCTGACGCTGAACCACCGGCTCCGCCACGCCAAGTTGGTTTACACGGTTACGCAGGATATTAATGTTCTGCTGCACCGCATATTCACGCGCTTCACTCAGACGAGCATCGCTCATTACCGCACGCAGCTGGTTGCTGCCCTGGCTGCTAATCACCAGGTCCGGATGGCGCTTGCTCAGATACGCAATGGCTTCATCACGAGCTTTAGCATCGCGGAAAGTGATGCTCAGGCCGTAGTTGTTTTCTTTACGAACAGTGGTATACGGGATGCCCTTTTCGCGCAGGTCACTGCGTAGGCTATCGATATTTTGTTCCTGGAGTTTGCCAAGCGCGGTGTCCATATCCACTTCCATCAGGAAGTGAACGCCGCCACGCAGGTCAAGGCCGAGCTTCATCGGCTCAGCGTGAATAGCTGCCAGCCAGCGCGGCGTTGCCGGGGCAAGGTTAAGCGCCACGACGTATTTGTCACCCATAACGCCCATTAATGCTTCACGAGCGCGCAACTGGGTGTCAGTGGAGTCGAAGCGCGCAAGAATAGCGCCCTCTTCCAGTGCCACAGACTTAGCAGTTATTTTTTCTTCTTGTAACGTTTTCTGGACCTGGATCAGCGTTTGCTCACTGGCGGCGACTCCGCGCGCACCAGTGATCTGAACAGCCGGATCCTCACCAAACAGGTTGGGAAGCGCATACAGCAGACCGATGACAATCACCACGATCAGCATGACGTACTTCCACAAAGGATAACGGTTTAACACGGCAATTCCCTTAGGGAAAAATTTTAATTACAGCGCCTTCATGGTGCCTTTCGGCAGGACGGCAGCTACGAAGTCACGTTTAATAACTACTTCAGTGGTGTCATTCAGCGCGATAGCAATGTAGCCGTTTTCCGCTACTTTGGTTACGCGACCAACCAGGCCACCGTTCGTCAGAACTTCATCACCTTTGGCAATGGAGTCCATCAGCTTTTTGTGTTCTTTGGTGCGCTTCTGCTGTGGACGCAGGATCATGAAATAGAAAATCAGACCGAATACCACCAGCATCAAAATCAAAGACATCGGGCTACCTTGCGCCGGTGCACCCGTTGCCGCTACCGCATCAGAAATAAAAAAGCTCATTAAATTTCCCTCATTATTAATATTAATCAACGTTCAAAGGTGGTACTTCTCGCCCCTGACGCTGGTAAAAATCAGTTACGAAGCTCTCTAATTTACCCTCTTCAATAGCCTTGCGTAAACCCGCCATCAAACGCTGGTAGTAACGAAGGTTATGAATGGTGTTGAGTCGCGCGCCTAATATTTCGTTGCAACGGTCAAGATGATGCAAGTAAGCGCGTGAATAATTGCGACAGGTGTAGCAATCACACTCAGGATCGAGTGGGCCAGTATCGCTCTTATACTTCGCATTGCGGATTTTCACCACGCCATCGGTCACGAACAAATGACCATTTCGGGCGTTGCGGGTTGGCATTACGCAGTCAAACATATCGATACCACGACGTACGCCTTCAACCAGGTCTTCTGGTTTACCAACGCCCATCAGGTAACGCGGTTTGTCTGCCGGAATTTGCGGGCATACATGCTCCAGAATGCGGTGCATATCTGCTTTCGGCTCACCCACAGCCAGACCGCCGACAGCGTAGCCATCAAAACCGATATCTACCAGACCTTTAACAGAAATATCACGTAAATCTTCGTAAACGCTGCCCTGGATGATACCAAACAGCGCATTTTTGTTTCCGAGACTGTCAAAACGCTCACGGCTACGCTTCGCCCAACGCAGAGACATCTCCATGGAGCGTTTTGCGTAATCCCAGTCAGCAGGATACGGCGTACACTCATCAAAGATCATGACGATATCCGAACCAAGATCGTACTGAATCTCCATTGATTTTTCAGGATCGAGGAAAATCGGATCGCCGTTGATCGGGTTACGGAAGTGCACGCCCTGTTCGGTGATTTTACGAATATCGCCAAGGCTGAAGACCTGGAAGCCGCCGGAGTCGGTGAGGATCGGCCCCTTCCACTGCATAAAATCGTGCAGATCGCCGTGCAGTTTCATGATTTCCTGGCCCGGGCGCAGCCACAGGTGGAAGGTGTTGCCGAGGATAATTTGCGCGCCAGTGGCTTCAACTTCTTCCGGCGTCATCCCTTTTACGGTGCCGTAGGTGCCAACAGGCATAAAACAAGGCGTTTCCACTACGCCACGATCAAAGACCAGGCGGCCACGGCGTGCGCGACCGTCGGTGGTGTCCAGTTCAAATTTCATTTTTTCTCCACTACGTCAGAAAAACAGTCCAACGTTTTAAACCAGCGCCGCGGAATTACTCCCCGACGCGCTCATTAATTGCCTGCGGATTGTACGTGATAAACATCGCATCACCGTAACTAAAAAAGCGATATTTCTCTTCTACCGCTGCTTTATAGGCGTTCATGGTGTGTTGATAACCGGCAAAGGCCGAAACCAGCATAATCAGCGTCGACTCTGGCAAGTGGAAGTTCGTCACCAGCGCATCGACCACTTTGTACTGGAAGCCCGGATAGATAAAGATTTGGGTATCGTCGAAGAACGGTTCAATGAGATCGTTTTTCGCTGCCTGAGCCGCGCTTTCCAGCGAACGTACTGAAGTGGTGCCAACCGCAATCACCCGGTTACCGCGCGCTTTCGCCGCCAGTACCGCGTCTACCACATCCTGCGGTACTTCAGCGTATTCCGAGTGCATGATGTGATCTTCAATGGTGTCGACGCGCACCGGCTGGAAGGTGCCCGCACCAACGTGCAACGTCACAAACGCCATCTCCACGCCTTTGGCGCGCAATTTTTCCAGCAAAGGCTCGTCAAAATGCAGACCTGCGGTCGGGGCTGCAACCGCGCCCGGTTTTTCGCTATAAACGGTTTGATAAAGTTCGCGGTCAGCGTCTTCGTCCGGACGGTCGATATACGGCGGCAGCGGCATATGGCCGATGCTGTTGAGAATATCCAGCACCGAGCGTTCATCATTAAATTCGACTTCAAACAGTGCGCCGTGGCGCGCGGTCATTGTTGCGTTAATACTTTCGTCATCGCCCAGCAGCAGTTCTGCGCCAGGTTTTGGCGCTTTCGAGGCGCGAATATGCGCAAGAATGCGTTTGTCGTCGAGCATCCGTTCAACCAGCACTTCAATCTTGCCGCCGCTGGCTTTACGCCCAAACAGGCGCGCCGGGATCACGCGGGTATTATTAAAAACCAGAAGATCGCCGGGGTTGAGCTTATCAAGTAAATCGGTGAAAGTACCGTGCGTCAGCGCGCCCGTCGGCCCGTCCAGCGACAGTAAACGACAGCTACTGCGTTCAGGCATGGGATAGTGGGCAATCAGGGATTCGGGCAATTCAAAGGAGAAATCGGTAACGCGCATGACACTGACTCAGACTAAAATAAGAGGCGGGTAGTCTAGTGCCGGGGCGCTCTCCCTGCAACCTTTACCCCCTTTTGGATAGAATATAATCGATGAATTTTTTAGCTCACCTGCATTTAGCCCATCTCGCGGAAAGCTCGCTTTCCGGCAATTTACTGGCTGATTTCGTACGCGGAAATCCTGAAGAAAGTTTTCCGCCCGACGTCGTGGCTGGCATTCATATGCATCGACGTATCGACGTATTGACTGACAATCTGCCGGAAGTCCGCGAAGCACGGGAGTGGTTTCGTAGTGAAACGCGCCGCGTTGCGCCTATTACGCTGGATGTCATGTGGGATCACTTTCTTTCCCGCCACTGGTCGCAGCTGTCGCCGGACTTTCCGCTACAGGAATTTGTCTGTTATGCCCGCGAGCAAGTGATGACGATTTTGCCGGACTCACCGCCACGTTTTATCAATCTGAACAATTACTTGTGGTCAGAGCAGTGGCTGGTGCGCTATCGCGATATGGATTTCATCCAGAACGTGTTAAACGGCATGGCAAGCCGCCGCCCACGTCTGGATGCCCTGCGTGACTCCTGGTACGATTTAGACGCTCATTATGACGCCCTCGAAACCCGCTTCTGGCAGTTTTATCCGCGGATGATGGCGCAGGCGTCACGCAAGGCGTTATAAAACGTTAGTTCATCCATACCGTAGCCGAAATGGCAGGCAAAGCCAGAATCCCGTCAGTCAGTTGCCCATGCCCTTCTTTGCATTGCCATTGCACGGCATTGAGAAACGGTGACGCGGGTAGCACCACTTCACAGGCCTCGCCACGGTTGATTGCCACCAGTACACGTTGCTGATTCAGCACGCGGACAAATACCACCACGTTATCTTCCGCATACAGCACCTGACAGCCGCCATGACGTAGCGCCTGACTTTTCTTACGCAGCGCAATCATTCGCTGGTACAGCGCGAATAACGCCGTATCCTGCTTTTCCACCTGCCAGGGGAACGGTTTACGGCAAAACGGATCGTTTTTGCCATCCAGTCCTACTTCATCACCGTAATAAATGCACGGTACACCAGGCCAGGTGAACAGCCAGACCACCGCCAGCGGCAGGCGCGCAATATCCCGACCGAGCAGCGTTTTAAATCGCGCAGTATCGTGGCTGTCGAGCTGATTAAACATACGTAATTGTTGTTGATGAGAAAGCCCTGCGCGGTAATTATCCATCCAGGCCATACAGGTTTGGGCATCAATTTGCTGCGGATCGTAAGAGATATCGGTATTGGCAAGAAATCCCCACAACGGGAATGTGAAGCCACGATAGTTCATGGCGGCATCTTCCACATCGGCCTGTAACCATTGCCGTGCATCGCCAAAATGTTCGCCGACAATATACGCTTCCGGCTGGGTTTCTTTCGCCGCTTCGGTGATCCCGGCAACGTGCTGCATATTATTGCGCGCCCCACCCGCCTCCCCCAGCATATGCACCACATCCAGCCGCCAGCCGTCCATATTCCACGGCGCTTTCAGCCAGTGGCGGACAATACTGTCTTCCCCGCGATAAATTTCATTCACCAGACTTTCCGACTGATAATCCAGCTTCGGCAAGCTGGCATAGCCAAGCCAGTCGAGCGCCGTGCCATCATCACTAAACGAGTACCAGTCGCGCCAGGGCGATTCGGGGTTGTGACAAGCACCACCCGTGCCACGATTATGCCTGTCAAACCAGGCATGGGAATCGCCACTGTGGTTAAACACGCCGTCCAGCACCAGCCGCATTCCCAGCTGCTGCGTATTGTGTCGCAAACGCAGCAACGCCCCATCACCGCCAAACTGCGGATCGACATGGCGATAATCCTCGGTATCGTATTTATGTACGCTGGGAGCTTTAAACACCGGATTGAGATACAGCGCTGTCACGCCAAGCTTTTTCAGATACGGCAGTTTTTCGCTTATCCCGTCCAGATCGCCGCCATAGAACGTTGATCCGCCCGCCTGCGCCGTGACCGGTTCATCCCAGTCACGCAAGATGATCTCTTGTCCGGCTGCATGATGGTAATAGACATGATCCTGTTCAGCTTCACGAGGAAGACTACGCGCAAAACGATCAGGGAAGATCTGATAAAAAATCTGATCCGCAGCCCATTGTGGGCCGATATCCGGTACATCGACGGCAAACTGCTCCAGTCGTGCCGGCGGCATTCGGCTGAAGCCCTGCGGTGTAAACCAACGCTGGCGATCGTGCCACAGCAGTTTGAAACTGTAACGCCGCCGGGGTTGTCCGCTGGAGAGATCAATCGCCGCACGCCATGCGGTGACGCCAGGCTGCGGCTGACTGCGCTGCTTATGCATCGGTACTGACATTTCTTCGTTATCGTGTTCTGTACGCAGCATAATGCGCTGCGGTGGGTCTTCGCCCGTCAGCCACAGTGTAATGAGCAGTTGATCTTTGCTTTGTTTAACAAATGGGGGCACCGGCAGGTGCCATGCATTTAACATCATAATTCCCCTGTGATGAAAATCTGATCACCTTGCCATAGCCTAATGCAGGATCACTCATCATCTGAAGGATATTTGGGGGAGGAGGACGGGGGCGGATAACTTTCGGAATAGCCGGATCAGGATTTCCTCCTGAACCGGCTTACAGAACGCAAGGATTACTGGTTTTCAGCCAGCTGACGATCGTGGCGGCGTTTAAACATCCAGCCAATCAACAGCACAACAATCCACGCGAAACCGACATACAGCGAGATACGCGTATCCGGGTGATAACCAATCAACCCGATAATAAAGAGCAGGAAAATCAGCCCGCCGATGGTCGTTGCTACCCCACCCGGCACTTTAAATTTCAGCGCCTTAACTTCTTCTGGCGGCAAACGGCGACGGAAGGCAATTTGCGACAGCAGGATCATAATCCACACCCACACCGTGGCGAAGGTTGCCAGCGAAGCGATCACCAGGAAGACGTTTTCCGGCATGATGTAGTTCAGATACACCGCAAACAGCAGCGCGGTAGTCATCACCAGCACCGTAACCCACGGAATACCGCGACGCGACGTTTTGCTGAAAATTTTCGGCGCGCTGCCCTGCTCTGCCATACCGTGGAGCATACGGCCTACGCCAAATACATCACTGTTAATTGCCGACAGCGAAGCAGTCAGCACAACAAAGTTAAGAATGCTGGCGGCAAAGGTAATGCCCATATGCTGGAACGTCAGCACGAACGGGCTACCGGCAGTGCCAACCTGATTCCACGGGTAGATAGACATAATGACGAACAGCGTACCGACGTAGAACACCAGAATACGCATCGGCACGGAGTTAATCGCACGCGGTATCGATTTCTCAGGATCTTTCGCTTCACCGGCGGTAATCCCGATAATTTCGATCCCACCGTAAGCAAACATCACCATTTGCAACGACATTACCATGCCAAGCCAGCCGTTACTGAAGAAGCCGCCGTTGCTCCACAGGTTATGAATACCGGTCGGTTGCCCGCCGTTGCCAATCCCCCAGATGATGATGCCGAAACCGGCGACAATCATGATGATGATGGTGGCGACTTTAAAGAACGAGAACCAGAATTCCAGCTCACCGAATACCTTCACGCTCATCAGGTTTACGGCGCAAATGATCAGCACCACGCTCAGTACCCAAATCCAGTGCGGCACCGTCGGGAACCAGACACCCATATAGATACCAAAAGCGGTCACATCGGCGATGGCGACAATAAGGATTTCAAAGCAGTAGGTCCAGCCGGTAATGTAACCTGCCAGCGGGCCGAGGTTTTCCTGCGCATAACGCGAGAAAGAGCTGGCGGCCGGGTTATGTACCGACATTTCCCCCAGCGCACGCATAATGATATACGCCGCGATACCACCGATAATATAGGCCAACAACACGCTCGGACCGGCCATTTTGATGGCGTCTGCCGAACCGTAAAACAGCCCGGTGCCAATTGCTGAACCCAGTGCCATAAAGCGTATGTGGCGGGTACTTAGCCCACGCTTTAGCTTGTTCTTACTTTCCATCAATTCCTAACCCATCAACACAATAAAAAACCACGGGGCATCGCAGCCCCGTGGTTAAAACAAATGTTCAGTGATTTAGTGAGCGCTGGAGGTCACCTGACGACCTGCCGCGCGATCCCAGATAATGGCCAGAACCACCATCACCACTGTTGGCATTAACCACGCCAGACCTTGTTCGGCCAGCGGTAAACGCTGCGCCCAGGACGGTAAGATATCGCTGAATGCAGATGCTTTGATCCCGTCGAGAATACCAAAAAGCAGGCTGATAAACATCGGCGGAGCAATCACGCGGGACGAATTATGCCACCATGAGCGTGTAAAACTTAATACAACCAGTGCGATACACGGCGGATAAATAGCGGTCAGCACCGGTACGGAGATCTGGATCAGCTGGCTTAAGCCGAGGTTAGAAACCACCATCGAGAAGCCGCCGAGGATAAACACCAGCGTACGATAAGAGAGCGGTACGTACTGGGCAAAGAATTCTGCACAAGCACAGGTCAGGCCAACTGCCGTTACCAGGCAGGCGATGAAGATTAACGCCGCCAGCAGGAAGCTACCGCCGCCGCCAAAGGTGTGCTGAACGTAAGCATGCAGAATAGCAGCGCCGTTTGCAGACTGATCGACCAGCGACGCGCTGTCTGACCCCAGACGGAACAGCGCCAGGTACAGCAGAGTCAGACCAACACCCGCCATCAGGCCAGCCCAGACGGTATAACGGGTCAGCAGACGCGCTTCGGTAACGCCACGAGAACGCGCCGCGTTAACAATAACGATACCAAACACCATTGCGCCCAGCGTATCCATGGTCAGATAGCCGTTAACGAAGCCGTTAGAAAACGCAGCGTTTTGATAAGCCTCAGTCGCCGTGCTGATAGAACCCGCCGGCCAGACAATAGCGGCAACAGACAGGATGACCAGCGCGATAATTTTCAGCGGCGCAAGGAAGTTGCCCACGGTATCCAGCAGCTTGCCCGGATAGAGCGAAACCAGAATAACGATAGCGAAATAGACCAGGCTGTAGATAAACAGCGGCAGCGCGGAATCACCCGTCAGCGGCGCAATCCCCACTTCAAAGGAAACGGTAGCTGTACGCGGCGTAGCGAAAAGCGGCCCCACCGCCAGGTAACAAACCGTTGCCAGCAGTACGCCAGCGACTTTACCGATTGGCGTGCTGAGGCTGTCAACACCGCCGCCAACTTTTGCCAGCGCCACTACCGTTAATACCGGCAGGCCAACGGCAGTAATGAGGAAGCCGAATGCCGCAGTCCAGACGTGTTCGCCTGCCTGTAAGCCGACCATTGGAGGGAAAATAATGTTACCTGCGCCGACGAACAACGCAAATGTCATAAAGCCCAGAGCGATGATATCGCGCGATCTTAATTGATGGGTCATAAATCATACTGCCTGTGGATGTGGTGTTGTAACGTTAAATTTTTGTGCCAATCCCTGGGGATGATACAGCGGTATATTTAAACAATTTTAGCGGGAAATACTCCCAACCAGGCGCGGCGAAGAATAGTTTTTCGATTTACCGCGTTAATGCAGTCAGTATGACAGCACCTGAAGCGCAATTTAAACGCTTATAACGTTTTAAAGCAAGGAGGGATCTAAAAACCAGAGGTATATAGCGATAAGAAATCACCAACCAGTATAAAACACTATTTCCGTGAAAAAGACATGGCTAATCATGCGAACAAAAAATCACCAATCGTTGTAAAATCTAACGCCCGTATTTTGACTGCAAAGAAAATAAGCCAGCATCGACTGGCTTATGGCAATAAAAGATGACAAAGGCGGATTAATCGCTGTTTTTGGCAATTAAACGTTCCGGGATAACAAAACTGAAACGTGTTCCTTTTCCTACTGTACTCTCAATATTCAGGCGACTTTCGTGATGATTCACAGCATGTTTCACGATCGCTAACCCTAATCCGCTACCGCCGGTTTGCCGGGAACGCGCTTTATCAACGCGATAAAAACGCTCGGTCAGGCGCGGAATATGCTCCGGTGCAATGCCCGGTCCGTTATCTTCAACGCTAAATTCGGCACCGTGCGGCACTCGCTGCCAGCGTACGGTGATATGCGTGCCTTCCGGCGTATGATTCACGGCGTTATAGACCAGGTTCGAAATCGCACTGCGTAGCTGATCTTCGTTGCCAGACACCTTGAGGCCGTTATCTATCTCAAAGGTAAATGTCTGTTTTTTCTGACTCAGAGTCTGAGCCTCGCGCTCAACAACGCGCAGCATCATCGGCACATCAACCTTTTCATTGAGCAAATGCGTCGGTGCGGCTTCTATTTTCGACAGCGTCAGCAATTGCTTCACCAGTCCTTCCATCCGCTGGGTCTGCTCGCGCATGGTGTGCAACGCTTTTTCGCGTACCGCGCCTTCCAGCGGCTGCTCATTCATCATCTCCAGGTAACCCTGTAACACGGTCAATGGCGTACGTAACTCATGGCTCACGTTGGCAAAAAAGTTACGCCGCGCCCCTTCCAGTTGATGCATTTGCGTGACATCACGCGCCACCATCAGCAACTGTTTGTGGGTATAAGGCATGACGCGAATTTCCAGATGCCGCCCGGTGTTGAGCACCAGATTGAGCGGGCGAGAAAAATCACGCGTTTTCAGATATTGCGTAAACTCCGGGTAACGCAGTAGGTTAAGGATGTTCTGCCCGTTATCTTCCGGCCAGCGCAAACCAAGAATTTGTTGCGCCAGACCGTTACACCAGAAAATACCGCCCTCTTCCGTGGTCAGCACCACCGCGTCGGGCAGCGACTCCGCGCCGCTACGAAAGCGTTTAATCAGATTGCCCAGTTCACGGCGGCGTTTTTTATTTCGCAGCTGCATCTGGTGTAAGCCGTATAGTAGCGGTTCCCAGCTACCACGCCCCGGTGGCGGGGTCATACTGCGATCCACCCACAGCCACCATGAAAGGCGCAATAAATTCCAGAAATGCCAGATAAGCAGTCCTGTTACCGATGCCAGCAAAAACCAGGGCAGGTAACCAAAAAATGCACCCAGGATGAAAGCCGGGAGGCAGCAAAGTAGCAGCTCCAGCACCAGCCTTTTCCACGACAGCCGTTCCAGCACGTAAGATACTCCAGTTAAGAAATCATAAGCCCTGCTCTGCGTCCGATGAGCAAGGCGTTAAAAGCGGGTTGAAAAACGATATCCTGTACCGCGCACGGTCTGCACCATGCGGTCATGCCCGCCGGGCTCCAGTGCTTTACGCAGGCGACGAATGTGGACATCGACCGTGCGGTCTTCCACATACACGTTAGTTCCCCAGACGTGGTTTAACAGCTGCTCGCGGCTGTACACGCGCTCAGGATGCGTCATAAAAAAGTGCAGCAGTTTAAATTCTGTCGGCCCCATCTCCAGCGGCTCTTCGCCCGCCATCACTCGGTGAGATGTCGGGTCGAGACTTAATCCCTGCATCTCAATCACCTCTTCCACCGCCATTGGCGAAATACGGCGCATTACCGCTTTGATTCGCGCCACCAGCTCCTTCGGCGAAAACGGCTTGGTGATATAGTCATCCGCGCCGGTTTCAAGGCCGCGCACGCGATCTTCTTCTTCCCCTCTGGCGGTCAACATCACCACTGGAATATCCCGGGTCATCGACTCGCGCTTGAGGTGTTTGATGAACTGGATACCGGAGCCGCCAGGTAACATCCAGTCGAGGAGAATTAAATCCGGCCAGGGTTCATTCAGTTGATTCACAGCACTGTCATAATCTTCCGCTTCGACCGGCTGAAAGCCATTTTGTTCGAGCACGAAGCAGACCATTTCGCGAATTGGAGCTTCATCTTCTACGACCAGAATACGTCTCGCCATGATTTGCCCTGTTGTAATAAATAGGTTGCGATCATTAATGCGACGTCATTATGCGTCAGATTTATGACAGATTTATGAAAAGCTCGTCGCACATATCTTCAGGTTATTGATTTCCGTGGCGCAGAAAAAAGCAAATGGCACATCTGTTTGGGTATAATCGCGCCCATGCTTTTTCGCCAGGGAACCGTTATGCGCATCCTTCACACCTCAGACTGGCATCTCGGCCAGAACTTCTACAGTAAAAGCCGCGAAGCTGAACATCAGGCTTTTCTTGACTGGCTGCTGGAGACAGCACAAACCCATCAGGTGGATGCGATTATTGTTGCCGGTGATGTTTTCGATACCGGCTCGCCGCCCAGTTACGCCCGCACGTTATACAACCGTTTTGTTGTCAATTTACAGCAAACTGGCTGTCATCTGGTGGTACTGGCAGGAAACCATGACTCGGTCGCCACGCTGAATGAATCGCGCGATATCATGGCGTTCCTCAATACTACCGTGGTCGCCAGCGCCGGACATGCGCCGCAAATCTTGCCTCGTCGCGACGGGACGCCAGGCGCAGTGCTGTGCCCCATTCCGTTTTTACGTCCGCGTGACATTATTACCAGCCAGGCGGGGCTTAACGGTATTGAAAAACAGCAGCATTTACTGGCAGCGATTACCGATTATTACCAACAACACTATGCCGATGCCTGCAAACTGCGCGGCGATCAGCCTCTGCCCATCATCGCCACGGGACATTTAACGACCGTGGGGGCCAGTAAAAGTGACGCCGTGCGTGACATTTATATTGGCACGCTGGACGCGTTTCCGGCACAAAACTTTCCACCAGCCGACTACATCGCGCTCGGGCATATTCACCGCGCACAGATTATTGGCGGCATGGAACATGTTCGCTATTGCGGCTCCCCCATTCCACTGAGTTTTGATGAATGCGGTAAGAGTAAATATGTCCATCTGGTGACATTTTCAAACGGCAAATTAGAGAGCGTGGAAAACCTGAACGTACCGGTAACGCAACCCATGGCAGTGCTGAAAGGCGATCTGGCGTCGATTACCGCACAGCTGGAACAGTGGCGCGATGTATCGCAGGAGCCACCTGTCTGGCTGGATATCGAAATCACTACTGATGAGTATCTGCATGATATTCAGCGCAAAATCCAGGCATTAACCGAATCATTGCCTGTCGAAGTATTGCTGGTACGTCGGAGTCGTGAACAGCGCGAGCGTGTGTTAGCCAGCCAACAGCGTGAAACCCTCAGCGAACTCAGCGTCGAAGAGGTGTTCAATCGCCGTCTGGCACTGGAAGAACTGGATGAATCGCAGCAGCAACGTCTGCAGCATCTTTTCACCACGACGTTGCATACCCTCGCCGGAGAACACGAAGCATGAAAATTCTCAGCCTGCGCCTGAAAAACCTGAACTCATTAAAAGGCGAATGGAAGATTGATTTCACCCGCGAGCCGTTCGCCAGCAACGGGCTGTTTGCTATTACCGGCCCAACAGGTGCGGGGAAAACCACCCTGCTGGACGCCATTTGTCTGGCGCTGTATCACGAAACTCCGCGTCTCTCTAACGTTTCACAATCGCAAAATGATCTCATGACCCGCGATACCGCCGAATGTCTGGCGGAGGTGGAGTTTGAAGTGAAAGGTGAAGCGTACCGTGCATTCTGGAGCCAGAATCGGGCGCGTAACCAACCCGACGGTAATTTGCAGGTGCCACGCGTAGAGCTGGCGCGCTGCGCCGACGGCAAAATTCTCGCCGACAAAGTGAAAGATAAGCTGGAACTGACAGCGACGTTAACCGGGCTGGATTACGGGCGCTTCACCCGTTCGATGCTGCTTTCGCAGGGGCAATTTGCTGCCTTCCTGAATGCCAAACCCAAAGAACGCGCGGAATTGCTCGAGGAGTTAACCGGCACTGAAATCTACGGGCAAATCTCGGCGATGGTTTTTGAGCAGCACAAATCGGCCCGCACAGAGCTGGAGAAGCTGCAAGCGCAGGCCAGCGGCGTCACGTTGCTCACGCCGGAACAAGTGCAATCGCTGACAGCGAGTTTGCAGGTACTTACTGACGAAGAAAAACAGTTAATTACCGCGCAGCAGCAAGAACAACAATCGCTAAACTGGTTAACGCGTCAGGACGAATTGCAGCAAGAAGCCAGCCGCCGTCAGCAGGCCTTGCAACAGGCGTTAGCCGAAGAAGAAAAAGCGCAACCTCAACTGGCGGCGCTTAGTCTGGCACAACCGGCACGAAATCTTCGTCCACACTGGGAACGCATCGCAGAACACAGCGCGGCGCTGGCGCATATTCGCCAGCAGATTGAAGAAGTAAATACTCGCTTACAGAGCACAATGGCGCTTCGCGCGAGCATTCGCCACCACGCGGCGAAGCAGTCAGCAGAATTACAGCAGCAGCAACAAAGCCTGAATACCTGGTTACAGGAACACGACCGCTTCCGTCAGTGGAACAACGAACCGGCGGGTTGGCGTGCGCAGTTCTCCCAACAAACCAGCGATCGCGAGCATCTGCGGCAATGGCAGCAACAGTTAACCCATGCTGAGCAAAAACTTAATGCGCTTGCGGCGATCACGTTGACGTTAACCGCCGATGAAGTTGCTACCGCCCTGGCGCAACATGCTGAGCAACGCCCACTGCGTCAGCACCTGGTCGCGCTGCATGGACAGATTGTTCCCCAACAAAAACGTCTGGCGCAGTTACAGGTCGCTATCCAGAATGTCACGCAAGAACAGACGCAACGTAACGCCGCACTTAACGAAATGCGCCAGCGTTATAAAGAAAAGACGCAGCAACTTGCCGATGTGAAAACCATTTGCGAGCAGGAAGCGCGCATCAAAACGCTGGAAGCTCAACGTGCACAGTTACAGGCGGGTCAGCCTTGCCCACTTTGTGGTTCCACCAGCCACCCGGCGGTCGAGGCGTATCAGGCGCTGGAGCCTGGCGTTAATCAGTCTCGATTACTGGCGCTGGAAAACGAAGTTAAAAAGCTCGGTGAAGAAGGTGCGACGCTACGTGGGCAACTGGACGCCATAACAAAGCAGCTTCAGCGTGATGAAAACGAAGCGCAAAGCCTCCGACAAGATGAGCAAGCACTTACTCAACAATGGCAAGCCGTCACGGCCAGCCTCAATATCACCTTGCAGCCACTGGACGATATTCAACCGTGGCTGGATGCACAAGATGAGCACGAACGCCAGCTGCGGTTACTCAGCCAACGGCATGAATTACAAGGGCAGATTGCCGCGCATAATCAGCAAATTATCCAGTATCAACAGCAAATTGAACAACGCCAGCAACTACTTTTAACGACATTGACGGGTTATGCACTGACATTGCCACAGGAAGATGAAGAAGAGAGCTGGTTGGCGACACGTCAGCAAGAAGCGCAGAGCTGGCAGCAACGCCAGAACGAATTAACCGCGCTGCAAAACCGTATTCAGCAGCTGACGCCGATTCTGGAAACGTTGCCGCAAAGTGATGAACTCCCGCACTGCGAAGAAACTGTGGTATTGGAAAACTGGCGGCAGGTACATGAACAATGTCTCGCATTACACAGCCAGCAGCAGACGTTACAGCAACAGGATGTTCTGGCGGCGCAAAGTCTGCAAAAAGCCCAGGCGCAGTTTGACACCGCGCTACAGGCCAGCGTCTTTGACGATCAGCAGGCGTTCCTTGCGGCGCTAATGGATGAACAAACACTAACGCAGCTGGAACAGCTCAAGCAGAATCTGGAAAACCAGCGCCGTCAGGCGCAAACTCTGGTCACTCAGACAGCAGAAACGCTGGCACAGCATCAACAACACCGACCTGACGACGGGTTGGCTCTCACTGTGACGGTGGAGCAGATTCAGCAAGAGTTAGCGCAAACTCACCAAAAGTTGCGTGAAAACACCACGAGTCAAGGCGAGATTCGCCAGCAGCTGAAGCAGGATGCAGATAACCGTCAGCAACAACAAACCTTAATGCAGCAAATTGCTCAAATGACGCAGCAGGTTGAGGACTGGGGATATCTGAATTCGCTAATAGGTTCCAAAGAGGGCGATAAATTCCGCAAGTTTGCCCAGGGGCTGACGCTGGATAATTTAGTCCATCTCGCTAATCAGCAACTTACCCGGCTGCACGGGCGCTATCTGTTACAGCGCAAAGCCAGCGAGGCGCTGGAAGTCGAGGTTGTTGATACCTGGCAGGCAGATGCGGTACGCGATACCCGTACCCTTTCCGGCGGCGAAAGTTTCCTCGTTAGTCTGGCGCTGGCGCTGGCGCTTTCGGATCTGGTCAGCCATAAAACACGTATTGACTCGCTGTTCCTTGATGAAGGTTTTGGCACGCTGGATAGCGAAACGCTGGATACCGCCCTTGATGCGCTGGATGCCCTGAACGCCAGTGGCAAAACCATCGGTGTGATTAGCCACGTAGAAGCGATGAAAGAGCGTATTCCGGTGCAGATCAAAGTGAAAAAGATCAACGGCCTGGGCTACAGCAAACTGGAAAGTACGTTTGCAGTGAAATAACTATTCAGCAGGATAATGAATACAGAGGGGCGAATTATCTCTTGGCCTTGCTGGTCGTTATCCTGCAAGCTATCACTTTATTGGCTACGGTGATTGGTAGCCGTTCTGGTGGTTGTGATGGTGGTATGAAAAAAGTCATTTTATCTTTGGCTCTGGGCACGTTTGGTTTGGGGATGGCCGAATTTGGCATTATGGGCGTGCTCACGGAGCTGGCGCATAACGTAGGAATTTCGATTCCTGCCGCCGGGCATATGATCTCGTATTATGCACTGGGGGTGGTGGTCGGTGCGCCAATCATCGCACTCTTTTCCAGCCGCTACTCACTCAAACATATCTTGTTGTTTCTGGTGGCGTTGTGCGTCATTGGCAACGCCATGTTCACGCTCTCTTCGTCTTACCTGATGCTCGCCATTGGTCGGCTGGTATCCGGCTTTCCGCATGGCGCATTTTTTGGCGTCGGAGCGATCGTGTTATCAAAAATTATCAAACCCGGAAAAGTCACCGCCGCCGTGGCGGGGATGGTTTCCGGGATGACAGTCGCCAATTTGCTGGGCATTCCGCTGGGAACGTATTTAAGTCAGGAATTTAGCTGGCGTTACACCTTTTTATTGATCGCTGTTTTTAATATTGCGGTGATGGCATCGGTCTATTTTTGGGTGCCAGATATTCGCGACGAGGCGAAAGGAAATCTGCGCGAACAATTTCACTTTTTGCGCAGCCCGGCCCCGTGGTTAATTTTCGCCGCCACGATGTTTGGCAACGCAGGTGTGTTTGCCTGGTTCAGCTACGTAAAGCCATACATGATGTTTATTTCCGGTTTTTCGGAAACGGCGATGACCTTTATTATGATGTTAGTTGGGCTAGGGATGGTGCTGGGAAATATGCTAAGTGGCAGGATTTCAGGACGTTATTCACCACTGCGCATTGCAGCAGTGACTGACTTTATAATTGTACTGGCACTGCTGATGCTCTTTTTCTGCGGCGGCATGAAAACAACGTCGCTTATTTTTGCTTTTATTTGTTGCGCGGGATTATTTGCCCTTTCAGCACCGCTACAAATATTGTTACTACAAAACGCCAAAGGCGGAGAGTTATTAGGTGCCGCAGGTGGGCAAATAGCGTTTAACCTCGGTAGCGCCGTCGGCGCATATTGCGGAGGTATGATGCTGACGCTGGGGCTGGCATATAATTACGTGGCGCTGCCTGCCGCCCTGCTTTCGTTTGCTGCGATGTCGTCGTTGCTGCTGTATGGTCGCTATAAGCGCCAGCAAGCGGCGGATACTCCGGTGCTGGCGAAACCACTGGGGTAGGTTATAGTCTCGGTGCTCATTACTTATTGCCGGATGCGGCGTGAACGCCTTATCCGCCCTACGCGGTTCTGGCACATTTTGCAGGCCTGATAAGACGCGGCAAGCGTCGCATCAGGCATCGGAGCACTTATTGCCGGATGCGGCGTGAACGCCTTATCCGGCCTACGGTTCTGGCACCTTTTGTAGGCCTGATAAGACGCGGCAAGCGTCGCATCAGGCATGATGCGCCAATTGCCTACGTTTTTTACTCTTGTGGCCATAACCACGCAGCGCCGCGTACGCCGCTGGAATCACCGTGCTTCGCCTTACGCACCGGCGTTTCACATTCGCCGCCGAAGACAAATTGTTTAATCAACTGCCCAACCGTTTGATATAAACGGTCTACATTGCTCATCCCGCCCCCCAGGACAATCACATCCGGATCGAGAATATTCACGACATGTGCCAGCGATTTTGCCAGCCGCAGCTCGTAGCGACGCAATGCCAGTTCCGCTACCGGATCGCTTTCTTCAACCAGGCGGATAATTTCACTGCCTTTCAGCGCATGTCCGCTCAAACGACGATAATCCATCGCGAATCCCGTGCCCGAAATAAAGGTTTCAATACAACCTTGTTTACCGCAATAACAAGGGACTTCCTCGCGATAACGCAGTTCGTCTTCGTCCATCCACGGTAGCGGATTGTGTCCCCACTCACCTGCCGTGCCATTGCCGCCGATATGCGCCCGCCCATTGAATGCCACGCCCGCGCCGCATCCCGTGCCGATAATCACGGCAAATACCGTCTGCGCTCCCGCTGCCGCGCCATCTACTGCTTCTGAAACCGCCAGACAGTTAGCGTCATTTGCCAGCCGCACTTCCCGCTGCAACCTCGCGCTTAAGTCTTTATCGAATGGCTGACCGTTGAGCCAGGTTGAATTGGCATTCTTCACCACACCGGTGTAAGGCGAAATTGAGCCAGGAATGCCCATACCTACCGTTCCGCGCTGCCCCGTCGCCTGCTCCGCCATATCAACCAACGTGGCGATCGTTTCAATAGTCTGCCGGTAATCATCACGCGGCGTGGGCAGACGATGGCGGTACAACTGCTCCCCTGCATCGCCCAGTGCAATCACTTCAGTTTTGGTGCCGCCTAAATCGATACCTATACGCACGGTACTCTCCTTATTTTTTTCAATATCAATAGCGTAGAGACGGACAACCGGATTGGCAATGCAAGGCCGCCGACAATTCGTTATCATGCCCGCTAAATTTAACGACAAGGCCGTGGAAATTATCATGCTGTGGTTCAAAAATTTAATGGTTTACCGTCTTAGCCGCGAGATTTCGCTGCGTGCAGAAGAGATGGAAAAACAGCTAGCCTCGATGGCATTTACCCCATGCGGCAGCCAGGACATGGCGAAGATGGGCTGGGTTCCTCCGATGGGATCGCACAGCGATGCGTTAACGCACGTTGCCAATGGTCAAATTGTTATCTGCGCGCGCAAAGAAGAAAAAATCCTCCCGTCTCCGGTGATTAAACAGGCGCTGGAAGCGAAAATCGCCAAACTGGAAGCGGAACAGGCGCGTAAGCTGAAGAAAACCGAAAAAGATTCGCTGAAAGACGAAGTGCTGCACTCTCTGCTGCCGCGTGCTTTCAGCCGTTTTAGCCAGACAATGATGTGGATCGACACGGTTAACGGTTTGATTATGGTGGACTGCGCCAGTGCCAAAAAAGCGGAAGATACGCTGGCATTACTGCGTAAAAGCCTGGGGTCGTTACCGGTTGTACCATTGAGCATGGAAAACCCGATTGAACTGACGCTGACCGAATGGGTTCGCTCCGGTAGTGCGGCACAGGGCTTCCAGCTGCTTGATGAAGCCGAGCTGAAATCGTTGCTGGAAGATGGCGGCGTGATCCGCGCGAAGAAACAAGATCTGACCAGCGAAGAGATCACCAATCACATTGAAGCCGGAAAAGTGGTGACTAAACTGGCGCTCGACTGGCAGCAGCGCATTCAGTTTGTGATGTGCGACGATGGTTCGCTCAAGCGTCTGAAGTTCTGCGACGAGCTGCGCGATCAAAACGAAGATATCGACCGTGAAGATTTCGCCCAGCGTTTTGATGCCGATTTCATCCTGATGACTGGTGAACTGGCAGCGTTAATTCAAAACCTGATTGAAGGATTAGGTGGCGAAGCACAACGTTAATTGCTGATTTTCCTTTAATGCCGGATGCGACGCCTGCCGCGTCTTATCCGGCGTACGAAGCCACACCAGGCATATAATTATTCGCTACGGCGAGCAATAATTTTTAGCGCAGCAATATTATGCGTTTTACGCTGTAACTTGCTCCATGGACGTTGTGTCATTGTTTTTCCTCAAGCCGGTGACGCGCTTCACTGCGAATTTTCCGCGTTGCCCCGGTTTTCACTAAATCACGTAACAGCGAAAGATCGGGTTGTTCGACAAATAAGAGTAATGATGGATCCTCTTTTAACCACGCCGTTTTCACATCGGCAGCCAGCTGTGGATTATTAATAGCCAGCGACCGATCCTGAGGCTCAGTCAATGTCGTTAACAACAACGCCGGGGTATGTGCGTTGCGCAATGCCGTTTGGCGTAAATGATCATTGCGACTTTGCAGCAATGCACGCCACCATTCATCATCTGATTTATCTTTTATCGTAGCCAGTTCCGCAACAATATCTGGAGATCTTCACTGATATTTATATCAACCTTGATAAATTATGAATATATCGGAAATTGAAAAAATCGCAGCAAAGGAAATATTATTATGGGCTAAAGAAAGGATATTTCAGAAAAATGCCCTCCCGTTCAAGGGGAAGGCGAGGAATTACAGATAGCGGCACAGATAAGAGGTGGGTTCGGCAACTTGCAGATGAAACTCACTGTGACCGGGAACATTAAACACCGAACCGGCTTCATACACCTGCCAGTCGGTCGCGTCAGGCAGTAACACATTCAGCGCGCCACTGATTACCGTCATCTCTTCCGGCTCAGCGGTGCTGAAGGTGTATTCGCCTTCAACCATAACACCCACGCTGGCGCGACCAGTGCTGCTGCTGGAAAAGCCGATTGATTTCACTTTGCCGGAAAAGTACTCATTACTTTGAAGCATAAACTGGCCCTGTTTGGTAGTTGAACATCTACTTCACTATAGGGGCCAGAGGCGCTGGCTGTCACGCAAAATTACACCAGTAATTCCGCAGCCAGCCGTGCAATCAATACGTTAGACAGCAAGACAGGAACATCGAGCTGTTTTTGCAGTAAATCGCGATGACGTTGGTGAAATCCTAAACAATCCAGCATGATGACATCAGCCCCTTTTGCCAGTAATTCTTTCCCGGCATCAATGATTTTTTGTTCTGAATCATGAATGGGGTTACCCAATGAAAATACCGGCGATTTCTGCAAAATTTGCCATTTTTGCGCCTGAACGGGCAGCATCTCCTCAACCGGAACGATAACCCCCACCTGATGATCTTCAACAATAGAGGAAACCAGTGGAGGCAATATTCGCGACGGCTCAAGAAAGATCGTATTACGCGCAGTCATACTACTAATGTTTGCTGTACTCATTAATAAAATGACGTCATAACCCTGATTATCGAGCACTTCAACCACACCTTGCAGGTCACGCTCCACTTTGCGACGCGAAACATGGGCCAGCTGGTTGTCATTTAATAATGTGAGAATGGTGTCTTCGCCTGCTTCTGGCGCGTACTCCGCCATCACTTCTTCACGACTTAACTTCCCCAGCAGGCTATGATGGGAAATATTATCTTCGTCAATGTATTCCGTCAGGAGCGGCAAAACTTCCTGCATAGGTACAATGCCGATGGTCAGGATCGCCAACGACGCACTCATTGTTCATCCACCTTACTTTTCTTTCGTCGTTAATTACCGGGCAAGTGTGAAGCACCACTGCTGACACTTACTTGTGCTACAAATGACAAAAAGCGTAGCAGCAGACGTGCACGGCATAATGTAAAGATTCCAAATGATTCCAGTAATGGATTGTTATTGTTTAATATTCTAATTATTAGAAAAACATGAATTATGAAAAATGTGACGCAGATCCCTTGTAGTGGCACTCAGAATCCCTTCCGAGCAGTCTGATGCGGTCACTCTTTGTCAGGGTCCTCATAGCGTTTTTTCGCATCCATCGCTTCCTGAGCGGTCGGATGTTCACTGATCAACGAGTCTGGTTTAGGATGATCGGCTCTGAGTTGGTACCAGGTTACCGTCTGTCCTGGCTTTCCTTTTTCAATCGTCACTATATATGCTTCACGAGGATAAGGCGGTTTCGTTGGCATCGTTCTTCCTTATTTCACGGGATGAACGTTAAGTATAGGCGCTCGAAAATCAACAATTGATCGTCTGTGCCAGGGCGCTGCGAATTTCAGAAATCACCTGGCTGGGTTCGTTTGTTGCGTCGATGATAATATGCGCAACTTCGCGATATAGCGCATCGCGTTCTTCCAGCACTTCCTGAACTTCTTCGCTCAGCGGTTTTCCCGTTAAGGTTGGCCGTAAATCTTCTTCCGGTGCAGCTTGCAGTCGGTTAACCAGGACTGATACTGGCGCACACAAATAAACCACGATCCCGTTATTTTGCATGAAGTGACGATTAAATTCCGTCAGAATAATGCCGCCGCCTGTAGCGATAACGGTGGATGGCGCAGTTACCGCTTCCAGCGCCGCCGTTTCTCTGGCGCGAAATCCCGCCCACTCTTCCCTTTCGACGATCTCCGCGACCGTCATATTGAGCTGTGATTGCAACCACTGATCGGTATCGACAAACCGACGGTTAAGCGAATCGGCAAGGGCCATTCCGACCGTTGTTTTACCACAGCCCCGAGGCCCGATCAGAAAAAGAGGTTGTGTCATCGTGGGTTTTCCCCAATAGGTCGCAATGCGGCGAAAGCCGGTGTCATGAGAATAGCGATCATACCATCAAACTAGTACAATTTCGATTGTAAAGAAAAAATTCCACTTAAAGTGAAAATCTCAATACACCCCTTACTATACCAATAAATATTCAAGAATGAAGTGTAAATAATAAATTACATTTAGCCACGACTACGTTGCACTTCCAGCCACCACTTCTCCAGCTCCGCGGCAAAGGCCTGGCGGTCACGTTGTGAAAGGCTATCTGGTCCGCCGGTCTGGATCCCACTGGCACGTAAGGTATCCATAAAATCGCGCATCGTCAGGCGCTCACGAATGGTCGCTGGCGTGTAACGTTCGCCGCGCGGATTAAGCGCCGCAGCGCCTTTCTCGATGGCTTCAGCAGCCAAAGGTATATCTGCGGTGATCACCAAATCGCCCGCTTCACACTGCCGGACAATTTCGTTATCGGCAACGTCGAAACCTGCCGCGACGCGCAGCGTACGAATAAATCGCGATGGCGGCACGCGTAAACTCTGGTTTGCTACCAGTACCAGCGGCATCTGCATACGTTCCGCCGCGCGATACAAAATCTCTTTAATTACATTGGGACACGCGTCGGCATCCACCCAAATTGTCATAAAGTCATCCTTTGTTGGGTAATCCTCTATTGTGTCGCGCTTTTGCCTTCCGGCATAGTTCTGTTTATGCTTCTGCCAGCGATTATCAAAACAATGAATTTCACGGCAGGAGTGAGGCAATGGAAAAGAAAATCGGTTTTATTGGCTGCGGCAATATGGGAAAAGCCATTCTCGGCGGTCTGATTGCCAGCGGTCAGGTGCTTCCAGGGCAAATCTGGGTATACACCCCCTCCCCGGATAAAGTCGCCGCCCTGCATGACCAGTTCGGCATCAACGCCGCAGAATCGGCGCAAGAAGTGGCGCAAATCGCCGACATCATTTTTGCTGCCGTTAAACCTGGCATCATGATTAAAGTGCTTAGCGAAATCACCTCCAGCCTGAATAAAGACTCTCTGGTCGTTTCTATTGCTGCAGGTGTCACGCTCGACCAGCTTGCCCGCGCGCTGGGCCATGACCGGAAAATTATCCGCGCCATGCCGAACACTCCCGCACTGGTTAATGCCGGGATGACCTCCGTAACGCCAAACGCGCTGGTAACCCCAGAAGATACCGCTGATGTGCTGAATATTTTCCGCTGCTTTGGCGAAGCGGAAGTAATTGCTGAGCCGATGATCCACCCGGTGGTCGGTGTGAGCGGTTCTTCGCCAGCCTACGTATTTATGTTTATCGAAGCGATGGCCGACGCCGCCGTGCTGGGCGGGATGCCACGCGCCCAGGCGTATAAATTTGCCGCTCAGGCGGTAATGGGTTCCGCAAAAATGGTGCTGGAAACGGGAGAACATCCGGGGGCACTGAAAGATATGGTCTGCTCACCGGGAGGCACCACCATTGAAGCGGTACGCGTACTGGAAGAGAAAGGCTTCCGTGCTGCAGTGATCGAAGCGATGACGAAGTGTATGGAAAAATCAGAAAAACTCAGCAAATCCTGATGACTTTCGCCGGACGTCAGGCCGCCACTTCGGTGCGGTTACGTCCGGCTTTCTTTGCTTTGTAAAGCGCCAAATCTGCCGATTTCAACCACTCACGATAGTGACTCATTTGTGGGTTCAGCGGCGCAACCCCCACACTAATCCGTAAAGTTACCTGTGGCGTATTCGGCAAACGTAATGTATTTAGCCCTTCATGCACCCGTAACATGGCGGTAATGGCGCTCTCAGCTGGCGTACCGGACATGATTACTGCAAACTCATCGCCGCCAAACCGACCAATCACATCGCTACCGCGCAGGGTAATTTGTAACTGTCGGGTAAGCGCCACAATCGCTTCATCGCCCACATCATGGCCCCAGGTATCGTTGATGCTCTTGAAATGGTCGATATCGATAATCAGTAACGTTGCATCGCGATTATGCCGCCGACAGTTATCAAATTCATTGCGTAACATAGTTTCCCAATGACGTCGGTTATACACGCCCGTCATGCCGTCGCGGGTACTCATGACCTGCAACCTGCGTTTATGTTCCGCCAGTTTGGTTGCCGTCTGGTAGCTGACCCAGCCAAACAGCAGAGGATAAATGACAATAATGGGAAGGGAGAGCCACCATTCCAGCGGCGCACTATTGAACGACACGGTAATGCCCGTCAGCTCGAGGGTGACAAGGCAGGAAACCACCATCAACACCAGACCCGCGACAAACAGACGGGGGCCGCCTGCCCCCATCAAATTCAGACACATAATCATCAACATCGCGGTGGAAGGCAGCACGTTTACGCCCATTACGCCTACCCACATTCCCGCTAATACTGCATCGGTTTTTAAGTTGTAAATTTCCCGGCTAAGCGGATCGACGGCCCTGCTCGCTATCTGCCAGGCTAAATGCGGCCAGACGAACGCCCAGCCGACCAACACCAGCCACCACCAGCCCGGCGGCGGGTGTGAAACCAGCGTTGAAGCAATCGGTAAGAACATGCCAGCCAGGCCAACCGCACGGGGTAGTCTGACGCGACGGGCGAAGCGCAGCCCGGACCGCTGATGTTCGTTTTGAGGAGTTAAAGGAGGTTCCTCCCCGTGCGCCGCCGCTTTTTTGAAAAAGTTTTCATCATTCATTATTTTTGGGAACATTCAGAAACAATTTTCCCAAATTATAGAGACGGAGCTAAAGGCAGAAGTATGATATTTCGGGTGAGCCATTTTCGTAGCTCACCCGTTAGCACTATCAGGTATCAGGCGGCTTTCTTGAGGCAGGCACTCATAAACTTATTACGATCATCACCTTTCAGAGATTGTTGTGTTGCTTGATTATTGCATTCGCGCATCTTTTGCTGCTGTGGCGTCAAACTTTTTTCGCCAGGCGCAGACTTGCTGTTCTTCAGGCAATCACTCATGTAGGTCTTACGAGCATCCCCTTTCAACGCCTGCGCCGTCGCCTGCTGATTACAGGAGGTCATACGCTGTTGTTGTGGGGTTAAAGTTCTCTCGGCAGCGCCGACGGTGGTTAAAAAAACCAGACCGAAAAGCAAGGTAACCAGTAATGTTATTTTCATAGCACCATCCCTCTTCATGTTTTAACCATGAGCGTATGCGCCCGTGATCTGCCATTAAGTCTGGTTGCTAACAGCAAAAAAACCACCCGGCAGCGAAAATTCACTGCCGGGCGCGGTTTTATTTCAGCCCCAGAGCGGCTTTCATGGTGTAGAAGAGATCGGTCTGGTCGGTCAGTCCAACAACATTGGCGGCATGCGGGCCATACGCCGCAATACGCAACTGACTGCCGGTATGTTCTTGTGAATCCTCTTCGGAGTTCCCGTAACTCATCACCATCACTGCGCCATCTTTGGTATTTAGCGCCTGGGTGAGGCCCGGAGCTTTGGTATCCGGCGCAACAATCTGGCTGGCGTGGGCGTGATCAGCGGTGACTATGACCAGCGTGTTACCCTCCTTTTTAGCGAATTCCAGCGCCCGTTGTACGGCTTCATCGAGATCGACCGTCTCGCCAATTTGCCCACAAGGATTCGCAGCATGATCCTGTTTATCGATTGACGCACCTTCAACTTGCAGGAAAAAGCCTTTCTCATTTTTACTCAACAATTCAATGGCTTTGTCGGTCATCTGCGCCAGGGTTGGTACACTGTCATTACGTTGCGGATTTGGCGTACAGGTGACTGCGGGCTTATCGATATTGCCATGGTACGTTGCTTTCGGTCCTAGCCAGCGCACTGGCATATTGCCGTCAGCAAACAGGCCAAGCAGGGGTTTTTGCTGATTCGCTTCCGTCACCGAATTCAGTGAGGCAGCATCGCTCACCAACTGATAACCACGCGCCTGTGCCTGTTCACGCAGCGTTTTTCCCTGCCATTCACCAGCGGTTGCCGTTTCAGCAAAGGTTTTTGCGCCGCCGCCAAGCGTAACGTCGGCACGAGCGTTAAGCAGCTGTTCGGTAATCGATCCTTTTCCGCCTTTTTCCAGAGCGTTACCCGGACATTTTTCACTGGTCGCGCTCGGACCGTAGCATTTGCGCGAGGTCACATGTGCCACCAGCGCAGCGGGCGTGGCATCCTGCAACTCTGCGGTAGAAACGTTACCGGTCGCCAGACCTGCGGCTTTTGCCATTTCCAGAATCGTTGGGTGATCTTTTTCGTGAATATCGACGCCCAGCGCGCCGTTATAGGTTTTGACACCGGTTGACCAGGCGGTTGCTGATGCAGCCGAGTCGGTGACGTAGTCCGGTTTGCCGGTTTTTTTATTCAGCGCATAGTGAGTGTATTGCCCGGTAAGCGGTAAGGCATCTATACCTTTAAAAAAGCCGCCCGCACCTTCGGCATAATTACGTGCGGCAGTAATTTCCGAGTCCCCCATCCCATCGCCAATCAGCAAAATAATATTTTTTGCAGGTTTATCGCTAAGAGAATCACGCAGAGCGGCAGTCTGATCACCCGTTAAACGGCGAGCACCGCCGGGTGCAGTAATATCGCCCTGAGCAGCCCGGTTTTCCAGAACAGGCATTTCTGGTGTCCGGGCTTTTGTCACAGGGGTAAACAGTAACGGTAAGAGTGCCAGTGCAATAGTGCTTTGTTTCACTTTATTTTCTCCATGTACAAATACATTAAAAAATAAAAACAAAGCGACTATAAGTCTCGGCCGTGACAACTTTATGACAGCTGTTGAAAAGATTAACTTTTTACTGACGAGGATGCTTCAATAACTTCTTTACGTAATCGCGCAGCAGCTCCGTATCGTCGTCAGGAATGCTGGCATCGGGCTTTACCTCGTACAGCGCCCCCTCTACCTGATCAATCAACCGCTGTTGGTCATTTTGCGCCATATTGCGAAGCATTGCAGTGACGATAATCTCCAAAGCTTCTACCTGCGCACACAGTTCTTTCGACTCTTCTTCTTTTTGGGCAAGCTTAAATAACAACTCAGCAATGAGATTTTTCATGTCTGTATTTCCTTATCCAAAGTATGGAGAAGTTAACATTATGTTTCACAACTTCATAGTGTCTGGAAGTATTATTTTTATGACAAAGGAAATACTTTGCGCAAATATTTTTTGTTTGATTACCAGCGAAACGTTTCTCTTATTTAAATAATTACCCACACAAAATATAGGCTTTTAATTATCAACCTTTATTATAAATAAAAGTTATGAAATATATTCTCTTCGTTAACTTATAATTAAGAGAAAAAAACTCACCGCATGGCCATTTAAGCCAGGAATAAATTAGCTTCCCGTTCATCATTTTTGTGATCTTGCGCACATCTTTGAGATAACGCACTTTCTTCACCAGTACGTTGCACGCTTTGTCAGCAGAAGATTGCAACAATCTTTCAGAAGGCCGCGAATCCCCCGTTTTGTCGTGGTAATGTATGCACTTTGTGTTAGACGGGATAGGTTTTTAAGATGGAAAAACTGCGGGTAGGAATCGTTTTTGGTGGTAAATCAGCGGAACATGAAGTGTCTCTGCAATCGGCAAAAAACATTGTCGATGCCATTGATAAAAGTCGCTTCGACGTTGTGCTGCTGGGCATTGATAAACAAGGGCAATGGCACGTCAGCGATGCCAGCAATTATCTGCTAAATGCAGACGATCCTGCCCATATTGCGTTGCGCCCTTCGGCGACCAGCCTTGCGCAGGTGCCAGGTAAACATGAGCATCAGCTTATCGACGCGCAAAACGGTCAGCCGTTGCCGACGGTGGATGTCATTTTCCCGATTGTCCACGGTACGCTGGGCGAAGATGGTTCCTTGCAGGGAATGCTGCGGGTCGCCAATTTACCGTTTGTAGGTTCTGATGTTCTGGCTTCAGCAGCCTGTATGGACAAAGATGTCACCAAACGTCTGCTACGCGATGCCGGGCTGAACATTGCGCCATTTATTACCCTGACGCGCGCCAATCGTCACAACATTAGTTTTGCCGAAGTGGAGTCTAAACTGGGGTTACCACTGTTTGTAAAACCGGCTAATCAGGGCTCTTCTGTTGGTGTCAGCAAAGTAACCAGTGAAGAACAGTACGCAATTGCCGTCGATCTGGCGTTCGAGTTCGATCATAAAGTGATCGTTGAGCAAGGGATCAAAGGTCGTGAGATCGAATGCGCAGTTCTGGGCAACGACAATCCGCAAGCCAGCACCTGTGGAGAGATCGTACTCACCAGCGATTTCTATGCCTACGACACCAAGTACATTGACGAAGATGGCGCGAAAGTGGTAGTTCCGGCAGCCATTGCGCCAGAAATCAACGATAAGATCCGGGCGATTGCCGTTCAGGCTTATCAAACGTTGGGATGCGCAGGCATGGCGCGTGTAGACGTGTTTTTAACCCCAGAGAACGAAGTGGTGATCAACGAGATCAACACCCTGCCTGGCTTCACTAATATCAGTATGTATCCGAAGCTGTGGCAAGCCAGCGGTCTGGGTTACACCGATCTGATCACACGTTTGATTGAACTGGCGCTGGAGCGTCACGCTGCGGATAACGCATTGAAAACCACAATGTAATATTTTAACGCCCGATAATATTCTTATTGGGCGTTTTCAGTTTCTTCATCGCGACGACGAATAATCAACCCCGCCAGCCAGAAACTAATCACCCACGTCACCAGACCGACGGCATAGGTCTGCCAACCTTTTGCTTCAAATCCCAGTAACCCCACCACGCCATTAAGAATGAATATAAGGCCAATGGCGAACGCATAGTAGTGCCAGTCACGGCGGATTTTTACAGGCAGATTCATGGCAGCTCCGTTAACGAAAAACAACATCCTTGCATATTCTGCAACAACCGTCTGTGGTGTAGACAACATTTTCGTAATTGTTAATAAATTTAACTTAAGGTTGCCATTTTGTGACTCACAACGAAGATTCACGCTTCGGGAATATTCCCAACATCAATTTACCATGATTCTGATATTGACAATCTAAATGACCTGTCAGACTTGCCATAAGCCGCTGGTATCACACCAGAAGAGAAGCAGATGACTTCCGGAGGTTTTTATGGCTGATTTCACCCTGTCAAAATCGCTGTTTAGCGGAAAATATCGCAATGCCTCTTCAACGCCTGGCAACATTGCCTATGCGTTGTTTGTGCTGTTTTGCTTTTGGGCTGGGGCGCAATTGCTGAACCTGTTAGTGCATGCGCCCGGCGTCTATGAGCGTTTAATGCAGGTCCAGGAAACAGGTCGCCCACGGGTGGAAATTGGTTTAGGTGTCGGCACCATTTTCGGGCTGATCCCGTTTTTAGTAGGCTGCCTCATTTTTGCAGTGGTGGCGCTATGGCTGCACTGGCGACATCGCCGCCAGTAAGTTTTACATTGTCAGATGCGGCCTGAAACGCCTTATCTGGCCTGACATTCCTGTTTGATCACTGTTTCATACAACGCGCCCGCCGTTCGTCTACGCGCTTCGCAAACCAGGCCGTAGTCAGGTTGCGGGTGATTTTCGGGCTTTCCAGTTGAATGCCAGGCAACATTTCGCGGGGGAGTGATTTACCCGTTTTCGTTTCGGCAAGTTGATAAACTTTCTTGTACAGCGCCGTCTCCTCAAAAGAGAAGCTGTCACCTTTCTCTAACTGACGGCGAATTTCGCTGTCGCTCATCCCCAGTTTTGCAGCCAGTTTGCGCGTTGCCAGTTCGGTTTTCCCGGGTTCTTTACTGTCGTAACGAATTAAATCACCGTCCAGTGCCAGCTTCACGCCGCTGGCCTTACTGACCGCGTTCTGAAACGCGGCATTACGGCTGGCGTACCAGCCAGCGTTAAAATCAGCAAAACGGTATATCGGTGCGCTATAACTGGCGGGATAATTCAGTAAATGGTAAGTACCAAACCACAACCCGCCGCGGCGACTGAAGACTTCCTGACGGACTGTACCGTCCATTTTCCACGGATACCCTTTGGTATGCTGTTCGGCAAAAGCAATGCTGACCTGCATCGGCCCACCGGTGCGCACCGGATTGAGCGAACCAAACAGCGTCTGCCCCATTGGCACCATGTTGATCAGATCGTCAAAAATCGCGCTCAATTGCTTTTCTGTACGCACCGAATCTAACCGTTCGCTATAACTTTTGCCGTTTGGCGATTTGATTTTTAGCGCGGTATGAACCAGAAAAGCAGGAATGTGCATCCGTTCAGCACGACGGTCAATCTCTTGCCAGGCGATCTTGCTTAAGCCCGGAACGGCCGGATCTGCCTGATAATTTGACTCCTGCTGCGCCACCGCCAGCACCGAGCAGACGTTTTCCAGCGTCGGTGCCAGCCCCTGACTTTCAAAGGTGGTGGCGAGATCTTTCGCCCAGGCATCGCGGTCTTTCACGCTCGCAGGCATCTTCTGCCGCACGACGCTCGCTACATCTATCGCTTTTTCGCCCTTTTTCAACGGTTGCGGAGCCTGACTACTACACCCCGCTAAAACCAGAACCGCCAACAATGACAGCGAAGATAGAGGATTGACGCGCGACATTACTTCTCCTTTTTAGCTCAAGGTATGGGTTACTTCCTGAATTTTGTCACCATCCAGCTCATGTTCAAAGCTGCGCAGACGTTTGTAGATAGACATCAACTCAACCAGTGTGGTCCATGAGTTAATCAGGTACTGGAAAGCACCGCGAACCTGACCAAAAACGTTGGTAATCTGCGTCATCAGGCCGAGCGTAATCGTACCGGCAACAATTGACGGAAACAGCAAGAACAAACCGAAAACGTTATCGACCTGCAAATAGAGAATGCGGGCGATGTTGAAATACATATAGTGAAAATAGAGGCGGAAATAGTTTTTCCGTACGGCGCTAAACAGCTCGCGTACCGTAGGCGGCGTCGCGCGCGTGGCATCGTCTTCACCATAAACCAGCTCTTTACGGTAGGCAGCCTCTACACGCTGGTTTTTAAACTCCAGCCCCGGCAGTTTGATCCCTACCACTGCCAGCAATCCGGTCCCCATCAGCGACCAGACGATTGCGGCAATCACCAGACCATACGGAATGTGCCCGATAATCGGCAGCTCCGGCACATGCGCGGAGAGCGTTACCAGCACCGGCAGGAAGGCGATCAACGTCATGATGGCGTTGATAAAACTGACGCCCATATTCTCCAGCGTTGAAGCAAAACGCATGGTGTCTTCCTGCACACGCTGTGCGGCCCCTTCGATATGACGCAGTTGTTGCCAGTTCGCCATGTAATATTCGTTCATCGCTGTACGCCAGCGGAACACGTAGTGACTGACAAAGAAGTTGTTCAGCACACTGATCACCACAGCGATCAGCGCAATCCCCAGAAAGACGCCCACTTCGCGGTAAAATTGTTCGATGGTGACTTTATGCGGCGAACTTAGCGCGGTTTGAATCAGATCATAGAACGGCGCATACCAGGCGTTGACGGCGACCCCGACTTCCACCAAAAACCAGGTGACGAAGATGATCAGTGCAGTACCGAGTATTGACCAGTATTGCCAACGATGCGGGCTGTAGATAAACCAGAACAATGCAAAAAGTCCTACGCAAACAATGTAGTAAGCGTAAAAAATCAGGAAATCCAACGACCAGAAACGCGCGGCGCTAATCGGGATCTGCCCGGAAGCGCCGGTGATACGCGCCACCCAGTCACCCCCACCGGCTTGCCAGAAGATAACGGCAATCAATGCCCAAACGAAGGCCGAGAGAAAAAACGTTCCCGGCTTTGGGAAAAAAGACTTAAACATATGCACTCCTGCTAACTTCTTATCGTTTTAACAACTGCTGTGTATTAACCGCATGACCGCTACAAAGCGTCAGCCAAATGAAACCGCCCATTGTGACCCATAGCAAGGCGCTTAGTTCGCCAGCCTGACCATAAGAATTGTTTCGACGGATTTCACAAACCAAAGATTGTTTACATAAGCGGATTAACACGCGCAGGATCACAAATGCAGGCATTGGTGAGCAGGAAAAAGATCGTGTTTACGCGCCGTTACGTTTTTAACACTATTATTGCACTAATTCGCCCTTTGCAATCTATCAATGAGTAGTATAAATACGCTCAGTTACCTTCATTCAATCTATGGACACCACCGTTGAAACGTAGTCTGCTTTTTTCTGCCGTGCTGTGTGCGGCGTCATTGACCTCCGTCCATGCGGCGCAGCCGATCACTGAACCGGAGTTTGCCTCTGATATTGTCGATCGTTATGCCGATCATATTTTTTACGGCAGCGGTGCCACGGGGATGGCTCTGGTTGTTATCGACGGTAACCAGCGCGTCTTTCGCAGTTATGGCGAAACGCGACCTGGTAATAACGTTCGCCCGCAGCTGGATTCGGTCGTGCGTATTGCTTCCCTCACCAAGCTAATGACCAGTGAGATGCTGGTGAAATTGCTCGACCAGGGGACCGTGAAGTTAAACGATCCGCTAAGTAAATATGCTCCGCCAGGCGCACGCGTGCCAACCTACAATGGGACGCCCATTACGCTGGTCAATCTGGCAACCCATACCAGCGCCCTGCCCCGTGAACAGCCCGGTGGCGCGGCACATCGTCCGGTGTTTGTCTGGCCAACGCGCGAGCAACGCTGGAAATACCTTTCTACGGCGAAGCTGAAAGCCGCGCCAGGCAGTCAGGCGGCGTACTCTAACCTTGCGTTCGACCTGCTGGCAGATGCACTGGCGAATGCGTCCGGCAAGCCTTATACCCAGTTGTTTGAAGAGCAGATTACCCGTCCATTGGGGATGAAAGACACCACCTACACCCCCTCACCGGATCAGTGCCGCCGTTTAATGGTTGCTGAGCGCGGTGCCAGTCCGTGCAATAACACGCTGGCGGCAATTGGCAGCGGCGGCGTCTATTCCACGCCTGGCGATATGATGCGCTGGATGCAGCAGTATTTGTCATCTGATTTTTATCAGCGCAGTAACCAGGCAGATCGCATGCAGACGTTGATTTATCAGCGCGCGCAGTTTACGAAAGTGATTGGCATGGATGTCCCCGGCAAAGCGGATGCGCTTGGTTTAGGTTGGGTATATATGGCCCCGAAAGAGGGTCGTCCGGGGATTATTCAGAAGACAGGCGGTGGTGGCGGTTTCATTACCTATATGGCGATGATCCCGCAGAAGAATATTGGCGCGTTTGTGGTGGTCACTCGTTCGCCGTTGACGCGCTTTAAAAATATGAGCGATGGCATCAATGACCTGGTGACCGAGCTAAGCGGGAATAAACCGTTGGTTATCCCCGCGTCCTGATTAATACTCTGAAGGCAAACGGTTGATAGCGACCAGTTTGCCTTTATTCATTTCGATATAGCCGCCTTTACGCAAAGCAGCGAGAACTTCTGCGACGACAGAACGCGATATGCGTGTACGTTGATGGATATAATTCATCACACCAATACGTGATCGCAATTCTTCATTCCAGTCAATCATTGATAATAATGTTGCGCGGATTTGTTCGTAGGAATTATGCCCAATGAGCTGCACGTCGCGTAATTCCAGAATTCTATTTTGCCAGGCTAACCAGTAAAAAGCGTCTCGCCAGAGTTGATTTTGTTCAATAAGCGTAATGGTTTGTTTGGCTGGTAGATGATATCCCGTACAATTTCCTTCTGATATTAATTTGTATGGTATATCGTTTTTCATTAAACCATCAGCCAGCCCCATAATATAAGGAGCCTGGGTAATACCGATAAGTACGTTTTCTTCTCTACGCAGAGAGATAACTCCCTCTAAAATAACGAAAGTATCTTCGTTATTGACATCACTGGAAAATATAACTTGCTTTTCATTATTAAACTCGAAGCGCGTACCGTATCTGGACAAACATTTATCGAGCTTACCAAATTCCTGAAGAGGTTTAACTACAGATAACATTTGCGCGTCCTTTGCAGTAATGCCCGTCAAATCCTTGACGGGCATTATTTAGATTAAATTACCAGTATTTCTTCGGAGTGAAGAATATTACCAGGTATATTTAACACCCACGTTCGCGGACCAGTCTTGATCTACGTCACCACCACCGAGGTAGTTAGCATCGGTATAGGCGCTGAAGTTCTTGGTGAAGCTAAACTGAGTACCCAGACCAACACGTACCGCAGACCCTTCAGTACCGTTATCGATGGAATCGCCGTTCACATCGTTATCGTTGTTAGAGTCGTCGTAGACGTAAGCCAGTTTGAAGTACGGAGTCAGAGCCTGATCTTCGCTGTAGGTGAAGGTATAACCTGCATCTACACCCAGTTCATAACGCATGCTGTCGTAAGACTGACCGTCAACTTTCATGTCGTTGCTCAGCTGGTAGTCATCACCAGACTGGAACAGACCAGAAACGCTGCCGTAAGGAGTCACGTAACCAGCATCACCCAGTTTGAAGTCGTAACCGGCTTTCAAACCGAAGCCCCAAGCGTCGGAGTTGGTGCTACCGTCAACGTAAGTACCGTTGCTCATGGTTGCAGACAGGTCGTTGTTGAAGTGAGAGTAGCTCAAGCTACCATCAACAAAGACGTTGTTCGCGAAGTGAGCAGAAGAGTAGATGTAGGCAGTCTGGCTGTCTTGATCCACCTGACCAGAACGGTCATTCATGTCACCTTTAGCGAAGCCTGCAGCCGCACCGACGATCCACTTAGCGTTGTTACCGTCAATTTTGGTATCAACACCGACCATGATGCCGTTAACATCCTGATCATAGTTGATGGTGCCGTTGTCGCCGTTGAAGTTACCACCGAAGTAGCTTACCCATGCGCCGCCGTTATCAGCCAGGCCATGACGAGAGTTGGTCAGACGAGTACCAACGGTGTCTTGTTCCAGGTTCCAGATATTGGTGTTCGCAGACGGGATGCTCAGCGCCATGTTAGCGTAGTCGGTCAGCTCCATCTGTTGCAGAACAACGGTGTTACCGCGCTGTTCAGCCTGATAGGTGTATGCACCCAGGTCAGCTTTGTTAGCAGCAGAGAAGGTCGCGTTGCTGTTGACGTCGTTTACGTAGATAATTTCTTTATCTTTGTAATCAGCGATAGCGCCAGCGCCAGTTGCGTTGTCGATACGAACTTTGTAGTTACCGGTTGCAGCAACAACATTGTCTACAGAGCTGTTATCCAGTTCAGTACCGTTGTCTACGTCGCCGTTACCGTTGATAGTCAGGTGACCATCAGAGTTCATAGCAACAATACCGTAACCGTAGTTAGACTTGGAAGTATCCCAGGTACGGTCGTTCACCAGATCAGCGTTCAGAACGTAATCGCTGCTATGGATATCGAACACACCAGATACTACGTTACCGTTATGGTCAGCGATGTTGCCGCTGGTCAGTTCCAGTTTGTCAGTACGGAAAGCTTCAGTATCGAACTGATCAACGTTCACATCCAATACACCGCCGTTAGTTACGGTGATAGTATTGGCGTACAGGTTGTAATCTGATCTTACCCAGCAATAGTGGACACGCGGCTAAGTGAGTAAACTCTCAGTCAGAGGTGACTCACATGACAAAAACAGTATCAACCAGTAAAAAACCCCGTAAACAGCATTCGCCTGAATTTCGCAGTGAAGCCCTGAAGCTTGCTGAACGCATCGGTGTTACTGCCGCAGCCCGTGAACTCAGCCTGTATGAATCACAACTCTACAACTGGCGCAGTAAACAGCAAAATCAGCAGACGTCTTCTGAACGTGAACTGGAGATGTCTACCGAGATTGCACGTCTCAAACGCCAGCTGGCAGAACGGGATGAAGAGCTGGCTATCCTCCAAAGGCCGCGACATACTTCGCGAAGCGCCTGAAATGAAGTATGTCTTTATTGAAAAACATCAGGCTGAGTTCAGCATCAAAGCAATGTGCCGCGTGCTCCGGGTGGCCCGCAGCGGCTGGTATACGTGGTGTCAGCGGCGGACAAGGATAAGCACGCGTCAGCAGTTCCGCCAACACTGCGACAGCGTTGTCCTCGCGGCTTTTACCCGGTCAAAACAGCGTTACGGTGCCCCACGCCTGACGGATGAACTGCGTGCTCAGGGTTACCCCTTTAACGTAAAACCGTGGCGGCAAGCCTGCGCCGTCAGGGACTGAGGGCAAAGGCCTACCGGAAGTTCAGCCCGGTCAGCTACCGCGCACACGGCCTGCCTGTGTCAGAAAATCTGTTGGAGCAGGATTTTTACGCCAGTGGCCCGAACCAGAAGTGGGCAGGAGACATCACGTACTTACGTACAGATGAAGGCTGGCTGTATCTGGCAGTGGTCATTGACCCGTGGTCACGTGCAGGTATTGGCTGGTCATTGTAGCCTCGCATTACGGGCAACTGGCCTGCGATGCCCTGCAAGAGGCCCCGGAACGTTATCGTTCACACGGACCGTGGAGGCCAGTACTGTTCAGCAGATTATCAGGCGCAACTGAAGCGGCATAATCTGCGTGGAAGTATGAGCGCAAAAGGTTGCTGCTACGATAATGCCTGCGTGGAAAGCTTCTTTCATTCGCTGAAAGTGGAATGTATCCATGGAGAACACTTTATCAGCCGGGAAATAATGCGGGCAACGGTGTTTAATTATATCGAATGTGATTACAATCGGTGGCGGCGGCACAGTTGGTGTGGCGGCCTCAGTCCGGAACAATTTGAAAACAAGAACCTCGCTTAGGCCTGTGTCCATATTACGTGGGTAGGATCAATCAGCCCCCCACCCAGTAGATTCGGTCAACGCAACAGTACTGTAGGAGTTAATAGTCAGATGATCGGTATCAACGTAGCCATCTTCACCAATGTTCAGCGAAGAACCGTTAGTTAAATCGATAGTATCTGAAGTTAATTTAGATTCCGAAACATTAACCTGAGAACCATTATTAACTGTCAAGGTATCAACGATGGAACGACCTGTAGTATCCCATTCAGAACCGTTATTCAACGCTACGTTAAATACACCGCTCTGGAAGACCTTGTCATCAACAACACGTTTCCAGTCATTGTTTTCATATGTTGCATCAGGAGTAAGGCTGTTTGTAGCAACATCATACATTGCTGACGTTTCAGCAACGTTATAAATTGCCTGACCAACCCACTTGCTTCCGTTATCGAGAGTGAGATTTAGTTCATCAACGTTGAGGCTATCATCAGTCCAACCCCCGTTGGTATCTTTCACCCCGTCACCGTTGGAATCATGACCATTCGGATCAAAATTACTATTCCAGGTGCTGGTAAAGGCAACATCACCCATCAGCGTTGAATTGCTGAGGAATACATTGTTCTTCATCGCATAGTCGGAACCTGAAGCAGTAAAGGACATTGCAACATCACCCGGGCCAGCATAATCACTCGGTTCATCAGAATTGCCAAAGTGACCAGTTTTGCCATAAGTATTGCTATCCAGGATATAATTTGAACCCGAAGTCACTGTGGAATCTTTTACAGAGATATTGTTATCCCAAGTATGAGATTCGGTAGTGTAGGTTTCGTTGTAAGTATTACCTTGAGATAATGCAATACCTGCAACGCGGGAGTTATTGGAAATATTGATGTTACTTTCTACATCAAGATTAACAGCAACGCCTTCACTTGTATCAAATGTCTCATTTGTGTGCTTGGTTACATCACCATCTTTATAAGAATCAGTGAAGTAAAGAGCTTCATAATCATCATCAATAGTAGTGTTAGCAATGTTCAAAGTGAAAACATCACCATCACGCCAGTGTGTATCAACAACCGCATCAGTGTAAAAATCATATCCACCCAGATTATTACCATCTGCATCAAAACGATCATAATAACCGCCAGGCAGCATAGAAGTAATCGAACCGTGAATCACTGAATTACTGATATCAAGCTGATTAGCAGTACTGTCTGCATAATCATGGTTCAAATAATAGGTTGAGATCGTGCCGTTAACGGTATCGCCGTTAAAGGACTGATCGAAATCACCATTGGTGTTGTTGTAATAGACAAAACCACTATAGTTTACATAGTTGCCATCTACAGTGCCTGCCTTATCCATATGATCCCAATCAAGTGCTGTAACGGGATTATCGATATAAGTCCAGGTATCATAGTTTGCTGCATTAGCCTGAGAGGTGATAGCCAGAGTGCAAGCCAATGCTAATTGTGATACTACAAGTTTCTTTTTCCAGGAGTGCATTTGTCATCCCTCCTCAGGGACGTAATAAGTTGATCCATCAATTATCAATGCATAGAAAACATATTATGTTTCGCGCTAACGATTATGCTGCGTTACAGACGAATGGTTCAATTATTCTTTCCCCTAAGTCCGAATGTGGACATATATAATTTATGGAGAAAAACACGCATCAAATTCATAAAAGCACAGTATTTCAACATGTTGCAGATAATTTTGTTTTTGAAGCATACGCATAATAAATATCACAAACACAAACCAGATAAATATCCTATGAATATGCAACAAAGTTTTAATTATTCAATTTATAGCAGCGCAACCAAACTCCAAAAAATAATAACCAACAGCTATAAATAAAGATTAAAAATATTTTCAGTGAATATAAAATTATTGCTGTTTCTATTAAAAAGATGTCCTGGCCTCTCTTCCATTCTCTTCTTGTCAACATCGCGACAACTTTCGTAAAACATCCCTACCCTGCTTCAGGTATACTATGCCCCTCGATTCCACAAACATCAGGCAGACCATGACAGACTTAATCCAACGCCCTCGTCGCCTGCGCAAATCTCCTGCGCTGCGCGCTATGTTTGAAGAGACAACACTTAGCCTTAACGACCTGGTGTTGCCGATCTTTGTTGAAGAAGAAATTGACGACTACAAAGCCGTTGAAGCCATGCCAGGCGTGATGCGCATTCCAGAGAAACATCTGGCACGCGAAATTGAACGCATCGCCAACGCCGGTATTCGTTCCGTGATGACTTTTGGCATCTCTCACCATACCGATGAAACCGGCAGCGATGCCTGGCGGGAAGATGGACTGGTGGCGCGTATGTCGCGCATCTGCAAGCAGACCGTGCCAGAAATGATCGTTATGTCAGACACCTGCTTCTGTGAATACACTTCTCACGGTCACTGCGGTGTGCTGTGCGAGCATGGCGTCGACAACGACGCGACTCTGGAAAATTTAGGCAAGCAAGCCGTGGTTGCAGCTGCTGCAGGTGCAGACTTCATCGCCCCTTCCGCCGCGATGGACGGCCAGGTACAGGCGATTCGTCAGGCGCTGGACGCTGCGGGATTTAAAGATACGGCGATTATGTCGTATTCGACCAAGTTCGCCTCCTCCTTTTATGGCCCGTTCCGTGAAGCTGCCGGAAGCGCATTAAAAGGCGACCGCAAAAGCTATCAGATGAACCCAATGAACCGTCGTGAGGCGATTCGTGAATCACTGCTGGATGAAGCCCAGGGCGCAGACTGCCTGATGGTTAAACCTGCTGGAGCGTACCTCGACATCGTGCGTGAGCTGCGTGAACGTACTGAATTGCCGATTGGCGCGTATCAGGTGAGCGGTGAGTATGCGATGATTAAGTTCGCCGCGCTGGCGGGTGCTATAGATGAAGAGAAAGTCGTGCTCGAAAGCTTAGGTTCGATTAAGCGTGCGGGTGCGGATCTGATTTTCAGCTACTTTGCGCTGGATTTGGCTGAGAAGAAGATTCTGCGTTAATTTTGTTTCCTCTCAGAAAGGGGGAGTTAACCTGTTGAAAGTACGGTGAACGCCCCCTCACCCTAACCCTCTCCCCAAGGGGGCGAGGGGACCGTCCACTCTCGTATTACCCCGCCCGATAAAACGGTTTATCCCCAAGGATCGTCGCCCGATGCATTATCCGTCGCTGTGGCAGGTAATCGGCATTGGCATAGTGCTGGGTCACGCGGTTATCCCAAATCGCAATATCATTTGGTTGCCAGCGCCAGCGCACCTGAAACTCCGGTTTGGTGATATGGGCAAACAAAAAACTTAACAAGGCTTCGCTCTCTTTCTCGCTCACATCAACAATTCGCGTAGTAAAGCCTTCATTCACAAACAGCGCCTGTTTACCGCTCACCGGATGCGTTCGCACCACCGGATGTAGCAACGGCGGGTTTTTCGCGACCGCCTCGCGCCAGCGTTGATGTTCCTCCTCGGTTTTGCGGTATTTGTATTCCGGGAACGATTTACGGAAATCATGCTCCGCACGCAGCCCACTCAGCAGCTGGCGGAAGGGAACAGAGAGCGCCTCATAGGCCGCAATACCGCTGGTCCAGAGCGTATCACCGCCGGTCGAAGGTAACTCTTTAGCTGCCAGAATCGCCCCTGCGGGTGGCGTTTCAATAAATGTCACATCGGTATGCCAGTTGTCGTTATCTGGCGGATTATCGTTATGGGTATCCAGCACGATGATCTCGTCAACCCCTTCGGCATGCGGGTAAACAGGGTGAATATGCAATTCGCCAAAACGCTGGGCCAGCGCGCGTTGCTGCTGCGGCGTAATAGCTTGATCGCGTAGAAACACCACCTGATGGCGCAGCACCGCATGGTAAAGCTGTTCAAACTGATTATCGCTTAACGGGCGCGTCAGGTCGGCACCCGAAATTTGTGCGCCGATATACGGCCCCAGCGGGGTAATGCTCAGACGTTCACTCATTGTACTTCTCCATGCCAGGGCGTCAGGCGGCGCTGTAACGCGCGCAGACCCAGTTCTAAAAGAAAGGCGATAATCGCAATCACCGCGATCCCCGCCAGCACCACGTCAGTTGCGAGAAATTCACCCGCTGACTGAACCATAAATCCTAAACCGCGCGTCGCGGCAATCAGCTCCGCCGCCACCAGCGTAGACCAGCCCACCCCCAGACCAATACGTAATCCGGTGAGGATTTCCGGCAGCGCACCGGGCAAAATGACAAACCACAGCACCTGCGCACGGCTGGCACCCAGCGACTGGGCGGCACGAATGCGAACCTGCTGCACGCTTTTCACCCCCGCCAGCGCCGACATCGCCACCGGTGCAAAAATCGCTAAATAGATCAGTAAGATCTTCGAGGTTTCACCAATACCAAACCAGATCACCATCAGCGGCAAATAAGCCAGCGGCGGCACCGGACGATAAAGCTCGATTATCGGATCCAGAATGCCGCGTACCGTAGGGCTAAGTCCCATCGCGATCCCGACCGGAATACCGAACAACACCGCTGCAAATAGCGCCAGCATAATGCGCGTCAGACTGGCTGCCAGATGCTGCCACAGCGTGGCGTCCATAAAGCCTTGCGGTCCGGCAATGGTGAGTAGTTTTTCCAGTACCTGTTGCGGCGGCGGCAAAAATAGCGGGCTAATCAGTTGCAGCGTCGCCACCGTCCACCATACGGTGAGTAAAACCGCTAACGTGCCAATGCTTAAGGTCACCTGACGCGAGAGCGGCCAGCGCCATTTCAGCCGCCGCGAATGCAGTTTTTCATTAATGAGCACACTCATGAGAACGCCTCCCGTTGCTCAAATACGCGGCTTAAAACATATTCGCGCATGGCGATGAATTGTGGATCGGACTTGATGCTGCGGCTCGACTCTCCCGCAACAAAGCGGCGAGCAAAGTTGAGCGGCAGCCGCTCCAGCACACGGCCAGGGCCGGATGAAAGCAGAACCAGTTCAGTCGCCATAAACACCGCTTCTTCTATATCGTGGGTAATCAACAGCACCTGCTTGCCCGTCTCCTGCCAGAGTTTCAGCAGCAGGGTTTGCATCTGGTCGCGGGTGAAGGCGTCCAGCGCACCAAACGGTTCGTCGAGTAATAACAGCTGGGGATTCGCCGCCAGCGCACGAGCAATCCCCACCCGCTGACGTTGACCACCGGAAAGCTGCCAGATGTAGCGTTTTTCTGCGCCTTCCAGCCCCACTTTTTTCAGCATCTGGTGCGCGATTTCCAGTCGCTGCATTTTCTCTATACCTGCCAATTGCAGGCCGAACGCCACGTTGTCCTGTACATTGCGCCACGGTAGTAGCCCTTCATTCTGAAAAACTACGCCACGCTCTGCTCCCGGTCCCTCAATACGCTTACCCGCCAGTTGAATGCTGCCATGCTGATAAGGCACAAAACCGGCAATCAGATTCAGCAGGGTGGTTTTACCGCAGCCGGACGGCCCCAGCACCACCAGTAGCTCGCCGCTTTCCAGCGTCAGGTTGATATCTTCCAGTGCCGGTTTGCCGCCATAATCGGCGTAAAGATGAGAGATTTGCAGCATCTGCGCCTCCTTTTATTGCACGAAGCGCGAGGTAACGTACTGGCTGTAATCATTCGCTACAGCCGGGACCTTGCCCTGCTCTTTCAAAAACTGCGCGGTGTCGATGATCGCTTTGTTCACCGGTCCGGTCAGTTCTGCCGTTTGTTGCTGCGGCGTCAGATAGGTATTCCCCTTCACCAGCCCCGGAACGTCACCTTCAGGCACGCCGCTTAAACGCGCCAGTTTGCTGATGTTTTCCGGCTGTTTCAGCCACACGTCTGGGTTAGCAATGTACGGTTGCTGAGCATCGATGGCGCTTTTAGCGAACGCTTTCACGACCTCAGGATGTTTCTCGGCAAAATCTTTGCGCACCACCCAGACGTCCAGCGTTGGCGCGCCCCACTGCCCGACCTGTTCAGAATCGGTCAACACCTTGCCGTCTTTTTCCAGGGCGTTAACCGCCGGTGCCCAGACATAAGCACCATCAATATCTCCCCGCTGCCAGGCAGCGATAATCGCGGGCGGCTGCAGGTTCACAATCTCCACTTGCCCGGGTTTAATGCCCCAGTGTTTCAGTGCCGCCAGCAGGCTGTAGTGGGTGGTGGAGATAAACGGTACGGCGATGCGTTTGCCAATCAGATCTTCCGGTTTGCTGATAGTTTTCTTTACCACCAGCGCTTCGGAGTTACCCAGTTTTGACGCCAGCAAGAAGACTTCAATCGGCACCTGTTGGCTGGCTGCAACCGCTAACGGGCTGGAACCGAGGTTGCCGATTTGCACGTCGCCTGAAGCCAGCGCCCGCACGATGCTGGCTCCGCTGTCAAACTTACGCCAGTCCACGGTTGCTCCGCTTTCTTTAGCAAAGGTGTTGTCGGCCTGAGCCACTTTCGCCGGTTCGGCTGAGGTTTGATACGCCACGGTGACGTTCACCGCCTGTGCCTGAAAAGCGATGAATGCCAGTGCGGCAAGAAGTGTGTTACGCGATGAAATTGCCATGATTGTCTGCTCCCCTGTCTTGTTATGGGAGCAGTATTCAGGAATAAAAACATTCATTAAAAGAATTAGTCGTTATCGCACAGATGATTTTATTCTTAGCAAAAAAACGGCTAAGGAAAGATTAAATATGCAATTACTCCGTTCTAACAATTGGGAAAATTACTACACTTCATTTTAGTGATGCATAAACAACCACATTACGAGATTTATTACTTCATTATTTCTATCAATATCAATACATATAATAAAACTATTATATTCGCATTGTATATATCACTGTATCATTCTCAATCACTCGCATATTACATTCACATAATGTATATAAACAATGCTTGTTCACAGAACATATTTTTTAAATGCAATTAATTGACAAACTAAATCACATCTAAATACAATGTATAAAACAAAATAACTATACATACCAAACATACAAACACTTAACATATGAATTGCATAGAAACATTACCCAGTCGAACCCACGGGTCTGAAAGCCCTTGCTTTTCAGTTATTAGCAACATTTAACATTTATAAATTAACATCTGGCTGCGCCAGAGATTACGTCTCTGAGTGCATCGTTGTGCTTGTAGTATAATAAATAAAATGGAGTGTCATTAAGTGGATAAGGTTTTAGATTCAGCCCTCCTTTCTTCGGCAAATAAAAGAAAGGGTATCCTTGCTATTGGCGCACATCCTGACGATATAGAATTAGGCTGTGGCGCATCGCTTGCTCGTCTTGCGCAAAAAGGAATTTATATCGCAGCCGTGGTGATGACTACCGGCAACTCTGGCACAGATGGAATAATCGATCGCCATGAAGAATCGCGCAACGCCCTAAAGATATTAGGGTGCCACCAAACTATTCATCTTAATTTTGCTGACACCCGCGCTCATTTACAGCTCAATGATATGATTTCCGCCCTGGAAGACATCATTAAAAATCAAATTCCTTCTGATGTTGAAATCATGCGGGTATATACCATGCATGATGCCGACCGCCATCAGGATCATCTTGCTGTTTATCAAGCTTCAATGGTTGCCTGCCGAACTATTCCGCAAATTCTCGGCTACGAAACCCCAAGTACCTGGCTTTCATTTATGCCTCAGGTTTTTGAATCCGTTAAAGAAGAATATTTCACAGTCAAACTTGCTGCATTAAAAAAACATAAAAGCTAGGAACGACGCGATTATATGCGTCATGATCGCCTGCGTGCAGTTGCACAATTTCGCGGACAACAGGTCAATAGCGATCTGGGTGAAGGCTTTGTAATTCATAAAATGATTCTTTGAGCAAATTGCATGAAAACCTGGATATTTATCTGTATGTCCATAGCAATGTTGCTATGGTTTTTAAGTACGCTAAGACGTAAACCCAGTCAAAAGAAAGGCTGTATTGACGCCATTATACCTGCGTATAACGAAGGCCCGTGTCTGGCGCAGTCACTGGATAATCTACTGCGTAACCCTTATTTTTGCCGGGTAATTTGCGTTAACGACGGCTCCACGGACAATACCGAAGCGGTCATGGCGGAAGTCAAACGCAAATGGGGCGACCGCTTTGTTGCCGTCACGCAAAAAAATACCGGTAAAGGTGGTGCGCTGATGAATGGCCTCAATTACGCCACCTGCGACCAGGTTTTTTTAAGTGATGCCGACACCTATGTTCCGCCCGATCAAGACGGAATGGGCTATATGCTGGCAGAAATTGAGCGCGGTGCCGATGCCGTAGGCGGCATTCCCTCTACTGCGTTGAAAGGCGCGGGTCTGTTACCGCACATCCGCGCGACCGTAAAGTTGCCGATGATTGTTATGAAGCGCACGCTACAGCAGCTCCTGGGTGGCGCACCGTTTATTATCAGCGGTGCCTGCGGGATGTTCCGTACTGATGTATTGCGTAAGTTCGGTTTCTCGGATCGTACTAAAGTCGAAGACCTTGATCTCACCTGGACATTGGTGGCAAACGGCTACCGTATTCGGCAGGCGAATCGCTGCATCGTATACCCACAGGAATGCAACAGCCCGCGTGAGGAGTGGCGTCGCTGGCGGCGTTGGATTGTGGGATACGCGGTCTGTATGCGCCTGCATAAAAGACTTTTATTTAGCCGCTTCGGTATCTTCAGTATATTTCCTATGCTGTTGGTTGTGCTTTATGGCGTTGGGATTTATCTCACTACCTGGTTTAATGAATTCATCACCACCGGGCCGCATGGAGTGGTGTTGGCAATGTTTCCGCTTATCTGGGTCGGCGTAGTTTGTGTTATTGGTGCTTTTAGCGCCTGGTTTCATCGTTGCTGGTTGTTGGTGCCTTTAGCGCCGCTTTCCGTTGTGTATGTATTATTAGCTTATGCCATCTGGATTATTTATGGACTTATTGCCTTTTTTACTGGACGCGAACCTCAGCGCGACAAACCCACCCGCTATTCCGCACTGGTGGAAGCGTCAACCGCTTATTCCCAACCTTCTGTCACAGGAACTGAAAAACTATCTGAAGCTTAATGTTAAAGAGAAAAATATTCAGATTGCAGACCAGGTAATTATTGATGAAACTGCAGGTGAAGTTGTTATCGGCGCGAATACCCGTATTTGTCATGGTGCCGTTATTCAGGGTCCGGTAGTGATTGGCGCAAACTGCCTGATAGGTAATTGGATTTGCCCCTATATTTCCAGACATCTGTTATCACTTAACCCATTACAAGCCCGCTGCCGCAGATATTCCCGTGGCGAGCGATAACCCAGCGCACTATGCGGATGCCATTCGTTATAATGCTCGAACGCCTCTGCAAGGTTCTTTGCTGCCGTTAACCCGTCTGGTTTGGGCATGATACTGATGTAGTCACGCTTTATCGTTTTCACGAAGCTCTCTGCTATTCCGTTACTCTCCGGACTCCGCACCGCCGTGTTCTTCGGTTCAAGTCCCAACATCCGGGCGAACTGGCGTGTTTCATTAGCCCGGTAGCATGAACCATTATCCGTCAGCCACTCCACTGGAGACGACGGAAGATCGTTGCCGAAGCGGCGTTCCACCGCTCCCAGCATGACGTCCTGTACTGTTTCACTGTTGAAGCCGCCGGTAGTGACCGCCCAGTGCAGTGCCTCACGATCACAGCAGTCCAGCGCGAACGTGACACGCAGTCTCTCTCCGTTATCACAGCAGAACTCGAACCCGTCAGAGCACCATCGCTGATTGCTTTCTTTCACGGCCACTCTGCCTGTATGTGCCCGTTTCGATGGCGGTACAGCAGGTTTTCGCTCAAGCAACAGCGCATTCTGGCGCATGATCCGGTAAACACGTTTGGCATTGATCGCAGGCATACCATCAAGTTCTGCCTGTCTGCGAAGCAGCGCCCATACCCGACGATAACCATACGTTGGCAGCTCTCCGATAACATGGTGTATACGGAGAAGCACATCCGTATCATCAGTGTGACGACTGCGGCGGCCATCCATCCAGTCATCGGTTCGTCTGAGAATGACGTGCAACTGCGCACGCGACACCCGGAGACAACGGCTGACTAAGCTTACTCCCCATCCCGGGCAATAAGGGCGCGTGCGCTATCCACTTTTGCCCGTCCATATTCAACGGCTTCTTTGAGGAGTTCATTTTCCATCGTTTTCTTGCCGAGCAGGCGCTGGAGTTCTTTAATCTGCTTCATGGCGGCAGCAAGTTCAGAGGCAGGAACAACCTGTTCTCCGGCGGCGACAGCAGTAAGACTTCCTTCCTGGTATTGCTTACGCCAGAGAAATAACTGGCTGGCTGCTACACCATGTTGCCGGGCAACGAGGGAGACCGTCATCCCCGGTTCAAAGCTCTGCTGAACAATTGCGATCTTTTCCTGTGTGGTACGCCGTCTGCGTTTCTCCGGCCCTAAGACATCAATCATCTGTTCTCCAATGACTAGTCTAAAAACTAGTATTAAGACTATCACTTATTTAAGTGATATTGGTTGTCTGGAGATTCAGGGGGCCAGTCTAGTAATTATGCGTTTATTCGTCCTGGCACAATAATCAGCAATGGCGTAAAAATTGGTTTTGCCACCGAGATTAAAAATGCGGTTATTGAAGCGGAAGCAACGATTGGTCCGCAATGTTTTATTGCCGACTCGGTAGTTGCAAACCAGGCATATTTAGGCGCACAAGTACGTACCAGTAATCATCGTCTGGATGAACAGCCCGTGTCTGTTCGAACTCCAGAGGGAATTATCGCTACCGGATGCGATAAATTAGGTTGTTATATCGGGCAGCGTTCACGCCTTGGCGTACAAGTTATTATTTTGCCTGGGCGAATTATTTCCCCGAACACGCAACTTGGCCCGCGCGTGATTGTAGAACGTAATTTACCTACCGGAACTTATTCACTCCGACAAGAACTTATCCGTACAGGAGATTAAAATGATAAAACGGACGTTATTAGCGGCGGCCATTTTTAGCGCATTGCCCGCTTATGCCGGGTTAACTTCCATTACCGCGGGCTACGATTTTACCGATTATTCTGGCGATCATGGCAACCGTAATTTAGCGTATGCTGAACTGGTGGCGAAAGTTGAAAACGCAACGCTGCTTTTTAATCTTTCCCAGGGGCGTCGTGATTATGAAACTGAACATTTCAATGCCACTCGCGGTCAGGGTGCGGTCTGGTATAAATGGAATAACTGGCTGACAACCCGAACGGGTATTGCCTTTGCGGATAATACGCCGGTCTTTGCCCGCCAGGATTTTCGTCAGGATATTAACCTGGCCCTGTTACCAAAAACGCTTTTCACGACCGGTTATCGCTACACTAAATATTACGATGATGTCGAAGTCGATGCCTGGCAAGGCGGCGTATCACTCTATACTGGCCCGGTGATCACCAGCTACCGCTATACCCATTATGACTCCAGCGATGCAGGTGGTAGTTATAGCAATATGATTTCCGTGCGTCTGAATGACCCGCGCGGCACTGGTTATACGCAACTATGGCTAAGCCGCGGAACAGGTGCTTACACCTATGACTGGACGCCAGAAACACGCTACGGCAGCATGAAGAGCGTCAGTCTGCAACGTATTCAACCGCTGACTGAGCAACTTAATCTCGGGCTGACGGCAGGTAAAGTGTGGTACGACACCCCAACCGATGATTTTAACGGTCTGCAACTTGCAGCCCGTCTGACCTGGAAATTCTGATTCCTTCTGCCGCCCGCTATCCGGGGCGGCCTTCCCTGCCGATTAGCCCCCCCCCCTTTCCTCTTTGTTTTCCGACCACATTCACCGGATAAATTTTATTCTCCAGTGTTATATACTATAGGGGGGTATGCATTGACATATAGAATACCCCCCTATAGTATATTGCATGCAGATGATGAGGTGCGAAATGCCCAGTACTCCGGAAGAGAAGAAAAAGGTCCTTACTCGAGTTCGTCGTATTCGGGGGCAGATTGATGCTCTGGAACGGTCGCTGGAGGGTGATGCCGAATGCCGTGCCATACTCCAACAGATCGCTGCCGTTCGGGGCGCGGCTAATGGGCTGATGGCAGAAGTGCTTGAAAGCCATATCCGGGAAACGTTTGACCGAAATGACTGCTACAGCCGCGAAGTCAGCCAATCCGTTGACGACACTATTGAACTGGTTCGTGCCTATCTTAAATAGCTGAATCTATTACCATATTGAGGAAGAGCGAGAGATGAAATCACGTGCTGCCGTTGCATTTGCTCCCGGTAAACCGCTGGAAATCGTTGAAATTGACGTTGCACCACCGAAAAAAGGTGAAGTGCTAATTAAAGTCACCCATACCGGCGTTTGCCATACCGACGCATTTACCCTCTCCGGCGATGACCCGGAAGGTGTATTCCCGGTGGTTCTCGGTCACGAAGGGGCCGGCGTTGTGGTTGAAGTCGGTGAAGGCGTAACCAGCGTCAAACCTGGCGACCATGTGATCCCGCTTTACACCGCGGAGTGCGGCGAGTGTGAGTTCTGTCGTTCTGGCAAAACTAACCTCTGTGTTGCGGTTCGCGAAACCCAGGGTAAAGGCCTGATGCCAGACGGCACCACCCGTTTTTCTTACAACGGGCAGCCGCTTTATCACTACATGGGGTGCTCTACATTCAGTGAATACACCGTAGTCGCGGAAGTGTCTCTGGCAAAAATTAATCCAGAAGCAAACCATGAACACGTCTGCCTGCTGGGCTGTGGCGTGACCACCGGTATTGGCGCGGTACACAACACAGCTAAAGTCCAGCCAGGTGATTCTGTTGCCGTGTTTGGTCTTGGCGCGATTGGTCTGGCAGTGGTTCAGGGCGCGCGTCAGGCGAAAGCGGGTCGGATTATCGCTATCGATACCAACCCGAAGAAATTCGATCTGGCGCGTCGCTTCGGTGCTACCGACTGCATTAACCCGAATGACTACGACAAACCGATAAAAGATGTCCTGTTGGATATCAACAAATGGGGTATCGACCATACCTTTGAATGCATCGGTAACGTCAACGTGATGCGTGCGGCGCTGGAAAGTGCGCACCGCGGCTGGGGTCAGTCGGTGATCATCGGGGTCGCGGTTGCCGGTCAGGAAATCTCCACCCGTCCATTCCAGTTGGTCACTGGTCGCGTATGGAAAGGTTCCGCGTTTGGCGGCGTGAAAGGTCGTTCCCAGTTACCGGGCATGGTTGAAGATGCGATGAAAGGTGATATCGATCTGGAACCGTTTGTCACGCATACCATGAGCCTGGATGAAATTAATGACGCCTTCGACCTGATGCATGAAGGCAAATCCATTCGAACCGTAATTCGTTACTGATTTCCCGCAGGTTTACCCCGTCCACTTCAGGCGGGGGTTCTTAATACTCTCCCCGGGCAGCCGTCCGGGGGATTAACCCTGAGATAATGACTGATGGAACTCATTGAAAAACATGTCAGCTTTGGCGGCTGGCAAAATATGTATCGGCATTATTCCCAATCACTGAAATGTGAAATGAATGTCGGCGTCTATCTCCCACCAAAAGCCGCGAATGAAAAATTGCCGGTGCTGTACTGGCTTTCAGGCCTGACCTGCAACGAGCAGAATTTCATTACTAAATCGGGGATGCAGCGTTACGCGGCTGAGCACAACATTATTGTTGTTGCGCCGGACACCAGTCCGCGAGGCAGTCATGTCGCAGATGCTGACCGTTACGATCTCGGGCAAGGTGCCGGGTTTTACCTGAACGCGACGCAAGCGCCGTGGAATGAACATTACAAAATGTATGACTATATCCGCAACGAGCTGCCGGATTTAGTGATGCATCATTTTCCGGCAACGGCCAAAAAGTCTATCTCTGGTCATTCTATGGGCGGGCTGGGCGCGCTGGTGCTGGCGTTACGTAACCCAGATGAATATGTCAGCGTCTCGGCGTTTTCGCCCATTGTCTCCCCATCGCAAGTGCCGTGGGGACAGCAAGCCTTTGCTGCATATCTTGCTGAAAATAAAGATGCCTGGTTGGATTACGACCCGGTGAGTCTTATTTCACAAGGTCAACGCGTTGCGGAAATCATGGTTGATCAGGGGTTGAGTGATGATTTTTACGCAGAACAGCTGCGGACTCCAAATCTTGAAAAGATCTGCCAGGAGATGAATATCAAGACGTTAATCCGTTATCACGAGGGTTATGATCACAGCTATTATTTTGTCTCCAGTTTTATTGGCGAGCATATTGCCTACCACGCCAATAAACTGAATATGCGTTGATAATAGCACGACTGCCGGATGCGGCGTGAACGCCTTATCCGGCCTACACTTCGCCCGTAAGCCGTAGGCCTGATAAGACGCGCAAAGCGTCGCATCAGGCATGGCGCACGACTGCCGGATGCGGCGTGAACGCCTTATCCGGTCTACACTTCGCCCATAAACCGTAGGCCTGATAAGACGCGCATAGCGTCGCATCAGGCATCTGCGCACGACTTATCTATGTTTACCACATCAAATCATCAGGCACTTTGAAGTCGGCATACGGGTCGTCTTCATCCTGCTCTTCGGCGCTGAGCGCGCTGTGCAACACTATACTGCTGGCATCGCGCTGAGCAATTTTATCGGCAACGCTGGCGGGAATAATGGCGTATTCACCTTCGCTATTGTTATCGACCAACAAGCGGGCAATCGCCAGACGACCATTAATCAACTGCGCCTGTGTGAGCTTATCGACAAAAATCTTCTTAATCAGATTGCCGTCAGTGAAGTTAAAACCAATATCGCCATTGGCAATGGTGATTCGGTTCATTTCAATAAGCTGCTTCACCTGAGCTTTATATTCTTTCGCCAACGCCGCTTGTTTTTGCTGTTCGCTAAGCTGTTTATCACGCTCAAGCTGTGCCTTTTTATTTTCTTCTACCGCCGCCCGAGCTTCACGCGCCTGAACGCGCGATTTTTTCGCCGTTCTCTCCACCTTCGCCGCTTTTTTGCTGGTGACTAATCCTGCTTTGAGCAACTGCTCTTGTAAGGTAAGTTTTGCCATCTTTGTTTCCAAACCCGCTGAATAATTTTTAGCGAGTATACCTGTAAACGCCGTAGGTGTATTGGGGTGAAGTCCCTTTCGCCCCTGCCTAATAAGGCACGTCAGGCATCGGCGCACGGCTGTATTCGTGATCTCCGGCTCATCAAAATAAACACCGCCAACCCAGCAACAAGAATACCCGGTGCAGAAGCGGCCATTACGCCGACCGTGCCAGTGCCTAATGCCAGCATTTTCCCGGCCAGTAACGGACCGCTCATAGCCCCCAGACGCCCTACCGCCACGGCTGTTCCCACACCTGTTGCGCGGATCTGCGAACTGTAAAACAACGGTGCCAGGGCATACAAAACGCTTTGCCCACCTGTCGCAAACAACCCCGCGACAAATCCCGCCAGCAACATACCGTTAAATGACGACACCGTTCCAAGCGCCAGCAGCGAAGCTAACATGCCGCTATAAATCAGTAGCGACATGGTTACTGGACGCAGCTTATCCATCAATGCGCCCAACATTAACGTCCCGCTTGCCGCCCCCATTTGCAGGGCAAACATCACCCCTGCCGCCTGCGATGGCTGGAATCCTTGCTCCACCAAAAGTAGCGGTAGCCAGTTGATCAACATGTAGACCACCAGCAGAGTGAAGAAATAACACAACCACAGCAGCAGCGTCGCGGTTGCCGTTTCTGGCGCAAATAAGGCACGCAGTGGTGGCGCAGACTGTTTTTCGCCAGCGAAAACCGCCGACTCCGGCAGCCAGCGCATTAATAGCGGCACCAGAATCAACGGCACCACACCACCTACCCAAAACACCGTTTGCCATGCTAAGTTTGCCCCCGCGAAACCCAGTGTCGCCGCCAGCGCCGCGCCAATGGGAACACCGCAATACATCAGGCTCACTGCCGTCCCACGAAAACGTGGACCCGCGGCTTCAGACGTCAGGGCGATAAGATTCGGCAACGCCGCCCCCAGCCCGACACCGGTCATCAGCCGCGCAAAGACCAGTGAGGGGAAATCCCAGGCAATCGCCGTTGCCAGTGAGAACAAACCAAACAGCGCAACTGAGCCAATCAAAATGCGCTTGCGACCATAACGGTCCGCCAGCATTCCGCCAACCAACGCGCCGGGTAGCAAACCGAGTATTCCGGCGCTAAATATCCAGCCCATTTGCATTTTATCGAGTGCGAAAGCCTGGGCGATGCCACCCGCCGCAATGCCAGCCGCCTGAAGATCCAGCCCTTCCATCAGAGCGACCAAAAAACAAAGCCCGATGGTCAGCATCAGGCGGGATGAAGATGATGAAGGGGTACGAGTCGACATAAGATGAACCTCGTTGCGAGTGCAGGTGAATCGCGACTGATACATTGCCAGCCGCGTAATCAGAACTATTTAATGACTGCCTACGGGCGAAATGTAGGCCGGACAAGACGTTTATCGCATCCGGCAGTCGTGTGCAGATGCCTGATGCGACGCTAACGCGTCTTATCAGGCCTACAAATTCCCGCGCCATCCGTAGGCCGGATAAGGCGTTTACGCCGCATCCGGCAGTCGTGCGCAGATGCCTGATGCGACGCTAACGCGTCTTATCAGGCCTACAAATTCTCGCGCCACCCGTAGGCCGGATAAGGCGTTCACGCCGCATCCGGCAGTCGTGCGCAGATGCCTGATGCGACGCTAACGCGTCTTATCAGGCCTACAAATTCCCGCGCCATCCGTAGGCCGGATAAGGCGTTCACGCCGCATCCGGCAGTCGTGCGCAGATGCCTGATGCGACGCTAACGCGTCTTATCAGACCTACAAATTCTCACGCCATCCGTAGGCCGGATAAGGCGTTCACGCCGCATCCGGCAGTCGTGCTGGGATGGGCATACAAAATGCACGTTCTCGGCAGTCATCATTATTTGTTGTTGCGCAGATCCAGCGCCACGTCAACGATCATATCCTCCTGGCCGCCAACCATCCGGCGTTTGCCCAGCTCAACGAGAATATCCACCGCACTTAAGCCATAACGCGCCGCCGCCGTTTCACAGTGACGCAGGAAGCTCGAGTAAACACCAGCGTATCCCAGCGCCAGCGTTTCGCGATCGACTCGTACCGGTCGATCCTGCAACGGACGCACCAGGTCGTCGGCGGCATCCATTAACGCATAGAGATCGGTCCCATGCTGCCAGCCCAGTTTATCCGCGGCGGCAATAAACACTTCCAGCGGTGCGTTACCTGCGCCCGCGCCCATTCCCGCGAGGCTGGCGTCGATTCGGTCGCAGCCCTCTTCCACCGCCGCGATAGAGTTCGCCACGCCAAGACTCAGGTTATGGTGAGCGTGCATGCCAGTTTGCGTTTCTGGTTTCAGCTCTGCTTTCAGGGCGCGGAAACGGTCACGGATATCGCTCATGTTCATCGCACCGCCAGAATCCACCACATAAATACAGGTCGCACCGTAGCCTTCCATCAGCTTTGCCTGCTTGGCGAGATTCTCCGGCGTGGTCATATGGCTCATCATCAGAAAACCAACGGTGTCCATTCCGAGCTCGCGGGCATACTGAATATGCTGGGCGGAAACATCAGCTTCGGTACAGTGCGTTGCCACACGAACCACCCGCGCGCCAGCCTGCCAGGCATTTTTCAGATCGTGAATAGTGCCGATTCCTGGCAGCAACAACGTCGCGATTTTGGCGTGCTTCACCACATCCGCCGCCGCTTCAATCCATTCAAGGTCGCTATGTGCGCCGAAACCATAGTTAAAGCTGGAACCTTGCAAACCGTCGCCGTGGGCCACTTCAATCGAATCCACGCGGGCATCGTCCAGTGCTTTGGCAATCTGGCGAACGTTTTCCAGCGAATACTGATGACGAATGGCGTGCATACCGTCACGCAATGTGACGTCCGAGATATAAAGTTTTTTACCGTTCATGCCGCTTCTCCTGCCTTGCGCGCCAGTGACTGGGCCATTTTTTCCGCTGTCGCCAGCGCACTGGAAGTCATAATGTCGAGGTTGCCCGCATAGGCAGGCAGATAATGCGCTGCGCCTTCGACTTCCAGCCAGACCGCTGTTTTCAGTCCGGAGAATTGCCCCACGCCCGGTAAATTGACCGGTTTATCCTGCGGGATAACTTCAAACTGCACGCGCTGTTTCAGGCGATAACCCGGTACGTAAGCCTGCACCGCCTCAGCCATTTCATTGATTGAGGCTTCGATATCATCTTGTGAAGCTTCGTCGCTCAATACATACACCGTGTCACGCATCATCAACGGTGGCTCTGCTGGGTTAAGCACAATAATCGCCTTCCCTTTTGCCGCGCCGCCCACCACTTCAATGGCTCGGGAAGTGGTTTCCGTAAATTCATCGATATTGGCACGCGTGCCAGGTCCGGCAGATTTACTGGCGATAGAAGCGATAATTTCGGCGTAATGAACACGCGCCACGCGTGAAACTGCCGCCACCATTGGAATGGTGGCCTGGCCGCCGCAGGTGACCATGTTGACGTTCAGTTGATCGACGTTCGCCTCGAGGTTAACCACCGGCACGCAGTAAGGGCCGATGGCAGCAGGCGTCAGGTCAATTAAGCGAATATCCGGTTTCGCTTCGCGTAAAGCGGCATCGTTTTTCACATGAGCACCGGCGCTGGTCGCATCAAATACAATGTCGATATCAGCAAATTCAGGCATGTTCATCAGTCCGATCACCCCTTCATGGGTGGTGGCGACGCCCATACGTCTGGCGCGCGCCAGACCGTCGGACTGAGGATCAATGCCAACCATCACCGCCATCTCCAGATGCTGACCGTGACGCAAAATTTTAATCATCAGATCGGTACCAATGTTGCCAGAACCGATAATGGCGACTTTACGCTTACTCATGACAGACTTCCTTTTGGGGCTGCGCTTGAAAATGTCGCAGCAACTGAACCTATGCCTTCAATATGGGCTTCAAAACGATCGCCCGCATTCACCGCCACCATCGGACCTAATGCCCCGGTAAGAATGATATCTCCGGTGCGCAGCGGTTCACCCAGACTGGCCATTTTGCGTGCCAGCCAGACGGCCGCATTAAGCGGATGTCCCAGGCATTCGCTGCCGCGCCCGCTAGAAACCTCTTCGTTATTACGCGTCATCTTCATGGCGCAGTTTTTCAGGTCTACACCCCGCCGGACGTTGCGCCGGACCGCCGATGACATACACCCCACAGGAGGCGTTATCTGCCACGGTATCGACAAACTGAATCGACCAGTCGCGAATGCGGCTCCCCACCACTTCCAGCGCCGGAAGTACCCATTCAATGGCGTTATACAATTCGTCGAAGGTGATATCGGTTGCGGGCAAATCGCGGTTCAACACCAGTGCGATCTCCGCTTCAATGCGGGGTTGCAGAACACGGGAAAAAGGAATGATTTCGTTATCGCCATAACACATGTCGGCAAATAACGTCCCAAAATCCGGTTGATCAACGCCCAGTTGTTGTTGCACTTTCGGATGTGTCAGGCCCACTTTACGCCCTACCACGCGACGCCCCTGCGCAACGTCATGTTGCACATTTATGTGCTGAATGGCGTAAGCCGCTTCAGCGTTATCGATACCAATCAGATCGCGCAGCGGTGCAATCGCTTCGCCCTGCTCTGCGGCGCGGCGTAAATCCGCCGCCAGTTGCTCAAGAGTATGCTTCGTCATGACCATTCCTTAAGGGCGTGCGAGGAAATTCAGCACCAGTTGATTGAAAGCGTCGGCATGTTCCCACTGCGCCCAGTGACCACAGTCGCGGAAGATATGCAGTTCAGAACCGGCAATGCCGGACAGCAGACGCAGACCCGCATCCATCGGCACAAAGCGGTCGTTGCGCCCCCAGACAATCAGGGTTTGCGCTTTGATTTCCGCCAGACGTGGGCCAAAATCCGGGAACTGTTTCGGATTAGCTTCCAGGCTCTTAACGAAGTTTTCCAGGTGATCGCGGCGCGACAGCATATTATTCAGGCGCGCTTCAAACAGGGCGTCGGTCAAATCGCTGGTATCAAAAACGAAGATATCCATCATCAGCTTCAGGTTTTCGATAGTCGGCTGACGATAAAGCTGATTCAGTCGCTTAATACCTTCGGTTGGCATCGGCGTAAACAAACTCATGCCGCCCGTACCGCCGCCCATCAGCACCAGTTTGCCGACGCGCTCCGGCCATTTAAGGGTGAACGCCACAGAACTATGGCCCCCCATCGAGTTGCCCAGCAGGTGGATTTTGGCGATATCCAGTTGATCCACCACGCTTTTCAGGATTCGTGCATTAAGATCCGATCGCGAACCACTATTAACGACCGAATCGCTCTTGCCCCAACCCGGACAATCCAGCAGGATCACCCGATAGCCCGCCTCTACCAGCGGATCGATATTGCGGCTGAAGTTCGCCCAGCCAGTAGCACCCGGGCCGGAACCATGCAGCAGGACAACGGTTTCGTCGCCTTGTCCGCAGTCATTAAAATGGATGCGCAGCGTTTTACCCGCTTCTTCTACATTCAGAAAACGGCTGGTGGCGGCTTCGGTTTGTGGCTGATAACTCATCATCTTCTCCTGCATATTCAGTTCTCTGTTCTGGCGCTTAACGAGCCAAATCCGGCAATCCACTCCGGGATTGGGCGGTAATAACGCCCTTCGCTACGCCAGTTGCCAAACGCAGAAATAGCGGCAAAAGCGGCGACCCAGGTTTTGATTTCATGTGTCGACTTTCCGGCAATGGCGGAAAGCTCTTCGTTACTGACGGCATCCAGTTCCTGTATGCGTCCCTGCTCCAGCAAAGTCATGAACTGGTTATCCCAAATCGGGTTGAGCGGATGCAGCGTTCTCTGATCCTCAACAAACTTCTCAGCGGCGCTAATCACCCGTTGCTGACGCAATTCGCGCTCACTGGCGGGTAAATCTTTCCCGCTCCCCAACAGACGGTCGCGCATATGGGCATCGGCTTTCGCCAGTTCGGGCACCGGCGGCTGATGGGAAAGCCCACCGGAACCCAGGAACAGCACGCGTTTATTGAGAGTGCTGGTGAAACGTCCAATGGCTTCACCCAACATGCGGGTACGCTGGAAACCGGGCAGCGGCGTGGCGACACCGTTGATGAACACAGGCAGAACTGGCACCTTATCCAGCCCACCGAGCAGGAACTCCAGCGGCTGGGCGAACCCGTGGTCCACCTGCATACAGTAAGAAACGGCAAGATCGATCCCGCTCTTCATGACGGCATGCGCACAGGCCTCCGCCAGCTCCACAGGCACGGGCAGCTCTCCTGCCGCACTGCCGAAATCACCAATTGCCGTCGCTCCAACGCCTAAACAGAACGGTGGCATCACGTCATAGAAAAAGCCGTTGTAGTGATCTGGCGCAAACAGCACCACCAGTTCAGGGGAGAATGCCGCAATACGCTCGCGGGCGCTGGCAATCACGCCATTGACCTCATCGAGCACCTCTTGCGCCGGGTCGACATACCCCACCAGCGGCGAGTGGGAAAGACAGTGAAGATAAGCGTGCATATCAGGCTACCTTTTCGACAGAAACGTCGGCATCAGGGCGGGTCAGCGTCATCACCGACGCCAGTTTATTCAGGGTCTTGCCCAGGGTTTGCGGAATGGCGGTGGCGGCAACAAAGCGATCCGGGCGCATCACCACCAGCGAAGCATTGTGTTGCGCGAACCAGCTACGCAGGCGACCTTGCGTATCGCCCACGCGTAGTACGCCGTCGTGGTTATCCTGTGCGGTATGAATTTGCACTTCCGGCACCACCTGAATGAAGCGTGTGCCCAACGCGCGCCACTGCTGGATTTGCTCGTCGCTCATCCCCCACAGTGGATTGCATCCCCAGCCAATTACCGCGAAGTTCGCGCCGATCGCGTTATCGAGCAGCGTCACGTCGCCGTTTTCCAGCGTGACTTTCGGCTGAATAAACATCTTGCCGACCGGAGAGTGCTTCGCTTCGCCCTCACGCATCAGCGCACCGCCGTAATATTGCGGCATCGGCTTGAAGCGCATTTCGAGGAAGTAGCGTTTTACTGGCGGCAGATAATTCAACAGCCAGGAAACGCCGTCACGTAACGTACCCTGCCAGCGTTTCGGCGGAGCCAGCACGTTGCCCGCCGTCACGGACAGGTCAATCATCGCTTTGGCGTGATCGCGACGTTCTTGTTGATAGGTATCGAGCAGCGCATCGCGGGCTTTCCCCTGGATAACCAACGCCAGTTTCCATGCGAGGTTAAAGGCGTCGCGCATACCACTGTTATAGCCCTGCCCCTGCCATACCGGCATGATGTGCGCGGCATCGCCCGCCAGCAGTACGCGATCAATACGGAAACGTTGCGCCAGTCGCGCGTTGTGGGTGTAGACACGCTGGCGAATCAATTCAACATTGTCCGGATTAGGCAGCACTTTGCTTAACAGCTTGCGCATATTTTGCGGCTCACGCAGCTGCTCTTCGGTTTCTCCCGGCATCACCATAAATTCAAAGCGACGTACCGCATGAGGCAGCGCGGCAGAAACATACGGGCGCACCGGATCGCAACACAAATAGATATGCGGCGTACTTAACGGATCGTTGGCGATATCTACCACAATCCACTGATTTGGCGCAGTTTTACCTTCAAACGGCACATTCAGAGTGCGACGGACAAAACTTGCTCCACCGTCACAGGCTACCAGCCACTGGGCTTTGACTATTTCCCGCTGCCCTTCTGCCGTTTTCAGGTGCAAGGTCACTTCGTCATCTTGCTGACTGAAGGCCTCCAGCTCGCGGGAAAACAAGCAGCGCACATTCGGAAAACGCGACACCCCTTCCAGCATCACCGCATCGACCTGCGGCTGAATAAAGGCGTTACGGCGCGGCCAGCCAAATTCATCGGTCATTGGCTGAATATCAGCAAAACAGCGGCCTTTCGGGGTGAGAAAACGCATCGCGTGCCACGGCGTAGTGTGCGGCAGAACATCATCGACCAGGCCGACCGACTGCATGGTGCGCAGCGCCTCGTCATCAATACCAATCGCACGCGGGTAGTCGATCAACTTATCGAGTTTCTCCACCACCAGCACGTCAATGCCCATCTGGCCGAGATAGTTCGCCATCATCAGCCCAACCGGGCCGGCACCAGCGATCGCCACCTGAACGCTATGGTTAACAGCAGGCTGGATGTCAGGGTGTTGTATTGCCATTTCAGTACCTCACGACTCGGACAAAATGTCGTTGCGCGCACAGTACAGCGCAACTTATTTTGTTAAAAACATGTAAATGATTTTTTATTGTGCGCTCAGTATAGGAAGGGTGTTTTCGGCTACAATCAAAACATGCCCGAATGTGCACCAGGTGCACCACGTTGTTTTAACTATAGAAATGTCAATTAATATGCAGAACAATGAGCAGACGGAATACAAAACCGTGCGCGGCTTAACCCGCGGTCTAATGTTATTAAATATGTTAAATAAACTTGATGGCGGTGCCAGCGTCGGGCTGCTGGCGGAACTCAGCGGCCTGCATCGCACCACTGTGCGGCGACTGCTGGAGACGCTGCAGGAAGAGGGATATGTCCGCCGTAGCCCCTCCGATGATAGTTTTCGACTGACCATCAAAGTGCGGCAATTAAGCGAAGGATTTCGTGACGAACAGTGGATTTCTGCACTGGCGGCCCCACTGCTGGGCGATCTGTTGCGCGAAGTGGTATGGCCGACAGATGTGTCCACGCTGGATGTTGATGCAATGGTGGTACGCGAAACCACTCACCGTTTCAGCCGCTTATCCTTTCACCGGGCAATGGTCGGGCGACGTTTGCCGCTTCTGAAAACCGCCTCGGGCCTGACCTGGCTGGCCTTTTGCCCGGAACAAGACCGCAAGGAATTAATCGAAATGTTAGCCTCCCGCCCCGGTGATGACTATCAACTGGCACGGGAACCGTTAAAGCTGGAAGCCATTCTGGCGCGCGCGCGCAAAGAGGGTTACGGACAGAACTACCGCGGCTGGGATCAGGAGGAGAAGATCGCCTCTATCGCCGTACCGCTGCGCAGTGAACAACGGGTGATTGGCTGTCTGAATCTGGTGTATATGGCGAGCGCAATGACCATTGAACAGGCAGCGGAAAAGCATCTTCCGGCGCTACAACGGGTAGCAAAACAGATCGAAGAAGGGGTTGAATCGCAGGCTATTCTGGTGGCCGGAAGGCGAAGCGGCATGCATTTACGTTGACACCATCGAATGGCGCAAAACCTTTCGCGGTATGGCATGATAGCGCCCGGAAGAGAGTCAATTCAGGGTGGTGAATGTGAAACCAGTAACGTTATACGATGTCGCAGAGTATGCCGGTGTCTCTTATCAGACCGTTTCCCGCGTGGTGAACCAGGCCAGCCACGTTTCTGCGAAAACGCGGGAAAAAGTGGAAGCGGCGATGGCGGAGCTGAATTACATTCCCAACCGCGTGGCACAACAACTGGCGGGCAAACAGTCGTTGCTGATTGGCGTTGCCACCTCCAGTCTGGCCCTGCACGCGCCGTCGCAAATTGTCGCGGCGATTAAATCTCGCGCCGATCAACTGGGTGCCAGCGTGGTGGTGTCGATGGTAGAACGAAGCGGCGTCGAAGCCTGTAAAGCGGCGGTGCACAATCTTCTCGCGCAACGCGTCAGTGGGCTGATCATTAACTATCCGCTGGATGACCAGGATGCCATTGCTGTGGAAGCTGCCTGCACTAATGTTCCGGCGTTATTTCTTGATGTCTCTGACCAGACACCCATCAACAGTATTATTTTCTCCCATGAAGACGGTACGCGACTGGGCGTGGAGCATCTGGTCGCATTGGGTCACCAGCAAATCGCGCTGTTAGCGGGCCCATTAAGTTCTGTCTCGGCGCGTCTGCGTCTGGCTGGCTGGCATAAATATCTCACTCGCAATCAAATTCAGCCGATAGCGGAACGGGAAGGCGACTGGAGTGCCATGTCCGGTTTTCAACAAACCATGCAAATGCTGAATGAGGGCATCGTTCCCACTGCGATGCTGGTTGCCAACGATCAGATGGCGCTGGGCGCAATGCGCGCCATTACCGAGTCCGGGCTGCGCGTTGGTGCGGATATCTCGGTAGTGGGATACGACGATACCGAAGACAGCTCATGTTATATCCCGCCGTTAACCACCATCAAACAGGATTTTCGCCTGCTGGGGCAAACCAGCGTGGACCGCTTGCTGCAACTCTCTCAGGGCCAGGCGGTGAAGGGCAATCAGCTGTTGCCCGTCTCACTGGTGAAAAGAAAAACCACCCTGGCGCCCAATACGCAAACCGCCTCTCCCCGCGCGTTGGCCGATTCATTAATGCAGCTGGCACGACAGGTTTCCCGACTGGAAAGCGGGCAGTGAGCGCAACGCAATTAATGTGAGTTAGCTCACTCATTAGGCACCCCAGGCTTTACACTTTATGCTTCCGGCTCGTATGTTGTGTGGAATTGTGAGCGGATAACAATTTCACACAGGAAACAGCTATGACCATGATTACGGATTCACTGGCCGTCGTTTTACAACGTCGTGACTGGGAAAACCCTGGCGTTACCCAACTTAATCGCCTTGCAGCACATCCCCCTTTCGCCAGCTGGCGTAATAGCGAAGAGGCCCGCACCGATCGCCCTTCCCAACAGTTGCGCAGCCTGAATGGCGAATGGCGCTTTGCCTGGTTTCCGGCACCAGAAGCGGTGCCGGAAAGCTGGCTGGAGTGCGATCTTCCTGAGGCCGATACTGTCGTCGTCCCCTCAAACTGGCAGATGCACGGTTACGATGCGCCCATCTACACCAACGTGACCTATCCCATTACGGTCAATCCGCCGTTTGTTCCCACGGAGAATCCGACGGGTTGTTACTCGCTCACATTTAATGTTGATGAAAGCTGGCTACAGGAAGGCCAGACGCGAATTATTTTTGATGGCGTTAACTCGGCGTTTCATCTGTGGTGCAACGGGCGCTGGGTCGGTTACGGCCAGGACAGTCGTTTGCCGTCTGAATTTGACCTGAGCGCATTTTTACGCGCCGGAGAAAACCGCCTCGCGGTGATGGTGCTGCGCTGGAGTGACGGCAGTTATCTGGAAGATCAGGATATGTGGCGGATGAGCGGCATTTTCCGTGACGTCTCGTTGCTGCATAAACCGACTACACAAATCAGCGATTTCCATGTTGCCACTCGCTTTAATGATGATTTCAGCCGCGCTGTACTGGAGGCTGAAGTTCAGATGTGCGGCGAGTTGCGTGACTACCTACGGGTAACAGTTTCTTTATGGCAGGGTGAAACGCAGGTCGCCAGCGGCACCGCGCCTTTCGGCGGTGAAATTATCGATGAGCGTGGTGGTTATGCCGATCGCGTCACACTACGTCTGAACGTCGAAAACCCGAAACTGTGGAGCGCCGAAATCCCGAATCTCTATCGTGCGGTGGTTGAACTGCACACCGCCGACGGCACGCTGATTGAAGCAGAAGCCTGCGATGTCGGTTTCCGCGAGGTGCGGATTGAAAATGGTCTGCTGCTGCTGAACGGCAAGCCGTTGCTGATTCGAGGCGTTAACCGTCACGAGCATCATCCTCTGCATGGTCAGGTCATGGATGAGCAGACGATGGTGCAGGATATCCTGCTGATGAAGCAGAACAACTTTAACGCCGTGCGCTGTTCGCATTATCCGAACCATCCGCTGTGGTACACGCTGTGCGACCGCTACGGCCTGTATGTGGTGGATGAAGCCAATATTGAAACCCACGGCATGGTGCCAATGAATCGTCTGACCGATGATCCGCGCTGGCTACCGGCGATGAGCGAACGCGTAACGCGAATGGTGCAGCGCGATCGTAATCACCCGAGTGTGATCATCTGGTCGCTGGGGAATGAATCAGGCCACGGCGCTAATCACGACGCGCTGTATCGCTGGATCAAATCTGTCGATCCTTCCCGCCCGGTGCAGTATGAAGGCGGCGGAGCCGACACCACGGCCACCGATATTATTTGCCCGATGTACGCGCGCGTGGATGAAGACCAGCCCTTCCCGGCTGTGCCGAAATGGTCCATCAAAAAATGGCTTTCGCTACCTGGAGAGACGCGCCCGCTGATCCTTTGCGAATACGCCCACGCGATGGGTAACAGTCTTGGCGGTTTCGCTAAATACTGGCAGGCGTTTCGTCAGTATCCCCGTTTACAGGGCGGCTTCGTCTGGGACTGGGTGGATCAGTCGCTGATTAAATATGATGAAAACGGCAACCCGTGGTCGGCTTACGGCGGTGATTTTGGCGATACGCCGAACGATCGCCAGTTCTGTATGAACGGTCTGGTCTTTGCCGACCGCACGCCGCATCCAGCGCTGACGGAAGCAAAACACCAGCAGCAGTTTTTCCAGTTCCGTTTATCCGGGCAAACCATCGAAGTGACCAGCGAATACCTGTTCCGTCATAGCGATAACGAGCTCCTGCACTGGATGGTGGCGCTGGATGGTAAGCCGCTGGCAAGCGGTGAAGTGCCTCTGGATGTCGCTCCACAAGGTAAACAGTTGATTGAACTGCCTGAACTACCGCAGCCGGAGAGCGCCGGGCAACTCTGGCTCACAGTACGCGTAGTGCAACCGAACGCGACCGCATGGTCAGAAGCCGGGCACATCAGCGCCTGGCAGCAGTGGCGTCTGGCGGAAAACCTCAGTGTGACGCTCCCCGCCGCGTCCCACGCCATCCCGCATCTGACCACCAGCGAAATGGATTTTTGCATCGAGCTGGGTAATAAGCGTTGGCAATTTAACCGCCAGTCAGGCTTTCTTTCACAGATGTGGATTGGCGATAAAAAACAACTGCTGACGCCGCTGCGCGATCAGTTCACCCGTGCACCGCTGGATAACGACATTGGCGTAAGTGAAGCGACCCGCATTGACCCTAACGCCTGGGTCGAACGCTGGAAGGCGGCGGGCCATTACCAGGCCGAAGCAGCGTTGTTGCAGTGCACGGCAGATACACTTGCTGATGCGGTGCTGATTACGACCGCTCACGCGTGGCAGCATCAGGGGAAAACCTTATTTATCAGCCGGAAAACCTACCGGATTGATGGTAGTGGTCAAATGGCGATTACCGTTGATGTTGAAGTGGCGAGCGATACACCGCATCCGGCGCGGATTGGCCTGAACTGCCAGCTGGCGCAGGTAGCAGAGCGGGTAAACTGGCTCGGATTAGGGCCGCAAGAAAACTATCCCGACCGCCTTACTGCCGCCTGTTTTGACCGCTGGGATCTGCCATTGTCAGACATGTATACCCCGTACGTCTTCCCGAGCGAAAACGGTCTGCGCTGCGGGACGCGCGAATTGAATTATGGCCCACACCAGTGGCGCGGCGACTTCCAGTTCAACATCAGCCGCTACAGTCAACAGCAACTGATGGAAACCAGCCATCGCCATCTGCTGCACGCGGAAGAAGGCACATGGCTGAATATCGACGGTTTCCATATGGGGATTGGTGGCGACGACTCCTGGAGCCCGTCAGTATCGGCGGAATTCCAGCTGAGCGCCGGTCGCTACCATTACCAGTTGGTCTGGTGTCAAAAATAATAATAACCGGGCAGGCCATGTCTGCCCGTATTTCGCGTAAGGAAATCCATTATGTACTATTTAAAAAAACACAAACTTTTGGATGTTCGGTTTATTCTTTTTCTTTTACTTTTTTATCATGGGAGCCTACTTCCCGTTTTTCCCGATTTGGCTACATGACATCAACCATATCAGCAAAAGTGATACGGGTATTATTTTTGCCGCTATTTCTCTGTTCTCGCTATTATTCCAACCGCTGTTTGGTCTGCTTTCTGACAAACTCGGGCTGCGCAAATACCTGCTGTGGATTATTACCGGCATGTTAGTGATGTTTGCGCCGTTCTTTATTTTTATCTTCGGGCCACTGTTACAATACAACATTTTAGTAGGATCGATTGTTGGTGGTATTTATCTAGGCTTTTGTTTTAACGCCGGTGCGCCAGCAGTAGAGGCATTTATTGAGAAAGTCAGCCGTCGCAGTAATTTCGAATTTGGTCGCGCGCGGATGTTTGGCTGTGTTGGCTGGGCGCTGTGTGCCTCGATTGTCGGCATCATGTTCACCATCAATAATCAGTTTGTTTTCTGGCTGGGCTCTGGCTGTGCACTCATCCTCGCCGTTTTACTCTTTTTCGCCAAAACGGATGCGCCCTCTTCTGCCACGGTTGCCAATGCGGTAGGTGCCAACCATTCGGCATTTAGCCTTAAGCTGGCACTGGAACTGTTCAGACAGCCAAAACTGTGGTTTTTGTCACTGTATGTTATTGGCGTTTCCTGCACCTACGATGTTTTTGACCAACAGTTTGCTAATTTCTTTACTTCGTTCTTTGCTACCGGTGAACAGGGTACGCGGGTATTTGGCTACGTAACGACAATGGGCGAATTACTTAACGCCTCGATTATGTTCTTTGCGCCACTGATCATTAATCGCATCGGTGGGAAAAACGCCCTGCTGCTGGCTGGCACTATTATGTCTGTACGTATTATTGGCTCATCGTTCGCCACCTCAGCGCTGGAAGTGGTTATTCTGAAAACGCTGCATATGTTTGAAGTACCGTTCCTGCTGGTGGGCTGCTTTAAATATATTACCAGCCAGTTTGAAGTGCGTTTTTCAGCGACGATTTATCTGGTCTGTTTCTGCTTCTTTAAGCAACTGGCGATGATTTTTATGTCTGTACTGGCGGGCAATATGTATGAAAGCATCGGTTTCCAGGGCGCTTATCTGGTGCTGGGTCTGGTGGCGCTGGGCTTCACCTTAATTTCCGTGTTCACGCTTAGCGGCCCCGGCCCGCTTTCCCTGCTGCGTCGTCAGGTGAATGAAGTCGCTTAAGCAATCAATGTCGGATGCGGCGCGAGCGCCTTATCCGACCAACATATCATAACGGAGTGATCGCATTGAACATGCCAATGACCGAAAGAATAAGAGCAGGCAAGCTATTTACCGATATGTGCGAAGGCTTACCGGAAAAAAGACTTCGTGGGAAAACGTTAATGTATGAGTTTAATCACTCGCATCCATCAGAAGTTGAAAAAAGAGAAAGCCTGATTAAAGAAATGTTTGCCACGGTAGGGGAAAACGCCTGGGTAGAACCGCCTGTCTATTTCTCTTACGGTTCCAACATCCATATAGGCCGCAATTTTTATGCAAATTTCAATTTAACCATTGTCGATGACTACACGGTAACAATCGGTGATAACGTACTGATTGCACCCAACGTTACTCTTTCCGTTACGGGACACCCTGTACACCATGAATTGAGAAAAAACGGCGAGATGTACTCTTTTCCGATAACGATTGGCAATAACGTCTGGATCGGAAGTCATGTGGTTATTAATCCAGGCGTCACCATCGGGGATAATTCTGTTATTGGCGCGGGTAGTATCGTCACAAAAGACATTCCACCAAACGTCGTGGCGGCTGGCGTTCCTTGTCGGGTTATTCGCGAAATAAACGACCGGGATAAGCACTATTATTTCAAAGATTATAAAGTTGAATCGTCAGTTTAAATTATAAAAATTGCCTGATACGCTGCGCTTATCAGGCCTACAAGTTCAGCGATCTACATTAGCCGCATCCGGCATGAACAAAGCGCAGGAACAAGCGTCGCATCATGCCTCTTTGACCCACAGCTGCGGAAAACGTACTGGTGCAAAACGCAGGGTTATGATCATCAGCCCAACGACGCACAGCGCATGAAATGCCCAGTCCATCAGGTAATTGCCGCTGATACTACGCAGCACGCCAGAAAACCACGGGGCAAGCCCGGCGATGATAAAACCGATTCCCTGCATAAACGCCACCAGCTTGCCAGCAATAGCCGGTTGCACAGAGTGATCGAGCGCCAGCAGCAAACAGAGCGGAAACGCGCCGCCCAGACCTAACCCACACACCATCGCCCACAATACCGGCAATTGCATCGGCAGCCAGATAAAGCCGCAGAACCCCACCAGTTGTAACACCAGCGCCAGCATTAACAGTTTGCGCCGATCCTGATGGCGAGCCATAGCAGGCATCAGCAAAGCTCCTGCGGCTTGCCCAAGCGTCATCAATGCCAGTAAGGAACCGCTGTACTGCGCGCTGGCACCAATCTCAATATAGAAAGCGGGTAACCAGGCAATCAGGCTGGCGTAACCGCCGTTAATCAGACCGAAGTAAACACCCAGCGTCCACGCGCGGGGAGTGAATACCACGCGAACCGGAGTGGTTGTTGTCTTGTGGGAAGAGGCGACCTCGCGGGCGCTTTGCCACCACCAGGCAAAGAGCGCAACAACGGCAGGCAGCGCCCACCAGGCGAGTGTTTGATACCAGGTTTCGCTATGTTGAACTAACCAGGGCGTTATGGCGGCACCAAGCCCACCGCCGCCCATCAGAGCCGCGGACCACAGCCCCATCACCAGTGGCGTGCGCTGCTGAAACCGCCGTTTAATCACCGAAGGCATCACCGCCTGAATGATGCCGATCCCCACCCCACCAAGCAGTGCGCTGCTAAGCAGCAGCGCACTTTGCGGGTAAAGCTCACGCATCAATGCACCGACGGCAATCAGCAACAGACTGATGGCGACACTGCGACGTTCGCTGACATGCTGATGAAGCCAGCTTCCGGCCAGCGCCAGCCCGCCCATGGTAACCACCGGCAGAGCGGTCAACAGGGCAGCCACGCTAAAGCTCATTCCGCTCGCCTGGCGCAATTGCGGTAGCAGTGGCCCGACGGAGGTGAGCAGTGGTCGCATATTAAGACCAATCAGCACCAGTACCAGCAGCATCGTGAACGTCTTTTGATGGTTGCGCATGGCTGTCAGAACGGTTTGGTCGGCAGATATTTACCATCTAAGGTGATGACCGCACGTTCGCCACCTTCCGGGTCCGCCACTTTCTTAACGTCGAGTTTGAAGTTAATCGCGCTAATAATGCCATCGCCAAATTTCTCATGAACCAACGCTTTCAGGGTTGTACCGTACACCTGCAACATTTCATAGAAACGATACATCGTTGGGTCAGTTGGAATACGGTCATCAATGCAGCCACGCAGTGGAATCATCTGCAACAGTAGAATGGAGTCTTCGTCGAGATCCAGCTTCGCCCCGACCAGGCGGGCGGCGTCGGCAGGAAGCGCCTGCTGACCCAGCAAAGCCGCGGTTACAAAGGCTTCTGCCAGACCGGTGCCGTCGGCAATCTCGGCAAATGAGAGATCTTTTTTAGCTTTGCTGAGCAAAATGGCATCGGCAAGATCAAGACGAATATTGCGGTTAATTTGTGACTGAATCATGGTGGAACTCCTGATGGTTTAAAAATAAGGTTACGCTGCGGTCGGTTGGCGTAGCGGTATGGCACAAACGCGAGGATTAGCGGCCAGTGGCACAAACTGGCGGGTTGCGCCGTCAAAAGCTGCGATGCTGCCGCTTTCAATGTCGTAGACCCAGCCGTGCAGGGCGATCCGCCCCTCTTCGAGCGCCAGGCGCACCGATGGATGAGTTTGCAAATTAGCCAACTGAGCAATGACGTTTTCACGTACCATCGCCGCAGCTTTTGACGGTAAATCGGAATGCGGGCGCGCCTCATTAACGACGCGGGCTGAATCGGCATAACGCAGCCAGTGGGAGACGGCAGGCATATGGTCCATGCACTGACAGCTGGCAATGGCGGTCATCGCGCCACAGTTGGAATGACCACAAATCACAATGTCAGATACCCGAAGCGCAGCGACGGCATACTCCACCGAAGCAGAAACGCCACCGGGTTCCGGCCCGTAGGAAGGGACGATATTGCCCGCGTTGCGAATAACGAACAGATCGCCAGGCTCACGTTGCGTCACCAGCTCAGGGACCAGACGGCTGTCGGAGCAGGAGATAAAAAGTGTGCGCGGGCTTTGCTGTGTCGCCAGCTGTTTAAACAAGGCTTCCCGCTTCGGAAATGCCTCGCGCTGGAATTTAAGGAATCCATCAATAATCTCTTTCACCGTTAACCTCTGTCTGTCTCTGGAATGAGAGGCAGACTACTCGCCGATTGTCATAAGGTAAAAGTCTCATTTATGATGAGTTCCATTGGATTTACTTATAGGTTGCGAATGCTCTCTCGACATATCAATTATTTTCTTGCCGTGGCTGAACATGGCAGCTTCACCCGTGCCGCCAGTGCGTTGCACGTCTCCCAACCTGCGCTTTCCCAGCAGATTCGCCAGTTAGAGGAGAGTTTAGGCGTGCCGCTGTTTGACCGTAGCGGGCGAACGATTCGTCTCACTGATGCAGGAGAAGTCTGGCGACAGTACGCCAGCCGGGCGTTACAGGAACTGGGGGCGGGTAAACGGGCGATTCATGATGTTGCCGATCTGACGCGAGGATCGCTGCGTATCGCCGTCACCCCCACCTTTACGAGCTACTTTATCGGCCCCTTAATGGCGGATTTCTATGCGCGCTATCCCAGCATCACGCTCCAGCTACAGGAAATGTCGCAGGAGAAAATCGAGGATATGCTTTGCCGCGACGAGTTGGACGTTGGGATTGCCTTCGCGCCTGTGCATTCGCCGGAGCTGGAGGCAATTCCTTTACTGACAGAAAGTTTAGCGTTAGTCGTGGCGCAACATCATCCGCTGGCCGTCCATGAACAGGTGGCGTTGAGTCGCTTGCATGATGAAAAACTGGTCCTGCTCAGCGCGGAATTTGCCACCAGAGAGCAAATTGACCACTACTGCGAGAAAGCGGGGCTACATCCACAGGTGGTCATTGAGGCGAACTCAATTAGCGCGGTTCTGGAGCTGATTCGCCGCACTTCCCTTTCCACATTGTTACCAGCAGCGATTGCCACACAACATGACGGGCTTAAAGCTATTTCTCTTGCCCCGCCACTACTGGAGAGAACGGCGGTTTTGTTGCGGCGGAAAAATAGCTGGCAGACAGCCGCCGCGAAGGCATTTTTGCACATGGCGTTGGATAAATGCGCGGTTGTTGGCGGAAATGAATCACGGTAGCCGCTGACACAGGTCTGCGGCTGGAATTGCCTGATGCGCTACGCTTATCAGGCCTACGAGTTCAGTGCTCTACGTAGGCCGGATAAGGCGTTCACGCCGCATCCGGCATAAACTACAGCTGGCAGACAGCCGCTGCGAAGGCATTTTTGCACATGGCGTTGGAGGAATGCGCGGTTGTTGGCGGGAATGAATCACGGTAGCCGCTGACACAGATCAGCGGCTGGAATTGCCTGATGCGCTACGCTTATCAGGCCTACGAGTTCAGTGCTCTACGTAGGCCGGATAAGGCGTTCACGCCGCATCCGGCATAAACTAAGCTCGCTGTAACCCAGTCGTTCAACGTTTGTAATCGATGGCTTCTGGCTGCTCCAGATATACGGTGGTTTGTGCCGGTTGTGTGCTGGCAATCACCTTGCCGCCACGTACCGAATAACGTACCGGAACCTGACGGCGCAGCGCATCAAACCCATTTTCAGCCGGCAGGATAATCAGGTTGGCGCTGTTTCCGGCGGCAATGCCGTAATCCTGCAAATTCAACGTCCTTGCGCTGTGGTGGGTGATTAAATTCAGGCCATCGTTAATCTGCCCGTAGCCCATCAACTGGCAAACATGCAGCCCCATATGCAGCACTTGCAGCATATTCGCCGTTCCCAGCGGATACCACGGATCGAAGACATCATCGTGACCAAAGCAGACGTTAATGCCGGACTCCAGCATCTCTTTAACGCGCGTGATGCCGCGACGTTTTGGATACGTATCGAAACGTCCTTGCAGATGAATATTGACCAGCGGGTTGGCGACAAAGTTAATACCGGACATTTTCAGCAAGCGGAACAGGCGTGAGGTATACGCCCCGTTATAGGAGTGCATTGCCGTGGTGTGGCTGGCGGTGACTCGCGCGCCCATGCCTTCATGGTGCGCCAGGGCAGCAACGGTTTCGACAAAGCGCGACTGCTCGTCATCGATCTCATCACAGTGAACGTCGATGAGACGGTCGTATTTTTGCGCCAGGGCGAAGGTTTTATGCAGCGACTCCACGCCGTATTCACGGGTAAATTCAAAATGCGGAATCGCCCCCACTACATCTGCCCCTAAGCGTAACGCCTCTTCCAGCAACGCTTCACCGTTGGGATACGACAAAATCCCTTCCTGAGGGAAGGCGACGATTTGCAGATCAATCCACGGCGCGACTTCCTGCTTCACTTCCAGCATTGCTTTCAGCGCAGTTAGCGTTGCATCCGAAACATCGACATGGGTACGCACATGCTGAATGCCGTTGGCAATCTGCCATTTCAGCGTTTGCCATGCGCGTTGTTTCACATCGTCATGGGTTAATAACGCTTTGCGCTCGGCCCAGCGTTCAATGCCTTCAAACAGCGTGCCGGACTGATTCCAGTTCGGTTGTCCGGCGGTTTGCGTGGTGTCCAGGTGAATATGTGGCTCCACAAACGGCGGTATAACTAAACCTTGTTCGGCATCCAGGCTGTTTTCAGTTATGGGCATCACGCCGGATTGCGCATCAATGGCGCTGATTTTTCCGTCCTGCAGATGAATCTGCCACAGCCCCTCTTCGCCTGGTAACCGGGCGTTAATAATTGTTTGTAAAGCGTTATTCGACACTGTTAGCCTCCACATGCGTCATTGCTGCTGTCGTTTTACGATTCAAAATCGGGTTAAGGATCAGATAGCTCAGCGCGCCACCTAATACCGCGTTGACCGGAACAATTCCCGGTAACCAGTGGCCTGCAGCAATCCCCAAGGCGACCGCCAGAATCGCCACCCAATTGACACTCATCATACGCGTGGTCGCAAAGTGCTCATAGCGGCGACGGTTCATCAGATAGTCGGCGATGATCACGCCACCCACTGGAGGAATAGCTGCCGAAAGGAAGGTCAACCAGCCGACAAAATTGTTATACAGCCATAATGCGCAGACCGTACCGATAATACCGTTGATTACCGAAAGGGTTTTGCTCGACATCCCGGTAATGTTGGCGAAACCTAAACCCGACGCATAGAGTGCGTTATCGTTGGTGGTCCAGATATTCAGCCCCAGCACCACAATCGCAGGCAGCAGCAGGCCCTGAGCAATCATCACATCAGAGATATCCGCCATGCCCAGTGCCGCAGCGCCCGCTGCACCGAAAATAAACATCAACGAGTTGCCGAGGAAAAAGGCCACCATCGCCACCAGCACCGCCAGTTTGGCATTGCGACCAAACCGGACAAAGTCAGCGGTGAGCGTACCCGCACTGATAAATGACCCCACAACCAGCGCCAGCGCGACATTGAAATCTAACGGTTGTGCGGGAACGACCGCTTTTAATGCGTCCAGGCCGCCCATGCCGTTAACAGCCAGCCACACGGAATAACCGCCCAGGCAGGCGATAGCCGGAACCGCAATCACCGAAAGAACCGTCAGCGCCGAAATGCCAAAAAAGACGGTGACGGTCATCAGTAAACCGGAAACGGCAATCAGCAAATTAATATCCAGCCCGGTTGCCTTACCCACCGGAATGGCAAACATCGCCACACCGACGCCAAACCAGCCAACCTGAGTTCCGCCCAGTAGCAGTGAAGGCAGCCATGAGCCTTTAACACCAAACGAGAAGCGAGCAAGAAGATGAGTGGTCAGGCCGGTTTTTGCGCCAATGTAACCGAGAAATGAAGTGTAAATACCGAGGAGAAGATTACCGATGAGAACTGCGAGGAAGAAATCATGATAGCTAAGACCGGTTCCGAGAGTGCCGCCGGTCCACATACTGGCGGAAAAGAAGGTTAATCCCAGCATGACGAACGTCAATGCCAATACCCCTTTCCGCGCCGACTGCGGGACTGGCCCCTGGCTAAAGTTGTTATCTTGCGACACGAAATTCCCCCTTTTTGCTGTTTGAAACCCAAAAAATCCGCCGCATTCTATTCATCTGAAGATAAAAAGCAATCGTTTTCGTGGGGAAATATATTTTTTATATGAATGAGTGCAAAAAGGTGGGGGAAAAATTATCGGTGTAAAAACAGTGGGTAGGCCTGATAAGACGCGTCAGCGTCGCATCAGGCATCTGAGCATGGTGTCGGATGCGACGCGAGCGCCTTATCCGACCTACGGTTCAGGTCCGTAGGCATGATAAAACGCGTCAGCGTCGCATCAGGCATCGGCACACAGTGCCGGATGCACCGCGCGACGCATCCGACAATAACCTACTCTTCCATCGCCTGGCGGATCTGATCCAACGACGCAGGATCATCAATGGTCGTCAGATCTCCAGGATCGCGTCCTTCGCAAATCGCCTGGATCGTGCGGCGCAGCATTTTTCCGGATCGCGTTTTTGGCAATTGCGAGACAAACCAGACGTGCGCCGGGCGGCCAAAGTTGCCAATCTGGCTGTCCACCAGCGCCATAATCGCCTTCTCTTGCGAGTGCGCCACATCACGATCTTCCAGACTGTCGCTCTCTTTCGGAATGACAAACGCCACCGCCACCTGCCCTTTCAGCGCATCTTTCACCCCAACCACCGCCACTTCGGCAACGCCCGGATGGCTGGAGATACTCTCTTCAATCTCGCGCGTCCCCAGCCGATGCCCGGCAACGTTAATTACATCGTCAGTGCGCCCGAGAATAAAGTGATAACCGTCAGCGTCACGGATGCCCCAGTCAAAGGTGGCGTACACCGGGCGGGAAAACAGCGACCAGTAAGTCTTCACAAAGCGGCCGTCGTCGCCCCAGATGGTCTGAATACACCCCGGCGGCAGCGGCCCTTCCACCACCAGCATCCCTTTCTCGTTGACGCCACACGGTTCGCCGGTGACTTCATTAAGCAACTGCACGTTATAGCCATACATCGGCACACCGGGGCTTCCCAGACGCGTCGGCCTGTCGTCCAGACCGCGAGCAATCGCCATAATCGGCCAGCCGGATTCGGTCTGCCAGTAGTTGTCGATGACCGGCACATCCAGCGTATTGCTCACCCAACTGGCGGTCGGCTCGTCCAGCGGTTCTCCAGCCAGATAGAGCACTTCCAGCGACGAGAGATCGTGTTTGCGAATTTCAGCGGTAGGGAATTTTTTCAGCACGCGAATGGCGGTCGGCGCTGAGAACATCCGGCTAACCTGATATTTCTCGACGATTGTCCACCACACGCCGCAGTCCGGCCAGGTCGGCAATCCTTCGTAAACGATAGTCGCCATCCCCGCCAGCAGCGGCGCGTAAACGATATACGAATGCCCCACCACCCAGCCGATATCCGATGCGCAAAAGAACACGCTGCCCGCTTTGCCGCCAAAAATGGTGTCCATCGAGGTCGCCAGCGCCACCGCATATCCGCCGACGTCACGCTGCACGCCTTTAGGTTTGCCGGTCGTGCCGGAAGTGTAGAGAATGCAGGAGGTTTCGTTGGATTCCAGCCACGCCACCGGTACCCGCGCGCCGATGTGTTGATGGCGCAACGACGCGAAATCGACATCCCGCCCGCTGACGCGCGCCATTTTCGCCAGCCCGCGATCCACCAGCAAAACATGGCGTGGCTGGTGCTGCGCCTGACTTATCGCATCGTCGAGCAATTTTTTATAGGGAATGATTTTGCCACCGCGCGCTCCGGCATCAGCCGAGACAATCAGCACCGGTTTAGCGTCATCAATTCGCGCCGCCACGCTGTGCGAGGCAAATCCACCAAACACCACCGAGTGAATAGCGCCAATGCGCGCGCAGGCCAGCAGAGTAATATGCGCTTCGGCAATCATCGGCATATACACCAGCACCCGATCGCCGCGCTGCACACCCAATGAACGCAACATTGAGGCCACCGCGTTCACTTCGTCATGCAGCTGACGAAAGGTAAAGGTGCGCTCTTCTTCTGTTTCCGAAGAGACGGCAATCAGCGCCAGCGCCTCTGGCTGTTTCTCCAGCCAGCGGTCGATGGCGTTGTGGCACAAGTTGGTTCGGCCTTCACAAAACCAACGGGCAAACGGCGGATTGCTGTGATCGAGCGTTTGCGTAAAGGGCGTCTGCCAGTCAATACGCCGGGCCTGCTCGGCCCAGAACTGCTCCGGTTCGTTAATCGAACGCTGATAAAATTCGCTAAAAGACATAATGCTCTCCTGTTGAACTTACGCCTTACCGCCGTTTACTTAAATGACGTACAGGTCGAGATACTCATTGACCGGCATCTGTTCCAGGCGAGCTCTGTCGAGAGAAACCTCCAGAATGCGCTGCTGTTGGCGAGTCGGGAACTGGCGCGCGAGATTGATTTTGAATTTATCGACCAGTTTCGGAATACCATCCTGACGGCGGCGAGCATGACCAATGGGGTACTCCACCACCACTTCTTCAAATCGTGTGCCGTCGGTGAACTCAAGGGTAATGGCATTGGCGATGGCGCGTTTTTCCGGGTCGTGGTAGTCAGCGGTAAATGCCGGATCTTCAAAGCAATTGATCTTCTCGCGCAGGGCGTCAATGCGTTTATCTTGCGCAACGTTGTCCTCGTAATCTGCCGCCGTTAAGCGCCCGAATAGCAGCGGGATCGCCACCATGTACTGAATGCAGTGATCGCGGTCTGCCGGGTTATTGAGCGGCCCTTTTTTGTCGATGATGCGAATACAGGCTTCGTGGGTGCGAATGGTCACTTTTTCGATATCCGCCGCCGTTTTGCCTGCTGCCTGCATCTGTTCATAGAGCGTCATCGCTGCTTCAACTGCCGTCTGGGAGTGGAACTCCGCCGGGAAGGAGATTTTGAACAGCACATTTTCCATAACGTAGGAACCGTACGGGCGCTGGAAGCGGAACGATTCACCTTTAAAGGAGACGTCGTAGAAGCCCCACACCGGCGCAGTCAGGGCTGACGGGTAACCCATTTCGCCCGTTTTCGCCATCAGTGCCAGACGTACCGCGCGGGAAGTGGCATCGCCCGCCGCCCAGGATTTACGCGTGCCGGTGTTCGGCGCATGGCGATAGGTGCGCAGCGACTGACCGTCCACCCACGCCAGCGAAACGGCGTTGAGAATTTCCTCGCGGGTCAGGCCGAGCATTTCGGCGACCACGGCGGTGGAAGCCACTTTCACTAACAGAACGTGGTCGAGGCCGACGCGGTTAAAGGAGTTTTCCAGCGCGATGCAGCCCTGAATTTCATGGGCTTTGATCATTGCGGTCAGCACCTGTTTCATGGTCAACGGCGCTTTGCCGCTGGCGACCGCGTTGCGCGAAAGCCAGTCCGCCGTTGCCAGAATGCCGCCGAGGTTGTCGGAAGGATGGCCCCACTCCGCCGCCAGCCAGGTATCGTTGAAATCGAGCCAGCGGATCATCGCGCCGATGTTAAATGCCGCCTGGACGGGGTCGAGCTGGAACTGAGTTCCGGGGACGCGCACGCCGTTGGGTACGACGGTGCCGGGAACAATTGGCCCCAGCAGTTTTTTACAGGCCGGGTATTCGAGAGCTTCCAGACCGCAGCCGAGCGTGTCGAGCAGGCAGTAATGTGCGGTGTCGTAGGCCACTTTAGAGCTGATTTCGTAGTTCATGACGTAATCGACGATATCAACGATTTCACGATCAAATTCCGGGCGGATGTTGTTGATTTGAGCTGACATTGGGTACGTTTCCTTATTGTTATTCGTAGAGGTTTACTGGCGCTTATCCAGCGCGACAAACGGGCGGTCTTCCGGTCCAACATAATTGGCGGAAGGACGGATAATTTTGTTGTCCTGACGTTGTTCGATAATGTGCGCCGCCCAGCCGGTGACGCGGGCGATAACAAACAGTGGTGTGAACATCTCGGTGGGAACGCCCATCATGTTGTAGGAAACAGCAGAGAACCAGTCGAGATTGGGGAACATCTTTTTGCTCTCCCACATCACCGTTTCCAGGCGATCGGCGATGTTGTACATCTTCAGCGAGCCGCCTTCCTGCGAGAGCTGCTTCGCCACACGTTTAATCACCTGGTGGCGCGGGTCAGCGATGGTGTAAACCGGATGACCAAAACCAATGACCACTTCTTTGTTTTCCACGCGCTTGCGGATATCTGCTTCGGCTTCGTCCGGCGTTTCGTAGCGTTGCTGGATCTCCAGCGACACTTCATTCGCCCCGCCGTGTTTTGGCCCGCGCAGTGCGCCAATCGCGCCAATAATCGCGGAATACATATCAGAGCCGGTGCCCGCAATCACCCGACTGGTAAAGGTGGAGGCGTTAAACTCGTGTTCGGCGTACAGCACCAGCGAGATATGCATCGCCTTTTCCCAGCTTTGCGATGGCTTTTCGCCGTGCAGCAGATGCAGGAAGTGACCGCCGATGGAGTCGTCATCGGTTTCCGGTTGGATGCGTTCGCCGTTGTGGCTGTAGTGATACCAATAAAGGAGAATCGAGCTAAGCGACGCCAGCAGTTTGTCGGCAATATCCCGCGCGCCAGAGACGGTATGCCCCTCTTTTTCTGGCAGCGTGCAGCCGAGCGCGGAAACACCGGTGCGCATAACATCCATCGGGTGCGACGCCGCCGGTAAGGCTTCCAGCACGGTACGCACGTTAGCCGGTAAACCGCGCAGGGCTTTCAGTTTCGTTTTGTAAGCGGCGAGTTCGTCACGGGTCGGCAGTTTGCCGTGGATCAGCAGATGCGCCACTTCTTCAAATTCGCAATGTTTCGCCAGATCAAGAATATCGTAGCCGCGGTAATGCAGGTCATTGCCACTTTTACCCACGGTGCAGAGCGCCGTATTGCCCGCCGGAACGCCAGAAAGTGCCACAGATTTTTTCGGTTTAATGACATGGGTACTGTTTTGCAGGATCGTTGTGTCGCTCATGTTGTCCTCGTCATTGTTATCATTTGTAGGGTCGAGATTGTTGTCGGATGCGACGCTATGCGTCTTATCCGACCTACAGTTCAGTTCACCCCGTAGGCCTGATAAGTCGCGTCAGCGGCGCATCAGGCATCGGTTGTCGGATGCGACGCTATGCGTCTTATCCGACCTACAGTTCAGTGCACCCCGTAGGCCTGATAAGTCGCGTCAGCGGCGCATCAGGCATCGGTTGTCGGATGCGACGCTATGCGTCTTATCCGACCTACAGTTCAGTGCACCCCGTAGGCCTGATAAGTCACGTCAGCGGCGCATCAGGCATCGGTTGTCGGATGCGACGCCATCCGTCTTATCCGACCTACAGTTCAGTGCACCTCGTAGGCCTGATAAGTCGCGTCAGCGACGCATCAGGCATCGGCTGTCGAATACAATCAACGGGCGTTTTTTATTTCACCTGGCTACGGGCAAACAGGTTGTCGAGCTTCTCTTCGTACTGGTAGTAGTTGATGCTTTCGTACAGCTCGTTGCGGGTCTGCATGGTGTCGATGACGCTTTTCTGCGTGCCTTCCTGGCGCAGGACGTTGTAGACATGTTCAGCGGCGCGGTTCATGGCGCGGAACGCTGAAAGTGGGTACAGCGCCATTGCGACATGGGCGCTGCGTAATTCGTCGGTGGTAAACAGCGGCGTGGCACCAAATTCGGTGATGTTGGCGAGGATCGGCACCTGCACCGCATCGGCAAACTGGCGGTACATGGCGAGTTCGGTAATCGCCTCCGGGAACAACATCTCGGCACCCGCTTCAACATAGGCCTGCGCACGCTCGATCGCCGCATCCAGCCCCTCTACCGCCAGAGCATCGGTGCGCGCCATGATCACAAAATCAGGATCGGTTTTCGCATCCACCGCCGCGCGGATCCGATCCACCATCTCTTCTTTCGAGACGATCGCTTTATTCGGACGATGACCGCAGCGTTTCGCACCAACCTGATCTTCAATATGCAATCCTGCCGCACCGGCTTTAATCATCGATTTCACGGTGCGCGCCACGTTAAAGGCCGAAGAACCAAAACCGATATCCGCATCCACCAGCAGCGGCAGCGAACAAACGTCGGTGATACGGCGAATGTCGGTCAGCACATCATCAAGGGTAGAAATACCGAGATCGGGCAGCCCCAGCGAACCTGCCGCCACGCCACCGCCAGAAAGATAAATTGCCTGATATCCGGCACGCTGCGCCAACAGCGCATGATTAGCGTTGATGGTGCCAACAATCTGCAATGGATTTTCTTTAGTCAGTGCAGCGCGAAACGCTTTACCTGGAGAGTGTAGAGACATAGCCCATCCTTTGTTATCAACTTGTTATTTGCGTTGATAAAGACAAAGCAAGGGGTGTGCCACAATTGCCTTAATAAAATTAAATGTTTAATTTCAATTTGTTAGAGATAAAGTCATGAACTAATCCGCAAATATGCGTTTCAGTTAACGTTTCAGGCAATGTTTCACCGCGTTTCATTGCAACAATTATGAAACAAGACTAAACCCAATATTCGGTTTCTTAACTTTGCGGTGCGCTATGGCACATCCACCACGGCTTAATGACGACAAACCGGTTATCTGGACGGTATCTGTAACGCGCCTGTTCGAGCTGTTTCGCGATATCAGCCTCGAGTTTGATCACCTGGCGAACATTACCCCTATTCAGCTTGGCTTTGAAAAAGCAGTGACCTACATCCGCAAGAAACTGGCAAACGAACGCTGTGACGCCATCATCGCGGCTGGCTCTAACGGCGCGTACCTGAAAAGCCGCCTGTCAGTGCCAGTTATTTTGATTAAACCGAGCGGCTACGATGTGTTACAGGCACTGGCAAAAGCCGGAAAACTCACCTCTTCTATCGGCGTTGTCACCTATCAGGAAACCATTCCAGCGCTGGTGGCGTTTCAAAAAACCTTTAATTTGCGCCTCGACCAACGTAGCTACATTACCGAGGAAGACGCACGCGGGCAGATTAACGAGCTAAAAGCTAACGGCACCGAAGCGGTGGTCGGCGCAGGGCTGATTACCGATTTGGCAGAAGAAGCCGGAATGACCGGAATTTTTATCTATTCCGCCGCCACCGTGCGCCAGGCGTTCAGCGATGCGCTGGATATGACGCGCATGTCGTTACGCCATAACACTCACGATGCCACCCGCAACGCCCTGCGTACTCGTTACGTGCTGGGCGATATGCTCGGTCAATCACCACAGATGGAACAAGTACGGCAGACTATTTTGCTGTATGCCCGCTCCAGTGCGGCGGTGTTGATTGAGGGGGAAACGGGGACGGGCAAAGAGCTGGCGGCCCAGGCGATTCATCGGGAATATTTTGCCCGCCACGATGCGCGACAGGGCAAAAAGTCGCATCCGTTTGTTGCCGTCAACTGCGGGGCGATTGCCGAATCGCTGCTGGAAGCAGAACTGTTTGGCTATGAGGAAGGGGCGTTTACCGGCTCGCGACGCGGAGGTCGCGCCGGGCTGTTCGAAATTGCCCACGGCGGTACGCTGTTTCTGGATGAGATTGGCGAAATGCCGCTACCTTTGCAGACCCGGCTGCTGCGGGTGCTGGAAGAAAAAGAGGTCACCCGCGTCGGCGGGCATCAGCCTGTTCCGGTAGATGTACGGGTCATTAGCGCCACTCACTGCAATCTGGAAGAAGATATGCAGCAAGGACGTTTTCGCCGTGATCTGTTTTATCGGCTGAGTATTTTGCGTCTGCAATTGCCACCACTGCGCGAGCGGGTGGCGGATATTCTTCCGCTGGCGGAAAGCTTTTTGAAAGTGTCTCTGGCGGCGCTCTCCGCCCCATTTTCTGCTGCATTACGCCAGGGGTTACAGGCAAGTGAAACTGTGCTGCTGCACTACGACTGGCCAGGCAATATTCGTGAACTGCGCAATATGATGGAACGACTGGCGCTGTTTTTAAGTGTGGAACCGACGCCGGATTTAACGCCGCAGTTTATGCAACTGCTACTGCCGGAACTGGCGCGCGAGTCGGCGAAAACTCCCGCTCCACGCTTACTGACACCACAACAGGCACTGGAGAAATTTAATGGCGATAAAACAGCAGCGGCGAATTATTTAGGCATCAGCCGGACGACGTTCTGGCGGCGGCTGAAAAGCTGAACTGCCGAATGCAGCGCGAACGCTTTATCCGGCATAAATTTCAATAGATGATCACCGATAAACTTACGCATCGGAGATGTTTACATAGGATTCAGAATTACTTCTTCTTATAAATATTTGCCGTGCCGTGGATCTTATTGTCAGTTTGACCGGAGGTCAGTACCAACACATCAGCCCCTTTTTCATCCGCTTTTTTGATCAAATCTTCTTTTGCATCTGCAGTCGACATTTCATTGCTGGTTGAAATATCACCTATTTTTTCATACTGCGATTCAACTTTTTCAAATTCCGCTTTGGTCATCAATTCAGCGGCATAGACATTGGTAACGGCTAACGCTAACGCACCGACTAACATTTTAGAGATTATTTTCATATTACGGCTCCAGAGTTGTTATCACACTATCACCCACCCACATTATTGGGTTGATTAATAATTAGTTCAGTCAGGGCATAAACGCCAGTAACCGGAAATAAGACACTTTGTGATCTCTCTCGCACCCGATTATTTTTGGTAGAAATATGATGCAGTTAGTTCACTTATTTATGGATGAAATCACTATGGATCCTTTGCATGCCGTTTACCTGACCGTAGGACTGTTCGTGATTACTTTTTTTAATCCGGGAGCCAATCTCTTTGTGGTAGTACAAACCAGCCTGGCTTCCGGTCGACGCGCAGGGGTGCTGACCGGGCTGGGCGTGGCGCTGGGCGATGCATTTTATTCCGGGTTGGGTTTGTTTGGTCTTGCAACGCTAATTACGCAGTGTGAGGAGATTTTTTCGCTTATCAGAATCGTCGGCGGCGCTTATCTCTTATGGTTTGCGTGGTGCAGCATGCGCCGCCAGTCAACACCGCAAATGAGCACACTACAACAACCGATTAGCGCCCCCTGGTATGTCTTTTTTCGCCGCGGATTAATTACCGATCTCTCTAACCCGCAAACCGTTTTATTTTTTATCAGTATTTTCTCAGTAACATTAAATGCCGAAACACCAACATGGGCACGTTTAATGGCCTGGGCGGGGATTGTGCTCGCATCAATTATCTGGCGAGTTTTTCTTAGTCAGGCGTTTTCTTTGCCCGCTGTGCGTCGTGCTTATGGGCGTATGCAACGCGTTGCCAGTCGGGTTATTGGTGCAATTATTGGTGTATTCGCGCTACGCCTGATTTACGAAGGGGTGACGCAGCGGTGAGCAGATAATTTACTCTCTACGTAATCAACCTGATTTGCCGAATCACGGCCATCGGCGATGATAGCCCCCGTAATGCGTGGTCCTTATTTCCGATAAGTTTACTTGAGTCTTTAGCTTCCCATTTCAGCCCACTCTCCCCTGTGTGGGCTTTTTTCATTGGTCTGCCCCATCCTGAATAGCCAAACAATGGCAATGTTCCACTTTGCAGGGATGATAATAAGGGGATCTGATTCAGAAGAGTTTTGAAAAGTTGGACCGCCATCGAGGCCTCGAACCCCGTACCATACAACAATCCTGGTTGTCGTCTGCTCTTCCTGATGAGCTAATGGCGGTTTTTGATATGAGCCTTACAGCATATTTTCTGTCAGGCTTGAGTGCGATGCGTAAGATACAGAAAAGACCCCACACAAACATGATGGAATTATGATTTTTTTCATATGAATGTCAACCAACACATTCACAAAACATCTGCATGAGATCATTTTTTATACACCGCATGGCTGCGAAACCACTACTGGTGCTTTTTTAAGCGAAGTGTCGCCGATCACAACAAAATATCGGCGAAAAAAGAGATGGAATGCCAGTTGGCATACAGATATACAGATGAAATGATTACCTGCATTGCGATTCACTCTCAGGTGGAATAACAACTTGCAGGTGGAACCCTTTCTGAACTAAAGAGTGTAGCGGATTTTAACGTGCTTATTTACAGGATAATATCTGTCACCTAATTCCTGCACTCTATTAGATATCCATTCATTTAATCGCGCATCATCTCTGTATGTTTTTACGTCCAGAACAGAGAGCAATAACATCACCAGTGATTCAGGAAAAACAGGGTAGATATTTTTTAAGTGTAATAATAATCCATGCGCAAGCGCCTGCTTAATGGGCGCGTCTGTCTCCGGAATAGACGACATTTCGCGAAGCCATTTTTCCACATGCATACACTCTTTCCCTTTAGGGAAAATTCTCAGCAAAGGCATATGGTATTCAAGAAGAATACATTTGCAATCTGTTCGCACTGAATCGATAAACTGCACTAATTTCTTAAGCCCGGTAAAGCGTCCAGCCTGCACGTTTGCTTTAATATCAAGAAACGCATCATCCTGGTCATATACCCAAACTGTCCCTTTTTGATTTTCAAGTATGTGAAAAACAAACTTAACCGGGTGATCAGGGTAATCCATCCAGTCATAAAATCCAGGGAAATCATTAAACTGCACATTTATGGTGAGTGCGTTATCGTCTGACCACTCACAGTCTCGTACGGCAGCCATGAGATGAATGAGTTTGTCGTCATCGACTAAATCATCACGACAATCATAAGGATAATCATAATATTGTTTAATCAAAACCTTGAATATATCGACACAGGAAACCAGGGAGCTTTTGATATCCTCTGGTAACTGATTGTTTTTAACCGTATTAAGTATGCTTTGTTGCGTATATGGCATCAAATTATTGTGCGGAGCTTTTAATGATATCATCGCGATCTCTCTTAAATAAAAATAAACGTCGCAGATAATAAAGCTCTGATTAAACCAGGCACTATCAGAAATCGCTCATAACTAACGTGTGAAGTATTGTGTACTGGAGGGCGTTAATTTAACAATTTAAATTTACGTTATAGGTTTTACTGCTACTTTGATATTATTTCGCTCTCCTTAACTAAAAAGTTAAGTGGAGAGCGAAGTTAATATGTTAAACCACAGGGTATTTATTAATTTTTTCAGTCTGTTAGTGTGCGATTATCGATAACAAAACGATATTTCACATCACCGCGCAGCATTCGCTCATAGGCTTCATTAATTTGATCGGCCCGAATCATCTCTATATCAGCCACGATGCCATGTTCGGCGCAAAAATCGAGCATCTCCTGAGTTTCTGGAATGCCGCCAATCATAGAACCGGCTATCGCACGGCGTTTCATGATCAGGTTGAAAACTTCCGGCGATTTATGCGGTGTCGCAGGCGCACCAACCAGCGTCATGGTGCCATCACGCTTCAGCAAGGTGGTAAAATCGTCGAGATTATGTGGCGCAGCTACTGTATTCAAAATGAAATCGAAACTCTTCAGATGAGCCGCCATCTCATCGGCATTGCGTGAGTTAACAACTTCATCGGCCCCCAGGGCTTTTGCCGCTTCGCGTTTTGCCTCAGAAGTGGTAAATGCCACCACATGTGCCCCCATCGCGTGGGCCAGCTTAATCCCCATATGTCCCAGACCGCCGATGCCGACCACGCCCACTTTTTTACCCGGCCCGGCCTGCCAGTGACGTAGCGGCGAATACGTGGTGATCCCTGCACACAACAAAGGAGCCACCGCCGCCAGCTGCTCTTGCGGGTGACGAATACGCAGAACATATCGCTCATGAACGACGATCTGTTGTGAGTAGCCGCCCAGAGTATGGCCCGGTTCGTCCGGCGTCGGCGAGTTATAGGTGCCGGTCATGTGATCACAGTAGTTTTCCAACCCGTCTTCACACTCTTCGCAATGTTTACAACTGTCGACAATGCAGCCGACACCGACCAGATCGCCCGGCGCATATTTTTCTACCTGATCACCAACGGCTACCACACGCCCCACAATTTCATGACCCGGCACGCAGGGGTAAACCGTCCCCGCCCACTCGGAACGGACCTGGTGGAGATCGGAATGGCAAACGCCACAGTAAGCGATTTCGATTTTGACATCATTCGGTCCCGGTTCACGCCGGGTGATATCCATCGGTTCAAGTGGTTGTTTAGCGGAATATGCACCAACAGCTTTGATCTTCATTGTGTTTACTCCTGATTAGCTATGTGTATTTGGCAACGCCTGATATGTCATCGCGGCAAAACGCGTCCATTGAATATAGCCAATATTTAAACCACCCGATCCAGCCCCAACATGCCGCGAGCCTGAATGAAACAGAGCAGCAACGTTCCCCATAAGGCGAGCGCCTGTAAGTGTGATATTTGCTATCTGTAAAAGACTAAAATCGGCAAAACTGATGATCTTTTCACGTAGACAAATAGTTATCTACACAACGTCAATAAGGGCATATTCCTCAAAGATAATGTCCATTTCTGCCGACACACTCATATTCAGATTGCCCCACTCCCTGGGGCTTAAATCTCTTACTATTCACCGTTGCAGGCGTTTCAAATGCGCATCAACCTGCCACACTCCCCCACACCAGTTGCCCTTTATGGAACGTTGCGGTTCTCGGCGAGATACGCGCCACCGCCTCGGCGGAACAGGAGGCGTCCACCAGCACAAAGCTGGCGTCATCCTGCGCTTTTGGCCATACACGCTCGCCTTTTTCATTCAGCGGCAATACATCGCCAGTGGCTAAAAACAGCGAGCGGGAGAGGTTCTGTTCGTTAGGACGAATATAGAGCTGCGCGTACAGATTGGCTTTTTCCAGCATGTCGCCCAGACCATAAGGCGACCAGTGGTCGATAACGCTGTCAGTGCCAGTCATCACTTTTACGCCTTTGTCGTGCAACTGTTTGAGCGGCATATGCAGCGTGCCAATCGGCACCGTCGAGGCGATAGAAATTTGTTGCACCACCATCCGGTTCGCCAGTTCATCTACCTGTTGCTCGTTGAGCGTTGCCAGCGCAAAGGCGTGACTGATGGTCAGCTTGCCCTTCAGCTGTGGCGTTTTCTCTACCGTTTCAACCATATAATTGATGGCTGCCACGCCTGCCGGAGTGGTTTCGTGCAGGTGAATATCGACGCCTTTGTCGTAGTCCAGCGCAATCTGGAACATGGTGTCGAGGGATTTTTCCATCGCGCCATCAACACTGGTCGGGTCCAGGCCGCCGACGTAATGCGCCCCCGCCTGCATCGCTTCACGCATTAAAGGTTCAGATTTCGACAGCAGCAAACCGTGCTGCGGGAAGGCGACGATTTCACACTCAAAGCCCGCCTGACGTCGCGCCAGCACCGCCTGCAAATTTTGCAGATTTTTCAGGCCGGAAACCGGTTCGATATTGCAGTGGCTGCGGGCAATGGTGGTGCCTTTCGACTGCAATAAATCAATCAGTTTTTCTGCCCGCTCCTGAGTGTACGGTTGCAGTTCCGGCAGCATTTTCTGCTCGAGTTTGATCATGTCCTGGATGGTGGTGCCTGCCGGACGATTGAGCGAGCGCCACGGCCCGCCGTAAAAGGTTTTGTCGAGATGAATATGCATGTCGCGGGTGGTGGGCAGCATCAGCTTACCGCCAGCGTCATAGTGCGGCAGCGTGGCGTCCGGATGCAGCTTGTTCTCGCGCAGGGCGACAATTTTGCCGTCCTGAATCTCCACGGTCTGGCGCGCCGTGCGGGTCTGCACCGCCACGCCATTTTCGTAGTCAAAACCGGTTTCCAGCAGCACGTTATCGAGATAGTAATGCGGGTCAGTGATTTTCATGGTGTTGTTCGCTTCGCAGTTTAGGGTGCCAGCTACCGCCGCATGGGCGAGCGGCACAGAGGTACCAAACAGCGCGGCGGCGGTGACCATCTTACCGCTCTGGCTCAGAAATTCACGGCGGCTATTGCTTTCTTTCATCTTACGTCCTTACGTTTTAATAATATGAGTGCCCGTTTCGCCGCGCAGCGCCGCAGGCAGGCATTCCGGCGTGGTGATAATCACTTCTTTGCCGCCTTGTTCTAAAAATGTCAGGCTGGCGATGATTTTTGGCAACATGCTGCCGGGCGGGAAATGCCCTTCCTGCATATAGCGGGTCATGGTGGCAATATCCACCCGATCGAGCGCCTGCTGCTGCGGTTTGCCAAAGTGAATACACACTTTTTCGACGCCAGTGGTGATCACAAGAATGTCGGCGTGAATTTCACGGGCCAGCAGCGCGGTAGAGAGATCTTTGTCGATAACCGCGTCCACGCTTTGGTAATCTCCCGCGTCAGTACGCACTACCGGAATTCCACCGCCGCCCGCGCCAATTACGACAAAACCTTGTTGGATCAGCGCTTTAATGGCAGGTGCTTCGACAATACGTTTCGGTTCCGGCGAGGCGACCACGCGGCGATAGCCCCGCCCGGCATCTTCAACAAAACACCAGTCAGGGTTTGCCTTTTGTAATTCGTCACGCTGGCTGTCACTAAAGAATGCGCCGATGGGCTTGGTGGGATGGGCAAAACCTGGATCGTTTTTATCCACTTCCACCTGAGTCACCACGGTGACGGCTTTCTTCTCGCCGTGACGCGCCAGCCGGTTATTCAGCGCCTGTTGGATCAGATAGCCGATGCCGCCCTGCGTATCTGCCACACAGTTCGCCAGCGGCGTTAAGGGCAGCCCTTCGCGCTTGTGGGCAATCTCCGCACGGCGTAAATCCAGCCCGACCTGCGGCCCGTTGCCGTGGGTCAGCACAATGTCGTAATCGGAAGCCAGCATTTCCAGCACCGTATCGGCGACGGCTTTCACCGCCTCCGCCTGATGCTCAATCGACTGGCTGGCGTTATCTTTGATAATGCTGTTGCCACCAATGGCAACGACCACAAGCTCTTTCATGTTGTTATGTCCGCTACAGAGGGTGATGGGGTTATGACCAACGCCAGACTGCCTGATGCGCTACGCTTATCAGGCCTACAATTCTCGCGCCACTCGTAGGCCGGATAAGGCGTTCACGCCGCATCCGGCAATGGTGACAAATGCCTGATGCGCTACGCTTATCAGGCCTACAGATTCTCGCGCCACTCGTAGGCCGGATAAGGCGTCCACGCCGCATCCGGCAGTGGTGGCAAATGCCTGATGCGCTACGCTTATCAGGCCTACAGATTCTTGCGCCATTCGTAGGCCGGATAAGGCGTTCACGCCGCATCCGGCAATGGTGACAAATGCCTGATGCGCTACGCTTATCAGGCCTACAGATTCTTGCGCCATTCGTAGGCCGGATAAGGCGTTCACGCCGCATCCGGCATGAACATGTAGGTCAGACGCCGTAACGTTCGCACCAGCCAAGAATGGCTTTCTCGAAGCAGGCAAAAGGTGGATGCACAATGCCCGCGCCAATCATGCCGACGCCCGCATCTTTATGGGCGATGGCGGTGTTGATCACCGGCAGAATGCCGCTGCTACCCACGCGGGTGATGTCGATTGCCGACGGCACGCCCATAAAACCGAGCAGCGGAATGGTGACGTTGGGGTTTTCACCGAGGGTGATTTCGCGCATCTGACGGGAGAAATCAATAGCTTCTTCCACCGTGCCGCCCACCAGCGCGACGATAGCGGGCGCGGTCGCCATAGCAAATCCGCCAATACCGTAGGTTTCGGTGATGGCGCTGTCGCCGATATCCAGCCCCGAATCTTCCGGCTTATAACCGGCAAACATCGGGCCGATCACCTGCTGCGCCGGGCCGGTAAACCATTGCCCCGGCAGGCCGCTGACCCGCAGGCCGAACTCGACGCCGTTACGCGCCATGGTGGTGACCACGGTGCTGTATTCGATGCCATGCGCCGCATCCATCGCCGCTTTACACATCGCCATCCACGTCGGGCCGGAGAAGTAGTCGCTGCTGGCGACAAACTCAAACACTTCGCGCTGTTGCTCGACGGAATAACCCGCCTGAATAATCCCCGGCGTCAGCGCCTGAATCAGCAGTGTCGTCCCGGCGTTATTGCGGTTATGGCACTCATCGCCCATATGCAGCGCCTGCGCCAGCATTAAGCGCAGATCGATTTCGCCGATAATTTTCATCGCGTCGCGCAGTATTGGTCCCTGCACATCACGCATCCAGTTCAGGCGGTCAATCACGCTCTGGTCGTTAGCGCCCATACGCAAAATCTTCGCCATCTGCTCGCTCATGTTGGTATAAGCGATGTTGCCGTAGGTTTTGTTTTTTACGATGTGCATAAACATCGAGGCCGAGGTAACACCCGCCATCGATCCCACGCAGTCGTGCTCGTGACACGGCGAGAAGGTGATCTCCCCCGGAAGCCGCCAGTTCAGCCGCCTCGTCGAGATCTTTCGCCAGTCCTTCGAACACCAGCGCTCCGGTGACCGCGCCTTTCATCGCGCCGCACATTTTTTCCCAGGTGATCGGCGGCCCGGCGTGAAGAATGGTTTTCGCCGTCATGCCCGGCACCACGTTAATCGCCTGATCAAAACCAATCAGCACCGGATGCGACTGGATAATACGCTCCAGCGCCTGCTGGTTAGCGGCGGCGATTTTGTCCGCCAGCGGCGAATCGGCAATGTTATCCAGCGCCTGCACCACCTGCATATTGCCCTGCCCCGGCGGCGTCCAGTCGAGTTGAGTCACTTCTACATGCTGCTTTTTCAGGTCATCGCTAAACATGGCGATGCCGACGTTAATAACGTTCAATGGTTGGCTAAACAGTGACTGGCTCATCAGGCTTCCTCCCCTTTGCAGATAAATTCACGCGCCAGCAATCCGGTATTGGTGCTGCTGCTCGCCAGAATCACTCCGGCATCAAGCAGCATCTGGCTTTGTTGTTCTAACGATGGCGTATCAAGATCGGTACCCAGCACATAGGCGAGAATGATCAACTCGCGTCCTTCGGCAGCGGCGATCGCTTTCGCTTCTTTGATCGTCTCGATGGTGGAGCCGACCGGATCTTCATGCGATCCAAATCCGAGCACAAAATCCATCACGATCACCGCCACTTCTGGATCGCGCGCCTCTTCGATCAAGCGACTGATGCGGTTGGTGGGGTCAATCATCGGGTGCGGCTTGCCATTGGTGAAGTCGTCATCGCCAAAGTCGAGGAAGGTGTGTTTGATGCTGCGGTTGATATCTTTCAGGCGGAATTCCGGATCGGGCTGAATGTTGCTGTAGACATCGCCATGTTTTTCCATCACCGCGAACATGGTTTCGTCGCACAGCGTGCCGCCGCAGAACAGGCCACGAATGTATTTCTGCTGCGGTTGCAGACGCGCACGCACATCCGCAATCAACGGCTGGTTAAGCGTATGCAGGTCGAGATTTTCCTGTTTCACGCCGGAGAGCATCACCGCTTTTAGCGCTGCCTCTTTGGTGCCGCGGGCAAACTGTAGCCCCTGCTCATCCACTGGCGTTTCGCCACGATCGAGGAAGCAGACGACCACCGGCTTGCGGCAGGCGCGCGCACGTTCCAGCACTTTGCGGGCCACCGCAGGCGCAGGCGGTTTGGAGATAAGCGCAATGATTTCAGTTTGCGGATCGTTTTCCAGCATCCCGATGGCGTCGAGCATCATCAGGCCGCCGATTTTCTCGCTCAGGTCGCGCCCGCCGGTGCCAATCAGTTGCGAAACGCCGCCGCCAAATTCATGAATGCGGACGCTCAACTCCTGACTGCCGGTGCCGGATGCGCCAACAATACCGATGTTGCCGCGACGCACGGCGTTACCAAAACAGAGCGCCGCGCCGTTGATAATCGCCGTGCCACAGTCTGGCCCCATCATCAGCAGCCCTTTTTCGTGGGCCAGTTGCTTGAGCGCCAGTTCATCTTCAACTGAGACGTTATCGGAAAACAGCATCACGTTGAGATCGTTTTGCAGCGCCTGACGCGCTTCGCGAGCGGCAAACAGACCGTTGACCGAAATCACCGCCAGGTTACTTTCCGGGATATGCTTTTTGGCGCTGCCAATAGTGGCGTAACGCGCCTCGTGCGAGCCGCTTTGCGCTTTGGTGTTGAACAGTTCTTCAATCTCCACCAGTAACTGCTCGTTGTCCGCACCCGATTTACCATTGATGACAATCATCAGGTCGCCGTTTTTCGCCTGCTCCAGCTCCGGCGTCAGCAGTCCTAAATTCTTCAGCACGCCTTTATTCATTTCGGTCGCCATCGCCACAAATGCCTGCTCGACGCCGTCGAGTTTATTTGCACGCGTGGAGATAGACATCAGCGAGACAGAATCAAAATAGGTATTCGGTTTAATGACTATTTTAACTGACATAATTCCCTCCGTAGGTTTGGCTCAGCGCACAACCATCGGCCATGCCATACAGCATGTCGCAGCCGGAACTGGAGCCAATATGTTTAATTTTTTCTATTGCCTGAGTTGCGTTCCCAGGGATGTCATAAATAATGTTGTGAATAAAACGATGAATATTTTCCCGGCAGCGTTGTTGTAATGCGGCTTCCAGCGTTATGGCACTTAATAATGTGGTATTATTTTTGCCGCGTTGCAGACCGAGATAAAATTCCTCTTTGTATTTTTCCGCCGGATGCCCGGGAATAAATAAAATAAGCGCCAGACCTGTTAAATAATCGTCGGCTGATGGCGTAAGGCCAATCCCTAACCCCATCATACTGGCGACCGCTGAGGCGATATTTTGTTTATCGTTTACGGCCTGAATAACTGCCCGTCGTTTAATATGTAATTCTTTATTTAACGCCTGATAAAACGGATTATCGCCGCGATAATTAAACAGGGTTTCATTTTCCCCCAGGTGCTGATGAATAATGTCGTGCCACTGTAGCCAGGCGATAAGGTGAAAATTCACAGCGGTCATTTGCAAGGTTGGGGACAGCCAACGCCGACAACGACTCATCTCTATATGAAGATGTTGACCAACCGTAATACCTTGATCGTCAAACTGAACCTTATCACCATGCCGGAACAGATCATCAAAGTGAGTGAGTGCCAACCGACAACTGTTTGGCGCATTGTCGTACTCTTCACAAAGCAGCGTCAGCAACTGCTGGCGAGCCGGGAGTGCGATATTTACCGCTCTGGCAAAGACCTGTTCAACCTGTCCTTGCCCCCGCTGCGCCAGAAAATCCGCATCCGCAGTTAGCGCCCACACACACCGTCTTTCTGGTGTGTTGATAGCAAGCCTCCCGGTTTATGCACCTGCGGCAATCAGTAACTGCGCAATCTCTTCAAAGCCCCGTTCCCGCGCCAGTTCCAGTGGCGTTTTGCCATATTTATCGGTCAGATGCGGGCTGGCACCGTGTTCCAGCAATAACTGCACAATCGCCTGCTGTTTAATACCACCATCATTAAGCACAATCGCTTCCAGTAGCGGCGTCCAGCCTACATGGTTGGTCTGGTTAACGTTAATCTCCGTATGCGCCAAAAGCTCTTTTACAATACTTAAATGGCCTTTTTCACAGGCAGGCGTCAGGCCGACACCGCCAAAACGGGTTACGCAATTAAGATCGGGTTTAGCCGGTAAAATAATTCGTAGTAGCGTTAAATCATCGTTCAGACAGCTAATTAAAAAAGGATTTAAACAGGTATGATCTTGCTTATTAATATCCGCTCCGGCATCAATTAATGCCTGAACGCAAGCATATTGCTGATATAAACTTGCCAGCGTAATTGCCGTTTTCCCCTGACGATCGCAGGTATTAATATCGACACCCAGCGCAAGGCAGGTTTTTACTTTATCGATATCACCCTGTTGTGCAGCCAATAAATAGTCGGCAGGTAGATTTTTTATACTCATTCACATTCCCCTGGTTTTTGTGGCTGTTTTCGATGAATTGAGAATAGCAACGATAATCTGATAAAAGAACCCGCTTAAATTTAATTCGCCGTATCTCGCCTTTTTGTTGAATAATATTCAACAATCTTTTCGCAGTGTGCGGTAGTGCAATATTTGTTTCTTTGACCCGATACCCTTTCACTCAATCAGGTTTTATTTCTCTATAGTCTGCACATGTAAGAGTAGCTTTCGTCCATGTCTAACCAGAGGGGAACAAGATGAACGGACTCACGGCAACGGGTGTCACCGTCGGTATTTGTGCAGGGCTTTGGCAGTTAGTGTCTTCACATGTCGGGCTCTCTCAAGGATGGGAATTATTAGGAACCATTGGCTTCGTCGCCTTTTGCAGTTTTTATGCCGCAGGCGGCGGTAAATCGGGGTTTATCAGAAGTCTGGCGGTTAATTATTCCGGGATGGTGTGGGCGTTTTTCGCCGCGCTGACTGCTGGTTGGCTGGCCTCTGTAAGTGGACTGTCCGCGTTCTGGGCGAGCGTAATTACTACCGTACCCTTCTCGGCGGTAGTGGTCTGGCAAGGGCGTTTCTGGTTACTGTCCTTTATTCCCGGTGGCTTTCTCGGCATGACGCTGTTTTTTGCCAGCGGGATGAACTGGACGGTGACGTTACTGGGTTTTCTGGCGGGTAACTGCGTGGGGGTAATTTCAGAATATGGTGGACAAAAATTAAGCGAAGCGACGACTAAACGCGACGGGTATTAAAAGTTATTCAAAAATGATTATCTATCTTTAACCGATACCTCTACAGTCATAGCTGGAGAAATTCATAGTAGATAATGGCGAGAATGGTTTAATGAACTCAATTTTTACCGAAGAGAATCTGTTGGCATTTACTACCGCTGCGCGTTTTGGCAGCTTCAGTAAAGCCGCAGAAGAGTTGGGTTTAACCACTTCCGCCATTAGCTACACCATTAAGCGTATGGAGACGGGGCTGGATGTGGTGCTGTTCACTCGCAGTACCCGCAGCATTGAGTTAACGGAGTCCGGGCGTTATTTTTTCCGCAAAGCTACCGACCTGCTGAATGATTTTTATGCCATCAAACGCAGAATCGATACTATTTCGCAGGGCATAGAAGCGCGTGTGCGCATTTGTATTAATCAGCTGCTTTATACGCCCAAACACACCGCACGCTTGTTACAGGTGCTGAAAAAGCAGTTTCCTACCTGCCAGATTACCGTCACCACCGAAGTGTATAACGGCGTCTGGGATGCGATTATTAATAATCAGGCCAATATCGCCATCGGCGCACCCGATACACTACTGGACGGCGGCGGTATTGATTACACTGAAATTGGCGCGATTCGCTGGGCTTTTGCTATCGCCCCGGATCACCCGTTAGCCTTTGTGCCGGAACCCATCGCCGAAAGCCAACTGCGTCTCTACCCTAATATTATGGTGGAGGACACCGCGCATACGATTAATAAAAAAGTGGGCTGGTTGCTGCACGGGCAGGAGTCAATTCTGGTGCCAGATTTCAACACCAAATGTCAGTGCCAGATTTTAGGTGAAGGAATTGGTTTTTTGCCGGATTACATGGTCCGTGAGGCGATGACGCAATCCCTGCTGGTTACCCGACAAATCCATAATCCGCGCCAGGATTCGCGCATGTTACTGGCGACTCAGCATTCTGCTACGGGTCAGGTGACGCAGTGGATTAAAAAACAATTTGCGCCAAATGGCATATTAACGGGGATCTATCAGGATTTACTGCATCGGGAGAATTAATCGCTGCCAACCTCCCGATGCGCTGTGAATAGCGGTTTACATCAACCACCTGCTTTCATTACCCATTCAGAGATAAATTTATTACCCGGTACTGGCGGAGAGTACAAATAGCCCTGCAAAAAGTGAACGCCTTTACCGATCATTAAATCCGCCTGCTCCTGGGTTTCTACCCCTTCCGCCACGATACTCAGACCAGGCTTACGCGCTAGTTCGACAATATTGTCCACAATATGACCGGAGATTTCGTCGACACTCGCCATTTGCACAAATGACTTATCGATCTTAATAAAATCGACCGGGAACGCCTGCAAGTAACGATAGGTCGCATAACCCGTACCAAAGTCATCCAGCGCAAAGGTAATGTTGTGCTGATGAAGGCTGTCAAATATCGCTCTGGCTTCTGGCGTTACCGGAATAGGGTTACGTTCCGTTAGCTCGAGAACCAGCTTGATTTTATCGTTACCTAATTTATTAACCAGGTTCAGACACTCTTTTTCAAATCCCGCTGCCAAAAAACAACCCGCCGAGACGTTGATGCCAATATGGAAATTGTCCGGCAGCAAATGTTTTACCGGCATCAGAATATCCGCAGTCTGTTTCATCAGTTGGCGGGTCATTATGACAATAAGACCGGATGACTCCGCCAGAGGAATAAACTGATCCGGTGGGATAATTCCCGTTTGTGGATGTTCCCAGCGGACAAGCACCTCACAGCCCGTCAGTACGCCAGTCTGCGCGCAGAAAACCGGTTGGATCCACGGTTTGAATTCGTGGTTTTCCAACGCCAGACTGATGGCTTCAGGCGTGACGATATGGTGATAGTGATTATCATTAATATATCTGTGACTATTACTCCCCGTGGCGGATATGATCTCCGGATTGTACTGAAAGAAAATATCGCGCCAGAAAGTAATATCGCTCTGAATCCCCAGTTTCTCAAAGAGCTGTTTCTTTTGATGTGAAATTGTCTTTGCACTGCGATTTCTGTACTGTGATATTTCTGTTACAGACATTCCCTGCATCAGCAGCTTGAGTAGCAGTCGTTCTTTCTCGGATACGCTACCAGGCAATGACAAATGAACCGTTGTACCGAACTCTTGCAGAAAAACACGAAAATCACATGAATTCATGAACACACCTTTATCTTTTATCGCTGTTCAGTATGAGTGATTACCTGTCGATTCCTGAGCACACATAAGGGGTAACCATAAACATCAGCGATGCCATACGTATAACATCCCACATCACTATCAAGAAGATTATCTTTACCTCTGATGCTCGCTCAAAAACAGTTACGCTAAATACCTTAAAAAGGTAATCACAAGTCAAACTCAGGAGATAATCACGCAAGAATGCAATATTAAAATTCAGATACTCATTTTTGGTAATAAAGAAGTAGTTGGACTATTTCAATATTTATAATTTCCCACTACATACTGGCATCCATTCATGAGCAAAGGCGCATTATATGAATTTAACAATCCAGATCAACTGAAAATACCTCTCCCTCATAAACACATAGCGTCAACATTCAATGACATAATGAGTAAAGATGTTGGTTATGCATACGTATCATTACTCTATGCCTGTCCCTTAAAAACCCACTCATTAAGACTGAATCCATTCAGCAAATGATAACCAATATTATAGCAATGCCAATAAAAACAATATTTAAAACATTCAATAAAATATCACACACAGATAATTAAACCTTAAATAACAAATGGTTGCGTTAATTTCAGTTGATTTACGATACACATTTCTCATGAATAATGCGTCATTTCAAATGATCAGCAATATTTACATTAAATAAGACTAAACTTATTGAACATTCGCAACAGCCCAAATGTAGGTTTTGGGCTGCAATAGTTCTTTTCTTTTTTATTATCTGTTGTCTGGTAATCATCAATAGATACTAAGGGCTTAACCGTATAGATATAACGTATCAAGAGGTAGGAGAAACAGCGCCATATGCAGACATGGCGCGGTTTTATGCAATAACAATCACGCGTCCGGGAACATCACGCTATGGCCCGGCGCTTCACGATGGAGATGAATAAAGTTAAGGTGCCGCTCGTACTGGTCAAGAATATCGGTGATCACCTGCTCTTTGCTGTAGTCCATCAGGTCGTTGCCCTGGCTGCCTTCTAACAGGAAGGTTTCCAGCCGGTAGTAGGTCGATTTACCGCTGCGTGCGCGGTAGGTAAAGCCCGGCACCGAATATTGCTGCGGCCAAATCTGATAGACAAAGTTTTGCTCTTCGCCCATATGCACCAACAAATCCAGATGACCCAACTGCTGTCCCTCTTCCGGTGGCAGGCTTTTTAGCTCCACGTACGCGCCGCGCAACCGCAACTCCTGCGCCACTTCTTCCATTGCCGGGTAACAGACCGTCTCCATCATCTGTTTAGTGTAACGCGTGCCCGGATAATTCATCAGGCGCGAGAGACGTTTTTTCCAGCTCAGGCGATCCTGAAGCCCCAGCGGTCGCGGTGCGGTATCGCGGTTGGCACTTTCACGGCGGTAATCTTCTACCTTCAGAGATTTATACAACCCCGCCATCACGAAGAAGATCACAAAGCTGAACGGCAGCCCCATAATCACCGTGGTGTTTTGCAGCGCGGATATCCCGTTAGTCATCAGCATGCCGAGCGTCAGCAGGCCAATCGCCACCGACCAGAAGACGCGCAGCCAGCCGGGGGCGTCGCTGTTGATATCTTTAAGCTGCGAGGTGAAATTCCCCAGCACCAGCGCCCCGGAGTCCGCCGAGGTCACATAAAACAGCAGGCCAGTAATGGTGGCGACGGAGGCGCTAAAGGTAAACGCCGGATACTGCGCCAGCAGGCTGTAGAAGCCGCGCTCCGGATGGACCATCGCTTCCTCGGCAAATGCCGCGCCGCCGTGGATGATTTCATACAGCGCGCTATTGCCGAACACCGAGAGCCATAACAGCGTGAAGGTAAACGGAATAATCAACGTGCCCAGCACGAACTGGCGAATGGTACGCCCACGCGAGATACGCGCCAGGAACAAGCCGACAAACGGCGACCATGCCACCCACCATGCCCAGAAGAAGAGCGTCCAGTTATTCATCCACTCAACCGGACGGTCGAAGGCAAAACTGTTGAGCGTCATGCCCATAAAGCGATTCACATAGTCGCCAACATTCAGCACCAGTGCATTAAGCAGGAACGAAGTGTCGCCCATAAACAATACGAACAGGATCAATCCCAGCGCCAGCGCGACATTAAGCTCCGATAACACGCGAATGCCCTTATCGACACCGGAGGTGACAGAGATCGTGGCGATTATCACCGACAAGGCGATCAGTGCCGCTTTCGCCGCCATCGAATCGGGAATATCAAACAGTACGCTCAAGCCATAGTTAAGCTGCACCACACCGATACCGAGCGTAGTGGCAATACCGAAGATAGTGCCGATCACCGCTGCAATATCCACTGAGTGACCTATCGGCCCGTTAATCCGTTTACCGAAGATCGGGTACAGCGCCGAGCGGATGGTGAGCGGCAAATTATAACGATAGCTAAAGTATCCGAGCGCCATGCCCATCAGCGCATACATCGACCAGCCGGTTAAGCCGTAGTGAAACAGCGTCCAGACCATCGCCTGACGCGCGGCCTCAATCGTCTGTCCCGCGCCTTCCGGCGGCTGCATATACTGCGTTACCGGTTCGGCTACGGAGAAGAACATCAGGTCGATACCGATCCCGGCAGCAAACAGCATCGCCGCCCAACTCAGCAGGCTGAATTCCGGTTTGGATTGTTCTGGCCCGAGCTTCACCGAACCAAAACGCGAACAAGCGATACAGACCACAAAGACAATATAGAGCGTTGCCGCCAGCAGATAGTACCAACCGAAGGTTTTAGAAACCCAGTCCAGCGTGCGGCCAATCCACAGGGCCGAGAAGTCGCGAAACAGGATCGTTGTCAGGGAAAACAACAAAATCAGTCCGGCGGAGGTGTAAAACACCACCGGATTGATTTTGTCCTTTTCCCTGCTGTGTGAAAGGTCTGTCATCCAGTATCCCCACTGTTATTGTTACTATTTAAAATCAAATTCGTAACAATTAAGACACATTTTATATTGAACGTCCAATCAATAACCGCTTTAATAGATAAACACCGCTGATGAATGGAGTGGCGAAAATGCCCAAATTGGGGATGCAGTCGATCCGGCGCAGACAACTGATCGACGCCACACTGGAAGCAATAAATGAAGTGGGCATGCACGATGCAACGATCGCGCAGATCGCCCGCCGTGCAGGCGTTTCTACGGGGATCATCAGCCACTATTTCAGGGACAAAAATGGTCTGCTGGAAGCAACCATGCGCGATATCACCAGTCAGCTGCGTGACGCGGTTTTGAATCGATTACATGCACTTCCGCAGGGCAGTGCAGAGCAGCGATTACAGGCGATTGTTGGCGGAAACTTCGATGAAACGCAGGTGAGCAGTGCGGCGATGAAAGCCTGGCTGGCGTTCTGGGCCAGCAGTATGCATCAGCCGATGCTCTATCGTTTACAGCAGGTCAGCAGCCGCCGCTTGCTGTCGAATCTGGTGAGCGAGTTTCGTCGCGAATTGCCGCGCGAACAGGCACAGGAAGCGGGCTACGGCCTGGCCGCGCTGATTGATGGATTATGGCTGCGCGCGGCTCTGAGCGGCAAACCGCTGGATAAAACCCGCGCTAATTCCCTGACCCGCCACTTTATCACTCAGCATCTACCCACCGATTAACCGAGGAGACGTGATGTCCCGAATGGCAGAACAGCAGCTTTATATACATGGTGGTTATACCTCCGCCACCAGCGGTCGCACCTTCGAGACCATTAACCCGGCCAACGGTAACGTGCTGGCGACCGTGCAGGCCGCCGGGCGCGAGGATGTCGATCGCGCCGTGAAAAGCGCCCAGCAGGGGCAAAAAATCTGGGCGTCGATGACCGCCATGGAGCGCTCGCGTATTCTGCGTCGGGCCGTTGATATTCTGCGTGAACGCAATGACGAACTCGCAAAACTGGAAACCCTCGACACCGGAAAAGCATATTCGGAAACCTCAACCGTCGATATCGTTACCGGTGCGGACGTGCTGGAGTACTACGCCGGGCTGATCCCGGCGCTGGAAGGCAGCCAGATCCCGTTGCGTGAAACGTCCTTTGTGTATACCCGCCGCGAACCGCTGGGCGTAGTGGCAGGGATTGGCGCATGGAACTACCCGATCCAGATTGCCCTGTGGAAATCCGCCCCGGCGCTGGCGGCAGGCAACGCAATGATTTTCAAACCGAGCGAAGTTACCCCGCTTACCGCGTTAAAGCTGGCTGAAATTTACAGCGAAGCGGGCCTGCCGGACGGCGTATTTAACGTGTTGCCGGGCGTGGGCGCGGAGACCGGGCAATATCTGACCGAGCATCCGGGCATTGCCAAAGTGTCATTTACCGGCGGTGTCGCCAGCGGCAAAAAAGTGATGGCTAACTCGGCGGCCTCTTCCCTGAAAGAAGTGACCATGGAACTGGGCGGTAAATCACCGCTGATCGTTTTCGATGATGCGGATCTCGATCTCGCCGCCGATATCGCCATGATGGCAAACTTCTTCAGCTCCGGTCAGGTGTGTACCAATGGCACCCGCGTCTTCGTTCCGGCGAAATGCAAAGCCGCATTTGAGCAGAAAATTCTGGCGCGCGTTGAGCGCATTCGCGCGGGCGACGTTTTCGATCCGCAAACTAACTTCGGCCCGCTGGTCAGCTTCCCGCATCGCGATAACGTGCTGCGCTATATCGCCAAAGGCAAAGAGGAAGGCGCGCGCGTACTGTGCGGCGGCGATGTACTGAAAGGCGATGGCTTCGATAACGGCGCATGGGTTGCACCGACAGTGTTCACCGATTGCAGCGACGATATGACCATCGTGCGTGAAGAGATCTTCGGGCCAGTGATGTCCATTCTGACCTACGAGTCGGAAGACGAAGTCATTCGCCGCGCTAACGATACCGACTACGGCCTGGCGGCGGGCATCGTGACAGCGGACCTGAACCGCGCGCATCGCGTCATTCATCAGCTGGAAGCGGGTATTTGCTGGATCAACACCTGGGGCGAATCCCCGGCAGAGATGCCCGTTGGCGGCTACAAACACTCCGGCATTGGTCGCGAGAACGGCGTGATGACGCTCCAGAGTTACACCCAGGTGAAGTCCATCCAGGTTGAGATGGCTAAATTCCAGTCCATATTCTAACCAGGAGGTTTATTTGCAATTTGACTACATCATTATTGGTGCCGGCTCAGCCGGCAACGTTCTCGCTACCCGTCTGACTGAAGATCCGAATACCTCCGTGCTGCTGCTTGAAGCGGGCGGCCCGGAAGATCCGCACCCATATGCCTGCCTGTGCTGGGTTACAACTGAAAACGCCTGAACCGCCGGGTGCGGACGCGGTAAAGGTCTGGATCTATCGGCTGTGCTGTGGCAATGCGCTGGATCTCGATAACTGGGCGCAAGAACCCGGTCTGGAGAACTGGAGCTACCTCGACTGCCTGCCCTACTACCGCAAGGCCGAGACTCGCGATACTATCACGCGGTGATGGCCCGGTGAGGTACTAACGGCTCAACCGCTGTTTGGCGATGATGAAGCGGGCGTGCACGGGCTACCCGCGCACCGATCTCAACGGTTATCAGCAGGAAGGTTTTGGTCCGATGGATCGCACCGTCACGCCGCAGGGCCGTCGCGCCAGCACCGCGCGTGGCTATCTCGATCAGGCCAAATCGCGTCCTAACCTGACCATTCGTACTCACGCTATGACCGATCACATCATTTTTGACGGCAAACGCGCGGTGGGCGTCGAATGGCTGGAAGGCGACAGCACCATCCCAACCCGCGCAACGGCCAACAAAGAAGTGCTGTTATGTGCAGGCGCGATTGCCTCACCGCAGATCCTGCAACGCTCCGGCGTCGGCAACGCTGAACTGCTGGCGGAGTTTGATATTCCGCTGGTGCATGAATTACCCGGCGTCGGCGAAAATCTTCAGGATCATCTGGAGATGTATCTGCAATATGAGTGCAAAGAACCGGTTTCCCTCTACCCTGCCCTGCAGTGGTGGAACCAGCCGAAAATCGGTGCGGAGTGGCTGTTTGGCGGCACTGGCGTTGGTGCCAGCAACCACTTTGAAGCAGGTGGATTTATTCGCAGCCGTGAGGAATTTGCGTGGCCGAATATTCAGTACCATTTCCTGCCAGTAGCGATTAACTATAACGGCTCGAATGCAGTGAAAGAGCACGGTTTCCAGTGCCACGTCGGCTCAATGCGCTCGCCAAGCCGTGGGCATGTGCGGATTAAATCCCGCGACCCGCACCAGCATCCGGCGATTCTGTTTAACTACATGTCGCACGAGCAGGACTGGCAGGAGTTCCGCGACGCAATTCGCATCACCCGCGAGATCATGCATCAACCCGCGCTGGATCAGTATCGTGGCCGCGAAATCAGCCCCGGTGTCGAATGCCAGACGGATGAACAGCTCGATGAGTTCGTGCGTAACCACGCCGAAACCGCCTTCCATCCGTGCGGTACCTGCAAAATGGGTTACGACGAGATGTCCGTGGTTGACGGCGAAGGCCGCGTACACGGGTTAGAAGGCCTGCGTGTGGTGGATGCGTCGATTATGCCGCAGATTATCACCGGGAATTTGAACGCCACGACAATTATGATTGGCGAGAAAATAGCGGATATGATTCGTGGACAGGAAGCGCTGCCGAGGAGCACGGCGGGATATTTTGTGGCAAATGGGATGCCGGTGAGAGCGAAAAAATGAGTCGTGATGTGAACTAACGCAGGAACCGATCAGATTGAGAGTTACCGTTCCAGAGAGGGGGACCGAATCCTTATATAAACACTGAGGTAACTCTCATGCTTCATATCCAGTATTCATGATGCGGGCTTTTTGCTGATATTTAACCCGAACATTCCTGATACAGACTATTAATACAACCTTATCTGCGACAGATTTTATTCTCTGGATATATTATGCGTGAACAAATCAAACAGGATATCGATCTGATTGAGATTTTATTTTATCTGAAGAAAAAGATTCGTGTTATCCTTTTTATTATGGCTATATGTATGGCTATGGTGCTGTTGTTTCTGTATATCAATAAAGACAATATAAAAGTGATTTACAGCCTAAAAATAAACCAGACAACGCCAGGTATACTTGTTAGCTGTGATAGCAATAATAATTTTGCCTGTCAGACTACAATGACTGAAGATGTTATTCAGCGAATTACTACATTTTTTCACACCAGCCCAGATGTCAAGAACAGAGAAATAAGGCTGGAATGGTCAGGAGATAAGAGAGCTTTACCAACTGCTGAAGAGGAAATATCTCGCGTGCAGGCCTCTATTATCAAATGGTATGCGTCAGAATATCATAATGGCAGGCAAGTTCTCGATGAGATACAAACGCCTTCAGCAATTAACAGTGAGCTTTATACAAAAATGATATACCTGACCAGGAACTGGTCATTGTATCCGAACGGTGATGGCTGTGTAACTATAAGCTCACCAGAAATAAAAAATAAATACCCTGCTGCCATTTGCCTGGCTCTGGGATTTTTTCTAAGCATTGTAATTTCTGTAATGTTTTGCCTTGTCAAAAAAATGGTAGATGAATACCAACAAAACTCTGGGCAGTAATAAACAACATTCTGATAGAGAGTGCCTGTATAAAGCTGAAGTGACAATGACCGGGAAGGGAACCCGTTTTCAGGAATGGATGCCTGTCTTTTTCACTGTAAATATCCTGGCATTGGTAATACCAGGATATTTACAGAAGAGCAGCATAACCATGACGGAACGGGGTTAAGTCAGGTTGTCCTAAACGCTATTTTCAACCTCGTATGCCTTCTTCAGGTTTATGTCCAGACTTCATATCTCTCTCAACAATCCTCAATAATCAGATACACCGCTTTCACCGGGCCATGAACTCCGACGACTTTGATAAGCTCAATATCCGCCGTTGAACTGGGGCCGCTAATGATGTTAATGCAGGAAGGCATTCGTTCACCGGCCTGCGCTTTCTGATGCAATTTTTCTGCGAGTTGCGCTACACGCGGCAGGATAGTGCTTTTACGCAGGATAAAAAGAGAATATTCCGGGAGCAGGCTCAATGAACGCCCGCGCTCGGCGGCGGAAAAAAGAACCACGCCTCCCGATTCGGTTAAACCATATTCAGCATACACAACACCCACTTTAGCCTGCTCTGCCTGCGAGATATTCTCGGCACCTTTCGCCGGATCCCAAACAACGGCATTGCATTCCTGCTGCAAACGTTCGCTAATCCCCAATTCCTCCAGCCTCGTGTCACCGCTAATCACGACCGACTGATCTCCCAGCTCTTTACACAGACGTATTGCAGCTTCTGCCGCCTTCGCCTCGCTGGTCAGCTCACAGCGCGTCAACATAACATCGCTGGCAAACTGAATAAACGCGTCACAGCGCTGCTGTTGGTTAAGTTGGGTAAGCCGCTCGTTAGCATAGTTGTTAAGCGGCGCATCTTCTGCTTGCGGTTCAAGTCGCAGCGGGCGACCCAGTGCCTGAGCAACGTTATTCAAAAATTCGCCTCGATTATCCATTCTTTTTCTCCTGCGCCTGATGTTTCTTAAACCAACTACGGAAACTCTCTCCGTCAGCTTCAGGAAGATCGCGTGCTTCCATCCAGTCGCTAATCGCGCCAAATTTGAGTGGTGTTTTGCCGCCATTGATAAACCAGCTTGCCGCATGAGCACCGGCCATCATCCCGACTTTCCACAATCCTGGATGACTATTGGCATAAGCGAACATTTTTATCGCCCGTTGCTCTGCTTTTGCGGTGATCCCTTTTTCAGCCATCACCCGACGATGACGCAAAATCAGTTTTGACAGCGGAATACGCACCGGACACACGTTGTCACAAGCTGTGCATAAAGAGCAGGCGTAGGGTAAATCTTTAAAATCTTTATAGCCGCCAAGTAGCGGAGAAATCACCGCACCAATTGGCCCTGGATAAATAGAGCCATATCCATGACCGCCAATATGGCGATATGCCGGACAAGTATTCATACAAGCCCCGCAGCGAATACAGCGCAGCACATCCCGAAATTCAGAGGCCAGCACCTCAGAACGCCCGTTATCGACAATAACCAGATGAAACTCTTCAGGACCATCAACGTGCCCAGCTTCGCGCGGTCCTGTCAGCCAGGTGTTGTATCCCGTCAAACGTGCACCAACGGCACTGCGCGCCAGCATGGTGATCAATACATCTACCTCGGCAAACGTGGGGGCAATACGCTCCATTCCCATCACTGCAATATGCGTTTTAGGCAGCGTGGTACACATTCGCGCATTACCTTCATTGGTCACCAGGCATACCGAACCGGTCTCTGCCACCGCGAAATTACAGCCGGTAATACCTATTTCAGCACTGAGGAAATCTTCGCGGATTTTTTGCCGGATGAATAAGGTCATCGCTTCAGGCGTTTCCGGCCCCTCATAGCCCAGACGTTCGTGTAGCACTCGACGGATCTGATGGCGATCTTTATGAATTGCCGGGACCACAACATGAGATGGCGGATCTTGATCCAGCTGGAGAATATATTCACCCAGATCGGTTTCAATCACCTGAATGCCAGCATCCTGCAACACATGATTGACACCAATCTCTTCGGTCACCATCGATTTAGATTTCACCACCTTCCGGGCATTTTTGCGTTGGGCAACCTGTAAAATGTAGCGGGTAGCGTCTTCTTTGGTTCTTGCAAAATAGACGTGACCGCCGTTTTGCGTCACTTTTTCTGAGAGCTGGTACAGATAAGCGTCGAGATTACTCAGAACATGATCACGTATCTGGGCGGCCCGATCGCGCCACTCCTCCCAGTGCCCCAATTCATCGACCATTTTTTGCCGATTTGCCCCAATACGCTGCTGCGCGTTTGCCACCGCTTTGCGCATGATCGGATCTTCAATTTGCTGACGGATGCGTGTCTTAAAATCTGTATTACTGGTTTTGATCGACATCTTTATATCCTCAGCGGCTCATCAACACTTCAGCAATATGCATCACTTTGACTTTCTGCCCTTCCCGTTGTAATCGCCCACTGATGTTTAGCAGGCAACTCACGTCAGCACCAATTAAATACTCAGGGCGGACTTCCATCAGGTGCGCAACCTTTTCTTTCACCATCTCGCCGGATATTTCGGCCATTTTGACCGAGAACGTGCCGCCAAATCCGCAGCAGGTATCCTGTTCAGCAAAGGTCAACAGCTCCAGTCCACGCACATTTTTCAGCAGCGTAAGTGGCTCGTCCTTCACTCCCAGCTTACGGGCCAGGCTACAAGATGGGTGATACACCGCTCTCCCTTGCAAACTGGCACCTACATCGACTACCCCTAATTTATTAACAATAAAAGAGGTGAGATCCTGCATACGCGCGGCAACCTTTGCGGCACGTGATGCCCATTCAGGTTCATCCGCCAGATACGTCGGGTAACTTTTTACGGCATAGGTGCAAGAGCCAGCCGGTGAAATAATGGGATCGTCGTTATCCTCCAGTGCGGCGATCAGATTTTTCATCCCTGGAATCGCTTCTTTGATATAACCGCTATTGATCGCAGGCTGACCGCAGCATCCCTGTTTCTCCGGGAAATTTACGCGACAGCCGAGTTTTTCCAGTAGCAGCACGGAGTCTCGTGCCATTCTTGATTTCAGGGCGTCACCAATACAGGTGACAAAGAAATTGACATTCACAACTAATACTCCATTACTTCATGCCCATTTATGCCCGATGTTTCCCCCCCACCGGGGGATCAATCATCAATAAATATGGCGTTCTTTTTTAATTGGCTAGCAACATACCACCCCTCATTTGTATGACAAATGATAATCTTTCATCCAAACGTCAAATGCAATAACTAATTTTATTTCTTTCGGCATCGCTCACATTTTATGGGGAAATCGACGATCATTTTTGGCATAAGAAATCCATTTAAAAATGGCTACATCCCTTATACCTATTCAGAGCTACTTATTCAGGGGTTATTGAGATATACACTGATGGTGTACAAAAAAATCACCGACAATAATCACGTATCAAGTAATAGTCGGGATTTTATTTAATTGAAGCAATTTAGTTTGCATTTTTATTTAAAAACTGAGCTAGAGTCCATCAGAAAAAATATATAAAGCCCAAACCACCGTTGGAAATAGAAATAGTTGAAAGGCTCACAACTCCCGGAATGCGGATTATCTTTGCCCTGATTTCTGGCGGTTTTATTCAGGGTGCAAGCTGTCTGACCCTTTCCCGATATTCTCCCGGGGTACAACCAAACTCGCGGACAAACGCCTTGTGAAAAGATGATTCACTGGCATAGCCTACTGACTCAGCGATCACCACAACAGGGAGCGTTTCCCGGGAAAACATCTGGGCCGCTATTTGTAGACGCAACTTTGTTAATACAGCCAGCGGCGTGGTTCCGGAAACATCACGGAAAAGCTGGGCAAAACTTGCCCGGGACATGTGAGCGATGCTGGCCAGCGATTCGACGGTCCAGGCGTGTCCTGGCATTTCCAGCATTTGCTGTATTACCGCACCAAGACGTGGATGCAGAAGCAAACTGAGAATGTTTTTCTCAGTATTAACCTGTGCAATCCACTCACGCACCGCGAGGGTAAAGAATGTAGCGCAGATCTGGCTACACAGTGCATCCACTCCCGGCATTGCCGATCTGGATTCCTGTTGTAAAAACGGGATCGCCTCCCTCAGCCAGTTATATTCCACGCTGTGGTTAACCGGTGCTAAAAACAGCGTTTCCGGCAAAGACGTTAAAAAATAACGCGCCGAATGTTGCAACCGAAGAGTGCCGCAGACAATACAGGTCGATTCATTATCGACATGACTCAGGCGATGAGCTGAATTTTGTGGTAGCAGGACCACATTTCCCGGGCGTAATGTAAAAATCTCCCCCGTCGGCATTTCCAGCTTCGCCGCTCCTTGCGTTAACGCATGCCAACGAATAACCGATAATTCCCCGGCACCATGTGGAAGCTGCCAGTCACTTCCTAACACGCAATTCTTATCGATCGTTCCTTGTGGAGCGTTAAGCATCAACAAACGGCTAAGGGCATCCATATCAGACTCCTGAGTGGTTTTTGATTACAAACACCAACAATCTTAGTAAATAACTAATCTAATACCATCAAATAGTTAATCATGATTTTTGTTTTGTGATTCTGATTAAGAAAAAGAAAATATCAGACGATAAGACAAAATATCAAGCGTTGTGAAGAAATGTTATTTGCTCTTTTGCGTCTATAGTCATGATGTCAAATGAACGCGTTTCGACAGGAAATCATCATGAATAAATATCAGGCAGTGATTATTGGTTTTGGCAAGGCTGGAAAAACATTAGCCGTCACGCTGGCAAAAGCAGGTTGGCGAGTGGCTCTCATCGAACAATCAAATGCAATGTATGGCGGGACCTGTATTAATATCGGCTGCATCCCAACCAAAACATTGGTTCATGACGCACAGCAGCACACAGATTTTGTCCGTGCCATACAGCGTAAAAATGAAGTGGTTAATTTTTTACGTAATAAGAATTTTCATAATCTTGCGGATATGCCCAATATCGACGTGATCGACGGCCAGGCGGAGTTTATCAATAATCATAGCCTGCGTGTTCATCGGCCTGAGGGAAATCTGGAAATTCATGGCGAGAAAATTTTTATTAATACCGGTGCACAAACCGTGGTTCCGCCAATTCCTGGAATTACCACCACGCCAGGAGTATATGACAGCACCGGATTACTTAATCTAAAAGAATTGCCTGGGCATTTAGGTATTTTGGGCGGCGGATATATTGGCGTTGAGTTCGCCTCTATGTTCGCTAATTTTGGCAGCAAGGTAACCATTTTAGAAGCAGCTTCGCTGTTTTTTGCCTCGGGAAGATCGGGATATTGCTGATAATATCGCGACGATTTTACGCGATCAGGGCGTCGATATTATCCTCAATGCCCATGTGGAGCGAATCAGTCACCATGAAAATCAAGTGCAAGTGCATAGCGAGCACGCCCAACTGGCGGTGGATGCACTGTTAATAGCTTCCGGTCGTCAACCGGCTACCGCTTCGTTACATCCAGAAAATGCCGGTATCGCAGTAAACGAGCGCGGGGCAATTGTCGTTGACAAGCGATTACATACCACCGCAGACAATATTTGGGCGATGGGAGATGTTACCGGCGGGCTGCAATTTACTTACATATCACTGGATGATTACCGCATTGTACGTGATGAGTTACTGGGTGAAGGCAAACGTAGTACTGATGATCGGAAAAATGTGCCTTATTCCGTATTTATGACACCGCCCCTGTCCAGGGTTGGTATGACAGAAGAACAAGCCAGAGAGAGTGGTGCTGATATTCAGGTGGTGACATTGCCTGTAGCTGCAATTCCGCGTGCCAGAGTGATGAATGATACTCGTGGGGTATTAAAAGCGATTGTTGATAATAAAACCCAACGTATGTTAGGGGCATCACTGCTGTGTGTTGACTCCCACGAGATGATCAATATAGTGAAAATGGTGATGGATGCCGGGCTGCCTTATAGCATATTACGCGATCAGATATTTACTCATCCGTCGATGAGCGAATCACTCAATGATCTATTTTCATTAGTCAAATAAACTCAAAATCAGACGCCAGAACAAATATTCTGGCGTCTCAGAGAAAAGAATCTTATTAATTCTCTGTTACTCTATAACTTCTTAATCACTTCATTGATGGTATTTTATATGTTTAAAAAATCTGTTTTATTTGCAACACTATTATCTGGCGTTATGGCATTTTCCACCAATGCAGATGATAAAATAATTCTGAAACATATCAGCGTCTCGTCAGTATCAGCATCACCGACAGTTCTGGAGGATACCATTGCTGATATAGCCAGAAAATATAATGCTTCATCCTGGAAAGTCACATCGATGCGAATTGATAATAATTCAACCGCAACAGCAGTATTGTATAAATAAGGATGTTCACAATGGAAAAATACCTGCACCTGTTAAGTCGGGGAGATAAAATTGGCCTGACATTGATTCGTCTGAGTATTGCAATTGTTTTTATGTGGATTGGGTTATTAAAGTTTGTCCCTTACGAGGCAGACAGCATTACACCATTCGTCGCAAACAGTCCACTAATGTCGTTCTTTTATGAACACCCGGAAGACTATAAACAGTATCTGACTCACGAAGGCGAATACAAACCAGAAGCAAGGGCATGGCAAACGGCCAATAATACCTATGGTTTTTCCAACGGTCTTGGCGTCGTGGAGGTGATTATTGCTCTGCTGGTTTTGGCTAATCCTGTCAATCGCTGGTTAGGTTTATTGGGAGGACTGATGGCATTTACCACGCCGCTGGTAACACTCTCATTTTTAATCACCACCCCGGAGGCATGGGTACCCGCATTGGGTGACGCTCATCATGGTTTCCCTTATTTATCCGGTGCTGGTCGCCTGGTATTGAAAGATACTCTGATGCTGGCAGGTGCAGTCATGATAATGGCAGATTCGGCGCGGGAAATTCTTAAACAACGCAGTAATGAATCCAGTTCAACGTTAAAAACTGAATATTGATAATCCGAACACTGTCTGTTGTTCACTTTTTCAGGCGTCAGGCCCCCTTTCTGATGATGAAGCCTGACGCCATATTACCGGAGATATGACAGAGTGAAGATCAATATCACTCCCTGTTAAAAGGTTTTTGTCGTCTTAGGTAAAATACATGATTAATATCAATCATGTATTTTTACAGCAAGACAACCACGAACAAATTCAGGATTAAAATGTTTTACCGACTCCCCAACATAACCCAAATCAAGCGAACTAATTTGTGCCATTTCTTTATCTGTCAGTGAGAAATCGATTTTTGATGGGCATCTGCAATACTCTGAAGCAGACTATACGGAAAATTCCACTGTCAGTCCCTCCATTAGGCATGAACAATGAGTCTACGTTAAAACGTAACCTCAAAGTAGTATGTGGATTTTGATATCACTTATGCAAAAAATTCATTAATAATGTAGGACTGAAACCTCTCTATTTTCGGGGACAACGAAGCAGACGCTACCAGTGCTTTTGCCTTCGCCCTTGCTATTTTTGATACACTTAGGGCCCAGGGTATAACGAAAATGTGCGATATGACAAAGAATTAACGGAGAATGAGATGATCAGGCAGAAGATTCTACAGCAGCTCCTGGAGTGGATTGAGTGCAATCTTGAGCACCCTATTTCAATCGAAGATATCGCACAGAAATCTGGCTACAGCAGACGCAACATCCAGCTTCTGTTCCGAAATTTCATGCATGTGCCTTTGGGAGAATACATTCGCAAACGAAGGCTTTGTCGTGCCGCCATTCTTGTCCGGCTCACCGCGAAATCTATGCTTGATATTGCACTCTCTTTGCATTTTGATTCACAGCAGTCATTCAGCCGCGAATTTAAAAAGTTATTCGGCTGCTCTCCCCGTGAATACCGCCACCGTGATTATTGGGATCTCGCAAATATCTTCCCTTCTTTTTTAATACGTCAACAGCAAAAGACGGAGTGTAGATTAATCAACTTTCCTGAGACACCTATTTTTGGCAACTCATTTAAATATGACATTGAAGTGTCGAATAAATCACCGGATGAAGAAGTCAAACTACGACGTCATCATTTAGCCAGATGTATGAAGAATTTTAAGACGGATATCTATTTCGTTTCCACGTTTGAACCGTCAACAAAATCGGTCGATTTGCTCACGGTTGAAACTTTTGCTGGTACGGTATGTGAATATGCTGACATGCCAAAAGAGTGGACAACGACCCGAGGACTTTATGATCCTACCCACGTAATATGGACACAGGCCTAAGCGAGGTTCTTGTTTTCAAATTGTTCCGGACTGAGGCCGCCACACCAACTGTGCCGCCGCCACCGATTGTAATCACATTCGATATAATTAAACACCGTTGCCCGCATTATTTCCCGGCTGATAAAGTGTTCTCCATGGATACATTCCACTTTCAGCGAATGAAAGAAGCTTTCCACGCAGGCATTATCGTAGCAGCAACCTTTTGCGCTCATACTTCCACGCAGATTATGCCGCTTCAGTTGCGCCTGATAATCTGCTGAACAGTACTGGCCTCCACGGTCCGTGTGAACGATAACGTTCCGGGGCCTCTTACGCCGCCACAGCGCCATCTGCAGGGCATCGCAGGCCAGTTGCGCCGTCATGCGTGGCGACATTGACCAGCCAATAACGGCACGTGACCACAGGTCAATGACCACTGCCAGATACAGCCAGCCTTCATCTGTACGTAAGTACGTGATGTCTCCTGCCCACTTCTGGTTCGGGCCACTGGCGTAAAAATCCTGCTCCAACAGATTTTCTGACACAGGCAGGCCGTGTGCGCGGTAGCTGACCGGGCTGAACTTCCGGGAGGCCTTTGCCCTCAGTCCCTGACGGCGCAGGCTTGCCGCCACGGTTTTACGTTAAAGGGGTAACCCTGAGCACGCAGTTCATCCGTCAGGCGTGGGGCACCGTAACGCTGTTTTGACCGGGTAAAGCCGCGAGGACAACGCTGTCGCAGTGTTGGCGGAACTGCTGACGCGTGCTTATCCTTGTCCGCCGCTGACACCACGTATACCAGCCGCTGCGGGCCACCCGGAGCACGCGGCACATTGCTTTGATGCTGAACTCAGCCTGATGTTTTCAATAAAGACATACTTCATTTCAGGCGCTTCGCGAAGTATGTCGCGGCCTTTTGGAGGATAGCCAGCTCTTCATCCCGTTCTGCCAGCTGGCGTTTGAGACGTGCAATCTCGGTAGACATCTCCAGTTCACGTTCAGAAGACGTCTGCTGATTTTGCTGTTTACTGCGCCAGTTGTAGAGTTGTGATTCATACAGGCTGAGTTCACGGGCTGCGGCAGTAACACCGATGCGTTCAGCAAGCTTCAGGGCTTCACTGCGAAATTCAGGCGAATGCTGTTTACGGGGTTTTTTTACTGGTTGATACTGTTTTTGTCATGTGAGTCACCTCTGACTGAGAGTTTACTCACTTAGCCGCGTGTCCACTATTGCTGGGTAAGAGGCACTGGCGTATAGGTCACCTCGGCAGAAATAGCATGCGGGTCTTTCTGGCGCTTATCTTTACCAAACAGCCCGACTTCATCGCCATAATACTGTTCATACATCAGGCTTGCGCCAAGCTGCGGCCAGGCGGGTAAATAGCCCTCAGCACGAATATCCCAGCCATTCGCCGGGCGTTCCTGATAATCCTCAATATCCGGCGATTTTTTCCAGCCAGAAGCCCGAATATAACCATTGGCGCTCAGTTTCAGATAATCGCGCCAGTATTCCGCACCAACACCAATGCGGGTATGACTACGGGATAAATCATGATCGATAAAAGTATTCACCCCCGCCATCCAGTCATTTCCTGAAAAATGACGCCAGCCAAAACCAATATTTGACTGAGTACGATCGTCTGTACGATGTATTGCCCCCTGAGTGAACAACATATTTGTCGGCGTATCATAAATCGGATAAAGCATTTCCAGCGAAGAATCCTTCAGCGAGAAATCTTTATCGACATTCAGTTTGACGCGCGCAGTACCATATTTCCCGAGCCACTCCTGTATTTCCTGGTTAGCTTTAGCTGTGGCCATTCCGGTAATAAAGTTACGTGTCGCATCGCTATCTGGCTGACTGCTTAAAAATGTCCCGGCATTTGCGGCAAACGACGCGACATTTTTCTCCACGTTATTATCAGCAGTTACCGTAGTATTTCCCATGCTCAACCGTGGCTGAACCGCATGCTGCGCACGTGCCGCCATTACTGGGGTAAAGGTGACAGCGAGTGGAAAAAGAACCTGAACAGAGATATTTGCCCACGCCACGCAGCGGGCCAGAACTGAATAACGAAATCGTGGTTGTTTATGACCTGTTTTATAATGTGACATTGAGATAATTTCCTGATGAACGAATTAACGAACATAGGCAGACACAAATAATGGCGTCTGCTTGTCAGAAAAACCGGGGATTTCCCGATTTCCTTTTCCGCAGAAAAGGAAATACCTTTATGTAAGAAAGTGCACCGCCACCTAATATATCCAGTGCCTATAGCCACTCATCAGGTGGTTGGGCGCGGGATTATATTTTTATTTATGGGGGAAAATTTAGCTTTTTGTGCAAGTCATTAAATAGATACCTAAGTTATATTTCTTACTCTGCGGACAGTGAATAATTCACTATTCAGAGTGAATAACAATGACCTGCCTTTAATTAAAACTATTGGAAATACGTCGAAATAGGTATATATGCCAGGATAAACCAATATATTTTTTATGGATATTCATTTTCCTTCATCGGACTGTAAATTGCGGAGATATCGAACTTGCACTACCCATCGCAACACTCAAACAGATTTATGAATTTCGTTCATAACCCCTGACAAATTCTGCCGTCTAATCGAGCTTTTCCCTTTACGTTATGCTTCTCATGAACGATAACACAACTTGTTCATGAATTAACCATTCCGGATAAACTATGGGATCAAATTCAGGCATCGAAAGGAACTGGCTGGTTTCCGTTAATGGATTAAATATCTATTATTCTCCCGAGAGTAAAACTATCAAATCAATGAGTAACCGATACAGCCTCACAAATTCTTTCAGATAATTAACCCGTCACTGCGGCACGTTCTCTCATAAGGCGTGCCTGCAGTGTAATCCAGTATGTATCCGGCATAGTTGACGGTTTAATAGAACTCAATTCCTCTCCCAGGTCACCAACAACGATATCTTGTATAACACCCCAGGAGATACGACATTATGATGAGATGCGATATGCTCCTCAGCACCAATCAACGCCCGGACTGGGCCAGTCTTGAGATCAGACTCATTCCCGGAACTGACTTCAGGCGACATATATCAATGACGTTGGTGCAATAAAAGATAGTTGATGTAATACATCTATTCAAATTTGTGATACATGTCAAAAAATTGGTTGACCAAACTCGTTATTTATATAAGGGCACTTACGAAGTGCACTCTTTTTTAAAGCGAGGAAGTACCAATGAAAGAGAATAAAGTACAGCAAATCAGTCATAAACTGATTAATATCGTTGTTTTTGTCGCAATTGTAGAATACGCCTATTTATTTCTCCATTTCTATTAATAACGGAAATAAACTGTTCACTTCAGTGATATTTAAAATATGCATCCTCTCCCTTTTTTGTAAGTAATTATTATATCCGTGGGAGAGGAATACACGCTGTCAGGTAATCAATCATACTGCGATAAATTATCGGCCAGTAAAGTGGAGATAACCTCCATTCTCGAAAAATCCATACTCTCAGCAAAACCATCATCAATCACTCATCCAGGCGTTTATGGGAGCGTCACCAATGGCTGCTAACAATGCCAGAGTTCCCCGTTGCGAAAATTCCACATCCACAAAGAGTCACAGGGATTGAGTGTTGAAATGATCCGGATGAGCATGTATCTTTATGGTTATGTTATAACATAACAGGTAAAAATGATGAAGCCCAATATCCATCCTGAGTATCGTACTGTGGTGTTCCACGACACCAGTGTTGATGAGTACTTTAAAATCGGCTCGACTATCAAAACAGACCGTGAGATTGAGCTGGATGGCGTAACGTATCCATACGTGACAATTGATGTCTCTTCTAAATCGCACCCGTTCTATACAGGGAAGCTGAGAACAGTGGCATCAGAAGGAAATGTTGCACGATTCACCCAACGTTTTGGTCGTTTTGTTAGCACGAAAAAGGGGGCGTGATGAAAGTTCTTAACTCTCTGCGTACCGCAAAAGAACGCCATCCAGACTGTCAGATTGTGAAGCGAAAAGGACGGCTATATGTGATTTGTAAATCTAATCCACGTTTTAAGGCCGTTCAGGGTCGTAAGAAAAAACGTTGATTCAAAATTCGACGGATTAACGATATTTGTCTGATTAATAATCAGATCGGATTAATGTTGGTGTGTTTATAACACCAACATTAATTTTCCTGGGGATATATTCTTCCTGTTCATTTGAGGCCAACTGCCTGACGTTTCTCTCCGAATATTCCATTATCTTAATGTTGACTTGTTGACCAGCTTCGCCCCTGTATGCTGGCATCAACCCTCTTTTAGACTGAACACGCCACTCAGTCTCCTCCCTTTGCGGCGCAGCCTGCATTTTCACTCAAACTGTTAAGATGATAAATGTGGTAAATCTGTTGGTACTAACATAAAAACGTTTACGCCACAGGAACAGTCTGATCCACCGGTAACCCCGTCGCCGACGTTCGAGTGCCAGTTAGAGTAACGCGCACAGATAACTGAATGCAGTGCCCTGACAAAAAGGCCATCGTTCCTGTGACAGCTGGCAGCCTTCGTTTAACTTCACTTAATCTGGCTCTTGGGGGCTTACCGAACAGATGACGTACATACGCCCGTTCAATTTTCCATTACTTATTGGAATGAACACCTGTAACCATTTTGTGCGGCATGTTAATCCATTAAAATATCTTACTGATTGGCAAATCATCTTCAATGACAGCTCATCATAGTTTTATATTCTATCCCTTACCCTTAAAACTTGTTTTTTTACTAGTCCATCACACAGCGCATTAAGACTATTCCTAACACTTCAGGGCAAAGTTCCTGACCAATATAAAATGCAAGTAAGAATTGAACGTTATATTGCCAATAACCTTATGAAACCAAATGTCTTTTTCTTCTTATCAAAAAAGCAATATTTTCAGTTTTTCTAAATATTGACTTAACCATTGAATTCCTTTTCCGTTCACATATTGACACTCATCGGGAAAAAAAACATAAATTTAAGCCCAATCGAAAATAATTAAACTTAATCTCGTTTAACCTTTATTGATATGTACTACGTATCTTATTTACTTCCGGTTTACTAAGGAAACTGAATGCACCTGTAAAAATTACAGGTTTGGAAAGTAGTGACATGGCAAAGTGATTACAGTAGGGACTATGAGGTTAAAAACCATATGGAATGTCAAAACCGTTCTGATAAATACATCTGGTCTCCCCATGACGCCTACTTCTATAAAGGACTATCTGAACTGATTGTGGATATCGACAGATTAATTTATCTATCGTTGGAGAAAATTAGAAAAGATTTCGTGTTTATCAATCTCAGTACGGATTCTTTATCTGAATTTATAAACCGTGATAATGAATGGTTATCCGCGGTAAAGGGGAAACAGGTCGTATTGATTGCGGCCAGAAAGTCAGAGGCCTTAGCAAATTATTGGTATTACAATAGCAATATTAGGGGCGTGGTATACGCTGGACTGAGTCGTGATATTAGAAAAGAACTGGTCTATGTGATTAATGGCAGGTTCCTGAGAAAAGATATTAAGAAAGATAAAATCACGGACCGGGAAATGGAAATTATCCGCATGACGGCCCAGGGAATGCAACCTAAATCGATTGCCAGAATTGAAAATTGTAGTGTGAAGACAGTGTATACCCATCGGCGTAATGCTGAGGCCAAGCTGTACTCAAAAATATATAAGTTGGTTCAGTAAACTCCAGGCAAGTTAGTTTTAAAAAATGACTCACTGGGACATCACGTCCTCAATTCAACTCGGGAAGAAATGCAATGAAAAAAAAGGTTCTGGCAATAGCTCTGGTAACGGTGTTTACCGGCATGGGTGTGGCGCAGGCTGCTGACGTAACAGCTCAGGCTGTAGCGACCTGGTCGGCAACAGCCAAAAAAGACACCACCAGTAAGCTGGTTGTGACGCCACTCGGTAGCCTGGCGTTCCAGTATGCCGAAGGCATTAAAGGTTTTAACTCACAGAAAGGTCTATTTGACGTGGCTATCGAGGGTGACTCAACGGCTACCGCCTTTAAACTGACCTCACGTCTTATCACCAACACATTAACCCAGTTGGATACCTCAGGTTCCACACTGAATGTGGGCGTGGATTATAACGGCGCGGCAGTCGAAAAAACTGGCGATACCGTGATGATCGATACCGCCAACGGCGTACTGGGCGGCAACCTTAGCCCGCTGGCTAACGGTTACAATGCCAGCAATCGTACCACCGCACAGGATGGTTTCACCTTCTCCATCATCAGCGGTACCACCAATGGTACCACCGCAGTAACAGATTACAGCACTCTACCGGAAGGCATCTGGAGCGGCGACGTTAGCGTACAGTTCGACGCGACCTGGACCAGTTAATCTCTCTGATGTACCAGCAGGGGTAGCCCCCCTGCTTTATTCCTGGACGGAATTGTTATGAAAAAGCACCTTCTGCCTCTCGCTCTGCTGTTTTCCGGAATATCTCCGGCCCAGGCGCTGGATGTCGGCGATATATCATCGTTTATGAACAGTGACAGCAGCACGCTGAGCAAAACGATCAAAAACAGTACCGACAGTGGTCGCCTTATCAATATCCGTCTCGAACGGCTCTCTTCACCGCTTGACGACGGGCAGGTTATCTCAATGGACAAGCCGGATGAGTTGCTACTCACTCCCGCCAGCTTGCTGCTACCCGCCCAAGCCAGCGAAGTGATCCGCTTCTTCTATAAGGGACCCGCAGATGAAAAAGAGCGCTACTACCGCATTGTCTGGTTTGATCAGGCCCTCAGTGATGCGCAGCGCGATAATGCCAACCGCAGCGCTGTGGCCACTGCTTCCGCCCGCATCGGCACCATTCTGGTCGTCGCCCCTCGTCAGGCGAACTACCACTTTCAGTACGCCAACGGCTCCCTGACAAATACAGGAAATGCGACGCTGCGGATCCTCGCCTACGGACCTTGCCTGAAAGCCGCCAACGGTAAGGAGTGTAAAGAGAATTACTACCTGATGCCGGGCAAGTCGCGTCGTTTTACCCGCGTGGACACTGCGGATAACAAAGGACGGGTTGCACTTTGGCAGGGTGATAAGTTCATTCCCGTGAAATAGATAGCTGTGCAGATGGATAACGACAATGCCTTTACGACGGTTCTCCCCAGGACTGAAAGCCCAGTTTGCCTTCGGCATGGTCTTTTTGTTCGTTCAGCCCGATGCCAGCGCTGCTGACATAAGTGCGCAGCAAATAGGTGGGGTGATTATTCCGCAGGCCTTCAGTCAGGCGCTTCAGGACGGCATGAGCGTCCCGCTCTATATTCATCTCGCCGGTAGCCAGGGTCGCCAGGACGATCAGCGAATCGGCAGCGCTTTTATCTGGCTGGACGATGGACAGCTACGCATCCGGAAAATACAGCTGGAAGAGAGTGAAGATAACGCCAGTGTCAGCGAACAAACTCGACAGCAGCTGATGGCTCTGGCCAACGCCCCGTTCAATGAGGCCCTTACCATCCCCCTGACTGACAACGCGCAGCTGGATCTCAGCTTGCGCCAACTGCTGCTGCAGCTAGTGGTCAAGCGCGAAGCGCTGGGCACCGTACTACGCTCACGTAGCGAAGACATCGGGCAGTCCAGTGTTAACACCCTCAGCAGTAATCTGAGCTATAACTTGGGCGTCTATAACAACCAGTTGCGTAACGGCGGGAGCAACACATCCAGCTATCTGTCGCTGAATAACGTTACTGCACTGCGCGAACATCATGTGGTGCTCGACGGCTCGCTGTACGGGATCGGTAGCGGTCAACAGGACAGTGAATTATATAAAGCGATGTATGAACGCGATTTTGCCGGTCACCGATTTGCCGGTGGAATGCTCGACACCTGGAACTTGCAGTCCTTAGGGCCGATGACCGCCATTTCAGCAGGGAAGATTTACGGCCTTTCCTGGGGAAACCAGGCCAGCTCCACCATCTTCGACAGCAGCCAGTCAGCCACGCCAGTGATCGCCTTTTTACCGGCGGCGGGCGAAGTACATCTCACCCGTGATGGGCGGCTACTAAGCGTTCAGAACTTCACTATGGGCAATCATGAAGTGGATACCCGGGGTCTACCGTACGGGATTTACGATGTGGAAGTTGAGGTGATCGTTAACGGTCGCGTGATCAGCAAACGCACCCAGCGGGTCAATAAGCTGTTTAGCCGGGGGCGCGGCGTCGGTGCACCACTGGCGTGGCAGGTATGGGGCGGTAGCTTTCATATGGATCGCTGGTCGGAAAACGGGAAAAAGACGCGACCAGCTAAAGAGAGTTGGCTAGCAGGTGCCTCGACCTCCGGCTCATTGAGTACGCTTAGCTGGGCGGCAACGGGATATGGATACGATAATCAGGCGGTGGGTGAAACCCGTCTGACGCTGCCGCTTGGGGGGGCGATCAACGTTAACCTGCAAAATATGCTGGCCAGTGACAGCTCATGGAGCAGCATCGGCAGCATCAGCGCCACTCTACCGGGAGGCTTTAGTTCGCTGTGGGTTAATCAGGAAAAAACCCGCATTGGCAATCAATTGCGACGTAGCGATGCCGACAACCGTGCAATCGGCGGCACACTCAACCTGAACTCACTGTGGTCGAAGCTGGGCACATTCAGCATCAGCTACAATGATGACCGCCGTTACAACAGCCATTATTACACGGCAGATTACTATCAAAATGTCTACAGCGGTACCTTTGGTTCGCTTGGCCTGCGGGCCGGTATTCAGCGCTATAACAACGGCGACAGCAACGCCAATACAGGAAAATATATCGCTCTCGATCTCTCGCTACCACTGGGCAACTGGTTTAGCGCAGGGATGACTCATCAAAACGGCTACACCATGGCAAACCTGTCAGCACGCAAACAGTTTGATGAAGGAACCATTCGCACTGTTGGTGCCAATCTGTCACGTGCCATCTCCGGCGATACCGGTGATGACAAAACCCTCAGCGGCGGGGCGTATGCACAATTCGACGCTCGTTACGCCAGCGGAACGCTGAACGTCAATAGCGCGGCGGACGGCTACGTCAATACCAACTTGACCGCCAATGGCAGCGTCGGCTGGCAGGGTAAAAACATTGCTGCCAGCGGGCGGACTGATGGCAACGCTGGGGTGATATTCAACACCGGGCTGGAGGACGACGGTCAGATCAGCGCCAAAATCAACGGGCGGATTTTCCCGCTTAACGGCAAGCGTAACTATCTCCCGCTCTCTCCCTATGGAAGATATGAGGTGGAGTTACAGAACAGCAAAAACTCACTCGACAGTTACGATATCGTCAGCGGCCGCAAAAGTCGTCTGACTCTCTATCCAGGCAATGTCGCTGTCATTGAGCCAGAGGTGAAGCAGATGGTTACCGTCTCCGGTCGTATCCGTGCGGAAGACGGCACACTGCTGGCTAACGCACGGATTAACAACCATATCGGCCGAACCCGAACCGATGAAAACGGCGAGTTTGTCATGGACGTGGATAAGAAATACCCCACTATCGATTTTCGCTACAGTGGCAATAAAACCTGCGAAGTGGCTCTGGAACTCAACCAGGCGCGCGGTGCCGTCTGGGTCGGTGATGTGGTCTGCAGCGGCCTCTCATCGTGGGCGGCGGTGACGCAGACAGGAGAAGAGAATGAGAGTTAACCTACTAATAACGATGATAATTTTCGCGCTAATCTGGCCAGTAACTGCGCTCAGAGCGGCAGTGAGCAAAACAACCTGGGCGGATGCACCGGCACGCGAGTTTGTGTTTGTCGAAAACAACTCAGACGACAACTTTTTCGTCACTCCTGGCGGGGCGCTGGATCCGCGCCTGACCGGTGCCAACCGCTGGACCGGTTTAAAATACACTGGTTCAGGAACCATCTATCAGCAAAGCCTCGGCTACATTGATAACGGTTACAACACCGGCCTTTATACCAACTGGAAGTTTGATATGTGGCTGGAAAATTCACCAGTTTCATCTCCTTTAACTGGCTTGCGCTGCATCAACTGGTACGCTGGGTGTAATATGACCACCAGTCTTATCCTGCCGCAAACCACCGACGCCAGTGGATTTTATGGCGCGACGGTGACCAGCGGCGGCGCGAAGTGGATGCACGGCATGTTGTCAGACGCGTTTTACCAGTATATGCAACAAATGCCCGTCGGCAGCAGCTTTACAATGACCATCAATGCCTGCCAGACCTCTGTGAACTATGACGCCAGCAGCGGCGCACGCTGTAAGGATCAGGCCTCCGGCAACTGGTATGTTCGCAACGTCACCCATACGAAAGCAGCAAATCTACGGTTGATAAATACCCACTCGCTGGCGGAAGTATTTATCAACAGCGACGGAGTACCGACTCTGGGCGAAGGGAACGCCGACTGCCGGACGCAAACCATCGGCAGCCGTTCAGGATTAAGTTGTAAGATGGTTAACTATACCCTGCAAACAAACGGACTCAGCAACACCTCAATCCATATATTCCCGGCGATCGCCAACTCGTCGTTAGCCTCGGCCGTCGGGGCGTACGATATGCAGTTCAGTCTGAATGGCAGTTCATGGAAACCGGTGAGCAATACCGCCTATTACTACACCTTCAACGAGATGAAGAGCGCAGACTCGATCTATGTTTTCTTCTCGAGCAACTTCTTTAAGCAGATGGTGAACCTCGGGATCAGCGATATCAACACCAAAGATCTATTCAACTTTCGCTTTCAGAACACCACATCACCGGAGTCTGGCTGGTATGAATTTTCTACCTCCAACACGCTGATTATCAAACCCCGTGATTTCAGCATCAGTATTATCTCCGATGAATATACTCAGACACCGTCGCGGGAGGGATATGTTGGCAGCGGCGAGTCGGCACTCGATTTCGGCTATATCGTAACCACCAGCGGTAAAACAGCTGCCGACGAAGTGCTGATCAAGGTGACCGGACCCGCGCAGGTGATTGGCGGGCGCTCCTATTGTGTCTTCAGCTCCGATGACGGTAAGGCGAAAGTACCGTTCCCGGCGACACTTTCCTTTATTACCCGCAACGGAGCTACAAAAACCTACGATGCCGGGTGCGATGATAGCTGGCGGGATATGACCGATGCGCTGTGGTTGACCACACCGTGGACTGATATCTCTGGCGAAGTGGGGCAGATGGATAAGACCACAGTCAAATTTTCGATTCCAATGGATAACGCCATTTCGCTGCGTACGGTAGATGATAACGGCTGGTTTGGCGAAGTCAGCGCTTCAGGAGAGATTCATGTTCAGGCGACGTGGCGTAACATTAACTAAGGCCCTGCTGACAGCGGTCTGTATGCTGGCGGCACCTTTGACACAGGCGATTTCGGTCGGCAATCTGACATTTTCGCTGCCGTCCGAGACTGACTTTGTCAGCAAACGTGTAGTGAATAACAACAAAAGCGCACGGATATACCGTATTGCCATCAGTGCTATTGATAGCCCGGGCAGCAGTGAATTGCGCACCCGACCGGTGGATGGTGAACTGCTTTTCGCCCCCCGCCAGCTGGCGTTGCAGGCTGGTGAGAGCGAGTATTTTAAATTTTACTATCATGGTCCACGGGATAACCGCGAGCGCTACTACCGGGTCTCATTTCGCGAGGTCCCCACTCGTAACCATACAAGACGCAGCCCAACCGGCGGCGTGGTCAGCACGGAGCCGGTGGTGGTGATGGATACCATTCTGGTAGTACGACCACGTCAGGTTCAGTTTAAATGGTCCTTCGACAAGGTGACAGGAACGGTAAGTAACACTGGCAACACATGGTTTAAGCTACTGATTAAGCCAGGATGTGATTCGACCGAAGAGGAAGGCGATGCCTGGTATCTACGTCCGGGAGACGTGGTTCATCAGCCTGAGTTACGTCAGCCGGGGAATCACTATCTGGTCTATAACGACAAATTCATTAAGATTAGCGATTCCTGTCCGGCTAAGCCCCCTTCGGCGGACTAAGACTTATCCATCGGTCGAGGGAAGAATTCCACCTCAGAGCCCCAAAAATCGTTTAAATGATGTGGAAGCGATCGTCAATATCACCTGTAACGATGGGCTTTCTCATATGCACACCATAGTGTTCAGGAGACACGGAAAGGTATCAGGCAGCCTGCTAACGAGTGGTTTAATCACGAATTAGTACGTAAAATCGGTAACGGCTGGAAATCATTCAATACTCACACTATCGAAAGTTCCCCAGCCAACCGCGGTACGTTCTTACATACGATGTACCGCTGTTCTCTTTACGATTTTTAGCTGTACTGGTGAATTATGAGCAATCTGAATCCATGCATGACGTGTGGTGCCTGTTGTGCATTTTTCCGCGTCTCTTTTTACTGGGCCGAAGCCGACGATGCTGGCGGTACTATTCCCGCCAGGCTCACTGAACAAATATCCCCTTTTCACCGATGCATGAGCGGTACCAATCAGAAAAACCCCCGATGTATTGCCCTTGCAGGAACCCCGGGCAAAAATGCCTGCTGCACGATATATAAAAATCGATCGTCCACATGCAGAGAATTCGCCATGTCTGGTGAGAACGGAGTCGTCAATGAGGCTTGCAATCGTGCAAGGGCTAAATACGGGCTGACACCGTTATAAACATACAATAATTAATTGCACTGCCCCGCCAGCGATAATAGCGGGGCTTCGTTTTTCAGGGGTAACAAAACCCGATACTTCTTCTATTTGCCAGCAACAATGCCTCTCTTCTGTAGCGTTCTTCGGATCTACATCATCCTGAAGTAGCGCGATATACTCACTGACTATCTGCATCAGAATATAAAAAGCAATGTTTTTAACCTATAAAAATGGCGCTGTATTTGCGCCATTTTTATCATTCAATGCATTATCTGTTTGAGCCTAAAGGGATCTCAGGGTCTGGCTCATGAGTAATTCTGTTTCGTAAATCTCTGCGAATAATTTCAATAGACCAGAACCAGACTAAATGTCCAAAAATTTCAGAAACATTCTCATACCACGGGAGATCAAACAGAGGTGGCGTCAGTCCCATGAGAGGGAATGAAATCATATGAACAAAAAGTTGGGCTAAAGCACCTGCCAGTAAGCCCTGCCAGAGTTTAATTTTTGGAAATACTTCAGCGACCACACAATAACCGACAGCAAACACTATCGAAAAGATAATGTGCGTAACACCAACCCAGTTAAAGACATGCCCGGCAAAGGTATAAACAGCCGCATTGGGATCTGTCAGCCCCAACCAGTCTCGAAGAAAAATATACGGTGGATTGAGAAAATTACGCGAGCAATCAATTTGGCCTGCAGCCCTGATTAATGATTCCGGGCCACACGCTGCATTAAACATATCCACCGGGCTACGTGGCGGCAATGGAACTTCAGCCCCCCACTTCACGAATGCGGAAACAACGCCAGCAATCAGCCCAATGAATGCAGCAAGACCATAACGTCTGCGGTTCGGTGGAGTTTGTTCAAATATATTCATATCTACCCTGCTTGTACCATTATGTTATACACCTCTTCAGGAGTATTCATAAAACAAGGCAAATGTAAAGAACTGTATTGTTTTGTATAACAAGATAGTTTCCTAATCGCCAATGAATATAAGCTCCATCATTTCTCCCTATTTTTATATTAGAAGTGACAGAGATTTGCAGGGTGATGTAGAGCTGAAAATCACAGGTTTCCTTATTGGTTTTTGCATCGTACAACTAAAGCAATAAACCAGCTCCCATCATCATCAACATCCCGGCGAACATGAATTTATTAGCCGGGCTCATAGCTGCATTCGCGTTTTAAGAATAATCCTCCTGCTGTCGCCGACTATGCTTAACGTTTAAAAAAGCATCAGCACTCTCGCAACGCACTCTTATTTTCCCCTTTAGAATACCGGAGGCCTGGTATGAGCAACCAAGGCGAATACCCCGAAGATAATCGGGTTGGGAAGCACGAGCCGCACGATTTAAGTTTGACCCGTCGCGATCTGATTAAAGTGAGCGCCGCAACAGCGGCGACCGCCGTGGTTTATCCTCATTCTACGCTGGCGGCAAGCGTTCCGGCAGCTACACCCGCGCCAGAGATAATGCCCCTGACACTGAAGGTGAACGGCAAAACCGAGCAGCTTGAGGTGGATACCCGAACCACGCTACTGGACACTTTGCGTGAAAATCTGCATTTGATCGGTACCAAGAAAGGTTGCGATCACGGACAGTGCGGAGCCTGTACCGTGCTGGTCAATGGTCGCAGGCTTAATGCCTGCCTGACGCTTGCAGTCATGCATCAGGGGGCCGAGATCACCACCATTGAAGGCCTGGGTTCGCCAGATAATCTTCACCCCATGCAGGCGGCCTTTATCAAGCATGATGGCTTCCAGTGCGGCTACTGCACCTCCGGGCAAATTTGCTCATCAGTAGCGGTGCTAAAAGAGATTCAGGACGGCATTCCCAGTCACGTCACGGTCGATTTGGTTTCCGCTCCAGAAACAACTGCCGATGAGATCCGTGAACGTATGAGCGGCAACATCTGTCGCTGTGGTGCATACGCTAACATCCTTGCCGCCATTGAAGATGCTGCGGGGGAGATAAAATCATGAAGGCGTTTACCTATGAACGAGTGAATACCCCAGCCGAGGCGGCACTTAGCGCTCAGCGCGTACCCGGCGCAAAATTTATCGCGGGCGGGACCAATCTGCTGGACCTGATGAAGCTGGAAATTGAAACGCCCACCCACCTTATCGATGTGAACGGCCTCGGGCTCGATAAGATTGAAGTGACCGACGCGGGTGGGCTGCGCATCGGCGCACTGGTACGGAACACCGACCTGGCGGCTCACGAGCGCGTGCGTCGTGATTACGCGGTACTCTCCCGCGCCCTGCTCGCTGGCGCGTCTGGTCAGTTACGTAATCAGGCAACCACCGCAGGTAATCTGCTCCAGCGCACGCGCTGCCCCTATTTTTACGACACCAATCAGCCCTGCAATAAGCGCCTGCCCGGGAGCGGCTGCGCGGCGCTTGAAGGCTTTAGCCGTCAGCACGCGGTGGTAGGCGTAAGCGAAGCCTGCATTGCCACCCATCCGAGCGATATGGCGGTCGCAATGCGGTTGCTGGATGCGGTGGTGGAAACCATCACGCCGGAGGGAAAGACTCGCAGTATCACACTGGCTGATTTTTATCACCCTCCGGGAAAAACGCCGCACATTGAAACCGCCCTGCTTCCCGGTGAGCTTATCGTTGCGGTGACGTTACCTCCACCGCTCGGCGGAAAACATATCTACCGTAAGGTGCGCGATCGCGCCTCCTACGCCTTTGCCCTGGTATCGGTCGCGGCGATTATTCAGCCTGACGGCAGCGGGCGCGTCGCGCTGGGCGGAGTAGCACATAAGCCCTGGCGCATTGAGGCTGCGGATGCTCAGCTATCCCAGGGGGCGCAGGCCGTATATGACACGCTGTTCGCCAGCGCCCATCCCACCGCTGAAAACACCTTTAAACTCCTGTTGGCGAAGCGAACGCTTGCCTCCGTACTGGCTGAAGCGAGGGCACAGGCATGAAATTTGATAAACCCGCAGGGGAAAACCCGATCGATCAGCTGAAGGTTGTCGGTCGTCCCCATGACCGCATCGACGGACCGCTGAAAACTACCGGCACGGCACGCTACGCCTACGAATGGCATGAAGAAGCCCCCAACGCCGCCTATGGCTATATCGTCGGTTCCGCCATTGCCAAAGGACGCCTCACCGCCCTTGATACGGACGCCGCGCAAAAAGCGCCGGGCGTACTGGCTGTCATTACCGCCAGTAACGCCGGGGCACTCGGCAAAGGCGACAAAAACACCGCCAGGCTGTTAGGCGGCCCCACTATTGAGCACTATCATCAGGCCATTGCGCTGGTAGTGGCCGAGACCTTCGAACAGGCGCGAGCGGCGGCCTCGCTGGTGCAGGCACACTATCGCCGTAATAAAGGAGCTTACTCCCTGGCGGACGAAAAACAGGCCGTCAATCAGCCGCCGGAAGACACGCCCGACAAAAACGTCGGTGACTTTGACGGGGCTTTCACCTCCGCTGCGGTGAAGATTGATGCTACCTACACGACCCCGGACCAGAGCCATATGGCGATGGAGCCGCATGCCTCGATGGCCGTCTGGGATGGAAATAAGCTTACCCTCTGGACCTCAAATCAGATGATTGACTGGTGCCGCACCGATCTGGCAAAAACGCTGAAAGTTCCCGTGGAGAATGTGCGTATTATCTCCCCGTATATCGGCGGAGGGTTTGGCGGCAAGCTGTTCCTGAGAAGCGATGCGCTGCTGGCGGCCCTCGCCGCCCGAGCGGTGAAACGTCCGGTTAAAGTGATGCTCCCCCGCCCCTCTATTCCCAATAACACCACGCACCGCCCCGCCACCCTTCAGCACTTGCGTATCGGTGCCGACCAGAGCGGGAAAATCACCGCTATCTCACATGAAAGCTGGTCTGGAAACCTGCCCGGCGGCACGCCGGAAACGGCGGTACAGCAAAGCGAATTACTCTACGCCGGGGCGAATCGTCATACCGGCCTGCGGCTCGCCACGCTTGATTTGCCGGAAGGGAACGCCATGCGTGCGCCCGGCGAAGCCCCCGGTCTGATGGCGCTCGAAATCGCGATCGACGAACTGGCGGAAAAAGCGGGCATCGATCCCGTCGAGTTTCGCATCCTGAATGACACTCAGGTTGACCCCGCCGACCCGACGCGCTGCTTCTCTCGCCGTCAGCTTATCGAGTGCTTGCGCACCGGAGCGGATAAATTTGGCTGGAAGCAGCGCAACGCCACACCCGGACAGGTGCGCGACGGGGAGTGGCTAGTCGGCCACGGTGTTGCGGCGGGCTTTCGCAATAATCTGCTGGAAAAATCGGGTGCTCGGGTTCACCTCGAACAAAACGGCACCGTTACCGTAGAAACGGACATGACCGACATTGGCACCGGCAGCTACACCATTCTGGCCCAGACGGCAGCGGAAATGCTTGGCGTACCGCTGGAGCAGGTTGCGGTTCACCTCGGCGATTCCAGTTTCCCGGTTTCTGCGGGTTCTGGTGGACAATGGGGCGCGAATACCTCCACCTCCGGCGTTTACGCCGCCTGTATGAAGCTTCGCGAAATGATTGCCTCGGCAGTCGGGTTTGATCCTGAGCAGTCGCAGTTTGCCGACGGCAAGATTACCAACGGTACCCGAAGCGCCACGCTACATGAAGCCACCGCAGGCGGCAGACTGACAGCGGAAGAGAGCATTGAATTCGGAACACTGAGCAAAGAGTACCAGCAGTCGACCTTTGCCGGGCATTTTGTGGAGGTCGGCGTGCATAGCGCGACGGGAGAAGTTCGGGTCCGGCGTATGCTCGCTGTGTGTGCTGCAGGACGCATCCTGAATCCGAAAACTGCGCGCAGCCAGGTCATTGGCGCAATGACTATGGGCATGGGCGCGGCACTGATGGAGGAGCTGGCGGTGGATGACCGTTTGGGCTACTTCGTTAATCACGATATGGCGGGGTATGAGGTGCCGGTTCATGCGGATATCCCAAAACAGGAGGTGATTTTCCTGGATGATACCGACCCCATATCCTCCCCGATGAAGGCCAAAGGTGTCGGTGAGCTGGGCCTGTGCGGCGTGAGCGCGGCTATCGCCAACGCGGTGTATAACGCCACCGGTATTCGGGTACGGGATTATCCCATCACTCTGGATAAGCTGCTCGATAAGCTGCCGGATGTGGTTTAAGGAGGAACAATGTCATACCCGCTTTTTGACAAAGACGAACACTGGCATAAGCCAGAGCAGGCGTTTCTCACCGATGACCACCGGACCATTCTGCGCTTCGCCGTAGAGGCGCTAATGTCCGGTAAAGGAGCGGTGCTGGTGACGCTGGTGGAGATACGCGGCGGCGCGGCGCGCCCGCTCGGGGCGCAGATGGTGGTGCGCGAAGATGGTCGTTACTGCGGTTTTGTCTCTGGCGGCTGCGTGGAGGCCGCTGCCGCTTTTGAAGCGCTGGAGATGATGGGCTCAGGCCGCGATCGCGAAATTCGCTATGGCGAAGGTTCGCCGTGGTTTGACATCGTTCTGCCCTGCGGCGGTGGGATCACGCTGACGCTCCATAAACTACGCTCGGCACAGCCTCTGCTCGCCGTGCTGAACCGCCTGGAACAGAGAAAACCGGTGGGGCTGCGCTACGATCCGCAAGCACAATCGCTGGTGTGCCTGCCCACGCAAACCCGGACGGGCTGGAATCTCAATGGCTTTGAGGTGGGGTTCAGGCCATGCGTCAGGCTGATGATTTACGGACGTTCTCTTGAGGCGCAGGCAACCGCGAGTCTTGCAGCAGCCACAGGCTATGACAGCCATATCTTCGATCTTTTTCCGGCCTCAGCCAGCGCTCAGATCGATACCGATACGGCGGTCATTTTGCTGTGCCATGATCTCAACCGGGAGCTGCCAGTGTTGCAGGCCGCGCGAGAAGCAAAACCCTTTTATCTCGGCGCATTGGGCAGCTATCGAACCCACACGTTACGTCTGCAAAAGCTCCACGAGCTGGGATGGTCCAGGGAGGAAACAACGCAAATCCGGGCACCCGTCGGGATATTCCCCAAAGCCCGGGATGCGCATACTCTGGCACTCTCCGTGCTGGCAGAAGTCGCCTCTGTACGTCTCCATCAGGAGGAGGATTCATGCCTGCCCCCGTCGTCCTGATCCTTGCGGCCGGGCGTGGAGAGTGCTTTCTCGCCTCCGGGGGAAATACCCATAAGTGTATCGGCTGGCGTCAGTCCCCGGAGGTTGCGCCTTATCGCTGGCCATTTGAAGAAAACGGGAGAACTTTCGACCTTGCGATTGAACCGCAGATTACGACTAATGATCTGCGTCTGATGTTGAGGCTGGCTCTTGCCGGCGGAGGAATAACAATTGCCACTCAGGAAACTTTCAGGCCATATATTGAAAGCGGTAAGCTTGTATCGCTGCTTGATGACTTTCTTCCACAATTTCCGGGCTTCTATCTGTATTTCCCACAGCGTCGCAATATTGCACCAAAGCTCCGCGCCCTGATTGACTACGTCAAAGAATGGCGGCAGCAATTGGCTTAAATGTCTGCACCTGCACTGCCTGATGTCAGAACAGTATTTTGATGAATTGCCAAGGTTACAATGGCACAAATACGGCACAGGAGGAAACGTGGTGTATTTAAATATGGGGTAACTCTTTGATTTTAATGGTGCCGATAATAGGAGTCGAACCTACGACCTTCGCATTACGAATGCGATGTTAATGCATTTTTAACTACTTGAGCAATCAATCAAAACAACATACTTTATATTATAAAACACCAAGTTATAGCAATAAACCCGTTGATTGAAATTAACAAAAGTTGATGTTTATTCCCTCCATTTACTTACACCAGCAGTTACATTATTGTAAGACAGCAATTCTCAACTGGAGCCGAAAAATGGCGCTTTCAAGACAAAAATTTACCTTCGAAAGACTTCGCAGATTCACCTTACCGGAAGGGAAAAAACAAACTTTTCTTTGGGATGCAGATGTAACAACCCTGGCATGCCGAGCAACTAGCGGAGCAAAAGCCTTTGTATTCCAAAGCGTATATGCGGGGAAAACCCTTCGCATGACTATTGGCAACATTAACGACTGGAAGATTGATGATGCGAGAGCCGAGGCAAGACGGTTACAAACATTGATCGATACAGGGATAGATCCACGAATTGCTAAGGCTGTAAAAATCGCAGAAGCAGAATCCCTGCAGGCAGAATCACGTAAAACAAAAGTGACTTTCTCCGTCGCCTGGGAAGACTATCTTCAAGAATTGAGAACCGGTATCAGTGCAAAAACTAAACGCCCATATTCTACTCGATACATTGCCGATCACATTAACTTGTCCAGTCGTGGAGGCGAAAGTAAAAAAAGAGGCCAAGGCCCGACTTCGGCTGGACCATTGGCTAGTTTGCTCAACCTGCCGTTATCGGAGCTAACCCCAGATTACATAGCAGCGTGGCTGAGTACAGAAAGGCAAAATAGACCTACCGTCACTGCTCACGCTTATCGCCTACTACGTGCTTTCATCAAATGGAGTAATTATCAGAAAAAATATCAAGGGATCATTCCTGGCGATCTGGCACAAGATTACAACGTAAGAAAAATGGTTCCCGTGTCAGCGAGTAAAGCTGATGATTGCCTGCAAAAGGAACAACTAAAAAGCTGGTTTAGTGCCGTGCGTAGCCTCAATAATCCTATTGCATCGGCCTATCTCCAAGTACTTTTGCTCACTGGTGCTCGGCGTGAAGAAATTGCGTCGCTTCGCTGGTCAGACGTAGATTTCAAATGGTCAAGCATGCGAATTAAAGACAAGATCGAAGGTGAACGTATCATCCCTCTCACTCCTTATGTTTCTGAATTGTTAAATGTACTAGCGCAATCCCCAAATTCTGACGTAAATAAGGAGGGTTGGGTTTTCAGAAGTAACAGTAAAAGTGGCAAAATTATTGAGCCGCGTTCAGCGCACAACAGAGCATTAGTGCTGGCTGAGTTACCACATATCAGCCTTCACGGTTTACGTCGTAGTTTTGGTACTTTGGCCGAGTGGGTTGAAGTTCCCACTGGTATTGTTGCTCAAATTATGGGACACAAACCCAGCGCTCTTGCCGAAAAACACTATCGCCGTCGTCCGTTAGATCTGTTACGAAAATGGCACGAGAAAATTGAGACATGGATCTTAAATGAAGCAGGTATTACCATAAAAAACAACGTTGATATGCGTTGATTCCATTAAAAATCAACATATTACAAAATATCATCAACTATTGATCAAGATAGATTTTCATGTATCGTAATACACAGTTTAGTCAATGATACAGCAACTACACAGGAGATAAGCCAATGGCAACCCCAGCAACTGTATCCATAGAACCCACTCTGGCAGCTATCAGAGCTCGCTGGTGTATTAATTCAAGTAAAACAACTCAATCCTTTAACGATCCTGCGTCCATGGAAGAGGTTGTCGAGTATCTCAAAGGAACATACTCAGCTCTTCGCAAGTCTGTCGCATGCGCCAAACTGAAAATTTTACATCTTAAACAAAGAATGCAAAATGCTACTAACTTTCTCGCGCGTCTGATGTCATGTAAAAATCAGGCATCCAGATCGCATCACAGTACGGCTAAATCAGCTAAAAGTGCCTTATCATCAGATTCAGGTGATGGTAGTGACCCCGACCCCGAGCCCGAAACGTTTCCTTCTGCCTTCATTACTACCCCTACTAATTCAATAATGCTTAAAGCTTTCTTTGCCAATATCTCAATCACTGAGGTGGCAAAATGAGCGCATTCAAACTCCCGGATACATCTCAATCACAGCTCATTTCAACAGCTGAGTTAGCTAAAATCATTAGCTACAAATCTCAAACCATTCGTAAATGGCTTTGTCAGGACAAATTGCCTGAGGGGCTACCTCGCCCAAAACAAATCAATGGCCGCCATTACTGGTTACGTAAAGATGTCCTCGATTTTATAGATACATTTTCTGTACGAGAAAGTCTGTAATAAATTACAGATTTAATTTTATTGATTTATAGCGATGTTGCCCCGAGAAAAATGGGGCAACACTGAGAAATTTCAGATAGTAGTTTTATATTGAGATAACAAAGAGGTTTCCTTAAAAATGTCTAATAGTGTTACTAATTTTGAGATGAGCAGCGTTCTACCAGGAAAAAAACCTTGTCAAGGCAAAAACAATGAGTCACAGGTAGTACAGACTACTCCCATAAAAAAACACTCAGTCACGTTCAAAAATCAATCTTCATTAGGAGTAATTGATCATTATGCCAGACTAACAAATAAATCTCACTCTTCCGTAATAGCGGAAGTTGTGGATTTGGCTATCCCTATATTAGAAAAATGCAATCGTCATAACTGGTCAATAAATGAAATAAAAAATGACCTGTTAAAGTTCTCTATAAAAGAAAGCATCAATCGAAGCCGAGGTAAAACAGAAGTAACTCTGGAAGAGTACTGTTCGTTAATCTGGAAAACGAACATCATGAGTCCATTAAAAATCCCCATTGCAGATTACTTTCAACTGAACGCTAATGATGAATTCATGGGGAAAGATGAAAAAACAGTTATACGTGAAAGGCTATCCTCGCTAAGGGAAAATTACGATATGGAAAAAGCCATTTACATTTACAATCAAAGACATTTTGATGTAAAGCATCAAAGTGTCTCAGGATATTCAAACATTATTCTTATTCATAGAACAACCTTTGAGGGTTATTACTTTGATGCCGGGCAGGCTCTACTCTTGTCAACATCCCAATTGATTATATTCGGGATAAATGAAGTTCTTAGAAGAAAGGGGATTGTTATGCCTTATCCGGTTGTTTGTTGGATTGATATTTACCATGTCAATGAAATGGTGGTTATGCTGCCAGTGCTCCGCAAAACAGATGTTTCCAACCGTGTTAATGTACCGGATGACATCATTATAAACCCATACTCACAAGAGAGCAGAACCTAAGAGGTAACAAAGAAGGACAAACAATTATGAGAGGTAAAATACTACTTTACCAGTTAAAGTATCGCTGGCAATCACTCTCTATTTTTGGTTGTTTTTTATGCAAAATGACATTATTCAGGTATCAAAAAATAATTTATGACACCGGAGTGCATCAGATGCGTTCATTTTTTTACACCATATGCAGTAGCGAACAGCAAGAAAGCATTACAGATCATCACTCACTTGCTGAGATATGCCAAAAATTTAATATTCTACCTGAACATGTTGTGATCGAGCAGGTAGATATTAAAGAGGTTGTTTCAGAGCAACGTTTACTCAGACAATTGATTCATCATGAAATGAACCGGCAGGACACGCTTGTCATTCCAGATCTAAGCTGTCTTGGCAGAACTGTGGAGGACTTACAGAATATTTTATTTTTTTGCCTTCAAAAAGAAATGTTTATCTACAGCTACCATCCAGCTTCAAGGATAGAGCCTTCTGCTGAAAGTTGCTTGTCTTTTTTGATTGCTCGTCAGGATACGATTGACATTCACAATCTGAAATCAACTAAAAGCCGATATCGACATGTTAAGAAAAAATTAGGACGAAAGGAGGGAAGCAAATACCGACGTGATATCACAATACTTAAGAAAGGTGGATTTACTCAGGCTGAGATTGCAAAGAAATTGAGTATCAGTTTATCGACTGTGAAGCGGCACTGGAATAACGGAATCATCGGTTAATTCCAGAAGCTAATTGCAGAGTAACTTTTTAACAGCCATCACAGGCTGGGGCTACCTTCGTCTCAAATTTAGATGTTGGATAGGTATTATATAATGGCATTGTGTACTCTTACTACCTGTATTCACCAGTAAGAGTAGTAATCAGATCAGTATGTCCGTACTAAAATCTGATACCAGTATATACCGACAACAGTGACCAGGAATAGCCCTGCCTGTATGGCATCCCTGTACGGTCTGCTATAGACCGTAGGACCAAATACAGGTATATATTATGAAAACATATCAAGGTACTCATGGAGTACATATCCTCGAATATCAGAGTAAGATTAATAAATTATTATGTTATTTGACTAACCGGTATCCTAGGTTAATTGCTGTACGTGTCGATCTCCACTATCCCAAAATAGTTGATAACGGTGACAATATCTGTTGCTTCCCTAACCTGGAACCTGGGGTGATATCCCGGATGCGTGAATCCCTCAGAGCTAAGCTGGAGGCTGACCGTACCCGTAAGGTGCGTGAGGATAAACGCATTTACCGTTGCCCTTTATTTATTATATGGGCGAAAGAGTATTCTGAATCAGGTAAATGCCACTATCACATTTGCCTGTTGTTCAACAAAGACGCTTACTACCACCTCGGGGATTACGATCAGGACGATAACCTTAGAGGGATGATCACAGGAGCCTGGTACAGCGCCCTGAGACTGGAGAGAGACGATCACCCTGGTCTGGTCCATTTTCCTGAAAACTGTAAGTATGTGCTAGACACCAATAGTACTGACTTCCAGCAGAACTACCAGGCGCTGTTAACCCGACTGGACTACCTGACCAAAGTTGAAAGCAAAGTGTTTGGTGAAGGAGACCGTAACTTCGGCTGTAGCCAAATCGAACTGTAAGTCGGTAATGGCCTTCTCAGTGAGAAGGCCTTATTTGTATTGTTTCAAAAAATTACTAAAATGCAGTTTCGTTACGCAATTTTCTATAGATTACTGATAGTCATCAGCAAGTCCGCTACTAAATAACGTTTCTGCATTTTCAGCGGTAGCAACAGCATCCTGCACATCCTGCCGTTTCAAATCTAACACTCGTAATTTACCCTTTACTTCGGCGACAGATTCGATTCGCCTGTAAGCATCAGAATGATGTTCGGCATATAGCGCAAGTCCTTCCAGTTTGGGCAAAGCATCAGCCAGATGTAGGCTATGTGGATCTACCAGGTCCACAACCATTTTGCCATCCTGTTCGGCAAAGAACAGGAAATCGGGACGAACAATCTTGTACTGTTCAGCTTCAACATAAGCGATTCCCAGTGACGACTGCCCTGTGTACTGTGGATTACGATACCAGAAAGCAAATCCTTCACGTTTGGTTTCGATCTCAAAAACCTTGGTTTCCCAATGGTTCAACAGAGCCGGATAGTTCCCGCTTTCGTCACACAACAAATGGTGTTTCCAGACTGGAAGGTCAGCTTCCTTTTCACCTTCACGCACCCTGGTCATTTCAAACTTGTTCGCCGGCCTGACCAGATCCACATCCTGCGGTTCGGTACTCATTTCGACGATTTGACGATAGGCCTCTTTACGCTCATCTTTCAACGACTTGATTTGCGGTGTGTACTCGGCCAGCCACGCCTTCGCCAGTCTATCGGCCTCGCCATCGAAGTAATCCTGCACCTCCATCACCAGCCCCATGCCAGCAACGGTAACACGAGCCTCCATGATTGCTTCCAGATATTCCTCTGCATCCTCTTCTCGATCCGCAACCTTATCGGCCAGATATTCGACATAGGTACGTGAAACATCCGGGCTGAAAATTCGGTGATGCTGCCAACTTACTGATTTAGTGTATGATGGTGTTTTTGAGGTGCTCCAGTGGCTTCTGTTTCTATCAGCTGTCCCTCCTGTTCAGCTACTGACGGGGTGGTGCGTAACGGCAAAAGCACTGCCGGACATCAGCGCTATCTCTGCTCTCACTGCCGTAAAACATGGCAACTGCAGTTCACTTACACCGCTTCTCAACCCGGTACGCACCAGAAAATCATTGATATGGCCATGAATGGCGTTGGATGCCGGGCAACCGCCCGCATTATGGGCGTTGGCCTCAACACGATTTTCCGCCATTTAAAAAACTCAGGCCGCAGTCGGTAACCTCGCGCATACAGCCGGGCAGTGACGTCATCGTCTGCGCGGAAATGGACGAACAGTGGGGATACGTCGGGGCTAAATCGCGCCAGCGCTGGCTGTTTACGCGTATGACAGGCTCCGGAAGACGGTTGTTGCGCACGTATTCGGTGAACGCACTATGGCGACGCTGGGGCGTCTTATGAGCCTGCTGTCACCCTTTGACGTGGTGATATGGATGACGGATGGCTGGCCGCTATGAATCCCGCCTGAAGGGAAAGCTGCACGTAATCAGCAAGCGATATACGCAGCGAATTGAGCGGCATAACCTGAATCTGAGGCAGCACCTGGCACGGCTGGGACGGAAGTCGCTGTCGTTCTCAAAATCGGTGGAGCAGCATGACAAAGTCATCGGGCATTATCTGAACATAAAACACTATCAATAAGTTGGAGTCATTACCCGGTAACAGATATATCGCCTCCATCACCGCTGAAGTAATGAAGTAAGGCAGCAAGCCTCGCCATGTTCTCCGCCATTTTAGAAGCATAATCCTTAAAATCATAAAGAAGGCCAATCATTCTCATTTCTGACTCGACCTGGTTGTAGAATTCGATCCAATGTCTTTCTGCTTCTGCAGAGAATCGGAGGCAGATACGATTATTTTCACACACGGACGGGTTTGCCTCCACCTTTGTAAGAAAGAATTGTGAAATGGGGTTGCAAATGAATAATTACACATATAAAGTGAATTTTAATTCAATAAGTGGCGTTCGCCATGCGAGGATAAAATGTCCGATTTATACAAAAAACACTTTCTGAAACTGCTCGACTTTACCCCTGCACAGTTCACTTCTCTGCTGACCCTTGCCGCACAGCTCAAAGCCGATAAAAAAAATGGCAAGGAAGTACAGAAGCTTACCGGTAAAAACATCGCGCTCATCTTCGAAAAAGACTCGACTCGTACCCGTTGCTCTTTCGAAGTTGCCGCATTTGACCAGGGCGCGCGCGTTACCTATTTAGGGCCGAGCGGCAGCCAGATTGGGCATAAAGAGTCAATTAAGGACACCGCGCGGGTTCTCGGGCGGATGTATGACGGCATTCAGTATCGCGGTCACGGCCAGGAAGTGGTCGAAACGCTGGCGCAGTATGCGGGCGTGCCGGTGTGGAACGGGCTGACCAACGAGTTCCACCCGACCCAGCTGCTGGCGGACCTGATGACCATGCAGGAGCACCTGCCGGGCAAGGCGTTTAACGAGATGACGCTGGTCTACGCGGGCGATGCGCGCAACAACATGGGCAACTCGATGCTGGAAGCGGCGGCGCTGACCGGGCTGGATCTGCGCCTGTTGGCCCCGAAAGCCTGCTGGCCGGAAGAGAGCCTGGTGGCGGAGTGCAGCGCGCTGGCGGAGAAGCACGGCGGGAAAATTACTCTGACGGAAGACGTGGCGGCAGGCGTTAAGGGCGCGGACTTTATCTATACCGACGTGTGGGTGTCGATGGGCGAGGCCAAAGAGAAGTGGGCAGAGCGGATTGCGCTGCTGCGCGGGTATCAGGTGAACGCGCAGATGATGGCGCTGACCGACAACCCGAACGTGAAGTTCCTGCACTGTCTGCCGGCGTTCCATGACGACCAGACTACGCTCGGCAAGCAGATGGCGAAGGAGTTCGATCTGCACGGCGGGATGGAGGTGACGGACGAGGTGTTTGAGTCGGCGGCGAGCATCGTGTTCGACCAGGCGGAAAACCGGATGCATACGATTAAGGCGGTGATGATGGCAACGCTTGGGGAGTGATTGGGTCCGCTGCGCGTTGGTGCCCTCACCCCGGCCCTCTCCCACAGGGAGAGGGAGAACACCGGCTCCATTTCATTGATTTTTCATCCCGAAAAAGGTACGTTTTCGCCTTAATTCCAGCGTGGACATGCCAGCATTATGCCGATTTTGTCGGGCCCATCGATTCGGCAGGCAAAAGGCTGGCTGACGGAGCTGTCCCGGCGGACCGGGCAGACCACCCATCTGGGGATCCTGGACGGGCGTGAAGGGGTCTATATCGAGAAGATTGAAGGCAAGCTGGCCGCCATCGCCTATTCACGCATCGGCCGCCGCCTGCCGGTGCACGCCACCGCCATCGGCAAGGTGTTGATTGCCTGGCTGGGCGAGGCCGAGCTGAACGCCCTGCTGGAGGGCTATCAGTACACTACCTTTACGCCCGCCACCCTCGCGTCTCGCGAAGCCTTAATGAGCGCCCTGGCGCAGACCCGCGAGCAAGGCTACGCCCTGGACAGCGAAGAGAACGAGCAGGGCGTGCGCTGCGTGGCGGTGCCGGTGTGGAACCACGAGTCCCGCGTCATCGCCGCCCTGAGCCTGTCGACGCTGACCTCCCGCGTGGACGACGCGGAGCTGGCTAATTTCCGCGAGCAGCTTCAGCAGGCCGGGCTCGCGCTCTCGCGCGCGCTGGGCTACCCGGCCTGAGCCGTTAGACCGGCTCGTAGGGGAAGTAGTCGAAGTCCGCGTAGCAGCCGTCGCCGCTGATGTCCTCGCAGTGCAGGCCCACAAACGCGCCGGTGAAGAAGCCGCGCCCGCCGATGTAGTCGTCCGACAGCTTCCACGCCTCATACGTCACCGGCACGGTGTGCCACGTCTCGCCATCAAACGAGTAGCTGTAGCGGTAGACCAGCGTATCCACGTCCACCCGCAGCCAGACGCTCTCCGCATGTTCCGGCACCGGAATGGGCTGCTCGTGCAGCGGCCACGACGGCACGTTGTGGTCGAGCTGGATAACTTTGATGGTTCTACCCTGTCCCTCCTCGTAGTCCACAAAGCAGTAGCTCCAGTTTTTGCTGTTGTAGTAGCAGGTCAGCCCCGCGCTCTGCTGGAAGTGCACCGGCGAGAACTCCATCCGCGTTTCTGCCCGGAAGGCGAAGTGCTGCCAGCGGCGCGCCACGGTCGATTGGGTGAAGGTCGAATTGAGCGAGTCGTTGCCATAGAGCCGTAAGAAGCCCGGGCGCGCGGTGAGCGAGCCGAGGGTGTCGTCGAACGGAATGCGCAGGGTCTGCAGCTCCGGGTCAAGCGAACTGGCGTCGAAATCGTCCCGCCAGTTGCCCGGAACGGCTGCAGGCTGCTCGGCTACTTGCGGGCCTTTCACGGTCAGCTGCGCGTGCTTGCCGCCTTCCACGTACGGCCAGCCGTCGCGCCATTCAATGCGGGCGATGCCGGTCTCGCGCCCCAGCGGGCAGTAGCCGCGTCCGCCGGAGGCCAGCAGCGGCACGCCGGGCAGGCGCAGCGGGCGGCTGGTGAGGTAGGCCATGTACCATTCACCCGTATGCGTCTGCAGCAGCGAGCCGTGGCCGCTCTTCTGCAGCGGGTTCTCCGGCAGGTGCCAGCTGGTCATCATCGTTACGTCCGGGTGCAGCTCGTACGGCCCGTCGATATTTTTGGAACGCAGCACCACGACGGCGTGCTCGTAGCTGGTGCCGCCCTCGGCGGCCATCAGGTAGTACCATCCCGCGTGGCGATACAGGTGCGCGCCTTCGGTGTAGCAGAGCGGCGTGCCGGTAAACAGCGTTTTGCGCTCGGGCGAGAGCGTGCCGGTCTGCGGGTCAAACGCCTGTAACACGATGGTGTTGTGCGGGTTGCTGTGGTGGCGCGGCCCCCACGGGCGGTAGATATAGTATTTGCGGCCATCGTCGTCGTGGAACAGGGACGGGTCAAACCCGCCGTTGCCCATCGGGATTGGCTCGCTCCATGGCCCCTCGATGGAGGGCGCGGTGACGAGGAAGTTGCGGCCGTTTTTCCACGGCGAGTCGACAATCTTCACGTCGGTGTAGAGCAGCCAGAATTTACCGTCGGCGTAGCTCAGGCACGGCGCCCAGATGCCGCCGGAGTCCGGGTTGCCCTTCATGTCCAGCATCGACACGCGGTCCAACGGGGTGCTGACCAGCGACCAGTTTTTCAGGTCACGGGAGTGGTAGATGCGCACGCCCGGGAACCACTCGAAGGTCGAGGTGGCGATGTAGTAGTCCTCGCCCTGGCGGCACAGGGACGGGTCCGGGTTGAAGCCGGTGAGTATCGGGTTAGTGATTTCCATATTGCCTCCGGTTAATGGGATGCGGCTGTCGCGGCGTCGGGAACGGCCTCGCCCTGCGCCGCGCGGTGCTTAATCAGCTGCCGGCTGATGGCCTCCACGCGGGCATCGGTGAGCTTGTAGAGCGACAGCATGATGAACATGCCCGCGTAGAGCACCACCGGCACCACGCAGAACAGAATTTTGATGGTGGTGAGCACCTCAACCGGCTGCACGCTGCTGCTGGCGGAATAGTTGACGTACGCCAGGATCCAGCCCACCACCGCCCCGCCAATCGCCAGGCCAATCTTCAGGCTGAACAGGTAGGTGGAGAACACCAGCCCGTCGAGGCGGCGACCGCTGCGGCTCTCCTCGTAGTCCACCACGTCAGAAGCCATCAGCCACTGCAGCGGCGTGGTGGTATTAAAGACGAACAGGAACAGGATGTTGAGGGCAAAAATGAGCGCGATGTGCTCCGCCGGGGTGACGAAAATCAGCAGGCTGATCAGCGAGTAGGCGACGATGATCCACTTGAAGGCGGTGACGCGGTCGAAGCGGCCCAGCAGGCGTGAGGAGCAAAGCGAGCCGAACATGGTGGCGAGGCTGCCGTAAAGTAAAAACTGGGTCGCCAACTCCGGGTGATCCATCACGTATTTCACGAAGTAGAGCGTCGCCCCGCCGCGCACCACGTTGGAGCAGGTCGCCATCATCTTGAACGCGCACATGATGCGCCACTGGCTGTTGCCCAGCAGCAGCTTAAGGTCTTTCGCCACCGACGAGCCCGGCTGCACCTCAAAGGTGTAGCGCTCTTTGGTCGTGAAGAAGCAGACGTAGAGCAGCACCACGCCGCTCAGCCCCAGCACGCACATGGCGCCGAAGTAGCCCACCTGCTCGTCCCCTTTGCCGATGATGCTCACCAGCGGCAGCGCGATGCCGCTGATAGCGAGCGAGCCCGCCGCCGCCAGGAAGAAGCGCCAGGACTGCAGGGCGTGACGCTCTTTCGGGTCGGCGGTGATGACGCCCGGCATGGCGCAGTACGGCACGTTAACGAAGGTGTAGACCAGGGTCAGGAGAATGTAGGTCACGCAGGCGTAGATGATCTTGCCCTGTGCGGAGAAGTCCGGCGTGTAGAAGGTCAGCACGCAGACGATGCCGAACGGGATGGCCCCCCACAGCAGGAACGGGCGGAACTGGCCGTGCCGCGTGCGGGTGCGGTCTACCAGCAGCCCCATCAGCGGGTCGGTGACGGCGTCGAGCACGCGGGAGACCAAAAACAGCGTGCCCATAATCCCCGCCGACAGGCCGAAGACGTCGGTGTAGAAATAGGCCAGCAGGAACATCGTGGCCTGCCAGACGAAGCCGCAGGCGGTGTCTCCCAGCCCGTAGCCAATTTTGTCTTTCATGGTTAATTGCGTCATCAGAATTACACCCTTATGTAGTGTGCCGAATTACAACATCGTGTTAATGGAGTGTAATGAGCTATTCAATTAACCAGCAATGGTCATATCTTATTTCCGAATTACGTTATTTTGCTTTTGTGACGCCAACGATATATCTCAACTAATTGTTTAAATTAATAAATTTCAAAAACAACAAAGCCGTCTGCGGGAAATATTCCGCAGACGGTTTTATCTCTTAAAATAATTAAATTCCGAGCGCTTTTTTACCGGCGTTAATTACCTCGATAATTTTATCGGTGTCATAAATACAGCCTTTCCAGGTGCCGCCGCTCACCGACTGCAGTGCCGCCCACAGCCGGGTGTCGTCCGGCAAAAAGTCGTGGGCGTGCAGGTCCGGGTGCGTCTGCCGCCGCGCCAGCTCGCGCGCGCCCTCTTCCGGCGTCAGCGGGTTGTCCGCGGTGCCGATGAAGTTCACGCTGCCAGTTAACGTCAGACGATCCACGGCAATCTCGATGATGTCGTTATCGCGCAGCTTGCCAATCGGCCCGCCCGCCAGCGCCTCCGGCGACACGTGGCCGAAGCAGGCGCCCGTCGACACGCCCGAGAAGCGCGCATCGGTGATGAGCGACACCGTCTTGCCCCACGAGATATGCTTTAGCGCGGAGGTGAGCTGGTAGGTCTCTTCCATGCCGGTGCCGGACGGCCCGCCGCCGATCACCACCATGATATCGCCCTGCACAATCTCTTCCCGCTTGATCGCCTTGATCGCCTGCGCTTCCGAGACAAACACCCGCACCCGGCCGGTGTGGTGGTATACGCCATCTTCGCCCACCACCGACGGGTCGATCGCCGTGGCCTTGATCACCGAACCTTCCGGAGCGATGTTGCCCGTCGGGAAGCAGACCGTCGAGGTCAGCCCTTTCGCTTTTGCCTTCTCCGGCGGCAGGATCACGTCATCCGGCTCTACGCCGTCCTGCTCGCGCAGGCACTGGCGGAAGCGCGCCCGGCGCTCGGACGCCTGCCACCATTCAAGGTTCTCGCCCACCGTCTGGCCGGTCACGGTCATGGCGTCCAGATGCAGCAGGCCGAGGTCGCGCAGGTGGAGCATCACCTCCGGCACGCCGCCCGCGAGGAAGGCGCGCACGGTCGGGTGATAGTCCGGGCCGTTGGGCAGCACGCTCACCAGACGCGGCACTTTACGGTTGATGCGCGTCCAGTGCTCAACGTCCGGGATCGTGCAGCCCGCCGCGTGGGCGATGGCCGGAATGTGCAGCAGTAAATTGGTGGAGCCGCCGAACGCCGCGTGGATCACCATCGCGTTTTCGATGGCTTTATCGGAGAGGATATCCCGCGTGGTGATGCCGCGGCTATCCAGCTCGCTGACCGCGCGCGCCGACTGGCGGGCGATCTCCAGCCACACCGCCTGCCCGGACGGCGCCAGCGCGGAGTGCGGCAGCGCCAGACCCAGCGCCTCCGCGACCACCTGCGAGGTGCCCGCCGTGCCGAGGAACTGACACCCGCCGCCCGGCGAGGCGCAGGCGCGACAGCCCAGTTCGGCGGCCTCCTGCAGGGAGAGTTCGTGGTTGGCGAAACGCGCGCCGATGGTCTGCACCTTGCCCGCGTCTTCCCCGACGGTCGGCGGCAGCGTCGCCCCGCCCGGCACCAGAATAGTCGGCAGGTCGTGCATCGCGGCCAGCGCAATCATGGTGGCGGGCAGCCCTTTATCGCAGGTCGCTACGCCGATCACCGCCCGCCGCGTCGGCAGGGAGCGGATCAGGCGGCGAAACACGATCGCCGCGTCGTTGCGGTACGGCAGGGAATCGAACATACCGTGCGTGCCCTGCGAGCGCCCGTCGCACGGATCGCTGACGAAGGCCGCGAACGGGATCCCGCCATTGCGGGTGATCTCCTTCGCCGCCGCCTGCATCTGCATGCCGATCTCCCAATGCCCGGTGTGGTAGCCCAGCGCGATTGGGCGTCCGTCTCCGGCGCGGATGCCGCCCTGAGTGCCGATAATCAGCACCTCTTTGCCGGTGAGCTTGTTGGCGTCCCAGCCCATCCCGGCGTTCTGCGTCATGCCGAACAGGTTGCCGCTGGGAGATTCCATCAGCATCTGCGGGGTCAGCGGCAGAGCGCCCTGCGGCCCCGCCGCGTGGGTGATCACCGCATAAAACGCGTCGTCCTGCGGGGTGAAAATTTTCTCAATGGTCATCGTTATCGTCCGGCTCAGCAAAGCTTGAGCTGTTGCAGCAGGGTTTTCAGCTGCGCCTTGCGCGGCTCGTCCAGCGGCGAGGCGGGCGGCAGCACGTGCGTGGAGACAGGACGACCGCAGAGCACGATCGCCTCTTTAATCACGTTCACAAACGGCGTATCCAGCTGATACATCTGCGGAATTTGCAGCAAGGTCTGATGATACCCGGCCGCTTTCGCCACGTCCCCGTCGCGCCAGGCTTTCAGAAGATTCACCGACACCTGCGGGGCAAAGTTGCCGCTCGCCGATATCGCCCCGTCGCCGCCGAGCAGCAGGGTATTGAACAGATGATCGTCGTAGCCGCAGAGCACGGTGAAGTGCGGATGGGCACCTTTGACGGTATGGATCATGCTGCGCAGGTGGGCGACGGAGTCGATGGTGTCTTTGATGCCGATAATATTGCTGCGCGAGTCGGCGAGGGTTTTCACCAGCGCCGGAGTCAGATCCTGCCCGGTCAGCGCCGGGAAGTTATAGAGCATCACCGGCAGCGTGACGCTGTCGGCCACCTGCTCGAAATAGCGGATCAGGTTCGCTTCCGACACTTTCCAGTAGTAGGGGTTGATCACCACGATGCCGTCCGCGCCCGCCTGCTGCGCGTGCTGGCTGAGTTCGATGGTTTCCCGGGCGTTGGTGCCGCCGGTGCCGATCAGCACCGGCACGCGACGATCGACATGATCGATAGCAAAGCGGGCAATGGCTTTACGCTCTTCGGCGCCGAGCTGGGAGAACTCGCCACCGCTGCCCAGGAAGAACAGGCCGTCAACGCCTGCTTTGATCAGATCGTCGATCAGCGCGGCGGTGCCCGGCTTATCGAGCTGGCCGTCGGCGGTAAAAATGGTGGAGACAGGGGGAATGATTCCCGTGAACAACGCGGACTGCGGCATGAGATCTCCTTGCTGAATCATTTTGTTCTACATTATAGAACAGCGTTCGTTTATTTAACGATCATACTATGACGCAGAACAAGGAGAGGTAAATCGGAAGGGAAGAGGGAGTGCGGGAAATTTAAGCTGGATCACATATTGCCCCTCACCCCGGCCCTCTCCCCAAAGGGGCGAGGGGGAAAAGATGGCTCGGTGCAGTCCCCTCTCCCCTTTGGGGTGTACGGTCCGGGGACATAGTGAACACTTGTTCGGGGACATGGTAGACACTTACAACTAAGGCATAAGAACCCGTTTATGGAGTCGCTTATGCCCTGGGATGCGAGAGATACCATGTCATTACGTACTGAGTTTGTTTTGTTCGCCTCGCAGGACGGGGCGAACATCCGTTCCCTCTGCCGTCGCTTCGGCATTTCACCTGCCACCGGCTACAAGTGGCTCCAGCGCTGGGCTCAGGAAGGTGCCGCCGGTCTTCAGGACCGCCCGCGCATTCCGCACCATTCCCCGAACCGCTCATCTGACGACATCACGGCCCTGCTGCGTATGGCCCATGACCGTCATGAACGCTGGGGAGCCCGCAAGATTAAGCGCTGGCTCGAGGACCAGGGGCACACCATGCCCGCCTTCAGCACCGTCCATAACCTGATGGCCCGCCATGGCCTGCTGCCGGGCGCTTCACCGGGCATTCCCGCCACGGGCCGGTTCGAACACGACGCGCCGAACCGCCTCTGGCAGATGGATTTTAAGGGCCACTTTCCTTTTGGCGGTGGACGCTGCCATCCGCTCACCCTGCTGGACGACCACTCCCGTTTTTCCCTGTGCCTGGCGCACTGTACCGATGAACGGCGCGAGACCGTGCAGCAGCAGCTGGTCAGCGTGTTTGAGCGTTACGGCCTGCCGGACCGGATGACCATGGATAACGGCTCACCGTGGGGCGACACCACCGGCACCTGGACGGCGCTGGAGCTGTGGCTGATGCGCCTGGGTATCCGGGTGGGGCACTCCCGGCCTTATCATCCGCAGACGCAGGGGAAGCTGGAGCGTTTTCACCGCAGCCTGAAGGCGGAAGTGCTGCAGGGAAAATGGTTCGCAGACAGCGGTGAACTGCAGCGCGCCTTCGACCACTGGCGGACGGTCTATAACCTTGAACGCCCGCACGAGGCGCTGGATATGGCGGTACCGGGCTCGCGGTATCAGCCGTCAGCGCGGCAGTACAGCGGCAACACAACGCCCCCGGAATACGATGAAGGGGTGATGGTCAGGAAAGTGGATATCAGCGGAAAGCTGAGCGTGAAAGGGGTAAGTCTGAGCGCAGGCAAGGCGTTCAGGGGAGAACGGGTCGGGCTGAAGGAGATGCAGGAAGACGGCAGCTACGAGGTGTGGTGGTACAGCACGAAAGTGGGGGTGATCGACCTGAAGAAAAAGTCGATCACCATGGGTAAAGGATGTTAAAAAGTGTTCACCATGTCCCCGACCACCTGATTGTCGGCGGCAGGCAAATATTCTCATTCGCCGAACATGGTCTTCTTTAACAGGAATAAAATTATGAATAAAGACTCTACTCAAACTTGGGGGCTTAAACGAGATATCACACCGTGTTTCGGAGCACGACTGGTGCAGGAAGGTCATCGTCTGCATTTTCTGGCTGACCGGGCTGGATTCACCGGCTCATTCAGTGAGGTGCAGACTCTACAACTGGATGAAGCCTTCCCGCATTTTGTCGCACATCTGGAGCTGATGCTGCTCTCCTGTGAGCTGAATCCCAGGTACGCGCACTGTGTCACACTGTACCGTAACGGGCTGACTGGTGAAGCCGATACGCTGGGCAGTCATGGGTATGTATATATCGCAATTTTGAATCGCCACGGGTTTAACAGACACCTCCGAGTCATTTAAAATGGCTTAAAGAGAGGTGCCCATGAGCGGTAAGCGTTATCCCGAAGAGTTTAAAACTGAAGCAGTCAAACAGGTTGTTGATCTCGGTTATTCTGTTGCCAGCGTTGCAACACGTCTCGATATCACCACCCACAGCCTTTATGCCTGGATAAAGAAGTACGGTCCGGATTCTTCCACTAATAAAGAACAGTCAGATGCTCAGGCCGAGATCCGCCGTCTCCAGAAAGAGCTGAAACGGGTTACCGACGAACGGGACATATTAAAAAAAGCTGCTGTAGATTCAATCTGTCAATGCAACACCCCTTTCAATTATCTCTTTCGGTGTTTTGAACTTCAGTGTCTTTCTCGGTCTGTTGTTTAGCTGAGCAGCAACCAGATCTAGTTCATGTTGAGTATATTGGGCAAGACATGTCTTTTTAGGAAAGTACTGCCGAATTAGCCCATTTGTGTTCTCGGTGATGCTGCCAACTTACTGATTTAGTGTATGATGGTGTTTTTGAGGTGCTCCAGTGGCTTCTGTTTCTATCAGCTGTCCCTCCTGTTCAGCTACTGACGGGGTGGTGCGTAACGGCAAAAGCACTGCCGGACATCAGCGCTATCTCTGCTCTCACTGCCGTAAAACATGGCAACTGCAGTTCACTTACACCGCTTCTCAACCCGGTACGCACCAGAAAATCATTGATATGGCCATGAATGGCGTTGGATGCCGGGCAACCGCCCGCATTATGGGCGTTGGCCTCAACACGATTTTCCGCCATTTAAAAAACTCAGGCCGCAGTCGGTAACCTCGCGCATACAGCCGGGCAGTGACGTCATCGTCTGCGCGGAAATGGACGAACAGTGGGGATACGTCGGGGCTAAATCGCGCCAGCGCTGGCTGTTTTACGCGTATGACAGGCTCCGGAAGACGGTTGTTGCGCACGTATTCGGTGAACGCACTATGGCGACGCTGGGGCGTCTTATGAGCCTGCTGTCACCCTTTGACGTGGTGATATGGATGACGGATGGCTGGCCGCTGTATGAATCCCGCCTGAAGGGAAAGCTGCACGTAATCAGCAAGCGATATACGCAGCGAATTGAGCGGCATAACCTGAATCTGAGGCAGCACCTGGCACGGCTGGGACGGAAGTCGCTGTCGTTCTCAAAATCGGTGGAGCAGCATGACAAAGTCATCGGGCATTATCTGAACATAAAACACTATCAATAAGTTGGAGTCATTACCGGGCCAAATCGATAAATCGCTCGATGAAGCCTCACTCAGCCTGCGCGCCGGTTCCCTGCGTACCATTACGCACATCCTGCTGCCGCTGCTGCGCCCGGCGATCCTCTCGGCGCTGATTTACAGCTTTGTGCGCGCCATTACCACCGTCAGCGCCATTGTGTTCCTCGTCACGCCGGATACCCGCGTAGCGACGGCTTACATCCTCAACCGCGTGGAAGATGGCGAATACGGTGTAGCGATTGCCTACGGTTCCATTCTGATCGTGGTGATGCTGGCGATTATTTTCATCTTTGACTGGCTGATCGGTGAATCACGTACCTCCCGTTCAAAAGCCAAAAACCAGGCGTAATGGAGCGCACTATGACTCAGAAAAATTTCGTTGAACTGCGCAACGTCACTAAACGATTTGGCAGTAATACGGTAATCGACAATATCAACCTCACCATCCCGCAGGGGCAAATGGTGACGCTGCTCGGCCCGTCCGGCTGCGGCAAAACCACTATTTTGCGCCTGGTTGCCGGGCTGGAAAAACCGAGCGAAGGGCAAATTTTCATTGATGGCGAAGACGTCACCCATCGCTCTATTCAGCAGCGCGATATCTGTATGGTGTTTCAGTCCTATGCCCTGTTCCCGCATATGTCGCTGGGAGAGAATGTCGGTTATGGCCTGAAAATGCTCGGCGTACCGCGCGCAGAGCTGAAAGCCCGCGTCAAAGAGGCGTTGGCGATGGTGGATCTGGAAGGATTCGAAGACCGCTTTGTCGATCAGATCTCCGGCGGGCAGCAGCAGCGCGTGGCGCTGGCCCGCGCGCTGATCCTCAAGCCGAAAGTGCTGCTGTTTGATGAGCCGTTGAGTAACCTCGACGCCAACCTGCGTCGCAGCATGCGCGACAAGATCCGCGAGTTGCAAAAGCAGTTTGATATCACCTCGCTGTACGTCACCCACGATCAGAGCGAAGCCTTTGCGGTTTCTGATACTGTGCTGGTGATGAACAAGGGACACATCATGCAGATCGGCTCACCGCAGGATCTTTACCGCCAGCCCGCCTCCCGCTTTATGGCGAGCTTTATGGGCGATGCCAACCTGTTCCCGGCAACCTTCAGCGACGGATACGTTGATATCTACGGCTATCATCTGCCGCGCCCGCTGCACTTTGGTACACAGGGTGAAGGGATGGTCGGTGTGCGCCCGGAAGCGATCACGCTCAGCGATCGCGGCGAAGAGAGCCAGCGCTGCGTGATCCGCCATGTCGCCTATATGGGGCCGCAGTATGAAGTGACGGTGGAATGGCACGGGCAGGAGATATTATTGCAGGTCAACGCTACGCGTCTGCAACCGGACGTCGGCGAGCAGTATTATCTTGAAATCCATCCGTACGGCATGTTTGTTCTGGCGGATGCGGCATAACGTTTTGTGGTTTTGTAGGCCGGATAAGGCGCTTGTGCCGCCATCCGGCAATGCCTGATGCGCTGCGCTTATCAGGCCTACAATGAACGATGTAGACCCGATAAACCCTCAGCTTCGCGCTTTTAACGCGGCGATATCCGCAGGCGTGGTGCGACAGCACCCGCCAATCAACCGTGCGCCAGCGGCCTGCCACTGCGGCAGATAATCCGCCAGCTGCGCGCAATGTTCACCGTGATGATGCCAGGTTTTGCTCACGGCATCGTAATGCTCGCCCGAGTTCGGATACACCACCAGCGGCAGCACCGTTAAACCGTGTAAATGCTGCAACGCAGCGGTGGTGTTTTCCAGCGCAATACAGTTAATGCCTAGCGCCACCACCTGCGGATAACCCGCCAGCAACGCAACCACGTCACGCAGCGGCGTACCGTCGCTCAGGTGTTCGCTGTCGCGCAGGGTAAATGAGAACCACGCCCGCGCACGCGGATATGCGGTCAACAGCTCGGCCAACGCCTCAATCTCGGAAAAATTCGGCAGGGTTTCGCAGGCCAGCAGATCGGCCCCGGCATCCAGCAAGGCTTCCACGCGCGGGCGATGAAACGCCTGAAATGCCTCAACGCTACAATGATAATCGCCACGGTATTCAGAGCCATCCGCCAGATACGCGCCGTAAGGCCCGACGGATCCCGCCACCAGAAGCGTTCCCGCCTGCGGGTTCTCTGCCAGATACGCTTCACGGGCTTTACGCGCCAGCTCCACGCTTTTGCCAATCAGCGCTTTCGACTGCGCTTCATCCAGACCTCGCGCGGCGAAGCCCGCCGGCGTCGCCTGATAGCTGGCAGTGATCGCGCATTGCGCCCCCGCCCGGTAGTAATCAAGATGCACTTCGCGGATAAGCTCCGGGTTTTCTACCAGCACTTTGGCTGACCACAGGCTGTCGGCTAAGTTACACCCTCGCGCTTCCAGCTCCGTCGCCATCGCGCCATCCAGCAGCAGGATATCCTGTTTATCAAGAAGAGCGCGTAACGGATTATTCTGCGACATGTTCTGGCTCCTGTTTTGCGTTTCGGGGTTGAGTAAGGAAATAAGCACCATAGCACAACGCAACAAACGGTAACCCGCACCACAACGCAATTCTCTGCGCTGGATCGAATGCCAGCCCAACACAGGCCACCAGGCACAGCACAAAACCTAATACTGGCACCAGCGGATACCACGGCGCGCGATAATGTAATTCACTCAATGCCTTACCTTGTTGCAGATGACGGCGACGAAAAACAAAATGCGAGGCGCAGATACTCAGCCACACCGCTACCACCGCAAACCCGGAGATTGCCGACAGCGCAACAAATACCGTGTCCGGGGCCACCACGCTGGAAAACAGCGCCAGCACACCACCGAGCATACTGACCGACAGCGCCGTCAGTGGCACGCCGTTTTTCGTTACTCGCGCAAAACAGGCCGGTAGCGTACGTTCATTCGACAACGACCACAGCATGCGCCCGGAGGCATATAACCCGGAGTTCGCTGCAGAAAGAATAGCCGTCAGGATCACGAAGTTAAAAATATCAGCGGCGTACGGGATCCCTACTTTCTCAAATACCAGCACAAACGGGCTTTTCTCCACGCCCACCTGCTGCATCGGGATCAGCGCTGCCAGCACAAACACGGTGCCGATAAAGAAAATAATCAGTCGCGCGATGGTAGTACGAATCGCTACCGGGATAACTTTGCGCGGGTTTTCCGTTTCACCGGCGGCAATGCCGATAAGCTCGGTACCCGAAAAAGCAAAGTTCACTGCCACCATAGTCATCAAAATCGGTAAGCCACCGTGCGGGAACCAGCCTTCTGCCGTGATATTACTCAGCCCCGGCGCGGGCGAGCCATCCTGCATCGGAATAAAGCCGAAAATCGCCGCCCCACCGAGGATGATAAAGGCGATGATAGTGACCACTTTGACCAGCGAGAACCAGAACTCCCCTTCGGCAAAAAAGCGCGTGGAGATAACATTCAGACCAAAAATAATCGCGCAGAACACCACGCACCAGACCCATACCGGCACCTGTGGAAACCAGTACTGCATACAGAATCCAGCGGCGGTAAAGCTCGAACCCAGCGCCACGGTCCAGGTCAGCCAGTAAAGCCAGGCCACGGTATACCCGGTAGCCGGACCAAGATAGCGCGCGGCATAAACGTGAAACGCTCCGGTCTCCGGCATCGCGACCGACAGCTCGCCCAGACACTGCATAACCAGCCAGACCACCAGCGCACCAATCAGATAGGCCAGCAGCGTTCCCGCCGCTCCAGTGGTGGAAATGATGTACCCGGTATTGAAGAATAATCCTGTGCCAATCACGCCGCCCAAGGAAAGCATAATCAGGTGACGCGTTTTCATTGTGCGCTTCAGTGGCGCATTTTGTTGTGTTGTTTGCATATAACCTTCTAAACGTATGGACATCTAAACATCCAAAGAAGGTTTGTTATACCGCGTTTGTTAACAGAATGCAAAGTCAACCCTGCACCAGACGCAGATGCCCGCGCCGGGCGCTTAATAGCGGGTGGGGATTAATAATCAGATACAAAAAGGGCCGCCAGCTCATAACGCCTCCGGAAGGTGCGAACAAGTCCCTGATATGAGATCATGTTTGTCATCTGGAGCCATAGAACAGGGTTCATCATGAGTCATCAACTTACCTTCGCCGACAGTGAATTCAGCAGTAAGCGCCGTCAGACCAGAAAAGAGATTTTCTTGTCCCGCATGGAGCAGATTCTGCCATGGCAAAACATGGTGGAAGTCATCGAGCCGTTTTACCCCAAGGCTGGTAATGGCCGGCGACCTTATCCGCTGGAAACCATGCTACGCATTCACTGCATGCAGCATTGGTACAACCTGAGCGATGGCGCGATGGAAGATGCTCTGTACGAAATCGCCTCCATGCGTCTGTTTGCCCGGTTATCCCTGGATAGCGCCTTGCCGGACCGCACCACCATCATGAATTTCCGCCACCTGCTGGAGCAGCATCAACTGGCCCGCCAATTGTTCAAGACCATCAATCGCTGGCTGGCCGAAGCAGGCGTCATGATGACTCAAGGCACCTTGGTCGATGCCACCATCATTGAGGCACCCAGCTCGACCAAGAACAAAGAGCAGCAACGCGATCCGGAGATGCATCAGACCAAGAAAGGCAATCAGTGGCACTTTGGCATGAAGGCCCACATTGGTGTCGATGCCAAGAGTGGCCTGACCCACAGCCGGTCACCACCGCGGCCAACGAGCATGACCTCAATCAGCTGGGTAATCTGCTGCATGGAGAGGAGCAATTTGTCTCAGCCGATGCCGGCTACCAAGGGGCGCCACAGCGCGAGGAGCTGGCCGAGGTGGATGTGGACTGGCTGATCGCCGAGCGCCCCGGCAAGGTAAGAACCTTGAAACAGCATCCACGCAAGAACAAAACGGCCATCAACATCGAATACATGAAAGCCAGCATCCGGGCCGGTGGAGCACCCATTTCGCATCATCAAGCGACAGTTCGGCTTCGTGAAAGCCAGATACAAGGGGTTGCTGAAAACGATAACCAACTGGCGATGTTATTCACGCTGGCCAACCTGTTTCGGGCGGACCAAATGATACGTCAGTGGGAGAGATCTCACTAAAAACTGGGGATAACGCCTTAAATGGCGAAGAAACGGTCTAAATAGGCTGATTCAAGGCATTTACGGGAGAAAAAATCGGCTCAAACATGAAGAAATGAAATGACTGAGTCAGCCGAGAAGAATTTCCCCGCTTATTCGCACCTTCCATAACAGTGCTGTCAGCGATGCGGCGAAGTTTCTGGCTTTCTCCTGCGGGATCGTTGAGACCACTCGCATCTCGCCATAACGACTGCGTTTGCGAATGAGCCTGTGCCCCAGAAAGATAAAGCCGTCATTAACATGGGGGATTTTAGTCTTATCCATGTTCAGCCTGAGTTTCAGACTGCCTTCGAGCACACCCCGACACTCCTCCCTGATGGCTTCCACCTGTGCTTTGGTGCCTTTGACGATGAGGACAAAATCATCGGCATAGCGGCAGTACGCCACCGCGGGTTTCCACTGCCAGTTTTCTCTGACCGCCGTACTTCGGCCCCGTTGGATACTGTTATTCCAGTACCACCGATCTTTTCTGGCTTTCCCGCTCAGGTAGCGCTCATGCAGGTATTGATCGAACTCATTCAGCATGATGTTCGATAATAGCGGCGATATAACACCGCCCTGTGGCACACCTTCACTGGCCGCCCGAAAGAGACCGACATCGATATGTCCCGCCTTGATGGTTTTCCACAGCAGAGTCATGAAACGTGCGTCACTGATCCTGCGGCGTACAGCCTTCATCAGCAGTCGATGATGTACGGTGTCGAAGTAACTGGACAGGTCGCCTTCAATCACCCAGCGTCCCCGGGTTTCACCACAGTCTGTGAGCTGTAATTTCACCGTGCGGATCGCGTGGTGGACACTGCGCTCAGGCCGGAAGCCATATGAGAGCGTATGAAAATCACTCTCCCATATCGGCTCCATCGCCATCAGCATGGCCCGCTGAACAATACGATCCCGCAACGCGGGGATACCCAGTGGTCGCAGTTTGCCGTTGCTTTTAGGGATGTAAACCCGTCTGGCGGGCAAGGGCTGGTAGTGGCCTGAGAGTAATTCATCCCTGAGGATTTGCAGCTCAACAGCCAGTCTGGCCTGTAGCATTGTTTTGTTCACGCCATCAACGCCGGGGGTATGGGCCCCCTTTGATGAAAGCGTGATCCGCGCCGCTTCAGCCAGCCATTCTGGTTGTGTTATCAGACGCAGCAGCCGTTGAATCCGTAGGGACGGATCGGTGGCTGCCCATGTGGCAAGCTTGCGTTGCATTTCGCTGATTATCAAAGGTCTTCACCTCGTTAGGTCAGTTAATTCACGTCGCAAACACATTCAAACTGCTTCCCTTCGCCATGTAATGGGCTTTCCCCATCGCGGACTACTACGGAAGCTCCGCCAGCCAGCGCGTCATCGGAGCCATGCCCCCTTAACATCCGTCGCTGACCTTCCCCGGTTTACCTGCCTGGACTCAGGCATACTGAGGAGGCTGCCCGTCGCACTCTTTATCCTTGCTTGCCGCAAGTTGGCAGAAGTCAGCAACGCAAGCGTGATAGACGCTGCTGCCCCGGTGTTTCGCATACATGTCAAAACACCTTCGACCGGCAGTGCTTACGTATCACTGCCAGTTCCTCCTGCACGGCCTGTCAGATCACGTAGGCCGTGGTGACGTTTTCAACCCACAGAGGCGGATTAACGGGTTCATGTTCTTCAACCTTTCAGTACTTAACCTTGAGGATCATCTCGGCTTAGTGATCTCGCCTCAATCCCCGTTGTCAGCGGGTTACATCACCCTGCGGGCATGCCGCAGGTCACTGCCGCTCAGGTTCTCCACCGTCACACCCGGTGGGATTGTTGGGTTTCTCATCGTGAGTTACCGGTTCAATATTCCAGACAGACTCGCGGTTCATTTAAGCATCCATGCCCGCCCTGAACTCCGGGCACACTATAGGTCACATCACCGCACCACACCTGATTTGGTTCCGTTACGGCGAACTGTCGCTCAAGATGATTCGGGATAGCAACGTGCTCATGACCGCCACGCTTATACCGGTGAGTCGGCTGCTGGCAACTGACCAGCCCCAGCTCTTTCATGAGTCTGCCAGCAAGCCAGCGCCCCATCTGGTATCCTCTGGGTTGCCATTGTGGCGATGCTTCTTGCTCCGGCAGAGCCGTGGCTGATGCCATGCAGTTCAAGTACCTGACTGCGTAATACAGCCCGTCTGCCGTCTGGCTTTTCAGGACGGTTTTTCCAGTATTTGTAGCTGCTGCGATGAACCCCGAACACATGGCAGAGAGTGGCCACAGGATAACGCGCCCTGAGTTTCCCGATTATCGAGAACTGTTCAGGGAGTCTGACATCAAGAGCGCGGTTGTAGATTCAATCTGTCAATGCAACACCCCTTTCAATTATCTCTTTCGGTGTTTTGAACTTCAGTGTCTTTCTCGGTCTGTTGTTTAGCTGAGCAGCAACCAGATCTAGTTCATGTTGAGTATATTGGGCAAGACATGTCTTTTTAGGAAAGTACTGCCGAATTAGCCCATTTGTATTCTCATTTGTTCCCCGCTGCCAAGGACTCTGAGGATCGCAGAAGTAAACTTTAACGCCGGTGCTGACAGTAAATTCTAGATGTCTGGCCAGTTCCATTCCTCTGTCCCATGTCAGTGATTTTCTGAGTTCTGACGGTAAACTCAGGAATTTGTCGGTAAGAGCCTGATTTACTGAGACAGAATCTTTGCCCCTGAGTCTAACGATGATCGTATAACGTGATTTTCGGTCTACAAGTGTGGCTATATGAGAGTTTTTTGTACCTGAGACTAAATCGCCCTCCCAATGCCCCAGAGAGCGTCTGTTATCGATATTTCGGGAACGTTCGTGAATTGGTGTTCCGTTCACTATGTTAATCGTACCTCTTTCGCCTTTGCGGGTATGACGCCTGCCATGGCGAAGGCTATGCGACCGTCGCAGATGCTGTATATTCAGGTGGTGTAGCGCTTCACGGCTACGAAAGTACAGCGTTTTATAAATTGTCTCAGGTGATATTCGCAGCGTTTTTTGACGTGGTTTTGTTCGCCTTAACCATCCTGATATTTGCTCTGGAGACCATTTCATCTCCAGCTTTTCCAGAACAAGCTTTCGCAATGGTAAATTTTGATCCAGTAAGCACGGTTTTGGCCTTTTCGCCATTCTGTTGGCTCGGTTATTAGCATCAACAGCTTTGTAATAGCGTCTGCCCCGATTACGCTGAACTTCACGTGAGATCGTCGAAGGACTGCGATTCAGCGCAGTAGCTATCGCACGAATGCTCATTTTGGCTGACAAACCAGCTCGTATCTCCTCGCGCTCAGACAGTGTCAGGTGAGCTACAGCCCGCTTACGCTCATGGGGTTTTATGCCGCCAGTATCCCTTAACATAGTGAAGATCGTTCCGGGTTTTGAACCCAGGATATTCGCTATTTCACTGAAGCCTGTTCCGTTCTTCCATAGTTCAAAAACAGAGGCTTTTTCCTCTGCTGTAAATGTTCGTCTCATTCAAAAAACCTCCGCAACCCCATGTTTTCACATAACTGTTGCGTTGACCAATTGAATCTACAGTAGCCTTTTTTAATATTTCATTTTCCATTTCAATACGTTGTAGCTTTTTCCTGAGCTCACGGATTTCAATTTGTTCCGGGGTAATGGGGGAGGCTTTTGGTGTTTTGCCCTGCCGTTCATCACGTAATTGTTTCACCCATCGCGTCATTGTGGAAAGGCCGACATCCATAGCGCTGGCTGCATCTGCCACGGTGTAGTTCTGGTCAACGACCAGTTGAGCGGATTCGCGTTTAAACTCTGCGCTGAAATTTCTTTTTTTCATTATGACACCTGTGTTGTTCTGAGGTGAGCATATCACCTCTGTTCAGGTGGCCAAATTCAGTAAACCACTTCATCCCTAGTGAAAAGGATTCATGAATGAAGCTCTTAGCAAAAGCACCTCTAAATCTGTTACGCGCCTTTGAAGCGGCTGGTCGTACCGGAGCTTTTGCGTTGGCCGCCTCTGAGTTGGAACTGTCACCCAGTGCGATCAGCCATGCCATCCGCAAACTGGAAAACTTGCTTGATGTACGCCTTTTTCAGCGCAGTACGCGAGAAATTACGCTGACGAAAGAAGGTGAAATACTGCTTGAGCACATACAGCGGGGATTTAACGAATTACAGCAGGGGTTGGCATTAGTGACGGCTGATGAATCCAGGCCTTTGCGCCTTCATACTGCACCGAGTTTTGCCCATCAATGGCTTTTACCACGTCTTGGTAAGTTCATACGTGAGAACCCAAGCATCGATCTGCGACTTTCAGCCAGCACAGAATATGCACGTTTTGAACAGGATGATTTTGATCTCGATATAGTCTACGGTGAACCCCGCCCATCACCCTATGAGAAGATCCCGCTTGCTGTTGAAGAACTTACGCCACTGTGTTCTCCCCAACTGGCTGAGCGGCTAAAGAAACCAGAGGATCTCTATGCGTTGACATTGATTCAGTGCGATGTGCAGTTGTACCAGTGGAAAGGATGGTTTGAGGCGAATAAGATGACGCCACCCAATAATTATGGCCTTCGATTTGACCGTAGCTTTATGGCGATTGCTGCCGCAGTTGACGGCTTGGGAGTTGTGCTTGAATCAAAACTACTGGCTGAACGTGAAATCGCTAGCGGTAAACTGGTATGCCCACTTGTAAACAGTACCAGCGAAATACATTACATCGGTCATTATTTGGTTTTCCCCCAGCACCAACACATGCATTCTGCGCTTGATGTGTTCAAAACCTGGCTACTGAATGAACTCAATCTGGGTAAAATTCGTTGATCATGTTCACATTAATCGGGGCTCTGAATTCAAAGTAACTTTATTACTAAGCATTATTTTGTGAAGGCTCTCACTTTTGCTCGCGGCTCCGAAACTTTGCTGGGTTGAGATTTTAAGGTGTATCACGGCGGCTCATACTCTCAATAAATCCCTGTTAGTAAATGCTGCTATTATAACTCATTCATTGCCTGAGCCAGCAGTCGCGCAGCTGCCTCAAGCGCAGAGGATTGAAAAAATCTTCAGATATATATCATCACTCTGAACATACGCAATTAACGGCGGAATCTCACGATTCTACCGTTTTTTATTATTTTTCAGAGGAGTAGTGATGAATAATTCTGAAGGTTTGAAGTCGTTTCAGCAATCGCTTGCTGATCTGCCGCAATGGGTATCAGAGCGGCTTCTGCAGCAAATTAACCAGTTAACTAACTACGAGCCAGTGATCGGCATTATGGGTAAAACCGGTGTTGGGAAGAGCAGTCTGTGCAATGCCCTGTTTGCCGGAGATATATCACCGGTCAGCGATGTGGCGGCCTGTACACGTGAGCCACTGCGCTTTCGCCTGCAAGTCGGCGACCGCTATATAACGCTGATGGATCTGCCCGGCGTGGGCGAAAGTGGCGCTCGCGATACCGAGTATGCTGCGCTGTACCGCGAACAGCTTCCTCGCCTCGACCTGGTACTGTGGCTGATTAAGGCCGATGACCGGGCGCTGACGGTGGATGAACATTTTTATCATCAGGTGATTGGAGAGGTATACCGGCATAAGGTGCTGTTTGTTATCAGCCAGTCGGATAAGGCCGAACCTACCAGCGGTGGGGGACAGTTGTCCACGGCGCAGAAGCAGAATATCAGCCGCAAAATCTGCCTGCTGCATGAGCTGTTCCAGCCCGTCCATCCGGTGTGTGCTGTGTCGGTCCGTCTACAATGGGGGCTTAAGGTGATGGCCGAGCGGATGATTAAGTGCCTGCCACGTGAGGCCACCAGCCCGGTGGTGTCGCAACTCCATCCTTCCTTTCGCACGACGGTAGTCCGGGAACAGGCTCGTAGCGATTTTGGTGAAACCGTCGGGGCCGTACTCGATAGCATCAGTGCCTTTCCCCTGATACCCGCCCCGGTGCGGGCCGTCATTCAGGCCGTGCGCACCACGGTGGTGTCAGTGGCCCGCGCCGTCTGGGATTTCTTCTTCTGAGTATTTAACCCATCCCTGTTACTTCCCTGCCCCTGTCGCCGATGCGACGGGGATCCCTTTTATTTGTTTTCCCGTTATGAGGAGTCTGCTTATGACCCGTCTGGCTTCGCGCTTTGGCGCAGCAAACCTTATCCGTCGCGACCGTCCGTTAACCCGTGAAGAGCTGTTTCGCGTAGTGCCCAGTGTATTCAGTGAGGACAAACACGAGTCCCGTAGTGAGCGTTATACCTATATACCCACCATCTCCCTGCTCGACAGCCTACAGCGAGAAGGCTTCCAGCCATTCTTTGCCTGTCAGACCCGCGTGCGTGACCCGGGTCGTCGTGAACATACAAAGCATATGCTGCGTCTGCGGCGGGAAGGGCAGATCACCGGTAAACAGGTGCCGGAAATTATTCTACTCAACTCTCACGATGGAACCAGTTCGTATCAGATGTTGCCGGGACTATTTCGTGCGGTTTGTCAGAACGGGCTCGTCTGCGGTGAGTCGTTTGGCGAGGTGCGGGTGCCACACAAGGGGGACGTGGTGAGTCAGGTGATTGAAGGCGCGTATGAGGTGCTGGGGATTTTTGACCGGGTGGAGGAGAAACGGGATGCCATGCAGTCGTTGCTGTTGCCACCCCCGGCACAGCAGGCACTGGCAAAAGCCGCCCTCACATACCGCTTTGGTGAAGACCACCAGCCGGTGACTGAATCGCAGATCCTCTCCCCTCGCCGCTGGCAGGATGAGAGCAATGACCTGTGGACCACGTACCAGCGTATTCAGGAGAACCTGATTAAGGGCGGGCTCAGTGGCCGTAATGCCAAAGGAGGACGGTCACATACCCGTGCCGTTCGCGGTATCGACGGGGACGTGAAACTTAACCGGGCACTGTGGGTGATGGCGGAAGCCCTGCTCACGCAACTGCAGTGACCGTTTAATGTTGCTGCTTTGTTAATATCGGACACCACCTGTCCGCATCGCACCGTGCTGACGGTCCTCACTCACCGAGGGAAGGCCTGTAACCCCCGCTGCCTCTGGCTTTTGCAGAAATGAAAAATAGTTTCTGTGGTGTCCATACCCTGTCCGACCCCCTCTTTAAAGTAATCACATCATTTTCAGTCAGTTAACTTTCACGGAGAACGTCTCATGACACAGGCAGAACGCCGCCATGACCGGCTGGCTGTCAGGCTGTCACTGATAATCAGCCGTCTGGTGGCAGGGGAAACGCTGAGTGTGCGTAAGCTTGCCGCTGAGTTTGGTGTGTCGGTGCGCACGCTGCGGCGTGATTTTCGTGAGCGGCTGATGTATCTGGACCTGGAGTATCAGTCCGGATATTGCCATTATCGCCATTGTTGTCATCGTCATCATTCTGAACAAAACCGGGGTGTCCGACAGTCTCGCGGCCCTGACCCTTGCCACTGTTGCCGCACTGCTGACGGGAGGTGGCGCAGCCGGTGCTGCCAGTGTCGCGCTGACACCGTTCGTCGGCGTGCCGGTGGGTATTTTCGTGGGCATTTATGTCTTTGCCAAAGTGGTTCGTCTGATTTCAGGAAAAAAATAATGAAACGTAAAACACTGCCTCTGCTGGCGCTGGTTGCCACCACTCTGTTTCTCATCGCATGCGATGACAGAAGTGATGACCTGAAGGCCATCAGTAAATTTAAGGACCTCACCCCACCGCGTTTCAGTGATGTGGTCAGCCACCAGGATGATGTCAGCGAAGAATGGTCACAGGTTGACTACTTATCCGGTCCCACCTTGCAGGTTTTACGTACCCGCCAGTCGCCCGATGGCTGCGAGGATGGCAGTTACTACTACCTCGTGGATATGCAGGAAAAAACCGTCCAGCCACTGATGAATGCGCTGTGTATTGCCGATAACATCAAACTGGAATACCAGGAGGTGACGGACCCGTATACCAAAGAAAAATACTTTGAGTACGCCCATGACGGCAAACTGATGGGGCAGCTACTGATACCCTCGAACCCTGACAATCAGGAATAAAACAACGACAAAGGAGACAAGAATGACAATACTTTCACTAAGTCGGTTTATGCTGGCGGGTGTACTGCTCGCGAGCTTTAATGCCTCTGCTATCCCGGGGTTCTGGCAGCAGGGTTACGGTCAGGGCAATACGGAATACAGCGTGACCGAAGCCAGCGGAAAGACGTTTACCATCAACTGCACAGGGAACCCGGACCAGAATGGTTTCTATCAGCATTCAGTCTTTCTTACCCTTGCCGATGACAAGATGGTCAGTTCGCACGATGACGACACTACTATCACCGTAGTGATGGATCACCAGCAGTACATTATTCCGTCCAGCCTGGGCTGGCGTAACGGCGATAACGCCTGGTTTGACTTCATCAGCAATATCTCTGAGGCCGGGCAGTTCGACGTCTACGTCAATGACCACAAAGCAGGGACCTTCACTGCGGACCGGAAGAACGCTGAGAAAGTTCTGTCCACTCTCGGAGACTGCAGCAACGACTGATAGTAGTATCTTCCCCAGCAAATTCACCCCGACAGCTAGCAGGCTGCCGGGGTTTTCTTTTATCAGGAGCCCGAAAATGACCCAATCCGTGTTGCTGCCACCGGGGCCTTTCACCCGGAGACAAGCGCAAGCGGTCACTACCACGTACAGCAATATCACACTCGAAGACGACCAGGGCAGTCACTTCCGTCTGGTGGTTCGTGATACTGAAGGCCGGATGGTCTGGCGGGCATGGAACTTTGAGCCGGATGCCGGTGAAGGTCTTAACCGCTATATCCGCACCTCAGGCATCCGTACAGACACGGCCACCCGCTGATCGCGAAGCATTTACCCGCATTCACCTCCCCGAACACACTTTATATCCCCATACGCCAGCCATCGCCGCTGGCGTTTTTATTGACGGAGACATACCCATGACAACACAGACGCAGCACGACCTCGCACCCGCTAACCAACCCGAATTTGAACTGACCGTCACGCCGGTCCCCGATGAACAGCGTATCGATTTCTGGCCACAGTACTTTGGCGCTATCCCGCAGTGGCTACTCCTGGAGCCGCATATCTTCGCCTGGATGGACCGCTTCTGTGAGGGCTACAGCGGTGGTATCTGGTCGTTCTACACCCTCAGCAATGGCGGCGCATTTATGTCCCCCGAGCCTGACAACGATGAGACATGGCGTCTGTTTAACTGCCTGAACGGTAACGATGCCCAAATGAGTGCAGAAGCAGCAGGTATTGCTGTCTGCCTGATTGCGTATAGCCACCATGCCTGCCGTACAGAATGTGACGCGATGACCGCACACTATTACCGCCTGCGGGAGTATGCCATGCAACATCCAGAGGCTCACGCCATTCTGCGTATTATCGACTGACCGAAGGAGCAACAGATGAAACAGCTTTCCTTTTTACCCGGCGAGATGACGCCACAGGACCGGCGTCTCATTCAGCGGGCGCTCAGGGCTCTGGACCGCCACCTGCATGAGCCCGGCGTAGCCTTCACCTCTACCCACGCCGTACGTGAATGGCTGCGACTGCATATGGCCGCGCTTGAGCGGGAAGAGTTCCGGGTGTTGTATCTGGACAACCAGAATCAGTTGATTGCCCATGAAACGCTCTTCACCGGCACGATTAACCGCACCGAGGTGCATCCCCGGGAGGTGGTCAAACGTGCTCTGCACTTCAACGCGGCGGCGGTGATACTCGCGCATAACCATCCTTCCGGCGAGACGACACCTAGCCAGGCCGACAAAACCCTCACGCAGCGACTGGTTCAGGTGCTTCAGCTGGTGGATATCCGTGTCCCTGACCATCTGATTGTCGGTGGCAGGCAAATCTATTCGTTCGCAGAACACGGTCTGCTTTGAGGTATTACATGAAAATTATCAGTAAACGCAGGGCAATGACGATATACCGCCAGCATCCTGAGTCCCGAATCTTTCGCTACTGCACCGGCAAATACCAGTGGCACGGTAGCGTCTGTCATTACACCGGCAGGGACGTTCCGGATATCGCCGGAGTCCTCGCGGTATACGCCGAACGCCGCCAGGACCGCAATGGGCCCTATACCTGCCTGATGAGCATCACCCTGAACTGACAATAGTGGAGAACTGTAATGAGCAACCCTACCAGGGGCCTGCAGCGGGAGATTACACTGCGCCTGGGAGCCCGTCTGGTGCAGGAAGGCAACCGACTGCATTATCTGGCTGACCGGGCCAGCATCACCGGCAAGTTCAGTGACATCGAATGCCGGAAGCTGGATGAAACATTCCCGCACTTTATCCTCCAGATGGAATCGATGCTGACCACCGGTGAACTCAGCCCCCACCATGCCCACTGCGTTACCCTGTACCACAACGATTTAACCTGCGAAGCCGACACCCTTGGCAGTTGCGGCTACGTATACATCGCCATTTACCCCACTCAGCGTTAATTACCTACACGAGAGCAAACATGAAAACTTTACCTGCAATAACTCAGCGGGCGGTGAAGCCCTGCCTGTCACCCGTGGCTGTCTGGCAAATGTTACTGACACGTCTGCTGGAACAGCACTATGGTCTGACAATAAACGACACGCCATTCTGCAATGAGGCTGTGATTAAGGAACACATCGATGCCGGTATCACCCTAGCCGATGCCGTGAATTTTCTGGTAGAAAAATACGAGCTGGTTCGTATCGACAGGAAGGGATTTAGCTGGCAGGAACAATCTCCTTATCTCCGGGCTGCAGACATTCTGCGAGCGCGGCAGGCAACTGGCTTGTTGCGGCAAAGCCGTAACAACGTAGTACGATGAACATTGCGTACAACCTTCCCGATTTACATTTCTGAACTTCCTCCCTTGTTTACCTATTGCGTAATGCGCCTGCTACTACCCGGCAGGCGCGTTATCTTTTTACGGACAAACAATCATGCAACCAGAAGTTGAAGTATTAACCGATCATAATGAGCTAATTTGTTCGAGCTTTATTGAACACATTGCCAACACATTAAATTTAGGAGTGGTGTACAACTAAACCTGCAGCCAAGGATGTATAGTGAGCGAAGCCCTATCAGGCCTTTTTGGTCAGTAGATAAGATTGATCTTCGTTGATAGAATTTACTTACACCAGCTGTTACATTAAGATAATTTTTTGGTGGGAGAATGATAAGATCTTACGTAACAATTTGATTTTAATGGTGCCGATAATAGGAGTCGAACCTACGACCTTCGCATTACGAATGCGCTGCTCTACCAACTGAGCTATATCGGCCCTGAAAGGACATGTTCACGAACGTGAATCACGGTGGACAAGGTTAAAACTAACCGGGCGATGCGTCAATGGCCTTGTGAATCAAATGGCTACTTTTGCATCACCCGGTTTTATTTACGCACGAATGGTGTAATCACCAATGCCGATCCACTTGTAAGTGGTCAGTGCTTCCAGCCCCATTGGGCCACGCGCGTGGAGTTTTTGTGTGCTTACCGCCACTTCCGCACCCAGACCAAACTGGCCGCCGTCGGTAAAACGCGTAGAGGCGTTAACGTAAACAGCGGACGAATCCACTTCGTTAACAAAACGCTGGGCGTTGCGCATATCGCGGGTCAGGATCGCATCGGAGTGTTGTGTGCCGTGTTCACGAATATGGGCGATGGCATCGTCAAGATCGCTGACGATTTTGACGTTCAAATCTAATGACAGAAACTCATCGTCATACTCTTCGGCTTTAACAGCAACCACCTTCGCAGGGCCTGCCTGCAACTGCGCCAGTGCAGCTGCATCTGCGTGTAATGTCACGCCGCTTTCCGCCATTTGTTTGCTTAATGCGGGCAGGAAGCTATCGGCGATGTTTTTATTCACCAGCAACGTTTCAACCGTATTACATGTGCTCGGACGCTGAGTTTTCGCGTTGACGATCACTTTTAATGCTTCAGCGATCTCTACACTTTCATCAACGTAAATATGGCATACGCCTATACCACCTGTGATCACCGGGATTGTCGACTGTTCACGGCACAGTTTATGCAAACCAGCGCCACCACGCGGGATCAGCATGTCGATGTATTTATCCATACGCAGCATTTCACTGACCAGCGCACGGTCAGGATTATCAATCGCCTGCACGGCACCCGCCGGTAAGCCGCAGGATTTCAGGGCGTCCTGAATCACCGCCACCGTTGCAGCGTTAGTGCGACACGTTTCTTTGCCACCGCGCAGGATCACCGCATTACCGGTTTTCAGGCACAGCGAAGCGACATCAACCGTCACGTTCGGGCGCGCTTCATAAATCACGCCAATAACCCCCAGCGGTACGCGACGACGCTCAAGACGCAGGCCGCTGTCCAGTACGCCGCCATCGATTACCTGCCCCACCGGATCGGCGAGGTTGCACACCTGACGTACATCGTCGGCAATGCCTTTCAGCCGTGCGGGCGTCAGTGCCAGACGGTCAAGCATCGCTTCGCTAAGGCCATTGGCTCGCGCGTCAGCAACATCCTGGGCGTTAGCGTTGAGGATGATTTCGCTTTGTGCTTCCAGTTCATCGGCGATTTTTTCCAGCACGCGATTTTTTTCGCGGCTGGAGAGTTGCGCTAATTTATACGAGGCTTGCTTCGCGGCAATGCCCATTTGTTCCAGCATCAGCCTGCTCCTTAACGGGTAATCATGTCATCACGGTGAACGGCAACCGGGCCGTATTCATATCCCAGTATTGCATCAATTTCTTGCGAGTGGTGTCCGGCAATACGGCGTAATGCATCGCTGTTGTAACGACTGACGCCGTGGGCGATATCGCGGCCTTCGAGGTTGCAAATGCGGATGACTTCACCACGCGAGAAATTGCCAGTCACGCTTTTAATGCCTTTCGGCAACAGGGAGCTGCCGCGTTCCAGAATGGCGGCAGTTGCCCCTTCATCTACCGTGATTTCACCCGCCGGCGGCGCACCGAAAATCCAGCGTTTACGGTTTTCAAGCGGAGTCGCCTGGGCATGGAACAGCGTACCGACGGAAATGCCTTCCATCACATCACCAATAACGCCCGGCTTGCTGCCCGCGGCAATAATGGTGTCGATACCCGCACGGCAAGCCACGTCAGCGGCCTGCAATTTGGTACTCATGCCGCCAGTTCCGAGGCCTGAAACGCTGTCACCGGCAATCGCGCGCAGTGCGTCATCAATGCCGTAAACATCTTTAATCAGTTCTGCCTGCGGATTGCTGCGCGGGTCAGCGGTATACAAACCTTTTTTGATCGGTCAGCAGCAACAGTTTATCGGCACCCGCAAGAATCGCCGCCAGCGCAGAAAGGTTATCGTTATCGCCGACCTTAATCTCTGCCGTAGCGACAGCATCGTTCTCATTGATTACCGGAACGATATTGTTATCGAGCAACGCTCGCAGGGTGTCGCGGGCGTTCAGGAAGCGTTCACGGTCTTCCATATCAGCACGGGTCAGCAGCATTTGCCCGACGTGAATGCCATAAATCGAAAACAGCTGTTCCCACAGTTGAATCAGTCGACTCTGCCCTACCGCCGCCAGCAGTTGTTTCGAGGCGATGGTCGCTGGCAGTTCCGGGTAACCCAGGTGCTCACGTCCGGCGGCGATCGCGCCCGACGTCACAATAACAATCCGATGCCCGGCGGCATGTAACTGCGCGCACTGGCGAACAAGTTCAACGATATGGGCACGGTTCAGACGGCGCGATCCGCCTGTTAGCACACTGGTGCCGAGTTTTACCACCAGCGTCTGGCTGTCACTCATGATTCTCTGCCATTCAATTTTAGGAAAAATGATATCAAACGAACGTTTTAGCAGGACTGTCGTCGGTTGCCAACCATCTGCGAGCAAAGCATGGCGTTTTGTTGCGCGGGATCAGCAAGCCTAGCGGCAGTTGTTTACGCTTTTATTACAGATTTAATAAATTACCACATTTTAAGAATATTATTAATCTGTAATATATCTTTAACAATCTCAGGTTAAAAACTTTCCTGTTTTCAACGGGACTCTCCCGCTGAATATTCGCGCGTTAATTAAAATCAGGAATGAAAATGAAAAAGAGCACTCTGGCATTAGTGGTGATGGGCATTGTGGCATCTGCATCTGTACAGGCTGCAGAAATATATAATAAAGACGGTAATAAACTGGATGTCTATGGCAAAGTTAAAGCCATGCATTATATGAGTGATAACGCCAGTAAAGATGGCGACCAGAGTTATATCCGTTTTGGTTTCAAAGGCGAAACACAAATTAACGATCAACTGACTGGTTATGGTCGTTGGGAAGCAGAGTTTGCCGGTAATAAAGCAGAGAGTGATACTGCACAGCAAAAAACGCGTCTCGCTTTTGCCGGGTTGAAATATAAAGATTTGGGTTCTTTCGATTATGGTCGTAACCTGGGGGCGTTGTATGACGTGGAAGCCTGGACCGATATGTTCCCGGAATTTGGTGGCGATTCCTCGGCGCAGACCGACAACTTTATGACCAAACGCGCCAGCGGTCTGGCGACGTATCGGAACACCGACTTCTTCGGCGTTATCGATGGCCTGAACTTAACCCTGCAATATCAAGGGAAAAACGAAAACCGCGACGTTAAAAAGCAAAACGGCGATGGCTTCGGCACGTCATTGACATATGACTTTGGCGGCAGCGATTTCGCCATTAGTGGGGCCTATACCAACTCAGATCGCACCAACGAGCAGAACCTGCAAAGCCGTGGCACAGGCAAGCGTGCAGAAGCATGGGCAACAGGTCTGAAATACGATGCCAATAATATTTATCTGGCAACTTTCTATTCTGAAACACGCAAAATGACGCCAATAACTGGCGGCTTTGCCAATAAGACACAGAACTTTGAAGCGGTCGCTCAATACCAGTTTGACTTTGGTCTGCGTCCATCGCTGGGTTATGTCTTATCGAAAGGGAAAGATATTGAAGGTATCGGTGATGAAGATCTGGTCAATTATATCGACGTCGGTGCTACGTATTATTTCAACAAAAATATGTCAGCGTTTGTTGATTATAAAATCAACCAACTGGATAGCGATAACAAATTGAATATTAATAATGATGATATTGTCGCGGTTGGCATGACGTATCAGTTTTAATGAATATTGCCGGATGTGATGCATCCGGCACATTTCACTCACGCCGTTAACTTCACCGGCTCGTCACGAAAATCATCCGCCGGTTCCAGCTTCAGATTCAGCGTCGTCAGCAGTTCACGCAGCTTCTCGTGAAACTCACGCAGGGTGTGCTCCAGTCGTTCAACCACTTCAGTGTCTTTTACCGGAACACTCTTCCAGTCGCCTGCTTTATCGAACAGACCAAACTGGTAACTGTAGGTAAAACGGGATTCCTGCGCTTCCAGCTCCATCCACCAGCCCCAGAATTCACGCACTTCCGGTGCCGGTTTCACGTTGACGCATACAGCCAGACAATCGAAAAAGAATCGATTATCTTTGCACTTACCTTCAGGTGATGCTGCCAACTTACTGATTTAGTGTATGATGGTGTTTTTTGAGGTGCTCCAGTGGCTTCTGTTTCTATCAGCTGTCCCTCCTGTTCAGCTACTGACGGGGTGGTGCGTAACGGCAAAAGCACCGCCGGACATCAGCGCTATCTCTGCTCTCACTGCCGTAAAACATGGCAACTGCAGTTCACTTACACCGCTTCTCAACCCGGTACGCACCAGAAAATCATTGATATGGCCATGAATGGCGTTGGATGCCGGGCAACAGCCCGCATTATGGGCGTTGGCCTCAACACGATTTTACGTCACTTAAAAAACTCAGGCCGCAGTCGGTAACCTCGCGCATACAGCCGGGCAGTGACGTCATCGTCTGCGCGGAAATGGACGAACAGTGGGGCTATGTCGGGGCTAAATCGCGCCAGCGCTGGCTGTTTTACGCGTATGACAGTCTCCGGAAGACGGTTGTTGCGCACGTATTCGGTGAACGCACTATGGCGACGCTGGGGCGTCTTATGAGCCTGCTGTCACCCTTTGACGTGGTGATATGGATGACGGATGGCTGGCCGCTGTATGAATCCCGCCTGAAGGGAAAGCTGCACGTAATCAGCAAGCGATATACGCAGCGAATTGAGCGGCATAACCTGAATCTGAGGCAGCACCTGGCACGGCTGGGACGGAAGTCGCTGTCGTTCTCAAAATCGGTGGAGCTGCATGACAAAGTCATCGGGCATTATCTGAACATAAAACACTATCAATAAGTTGGAGTCATTACCTACCTTCACGAATATACGGGCCTAGTGCGGTAAATTTTTTGATCAATCTGCTCTTCGGGTGTCCACTCGGTAACGTCATTGCTATCTCCTGTTGTGATGCAACTGTTTTACCAAATTGGCAAAATTTAGCAAATTTTTAACACAAGCGTTTTTCGATCCAGTCGGTGATTTCCTGAAGACCTTTGTCAAAATTCCGATACACCGGGTTAAATGGGATCTCTAATAATTTACCGTCAGCAGATGATGAGGTGATTAAGCGTGAGTCCTCTTCCGGGCTGAACGGATCGTTCTTCCAGTAGCCTGATAACATTGGCGTTGGGCAGCGACGTCCCAGCAATCCTTGCACTTTTAATGAATAGCGATTCAGCTCCACGCGCAACGCTTCATCGGAAGCATCATGCATCCCCAAACGACTGGCCAGAACGTCAAGATACATTTCCGGCACCTGTTGCTGGCACTTAAAATCACTCAACAGGGTATGAACTACCGGACCAAGACAGGCAACCGCTTTCAGACGCGGCGATTCAAGGTATGCCAGACGCACGGCAACGTTAGCGCCGAAACGGAAACCAAAGGCCGCGACGCGAGTGTGATCCACCCACGGTACGTTAGGCAGCGCCTTTAAGACGTGCTGATGCAACAGGCTGGAGTCCTGGGTGAGCTTCCATTTTGAAGAAAAGCCCACCGACGGCATATCAATAGTCAGCATCGCAATGCCGCGCGGCGCAAAATAACGTTCATACAGGCTGTAATAGTCCGTCTGCATCGCATCCAGACCACCACACATTAATACCGTCGGGAACGGGCCATCGCCTTTCGGCATATGCAAAAAGCCGGTGATGGGCGCACCGCCGGGTACGGTAAACTCCATCTGCCGCATCGTGCCCGGTAGACGCTGAGCGGCCTCTTCATAGGCGCGGTTTGACAAAGCCTGCGCTTGCTCGGCCAGGTCATCTCCTTTCAGATGAGGATAGGCGGCAATGTTGTACAACGTAGCCGCATGCAGCCAGTGACGACCACTGAGTTGCGGATCGTCTTCCGCACAGGCTTTTTGTTGCCACACCATCGCCTGGGTGGCCCACTCATAAATCCAGTTGCCGCCACGGTAGCCAATCACCGTATCGTATAAATCATCGTCGGTACGTTCGGCATCGCTCATCACAATACGTGCCTGGACGTCGAGGATTTCGCGTGGGTCAATGCCGCGCCAGATCCACATCAGACGGTTAATCATGCGATACCAGTGAGGGATGGTTTTACCATCAAGGGCCGACTGCACAGGCGGTTGTGCGCCGTGATTAAAGCGGCGGACTAGCGTCGAGGTTTCAGGATGTTTAAAGCGGGGTTTGAACAGGGTTTCGCTCAGGTTTGCCTGTGTCATGGATGCAGCCTCCAGAATACTTACTGGAAACTATTGTAACCCGCCTGAAGTTAAAAAAGAACAACGCCCGGCAGTGCCAGGCGTTGAAAAGATTAGCGACCGGAGATTGGCGGGACGAATACGACGCCCATATCCCACGGCTGTTCAATCCAGGTATCTTGCGGGATATCAACAACATAGTCATCAACCAGCGGACGACCAGCCGGTTTTGCGAAGATGGTGACAAAGTGCGCTTTTGGATACATTTCACGAATCGCAACCGCAGTACCACCGGTATCCACCAGGTCATCAATAACGATGAAGCCTTCGCCATCGCCTTCTGCGCGTTTCAGCACTTTAAGCTCGCGCTGGTTGTCGTGATCGTAGCTGGAAATACAAACGGTATCGACATGACGAATACCCAGTTCACGCGCCAGTAACGCACCCGGTACCAGACCGCCACGGCTTACGGCAATAATGCCTTTCCATTGTTCAGAAGGCATCAGTCGGCTTGCGAGTTTACGTGCATGGATCTGCAACATGTCCCAGGTGACGATGTATTTTTCGCTCATGTGAAGTGTCCCAGCCTGTTTATCTACGGCTTAAAAAGTGTTCGAGGGGAAAATAGGTTGCGCGAGATTATAGAGATCTGGCGCACTAAAAACCAGTATTTCACATGAGTCCGCGTCTTTTTACGCACTGCCTCTCCCTGACGCGGGATAAAGTGGTATTCTCAAACATATCTCGCAAGCCTGTCTTGTGTTGACAACATTTTCTGCTAACCCTGTGACCTGCAATACTGTTTTGCGGGTGATCGACAAGGAGACTTAACGTGTCTGAACTGTCTCAATTATCTCCACAGCCGCTGTGGGATATTTTTGCCAAAATCTGTTCTATTCCTCACCCGTCCTATCATGAAGAGCAACTCGCTGAATACATTGTTGGTTGGGCAAAAGAGAAAGGTTTCCATGTCGAACGCGATCAGGTAGGTAATATCCTGATTCGTAAACCTGCTACCGCAGGTATGGAAAATCGTAAACCGGTCGTCTTACAGGCCCACCTCGATATGGTGCCGCAGAAAAATAACGACACCGTGCATGACTTCACGAAAGATCCTATCCAGCCTTATATTGATGGCGAATGGGTTAAAGCGCGCGGCACCACGCTGGGTGCGGATAACGGCATTGGTATGGCCTCTGCGCTGGCGGTTCTGGCTGACGAAAACGTGGTTCACGGCCCGCTGGAAGTGCTGCTGACCATGACCGAAGAAGCCGGTATGGACGGTGCGTTCGGCTTACAGGGCAACTGGTTGCAGGCTGATATTCTGATTAACACCGACTCCGAAGAAGAAGGTGAAATCTACATGGGTTGTGCGGGGGGTATCGACTTCACCTCCAACCTGCATTTAGATCGTGAAGCGGTTCCAGCTGGTTTTGAAACCTTCAAGTTAACCTTAAAAGGTCTGAAAGGCGGTCACTCCGGCGGGGAAATCCACGTTGGGCTGGGTAATGCCAACAAACTGCTGGTGCGCTTCCTGGCGGGTCATGCGGAAGAACTGGATCTGCGCCTTATCGATTTCAACGGCGGCACACTGCGTAACGCCATCCCGCGTGAAGCCTTTGCGACCATTGCTGTCGCAGCTGATAAAGTCGACGTCCTGAAATCTCTGGTGAATACCTATCAGGAGATCCTGAAAAACGAGCTGGCAGAAAAAGAGAAAAATCTGGCCTTGTTGCTGGACTCTGTAGCGAACGATAAAGCTGCCCTGATTGCGAAATCTCGCGATACCTTTATTCGTCTGCTGAACGCCACCCCGAACGGTGTGATTCGTAACTCCGATGTAGCCAAAGGTGTGGTTGAAACCTCCCTGAACGTCGGTGTGGTGACCATGACTGACAATAACGTAGAAATTCACTGCCTGATCCGTTCACTGATCGACAGCGGTAAAGACTACGTGGTGAGCATGCTGGATTCGCTGGGTAAACTGGCTGGCGCGAAAACCGAAGCGAAAGGCGCATATCCTGGCTGGCAGCCGGACGCTAATTCTCCGGTGATGCATCTGGTACGTGAAACCTATCAGCGCCTGTTCAACAAGACGCCGAACATCCAGATTATCCACGCGGGCCTGGAATGTGGTCTGTTCAAAAAACCGTATCCGGAAATGGACATGGTTTCTATCGGGCCAACTATCACCGGTCCACACTCTCCGGATGAGCAAGTTCACATCGAAAGCGTAGGTCATTACTGGACACTGCTGACTGAACTGCTGAAAGAAATTCCGGCGAAGTAATTATTTGATTTGCTGCCGGATGGCGTTTAATCGCCTTCCGGCAGTTTCATCCTTCATTATCCTTCGATAAAAGCCATCCCTGTAAATGTCCGTCGCGGGTTGCCACGTTCAATCTGGTGATGGAACATTCGCCGCTGCGATTTCAGCGCCGCGCTATTTTCCTGTTGCTGTTGCTCCAGCTTCCAGGCAATCAGCAATCGTGCCAGCCGCTTGTTAGCATGCTGACTACGCTCTGACTGAACCTTCACGCTAATACCGGATGCCAAATGCGTGGCGCGTACCGCCGAGTCGGTTTTATTGACATGTTGACCGCCCGGCCCCGACGAACGCAGCGTCTCATAACGGATTGCATCCGATTGTTCCTGCTCATCAGCGGTAAAACGCCCAATGCCCAGAAACCAGTTTTTGCGCCCATGATGAGGCCGATACGGACTCGGACAAATCCACTGAATAGTGCCACACCAGCTTTCGCTTAATGCCCATGCGTTATCGCCATCGAGAGAAACCAGCGCCGAACGCAGTGTGTCAGAGTAGCGGCCCGTTTCTGTTTCCAGCACCGTTACCGCGACGTCTTGCCGGGTAAAAACGACCAACAGAGAAGAACGCTGCGCCAATCGGGTAGCCGCGTCCGGGGTGTAAATCTGGCATCCCCACTACGCGCTGCATGTTGGGTAAATTTGCCGTGGTGTGTAATTGTTGGATCGCTAAACTCTCGATCCACAGGTCATCAGATGCGATGGTAAATACCGCATCGGATAAGGGACGAATATATTTGCCCATGTACCATTCCATTTATACTCGTCATACTTCAAGTTGCATGTACTGCGACTGCGTTCGTTCACCCCAGTCACTTACTTATGTAAGCTCCTGGCGATTCACTCGCTTGTCGCCTTCCTGCAACTCGAATTATTTAGAGTATATAAATATAAAAATCAGGAAATGGCAGACGAATCCAGGGCAAGAAAAAAAGAATTAATCCTGGAAAGGTCTGCAAAGAGTCATTGATAAAGGATTTGTCATGATTTACCTCCTTGCAGTTTGTGGAATCAGAAAACGCGCACATACCAGGCGGGCGTTATTTTCATTGCAAGCTGGATTTAATGTTGCGGTTTATATCGCATATAAAAATTAGTAAACCACGCTCCCCGGCATTCAACGCGCTGCTGCTTAACTGTCTGAAAACCATAACGTTCAAAAAAGGGTTTTGCGGTTATGCTTGCGTCCACCGTAAGTTCGGATTCAGACTTAATCAAAGGTTTTAACAAAGCGCTGGCAACCCCACGGCGGGTGTATTCAGGGTCAACAAATAACATATCGATATAATGTTCAATGCGGGAAATAAAACCAACCGGTTGTGCATTAATGATCGCAACCCACACTTGTGATTTCGCGAGTTTCTCCTTCCAGCGAGATTCGTCAATCTGCGCCCAGGCGGAAATTTGTTGTGGTGAATAATGCTGACTGGCGGTCATCGTAACCGCTCTAATGAAAATAGCGCATAGTTGCTGAAAATCGCCAGGCTGATAGTTTCTTATTTGTATGTTATTCATAATATAAATTCAAAAACGCATGCGAAACGCTTCTGCCATTTTCCCAATTTTATGCATTTGGTTGTTATCTCGAGCCAGTTTATGAGGTTCAGGTTTCAGAATGGCAATGAGCAACCATGCTTGCTCATCAAACGCCCCCTGACAATATACCAAATGCGCTTCGTCATTCGTTCTGCTGAATTGGCGCAACTGTGGCGGAAATGGATTATTCTCATTTGCCAGATGAATATGAGCAACTCGCTCAAATTTGATTAATGGCCAGGTAAAGGAGTCGTCGTAGAGTGCATCGCGACCAAATATATCTGGCAAAACACCGTCACGCTTATAGGAAATAAAATCCGCCGTTAACGCATCAAGTTCCTCTGCTGTAAGTTGCAGGCGAATAAGTTTTGTTTTGAATACCCGCATCCTTATTCCTTAAAGTCATTGAAATCATCATCCGTCATATCATTAAGATATTGTTCAGCGCGGCGTGTAATTTCCTCTAATCTTGCAGCACTTGGACGGAAGCGCGCCTTTATGGGCTTTTTCTCCTCTTGTTCAGCAAGCATGTCCATTAACGCTTCGAATGCGCTGGCACTTAAGAGATATCCTGCGGGGCGATTATTAGAAAGAACCGCAACCGGTTGATCAATAAAGTATTTAGCTGGGTTTTTACGTAACTCAGTGATATTGACCGATTTTTCAGCGAGAATTCGATGCATACAGTGATACCCTCATAATAATGCACACCAGAATATACATAATAGTATACATCATAATCCCAGCACCAGTTGTCTTTCCATTTGCGGGTCAAGCAACGTCACATGCAGCCCCACCAGACGCACACCGCGCCCGCCGCGGCGTTCATCCCAGGTTTTACGCGCGGTGGCGATTAGATCAGCTTTATTCAGCCGCGGCCAGACGTGCTCCTGGGTGGTTTGCTGAAAATCGTCGAACTTTAATTTCACCCCCTGGCGAGCAATCAGTAAATCAGGTTTTACCTTTGCCAGACGGCGTTCAAGTTCCGGATACAGCCGCTCGATAATCGCTTCACATTCAGACCAGTGATGAATATCTTCCGCCATCGTGCGTTCCACGCCGACGGATTTTCGCAACCGTTCGCTGTTAACATCGCGTTCGTCAATCCCCTGACTACGCTCCCACAAAATGCGGCCAAATTTGCCAAAGCGTTTAAGCAGCATCACCAGATCACACTTTTGTACATCACCGCAGGTCCGCAGCCCCATCGCTTCCAGTTTTGCCGCTGAGACTTTGCCGACGCCGGGGATTTTTGCCAGCGGTAAGGTTTGTAAAAATGCCGGAACTTCTGCCGGCGTAATCACAAACTGGCCGTTGGGTTTATTCATGTCGGAGGCGATTTTGGCGAGAAACTTTACTGGTGCCACGCCCGCAGACGCCGTCAGTTGCAGCTCGTTGAAGATTGTCTGGCGGATTTCCTGGGCGATGAGGGTCGCAGAACCGTGGCAATGGACGCTATCGGTGACATCGAGATAAGCCTCATCCAGTGACAACGGTTCAATGCGCGAGGTGTAGCGCGAGAAGATTTCACGGATATGATTTGAGGCTTCTTTGTAGGCGTCAAAGCGCCCCGGAAGCAAGGTGAGATGTGGGCATAATTTGAGCGCCATCCCTGTCGGCATAGCGCTACGTACGCCAAATTTACGCGCGGGATAATTGGCGGTGCTGATCACCCCCCGACGTTCGCGGCTGCCGCCAATAGCAATAGGGATATCGCGCAGGGCGGGATTGTCGCGCATCTCCACTGCGGCGAAAAAGCAGTCCATATCCACATGAATGATTTTACGCATTGCTCACCTCTCAACACTGGTAAAGTATACAGTGATTTCAGGGTTTGAGAAATGCGTAAAGATTCAGCATTTAACGCGTTCGCTGCGAAAGCACCTGCTGCTTATCCAGCTTTTGCACCAGCGGCTGCACCACTTTATCCCCATGCTGACCAAAGTATTGATACAGCGTATCGGACGCACTTTTGGTCAGCACCATAATCTCAATGCGCCGGTTGCCCGCGCTTTGCGGATTTTTGGAATCCAGCAGCATCTGGTCCGCCATTGCGCTTACCTGCATCACTTTATCTTCCGGCATTCCGGCCTCTTCCAGCACCCGACGAGCCGAAAGCGCGCGGTCACCCGAAAGGTTCCAGTTGTTGTAGATATTGTTTTTGTAGGCCATCGCATCGGTATGCCCGGTAATAATAATTTTATTATCGAGCGAGTCGAACACTGGCGCGAGCTCCACCAGCAGCGTTTTAAAGAACGGCATAATCTTCGCGCTGCCGCGTTCAAACATATTGCGGTTCTGGTCGTCTTTAATCAGCACGCGTAATCCCTGGGGAACAATCTCCATCTCCAGATTCGCTTCCATATGCGCATCACGGGCAATGGTGTTGATACTGGTTGCCAGCTCACCAAGCTCGGTGGCGGATTTCTTCTTCAGCAGCGCCGTTTTCTCATTCACATCACGCGCTTTTTTCTCCGTCTCTTCCGGCACCGCCACGGTGGCAGGTTTTGGCGGATGAGACGGGCTGATTTTATTTAACGGCGACAGCCCACCACCGTTAAAAATCGACTGCCCGTGCAGCGCGGCGATAATGCTTTCACGCTCGGATTTACTGACGCTGTTGACAATCAACTTTATTGTCGTCACCAAAGGGGCCGAGCGTATTTCCGAGGTTTCTGCCCGCTTTACCTTAGACGCGATGCCCGGCAAACAGATGGCGATTGACGCCGATCTTAACGCCGGATTGATCAACCAGGCGCAGGCGCAAACCCGGCGTAAAGATGTTGCCAGCGAGGCCGATTTCTACGGCGCGATGGACGGGGCATCGAAGTTTGTGCGCGGGGACGCCATCGCCGGGATGATGATTCTGGCGATCAACCTGATCGGCGGCGTCTGTATCGGGATCTTCAAATACAACCTGAGCGCCGATGCTGCCTTCCAGCAGTATGTGCTGATGACCATCGGCGACGGCCTGGTGGCGCAGATCCCTTCCCCTGCTGCTCTCCACCGCGGCGGCGATTATCGTCACCCGCGTCAGCGACAACGGCGATATCGCCCATGACGTGCGTAACCAGCTGCTGGCAAGCCCGTCGGTGCTCTACACCGCCACCGGGATTATGTTCGTGCTGGCGGTGGTACCGGGAATGCCGCACCTGCCGTTTTTGCTGTTCAGCGCCCTGCTTGGTTTTACCGGCTGGCGGATGAGCAAACAGCCGCTGGCGGCGGAGGCGGAAGAGAAAAGCCTCGAAACGCTGACCCGCACCATCACCGAAACCAGCGAGCAGCAGGTCAGTTGGGAAACCATTCCGCTGATCGAGCCTATCAGTTTAAGCCTCGGTTACAAACTGGTGGCGCTGGTGGACAAAGCACAGGGTAACCCGCTCACCCAGCGGATTCGCGGCGTGCGGCAGGTGATTTCTGACGGCAACGGCGTGCTGCTGCCGGAGATCCGCATTCGGGAAAACTTCCGCCTTAAGCCCAGTCAGTACGCCATTTTCATCAACGGCATAAAGGCTGATGAAGCGGATATTCCGGCGGATAAACTGATGGCCCTGCCCTCCAGCGAAACCTACGGCGAGATTGACGGCGTGCAGGGGAACGACCCGGCGTACGGGATGCCGGTCACCTGGATCCAGGCGGCGCAGAAAGCGAAGGCGCTGAATATGGGGTATCAGGTGATCGACAGCGCCAGCGTGATCGCTACCCATGTAAATAAGATTGTGCGCAGCTATATTCCTGATTTGTTTAACTATGATGATATTACGCAGTTGCATAACCGTTTATCGTCGACGGCACCGCGTCTGGCGGAAGATTTGAGCGCGGCGCTCAATTACAGCCAGTTGCTGAAAGTGTACCGGGCGCTGCTGACCGAAGGCGTTTCCCTGCGCGATATCGTCACCATCGCCACCGTGCTGGTCGCCAGTAGCACGGTGACGAAAGATCATATTCTGCTGGCGGCCGATGTGCGCCTGGCATTGCGGCGCAGCATTACCCATCCGTTCGTTCGCAAGCAGGAGCTGACGGTGTATACGCTGAATAATGAGCTGGAAAATCTGCTGACCAACGTGGTGAATCAGGCGCAACAGGGCGGGAAAGTGATGCTCGACAGCGTGCCGGTCGATCCGAATATGCTCAACCAGTTCCAGAGTACGATGCCACAGGTGAAAGAGCAGATGAAAGCGGCGGGGAAAGACCCGGTGCTGCTGGTGCCACCGCAGCTGCGCCCTTTGCTGGCGCGTTATGCAAGGTTGTTTGCGCCGGGGCTGCATGTGCTGTCGTATAACGAAGTGCCGGATGAGCTGGAGTTGAAGATTATGGGGGCGTTGATGTAAGTATCCAGCATTGGTGCACAACTGCCGGATGCGGCGTGAACGCCTTATCCGTCCTACCGTTCAGGCACAAGTTTGTAGGCATGATAAGACGCGCCAGCGTCGCATCAGGCATCTGCGCATAACTGCCGGATGCGGCATAAACGCCTTATCCGGCCTACCGATCCGGCACAAGTTTGTAGGCATGATAAGACGCGCTAGCGTCGCATCAGGCATCTGCGCACAATTATGAAATGATACGCTCCCCGGCACTAAAATCCGTTACGTCCCCCGCCCAATCGATGGGATATAACCCTCGCGCGACATCGCGATGGAACGTTGAGAATGGCCAATCACTCACTTGCTTTACCCAACCATGCTTTACTGGATTTATATAAATATAATCAACATGATGCCTATAATCTTTGGTATTGCGGATGGCGTGCTCCCAAAAACGTGGTTGCCAGATATTTTTCAATCCACAAGCATGGGTAAATTGCTTTTTAATTTCCCGCCAGCGCGAGGAAAAATCATCATCGCCTTCAGGTAATGTCCAGATACAGTGCATATGCTCTGGCAAAACGACCCAGGCGTTGATTTCAAAAGGCCTGTCTCGCTTAACTTTAATAATGGCGTGACGGAGCATCTGGTACTGGGTGGTCAAAAGTTGGCTTCGACGATTTCGTAAATTCACCGTGAAAAACCATGTTCCCCCCTTGATGTAATAACGACGATATTCAGACATGGCGACTCCTTTTTCTCAACGGTAAGAAGAAAAGGAAAGGTTGGCAATGAGGTTGTTTTATATCGGGAAAGCGGCTCGCAAATATTCGCGGGCTCGTAGGCATGATAAGACGCGCCAGCGTCGCATCAGGCACCTGCGTACAACTGCCGGATGCGGCGTAAACGCCTTATCCGTCCTACAAAATCGTCTCTTCCGTCAAAATCCTGCGCGCGCCCAAAAAATGGTCCTGCCAGAAAGGTTCGGCTAATCGGCTTATCCGAATGGTTTCGCCGGTACGTGGCGACTCGATAAATTGCCCATCGCCCAAATACACGCCCATATGATCGGCTATCTCGCGGCTGTGGATATGGAAAAACAGCAAATCTCCCCGGCGCAGGTCGTTGTTCGCCACAATCGTTGCCCGGCGATAGTGGTACATCTCATTGGCCGTGCGCGGGAGCTTAGCCTCAAGGATCTTGTTGTAGGCATAAAAAACCAACCCGCTACAGTCAAAGCCTTTATCAGGCCGCGTACCGCCCCAGACGTAAGGCTTGCCAAGCTGCTGCTCCAGGCGGTGAATCGCCACTTCGGTAATGTTATGCAGATGGTCGCTGCTTAAAAAGTGGTTGTTTTCCGCCAGCGCCTGCCAGCGTCTGTCACTCGCCTTGAGCGGAGCAGGAAACCATTCTGGATGCTGTTTTATCTGCTCCCGGTTGTGCTGGCGTAGCGCCCTTTTGCTTTCGGCATTGCCTTCCACAATATAGCTGGCCTGCTTTTTCAGATGAGTTTGGTACTGTTTTAATAAACGCGCACGGTTTTGCATCCGCTGGCGGGCGGCGTAGCTGAAAGAGATATGTGATGTGGTGGCGCTGGCAAATGAAGAAAACGGCAAACAAATCAACAGTAATCCCGACAATACAAAGGATGGAATCGACGGCAAGGACATACTCAATAATGGCTGGTCATGCTTTAATGTTGCAGTGTATCCCGGATCGTTTCTGAACAAACTTAATAAACCATTATTATAAAATTAACATATATATTTCAGTTAATTATGTAAAAACATCCGTTTATTAAATTACTCATGGATTGTCGCTGTTGCTCATTTGAGCTACAATTCAAGCTGAATAAATATACAGCACAGGAGATACCCCAATGGCTGCTAACGCGTTTGTTCGCGCCCGAATCGATGAAGATCTGAAGAATCAGGCAGCGGACGTACTGGCCGGGATGGGGCTGACCATCTCTGACCTGGTTCGCATAACCCTCACAAAGGTCGCGCGTGAAAAGGCATTGCCGTTTGATTTACGCGAGCCTAATCAATTAACCATTCAATCAATCAAAAACAGCGAAGCTGGCATTGATGTTCATAAGGCCAAAGACGCCGATGATTTATTTGATAAATTAGGAATTTAAATATGATTCAAAGGGATATTGAATACTCGGGACAATATTCAAAGGATGTAAAACTTGCACAAAAGCGTCATAAGGATATGAATAAATTGAAATATCTTATGACGCTTCTTATCAATAATACTTTACCGCTTCCAGCTGTTTATAAAGACCACCCGCTGCAAGGTTCATGGAAAGGTTATCGCGATGCTCATGTCGAACCGGACTGGATCCTGATTTACAAACTTACCGATAAACTTTTTACGATTTGAGAGAACTGGAACTCACGCGGCGCTCTTTGGGTAAAGCCCGCTTCCGATGAAATTTGTAAACCCTGCGCCGACAGGCTTGCGTAAAACTCTTTTGGTGATAATGTGAGCCTTCCAAATCCAGACTATTCCGATTTGGGATCCATTTTGCCGTCCTGGCGTGTGTAACCGTTTTATCAAGGAATAAGCAGTATGCGTAAAATCGCATTAATTCTTGCGATGTTGTTGATCCCGTGCGTTTCATTTGCCGGTTTGCTGGGCAGCAGTAGCTCTACCACGCCTGTGAGCAAAGAGTATAAGCAGCAGTTGATGGGATCCCCTGTCTACATCCAGATCTTCAAGGAAGAACGTACGCTCGATCTCTACGTCAAAATGGGCGAGCAATATCAACTGCTCGACAGCTATAAAATCTGTAAATATTCCGGCGGCTTAGGGCCAAAACAGCGTCAGGGCGATTTCAAAAGCCCGGAAGGGTTTTATAGCGTCCAGCGTAATCAGTTAAAACCAGACAGCCGTTACTACAAAGCGATTAATATTGGTTTCCCCAATGCCTATGACCGTGCGCATGGTTATGAAGGGAAATACCTGATGATCCACGGCGATTGTGTTTCCATCGGCTGCTACGCAATGACCAATCAGGGTATTGATGAGATATTCCAGTTCGTTACTGGTGCGCTGGTGTTTGGTCAGCCGAGCGTGCAAGTGAGTATTTACCCGTTCCGCATGACCGACGCCAATATGAAGCGCCATAAATATTCCAACTTTAAGGACTTCTGGGAGCAACTGAAGCCGGGTTACGACTACTTTGAGCAAACCCGTAAGCCACCAACCGTTTCTGTGGTCAATGGTCGTTACGTGGTCAGCAAGCCGTTAAGCCACGAAGTTGTGCAGCCACAACTGGCATCAAACTACACGCTCCCCGAGGCAAAATAAGCGCCATTCGCCTGGCATAATCTTTTGCCAGGTTTCATTGCCCGTCAGCGGCTGTGTTGCAATCACCGTGACCACATCATTCGGTGTGGTCTGCGAGCTGAAGTCGATTTCCACATCCTGATCCAGCAACGTTGCCACGCCAAACGGCGCGCGGCGGGTGATCCAGTGTAAATTAGTCGAGCAATACGCCATTACATAGCGCCCGTCCGAAAGCAGCATGTTGAAAACGCCCTTCTGCCGCAGTTCATCCGCCAGTGAGGCGATATATTTAAATACCGCCGCCATGTTGCCCGGTGTGCGCGGGTAACGCTGCGTTAATTTATGCAGGAGCCAGCAGAAGGCTTTTTCGCTGTCGGTTTCGCCTACCGGGCGGAAGTTGCCGGTTTCCAGTGATTTGTAGCCCGTCAGTTGTCCGTTATGGGCATAAGTCCAGTTACGCCCCCATAACTCGCGGGTAAATGGGTGAGTATTTTCCAGCGCCACCTCGCCCCGATTAGCCTGGCGAATATGAGCCACCACCGAACAGGATTTTATCGGGTAGTCCTGGACAAGTTTGGCGATGGGGGAATTAAAGCTGGGTTGTGGATCTTTAAATGTGCGACAGCCTTTACCTTCGTAAAAGGTAATGCCCCAGCCATCTTTATGTGGCCCGGTTCCACCACCACGCTGTACAAGCCCGGTGAAACTAAAGCAGATATCGGTAGGGACGTTGGCGCTCATCCCGAGCAATTCGCACATGGGTAACCTCCACAACAGCGGGAGCGCATGGCCCCCGGCGAAGATTGATTTAAGAATTTTCAGGTCGGATGCGGCGTGAACGCATTATTCGGCCTACGGTTCGCGTACAGATTTGTAGGCATGATAAGACGCGTCAGCGTCGCATCAGGCATCAGCGCACAAATGCCGGATGCGGCGTAAACGTCTTATCCGGCCTACGCCAGACTTACTTAACCATCTCTTTTTCAATCAACTGGATCAGGATATGGATCACTTTAATGTGAATCTCCTGAATGCGGTCGGCATAACCAAAGTGCGGTACGCGAATTTCGATATCCGCCGTGCCAGCCATTTTGCCGCCGTCTTTACCGGTCAGGGTGATCACTTTCATTCCCTTCTCACGCGCCGCTGCGATCGCTTTGATCACGTTTGCAGAGTTACCGGAGGTGGAGATCCCCAGCAGTACATCGCCTTCGCGACCTACCGCTTCAACGTAGCGGGAGAAAATATCATTGAAACCGAAATCATTACCGACGCAGGAAATATGACTAACGTCAGAAATAGCAATCGCCGGGTAGCCCGGACGGTTTTCACGGTAGCGACCGGTCAACTCTTCGGCAAAGTGCATAGCGTCGCAATGGGAACCGCCGTTGCCGCAGGAAAGCACTTTGCCACCGGCTTTAAAGCTGTCTGCTAACAGGACCGCCGCGCGCTGAATGGCGTGAATATTGGCGTCATCTTTTAAAAAGTTAGCCAGCGTTTCCGCCGCTTCGTTCAGTTCGTTACGAATAAGATCCTGGTACATGAGGATATCCTTCAGCATAAATGTAATAGACAAAATGCAGTGTACCGGATACCGCCAAAAGCGAGAAGTACGGGCAGGTGCTATGACCAGGACTTTTTGACCTGAAGTGCGGATAAAAACAGCAACAATGTGAGCTTTGTTGTAATTATATTGTAAACATATTGCTAAATGTTTTTACATCCACTACAACCATATCATCACAAGTGGTCAGACCTCCTACAAGTAAGGGGCTTTTCGTTATGATGATTTTGAGTATTCTCGCTACGGTTGTCCTGCTCGGCGCGTTGTTCTATCACCGCGTGAGCTTATTTATCAGCAGTCTGATTTTGCTCGCCTGGACAGCCGCCCTCGGCGTTGCTGGTCTGTGGTCGGCGTGGGTACTGGTGCCTCTGGCCATTATCCTCGTGCCATTTAACTTTGCGCCTATGCGTAAGTCGATGATTTCCGCGCCGGTATTTCGCGGTTTCCGTAAGGTGATGCCGCCGATGTCGCGCACTGAGAAAGAAGCGATTGATGCGGGCACCACCTGGTGGGAGGGCGACTTGTTCCAGGGCAAGCCGGACTGGAAAAAGCTGCATAACTATCCGCAGCCGCGCCTGACCGCCGAAGAGCAAGCGTTTCTCGACGGCCCGGTAGAAGAAGCCTGCCGGATGGCGAATGATTTCCAGATCACCCATGAGCTGGCGGATCTGCCGCCGGAGTTGTGGGCGTACCTTAAAGAGCATCGTTTCTTCGCGATGATCATCAAAAAAGAGTACGGCGGGCTGGAGTTCTCGGCTTATGCCCAGTCTCGCGTGCTGCAAAAACTCTCCGGCGTGAGCGGGATCCTGGCGATTACCGTCGGCGTGCCAAACTCATTAGGCCCGGGCGAACTGTTGCAACATTACGGCACTGACGAGCAGAAAGATCACTATCTGCCGCGTCTGGCGCGTGGTCAGGAGATCCCCTGCTTTGCACTGACCAGCCCGGAAGCGGGTTCCGATGCGGGCGCGATTCCGGACACCGGGATTGTCTGCATGGGCGAATGGCAGGGCCAGCAGGTGCTGGGGATGCGTCTGACCTGGAACAAACGCTACATTACGCTGGCACCGATTGCGACCGTGCTTGGGCTGGCGTTTAAACTCTCCGACCCGGAAAAATTACTCGGCGGTGCAGAAGATTTAGGCATTACCTGTGCGCTGATCCCAACCACCACGCCGGGCGTGGAAATTGGTCGTCGCCACTTCCCGCTGAACGTACCGTTCCAGAACGGACCGACGCGCGGTAAAGATGTCTTCGTGCCGATCGATTACATCATCGGCGGGCCGAAAATGGCCGGGCAAGGCTGGCGGATGCTGGTGGAGTGCCTCTCGGTAGGCCGCGGCATCACCCTGCCTTCCAACTCAACCGGCGGCGTGAAATCGGTAGCGCTGGCAACCGGCGCGTATGCTCACATTCGCCGTCAGTTCAAAATCTCTATTGGTAAGATGGAAGGGATTGAAGAGCCGCTGGCGCGTATTGCCGGTAATGCCTACGTGATGGATGCTGCGGCATCGCTGATTACCTACGGCATTATGCTCGGCGAAAAACCTGCCGTGCTGTCGGCTATCGTTAAGTATCACTGTACCCACCGCGGGCAGCAGTCGATTATTGATGCGATGGATATTACCGGCGGTAAAGGCATTATGCTCGGGCAAAGCAACTTCCTGGCGCGTGCTTACCAGGGCGCACCGATTGCCATCACCGTTGAAGGGGCTAACATTCTGACCCGCAGCATGATGATCTTCGGACAAGGAGCGATTCGTTGCCATCCGTACGTGCTGGAAGAGATGGAAGCGGCGAAGAACAATGACGTCAACGCGTTCGATAAACTGTTGTTCAAACATATCGGTCACGTCGGTAGCAACAAAGTTCGCAGCTTCTGGCTGGGCCTGACGCGCGGTTTAACCAGCAGCACGCCAACCGGCGATGCCACTAAACGCTACTATCAGCACCTGAACCGCCTGAGCGCCAACCTCGCCCTGCTTTCTGATGTCTCGATGGCAGTGCTGGGCGGCAGCCTGAAACGTCGCGAGCGCATCTCGGCCCGTCTGGGGGATATTTTAAGCCAGCTCTACCTCGCCTCTGCCGTGCTGAAGCGTTATGACGACGAAGGCCGTAATGAAGCCGACCTGCCGCTGGTGCACTGGGGCGTACAAGATGCGCTGTATCAGGCTGAACAGGCGATGGATGATTTACTGCAAAACTTCCCGAACCGCGTGGTTGCCGGGCTGCTGAATGTGGTGATCTTCCCGACCGGACGTCATTATCTGGCACCTTCTGACAAGCTGGATCATAAAGTGGCGAAGATTTTACAAGTGCCGAACGCCACCCGTTCCCGCATTGGTCGCGGTCAGTACCTGACGCCGAGCGAGCATAATCCGGTTGGCTTGCTGGAAGAGGCGCTGGTGGATGTGATTGCCGCCGACCCAATTCATCAGCGGATCTGTAAAGAGCTGGGTAAAAACCTGCCGTTTACCCGTCTGGATGAACTGGCGCACAACGCGCTGGTGAAGGGGCTGATTGATAAAGATGAAGCCGCTATTCTGGTGAAAGCTGAAGAAAGCCGTCTGCGCAGTATTAACGTTGATGACTTTGATCCGGAAGAGCTGGCGACGAAGCCGGTAAAGTTGCCGGAGAAAGTGCGGAAAGTTGAAGCCGCGTAAATGAATAACGGAGCCGAAAGGCTCCGTTTCTTTATCCGCTAATTATTTAAAATTAAAGCCATCCGGATGGTTTTCCAGGCTGCCGGTCAACGCCGCGAACAACACCGTTTTACCATCAATCGAAAGCGCATCGTTCACATTCAGCCAGGTGAGTTTCTCTTGCGACGTTTTCTCATCAATAGTCGAGAACAGCCCCGTCATCTGATTAGATTTCTCGGACCACATCACAGCGATACGTTGCGAGCCACAGTCATGCGGTTTGCACGCGCTCATCACCTGATACGTCTCATCTCCCAACGTTACGGTTTGTGCGGGAGTATAAGTACCGCCTTTCATCACCCAGGCAGGCAGCTTATGCCCTTGTACCATCTGATTAAATGCAGCTTTGGTGGTTTCGCCCTTTGCAAGGCTGCTAATGGTTAAATCATCCTGCGCCATTGCACTGGTGGCGATGACCAGAGCGGCGACTGTCGTTATTGCCTTAAACATCATTCCTCCCGAGCTTATCCTGCCCATGTTATTAACCTCCTAAAGCCTGGCGATAACACGATAATTTGCAAATCAGATATTTCCAATATCAGCATTTGTTATCAATTTATTCTGCGCTAAGGCAACTGCCTGATAAGGTGTTAAAGTTATAAAACCCTTCGCATAAAGGAGTTGTACACCGTGCCTGGTTTGAAGATTACGCTTTTGCAGCAACCACTGGTGTGGATGGATGGTCCTGCCAACCTGCGTCATTTTGATCGTCAACTGGAAGGTATTACCGGGCGCGATGTGATCGTTCTACCGGAGATGTTTACCAGCGGCTTTGCCATGGAAGCGGCAGCTTCGTCGCTAGCACAAGATGACGTAGTGAACTGGATGACAGCTAAGGCGCAGCAGTGCAATGCGCTGATTGCAGGCAGTGTTGCATTACAAACGGAGTCTGGTTCGGTTAACCGCTTTTTGCTGGTTGAGCCGGGCGGCACGGTACATTTTTATGATAAGCGTCATCTGTTCCGCATGGCAGATGAGCATCTACATTATAAAGCGGGCAATGCGCGAGTGATTGTGGAATGGCGCGGCTGGCGTATTTTGCCGCTGGTGTGCTACGACTTACGTTTTCCTGTGTGGTCGCGCAATCTCAACGATTATGACCTCGCCCTGTACGTCGCCAACTGGCCTGCTCCGCGCTCTCTGCACTGGCAGGCATTGCTGACGGCCCGCGCGATTGAGAATCAGGCGTATGTGGCGGGATGCAATCGCGTCGGCAGCGATGGCAACGGCTGCCATTATCGCGGTGACAGCCGGGTGATTAATCCGCAAGGAGAGATTATCGCTACTGCCGACGCGCATCAGGCAACGCGCATTGATGCGGAGCTGTCGATGGCAGCATTGCGGGAATATAGAGAAAAGTTTCCGGCATGGCAGGATGCGGATGAGTTTAGGTTGTGGTGAGTGGGGGTTGTGTTTAAGGACGGGGAGAGTCGGGGTATTACTACGAAAGCCCGCTCCCCGCAAGGACTGACGCCAGGTAGTTTCTGTCCATGGCTGCTTTTCGCATCTTACGTCTTAACCCTGCCTTGAATACCTTCTCATTCGTCAAAATATTAATAGCAATGTGCCGTATCCCTGAAAATAATTCTGCTGCGTTTCCTCTTCTTATTTTGTAGTCGTCTTCATTCATTACCACGTCCAGACGCCTGTGCAGCTTATTCTCCACGTGCCAGTGGTTTCGGATTGCTGTGGCGAACTTCTCTGCGGTTAAATCAGCAGAACCATAGAATTTATTATGAGTTCAGAGCGAGATCTGGTTAATTTTCTTGGCGATTTTTCAATGGATGTGGCCAAAGCAGTTATAGCCGGTGGTGTTGCAACCGCTATTGGAAGTCTGGCTTCTTTTGCCTGTGTTAGCTTTGGCTTTCCAGTAATTCTTGTCGGAGGAGCAATTTTACTGACAGGGATAGTGTGTACAGTTGTTTTAAATGAAATCGATGCTCAATGCCATTTATCAGAAAAATTAAAATATGCAATTAGAGATGGACTAAAACGGCAACAGGAACTTGATAAATGGAAAAGGGAAAACATGACTCCATTTATGTATGTTCTTAACACTCCACCCGTGATATGAGGATTAACCATGCGTTTACATGTTAAATTAAAAGAGTTTCTTTCGATGTTTTTTATGGCCATATTATTTTTCCCTGCATTCAATGCTTCTTTGTTTTTTACCGGAGTTAAACCTCTATATTCAATAATAAAATGCTCCACGGAAATATTTTATGATTGGAGAATGTTGATTCTGTGCTTCGGTTTCATGTCGTTTTCCTTTTTAAATATTCATGTAATTTTACTTACGATAATAAAATCATTCTTAATCAAAAAAACGAAGGTAGTCAATTTCGCCACAGACATAACAATACAGCTAACTCTTATATTTTTACTAATAGCTATCGTAATAGCACCTTTAATAGCTCCTTTTGTCACAGGATATGTCAATACTAATTATCACCCCTGCGGTAATAATACGGGAATTTTCCCAGGAGCAATCTATATTAAAAATGGCATGAAATGTAATAATGGATATATTTCTCGCAAGGAAGATTCAGCAGTTAAATAATTAAATATTCTAAAACAAACAGTTTTTAACTCCGGATTCCATGTCCTTTCTTGCACTGTCTTTGTCAAGAAAAATTTCTTATGCAAAGAATTTTGTATTATTGCCGCCAGAAATTCCTGGCGGCAGATATAATTTATTATTGATAGCGGTTAACCAAATCTTTTACCATCGCTTTATAGGTCTTTTGCTTAAGTTGCATGATTTGCTGCTCTGTCATATCAGTCGTACTGGCTTCATTCTTGTCGGGCAATGGTGGAAGCACTTTATATTCATAATTCACCGGCGACCAGGTAGCCCACTCACCTGTTGCCACATCCACCAGCGTGAAACGTACCAGGTAGCGCAGGGAGATAGCGTCAGTGAGTTTGTCATTTTTATAGTCGGACCATACTGTTGATTTCAGCGCAGAGTCATATTTTCCTGTCTGCAACATATCCTGGTAAACAATAATCGCTTTCTGATGTCCTTTTGCAGCCACAAAACGCAGTGCCTGCATCCAGTTCATATTCTCAGCACTGGCAACATCCTCGTTCTCATTTTTATCTTTGTTTTTGTTACAAGTCAGAGGCTTTTGCCTGTCCGGGATACCAGAGAATGTGGAAACAGTATAATATTTTCGCATCTCCTCCTGCATAATGGTTTCCGGTGCGCGGTTGCCGGATTGAACAAGTATTACAGGAGAATTAAGGGGAACGCGGAACTCATCTCCATCAAGCGCAGCTTGAATATCCTCTTCGGATACGGCCAGAGTGGTTTCATTACCGAATAAATCTTTGTCTGTCAGTTGCTGGGGAGTGTTTTTATTAATATTACTTTGTGTGACTTGAGCTTTTTTCTTCTTTTCATCAATAGAAGATTCAGAGGCACATCCTGCAAGCAGCGAGAATAACACACATATGCAACAAAGCTTTTTTGAATTCATAATTGGACACTCCCTCGCCTGTCATAATGATTAGAATATTTAGCATTGATAACGGACTCTAATTATATACCTCACTTAAATAATAACAAACAAAATCAATTTGAAATATACATTCATTTAATCAATATAAATTTATTCTCTAGAAATATATTTAAGCTGAATGGTTCGATATCATTATTGAATTTTAATGAATGAGACAACAAGCGAGAATCACGCACCTACGCCAGAGTAAAATCATTGAACAGAGAAATGGTGGAATTCAAATACAAAAAAACCGCAAAATTAAAAATCTTGCGGCTCTCTGAACTCATTTTCATGAGTGAATAGTGGCGGAACGGACGGGACTCGAACCCGCGACCCCCTGCGTGACAGGCAGGTATTCTAACCGACTGAACTACCGCTCCGCGTTGTGTTCCGTTGGGAACGAGGCGAATATTACGGATTGCCTCGACCTTCGTCAACGGTTTTTCTCATCTTTTGAATCGTTTGCTGCAAAAATCGCCCAAGTCGCTATTTTTAGCGCCTTTCACAGGTATTTATGCTCGCCAGAGGCAACTTCCGCCTTTCTTCTGCACCAGATCGAGACGGGCTTCATGAGCTGCAATCTCTTCATCTGTCGCAAAAACAACGCGTAACTTACTTGCCTGACGTACAATGCGCTGAATTGTTGCTTCACCTTGTTGCTGTTGTGTCTCTCCTTCCATCGCAAAAGCCATCGACGTTTGACCACCGGTCATCGCCAGATAAACTTCCGCAAGGATCTGGGCATCGAGTAATGCCCCGTGCAGCGTTCGTTTACTGTTATCTATTTCGTAGCGAGCACATAACGCATCGAGGCTGTTGCGCTTACCGGGAAACATTTTCCTCGCCACCGCAAGGCTATCGGTGACCTTACAGAAAGTATTGGTCTTCGGAATATCGCGCTTAAGCAACGAAAACTCGTAGTCCATAAAGCCGATATCGAACGCTGCGTTATGGATCACCAACTCCGCGCCGCGAATATAGTCCATGAACTCATCGGCTACTTCGGCAAACGTGGGCTTATCGAGCAAAAATTCATCGGCAATACCATGTACGCCAAAGGCTTCCGGATCCACCAGCCGATCGGGTTTGAGATAAACATGGAAGTTATTGCCCGTCAGGCGACGGTTCACCACTTCAACGGCACCAATCTCAATGATCTTGTGGCCTTCATAGTGCGCACCAATCTGGTTCATACCGGTGGTTTCGGTATCGAGAACGATCTGGCGTGTAATTGCAGTGCTCATAGCGGTCATTTATGTCAGACTTGTCGTTTTACAGTTCGATTCAATTACAGGAAGTCTACCAGAGATGCTTAAACAGGTAGAAATTTTCACCGATGGTTCGTGTCTGGGCAATCCAGGACCTGGGGGTTACGGCGCTATTTTACGCTATCGCGGACGCGAGAAAACCTTTAGCGCTGGCTACACCCGCACCACCAACAACCGTATGGAGTTGATGGCCGCTATTGTCGCGCTGGAGGCGTTAAAAGAACATTGCGAAGTCATTTTGAGTACCGACAGCCAGTATGTCCGCCAGGGTATCACCCAGTGGATCCATAACTGGAAAAAACGTGGCTGGAAAACCGCAGACAAAAAACCAGTAAAAAATGTCGATCTCTGGCAACGTCTTGATGCTGCATTGGGGCAGCATCAAATCAAATGGGAATGGGTTAAAGGCCATGCCGGACACCCGGAAAACGAACGCTGTGATGAACTGGCTCGTGCCGCGGCGATGAATCCCACACTGGAAGATACAGGCTACCAAGTTGAAGTTTAAGCCTGTGGTTTACGACATTGCCGGGTGGCTCCAACCGCCTGGCGAATTCGTGGCTTGTTTTTACTCTGTTTCATCGGATTTAGCGTTAAAGGAATAGTCCGTTTCCGGGCAACAATAAGTTGTAAGCAACCAAGCGCAGGAATATGCGCATTCAATAGTTTTCCTCCGTGTTTGTTCCACGGGAGAACGTGGAAACGGCTGGCGTGTAGCACTTCAAAATTCAACAAAGAGAGCCAGTCCAGCTGCCGCATCAGAGTAAACATCCGGCTGTTATAGGGCGAGGTTTTGCGCAATACCGGCACAAGTTTGCGTAATCCCATAAAACTGATGGGATTGAAGCCACTAATGACCAGCCAGCCATCATCAATCAATACCCGATCGGCTTCACGCAATAAACGATGCGGATCGGTGCACCACGGCAATGTATGTGCCAGTAGACAAACATCAACGGATTTATCGGCAAAAGGAAGATGAAGTGGGTCCGCCTGTACCTGGACGGGCATTCCTTGCGCAGAAACATTCACTTGATGAGAAACCGCGCACGCTTCGCAATTGATTTCTGCGCTTAAATTGCCAATCTTAAGCAGATGAAAACCATACATTTTAGTGAACCACGGGTTGAGCTGGCGCTCCAGCGCCTTGCGATAAAGCTTTCCCCAGGGCAAATCGCCCCAGCAATCAGGAGCCACGACAGTTTGAGGGACTCTTGCCGGTTTCATCACAACCTTCCGTTTCACACTGAGAGGTAATCTATGAATCTTAACAGTATTCCCGCCTTTGATGACAATTACATCTGGGTTTTGAATGATGAAGCAGGTCGCTGCCTGATTGTCGATCCCGGAGACGCAGAGCCAGTATTAAACGCCATTGCCGCCAATAACTGGCAACCGGAGGCCATATTTCTCACCCACCATCACCACGATCACGTTGGCGGCGTAAAAGAACTGGTGGAAAAGTTTCCACAAATTGTGGTGTATGGTCCACAAGAGACACAAGATAAGGGAACAACACAGGTAGTCAAAGATGGCGAAACTGCCTTCGTTTTGGGGCATGAATTTAGTGTAATTGCTACGCCGGGTCACACTTTAGGACATATCTGTTACTTCAGTAAACCTTATCTATTTTGCGGCGACACACTGTTTTCTGGTGGGTGTGGTCGGTTGTTTGAAGGGACAGCATCACAAATGTATCAATCACTTAAAAAGTTAAGTGCGTTACCTGACGATACATTGGTATGTTGTGCTCATGAATATACCTTATCAAATATGAAGTTTGCTTTGAGTATTCTTCCGCACGATTTGTCCATAAATGATTATTATCGTAAAGTTAAGGAGTTACGGGCAAAAAATCAAATAACACTACCCGTAATTCTGAAAAATGAGCGGCAAATTAATGTTTTTTTTAAGAACGGAAGATATTGATTTAATTAATGTAATTAATGAAGAAACATTATTGCAACAACCTGAAGAGCGTTTTGCATGGTTAAGGTCAAAGAAAGATAGGTTCTGATAAAACTTTCTTGTCATCGGCTCCGTTCGCCGTTATGATCGGTCGTCTTTTAAGCAACTATTGACACACACATGAAGGCAAAAGCGATATTACTCGCCTCTGTCCTGCTCGTGGGTTGCCAGAGTACCGGCAACGTTCAACAGCACGCACAGAGCCTTTCTGCAGCTGGTCAAGGGGAAGCAGCAAAGTTTACAAGTCAGGCACGATGGATGGACGATGGGACGTCTATCGCGCCAGATGGTGACTTGTGGGCTTTCATTGGCGACGAGCTAAAGATGGGAATTCCGGAAAATGACCGGATTCGCGAACAGAAACAGAAATATTTACGCAATAAGAGCTATCTCCACGATGTAACTTTACGGGCAGAGCCGTATATGTACTGGATAGCAGGGCAAGTTAAAAAACGTAACATGCCTATGGAACTGGTACTACTACCCATAGTGGAGAGCGCTTTTGATCCTCACGCAACGTCTGGCGCCAATGCCGCAGGCATCTGGCAGATCATTCCGAGCACGGGGCGCAATTATGGTTTGAAACAGACCCGCAATTATGACGCGCGTCGCGATGTTGTTGCTTCAACAACTGCCGCGCTGAATATGATGCAGCGTCTGAACAAAATGTTTGACGGCGACTGGCTTCTGACCGTAGCGGCTTATAACAGCGGCGAAGGTCGGGTCATGAAGGCAATTAAAACGAACAAAGCGCGTGGGAAATCCACGGACTTCTGGTCGTTACCGTTGCCGCAGGAAACGAAGCAGTACGTGCCTAAAATGCTGGCATTGAGTGATATTCTCAAAAACAGCAAGCGTTATGGCGTACGTCTGCCAACGACCGATGAAAGCCGTGCTCTGGCGCGTGTGCACCTGAGCAGCCCGGTTGAAATGGCGAAGGTAGCAGATATGGCGGGGATTTCCGTCAGCAAGCTGAAGACATTCAACGCTGGCGTAAAAGGCTCCACGCTGGGCGCAAGTGGCCCGCAGTACGTGATGGTGCCAAAGAAGCATGCAGATCAACTGCGTGAATCTCTGGCTTCAGGCGAAATTGCTGCTGTACAGTCGACGCTGGTTGCCGACAATACGCCGCTTAACAGCCGTGTTTACACCGTACGCTCTGGCGACACGCTTTCAAGTATCGCTTCACGTCTCGGCGTAAGCACCAAAGATTTGCAGCAGTGGAACAAACTGCGCGGATCTAAGCTGAAGCCAGGCCAAAGTTTGACGATTGGTGCAGGCAGTAGCGCACAGCGACTGGCAAACAACAGCGATAGCATTACGTATCGTGTGCGCAAAGGCGATTCGCTTTCAAGCATTGCTAAACGCCACGGCGTGAACATCAAAGATGTGATGCGCTGGAACAGCGACACTGCGAATCTGCAACCAGGCGATAAGCTGACGTTGTTTGTGAAAAACAACAACATGCCAGATTCCTGACAAACCAGATAATAAAAAGGCACCGATTCCCCCGGTGCCTTTTTTATTTATGCCGCTTTATGTGCATCTACCATGATGATATCACTGGTGAAAAAGCCATCATTCTGCAAGGCAAAATACGTTCTCACCTCTGTCGATGCGCTCTGTTGGTAAATGCGAATAGCGTCTACTAACGCTTCTGGCGTACGCATTCTCGCGACCCATGAAGAAAATTCCAGCGGTAACTTATCTGTAATTAAATTATCAACTATCAGATTGGCTTCATTGATTAACGTCAACCACTCACCGCTGGCGTAGTTTCGTACGTGAGAGGTATCGCGTAATGCTTCTACCGTCTGTAACCAGATGTCGCGCACTGGGTGACCCGGAGACATTACGTCCATCACAATCAGCCTACCGCCAGGTTTCAATATCCTATTCACTTCTCGCAGTGCTGCACCAACATCATGCCAGTGATGGGCAGAATAACGGCTGATAACAATATCAAATGCGTTATCGGCAAATGGCAGACTTTCGGCATATCCCTGGCGGGTGGTGATATTTTTCAGTTGCCGGGCTTCGGCAGCTTGTGCCACGACATCCAGCATGTGGGCAGATAAGTCATACGCCACCACCGCGCTCACGTTTTGCGCAGCGCCAAACGTTGGTCTGCCCTGTGGCAGACCTGACATACCTTATTTATCAGGCTTGCCGGGACTGAATTCAACGAGTAGCGGATTGTGATCGGAAGCGCGCGTAACCAGTACAGAAGCTTCACTGACGTTCAGACCACGGTAGAAAACAAAATCGAGCGGGCGACCAAACGCCCGACGGCGCTGATCATCGGTAAAACGCACCTGGCGCAGCGACATTTCCCGCGCAAAGCGATATAACGCGTTCATCCTTCTACGGCTCCAGGCATTGAAATCTCCCGCCATAATGACCGGGCCGCTGTGGTGAGCTATCTGATCGCCAATAGGAAGTAACTGCTTACTATAGACATCCACGCCCAGACTGAAGTTGACGGCGTGTATATTAACCACCATCAACAGGCGGGTGTCAGGTAATGGATAGACCGTCACCAGTGCCGACTTCGCCAGACGCAAAATGGGTTCTCGTTCACGTAACGGGCAGCAATACACTGGATGTGCCGCCGAAAGGGTCATTACGCCAGAAGGATGTTGTGGCAGCACGAAAGCGGGTACCTGATCGGCGGCAAGATAGTTAGCGGTCGCAAACTGTACTAACTCTGGCGTTGTCTGCGCTTCCTGCAATAACACCAGATGTGCATCTTTGCCGTAGTTCTTTAATACCGACAACCATTCAGCGCGTTGCTGTTTGTATATGTTCCACACCAGGATCCGAATACGCTCTTCGGTACTTAACGGTTCCCCAGGTGGTAATGCCTGGCCGATGCTCGCAAAAGACCCCGGCGGTAAGATCCTTTCCGCAGGTTGTCCGGCAACATAGCGCATGGCATAGGTGTTTTTTCGCACTTTTGACTTTGAAACCTCTATTACGTCAACCCTTCCGCACTCGGGAGGGTTCTACTGTTATAGGGATTTTAGCTCACTCTTTCAACGAGCAATTGTATATTGTTATGTAAGCAAGTGCTTACACCGGTCAGAATTTTGCTCATTATGGAGAACATTAAATCGCATGACATATCACGCATCCTGATGGTTTAATGACAAATAAATTCAAAATATCTCTTCTATTTTGCAACAGGAGCAAAAATGAAAGCCACGTCGGAAGAACTCGCCATTTTTGTTTCGGTCGTCGAAAGCGGCAGCTTTAGCCGGGCAGCGGAACAATTAGGGCAAGCAAACTCAGCGGTAAGCCGGGCGGTGAAAAAGCTGGAGATGAAACTTGGCGTTAGCCTGCTTAATCGGACCACGCGACAACTTAGCCTGACGGAAGAAGGCGAGCGTTATTTTCGTCGCGTACAGTCAATTTTGCAGGAGATGGCAGCGGCAGAATCAGAAATTATGGAGACGCGTAATACACCGCGTGGACTGTTACGGATCGATGCCGCAACTCCAGTGGTGCTGCACTTTCTGATGCCGTTAATTAAGCCTTTCCGTGAACGCTATCCGGAAGTCACTTTGTCGCTAGTCTCCTCCGAAACGATTATTAATTTGATCGAAAGAAAAGTGGATGTCGCGATACGCGCTGGTACGTTAACGGATTCCAGCTTACGTGCCAGGCCGTTATTTAACAGTTATCGAAAAATTATCGCCTCCCCCGATTATATTTCCCGCTACGGGAAGCCAGAAACGATCGACGATTTAAAGCAACATATTTGCCTGGGATTCACTGAACCCGCTTCCCTCAATACCTGGCCGATAGCCCGTAGCGATGGACAATTACATGAGGTGAAGTACGGTTTGTCATCCAATAGTGGGGAAACACTGAAACAGCTTTGCCTGAGTGGCAACGGGATTGCGTGTTTGTCCGACTACATGATCGACAAAGAAATCGCTCGCGGAGAATTGGTGGAGTTAATGGCAGATAAAGTGTTGCCAGTGGAAATGCCATTCAGTGCCGTCTATTACAGCGACCGTGCGGTAAGTACGCGCATCCGGGCTTTTATCGATTTCCTTAGCGAGCATGTAAAAACAGCTCCCGGAGGAGCTGTCAGAGAGGCTTAATCCCATTCAGGAGCCAGACCTTCCGGGCTAACCAGGCGGTCGTTGCAATCCAGTGCGGCGATCGCTTTTTTATCTTCGGCATCAAGCTGTAAATTTTGTGCCTTAAGATTACTTTCCAGGTTTTTACGTTTAGTAGAAGAAGGAATTACTGAGTAACCTTCCCCCATAGCCCACGCCAGAATCACTTGTGCCGGAGTCGCATTGTGTTTAGCTGCGATACGAGCAATAACCTCATCTTTCAGGGCCTTACCATACGCCAGCGTCATATAGGAAGTAATATGGATGCCGTGCTGTTTAGCCCAGGCAACCACTTTACGGTTTTGCAGATAAGGAGAGAGTTCAATCTGGTTAGTAGCGATGTTTTCAGCACCAACAGCAGCAATCGCTTTTTCCATCAACGGGATCGTGAAGTTGGAAATACCGATCTCACGCGTCAGCCCTTGTTTTTTGGCTTCCAGCAGCGCCTGCATAAACTCTTCAACAGAGACTTCATCGTTTGGTGACGGCCAGTGGATTAGCGTCAGATCAACATAATCGGTACGCAATTTTTGCAGGCTCTCTTTCAGACTTGGGATCAATTTGTCTTTGCTGAGATTTTCAATCCAGATTTTAGTGGTGATGTAGAGTTCATGACGTGGCACGCCACTTTCTGCAATCGCCTGACCTACTGCGGCTTCGTTATCATAGATTTGTGCGGTATCAATTGCGCGATAACCAAGTTCAAGCGCCGTTATCACAGATGAAATAACAACGTCGTCTTTCAGACGGAAAGTACCTAAACCAAATGCAGGGATAGCCATAATATGCCTCTTTTAATGCTATTTTCGTTAACTGAGGTGATTATGGGCTTCAGACTGTTGAGGAAAAAGAGCGTAAAATGCAGAGGATTTTTGCGATTCTGGCAATAATAGATATACAGACGAAAAAAAACCTCGAGCGTTAACTCGAGGCTTCTTAATAAGTGGCGGAACGGACGGGACTCGAACCCGCGACCCCCTGCGTGACAGGCAGGTATTCTAACCGACTGAACTACCGCTCCACCGAATTCTTTTACAACCACCGGTTTTATGACCGGCTTACTGCTTAATTTGATGCCTGGCAGTTCCCTACTCTCGCATGGGGAGACCCCACACTACCATCGGCGCTACGGCGTTTCACTTCTGAGTTCGGCATGGGGTCAGGTGGGACCACCGCGCTACGGCCGCCAGGCAAATTCTGTTTTATCAGACCGCTTCTGCGTTCTGATTTAATCTGTATCAGGCTGAAAATCTTCTCTCAATCCGCCAAAACAGCTTCGGCGTTGTAAGGTTAAGCCTCACGGTTCATTAGTACCGGTTAGCTCAACGCATCGCTGCGCTTACACACCCGGCCTATCAACGTCGTCGTCTTCAACGTTCCTTCAGGACTCTCAAGGAGTCAGGGAGAACTCATCTCGGGGCAAGTTTCGTGCTTAGATGCTTTCAGCACTTATCTCTTCCGCATTTAGCTACCGGGCAGTGCCATTGGCATGACAACCCGAACACCAGTGATGCGTCCACTCCGGTCCTCTCGTACTAGGAGCAGCCCCCCTCAGTTCTCCAGCGCCCACGGCAGATAGGGACCGAACTGTCTCACGACGTTCTAAACCCAGCTCGCGTACCACTTTAAATGGCGAACAGCCATACCCTTGGGACCTACTTCAGCCCCGGGATGTGATGAGCCGACATCGAGGTGCCAAACACCGCCGTCGATATGAACTCTTGGGCGGTATCAGCCTGTTATCCCCGGGTACCTTTTATCCGTTGAGCGATGGCCCTTCCATTCAGAACCACCGGATCACTATGACCTGCTTTCGCACCTGCTCGCGCCGTCACGCTCGCAGTCAAGCTGGCTTATGCCATTGCACTAACCTCCTGATGTCCGACCAGATTAGCCAACCTTCGTGCTCCTCCGTTCCTCTTTAGGAGGAGACCGCCCCAGTCAAACTACCCACCAGACACTGTCCGCAACCCGGATTACGGGTCAACGTTAGAACATCAAACATTAAAGGGTGGTATTTCAAGGTCGGCTCCATGCAGACTGGCGTCCACACTTCAAAGCCTCCCACCTATCCTACACATCAAGGCTCAATGTTCAGTGTCAAGCTATAGTAAAGGTTCACGGGGTCTTTCCGTCTTGCCGCGGGTACACTGCATCTTCACAGCGAGTTCAATTTCACTGAGTCTCGGGTGGAGACAGCACGCCATCATTACGCCATTCGTGCAGGTCGGAACTTACCCGACAAGGAATTTCGCTACCTTAGGACCGTTATAGTTACGGCCGCCGTTTACCGGGGCTTCGATCAAGAGCTTCGCTTGCGCTAACCCCATCAATTAACCTTCCGGCACCGGGCAGGCGTCACACCGTATACGTCCACTTTCGTGTTTGCACAGTGCTGTGTTTTTAATAAACAGTTGCAGCCAGCTGGTATCTTCGACTGATTTCAGCTCCACGAGCAAGTCGCTTCACCTACATATCAGCGTGCCTTCTCCCGAAGTTACGGCACCATTTTGCCTAGTTCCTTCACCCGAGTTCTCTCAAGCGCCTTGGTATTCTCTACCTGACCACCTGTGTCGGTTTGGGGTACGATTTGATGTTACCTGATGCTTAGAGGCTTTTCAAGCAGGGCATTTGTTGCTTCAGCACCGTAGTGCCTCGTCATCACGCCTCAGCCTTGATTTTCCGGATTTGCCGGAAAACCAGCCTACACGCTTAAACCGGGACAACCGTCGCCCGGCCAACATAGCCTTCTCCGTCCCCCTTCGCAGTAACACCAAGTACAGGAATATTAACCTGTTTCCCATCGACTACGCCTTTCGGCCTCGCCTTAGGGGTCGACTCACCCTGCCCCGATTAACGTTGGACAGGAACCCTTGGTCTTCCGGCGAGCGGGCTTTTCACCCGCTTTATCGTTACTTATGTCAGCATTCGCACTTCTGATACCTCCAGCATACCTCACAGTACACCTTCACAGGCTTACAGAACGCTCCCCTACCCAACAACGCATAAGCGTCGCTGCCGCAGCTTCGGTGCATGGTTTAGCCCCGTTACATCTTCCGCGCAGGCCGACTCGACCAGTGAGCTATTACGCTTTCTTTAAATGATGGCTGCTTCTAAGCCAACATCCTGGCTGTCTGGGCCTTCCCACATCGTTTCCCACTTAACCATGACTTTGGGACCTTAGCTGGCGGTCTGGGTTGTTTCCTCTTCACGACGGACGTTAGCACCCGCCGTGTGTCTCCCGTGATAACATTCTCCGGTATTCGCAGTTTGCATCGGGTTGGTAAGTCGGGATGACCCCTTGCCGAAACAGTGCTCTACCCCGGAGATGAGTTCACGAGGCGCTACCTAAATAGCTTTCGGGGAGAACCAGCTATCTCCCGGTTTGATTGGCCTTTCACCCCAGCCACAAGTCATCCGCTAATTTTTCAACATTAGTCGGTTCGGTCCTCCAGTTAGTGTTACCCAACCTTCAACCTGCCCATGGCTGAATCACCGGGTTTCGGGTCTATACCCTGCAACTTAACGCCCAGTTAAGACTCGGTTTCCTTCGGCTCCCCTATTCGGTTAACCTTGCTACAGAATATAAGTCGCTGACCCATTATACAAAGGTACGCAGTCACACGCCTAAGCATGCTCCCACTGCTTGTACGTACACGGTTTCAGGTTCTTTTTCACTCCCCTCGCCGGGGTTCTTTTCGCCTTTCCCTCACGGTACTGGTTCACTATCGGTCAGTCAGGAGTATTTAGCCTTGGAGGATGGTCCCCCCATATTCAGACAGGATACCACGTGTCCCGCCCTACTCATCGAGCTCACAGCATGTGCATTTTTGTGTACGGGGCTGTCACCCTGTATCGCGCGCCTTTCCAGACGCTTCCACTAACACACACACTGATTCAGGCTCTGGGCTCCTCCCCTTCGCTCGCCGCTACTGGGGAATCTCGGTTGATTTCTTTTCCTCGGGGTAATTAGATGTTTCAGTTCCCCCGGTTCGCCTCATTAACCTATGGATTCAGTTAATGATAGTGTGTCGAAACACACTGGGTTTCCCCATTCGGAAATCGCCGGTTATAACGGTTCATATCACCTTACCGACGCTTATCGCAGATTAGCACGTCCTTCATCGCCTCTGACTGCCAGGGCATCCACCGTGTACGCTTAGTCGCTTAACCTCACAACCCGAAGATGTTTCTTGCGATCCATCATCGTGTTGCGAAAATTTGAGAGACTCACGAACAACTTTCATTGTTCAGTGTTTCAATTTTCAGCTTGATCCAGATTTTTAAAGAGCAAAACTTCGCAGTGAACCTTTGCAGGTACACTCTGAAGTATTTTTTATTTAACCACTACAGAGATGGTGGAGCTATGCGGGATCGAACCGCAGACCTCCTGCGTGCAAAGCAGGCGCTCTCCCAGCTGAGCTATAGCCCCATAACATGTAGTTAAAACCTCTTCAAATTTGCCGTGCAAATTTGGTAGGCCTGAGTGGACTTGAACCACCGACCTCACCCTTATCAGGGGTGCGCTCTAACCACCTGAGCTACAAGCCTGTAGAGGTTTTACTGCTCATTTTCATCAGACAATCTGTGTGAGCACTGCAAAGTACGCTTCTTTAAGGTAAGGAGGTGATCCAACCGCAGGTTCCCCTACGGTTACCTTGTTACGACTTCACCCCAGTCATGAATCACAAAGTGGTAAGCGCCCTCCCGAAGGTTAAGCTACCTACTTCTTTTGCAACCCACTCCCATGGTGTGACGGGCGGTGTGTACAAGGCCCGGGAACGTATTCACCGTGGCATTCTGATCCACGATTACTAGCGATTCCGACTTCATGGAGTCGAGTTGCAGACTCCAATCCGGACTACGACGCACTTTATGAGGTCCGCTTGCTCTCGCGAGGTCGCTTCTCTTTGTATGCGCCATTGTAGCACGTGTGTAGCCCTGGTCGTAAGGGCCATGATGACTTGACGTCATCCCCACCTTCCTCCAGTTTATCACTGGCAGTCTCCTTTGAGTTCCCGGCCGGACCGCTGGCAACAAAAGATAAGGGTTGCGCTCGTTGCGGGACTTAACCCAACATTTCACAACACGAGCTGACGACAGCCATGCAGCACCTGTCTCACAGTTCCCGAAGGCACCAATCCATCTCTGGAAAGTTCTGTGGATGTCAAGACCAGGTAAGGTTCTTCGCGTTGCATCGAATTAAACCACATGCTCCACCGCTTGTGCGGGCCCCCGTCAATTCATTTGAGTTTTAACCTTGCGGCCGTACTCCCAGGCGGTCGACTTAACGCGTTAGCTCCGGAAGCCACGCCTCAAGGGCACAACCTCCAAGTCGACATCGTTTACGGCGTGGACTACCGGGTATCTAATCCTGTTTGCTCCCCACGCTTTCGCACCTGAGCGTCAGTCTTCGTCGGGGGCCGCCTTCGCCACCGGTATTCCTCCAGATCTCTACGCATTTCACCGCTACACACGGAATTCTACCCCCTCTACGAGACTCAAGCTTGCCAGTATCAGATGCAGTTCCGGTTGAGCCCGGGATTTCACATCTGACTTAACAAACCGCCTGCGTGCGCTTTACGCCCAGTAATTCCGATTAACGCTTGCACCCTCCGTATTACCGCGGCTGCTGGCACGGAGTTAGCCGGTGCTTCTTCTGCGGGTAACGTCAATGAGCAAAGGTATTAACTTTACTCCTTCCTCCCCGCTGAAAGTACTTTACAACCCGAAGGCCTTCTTCATACACGCGGCATGGCTGCATCAGGCTTGCGCCCATTGTGCAATATTCCCCACTGCTGCCTCCCGTAGGAGTCTGGACCGTGTCTCAGTTCCAGTGTGGCTGGTCATCCTCTCAGACCAGCTAGGGATCGTCGCCTAGGTGAGCCGTTACCCCACCTACTAGCTAATCCCATCTGGGCACATCCGATGGCAAGAGGCCCGAAGGTCCCCCTCTTTGGTCTTGCGACGTTATGCGGTATTAGCTACCGTTTCCAGTAGTTATCCCCTCCATCAGGCAGTTTCCCAGACATTACTCCCCCGTCCGCCACTCGTCAGCAAAGAAGCAAGCTTCTTCCTGTTACCGTTCGACTTGCATGTGTTAGGCCTGCCGCCAGCGTTCAATCTGAGCCATGATCAAACTCTTCAATTTAAAAGTTTGATGCTCAAAGAATTAAACTTTGTAATGAATTACGTGTTCACTCTTGAGACTTGGTATTCATTTTTCGTCTTGCGACGTTAAGAATCCGTATCTTCGAGTGCCCACACAGATTGTCTGATAAATTGTTAAAGAGCAGTTGCGACGCGGCTTTCAGCTCACTGTCGCGAGGTGGCGTATATTACGCTTTCCTCTTTCAGAGTCAACCCTGAATTTCAGGATTTTTCTCTTCAACCGAACCGGCTGTTTGTGTGAAGTGATTCACATCCGCCGTGTCGATGGAGGCGCATTATAGGGGGAGTCGGCTCAGGAAGACAAGCGGAAAAATGCATTTTTATTTCAACCGCTCATCTTTTAATCATTGTGCCGGTTTTTGCTGCTTTTTTATCGCTTGCGGCAGGTCTGCCAGGCTATTTAACACCCAATCCGCCGCGTTTTCTGCTTCAGGCGTAATAGGTTTACCCGTACGCACCAGCACTTTTGTTCCCACGTTCGCCGCAACCGCTGCCTGCATATCTTCTAATTTATCGCCCACCATATAAGAAGCGGCCATATCAATATGCAAATAATCGCGTGCTGACAAAAGCATCCCCGGATGTGGTTTGCGGCAATCGCAGACCTGGCGAAACTCTTCAACACTACCCTGCGGATGATGCGGGCAATAATAGATACCATCCAGATCGACATCTCGGTCCGCCAGCGACCAGTCCATCCACTCGGTCAGCGTTTCAAACTGTGCTTCGGTAAATTTACCGCGAGCAATGCCAGACTGGTTGGTTACTACCACCAGCGCAAAGCCCATTTTTTTTAGCTCGCGCATGGCGTCAATAACACCGTCGATAAATTCAAAGTTGTCGATCTCATGGACATAGCCGTGATCGACATTAATGGTGCCATCACGGTCAAGAAAAATTGCGGGTACGCTCTTCGCCACCTTTTATAGCTCCTTAATAAGGCATGTGACGCTAGTATCGCATGTTTCGACCTGCAAGAAAGTGCTCTTCGCATAAACCTGATTGATTTAGACGTCTGGATGCCTTAACATCCATTTCATTGACGGCGTTGCCCGTTTCAGGCATTCGAGATGCCACGACTAACTTAATGACGATAATAAATAATCAATGATAAAACTTTCGAATATCACCAAAGTGTTCCACCAGGGCACCCGCACCATCCAGGCGTTGAACAACGTCAGCCTGCATGTGCCAGCTGGACAAATTTATGGCGTTATCGGTGCCTCAGGCGCGGGTAAGAGTACGCTTATACGTTGTGTAAACCTGCTGGAGCGCCCAACCGAGGGTAGCGTGCTGGTCGATGGCCAGGAACTGACCACGCTGTCAGAATCCGAGTTGACCAAAGCTCGCCGCCAGATTGGTATGATTTTCCAGCATTTTAACCTGCTCTCTTCGCGTACTGTTTTTGGCAACGTGGCTCTGCCGCTGGAGCTGGACAACACACCGAAAGACGAGGTCAAACGTCGCGTGACGGAATTGCTGTCATTGGTTGGTCTTGGCGATAAGCATGATAGCTACCCGTCGAATCTTTCCGGTGGGCAGAAACAACGTGTGGCAATTGCCCGTGCGTTAGCCAGCAATCCCAAAGTATTGCTGTGTGATGAAGCCACCAGCGCGCTGGACCCGGCAACGACACGTTCTATTCTCGAACTGCTGAAAGACATCAACCGCCGTCTGGGGTTGACGATTCTGTTGATCACCCACGAAATGGACGTTGTGAAGCGCATTTGTGATTGCGTGGCGGTCATCAGCAATGGAGAACTGATCGAGCAGGACACGGTAAGTGAAGTGTTCTCGCATCCGAAAACGCCGCTGGCGCAGAAGTTTATTCAGTCGACCCTGCATCTGGATATCCCGGAAGATTACCAGGAACGTCTGCAAGCGGAGCCATTTACTGACTGCGTGCCGATGCTGCGTCTGGAGTTTACCGGTCAATCGGTCGATGCCCCACTGCTTTCTGAAACCGCGCGTCGTTTCAACGTCAACAACAACATTATTAGCGCGCAGATGGATTACGCCGGTGGCGTTAAGTTCGGCATCATGCTGACTGAAATGCACGGCACACAACAAGATACGCAAGCCGCCATTGCCTGGCTGCAGGAACACCATGTAAAAGTAGAGGTACTGGGTTATGTCTGAGCCGATGATGTGGCTGCTGGTTCGTGGCGTATGGGAAACGCTGGCAATGACCTTCGTATCCGGTTTTTTTGGCTTTGTGATTGGTCTGCCGGTTGGCGTTCTGCTTTATGTCACGCGTCCGGGGCAAATTATTGCTAACGCGAAGCTGTATCGTACCGTTTCTGCGATTGTGAACATTTTCCGTTCCATCCCGTTCATTATCTTGCTTGTATGGATGATTCCGTTTACCCGCGTTATTGTCGGTACATCGATTGGTTTGCAGGCAGCGATTGTTCCGTTAACCGTTGGTGCAGCACCGTTTATTGCCCGTATGGTCGAGAACGCTCTGCTGGAGATCCCAACCGGGTTAATTGAAGCTTCCCGCGCAATGGGTGCCACGCCGATGCAGATCGTCCGTAAGGTGCTGTTACCGGAAGCGCTGCCGGGTCTGGTGAATGCGGCAACTATCACCCTGATTACCCTGGTCGGTTATTCCGCGATGGGTGGTGCAGTCGGTGCCGGTGGTTTAGGTCAGATTGGCTATCAGTATGGCTACATCGGCTATAACGCGACGGTGATGAATACGGTACTGGTATTGCTGGTCATTCTGGTTTATTTAATTCAGTTCGCAGGCGACCGCATCGTCCGGGCTGTCACTCGCAAGTAACGTTCAACACAACATAAATAATTGAAGAAGGAATAAGGTATGGCGTTCAAATTCAAAACCTTTGCGGCAGTGGGAGCCCTGATCGGATCACTGGCACTGGTAGGCTGCGGTCAGGATGAAAAAGATCCAAACCACATTAAAGTCGGCGTGATTGTTGGTGCCGAACAGCAGGTTGCAGAAGTCGCGCAGAAAGTTGCGAAAGACAAATATGGCCTGGACGTTGAGCTGGTAACCTTCAACGACTATGTTCTGCCAAACGAAGCATTGAGCAAAGGCGATATCGACGCCAACGCCTTCCAGCATAAACCGTACCTTGATCAGCAACTGAAAGATCGTGGCTACAAACTGGTCGCAGTAGGCAACACTTTTGTTTATCCGATTGCTGGTTACTCCAAGAAAATCAAATCACTGGATGAACTGCAGGATGGTTCGCAGGTTGCCGTGCCAAACGACCCAACTAACCTTGGTCGTTCACTGCTGCTGCTGCAAAAAGTGGGCTTGATCAAACTGAAAGATGGCGTTGGCCTGCTGCCGACCGTTCTTGATGTTGTTGAGAACCCCAAAAATCTGAAAATTGTTGAACTGGAAGCACCGCAACTGCCGCGTTCTCTGGACGACGCGCAAATCGCTCTGGCAGTTATCAATACCACCTATGCCAGCCAGATTGGCCTGACTCCGGCGAAAGACGGTATCTTTGTTGAAGATAAAGAGTCCCCGTACGTAAACCTGATCGTGACGCGTGAAGATAACAAAGACGCCGAGAACGTGAAGAAATTCGTCCAGGCTTATCAGTCTGACGAAGTTTACGAAGCAGCAAACAAAGTGTTTAACGGCGGAGCTGTTAAAGGCTGGTAATTTTTAGGCTGTTTCCACAATTTGTAATATCATTCAGGACGGGCGCTTGCCCGTCTTGTCATTTTTACAAGCTCCTGATTCAATATTGACGTTTTGATCATACATTGAGGAAATACTATGCGTGCTTTACCGATCTGTTTAGTAGCACTCATGCTAAGCGGCTGTTCCATGTTAAGCAGATCCCCTGTCGAACCCGTTCAAAGCACTGCACCCCAGCCGAAAGCGGAGCCTGCAAAACCGAAAGCGCCGCGCGCCACGCCGGTCCGAATTTATACCAATGCAGAAGAATTAGTCGGCAAACCGTTCCGCGATCTCGGTGAAGTCAGTGGCGACTCTTGCCAGGCCTCTAATCAGGACTCTCCGCCGAGCATTCCAACCGCACGTAAGCGGATGCAAATCAACGCCTCTAAAATGAAAGCCAATGCTGTATTACTGCATAGCTGCGAAGTCACCAGCGGTACGCCAGGCTGCTATCGTCAGGCTGTATGTATCGGTTCTGCGCTTAACATTACGGCGAAATGAGCAGTTTCCAGTTCGAGCAAATAGGCGTTATTCGCTCGCCCTATAAAGAAAAGTTCGCCGTTCCGCGCCAGCCAGGTCTGGTAAAAAGCGCCAACGGCGAACTGCATCTCATTGCTCCCTACAACCAGGCCGACGCCGTTCGCGGCCTGGAAGCGTTCAGCCATTTATGGATCCTTTTCGTCTTTCATCAAACGATGGAAGGCGGCTGGCGTCCGACTGTGCGTCCACCGCGCCTCGGCGGTAACGCCAGAATGGGGGTTTTCGCAACACGCTCTACTTTCCGCCCTAACCCAATTGGCATGTCGCTGGTAGAGCTGAAAGAGGTTGTTTGCCATAAAGACAGCGTGATTCTGAAGCTCGGCAGTCTGGATCTGGTCGATGGTACGCCGGTAGTGGATATCAAACCGTATCTCCCCTTTGCCGAATCGCTTCCCGATGCCAGTGCCAGCTATGCGCAAAGTGCGCCAGCTGCAGAGATGGCGGTGAGTTTTACCGCAGAGGTCGAAAAGCAGCTTTTGACGCTGGAGAAGCGTTATCCGCAGTTAACGCTGTTTATCCGCGAAGTACTGGCGCAGGACCCGCGCCCGGCCTATCGTAAAGGTGAGGAAACGGGCAAAACCTATGCCGTCTGGCTACATGATTTTAACGTTCGCTGGCGCGTCACCGACGCAGGTTTTGAAGTCTTTGCGCTGGAACCGCGTTAAATTCACGCCCTTCTCTTTTGACATTTCTTTTGCACTGGTAAACTAAATCACTTTTTTTTGTCCCAGGCTCGCCTTGAGCCTGTTCTACCTTCCAACTGGAACCGTAACAACATGCGTACTAGCCAATACCTGCTCTCCACTCTCAAGGAGACACCTGCCGACGCCGAGGTGATCAGCCATCAGCTGATGCTGCGCGCCGGGATGATCCGCAAGCTGGCCTCCGGGTTATATACCTGGCTGCCGACCGGCGTGCGCGTTCTGAAAAAAGTCGAAAACATCGTGCGTGAAGAGATGAACAACGCCGGTGCGATCGAGGTGTCGATGCCGGTGGTTCAGCCAGCCGATTTGTGGCAAGAGAGTGGTCGTTGGGAACAGTACGGTCCGGAACTGCTGCGTTTTGTTGACCGTGGCGAGCGTCCGTTCGTACTCGGCCCAACTCATGAAGAAGTTATCACTGACCTGATTCGTAACGAGCTTAGCTCTTACAAACAGCTGCCGCTGAACTTCTATCAGATCCAGACCAAGTTCCGCGACGAAGTGCGTCCGCGTTTCGGCGTCATGCGTTCCCGCGAATTCCTGATGAAAGATGCTTACTCTTTCCATACTTCTCAGGAATCCCTGCAGGAAACCTACGATGCAATGTATGCGGCCTACAGCAAAATCTTCAGCCGCATGGGGCTGGATTTCCGCGCCGTACAAGCCGACACCGGTTCTATCGGCGGCAGCGCCTCTCACGAATTCCAGGTGCTGGCGCAGAGCGGTGAAGACGATGTGGTCTTCTCCGACACCTCTGACTATGCAGCGAACATTGAACTGGCAGAAGCTATCGCGCCGAAAGAACCGCGCGCTGCTGCTACCCAGGAAATGACGCTGGTTGATACGCCGAACGCGAAAACCATCGCGGAACTGGTTGAACAGTTCAATCTGCCGATTGAGAAAACGGTTAAGACTCTGCTGGTTAAAGCGGTTGAAGGCAGCAGCTTCCCGCAGGTTGCGCTGCTGGTGCGCGGTGATCACGAGCTGAACGAAGTTAAAGCAGAAAAACTGCCGCAGGTTGCAAGCCCGCTGACTTTCGCGACCGAAGAAGAAATTCGTGCCGTGGTTAAAGCCGGTCCGGGTTCACTGGGTCCGGTAAACATGCCGATTCCGGTGGTGATTGACCGTACCGTTGCGGCGATGAGTGATTTCGCTGCTGGTGCTAACATCGATGGTAAACACTACTTCGGCATCAACTGGGATCGCGATGTCGCTACCCCGGAAGTTGCAGATATCCGTAACGTGGTGGCTGGCGATCCAAGCCCGGATGGCCAGGGTAGGCTGCTGATCAAACGTGGTATCGAAGTTGGTCACATCTTCCAGCTGGGTACCAAGTACTCCGAAGCACTGAAAGCCTCCGTACAGGGTGAAGATGGCCGTAACCAAATCCTGACGATGGGTTGCTACGGTATCGGGGTAACGCGTGTGGTAGCTGCGGCGATTGAGCAGAACTACGACGAACGAGGCATCGTATGGCCTGACGCTATCGCGCCGTTCCAGGTGGCGATTCTGCCGATGAACATGCACAAATCCTTCCGCGTACAAGAGCTTGCTGAGAAACTGTACAGCGAACTGCGTGCACAAGGTATCGAAGTGCTGCTGGATGACCGCAAAGAGCGTCCGGGCGTGATGTTTGCTGATATGGAACTGATCGGTATTCCGCACACTATTGTGCTGGGCGACCGTAACCTCGACAACGACGATATCGAATATAAATATCGTCGCAACGGCGAGAAACAGTTAATTAAGACTGGTGACATCGTCGAATATCTGGTGAAACAGATTAAAGGCTGATGCCAGAAAGGGTCCTGAATTTCAGGGCCCTTTTTTTACATGGATTGTATAAAATGGATAAACCAAAGGCGTACTGCCGCCTGTTTCTCCCCAGCTTTCTTTTACTTTCGGCTTGTACCGTTGATATCAGCCAGCCAGACCCATCAGCCACAGCAGTAGATGCCGAGGCAAAAACATGGGCTGTCAAATTCCAGCATCAAAGCTCTTTCACCGAACAATCAATAAAAGAAATAACGGCACCTGATCTCAAACCCGGCGATTTGCTGTTCTCCTCAAGCCTTGGGGTAACCTCATTTGGAATCCGCGTCTTCAGCACTTCCTCTGTGAGTCACGTTGCAATCTTTCTGGGTGATAATAACGTTGCAGAAGCGACAGGCGCTGGCGTCCAGATCGTTTCCCTTAAAAAAGCGATGAAGCATAGTGATAAGCTTTTCGTCTTACGAGTCCCGGATCTTACCCCGCAACAAGCCACAGATATCACCGCGTTTGCCAATAAAATCAAAGATAGCGGTTATAACTATCGCGGCATTGTCGAATTTATTCCCTTTATGGTGACTCGCCAGATGTGCTCACTGAATCCGTTCTCCGAGGATTTTCGCCAACAGTGCGTCAGCGGCCTGGCGAAAGCGCAGTTAAGCAGTGTGGGCGAAGGAGACAAAAAGTCGTGGTTTTGTTCGGAATTTGTCACGGATGCCTTTGCCAAAGCCGGGCATCCACTTACACTGGCGCAATCGGGCTGGATTAGCCCTGCCGATCTGATGCATATGCGTATTGGTGATGTCTCTGCGTTTAAGCCAGAAACGCAGTTACAGTATGTTGGGCACCTGAAGCCTGGGATTTATATCAAGGCGGGTCGCTTTGTTGGTTTGACCCGGTGATAAAGTAAATGCCTTATCCGCCTTAAGGTATGAGGGGGGTTGTAGGCATGATAAGACGCGCCAGCGTCGCATCAGGCGTTGAGCACCATTGCCGGATGCGGCGTAAACGCCTTATCCGGCCTACAAAAAACGTGCAAATTCAAAATGTTGAAATATATCCTTCTGGCCTGTTTTGCGTTTGTTTCTGTCTCAAGACGGGTTACTGCCCCAAACTACTGCAATCCTGGTTGGGGTAAAATTTCCCTGCCGTATCGGGTGCCAATACTTTAGTCGGCGCACCGGTATCCGGATTACCCTCAAGCGTAAAGTGACCTTCTACTGACAGTAACACCGGTTTTTCACTGTGACCGCGCGCAGCCAGGTAGCTACGCTCCAGCTCTGCGTTATTCGCTACCATGAAACGTTTTCCGGTCGCGCAATCAGTGAAGGTCGCCGCATCAGCCATATAAAAATACATGCCCCGCAGGGTCATCGGCGTCATAGGTAAACTGGATTGTGCCGCTTCCAGCGTATAGTTGAACTGCGATTCAATCGGATTGCCTTCACGATCGAGCATCTCCAGCGCATCGCCTTTCGCCCGATAATATGACTTTTCACCTTTGCTGTCGGTTAATACCAGCTTGTCAGCGGTTCGCGCCCATGTACCGTAGGAAGCGAAGGAGGAAGGTTCTTCACGAGCACCGAGATAACGCTCATTCATCACCCATGTTCCGTCTTTTTCGAGGAACAGAGAGGTTTCGATTCCTTCGCAATCGGCACACGGCAGCACGCCGCGCCAACTTTGCGGCATCGGTTTCAGTTCGGCAGCCTGCGCCGGAGAAAGCGTATCGACTTCGGCCCGATTATTACATCCCATCAGAGTAAAGAGGCTGATTACAGCCATCGCTGTCACTATCGCTTTTTTCACCATCCATTCCTTCTTTTTATTCCCGACCGCTGCGCACTTTGCCGCGCATCGCCTTCACGCTTGATTTTTGTGCTTTCGATGCCAGCCTGCGCTCTTTCGATGCACGGGTGGGCCGCGTGGGTCGTCGGGCTTTTTTTTCTGTTGTTAATTCTTTAATCATAGCCACCAGCCGGGCCAGAGCTGCTTCGCGGTTCAGTTCCTGACTGCGGTATTCCTGTGCCTTAATGACAATCACGCCATCACTGCTGATCAAATGATGGCTGGCGGCGAGCAGACGCTCTTTGTAATACTCTGGCAGGCTGGACGCCCGAATGTCAAAACGCAGATGAATAGCCGTTGAGGTCTTATTAACATGCTGCCCGCCCGCGCCCTGCGCACGAATGGCGGTGATCTCAAGCTCACCATCGGGAATAGCAACATGTCGGGAAATCACAATCATGAAGGTTGTTGCCAGGCGGTTAAGTTCACTTCCAGATTATTCTTATCATCCGATAACCAGATCACGCCATCCTGAATCGTTGCCTGCAGCGTCATGGTACGATCGGCAAAGGCGCTTACTTTCGCCAGTTGTTCATCGTCCAGATACCAGACGGAAAGATTGGCAAACTGCACACATTTGCTCTGATTTTGCTGCCACCAGATTTGCGCCGCCCGACTATTATAGGTAAACAGCGCCACTTCTGCGGCCTGGGTGCAGGCTTTCTTAATCCGCCGCTCATCCGGCAGCCCCAGCTCAATCCACAAATCAATGCCCAGGTGATCGTTACGCAGCCACGCTTCCGGCTCATCATCGGCACACAAACCACGGGTAAATTGCAGACGTTCATCAGCATATTTCAGCCACGCCAGCAAGCGCAGCATCATACGCTCCTGGGTTTCTGAAGGATGGCGCGCCAGCGTCAGAGAGGCATCGAGAAACTGGTTGCGGTCGAGATCGGCCACATTAACCGTCGCTTTATAAATTGTCGCTTTAAGCGCCATAAGAAAACTCCTTTCGAATCAGGAGGCCATTGTAACGGAATACGTGCAGTTGCGGCGCTGATATTGCAGAAATGAGTGTGGTATAGTCACCTTGCGAAACAGAGTTTATCTTCGTAGGCTTAGACTTGCATCCACGGTTAAGTCAGAGTGCTGACAGGAGGGCATGTGGAAAAATATTGTGAGTTAATACGCAAGCGGTACGCGGAAATCGCCAGCGGAGACTTAGGATACGTTCCGGACGCGCTGGGCTGCGTTTTGAAAGTGCTGAATGAAATGGCTGCCGACGACGCCCTTTCTGAGGCTGTCAGGGAAAAAGCAGCATACGCTGCGGCAAACTTACTGGTGAGCGATTATGTCAATGAATGATACGTATCAACCAATCAATTGTGATGATTACGATAATCTTGAGCTCGCCTGCCAGCATCATTTAATGCTGACACTTGAGCTGAAAGATGGCGAAAAATTGCAGGCAAAAGCCAGTGATTTAGTCTCCCGCAAAAATGTGGAGTACCTGGTCGTCGAGGCCGCTGGCGAAACCCGCGAGCTGCGTCTGGATAAAATTACCAGCTTTAGCCACCCGGAAATCGGTACGGTGGTGGTAAGCGAATCCTGATTGACTTTCGCCGGATGCGACGTTTGATGCGTCTTATCCGGCTTTCACTTAACTAAGCGTTTTCTGCCAGACAAAACTTACGCCATTCTCACCTTCAGCCACACCTTCTTGCGTCACAAATACCCCTGCCGCCGCAATCAGCGTTTCGCCATAAAACAGCAGTGGCGTGGTGTCACGTAGCCACGGCGGCACGCCCAGCTCTTGCCAGATTTTCTTTAGCTTACGTCCGCCGTTACGCCCGACAATATGCAGCAATCCTGGCGCTTTGAAACGCACGCTGACCGCTTCGTCTGCACGCGGAGGGCGAATATCGCCTCCCGCATTAAGCTGTACACTTCCCAGCCCCGCCGGTAATTCCAGCGGTTGAAGCCACGTCTGCCACGGCACAATGTTTTCGCTTTGCCCGGTGACGGATTTAATCCACCACAGTTGCGACTGATAGCGTCGGATTTCAAACGCGCCCAAACGTAAACAGGGTGAGGCATCTTCCCGCGCCAGCGCCACTTCCTGCCAGATCCTCACCAACGCGTCGCGGGAAGGCATCGGTGCATTCTGCCCTGCCAGCCAGCGGCGGATAATCGCCGCGCGGCGGGCATCACTCATCGCCAGCATTGGCACAATCTGCAGCGTCCCCTGCGGCGATTGACAGTGTGCTAAATCATCTGCCAGCAGTTCATCCAGCAGGCTCTCTTGTTCAGCACAAAGTGCGGCGCTGCGGGCCGTTGCTTCGGCAAAATGCGGCCAACGCTGCTGCAATAACGGCACTACGCGCAGGCGCAGAAAGTTACGATCGTATGAGTCGTCCTGATTACTTTCGTCTTCAATCCAGCGTAAATCATACTGACGCGCCCACTGCACCAGTTCCCCCCGCGTGCGGGCGAGCAACGGGCGAATAAGCCGCGTTCCGGCAAACTCCGAGACTTCCGCCATAGCCGAAAGCCCGGCAGGGCCACTGCCGCGTTTTAGCGCCAGCAGAAAGGTTTCACATTGATCGTCGAGATGTTGCGCGGTGACCAGCACTTCACCGGGCAACAAGGTGCGGGCAAATGCCTGATAACGTGCCTGCCGCGCCTGGGCCTCAATGCCCAGTCCTTCTTGCGCAAGTTGTACGCGTTCGACCACCAGCGGCACCTGCCACTGTTGGCAGACGTTTTCGCAATGCGTAACCCAGGCATCGGCATTGGCACTTAAACCGTGATGCACATGAATAGCGCGCAGAGCGACACCCGGATTTTCCGTCCGCCACTGCACCAACTGATGCAGCAGAACGGTGGAGTCAAGCCCGCCGCTAAAGGCCACCAGAATCTGGCGTGAGGTGAGAAGTTGTCTATTGAGCGTGAGTGTCATGATGGTGCGATTTTACAGTAGCAATGCCCGGCACGTTACCGGGCAAATGCGGCGATGACAAGCCTTACTGCTCATACAGTTCCAACGGCAGCCCGTCCGGATCGTTAAAGAAGGTGAAGCGTTTTTGCGTGTATGGATCGACACGGATGGTTTCACACTTCACGTTATGGCTTTCAAGGTGCGCCACTGCCGCATCGATGTCATCAACGCTAAAAGCCAGATGACGCAGACCGCAAGCTTCCGGTCGGCTGGGTCGTTCCGGCGGGAACGGAAATGAGAAAAGCTCAATCACATATTGCCCATTAAGCGCCAAATCCCCTTTCCATGAGTCGCGCGCTTCGCGATAGACTTCGCTTTGCAGCGTGAAACCAAGAATATCGCAGTAGAAAGCTTTGCTCACCGCATAATCCGTCGCAATAATCGCAATATGGTGAACCTGTTTTAAACCCAGCATAACGTCTCCTTTATTTGTTAACAGCACGTTACTCGCCCGGAAGCCGCTCTGGCAAGTTATCCCGCCATTTTTAGGACTCGTACGCGGTAAACGCCGTCTTCGTCCTGTTTCGCGCCGTGAATATCCGTTTCAAAACCGGGGTAATGTTGCCCGACGGAACAAAGCATCAGTAGAAAATCGAGTACTGTGCGGCTCTCTTTGGTCAGCATTTCTCCAGGCATCAACAGCGGTACGCCCGGTGGATAAGGCAGGATCATATTTGCCGATACTCTACCGACCAGTTGTTCCAGCGCAATGGTTTCTACTTCGCCTTTAATTTGTCGTTGCCATGCCTGATGTGGCGTCATGATCATCTCCGGCAAAGTATCGAATGCCCGCAACATCAAACCGGGAAGATCGTGTTTACGAATCAGCTTATGGATCCCTTGTGCCAGATCCTGAATACGCATATTGCGGTAGAAATCGGGATCTTCTGCATAGAGATCGGGTAGCATATTTTTGATCCGCAGGTTGAGATCGTAAGAGCGTTTGAATTCCGTCAACCCACGCAATAATCCCATTGCTTTGGTTTTATCGATGCCAATACTAAAGAGAAACAGCAGGTTATAAGGGCCGGTTTTCTCTACTACGATCCCACGTTCGTCGAGGAATTTTGCTACCAGCGCCGCCGGGATCCCCTCCTCGCTCATATTGCCCTGCTCGTCCATCCCCGGTGTCAAAATAGTGACTTTAACCGGATCGAGAAACATATGATCGGCATCCGCATCGTTAAAGCCGTGCCACTGTTCGCCAGGCGCAACGGGCCAGCATTCGGCTTCATCCACCTGCGGCGGTTGCCAGATATCGAAAAACCAACCGTCAGACTCTTCCCGCAGCCGCTGGACCTCTTTGCGAAAATGCAGAGCTCGTTCTACTGAACGGTTAATCAGCCGTTTGCCCGGATTACCACGCAGCATCGCCGCCGCCGTCTCAACCGAAGCAACAATGGGATAACTGGGCGAGGTGGTGGTATGCATCATAAAGGCTTCGTTAAAGGCCTCTTCGTCATACTCGCCTTTAATGTGGATCAGCGAAGCCTGCGATAACGCCGCCAGCATTTTGTGGGTCGATTGCGTTTCGAAGATCACTTTTCCCGCAACACGCTCGCCGCTCATACCACTTTTACCCTGGTAGATCGGATGAAAATGGGTGTACGGCACCCAGGCAGAATCGAAGTGAATCGACGGGACATCCAGCGTCTGTTTGATCCAGTCGGTGTTGTAGAGCAAGCCATCATAGGTGGAGTTGGTGATCACCGCATGAACCGGCCATTGTGCTTGCGTGGTAGCAGCGACTTTCTCTTCGATGCTGTCGCGAGTAAATTCACGGCGCGGGATCCCACCAAGAATCCCCAACGCATTACGCGTCGGTTTCAGCCAGACTGGCACTACATCGTTCATCATCAACAGATGCGCCAGCGATTTATGACAATTGCGGTCGATCAACAGCGTACTGCCGGATGGCGCGGCGTACATACCCACAATTTTGTTCGACGTCGATGTTCCGTTGGTAACGATATAACTCTGTTCCGCGCCAAAAGTCCGCGCGATGTACTCTTCCGCTTCCAGGTGTGGCCCGGTGTGGTCGAGCAACGAACCAAGCTCGGTGACCGAAATAGAGACATCAGCCTTAAGAGTATTCCCGCCGAAAAAATCATAAAACAGACAGCCAACCGGGCTTTTTTGATATGCGGTGCCGCCCATATGCCCCGGCGTACAAAAGGTGTACTTCCGCTCTTTGACGTAGGTAAACAAGGCTTTCGTGAACGGCGGTGTAATGTTATCAAGATATTCGTCGGTGTACTGACGCATACGAATGGCGATATCTTCCGCCTGCCCCAGCGCATATTCAAAAAACCAGAGCGCCATCCGCATATCCTGCACGCTGACATCCATCGTCGAGTGGGTGTTGATGAAGGCATAAAGCGGGAGATATTCATTAAGCTGATTGATATCGCTACATAAATCGAGACTGTACTCATCCCAGTCAAAAATCACGCCGCAAATTCGAGGGTTATGCTCGATAAATTTCAGCAAATCAACGCTGTTTTGTGGCCAGATAATCTGAAAGCCTTGCGCCACCAGCGCCGACTCCAGTTCTTTGATGGGCTCATCTTTATAAAAGACGCCATGCGGTCCCATAATGGCAATGATGTTCATGTGTTCCTCCCTGGAAAATCCTTCCTTAATCATAGCCTGCTCAAACCGTGGCGATAAAAAAGGGCCACCGAAGTGACCCTTTTTCAGAACTTTTGCGAATTACGCGTAACCGTAGCTCATCAGGCGCTGATAACGACGATTTTTTAAATCTTCAGTGCTTAACACGTCGAGATCGGCCAGATCCGCCAGCAGTTGCGCTTTCAACGATGCCGCCATCGCTTCCGGGTTACGGTGAGCACCACCCAGTGGTTCCGGGATGATGGAGTCGATCAGTTTCAGTTCTTTCAGACGCGGAGCAATGATACCCATCGCTTCAGCCGCCAGCGGCGCTTTGTCGGCGCTCTTCCACAGAATGGACGCACAACCTTCCGGCGAGATAACGGAATAGGTGCTGTATTGCAGCATATTCACTTTATCGCCCACGCCAATCGCCAGCGCACCGCCAGAACCACCTTCACCGATAACCGTACAAACTACCGGTACGCCGAGGCGAGACATTTCACGCAGGTTGCGTGCAATGGCTTCAGACTGACCACGCTCTTCTGCGCCCACGCCAGGATAAGCCCCCGGGGTGTCGATAAAGGTGATGATAGGCATCTTAAAGCGTTCAGCCATTTGCATCAGACGCAGTGCTTTGCGGTAACCTTCTGGCGCTGGCATACCAAAGTTACGGCGAATTTTTTCTTTGGTTTCACGACCTTTTTGATGACCAATGATCATCACCGGACGACCATCGAGACGGGCGATACCACCGACGATAGCTTTATCGTCTGCATACGCGCGGTCGCCAGCCAGTTCGTCAAATTCATCAAATGCCAGGCGAACGTAATCCAGGGTATAAGGACGCTGTGGATGGCGTGCCAGTTGCGCAATCTGCCATGCACCGAGATCGGCGAAGATTTTACGTGTCAGTTCTACGCTTTTTTCACGCAGACGATGCACTTCTTCATCGATGTTAATATCCAGTTTCTCATCCTGACGGCTAACCGCAGTCAGAGAATCGATTTTCGCTTCCAGCTCTGCAATCGGCTGTTCAAAATCAAGGAAATTCAGACTCATAGTATTCCTGTATTAGTCAAACTCCAGTTCCACCTGCTCCGAACCAATGAGGCCACGGAGATCGTTTAATAAACGATCGCTCGGAGAGACACGCCACGTCGCGCCAAAACGCAACCGCGCGCGTGCATCCGCCCTCTGATAGTAGAGATGTACTGGAATTGTCCCAGAGCGGTGGGGTTCCAGAGACTGACGGAGTCGGTTTAAAAGCTGGTCATCAATTTGCCTGTCCGTCAGCGAGATAGCAAGCCCGCGAGCATATTTTTCCCGGGCTTCGTCAATATCCATCACTTCGCGAGCGGTCATTTTAAGCCCACCGCTGAAGTCATCAAAGCTGACCTGTCCGCTGACGATAAGTATGCGGTCTTTTTCCAGCAATTGCTGGTATTTATCCAGGGCGTCAGTAAACAACATCACTTCCAGCCGCCCGGAACGGTCATCCAGCGTGCAGATACCGATACGATTGCCGCGCTTGGTGACCATAACCCGCGCGGCAACAACGAGCCCCGCAGCCGTGATGACTTTACCACGTTCTGTCGGGTGCATGTCTTTCAGCCTTACGCCTCCGACATAACGCTCAATCTCTTTTAAATACTGGTTGATAGGGTGTCCGGTCAGGTACAGGCCTAACGTTTCACGTTCCCCATCTAATACCACCTGCTCCGGCCACGGTTGGCAGCTGGCGTAGGATTGTTCAATTTGTTCCGGCTCTTCGGCCAGCACGCCGAACATATCGGCCTGACCGATAGCTTCCGCTTTCGCGTGTTGATCTGCCGCTTTTAACGCATCGCCCAGCGAGTTCATCAGCGCTGCGCGATGTGGCCCAAGACGGTCAAACGCCCCGGACATGATCAGTTTTTCCAGCACGCGACGGTTCAACTTTTTGGTGTCGGTACGGGCGCAGAGATCAAACAGTTCGCGGAAGTAGCCGCCTTTATTACGGGCTTCGATGATGGCCTCAATCGGACCTTCACCGACCCCTTTGATCGCGCCAATACCATACACGATTTCGCCGTCGTCGTTGACGTGGAAATGGTAAAGACCGGAGTTTATATCTGGTGGCAGGATTTTCAGCCCCATCCGCCAGCACTCATCCACCAGACCCACCACCTTCTCGGTGTTGTCCATATCGGCGGTCATTACCGCCGCCATAAACTCCGCAGGATAGTGCGCTTTCAGCCATAACGTTTGATATGACACCAAAGCATAGGCCGCAGAGTGCGATTTGTTAAATCCGTAACCAGCGAATTTCTCCACCAGGTCGAAGATTTTCATCGCCAGTTCAGCGTTGATTCCGTTCTTTTCTGCACCTTCAGCAAATACAGAACGTTGCTTAGCCATCTCTTCCGGCTTTTTCTTACCCATCGCACGACGCAGCATATCCGCGCCACCGAGGGTATAACCAGAAAGCACCTGCGCAATCTGCATGACCTGTTCCTGATACAGGATAATGCCGTAGGTTGGCTCCAGTACCGGTTTCAGGCTTTCATGCTGCCACTGTACGTCCGGATAGGAGATCTCTTCACGACCATGTTTACGGTCGATAAAGTTATCCACCATCCCTGATTGCAACGGACCGGGGCGGAACAGTGCCACTAGGGCGATCATATCTTCGAAGCAGTCAGGTTGTAGACGCTTGATCAGGTCCTTCATGCCGCGCGATTCAAGCTGGAATACCGCCGTGGTTTCCGAGCGTTGCAGCATGTCGAAGCTTTTCTTATCATCCAGCGGGATCGCAGCGATATCCAGCGGCGGCTCGCCATTCTTCGCCCGCCGCTTGTTGATCATCTCCAGCGCCCAGTTGATGATGGTGAGCGTACGCAAACCAAGGAAGTCGAACTTCACCAGTCCGGCGTATTCAACGTCGCTTTTATCAAACTGGGTGACCGGATGTTTGCCCTCTTCATCGCAGTAAAGCGGCGCAAAATCGGTAATTTTGGTCGGCGCGATAACCACCCCACCGGCGTGCTTACCGGCGTTACGGGTGACCCCTTCCAGTTTGCGCGCCATGTCGATCAGCGCCTTAACTTCTTCATCCGCTTCGTAGATTTCCGGCAGCTGCGGCTCGGCTTCAAACGCTTTCGCCAGCGTCATCCCCGGATCGGGCGGGATCAGTTTCGAGATACGATCGACAAAGCCGTACGGATGCCCCAGCACGCGGCCTACGTCGCGGATCACCGCTTTCGCCGCCATTGTACCGAAGGTGATGATCTGCGATACCGCATCACGACCGTACATGTCCGCTACGTGCTCGATAACCTGATCGCGTTTCTCCATACAGAAGTCAACGTCGAAGTCAGGCATGGAGACACGTTCCGGGTTAAGGAAACGTTCGAACAGCAGGTCAAATTCCAGCGGATCGAGGTCGGTGATTTTCAGCGCGTAGGCCACCAGTGAACCCGCACCGGAGCCACGGCCTGGCCCTACCGGTACGCCGTTATCTTTCGACCACTGGATAAATTCCATAACGATGAGGAAGTAGCCCGGGAAGCCCATCTGGTTGATAACCTGAAGTTCAGTCTCCAGACGTTCGTCATATTCCGGGCGGCGCTTAAGACGTTCTTCCTCATCAGGGAATAAAAAGGCCAGACGCTCTTCCAGGCCCTCTTTTGCACGCTTGACCAGATAATCTTCGGTGCTCATGTCCCCGGTCGGGAACTGCGGCAGGAAGTATTCACCAAGACGCACGGTTACGTTACAGCGTTTGGCGATCTCAACGGTGTTGGCAAGGGCTTCGGGGATGTCGGCAAACAGCTCACACATCTCCTCTTCGCTACGCATATATTGCTGCGGCGAATAGTTACGCGGGCGTTTAGGATCGTCGAGGGTAAAGCCGTCGTGGATCGCGACGCGGATTTCGTGTGCGTCAAAGTCGCTGCTGTCGATAAAGCGCACGTCGTTGGTCGCCACGACGGGCAAACCGCGCGCTTCCGCCAGTTCCACCGCCGCGTGCAGATAGCTTTCTTCATCCGGCCTGCCGGTGCGGATCAGCTCGAGAAAATAGCGATCCGGGAAGTGTTCTTCATAAAACGCGACACACTCATCTACCAGCGCGCTGTTACCACGCAAAAGACTGCGTCCGACGTCGCCCATGCGTCCGCCGGAAAGAAGGATCAACCCTTCGTTTAATTCGATAAGCCAGTCGCGATCGATGATCGGCCCGGCGGCACCGTACCCGCGCTGATACGCTTTTGAGATCAGCAACGTCAGATTCTGATAGCCGGTATTGTTCGCCGCCAGTACCGTCAGGTGGGTTAACTCATCACCCAGCAGGTCGCACTGGACGTTAAAATCTGCCCCGACGATAGGCTTAATCCCTGCGCCATGTCCCGCTCCGTAGAACTTCACCAGACCACAAAGGTTGGTGAAATCGGTGATCGCCAGTGCTGGCATACCCAACGCCGCCGCCTTTTTTACCAACGGTGCGGTTTTGGCCAGGCCATCGATCATCGAGTAGTCGCTGTGCACCCGCAGGTGTACGAAACGTGGTTCAGACATCTTCAGATTCCGGTTTACTTAATCTCGACACAAGAATCAGGACGCAAGTCCCAGTGCGCGTTTGACAGGCCCAAAGCTGCGCCGATGGTGTTCGGTCGCGCCGTGTTCAGCCAGTTTTTCCAGATGAAAAGCGGTTGGGTACCCTTTGTGTTGGGCAAAACCATATTGCGGGAAAACAATATCCAGCGCCGCCATTTCGGCGTCACGCGTCACTTTCGCCAGGATAGACGCGGCACTGATTTCCGGTACGCGGCTATCGCCTTTCACCACAGCCATCGCAGGCATCGGTAATTTCGGGCAGCGGTTACCATCAATCAACACATATTCCGGCGCAATATGCAGCCCAGCGACGGCACGCTGCATCGCCAGCATGGTCGCATGAAGAATGTTCAGCTCGTCGATTTCGTGGGGTTCCGCGCGGCCCAGACTCCAGCTCAACGCTTTCTCTTTGATCTCTTCATAGAGCGCCAGACGGCGTTTTTCGCTCAGCTTTTTGGAATCATTCAGCCCGGCAATCGGGCGCGCCGGGTCAAGGATCACCGCAGCGGTGACGACCGCGCCAACTAACGGCCCGCGTCCGACTTCATCCACACCCGCAACCAGCTGCGTGTGCGGATAAACAAATTCGATCATTGTGCTAACTCCAGAACGGCTTGTGCCGCCTGCTCATCGGCATTGCAGCGGATCTGCTGATGCAGTTCACGGAAGGTATCGTGCATCGCGTGGCTGGTTTTCCCGTTCGCCAACAGCGGTAACAGCGCCGCAGCCAGTTTTTGCGGCTCACACTCTTCCTGCAATAATTCTTTGACTAACTCTCTGCCCGCCAGCAGATTTGGCAGCGAGACATAATCAGTTTTCACCAGCCGCTTCGCCAACCAGAAGGTAAAAGGCTTCATGCGATATCCCACCACCATCGGGCATTTCGCCAGCATACACTCCAGGGCTGCCGTACCCGACGCCAGTAGCGCCGCATCGCTGGCGACCATCGCCTCACGGCCCATCCCATCCAGCAAATGAACTGAAAGGTCTGGCGCGACTTCAGCTTTGATGCGTTCAAACTGCTCGCGGCGTTTGGCATTCACCAGTGGCACCACGATTTCGAGATCCGGATATGTCTGGCGCAAAAGCTGGGCCGTTTTCAGGAAATCGGCACTAAGCATTTCAACTTCTGCACCACGGCTCCCCGGTAGCAACGCCAGGCAGTGGGCATCGTGAGGGATCCCCAGCACATCACGGGCGGCATTTTTATCTGGATCTAATGGCATGGCATCAGCCATGGTATGACCGATAAAGCGGCACGGTACGTTGTATTTGTCATAAAACGCTTTTTCGAAAGGCAGAAATGCGAGCACCAGATCGGTGGCTCTGCCTATTTTGAAAACACGTTTCTGTCGCCACGCCCAGACTGACGGACTGACGTAATGAATGGTTTTGATACCCTGCTTTTTGAGGTTACCTTCAAGAGTAATATTGAAGTCAGGCGCATCAATACCAACAAAAACATCTGGCTTCAGTTCGCCAAAACGCTTTGTCAGATCGGCACGAATATGCAGTAAGCGACGCAGACGACCGAGCACTTCAACAATGCCCATCACCGCCAGTTCTTCCATTTCGTACCAGGCTTCGCAGCCTTCAGCCTGCATTCGTGGCCCGGCAACACCAACAAAGCGGGCGTTGGGCACATGTTCTTTCAGAGCGCGGATTAAACCGGCCCCCAGGATATCGCCGGAGGTTTCTCCGGCGACCAGGGCAATCGTTAATGGACGCTGTTCAGTCATTAACGAATCAGACCGCGCGTTGAGCGTGCAAAGAAATCGGTAAAGGCTTTCACTTCCGGATATGTTTCCGCCAGTTCAGCAATTTCCGGTTTCACTTCATCGAGCGTTTTACCGCTACGATAAATCAGCTTATACGCATTGCGGATAGCGGTAATCGCCTCACGGCTGAATCCGCGGCGCTTCAGCCCTTCGATATTGACACCGAACGGCGTTGCGTGGTTACCCTGCGCAATGACATAAGGAGGGACGTCCTGCGCCACACCGGAGCAGCCGCCAACCATCACGTGCGCACCAATGATGCAGAACTGATGGACTGCGGTCATGCCGCCGATGATCGCGAAGTCGTCAACCGATACGTGACCCGCCAGCGTTGCGTTGTTGGCGAGAATACAGCGGTTACCTACCGTACAATCGTGCGCAATGTGCGCGTTGATCATCAGTAAGTTGTCGCTGCCCACCTTCGTCAATCCACCGCCCTGGACTGTGCCACGATGAATGGTGACGCTTTCGCGAATGCGGTTACGATCGCCGATTTCCACACGGGTCGGTTCGCCAGCATATTTCAGATCCTGGTTAACTTCGCCGATGGAGGCGAACTGATAAATCTCATTATCGCGGCCAATTTTAGTATGACCATTCACGACAACGTGAGATTTCAGTACGGTACCCTCACCAATTTCGACATGGGGTCCAACGATACAAAAAGGACCAATGTGTGCGTTCGCGCCAATTGACGCGCCCTCTTCCACAATGGCGGTTGGATGCACAAAGGCGGATTTATCAATCACGTATCAGGCCTCCCGGCTACGAGCACACATCATCGTTGCTTCGCAAACTACTTTACCATCGACCAGAGCAACCCCTTTAAAACGGGTCAGGCCGCGGCGCGTTTTTTCGAAAGTGACTTCCATGATCATTTGATCGCCAGGCACGACCGGGCGCTTGAAGCGCGCTTCGTCAATACCAGCGAAGTAGTACAGCTCACCCGGTTCCAGTTTTCCTACGCTTTTAAACGCCAGAATACCTGTTGCCTGTGCCATTGCTTCCAGAATCAGCACACCCGGGAAAATCGGTTTTCCAGGGAAATGGCCCTGGAAGAATGGCTCATTGACAGAGACATTTTTTACTGCGCGCAGAAAACGACCTTCTTCAAAATCCAGCACGCGATCCACCAGTAAGAACGGGAAACGGTGCGGCAGAAGTTCTAAAATCTCTTCAATCTGCAGAGTATGAGTGTTAGTAGTCAAGATACTCTTCCTGTCAAAATATAAGAAACGACAATAATAACACGGCCTGCCGCAATCGTAAGAATGAGACAGGCCGTAAAGTTTGGCGAACAAAAGATGGAACGTTAGTCTTGTTGATTAACCTTGCGCTCAAGCGATTTCAGACGCTTGCTCATGTCATCAATGTTCATCACCAGTGCAGCGGTTTTGCGCCAGACTTTGTTGGGTTGCAGCGGAATGCCTGAGGAATAGACGCCTGGTTCAGTGATGGGACGCATCACCATACCCATGCCCGTAACCGTCACTTTGTCGCATATTTCCATATGCCCGTTGATTACGCTGGCTCCGCCGATCATGCAGTAACGACCAATTTTCAGGCTGCCCGCCATAATGACGCCACCGGCAACCGCCGTATTGTCGCCAATCACGACGTTATGTGCAATCTGGCACTGGTTATCAATGATCACGCCATTGCCAATAATAGTGTCATCCAGCGCGCCGCGATCGATGGTTGTGCAGGCACCGATCTCCACGCGATCGCCAATAATTACGCGACCAATCTGTGGGATCTTCACCCAGTTACCACGATCGTTGGCATAACCAAAGCCGTCTGCGCCTACCACTGTTCCGGACTGGATCAGGCAATTCTGACCGATCTGGATCTCATGGTAAATGGTTACGTTCGCCCAGAGACGCGAACCTGCACCGATTTTGCTGTTTTTACCTACGAAGCAACCGGCACCGATAATCACGTTATCGCCCAGTTCAACGCCGGACTCAATCACCGCGTTAGCGCCAATCGATACGTTGTTACCCAGCTTCGCCGTCGCGTCGATCACCGCACTGGGTGCAATGTTCTGCGCGGGCTGCGGCGTGGTATCTAAAATTTGCGCCATGCGCGCGTAAGTCAGGTAGGGATTCTTCACTACCAGTGCGGCACTTTTCGCGAAAGGAAGATCGTCCTGGGTCATGACAACCGCGGACGCCTGGCACAAGCCTAAATGCTCACGGTATTTTGGGTTAACCATGAACGTAATGTGACCTGTTTGTGCAGATTGCATGGACGCAACGCCGGTGATGACGATATCGCCATCACCGTGTAGTTCTGCATCCAACTGCTGCGCTAAATCAGCCAGTCGAATTGAAGGCATTACTTATTTAACCTGTTTCAGTACGTCGGCAGTGATGTCTTTTACATCGCTGCTGTTGTAAGCAACGGCGTTTGCATCAACAACCAGATCGATATCCTGGCTGTTGGCAACGGATTTCACAGCAGTCTGGATACGAGTAACCAGTTTGCCGCGTTCTTCGTTGGAACGACGTGCGCGATCCTGCTCAAAAGCCTGCGCTTTCTGAGCAAAAGTCTGGCGCTGAGCCATCACGTCTTTTTCCAGCTTAGTGCGATCGCTGCCCGCTTTCATGGACTGCAGCTTTTTCATTTTAGCCTGCAGATCGGTTTCCATACGCTGCAGTTCGCTGGCACGGCCTTTGAACTCATTTTCCAGCGTGTTAGAAACACCGGTTTTCTGCGCTACCTGCTGGAACAGGCTGCCCATGTTGACGATTGCAATTTTGTCAGCCGCCTGAGCAGAAGTTGCCAGTGCTAAACCGAGACCTGCAGCTAATAACCACTTTTTCACAATAAACTCCTTACCATCCCATTTGCACCGGAGGGTGCAGTTCTTTGCGTGGCCCGGCGATCTTATATTGATCGCCTAAAGTCATCGCTACACTACCACTACATTCCTTTGTGGAGAACACTTACCAGGTTTTACCGATGTTAAACTGGAACTGTTCTGCCTTGTCTCCATCGTACTTTTTGAACGGCTGGGCGTAGGAGAACACCAACGGCCCCAATGGGGACATCCATTGTAATGCGATACCCGCAGACATACGGATATTGCTTGGATCACTATAGTCCGGATATCCAGAATATTGGCTGGAATCCCAGTTTGTATCCCAAACGGTACCCATATCCCAGAAGAAGGAAGTACGAACCGAGTTAGCATACTTATCGCTAATAAACGGCGTCGGGGTGATGAACTCGAGGCTGGCAACCGCCATGGCGTTACCGCCTACAGCATCATCCGATTTACACAGGTCTTTCGCGCCGTCCTGAGTCGCACATTCGTAATCATAGTCCGGATCATAATTACTGGCCTGATGCGGGAAGTAAACTGCTTTCGGACCAATGGTATTGGACTGGAAGCCACGCACGGTGCTGGAACCACCGGCATAGAAGTTCTCGTAGAACGGCATCTCTTTGCCGCCTAAACCATCACCATAACCCCAGCGGGTACGCCCCAGAACAACCCATTTGTGATCGTCATCGATCGGCACATAAGTCGCCGTGTCTAACGTCACTTTGTAGTATTCGTTATCCGATCCAGGAATGGTCACTTTACCGGTCAGGTTGACACGTGAACCATCTGTCGGGAAGTAACCACGGTCAAGCTTGTTATAGGTCCAACCATAGTTGAACGTGAAGTCGTCCGTTTTGAAGCTGTTATCCTGATCAGAGGTGCTCGGATGTTCACCCATAGAGTACAGATAACGCCACATCGCAACCTGAGGCTGCATGTTGGACAGGGAGTTATGTACATAACCCAGACCTGCACGCAGCGAGTTATATTCGTTAATCGGGAAGCCCAACGTCACGTCTGTACCATAACTCTTGTTGGTATAGTCGGACAGGTCGGCGTCATCTGCCTGGAAGTCATTATAGAAGAGACGACCACCGAGGCTTACGCCATCTACGGTGAAGTACGGGTTGGTTACCGACAGTTCAGCATAGGTCTGGTAATCGTTTTTGGTCCCGTTGATACCAACAGCATAACCTGTACCTAACCAGTTATCCTGCTGCACACCAGCCTGGAAGCTCACGCCACTTTCAGTACCGTAACCAATACCAAAGTTGAAGCTACCGGTGTTGCGCTCTTTTACCTTGTAGACGACATCAACCTGGTCCGGGCTACCCGGAACACGTTGGGTATCGGTATCGACAGTTTCAAAGAAGCCCAGACGATTCAGACGCTCCTTACCCTGATCGACCAGATCGCTCCCCAGCCATGCACCTTCCATCTGACGCATTTCGCGACGCAGGACGGCATCTTTCGAGGTATCGTTACCTTCAAAACGGATCTTACGCACGTAGAAACGGTTACCCGCATCAACGTTCACACGTAATTTAACGGTTTTGTCGGCATCGTTAATTTCGGGCATCGACTGTACGCGCGGATAGGCATAACCATAGCGACCGAGAAGCTTTTTGATGTCATCTTCCATCTTGGTCACTTTGGTGCCGTTATACAGCTCACCCGGCTCGATCTTAGTCAGCTGCTCAATTTCAGCGGAGTGCCCGGCAAGGTTGCCGCTCACTTCAACGCCAGAAAGCTTGTACTGATCGCCTTCGGTGATGTTCACCGTGACGTAAATACCTTTTTTATCTGGCGTCAGACTGACCTGGGTAGAGTCGATGTTGAAACGGGCATAACCGCGATCCAGATAGTAGCTGCGCAGGGTTTCAAGGTCGCCCGCCAGTTTCTGTTTCTGGTATTTACGATCGCCTACCACGTTCCACCACGGCACTTCGTCACGCAGTTGGAAATGAGAGATCAGTTCGTCGGTGGTGAAAGCATGGTTACCAACAATGTTAATTTGCTGGATTTCAGCTGACACACCTTCCTGGAACACCAGTTTTAGGTCAACACGGTTGCGCGGCAGCGGGGTCACGACAGCTTTTACGCTGGCGCTATATTTACCGACGCTGTAGTAGAAGTCTTCCAGACCTTTCTCGATATCGGCAATGGTGGTGCGATCGAGGGATTCGCCCACACGCACACCAGAAGCCTCGAGGTTTTGCTTCAGCATGTCATCTTTCACCGATTTGTTACCGGAGAAAGTAATGCTGGCAATGGTCGGACGTTCTTTTACCTGAACCAGAAGGGTATCACCATCACGAAGGACGCGAACATCCTCAAAGTTGCCGGTAGCAAACAGAGCGCGAATGGTATTACTGATATCTTCATCATTAACCGTGTCGCCTGTGCGCACCGGCATACTGAGGAGGGCCGCACCAACGGCGACACGCTGAAGGCCTTCGAAATGAATATCTTTCACTACGAACCCTTCAGCACCGTATACGGTGGCGCTGCTAAACAGCAGCGACGCTATGAGCAACTTTTTCATCGCCATCGTTATTATGCGTTCTTCCTAACTAACTCTCATAACCGAGAGAAATCATTGAAAAGTGCAAGCCCCATTAACAGCACCAGCAGAATCGAGCCAATGCGATAACAAAAGTCTTGAACCCGCTCGGATACCGGTCCGCCCTTGATCTTTTCGATCGCAAGGAACAGCAGATGCCCCCCGTCAAGTACGGGCAACGGAAACAGGTTAATTATCCCTAAGTTCACGCTAATAAGCGCAAGAAACGGCAGGTAATAAACAACCCCGAGTTCCGCTGTCATCCCAGCCCCCTTGGCGATAGAGATCGGCCCACTGAGGTTGTTCAGTTTCACATCACCGGTGATCAATTTTCCCAGCATACTGACCGTCAGCTTCATCAGCTGCCACGTTTTGTCCGTGGCTTCGACGATGGCGTTGAACGGCCCATACTGGCGTACAACTTTATACTCATCTGGCAAAGGAATGACTTTCGGCTCAATACCGACAAAACCAATCGCTTTACCATTACCCGGTTTACTCTCCGGGATTAATGTCAAAGACAAGGGACTCCCCTGCCTTTCGATTTCTAACGCTAAGGATTTACCCGGGTTATCCCGGACAAGCATCACAAAGGTCACCCACTGCGTTAAGGGCTGACCATCGACTTTAACGATCCTGTCGCCTGCTTGCAAACCTGCCTTGCTTGCCGCCGAGTTTGGCTGCACATTTTCCAGTACAGGTTCAATTTGCGGCCCACGAGGACGAATCCCCAGCGAAGATACCGGATCTTCTTTATCAGGCTCAAACGCCCAGTGACGTAAATCGAGCTTTACATCCCGCCGTTGGTCGCTGCCAAATGGCGCTACTGTAATGGTGGTGCTTTCATCGCCAATTTTATCGACCAACTGCAAACGCACGGCATCCCAATCAGGCGTTTCGATACCATCTACGGCTTTTAGTTCCGTACCTGGTGCAATTTGTGCTTCCGCAGCTATCGAATTGGCTGCTATTTCGCCAACCACCGGACGTACGCCAGGCACACCAATAATAAAAACCAGCCAGTAGGCAAAGATAGCAAAAATGAAGTTTGCAACCGGACCTGCGGCAATAATCGCCGCTCGTTGGCCGACAGATTTATTATTGAAGGCATGGTGGCGGAGTTCCGGAACGACCGGTTCTGCGCGCTCATCCAGCATTTTGACATAACCGCCCAACGGGATCAGGGCGATAACATATTCGGTGCCGAGCTTATCAGTTCGCCGCCAGAGCGCCTTACCAAACCCTATTGAGAAACGCTCAACGCGAACACCACAACGCCGGGCAACCCAGAAATGACCAAATTCATGCACGGTGATAAGTACACCCAGTGCAACGATGAACGAAGCCAAATCCCAGAGAAAACTCAGCATATTACCTTCCGTTAAAGCGTCCTGAATACCAGTAACAACAAGCAAGCAAAGACCGGTACCGCAGCCGTCAGGCTATCAATACGATCTAAAATACCACCGTGTCCTGGAATTAAATGACCGCTGTCCTTAATTCCTGCTTCACGCTTAAACATACTCTCGGTCAGATCGCCGAGCACTGAGGCTAACGCTGCGACAATAGAGCAAATGAGTAAGGTGACGGGAGCGACGTCGAGATTCGCCCACATGCCATAACCCCATGAGATTACCGCTGCAGTAGCGAGTCCACCGATAAAGCCTTGCCAGGTTTTACCCGGAGAAACCTTCGGTGCCAGCTTATGTTTACCAAACAATTTGCCAAACATATATGCGCCGGAGTCAGCGCCCCATACCAGGATCATGACATAGAGCAGCCATATTGCGCCACTGTAATGATTCTCGTCATAGTGCCAGGCCCGTAACGCCAGCATGCCCCAGAAGAAGGGAACAATGGTTAGCACGCCAAAAATAAGGCGCAATGTTTTAGAGTTACGCCAGATTGCTGCGGAACCTGGGTAAAACAGCACCAGCAATAGCGCGACAATCCACCAACCCAGCGAAGCCCAAAGTGAGATTTCAACCAGCGGTTGATGAATATTTCGGTGATATTCCGGCAACAGAAAAAGCATCAGCGCCAACAATAACCCGCATAACACCGCCAACCATACTCGCTGCGAACGAGTGGTAAAACCGCTAAGCTGTCCCCATTCCCACGCTGCCAGCATGCAGACCACCAGCGTTACAATGGCGAACCCCACCGGCGGCAACAGAAACAACGCCGCGATGACGACGGGTATTAACACAAAAGCAGATATCAGGCGATACTTCAGCAAAAGCGACCCCCATCAGGCTGTTTCATCACCGGGCTCGGTGCCGCCGAAACGACGCTCTCGATTAGCAAAGGCATTTAACGCCCCTTCAAAGTCTTGTTCATCGAAATCGGGCCAGAGAACATCTGTAAAGTAAAGTTCGGCATAGGCAATTTGCCAAAGCAAAAAGTTACTAATGCGATGCTCCCCCCCAGTCCTAATTACTAAATCTACAGGGGCCAGTTCATGCATACAGACATGCTGGTTTAGCATCTCTTCATCTATCTGATCTGGTTGCAGGTTTCCTTGCTGCACCTTTTCAGCCAGTTGCCTGACTCCCTGGACTATATCCCAACGTCCACCGTAGTTCGCCGCAATATTCAGCGTCAGACCGGTATTCCCGGCTGTTAGCGCTTCAGATTTACGAATACGTTCTTGCAAACGCGAGTTAAAGCGACTGGTATCGCCAATAATACGCAGACGCACGTTATGTCGGTGCAGACTTTTTACTTCGCTATCGAGCGCCCACACAAACAGTTCCATTAACGCACTGACTTCCTGCGCTGGTCGGTTCCAGTTTTCACTACTAAAGGCATACAGCGTTAACGCCTCAATACCGTTGTTGGCCGCAAAAGAGACAGCCCGGCGGACGGATTTTGCCCCGGCTTTATGCCCAAAGGCACGAATCTTCCCTTGCTTTTTTGCCCAGCGGCCATTGCCGTCCATAATGATCGCAACATGACGGCAGCCATGCGCTGGCAATTTTTCGCTAAGTGGTTGAGTAGCAGACAACATCACGCGTTTTTTATTCCCTGACAGGGTTTACGGTACTCAGGAATACTGAAGCCTATACAAAAAAAAGCCGTGTAAAACCACGGCATATCTGACCTTATAAAGCCAACTACTTACGATCAGATGGCGCAGACTATATCACTGAAGCCCTACGCTAACAAATAGCGCGACTCTCTGTAGCCGGATTATCCTCAGCTTGCGAGACGCATCACCTCTTTTCTGGCGACTTCACGCGCGTTCGCATCAACAGATAACACATCGTCCACACATTGTGGTTCGCGCATATCCATTTTTTCCAGTACGGATAAATTCAACGCAGCGATATCCGTAAAGCGGATTTGTTGCGCAAGAAAAGCAGCAACGGTGATTTCGTTTGCGGCATTCAATGCTGTCGTCGCTGCCTGGCCTTGTTCGAACGCCTCCATCGCCAGTTTCAGGCATGGATAACGATCATAATCCGGTGCGGCAAATGTCAACGCACTTAGTTTGCAAAAATCGAGCGGCTTCACGCCAGAGTTCACGCGATTCGGCCATGCCATGGTGTGGGCAATTGGCGTACGCATATCCGGTTCCCCCAGCTGCGCCAGAACACTGCCGTCCTGATAGCGCACCATTGAGTGAATCACTGACTGCGGGTGAATCAGCACTTCCATCTGGCTGGCGCTGGCGTTAAACAGCCAACGCGCTTCAATGTATTCCAGACCTTTGTTCATCATGGTAGCCGAATCGACAGAAATTTTACGCCCCATCGACCAGTTCGGATGACGGCAGGCTTGATCCGGCGTCATTGTTGCCAAATCGCGCAATGGCGTCTCACGGAAAGGGCCACCAGACCCGGTAAGTAAAATGGACACCACGCCATTTTGCTCAAGGTCAGCGTATCCCAGATTATGCTGGATAGGTTGCGGTAAACTCTGAAAAATGGCGTTATGTTCGCTATCGACCGGTAACAATTGCGCTTTGCTCTGCTTTACGGCGTCCATAAACAGACGTCCGCAGGTAACCAGTGATTCTTTATTGGCCAGCAAAATGGTTTTACCCGCGCGGATCGCAGCAAGCGTAGGTAACAGCCCAGCAGCGCCAACAATGGCTGCCATCACCTGATCAACATCCTCAAGCGCTGCCATATCGCAAGCGGCTTGTTGCCCACTTAAGACTTCGGTGCGGCTACCCTGTTGCTGTAGCATCGTTTTAAGAAGTTTCGCACTCGCTTCATCGTCCATTACGGCATAGCGGGGAGAGAATTCCAGGCACTGTTCTACCATGCGAGTGACATTTTTGCCTGCCACCAGCGCAACTACGCGGAAGTGTTCGGGATTATGGCGCACCACGTCCAGCGTGCTGCAACCAATCGAGCCGGTCGAGCCCAGAATGGTGAGTTGCTTCATGAAACATCCAGAGTTGAGACAGAATAAAAAGCAAAACGCCGCCAGCCGATCCGCAAGGATCTACTGAGCGGCGTTTTTGTCGTTCAAGAAATCAGAACTGCATCAGTTCTGCTTCTTTGTCTGCCAGCGCCGCTTCAATTTTCTTGATTGCAGCATCAGTCAGTTTCTGTACATCGTCCTGAGAACGGCGATCGTCGTCTTCGCTGATCTCTTTATCTTTCAACAGTGCTTTCACTTTGTCGTTCGCGTCACGACGCACGTTACGTACTGCAACACGCGCTTGTTCTGCTTCACCACGAACGATTTTGGTCAGATCTTTACGACGTTCTTCCGTCAGCGGCGGCAGCGGAACACGGATGTCGCTACCCGCAGAGTTCGGGTTCAGGCCAAGATCGGACGCCATAATCGCTTTTTCAACGGCCGGAGACATTGAACGATCAAACACGTTGATTTTCAGTGTACGGGAATCTTCTACCGTTACGCTTGCCAGCTGACGCAGCGGCGTCGGCGTGCCGTAATATTCCACGACAATGCCATCCAGCAGGCTGGGAGAAGCACGACCCGTGCGTATTTTGCTGATTTGGGTTTTGAACGCTTCTACGCATTTGTCCATGCGTACTTCAGCATCTTTTCTGATATCGCTAATCACGTTACGAATCCTTGAAAACTTGTCTCAGTCAGACCAGACAGTCACACACAGTGGAAGTGTGCTAAGTATAGCCCTGATTAAACATATTACGGGTAATCGTCTGGATTATTAGGCTATTTTATTTGCCATTTTGGCCCCGGGCAGTGCTCGCCATCCTCACGTACTTTTGTACGCTCCGGTTGCTGCGCGCTGGCCGTGACCAAACTGCCTGCAACAATAACGCCTTATAACCAGACTTACGCCCCCGCGATACTTACGCGGAATCTTACCCTTATTTATCCATCACGGGAATTATTCCGTGATTAAAGTCCCTTCTTTTTCACCCATTACCACACGGCGCAGCGCACCCGGTTTGTTCATATTGAAAACACGAATCGGTAATTTATGGTCACGAGCCAGCGTGAAGGCCGCCAGGTCCATGACTTTCAGCTCTTTTTCCAGCACTTCGCTGTAAGTCAGTTGCTCGTACATGGTTGCGGTTGGATCTTTCGCCGGATCAGCGGTAAACACGCCGTCAACTTTGGTTGCTTTCAGCACCACATCGGCTTCAATTTCGATACCACGCAGGCAAGCTGCTGAGTCGGTGGTAAAGAACGGGTTACCTGTACCGGCGGAGAGGATCACCACACGGTTGTTGCGCAACAGGCTGATAGCTTCTGCCCAGCTGTAGCTGTCGCACACGCCATTCAATGGAATAGCGGACATCAGACGAGCGTTCACATAGGCGCGGTGCAGTGCATCACGCATTGCCAGGCCGTTCATTACGGTCGCCAGCATCCCCATGTGGTCGCCCACAACGCGGTTCATACCCGCTTTCGCCAGACCAGCGCCACGGAACAGGTTACCCCCACCAATCACCACACCAACCTGAATACCCAGTTCAACCAGTTCTTTGATTTCCTGAGCCATACGATCCAGTATGCTTGCATCAATACCGAAGCCTTCAGTGCCCTGCAGAGCTTCGCCACTCAACTTAAGCAGAATGCGTTTATAGACGGGTTTTGCATTGGTAGCCATGTTTCTTTCCTGAGACTGTCAACGATTGAAATGAATTAATACTAGCGACATTGTACGTCGCTTTTCAGCGCAGCCCCACAAGGGTTAGCTGAATTTACAAGATGGGCACAAAAAGAAGCCGCCCTCAGGCGGCTCCTTTTTGATAATTAAGACTGCTTGGACATCGCAGCAACTTCTGCTGCAAAGTCAGTCTCAACTTTCTCGATGCCTTCACCCACTTCGAAGCGGATGAAGCCAGTCACTTCAGCGTTATGCTCTTTCAGCAGCTGACCAACAGTTTTGCTTGGTTCCATAACGAACGGCTGACCGGTCAGAGAAACTTCGCCGGTGAATTTCTTCATGCGGCCTTCAACCATTTTCTCTGCGATTTCTTTCGGCTTACCAGACTGCATCGCGATATCCAGCTGTACCTGGTATTCTTTTTCTACCACTTCAGCGGATACGTCTTCCGGTTTGATGAATTCTGGCTTGCTTGCAGCAACGTGCATAGCGATGTGTTTAACCAGCTCTTCGTCAGCGCCTTTAGCAGCAACCAGAACGCCGATACGCGCACCGTGCTGATAAGAACCCAGAACGTCGCCTTCCAGCGCAGCAACGCGGCGAATGTTGATGTTTTCACCAATTTTCGCTACCAGCGCAACACGTTCTTCTTCGAACTGTGCTTTCAGAACTTCAACGTCAGTGATTTTGCCAGCAACAGCTGCGTCCAGAACTTTGTCTGCGAACGCCTGGAAACCAGCGTCTTTTGCAACGAAGTCAGTCTGGCAGTTAACTTCCAGAATGATGCCGTAGTTGCCGTCGATTTTGGTTTTGATCACGCCGTCAGCAGCAACGTTGCCTGCTTTTTTCGCTGCTTTAATAGCACCGGACTTACGCATGTTTTCGATTGCCAGCTCGATGTCGCCGTTAGCTTCAGTCAGTGCTTTTTTTGCAATCCATCATGCCTGCGCCAGTACGCTCACGCAGCTCTTTTACCAGGGATGCGGTAATTTCAGCCATTCTAAAATCCTCGGAGATGTGATCTGCCCGGCATTAAACCGCACAGATATAAAAGTGAAAAAGGGGGCCATATGCAGGCCCCCTAACCAAACGTGTACTACCTGGTCTATAAGGGCTCTCCCCCTTCATATTTCGCGCCGCAGATGCGTTATCTTCGCTCGCTCATCCCGGTCACTTACTGATGTAAGCTCCCGGGAATTCTCGAGCTTGCCGCCTTTCTGCAACTCGAACTATTTTGGGGGAGTTATCAAGCCTTATTACTCAGCTTCTACGAAGCTTTCTTCCGCCTGGGAAGCCAGATCCTGAGAACGGCCTTCACGTACGGTTGCAGCAACAGCGCCCAGGTACAGGGTCACAGCACGGATTGCGTCGTCGTTACCCGGGATAACGAAGTCAACACCGTCCGGATCAGAGTTGGTATCAACGATAGCAAATACCGGAATACCCAGGTTGTTTGCTTCTTTGATAGCAATGTGTTCGTGGTCAGCATCGATTACAAACAGAGCGTCCGGCAGACCGCCCATGTCTTTGATACCGCCCAGGCTGTTTTCCAGTTTCTCCAGCTCACGAGTGCGCATCAGCGCTTCTTTCTTGGTCAGCTTGTCGAAAGTACCGTCCTGAGACTGAGTTTCCAGGTCTTTCAGACGTTTGATGGACTGACGAACGGTTTTCCAGTTAGTCAGCATACCGCCCAGCCAGCGATGGTTCACGAAGAACTGGTCGCAGCTCAGAGCAGCGTCTTTCACCGCTTCGCTTGCAGCGCGTTTAGTACCAACGAAAAGGATTTTACCTTTGCGAGAAGCAATCTTGTTCAGTTCAGCCAGAGCTTCGTTGAACATCGGTACAGTTTTCTCAAGGTTGATGATGTGAACTTTGTTACGCGCACCGAAGATGAACGGCTTCATTTTCGGGTTCCAGTAACGGGTCTGGTGACCGAAGTGAACACCAGCCTTGAGCATGTCGCGCATGGAAACAGTTGCCATGATTAAAACCTCTATATAAAAGTTGGGGTTATGCCTCCACGTATCCCATATTACCGACCCCAAAGGGCACCCCGGAATATGTGCCGATACGTGTGTGTTGTTACACAAAGTGAGATTGTCGCTTCCGTCCAGTCTGTGTATACGAAATGGATCGGAAGTCCGGCGCGCTTTATACCACAAATACGTCGTGGACACCAATAATTGTTGGCGCTGTGTACAGCATCAGACGTCGAATTTTCTATTATAGAAAACCTTCAGTGGCACGTTTGGCGAAATTCAGAATGATTCTCAATTTGCCCGGGTGTGATACCATTGACGGCACTTACATATATATTGTCGGTATCACCGACGCTGATGGACAGAATTAATGGCTATCTCAATCAAGACCCCAGAAGATATCGAAAAAATGCGCGTCGCTGGCCGACTGGCTGCCGAAGTGCTGGAGATGATCGAACCGTATGTTAAACCGGGCGTCAGCACCGGCGAGCTGGATCGCATCTGTAATGATTACATTGTTAATGAACAACACGCGGTTTCTGCCTGCCTCGGCTATCACGGCTATCCGAAATCCGTTTGCATCTCTATTAATGAAGTGGTGTGCCACGGTATCCCGGACGATGCTAAGCTGCTGAAAGATGGCGATATCGTTAACATTGATGTCACCGTAATCAAAGATGGTTTCCACGGCGATACCTCGAAAATGTTTATCGTCGGTAAGCCGACCATCATGGGCGAACGTCTGTGCCGCATCACGCAAGAAAGCCTGTACCTGGCGCTACGCATGGTAAAACCAGGCATTAATCTGCGCGAAATCGGTGCGGCGATTCAGAAATTTGTCGAAGCAGAAGGCTTCTCCGTCGTTCGTGAATATTGCGGACACGGTATTGGTCGCGGCTTCCATGAAGAACCGCAGGTGCTGCACTATGACTCCCGTGAAACCAACGTCGTACTGAAACCTGGGATGACGTTCACCATCGAGCCAATGGTCAACGCGGGTAAAAAAGAGATCCGCACCATGAAAGATGGCTGGACGGTAAAAACCAAAGATCGCAGCTTGTCTGCACAATATGAGCATACTATTGTGGTGACTGATAACGGCTGCGAAATTCTGACGCTACGCAAGGATGACACCATCCCGGCGATAATCTCGCACGACGAATAAGATGAAGCCGGCGAATGCCGGCTTTTTTAATGCGATAATTTAATCTTATGGGTGGCGCACAATGAATACCCTTCCAGAACAGTACGCAAACACCGCTCTCCCCACCCTGCCCGGTCAACCGCAAAATCCATGCGTCTGGCCCCGTGATGAATTAACCGTCGGTGGGATAAAAGCCCATATCGATACTTTCCAGCGTTGGCTGGGTGATGCCTTTGACAATGGGATCTCTGCAGAACAGTTGATTGAGGCGCGCACCGAGTTTATCGACCAGCTCCTGCAACGATTATGGATTGAAGCGGGATTCAGCCAGATTGCCGACCTGGCATTGGTCGCCGTCGGTGGCTACGGTCGTGGCGAGCTGCATCCACTTTCAGACGTCGATTTACTGATTTTAAGCCGTAAAAAGCTCCCGGACGATCAGGCGCAAAAAGTGGGCGAGCTGTTAACGCTGCTCTGGGATGTAAAGCTGGAAGTCGGTCATAGCGTGCGCACGCTTGAAGAGTGCATGCTGGAAGGGTTATCGGATTTAACCGTCGCCACCAATTTAATCGAATCCCGCTTATTAATTGGCGATGTTGCGCTGTTCCTCGAACTGCAAAAACATATTTTCAGCGAAGGATTCTGGCCTTCCGACAAGTTCTACGCGGCGAAAGTTGAAGAACAGAACCAGCGCCATCAGCGTTACCATGGCACCAGCTACAACCTTGAACCAGACATCAAAAGCAGCCCTGGCGGCTTGCGCGATATCCACACTCTGCAATGGGTGGCCCGCCGTCATTTTGGCGCAACATCGCTGGATGAAATGGTCGGGTTTGGCTTCTTAACCTCAGCGGAGCGGGCGGAATTAAACGAATGTCTGCATATATTGTGGCGTATTCGCTTTGCCCTGCATCTGGTCGTCAGCCGTTACGATAATCGCCTGTTATTCGATCGCCAGCTTAGCGTCGCCCAGCGTCTGAATTACAGTGGTGAAGGTAACGAACCGGTCGAGCGGATGATGAAGGATTACTTCCGCGTTACACGCCGCGTCAGTGAACTCAACCAGATGCTGCTGCAACTGTTCGATGAAGCCATCCTCGCCCTTCCCGCCGACGAAAAACCACGTCCAATCGACGATGAGTTTCAGCTACGCGGTACGCTAATCGACCTGCGTGATGAAACACTATTTATGCGCCAGCCGGAAGCCATCTTGCGTATGTTCTACACCATGGTGCACAACAGTGCGATCACCGGCATTTACTCCACCACGCTGCGCCAGTTACGCCATGCCCGTCGCCATCTGCAACAACCGCTGTGTAATATTCCGGAAGCACGAAAACTGTTTTTGAGCATTCTGCGTCACCCCGGAGCGGTGCGGCGCGGGCTATTGCCAATGCATCGCCATAGCGTGCTCGGCGCGTATATGCCGCAATGGTCGCATATCGTCGGGCAGATGCAGTTTGATCTGTTCCACGCCTACACGGTGGATGAACATACTATCCGCGTGATGCTGAAACTGGAGAGTTTTGCCAGTGAAGAAACGCGCCAGCGCCATCCGTTGTGTGTGGACGTCTGGCCGCGCCTGCCGTCAACTGAGCTGATTTTCATCGCCGCGCTGTTTCACGATATCGCCAAAGGACGCGGCGGCGACCACTCCATTCTCGGTGCTCAGGATGTAGTGCATTTTGCCGAACTCCACGGGCTGAACTCACGCGAAACACAGCTGGTCGCCTGGCTGGTTCGCCAGCACCTGTTGATGTCGGTGACCGCCCAACGCCGCGATATTCAGGACCCGGAAGTCATCAAGCAGTTTGCCGAAGAAGTGCAAACGGAAAATCGTCTGCGCTATCTGGTATGCCTGACTGTGGCTGACATTTGCGCCACCAACGAAACGCTGTGGAATAGCTGGAAGCAAAGTCTGTTGCGTGAGCTCTACTTTGCCACCGAAAAGCAGCTACGACGCGGAATGCAAAACACGCCGGATATGCGCGAACGGGTTCGCCATCACCAACTCCAGGCACTGGCACTACTGCGCATGGATAACATCGACGAAGAGGCGCTGCACCAAATTTGGTCACGCTGTCGTGCTAACTATTTTGTCCGCCATAGCCCAAATCAACTGGCCTGGCATGCCCGCCATTTATTACAGCATGATTTAAGCAAACCGCTGGTATTGCTTAGCCCGCAGGCTACGCGTGGAGGCACCGAGATTTTTATCTGGAGCCCGGACCGCCCTTATCTGTTTGCCGCCGTCTGTGCCGAATTAGACCGCCGCAATTTAAGTGTTCACGACGCACAAATTTTCACCACTCGCGACGGTATGGCGATGGATACCTTTATCGTGCTGGAACCCGATGGCAACCCGCTGTCCGCAGATCGTCATGAGGTTATTCGGTTTGGTCTGGAGCAAGTACTGACGCAAAGTAGCTGGCAGCCACCGCAGCCCCGTCGCCAACCCGCCAAATTACGCCATTTTACTGTTGAAACCGAAGTAACGTTTTTGCCGACCCATACCGACCGCAAATCGTTCCTCGAACTGATCGCCCTCGACCAACCTGGACTGCTGGCGCGAGTCGGGAAAATTTTTGCCGATCTGGGAATTTCGCTTCATGGTGCCCGAATTACAACCATTGGCGAGCGAGTAGAAGATTTATTCATAATTGCCACCGCTGACCGGCGTGCGCTTAATAACGAGTTGCAGCAGGAAGTGCATCAGCGGTTGACAGAGGCCCTCAATCCAAACGATAAAGGGTGATGTGTTTACTGATATGAAAAGAGTTTAACAATGCAGCAGTTACAGAACATTATTGAAACCGCTTTTGAACGCCGTGCCGAGATCACGCCAGCCAATGCAGACACCGTTACCCGCGAAGCGGTAAATCAGGTGATCGCCCTGCTGGATTCCGGCGCACTGCGTGTAGCGGAAAAAATTGACGGTCAGTGGGTGACGCATCAGTGGTTGAAAAAAGCGGTGCTGCTCTCTTTCCGTATTAATGATAATCAGGTGATCGAAGGGGCAGAAAGCCGCTACTTCGACAAAGTGCCGATGAAATTCGCCGACTACGACGAAGCACGTTTCCAGAAAGAAGGCTTCCGCGTTGTGCCACCAGCGGCGGTACGTCAGGGTGCGTTTATTGCCCGTAACACCGTGCTGATGCCGTCTTACGTCAACATCGGCGCATATGTTGATGAAGGCACCATGGTTGATACCTGGGCGACCGTCGGTTCTTGTGCGCAGATTGGTAAAAACGTCCACCTTTCCGGTGGCGTGGGCATCGGCGGCGTGCTGGAACCGCTGCAGGCTAACCCAACCATCATTGAAGATAATTGCTTCATCGGCGCGCGCTCTGAAGTGGTTGAAGGGGTGATTGTCGAAGAAGGTTCCGTCATTTCCATGGGCGTATACATTGGTCAGAGCACCCGTATTTACGACCGTGAAACCGGCGAAATCCACTACGGTCGCGTTCCGGCGGGGTCTGTGGTTGTTTCAGGTAATCTGCCGTCAAAAGATGGCAAATACAGCCTCTACTGTGCGGTTATCGTTAAGAAAGTTGACGCGAAAACTCGCGGCAAAGTCGGCATTAACGAACTGCTGCGTACCATCGACTAAAAGTATGCACACGGGCAGCACGACGCTGCCCGATTTTTTTGCAGGGATGAGCGATGATTTCACGCCGCCGATTTTTGCAGGCTACTGCCGCGACGATAGCCACGAGCTCAGGTTTCGGTTATATGCATTACTGTGAGCCAGGCTGGTTTGAATTAATCCGTCACCGCCTCGCCTTTTTTAAAGACAACGCAGCACCATTCAAAATTCTTTTTCTGGCCGATCTCCATTACTCTCGTTTTGTTCCTTTAAGCCTGATTTCTGACGCGATTGCTCTTGGCATAGAACAAAAGCCCGATTTGATATTACTGGGCGGCGATTACGTATTATTTGATATGTCGCTGAATTTTTCGGCGTTTAGTGACGTACTCTCCCCCCTTGCCGAATGTGCGCCGACGTTTGCCTGCTTCGGCAACCACGATCGCCCTGTTGGTACAGAAAAAAATCACTTAATTGGCGAGACGTTGAAATCAGCGGGCATCACGGTGTTGTTTAACCAGGCTACGGTGATCGCCACGCCGAACAGGCAATTCGAACTGGTAGGCACTGGTGACTTATGGGCCGGACAATGCAAACCGCCTCCCGCCAGCGAAGCCAATCTGCCAAGACTGGTGCTGGCGCATAATCCCGACAGCAAAGAAGTCATGCGTGATGAACCCTGGGATCTGATGCTGTGCGGCCATACTCACGGCGGGCAACTGCGCGTACCGTTGGTTGGTGAACCTTTTGCCCCTGTCGAAGATAAACGTTACGTCGCCGGATTAAATGCCTTTGGCGAAAGACACATCTACACAACCCGTGGCGTGGGCAGTTTGTATGGTTTGCGTCTGAACTGCCGCCCGGAAGTAACGATGCTGGAACTGGTGTAGATCGTGAATTTTATCACCAGAATAAAGCAGGTAATTTTTTGATTTTTACGCCATGATAGAAGTCTGGAAGAAAAAGGCTTTCTGCGATCACAGTCGAGCCGGGCGGGCCAGGCCAAATGCTAAAATAAGCACAATTTACTGACTCATTTTGAGGTAACGCTATGTACGACAATCTGAAAAGTCTGGGTATTACCAATCCTGAAGAAATTGATCGTTACAGCCTCCGGCAGGAAGCCAACAACGATATTCTGAAAATCTATTTCCAGAAAGACAAAGGCGAGTTTTTCGCCAAGAGCGTTAAGTTTAAATATCCGCGTCAGCGTAAAACGGTCGTCGCTGATGGTGTGGGTCAGGGTTATAAAGAAGTCCAGGAAATCAGCCCGAATCTACGGTATATCATTGATGAGCTTGATCAAATCTGCCAGCGTGACCGCAGCGAAGTTGATCTTAAGCGTAAGATCCTCGACGACTTACGTCACCTGGAGTCAGTCGTAACCAATAAGATCAGCGAGATTGAAGCCGATCTGGAAAAACTAACGCGTAAATAATCCCGAACTGACGGTTAATTCGGGCATTCCCCTCTACCCTTCGGGCTGAGGGGAATGAGCCAGCGCCGCCTCAACCTTAACGCATAACCTACCGCTCTTCATCCAGTTGTAACGCCACATACAGCAGCAACCTGTCATCAAAATTGCCCAAATCAAGCCCGGTCAGTTCCGATATACGATTAAGCCGATACTCCAGGGTATTACGATGAATAAACAACGCCTTTGACGTTGCCAGCGGTTGCACATTGTGGCGAAACCACGCCGCCAGCGTTCGTCGCAGCAAGCCGTTATTGTCCATCGTTTTCAGCCGCGCCAGCGGTCGCGCCAGTTCGTTGGCCTGCCAGTCGCCACGCAAACTGTCGAGTAACACAGGTAACATCAGATCCTGATAAAAATAGCAGCGACTTTCTGGCATCCGCTGTTTACCCACCACCATCGTCGTTTTCGCCGTACGATAGGATCGGGCAATACTGCCAGGACCGGTAAAATAGTTGCCCAGTGAAACGCGAAAACGCAGCTGGCCGTACTCTTTCATGCGGGTAATCAGTTGTTCAACTCGCTTACGATGATCTTCTGCATCCCAGCGCCCAAAAGAGTTCAACGCCGGTTTCAACACCACCATTTCGGTTAGCGAGACAATCGCCACCAGATTATTACGCTCGGGCGTAGTCAGCGCGTTTTGCAGTTGTTGTAACTCCGCCATTGCGCTGTCCACGCCAAGCTGACCGCTGTCGACCTCAACAATAGCCACCACTCGCGGTTGATTGAGATCGATCCCCAGCCGTTGCGCCCATTCAGTAAGTGCGGGAGTATTCTCCTCTGCCTGAATCAGGTTCATCACCAGTTCTTCCCGCAAACGGCTATCCTGCGCCAACAAGTGCATCAACCGCGACTGTTCCAGCATCATTTCAGCCGTCATGCAGACCAGTTCGCCATATTTACGCAGATTCTCTGGTTCACCTGTCAGGCCAATTACGCCGACAATTTCACCTTCCAGCCGTAACGGTAGATTAATCCCCTGCCGCACACCGTGCAGATGACGTGCTACCGCGTCATCGATATCGACGACTCGTCCCTGTGAAAGTACCAGCAATGCACCTTCGTGCAATTCACCAATACGCTCACGATCGCCGCTGCCGATAATTCGCCCACGGGCATCCATTACGTTGATATTGGTATCGATGATGCGCATGGTACGTGCCACGATATCCTGCGCCATTTTGGTATCAAGATGCCAGCCAGCCATAAGTCCTCCGTTATGCACGGCTTAGCATAAGGAAGTACGTAACGTACGGCATTGTGCAAATGCCTAAAGGATGATGAAGATGTATGGAGTTGTGGTGAAGTTCACAGATTGTAAGGAGAACCCCTTCCCGTTTTCAGGAAGGGGTTGAGGGAGATTACTGCATTAACAGGTAGATGGTGCTGTCGCCGCGCTGAATGTTGAGTGCCAGCACAGACGGTTTGCTGTCGAGAACTTTACGCAGTTCAGCGATGTTTTTCACTGCCTGCTGGTTCGCGCCAATAATCACATCACCTTTCTTCAGGCCGATCTGCGCAGCCGGAGTGCCCGTTTTCACGTTGTTCACTACCACGCCCTGATCTTTGCCTTTGTTGCTCATCTCAGCGCCTTCAATGCCGTTGAAGATGGAGCTGGAATCAACCTGATTCTGGCTGCTCTGCTGCAGTTCCAGGTTCACGTTAACCTGCTTACCGTCGCGCAGTAAGCCCAGGGTCAGTTTGCTGCCTACCGGCATAGTACCCACCTGAGCACGCAGTGCGGCAAAGCTGCTGATCGGCTTACCGTTCAGTGAGGTGATCACATCACCCGCTTTAATGCCCGCTTTTGCAGCGGAGGAATTAGGCAGAACCTGGCTTACGAAAGCACCGCGCTGGGCGTCAACTTTCATCGCTTTCGCCAGTTCGGAGTTCAGCTCAGTCCCCATAATACCCAGCTCACCGCGTTTCACCTGGCCGTATTCCACCATCTGCGAGGTCAGGTTTTTCACCATGTTACTCGGGATAGCAAAACCGATACCGATGTTGCCGCCGTCCGGTGCGAGGATCGCGGTGTTGATACCGATCAGTTCGCCGTTCAGGTTAACCAGCGCACCACCGGAGTTACCACGGTTGATCGCTGCATCGGTCTGGATGAAGTTTTCGTAGTTTTCGGCATTCAGGCCGCTACGCCCCAGCGCAGAGACAATCCCGGAAGTTACCGTCTCGCCCAGACCAAACGGGTTACCAATCGCTACGGTGTAATCACCCACGCGCAGTGCATCAGAATCCGCCATCTTAATTGCGGTCAGGTTTTTCGGGTTCTGGATTTGGATCAGCGCGATATCAGAGCGCGGATCTTTGCCAACCATCTTCGCGTCGAACTTACGGCCATCGCTCAGTTGAACTTTAATGACCGTCGCGTTATCAACAACGTGGTTGTTGGTGACGACATAGCCTTTATCGGCATCAATGATGACGCCGGAACCCAGCGCCATGAATTTCTGTTGCTGGCCGCCACCATTACCGCCCTGGCCACCCTGGCAGAACGGAGAGCTCTGGAACGGAGAACCTTCCTGGCAGAACGGAGAATCATCACCGAAGAACTGCTGGAAATTACGCGGCATACGCGGCGTATTAACGGTTGTGCTACCTTCTACGTTAATGCTGACCACTGAAGGCATCACCTTTTCGAGCATCGGTGCAAGGCTTGGCATCTGCTGGGCTGTCGTTGCTGAAGAAGTCTCAGCCGCCGTTGCAGAGAGCGGAGATAACGCCAAACCTAAACTCAGAGCCAGTGCACTCAGTGCTAATGTGGTTTTTTTCATGTATTTCAGTCTCGATTAACAGATAACGCAAAATTGCTGTGTTCTTCAGATTCGTTTTATAGCCTGAAGTTCCGAACTAAAGTTTCTGCAAAAGGTAAAAATTTATTGTTCGTCTTTACAAAAGCCTGGTTATTGTTCTACGGCCATCAGACGTCGGTATTCATCCCACGCATAGAGGTCGGTCATACCGCTGATATAATCCTGCAGCAGGCGGCAACGGTAATAATATTCCCATAGCGGAAACTCAGGAGAATCTGACGGTAATTTACTGACAGCCTCGACATAGGCCAGCCGATGGCGCGTCGAGAGTTTGTGGAATAAGCGCGATTCAATAGGGAAACGTTTCACCCGTTCTTTTTCTACCAGTTCAGTAAAGTCTGATAACGACAGGCTTAATAAAGGACGATAAATCTCTAATAATCCGCTAATGACCCGATAGCCCTGCAATTCAAGCCGCTCGACATCTGGATGGCTAAACACATGTTTTACAGCGACATTTTTATATAGCTTAAGAAGATCGCTGCATTCGCTGGCATCTTCCAATAATGCATGATTAAACGTTCCGGCGAAAATCGCAGGCAGATTATCAATAAATCGTTGTGCCGCGTAGGGTACCAGTTTATTTAGGGTGTTTACCCGTAAATACATAAAAAACTGATCTTCCGTACTGCGGCTTAAACTATTTGAGCGTGATTTTTCCCAGGCATTTTCAACCACCAGCGAAAAGAGCGAACCTTTCTCATGCTGGCCCCACGCTTCGTGCAAATGATGATAAAGCTGCTCAACGGTAAATATTCTTTTCTCTACCGCATCTTCAAGGTCTGCCACACAATAGGAGATGTCGTCGGCAGCTTCCATAATCCACGTTAATGGAAAACGACTGTAAAGCGCCAAATTAAGTTCTTTACGCAACCGGGCAATATAGGCTTCTTCAGAAAGATAATAACCCGGCTTTTTCATTAAATAGTGATGTGTCTCAGGCGTTTCGCCACGCCACCACGCCGGACGGGTATATTTTAAAATACCGCCAACCTGTGCCCAGGTGAGATTCATCCGCATCAATGTATGCACCAGGCGAATGCCTTGTGCATTCCCCTCAAAATGACATAAGTCCTGACGAATCTTGCGCCGCAGCTCGTTAAGCGGTTCTTCCCCGTCCCGTAAACGTAGTGCCGCCACGCTGCAGCGATCGTCAGTCAGAGGCTGGCTTTCGGCATCTTCCGGGTGCAAACGTTGGCGAAACCAGTCATTTATCGCCGCTTCGCCAAAATGACCAAACGGCGGATTGCCGATATCGTGCATCAGGCATGACATCTCAACAATGCTTTCAAAGGGACCGGTCAGTTCATCCAGGCCGTATGCTTCCAGTAATTTAAGCTCTTTCAGACGGCTTAAAATTTCTTTGGCGATGTAGCGCCCCACCTGCTGGACTTCCATCGAGTGGGTAAGACGCGTGCGCACGGCGGCATTGCGCTCCAGTGGAAAAACCTGGGTCTTTTGTTGCAGACGACGAATTGCCGGAGAGTTGATGATACGCCCGCGATCGCTCTCGAAGATCCGCAGGATCTCATGTTCGGTTTTAACGCCCTGCGGTGAACGGTAACGACGATGCCAGTTTATTTTTTTTCGGAAATCAATCTGTGCCATGTCCTCTCCCGCGTGAGAAATACGCTTCCCCGTAAGCGCATGGTAAACTATGCCTTCAAATCGGGCTTATCGCGAGTAAATCTATGAAAATCGGCATCATTGGTGCAATGGAAGAAGAAGTTACGCTGCTGCGTGACAAAATCGAAAACCGTCAAACTATCAGTCTCGGCGGTTGCGAAATCTATACCGGCCAACTGAATGGAACCGAGGTTGCGCTTCTGAAATCGGGCATCGGTAAAGTCGCTGCGGCGCTGGGTGCCACTTTGCTGTTGGAACACTGCAAGCCAGATGTGATTATTAACACCGGTTCTGCCGGTGGCCTGGCACCAACGTTGAAAGTGGGCGATATCGTTGTCTCGGACGAAGCACGTTATCACGACGCGGATGTCACGGCATTTGGTTATGAATACGGTCAGTTACCAGGCTGTCCGGCAGGCTTTAAAGCTGACGATAAACTGATCGCTGCCGCTGAGGCCTGCATTGCCGAACTGAATCTTAACGCTGTACGTGGCCTGATTGTTAGCGGCGACGCTTTCATCAACGGTTCTGTTGGTCTGGCGAAAATCCGCCACAACTTCCCACAGGCCATTGCTGTAGAGATGGAAGCGACGGCAATCGCCCATGTCTGCCACAATTTCAACGTCCCGTTTGTTGTCGTACGCGCCATCTCCGACGTGGCCGATCAACAGTCTCATCTTAGCTTCGATGAGTTCCTGGCTGTTGCCGCTAAACAGTCCAGCCTGATGGTTGAGTCACTGGTGCAGAAACTTGCACATGGCTAAGTCACTGTTCAGGGCGCTGGTCGCCCTGTCTTTTCTTGCGCCACTGTGGCTCAACGCCGCGCCGCGCGTCATCACGCTTTCTCCCGCCAACACTGAACTTGCCTTTGCCGCCGGGATCACGCCGGTTGGGGTCAGCAGCTATTCCGACTATCCTCCACAAGCGCAAAAGATTGAGCAGGTTTCCACCTGGCAGGGGATGAATCTGGAACGCATTGTCGCGCTGAAACCCGATCTGGTGATTGCCTGGCGTGGAGGTAATGCCGAGCGGCAGGTTGACCAGCTGGCTTCGCTGGGAATAAAAGTGATGTGGGTCGATGCGACAAGCATTGAACAAATTGCCAATGCGTTACGTCAACTGGCCCCCTGGAGTCCGCAACCAGACAAGGCCGAACAAGCCGCGCAATCCCTGCTGGATCAGTACGCGCAATTGAAAGCGCAATATGCTGATAAACCTAAAAAACGTGTTTTTCTGCAATTCGGCATTAATCCGCCATTTACCAGTGGAAAAGAGTCGATTCAGAACCAGGTACTCGAAGTTTGTGGCGGAGAAAACATCTTTAAAGACAGCCGGGTTCCCTGGCCGCAAGTTAGCCGCGAACAGGTGTTAGCACGCTCGCCACAGGCGATTGTCATTACAGGCGGACCGGACCAAATTCCTAAAATCAAACAATACTGGGGTGAACAGCTCAAAATTCCCGTTATTCCTCTCACGAGTGACTGGTTTGAACGTGCAAGCCCACGTATTATCCTCGCTGCACAACAGCTCTGTAATGCGCTTTCACAGGTAGATTAGCGCCTGACCTTTTCAGGTGCTCAGTGGGGATTGAACAATGCTCGTCTATTGGCTGGATATAGTCGGCACAGCGGTATTTGCCATCTCCGGCGTTTTGTTAGCCGGAAAATTGCGTATGGACCCTTTTGGTGTTCTGGTACTGGGCGTGGTAACCGCAGTAGGCGGCGGGACAATTCGCGACATGGCGCTGGATCACGGCCCGGTATTTTGGGTGAAAGATCCCACCGATCTGGTCGTTGCAATGGTCACCAGCATGCTGACCATCGTGCTGGTGCGCCAGCCAAGACGCTTACCAAAATGGATGTTGCCGGTGCTGGACGCCGTTGGTCTGGCGGTGTTTGTCGGCATTGGCGTGAATAAAGCCTTTAATGCGGAAGCCGGTCCGTTAATCGCGGTTTGTATGGGCGTCATTACTGGCGTTGGCGGCGGGATCATTCGTGATGTTCTGGCCCGCGAAATCCCCATGATTTTACGTACAGAAATCTACGCAACTGCCTGTATTATCGGCGGTATTGTCCACGCTACGGCTTATTACACATTTTCCGTACCACTGGAAACAGCCAGTATGATGGGCATGGTCGTGACGCTATTGATTCGGCTGGCGGCTATTCGTTGGCATCTTAAGCTACCGACGTTTGCGCTGGATGAGAATGGGCGTTGAAGAGAGAAGATGTGCCGGATAGTTTATCCGGCACATGAACAACAGATTAGATACTAAAGGAAGAACCGCAACCGCAGGTGCTTTTCGCGTTCGGGTTGGTCACGATGAAACGAGAACCTTCCAGACCTTCGGTATAATCAACGGAACCGCCGACCAGATATTGCAGGCTCATCGGATCAACCACCAGGCCAACGCCCTGTTTTTCGATGGTCATATCGCCTTCGTTCACCTGATCATCAAAGGTGAAACCATACTGGAAGCCGCTGCAACCGCCACCGGTGATATACACGCGTAATTTCAGATTCGGGTTATCTTCGTCAGCGATCAGGCTTTTAACTTTGTTGGCTGCTGCGTCGGTAAACTCCAGCGGCAGTGCTACGTCATCACTCATATTTTGCTCCAAACGACATCGGCAATTGGGCAAATTCTAACCCAATAATAATCGCCATTATCTAATACCCTGGTATTTCGTTCAAGTATTCTCGCTGGCTGATGCGGCCTTGCTTCGCGCCAGTTGCTCAGCTTCCTGTTTTGCCAGCGTGCGCGCAAGAATCGCCGAGTATAGCGGTTTCCCGCCGGTAAATTGCGCTAATAGTGTTGCGCCAAGACCGGTAATAATCATTGGCAAAATGAGCTGGTAGTTATCGGTCATCTCCAGAACCAGAATGATCCCCGTTAACGGCGCGCGAATAGATGCCGCCAGTAATGCCCCCATTCCGGCAATAGCAAACGTCCCCGCCTCAAGGTGATATTGCGGAAACAGCTCAACGGCAACCATTCCGAAAGCGGTTCCCAGCACAGTACCCAGCGCCAGCATCGGGGCAAAAATACCGCCCGGCGCGCCGGAAGAGAAGCAGAGTAAGGTGGTAATGACCCGCGCGACGAAGATAAACACCAGCATTCCCATGCTGAAATTCCCCGCGGTAGCGATAGGAATCAGGTTAAAACCGCCGCCCGACGTTGCTGGTGCCACAAACCCCAGCAATCCACACAGACCGCCAATCGCACCGCCCATTAGCACCCATTTGGTAATATTGCCGCCGTGCACACGGTGCAGCAAATCCTGCATCCCCAGCACCCATTTATTAAAAATAGGGCCGAAAATGCCAAAAATAATACCGAGGATCAGATAAAGCCACAGCGTATTAAGCGGCGCATCAGAAAGTTTACCGACGTCAATCAACGCAACTTCATGATTAAAAATCCGGTACATAATGGTCGACATAATGACACCAATAAATACCGCTTTAATCGAAATTAACGTATAGCGAAACTGCGGACGCATCTCTTCGATAATAAACAAAATACCCGCCAGCGGCGCGTTAAAGGCCGCAGCCAGCCCCGCAGCAGCACCGGTTGCCAGCAGCGTATGGCGAGCTTCGTCACCTTTCAGGCGGAAAATATCAAGCACCATACGGCCAATGTTACCGCCGATCTGCACGGTTGGCCCTTCGCGCCCCAACACCATGCCTCCGCCGAGTGTCCCCAGCCCGCCAAAGAACTTCACCGGCAATACACGCCACCAGCGAACGGGACGTTGATCTTCCAGCGCCCCTTCAATTTCCGGGATCCCCGAACCACCTGCTTCCGGCGCGTATTTGCGCACCAAAAAGTAGCCAAACATCGCCAGCACCGCCGAACAGAGAAAAGCGACGGTTAACAGAAGCGGATAATTATCAGCAGTATGTACCAGCGCCCCCATACGTTGGTTCTGCAACCAGGCGACACCTTTGTCAAAAGCAACCGCTGCCAGCCCAACAAGCGTGCCGACGACTGCCGCCATAAACAAAATGGCTAACGGGGTTTTATCGCGCTCAAGAAGTTGGCGAATCAGTTGTCTGCGTCGCAGGCGCGCGGCCTGCGGTGTTTCTAAAGAGGGAGTATCAGTTTTCATCCAATGATCACTTATTGGTCATACAAATAAGATGACGGCATTTTACTCGCACGTTCCATGAAAATCCTTTGCAAAGCGTAATGTTTCAAATGCACAAAACTTTTATACTCTAAGAAATCAGGATTGCACCAGTACAAGCAGCCTGATGTTTGACGAGTATTTAACTTGTTATGAATAACATAGAATAGCAGCCATTCACTTTTTCTACGAATCAGGAACCCTCCATGAGTAAGTCTGAAAATCTTTACAGCGCAGCGCGCGAGCTGATCCCTGGCGGTGTGAACTCCCCTGTTCGCGCCTTTACTGGCGTGGGCGGCACTCCACTGTTTATCGAAAAAGCGGACGGCGCTTATCTGTACGATGTTGATGGCAAAGCCTATATCGATTATGTCGGTTCCTGGGGGCCGATGGTGCTGGGCCATAACCATCCGGCAATCCGCAATGCCGTGATTGAAGCCGCCGAGCGTGGTTTAAGCTTTGGTGCACCAACCGAAATGGAAGTGAAAATGGCGCAACTGGTGACCGAACTGGTCCCGACCATGGATATGGTGCGCATGGTGAACTCCGGCACTGAAGCGACCATGAGCGCCATCCGCCTGGCCCGTGGTTTTACCGGTCGCGACAAAATTATTAAATTTGAAGGGTGTTACCATGGTCACGCTGACTGCCTGCTGGTGAAAGCCGGTTCTGGCGCACTCACGTTAGGCCAGCCAAACTCGCCGGGCGTTCCGGCAGATTTCGCCAAATATACCTTAACCTGTACTTATAATGATCTGGCTTCTGTACGCGCCGCATTTGAGCAATACCCGCAAGAGATTGCCTGTATTATCGTCGAGCCGGTGGCAGGCAATATGAACTGTGTTCCGCCGCTGCCAGAGTTCCTGCCAGGTCTGCGCGCGCTGTGCGACGAATTTGGCGCGTTGCTGATCATCGATGAAGTGATGACCGGTTTCCGCGTAGCGCTAGCTGGCGCACAGGATTATTACGGCGTAGTGCCAGATTTAACCTGCCTCGGCAAAATCATCGGCGGTGGAATGCCGGTAGGCGCATTCGGTGGTCGTCGTGATGTAATGGATGCGCTGGCCCCGACGGGTCCGGTCTATCAGGCGGGTACGCTTTCCGGTAACCCGATTGCGATGGCAGCGGGTTTCGCCTGTCTGAATGAAGTCGCGCAGCCGGGCGTTCACGAAACGCTGGATGAGCTGACAACACGTCTGGCAGAAGGTCTGCTGGAAGCGGCAGAAGAAGCCGGAATTCCGCTGGTCGTTAACCACGTTGGCGGCATGTTCGGTATTTTCTTTACCGACGCCGAGTCCGTGACGTGCTATCAGGATGTGATGGCCTGTGACGTGGAACGCTTTAAGCGTTTCTTCCATATGATGCTGGACGAAGGTGTTTACCTGGCACCGTCAGCGTTTGAAGCGGGCTTTATGTCCGTGGCGCACAGCATGGAAGATATCAATAACACCATCGATGCTGCACGTCGGGTGTTTGCGAAGTTGTGATCCAGCATGGTTTGTCGGATGCGGCGTGAACGCCTTATCCGACCTACGATTCGGGGCCGTTTGTAGGCCCGATAAGACGCGCCAGCGTCGCATCGGGCATCCGTTGTCGCGTAAACGCTTTATCCGTCCAGGCGTACAGGGCCGTTATATGGAAAAATTAACGGCTCTGCTTTCTCAACAAATAGATAAAATATGGCGCGCCGATAAAGGTTGACAGCAGCCCCGCCGGGATCTGGAATGGAAACAGCACCATCCGCCCACACCAGTCAGCGAACACCAGCAGTAAACCACCCACCAGCGCCGAAATTACGATGTGTGGCATCGTCCGTCGAAAGCCCATCATCCGCGCAATATGCGGTGCCATTAAACCAACAAAACTCAACGGTCCAATAGTCATCGTCGCGGTCGCCGTCAGGCAAGCCGCTAACAGCAGCAGCGCAATTCGCGTCGGCGTCAGCGCCATTCCTACGGCTCGGGCGGTATCACCACCCAGCGGTAAAATGGTCAGCCAGCGGCGGCACAGCGGGGTAATCGCCAGCAAAATCACCATCACAATTCCGGTGCGCCAGACCTGCGCATCGGTCGCGTTGTAGGTCGAACCGGAAATCCAGGTCAGCACTTGCGCCATTCGCGGGTCACCACTTGCCTGCAACATCATCAAAAGCATGGTGAACGCGGTGCTTAACGCCATCCCCGCCAGTAACATACGGTGTGGGGAAAATCCACCGCGGCCGGCGGCGATCATAATGATCAACAGCGTCACCGCCGCGCCGAGACTGCCTGCAGGTAACAGCCAGCCAAAGGCATTACCCGGCACCAGAAACAGCATCAACACCACGCCAAACGCCGCGCCGGAGCTAATCCCCAGCACTTCCGGGCTTGCCATCGGGTTTCCGGTCAGTCGCTGAATAATACAGCCCGCCACCGCCAGCATGACGCCCGCAAACAGCGCCGCCATAATTCGCGGCCAGCGCCAGGGCATTAAATCCTCGAGCAACGCCCCGCTCGCCCACGTCCAGCCGTGCGCATCACGACCAAACGACAGCGCCACCACCACAGCCATCAACAGCAGCACGCCGCCCGCGAGGGCAAACGCCAGCACATGTTGGCGTTCAGCCGCGACACGATCGTTGACCTTCATATCCGGCGCGCTAATGCTGCGTAAACGCGGCAACAGCCACAGTAGCAGCGGCGCACCGATCAACGCAGTGACCGAACCGGTGGACACTTCCATCCACACGCGAGTCAGCCAGAGGATGATTTGATCGGAAAGCCAGAGGATCAGCGCACCAATCAACGACGCCAGCATCAGTCGTGGCAGCAGACGCCGCGCCCCCAGCATTTTTGCCAGCAGCGGCGCGAACAACCCGATAAAGCCGATAATCCCCACAGCGTTCACCAGCAGCGCACTGATGACAATCGCCAGCGACAGCGCTGCCAGACGCGCAAGCGACAAGGCCAGCCCGAGATTGCGCGCCACGCCATCATCAAGCCCCATCAGGGTTAACGGACGAAGTAGCAGCAACGTCAGCATCACACCGCCCAGCAGCTGCGGCCATAAACGCTCAACGCCGCCCCAGTCGGTTTGCGTCAGCGTTCCAGTGCTCCACAGAAACATGCTTTGCAGTTGGTCATGATGGAAGATAACCAGTAACTGATTGATTGCGCCGCAATAAAGGCTCACTACCAACCCCGCGAGAATCAGCGTTACCGGCGACAGCCGTTTCCCCCACGCGACGCCAAAGACAATTAAGCCAACAACACAAGCCCCTGCCTGCGCAGCAAACTGGCTCGCCATCGCACCAGGGATCGCCCAGAGCGTAGTGACGGTAATCCCCAGTTGCGCGCCTGTAGCAACGCCAAGCGTCGTCGGCTCCGCCAGCGGGTTACGCAGCACTTGCTGAAACAGCACGCCCACCAGCCCCAGACCCGCGCCCACCAGCAGCGAAATCGCCAGACGCGGCAACAAGCTGTAGTGAAAAATCATCTGCTCGATGACGTCAATATCCGGCGACCAGGCAGCCTGCGCCCACTGGCTACGCGGCAGCGCCTGCGAGAAGTTCATCCAGGTGAGCGCCGTAGCGACAATCACTAACAGCGCCAGCAATAACGCCGGGAAAAGCGCAATTCGTTTACTCACGCTTTACCTCCGATGGCGTTATCCAGAACGCGCACAAAGTGCATTGCCGAGAGCGTCGCACCATAAAACCAGACTGCAGGTACGCGCTGAAAGCGTCCGGCGCGGACAAACGGCATGGCCTGCCACAGCGGCGTTGCCATTAGCGCATCCATGTCTTTGCTGTTGTCGTGATCAAAACAGAGCACATCAACGTCTTTATACGCCGCCAGACGATCGATACTGACGGCGGTACTGCCCCAGAAGTTGGTTTCCCCTTGCCAGGCATTTGGGATGCCGTACTCATCAAGAATTTCCTGGAACAAGCTGTTTGGACCGAAGACCAGCATATGGCGCGGATCGATAAGCGTCGTCAGCAATAACGGACGCGCACCACGCTTCACAAAGCGGGGTTTCATGCTGCGGATAAAGTCTTCATATTGCGCTAAATGCGTTTCCGCTGCGCTTTGCAGGTTAAGTAAATCTGCCATTTCCGTCAGCGATTTACGCGCCATCGCCAACGGCTGTTTGCCGTCACTGAAGTTAAATCCGCGACCCGGCGCAATACGAGCCAGCATTTCTGGTGAAGGGCCATATCCTGCCGACCAGACCATAAACGATGGTTTCATTTCGGTCAGCAGTTCAAGGTTAGGTTCTGTGCGCAAACCGACGTCGATCACTGAGTCCGGCAATGGTGGTTCGCTGACCCACAGGCGATAGTTGATGGTATCCGCCACGCCGTAAGGCACGATGCCGAGCGCCAGCAGTAATTCCACCGGCAACCACTCCAGCGCCACAATACGATTGGGATCAATAGCCGCCGCGTGGGCGGTATTCATCTGCCATAACAACGGAGAAAGCGCCATCGCCGTTAACAGTCGACGGCGCGAAATAAGAGGTAAGCCGCTCATCAATAAACAAAACTCACAGGTGCAGCACCCGCCGGATGCGGCAAAATACCCATCGGGATGCCATAAATCATTTCGAGGGTTTCGCCGCGCATAATTTCCGCAGGCGTTCCCTGAGCAATCATTTCACCGCCGCGCAGGGCGACCAGATAATCACAGTAGCGTGCCGCCATATTGATATCGTGCAACACGGCAATGACCGTCAGGCCACGCTCCTGACTTAAACGGTGCACCAGCGACAGCACATCAACCTGGTGGGCGATATCCAGCGCCGAGGTCGGTTCGTCGAGCAACAGACAACGGCTATCCTGCGCCACCAGCATGGCGATCCACGCCCGCTGACGTTCGCCGCCAGAGAGAGACTATCGACCAGCCGATGCGCCAGCGGTTTTAAGCCAACCAGCGAGATAGCTTCCTCGACTTTTTCGCGATCTGCCGCCCCAAAGCGCCCCAGCGCGCCATGCCACGGGTAACGACCAATCGCCACCAGTTCACGCACGGTCATCCCTTCTGCCGGAGGAAGCTGCTGCGGCAAATAAGCCACTTTGCGGGCAAACGCTTTGCTGCTCCAGCTTTCCAGCGGTTGGGCATCAAGAAGAATCTCCCCTTCCGACGGCGGCTGATGACGGCCAAGCATTTTGAGCAGAGTGGATTTACCAGAACCGTTGTGACCAATCAGACCGGTCACTTTCCCGGCAGGAAAGGTTAACGACAGCGGATGCAAAAGCGTGCGCCCGGGCACACGAAAGGAGATATTACGCAGTGCAAAAGTGGTATCGGAATGATTCGTGTATTCCTGCATAACAGCCAACTTGTGAAATGGGCACGGAAATCCGTGCCCCAAAAGAGAAATTAGAAACGGAAGGTTGCGGTTGCAACGACCTGACGTTCTGCGCCCCAGAAGCAGCCATAAGTGTTAAAGCAGCTGGCGACGTATTCACGATCGAACAGGTTGTTAACATGCAGCGCCACGTTGGAGCCAGCCATGCCGACTCGCGCCAGATCATAACGTACTAACGCATCCACGACCGTATAACTTCCCACTTTAAAGGAGTTAGCCGGATCACCATAACTGGAGCCAGTATAACGACCACCGGTGCCCAGCGTCAGACCTGAAAGCGGACCGTCAAAGAAGGTGTAGTCAGCCCACAACGAAGCCATGTGTTTTGGCACCTGTGCAGGCGTATTGCCTTTATAGGTAGTATCGGTGGTGTATTCCGCATCGGTGTAAGTATAAGAACCGACTACGTTAACACTCGCCGACAGCGCCGCTTTCGCTTCGATTTCTACGCCACGTGCGCGGATCTCGCCACCTTCAACCGAGAAGAAGGAACCCTCAGGGTCCGCCATCAGGTTGTTGGTTTTAGTGAGATTATACACGGCACCAGTAACTACAATCGGACGATCTTCCGGTACATATTTCACGCCGACTTCATACTGCTTACCTTTAGACGGTGCGAAAATATTACCATCCTTCCCAACTTGCGAAGAAGGTTCAAACGATTCGCTATAGCTGAAGTAAGGTGTTACACCATTATCAAACAGGTAGTTAACACCACCACGCCAGGTAAACTGTTTGTCATCACGTTTATCGGTCGTCCCGGCAACGCGGTTAAGAGATTCTTGATCTGCCCAGTCATAACGACCGCCTAGGGTGACCAGCACTTTATCCCACTGCGCCTGATCCTGAACATAAACGCCCGTTTGTTTCTGTTTATTCAGAATGCGGTAAGGGCCGGAGTTTGCCGGATCTTTGGCATTGAAGTCGAAATCGGTATTCACCGGATTGTACAGATTGAGCAGTGGCACAGAGTCGTCGTAACCAAACCAGGCGTTGATGTCATTACGCATACGCATAAAGTCGACACCGGTCAGCAGGGTGTGGTCGATATCGCCAGTGGCAAACTTGCTCTGCAACTGGGTATCAACGGAGAAGTTTTGCAGCTTCTCATCATCAACGACGTATTTACGTGCCAGATAATGGCCTTTATCCGCTGGCGCTAATGCCGCACACTGTTTGCTGTAAGCATTCGCCGGATCGGAGCAGACGCCGTAACCATAAACGCTGTTTTGCGAGGTTTTGTTTTCAGCAAAGCGCAGGTTCTGACGCACAGTAAAGGTGTCGTTAAATTCGTGATCGAAGCTGTAGCCGACCATCTTCTCATTACGAGAATAGGTGTTGTTCTTCGCCCCTTCATTAAAGTCTGTCGGCAGACGCTTACCGTTCGGCAGCGGCTCAACGGTTCCCTCTTTCGGCAACCAGCCGTAATAACCGGTTTCCGGCTCGTTCTGGAAGTAAGAAAGGAAGGTAAAATTGGTTTTATCATCCGGACGCCAGGTGAACGCCGGTGCAATAGCATAACGCTGCTCTTCTGACCCTTTCTGCTGGGCATTGGCAGAACGCGCAAGACCGGTCAGGCGATAAGAGTAAACACCGTCATCATCCAACGAATCGCTAAAGTCAAAACCAGTCTGGAACAGGCTGTCAGTACCGGCTTTAAACTGAACTTCTTTCAGCGGTTCGGTGGTCGGACGCTTGCTGACCATATTCAACAGGCCGCCAGGACTGCTTTTACCGTAAAGCACGGAAACCGGGCCACGCATAATTTCAGCGCGTTCCAGCATATACGGGTCAATGACCGCATCGTTATAGAAGTTGCCCTGCAACTTCAGGCCATTCAGATAGTTATTCTGGCTTTGGCCTTCTGCCGCAAAGCCGCGAATGATCAGGTGGTCATAGGTGTTGGATGCGCCACGCGTACCAACAGAGACACCCGGCGTGTAGCTAAGCGCTTCTTTTACCGACTTCGGCTGATGCAGCGCCATCTCTTCGGCGGTCACAACAGAAATAGACTGTGGCACTTTTTGAATCGGCGTATCGGTTTTAGTGCCGGTAGCAGACTGTCGCGCCGCAATAGTTGCAGCAGGCCCCCATGCGCTTTCTTGCGGCGCAGGTGCAGCGGTAACGGTGATAGTGTCTTCTTTCGGTTCAACCGCTGCCTGTGCATAAACAGACATGCCGCTAACCGCTGTGGCTACTACAACTGCGATTTTACGCAGTGAGTGTTTTGGCTGAGCAGTTTTGGAACGCGCCATTGGTATATCTCTGATGTAAAGTGAATGATAACGTAAACGAGAATGATTATTATAAAGATAAGATAATATTCGAAACGCTGGCGGGTTCGCAAGCGGTACGCAATCTGAGCGTTCCTGAAGGGTTAATAAACAACCAGATGAAAAGAAAGGGTTAATATCTTAGATGGGATGTTATTTTACCGGATGGCAACTCGCCATCCGGTATTTCACGCTTAGATGTTAATTACTACCAAACATATCCTTGATCCAACCGGCTACACCGTCGCTGTCTTTCTGCTCTTGCTGAGCAGGTTGCTGTTGCGGCTGTTGCTGCGGCTGAGAAGACTGATCAAACGGATTGCCTGACGGCTGCTGCTGCATCTCGCTCTGCTGGCACAGCGATTGCGGATCGCTGGTCCAGACCGGCAAGATACGCATGCCACCGCTGCAAACAAAGTTGCCGTCGTAGTCCACGCCCATATCTGCAATATCTTCTGGCGGAACAAGATTCAGCGGCGTTGGCGTCTGGTTAGCCAGATAACGCTGATAAATCGACATTGCCCCGCTGGCACCATACAGTTTGGTCGGCTGGTTGTTATCACGGCCGACCCAGGTGATGGTCACCGTGCTGCCGTCAATGCCCGCAAACCAGGTATCTACGTTATTGTTGGTAGTCCCTGTTTTCCCTGCCAGATGCAGGTTCGGGTATTTCGCCCCAAGCTGACGACCCGTACCGCGTTGTACCACCTGCTGCATGGTCCATAGTGTCAGATACGCCGCCTGCGCCGGAACAGCGCGTTCCGCCTGCGGGAAGCTCTGATACAGCACTTTGCCATCTTCCGCGATTACCGAACGCAGCGCAGAAAGCGGTGCACGGTTACCACCGCTGGCGATGGTCTGGAATGCCTGCGCCACTTCGATTGGCGTTAAGTTCAACGCCCCCAGCAGCATTGCCGGAACCGGATGCAACTGATCTTTCGGTACGCCCAGTTTAATCCAGGTCTCCGTAACCGCAGGCAGCCCCAGCGCCATCCCCAGATTTACCGTCGGCACGTTCATCGAACGGGTCAACGCATCCACCAGCATCACTCTGCCGCTTTCGCTATAACGACGGTCATCATTCTGCGGTGACCAGACCTGGCCATTCGGCTGACGCAGCGCAATTGGCGCATCCGCAATCCACGTATTCAGACGATAGATTTTCGGCTGGCTTAAGGCCGTCAGATAAGTCGCTGGTTTTGCAAGGGAACCAATCGAACGACGCGCCTGCATCGCACGGTTGTAGCCCGCAAACTGCGGCTCAGAACCTCCGACCATCGCACGAACTTCACCACTAAAGCGGTCGACGACCACAATCGCAGTTTCAAGATCGCTCAACTTACGCTGTTTCTTCAGTGCCGGAATGCCTTCCACGGCGGCTTTTTCTGCCGCGTCCTGGGCCACCGAGTCAAAGGTAGTGAAGATCTTCACGCCGGAGAGATCTTTTACCTTATCGCCCAGTTTTGCCTGCAGCTCCTGACGCACCAGTTGCATAAAGGCTGGCTGAGGAGAGATCACCCCACCGCGCGGCTGAACCCCCAGCGGACGGGCACTCAACATGTCATAGAGTTCTTGATCAATAATCTGTTGCTGTTGCAGCAGACGCAGCACCAGATTACGTCGCTCCAGCGCCAGTTTTGGGTTACGCCACGGGTTGTAGATGGACGCCCCTTTCACCATACCGACTAACAGCGCCTGCTGGTCGAGGCTTAGCTCTTCTACCGGGCGACCAAAGTAATACAAGCTTGCCAGCGGGAAGCCGCGGATTTCGTTGTCGCCGCTCTGACCGAGATACACCTCGTTCATATACAGCTCAAGAATACGGTCTTTGCTGTAACGCGCGTCCATGATCAGCGCCATGTAAGCTTCGTTCGCTTTACGCCAGTAAGAACGCTCGCTGGAGAGGAACAGGTTTTTCACCAGCTGTTGCGTCAGCGTACTCGCACCCTGTACCGTGCGTCCGGCGGTCAGGTTTGCCAGCACCGCACGTCCGATTGAGTAGAGACTGATTCCATCATGCTCGTAAAAATGACGGTCTTCTGTCGCCAGCAAAGTATCCACCAGCAAATCCGGGAAACCACTGCGCGGCACAAACAGACGCTGCTCACCGTTTGGCGAAGAGATCATGGTGATCAGACGCGGATCAAGACGGAAGAAACCGAACTGACGGTTGTTCTCCATATTGACGATCGTCGCCAGATGATCGCCATCAAAGGTCAGACGCGCGCGCACCTGTCCTTCTTTACTGTCCGGGAAATCAAACGGACGGCGAATCATCTCAATGCTGTTGGCCTGCACGGTAAATTCGCCAGGACGGGTCATTTTCGACACCTGACGATACTGGGTCGCCTCCAGCAGCTTCACCATCTCGTTCTTGCTGATGGTCATGTCTGGCTCAAGATTGACCATTCGGCCATAAACTGCCGCAGGCAGTTGCCAGACCTTGCCATCAATACGGCTACGAATTTTTTGATCGAGATAAACGCCGTAAATGGCGATCAGCACGGCAAAAACGATAGCCAGTTTTAGCAGTAGCCATAGCCAGCCGCGTTTGCCACGAGGCTTACGCCCTTTGCCTTTGCCCTTACCTTTGCGCGGCATCGGTTCTTCATCCTCATAGTCATCATAATCGTCGTAATCATCGTCATCTTCGTAACGACGACGGCTTACCTTTTGTTTGACCGGACGCGTCGGTTTCCCTTTGCGTCCAATTGGCTCGCGGTCATTCCCGGCCATGCTTTTTCTCCGCAATATTCAGGCGCAAAAGCCCGATTTTCTGTTCTTCTGTTACAAGACAGAAGAAGATATCTCTCAAAATTTGTGCTCGATCGGTCCCCTCTCCCTTGAGGGAGAGGGTTAGGGTGAGGGTGAACGTGCGCGCTGATGCCCTCACCCCGGCCCTCTCCCACAGGGAGAGGGAGAAAACCAACCTTACGAATACTTTTTCGTCCGTCGCGTCGGTGCAGTATTTGCCGGGTCGTCCGGCCAGACATGTTTGGGATAACGCCCTTTCATCTCTTTTTGCACCTCACGGTACGCTCCTTTCCAGAAGTCGCTCAAATCTCGTGTGATTTGTAATGGCCTTTGGGCAGGTGAAAGCAACTCCAGCACCAGCGGCACGCGCCCCTGGGCGATCGTCGGATTGGTGGCCTCGCCAAACATCTCTTGCATTCTCACCGCCAGCGCGGGCGGGTTATCTTCATGATAACGAATGGCGATCCGGCTTCCCGTCGGCACAGTGTAATGCGCAGGCAATTCACTATCCAGACGTTGCTGCATTCCCCAATCAAGTAATCCGCGTAGTGCCTGATAAATGTCGAGTGATTTCAGGCCGCGTAGTGAATGTACGCCAGTCATATGTGGCAGCAGCCACGTTTCCAGCGCTGCCAATAAACTTTCATCATCAACCGCTGGCCAGTCATATTCCGGCAACCACTTTGCGGCGCATAACAAACGCAAGCGTAGCTGTTCCGCTTCCGCCGTCCAGTTGAGCACGCTTAAACCTTTATCACGGATGCCATTAAGCATCGCCTGATGCAACTCGTCTTCTGACGGTTTCGCCAGCGGCTGCACTTTCACCGTCAACTGACCGATTTGTAGCCGACGCCAGGCTTTCAGCGTACCTTGCGCGTCATCCCACTCCACAGTGTCAGACTGCTGTACCAGCTGCGGGCAGCGTTGTACTAACTCATCAATATCGACCAGCAGCGCCAGTAAAATCCGCGCATCCGGCGAGGCGCTGCCCTGCAATAATAACGGTGCGATCAACCATTCGTGGCGGCTTAGCGCGTCGTTGGCATCGAGCATCGCTCCCATGCCGTTTGCCAGTTGATAGCGTCCATCTTGCCCACGGCGACGAGCAATGCGATCGGCAAACGCCCCGGCAAGTAGCGGCGCGATAAGCGAACTGTCTGCCTCACCGCCACGTACGTTTAAGCGTTTTAACAGTTGCTGACTACGTTGCTGCCAGGCTGGTTGATTGCGCGAAAACGCCACGCCCAGGTCACTATTGCCCATCCGTGGCGGCTCTTCGAGAATGGCGGCAATTTTTGCCGCGGTAGCAGCTTCGTCGTCGTTCTTCGCGCTAACCAGCATTGCCGCTAAACGCGGATCGTTACCCAGCGCTGCCATTTTTTGCCCTTGCGCACTAAGCCGTTCACCCTCCAGTGCCCCCAGCATTTGTAACAGACGTTTCGCGGCCAGTAGATTCACTACTGGCGGTTGATCCAGCCAGCTCATCTGCGCCGGATCGCTGCATCCCCATTGCAGTAATTCCATCAGCAAACCGGAAAGATCGCTTTGTAAGATCTCCGGTTCACTTTGCGCCGCGGCGCGTTCTGCTTGTTCTTTGGCGATTAAATGCAGGCTGATACCCGGCTCCAGACGCCCGGCGCGCCCGGCACGCTGCGTCATGGATGCCTGGCTAACGCGTTGAGTAATCAGTCGCGTAAGCCCCGTGCGCGGATCAAAACGCGCCACACGCTCCTGGGCACAATCCACCACCAGACGAATACCTTCAATGGTTAAACTGGTTTCAGCAATATTGGTCGCCAGCACCACTTTGCGCATCCCTTGCGGTGCCGGGAGGATCGCTTTTCGCTGATCGTTCAGCGACAACGCGCCATACAGCGGGCAGAGCAATACATCACTGCCGATGCGCGAAGCCAGTTGTTCCTGCACACGCTGAATTTCTCCGACGCCAGGTAAAAATAACAGTAATGATCCGCTTTCCTGACGCAGCATTTCAGCGGTGGCTACCGCAACGGCATCGTCAAAACGCTGATGCGCGGGCAGCGGTAAATAACGGCGTTCAACCGGAAACGAGCGCCCTTCTGAGATGACGACAGGCGCTTCTGGCAGCATTTGCTGCAAGCGGTCGTTGTCCAGGGTAGCCGACATAATCAGCAGTTTAAGGTCATCACGCAGACCTTGTTGCACATCGAGTAACAGCGCCAACGCCAAATCCGCCTGCAAGCTGCGCTCATGAAATTCATCAAGGATCACCAGTCCAACACCGCTCAGTTCCGGGTCACGCTGGATCATGCGCGTCAGCACGCCTTCGGTAACCACTTCCAGGCGGGTATTCGGCCCGACGCAGTTTTGCGCACGCATCCGGTAGCCAACGGTATCGCCTGGCTTTTCGTTAAGCAGCTCCGCCAGCCGTTGCGCGACGTTACGCGCCGCCAGACGACGCGGCTCCAGCAGGATAATTTTCCCGTTAATGCCGGGATGCGCCAGCAGTTGCAGCGGCAGCCAGGTTGATTTCCCGGCCCCGGTCGGCGCACTTAATAATACCTGCGGCGCACAATCGAGAGCGGTAAGTAATTCAGGTAAGACGGCAGCAACGGGCAACGACGACACAAAACGCTCCAGAGGGTTAACATTCTTCGCGCCACATTGTAGCATCGCGGTAATTCATAACCGAGTGCCTCACATGTCTGAACCGCAACGTCTGTTCTTTGCTATCGACTTACCTGCAGAAATCCGCGAACAGATTATCCATTGGCGCGCCACACACTTCCCACCTGAGGCGGGACGTCCGGTCGCCGCCGATAATTTGCATCTGACTCTGGCATTTTTAGGCGAAGTGAGCGCCGAGAAAGAGAAGGCGCTTTCTCTTTTAGCCGGACGGATTCGTCAACCTGGTTTCACACTCACGCTTGATGACGCCGGACAATGGCTGCGTTCGCGTGTGGTGTGGTTAGGGATGCGTCAGCCGCCACGCGGCTTAATCCAGCTGGCGAATATGCTCCGTTCACAGGCTGCCCGCAGCGGTTGTTTTCAAAGCAATCGTCCGTTTCATCCACATATTACCTTATTGCGCGACGCCAGCGAGGCGGTGACAATCCCGCCGCCAGGTTTTAACTGGTCGTATGCGGTGACGGAGTTCACCCTTTACGCCTCCTCGTTTGCCCGTGGACGCACACGCTACACGCCGCTAAAACGCTGGGCGCTAACGCAATAACAAGGATTGTCGCAATGGAATTTTCTCCCCCTCTACAGCGCGCGACGCTAATTCAGCGTTACAAACGTTTTTTAGCCGATGTGATCACACCCGATGGTCGCGAATTAACGCTACACTGCCCGAATACGGGTGCGATGACCGGTTGTGCAACGCCTGGCGATACCGTCTGGTATTCGACTTCAGACAACACCAAACGGAAATACCCACACACCTGGGAATTAACTCAAAGCCAGAGCGGCGCATTTATTTGCGTCAACACGCTTTGGGCTAACAGGTTGACGAAAGAGGCTATCCTTAATGAATCAATTTCAGAACTGTCAGGCTATAGCTCGCTGAAAAGCGAAGTAAAATACGGCGCAGAACGCAGCCGTATTGACTTTATGTTGCAGGCGGATTCGCGTCCAGACTGCTATATTGAAGTGAAATCGGTTACGTTAGCGGAGAACGAACAGGGATATTTTCCCGATGCGGTCACTGAACGAGGTCAGAAACACCTTCGGGAGTTGATGAGCGTAGCGGCTGAAGGCCAGCGTGCGGTTATCTTTTTCGCCGTGCTGCATTCAGCCATTACACGGTTTTCACCCGCGCGCCACATCGATGAGAAATACGCGCAACTATTGTCAGAAGCTCAACAGAGGGGGGTAGAAATTCTGGCTTACAAAGCGGAAATTTCTGCTGAAGGCATGGCTCTTAAAAAATCACTGCCGGTTACATTGTAGTAAAGTAAGTAACTGGTTAATTTACATTCTGGTCGCGTGCGCAAATACGCTTTTCCTCACACAGTTGTCAAGTGTTACGTTTAGATAATTGCTATCCGGAAAAGCATCTGCTATTTATAGCGGCCTCATTTTTCCCCCGAACATGGGGATCGATAGTGCGTGTTAAGGAGAAGCAACATGCAAGAAGGGCAAAACCGTAAAACATCGTCCCTGAGTATTCTCGCCATCGCTGGGGTGGAACCATATCAGGAGAAGCCGGGCGAAGAGTATATGAATGAAGCCCAGCTGGCGCACTTCCGTCGTATTCTGGAAGCATGGCGTAATCAACTCAGGGATGAAGTCGATCGCACCGTTACACATATGCAGGATGAAGCAGCCAACTTCCCGGACCCGGTAGACCGTGCAGCCCAGGAAGAAGAGTTCAGCCTCGAACTGCGTAACCGCGATCGCGAGCGTAAGCTGATCAAAAAGATCGAGAAGACGCTGAAAAAAGTGGAAGACGAAGATTTCGGCTACTGCGAATCCTGCGGTGTTGAAATTGGTATTCGCCGTCTGGAAGCGCGCCCGACAGCCGATCTGTGCATCGACTGCAAAACGCTGGCTGAAATTCGCGAAAAACAGATGGCTGGCTAATTACAGCCGTTCCATCACGTTTACCACAGGCGGGAAATGCTCCCGCCTTATTTTTTGTTCAAAGAGATGACAGACACACAGTATATTGGCCGCTTCGCCCCCTCTCCTTCCGGCGAGCTTCATTTTGGCTCTCTGATCGCCGCGCTCGGCAGCTATTTGCAGGCTCGCGCCCGGCAAGGTCGCTGGCTGGTACGCATAGAAGATATCGACCCGCCTCGTGAAGTTCCCGGTGCCGCAGAAACTATCCTGCGCCAGCTGGAACATTACGGTCTGCACTGGGACGGCGATGTTCTCTGGCAATCGCAACGTCACGACGCCTATCGTGAAGCACTCGCCTGGTTACATGAACAAGGACTAAGTTATTACTGCACCTGTACGCGTGCGCGTATTCAAAGCATTGGCGGTATTTACGACGGTCATTGCCGGGTGTTGCATCATGGACCAGACAACGCCGCAGTGCGTATCCGCCAGCAGCATCCGGTCACGCAATTTACTGACCAGCTGCGCGGCATTATTCACGCCGACGAAAAACTGGCACGGGAAGATTTTATCATTCATCGCCGTGATGGGTTGTTCGCCTACAACCTGGCTGTTGTGGTTGATGATCATTTCCAGGGCGTTACAGAAATAGTGCGTGGGGCTGATCTGATTGAACCAACAGTAAGGCAAATCTCGCTGTACCAGCTTTTTGGCTGGAAAGTGCCAGATTACATTCATCTGCCGCTGGCGCTTAATCCACAAGGCGCTAAACTTTCCAAGCAGAATCATGCGCCTGCGTTGCCGAAAGGCGATCCACGCCCGGTACTAATCGCGGCACTTCAATTTCTGGGGCAGCAGGCAGAAGCACACTGGCAGGATTTCAGCGTCGAGCAAATCCTTCAGTCAGCCGTCAAAAACTGGCGGCTTACCGCCGTGCCCGAGTCGGCAATTGTAAATTCAACATTCTCAAATGCGTCATGCTGAGCTATGATTAGCCGCTATTTTTTTGTCCTGAATGATGTTTGACACTACCGAGGTGTACTATTTTTACCCGAGTCGCTAATTTTTGCCGCAAGGTGCTAAGCCGCGAGGAAAGCGAGGCTGAACAGGCAGTCGCCCGTCCACAGGTGACGGTGATCCCGCGTGAGCAGCATGCTATTTCCCGCAAAGATATCAGTGAAAATGCCCTGAAGGTAATGTACAGGCTCAATAAAGCGGGATACGAAGCCTGGCTGGTTGGCGGCGGCGTGCGCGACCTGTTACTTGGCAAAAAGCCGAAAGATTTTGACGTAACCACTAACGCCACGCCTGAGCAGGTGCGCAAACTGTTCCGTAACTGCCGCCTGGTGGGTCGCCGTTTCCGTCTGGCTCATGTAATGTTTGGCCCGGAGATTATCGAAGTTGCGACCTTCCGTGGACACCACGAAGGTAACGTCAGCGACCGCACGACCTCCCAACGCGGGCAAAACGGCATGTTGCTGCGCGACAACATTTTCGGCTCCATCGAAGAAGACGCCCAGCGCCGCGATTTCACTATCAACAGCCTGTATTACAGCGTAGCGGATTTTACCGTCCGTGATTACGTTGGCGGCATGAAGGATCTGAAGGACGGCGTTATCCGTCTGATTGGTAACCCGGAAACGCGCTACCGTGAAGATCCGGTACGTATGCTGCGCGCGGTACGTTTTGCCGCCAAATTGGGTATGCGCATCAGCCCGGAAACCGCAGAACCGATCCCTCGCCTCGCTACCCTGCTGAACGATATCCCACCGGCACGCCTGTTTGAAGAATCGCTTAAACTGCTACAAGCGGGCTACGGTTACGAAACCTATAAGCTGTTGTGTGAATATCATCTGTTCCAGCCGCTGTTCCCGACCATTACCCGCTACTTCACGGAAAATGGCGACAGCCCGATGGAGCGGATCATTGAACAGGTGCTGAAGAATACCGATACGCGTATCCATAACGATATGCGCGTGAACCCGGCGTTCCTGTTTGCCGCCATGTTCTGGTACCCACTGCTGGAGACGGCACAGAAGATCGCCCAGGAAAGCGGCCTGACCTATCACGACGCTTTCGCGCTGGCGATGAACGACGTGCTGGACGAAGCCTGCCGTTCACTGGCAATCCCGAAACGTCTGACGACATTAACCCGCGATATCTGGCAGTTGCAGTTGCGTATGTCCCGTCGTCAGGGTAAACGCGCATGGAAACTGCTGGAGCATCCTAAGTTCCGTGCGGCTTATGACCTGTTGGCCTTGCGAGCTGAAGTTGAGCGTAACGCTGAACTGCAGCGTCTGGTGAAATGGTGGGGTGAGTTCCAGGTTTCCGCGCCACCAGACCAAAAAGGGATGCTCAACGAGCTGGATGAAGAACCGTCACCGCGTCGTCGTACTCGTCGTCCACGCAAACGCGCACCACGTCGTGAGGGTACCGCATGACAGTGGCGTATATTGCCATAGGCAGCAATCTGGCCTCTCCGCTGGAGCAGGTCAATGCTGCCCTGAAAGCATTAGGCGATATCCCTGAAAGCCACATTCTTACCGTTTCTTCGTTTTACCGCACCCCACCGCTGGGGCCGCAAGATCAACCCGATTACTTAAACGCAGCCGTGGCGCTGGAAACCTCTCTTGCACCTGAAGAGCTACTCAATCACACACAGCGTATTGAATTGCAGCAAGGTCGCGTCCGCAAAGCTGAACGCTGGGGACCACGCACGCTGGATCTCGACATCATGCTGTTTGGTAATGAAGTGATAAATACTGAACGCCTGACCGTTCCGCACTACGATATGAAGAATCGTGGATTTATGCTGTGGCCGCTGTTTGAAATCGCGCCGGAGTTGGTGTTTCCTGATGGGGAGATGTTGCGTCAAATCTTACATACAAGAGCATTTGACAAATTAAACAAATGGTAATTTATTTATATTGCGAATATAAATATTTTCTGAAAATCATATCTCATCTCTTTCCTTAATTACGATTTTAGTTTAAACATCTCTTTGCGGAAATAATATAACTTCCTATAAATAAATATCAATCCCATCTCCATACCCTAACCAATTGCACTTGTGAACTTATTTTTACTTAATTTTGAATTAAGTAAATTTAATTTGTTCAAAAGCTTCTAAAGTGCACAATAGGCGACCTAATGAACAATGGTTGTAAATTTGGGTAACAAATATCATTGCTCATTAATATCTAACATTTGTTTCTCCTATTTGTGTCATGAATAGTCATTCTTCAAACATGTAGTCTGACTAATGGAATTTTATTAAAGGATTTTTATGTCTAAAAAATTAGGTTTTGCCCTGTCTGGTCTTATGCTGGCGATGGTTGCAGGTACTGCTTCTGCTGATATGGACGGCGGTCAGTTAAATATCAGTGGTCTGGTTGTTGATAACACCTGTGAAACCCGCGTTGACGGCGGTAACAAGGATGGTCTGATCCTGCTGCAAACCGCAACCGTTGGTGAAATCGATGCTGGCGTACTGAATGACACCGTTGGCGCTAAAGCTAAACCTTTCAGCATCACCGTTGACTGCAGCAAAGCAAATCCGAATCCAGGTAGCACGGCTAAAATGACCTTCGGTTCTGTTTTCTTTGGTAACAGCAAAGGGACTTTGAACAACGACATGTCTATTAACAACCCATCTGACGGCGTTAATATCGCTCTACACAATATTGATGGTTCCACTATCAAACAGGTTCAAATTAACAACCCTGGCGATGTGTATACTAAAGCCCTGGATGCAACGACAAAATCTGCTGTTTATGATTTTAAAGCGTCTTACGTTCGTGCCGTCGCAGACCAAACAGCAACTGCTGGTTATGTAAAAACTAACACTGCATACACCATTACTTATCAGTAAGTATTCACCAGTTAAATTGATTGAATGAATATACAGGGAATAATAATTTCTATTTTATATTATTCCCTGTTTTAATTAACTCTATCAGGGATGGTTTATGTTTTTTAACACCAAACATACAACAGCTTTATGCTTCGTAACCTGTATGGCTTTTAGTTCATCGTCTATTGCGGACATTGTCATTTCGGGTACTCGCGTAATATATAAAAGCGATCAAAAAAGTGTCAACGTACGTCTGGAAAATAAAGGGAATAACCCGTTGCTTGTCCAGAGTTGGTTAGATACTGGCGATGACAACGCTGAGCCTGGCAGTATTACAGTCCCTTTTACTGCTACGCCGCCAGTATCGCGTATTGATGCCAAACGTGGGCAAACAATCAAATTAATGTACACAGCCAGCACCTCACTGCCTAAAGACAGAGAGAGCGTGTTCTGGTTTAACGTACTGGAAGTTCCACCAAAACCAGATGCAGAAAAGGTCGCGAATCAAAGCCTGCTGCAACTGGCATTTCGCACACGTATAAAACTTTTCTATCGCCCGGATGGATTGAAGGGAAATCCCTCTGAAGCCCCGTTAGCCCTGAAGTGGTTCTGGTCAGGTTCAGAAGGTAAGGCGTCATTACGAGTGACCAATCCAACCCCTTACTACGTCTCTTTTAGCAGTGGTGATTTAGAAGCTAGCGGTAAACGCTATCCGATTGATGTGAAAATGATTGCACCATTTAGTGATGAGGTCATGAAAGTCAATGGCCTTAATGGCAAAGCGAATTCTGCAAAAGTGCATTTTTACGCCATTAATGACTTTGGTGGCGCAATTGAAGGTAATGCCAGGCTGTAATCAGGCAAGGATATAATTCCGCAGGAAGCATAGCGTGACTATAGAATATACTAAAAATTATCATCATCTGACCCGTATCGCCACGTTTTGCGCGCTGCTGTATTGCAATACTGCTTTCAGTGCTGAACTCGTTGAATATGACCATACCTTCCTGATGGGGCAGAATGCATCTAATATTGATCTCAGCCGGTACAGTGAAGGTAACCCCGCTATACCGGGTGTTTACGACGTCAGTGTTTATGTAAACGACCAACCAATCATTAACCAAAGTATTACATTTGTCGCAATTGAAGGAAAAAAGAACGCCCAGGCTTGTATCACATTAAAGAATTTATTGCAGTTTCATATTAATTCTCCCGATATAAATAACGAAAAAGCCGTTCTGCTTGCCAGGGATGAAACGCTCGGCAATTGCCTCAATTTGACGGAAATTATCCCTCAGGCTTCTGTTCGTTATGACGTTAACGATCAACGTCTGGATATAGACGTTCCTCAAGCCTGGGTAATGAAAAATTACCAAAACTATGTTGATCCATCGTTATGGGAAAACGGCATTAATGCGGCCATGTTGTCATACAACCTCAACGGATATCATAGTGAAACCCCTGGTCGAAAAAATGAAAGCATTTATGCTGCATTTAACGGTGGGATGAATTTAGGTGCATGGCGACTGCGTGCCTCGGGCAACTACAACTGGATGACCGATTCTGGCAGTAATTATGATTTTAAGAATCGGTATGTTCAGCGTGATATCGCCTCGCTGCGTTCTCAACTCATTCTTGGTGAGTCTTATACGACGGGCGAAACCTTTGATTCCGTCAGTATCCGAGGCATTCGTTTATACAGTGACAGCCGCATGTTGCCTCCGACTTTAGCCAGCTTTGCGCCTATCATTCATGGCGTTGCCAATACCAACGCCAAAGTCACTATTACGCAAGGTGGCTATAAGATTTATGAAACGACGGTGCCGCCAGGCGCTTTCGTCATTGATGATCTGAGTCCGTCAGGGTACGGCAGCGATCTTATTGTTACCATCGAAGAATCCGATGGCTCAAAGCGGACATTCTCGCAACCTTTCTCATCCGTTGTTCAAATGTTACGCCCTGGCGTTGGACGTTGGGATATTAGCGGCGGTCAGGTCTTAAAAGATGATATTCAGGATGAGCCTAATTTATTTCAAGCAAGCTACTACTACGGCCTGAATAACTATCTGACGGGTTATACCGGTATTCAGATAACCGATAATAACTATACCGCTGGTTTGTTAGGTCTTGGTCTGAATACTTCAGTTGGTGCATTTTCTTTCGATGTGACTCATTCCAATGTTCGTATCCCGGATGATAAAACATACCAGGGGCAAAGTTATCGTGTTTCCTGGAACAAGTTATTCGAAGAAACAAGTACTTCACTGAATATCGCGGCCTATCGCTATTCGACACAGAATTACCTTGGTCTTAATGATGCACTAACTCTAATTGATGAAGTGAAACATCCCGAACAAGATCTTGAACCGAAATCCATGCGTAATTACTCACGCATGAAAAATCAGGTTACGGTCAGTATTAACCAACCGTTGAAATTTGAGAAAAAAGATTACGGTTCATTTTATCTTTCCGGAAGTTGGTCCGATTACTGGGCTTCCGGACAAAATCGTAGCAATTACTCTATTGGCTACAGTAACAGTACATCCTGGGGCAGCTACAGTGTCAGTGCCCAGCGTTCATGGAATGAAGACGGCGACACTGACGATAGCGTTTATCTTAGTTTCACCATTCCAATTGAAAAATTACTTGGCACTGAACAACGTACTTCAGGTTTCCAGAGTATTGATACTCAAATAAGCAGTGACTTTAAGGGTAATAACCAACTCAACGTTAGCAGCAGTGGCTATAGCGATAACGCTCGCGTCAGTTATAGCGTGAATACTGGCTATACGATGAATAAAGCCAGCAAAGATTTGAGTTATGTTGGGGGTTATGCCAGCTATGAGTCACCATGGGGAACGCTGGCAGGTTCAATTTCTGCAAATAGCGATAACAGCCGTCAAGTTTCTCTCAGCACCGACGGTGGTTTTGTATTGCATAGCGGTGGACTGACTTTCAGTAATGATAGTTTTAGCGACTCCGATACACTGGCGGTAGTTCAGGCTCCAGGTGCTCAAGGAGCGCGAATAAATTATGGCAACAGTACTATCGATCGATGGGGTTATGGTGTCACCAGCGCTCTTTCTCCTTATCATGAAAACCGTATCGCGCTGGATATCAACGATCTTGAGAACGATGTTGAATTAAAAAGTACCAGTGCAGTAGCTGTACCGCGTCAGGGTTCAGTCGTCTTTGCTGATTTTGAAACCGTGCAAGGGCAATCAGCCATTATGAACATCACACGAAGTGATGGTAAAAATATTCCATTTGCTGCAGATATTTATGATGAGCAAGGCAATGTCATTGGTAATGTTGGACAGGGTGGACAAGCATTTGTTCGTGGTATTGAGCAGCAGGGAAATATCAGCATTAAATGGCTCGAACAAAGTAAACCCGTAAGTTGTCTTGCGCATTATCAACAAAGCCCAGAAGCAGAAAAAATAGCACAATCTATTATTCTGAATGGAATTCGGTGTCAGATTCAGTAACTACAAGGGACGTCAAATGATAAAAACAACGCCACATAAAATAGTGATACTGATGGGAATATTATTATCACCCTCAGTATTTGCAACGGATATTAATGTAGAGTTTACAGCCACTGTCAAAGCGACAACCTGTAACATCACACTTACTGGTAATAACGTCACGAATGATGGCAATAATAACTACACATTGAGAATCCCTAAGATGGGTCTGGATAAGATCGCGAATAAAACGACAGAATCTCAGGCTGATTTTAAACTGGTTGCCAGTGGGTGCAGCAGTGGCATCAGTTGGATTGATACCACTCTGACCGGAAATGCATCATCAAGCTCACCTAAGCTTATTATACCGCAGTCTGGTGATTCATCTTCGACGACAAGTAATATCGGTATGGGTTTCAAAAAACGGACTACTGATGATGCCACTTTCCTTAAACCTAACAGTGCGGAAAAGATACGCTGGAGCACAGACGAGATGCAGCCCGATAAGGGTCTTGAAATGACCGTTGCGCTACGTGAAACAGATGCAGGGCAAGGCGTACCGGGGAATTTTCGTGCACTGGCGACGTTTAATTTCATCTATCAATAAGAAGGATAATTATGATGACATTTAAAAATTTACGTTATGGATTATCCAGCAGTGTCGTTTTGGCTGCCTCATTGTTCAGCGTACTCTCTTATGCGGCAACAGACAGTATTGGACTGACCGTTATTACTACTGTAGAAATGGGTACTTGTACCGCTACATTAGTAAATGACTCTGATCAGGACATTTCTGTTGTTGATTTTGGTGATGTATATATTTCTGAAATCAATGCCAAGACCAAAGTAAAAACATTCAAACTCAAATTCAAAGACTGTGCGGGTATCCCCAATAAAAAAGCGCAAATAAAATTAACCAAGCGAGCCACATGCGAGGGAACTGCTAATGACGGTGCGGGGTTTGCAAATGGTTCCACAGCCGCAGATAAAGCAAGTGCTGTCGCCGTTGAAGTCTGGAGCACTGTAACTCCGGCAACAGGGAGTGCAACACAATTTAGCTGTGTAACACCAGCATCACAAGAGGTAACAATCTCCACTGCAGCCAATGCGGTCGTTTATTATCCGATGAGTGCACGCCTGGTCGTGGAAAAAAATAAAACCGTAAACAATGTCACTGCGGGTAAGTTTTCTGCACCAGCCACATTTACAGTAACCTATAACTAACAGACTTACAGATTCAGGAACTATATATGCATCCCACTCAACGTAAGCTGATGAAGAGAATAATTCTGTTTCTGTCATTACTGTTTTGCATCGCCTGTCCAGCCATTGCTGGACAGGATATTGACCTTGTTGCCAATGTAAAAAACAGCACCTGCAAAAGCGGAATCAGTAACCAGGGTAATATTGATCTTGGCGTCGTTGGGGTGGGATATTTTTCAGGTAATGTTACTCCTGAAAGTTATCAACCAGGTGGAAAAGAGTTCACTATCACTGTATCCGACTGTGCATTACAGGGAACTGGCGATGTGCTAAATCAGTTACATATTGATTTTAGAGCCCTTAGCGGTGTCATGGCTGCTGGCTCTAGGCAAATATTTGCTAATGAAATTTCGTCAGGAGCAAGTAATGTAGGAGTAGTTATATTTTCTACTCAGGATTCGGCGAATACATTCAATGTTCTTAATGCTTCAGGCGGATCTCGTTCCGTTTATCCAGTAATGTCGGATGACATGAATGGTTCATCCTGGAAATTTAGCACCCGAATGCAAAAAATCGATCCTGCATTGAGTGTTACATCTGGTCAACTTATGAGCCATGTGTTAGTGGATATTTACTACGAATAACAAACAAAAACAGCGCAAACCATAACAATAAAGAAACATTGGAGTAAAAATGAAGACTATCTTCAGGTACATTCTTTTTTTAGCACTGTATTCTTGTTGTAATACAGTCAGTGCATATACAAGTTTTATTGTGGGAAATAATGCAGGAGTTGATAACTATCGAGGCCCCTCCACTGCCGCACAGATGACCTTTAATTACACATCAACAGCAAGCAACTTGGTTTTTTATAAACCCACGCAGCTCGGCCCGACTGGGGTAAAAATGTACTGGTCATACCTGGATACAGGTACCGGTGGTGGTATTCTTTACTGCAATACATCTGGCAGAGCGAATCCTGGTCCAATAACTATTGAAAATGCCATGGTCTATTCAGGTAAAGATTATGGCGGACATAAACTATTTAATACATCTGTTCCTGGTCTGTATTACACCATGTTAATATCAAGGGTCTGGTCTGCATACGATACAATAACTGACATTCAATCGCCAGGAATCTATATCGGAGATCCTTCCAACCAAGAATTTTTCTTTTCCGTCACAGACAGCGATCTACAAACTAAGGGTTGCAACAAAGCAGACGACTACGATAAGTTTTGGGCTATTGGTGGTATAGTACACAACATAACTGTTGAATTTTATACAGATACTAATTTCGATCCTACACTTAATCAGCAAGTCCAGTTATCCAGTTCATCAAATTACCTTTATTCGTTTAAGGCCTACAGTCCTGGTACAAAAGTTGTAGATCACAGCAACCACATTTATGTCAATTTCACACTGAATAATGTCAAATTAACCTTACCAACATGTTTTACCTCCATACTTACCGGGCCATCAGTCAATGGTTCAACGGTTAGAATGGGAGAATATAGCTCTGGGACAATTAAAAATGGCGCTTCACCTGTTCCCTTTGATATCTCGCTTCAGAATTGTATTCGTGTGCGTAATATTGAAACAAAACTCGTCACTGGAAAAGTAGGTACTCAAAACACACAACTGCTTGGTAATACGCTTACTGGAAGCACTGCCGCCAAAGGCGTTGGCGTACTCATTGAAGGTTTAGCAACCAGTAAAAATCCGCTAATGACATTAAAACCTAATGATACGAATTCTGTTTATATAGATTATGAAACCGAAGATGACACCTCCGATGGGGTTTACCCTAATCAAGGTAACGGCACATCACAGCCTCTTCATTTCCAGGCAACATTAAAGCAAGACGGGAATATTGCTATCGAACCCGGCGAATTTAAAGCCACCAGTACTTTCCAGGTAACCTATCCCTGATAACGTAGCAGCACTGTCACCTTCTGGCAGTGCTGCTACGGATAAATCATTGCCCCCACCAATGTGACTGATAAAATGCCAGACAGCACAACATCAATTTATCAGGATACGTTATGAAACCGACCACCATCTCCTTACTGCAGAAGTACAAACAGGAAAAAAAACGTTTCGCGACCATCACCGCTTATGACTATAGCTTCGCCAAACTCTTTGCTGATGAAGGGCTTAACGTCATGCTGGTGGGCGATTCGCTGGGCATGACGGTTCAGGGGCACGACTCCACCCTGCCAGTTACCGTTGCCGATATCGCCTACCACACTGCCGCCGTACGTCGCGGCGCACCAAACTGCCTGCTGCTGGCTGACCTGCCGTTTATGGCGTATGCCACGCCGGAACAAGCCTTCGAAAACGCCGCAACGGTTATGCGTGCCGGTGCTAACATGGTCAAAATTGAAGGCGGTGAGTGGCTGGTAGAAACCGTACAAATGCTGACCGAACGTGCCGTTCCTGTATGTGGTCACTTAGGTTTAACACCACAGTCAGTGAATATTTTCGGTGGCTACAAAGTTCAGGGGCGCGGCGATGAAGCGGGCGATCAACTGCTCAGCGATGCATTAGCCTTAGAAGCTGCTGGGGCACAGCTGCTGGTGCTGGAATGCGTGCCGGTTGAACTGGCAAAACGTATTACCGAAGCACTGGCGATCCCGGTTATTGGCATTGGCGCAGGCAACGTCACTGACGGGCAGATCCTCGTGATGCACGACGCCTTTGGTATTACCGGCGGTCACATTCCTAAATTCGCTAAAAATTTCCTCGCCGAAACGGGCGACATCCGCGCGGCTGTGCGGCAGTATATGGCTGAAGTGGAGTCCGGCGTTTATCCGGGCGAAGAACACAGTTTCCATTAAGGAGTCACGTTGTGTTAATTATCGAAACCCTGCCGCTGCTGCGTCAGCAAATTCGCCGCCTGCGTATGGAAGGCAAGCGCGTGGCGCTGGTGCCTACCATGGGTAACCTGCACGATGGCCATATGAAGCTGGTCGACGAAGCCAAAGCCCGCGCCGATGTGGTCGTCGTCAGTATTTTCGTTAACCCGATGCAGTTCGACCGCCCGGAAGATCTGGCTCGTTATCCACGGACCTTGCAGGAGGACTGCGAGAAGCTAAACAAACGTAAAGTGGATTTAGTTTTCGCCCCTTCGGTAAAAGAGATCTACCCGAACGGTACTGAAACCCACACTTACGTTGACGTTCCTGGCCTTTCGACCATGCTGGAAGGTGCCAGCCGTCCGGGACATTTTCGCGGCGTTTCGACTATTGTCAGCAAGCTGTTCAACCTGGTCCAGCCGGACATCGCCTGCTTCGGTGAAAAAGATTTTCAGCAACTGGCGCTGATCCGCAAAATGGTTGCCGATATGGGCTTCGATATTGAGATTGTCGGTGTGCCAATTATGCGCGCCAAAGACGGTCTGGCGCTAAGTTCCCGTAACGGTTATCTGACGGCGGAACAACGCAAAATTGCGCCTGGTCTGTACAAAGTTTTAAGTTCGATTGCTGACAAATTGCAGGCTGGGGAACGGGATCTCGATGAAATTATTACCATTGCGGGGCAAGAACTGAATGAAAAAGGCTTCCGCGCCGATGATATTCAGATTCGCGATGCCGACACATTGCTGGAAGTTTCTGAAACCAGCAAACGGGCAGTAATTCTGGTAGCCGCCTGGCTTGGCGATGCTCGCCTGATCGACAACAAAATGGTCGAGCTGGCGTAATACTTAACTGGCGCTACGGCTGATGGCGCCAGTTATTAATTTACCCCACGTCATCTGTCATAACACAGGTAACTTAAATAAGGTTAATTACCTTATCAATCTCAGCAAGAGGTAAATTTGCCATCTCTGCAACGTCTTCCCGAGACATTCCTTTACTCAGAAGACGCTGGGCGAATTCCTGACTTACTTCCTGTCTTCCCTGCTGAATCCCCTTCTCAATCCCTTTCTCTTCAAACCACTGCGCCAGCGTCATCATAGACTCCCCTCCCGTTTCCCTGTCTCTCAACACACCGTAAAACAAATCCGCTTGTTCAGTATGACCGCGTTGCAGCATATAGTTTTGCATGGCAACTAACTGACTTCCGCTAGTGTACCCTTCGTCGATCAGCGTGACCAGTTGCTCAAGCAATAACATTAAGTCGCGCTGGCGAATATGTTTTTGCAGTAGTTCGAGAATCGCAATCCGCCGATGTTGCATGATTTCGTCATCCGGTGTGATGGTGATATCCACCAGCGGGAAAGGACTGTTATAGACGCGTCGCGCCAGCTCCGGCGAGTAAAACATATCAAACCAGCACATTGATAGCGGATAAGGTGTGGCCTCGCCCTGATAAAACAGTATCGGCACCACCAGCGGCAGCTTATCGTGGTCAGCCTCCAGATGCCGGTGCATGGCGGCTATAGAATAACGCATCATGCGAAAGGCCATTTTCTTATCCGGCTTGCTTTGGTGTTCAATCACAACATGCAGATAACCGGGATTGCCCTGCATTTGCACGGAATAGAGCACGTCCGTGCTGTGTCCTTTCAGGCTCTCTTCAATGAAACTCCCCGACTCTAAATGAAGCGTGTTGAGGTCACAAAGTTCGCGTAATTCCACTGGCAAATGTATCTCCAGAAAGTCGCGAGCCGTCTCCGCATGCATTAAAAATTGTTTAAATACCGCGTCATGCGGTGTGGTACTCGGTGCATCCATCTTCCCTGTCTTCCGTGTGGCTTTGCGTGAAGGCAGTATCCAGTCAAGGCGCGCTATCGTCAGCCACCTCTTTATTGTTTACCGAGCAGCGTTCAGAGAAATATCAATTCGTTACAGGCGATACATGGCACGCTTCGGCGCGGTACGCAAACTGCTGACGCAAATGCCGTCAGATGAGTAGACACTAAACAAAAATCGGGCAATACTGCGTGAGAATTTCCTCAAAGCAGGCATCGCCTGCTTCGTTAACGACAGGGTAGAAAGGTAGAAGTTATGATTCGCACGATGCTGCAGGGCAAACTCCACCGCGTGAAAGTGACTCATGCGGACCTGCACTATGAAGGTTCTTGCGCCATTGACCAGGATTTTCTTGACGCAGCCGGTATTCTCGAAAACGAAGCCATTGATATCTGGAATGTCACCAACGGCAAGCGTTTCTCCACTTATGCCATCGCGGCAGAACGCGGTTCGAGAATTATTTCTGTTAACGGTGCGGCGGCCCACTGCGCCAGTGTCGGCGATATTGTCATCATCGCCAGCTTCGTTACCATGCCAGATGAAGAAGCTCGCACCTGGCGACCCAACGTCGCCTATTTTGAAGGCGACAATGAAATGAAACGTACCGCGAAAGCGATTCCGGTACAGGTTGCTTGATTGTTATCCCTGCGGCTGGTTACTCACCAGCCGCGACATCGTCTCCAGCGAATCCGTTCTTAAGATATAAAGTCGTTTTAGTAACAACGGATTATCCCCCGGTTTTACTTTGCCTTTCATGGTTGTCACCGCCAGGTGAAATCCGGCATCGTTTGCTGCCTTCACGGCGTTGTCATTAAATCCGCCAAACGGATACGAAAGATACCAGACATGCGGATTAAATTGCGCCAGAGCGCGGCGTGAACGTGCAAAATCAAACAGAATATTGTGCTCACTACGGCTCAGTAATATGGGTCGGCGATAACCATCTACCCGATGCAAAAAATGGGTATGTGACTGGAAATCAAATACATCGCGAATTTCGTTAAGCTCAGAAACGCTCATAAATTGCAGCGATTTTGGGTTCCACTTCTGCGGGTGACGTTTGATGCGTGAGGTAACAATAAACGCCGTCGCCTTCATGCCATATTGTTTCAACACAGGATACGCATAGCGGCTCACCGACTTGAGGCCATCATCAAAGGTAATCACCACCGCTCGCGCAGGGAGATTGATCTTATTCTTCACGTAGCCTTCCAGCTGCACCATGCTCAGTGTCGCGTATCCCCTGTCACGCAGCCAGGCCATCTGGTTATTGAAAGCGCGTACCGATGTGGTCGTCGAAGTATGGCGAAAACGGGTGTTTTCTTCGTCGCGCAGAATATGGTGATAGGTTAGCACCGACAGGCCATTATCGGGTTGGGCATCCAGTGCGCTGATATAGGCCAGTCGATCGCCAATACGGATCTGATACCAGGTTTGATTTAACCTGTCTTTCAGTTTATGCAAAATCGGGTAGCGCAAATTGTCCGCCAGTACCCCAAATGGCGCACTTCCCGCACTCGGCGCGTTATAGACCGGCGTATCTTTCCAGGTAACTAAGTTCTGATTACTCAGCGGCTTGTTGAGGTCGCCCAAACCGTCTTCAACTTTTTGTCGCCCCTGAACCGGCTCGAGATGACCTTTATCGATAAAACCTTTGCCAAAGCCAAAATTAAATGCGTAATAACTTGCGGCAGTGGGCTCCACGGCAATGATTTGTCCGGCCCGAATATTCCCCACGGTCACCATCTTGTCACCAATTTGCGCCCAGACCGCAGCATTTTCGATGGTTTGCATATAACGGGCAGGTAACGCGGCACTGACACTTGCGGTAAACAGCATCAGCAGGAGAATAACAGCTTGTTTGTACATGAAAAAATAACCGAGGGTGAAACAACGCTTTTATTGTAGCAAAAGCGCCATCAGAATCGCGGGTTAATACTCATACAAATTATGTTTGAGGACGAAAGGCGGATTTTTTTGTTGTTGGTGCCAAAGACTACTCACCTCCGGCGCACCCAGTTCGACAATACGCTCGCGAAACTCTGAACTGGTCATGGTTTCACGGCAAGCCATCATCTGTTCAATTAACGGTAACGTGACACCAGAAATCACTTCGCAACGGGAGTGTTTGTGGCTTAATAATGAAGCCACGCGATACGGTGGCGCTCCGGCTATATCGGTTAAGAAGATGACACCCTCACCAGAGTCCGCTTCATGCAGAGCATCGCACATCATGCGGCTGAGCATATTAGAGCTTAATCCGCGCCAGAAATTCACGGCCCGGCACTGAAGAAGTGCCCCATGTTTTTTCTCCAGCGCATCCAGTATCTCTTGCGCCCGGTCATCGTGACAGGTAATTACCCAACCTAACATCGCCTTCCTCCTTAGCCGAAAATCAGTCTACCCTGACCATTGTTGATAAAGGGTGATAGCCGTCAAAACTCCTCTCCCCCAAATCCAGAGGAGAGGAAATAGCCTTAGCTACGCAAACCACGTCCACGTTGGATCAGCGACCAACAGATCAAATAAAACGCCACAATAAAGACCACCAGTACGCCAAAGGTAGTGACCAGCGGAACATCATTGATACCGAGGAAGCCGTAGCGGAAACCACTGATCATATAAACGATTGGGTTCAGGTGCGACAGCCCTTGCCAGAACGGCGGCAACAAAGTCAGTGAGTAAAAGACCCCGCCCAAATACGTGAGTGGCGTTAACACAAAGGTTGGCACCAGGCTGATGTCATCGAACGTTTTGGCAAACACACCGTTCAGCAAACCCGCAAGGGAGAACAACACCGCCGTGAGCACCAGCGTTAAGGCAACGAATACCCACGAATGCACCTGAAATGGCACAAAAAACAGTGAAATTGCCGTCACCAGAATGCCAACAAACAGACCACGCGCCACGCCACCGCCGACATATCCGGCAATAATGACGTGAGTCGGAACCGGCGCTACCAGCAGCTCTTCAATATTACGCTGGAACTTGGCACCAAAAAATGATGACGCAACGTTGGCGTAGGCATTGGTGATCACCGACATCATGATCAGCCCCGGTACGATGAACTGCATATAGCTGAAGCCATGCATATCGCCAATACGCGAACCAATCAGGTTACCGAAGATAATAAAGTAAAGGGTCATGGTGATGACTGGCGGCACCAGCGTCTGCACCCAGATACGCATAAAGCGATGGATCTCTTTCGCCCAGATGCTTTTTAGCGCCACCCAGTAAAGATGCATCATGCGCGATCTCCTTGTTTTTCATTAACCAGTGAAACAAACAGCTCTTCCAGACGGTTAGCTTTGTTACGCATACTTAATACCTGAATGCCCTGCTCACTTAACTGCGTAAATACGCTGTTGATCCCCTGCTCACGCAGCACTTCAACTTCCAGCGTCGCGGTATCGACCAGTCGATACTGATAGCCATCGAGCTTCGGTAACGGGCTTTTCGGTGCGAGATCGAGAATAAAGGTTTCCGATTTCAGCTTCGCCAGCAGCGCCTTCATCGAGGTATTTTCCACCAGCTCACCGTGTTGAATAATGCCGATATTGCGGCACAGCATTTCTGCTTCTTCCAGGTAGTGTGTGGTGAGAATGATGGTGGTGCCTTTGTCGTTTAAATCCTTCAAAAAGCCCCACATTGAGCGGCGAAGTTCAATATCCACGCCTGCGGTCGGTTCGTCGAGAATCAGTAGTTTAGGTTCATGCATTAACGCACGGGCAATCATTAAACGGCGCTTCATCCCGCCAGATAACATACGCGCACGTTCGTTGCGTTTTCCCCATAGATCGAGTTGTTTAAGATACTTTTCGCTGCGGATGTACGCTTCTTTGCGCTCCACGCCGTAGTACCCTGCCTGATTCACCACAATTTGCTGCACGGTTTCAAACGGGTTGAAGTTAAATTCCTGCGGCACCAGTCCCAACTGACGTTTAGCGTTCACGACATCCTTCTCGAGATCGTAACCAAATACGCTGACCCGCCCGGAGGTTTTATTTACCAGAGAGCTGATAATACCGATAGTGGTCGATTTCCCGGCCCCGTTCGGCCCGAGAAGCGCATAAAAATCACCCGCTTCGACCTGCAAATCTATCCCACGAAGCGCCTGAACGCCGCCTGGATAGGTTTTTTTAAGCTGTTGAAGTTCCAGTGCAATGGTCATAAATTTTTACTTACCTTACGTTCTTACACTTTATCTGTGGTTTAAATCGTCCCGGAGTTGCCCTATATTAGCCAAACGTAATTATTTGGTTACAGGTCGTTAACCTCCATGAAAGACATAGATACACTCATCAGCAACAATGCACTATGGTCAAAAATGCTGGTGGAAGAGGATCCCGGGTTTTTTGAGAAACTGGCACAAGCGCAAAAACCGCGCTTTCTATGGATTGGATGTTCCGACAGTCGCGTTCCTGCAGAACGTTTAACCGGTCTTGAGCCGGGCGAACTCTTTGTTCACCGTAATGTTGCTAACCTGGTCATTCACACTGACCTGAACTGCCTTTCCGTGGTTCAGTATGCAGTGGATGTACTCGAAGTTGAACACATTATTATCTGTGGCCACTACGGTTGCGGCGGCGTACAAGCCGCAGTTGAAAACCCGGAACTGGGGCTTATCAACAACTGGCTGCTGCATATCCGCGATATCTGGTTCAAACATAGCTCATTGCTCGGCGAAATGCCGCAAGAGCGCCGTCTGGATACCTTGTGTGAACTGAACGTCATGGAACAGGTGTATAACCTGGGCCACTCCACCATTATGCAATCAGCGTGGAAACGCGGGCAGAAAGTTACCATTCACGGCTGGGCCTACGGCATTCACGACGGCTTGCTGCGTGATCTGGATGTTACCGCCACCAACCGCGAAACCCTTGAGCAACGTTACCGTCACGGGATTTCCAACCTCAAGCTGAAACACGCCAACCACAAATAAAAATGCCATGCCGGATGCAACACATCCGGCAACTTCACACTTACTCGTCCAGCAGAATCACTTTGCCGATATACGGCAGATGACGGTAACGCTGTGCGTAATCAATGCCGTAACCCACCACAAACTCATCCGGGATCGAGAAACCGATAAATTCTACCGGGACGTTCACTTCACGACGGGACGGTTTATCCAGCAGCGTACAAATCGCCAGCGACTTCGGTTCGCGCAGGCTTAAGATCTCACGCACTTTCGACAGTGTATTCCCCGAGTCGATGATATCTTCAACAATCAGCACGTCCTTGCCACGGATATCTTCATCCAGATCTTTGAGGATTTTCACATCACGGGTGGTGGACATGCCGCTACCGTAGCTGGAGGCGGTCATAAAGTCGACTTCATGAGATACCTGAACTTCACGGCACAGGTCCGCCATAAACATAAATGAGCCACGCAGCAGACCCACCAGCACCATATCGCTGCCGCTGTCTTTGTAACGCTCAGTAATCTGACGACCCAGTTCGGCGATACGCGCTTTAATCTCCGCTTCGGGGATCATTACTTCTACAGTATGTTTCATATCTCTAACCATATGATTTAAAAACAAATCACTTCGCACGGGCAGGTTTTGGCACCGCAACAAAGCGCAAGACACGCAGTATACCAGTAAAACTATTCATTCGCGGAATCTGTTAATAAAGCTCGAATTGTGATGACGATCACACATGTTAAAACCTATAATTAATTGCTACTAAAATATTAATGAATTGAAATGGTGTCTCTTTATGGCAATTAACAATACAGGCTCGCGACGATTACTCGTCACGCTAACAGCCCTTTTTGCAGCGCTTTGCGGGCTGTATCTACTCATTGGCGGAGGCTGGCTGGTCGCGATTGGCGGCTCCTGGTACTACCCTATCGCTGGCCTTGTGATGCTCGGCGTCGCCTGGATGCTGTGGCGCAGTAAACGCGCCGCGCTTTGGCTATACGCAGCCCTGCTGCTCGGCACCATGATTTGGGGCGTCTGGGAAGTTGGTTTCGACTTCTGGGCGCTGACTCCGCGCAGCGACATTCTGGTCTTCTTCGGCATCTGGCTGATCCTGCCGTTTGTCTGGCGTCGCCTGGTCATTCCTGCCAGCGGCGCAGTTGCCGCACTGGTGGTCGCACTGCTGATTAGCGGTGGTATCCTGACCTGGGCCGGATTTAACGATCCGCAGGAGATCAACGGCACCTTAAGCGCCGATGCCACACCTGCTGAAGCTATCTCCCCCGTAGCCGATCAGGACTGGCCTGCCTATGGTCGTAATCAGGAAGGTCAACGCTTTTCGCCGCTGAAACAAATTAACGCCGATAACGTCCATAATCTGAAAGAAGCCTGGGTGTTCCGTACTGGCGATGTGAAGCAGCCGAACGATCCGGGTGAAATCACCAATGAAGTGACGCCGATTAAAGTGGGCGACACCCTTTACCTGTGTACCGCTCACCAGCGCCTGTTTGCGCTTGATGCCGCCAGCGGCAAAGAGAAATGGCATTACGATCCTGAGCTGAAAACCAACGAGTCTTTCCAGCACGTAACCTGCCGTGGTGTCTCTTATCATGAAGCCAAAGCAGAAACCGCTTCGCCGGAAGTGATGGCGGATTGCCCGCGTCGTATCATTCTTCCGGTCAATGATGGTCGACTGATTGCGATTAACGCTGAAAACGGCAAACTGTGCGAAACCTTCGCCAATAAAGGCGTGCTCAATCTGCAAAGCAATATGCCAGACACCAAACCGGGTCTGTATGAACCGACTTCGCCACCGATTATCACCGATAAAACCATCGTGATGGCCGGTTCAGTTACCGATAACTTCTCAACCCGCGAAACGTCTGGCGTGATCCGTGGTTTTGATGTCAACACCGGGGAGCTGCTGTGGGCTTTTGATCCCGGCGCGAAAGATCCGAACGCAATCCCGTCTGACGAACACACCTTTACCTTTAACTCGCCAAACTCCTGGGCACCAGCGGCCTATGACGCGAAGCTGGATCTGGTCTATCTGCCGATGGGCGTGACCACGCCGGATATCTGGGGCGGTAACCGCACACCGGAACAGGAACGTTATGCCAGCTCGATTCTGGCGCTGAATGCCACTACCGGGAAACTGGCGTGGAGCTACCAGACCGTTCACCACGACCTGTGGGACATGGATCTTCCGGCACAGCCGACGCTGGCGGACATCACCGTTAATGGTCAGAAAGTGCCAGTTATTTACGCTCCGGCGAAAACCGGCAACATTTTTGTGCTCGATCGTCGTAATGGCGAACTGGTGGTTCCGGCACCGGAAAAACCGGTTCCCCAAGGTGCAGCGAAAGGCGATTACGTAACCCCAACTCAACCGTTTTCTGAACTGAGCTTCCGTCCGACGAAAGATTTGAGCGGTGCGGATATGTGGGGAGCCACCATGTTTGACCAACTGGTGTGCCGCGTGATGTTCCACCAGATGCGCTATGAAGGCATTTTCACCCCGCCATCTGAACAGGGTACGCTGGTCTTCCCGGGTAACCTGGGGATGTTCGAATGGGGCGGGATTTCCGTTGATCCAAATCGTGAAGTGGCGATTGCCAACCCAATGGCACTGCCGTTTGTTTCGAAACTGATCCCGCGTGGTCCTGGCAACCCGATGGAGCAGCCGAAAGATGCCAAAGGCACGGGTACGGAATCCGGCATTCAGCCACAGTACGGTGTACCGTATGGTGTCACGCTCAACCCGTTCCTCTCACCATTTGGTCTGCCATGTAAACAGCCAGCATGGGGTTATATCTCGGCGCTGGATCTGAAAACTAATGAAGTGGTGTGGAAGAAACGTATTGGTACGCCGCAGGACAGTATGCCGTTCCCGATGCCGGTTCCGGTGCCGTTCAATATGGGTATGCCGATGCTGGGCGGGCCAATCTCCACGGCGGGTAACGTGCTGTTTATCGCCGCTACGGCAGATAACTACCTGCGCGCTTACAACATGAGCAACGGTGAAAAACTGTGGCAGGGTCGTTTACCAGCGGGTGGTCAGGCTACGCCAATGACCTATGAAGTGAATGGTAAGCAGTATGTGGTGATCTCCGCAGGCGGTCACGGTTCATTTGGTACGAAGATGGGCGACTATATTGTGGCTTATGCGCTGCCGGATGATGTGAAGTAAGACTTGCTCAGATTGCTGACAACGTGCGCGTTGTTCATGCCGGATGCGGCGTGAACGCCTTATCCAGCCTACAAAATTGTGCAAAATCAATGGATTGCACAGCTAGCGTAGGCCTGATAAGCGTAGCGCATCAGGCAGATTTGCGTTTGTCATCAGTTTAATGCCCGGAGAGATCCGGGCATATTTCCGAATACGGTCTTTTTATACCGTAAACCCTAACATCATCCCCGTATCTTCATGCTCCAGCAGATGGCAGTGCGCCATATAAGCATGTTCTTTCGGTGCATCGTGATTAAACTTCACCAGCACTTCGCTGACATTACCTTCTACCTTAACGGTATCTTTCCAGCCCGCGCGATGAGCCGCTGGCGGTTTGCCATTTTCTGACAAGATACGGAACTGCGTGCCGTGGATATGGAACGGATGCAGCATCATGTCGCCCACGCCAGAGATAACCCAACGTTCGTATTGCCCTTTCGCCGCCGCAAACATCGGCTTGTTCATATCAAACGCCTGACCGTTGATTTTGTTGGCATGGTGGAAATCGAACTTCCCGCCGTGGTTCATATGATTCATATTGCCGTGCCCCATATGGCCCATCATCTGGCTGTGATCCATCCCGGCCATCGCCTGATCGCCATATTTCTCCATTAGCATCTGCATCCCCATCATATCGAGCATCGGGTCCATAGAGAGTTGCAGCTTGCGTACCGTCAGCCCTTCCAGCGAAGGTAACGCAGGCAGGCTACTTAATGTGTCTGGCAAAGCACCGGAGGCACTAATAGCAATCGGCTGAATCCGCATTACCGGATGAGGCTTATCAAACGGCGCAATCGCCATCCCCATCTGGCTGACCGGCAGCGTCACCAGGTCAAAGGGTTTGTTATCGTTAACCTCCACCAGCACTTCAAAACGCTCGCCCATCAGCACCGGCAGTTCGCTCACCTTCACTGGTTCAGGTAGCAGACCACCGTCGCTGGCAATCACATACAGCGGGCGATTGTCGCTGGTGGCGAAATTGAGCGAACGGGCATTACAGCCATTGAGCAAACGCAGGCGCAGCCAACCACGCGGGGCAGCGTGTTGCGGGTAGATTGCACCGTTGGTCAGCAACGTATCGCCAAACCAGCCCACGGCGGCGGTCATCACATCCAGTTGATAATCAATCTGCCCGTCGGCGCTAAATTTCTTATCCTGAACGATCACCGGAACATCATCGATACCCCACTGTTTTGGCAGCATTAATTTCAGGATCTCGTCATCTTCAATCACCACCAGCCCAGCCAGCCCCATCGCCACCTGTCGCCCGGTTTTGCCGTGCTGATGCGGATGGAACCAGCAGGTAGCGGCAGGTTGATCAACGTTCAACGTCACCGAGCGCTTGCCACCTGGCGGAATAATTCCCTGCGGGCCGCCGTCGACTTCACCCGGTACTTCCAGCCCGTGCCAGTGCAACGTTGTCTCTTCCGTCAGTTGGTTGTAGATATCAACCGTTACCGCTTTGCCGCGCTGTAATTTCACCGCCGGCCCCAGCAGATTGCCGTTATAGCCCCAGGTAGTTGCAGTTTTCCCGCCAAAGGTGGACTGGCCTGCGCCAATAGTTAACTGAATGCGATTACGGGCATCGGTCGTGAGCAAATCAGGGATCGGTAACGTTGGGCGTTCTGCCGCAAATACTGCGCGGCTCCACAGCGGCAAAGCCGAAGCCACACCCAGCGCGACGGAATATTTTAAGAAATCACGACGTTGCATAGTTATTTCCTTATTCTTAAGCAGGCGAAACAAAATCAAACGTTGAGCATAGTCCTTCCCCTTACGGGAAGGTCAAGCCGCAGACACAATTTAATCGACAATAATGGTCGTCGCCTCGCTCGCAGTGTGCTAACGTTTATCTTCTTTAAGCCCCTGGTAGAAGCAATGAAGACGTTTTTCAGAACAGTGTTATTCGGCAGCCTGATGGCCGTCTGCGCAAACAGTTACGCGCTCAGCGAGTCTGAAGCCGAAGATATGGCCGATTTAACGGCAGTTTTTGTCTTTCTGAAGAACGATTGTGGTTACCAGAACTTACCTAACGGGCAAATTCGTCGCGCACTGGTCTTTTTCGCTCAGCAAAACCAGTGGGACCTCAGTAATTACGACACCTTCGACATGAAAGCCCTCGGTGAAGACAGCTACCGCGATCTCAGCGGCATTGGCATTCCCGTCGCTAAAAAATGCAAAGCCCTGGCCCGCGATTCCTTAAGCCTGCTTGCCTACGTCAAATAATCCCTGATACCTTTTTGTAGAAATATTGACCGTGCATCCGCGGTCAATGTTAGCTATTATGTTGCGCCCTTTTTTTACGGGTGTTAACAAAGGAGGTATCAACCCATGGCCGAAAAAAAACAGTGGCATGAAACGCTACACGACCAGTTTGGGCAGTACTTTGCGGTAGATAACGTTCTGTATCATGAAAAGACCGATCACCAGGATCTGATCATTTTTGAGAACGCTGCATTTGGTCGCGTAATGGCGCTGGATGGCGTAGTACAAACCACCGAGCGCGACGAGTTTATCTATCATGAGATGATGACCCATGTTCCGCTACTGGCCCATGGTCACGCGAAACATGTGCTGATTATCGGCGGCGGCGACGGTGCCATGCTGCGTGAAGTAACCCGACATAAAAACGTTGAGTCAATCACGATGGTGGAAATCGATGCGGGTGTCGTATCGTTCTGCCGTCAGTATCTACCCAACCATAACGCCGGTAGCTACGACGATCCGCGCTTTAAGCTGGTGATCGACGATGGCGTCAATTTCGTTAATCAAACCAGCCAGACCTTTGATGTCATTATCTCCGACTGCACCGATCCTATCGGTCCCGGCGAAAGCCTTTTCACTTCGGCATTTTATGAAGGCTGCAAACGTTGCCTGAATCCTGGCGGTATCTTCGTCGCACAAAACGGCGTCTGCTTTTTACAGCAGGAAGAAGCCATCGACAGCCATCGCAAACTCAGCCATTACTTCAGCGACGTTGGCTTTTATCAGGCGGCGATCCCGACCTATTACGGCGGTATCATGACTTTTGCATGGGCGACAGATAACGACGCCTTACGCCATCTCTCAACCGAAATTATTCAGGCGCGTTTTCTCGCCTCTGGCCTGAAATGCCGTTATTACAATCCGGCAATCCATACGGCAGCTTTTGCCTTACCTCAGTATCTGCAAGACGCACTGGCTTCACAGCCGTCCTAAGGAGAAGATAAGAAATTGAAAAAACTGAAACTGCATGGCTTTAATAATCTGACCAAAAGTCTGAGTTTTTGTATTTACGATATCTGCTACGCCAAAACTGCCGAAGAGCGCGACGGTTATATTGCTTATATCGATGAACTCTATAATGCCAACCGTCTGACCGAAATCCTGTCAGAAACCTGTTCCATTATCGGGGCTAATATTCTTAACATCGCCCGCCAGGATTACGAACCACAGGGTGCCAGCGTCACTATTCTGGTGAGTGAAGAACCGGTTGACCCGAAACTCATCGACAAAACAGAACACCCCGGCCCACTGCCAGAAACGGTCGTTGCCCATCTTGATAAAAGTCATATTTGCGTACATACCTACCCGGAAAGTCATCCTGAAGGCGGTTTATGTACCTTCCGCGCCGATATTGAAGTCTCTACCTGCGGCGTGATTTCTCCGCTGAAGGCGCTGAATTACCTGATCCACCAGCTTGAGTCCGATATCGTAACCATTGATTATCGCGTGCGCGGTTTTACCCGCGACATTAACGGTATGAAGCACTTTATCGACCATGAGATTAATTCGATTCAGAACTTTATGTCTGACGATATGAAGGCGCTGTATGACATGGTGGATGTGAACGTCTATCAGGAAAATATCTTCCATACCAAGATGTTGCTTAAAGAGTTCGACCTTAAGCACTACATGTTCCACACCAAACCGGAAGACTTAACCGACAGCGAGCGCCAGGAAATTACCGCTGCGCTGTGGAAAGAAATGCGCGAGATTTATTACGGGCGCAATATGCCAGCTGTTTAACGGCTCTGGCGGAGCTCCCAGGCTCCGCCAGATTTATTTACTTCTGCTGCACGAAATTGCGGTAAGCCGCCACGACCTGCAGAAAATCCTCAACGCCGCATAGCGACAGGCTTTCTTCGTCGTAGTAGTTCATCCCCTCTTCCATTTCATCGCCAGCGAATTCCAGTTGATTGGCGCGAACCATCACCTCTTCACCGTCCATCCACAGGGTGTATTCATGCCCTGCCCGTTGCCAGGACCGTTCGCTACCTTTCAGTGCGTGCGCTGCTTGTTCCACTTCATCAAGCAAGGCCAGGTTTTCTTTCACCTCTTCATTAAACCAGTGCCCGACCACTTCATGCCCCATGGACATACGCACCTTTACCACTCCGGTAATATCGCGCAGAAATTCGTAATCCATAGTGTGTTCCTCTGCTCCCGGCAATGCACCGAAATCGCATTGCGCCATTGATGTAATTATCGCAGCCTTACCGGAGAAAAACAGCGGAACGGCGATGGTTTAGAAATAAAAAAATGCCCGGGAATCTCATTCACCGGGCATTGTGTCGTTTATGCGCAGCGCGTGCGCTGACTTTTTAAACCGCAGTCTGGAAAATCACCCCATCGGCTTTCTCGGTGTACTGAGAAAGCTGGTTGAAGTTCAGATAACGGTAAGTATCAACGGCTGTTTTATCTACCTGCGCCACGTAGGTCTGGTACTCTTCCGGCGTCGGCAGTTTGCCAATCAGCGCCGCAACAGCCGCCAGTTCCGCAGAAGCCAGGAAGACATTCGCGCCAGTACCCAGACGGTTCGGGAAGTTACGGGTAGAGGTGGAAACCACCGTTGCACCGTCCGCCACACGCGCCTGGTTACCCATACACAGGGAACAGCCAGGGATCTCGATACGCGCACCACTCTTACCGAAGACGCTGTAGTAGCCTTCTTCGGTCAACTGTGCGGCGTCCATACGGGTTGGCGGTGCCACCCACAGGCGGGTCGGCAACTGACCTTTATGCGCATCCAGCAGTTTACCCGCAGCACGGAAGTGACCGATGTTGGTCATGCAGGAACCGATAAACACTTCGTCGATCTTCTCACCCTGTACCGCAGACAGCGGACGCGCGTCATCCGGGTCGTTCGGAGCACACAGGATTGGCTCTTTAATATCCGCCAGATCGATGTCGATCACTGCCGCGTATTCCGCATCTGCATCGGCTTCCAGCAGCTCAGGATTCGCCAGCCATTTTTCCATGCCCTGAATACGACGTTCCAGGGTACGACGATCGCCGTAACCTTCCGCGATCATCCACTTCAGCAGGACGATGTTAGAGTTCAGGTATTCGATGATCGGTTCTTTGTTCAGCTTGATGGTACAACCAGCGGCAGAACGCTCGGCGGACGCATCGGTTAGCTCAAAGGCCTGCTCAACTTTCAGATCCGGCAGACCTTCAATTTCCAGGATGCGGCCAGAGAAGATGTTTTTCTTGCCTTTCTTCTCAACGGTCAGCAGACCTTGTTTGATCGCATACAGCGGAATAGCGTGTACCAGATCGCGCAGGGTGATGCCCGGCTGCATTTTGCCTTTGAAGCGCACCAGAACGGATTCCGGCATATCAAGCGGCATTACGCCAGTTGCGGCAGCAAACGCCACCAGACCAGAACCCGCCGGGAAAGAGATACCGATCGGGAAACGGGTATGGGAGTCACCACCGGTACCGACGGTATCCGGCAGCAGCATACGGTTCAGCCAGGAGTGAATGACGCCGTCACCCGGACGCAGCGACACACCGCCACGGTTCATAATGAAGTCCGGCAGCGTGTGGTGCGTGTTCACGTCAACTGGCTTCGGATACGCCGCGGTGTGGCAGAAAGACTGCATCACCAGGTCAGCCGAGAAGCCCAGGCACGCCAGGTCTTTCAGTTCATCACGGGTCATCGGGCCGGTGGTGTCCTGGGAACCTACAGAAGTCATTTTCGGTTCACAGTACGCGCCCGGACGAATGCCTTTCACGCCACAGGCACGGCCTACCATTTTTTGCGCCAGCGAGAAGCCGCGATCGCTCTCAGCGACATCTTTCGCCTGACGGAACACATCACTGTGCGGCAGACCAAGTGCTTCACGCGCTTTGGTGGTCAGGCCACGCCCGATAATCAGCGGAATACGGCCACCAGCACGCACTTCATCAATCAGCACGTCGGTTTTCAGTTCGAAGGTCGCCAGCAGTTCGCCGGTTTCGTGGTTACGCACTTCACCTTTGTACGGGTAAACGTCAATCACGTCGCCCATGTTCAGGTTAGAGACGTCGACTTCGATTGGCAGTGCACCCGCGTCTTCCATCGTGTTAAAGAAGATGGGTGCAATTTTACCGCCGAGGCACAAACCACCGCCGCGTTTGTTCGGCACATGTGGAATATCATCGCCCATAAACCACAGAACGGAGTTAGTGGCGGATTTACGCGAAGAACCCGTACCCACAACGTCACCGACGTACGCCAGCGGGAAACCTTTCTGTTGCAGAGCTTCGATTTGCTTGATCGGACCAACAACACCAGGCTGGTCTGGCTCAATACCTTCACGGGCGTTTTTCAGCATCGCCAGCGCGTGCAGTGGGATATCCGGGCGTGACCACGCATCCGGTGCCGGAGAAAGGTCATCGGTGTTAGTTTCGCCAGTGACTTTGAAGACAGTAACGGTCAGTTTTTCAGCCAGCGCCGGGCGATTCAGGAACCATTCGGCATCCGCCCAGGACTGCATAACCTGCTTCGCATATTCGTTGCCTGCTTTCGCTTTCTCTTCTACGTCATAGAAGTTATCGAACATCAGCAGCGTGTGAGAAAGTGCTTTGGCAGCAATAGGTGCCAGTTTGGCATCATCCAGCGCGTCGATCAGCGGATGAATGTTGTAACCACCCTGCATGGTGCCCAGCAGTTCGATGGCTTTTTCCGGAGTCAGCAGAGGGGATTTGGCTTCGCCTTTCGCGATAGCAGCCAGGAAGCCTGCTTTGACATAGGCGGCTTCATCGACGCCTGGGGGAACACGGTTGGTTAACAGATCTAACAGGAATTCTTCTTCGCCCGCGGGCGGGTTTTTCAGCAGCTCTACAAGTGCGGCCATTTGGTTTGCATCCAGGGGTTTGGGCGCAATCCCCTCAGCGGCACGCTCAGCTACGTGCTTACGGTATTCTTCTAGCACGACGGTTCTCCTCGCTCTCATTGTCATAGTGCGGCAGGCGATTCTCTTCACGCTCCTGTGAGACAGCAGTTTGTAGGGTAAATGCCCAGTACCGCAACGGGCAGAATAGCAGGATTTTGACGAGGTGTTAATCTGTTTACAAAAAAGCAACATAAAAAAGTGGCTGAATCGTTAAGGATGGTCTAGAGATTGTTTCCCTCCGTAAAAACTTCGTTAATTCGCATGGTGATAATCACCTTTCTCAACGAATCCCAAGATTAGTCAAAATTTAAACTACCGCCTCTTTATACTCGGATTCACAGCACCTGCGGGTGGCAGTTCGCCGACCATTGCGATTTCCTTGAGATCCGAATTATGAAAATGACTTTGCCGTTTAAACCCCATGTGCTGGCGCTAATTTGCAGTGCCGGGCTTTGTGCCGCCTCTACCGGGCTATATATAAAAAGCCGCACAGTGGAAGCGCCTGTGGAACCGCAATCGACACAACTGGCTGTGTCTGACGCTGCCGCGGTTACGTTTCCTGCAACGGTTTCCGCACCTCCCGTAACACCCGCCGTCGTCAAATCCGCATTCAGCACTGCACAAATAGATCAATGGGTCGCGCCCGTCGCGCTGTATCCCGACGCCCTACTTTCGCAGGTGCTGATGGCATCAACCTATCCGACAAACGTTGCTCAAGCAGTGCAATGGTCGCACGATAATCCACTTAAACAAGGCGATGCTGCTATTCAGGCGGTATCTGACCAGCCGTGGGACGCCAGCGTTAAATCACTGGTGGCCTTTCCACAATTGATGGCATTGATGGGCGAAAACCCGCAATGGGTGCAAAACCTGGGCGATGCTTTTCTGGCCCAGCCGCAGGACGTGATGGACTCGGTACAGCGATTGCGGCAACTGGCGCAACAAACCGGCTCGCTGAAGTCATCAACCGAACAGAAAGTTATTACCACAACGAAGAAAGCTGTACCGGTAAAACAGACAGTCACGGCACCCGTCATACCATCCAATACAGTTTTAACTGCCAACCCCGTCATTACAGAGCCGGCAACAACCGTCATTTCCATTGAGCCCGCCAATCCTGATGTGGTCTATATTCCCAACTACAACCCAACCGTGGTTTACGGGAACTGGGCCAATACTGCGTATCCGCCGGTTTATCTGCCACCACCAGCCGGAGAACCGTTTGTTGACAGCTTTGTACGCGGATTCGGCTATAGCATGGGCGTTGCTACCACGTACGCACTATTCAGCAGCATCGACTGGGACGACGACGATCATGACCATCATCATCATGACAATGATGATTATCATCACCACGATGGCGGTCATCGTGACGGTAATGGCTGGCAACACAACGGCGACAACATCAATATCGACGTCAACAATTTCAACCGTATCACCGGTGAGCATCTTACTGATAAGAATATGGCATGGCGGCACAATCCAAACTACCGTAATGGTGTGCCCTATCATGATCAGGATATGGCAAAGCGGTTTCATCAAACCGATGTCAACGGCGGAATGAGCGCCACGCAATTACCTGCCCCAACGCGCGACAGCCAGCGTCAGGCGGCAGCAAATCAGTTTCAGCAACGAACACACGCCGCACCAGTCATTACACGAGATACCCAACGTCAGGCAGCGGCACAGCGGTTTAATGAAGCTGAACACTATGGGAGCTATGACGACTTCCACGACTTCAGCCGTCGCCAACCACTGACCCAGCAACAAAAGGACGCCGCTCGTCAGCGTTATCAGTCCGCCTCGCCTGAGCAGCGCCAGGCAGTTCGCGAGAGAATGCAGACTAACCCGAAGATCCAGCAGCGAAGAGAGGCAGCGCGTGAGCGCATTCAGTCCGCCTCGCCTGAGCAGCGCCAGGCGGTTCGCGAGAAAATGCAGACTAACCCGCAGAACCAGCAGCGAAGAGACGCAGCGCGTGAGCGTATTCAGTCCGCATCACCAGAGCAGCGCCAGGTGTTTAAGGAAAAAGTACAGCAGCGCCCACTGAATCAACAGCAACGTGATAACGCCCGCCAGCGTGTTCAATCGGCATCACCTGAACAACGTCAGGTTTTTCGGGAGAAAGTTCAGGAGAGCCGCCCACAACGTCTAAACGACAGTAACCATACTGTCAGGCTGAATAACGAGCAACGGTCAGCAGTATGCGAACGTCTCTCTGAACGTGGAGCAAGAAGACTGGAAAGGTAAATTGCAGACGTAAAAAAAGCGGCGTGGTTAGCCGCTTTTTTAATTGCCGGATGTTCCGGCAAACGAAAAATTACTTCTTCTTCGCTTTCGGGTTCGGCAGGTCGGTAATGCTACCTTCGAACACTTCTGCCGCCAGGCCCACAGACTCGTGCAGAGTCGGGTGCGCGTGGATGGTCAGTGCGATGTCTTCAGCATCACAACCCATTTCGATTGCCAGGCCGATTTCACCCAGCAGCTCGCCGCCGTTAGTACCGACAATCGCACCACCGATCACACGGTGAGATTCTTTGTCGAAAATCAGCTTGGTCATACCGTCTGCGCAGTCGGAAGCGATAGCACGACCAGAAGCAGCCCACGGGAAGGTGGCGGTTTCATAGCTGATGCCTTTCTCTTTCGCTTCTTTCTCAGTCAGACCCACCCATGCAACTTCTGGTTCGGTATAGGCGATGGACGGGATAACTTTCGGATCGAAGTAGTGTTTCTTACCGGCGATAACTTCAGCGGCAACGTGACCTTCGTGAACACCTTTGTGTGCCAGCATCGGTTGACCGACGATATCGCCGATAGCAAAGATGTGCGGTACGTTGGTACGCAGCTGTTTGTCAACGCGGATGAAACCACGGTCGTCAACTTCCACGCCTGCTTTGCCTGCGTCGAGGTTTTTACCGTTCGGCACACGACCAATCGCTACCAGCACGGCGTCGTAACGCTGCGGTTCAGCGGGTGCTTTTTTGCCTTCCATCGTCACATAAATGCCGTCTTCTTTCGCTTCAACGGCGGTAACTTTGGTTTCCAGCATCAGGTTGAATTTCTTGCTGATACGCTTGGTGAAGACTTTAACGATGTCTTTGTCAGCTGCCGGGATAACCTGGTCGAACATTTCAACCACGTCAATCTGTGAACCCAGCGCGTGGTAAACGGTGCCCATTTCCAGACCGATGATACCGCCACCCATTACCAGCAGGCGTTCTGGTACTTCTTTCAGTTCCAGCGCGTCAGTGGAGTCCCAGATACGCGGATCTTCATGCGGAATAAACGGCAGTTGGATCGGGCGAGAACCCGCTGCAATGATCGCGTTGTCGAAGTTGATCACGGTTTTGCCGTTCTCACCTTCAACTTCCAGGGTGTTAGCCCCGGTGAATTTACCCAGACCGTTGACCACTTTGACTTTGCGGCCTTTCGCCATACCAGCCAGACCACCGGTCAGCTGATTGATCACTTTCTCTTTCCAGGTACGAATCTTGTCGATATCGGTTTTCGGTTCGCCGAAGACGATACCGTGTTCAGCCAGCGCTTTGGCTTCTTCGATAACTTTTGCTACGTGCAGCAGTGCTTTAGAAGGGATACAGCCGACGTTCAGGCAAACACCGCCAAGGGTGTTGTAACGTTCTACGATTACGGTTTCCAGACCTAAATCAGCGCAACGGAAGGCAGCGGAGTAACCTGCGGGGCCTGCCCCAAGTACCACGACCTGAGTTTTGATTTCAGTACTCATCATGACCTCTATATATTTATCTCCGGCGGTCATACCCGTCGTCTTTCAGGCCGCAGCGGCGTTAGCTTCACGCCCTCACCCCAGTCACTTACTTATGTAAGCTCCTGGGGATTCTGGCGCTTGCTACCTTGCTGCACCCAGAAATCCATAGGGTATGTGAAGTAATACCCTAACCACCACCGGGTCGTTCTATCCGTCGGTATTTTACAAAATTGTTAACAATTTTTAAACAACAAACGGCAACCGATTTGTCTATTCGCTAATAACCTCAATACATTCATGAGATTACCAGAAAAAAGCCGGCCGTTGGGCCGGCTCTTTTACTTACATCACCAGACGGCGAATGTCAGACAGCGTGTTGTTAATGATGGTAATGAAACGGGCACCATCAGCACCGTCGATCACGCGGTGGTCGAAGGAGAGAGAAATCGGCAGCATCAGACGCGGCACGAACTCTTTACCATTCCACACCGGCTCCATCGCGGACTTGGAAACGCCGAGGATAGCCACTTCCGGCGCGTTCACAATCGGCGCGAAGTGGGTAGTACCCAGGCCGCCGATGCTGGAGATGGTGAAGCAACCGCCCTGCATTTCGCCCGCAGTCAGCTTACCGTCACGCGCTTTCTTAGAAATAGTCATCAGCTCGCGAGACAGCTCGATGATGCCTTTCTTGTTGACGTCTTTGAATACCGGAACAACCAGACCGTTCGGGGTATCCACCGCCACACCGATGTTGATGTATTTCTTCAGGGTCAGACGCTGACCGTCTTCCGACAGCGAACTATTGAAGCGAGGCATCTGCTCAAGAGCTGCAGCAACGGCTTTCATGATGAAGACAACCGGGGTGATCTTCACATCCAGCTTACGTTTCGCCGCTTCTTCGTTCTGCTGTTTACGGAACGCTTCCAACTCGGTGATATCGGTTTTGTCGAAGTGAGTAACATGCGGGATCATTACCCAGTTACGGCTCAGGTTCGCACCAGAGATTTTCTGGATGCGGCCCAGTTCCACTTCTTCGATTTCACCAAACTTGCTGAAGTCCACCTTCGGCCACGGCAGCATGCCAGGGATACCACCGCCAGTCGCTGCCGGAGCTGCTTCTGCACGTTTGATAGCTTCTTTCACGTAAGCCTGAACGTCTTCGCGCAGGATACGACCTTTACGGCCAGTGCCCTTCACTTTCGCAAGGTTAACACCAAACTCGCGTGCCAGACGGCGGATCAGCGGAGTCGCGTGAACATAAGCGTCGTTTTCAGCAAATTCAGATTTGCCTTCCGCTTTCGCAGCTGGTGCTGCTGCCGGGGCTTCAGCTTTTGCTGCCGGTGCCGGCGCTGCCGCTTCCTGTTTCGCAGGAGCTGCCGCAGGCGCTGCGCCTTCAACTTCGAAGATCATAATCAGCGAGCCAGTTTTCACTTTATCGCCAACGTTGACTTTCAGTTCCTTCACGACGCCTGCAAACGGCGCCGGAACTTCCATAGAAGCTTTGTCGCCTTCTACGGTGATCAGTGACTGTTCAGCGGCAACTTTGTCGCCCACTTTCACCATCACTTCAGTCACTTCAACTTCGTCACCGCCGATATCCGGAACGTTAACTTCTTTCACGCCAGCCGCTGGTGCAGGGGCCGCTGCCGGAGCTGCTTCCTGTTTAGCGGCCGGAGCTGCCGCGCCTGCTTCACCCGCGACTTCGAAGACCATAATCAGCGAGCCGGTAGACACTTTGTCACCCACGTTCACTTTGATCTCTTTCACGGTGCCAGCAAACGGAGCCGGAACTTCCATAGAAGCCTTGTCGCCTTCTACGGTGATCAGCGACTGTTCAGCTTCAACTTTATCGCCAACTTTCACCAGGATTTCGGTCACTTCAACTTCGTCGCTGCCGATATCCGGAACGTTAACGTCTTTTGCCGCCGCAGCCGCTGGTGCTGCTGCCGGAGCTGCTTCTTTCTTCTCTTCTGCCTGAGCAGGTGCAGCGTCTGCTGCACCGTCGGCGGAATCGAAAATCATAATCAGTGCGCCGGTCTGGGTTTTATCGCCAACAGAGACTTTGATCTCTTTAACGATACCCGCCTGCGGAGACGGAACTTCCATAGAGGCTTTGTCGCCTTCTACGGTGATCAGCGACTGTTCGGCTTCAACTTTGTCGCCCACTTTGACCAGGATCTCGGTGATTTCAACTTCATCAGCCCCGATGTCCGGTACTTTGATTTCGATAGCCATTATTCTTTTACCTCTTACGCCAGACGCGGGTTAACTTTATCTGCATCGATGTTGAATTTGGCGATTGCGTCAGCAACCACTTTCTTATCGATTTCGCCACGTTTAGCCAGTTCGCCCAGCGCCGCAACCACGACATAAGAAGCATCAACTTCGAAGTGGTGACGCAGGTTCTCACGGCTGTCGGAACGACCGAAGCCATCAGTACCCAGTACGCGGTAGTCGTCAGCCGGTACGTAAGTACGGACCTGCTCAGCGAACAGTTTCATATAGTCGGTAGATGCCACTGCCGGAGCGTCGTTCATCACCTGAGCGATATACGGAACGCGCGGAGTTTCCAGCGGGTGCAGCATGTTCCAGCGTTCACAATCCTGACCATCACGCGCCAGCTCGGTGAAGGAGGTCACGCTATAAACGTCAGAACCTACGCCGTAATCTTTCGCCAGGATCTCAGCTGCTTCACGGACGTGACGCAGGATAGAACCGGAGCCGAGCAGCTGAACTTTACCTTTGCTACCTTCAATAGTTTCGAGTTTGTAGATACCTTTACGGATACCTTCCTCAGCACCTTCCGGCATTGCCGGCATGTGGTAGTTTTCGTTCAGCGTAGTGATGTAGTAGTAAACGTTCTCTTGTTTTTCACCGTACATACGCTCCAGACCGTCATGCATGATGACAGCAACTTCGTAAGCGTAAGCCGGGTCGTAAGAGATACAGTTCGGGATAGTCAGCGACTGAATGTGGCTGTGACCATCTTCGTGCTGCAGACCTTCGCCGTTCAGGGTGGTACGACCGGAAGTACCGCCGATCAGGAAGCCACGCGCTTGCTGGTCGCCAGCCGCCCAGCACAGATCGCCAATACGCTGGAAGCCGAACATCGAGTAATAGATGTAGAACGGGATCATCGGCAGATTGTTGGTGCTGTAAGAGGTCGCCGCTGCCAGCCAGGAACAACCTGCGCCCAGCTCGTTGATCCCTTCCTGCAGAATCTGACCTTTCTCGTCTTCTTTATAGTAAGCAACCTGCTCGCGGTCCTGCGGGGTGTACTGCTGACCGTTCGGGCTGTAAATACCAATCTGACGGAACAGACCTTCCATACCGAAAGTACGCGCTTCGTCGGCGATGATCGGTACCAGACGATCTTTGATCGACTTGTTCTTCAGCATCACGTTCAGAGCACGAACGAAAGCGATAGTGGTAGAGATCTCTTTGCTCTGCTCTTCCAACAGCGCGCCGAAGTCTTGCAGGCTCGGCAGCTCAAGCTTCTCGGTGAAGTTCGGCTGACGGCTTGGCAGATAACCGTGCAGTTTCTGACGCTGAGCGTGCAGATAGGTATGCTCTTCAGAACCTTCCGGGAAGGTGATGTACGGCAGTTTTTCGATATCTGCATCAGACACCGGCACATTGAAACGGTCGCGGATATGACGCACACCGTCCATGTTCATTTTCTTAACCTGGTGCGCGATGTTTTTACCTTCAGCCGCGTCGCCCATGCCGTAACCTTTAATGGTATGAGCAAGGATTACTGTCGCTTTGCCTTTGGTTTCCTGCGCTTTCTTGAATGCAGCGTAGATTTTCTTCGGATCGTGACCACCACGGTTCAGTGCCCAGATCTGCTCGTCAGTCCAGTCTGCAACCAGTGCTGCGGTTTCAGGATATTTACCGAAGAAGTGTTCACGAACGTACGCACCATCTTTCGATTTGAAGGTCTGGTAGTCGCCGTCAACGGTTTCGTTCATCAGCTGGATCAGTTTACCGCTGGTATCCTTACGCAGCAGTTCATCCCAACGGCTACCCCACATCACTTTGATCACGTTCCAGCCAGCACCTTCGAAGATGCCTTCCAGTTCGTTGATGATCTTGCCGTTACCGGTGACCGGGCCGTCAAGACGCTGCAGGTTACAGTTGATAACGAAGACCAGGTTATCCAGTTTTTCACGGGTAGCGATGGTGATCGCACCTTTGGATTCCGGTTCGTCCATTTCACCGTCACCGAGGAACGCGTAAACGGTTTGTTTAGAGGTATCTTTCAGGCCACGGTGTTCCAGATATTTCAGGAATTTAGCCTGGTAAATAGCACCAATCGGACCCAGACCCATAGATACGGTCGGGAACTGCCAGAATTCCGGCATCAGTTTCGGGTGCGGATAGGAAGAGAGGCCATTGCCGTGAACTTCCTGACGGAAGTTATCCAGCTGCTCCTGAGTCAGACGACCTTCCAGGAAAGCACGAGCGTACACGCCCGGGGAGATGTGGCCCTGGAAGTAAACCAGGTCGCCGCCATCCTGCTCGTTGCGTGCACGGAAGAAGTGGTTAAAGCACACATCATAAATGGTTGCGGAAGACTGGAAGGACGCCATATGGCCGCCCAGTTCGAGGTCTTTTTTCGACGCACGCAGCACCGTCATGATGGCGTTCCAGCGGATAGCTGAACGAATACGGCGTTCCAGTTCCAGATTACCCGGATACTCCGGTTGTTCTTCAACGGGGATGGTGTTGATGTAGTTGCTGATACCTGTGCCTGCGGCTACGTTTACACCGCCTTTGCGGGCTTCAGCAAGCAGTTGGTCGATCAGATACTGAGCACGCTCAACACCTTCTTCACGGATGACCGATTCGATCGCCTGGAGCCAGTCGCGAGTTTCGATCGGATCCACGTCATTTGGGAAACGTTCTGACATGGGTTATTCCTTATCTATCTAATAACGTTGAGTTTTCTGGAACCTGTCCCATTGAACTCTCGCCGGAAAGCTCAATAAGACAGGTTCTACGTTTAGTTGCCGCGCTTTTATATGCGCTTGATTTACAACATCTTCTGGATAATTTTTACCAGAAAAATCACTAATTCTTTCGTTGCTCCAGACGACGCAGAGAACGCTCACGGCGGCTCTCTTCACGACTTCTGTCGAGCAAAATTTCTTCGATAAAGGCCAGATGGCGATGCGATGCTTCGCGCGCTTCTTCCGGCTTACCGGCCATAATCGCTTCAAATATGCGGGTGCGGTGACTACTCACCAGCGGCAGCATCTCGCGACGCGAATAGAGCAATTCGAAGTTCTGGCGGACATTCTGGGCCAACATCGGCTCCATACACCTTAGCAGATGAAGCAGAACCACATTGTGGGCCGCTTCGGTGACGGCAATCTGATACTGGAGTACGGCGTTTGATTCCGCGTCCAGATCGCCAGACTGCTGCGCCAGCTCTATGGCGTGGTGGAGTTCACGGATGCGTTCCTTGTCTTCATCGGTACTACGCAGCGCGGCGTAATAAGCGGCGATACCTTCCAGGGCGTGTCGTGTTTCGAGCAAGTCATACTGTGACTCAGGATGGTCGGAGAGCAGCTCCACCAGCGGATCGCTGAAGCTTTGCCATAGGCTGCTCTGGACAAAAGTGCCGCCACCCTGGCGACGAAGCAACAAGCCCTTCGCTTCGAGACGTTGAATCGCCTCACGCAAGGAGGGACGGGAGACGTCAAACTGTTTTGCCAGTTCGCGTTCCGGTGGGAGTTTTTCGCCCGGGCGGAGAGTGCCTTCGAGGATCAAAAACTCCAGTTGCTGCTCAATCACATCGGAGAGTTTTGGTTGGCGGATTTTGCTGTAGGCCATGAGTTCCTGTCTTAAGCCACTTGCCGAAGTCAATTGGTCTTACCAATTTCATGTCTGTGACGCTAAAGTAACAAAGTATTCACCTTATGTCCATACAGGTTTTGATTGAAATCATGAAACTGTGCACATTTTAACAACTTGACATATATAACGTTTCAAAGTTGTAACTATGCACAAATGTAGACTTTACGTAGGAAAGGAGTTTTTTAACGATTATTAAACTATAAAAATCCGAATTGAACCGATTCACTTACCAATTTTGTGATTTTTAATTCAATTAAAACGAATTTAAATTCATTCTACATATTGAGAGGGGTTGAGGCTGAGCTTTACAAACGGTTTCTTTTTAAGCAACTCATCTTCAACCATGCATAAAGCGGGTGCATTCGCTGCCGCATACCATTATTCTTGATCTGACGGAAGTCTTTTTGTAACAATTCAAACTTCTTTGATGTAAACAAATTAATACAACAAACGGAATTGCAAACTTACACACGCATCACTGCGTAGATCAAAAAAACAACCACCGCACGAGGTTTCATGATGGAAGGTCAACAGCACGGCGAGCAGCTAAAGCGCGGCCTTAAAAACCGCCATATTCAGCTTATCGCGCTGGGTGGCGCGATAGGGACCGGGTTATTCCTGGGTAGCGCCTCCGTAATACAGTCCGCAGGGCCAGGGATTATCCTGGGTTACGCCATTGCTGGTTTTATCGCCTTTCTGATCATGCGTCAGCTGGGTGAAATGGTGGTCGAAGAACCTGTCGCAGGCTCCTTTAGCCACTTTGCTTATAAATACTGGGGCAGTTTTGCCGGTTTCGCCTCTGGCTGGAACTACTGGGTACTGTACGTTTTAGTTGCCATGGCTGAGCTGACTGCCGTGGGTAAATACATTCAGTTCTGGTATCCGGAAATCCCCACCTGGGTTTCTGCCGCCGTATTCTTTGTGGTGATTAACGCCATCAACCTGACCAACGTTAAAGTGTTTGGCGAGATGGAGTTCTGGTTTGCCATTATCAAAGTTATCGCGGTGGTAGCGATGATCATCTTCGGCGGCTGGCTGCTATTCAGTGGCAACGGCGGCCCGCAGGCGACCGTTAGCAACCTGTGGGATCAGGGTGGTTTCCTGCCGCACGGCTTCACCGGGCTGGTGATGATGATGGCGATTATCATGTTCTCGTTCGGTGGTCTGGAACTGGTGGGGATCACCGCAGCAGAAGCTGATAACCCGGAGCAAAGTATACCGAAAGCAACTAACCAGGTTATCTACCGCATCCTGATTTTCTATATTGGTTCGTTAGCCGTTCTGCTCTCACTGATGCCGTGGACCCGCGTTACCGCCGATACCAGTCCGTTTGTGCTGATCTTCCACGAGTTAGGCGATACCTTTGTGGCGAATGCGCTGAACATCGTGGTACTGACTGCGGCGCTCTCCGTGTACAACAGCTGCGTATATTGCAACAGCCGTATGCTGTTTGGTCTGGCACAACAGGGTAATGCGCCAAAAGCGCTGGCGTCTGTCGATAAACGTGGTGTACCAGTAAATACCATTCTGGTGTCTGCACTGGTAACGGCGTTGTGCGTACTGATTAACTACCTTGCCCCAGAGTCCGCTTTCGGACTGTTAATGGCGCTGGTGGTATCTGCACTGGTAATCAACTGGGCGATGATTAGCCTGGCGCATATGAAATTCCGTCGCGCCAAGCAGGAACAAGGCGTGGTAACTCGCTTCCCTGCTCTGCTTTATCCGCTGGGTAACTGGATCTGCCTGCTGTTTATGGCGGCGGTACTGGTGATTATGCTGATGACCCCAGGAATGGCGATTTCGGTATACCTGATCCCGGTATGGCTGATCGTGTTAGGTATCGGCTATCTGTTTAAAGAGAAAACCGCCAAAGCCGTAAAAGCGCATTAATCTCTCTACGCCCTCACCCGTACAGGGTGAGGGCAATAATCTTTACACCAACGCCCCGTAAATCGTCAGTAGTGCAATCACCACCACGACCACGAACGAGGTTTTCTTCGCCATTGAAACCGCTGCCTTCGGCGTCTCCACCTTATCGACATGCGGTTCACGCGCCAGAGAGAACTGCGCCAGACGCGTTAACACCTGATACTGCGAAGTATGGAAATCACCCAGCGAAGCAAACCAGGCCGGTAACGCTTTCTCACCATGACCGATCAAGGCATATACCACACCCGCAAGACGAACCGGCACCCAATCCAGTACATGAAGCACGGCATCAATGCCGGACTGTAAACGATGATGCGGCGTCTGATATCGCGCCAGCCAGTATTGCCATGCACGCAAAAACGCATACCCCATCAGCGTAACGGGTCCCCAGGTTCCCCCCACAATCAGCCAGAACAGCGGTGCAAGATAAAAACGAAAGTTAATCCACAGCAATGCATTTTGCAGCTCACGCAAATACTCACGTTCGTCGCAGCCTGCCGGGACGCCGTGAATCATGGTGAGTTCGCCAGCCATCGTGGCACGGGCATGGCTATCATTACGTGAAGCAGCTGTCAGATAAGCATGATAATGAAGACGAACTTTACCTGCGCCAATACACAGCAAACCAATCAGCAGCCACACCAGTAGCGTGGGAACGTTGAACAATACTCCCTGCAATGCGCGTAACAGTAAAAAAGTCACGCCCATCGCAATAATGGTCATGCCTAACGTGCGCCCGAGAGAAAAATGTTTCACCCGCCGAAAGAACGCTTCAAGACGATGATCAAGCTGCCAGTGCTCGCCCAACTTAAACAGGCGCTCGAAAATTAACACCAGTAAGGTTGTAAATAGCGTCATGTTGTCTCCTTGCTGACCAGCACACGAAACCGTGCCCAATCAAATGCAGGACCGGGATCGGTTTTCCGATCCGGCGCAATATCACAATGGCCCGTCATGTTTTTAGCGATATCCGGATAGCAATCAATCAGTGCCCGCGTAACCGCCGCAAGCTGTTGATACTGCGCATCGGTATACGCCAGCGTATCGGTGCCTTCAAGCTCAATCCCAATAGAAAAATCATTGCAGCGTTCGCGCCCCTGATACTGAGAGACTCCCGCATGCCATGCACGTTTATCGAAAGGAACATACTGGACTATTTCACCATCACGGCGAATCAAACAGTGAGCGGAGACGCGCAAATGGGCGATCTCAGCAAAGAAAGGATGTGCCTGCGGATCAATAGTTCCAGTGAATAATGCGTCGATCCACGGACCGCCAAACTCGCCTGGCGGCAGGCTAATATTGTGCACCACCAGCAGGGTGGGTGTTTCGTCATCCGGGCGGCAATCGTAATGTGGTGAGGGAACGCGGCGCGCGCCAACCAGCCACCCCTGTTCTAACAACATGCAGGATCTCCTTATATGTGGTGCTAATACCCGGTTCAGAGTAGCATGTTTCTACCTTATGATTCGTTAGCTATCTGGAGTTTTAACATGCCGCCTCGCCGCTATAACCCTGACACCCGACGTGACGAGCTGCTGGAACGCATTAATCTCGATATCCCCGGCGCGGTGGCCCAGGCGCTGCGGGAAGATTTAGGCGGAACAGTCGATGCCAACAATGATATTACGGCAAAACTTTTACCGGAAAATTCTCGCTCTCATGCCACGGTGATCACCCGCGAGAATGGCGTCTTTTGCGGCAAACGCTGGGTTGAAGAGGTGTTTATTCAACTGGCAGGCGACGATGTCACCATAATCTGGCATGTGGATGACGGCGATGTCATCAATGCCAATCAATCCTTGTTCGAACTTGAAGGCCCATCCCGCGTGCTGTTAACGGGCGAACGCACTGCGCTTAATTTTGTGCAAACCCTTTCAGGAGTTGCCAGTAAGGTACGCCACTATGTCGAATTGCTGGAAGGCACCAACACGCAGTTGTTGGATACGCGCAAAACCTTACCCGGCCTGCGTTCAGCTCTGAAATACGCGGTACTTTGCGGCGGCGGAGCGAATCACCGTCTGGGGCTTTCTGATGCCTTCCTGATCAAAGAAAACCATATTATTGCCTCCGGCTCAGTGCGCCAGGCGGTCGAAAAAAGCGTCCTGGCTGCACCCGGATGCGCCAGTAGAAGTCGAAGTAGAGAATCTGGAAGAACTTGATGAAGCCCTGAAAGCAGGAGCCGATATCATCATGCTGGATAACTTCGAAACAGAACAGATGCGCGAAGCCGTCAAACGCACCAACGGCAAGGCGCTACTGGAAGTGTCTGGCAACGTCACTGACAAAACACTGCGTGAATTTGCCGAAACGGGCGTGGACTTTATCTCCGTCGGTGCGCTAACTAAACACGTACAAGCACTCGACCTTTCAATGCGTTTTCGCTAATAGTTGACAGATTTATCCGCTCCATCGCGGGCGGATAATCTCCCCTTCCCCAACTTTCTTCGTAACGCCTCGCAAATTTCTTGTCTTTCGCTGCAACGAAATAAAAAACCTCGGAATCTGCTTTCCCGTTTCGTTTTTTGCCCCTCGCCTGTGCTGATGGCGTTTGCCAAAGTAGCGCCAACCAAATCAAGGAGCGAAACAGATGGACAAGCAACGCGGTTTTACACTTATCGAACTGATGGTGGTTATTGGCATCATTGCCATTTTAAGCGCCATTGGTATTCCCGCTTATCAAAACTACCTGCGCAAAGCCGCACTCACCGACATGCTACAAACCTTTGTGCCTTACCGTACCGCCGTAGAGTTGTGCGCGCTGGAACATGGTGGATTAGATACCTGCGACGGTGGCAGCAATGGCATTCCCTCGCCTACCACCACCCGCTATGTTTCAGCCATGAGTGTGGCAAAGGGCGTGGTGTCGCTGACCGGGCAAGAAAGTCTCAATGGGCTAAGCGTCGTCATGACACCGGGTTGGGATAACGCAAACGGCGTCACCGGCTGGACGCGCAACTGCAATATTCAAAGTGACAGCGCATTGCAGCAAGCCTGCGAAGATGTCTTCCGCTTTGATGACGCCAACTAAGGAGCGGCAATGAATATTCCACAGCTCACTGCCCTGTGTCTGCGTTATCATGGAGTCTTGCTGGATGCCAGCGAAGAGGTGGTTCATGTTGCGGTAGTCGATGCACCTTCGCATGAGCTACTGGACGCATTGCATTTCGCTACCACCAAACGTATTGAGATCACCTGCTGGACGCGCCAACAAATGGAAGGTCACGCCAGTCGCACACAACAGACATTGCCCGTAGCTGTTCAGGAGAAGCATCAGCCCAAAGCAGAGTTGCTAACTCGAACGTTACAATCTGCGCTGGAACAACGCGCGTCTGATATTCATATCGAACCAGCGGACAATGCCTACCGCATCCGCTTGCGTATCGACGGCGTATTGCATCCTTTACCGGATGTTTCACCGGATGCCGGAGTCGCATTAACCGCCAGATTAAAAGTGCTGGGAAACCTGGATATTGCGGAACATCGCCTGCCGCAGGACGGGCAATTCACTGTCGAACTGGCAGGAAACGCCGTCTCATTTCGTATTGCGACCTTACCATGTCGGGGTGGTGAAAAGGTGGTATTAAGGTTGTTACAGCAGGTGGGTCAGGCACTGGATGTCAACACGCTTGGAATGCAGCCGTTACAACTGGCGGACTTTGCTCATGCCTTGCAACAACCACAGGGACTGGTGCTGGTAACTGGCCCTACCGGCAGCGGCAAAACGGTCACGCTTTATAGTGCCCTGCAAAAGCTGAATACCGCTGACATTAATATTTGTAGCGTCGAAGATCCAGTTGAGATCCCCATAGCCGGACTAAACCAGACGCAAATCCATCCGCGTGCCGGACTCACCTTTCAGGGCGTTTTGCGTGCGTTATTGCGCCAGGATCCTGACGTCATCATGATCGGAGAGATCCGCGATGGCGAAACAGCAGAGATCGCTATTAAAGCGGCGCAAACTGGTCACCTGGTGTTGTCTACCCTACACACTAATTCCACCTGCGAAACGCTGGTACGTTTACAGCAAATGGGGGTCGCCCGCTGGATGCTATCATCGGCGCTTACGCTGGTAATAGCCCAGCGTCTGGTACGCAAACTTTGCCCACATTGTCGCCGGCAGCAAGGGGAGCCCATCCACATTCCAGACAATGTATGGCCATCGCCGCTGCCCCACTGGCAGGCACCCGGTTGTGTACATTGCTACCACGGTTTTTATGGTCGTACGGCCTTATTTGAAGTTCTGCCCATAACGCCGGTCATTCGTCAGCTTATTTCCGCTAATACCGACGTTGAATCGCTGGAAACGCACGCACGACAGGCGGGTATGCGTACGCTTTTTGAAAACGGCTGCCTGGCCGTAGAGCAAGGCTTAACCACCTTTGAAGAGTTAATCCGCGTACTGGGGATGCCGCATGGCGAGTAAGCAACTCTGGCGCTGGCATGGCATAACCGGCGACGGCAATGCGCAAGATGGGATGCTATGGGCAGAGAGCCGTACTTTACTGCTTATGGCACTACAGCAACAGATGGTTACCCCACTAAGCCTGAAGCGAATCGCCATCAATTCTGCGCAGTGGCGAGGAGATAAAAGCGCGGAAGTCATTCATCAACTGGCGACGCTACTCAAAGCAGGGTTAACGCTTTCTGAAGGGCTGGCTCTGCTGGCGGAACAGCATCCCAGTAAGCAATGGCAAGCGTTGCTGCAATCGCTGGCGCACGATCTCGAACAGGGCATTGCTTTTTCCAATGCCTTATTACCCTGGTCAGAGGTATTTCCGCCGCTCTATCAGGCGATGATCCGCACGGGTGAACTGACCGGTAAGCTGGATGAATGCTGCTTTGAACTGGCGCGTCAGCAAAAAGCCCAGCGTCAGTTGACCGACAAAGTGAAATCAGCGTTACGTTATCCCATCATCATTTTAGCGATGGCAATCATGGTGGTTGTGGCAATGCTGCATTTTGTTCTGCCGGAGTTTGCCGCTATCTATAAGACCTTCAACACCCCACTACCGGCACTAACGCAGGGGATCATGACGCTGGCAGACTTTAGTGGCGAATGGAGCTGGCTGCTGGTGTTGTTCGGCTTTCTGCTGGCGATAGCCAATAAGTTGCTGATGCGCCGACCGACCTGGCTTATAGTGCGGCAGAAATTGCTGTTACGCATCCCGATTATGGGTTCACTGATGCGGGGACAAAAACTCACGCAGATCTTTACGATTCTGGCGCTGACACAAAGTGCAGGCATTACTTTTTTACAGGGCGTAGAGAGCGTCAGAGAAACAATGCGCTGCCCGTACTGGGTGCAACTTCTGACACAAATCCAGCACGATATCAGTAACGGTCAACCCATCTGGCTGGCGCTAAAAAATACCGGTGAGTTTAGCCCGCTCTGTTTGCAATTAGTGAGAACAGGAGAGGCATCCGGCTCTCTGGATCTCATGTTAGACAACCTCGCCCATCATCATCGGGAAAACACAATGGCGCTGGCGGATAACCTCGCAGCCTTACTGGAACCGGCGTTGCTGATCATAACGGGAGGAATTATTGGTACGCTGGTGGTGGCAATGTATCTGCCAATTTTCCATTTAGGCGATGCGATGAGTGGGATGGGATAACGCTGGCGTGTTGCTCCACGCCAGCGTTGGGAGATTACAGGTTGTTGAAGATGCGGTTTTCTTGTTCCTGCACACGAATAAACGTGGTGCGCTTGGTCAGCTCTTTCAGGCGTGAAGCCCCAACGTATGTACAAGCTGAACGCAGGCCGCCCAAAATATCTCGCGCGGTATTTTCAACCGGGCCTCGCAGCGGCAGCTTAACGGTTTTACCTTCTGCTGCGCGATATTCCGCAACGCCGCCAACGTGACGTTTCATCGCAGACTCGGAGCTCATGCCGTAGAACAGCATAAATTTCTCGCCGTTCTCCTCAACGATGCGACCGCCGCTCTCTTCGTGGCCCGCCAGCATGCCGCCAAGCATGACGAAATCGGCACCGCCGCCAAAGGCTTTCGCCACATCGCCCGGCGTGGTGCAGCCACCATCGCTGACGATCATTCCGCCCAGACCGTGCGCAGCATCGGCACATTCGATTACCGCAGAAAGTTGCGGATAACCGACGCCTGTTTTGACGCGAGTTGTACAAACAGAACCTGGGCCAATGCCAACTTTAACGATATCGGCACCTGAGAGGATAAGCTCCTCACACATTTCACCAGTCACTACGTTACCAGCACAAATGGTTTTGGTCGGCCACGCTTCACGCGCTTTCGCAACGAACTGCACGAAGTGTTCGGAATAACCATTCGCCACGTCAATACAAACGAAGTTTAATGCCGGGTTCAGGTCGAGAATCTGTTTAGTTTTTTCGAAATCCGCATCAGACGTACCGGTAGAAACCATCACATGTTTCAGCACATCAGCGGAAGAATTGTTGATAAACGCTTGCCACTCTTCGACAGAATAGTGTTTATGCACAGCAGTCAAAATATCAAAAGAAGCCAGCGCAGAGGCCATAGAAAATGTGCCTACGGTGTCCATATTTGCGGCGATAATCGGCACGCCGGACCAGCTCTGACCTGAATGTTTGAAGGTGAATTGACGTTCCAGTTCAACATCGGAACGGCTTTTAAGAGTGGAGCGTTTAGGGCGGATGAGAACGTCTTTAAAACCTAACTTCAGATCTTCTTCAATACGCATGTGCGGATTCCTGGGGTTAATGGCTATAAGGGTAAGAGCGCAACTCCAGTGACGCTATCATACGCACTAATCAATGCGGCGCAAGACTGCGAAATTGTCTTTTTTTACGCTACAATCCCATAAATTTACCTGGTAAATAGTGAGCGAACGTTTCATCAATTTCGCTTTCGTGCACTCATTTTTAACGTTTTGATAATCATGATGAATTCCCGGGAATATAAATTATGAGGTATATAGTTGCCTTAACGGGAGGCATTGGCAGTGGCAAGAGTACCGTTGCCAATGCGTTTGCTGATCTCGGAATTAACGTCATTGATGCCGATATTATTGCGCGTCAGGTGGTTGAACCAGGTGCACCTGCGCTACATGCCATTGCTGATCACTTTGGCGCTAACATGATTGCTGCTGATGGAACATTGCAGCGCCGGGCCTTGCGCGAGCGGATCTTCGCCAACCCGGAAGAGAAAAACTGGCTTAACGCCCTGCTGCATCCGCTGATTCAGCAAGAGACGCAACACCAGATCCAGCAAGCTACTTCCCCCTATGTACTGTGGGTTGTGCCATTGCTGGTAGAAAACTCACTGTATAAAAAAGCGAATCGAGTGCTTGTGGTGGATGTCAGCCCAGAAACGCAACTTAAGCGCACCATGCAGCGCGATGATGTAACTCGCGAGCATGTCGAACAAATCCTTGCTGCTCAGGCAACGCGCGAAGCCCGCCTTGCCGTGGCAGATGACGTCATTGATAATAACGGCGCACCGGATGCTATCGCATCGGATGTTGCCCGCCTGCACGCACACTATTTGCAGCTTGCGTCGCAGTTTGTCTCACAGGAAAAACCGTAATGCAGACCCAGGTCCTTTTTGAACATCCACTAAATGAAAAAATGCGTACATGGCTGCGCATTGAGTTTTTGATTCAGCAACTCACCGTTAATTTACCCATCGTTGACCACGCTGGCGCGCTGCATTTCTTCCGTAATGTCAGTGAATTACTGGATGTTTTCGAGCGCGGCGAAGTCCGCACTGAGCTGTTGAAAGAACTTGACCGGCAGCAACGTAAACTCCAGACCTGGATTGGCGTGCCTGGCGTGGACCAGAGCCGTATTGAAGCATTAATTCAGCAGTTAAAAGCGGCGGGGAGCGTATTAATTTCCGCGCCGCGTATCGGGCAATTTCTGCGTGAAGATCGTTTGATTGCTCTGGTGCGTCAGCGACTGAGCATCCCAGGCGGCTGTTGCAGCTTTGATTTACCTACATTGCACATTTGGCTGCATCTACCCCAGGCGCAGCGCGACAGCCAGGTAGAAACCTGGATTGCCAGCCTGAACCCGCTCACCCAGGCACTTACCATGGTGCTGGATTTAATTCGCCAGTCGGCCCCCTTCCGTAAACAAACCAGCCTGAATGGTTTTTATCAGGATAACGGTGGCGATGCCGACTTGCTGCGCCTGAATCTGTCGCTCGATTCACAGCTTTATCCGCAAATTTCCGGACATAAGAGCCGTTTTGCCATTCGTTTTATGCCGCTGGACACTGAAAACGGACAGGTACCGGAACGTCTGGATTTCGAACTGGCCTGTTGCTAAGGAGTAAAAATGTCAGAAACTATTACGGTGAATTGCCCAACCTGCGGGAAAACGGTGGTGTGGGGTGAAATCAGCCCGTTTCGGCCATTTTGCTCCAAACGTTGTCAGCTGATCGACCTCGGAGAATGGGCTGCTGAAGAAAAACGAATCCCCAGCAGTGGCGATCTTTCCGAAAGCGATGACTGGAGCGAAGAACCAAAGCAGTGACATTTGTCTGATGCCGCACGTAGGCCTGATAAGACGCGGACAGCGTCGCATCAGGCATCTTGTGCAAATGTCGGATGCGGCGTGAACGCCTTATCCGACCTACAAAAACAAATTTATCAATGAGTTAGAAATCCCTTTAGGCCTGATAAGACGCGCCAGCGTCGCATCAGGCATCGTGTGCGAATGTCGGATGCGGCGAAAACGCCTTATCTGACCTACAGACGTTTAAGCTTCGCAATTACCGGTTCATTGGCTGGCGGAAAATCATCGGCATTAAGACCGACCAGCGACATCCACTCACCGGGTTGCCCTTCTTTACCCCACGGCTCCCCTTCCCAGCGTTCGACCAGCCAAAACCACAGTGTTATATGCCTGTCCGGGAATTCATATTCCAGTTTTTCAAATAGCGAAAAATGTTGGGGGGTAATCCCGACTTCTTCCTGAAGTTCACGCACCACCGCCTGTTCCGGCGTTTCACCCATTTCAATTTTACCGCCGGGAAACTCCAGTTTATTCGCCATGTGCGCATCTGCTGCGCGACGCGTTATAAAGATTTCATTGTTCTCGTTGCGAATAATACCTACCGCAATTTGCAGCTTTTTCATTGTCTTAAACCTATAAAAAAGGCGCAGAATCCTGCGCCTTTTACTTCAACAGTTAGCTTTTATTGCAGGCGGCCATGGCACTGCTTGTATTTTTTACCAGAACCGCACGGGCAAGGATCGTTACGTCCTACTTTGCGCTCTCCGGTTTGCGCCGCCAGTGCAGCTGCGGCTGCAGAGTCGTCATCCTGATGGCTAAGCTGCTGCATTTGCGCTAAACGCTCGGCTTCCATACGACGCTGTTGTTCCAGCTCCTCAACCTCTTCAGGCATACGTACCTGAACTTTGCTCAGCGTACTGATAACTTCATATTTCAACGACTCCAGCATCGCTGCAAACATGGAGAACGATTCACGTTTGTATTCCTGCTTCGGATCTTTCTGTGCGTAGCCACGCAGGTGGATACCCTGACGCAGATAGTCCATCGCTGCCAGGTGCTCTTTCCACAGGGAGTCAAGCGTTTGCAGCATGACGCCTTTCTCGAAGTGACGCATCATCTCAGCACCAACCACTTCTTCTTTACGCTGATACACTTCGATGGACTGCGCCAGAATGCGCTCACGCAGCGTCTCTTCATGCAGTTCTGGTTCTTTATCCAGCCACTCGGCAATTGGCAAATCGAGGTCGAAATCGTTCTTCAGACGTTCCTGCAGCCCCGGAATATCCCACATTTCTTCCAGCGACTGTGGTGGAATGTAGGCATCAATGGTCGCTTTGAACACATCTTCACGAATGCTGTTAATGGTTTCGCTCACATCGCTGACATCCAACAGTTCGTTACGCTGGGAGTAAATGGCGCGACGCTGATCGTTAGCCACGTCATCATATTCCAGCAGTTGCTTACGAATGTCGAAGTTACGGCTTTCAACTTTACGCTGGGCGTTGGCAATCGCTTTAGTCACCCACGGGTGTTCAATGGCTTCGCCTGGCTTCATACCCAGTTTACGCATCATGCCGGATACTCGGTCGGAAGCAAAAATACGCATCAGCGCATCTTCCATCGACAGGTAGAAACGGGAAGAACCAGCATCCCCCTGACGACCAGAACGACCGCGCAACTGGTTATCGATACGACGGGATTCGTGACGCTCGGTACCGATGATATGCAGGCCACCTGCTTCCAGTACCGCATCGTGACGTACCTGCCAGTCGGCTTTAATTTTTTCAATTTGCTCTGCGGTCGGATTTTCCAGCGCGGCAACTTCTGCCTGCCAGCTACCACCGAGCACAATATCTGTACCACGACCCGCCATATTGGTCGCGATAGTCACCGCAGCCGGATAACCTGCCTGAGCAACAATCGCCGCTTCGTTGGCGTGGAATTTGGCGTTCAGGACGTTGTGCTTAATACCGGCTTTGGTCAGTTCGTTTGACACCAGCTCCGATTTTTCGATGGAGATAGTACCCACCAGCACCGGCTGGCCTTTCGCAGTACGTTCTTTGATATCTTCAATGATCGCCTGAATTTTTTCCGCTTCAGTCATGTAGACCAGGTCCGGCAGATCTTTACGAATCATTGGACGGTTGGTCGGAACAACGACGGTATCCAGCTTGTAGATTGAGCTAAATTCGAAAGCTTCGGTATCAGCAGTACCGGTCATCCCCGCCAGTTTTTCATACAGACGGAAGTAGTTCTGGAAGGTGATCGAAGCCAGCGTTTGGTTTTCGTTCTGGATCTGCACACCTTCTTTCGCTTCCACAGCCTGGTGCAGACCATCGGACCAGCGACGGCCCTGCATGGTACGACCGGTGTGTTCGTCAACGATGATAACTTCACCATCTTTAACGATGTAGTCGACGTCACGGGTAAACAGCGCATGAGCGCGCAGCGCCGCCGTTACGTGGTGCATCAGCATGATGTTGGCCGGAGAGTACAGAGACTCCCCTTCATCCATGATGCCCTCTTTCACCAGCAGTTCTTCAATCAGCACCAGACCACGTTCGGTCAGGTTCACCTGGCGAGATTTTTCGTCCACCGAGAAGTGGCCTTCGCCCTGGAAGGTTTCGGAGTCTTCTTTTTCCTGACGGATCAGGTGCGGAATAATTTTATTCACGCGTTTATACATTTCCGAGCTGTCTTCTGCCGGGCCGGAAATGATCAGCGGTGTACGCGCTTCATCGATCAGGATGGAGTCCACTTCGTCCACCAGCGCATAGTGCAGTTTACGCTGTACACGTTCTTCAGGGCTGAACGCCATGTTGTCGCGCAGGTAGTCAAAGCCGTATTCGTTGTTCGTACCGTAAGTGATGTCAGCTGCGTAAGCTTCGCGCTTTGCCGGTGCTGGCATGCCCGGCAGGTTGATACCGACAGTCAGGCCAAGGAATTCAAACAGCGGACGGTTGTTTTCGGCGTCACGTTGCGCCAGGTAGTCGTTGACGGTAACTACGTGCACGCCTTTACCGGTTAGTGCGTTCAGGTAAGCAGGCAGCGTTGCGGTCAGGGTTTTTCCTTCACCGGTACGCATTTCGGCGATGCAGCGTTCGTTAAGAACCATACCGCCGAGTAACTGAACGTCGAAGTGACGCATACCAAAGACGCGCTTACTTGCCTCACGTACCACGGCGAAAGCTTCCGGGATCAGATTTTCCAGCACTTCGCCTTTTTCCAGACGTGCACGAAACTCTGCGGTTTTCCCTTTCAGTTCTTCGTCGGAGAGTTTTTCCATCTCCGGTTCCATGGCATTGATGATGTTGACCACTTTGCGCATCCGGCGCAGGGTGCGATCGTTACGACTACCGAAAACTTTAGTTAACAATTTGATTAGCATAATAAAATCTCAAACGCCCCGCGTTGCGGAGTTAATAAAATGAAGTAAAGGTTTATTGTTGTTAGGTGAGGCGTTGAGGGCCAGCACGGATGCCTTGCGCCTGGCTTATCCAGACGGGCGTGCTGAATTTTGCTTGTGGGGTAAAATGCGCATAATCAATGCGATAACCCTTTTCAGACGGCGTGCCTTCCTGGGTCAGCAGCGCGCTGAGCGTATCCAGTAATGCAAGATGTTGCGCCTGAAGAGGCAAAGATTCTTCAGCAACGGGCAGTGTTTGCGGTGCCATTGCGAAAGAAAGATGACGGATTACCGTGCGAATGGCATGTTGATGCCAGTAATCAACGGAATAGTTCGAATTCGGGCGGCGTGTGTTCGCTTCCAGCAAGGCCAATTGACCAAAGTTAACTTTGGCTGAAGGCTCGTGGTTGCGGGTTGTCGCTTTTGCGGGCGCGTTTGGTTCGGCGGCGTTGCTGAGCGCAGGCAAACCTAAACTCGCCGCAACCATCCCTAATAAGAGATGCGGCCAGAAGTAGCGTTTACCAAACTGTCGCCAGCGCGTCAGTATTCCACTCACGTTATTGCCATCCCGATCATATTCAAACGTATTTAGCGCACAAATCTTATCATTAAAGCCTGCAGTCCACAGCACGAATGAAGATAAGTTGTGCGGAAAAGTGCTTAAGAAAACAGCGTTCGCACCGTTTTTTATAGCTCTTATAAAATTCAAAAAAAAACGACTGGTTCACCTGGCCGGAGAGAGTGCCAGATTTGCCAGTCGAATTTTATACGACAGTATAAATGTCGTTATGCCAGTACAGCTGAAGGCGCTTTGAAGGCCAACGGCAGTTCTGCGTCGTCCTGGAAGGTCACATATTCCCAGGCTTCCTGTTTCGCCAGGACAGCCTGCAGCAGTTTGTTATTCAGTGCATGACCGGATTTATAAGCGGTAAATGCACCAATAATATTGTGACCACACATGAACAAGTCACCGATCGCATCGAGCATTTTGTGACGCACAAATTCGTCTTCAAAACGCAGGCCGTCTTCGTTCAGTACGCGATAATCGTCAACAACGATGGCACAATCGAAGCTGCCGCCCAGGCACAAACCACGGGACTGCAGATATTCGATATCACGCATGAAACCGAACGTACGCGCACGGCTGATCTGGCGCATAAACGCATCAGCGGAGAAGTTCATCGCATAGCGCTGGTTGCTGGAATCAATAGCCGGATGGTTAAAATCGATGGTGAAATCCAGCGAAAAACCATTGTACGGCTTAAATTCAGCCCACTTATCGCCATCTTCGACACGAACAGTCTCTTTGATGCGAACAAATTTTTTGGCGCAGTTCAACTCGTCGATACCGGCGTCAAGCAGCAGGTATACAAACGGAGCGGCGCTGCCGTCCATGATCGGGATTTCCGGCGCGTTAACTTCGATAACAATGTTATCGATGCCCAAGCCCGCGAGAGCAGCATTGAGGTGCTCTACGGTTGAAATCCGTACATCATGCTCGTTGACCAGACACGTACAGAGCATGGTATCACGCACAGATTTGGCATCGGCCGGGAAATCTACCGGTGGATTCAAGTCGGTGCGACGATAGATGACCCCGGTGTTGGCCGGCGCAGGGCGTAACGTCAGGGTGACTTTCTTGCCGGTATGTAAACCGACACCCGTCGCCTGAACGATACGTTTAAGTGTCCTTTGTTTGATCATCGTATTATCTCGCCAAATTACCTATCCAACCGAAGTGTACTATACATTCGGCGGGCCAGTTTAGCACAAAGAGCCTCGAAACCCAAATTCCAGTCAATTCTTAATCAGCTTGCTTACGCAGGAATGCTGGGATATCCAGATAATCCGGCTCTTTCGCAGTTTGCGGCGCATTGTCATTCACGACTTTAGCAACCGGCTTCTGCTCCTGGGTCAGCGGAGCCATCCCATGCTGCTGGTAGCGATCCATCACTGGCTGCTGAACCTGCTTATTGGTCACCAGAGTGATTTCAGGACGTTTGTCCATGCCGATACCTGTCGCAACAACGGTTACGCGCAGCTCGTCATTCATATCCGGGTCAAGAGAAGTACCGATAACCACAGTCGCGTTGTCGGAAGCAAATGCACGGATGGTGTTACCTACCGTTTCGAACTCATCCAGACGCAGGTCGAAGCCCGCCGTGATGTTAACCAGCACGCCGCGCGCGCCAGACAGGTCGATATCTTCCAGCAGCGGAGAAGAGATAGCCATTTCAGCAGCTTCTTCCGCACGGTCTTCACCGCTCGCCACGCCAGAACCCATCATTGCGTAGCCCATCTCAGACATTACGGTGCGTACGTCTGCAAAGTCCACGTTCATCAAACCCGGACGAGTAATCAGTTCAGCGATACCTTGCACAGCGCCTTTCAGTACATCGTTCGCTGCGCCAAACGCATCCAGCAGGGAGATACCGCGGCCCAGAACTTTCAGCAGTTTGTCGTTCGGGATAGTGATCAGAGAGTCCACATGCTTGGACAGTTCAGTGATCCCCTGCTCCGCGAATGCCATACGCTTCTTGCCTTCAAAGTTGAAAGGCTTAGTGACGACAGCAACGGTCAGGATACCCAAATCTTTTGCCACTTCAGCGACGACTGGTGCTGCACCTGTACCGGTACCACCACCCATACCCGCAGCAATAAAGACCATGTCTGCACCTTCCAGCGCCGCACGCAATGCATCGCGATCCTCATCAGCCGCATTGCGGCCAACTTCTGGATTAGCGCCAGCGCCCAGTCCTTTGGTGATACCGCTACCGATTTGAATCGTCTGTCCAACCGCTGTTTTACGCAGCGCTTGTGCATCGGTATTTACCGCGAAGAATTCAACACCTTCAATGCGCTCGCGCACCATGTGTTCAACAGCATTACCGCCGCCGCCGCCGACGCCGATGACTTTAATCACCGCGTCATTGGTAAGTTCCATTGGTTCAAACATAGTTTCTCTCCGATTTGTGCCTGTCGCCTGAGGCCGTAATCATCGTCGGCCTCATAAAAATTAAAACTCTTTTCGCAGCCAACTATTGAGTCGCTTGATCCACGAGCCAACTGATGCTGTAACACGTTTTTCTACTTCAGCTTCACCGTTAAGATGTGACTCTTTCCCATAGTGAAGCAATCCCACCGCCGTCGAATAATACGGCTCCTGAGCATAATCCGTTAAACCGGTAATGTTCAGCGGCGCGCCGATACGCACTTGCGTATGAAACACGCGCTGAGCACAGGCTGCAAGACCTTCGATCTGCGCTGCGCCACCGGTTAATACAATGCCTGCCGCCAGGTGATGTTTAACCCCTTGTTGGCGAAGCTTTTCCTGCAACTGCAATATCTCTTCGTTGACCAGGTTGAGCAGCTCGGTATAGCGCGGCTCGATCACCTCTGCCAGTGTCTGACGTTGCAGACTCCGTGGCGGACGACCACCTACGCTCGGCACTTCCACGCTCTCATCTTTTCCAACGATGGAACCCAGCGCACAACCGTGGCGAACTTTAATCGCTTCGGCGTCGCTTGGCGGCGTGCCAAAGGCGTAAGCGATATCACTGGTCACGACATTGCCAGCATAAGGAATTACCTTAGTGTGGCGCAATGCCCCACCGGTATAAACGGCGATATCCATTGTACCACCACCGATATCGACGACGCAGACACCCAGTTCACGTTCATCTTCCGTCAATACCGAATAACTTGATGCCAGTCCGGCAAATATCAGTTGGTCAACTTTCAGCCCACAACGTTCAACCGCTTTGACGATGTTTTTCGCCATATCGTTGTGACATGTGATCAGGTGCACTTTTGCCTGCATCCGCACGCCCGAAAGTCCTACCGGATTCTTGATCCCTTCCTGATAGTCAATCGCATACTCTTGCGGGATCACATGCAGCACACGATGCTCATCGCGCACACGCACCGATTTCGCGGTATGGACGACGTTTTCCACATCTTCTTGCGTCACTTCTTCTTCAGAAATAGGCACCATACCAATTTCATTCTGGCAGCTGATGTGCTTACCAGAAAGCGCCAGATATACCGAAGAGATCTGACAATCTGCCATCAATTCTGCCTGGTCAATGGCGCGTTGTACGCACTTGACCACGGATTCGAGGTCGTTCACCCCGCCTTTATCCATACCACGCGACGGGCAGCTGCCCACGCCAATGATATTGACCATACCGTCGGGCAGAACTTCCCCTACTAAAGCGGCAACCTTCGCGGTACCAATCTCCAGTCCTACTACCAGTTTTCTGTCCGTCGCCTTGATCATTGTTGTTCTGCCTGTGCCTGATTTTGTTGCTGAGTAGATTCCTCTGGCGGCAAGGGCGCCCAGCCTACTGCCGCTCCAGAGTCATAACGCAAATCAACGTAGCTAATCCGTTTGCCATCGGTTTGCGCCTGCTGCTGTAAAACCGGATAAAGTTCTACAAAGCGAGCCAAACGTTTCATCGTATCGCCCCGGCCAAGATTGAGCTTAATATCGTTATTCAGCGTCAACTGCCAGGAACGCCGCGCGGTCATCGCCGCTTCCTTCAGAGTAAATCTGTCCTTTGCCAGCATCTGCCCCATTTCGCGATAGCCCTGCAACACTTCATTGGCGCTGCCTTCCGGGCCATACAGCATTGGAAGCACCTGCTTGCTGGTGCGTTCTGGCGGCACGCTGAAGGTATTTCCTTCCGCGTCTACCATATGTTGATCATTCCACCGCGCAATCGGCACATATTCAACCAGATGAATCTTCAATTCATCAGGCCACTGCTTTCTGACGCTCACCTGCTTAATCCACGGCAGGCGTTGTTCTATTTGCGTCTGGATGATGTTGACATCCTGGGTCATAAAGGTACCCGGCTCACCCAATGCCAGGATCGACTGCCGGATATCGTCATTACGTGTGTAATGGCGTTCACCGGTCAACACCAGCTTTGAGAGCGGCAGGCGTTGCGCATCTTCCATCCAGCCCAACACGACCCAGCCGCTCACCAACACTGTCGTTAAAACGGTCAGCAGGAAAAGGATCCCCGCCAGACGCGTTCCATTATTGCGGCGAGAAGAAACCTCTTCTTCGCTGTTTCGCGTGTTCAGAGCAGCCTGCGACATATTAGTCCGCCAGTTCCAGAATTCGTACTACCAACTGCGAGAAGCTCATACCTGCCTGACGTGCCGCCATCGGCACCAGGCTGTGGCTGGTCATACCCGGTGAGGTATTGGCTTCCAGCAGATAAAACTGTCCATCGCTGTCCAGCATAACGTCAATACGTCCCCATCCTTTGCAACCTAACGTCGTCCATGCTTTCAGCACTAATGCCTGCAAATTGGCCTCTTGTGACGCTTCCAGACCTGCGGGGCAGAAATACTGTGTCTCATCAGAGAGATACTTCGCCTCATAATCATAGAAGGTTCCGGACGGTTGAATACGTATTGACGGTAAAATTTCTTCACCGAGTATCGCAACCGTGAACTCCGGCCCACTTAGCCATTTTTCAATCAATACTTCTTCATCGTGCTGAAATGCCAATCTTAATGCATCTTGTAGAGCATTTTCTGCTACTACTTTTGACATTCCCACACTGGAACCTTCGCGGCTCGGCTTAACGATAACCGGCAAACCCAGAGCAGAAATTTCTGCTAACTGCTTATCGCTCAGGCCTTTTTCAAACTCTGCGCGGGTTAACGCTACCCACGGCGCGACCGGTAAACCGGCACCTTGCCATAGAAGTTTGCTGCGTAGTTTATCCATTGAAAGCGCAGATGCCATCACTCCGCTTCCGGTATAAGGCAAGCCCATCAGCTCGAGCATCCCCTGCAGCGTACCATCTTCACCGCCGCGACCGTGTAGCGCGATAAACACTTTCTGAAAGCCCATCGACTTCAGTTGCGTCACGTCGACTTCTTTCGGGTCGACAGGATACGCGTCAATACCGCCTTCACGCAGTCCGGCTAACACCGCTGCGCCAGAATTCAGAGAAACTTCCCGCTCAGCGGAGGTCCCACCCAACAGGACCGCGATTTTATCAGTCATGTTGTTCTTCCTCCGGAGTTTGCGGCTTCAGTTTGATTTCAGCTAAAGAACGGGCAATTTTTCCAATATTACCAGCCCCCTGAACGAGAATCAGGTCGTTACCGGTTAATACCGGTGCCAGCATCTCGGCTACCCGCGCCGGATCCGGCACCAGAATGGGATCAATTTTCCCACGTCCACGAATTGTGCGACACAGCGAACGGCTGTCCGCTCCCGGAATTGGCGCTTCGCCAGCCGGATACACTTCCAGCATCAACAGGGTATCAACCTGCGTCAGCACATTGGCGAAATCATCATACAGGTCGCGCGTACGGGTAAAACGGTGCGGCTGAAACAGCATTACCAGGTTTTTATCCGGCCAGCCTGCGCGCGCCGCTTTAATGGTGGCGTCCACTTCCGTCGGGTGGTGGCCGTAGTCATCGACCAGCATTGCCGTACCGCTTTTACCATTCACTGGCTCCAGCGGGAATTCACCGAGGAAATCAAAACGGCGACCAGTCCCCTGGAAGCTTTCAAGCGCCCGCAAAATAGCCTCGTCGTCAATGCCCTCTTCCGTAGCAACCGCAACCGCAGCTGCGGCGTTCAGCGCGTTATGACGACCTGGCGCATTCAGGGTGACGCGCATCGGCTCTTTGTCCTGGCGCAGCAGCGTAAAGTGCCCCTGCGGGCCAATCTGCTGATAATCTTCTACACGCACGTCGGCATCTTCGCTGAAGCCGTAAGTCGTGGTCTGACGCCCCACTCGCGGTAACAATTCGCGGATCACCGGATCATCAACACACATCACCGCACGACCGTAAAACGGCAGGTTGTGCAGAAAATTAATAAAAGTCTGTTTTAAATTCTCAAAGTCGCCCTGGTAGGTATCCATGTGGTCGGCTTCGATATTGGTGACAATCGCCACCATCGGTTGCAGATGCAGGAACGATGCATCACTCTCATCTGCTTCGGCAATCAGGTACCGACCATGCCCCAAACGCGCATGAACCCCCGCCGCTTTTACCAGCCCGCCGTTAACGAAGGTTGGGTCGAGCCCCGCTTCTGCGTAGATGCTGGAAACCATCGCGGTGGTTGTCGTTTTGCCGTGCGTTCCGGCAATGGCGATGCCATGACGAAAACGCATTAACTCAGCCAGCATTTCGGCACGACGGATCACCGGAATACGCGCTTCATGAGCGGCGACAATTTCCGGGTTATCGGCAGAAATCGCGCTGGAAACAACGACCACGCTGGCATCACGTACGTTTTCCGGGCGATGGTTGAAATAAATCGTCGCACCCAGATTCATTAACTGCTGCGTGACCGGATTTGGCGCTAAATCGGAACCACTGATCTGATAACCTTCATTGGCCAGAACTTCGGCAATACCGCCCATACCGGCACCACCAATGCCGACAAAATGTATGTGCCGAACGCGACGCATTTCGGGCACGATGGAACGCAGTTTTGCCAATTGTTGTGTATTCATTCTTTACGCCATTAACTTCTTAAATTCATACGATGCAAAAGGCATCGCTACAATTACGCCCGGGCAACCCGGCTCACTTCATTTGCCACTCGCTCGGTGGCATCCGGAATGGATGCAGCGCGGGCGCGTTCTGCCATGGTTAATAAGGTTTCTCGCGACCACCCGGCCAGGGTGTTGGCGACAGCATCCACGCTAAGCTGTGGCTGCTCGATAATTTTGGCTGCGCCCGCTTTTTCCAGCGGTAGCGCATTCCAGTATTGCTGGCGGTCTTTATGTTGAAACGGCACAAACAACGCCGGTAGTCCTGCCGCGGCGATTTCACTCACCGTTAACGCACCGGAGCGGCAAACGACGACATCCGCCCACGCATACGCCGCCGCCATATCATCAATAAATTCCGTCACTTTATGCTGCGGTTGCCCCGCTTCGGCATACGCCTGTTCAACGGATTGTTGCGAACCTTTGCCGCTCTGATGCCAGATAGTGACTGAATCACCCAGTTTCGCAGCAACCTGCGGCATTGTCTGGTTAAGAATGCGTGCGCCCTGAGAACCACCCACTACCAGCACACGAACCGGACCTTCACGTCCAGCCAAACGTTGCTGCGGCAACGGCAGCGCCAACACATCGGTACGCACCGGGTTACCCACTACTTCCGCATTAGGGAAAGCACCTGGAAACGCCTGCATCACTTTGGTGGCAATCTTCGCCAGCCATTTATTGGTTAAGCCCGCAATACCGTTTTGTTCATGAAGTACAACCGGAATGCCTAACGACCACGCGGCCAGACCACCTGGACCTGACACGTAGCCTCCCATACCGAGCACCACGTCAGGTTTGTACGCTTTCATAATCGCCCGCGCCTGACGCCAGGCGTTGAAGATACGCAGCGGGGCAGCTATCAGTGCTTTTATACCTTTTCCACGCAGACCAGAGATACGAATGAAATCAATTTCGATGCCATGTTTTGGCACTAAGTCCGCTTCCATACGGTCGGCAGTCCCCAGCCAGCGAACTTGCCAACCCTGAGCCATTAGATGGTGCGCAACCGCCAGTCCCGGGAATACATGTCCACCGGTTCCGCCTGCCATCACCATTAATCGCTTTCCTTGACCACTCATCGTGAACCTCGTACAAACGCCTGCGCTTTCTCCAGACGCGTTTCATAATCAATACGCAACAGCATCATGATGGCTGTCGACATAATCAGTAAGCTCGAACCACCGTAACTGATCAGCGGCAATGTCAGACCTTTGGTCGGTAACATCCCCGCCGCCGCGCCTACGTTAACCAGCGCCTGGAAGCTAAACCAGATGCCAATAGAACAGGCGAGAAAACCGGAAAAACGGTGGTCAATTTCTAATGCTTTACGGCCAATCGACATCGCGCGAAAAGCGACGAAGAATACCATTAAAAGTGCCAGCACCACACCGACATACCCCAGTTCTTCGCCGATAATGGCGAAAATAAAGTCAGTGTGCGCTTCCGGCAGATACTCCAGTTTTTGTACCGAGTTACCTAAACCTTGCCCCCAAAGTTCGCCGCGACCAAACGCCATCAGCGATTGCGTTAACTGATAGCCGCTGCCAAAGGGATCTTCCCACGGGTTCCAGAATGCGGTAACACGGCGGATACGGTACGGTTCGGCGAGTATCAGCAACACAACCGCTGAAATGCCCATACCGATAATGGCAATGAACTGCCACAATTTCGCTCCCGCCAGGAACAACATCGCCAGCGTAGTCACAAACAACACCACCACCGTACCAAGGTCTGGCTGTGCCAGCAGTAACACTGCCAACACCAGAATCACGCCCATCGGTTTCAGGAAGCCGCGCAGGTTATTACGTACTTCGTCGCCTTTACGCACCAGATAGTTGGCGATATAGCAAAACAGCGACAGTTTTGTCAGCTCCGCAGGCTGGATACGCAGCAAACCGAGATCGATCCAACGCGATGCCCCTTTAACCGAGCTACCCACTACCAGGACGATCATCAGCAGGATGATAGATCCGAGCAGCATCGTGGCACTGTAGCGTTGCCAGAACTCCATCGGCAGACGCAGCGTAATGATCGCCAGAATAAACGCCAAAATCAGATAGACACCATCACGCTTCGCGAAGAAGAACGGATCGTTGGTTAAGCGTTGCCCTATGGGCATTGACGCCGAGGTCACCATGATAAAGCCAATCGCCGCGAGGCCGAAGGTCAGCCACAGTAAGGTGCGATCGTACATGATCAGGCTGTCGGTATCTTTTTCCCGCGAGCCCATCACCCAGCCCTTTAGCGCCGTGGAGATCCAGACCAGGATACTGAATCCTGGCAGGCGCGGCATTTTCAGGCGAGGGAGAGATAAACGCATCAACCTAACTCCTTCGCCAGACGGGCAAACTCATTGCCTCGTTGTTCAAAGTTCTTGAACTGATCAAGGCTGGCACAGGCTGGGGAGAGCAGAACCATATCGCCCGGCTGAACACGCGGAGCCAGCAAGCGCATCGCCTGTTCCATAGTTTCGGTTTGTTCTGCCACTTCCGGGCGTAGCGCCGCCAGCTGCGCGCCGTCACGACCGAAACAATACAGACGTACGTTATCGCCATTCAGGTAACGCGCCAGTGGGCTAAAGTCCGCCGATTTACCATCGCCACCCAGCAACAAATGCAGTGTGCCGTCTACGTGCAGGCCATTCAGCGCCGCTTCCGTACTGCCGACGTTGGTCGCTTTCGAATCGTTAATCCAACGTACGCCGTTATGCTCCAGCACAACTTCAAAGCGATGCGGCAGACCAGTGAATGTGGTTAACGCTTTCAGGCTGCTGGCACGCGGTAACCCTGCAGCATCTGCCAGCGCCAGCGCCGCCAGCGCATTGGTGTAGTTATGCTGCCCGGAAAGTTTCATCTCTTTCACATTCAGCACTTTCTCGCCTTTAACCCGCAGCCAGGTTTCGCCCTGCTGATGATTCAGGTGATAGTCACCCATGTTGACGCCAAAGCTGACGCAGCGTTCATCCGCACCGCGAATCGGCATTGTTAAGGCATCATCAGCATTAACCACGCAAACTTTCGCGTTTTCGTAAATGCGCAGTTTTGCTGCACGATACTGTTGTAAACCAAACGGATAGCGATCCATATGATCTTCAGTCACGTTCAGAATGGTCGCTGCTACCGCCTGTAAGCTGGAGGTGGTTTCCAGCTGGAAGCTCGACAGTTCCAGCACGTACAGTTCACACTCATCATCCAGTAGCATCAACGCAGGCAGGCCAATATTGCCACCCACACCAACGTTAACCCCCGCCGCTTTCGCCATTTCACCCACTAGCGTGGTGACCGTGCTTTTGCCGTTAGAACCGGTAATCGCCACAATCGGTGCTTGTGCTTCGCGACAGAACAGCTCGATATCGCCAACGATTTCGATTCCGGCATCAGCGGCAGCGCTTAAGGATGGATGCGCCAGTGCAATACCGGGACTGGCGACAATCAGATCTGCCGCCATCAGCCATTCATCATTCAGACTGCCCGTGTGGCGTTCTACGGCTTCGGGTAATTTATCCAGGCCAGGCGGTGTCATACGCGTATCCATAACGCGCGGCGTCACACCGCGAGCGAGGAAAAAGTCCACGCAGGAAAGCCCGGTGAGGCCCAGGCCGATAATGACGACATTTTTACCCTGATAATCAGCCATGATTAACGTACCTTCAGCGTTGCCAGACCAATCAGAACCAGCATCAGCGAAATAATCCAGAAACGCACAATGACGCGCGGTTCCGGCCAGCCTTTCAGTTCATAGTGGTGATGAATCGGTGCCATGCGGAAAATACGTTGTCCGCGCAGTTTAAAGGAGCCGACCTGCAGGATGACAGAAAGCGTTTCTACCACGAACACGCCCCCCATAATCACCAGCAGGAATTCCTGACGTAGCAGTACGGCGATAATGCCTAACGCACCACCTAACGCCAGCGAACCTACATCGCCCATAAAGACCTGCGCCGGATAGGTGTTAAACCACAGGAAGCCCAGTCCTGCCCCGACTATCGCGGTACAGACAATAACCAGTTCCCCGGCGTGTCGCAGATACGGTATATGCAAGTAGCTGGCAAAGTTCATATTGCCGGTCGCCCACGCCACCAGCGCAAAACCACCGGCGACAAATACGGTCGGCATAATTGCCAGGCCGTCGAGACCATCGGTCAGGTTTACCGCGTTGCCAGTACCCACAATGACGAAGTAAGCCAGCAGAATGTAGAACAGCCCCAGCTGCGGCATCACATCTTTAAAGAATGGGACCACCAGCTGCGTTGCGGGCGTGTCTTTGCCGGCAAGGTACAGGGCGAAGGCGACACCCAGCGCAATGACCGACATCCAGAAATACTTCCAACGAGCGATCAACCCTTTGGTGTCTTTACGCACCACTTTGCGATAATCATCAACAAAGCCAATAACACCGTAACCTACCAGCACCACCAACACGCACCAGACGTACGGATTGGACGGGTAAGCCCACAGCAGTACGGAGATCACAATCGCCGTCAGGATCATAATCCCGCCCATGGTCGGCGTACCGCGCTTGCTGAAGTGTGATTCAGGACCGTCGTTACGCACCACCTGACCAAAGGAAAGTTTTTGCAAATGAGCAATCATACGCGGGCCCATCCACAATGAGATGAACAGCGCGGTCAGCAGGCTGACGATGGCGCGAAACGTCAGATAGGAAAAGACGTTAAAGCCGGAATAATATTTGACCAAATGTTCGGCCAGCCAAACTAACATGTCCCATTCTCCTGTAAAGCGCGTACTACCTCTTCCATGGCGGCACTACGTGAACCCTTAACTAAAATCGTAATTACCTGTTGCTCAGCAATCAGTAATTTAAGACGCGTAATTAACGCAGTTTTATCAGCAAAATGTTCGCCAACGCCGCTGGCGGTGCTGATAGCATGGCTTTGTTTACCCACGCTTAACACGCGGTCAATACCAGCAGCTTTTGCCGCCTCGCCCACCTGTACATGGCAGGCTTCGCTTTCAGCGCCCAGTTCCGCCATATCGCCCACCACCAGCACGCGGTAGCCCGGCATTTCAGCCAGTACCTGGACTGCTGCAGTCATTGAACCGACATTGGCGTTGTAGGAGTCGTCGAGCAGCAACTGGTTTTCTGCCAGTTGGATGGGGAACAGACGGCCTGGAACAGCTTTCAGATTTGCCAGCCCCGCTTTGATAGCATCAAGCGTTGCGCCCACGGACATGGAGAGCGCAGCGGCTGCCAGCGCATTCGCAATATTGTGACGCCCCGGCAACGGCAGCAGAACATCGACGCTACCGGTTGGGGTTTGTAGGGTAAATTCCGTACCGTGCGAGGTCACATGGATATTGGTGGCGGTGAAATCGCTGTTGGCGGCATTGGGTGAGAAACGCCACACTTTGCGTGAGCCAATTACGCTCTGCCAGTTCAGCCAGTCGTTGTTGTCGGCGTTCATAATGGCGATACCGTTTTCCGGCAGGCCGCTAAAGATTTCACCTTTCGCTTTCGCGACACCCGCAAGCGAGCCAAAACCTTCCAGATGCGCCGCTGCCAGGTTGTTGACCAGCGCAGCTTCCGGGCGAGTCAGACTCACAGTCCAGGCTATTTCGCCCTGATGGTTCGCGCCAAGTTCAATAACTGCGTAATCGTATTCCGGCGTTAAGCGCAACAGCGTCATCGGTACACCGATGTCGTTGTTGAGATTGCCTGCCGTATAAAGCGTGTTGCCGCACTGGCTTAAAATCGCCGCCGTCATCTCTTTAACGGAGGTTTTGCCGGAGGACCCCGTCAGAGCAACCACGCGCGCCGGAACTTGCTGGCGAACCCATGCAGCCAGTTCACCAAACGCCAGACGCGTATCCTTGACGATTAACTGCGGCAGGTCGATGTCCAGCGGACGGCTAACCAGTAGTGCGCCTGCGCCGCCAGCTTTCGCCTGGTCGGCAAAATCGTGGGCATCAAAACGTTCGCCTTTCAGGGCAACAAACAGGCAGCCCGGCGTCAGTTTTCGGGTATCAGTGGTTACAGCATCAAGGGTGATATCTGCACCTTGCAGTTCACCGTTGAGAATGTCGGTAAGTTGGCTAAGGGTTACGCTAATCATGCAATCACCCCCAGCAGACGCGCCACCGTGACGCGATCGGAGTAGTCCAGACGCTGATTGCCAACAATCTGGTAATCTTCATGGCCTTTGCCCGCGACCAGTACCACATCATTCTCTTTAGCCTGCATAACGGCGCAAGTCACCGCTTCAGCACGGCCTTCCATCACTTTGGCATGTCCGGCATCTAACATTCCCGCCAGAATATCGTTGATGATGGCACGCGGTTCTTCGGTACGCGGGTTATCGTCCGTCACCACCGCCACGTCAGCAAACTCTTCGGCAATTGCGCCCATCAGTGGACGCTTACCTTTATCGCGATCGCCACCACAGCCAAAGACACACCACAGCTTGCCCGCACAGTGCAGACGCGCCGCCTGTAAGGCTTTTTCCAGTGCATCCGGCGTATGCGCGTAATCCACCACCACCGTCGGTTTGCCTGGCGCAGTGAACACTTCCATACGTCCGCAAACCGGTTGCAGACGCGCGGCGGTTTTCAGCAGATCAGCCAGTGGATAGCCGAGTGCCAACAGTGTCGCCAGCGCGAGCAGCAGGTTGCTGACGTTAAAAGCGCCCATCAGATGGCTTTCAATTTCGCCATCGCCCCAACTTGAGCTAAAGCGAATCGTCGCACCGCTGTCGTGATAGTTCACTTCGGTCGCTTTCAACCAGCGTCCGTGACAGTTCGGATTAATATGATCTTCCATTGATACCGCAACCGCGTCCGGCAGTTTTGCCAGCCAGCGGCGGCCCACTTCATCGTCGGCGTTAATAATCGCCTGACCGCAATGATGCTCAGAATAAAGCAGCCATTTCGCGGCTTCGTAGTGTTCCATATCACCATGATAATCAAGGTGATCGCGGCTTAAGTTGGTAAAGACCGACGCCGCAAATTTCAATGCCGCCACACGGTGCTGTACCAGCCCGTGGGAGGAAACTTCCATTGCGCAAAACGTCGCGCCCTGATCCACCAGCCCCGCCAGCTCATGCTGAACATCGACTGCCGAACCGGTTGTATTTTCTGTCGGGATCACTTTCCCCAGCAGGCCGTTACCAACGGTGCCCATTACCGCGCTGATTTCGCCAAGCAGTTGGCTCCACTGCGCCAACAGCTGGGTAGTCGTGGTTTTGCCGTTGGTGCCCGTTACGCCCACGAGACGTAAATTGTCAGAGGGTTCATGGTAAAAGCGGCCCGCCAGTGCAGATAAACGCTCGTTGAGCTGGCTGAGATAGATGACCGGTACGCCGTGCATTTCACGGATTTCACCATCGGTCGCCTCATCTTTCGCCTCTGCAATAATGGCAGCCACACCTTGCGCTATCGCCTGCGGGATATATCGACGCCCGTCCGCCTGATGACCTACTACAGCTACAAAGAGATCGCCCGCCGCAGCCACACGGCTGTCGAGTGTCATCTCTCGCAGTGCTCGCGAAGGTGCGTCTGGCACCCACGGAGCAAGAAGGTCGCGCAAATTACGATCTGCCACCTGTCCCCTCGCCTTGATTAATCACAAATTCATTTTTATCGCCCGTTGTCAGCGCATCCGGCTCGATGTTCATGGTACGCAATACGCCGCCCATGATGGCACCAAAGACCGGCGCGGAAACGGCGCCGCCGTAGTATTTACCCGCCTGCGGATCGTTGATAACAACAACCAGCGCGAAGCGCGGCTGACTCGCAGGCGCAACGCCTGCGGTATAAGCAATATATTTATTGATGTAGCGACCGTCCGGCCCGACCTTTTTCGCGGTACCGGTTTTAATGGCGATACGATAGCCTTTAATCGCCGCCTTCACGCCGCCGCCGCCTGGTAGCGCCACGCTTTCCATCATATGCACCACAGTGCGGACAATGGATTCCGGGAAGACACGTTCACCGGGAACCGGGGGGTCAACTTTGGTAATCGACAGTGGGCGATAAATGCCGTAGCTGCCGATAGTTGCGTAGACTCGCGCTAACTGTAATGGTGTTACCATTAGCCCGTAGCCGAAAGAGAAGGTGGCCCTCTCTATGTCAGACCACCGTTGTTTTTGAGGATATAAGCCACTGCGTTCTCCGACCAACCCCAAATTGGTCGCTTTTCCCAGTCCAAAACGTGAGTAAGTATCTACTAACGCTGAGGACGGCATCGCTAACGCCAGCTTGGAAACACCGACGTTACTCGACTTCTGTAATACCCCGGTCAGGGTTAATTCGCTGTAGCGTGCCACGTCTTTGATTTCGTGGCCGTTAATTCGATAAGGAATGGTATTGAGTACCGAGTTTTCCCGCACCACGCCACGTTGCAACGCGGTCATTACCACCATCGGTTTAACCGTTGAGCCCGGTTCAAACACGTCGGTGATGGTACGGTTACGCATCGCCTCTTTCGGCGTGCCGCTCAGATTGTTAGGGTTGTATGACGGGCTGTTAGCCATCGCCAGCACTTCACCGGTGTTGACATCCACCAGCACGGCGCTACCAGATTCAGCCTTGTTAAAGGCCACCGCGTTGTTCAGTTCGCGATAAACCAGCGCCTGCAGGCGTTCATCAATACTCAGCGCCAGGTTGTGCGCTGCCTGGCTGTCAGTAGAAGAAATATCTTCAATTACGCGACCATAGCGGTCTTTACGCACAATGCGCTCACCCGGCTGCCCGGTAAGCCATTTATCGAAACTCTTCTCAACGCCCTCAATCCCTTGACTATCGACGTTAGTAAAGCCGATGAGGTGAGCAGTCACTTCGCCGGACGGATAGTAACGGCGAGACTCTTCACGCAGATGAATCCCCGGCAGTTTCAGTTTTTTGATGTAGTCCGCCATGTCAGGGTTCACCTGACGCGCCAGATAAATAAAGCGCCCTTTCGGGTTGGCGTTAATGCGGGCTGAAAGCTGATCCAGCGGAATATTGAGCGCGTTAGCCAGCGCCTTCCAGCGGTCACCGACGCTGATACCGCCAGCGTCATGCACTTCTTTCGGGTCAGCCCAAATCGCTTTTACCGGCACGCTCACCGCTAACGGGCGACCAGAACGGTCAGTAATCATGCCGCGGGAGGTGGAAACTTGCTGAACGCGAAGAGAACGCATGTCGCCCTCTTTCACCAGCATATCCGGGGAGATAACTTGTAACCACGCTACGCGTCCGAGCAGAAAAGCCAGCGCCAGGAGAATACAGCCGCATAACAACGCAAAACGCCAACTGATAAAGTTGGCATGTTCTTCCTGACGTTTTGGTTTCTGCGTTTTCGCCGCTGCTTTCATGCGTCGCGTTTATCCTTATTTTTGCACTACGATATTTTCTTGTGACGGATCAACATGCTGCATTTGCAGCTTTTCCGTGGCGATCCTTTCCACCCGGCTATGGTCGCCGAGCGCATTCTCTTCAAGGATCAGGTTGCGCCATTCAATGTCTAAAGCATCTCGCTCCAGCACCAGTTGTTCGCGCTGAGCGGTCAGTAAACGGGTATGGTGCGCCGTGGTTACCACAGTCACCGCCGTCAAAATAATGCAAATGAACAGGCAGAGTGGCAGCTTCCCAAATCGCAAAAGATCGTCACCGATAACACCAGGCAATGCATGGCGCTCGTGGCTTCCCATCGATCCTTTAACTTTGCTTAGAGCTTCTGTCACTCTGCTGATCATGCATTCGTCCTCTCTGCAATACGCAGAACTGAACTACGGGCACGAGGGTTCTCAGCCACCTCTTCTTCGCCCGGCATTAACTTGCCTAGTGCTCGCAGCTGACGGCCACCCAGTTTTTTGAGCTGCTCTTCAGTCATCGGTAACCCTGCCGGAACTTGCGGACCGCGGCTGTTTTCACGCATAAAACGTTTCACAATACGGTCTTCCAGCGAGTGGAAGCTGATGATCGAAAGCCGCCCACCCGGGGCCAGCACGTTGAGCGAGCTTTTTAGCGCCTGCTCTATCTCCTCCAGTTCACTGTTTACCCAAATGCGCACCGCCTGGAAGGTACGGGTCGCGGGATGTTTAAACTTATCTTTCACCGGCGTTGCAGCAGCCACGACTTCCGCCAGTTCTTTGGTGCGGGTCATCGGCTGTTCGCGGTTACGCTCGACAATGGCGCGGGCAATGCGTTTGGCAAAACGCTCTTCACCATAGGTTTTCAATACCCAGGCGATATCGGCTTCTTCTGCGGTTTGTAGCCATTCAGCGGCTGACTGCCCACGGGTTGGGTCCATACGCATGTCCAGCGGACCATCGCGCATAAAGGAAAAGCCACGTTCAGCATCATCAAGTTGCGGTGAAGAGACGCCAAGATCGAGGAGAATGCCGTCGATCTTGCCGATAAGATCGCGCTCGGCAACGTATTCGCCCAGCGCGGAGAAAGGTCCGTGGATGATGGAGAAGCGCGGATCATCAATAGTCTTCGCAACGGCGATAGCCTGCGGGTCGCGATCGATCGCCAGCAAACGCCCCTCTTCGCCAAGCTGCGAGAGGATCAGACGTGAGTGACCACCGCGACCAAAAGTCCCATCAATGTAGATGCCATCAGGACGGATATTGAGGCCATTAACGGCTTCATCCAGCAGCACCGTAGTATGTTTATAGTTTTCCATCATTTTATAGAGACAAGTCCTGCAGTCGCTCCGATAAGTCTCCGGTAGCCAACTGCTCTGCGTCGATATCTTCCTTGACCTGTTGATGCCAGGTTGTTTCATCCCACAGCTCAAACTTGTTGAACTGTCCAACCAGCATCACTTCTTTTGTCAGCCCGGCATGTTGCCGCAGTACTGGCGCGATTAACAATCGACCTGCGCCATCCATCTGACATTCGCTGGCATGACCTAACAGTAGGCGCTGCACACGGCGCTCAACCGGGTTCATGCTCGACAGACGCGATAATTTTTGCTCGATAATTTCCCATTCAGGCAGGGGGTAAAGCAGCAGGCACGGGTGATAAATGTCAATGGTGCAAACCATTTGACCGGCAGCGTTCTCAAGCAGCTGTTCCCGATAACGGGTAGGCACTGATAAGCGCCCTTTGCTGTCGAGATTGACTAACGTTGCTCCCCGGAACATGCCAGCCTCACCCCTTATTCCCACTTTGCCCCACAATTTCCCACTGAAAGGAGTTTACGGAGCTGAGGAAAAGCTTGTCAAGCCAGTCACAAGGCATACCGAGGTAAAAAACCCGATGTTTACGGCTAATATCAGCGTTGTTTATTTTACGTCCAACGTGCGAAGCAAATTAACGTTATGAATAGCTGTAAGAAAAAATCCCTCATCGTCATCACCGTTTTAAAATGACTCACTATTTTCCACAGCAAATATAAAGTGTCAGTTTGCGACGCGAGCGGCATTTTAGGACATATCTTCCCCGGTTAACAGTCCTTGTTACGTCTGTGTGGCGCTTGATGCCAGCGGGTTTGCGCAAAAGCAAAGAAAAGTGTTTGTTAAATCGGCAATTCATCGCCGCATGTAACAAAATAATGCAAAAACGCGCTGTCGATATCACTTAATTATTGTGAATTTCAGCTGGTGAGTTAATTAACGGGCGGGTTTAAAAGCATTTATCAATAATAGTCAGGAATAGTCTTATTTACTTTAAGCATATTGATGTCCAGTCCCGTACTCTACGCGCCAGAGGGAAATTCACCTGGCGCGTATTTTTGTTCGCGGCTTAGCTACGGCTGAGCACGCCGCGGCGATAGAGATTACGTTTAATGCGCGTTAAACCAGGTTTTGGCTTACGCGGTTCGTCCAGGCTTGCCAGGACAATCTCCAGCACACGCTCTGCGACATCGCGGTGACGTTGAGCCACTGCCAGCACCGGACACTGTAAGAAGTCGAGCAGTTCGTTATCGCCAAAGGTGGCAATTGCCAGGTCAGAAGGCAGTTTGCCGTCGCGACGCAGCGTGACATCCATCACTCCTTGCAACAACGCAAACGACGTTGTGAACAGCGCCTGCGGCATCGGATGCGTTTCCAGCCATTTTTCGAATAACTGGGCAGCCGCCTCCCGCTCATAGCTGTTGGCATACAGGAAATGCACTTCGCGCGGATCATCTTTCCAGGCAGTACGGAAACCTTGTTCACGCAGGAAGCTGACAGAAAGCTCCGGTAGCGCACCAAGATAAAGCACCGTCTCGGCGGGAAACTTACGTAACTCTTCCGCCAGCATTTCGGCATCATCCTGATCGGCACCAACCACGCTGGTGAAGTGTTCACGATCGAGGGCGCGGTCCAGCGCGACAATCGGGAACGGGTCGTTAGCCCAGCGTTGATAAAAAGGATGCTCAGGAGGCAACGACGTCGAAACAATAATGGCATCAACCTGACGCTGTAAAAGGTGCTCAATGCACCGCATTTCGTTGTCTGGCTGATCTTCTGAGCAGGCAATCAGCAGTTGATAACCCCGTTGCCGCGCCTGGCGTTCAAGATAGTTAGCGATGCGGGTATAGCTGGTGTTCTCCAGATCGGGGATCACAAGACCAATAGAACGTGTGCGTCCAGCACGAAGCCCAGCTGCCACGGCGTTCGGGTGGTAATTGTGCTCACGCACCACAGCCATGACTTTTTCAACGGTTTTGTCGCTCACACGGTATTGCTTCGCTTTGCCGTTAATAACATAGCTTGCAGTGGTCCGCGACACTCCCGCCAGCCGAGCGATTTCATCCAGTTTCACAATTGCCCCTTGCGTAAAATGTAAAAACCATAGCCATTGTACTGGTATGGGTTAAATTCATTAACATCTAAGCGCAGAAAATTAACTGCGGCAACTGCTTTTATTCCAGGTTCCCACTGATTTCGCAAAAAAAGCCCAACGTGACATGTTGGGCTGTAAATTGCGCATTGAGATCATTCTCAACGCATTATTTTATCGCCGCGCGAAAGTCCGACCACACCAGAGCGAGCAACCTCCACAATTTTCGCCACATCGCGAATCGATGCTAAAAATGCATCAAGCTTACCGCTGGTGCCTGCTAATTGAACGGTATAAAGCGAGGGTGTGACATCGATAATTTGCCCACGGAATATTTCCGTATTACGTTTCACTTCGTCACGCCCGTAACCGCTGGCCTGAATTTTCACCAGCATGATTTCCCGCTCAACATGCGCGCCCTGCCCCAACTCACTCACGCGCAAGACATCGACCAGTTTGTGTAATTGCTTTTCGATCTGCTCAAGTACTTTTTCATCGCCCACGGTCTGGATGGTCATACGCGATAATGTCGGATCGTCGGTTGGCGCAACGGTCAGGCTTTCAATGTTGTAGCCACGCTGGGAAAAAAGGCCAATCACGCGGGATAACGCGCCTGATTCATTTTCGAGTAAGACTGATAATATCCGGCGCATAATCAGGTTCTCTCCGTTTTGCTTAACCACATTTCATCCATTCCGCCCCCGCGAATCTGCATCGGGTAGACGTGCTCGCTGCCATCGACGGTAACATCAACAAACACCAGGCGATTATTGCGCACCTGTTCCAGCGCCTCGCTAAGTTTGCTTTCCAGCTCATGCGGATGAGAAATCTGGATCCCGACATGCCCATAGGCTTCCGCCAGACGGACGAAATCGGGTAGCGATTGCATATAAGATTGTGAATGACGGCCGGAATAGATCATGTCCTGCCACTGCTTCACCATCCCCAGATAGCGGTTATTGAGATTCACCACCAGTACGGGCAACTCGTATTGCAACGCGGTAGACAGTTCCTGGATGTTCATCTGAATACTGCCGTCGCCAGTGACGCAAACCACGGTTTCTTCTGGCAACGCCATTTTGACGCCCAGTGCCGCAGGTAAACCAAAACCCATCGTGCCGAGGCCACCGGAATTGATCCAGCGACGCGGTTTGTCGAATGGATAATAAAGTGCAGCAAACATCTGGTGCTGCCCGACATCGGACGTCACGTAAGCGTCTCCCTTCGTCAACCGCCAAAGAGTCTCGATCACCGCCTGCGGTTTAATCTTTTCACTGTGAGTGTCATATTTCAGGCACTGACGAGCGCGCCACTGTTCAATTTGCTGCCACCAGTCGCGGATCTCATCCAGTGGTTGATGGGCGGATTCTTGCGACAAGAGTTCAAGCATTTGTTCGAGGACCTGGCGAGCATCCCCCACAATCGGGATATCCGCAGTCACGGTTTTAGAAATGGAAGTAGGATCAATATCGATATGCAGAACAGTGGCATTTGGGCAGTACTTTGCCAGATTGTTCGTCGTTCGGTCATCAAATCGTACCCCGACGGCGAAAATCACATCCGCGTTATGCATCGTCATATTGGCTTCGTAGGTACCGTGCATTCCCAGCATGCCCAGTGCCTGACGATGCGTTGCCGGAAACGCCCCCAGCCCCATCAATGAGCAAACAACGGGCAGATTCAACGCCTCCACCGTTTCTTTCAACTGCTGATGGCAGCCCGCCGTGATTGCCCCACCGCCTACGTAGACAACCGGTTTTTTTGCCGCTACCAGCGTTTGCAGAGCACGCTTAATTTGCCCTTTATGTCCGGTAGTAGTGGGATTGTAAGAACGCATACTGACCGACTCCGGCCAGACATAGGGTAATTTGTTCGCCGGATTAAGAATATCTTTCGGTAAATCAACGACTACTGGTCCTGGGCGACCACTTGCCGCCAGCCAGAAAGCCTTTTTCAGCACCTGCGGAATGTCTTCCGTTTGCTTAACCAGAAAACTGTGTTTAACCACCGGTCGCGAAATCCCCACCATGTCGCACTCCTGAAAGGCATCGTAACCTATCAACGAGGTCGCTACCTGCCCGGAAAGGACAACTAATGGAATGGAATCCATATAAGCGGTGGCGATGCCAGTAATCGCATTGGTCGCCCCTGGACCCGACGTTACCAGCACGACGCCGACTTCCCCGGTCGCGCGCGCCAGGCCATCGGCCATATGCACCGCCGCCTGCTCATGACGAACTAATACATGATCAATACCACCCACGGTATGCAATGCATCATAAATATCAAGGACTGCGCCTCCGGGATAACCGAATACTTGTTTAACGCCCTGATCGATAAGCGATCGGACGACCATCTCGGCTCCAGACAACATCTCCATGGCCTGCCTCACTGTTTGACGGAAAAAATGTGTAAAACACATTAACCGTCCGATCTTGCTTAAGCAATTGGCAGCCAGAGACATAAACACGGGGTAATAAGAATAAACAGGAGGAAAGGTGAAAAGAAACGATAAAATCCTCCATTACAGAGGATTAAATTGATAATAAATCGGCTGAATCCCACAACTTACAGCAATTTCTCTATTTTTTTAATTAATCCTAAAATAGAGAGCCCACACATTCAGAATAAAATTCTACATTCAATAAAAAATGCAGAATAAACCAGACATTCATGTCTGACCTATTCTGCAATCAGTTAGCGTTTGCAAATTGAGACTAATTGCTCTTCCATCCACTGATGGCCTTTATCGCGCCCGGCAGCTTCATGCCAGGAGAGATAACAGGTTCTGCTGTTTTGTTTTAACGGCAGCGGTAATACCTGTAATTCTAAGGATTCAGCGAACTCTTCAGCCAGCCAACGCGGCGCAATAGCGACCAAATGCGTTTGCGACACCACGCTAAGTACGCTCATCATTGCCATGCCCTGATACGCGATACTGGCTTGCTTATCTACCGTGTCATACCAAGGTTGACTAAATGACGCGAAACGATCGAGCGAAACCGCCGCATGTTGTTCGTTATAAACATCATGTTTCAGTAACGGGCCCTTAATTGTTGGATGATTTTTGCTGGCTACCAGCACCATTTCATCTTTAAATAATGGTACGCTGGTAAATTCAGGACGATGGAAGTCTTCATAACTAATCACAAACTCCGTTTCCTGATAACGCAGCTGATGTTCAGTGTTCTGATTTAATGAAGACTTGAACATAACATGTATATTTGGCGCAATCTGCTCAATGTGATTATAAATCTGCGAGGTCAGAATGCTGTCTAACGGGCTGCAAACACAAAGATGAAATACACGTTCACTGCTCGCGGGTTCAAAACCTGAACCAGGCAATTCATTTTGTACTAGTTGCAATGCCTGACGAACTGAACCAAAAAGTTGAAATGCGCGAGCAGTCGGTTGAATACCACGGCCATAACGAACAAAAAGCTCGTCATTAAACATCACCTTCAGGCGTGCAACAGCGTTACTGACCGCAGGTTGCGACATTCCCAGAACATGAGCGGCACGAGTAATGTTTTGCTCCTGCATCACGGCATCGAAAACGGTTAATAAGTTGAGATCGACCATGCGTAGCTGTGGTTTGCTTAACTCCGCCGTCTCTGGATGATCTGTTTGTACCTCTGGCATACTTAACTCCACTGTCACACTTAACTCCCTTTCCCTTATTGGAATGCAGAGAAATAATCCTGAAGAATATGATTTATCATGCATATAAAATAAGAAAAAGCAAAATGAGTAAAATTCGGAAAACATAAAGATACGGGTTCTGATAAAAACAGAATCCATTGCCGTGGAATGAGTCATTTACCACAGCATAATAATCCATAATGTTTTTGTTGCGAAAACAATCTAATCATAACTACCGCGAATACTCAATCATCTACAAAATGGATTAAATGTGCTTATTTAATAATTAATTTATATATTTAATGCATTAATTCTTAACATTAATTGATCAATAATATTCACCAAATCAATATCAAAAAAAATCGCAAAACATATAATTCAATACAAATCATCAGGATAGGTTTTGCAACGCGTGCATTTTGTCCCCTTTTTCCTCGTTGATTAGATGCAAAAATTTATGCTGAAATATGTCAACCGATGAAAAGCGTCGGTAGTTAAGCAGAAATTAATATCGCTTACTTTAACCACCGCAGCACAATTAGCTAATTTTACGGATGCAGAACTCACGCTGGCGGGACGTTTTTATTGCGTCAGGGTTGACATCCGTTTTTGTATCCAGTAACTCTAAAAGCATATCGCATTCATCTGGAGCTGATTTAATGACTCACATCGTTCGCTTTATCGGTCTACTACTACTAAACGCATCTTCTTTGCGCGGTAGACGAGTGAGCGGCATCCAGCATTAAGCCAGCACGCAGTCAAACAAAAAACCCGCGCCATTGCGCGGGTTTTTTTATGCCCGAAGCGAGGCGCTCTAAAAGAGACAAGGACCCAAACCATGAGCCAGCAAGTCATTATTTTCGATACCACATTGCGCGACGGTGAACAGGCGTTACAGGCAAGCTTGAGTGTGAAAGAAAAACTGCAAATTGCGCTGGCCCTTGAGCGTATGGGTGTTGACGTGATGGAAGTCGGTTTCCCCGTCTCTTCGCCGGGCGATTTTGAATCGGTGCAAACCATCGCCCGCCAGGTTAAAAACAGCCGCGTATGTGCGTTAGCTCGCTGCGTGGAAAAAGATATCGACGTGGCGGCCGAATCCCTGAAAGTCGCCGAAGCCTTCCGTATTCATACCTTTATTGCCACTTCGCCAATGCACATCGCCACCAAGCTGCGCAGCACGCTGGACGAGGTGATCGAACGCGCTATCTATATGGTGAAACGCGCCCGTAATTACACCGATGATGTTGAATTTTCTTGCGAAGATGCCGGGCGTACACCCATTGCCGATCTGGCGCGAGTGGTCGAAGCGGCGATTAATGCCGGTGCCACCACCATCAACATTCCGGACACCGTGGGCTACACCATGCCGTTTGAGTTCGCCGGAATCATCAGCGGCCTGTATGAACGCGTGCCTAACATCGACAAAGCCATTATCTCCGTACATACCCACGACGATTTGGGCCTGGCGGTCGGAAACTCACTGGCGGCGGTACATGCCGGTGCACGCCAGGTGGAAGGCGCAATGAACGGGATCGGCGAGCGTGCCGGAAACTGTTCCCTGGAAGAAGTCATCATGGCGATCAAAGTTCGTAAGGATATTCTCAACGTCCACACCGCCATTAATCACCAGGAGATATGGCGCACCAGCCAGTTAGTTAGCCAGATTTGTAATATGCCGATCCCGGCAAACAAAGCCATTGTTGGCAGCGGCGCATTCGCACACTCCTCCGGTATACACCAGGATGGCGTGCTGAAAAACCGCGAAAACTACGAAATCATGACACCAGAATCTATTGGTCTGAACCAAATCCAGCTGAATCTGACCTCTCGTTCGGGGCGTGCGGCGGTGAAACATCGCATGGATGAGATGGGGTATAAAGAAAGTGAATATAATTTAGACAATTTGTACGATGCTTTCCTGAAGCTGGCGGACAAAAAAGGTCAGGTGTTTGATTACGATCTGGAGGCGCTGGCCTTCATCGGTAAGCAGCAAGAAGAGCCGGAGCATTTCCGTCTGGATTACTTCAGCGTGCAGTCTGGCTCTAACGATATCGCCACCGCCGCCGTCAAACTGGCCTGTGGCGAAGAAGTCAAAGCAGAAGCCGCCAACGGTAACGGTCCGGTCGATGCCGTCTATCAGGCAATTAACCGCATCACTGAATATAACGTCGAACTGGTGAAATACAGCCTGACCGCCAAAGGCCACGGTAAAGATGCGCTGGGTCAGGTGGATATCGTCGCTAACTACAACGGTCGCCGCTTCCACGGCGTCGGCCTGGCTACCGATATTGTCGAGTCATCTGCCAAAGCCATGGTGCACGTTCTGAACAATATCTGGCGTGCCGCAGAAGTCGAAAAAGAGTTGCAACGCAAAGCTCAACACAACGAAAACAACAAGGAAACCGTGTGATGTCGAAGAATTACCATATTGCCGTATTGCCGGGGGACGGTATTGGTCCGGAAGTGATGACCCAGGCGCTGAAAGTGCTGGATGCCGTGCGCAACCGCTTTGCGATGCGCATCACCACCAGCCATTACGATGTAGGCGGCGCAGCCATTGATAACCACGGGCAACCACTGCCGCCTGCGACGGTTGAAGGTTGTGAGCAAGCCGATGCCGTGCTGTTTGGCTCGGTAGGCGGCCCGAAGTGGGAACATTTACCACCAGACCAGCAACCAGAACGCGGCGCGCTGCTGCCTCTGCGTAAGCACTTCAAATTATTCAGCAACCTGCGCCCGGCAAAACTGTATCAGGGGCTGGAAGCATTCTGTCCGCTGCGTGCAGACATTGCCGCAAACGGCTTCGACATCCTGTGTGTGCGCGAACTGACCGGCGGCATCTATTTCGGTCAGCCAAAAGGCCGCGAAGGTAGCGGACAATATGAAAAAGCCTTTGATACCGAGGTGTATCACCGTTTTGAGATCGAACGTATCGCCCGCATCGCGTTTGAATCTGCTCGCAAGCGTCGCCACAAAGTGACGTCGATCGATAAAGCCAACGTGCTGCAATCCTCTATTTTATGGCGGGAGATCGTTAACGAGATCGCCACGGAATACCCGGATGTCGAACTGGCGCATATGTACATCGACAACGCCACCATGCAGCTGATTAAAGATCCATCACAGTTTGACGTTCTGCTGTGCTCCAACCTGTTTGGCGACATTCTGTCTGACGAGTGCGCAATGATCACTGGCTCGATGGGGATGTTGCCTTCCGCCAGCCTGAACGAGCAAGGTTTTGGACTGTATGAACCGGCGGGCGGCTCGGCACCAGATATCGCAGGCAAAAACATCGCCAACCCGATTGCACAAATCCTTTCGCTGGCACTGCTGCTGCGTTACAGCCTGGATGCCGATGATGCGGCTTGCGCCATTGAACGCGCCATTAACCGCGCATTAGAAGAAGGCATTCGCACCGGGGATTTAGCCCGTGGCGCTGCCGCCGTTAGTACCGATGAAATGGGCGATATCATTGCCCGCTATGTAGCAGAAGGGGTGTAATCATGGCTAAGACGTTATACGAAAAATTGTTCGACGCTCACGTTGTGTACGAAGCCGAAAACGAAACCCCACTGTTATATATCGACCGCCACCTGGTGCATGAAGTGACCTCACCGCAGGCGTTCGATGGTCTGCGCGCCCACGGTCGCCCGGTACGTCAGCCGGGCAAAACCTTCGCTACCATGGATCACAACGTCTCTACCCAGACCAAAGACATTAATGCCTGCGGTGAAATGGCGCGTATCCAGATGCAGGAACTGATCAAAAACTGCAAAGAATTTGGCGTCGAACTGTATGACCTGAATCACCCGTATCAGGGGATCGTCCACGTAATGGGGCCGGAACAGGGCGTCACCTTGCCGGGGATGACCATTGTCTGCGGCGACTCGCATACCGCCACCCACGGCGCGTTTGGCGCACTGGCCTTTGGTATCGGCACTTCCGAAGTTGAACACGTACTGGCAACGCAAACCCTGAAACAGGGCCGCGCAAAAACCATGAAAATTGAAGTCCAGGGCAAAGCCGCGCCGGGCATTACCGCAAAAGATATCGTGCTGGCAATTATCGGTAAAACCGGTAGCGCAGGCGGCACCGGGCATGTGGTGGAGTTTTGCGGCGAAGCAATCCGTGATTTAAGCATGGAAGGTCGTATGACCCTGTGCAATATGGCAATCGAAATGGGCGCAAAAGCCGGTCTGGTTGCACCGGACGAAACCACCTTTAACTATGTCAAAGGCCGTCTGCATGCGCCGAAAGGCAAAGATTTCGACGACGCCGTTGCCTACTGGAAAACCCTGCAAACCGACGAAGGCGCAACTTTCGATACCGTTGTCACTCTGCAAGCAGAAGAAATTTCACCGCAGGTCACCTGGGGCACCAATCCCGGCCAGGTGATTTCCGTGAACGACAATATTCCCGATCCGGCTTCGTTTGCCGATCCGGTTGAACGCGCGTCGGCAGAAAAAGCGCTGGCCTATATGGGGCTGAAACCGGGTATTCCGCTGACCGAAGTGGCTATCGACAAAGTGTTTATCGGTTCCTGTACCAACTCGCGCATTGAAGATTTACGCGCGGCAGCGGAGATCGCCAAAGGGCGAAAAGTCGCGCCAGGCGTGCAGGCACTGGTGGTTCCCGGCTCTGGCCCGGTAAAAGCCCAGGCGGAAGCGGAAGGTCTGGATAAAATCTTTATTGAAGCCGGTTTTGAATGGCGCTTGCCTGGCTGCTCAATGTGTCTGGCGATGAACAACGACCGTCTGAATCCGGGCGAACGTTGTGCCTCCACCAGCAACCGTAACTTTGAAGGCCGCCAGGGGCGCGGCGGGCGCACGCATCTGGTCAGCCCGGCAATGGCTGCCGCTGCTGCTGTGACCGGACATTTCGCCGACATTCGCAACATTAAATAAGGAGCACACCATGGCAGAGAAATTTATCAAACACACAGGCCTGGTGGTTCCGCTGGATGCCGCCAATGTCGATACCGATGCAATCATCCCGAAACAGTTTTTGCAGAAAGTGACCCGTACGGGTTTTGGCGCGCATCTGTTTAACGACTGGCGTTTTCTGGATGAAAAAGGCCAACAGCCAAACCCGGACTTCGTGCTGAACTTCCCGCAGTATCAGGGCGCTTCCATTTTGCTGGCACGAGAAAACTTCGGCTGTGGCTCTTCGCGTGAGCACGCGCCCTGGGCATTGACCGACTACGGTTTTAAAGTGGTGATTGCGCCGAGTTTTGCTGACATCTTCTACGGCAATAGCTTTAACAACCAGCTGCTGCCGGTGAAATTAAGCGATGCAGAAGTGGACGAACTGTTTGCGCTGGTGAAAGCTAATCCGGGGATCCATTTCGACGTGGATCTGGAAGCGCAAGAGGTGAAAGCGGGAGAGAAAACCTATCGCTTTACCATCGATGCCTTCCGCCGCCACTGCATGATGAACGGTCTGGACAGTATTGGGCTTACCTTGCAGCACGACGACGCCATTGCCGCTTATGAAGCAAAACAACCTGCGTTTATGAATTAATCCCCTTGCCCGGTCAAATGACCGGGCTTTCCGCTATCGTCCACGTCATCAAACGTCTTTAACCTTTGCGGTTAAAAATAATGCGACAACAGAAATAACCGCAATTACCCAGTAGACAGCAAAGTGCCCCCAACTTTGTGCAATTGCTCCCTGAATAACGCCAGCCAGAATTACCCCGGTAGAAATACTGTTAGTAAATAAGGTGGTAGCTGCCCCCGCTCTTCCAGGCATTAAATCCTGAAACCATAGCATCCCAATACCCGCAACAATGCCGATAAATACAGCGTTAAAAAGTTGCAGCGTCATCAACGCCATACGGCTATTAAAGAAAATCAATCCGGTGTAAAACAGTACTCCTGCCGCCACTGCTATGACCATCATTCGCCGCTTACCATAACGTTTGACATAGTAGCCAGCCAGAATCATTGCTGGTATTTCCAGTCCAGCTGCCGTCCCCATCAGGAAACCCGCCAGTTTGTCTGGCAATCCTAACTCGCTACTGATCCACAACGGCATATCAATAATGTACATGGTGTTGCAGGTCCACATTAACGTCGAGGCGACAAATAACATCCGTACGTTACTATCCTGCCAGCCACCTTGCATTGATAAAGCATTTTCCGACGGCAGTTCTACCCGCGCCACAGACGGAAGCATAAATGCAATCAATACCAGACTGAGTGTGAATATCCCGGCGGCAATCGAAAACATCACCGTAAAGCCGTAATTCAACGCCAGCATAAAGGCCAACGGTGGACCGATAACCCATGCCAGAGAAAGCTGCGCACGCATCACCGAGCTAAACATCACCACTTCTCGCGCCGAGTTATCCGCATATTCCCGCGCCAGAGCAAATAACTGTGGCATTGCCGTATTGGCCAGAGATGCCAGAAGCACACCACAGGTGATAAGCGTCAGATAATGACGATTAAATGCAAACAATAGCGCATTGCCGATAGCCATCAAACAGCAAAATATAATCAGTTTTCGCCGATCGCCCTGACTGTCAGAACGTTTTGCCAACCAGAGGCTTACGCCGATCCCAGCAATAGCATTCACCGTATAAAAGAGGCCGATCCAGAAAGGTTGCGCGCCAACCTCACGACTCAGAAATAAGCTCAATGTAGGAGCCTGTAGCGCCCCGGCCACCCCCATCATAAAAGCGACCAGCATAAATGCCGCGTAAACACCGTTCATACGGCGAGCCATCGTCATTATCCAGATCATACGTTCCCTTTTTAGCGCGGCGAGAATAAAAAAAACCAGCAGGTATAATCTGCTGGCGGGTGATTTTACACCAATACTCAGTCACACATGATGCAGGCAAGTCAACTTTCAGAATTGCGGTCATCCCACTGCATCAGTCCTTCAAGCATGGTTAATCGTTGTGGGACGCTTAACCAACGCAACCAGCACAACTTCGCTGTCGCGGTAAAATAGTGCTGATAAAACTGACGCATGGGGCACCCCCTTGCTTCATCGTTAGGAATTATTGACTTAATATAGGGAAAATAAAATTGCTGTCTTTTGCACAGGAGTTCCCCTTTTATGCCATCTGCTCGTCTGCAACAACAGTTCATCCGCCTGTGGCAATGCTGCGAGGGTAAATCGCAGGACACAACGCTCAACGAACTGGCAGCGTTATTGAGCTGCTCGCGTCGTCATATGCGCACCCTGCTCAACACCATGCAGGATCGCGGCTGGCTGACGTGGGAAGCGGAAGTCGGGCGCGGTAAACGCTCGCGTCTGACATTCCTCTATACCGGGCTGGCGCTTCAGCAACAGCGGGCGGAAGACCTGCTGGAGCAGGATCGTATCGATCAACTGGTGCAGTTGGTTGGCGACAAAGCGACTGTGCGGCAAATGCTGGTTTCTCATCTGGGCCGCAGCTTCCGCCAGGGGCGGCACATCCTGCGCGTGCTCTACTATCGTCCGTTGCGTAATCTGCTACCTGGCAGCGCATTGCGCCGTTCCGAAACCCATATCGCCCGGCAAATCTTCAGTTCGCTAACGCGCATAAATGAGGAAAATGGGGAACTGGAAGCAGACATCGCCCACCACTGGCAGCAAATTTCACCGCTTCACTGGCGTTTCTTTTTGCGTCCAGGAGTCCATTTTCACCATGGTCGTGAACTGGAAATGGACGATGTGATCGCCTCTTTAAAACGAATCAATACGCTGCCGCTCTATTCGCATATTGCTGACATTGTGTCGCCGACGCCCTGGACGCTGGATATCCATCTCACGCAACCGGACCGCTGGTTACCGTTACTGCTGGGGCAAGTTCCGGCGATGATCCTGCCGCGCGAATGGGAAACCCTCAGTAACTTTGCCAGCCATCCCATCGGCACCGGTCCGTATGCGGTGATTCGCAACAGCACCAATCAACTGAAAATTCAGGCATTCGATGACTTCTTCGGTTACCGGGCATTAATCGACGAAGTTAACGTCTGGGTTCTGCCGGAAATTGCCGACGAGCCAGCCGGAGGGCTGATGCTAAAAGGTCCACAGGGCGAGGAAAAAGAGATTGAAAGCCGCCTGGAGGAAGGTTGCTACTATTTACTGTTCGACAGCCGCACCCATCGCGGGGCGAATCAGCAAGTCAGGGACTGGGTAAGCTATGTGCTTTCTCCAACTAATCTGGTCTATTTCGCTGAGGAACAGTACCAGCAACTGTGGTTCCCGGCTTATGGACTGCTCCCCCGTTGGCACCATGCCCGCACCATAAAGAGCGAAAAACCGGCTGGCCTGGAAAGCCTCACCCTAACCTTTTATCAGGATCACAGTGAGCATCGGGTGATTGCCGGGATCATGCAGCAGATTCTGGCAAGTCACCAGGTCACGCTGAAAATCAAAGAGATCGACTACGATCAGTGGCATACAGGAGAGATCGAAAGTGATATCTGGCTAAACAGCGCCAACTTTACCCTGCCGCTGGACTTCTCTGTTTTCGCACATTTATGCGAAGTGCCACTGCTACAACATTGCATTCCCATTGACTGGCAAGCCGACGCTGCTCGCTGGCGCAATGGCGAGATGAATCTGGCGAACTGGTGCCAGCAACTGGTCGCCAGCAAAGCGATGGTGCCATTATTGCACCACTGGCTGATCATTCAGGGGCAACGCAGTATGCGCGGCCTGCGCATGAATACCCTCGGCTGGTTCGATTTTAAATCAGCGTGGTTTGCGCCACCGGATCCATGATTGCTGGTTGATAACAAAATCACTACACTAACGCCGTTCTCAACGGGGTGCCACGCGTACGCGTGCGCTGAGAAAATACCCGTCGAACCTGATCCGGATAACGCCGGCGAAGGGATTTGAGGCTCCTTCTCAAGTCCTTTGCCACTCTTTTTTGAGGTGCAAAGTGTTAAAAAAATGTCTGCCCCTGCTGTTGCTGTGCACAGCGCCCGTTTTCGCTAAACCCGTTCTGACTGTTTATACCTACGATTCCTTCGCCGCCGACTGGGGGCCTGGTCCGGTGGTTAAAAAAGCCTTTGAAGCCGACTGTAATTGCGAACTGAAACTGGTGGCGCTGGAAGATGGCGTTTCGCTTCTCAACCGTCTACGGATGGAAGGCAAAAACAGTAAAGCCGATGTGGTGCTGGGGCTGGATAACAACCTGTTAGACGCCGCCAGTAAAACCGGACTGTTTGCCAAAAGCGGTGTGGCAGCGGATGCCGTTAACGTTCCCGGCGGCTGGAATAATGACACTTTCGTACCGTTTGATTATGGCTACTTCGCCTTCGTTTATGACAAGAACAAACTGAAAAACCCGCCACAAAGCCTGAAAGAACTGGTTGAGAGCGATCAAAACTGGCGGGTGATTTATCAGGATCCGCGCACCAGTACACCGGGGCTGGGTCTGTTGCTATGGATGCAAAAAGTCTATGGCGATGACGCCCCACAAGCCTGGCAGAAACTGGCGAAGAAAACGGTCACGGTCACCAAAGGCTGGAGCGAAGCCTACGGCCTGTTTTTAAAAGGTGAAAGCGATCTGGTACTGAGTTACACCACCTCTCCGGCTTATCACATTCTCGAAGAGAAGAAAGATAACTACGCCGCCGCGAACTTCAGCGAAGGTCACTATCTGCAAGTGGAAGTCGCCGCCCGCACCGCTGCCAGCAAGCAGCCGGAGCTGGCGCAAAAATTCCTCCAGTTTATGGTTTCTCCGGCTTTCCAGAATGCGATCCCAACCGGCAACTGGATGTATCCGGTGGCAAACGTCACGCTGCCTGCCGGTTTTGAAAAATTGACCAAACCCGCAACCACGTTGGAGTTCACGCCAGCCGAAGTGGCGGCACAACGTCAGGCATGGATTAGCGAATGGCAACGCGCCGTCAGCCGTTAATTCCCGGCTGGTTAATTCCAGGTGTAAGCGCCACCACGCTGGTGGTAGCGGTTGCGCTGGCGGCGTTTCTCGCCCTGTGGTGGAACGCGCCGCAGGATGACTGGGTGGCAGTCTGGCAGGACAGCTATCTGTGGCATGTGGTGCGCTTCTCCTTCTGGCAGGCGTTTCTCTCGGCACTGCTCTCTGTCATACCCGCGATATTCCTCGCCCGCGCGCTCTATCGCAGGCGCTTTCCGGGTCGGCTGGCGCTGTTGCGTCTGTGTGCAATGACCTTGATCCTCCCGGTGTTGGTCGCTGTTTTCGGCATTCTTAGCGTCTATGGTCGCCAGGGCTGGCTGGCAACACTCTGCCAATCGCTCGGTCTGGAGTGGACCTTTTCGCCCTACGGCCTGCAAGGTATTTTGCTGGCCCATGTGTTTTTTAATCTGCCGATGGCGAGCCGCTTATTACTCCAGGCACTGGAAAACATCCCCGGCGAACAGCGTCAACTTGCCGCCCAGCTTGGGATGCGTAGCTGGCATTTTTTCCGCTTCGTCGAATGGCCGTGGTTACGGCGACAAATCCCGCCGGTTGCTGCGCTTATCTTTATGCTCTGTTTCGCCAGCTTCGCCACCGTGCTATCGCTGGGGGGCGGTCCGCAGGCGACCACTATCGAGCTGGCAATCTATCAGGCGCTGAGTTACGACTACGATCCTGCCCGCGCGGCAATGCTGGCGCTGCTCCAGATGGTGTGCTGCCTCGGGCTGGTGCTGTTGAGTCAGCGATTGAGTAAGGCCATTGCGCCCGGCACCACGCTGCTGCAAGGCTGGCGCGACCCGGACGATCGTCTGCATAGCCGCATTTGCGACACGGTGTTAATTGTGCTGGCGCTGCTGCTGTTGCTGCCACCGTTACTGGCGGTGATCGTCGATGGGGTAAATCGCCAGTTGCCGGAAGTGCTGGCACAACCGGTGCTGTGGCAGGCGCTGTGGACCTCGTTGCGTATTGCGCTGGCGGCAGGTGTATTGTGCGTAGTGCTGACCATGATGCTGCTATGGAGCAGTCGCGAACTGCGGGCGCGGCAGAAAATGCTGGCGGGTCAGGTGCTGGAGATGAGCGGCATGTTGATCCTCGCCATGCCGGGGATTGTGCTGGCTACCGGCTTCTTTTTACTGCTCAACAACACTATCGGCCTGCCACAATCTGCTGACGGCATTGTGATTTTCACCAATGCGTTAATGGCGATCCCTTATGCGCTGAAAGTGCTGGAAAACCCGATGCGCGATATCACCGCCCGCTACAGCATGTTATGTCAGTCGCTGGGGATTGAAGGCTGGTCACGCTTAAAAGTGGTGGAGCTGCGCGCCCTGAAACGTCCACTGGCGCAGGCGCTGGCCTTTGCATGCGTGCTGTCGATTGGTGATTTTGGCGTGGTGGCGTTGTTCGGTAACGATGATTTCCGCACCCTGCCGTTTTATCTCTACCAGCAAATTGGCTCCTATCGCAGCCAGGACGGTGCGGTCACCGCGTTAATTCTGCTGCTGCTCTGTTTTCTGCTGTTTACCGTGATTGAAAAACTACCGGGGCGAAATGTTAAAACTGACTGATATCACCTGGCTTTACCACCATTTGCCGATGCGTTTTAGCTTAACGGTGGAACGCGGCGAGCAGGTGGCGATCCTCGGGCCAAGCGGCGCGGGTAAAAGTACCCTGCTGAATTTGATCGCCGGTTTTCTGACGCCAGCCAGCGGTTCGCTGACTATCGATGGCGTAGATCACACAACTATGCCGCCGTCACGCCGTCCGGTGTCGATGCTGTTTCAGGAGAACAACCTGTTCAGCCACCTGACGGTCGCACAGAACATCGGGCTGGGGCTAAATCCGGGATTGAAACTGAACGCGGTACAGCAGGGGAAAATGCACGCTATCGCCCGCCAGATGGGGATTGATAATTTAATGGCGCGGTTACCGGGCGAGCTTTCCGGCGGTCAGCGACAGCGAGTGGCGTTAGCGCGTTGTCTGGTACGCGAACAGCCGATTTTATTGCTCGATGAACCGTTCTCTGCGCTCGATCCGGCGTTACGTCAGGAGATGTTGACGCTGGTGAGCACGAGCTGCCAGCAGCAAAAAATGACGCTATTGATGGTGTCGCACAGCGTGGAAGATGCGGCGCGGATCGCCACGCGCTCGGTAGTAGTCGCCGACGGGCGCATCGCCTGGCAGGGTATGACCAATGAGTTGTTGAGCGGTAAGGCGAGTGCTTCGGCACTATTGGGGATTACGGGTTAGTATGCACTGTCGGATGCGGCGTGAACGCCTTATCCGACCTACGGGTAGTGCGTTTTGTAGGCCTGATAAGACGCGGCAAGCGTCGCATCAGGCAACCCGCACAAGACTATCTCCTAAACCCCAACCACTTTACGCAAAATATCGATATACACCGGCATCAACGGGTGGCGAATTAACACCACCAGCGCCACCACGCCGATGGCAGAAATCAACGGCGTCAGCCACAACAAACGACCGCGGGACAAATAATGACTCAAACGGTCAGTCGCTTTACCGCTGCGCCATAACCGCCAGCACAGCCAGCCACCAACCCACAAAAACACCGCTGTTGCCAGCAGCAACCATTTAAACTCACCGCTCTGCATTCCGGCAGGAATATCGATCGCCGCGCCCGCCAGAATCCCTGGCAGGAAGTAAAACGGCGGCCACAGCAGGCAGCCGATAATATTCGGCGTAATAAATTTAGCCACCGGCAGATCCAGCATTCCCGCCACCATTGGCACCAGCGGACGCGTCGGGCCAACAAAACGACCGACCAGAATGGTGAACATGCTGTGTTGATGCAACGCATGTTCAGTTTTATCAAGTAGTGCTTTGTTTTTCTTCAGAAATGACCAGCGATGCAACGGCTTTTTAAAACGCCAACCCAGCCAGAAAGAAATCCAGTCGCCCATCAAGCAGCCAATAATCCCTGCCAGCCAGGCGTGCCAGAAACTTAACTCGCCGCTGCCAATCAGCGCTCCCAGCCCCGCCATCAGCACCGTACCGGGTAGAATCAAACCGACCAGCGCCAGCGACTCCAGAAAGGCCACCAACACCACCGCCATCAATGAATACACGGTGGATTGGGTAATAAAGTGTTCCAGCAATGCTTGCATAATGTGCCTGTCAAATGGACGAAGCAGGGATTCTGCAAACCCTATGCTACTCCGTCAAGCCGTCAATTGTCTGATTCGTTACCAATTATGACAACTTGACGGCTACATCATTCACTTTTTCTTCACAACCGGCACGAAACTCGCTCGGGCTGGCCCCGGTGCATTTTTTAAATACTCGCGAGAAATAGAGTTGATCGTCAAAACCAACATTGCGACCGACGGTGGCGATAGGCATCCGGGTAGTGCTCAAAAGCAGCTTCGCCTGACTAATGCGTTGGTCCTCGCGCCAGCTTAAGACGCTAATCCCTAACTGCTGGCGGAAAAGATGTGACAGACGCGACGGCGACAAGCAAACATGCTGTGCGACGCTGGCGATATCAAAATTGCTGTCTGCCAGGTGATCGCTGATGTACTGACAAGCCTCGCGTACCCGATTATCCATCGGTGGATGGAGCGACTCGTTAATCGCTTCCATGCGCCGCAGTAACAATTGCTCAAGCAGATTTATCGCCAGCAGCTCCGAATAGCGCCCTTCCCCTTGCCCGGCGTTAATGATTTGCCCAAACAGGTCGCTGAAATGCGGCTGGTGCGCTTCATCCGGGCGAAAGAAACCCGTATTGGCAAATATTGACGGCCAGTTAAGCCATTCATGCCAGTAGGCGCGCGGACGAAAGTAAACCCACTGGTGATACCATTCGCGAGCCTCCGGATGACGACCGTAGTGATGAATCTCTCCTGGCGGGAACAGCAAAATATCACCCGGTCGGCAGACAAATTCTCGTCCCTGATTTTTCACCACCCCCTGACCGCGAATGGTGAGATTGAGAATATAACCTTTCATTCCCAGCGGTCGGTCGATAAAAAAATCGAGATAACCGTTGGCCTCAATCGGCGTTAAACCCGCCACCAGATGGGCGTTAAACGAGTATCCCGGCAGCAGGGGATCATTTTGCGCTTCAGCCATACTTTTCATACTCCCACCATTCAGAGAAGAAACCAATTGTCCATATTGCATCAGACATTGCCGTCACTGCGTCTTTTACTGGCTCTTCTCGCTAACCCAACCGGTAACCCCGCTTATTAAAAGCATTCTGTAACAAAGCGGGACCAAAGCCATGACAAAAACGCGTAACAAAAGTGTCTATAATCACGGCAGAAAAGTCCACATTGATTATTTGCACGGCGTCACACTTTGCTATGCCATAGCATTTTTATCCATAAGATTAGCGGATCCTACCTGACGCTTTTTATCGCAACTCTCTACTGTTTCTCCATACCCGTTTTTTTGGATGGAGTGAAACGATGGCGATTGCAATTGGCCTCGATTTTGGCAGTGATTCTGTGCGAGCTTTGGCGGTGGACTGCGCTACCGGTGAAGAGATCGCCACCAGCGTAGAGTGGTATCCCCGTTGGCAGAAAGGGCAATTTTGTGATGCCCCGAATAACCAGTTCCGTCATCATCCGCGTGACTACATTGAGTCAATGGAAGCGGCACTGAAAACCGTGCTTGCAGAGCTTAGCGTCGAACAGCGCGCAGCTGTGGTCGGGATTGGCGTTGACAGTACCGGCTCGACGCCCGCACCGATTGATGCCGACGGAAACGTGCTGGCGCTGCGCCCGGAGTTTGCCGAAAACCCGAACGCGATGTTCGTATTGTGGAAAGACCACACTGCGGTTGAAGAAGCGGAAGAGATTACCCGTTTGTGCCACGCGCCGGGCAACGTTGACTACTCCCGCTACATTGGTGGTATTTATTCCAGCGAATGGTTCTGGGCAAAAATCCTGCATGTGACTCGCCAGGACAGCGCCGTGGCGCAATCTGCCGCATCGTGGATTGAGCTGTGCGACTGGGTGCCAGCTCTGCTTTCCGGTACCACCCGCCCGCAGGATATTCGTCGCGGACGTTGCAGCGCCGGGCATAAATCTCTGTGGCACGAAAGCTGGGGCGGCCTGCCGCCAGCCAGTTTCTTTGATGAGCTGGACCCGATCCTCAATCGCCATTTGCCTTCCCCGCTGTTCACTGACACTTGGACTGCCGATATTCCGGTGGGCACCTTATGCCCGGAATGGGCGCAGCGTCTCGGCCTGCCTGAAAGCGTGGTGATTTCCGGCGGCGCGTTTGACTGCCATATGGGCGCAGTTGGCGCAGGCGCACAGCCTAACGCACTGGTAAAAGTTATCGGTACTTCCACCTGCGACATTCTGATTGCCGACAAACAGAGCGTTGGCGAGCGGGCAGTTAAAGGTATTTGCGGTCAGGTTGATGGCAGCGTGGTGCCTGGATTTATCGGTCTGGAAGCAGGCCAATCGGCGTTTGGTGATATCTACGCCTGGTTTGGTCGCGTACTCGGCTGGCCGCTGGAACAGCTTGCCGCCCAGCATCCGGAACTGAAAACGCAAATCAACGCCAGCCAGAAACAACTGCTTCCGGCGCTGACCGAAGCATGGGCCAAAAATCCGTCTCTGGATCACCTGCCGGTGGTGCTCGACTGGTTTAACGGCCGCCGCACACCGAACGCTAACCAACGCCTGAAAGGGGTGATTACCGATCTTAACCTCGCTACCGACGCTCCGCTGCTGTTCGGCGGTTTGATTGCTGCCACCGCCTTTGGCGCACGCGCAATCATGGAGTGCTTTACCGATCAGGGGATCGCCGTTAATAACGTGATGGCACTGGGCGGCATCGCGCGGAAAAACCAGGTCATTATGCAGGCCTGCTGCGACGTGCTGAATCGCCCGCTGCAAATTGTTGCCTCTGACCAGTGCTGTGCGCTCGGTGCGGCGATTTTTGCTGCCGTCGCCGCGAAAGTGCACGCAGACATCCCATCAGCTCAGCAAAAAATGGCCAGTGCGGTAGAGAAAACCCTGCAACCGTGCAGCGAGCAGGCACAACGCTTTGAACAGCTTTATCGCCGCTATCAGCAATGGGCGATGAGCGCCGAACAACACTATCTTCCAACTTCCGCCCCGGCACAGGCTGCCCAGGCCGTTGCGACTCTATAAGGACACGATAATGACGATTTTTGATAATTATGAAGTGTGGTTTGTCATTGGCAGCCAGCATCTGTATGGCCCGGAAACCCTGCGTCAGGTCACCCAACATGCCGAGCACGTCGTTAATGCGCTGAATACGGAAGCGAAACTGCCCTGCAAACTGGTGTTGAAACCGCTGGGCACCACGCCGGATGAAATCACCGCTATTTGCCGCGACGCGAATTACGACGATCGTTGCGCTGGTCTGGTGGTGTGGCTGCACACCTTCTCCCCGGCCAAAATGTGGATCAACGGCCTGACCATGCTCAACAAACCGTTGCTGCAATTCCACACCCAGTTCAACGCGGCGCTGCCGTGGGACAGTATCGATATGGACTTTATGAACCTGAACCAGACTGCACATGGCGGTCGCGAGTTCGGCTTCATTGGCGCGCGTATGCGTCAGCAACATGCCGTGGTTACCGGTCACTGGCAGGATAAACAAGCCCATGAGCGTATCGGCTCCTGGATGCGTCAGGCGGTCTCTAAACAGGATACCCGTCATCTGAAAGTCTGCCGATTTGGCGATAACATGCGTGAAGTGGCGGTCACCGATGGCGATAAAGTTGCCGCACAGATCAAGTTCGGTTTCTCCGTCAATACCTGGGCGGTTGGCGATCTGGTGCAGGTGGTGAACTCCATCAGCGACGGCGATGTTAACGCGCTGGTCGATGAGTACGAAAGCTGCTACACCATGACGCCTGCCACACAAATCCACGGCAAAAAACGACAGAACGTGCTGGAAGCGGCGCGTATTGAGCTGGGGATGAAGCGTTTCCTGGAACAAGGTGGCTTCCACGCGTTCACCACCACCTTTGAAGATTTGCACGGTCTGAAACAGCTTCCTGGTCTGGCCGTACAGCGTCTGATGCAGCAGGGTTACGGCTTTGCGGGCGAAGGCGACTGGAAAACTGCCGCCCTGCTTCGCATCATGAAGGTGATGTCAACCGGTCTGCAGGGCGGCACCTCCTTTATGGAGGACTACACCTATCACTTCGAGAAAGGTAATGACCTGGTGCTCGGCTCCCATATGCTGGAAGTCTGCCCGTCGATCGCCGCAGAAGAGAAACCGATCCTCGACGTTCAGCATCTCGGTATTGGTGGTAAGGACGATCCTGCCCGCCTGATCTTCAATACCCAAACCGGCCCAGCGATTGTCGCCAGCTTGATTGATCTCGGCGATCGTTACCGTCTACTGGTTAACTGCATCGACACGGTGAAAACACCGCACTCCCTGCCGAAACTGCCGGTGGCGAATGCGCTGTGGAAAGCGCAACCGGATCTGCCAACTGCTTCCGAAGCGTGGATCCTCGCTGGTGGCGCGCACCATACCGTCTTCAGCCATGCACTGAACCTCAACGATATGCGCCAATTCGCCGAGATGCACGACATTGAAATCACGGTGATTGATAACGACACACGCCTGCCAGCGTTTAAAGACGCGCTGCGCTGGAACGAAGTGTATTACGGGTTTCGTCGCTAAGTAGCCGCATCCGGTATGTAACGCCTGATGCGACGCTGACGCGTCTTATCTGGCCTACACGCTGCGATTTTGTAGGCCGGATAAGCAAAGCGCATCCGGCATTCAACGCCTGATGCGACGCTGGCGCGTCTTATCAGGCCTACGCGCTGCGATTTTGTAGGCCGGATAAGCAAAGCGCATCCGGCATTCAACGCCTGATGCGACGCTGGCGCGTCTTATCAGGCCTACACGCTGCGATTTTGTAGGCCGGATAAGCAAAGCGCATCCGGCACGAAGGAGTCAACATGTTAGAAGATCTCAAACGCCAGGTATTAGAAGCCAACCTGGCGCTGCCAAAACACAACCTGGTCACGCTCACATGGGGCAACGTCAGCGCCGTTGATCGCGAGCGCGGCGTCTTTGTGATCAAACCTTCCGGCGTCGATTACAGCGTCATGACCGCTGACGATATGGTCGTGGTTAGCATCGAAACCGGTGAAGTGGTTGAAGGTACGAAAAAGCCCTCCTCCGACACGCCAACTCACCGGCTGCTCTATCAGGCATTCCCCTCCATTGGCGGCATTGTGCATACGCACTCGCGCCACGCCACCATCTGGGCGCAGGCGGGTCAGTCGATTCCAGCAACCGGCACCACCCACGCCGACTATTTCTACGGCACCATTCCCTGCACCCGCAAAATGACCGACGCAGAAATCAACGGCGAATATGAGTGGGAAACCGGTAACGTCATCGTAGAAACCTTTGAAAAACAGGGTATCGATGCAGCGCAAATGCCCGGCGTTCTGGTCCATTCCCACGGCCCGTTTGCATGGGGCAAAAATGCCGAAGATGCGGTGCATAACGCCATCGTGCTGGAAGAGGTCGCTTATATGGGGATATTCTGCCGTCAGTTAGCGCCGCAGTTACCGGATATGCAGCAAACGCTGCTGGATAAACACTATCTGCGTAAGCATGGCGCGAAGGCATATTACGGGCAGTAATGACTGTATAAAACCACAGCCAATCAAACGAAACCAGGCTATACTCAAGCCTGGTTTTTTGATGGATTTTCAGCGTGGCGCAGGCAGGTTTTATCTTAACCCGACACTGGCGGGACACCCCGCAAGGGACAGAAGTCTCCTTCTGGCTGGCGACGGACAACGGGCCGTTGCAGGTTACGCTTGCACCGCAAGAGTCCGTGGCGTTTATTCCCGCCGATCAGGTTCCCCGCGCTCAGCATATTTTGCAGGGTGAACAAGGCTTTCGCCTGACACCGCTGGCGTTAAAGGATTTTCACCGCCAGCCGGTGTATGGCCTTTACTGTCGCGCCCATCGCCAATTGATGAATTACGAAAAGCGCCTGCGTGAAGGTGGCGTTACCGTCTACGAGGCCGATGTGCGTCCGCCAGAACGCTATCTGATGGAGCGGTTTATCACCTCACCGGTGTGGGTCGAGGGTGATATGCACAATGGCACTATCGTTAATGCCCGTCTGAAACCGCATCCCGACTATCGTCCGCCGCTCAAGTGGGTTTCTATAGATATTGAAACCACCCGCCACGGTGAGCTGTACTGCATCGGCCTGGAAGGCTGCGGGCAGCGCATCGTTTATATGCTGGGGCCGGAGAATGGCGACGCCTCCTCGCTTGATTTCGAACTGGAATACGTCGCCAGCCGCCCGCAGTTGCTGGAAAAACTCAACGCCTGGTTTGCCAACTACGATCCTGATGTGATCATCGGTTGGAACGTGGTGCAGTTCGATCTGCGAATGCTGCAAAAACATGCCGAGCGTTACCGTCTTCCGCTGCGTCTTGGGCGCGATAATAGCGAGCTGGAGTGGCGCGAGCACGGCTTTAAAAACGGCGTCTTTTTTGCCCAGGCTAAAGGTCGGCTAATTATCGACGGTATCGAGGCGCTGAAATCCGCGTTCTGGAATTTCTCTTCATTCTCGCTGGAAACTGTCGCTCAGGAGCTATTAGGCGAAGGAAAATCTATCGATAACCCGTGGGATCGAATGGACGAAATTGACCGCCGTTTCGCCGAAGATAAACCTGCGCTGGCAACTTATAACCTGAAAGATTGCGAGCTGGTGACGCAGATCTTCCACAAAACTGAAATCATGCCATTTTTACTCGAACGGGCAACGGTGAACGGCCTGCCGGTGGACCGACACGGCGGTTCGGTGGCGGCATTTGGTCATCTCTATTTTCCGCGAATGCATCGCGCTGGTTATGTCGCGCCTAATCTCGGCGAAGTGCCGCCGCACGCCAGCCCTGGCGGCTACGTGATGGATTCACGGCCAGGGCTTTATGATTCAGTGCTGGTGCTGGACTATAAAAGCCTGTACCCGTCGATCATCCGCACCTTTCTGATTGATCCCGTCGGGCTGGTGGAAGGCATGGCGCAGCCTGATCCAGAGCACAGTACCGAAGGTTTTCTCGATGCCTGGTTCTCGCGAGAAAAACATTGCCTGCCGGAGATTGTGACTAACATCTGGCACGGGCGCGATGAAGCCAAACGCCAGGGTAACAAACCGCTGTCGCAGGCGCTGAAAATCATCATGAATGCCTTTTATGGCGTGCTCGGCACCACCGCCTGCCGCTTCTTCGATCCGCGGCTGGCATCGTCGATCACCATGCGTGGTCATCAGATCATGCGGCAAACCAAAGCGTTGATTGAAGCACAGGGCTACGACGTTATCTACGGCGATACCGACTCAACGTTTGTCTGGCTGAAAGGCGCACATTCGGAAGAAGAAGCGGCGAAAATCGGTCGTGCACTGGTGCAGCACGTTAACGCCTGGTGGGCGGAAACGCTGCAAAAACAACGGCTGACCAGCGCATTAGAACTGGAGTATGAAACCCATTTCTGCCGTTTTCTGATGCCAACCATTCGCGGAGCCGATACCGGCAGTAAAAAGCGTTATGCCGGACTGATTCAGGAGGGCGACAAGCAGCGGATGGTGTTTAAAGGGGCTGGAAACCGTGCGCACCGACTGGACGCCGCTGGCCCAGCAGTTTCAGCAGGAGCTATACCTGCGCATCTTCCGCAACGAGCCATATCAGGAATATGTACGCGAAACCATCGACAAACTGATGGCGGGTGAACTGGATGCGCGACTGGTTTACCGTAAACGCCTTCGCCGTCCGCTGAGCGAGTATCAGCGTAATGTGCCGCCTCATGTACGCGCCGCTCGCCTTGCCGATGAAGAAAACCAAAAGCGTGGTCGCCCCTTGCAATATCAGAATCGCGGCACCATTAAGTACGTATGGACCACCAACGGCCCGGAGCCGCTGGACTACCAACGTTCACCACTGGATTACGAACACTATCTGACCCGCCAGCTACAACCCGTGGCGGAGGGAATACTCCCTTTTATTGAGGATAATTTTGCTACACTTATGACCGGGCAACTTGGGCTATTTTGAGCAAAAAAAAGAGTTCGCCAGATACCATTTTGATGCGTGACGAATGCTTTGCCATCCAGTACCATAGCGCCCTTTCCATTCCTGGACCTGAATAACACCACTACCTCATAAGCACGGTAGCGGGTGGTTATTGCCTGCAATTAAAGATATAGAGCCGAACACATATGCCTTTTACACTTGGTCAACGCTGGATCAGCGATACAGAAAGCGAATTGGGACTTGGAACCGTTGTCGCGGTGGATGCGCGAACTGTCACTTTACTTTTCCCATCTACTGGTGAAAACCGTCTGTACGCACGCAGTGATTCCCCCGTGACCCGCGTGATGTTCAACCCTGGTGATACCATTACCAGCCATGACGGCTGGCAGATGCAAGTCGAAGAAGTAAAAGAAGAAAATGGCTTGCTGACCTATATCGGTACTCGCCTGGATACTGAAGAGTCCGGCGTAGCCCTGCGTGAAGTTTTCCTTGATAGCAAACTGGTGTTCAGCAAACCGCAGGACCGTCTGTTTGCCGGGCAGATTGACCGTATGGACCGCTTTGCGCTGCGTTATCGCGCGCGTAAATATTCCAGCGAACAGTTCCGTATGCCGTACAGCGGCCTGCGCGGTCAGCGTACCAGCCTGATCCCGCATCAGCTCAACATCGCTCATGATGTTGGTCGCCGCCACGCGCCGCGCGTCCTGCTGGCTGACGAAGTGGGTTTAGGGAAAACCATTGAAGCCGGGATGATCCTGCATCAGCAACTGCTCTCTGGCGCTGCTGAACGTGTGCTAATTATCGTCCCGGAAACCTTACAGCATCAGTGGCTGGTAGAAATGCTGCGCCGTTTCAACCTGCGCTTTGCGCTATTTGATGATGAGCGTTATGCCGAAGCTCAGCACGATGCTTACAACCCGTTTGACACCGAACAGCTGGTGATTTGCTCGCTGGATTTTGCCCGTCGTAGCAAACAGCGCCTGGAACATCTCTGTGAAGCCGAATGGGACCTGCTGGTGGTCGATGAAGCGCATCACCTGGTGTGGAGCGAAGATGCGCCAAGCCGTGAATATCAGGCCATTGAACAACTGGCAGAGCACGTGCCGGGCGTTCTGCTGCTGACCGCGACCCCGGAACAGCTGGGGATGGAAAGCCACTTCGCCCGTCTGCGTCTGCTGGACCCGAACCGTTTCCACGATTTTGCGCAGTTCGTTGAAGAGCAGAAAAATTATCGTCCGGTTGCGGACGCCGTTGCCATGCTGCTGGCAGGTAACAAACTGAGCAATGACGAACTGAACATGCTCGGCGAGATGATCGGCGAGCAGGATATCGAGCCGCTGTTGCAGGCAGCAAACAGCGACAGCGAAGATGCCCAGAGCGCCCGTCAGGAGCTGGTTTCGATGCTGATGGATCGCCACGGCACCAGCCGCGTGCTGTTCCGTAACACGCGTAACGGTGTGAAAGGATTCCCGAAACGCGAGCTGCACACCATTAAGCTGCCGCTACCGACGCAGTATCAGACGGCTATTAAAGTCTCCGGCATTATGGGCGCACGTAAAAGTGCGGAAGATCGTGCTCGCGATATGCTCTACCCGGAGCGTATTTATCAGGAATTTGAAGGTGATAACGCCACCTGGTGGAACTTCGATCCGCGCGTTGAGTGGCTGATGGGCTACCTGACCAGCCATCGCTCTCAGAAAGTGCTGGTGATCTGCGCCAAAGCTGCCACTGCGCTGCAACTGGAGCAGGTACTGCGCGAACGTGAAGGTATTCGCGCTGCGGTGTTCCACGAAGGTATGTCGATTATCGAACGTGACCGCGCTGCCGCCTGGTTTGCCGAAGAAGACACCGGCGCACAGGTACTGCTGTGCTCAGAAATCGGTTCTGAAGGACGTAACTTCCAGTTCGCCAGCCACATGGTGATGTTTGACCTGCCATTCAACCCGGATCTACTGGAGCAGCGTATTGGTCGTCTGGATCGTATCGGCCAGGCGCACGATATTCAGATCCATGTGCCTTATCTGGAGAAAACCGCTCAGTCGGTGCTGGTGCGCTGGTATCACGAAGGTCTGGATGCATTTGAGCACACCTGCCCGACCGGACGCACTATTTACGATAGCGTATACAACGATCTGATTAACTATCTGGCTTCACCGGATCAAACCGAAGGCTTTGACGATCTGATCAAAAACTGCCGCGAGCAACATGAAGCGCTGAAAGCACAGCTGGAACAGGGTCGTGACCGCCTGCTGGAAATCCACTCCAACGGTGGCGAAAAAGCCCAGGCACTGGCAGAAAGCATTGAAGAGCAGGATGACGATACCAACCTGATCGCCTTCGCCATGAACCTGTTCGATATTATCGGTATCAATCAGGACGATCGCGGCGACAACATGATCGTGCTGACGCCGTCCGATCATATGCTGGTGCCGGACTTCCCTGGCCTGTCGGAAGATGGCATCACCATCACCTTTGATCGTGAAGTGGCGCTGGCGCGTGAAGATGCACAGTTTATTACCTGGGAGCATCCGCTGATCCGCAACGGTCTGGATCTGATCCTTTCTGGCGATACCGGTAGCAGCACGATTTCACTGTTAAAAAACAAAGCGTTGCCGGTAGGTACGCTGTTGGTGGAACTGATTTATGTGGTTGAAGCCCAGGCTCCGAAGCAGTTGCAGCTCAACCGCTTCCTGCCACCGACGCCGGTACGTATGCTGCTGGATAAAAACGGCAACAACCTGGCGGCGCAGGTAGAGTTTGAAACCTTTAACCGCCAGCTTAACGCGGTTAACCGTCACACCGGCAGCAAACTGGTTAACGCCGTGCAGCAGGATGTTCACGCTATCCTTCAACTGGGTGAAGCGCAGATCGAGAAATCTGCCCGTGCATTGATTGATGCAGCGCGTAACGAAGCCGACGAAAAACTGTCTGCCGAGCTGTCTCGTCTGGAAGCTCTGCGTGCAGTGAACCCGAACATTCGTGACGACGAACTGACCGCCATTGAGAGCAACCGTCAGCAGGTAATGGAAAGCCTGGATCAGGCAGGTTGGCGTCTGGATGCCCTGCGTTTGATCGTTGTAACGCATCAGTAACGGAGCCGAAAATGGGGATGGAAAACTACAATCCACCGCAGGAACCCTGGTTGGTTATCCTGTATCAGGATGACCATATTATGGTGGTCAACAAGCCGAGCGGTTTGTTGTCAGTGCCGGGTCGTCTGGAAGAGCACAAAGACAGCGTGATGACGCGCATTCAGCGTGATTATCCGCAGGCAGAATCGGTGCATCGTCTGGATATGGCTACCAGCGGCGTGATTGTAGTGGCGCTGACCAAAGCCGCGGAGCGGGAGTTAAAACGCCAGTTCCGCGAGCGCGAGCCGAAAAAGCAGTATGTGGCCCGCGTCTGGGGGCATCCATCCCCCGCAGAAGGTCTGGTGGATCTGCCGCTGATTTGCGACTGGCCAAACCGCCCGAAACAGAAAGTCTGTTACGAAACGGGTAAACCTGCGCAGACGGAATATGAAGTGGTGGAGTATGCGGCGGATAACACGGCAAGAGTGGTGTTAAAACCGATTACCGGGCGTTCGCATCAATTGCGTGTGCATATGCTGGCGCTGGGTCATCCGATTCTCGGCGATCGTTTTTATGCATCACCAGAAGCGAGAGCGATGGCACCACGTTTGTTGCTACATGCAGAGATGTTGACGATTACCCATCCGGCGTATGGCAATAGTATGACGTTTAAAGCGCCAGCGGATTTTTAACCTTTCCTGTACGTTTATACCCTCATCCTAAGGGCTGCCTCTTGTACATAAATCCCCGAGTCCGGGGATTTTTTGTTTCTGCCAAACTGCTTTCAGTTGTTGCGTGTGGCTACGCTTTCCATTCGGTAATTCCCTTCCTGCTCCACAGCGAATTTTTGAACTTTTTCTTCACCCGTTGACCGTCTCTTATATTTCATTTTAACGGGTCTGTTATGGTCCTTTCTGATTGTTATTCATGGGCTAATTAGCAGTCTGGTTGGCGATGCCCATCTCGGTGATCCGTGTCCTGCACGACGCCTTGCGTCACTAGCCTCTTCTCTAGCTCATCATGCAGGTCTTTCTAATTGTGAAATCATCCCACGCTACTGCTAAGGTTGAAGGGGCGTTCCAGCCCCTTCAACCTTAGCTTATTCTGGCTCATTCAATAATTGCGTTGTCAGTAATTTGTTCAGCAGTACTTTTTTAGTAGCAACTTCTTCAGTAGCAACTCCTTTAGTATCAATTTTTTTGGGGGGGATTTTATTAATAATAATTACCTCATCATATAAGGAGGTAGCACCGTTCACGGTAGCACCGTCCAGGTTAGCACCGTCCGGGTTAGCACCGTCCGGGGTAGCACCGTCCGGGGTAGCACGCCCAGGTTAGCATTCCACCCAGGTCTCTCATAAAGGATATCATTGCTACCTTTCATTGTTTTTTTACCAAGGTAACAATCCCTCATGTCAACGCCGGGAAGGTAAGCCTTTCTAAGATCAACGCCCAAGTTACCTTGGCCCTTATGCAGCTGCAACGTCTGAGTACATATCTTATTCTTTTCAATGAAAAAAGTGACACTTAACTCGATATCCCCGAAGGTCTGGGCGACCCAGCGCATATTGCCCTTTGCGACCAACTCATCCGGATTTTTTGCGCATGTTTTAAGTTTATTGAATAATTCCAGGCTATTGATAAACTTTTCTCTCTCATTCTCGTTGATAGCCCCAGTAAAGTATTCTGAGGCGTTGATGTTGCCAGTCTGGTTATTCACGAAATTGAACAGAAGTTTATAAGCCTCAGTCTGTTTATCTGACCAGAACAGATGGCGTAACGTCTCCCACAAGCGTTGAAAGATATTCATCTTCACGTCCATCTTGTCCCCGCTCACCATCTTATAAATATCGTTCTTGCTCATATTTAAAAGTGTAACCGGCATGCCTGGAACTGATACTTTCATGGTAATAGCCTCGCATTGAGTTAAAAACTCATGATGCGCGTTCTGAATAAATATACTTTCAAAAATCGCTCATTCAGGTATGTGTTTTTTATTTTTAAGACGTAAAAATATAATTCCGCTCGTCGTAAAGCTCTCAACCTTAAGCAGGGTCAACGCGATAAAACCTACAGAACCCCTCCCGTAAACCGTGCATTGAGCCTGTCCACCATTCTGAGTAAACGCCTTTTCTCAAAGAAGTGACCGCCAGGGCGGCCACCTTTAATCGTGGGCAGTTACTCAGCATCATTTACAGGGTCATTTAAACCCTTTCTGCTGCTTTATCAGCTCATATGCCTGCTGAATTTCCTGCGCTTTCTGCTTCGCCATCTCCATCATCTCAGGCGGCAAACCTTTCGCCACCAGCTTATCGGGATGGTGTTCACTCATCAGCTTACGGTAGGCACGTTTGATGGTGGTCGCATCATCCGTCGGCTTCACGCCCAGCACATTACAGGCATCTTCCAGCGTTGGGCCACGCTGCGCTTGCTGCCAGTTACCACCGCCAGTTTGCTGCTGATAACCGCCGCCAAACTGTGCACCGCCCTGCATCATGCGCAAAAACTGGTCAAACTGAGCGCGGGAGATCCCTAATTCTTCTGCAATGACATACAGCACCGCCCGTTCATTCGGGTGCAGTGAACCATCAGCAAACGCCGCCTGAATCTGGATCTCCAGAAACATACGAATTAAGTCAAAACGACCAAAGCAGACACTGCGAAACTGGCGCATCTTTTCGCGCAGCGGGTAATTGTCTGATTTTCCCACCCGGAACGCATTTTGCGCCGCAGTACGGGAAGCGCCATGAAGATTCATTCGGTCCATCAACTGGCTGGCGATATGAATATCAGCCTCCGTGACGCGACCTTTGGATTTGGTTAAATGCCCCATCACTTCAAAAGTGGTGGCAAAAAACAGCGCCTGACGCTCACGCTGGTTGGCGAACCACGCCATTTTACGGCTACGGGCTTTATCAAACATATGGCCAATTAACAGGCCTAACACTACGCCCCAAAAGCCGCCGCCCATCAGTAAGGCCACGGCCACGCCAATGATTTTTCCCCAATACTGCATATATTCCCCAAATCGACACACGGATATCAGGGCTATCTCCCACAATATAAAGGTGCTTTTACCGTTTTCCGGCTGCGGTCAATTGTGGGACATCGCCTATAATTTGCATTATCATACCTGTCATTCAATGCCGTGCCTAACACCACTGACGCTATTCGGACAGGATTAACACTAGCGTAGAGATGACGAGTACGTTAGTCTCTGACCGTTTGTCACGCGCAACGTTACCGATGATGGAACAATAAAATCAACGTATGAAAAAACGTATCCCCACTCTCCTGGCCACCATGATTGCCACCGCCCTTTATAGTCAACAGGGACTGGCAGCCGACCTCGCCTCACAGTGCATGTTGGGCGTGCCAAGCTATGACCGTCCTCTGGTACAGGGCGATACCAATGACTTACCCGTGACTATCAATGCTGACCACGCGAAAGGGGACTACCCGGATGACGCCGTGTTTACTGGCAGCGTGGATATCATGCAGGGTAACAGCCGTCTGCAGGCCGACGAAGTGCAGCTCCATCAAAAAGAGGCACCAGGACAACCGGAGCCGGTACGTACCGTTGATGCGCTCGGTAATGTCCATTACGACGATAACCAGGTGATCCTCAAAGGGCCGAAAGGCTGGGCGAATCTGAACACCAAAGATACCAACGTCTGGGAAGGTGATTACCAGATGGTGGGTCGCCAGGGTCGCGGTAAAGCGGACCTGATGAAACAACGTGGCGAAAACCGCTATACCATTCTGGATAACGGTAGCTTTACCTCCTGTCTGCCGGGTTCTGACACCTGGAGCGTGGTAGGTAGCGAAATTATTCATGACCGCGAAGAACAAGTTGCGGAGATCTGGAACGCCCGCTTTAAGGTGGGTCCGGTACCGATCTTTTATAGCCCCTATTTGCAGTTGCCGGTGGGTGACAAACGTCGCTCTGGTTTCTTGATCCCGAACGCCAAGTACACCACCACCAACTACTTTGAGTTCTACCTGCCATATTACTGGAACATCGCGCCAAATATGGATGCCACCATCACGCCGCATTATATGCATCGTCGTGGCAACATCATGTGGGAGAACGAATTCCGCTACCTCTCCCAGGCGGGCGCTGGCTTGATGGAACTGGACTATCTGCCTTCAGATAAAGTCTATGAAGATGAACACCCGAACGATGACAGTTCACGTCGTTGGTTATTCTACTGGAACCACTCCGGGGTCATGGATCAGGTGTGGCGTTTCAACGTCGACTACACCAAGGTCAGCGATCCTAGCTACTTCAATGATTTCGATAACAAGTACGGTTCCAGTACTGACGGCTACGCAACGCAAAAATTCAGCGTTGGCTATGCGGTGCAAAACTTCAATGCCACCGTTTCAACCAAGCAGTTCCAGGTTTTCAGCGAACAGAACACCAGTAGCTACTCGGCAGAGCCGCAGTTAGACGTTAATTACTACCAGAATGATGTTGGTCCGTTTGATACGCGTATTTACGGCCAGGCAGTGCACTTTGTTAACACCAGAGACGACATGCCTGAAGCAACCCGTGTTCACCTGGAACCGACCATCAATTTGCCGCTCTCTAATAACTGGGGCAGCATCAATACCGAAGCGAAGTTGCTGGCAACCCATTATCAGCAAACCAATCTTGACTGGTATAACTCCAGAAACACGACCAAGCTGGACGAATCCGTTAACCGCGTAATGCCGCAATTCAAAGTTGACGGCAAAATGGTCTTTGAACGCGATATGGAAATGCTGGCTCCGGGTTATACCCAAACGCTGGAACCGCGCGCGCAGTATTTGTACGTGCCGTATCGCGATCAGAGCGACATCTATAACTACGACTCGTCTCTGCTGCAATCTGACTACTCTGGCCTGTTCCGGGACCGGACTTACGGCGGTCTTGACCGTATTGCCTCCGCTAACCAGGTGACGACCGGTGTCACATCTCGCATATATGATGATGCTGCCGTTGAACGTTTTAATATTTCCGTTGGTCAAATCTACTATTTCACGGAGTCTCGCACTGGCGATGACAACATAACATGGGAGAATGACGACAAAACGGGTTCACTGGTGTGGGCAGGCGATACTTACTGGCGTATCTCCGAGCGTTGGGGATTGCGTGGCGGGATTCAGTACGATACACGTCTGGATAACGTAGCGACCAGTAACTCCAGCATTGAATACCGTCGGGATGAAGACCGTCTGGTACAGCTGAATTACCGTTACGCCAGCCCGGAATATATTCAGGCTACGCTGCCTAAGTACTATTCCACTGCTGAGCAATATAAGAATGGTATTTCGCAGGTAGGTGCTGTCGCCAGCTGGCCAATTGCCGATCGTTGGTCCATTGTTGGGGCCTACTACTACGACACCAATGCTAACAAGCAAGCCGACTCTATGTTAGGTGTGCAATACAGCTCCTGCTGCTATGCAATTCGCGTCGGTTACGAGCGGAAGCTGAACGGTTGGGATAACGATAAACAACATGCGGTATATGACAACGCAATCGGCTTTAACATCGAACTTCGCGGCCTGAGCTCCAACTACGGTCTGGGTACGCAAGAGATGCTGCGTTCGAACATTCTGCCGTATCAAAACACTTTGTGATTTGTTGATTTACCACGTAATCCGCAGTGCGGTTAATTGAAATGGAAAAAGTATGAAGAACTGGAAAACGCTGCTTCTCGGTATCGCCATGATCGCGAATACCAGTTTCGCTGCCCCCCAGGTAGTCGATAAAGTCGCAGCCGTCGTCAATAACGGCGTCGTGCTGGAAAGCGACGTTGATGGATTAATGCAGTCGGTAAAACTGAACGCTGCTCAGGCAAGGCAGCAACTTCCTGATGACGCGACGCTGCGCCACCAAATCATGGAACGTTTGATCATGGATCAAATCATCCTGCAGATGGGGCAGAAAATGGGAGTGAAAATCTCCGATGAGCAGCTGGATCAGGCGATTGCTAACATCGCGAAACAGAACAACATGACGCTGGATCAGATGCGCAGCCGTCTGGCTTACGATGGACTGAACTACAACACCTATCGTAACCAGATCCGCAAAGAGATGATTATCTCTGAAGTGCGTAACAACGAGGTGCGTCGTCGCATCACCATCCTGCCGCAGGAAGTCGAATCCCTGGCGCAGCAGGTGGGTAACCAAAACGACGCCAGCACTGAGCTGAACCTGAGCCACATCCTGATCCCGCTGCCGGAAAACCCGACCTCTGATCAGGTGAACGAAGCGGAAAGCCAGGCGCGCGCCATTGTCGATCAGGCGCGTAACGGCGCTGATTTCGGTAAGCTGGCGATTGCTCATTCTGCCGACCAGCAGGCGCTGAACGGCGGCCAGATGGGCTGGGGCCGTATTCAGGAGTTGCCCGGGATCTTCGCCCAGGCATTAAGCACCGCGAAGAAAGGCGACATTGTTGGCCCGATTCGTTCCGGCGTTGGCTTCCATATTCTGAAAGTTAACGACCTGCGCGGCGAAAGCAAAAATATCTCGGTGACCGAAGTTCATGCTCGCCATATTCTGCTGAAACCGTCGCCGATCATGACTGACGAACAGGCCCGTGTGAAACTGGAACAGATTGCTGCTGATATCAAGAGTGGTAAAACGACTTTTGCTGCCGCAGCGAAAGAGTTCTCTCAGGATCCAGGCTCTGCTAACCAGGGCGGCGATCTCGGCTGGGCTACACCAGATATTTTCGATCCGGCCTTCCGTGACGCCCTGACTCGCCTGAACAAAGGTCAAATGAGTGCACCGGTTCACTCTTCATTCGGCTGGCATTTAATCGAACTGCTGGATACCCGTAATGTCGATAAAACCGACGCTGCGCAGAAAGATCGTGCATACCGCATGCTGATGAACCGTAAGTTCTCGGAAGAAGCAGCAAGCTGGATGCAGGAACAACGTGCCAGCGCCTACGTTAAAATCCTGAGCAACTAATGGTTAAAACCCAACGTGTTGTGATCACTCCCGGCGAGCCCGCCGGGATTGGCCCGGACTTAGTTGTCCAGCTTGCACAGCGTGAGTGGCCGGTCGAACTGGTTGTTTGTGCCGATGCCACTCTCCTTACCAACCGGGCAGCGATGCTCGGTTTGCCGCTCACCCTCCGCCCTTATTCCCCCAACTCCCCTGCACAACCGCAAACTGCGGGCACATTAACGCTACTTCCTGTCGCGCTACGTGCACCTGTCACTGCGGGGCAGTTAGCGGTTGAAAATGGGCATTATGTGGTGGAAACGCTGGCGCGAGCGTGCGATGGTTGTCTGAACGGCGAATTTGCCGCGCTGATCACAGGTCCGGTGCATAAAGGCGTTATTAACGACGCTGGCATTCCTTTTACCGGTCATACCGAGTTTTTCGAAGAGCGTTCGCAGGCGAAAAAGGTGGTGATGATGCTGGCGACCGAAGAACTTCGCGTGGCGCTGGCAACGACGCATTTACCGCTGCGCGATATCGCAGACGCTATCACCCCTGCACTTTTGCACGAAGTGATTGCTATTTTGCATCACGATTTGCGGACCAAATTTGGTATTGCCGAACCGCGCATTCTGGTCTGCGGGCTGAATCCGCACGCGGGCGAAGGCGGTCATATGGGTACGGAAGAGATAGACACCATTATTCCGGTGCTCAATGAGCTGCGGGCGCAGGGGATGAAACTCAACGGGCCGCTGCCTGCCGATACCCTGTTTCAGCCGAAATATCTTGATAACGCCGACGCCGTGCTGGCGATGTACCACGATCAGGGTCTTCCCGTGCTAAAATACCAGGGCTTCGGGCGCGGTGTGAACATTACGCTGGGCCTGCCCTTTATTCGCACATCAGTGGACCACGGCACCGCGCTTGAACTGGCGGGACGTGGCAAAGCCGATGTCGGCAGTTTTATTACGGCGCTTAATCTCGCCATCAAAATGATTGTTAACACCCAATGAATAATCGAGTCCACCAGGGCCACTTAGCCCGTAAACGCTTCGGGCAAAACTTTCTCAACGATCAGTTCGTGATCGACAGTATTGTGTCTGCCATTAACCCGCAAAAGGGCCAGGCGATGGTCGAAATCGGCCCCGGTCTGGCGGCATTGACCGAACCGGTCGGCGAACGTCTGGACCAGCTGACGGTCATCGAACTTGACCGCGATCTGGCGGCACGTCTGCAAACGCATCCATTCTTAGGCCCGAAACTGACGATTTATCAGCAGGATGCGATGACCTTTAACTTTGGTGAACTGGCCGAGAAAATGGGTCAGCCGCTGCGTGTTTTCGGCAACCTGCCTTATAACATCTCCACGCCGTTGATGTTCCATCTGTTTAGCTATACTGATGCCATTGCCGACATGCACTTTATGTTGCAAAAAGAGGTGGTGAATCGTCTGGTTGCAGGACCGAACAGCAAAGCGTATGGTCGATTAAGCGTCATGGCGCAATACTATTGCAATGTGATCCCGGTACTGGAAGTACCGCCGTCAGCCTTTACACCACCACCCAAAGTGGATTCCGCCGTCGTGCGCCTGGTTCCTCATGCAACGATGCCTCACCCGGTTAAAGATGTTCGTGTGTTGAGCCGCATCACCACCGAAGCCTTTAACCAGCGTCGTAAAACCATTCGTAACAGCCTCGGCAACCTGTTTAGCGTCGAGGTGTTAACGGGAATGGGGATCGACCCGGCGATGCGAGCGGAAAATATCTCTGTCGCGCAATATTGCCAGATGGCGAACTATCTGGCGGAGAACGCGCCTTTGCAGGAGAGTTAACGATGATCAATTCGCCCCGAGTGTGTATTCAGGTTCAAAGCGTCTACATTGAGGCTCAATCTTCACCTGATAATGAACGTTACGTTTTTGCTTATACCGTAACCATACGCAATCTGGGGCGAGCGCCAGTGCAGTTGTTGGGGCGTTACTGGCTGATCACCAATGGCAATGGCCGTGAAACCGAAGTCCAGGGCGAAGGAGTGGTTGGCGTCCAGCCACTTATCGCGCCTGGCGAAGAGTACCAGTACACCAGCGGTGCAATCATTGAAACCCCGCTGGGCACCATGCAGGGTCACTACGAAATGATCGATGAAAATGGCGTCCCTTTCAGCATCGACATTCCCGTATTCCGACTCGCCGTTCCCACACTCATTCATTAAAAGAATATGGCGACATACCTTATTGGCGACGTTCATGGTTGTTACGATGAACTGATCGCATTGCTGCATAAAGTAGAATTTACCCCTGGGAAAGATACCCTCTGGCTGACGGGCGATCTGGTCGCGCGCGGGCCGGGTTCGCTGGATGTTCTGCGCTATGTGAAATCCTTAGGCGACAGCGTACGTCTGGTGCTGGGCAATCACGATCTGCATCTGCTGGCGGTATTTGCCGGGATCAGCCGCAATAAACCGAAAGATCGCCTGACACCGCTGCTGGAAGCGCCGGATGCCGACGAGCTGCTTAACTGGCTGCGGCGCCAGCCTCTGCTGCAAATCGACGAAGAGAAAAAGCTGGTGATGGCCCACGCAGGGATCACGCCGCAGTGGGATCTGCAGACCGCCAAAGAGTGCGCACGCGATGTAGAAGCGGTGCTATCGAGTGACTCCTATCCCTTCTTTCTTGATGCCATGTACGGCGATATGCCAAATAACTGGTCACCGGAATTGCGGGGGCTGGGAAGACTGCGTTTTATCACCAACGCTTTTACCCGTATGCGTTTTTGCTTCCCGAACGGTCAACTGGATATGTACAGCAAAGAATCGCCGGAAGAGGCCCCTGCCCCACTGAAACCGTGGTTTGCGATTCCTGGCCCTGTCGCTGAAGAATACAGCATCGCCTTTGGTCACTGGGCATCGCTGGAGGGCAAAGGTACGCCGGAAGGTATATACGCGCTGGATACCGGCTGCTGCTGGGGTGGTACATTAACCTGCCTGCGCTGGGAAGATAAACAGTATTTTGTCCAGCCGTCGAACCGGCATAAGGATTTGGGCGAAGCGGCGGCGTCTTAAACACAGCCTGATATAGGAAGGCCGGATAAGACGCGACCGGCGTCGCATCCGGCGCTAGCCGTAAATTCTATACAAAATTACCGCCGCTCCAGAATCTCAAAGCAATAGCTGTGAGAGTTCTGCGCATCAGCATCGTGGAATTCGCTGAATACCGATTCCCAGTCATCCGGCTCGTAATCCGGGAAATGGGTGTCGCCTTCCACTTCTGCGTCGATATGCGTCAGATACAGTTTTTGCGCTTTTGGCAAGAACTGTTCATAAACGCGACCGCCGCCAATCACCATGATTTCTGGTACGTCACCACACGCCGCGATGGCTTCATCCACCGACTTCACCCACGTTACGCGATCGTCCGTACCCGGTTGACTGCTGAGGATAATATTTTTGCGTCCTGGCAACGGACGACCGATTGATTCCCAGGTATGGCGGCCCATAATCACGGGTTTATTTAAGGTGTTGCGTTTAAACCAGGCGAGATCGGCAGGCAGGTTCCACGGCATGGCGTTTTCCATGCCGATAACGCGATCTACCGCTAACGCCGCAATCAGACTGATCATTGAGATTTCCCGATAAAAAAAATTGTCGCCACTATACGTAAAGCGTAAACCGTCGTCGACTGGTGCGAGGATGATGTTGAGGAAAATTTTATATTCTGCTGGCGAGTCCACGCTCTCTCCCTGGACTCGCCGCATTACAATGAAACAAAAACAAACAGTTAGCTGTAAAGTGTGATTTACGTCACTCTTTATTAGGATGAGGGTTTCGTTTCCGGTTCATCCGCCATGTTGCCGGTATGTTTACCTTCTTCGGTTCCCTGCCAGCCATGTCGTTGAATTAATGACAGATGTTCGCGGTCCTCGGTAATGATCTCACTTAACATCGCGCTGGTGCGTTTATAGACCGCCGCGCGGGCTTTGGTGTCGTTCTCAACCATTGCCATCTCTTCCACCATCTGAATATTAAAGCGGCGGAACACATCGGCACGTTCTCGCGCTTCATACGGCCCCAGACCTAAACTTTCCAGTGCCAGACGCCCGGTTTTCAGCGCACCTTCGAAGGTTTCACGCTCCGGCTTTTCAACGCCTGCCTGACGCAAACGAATGTAGTGGTCGACATCGCGGGCGCGGGCAATAATCTGCAAATGCGGGAAATGTTCTTTCACCATCTCTGTCAGTTGCAGGTTGGTTTGCGGATCGTCGATGGCGTTAATCAGCACTTCCGCTTTCGCCGCTCCGGCAGATTCCAGTAAATCCATCCGCGTGGCATCGCCATAAAACACTTTCATACCAAATTTACGCAAGGTTTCGATATGGTCCGGATCGTGATCGAGTACCACCATTTTCACCCCGCTGGAGAGCAGTAAACGTCCGGTAATCTGCCCAAAACGACCGAATCCGGCGATAATCACGCGCGGCTGTTCTTCGTCGATCTCATCGGCTTCACGCGCTTCCTCAGTAGAAGATTGCTCAAGGCGATTGAGGATCACCAGCAGAATCGGCGTTGCTGCCATCGACAGCGCCACCGCCAGGGTCAGCGATTTCGCCCACTCCGGCTCCAGCACATTCGCCATCTGCGCCGCGCCAAATACCACAAAGGCAAACTCACTGCCCTGCCCTAACAACACCGCAAACCAACGACGCTGTTTATTTGGCACTTGCAACGGTCGGGCAATCAGCCACAGCATGGCGATTTTGATGATGAGGAAACCGAGCAGCAAAATGACAATGCGCAATGGGTTTTCAAGCAGCGTGCCAAAGTCTATCGACATGCCAACACCGATGAAAAACAGCCCCAACAGCAAACCTTTAAATGGTTCGATATCGCTCTCCAGCGCATGACGGTATTCCGAGCTTGCCAGCAGTACGCCCGCCAGAAACGCGCCCATCGCCATCGACAAGCCGACCTCTTCCAGCAGCAAACCAAAGCCAAACACGAGGAATAACGCCACGGCACTAAACACTTCCCGCAAGCCAGAGCGGGCTACAAAACGCAGCGCCGGACGCGTGACATAGCGCCCCAGCAATACCACCAGCACCAGCGCACCCGCCACTTTTAACGCCGAGAGAGCAAATGCGCCCATCGTCGTCGAGGCACTGCTCGTTGCCAGTAGCGGAATCATCGCCACCAGCGGGATCGCCGCGATATCCTGGAACAGCAGCACCGCAAAGGCACTGCGACCCATTTGCGTCACCATCAGATTGCGTTCATTCATCGCCTGCATGGCAATCGCCGTAGAGGAGAGCGCCAGCGTCATGCCGATCAATTCCGCGACCTGCCAGCGCAGCCCAAGTAACATGCAGAACAGCCCCAGCAGGCCGCCGCAAATCACCATCTGCAATGCGCCACAGCCGAACACTGCCGCACGCAGCTTCCACAGCCTTTGTGGATCGAGTTCGAGGCCGATAATAAACAGCATCAGCACCACCCCAATCTCGGCAAAGTGCAGAATAGATTCGGCATCGGTCACCAGTCGCAGCCCCCACGGGCCAATAATGCAGCCGGCGATCAGGTAGCCAAGTACCGATCCCAGACCAAGACGTACCGCAATGGGTACAATCAGCGCTGCCGAACCGAGATAAATCAGCGCCTGAATCAGCGTATGGCTATCCATGATGGGCCTCCTGCCATTCCAGCAGACGTTGCTTATAGTGACGCGCCTGCCCTTCGAGGGTTTCGTCGTCACAAATAAAGGTGCAGTGCATGGCAAACGGTGGCAGCCAGTTCAGCCCGCAGTAGATTGCCGTCGCCTGTAGCGGCTGCGACAGCACATCAAAGCCCGGATGCGCACCAATTTCAAAATGGCTTTCCCCGCCGCCGGTCGTCACCGCCCACAGCAAATGTTTGCCATGCAGCGCCGTGCCGCCATGACCGTAAGCCCAGCCGTGGGAGAAAACTTTATCGATCCAAAGTTTGAGGAGCGGAGGAATGCTGTACCACTGCATCGGATGCTGCCAGACGATCAGATCGGCGCGAGACAGCGCCTCCTGCTCGGCGGCAATATCGATATTGAAGTCAGGATAGAGTTGATAAAGAGAGCGAATTTCGACGCCTTCCAGCGTCCTTGCCTGTTCAAGCATCCGTTTATTCGCATGGGAATGATGCGGATACGGATGCGCATAAATTATAAGAATCATAGGTAGCCCGCGTGATTACGCCTTTGTTTTCCCACAAAGTGTAGTCATATATTCACGCGGCTTATAGTCAATAATATTGATTCAGAAAAGAGAGAAATCTGAACAATTTACCCCATTCTCTGCCCGCGGATCGTCATATTGCTGGTCTGCGCCAGTGACATCCCTCGAGTCTCCGGGGCAAACGCTACGGAAATCAACAAGCCAAACAGCGAGATACCCGCCCCCATTAGCATCGTGTTACTGATACCGTAATTATTGATAAAGATCGGTAGTGCCCAGGTCGAAACAATGGTGCCAATACGACTTAAGGACATAATCACGCCCACGGCAGAGGCGCGGATATCTGTCGGGAAGAGTTCATTAGGATAGAGCCACTGCAAATTACCCGGCCCGCCAGAGAAAAAGGCATACACCGCAAAGGCCATCACTACCAGCCAGATCCCCATATCCGGGATTAGCCCCAAAACCGCCAGCGCCAGCGTCATCATGGCAAAGCTGCCAATCAACAATGGACGCCGTCCGGCAGTGTTTAACCACAGCATCGGCGGAATACAGCCGAGCATAAAGAACAGGCTAATCACCACATTCCCTAGTGCCGCGTTTTTGCCAACCCCCAATCCCAACAAACCAACGATTTGCGGGCCAAAGGTGTAAATGGCGAACATTGGGATCACCTGGCAGGTCCAGATGGCGGCAACAAACAGAACAAAAGGAAAATGGCGGCGATTAAACAGATCGCGAAAACGGGTTTGCTGCGGCTGCTCTTCATCGAAAGCCACCGGTTCGCCAAACAGTTTGATCATCATCTCTTCGCACTCTTTTACTCGCCCTTTGCGTAATAACCAGCGGGGAGATTCAGGCAGTTCGAATCGACCAATCAAAATCAACAAACAGGGGATCGCCGCGCTACCCAGCATCCAGCGCCAGCCGCCTTCCACATCATAAAGCCAGTAGCCGACCAGATCGGCACAGGTCGCGCCGACATACCACATCGCGGCAATAAAGCTGATGGAAAACGCCCGCTGACGGGTACTGGAGAACTCGGTGATCATTGAGGTGGCGATGGGATAATCTGCACCGATGACAATGCCGATAAGTACCCGCATCACCAACAGTTCGACGGGGGATGAAACAAACATCGTCGCCACCGATATCACGCCGATGGCGATGATATCAATGAGGAACATTTTGCGCCGTCCGACTTTATCGGAAATATAACCAAACAGCGATGTGCCAACGAACAGCCCGGCGAGCGTTCCCGCGCCCAGCAAGCCAATCCAGTCAGCGTCCAGTTTCAGCGCCGGCGTCAGTTGCTCCAGCGCCACGCCAATCATTACCAGTACATAACCATCCAGAAACGGACCACCGCTTCCCCACAGCAAAATGCGGCGGTGAATAGAGGAGAATTTGAGATCGTCAAAGTTTCTGGACGGTTGCATGGTTATTCCTGTTTTTTGCAATGAGAGTCAGTGCGGCGTTACGTATCAAACCAACATCAGCCGTAACGGAACTCCACACCAAAGGTGCCGCGCGGGTATTCCCACTGTTCCAGCGCCGACCCCAGCCCCAGAATGCGACAGGTGCCGCACTCCAGACATCCGGCGTAATCGAAGCGCACACTGCCGTCATCCTGCTTCTTGTACAGACCTGCGGGGCACGCTTTCACCAGCAGCTCCAGCGCCTGTTTATCAGCATCGGCCTTCACAACAATGTGCGGATGCTCTTCATCGACATTGAATTTATTGACGCCCAGTTTGACGTCCACATTGACGGGAGAAGTCATAAAACGGTCACTCCTTTCATGCCATCCTTGATTAGATTGATGAAGCCCACTTTCTTGCCGTGGCGGAGGATTTTCTTGCGCATCAGTTCCGGCGCGCTGCCATCAATGGTGAACAGGTCACGCGCCACACCCACCGCCAGCTCCGGGTAGCCGCTAAACATGCGTGGGTTATCAAGGAACGCCGGTAGTTTCTGGTACATACGCATATCGCGCAGCGGACCACTCTCAAGATGCTGACGATATTCCGCCAGTTTTTGCTTACTGAAATCGTCGCTTTTCATCGCTGAAAGCACGGTTTTTGCTGCGGCTTCCCCGGCGGCAATCGCCAGATCCATACCGCGAATGGTAAAACCGAGGTTCATACACATTCCGGCGGCATCACCGGCAATCAATACGCCGTCACCAACCAACTCCGGCAGCATGTTGATGCCTGCTTCCGGCACTACGTGAGCGGAATATTCCACCAGCTTGCCGCCCGCGATCAGCGGTGCAACGGCCGGATGCTGTTTGAAATCTTCCAGCATTTGCGGCACCGATTTTTTCGCGTCATGCAGATGATGCAAACCACAAACCAGCCCCAGCGACAGGGTGTTTTCATTGGTATAAAGGAAGCCGCCGCCCATCAGGCCATCGGTGGGTGATCCCGCAAACAGGCAAGCCGCCCCCTGATTACCCTGCAACTGAAAACGGTCTTCAATAACCGACTTCGGTAACTCGATCAGTTCCTTCACGCCAACCGCCACATCCGTCGGTTTGACGCGTTTTGCCATCCCCAATTTTTCGGCAAGGATGGAGTTCACCCCATCAGCAAGGATCACCGTTTTCGCTTCAATCACATCGCCATCGGCTTCTACACCGACGACTTTGCCATCGCGCTGTACGAGGTTATCGACGCGGATCCCGGTAATTAACTGCGCGCCCGCTTCTTCGGCCTGCTCCATCAGCCAGGCATCAAATTTACTGCGCAAAACGGAGTAAGAACGCTGGGATGGCGAGGTTTCGTCACCATTGCAGTAGTCCATAGTCATCGCTGACTTTTCCGTCATAAACGCGAGTTTTTCATGGGTGATCAGGCGTTCTACGGGGGCGGAGTCGGCGAAACCAGGAATAATGTGTTCCAGACTGTGGGCATAGAGACGCCCGCCGGTGACGTTCTTGGCACCTGCGGAATTGCCACGCTCGATAACTAACACTTGCGCACCTTCGCGGGCGAGCACCAGTGCGGCAACCGAACCGGCAAGCCCTGCACCGACGATGATGGCGTCAAAGATATCTTCGGACATAAGAGCTCCCTGTCAGCGGCAGGGCCAAAATGCAGCCCTGCCAGAGTGGATCAACGCGCTAAAGCTGCGGTCAGCGCCGGAAGGATCTTCACGGCGTCGCCAACAATGCCGTAATCCGCGTACTGGAAGATCGGCGCATTTTTTATCTTTATTGATGGCGAAAATGGTTTGCGACGCGTTAGCGCCAACCATGTGCTGGATCTGCCCGGAGATCCCCACCGCCAGGTACAGTTCAGGTTTCAGCATCAGGTTGGAGATACCGACATAGCGTTCGTGCTCCATCCATTTTTCGTTTTCCGCCACCGGACGAGAACAGGCCAACTCCGCACCTATCGCCTTGCAAAGCTGTTCTGCCAGCGCAATGTTCTCTTTGCTGCCAATACCGCGACCGACGCTGACCACCAGACGGGCTTTGTCGAGATCGACGCTGTTGCTCTGGCGCGCCTGGGTTGCCGTGCGGGTAATCGCCACAGCCGGAGCCTGCCACTCCACGGTGTGCGTTTCGCCAGTGCGTGACGCGTCTGGCTGAGCCGCATCGAACGTGCCGCTGCTGATGGTCAGTACCGCATACGGCGTGGCAATGCGTTCTTCGCCAATCGCCAGACCACCGTAAACCATGTGTTTCACTGTCGCTTTACCGTCCTGTACGCTGACGGTGCTGGCATCGTTAGACACCGCCGCTTTAAGGCGATAACCCAGTTTTGCCGCCAGTAATTTGCCGCGACGGGTGTTTGGCAGCAGCACCAGGCCGTCTGCGCCGTGCTGGCGAATAGTGTCAGCCATGACACCGGCGTAATCTTCGATCATCCGATCGTCCGGTTTGCCGTTTAATTTCCAGACATGATTAGCGCCGAGCTGGATTGCCTGTGCGCCGTCGGCATCATTGAGGACAAAGGTGTTGATTTGATTAGCTAAAGCCTGCGCACCGTTCATCAGTTCCGGCAGACGAGAAGGGGTATCGCTGAATACCCAGACTTGAGAAAACGTGTTCATAGCATCCCCTGTAATTAAATGACTTTGCGAAGATTTTCAGCAAATGCGGCGATCTGTTCTTCGCCGTCGCCTTCAATCACGATGCGCTGACGTTCGCGCTGTTTCGGCGCGGCAACCTGTTGTTCTGACCAGGCTGCCTCTGCGTTAAAACCAATATCCGCCGCCGACCATACCTGGACGGGCTTTTTCGCCGCGCCGAGAATGGCTTTCATCGAAGGAATTTGTGGGGAGTTGATATCAGTGGAAACAGCAACAACCGCAGGCAGCGGAATGCTTAAGGTTTCGGTTTCATCTTCCAGTTCGCGCTCAACGGTGAGGGTATCTGCCGTCAGGGAGATAATTTTGCTGACGCCGTTAACTGCCGGAATATTGAGGATTTCGCCCACCAGCAGACCAACCTGCTGGGCATAAAGGTCGGAAGAACCATCGCCACAGAGGATCAGATCAAAGCCTGCTTTCTGGGCGGCTGCAGCCAGTGCGCTCGCCGTTTGTTGCGGCAGTGCCTGCTCGAACTGGTCATCAATCACCACAATCAGTTCATCCGGGCCGCGCGATAGCACATCTTTACGCCCTTTGGCGTTGGTCAGGGGCTTTACCGCCCACACTTAAGGCTGTCACCTGCGCCTCTGCTGCCTGTTGCTTTAGCTGGCAAGCCGCTTCAATAGCGTTGAGATCGTATTGGCTTATTTTGGCATCGGCTTTGCTGAAGTCTAATGAACCATCAGCATTATTGACCGCAATATCCTGTTCATCAGGCACGCACTTATAGCAAGTAATAATCTTCATTGCATCTCCAGAAATCATGAAGGAAACGTCGTTCATATCGGTGGTGTTAATTACAGATATCACGCCCTTTAATTTTGAAATAAAACTTTAATCACCAATATTGAAAATGTCACACGCAGATAAATCCAACTTTCAATATTGTTAAGTTCCTCACCAATATTGAAAACACGGCGTAGCAAAAAGAAATTTTCAATATTGTTTTATGGATCACCAATATTGAAAGTCAGATGTTATTTTTTACTCACAACAGAGCATAACAAACTGATTATTAATCAAAATTAACGAAAAAACGCCCTCTATTCACCCGAAACAAAAATGTGATACCAATCACAGAATACAGCTTATTGAATACCCATTATGAGTTAGCCATTAACGCGTCCACGAGGTTAATAATAATTATATTAAATGTTAACAAAAATAAAACAAACGGGAACGCAAAATAAATATTCGTTTTCACAGTGGAATTAACTCATGAAGAATGAAAAGAGAAAAACGGGAATAGAACCGAAGGTTTTCTTTCCGCCGTTAATAATCGTCGGCATACTTTGTTGGCTTACAGTCAGAGATCTGGATGCAGCGAATGTCGTTATTAATGCTGTATTCAGTTACGTCACCAATGTATGGGGATGGGCATTTGAATGGTATATGGTGGTGATGCTTTTCGGTTGGTTCTGGCTGGTGTTTGGCCCGTATGCCAAAAAGCGTTTAGGTAACGAACCGCCAGAATTTAGCACCGCCAGTTGGATCTTTATGATGTTCGCCTCCTGTACGTCTGCTGCCGTACTGTTCTGGGGATCGATTGAGATCTACTACTACATCTCCACCCCGCCGTTTGGCTTAGAACCGAACTCGACAGGGGCGAAAGAGTTGGGGCTGGCTTACAGCTTGTTCCACTGGGGACCTCTGCCGTGGGCCACTTACAGCTTCCTTTCAGTCGCCTTCGCTTACTTCTTCTTTGTCCGCAAAATGGAAGTGATTCGCCCCAGCTCGACACTGGTGCCGCTGGTAGGTGAAAAACACGCCAAAGGGTTGTTCGGCACTATCGTCGACAACTTCTATCTCGTCGCCTTGATCTTCGCGATGGGTACCAGTCTGGGCCTTGCCACGCCGCTGGTGACCGAGTGTATGCAATGGTTGTTTGGCATTCCGCATACCCTGCAACTGGACGCTATCATCATTACCTGCTGGATTATCCTCAACGCCATTTGCGTCGCTTGCGGTCTGCAAAAAGGGGTACGTATCGCCAGTGACGTGCGTAGTTACCTGAGCTTCCTGATGCTGGGTTGGGTGTTCATTGTCAGCGGTGCCAGCTTCATCATGAACTACTTCACCGATTCGGTGGGGATGTTGCTGATGTATCTGCCGCGCATGTTGTTCTATACCGATCCCATCGCTAAAGGCGGCTTCCCGCAGGGCTGGACCGTGTTCTACTGGGCATGGTGGGTGATTTATGCTATCCAGATGAGTATCTTCCTCGCCCGCATCTCCCGTGGTCGTACTGTGCGTGAACTGTGCTTCGGCATGGTGCTGGGGCTGACAGCGTCAACCTGGATCCTGTGGACTGTACTCGGTAGTAACACTCTGCTGTTGATAGATAAAAACATCATCAACATTCCAAATCTGATCGAACAGTACGGTGTGGCGCGCGCCATCATTGAAACCTGGGCCGCTCTGCCACTCAGCACCGCCACCATGTGGGGCTTCTTCATCCTCTGCTTTATTGCCACCGTTACGCTGGTTAACGCCTGCTCTTATACCCTGGCGATGTCCACTTGCCGCGAAGTACGCGATGGTGAAGAACCACCTCTGCTGGTGCGTATCGGTTGGTCAATTCTGGTTGGCATTATCGGTATTGTTCTGCTGGCGCTCGGCGGCCTGAAACCGATTCAAACCGCCATTATCGCCGGAGGATGCCCGCTGTTCTTCGTCAACATTATGGTGACGCTCTCCTTTATTAAAGACGCGAAACAGAACTGGAAAGATTAATTAACCCCCAAAATATCAAGAGGTTGAAAGATGGATTTTAATTTAAATGATGAGCAGGAACTGTTTGTCGCCGGTATCCGCGAACTGATGGCCAGCGAAAACTGGGAGGCCTATTTTGCCGAGTGCGACCGTGACAGCGTCTACCCGGAACGTTTTGTCAAAGCACTGGCGGATATGGGTATCGACAGTCTGCTGATCCCTGAAGAGCACGGTGGTCTGGACGCGGGGTTTGTTACTCTCGCCGCCGTGTGGATGGAGCTGGGACGTCTGGGGGCACCAACCTATGTGCTGTACCAGTTGCCGGGCGGGTTCAACACCTTCCTGCGCGAAGGCACACAAGAGCAGATCGACAAAATTATGGCTTTCCGCGGCACCGGTAAGCAGATGTGGAACTCAGCGATTACCGAACCGGGCGCGGGCTCCGACGTGGGTAGCCTGAAAACGACTTATACCCGTAGAAATGGTAAGATTTATCTTAATGGTAGTAAGTGTTTTATTACCAGCAGCGCCTACACCCCGTACATCGTGGTGATGGCGCGCGACGGGGCTTCTCCGGACAAACCTGTCTACACCGAATGGTTTGTTGATATGAGCAAACCGGGCATCAAAGTGACCAAACTTGAAAAGCTCGGTCTGCGTATGGATAGCTGCTGTGAAATCACCTTTGACGACGTGGAACTGGACGAGAAAGACATGTTCGGTCGGGAAGGTAACGGCTTTAACCGCGTCAAAGAAGAGTTCGACCATGAACGTTTCCTGGTAGCCCTCACCAACTACGGTACGGCGATGTGCGCCTTTGAAGATGCGGCGCGCTACGCCAATCAGCGCGTGCAGTTTGGCGAGGCTATTGGTCGTTTCCAGTTGATTCAGGAAAAATTCGCCCACATGGCGATCAAATTAAACTCCATGAAAAACATGCTGTATGAAGCAGCGTGGAAAGCAGACAACGGCACCATCACCTCTGGCGATGCAGCGATGTGCAAATACTTCTGCGCCAATGCGGCATTTGAAGTTGTGGATAGCGCAATGCAGGTGCTGGGCGGTGTCGGGATTGCGGGCAACCACCGCATCAGCCGCTTCTGGCGTGATCTGCGTGTAGACCGCGTCTCCGGGGGATCTGACGAAATGCAGATCCTGACGCTGGGTCGTGCGGTGCTGAAGCAATACCGCTAAGTCCGTGCGCTGCCTGATGCGACGCTGATGCGTCTTATCAGGCCTACGGGAGCACGAATGTAGGCCGGATAAAGCGTTTACGCCGCATCCGGCAGTCATGCGCTACATAAATTTTTCAGGAGCAAATAATGGATCATCTACCCATGCCGAAATTCGGGCCGTTGGCCGGATTGCGCGTTGTCTTCTCCGGTATCGAAATCGCCGGACCGTTTGCCGGGCAAATGTTCGCAGAATGGGGCGCGGAAGTTATCTGGATCGAGAACGTCGCCTGGGCCGACACCATTCGCGTTCAACCGAACTACCCGCAACTCTCCCGCCGCAATTTGCACGCGCTGTCGTTAAATATTTTCAAAGATGAAGGCCGCGAAGCGTTTCTGAAATTAATGGAAACCACCGATATCTTCATCGAAGCCAGTAAAGGTCCGGCCTTTGCCCGTCGTGGCATTACCGATGAAGTACTGTGGCAGCACAACCCGAAACTGGTTATCGCTCACCTGTCCGGTTTTGGTCAGTACGGCACCGAGGAGTACACCAATCTTCCGGCCTATAACACTATCGCCCAGGCCTTTAGTGGTTACCTGATTCAGAACGGTGATGTTGACCAGCCAATGCCTGCCTTCCCGTATACCGCCGATTACTTTTCTGGCCTGACCGCCACCACGGCGGCGCTGGCAGCACTGCATAAAGTGCGTGAAACCGGTAAAGGCGAAAGTATCGACATCGCCATGTATGAAGTGATGCTGCGTATGGGCCAGTACTTCATGATGGATTACTTCAACGGCGGCGAAATGTGCCCGCGCATGAGCAAAGGTAAAGATCCCTACTACGCCGGTTGCGGTCTGTATAAATGTGCCGACGGCTACATCGTGATGGAACTGGTGGGCATTACCCAAATTGAAGAGTGCTTTAAAGATATTGGCCTCGCACATCTGCTTGGCACGCCAGAAATCCCGGAAGGCACTCAGCTTATCCACCGTATCGAATGCCCTTACGGCCCACTGGTTGAAGAGAAACTCGATGCCTGGCTGGCGACACATACCATCGCGGAAGTAAAAGAACGCTTTGCTGAACTGAATATCGCCTGCGCCAAAGTGCTGACCGTACCGGAACTGGAAAGCAATCCACAGTATGTGGCTCGCGAATCAATCACTCAGTGGCAAACGATGGATGGTCGCACCTGCAAAGGGCCGAACATCATGCCGAAATTCAAAAATAACCCCGGACAAATCTGGCGCGGAATGCCCTCACATGGCATGGACACGGCTGCCATTTTGAAAAATATCGGCTACAGCGAAAACGACATTCAGGAGTTGGTCAGCAAAGGTCTGGCCAAAGTTGAGGACTAAACGCGTGGCGTCAGTCGGCTTGCCTGACTAGCGCCCGCCCAATAACAAACGAACAAAAATGGATAGAGGTGCAATGGATATCATTGGCGGACAACATCTACGTCAAATGTGGGACGATCTTGCGGACGTTTACGGTCATAAAACGGCGCTGATTTGTGAATCCAGCGGCGGAGTCGTTAACCGGTATAGTTATCTTGAGTTAAATCAGGAGATTAACCGCACGGCAAACCTGTTTTATACGCTGGGGATTCGCAAAGGCGACAAGGTTGCACTACATCTCGACAACTGCCCGGAATTTATCTTTTGCTGGTTCGGGCTGGCAAAAATTGGCGCGATTATGGTGCCGATTAACGCCCGCCTGTTGTGCGAGGAAAGCGCGTGGATCCTGCAAAATAGCCAGGCGTGCCTGCTGGTGACCAGTGCGCAATTCTATCCTATGTATCAACAGATTCAGCAGGAAGATGCCACTCAATTGCGGCACATTTGCCTGACAGATGTGGCACTTCCCGCTGATGATGGCGTGAGTTCGTTTACTCAACTGAAAAATCAACAACCTGCCACCTTGTGCTATGCACCGCCGCTATCGACTGACGATACGGCGGAAATTCTCTTCACCTCCGGCACCACCTCCCGACCGAAAGGTGTGGTGATTACCCATTACAACCTGCGCTTCGCTGGATATTACTCCGCCTGGCAGTGTGCACTGCGTGACGATGACGTCTACCTGACGGTAATGCCTGCGTTTCATATCGATTGCCAGTGTACTGCGGCGATGGCGGCGTTTTCTGCCGGGGCCACCTTTGTGCTGGTCGAGAAATACAGCGCCCGCGCCTTCTGGGGACAGGTACAGAAGTACCGCGCCACCGTTACCGAATGTATTCCGATGATGATCCGTACGTTGATGGTACAGCCGCCTTCAGCGAACGATCAGCAACACCGCCTGCGGGAAGTGATGTTTTATCTCAACTTGTCGGAGCAGGAAAAAGATGCGTTTTGTGAACGCTTCGGCGTTCGCTTGCTGACGTCTTATGGGATGACGGAAACCATTGTGGGCATTATCGGCGATCGTCCTGGCGATAAACGACGCTGGCCGTCGATTGGTCGGGTGGGGTTTTGCTACGAAGCGGAGATCCGCGACGATCACAATCGCCCGCTCCCGGCTGGTGAGATCGGTGAAATCTGCATTAAAGGCATACCTGGGAAAACCATCTTCAAAGAGTACTTTCTCAACCCACAAGCCACTGCGAAAGTGCTGGAAGCCGATGGCTGGCTGCATACCGGCGATACCGGATACCGCGACGAAGAGGACTTTTTTTATTTCGTCGATCGCCGCTGCAATATGATTAAACGTGGCGGCGAGAATGTCTCCTGCGTGGAGCTGGAAAATATTATCGCCGCGCACCCGAAAATTCAGGACATCGTGGTTGTGGGTATTAAAGATTCGATTCGCGATGAAGCCATCAAAGCATTTGTGGTGCTGAATGAAGGTGAAACATTGAGCGAAGAGGAATTTTTCCGCTTCTGCGAACAAAATATGGCGAAATTTAAAGTGCCCTCTTATCTGGAGATCAGAAAAGATCTGCCACGTAATTGCTCGGGGAAAATAATTAGAAAGAATCTGAAATAAATGAAACAGCAGGGAACTACCCTGCCAGCTAATAATCACACTCTAAAACAATATGCATTTTTTGCAGGGATGTTGTCGTCCCTGAAAAAGCAAAAATGGAGAAAAGGAATGAGTGAATCATTACATCTGACCCGCAATGGATCAATTCTGGAAATTACCCTTGATCGTCCAAAAGCGAATGCTATTGATGCAAAAACCAGCTTTGAAATGGGCGAAGTATTTCTAAATTTCCGTGACGATCCGCAATTACGTGTCGCCATTATTACCGGTGCCGGAGAGAAGTTCTTTTCCGCGGGCTGGGATTTAAAAGCGGCAGCAGAAGGCGAAGCACCGGATGCTGACTTTGGTCCGGGTGGTTTTGCGGGATTAACCGAAATTTTCAATCTCGACAAACCGGTTATCGCAGCTGTGAACGGCTATGCCTTTGGCGGCGGCTTTGAACTGGCGCTGGCGGCAGATTTTATTGTTTGTGCCGATAACGCCAGCTTCGCCCTGCCGGAAGCCAAACTGGGCATCGTTCCTGACAGCGGCGGTGTGCTGCGTCTGCCGAAGATCCTGCCGCCTGCCATCGTCAATGAAATGGTGATGACCGGCAGACGAATGGGCGCAGAAGAGGCGCTGCGTTGGGGGATAGTCAACCGCGTGGTTAGCCAGGCGGAACTGATGGATAACGCCCGCGAACTGGCTCAGCAGCTGGTTAACAGCGCCCCGCTGGCGATTGCGGCGCTGAAAGAGATCTACCGCACCACCAGCGAAATGCCGGTAGAAGAAGCGTATCGCTATATTCGCAGCGGCGTGTTGAAACACTATCCATCGGTTCTGCATTCGGAAGATGCCATTGAAGGGCCGCTGGCGTTTGCCGAGAAGCGCGATCCGGTGTGGAAAGGACGTTAACAACCGTGAGCTATTACGCCTTTGAGGGGTTAATTCCGGTGGTTCACCCGACGGCGTTTGTCCATCCCAGTGCCGTCTTGATTGGCGATGTGATTGTGGGAGCCGGTGTCTACATCGGCCCACTCGCCTCACTGCGTGGTGACTACGGGCGGTTGATCGTGCAAGCGGGAGCCAATATTCAGGATGGCTGCATTATGCATGGCTACTGCGACACTGACACTATCGTTGGGGAAAACGGCCATATCGGGCACGGAGCGATCCTGCATGGTTGTTTGATTGGTCGCGATGCATTGGTCGGGATGAACAGCGTGATTATGGATGGCGCGGTCATTGGCGAAGAGAGCATTGTTGCCGCCATGAGCTTTGTCAAAGCGGGCTTTCGCGGCGAGAAACGCCAGTTGTTGATGGGTACGCCAGCCCGCGCTGTACGCAATGTTAGTGACGACGAGTTACACTGGAAACGGTTGAATACCAAAGAGTATCAGGATCTTGTCGGGCGCTGTCATGTATCGTTACATGAAACGCAGCCACTGAGGCAAATGGAGGAAAATCGCCCCCGTTTGCAGGGGACGACGGATGTGACGCCTAAACGGTGATCTTGCCGGATGCGACCTGGTTGCTGGATAAGATGCTACAACATCGCATCTGGCAAGCAGGACGCCCGGTATCAACGAGATAAAATTAACGACGCATACTCTTTGACAACATCATCTGCCACTTCTGCTCGCGGTTAAGTTCCGTGAGCGGAACGGCAGGAATACGCGGCGTCTTTCTTACACCGACTAATTTTTCCCGACTGTTATTGCGCAGGCGCGCGTAAATTTGCTCATCGATATCGACCACTTTAACCAGTCGCTGACACTGGCATCCCCGCCCTTCCAGCTTATTAGGGATCATCTTAACTTCGCAGCTTATTTCTGTGACTTCCGACAGAATATAAGTCAGGGTATTAACCGCCTTGCTGTGTTCAATATCGAAATGAATAGAGATCTCTCTTGCTATCACCCACCGATTTTCAGCCATCATCCATTCGGCGATTAACAAGTAGAGTGGTTTTTCAACATATCCTTCACACATACGAACTCCAGTTTCACAAATTAAAAGTCTGGCTATGACTCGTTTTGAAGCAATTAAACAAGGCCATATTAAAATTGTGGATATATCGATAGTATGCAACTTCACCGTCGATAAGTGTGAGCTAAATCCTGCTTATGTCATCAAAAATATCGATTCCCCAAAAGATTTACTTAATGGGCAAAAAAAAACGGTCCTCATCAGAGAACCGTATTAGTTATTCGATCAAATTAGCGGATGAAAAATATCTGCCATGACACGCTATTATTTGATCTGTGCGTGCATTTCCTGCACCGAAATTACTTTTTCAGTCGCATCGGCATTCAGCGCCATCGCGGTGGCAAAGCCGCCGTTCAGGGTGGTGTCGTAATGCACTTTATATTGCAGCGCACTGCGACGAATCACGCGGGAGTCTTCAATCGCACGACGGCCTGAGGTGGTGTTGATGATGTAGGTATATTCGCCATTCTTGATACGGTCCTGAATGTGCGGACGGCCTTCATGCACCTTGTTTACCAGACGCGGGTTGATACCTGCTTCGCCCAGCACAATCGCCGTGCCGTGGGTCGCATCCAGCTCGAAGCCCTGTTTCAGCAGTTTTGCCGCCAGGTCCACCACGCGTTCTTTATCGCCTTCGCGCACGGAAAGCAGCGCACGACCGTGTTTCTTCATGGTGGAGTTGCTGCCCAGCTGCGCTTTGGCAAACGCTTCAGCGAAGGTGCGGCCCACGCCCATGACTTCCCCGGTAGAGCGCATTTCTGGCCCTAACAGCGGGTCAACGCCCGGGAATTTATTGAACGGCAGCACCACTTCTTTCACCGAGTAGTACGGCGGGATAACTTCTTTGGTTACGCCCTGCTCAGCCAGCGATTTGCCAGCCATCACGCGCGCCGCCACTTTTGCCAGCGGTACGCCGGTGGCTTTGGAGACGAACGGAACGGTACGCGCCGCACGCGGGTTAACTTCAATCAGGTAGACTTCGTTGTTTTTCACCGCAAACTGCACGTTCATCAGGCCGCGCACCTGCAATTCGAAGGCCAGTTTCTGCACCTGCTGGCGCATCACATCCTGAATTTCCTGACTTAAGGTGTAGGCTGGCAGAGAACATGCGGAGTCACCGGAGTGCACGCCCGCCTGCTCAATATGCTCCATGATGCCGCCAATCAGCACCATTTCGCCGTCGCAGATGGCATCCACGTCAACTTCTACCGCGTCATCGAGGAAGTGGTCCAGCAACACTGGCGCATCGTTAGACACGCTGACCGCCGTCTGGAAGTAGCGACGCAGGTCAGCTTCGTCATAGACGATTTCCATCGCCCGACCGCCGAGAACGTAAGACGGACGTACCACCAGCGGGTAGCCAATCTCTTTCGCCTTCTCTACCGCCATTTCAATAGCGGTAACGGTGGCGTTCGCCGGTTGTTTCAGTTTCAGACGCTCAACCGCATGCTGGAAGCGTTCACGGTCTTCTGCACGGTCGATAGCATCCGGGCTGGTGCCGATAACCGGTACGCCAGCAGCTTCCAGCGCGCGCGCCAGTTTCAGCGGGGTCTGACCGCCGTACTGGACGATAACGCCTTTCGGCTTCTCGATACGCACGATTTCCAGCACATCTTCCAGAGTTACCGGCTCGAAGTAGAGGCGGTCGGAAGTGTCGTAGTCGGTGGAGACGGTTTCCGGGTTACAGTTAACCATAATGGTTTCGTAACCGTCTTCGCGCAGCGCCAGCGAGGCGTGTACGCAACAGTAGTCGAATTCGATACCCTGACCGATACGGTTCGGGCCGCCGCCAAGCACCATGATTTTTTCACGGTCGGTAGACGGATTCGCTTCGCACTCTTCTTCATAAGTGGAGTACATGTAAGCGGTGTCGGTGGCGAACTCTGCCGCACAGGTATCCACGCGCTTATAAACCGGGTGCAGGTCATACTGGTCACGCAGCTTACGGATTTCCGCTTCGCGTACGCCCGCCAGTTTTGCCAAGCGCGCATCGGCAAAGCCTTTGCGTTTCAGCTGGCGCAGGAAGTCAGCGTTCAGGCCAGTGATGCCCACTTCCGCCACTTTCTCTTCCAGACGCACCAGCTCTTCAATCTGTACCAGGAACCAGCGGTCAATGTTGGTCAGGTTGAAGACGCCGTCCACAGACAGGCCCGCACGGAACGCATCGGCGATGTACCAGATACGATCTGCGCCTGCGTCTTTCAGTTCGCGACGGATTTTGGTTAACGCTTCCGGGTCATCCAGGCTCACTTTCGGGTCGAATCCAGTCGCACCGACTTCCAGGCCGCGCAGCGCTTTTTGCAGGGATTCCTGCTGCGTGCGACCAATCGCCATCACTTCGCCAACCGATTTCATCTGAGTGGTCAGACGGTCGTTAGCACCGGCGAATTTTTCGAAGTTGAAGCGAGGAATTTTAGTAACCACATAGTCGATGGACGGCTCGAAGGAGGCCGGAGTACGTCCGCCAGTGATGTCGTTCATCAGTTCGTCGAGGGTGTAACCCACCGCCAGTTTCGCCGCCACTTTAGCAATCGGGAAACCGGTCGCTTTCGACGCCAGCGCCGAAGAACGGGACACGCGTGGGTTCATTTCGATAACAATCAGACGACCGTTTTTCGGGTTCACCGCAAACTGAACGTTGGAACCACCGGTTTCAACGCCGATTTCACGCAGCACCGCCATCGAGGCGTTACGCATGATTTGATATTCTTTGTCGGTCAGCGTTTGGGCTGGCGCGACAGTGATGGAGTCACCGGTGTGGATGCCCATCGCATCGAAGTTTTCGATAGAGCAGACGATGATGCAGTTGTCGTTTTTATCACGCACCACTTCCATCTCGTACTCTTTCCAGCCGATCAGCGACTCATCAATCAGCAACTCTTTGGTCGGAGAGAGATCCAGACCGCGGGCGCAAATTTCTTCAAACTCTTCACGGTTATAAGCGATACCGCCGCCGCTACCGCCCATGGTAAAGGATGGGCGAATAATGCACGGGAAGCCCACGTCAGCGGCAACCGCCAGCGCTTCTTCCATCGTGTGTGCGATACCGGAACGCGCGGTTTCCAGACCAATTTTCTTCATCGCTACGTCGAAACGACGGCGGTCTTCTGCTTTATCAATCGCATCGGCAGTGGCACCAATCATGGTGACACCGAACTCTTCCAACACGCCCTGACGTTCCAGCTCCAGCGCGCAGTTCAGCGCCGTCTGACCGCCCATCGTTGGCAGCACCGCGTCCGGGCGCTCTTTTTCAATAATCTTGCGTACAACTTCCCAGTGAATCGGCTCGATGTAGGTTGCATCAGCCATTTCCGGGTCGGTCATGATGGTCGCCGGGTTGGAGTTCACCAGAATGACGCGGTAACCCTCTTCACGCAGGGCTTTACACGCTTGCGCGCCAGAGTAGTCAAACTCACACGCCTGACCGATAACAATCGGGCCCGCACCCAGAATCAGGATACTTTTTATATCTGTACGTTTTGGCATGGCTCTTTTACTCCTGATTACTTAGCGGTTTTACGGTACTGCTCAATTAACTCGATAAAGTGGTCGAACAACGGCGCGGCGTCGTGTGGACCAGGGCTGGCTTCAGGGTGCCCCTGGAAGCTGAATGCCGGTTTATCGGTGCGATGAATGCCCTGTAACGTACCGTCGAACAGGGATTTATGCGTGACACGCAGGTTTGCAGGTAATGTTGCTTCGTCCACCGCAAAACCGTGGTTCTGGGCGGTGATCATTACCACGTTTTTCTCCACATCTTTAACCGGATGGTTGCCGCCGTGGTGACCAAATTTCATTTTGACAGTCTTCGCACCGCTCGCCAGCGCCAGCAGCTGATGACCGAGACAGATGCCGAATACCGGAATATCGGTTTCGAGGAATTTCTGGATGGCGGTAATGGCGTAATCGCACGGGGCCGGGTCGCCAGGACCGTTGGAGAGGAAGATGCCGTCTGGATTCATTTTCAGCACATCTTCCGCAGAAGTTTGCGCCGGAACGATGGTCAGGCGACAGCCTCTATCCACCAGCATCCGCAGGATGTTGCGCTTGGCACCAAAATCATAAGCCACGACGTGGAACGGCAGCTCGTCTTCTTTTTTCGCTTCTGGCAGGCCACCGGTCAACGTCCAGCTCCCTTGTGTCCAGCTATAGGCTTCTGCGGTGGTCACTTCTTTTGCCAGATCCATGCCATTCAGACCTGGGAACGCGCGGGCTTTTTCTAACGCCAGCGCCGCATCCGGGTTATCGCCCGCGATAATGCAGCCATTCTGTGCGCCTTTCTCGCGCAGTAAACGCGTCAGCTTACGGGTATCGATATCGGCAATCGCCACGATGTTATGGCGTTTCAGGTAAGAAGAGAGGTCTTCGGTATTACGGAAGTTGCTGGCAATCAGCGGCAGGTCGCGAATCACCAGACCTTGTGCATGTACCTGAGAAGATTCTTCATCGGCGTCATTGGTGCCGACATTGCCAATATGGGGATAAGTAAGAGTAACGATTTGACGAGAATAGGAAGGATCAGTGAGGATTTCTTGATAACCGGTCATTGAAGTATTGAAAACGACTTCCCCAACCGCCGAACCTGTTGCCCCTATGGCCCGACCGTGAAACTGGGTTCCGTCTTCCAGAACCAATAGCGCTGACTTAATCAAAACACCCTCCAGAGAATATTCACTCACTTTATTTGCATATTAATTCACAATGATGACGTAAATCAATGCAAATCTGCTTACCGACGAATTTCTGGCAAACGGCGGCATTCTGGAGATATGGGCGCTAAAAGTCAACTTAATGGCGGGATTTTTTATATTATTTTGTGGCTCATGCATGTTTTACAGGCATTAAGCGACAAAAAGATCATCTAACCTGTTCTGGAAAACGCTTGCGCAGCAAGAAGATTGCATGAAATAAAAACGAGCAGAAAAAAGTGGACCAAATGGTCAAAATTTACATTAAAACAACAAAAACAGAAGACAAAACATGTAATTTTTGGCACTTATAGACAATTTAAAAACATAACACCAAAAATAAAAGGGCCAAAAATTAAAGCCCTTTATAATCAATAAATTAAATGTGTTATTTTTGCACCATAACAAATATTTTGTGGTTACAAATTATTGAGATCAAGTACATCTCGCATATCAAAAAGACCGCTTTCCTTACCACTCAACCACAAAGCCGATCTTACCGCGCCGTTAGCAAATGTCATACGGCTGGACGCCTTATGGGTGATCTCCAGACGCTCGCCAATATCGGCAAACATCGCGGTATGTTCACCAACGATGTCACCTGCACGCACGGTGGCAAAACCAATGGTGCCAGGCACACGTTCACCGGTGTGGCCTTCACGACTGTAGACCGCGCAATCTTTCAGATCTTTATCAAGGGCGTGGGCGATCGCCTCTCCCATTGCCAGTGCGGTGCCTGACGGCGCATCAACTTTATGTCTATGATGTGCTTCAATAATTTCGATATCGGTGTAGTCACCCATCACTTTGGCTGCTTTCTCCAGCAGCTTAAGCATGACGTTAACGCCAACGCTAAAATTGGCAGCAAAGACAATCGCAATATCGGCAGCGGCGTCACGAATTGCTTGTTTACCGGCTTCGTCAAACCCCGTAGTGCCGATCACCATCCCTTTGCCATGCTGGCGACAAAAAGCGAGATGGTTCAGCGTACCTTCCGGACGGGTAAAATCGATAAACACATCAAAATCATCTTTTACCGCATCGAGGCTGCTTTGCACGGTAACGCCTGTTTTCCCGGCTCCGGCCAGCTCACCGGCGTCGCTGCCCAGTAAAGAAGATCCTTCACGCTCCAGCGCAGCGCCCAACTGCACGCCCTCTAATGCCAGCGCCGCCTGAATCAACTGGCGGCCCATACGCCCCCCGGCTCCCGCGATGGCAACGCGGATGTTTGCATCATGCATAGCTATTCTCTTTTGTTAATTTGCATAGACCGTTTTCAGAGTAACCAGCGCATCGCTACGCCGCCAGCCAAAAACGCTGATAATTAGAAATTAATGATAAACAGGGAGGGATATCAGTGAAAGGCATGAGTCGATGAATGACTGCATGCCAATAACATGTGACAGGTTACGACGCCAGAGCCAGCACCTCAGCCACCCACTGCTGGAAGCCTTTCACATCCAGATCCAATGCCACCTGTACATTGGCTGGCTTGCCCAGGCAACCGTCGATATCAACCACCGTCGTGCCTGAGGTAAATTCGCCCTGAGTTTCCACTGCCACAAAACAGGGTTTGAGAGTGAACAGGTCCGGGCGCACCAGCCAGGCGATGGCGCAGAGATCGTGCATTCGCAAGCCGCTTTGCATACTGCCGCTACGGTAGTGGCTAAACAGGGCGTGAAGCATTTTCCCGGTACGGTTTAACTGCGGCAGTGTAGAGAGATAGTCAGGAGTTAATATTGCCTGATTGGTGACATCCAAACCGCACATGACGATTTCAATACCACTGCGGAAGACACAGGCAGCAGCTTCTGGATCGGCAGCAATATTAAACTCGGCGTTTGGCGTACAGTTGCCGCGTCCGGCAGAACCACCCATGATCACCAGACGGCGAATATACGGCTTGCATTCCGGGCATTGTGAAAGTAACAGCGCAATATTGGTTAACGGGCCGATGGCCACCAGGGTAACAGGCTCTGGTGCACGCATCAGGGCATCCCGAATCGCCAGAAACGCCGGTATCCCGAGCGGCTTTCGGTTGTGCTCAACAAAGTCGTAGCCAGCCATTCCCGATTCGCCGTGCACAGATGCCGCATCACGCGGTGCGCGTACCAGTGGCACAGCGGCCCCTTGGGCGAGCGGAATCTCCGCATTCCAGAAATGCAGCAGTTGCAGGGCATTGCGGGTAGTTTTCTCAACCGAGACATTACCCGCGACGGTGGTCATCAGTTGCAGGTCGAGTTCGGGTGCAAAAATCGCGGCGGCAATGGCGACGGCATCGTCAATGCCGGGGTCAGTATCGAGGAAGATAGGTAAACGCATGTTTTCTCCATAAAAAATGCCGGTAACAAGACCGGCATTTTCGCATAACTTAGGCTGCTAATGACTTAATCGACTTCACGAATATCGACACGCAGCTCTTTCGGCACTTCGAAAACAATGTTTTCTTCACGGCCTTCCAGCGGAATGGCTTCACCACCGCCCAGCTGCTGCAAACGTGCCACCACATTCTGCACCAGAATATCCGGAGCCGATGCGCCCGCAGTCACGCCGACGCATTTAACCTCTTTCACCCACTCTTCCTGGATGTCTTTCGCATCGTCAATCAAAAACGCGCGTTTGCCCATACGCTGGGCCAGCTCCGCCAGACGGTTGGAGTTGGAGGAGTTTTTCGAACCGACCACCAACACAACTTCCGCCTGTTCTGCCAGGGCGCGTACCGCTTCCTGACGGTTAGTCGTGGCGTAGCAGATGTCATCTTTGCGCGGACCGACAATTTTCGGGAAGCGTTTACGCAGCGCGTCGATCACATCAGACGTGTCATCCACCGACAGCGTGGTCTGGGTCATAAAGGAGAGCTTCTCTTCGTTTTTGACCGTCAGTTTCCACACATCGTCCGGCGATTCGACCAGATACATTCCCCCTTCCGGGTTACTGTACTGGCCCATTGTCCCTTCCACTTCCGGGTGCCCGGCGTGACCGATGAGAATAGATTCTTCGCCACGGCGACTGGCGCGGGCGACTTCCATATGCACTTTGGTCACCAGCGGACAGGTGGCATCAAACACCGTCAAATCGCGACTTTTTGCTTCGTTACGTACCGCCTGAGAAACACCGTGTGCGGAGAAAATCAGGATCGCGCCGTCCGGTACTTCGCTAATCTGCTCAATAAAGATAGCCCCACGCTCACGCAAGCTATCGACCACATAGCGGTTATGTACCACTTCGTGACGGACATATATCGGTGCGCCGTAAATGGCCAGCGCGTTTTCAACAATGCTGATAGCGCGGTCTACCCCGGCACAAAAACCACGCGGGTTGGCCAACAGGATCTGCATGTTACGCCTCCAGTGCCGGATCGATTTCCAGCACTTCAATATCAAAATGAACGGTCTGCCCGGCCAGCGGATGGTTGAAATCAACGGTAATGGAGTCGCCGTTAATTTCGCGGATCACGCCAGGCATCTCACTGCCATCCATTGCGGTAAAAAGCATGATTGCGCCAATTTCTGGCTCGCCTGCATCCATAAATTCACGGCGGGAGAAGTACTGAATCAGGTCCGGTGACGGCACGCCAAACGCCGCATCTGGCTCCAACGAGAAGGTGGTTTTATCGCCCACTTTCAGCCCCAACAGGTGTTGCTCCAGCCCTTCAGAAAGAGAAGCATCACCCAGGCGGAACAGCGCCGGTTTACCGTTGTTGCGGGTAGACTCGGCGGTGGTGCCATCGTCGAGTTTTAGCGTGAAGTGCACCAGGACGGCGCTATTGCTCTGTACAGATTCAGACATGCAGGTTTGCTCTTATATTTAAGGATTTTTGCCGGATGCGGCGTAAACGCCTTATCCGGCCTACGATTTCGCAGCAATCTGTAGGCCGGATAAGATGCGTCAGCATCGCATCCGGCAGGGTTTATTATTGTTTTTTCGCTCTAGAAGGCAAAAAACCTTCCAGCACAATCAGTGCCGCACCGACACAGATGGCAGTATCGGCAAGGTTGAAGGTGGCGAAGTGCCAGTCGCCGACGTAGAAGTCGATCATATCGACAACGAAGCCGTGCCACAGGCGGTCGAACAGGTTGCCCAGCGCGCCGCCAATAATCAGCGCGTAAGCGATATTGTTTAGCTTCTGCGTGGCCTTCGAGCGATACATCATCACTGCCAGGATCACGCTAATACCAATCGCAATACCGGCAAAGAACCAACGCTGCCAGCCGCCGCTATCGGCAAGGAAACTAAACGCCGCGCCATAGTTACGCGCATAATGCAGATTAAGCGACGGGAACAGCGGGACCGTATCCCCCAGAGCAAAGTTCTGGAGGATCAGGTATTTGCTGCCCAGATCGATAATCAGCACGACTACCACCAGCCACAGCCAGCGTAGCCCTGTTGAACAGATCGATTGACTCATCAGGCAAACTTACGTTTTTCACCGTCACCGGCGACGTTGCTGACACAGCGGCCGCAGATTTCTGCGTGTTCCGCCACCTTGCCGACATCCTGGGTGTAGTGCCAGCAGCGTGGGCACTTCTCACCTTCGGCTTTACTCAACGCGACTTTCAGCCCTTTGAGTACTTCGCTCTGCTGAGCATCAGCAGGTGCGTCGTTATAGTCTGCAACGGTAGCGCCGGAGGTCAACAGGACAAATCGTAATTCATCGCCCAGCGCGGTCAGTTTCGCCGACAGTTCCGGTTCTGCATACAAGGTTACTGCCGCTTCCAGCGAGCCACCCACTTTCTTGTCGGCACGCGCTTGCTCAATGACTTTGTTCACTTCGCCACGCACTTTCAACAGCTCGTCCCAGAACGCATCGTTCATCGCTTCACTGTCTGCCAGGCCAAACAGGCCTTCGTACCACTCACCGGTGAAGACGTATTTTTCACGTTCGCCCGGCAGGTAGCCCCACACTTCATCAGCGGTGAAGGAGAGGATTGGTGCCATCCAGCGCACCAGCGCTTCTGCGATGTGATATAGCGCAGTCTGGCAGCTACGACGCGCCACACTGTCCGCTTTGGCGGTGTACTGACGGTCTTTGATGATGTCGAGGTAGAAGGAACCCATCTCAACGGAGCAGAAGCGCATCAGACGCTGTACCACTTCGTGGAAATCGTATGCTTCGTACGCCTTGAGGATGTCTTCCTGTGCCGCTTTCGCACAACCTACGGCCCAGCGATCCAGTACCACCATCTCTTCCGGTTTCACCATATCTTTTGCTGGATCAAAACCGTTCAGGTTTGCCAGCAGGAAGCGCGCGGTGTTACGGATACGACGATAGCTATCGGCAGCACGTTTCAGGATCTCGTCAGAAACGGCCATTTCACCGGTGTAGTCGGTTGATGCCACCCACAGACGCAGAATATCCGCGCCCAGTTTGTTCATCACATCCTGCGGCGAAACGGTATTGCCGATGGATTTAGACATCTTGCGGCCCTGACCATCCACGGTAAAGCCGTGGGTCAGTACCTGACGATACGGCGCTTTACCCTTCATCGCGGTGGAGATCATTAGGGAAGACATGAACCAGCCGCGGTGTTGGTCAGAACCTTCCAGATACATGTCCGCTGCGTGACCGGCAAATTCCGGACGCACGTCAACAACAGAAGAGTGGGTAGATCCGGAGTCAAACCATACATCCAATGTGTCCGGCACTTTCACGTACTGATCAGCTTCGTCGCCGAGGATCTCTTTCGCATCGAGATCCCACCACGCCTGGATGCCATCGACTTCAACGCGTTTTGCCACTTCTTCCATCAGTTCAAGGGTACGCGGATGCAGCTCTTCCGTGTCTTTGTGCACGAACAGTGACATCGGTACACCCCAGGTGCGCTGACGGGAGATACACCAGTCAGGACGGTTAGCAACCATCGACTCGATACGCGCCTGGCCCCAGTCCGGGATCCACTGCACGCCTTTGATCTCTTTCAGTGACTGCGCACGCAGACCTTTCTGATCCATGCTGACGAACCACTGCGGCGTCGCGCGGAAGATGATCGGCGTTTTGTGACGCCAGCAGCACGGATAGCTGTGCTGCATTTTCTCAACGTGCAGCAGCGCGCCTTTTTCCTGCAGCAGCGCAACGACGATGTCGTTCGCTTTGAAGACGTTCACGCCATCCAGCGTCGGATAAGTGCCCGGCAGATAAGTGCCGTCCGGGCCAACCGGGTTAGCGGTTTCCAGGCCGTATTTCTGACCGATCACATAGTCGTCCGGGCCGTGGCCAGGCGCGGTGTGAACGGCACCGGTACCGGCATCCAGGGTAACGTGATCGCCGAGGATTGCCGGAACGTCGAAGCCCATAAACGGATGGGTAAAGCGCAGCAGCTCAAGCTCCGCACCTTTTACCGTGCCGAGAATGGTGTAATCGGTCACGCCGATACGCTGCATTACGCTTTCAACCAGATCTTTCGCCAGAATCACGGCCTGACCGTCGATCTGCACCAGCGCATAGTCGAAATCTGGTGCAATAGAGATTGCGCGGTTGGCAGGCAGAGTCCACGGCGTGGTGGTCCAGATTACCAGCGAGATTGGGCCGTTAACGTTGCTTACGGCAAATTTTGCTTTCAGTGCATCCTGATCGACTGCCTGGAAAGCAACGTCGATGGACGGAGAAGTTTTGTCGTAATACTCAACTTCCGCTTCCGCCAGCGCAGAACGGCAGTCAACGCACCAGTGAACTGGCTTCGCGCCTTTGTGCAGGTGACCGTTGCCGATGATTTTGCCCAGCGCGCGGATGATGTTGGCTTCAGTTTTGAAGTCCATGGTCAGGTACGGGTGCGACCAGTCGCCCAGCACGCCCAGACGGATAAAGTCTTTGCGTTGACCGTCAACCTGGGTCGCCGCGTATTCGCGGCACTTGGCGCGGAACTCGGCGGCGGTGAATTTCTCACCCGGCTTACCGTATTCTTGCTCGACTTTCAGCTCGATCGGCAGACCGTGGCAGTCCCAGCCAGGCACATACGGCGAGTCATAACCGGAAAGCCCTTTGGACTTCACGATAATGTCTTTCAGAATCTTGTTAACCGAGTGACCAATATGAATGCTGCCATTCGCATAAGGAGGGCCATCATGCAGAATGAAGGTTTTTTTGCCTTTTTTAGCCGCACGGATGATGCCGTACAGATCATCATCAGTCCAACGCGCCAGCATTCCGGGTTCGCGCTTGGCGAGATCGCCACGCATCGGGAACCCTGTTTCCGGCAAATTCAGGGTTGATTTATAGTCACTCATCAGATTCTCGGTTCCGTATTTCGGTTTGATTACATAACAGGCTTAAGCCGGTTTTGTTAGCCCAAAAAATTCGCGGGCGGTTAATTCATCACGCGCAATCTGCGCTTTCAGTTCGTCCAGCGACGCAAATCGCTGCTCATTGCGTATTTTTTTACGCAGCACTACTTGTATATGGCGACCGTAAAGGTCCATTGCAACATCTAACAAATGCACTTCCAGCTGCTGGCGAATACCGGCAACCGTTGGGCGTGTTCCGATGTTTGCCACGCCGGGTAACGGCTTTTCACCGAGGCCCAGCACTTCTACCGCATAAACCCCTTTCACCGGGGAAACCTGACGGCGCAGCGGTACATTCGCCGTCGGGAAACCTATAGTGCGCCCTAATTCATCACCGTGGACTACACGCCCGGAGATGGCAAACGGGTGCCCCAGTAAACTCTCTGCCAGAGCCAGATTGTCATCCGCAAGGGCCTGACGCACGGCGGTGCTGCTGATGCGCACGCCACCTTCGCAAAAAGTTTGCGTACTGGTGATATCGAAGCCGTATTCCATGCCAGCTTTCTGTAATAACAAGAAATCGCCTTCACGACCAGCGCCAAAGCGGAAATCATCACCTACGGCAAGAAATTTTACGCGCAAATGCTTCACCAGAAGATCGCTGATGAAATTTTGCGCGGTTAACGCCGCGAAACGCCTGTCGAAACGCACGCACAGCACGTAATCAACGCCACACTCTGCAAGGTAACGCAGTTTTTCCCGCAGCCGGGTCAGTCTTGCCGGGGCTTTATCGGTAGCAAACAGTTCCAGTGGTTGAGGTTCAAAAAGCATCACCATCACCGGTAAGTTGCGCTTGCGCCCTTCTTCCTGCAAGCCCTGTAACAGCGCGCGATGACCGCGATGCACGCCGTCGAAATTACCAATAGTCAGCACACACCCTTCTTGCGGGGCCTGGCTGAGATTATGTATGCCGCGTATCAGCTTCATGTCTGGCTCAAAACAGTGAAAATCGTCCGAGTATACCTTGTACAGCGGTCAAGGTTAACCGGCGATTGAGTACCGAAATCAGAAAGAAGTGGCTTTTCATTGCCATGGCGCAAATCACGGGAAGAAACTGACCGCCTGCTGCAATTTTTATCGCGGAAAAGCTGTATTCACACCCCGCAAGCTGGTAGAATCCTGCGCCATCACTACGTAACGAGTGCCGGCACATTAACGGCGCTTATTTGCACAAATCCATTGACAAAAGAAGGCTAAAAGGGCATATTCCTCGGCCTTTGAATTGTCCATATAGAACACATTTGGGAGTTGGACCTTGGCTAATATCAAATCAGCTAAGAAGCGCGCCATTCAGTCTGAAAAGGCTCGTAAGCACAACGCAAGCCGTCGCTCTATGATGCGTACTTTCATCAAGAAAGTATACGCAGCTATCGAAGCTGGCGACAAAGCTGCTGCACAGAAAGCATTTAACGAAATGCAACCGATCGTGGACCGTCAGGCTGCTAAAGGTCTGATCCACAAAAACAAAGCTGCACGTCATAAGGCTAACCTGACTGCACAGATCAACAAACTGGCTTAATCGCCAATTTGCTGAAGCTTTGTGAAAAAGCCCGCGCAAGCGGGTTTTTTTATGCCTGCTGCTTTTGTGATGCGTGAGAGAACACACTGCCGGTTGCCAGATAGTCAAAAGAGACATGCCGTTGTACTATCTGAACTCTTCGTGGCTTAAGAATCGTAGAACCATCGGCTGATACATTCTGAACAAGAATATCTACTCAATCTCCAGACTCCCCCACAAAGAATATGGATATTGTGATACACATTGAGGTAGGTGATGCTGCCAACTTACTGATTTAGTGTATGATGGTGTTTTTGAGGTGCTCCAGTGGCTTCTGTTTCTATCAGCTGTCCCTCCTGTTCAGCTACTGACGGGGTGGTGCGTAACGGCAAAAGCACCGCCGGACATCAGCGCTATCTCTGCTCTCACTGCCGTAAAACATGGCAACTGCAGTTCACTTACACCGCTTCTCAACCCGGTACGCACCAGAAAATCATTGATATGGCCATGAATGGCGTTGGATGCCGGGCAACAGCCCGCATTATGGGCGTTGGCCTCAACACGATTTTACGTCACTTAAAAAACTCAGGCCGCAGTCGGTAACCTCGCGCATACAGCCGGGCAGTGACGTCATCGTCTGCGCGGAAATGGACGAACAGTGGGGCTATGTCGGGGCTAAATCGCGCCAGCGCTGGCTGTTTTACGCGTATGACAGTCTCCGGAAGACGGTTGTTGCGCACGTATTCGGTGAACGCACTATGGCGACGCTGGGGCGTCTTATGAGCCTGCTGTCACCCTTTGACGTGGTGATATGGATGACGGATGGCTGGCCGCTGTATGAATCCCGCCTGAAGGGAAAGCTGCACGTAATCAGCAAGCGATATACGCAGCGAATTGAGCGGCATAACCTGAATCTGAGGCAGCACCTGGCACGGCTGGGACGGAAGTCGCTGTCGTTCTCAAAATCGGTGGAGCTGCATGACAAAGTCATCGGGCATTATCTGAACATAAAACACTATCAATAAGTTGGAGTCATTACCAGCAATTACTACTCTTTTCAGCATCCCCATGAAGGAAGTAATCAGATTCCTCTATTTATTCGCCCGCGTACATATGGAAACAATGTCTCAAGCGGGCAAATAATGAGCCGAGTCAAAATCGTGGTAATGTACAACTAATCTATCTCCCCCACCTTAACTTTGGGGGGAGCTGCCGATTAACGCACCGCTGGACTAAAAAGCGCAGAATAATCCGTATTGCAGATTCGCTGTACCGCCGGGTGCTGAATCATCCGCTCAGCAAAAATAGCATGGTACTCTTCCATCACATTCTCGACGCGACCAATTTCTACGACAGTTTTATCGGCATAAAAGTCATATGCATAAAGCGTTGGGGCAACGAAGATTGCATTGTGCATCGCACCAAAAGCTTTCATCAAAGCGGCATCATCAAACTCGCCGAGGATTTCTACGTTTAATCCCTGGGAGTTAAACCAGTTAAGCAATTTGCGCCCTAACATTGAACGTCGCCCAGGAATCAAAAGTCGCCGTTCTTCCAGACAAGCCGGGAACGGTTTTTCTGGTGGTGGATTTGTACACCAGAAACTCACGCCACATTCGCCAATTCTCACGGAGAACAGGCCTTCCTGCTGCGTAGAGTCTATCGGACAGTCAGAAATGATCATATCCAGTTTATGCTGACTTAATTGCTCCAGCAGCATTTCGTGGGTGGATTCGAAGCAGCGAAGATGAATGGGCTCGCCTTCTACCACTGCGGCGTTAAGTACGCTACTGACCAGGCGTTTGGAAAGTGCATCAGCCACGCCAACGTCAAACAATAAATTGGATTCTTTGCGATAGTTCACAATATCCAGCATTTCCTGGCTTAAGGTGAACATTTTATCGGCATAGCGATAGACCAGTTCTCCCAGCTCGCTGGGTTCGAGACCACGTCCCTTGCGTTTAAATAATTTGCCTTGCAGGCGCTCTTCCAGCGCTCGAATCTGTCCGGTAATGGTTTGTGGAGTTAAATAAAGCGCCTCCGCTGCGCCAACCACGGAACCTTCTTTATAGACATGCCAGAAGTAATACAAGTGGTTGTAATTGATATGAGACATGCTCATTTCTCTCCCTGATAACAATGAAAAGGGAGCCGTTTATGGCTCCCCGGTAAACCGTCCTGTCAAACTGATGGACGCAAACGAACGCGTAACCAGCTGTATCCAATTACCGCCGAAGAGATAGAACCGACCAGGATACCGAGTTTCGCCCAGTTAATCAGTTCTGGATCTACGCTACCAAAGGCCAGGCTGGCAATAAAGATAGACATAGTAAAACCGATACCGCACAGGATCCCCACCACCATAATTTGCTGATAAGTCGTTCCCTCAGGCAGATGCGCCAGTTTCAAACGCAGCGCCAACCAGCAGAACAGACTAATCCCCAGCGGTTTGCCAATCAGCAAGCCAGCGATGATCCCCAATGGCAGAATGGAGGTCAAGCCATCCAGCGTGACGCCTTGCAGTGAAACGCCAGCATTAGCAAATGCAAACAGCGGCAAAATCAGATACGCCACCCACGGGTGCAACACATGCTCCAGTCGCTTCGCTGGAGAACGCCCATGCTTCTCTTTCAAAGGAATAAAGAAGCCGACAATTACCCCCGCCAGAGTTGCGTGAACCCCCGATTTCAACACCGCAGTCCACAACACCACGCCAACAAGAATATAGACGCCCGTGCGGCGTGCACCACACAGATTCAATACCGCGAGTACCGCAATTGCTACAGCCGCGACGCCAAGAGAGGCCATCGATAAGTCATTAGTGTAGAACAATGCGATGATAATGATGGCCCCAAGATCGTCGATAATAGCCAGAGCCATCAAAAAGATCTTCAGCGCTAACGGAACACGACTTCCCAACAGCGCCAGTACACCAAGTGCAAAAGCAATGTCAGTAGCCGCCGGGATCGCCCACCCTTCGCGGGTAATCGGATCGGCATAGTTAAAAGCCAGATAGAGTAATGCCGGCACAATCATCCCACCAATAGCGGCGATAACTGGAAATGCGGCCTGGCGTAAGCTGGCTAGCGATCCTTGCATCAGTTCACGTTTAACTTCCAGACCGACTAACAGGAAAAATACCGCCATCAGCGCGTCATTTATCCATAACAGCATGTTTTTGTTGATTTCGAGTGAACCAACCCGGAGCTGAACCGGCGTCTCCAGAAAGTCGTGATACCATCCACTGGTTGCGCCGCTGTTGGCCATAATCATCGCCAGGATAGCGGCAATGATAAGAATAATGCCTCCCGAGGCATCACTGCTAAAGAATCGATGCAGATGTTTCACTTTTTATTTCTCTTTCAGGTGAATAGATCGTTTTTACTATTTTACCCCGCACGAATCATCGTTAAAATCAGATTATAGTGTAGGAATAATTCGTTTTTTACGAGCTATTGAAGAATTTGCGCCATCAGCGGTGAGATGCGTTTTTGACGGCTGTAAGCGCTCACGAGTGACCCTAAGCCTAGATAATCATAGCTTAAGGTGAGGATTCCTGAGGGATTAATTAGGAAAAGTAATAATTAATTTGTTGTCAGTCGGCGATGCTTGTTAGGCCAATATTTCAAAAATAATCCAGCTTGTCGTCAATAATTGCGATGAAGAGATAAATTAAAGTTAAATAATTAAATCATTAAAAAATTACGCCACAAAAATGCGAGGCGTCTTCAGGATTAGAATCGATAAAACAAAATGGGTTAAAGAGAGCGATATAATAGCGGCGGGTGCTTGAGGCTGTCTGTCTCAGGCATTAGCTGAACGGCAGATAGAGAAAAGCCCCGAGTGATATTTTACCATCAACCCGAGGCCTCCTATATGCTGAACACATGTAGAGTGCCTCTTACTGACCGTAAGGTCAAGGAGAAGAGAGCAATGAAGCAGCATAAGGCGATGATTGTCGCCCTGATCGTCATCTGTATCACCGCCGTAGTGGCGGCGCTGGTAACGAGAAAAGACCTCTGTGAGGTTCACATCCGAACTGGCCAGACGGAGGTTGCTGTTTTCACGGCTTACGAATCCGAGTAAGAGCAACGGCGGGGAGTGATCCCATAAGCGCTAACTTAAGGGTTGAACCATCTGAAGAATGCGACGCCTCGGTGCCTCGTTAAGACGATGCCTCGCGTTCTTCAATTGCGTTTTGTAGGCTGTCAGGGATACTGTCCCACGAATGGCCACCTGTAAGCTCCAGATGACCATTTTTGTTATTCTCCACAACGAGTTAGTTCTTCTTTTCGGATCCGGCACTTCTGGAAATCCAGCGATGGCTGGATTATGTCGTCAATTAAAAATGCGGCGAGTAGATTAGCAAATATCCACGCTTTCGCGAGTTCAGGTTCCTTTGCACGCAAAGCATCCAGGTGCAGCAAACTTTTGAGCCGCTTAAAAGCCAGTTCAATTTGCCATCGCAGACGGTAACAATCAGCCACTTGCTCTGCTGAATATTCATCTTCCGGTAATGATGTTAGCAATAGCACATGGCCCGCTGCTTCCAGCGTTTCCGCCTGAACTACTCGTCCTTTTCGACGATTCTCGCTGAGCAGTCGGGTTTTACTGATTAATGCTTTTTCGGGAGGAAGTGATACGGCAATGAGACGTGCCGGAAAGGGAGCTCCGGCTTTTTTATTACCTGAATTGCCTATCATTACAGTGGTTTCACCGTTCTTACCGCAATCCAGCCCGCGCAGAAAACCCATCATGTCAAAGCGCATTCCTTCTGCAGTTAACCAGCGCAATCCTCGCCAGTGAACCCGGACGATATAATCAGCTTCTCCAAAAGCAAGTGAGCGGATACATTCGGGACGCGAACCGAATCCCCGGTCAGCAATGCGTATCTCGTCTGCCGTTTGCGCAAATCGGTCCAGCCGTTCAGCGTCTCTGCTGTCGGTTAGCTCAAAATCAGTGAACTGACAGGTATGAGGATCATATCCGATATTTAGTCGCCATTCAGCGCTGCCGCCCCGGGCGCACTGATTGCTGTTCCATCGACAAGACGCAATCTCTTTCCGCTTGTACAACCCGTAACTGCGGCGCGTACAGCAAGTGTTTGTGCGGCAAGTATGCCAAACCAGTCGGCGGCATTCCGCAGCCGCTTCAGGAGAGCCACGTCAGATAATGTTGCAACGTCATGGAGCTGAGCCCATGCAGTGACTTCACGTAATGACATCCCCCCGGGGCCGTAAGCCAGCCCCAGACGTAGCAGAGTTGCAGCATCACGAATTTCGCGGCGGCGGGTTAGAGCCCCGGCATTACGTGCCGAAGTATCCAGTTCTTCGGGCTTACCAATATGGGCCAGAATTGCTGACCAGTTATCGTGAGAGTAATTCATCGGCACGTTAAATCATATCAGGCGTAATACCACAACCCTTAAGTTAGCGCTTATGGGAGTGATCCCCGCCACTTTACAGGTGCTCGCATATCTTCAACGCACCCTATTTTTACCCAGGCCTGCCCACGGGCAGGCTTTTGGGGAGGTTAGCGGGTCAGGTCGTCAAAAAACTTCTTCACACCATCAAAGAAGCTCTTTGAGCGCGGGCTGTTGTGCTCGCCGGTTGGGCCACCGAAGCTTTCTTGCAGCTCTTGCAGCAGCTGTTTCTGCCTTTCGTTCAGGCCTACCGGTGTTTCGACGACAACGCGGCACAGCAAATCACCCTGTGCGCCACCGCGGACAGACTTGACGCCTTTACCGCGCATACGGAATAGCTTACCGGTCTGGGTTTCGCCAGGCACTTTCAGTTTGACGCGACCATCAAGGGTCGGTACTTCGATTTCGCCACCCAGCGCCGCCATAGCGAAGTTGATCGGGACTTCGCAATACAGGTTGTTGCCTTCACGCTCGAAAATCGGGTGCTGTTTAACCTGAACCTGAACGTACAGATCGCCTGCCGGTGCGCCATGCTCGCCCGCTTCACCTTCGCCCGCAAGACGGATGCGGTCTCCAGTGTCCACCCCTGCCGGGATTTTAACGGACAGCGTTTTGCTGCGCTCAACACGACCATGACCATGACATTTGTTGCACGGATCTTTGATCAGCGTACCGCGGCCCTGACAGTGTGGACAGGTCTGCTGTACAGCGAAGAATCCCTGGCGCATCTGCACCTGACCAGAACCATGACAGGTCGGACAAGTCTGCGGCTGTGTACCTGGTTTTGCACCGCTACCGTGGCAAACGTCACACTCTTCCAGAGTCGGAATGCGGATCTCTTTGGTCACGCCACGTACAGCTTCTTCGAGGGTGAGCTCCATGTTATAGCGTAAATCAGCACCGCGCGCCGCACGTTGACGACCACGTCCGCCGCCAAAAATATCGCCGAAAACGTCACCAAAAATATCGCTGAAGTCTGCGCCGCCGCCAAAACCGCCGCCGCCCATGCCACCTTGCTCAAACGCAGCATGACCATACTGATCGTATGCCGCACGTTTTTGCGAGTCGGTCAGAACTTCATAAGCTTCCTTGATCTCTTTAAATTTCGCCTCGGCCTCTTTGTCACCCTGGTTACGGTCCGGGTGGTATTTCATGGCCAGGCGTTTGTAGGCCTTTCTGATTTCACGCTCTTCCGCTGTTTTGGAAACGCCTAAAATCTCGTAATAATCTTGCTTAGCCATCTTTTTTAAATTGCCCCTAGATGAATGCACGGGCGGAGAGGAAATTCCCCTTCGCCCGTGTCAGTATAATTACCCGTTTATAGGGCGATTATTTTTTGTCTTTGACTTCTTCAAATTCAGCGTCGACAACATCGTCATCTTTCGCGTTGTTTGCAGAAGCATCAGCACCGGCAGTCTGCTGCTGGGCATGTTGCTGCTGGGCGATTTCCATCAGTTTCTGGGAAACCTGTGCCAGTTCCTGCATTTTCGCTTCGATAGCGGCTTTGTCTTCACCTTTCAGAGCAGTTTCCAGTGCAGTCAGCGCAGACTCGATAGCAGTTTTGTCGTCAGCCGGCAGTTTGTCGCCTGCTTCTTCAACCTGCTTACGGGTGCTGTGCAGCAGATGGTCGCCCTGGTTGCGAGTCTGTACCAGCTCTTCAAACTTACGGTCAGCTTCGGCGTTAGCTTCTGCGTCGCGTACCATTTTCTGGATTTCATCTTCGTTCAGACCAGAAGAAGCCTTGATGGTGATCTTCTGCTCTTTACCGCTGTTTTTATCTTTCGCGGAAACGTGCAGGATACCGTCAGCATCGATATCGAAGGTAACTTCGATCTGCGGCATGCCGCGCGGTGCCGGGTTGATACCATCTAGGTTGAACTGACCCAGAGATTTGTTATCAGCCGCACGTTTACGTTCACCCTGCAGCACATGGATGGTTACCGCAGACTGGTTGTCTTCAGCGGTAGAGAACACCTGGCTGTGCTTGGTCGGGATAGTGGTGTTTTTCGCGATCAGCGTCGTCATCACACCGCCCATGGTTTCGATACCCAGAGACAGCGGGGTAACGTCCAGCAGCAGTACGTCTTTTACGTCACCAGTCAGAACACCACCCTGAACAGCAGCACCGATTGCTACAGCTTCGTCCGGGTTAACGTCTTTACGCGGCTCTTTACCAAAGAACTCAGCAACTTTCTTCTGAACCATTGGCATACGAGTCTGACCACCAACGAGGATAACGTCGTCGATATCAGATACGGACAGGCCAGCGTCCTGCAGTGCAACTTTCAGCGGCTCAATGGAACGGTTTACCAGATCTTCAACCAGGCTTTCCAGTTTCGCACGAGTCACTTTGATGTTCATGTGTTTCGGACCGGTCGCGTCTGCAGTGATGTATGGCAGGTTAACGTCGGTCTGCTGAGCGGAAGACAGTTCGATTTTCGCTTTTTCTGCCGCTTCTTTCAGGCGCTGCATTGCCAGCGGATCGTTGCGCAGGTCAATGCCCTGATCTTTCTTGAATTCTTCAACCAGATAGTTGATCAGACGGCTGTCGAAGTCTTCACCCCCCAGGTGGGTATCACCGTTGGTTGCCAGAACTTCGAAGGTTTTTTCGCCGTCAACTTCGTCGATTTCGATAATAGAAATATCGAAAGTACCACCACCCAGGTCATAAACCGCGATAGTACGGTTGCCAGTGCCTTTGTCCAGACCGTAAGCCAGCGCAGCTGCGGTCGGTTCGTTGATGATACGTTTTACTTCCAGACCAGCGATACGGCCTGCGTCTTTGGTTGCCTGACGCTGAGCATCGTTAAAGTATGCCGGTACGGTGATAACAGCTTCAGTTACCGGTTCACCCAGGTAATCTTCAGCGGTTTTCTTCATTTTTTTCAGCACTTCAGCAGAAATCTGCGGCGGTGCCATTTTCTGGCCTTTAACTTCGACCCATGCGTCGCCGTTATCAGCAGCAATAATTTTGAACGGCATGATGGAAACATCACGCTGTACTTCTTCGTCCTGGAAGCGGCGACCAATCAGGCGTTTAATCGCAAACAGAGTGTTTTGCGGGTTCGTCACTGCCTGACGTTTAGCCGGCTGACCAACTAGAGTTTCACCATCCTGGGTATAGGCAATGATAGAAGGCGTGGTGCGATCGCCTTCGGCGTTCTCCAGCACGCGAGGAGTGGTGCCATCCATAATCGCTACACAAGAGTTGGTAGTACCCAGGTCGATACCAATTATTTTACCCATCTAAACGTCTCCACTATATATTCGGTCATCATGTGGTTGTGAGTCTGTAATAGGGGCGAAACGTCTGGTTTCAACTGCCCAATTTCATTTTTTTGCAGACTCACTCACTGCGGTTGACTACTAAATGGGGTCGTAAACCACGTCATCAAGGGGGAGATGCAAAAATTTTTTGTGCTTTTGCGCAGAAATTTCGCGATATGGCAGGACAAGACGTAAAATTGACAGCAATTTTATTCATATAAAGAATGAATCGCAGCCAAGGCATTCATCAAAAAATTGTAATAAAAAGAAAAGATTACGTGCCTGAATCTTCTCTTTATCAGCAGTAAACTAGTGGGTATTCATCCCCCTACCTCTTCCCACTAAGAGAATCCTTATGAAATCCGTTTTTACGATTTCCGCCAGCCTGGCGATTAGCCTGATGCTGTGCTGCACGGCGCAGGCAAACGACCATAAACTCCTCGGCGCCATTGCAATGCCGCGTAACGAAACCAACGATCTGGCGCTGAAACTTCCTGTTTGTCGCATTGTGAAACGCATACAACTCTCTGCCGACCATGGCGATTTACAGTTAAGCGGTGCATCGGTTTATTTCAAAGCCGCCCGTAGCGCCAGTCAGAGCCTGAATATTCCTTCAGAAATAAAAGAAGGGCAAACCACTGACTGGATCAACATTAACAGCGATAACGACAATAAACGCTGCGTCTCAAAAATCACCTTTTCGGGTCATACGGTGAACTCATCGGATATGGCCACGCTGAAAATTATCGGCGACGACTAACGCCAGAATATAGAAGCCACAAAAAATGAATGTTAATTACCTGAATGATTCAGATCTGGATTTTCTTCAGCATTGTAGTGAGGAACAGTTGGCAAATTTCGCCCGATTGCTCACCCATAATGAAAAAGGCAAAACTCGCCTCTCCAGCGTACTGATGCGCAACGAACTGTTTAAATCGATGGAAGGGCATCCCGAGCAACATCGCCGCAACTGGCAGCTGATTGCCGGAGAATTACAGCATTTTGGTGGCGATAGTATCGCCAACAAACTGCGCGGACACGGTAAATTGTATCGGGCCATTTTGCTCGATGTTTCAAAGCGATTGAAGCTGAAAGCCGACAAAGAGATGTCTACGTTTGAAATTGAGCAACAGTTACTGGAACAATTTCTGCGTAATACCTGGAAGAAAATGGACGAGGAACATAAGCAGGAGTTTCTGCACGCGGTCGATGCCAGGGTGAATGAGCTGGAAGAGCTGCTGCCGCTGCTGATGAAAGACAAATTATTGGCAAAAGGTGTGTCGCATTTGCTTTCCAGCCAACTGACCCGCATTTTACGCACCCACGCAGCAATGAGCGTACTTGGGCATGGTTTGCTGCGCGGCGCGGGGCTGGGAGGCCCTGTAGGTGCGGCACTAAATGGGGTTAAAGCGGTCAGCGGCAGCGCCTATCGCGTGACGATTCCAGCCGTACTGCAAATCGCCTGCCTGCGCCGGATGGTTAGCGCCACTCAGGTCTGATACCGGAAACCGGGGAAAATTTTCATTTTCCCCTCAAAAGATCGTAGACACTGCCCCACTGGCTGATTATTATGCCGCGCCCTGAAAACACTACAGTTATTCAGGGAAATTATTTCACCATTCATTCGATGATGATTTTTGAGGAATTATGGGCAACACTAAGTTGGCTAATCCGGCACCGCTGGGCCTGATGGGCTTCGGCATGACCACCATTCTGCTTAACCTGCACAACGTGGGTTATTTCGCTCTGGACGGTATTATTCTTGCCATGGGCATTTTCTACGGCGGCATCGCGCAAATTTTTGCTGGTCTGCTGGAGTACAAAAAAGGCAACACTTTCGGTTTAACCGCATTCACCTCTTACGGTTCTTTCTGGCTGACGCTGGTTGCGATTCTGCTGATGCCGAAACTGGGTCTGACCGATGCGCCAAATGCACAGTTCCTTGGTGTCTACCTGGGTCTGTGGGGCGTATTTACGCTGTTTATGTTCTTCGGCACGCTGAAAGGCGCACGCGTTCTGCAATTCGTTTTCTTTAGCCTGACCGTGCTGTTTGCCCTGCTGGCGATCGGTAACATTGCCGGTAACGCCGCAATCATCCACTTTGCCGGCTGGATTGGGCTGATCTGCGGTGCCAGCGCAATCTATCTGGCGATGGGTGAAGTACTGAACGAGCAGTTTGGTCGCACCGTTCTGCCGATTGGTGAATCCCACTAATTGTTTTGAGATCCCCCCCGCTCGGGGGGATTTTTTTATTCGCTAACGTCGCGTCTTGCACTCTTCGGTCTGAATGCTGCAACCACTTCCGGTGCCGTTTCAACGTATGGCCCTTCCAGCAACTGAATGCAGTACGGTACGCTGGCAAAAATACCGTGTACCACAACGTTACCCTCAGCGTCCTTCACACCTTCCAGCGTCTCTTTAATAGACTTCGGCTGACCGGGTAAGTTAAGGATCAGCGCCTGTTTGCGAATCACGCCCACCTGACGCGAAAGGATCGCAGTTGGTACAAAATGCAGGCTGATCTGGCGCATCTGTTCACCAAAGCCAGGCATCTCGCGGTCCGCTACTGCCAGCGTCGCATCGGGCGTTACGTCACGACGCGCCGGGCCAGTTCCGCCCGTGGTGAGCACCAGATGGCAACTCATTTCATCCACCAGCTCACACAACGTTTGCTCGATGATCGCCTGCTCATCGGGGATTAAGCGGGTTTCCAGTTCAAACGGCGTGGTTAGCGCCGATGTCAGCCATTCTTCCAGCGCAGGGATGCCTTTATCCTGATAAACGCCGCTGGATGCGCGATCAGAGATGGAAACTAAGCCAATACGTAAAGTATTCATCAAGATTTTTCCGTTTAAACAGTCTCGTTAAACAGAATGATACACTGCGAAGGGAGTGACAGACAGGCTTCAGAAGAGGTAGCGTGACCGACTTCCCGGTCACGCTAAGAATGATTACAGCAGATCGCCGATCATTTTTTCCAGTTTTTCCTGGTCAATAGCAAACTTACGGATACCTTCCGCCAGTTTATCTACTGCCATTGGATCCTGGTTGTGCTGCCACAGGAACTCGGACTCAGTGATACGCGCCGGACGCGCTTTCACTTCGCCGGTGTAAGACAGTTTACGTTCGATAGCCCCTTCGCTCTCCGCCAGCTCTTTCAGCAGTGCCGGTGCGATGGTCAGACGGTCGCAGCCTGCCAGTTCCAGAATTTCGCCGATGTTACGGAAGCTTGCGCCCATAACCACGGTTTCATAACCGTGCTCTTTGTAGTACTGGTAGATTTCAGATACAGAAACCACGCCCGGATCTTCTGCCGGAGCGTACTCTTTCTTATCGGTATTCGCTTTGTACCAGTCAAGAATACGGCCAACAAACGGCGAGATCAGGAACACGCCCGCTTCCGCACAAGCACGAGCCTGAGCGAAGGAGAACAGCAGGGTCAGGTTACAGTTGATGCCTTCTTTTTCCAGCTGTTCTGCAGCACGGATACCCTGCCAGGTAGAAGCCAGTTTGATCAGAATACGATCGTTGCTAATACCAGCATCGTTGTAGAGTTTGATCAGGCGTTTTGCTTTCGCAATTGACGCTTCGGTGTCATAGGAAAGACGCGCATCAACTTCAGTTGAGATACGGCCCGGAACCAGTTTCAGGATTTCCAGACCAATATTTACTGCCAGTTTGTCGGTCGCGTCCACGATCTGCTGCGCGCGATCGTTGCTCTGCTGTTTCGCCCAGGCGACAGCATCATCAATCAACTTACGGTATTCCGGAATCTGCGCTGCGTTAAGAATGAGAGAAGGGTTGGTTGTGGCATCCTGCGGTTGATACAGCTTCATTGCCGCGATGTCCCCAGTGTCGGCCACTACGGTGGTGTACTGACGAAGGGAGGTCAATTTGTCCGTCATGATAGTATTTCTCTTTAAACAGCTTGTTAGGGGGATGTAACCGGTCTGCCCTGATGATATCACGACGCAACGTCAGCGCAACCGCCGACAAGACGGTTATCGCCAGGCGAGACTGTTTCGGATTTCTGACACTGCGTTGATATCGCCCGCCATTTTTATACAAAACCTCATGTATGCTACGCAGAAGTTATCAAGTACCTCGTAGCGTATATACTTCTTAAACAATTGGTAACGTTTACACAGGAAAGTCATCGCGACCGGCAATAAGAGGGATATGCATGCCAGATTTTTTCTCCTTCATTAACAGCGTCCTTTGGGGATCGGTAATGATTTACCTGCTCTTCGGCGCAGGTTGTTGGTTCACTTTTCGCACCGGATTTGTGCAGTTTCGCTACATCCGCCAGTTTGGCAAAAGTCTTAAAAATAGCATTCATCCACAGCCAGGCGGTTTAACCTCATTTCAGTCATTGTGTACCAGTCTTGCGGCGCGCGTGGGTAGCGGCAACCTGGCCGGCGTTGCGCTGGCTATTACCGCCGGTGGACCTGGAGCCGTCTTTTGGATGTGGGTTGCCGCGTTTATCGGCATGGCGACCTCGTTTGCCGAATGTTCTCTGGCACAACTTTATAAAGAACGTGACGTCAATGGGCAGTTTCGTGGCGGACCGGCATGGTATATGGCGCGCGGGCTGGGGATGCGCTGGATGGGCGTTCTGTTCGCCGTCTTTTTGCTCATCGCCTATGGCATAATTTTCAGCGGAGTTCAAGCGAACGCCGTTGCCCGCGCCCTGAGTTTTTCTTTTGATTTTCCCCCGCTGGTGACAGGCATTATTCTCGCTGTCTTTACTCTGCTGGCAATCACTCGCGGTCTTCATGGCGTCGCCCGGCTCATGCAGGGCTTTGTCCCGTTGATGGCGATAATCTGGGTACTGACCAGCCTGGTAATTTGCGTAATGAATATCGGGCAACTTCCCCACGTCATTTGGTCTATTTTTGAGAGTGCTTTTGGCTGGCAGGAAGCGGCAGGCGGCGCGGCGGGATATACCTTAAGCCAGGCGATTACTAACGGTTTTCAGCGCAGTATGTTTTCCAATGAGGCGGGAATGGGTTCGACGCCAAACGCGGCAGCGGCAGCGGCGTCCTGGCCTCCGCATCCGGCAGCGCAAGGGATTGTCCAGATGATTGGCATTTTTATCGACACCCTGGTCATCTGTACGGCAAGCGCCATGCTGATATTACTGGCGGGTAACGGCACAACCTACATGCCGCTGGAAGGTATTCAGCTTATCCAGAAGGCGATGCGGGTGCTAATGGGTTCCTGGGGTGCTGAGTTTGTTACCCTTGTGGTTATTCTGTTTGCCTTCAGCTCCATCGTTGCCAACTACATTTATGCCGAAAACAATCTCTTCTTTTTACGCCTGAACAACCCTAAAGCGATCTGGTGTTTGCGGATCTGCACCTTCGCAACGGTCATCGGCGGCACCTTGCTAAGCCTTCCGCTGATGTGGCAACTGGCAGATATCATAATGGCCTGCATGGCTATTACCAATTTGACCGCCATTTTACTGCTCTCGCCTGTGGTTCATACCATTGCCAGTGATTATCTACGCCAGCGTAAACTCGGCGTGCGCCCGGTGTTTGATCCATTGCGTTATCCGGATATCGGTCGCCAGCTTTCTCCGGACGCGTGGGATGATGTTTCGCAGGAGTAATCACAACTATCGATCAACTCATTCTCATTTTTTGCTAAAGTCGGCATAAATTTCCTGCAAGGACTGGATATGCTGATTCTTATTTCACCTGCGAAAACGCTTGATTACCAAAGCCCGTTGACCACCACGCGCTATACGCTGCCGGAGCTGTTAGACAATTCCCAGCAGTTGATCCATGAGGCGCGGAAACTGACGCCTCCGCAGATTAGCACGCTGATGCGCATCAGCGACAAACTGGCGGGTATCAACGCCGCTCGCTTTCATGACTGGCAGCCAGATTTCACGCCGGCGAATGCCCGCCAGGCGATTCTGGCGTTTAAAGGTGATGTCTACACCGGCTTGCAGGCCGAAACCTTCAGCGAAGACGATTTCGATTTTGCCCAACAGCATTTGCGAATGCTTTCCGGCTTGTATGGCGTACTCCGCCCGCTCGATTTAATGCAGCCTTATCGTCTGGAAATGGGGATCCGTCTTGAGAATGCCCGAGGGAAAGATCTGTATCAATTCTGGGGAGATATCATCACCAACAAGCTGAACGAGGCGCTCGCAGCACAAGGCGATAATGTGGTGATTAATCTGGCGTCAGATGAGTATTTTAAATCGGTGAAGCCGAAGAAATTGAATGCCGAGATTATCAAGCCGGTGTTCCTCGATGAGAAGAACGGCAAATTTAAGATCATCAGCTTCTACGCTAAGAAAGCACGCGGTCTGATGAGTCGTTTCATTATTGAAAATCGGCTGACCAAACCAGAGCAACTGACTGGTTTTAATAGCGAAGGTTACTTCTTTGATGAAGATTCCTCCAGCAATGGCGAACTGGTGTTTAAACGCTACGAGCAGCGTTAAGTTTGCAGTCAATGCCGGATGCGGCGTGAACGCCTTATCCTGCCTACAAAAGCATGCAGATTCAATATATTGCAGAATTAACGTAGGCCTGATAAGACGCGCCAGCGTCGCATCAGGCGCTGAATGCCGGATTGTTACCCGGCATTTGTCATTTAGCGGTGATGTTTGCCTGGACCATGACCGCCGTGATGATCATGAGGAGCTTTCTTATGGTGGCGCGGCGGTGGCGGCGGTCCGTGTAGGTGCCAGCGATTGCCTCGCCATTCATAATGTTGTTTCCACCAGCCGTGGTCGCGCCAGTGACCTCCATCCCAGTAATAGCCACGATTATCACGATCGCCTATCTGTAATTTTACTGACGGGACTAACGTAATTTCCGCAGCCTGTGCTGCCATGGGAGCGACCAGAACCAGGGAAAGTGCGAGTACGATAGATTGCATCTTTTTCACAGGTTACTCCTTTTATCATTGCCCGTTATGGGTCGATATCCGGAGATTACTCGATGAGAACGGCGGTTGTTATTCTCCGCAATCCTAATCTCTAAGTTACCGCATTTATTGAGAATTTCTCCTTTTTCCCTGTCATTTTTCTCCATAATTTCTTCATAAAAAAGCCGGGCTGCATAAAAGCAAACCCGGCCTGATTGAGATAATGAATAGATTTTACTGATGATTCATCATCAATTTACGCAACGCAGCAAAATCGGCGGGCAGATTATGTGAAAGCAAGGGTAAATCAGCACGTTCTGCCAGCTCTTTTGGCAGATCCAACGTTTCACCGAGAATCGCTTCCACGCTCTCTTTAAATTTCGCCGGATGCGCGGTGCCGAGGAACAAGCCATATTCGCCTGGATTCAACTGATCACGCAGCGCACGATAAGCTACGGCAGCGTGCGGCTCCGAAGTGTAGCCCAGTTCTTTTAACTCACGCATTGTCTGTTGCGTGGTTTCATCATCCACGGCTGCATAACCCAGCTCTTTCAGTTGCCAGATTTTGCGGCGGAACAACTCTTCCACACGCGGCCAGTTGTTCGGCTGACTCACGTCCATCGCGTTGGATAACGTCGCCTGAGTCGCTTTGGGTGACCACTGACCGTCGTGCAGGAAACGTGGCACGGTATCGTTCACGTTGGTCGCAGCAATAAAACGTTTCACCGGCAGACCGAGTGACTTCGCCAGCAGACCCGCCGTCAAATCGCCGAAGTTTCCGCTTGGCACCGAGACAACCAGCTGGTTGCGCGTCTCCTGCGGCAGCTGCGCAACAGCTTCAAAGTAGTAGCAAATCTGCGCCAGCAAACGGCTGATGTTAATCGAGTTAGCCGAGTTTAACCCTAGCGCCACTTTCAGTTCTTCATCATCAAACGCCTGCTTCACCAGCGCCTGACAGGCATCGAAATCGCCGTCGATGGCAACAGTTTCGATATTGCCGCCCAATGTACAGAACAGTTTTTCTTGCAGTGGACTGATTTTGCCTCGTGGATAGAGGATAACCACTTTCACATTCGGTAAACCGTAGAAAGCATGAGCCACTGCCGCTCCGGTATCACCGGAGGTCGCGGTCAGAATGGTCACTGGCTTATCACCCGCAATATGGGTCAGCATTTGTGCCATAAAGCGACCGCCGAAATCTTTAAATGCCAGCGTTGGCCCGTGGAACAATTCCAGACAACCGACATCGCTTTCAACATTGGCGACCGGAGCCGGGAAGGCAAACGCCGCGCGCACGCGCTCTTCCAGGATTTCCTGTGGGATTTCATCACCAATAAACGCCGAGAGGATCTTCGCACTGCGGGTGACAAAATCCAGCTTCAGCATCTCATCAATTTCAGTCAGGCTGAATTCCGGCAGGTCGTGCGGAAAAAACAGCCCCTGATTTTTGCCCAACCCCTGGGTTACGGCTTGCGCAAAGCTGACCTGCTCGTTGTGATCTTTCAGATTGTAGAGTTTCATTTAGTTTTCCAGTACTCGTGCGCCCGCCGTATCCAGCCGGCAAATATGAACAAAACCTTCCTGATTTTGCAGGTAGTTCTTACCCAACCAGTCGGCAACGCGCTGGGCGGTTTCCGGCTTGTCACACAGAGCGAACAAGGTCGGGCCGGAGCCGGAGATACCGCTCGCTACCGCGCCGATTTCCGCGACCGCCTGCCGCGCCTGCCGGAAGCCTGGCAGTAACCGTTCACGGTAGGGTTCAGCGATAACATCTTTCATCAGCTTCGCGGCAAGCTCAGGCTGACGGGAATAGCAGGCGTGAATGAAGCCTGCCAGATGTCGCCCGTGCGCAATGCAATCCTGGCGGCGATACTGCGCCGGTAAAATAGCCCTGGCTTCTGCCGTCGAGACTTTAATCCCCGGATACGCCAGCACCCACAGCCACTCATCAAACCCTGGCACTTGCTGGCTGATGATGTCGTTTTCTTCGATCATCAACTGCATACCACCGAGAAAACACGGTGCCACGTTGTCGTAATGAATGCTGCCGGAGATACGGCCTTCCAGCTCGCCCATCAAAGCCAGCAAACGAGTGTCATTAAGCGGCTTGCCGCAGTGTTCATTCATCGCCATCAGCGCCGCGACCACCGAACAGGCACTGGAGCCTAAGCCCGAACCGATCGGCATATTCTTTTCCAGGGTCATCGCCACTGGAATTTGCTTACCCAGTTCCTGGCAAAAACGCTCCCAGCACTGATAAACGATATTTTCCCGTGGTTCTGACGGCAGCTTATCGGCAAAGCGTCCGAGGTTGTTGAGACTGAATGTCTCTGCCGCCTCAACCGTGACTACATCTCCGAGCAATGCACCATCAACAGGTGTCACCGCCGCCCCGAGCACATCAAACCCGACGCTCATATTGGCACTGGAAGCCGGGGCATAAACTTTAACCATGTCAGACTCCTAACTTCCATGAGAGGGTACGTAGCAGATCAGCAAAGACACCGGCAGCTGTAACGTCATTGCCCGCACCATATCCGCGCAGTACCAACGGCAGCGGCTGATAATAGTGGCTATAGAAGGCCAGGGCGTTTTCGCCATTTTTCACTTTGAACAGCGGATCATTACCATCCACTTCGGCAATCTTCACGCGGCAGACGCCATCTTCATCAATATTGCCAACATAGCGCAAAACTTTTCCTTCATCACGGGCCTTCGCCACGCGCGCGGCAAAGAGATCGTCGAGTTGTGACAGATTCGCCATAAAAGCGGCAACATCACCCTCGGCGTTAAACTCTGCGGGCAGCACAGGTTCAATTTCAATATCCGCCAGCTCCAGTTCACGTCCCGTTTCACGAGCGAGAATCAATAGTTTACGCGCCACATCCATACCAGAAAGATCATCTCGCGGGTCCGGTTCGGTATAACCCATTTCCCGCGCCAGCGTGGTCGCCTCGGAGAAACTCATGCCTTCGTCTAACTTGCCGAAGATATAAGAAAGCGAACCAGAAAGAATGCCGGAGAACTTCATCAATTCATCACCTGCATTGAGCAGATTTTGCAGGTTCTCAATAACCGGTAATCCAGCCCCAACGTTGGTGTCATAGAGGAATTTACGCCGCGATTTTTCCGCCGCATAACGCAACTGATGGTAGTAATCCATCGACGAGGTGTTGGCCTTTTTGTTCGGCGTGACAACGTGGAAACCTTCGCGCAGGAAGTCGGCATATTGATCCGCCACTGCCTGGCTGGAAGTGCAGTCAACAATGACCGGGTTCAGCAGATGATATTCTTTCACGAGGCGAATTAAGCGCCCGAGATTAAACGGCTCTTTGGCTTGCGCCAGTTCTTCCTGCCAGTTTTCCAGATTAAGGCCATGTACATTGGTGAGCAGAGCCTTCGAGTTGGCAACACCGCAGACACGTAAGTCGATATGTTTATTCTTCAGCCAGCTTTGCTGACGCTTCAGTTGCTCCAGCAGCGCACCGCCAACGCCACCGACGCCAATCACAAACACTTCGATAACCTGATCGGTATTGAACAGCATCTGATGAGTAACGCGCACGCCAGTGGTCGCATCATCGTTATTTACCACGACAGAGATTGAGCGTTCAGAAGATCCCTGAGCAATGGCGACAATGTTGATATTGGCGCGGGCCAGTGCGGCAAAGAATTTCGCCGAGATCCCACGCAAGGTGCGCATACCATCACCTACCACCGAGATAATGGCCAGCCGTTCCGTCACTGCCAGCGGCTCCAGTAAGCCTTCTTTCAGTTCCAGGTAGAACTCTTCCTGCATTGCCCGTTCAGCTCGCACACAGTCGCTTTGTGGAACGCAGAAACTGATGCTGTATTCGGAAGATGATTGCGTAATCAGCACCACGGAAATACGGGCGCGTGACATCGCTGCAAAGACGCGCGCCGCCATGCCGACCATCCCTTTCATCCCCGGACCAGAAACGCTGAACATTGCCATGTTATTCAGATTGGAAATGCCCTTGACCGGTAATTCGTCTTCATCACGGCTGGCACCAATGAGCGTACCTGGTGCTTGAGGATTTCCGGTATTTTTAATCAGGCAAGGGATCTGGAACTGGGCGATGGGGGGTAATGGTGCGGGGGTGAAGAACTTTAGCGCCGAAGTAGGAAAGCTCCATCGCTTCCTGGTAGGACATCGACTTCAACAACCTCGCATCGGGCACCTGACGCGGGTCGCAGGTATAGACCCCGTCAACGTCCGTCCAAATCTCGCAACAATCGGCGCGTAAACAGGCAGCCAGCACCGCAGCAGAGTAGTCGGAACCGTTGCGTCCAAGCACCACCAGTTCGCCTTTTTCATTACCGGCGGTGAAACCTGCCATCAGCACCATGTGATCAGCCGGAATGCGGCTTGCCGCAATACGGCGGGTGGACTCAGCAATATCGACGGTAGATTCGAGGTAATGCCCCACTGCCAGCAGTTTTTCGACCGGATCGATAACAGTAACGTTGTGACCGCGCGCTTCTAATACGCCGGCCATAATGGCGATCGACATTTTCTCGCCACGGCAAATCAGCGCAGCGTTGATGCTATCCGGGCACTGCCCCAACAAACTAATGCCATGCAGGACATGTTTTATTTGGGCAAATTCCTGATCGACGAAAGTTTTCAATTGCGCCAGCGGGAACCCCGGCTGGGCGGCGGCGAGTCCCGTCAAAAGTTCGGCAAAAATACGTTCGGCATCGCTGATATTGGGTAAAGCATCCTGGCCGCTAATGGTTTTTTCAATCATCGCCACCAGGTGGTTGGTGATTTTGGCGGGGGCAGAGAGGACGGTGGCCACCTGCCCCTGCCTGGCATTGCTTTCCAGAATATCGGCAACACGCAGAAAACGTTCTGCATTTGCCACTGATGTACCGCCGAACTTCAACACTCGCATGGTTGTTACCTCGTTACCTTTGGTCGAAAAAAAAAGCCCGCACTGTCAGGTGCGGGCTTTTTTCTGTGTTTCCTGTACGCGTCAGCCCGCACCGTTACCTGTGGTAATGGTGATGGTGGTGGTAATGGTGGTGCTAATGCGTTTCATGGATGTTGTGTACTCTGTAATTTTTATCTGTCTGTGCGCTATGCCTATATTGGTTAAAGTATTTAGTGACCTAAGTCAATAAAATTTTAATTTACTCACGGCAGGTAACCAGTTCAGAAGCTGCTATCAGACACTCTTTTTTTAATCCACACAGAGACATATTGCCCGTTGCAGTCAGAATGAAAAGCTGAAAAATACTTACTAAGGCGTTTTTTATTTGGTGATATTTTTTTCAATATCATGCAGCAAACGGTGCAACATTGCCGTGTCTCGTTGCTCTAAAAGCCCCAGGCGTTGTTGTAACCAGTCGACCAGTTTTATGTCATCTGCCACTGCCAGAGTCGTCAGCAATGTCATGGCTCGTTCGCGTAAAGCTTGCAGTTGATGTTGGTCTGCCGTTGCATCACTTTTCGCCGGTTGTTGTATTAATGTTGCTAATTGATAGCAATAGACCATCACCGCCTGCCCCAGATTGAGCGAAGGATAATCCGCCACCATCGGCACACCAGTAAGAACGTCAGCCAACGCTAACTCTTCGTTAGTCAACCCGGAATCTTCGCGACCAAACACCAGCGCGGCATGGCTCATCCATGAAGATTTTTCCTCTAACAGCGGCACCAGTTCAACTGGCGTGGCGTAGTAATGATATTTCGCCCGACTGCGCGCAGTGGTGGCGACAGTGAAATCGACATCGTGTAACGATTCAGCCAATGTCGGGAAAACTTTAATATTATCAATAATATCACCAGATCCATGTGCGACCCAGCGGGTGGCTGGCTCCAGGTGTGCCTGACTATCGACAATCCGCAGATCGCTAAACCCCATCGTTTTCATTGCCCGCGCCGCTGCCCCAATATTTTCTGCTCTGGCGGGTGCGACCAGAATAATCGTTATACGCATATTGCCACTCTTCTTGATCAAATAACCGCGAACCGGGTGATCACTGTCAACTTATTACGCGGTGCGAATTTACAAATTCTTAACGTAAGTCGCAGAAAAAGCCCTTTACTTAGCTTAAAAAAGGCTAAACTATTTCCTGACTGTACTAACGGTTGAGTTGTTAAAAAATGCTACATATCCTTCTGTTTACTTAGGATAATTTTATAAAAAATAAATCTCGACAATTGGATTCACCACGTTTATTAGTTGTATGATGCAACTAGTTGGATTATTAAAATAATGTGACGAAAGCTAGCATTTAGATACGATGATTTCATCAAACTGTTAACGTGCTACAATTGAACTTGATATATGTCAACGAAGCGTAGTTTTATTGGGTGTCCGGCCCCTCTTAGCCTGTTATGTTGCTGTTAAAATGGTTAGGATGACAGCCGTTTTTGACACTGTCGGGTCCTGAGGGAAAGTACCCACGACCAAGCTAATGATGTTGTTGACGTTGATGGAAAGTGCATCAAGAACGCAATTACGTACTTTAGTCATGTTACGCCGATCATGTTAATTTGCAGCATGCATCAGGCAGGTCAGGGACTTTTGTACTTCCTGTTTCGATTTAGTTGGCAATTTAGGTAGCAAACATGCAGACCCCGCACATTCTTATCGTTGAAGACGAGTTGGTAACACGCAACACGTTGAAAAGTATTTTCGAAGCGGAAGGCTATGATGTTTTCGAAGCGACAGATGGCGCGGAAATGCATCAGATCCTCTCTGAATATGACATCAACCTGGTGATCATGGATATCAATCTGCCGGGTAAGAACGGTCTTCTGTTAGCGCGTGAACTGCGCGAGCAGGCGAATGTTGCGTTGATGTTCCTGACTGGCCGTGACAACGAAGTCGATAAAATTCTCGGCCTCGAAATCGGTGCAGATGACTACATCACCAAACCGTTCAACCCGCGTGAACTGACGATTCGTGCACGCAACCTACTGTCCCGTACCATGAATCTGGGTACTGTCAGCGAAGAACGTCGTAGCGTTGAAAGCTACAAGTTCAATGGTTGGGAACTGGACATCAACAGCCGTTCGTTGATCGGCCCTGATGGCGAGCAGTACAAGCTGCCGCGCAGCGAGTTCCGCGCCATGCTTCACTTCTGTGAAAACCCAGGCAAAATTCAGTCCCGTGCTGAACTGCTGAAGAAAATGACCGGCCGTGAGCTGAAACCGCACGACCGTACTGTAGACGTGACGATCCGCCGTATTCGTAAACATTTCGAATCTACGCCGGATACGCCGGAAATCATCGCCACCATTCACGGTGAAGGTTATCGCTTCTGCGGTGATCTGGAAGATTAATCGGCTTTACCACCGTCAAAAAAAACGGCGCTTTTTAGCGCCGTTTTTATTTTTCAACCTTATTTCCAGATACGTAACTCATCGTCCGTTGTAACTTCTTTACTGGCTTTCATTTTCGGCAGTGAAAACGCATACCAGTCGATATTACGGGTCACAAACATCATGCCGGCCAGCGCCACCACCAGCACACTGGTTCCCAACAACAGCGCGCTATCGGCAGAGTTGAGCAGTCCCCACATCACACCATCCAGCAACAACAGCGCGAGGGTAAACAACATGCTGTTGCACCAACCTTTCAATACCGCTTGCAAATAAATACCGTTCATTATCGCCCCAATCAGACTGGCGATTATCCATGCCACGGTAAAACCGGTATGTTCAGAAAGCGCCAGCAAGAGCAAATAAAACATCACCAATGAAAGCCCCACCAGCAAATATTGCATTGGGTGTAAACGTTGCGCGGTGAGCGTTTCAAAAACAAAGAACGCCATAAAAGTCAGTGCAATCAGCAGAATGGCGTACTTAGTCGCCCGGTCAGTTAATTGGTATTGATCGGCTGGCGTCGTTACTGCGACGCTAAACGCCGGGAAGTTTTCCCAGCCGGTATCATTGCCTGAAGCAAAACGCTCACCGAGATTATTAGCAAACCAGCTGCTTTGCCAGTGCGCCTGAAAACCTGACTCGCTAACTTCCCGTTTGGCTGGTAGAAAATCACCTAAAAAACTGGGATGCGGCCAGTTGCTGGTTAAGGTCATTTCGCTATTACGCCCGCCAGGCACCACAGAAAGATCGCCGGTACCGCTTAAATTCAGGGCCATATTCAGCTTCAGGTTCTGCTTCCGCCAGTCCCCTTCAGGTAAAGGGATATGCACGCCCTGCCCGCCTTGCTCTAACCCGGTGCCGGGTTCAATGGTCAGCGCCGTTCCGTTAACTTCAGGCGCTTTCACCACACCAATACCACGCGCATCCCCGACGCTAATCACAATAAATGGCTTGCCTAAGGTGATATTTGGCGCGTTGAGTTCGCTAAGACGCGAAACATCGAAATCGGCTTTTAACGTTAAATCACTGTGCCAGACCTGACCGGTATAAATCCCTATCTTGCGTTCTTCCACGTTCTGATTGCCATCAACCATCAATGACTCAGGTAACCAAAAATGGATAAAACTTCGTTTCCGCTCCACGGTTTTATCCTCTTCCTGCACCGTATAAAGCTCGGTCACAGGAATAGCGATGAGCGGCCCAACGAGTTTTTGCGGCCCGCTGGTACTTTGGCGAATCGCATCTTCCACATCGCTACGGTAATCAGCACGTTCGACAATCACCTGCCGAATCAGCATTATCGGAATCAACAACAGCAATACTGCACCAAACAGGCTAGTCATTTTCCAGAACAGGGGGGATTTCAACATAGTCTTCTCCTTTGCAATGGCAGCAGGATACGAAGACTATGTGGGAAGAATTTGAAGCTATGTGAAGTGACGGTGAAGTCGAAGCGAGGCCAGCACGCCACCTTCCTGCACGTTGCGCAGCGTGACTTCGCCGTTAAACAAACGGGCGACCTCACTGACGAACGCCAACCCCAGACCGCTGCTTTTTTGCCCATTTGCACGAGGCAAAGAGTAAAAGCGTTCAAAAATACGTGAAAGCGCGTAGTCAGGAATACCACTACCGGTATCCAGCACCTTAAGCGTGACGTGTTCCTGATCCACTTCGGCGCTTAGCGTGATGCAACCGCTCTCGGGGGTAAAATCGATGGCGTTATCCAGTAAATTTCCCAGCGCCTGCTCCAGTAACGCCGGTTCAGCAGCAACGTTAACCTCGGTGGGCGTAACATGCAGAGTGATTTTTTTTTCTGCCAACTGCACGGTGCGCGCTTCGCTGACGCGGCGGAATAATGCCGCCACATCAACAGCAGTCAGAACGACTTCCTGACGATTCTCCAGTCTTGCCTGGCGTAGTAACGTTTCTACCAATGCCTGCATACGCGCATTTTGCGTCAGAATGTTGTCAGTAAAACGAGCCACCACTTCCGGCGGCGGACCTTCGCGTAAAATTTCCGCCGCTCCACGAATCGCCGCCAGTGGGCTTTTTAGCTCATGAGTTAATGCGTAAACATACTGCTCAATATAGTTTTTCCCTTCCAGCTTCACGCGCATACTTTCCAGCGCCTGCGCGAGTTTACGCAACTCGCTACTACCGAGATCGGGGAGAGGAACGGGCTTATTGTCAGTGACGGAATCAGCATAGCGAGTGAGCCGGGCAATAGAGCGGTTGATCCACCAAACCATGCCTGCGCCAATCACCAGTGCAATCCCCAACAAAATGGCGCTGGCCCATAAAATTCGCCGCTCGCTACGCTTAATGACCGGAGCCATCGCCGCGTTCGGTTTGCCTACGCTCAAAACGCCAATAAGCCGCGAGCCGTCCATAATCGGTGCGGCAACATACATCACAGAACTTTCGGGATCGGCAGGATTTTGCAACGTGCTGCGCGCACCATACTGACCACGCAACGTTAGCCAGACGTCATTCCAGCGCGAATAATCCTGTCCAACGGCTTTATTTGCCGAATCGAACAATACTTTGCCCTGCGCATCGGTCATATAGACATGATATTCATTGCGCACTTTGTTAATGCCACCGATATTGGCGCGAAACGGGCGATGTTGTAGCTGATTAAACGCCTGCGCCAGTTGCCCATGCGTTGGGTCCCCAGAGAGCAAATCGGGACGCGCCAGCTCCGCCAGCAACGTTGCGGTGTCGATCAACGTCCCCTCCGTTGCTCTTCGCACGCCCGGTTTAACTTCTTTGACAAAAATGGCCAGTACGAACCAGGCTGCCACCGCCACCAGTAAAAAATAGCCCAGCAACAACCGCATGCCGATACGCATTACAGGCCCCTCAGGCTATATCCCATGCCGCGATGAGTATTAATCGGTGAAAGATCGGGGTTGATGGCGCGCAGCTTGGCACGCAGCGTTTTAATGTGGGTATCGACGGTGCGATCGTAGGTGTCCTGCGCATCTTCCCATACGCTATCCATCAGTTGCTGGCGGGACCAGACGCGGCCCGGTGACTTGAGTAACGTCTTCAACAATAAAAACTCATACCGAGTCAGCGCTAATGGCGTGTCAAACCAGCTGATCTGCGCCGCGGGTTCATTCAATTCAAAATGTCCAATACGGATGACGGGAGACGGCGTCGAGAACTTCTTCACCCGACGCAGTAAGGTGCGCACCCTGGCGCACACTTCGCGGGGTGAAAACGGTTTAGCCACGTAGTCGTCAGCACCAATTTCCAGCCCAAGCAGGCGATCGACCTCTTCACTTCGGGCCGTCAGGAACAGTACAGGTAACGCCGGATGGAGCGCCAGTAACTGGCGGCACAATTCAAAGCCGCTAATATCCGGCAGACCAACATCGAGAATCATGACGTCGGGTACCTGCTTGCGAGCTTTATCCAGCACCGGCAAGCCTCGCTCAAAGACCTCGACGGCAAAACCTTCCTGCTGCAACATGTAGACCAGCGTGTCGGCTATCCCTTGCTCATCTTCCACTAACCAGACCGTTTCCCGTTGCATAAATCGCCTCTGTTATTGCCGCCACGGCATGACAGGAACCGCGCTAATCGCGTTTTTCGGCGAACCTTCTACAACTTTGTCGGAGTAAGCCAGATAAGCGAGCGCGTTGCGTTTGGCATCATAAAAGCGCACGACCTGTAACGACTTAAAGACCAGGGACGTGCGTTTTTTGAATACTACCTCGCCCTGAGCTTTGCCGTTTTTAATACGATCCGACAGTTCAATCGGCCCGACTTGCTGACAAGAAATGGCCGCATCGGAGGTATCTTCCGCCAGACCCAATCCCCCTTTAATACCACCGGTTTTCGCCCGGCTCACATAACAGGTGACATTTTTCACATCGGGATCATCAAAGGCTTCCACAACAATTTTGTGATCCGGGCCGATCATTTTAAATACGGTGTCGACCGAACCAATCTCTTCTGCATGAGCCAATGGCCCCAGCATTATCAGGCTTAAAGACAGGATCAAATGCTTGTATTTCATATTGTTACCATTTTTATCTATTACACGAGCAATTAGTTCGTCACGGTAAATAACATATTGATTAAGAACAAAATCTCAATACTTTTATTTCCGTCAAGCCCTAAAACATACTCTACTAAGAAAAAAACACTGAATGCTAAAACAGCAAAAAATGCTATTATCCAATTACCTGATGTCAGGTGCTCGTTGTTGAAAGGATGAGGATATTTTATGGATCAGGCCGGCATTATTCGCGACCTTTTAATCTGGCTGGAAGGTCATCTGGATCAGCCCCTGTCGCTCGACAATGTAGCGGCGAAAGCAGGTTATTCCAAGTGGCACTTACAGAGAATGTTTAAAGATGTCACTGGCCATGCTATTGGCGCGTATATTCGTGCTCGTCGTTTGTCGAAATCGGCGGTCGCACTACGCCTGACTGCGCGTCCGATTCTGGACATCGCGCTGCAATACCGCTTCGACTCTCAACAGACATTTACCCGCGCATTCAAGAAGCAGTTTGCCCAGACTCCTGCACTTTACCGCCGTTCTCCTGAATGGAGCGCCTTTGGTATTCGCCCGCCGCTACGCCTGGGTGAATTCACTATGCCAGAGCACAAATTTGTCACCCTGGAAGATACGCCGCTGATTGGTGTTACCCAGAGCTACTCCTGTTCGCTGGAGCAAATCTCTGATTTCCGCCATGAAATGCGTTATCAGTTCTGGCACGATTTTCTCGGCAACGCGCCGACCATTCCGCCGGTGCTCTACGGCCTGAATGAAACGCGTCCGAGTCAGGATAAAGACGACGAGCAAGAGGTATTCTATACCACCGCGTTAGCCCAGGATCAGGCAGATGGCTATGTACTGACGGGGCATCCGGTGATGCTGCAGGGCGGCGAATATGTGATGTTTACCTATGAAGGTCTGGGAACCGGCGTGCAGGAGTTTATCCTGACGGTATACGGAACGTGCATGCCAATGCTCAACCTGACGCGCCGTAAAGGTCAGGATATTGAGCGATACTACCCGGCAGAAGATGCCAAAGCGGGAGATCGCCCAATTAATCTACGCTGTGAACTGCTGATTCCGATCCGTCGTTAACGCTGCAGCTCATCTAATGCAGGGGCGTCCAGATGCGAGATGTCCCCTGCGGTTTCAACGACCCAGCCAGACGCCAGCCACAGGCTTTCCTGATAATCCACGCGCGAAATAGAACAGTTACGCAGACGTAAGCGGCGCTCTGCCCATGCTGGTAATCCGAGAATCGTACTCACCAGGCATCCCAGTGCAATACCATGACTCACCAGCAGCGGTCGGCTTCCCTGCGGTAAGTCCCGGCAAGATTCCAGTGCCGCATTGACGCGATCGCTGAGCTCCTGCATTGACTCGCCTTCAGGAATACGCCCGTCAACGGTGCCATTGACCAGCTGCCGACGCCAGTTCTCTTCTTCTTCGGTCAGAGAATCGATATGTCTTTTTTCCAGCACACCCATGTTTAATTCACGCAGGCGAGAATCAAAGATGATGTCACAGCCGCAGGCCTGGGCGATGATTTCCGCCGTACGCCGGGTGCGTCCTAAATCGCTACTGATGATATGCGTAATGCCAAGCTCTTTGGCACGGGTTGCCACCTGCATCGCCTGTTGCTCACCTTTGGCGGTCAGCGGGCTGTCAGACTGGCCCTGAATACGTCGCTCGGCGTTCCACTGCGTTTCACCGTGGCGGACTAGGTATACCTGTAACATGCTTTTTTTCCGTATACTGCTGTAACGTTAATTTTCTGAGTAATGCTGATTATGCACCAAGTTGTCTGTGCGACCACCAATCCCGCTAAAATTCAGGCCATTCTGCAGGCATTTCACGAGATCTTCGGCGAAGGATCCTGCCATATTGCATCCGTTGCCGTCGAGAGCGGTGTACCGGAACAGCCCTTTGGCAGTGAGGAAACGCGCGCTGGCGCACGAAATCGGGTAGCCAATGCCCGCCGTTTACTTCCAGAGGCTGATTTTTGGGTGGCGATTGAAGCTGGCATCGATGGTGACAGCACTTTCAGTTGGGTGGTGATTGAAAACGCCAGCCAGCGCGGCGAGGCGCGTTCGGCTACTTTGCCGTTGCCTGCGGTGATTCTGGAAAAAGTGCGTGAAGGTGAGGCGCTTGGTCCCGTGATGTCGCGTTATACCGGTATTGATGAGATTGGTCGTAAGGAAGGGGCGATCGGCGTGTTTACCGCCGGGAAACTCACTCGCGCCAGCGTCTATCACCAGGCGGTGATCCTGGCGCTGAGTCCGTTTCATAATGCCGTGTATTAAGCGCCTGATGCGACGCTGCCGCGTCTTATCATGCCTACCAAACATATTGAAATTACGGGTATTTGTAGGACGGATAAGGCGTTCACGCCGCATCCGGCATTCGGTGCACGATGCCTGATGCGCCACGTCTTATCAGGCCTACAAAATCAATCGCTTTTCAGCAACACCTCTTCCAGCCACTGGCGCAGCTCGACGGGCGCGGCTTTCAGGCTGTTAGATCCACGCGTAATCGTCGCGATGCCTGCGCCGAGTTCATTTTTTTAACTCACGCTGGCTCATTTCGCCGCGCAACAGCTCTTCGACAATACGCACGCGAGTCCCCAACGCTTCGCGCTCATCTGGCGTCAGCATCAGGTTTAACAACGGTAAATGGAGATCGTTTTGGTAGGCATTCTTAAGCAGGTCGACAAAACGTAACCACTCCTGGTGACGCTGTTCTGCCATCGCTGCTGAATAGGGTGATTGTTGGGCCATAATATGTCGCCATTGTTAGCGGGGGAAGCAAAATGCCTCCCCCGGTTGTACTCGCTAAAGAGTACGATAGCATATCATAAACGTGCGGATCAGTAACGACGTCCCCATTCCGTGGCGCTCATCAACGTCGGTTTATCCCCCATGAAATAGCGGTAGTAAGCGTCATAAGCCAGCACGTTCTTCACATAACCGCGCGTCTCGGAGAATGGAATACTCTCGACAAATGCCACTGCGTCGATACGCCCGGCGCTGTTGCCAAGCCAGGTTCGCACCCGCCCTGGTCCGGCGTTATAAGCTGCTGAGGAGAAAATACGATTATTGCCAAACTGCTGATAAACATATTGCAGGTAACTGGTGCCAATGTTGATATTCGTTTCCGGATCCAGCAATTGCCCAGGACTGCTATAACCGGGAATAGAGAACATCTTCACCGTATGGGTCGCTGTACCAGGCATAATCTGCATCAAGCCGCTGGCCCCTACCGGTGATTTCACTTTCGGATTCCAGGCGCTCTCCTGACGAGCAATCGCCATCGCATAGCTTTGCGGGATCTCCTTACCGCTGGTGTAGCGTTTGAAAAGATCGTTGTAAGCCAGCGGGAATCGCTCTTCCAGATGATCCCACAGCTTCCCGGCGATCGTTGCCTGAACGCTAAGATCCCACCATTGGTTGTTGAAAGCATACCGCGCCAGTTGAGCCTGCTCTGTTTTTGACTTGCTCTTCACCAGATTGGCCCACTCGCTACGCGCGGTATTATCGAGATTCCAGTACATCAACTCGCGCACGCGCGCCATCTCCGGCCCCTGAGTCAGGGCGCTGTCAACATTCTGCGGCGCTTTATCAATCTTCAGCTCATACTCTTCGCCGATGCGTTGTGCTGCAACCATCGGGTAGAAACCACGCTGTTGCATGAGTTGATGCAAAATCTCTTTTGCTTCAGCTTCACGTCCGCGTTCCAGCAATAAATCCGCCTGCCAGTAACGCCATTCATCTTTCTCTTTCGCTTCCATAGGCAGACGCGCCAGCCAGGTATTCAGGCCGCGACGATCGCCGGTGCCAAGCGCCATTCGTACACGGCGTTCAATAAGCGAAGTAGATTGCGAGCGCATAATGGCGTCATCGCGCCATTTCGCCTGCTCGTCGGTGACATCGTTGCCCATCAAACGCCAGGCGACGATATCGCGCAGCTCCTGAATCTGATCTTCATTAAGCTGCTGCGCCTGGGCAAGCGATGGGATCATCAGCCGTGCATTCTCAGCATCCTGCCGCGCCACACTGGCAAACGCCACCGCCGCCATTTGACGGGTAAAATCGGTCGCGCCAGTTGTACGCGCGAAGGTCAGTACCGTATTAGGGTTGTTCGCCAGTGAAATGATTGCCGAGGCGATAGTCTGGTAATCGGCAGGCATCTGCCCTGCCAGCACTGTTACCAGGCCTGTGTTACCCGCTTTCATCGCCAGACGGATACGCTCTAAATACGCCAGCGGATCTTGTTTACCTGACGCACGCCAGACGCTAAATAACTTGTCACAGGCGTTAGGCTGGCTCTTGCCGGTTAGCCACAGCTCTTTCGCCCCTTGCCAGGCTTCTTCACTCTGCCCGGTGTTCCATTTCGCATAGTAGTAATTACATTGCGCTTCGGTAGTTCCGGGCTTTTCCGGGCTAAAGGCTAACAAGCCACGCCAGTCTTCACGCCGCGCCAGTTCATTGACGAAACGAGATTGCAGCGTGCGAGCGGGAGGAAGCGTGGGGTTAGCGCGAACAAAGTTAGTGACCGTCACCGCCGGTTGATTCATCAGATCATCGGTGATCTGGCGGTATTCCAGGTAGGGATAAAGCGGATAATCCTTCAGTCCAGGCATCATTTGTTCGACCACATCCATTTGTCGATTATCCCAGGCCTGCTTGATTTGCGCGTAACGACTACGCTGCTCATCCAGTGAGTCGGCTCGCGCCACGCTGCTGACCGTCAGCAGACAGACACCGGCAGCCAACAGCCGCCAGGTAACTTGTTTGGCTTTTTCCACAAGCGCATCCTCTAAGTGTAAATACATCAATGCAGCGTCATGCCGCGTAATAGATTTATGCTAACCAGTCATTGCCGTTTACGCCACGTTACGGACACTTTTTTACTTTTACTGCGAGGGTGATCGACCGGCTGGGATTAGGCGGGGAAAAAGGCTACACTTCGCCTTTGAAAACTCATTATCACGATAAACATAGAGGCGAAGTCCAACGTGGCTCAATTCGTTTATACCATGCATCGTGTCGGCAAAGTTGTTCCGCCGAAACGTCATATTTTGAAAAACATCTCTCTGAGTTTCTTCCCTGGGGCAAAAATTGGTGTCCTGGGTCTGAATGGCGCGGGTAAGTCCACCCTGCTGCGCATTATGGCGGGCATTGATAAAGACATCGAAGGTGAAGCGCGTCCGCAGCCAGACATCAAGATTGGTTATCTGCCGCAGGAACCGCAGCTGAACCCGGAACACACCGTGCGTGAGTCCATTGAAGAAGCGGTTTCAGAAGTGGTTAACGCCCTGAAACGCCTGGATGAAGTGTATGCGCTGTACGCCGATCCGGATGCCGATTTTGACAAGCTGGCCGCTGAACAAGGCCGTCTGGAAGAGATCATTCAGGCTCACGACGGTCATAATCTGAACGTACAGCTGGAGCGTGCGGCGGATGCGCTACGTCTGCCGGACTGGGACGCGAAAATCGCTAACCTCTCCGGTGGTGAACGTCGTCGCGTAGCGTTGTGCCGCCTGCTGCTGGAAAAACCAGACATGCTGCTGCTCGACGAACCGACCAACCACCTGGATGCCGAATCCGTGGCCTGGCTGGAACGCTTCCTGCACGACTTCGAAGGCACCGTTGTGGCGATTACCCACGACCGTTACTTCCTCGATAACGTTGCAGGCTGGATCCTCGAACTTGACCGCGGTGAAGGTATTCCGTGGGAAGGTAACTACTCCTCCTGGCTGGAGCAGAAAGATCAGCGCCTGGCGCAGGAAGCTTCACAAGAAGCGGCGCGTCGTAAGTCGATTGAGAAAGAGCTGGAATGGGTACGTCAAGGTACTAAAGGCCGTCAGTCGAAAGGTAAAGCACGTCTGGCGCGCTTTGAAGAACTGAACAGCACCGAATATCAGAAACGTAACGAAACCAACGAACTGTTTATTCCACCTGGACCGCGTCTGGGCGATAAAGTGCTGGAAGTCAGCAACCTGCGTAAATCCTATGGCGATCGTCTGCTGATTGATGACCTGAGCTTCTCGATCCCGAAAGGAGCGATCGTCGGGATCATCGGTCCGAACGGTGCGGGTAAATCGACCCTGTTCCGTATGATCTCTGGTCAGGAACAGCCGGACAGCGGCACCATCACTTTGGGTGAAACGGTGAAACTGGCGTCGGTTGATCAGTTCCGTGACTCAATGGATAACAGCAAAACCGTTTGGGAAGAAGTTTCCGGCGGGCTGGATATCATGAAGATCGGCAACACCGAGATGCCAAGCCGCGCCTACGTTGGCCGCTTTAACTTTAAAGGGGTTGATCAGGGTAAACGCGTTGGTGAACTCTCCGGTGGTGAGCGCGGTCGTCTGCATCTGGCGAAGCTGCTGCAGGTTGGCGGCAACATGCTGCTGCTCGACGAACCAACCAACGACCTGGATATCGAAACCCTGCGCGCGCTGGAAAACGCCCTGCTGGAGTTCCCGGGCTGTGCGATGGTTATCTCGCACGACCGTTGGTTCCTCGACCGTATCGCCACGCACATTCTGGATTACCAGGATGAAGGTAAAGTTGAGTTCTTCGAAGGTAACTTTACCGAGTACGAAGAGTACAAGAAACGCACGCTGGGCGCAGACGCGCTGGAGCCGAAGCGTATCAAGTACAAGCGTATTGCGAAGTAATGCGTAAAATGCCGGATGCGGCGCGAACGCCTTATCCGGCCTACAAAACCAGCAATTTCAATACGTTGTAAAACTGTAGGCCTGATAAGACGCGGTAAGCGTCGCATCAGGCATTGAGCACCGAATGCCGGATGCGGCGTGAACACCGTTTCCGGTCTACAACAGCCTTAGCATCCTCAATTTCGTGGCGGGTCACCCGTGCAGGTTTTTTCAAACCTTGTTTAATCTCGACAGCCTCTTCCAGAGAGGTTTTCAACTCATCAAAAAAACTCATTTTATACCTCGCCTTTGAGCAGTTTCATCACGGTTATCTCTGCTCCCCCATCATCTCCCGCACCAGTTCCACGCAGCGCAGGAAACGACTGTCGTAATCTTCCTCTTCAACCCGCACAAATTCGATATTGTTCTCTTCGAGCATCTCCACCAGCAAGTTCTGGAACTCTTTGCGATCCACCGAACTGCCGAGGCTGCGTAAACCATCCGCCACCCACGGCGTGTTGTTCTCCAGCAGGATCACCAGATCGAAACGGTATTCATCAATCAGCGCCTGCACGAACGGATGTTCCCGCCCTTCGTACTTTTTGCAGAACGCCTGAGTGGTGACAAAATCGGTATCGATAAATGCCACTTTATTGGCATATTTCACCGCAAAATCAATGTATTGAGCGTGGCCCAGCGCGATTTTATCGTAGTCAGAATACTGCAATGCGATCTCATCACCGCCGAGGTGTGAAAAGACATAATCGCGGCCATATTCCCACGCACTGGTGGTGTTGAAGATATTGGCAAGTTTGTTTACCAGGGTGGATTTACCGCTCGACTCGCCGCCAAGGATCGCCACGGTACGCACAAAAAACGGCTTCACTTCGGTAGGAATATATTCCCAGTAGCGGAACGGGTTTTCGCGGATCTGCGCACCGCTGATACTCATAAAGGTACGTTTCGGATCGACCAGCACCGTCTCGATCCCCAGATGTTCCATATACTGTGGCGCATCGGCTTCTTCCGAGGTGTAGATCAGATCCGGCTGGATCCCTTTTTCAGCCATAAACTTTTTGATGCCGTTGCTCCACACATCCCAGCCGTGCGGATACGGCTCCATGCCCTCTTCGTTGAAAGCATGAATGCGAATATTTTTCTGATATTTAAAAGTTTGCAATAACCAACGCAGACGATCCGGCACGGTCGGCTGCTGCGACATGGCACTGTCTTCGAACAACGCGCGGTCACGGGTATCGTCAAAACCCATAATGATATGCAGCTCGTCAACCTGGCTACAGGCGCGCTGGATAAGGTAGATATGTCCGGTATGCAGTGGGTAGAACTTACCGAATACGACACCGATCGTTTTCTTCTGCCGGGGAAACTCAAGCCCCAAAAAACGGTGCAACGCCTCCAGCTTTTGCGCGCTGGGGCTTTTGATTTTGGCATTCAGTAACTGGCTTAAATACCCTTTGGTCATACCGCTGGCATCAGCTACCTGCTGTAGCGTGCAGCCCTGTTGCTTGATGGCAGTTTTCAGGTAATCAAATGACGACATATCTCCCTCCGTATATCTCATTATAAGTCGTCGAACACGCTAAGCGCGTCGGAGAGTTTTTTAACGCCAAAAATCTGCATCCCTTCCGGCGCTTTTTTCGGCACGTTAGCCGCCGGAACAATCGCCCGGCGAAAACCGTGTTTCGCCGCTTCAGAGATTCGTTCCTGACCGCTGGGCACCGGGCGGATCTCCCCTGCCAGCCCGACTTCACCAAACACCACCAGATCCTGCGGCAGCGGTCTGTCGCGCAGGCTGGAAACCATCGCCAGCAGTAACGCTAAGTCGGCACTGGTTTCGGTTACCTTCACGCCGCCGACCACGTTCACAAACACATCCTGATCGGCCATTTGCAGACCACCGTGACGGTGCAACACAGCCAGCAGGATTGCCAGACGGTTTTGTTCCAGCCCCACTGCCACGCGGCGTGGGTTCGCCATCATCGAGTGATCGACCAGCGCCTGAATCTCCACCAGCAGTGGACGCGTTCCTTCCCATACCACCATCACTGAGCTACCGGAGGTCACTTCATCGCCGCGACTTAAGAAAATTGCCGAAGGGTTGCTGACTTCACGCAGCCCCTGTTCGGTCATCGCGAAGACGCCCAGCTCATTCACCGCGCCGAAGCGGTTTTTATGGCTGCGCAAGGTGCGAAAACGGGAGTCGGCATCGCCATCCAAAAGCACCGAACAGTCGATACAGTGTTCCAGCACTTTCGGGCCAGCCAGCGAACCATCTTTGGTTACGTGCCCCACCATGACAATCGCCACACCGCGCGTTTTGGCGAAGCGTGTCAAATAAGCCGCCGTTTCACGCACCTGCGCCACGCTACCAGGCGATGACTGTACATCCGCCATATGCATCACCTGGATCGAGTCAATTACCATCAGCTTCGGTTGCTCTTCTTCGGCAATCAGGCAGATCTGTTCGATGCTGGTTTCCGACAACATATTGAGATTGTCAGTCGGCAGGCCAAGGCGATGAGCGCGCATTGCCACCTGTTGCAGCGACTCTTCGCCGGTGACATACAGCGTTTTCATCTGCTGGGCCAGTTTGCACAGCGTTTGCAGTAGCAGCGTGGATTTCCCCGCACCAGGGTTACCGCCAATCAGAATGGCACTTCCTGGCACCACGCCGCCGCCTAGTACGCGGTCGAACTCTTTAAATCCGGTGGAAAAACGCGGCAGCTCTTCAAGGCTGATATCGGAGAGTTTCTGGACTTTTGCCACCCCGGCGCTACCGGCATAGCCGCTGAGACGCTCGTTACGCGCCACCATTGGCGACGCAGCAAGACGCACCTCGGTGATGGTGTTCCAGGCATGACAGGCACTGCACTGCCCCTGCCAGCGCGGATAATCGGCCCCGCATTCATTACAAACAAAGGCGCGTTTTGGAGCTTTTGCCACGGTGTACCTCGTTAATGCTGTGCCGCCCGCAGGATGGCGGGCGAGCAATTACTTCTGATTCAGGCTGCCTGAGAGGATGCAGAATACCCCCATCAGGTCAGCGTGACGGATGGTGACTTCCGCCTTTTCATTCACTTTTGGCTTGGCATGGTAGGCAATCCCCAGCCCTGCCGCTTTGATCATCGGCAGGTCATTGGCTCCATCGCCAATCGCCACGGTCTGCGCCAGCGGGATTTCATACTCCTGCGCGAGGCGAGTCAGAGTTTTCGCTTTGTACTGCGCGTCTACGATGTCGCCGATCACATTGCCGGTAAATTTACCGTCCATGATCTCCAGTTCATTGGCTACCACGGCGGTCAGGCGCAGCTTGTCGCGCAGGTATTCAGCAAAGAAAGTAAAGCCGCCGGAGGCAATCGCCACTTTCCAGCCCAGCGTTTCCAGCTTGAGCACCAGTTGCGTTAAGCCTGGCATCAGCGGCAGATTTTCACGCACCTGTTGCAGAATATTGGCGTCAGCGCCTTTCAGCGTCGCCACACGGCTGCGCAGGCTGGCGGTAAAATCGAGTTCGCCGCGCATCGCCCGTTCGGTTACTTCCGCCACCATCTCGCCCGTTCCGGCCAGTTTGGCAATTTCATCAATACATTCAATCTGGATGGCGGTGGAGTCCATATCCATCACCAGCAAACCCGGCGTGCGCAGGTGCGGGATTTTCCCCAGCGGGGCGACATCCAGCTGCGCTTCGTGGGCCAGGCGTGTAGCCCGTGCGGTGAGTGAACCTGCCAGACGAATCACCTGATAATCTTCCACGCACCAGGCGGCAACAATCACCATCGCCGCACCCAGTTTGCTCTGGTATTGGGTCAGACGTTGTTTATCCAGCCCACGACCATACAGCAGCCAGCCGCTACGACCTGCGTGGTAATCCAGTGGCATCACTTCATCACCACTTAATGAAAGAGGCAGACCCGGCCATAAAGAGACATCTTCAGGCAGGTCGCACCAGGTAATGTTAGGCATTAAGGCTCCTGTAAAATCGTTCGAAGCAGGGAAAATAACGCATGAGGCTACCTTGTATCCATTGCTTCTGGCAACATTAAGTCTCAAATTTTCAAAGGGTGGAAGATGGCTCGCACAAAACTGAAATTCCGGCTGCATCGGGCAGTGATTGTCCTGTTCTGTCTTGCCTTGTTAGTGGCGCTGATGCAGGGAGCGTCATGGTTTAGTCAAAACCACCAGCGACAGCGTAATCCACAGCTGGAAGAACTGGCCCGCACCCTGGCGCGTCAGGTGACGCTGAACGTTGCACCGCTGATGCGTACCGACTCACCGGATGAAAAACGCATTCAGGCGATCCTCGATCAGTTAACGGATGAAAGCCGTATCCTCGACGCGGGTGTGTATGACGAACAAGGCGATCTTATCGCACGTTCTGGCGAAAGCGTCGAAGTGCGCGACCGGCTGGCGCTCGACGGTAAAAAAGCAGGCGGCTATTTTAACCAGCAGATTGTCGAGCCAATTGCGGGTAAAAACGGACCGCTCGGCTATCTGCGCCTGACACTCGACACCCATACGCTCGCCACCGAAGCCCAACAGGTGGATAACACCACTAACATTTTACGCCTGATGTTGCTGCTCTCACTGGCAATCGGTGTAGTGCTGACCCGCACGCTGCTACAGGGTAAACGCACCCGCTGGCAGCAATCGCCCTTCCTGTTAACCGCCAGCAAACCGGTGCCGGAAGAGGAAGAAAGCGAGAAAAAAGAGTGACCCATTACTACAAGAAAGGAAATCGTTATGTCCACATTACGCCTGCTCATCTCTGACTCTTACGACCCGTGGTTTAACCTGGCGGTGGAAGAGTGTATTTTTCGCCAAATGCCCGCCACGCAGCGCGTTCTGTTTCTCTGGCGCAATGCCGACACGGTAGTAATTGGTCGCGCGCAGAACCCGTGGAAAGAGTGTAATACCCGGCGGATGGAAGAAGATAACGTCCGCCTGGCGCGGCGCAGTAGCGGTGGCGGCGCGGTGTTCCACGATCTCGGCAATACCTGCTTTACCTTTATGGCTGGCAAGCCGGAGTACGATAAAACTATCTCCACGTCGATTGTGCTCAATGCGCTGAACGCGCTCGGCGTCAGCGCCGAAGCGTCCGGACGTAACGATCTGGTGGTGAAAACCGTCGAAGGCGACCGCAAAGTCTCAGGCTCGGCCTATCGCGAAACCAAAGATCGCGGCTTCCACCACGGCACCTTGCTACTCAATGCCGACCTCAGCCGCCTGGCAAACTATCTCAATCCGGATAAAAAGAAACTGGCGGCGAAAGGCATTACGTCGGTACGTTCCCGCGTGACCAACCTCACCGAGCTGTTGCCGGGGATCACCCATGAGCAGGTTTGCGAGGCCATAACCGAGGCCTTTTTCGCCCATTATGGCGAGCGCGTGGAAGCGGAAATCATCTCCCCGAACAAAACGCCAGACTTGCCAAACTTCGCCGAAACCTTTGCCCGCCAGAGTAGCTGGGAATGGAACTTCGGTCAGGCTCCGGCATTCTCGCATCTGCTGGATGAACGCTTTACCTGGGGCGGCGTGGAACTGCATTTCGACGTTGAAAAAGGCCATATCACCCGCGCCCAGGTGTTTACCGACAGCCTCAACCCCGCGCCGCTGGAAGCCCTCGCCGGACGACTGCAAGGCTGCCTGTACCGCGCAGATATGCTGCAACAGGAGTGCGAAGCGCTGTTGGTTGACTTCCCGGAACAGGAAAAAGAGCTACGGGAGTTATCGGCATGGATGGCGGGGGCTGTAAGGTAGTTACCCGCCCATGCGGGCAACTTTCTCTTCGATTTGCCGGATTTTTTCCGGCATTTCTTGCGCAATGTGGCGAAACGCCTCGCTGATACGCGGATCTCTGGCGACCGTTTGCCAGAACTGCTGCGCCAGCGGGATCGCCGTTAACCAAGCGCTTTTACTGACGTTAAGATCAAACTTCACCTCAATGGCAGCATCACGCAGCATTCCAGCGCTGTTTGGTGCATAGACCATCGGCAGCATGTCGTAGACGGGCGTCAGCGCAAATGGCGGTTCAGATAAATAAAACGATAAATTACCTGCGTGCATATCGCTGTTGGCGATAAGTCGCCCAAATGCCCAGATCACTTCTGTTTGCGCCACGCTCTGGTGAGTGACAAGTTGTTGCTCACACAAACGGCGCATTGCCTGCGGCCACGATCCCGGAGAAGAGATAAACTCACTCTGCACCGCCTCCAGCGACACAATAGGCAAGCGACCATCGTTACCTTTGCAGTCAAAGCGTTCCGCTTCGAGGAATACCTGCCTGTTACTTGTTACAAGCACCGTTGACTCGATGGCGTGGATCCCACCGTCACGCAGGATTTGCGCGGCAATAGATTCAGCAATTAGCAGGTCACCCCAACGTTGGCTGACCGCGGTTTGCTGTGGTACGGTGAATTTCACCAACACATGTTTATTGCCTGACGGCGTTTGTGCATAGTAGGTAAATTTTGGCTGCTCGCCGCCCGCAGAAGAACCCACAATTTCTCCTGCCAGTGCATCACTTGCCAGCTGTTCGTAATGGGTGAGTTTTTGATCCAGAGGAATTTCCGCAGGGTGTTGTGCAGTAATCCATCGCTGATAATCCCCCCTCCCCGACCAACCAACCGCCAGTATATTCACCGTTAAATACGGTCAGGGCGTAGAGCACATCTTCTTCCTGCCAGAGACGTATATCATCAGTCAGATTCAGTTGCGCGGCTAACTTCCTGCCCCACGCGCGCCCTAAAAAGCCCTGCGGTCGGAGATCGGTCAAATACCAGGGCAAACCATCAAACCACTGTTCGTCGCCATCTGCGCCTGTTACCAGACAACTTCCCTGCGGCCAGCACAACCGGATGTCGGCGAATTTATGCGCCTTTCCGGTATCGTCCACCCGCCAGACGGGAATACGCTCAATTCCGCGATAAGGACGCAGCAGTGCATATCGCGTTGCCCGTGCTTTACCAAAGCGAATCACCCGATCTTCTCTGGCAACAAGGCGTGAGAACGTCGCCTGACTGATTGCCAGACGCTGGCGCAATTCCGGGGCAGAACGCGGCCCTTGCAGTAAAAGATCAGTCAGCTCGCTCATTAATGAATAGATTCGTGAATAGATACTTGAATAGATTTATTAACACATTTCACTGAAAAGTATAGCGAAAATATTCAAGCTGGAGAGAAAAATGAATAGATACTAAAAAGCCGGAGCAGTCTCCCGCTCCGGCTTCACAAGGCAATCGCCTTGCAGCGAAACACAATTACTCTTTATCGCCCAGCAGAACGGATTCCAGTGCGATTTTGATCATGTCGTTGAAGGTAGTCTGACGCTCAGCGGCAGTGGTCTGCTCGTGAGTGCGGATGTGGTCAGATACGGTGCAGATGGTCAGGGCTTTCGCGCCAAATTCTGCAGCGACGCCGTAGATACCAGCCGCTTCCATTTCCACGCCGAGAATGCCGTATTTTTCCATCACGTCGAACATTTCGCCGTCCGGAGAGTAGAACAGGTCAGCGGAGAACAGGTTACCCACGCGAGCATCAATACCCAGTGCTTTAGCTGCATCTACTGCGTTACGCACCATGTCGAAGTCAGCGATAGCGGCAAAGTCATGGTCTTTAAAACGGATGCGGTTAACTTTGGAATCGGTGCAGGCACCCATACCGATAACGACGTCGCGCAGTTTTACGTGCGGCAGAACTGCGCCACAGGAACCCACGCGGATAATTTTCTTCACGCCGAAATCGGTGATCAGTTCTTTGGTGTAGATGGAGCAGGACGGGATACCCATACCGTGACCCATTACGGAAATTTTGCGGCCTTTGTAAGTACCGGTGAAGCCCAGCATACCGCGAACGTTGTTCACTTCACGGGCATCTTCAAGGAAAGTTTCAGCAATATACTTCGCACGCAGCGGGTCGCCTGGCATCAAAACTACGTCAGCGAAATCGCCCATTTCTGCATTAATGTGTGGGGTAGCCATTGTTTTATCCTTTTTGTGACATAACAAAGGCGGAGTCAACGCTCCGCCCAAATCCATCAGAACATGGCTTTGCCATATTCCATATCAGAAGTACCAAAATATTTTGCCAGAGTCTGGCCGATATCCGCGAAGGTTTCACGATGACCCAGTGAGCCCGGTTTTACTTTCGGGCCATATACCAGTACCGGAATGTGTTCACGCGTGTGGTCAGTACCGGTCCAGGTCGGATCGCAACCGTGGTCAGCGGTGAGGATCAGGATGTCGTCATCGCGCAGCAGAGACATCAGCTCCGGCAGACGGCGGTCGAACAGTTCCAGACCCGCGGCATAACCGGCGACGTCGCGACGGTGGCCCCAGGAAGAGTCGAAGTCAACGAAGTTGGTGAAGACGATGGTGTTATCACCCGCTTCTTTCATCTCTTTGATGGTGGCGTCAAACAGCGCGTCCAGGCCAGTCGCTTTCACTTTTTTGGTGATACCGCAGTTGGCGTAGATGTCCGCAATTTTACCGACAGAAACCACCTGGCCGTGTTTTTCATCAACCAGTTTCTGCAGCACGGTCGGTGCTGGCGGCTCAACAGCCAGGTCGTGACGGTTACCGGTACGCTGGAAGTTACCGGCTTTGTCGCCGATAAACGGACGAGCGATAACACGACCGATATTGTAGCCGCCGTTGGTCAGCTCTTCACGGGCGATTTCGCACAGTTCGTAGAGTTTATCCAGACCGAAAGTTTCTTCATGGCAGGCAATCTGGAACACGGAGTCAGCGGAGGTATAGAAAATCGGCTTGCCGGTTTTCATGTGCTCTTCGCCCAGTTGATCCAGAATGACCGTACCGGAAGAGTGGCAGTTACCGAGGTAACCCGGCAGATTAGCGCGTTCGACCAGTTTATCCAGCAGCTCTTGCGGGAAGCTGTTTTCGTGATCGGAGAAATATCCCCACTCAAACAGAACCGGGACACCGGCAATTTCCCAGTGACCAGACGGGGTATCTTTACCGGATGACATTTCGTGCGCCCATGCGTACGCGCCGATAACTTCAGCGTTGCCGTCCATTCCCGCCGGAATGAAACCGGTAGAACCTTCGTGTGCTTTCGCCAGCCCCAGACGGGTCAGATTTGGCAGATTGAGCGGGCCTTTACGACCGTTATCAGCTTCGCCTTTGGCACAAGCTTCTGCGATATGACCCAGGGTGTCAGCCCCGACGTCACCAAAGCGTTCTGCATCTTCTGTAGCGCCGATGCCGAATGAGTCCAGCACCATAATAAATGCACGTTTCATATGTTCTCCGTACTCAGTGCTTCAAATTTAAATGATCAGATCAGTATACCGTTATTCGCTGATACGGCGATAGACAGTTGGTGTGCTTTCCGGTGCTTTATCGGCAAGTTTAATTGCCGCTTTCACCGCTTTCGCCGCTTCCTGCCAGTTGTTTTCGTCTTTCGCGTGGATAACCGCCAGCGGACGCTGACCGTCTACCTGGTCGCCCAGACGCGCCATATCAGTAAAGCCGACGCTGTAATCGATGGTGTCAGATGCCTGACGGCGTCCGCCGCCCATTGCAACCACTGCCATCCCCAGCGCGCGGGTATCCATTTCACTGACAAAACCTTCGGTATCAGCATAGACTGCTTTCGTCAGCATCGCTGTCGGCAGATACTTCGCGTAGTTCTCAACGAAGTCGGTCGGGCCTTTTTGTGCCGCTACCATACGACCAAAGACTTCTGCCGCTTTACCGTTGTCCAGCACCGCCTGCAATTTCGCGCGCGCTTCGGCGTCATCTTTCGCCAGTTTGCCGGAGATCAGCATCTCCACGCACAGCGCCATCGTGACATCAAACAGACGCGGGTTACGATATTCACCCGTCAGGAACTGCACCGCTTCACGAACTTCAACCGCGTTACCTGCACTGGAGGCCAGTACCTGATTCATGTCGGTGAGCAGCGCGGTGGTGCGCACGCCAGCGCCGTTAGCCACGCCAACAATCGCTTCGGCAAGGGCTTCAGAGAGTTCGTAGGTCGGCATAAACGCGCCGCTACCCACTTTCACGTCCATCACCAGCGCGTCCAGACCTTCCGCAAGTTTCTTCGCCAGAATAGAGGCGGTGATCAGCGGGATGGAGTCCACGGTTGCGGTAATATCACGGGTCGCGTAGAAACGTTTATCAGCCGGAGCCAGTGAACTGGTCTGACCGATAATCGCCACGCCGACGTCTTTAATAATTTCGCGGAAACGGTTGTCATCCGGGAAAATGTCGAAGCCAGGGATGGATTCCAGTTTGTCGAGCGTACCGCCAGTATGACCGAGGCCGCGACCAGAGATCATCGGAATATAGCCGCCGCAGGCTGCGACCATCGGCCCCAACATCAGCGAAGTCACATCGCCGACGCCACCGGTGGAGTGTTTATCAACAATCGGGCCATTCAGATGCAGGCTTTTCCAGTCGAGAACGGTTCCTGAATCTCGCATCGCCATGGTCAGCGAGACACGCTCAGGCATTGTCATATCGTGGAAGAAAATGGTCATCGCGAGGGCGGCAATCTGCCCTTCGGAGATAGTGTTGTCGCGAATACCGTTGATAAAGAAACGAATTTCTTCATCGCTCAGCGCATGACCATCACGTTTTTTACGAATAATTTCTTGTGCGAGAAACAAGGTAACCTCCCGAGGAAAAGAGTATGAGGCGGCTTTTGCCGGATGCGTCTACGCCTTATCCGGCCTACGGGTAGATACGTCTCGTAGGCCTGATAAGCGCAGCGCATCAGGCGTAAAGCATCTTACTTAGTAGCTGCTGGCGCTCTTACCGTCGCCGTGACCCAGCGCTTTCAGCAGGCTTGCCAGCAGGCTGGAAGCGCCAAAGCGGTAGTGACGCGCATCTGCCCAGTCAGCACCGAACAGTTCATCTGCAATGGCGAGATATTTCTGCGCATCTTCCGCAGTACGCACGCCGCCCGCCGGTTTGAAACCAACGGTTTTTTCTACGCCCATATCACGGATCACTTCCATCATGATGCGCGCGCTTTCCGGCGTCGCGTTCACAGCCACTTTACCGGTAGAGGTTTTGATGAAGTCCGCACCCGCTTTGATGGAGATTTCAGACGCTTTACGGATCAGCGCTTCGTCTTTCAGTTCGCCGGTTTCGATGATCACTTTCAGCAGTACATTCGCTGCCGCGCAAGCCTCTTTACAGGCTTTCACCAGGTCAAAACCAACCTGCTCGTTACCCGCCATCAGCGCGCGGTACGGGAACACAACGTCAACTTCATCAGCACCGTAGGCGATTGCCGCACGGGTTTCTGCCAGCGCGATGTCGATGTCGTCGTTACCGTGTGGGAAGTTGGTTACCGTAGCGATACGGATTTCCGGGGTGCCCTGCTCTTTCAGAGTTTTGCGAGCAATCGGGATAAAGCGAGGATAGATACAGATAGCGGCGGTATTGCCGACCGGAGTTTTGGCCTGATGACACAGGGCGATCACTTTCTCGTCGGTGTCGTCGTCATTCAGGGTGGTCAGGTCCATCAATTTCAGTGCACGCAGGCTGCTTGCTTTCAGATCAGTCATTTCATTCTCCTGGCTTGTCGCCAATAAAATTCACCTTGCGAGTTTGTTAGTATTCTAACATCTACTCCGCAACACACTTCGATACACATCACAATTAAGGAAATCTACTTACAAGTTTGCATCACTGTAATGCGATCTGGTTCAAATAATTCACTTTCAAATGAATGCGTCAGTGGTGGCAAACGCATCAGGATCAAAGTGAACATCACGAAACTTCTTACAATGGCGCATCACCTTCGGCATAAAAGGAAAAGAAGATGCCCACTTCTCATGAAAATGCACTGCAACAACGTTGCCAGCAAATTGTCACCAGCCCAGTGCTTAGCCCGGAGCAGAAGCGCCATTTTCTGGCACTGGAAGCAGAAAACAATCTGCCTTACCCACAGCTTCCTGCCGAAGCCCGCCGCGCGCTGGATGAAGGTGTAATCTGCGATATGTTTGAAGGTCATGCGCCGTACAAACCGCGCTATGTCTTACCCGATTACGCCCGTTTTCTGGCGAACGGTTCCGAATGGCTGGAGCTGGAAGGCGCGAAAGATCTTGATGACGCACTCTCTCTGCTGACCATTCTTTACCACCACGTACCGTCGGTCACATCGATGCCGGTCTACCTGGGGCAACTGGATGCGTTGTTGCAACCGTATGTTAGAATTCTAACACAAGACGAGATCGATGTTCGAATAAAACGTTTCTGGCGTTACCTCGACAGAACCCTGCCAGACGCCTTTATGCACGCCAATATCGGCCCGTCTGATTCGCCCATTACCCGCGCGATCTTACGTGCAGATGCAGAGTTGAAGCAGGTTTCACCGAACCTGACCTTTATCTACGATCCTGAAATCACCCCTGATGACCTGCTGCTGGAAGTGGCGAAGAACATCTGTGAATGTAGCAAACCGCACATCGCCAACGGTCCGGTGCATGATAAAATTTTCACAAAAGGGGGCTACGGGATTGTGAGCTGTTACAACTCACTGCCGCTGGCGGGTGGTGGCAGCACGCTGGTACGCCTTAACCTGAAAGCCATTGCCGAGCGCAGCGAATCGCTGGATGACTTCTTTACGCGCACTCTACCGCACTACTGCCAGCAGCAGATCGCCATCATCGATGCGCGGTGTGAATTCCTCTATCAACAATCACACTTCTTTGAGAATAGCTTCCTGGTGAAAGAAGGGCTGATTAACCCTGAACGTTTTGTGCCAATGTTTGGCATGTATGGGCTGGCGGAAGCGGTTAACTTGCTGTGTGAAAAAGAAGGGATTGCCGCGCGCTACGGTAAAGAAGCCGCCGCAAATGAAGTAGGTTATCGCATCAGCGCGCAACTGGCGGAGTTTGTCGCCAATACCCCCGTGAAATATGGCTGGCAAAAACGCGCCATGTTACACGCACAGTCGGGGATCAGTTCCGATATCGGCACCACGCCGGGCGCGCGTTTGCCGTATGGCGATGAGCCAGATCCGATCACCCATCTGCAAACTGTCGCCCCGCATCATGCTTATTATTATTCCGGCATCAGCGACATTCTGACGCTCGACGAAACCATCAAACGTAACCCGCAGGCACTGGTACAGCTTTGCCTCGGTGCCTTTAAAGCCGGAATGCGTGAATTTACCGCCAATGTCAGCGGTAACGATCTGGTTCGCGTTACCGGTTATATGGTGCGTTTGTCGGATTTAGAAAAATATCGCGCCGAAGGTTCACGCACCAACACCACCTGGCTGGGCGAAGAAGCCGCACGCAACACTCGTATTCTGGAACGCCAGCCGCGCGTGATAAGCCATGAACAGCAGATGCGCTTTAGTCAGTAAGATTATCCCCTTCTCCTGCGTTGACGGGCCAGGCAGTCGTCTGGCTCTGTTTTTGCAGGGCTGCAATCTGCGCTGCAAAAACTGTCACAATCCGTGGACGATGGGACGTTGCAATGACTGTGGGGAGTGCGTGCCACAGTGTCCGCATCAGGCGTTGCAGATTGTTGACGGCAAAGTGGTGTGGAACGCTGTGGTTTGCGAGCAGTGTGATACCTGCCTGAAGAGGTGTCCGCAACATGCCACGCCCATGGCGCAATCCATGAGCGTGGACGAAGTGCTTAGCCATGTCCGCAAAGCAGTGCTGTTTATCGAAGGGATAACGGTGAGTGGCGGTGAAGCCACGACCCAGCTGCCGTTTGTGGTGGCGCTGTTTACTGCTATCAAAAACGATCCGCAACTGCGCCATCTCACCTGTCTGGTGGACAGTAACGGCATGTTGAGCGAAACCGGCTGGGAAAAATTGCTCCCGGTGTGCGACGGCGCAATGCTCGATCTCAAAGCGTGGGGGAGCGAATGTCATCAACAACTCACCGGACGCGATAATCAGCAGATTAAGCGCAGCATCTATTTGCTGGCAGAGCGCGGCAAGCTGGCGGAACTGCGTTTGCTGGTGATCCCTGGCCAGGTGGATTATTTGCAACACATCGAAGAACTGGCGGCGTTTATCAAGGGACTCGGCGATGTTCCGGTACGCCTGAACGCGTTTCATGCCCACGGCGTGTATGGCGAGGCGCAAAGCTGGGCGAGCGCCACGCCGGAAGACGTTGAGCCGTTGGCTGATGCGTTAAAGGTGCGCGGGGTGAGCCGGTTGATATTTCCGGCGCTCTATTTGTGACATGCCGGATACGGCCTACGGTTCGGCACAGACTTGTAGGCCTGATAAGACGCGTCAAGCGTCGCATCAGGCATTGTGCGCCAACTGCCGGATGCGGCGCGAACGCCTTATCCGGCCTACGGTTCGGCACAAACCTGTAGGCATGATAAGACGCGACAAGCGTCGCATCAGGCATTATGCGCCGACTGCCGGATGCGGCGTGAACGCCTTATCCGGCCTACGGTTCGGCACAGACTTGTAGGCATGATAAGACGCGACAAGCGTCGCATCAGGCATTGTGCGCCAACTGCCGGATGCGGCGTGAACGCCTTATCCGGCCTACGGTTCGGCACAAACCTGTAGGCATGATAAGACGCGTTAAGCGTCGCATCAGGCATTGTGCGCCAACTGCCGGATGCGGCGTGAACGCCTTATCCGGCCTACGGCACGTTAAACAACGTATACGTGTTATTAAGCAACGCTTGCGCAATCTCATCCGCCGGTTCCCGGCGCAACTCGCAAAGCACGGCGAACACACGGGCAGCCTGCTCCGGGCGGTTAGGCTGCCCCTGAAAACCGTTGAGCGGCATATCCGGCGCGTCGGTTTCCAGCAATAACGATGCCAGCGGTAATTTTGCGATGACATCGCGGGTTTTACTGGCGCGTGGATAGGTGATAGTACCGCCTACGCCAATTTTGTAGCCCAGCTGTACAAACCGTTCGGCCTGTTGCAGGCTGCCGGAAAAACCGTGAACCACGCCAGTGCGCGGTAAATCGTGGCGTTTAAGATGCATCGCCAGTTTGTCGTGCGTGCGCCGTGAATGCAGGATCACCGGCAGATCGTAGCGTTTCGCCAGTTTCAGTTGTTCGTCGAGTAACCACTGCTGCCTCTCAAATTGCGGATCGTCGCCAAAGAGATCCAGACCGATCTCCCCCACCGCCACCACCTTCGCCGGACGCCTTTCCAGCGCCTGCTGTAGCTGCTCAAGAGACACATCGCTATGTTTTTCCAACATACCAGGATGCAAGCCCAATGCGGCATACAGCGGTTGATAATTTTCCGCTAATGCCAACACACGGGCAAAATTTTCCGCCTCTGTTGCCGGAACAATGATCTTGCCTACGCCCGCTTGTGCCGCGCGTTGCAGGCTGGCCTCTTCATCGCCACTAAACGGCGGGAAATCAAAATGGCAGTGGGTGTCGATAAAACGGCAAATCAAGCCAGATCCTCATTGTTAAATGTCGGGTCGTTCGCCTGCGGAGCGTCGCTCACTTCGGCAACCAGCGTATCGTTGGCGACTGGCGCAGGCGGAATGACAATCGATTCCGGCGTCACCACTGGCACCAGATGGCGGGTAAGCGGCGCTTTTTCAGTTAATAGCTTGCCAACCGTGGCGAGGAAATAACGACCGCATAAACGCCCAAGTTTATAGTCTTCACGCAGCGCCGGAATCCGACTGCCAAGCGCGATACTATGTAATGGCTTCGGCGGATAAATTTCGAATATCCGCAGCTTGCCCGGTGGTTTCTCAATAAATTGCTGAATGTCACGATAGCTGGTTTCATGATGCTGCACCAGATTGACCAGCGGCTGCAGGCTACTGTCACCCAGCCAGCGTTCCATGCGTTTGAACCACTGCGGCGTGTAGTACATTTGTGACGGCACAGTGCGAATGACGACCAACGTTTTAGCGCCCTGCCTTGCCGCCTCTTTAACCGGAATCGCATCACTGATCCCGCCATCCAGGTAGTTAATGCCTTCCAGCGACACTCCGCTACGATAAAAGCCAGGTATCGCACTGGAGGCGCGAATCACATCCAGCCAGTTTTGTTTGGTTGGTAAAAAGTAATTCGGCGCGTAGTCATCCTGACGACAGGCGCACATATAAAACGATTTGCCGCTGTCAAACAACCGCGCGGCGGTATCCATTTGCAACGGCATCTGGCTTGCAGTGGCCTCCACCAGCCAGTCGAGATCGATAAGATTTCCTCCACGGACAAAGCGCAATGGATCGAAAAATTCGCGTTTTGTGGTATAGCGCATGATGACTTTGCGCGCGTAACCGGGCTGATTGCAGATAAACGCCGAGAGGTTCTGCGCCCCGGCAGATGTGCCGAGATAAAGATCGAAAGGATTAAACTGCGCGCGCATAAACTCATCCAGCACGCCAGCCGTGAAAATTCCACGCTGTCCGCCGCCTTCGCACACCAGAGCTATTCGTCCAGGCTGGAACGGCCTTAGCGACAACGGCGCAATATTACCAAGCGTTACAGGTATTCGCTGCCCCACCTCTGCCTTCCTGTTTTTGTTGTGAAAGAATGACAAAGTAACGCAATTTATTATTCGCTAAAACCGCAAAAGCCAGTCCGCTGGACTGGCTTTGGATAAAATTTTCTTAATGGTCTGAAATCTAGGGTCGTTTTCGGCCCATGAACAAACTCACCAGGAACAGAATAATCCCGACGACAAAGACAATTTTAGCTGCGCCTGCAGCGGTACCGGCCAGACCACCAAACCCAAGTGCGGCGGCGATTAACGCGATAACCAGAAATATGATGCCCCAACGAAACATAAGCGTCTCCTTTACCATAGTTAATGTCACCGCTTGATATGAGCGTGAAAATCACTCAATGCGATATTTTTAGTGTGGTGCACATCGCGCCTCCCGACAAAGTTCGGGAGGACGAATTACGACGAATTACTTAGTTTTCAGATCATTTTTAACGCTTTTCACACCATCTACCGCTTTGGCGATACTTTCAGCACGGTCACTTTGTGCCTGAGAATCGACGGTACCGGAGAGCTGAACCACGCCGTCGGTGGTTTCAACTTTCACATGACGGGAAGGGACGATATCGTCCGCCAGCAGTTTGGCTTTGATTTCACTGGTGGTGGCGGTGTCACCCGCGTAGCCCTTCACCGAGCCTTCTTTAGCGTCGCGAACGTGCAGTTTGTCGCTGACAGAGGTCACCCCTTCAACGCCTTTCGCCACTTTCACTGCCTCTTCGGCCTGGGCCTGGCTTTCAACGAAACCGCTCAGGGTCACGACTTTTTGATCGGTTTTTACAGAGATATCGGTGCTCTTGATGTTGTCATGATCCACCAGGGCCGCCTTCACTTTCGCGGTGATGGCGCTGTCATCCATGAAATTACCGACTTTATTCATAGAGCTATCGACTTTTTGCCCTGCGCTTTCATTGGTAGTCTGCGCGTTGTTTTCCGCGTAGGCAGAGCCGGTCGCGACGGCAGAGGTCAACATTACAGCCAGCAGAGTTTTCGAAATCTTCAGTCTTGTCATAGTCATCGATTTATTCCTGTATGTTTGCTCGTAATTTGAGCCTGGCAACACGAGGTTGCATTGCTGAATAGGGAGAGACTTCACCCTCTACAGAAGTCAATGGTCGCCATCACAAAAGCGATGAGTGATGAATAACGACCATTACAGCCTCTGAATCAGTTATTAATATCGGTAGAATGACAATCGACGGCTTTAGATACTGATATCTACGCATTGAACGGTATTTAACGCCGTCAGAAATGTCATCACTTTGTTAAATATAGATCACAATTTTGAAACCGCTCGGGATATCAGCGAAAACATAAGCAAAAGTGAATGTTTTAAGAACATTCCGTAAGCGGCTAATAAGGAAGGGAAATTGACAGGGCGCAGCGGCTACCGCGCCCTGGAGGCAAGAATTAATGCTCGCGGGTCTGGTGGAACTGAACGTCCGGATAACGTTCCTGTGCCAGGCGCAGGTTGACCATGCTGGTAGCGATGTAAGCGAGGTTATCGCCGCCATCAAGCGCCAGTTGGCTTTCGTTCTTACGCTTGAACTCTTCGAATTTCTTCGCGTCTGCACATTCTACCCAGCGGGCAGTGGCAACGTTGACTGACTCATACACTGCTTCAACGTTGTATTCGCTCTTCAGGCGCGCTACCACCACATCAAACTGCAGCACACCAACTGCACCAACGATCAGATCGTTGTTGGAGATTGGACGGAACACCTGCACCGCGCCCTCTTCGGAAAGCTGTACCAGCCCTTTGAGCAGCTGTTTTTGCTTCAGCGGATCTTTCAGGCGGATACGACGGAACAGTTCTGGTGCGAAGTTCGGAATACCGGTGAACTTCATCATCTCACCCTGGGTAAAGGTGTCGCCGATCTGAATGGTGCCGTGGTTGTGCAGGCCGAGGATATCGCCCGGATACGCTTCTTCAACGTGCGAACGGTCACCCGCCATAAAGGTCAGCGCGTCGGAGATCACCACATCTTTCGCAGTGCGCACCTGGCGCAGTTTCATGCCTTTTTCATATTTACCGGACACCACACGCATAAACGCCACGCGGTCGCGGTGTTTCGGGTCCATGTTGGCCTGAATTTTAAATACGAAGCCGGTAAATTTATCTTCGCTCGCTTCTACGGTACGGGTATCAGTCTGACGCGGCATCGGCGCAGGTGCCCACTCCACCAGGCCATCCAACATATGATCGACGCCGAAGTTACCCAGCGCAGTACCGAAGAATACCGGAGTGATTTCGCCCGCAAGGAACAGCTCTTTGTCGAACTCGTTAGACGCGCCTTTCACCAGTTCCAGTTCGTCACGCAGCTGCTGTGCCAGATCTTCACCAACCGCAGCATCGAGATCCGGGTTATTCAGCCCTTTAACAATGCGGACTTCCTGAATGGTGTGGCCTTTACCGCTCTGATAGAGATAGGTTTCGTCTTTATAAAGGTGGTAAACGCCTTTAAACAGCTTGCCGCAGCCAATCGGCCAGGTGATCGGCGCACAGCCGATTTTCAGCTCGTTCTCAACTTCATCGAGCAGCTCCATCGGGTCGCGGATATCACGGTCAAGTTTGTTCATAAAGGTGAGGATCGGCGTGTCGCGCAGACGGGTAACTTCCATCAGCTTACGGGTACGATCTTCAACACCTTTTGCGGCGTCGATAACCATCAGGCAGCAGTCCACCGCCGTCAGGGTACGATAGGTATCTTCCGAGAAGTCTTCGTGCCCCGGGGTGTCGAGCAGGTTAACCAGGCAATCGTGATACGGAAACTGCATCACAGACGTAGTAATGGAGATCCCACGCTGCTTTTCCATCTCCATCCAGTCCGACTTAGCGTGCTGGTTGGAACCACGGCCTTTTACTGTACCGGCGGTCTGAATGGCCTGTCCGAACAGCAGCACCTTCTCGGTGATGGTAGTCTTACCGGCGTCCGGGTGAGAAATAATGGCAAAAGTGCGGCGCTTCGCCACCTCTTGCAAATAAGGAGACAACGTCATAATTCTTTCTTCTTGAGTAAGCGGCATCGCGCCGCGCTTGTTGAAAACGAAAAATTGCGGCTATTTTACCCATCAACGGGGGGGAGGCAATCAGTGTTTACACAGGAGCTGCTCCAGTTCGTGCAACGAAGAAACGGTCCAGGTGGGCGCGATGCCTTCTGGTTGCTCGCGATGGTGTGCATTCAGCCAGCAGGTCGCAAGCCCGGCGTTGATGCCACCGAGAATATCGGACTCGGCAGTGTCGCCAACCATCAGCACGCGTGAACGGTCAGGATTGCCCGCCTGTTCCAGCGCATAATCGAAAATTTTCTTATTCGGTTTGGCAACGCCAACTTCTTCGGAAATCACCAGCAAATCGAAGTAATCACGCAGGCCCGTGCGTTCCAGACGCACCTGTTGCAAGGCACTAAAGCCGTTGGTGATGATGCCGATTTTGGCGTTGCCACGAATGGCGTTAAGCAGAGAAACCGCGCCCGGCAGCGGCGTGCAGATTTCCGCCATCGCATTAATAAAGGCTTCGTTGAGTTTACCTGGCTCGACGTTCAGCCGTTCGGCCCAGCTCTCAAACCGCCCGTGCTGAAGCTGTAATGAAGTGATCGCGCCGTTTTGATAATCCACCCACAGTGGCTTGTTAACGGCCTGATAGTCCTGAAAATCTTCAGCGGTAAAGGTGACGCTGTAATCAAGAAACATCCGCTGCAGGCCGGTGAATGAGTCAAAGGTAAACAGCGTTTCATCGGCATCAAAGAAAATCCAGTCCCACTTCATTATTCCACCTTGTATTACATACTGATTGGCAACGCCATGATGATGGCGTCTTCGCGACCGTCCGTGGTGGGGTAGTAATTGCGGCGAATCGTCGCCTCGTTAAAGCCTAAACTTTCGTACAGGGCAATGGCGGCAGCGTTTGAAGCACGGACTTCCAGCCATAGTGTCGCCACGCCGCGTTTTTCCAGTTCGTCGATCAGATGTTCCAGCAGCGCCCTTCCCAATCCCTGACGCTGATAGTCAGGATCGACCGCAATATTGAACAATGTAGCTTCATCCAGCACCACTTGCGTAATCGCAAACGCCGCCATTTTGCCGTTTTGCGTTAACTGAAAGTTGAGATAACGCTCGCCCTGGTTGCTGGCAAACGTTTTTTCACTCCACGGAAAGGCGTGGGCGCGTTGTTCAATGTGGTAAGCCGCCGGTAAATCAGTCGTTTCGAGGGAAGAAATCGTGTTCATATGTGCAAATTTGTTGCCATAACGCGGCGCGTGCCGTTGGGTTTGCCCGTAAATCGGTGAGCGCCGGTGATGCCACCTGAGCGCCTTCCAGTGATAGCGGTTCGTCAGTACCCAACCGCCAACTGTTGCAGTGACTGCCTTGCGGCAGCATCGCGATTTTTTCTGGCGTCAGTTGCAGCACCTGGTCGGGGCTGACGGTTAATGCGCGCAGAACATCGCTCACTAAAGGATCAGTCAGGGCGGGAAGATCGTTTGCCACCATCACCAGACGGACGTGTGCCGGGATCGCAATGGCAATCTCCCCCTGCAACGCGCCAGGGCGACGCAGCGACCACTGGGTAATGCCCAGTTGCTGTAACTGCCAGTCTCGTCGGGATGTCATAGCGAATCGCTCCTGTTGTCAGGGGCGCAAATATAGCAAATTCGTCGATACCGCGCCAACATATGGCTATAATCGCCGCCAGTATCAATTGAGGAGCATTCCATGTCTGCATTTACCCCGGCAAGTGAAGTCTTGCTGCGTCACAGTGATGATTTCGAACAAAGCCGTATTCTGTTTGCCGGAGACTTACAGGATGACCTGCCCGCGCGTTTAGATACCGCGGCCAGCCGTGCTCATACCCAGCAATTCCACCACTGGCAGGTATTAAGCCGCCAGATGGGGGATAACGCCCGTTTCAGTCTGGTCGCCACGGCGGATGACGTCGCAGATTGCGATACGCTGATTTACTACTGGCCGAAGAACAAACCGGAAGCCCAGTTCCAGTTGATGAATTTACTTTCTCTGCTGCCAGTGGGGACAGATATTTTTGTCGTTGGCGAGAACCGCAGCGGCGTGCGCAGCGCCGAGCAGATGCTGGCAGATTATGCGCCGTTGAATAAAGTCGACAGCGCTCGTCGCTGTGGCCTCTATTTTGGTCGTCTGGAAAAACAGCCGGTATTTGATGCGGAGAAATTCTGGGGCGAATACAGCGTCGATGGCCTGACGGTCAAAACGCTGCCTGGCGTGTTTAGCCGCGACGGTCTGGATGTCGGTAGCCAGTTGCTGCTCTCGACGTTAACTCCGCACACGAAAGGTAAAGTGCTGGATGTCGGCTGTGGCGCGGGCGTGCTTTCAGTTGCCTTTGCGCGCCATTCGCCGAAAATTCGTCTCACCTTGTGCGATGTCTCTGCCCCGGCGGTAGAAGCCAGCCGCGCAACACTTGCGGCCAACGGTGTTGAAGGTGAAGTCTTTGCCAGCAACGTCTTTTCCGAGGTGAAAGGTCGTTTTGATATGATCATCTCCAACCCGCCGTTCCACGATGGGATGCAAACCAGCCTGGATGCGGCGCAAACGCTGATTCGCGGTGCGGTGCGTCATCTTAATAGCGGCGGCGAGCTGCGAATTGTAGCGAACGCCTTCCTGCCTTATCCGGACGTGCTGGATGAGACATTTGGCTTCCACGAAGTGATCGCGCAAACAGGGCGCTTCAAGGTGTATCGCGCCATTATGACCCGCCAGGCGAAGAAAGGTTAATTATCTCGCCGAATACCGTGTCGGATGCGGCGTGAACGCCTTATCCGACCTACAAAACCTGCACGTTAGCCCTTCGTAGGCCAGATAAGACGCGCCAGCGTCGCATCTGGCATCTGCCCCCGCATGCATACCAAACCTGCACGCTAGTTTCCTGATGGACATTTTTCCAGCAATTACACCTCTGTCGATAATTAACTATTGACGAAAAGCTGAAAACCACTAGAATGCGCCTCCGTGGTAGCAATTCTTTTTAAGAATTGATGGTATGCGAAGGTGGCGGAATTGGTAGACGCGCTAGCTTCAGGTGTTAGTGTCCTTACGGACGTGGGGGTTCAAGTCCCCCCCCTCGCACCAAAAACCACGTTGATATTGCTCGCACTGGGCGAAGGTGGCGGAATTGGTAGACGCGCTAGCTTCAGGTGTTAGTGTTCTTACGGACGTGGGGGTTCAAGTCCCCCCCCTCGCACCAAACGAGGCGATATCAAAAAAAGTAAGATGACTGTGCGAAGGTGGCGGAATTGGTAGACGCGCTAGCTTCAGGTGTTAGTGTCCTTACGGACGTGGGGGTTCAAGTCCCCCCCCTCGCACCAATTATCTTTACTTCCTTTCTTGTTTCTTCCTTGATTTTTCATCCCTGATTCAAATTCATTATCATCAGCATGATGCCAGCAATAAGTGCCAGGCACGATGGTAGCAAAATGTAATGCCGCAACTGTTTGTGATACAGCATCATCGGCGTCAATACTAATCCCATCAGAATGACAATCCGCCACTGATCTGACGATAAATCCGCATACATCAGCCCTGCAATCAGCAATCCCGGCAGCAACACTCCCCAGCCACTGCCCAGCGTACGTTGCAACATGATTTCATCTCTTTCATTGATAATGATAACCAATATCATATGATAATTTTTATCATTTGCAAGCCAGATAAATCCCTTGCTATCGGGTAAACCTATCGCTATGATTAGCAATCATTATCATTTAGATTACTATCCCGATTATGGCCTATCGTTCCGCACCGCTCTATGAAGATGTCATCTGGCGAACGCATCTCCAGCCGCAGGATCCCACGCTTGCGCAAGCCGTGCGGGCGACGATCGCAAAACATCGTGAACATTTGCTGGAGTTTATCCGCCTGGATGAACCTGCCCCACTTAACGCCATGACGCTGGCGCAATGGTCATCACCGAATGTGCTAAGTTCTCTGCTGGCGGTCTATTCCGATCATATCTATCGCAACCAACCGATGATGATCCGCGAGAACAAACCGCTGATCTCACTATGGGCACAATGGTATATCGGCCTGATGGTGCCACCATTAATGCTGGCGCTACTGACGCAGGAAAAGGCATTAGATGTGTCGCCGGAACATTTCCATGCTGAGTTTCACGAAACCGGACGCGTCGCCTGTTTCTGGGTCGATGTGTGTGAAGATAAAAACGCAACACCACATTCGCCGCAGCATCGAATGGAAACGTTAATCAGCCAGGCGCTGGTTCCGGTTGTGCAAGCACTAGAAGCGACCGGAGAGATCAACGGCAAACTTATCTGGAGTAATACCGGTTATTTGATCAACTGGTATCTCACTGAGATGAAGCAACTGCTCGGCGAGGCTACTGTTGAATCGCTGCGCCATGCCCTCTTTTTTGAGAAAACGCTCACGAACGGTGAAGATAATCCACTCTGGCGTACCGTGGTACTGCGCGACGGCCTGCTGGTGCGCCGCACTTGCTGCCAGCGTTATCGCTTACCGGATGTGCAGCAATGTGGCGATTGTACGCTGAAATGAAAGCACTGCCGGGGAAGTAAACCCGGCATCATGCGGATTAATAGGGATGCAACACATTACTTGTTTCGCAATGCCGCATACATAACAGAATATCTGCGGCCTCCAACAACCCTGCGTCAGAACTGACGCCCAGTTTCGACATCACATTAAATTTATGTGCACGGATCGTTTTGATATTGCGTTTAAGCTGCTCGGCAATTTGTGTCATTGAGTAGCCACGCGACATAAAGCGCAATATTTCTCTCTCCGTCGGGCTTAACGTCCGGCTTTGGTTAATGTACCACTGATTGTTCAGTCGGTCGGTCGCCTGACGTACACCATTTAATGACAAAAAGAGTTCCTGATGAAAAATCTCCAGCGTTGACGCTTTACTTAATACACCGTCCAGCGGTGATGGCGACAATGAACCAATCAGCCGAGCTTCAATATCATCATCCGCAATAACTAAACGCCGGGTACGCGGAAACTTAATCGCCAGTTCAGTCAGGCAAGATAATCCCTCTCTGCGCTCACTTCTCATGGCAGAAAAAGAAAAAATGACCGCCGCAAACGAGATCCGCGACATGGCATCCTGAAATGACTCCTGACTGGTATAGGTATGGAGCTTATAAGGGTTACCCGCAAACTTTCTGAATAAACTCTCAATACCGATACTACTCATGACGCATTTTTCTATGAGTGCGACATTTCTCTTCTTAATTCGGCTGTGTTCCATTCTGCGGCATCTCCATAAACAGAAGGCAAGTTAAGTTCTCTTGCACCCTGCGCGCTATTTATCCATGCATACATTTCAGCGTTGCTGTGAATTGCCAGTCGACGCATCGCACTGTTTTTTTGGGCGCTGATAGTTTTATTACTTTTCTTAAGCAATGAAGCTATCTGGTTGATGCCCCATCCTTTACCTAATAGCCGCAGTACCTTGCGCTCTGAAAGAGTGAGAATGACGGAGCGATAGCTAAAATCATGAGTTTCAGTCATTGCCGGGGAGGTCAGCATGGCGCTGATACGCTCTGCGTGCGTATTGCCGGAACGTACGGTCTTGACCAGATTCTCAATGGGTTCAACATCAGACAATAACGTCGCCGTAGGGCACATGAGCAGTTCTACTGCCTGGGAATACCAGGAGCGTGACACCATGAAAACCCAGTGAATTTCCCGATATTGTGAGATTAAAGAATAATAATGTTCACAAACAGAACGTGGATCTTCACTTTCACCGGCTAAATCAGCAATGACTAATCCGGAACGACGTAATTGTAATAAGGTAAGGTCCTCCGCAGAGGCGCTGGATATTATTTCATATTCAGGGGAAGTGAGTCCTCATGACCTCTTTTAACCCTGCTTGCATAACAGGTATTTTACTGATAACAATTCCATTTTTGCAGCATCCTGGCAACATATTTCCTCCACATCCACTGTCTAAAAATTATGATGGTTTATTCAGGATATTCATTCCTTAAATGTTTCCAGCAAATTAATAGATTAAGCGAATAAATTATCCTTAGCATTCACTTTCATATCAGCATACTCCTGCTGCACAACAACTCCACTGCATGTGTCAGAAGGTTAGCATCAAATGATAACCTGGTGAAATAGCCTGGAGACATTTAAAATATCTACATTAAGTTGTTAGGAATACTTAATGAAAAACAGAAATCACATTCATTTAATTTATAATTAAATGATATCCCTTCCCGCAGAATGCAAAATCACACAACCAATATTTATTCAATGAAATCTGATGGTTTTAGCTTGTTAACATTAAAAAACGTGCCCGGTTATCTATTATCCTGATTCGTAAAGGCCAAACAATAAATTCATTATGATGATAATATTCATGTGATAGTTTGTTTGCGGCGAGAGATAATTCGCTTTTTATCACCGAGCTTCTCCCGATAACCAGGATTAATCAGCGCAATTTTGATCTTAACCTACCGCAAAACAACCGTGCTTCATGATACAAATGGATTCTCATTATCTGAACAATACGCAGCACGTCTATGACAAAGGGCGAGTTATGCAAACTGAGCAACAGCGAGCCGTAACACGGCTTTGTATCCAGTGTGGATTATTTCTTTTGCAACATGGTGCGGAAAGCGCGTTGGTTGATGAGCTTTCCTCACGACTGGGTCGGGCACTGGGAATGGACAGCGTCGAAAGTTCTATCTCTTCGAACGCCATAGTGCTGACAACTATTAAAGATGGGCAATGCCTGACATCGACACGTAAAAATCACGATCGCGGCATTAATATGCATGTGGTGACTGAAGTCCAGCACATTGTGATTCTTGCGGAGCATCATCTGCTGGATTACAAAGGCGTAGAGAAACGATTTAGCCAAATTCAGCCATTACGTTACCCAAGATGGCTGGTAGCCTTAATGGTTGGCCTTTCTTGCGCCTGTTTCTGTAAACTCAATAACGGTGGCTGGGATGGTGCCGTCATCACCTTCTTTGCCAGTACGACCGCGATGTATATCCGCCAGCTGCTGGCACAACGTCATCTTCATCCACAGATCAACTTTTGCCTTACCGCTTTCGCCGCCACCACCATTTCCGGATTGCTTTTGCAACTCCCCACTTTCAGCAATACCCCCACCATTGCGATGGCCGCCAGCGTTCTGCTGCTAGTGCCGGGCTTTCCGTTGATTAATGCCGTCGCCGATATGTTTAAAGGCCACATCAATACCGGACTGGCACGCTGGGCGATCGCCAGTCTGCTGACACTGGCTACCTGCGTCGGCGTAGTGATGGCACTGACGATTTGGGGGCTACGCGGATGGGTGTGATCGAATTTCTGTTAGCGTTGGCGCAGGATATGATCCTCGCCGCCATTCCTGCGGTCGGCTTTGCGATGGTGTTCAACGTTCCCGTGCGGGCGTTACGCTGGTGTGCGCTGCTTGGCTCGATAGGTCATGGTTCCCGAATGATCTTGATGACCAGCGGGTTGAATATTGAGTGGTCAACCTTTATGGCTTCTATGCTGGTCGGTACCATTGGTATTCAATGGTCGCGCTGGTATCTGGCGCATCCGAAAGTGTTTACCGTGGCGGCCGTTATCCCTATGTTCCCGGGCATATCGGCTTATACCGCAATGATTTCGGCGGTAAAAATCAGCCAGTTAGGTTACAGCGAACCGTTGATGATTACCCTGTTAACCAACTTTCTTACAGCTTCATCGATTGTTGGTGCGTTATCCATCGGTCTTTCCATTCCTGGATTATGGTTGTACCGCAAGCGCCCTCGCGTATAAAATTGCCTCGCTTAAGCACACGGATGAGAGACAGCCTCCTCTCCTCCGTGTGTTACTATAAAAGTTATCTCCCTTCTCGTTCATCGTTCCATATTTGAGAAACAGTATGTCTTCCAGAGTTTTGACCCCGGACGTCGTTGGTATTGACGCCCTGGTACACGATCACCAAACCGTTCTGGCAAAAGCTGAAGGCGGTGTGGTTGCCGTATTTGCTAACAATGCCCCGGCGTTTTATGCCGTCACGCCTGCACGCCTGGCTGAACTGCTGGCGCTGGAAGAAAAGCTGGCGCGTCCGGGAAGCGATGTCGCTCTGGACGATCAACTCTATCAGGAACCGCAAGCCGCTCCCGTTGCTGTACCCATGGGGAAATTCGCCATGTATCCGGACTGGCAACCCGATGCCGATTTTATCCGCCTGGCGGCGCTATGGGGCGTGGCGCTAAGAGAGCCGGTGACCACCGAAGAACTGGCCTCATTCATTGCCTACTGGCAGGCGGAAGGTAAAGTCTTTCACCATGTGCAGTGGCAACAAAAACTGGCGCGCAGCCTGCAAATCGGTCGTGCCAGCAACGGCGGACTGCCGAAACGAGATGTGAATACGGTCAGCGAACCTGACAGCCAAATTCCACCAGGATTCAGAGGGTAACGATGAAAAACGTTGGCGACCTGATGCAACGCCTGCAAAAAATGATGCCTGCCCATATCAAACCCGCATTCAAAACGGGTGAAGAACTACTGGCCTGGCAAAAAGAACAAGGAGCGATCCGCTCCGCCGCTCTCGAACGTGAAAATCGGGCGATGAAAATGCAGCGCACCTTTAACCGCTCCGGTATTCGTCCACTGCATCAGAACTGTTCCTTTGAGAACTATCGCGTTGAGTGTGAAGGGCAGATGAATGCGTTAAGCAAAGCGCGCCAGTATGTCGAAGAGTTTGACGGCAACATCGCCAGCTTCATCTTTTCTGGTAAGCCAGGAACCGGCAAAAACCATCTGGCGGCGGCAATCTGCAACGAGCTGCTGCTACGCGGTAAATCCGTATTGATCATCACCGTGGCCGATATTATGTCGGCGATGAAAGATACCTTCAGGAATAGCGGTACCAGCGAAGAACAACTGCTTAACGATCTGAGCAACGTTGATCTGCTGGTGATCGATGAGATCGGCGTGCAGACCGAATCGAAATACGAAAAAGTGATCATCAACCAGATCGTCGATCGCCGCTCTTCTTCCAAACGCCCAACCGGGATGCTGACCAACAGTAATATGGAAGAGATGACCAAGTTGCTGGGCGAACGCGTGATGGACCGTATGCGCCTGGGTAACAGTTTGTGGGTGATCTTCAACTGGGATAGCTACCGTAGCCGGGTAACAGGTAAAGAGTATTAATCCCCGTTTCTGGCGGTATACTGCGACACAATTCCACCTTGAGTAATGATGATGAAAACTGTTAAACATCTTCTGTGCTGTGCCATTGCCGCCAGCGCATTAATTTCCACCGGGGTGCATGCTGCGTCCTGGAAAGATGCGCTCTCCAGCGCCGCCAGCGAACTTGGCAACCAAAACAGCACGACACAGGAAGGCGGTTGGTCGCTCGCGTCATTAACTAACTTGCTTAGCAGCGGAAACCAGGCCTTAAGCGCAGATAACATGAACAATGCCGCAGGCATTCTGCAATACTGCGCGAAGCAAAAGCTGGCGTCGGTAACCGATGCCGAAAACATCAAGAACCAGGTGCTGGAAAAGCTGGGCCTGAACAGTGAAGAGCAAAAAGAAGACACCAACTATCTGGACGGCATTCAGGGTTTGCTGAAAACCAAAGATGGTCAGCAACTCAATCTGGATAACATCGGAACAACTCCGCTGGCAGAAAAGGTGAAAACCAAAGCCTGCGATCTGGTGTTAAAACAGGGGCTGAACTTCATTTCCTGAACCGCGAAACGCCGCGTTTTAGCTGTTACCCGGCTGACGCGGCTCTCTCCTGCCCTTTTCCCTGCTCCTGGACGGTTTTACCCCTGTTACACGGGAAGTGACCGTAATCAAAAAAGTCTGTTTATAAACTAATTCCTAACAACATCGCATTTTTTTGACACTAGAATTGCAGCAATATGGCGACGCCATTACATTGTGCTTCTCAAAAAGCTTAAACGTTGGCTAAACGGCCCGGTTTAGTGAGGATCGCCCGTTGTCAGAACTACTCTCTTTCGCCCTTTTTCTCGCCTCTGTGCTGATTTACGCATGGAAAGCGGGACGTAACACCTGGTGGTTTGCAGCCACGTTAACGGTGCTGGGGCTATTTGTCGTTTTAAATATCACCCTGTTTGCCAGCGACTATTTTACTGGCGATGGTATTAACGACGCGGTTCTCTATACCTTAACCAACAGCCTGACCGGTGCTGGCGTCAGCAAATACATTTTGCCGGGTATCGGCATTGTGCTGGGGCTGACAGCGGTGTTCGGTGCGCTGGGCTGGATCCTGCGCCGTCGTCGCCATCATCCGCACCATTTTGGTTACAGCCTGCTGGCGCTCTTACTGGCGCTGGGTTCGGTGGACGCCAGCCCGGCATTTCGTCAGATAACGGAACTGGTGAAATCCCAGTCACGCGACGGCGACCCGGACTTTGCGGCTTATTATAAAGAGCCGTCGAAAACTATCCCTGACCCGAAACTCAACCTGGTTTATATCTACGGCGAAAGTCTCGAGCGGACCTATTTTGATAACGAGGCTTTCCCGGATCTCACGCCTGAACTGGGCGCGTTGAAAAATGAAGGCCTGGATTTCAGCCACACGCAGCAGCTGCCGGGAACAGATTACACGATTGCGGGCATGGTGGCTTCTCAGTGCGGCATACCGCTGTTTGCCCCCTTTGAAGGCAACGCCTCCGCCTCTGTCTCCAGCTTCTTCCCGCAGAACATCTGTCTGGGAGATATCCTGAAAAACTCGGGTTATCAGAACTATTTCGTGCAGGGCGCGAATCTGCGTTTTGCCGGTAAAGATGTGTTCCTGAAGTCGCATGGCTTCGACCACTTATACGGCTCAGAAGAGCTGAAAAGCGTGGTAGCCGACCCGCACTATCGCAACGACTGGGGATTCTACGACGATACCGTTCTCGATGAAGCGTGGAAAAAGTTTGAAGAGCTTTCCCGCTCAGGTCAGCGATTCTCACTGTTTACCCTGACAGTCGATACCCATCACCCGGATGGTTTTATCTCTCGTACCTGTAACCGCAAAAAATATGATTTTGACGGTAAACCGAATCAGTCATTCAGCGCGGTAAGTTGCAGCCAGGAGAACATCGCGACGTTTATCAACAAAATCAAAGCGTCACCGTGGTTTAAAGATACCGTCATCGTCGTCTCTTCTGACCATTTAGCGATGAACAACACGGCGTGGAAATACCTCAATAAGCAGGATCGCAATAACCTGTTTTTTGTCATTCGTGGCGACAAGCCGCAGCAAGAGACGCTGGCAGTGAAGCGTAACACGATGGATAACGGCGCGACGGTGCTGGACATTCTCGGTGGCGATAACTATCTCGGACTTGGTCGTAGCAGTTTATCCGGGCAGTCGATGTCGGAAATCTTCCTCAATATCAAAGAGAAAACATTGGCGTGGAAGCCAGATATCATCCGCCTGTGGAAATTCCCTAAAGAGATGAAAGAGTTCACCATCGACCAGCAGAAAAACATGATTGCCTTCTCGGGTAGCCATTTCCGTTTGCCGCTGCTGTTGCGGGTTTCAGACAAACGCGTGGAACCGCTGCCGGAAAGCGAATACTCAGCACCGCTGCGTTTCCAGCTGGCCGATTTCGCTCCACGCGACAATTTCGTCTGGGTTGACCGTTGCTACAAGATGGCACAACTCTGGGCTCCGGAACTGGCACTTTCCACCGACTGGTGTGTCTCGCAAGGGCAGCTTGGCGGTCAGCAAATTGTTCAGCATGTTGACAAAACAACATGGCAGGGCAAAACGGCATTTAAAGATACGGTCATCGACATGGCGCGTTACAAAGGCAATGTCGATACGCTGAAGATTGTTGATAACGATATTCGCTACAAAGCCGACAGTTTCATCTTTAACGTCGCCGGTGCGCCAGAAGAGGTGAAACAGTTTAGCGGGATTTCCCGTCCGGAGTCGTGGGGCCGCTGGTCCAACGCGCAGCTGGGCGATGAAGTAAAAATCGAGTACAAGCATCCGCTGCCGAAGAAATTTGACCTGGTGATTACCGCCAAAGCATACGGCAATAACGCCAGCCGTCCTATTCCGGTACGCGTAGGCAATGAAGAACAAACTCTTGTGCTGGGCAATGAAGTGACCACCACCACACTGCATTTCGATAACCCAACCGATGCCGACACACTGGTAATTGTGCCGCCGGAACCTGTCTCAACCAACGAAGGGAATATCCTCGGACACTCGCCGCGTAAGCTCGGGATCGGCATGGTGGAAATTAAAGTGGTAGAACGTGAAGGGTAATTCCTGACTGATGTGTAGGTCGCATAGGGTGCGACCTACACGCCTTCTACGGCTTACAACACATTATTAAGAAACAAAAAAAACAGCGCCCAACACTTCCCCGGACGCTGCATGGCAACTTTAATAATCTCGCCTTATCAGAAAGTAATTACGCCTTTAATTAACTCACGATTGTTAATCACATCGCGCTCGTAGGTTTCTGCCAGCGTGGCGAACGGATAGCGATGGGTTAACATCATGTCAGCAGTGATTTTTCCTTCCGCCATCAGTCGACCGACTTTAGCAAAATCTTCCGGCGTGGCGTTGCGGCTGCCCATCATCGTCGTTTCTTTTTTATGGAATTCCGGATCGGAGAACTGCAACTCACCTTTAAACAGGCCGACAAATACCACCGTGCCGCCGTGACGAATCAAATTCACGGTGTTATTCATCGCATGTTGATTACCTGTCGCGTCGATCACTTTCTGCGCCAGCGAACCACCAAACTGCGCCCGTAGCTGCGCGTCAAAATCTTCGGCTGACGGGTCCAGTAAAGGTAATTCCAGACGCGTTGCCACATGTTCACGGCGCGCCGGACTGGTATCCGCCACCACCACCTGTGCGCCATCGGCTTTAGCGATTGCCGCCGCGCCCAGACCGATTGGCCCCGCCCCGACCACCAGCACCTGCTCGCCGGGAGCAATGGCTGCGCGACGCACCGCATGAGCGCTAATAGCGAAAGGTTCAATCAATGCTGCCGCCTGCGGGTCAATACCGTCTGCGGGCAAAATGTTCGCCACCGGCACGCTCAAATACTCACTAAAACCGCCATCCTGATGCACGCCAATGACTGAAATTTTTTCACAGCAATTGGTACGCCCGCTTTTACACGCCGGGCATTGCTGACAGGCAACATAAGGGATCACAGCAACTTGCTGACCATTTTTAAGATCAGCAATATTTTTACCCAGCCCAACAATCTCCCCACATATTTCATGGCCTAAAACACGTGGATAACTAAAAAATGGTTGATTTCCACCCCAGGCATGAATATCGGTACCGCAAATCCCGACAGACTTAATTTTTATTAATGCTTCATTGTCACCCGGAATAGGTATCTCGCGTTGTTTCCAGACTAATTCTTTCGGCTGCTGGCAAATTAAAACATTCATCGTAGACATGATTCGGCTCTCCACTTTTTGTTGCCTTAGATATCAATGAAAATGAAAAATGGCAGCGGAACGGAAAATCTTTTTTGTGAAAACACACGCATAAAAATGTTTTAAATCGGGTTTTAATGGACTCACAAGGAGGAAAATATGAGTCGTTCACAAAATTTACGCCACAATGTGATTAACCAGGTCATTGATGATATGGCGCGGGGTCATATCCCTTCCCCACTTCCATCGCAAAGTGCGCTGGCGGAAATGTACAACATCAGCCGCACCACAGTGCGTCATATTCTCAGCCACTTACGCGAATGCGGCGTCTTGACGCAGGTTGGAAACGACTATGTTATTGCGCGTAAACCTGACCATGATGACGGTTTCGCCTGTACTACCGCTTCAATGAGTGAACAAAACAAAGTGTTTGAGCAGGCTTTTTTCACGATGATAAACCAGCGCCAGTTACGCCCAGGGGAAACGTTTTCTGAACTGCAACTGGCTCGGGCCGCGGGTGTCAGCCCGGTTGTAGTAAGAGAATATCTTTTAAAATTCGGCCGTTATAATCTTATTCACAGCGAAAAGCGCGGCCAGTGGAGCATGAAGCAATTCGATCAATCCTACGCCGAGCAGCTGTTTGAGCTACGCGAAATGCTCGAAACACATTCACTTCAGCACTTTCTCAACCTGCCTGATCATGATCCCCGCTGGCTGCAGGCGAAAACCATGCTCGAACGTCATCGGCTACTGCGTGACAACATCGGCAATAGCTTTCGCATGTTCTCGCAACTTGACAGAGATTTTCACTCCTTACTGCTTTCAGCTGCCGACAATATCTTTTTTGATCAATCGCTTGAGATCATCTCAGTCATCTTTCATTTTCACTATCAATGGGACGAAAGCGATCTTAAACAGCGCAATATCATTGCCGTCGATGAGCATATGACCATTCTCAGCGCTCTGATTTGCCGCAGTGACCTTGATGCCACCCTTGCGCTCCGTAACCATTTGAATTCAGCTAAACAATCAATGATTCGATCCATTAATGAGAACACGCGTTATGCTCATTAAGTACGGATTAAAAACAGCAAACTATTAGCGGGTGCACGGTTTTATCAAAAGATAAATACCGGGAAATTCCCGCTTACCTATGCTCACAATCAGTCGACTAAAAATGTTTTTGTGAGCGGTAGTAAAGTCCTAAAACTTTAACCTGCCGTTAATGTCAACCTTGCGTAATGCACAATTACGTAAACAATTAAAATTATAAATACAGGAGTCCGGCGTGGAAAAAGAAAATATCACCATCGATCCGCGTTCTTCATTTACTCCATCTTCGTCGGCAGATATTCCCGTGCCACCAGATGGATTAGTTCAACGCAGTACCCGAATTAAACGCATTCAAACCACCGCCATGTTGTTATTATTTTTTGCGGCGGTAATCAATTATCTCGACCGCAGTTCGCTGTCGGTAGCAAATTTAACGATTCGTGAAGAATTGGGATTAAGTGCCACCGAAATCGGCGCTTTGCTCTCCGTGTTTTCACTCGCTTACGGGATTGCGCAACTTCCTTGCGGCCCACTATTGGATCGTAAAGGCCCACGCCTGATGCTGGGACTGGGGATGTTCTTCTGGTCACTGTTCCAGGCAATGTCTGGCATGGTGCACAACTTTACGCAGTTCGTGTTGGTGCGTATCGGTATGGGGATTGGTGAAGCGCCGATGAACCCATGCGGTGTAAAAGTCATTAACGACTGGTTCAACATCAAAGAGCGCGGACGCCCGATGGGCTTCTTCAACGCAGCTTCTACCATTGGCGTTGCCGTAAGCCCACCGATTCTGGCGGCGATGATGCTGGTGATGGGCTGGCGCGGGATGTTTATTACCATTGGTGTACTGGGGATTTTTCTCGCCATCGGCTGGTATATGCTCTATCGCAACCGCGAGCACGTAGAACTGACTGCCGTTGAGCAAGCTTATCTCAATGCAGGTAGCGTCAATGCCCGCCGAGATCCGCTCAGTTTTGCCGAATGGCGCAGCCTGTTCCGTAACCGTACAATGTGGGGAATGATGCTCGGATTCAGTGGCATCAACTACACTGCGTGGCTGTATCTGGCCTGGCTTCCTGGTTACCTGCAAACAGCCTATAACCTGGATTTAAAAAGCACAGGGTTGATGGCGGCTATCCCTTTCCTGTTTGGGGCTGCCGGGATGCTGGTCAACGGTTACGTTACCGACTGGCTGGTCAAAGGGGGAATGGCTCCGATTAAAAGCCGTAAGATCTGCATTATTGCCGGGATGTTCTGTTCTGCCGCCTTTACGCTGATAGTACCACAAGCGACAACATCCATGACGGCGGTTCTGCTGATTGGCATGGCACTGTTCTGTATTCACTTTGCCGGAACATCCTGCTGGGGCTTGATCCACGTCGCAGTTGCTTCTCGCATGACTGCGTCGGTGGGCAGTATCCAGAACTTTGCCAGCTTCATCTGCGCCTCTTTTGCGCCGATCATTACTGGTTTTATTGTTGATACCACCCACTCATTCCGTCTGGCACTAATCATCTGCGGTTGCGTCACCGCAGCGGGGGCACTGGCGTACATCTTCCTGGTTCGTCAGCCGATCAACGACCCACGTAAAGATTAATCTCCTTATGCCCGATAACATTTTGCTTATCGGGCATTTTCATGGCGATTAAAATGTTTCCCAGTTCTCCTCGCTATCTGCCACGGCCATTTTACGCGGCGCAGCTGGCGTCACGGTTTTTACCACAGCCGATGTTTCACGCTGCTGTTGCTGAATCCGGAACACTGCCACTGCTTCGGTCAGGCGACTGGCCTGCTCTTCCAGCGCGGCGGCGGCAGCGGCAGACTCTTCCACCAGCGCGGCGTTCTGTTGAGTTACCCGGTCCATCTCAGCAACCGCTAAGCCAACCTGATCGATACCACGGCTCTGCTCATCAGAAGCAGAAGCAATTTCGCCCATAATGTCCGTCACGCGGGTCACGGCGCTGACAATCTCCGCCATTGTTTCCCCGGCGCTTTCGACCAGCGTAGAGCCAACATCCACTTTCCCCACCGAGTCTTCAATCAGGCTTTTAATTTCACGAGCCGCCTGGGCGCTGCGCTGGGCCAGATTACGCACTTCTCCCGCGACCACCGCAAAACCGCGCCCTTGCTCACCCGCACGCGCAGCCTCAACCGCCGCGTTCAAAGCCAGAATATTGGTCTGGAAGGCAATGCCGTCAATTACGCTGATAATATCGGCGATTTTCTGCGAACTGGTGGAGATATCGCGCATAGTCTGCACCACGTTATCTACCACTTTACCGCCGCGTTGCGCCGTTTCAGAAGCACTTAACGCCAGATGGCTGGCCTGGCGCGCATTTTCGGCGTTCTGCTTCACCGTTGCGGTCAGTTGCTCCATGCTGGCTGCCGTCTCTTCCAGCGAAGCGGCCTGTTGCTCGGTGCGCGAAGAGAGATCGTTATTGCCGGTGGCGATTTCGCTGGCACCGCTATAGATGGCATTGGCCCCGTTGCGCACATCACCGACGGTACGCATCAGCTCTCCCTGCATATGGCGCAAACTCTCTGCCAGTTGCCCCATCTCATTAGAGCCATCCACCTCAATCGGTTTCACCAGATCGCCGCCTGCAATATGACGAATGCTGTCAATCAGGCGATTCATTGGCGCTACCAGCGAGGCTTTAATACCGAACCAGACGGCGAAGATGACCGCCAGTACGACGATCATCACGCCCACCAGAATCCACATCGCCTGGCTGTAGGAGGCATTGTTATCGCTGACGGCGATATCATGGAGCCGATCGTTTTGCTCCATGTAAGCCACATACTGCTTCTCGAAACCGTCCTGATATCCCTGGGTCGGCTGATCAAAGAACTCGTTGATTTTGCCTGCACCTAACAGTTGGATCAGCTCCGCCAGCGCATTGTGATAAATATCGTAATTACGTTTGATCTCTGCCGCTGCGGCGGTGCTCTGACGCGGGTCACGCGGCAACGCTTCGTAATCCGCCCAGTTTTTTTCCGCCTGTTTCAGCGAAATACTGGCACTCTCCATCAGCTCAGCAACGGTTGAACCGCTACCAATATTATTCTGATCCATCATGTAGCGGATACCCGCGCGGTTGAGGGTGTTACGCGTCTGCAACAACGCGACCCAGCTGCCATTCAGCGTGGATTGCTGCTGGCGAATGGTTTGTAAAACAGTGAAATTTTCTTTGTCATTCTTTAAGGCATTAAAGAACAGACCGCCTGATGTCAGTTGTAAAAGGCCAAAAACGGCCAAAACCAGCAGTAAGCTGGTCACAATTTTGATACGTTTTAACATGGTTTCTCTTTCCTGTGGACCGATGCAAGATTTTCGGCCTGGAAAGGAAAAACTTTATGAATATCCCGCGGAGATTACGCCGAGTGAATTTTATTCACACTCTGAATTTAAAAAGCCATTATTTACATAAATTATTCACAATATAAATATGTGATATGAATCACATATTTATCGTCACTTAAACGACGCCTTTGCCGCTCAACCGCAAAACTGACCGCTTACATCCCTAAAATAACCACTCAGTTATTTACCTTACTTTACGCGCGCGTAACTCTGGCAACATCACTACAGGATAGCGGTCAATTTACCTCCTCAAACGCAACGCAAACCTAGAACGGCTTCGGCCAACTATTAATCAATACATGCCAGGTTTTACTATGGATACTAAAAAGATATTCAAGCACATACCCTGGGTGATTCTCGGAATCATCGGTGCATTCTGCCTCGCGGTAGTTGCATTACGTCGGGGGGAGCACATCAGCGCCCTGTGGATCGTGGTCGCCTCTGTATCGGTGTATCTGGTGGCGTATCGCTACTACAGTCTGTACATCGCCCAGAAGGTGATGAAACTCGACCCCACGCGCGCGACGCCTGCGGTTATTAACAACGACGGTCTGAACTACGTTCCGACCAACCGTTACGTGTTGTTTGGTCACCACTTCGCCGCTATCGCCGGTGCTGGTCCGCTGGTGGGTCCGGTTCTCGCCGCGCAGATGGGCTACCTGCCTGGCACGCTGTGGCTGCTGGCGGGGGTCGTGCTGGCCGGTGCGGTTCAGGACTTTATGGTGCTGTTTATCTCCTCTCGCCGTAATGGCGCATCTCTTGGTGAGATGATCAAAGAAGAGATGGGACCAGTACCGGGGACTATCGCGCTGTTTGGCTGTTTCTTAATCATGATCATCATCCTCGCCGTCCTGGCGCTGATTGTGGTTAAAGCCCTGGCCGAAAGTCCGTGGGGTGTCTTCACCGTTTGCTCAACCGTACCGATTGCGCTGTTTATGGGTATCTACATGCGCTTTATTCGTCCGGGGCGTGTGGGTGAAGTCTCTGTCATTGGTATCGTGCTGCTGGTTGCCTCTATCTACTTCGGTGGCGTGATTGCTCACGATCCGTACTGGGGTCCGGCACTGACCTTTAAAGACACCACCATTACCTTCGCGCTGATTGGCTATGCGTTTGTTTCCGCACTGCTGCCAGTGTGGCTGATCCTCGCACCGCGCGACTATCTGGCAACCTTCCTGAAAATCGGCGTTATCGTCGGCCTGGCGCTGGGTATCGTGGTGCTGAACCCGGAACTGAAAATGCCTGCCATGACCCAGTACATTGACGGTACTGGCCCGCTGTGGAAAGGCGCTCTGTTCCCGTTCCTGTTCATCACCATCGCCTGTGGTGCGGTATCTGGCTTCCACGCGCTGATCTCTTCCGGTACGACGCCAAAACTGCTGGCTAATGAAACCGACGCGCGTTTCATCGGCTACGGCGCAATGCTGATGGAGTCCTTCGTGGCGATTATGGCGCTGGTTGCTGCGTCCATCATCGAACCGGGTCTTTACTTCGCGATGAACACCCCGCCTGCTGGCCTTGGCATCACCATGCCTAACCTGCATGAAATGGGTGGCGAGAACGCGCCGATCATCATGGCGCAGCTGAAAGACGTTACCGCACACGCGGCAGCGACCGTCAGCTCCTGGGGCTTCGTGATTTCGCCAGAGCAGATCCTGCAAACCGCGAAAGACATTGGTGAGCCTTCTGTCCTGAACCGTGCAGGTGGCGCGCCGACGCTGGCGGTAGGTATCGCGCACGTGTTCCACAAAGTGCTGCCGATGGCTGACATGGGCTTCTGGTATCACTTCGGTATTCTGTTCGAAGCCCTGTTCATCCTGACCGCGCTGGATGCGGGTACCCGTTCTGGCCGCTTTATGCTGCAAGACCTGCTGGGTAACTTCATCCCGTTCCTGAAAAAAACCGATTCTCTGGTTGCCGGTATCATCGGTACTGCGGGCTGTGTGGGTCTGTGGGGCTACCTGCTGTATCAGGGCGTGGTTGATCCGCTGGGCGGCGTTAAGAGCCTGTGGCCGCTGTTCGGTATCTCCAACCAGATGCTGGCAGCCGTAGCGCTGGTACTGGGCACCGTTGTGCTGATTAAGATGAAGCGCACCCAATACATCTGGGTAACTGTTGTTCCGGCTGTATGGCTGCTTATCTGCACCACCTGGGCGCTGGGCCTGAAACTGTTCAGCACCAACCCGCAGATGGAAGGCTTCTTCTACATGGCAAGCCAGTACAAAGAGAAGATTGCTAACGGTACTGACCTGACGGCGCAGCAGATTGCCAATATGAACCACATCGTTGTGAACAACTACACCAACGCAGGTCTGAGTATTCTGTTCCTGATTGTGGTGTACAGCATCATCTTCTACGGTTTCAAAACCTGGCTTGCGGTGCGTAACAGCGACAAACGTACTGACAAAGAAACACCGTACGTTCCAATCCCGGAAGGCGGCGTGAAGATCTCTTCGCACCACTAACCGTGTTTAGCCCCGCTTCGGCGGGGCTTTGTTCTTATCAGAGTGAACTATGTTTGGTAACTTAGGACAGGCAAAAAAATATCTCGGCCAGGCGGCGAAGATGTTGATTGGCATTCCAGACTACGACAACTACGTCGAGCATATGAAGACCAACCATCCCGACAAGCCGTACATGAGCTATGAAGAATTCTTCCGCGAACGCCAGAACGCGCGCTACGGCGGCGATGGTAAAGGCGGTATGCGCTGTTGTTAATGGAGAGAGCATGAACCCGATTGCAGTTACCCTACTCACCGGTTTTTTAGGCGCAGGAAAAACCACCCTGCTGCGCCATATTCTTAACGAACAGCACGGCTACAAGATTGCCGTGATTGAAAACGAATTCGGCGAAGTCTCTGTTGATGATCAACTGATTGGCGACCGCGCCACGCAGATCAAAACGCTGACCAACGGCTGCATCTGTTGTTCGCGCTCCAACGAGCTGGAGGACGCGCTACTCGACCTGCTGGACAATCTCGACAAGGGCAATATTCAGTTCGACCGTCTGGTCATTGAATGCACCGGCATGGCCGATCCCGGCCCGATTATTCAGACCTTTTTCTCCCATGAAGTTTTATGCCAGCGTTATCTGCTGGACGGCGTGATTGCGCTGGTGGATGCGGTACATGCCGATGAGCAGATGAACCAGTTCACCATCGCCCAGTCACAGGTTGGCTACGCCGACCGCATTCTGCTGACCAAAACCGACGTCGCAGGCGAAGCAGAAAAACTGCATGAACGCCTGGCGCGCATCAACGCCCGCGCACCGGTCTACACCGTCACCCACGGCGACATCGATCTGGGCCTGCTGTTCAACACCAACGGTTTTATGCTGGAAGAAAACGTCGTCAGCACCAAACCGCGTTTCCACTTTATCGCAGATAAACAAAACGATATTTCGTCGATTGTGGTGGAACTGGATTACCCGGTAGATATCAGCGAAGTTTCCCGCGTGATGGAAAACCTGCTGCTGGAGTCGGCGGATAAACTGCTACGTTACAAAGGGATGCTGTGGATTGACGGCGAACCTAACCGCCTGCTGTTCCAGGGCGTCCAGCGCCTCTACAGCGCCGACTGGGACAGGCCGTGGGGCGATGAAAAACCGCATAGCACGATGGTGTTTATCGGGATCCAGCTGCCGGAGGAAGAGATTCGGGCTGCGTTTGCGGGGTTGAGGAAGTAAGGGGTTATGGGCCGGATAAGGCGCAGCCGCATCCGGCCTGATATTTCACTCAAAATAGTCCATATCCAGTTTCGGCACCTTCAACAAACGTGAAGAAACCCCTACTTCGTTTTCGATCATTAAGTGCACCAGGCGTTCCCCATCAACCAACACCATACCCTCGACGGATTGGGCAAAGTCACGCGCCTGAGAAGTAAATCCAGAAGTGGTAATAAACACCCCACGTTTCGCTTTTTGCCCAGCCAGTGCGCCGTAAAATGCCTGTAATTCTGGCCTGCCTACAGTATTCTGCCAACGTTTTGCCTGAACATAAACTTTCTCCAGGCCAAGTTTATCAAGCGATATCACACCATCGATGCCACCATCTCCAGTACCGCCAACACGCTGCAAATCATCACGGTGGCCGCCATACCCCAGGCGATGCAAAACATCCAGAACAATGACTTCAAAGCGCGAAGGAGAAACCTGCAATAAGTTTTCCAGAACCTCATCAGCCACCGCATCACGAAGCTCTTTTAGCGCCTGATCTAACCGATCGTCCGGGCTGCTCTTTGCAAGTTCTTCATGATCGGGAGAGTCGGCTTTCGGATCTAAATCGACGGCATCCGGCCGTGACTTAAGTTTGACATTCACAAAAGCGAAGGCCAGATGGTTCGTCTCCTGCTCCGTCATTGGCTGGGGATGAGACGCAACCCAGTCAAAACCCGCAGGAGTCAGGCACCATTTGCCACGCGACAAACTTTGCGACAACCCGGCACGTTTTAAACGGTCATGCGCCCAGCCTGCACGATTTTTATAAACAAGTTGTCCGCTGGTAATGACTTTCGCTCGCTGGCTGTCATCCAGTCCTAATGCATCCGCGGCAGCCTCATGAACATCACGCGCGGCTGCACCTTCCGGTTTTGTTGCCAGATAACGCAGAACAGGTTCAATAAATTTGTCATAGGTAGGAACCGTCATAGTACATCCTTGCAGAATCAGGTAGATGTTTTTCGGCTACTATAGCACTACAAAAATAGACGAACACGTTAGAAATGAGTCAGTTGCTGTGACCGTGGTCATTGCCCGGAAAGGTACAGAAAGCTAAGATGAGATGTTATGGGCCTTAAATATTTGGACAGGCCCGCACAGCAATGGATTAATAACAATGATGAATAAATCCAATTTTGAATTCCTGAAGGGCGTCAACGACTTCACTTATGCCATCGCCTGTGCGGCGGAAAATAACTACCCGGATGATCCCAACACGACGCTGATTAAAATGCGTATGTTTGGCGAAGCCACAGCGAAACATCTTGGTCTGTTACTCAACATCCCCCCTTGTGAGAATCAACACGATCTCCTGCGTGAACTCGGCAAAATCGCCTTTGTTGATGACAACATCCTCTCTGTATTTCACAAATTACGCCGCATTGGTAACCAGGCGGTGCACGAATATCATAACGATCTCAACGATGCCCAGATGTGCCTGCGACTCGGGTTCCGCCTGGCTGTCTGGTACTACCGTCTGGTCACTAAAGATTATGACTTCCCGGTGCCGGTGTTTGTGTTGCCGGAACGTGGTGAAAACCTCTATCACCAGGAAGTGCTGACGCTAAAACAACAGCTTGAACAGCAGGTGCGAGAAAAAGCGCAGACTCAGGCAGAAGTCGAAGCGCAACAGCAGAAGCTGGTTGCCCTGAACGGCTATATCGCCATTCTGGAAGGCAAACAGCAGGAAACCGAAGCGCAAACCCAGGCTCGCCTTGCGGCACTGGAAGCACAGCTCGCCGAGAAGAACGCGGAACTGGCAAAACAGACCGAACAGGAACGTAAGGCTTACCACAAAGAAATTACCGATCAGGCCATCAAGCGCACACTCAACCTTAGCGAAGAAGAGAGTCGCTTCCTGATTGATGCGCAACTGCGTAAAGCAGGCTGGCAGGCCGACAGCAAAACCCTGCGCTTCTCCAAAGGCGCACGTCCGGAACCCGGCGTCAATAAAGCCATTGCCGAATGGCCGACCGGAAAAGATGAAACGGGTAATCAGGGCTTTGCGGATTATGTGCTGTTTGTCGGCCTCAAACCCATCGCGGTGGTAGAGGCGAAACGTAACAATATCGACGTTCCCGCCAGGCTCAATGAGTCGTATCGCTACAGTAAATGTTTCGATAATGGCTTCCTGCGGGAAACCTTGCTTGAGCACTACTCACCGGATGAAGTGCATGAAGCAGTGCCAGAGTATGAAACCAGCTGGCAGGACACCAGCGGCAAACAACGGTTTAAAATCCCCTTCTGCTACTCGACCAACGGGCGCGAATACCGCGCAACAATGAAGACCAAAAGCGGCATCTGGTATCGCGACGTGCGTGATACCCGCAATATGTCGAAAGCCTTACCCGAGTGGCACCGCCCGGAAGAGCTGCTGGAAATGCTCGGCAGCGAACCGCAAAAACAGAATCAGTGGTTTGCCGATAACCCTGGCATGAGCGAGCTGGGCCTGCGTTATTATCAGGAAGATGCCGTCCGCGCGGTTGAAAAGGCAATCGTCAAGGGGCAACAAGAGATCCTGCTGGCGATGGCGACCGGTACCGGTAAAACCCGTACGGCAATCGCCATGATGTTCCGCCTGATCCAGTCCCAGCGTTTTAAACGCATTCTCTTCCTTGTCGACCGCCGTTCTCTTGGCGAACAGGCGCTGGGCGCGTTTGAAGATACGCGTATTAACGGCGACACCTTCAACAGCATTTTCGACATTAAAGGGCTGACGGATAAATTCCCGGAAGACAGCACCAAAATTCACGTTGCCACCGTACAGTCGCTGGTGAAACGCACCCTGCAATCAGATGAACCGATGCCGGTGGCCCGTTACGACTGTATCGTCGTTGACGAAGCGCATCGCGGCTATATTCTCGATAAAGAGCAGACCGAAGGCGAACTGCAGTTCCGCAGCCAGCTGGATTACGTCTCTGCCTACCGTCGCATTCTCGATCACTTCGATGCGGTAAAAATCGCTCTCACCGCCACCCCGGCGCTACATACTGTGCAGATTTTCGGCGAGCCGGTTTACCGTTATACCTACCGTACCGCGGTTATCGACGGTTTTCTGATCGACCAGGATCCGCCTATTCAGATCATCACCCGCAACGCGCAGGAGGGGGTTTATCTCTCCAAAGGCGAGCAGGTAGAGCGCATCAGCCCGCAGGGAGAAGTGATCAATGACACCCTGGAAGACGATCAGGATTTTGAAGTCGCCGACTTTAACCGTGGCCTGGTGATCCCGGCGTTTAACCGCGCCGTCTGTAACGAACTCACCAATTATCTTGACCCGACCGGATCGCAAAAAACGCTGGTCTTCTGCGTCACCAATGCCCATGCCGATATGGTGGTGGAAGAGCTGCGTGCCGCGTTCAAGAAAAAGTATCCGCAACTGGAGCACGACGCGATCATCAAGATCACCGGTGATGCCGATAAAGACGCGCGCAAAGTGCAGACCATGATCACCCGCTTCAATAAAGAGCGGCTGCCCAATATCGTGGTAACCGTCGACCTGCTGACGACCGGCGTCGATATTCCGTCGATCTGTAATATCGTGTTCCTGCGTAAAGTACGCAGCCGCATTCTGTACGAACAGATGAAAGGCCGCGCCACGCGCTTATGCCCGGAGGTGAATAAAACCAGCTTTAAGATTTTTGACTGTGTCGATATCTACAGCACGCTGGAGAGCGTCGACACCATGCGTCCGGTGGTGGTGCGCCCGAAGGTGGAACTGCAAACGCTGGTCAATGAAATTACCGATTCAGAAACCTATAAAATCACCGAAGCGGATGGCCGCAGTTTTGCCGAGCACAGCCATGAACAACTGGTGGCGAAGCTCCAGCGTATCATCGGTCTGGCCACGTTTAACCGTGACCGCAGCGAAACGATAGATAAACAGGTGCGTCGTCTGGATGAGCTATGCCAGGACGCGGCGGGCGTGAACTTTAACGGCTTCGCCTCGCGCCTGCGGGAAAAAGGGCCGCACTGGAGCGCCGAAGTCTTTAACAAACTGCCTGGCTTTATCGCCCGTCTGGAAAAGCTGAAAACGGACATCAACAACCTGAATGATGCGCCGATCTTCCTCGATATCGACGATGAAGTGGTGAGTGTAAAATCGCTGTACGGTGATTACGACACGCCGCAGGATTTCCTCGAAGCCTTTGACTCGCTGGTGCAACGTTCCCCGAACGCGCAACCGGCATTGCAGGCAGTTATTAATCGCCCGCGCGATCTCACCCGTAAAGGGCTGGTCGAGCTACAGGAGTGGTTTGACCGCCAGCACTTTGAGGAATCTTCCCTGCGCAAAGCATGGAAAGAGACGCGCAATGAAGATATCGCCGCCCGGCTGATTGGTCATATTCGCCGCGCTGCGGTGGGCGATGCGCTGAAACCGTTTGAGGAACGTGTCGATCACGCGCTGACGCGCATTAAGGGCGAAAACGACTGGAGCAGCGAGCAATTAAGCTGGCTCGATCGTTTAGCGCAGGCGCTGAAAGAGAAAGTGGTGCTCGACGACGATGTCTTCAAAACCGGCAACTTCCACCGTCGCGGCGGGAAGGCGATGCTGCAAAGAACCTTTGACGATAATCTCGATACCCTGCTGGGCAAATTCAGCGATTATATCTGGGACGAGCTGGCCTGACACGTATACACTTCATCCTTCAGGCTGCCTCTGCGTTGGCTGCGCTCGTTCACCCCGGTCACGTACTTCTGTACGCTCCCGGGGATTCACTCACTTGCCGCCTTGATGCAACCTGAATGATTTTGTGTATATTACCCTCGGCAATTTCTTCTTCTGCGGCTCGATGAATTTGGGCCGCTGCTTAATTTACGGAACTCACAATGAACAATAACGATCTGGTCGCGAAGCTGTGGAAGCTGTGCGACAACCTGCGCGATGGCGGCGTTTCCTATCAAAACTACGTCAATGAACTCGCCTCGCTGCTGTTTTTGAAAATGTGTAAAGAGACCGGTCAGGAAGCGGAATACCTGCCGGAAGGTTACCGCTGGGATGACCTGAAATCCCGCATCGGCCAGGGAGCAGTTGCAGTTCTACCGAAAAATGCTCGTGCATTTAGGCGAAGATGACAAAAAGCTGGTACAGGCAGTTTTTCATAATGTTAGTACCACCATCACCGAGCCGAAACAAATAACCGCACTGGTCAGCAATATGGATTCGCTGGACTGGTACAACGGCGCGCACGGTAAGTCGCGCGATGACTTCGGCGATATGTACGAAGGGCTGTTGCAGAAGAACGCGAATGAAACCAAGTCTGGTGCAGGCCAGTACTTCACCCCGCGTCCGCTGATTAAAACCATTATTCATCTGCTGAAACCGCAGCCGCGTGAAGTGGTGCAGGACCCGGCGGCAGGTACGGCGGGCTTTTTGATTGAAGCCGACCGCTATGTTAAGTCGCAAACCAATGATCTGGACGACCTTGATGGCGACACGCAGGATTTCCAGATCCACCGCGCGTTTATCGGCCTCGAACTGGTGCCCGGCACCCGTCGTCTGGCACTGATGAACTGCCTGCTGCACGATATTGAAGGCAACCTCGACCACGGCGGCGCAATCCGTCTGGGCAACACTCTGGGTAGCGACGGTGAAAACCTGCCGAAGGCGCATATTGTCGCCACTAACCCGCCGTTTGGCAGCGCCGCAGGCACCAACATTACCCGCACCTTTGTTCACCCGACCAGCAACAAACAGTTGTGCTTTATGCAGCATATTATCGAAACGCTGCATCCCGGCGGTCGTGCGGCGGTGGTGGTGCCGGATAACGTGCTGTTTGAAGGCGGCAAAGGCACCGACATTCGTCGTGACCTGATGGATAAGTGTCATCTGCACACCATTCTGCGTCTGCCGACCGGTATTTTTTACGCTCAGGGCGTGAAGACCAACGTGCTGTTCTTTACCAAAGGGACGGTGGCGAACCCGAATCAGGATAAGAACTGTACCGATGATGTGTGGGTGTATGACCTGCGTACCAATATGCCGAGTTTCGGCAAGCGCACACCGTTTACCGACGAGCATTTGCAGCCGTTTGAGCGCGTGTATGGCGAAGACCCGCACGGTTTAAGCCCGCGCACTGAAGGTGAATGGAGTTTTAACGCCGAAGAGACGGAAGTTGCCGACAGCGAAGAGAACAAAAACACCGACCAGCATCTTGCTACCAGCCGCTGGCGCAAGTTCAGCCGTGAGTGGATCCGCACCGCAAAATCCGATTCGCTGGATATCTCCTGGCTGAAAGATAAAGACAGTATTGATGCCGACAGCCTGCCGGAGCCGGATGTATTAGCGGCAGAAGCGATGGGCGAACTGGTACAGGCGCTGTCTGAACTGGATGCGCTGATGCGTGAACTGGGGGCGAGCGATGAGGCCGATTTGCAGCGTCAGTTGCTGGAAGAAGCGTTTGGTGGGGTGAAGGAATGAGTGCGGGGAAATTGCCGGAGGGGTGGGTTATCGCCCCAGTATCTACGGTCACAACTCTAATCCGAGGAGTAACGTATAAAAAAGAGCAGGCAATAAATTATCTAAAAGATGATTATTTGCCTCTTATCCGTGCGAACAATATTCAGAATGGCAAGTTTGATACTACGGACTTGGTTTTTGTTCCTAAAAATCTTGTTAAAGAAAGTCAAAAAATATCTCCTGAAGATATTGTTATTGCAATGTCATCAGGGAGCAAATCCGTAGTTGGTAAATCCGCACATCAGCATCTACCATTTGAATGTAGTTTCGGCGCATTTTGCGGTGTATTACGTCCTGAAAAACTTATATTTTCTGGTTTTATTGCTCATTTCACAAAATCTTCTCTTTATCGAAACAAAATTTCATCACTTTCTGCTGGTGCAAATATTAATAATATTAAGCCGGCAAGCTTTGATTTGATAAATATACCAATCCCACCACTTGCCGAACAAAAAATCATCGCTGAAAAACTCGATACGCTGCTGGCGCAGGTAGACAGCACCAAAGCACGTTTTGAGCAAATCCCACAAATCCTGAAACGTTTTCGTCAAGCGGTATTGGGGGGCGCAGTTAATGGAAAATTGACAGAAAAATGGCGTAATTTTGAGCCGCAACATTCTGTATTTAAGAAGTTAAATTTTGAATCTATCTTAACTGAATTACGTAATGGTCTTTCATCAAAGCCAAATGAAAGTGGTGTTGGTCATCCAATACTACGCATTAGTTCTGTACGTGCTGGCCATGTAGATCAAAACGATATTCGGTTTCTAGAATGTTCAGAAAGTGAACTAAACCGCCACAAATTACAAGATGGAGATCTTTTATTTACTCGCTATAACGGAAGTTTAGAATTTGTTGGTGTTTGTGGGTTATTGAAAAAATTACAACATCAAAATTTGCTATATCCTGATAAACTTATTCGAGCTCGATTAACCAAAGATGCTTTACCAGAATATATCGAAATATTTTTTTCATCCCCCTCAGCACGAAATGCAATGATGAACTGCGTGAAAACAACTTCTGGTCAAAAAGGTATTTCAGGAAAAGATATCAAATCCCAAGTTGTTTTATTACCTCCAGTAAAAGAACAAGCCGAAATCGTTCGCCGCGTCGAGCAACTCTTCGCCTACGCCGACACCATAGAAAAACAGGTCAACAACGCCTTAGCCCGCGTCAACAACCTGACGCAATCCATCCTGGCAAAAGCGTTCCGTGGTGAACTTACCGCCCAGTGGCGGGCCGAAAACCCGGATTTGATCAGCGGAGAAAACAGCGCCGCCGCGTTGCTGGAAAAAATCAAAGCTGAACGCGCAGCTAGCGGGGGTAAAAAAGCCTCACGTAAAAAATCCTGAACATTATTTTCTGGCGCACCTTTCCGGTGCGCTTTTTATTATTTCACGCCAATCATAACCCACATAAATATATTTAAATCATTCCAGAAATTGCCCATTTTATTCTATTTTTAGCTGGACTTTCCCCATATTTACTGATGATATATACAGGTATTTAGCGCGGTGCGGATGTGCGCCAACACACCCGCATCGCTAATCACAATCACTATTCCTGGAGAATAGCAGTTATGACTGACACGCATTCTATTGCACAACCGTTCGAAGCAGAAGTCTCCCCGGCAAATAACCGTCATGTCACCGTCGGTTATGCGAGTCGCTACCCGGATTACAGCCGTATTCCCGCCATCACCCTGAAAGGTCAGTGGCTGGAAGCCGCCGGTTTTGCCACTGGCACGGCGGTAGATGTCAAAGTGATGGAAGGCTGTATTGTCCTCACCGCCCAACCACCCGCCGCCGAGGAGAGCGAACTGATGCAGTCGCTACGCCAGGTGTGCAAACTGTCGGCGCGTAAACAAAAGCAGGTGCAGGCGTTTATTGGAGTGATTGCCGGTAAACAGAAAGTCGCGTAACAGCGTTTACTCCCGGTTAACCACCGGGAGCCTTCCACTGACTCAATAGAAACTTTCCCCCTCAGTAAATATTTACCAGTCTGATTTTGCAGTAAAAATCTATTGTTTCAGTACGTTGCGAAAGCGATAATAGAGGCTTAGCAATGAGGAAGGCATATCTTATGGAATCTATTCAACCCTGGATTGAAAAATTTATTAAGCAAGCACAGCAACAACGTTCGCAATCCACTAAAGATTATCCAACGTCTTACCGTAACCTGCGAGTAAAATTGAGTTTCGGTTATGGTAATTTTACGTCTATTCCCTGGTTTGCATTTCTTGGAGAAGGTCAGGAAGCTTCTAACGGTATATATCCCGTTATTCTCTATTATAAAGATTTTGATGAGTTGGTTTTGGCTTATGGTATAAGCGACACGAATGAACCACATGCCCAATGGCAGTTCTCTTCAGACATACCTAAAACAATCGCAGAGTATTTTCAGGCAACTTCGGGTGTATATCCTAAAAAATACGGACAGTCCTATTACGCCTGTTCCCAAAAAGTCTCACAGGGTATTGATTACACCCGATTTGCCTCTATGCTGGACAACATAATCAACGACTATAAATTAATATTTAATTCTGGCAAGAGTGTTATTCCACCTATGTCAAAAACTGAATCATACTGTCTGGAAGATGCGTTAAATGATTTGTTTATCCCTGAAACCACAATAGAGACGATACTCAAACGATTAACCATCAAAAAAAATATTATCCTCCAGGGGCCGCCCGGCGTTGGAAAAACCTTTGTTGCACGCCGTCTGGCTTACTTGCTGACAGGAGAAAAGGCTCCGCAACGCGTCAATATGGTTCAGTTCCATCAATCTTATAGCTATGAGGATTTTATACAGGGCTATCGTCCGAATGGCGTCGGCTTCCGACGTAAAGACGGCATATTTTACAATTTTTGTCAGCAAGCTAAAGAGCAGCCAGAGAAAAAGTATATTTTTATTATAGATGAAATCAATCGTGCCAATCTCAGTAAAGTATTTGGCGAAGTGATGATGTTAATGGAACATGATAAACGAGGTGAAAACTGGTCTGTTCCCCTAACCTACTCCGAAAACGATGAAGAACGATTCTATGTCCCGGAGAATGTTTATATCATCGGTTTAATGAATACTGCCGATCGCTCTCTGGCCGTTGTTGACTATGCCCTACGCAGACGATTTTCTTTCATAGATATTGAGCCAGGTTTTGATACACCACAGTTCCGGAATTTTTTACTGAATAAAAAAGCAGAACCTTCATTTGTTGAGTCTTTATGCCAAAAAATGAACGAGTTGAACCAGGAAATCAGCAAAGAGGCCACTATCCTTGGGAAAGGATTCCGCATTGGGCATAGTTACTTCTGCTGTGGGTTGGAAGATGGCACCTCTCCGGATACGCAATGGCTTAATGAAATTGTGATGACGGATATCGCCCCTTTACTCGAAGAATATTTCTTTGATGACCCCTATAAACAACAGAAATGGACCAACAAATTATTAGGGGACTCATAGTGGAACAGCCCGTGATACCTGTCCGTAATATCTATTACATGCTTACCTATGCATGGGGTTATTTACAGGAAATTAAGCAGGCAAACCTTGAAGCCATACCCGGTAACAATCTTCTTGATATCCTGGGGTATGTATTAAATAAAGGGGTTTTACAGCTTTCACGCCGAGGGCTTGAGCTTGATTACAATCCTAACACCGAGATCATTCCTGGCATCAAAGGGCGAATAGAGTTTGCTAAAACAATACGCGGCTTCCATCTTAATCATGGGAAAACCGTCAGTACTTTTGATATGCTTAATGAAGACACGCTGGCTAACCGAATTATAAAAAGCACATTAGCCATATTAATTAAGCATGAAAAGTTAAATTCAACTATCAGAGATGAAGCTCGTTCACTTTATAGAAAATTACCGGGCATTAGCACTCTTCATTTAACTCCGCAGCATTTCAGCTATCTGAATGGCGGAAAAAATACGCGTTATTATAAATTCGTTATCAGTGTCTGCAAATTCATCGTCAATAATTCTATTCCAGGTCAAAACAAAGGACACTACCGTTTCTATGATTTTGAAAGAAACGAAAAAGAGATGTCATTACTTTATCAAAAGTTTCTTTATGAATTTTGCCGTCGTGAATTAACGTCTGCAAACACAACCCGCTCTTATTTAAAATGGGATGCATCGAGTATATCGGATCAGTCACTTAATTTGTTACCTCGAATGGAAACTGACATCACCATTCGCTCATCAGAAAAAATACTTATCGTTGACGCCAAATACTATAAGAGCATTTTTTCACGACGAATGGGAACAGAAAAATTTCATTCGCAAAATCTTTATCAACTGATGAATTACTTATGGTCGTTAAAGCCTGAAAATGGCGAAAACATAGGGGGGTTATTAATATATCCCCACGTAGATACCGCAGTGAAACATCGTTATAAAATTAATGGCTTCGATATTGGCTTGTGTACCGTCAATTTAGGTCAGGAATGGCCGTGTATACATCAAGAATTACTCGACATTTTCGATGAATATCTCAAATAAGCGGTAAGTTTTATAGAAAATACCGCTCCCGACACCACATCGGGAGCGGCTCATCATCAGGAGGCGATCACCTCCACCAGCACATCCGTTGCCCAACTCTCTTCGCTGTTGGCGACATTCCCTTCCTTGCAGGCCTGAGCCATTTTGACTAACTGGAAAGAAACGTCATCGCGGAAATCAAAGTAATGCCATTGCGATGAAAAGTTGATGCGCCAGTAGCCCATCCCCTGATCGAAGCGGATCTTCAATACCTGACCATCCTCAAAAGTCACCGTCAGTTTACGATGGTGAGGGATATCGCGCGGCGAGTCGAACACCGTCAGTTCTACCGGCCTGCCCAGCGCAGCAGCAAACCACTGATCAGCGAAATCCTGAAAATCCGCTATGCTCATCCAGTCATGGAAAGGCCGGTTACCGGGGCGATCTTTATCTTTAAATAGCGTATCCAGCGTCACTTCAGCGCCATCGGTCAGCTTTGTTTTTAGCGGTCTCAGAATTGATCCCAACAACGCCAGCGCAACCGGGTTTTGCAGATAGCGATCGGTATAGTGAACGCCGGTAATTCGCGTGTTATTCATCAGTGACTGCGCTTCTTCATGGTCGTTAAACAGCACGTCCCAGAAGCGTTGCCCAAACTGCGACAGTGGTCCATTCAACTGTTTGTGGATCTGAATGTCTTTGACCCGCTCGACAGCGTTGGTGGCTTTAGCCGGCAGAATAAACTCGTTCAGTTCTACCGTTTTATAACCGAGACTACGCACCACCAGTTCGTCATTCAGGTGCCACTCCGGCCCCGGAATCGTTGCCTGCTGGCTGCGAGAGGCCAGCGTCATCACGCGATCGGTATCAACCCCCATTTCCATGGTGGTGGAACAGTTGAGAACATTTAGTTGCCCATTCTTGAACATCTTTTCATAGCTTTGCAGACGTTCTGACGACTGCTGGGCAGAGTGCTCGGCAGTACGATAGTAGAAGCCGCCTTCCACGACACGATCGTTAATGTCTGTCCAGACGTTTTCCGACCGCAATTGTGCGATCAGCGGATCATGGCTGACCCAGTCGCGTGCTTTTGCCAGACCCTCTGCGTAGTCTTCCTGTGAACGATCCAGCTTCCAGATTTCCGGCATTGTGACTTTCTGCGCGACAAAAGTGTCATATTGCGCCAGGGTAAGATGCTCGAACGAAATATGGGTAGGCAGATAAGGGGTTAAGCCTTTAAAAGCCGTATCCAGGATTTTATTGGTTACCGGGCAAATCCAGGCATCCGTGATTAAAGAAAAAGTCATATGCTCTTTCGGTAAATAAAAACGGTTGCCATCGGGTTTCAGTACTGCAAGCGGTCCGGTAAGTTGGGCCCATGCTTCTTTCAGCCATGTATTGATAATATCAATAGTTGCCGCATTGACGGTTTTGAATCCAGCCCCCAGCATCAGCAACTTCGCTAAACGATGGGATACGTTGCCATTACGAATTTGAGGCCAGCGTCTGTTCTGATTATCTTCAGGATCTTTTGATTCCGGGTTACGGACGAATTTTGATGAAAAACGGCTACCAATCCAGTTTTTCAGCTCATCATCCAGCTGTGTGAAGTTGCTCTCGCGAACGTAATGATCCAACGTAACCTTGAGAAAATCGCGCCAGTCATCCAGCGTTAATCCTTTTTCCTGCCAGTGCAAGGGGCTCTTATGTATTTTCTCCAGCCCCTGGTAACCAACCTGAACCAGCCCCTGTGTTTCCAGGCTGTTAGTCCGTTTAGGGCGACGCATGAATTCCCGGAACAACAACATTTCAGAAAGCTTAAGGGGGCCGCCGTTTTCATTAAACACTTCAGGCTTAAGATAATGGTTATATTGCAGAACCGGCCCGCGGATATCGGCTCTCTCTTTAAGCTCGTTAACCATCTCCGTCCAGGTTCGGGATACCAGGATAGTCGCGGCTTTCCCACCGGTTGCAGCCTGATAAGCCTGTTCAAGCTGTTCAGCCTGTGCTTGTGACAATTTCGCCTGGTCTGGCATTCCCCAGCTTCGATATTCTTCTGCCTGCTCACGGGCTTGCTTCGCCCTGGCCGCTAATTTTTCCAGATCGGCATTGGCATTCGGCGCTGTAGACGTTTGCGTCCTTTGATGCCAGCTGAGAATTTCGACTACGCTTCCGCGTAAGCGACTGCGTTCTGCTTCTTGCTGCATACGCACCGCCATTCGGGCTGTCCCTTGTCGACTGTCTGTAAAGGTGATGAGTCGACGACCTCGTCCTGGCAACGAATCTGGTCCGACGCCCTCTTTGCCTTCATCACTGGTAAAGTCCTGACAATACTCTAGAACGGTGGGCACGATATTAGTAACGTAAAATGGCCCACCTAATAGTGCACGCCGGAAGGGCTGTTTCCCACTCATGCCTCTGTAGCCACAGCCACTGGCACTACAAACCTGTTCAATATCATTAATAATCAGCGGAATGCTGTCATTGTTAATAACGCCAATACGGCGCGTCTGACGGTCGAGGCGTTGTAGGGTATAACCTGCCTCGCTGGTCTCTCCTGCGGCAATAATCAACGGAGGCTGAAAACTGTTCTCTTTTTCGACTTTTTCTTCTGTAGCGTCATGTTCAACAGGTACTTCATCCTGCAAAGAGAATTCATCGCCACCTTTATTTTCCCACTGGACTAGTTTGCCCTTTTTGTCCCGTGCCAGAAGATGAGGCTCATTACAATCATTACAGAATGCAACTTCGTATACAGGGCTTCCACAGTCACAATTTTGTCGCTGGTTCACATACACATAGCCAAAGGGCCAGCCTTTGTCGAGCGGTGTACCGTGCTTTAATCTGCAATCTTTATCAACACAAGCCCATATTCCCTAGGTATTACGCTGGAAGATATGCGCCCTGACTTTAAGAAATGCGGGATCCTTTGCATTAGGTTGAGTCCCTGAACAGACATCGATCCAACGCAGTACTTCCTGCTGGCTGTAATGCTGTTTTGTCAGCACGTGTAACGCGTTACATCAATGCTTTGAATATCCGGTAGTGTAGAAATGACTTTTGGTACACCAATAAATGTTTCATCTGGATGACAAACCCAGCTTGCACGCTTTCCATTTAGAGCAAACCTTCCGATGCTGATTTGTTCTCTTCCGGTGCGAATCCGATAAGTTTCATTTGCTGTAACTGTAACGTCCTGACATCCCTTCACAGGTAGTGCTTTTAGTCCTAATACGTTTACTGCCCTCGATTGGCCATCAAAACCAGCAACATTGCTATTATCCCGAGGGAGCACAATCAGAACATCGCTGCTTCGCACACTGCAAGAAGCCTGTCCCTGTAACAGCCATTGATCTGCATCAACGATGAAGGTTAACGGCACCTCACCAATGGCAATTTCACTGTCATCAAGTTTAATGCTCCCAACAATCATCCCTCCAGCACGAGCCACTAACGACAAACCTGCCGATGGATTTTGCCTGCCAAATCTCACTTCGCTTTTACGTAATCGAACTGTTGCCTGTCTGTTTTCCAGAGAAGCATAGGCTGGCCCAAGGCCAGAGACTTCCTCACCATCTTCACAAATGGCAAGTTCAAAGCGCGTAGTTGACGGCTCGCTTGTTACAGGAAAGGAAACTTCGTCCGGAAGAGATACTATCACCCTAAGCTCATCTGGATGCTTTTCTGACCAATAGAATTGGCAACGCGTACTCTTATTTTTTTGTAGTCGAGGCTTAGCCTCTACAGAGGCTGCGCATAGCAGTCCATTCAAAAAATGCGTTCCTGTTTCATCATCTAACGGTATTGGAAACTCGCTTCGCCAGGTAGGGTGAACCTTCTCAAGCTGTTGTACTGGTTCTTTGTGATTTATTAGGTTGTGAGTAAGTACTAAGGAATTGAGGTTATCAGCCATATGACTGATAAGTTCTACAGAGGTATCTTCGCTAAAAACAGTTGGCAGCGCTGATTTTTCTATGACAGCTCTTGCCAGCGAAAGGGCAGAAAAACCTGACTGCTTTGCTTGCTCATATTGTCCAAGGATCCTGGAGAAAACAGCCAGAAAGCGACTGTCTGATTCTTTGAGTAGCCGGAAAGGTAAACCACCTTCACTGAATAATGTTCCGAGAAAATTGCGTCGTTCAGATTCATAAAATCGAATTGGGCGCAGCCAGTAATCTTCCATCCCTTTCGGTACGATAGTACCAAGCTCTGTGGCGGTGAATGAAATCCCTATTTTTTTATATATAGGGTCCCACGTCCATCCGCATTGCCGTTCATAATCCCTGCGGTACCACTCAGAGCAAAAAAGAACAAAACAGGCAGCAAAGTCCCTATTACATATATTAGATTGTGATTGACCGACTGCACGGAGTAGCTGCGTTAATTGGGTATATTCATCATTGGTTGCATGATATTCATAAAGAGGACGGCCATCCGGTTGTCTCAACCCTCTAAGATTCACAAAGTTACTTAGCCAGGAAGTACATTTTACCCATGAAATGTATTCTGATTGACCCAAAGCAAGCTCCTTAGAGATAAAAGATACAAAAACAAAACCCCACAACATTTCTAATTTGAAAGAAAACCTTTCAGAATATTGTATAGTTACTCAGGCGGCAACAACTATTTTTTCAGGTCGATACTATAAATCAATTTTAGATAAAAATGATATCAACCATCTATTAATCACAACTCATTTATCACCTGATTTTATAATTTCAAATGAAAATAAATCTCAAACAATCAAAAAGTATTCAGTAGCTGACATTTAACTTTCCAGGGTATAAAACAATTAGAGAAACTGCACAATAGCGAATAATGAGAGTTGTAAAGTCAGTCAAAAAACACAAGTAATCACTGTGCGTTTTTTGACCGTTATCGACATGAGTTTAAAGAGGTTAGTGAAGAAGATATTCCTGTACACTCCATACCTATTGATGAATTGTCTCGGGAAAATTTTTATAACTTAATTTAAAAACATAAAAACGTTTTATTATATATAAATCTATATCCCCCCTCACTCCACATCCTCCCTGCGTAACCCGATATCCTTCAACCGCTCATCACTCATCTGCTGTAACACGCGTCGGGTCTGCATTTGCCGCCGCCAACGCCTCACCGCCTGCCAGAGTTGCACCAGGCCGATAAACGGCGCTTTAGCTCTGTTTTCGTGAAATTCCATCTGCTACCTCCTCATCTTTCAGAGGCTTCATCATCCACCTTCTGGCAGTTCACAATACAGATTCAAATATTACTTTTATTTAACATACAGACAGGTTAAAACAGCATCTGCATCCGGTTTTTTAGCCTCATCTGTACCGGTTTTTCTCTCTGTATGGTCCACATAAGGAATACAGCATGACGCGTTATCAACATCTGGCGACTCTGCTTGCCGAACGGATTGAGCAAGGGCTGTATCGTCACGGGGAGAAATTGCCGTCGGTGCGCAGCTTAAGTCAGGAGCACGGCGTCAGTATCAGCACCGTGCAGCAGGCGTATCAGACGCTGGAGACGATGAAGCTCATCACTCCGCAGCCGCGTTCGGGTTATTTTGTCGCACAACGTAAAGCCCAGCCGCCAGTACCGCCGATGACGCGTCCGGTGCAGCGCCCGGTGGAAATTACCCAGTGGGATCAGGTGCTGGATATGCTGGAGGCGCATAGCGACAGTTCCATTGTTCCGTTAAGCAAAAGCACACCGGATGTCGAAGCGCCCAGCCTGAAACCGCTGTGGCGGGAGCTAAGCCGGGTGGTGCAGCATAATCTGCAAACCGTTCTCGGTTATGACTTGTTAGCCGGTCAGCGAGTATTGCGAGAGCAGATTGCCCGCCTGATGCTCGACAGCGGCTCGGTGGTCACCGCCGATGACATCATCATCACCAGCGGCTGCCATAACTCGATGTCGCTGGCGTTAATGGCAGTGTGTAAACCGGGCGATATTGTCGCGGTCGAATCCCCCTGTTATTACGGTTCGATGCAGATGCTGCGCGGCATGGGCGTGAAAGTGATTGAAATCCCAACCGATCCAGAAACTGGCATCAGCGTTGAAGCGCTGGAACTGGCGCTGGAACAGTGGCCGATTAAAGGCATCATTCTGGTGCCAAACTGTAATAATCCGCTGGGATTTATTATGCCGGACGCGCGCAAACGGGCCGTTCTCTCTCTCGCTCAGCGTCATGATATTGTGATTTTTGAAGATGATGTCTATGGCGAACTGGCGACGGAGTATCCGCGCCCGCGGACCATTCATTCCTGGGATATCGACGGGCGAGTGCTGTTGTGCAGCTCGTTCAGTAAAAGTATTGCACCAGGCCTGCGCGTGGGTTGGGTCGCACCGGGGCGTTATCACGATAAACTGATGCATATGAAATACGCCATCAGCAGCTTTAATGTGCCGTCCACGCAAATGGCGGCGGCAACGTTTGTGCTGGAAGGTCACTATCATCGCCATATCCGGCGGATGCGGCAGATCTATCAGCGCAATTTGGCGCTTTATACCTGCTGGATACGGGAATATTTTCCCTGCGAAATCTGTATTACGCGCCCGAAAGGCGGATTTTTACTGTGGATAGAATTGCCTGAACAGGTCGATATGGTCTGCGTCGCGCGGCAGCTGTGCCGCATGAAAATCCAGGTGGCGGCAGGCTCGATTTTCTCAGCTTCCGGCAAATACCGTAATTGTCTGCGCATCAACTGCGCTTTGCCGCTCAGCGAAACCTATCGCGAAGCACTGAAGCAAATTGGCGAGGCCGTGTATCGGGCAATGGAATAAATTCGAAATAGCGGCGAAGCGCCTGATTTCCTCTCATGCATAACCTGTGACTCGTTTTATCTTTGCTGGGTCATCGCCACGTTCCAGCCTGAATTAAGCAAAGTACGCTTTGTTCATGCCGGATGCCATGTGAACGCCTGACCAGGTCTACAAAAATCTTTAAAGTTCAATATATTTAATGGGTTATGTAGACCTGATAAGCATAGCGCATCAGGCTGCTTTGCGTTTGTCATCCGTCTCTGATTAGCTCTTGAGCCATGAATAGCGCTCACGCTCAGGCAAGGGCTGCCTTAATGCCTGCATTTGCTCTGCCGAAAGTCCGGTAATCTTTTGTATCCATTCAGGATCCGCCCCATTCTGCAACAACAATCGAAGAATGCGCTGCTCCCCTTTTATATATCCATCATTATGAATTCGCTCTGCAATCGTCATTATTCGCTCCCTGTGTTGTGGCATTCGACGGGTAAGTTCACTGATAAACTCATTAAAACGCGCTTCATCGCCAGTCAGTAAAATGTAATTTAACAGCGCAGTTATCTGGCTGTCATTAGCACACTCTGTAACCAGTAATACTACCAGTTGATCGATAAGCCCCATCAGATCGCGCTGGCGAATATGCTTTTGGATCAACTCCAACAGGGCGACTCTGCGATGCTGCACAATCTCGTCGTCTGGCACGACAGTAACATCCACCAGCGGGAACGCGGCGTTATAAAGCTTCCGTGCGGTAGTCGGGTCGGCAAATTCGTCCAGCCAGCACAGGGACCAGGGGTAAGGACTACGGCTACCGTGATAAAATAGCATCGGGATGACCAACGGTAGCGGCTGGCGTTTATCATGCTCTATATGGCGCTACATCACCGCCATGGAATAGCGCATCAGGCGAAAGGCCATATGAATGTCCTCGCGGCTCTGATGTTCAATCACCACATAGATATAGCCATCGCCTTCGCGGGTCTTTACCGACCATAAAATATCGGAGTGTAGCGCCCGCAATTTTTCATCGACAAAGCTGGCGGATTCCAGTTTTAAGCTATCGAGATCGCACAGTTCACGTAAATCTTTAGGTAAGTGAATCTCCATAAAATCCCGCGCAGTGTCAGGGTGCGTGAGAAAGGTTTTAAATAATGCATCATGCGGCGTGCTGGTCGTGAAGTTTGTCATGGCGATCCATCACCTGTTGAAAAAGATGGCCTGACTTTAGCGACTAACAAAACCATTCTCACCCGGCAATTTCCCATTCCCCGAGGCGCTTTCCAGGCTATTTTTATTCTTCTGCAAACGATACATTTTTCCGGAAACAAGCTCGCGTTTTACATGTCCTGTACCCGGCAGATATTCCCCTTTCCACCGCGCTCTTTTGATTAACCGCAAATTTTAATTACACTTAAGGTGTATATTTTCTATGCAACCCATCAATTCAAGAGGTGTAATGTGCTGATGACTATTTGTAATCGTTATACATTCTGACCCGAAGTCAGAAAGTATTTCTCTGTCTGTGTGTTCACAGGCAGTGTGGTTGATTACATGAAATTCAGTACATTTGCAGTCTCGTTGCCCTTCTCACCTGCCTTTCGTCATTACCGACGGTATTGAATTTCGTTTTCCCCGTTGGGGTTCTCCGGACAAGGAGTTGTTTGTTATGCCACGTTTTTTTACCCGCCATGCCGCCACGCTGTTTTTCCCGATGGCGTTGATTTTGTATGACTTTGCTGCGTATCTGTCGACGGATCTGATCCAGCCTGGGATCATTAATGTGGTACGTGATTTTAATGCCGATGTCAGTCTGGCCCCTGCTGCCGTCAGTCTCTATCTTGCTGGCGGTATGGCGTTACAGTGGCTGCTGGGGCCGCTTTCCGACAGAATTGGCCGCAGGCCGGTGCTGATTACCGGGGCGCTAATTTTTACCCTTGCCTGCGCCGCGACAATGTTCACAACGTCTATGACACAGTTTCTTATCGCGCGTGCAATTCAGGGCACCAGTATCTGTTTTATTGCCACCGTTGGTTATGTCACGGTGCAGGAGGCGTTCGGACAGACAAAAGGGATCAAGTTGATGGCGATTATCACCTCCATCGTACTGATTGCGCCGATTATCGGCCCGCTTTCCGGCGCAGCTCTGATGCACTTTATGCACTGGAAAGTCCTTTTTGCCATCATTGCGGTTATGGGTTTTATCTCATTTGTTGGCTTACTGTTGGCGATGCCAGAGACGGTGAAGCGCGGCGCGGTTCCGTTTAGCGCCAAAAGCGTCTTGCGCGATTTTCGTAATGTCTTTTGCAATCGGCTGTTCCTCTTTGGCGCAGCAACCATCTCTTTAAGCTATATCCCGATGATGAGCTGGGTGGCTGTCTCGCCGGTGATCCTTATCGATGCAGGCAGCTTAACAACTTCGCAGTTCGCCTGGACACAGGTTCCGGTGTTCGGCGCGGTGATTGTTGCGAATGCCATCGTGGCGCGTTTTGTTAAAGATCCGACCGAACCGCGGTTTATCTGGCGTGCCGTACCCATTCAACTGGTCGGCCTCTCGCTGTTGATTGTCGGCAATCTGCTGTCGCCGCACGTCTGGCTGTGGTCGGTGCTGGGCACCAGTCTGTATGCTTTCGGGATTGGTTTGATTTTCCCGACCTTATTCCGCTTTACGCTGTTTTCCAATAAGTTACCGAAAGGGACCGTCTCCGCATCGCTAAATATGGTGATCCTGATGGTGATGTCGGTCTCGGTCGAAATCGGCCGCTGGCTATGGTTTAACGGCGGTCGCTTGCCGTTTCATCTGTTAGCCGTTGTGGCGGGCGTTATCGTCGTTTTCACCCTGGCGGGATTGCTCAATCGCGTGCGCCAGCATCAGGCAGCCGAGCTAGTGGAGGAGCAGTGATTTTTGCGCGATCCGGCCGTCAGGCTCTATTCTTAACGTTATGAATAAACTCATCGAACTCAGACGCGCCAAAAGGTTGGCGCTCTCTTTACTGCTTATCGCCGCTGCTACCTTTGTCGTTACGCTGTTTTTGCCGCCCAATTTTTGGGTGAGCGGCGTGAAGGCGATTGCTGAAGCGGCGATGGTCGGCGCGCTGGCGGACTGGTTTGCGGTGGTGGCGCTGTTTCGCCGCGTGCCGATTCCGATCATTTCTCGCCATACGGCGATTATCCCGCGTAATAAAGACCGGATTGGCGAAAATCTCGGCCAGTTCGTGCAGGAAAAATTTCTTGATACTCAATCCCTGGTGGCATTGATTCGACGCCACGAACCGGCGTTGCTGATTGGCAACTGGTTTAGCCAGCCAGAAAACGCCCGCCGCGTTGGTCAGCATCTGTTGCAGATCATGAGCGGTTTTCTCGAACTTACCGATGATGCGCGTATTCAGCGCCTGCTTAAGCGCGCGGTCCATCGGGCGATTGATAAGGTCGATCTTTCCGGCACCAGTGCGTTGATGCTGGAGAGTATGACCAAAAACGATCGTCATCAGGTGCTGCTGGATACGCTGATCGCACAGTTGATCGCCCTTCTCCAGCGCGATAAATCGCGCAAGTTTATCGCCCAGCAAATTGTTCGCTGGCTGGAGAGCGAGCATCCACTGAAAGCCAAAATTCTCCCCACCGAATGGTTGGGCGAACATAGCGCGGAGTTGGTTTCTGACGCGGTGAATTCTTTGCTTGATGATATTAGTCGCGATCGTGCGCATCAGATCCGCCATGCGTTTGATCGCGCCACCTTCGCCCTGATCGACAAGCTGAAAAACGATCCGGAAATGGCAGCGCGAGCCGATGCCGTAAAAAGCTATCTGAAAGAAGATGAAGCTTTTAATCGCTATCTCAGTGAATTGTGGGGGGATTTACGGGAATGGCTGAAAGTGGATATCAACAGTGAAGATTCTCGTGTGAAAGAACGCATCGCACGAGCGGGTCAATGGTTTGGCGAAACGTTAATTGCCGATGATGCCTTGCGGGCGTCGTTAAATGGTCATCTTGAACAAGCCGCGCACCGCGTCGCGCCTGAGTTTTCCGCATTCCTGACGCGCCACATCAGCGATACGGTAAAAAGCTGGGATGCGCGGGATATGTCGCGGCAAATAGAGTTAAATATCGGCAAAGATCTGCAGTTTATTCGTGTCAACGGTACGCTGGTTGGCGGTTGTATTGGGCTAATTTTATATTTGCTGTCGCAGCTCCCGGCCTTGTTCCCCCTCGGCAATTTTTAGAAATCCATGAAAAACTAAGTGGCTAACCGCGAGAGAGATCAAATAAACCATACTAAAAGAATGGTAATAATGTGGCCTCTTTTCATTATCTCCCGTGGTACGGGGAAGGAAAATCATGTCACTTGTCACCGATCTACCCGCCATTTTCGATCAGTTCTCTGAAGCTCGCCAGACAGGCTTTCTCACCGTCATGGATCTCAAGGAGCGCGGCATTCCGCTGGTTGGCACTTACTGCACCTTTATGCCGCAAGAGATCCCGATGGCAGCCGGTGCGGTTGTGGTTTCGCTCTGTTCCACCTCTGATGAAACCATTGAAGAAGCGGAGAAAGATCTGCCGCGCAACCTCTGCCCGCTGATTAAAAGCAGCTACGGCTTCGGCAAAACCGATAAATGCCCCTACTTCTACTTTTCGGATCTGGTGGTCGGTGAAACCACCTGCGACGGCAAAAAGAAAATGTATGAATACATGGCGGAGTTTAAGCCTGTTCATGTGATGCAATTGCCCAACAGCGTTAAGGACGATGCCTCGCGTGCGTTATGGAAAGCCGAGATGCTGCGCTTGCAAAAAACGGTAGAAGAACGTTTTGGGCACGAGATTAGCGAAGATGCTCTGCGCGATGCCATTGCGCTGAAAAACCGCGAACGTCGCGCACTGGCTAATTTTTATCATCTTGGGCAGTTAAATCCTCCGGCGCTTAGCGGCAGCGACATTCTGAAAGTGGTTTACGGCGCAACCTTCCGGTTCGATAAAGAGGCGTTGATCAATGAACTGGATGCAATGACCGCCCGCGTTCGTCAGCAGTGGGAAGAAGGCCAGCGACTGGACCCGCGTCCGCGCATTTTAATCACCGGCTGCCCGATTGGCGGCGCAGCAGAAAAAGTGGTGCGCGCGATTGAAGAGAATGGCGGCTGGGTTGTCGGTTATGAAAACTGCACCGGGGCGAAAGCGACCGAGCAATGCGTGGCAGAAACGGGCGATGTCTACGACGCGCTGGCGGATAAATATCTGGCGATTGGCTGCTCCTGTGTTTCGCCGAACGATCAGCGCCTGAAAATGCTCAGCCAGATGGTGGAGGAATATCAGGTCGATGGCGTAGTTGATGTGATTTTGCAGGCGTGCCATACCTACGCGGTGGAATCGCTGGCGATTAAACGTCATGTGCGCCAGCAGCACAACATTCCTTATATCGCTATTGAAACAGACTACTCCACCTCGGATGTCGGGCAGCTCAGTACCCGTGTCGCGGCCTTTATTGAGATGCTGTAAGGAGTGGCAGTGGCATATTCGATTGGCATTGATTCCGGCTCAACCGCCACCAAAGGGATCTTACTGGCAGACGGCGTGATTACGCGCCGTTTCCTCGTTCCAACCCCCTTTCGCCCGGCAACAGCAATTACTGAAGCCTGGGAAACTCTGCGCGAAGGGTTAGAGACAACGCCGTTTCTGACGCTCACCGGCTACGGGCGGCAACTGGTGGATTTTGCCGATAAACAGGTAACGGAAATCTCCTGTCACGGGCTGGGCGCACGGTTTCTTGCGCCAGCAACGCGCGCGGTAATCGACATCGGTGGTCAGGACAGCAAAGTGATTCAGCTTGATGATGACGGTAACCTGTGCGATTTCCTGATGAATGACAAATGCGCGGCGGGCACCGGGCGTTTCCTGGAGGTGATCTCGCGCACGCTTGGCACCAGCGTCGAGCAACTCGACAGCATTACCGAAAATGTCACGCCGCACGCCATCACGAGTATGTGCACAGTGTTTGCTGAATCAGAAGCGATCAGCCTGCGCTCAGCGGGCGTCGCGCCAGAAGCGATTCTCGCAGGAGTGATTAACGCGATGGCGCGGAGGAGTGCCAATTTCATTGCTCGTCTCTCCTGTGAAGCGCCGATTCTGTTTACTGGTGGCGTTAGTCATTGCCAGAAGTTTGCCCGGATGCTGGAATCTCACCTGCGAATGCCGGTAAATACCCATCCTGATGCGCAATTTGCTGGCGCAATTGGCGCGGCGGTAATTGGTCAACGAGTGAGGACACGCCGATGAAAGAGTTTTTATTTTTATTTCACTCCACGGTCGGCGTCATACAAACCCGCAAAGCGTTGCAGGCAGCGGGCATGACTTTTCGCGTCAGCGATATTCCCCGTGATTTACGCGGCGGCTGCGGGTTATGCATTTGGCTGACCTGTCCCCCCGGCGAGGAAATACAATGGGTGATCCCTGGGCTGACTGAGTCAATTTATTGCCAGCAGGATGGTGTCTGGCGCTGCATTGCACATTACGGGGTTTCTCCGCGTTAAGGATTCATTAAGGTCGCTACGTATACTTCTCGATATCTTATTGATTTGCCTTAAAGGGATTACCGTGACAAAAAGTATTTCGTTAAGTAAACGCATCTCCATTATTGTGATTCTTTTTGCCATTGTGGCAGTGTGTACTTTCTTCGTGCAATCTTGCGCCCGTAAAAGCAATCATGCAGCATCATTTCAGAATTACCACGCCACCATTGACGGCAAAGAAATTGCAGGCATAACGAATAATATCTCTTCGCTGACCTGGTCGGCACAAAGCAATACTCTTTTTAGCACTATCAACAAACCTGCCGCCATTGTTGAAATGACCACCAATGGTGATTTTATCCGCACAATTCCTCTGGATTTTGTTAAGGATCTCGAGACGATCGAATACATTGGCGATAATCAGTTTGTCATTAGCGATGAGCGCGATTACGCCATTTATGTGATTTCACTGACCCCAAACTCGGAAGTAAAAATCCTCAAAAAAATAAAAATCCCGCTGCAAGACTCCCCAACCAATTGCGGTTTTGAAGGGTTGGCTTATTCTCGCCAGGATCACACTTTCTGGTTTTTTAAAGAGAAAAATCCGATTGAGGTCTACAAAGTTAACGGGCTGTTAAGTAGCAATGAATTACACATCAGCAAAGACGAGGCACTACAACGGCAATTTACTTTAGATGATGTGTCCGGCGCAGAATTTAACCAGCAAAAAAATACGCTTCTGGTGCTGTCTCATGAATCTCGCGCACTCCAGGAAGTAACCCTGGTTGGCGAGGTTATCGGTGAAATGTCACTAACCAAAGGCAGTCGAGGTTTGTCGCATAACATCAAACAGGCCGAAGGGGTTGCGATGGATGCCTCTGGTAATATTTATATCGTTAGCGAACCAAATCGTTTTTATCGCTTTACCCCTCAATCATCGCATTAACAGGCTGGCATGCTTCACCTTTTTGTTATTAACTTGTTAACAACAAAAATGACAAACAAGGTTAAACATGCCTTCGTCCACGCATCCCGTAGAACGCTTTTCTTTCAGCACCGCGCTTTTCGGGATGCTGGTTCTGACCTTAGGTATGGGTTTAGGCCGCTTCCTTTATACGCCTATGTTGCCCGTCATGATGGCGGAAGGATCGTTTTCATTTAGCCAGCTCTCGTGGATTGCCAGCGGCAACTATGCGGGGTATCTGGCTGGCAGTCTGCTATTTTCTTTTGGCGCATTTCACCAGCCATCGCGCCTGCGCCCATTTCTGTTGGCTTCTGCCCTGGCGAGCGGGTTGTTGATCCTCGCAATGGCATGGTTGCCGCCATTTATTCTGGTGTTATTGATTCGCGTCCTGGCGGGTGTCGCCAGCGCCGGTATGCTGATTTTTGGTTCGACGCTGATTATGCAGCACACGCGCCATCCTTTTGTGCTGGCAGCTTTGTTTTCTGGCGTTGGCATTGGCATCGCACTGGGCAATGAATATGTTCTGGCAGGCCTGCATTTTGACCTCTCCTCGCAAACGTTATGGCAAGGCGCCGGGGCGCTTTCTGGCATGATGCTGATTGCACTTACGCTTTTAATGCCCTCGAAAAAACACGCCATCACACCAATGCCATTGGCAAAAACGGAGCAACAGATAATGAGCTGGTGGTTACTGGCTATTCTGTACGGCCTGGCGGGATTTGGTTATATCATCGTCGCGACTTACCTGCCGCTCATGGCGAAAGATGCAGGCTCACCATTGTTAACCGCCCATCTCTGGACGTTAGTCGGCTTATCAATTGTGCCTGGTTGCTTTGGCTGGCTATGGGCAGCAAAACGTTGGGGGGCTTTGCCCTGCCTGACGGCGAATTTGCTGGTGCAGGCTATCTGTGTGCTGCTTACTCTCGCCAGCGACTCGCCTCTCTTGCTTATCATCAGCAGTCTTGGTTTTGGCGGTACCTTTATGGGCACGACATCTCTGGTGATGACTATCGCCCGCCAACTGAGCGTACCGGGAAATCTCAATCTTTTAGGCTTTGTGACGCTCATTTACGGCATTGGGCAAATCCTCGGCCCGGCGCTGACCAGTATGCTCAGCAATGGAACATCGGCGCTTGCCAGCGCCACTCTCTGCGGCGCGGCGGCGTTGTTTATTGCTGCGCTTATCAGCACAGTGCAATTATTTAAGCTACAAGTGGTCACTTCATGAGGGAAGTTTCCCTTACCACTCAAGAAACTCAACCGCAACCGTTGATGTCAGCCAGACCCCGTTTTCCGCTTGCCAGAAAGGGAGGCCTCGTTTCGCCATTTCCTGTGCTTTGACGGTTAAAATAACCGGCGATCCGTGTCTTGCTCCCACTTTGCGTGCCGTTGCTTCATCAGCAGAGAGATGTACGTAGTGACGCTCACCTGCAATCAGCCCCTGTTTTTTTATCTCGTCAAGGAAACGGCTTGCCGTACCGTGGTAGAGAAACTGTGGCGGTGTTTTTTCGGCAAAGGAAATAGCGACCTGCGAAGTCGAATGCCCCTGAACCGCGCGGATGCACCTACCATCACTGGAATAACTAAAACGCTTTTTATCGCTGGTGGCAACCACAGTATCCAGCAATGCACGGGTTAACCGCTTGCCCGCTTTTTGGGCACAAAGTATGAGCTTATCGATATCCGCCCATCCTTCACGGTCCAGTACGATACCAATCGCCTCCGGTTTGTGTCGGAGGACAAAACTTAAAAACTTGCTCGTATCCGCCAGCTCTTTTTCGTTGTACTTTGCCATCTCGTTTTCGTCCCTGGATTTTCTGTTTTTATTTACTGATGTCATTGTCACTTGGTTTATGAATTTTCTGCAACTCAATCCTGCGCAGAGCCTTTTCCACACAGCGTAATTTTTCCGCTATGCAAAAAACGCATAGCCAGAAACATACTTGCATTTTCCCCATACCCACATGGCTGATAAGGTTTTTCAGTTCCAGGAATTTTCCTGGCTCAAGCAACACACAAACACAAAAAAACAATGGGGATTGTTATGACACAACAAGGGGATGCTGTAGCCGGGGAGCTGGCGACAGAAAAAGTGGGCATTAAAGGGTATCTGGCCTTTTTTCTCACCATAATCTTTTTTTCCGGTGTTTTTTCCGGAACAGACAGCTGGTGGCGCGTTTTTGATTTTTCCGTTCTGAACGGATCGTTTGGGCAACTGCCTGGTGCGAACGGAGCCACCACCTCATTTCGCGGCGCGGGTGGCGCGGGGGCTAAAGATGGCTTTCTCTTTGCGCTGGAGCTGGCACCGTCAGTCATTCTCTCTCTGGGGATTATTTCAATTACCGATGGTCTTGGTGGATTACGCGCCGCGCAGCAGTTAATGACACCTGTGCTAAAACCGTTGTTGGGCATTCCAGGGATCTGCTCGCTGGCGCTGATCGCTAACCTGCAAAACACCGATGCCGCCGCCGGTATGACCAAAGAGCTGGCGCAGGAAGGTGAAATTACCGAACGCGATAAAGTGATTTTCGCCGCATATCAAACCAGCGGTAGCGCCATCATCACCAACTACTTCTCTTCCGGCGTCGCGGTGTTTGCCTTTCTGGGCACGTCCGTAATCGTACCTTTAGCCGTCATCCTGGTGTTTAAATTTGTCGGAGCCAACATTTTGCGCGTCTGGCTTAACTTCGAAGAACGTCGCAACCCAACGCAAGGAGCGCAAGCATGACAACTCAGGTCCGCAAAAACGTCATGGATATGTTTATCGATGGCGCGCGCCGTGGCTTTACTATCGCCACGACCAACCTGCTGCCAAACGTGGTGATGGCGTTTGTCATCATTCAGGCGCTGAAAATTACCGGCCTGCTCGACTGGGTGGGGCATATCTGTGAACCCGTAATGGCGCTGTGGGGATTACCCGGTGAAGCGGCAACCGTCCTTTTAGCCGCATTAATGAGTATGGGTGGCGCAGTCGGTGTTGCCGCCAGTCTGGCAACCGCTGGCGCATTAACCGGTCACGATGTCACCGTTTTACTGCCCGCGATGTATTTAATGGGCAACCCGGTGCAAAATGTCGGTCGCTGCCTGGGGACAGCCGAAGTGAATGCCAAATATTACCCGCATATCATTACGGTCTGCGTGATTAACGCATTGCTGTCGATCTGGGTTATGCAGCTTATTGTTTAACAAGGAGTTACCATGATTGATTATACCGCAGCCGGTTTTACCCTGCTGCAGGGAGCGCATTTGTATGCGCCGGAAGATCGGGGAATTTGCGATGTCCTCGTCGCTAACGGCAAAATTATCGCCGTTGCCAGCAATATCCCTTCTGACATTGTACCGAACTGCACGGTTGTCGATCTCAGTGGGCAGATCCTCTGCCCAGGTTTTATTGATCAACACGTCCATTTGATTGGCGGTGGCGGCGAAGCAGGTCCCACGACGCGCACGCCGGAAGTGGCGCTAAGTCGCCTGACGGAAGCGGGCGTCACGTCAGTGGTTGGTCTGCTGGGCACCGACTCTATCTCTCGCCACCCGGAATCCCTGCTCGCCAAGACCCGTGCGCTCAATGAAGAAGGCATCAGCGCCTGGATGCTGACCGGCGCTTATCATGTCCCTTCCCGCACCATTACGGGTTCCGTGGAAAAAGACGTGGCGATTATCGATCGTGTGATTGGCGTGAAATGCGCCATCTCTGATCACCGTTCTGCCGCACCGGACGTTTATCACCTGGCCAATATGGCGGCAGAATCCCGCGTTGGCGGTTTGCTCGGCGGTAAACCTGGCGTCACCGTGTTCCACATGGGCGACAGTAAAAAAGGCGTTACAGCCTATTTATGACCTGCTGGAAAACTGCGATGTGCCGATCAGCAAGCTGCTGCCGACCCACGTTAACCGCAACGTACCGTTGTTTGAGCAGGCGCTGGAGTTCGCGCGCAAAGGCGGCACCATCGATATCACCAGCAGCATTGACGAACCGGTCGCCCCTGCCGAAGGTATTGCCCGCGCCGTTCAGGCGGGTATTCCGCTGGCACGCGTCACCCTCAGCTCCGACGGCAACGGTAGCCAGCCGTTCTTCGATGACGAAGGGAATTTAACCCATATCGGTGTTGCCGGTTTTGAAACGTTGCTGGAAACCGTGCAGGTGCTGGTCAAAGACTATGATTTCAGTATCAGCGATGCCCTGCGCCCGCTCACCAGTAGCGTAGCCGGTTTCCTTAACCTGACCGGGAAAGGCGAAATTCTGCCAGGCAATGATGCTGACTTGCTGGTCATGACGCCAGAACTGCGCATTGAGCAGGTATACGCTCGCGGCAAACTGATGGTCAAAGACGGCAAAGCCTGCGTGAAAGGAACGTTTGAAACGGCTTAAACGGTTGTCAGCCGCCCGAATGGACGTAGAATGCCCGCAAGGGCGGCTGACAGAGTAAAACGTAATGGATGACTGTGGTGCGATTTTGCATAATATTGAAACCAAATGGCTTTATGATTTTCTGACCCTGGAAAAATGCCGCAATTTTTCCCAGGCGGCAGTCAGTCGCAACGTCTCGCAACCGGCATTCAGCCGCCGCATCCGTGCGCTGGAACAGGCGATTGGTGTTGAATTGTTTAACCGCCAGGTAACGCCGCTGCAACTCTCAGAACAAGGGAAAATCTTCCATTCGCAGATCCGCCATCTGTTGCAACAGTTAGAGAGCAATCTGGCAGAGCTGCGTGGCGGCAGCGATTACGCGCAACGAAAAATCAAGATAGCCGCTGCACACTCTCTTTCCCTCGGGCTGTTACCGTCCATTATCAGCCAGATGCCGCCGCTCTTTACCTGGGCAATTGAAGCTATTGATGTCGATGAAGCGGTCGATAAACTGCGTGAAGGGCAAAGTGACTGTATTTTTTCCTTTCACGACGAAGATTTGCTGGAAGCGCCGTTTGACCACATTCGCTTATTTGAATCTCAATTGTTCCCTGTCTGCGCCAGTGACGAACACGGAGAAGCACTTTTTAACCTCGCGCAGCCACACTTTCCGTTACTGAATTACAGCCGCAACTCCTACATGGGGCGATTGATTAATCGCACCCTGACGCGCCACAGTGAGTTAAGTTTCAGCACCTTTTTTGTCTCTTCGATGAGCGAGCTTTTAAAGCAGGTTGCCCTCGACGGCTGTGGGATTGCCTGGCTGCCGGAGTACGCCATCCAACAAGAAATTCGCAGCGGGAAGCTCGTTGTACTGAATCGGGACGAACTGGTGATCCCGATTCAGGCCTATGCATACCGGATGAATACCCGCATGAATCCCGTTGCCGAACGCTTCTGGCGTGAACTGCGCGAGCTGGAGATTGTGCTTAGCTGACATTCTCCAGCGTCGCACTGCGCCAACCGCCATTATCCCAGACCAGATCAAACGTTAGCGGTTCATCGTCGTGGTACAGCATTATCTCAAGGCTGATCGCCAGAGTGTGGCAGTACGCTTCTTTCAAATTAACCTGCAACGCCGCAATCCGTGGCTCATGAAATAACAGTGCAGAACGCAGCTGACGGCAATACCAGCTCTGGAGATGTTTGTCGCTCGGGTTATGCACTTGCCACTCGGGCATGCCTGAAACAAGTAATGACGGTAATGCCGAATGAGGAGAATTAAAAAGAGTGAGGAGATCGCTGCATACCGATTTACGCAGCGATGACGTTTTATTGCCTGAAATTTCAGGTAAAACAGCCTGAAGTGATTGTCGCATCATTTTGCGCACTCCTGACGTTTAGCAACATATGCGGCTTGCCCTGAACACCGGGCACCACTGTATTGATGCTCATTTTCCATAGCCATTCCCTTTTGTTCATTACATCCATGTCAGTCTGAGACAGGCCTGAATCCTGTCAGCAAAGTATAAAACCTTACTTGCCTATGAATATCTACTGACTTTTCAGGAAAAAAGTCATGATTTGATAAAAATCATCAAACTCAAAAAAAAACCGCTAGTATATTCTGAATATTCCGAATAGTTACGTAGATGAAAATACTTGTCACCGCTGCTACTTAATTCCGGTGGGAAATTATTTATTTCCGCATAATCAGCCATGTATTATTTGAAACAATTAGTTTGTAAATAATATAAATTGATAACATATCAAATACATCAAAAATACCATTCACAGGCATTATTAATATAGACCTCAATATAGCAACATCAAATTCCAATTAGTAATAAGATATGCTTTTAAATTGCATGCAAATAATTTTAAATGAGCGTTTTTTTGATACTTTAGAGTGTTTCCTACCCTTTAATATCACCGTGTAGAGTTGATATCACTACAACAGAAACATGCATGTCATTTGTTTACTTCTCTTTTTACTACAGAAAAATTTATCTATTTTTCTAAACATCAGTGAAATACTCATAAAAGGTAACTATTATGTCTATGCCATTAAGCAATGCCCTTCAGAGTCAAATTATTACAGATGCTCACTTCCTTCATCACCCAATAGTCGACAGTGAGTTTACACGTAAATTAAAATATGCACGCATGGATTCGGAAAACATCTATCTTCCGCCTCTTACTCGTGGCAATAACCATAATTACGATGGAAAAAGCGTTGTCGAAATTAGAAAACTTGATATTAGTAAAGAGCCTTGGCCATTTAATTATGTGACAGGAGCATGCAGAGAATCCGATGGTATTACAACAACAGGACGTATGCTCTATCGGAACTTGAAAATCACCTCAGCTTTAGACGAAATATATGGTGGCATATGTAAAAAGGCGCATGCTACCACAGAGTTAGCAGAAGGTTTACGGCTAAATTTATTTATGAAGAGCCCTTTCGATCCTGTTGAGGACTATACAGTTCATGAAATAACATTAGGCCCTGGTTGCAATGTTCCTGGTTATGCCGGAACCACGATAGGATATATTTCAACCCTTCCAGCTTCTCAGGCAAAAAGATGGACCAATGAGCAGCCAAGGATTGATATCTATATTGATCAGATAATGACGGTAACAGGGGTAGCAAATTCTTCCGGATTCGCCCTTGCCGCATTACTTAATGCTAATATTGAGTTGGGTAATGACCCAATAATTGGTATAGAAGCCTATCCCGGTACCGCGGAGATCCATGCAAAAATGGGATATAAAGTTATCCCGGGTGATGAAAATGCACCACTCAAACGTATGACTCTGCAACCGTCATCTCTTCCAGAACTGTTTGAATTAAAAAATGGTGAATGGAATTATATTGGTAAATAACTACCAGGAAGAATGAGTACTAACATTCAGGTTATACAGATAGCTAAACAATACCCTGCAATTTACAAAGTAATACTCATTGCGACTTCTTAATTTAAGAAAGCGCAAGGAACGTTTACCCTTGCGCTTATTATAATAAGTCAGGCGTCGACTTTATCCAGCGGCCATGAATCAAACAGATAGCCATCAAAATAAATATCGTCAACGTTCGAGAATTCCAGCAGACGTTGCTTAACGTTTTCCAGATGCTGCCACATTGCCAGCTTCGCCGCTCGGGCATCTTTTTTGATTAACGCGGCGAGGATCTGTTTGTGATCGCCCAACCACTCTTTGCGATACAGGCTGTCATCCAGATGGCTGTGCAACTGGATCCACATTGGATTGTTTTCCCGCCACTGCCAGGACTGACGGAACAGCTCCACCAGCATGCTGTTATGCGTTGCTTCGGCAATAGCGAGATGGAACTGCATGTCACCGCTTTCGCTGCTGCCCGGCGCACTGGAAGCCAGTTCACGCTCTTCCAGTTGCAATGCCTGACGCATTTTGACGATATCTTCGCGGGTAGCCTGCAAAGCGGCAAACTCGGCGATGTTGCTCTCCAATAACTGCCGCGCCTGTAACAGCTCAAAAGGACCGGCATCGTTGCAGACGTTGGCATCCGGACTGTCTGTGTTCTGGCTGCCTGAGTTATCAAGAACATAGATACCGGCACCCCGGCGTACTTCCACCAGCCCTTTGATCTCCAGCATGATCAGCGCTTCACGTACCACCGTCCGCGTGACATCAAGCATTTCTGCAATTTCACGCTCCGGCGGCAGCCGTTCGCCAGGATTGTACGGCGTCTTTATGATCAGATCGCGGATCATCGCCCCGACTTCCTGGTAAGGTCTTTGCGCAGAGGTGGCAGATTTCATGGTGTTGTGTCCGTTAGGTGCGGTTAATCAAATTTTTGCCGGATGCGGCGTGAACGCCTTATCCGGCCTACAACGGGCAATTTTACGGCCCCCGTTAATCTCAAACTATACCATTAGCACTGGAAGTTGGCACGTACAGGTGGGCAAAAAAACGAAAACTGGTCAACCAAATATCAGTTTGATTGACCAGTAAGTCTGTAGGGTAATCAGTTAGTTACAGCGCAGCCACACACTCGCGCGCACCGCGTTCGCACAGCTGCTGATATGCCGCCGTCACTGCGCCAACAAAGTCGGCATTCTGCGGCAGATCATCGGCAAAAATACCGCTCAGGCCCAGCAGCGCTTTCACGCGGTCTGCGCCCTGATACTGCGCGTTGATCTTCTGGAACTCCGCCAGCATCGGGTCGACCACGTCAATGGCATTACCCTGCTCATCCACGCCCTGGGTGTAACGCATCCAGCCAGCCACGCCCAGCGCCAGGTGACGCCAGCTGCCGCCGTTTTGCAGGTGCAGACGCACCGGGTCCAGCAGACGCTGCGGTAACTTCTGGCTGCCGTCCATCGCAATCTGCCAGGTACGGTGACGCAGAGACGGGTTGCTGAAACGCTCGATCAGCAGCGTCGCATAGGCGTTCAGGTCTGTACCTTCCGGCATCGACAGCGTTGGCGCTTGTTCCTGCATCATCAGGGCAAAGGCCGCTTTGCGATAAGCCGGGTTAGTCACGGTGTCGGCAATGGTTTCATAGCCGCCGAGGTAACCGAGGTACGCCAGAAAAGAGTGGCTGCCGTTCAGCATACGCAGCTTCATCATTTCGAACGGCACAACGTCTGCAACGAACTGTGCGCCCACTTTATCCCAATCCGGGCGACCATTAACGAAGTTATCTTCAATCACCCACTGACGGAACGGTTCGCAGGCAATGGCGCACGGGTCGTAAACACCCAGCTGGTCAGCAATTTCCTGTAAGGTTTCTGGCGTCGCCGCCGGAACGATGCGGTCAACCATGGTGCACGGGAAGGTGACATTTTCTTCAATCCATGCCGCCAGCTGCGGGTCACGCGCCTGAGCCAGCCCCAGTACCGCGACCTTCGCCACATGACCGTTTTCACGCACGTTATCGCAGGACATCACCGTAAACGCTTTCAACCCTTTTTCACGACGCAGACGCAACGCTTCGACGATGTAACCAATCGCGGACTTCGGCGCAGTCGGGTTTTCCAGATCGTGCTTGATCAGCGGGTTATTGAGATCCAGTTGACCGCTTGCCGCATCAGCGCAGTAGCCTTTTTCCGTGACCGTTAGAGAGACAATCGCCGTTTGCGGACGCGCCATCGCGTTGAGAATACCTTCGCAGCCATCGATTTCCGGATGCAGCGCTTCTTTCATCGAACCGATAATTTTCAGCTCGGTGCTCTCTGCGCCTTTTTCCGCTACGGTGTACAGCAGTTGCTGTTTTTTCAGGTTTTCGATCAGCACGCGGTCGTTGCCTGGCATCAGGTTAACTTCGCAGATGCCCCAGTCGCTGTCGGTGCTTTCCAGCAGATGATGGGTATACAGCGCCTGGTGCGCGCGGTGAAACGCCCCGCAACCGAGATGCACAATGCGTGATTCCAGACGAGAATGATCCCATGACGGGCGGGCAACCGGCAGATTGCTGTCAACAATAGTAGTCATCGTAAACTCCAGAATCCGTCTTCAAAGAGTGACGGCAAGGAAGAAGGAACCGGCACGGCGCGCAGCCATGCCGGTGGATATTAACGGCTAAAGAAAGCGCGCTGGATCGCCAGTTCGACACCGCGAACTTCGGCCAGGCCTTTCAGACGACCAATTGCGGAGTAACCTGGGTTGGTTTTCTTCTTCAGGTCGTCCAGCATCTGATGACCGTGGTCCGGACGCATCGGGATCAGGTCTTCTTTGCCTTCCGCTTTACGACGGTGTTCTTCTTCAACAATCGCTTTCACCACTTCGTACATATCAACGTCACCGTTCAGGTGCGCCGCTTCGTGGAAGGTTTTCGGGTTATCTTCACGCATGGTGGAGCGCAGATGGGTGAAGTAAATACGCGGACCGAACTGCTTGATCATATCAACCAGATCGTTGTCAGCACGCACGCCGTAGGAACCGGTGCACATGGTAAAACCGTTTGCCATGCTGTTTACGGTATCAACCATCCACTGCATATCTTCAATGGTGGAAACAATGCGCGGCAGGCCGAGGATCGGGCGCGGCGGATCGTCCGGGTGAACAGCCATACGCACGCCGACTTCTTCAGCAACTGGAATAATCGCTTTCAGGAAGACGGCAAAGTTTTCGCGCAGCTTCGCTTTGTCGATATCTTTGTACAGCTCCAGGTGTTTACGGAACTGGTCGAGGGTGTAGCCTTCTTCCGCGCCCGGAAGACCAGCAATGATGTTACGGGTCAGACGCGCTTTGTCTTCATCGCTCATAGTGGCGAAGCGTTCAGCTGCCTGAGCAATTTCTTCTTCGGTGTAATCCGCTTCCGCGCCTGGGCGTTTCAGGATATGCATTTCGAATGCAGCGAATTCGATCTGGTCGAAGCGCAGAGCTTTGGAGCCGTCTGGCAGCACGTATTCGAGGTCAGTACGGGTCCAGTCGAGCACCGGCATGAAGTTGTAGCACACGGTGCGAATGCCACACTGCGCCAGGTTGCGCAGAGTCTGCTGATAGTTAGCGATCCACTGCTCATAGTTGCCAGTGTGGGTTTTGATATCTTCGTGAATTGGCACGCTTTCTACGACAGACCACACCAGGCCTGCGTCTTCAATGATCGCCTTGCGTTTGAGGATCTCTTCAACGGACCATACTTCGCCGTTCGGGATATGGTGCAGCGCGGTAACCACGCCAGTTGCGCCCGCCTGACGGACATCAGCTAAAGAAACCGGATCGTTTGGGCCGTACCAGCGCCAGGTCTGTTCCATGATTTTTCCTCTTTCACATAGTGGGTTCCACAGCAAAGAGACGCGGAACCCTGGAGTTGTTTAGGTATCCGGATGAACAACCAGACCGCAGCCGTGGCGTTGCATCGGATGAGATGGCGTATAAGTTCTACCTTTTGGTAAGACATGTCAACCCGAATTCTGAAATTGGTTAACCACATCACAAGAATTTCACTCTCATGGTTGTTGCTGCAAATTGCAGCAAAGGGTAATCGATGGTTATTGATCAGAGGATGTGACATTCATCGCAACAATGGTTGACCAATTTACATAACATATCGCCCAAAATAACAACGGTTCAACCAGGTAAGGTAAAACGTTATGCATGTGCTTAACATTCTCTGGGTGGTATTCGGCATTGGTCTGATGCTGGTACTGAATTTGAAGTTCAAAATCAATTCAATGGTGGCTTTGTTGGTGGCGGCGCTGTCCGTCGGGATGCTGGCGGGCATGGATTTGATGTCGCTGCTGCACACTATGAAAGCGGGCTTCGGCAACACGCTGGGGGAACTGGCTATCATCGTGGTGTTCGGTGCGGTCATCGGTAAATTGATGGTCGACTCCGGCGCGGCTCACCAGATAGCGCATACGCTGCTGGCGCGTCTCGGTCTGCGCTATGTACAGCTGTCGGTGATTATCATCGGCCTGATTTTTGGTCTGGCGATGTTCTATGAAGTGGCCTTTATCATGTTAGCGCCGCTGGTTATTGTTATTGCCGCCGAAGCTAAAATTCCGTTCCTGAAACTGGCGATCCCGGCAGTAGCAGCTGCCACTACCGCACATTCACTGTTCCCACCGCAGCCGGGTCCGGTGGCGCTGGTGAATGCTTATGGCGCGGATATGGGGATGGTTTATATCTATGGCGTACTGGTGACGATCCCAAGTGTAATCTGCGCAGGTCTGATCCTGCCGAAGTTCCTCGGCAATCTTGAGCGCCCAACGCCATCATTCCTGAAAGCAGATCAACCGGTAGATATGAATAATCTGCCCTCTTTCGGCGTTTCGATTCTGGTGCCGCTGATCCCGGCGATCATTATGATCTCTACCACCATCGCCAATATCTGGCTGGTAAAAGATACCCCTGCCTGGGAAGTGGTTAACTTTATCGGTTCCTCGCCGATTGCAATGTTTATTGCGATGGTGGTTGCATTCGTACTCTTTGGCACCGCACGTGGTCATGACATGCAGTGGGTGATGAACGCTTTTGAAAGCGCGGTGAAGAGTATTGCAATGGTGATTCTGATCATCGGTGCGGGTGGCGTGCTGAAGCAGACCATCATCGACACCGGCATTGGCGACACCATCGGCATGTTGATGTCCCACGGCAATATCTCGCCCTACATCATGGCATGGCTGATCACTGTGCTAATTCGTCTGGCGACGGGTCAGGGTGTCGTTTCGGCGATGACCGCCGCCGGGATTATCAGTGCTGCAATCCTAGATCCAGCAACTGGTCAGCTGGTTGGCGTGAATCCGGCGCTGCTGGTACTGGCGACGGCTGCGGGTTCCAACACCCTCACCCACATTAACGATGCATCTTTCTGGTTGTTCAAAGGTTACTTTGACCTGTCAGTAAAAGACACGTTGAAAACCTGGGGTCTGCTGGAGCTGGTCAACTCCGTGGTTGGGCTGATTATTGTGCTGATTATTAGCATGGTAGCGTAAAAGGACACCAGAGCCTGCCAATGGCAGGCTCAGACTGATGACAAAGTCTAAAAATGTGCCCGGACAGTCCCCTCGCCCCTCCGGGGAGAGGGTTAGGGTGAGGGGAACAGACCAGCAAAGTGCGCTTTGTTTATGCCAGATGCGACGCTGACGCGTCTTATCTGGCCTACAAAGGGCTAACGTGCAGGTTTTTAGCTTCAGGTAATATTGCGTACCAGCATTAGCAATGTCCTGTGATTTCTTTATTGATAAACAAAAGTCACGCCAATAATCGATTGCACATTCCCTGCAGTCACCTGCCCTCCGGTACGTGCATAATTTGCCGTTAATCCCAGACTCACCGCCGAAGTCCCTACTGCTCCTAACGATACCGTGTTATTCGCTGGAATAATCGTACCGTTGCGCGTCAACTGTACGCCGACGCCCTGTGCAGGTGAAAACGACGCGGTATTGGTGAAAATCGAGTTGCCCGCATCTGCGGTTGTGCCGGAGAGGTAATACCCCAGGTTTTGGCTTTTCGCACAATAAACGGTAAGAGGAATTGGCACTGAACCAGGGTAGTCCGGCAGAGTAACGGTGACATCACGAGCAGAAACATCGCAGCCGCCAGTAGGCACCACCACATCATTATTGGCGTAAATATTCCACACAAACTGGAAATCATCGCTGTTATAGTTGTTGGTCTGTCGCAAAATAAGCACGGCAATTAATGAGCCAGCTTTAATCGCCACCCCGCCCGCACTGCTCACAGGCGTCAAATAAAGCGCCACCGGCCACGGCTTATCCGTTCTCGAATTATAAACAACGCGCGGCGTTTCGCTGGTGGTAGGAAATGGATAGCTACTGCCACTATATTTTACGGTCCCGGAAAAATTAGATAACACGCCGCCATAAGCCGAGCCTCGTTGCAGTGTGACATAGTCTGTAATGGTTTCCGGATAATCGTTATGGCAAAAGATTTGCGTCGAAAGATCCACGACCAGGTTTTGCCCCACATTCACGACGGGCGCAAGGTTTACATAAACATTGGCGCTGCCACCGCCAATAGGGATAGCGGTACCATTGGCGGTTTTACAGGCGAATGACCAGGCATTTACCGACCAGCCCATCAGCAGTACAGCAAACAGGGTAATAACTCGTTTCATTACAATCATCTCTTCGGGTTCAGCTGTAGGTATAGGTGATGCTAATCACTGCCTGAATGGTTCCCTGAGTGGCTCCGCCATTTACTGTCAATGCTCTGACCTGTAACGGGAAGTGCGCTGATTGTGAGGAATCATCCACCTGAACTGTTTTGGTTGCGCCAGTATTCAATGTGTTGCCACTGTCATCCTGTAGCTCTAACTGGATGTTTTGCGCGGTCCCCTGGTTTTTATAATATCCGGTACTGTCGGCTGCCCCGCTGAAGCTGGCAGTGACCCTCGACGTTCCCACCGGACAATTAGTCAACTCAAGCGCAACATCATGCCAGGCCGATGCCGCCCCGGCAGACATAAGACTGAAAGAATAAAGATCGCCGAGATCAACCGTGGCATTGGTGGTGGAAACCGTACACGGTTTGGCGACGACCTTACCGTTCACCGTGATGGTGACATCGGCTGCCTGTATCGTCGCACTTGCGAGCGCCAATATTGCCGCCAATACATACCCACGTTTGCACCATTTCATGAGCATCTCCAGTTACTGATATTCAAGAGTGAAGGTAGCCGTGGCATTGATATGCCCCGCAGTGACAGGCACCTGTGTCGCCATTAGCCGGGCGTAAAAATTCAGCGTATTTGGTTTACCCGGCGTCAGGGTCGTCCACGAAAGCGCGGACGATGGAGCATTAAGGGGTATTTGATTTTGCTGCTCATTCAGAAGCTGTATTCCCAGTCCCGAAGCCGCTGACACCGTATTTTCAAGTGCAAGCAGGTTGGCATTGTGGCTATCTGCAACGCCAGTAAACCCAACCTTTACGGCAGAAACGGCATTACCACAGGGTGACAGCAAAATACGAAATGGAACAACAGGAGTCGTCGCGCCAATGTTGTTAAATTGCTTCGCCGCGTTTTCCATCAGATCAACAGTAAAATTGGTTGATTCAGCGGCCACACTACAGCCGTTATCCCTGACATAGCCGCGGATAGTAATCGTGCTATCCGCAGCCAAAGCGTGACTCACCGCCAGCCACAAAAAAGCGCACAGAAGATAAAAAGGTTTGTTTCTCATCACGCCCCCTTAACGACATTCAGCTGATAGCTGGGTTAATAACTGCTGCTGACTCTCTGGTGGCAGTTGATAATTGGCGACACAGTGAGCATTTTCCTCTTCTCCCCATTTCACCTGAACTTTTCCCGCTAAAGGCATTCCGCTGAGGTAAACCTGACCATTATCCGCAACAATGCCGCTACTCTGGCTACTCTCTGATGTCACCATCGCCCCAAACGGCAGCGGCTTATTATTGTGGGTCAGCGTCATGAGCAGTTTTATCCCAACGCGCGCTTTAAACTCTGCTCGCACGATCGCCCCACGAGTGGGAACAACGTTAGCAACCGCGTTATCTAAATCGACGTTATCAGCCAGGGTATTGGTATCCAGCGCCACTCTATTTTCCCGATATTCAGTGGCATAAGGCAGCACGGCATAACCACGCCAGTCGGTACGCACCCCCGTCTGGTTTTCGACTTTTGCATCTTTTGCGCCAGGCGCTTTAACAAGCACCACCGTATCGTTTAACGGCTGCCCCAGCGTTACGCCATTGGCATGAGCCAGTACCCCACCGCTGACTCCGTAATAGAGCTGCTTAATATCATCGCTATGGCTGTAACCGATATTGGCATTGCCGTAACCACCGCGATAATTCAGCGTGGCGTAGCCTGTACTTCCGCTATTTCCATCGCCTCCCCCGGCATAGCCGGTTTGCACGCTATAGCTGAGGTTGTTGTCTTCCAGCAACGTACCGTATACACCAGCCAGATTGGTCATCCGACCGTTGAGATCGTGTGACATGCTGTAGCTGGCACTGGCATGTCGCCACTGAGATTTACTGTCAGAACGCAGCCAGTGGCTGAAAGGAATATTGACGTTAAGCGCTAACATCTGATCCCGTCCTTTTTGCCAGGCGTTTTTCGTCAGGCTATAGCTGAGCGTCCAGTTGATATCTTCGAACGCAGTATTTAATCCAGCCTGGAATTGCTCATCGACATTACTCGTTCCCCAATAAGTTTGATGGCTACCACTCAAATACAGTGTTGATGTGCGCCCGAGTTGCTGAGTAACGGTGAGTTGTAATTTCCCGCGTTTGTTATAAGCGAGGTTGTAATAGTCGGTGAATTTCGGCTTAACCTGAATAACTCCGTCCTGTGTTTCGATGTTGTAGCCATTCATTCGACTGTATGTTGTATCAGCGAAATTAAAATATCCGCTGGTCGAATAACGGTAACCCACTAACTGAATATTCGTGCCTGATTCATTGAGCGATTTGTTATAGAGAAAACGCACCGATTGTCCGTCATGCTGACTGTCATCGGGAAGTGTGGAATTAGCCTGCGTCATATCCACAGACAGAGCGCCCAGTGCCCCCATGTTTTTCCCGATACCGAAATTAAAAGCACGATAACGATCCGCCAGTTGCGTTCCACCATATATTGTCCAGCCAGCCGGAAGGCCGTGGAGTAATGTACTCTGGAAAAAGCGGGTTTTTTCCTGCTGCGCATTTCCACTACGGTATTCTCCTGCCGTAATGGAATAACGAGTATGCCCTTCACGTTGCAAAAGCGGGACTGACGAATAGGGTACGGTAAAAATCTGCGTGCTGCCGTCAGCCTCTTTGATCGTTACCTGCAAGTCACCACTATTACCTGCGGCATAGATATCGTTGATGGTAAAAGGCCCCGGTGGCACCGTACTATTATAAATGTCATACCCATTTTGTTTAATAGTGACCTGTGCAGTACCACGAGCAATACCGTGGATCACCGGGGCAAATCCTCTTTGACTATCGGGTAACATATTGTCATCTGAGGCCAATTGTGCGCCGCGAAAGTTAATACCATCGAAAATATCGCCCTGAGTATAACCATCACCCAGCGTCAGCCGGGAACGTAACGGTATTATGTCTCGCTCAAGCCAGGTATTGATATGCTGCCATTTATTTTTGCTACCTGATGATCTGTCGCTACTGTTATAACTCCAGGTGGTATTGTCGCGTAAACGCCACGCACCAATATTTAACCCACTCTGTAGGTTTAAATATGCATAATGGCTGTTACCCCCAATCCGATTCTGTACACTATTTCCGCTGAAATTATAATTGAGCAATCCGGCATTAATACCGGGATCCCATAACTCAGGAGGAATATAACCACGCGCGCGATTACTCATAAATGCCTGAGGGATCGTCAGGTTCAGTCGCTGCTGACCAACATCCAGATGCGCAGTAGCGTCCTGGACCATTGTGGTTAATGGCACACAGGCATCATCCGCCAGCAGATTCATACCGGCGACAGAAGCCGTATTCAGCCCCATACTGGCGAGTTGCGCGCGTGTCAGGCAGGGAACAATCCCTTGTTCACTGTCGCCCGTATTAAATGTGACATCACGCGTTGCCATATAACCATTATTCAAATAGATATCGACGCGATACGTCCCTGGCGGTAATTCTTGCCCATTTTCAAAACGCGATAAATCGGCCACAGCCTGGGGATCATCCGCTAAAAAGCGCGGATTAAAATAGAGGTCGGCAGATGACAAAGGTGCCTGTGCGGCAAAAGCACAGGCGACAACGAGTCGGACAAAAAAACCAGCCAAACGATGCTTACGAATATGCAAGCATTGTGTGTTTCGCTGGTAAAGTCTTAAATTCAGATATGACATTATTCCTCCGGCTTAAAATCACCCGGCAGTCAATTCTTTTTATTCAGGCGAAAAATTCCCCCTGCGTTATTCCATTACGCCCGTCATTTTGGGGGTAAGTGCGCCATAATCATTTATTGTTCGGTAAGTAATATTGCTTCCTGCATCAGAAGGCAATTTAACCGTGCTTTCGCCCATTGGAGGCACCAATGCATTTTCAAGAACCCGGGTTCCGGCATTCAACTCTGTTACCGTCAGGTAATAGGGTGTCGGGTTAATCAGCGTCAGAGAATTCGCGCTACGACGAAATCTTAATTTTTCTGCGGCCTGATCGGGTGGCAACGCTAATTTAGCCGGGCGATAGTACAGTTTAATGCGGCTGATAATTGCGAGCTGTAGCGTATTCTCAGTCAATTTTGATTTATCCATTGACGGAATCGCTTTAACGTTCATCCAGAATAAACTTTCCCGGTCCTGTGGCAATTGGTTATTTGTTGCATCAAGAATACGTAAGGTATTCTCTTTTTTTCCCTTCATCGCAAACAGAGGAGGCGTCACGATAAAACGACCATCCTTTACACCATCGGCATTTTCCACCCATGATTGAATTAAATAGGTACTATTTTCATCATTATTTGTCACGGCAAGTTGCTCTTGTTTTTGCCCTGCCGGATAAATTACGCGAGTCGCACCTAAGGCCACTCCCGCTTCAGCGCGTCCGGCAACCATCATTGCCATGAACATCAGGATACCTGCCAGCAAGCAGAATGTTATTTCCTGCGATTTCCTTACATTGACGTTTTTATTACTCACTGTCCTGTTCCTGTTATCACATTATCTGCTGAACAATTACTGATAGGTTAAAGAGAACCAGGCCTGGGCATTGGCGATGCCGCCAGTAACCCGACGCCCGGTAGCACGATATTTGGCGATGAAATGTAGCGAAGTAGAGCCTGAATAAAGCCGTTTCCAGTTTGCTGGAGGACGATTAATCGGTACGAGGTTTCCTTCATCATCAAACAACGCTACGCCAATATTGGTGGCTATCCCTGGCCCCTCTCCCACGGAAAGCACATCCGGATTTTTACCATCCGCGACACCGTGAAACGCCACACCTACACGTTCACTCACCACCGTGCTACATTCCCGTAAATGAATAACAAAAGGCACCGGTGCGCTATCTTCCCCAACCGCATGAAACCGGTTACTGCTGATTTGCCCCATATTGACCGTCATTTGTTTATCACCGGCTTCAATCCGGCAAGTTTCCGCAATAATGACGCCCTGAAATTGCATATTTCCGCCGGGCAACGTGGTATTCCATTTATTTCCGGCCAGAGCAAACATTGGCAGCAACGACGCTAATAGAAATAATCTCTTCCTTTTCATCGTTATTTTTATCGCACAAGGGTGGGCATCCCTGCCCGTAATGACGTCCCTGAACCTGGGTAGGTTATTGATACTGAACCTTGAAGGTCGCATCCGCATTAGCAGCACCCGGGGTTGCGGCCCCGGTTGCAAAATAACGCGCCTGGAACGGAATGGTATTGGTTCCGTTATTCAGGGTTGTTTCTGAACTAAATGTCGCACCATCCAGCGTCAGCGCAGCACCCGTTCTGTCCAGGATCTGCACACCAACGTTTGTTGCGCTACCCGCAGCTGAACTCTGCAGAGCCAGAACGTTGGTATGACCCGCATCAATCGCCGTACCTAAAAAGGCAACAGCGGCTTTAGATGCAACATTGGTATCGCAATCATTCAGCTGAATGTTAAAACCGACAGCAGAACTGGTTGCTCCTTCCTGTGCCAGCGATGCGGTACGAACCTGTCCTAACTGAACGGTTTGATCAACAGAGCCTGCATCAACTGCGCAAGCGGCGTTAACAACTTCCCCTTTAAAGTGAACGGTCCCACCATTAACCGTCGTGGCAGCGGCCAGAGCCGCTGTAGAACTGAGGGACAGAGCCGACAGAACAACGATTGCCAGAGTTTTAATTTTCATGCTGCTTTCCTTTCAAAAAACTATTTCTAAATCGACATGGGCAGTCGTTCTGTACACTTTGTTTTGTAAACGAGTTTGACTGCCAACACTGCACAGTTTTCCCCCAAAAGATGAAACATTTGGGGCCATTTTGACTCATAGAGGAAAGCATCGCGGACAAACTTTTTCAGTTTATTTGTTGGCTTAATATTCTATTGTTATCTTTATTTATAGATGTTTATATTGCATGAGGTGGTTTTTGGAGAGAAGAATGAGGAAGATGCGTCGAGCCACAGAAACGTTAGCTTTACATATAGCGGAGGTGATGTGAAATTAATTTACAATAGAAATAATTTACATATCAAACAGTTAGATGCTTTTTGTCGTTTTTTAATATTTTTATGCTTGAGAAAAAATACGTAACTTATTTATGATATGGACAGTTTGGCCCCAATTGTCTTGTATTTATTTGTTTTTTTAACTTTATTATCAATAAGTTAAATCAAACCTCTTCTCTTTTTAATTTTTCGTTTATGAGATTATTTCTTTCCCATAATCCGGCAAAACGAGCAGCATTACTGGCGGTATAACGCACAGTATGGCGAATATTTCGATGCCCGAGATAATCCTGAATTAAACGAGTATCTGCACCACGCTCCGCCAATTCATAACCGCAAGCATGCCTTAACATATGAGGATGAGTCTGCGTTACGGTTCCAGCTTCAATACCGGCATCGCGAATAATGCGATAGGCCTGCTGGCGAGAAAGCCGACTCCCGCGGCGAGAAATAAATATAGCGTCAGTCCGGTCAGCGCCTTTCCAGTTAGCACGTTCCTGGGTCCAGCGTTCCACGGCTTCACGCTCATCAAAACGTAACGGGTGAACGGTAGAAAATCCGTTCTTCAGTCGGCGAATATTTATTCTACCTTCATTAAGGTCAAGGTCCTGATAATGCAGATCAAGCAGTTCACTAATACGCATCCCATGCCGATATGCCAACAGAATAAGACAATAATCTCTGGCTCCCGTTGCCCCGTAACAAACCGCCTGCATCATGGCCTGAACTTCTTTACCGGTAAGATAACGACGTTTACTCACAATAGTAGTACTCCTAACTGAGATATATTTGAATGAATACCTATAGGAAACCTCAATCGGTCAAAATTAGCCCAATAGATAAAAAGATAACCACACACGGAGTGATGTGGCTATCAGTCAATTACATTAAATATCATACAAAAATAAAATATCACTGATGTGACAACATCTATTTTCATTGATTTGATTCAATATAACAATAGATTGCAGTGGATTAACTTCCAGTTGCTTAAAAAATAAAGAAAAAAGTGCGGAAACAGGAGATTTTAAGTGATGTGTAAATTTATGAATGATTTTGTTTATTTATTTTGAAGAACATAAACCATTGTATTTTGTATGGATATGGTTAACTTAATGTTTATTATGATAATTAAGAATCACACTTACAATAACATCAATTAATAAATGGTTAATCATTTTTGATATATCGTAAGAATAATGTAGTTTTTAACACCATCCCTGGTATCTCAACTATCTCTATAAAACAGCGTGACGCTGTCGTCCTCTGGCTCTATCCCAGATGCCGTAAAAACGCCCTGCATTGCTGGCGGTATACCAGACAGTATGACGAATATTGCGATGCCCAAGATAATCCTGGATAAGTCGCGTATCTATTCCCATATTCGCCAAAGCAAAACCACACGAATGGCGTAACATGTGCGGATGAATCTCCAGTGACAACCCGGCATTACCACCGGAAGTCGAGATAATATGGTAAAACTGTTGCCGAGAAAGCGGATTCCCCTTACGTGATAAAAATACCCACTCGCTCTCAGCATGCGGGTACGAAGTACGGATACTCAACCAGTTTTTTTAAAGCCTGAACTTCTTTATTCAATAGCGGGTGCGTTGTTGAAAAGCCTTTTTTTAATCGATGGATATATATACACTTTGCCTTAAGATCAATATCCGAAATCCTCAATCGACAAATTTCACTCGCCCGGAAACCATGAATAAAACAAAGCAAAGTCAGACAATAATTACGTGCTGCATGAGGCCCGGTATTTGCTGCTTTAAGGAGTGATTCGATTTCACTATGGGTCAGGAAGTTCCTTTTTTTGTTATCAGCCTTATTCTTCATCGTTTTTCCCTTATAATTACAGACGCGCACTAGCTGTGCTGGGTTAGCAATAATCCAACATTTTTATCCTGATTATGTTTATAAAAGCGAACGTTTGCTTAATAACTAACGTAAGTGGACCAGTTCTTCTGAGTGAACTTAAATGGAGTAGCAACTGTTAATTATAATAACGTTGCCATACAAACGCCATGCTCTTGCATGCTATGTACCTTTATATATTTATCAATCGGATACGAATCTAATAATAACCCTCATCATTAATGCAACTAATCTTATCTATATATCATGTGATATGTTCTGTAACAAGTAAAATCAACATAAAAAATTCAGCAAAATTTAATATTCGTTCAACTAGCCGTCTCACATATGACATTATTAGTCAACTCCATTTGCCACAAAATGGCTATTTCATGGAGCGCAGTAATTTCTTAGTGGCTATTATCATGCTAATTCTTAGGTCCCTAGCGATTATTCCTGCTGATTCGTCAGCTTACGCCATGAGATTGTTACATTCCTTTTTATCCTAGAGATATGGGGGAACGCAGGAGATGATTTTTTCATCTACATTCGTTGGTAAATATAGCTTTGGTCACTACGACTTAAACCTTCCTCAATCACAGCCATTCGCCGGGCGATACGGCAAACAAACTAAGTGAAACATCATCCTGAAAACACCAACATCAACAAGCCTCTCCAGATCGACTTCAGAAGTGACCAGTTACAAGCCACAAACCAGGAAACATATTTCATGATGAGAATTATGCTCAGCCTGATGGCGGGTAAACACTGATTTTCACCAAGCTCACTGAGTTAGCTTGCAAAGCTCCCCTTGTTTAGACTCTTAATAAATTATTTATAAAACAAATAGTTAAACTAAGATCTTTAGTTTTTGAAGACCACCGCAAGTGTTCGTCTGGCTTCACATGGCATCTTCCTCTTAGAAAAAGATCGACATATTTTGTGACACGAATTGCAAATCTGGTTTTGTTGTATGGATTGCGTGATTTTTGATCTGGTATAACAGGTATAAAGGTGCACCAAGATAGTCAATGAGACAGGGCATCTCGCAATCTATGGCAAACATCACTTCAGTTCTTTCTCATCGGGTGATGAAAACGCACTTCAGTCTGAAAGGAATATGAAAATGAGATCAACAGACATTCTATTTTATGACTCTGGGTAAAATGGATTGAGTAAGTGATATAGCTTACGAACATTCAAATCAATTAAACATCAGAAGAGATTTTATACTCAGGTATTTAATCTGGATCTCTGTTTATTTAAATAATGTGAAAAGAGATTTTTCACAGGAGACCTTATACAAAAAAATATAAAATACAGCTACCGGTTGCCAAAGACACTATAAGCCTGGCAAAAAAATATTACACAACATAAATGCTAATTGTTTATGCGGGCTTTGTATTGCTTTCTGTATCCTACAAATGAGTGAAATTTATGAAAAAGGCTAAAATACTTTCTGGCGTATTATTACTGTGCTTTTCGTCCCCATTAATTTCTCAGGCTGCGACACTGGACGTACGTGGTGGATATCGTAGTGGAAGCCACGCCTATGAGACTCGACTCAAAGTCAGTGAGGGATGGCAAAATGGATGGTGGGCAAGCATGGAAAGTAATACCTGGAATACCATTCATGATAATAAAAAGGAAAATGCCGCACTCAATGATGTTCAGGTTGAAGTTAATTACGCGATTAAACTTGATGATCAATGGACGGTGCGCCCGGGAATGTTAACGCATTTTAGCAGCAACGGCACACGCTACGGACCCTACGTAAAACTGTCCTGGGACGCGACAAAAGATCTTAATTTTGGCATTCGCTATCGTTACGACTGGAAAGCTTACCGACAACAAGACTTATCCGGTGATATGTCTCGTGATAACGTTCATCGTTGGGATGGATATGTCACTTACCATATTAATAGTGATTTCACCTTCGCATGGCAAACGACGCTATACAGCAAACAGAACGATTATCGCTATGCAAACCATAAGAAATGGGCGACGGAAAATGCATTTGTTCTACAATACCATATGACGCCCGATATTACGCCATACATAGAATATGACTACCTTGACCGTCAGGGTGTTTACAACGGCAGAGATAATTTATCGGAAAACAGTTATCGCATTGGTGTGTCATTTAAACTGTAGTAGACAGGAGACAGTCACAATGAATAAAACAATAACGGCGCTTGCTATCATGATGGCTTCATTTGCCGCAAACGCGTCTGTATTACCGGAAACTCCTGTGCCATTTAAAAGTGGTACCGGAGCAATTGATAACGACACTGTCTACATTGGTTTAGGTAGCGCAGGTACGGCATGGTACAAGCTGGATACACAGGCCAAAGATAAAAAAATGGACAGCGTTAGCTGCATTCCCTGGCGGACCAAGAGATCAAGCAACCTCTGCATTTATTGATGGCAATCTGTATGTGTTTGGCGGCATTGGCAAAAACAGCGAGGGCTTGACTCAGGTATTTAATGACGTACACAAATACAACCCCAAAACCAATAGTTGGGTTAAATTGATGTCGCACGCGCCGATGGGCATGGCGGGCCATGTGACTTTTGTACACAACGGCAAGGCTTATGTTACTGGTGGTGTTAACCAGAATATCTTCAATGGCTATTTTGAAGATCTCAACGAGGCTGGAAAAGATTCAACCGCTATAGATAAAATCAATGCTCACTATTTTGACAAAAAAGCAGAAGATTATTTCTTCAATAAGTTTCTGTTGTCTTTTGATCCCTCAACACAGCAATGGAGTTACGCTGGCGAATCGCCCTGGTACGGAACGGCTGGTGCGGCGGTTGTGAATAAAGGTGATAAAACCTGGCTTATTAATGGCGAAGCCAAACCAGGATTGCGAACGGATGCCGTATTTGAACTTGATTTCACCGGTAATAATTTAAAATGGAATAAGCTTGCTCCCGTCTCATCACCAGATGGCGTAGCTGGCGGTTTTGCGGGGATAAGCAATGATTCTCTTATATTTGCCGGAGGGGCCGGATTCAAAGGTTCACGAGAAAATTACCAGAACGGTAAGAACTATGCGCATGAAGGCCTGAAAAAATCATATAGCACTGATATTCATCTTTGGCATAACGGGAAATGGGATAAATCGGGTGAATTATCGCAAGGTCGGGCCTACGGAGTATCATTGCCCTGGAATAATAGTCTATTGATTATTGGCGGTGAAACTGCAGGCGGCAAAGCGGTGACGGATTCAGTTTTGATCACTGTGAAGGATAATAAAGTCACAGTACAAAACTAACGCTTCAGGGCCCCGGTAAAGGGGCCCTGCTATCAATTTGTCATTTCAATTACGCGAAATTTATATGAACGCAATAATATCGCCCGATTATTACTATGTTCTTACCGTTGCTGGTCAGTCTAATGCCATGGCGTATGGCGAAGGACTGCCATTACCGGACAGGGAAGATGCGCCTCATCCCAGAATTAAACAATTAGCGAGATTTGCGCATACGCATCCCGGAGGCCCGCCATGTCACTTTAACGACATTATTCCACTGACTCACTGCCCACACGATGTTCAGGATATGCAGGGTTATCACCATCCTCTGGCAACGAATCATCAAACACAGTACGGCACCGTTGGCCAGGCACTGCATATTGCACGGAAATTACTGCCCTTCATTCCTGATAATGCAGGGATTCTTATCGTTCCGTGTTGCCGTGGCGGATCGGCTTTTACCGCGGGCAGCGAAGGGACATATTCAGAACGGCACGGAGCCAGCCATGATGCTTGTCGTTGGGGAACGGATACTCCGCTGTACCAGGATTTAGTCAGCAGAACGCGAGCCGCACTGGCAAAAAATCCGCAGAACAAATTCCTCGGCGCATGCTGGATGCAAGGCGAATTTGACTTAATGACCAGTGACTACGCGTCACACCCTCAACACTTTAATCATATGGTTGAAGCCTTTCGTAGGGATCTAAAACAATACCATTCTCAGCTTAATAATATTACTGACGCGCCGTGGTTTTGCGGCGATACCACCTGGTACTGGAAAGAAAATTTCCCGCATTCGTATGAAGCTATTTATGGCAATTATCAAAATAATGTTTTAGCCAATATTATTTTCGTCGACTTCCAGCAACAAGGTGAAAGAGGACTGACGAACGCGCCTGATGAAGACCCGGACGATTTAAGCACGGGATATTACGGTTCAGCGTACCGGTCACCGGAGAACTGGACGACGGCACTGCGAAGCAGTCATTTCAGCACTGCAGCCCGTCGGGGGATTATTTCTGACAGATTTGTAGAAGCAATTTTGCAGTTTTGGCGCGAAAGGTGAGCGGGGAGTTTATTCATGGGGGATGTCCTTGTTCGTTCTCAGAGTAGACAACAAAAAACAAATGAGATCAAGGTAATATCTCTTCACTTGCGGGCTCGAACAGCAGGCAATTGCCAATATAATAATCTGGCACAAGGGTGAAAAACGCGCACCGCATAAACCGTTGTTATTGCTTACAGATTAGCCGGATGCCTTAATAGACATCCGCGCCTTTTCGATTATGGCTCGGAAATCTACGAACATCTACACAGTTTACTGGAACGTTTTGGGCCACAGCGTTCGCAGCACCGTCCTGATATGCCGTTCTGGCGATTATAAGTCGACGGATTCTGGCAAATAGACGATGATGATATGCTTAATGATGTTCAAAGAAATTAGGCCATTATTATATTATTGCTTGCATTTTCTTTCATTCCTAAAAGCACCCGCCATTAATCCCAGGCGCATTATGCAAAGGAAAATGATTAGGTAAACAATAAGATTTATAATCAGGAAAGGCGACTCGCAATAAAACGGAAAGTCGCCTTAACATTGGTAAAATATGCCCTTTACTACTCCTGTATCATGAACGGCTCATCACATTTAAAGCTGACGTTGATCCAGACTACCATATATTGCCTTTATTTCATTTTTTACGCCTTCACCACGGTACACCAAAGACGTATCGTATCGTTGATACTTATCTTCCCGTGTAGCACTGAACCAGTTAAAAGATCCGACACACAGCAGTTCTTCATCCTCAATCACAATTTTGCTGTGAACACGATTAACCAATTTCGTAGCGATACCCATCTTATTGAGCTTTTCAACAGCATCATTCAGCAGATGTTGTTTCTCCTGACGCTTATCATCATCGACATGCGCTATATTGCAGTTTTTATCCGTCACCACGGTAATATCAATGCCCCGGGAACGGGCCAAAGCCATTGATGCCAGAAATCCCGTTTGCTCCACTTTTTGCCAGGATAACCAAGGGGAAATAATCGTTATTTTCTTTTGAGCTCCGGCAAGAGTCTTGTTCAAAAATTCATCATGCTGCTCCACACCATGCAGCGTTGAAATTTGTGTATGTGCGGAAATTAAATCCTGTCGTTTCTGAAACTCAAATTGCAACGCATTATTATCTGAAGAAAAGAGATATTTTGCCAATAACCCTCGCGGCGAAAATGCGGGCTGCATCTCGATAAGGTCCATATCGCCAAATACCAGAAAACTATCTTTAGCGCGTGAGACAGCAACATTGAGGATAGTGCTGTTGCTATCAAGAAACCTGCCATCTTCATGTTTTGAGTAGACAGGAGAAAAGAGAACAATCGCCCTTTCCGCCCCCTGCAAGGAGTGCACAGTCCCCACTGTCAGTAAACCCTGCTCGTCTTTGCCATTAATTTCCAGCTTACGCAATGACATTTTGATAGCATTAACCTGCGCCGAAAATGGCGTCACAACACCAACAACTTTGTACAGTGGTTCCCCGTAATGGCGCTCTATATCATCCTTATGTGCCACCAGCCATGCTGCTATTGTTTCAGCTTCAAGAGGGTTATGACGGCTCCCTCCATTTGGCTTCATGCCTCTACCATCAATATGTAAATATCCCATTGCGGGGAAAATCGTCCTTTTTCCATCCCTCTTTTAGGCTGCAACTTACCGTGATAGCAAAGTGAGTTACAGTAGTCGATGATGTTATTGAAACAGCGACGATGCTCATACAGATACATTCCGCGCTCGAACTTGGGATCATACTGGTAGTGAGAGTTGAACTGGGCTACCTGCATTACGCTGCCAGATGCTGCACTTTTTCCAGACCCATTTATTATCGAATACGGTGACCGCCTGAGCGGCCACCTTTAATCGTGGGCAGTTACACAGAATTATTTACAGGGTCTTGCTGGGAGTTCTTACACTTGCTCGCGATATTCAATTGGCCATTGTCAACAAATGACGCAGGTTTTGATTGGTGATATCTATTTACGTCAGCAATGCGATGTGTTTTGGCTCGGCTATACCATCAGTCCCGCTTATGCTCGCCAGGGATATGCAATTGAAGCAATTACCGCCACGATTGACTGAATAAAAGAGAACGGTTTTTCACTCATCAAAGCCGGTGTGAATCCGGAAAATACCCTTTCAAAAAAATTACTTATCAGGATTGGCTTCAATTTTTCAAGCATCGAAGATGGGTGAGCATATTTATGTTCTGGATTTAACAAAAGGAGAATAATCTCCCGAAGGGAAAAGCCGATGAGGCCATTTCAGGCGTACTTCAACATGCATTCGTCAGTGTCATCTGCCTTTTCCAGTAAATGGGTTGGCATTCAATTTCCAAAGTACATCACACTTTTTCTACTGAAACATATCCCTCCTATAACTACGTGTTAATATTCGCTCCGTAAATACCTTTCAACTCAACCCGAGGCTTTGATGCTGGAGAATGTAATCATCCGATAATCAGTTCCCCGACCTTTTCAGGCCGGACTGATTATCAATGCGCCGAAATCGAATGCGGACACCGCGGTGTGTTTGCACGTTTTGCACATGATGATTAAATAGGTTCTTCAGTATGAATTTATCCCGTCAGGAACAACATACCTTACACGTTCTCGCTAAAGGTAGACGTATTGCGCACGTCCGCGATTCTTCAGGCCGCGTCACTTCCGTTGAATGCTACAGCCGCGAAGGGCTGTTGCTGACCGACTGCACGCTCGCCGTCTTCAAAAAACTCAAAACCAAAAAACTTATCAAGTCCGTCAATGGCCAGCCCTATCGAATCAACACCACCGAGCTGAATAAAGTTCGCGCTCAGCTCGATAATCGCTAAGGAGAGTTTCTATGACAGTACACCACTTCACTTTTCATATCACAGATAAAAGTGATGCCAGTGATATCCGGGAAGTCGAAACCCGCGCATTTGGCTTCAGCAAAGAAGCCGATTTAGTGGCCTCTTTACTTGAGGATGAAAGCGCGCGCCCCGCGTTATCGCTGCTAGCCCGGTATGAAGGCAAAGCCGTCGGGCATATTTTATTTACCCGGGCAACCTTCAAAGGAGAAATGGATTCACCGTTGATGCACATCCTCGCTCCCCTGGCGGTCATACCGGAATACCAAGGGATGGGCGTGGGAGGACGGTTGATACGCACTGGCATCGAGCACCTGAGGTTGATGGGCTGCCAGACGGTTTTTGTTCTCGGCCACGCCACCTATTACCCCCGACATGGGTTCGAACCCTGTGCCGGAGACAAAGGCTATCCGGCACCTTATCCCATCCCGGAGGAGCACAAAGCCTGCTGGATGATGCAATCACTCACCGCTCAGCCCATGACCCTGACCGGCCACATCCGGTGCGCAGACCCTGATGAAACCGGAGCACTGACGTGAATAACAATCTTGTTGTGTCCTTTTTAAGGCTTAACCCAATAACAGGAATTAAATAATGGATATCCCACGTATTTTTACCATCAGCGAAAGTGAACACCGCATCCATAACCCGTTCACCGAAGAGAAGTACGCCACGCTGGGTCGCGTGCTGCGCATGAAGCCGGGCACCCGCATTCTTGACCTCGGCAGCGGCTCGGGCGAGATGCTCTGCACCTGGGCCAGGGATCATGGCATTACGGGGACTGGCATCGACATGAGTTCGCTCTTCACCGCGCAGGCAAAGCGTCGCGCGGAAGAACTCGGCGTCAGCGAACGCGTACATTTTATTCATAACGATGCGGCCGGTTACGTCGCAAATGAAAAATGTGACGTGGCGGCCTGCGTCGGCGCGACATGGATTGCCGGTGGGTTTGCCGGGGCGGAGGAGCTGCTAGCGCAAAGCCTGAAACCGGGCGGGATCATGCTTATCGGCGAACCCTACTGGCGTCAGCTACCAGCAACAGAAGAAATAGCCCAGGCCTGCGGCGTCAGCTCGACAAGCGATTTCCTGACGCTGCCAGGACTTGTCGGAGCGTTCGACGATCTCGGCTATGACGTGGTGGAAATGGTACTGGCAGACCAGGAAGGCTGGGACCGGTATGAAGCCGCAAAATGGCTGACCATGCGCCGCTGGCTGGAAGCGAATCCTGACGATGACTTCGCCGCCGAAGTCAGGGCCGAACTAAACATCGCGCCGAAACGCTACGTGACCTACGCGCGGGAATGCTTTGGCTGGGGCGTGTTCGCACTCATCGCCCGGTAACAACAGGTTCCCGGTATTTCTGGCTGGAAATATCGAGGCTTTACCTTTGCTTTGATCTGATGTATCACCTGCACAATACATATTCAGTATGTTTATTAATCAAGATGTCACCATAAGGAGCATCATATGTCACAACATGAACAGTTCTGTCAGGCTTGCGGAATGCCGATGTCGGCACCAGATGCACACAGTGCCAGTGATCAATATTGTGCGTAATGCAGCGACAGCAACGGCAATCTCAAACCCTGGGAAGAAGCGGTATCAGGTTTAGCCAGCTTCCTTGATTCCTGGCAAAAAGTCGGCCCGGAGGAAGCACATAAGCGTGCAAAACGTTATCTGACGGCAATGCCAGCCTGGGCTCATAAAGCGGAGAGTGATTTGAGCTGATTATCTATACTCCCTCTGAATCTATTCAGGAGATCCGATGTTTTCTTACATTATGCTGGGAACCAACGACCTGCCACGCGCCATTACATTCTAAGATCCGCTGATGGAGATGCTGGGGTATCCACGTGCAGGACGTAATGAAGAGGGAGCGTCCTGCAACAAAGTGGTGCTATAACAGTTACCGCGTTTTATTCATCCTCATTATTTCAACCATAATCACTGGTCTCTCCAGCCCGTAACTTTCACAAACGTTGAGCGCTTTTATTCCACTCGGCTCACATAATTTTTTATTTGTTCAGCTTTGCGCGTTTTCACGTGAACGTTCTCACAATTATTCGACCAGTCTGCGCCTATAAAACGCTCAACGAGTGATTGTTTTACGGTCTACGGAGATAGCTATGTCATTTTCTGTGCAGGAAACCCTGTTCTCGCTTTTGCAGCACAATGCGATTTCAGGACACGAAAACGCTGTCGCTGACGTCATGCTGTGCGAATTCAGGCGTCAGGCAAAAGAGGTCTGGCGAGACAGGCTTGGGAATGTCGTCGCGCGCTACGGTAGTGATAAACCCGATGCGCTGCGACTGATGATTTTTGCGCATATGGATGAAGTCGGTTTTATGGTGCGCAAAATAGAGCCGTCTGGATTTTTACGCTTTGAACGCGTAGGCGGTCCTGCGCAGGTCACTATGGCTGGTTCCATCGTCACCCTCACCGGGGACAAAGGGCCAGTCATGGGGTGTATCGGCATTAAGTCCTACCACTTTGCCAAAGGCGACGAGCGCACGCAGTCACCTTCTGTCGACAAACTGTGGATTGATATTGGTGCCAAAGACAAAGACGACGCTATACGGATGGGCATTCAGGTCGGTACGCCTGTCACTCTGTATAACCCGCCGCAACTCCTGGCAAACGATCTGGTGTGCAGTAAAGCACTAGACGATCGTCTAGGCTGTACTGCCCTGCTCGGTGTAGCGGATGCTATCAGTACTATGGAGCTTGATATCGCCGTTTATCTGGTGGCTTCGGTACAGGAAGAATTTAATATCCGCGGCATTGTTCCCGTATTACGCCGTGTAAAACCTGACCTGGCGATTGGTATTGATATCACTCCATCGTGTGACACCCCTGATTTACACGATTATTCCGAGGTCAGGATTAATCAGGGCGTTGGGATCACCTGCCTGAACTACCATGGTCGGGGAACGCTGGCCGGATTAATCACGCCTCCTCGCCTGATACGGATGTTGGAACAGACGGCTCTTGAACACAACATTCCGGTGCAGCGAGAAGTGGCTCCCGGCGTGATAACAGAAACCGGTTATATCCAGGTTGAGCAGGATGGTATTCCCTGCGCCAGTCTCTCTATTCCTTGTCGCTATACCCATTCTCCGGCGGAGGTTGCCAGCCTGCGTGATTTGACTGATTGCATCCGCCTATTGACCGCTCTGGCAGGTATGTCAGCAGCACATTTCCCCGTTGAGCCTGATTCAGGCACTACACAAGAGGCACATCCATTATGAAAAAGATCCTTGTGGCATGCGGTACCGGCATGTCGACTTCAACCATGATTGCACACAAGCTGCAAGAGTTCCTGACTGAACAGGGCATTTCAGCCACTACCGCCCAATGCTGTCTGAATGAGATCCCTCTTAACTGTAACGGTATGGACCTTATTGTAACCTCCATGCGAACCAACAGTGATTACGGCATCCCTACGCTTAATGGCGCCGCCCTGCTCACAGGGATCAACGACGACGCGTTAAAACAACAAATCAAGGCTCTGTTAACTCAATAAAAGGAGGCATTATGTTTGATTACATCCTGTCTCTCGGCGGTACCGTTTTCGTCCCTATCATCATGATCGTGATTGGCCTTATCTTCCGCATCCCCTGGCTGCAGGCGATTAAGGCAGGGGTAACGGTTGGGATTGGTTTTGTCGGTATGGGACTGGTGATCGTCATGGCGATCGACAGCCTCAGTCCCCCTATCAAAGTGATGATTGAGCGTTTCGGCCTAGCCCTGCATGTCTTTGACGTTGGCGCAGGCCCTGCCTCCGGCGTTGGTTATGCGACAGCCATTGGCGCCATGATTATCCCAGTTATTTTTCTTCTCAATGTCGCCATGCTGGTCACCCGTCTGACCAAAACGATGAACGTCGATATTTACAATTACTGGCACTACGCCATTACGGGTACGGTGGTCCAGCTTATGACCGGTAGCCTGATTTATGGTGTGCTGGGGGCAATCTGCCATGCGGCGCTATCGTTAAAAATGGCCGACTGGACGGCAAAACGGGTACAGAACATCGTCGGGCTGGAAGGTATTTCGATACCGCAAGGCTACGGTTCCAGTTCAGTACCGCTTTTCGTTCTACTTGATGCTATCTATGAAAAAATCCCTTTCATGAAGGGACGCAATATCGATGCTCAGGAGATCCAGAAACGCTACGGCATGGTCGGCGATCCGGTGATTATCGGCGTAGTGCTCGGTCTGATTTTTGGCCTGGCGGCTGGTGAAGGCTTTAAAGGTTGCGCCAGTCTGATGATTACCGTTGCGGCAATCATGGTGTTGTTCCCGCGCATGATCCGCCTGATTGTTGAGGGCCTGCTGCCCATCTCCGACGGTGCAAGAAAGTTCTTCCAGAAATATTTCAAAGGACGTGAAGTGTATATCGGTCTGGATACTGCTGTGACGCTGGGGCATCCAACCACCATTGCTGTCGGTCTGCTACTGATACCCATTATGTTAATTCTGGCCAGCATTTTACCGGGCAACAAAGTGTTACCCCTCGCAGACCTGCCGGTAGCACCGTTCTTTATCTGTATGGCTACGGTTATCCACCGCGGAGACCTGGTCAGGACGTTGATAAGCGGGGTCATCGTGATGATTACCGTCCTGCTGATCGCCACCCAGTTCGCGCCTTACTTCACTGAAATGGCGCTCAAAGGCGGTTTCAGTTTTGCCGGTGAAAGTGCGCAAATCTCAGCGTTGTCCGTGGGCAATATGTTCGGTTGGTCGATTTCTGAATTGATGTCGCTTGGGATTATTGGCGTTGTCGTGGCGGTCGGTATTGTCGCCAGCGTCGTGCTGTTCTTACGTAAACGTGAATTATCGGAATAAGGAGTACTTTCAATGAGTTGGCTGAAAGAGGTTATTGGGACGGAAAAAGCGGTCATCGCCATGTGCCATCTACGTGCATTGCCCGGCGACCCGAGTTTTGATGCGCAGTTGGGGATGAACTGGGTTATCGACAAAGCCTGGGACGATCTGATGGCGCTCCAAAATGGTGGGGTGGATGCAGTCATGTTCTCCAACGAGTTTAGTCTTCCCTATCTCACGAAGGTGCGTCCGGAAACCACTGCGGCAATGGCACGAATCATCGGGCAATTAATGAGCGATATCCGCATCCCGTTTGGCGTGAATGTTCTGTGGGATCCGGTCGCCTCATTCGACCTGGCGATGGCTACCGGCGCTAAGTTTATCCGCGAGATATTTACCGGTGCCTATGCCAGCGACTTTGGCGTCTGGGACACTAACGTCGGTGAGACCATCCGTCATCAACACCGGATTGGTGCAGGCGAAGTGAAAACCTTGTTCAATATCGTCCCAGAGGCCGCCGTGTATCTGGGCAATCGCGATATCTGTTCTATTGCTAAATCGACAGTATTTAACAACCATCCTGATGCGCTCTGTGTTTCTGGCCTGACCGCCGGGACGCGTACCGACAGCGCGCTGTTAAAACGGGTCAAAGAAACGGTGCCTGACACCGTCGTGTTGGCCAACACGGGCGTCTGCCTGGAAAACGTGGAGGAACAACTCAGTATCGCCGATGGCTGTGTGACCGCAACCACCTTTAAAAAGGACGGCGTTTTTGCCAATTTCGTTGACCAGGCGCGAGTCAGTCAGTTTATGGAGAAAGTGCATCATATACGCCGATAAGATGGGGATAAGCAGAGCGCTTATCCCCGGCAAAGAGCAATAACCCTTCTGCGATCCCTGCCGCCTTCGTCAAAAGTATCGACGGGGATCGCTACCAGATTAACCCGAATCGGCATGGAGTCAACGACGGATGATTAACGATATTAAATGGGTACAGGCACAACGTAAAGCCACCGACTGGCGTCAGGCCGTGGAAATCGCCACCCGCCCGCTGGTAGCCTATGGTGCCGCGCAGCCATGCTACGTTAATGGGATCATCGAAAATACCCTTAACTGGGGGCCTTATTATCTGATAGCCCCAGGAATCGCCTTGCCTCACGCCCGACCAGAGCAAGGCGCAAACTATAATCAGGTCAGTATCACCACGCTACGCACCCCGGTCGCCTTTGGTAACGAGGAGTGCGACCCCGTCTGGCTGCTTCTCTGCGTCAGCGCCACGGATGCCAACGCACATATTTTGACCATTCAGCGCATCAGCCAGTTTATTGATTCGCCACAACGCTTAACGGCAGTGGGAAATGCCAGCACAGACGATGCACTGTTTGCGCTGGTATCAGGTTAACGGAGGCGCTTATGATCCTGCACCCTTCTCTCGCCAGCGCAAATCCTCTGCACTATGGTCGTGAGCTGACGGCATTGGACAATCTGGATTTTGGGAGCCTGCATCTGGATATTGAGGACAGCAGCTTCATTAACAACATTACGTTTGGGATGAAAACGGTGCAGGCCGTCGCCAGACAGACGCCTCATCCCTTGTCCTTTCATTTCATGCTTGCCCGGCCACAGCGCTGGTTTAACGCGCTGGCTGAAATCAGACCCGCGTGGATCTTCGTTCATGCAGAAACGCTGGACTATCCTTCGGAAACGTTAACTGAGATCCGCCATACCGGCGCACGAGCCGGACTGGTATTTAATCCGGCAACCCCGATCGACGCCTGGCGATATCTGGCGTCTGAGCTGGACGGAGTGATGGTGATGACCAGTGAGCCCGATGGGCAGGGACAGCGGTTTATTCCCTCCATGTGCGAGAAAATCCAAAAAGTACGCACGGCTTTTCCTCAGACCGAGTGCTGGGCCGACGGTGGAATTACGCTGGCAGCTGCACAGCAACTGGCAGCAGCTGGGGCGCAACATATGGTGATTGGGCGCGCCCTGTTCTCTTCATCTGACTATCGCGCGACCTTAGCTCAATTCGCCACCCTGTAAGAGGAGATTGTTTCTGATGAGCCAACAGAGACCTGACCGTATCAAACAGATGCTGCACTACCTGTGGCAACATCGTCACCTCTCCACACAGCAGGCCATGGAGCTTTTTGGCTATGCGGAAGCGACTGTCCGTCGTGATTTCCAGTATATTGTCAACCAGTATCCAGGCATGATCCGCGGTCACGGTTGCCTGGACTTCGACGACAGTACAGACGACAAAGAGTACGTCTTCGACGTGAAACGTACATTGCAATCTGTGGCGAAAAGAGAAATAGCTGCCCTTGCCCGAACAATGATCAAAGATGGCGACTGCTTTTTTCTCGACTCCGGCTCAACCTGCCTCGAACTGGCGAAATGCCTGGCCGATGCGCGGGTAAAGGTCATCTGCAACGACATTAAAATCGCCAATGAACTGGGCTGTTTTCCCCATGTGGAAAGTTACATTATCGGAGGACTGATTCGCCCAGGTTATTTTTCGGTAGGAGAGAGTCTGGCGCTGGAGATGATCAATGCCTTTTCCGTAGAACGTGCGTTTATCTCCTGCGATGCGCTGTCGCTGGAGACGGGGATCACCAATGCCACCATGTTTGAGGTCGGGGTGAAAACACGGATTATTCAACGCTCGCGTGAAGTTATTCTCATGGCCGATCACTCAAAATTTGATGCCGTTGAGCCGCATGCTGTAGCAACACTATCATGTATTAAAACGATCATCAGTGACAGCGGGTTACCTGAGACTATTGCACAGCGTTATCAGCGAGCCGGATGTCAGTTGTTTTTACCTCATTCAATAAAGTGATAAGTAAGTTCATTCGAGAGGGATTTCAAGCAAAAATAATCAATGGCACCCAATAGAAAATATTGGCGATGCGCTCGAACGAATAAAGAAGCTCTAGGCGCAATCCACACACTACGATGTTGCAACAACACGCCATCTACTTTTTATTCTCATTCACTAAATGTGGCTGTTCTGGATTCATTATTCAAAGTGTGTACAAGATCACATTTAATCACATCATTACGGTTCAGCATGCTGAACAAAGCATATTTTCCACTATGTAATGCCGATACCATTTATTCCATGAGCAAGGAGGAGCCATTATGGTTCGCAAAGGGTGTAATTCATTAGTCCGTGCTGAAAAAATATTAACCCACATTGCATGGGTTGGTATGGCAAGTTATATGGAGTTATTAAATAAATTCCAGTACCCCAAAAGCAGCCTGCTTAATTTATTGAATGTAATGGTGGATTGTGGTTTCTTAATTAAAAACAAAAACGGCTACTATTCACTGGGAATAAAAAACTACGAATTGGGTTGTCAGGCGTTACACCGTCAAAATATATTTGAGGTGACTAAGCGGCCAATGCAGGAGTTGTCGCTGAAAAGTGGACTGGTTTGTCATCTTGGGGCGATGGAGAGCATTTCGGCTATCTATCTCGACAAGATCGAAAGTCCGGACTCTGTACCGACGAGCAAAAGCTGGATTGGCAAAAAACTTGAGTTGCATATTACCGCGTTGGGTAAGGCATTATTAGCCTGGAAGACACGAGAAGAACTGGATTATTTTTTAGAAGCACTCACGTTAACTCCACATACGCGCAATACATTTACCGATAAAAAATTGTTTCTGGAAGAATTACAAAAAACACGCCTTCGGGGATGGGCCATAGACAACGAAGAATCAACCTATGGGGCGGTATGTTTAAGTATGCCGGTATTCAATATGTATAACAGAGTTAACTATGCAATCTCACTTTCTGGCGATCCGGTAGTTTATTCAGGAAATAAGATAGACAGCTATCTGGAATTGCTCCGGAAATGCGCTGAGCAAATATCATATGGGCTGGGATACAGAAACGAAAATGAGCACTTACGAAAAGGAAACTGAGGTAATGAAAAAATTCAGCGGCATTATTCCACCGGTATCCAGCACGTTTCATCGTGACGGAACCCTTGATAAAAAGGCAATGCGCGAAGTTGCCGACTTCCTGATTAATAAAGGGGTCGACGGGCTGTTTTATCTGGGTACCGGTGGTGAATTTAGCCAAATGAATACAGCCCAGCGCATGGCACTCGCCGAAGAAGCTGTAACCATTGTCGACGGGCGAGTGCCGGTATTGATTGGCGTCGGTTCCCCTTCCACTGACGAAGCGGTCAAACTGGCGCAGCATGCGCAAGCCTACGGCGCTGATGGTATCGTCGCCATCAACCCCTACTACTGGAAAGTCGCACCACGAAATCTTGACGACTATTACCAGCAGATCGCCCGTAGCGTCACCCTACCGGTGATCCTGTACAACTTTCCGGATCTGACGGGTCAGGACTTAACCCCGGAAACCGTGACGCGTCTGGCTCTGCAAAACGAGAATATCGTTGGCATCAAAGACACCATCGACAGCGTTGGTCACTTGCGTACGATGATCAACACAGTTAAGTCGGTACGCCCGTCGTTTTCGGTATTCTGCGGTTACGATGATCATTTGCTGAATACGATGCTGCTGGGCGGCGACGGTGCGATAACCGCCAGCGCTAACTTTGCTCCGGAACTCTCCGTCGGCATCTACCGCGCCTGGCGTGAAGGCGATCTGGCGACCGCTGCGACGCTGAATAAAAAACTACTACAACTGCCCGCTATTTACGCCCTCGAAACACCGTTTGTCTCACTGATCAAATACAGCATGCAGTGTGTCGGGCTGCCTGTAGAGACATATTGCTTACCACCGATTCTTGAAGCATCTGAAGAAGCAAAAGATAAAGTCCACGTGCTGCTTACCGCGCAGGGCATTTTACCAGTCTGAGGAGAAACTCATGTCTGTTCGCAATATTTTTGCTGACGAGAGCCACGATATTTACACCGTCAGAACGCACGCCGATGGCCCGGACGGCGAACTCCCATTAACCGCAGAGATGCTTATCAACCGCCCGAGCGGGGATCTGTTCGGTATGACCATGAATGCCGGAATGGGTTGGTCTCCGGACGAGCTGGATCGGGACGGTATTTTACTGCTCAGTACACTCGGTGGCTTACGCGGCGCAGACGGTAAACCCGTGGCGCTGGCGTTGCACCAGGGGCATTACGAACTGGACATCCAGATGAAAGCGGCGGCCGAGGTTATTAAAGCCAACCATGCCCTGCCCTATGCCGTGTACGTCTCCGATCCTTGTGACGGGCGTACTCAGGGTACAACGGGGATGTTTGATTCGCTACCATACCGAAATGACGCATCGATGGTAATGCGCCGCCTTATTCGCTCTCTGCCCGACGCGAAAGCAGTTATTGGTGTGGCGAGTTGCGATAAGGGGCTTCCGGCCACCATGATGGCACTCGCCGCGCAGCACAACATCGCAACCGTGCTGGTCCCCGGCGGCGCGACGCTGCCCGCAAAGGATGGAGAAGACAACGGCAAGGTGCAAACCATTGGCGCACGCTTCGCCAATGGCGAATTATCTCTACAGGACGCACGCCGTGCGGGCTGTAAAGCCTGTGCCTCTTCCGGCGGCGGCTGTCAATTTTTGGGCACTGCCGGGACATCTCAGGTGGTGGCCGAAGGATTGGGACTGGCAATCCCACATTCAGCCCTGGCCCCTTCCGGTGAGCCTGTGTGGCGGGAGATCGCCAGAGCTTCCGCGCGAGCTGCGCTGAACCTGAGTCAAAAAGGCATCACCACCCGGGAAATTCTCACCGATAAAGCGATAGAGAATGCGATGACGGTCCATGCCGCGTTCGGTGGTTCAACAAACCTGCTGTTACACATCCCGGCAATTGCTCACCAGGCAGGTTGCCATATCCCGACCGTTGATGACTGGATCCGCATCAACAAGCGCGTGCCCCGACTGGTGAGCGTACTGCCTAATGGCCCGGTTTATCATCCAACGGTCAATGCCTTTATGGCAGGTGGTGTGCCGGAAGTCATGTTGCATCTGCGCAGCCTCGGATTGTTGCATGAAGACGTTATGACGGTTACCGGCAGCACGCTGAAAGAAAACCTCGACTGGTGGGAGCACTCCGAACGGCGTCAGCGGTTCAAGCAACTCCTGCTCGATCAGGAACAAATCAACGCTGACGAAGTGATCATGTCTCCGCAGCAAGCAAAAGCGCGCGGATTAACCTCAACTATCACCTTCCCGGTGGGCAATATTGCGCCAGAAGGTTCGGTGATCAAATCCACCGCCATTGACCCCTCGATGATTGATGAGCAAGGTATCTATTACCATAAAGGTGTGGCGAAGGTTTATCTGTCCGAGAAAAGTGCGATTTACGATATCAAACATGACAAGATCAAGGCGGGCGATATTCTGGTCATTATTGGCGTTGGACCTTCAGGTACAGGGATGGAAGAAACCTACCAGGTTACCAGTGCCCTGAAGCATCTGTCATACGGTAAGCATGTTTCGTTAATCACCGATGCACGTTTCTCGGGCGTTTCTACTGGCGCGTGCATCGGCCATGTGGGGCCAGAAGCGCTGGCCGGAGGCCCCATCGGTAAATTACGCACCGGGGATTTAATTGAAATTAAAATTGATTGTCGCGAGCTTCACGGCGAAGTCAATTTCCTCGGAACCCGTAGCGATGAACAATTACCTTCACAGGAGGAGGCAACTGCAATATTAAATGCCAGACCCAGCCATCAGGATTTACTTCCCGATCCTGAATTGCCAGATGATACCCGGCTATGGGCAATGCTTCAGGCCGTGAGTGGTGGGACATGGACCGGTTGTATTTATGATGTAAACAAAATTGGCGCGGCTTTGCGCGATTTTATGAATAAAAACTGAAAGCATAAATAAAAACATCCAGACACCTGAATTATCCGACTCTGCATCATTCGTTATTTGCTCAGTCGGATAATGATGGGTCGCTACCCTGTTATGAGAGGACGTTATGCCACTAATTATCGTTGTGGCAGGGATTGCTTTACTCCTGCTTTTAACCATAAAAATTAAGCTTAATACGTTTGTTTCGTTAATTATTGTCTCGATTGCTGTCGCCATCGCCAGTGGTATGGATTTGAGTAAAGTCGTCACCTCAGTCGAATCCGGACTTGGCGGTACGCTGGGCCATATTGGTTTGATATTTGGCTTCGGTGTTATGCTCGGTCGCTTGCTGGCCGATGCGGGTGGTGCGCAGCGAATAGCGCTGACCATGCTGAATTATTTCGGGAAAAATAAACTTGACTGGGCAGTGGTCTGTTCGGCGTTTATTGTCGGTATCGCACTTTTTTTCGAAGTCGGTTTAATTCTTCTGGTACCTATTTTATTCGCTATTGCCCGTGAAGCAAAAATATCACCGATGTTTATGTGTGTGCCGATGCTTTCTGGTTTGCTGGTCGCACACGGTTTTTTGCCGCCGCACCCCGGCCCGACTGTTATCGCCAGGGAATATGGCGCTGATGTAGGATTGGTACTGATATACGGTATCATTGTCGGCATTCCAACCTTTATTCTTTGCGGCCCGGTATTGAATAAATTCTGCCAGCGCATTATTCCGGACGCCTTTAAAAAAGAGGGGAATATAGCCTCTCTCGGCGCGACCCGCCGATTCAGCGAAAGCGAAATGCCAGGCTTTGGGATCAGTTTTCTCACGGCAATGCTGCCGGTGATCCTGATGGCGGTTGTCACCATCATCCAGATGACTCATGCCAAAAGTGCCGCGGATTCAGGCTTATTTTACAACGTGATACTGTTCTTAGGTAATTCAACGATCGCCATGCTGATTTCACTGCTATTCGCGATCTATACCATGGGCCTGGGGCGCGGGAAAACAATCCCTGACCTGATGGATTCTTGCGGAAAAGCTATCGCGGGTATTGCCGGTCTGCTGCTGATTATCGGTGGTGGTGGTGCATTCAAGCAAGTTCTCATCGACTCTGGCGTTGGTCAGTATATTTCCACCCTGGTTTCGGGTATGGATATTAACCCGATCCTGATGGCCTGGGGCGTGGCCGCATTCCTGCGTATTTGTCTGGGTTCAGCCACCGTCGCGGCGATCTCTACCGCCGGTCTGGTCATCCCATTGTTGGCAGTACATCCCAATACCAACCTGGCCTTGATTACGCTGGCTACCGGTGCCGGATCCTGTATTTGTTCTCACGTTAACGATGCCAGTTTCTGGATGATTAAAGACTTTTTTGGCCTGACCACCAAAGAAACGCTGTTATCCTGGACGCTGATGTCCACACTCTTATCCATCAGTGGGCTGATTTTTATTCTGCTCGCCAGCTTAGTTTTATAATCGGGTTCTTGCCAGTGAGCCAACCTGTTGTTCACTGTCCCCCATAATTTAGTGAGTGACGGCAACCGTCTGCACGGTGACGAATCGCTGGCGATCAAAAAGGGGCGATATTGAACCTTCGATTATGCTTGATGGGTGTATTCTCAGTAATACTGTAAAGCCGGAGCATGTCTCCGGCTTTACAGTATGGGGGAACAGCGGGCGATCGCTCAAATGGTATGCTGGTTTATTTCATGTAAAAGAATAAAATATCTGTATAAAATCATGCCACTGGCAATCTGCATCAACTCTCCGGGTAAACAGGGTTAAGATGAGCATTTCCCCGGTTTAATACAGGTATACAAAAGTGGATAGAGATCAAACAAACAGCAGCCTGTTCAATGATGATCCCGTACTTCATGCAACATGGCTGTACTATCAGGAAGGCAAAAGCCAGACTGAAGTTGCAGCTATCATGGGGGTGTCCCGCGTCACGGTTGTCAAATACCTGCAAACAGCCCGGGAAAATGGACTGGTTCATATCAACCTGGATGTGAATGTCTTTGGCTCTATCGACGCTGCTTTGCAAATTCGCGATAAATTCAATCTCCAGAGAGTGATCATCGTGCCGGATGGCGAACATGCCGGAAAACGTGATGATACAAAGCTGATGCGGACTCGCCTTTCACGTGCCGGTGGCATGTATCTGAATCAGGTGATTGAGAATGGTGATGTGCTGGGGGTTGCCTGGGGAAGAACAATCCATCAGATGAGCAAAACCATGACGCCGAAGTCATGTAAAAATGTCACCGTTATACAGATGCTCGGTTCCATGCCATCTCAGCCAGACCTGACGATCATTGAATCCTCATCGCAAATCGCCTACAAGCTTTCAGGCCGTGTCGCCTCGCTGCACGTGCCCGCCGTGGTATCAAGCGCCAGACTGGCCATGGAGTTACAGGCAGAGCCTATTATTCGATCGAATTTTGACGTTCTGACTCGCTGTACGAAAGCCTTTTTTGTCGTGGGTAACGCGCTTGATGAAAATCCCCCTGATTCGGGTGGGCGTGCTGAATAAGAAGGAAATGCAGACGTATCGGGATTTAGGCGCAGTAGGTGTCATTTGTGGTCGCTTCTATGACAAGGAAGGGATGCCCGTCGTGGCTGATGTTGACCAGCGTATTCTGGGAATCAGTCTGGCTCAGCTAAGGCAGATTGAACGGAAGATCTTCCTTGCTGGTGGGGAAAGAGGCTATGACGCAACGTTGGGTGCCCTGCTGGGAGGATATGTCACGGACCTGATTGTTGATGAAGGAACGGCAGAGTTTTTGCTGGCGTGTGAATTACCACACTAAAAGAATGAACAACTGCCCCATGTAGATATGGGGCAGGATTTTATTGATTAGCGGCGATAATAAGAACAATACCCACAATGTATGAAATAAACATGGTCGGTAATGACTCCAACTTACTGATAGTGTTTTATGTTCAGATAATGCCCGATGACCTTGTCATGCAACTCCACCGATTTTGAGAACGACAGTAACTTCCGTCCCAGCCTTGCCAGATGTTGTCTCAGATTCAGATTATGTCGCTCAATGCGCTGAGTGTAACGCTTGCTGATAACGTGCAGCTTTCCCTTCAGGCGTGATTCATACAGCGGCCAGCCATCCGTCATCTATACCACGACCTCAAAGGCCGACAGCAGGCTCAGAAGACGCTCCAGTGTGGCCAGAGTGCGTTCACCGAAGACGTGCGCCACAACCGTCCTCCGTATCCTGTCATACGCGTAAAACAGCCAGCGCTGACGTGATTTAGCACCGACGTAGCCCCACTGTTCGTCCATTTCAGCGCAGACAATCACATCACTGCCCGGTTGTATGCGCGAGGTTACCGACTGCGGCCTGAGTTTTTTTAAGTGACGTAAAACCGTGTTGAGGCCAACGCCCATAATGCGTGCACTGGCGCGACATCCGACGCCATTCATGGCCATATCAATGATTTTCTGGTGCTTACCGGGCTGAGAGGCGGTGTAAGTGAACTGTAGTTGCCATGTTTTACGGCAAGGAGAGCAGAGATAGCGCTGATGTCCGGCAGTGCTTTTGCCGTTACGCACCACGCCTTCAGTAGCGGAGCAGGAAGGACATCTGATGGAAATGGAAGCCACGCAAGCACCTTAAAATCACCATCATACACTAAATCAGTAAGTTGGCAGCATTACCGAAATCCCCATCCTTTAGGGCAGTGAGGATGTCAATAATAGCAGACCACATCATGAGTCATTCTGACCGACACATGCCAGAAGCAGAGGCTCCATCCCATTTTATACCTACCTTATAACACTTAGAAAAACAACATGTTAAAAATGTCTATTGGAAACAATTTTATTTCCAATTGTAATGATAACCATTCTCATATTAATATGACTACGTGATAATTAACTTTTGATGCACTCCGCATGTCTGACCGCGCCACTACCACAGCTTCCTTAACGTTCGAGTCGCTTTATGGCACACATCACGGCTGGTTGAAAAGCTGGCTGACGCGCAAACTCCAGTCTGCTTTTGATGCAGATGACATTGCCCAGGACACTTTTTTGCGGGTAATGGTCAGCGAAACGCTCTCGACGATCCGCGATCCTCGCTCCTTCCTCTGCACTATCGCCAAACGCGTGATGGTGGACCTGTTTCGCCGAAACGCGCTGGAAAAAGCGTATCTGGAGATGCTGGCGCTTATGCCGGAGGGGGGAGCGCCTTCACCTGAGGAACGCGAAAGCCAACTCGAGACCCTACAACTCCTCGACAGCATGCTGGACGGGCTAAACGGCAAAACACGTGAAGCGTTTCTGCTTTCGCAACTGGATGGTCTGACATACAGCGAGATTGCGCACAAACTCGGTGTTTCCATCAGCTCCGTGAAAAAATACGTGGCGAAAGCCGTCGAGCACTGCCTGCTGTTCCGTCTGGAGTATGGGTTATGAATCCTTTGTTAACCGATTCCCGCCGTCAGGCGCTGCGTTCAGCTTCCCACTGGTATGCCGTGCTAAGCGGCGAGCGCGTCAGCCCACAACAGGAAGCGCGCTGGCAACAGTGGTATGAACAGGATCAGGATAACCAGTGGGCCTGGCAGCAGGTTGAAAACCTGCGCAACCAGCTTGGCGGTGTGCCTGGCGACGTTGCCAGCCGGGCGTTGCACGATACCCGCCTCACCCGCCGTCACGTGATGAAAGGATTACTGCTGTTGCTCGGCGCTGGCGGAGGCTGGCAGCTCTGGCAGTCGGAAACCGGCGAAGGTCTGCGGGCAGATTACCGCACCGCCAAAGGCACAGTCAGCCGTCAGCAACTGGAAGATGGCTCCCTGCTCACGCTGAATACCCAAAGCGCGGCGGATGTGCGTTTTGATGCGCATCAGCGCACCGTCCGGCTCTGGTACGGTGAAATCGCCATTACTACCGCGAAAGATGCCCTGCAACGCCCCTTCCGTGTCCTGACCCGTCAGGGCCAGCTCACTGCTTTAGGGACAGAATTTACCGTCCGCCAGCAGGATAATTTCACGCAGCTTGACGTGCAGCAGCACGCTGTGGAAGTGCTTCTCGCCAGTGCCCCCGCGCAAAAACGCATCGTGAACGCTGGTGAAAGCCTGCAGTTCAGCGCCTCTGAGTTTGGCGCAGTGAAACCGCTGGATGACGAGAGTACAAGCTGGACGAAGGACATCCTGAGCTTCAGCGATAAACCGCTGGGTGAGGTGATAGCCACGCTAACCCGTTACCGCAACGGCGTGCTGCGCTGCGATCCCGCCGTTGCCGGGCTGCGCCTGAGCGGGACGTTCCCGCTGAAAAATACCGATGCGATCCTGAACGTTATCGCGCAAACGCTTCCCGTTAAAATTCAGTCTATTACGCGGTACTGGATAAACATTTCACCACTGTAAGGAAAATAATTCTTATTTCGATTGTCCTTTTTACCCTTCTCGTTCGACTCATAGCTGAACACAACAAAAATGATGATGGGGAAGGTATGACGCCGTTACGCGTTTTTCGTAAAACAACACCTTTGGTTAACACCATTCGCCTGAGCCTGCTGCCGCTGGCCGGTCTCTCGTTTTCCGCTTTTGCTGCACAGGTTAATATCGCACCGGGATCGCTCGATAAAGCGCTCAATCAGTATGCCGCACACAGCGGATTTACCCTCTCGGTTGACGCCAGCCTGACGCGCGGCAAGCAGAGCAACGGCCTGCACGGCGATTACGACGTCGAGAGCGGCCTGCAACAACTGCTGGACGGCAGCGGACTGCAGGTAAAACCGCTGGGAAATAACAGCTGGACGCTGGAGCCCGCGCCCGCACCAAAAGAAGATGCCCTGACCGTGGTCGGCGACTGGCTGGGTGATGCGCGTGAAAACGACGTATTTGAACATGCTGGCGCGCGTGACGTGATCCGCCGTGAGGATTTCGCCAAAACCGGCGCAACCACCATGCGTGAGGTACTTAACCGCATCCCTGGCGTCAGCGCGCCGGAAAACAACGGCACCGGCAGCCACGACCTGGCGATGAACTTTGGCATCCGGGGCCTGAACCCGCGCCTCGCCAGCCGCTCGACCGTCCTGATGGACGGCATCCCCGTCCCCTTCGCCCCTTACGGTCAGCCGCAGCTTTCACTGGCTCCCGTTTCGCTCGGCAACATGGATGCCATTGACGTGGTACGCGGTGGTGGTGCGGTGCGTTACGGACCGCAGAGCGTGGGCGGCGTGGTGAACTTTGTTACCCGTGCCATTCCGCAGGACTTTGGTATCGAGGCGGGCGTGGAAGGTCAGCTCAGCCCAACCTCTTCACAAAACAACCCGAAAGAGACGCACAACCTGATGGTGGGCGGCACAGCGGACAACGGTTTTGGCACCGCGCTGCTCTACTCCGGCACGCGCGGCAGTGACTGGCGCGAGCACAGCGCCACCCGCATCGACGACCTGATGCTGAAAAGCAAATATGCGCCGGATGAGGTGCACACCTTCAACAGCCTGCTGCAATATTACGACGGTGAAGCCGACATGCCCGGTGGCCTGTCTCGCGCGGATTACGACGCCGATCGCTGGCAATCCACCCGCCCGTATGACCGCTTCTGGGGTCGTCGCAAGCTGGCGAGCCTGGGCTACCAGTTCCAGCCAGACAGCCAGCATAAATTCAACATTCAGGGGTTCTACACCCAAACCCTGCGCAGCGGCTACCTGGAGCAAGGCAAACGCATCACCCTCTCGCCGCGTAACTACTGGGTGCGCGGTATTGAGCCACGCTACAGCCAGATCTTTATGATCGGCCCTTCCGCGCACGAAGTGGGCGTGGGCTATCGCTATTTGAATGAATCAACGCATGAAATGCGTTACTACACCGCCACCAGCAGCGGGCAGTTGCCGTCCGGCTCAAGCCCTTACGACCGCGATACGCGTTCCGGCACCGAGGCGCACGCCTGGTATCTGGATGACAAAATCGACATCGGCAACTGGACCATCACGCCGGGTATGCGTTTCGAACATATCGAGTCATACCAGAACAACGCCATCACAGGCACGCACGAAGAAGTGAGCTATAACGCACCGCTTCCGGCGTTGAACGTGCTCTATCACCTGACTGACAGCTGGAATCTTTATGCAAACACTGAAGGCTCGTTCGGCACCGTACAGTACAGCCAGATTGGCAAGGCTGTGCAAAGCGGCAATGTTGAACCGGAAAAAGCGCGAACCTGGGAACTCGGTACCCGCTACGACGACGGCGCGCTGACGGCGGAAATGGGGCTGTTCCTGATTAACTTTAACAATCAGTACGACTCCAACCAGACCAACGACACCGTCACTGCACGTGGCAAAACGCGCCATACCGGGCTGGAAACGCAGGCACGTTACGATCTGGGTACGCTAACGCCAACGCTTGATAACGTTTCCATCTACGCCAGCTATGCGTATGTGAACGCGGAAATCCGCGAGAAAGGCGACACCTACGGCAATCTGGTACCATTCTCCCCGAAACATAAAGGCACGCTGGGCGTGGACTACAAGCCAGGAAACTGGACGTTCAATCTGAACAGCGATTTCCAGTCCAGCCAGTTTGCGGATAACGCCAATACGGTGAAAGAGAGCGCCGACGGCAGTACCGGCCGCATTCCCGGCTTCATGCTCTGGGGCGCACGCGTGGCGTATGACTTTGGCCCGCAGATGGCAGATCTGAACCTGGCATTCGGTGTGAAAAACATCTTCGACCAGGACTACTTCATCCGCTCTTATGACGACAACAACAAAGGCATCTATGCAGGCCAGCCGCGCACGCTGTATATGCAGGGGTCGTTGAAGTTCTGATGTGTTAACGCCCGGCTTGCCGGGCTTTTAGCTGGAATGTGATTATGTTGGCATTTATCCGTTTTCTTTTTGCAGGCCTGCTGCTGGTGATCAGCCACGCCTTTGCCGCCACGGTTCAGGACGAACACGGCACGTTTACACTCGAAAAAACGCCACAACGGATTGTGGTGCTGGAACTCTCGTTCGCCGATGCGCTGGCCGCCGTGGACGTCATCCCGATCGGTATTGCCGACGATAACGATGCAAAACGCATCCTGCCCGAAGTGCGTGCGCACCTGAAACCGTGGCAGTCCGTCGGAACGCGCGCGCAGCCGAGCCTGGAAGCCATTGCCGCTCTGAAACCAGACCTGATCATTGCCGACAGCAGTCGCCATGCGGGGGTTTACATCGCCTTGCAGCAAATCGCGCCGGTACTGCTGCTTAAGTCCCGCAACGAAACCTACGCTGAAAATTTGCAATCTGCGGCTATCATCGGCGAAATGGTGGGTAAAAAGCGAGAGATGCAGGCACGTCTGGAACAACATAAAGAGAGGATGGCGCAGTGGGCCAGCCAGCTTCCCAAAGGGACACGCGTGGCCTTTGGCACATCACGCGAACAGCAATTCAACCTGCATACTCAGGAGACCTGGACCGGCAGCGTGCTGGCCTCTCTGGGGCTGAACGTTCCCGCTGCGATGGCGGGTGCGTCCATGCCGTCCATCGGCCTGGAGCAACTGCTGGCGGTCAATCCTGCCTGGCTGCTGGTTGCCCACTATCGCGAAGAGAGCATTGTTAAACGCTGGCAACAAGATCCGCTCTGGCAGATGTTAACCGCCGCGCAGAAGCAGCAGGTTGCTTCGGTCGACAGTAACACCTGGGCGCGGATGCGCGGTATTTTTGCTGCAGAGCGTATTGCCGCTGACACGGTAAAAATCTTCCACCATCAGCCGCTTACCGTTGTGAAATGACCGCGATAAAACACCCGGTGCTGCTGTGGGGGCTTCCCGTTGCAGCACTTATTATTATTTTCTGGCTGAGTCTGTTTTGCTACTCGGCCATTCCTGTTTCCGGAGCAGATGCAACCCGCGCCCTGCTGCCTGGACACACGCCAACGCTACCAGAAGCGCTGGTGCAAAACCTTCGTTTGCCACGAAGCCTGGTCGCCGTTCTGATCGGCGCAAGCCTGGCGCTCGCGGGCACGCTGCTGCAAACCCTGACCCACAACCCAATGGCCTCTCCTTCACTGCTCGGCATTAACAGCGGCGCGGCGCTGGCTATGGCGCTTACCAGCGCGCTGAGTCCGACGCCGATTGCAGGCTATTCTCTGTCATTCATCGCGGCATGCGGGGGCGGCGTGAGCTGGCTGCTGGTCATGACCGCAGGAGGCGGATTTCGTCATACCCATGACAGAAACAAACTGATCCTCGCGGGTATCGCGCTGTCGGCCTTTTGTATGGGCCTTACCCGCATCACCCTGCTGCTGGCCGAAGATCATGCTTACGGCATCTTTTACTGGCTGGCAGGCGGAGTGTCCCACGCCCGCTGGCAGGATGTCTGGCAGCTCTTGCCGGTGGTGGTCACTGCAGTCCCTGTCGTGTTGCTGCTGGCGAATCAACTGAACCTGCTCAACCTCAGCGACAGCACCGCCCATACGCTGGGAGTGAACCTGACGAGGCTACGTTTGGTCATCAATATGTTAGTGCTGCTTCTGGTTGGTGCGTGCGTCAGCGTAGCAGGTCCGGTGGCGTTTATCGGTCTGCTGGTGCCACATCTGGCGCGCTTCTGGGCAGGCTTCGATCAGCGCAACGTACTGCCAGTGAGCATGCTGCTGGGGGCCACGCTGATGCTGCTGGCAGATGTACTCGCACGCGCGCTGGCCTTCCCCGGAGATCTGCCCGCAGGCGCAGTGCTGGCGCTGATTGGCAGCCCTTGCTTTGTCTGGCTTGTGAGGAGGCGAGGATGAAAATTGCGCTGGTTATTTTCATCACCCTTGCCCTGGCGGGCTGTGCGCTGTTATCACTCCATATGGGAGTGATCCCCGTGCCGTGGCGCGCGCTGCTGACCGACTGGCAGGCCGGACACGAGCATTATTATGTATTGATGGAGTACCGACTGCCGCGCTTGCTGCTGGCACTGTTTGTCGGTGCAGCCCTCGCCGTGGCGGGCGTGCTGATACAGGGGATTGTGCGCAACCCTCTGGCATCACCGGATATTCTCGGTGTTAACCATGCCGCCAGCCTGGCCTCTGTGGGGGCTCTACTTCTTATGCCGTCACTGCCCGTGATGGTGCTGCCGCTGCTGGCCTTTGCGGGCGGCATGGCGGGGTTGATATTGCTGAAGATGCTGGCAAAGACCCACCAGCCGATGAAGCTGGCGCTCACCGGCGTGGCGCTTTCTGCATGCTGGGCCAGCCTGACGGATTATCTGATGCTCTCGCGCCCGCAGGATGTGAACAACGCCCTGCTGTGGCTGACCGGCAGCTTATGGGGCCGTGACTGGAGCTTTGTGAAGATTGCCATCCCGCTGATGATTTTATTTCTGCCGCTGAGCCTGAGTTTTTGCCGCGATCTCGACCTCCTTGCACTCGGCGATGCGCGCGCCACCACGCTCGGTGTGTCGGTGCCCCATACCCGATTCTGGGCTTTGTTACTAGCTGTCGCCATGACATCTACCGGCGTGGCCGCCTGCGGCCCGATTAGCTTTATTGGTCTCGTGGTGCCGCATATGATGCGTAGCATCACCGGTGGACGTCACCGCAGACTGCTGCCTGTTTCGGCCCTGACAGGTGCGTTGCTGTTGGTGGTTGCCGATCTGCTGGCGAGAATTATTCATCCCCCACTGGAGCTCCCGGTTGGCGTGCTGACCGCCATTATCGGTGCGCCGTGGTTTGTCTGGTTGCTTGTGAGAATGCGATAAATGACTTTACGAACTGAAAATCTGACGGTCAGTTACGGGACAGACAAGGTACTTAACGACGTTTCACTCTCACTGCCAACGGGGAAGATCACCGCCCTGATCGGTCCTAACGGTTGCGGGAAATCGACGCTGTTAAACTGTTTTTCGCGGCTTTTAATGCCGCAGTCTGGCACCGTATTTCTCGGCGATAATCCCATAAATATGCTCTCATCGCGCCAGTTGGCCCGCAGGCTTTCGCTGCTGCCTCAGCACCATTTAACGCCAGAGGGGATCACAGTCCAGGAGCTGGTTTCGTATGGTCGTAATCCCTGGCTGTCACTCTGGGGGCGTCTCTCCGCTGAAGACAATGCACGAGTTAATGTCGCCATGAACCAGACCCGGATCAATCATCTTGCCGTTCGTCGGTTAACCGAGCTTTCCGGCGGTCAGCGCCAGCGCGCATTTCTGGCAATGGTCCTGGCCCAGAATACGCCCGTTGTATTACTTGATGAGCCAACCACCTATCTTGATATCAATCACCAGGTGGACCTGATGCGGTTGATGGGCGAACTCCGGACTCAGGGGAAAACGGTGGTCGCTGTGCTGCACGACCTTAATCAGGCTAGCCGGTACTGCGATCAACTGGTGGTAATGGCAAACGGACATGTTATGGCGCAAGGCACACCAGAAGAGGTGATGACCCCAGGATTGCTGAGAACAGTATTCAGCGTGGAAGCGGAAATACACCCCGAGCCGGTATCTGGCAGGCCGATGTGCCTAATGAGGTAGATTGCACAGGCCGTAAGAACCAAACCACGACTGAATGAAACTGGACTGGCGCCAGCAAGCCTGTTCAGACTGGGGCTGAACTTTTCCGGACTCTGAAAGATTACCAATACTCATCGTCCATCCGCTTGCTTTAGGCTGACAGGTTCATAATCAACGCAAACCAGAGCTGTACAGGCTTGGGCGCGGCTTTCAAACCAGTCGTGATCACGGCAATCAATTTTGAACTCTGCTTAACGGACATTTCTGTATAACCCTTACGGCAACGAAAAACGCGAAGTTAAAATTTTAGAAACCCAAAAACGTGACATGACTAAGTTTAGATTTCAGGGGGGAGATCAAAAAATTTCGCTCTGTGCCAGAGCGGACATTCACGGAGCTGGTTCATTACCAATGAGGTTGGGCTTTTGAGGATAAATCAATGATCAGACGCCAACGTAAATCAAAAGCAACCATGGAACGGAATTGCTAATCCAGTTTCTGACCATCGATTTTTCTAAAAAGTGTGCGTTTGCTACTACTTAGGTAGGTGCAGCTTTCTTAATCACCGGCAGCCACGTTATACAGGCCAGTTGATGGATCGATTGTTATCAATGATATCTTCATGAGTCGGTGTCTCACCCAGCTTACCGAAGCTGGCATAAAGTGAAGGCAGACGGGCCCGTCCTTCTCCCTTTTTCGCCAGAGGGAAAGCGCGAAGCATGGTGGCAGCCTCCCAGTCACAACAATAGGATGGTGTGCACGGCTGCTGACGCCATGATTCAGCGATAGAGCCGGAAAATACGGGGTCAAAGCCGGTATCATTAACCAGAGTCATCGTGACCTGTACTGCGGCTGGATGATCTCCTGCTACTGCAACTGCCAGGCGACCGCGGCTCCCTTCAGGTAGTCTGTTGTGGTCAACTAAAACTGGCCTCCGCGTTAGAGTTTTTCCAGTATCGGTTTTCTGATTCGTTTGGTGGTAACCCACCATTATATTCGTGCGGTCTTAGTGCGCTGTAATATCCAACGATATAGTCCGTTATTGCGTGAGCTGCATCGCTGAAGCTTACATAGCCCGTCGCTGGCACCCATTCGTTCTTCAGACTCCTGAAGAAGCGCTCCATTGGGCTGTTATCCCAGCAGTTTCCACGCCGACTCATACTCTGCCTGATCCGGTATCGCCACAGTAACTGCCGGAACTGCCTGCTCGTATAATGACTGCCTTGATCGCTTGGAACATCACCCCGACGGGCTTACCACGGGTTTCCCATGCCATTTCCAGTGCTTTCATGGTAAGCCTGCTGTCCGGCGAGAACGACATGGCCCAGCCCACTGGTTTTCTTGCGAACAGGTCGAGAACAACGGCGAGGTACGCCCAGCGCTTACCCGTCCAGATATAGGTCACATCACCGCACCACACCTGATTTGGCTCGGTCACGGCGAACTGCCTTTCAAGGTAGTTAGGGATAGCAACATGTTCATGACCACCACGTTTATACCGGTGAGTCGGCTGCTGACAGCTGACCAGCCCCAGCTCTTTCATGAGCCTGCCAGCAAGCCAGCGTCCCATCTGGTAGCCTCTCCGGGTTGCCATTGTGGCGATGCTTCTTGCTCCGGCCGAACCGTGGCTGATGCCATGTAGCTCAAGTACCTGACTGCGTAATACAGCCCGTCTGCCGTCTGGTTTTTCAGGACGGTTTTTCCTGAGGTAGCCTGAGTTTAACGGACACTCCTTCCTGAAATAGAATGGCATCAGAAGGAGCTAATAATGAGCAGAAAAACCCAACGTTACTCTAAAAAGTTCAAAGCCGAAGCTGTCAGAACGGTTCTTGAAAATCAACTTTCGATCAGTGAAGGCGCTTCCCGATTATCTCTTCCTGAAGGCACTTTAGGACAATGGGTTACCGCCGCCAGAAAAGGGCTCGGTACTCCTGGTTCCCGCACGGTGGCTGAACTGGAATCTGAAATTCTGCAACTGCGTAAGGCGTTAAATGAAGCTCGCCTTGAGCGAGATATATTAAAAAAAGCAACTGTAGATTCAATTGGTCAACGCAACAGTTATGTGAAAACATGGGGTTGCGGAGGTTTTTTGAATGAGACGAACATTTACAGCAGAGGAAAAAGCCTCTGTTTTTGAACTATGGAAGAACGGAACAGGCTTCAGTGAAATAGCGAATATCCTGGGTTCAAAACCCGGAACGATCTTCACTATGTTAAGGGATACTGGCGGCATAAAACCCCATGAGCGTAAGCGGGCTGTAGCTCACCTGACACTGTCTGAGCGCGAGGAGATACGAGCTGGTTTGTCAGCCAAAATGAGCATTCGTGCGATAGCTACTGCGCTGAATCGCAGTCCTTCGACGATCTCACGTGAAGTTCAGCGTAATCGGGGCAGACGCTATTACAAAGCTGTTGATGCTAATAACCGAGCCAACAGAATGGCGAAAAGGCCAAAACCGTGCTTACTGGATCAAAATTTACCATTGCGAAAGCTTGTTCTGGAAAAGCTGGAGATGAAATGGTCTCCAGAGCAAATATCAGGATGGTTAAGGCGAACAAAACCACGTCAAAAACGCTGCGAATATCACCTGAGACAATTTATAAAACGCTGTACTTTCGTAGCCGTGAAGCGCTACACCACCTGAATATACAGCATCTGCGACGGTCGCATAGCCTTCGCCATGGCAGGCGTCATACCCGCAAAGGCGAAAGAGGTACGATTAACATAGTGAACGGAACACCAATTCACGAACGTTCCCGAAATATCGATAACAGACGCTCTCTAGGGCATTGGGAGGGCGATTTAGTCTCAGGTACAAAAAACTCTCATATAGCCACACTTGTAGACCGAAAATCACGTTATACGATCATCCTTAGACTCAGGGGCAAAGATTCTGTCTCAGTAAATCAGGCTCTTACCGACAAATTCCTGAGTTTACCGTCAGAACTCAGAAAATCACTGACATGGGACAGAGGAATGGAACTGGCCAGACATCTAGAATTTACTGTCAGCACCGGCGTTAAAGTTTACTTCTGCGATCCTCAGAGTCCTTGGCAGCGGGGAACAAATGAGAACACAAATGGGCTAATTCGGCAGTACTTTCCTAAAAAGACATGTCTTGCCCAATATACTCAACATGAACTAGATCTGGTTGCTGCTCAGCTAAACAACAGACCGAGAAAGACACTGAAGTTCAAAACACCGAAAGAGATAATTGAAAGGGGTGTTGCATTGACAGATTGAATCTACAGTAGCCTTTTTAATATTTCATTCTCCATTTCAATCCGTTGTAGCTTTTTCCTCAGCTTACGTATTTCGATTTGTTCTGGTGTTATCGGAGAGGCTTTTGGTGTTTTGCCCTGACGCTCATCACGCAGTTGTTTGACCCATCTTGTCATTGTGGAAAGGCCAACATCCATAGCTTTCGCGGCATCTGCCACCGTGTATTTCTGGTCAACAACCAGTTGAGCGGATTCGCGTTTAAACTCTGCGCTGAAATTTCTTTTTTTCATTGGAGCACCTGTGTTGTTCTGAGGTGAGCATATCACCTCTGTTCAGGTGGCCAAATTCAGTGTGCCACTTCAGCCCTGATTCGACTTTTACAATGACTTATCTGGACGCATGAAGAACGTCAGGAATATACCAATAACAAGCAATGCGACGGAACCGTAGAATGGTAAACTCCAGTTGCCTGTTTTGTCGATAATAATGCCAAAGGCGATAGGTGAAATAATGTCGGCGACAGCGGAACCGGCGTTCATCAATCCGCTGGCAATTCCCACATACTTCGGCGTAATATCCATCGGGACAGCCCGGATAGGCCCAATGGTCAGCTCATCGGCCAGCAATGTCGTGAACTGTGAGACGAAACAGCGTACACAGTTTGAATGTATCTACTTTTCCCAATACTGGGCGAAGGGAGATTTTATTGCGAAGCGCGCGCCAATTGGTCAGTGGGAACCTTATTCGGAAGAGTCACTACTTGGCATCATCGTCACCAGCGTCTGTCGTATTAAAGTCGCGATGCTAAAACCTGAACCTCCCAGAGATCCCCATATCCCGCTGATGGGGGATTTTAACTAAAACTTAGCGCTATCGCTGCGTATCGTAACTATCCCGTATTACGTAGCGTAAATTATGACGCCATATGGGGAACAAATACACAGAGGAAGAAAAAGATTAGATTGGTTTTAAGGGATGTTTTTATCATAAATGGCACTGCTAAAATTATGAGATTATCGAAGATAAAATTCTTGATCATACATAAAAGGCCTCCTGAATTAAATCAAGAGGCGTATAGTTTTTACATTACTGATGTATGTTTAATGATCTCACTGATTTTCACTTTCCTGTCCTGCGATCTTGAAAGAGTGGCAGCATCAGCAGTAGCAATCGCCGACATGGCCGCCTCACCATTGAGAAGGTCAATATAATCTTCTTCAGGTTTTGCACCACAGAGGATATTATGGAGGAATAACGTCTCCTTTCTTATTAAACTGGCAAGCCATAATGGTGTTTTTTTTCCTGGATGACCATATGCTATAGCGCCATCCATTTCTGAGGTCATATTGCCTTTCCGACGATCATCATCTTCTTCTTGTGTTTCATGGACCAAAAAATGCTTTGTCTGACCGCCAATCCTAAGTGACCCTGCTGTTTCTTGCATATCAATTTTAATAGAGCCTTTAGTTCCATTGATGATGACATAATGTTCCGGCCAGTTAAATGCACTCCCCCACTCTAAGGTTGCTAGTTTTCCTGACGGGAATTCCAAGGTCATAAATAACATATCATCTTCATTGCCAAATCCTGGACCAGAATGGGCCAAATTTCCACCAATCATAGTAACCGTCTCTGGTATTTCTCCAAGTAAATGCTGAACACAATCTAACTCATGTATATGATGATATAGATGTCCACCAGATTGTTCTTTCATCTTTTTCCAGGAAAGTCTCTCTTGTTTGTTTTCCCAGCCATTTCTCTTAGTATGACATGATAATATTTCGCCGATAACACCTTCTTTAATTAACTTCCGTGCATATTGAACCCCATTGAAAAAATTCATAATATGCCCGGCCATAAAGGTCACACCAGCTTCTTTACACGCTTTGACCATATCCACACAATCTTCATAACTTAATGCAATTGGTTTTTCACAAAAAACATGCTTCTTATTCTTTGCTGCTTTAATTACTGGTTCTTTATGCAGATAATTTGGGGTGGCTACGATCACGCAATCGACTAATTTACTTGAGACTAAAGCATCCAAGCTTGACATATTGATACACTGCAATTCACGGGCAATATTTTCTCCATTTTCAGGATCGTATACACATGTAATTTTTGCATTATCATGCATATTCATAAAACGAGCTAATTCAGCGCCAAAGTATCCAACACCAACAACGCCATAATTAATCATAAAGCCTCCAATCATTTAGCCACGGATAGTTTATAAATTTTACCTGGAATATCAAAACCAACTAACAAAATTAATAAGGCAGAGAATGCAACCGTAACAATGAATAATGAAACACCTAAGCCATAATATCCTGAAATGTATGTAGCTAATACAGGTGCGGCCATTCCTCCAGTTGCCCCTAAGTTATAAATAAGACCGGTCCCTAATCCTCTTAATTTTGTTGGAAAGTAATCATATATAAATTTTGGAACCAACCCTGCAATACCTAAATTTGTAAACATTAATCCAAAGAGACATAATCCTATAAGAGAAGAGTTTTTCACAGAAATAAAAAAAAGAGGACAAAGGAAAATAAATGAAGTTATTAGACCGACTACAAAGGCTTTTTTTACACCAATCTTATCACCAACAAAACCAAAAAATATTGTACCTGTCAGTGTTCCTAAACCTGCTATTGTCATCAGAGTTGAAATGACCACTGTATTAACTCCATTATCTGCCAGGTAGGAAGGAAGTAGTCCGTTTATCGGCCAGTTTGCACCAAATAGACAAAAACAGACGAGGAAAACGATCATAGAGATTGAAAGATGTGGTTTTCTGAAGACAGACAAAAATGTTGATTTATCCTTATATTTATCTTCAATCCACTCCTGACTTTCTGGAGCACTTTTTCTGATCCAAAGAACTAGTAAAACTGGTAACAGGCCTATAAAAAAAGAGTTTCTCCATCCATATACTTCAGCAAACTGAGGGATTATTTGTGCCGCAATAATATTTCCAACAGAAAAACCACTTACCAAAAAAGCACTAGCTTTAGATTGAAGATTTTTAGGCCAACTTTCTACCGCATAAGTTGAAGCACATGCATATTCACCAGACATCCCTAAGCCAACAATAAAACGGCAAACTGCGAGCATATATAAGTTTGTAGCAATACCGCTAAGGCCTGTTCCGACTGAGTAAATGAAAATTGCCCACATCATCATTGGCTTACGACCATATTTATCAGCCATGGCACCAAAAAAACCACCTCCAATAGGTCTGGCTATGAAGGCCACTGTCCCTATTAAAGTAGCCTGAATATCCGTAATGCCAAGATCTGCTTTTATAATATGAAGAATGTAAAATATCATCATAAAATCAAAGCCATCAAATACATATCCAAGCCATGCGGAAAAAAGAGCTTTCCGTTGTGGTGGATTAACTTGTTTATACCATGCTGTTGCCATATTTGTTTCCTGTGTTATTCTAATATAGCCCTTAAAGTAAATATTAGGGAGCCTCAACAATATCCAGAAATAATTATATTGTCTTCAAATACGCCAGTACTATTGATTGTTATCAATACCTAATCAGTACAATCTTTTCCTCCATTTCTTCTTAACATATTTCACTCTATGAAAGATAAAACTGATACCCACCTACAGTTTTGGGTCACCAACAAAAAACAATGTTCGCCAGATATTCCACCACTGGCACAGTTCAACCCTGCTTCAAAAATTGACTTATTCATTGTGCTCATTTTCGTAGTCCGTTCAGGTTGAATAAAACTCCCTTCGTCAAATGAGGAAAGACTGAGAGGTTATTACTTTAGCTTACGTTATAGCTGTTTTCCTTTGCAGTATTTCTTTGCTTTTCTGTATACCTTTATACCTGTTATACCAGATCAAAAAACAAGCAATCCACATAACAAAACGCGTTTTGTTACTGATGTCACAAATTGAGCATATTTTTGTAGCTGATAGTTTGTTACAAACACCAGAACCAAGATTAATGCCGATCAGTTAAGGATCAGTTGACCGATCCAGTGGCTGTGTAAGAATCCGGAAACGCTCACTTGTTTCCGGATTTTTTTATGCACATTGGACAGGCTCTTGATCTGGTATCCCGTTACGATTCTCTGCGTAACCCACTGACTTCTCTGGGGGATTACCTCGACCCCGAACTCATCTCTCGTTGCCTTGCCGAATCAGGTACTGTAACGCTACGCAAGCGCCGTCTTCCCCTCGAAATGATGGTCTGGTGTATTGTTGGCATGGCGCTTGAGCGTAAAGAACCTCTTCACCAGATTGTGAATCGCCTGGACATCATGCTGCCGGGCAATCGCCCCTTCGTTGCCCCCAGTGCCGTTATTCAGGCCCGCCAGCGCCTGGGAAGTGAGGCTGTCCGCCGCGTGTTCACGAAAACAGCGCAGCTCTGGCATAACGCCACGCCGCATCCGCACTGGTGCGGCCTGACCCTGCTGGCCATCGATGGTGTGTTCTGGCGCACACCGGATACACCAGAGAACGATGCAGCCTTCCCCCGCCAGACACATGCCGGGAACCCGGCGCTCTACCCGCAGGTCAAAATGGTCTGCCAGATGGAACTGACCAGCCATCTGCTGACGGCTGCAGCCTTCGGCACGATGAAGAACAGCGAAAATGAGCTTGCTGAGCAACTTATAGAACAAACCGGCGATAACACTCTGACGTTAATGGATAAAGGTTATTACTCACTGGGACTGTTAAATGCCTGGAGCCTGGCGGGAGAACACCGCCACTGGATGATACCTCTCAGAAAGGGAGCGCAATATGAAGAGATCAGAAAACTGGGTAAAGGCGATCATCTGGTGAAGCTGAAAACCAGCCCGCAGGCACGAAAAAAGTGGCCGGGACTGGGAAATGAAGTGACTGCCCGCCTGCTGACCGTGACGCGCAAAGGAAAAGTCTGCCATCTGCTGACGTCGATGACGGACGCCATGCGCTTCCCCGGAGGAGAAATGGGGGATCTGTACAGTCATCGCTGGGAAATCGAACTGGGATACAGGGAGATAAAACAGACGATGCAACGGAGCAGGCTGACGCTGAGAAGTAAAAAGCCGGAGCTTGTGGAGCAAGAGCTGTGGGGTGTCTTACTGGCTTATAATCTGGTGAGATATCAGATGATTAAAATGGCGGAACATCTGAAAGGTTACTGGCCGAATCAACTGAGTTTCTCAGAATCATGCGGAATGGTGATGAGAATGCTGATGACATTGCAGGGCGCTTCACCGGGACGTATACCGGAGCTGATGCGCGATCTTGCAAGTATGGGACAACTTGTGAAATTACCGACAAGAAGGGAAAGGGCCTTCCCGAGAGTGGTAAAGGAGAGGCCCTGGAAATACCCCACAGCCCCGAAAAAGAGCCAGTCAGTTGCTTAACTGACTGGCATTACAGAACCAAGATGCCTATTTCGTTTCAGCATCAACTGTTAAATTATCTGGTTGCCAACGAGAATACTGAGCTTTTTTGTCCCCAAGACTGACCGTCAACGCCACAATCTTTGACTGTTTGACATTGTCATGCCCGCAGGCCAGCGGATCTAAAGACATTAGACTGCTTGCATCAGCCAGTTGCGTATCTGGCTATGTCCCTTAATTGGTAAGGGTTCGAGGAACTCAACATTAACGCATTTTTTAGCGCATCACCGACAGTGTATATGAACGATTGCACTCTGACGATGGTTGATTTATTTGGTTGCGTAGGGGCTAGCTAGTCTGGTACCGGAGGCTAGATCTGAAGTACTGACCCCAGGAATAACGCCGGGCTAACTCATATTCTGACCCATTGTCAGCCCGCGTGTTTACTGCTCTAGCTCATTTCCTGTTGTCAGGCGTTCAATTCCCAACTGCAGGTTATGGCCCGGTGCACAAACACCTGACGGCAGGTATCACTTACCCGAAGAAGGTAAAGCCCTCAAGAGGCAGTAACTCAGCCAACCTCTCCTCCGGCCACTCCGGCAGACGCGTCAGGACGTCCGTCAGCCAAGCATGTGGCTCCAGACTGCGGTTCCCAGAAGGCTCATTATCTGTGCCGCGCGGTTCCCGGCCACCAGTGAACCAGCGAACAACCAGGCCTTTCGTCCCATAACGACCGGACGGATAGCACGCTCGCAGATATTGTTGTGTGTGCCTTGAAATGCACGATCTTTCCGTCGGTGAAAGTCCGCCCCGGCTAACTCTCGCTCCGACTGGAAGGACAAGAAGCGGTCCAGGAGGTAACAAAAGGGCTGAATCTCTCCCTGAAACGACTTCTTCAGGAAGTCAACGGGTTATGCGGGCCGTAACGTGAGTGAACACTGAGCAGCCATCGAAATGCCGTCGAGGGTGCTGACACGCCACAATAACGGGGAAGGCCGACGATGACCGGGAAGAGAGTGAGAAAGGCATCGGTCATACCCACCGGGGTTGTGGTGTCAGCATGCATAACAATTGATCGATCGTGCAACAAGAGAAGTCCATAACGGTGTCTGTCCGGGTGACGGGCAACAACGCCTCGCGAGGGGGTGAATCGGTTGTTATGGATGGCAGATGGGGTGTAGTAGTGAAAATACTGAGTAATGTCAGAGGAGCGAAGGCCCCCTCTTGCAGTACCAGTGTAACATGCAGGAAGAGCCCGGCGATTGCCATCAGCCTCACAACCCCGCTAGAACCGGTTCAGAACCTACAGAAAACACTACAGGAGAAAGCAAAGTGAACCGCCCCGTGTTTCCTGTTTATCATTTTCTGGTCAGTGCCGCGATTCTGGTATTCGTGGTGATTTTCTGGCGGACACACCATCGCGACCACCGTAACTGGCTGGCTCTACGGCTATTCGTATTATGCTCTGTAAACCGTTGGCCATTGCGGATGGTTAAAGGAACAGTTGTGGGGACAACTGACACATTACGTGAAATGCAGCGTTATGAACAACTGAGTAGCACGGGGCTGACAACTGGAAAATCCAGCCGGGAGCACCGTTATATGATACGATTGTTATTGTCACTGGTGAGAGTGTGCGCAGGGATTATATGTCAGTGTATGACTATCCCGTACCAACCACACCGTGGCTGAATACGGCACCCGGTTTATTTATTGACGATTATACCTCGACAGCCTCCAGTACAGTGTCTTCCCTGAGCCGGACACTGATTTATGACTATGAGCAGAACCCTGATTCCGGCAACAATGTGGTGGCGCTGGCAGCAAAAGCAGGATACAGCACATGGTGGATATCCAATCAAGGAAAACTGGGGGGAGCATGACACACGCATCTCTGTTATTGCTTCTGATGCGGAGCATGCCACTTTCCTCAAGAAAGGCAGCTTCGCTTCCCGTAAAACAGATGACAAACTGTTGTTACAGGAAACAGAACGTGCGCTGGCGGATACATCCTCTCCGAAGATAATTTTCCTGCACATGATGGGTTCTCATCCAAATCCGTGTGACAGCCTTAACTCCTAGCCGAATAATTACCTGGAGCAGTATCCCCGAAAAATTGCCTGTTACCTCGCCAGCATCAGTAAACTGGATAACTTTCTTGGCCAGCTTGATGGTATCCTTCGCCGGTACTCACGTCATTTCGCCATGCTTTACTTTTCTGGCCTTGGGCTGTCGGTCAGCGACAGTGCCAATCCTGTTCATCATTATGGTCATGTGCAGGGAGGCTACAGTGTGCCACTGATTATTACCGCCAGTGACATAACGTCTCATCAGCCCGTCAGTAGAAAAATCAGTGCCCGTCATTTCGCAGGTATTTTTCAGTGGATGACCGGTATTTGTACTGAAAATATACCGCCATTCAATCCGCTGACAGACGAAGATAACTAACCTGTTATGGTTTTTAAGGGAGAGAGGAATATACCGGCAGACAGTTTGAAACCTCAGCCACTTATTCTTCCTGATCACAGGTAATCATATATGGCAGACTGTAATACAGTCGCTTGTACTGAAAAGTATTCTGTATAAAATATCCGTATTCATATCAGCACAAGGTGGATTTGCCCCTATATTTCCAGACATCTGTTATCACTTAACCCATTACAAGCCCGCTGCCGCAGATATTCCCGTGGCGAGCGATAACCCAGCGCACTATGCGGATGCCATTCGTTATAATGCTCGAACGCCTCTGCAAGGTTCTTTGCTGCCGTTAACCCGTCTGGTTTGGGCATGATACTGATGTAGTCACGCTTTATCGTTTTCACGAAGCTCTCTGCTATTCCGTTACTCTCCGGACTCCGCACCGCCGTGTTCTTCGGTTCAAGTCCCAACATCCGGGCGAACTGGCGTGTTTCATTAGCCCGGTAGCATGAACCATTATCCGTCAGCCACTCCACTGGAGACGACGGAAGATCGTTGCCGAAGCGGCGTTCCACCGCTCCCAGCATGACGTCCTGTACTGTTTCACTGTTGAAGCCGCCGGTAGTGACCGCCCAGTGCAGTGCCTCACGATCACAGCAGTCCAGCGCGAACGTGACACGCAGTCTCTCTCCGTTATCACAGCAGAACTCGAACCCGTCAGAGCACCATCGCTGATTGCTTTCTTTCACGGCCACTCTGCCTGTATGTGCCCGTTTCGATGGCGGTACAGCAGGTTTTCGCTCAAGCAACAGCGCATTCTGGCGCATGATCCGGTAAACACGTTTGGCATTGATCGCAGGCATACCATCAAGTTCTGCCTGTCTGCGAAGCAGCGCCCATACCCGACGATAACCATACGTTGGCAGCTCTCCGATAACATGGTGTATACGGAGAAGCACATCCGTATCATCAGTGTGACGACTGCGGCGGCCATCCATCCAGTCATCGGTTCGTCTGAGAATGACGTGCAACTGCGCACGCGACACCCGGAGACAACGGCTGACTAAGCTCTCCCATCCCGGGCAATAAGGGCGCGTGCGCTATCCACTTTTTTGCCCGTCCATATTCAACGGCTTCTTTGAGGAGTTCATTTTCCATCGTTTTCTTGCCGAGCAGGCGCTGGAGTTCTTTAATCTGCTTCATGGCGGCAGCAAGTTCAGAGGCAGGAACAACCTGTTCTCCGGCGGCGACAGCAGTAAGACTTCCTTCCTGGTATTGCTTACGCCAGAGAAATAACTGGCTGGCTGCTACACCATGTTGCCGGGCAACGAGGGAGACCGTCATCCCCGGTTCAAAGCTCTGCTGAACAATTGCGATCTTTTCCTGTGTGGTACGCCGTCTGCGTTTCTCCGGCCCTAAGACATCAATCATCTGTTCTCCAATGACTAGTCTAAAAACTAGTATTAAGACTATCACTTATTTAAGTGATATTGGTTGTCTGGAGATTCAGGGGGGCCAGTCTACAAGGGACCATCAAATCCCTGCAGCACTCCTTACGTCAGTTATCCCGCATCACCCTGTGAGTACAGGATTTTTTATGAGGTTACTTTTTTATTGAATGTATATAAATAATGAATAACCGCGGATTCTGATAATCCCCCCTGCAGGGAGCGGTAAATAGTAAATACATCAGTTAATACCGTTTGTCTTTTTTAACAAAGAAAATAATCCTAGAATAATTCCCGGGCATTTGCCCGGGATGATTACTGTTTTAATGGATTATTAATCTTTGCATATTCAAATGGACTGATAAACCTTTCTCTGTTTACATCCAGAAAATCGGCCCACCACTGTAGCATCAATCGCCGTTCTTCCAGATGCTCTGCTTTATGGATATACGCGGCCCTCACTGAATTTCGCGCCATGTGGCTCATCTGACGTTCAACAGCATCACGAGACCACAGACCTGATTCGACCAATGAACTACAGGCCATTGTTCGAAAGCCATGACCACAAACCTCTACTTTTGTATCATACCCCATGACCCGTAACGCACTATTTACCGTATTCTCACTCATGGGTTTGTGCGAATCGTGATCACCAATAAATATCAAGTCATGGGCCCCATAAAACTGTTTTATCTGCTTTAAAATTGCAAGAGCTTGCGTTGAAAGAGGCACTAGATGCGTTGTACGCATTTTTGAGCCTCTATGGGAATGTTTCACTCCAGGAATAGGCTCCCGCTCCGGTGGGATAGTCCATATAGACGCTTCGAAATCGATCTCTGACCAACGAGCAAAACGCAGCTCACTGGACCGAATAAAGATCAGCAAAGTGAGTTCTATCGCCCATCGGGTTAGCGGCCTACCAGTATAGCTATCTATTTTTGTAAGCAACTCAGGGATGCGCTTTAATTCAAGCGCGGGACGATGTTGTCGATTACAGGAAGCAACCGCCCCAGCCATCTCTTGTGCCGGGTTATAATCAATTAACCCACTTTGCACTGCATAGCGCATGATGGCTGTAGTGCGCTGCTGAAGACGAGCGGCCACTTCAAGACGTCCAGACATTTCTACGGCCTTAATAGGTGCTAATAAATCTCGAGTTTTTAACTCAGCGATATTACGTTCACCAAGCGCTGCAAAAAGATTATCTTCAAGACTTTTTAGCACACGATGGGCGTGATCTTCAGACCACTTTTTATTGGTGCCATGCCACTCAATCGCGACTTCTTTAAAGGTTCGTGCTTTACTCTGTTCAACCTTATCATTTTTCTTTTTGTCTCCCGGATCGACGCCATTCGCAAGCAGCTTACGCGCCTCGTCACGACGTACTCTGGCATCCGCTAGTGTGATTTCAGGATAAACCCCAAGTGCCAGCATTTTTTGCTTTCCCTCATAACGGTACTGCAAACGCCAGTACTTAGAACCATTTGGATGGACAAGCAGATGCATACCGCCACCATCAGTCAGCTAATATTGCTTATCCGTTGGCTTGGCTGCTCTGACTTTGATATCTGTTAATGCCATCGTATTCCCTCCCTGTTGGTACAAGCATTATCGAACCGGAAATACCATCATCTGTACCAACATATGTTGGTAGATGTACGTTGATATCGGTTGACCTTGAGAGAGTTAATATAGCGGGAAAGATAGATAAACACTGGATTTCAGGCATAAAAAAAGACCTCAGTTGAGGTCTATTTACATACTTTTGGTGCCGAAGGCCGGACTCGAACCGGCACGTATTTCTACGGTTGATTTTGAATCAACTGCGTCTACCGATTTCGCCACTTCGGCACTGAAGAGGTATGCGGAAAACGTTGTGGATTATACCTGTCGCACGCCACCATGCAAGCGCCAGCTTGCTCGCACCTCGCTAAGTGCTGAAATTTTCAGCATTGCATACAGCGATGTGTAACCTTTGTCACACTCCAGGCACCCCGCCCTGCCATGCTCTACACTTCCCAAACAACACCAGAGAAGGACCAAAAAATGTCGATGATAAAAAGCTATGCCGCAAAAGAAGCGGGCGGCGAACTGGAAGTTTATGAGTACGATCCCGGTGAGCTGAGGCCACAAGATGTTGAAGTGCAGGTGGATTACTGCGGGATCTGCCATTCCGATCTGTCGATGATCGATAACGAATGGGGATTTTCACAATATCCGCTGGTTGCCGGGCATGAGGTGATTGGGCGCGTGGTGGCACTCGGGAGCGCCGCGCAGGATAAAGGTTTGCAGGTCGGTCAGCGTGTCGGGATTGGCTGGACGGCGCGTAGCTGTGGTCACTGCGACGCCTGTATTAGCGGTAATCAGATCAACTGCGAGCAAGGTGCGGTGCCGACGATTATGAATCGCGGTGGCTTTGCCGAGAAGTTGCGTGCGGACTGGCAATGGGTGATTCCACTGCCAGAAAATATTGATATCGAGTCCGCCGGGCCGCTGTTGTGCGGCGGTATCACGGTCTTTAAACCACTGTTGATGCACCATATCACTGCTACCAGCCGCGTTGGGGTAATTGGTATTGGCGGGCTGGGGCATATCGCTATAAAACTTCTGCACGCAATGGGATGCGAGGTGACAGCCTTTAGTTCTAATCCGGCGAAAGAGCAGGAAGTGCTGGCGATGGGTGCCGATAAAGTGGTGAATAGCCGCGATCCGCAGGCACTGAAAGCACTGGCGGGGCAGTTTGATCTCATTATCAACACCGTCAACGTCAGCCTCGACTGGCAGCCCTATTTTGAGGCGCTGACCTATGGCGGTAATTTCCATACGGTCGGTGCGGTTCTCACGCCGCTGTCTGTTCCGGCCTTTACGTTAATTGCGGGCGATCGCAGCGTCTCTGGTTCTGCTACCGGCACGCCTTATGAGCTGCGTAAGCTGATGCGTTTTGCCGCCCGCAGCAAGGTTGCGCCGACCACCGAACTGTTCCCGATGTCGAAAATTAACGACGCCATCCAGCATGTGCGCGACGGTAAGGCGCGTTACCGCGTGGTGTTGAAAGCCGATTTTTGAAAATCATTCGCAGCGCTGATCTGAGGCGCTGCCCTCTTTCGCACATATTCTGTTTTGTCGTATCGCCAGCACAGCCTGCCGACATTGTTCGGTGACATTGGCAATATCATGGTTGATATCAATGCGCACAATATCCTGTTCATCTGCTTGTGGACGCTCCAGTGCCTCAAACTGACTTTTTAGTAACGCTACCGGCATAAAATGCCCAGCCCGACGCTGCATTCGCGCGAGAATAGTTTCATAGTCGCCATCTAACCAGAGGAAATGAACATGGGGGCTACCCTTGCGTAAAATATCACGATACTGTTTTTTTTAATGATGAACAGACAATAAATCCTGTTTCATTCTTTTTATAAAGACTGTATGAAGCATCATTTAAGCGTTCCAGCCAGGGAAGTCGATCTTCATCAGATAATGGAATACCCTGCGACATTTTATCTATATTTTTGGCTGGATGAAGATCGTCACCATCAATAAATTTAGCAGATAATAACGCGGCAACCTTGCTACCAATTAATGTTTTACCACTCCCTGAAACGCCCATCAAAATAAAGCTTTCACCCGCCATTTAAAATCTCCTGAATCATCTTACCTGCTGCGATACTACGCCTGGCGGCATAATAATTTCACGTTTTTTTATTTCTACTGATAAGAATTACAAGGCACATCACGTTATGCGTAACATAGTAATGTAACAATTTTCTGACGTGATCTTCATCACAAATAATGACAGTTAAAACCGCTTAAATGCTTCCGAGGTGTCTACCTGACCAGTGAGGAATTTATGCAAGTGAAAACACAGTCCTGCGTTGTTGCGGGCAAGAAAACTGTTGCCGTTACCGAGCAGACGATAGATTGGAATAATAATGGAACATTAGTACAAATAACCCGAGGTGGAATTTGCGGTTCCGATTTACATTATTATCAGGAAGGAAAAGTAGGTAATTTCATGATAAAGGCACCGATGGTGTTAGGTCATGAAGTTATCGGTAAAGTTATTCATAGCGACTCATCAGAATTACATGAAGGGCAAACGGTAGCCATTAATCCGTCTAAACCGTGCGGTCACTGCAAATACTGCATTGAACATAACGAGAATCAGTGTACAGATATGCGTTTTTTTGGCAGTGCCATGTATTTCCCTCATGTTGATGGTGGTTTTACCCGTTATAAAATGGTCGAAACGTCGCAATGTGTCCCTTATCCGGCCAAAGCTGACGAAAAGGTTATGGCTTTTGCCGAACCTTTAGCCGTCGCGATTCATGCCGCACATCAGGCCGGCGAGTTACAGGGCAAGCGAGTATTTATTTCCGGTGTTGGACCCATTGGCTGCCTGATTGTCAGTGCAGTGAAAACACTGGGGGCCGCGGAAATTGTCTGTGCTGATGTGAGTCCCCGTTCCCTTTCGCTGGGCAAAGAGATGGGGGCGGATGTGCTCGTAAACCCACAAAACGACGACATGGATCACTGGAAAGCGGAAAAAGGCTATTTCGATGTCAGCTTTGAAGTGTCCGGTCATCCTTCATCAGTGAATACCTGTCTGGAGGTCACTCGTGCACGCGGCGTAATGGTGCAGGTAGGTATGGGAGGCGCGATGGCAGAATTCCCAATGATGACGTTGATTGGTAAGGAGATTTCACTCAGAGGCTCTTTCCGTTTTACCAGCGAATTTAATACCGCAGTGTCATGGCTGGCGAATGGCGTTATCAATCCACTGCCTTTACTGAGTGCTGAATATCCCTTCACTGACCCTGGAAGAGGCGCTACGTTTCGCCGGTGATAAAACCCAGGCAGCAAAAGTCCAGCTTGTTTTCTAAGAGATAAATAAAGGAATAATACAATGAACGATCTATTTTCACTGGCAGGAAAAAATATCTTGATTACCGGTTCAGCACAGGGCATTGGCTTTTTACTGGCAACCGGCCTGGGTAAATATGGCGCACAAATAATTATTAATGATATTACTGCCGAACGCGCAGAACTTGCTGTAGAAAAACTCCACCAGGAGGGTATTCAGGCCGTTGCCGCACCTTTTAATGTTACTCATAAACATGAAATTGATGCCGCCGTTGAACATATCGAAAAGGACATCGGCCCCATTGATGTGCTGGTGAATAACGCCGGTATCCAGCGCCGTCATCCTTTTACTGAGTTCCCTGAACAAGAGTGGAATGATGTGATCGCAGTAAACCAGACCGCCGTGTTCCTGGTATCGCAAGCGGTAACTCGTCACATGGTTGAACGCAAGGCAGGTAAAGTTATTAATATTTGCTCGATGCAAAGCGAACTGGGACGTGACACCATCACCCCTTATGCCGCATCGAAAGGGGCGGTAAAAATGCTCACCCGCGGCATGTGCGTCGAGCTGGCGCGCCACAATATTCAGGTCAACGGTATTGCGCCGGGCTATTTCAAAACAGAAATGACTAAAGCACTGGTTGAGGACGAAGCCTTCACCGCCTGGTTGTGCAAACGGACCCCCGCCGCACGCTGGGGAGATCCGCAGGAACTGATTGGTGCTGCGGTGTTCCTTTCTTCAAAAGCCTCTGATTTCGTAAACGGCCACCTGTTGTTTGTTGATGGCGGCATGTTAGTGGCTGTTTAACAGCCCCCCTACGTGCAGCGCGAAAGCGCTGCTTTTCTGGCACTAATAAGAGATAAAGACTATGCCATTAATCATTATTGCGGCAGGCGTCGCGCTGCTTCTTATCCTGATGATCGGCTTTAAAGTTAACGGCTTTATTGCCCTCGTTCTGGTAGCTGCCGTCGTCGGATTTGCCGAAGGGATGGATGCACAGGCCGTCCTGCACTCTATACAAAATGGTATCGGCAGCACGCTCGGCGGGCTGGCAATGATCCTCGGTTTCGGGGCCATGTTAGGCAAGCTGATTTCTGATACGGGTGCGGCACAACGTATCGCCACTACGCTGATTGCTACTTTTGGTAAAAAACGCGTGCAATGGGCGCTAGTGATCACCGGTCTGGTTGTGGGCCTCGCCATGTTTTTTGAAGTGGGTTTTGTCCTGCTGTTGCCGTTGGTATTTACCATCGTAGCATCATCAGGATTACCCCTGTTGTATGTTGGCGTACCAATGGTAGCAGCGCTCTCTGTAACCCACTGTTTTCTGCCGCCACATCCAGGGCCTACTGCCATCGCGACTATCTTTGAGGCTAATCTCGGAACGACTTTACTGTATGGATTTATCATTACCATTCCGACAGTTATTGTCGCAGGACCGCTGTTTTCTAAACTGCTAACTCGCTTTGAGAAAGCACCACCGGAAGGCTTATTTAATCCTCATCTGTTTAGCGAAGAGGAGATGCCCTCCTTCTGGAACAGTATTTTCGCTGCCGTGATCCCGGTCATCCTGATGGCTATCGCCGCCGTTTGTGAAATTACGTTACCGAAAACTAACACCGTGCGCCTCTTCTTTGAATTTGTCGGTAACCCTGCCGTTGCGCTGTTTATTGCCATTGTTATTGCGATTTTCACACTGGGCCGACGTAATGGACGCACCATCGAGCAAATCATGGATATCATTGGGGATTCTATAGGCGCTATCGCGATGATTGTGTTTATTATCGCTGGCGGCGGCGCGTTTAAGCAGGTATTAGTAGATAGCGGTGTCGGGCACTATATTTCACACTTAATGACCGGAACTACACTTTCGCCGTTATTGATGTGCTGGACTGTTGCGGCGCTGTTGCGTATCGCTCTGGGCTCTGCCACCGTCGCGGCCATTACCACCGCGGGTGTGGTGTTGCCGATTATCAACGTTACCCATGCCGATCCCGCTTTAATGGTACTGGCAACCGGTGCGGGCAGCGTGATCGCGTCACACGTAAACGACCCTGGCTTCTGGCTATTTAAAGGGTATTTTAATCTGACGGTTGGTGAAACGTTGCGTACCTGGACGGTGATGGAAACCCTTATTTCTATTATGGGTTTGCTGGGCGTGTTAGCCATTAACGCCGTATTGCACTGAAAGAATAAAATATTGTGATGTAGTTTCGGGGGAAGATTGAAGATTCCCCCGACGTTGGGAGAAGTTATGCGCAATCACAGAATTTCTTTACAGGATATCGCTACGCTGGCTGGCGTAACAAAAATGACCGTGAGTCGTTATATCCGCTCGCCGAAAAAGGTGGCAAAGGAAACAGGCGAGCGCATCGCCAAAATTATGGAAGAGATCAATTATATCCCTAATCGCGCTCCCGGCATGTTGTTGAATGCACAAAGTTATACCCTCGGTATCTTGATTCCGTCATTTCAAAATCAACTCTTCGCTGACATTCTCGCGGGAATAGAATCCGTCACCTCTGAGCATAATTATCAGACCCTTATTGCTAATTACAATTACGATCGCGATTCCGAAGAAGAGTCGGTGATTAACCTGCTCTCTTATAACATTGACGGGATTATACTTTCGGAAAAATATCACACCATCAGGACGGTGAAATTTCTGCGTTCAGCCACCATTCCGGTCGTGGAATTGATGGATGTACAGGGAGAACGGCTGGATATGGAGGTCGGTTTTGATAATCGGCAGGCCGCTTTTGACATGGTGTGTACCATGCTGGAGAAGCGAGTCAGGCACAAAATTCTGTATCTCGGTTCCAAAGATGACACCCGCGATGAACAGCGTTATCAGGGGTATTGCGATGCGATGATGCTGCATAATCTTTCCCCATTACGCATGAATCCACGCGCCATCTCATCCATTCATTTAGGAATGCAGTTAATGCGTGATGCCCTTAGCGCAAACCCGGATTTAGACGGTGTATTTTGCACCAATGACGATATTGCGATGGGTGCGCTTCTGCTGTGCCGCGAGCGAAACCTCGCCGTGCCAGAACAAATTTCCATTGCGGGTTTTCATGGGCTGGAGATTGGCAGGCAAATGATCCCAAGCCTCGCCAGCGTAATTACTCCCCGTTTTGATATTGGTCGGATGGCCGCCCAAATGTTGCTGAGCAAAATTAAAAATAACGATCACAACCACAACACTGTTGACCTCGGGTATCAGATTTATCACGGCAACACGCTTTAGGTTATTTTCTCTTCATTACACGTATTCTCTTTGCCGGACGTTGCCTATACTCCAGGCAGGAAACTGGAGGATATCTCATGAGTGAACCCCTGTTAATTGCCCGCACGCCGGACACAGAACTGTTTTTACTGCCGGGAATGGCTAACCGTCATGGGCTGATTACCGGCGCAACGGGGACGGGTAAAACCGTTACGCTGCAAAAACTGGCGGAGTCATTGTCGGAAATCGGCGTGCCGGTGTTTATGGCTGATGTGAAAGGCGATCTGACCGGCGTCGCGCAGGCAGGAACGGTGTCGGAAAAACTGCTCGCAAGGCTTAAAAATATCGGCGTCAATGACTGGCAACCGCATGCCAATCCGGTGGTGGTGTGGGATATCTTTGGCGAGAAAGGCCATCCGGTGCGGGCGACGGTTTCGGATCTGGGGCCGCTGTTGCTGGCACGACTGTTGAATCTCAACGATGTGCAATCTGGCGTGCTGAATATCATCTTCCGCATTGCTGACGATCAGGGGCTGTTACTGCTCGACTTTAAAGATCTGCGGGCAATTACCCAGTACATCGGCGATAACGCCAAATCCTTCCAGAATCAGTACGGTAATATCAGTAGCGCATCGGTTGGTGCCATCCAGCGCGGGCTGTTGTCGCTGGAACAGCAAGGCGCAGCACACTTCTTTGGTGAGCCGATGCTGGATATCAAAGACTGGATGCGCACCGATGCCAACGGTAAAGGCGTTATCAATATCCTCAGCGCCGAGAAACTTTATCAGATGCCGAAACTGTACGCCGCCAGCCTGCTGTGGATGCTTTCAGAGTTGTATGAACAATTGCCGGAAGCGGGCGATCTGGAGAAACCAAAACTGGTGTTTTTCTTCGACGAGGCACATCTGCTGTTTAACGATGCCCCGCAGGTACTGCTGGATAAGATTGAGCAGGTGATAAGGCTTATTCGCTCAAAAGGCGTGGGCGTCTGGTTCGTTTCGCAAAACCCGTCTGATATTCCGGATAATGTGCTCGGGCAGCTCGGTAATCGCGTTCAACATGCTTTGCGGGCTTTTACGCCAAAAGATCAGAAAGCAGTGAAGGCAGCGGCGCAAACCATGCGGGCCAATCCGGCGTTTGATACCGAAAAGGCGATTCAGGAACTGGGCACCGGCGAGGCGTTGATCTCTTTTCTGGATGCGAAAGGAAGCCCTTCTGTGGTGGAGCGTGCGATGGTGATCGCGCCTTGTTCGCGGATGGGGCCGGTGACGGAAGATGAGCGTAATGGCTTGATTAATCACTCTCCGGTGTATGGCAAATATGAGGATGAGGTGGACCGGGAATCCGCCTATGAGATGTTGCAAAAAGGCTTTCAGGCCAGTACCGAGCAGCAAAATAATCCTCCCGCGAAAGGGAAAGAGGTAGCGGTGGATGACGGCATTCTTGGTGGATTGAAGGATATTTTGTTCGGCACTACCGGACCACGCGGCGGGAAGAAAGATGGTGTGGTGCAAACAATGGCCAAAAGCGCCGCTCGCCAAGTGACGAATCAGATTGTACGCGGGATGTTGGGGAGTTTGCTGGGGGGGAGAAGAAGGTAAGTCAGGCGAGATTTGTCTTTGCCTGATGCGACGCTGGCGCGTCTTATCATGCCCACCCCACTGCAATATATTGAATTTTAATTATTTTTCAGGAATGAACGAAGCACACTTTGCTAACAATAATAAAGGGAGCTTTCGCTCCCTTTATTCGTTCATTCGGTTACGATTTTCTCATTAACAGCCACAGGCTGATTAAGAAGAAGCTGGCGCTTGGCAACAGTGCGCCGATGATCGGCGGGATGCCATAAACCAACGTCAGCGGGCCGAAGATCTGGTCCAGTACGTAGAAGACAAAACCGAAACTGATACCGGTGACCACACGCACGCCCATCGGTACGCTACGCAGTGGGCCAAAGATGAACGACAGCGCCATCAGCATCATCACCGCCACAGATAGCGGCTGGAAGATTTTGCTCCACATGTTGAGCTGATAACGTCCGGCATCCTGACCGCTCGACTTCAGATACTTCACATAGTTGTGCAAACCGCTGATAGAGAGTGCATCCGGGTCCAGCGCCACCACGCCCAGTTTGTCCGGCGTGAGGTTGGTTTTCCAGGGTGCCGCTCACCGTCTGCGAACCGGTAATCTGTTTCGGATTGGTCAGATCAGATTCATCAACCTGCGACAGACGCCAGACTTTATGTTCCGGGTCAAACTTCGCAGTAGCGGCATAGCGTACGGATTGCAGACGACGATTCTCGTTAAAGGCATAAATGCTGATGCCACCTAACTCTTCGTCACCTTTAACCCGCTCAATGTAGACGAAGTTGTTGCCATCTTTCGCCCATAAGCCTTGCTGGGTAGAGAGCAACGAGCCGCCGTACATCGCCTGCGCACGGTAGTTACGCGCCATCTGCTCGCCCTGCGGCGCGACCCATTCGCCAATCGCCATCGTCAGCAAGACCAGCGGAATGGCGGTTTTCATCACCGACAGCGCCACCTGCATACGGGTAAAACCAGAAGCCTGCATCACCACCAGTTCGCTGCGCTGCGCCAGCATCCCAAGACCAAGCAACGCCCCAAGCAGAGCCGCCATCGGGAAGAAGATCTGCACATCTTTCGGCACGCTCAGCAAGGTATACATTCCTGCGCCTAACGCGTCGTAACTCCCCTGCCCGGCTTTTTTCAGCTGATCGACAAACTTGATAATGCCCGACAGCGACACCAGCATGAACAGTGTCATCATGATGGTGGTGAAAATAGTTTTACCGATATAGCGGTCAAGTACGCCAAAAGGTTGCATCACACCGCTCCTTTACGCGAAAAACTGGCGCGCAGGCGGCGGACCGGCACGGTGTCCCAAAGGTTGAGAACAATCGCTAAAGCCAGATAAATCAGGTTAACGGTCCACATCCACAGCGTCGGGTCCAGCTTACCTTTACCGCCGTTCGATTTCAGGGAGGTCTGGATCAGGAAGAAAAGTAGATACAGCAGCATGGCTGGCAGCATCGACAGTACGCGTCCCTGACGTGGGTTAACCACGCTCAGCGGTACGACCATAAGTGCCATCATAAACACGGTGAATACCAACGTGATACGCCAGTTCAGTTCTGCGCGAGCACGATCGGTGTCAGTGTTCCACAATGTGCGCATGTCCATCTGGTCGGTATCGTTCGGGTCGAGCGCCACCGCCTGGTGACCAATGATCGCCTGATAATCCTGGAAGTCCGTAATGCGGAAATCACGTAACAATGCAGTGCCTTCGAAGCGCGTTCCCTGGTTGAGAGTGACGACCTGGGAGCCGTCGCGCAGCTGGGTTAAATGTCCGGAATCGGCCACCACCACAGAAGGACGTGCATTACCTTTTGGTCGAATTTGCGCGAGGAACACATCTTTGAAATCGCTGCCGTCAACGCTTTCGATGAACAGCACCGAGCTGCCATTAGTCGCTTGCTGGAATTGCCCTTGCGCCAGCGCCGCCATGCCAGGGTTCGCTTTCGCTTCTGCTAACACTTCATCCTGATGACGCGATGACCACGGTCCCGCCCACATCACGTTAACCGCCGCTACGATTGCCGTGAATACCGCAAGGATCATTGCCGCTTTCACCAGAACCGCTTTGCTCAGGCCGCAGGCATGCATTACCGTAATTTCACTTTCGGTATACAGTTTGCCCAGCGTCATCAGCAGCCCGAGGAACAGGCTTAATGGCAGGATAAGCTGCGCCATTTCCGGCACGCCCAACCCGAGAAGGGAGAGCACCAGATTCGCCGGAATATCGCCGTCAACCGCTGCGCCGAGGATCCTCACTAACTTTTGACAGAAGAAGATCAAAAGCAAGATGAAGAGTATCGCCAGCTGGCTTTTGAGCGTCTCCCGCACCAGATATCTTATGATTATCACTTTAAATACGCCCGTAAAAACTCGTCTTTTGCAGGATTTTAGCTTGTTTCATGGCTTAAACGTCATTTATTCTCTTGAGTCGTCGAAATCGTCGCTAAGATAATTATACTCAACGGATTCACCTCTCAGATTTTGTTCTGACGTGCCAATGCCGTAATAACGTTAAGATTAACACGAAGTCATCGCAACAGCGGACATGAGTTACGAAAGCTTGCAATTCTATCTGTAGCCACCGCCGTTGTCTTTAAGATTCAGGAGCGTAGTGCATGGAGTTTAGTGTAAAAAGCGGTAGCCCGGAGAAACAGCGGAGTGCCTGCATCGTCGTGGGCGTCTTCGAACCACGTCGCCTTTCTCCGATTGCAGAACAGCTCGATAAAATCAGCGATGGGTACATCAGCGCCCTGCTACGTCGGGGCGAACTGGAAGGAAAACCGGGGCAGACATTGTTGCTGCACCATGTTCCGAATGTACTTTCCGAGCGAATTCTCCTTATTGGTTGCGGCAAAGAACGTGAGCTGGATGAGCGTCAGTACAAGCAGGTTATTCAGAAAACCATTAATACGCTGAATGATACTGGCTCAATGGAAGCGGTCTGCTTTCTGACTGAGCTGCACGTTAAAGGCCGTAACAACTACTGGAAAGTGCGTCAGGCTGTCGAGACGGCAAAAGAGACGCTCTACAGTTTCGATCAGCTGAAAACGAACAAGAGCGAACCGCGTCGTCCGCTGCGTAAGATGGTGTTCAACGTGCCGACCCGCCGTGAACTGACCAGCGGTGAGCGCGCGATCCAGCACGGTCTGGCGATTGCCGCCGGGATTAAAGCAGCAAAAGATCTCGGCAATATGCCGCCGAATATCTGTAACGCCGCTTACCTCGCTTCACAAGCGCGCCAGCTGGCTGACAGCTACAGCAAGAATGTCATCACCCGCGTTATCGGCGAACAGCAGATGAAAGAGCTGGGGATGCATTCCTATCTGGCGGTCGGTCAGGGTTCGCAAAACGAATCGCTGATGTCGGTGATTGAGTACAAAGGCAACGCGTCGGAAGATGCACGCCCAATCGTGCTGGTGGGTAAAGGTTTAACCTTCGACTCCGGCGGTATCTCGATCAAGCCTTCAGAAGGCATGGATGAGATGAAGTACGATATGTGCGGTGCGGCAGCGGTTTACGGCGTGATGCGGATGGTCGCGGAGCTACAACTGCCGATTAACGTTATCGGCGTGTTGGCAGGCTGCGAAAACATGCCTGGCGGACGAGCCTATCGTCCGGGCGATGTGTTAACCACCATGTCCGGTCAAACCGTTGAAGTGCTGAACACCGACGCTGAAGGCCGCCTGGTACTGTGCGACGTGTTAACTTACGTTGAGCGTTTTGAGCCGGAAGCGGTGATTGACGTGGCGACGCTGACCGGTGCCTGCGTGATCGCGCTGGGTCATCATATTACTGGTCTGATGGCGAACCATAATCCGCTGGCCCATGAACTGATTGCCGCGTCTGAACAATCCGGTGACCGCGCATGGCGCTTACCGCTGGGTGACGAGTATCAGGAACAACTGGAGTCCAATTTTGCCGATATGGCGAACATTGGCGGTCGTCCTGGTGGGGCGATTACCGCAGGTTGCTTCCTGTCACGCTTTACCCGTAAGTACAACTGGGCGCACCTGGATATCGCCGGTACCGCCTGGCGTTCTGGTAAAGCAAAAGGCGCCACCGGTCGTCCGGTAGCGTTGCTGGCACAGTTCCTGTTAAACCGCGCTGGGTTTAACGGCGAAGAGTAATTGCGTCAGGCAAGGCTGTTATTGCCGGATGCGGCGTGAACGCCTTATCCGACCTACACAGCACTGAACTCGTAGGCCTGATAAGACACAACAGCGTCGCATCAGGCGCTGCGGTGTATACCTGATGCGTATTTAAATCCACCACAAGAAGCCCCATTTATGAAAAACGCGACGTTCTACCTTCTGGACAATGACACCACCGTCGATGGCTTAAGCGCCGTTGAGCAACTGGTGTGTGAAATTGCCGCAGAACGTTGGCGCAGCGGTAAGCGCGTGCTCATCGCCTGTGAAGATGAAAAGCAGGCTTACCGGCTGGATGAAGCCCTGTGGGCGCGTCCGGCAGAAAGCTTTGTTCCGCATAATTTAGCGGGAGAAGGACCGCGCGGCGGTGCACCGGTGGAGATCGCCTGGCCGCAAAAGCGTAGCAGCAGCCGGCGCGATATATTGATTAGTCTGCGAACAAGCTTTGCAGATTTTGCCACCGCTTTCACAGAAGTGGTAGACTTCGTTCCTTATGAAGATTCTCTGAAACAACTGGCGCGCGAACGCTATAAAGCCTACCGCGTGGCTGGTTTCAACCTGAATACGGCAACCTGGAAATAATGGAAAAGACATATAACCCACAAGATATCGAACAGCCGCTTTACGAGCACTGGGAAAAGCAGGGCTACTTTAAGCCTAATGGCGATGAAAGCCAGGAAAGTTTCTGCATCATGATCCCGCCGCCGAACGTCACCGGCAGTTTGCATATGGGTCACGCCTTCCAGCAAACCATCATGGATACCATGATCCGCTATCAGCGCATGCAGGGCAAAAACACCCTGTGGCAGGTCGGTACTGACCACGCCGGGATCGCTACCCAGATGGTCGTTGAGCGCAAGATTGCCGCAGAAGAAGGTAAAACCCGTCACGACTACGGCCGCGAAGCTTTCATCGACAAAATCTGGGAATGGAAAGCGGAATCTGGCGGCACCATTACCCGTCAGATGCGCCGTCTCGGCAACTCCGTCGACTGGGAGCGTGAACGCTTCACCATGGACGAAGGCCTGTCCAATGCGGTGAAAGAAGTTTTCGTTCGTCTGTATAAAGAAGACCTGATTTACCGTGGCAAACGCCTGGTAAACTGGGATCCGAAACTGCGCACCGCTATCTCTGACCTGGAAGTCGAAAACCGCGAATCGAAAGGTTCGATGTGGCACATCCGCTATCCGCTGGCTGACGGTGCGAAAACCGCAGACGGTAAAGATTATCTGGTGGTCGCGACTACCCGTCCAGAAACCCTGCTGGGCGATACTGGCGTAGCCGTTAACCCGGAAGATCCGCGTTACAAAGATCTGATTGGCAAATATGTCATTCTGCCGCTGGTTAACCGTCGTATTCCGATCGTTGGCGACGAACACGCCGACATGGAAAAAGGCACCGGCTGCGTGAAAATCACTCCGGCGCACGACTTTAACGACTATGAAGTGGGTAAACGTCACGCCCTGCCGATGATCAACATCCTGACCTTTGACGGCGATATCCGTGAAAGCGCCCAGGTGTTCGATACCAAAGGTAACGAATCTGACGTTTATTCCAGCGAAATCCCTGCAGAGTTCCAGAAACTGGAGCGTTTTGCTGCACGTAAAGCAGTCGTTGCCGCAGTTGACGCGCTTGGCCTGCTGGAAGAAATTAAACCGCACGACCTGACCGTTCCTTACGGCGACCGTGGCGGCGTAGTTATCGAACCAATGCTGACCGACCAGTGGTACGTGCGTGCCGATGTCCTGGCGAAACCGGCGGTTGAAGCGGTTGAGAACGGCGACATTCAGTTCGTACCGAAGCAGTACGAAAACATGTACTTCTCCTGGATGCGCGATATTCAGGACTGGTGTATCTCTCGTCAGTTGTGGTGGGGTCACCGTATCCCGGCATGGTATGACGAAGCGGGTAACGTTTATGTTGGCCGCAACGAAGACGAAGTGCGTAAAGAAAATAACCTCGGTGCTGATGTTGTCCTGCGTCAGGACGAAGACGTTCTCGATACCTGGTTCTCTTCTGCGCTGTGGACCTTCTCTACCCTTGGCTGGCCGGAAAATACCGACGCCCTGCGTCAGTTCCACCCAACCAGCGTGATGGTATCTGGTTTCGACATCATTTTCTTCTGGATTGCCCGCATGATCATGATGACCATGCACTTCATCAAAGATGAAAATGGCAAACCGCAGGTGCCGTTCCACACCGTTTACATGACCGGCCTGATTCGTGATGACGAAGGCCAGAAGATGTCCAAATCCAAGGGTAACGTTATCGACCCACTGGATATGGTTGACGGTATTTCGCTGCCAGAACTGCTGGAAAAACGTACCGGCAATATGATGCAGCCGCAGCTGGCGGACAAAATCCGTAAGCGCACCGAGAAGCAGTTCCCGAACGGTATTGAGCCGCACGGTACTGACGCGCTGCGCTTCACCCTGGCGGCGCTGGCGTCTACCGGTCGTGACATCAACTGGGATATGAAGCGTCTGGAAGGTTACCGTAACTTCTGTAACAAGCTGTGGAACGCCAGCCGCTTTGTGCTGATGAACACAGAAGGTCAGGATTGCGGCTTCAACGGCGGCGAAATGACGCTGTCGCTGGCGGACCGCTGGATTCTGGCGGAGTTCAACCAGACCATCAAAGCGTACCGCGAAGCGCTGGACAGCTTCCGCTTCGATATCGCCGCAGGCATTCTGTATGAGTTCACCTGGAACCAGTTCTGTGACTGGTATCTCGAGCTGACCAAGCCGGTAATGAACGGTGGCACCGAAGCAGAACTGCGCGGTACTCGCCATACGCTGGTGACTGTACTGGAAGGTCTGCTGCGCCTCGCGCATCCGATCATTCCGTTCATCACCGAAACCATCTGGCAGCGTGTGAAAGTACTTTGCGGTATCACTGCCGACACCATCATGCTGCAGCCGTTCCCGCAGTACGATGCATCTCAGGTTGATGAAGCCGCACTGGCCGACACCGAATGGCTGAAACAGGCGATCGTTGCGGTACGTAACATCCGTGCAGAAATGAACATCGCGCCGGGCAAACCGCTGGAGCTGCTGCTGCGTGGTTGCAGCGCGGATGCAGAACGTCGCGTAAATGAAAACCGTGGCTTCCTGCAAACCCTGGCGCGTCTGGAAAGTATCACCGTGCTGCCTGCCGATGACAAAGGTCCGGTTTCCGTTACGAAGATCATCGACGGTGCAGAGCTGCTGATCCCGATGGCTGGCCTCATCAACAAAGAAGATGAGCTGGCGCGTCTGGCGAAAGAAGTGGCGAAGATTGAAGGTGAAATCAGCCGTATCGAGAACAAACTGGCGAACGAAGGCTTTGTCGCCCGCGCACCGGAAGCGGTCATCGCGAAAGAGCGTGAGAAGCTGGAAGGCTATGCGGAAGCGAAAGCGAAACTGATTGAACAGCAGGCTGTTATCGCCGCGCTGTAATCAAAACACAGTGATGAAAACGAAGGCCGGAGCATGCTCCGGCCTTTTTTATCTCTTACAGAAATGGTAAAGAAGGCATAACTCCCCGTGAAATACTGGCTAAGAAGCCTTTATCTGGTTGTTCTTCTTTATTGATTAAAGGAAGGTCATCCAAATCGCCCAGCAAATACGTATTTTTTGCCTGCCAGTCAATCATCCATATTTTCAGCAGTGGATAAGCCAGACCGCCCGTAATCCCGGATATCACCACCAACGCACACATGCGATAAAGCATACCGTGGTACGTTAAAGTTAAGCGAAAACGAATACGCCCATCATTCAGTGACAGGTTGCTCATAAAATGGTTTCGCAAAGACACCGTTAAATAACTTGTGCTAACAGCAATCCCAAAATAATAGATTAACTGCGCGATTATCATTTTACGTTGCATTTCCATAAATTGCTGTAAATTCTCAATGTCATCATTTGCATATACAGAACTATCATACGCATTTAATATTTGATCGAAGATAATATAACCAGCAACAGCGAGAAAAGGCAATAAAGCTAAAAATGCGAGAATGGCATATTTTATACAATACGTAGTATCTAATTTCACCTTGAAACGATGTATACCGAAACTGGTATTACTCCAGAGAAAACTCATTACCAGACTATATAAAGTACCATTAAAAATACCAATGGAAACAATACCAACTATTGCCATCAGAACCATGGATATAATAACACTACTTGAACTATTGGCAGGTAGCATCTTTGTCGAGATAAAGAAAACAGTCCCCATCCCAATGGCCATTAAAATCGGCAAGAAAAAGGTCACCCACCAGAACCCTTTCATAGAGCAATTAAAACTAAATCTTACGCCGTTGAGACTGGTCATTAAGGCCTGATGACGCAGTCCTTTTGCTGCCATAAATATAAGCAAAACCAACAGTAACAAAGTCAAAACACAACCAACAAGCGGCATATCTGCTGACACTGTCATTAAGATTGCGAAATAGAAAAAAACAAAAAAAAGACAACTAACAAAAACATTCCCACCGGTAATTCCATAAGAAAATCGTTGTCCGTTAACTTCCATATTAGCATAAAGATAACGCTTACATTTCATTAATGCCCATGGTAAATAGATACCTAGCGTTATAATCGTTAACAACACATTCACCACACAAATAAGAAAATATCTCTCACCTGTACCATGAAAAACAAACGAATGGGACGGAACATCCATTTCATTAATAACTTGAGCCATAAAAATTCCCTGAATTAAAAAATCCATTGATATAACTTATATATACAGACAGTAAAATGTTCTGCCACGTTACAATACTCTTATCAGTAATAGGCTGGCAAAAACTTTATTACTTTATAAGTCGCTTGCGTACGTAAGAAGAGAGTGGTATTAAACAAATGTATAATTACTTTATTTTTATTGGGTTAAACTATGAATAACATTGCGCCGCAATCACCTGTAATGCGTCGCCTGACGCTGCAGGATAATCCTGCTATCGCCCGCGTCATTCGTCAGGTATCCGCCGAATACGGTCTTACCGCTGATAAAGGCTACACCGTCGCCGATCCGAATCTTGACGAGCTGTATCAAGTATATAGTCAGCCTGGCCATGCATATTGGGTCGTTGAGTACGAGGGTGAAGTGGTCGGCGGCGGTGGGATAGCGCCATTAACCGGGAGTGAGTCGGATATTTGCGAACTGCAAAAGATGTATTTTCTTCCGGCTATCCGCGGCAAAGGGCTGGCAAAAAAACTGGCCTTAATGGCGATGGAGCAGGCGCGAGAGATGGGTTTCAAACGCTGCTATCTGGAAACGACCGCTTTTTTAAAGGAAGCCATTGCGCTTTATGAGCATTTGGGCTTTGAGCATATCGACTATGCGCTTGGCTGCACGGGCCATGTCGATTGTGAAGTGCGGATGTTGCGCGAACTCTAAAAAAATGCCCGCGTGTTCAACTCGCGGGCATTCGAACATTAACAACGTACGTTTTGTTTATGCCGGATGTGACATGAATGCCTTATCCGGGCTACAAATTCACCAGGTTGCAGGAACTACCTGGGCCTGATGCGCTACGCTTAATTAGTGGCGAACTCCGTCATCGTCTTCATCGACAAAATCTTCATCGTCGCCATCTTCGCCGTTAGGATCTTCAAAGTAAGTGCCCCATCCGTCGTACTCAACGTCAAATTTCTCTGCCAGCGTCATCAGTTGTTCAACCTGGGCATCGATCAGATCGGCATTCAACGCGCACTCGCTGAGGATGTCGCAGCAAATCACGATATCACCATCTTCAACTTCCAGCTCTTCTGGATCGGTCACTTCGTAACCGAGTTTAAACGCTTCAACTGCTGCTTTTTCCAGGGTTTCCAGATCGTCTGCGGAAAGATGGTGTTCGATGGTGTACAGCGCGTCCGGATCGCTGCCATCTTCCAGTAATTCTTCAATAATCAAACGTGTTTCTTCACGCTGTTCTTCCAGTTGTTCCGGGTTTGCCATGGCTCATTCCTCTTAATGTCCTGCCGATACTCTTATTGTCACACACCACTGACATTGCCTCCACCTTTGTGACAAAGATTTATGCTTTAGACTTGCAAATGAATAATCATCCATATAAATTGAATTTTAATTCATTGAGGCGTTAGCCACAGGAGGGATCTATGTCCGGGTTTTATCATAAGCATTTCCTGAAATTACTCGATTTCACGCCAGCTGAACTCAACAGCCTGCTGCAGTTAGCCGCGAAGCTGAAAGCCGATAAGAAAAGCGGTAAAGAAGAAGCCAAACTCACTGGTAAAAACATCGCGCTCATCTTCGAAAAAGACTCGACTCGTACCCGATGCTCTTTCGAAGTTGCCGCATATGACCAGGGTGCTCGCGTTACTTATCTCGGCCCAAGCGGCAGCCAGATTGGTCATAAAGAGTCGATTAAAGACACTGCCCGCGTGCTTGGTCGCATGTATGACGGTATTCAGTATCGCGGCTATGGTCAGGAGATTGTCGAAACACTGGCGGAATACGCTAGCGTGCCGGTATGGAATGGCCTGACCAATGAGTTCCATCCCACGCAGCTGCTGGCGGATCTTCTCACCATGCAGGAGCATTTGCCCGGCAAAGCGTTCAACGAAATGACGCTGGTCTATGCAGGTGACGCGCGTAACAACATGGGCAATTCGATGCTCGAAGCTGCGGCGCTTACCGGTCTGGATTTGCGTCTGGTCGCGCCACAAGCGTGCTGGCCGGAAGCTGCGCTGGTTACGGAATGCCGCGCCCTGGCACAGCAAAATGGTGGGAATATTACGCTGACTGAAGATGTCGCGAAGGGAGTTGAAGGTGCTGACTTTATCTATACCGATGTGTGGGTGTCGATGGGGGAAGCAAAAGAGAAATGGGCGGAACGGATTGCATTGCTGCGTGAATATCAGGTGAACAGCAAGATGATGCAGTTGACCGGTAACCCGGAGGTCAAATTCCTCCACTGCCTGCCCGCGTTTCATGACGACCAAACGACGCTTGGCAAGAAAATGGCGGAAGAATTTGGCCTACATGGCGGTATGGAAGTCACTGATGAGGTCTTCGAATCTGCCGCCAGCATTGTTTTTGATCAGGCGGAAAACCGTATGCATACTATCAAAGCGGTGATGGTCGCGACGCTCAGTAAATAATTGCTATCGCTATAAAGATGCCGGGAAATACAAACCATCCCGGCATCACATTATTTTATGCAGTGATAGGTCTATTCTTCCACCCAAAGTGTTCTATTGCTATACGTAAATTTTCCGGTGGATTTAGTTTATTTAAACGCTGTTCATTAATATATGGTAATACATTAACTCTCGATTGCAAGATAGTTTGCATCATTCTAAATCTAAGTTTGTATTCATTATTCAGTTTTTCTTTGATAACATTATCTGGTTGATTCTTCAAAATTTCTTTATTAGATTCCTTATCATTATCATTTAAATCATATTTTAAATTATCAAAATAAATCTTTTCACCCTCATAACTCTTAAGTAACTGAGGGAAGTACCAATTAATCATCTCAGGATTTTTCATAAAGAAATCATTCATAAAAATATCATTCACTAAAATGCTGACAGGTACTTCATTAAATATAGACTCAACATTATCAAATAGCCTTTGTATTAAATTTGTTTTTTCTCGATTACTTAAGTTAAATTCATTGACATATACAACCAACTTATTCCAAATCAACCCCTGTAATTCAGGGCTATTTTTATAGGGTTCTTTATCGAGATTGAAAAATAATGTCTCAGCTATTTTAGACTGATCGCTGCGAAGATTAATATGATTTATTACGGAGCATGCATGCTTTATCTTTTTAGTATCATCAAAATATTGCATGCTTTTATTAAAACACCAATCCAGTATTCTTACATCATTAATATATGGGGATTTTGAAAAAGTCTCCAGAATCGAATCGATGACCGGTGTAAGGTTAACCTTTGCATCATCTAAGGAATCAATAAGAATATGAGACAGGTTAACTTTGATGTCATTAATTTCATTGTTACCTACTTTGTCATTATCAATTCCGTGATCATTTAATGCGTAGAGCTTATCTATTTCTTCAAGTATACCTTTTTCGCCCAGTAAGTATGAAATCGATTCATCACATACATGAGGCATTAATAGCAGATGTTCGTTCCTTATTGCTAATAATGCATTATTCAATGGTTCTTTTAATAAACCCGTAATCGTAGAATCAACTGAAACTGTACAACTCACCTTAGAGTTATTTAAGTCCTGAGAATTATTTAACTCCTGCGGATCATTTAACTCCTGTGGACTATTTAATTCCTGCGAGTTATTTAACTCCTGAGAATCATTTAAATTCTGCGGATTATTTAACTCCTGAGGATTATTTAACCCCTGTATATTATTTAACTTCAGTAGATTATTTAACTTCTGTAGATTATTTAATTTCTGTAGATTATTTAACTCCTGATTATTATTTAATAGACGCGCTATTTTCTTGTTAGCTTCACTTTGGTAACACGCCAGAACCTTGTTAGTAATCAGGTGTAATGAACTCTCATCTTTTCTTTCAAAGGACTTCCCTTCATAACGGTTAGTCGAACCATCAGGTTGTGGAAATATAATGGCTGTATGTCCTTGACGAGTCCCCATAGTAGTGATAGTGGAAAGTGAAATTTCTATAATCACCTTGGGTGAATCCGCTCGTTCCCCTACAGGATTATTCATGTAAAACTTCATTTTTTCATTGCCATTAGTATCTTTAGAATAAGATGAGGACTTAATATGAGCCATCATATTTCTACCCGCTTCGTTGGAGCGTTTGCTAAAATCCACATAACCCAGGGTAAATATCTTTGCCAAAAACTCTAAAAATGCTCCAGGAGAAAGAATATTCCTTCTGTTATCCTGCCCCCCGGCAATACGGGCAAAATCATTCATTCCAACACGCCAGGTATTTAAAACTTCACTTTTTTGTTTAAAATTGTCGGCTAATGTAATGTGTTGAGAATAATTTAAATCTGATATTTTGCTCATGACGAACTCCTTGAGTGAATAAGAACGTCTAAGCATTACAAATTTTACTCACAAAAAAATATCAAAAAACGCTCTTTTCACAAACTCGCCGTAAACCTTGAGTTATTTACGGCGAAAAGTCATCACGCCATCAGCATCTTCACTACTGCTTTGCGAACCTGGGCTGGCGCGCCCACTGCGCACAGCGGTTTATGCACTTCCCCCGGATAAAACACAACAAAATCACCTTCATTTAGAATAACTGTTTTCTCATCAACGCCTTCCGGCAAAAATGCGATGTCTTTATCAGCTAACCAGTCGGTATCCGGCGCGCCTGCAGGTTGCGTGCTGAAGGTCATGCCTTCCTGACCTTTTAACACAATCTGAATGTCAAGATAGCGGGCATGGTACTCCGCACGGCGAGCTTCGTACGGCTCGGTCATATCTTCCGAGATAAGATAAAACAGTCGATTGCCTTCGATATCGTGCTTGCCCTTTGGCGTTTCTGCCGTAACGTGTGCTTTGATATGCTCAATCGCCTGGCGTAACTCCTGGGGTAGCCACGGCTGAAGATTATGAATATTTCCGATGATCATCTTTTCCACTCCTTAATTAAAACAACGTTTCATTTCTATCGTTATACGAAAAGATAATCAATTCCGCTAGCCTTAACGCGTGAATTATTGTCTTATCACAACTTATCGGCAGGCGCTTTCCCGCCTTTCGGGTCAAGGCCCGCATCACTCCTCAAGAATAGTTTTTATCGCTTCCCCCGCCATTGCAGCTGTTGCACAGAGTTGTTCTATAGAGTGCCCCTCTCGTGCCTTCGCAGAAAGCCCAGACATCACGGTACTCATAAAATCAGTCACACATTGTGCGCGTTGTGGATGCCGCCTGGCGATGTAGTCATAAATGGTCGTTTCTGCGGCGTGATAATATTGAACGGCAATATCACGCGCTTGTGGATCATGACTATGAATACCTTCAAGAACCATACAGCCAGCGCAGCCGCCGTTTTGGCTATATCTGCGCGCCGCTTCTTTTAATACCTCAACCAGGCACTCGCCTACCGGACGATCATCACGAAGAATATCGGCAAGCGGAATAGCTTCCGTACCGACGTATTCATTGAGTACACGGCTAAATAACCCAGCTTTACTGCCAAAAGCCGCGTAGAGGCTCGGGGGGTTAATACCAAGATAATCAGTAACTTCAGCAACACTGACAGCATCGAAACCTTTTTGGTGAAAAAGCACTTTTGCCGCAGAGATTGCCTGCTCAGGAGCGAAACGTCTGGGACGACCTGGAACGCGAGATTGTTTTTTAGTGACCATTACAAAACCTGTTGACAGAAAGTTAAAACAGTTTTGTAATGCATGTTACATAATAAATCAAGGAGTCCTTATGGGCGCTTTTACAGGTAAGACAGTTCTCATCCTCGGTGGCAGTCGTGGTATCGGTGCCGCTATCGTACGTCGTTTCGTCACCGATGGGGCCAATGTACGATTCACCTATGCGGGGTCGAAAGATGCCGCTAAACGCCTGGCACAAGAGACTGGAGCGACAGCAGTATTCACAGATAGTGCTGACAGAGACGCTGTCATTGATGTCGTTCGTAAGAGCGGCGCATTGGATATCCTGGTGGTAAATGCAGGTATTGGCGTCTTTGGCGAGGCCCTGGAATTAAATGCCGACGATATTGATCGCCTTTTCAAAATCAATATTCATGCTCCTTATCATGCCTCTGTTGAAGCCGCCCGGCAGATGCCCGAAGGCGGGCGCATCTTAATCATCGGCTCCGTGAATGGCGATCGTATGCCTGTTGCAGGCATGGCTGCTTATGCCGCCAGCAAATCTGCCCTGCAAGGCATGGCGCGCGGGCTGGCCCGTGATTTTGGACCGCGTGGGATCACCATTAACGTCGTCCAGCCAGGGCCAATTGATACCGACGCTAATCCCGCCAACGGGCCAATGCGCGATATGTTGCATAGTTTGATGGCTATCAAAAGACATGGGCAACCGGAAGAGGTCGCTGGTATGGTCGCATGGTTAGCAGGGCCAGAAGCCAGTTTTGTTACCGGCGCGATGCATACCATTGATGGCGCGTTTGGCGCATAACCGACTACGCTCAATTAAGCCCAGCCATTATCCATGATGTCTGGGTTTTGTTTACTCACGTCGTCCGCTAAAAGCGGCTCCCGGTAAAGAGAAATCTTCTGTTCATGTCGTAAATCTTGAGGATAACCAAATGGTAGAAAGAACCGCTGTTTTCCCTGCTGGCCGACATTCACTATATGCTGAGCATCGTTATTCTGCGGCTATTCGTTCCGGCGATTTGCTGTTTGTTTCCGGGCAAGTAGGAAGTCGAGAGGACGGAACACCAGAACCCGATTTTCAGCAACAAGTCAGACTGGCATTTGATAATTTGCATGCGACCCTGGCAGCTGCGGGATGCACTTTTGACGATATCATTGATGTTACGAGCTTCCATACCGATCCAGAAAACCAATTTGAAGACATCATGACGGTGAAAAATGAAATATTTAGCGCCCCACCTTATCCAAACTGGACGGCGGTGGGTGTTACATGGCTGGCAGGCTTTGATTTTGAAATTAAAGTGATAGCGCGCATCCCTGAGCAGTAAGCAATAGTGTTAGCCGTTCGCTTTCACACTCCGCCCTATAAGTCGGATGAATGGAATAAAATGCATATCTGATTGCGTGAAAGTGAAAAAGGAAAAAGCAGGGAATGTCTGCAATTATTGATACCGAAGGACAGTTCCCCTGCAGAATCACATCAAATAAAAATGCATATACCTTGACTTTTAATTCAAATAAACCGTTTGCGCTGACAAAATATTGCATCAAATGCTTGCGCCGCTTCTGACGATGAGTATAATGCCGGACAATTTGCCGGGAGGATGTATGGTTCAGTGTGTTCGACATTTTGTCTTACCGCGTCTGAAAAAAGACGCTGGCCTGCCGTTTTTCTTCCCGTTGATCACCCATTCCCAGCCCCTCAATCGAGGGGCTTTTTTTTGCCCAGGCGTCAGGAGATAAAAGATGGCTAATCCGCTATATCAGAAACATATCATTTCCATAAACGACCTTAGTCGCGATGACCTTAATCTGGTGCTGGCGACAGCGGCGAAACTGAAAGCAAACCCGCAACCAGAGCTGTTGAAGCACAAAGTCATTGCCAGCTGTTTCTTCGAAGCCTCTACCCGTACCCGCCTCTCTTTCGAAACATCTATGCACCGCCTGGGGGCCAGCGTGGTGGGCTTCTCCGACAGCGCCAATACATCACTGGGTAAAAAGGGCGAAACGCTGGCCGATACCATTTCGGTTATCAGCACTTACGTCGATGCGATAGTGATGCGTCATCCGCAGGAAGGTGCGGCGCGCCTGGCCACCGAGTTTTCCGGCAATGTACCGGTACTGAATGCCGGTGATGGCTCCAACCAACATCCGACGCAAACCTTGCTGGACTTATTCACTATTCAGGAAACCCAGGGGCGTCTGGACAATCTCCACGTCGCAATGGTTGGTGACCTGAAATATGGCCGCACCGTTCACTCCCTGACTCAGGCGTTAGCGAAGTTCGACGGCAACCGTTTTTACTTCATCGCGCCGGACGCGCTGGCAATGCCGCAATACATTCTGGATATGCTCGATGAAAAAGGGATCGCATGGAGTCTGCACAGCTCTATTGAAGAAGTGATGGCGGAAGTAGACATCCTGTACATGACCCGCGTGCAAAAAGAGCGTCTGGACCCGTCCGAGTACGCCAACGTGAAAGCGCAGTTTGTTCTTCGCGCCAGCGATCTCCACAACGCCAAAGCCAATATGAAAGTGCTGCATCCGCTGCCGCGTGTTGATGAGATTGCGACGGATGTTGATAAAACGCCACACGCCTGGTACTTCCAGCAGGCAGGCAACGGGATTTTCGCTCGCCAGGCGTTACTGGCACTGGTTCTGAATCGCGATCTGGTACTGTAAGGGGAAATAGAGATGACACACGATAATAAATTGCAGGTTGAAGCTATTAAACGCGGCACGGTAATTGACCATATCCCCGCCCAGATCGGTTTTAAGCTGTTGAGTCTGTTCAAGCTGACCGAAACGGATCAGCGCATCACCATTGGTCTGAACCTGCCTTCTGGCGAGATGGGCCGCAAAGATCTGATCAAAATCGAAAATACCTTTTTGAGTGAAGATCAAGTAGATCAACTGGCATTGTATGCGCCGCAAGCCACGGTTAACCGTATCGACAACTATGAAGTGGTGGGTAAATCGCGCCCAAGTCTGCCGGAGCGCATCGACAATGTGCTGGTCTGCCCGAACAGCAACTGTATCAGCCATGCCGAACCGGTTTCATCCAGCTTTGCCGTGCGAAAACGCGCCAATGATATCGCGCTCAAATGCAAATACTGTGAAAAAGAGTTTTCCCATAATGTGGTGCTGGCCAATTAATTGCGGTTGGTAATAAAAGTCTGGCTCCCTATAATGAGCCAGACTTTTTACCGCTGTAATAAAGGAGAAATCATGAGCAAAACTATCGCGACGGAAAATGCACCGGCAGCTATCGGTCCTTACGTACAGGGCGTTGATCTGGGCAATATGATCATCACCTCCGGTCAGATCCCGGTAAATCCGAAAACGGGCGAAGTACCGGCAGACGTCGCTGCACAGGCACGTCAGTCGCTGGATAACGTAAAAGCGATCGTCGAAGCCGCTGGCCTGAAAGTGGGCGACATCGTTAAAACTACCGTGTTTGTAAAAGATCTGAACGACTTCGCAACCGTAAACGCCACTTACGAAGCCTTCTTCACCGAACACAACGCCACCTTCCCGGCACGTTCTTGCGTTGAAGTTGCCCGTCTGCCGAAAGACGTGAAGATTGAGATCGAAGCGATCGCTGTTCGTCGCTAATCTTGATGGAAATCCGGGCTATCATGCCCGGATTAAGTCTGATGACAAACGCAAAATCGCCTGATGCGCTACGCTTATCAGGCCTACGTGATTCCTGCAATTTATTGAATTTGTTGGCCGGATAAGGCATTTACGCCGCATCCGGCATGAACAAAACTCACTTTGTCTACAATCTGAATCGGGGCTATCGTGCCCAGTTTATTCTTTATTGCCAGCCGTAACGACGGCTATAGAACCCTTTCACCAACTGGGTTAATGTCATATACCCTGCCAGAATCGCAACCAGCCACGGGAAATAGCTTAACGGCAGCGCCTGTAATTGCAGATAACTGGCCAGCGGTGAAAACGGCAATGCGATCCCGACAATCATCACGATCACGGTCATGATCATTAACGGCCACGATGCACAGCTCTGAATAAACGGCACACGGCGGGTGCGGATCATATGCACAATCAGCGTTTGCGACAGTAAGCCCACCACAAACCATCCCGACTGGAACAGCGTTTGCGTTTCCGGCGTGTTGGCATGGAATACCCACCACATCAGGCAAAACGTCAAAATATCGAAGATCGAGCTGATCGGTCCGAAGAAGATCATAAAGCGCCCCAGATCCGCCGGATTCCAACGCTGCGGCTTTTGAATTTGCTCGTCGTCGACGTTATCAAACGGGATCGCCACCTGTGACACATCGTACAGCAGGTTCTGAATAAGCAAGTGTAACGGCAACATCGGCAGGAAGGGCAAGAAAGCACTCGCTACCAGCACGCTGAACACATTACCGAAGTTAGAGCTCGCCGTCATTTTGATGTATTTCAGCATGTTGGCGAAAGTGCGACGTCCCTCAATAACCCCCTCTTCCAGCACCATCAGGCTTTTTTCCAGCAGGATGATATCAGCCGCTTCACGGGCAATATCTACCGCGCCGTCCACAGAAATGCCGATATCCGCAGCGCGTAAGGCGGGCGCATCATTAATACCATCGCCCATAAAGCCAACCACATGCCCTTCGCGCTTCAGTAAGGTCACAATGCGTTCTTTATGCATCGGCGTCAGGCGGGCAAACAGCGTGGTACGCTGTGCAAGATTTGCCAGTTCGTCGTCAGATAGCGTTTCAATATCACTACCAATGACCACCTCTCCCGCGTCCAGCCCCACTTCATGGCACACTTTCGCTGCAACTAACTCACTGTCGCCAGTAAGGATTTTTACGGTAATTCCACTCGCTTTTAATGCCTTCAGTGCCGGAGCGGTTGTCTCTTTTGGCGGATCAAGAAAAGCAATATATCCTTCGAGGATCAGGTCGGATTCATCCGCCCGCTGGTAATCTCCTTCACGCGCTGGCAGGTATTTCGTCGCCACCGCAACCACGCGCAGCCCCTGACGATTCAGCGTATCAGTAACCCGCTTAATCTTACGCAGCATGATGTCATCGAGCGGCACAATCTCGCCATTGTGACGCACCTGCGAACACACATTGAGGATTTCCTGCAATGCACCTTTGCAAACCAGCTGATGGTGCTCGGTATTTTCTGCCACTACCACCGACATCCGGCGACGCTCGAAATCAAACGGAATCTCATCAATTTTTTGCCAACGACTGGCCAGCGAGCGCGCTGACTCTTCATCCGTACCTTCGAGCACCGCTGTATCGAGCAGGTTTTTAAGTCCGGTCTGATAATGACTGTTCAACCACGCGCTATGCAGCACGCGTTCGCTGGTTTTACCGGAGATATCGGTATGATTCTCCAGCACAATTTTATCCTGCGTCAGGGTGCCGGTTTTATCAGTGCACAGAATATCCATTGCGCCAAAGTTCTGAATAGCATCCAGATGTTTGACGATCACTTTCTGTTTCGACAGCTTTACTGCGCCGCGCGCCAGCGTCGAGGTAACAATCATCGGCAACATTTCCGGCGTTAGGCCTACCGCGACCGAAAGCGCAAACAGCGCCGCTTCCCACCAGTCGCCTTTGGTGTAACCATTGATTAACAGCACCACCGGTGCCATCACCAGCATAAAGCGAATCAGCAGCATACTGACGCGGCTGATCCCTTGCTGAAAGGCATTCGGCTCGCTTTCCTGCTCACTAACACGCCCCGCCAGTTGACCAAACCAGGTATTGGCACCTGTAGCAATCACCATTGCTTGTGCCGTGCCGCTCACCACGGTGGTGCCCATAAAACACAGCGTGTCGCACTCCAGCGGATTGCTGTGCTCCGGCTGGCGAGTGGTAGCGGCTTTTTCTACGGGCAGAGACTCACCGGTTAACGACGCCTGAGCGACGAACAGATCCCGCGCCTGCAAGATACGTAAATCTGCCGGGATCATATCTCCCGCCGCCAGTTTTATAATATCGCCGGGCACCAGCTGGTCGATCGGGATCTCCAGCCAGCCATTTTCGCCTTTGTCGTTAATTACGCGCAGCACCGTCGCAGTATTGCTGACCATCGCTTTCAGGGCATCTGCCGCTTTAGTGGAACGTGCTTCCTGAATAAAGTTCAGCAACGTAGAAATAGCGACCATTAGCGCGATAACGCCCGCAGCAAATAAATCTTCCGTGGCGTAAGAAATAGCGCCGAGAATGGTGAGTAAAATATTAAAGGGGTTGCGATAGCAGACCCATAAATGTACCCACCACGGCGACGGTTGTTGTGCGGGTAATTTATTTTCACCATGTTGTTCGCGGGCAGATTCCACTTCCGCCTGATTTAACCCTTCCGGATGGGTGTCGAACGTTTTCCACAATTCTTCTTCGGGCATCACCGCCATTTTCAGGCAATGCGCACTTAAGGACGGCGGGACCACCGTATTCACTGTCTGCTGCGCGCCAGGCAATGGATCACGATGAACCAGACGGGAAGGTAAATGGCGAATGAGCCGGGTAAAAATTTCTTTAAACATAAGGAGTCCCTCCGCACTGTCTGAAACAGTACAGAAATGTCTTCAGGCGTGGCGAAGCCTTACCTGAAGGTAATAAAGCTGAGCAGGGACGTTAAAACGTCACGGCCTTACGCATCCGGTAACGCCGTGAAAAGACGGGCTTACCGGAAAAGTTTTAATCTCCGTCGAGGGAGAGGCGTGGGATCAGGTTCCATATAACCTCCGGTAAGTGAAAAAAGCGCCGCAAATAATAAGGAGAATCCAATAATATTCGTAGCATCTATGGCGATATAATACCTGCTGACAACTAAACCAACGATAAACCAGACTTTACCCATTGCTGAATGCACGGGTAACGTTAGGCTCAAATAATTAAACAACACGTTACAGGACAACAGGATGCAAAATCGGCTGACCATCAAAGATATCGCGCGCTTAAGCGGCGTGGGGAAATCTACAGTTTCCCGGGTGCTGAATAACGAAAGCGGCGTGAGCCAGCTCACCCGCGAGCGTGTTGAAGCAGTGATGAATCAGCATGGATTTTCCCCTTCCCGCTCTGCGCGCGCTATGCGTGGGCAAAGCGATAAAGTGGTCGCCATCATTGTTACCCGTCTGGATTCGTTGTCAGAAAATCTCGCCGTTCAAACCATGCTGCCAGCGTTCTATGAACAAGGTTACGACCCAATCATGATGGAAAGTCAGTTTTCCCCGCAATTAGTTGCCGAACATTTGGGAGTGCTGAAACGGCGTAATATCGACGGCGTAGTGCTGTTCGGTTTTACTGGCATAACAGAAGAAATGTTAGCCCACTGGCAGTCATCGCTGGTTCTGCTGGCGCGTGACGCAAAAGGCTTTGCTTCGGTCTGTTATGACGACGAAGGGGCAATCAAAATCCTGATGCAACGGCTGTATGACCAGGGGCATCGTAATATCAGTTATCTCGGCGTGCCGCACAGTGACGTGACAACCGGTAAGCGACGTCACGAAGCCTACCTGGCGTTCTGCAAAGCGCATAAACTGCATCCCGTTGCCGCCCTGCCAGGGCTTGCTATGAAGCAAGGCTATGAGAACGTTGCAAAAGTGATTACGCCTGAAACTACCGCCTTACTGTGCGCAACCGACACGCTGGCACTTGGCGCAAGTAAATACCTGCAAGAGCAACGCATCGACACCTTGCAACTGGCGAGCGTCGGTAATACGCCGTTAATGAAATTCCTCCATCCGGAGATCGTAACCGTAGATCCCGGTTACGCCGAAGCTGGACGCCAGGCGGCTTGCCAGTTGATCGCGCAGGTAACCGGGCGCAGCGAACCGCAACAAATCATCATCCCCGCCACCCTGTCCTGATCGTTTCCTGAACGATAAATTGTGATCTTCGCTGCGTTTCGGGAACGTTCCCGTTTTTAAATTTTTCCGCGCAATATATTCTGCAGCCAACCAAAAATGTCATCTGCCATGGGGCTTTATGATGAGCAAAATAAACCAAACGGATATCGATCGGTTGATTGAACTGGTCGGCGGGCGCGGCAATATTGCGACGGTGAGCCACTGTATTACTCGCCTACGCTTTGTCCTCAACCAACCGGCCAATGCCAGACCGAAAGAAATTGAGCAACTCCCTATGGTGAAAGGCTGTTTCACCAATGCCGGGCAATTTCAGGTGGTGATTGGCACCAACGTGGGTGATTACTATCAAGCACTGATTGCGTCAACCGGACAGGCGCAGGTTGATAAAGAGCAGGTAAAAAAAGCCGCCCGGCATAATATGAAATGGCATGAGCAGTTGATCTCTCATTTCGCGGTGATCTTCTTCCCGTTGCTGCCCGCGTTGATTAGCGGCGGTTTGATCCTCGGTTTTCGCAATGTGATCGGCGATTTGCCCATGAGCAACGGTCAGACGCTGGCGCAAATGTACCCTTCCCTGCAAACGATCTACGATTTTCTGTGGTTGATCGGTGAAGCGATCTTCTTCTACCTGCCGGTCGGTATTTGCTGGTCAGCGGTGAAAAAAATGGGCGGCACGCCGATCCTTGGTATCGTGCTTGGCGTGACACTGGTTTCTCCACAGCTGATGAACGCTTATCTGCTCGGGCAGCAGCTGCCGGAAGTGTGGGACTTTGGCATGTTCAGCATCGCCAAAGTAGGCTATCAGGCGCAGGTGATCCCGGCACTGTTAGCCGGACTGGCGCTGGGCGTTATTGAAACTCGCCTTAAACGCATCGTGCCGGATTACCTCTATCTGGTGGTGGTACCCGTCTGTTCGCTGATCCTCGCGGTGTTCCTCGCCCATGCGCTGATTGGTCCGTTTGGTCGCATGATTGGCGATGGCGTTGCCTTTGCGGTACGTCACCTGATGACCGGCAGCTTTGCTCCGATTGGCGCAGCATTGTTTGGCTTCCTGTACGCCCCGCTGGTGATCACCGGTGTACACCAGACCACGCTTGCTATTGATTTGCAGATGATTCAAAGCATGGGTGGTACGCCAGTGTGGCCGCTGATTGCGCTGTCGAATATCGCTCAGGGCTCCGCCGTGATAGGCATTATCATTTCCAGCCGCAAGCACAATGAACGCGAGATCTCCGTGCCTGCCGCTATCTCCGCCTGGCTTGGGGTCACTGAGCCTGCAATGTACGGCATCAACCTGAAATATCGCTTCCCGATGCTGTGCGCGATGATTGGTTCTGGTCTGGCAGGATTGCTATGCGGCCTGAACGGCGTTATGGCGAATGGCATCGGCGTAGGCGGCCTGCCGGGAATTCTCTCGATTCAACCGAGCTACTGGCAGGTGTTTGCGCTGGCAATGGCTATCGCCATCATCATCCCGATTGTACTCACCTCGTTTATCTATCAGCGGAAATACCGCCTGGGCACGCTGGACATTGTTTAATTTTCTTCGGGGCGCAATTGCGCCCCCTCGCATTCGCAGGAATAACGTAATGACTCATCTTCCCCACTGGTGGCAAAACGGCGTTATCTACCAGATTTATCCAAAGAGTTTTCAGGACACCACGGGTAGCGGTACCGGCGATTTACGTGGCGTTATCCAACACCTGGACTATCTGCATAAACTGGGCGTTGATGCCATCTGGCTAACCCCCTTTTATGTCTCTCCCCAGGTCGATAACGGTTACGACGTAGCGAACTATACGGCGATTGATCCCACCTACGGCACGCTGGACGATTTTGACGAACTGGTGACGCAGGCAAAATCGCGCGGGATTCGTATCATTCTCGATATGGTGTTTAACCATACCTCTACCCAACATGCCTGGTTTCGCGAGGCGCTGAACAAAGAAAGCCCTTACCGCCAGTTTTATATCTGGCGCGATGGAGAACCAGAAACGCCACCGAACAACTGGCGTTCAAAATTTGGCGGTAGTGCGTGGCGCTGGCATGCGGAAAGCGAACAGTACTATTTGCATCTCTTTGCACCAGAACAGGCGGATCTCAACTGGGAGAATCCAGCGGTACGCGCAGAGCTGAAAAAAGTCTGTGAGTTCTGGGCCGATCGTGGGGTCGACGGGTTGCGCCTGGATGTGGTGAATCTGATCTCCAAAGACCCGCGTTTCCCTGAAGACCTGGACGGCGACGGGCGTCGCTTCTACACCGACGGGCCACGAGCACACGAGTTTTTGCACGAGATGAACCGCGATGTGTTTACGCCACGCGGGTTAATGACCGTAGGTGAAATGTCCTCCACCAGCCTTGAGCATTGCCAGCGATACGCGGCTCTGACAGGCAGTGAATTGTCGATGACCTTTAATTTTCATCACCTGAAGGTCGATTATCCCGGTGGTGAAAAATGGACGCTGGCTAAACCTGACTTTGTGGCGTTGAAAACATTGTTCCGCCACTGGCAACAAGGAATGCACAACGTAGCATGGAATGCCTTGTTCTGGTGTAACCACGATCAGCCGCGCATTGTTTCTCGCTTTGGTGATGAAGGTGAATACCGCGTGCCTGCGGCAAAAATGCTGGCGATGGTGCTGCATGGCATGCAGGGAACGCCGTATATCTACCAGGGCGAAGAGATTGGCATGACCAACCCGCATTTCACGCGCATTACTGACTATCGCGACGTAGAGAGCCTCAATATGTTTGCCGAGCTGCGCAACGATGGGCGTGATGCCGACGAGTTATTGGCAATCCTCGCCAGTAAATCCCGTGACAACAGTCGCACGCCCATGCAATGGAGCAACGGCGATAATGCCGGGTTTACGGCTGGCGAACCGTGGATTGGCCTGGGCGATAACTATCAACAAATCAACGTAGAAGCCGCGCTGGCCGATGATTCCTCGGTGTTTTACACCTACCAAAAGTTAATCGCACTGCGTAAGCAGGAAGCCATCCTGACATGGGGCAATTACCAGGATCTGCTGCCAAACAGCCCTGTATTGTGGTGCTATCGCCGTGAATGGAAGGGGCAAACCTTGCTGGTCATTGCCAACCTTAGCCGTGAGATCCAACCCTGGCAGGCAGGGCAAATGCGCGGCAACTGGCAGCTTGTGATGCATAACTACGAAGAAGCCTCACCACAACCCTGTGCCATGAATTTACGGCCTTTTGAGGCTGTCTGGTGGTTACAGAAGTAAATCTTCCCTAAGCCCCGGTAATGCCGGTCATTCCGGGGTTTTGTCTGTCAGTATGTTGTTTTTGTTGATTTTTCAACCAGCAAATTCATTAAAAAATTTACATATCGCTGTAGCGCCCGTCATCCGTACGCTCTGCTTTTTACTTTGAGCTACATCAAAAAAAGCTCAAACATCCTTGATGCAAAGCACTATATATAGACTTTAAAATGCGTCCCAACCCAATATGTTGTATTAATCGACTATAATTGCTACTACAGCTCCCCACGAAAAAGGTGCGGCGTTGTGGATAAGCGGATGGCGATTGCGGAAAGCACCGGAAAACGAAACGAAAAAACCGGAAAACGCCTTTCCCAATTTCTGTGGATAACCTGTTCTTAAAAATATGGAGCGATCATGACACCGCATGTGATGAAACGAGACGGCTGCAAAGTGCCGTTTAAATCAGAGCGCATCAAAGAAGCGATTCTGCGTGCAGCTAAAGCAGCGGAAGTCGATGATGCCGATTATTGCGCCACTGTTGCCGCGGTTGTCAGCGAGCAGATGCAGGGCCGCAACCAGGTGGATATCAATGAGATCCAGACCGCAGTTGAAAATCAGCTGATGTCAGGTCCATACAAACAACTGGCTCGTGCTTACATCGAGTACCGTCACGATCGCGACATTGAACGTGAAAAACGCGGTCGCCTGAACCAGGAGATCCGTGGTCTGGTCGAGCAGACCAACGCCTCGTTACTCAACGAAAACGCCAACAAAGACAGCAAGGTGATTCCAACCCAGCGCGACCTGCTGGCCGGGATCGTGGCTAAACACTATGCACGTCAGCACCTGCTGCCGCGTGACGTGGTGCAGGCACATGAGCGTGGCGATATTCACTATCACGATCTCGATTACTCACCGTTCTTCCCGATGTTCAACTGCATGTTGATCGACCTGAAAGGCATGCTGACCCAGGGCTTTAAAATGGGGAACGCCGAGATTGAACCGCCGAAGTCGATCTCTACGGCAACCGCGGTAACTGCGCAGATTATTGCTCAGGTTGCCAGCCATATTTATGGCGGCACCACCATTAACCGTATCGATGAAGTGCTGGCACCGTTTGTCACTGCCAGCTACAACAAACATCGCAAGACCGCAGAAGAGTGGAACATCCCGGACGCCGAAGGCTACGCTAACTCTCGAACCATCAAAGAGTGCTACGATGCCTTCCAGTCACTGGAGTACGAAGTAAACACCCTGCACACCGCCAACGGTCAGACGCCGTTTGTAACCTTTGGTTTTGGCCTGGGCACCAGCTGGGAATCGCGCCTGATTCAGGAATCGATCCTGCGTAACCGTATCGCAGGCCTCGGTAAAAACCGTAAAACTGCGGTGTTCCCGAAACTGGTGTTTGCGATTCGCGATGGCCTGAACCATAAAAAAGGCGATCCGAACTACGACATCAAACAGCTGGCGCTGGAGTGCGCAAGCAAGCGCATGTATCCGGATATCCTGAACTACGATCAGGTAGTGAAAGTCACCGGTTCGTTTAAAACTCCGATGGGCTGCCGCAGCTTCCTCGGCGTGTGGGAAAATGAAAACGGCGAGCAGATCCACGATGGTCGTAACAACCTCGGCGTGATCAGCCTGAACCTGCCGCGTATTGCTCTGGAAGCAAAAGGCGATGAAGCCACCTTCTGGAAGCTGCTGGATGAACGTCTGGTGCTGGCACGTAAGGCGCTGATGACCCGTATCGCTCGTCTCGAAGGCGTGAAAGCGCGCGTGGCCCCGATCCTCTATATGGAAGGTGCTTGTGGCGTGCGTCTCAATGCTGACGATGATGTTTCTGAAATCTTCAAAAACGGTCGTGCGTCTATTTCGCTGGGTTACATCGGCATCCACGAAACCATTAACGCGCTGTTCGGCGGCGAGCATGTTTACGACAACGAGCAGCTTCGCGCGAAAGGTATCGCCATTGTTGAACGTCTGCGTCAGGCAGTGGATCAGTGGAAAGAAGAAACGGGTTATGGTTTCAGTCTCTACAGCACGCCGAGTGAAAACCTGTGCGATCGCTTCTGCCGTCTCGATACTGCTGAGTTTGGCGTGGTGCCGGGCGTGACCGATAAAGGTTACTACACCAACAGTTTCCACCTCGATGTGGAGAAGAAGGTGAACCCGTACGACAAGATCGACTTTGAAGCGCCTTACCCGCCGCTGGCGAACGGTGGTTTCATTTGCTACGGCGAGTATCCAAACATTCAGCACAACCTGAAGGCGCTGGAAGATGTCTGGGATTACAGCTATCAGCATGTACCGTATTACGGCACCAATACACCGATTGATGAGTGCTACGAGTGTGGCTTTACCGGTGAGTTCGAGTGCACCAGCAAAGGCTTCACTTGCCCGAAATGTGGTAACCATGACGCCTCCCGTGTGTCGGTAACTCGCCGCGTGTGCGGATATTTAGGTAGCCCGGATGCACGTCCGTTTAACGCTGGTAAGCAGGAAGAAGTTAAGCGCCGCGTTAAACATTTGGGGAATGGGCAGATAGGTTAATCTTCACTCTGAGCTAAGCAAATGCCGGATGCGGCGTAAACGCCTTATCCGGCCTACATTTGGCAATTGCTCCAGGTCTGATAAGACGCGACAGCGTCGCATCAGGCATTGATTACCGGATGCAGCCTACACGCGGACTGATAAGCCAGGCGAAATAATGAATTATCATCAGTACTATCCTGTCGACATCGTCAACGGCCCCGGCACTCGTTGCACCCTGTTTGTCTCCGGGTGTGTTCATGAATGCCCCGGTTGCTATAACAAAAGCACATGGCGGGTAAATTCCGGTCAGCCATTTACCAAAGCAATGGAAGACCAGATCATTAACGATCTGAATGACACTCGTATCAAACGCCAGGGTATTTCCCTCTCCGGCGGCGATCCGCTGCATCCGCAAAACGTGCCGGATATTCTGAAACTGGTACAACGCATCCGCGCCGAGTGTCCGGGTAAAGACATCTGGGTGTGGACAGGCTATAAACTCGACGAACTCAACGCTGCGCAAATGCAGGTTGTTGATTTGATTAACGTGCTGGTCGACGGCAAATTTGTGCAGGATTTAAAAGACCCTTCCCTGATCTGGCGCGGCAGCAGCAATCAGGTGGTGCATCATTTGCGATGATAAGTTCCCTGTTACCTGAGTGCAGGCAACAGGGAAATGAGGAATTAACGATACTTCTTGTGATATGAATTGCGGGTCGTTTTCAGTTGCTCTGCAGCAGCCTGCGCTTCTTTTACTTTACCTTCATTTGCCAGCTTCAGCGCGTCGTCAATCTGACCGACCAGAATGTCGAAACCGTGGCGGAAATCTTTCATTTCCGGGCTGTCCGGTGATTTATCTTCGAGCTTCGGCGGCGTTGCTTTTTGCGCATCCAGCGCTGCGGCGCGCATCTTCGTTAACGCGTCTTTGACTTGCGCCGCGTTATCGGCTTTTTCGACCACTTTTAAATTGTCGTTGAGGGTTTCCATATTGTCTTCGAGATCAGCAGCAAATGACGCCGAACTGAATACCAACGAGGAGACTGCAAGAATAGTTCCTTTTTTATTTACACTTCATCCTTCACACTGCCTCATCGACGACTACGCTCATTCGACCGGGTCACGTACTGCGAGTACGCTCCCCGGCCCTCATTCACTTTCCGTCTCGATGCAGTGCGAATGATTTTGTGTAATTTTTTAGTTTATAGCGCGGCAGGTCGCGCCAGTTTTTTTACTGTCCGGCGATTTTCATCTCCGGCAACAGCACAGAACCACACTGTATATTACTGCGTGTTTCAATATCGTTACCGACGGTGACAATATTGCGCCACATATCTTTTAAATTACCTGCGATGGTGATTTCGCTCACCGGATACTGAATTTCGCCATTCTCTACCCAGAAGCCCGCTGCACCACGGGAATAATCACCGGTAATGGCACTCACGCCCTGGCCCATCAATTCCGTCACCACCAGCCCGGTGCCCATCTCTTTGAGCATCTGCTCGAAGCTTAGACCTTGTCCGGCAATCCGCCAGTTGTGAATACCGCCCGCATGTCCGGTGCTTTTCAGCCCCAGTTTCCGCGCCGAGTAGCTGGTCAGCAGCCACTGAGTCAGGATGCCATCTTTAATAATATCGCGACGCTCGGTGCGCACACCTTCGCTGTCGAATGGCGTCGACGCCAGCCCTTTCAGCAGATGCGGATGCTCTTCAATGGTCAGCCAGTCCGGCAGAATTTGTTTACCCAGCGAATCCAGCAGGAAGGTAGATTTACGATAAACCGATCCACCCGCTATCGCCCCCACCAGATGCCCAAAAAGCCCGGTTGCCACTTCATTGGCAAAAATGACTGGCGCTTTCATGGTGGAGAGTTTACGCGGTGACAGACGCGATAAAGTACGGCGAGCACAGTCGGCCCCAACCCACTCTGGCGTTTGCAGATCGCTCATCGCACGACCAATGGTGTAGGCGTAATCACGCTCCATATCGCCATTTTCTTCGGCAATTACACAGCTGGAGAGCGAATGACGCGTTGAGCAGTAACCCTGCAACATGCCGTGGCTGTTGCCAAAAACTTTGACACCGTAGTGGCTGTTAAAGCTGCCACCTTCGGTATTGGTGATGCGTTTGTCCGCCTGCAATGCCGCCTGTTCTGCGCGGGCCGCCAGTTCAATGGCTTCATCCGGGGAAACTTCCGCAGGGTGGAACAAGTCGAGATCTGGTGCGTCAAAGGCCAGCAGCTCTTTGTCTGCCACGCCGGCACAGGGATCTGGCGAGGTATAACGGGCAATATCCAGCGCCGCCTGTACAGTACGGGCAATGGCCTGCGGGCTTAAATCGGTGGATGATGCGCTACCTTTGCGGTTCTGGTGATAAACAGTGATCCCCAGCGCGCCATCGCTATTGAATTCAACATTCTCCACTTCACCATAACGCGTGCTTACGCTAATGCCGGTGGTCTTGCTGACGGCAACTTCCGCACCGTCCGATTTGCCTGAGGCCAACTCCAGCGCAGTGGAAACTGCTTCTTCCAGAATCTTGCGCTGCGCTTCAACTTGAGAGATTACTTTCATTGCAAGTGCCATAATGTAGAGAGTTTCTCTGAAGTCTAACAGAGAACCGTTTTTCAGTGCGCATCTTAACTGGTAACATTAGCCTCTTTTTTTAAGGAGCCTGAGATGACTAAGCAGCCCGAAGACTGGCTCGACGACGTTCCCGGTGATGACATCGAAGACGAAGACGATGAAATTATCTGGGTCAGTAAAAGTGAAATTAAACGTGATGCCGAGGAGCTAAAACGCCTTGGCGCGGAAATTGTTGATCTGGGGAAAAACGCGCTGGATAAGATCCCGTTAGATGCGGATCTGCGCGCGGCTATTGAGCTCGCCCAGCGTATTAAGATGGAAGGTCGCCGCCGCCAGTTGCAGCTCATCGGTAAGATGCTGCGCCAGCGCGACGTAGAGCCTATTCGTCAGGCGCTGGATAAGCTGAAAAACCGTCACAACCAGCAGGTGGTGCTGTTCCATAAACTGGAAAACCTGCGCGATCGTCTGATCGATCAAGGTGATGACGCCATCGCTGAGGTATTAAATCTGTGGCCCGATGCCGATCGTCAGCAACTGCGTACTCTGATCCGCAACGCGAAGAAAGAGAAAGAAGGGAATAAGCCGCCGAAATCCGCACGCCAGATTTTCCAGTATCTGCGCGAGTTAGCGGAGAACGAAGGGTAATTTTCGTTGTTGATGTGAGTATGGTTTGCCGGATACGGTGCACCTGTAGGCCTGATAAGACGCATCAAGCGTCGCATCAGGCACTATGCTCAAATGCCGGATGCGGCGTGAACGCCTTATCCGGCCTACGCATACTATATCTGGCTAAGGCCGAATTACTGCGCGGCTTCCGCCTTCTTCGCCAGCCCATCCAGCAGTTTCTGATGGATCCCACCAAAACCGCCGTTGCTCATCACCAGAATATGGTCGCCAGGCTGAGCGGTTTTCACCACCATATCTGCCAGCGTATCCACATCGCCACTCCAGTGTGCAGGCTGAACGCAGGCTTCTGCCACTTCTGCCACCTGCCACGGAATATGCGCCGGTTGCAGCAGGAAGACTTCATCGGCACGACCTAATGAAGGTGCCAGATCGTCTTTGCAGATCCCCATTTTCATGGTATTCGAGCGCGGCTCCAGCACAGCAATAATGCGCGCCGTACCACCAACTTTGCCACGCAGCGCCGCCAGCGTTGCCAGAATCGCCGTCGGGTGATGGGCAAAATCGTCATATACCGTGACGCCATTCGCTTCACCACGCAACTCCAGACGGCGACGAGCATTAATAAACGAACCCAGCGCGTTAGCGGCATCTGCCGGCGCTACACCAACATGGCGAGCCGCTGCAATCGCCATCAGGCCATTGTGCATATTATGTTCGCCTACCAGCGACCATTTCACTTCGCCCACTTTTTCGCCATCCAGCAAAACTTCCCATTCGGAAGCATCGGTGGTCAGCTTTTTCGCCTGCCAGTGACCCTGCTCACCCACCAGCTCCTGCTCGCTCCAGCAGCCCATCGCCATGGTCTGTTTCAGGTTGATGTCATTTTCCGGCCAGATAATACGGCCCTGCCCCGGAACGATACGCACCAGATGGTGGAACTGTTTCTGGATCGCTTTCAGGTCGTCAAAGATATCGGCGTGATCGAACTCAAGGTTGTTGAGGATCAGCGTACGCGGGCAGTAATGAACAAATTTAGAGCGTTTGTCGAAGAAGGCGCAGTCATACTCATCCGCTTCGATAACAAAGAAGTCGCTTTCGCCCAGATGAGCCGAAACCTCAAAGTTCCCCGGCACACCGCCGATTACAAAGCCCGGTTTGTAACCACACTGTTCCAGAATCCAGGTCGCCATTCCCGCGGTGGTGGTTTTGCCGTGTGTACCGGCAACGGCCAGCACCCAGCGGTCGCGCAGCACAAAATCGTGCAGCCACTGTGGACCTGACATATAAGGGATATTTTTTTCCAGTACCGCTTCCACACACGGATTTCCACGGGTCATGGCGTTGCCAATAATCACCAGATCCGGCTGCGGCTCGAGCTGGCTGGCATCGTACCCCTGAATCAGCTCAATGCCTTGCTTCTCAAGTAAGGTGCTCATCGGCGGATACACATTGGCGTCCGAACCCGTTACTTCATGGCCTAACTGGCGCGCCAGCATCGCCAGACCGCCCATAAATGTGCCACAAATTCCTAAAATATGAATGCGCATACGTCACTATCCTTTTTTAATCTGCCGCTCATTTTACGCATATGTCGGGCAAGTGAGAAACGCATTTCAGGATAATCCGTAATTTGCTGGCGCGATTCACCTGAGCGCAACATTGAGATTATTTGTTAAGATTGTTGCGGTCGCTTTACTCCATAAACATTGCAGGGAAAGTTTTATGAAAACGTTAGGTGAATTTATTGTCGAAAAGCAGCACGAGTTTTCTCATGCTACCGGTGAGCTCACTGCTTTGCTGTCGGCAATAAAACTGGGCGCCAAGATTATCCATCGCGATATCAACAAAGCAGGACTGGTTGATATCCTGGGTGCCAGCGGTGCTGAGAACGTGCAGGGCGAGGTTCAGCAGAAACTCGACTTGTTCGCTAATGAAAAACTGAAAGCCGCACTGAAAGCACGCGATATCGTTGCGGGCATTGCCTCTGAAGAAGAAGATGAGATTGTCGTCTTTGAAGGCTGTGAACACGCAAAATACGTGGTGCTGATGGACCCCCTGGATGGCTCGTCCAACATCGATGTTAACGTCTCTGTCGGTACCATTTTCTCCATCTACCGCCGCGTTACGCCTGTTGGCACGCCGGTAACGGAAGAAGATTTCCTCCAGCCTGGTAACAAACAGGTTGCGGCAGGTTACGTGGTATACGGCTCCTCTACCATGCTGGTTTACACCACCGGATGCGGTGTTCACGCCTTTACTTACGATCCTTCGCTCGGCGTTTTCTGCCTGTGCCAGGAACGGATGCGCTTCCCGGAGAAAGGCAAAACCTACTCCATCAACGAAGGAAACTACATTAAGTTTCCGAACGGGGTGAAGAAGTACATTAAATTCTGCCAGGAAGAAGATAAATCCACCAACCGCCCTTATACCTCACGTTATATCGGTTCACTGGTCGCGGATTTCCACCGTAACCTGCTGAAAGGCGGTATTTATCTCTACCCAAGCACCGCCAGCCACCCGGACGGCAAACTGCGTTTGCTGTATGAGTGCAACCCGATGGCATTCCTGGCGGAACAAGCGGGCGGTAAAGCGAGCGATGGCAAAGAGCGTATTCTGGATATCATCCCGGAAACCCTGCACCAGCGCCGTTCATTCTTTGTCGGCAACGACCATATGGTTGAAGATGTCGAACGCTTTATCCGTGAGTTCCCGGACGCGTAATCTCCTGCGCCTCTCCACACGGAGAGGCGTTTTTATTGCTGCGCAATGTTGACTCTTGTCACTGGCGAACTCTGACGATTCTCCCACAGCACCGTTAATCCACGCTGTAATGCTATAAAAATAAACAACAAAATACCGATGGCGATTTTCGTCCACCAGGAACTCAGCGTGCCATCAAAGTTTATGTAAGTCTGAATCAGTCCCTGAATCGCCACGCCAAAAAGCGTCCCTAATACCGTTCCAACGCCACCGCTCAAAAGCGTACCGCCAATTACCACTGAGGCGATAGCATCCAGTTCCACACCTACGCCCGCCAGCGCATATCCGGCCTGGGTATAAATCGAGAAGACAATCCCCGCCAGCGTTGCCAGTCCGGTGGAGAGCATATAAATGCGAATAGTGGTGCTGCGAGTGGAAATCCCCATCAGATTCGCCGACGTTGCGTTGCCGCCAATGGCGTATACCTGATTACCAAAACGGGTACGATGCGCGAGGAATATGCCGATAACCACCACCGCCAACATCAGCAGTCCCATCGCACTTAAGCGACCGCCGCCAGGGATTTTCCACGCAAGGCTTGAGAGCGTGTCATAAATGGGATGGTTTATCGGAATCGACTCTTCCGAAACGAGATAGCTGACGCCGCGCAAAAAGAACATCCCCGCAAGCGTAATGATAAATGCCGGGATCTTCAGGGCGTCGATCAGAAGCCCCATAAATGCGCCGAAGGCACAGCCCATCACCAGCACTAGCGGAAACGCCAGCAGCGGCGAGAGGCCGAAATCGCCAATCACTTTTGCCAGAAACACGCCAGTAAAGGCGATCACCGAACCGACGGAGAGATCGATCCCACCTGAGAGGATCACAAAGGTCATGCCAACGGCAATGATCCCAAGAAAGGCATTATCGGTCAGGATATTGCAGATCACTCTTGTGGAAGCAAAACCGGGAAACTGGGTCAGGCAGTAAAGATAACCCAACACAAAGACGCCGATGGTGATCATCAGTGGCAAATTACGTTTTATCACGGCTACGTACTCCTTTAATCAGACTGATAAAGCGTTGCGACTGAACAATCAGCACGCAAAGCACCACCACCGCTTTCACCACCTGGTTCATCTCTGGCGGAAAGCCCGAAAGCAAAATTCCGGTGTTCATCCCCTGAATAATCAGCGCCCCCACCACCGAAAGTAGCAGGTTAAAGCGCCCGCCCATCAGCGATCCGCCGCCAATCACCACCGCGAGAATGGCGTCCAGCTCCAGCCATAACCCAGCGTTGTTGGCATCGGCACCGCGAATATCCGCCGCCACGATAATGCCCGCAATCGCCGCACACAGCCCGCTCAACACATAAGTGAGCATGACGATGATTCGCGTGTTTACCCCGGCATTTTTTGCCGCCCGAATGTTGATACCAACGGCTTCGATAAACATCCCCAGCGCCGTTTTGCGGGTCAACAGCCAGAACAGGATAAGCGTCAGCACCGCGATAATGACCGGCGTTGGCAGGAACAACAGCGATCCACTGCCGAACCATGAGAGATCCGGCGAGTTAAACGTGACGATCTGCCCGGCGGTGATCAGTTGCGCCACGCCGCGCCCGGCGACCATCAGGATCAGAGTGGCGACAAACGGCTGAATTTTGAGGATCGCTACCAGTATGCCGTTCCACAATCCCGCCAGGATGCCGGTGCCCAGGGCGCTTAACAAAACAATCGGCAGGCTGAATCCCGCGACCGTCATCGCAGCCGTTGTGGCTCCGGCGATAGCCATCACCGCCCCTACGGAGAGATCAATCCCACCGGTGGCGATCACCAGCGTCATGCCAATCGCCAGTAACGCAACGGGAGCTGCACGGTTAAGAATGTCTATGGGGCTACCGAACAAACGCCCATCCTGAAGCACCACCTGCCAGAAATGCGGGGCTACCAGGCTATCGACCAGCAGCACCAGCAATAGTGCTACCAGCTGCGGCATCCCCGTCGGCCAGCGAAAGCGCCTTTTTGGCGTAGTGGTGTCCGGAAGAGATTGAGGCATCACACTGTTCTCCTTACGCCGCAATGGCGTTCATGATCGCCGGAACGGAAAGCTCTGCCAGCGGGATCTCCGCCACCTGTTTGCGATCGCGCATGATAATCACCCGATCGGCATAGCCCACCAGCTCTTCCAGTTCGGAGGAGATCACCAGCAGCGCCAGACCATCGGCGCATAGCGTTTCAATCAGGCGGATGATCTCGGCGTGGGCACCAACATCAATGCCGCGGGTTGGCTCATCGAGGATCAGAAATTGCGGTCGGGTCAGTAGCCAACGTGAAAGCAACACTTTTTGCTGATTGCCGCCGGAGAGAAATTCAATCGGTTGTTCAGTTGAAGGTGTGCGAATGCCAAGCTGGCGGATAAAGCGTTCGGCAATCTCTTGCTGTTCTTTGCGGGAAATGGGACGTAGCCAGCCGCGCTGGGCCTGGAGAGCGAGGATGATATTTTCCCGCACCGAGGCGGCAGCGATGATGCCATCGGTTTTCCTGTCTTCCGGGCAGAAGCCAATGCCCAGTACCGAAGCCTGATGTGGCGATCGCAGGTTTTGCGGTTTGCCTTTGATCAACGCCGTGCCGCTGTCAGCAGGTTTGATACCGAAGATCACTTCGGCGGTTTCGGTACGTCCTGATCCCAGCAATCCAGCCAGACCGACGATCTCGCCGGGGCGTACTTCGAGATCAAACGGTGCGATCGTTCCTTTTTTGCCGTAATTTTTGAACGCGGCAACGGGTTTGTCGCTCAACAATGTTCGCCCGGCACGCTGTAGCGCGTGGGTATCCAGCTCGCGCCCCAGCATCATTTTTACCAGTTCGATCTGCGGTAGCTCGCACGTTTCCCGACAGCCTACGAAACTGCCGTTGCGTAAGACGGTGATCCGATCGCTGACCTGATAGACCTGATCGAGAAAGTGAGTGACAAAAATCAGGCTGACGCCGCGATCGCGCAACTGACGCATCAGGTCAAACAGTAACTCCACTTCCTGGGTGTCGAGACTGGCGGTGGGTTCATCGAGGATCAGCACTTTGGCAGAGAGATCGATAGCCCGACAAATAGCGACGATTTGCTGCATCGCGACTGAAAAGCGGTTGAGCGGTTCGCGCACGTCGAGGGAGAAACCGTAAGATGCCATCAGTTCGGTGGCGCGCTTTTCCATCTCTTTGCGGCGTAGAAGGCCGAAGCGTTTGGGTTCGCGGCCTATAAATAGATTATCAGCGACCGACATATTGGGTAGCAGGTTGACTTCCTGATAGACGGTGCCAATGCCGAGTTGTTGCGCGTGGGCGGTATTTTTCGGTGAGATAGCCTGGCCTTCCAGCCAGATGGTGCCGCGATCGGCGTGGTATACACCAGTTAATGCTTTGATTAGCGTTGATTTTCCCGCCCCGTTTTCACCGAGCAGCGCCATGATTTCGCCACGGCGCAGGCTGAAATCAACGTTGTCTAACGCTTTGACGCCGGGGAAAAATTTACTTAATCCTTCGGTGCGGAGGATCTCCTGGTGTTGGTCGGTCGTCATGGTTTCCCCCGGTGTAAAGCGTGCTCCCAGTAGGCATGATAAGACGCGGTAAGCGTCGCATCAGGCTTCAGTGCACCATCGCCGGATGCGGCGCGAGCGCCTTATCCGGCCTACGAATCGGCATCAGGCATAGCAACCCTCAATACCCCATATTTTTCTTCTTCTCTAATTCTTCTTTTGCGGTATCAGGCAGGTAAAGGGTGGATTTGGTTAACGTCAGCTTTTCAGGCATGGTGCCGTCTTTTTTGTATTTCTCCAGCGCGTCGAAGGCGGGACCTGCCATATTCGGCGTCAGTTCAACACTGGCGTTCGCTTCGCCATCCATCATCGCTTTGTAGATGTCCGGTACACCGTCAATGGAACCCGTGAGGATATCTTTGCCCGGTTTCAGGCCCGCTTCTTTAATTGCCTGAATTGCACCAATCACCATGTCGTCGTTATGGGCGTAAACCATGCAGATGTTTTTGCCGTTGTTTTCCGCTTTGATAAAGCTCTCCATGACTTCTTTGCCTTTACTGCGGGTGAAGTCACCTGACTGCGAGCGGATGATTTTGATATTTGGCGCATTCTTAATGGCTTCGGCAAAGCCTTTCTTACGGTCAATGGCGACGCTGGCCCCAACGGTGCCCTGCAGCTCCACCACGTTGCATGGTTTGCCATTCACTTCTTTTACCAGCCAGTCACCAATCAACTTGCCTTCGAGGATGTTGTCGGCAGTGACGGTGGTCATATAGAGAGATTTGTCTTTCACATCAATGGAACGATCGAGCAAGAATACCGGGATTTCGGCATCTTTCGCCTCTTTTAATACCGGTTCCCAACCTGTCGCGACCACCGGAGCGATAAAGATCGCATCCACCCCTTGTGCAACGAAGGAACGTACCGCTTTAATCTGGTTTTCCTGCTTTTGCTGACCATCGGCAATTTTCAACGTGATTCCGCGCTTTTCGGCTTCACTTTTCGCCACATTGGTTTCTGCGGCACGCCAGCCTGATTCCGATCCGACCTGCGAAAATCCAACGGTTAATGGAGCGGCCAACGCCATAGACGACATGGCTGCCGAGACTGCAGAGACTATAAGTAAGCGTTTCCACATAGGGTTGTCCTCGTCGGGGTAGTTATTATTGGTTAAAAGATGTTCGCGAAAAAACTATAGACAATTCGTTATGTAACAGATTGCGTTACATCACACTTCAAAAAAGTAAATAAAACGTTAATCACAAGTTTGTAATCGCTTTCATCTCACTATGAAAAATGCGGCTACGGTTATGGATTTTCCTGCTCTGTATACCGTCTTAAAACTGGTGAAAAAGGAAAATGAAGACGAAAACAAGCGAAGACATTCGGCGCGAGTTGGCTATAATACTCGGCACTTGTTTGCCACATATTTTTAAAGGAAACAGACATGAGCTTACTCAACGTCCCTGCGGGTAAAGATCTGCCGGAAGACATCTACGTTGTTATTGAGATCCCGGCTAACGCAGATCCGATCAAATACGAAATCGACAAAGAGAGCGGCGCACTGTTCGTTGACCGCTTCATGTCCACCGCGATGTTCTATCCATGCAACTACGGTTACATCAACCACACCCTGTCTCTGGACGGTGACCCGGTTGACGTACTGGTCCCAACTCCGTACCCGCTGCAGCCGGGTTCTGTGATCCGTTGCCGTCCGGTTGGCGTTCTGAAAATGACCGACGAAGCCGGTGAAGATGCGAAACTGGTTGCGGTTCCGCACAGCAAGCTGAGCAAAGAATACGATCACATTAAAGACGTTAACGATCTGCCTGAACTGCTGAAAGCGCAAATCGCTCACTTCTTCGAGCACTACAAAGACCTCGAAAAAGGCAAGTGGGTGAAAGTTGAAGGTTGGGAAAACGCAGAAGCCGCTAAAGCTGAAATCGTTGCCTCCTTCGAGCGCGCAAAGAATAAATAAGTTCTTCTGGCGTAATAACCCTGAACGCCGGGCTTCGGTTAGTAAGGGTTTTTTTATGCCCGCGATAAATAAACACACCTTATTCCACCACCGCCTGCAAGCGTAATAACGCCTCTTCCACCACCTCATCCGCAGCCAGACCAATACGCTTTGCCAGCCGGGCGTGTAGATCCATCATCCGCACCTGATTCACCAGCACCACGCCGTGCACATCGCCTTCTTCGCAATGTAAAGGAACGCTAAATCCGGCATAACGGGCAAAATTTCCGCCCTGCGTAATGGGGGCCACCAGCGTCATTCCCAGTTGATTAAAGGCTTGAACGGAGAGCACAAGCGCAGGTCGACCAGCACCTTGCTGTTCATGGCCGCTTGCTGGATCAAAGCCAACCAGCACAATGTCTCCCCGTTCAAATTCACTTTTCTTTACCATATTTCGTCACCCGCAGGGGTGGATTTACCCCAGACATCCTGCTCGCTAAGTTCCGCGGCGTTCATGTCACACTGTGCCAGCAGTTCATCAAGCGAGTAGCGCCTGGAGATGGGTGTCAGAATCAGTTGATTGTTGCTCACTTGCGCCTCCACGCTCTGCCCCGGCTGTAAGTTAAGTTCTTTCATTACGATATTGGGAATGACCATACCTGCACTGTTCCCCCATCTTTTTATGGTAATACGCATCTGCACCTCCTTAAGTTATACAAAGTATAACTCACGGTGCTACAGGAAACGTTTTACCCCTGCGCATTTGTGAATGCCAGCAGAGTTTTTTATGCGTTAATAGATATGGAAAGCGGCTCGGAGAGAAAAGCAAAAGGTGAGGGAATTACAAAACAGAATGCGAGTCGTCTCGCAAAAAACAACGCCACCCGAAGGTGGCGTATGCATATGGTTACTTATCCCTGTCTAACCAGTCGCCGCTTTCAATTAGCTTTAATCCATCGACGGGTCGTTGATAAACGTACATCCATGCACTCCCGTACGGCGTCTGAATCAACTGGCGCGCGTATTCACCGCCCCTGGTGCGCAAGGCATCAAGTTCGGCCAGCGTGGCGTTGTCAATACGATAAACTTCACCGTGTACCGTTCCGTTCCCCGGAACTGCGCCTGGATAGTGGCCCAGGCTATACAACTGGTAGTTATCGATACTGAAATCGCCCAGTAACTGGGCATTGGTCATCCAGTGACTGTTGCCTTGTTTGTGGCGTAAACTGCCGTAGACAAATATTCGCATTGCTAAAACTCGAACTGATAGAGCAAATCCAGTGCCTGGTCTACACCAGACACGGCTTCCAGATATAGCTTAGGCATCAGGCGATAACGTAACGTGAGTGTTGCTATAGAGTCAAATATACCCACGCCGTATTTCACTTGCAGACCTGGCAATACATAGCCGCTGACCACTACCTGGGAGGAGTCGCCTACTCCCTGGGTGTCGAGCGCTAAATTGCTTACGCCAAACGTCTCGCCGATTTTACCCACAATCTGGCCACTTTGCGCAACCCCCAAACCAATCAGCATCGAGGTCATTGCCGCACTGTCGCTCTGATCGCTCTCCAGCCCTTGTCCACGTAGCAAATAAGACAAGGCAGCTTGTTGCGACATCGCCGGGTCAGAGAAGATCTCCGCTTTCGGTTCGTCCGCCAGACCAGTGACGCGAACTCCGGCGATTACGTCGTCTTCTGTAGCATCCGGGTTACGAATAGCTTCAATATTAAGATACGGTTGATCTGGCGGACCAGAGAACAGTAACTCACCTTTACGCACAATCAGATCCTGACCATAGGCATGGAAGCGCCCTTCAGGGATGTTGATCTGCCCGTTCAGACCCAGCCCTTGTTTGTCCTGAACGACATTGAGATCGCCCGTCAGCCGCGCTTTCAGGCCAAAGGCGTCAATGCGCACATTGTTGCCAACGTGGACAATCAGGTTACTGTTAATCGGAATCGACGCCGTTTTCGGCTCTTCCGGTTGCAGGTTATCGTTAAGCATCACCACATCGCTGGAGACGCCTACTGCGCTTTCCGGCAGATCGTGCACCACGATGCGCGCCCAAGGGACATCCACGCGACCATCGAGGGTAAACAGGTTTGGTGTAGCCTCGAATACAACATCTGGCGATACATCCATTCGTACCATCGGCGGCACGGTGATCCGCACTTTACTGCCTTTCGCCGTTACCCGCGCCCGCCAGTTTTCAATTTGGCTCCAGTCGGCATCACCGTTCAGGTAGATTTCACCCTGCTGGGTCCGTACTGTACCGGCAAGCGTCGAGCGCATACCGTTAAAGTTGACCGCAAGCTGGCTCGGTTGCATATCAAACGGCATAAAGTTGCCATCGATATCCACACCCGTAACCTGAAGCTGACCAAACAACTGCGGGCTTTGCACATCACCACCCAGACGCAAGTTGGCACTCACCATCCCCGCTGCTTTTTCCCCACGGGTAAAGATGGGGTTTATCATCGCAAGGTTGAAGTTACGGATATTGACGTTGCCACCAAGATTACGGCGGCCTTGCGGATCGGTCACCTGCACCTGTCCATCAAACTGGCCGTTATTGGTCAGGCGGATGGTCCAGCCCAATTCGGCACGGTTGTTACGCAATTCCGCCGTCAGATTCAGTGTCTGAAACGCCACGGGCAGCGCCGCATCGTTGACGGTTTGCGTTACCTGCACGTTACGCCCCGAAAGGGTGATACTGCCCTGCGGCAGCCCCTCTTTCGTGGTGTCCCAGGCAACGTCCGCTTTACCCGTGAAGATACCGCTGGCCTGAGTGGTTTCTGGCATAAACGGTTTCAGCATGGCGAGGTCGAAGCGGTTGAGATTCACCACCGCACGCCCTTCGGCCCCCGCATCGATAGTTTGCGGCACGCACAGTTCCGCATTCGGGTTAAGCCAGCAGTGTGGCCCGATGCTGATTTTTTGCTCCTTATTGCGGTAATCCAGCGCAATATCGCGGGTCAGCGACCACGGGCCAACCGGCGTCTGGAAGCGGGTATTGCTAAGAGTTCCCTTCCAGCGTTCTTCTTTGCGATCAAAACTTCCTGCCAGATTAAGCTGCCCGGAGACAGGCTCCCCCTGAATCCGCAACTGTAGCTCGTGCTGCTTTTCGCTGCCTTTGGCATTCAGGGTGACGAGGTTGATATTTACATCCGGCTGCGAAATTTGCTCAACGCGTACGTCGAGTTTCCCGGCGATCTGATCGGTGGATTTGATATCGCCTTCCACGCGAACCTGCGCCACGGAAAGTTCCTGCCAGCGCAGGCCGCGCGCGGTGATATCTGCCAGTAGTTGTGGCGCTTCCACCGTGCCGCGTACTTTCACCAGCCCTTTCGCTGTACCGCCAAGCCCCGGCAGCGCGTTATCCAGCCCCGGCGCGTTGATGGTGGCATCAAGATTGAGATCTTTTACCCCCAGCTCGCCTTTCACTTCGGCACTGTTTGGCCCGAGTTCCAGATGAAGCCCTGGGATCATCCACTGCATATAACTGTTGCCTTTCAGCGTGCCGTCAACGTTCACTTTGTTCTGTTTAACGTTACCGGTCAGCTTCAACTCCGGCACGTCCATCTGCCAGGTGCCGCCGTACAGGCTACCGCGGGTTTTAATCAAGCCATTGAGTTTCGACGGCCAGTCCGGGAACTCTTTGGCGGTGTTAATGCCGTTAAGCGTTAGCTCACCGCGCCAACTAATGGCCTGTTGCCAGTCGAGCAACGCCTTGAGTTCAGTTTTCCCTTCCAGCGCCGCGACGGTGAGTTTGTCGAGATTGACCTGCTGTTCATTACCTTTGGCGTCGAGGGTAATAGTCGCGGGCGGGATCTCCTGTCCCTTCACTGCCGTACGCATAGAGAGCGTGTAATCGGTCATTTTGCCGGTAAGTTTCAGTTTCAGATCATCCGCCTGATACTGCTTCTCACCAGTGAACGGCCAGTAAAGCTGTTTGCTGTTCACTTCCACGTTGAGCGGCAATCCGGCTTCCGCCAGTCGCGTCTGGGCGCGTAAATCCATATCCACCGGACCGGAAAGATTAACGCCAATCTCCAGCTGTTCGCGCAGCGCGCCGCCCATTTTCAGCTTCACTTTTTCACCTTTCAACGGCTCCACGTTCAGTGTACTGTTGAGAGTGATGTCCACCGGCCAGTTGTCTGACAGCTGCGCCGTGCCGCTGGCGTTGACGATCCCTTGACTGGAATCGATATCCAGGGCGTCCAGTTTAGTATTGCCGTCAATGCTGCTCACTTTCAGCAGCATGGTGCTCACGGTGATGTCCGTGTCGCCCGTCACGCGCAGCTGCTCGCCCTTAAACTCTTCAATGTTCAGGTTAAGCGGCAAATGCACGTCGGTCATTTCCGGCAATACCGGGCGAGAAAAGAGATCTTTCAGCGTTTCGCCGAGCGGCTTTTCATCCGGCTGCGGATTTTCAATTTTCGGTTCGACCACTTCTTCCTGCGCCACTTCCGCCACTTTCGGCAGAGCAATCAGCAGGCCTTTCAGCGACGTCGGTTTCAGGGTCAGGGTTTTCTCCTGCCAGTTCAGGCCGGAGGTGAAGTCCATCACCGATACCGTGGTGTCATCAATCTTAATGTTGACGTTGTCCAGTGCCACCCGTGTCAGGGTGATGGGATACGGCGTGGAGAGATCCAGCGGACCGCTATCTTCCTCTTCTTCAACCTGTTCAGAAGGAGGCATTTTTTTACTGTCGATGTTGACCTGAATGTCTTTCAGCGCCAGATCATTAATACAAACACTGCTGTTCCACAGGCACTCAAGCCCGACAGCCAGATGCAGATTGCCCGCTTTTACCGCCACGCCTGGCTGCTCATAACGAACGTCAGACAAGGTGAGATCGCGCCAGCCGCCGGTGACCTTGCCAATATCCAGTCCTGGCACCCAGCGATCCGCCGCTTTAAATACCAGATGCAGGCCGCTGGTGGTGCCCACCAGAAACGCCACCGATCCCAGCAACAGTAAGATAACGATAACCACGCCGAGGCTGATTTTTTTCCATAAACTCATAATTCTGGCCCCAGACCGATGTAAAACTGTAACCCGTGTTCGTCTTTATCCGCGACCGGTACGGCAAAATCGAGTTTGATTGGCCCGACCGGCGATTCCCAGCGCACGCCGACCCCGGTACCGGTTTTAAAGTCGCTGCGGCGAATATCGCTTACCGCTTCGCCACTATCGACAAACACCGCGCCCCACCATTTTCCGGTCACGTTGTACTGGTATTCCAGCGATCCGGTTATCAACTTCGAGGCCCCTTTCAGGTCACCGTTGGCGTATTTCGGAGCGATAGATTTGTATTTGTAGCCACGAATACTGCGGTCGCCCCCGGCGAAGAAACGCAGATCCGGCGGTACTTTGTCGAAATCACCGGTTTCAATCCAGCCCAGCGTGCCGCGTGTAACAAAACGATGGCGATCGTACAGTGTGCGGATCCAGACGTTCTGCGCCTGGAAAACGGAGAAATCGACATCTGAACCCCAGGCCGTGTTGGAGTAGTCGATAGAGTAGCGTTGCGAGTCGCCCCAGGTTGGCATCAGGCCACCACGAGAACGCGTGCGGCTAATCATCACCCCAGGATAAAACAGCATCGTGGTATTGGTAATTTCACCCTGAGTAAAGTGGTCGAGACTCCAGCGCAGGTTAATGGCACGCTGCCAGCCGCTGGAGAGATCCCAGTAGCGAGAAGCCACCAGCGTAGTGGAGTCAGATTCGGTATCGTTCAGGTCAGTGCGCTTAAAACCGCCCTGCACCAAATAATATTGTTCCAGTGGATTCTTCAGCAGCGGCATTTTATAGCTGAAGTCGAGGGTCTGTTCCGGCGCGGAAATACTAGTACTGGTGGTCAGACTGTGACCATAAGAGTTCATCCACGGCTTTTTCCACGTCGCTTTCACGCGCGGTCCCACGTCCGTAGAGTAACCGACCCCGGTTTCGATGGTGTTTTCTGTTCGCGGCGAAACCACGCCCGTCAATGGTAATACTTTCGTTTCGCGCGCTTTATCAAATTGTGGAGCCACCACCACCGAGTTAAACCAGCCGGTAGCAGAAAGTCGGCGGTTCAGTTCTGCCAGATCTTTCGATTCGTACTCATCGCCCTCTTTAAACGGCACCAGATTTTGCAGGTATTCATCGCGGATTTGTGATCCTTCAAAGGTCACATGCCCAAAGCGGTAACGTTCGCCACTGTTATAATCAATATCCCAGAAGGCTTTATGCAGGCCGAGCGCAATGCCCAGCTGCGCTTTGGTAAATTCGCTATCGAAATAACCTTTACGCAACGCAATGCTGGTTAAGGACTTTTTTGAAATTTTCATAATCGCCCTGGTTCAGTACCGTGCCAATAGCCGGGCGAGTATCGAGCAATTTCAAATAGTCTTTATCGGTCCGCGCGCCGCCGCGCAATACCACATCGGTGCCGCCAATTAACACCGGCACGCCTGGCGTGACTTTGGCGATCAATACCTGCCGCCCTTTCTTTGGCGGTGGACGGAGATCAAATTCAATGGTCGGCTGGTAATAACCCAGCGCTTTCAGACCTTCGCGGATGGCATCATCGACGCGTGCGCGAAAGCGACGGTCTGGCGTCACTTCATCACTTTCAATCGTAGAAAGCTGCGCACGAACGTTCTTTTCCAGCTGTCCCGATAACCCCTCGACCTGTAGACGGACGTTCGCGGCGACGGCAGATCCGCTTAAGCAGAGTAAGCTTACACAGCATAACTGTCGGATATAGCGCACATTTTCTCCTGAATATCCTTTTTTCCTGCCCCTGGAACGCCGTTAAACGGCTTAACAAAAATCCAGTAATATGGATTAAAAAGCAGACTAAACCCCAAATATTTCTTATGTTTTACTTTAGACCTATTCACGGTGGTTATTGTGTGCAAATACGCCTCTTGTTACAACCTTAACCCCAATGACCGATTTTCGGGAGAGCGACACCATGAGTTTATTTGATAAAAAGCATCTGGTTTCCCCCGCCGATGCCCTGCCTGGACGTAACACCCCGATGCCCGTAGCCACGCTGCATGCGGTCAACGGTCACTCAATGACCAATGTACCTGACGGAATGGAGATTGCCATTTTTGCGATGGGTTGTTTCTGGGGTGTGGAGCGTCTGTTCTGGCAGTTACCCGGCGTTTACAGCACCGCCGCAGGCTATACCGGCGGCTATACGCCAAATCCGACTTATCGGGAAGTGTGCTCCGGTGATACGGGTCATGCCGAAGCGGTACGCATTGTTTACGATCCTTCCGTCATCAGCTATGAGCAGTTGCTACAGGTATTTTGGGAGAATCACGATCCCGCCCAGGGAATGCGTCAGGGCAATGACCACGGCACGCAGTATCGTTCAGCGATTTATCCGCTGACCCCAGAACAGGATGCCGCAGCTCGCGCCAGTCTGGAACGTTTTCAGGCGGCGATGCTTGCCGCCGATGACGATCGTCACATCACCACGGAAATCGCTAACGCCACACCGTTTTATTATGCCGAAGATGACCACCAGCAATATCTGCATAAAAACCCGTATGGTTACTGTGGAATTGGCGGAATTGGCGTCTGTCTGCCGCCGGAAGCATAGCGTTACGGGTACAAATGTAGTTTGTTGATAAAGTGCTCTTTGTCTATGCCTGATGCGGCGTAAACGACTTACCAGGCCTACAAAATCGTCCAAATTCAATATATTGCAAGGACTGCGTAGGCCTGATCGGCATAGCGTATCAGGCAGTTTTGCATTTTTCAGCTGTCTGAATTTTAACCCTCTGGCGGCTTTACAGTACCTTACGCTATACTAGCCACTGAAAATGCCGGTTCACTTTCTTCGAATCGGCTTTCAATGTGTATTTCACACAAATTAATCAACTTCCCCTTCCGAGGATCTGGCCTGAAAGGTCGGATAAGATATGTTAAACAGTATTTTAGTCATACTCTGCTTGATCGCTGTAAGTGCGTTCTTCTCGATGTCCGAGATCTCGCTTGCCGCCTCACGCAAAATCAAACTTAAACTGCTGGCTGATGAAGGCAATATAAATGCCCAACGCGTTCTGAATATGCAGGAAAATCCCGGCATGTTCTTTACCGTGGTCCAAATCGGTCTGAACGCAGTGGCGATTCTCGGCGGTATCGTCGGTGATGCGGCATTTTCTCCAGCTTTTCACAGCCTGTTCTCCCGCTATATGTCGGCAGAGCTCTCTGAGCAACTGAGCTTTATTCTCTCTTTCTCGTTAGTGACTGGCATGTTTATCCTGTTTGCGGATTTAACCCCGAAACGCATCGGTATGATTGCGCCAGAAGCTGTGGCTTTGCGTATCATCAACCCGATGCGCTTCTGCCTGTACGTTTGCACCCCCGCTGGTGTGGTTCTTCAACGGCCTGGCGAACATAATCTTCCGTATTTTCAAACTGCCAATGGTACGTAAAGATGACATCACTTCTGATGACATCTACGCGGTAGTGGAAGCCGGTGCGCTGGCGGGCGTGTTACGTAAACAGGAACACGAGCTGATTGAAAACGTCTTTGAGCTGGAATCCCGTACCGTTCCGTCTTCAATGACACCGCGTGAAAACGTGATTTGGTTTGATCTCCACGAAGATGAGCAAAGCCTGAAGAATAAGGTGGCGGAACATCCGCACTCTAAGTTCCTCGTCTGTAATGAAGATATTGACCACATCATCGGTTATGTCGATTCTAAAGACCTGCTGAACCGCGTGCTGGCTAACCAAAGCCTGGCACTGAACAGCGGCGTACAAATTCGCAACACGCTGATTGTGCCGGATACGTTAACCCTTTCAGAGGCGTTGGAAAGTTTTAAAACCGCAGGTGAAGACTTCGCGGTGATCATGAACGAGTACGCGCTGGTGGTGGGGATCATCACCCTCAATGACGTGATGACCACGCTGATGGGCGATCTGGTCGGTCAGGGGCTGGAAGAGCAGATTGTCGCCCGTGATGAGAACTCATGGCTGATTGACGGCGGCACCCCAATTGACGACGTCATGCGCGTGCTGGATATTGACGAGTTCCCGCAGTCGGGCAACTACGAAACCATCGGCGGCTTTATGATGTTTATGCTGCGTAAGATCCCGAAACGCACCGATTCGGTGAAATTCGCCGGCTACAAATTTGAAGTGGTGGATATCGATAACTACCGCATCGACCAGCTGCTGGTGACCCGGATCGACAGCAAGGCCACCGCCCTTTCGCCAAAACTGCCTGACGCTAAAGATAAAGAAGAAAGCGTCGCGTAACCCCCAGAAACATCAACGGCTCCTGAATCAGGAGCCGTCTTATTACTGCATAGCACTTTTTACTGCATAGCACTTTGGTTAAGCCATCTCTGTTTGCAGACGCATAACCTGACGGTTAACTTCGGACATCACTGACAAATGCAGCTTATCCTTCACTTTTGGGATAAGAATCTTACCCTTATCGAATTCAAAAGCGCCAACGTCCTTGATGTATAACCGTCCACGGAACAGGATCTTTACGTACTTCGCCACCTGAAGTGGGTTGTACCGTTGGAAAATTTTCATTGTTATCTCCTGCTGAGTATTACGCCTGTGCGGTGCCACAATCGGCCCAACTATTATGAGGCGCAAATTTTAATGCTTAGTGACTATAGACTATCCGGGCAATGTTTCCACCGCGTATAACTTTTTTTACCTAAAGGTTACAATTATTCAGAATTATCTTTTTACCGAAGCGCGGTCTTCAGTATAAGCATTCATTTTTCATATGATTTGTGCGCTTGACCGCAAACTGGCATCACACTTGCGGGAAATTCGATAAATAGCACATATGATTAAAACTCAGACCCAAGTGGTCGGATCACCTGCATATCATAAGAAGGAAACACCATGACCCTACGCAAGATTCTGGCACTCACCTGCCTGCTGTTGCCGATGATGGCTTCCGCACATCAGTTCGAAACCGGTCAGCGAGTGCCGCCGATTGGCATTACCGATCGGGGCGAGTTGGTGCTTGATAAAGATCAGTTTAGCTACAAAACCTGGAACAGCGCGCAGTTAGTGGGAAAAGTGCGAGTACTGCAACATATTGCTGGTCGCACCTCTGCAAAAGAGAAAAACGCGACGCTGATTGAAGCGATTAAATCAGCGAAGTTACCGCACGATCGTTACCAGACCACCACCATTGTTAACACCGACGACGCGATTCCGGGTTCAGGGATGTTTGTGCGCAGCAGTCTGGAGAGTAATAAAAAGCTTTATCCCTGGTCGCAGTTTATTGTCGATAGCAATGGCGTCGCGCTCGGTGCCTGGCAGCTGGATGAAGAAAGTTCCGCTGTAGTGGTGCTGGATAAGGATGGTCGCGTGCAATGGGCCAAAGACGGGGCGCTCACACCGGAAGAGGTGCAGCAAGTGATGGACCTGCTGCAAAAGTTGCTCAAATAATGGCAATAACATAAATTCTGCAAAAATAATTTTCCCCTATCGTTATCTATGGGATAGGGGAATTAAGTCTCTGAGTTCTTACGCCGAACTAATACTGGTAACGCTAGTTGCTCTTTTTTAAACGCCTCAATGGTCGATTTATATTTCTCGCAAATCTTTTCTTTGGTAATATCGCTATCTGCGGCCAGATTCGCACTTACTATCGCATCCACTTGTTCGGCTAATTCGACTTGTTGGCAACCTGCATTAACCAGAAAATTATAAATAAGAGAGTAATCTTCATCCTCCAAAACAACAGAGGAACCATTACGAAAACGTTCATCCCCTCCATAGATTTTAAGCGCAAAGCCCAAAGATTCTATGACTATGGCAAAATTATCATCAATTATTTTTTCGTAAATATACCATCCATCGCATTCTTTAATTCCACCTCCTGGTATTTGGAGTTCAAATTTACCCCGTTTTAATTTGCTTACTATATCCTCCAATAAGGCATAACCTAAAGACACGTCACCAATCGCCTGGTGAATATAACCTTTAATCCTTTTCGGTATGTCAGACTGTTTTTTCTGTAGAATATCCCAGGCATACAATCGTCTGTTTTGTTCTAACGGAAATTCACGGTTTTTGAAATCCATGAATGAGTTATATTCATTTATTGTTATGGGTATTTCTTCGTATTCAAATCCACTACCTCGCAATGTCATTGTATATTCGGCACCGTTATCTTTAAGGCTGAAACTGATAAGAAACTTATCCATGGCGTGAACAGTTTCATTTTTTGATGAAAGCACCTGATAACCACTTTTATCAATCTGAGTTGCGCAACGAAAGAACTCCCTCAAAGTTAACAGGCTATCATAATTCGAAATCCAATCTTTTTTCTTAAATGCATGATGGATGTTGTTAAAAAAATTGTTTGAATGTGTTTTTGTATACGAAGACTTTACAAATAACTCCACCGCACCAATAAAATTATTGTGTCTGATCCTGGGTAACATATGACAACCTTATTTTATTTGGTTACTTTATGTCGCCATTAAATATCTCACTATAGAAGTAAACTATCAAAAAACGCTCATTATTAAAATGTAACTTATTAGCAATTGAATTTTTGCACTTTAAATACAATCTCTTTTTATTTATAACTTTTTAGGTTGGGAGAAATCAGGATGGCAGAATCAGGAAATACACTGTTTCTGCCATCTGAATTTAGTAAATAGACACTCTGAACCCCGGATTCAGGAACGACTCACGCGGAGTGTAATCCAGCGGTTTACCCTGCCAGTCGTGAACGTGCGCTCCGGCAGCTGCAGCTACAGCATGTCCAGCGGCGGTGTCCCAAATATTCGTTGGTCCGAAGCGCGGGTACAGCTGCGCCTGTCCTTCCGCCACCAGGCAGAATTTCAGCGAAGAGCCGATGGACGTGGTCTGATGTTCGCCAAGCTGTTGCAGATACTCTTTCAGCTCCGCATCCGCATGGGAACGGCTGATCACCACCAGCGGCGGGCGCGCATCGCGGACCTGAATCTGCTTGCGCACACCGCACTCTTCTTTCCACGCTTTGCCTTCTGCCGCGCTGTACATTACGTTCATTACCGGCGCATACACCACGCCTAAAATCGGTTTGCCATGGTCAATGAGCGCAATGTTAACGGTGAATTCGCCATTACGTTTAATAAACTCTTTAGTACCATCCAGCGGGTCTACCAGCCAGTAACGCTGCCAGTGCTGACGGACTTCCCAACCGGGAGGATCTTCTTCAGAAAGGACCGGAACATCCGGTGTCAGCGTACGTAAACCGTCCATGATAACGGTGTGAGCGGCAATATCCGCTGCCGTTACCGGAGAATTGTCCGCTTTGCTGACGACGTCCATCGGTTTCGTCCCGTCGTAGACCTGCATAATGGCATCGCCTGCATTCCGTGCAAGCTGGCATACTTGATCTAACATTTCTCCACCTCGTCTCTGTGAGCGGTGTTAACTTATTGTTTTACTTATACCCTATCGTTAATGAATGCGCCAACTGTGATAGTGTCATCATTTTCAAAGCGTAAAATTGTGGCATTCTTCACTGTTCTATAAGTAAGACGTTTATTCTCCCTTTTCTTTCGTATTCCCGATGATAAAAGGATGTCCCTGATGATTAAGTTTAGCGCAACGCTCCTGGCCACGCTGATTGCCGCCAGTGTGAATGCAGCGACGGTCGATCTGCGTATCATGGAAACCACTGATCTGCATAGCAACATGATGGATTTCGATTATTACAAAGACACCGCCACGGAAAAATTCGGACTGGTACGTACGGCAAGCCTGATTAACGATGCCCGCAATGAAGTGAAAAACAGCGTACTGGTTGATAACGGCGATTTGATTCAGGGGAGTCCGCTGGCCGATTACATGTCGGCGAAAGGATTAAAAGCAGGTGATATTCACCCGGTCTATAAGGCATTAAATACGCTGGACTATACCGTCGGAACGCTTGGCAACCACGAGTTTAACTACGGTCTGGATTACCTGAAAAATGCGCTGGCAGGAGCGAAATTCCCTTATGTAAATGCCAACGTCATTGACGCCAGAACCAAACAGCCAATGTTTACACCGTATTTAATTAAAGACACCGAAGTGGTCGATAAAGACGGAAAAAAACAGACGCTGAAGATTGGCTATATTGGCGTCGTGCCACCACAAATCATGGGCTGGGATAAAGCTAATTTATCCGGGAAAGTGACGGTGAATGATATTACCGAAACCGTGCGCAAATACGTGCCTGAAATGCGCGAGAAAGGTGCCGATGTTGTTGTCGTTCTGGCACATTCCGGGCTATCTGCCGATCCGTATAAAGTGATGGCGGAAAACTCAGTTTATTACCTCAGTGAAATTCCGGGCGTTAACGCCATTATGTTTGGCCATGCTCACGCCGTTTTCCCAGGTAAAGATTTTGCTGATATCGAAGGGGCTGATATCGCCAAAGGCACGCTGAATGGTGTTCCGGCGGTAATGCCAGGCATGTGGGGCGATCATCTTGGTGTGGTCGACTTACAACTCAGTAATGACAGCGGTAAATGGCAGGTGACGCAGGCGAAAGCGGAAGCACGACCGATTTACGACATCGCTAATAAAAAATCCCTCGCGGCGGAAGACAGCAAGCTGGTAGAAACACTCAAAGCCGATCACGATGCCACACGCCAGTTCGTCAGCAAGCCAATCGGTAAATCTGCCGACAATATGTATAGCTATCTGGCGCTGGTGCAGGACGATCCGACCGTGCAGGTGGTGAACAACGCGCAAAAAGCGTATGTCGAGCATTACATTCAGGGCGATCCGGATCTGGCAAAACTGCCGGTGCTTTCAGCTGCCGCACCGTTTAAAGTCGGTGGTCGCAAAAATGACCCGGCAAGCTATGTGGAGGTGGAAAAAGGCCAGTTGACCTTCCGTAATGCCGCCGATCTTTATCTCTATCCCAATACGCTGATTGTGGTGAAAGCCAGCGGTAAAGAGGTGAAAGAGTGGCTGGAGTGCTCCGCGGGACAGTTTAACCAGATTGATCCCAACAGCACGAAACCACAGTCACTCATCAACTGGGATGGTTTCCGCACTTATAACTTTGATGTTATTGATGGTGTGAATTATCAGATTGATGTTACCCAGCCCGCCCGTTATGACGGCGAGTGCCAGATGATTAATGCCAATGCGGAAAGGATTAAGAACCTGACCTTTAATGGCAAGCCGATTGATCCGAACGCCATGTTCCTGGTTGCCACCAATAACTATCGCGCTTACGGCGGCAAATTTGCCGGTACGGGCGACAGCCATATCGCTTTTGCTTCACCGGATGAGAACCGCTCGGTGCTGGCAGCGTGGATTGCTGATGAGTCGAAACGTGCGGGGGAAATTCACCCGGCGGCAGATAACAACTGGCGTTTAGCACCGATAGCTGGCGATAAGAAACTGGATATCCGTTTCGAAACCTCTCCGTCAGATAAAGCCGCAGCGTTTATTAAAGAGAAAGGGCAGTATCCGATGAATAAAGTCGCGACCGATGATATCGGGTTTGCGATTTATCAGGTGGATTTGAGTAAGTAAAACACTTCTTTTTCGGCCTATAAATCATCAACCGCATCCGGCATTTATTGGCGGATGCGATGCTGGCGCATCTTATCCGCCCTACAAGCCATGCACCGTAGACCAGATAAGCTCAGCGCATCCGGCAGTTATGCCGCACGTTCATCCCGCACCGCCAACACCTCGGGCAAATTCAACTCAATCCAGTCCGCCAGTGCAGCAACCTTTTCGCTCACCTGCTCGCCCAGCGGCGTGAGGCTATATTCCACATGCGGCGGCACCACCGGATACGCGATACGGTTAAGAAAACCATCCTGTTCTAACGCCTGTAACGACTGCGCAAGCATCTTTTCACTCACCCCACCGATTTTGCGCCGCAGGTCGCTAAAGCGATGAGTACCTTCGCGTAGCGCCACCAGAATCAACACCCCCCAACGGCTGGTGACGTGTTTCAACACCTCGCGCGACGGGCACTGTTCCGCAAAGAGATTACCCTCTTTCAGTTGTTGCGACAGGCTAACCTGACTCATTTCATACTTACCTTTTTGTACGTACTTACTAAAAGTAAGTTTAGGTGTTAGCGTATTTAAACACAAGACAAAACGATGGAGACTTCCCATGATCGCTATTACTGGTGCCACTGGCCAACTTGGTCACTATGTTATTGAATCCTTGATGAAAACGGTTCCTGCCAGCCAAATAGTGGCTATCGTTCGTAATCCGGCAAAAGCCCAAGCCCTGGCAGCACAAGGCATTACCGTGCGTCAGGCTGACTACGGCGATGAAGCCGCACTGACATCTGCACTTCAGGGAGTGGAAAAACTACTGCTGATCTCTTCCAGCGAAGTGGGTCAACGTGCCCCGCAGCATCGTAATGTTATTAATGCCGCAAAGGCGGCTGGCGTGAAATTTATCGCTTATACCAGCCTGCTACATGCAGATACCTCCCCGCTCGGCCTCGCCGATGAGCACATCGAGACGGAGAAAATGCTGGCTGATTCTGGCATCGTTTACACCCTGCTGCGCAACGGCTGGTACAGCGAAAACTACCTCGCCAGCGCCCCGGCAGCACTGGAACACGGCGTATTTATCGGTGCGGCGGGCGATGGCAAAATCGCCTCAGCAACGCGGGCAGATTATGCGGCAGCTGCGGCACGCGTGATTAGCGAAGCCGGTCACGAAGGCAAGGTTTACGAACTGGCGGGCGATAGTGCCTGGACGTTGACACAGTTAGCGGCAGAGCTGACCAAACAGAGCGGCAAACAGGTTACCTATCAAAATCTGAGCGAAGCCGATTTCGCCGCGGCACTGAAAAGCGTCGGACTGCCCGACGGACTGGCGGATATGCTGGCGGATTCTGACGTTGGCGCATCGAAAGGCGGTCTGTTTGATGACAGCAAAACACTTAGCAAATTGATTGGCCACCCAACGACAACGTTAGCCGAAAGCGTAAGCCATCTTTTTAATGTTAATAACTAGTTAATTAAAGTGGCATCCTCCCGCATCCTCTCTGATAATGACGGGATGCCGGGAGCAATCATGTCTGCTTCCTGAACTTTCTTCTGACAGATCAATGGATGCCAGTAATGATTAGCGGCGTGCTGTACGCCCTGTTAGCAGGGTTGATGTGGGGGCTTATTTTTGTCGGGCCGTTGATCGTGCCGGAATACCCGGCGATGTTGCAGTCGATGGGGCGTTATCTGGCGTTAGGGTTAATTGCGCTGCCCATTGCCTGGCTGGGACGCGTGCGTCTGCGTCAGTTGGCGCGTCGCGACTGGCTTACCGCCTTGATGCTCACTATGATGGGCAACCTCATCTATTACTTCTGCCTTGCCAGTGCCATTCAACGTACTGGCGCGCCTGTTTCCACGATGATTATCGGCACCCTGCCGGTGGTCATTCCTGTCTTTGCCAATCTGCTTTATAGCCAGCGCGACGGCAAACTCGCGTGGGGAAAACTCGCCCCAGCACTGATTTGTATTGGCATCGGCCTGGCGTGTGTGAATATTGCTGAGTTAAACCACGGACTCCCCGATTTTGACTGGGCACGTTATACCTCTGGCATCGTGCTGGCGTTAGTTTCCGTGGTCTGCTGGGCGTGGTATGCCCTGCGCAACGCCCGCTGGCTGCGGGAAAATCCCGACAAACATCCGATGATGTGGGCAACAGCGCAGGCGCTGGTCACACTGCCGGTTTCACTTATCGGCTATCTCGTCGCTTGTTACTGGCTGAATACGCAAACGCCGGACTTCTCCCTACCCTTTGGCCCCCGTCCGCTGGTGTTTATTAGTCTGATGGTTGCGATAGCCGTGCTTTGCTCATGGGTTGGCGCACTCTGCTGGAACGTCGCCAGCCAGCTATTACCGACAGTGATTCTCGGGCCGCTGATTGTTTTCGAAACGCTGGCAGGTTTGCTGTACACCTTTTTACTCCGCCAGCAAATGCCGCCGCTAATGACGCTGAGCGGTATCGCGCTGTTAGTGATTGGCGTGGTCATCGCGGTCAGAGCAAAACCAGAAAAACCTTTAACTGAATCTGTCTCAGAAAGTTGACACGCTGGCAGTGAGTTAAATAAGCCTCTGCTACGTAAGGGTTATAGCTTTTGCCTTAAAGATGCATTTAAAATACATCTTATCTTATTAAGAATGAGGTATCAGCTATGGCTTATCGCGACCAACCTTTAGGTGAACTGGCGCTCTCTATTCCTCGCGCTTCAGCTCTGTTTCGTAAATATGATATGGATTACTGCTGTGGCGGTAAGCAGACGCTGGCGCGCGCGGCGGCACGTAAAGAACTGGATGTTGAGGTCATTGAAGCTGAACTGGCAAAGCTCGCTGAACAACCGATTGAGAAAGACTGGCGTAGCGCCCCGCTGGCAGAAATCATCGACCATATCATCGTGCGCTACCACGATCGTCACCGCGAGCAACTGCCGGAGCTGATTCTGCAAGCGACTAAAGTCGAGCGCGTTCACGCCGACAAACCGAGCGTGCCAAAAGGGCTGACAAAATACCTGACCATGCTGCATGAAGAGCTTTCCAGCCACATGATGAAAGAAGAGCAGATCCTCTTCCCGATGATCAAACAAGGCATGGGCAGCCAGGCAATGGGGCCAATCAGCGTAATGGAAAGCGAGCACGATGAAGCGGGCGAACTGCTGGAAGTGATTAAACACACCACCAATAACGTCACACCGCCGCCAGAAGCCTGCACCACCTGGAAAGCGATGTATAACGGCATTAATGAACTGATTGATGACCTGATGGATCACATCAGTCTGGAAAACAATGTACTGTTCCCACGCGCGCTGGCGGGTGAGTGATCTAAAAGCTGGATGGCATTGCGCCATCCAGCATGATAATGCGGTTATTTCCGCAGTTCAGCAGCCCGCTTCTTACCAATAAACAGCCAGCCCAACCCCAGCGCGATAAACCACAGCGGGGTAACCAGCAGCGCCTGGCGAGTGTCATCTTCCAGTGTCAGCAACACGACCACGAACACAAAGAACGCCATACATACCCAGCACATCAGCTTGCCGAGCGGCATCTTGTAGATCGACTTCTCATGTAGATGAGGACGCTGTTTGCGATACACAAGGTACGAGCAAAGGATAATCGTCCAGACGAACATAAACAGAATCGCGGAAACGGTTGTAATCATCGTGAACGCGCCAATCACACTAGGATTCACATACAACATCACCACGCCGCCGAGCAGACAGATACACGAGAACGTCAGCCCTTTCGCGGGTACTGCGCGCTTAGAAAGTTTAGCGAACGCTTTCGGTGCCACACCTTCCTGCGCCAGACCAAACAGCATACGGCTGGTAGAGAAGACGCCGCTGTTAGCGGAAGACGCCGCAGAGGTCAGCACCACAAAGTTGATCACGCTTGCGGCAGCAGGCAGCCCTACCAACACGAACAGTTCAACAAACGGGCTTTTCTCCGGGACTACCGAACTCCACGGCGTCACGGACATAATCACAATCAGCGCGAAGACGTAGAACATAATGATACGGATCGGAATGGAGTTAATCGCGCGTGGCAGTGATTTCTCTGGATCTTTGGTTTCCGCAGCTGTTGTACCTACCAGCTCAATCCCCACGAAAGCGAAAACCGCTATCTGGAATCCGGCAAAGAAGCCACTTAAACCTTTCGGGAACCAGCCGCCGTCATTCCACAAATGCGCGAATGACGCTTCCACACCAGTCGGTGACTGAAAGTGCATCGCCACCATGACCAGGCCGACGACAATCAGCGACACAATGGCGACGATTTTGATCATCGCAAACCAGAACTCCATCTCACCGAACATTTTCACGGTGGCGAGATTGAGCGTCAGCAGCAGCACTATCACCGCCAGCGAGGCGACCCAGTCGGAGAGATCGGGGAACCAGAACTGAGCATAAGCCGTGATCGCCACCACGTCTGCCATACCGGTTACAACCCAGCAGAACCAGTAAGTCCAGCCGGTGAAATATCCTGCCCACGGCCCGAGTAAATCGGAAGCGAAGTCACTAAAAGATTTGTATTCCAGATTCGAAAGCAGCAATTCCCCCATTGCCCGCATCACGAAAAAGAGCATAAAACCAATGATCATATAAACGAAAATGATCGACGGCCCGGCAAGGCTAATCGTTTTGCCAGACCCCATAAACAACCCCGTACCAATGGCACCGCCAATGGCAATAAGCTGAATATGTCGGTTTGTGAGATTGCGCCGTAGCGACTGTTCAGCCGGAGCCTGATCATCGGCAACGACTTTTACCTGATCTACCATGTTTTTTTCTTCCTGTACCTGTCTGTGTTGTTCAGGCTCTACGGCCTTTAGTCAGTCTATGATACGACGAATCTGTATCGGGACTCATCGATATTAGGTAACAATACGCGGGATGAATACTAAGATTTAGATCTAATGTTAATTTTATGTTTAAAGTGAGTGTCATATCACGGTGATAACGCGAAACAGCTCACAAAAATACACGCTTACGGGGTCTTTGCAACACAAAATAGCGCCGTTTGGCAAACTGAAGGGTTTATTGCTGAATGCCTGCTCCCCTCTCGTTCGAGGGGAACAGAATGCGCTGCTTAGAGGATTTCCAGCAGTTCGACTTCAAACACCAGGGTGCTGAACGGAGGGATGGATGCGCCTGCGCCGCGCTCGCCATATGCCAGTTCCTGCGGGATAGTCAGTTCCCATTTAGAACCTACCGGCATCAGAGTCAGTGCTTCAATCCAGCCAGGGATCACGCCATTAACCGGGAATTCAGCGGGTTCACCACGAGCAACGGAGCTGTCAAACACGGTGCCGTCGATCAGTTTACCGGTGTAATGAACACGAACGCGGTCGGTACGTGCCGGAATTGCGCCTTCACCCTGGTTGATCACGCGGAATTGCAGGCCAGATTCGGTGCTATTCACACCTTCTTTTTTGGCGTTTTCTTCCAGGTATTTCACACCTTCAGCAGCCATCGCCTGGAAACGCTGACGACGAACGGCATCGGCGCGCTCGTGGATTTCACGCAGCGCGCGATGCACCACATCAACCGGAACAGCCGGATGTTTGCCTTCCAGCGCATCGGCAATACCTGCAACCAGTGCTTCTGGCAGCAGCCCTTCCAGGCCAGATTCACTCAGTTGTTGCCCTACCTGCAAACCAATGCCGTAGCTTGCTTGCGCTTCGATGGTGTCAAAAGTTGGGGTGGTCATCGTATTTCCTTTCTTAGGGTATAAAGTAGCGGGCAGCATATCAGCCACACTTCTTTGGGTAAAACTTTGTCGCGGGAATGATGACAAATCCCAGGGAAAAAGAAACAATAGCAATATCCCGTATGAATATAATAAAGGCGGGTTTACCACGGACATCATAGCGTTAGCTTATTCATAGGCTATGATTGAGGAACAAGACGCGGAGCAGGAGGAAACCATGCCCGGGCGCTTTGAACTAAAACCAACCCTGGAGAAAGTCTGGCACGCGCCGGACAATTTTCGCTTCATGGACCCGCTGCCGCCGATGCATCGTCGGGGGATCATTATTGCCGCCATTGTATTGGTGGTCGGATTTCTGCTTCCATCTGATGATACGCCCAACGCGCCGGTGGTGACGCGTGAAGCGCAGTTAGATATTCAGTCGCAATCACAACCGCCGACAGAAGAACAGCTGCGGGCGCAATTAGTTACCCCACAAAATGATCCTGATCAGGTGGCTCCGGTCGCTCCAGAACCTATACAGGAAGGCCAGCCAGAAGAGCAGCCGCAAACTACCCAAACGCAACCATTCCAGCCAGATAGCGGAATTGATAATCAATGGCGCTCTTACCGTGTCGAACCCGGTAAAACGATGGCGCAGCTGTTCCGCGACCACGGACTGCCCGCTACCGATGTCTATGCAATGGCGCAGGTAGAAGGCGCGGGTAAGCCGCTGAGTAATTTGCAAAACGGGCAGATGGTGAAAATCCGCCAGAACGCCAGCGGCGTGGTGACGGGCTTAACCATTGATACGGGGAATAATCAACAGGTCCTGTTCACCCGCCAGCCGGATGGCAGTTTTATTCGTGCGCGGTAGATGAAGGGTCAACCAAAAGCCAGCTAAGGATTGTCTCTTTGATGACCTTACGTCTGGCTTCCAGTGCCTGGGGTGAAACCATACTGATGTGATAAACCAGGCCAAGCGTATGCTGGTTGATCAAATAATATCCGCCAAGCGCAGCAATATTAATATTCACCTGCAATGGGTCGATATCTGGCTTAAAAATATTGTGTTTCTTCCCTTCATCCAATAAGGATTCCATTAACTGCAAGTGCGCATGGTTAATTTCTAAGAGACGCTGTGATTTTGCATAATGCACACCTTTACTTTGATTTTCACTATGCACAATTTTTAAAAACCAAGGATTAGCAATATAATAATCCCATGTAAAATCAATAATTTTCTCAATGGCTTTTTGTGGCTGGCTAACCTGCTGATTAACGAATACACCGATACCGACAGCGTAGAATAATTACATACCGCACAACAAGAATGTACGGTGTAAGGCGTGGAAGTCATTTTCTCCCCGGGTGCATCGTTATATCCATAATGAGCGATTTTTGATATTAATATCTTTCACCATCCGCTATTTTCACCACTTCAGAAAACAAACTTATTTTTATTAATATCGATTTTTTTCTGTGAACATTCAGCTGCGATATTTATAAAAACATTAAACAGGTAACATTACAATGACATTACCAACGACTATTTATTCATTTCCTGCATATTTATCTCGTTTTTCGTCCACCGACAAACCAGTAAAATTAAAATTTCATCAATACGCACGCGCTACATTACTTTCAAATCGTGGAAGAGATCATAATTGCGATGGCAGACGTACTGTTGAGATCCACAAACTAGATCTCTCAGACTGGCAAGCATTCAATAAGTTAGCGACGAGGTGTAATGCTTACGATGGAATCACAATGAATGGTGATAATTCTTTTGGATGGAACCATGAAGCTACATTAGATAATATTCACGCCCAGAAATACAATAAAGCTTACGCGGGTGCGAGGTTAACCGCAGAACTGAAATATTTATTGCAAGATGTCGAATCCTTCGAACCCAACAGTAAATACACAATACACGAAGTGGTTTTGGGACCTGGTTATGGTACTCCAGACTATACCGGCCAAACGATAGGATACGTTGTAACCCTTCCTGCCCAAATGCCTAATTGCTGGTCATCTGAACTACCAACAATCGATCTTTATATCGACCAACTTCGCACTGTTACAGGCGTTTCTAATGCCCTCGGATTCATCATTGCTGCATTGCTAAACGCGTATTCTGATTTACCCCATGATTTGAAAATTGGTCTGCGTTCCTTATCAAGTTCAGCCGCAATCTACTCGGGTTTGGGTTTCGAGCGAGTGCCGCAGGAGCGAGACATCAGTTGCGCTCGTATGTATCTAACGCCAGCAAACCATCCTGACTTATGGACACAAGAGAATGGTGAATGGATCTACTTGCGAAACTAATACCTGACGAAAAATAGAAAGCAAAACGCCGACCAATGGTCGGCGTTTTTACGTCTCGTTGAATAACGAATTATTCAGCTACTACGTTTACGATCACTTTCGCGAATACTTCGCTGTGAACCTGGAAGCTCACTTCGTGTTCGCCAGTGGTACGCAGAACGCCGTTCGGCAGACGAACTTCGCTCTTAGCCACTTCAACGCCAGCTGCAGTTACAGCGTCAGCGATGTCGCGAGTACCGATGGAACCGAACAGTTTACCTTCGTCGCCAGCTTTAGACGCGATGGTAACAGTTTCCAGTGCATTGATTTTCTCAGCGCGAGCATTAGCAGCTGCCAGAACTTCAGCCAGTTTAGCTTCCAGTTCAGCGCGACGAGCTTCGAAGAATTCAATGTTTTTCTTGGTAGCTGGAACAGCTTTACCCTGCGGTACCAGGAAGTTACGAGCATAGCCCGCTTTAACGTTTACCTGATCACCCAGGCTACCCAGGTTTGCTACTTTATCAAGCAGAATAACTTGCATTACCTTATCCTCTCAAAGTCGTATTAATGGACCGTGACCGATTACTGATGGCGATCAGTGTACGGCAGCAGGGACAGGTAGCGAGCGCGTTTGATAGCGCGAGCCAGCTGACGCTGGTATTTTGCACGGGTACCGGTGATACGGCTTGGGACAATCTTACCGCTTTCGGTGATGTAGTTTTTCAGCGTAGCGATATCTTTATAGTCGATCTCTTGAACGCCTTCCGCGGTGAAACGGCAGAACTTGCGACGACGGAAATAACGTGCCATATGGCTAGTCTCCAGAATCTATCAATTCAATCTGCTCGGCATGCAAAACCATTTTGCTCAGTCCGTTCTTTGCCTTGTGGCATGAAATGAACCCCTGAACGGTTATGCGACTGCCGACCGTTATACTGTGAGTAATGGCCTGGTTTTCGTGTCCGCTAACAATAACGGGCATTTGACACCACGCCTGCCGGTGAAAGCCGGCTTCCTCCTGCACAGAACGATGCTCAAGCACGAACTGGCAGTGAGGAATTCCTGATGGACTGACCTTTCGAAGGGGAGCCCTGCACACGGTGCCGGACAACACCAGACGGTTGGTCATCAGAAATTACTCTTCAGAATCCCCAGCTTCAGCATCATCAGCGGTTTCGTTTGCGAAATCATCGCGACGCTCACGGCGCTCGTCTTTCGCTTTAACCATCGGAGATGCTTCGGTAACAGCGTGCTTGGTACGCATAACCATGCTGCGGATAACGGCATCGTTGAAGCGGAAGGTAGTTTCCAGCTCATCGATCACTTCCTGCGGAGCTTCAACATTCATCAGAACGTAGTGTGCTTTGTGCAGTTTGTTGATCGGGTAAGCCAGCTGACGGCGGCCCCAGTCTTCCAGACGGTGGATCTTGCCTTCTGCACCAGTGATGGCAGCAGTGTAGCGCTCGATCATGCCCGGAACCTGTTCGCTCTGGTCAGGATGGACCATAAAAACGATTTCGTAATGACGCATCGAATTGCTCCTTACGGATTATTCAGCCTCCTGTCTGGGTCAGCCGAATCCCGGGGAGGCAAGGAACGTGTTAAAGGTCGGCTGAAAAATGACGCGTTATAGTACTTGTATGCCTCGCTAAACTCAAGGGCAGAGCCGAAATAAATCTCCCCTTTCGCAATTAACCTCTAACACGCTGATTTGAAGTTCATCACACTTCATCATGGTGTTTTTTTGAACAACTGCATCAGAAATGGTCACCATCAACTTCTTTATCATTGATTAAAATTAAATCAGAAGATCATCACAGAGGAGAGCACACAAAGTCAGCCGTCGAGGAGGTATCTATGTTCAGTCGTGTTTTAGCCCTTCTGGCTGTGCTTTTGCTAAGTGCAAATACATGGGCAGCCATTGAAATTAATAACCACCAGGCCAGAAATATGGACGATGTGCAAAGCTTAGGCGTGATTTATATCAATCATAATTTCGCCACTGAAAGCGAAGCACGTCAGGCATTAAATGAAGAAACAGATGCGCAAGGCGCAACGTACTACCACGTAATTCTGATGCGGGAACCGGGGAGTAACGGCAATATGCACGCCAGCGCGGATATTTATCGCTAGCACCAGGTATAACCAACGAAACATTGCCATAGTTTGCTTTGCCCCCTTCGCAGGGGGCTTTTTTTTGAAAAACGGCTGCGGAATTAGACCAGTTATCTCCCGAGGAAGGAAATTTCCGCAGCGCGTGTTCTACTTCTGCCCGTAATAAGCGTTAGGACCGTGTTTACGCATGAAGTGTTTATTCATCAGGAAGCTGTCGATGTGATTGAGTTGTGGGTTAATGCCGCGGGCAATCCACGCCATTTTCGCCACTTCTTCCATCACCACCGCGTTATGCACCGCATCGTGAGCATCTTTCCCCCAGGCGAACGGCCCGTGCTGATACACCACAATTCCCGGCGTATGCAGCGGCTCGGCGTTGCCCAGCGTTTCGATAATCACTTTGCCGGTGTTCAGTTCATACTCGCCCTGCACCTCTTCTTCGCTTAACCCGCGCGTACACGGAATGTCGCCAAAGAAGTAGTCGGCGTGCGTGGTGCCTAACGCCGGGATCGCCAGCCCCGCCTGCGCCCATGCGGTGGCATGAGTGGAGTGGGTATGGACAATGCCACCAAGCGACGGGTAACGACGGTAGAGTTCGAGATGCGTCGCAGTGTCGGAAGATGGGCGATACTCCCCTTCCACCACCTTGCCGCTCATATCAACCACCACCATATCGGCCGCTTTCATGGTTTCGTAGGCAACGCCGCTGGGCTTGATCACCACCAGCCCGCGTTCGCGGTCGATAGCGCTGACGTTGCCCCAGGTAAAGGTCACCAGCCCGTAGCGCGGCAGCTCCATGTTGGCTTCAAATACCTGCTGTTTTAGCTTTTGCATTATGCCGCCTCCACCATGCCCGCTTTCGCCATGCGCGCTTTCACCCAATCACGCGCTTTCGCCACTTCTGCCGCCGGGTCTTCCGCCGTTTCGCTCCACATCTCAATCAGGTACGGCCCGCAATAGCCACTCTGTTTGAGCGTTTCGAAACAACGTTCGAAATCCACTACACCTTCGCCAAACGGCACGTTTTTGAAGACGCCAGGTTTGGTGTCTTTCACATGTACCGCGACGATATGCCCGATTCCGGCCTGCAACTCCATCTGCACATCGTTGTCCCACGCCGACAGGTTGCCGATATCCGGGTAGAGCTGGAACCACGGATTGTTGAGATAGTGCGCGTATCCCAGCGCCTTGCTGATGGAGCTCATCAACGGATAATCCATGATCTCCATCGCCAGCGTCACCTGCGCGCGGCTTGCCATCTCAACGCTCTCTTTCAGGCCGTCACGGAAACGACGACGCGTTTCGTTATTGGCTTCCTGATAGTAAACGTCATAGCCCGCCAGCTGGATCACGCGAATACCGACATCCTGGGCGAACTGGATAGCTTTACGCATAATCTCCAGCCCCTGCGCCCGCACCGCGTCATCTTCACTGCCCAGCGGGAAACGACGATGAGCAGAAAGGCACATGGACGGCACGCGCACGCCGGTTTCAACAATCGCATTGACCAGCGCCAGACGCTGCTCGCGGCTCCAGTTGAGGCGCGACAGGCGATCGTCAGTTTCATCTACCGACATTTCGACAAAATCGAAGCCTAACGTTTTTGCCAGTTGCAGGCGTTCCAGCCAGCACTCCCCGGCGGGGAGCGCTTTTTCATAGATGCCAAGCGGGATTTGTTTGGACAACATATCCGCTCCTTAGCCCCACAGTTCAGCGATGGAACGTTTGAACTGACGTGCGGCTTCCACCGGAGAAGCGGCATCACGGATACTACGGCCCGCGATAAAGACGTGAATCGGAATACCCTTGAACAGCGGCAGATCTTCCAGCGCCAGGCCTCCGGTGACGGTGACTTTGAAGCCCATATCGGAAAGACGTTTGATCGCGGTGATGTCCGCTTCGCCCCACGCCACGCCTGCGGCCTGCGCGTCACGGCTGCGGTGATAAACCACCTGCCCAATGCCTGCATCGCGCCACTGTTGCGCCTGTTCCCAGGTCCAGTAACCGGTCAGTTCGATCTGCACGTCGCCGTTAAACTCTTTTGCCACGTCCAGCGCGCCTTTGGCGGTGTTGATATCCGCACAGCAAATTACCGTCACCCAGTCAGCGTTGGCTTCGAAGCACATACGCGAAAGGATTTTGCCTGCATCGGCAATTTTGGCGTCTGCCAGTACGATTTTGTGCGGGTAGAGCGCTTTCAGGTCACGAACCGCACGCACGCCTTCGCCCACGCACAGAATGGTGCCCACTTCGATAATGTCGACTTCTTCGGCAATCAGGCGAGTGGTTTCGTAGGCGCTATCCATAGTCTGGTTGTCCAGCGCGACTTGCAACATCGGTAATGACATGTTCAATTCCTTCTTAAGCTGCCGCGTTGGTGCGGTCAATGAGATCCAGTACTTCCTGCTCGGTACGGCAGGCGCGTAAACGGTCAAAATTCTCTTCATCTTCAAACAGGTTGACGATCTGCATGATGCCCACTTCCTGGTGAGTATTGGCATCGACCGCCGCCATGGTGATGAGGATATCCACCGGATCGTTGTCATCGTGGTTGAACTCCAGCGGCTTTTTCAGCGTTACCAGAGAGAAACCGGTTTTCTTAACGCCCTCTTCCGGACGCCCGTGCGGCATTGCCAGGCCCGGAGCGATAACGAAATAAGGACCGAACTGTTCAACGCCATCCAGAATCGCCTGGTAGTAACGCGGCTCTACCACATCTGCCGCCACCAGCAGGTCAACGCCGATTTTCACCGCTTCCTGCCATGTCTCTGCTTCAGCCTGCAGGCGGATGGATTTATTTTCCGCCAGCGAATCACGTAATTTCATGGCGCGTCCTTACTTCACATCCTGCGGGAAATGCTCTTTGATCACTTCCAGCAGTTTCGGGCCAAAGTCGGCAGGAGAGAGCATGTTGCGCACGCCAACCACGTATTTGTTGCCGGTCACGGTGATTTCGCCCGCAATGTGCGTAGAAGCGATGATGATATCCGCGCCACTCAACTCGCTTTTGTACTCGCCAACCGCGCAGCTGTTTACCGTATGGTCAATGTTTGATTGGGTTAAAAACTGGTCCACTTTCATCTTCATGATCATGGAACTGCCTTGTCCGTTGCCACACACAGCCAGAATACGTACGGTCATAATCAAAACTCCTTATTAAGCAGACTGTTCTGCCAGTTGTTTTTCTGCATCTTCTTCTGCGCGCAGCGCGCGGCCAGCGAAGAACATATAAGCCAGTGCAATTACAATGATGACGGCCATAAAGGCGATACCGATGGAGAAGAAGCCTTGCATCATCGGCGGTGCCAGAATCGACCAGTCCGCCATGCCCATCCAGGCACTCATACCGGTGAGTTTCACCGCCCAGACGCAACCAAAGATTTCGATCATCCCCATCACCAGACAAATCTTCAGCGCCGCACGCCAGCCGCCGAAGTGGTTAGCGAACACGCCGATGGTGGCGTTAGAGAAGAACATCGGGATAAAGCCAGGAATAATCAGGATCGAGGAGCCGCAGGCGACCAGGATGCCAACCGCAATCAGCTGACCGATGGTGCCCCACATAAAGCCCCAGACCACGGCGTTCGGCGCGAAGCTATAGATAGCTGCACAGTCAATCGCCAGAACCGCACCTGGGATCAGGCGCTGGGAAATGCCGTTAAATGCTTCAGAGAGTTCCGCCACAAACATGCGCACACCCTGCGTGATGATGAAGATCGCCACCGCAAAGGAGAAACCAGTTTGCAGGATGTACACCGTCCAGTGCACTTTGCCTGCCATCGCCTGCACGGTGTCGATACCGAAGGAGAGCAGAATGGCACCAAAGAAGATGGTCATCACAATCGCCGTGGAGACGATGTTGTCGTGGAAAATGTTCAGCCAGCCCGGCAATTTGAGGTCTTCAACGCTCTCCTCTTTTTTGCCGAGGAACGGCGCGACTTTATAGGCAATCCATGATGCAAACTGCTGCTGGTGACCGATGGAGAAACCACAGCCATCCGTCACTTCCTGAGTCGGCTTGTACATCATGTTGGAAGTGATGCCCCAGTAGAGCGAAACCAGAATCGCGGTACAGATAATGGTGGTCCACATGGAGTAGCCGAAGATAAACAGCGTAACGGCAATCAACCCGGCCTGCTGGAACATGATGTGGCCGGTCAACATGATTGTGCGAATGCCGGTAATGCGACGCAACAGCACGTAACAGATGTTCAGCGCCAGCGCTAACAATACGGCGTAACCCACCCAGCTATAGGCATCGCCCATGCGGTCGATGGTTGCCATCATTGAAGCGTAGGTATCGGAAATTGCGCCGTTAATGCCGTAGACTTCGGACATTTTCGCCACCACCGGTTTGAAGGTGCTGGTGAGGATGCCGGACCCTGCCTGCAACAACATGAAACCAATTATGGTTTTAATCGTGCCTTTAATAATAACGCTGACACTTTTGCGCAGTAGGATGTAGCCCAGACAGGTCACAATACCCAGCAACAACGGGGCATTGGTCATGACCTGGTTAAAAAACACGGTAAAGATGTTGTAGAGGATCTCCATAACGATCTCCTGAAGAAGAGGTAACCGGGTATTCCACACACCCGGAATGTTGTGCACTCACTCTAATTTTCAAAAGTAATCACAACAAGATTATTTATGATTAAATGTGACGCGACCCGCAAATAATTCCACATGGATAGAGTGGGATTCACACAACGAAACAATTATCCATTTAAATTCATTTAGTTAATTGAATTACACATTCCATTAAATCTTTCCATACTCAAAATCAACAACAACTTCCCTGGCAAAAAGTCAAAAAATGGTCATTGCCTTCCTGAAAAAATAGTGTCAGGATTAATCAAAACCAATCACATATTGATTCGAATTGAACTATCATGAAGGTAAATGGCGATGAGTAAAGTGAAAAGTATCACCCGTGAATCCTGGATCCTGAGCACTTTCCCGGAGTGGGGTAGCTGGTTGAATGAAGAAATTGAACAAGAACAGGTCGCTCCTGGCACATTTGCGATGTGGTGGCTTGGCTGCACCGGGATCTGGTTGAAATCGGAAGGTGGCACCAACGTTTGCGTTGATTTCTGGTGCGGCACTGGCAAACAAAGTCACGGTAACCCGTTAATGAAACAGGGTCACCAGATGCAGCGCATGGCTGGCGTGAAAAAACTGCAGCCAAACCTGCGTACCACCCCGTTTGTTCTTGATCCGTTTGCGATTCGCCAGATCGACGCGGTACTGGCGACTCACGATCACAACGATCATATCGACGTTAACGTCGCTGCTGCCGTGATGCAGAATTGTGCAGATGACGTACCGTTTATCGGACCGAAAACCTGTGTGGATTTGTGGATTGGCTGGGGCGTACCGAAAGAGCGTTGCATCGTGGTCAAACCGGGCGATGTAGTAAAAGTGAAAGACATTGAAATTCATGCGCTTGATGCTTTCGACCGTACTGCACTGATCACCCTGCCTGCCGATCAAAAAGCGGCTGGCGTACTGCCAGATGGCATGGACGATCGCGCGGTGAACTACCTGTTCAAAACGCCTGGCGGCTCCCTGTATCACAGCGGCGACTCCCACTACTCTAACTATTATGCGAAGCACGGTAACGAACATCAGATCGACGTGGCGTTAGGATCGTACGGCGAAAACCCGCGCGGTATCACCGACAAAATGACCAGCGCCGATATGCTGCGTATGGGTGAAGCGCTGAATGCGAAAGTAGTGATCCCGTTCCACCACGATATCTGGTCAAACTTCCAGGCCGATCCGCAAGAGATCCGCGTGCTGTGGGAGATGAAAAAAGATCGCCTGAAGTATGGCTTCAAGCCGTTTATCTGGCAGGTGGGTGGCAAATTTACCTGGCCGCTGGATAAAGACAACTTCGAGTACCACTATCCGCGCGGTTTCGATGATTGCTTCACTATTGAACCGGATCTGCCGTTCAAGTCATTCCTGTAATCTGTCGTTTATACCGGGTAGCGTGGAGAAGTTCGCGCTATCCGGCGTAGTATTTCCTGGCTATTTCAAATATCATCTAAAAAAATCAAATTTTATCGGAATAGCTCATGACTGAAGCACAAAGACATCAAATCCTCCTGGAAATGCTCGCACAATTGGGCTTTGTGACCGTTGAGAAAGTCGTTGAGCGTCTGGGAATTTCGCCTGCCACTGCGCGACGCGATATCAATAAACTTGACGAAAGCGGCAAACTGAAAAAAGTGCGCAATGGCGCAGAAGCTATTACCCAACAGCGCCCGCGCTGGACGCCGATGAATCTGCATCAGGCGCAGAATCACGATGAAAAAGTACGTATCGCTAAAGCGGCCTCGCAGCTGGTTAATCCGGGCGAAAGCGTAGTCATCAACTGCGGCTCCACCGCGTTTCTGCTTGGGCGGGAAATGTGTGGCAAGCCAGTGCAAATCATCACTAATTATCTACCGCTGGCAAATTACCTGATCGATCAAGAACATGACAGCGTGATCATTATGGGCGGACAGTACAACAAAAGTCAGTCCATCACTTTAAGCCCGCAGGGCAGCGAAAACAGTCTCTATGCCGGGCACTGGATGTTTACCAGCGGAAAAGGGCTGACCGCAGAAGGGTTGTATAAAACCGATATGCTGACAGCAATGGCAGAGCAGAAGATGCTGAGCGTGGTAGGGAAACTGGTGGTACTGGTTGATAGCAGTAAGATTGGCGAACGCGCGGGAATGCTTTTTAGCCGTGCCGATCAAATCGATATGCTTATCACCGGCAAAAATGCTAACCCGGAAATCCTGCAACAACTGGAAGCGCAAGGGGTCAGCATTCTGCGTGTTTAAAGATGCTGGCGGAAAAATGTCACGGCAGCATCTAACGCCTCAGGCGTAATGCGGTGACGCACGCCTGGCTGCCATGAACAGGTTAGCAGTTTATCCCGTCCCGTCTCGCTTAAGGCCTGCTGCAAACGTAGTGATTCGTCGGCAGGCACAACGTCATCGTCGAGGCCATGCCACAGCAGTAGAGGTCTGTCACTAAGTTGTTCCAGGTGGTTTGTCGCTTCCCACTCTGCCAGTGGCGCGACAATGTTATTGAATTCATTCTGCTGTGCTGCCGTTTCAGGTATCAGCGGTGGAAACAGTGAACGGGCGAGTGATGTAAAATAGCCCGATCCCATCATGCTGGCGGTACATCTCACCGTGGGGTGGCGAGCGGTAATCCCCAGTGCCGTCATCGCGCCCATCGACGCGCCACCGACTGCCAGACGGTCATCAAGCAGCCAGTTTTCTTCGGCTATTGCCGCACGTAAAGTAGTGAATTCCTGCATACTTTGTAGCAAGATTTGCCAGAATTGATTTAACCGCCGCGCTGCGTCACCACTAAAACGGCTACCGTGATCGGGCGCATCCGGCATGATCACCCGCAAACCAGCCTGCGCCAGCGCAACGGCAAAATAGCTATACACCAGACTGGATGAAGTAAAGCCGTGATAAAAAATTACGCACGGTAACGGGGTATCTTTTTGCCCGACAGGATAAGCATGAAGAACGGGAATATCTGCCAGCTCGCGTGATTCTATTTCAATCATCTGTCTCTCCTTTTTGTCTGGTATGACATGAAGAAATCCTTAGCACAAGTTTCTGCTGGCGGTATTAGTTCATAATGTTGAGATGTGGGTTACGCTTTCGTCACGTTTTCATTCGAAAATCGCGTACCAGGTAACAATTCGGGAACATTCCCCCAAAGTTAAATTAATAAGGCACTACACTATGGTTAGCAGGAAACGTAATAGCGTTATTTACCGGTTTGCCAGTTTATTATTGGTGTTGATGTTAAGTGCCTGTAGCGCACTGCAAGGTACGCCACAGCCAGCACCGCCAGTAACGGACCATCCGCAAGAGATTCGCCGCGACCAGACGCAAGGGTTACAGCGAATAGGTAGCGTAAGCACGATGGTTCGGGGTTCTCCGGATGACGCATTAGCAGAAATCAAAGCGAAAGCTGTCGCTGCAAAAGCTGATTATTACGTTGTCGTCATGGTGGACGAAACCATCGTGACAGGACAGTGGTATTCACAAGCCATTTTGTACCGTAAATAAATCAGACAACTTACATAGTCAGCTTTACATTGCTTTGCGTCCCTATGCGTTTACCTGTGCACAATAAATTACCGGCTGGAAGCCTGGGCGTTTATTACCGCGATGGAATGCCCTGCAACATGTGGGGAAACGAAAAATGGAGCTGACGATGAAACAATTACTTGCCTCACCCTCGCTGCAATTAGTGACTTATCCTGCGAGCGCCACGGCACAGTCTGCAGAATTCGCCAGTGCTGACTGCGTGACGGGCCTGAATGAAATAGGTCAGATCTCAGTTAGCAATATTTCAGGGGATCCGCAGGACGTGGAACGTATCGTGGCGTTAAAGGCCGATGAACAAGGTGCGTCATGGTACCGCATTATTACCATGTACGAAGACCAGCAGCCTGATAACTGGCGCGTACAGGCGATACTGTATGCATGAGTGTCATCTACAGCAAATGAACAATGCCGGATGCGGCGCGAGCGCCTTGTCCGGCCTACAATTTTCACATATTTCATTTAGTTAATCGAAACCAGCGTCGCATCAGTCGTATACGCTTACACACACACTCCCCCCGTCGCCCGCAGCAATAAATCATTCTGGATCTGCTCTGACAACCGTACGCCGCCGCGCGTATCTAACATCACCTGACACCACGCCTGCGCCATTGGCGGAGAAGCATATTTCAACATTTGCGCACCGCAGCCCAGCAGGAATAGCTGATGAGTAATCTCTCGCCCCAGTTCTTCAGCTGGCTTACGCAGCTGCTGCTGTAAACGACGAACCGCGCGATCAAAATAGCGATCCTGCCCTTTCACTTCCACAAATGCTTCCGACAATAAGTCGTATACGCCCGCTTGCTTATTGAGAACGCGCAACACATCCAGGCACATAATATTGCCGGAACCTTCCCAAATACTGTTTACCGGCATCTCCCGGTAAAGCCGCGGCAGCTCACTCTCCTCGCAATAACCAATGCCGCCCAGCACCTCCATCGCTTCGGCCACAAACGGCATACCTCTTTTGCAGATCACAAATTTTGCCGCAGGCGTAAATAAACGCGCCCACAGGGCTTCTTTGGCATCGGCACGCCGGTCCCACGCTCGCGCAAGACGAAACAGCAACGCCGTTTGCCCTTCAAGCTGAAGTGCCATGCGACTTAAGACATGACGCATAAGGGGCTGTTGGATCAATGGATTACCAAAAACATGGCGTTGATGTGCATGATAAATCGCCAGCGAAAATGCACGGCGCATCATGGCATGGCTACCCAGGGCGCAATCAAAACGCGTCATCCCACCCATTTTCAGGATCAGACGAATTCCTTCCCCTTCCAGCCCCAACAACCAACCAATGGCATCCTGAAACTCCACTTCGCAACTGGCGTTAGAGCGATTACCCAGCTTATCTTTCAGCCGCTCGAGGCGAATCGCGTTGCGTTGCCCGTCAGGCAAAAAGCGCGGCACAAAAAAGCAGGACAGACCACCCGCGGTCTGCGCCAGCACCAGATGCGCATCGCTTTGCGGAACCGAGAAAAACCATTTATGCCCCACCAGCCGATAAGAGCCATCTTCCAGACGCTCTGCACGGGTGGTGTTGCTCATAACATCGGAACCGCCCTGCTTTTCCGTCATTCCCATGCCAATCAACAAACCGCGTTTTTGCCCACCTGGCAATAAGTGAGAATCGTAGCGATCGCTCAATAGCGGCGTGGTCCAGTCCTGAAACGGCGCGGGTAACATCTGTAACAACAATGGCGTGGCGGCAAAGGTCATGGTTATCGGACATAACGACCCTGCCTCAACCTGCGCATGTAACATAAAACGCGCCGCGCGCGCCACAAATGCGCCGGAGCGAGCGTCTTCTTCCCAGGCAAGATTGTGCACCCGATTGGTACATAGCGCCTGCATCAGCAGGTGCCAGGCGGGGTGAAAACGCACATCGTCCAGACGGCGTCCTTGCGCATCGTAGCGCAATAATTCAGGCGGATTCACATTCGCCAGCCGCCCCAGTTCAAGGGATTCAGCCGTTCCTAACTGCTGACCAATACTGGCTAGAAAATCGCTATCCCAGCCAGCACCTTCACGCGTTACCGCTTCGCAGAGCGCGCCATCAGACAGGTATAAGTTGCTGTTATTTAATGGTATAGGTTGATTAAAAACGGTGTGAGTTTGCCAGTGCACTGTGTCTCCCTCCATCAATGGCAGTCACCATTAGTATGGTCACTGCCATGGATTCATGACAGAAAGAGATTGCTAAAACATTCTTATCCAGCAATGTAATGCGGAACGAAACGTGAGGTGTCTTTGGTGATCAGTGTGTTATCTTCACGGATCCCCATTCCGCACGCTTCATCATCGACAATCCAGCTACCGATGAGTGTGTAGCTATCGCCAAACCGCGGCAGAGGTTGAAACGCCTGGTAGATCATCGGTTCATCGGCGTAATCACCATCAGCGTGGTCAACAACGTTATTCTTGCCGTCAAAAATGGTGACGTTGCCGCCTTCGCGCGAATAGATTGGTTTACGCACATAGCTTTCGCCAGCGGCAATCTGCGGTTTCTCGCCATCGAACCAGGACGCAAGAAGATTAGGATGACCAGGGAAGAAGCGCCAAAGCAGCGGCATTAGCCCTTTATTACTCAAGATACTTTTCCATAACGGCTCCACCCATTGCTCGCGACGCTTGCGCAGCAGCGGACCGTTATCGTCACGCATCATCCACTCCAGCGGATACAGCTTAAATGCACGCTGGATGACATTATCATCAAGATCGGTCAGTACGCCGCCGACGCCCAAACCGAGATCTTCAATGTAGATAAACCGCGACTCCTGCCCTGCCTGCTGGGCGCAGTCCTGCAAGTACAGCACGGTACTCCTGTCTTCATCGGTGTCCTGACAGCAGCAAAAATAAAACGGTTCCCGACTGTAAAGCTCGCTAAAGCGTGAAATCAGGCGTTCCTGAATAGCATTGTACTGATCGGCATCACGCGGAATAATGCCGCTGCGCCGGGCATCCTCCAGCCACAGCCACTGGAAATAAGCCGACTCGTACAATGAAGTTGGCGTATCGGCGTTGTACTCCAGCAGCTTCACCGGCGCATTGCCACACCAGGCAAAATCCATCCGTCCATACAGCGAAGGATCGCGGGCGCGCCAGCTTTCAGCGATCACATCCCAGTACAACGGCGGGATCGCCAGTTGCGTCAGGATCTCTTCATCTTTTACCGCGCGATCCACCACCTCAAGGCACATCTGATGCAGTTCCGCAGTCGGTTTTTCGATCTGCTCTTCAATCTGGCGCAGAGTAAAACGGTAAGCCCGACTCTCATCCCAATAGATTTCATTGTCGATGATATGAAAGTCGAAACCGTTGTCAGCGGCGATCTGGTCCAGATCCCGTCGCACAGGAACGTTGTGTCTCAGCATGATTAGCCTCCCCAATGCCCACGGGCGCTGGAAGAACGACCATAGCCGCCGCGAGAAACGGTAGACGCTTTTTTGGTGGTAAAGCCGCCCGAAGAGTAAGACTCTTTTTTGCCAGAACCGGAGCGCCAGGAGTAATCACCAGAAGTGCTGCGCCAGACTGGGCGCGAAGCAAAAGAGGAACCGCCGCTGTTATAAACAAACGGCTCATCGCGATCTTTACGAATAACCCGGCTTAACAAAAATCCAGAAACGACCGGGATCCAACTCTGTTCAACATTGTCGTAGTAGCAATTTTCGTACTTAGACTGACAGTTCTGCTGAGTCATATTCTTCGGAACATCGGCATAAAATGCCGTTTTGGCGTTGTTCCAGCCACGCGCGCAAATGTCGGCATTATTACCGTCATCAATACAATCCTGCACTGTCGCGTAAAACGTTCCGTCGCCGTCGTTATCGACATCGCTACTATCGCTACAACCTTTCAATACGAAAAAAGCGGCACCGCCCATTAGCGCCAACGTTAAGTATTTTTGTGCGTAGCGATTGCGGCACGGTTCAAAAGGATTATTCGGTCTACCAATGCGACTAATCGCTCCGTGACCAATTTTACTGTTATTTCTTGATTTGCGTTTTCTGGCCATGATCGTCCATTACCATGTCATACAAGCTGCGTTAAAAATACCGCCAGCCAGCGCGGCGGTTCCCATAAACATTCCTGCTGCGGTATTGTGATTAATAATTTTTTCGCTTAATGCGGGCATATAAAGTCTGACACCAGCAAAAACGAGTAACTGAATCACCAGTGCAATCCCGCCCCAGGCGAAATAGTCTGGAATACTCACCGCATTGATTGCCGCACTGGATAAGGGGATAACGTAACCCAACAATGTACCGCTGAACGCCAGTGACGCCGCGGTATTATTGTTTTTGATTAACTGCCATTCGTTGTGCGGTGTAATTTTAGAATAGATAAACAGAAAAATAATCACCATAGCCACGCCAATAAAAAAATAGGCGCTAAAGGCAAGAAGTGAATCCAGTATATGCATTGTAAACGTCCTTGTAATTAACCAATAATATGAAGTGATGTCAGCGGGATATCGACACCCAACGCGCGCGAAAATAACCACTCTGGCTCGCCGAGATCGTTAAAAGATTCCTCACCATTTAGCAGCAAATATTCGTAAGTATCTTCGGTTACTTGCCGTTGGTAGCCCATGGTAAAATTATGGACCTCCCATTTGGCATGGTTTTGATTTTCTACTTTTTCCAGCATGTAGACGGGTTCGATATTTCCCGGTTCTTCGCTGTTAAAAAATCGCTGCCAGCGTTTTTCCTGCCAGTTTAAGGTCATTGCTCCCATCGCTTTGGCGTTGATCGCCTCGCGCCAGTGACTCTCTTTACTGATACCGTAGCTCTCTTCATAGACAAAGAGCTTGATATCATCAATGTCATCAATATCTTCGCCGCCGGTGGTATTGATTTGCAGAAACTCATCGCCTGAAGTGTAGTAGCGGAAAATCTGACTACCGCCGCCCAGATCGATGTGGCTGACGGCGGCTACCGTAAATTCCTCACCCGGCAGCGCAATCAGCAATTCATCTTCCAGCAAACGAAACGCTAACGTGTCGAGCGTAAAGCCACTATTGAGATGAAGTCCCAGCGGACCACGAGCGATAGCTGGCTTATTATCCTTGCCAAACAGACGCTGGAAAAAACCAGACATATTTTATCCTTAAAATAGTTGCCAGCCTTTTAGCGAGGCTGGCAAAAAAATTACTCGCCCTGTTGGCGTTGCAGTCTTGCTAATACATCCTGGGCGCTACTTTTATTGCTACCGCCAATTCCGGCTTCCGCCAGCTTTTCGTCAAGGTCGCGACCGTCTGCGACTTTCTCCAACTGTGCGGCAGCATCCAGGCGAGCCTGACGTTCGGCCTGACGCGTTTGCAGGCGTTTTAAGGATTCTGCCGCTGTCGAAACGCTGGAAGATGCGCCAACGGTAGAGGTTGTTACAGCCTGTTGTGCACGCTGCATGGCTTCAGTGGCTTTAACGACTTCCATTTGCTGCTCAAACTGAGCGATACGCTGCGCTGTCGCTGTAACTGCTTTTTCCACGCCATCACGGGAGACTTCCAGATTCGACAACACTTGCTCTTCAGCGGTAATGAGATTCTCAAGGCGCGCGATTTCTTCAGCAACTTCGTTAATCAACGACGGATTAACGTTCTTGCTTAACGCTTCCAGCGCACGGGCTTCCAGACTGGCTTTGCGCTCACGTAAATCTTTCAGCTTATCGTGACTTAATTTCACCCGCGCCAGCAGATCAACGCGAGATTTTCCGGCTTTATCGAGTTCAGCTTTAGCGTCACGAATATGCTGTTCCAGCATGCGCACGCCCTGGGTTTCTTCAATGGATTCTTCCGCCTGGGAGATAAACGATTTCCCCAGCGTAAATAAACTTTTTAAAATTCCCATAAATACCCGTCCTTGTAATTAGTGTGAATATTCTTCTGTAATTTCAGCCAGATCCAATGCGTTATCTACCAGCGAGGTTATCTCAAGCAGGATATCTTCAAGAGAAGATTTAAGCGATAACGCCCCGAAAACAATGTAATACTCTTCCTGTTGTACGCTGGAGATCCCTACCGATGACAACGGCATCATCTTCTGATTTCTTAATAAGAAGGTATTAAATTCATCTGGATTGCTGATACTACTCACCGGACAAATAAAGGTTTCGATAATCATTTGGCGGGAAGTAAAAAGAATATTGATTTGCAAATCGCCATAATCATTCATTTTAATAATTAATGCGTTCTCGCTATTTGTTACATCAATATTTTGTTCAGGTACAGTTTGCAGCGCCGTCGCTAGCGCCAACGGATTCCATGTCATATATTATTCCATATAGATTAAGTTTAAATATTAATAAAATGAATATTTGCAATACGTAATTATCTTACCAGCTATAGACAAAAAAAAACCATCCAAATCTGGATGGCTTTTCATAATTCTGAGAAATTAGCTGCGCTGGCGCACCGCTTCAAATAAGCAAATTCCGGTCGCAACCGAAACGTTCAGGGAAGAAACGCTTCCAGCCATCGGGATGCTGATCAACTCATCGCAATGTTCACGAGTCAGGCGACGCATACCTTCACCTTCCGCACCCATCACCAGCGCCAGGCGTCCGGTCATTTTGCTCTGATAGAGTGTATGATCCGCCTCGCCTGCCGTACCGACGATCCAGATATTCTCTTCCTGCAACATACGCATGGTGCGCGCAAGGTTAGTCACCCGAATCAGCGGAACGCTTTCTGCCGCGCCGCAGGCTACTTTTTTCGCCGTAGCGTTGAGCTGTGCGGAGCGATCTTTCGGCACAATCACCGCATGAACGCCTGCGGCGTCCGCACTACGCAGGCACGCGCCGAGGTTGTGCGGATCGGTTACGCCGTCGAGGATCAGCAGGAACGGTTGATCGAGCGAAGCGATCAGATCCGGCAGATCGTTTTCCTGATACTGACGTCCTGGCTTCACGCGGGCGATAATGCCCTGATGCACGGCACCGTCGCTTTTCTCGTCGAGATATTGGCGGTTTGCCAACTGGATAACCACGCCCTGAGACTCAAGGGCGTGAATCAGCGGTAACAGACGTTTATCTTCACGGCCTTTTAAAATAAAGACTTCCTGAAAACGTTCAGGGGCGCGCTCCAGCAGGGCCTGCACTGCGTGGATGCCGTAAATCATTTCGCTCATTAATGTACTCGTTGTTTACGTTTTGCCTGATGCACTACGTTTATCCGGCCTACATGATCTCTGCAATATATTGAATTTGCGTGATTATGTAGGCCGGATAAGGCGTTCACGCCGCATCCGGCATGAACAAAGCGCATTTTGTCAGCAATCTAACCCTCTTCTTTTAAAGAGGGTATTGATCACTCTGCCACTTTTTTCTTCGCCGCACGCTTCGCTTTGGTCGCTGCAGCTATTTTCTGCGTTTTCGCCGATGGCTTTTTCGCTTTTCTCGCGTCTTTCTTCGCCGCTTTCGGCTTCGTTTTTTTCTCACCGCGGAAGGCGCTGTCTGGCTCAAAGTTTACCTTTTTACCGACCTGACGACGCTTGCCGCCTTTTTTACCTGCATCGCCTTTTTTCGCTTTCTCGCGCGCCGTTTTACCGACGTTGCGCGGTGCGCGTTCGCTGGAGATCAGGCTAAAGTCGATTTTGCGCTCGTCCATATTAACCGCTTCGACGCGAACTTCCACGCGATCGCCCAGGCGATAAGTCTGGCCGCTGGATTCCCCCATCAGGCGTTGCCCTACCTGGTCAAAGCGATAGTAGTCATTGTCCAGCGAAGAGACATGGACCAGACCATCAATGAACAAGTCGTCCAGACGGACGAAGAAGCCAAAGCCAGTGACGCTGGAAATTACGCCTTTAAAGACGTTACCTACCTGGTCGAGCATGAAGTCACACTTCAGCCAGTCAGCCACATCGCGCGTTGCTTCGTCGGCACGACGTTCCGCCATCGAACAGTGCTGACCCAGTTGCAGCATCTCTTCCATCGAATAATGGTAGCCGCCGGTTTCAGTGGTGTTGCCCTGATGCCCCTGCTCTTTCGCCAGCAGATATTTAATGGCGCGGTGCAGCGTCAGGTCTGGATAACGACGAATCGGCGAAGTAAAGTGCGCATAGGACTGCAATGCCAGGCCAAAGTGACCACGGTTTTCTGGATCGTAAATCGCCTGTTTCATCGAGCGCAGCAGCATGGTTTGCAGCATTTCTGCATCAGGACGATCGGCAACCGACTCCAGCAGCTCCGCGTAGTCACGCGGTTCCGGCTTGTTACCGCCCGGCAGTTCCAGCCCCAGCTCCGCCAGCACTGAACGGAAAGAGGTAATCGCTTCGGTGCTCGGCTTGTCGTGAATACGGAACAGTGCCGGTTCTTTCGCTTTCTCAACGAAACGCGCCGCCGAGATATTCGCCAGAATCATGCACTCTTCAATTAATTTGTGCGCGTCGTTACGCTGGGTCTGTTCGATACGTTCAATACGGCGTTCAGCGTTGAAAATGAACTTCGCTTCTTCGCTCTCAAATGAGATCCCACCGCGTTCTTCACGGGCTTTATCCAGCACTTTATAGAGGTTATGCAACTCTTCGAGATGCTTAACCAGCGGGGCGTACTGCTCGCGCAGATCCTGATCGCCCTGCAGAATATGCCAGACTTTGGTGTAGGTCAGACGCGCGTGAGAGCTCATCACCGCTTCGTAGAATTTGTAGCCCGTCAGGCGGCCTTTCGACGAAACCGTCATCTCGCACACCATACACAGGCGGTCTACCTGCGGGTTGAGCGAACACAGGCCGTTAGAGAGCACTTCCGGCAGCATCGGGATAACCTGCGAAGGGAAGTACACCGACGTGCCACGGTTACGCGCTTCTCTGTCCAGCGGCGTTGACGGACGCACATAGTAGCTGACGTCGGCAATCGCGACCCATAAACGCCAGCCGCCGCCGCGTTTTTTCTCGCAGTAAACTGCATCGTCAAAGTCACGGGCGTCTTCGCCATCAATGGTGACCAGCGGTAAATCGCGCAGATCAACACGGCCCGCTTTTGCTTCTTCCGGCACTTCTTCTTTCAGCCCGGCAACCTGTTGCTCAACAGCCTGCGGCCAGATGTACGGAATTTCATGGGTACGCAGAGCGATATCAACCGCCATGCCGGTGCCCATATTGTCGCCCAGCACTTCGACGATTTTACCCACCGCTTTGGTGCGGCGAGTCGGACGCTGAGTCAGTTCGACTACGACCACAAAGCCCATCCGCGCGCCCATGATCTGATCGGGCGGGATTAAGATATCGAAGCTCAGACGGCTGTCGTCAGGAACCACAAAGCCGACGCCCGCTTCGGTAAAGTAGCGACCAACAATCTGGCTGGTTTTTGGCACCAGTACGCGGACAATACGCGCTTCACGACGACCTTTACGGTCAGCACCCAGCGGCTGAGCCAGCACCTGATCGCCATGAATGCAGGTTTTCATCTGCTCGCTGGAGAGATACAAATCATCTTTACGCCCTTCAACCCGCAGAAAGCCGTAGCCATCACGGTGGCCAATAACGGTACCTTTCACCAGGTCGAGGCGTTCCGGCAGCGCATAGCACTGACGACGAGTGAAGACCAGTTGACCATCGCGCTCCATCGCGCGCAGGCGGCGACGCAGGCCTTCAAGCTGCTCTTCGCCTTCAATGTGCAGTTCTACCGCCAGCTCATCACGGCTGGCCGGTTTTTCACGTTTGGTTAAATGTTCGAGGATAAATTCCCGACTAGGGATGGGATTCGCGTATTTTTCAGCTTCGCGTTCCTGGAAAGGATCTTGTGACATCTCGGTTCCTCCGTTGTCATCTCTGATGAAGATTTTCGTCACTCCACCAGCAATAATTTATAAAGCGGTTGATTCTCTTCAACCAAATCGGCAAGCGTGTAGTTATCCAGTTCCGTAAGAAAACTTTGCACGGCCTTAGAAAGTGCCTGTTTCAACCTACAGGCAGGTGTAATGTGGCAAAACTCACTGCTGCAATTCACCAGCGATAAGGGCTCCAGCTCGCGCACCACATCACCAATACGTATCGCACTCGCCGGTTTACCCAGGCGAATGCCGCCATTTTTTCCACGAACAGCAGTCACGTAGCCGGCACGACTAAGTTGATTGATTATTTTGACCATATGATTACGGGAGACGCCGTAGACGTCAGTCACTTCAGAAATACTGGTCATCCGCCCTTCTGGCAATGACGCCATGTAGATCAGCGCACGTAATCCGTAATCAGTGAAACTCGTTAACTGCACATCAACCTCAAAAGGGAAATCGGGAAAAAATACATTTATATTGATGATAAACCAGCCACAAGCTGTGTCGCTAATTTATTTCAGTTCGGGGAAGGAAAAAAGCGAGGATTTAACACTGTGTCGGATAGCGTAATGGCTTACCCGACACAGCAATGTATCACACTGTTCGCCCGGCAGGCAAAATATCTGCCAGGCGTACCAGAATTACGCGTCGAACGGGTCGCGCAGAATCATGGTTTCAGTACGATCCGGACCGGTAGAGATGATATCGATCGGCACACCAGTCAGCTCTTCAATACGCTTGATATAGTTCAGCGCCGCCTGCGGCAGGCCGCTACGATCTTTCACGCCGAAGGTGGATTCAGACCAGCCCGGCATGGTTTCGTAAATCGGCTCTACACCTTTCCAGTCGTCAGCTGCCAGCGGAGTGGTAGTCACTTCGCGACCATCCGGCATACGGTAAGCCACGCAGAGTTTAACCTCTTTCAGGCCATCCAGAACGTCCAGTTTAGTCAGGCAGAAGCCAGACAGGGAGTTCAGCTGTACCGCACGACGAACGGCAACGGTGTCCAGCCAGCCGGTACGACGACGACGCCCCGTAGTTGCGCCGAATTCGTTACCCTGCTTGCAGAGGAACTCGCCAGTTTCATCAAACAGTTCGGTCGGGAACGGACCTGCACCTACACGAGTGGAGTAAGCTTTGAGGATACCCAGAACGTAATCAACATAACGCGGGCCCAGGCCGGAACCGGTCGCCACGCCACCAGCAGTGGTGTTGGAAGAAGTTACGTACGGATAAGTACCGTGGTCGATATCCAGCAGCGTACCCTGCGCACCTTCAAACATGACGAAATCGCCACGCTGACGCGCCTGGTCGAGCAGGTCAGAAACGTCAACCACCATAGAAGTCAGGATGTCGGCAACAGCCATCGTATCATCCAGAACTTTCTGGTAATCAACCGCTTCAGCTTTGTAGTAGTTAACCAACTGGAAGTTGTGATATTCCATCACTTCTTTCAGTTTTTCAGCGAAGGTTTCTTTGTCGAAAAGGTCGCCAACACGCAGACCGCGACGTGCTACTTTATCTTCATAAGCAGGCCCGATACCACGACCGGTGGTGCCGATCGCTTTCGCGCCACGCGCTTTCTCACGCGCGTTATCCAGCGCAACGTGATAATCAAGGATCAGCGGACATGCTTCAGACAGCAGCAGACGCTCACGAACGGGGATGCCACGGTCTTCCAGTTCTTTCATCTCTTTCATCAGCGCGGCCGGAGACAGCACAACACCGTTACCGATGATGCTGGTTACATTCTCGCGGAGAATACCTGATGGAATAAGATGGAGAACGGTTTTTTCACCGTTGATTACGAGAGTATGGCCTGCGTTGTGACCGCCCTGGTAGCGTACAACATATTTAGCCCGTTCAGTCAGAAGATCGACGATCTTACCTTTACCTTCGTCACCCCATTGGGTGCCCAGTACGACGACGTTGTTACCCATTTTTCAAAATCACCGTTTGCTTAAAAATGGATTCTACCATCGCTTTTTCAGAGTTACAGCACTTTTTGCACTCAAAAATGACCTCGATCAGTCTGTTTTTTGTTCAGCCAATCGTTTTCCTCAACATGTAGTAGACCACAACGCCCGCAACCACAAGTCCACCGCCAAAACGACGTAAAATATTATCGGGCAAATTGGTCATCGCAGAGATCATCTTCTTCCATGCCTTCGGGTAAAGCATCGGCCCTAAACCTTCCAGTACCAAAACCAGGGCAAGCGCCAGCCAGATTGTCGAATTCATTCATTATCCTTATAGAAAAAGAAAACCACCGACATCCCTGAGGATGCGGTGGCTTTATTGACCTGTACCGCAGTCGTTATATTAACGCGTTGCGGAAGTCGGCGTCTTCATGTAGCGGAAGAAATCGCTATCCGGGCTCATGACCATCACGTCCTGATTGCCAGAGAAGCTGTTCTCATAAGCACGCAGGCTACGGATGAATGCGTAGAAGTCCGGATCTTTACTGAATGCATCAGCAAACAGTTTGGCTGCTTCGGCATCGCCTTCACCACGCATGATGCGGCCCTGACGCTCAGCTTCTGCCAGCGTTCTGGTCACTTCATAGTCGGCAGTCGCGCGCAGTTTTTCCGCTTCTTCCTGACCTTGTGAACGGTGACGACGCGCTACCGCTTCACGCTCGGCGCGCATACGGTTGTAGATCGCTTCAGACACTTCGGTCGGCAGGTTGATCTGCTTGATACGCACATCGACAACTTCAATACCCAGCGCCGCCATACTGTTCGGGTTGATGACCGGAACTTTGCCCTTCGTCTCAGCCGTTACGCGCTCTGCCGCTTCGGCAATGGCGTTATCTGCCGCCGGGGTAGTAACTTCATCTTCTGTACCCGCAGAACCGGAGTTCAGCGCGTCACGTACTTCGAGGGTCAGACGACCACGGGAATCGGTGACGATATCTTTCACGTCCAGGCGACCAATTTCAGAACGCAGACGGTCAGAGAACTTACGTTTCAACAGCACTTCCGCTTGCGAAATGTCGCCACCACCCGTTGCCAGGTAGTAACGGCTGAAATCGCTGATGCGCCATTTGATGTAAGAGTCGACGATCAGGTCTTTCTTCTCTTTGGTCACAAAGCGGTCGGCCTGGTTGTCCATGGTCTGAATACGTGCGTCGAGCATTTTCACCGTTTCAATGAACGGTATCTTGAAATGCAGACCCGGCTCATAAACCAGAGGTTTGTTGTCATCGTCACGCAGTACCTTACCAAAACGCAGCGTAATACCGCGCTCACCTTCTTTGACGACAAAGACAGACATGTAAAGCACTACCAGCACGATGATGATAATCGCGATAACTGACTTACGCATCGTTATTCCCCCTGACGCTGGTAGTCGTTACGCTGCGCGTTGGCGCGGCGTTGGTCCATAATATCGCCCTGACTGGTGGACGACGTGTTGCTTGCTCCACTGGTTGTGGAGGAAGAGGCTGGCGGCAGACGCAGCAGATTGCTGGCACCGTTATCGCTCTTCGCCGCAGGGGCGTTACCACCTTTCAGCATCTGGTCTAACGGCAGAACCATCAGGTTGCCACCTTTATCGTTAACCAGCACTTTGCGGGTGTTACCCAACACTTTTTCCATCGTCTCGATATACAGACGCTCGCGAGTAATTTCCGGCGCGGCTTTATATTCCGGCAGAAGTTTAGCAAAGCGCGCCACTTCACCCTGAGCTTCCAGGATGGTCTGGGCCTTGTACGCACGCGCCTCTTCGAGGATACGTTGCGCCTGACCGTTCGCACGCGGCTGAACTTCGTTGGTATACGCTTCTGCTTCACGAATGTATTGCTGTTCGTTTTCACGCGCGGCAATCGCATCGTCAAACGCCGCTTTTACTTCTTCCGGCGGACGAGCAGCCTGGAAGTTGACGTCCAGCAGCGTGATACCCATGTCATACGGACGAATCGTCTCTTCCAGTTCGCGCTGAGTATCGCTACGAATCACGGTACGACCTTCCGTCAGAATGCGGTCCATGGTGTATTTACCGATAACTCCACGCAGGGCGCTGTCGGTAGCCTGACGCAGGCTGTCATCCGGGCTGGTCACGCTATACAGATATTTTTCCGGATTGGTGACGCGGTACTGCACGTTCATCTCAACGCGCACTACGTTCTCGTCCGACGTCAGCATCACACCAGAAGCGGCCAGTTCACGCACGGCTTCCACGTTCACCGGTTTGACTTCGTCGATAAACGTCGGTTTCCAGTTCAGACCCGGCTCAACCAGATGGCTGAATTTACCAAAGCGTGTTACCACGCCGCGTTCGGCTTCTTTAATGGTATAGAAACCACTGGCCGCCCAGATAATGACAATCGCTGCCGCTGCGATGGTAACGACACGACCGCCAAGCTGCGGGCGCGGGCCTTGCGATGAACTGCCACCGCCAGATCCGGTGCCTTTACCGCCGCCCAGACCACCGAGCTTTTTGCTCAGTTTGCGGAAGATATCATCTAAATCAGGTGGCCCTTGATCGCGACCGCCTTTGTTTCCATTTCCCTCAGAGTTGCCGCCAGGTTTGCTGCTTCCCCACGGGTCGCGGTCTTGTCCGTTATTACCGGGCTGATTCCACGCCATGTTTGTGCTCCATATTTGTTATGCGGTGATCCCTGTTGTCTTTCGACGCCAGAGGATATGACTCCACGCTTCAGACGCTACGCCGTTAGATCAGGTAATCGATCAACGCCGGTTCTTGTTTACAGAGGCGACGCCAGTCAACGATCGGCATACGAACTTGCAGACTTACGCTGCCGTCCTCCTCCATCCACTCTTTTTCTATTGCCTGAAGCTGATAAAAACGACTTCTCAGACGCCCTTCCTGCGGTGGCAGACGCAATGTATGCTGCGCCACCTCGCCGGAAAGCCGCTCCGTCAAAGCCTGAAAAAGCTGTGGTATCCCCGCTCCGGTCTGTGCGGAAAGCCAGACACGGTTCGGTTTGTTCTCTTCGTCCCGATCAATACGCGGTTCGAAATCTTCCAGCATATCGATCTTGTTCATCACCAGCAGGGTTGGGATCTCGTGAGCGTCGATCTCTTCAAGAACCGTATTCACCGCTTCGATGTTTTCTTGTACACGCACATCCGCCGCATCAATGACGTGCAGCAGTAATGTGGCTTGCCGCGTCTCTTGTAACGTGGCTTTAAATGCCGCCACCAGATCGTGCGGCAGGTGGCGAATAAACCCTACGGTATCTGCAAGTACGGTTTCACCGACATCTGCAACGTCAATACGCCGCAACGTCGGGTCGAGGGTGGCAAACAACTGGTCTGCCGCGTAGACCCGCGCTTCGGTGATGCGATTGAAAAGGGTAGATTTACCGGCGTTGGTATATCCCACCAGCGAAACAGTAGGAACGTCGGCTTTGATACGCGATTGCCGCCCCTGCTCACGCTGCTTTTCAACTCTTTCCAGGCGCGACTGTATCTGCACGATGCGATTACGCAACAAACGACGGTCGGTTTCGAGCTGGGTTTCACCCGGACCACGCAAACCTATCCCGCCTTTCTGTCTTTCAAGGTGGGTCCAGCCACGCACCAGGCGCGTAGCCAGATGGCGCAGCTGCGCCAGCTCAACCTGCAACTTACCCTCATGGGTACGCGCACGTTGGGCGAAAATATCTAAAATAAGGCCGGTGCGGTCGATAACACGACACTCGCACAAACGCTCCAGGTTACGCTCTTGCGCCGGGCTCAGGGCATGGTCAAAAAGAACGACCGAAGCACCCGTCGCTTTGACAGCTTCCGCAATTTCAACTGCTTTACCTTCACCTACAAAATACTTTGGGTGCGGCGCTTTACGGCTACCGGTAATCACCTGCAATGCTTCGACACCGGCGGAAGAGACCAGAGATTCAAACTCCTGGAGGTCTTCCATATCTTTGTCTTGCGTAAAATAGATGTGTACCAGTACCGCCTGCTCACCAGCATCATAACGGTCAAACAAGCGTATAACCCTCTAAATAGATCAGCGGGGAACGCAGGATCGCTGGCTCCCCGTGTAAAAAAACAGCCCGAAACCTTATTCGGTTTCTTCGCTGTCCTGTTGCGCGGAAGTATTCTGCGCGCTGCTACCATGATGGTAGTTACTGCTGGTACCGCCACCGGCGTTGTTACTGTGATGAGAAACCGGGCGAGACGGGACAACAGTAGAAATCGCGTGCTTGTAAACCATCTGGCTGACCGTGTTTTTCAACAGGATCACGAACTGATCAAAAGACTCGATTTGCCCTTGCAGCTTAATACCATTCACCAAATAAATAGAAACTGGAACACGTTCCCGACGCAGTGCGTTCAGGAACGGATCTTGTAAAGATTGCCCCTTAGCCATTCTCTCTTTTCCTTATATGCTTATTTGTACTTTGAACCTTTCGATTCTGAAAAAATTGCGCACGATACGTCTCAATTGTACACATTCAGCCTGCGATAGCACCAACAACCTGTAATACTTCGTCACGCGCCTGTTCTGGTTTTTCACTGTCAAGCCAGTGAACCCCTTCCCAACCACGCAGCCAGGTTATCTGCCGCTTCGCCAACTGTCTCGTGGCGCAAACACCTCGATAAACCATTTCATCGTATGAGATTTCGCCTTCAAGGTAAGACCACATCTGGCGATAACCCACGCAACGAATGGAAGGCAAGTCCGTATGCAAATCTCCTCGGGCAAAAAGCGCCCGGACTTCTGCTTCAAAACCTGAAGCCAACATCTGATGAAAACGCTGCTCAATGCGTTGATGGAGCAGTTCACGGCTCGCCGGGGCGATGGCGAACTGATGCACCTGATACGGTAGAGCGTCTCCTGACGTTTGCGTCAGTTCCGTTAAAGTTTTACCCGAAATGAAAAAAACTTCCAGTGCCCGGGAAAGCCTTTGTGGATCATTTGGATGAATCCTTGCTGCCGCAACCGGATCTACCTCCTGAAGTTGACGATGCAATGACTCCCAACCTTGCTCTGCCGCCTGTTGCTCAATTCTGGCCCGTACTTCCGGGTCTGCCGACGGTAGCGGCGACAACCCTTCCAGCAATGCCTTGAAATACAACATCGTACCGCCCACTAACAGTGGGATCCGCCCCGCCGCGGTGATATCGGCCATTTCCGCCAGCGCATCGCGGCGAAAATCAGCAGCCGAGTAAGCCTGCGACGGATCGCGAATATCCAGCAATCGGTGCGGCGCGGCGAGTAACTCTTCAGCGTTCGGCTTCGCCGTCCCGATATCCATCCCTTTGTAAATAAGGGCAGAATCAACGCTTATCAACTCTACTGGTAAAATTTTACGCAGCTCAATGGCTAACGCCGTTTTACCGGAGGCCGTCGGCCCCATCAAAAAAATCGCCTTAGGCAGGCTCGCCTTACTGATATCACTCATCTTTCAGGGCTTTTATCGCCGGATGTAAATCAACAGATTGTAACAGACCACCCGGCGGCGTTTTCACAAGTTGCGGACATAACCGTTCCACGTCCGCCAGCAGGGTTATGGCCTGTGCCATTGACCACTGCGCATGTTCGCTCATCAGATTTCGTGCAATCCACTGCGCAATATTGCCAGGTTCGAATACGGACTGCTTCGCCAGGTAGCCTATCAGTTCAGGAATCAAGATTTGTAAATTTTGTTGGCGTAAGGGTAAAGGCACTGCCCTGATGGTCACATGCTGTGCATCTGACTGGAAATCAATACCCAATTCCGCCAGGGCAGACTGCGCTTTTTCTAATGCCGATTTTTCTTCGGCAGAAACTTTTAGCCGCAACGGAATCAGCAGCGGCTGGGCGCAAACGGGCGCTTCACCCGGCGTCAATTGTGCCTGACGCAGCCAACGTTCTGCCACTGGCAAGGATAAAAGTGAAATGTTGCCGTCGCGCTCCAGCAACGCACAGTCGGAATGGACGATAGTCAGTACCCGACCAAAACTCTGACTGTTCGCCGCAAGTGCAGGTTCCTGCGGTTCCGGCGCTTTTAATTTTTGCATCGGCGCGGGCGTTTGCAAAAGCTGGCGATACACTTCACCTTGCTGTTTCTGGTAGCCTGGCTGCGCATTCGGCCAGGGGGCAGCCGGACGACTGCCTGATGCTGGCGCAGGAGTGTAGCGCGGAGCTACCGGCTCACGAGCTGCCGGTTCTGCAAAGTGATTGCGCCCCGCCGCCACGCGGTTTTCCGGAATGGAACGCGGTGCAGGTTGGGGTTCATCGTCCAGCGGTAGCGGCGTTTCCAGTTGCTGTTGTAGCACGCTCAGCACGCCCTGATAGATAAAATCATGCACCAGACGCGACTGATGGAAACGCACTTCGTGTTTGGCGGGGTGCACGTTGACGTCCACCTGATGTGGGTCGATCTCCAGATACAACACAAATGCCGGTTGCTGATCGGCCCCCAGTTTGTCTTCGCAGGCCTGGCGGATCGCGTGATTGATCAGGCGATCGCGCATCATGCGACCGTTCACGTAGCAATACTGAATTTCTGCCAGTGCGGGCGTGGTGTGATTTGGATCGGCCACCCAGCCGCGTAGCGTGAGATCGCCGTGTTGCCATTCAATCGCCAGCGCTTGTTCAAGAAAAGCGGTGCCGCAAATCGCGCCTAAGCGCCGTTCTTTTTGCCCGCCTTCCGGCACTGCGCGGTACTGACGCACAATTTTACCGTTATGCGACAGGTTGATCGTGACGTCGAAACGCGCCAGCGCAATGCGGCGGATGATCTCATCAATGTGGTTAAATTCGGTTTTCTCGGTGCGCAGGAATTTGCGCCGCGCCGGGGTGTTGTAGAACAGATCCAGCACCTCCAGCGTCGTCCCCACAGGATGCGCCGCCGGTTTTACCGTCACGTTCATATCGCGCCCTTCGGCATAGGCCTGCCAGGCTTCCTGCTGTTCTGCGGTGCGTGAAGTGAGCGTCAGGCGGGAAACCGAACTGATACTCGCCAGCGCCTCACCGCGAAAGCCCAGGCTGATAATGGCTTCGAGATCGTCCAGAGAGGCGATTTTACTGGTGGCATGACGAGCCAGCGCCAGCGCCAGCTCATCTTTTTTGATACCGCAGCCGTTATCACGAATGCGGATAAGTTTCGCCCCACCGCGTTCGATATCAATATCGATACGCGTCGCACCTGCATCGAGGCTGTTTTCCACTAGTTCTTTGACTACCGACGCAGGTCGCTCGACCACCTCACCTGCGGCAATCTGGTTCGCCAGTTGTGGCGGTAAGACCTGAATTGGCATCAATCGTCCTTAGTTTGGCAGCGTGCGATCTGGCGTCGTCACCGTACTGGCAGTTTGTGCCGTTGCACCCTGCGGCGCAGATTGCATCGGATGCGCAAGGAAGTAATTGCGCAGGCCTTTGTAAATGGCTTCTGCCAGCTGTTGTTGGTAATCGTCGCTCGCCAGCAAACGTTCTTCGCTGTTGTTGCTGATAAAACCGGTTTCGACCAGTACTGATGGGATATCCGGCGAGCGCAGAACGCCAAGGCTGGCGTGTTCTGGTCGACGTTTATGTATTTCGCCAATGCGTTGCAACTGACTGATCATACTGGTCGCTACATCATACCCTACCCGCTGGGAATGACCGAACTGTAAATCCAGCACCGCCTGGCTTAAATAGGGGTCAGACTGACTGTTCGCCAGCACATCACCCGCCCCACCCAGCAGCTCCGACTGTTTCTCGTGCTGCTCCAGCCAGCTGGCCATTTCACTGTTGGCGCGACGGTTAGAGAGCACCCATACGGAAGCGCCAGTCGCACTGCGGTTCGGTGCGGCATCAGCGTGAATCGACACGAGGAAATTGGCGTTTTGCTTACGTGCCACATCACTGCGCCCCATCACCGAGATAAAGTAATCCCCGTCACGGGTTAAAACGCCTTTAAACATCGGATCGTCATTGAGCAAAGTACGCAATTTACGCGCGATGGCGATGGTGACATTTTTCTCCCGCGTACCACCGGGGCCGATAGCGCCAGGGTCCTGACCGCCGTGTCCGGCATCAATAGCGATGATAATTTTATCGCCAGTGTTAGCCGTCGCGCGCGCTGCCGGACGCGTTACCGTATTACTGCTGATAACACCCGTAGTGCGGTTACTTTCCGTTTTAAACGGATTGCGCGCCGGTTCGCTGACGCGCGGTGCGACAACCGCAGGCGTTTCAACGCGTTTCGCAACCACGGGCGGCGGAGGAGGCGGTGGCGGCACATCGGCGTTAATCGTAAAGACGACAGTGTAATTGCTGCCATTCTGCCGCTTCACCGCTTCGGTTTTACCGTTTTCGGTAAGATCGACCACCAGCCGTAGCGTTTGTGCATCTTTAGGCGTTCCAGAGCGAATCGCCTTCACCAGATTATTGCCGCTGAACAACAACGGCAGTCCCTGAATCACGCCCGTTTGTTTGATATCGAGCGCCACGGTGCGTTTGCTTTGATGGCTAAACGCATAATCAGGATCGCCAATAAAACTCAACGTTATCCGCGCCTGTTGATTACCGTTAGAAACCTGAATATCAGAGAGCGTCGCGGCACCCACCGGCGTGCACAGCAGCAGCAGCGTCGCTACCAACCAATTTCTGATGCGATACATCATCCCGCCACCTTTCAAAGGTTAACCGGCTAAACGCGCCAGCAACAATTCACCCGCAGAGGAAACCGCACTCACGCGCGCCTCACGGCCTTGTGCCTGATAATCAATGTGTATTTCGACATCCGGGTCAGGAAGAACACCTGTACCTTGTTGTGGCCACTCCACCAGGCAGATGGCATCGTTGGCAAAATAATCGCGGATCCCCATAAACTCCAGCTCCTCGGGATCGGCAAGGCGGTACAAATCAAAGTGATAGACCATTAAGTTGTCGAGCGTATAGGGTTCGACCAGCGTATAAGTGGGGCTTTTGACATTACCCTGATGACCCAGAGCCTGTAAAAAGCCCCGGCTAAAGGTGGTTTTACCTGCGCCTAAATCGCCATACAGATAGATTACGGTTGCGCCATCGCAGGCTTTCGCTACCCGCTCGCCCAGGTCTAATGTTGCCTGCTCATCAGGGAGCGGAATTACTCGATTCATCATGGTTTTTATCAGTCACTTCCGGGTTAACAATACGCTGTAGCGTGGAAAAGAGATCGGTTGCCAGCATCCCGCGCGTTCCAAAACGCGCCGCCAGTACGTCAGCTGCCGCACCGTGCGCGACACAGCCTGCACAGGCTGCATCATACGGCGACAGTTTTTGCCCAAGCAATGCGCCAATAATACCAGAGAGCACATCGCCCATGCCGCCGCTCGCCATGCCTGCATTTCCGGCATCAATAATGCCTAAAGCGTCAGGATGGGCGGCGACCACGGTTCCGGCACCTTTCAGCACCGCTACGCCGCCATAACGTTGTACCAGACGTTTGGCGCAATGTAAGCGGTCACTTTCAATTTCAGCGACGGAACAGCCTAACAACCGTGCGGCCTCGCCAGGATGCGGCGTGATCACGCGATTGTGACGCTTATCGGGATTGATTGCCAGCAGGTTCAATGCATCGGCATCCCACAACATCGGTTTGCGAAAATTCTCAACTTTTTGCAGTGCTTTTTTCCCCCACTCTTGCTGGCCCAGACCGGGACCAATCACCACCACATCGGCCCATTCCAGGCTTTCGGTAAGAGAGTCCATCGTCAGTTCATGCACCATCAATTCCGGTCGTGCAGTCAGCAGCGGCGCAATGTTTTCACTGCGGGTCAGTACTCGGACTAAACCAGCACCAGCACGCAGCGCCGCTTCCCCCGTCATACGAATAGCCCCCGCCGTGCCGTGATCGCCACCGATAATTACCAGCCGCCCGTGATCGCCTTTATGCGAAGTCGGGCGACGCGGTTTTAGCCAGTGAGAAAGTTGTTCTGCTGAAAACCGCTGAATTTTCGTCTCCTGACCTGCCAGCCAACTATCCAGCCCCAGTGAGTCAAAATGCAGTTGTCCGGTAACATCCCGCGCTTTTCCAGTGAGCAAGCCTGGTTTCAGCGCAATAAAAGTGATGGTGTGATCGGCGTTGATCACCGCGCCTGGCGTAGCGCCAGTTTCAGCCAGCAGGCCGGAAGGGATATCAACCGCCACAATCGGCGCAGGATGGGAATTAGCGTGGTCGATTAACTGGCTAATGGATTCGCGGGGCGCTTGCCGCAAACCGGTACCGAGCAGCGCATCAACAATCAGATCTACCGATTCGGGCCAGACAATATTCGAAGCATGGATCTCGCCACCCGCGTTTAACCATGCTTCGCGTGCCAGCGCGGCCTCTTCCGGCAACGGTTTGTCGCTCTCCTGGGCCAACAACGTGACCTCAATGCCGACCGCTTTGGCCAGTCGCGCGACCACGTAGCCATCGCCGCCGTTATTACCATGACCGCACAGCACCAGCCAGTGGCGGGCGTCAGGATACGCCGAACGACACACCTGGAATGCGGCCTCGCCAGCGCGAAGCATCAGCTCATAGAGTGTGAGCCCCAGCACATCTGCCGCCTCGCGTTCTCCGCGGCGGATATCGTCGGCGTACCAGACGGTGTGTGGTATACTTACGGGGTTTTTCTTCATTGTATGGTCCGTCATGTCAGAGCCCCTCGATCTCAATCAGTTAGCGCAAAAAATTAAACAGTGGGGGCTGGAACTGGGCTTTCAGCAGGTAGGTATTACCGATACCGATCTCAGCGAGTCCGAGCCCAAACTGCAAGCATGGCTGGACAAACAATACCACGGCGAAATGGACTGGATGGCACGTCACGGTATGCTGCGCGCTCGCCCTCATGAGTTATTGCCCGGTACGCTGCGCGTGATCAGCGTGCGGATGAATTACCTTCCTGCTAACGCCGCATTTGCCAGCACGCTGAAAAACCCCAAACTCGGCTATGTTAGCCGTTATGCGCTGGGCCGTGACTATCACAAACTTCTGCGCAACCGACTCAAAAAGCTGGGCGAGATGATTCAGCAACATTGTGTTTCGCTGAATTTTAGACCGTTTGTCGATTCTGCGCCTATTCTCGAGCGCCCGTTAGCTGAAAAAGCTGGGCTCGGCTGGACAGGTAAGCACTCACTTATCCTCAATCGCGAGGCCGGTTCGTTCTTCTTTTTAGGCGAATTGCTGGTCGATATTCCGCTGCCCGTGGATCAACCAGTCGAGGAAGGATGCGGCAAATGCGTGGCCTGTATGACGATTTGCCCGACCGGTGCCATCGTCGAGCCATATACCGTCGATGCTCGCCGCTGTATCTCTTATCTCACCATCGAACTTGAAGGGGCGATCCCGGAAGAGTTGCGACCGTTAATGGGAAACCGTATTTACGGTTGCGATGACTGCCAGCTTATCTGCCCGTGGAATCGCTATTCACAACTCACCACAGAAGAGGATTTCAGCCCGCGTAAGCCGCTACACGCACCGGAACTCATTGAGTTATTCGCCTGGAGCGAAGAGAAGTTTTTAAAAGTCACGGAAGGATCGGCGATTCGTCGTATTGGTCACCTGCGTTGGCTGCGTAATATCGCCGTAGCATTAGGCAATGCCCCTTGGGATGAAACGATTTTGACAGCGCTGGAAAGTCGTAAAGGTGAGCACCCACTTCTCGATGAGCACATAGCGTGGGCGATTGCGCAGCAAATAGAGAGACGAAATGCGTGCATAGTCGAAGTGCAATTGCCGAAAAAACAGCGTCTGGTTCGGGTGATTGAAAAAGGGTTACCGCGTGACGCCTGATTCATCCACAGCTTGTGAATAAAAATAAAAACGCATTGCAATTCAAGACGAATAAAATCGTCAAGTGATCGACTCGACAAAACGGAATCTTAATTTTTAACTTATCTATCAATAGGTTAAAAAAATACTATTCACCGTGCGAAGTTTCTTTGAAATTAAGATTACAGCCTGAGGCTGTGGATAACTCTGTTTACAAGAGTTTGTCAGAGACAACAAAAACCAGCAATAACGCATCGCGTCGCTGTGGATATTTTATTGAGAGAAGAATTTGGAGCGGGAAACGAGACTCGAACTCGCGACCCCGACCTTGGCAAGGTCGTGCTCTACCAACTGAGCTATTCCCGCTTGGGTGGTCTGTGCCTTACAGCACTTTCAAATTTTGGAGCGGGAAACGAGACTCGAACTCGCGACCCCGACCTTGGCAAGGTCGTGCTCTACCAACTGAGCTATTCCCGCTTGGGTGGTCTGTGCTTTGCAGCACTTTTCAAATTTTGGAGCGGGAAACGAGACTCGAACTCGCGACCCCGACCTTGGCAAGGTCGTGCTCTACCAACTGAGCTATTCCCGCGTACTACTTAATTTTGCTTTCGTAATTTTCGCATTTCTGCGTCGTTACGGGAGGCGCATTATACGAGAAATCTTTCCCTCTGCAACCCCCCAAAAAAGTTTTTTTTGCGTTTTTATCTCAAGTGCTGAAATTATCAGCAAGACGTTCAATTTAGCGTCAAAATCACGCCGCCGCAAGTGGATTCCGGCGCTTACGTGACCAGGAAAAATTTTACAGCTTGATAAAATGCTCGCGGTAGTAAGCCAGCTCCGCCACCGATTCACGGATATCATCCATCGCCTGATGCGTCCCCTGCTTGGTAAAACCATCCAGAATTTCCGGCTTCCAGCGGCGCGCCAGCTCTTTCAGGGTGCTGACATCGAGATAACGGTAGTGGAAGTAGGCTTCCAGCTCCGGCATGTATTTAAACAGGAAACGACGGTCCTGACCGATGCTGTTACCGCAAATCGGCGATTTTCCCGCAGGCACCCACTGTTTTAAAAATTCGAGCGTTGCCAGTTCAGCTTCCCGATCGCCCATCGTGCTCGCTTTCACGCGCTCTACCAGCCCGCTGGCGGTATGGGTGCGCACGTTCCAGTCATCCATCAGCGCCAGCTGTTCATCAGACTGGTGTACTGCAATGGTCGGCCCTTCTGCCAGAATATTCAGGTTGGCATCGGTCACCAGCGTGGCAATCTCAATAATGCGATCGCGCTCGGGATCCAGACCGGTCATCTCAAGATCGATCCAAATCAGGTTGTTTTCATTGGCACTCATGCTATTTTCCACCCATTCACAGTGACTATATTGATCCACAATTGCGTGTATCATAGATGTTTTGCCCATCAGGGGCGACCAGGAGTCTGTACGATTGAGTAAAAATAAACTCTCCAAAGGCCAGCAGCGCCGCGTGAACGCCAATCACCAGCGTCGTCTTAAAACGTCTAAGGAGAAGCCCGACTACGACGACAATCTGTTTGGCGAGCCTGATGAAGGTATCGTCATCAGCCGCTTTGGTATGCACGCTGATGTGGAATCCGCCGATGGCGACGTTCACCGCTGCAATATTCGCCGTACCATCCGTTCGCTGGTAACCGGCGACCGCGTAGTCTGGCGTCCGGGTAAACCGGCGGCGGAAGGCGTAAATGTCAAAGGGATCGTGGAAGCGGTGCATGAGCGTACCTCGGTGTTGACGCGTCCGGATTTCTACGACGGCGTAAAACCTATTGCCGCCAACATCGACCAGATTGTCATTGTCTCCGCCATTTTGCCGGAGCTGTCGCTCAATATTATCGACCGTTACCTGGTGGCCTGCGAAACCTTGCAGATTGAGCCGATTATTGTGCTCAACAAGATAGACCTGCTGGACGACGAAGGCATGGCGTTCGTCAACGAGCAGATGGATATCTACCGCAATATCGGTTATCGCGTATTGATGGTTTCCAGCCATACTCAGGATGGGCTAAAACCGCTGGAAGAGGCGTTGACCGGGCGCATCAGCATTTTTGCCGGGCAGTCTGGCGTCGGCAAATCCAGCCTGCTGAATGCGTTGCTGGGGCTGCAAAAAGAGATCCTGACCAACGATATCTCTGACAACTCGGGGCTCGGTCAGCACACCACGACCGCCGCTCGGCTGTATCACTTCCCGCACGGCGGTGATGTGATTGACTCCCCAGGAGTGCGTGAGTTCGGCCTCTGGCACCTGGAGCCGGAACAAATCACTCAGGGCTTTGTCGAATTCCATGACTATTTAGGTCTGTGTAAATATCGCGATTGCAAACACGATACCGATCCGGGCTGCGCTATCCGGGAAGCGGTTGAGGAAGGGAAAATCGCGGAAACCCGTTTCGAAAACTATCACCGTATTCTGGAAAGCATGGCGCAGGTAAAAACGCGTAAAAACTTTTCTGATACGGATGACTGACAATTAAGCTAACCGTCGTTAGAATCGTCCCCTTTTTTTCAGGATCCGGCATGTAGGCCGGATCAGGAACGACAAAACAATGGCCTGGAGGCTACCTTGTTAAATTCATTTAAACTTTCGCTACAGTACATTCTGCCGAAACTATGGCTTACTCGCCTGGCGGGTTGGGGCGCAAGCAAGCGGGCAGGATGGCTGACAAAACTGGTTATCGATCTGTTCGTTAAATACTACAAGGTCGACATGAAAGAGGCGCAAAAGCCGGACACCGCCAGCTACCGCACCTTTAACGAATTCTTTGTCCGTCCGCTGCGTGACGAAGTACGCCCAATCGATACCGATCCGAATGTACTGGTCATGCCTGCCGATGGCGTTATCAGCCAGTTGGGTAAAATCGAAGAAGATAAAATCCTGCAAGCCAAAGGCCACAACTACAGCCTCGAAGCCCTGCTGGCAGGCAACTATCTGATGGCGGACCTGTTCCGCAACGGTACGTTTGTGACCACTTACCTCTCCCCGCGTGACTACCACCGCGTACACATGCCGTGCAACGGTATTCTGCGTGAGATGATCTACGTGCCGGGCGATCTCTTCTCCGTTAACCATCTCACGGCTCAGAACGTGCCGAATCTGTTTGCCCGTAACGAACGCGTGATTTGCCTTTTCGATACCGAATTTGGCCCAATGGCGCAGATTCTGGTCGGAGCGACGATTGTTGGCAGCATTGAGACGGTCTGGGCGGGCACCATTACGCCGCCGCGCGAAGGTATCATCAAGCGCTGGACCTGGCCTGCCGGGGAAAACGACGGTTCTGTGGCACTGCTGAAAGGCCAGGAAATGGGTCGCTTTAAACTCGGTTCCACCGTTATCAACCTGTTTGCACCGGGTAAAGTGAATCTGGTTGAGCAACTGGAAAGCCTGTCTGTCACGAAAATTGGCCAGCCGCTGGCAGTATCTACCGAAACCTTTGTTACGCCAGACGCTGAACCTGCCCCGCTTCCTGCTGAAGAGATCGAAGCAGAACACGACGCCAGCCCATTGGTTGACGACAAAAAAGACCAGGTCTAATCCATCAAAGGAAACGCTGACGTGCGCCTGATTATCACTTTTCTGATGGCCTGGTGCCTCAGTTGGGGGGCGTACGCCGCGACGGCCCCCGATAGCAAACAAATCACTCAGGAACTGGAGCAGGCAAAAGCGGCGAAACCCGCACAGCCGGAAGTCGTAGAGGCGCTCCAGTCTGCCTTAAATGCGCTTGAGGAACGAAAAGGTTCCCTTGAGCGCATCAAACAATATCAGCAAGTTATCGATAATTATCCGAAACTCTCCGCTACTCTGCGCGCACAATTAAACAACATGCGTGACGAGCCGCGCAGCGTGTCGCCGGGAATGTCTACCGACGCGCTGAATCAGGAAATTCTCCAGGTCAGCAGCCAGTTGCTGGATAAAAGCCGTCAGGCCCAGCAAGAGCAGGAGCGCGCCCGCGAGATTGCCGATTCGCTGAATCAACTGCCGCAACAGCAAACCGACGCCCGCCGTCAGTTAAATGAGATCGAGCGCCGCCTGGGAACGCTTACCGGCAATACTCCGCTCAATCAGGCACAAAATTTCGCGTTGCAGTCTGACTCTGCACGTCTTAAGGCGCTCGTTGATGAACTGGAGCTGGCGCAGCTGTCTGCCAATAACCGCCAGGAATTAGCGCGCTTACGCTCAGAGCTGGCGGAAAAAGAGAGCCAGCAACTGGATGCGTATTTGCAGGCCTTGCGTAATCAATTAAACAGCCAACGTCAGCTTGAGGCGGAGCGGGCGCTGGAAAGTACCGAATTGCTGGCAGAAAACAGCGCCGATTTGCCGAAAGATATCGTCGCGCAATTCAAAATTAACCGCGAACTATCGGCGGCTTTGAATCAACAGGCGCAGCGGATGGATCTCGTTGCCTCGCAACAGCGTCAGGCTGCCAGCCAGACGTTACAGGTCCGGCAGGCGTTGAATACGCTGCGTGAACAGTCGCAATGGCTGGGATCGTCCAATCTGCTCGGCGAAGCGCTGCGGGCGCAGGTGGCACGGCTGCCGGAAATGCCGAAACCACAACAGCTTGATACCGAAATGGCGCAGTTGCGTGTGCAACGGTTACGTTATGAGGATCTGCTTAATAAACAGCCGCTGCTACGGCAAATTCATCAGGCCGACGGTCAGCCGCTGACTGCCGAGCAAAACCGTATTCTGGAAGCACAACTGCGCACTCAGCGTGAGTTGCTGAACTCATTGTTGCAGGGTGGCGACACGCTACTATTGGAACTGACCAAGCTGAAAGTCTCCAACGGGCAACTGGAGGATGCGCTGAAAGAGGTGAACGAAGCAACGCACCGCTATCTGTTCTGGACCTCTGACGTGCGCCCGATGACCATCGCCTGGCCGCTGGAAATCGCCCAGGATCTGCGTCGTCTCATTTCGCTGGACACCTTCAGTCAGTTGGGCAAAGCCAGTGTGATGATGCTGACCAGCAAAGAGACAATTTTGCCGCTGTTTGGCGCGTTGATTCTGGTCGGTTGCAGTATTTACTCGCGCCGCTATTTCACCCGTTTTCTTGAACGTTCGGCGGCGAAAGTTGGCAAAGTGACTCAGGATCACTTCTGGCTGACGTTGCGCACTCTTTTCTGGTCGATTCTCGTCGCGTCACCGTTACCGGTGCTGTGGATGACGCTGGGTTACGGCTTGCGCGAGGCGTGGCCTTATCCGCTGGCGGTCGCGATTGGCGATGGTGTAACGGCCACCGTGCCGCTGCTGTGGGTAGTGATGATTTGCGCCACCTTTGCCCGCCCGAACGGCTTGTTTATCGCTCATTTTGGCTGGCCGCGCGAACGTGTTTCCCGTGGGATGCGCTACTACCTGATGAGCATCGGGCTTATTGTGCCGCTGATTATGGCGCTGATGATGTTCGATAACCTCGACGACCGTGAATTCTCCGGTTCGCTGGGACGGCTTTGCTTTATCCTCATTTGCGGTGCGCTGGCGGTGGTCACCCTCAGCCTGAAAAAGGCCGGGATTCCGCTGTATCTCAACAAAGAGGGCAGCGGCGACAACATTACCAACCATATGCTGTGGAACATGATGATTGGCGCGCCGTTGGTTGCCATTCTGGCGTCGGCGGTGGGTTATCTGGCAACGGCACAGGCGCTGTTAGCGAGGCTTGAAACCTCGGTTGCCATCTGGTTCCTGCTACTGGTGGTTTATCACGTTATCCGCCGCTGGATGCTGATCCAGCGCCGCAGGCTGGCGTTTGATCGGGCGAAGCATCGCCGGGCAGAGATGTTAGCGCAACGTGCGCGTGGCGAAGAGGAAGCGCATCATCACAGTAGCCCGGAAGGAGCAATTGAAGTCGATGAAAGCGAAGTCGATCTCGATGCCATCAGTGCGCAATCCTTGCGGCTGGTGCGCTCAATTTTGATGTTGATCGCCCTGCTTTCTGTCATTGTGCTGTGGTCAGAAATCCATTCCGCTTTCGGCTTCCTCGAAAATATTTCGCTGTGGGATGTCACCTCCACGGTACAGGGCGTAGAAAGTCTGGAGCCAATTACCCTCGGTGCGGTGCTGATTGCCATTCTGGTGTTTATCATCACCACGCAGCTGGTGCGCAACTTGCCCGCGCTGCTGGAACTGGCGATTTTGCAGCACCTGGATTTAACGCCGGGTACGGGTTACGCCATCACCACCATCACCAAATATCTGCTGATGCTGATTGGCGGGCTGGTCGGCTTCTCAATGATTGGTATTGAGTGGTCGAAATTGCAGTGGCTGGTTGCCGCGCTCGGTGTTGGTCTCGGTTTTGGTTTGCAGGAAATTTTCGCCAACTTTATCTCTGGTCTGATTATCCTGTTCGAAAAACCGATTCGCATTGGCGATACGGTGACAATTCGCGATCTCACCGGTAGCGTGACGAAAATTAACACCCGCGCCACCACCATCAGCGACTGGGACCGTAAAGAGATAATCGTGCCGAACAAGGCGTTTATTACCGAGCAGTTTATCAACTGGTCGCTCTCTGACTCGGTCACGCGCGTGGTGTTGACGATACCGGCCCCTGCCGATGCCAATAGCGAAGAAGTGACGGAAATCCTGCTCACCGCAGCGCGTCGCTGCTCGCTGGTGATCGACAACCCGGCACCGGAAGTCTTCCTGGTGGATCTGCAACAGGGGATTCAGATTTTCGAGCTGCGTATTTACGCCGCTGAGATGGGTCACCGTATGCCGCTACGCCATGAGATCCACCAGCTGATTCTGGCTGGCTTCCATGCCCACGGTATCGATATGCCATTCCCGCCCTTCCAGATGCGTCTGGAAAGCCTCAACGGTAAACAAACGGGGAGAACGCTGACGTCTGCGGGCAAAGGTCGTCAGGCGGGAAGTTTGTAAGTTTGTGTGCCGGATGAACCAATCCGGCTCACAAACAAAACTGATAGCGCAGAAAAAACTGCCACAGCCAGTAGCCGAAAATAGCCAGCGCGGTGGCGTACATAAACCAGCCGCGTTTTTTTCGCCACAAAGCGAACCAGAGAAAAGGGAAAAAGAGCGGTAACGTCATTATCACACCAACATCACGGGTATCGTCTTCTTCGAGATACATCAACACATCGCAGACGTTGTTAATCCCGCGTCCATCAATCATCCACTCTTTGTCCAGCGCGGAAGTGATGGTTATCCAGAGGAACGCCACAATAAACCAGATGCAGCATAAGACAAACATGCGCGCACTCATAAGGTAACCGGTCGCTTAATTTCGCTATAGCGCATACGAAACAAATCGCCGTATCCCACTAATTCCCCGCGAAAAACCAGACATCGGATAAGATAAGCGCAATAAATATCCGGCAGGTTTCCCCACCGTTTACCATCGCGATCTTTGAGGGTGTTAATGGTGCTACCCACCACCATCGCCACTTTACGGGTGTGGCAGGCATCGACAAAAGAGAGAATCGTCTGCTCTATTTCCGCTACATCCCCGGCAGAAAATTGCAGCGCCCTGATTTCATCTTCGGTTATTGCCGGGTCCCGGCTGGTGTCATCCATAACATTTCCTGTCTTTACGCCCTATCGTCAGGTAGACGATAGGGCATCGGGTTATTCCACCGCCCACTGCGGATTTTTTTGCCACTCTGCTGCAATAGTTCTGGTAAATCGCCATCGCTAACAGCGAGAAGAAGACAGGGCCGCCAATCATCCACAATGTGCTGTCCCAGTCTCCGGCTTCAACCACAGGTTGAATGATGGTGAAGACGTTCGCAAATGTCACCACCAGTACGACAACCACTGTCGCAATCATTGCCGACAAATGCGTTTTGAAAATCACAAACGGTCTGTCGAGATCCTGACGTGCTTTAAAGAACGGGAAAGCCAGCGCGAGGAACAGGTAAGGAAGCGTCATAGACACGTTCGCCATCAGCGTCAGCTTGTTAAAGAACGCCGATGCGGTACCGCCACCAAACGAAACCAGCAGGATGAAGACAGTAACCAACCCGCACTGCATCCACATGGCGATAGACGGCATCCCCATCGCATTCAGGCGCGTCATCGGTTCCGGCCACAATGCTTTCGGCGTCCCCTGGATGATGGCTTTCAACGGTGAATAGCAAAGCGTAAAGAACGCACCGGTATAGGCGAGGAACATCGAAAGTCCAGTAATACGCGCAAACCATACGCCCAGCGACAATGACGCTTCAGGTGACAAATGCAGTGCATTACCCAGCGTCATCCCAAGGCTCTTCATCAGCACATAGGTAATATTGCCGAGGTTAACGGAACCATTACTTAATACCTGCTGCCAGTTTGTGCTGACGCCCCATAAAAATATTGCCAGCGAATAACCGATTGAAATAACAATAGCGGCAAAAACAATACCTTTGGCAAAGTTCTTTTCTGGATTTTCCGTTTTATCGACCAGACCACCAACCGCTTCAATTCCGCCATAGGCAAAAATGGCAAATACCACAAACGATAGCATTGCCAGACCGGACTGATAACCCGGGTTCGGTGATGCAAGGAAATTAATATCCTGCGCGAAATGCCCACCATTTAATAACAAAATAGTAATGCTTACTAACAGCAATACTAAATTCAGACACATTACTGCAATACCGCCCACCGCAGTAATGCGGGCAATTTTATTAATCCCCTTAGAAGCAACGACGGTGACCAGAATCATCCATGCCACAGCCAGCAGACCAACCACCTGCGTAGGCTCCAGTCCGGCAATACGCCAGTGCTGGGTCATGTCGCTACCATAGAGGAATGTTGAGAACGGTACCCAAACTTTCGCGGAGGTACTCACCATCCAGATGATATAAGAGGAAAACCACATAAACGTACCAATGAAGGCAAAACGTGGTCCGACACTATTATTCATCCAGGAATAGATACCGCCTTCTTCTTTGCGATAAGCAGCTCCCATTTCAGCCATCATTAAGGCGAATGGAATAAAGAATAACAATGCAGAAAATATATAAAAGGGAATCGCACTATAACCCATTAAGTAATAAGCCGATGGGCTATTGGCAAATCCAAATACGGAAGTAAAGATCATCAATATGAGTCCTATCAGACTCATCTTTTTTATCGTGTGAGGCATGAAACCATCCTTCATTTCAGCGCGTGTATAACACGTGCCCACTGAACTGCACTGCGCAACATTGAGCAGGCAGCGTAAAAACCAATACAGAATTGATACCTGGATGATATCAAATATCCAGTCTTAAATTGTGGCCTTTAACGGAAAAATGAAAACATATGCTACAGAATGGCGCTTATCACGCCATTCTTCGCTGTTAATTCAGTAATTTTTCAGAATTATGCCCGGTCAACGCTAAAGGCGATGACTTCAGCCAGTGTCTCCGCGCCCAGCGCCAACATCACCAGACGATCAACACCTAATGCCACGCCGGAACAGTCAGGCATACCGACTTTCAAGGCTTCAATCAGATTCTGGTCAATGGGGTGCTGCGGCAAACCGCGCGCCGCGCGCTTACGGTTATCTTGTTCAAAGCGTTGTTGCTGCTCACGGGCATCCGTCAATTCATGGAAACCATTCGCCAGCTCAATACCTTTATAATAAACCTCAAAGCGTTCAGCGACCCGATGATCTTCGGTACTGATTTGCGCCAGTGATGCCTGGCTGGCTGGAAAGTGGTACACAAAGGTCGGTTTTTCTTTGCCAATATTTGGCTCTACGCCAAAGGTAAACAGCAATTGTAGCAGCGTGTCGCGGTCTTCTTCGGTATCAGCAACATTGCTCAAATCCAGTTTCGCTGCGACTTCCCGCAGTTGCGTTTTGTCGGCAGAGAGCGGGTCAATTTCCAGATAACGCAAGAAAGCTTGTTGATAAGAAAGGCTTTCTGCTGCCGGGCAGTCCAGCACCTGTTGTAAGAGATCGTCCACCTCGTTCATCAACCGGTACATATCATAGTGCGGTCGATACCACTCCAGCATAGTGAACTCAGGGTTGTGATAACGCCCCATCTCTTCATTACGGAAGCTGCGGCACAGCTGGAATACCGGCCCACAACCGGCAACCAGCAGGCGTTTCATATGGTATTCCGGGCTGGTCATTAACCAGAGATTCATCCCCTGCGAATGCCCGGGGCCAACGAAACGTGTCTCAAACGGGACCAAATGAATATCGGTTACCGTCGCCTGGCTCATACAAGGCGTCTCCACCTCCAGCACTCCACGATCGGCAAAGAAACGACGGATCTCCGCCATAATCGCCGCGCGTTTTAATAAGTTAGGAATGGATGCGCTCGGCTGCCAGGATGCCGTTTCGCTCATAGTTAAATCTCCAGTTTTTGACAAGGGCACGAAGTCTACTCGCAACGCGACGGCGAGACAAATTTTACGCAGGAATCAAACAGCGGTGGGCAGTGACTAAAAAAAGCACGATCTGATGGTTTAGTAATTAAATTAATCATCTTCAGTGATAATTTAGCCCTCTTGCGCACTAAAAAAATCGATCTCGTCAAATTTCAGACTTATCCATCAGACTATACTGTTGTACCTATAAAGGAGCAGTGGAATAGCGTTCGCAGACCGTAACTTTCAGGTACTTACCCTGAAGTACGTGGCTGTGGGATAAAAACAATCTGGAGGAATGTCGTGCAAACCTTTCAAGCCGATCTTGCCATTGTAGGCGCCGGTGGCGCGGGATTACGTGCTGCAATTGCTGCCGCGCAGGCAAATCCGAATGCAAAAATCGCACTAATCTCAAAAGTATACCCGATGCGTAGCCATACCGTTGCTGCAGAAGGGGGCTCCGCCGCTGTCGCGCAGGATCATGACAGCTTCGAATATCACTTTCACGATACAGTAGCGGGTGGCGACTGGTTGTGTGAGCAGGATGTCGTGGATTATTTCGTCCACCACTGCCCAACCGAAATGACCCAACTGGAACTGTGGGGATGCCCATGGAGCCGTCGCCCGGATGGTAGCGTCAACGTACGTCGCTTCGGCGGCATGAAAATCGAGCGCACCTGGTTCGCCGCCGATAAGACCGGCTTCCATATGCTGCACACGCTGTTCCAGACCTCTCTGCAATTCCCGCAGATCCAGCGTTTTGACGAACATTTCGTGCTGGATATTCTGGTTGATGATGGTCATGTTCGCGGCCTGGTAGCAATGAACATGATGGAAGGCACGCTGGTGCAGATCCGTGCTAACGCGGTCGTTATGGCTACTGGCGGTGCGGGTCGCGTTTATCGTTACAACACCAACGGCGGCATCGTTACCGGTGACGGTATGGGTATGGCGCTAAGCCACGGCGTTCCGCTGCGTGACATGGAATTCGTTCAGTATCACCCAACCGGTCTGCCAGGTTCCGGTATCCTGATGACCGAAGGTTGCCGCGGTGAAGGCGGTATTCTGGTCAACAAAAATGGCTACCGTTATCTGCAAGATTACGGCATGGGCCCGGAAACTCCGCTGGGCGAGCCGAAAAACAAATATATGGAACTGGGTCCACGCGACAAAGTCTCTCAGGCCTTCTGGCACGAATGGCGTAAAGGCAACACCATCTCCACGCCGCGTGGCGATGTGGTTTATCTCGACTTGCGTCACCTCGGCGAGAAAAAACTGCATGAACGTCTGCCGTTCATCTGCGAACTGGCGAAAGCGTACGTTGGCGTCGATCCGGTTAAAGAACCGATTCCGGTACGTCCGACCGCACACTACACCATGGGCGGTATCGAAACCGATCAGAACTGTGAAACCCGCATTAAAGGTCTGTTCGCCGTGGGTGAATGTTCCTCTGTTGGTCTGCACGGTGCAAACCGTCTGGGTTCTAACTCCCTGGCGGAACTGGTGGTCTTCGGCCGTCTGGCCGGTGAACAAGCGACAGAGCGTGCAGCAACTGCCGGTAATGGCAACGAAGCGGCAATTGAAGCGCAGGCAGCTGGCGTTGAACAACGTCTGAAAGATCTGGTTAACCAGGATGGCGGCGAAAACTGGGCGAAGATCCGCGACGAAATGGGCCTGGCTATGGAAGAAGGCTGCGGTATCTACCGTACGCCGGAACTGATGCAGAAAACCATCGACAAGCTGGCAGAGCTGCAGGAACGCTTCAAGCGCGTGCGCATCACCGACACTTCCAGCGTGTTCAACACCGACCTGCTCTACACCATTGAACTGGGCCACGGTCTGAACGTTGCTGAATGTATGGCGCACTCCGCAATGGCACGTAAAGAGTCCCGCGGCGCGCACCAGCGTCTGGACGAAGGTTGCACCGAGCGTGACGACGTCAACTTCCTCAAACACACCCTCGCCTTCCGCGATGCTGATGGCACGACTCGCCTGGAGTACAGCGACGTGAAGATTACTACGCTGCCGCCAGCTAAACGCGTTTACGGTGGCGAAGCGGATGCAGCCGATAAGGCGGAAGCAGCCAATAAGAAGGAGAAGGCGAATGGCTGAGATGAAAAACCTGAAAATTGAGGTGGTGCGCTATAACCCGGAAGTCGATACCGCACCGCATAGCGCATTCTATGAAGTGCCTTATGACGCAACTACCTCATTACTGGATGCGCTGGGCTACATCAAAGACAACCTGGCACCGGACCTGAGCTACCGCTGGTCCTGCCGTATGGCGATTTGTGGTTCCTGCGGCATGATGGTTAACAACGTGCCAAAACTGGCATGTAAAACCTTCCTGCGTGATTACACCGACGGTATGAAGGTTGAAGCGTTAGCTAACTTCCCGATTGAACGCGATCTGGTGGTCGATATGACCCACTTCATCGAAAGTCTGGAAGCGATCAAACCGTACATCATCGGCAACTCCCGCACCGCGGATCAGGGTACTAACATCCAGACCCCGGCGCAGATGGCGAAGTATCACCAGTTCTCCGGTTGCATCAACTGTGGTTTGTGCTACGCCGCGTGCCCGCAGTTTGGCCTGAACCCAGAGTTCATCGGTCCGGCTGCCATTACGCTGGCGCATCGTTATAACGAAGATAGCCGCGACCACGGTAAGAAGGAGCGTATGGCGCAGTTGAACAGCCAGAACGGCGTATGGAGCTGTACTTTCGTGGGCTACTGCTCCGAAGTCTGCCCGAAACACGTCGATCCGGCTGCGGCCATTCAGCAGGGCAAAGTAGAAAGTTCGAAAGACTTTCTTATCGCGACCCTGAAACCACGCTAAGGAGTGCAACATGACGACTAAACGTAAACCGTATGTACGGCCAATGACGTCCACCTGGTGGAAAAAATTGCCGTTTTATCGCTTTTACATGCTGCGCGAAGGCACGGCGGTTCCGGCTGTGTGGTTCAGCATTGAACTGATTTTCGGGCTGTTTGCCCTGAAAAATGGCCCGGAAGCCTGGGCGGGATTCGTCGACTTTTTACAAAACCCGGTTATCGTGATCATTAACCTGATCACTCTGGCGGCAGCTCTGCTGCACACCAAAACCTGGTTTGAACTGGCACCGAAAGCGGCCAATATCATTGTAAAAGACGAAAAAATGGGACCAGAGCCAATTATCAAAAGTCTCTGGGCGGTAACTGTGGTTGCCACCATCGTAATCCTGTTTGTTGCCCTGTACTGGTAAGGAGCCTGAGATGATTAATCCAAATCCAAAGCGTTCTGACGAACCGGTATTCTGGGGCCTCTTCGGGGCCGGTGGTATGTGGAGCGCCATCATTGCGCCGGTGATGATCCTGCTGGTGGGTATTCTGCTGCCACTGGGGTTGTTTCCGGGTGATGCGCTGAGCTACGAGCGCGTTCTGGCGTTCGCGCAGAGCTTCATTGGTCGCGTATTCCTGTTCCTGATGATCGTTCTGCCGCTGTGGTGTGGTTTACACCGTATGCACCACGCGATGCACGATCTGAAAATCCACGTACCTGCGGGCAAATGGGTTTTCTACGGTCTGGCTGCTATCCTGACAGTTGTCACGCTGATTGGTGTCGTTACAATCTAACGCATCGCCAATGTAAATCCGGCCCGCCTATGGCGGGCCGTTTTGTATGGAAACCAGACCCTATGTTCAAAACGACGCTCTGCGCCTTATTAATTACCGCCTCTTGCTCCACATTTGCTGCCCCTCAACAAATCAACGATATTGTGCATCGCACAATTACCCCGCTTATAGAGCAACAAAAGATCCCGGGTATGGCGGTGGCGGTAATTTATCAGGGTAAACCTTATTACTTTACCTGGGGCTATGCGGACATCGCCAAAAAGCAGCCCGTCACACAGCAAACGTTGTTTGAGTTAGGTTCGGTCAGCAAAACATTTACTGGCGTGCTTGGTGGCGACGCTATTGCTCGAGGGGAAATCAAGTTAAGCGATCCCACAACAAAATACTGGCCTGAACTTACCGCTAAACAGTGGAATGGGATCACACTATTACATCTCGCAACCTACACTGCTGGCGGCCTGCCATTGCAGGTGCCGGATGAGGTGAAATCCTCAAGCGACTTGCTGCGCTTCTATCAAAACTGGCAGCCTGCATGGGCTCCAGGAACACAACGTCTGTATGCCAACTCCAGTATCGGTTTGTTCGGCGCACTGGCTGTGAAGCCGTCTGGTTTGAGTTTTGAGCAGGCGATGCAAACTCGTGTCTTCCAGCCACTCAAACTCAACCATACGTGGATTAATGTACCGCCCGCAGAAGAAAAGAATTACGCCTGGGGATATCGCGAAGGTAAGGCAGTGCATGTTTCGCCTGGGGCGTTAGATGCTGAAGCTTATGGTGTGAAGTCGACCATTGAAGATATGGCCCGCTGGGTGCAAAGCAATTTAAAACCCCTTGATATCAATGAGAAAACGCTTCAACAAGGGATACAACTGGCACAATCTCGCTACTGGCAAACCGGCGATATGTATCAGGGCCTGGGCTGGGAAATGCTGGACTGGCCGGTAAATCCTGACAGCATCATTAACGGCAGTGACAATAAAATTGCACTGGCAGCACGCCCCGTAAAAGCGATTACGCCCCCAACTCCTGCAGTACGCGCATCATGGGTACATAAAACAGGGGCGACCGGCGGATTTGGTAGCTATGTCGCGTTTATTCCAGAAAAAGAGCTGGGTATCGTGATGCTGGCAAACAAAAACTATCCCAATCCAGCGAGAGTCGACGCCGCCTGGCAGATTCTTAACGCTCTACAGTAAAATTCCATCGGGTCCGAATTTTCGGACCTTTTCTCCGCTTTTCCTTGCTGTCATCTACACTTAGAAAAAAACCAGTAAGGAAACATTTATGCGCCTGCTCCCTCTCGTTGCCGCAGCGACAGCTGCATTTCTGGTCGTTGCCTGCAGTTCTCCTACGCCGCCGCGTGGCGTGACCGTAGTAAATAATTTCGACGCCAAACGTTATCTCGGTACCTGGTATGAGATTGCCCGTTTTGATCACCGCTTTGAACGTGGACTGGAAAAAGTCACCGCAACATACAGCCTGCGTGATGACGGCGGCCTGAATGTCATTAATAAAGGCTATAACCCTGACAGAGGAATGTGGCAGCAGAGTGAAGGGAAAGCGTACTTTACCGGCGCACCAACTCGCGCTGCGCTGAAAGTGTCATTCTTTGGTCCTTTCTATGGCGGTTATAACGTTATTGCACTCGATCGGGAATACCGCCATGCGCTGGTTTGCGGCCCGGACCGCGACTACCTGTGGATACTCTCCCGCACGCCAACCATTTCTGACGAAGTGAAACAGGAGATGCTGGCAGTCGCGACCCGGGAAGGGTTTGATGTCAGTAAATTTATTTGGGTACAGCAGCCTGGTAGTTAGTGAGTGCTGAGTTTCAGACCAATAATCCCCAATACGATTAACGCCAGACTCGCCAGGCGCATCGGGTTAGCGGACTCACCGAGCAGCACAATGCCGGTTATGGCCGCGCCGACTGCGCCAATACCCGTCCACACGGCATAAGCCGTCCCTACTGGTAACGATTTCATCGCCCAGGCAAGTAGCGCCATACTGACAATCATCGCCGTCACAGTAATAACACTCGGCGTCAAACGACTAAAGCCGTGGGTATATTTCAGGCCAACGGCCCATACCACTTCCAGCAGACCAGCAATAACTAAGATAATCCAGGACATATCAGGCTCCGGAGAATTGGGGCCGTCCCCGGTGAAAAGAGGCGTTTGCAGGTCGTCCTGCAAAGCTGATGGTTGAACGGATATTTTGCCAGGTGGCAGGGGAATTTCAACTATTACCTTTGTGACTATCGCAGAAAAAACAAACGGCACGACACAGCTGTCGTACCGTTATTGCTTATTGCTGCGCTTTCGTTGCTGCGCCAGAAATCGCGTTACCGCCATCAGAAATGTCTTCACCAACGCCACGCGTGGTGTTGCAGGCAGTTAATACTGTTGAAAGCACCAGAACAGAAAAGATCGCTGCAATTGTCTTCTTCACCATAACGTCTTCCTTTTAGGTAATGTTATTTATGTTTGCCTATAGCAAATTAATAATAGACAACATCGCCAAAAATGATGGGAATCTGATGATTTTTCGGAAGAGAAGAAAAATTAGCTGGCAGCGCGAGAGATGGAGTTGCCGAGATGTTTGATGTCTTCGCCGAAACCGCGAGCGGTGTTACAGCCCGTGAGCAGCGTGCTGGCAAGCAAAACAAGAACGATAAGGCGTTTCATCATCTCTGACCTGAATAAGTGATGGTGCAGCCTGCAGGCCGCACCACAACCGCATTACTTCACGCGAGAGACGTATTCACCAGAGCGGGTATCCACTTTGATGACTTCGCCGATTTGTACAAACAGCGGAACTTTAACCACAGCGCCAGTAGACAGGGTAGCCGGTTTGCCACCAGTACCTGCGGTATCACCTTTCAGGCCCGGATCGGTATCAACGATTTCCAGTTCAACGAAGTTCGGCGGAGTAACGGAGATCGGCTGACCATTCCACAGAGTTACGATACACTCTGCCTGATCCAGCAGCCATTTAGCGTTGTCACCAATTGCTTTTGCATCAGCAGACAGCTGCTCGAAAGTTTCGTTGTTCATGAAGTGCCAGAACTCACCGTCGTTGTACAGGTAAGTCAGGTTCATATCGACAACATCAGCGCCTTCAGCGGAATCAGTAGATTTGAAGGTTTTTTCTACGCGAGTACCGGTCAGCAGACGACGCAGTTTAACGCGAGCAAATGCCTGGCCTTTACCCGGTTTTACGAATTCACTCGCTTCAACCGCGTAAGGTTCGCCGTCTAACATGATTTTAAGACCAGCACGAAAATCGTTGCTATAGTACGTTGCCATAAGGCCCTCTGAAATTTGTTAATTGGTAGCTAAGCCACAAAATGGCGCATATTGTAACCCTAAATACCCCATCCAGAGAAGATTGGTTAACGCAACTTGCCGATGTTGTGACCGATCCTGATGAACTTCTGCGTCTTTTGAATATAGACGCGGAGGAAAAACTGTTAGCCGGACGCAGCGCCAAAAAGCTTTTTGCCCTGCGTGTGCCCCGCTCATTTATCGATCGCATGGAGAAAGGCAATCCGGACGATCCTCTTTTGCGTCAGGTACTTACCTCGCAAGATGAGTTTGTCATCGCGCCCGGATTCTCCACCGACCCACTGGAAGAACAGCACAGCGTAGTGCCTGGTTTGTTGCATAAATACCACAACCGGGCGCTTTTGCTGGTCAAAGGCGGCTGCGCGGTAAATTGCCGCTATTGCTTCCGTCGTCACTTCCCCTATGCCGAAAATCAGGGCAACAAGCGTAACTGGCAAACTGCACTTGAGTATGTTGCTGCGCATCCGGAACTGGACGAGATGATTTTCTCCGGCGGCGATCCGCTGATGGCGAAAGATCACGAGCTGGACTGGTTGCTCACACAACTGGAAGCCATCCCGCATATAAAACGTCTGCGGATTCACAGCCGTCTGCCGATTGTGATCCCGGCACGTATCACCGAGGCGCTGGTTGAATGCTTTGCCCGTTCTACGCTGCAAATCTTGCTGGTGAATCACATCAACCATGCCAATGAGGTAGATGAAACATTCCGTCAGGCGATGGCTAAGTTGCGCCGGGTAGGCGTTACTTTGCTGAACCAGAGCGTTCTGTTACGTGATGTGAACGATAACGCACAAACGCTGGCAAACCTGAGTAATGCGTTGTTCGATGCCGGCGTAATGCCGTATTACCTGCATGTGCTCGATAAAGTACAGGGCGCGGCGCATTTTATGGTGAGTGATGACGAAGCACGGCAGATTATGCGTGAGTTGCTGACACTGGTGTCGGGATATCTGGTGCCGAAACTGGCGCGAGAAATTGGCGGCGAACCCAGCAAAACGCCGCTGGATCTCCAGCTACGCCAGCAGTAACTGATTAAACAGGGAAGTTAAACATTAAAATTGCCTGATTCGCTACGCTTATCAGGCCTACATCGTGCATTGAAATTGAATGGATTTGCAATGAACTGTAGGCCGGATAAGGCGTTTACGCTGCATCCGGCAAGAGCAACAAACGCAAGTACAGCAACCTGTCATTAAACTGGGAAGTTTAATCTTTGCCCGTTGCATAACCTTTAATTATTCATATGCATTGCTGTTGTTACTTTTTATATAGCTAACACCAATAATTAACCTTTCTTTTCTGTTTATATAGAGTGAGTACGGCTATTTATGTTATTTTAACAACTATTACTACCAAGCCCATTTATCTGGCTTATAAATTAAAATTAATTATTTAATTGAGAAATGGTTAGGGAGAACCTACATGGCCATAAGCATCAAGGGTGTTAATACCGGTGTTATTCGCAAGAGTAATAATTTCATTGCACTGGCGCTGAAAATTAAAGAACCTCGCAATAAAGAATCGTTGTTCTTTATGTCTGTCATGGAACTGCGCGACCTGCTGATTGCGCTGGAAAGTCGTCTGCATCAAAAGCATAAACTGGATGCTGCTGCACACCTTCAGTATGAGCAAGCTCGCGATAAAGTCATTAAGAAAATGGCAGAAAACATCCCAGAAATTCTGGTTGATGAGCTTAAAAATGCCGATATTAATCGTCGGGTTAACACGCTGGAACTTACCGATAATCAAGGCGAAAATCTTACCTTCGTATTAACGCTACATGACGGTAGCAAATGTGAGTTAGTCGTCAATGAGTTGCAGATTGAAATGCTGGCGCGAGCAATCATTCATGCAATTAATAATGCGGAAATGCGTGAACTGGCATTACGTATTACCTCACTGTTAGATTTCCTGCCGTTATACGACGTTGACTGCCAGGACAATGGCAATCTGGAATATGACACCTATTCCCAACCGGAATGGAAACATAACTTGTTCGACCATTATCTGGCGGTGCTTTACCGCTTTAAAGATGAAAGTGGCAAAGAACAATTTAGCGGCGCAGTGGTGAAAACGCGTGAAGCAACGCCGGGTAAAGAAATAGAAGCGATCACTCGCCGAATGCTTGATTTCAGCCCACGACTGAAAAAACTCGCGGGTGTGCCATGTCAGGTCTATGTTCGCACCGTAGCGGCGAATAACGCCCAACCGCTAACCCAGGATCAATGCTTACGCGCGCTGCATCACTTACGTGTTCAATCCACCAGCAAAACTGCACCACAGGCGAAATAATCTCATCTTTGCTAATGCGAGGCTGGAGCCATCCAGCCTGAAATGACTGATAACGTGATCGTTGGTCATGCCGGATGCGGCGTAAACGCCTTATCCGGCCTACAAATTCTCAAGCATTCAATCAGTTGCAATGCCTTATGTAGGCCTGATAAGCGAAGCGCATCAGGCAATTATACGTTTGTCACCCAGCCTCTGGATCACATCAGTTCGGGCACTTATAAACCTGACCGATAATCTGGCTATCCGTCGGGACAAAACTGGACAACATTCCCTGCGACGGGCTACTGATGCCATAAATCACGTTACCGCCCATTGCAGCCGCCTGGTTGCGCAGATCGTTTGCTGCGCCGCGCATAGAACCGCCTTCTTCTCCGTGTTGCCCGGAAAGCCAGTTGCTTTGCTTACCTGTCGCAGTACCAATCAGCTGGCACTCTGCGCCTGGCTGCTCGTCCACAATGCGTACACTCTGACCGGCAGCACTCAATTCGTTGCTGGAGCTACAACCCGCCATCAGTAGCGCGGCACCGACAATCCCTGCTAAGTATTTTACGTGCATGTTATTCCCCATAATCAATGAGCTGGACGCCACTCGCGTCGTCCGTGTCTGAATCTTATACTAGAAAGATGACCAAAAGAAAAACCCCCAGACATTTCTGCCCGGGGGTTTGTTTATTTCTGCGAGGTGCAGGGCAATTACATCATGCCGCCCATGCCACCCATGCCGCCCATACCGCCAGCAGCGCCTAAGTCAGCTGCATCGTTTTTCGGCAGGTCGGTAACCATGCATTCGGTGGTGATCATCAGGCCAGCCACAGAAGCTGCGTACTGCAGAGCAGAACGAGTTACTTTGGTTGGATCCAGGATACCCATGTCGATCATGTTGCCGTATTCTTCGGTTGCTGCGTTGTAACCGTAGTTGCCGTCGCCGCCTTTAACGGTGTTAGCAACAACAGACGGTTCTTCGCCGCAGTTCAATACGATCTGACGCAGCGGAGCTTCCATTGCACGCAGTGCAACTTTGATACCCACGTTCTGGTCTTCGTTCTGACCACGCAGGTCAGCCAGTTTAGACGCTACGCGGATCAGCGCAACACCACCACCAGCAACCACGCCTTCTTCTACCGCAGCACGGGTCGCGTGCAGGGCATCTTCAACGCGTGCTTTTTTCTCTTTCATTTCAACTTCGGTAGCAGCACCCACTTTGATAACTGCAACGCCGCCTGCCAGTTTCGCTACGCGTTCCTGCAGTTTTTCACGGTCGTAGTCAGAAGTTGCTTCTTCAATCTGCTGACGGATCTGAGCAACACGGCCCTGGATTGCAGCTTCTTCACCCACGCCATCGATGATAGTGGTGGTGTCTTTGTTGATCACAACACGTTTAGCCTGACCCAGGTCTTCCAGGGTTGCTTTTTCCAGCTCCATACCGATCTCTTCAGAGATCACGGTACCGCCAGTCAGGGTTGCGATATCCTGCAGCATAGCTTTACGACGATCGCCGAAGCCCGGTGCTTTAACCGCAGCGACTTTCACGATGCCACGCATGGTGTTAACAACCAGAGTTGCCAGCGCTTCGCCTTCTACATCTTCAGCGATGATCAGCAGCGGTTTGCCTGCTTTGGCAACAGCTTCCAGAACCGGCAGCATTTCGCGGATGTTGGAGATTTTCTTGTCAGCCAGCAGGATGAACGGGCTTTCCAGTTCTACTGCGCCAGTTTCCGGCTTGTTGATGAAGTAAGGAGACAGGTAGCCACGGTCGAACTGCATACCTTCAACCACGTCCAGTTCGTCCTGCAGACCGGTACCGTCTTCAACGGTGATAACGCCTTCTTTACCGACTTTGTCCATCGCTTCAGCGATCAGTTTACCTACGGTTTCGTCGGAGTTAGCGGAGATGGTACCAACCTGAGCAATCGCTTTAGAGTCAGAGCATGGTACGGACAGCGCTTTCAGTTCTTCAACTGCAGCGGTAACCGCTTTGTCGATACCACGTTTCAGGTCCATCGGGTTCATGCCCGCAGCAACAGCTTTCAGACCTTCAGTGATGATAGCCTGAGCCAGTACGGTTGCAGTGGTGGTACCGTCGCCTGCAGCGTCGTTTGCTTTAGAGGCAACTTCTTTCACCATCTGCGCACCCATATTTTCGAACTTGTCTTCCAGTTCGATTTCACGAGCAACGGAAACACCATCTTTGGTGATGGTCGGTGCACCGAAAGATTTATCCAGAACTACGTTACGGCCTTTTGGACCGAGGGTAACTTTCACTGCATCTGCCAGTACGTTTACGCCGCGCAGCATTTTCACACGAGCGTCGTTACCGAATTTTACGTCTTTAGCTGCCATTATCTTTATTCCTTAAATTCGTATGTTCAGTGTCGTGCGCGGATTACGCTTCAACAATTGCCAGAATGTCGCTTTCGGACATGATCAACACTTCTTCATTGTCGATCTTCTCAGATTTCACACCGTAGCCATCGTTGAAAATAACGATGTCGCCAACTTTCACATCCAGCGGCTTCACTTCGCCATTTTCAAGGATACGGCCATTGCCGACAGCCAGCACTTCGCCGCGGGTGGATTTAGCCGCTGCAGAGCCGGTCAGAACGATGCCGCCAGCAGATTTAGTTTCAACTTCTTTACGCTTGACGATCACGCGATCATGCAATGGACGAATATTCATTGATAACTCTCCTTTGAGAAAGTCCGTATCTGTTATGGGTGACGCCGGAGCTTACGTGGTTTCCCGGCTGGTGACCAGAGAAATGGGGATGAGGCTTCGCCCCTTCAAGGGGGAAAAAGAAAAAAAATTCTGATCAGCACAAAATCGGGTGAAAACCCTGATTCACCTCACATTTCATCGCAATTTCTTCATCGCCGTCATAAGCGAATCTGATTGTGCTACCATCGAAAATCTACGCAGTTGCCCAAAATTTGGGCGCAATCGGACATCAACCCATGAGTGGACTCAAACAAGAACTGGGGCTGGCCCAGGGCATTGGCCTGCTATCGACGTCATTATTAGGCACTGGCGTGTTTGCCGTTCCTGCGTTAGCTGCGCTGGTAGCGGGCAATAACAGCCTGTGGGCGTGGCCCGTTTTGATTATCTTAGTGTTCCCGATTGCGATTGTGTTTGCGATTCTGGGTCGCCACTATCCCAGCGCAGGCGGCGTCGCGCACTTCGTCGGTATGGCGTTTGGTTCGCGGCTTGAGCGAGTCACCGGCTGGCTGTTTTTATCGGTCATTCCCGTGGGTTTGCCTGCCGCACTACAAATTGCCGCCGGGTTCGGCCAGGCGATGTTTGGCTGGCATAGCTGGCAACTGTTGTTGGCAGAACTCGGTACGCTGGCGCTGGTGTGGTATATCGGTACTCGCGGTGCCAGTTCCAGTGCTAATCTACAAACCGTTATTGCCGGACTTATCGTCGCGCTGATTGTCGCTATCTGGTGGGCGGGCGATATCAAACCTGCGAATATCCCCTTTCCGGCACCTGGTAATATCGAACTTACCGGGTTATTTGCTGCGTTATCAGTGATGTTCTGGTGTTTTGTCGGTCTGGAGGCATTTGCCCATCTCGCCTCGGAATTTAAAAATCCAGAGCGTGATTTTCCTCGTGCTTTGATGATTGGTCTGCTGCTGGCAGGATTAGTCTACTGGGGCTGTACGGTAGTCGTCTTACACTTCGACGCCTATGGTGAAAAAATGGCGGCGGCAGCATCGCTTCCAAAAATTGTAGTGCAGTTGTTCGGTGTAGGAGCGTTATGGATTGCCTGCGTGATTGGCTATCTGGCCTGCTTTGCCAGTCTCAACATTTATATACAGAGCTTCGCCCGCCTGGTCTGGTCGCAGGCGCAACATAATCCTGACCACTACCTGGCACGCCTCTCTTCTCGCCATATCCCGAATAATGCCCTCAATGCGGTGCTCGGCTGCTGTGTGGTGAGCACTTTGGTGATTCATGCTTTAGAGATCAATCTGGACGCTCTTATTATTTATGCCAATGGCATCTTTATTATGATTTATCTGTTATGCATGCTGGCAGGCTGTAAATTATTGCAAGGACGTTATCGACTACTGGCGGTGGTTGGCGGGCTGTTATGCGTTCTGTTACTGGCAATGGTCGGCTGGAAAAGTCTCTATGCGCTGATCATGCTGGCGGGGTTATGGCTGTTGCTGCCAAAACGAAAAACGCCGGAAAATGGCATAACCACATAATCCGGCGTTTCGACATTAATCCTGGCGATCGTCTTTATGATCAAGGCGGTCGCGCTCATCATCCTTTCGCTGGTACTCACCATCAAAAGTATTACCGCCACCGGTCCCGGCGCTAAAACCGCCGCCAGGCATGCGAGAAAAGCGCAAATGCGGCATCAACTTCACTGTCAGATGCTTTTGCACCGGCGGCAATAAAAGTAGAAGACCGAGGAAGTCGGTAAAAAAGCCCGGTAATAAAAGCAGCAAACCAGCAATGATCAGCGAAACACTTTTAATCATCTCCGCCGCTGGGTTTTCACCCGCCGCCATTTTTTTGCTGCATCAGCACGAAATTCTTAAAGCCCTGGTTACGTACCAGTGACATACCGATAACTGACGTGAATATAACCAGCACGAGGGTCAGCAATACCCCCAATACATGGGCAACCTGAATAAAGATTGAAATCTCAATATAGACATAAAGGAAAATGGCAATAAAAGGTAACCAGCGCAAAGGTTTCTCCTGTAATAGCAGCCGGTTAACCCCGGCTACCTGAATGGGTTGCGAATCGCGTTTAGCTTATATTGTGGTCATTAGCAAAATTTCAAGATGTTTGCGCAACTATTTTTGGTAGTAATCCCAAAGCGGTGATCTATTTCACAAATTAATAATTAAGGGGTAAAAACCGACACTTAAAGTGATCCAGATTACGGTAGAAATCCTCAAGCAGCATATGATCTCGGGTATTCGGTCGATGCAGGGGATAATCGTCGGTCGAAAAACATTCGAAACCACATATATTCTGTGTGTTTAAAGCAAATCATTGGCAGCTTGAAAAAGAAGGTTCACATGTCAAACAACATTCGTATCGAAGAAGATCTGTTGGGTACCAGGGAAGTTCCAGCTGATGCCTACTATGGTGTTCACACTCTGAGAGCGATTGAAAACTTCTATATCAGCAACAACAAAATCAGTGATATTCCTGAATTTGTTCGCGGTATGGTAATGGTTAAAAAAGCCGCAGCTATGGCAAACAAAGAGCTGCAAACCATTCCTAAAAGTGTAGCGAATGCCATCATTGCCGCATGTGATGAAGTCCTGAACAACGGAAAATGCATGGATCAGTTCCCGGTAGACGTCTACCAGGGCGGCGCAGGTACTTCCGTAAACATGAACACCAACGAAGTGCTGGCCAATATCGGTCTGGAACTGATGGGTCACCAAAAAGGTGAATATCAGTACCTGAACCCGAACGACCATGTTAACAAATGTCAGTCCACTAACGACGCCTACCCGACCGGTTTCCGTATCGCAGTTTACTCTTCCCTGATTAAGCTGGTAGATGCGATTAACCAACTGCGTGAAGGCTTTGAACGTAAAGCTGTCGAATTCCAGGACATCCTGAAAATGGGTCGTACCCAGCTGCAGGACGCAGTACCGATGACCCTCGGTCAGGAATTCCGCGCTTTCAGCATCCTGCTGAAAGAAGAAGTGAAAAACATCCAACGTACCGCTGAACTGCTGCTGGAAGTTAACCTTGGTGCAACAGCAATCGGTACTGGTCTGAACACGCCGAAAGAGTACTCTCCGCTGGCAGTGAAAAAACTGGCTGAAGTTACTGGCTTCCCATGCGTACCGGCTGAAGACCTGATCGAAGCGACCTCTGACTGCGGCGCTTATGTTATGGTTCACGGCGCGCTGAAACGCCTGGCTGTGAAGATGTCCAAAATCTGTAACGACCTGCGCTTGCTCTCTTCAGGCCCACGTGCCGGCCTGAACGAGATCAACCTGCCGGAACTGCAGGCGGGCTCTTCCATCATGCCAGCTAAAGTAAACCCGGTTGTTCCGGAAGTGGTTAACCAGGTATGCTTCAAAGTCATCGGTAACGACACCACTGTTACCATGGCAGCAGAAGCAGGTCAGCTGCAGTTGAACGTTATGGAGCCGGTCATTGGCCAGGCCATGTTCGAATCCGTTCACATTCTGACCAACGCTTGCTACAACCTGCTGGAAAAATGCATTAACGGCATCACTGCTAACAAAGAAGTGTGCGAAGGTTACGTTTACAACTCTATCGGTATCGTTACTTACCTGAACCCGTTCATCGGTCACCACAACGGTGACATCGTGGGTAAAATCTGTGCCGAAACCGGTAAGAGTGTACGTGAAGTCGTTCTGGAACGCGGTCTGTTGACTGAAGCGGAACTTGACGATATTTTCTCCGTACAGAATCTGATGCACCCGGCTTACAAAGCAAAACGCTATACTGATGAAAGCGAACAGTAATCGTACAGGGTAGTACAAATAAAAAAGGCACGTCAGATGACGTGCCTTTTTTCTTGTGAGCAGTAACTTAAAAATAACAATCTAATATCAACTTGTTAAAAAACAAGGAAGGCTAATATGCTAGTTGTAGAACTCATCATAGTTTTGCTGGCGATCTTCTTGGGCGCCAGATTGGGGGGAATAGGTATTGGTTTTGCAGGCGGATTGGGGGTGCTGGTTCTTGCCGCTATTGGCGTTAAACCCGGTAACATCCCGTTCGATGTCATCTCCATTATCATGGCGGTTATCGCCGCTATTTCTGCCATGCAGGTTGCTGGCGGTCTGGACTATCTGGTTCATCAGACAGAAAAGCTGCTGCGCCGTAACCCGAAATACATCACGATCCTCGCACCGATCGTGACCTATTTCCTGACTATCTTTGCTGGTACTGGCAACATCTCTCTGGCGACACTGCCAGTTATCGCTGAAGTTGCGAAGGAACAAGGCGTTAAACCTTGCCGTCCGCTGTCTACTGCAGTGGTATCCGCGCAGATTGCGATCACCGCATCGCCAATCTCAGCGGCAGTGGTTTACATGTCTTCCGTGATGGAAGGTCATGGCATCAGCTACCTCCATCTGCTCTCCGTGGTCATCCCGTCCACCCTGCTGGCGGTTCTGGTGATGTCCTTCCTGGTCACTATGCTGTTCAACTCCAAACTCTCTGACGATCCGATTTATCGCAAGCGTCTGGAAGAGGGCCTGGTTGAACTGCGCGGTGAAAAGCAGATTGAAATCAAATCCGGTGCAAAAACGTCCGTCTGGCTGTTCCTGCTGGGCGTAGTTGGCGTGGTTATCTATGCAATCATCAACAGCCCAAGCATGGGTCTGGTTGAAAAACCGCTGATGAACACCACCAACGCAATCCTGATCATCATGCTCAGCGTTGCAACTCTGACCACCGTTATCTGTAAAGTCGATACCGACAACATCCTCAACTCCAGCACCTTCAAAGCAGGTATGAGCGCCTGTATTTGTATCCTGGGTGTTGCGTGGCTGGGCGATACTTTCGTTTCCAACAACATCGACTGGATCAAAGATACCGCTGGTGAAGTGATTCAGGGTCATCCGTGGCTGCTGGCCGTCATCTTCTTCTTTGCTTCTGCTCTGCTGTACTCTCAGGCTGCAACCGCAAAAGCACTGATGCCGATGGCTCTGGCACTGAACGTTTCACCGCTGACCGCTGTTGCTTCTTTCGCTGCGGTGTCTGGTCTGTTCATTCTGCCGACCTACCCGACGCTGGTTGCTGCGGTACAGATGGATGACACGGGTACTACCCGTATCGGTAAATTCGTCTTCAACCATCCGTTCTTCATCCCGGGTACTCTGGGTGTTGCCCTGGCCGTTTGCTTCGGCTTCGTGCTGGGTAGCTTCATGCTGTAATGATCAATCGCGGGGCGTTCACGCCCCGCTTTCTTTCCCGCCGACTAACATCCTTCCCCCGTCCGTTGTATAGTGACCTCTCTCTTGCGGTTCCATCTGTTCTTGCGAGGTGTTTATGCTTGATGAAAAAAGTTCGAATACCGCGTCTGTCGTGGTGCTATGTACGGCACCAGATGAAGCGACAGCCCAGGATTTAGCCGCCAAAGTGCTGGCGGAAAAACTGGCGGCCTGCGCGACCTTGATCCCCGGCGCTACCTCTCTCTATTACTGGGAAGGTAAGCTGGAGCAAGAATACGAAGTGCAGATGATTTTAAAAACTACCGTATCTCACCAGCAGGCACTGCTGGAATGCCTGAAGTCTCATCATCCATATCAAACCCCGGAACTTCTGGTTTTACCTGTTACACACGGAGACACAGATTACCTCTCATGGCTCAACGCATCTTTACGCTGATCCTGCTACTTTGCAGCACTTCCGTTTTTGCCGGATTATTCGACGCGCCGGGACGTTCACAATTTGTCCCCGCGGATCAAGCCTTTGCTTTTGATTTTCAGCAAAACCAACATGACCTTAATCTGACCTGGCAGATCAAAGACGGTTACTACCTCTACCGTAAACAGATCCGCATTACGCCGGAACACGCGAAAATTGCCGACGTGCAGCTGCCGCAAGGCGTCTGGCATGAAGATGAGTTTTACGGCAAAAGCGAGATTTACCGCGATCGGCTGACGCTTCCCGTCACCATCAACCAGGCGAGTGCGGGAGCGACGTTAACTGTCACCTACCAGGGCTGTGCTGATGCCGGTTTCTGTTATCCGCCAGAAACCAAAACCGTTCCGTTAAGCGAAGTGGTCGCCAACAACGCAGCGCCACAGCCTGTGTCTGTTCCGCAGCAAGAGCAGCCCACCGCGCAATTGCCCTTTTCCGCGCTCTGGGCGTTGTTGATCGGTATTGGTATCGCCTTTACGCCATGCGTGCTGCCAATGTACCCACTGATTTCTGGCATCGTGCTGGGTGGTAAACAGCGGCTCTCCACTGCCAGAGCATTGTTGCTGACCTTTATTTATGTGCAGGGGATGGCGCTGACCTACACGGCGCTGGGTCTGGTGGTTGCCGCCGCAGGGTTACAGTTCCAGGCGGCGCTACAGCACCCATACGTGCTCATTGGCCTCGCCATCGTCTTTACCTTGCTGGCGATGTCAATGTTTGGCTTGTTTACCCTGCAACTCCCCTCTTCGCTGCAAACACGTCTCACGTTGATGAGCAATCGCCAACAGGGCGGCTCACCTGGCGGTGTGTTTGTTATGGGGGCGATTGCCGGACTGATCTGTTCACCATGCACCACCGCACCGCTTAGCGCGATTCTGCTGTATATCGCCCAAAGCGGGAACATGTGGCTGGGCGGCGGCACGCTTTATCTCTATGCGTTGGGCATGGGCCTGCCGCTGATGCTAATTACCGTCTTTGGTAACCGCTTGCTGCCGAAAAGCGGCCCGTGGATGGAACAAGTCAAAACCGCGTTTGGTTTTGTGATCCTCGCACTGCCGGTCTTCCTGCTGGAGCGAGTGATTGGTGATGTATGGGGATTACGCTTGTGGTCGGCGCTGGGTGTCGCATTCTTTGGCTGGGCCTTTATCACCAGCCTACAGGCTAAACGCGGCTGGATGCGTATTGTGCAAATTATTCTGCTGGCAGCGGCATTGGTTAGCGTGCGCCCACTTCAGGATTGGGCATTTGGTGCGACGCATACCGCGCAAACTCAGACGCATCTCAACTTTACACAAATCAAAACGGTAGATGAGTTAAATCAGGCGCTCGTTGAAGCCAAAGGCAAACCGGTGATGTTAGATCTTTATGCCGACTGGTGCGTCGCCTGTAAAGAGTTTGAGAAATACACCTTCAGCGACCCGCAGGTGCAAAAAGCGTTAGCAGACACGGTCTTACTTCAGGCCAACGTCACGGCCAACGACGCACAAGATGTGGCGCTGTTAAAGCATCTTAATGTCCTTGGCCTACCGACAATTCTCTTTTTTGACGGACAAGGCCAGGAGCATCCACAAGCACGCGTCACGGGCTTTATGGATGCTGAAACCTTCAGCGCACATTTGCGCGATCGCCAACCGTGAACGACACTTGCAGTGGGAAAGACGGAGGAAAATAGCGTGCAACGTGAAGATGTACTGGGAGAAGCCCTGAAATTATTAGAATTACAAGGGATTGCCAACACCACGCTGGAGATGGTTGCTGAACGTGTGGATTATCCACTGGACGAGCTACGCCGCTTCTGGCCAGACAAAGAGGCAATCCTCTACGATGCGCTGCGTTATCTTAGCCAACAGATAGATGTCTGGCGTCGTCAGCTGATGCTGGACGAAACGCAAACCGCCGAACAAAAGCTGCTGGCACGTTATCAGGCGTTATCGGAGTGCGTTAAAAACAACCGCTATCCGGGCTGTCTATTTATCGCTGCCTGTACGTTTTATCCCGATCCTGGCCACCCTATTCATCAACTGGCCGATCAGCAAAAAAGCGCGGCCTACGATTTCACCCACGAACTGTTAACCACACTGGAAGTTGACGATCCGGCGATGGTAGCAAAGCAGATGGAACTGGTGCTGGAAGGCTGTTTAAGCCGAATGCTGGTGAATCGTAGCCAGGCGGATGTCGACACTGCACATCGGCTGGCGGAAGATATCCTGCGCTTCGCCCGCTGCCGCCAGGGTGGTGCATTGACCTGACAGAAACACAGAAAAGAAGCGATTTGCCGCAATCTTAAGCAGTTGAATCGCTTTTACTGAAATTAGGTTGACGAGATGTGCAGATTACGGTTTAATGCGCCCCGTTGCCCGGATAGCTCAGTCGGTAGAGCAGGGGATTGAAAATCCCCGTGTCCTTGGTTCGATTCCGAGTCCGGGCACCAAATTCATATAAACGGACCTCCACGGAGGTCCGTTTTTCGTTTCAGGACGCCACGATTTAAGCGTTCTGCCTCCAAATCAATTCTACCGAACTCAACCAGATTCTCCCCACATCACCAGCAATTTGCGGGCATATCCCAATTCGGGAAAATTTGTTCCTGAGCTATAGCACTAACTGACGTGAAATGTCGTGCGGCCCCGTGATGCTGTTGAACGTCAAATGACGTCATCAGGAGCGTAACGCATCCATAAAGCACAACACCGGTCTGAACGGCGACTGATGAGATTTTCTGAATGAGAACAAAGAGAAATGTATCAGTTCGCTTGCTCATGCAAAGACTAACAATCCATTAAAATAGTAAGTGCTCCGGACAATTTTCCATGGATTATTTTCTGAACATTTTTCTTTGGCAAAGATGATGAATTTTGATGGTAAGGAATATTACTTCTGGTTCTCAGTAAAATCCTTTCGTAATACTATGTAATCAAGAAGTTTATGGCTGGTAAAAATAACGTCTTGCATTCACCAATAATATGTAAATAAACCCATCTATAGATGGTAAAAATAGGTTGTGGCAATTATCATTGCATCATTCCCTTTTCGAATGAGTTTCTATTATGCAACAACCTGTAGTTCGCGTTGGCGAATGGCTTGTTACTCCGTCCATAAACCAAATTAGCCGCAATGGGCGTCAACTTACCCTTGAGCCGAGATTAATCGATCTTCTGGTTTTCTTTGCTCAACACAGTGGCGAAGTACTTAGCAGGGATGAACTTATCGATAATGTCTGGAAGAGAAGTATTGTCACCAATCACGTTGTGACGCAGAGTATCTCAGAACTACGTAAGTCATTAAAAGATAATGATGAAGATAGTCCTGTCTATATCGCTACTGTACCAAAGCGCGGCTATAAATTAATGGTGCCGGTTATCTGGTACAGCGAAGAAGAGGGAGAGGAAATAATGCTATCTTCGCCTCCCCCTATACCAGAGGCGGTTCCTGCCACAGATTCTCCCTCCCACAGTCTTAACATTCAAAACACCGCAACGCCACCTGAACAATCCCCAGTTAAAAGCAAACGATTCACTACCTTTTGGGTATGGTTTTTTTTCCTGTTGTCGTTAGGTATCTGTGTAGCACTGGTAGCGTTTTCAAGTCTTGATACACGTCTTCCTATGAGCAAATCGCGTATTTTGCTCAATCCACGCGATATTGACATTAATATGGTAAATAAAAGTTGTAACAGCTGGAGTTCCCCGTATCAGCTCTCTTACGCGATAGGCGTGGGTGATTTGGTGGCGACATCACTTAACACCTTCTCCACCTTTATGGTGCATGACAAAATCAACTACAACATTGATGAACCGAGCAGTTCCGGTAAAACATTATCTATTGCGTTTGTTAATCAGCGCCAATACCGTGCTCAACAATGCTTTATGTCGATAAAATTGGTAGACAATGCAGATGGTTCAACCATGCTGGATAAACGTTATGTCATCACTAACGGTAATCAGCTGGCGATTCAAAATGATTTACTGGAGAGTTTATCAAAAGCGTTAAACCAACCGTGGCCACAACGAATGCAGGAGACGCTCCAGAAAATTTTGCCGCATCGTGGTGCGTTATTAACTAATTTTTATCAGGCACATGATTATTTACTGCATGGCGATGATAAATCATTGAACCGTGCCAGTGAATTATTAGGTGAGATTGTTCAATCATCCCCAGAATTTACCTACGCGAGAGCAGAAAAAGCATTAGTTGATATCGTGCGCCATTCTCAACATCCTTTAGATGAAAAACAATTAGCAGCACTGAACACAGAAATAGATAACATTGTTACACTGCCGGAATTGAACAACCTGTCCATTATATATCAAATAAAAGCGGTCAGTGCTCTGGTAAAAGGTAAAACAGATGAGTCTTACCAGGCGATAAATACTGGCATTGATCTTGAAATGTCCTGGCTAAATTATGTGTTGCTTGGCAAGGTTTATGAAATGAAGGGGATGAACCGGGAAGCAGCTGATGCATATCTCACCGCCTTTAATTTACGCCCAGGGGCAAACACCCTTTACTGGATTGAAAATGGTATATTCCAGACTTCTGTTCCTTATGTTGTACCTTATCTCGACAAATTTCTTGCTTCAGAATAAGTAACTCCGGGTTGATTTATGCTCGGAAATATTTGTTGTTGAGTTTTTGTATGTTCCTGTTGGTATAATATGTTGCGGCAATTTATTTGCCGCATAATTTTTATTACATAAATTTAACCAGAGAATGTCACGCAATCCATTGTAAACATTAAATGTTTATCTTTTCATGATATCAACTTGCGATCCTGATGTGTTAATAAAAAACCTCAAGTTCTCACTTACAGAAACTTTTGTGTTATTTCACCTAATCTTTAGGATTAATCCTTTTTTCGTGAGTAATCTTATCGCCAGTTTGGTCTGGTCAGGAAATAGTTATACATCATGACCCGGACTCCAAATTCAAAAATGAAATTAGGAGAAGAGCATGAGTTCTGCCAAGAAGATCGGGCTATTTGCCTGTACCGGTGTTGTTGCCGGTAATATGATGGGGAGCGGTATTGCATTATTACCTGCGAACCTAGCAAGTATCGGTGGTATTGCTATCTGGGGTTGGATTATCTCTATTATTGGTGCAATGTCGCTGGCGTATGTATATGCCCGACTGGCAACAAAAAACCCGCAACAAGGTGGCCCAATTGCTTATGCCGGAGAAATTTCCCCTGCATTTGGTTTTCAGACAGGTGTTCTTTATTACCATGCTAACTGGATTGGTAACCTGGCGATTGGTATTACCGCTGTATCTTATCTTTCCACCTTCTTCCCAGTATTAAATGATCCTGTTCCGGCGGGTATCGCCTGTATTGCTATCGTCTGGGTATTTACCTTTGTAAATATGCTCGGCGGTACTTGGGTAAGCCGTTTAACCACTATTGGTCTGGTGCTGGTTCTTATTCCTGTGGTGATGACTGCTATTGTTGGCTGGCATTGGTTTGATGCGGCAACTTATGCAGCTAACTGGAATACTGCGGATACCACTGATGGTCATGCGATCATTAAAAGTATTCTGCTCTGCCTGTGGGCCTTCGTGGGTGTTGAATCCGCAGCTGTAAGTACTGGTATGGTTAAAAACCCGAAACGTACCGTTCCGCTGGCAACCATGCTGGGTACTGGTTTAGCAGGTATTGTTTACATCGCTGCGACTCAGGTGCTTTCCGGTATGTATCCGTCTTCTGTAATGGCGGCTTCCGGTGCTCCGTTTGCAATCAGTGCTTCAACTATCCTCGGTAACTGGGCTGCGCCGCTGGTTTCTGCATTCACCGCCTTTGCGTGCCTGACTTCTCTGGGCTCCTGGATGATGTTGGTAGGCCAGGCAGGTGTACGTGCCGCTAACGACGGTAACTTCCCGAAAGTTTATGGTGAAGTCGACAGCAACGGTATTCCGAAAAAAGGTCTGCTGCTGGCTGCAGTGAAAATGACTGCCCTGATGATCCTTATCACTCTGATGAACTCTGCCGGTGGTAAAGCATCTGACCTGTTCGGTGAACTGACCGGTATCGCAGTACTGCTGACTATGCTGCCGTATTTCTACTCTTGCGTTGACCTGATTCGTTTTGAAGGCGTTAACATCCGCAACTTTGTCAGCCTGATCTGCTCTGTACTGGGTTGCGTGTTCTGCTTCATCGCGCTGATGGGCGCAAGCTCCTTCGAGCTGGCAGGTACCTTCATCGTCAGCCTGATTATCCTGATGTTCTACGCTCGCAAAATGCACGAGCGCCAGAGCCACTCAATGGATAACCACACCGCGTCTAACGCACATTAATTAAAAGTATTTTCCGAGGCTCCTCCTTTCATTTTGTCCCATGTGTTGGGAGGGGCCTTTTTTACCTGGAGATATGACTATGAACGTTATTGCAATATTGAATCACATGGGGGTTTATTTTAAAGAAGAACCCATCCGTGAACTTCATCGCGCGCTTGAACGTCTGAACTTCCAGATTGTTTACCCGAACGACCGTGACGACTTATTAAAACTGATCGAAAACAATGCGCGTCTGTGCGGCGTTATTTTTGACTGGGATAAATATAATCTCGAGCTGTGCGAAGAAATTAGCAAAATGAACGAGAACCTGCCGTTGTACGCGTTCGCTAATACGTATTCCACTCTCGATGTAAGCCTGAATGACCTGCGTTTACAGATTAGCTTCTTTGAATATGCGCTGGGTGCTGCTGAAGATATTGCTAATAAGATCAAGCAGACCACTGACGAATATATCAACACTATTCTGCCTCCGCTGACTAAAGCACTGTTTAAATATGTTCGTGAAGGTAAATATACTTTCTGTACTCCTGGTCACATGGGCGGTACTGCATTCCAGAAAAGCCCGGTAGGTAGCCTGTTCTATGATTTCTTTGGTCCGAATACCATGAAATCTGATATTTCCATTTCAGTATCTGAACTGGGTTCTCTGCTGGATCACAGTGGTCCACACAAAGAAGCAGAACAGTATATCGCTCGCGTCTTTAACGCAGACCGCAGCTACATGGTGACCAACGGTACTTCCACTGCGAACAAAATTGTTGGTATGTACTCTGCTCCAGCAGGCAGCACCATTCTGATTGACCGTAACTGCCACAAATCGCTGACCCACCTGATGATGATGAGCGATGTTACGCCAATCTATTTCCGCCCGACCCGTAACGCTTACGGTATTCTTGGTGGTATCCCACAGAGTGAATTCCAGCACGCTACCATTGCTAAGCGCGTGAAAGAAACACCAAACGCAACCTGGCCGGTACATGCTGTAATTACCAACTCTACCTATGATGGTCTGCTGTACAACACCGACTTCATCAAGAAAACACTGGATGTGAAATCCATCCACTTTGACTCCGCGTGGGTGCCTTACACCAACTTCTCACCGATTTACGAAGGTAAATGCGGTATGAGCGGTGGCCGTGTAGAAGGGAAAGTGATTTACGAAACCCAGTCCACTCACAAACTGCTGGCGGCGTTCTCTCAGGCTTCCATGATCCACGTTAAAGGTGACGTAAACGAAGAAACCTTTAACGAAGCCTACATGATGCACACCACCACTTCTCCGCACTACGGTATCGTGGCGTCCACTGAAACCGCTGCGGCGATGATGAAAGGCAATGCAGGTAAGCGTCTGATCAACGGTTCTATTGAACGTGCGATCAAATTCCGTAAAGAGATCAAACGTCTGAGAACGGAATCTGATGGCTGGTTCTTTGATGTATGGCAGCCGGATCATATCGATACGACTGAATGCTGGCCGCTGCGTTCTGACAGCACCTGGCACGGCTTCAAAAACATCGATAACGAGCACATGTATCTTGACCCGATCAAAGTCACCCTGCTGACTCCGGGGATGGAAAAAGACGGCACCATGAGCGACTTTGGTATTCCGGCCAGCATCGTGGCGAAATACCTCGACGAACATGGCATCGTTGTTGAGAAAACCGGTCCGTATAACCTGCTGTTCCTGTTCAGCATCGGTATCGATAAGACCAAAGCACTGAGCCTGCTGCGTGCTCTGACTGACTTTAAACGTGCGTTCGACCTGAACCTGCGTGTGAAAAACATGCTGCCGTCTCTGTATCGTGAAGATCCTGAATTCTATGAAAACATGCGTATTCAGGAACTGGCTCAGAATATCCACAAACTGATTGTTCACCACAATCTGCCGGATCTGATGTATCGCGCATTTGAAGTGCTGCCGACGATGGTAATGACTCCGTATGCTGCATTCCAGAAAGAGCTGCACGGTATGACCGAAGAAGTTTACCTCGACGAAATGGTAGGTCGTATTAACGCCAATATGATCCTTCCGTACCCGCCGGGAGTTCCTCTGGTAATGCCGGGTGAAATGATCACCGAAGAAAGCCGTCCGGTTCTGGAGTTCCTGCAGATGCTGTGTGAAATCGGCGCTCACTATCCGGGCTTTGAAACCGATATTCACGGTGCATACCGTCAGGCTGATGGCCGCTATACCGTTAAGGTATTGAAAGAAGAAAGCAAAAAATAATTAGCTCGTACAAGGGAAGTGGCTTGCCACTTCCCTTTTTTGCTCATAAGGAGAACACATGAAAACACCCTCACAGCCGCGCGCGATATACTATATCGTGGCGATCCAAATCTGGGAGTACTTCAGTTTTTACGGCATGCGTGCCTTACTCATTCTCTATCTCACCCATCAGCTTGGTTTTGATGATAACCATGCCATCAGCCTGTTCAGCGCATATGCTTCTCTGGTTTACGTTACCCCTATTCTCGGCGGCTGGCTTGCCGACCGCCTGCTCGGCAACCGCACTGCAGTGATTGCCGGCGCGCTGTTAATGACCCTTGGCCATGTGGTGCTGGGTATTGATACAAATTCAACCTTTAGCCTGTATCTGGCGCTGGCAATCATTATTTGTGGCTACGGTTTATTCAAATCAAACATCAGCTGTTTGCTTGGCGAGCTCTACGACGAGAACGATCATCGACGTGATGGCGGTTTTTCGCTGCTGTATGCTGCGGGCAATATCGGTTCTATCGCAGCCCCAATCGCCTGCGGCCTGGCTGCTCAGTGGTATGGATGGCATGTTGGCTTTGCCCTTGCGGGTGGCGGCATGTTTATCGGTTTGTTGATTTTCTTAAGCGGTCATCGTCATTTCCAGTCCACACGTAGTATGGATAAAAAAGCGCTCACTAGTGTCAAATTTGCCTTACCAGTATGGAGCTGGTTAGTGGTGATGCTCTGTTTAGCCCCAGTATTTTTTACTCTGCTGCTGGAGAACGACTGGTCCGGATATTTGCTGGCGATCGTTTGCCTCATTGCCGCACAAATCATTGCCCGCATGATGATCAAATTCCCCGAACATCGCCGTGCTCTTTGGCAAATTGTATTGTTGATGTTTGTCGGGACATTGTTCTGGGTACTGGCACAACAGGGCGGCAGTACCATCAGCTTGTTTATCGATCGCTTTGTGAATCGTCAGGCATTCAATATTGAAGTACCTACAGCACTATTCCAGTCGGTGAATGCAATTGCGGTGATGCTCGCTGGGGTTGTACTGGCCTGGCTGGCGTCGCCAGAAAGCCGCGGCAACTCAACATTGCGCGTCTGGCTGAAGTTTGCCTTTGGCTTACTGCTGATGGCTTGTGGCTTTATGTTGTTGGCATTTGATGCCCGACATGCAGCGGCTGACGGTCAAGCGTCAATGGGCGTGATGATATCCGGGCTGGCGCTAATGGGCTTTGCCGAACTCTTTATTGACCCGGTGGCGATTGCGCAAATCACGCGTCTGAAAATGTCTGGCGTATTAACCGGGATTTATATGCTGGCAACAGGCGCGGTCGCCAACTGGCTGGCAGGCGTCGTGGCACAGCAGACGACAGAGTCGCAAATTAGCGGTATGGCAATTGCAGCTTACCAGCGATTCTTTTCTCAGATGGGAGAGTGGACGTTGGCTTGTGTCGCGATCATCGTCGTATTGGCCTTTGCTACCCGTTTTCTGTTTAGCACGCCGACGAATATGATACAGGAGAGCAACGATTAACTGTCGTAAAAACAATTGGTTATGAATAAATTAACTTTCAGTTTATAACACTAACAAATCGAGATTAATAAGTCATTTAAACCATTTTGATGGTTATTTATTAGTGATATCAACTTGAGGTAAGCGTTAGTTTCGATAAGATAAACTGAGTTACTAATAGTCGAGGCAGATAATACAGTGTACCGATCTGTCTCTTTATCTACGCTAAATTGAAAGCTGGATTTAGAGGAACCAAAATGTCTGAACAAGAAACACGGGGAGCCAATGAGGCTATTGATTTTAACGATGAACTGAGAAATCGCCGCGAAAAACTGGCGGCACTACGTCAGCAAGGTGTGGCGTTTCCCAATGATTTTCGCCGCGACCATACCTCTGACCAGTTGCACGAAGAGTTTGATGCGAAGGATAACCAGGAACTGGAATCCTTAAACATTGAAGTCTCGGTTGCTGGCCGAATGATGACCCGTCGTATCATGGGGAAAGCCTCCTTTGTAACGTTGCAGGATGTCGGTGGCCGTATTCAACTGTACGTTGCAAGAGATAGCCTGCCAGAAGGTGTTTATAACGATCAGTTTAAAAAATGGGATCTGGGTGACATTATCGGTGCCCGCGGTACGCTGTTTAAGACGCAAACGGGTGAGCTTTCCATTCACTGTACTGAGCTGCGCCTGCTGACTAAAGCACTACGTCCTTTACCAGATAAATTCCATGGTCTGCAGGATCAGGAAGTCCGTTATCGTCAACGTTATCTGGACCTCATCGCTAACGATAAATCCCGTCAAACGTTTGTTGTCCGTTCAAAAATTCTGGCCGCTATCCGTCAATTCATGGTCGCGCGCGGCTTTATGGAAGTAGAAACCCCGATGATGCAGGTAATTCCAGGTGGGGCATCTGCTCGCCCGTTTATTACCCATCATAATGCTCTGGATTTAGATATGTATCTGCGTATCGCGCCGGAGCTGTATCTGAAACGTCTGGTTGTAGGCGGTTTTGAACGGGTATTCGAAATCAACCGTAACTTCCGTAATGAAGGTATTTCTGTTCGCCATAATCCTGAGTTCACAATGATGGAACTCTACATGGCGTATGCGGATTACCACGATTTGATTGAACTGACAGAGTCACTGTTCCGCACCCTGGCACAAGAGGTTCTGGGTACCACTAAAGTCACTTATGGCGAGCATGTGTTTGATTTCGGCAAACCGTTTGAAAAACTCACCATGCGCGAAGCAATCAAAAAATATCGTCCAGAAACCGATATGGCCGACCTGGATAATTTTGATGCTGCTAAAGCATTAGCTGAATCTATCGGTATTACGGTAGAGAAAAGCTGGGGGTTGGGACGTATTGTCACAGAGATCTTTGATGAAGTGGCAGAAGCACATCTGATTCAGCCAACCTTTATTACGGAATATCCGGCAGAAGTGTCCCCGCTGGCACGCCGTAATGATGTTAACCCGGAAATCACCGACCGTTTTGAATTCTTCATCGGTGGTCGTGAAATCGGTAATGGTTTTAGCGAATTAAACGACGCAGAAGATCAGGCTGAACGTTTCCAGGAACAGGTTAATGCTAAAGCTGCAGGTGACGACGAAGCCATGTTCTATGACGAAGATTACGTGACTGCGCTGGAATATGGTCTGCCGCCAACCGCTGGTCTGGGTATTGGTATCGACCGAATGATTATGCTGTTTACTAACAGCCATACTATTCGCGACGTTATTCTCTTCCCGGCGATGCGCCCACAGAAATAAATTTCACTTTAATGAACGAAGCAGTCAGGCGACTGCTTCGTTCATCGTTCCGCAAATCCAGTTTTGAGGAGAGACGCTTCGTTTCACGATAACCAGCGGGTCCACTCAACTACAGCTCCTAAAAGAGAGAAAAAAGTAATGCCACAGGCAGACTCATTGGCCAGGTTATTCCGACCAGGAATGCACTAAGTAAACGAATATGTGTTTTCTCATGTGAGATAAACCAGATAATGACAAAGGATATGTTCACACCAATCACATAAAAAATTAATATTTTAGAGAATAGTGCCATTTTTTATGTTCTTCTTATCCTTCCTGGCTACTTGTAAAACTGACGGAAATAGTCATCAACTGTCATAATGTTGAGGTCAAAATCAATATCCGGTAAGTCTAAGCATTTGAGCCTGATTAAATCTTCGATTTCACTTGCGGCTAACGATGTCGTTATTGCGAAGGAGTTTTCATTCAATTGTCGTGGTATCCCATATTCATCAGCCACGATAGAGGAGAAATTCATATCATACATCAATGATCTTAATCTTAAGAACACTGAGGAATAAGATGATGGATAATCAAAAGAAACAACATAAGTATTGAACTTGTTTTTACCTTCCATAATATGACTCCTATCAATATTAAACGCTCTGGGGACGCAAAACTTATTAACCCCGATTGATGATTCTCATATAGGAGATATTCTTTTTTTTGCTCAGTAAAGGGGATGACTTGGGACAAAAAAACGCGCTCTCTGCCCATTCTTTGTGCATCCCCCTACCCTTCAGATGCTCTCCTGCATCACATCGCGGAGAGAATGAAAAATATCGTGACTCTGTACTCTCCCATCAACTGCGAATATCATCATACTCCCGCGTTTTATCAAATTCATGTTTCGCAAATGGGCATAATGGGATAATTTTTCGTTTTTCCCGACGCATTTTTTCCACGACTTTCGCAACCAGCTGTTTACCAATCCCTTGCCCTTTCAGGCTTTCATCGACATCGGTATGTTCGATAATCGCTAAATTCTCTCCGGTCGGCACAAAGACAATTTCAGCGATTTGCTTGCCTTGTTTGTCATTAATGTAAAATTTATTGTGGCCTTCGCGTATTTCCATTTTACCCTCGCTTATTTATGACGGTATTTCAGCGCGCCGCTCGGGCACGTATCAATCACTTTAACCACAGTGGCGACGTCGACTTCATCCGGCATGATCCACGGCTTTCGTTTGAGATTAAATAACTTGCCGTTGCCACGTACGCAATTGCCAGAATGCTGACATATCGCAGTGTTGAAATAGACATCGATCTTTTCGCCGGTATAACAGCGATAACCCCCGTCCAGTAGCGCCTGATCCATGACCTTCCCTCTCTCATCAGTATGATTATCGCTATAAGCATAGCCCCGGAATCTTCATACAGCACTGGCAGTTTCCGTTGCCAGAGTCTCTTCCCCTATATAGCCAATCATTCTTACTCCCTTTGAATTACCCGCCTCATCAGAGATAATGCTTAAGAAATTTGTCACACAAGGAAGCTGATGAGACATTCATTGCCCTACCGCATGTTACGCAAACGTCCGATGAAATTGAGTACCACAGTGATCTTAATGGTCAGTGCGGTACTGTTCTCGGTGCTATTGGTGGTGCATCTGATTTACTTCTCGCAAATCAGTGATATGACGCGAGATGGGCTAGCCAACAAGGCACTGGCAGTGGCGCGTACCCTCGCCGACTCGCCGGAAATCCGTCAGGGCTTGCAGAAAAAACCGCAGGAGAGTGGCATCCAGGCCATCGCGGAAGCCGTACGCAAACGCAACGATCTGCTGTTTATTGTCGTTACCGATATGCAAAGTCTTCGCTACTCGCATCCTGAAGCCCAGCGTATTGGTCAGCCATTTAAAGGTGATGACATCCTTAAAGCGCTGAATGGCGAAGAAAATGTCGCTATCAATCGCGGTTTTCTGGCGCAGGCTTTACGCGTATTTACCCCCATCTACGATGAAAATCATAAACAAATTGGCGTGGTGGCGATCGGCCTTGAGTTAAGCCGTGTGACCCAACAGATCAATGACAGTCGCTGGAGCATTATCTGGTCGGTATTATTTGGCATGCTGGTCGGACTGATTGGCACCTGCATTCTGGTTAAGGTACTGAAAAAAATCCTTTTCGGCCTGGAACCCTACGAAATCTCCACGCTGTTTGAGCAACGCCAGGCCATGTTGCAGTCTATCAAAGAAGGCGTCGTTGCCGTGGACGATCGCGGCGAGGTCACGCTGATCAACGATGCCGCACAAGAATTGCTGAATTACCGTAAGTCGCAGGACGATGAGAAACTGTCGACGCTAAGCCACTCATGGTCACAGGTGGTAGATGTCTCGGAAGTGTTACGCGACGGTACCCCGCGCCGCGACGAAGAGATTACGATTAAAGACCGGCTATTACTGATCAACACCGTTCCGGTGCGCAGTAATGGCGTTATCATCGGTGCCATTTCAACCTTCAGGGACAAAACTGAAGTACGTAAACTGATGCAGCGACTCGACGGTCTGGTCAACTATGCTGACGCACTTCGTGAACGATCCCACGAATTTATGAATAAATTGCATGTGATTCTCGGATTATTGCATCTGAAGAGTTATAAGCAGTTGGAAGATTACATTCTCAAAACAGCCAATAACTATCAGGAAGAGATTGGCTCTCTGCTGGGTAAGATCAAATCTCCGGTTATCGCTGGTTTTTTAATCAGCAAGATTAACCGCGCGACCGATTTAGGCCATACGCTGATTTTAAACAGTGAAAGCCAGCTGCCAGACAGCGGCAGTGAGGACCAGGTCGCGACGCTGATTACCACGTTGGGAAATCTGATAGAAAACGCGCTGGAGGCATTAGGGCCGGAACCCGGAGGCGAAATTAGCGTAACATTGCACTACCGTCACGGCTGGCTGCACTGTGAAGTTAATGATGATGGACCGGGGATCGCACCCGATAAAATCGATCACATTTTTGACAAAGGTGTCTCGACAAAAGGAAGCGAGCGAGGCGTCGGTTTAGCACTTGTCAAACAACAGGTAGAAAATCTCGGCGGCAGCATCGCCGTGGAATCGGAACCCGGGATTTTCACACAATTTTTTGTCCAGATACCCTGGGACGGGGAGAGGTCGAACAGATGATCAATGTATTAATTATCGATGACGACGCAATGGTCGCGGAGCTGAATCGCCGATACGTAGCACAAATCCCAGGCTTTCAATGCTGTGGAACAGCCTCGACGCTGGAGAAAGCCAAAGAGATTATCTTCAATAGCGATACGCCTATCGACCTGATATTGCTCGATATCTATATGCAAAAAGAGAACGGGCTCGATTTACTGCCTGTCCTGCATAACGCGCGTTGCAAAAGTGATGTGATTGTCATCTCCTCCGCAGCCGATGCGGCAACCATTAAAGATTCGCTGCATTACGGTGTCGTGGATTACCTGATCAAACCCTTCCAGGCTTCCCGCTTTGAAGAGGCGCTCACCGGCTGGCGGCAAAAGAAAATGGCGCTGGAAAAACATCAGTATTATGACCAGGCCGAGCTTGATCAGCTAATCCACGGCAGCAGCTCCAACGAACAGGATCCTCGTCGCTTGCCAAAAGGCTTAACGCCGCAGACGTTACGCACACTGTGCCAGTGGATTGACGCGCATCAGGACTATGAATTTTCAACCGACGAGCTAGCCAACGAGGTTAACATTTCGCGTGTTTCCTGCCGTAAATACCTCATCTGGCTGGTCAACTGCCACATCTTGTTCACCAGTATCCATTATGGCGTCACGGGGCGTCCAGTTTACCGTTACCGTATTCAGGCAGAACACTACTCACTACTGAAACAATATTGCCAATAACGGATCGCTGGTTATCTGTAAGTAATAATTATTACCGTAATGCAAAATACCCCTGGCACAAGTTACATCCTTCATCAGTAAAACTTGTGCCAGATCAAATATAATTATCCCTCCATCATCGCTAAAAATTAATATCTCTTCAGGTGAACGGTGTTTTTAATTTCAAAACGCTAACAAAAGTTAATTAACTATTATGTCACCCGCATTATGTGTATTTTTACCCACAAATGGGTAGATCAGATTAATCTATAAACCTAATGACATCTGCCCTGAGAACAAAAAATAGACCGATAAATATCAATAAGATAACAGCAAACAAAACATTAACATCTGCGCAGTACAAACTATAAACCCATCGCCAGAGAGTCTTTCTCTCTGAAAAAGCCGCTTATCACAGTGCATAAATTTGCCGCTGCTTTAATCAGCCAATATTCACTGTGAGGTATTTGCTAAAGCCGGTAACGACCAAACGGATATTTAGTCAGGCTCTGAAAACAGTTCATACAAAACAGAACGTGACTGTGATCTATTCAGCAAAAATTTAAATAGGATTATCGCGAGGGTTCACACATGTTATTTACTATCCAACTTATCATAATACTGATATGTCTGTTTTATGGTGCCAGAAAGGGTGGTATCGCGCTGGGTTTATTAGGCGGTATCGGTCTGGTCATTCTGGTCTTCGTCTTCCACCTTCAGCCAGGTAAACCACCAGTTGATGTCATGCTGGTTATCATTGCGGTGGTGGCGGCATCGGCGACCTTGCAAGCTTCGGGCGGTCTTGATGTCATGCTGCAAATTGCCGAGAAGCTGCTGCGCCGCAACCCGAAATATGTCTCAATTGTCGCGCCGTTTGTGACCTGTACACTGACCATTCTTTGCGGTACGGGTCATGTGGTTTACACCATTCTGCCGATCATCTACGACGTCGCCATTAAGAACAACATCCGTCCGGAACGTCCGATGGCGGCAAGTTCTATCGGTGCACAGATGGGGATTATCGCCAGTCCGGTGTCGGTTGCGGTCGTGTCTCTGGTTGCGATGCTGGGTAATGTCACCTTTGATGGTCGCCATCTTGAGTTCCTCGATCTGCTGGCAATCACCATTCCATCGACGTTAATCGGTATCCTGGCGATCGGTATCTTCAGCTGGTTCCGCGGTAAAGATCTGGATAAAGACGAAGAGTTCCAGAAATTCATCTCCGTACCGGAAAACCGTGAGTATGTTTACGGTGATACCGCGACGCTGCTGGATAAAAAACTGCCGAAAAGCAACTGGCTGGCAATGTGGATTTTCCTCGGGGCAATCGCTGTAGTCGCCCTTCTTGGTGCTGATTCGGACCTGCGTCCATCCTTCGGCGGCAAACCGCTGTCGATGGTACTGGTTATTCAGATGTTTATGCTGCTGACCGGGGCGCTGATTATTATCCTGACCAAAACCAATCCCGCGTCTATCTCAAAAAAACGAAGTCTTCCGTTCCGGTATGATCGCCATCGTGGCGGTGTACGGTATCGCATGGATGGCAGAAACCATGTTCGGTGCGCATATGTCTGAAATTCAGGGCGTACTGGGTGAAATGGTGAAAGAGTATCCGTGGGCCTATGCCATTGTTCTGCTGCTGGTTTCCAAGTTTGTAAACTCTCAGGCTGCGGCGCTGGCGGCGATTGTTCCGGTCGCGCTGGCGATCGGCGTTGATCCGGCATACATCGTGGCTTCAGCACCGGCTTGCTACGGTTATTACATCCTGCCGACTTATCCGAGCGATCTGGCAGCGATTCAGTTTGACCGTTCCGGCACCACCCACATCGGTCGCTTCGTCATCAACCACAGCTTTATTCTGCCGGGGTTGATTGGTGTGAGCGTATCGTGCGTCTTCGGCTGGATCTTCGCCGCGATGTACGGGTTCTTATAAATGCACTTTGCGTGCCGCCCGTGACTACGCGGCACGCCATTTTCGAATAACAAATACAGAGTTACAGGCTGGAAGCTATGTCAAACAAACCCTTTATCTACCAGGCACCTTTCCCGATGGGGAAAGACAATACCGAATACTATCTACTCACTTCCGATTACGTTAGCGTTGCCGACTTCGACGGCGAAACCATCCTGAAAGTGGAACCAGAAGCCCTGACCCTGCTGGCGCAGCAAGCCTTTCACGACGCTTCTTTTATGCTCCGCCCGGCACACCAGAAACAGGTTGCGGCTATTCTTCACGATCCAGAAGCCAGCGAAAACGACAAGTACGTGGCGCTGCAATTCTTAAGAAACTCCGAAATCGCCGCCAAAGGCGTGCTGCCGACCTGCCAGGATACCGGCACCGCGATCATCGTCGGTAAAAAAGGCCAGCGCGTGTGGACCGGCGGCGGTGATGAAGAAACGCTGTCGAAAGGCGTCTATAACACCTATATCGAAGATAACCTGCGCTATTCACAGAATGCGGCGCTGGACATGTACAAAGAGGTCAACACCGGCACTAACCTGCCTGCGCAAATCGACCTGTACGCGGTAGATGGCGATGAGTACAAATTCCTTTGCGTTGCGAAAGGCGGCGGCTCTGCCAACAAAACGTATCTCTACCAGGAAACCAAAGCCCTGCTGACTCCCGGCAAACTGAAAAACTTCCTCGTCGAGAAAATGCGTACCCTCGGTACTGCAGCCTGCCCGCCGTACCATATCGCGTTTGTGATTGGCGGTACGTCTGCGGAAACCAACCTGAAAACCGTCAAGTTAGCAAGCGCTCACTATTACGATGAACTGCCGACGGAAGGGAACGAACATGGTCAGGCGTTCCGCGATGTCCAGCTGGAACAGGAACTGCTGGAAGAGGCCCAGAAACTCGGTCTTGGCGCGCAGTTTGGCGGTAAATACTTCGCGCACGACATTCGCGTTATCCGTCTGCCACGTCACGGCGCATCCTGCCCGGTCGGCATGGGCGTCTCCTGCTCCGCTGACCGTAACATTAAAGCGAAAATCAACCGCGAAGGTATCTGGATCGAAAAACTGGAACACAACCCAGGCCAGTACATTCCACAAGAACTGCGCCAGGCCGGTGAAGGCGAAGCGGTGAAAGTTGACCTTAACCGCCCGATGAAAGAGATCCTCGCCCAGCTTTCGCAATACCCGGTATCCACTCGTTTGTCGCTCACCGGCACCATTATCGTGGGCCGAGATATTGCACACGCCAAGCTGAAAGAGCTGATTGACGCCGGTAAAGAACTTCCGCAGTACATCAAAGATCACCCGATCTACTACGCGGGTCCGGCGAAAACCCCTGCCGGTTATCCATCAGGTTCACTTGGCCCAACCACCGCAGGCCGTATGGACTCCTACGTGGATCTGCTGCAATCCCACGGCGGCAGCATGATCATGCTGGCGAAAGGTAACCGCAGTCAGCAGGTTACCGACGCGTGTCATAAACACGGCGGCTTCTACCTCGGTAGCATCGGCGGTCCGGCGGCGGTACTGGCGCAGCAGAGCATCAAGCATCTGGAGTGCGTCGCTTATCCGGAGCTGGGTATGGAAGCTATCTGGAAAATCGAAGTAGAAGATTTCCCGGCGTTTATCCTGGTCGATGACAAAGGTAACGACTTCTTCCAGCAAATCGTCAACAAACAGTGCGCGAACTGCACTAAGTAACCTCTTCGGCCCAGCGCCTGGCAGCATGCTGCCAGGTGATCCCCCTGGCCACCTCTTTTGCGATTGTAATTTCACGCTTGCTGGTGAATAGTCAGTATTTTCCCTGATTTGCGAACTCACCATGACCCGCACACTCAAGCCGTTAATTCTTAACACCAGCGCACTGACGCTAACGTTAATCCTGATTTATACCGGCATTTCGGCCCATGACAAACTCACCTGGCTGATGGAAGTGACACCGGTGATTATTGTCGTGCAGCTACTGCTTGCCACCGCCAGACGTTATCCGTTAACGCCGCTGCTCTATACGCTCATTTTCCTTCACGCCATCATCCTGATGGTCGGCGGACAATACACCTACGCGAAAGTCCCCGTTGGTTTTGAGGTGCAGGAATGGCTGGGGTTGAGTCGTAATCCGTATGACAAGCTGGGGCACTTTTTCCAGGGGCTGGTGCCTGCACTGGTGGCACGAGAAATTCTCGTTCGCGGGATGTACGTGCGCGGACGTAAAATGGTGGCGTTCCTGGTCTGCTGCGTGGCGCTGGCGATAAGCGCGATGTATGAATTAATCGAGTGGTGGGCAGCGCTGGCAATGGGTCAGGGAGCGGATGATTTTCTCGGCACCCAGGGCGACCAGTGGGACACGCAATCCGATATGTTCTGCGCGCTGCTTGGCGCATTAACGACGGTGATATTCCTCGCTCGCTTTCATTGCCGCCAGCTACGGCGCTTTGGCTTGATAACCGGATAACAACTTGCGCTTTGTTGATGCCGGATGCGGCGTGAATTCCTTATCCGGTCTACAAAATTTGCAAATCCAAAGCATTACATTAAGACGTGGCCTGATAAACATATCGCATCAGGCCATTTTCGTTAGCTATTGTCCACGTCAGGCTTTCACATCACTCACTGCACCGACCGGAATATCAGCATGAACAGGCTCGGGCGGTACTTTGCGATATTTATCCAGCAGATGGATCTGGATCCTGCGCAGCGTGTCACCATTGAGGCGATAGAAACGGAAGTAGAGAATCAGCGTTACCATGAAAAACAGAGTTGGTAGAGCAATCATAATAAACTGCATACCTAATAGGGCTTGCGTAGACTGTTCAACATTCGGTACATAGCCAATCATCCCTAACACAACCGCAATGAAAAAAGCCGCAAAGGCTGAACCGCCCTTCACCACCATAGTCTGCACGGAGTAAGCGATACTTTCACAGCGTACGTGCAGTTTATATTCACCGTAATCAACGATATCTGCCACCATGATGACCTGTAATACCCAGAAAAGCGCCGTTCCCACATTCAGCAAAATACCCGCAATCACAATGAGGACGACGTTGTGATAGCTCATTAATGCCATTAACAGGAGAACACCACAGCTTAACACCGGAAGAATAGATGCTCCGGCCCATAAAATGCGTCGGGATAATGATTTAACTAAGCGTGGGAAGAATACTAACGTCACCAGGTTAGCAGCTCCCGCATACGACAGATAATAGGGGAACAAATCCGCATCACCGATAACATATGAGAAATAATAGATAGCAAAGCCGGTAATAATGTTGCTGGCTACATTATAAGCAAGAGCCATACCCAAGAGGCATGAAAGCTGATCGTTTTTATAAATTAGCGCAACGATGGCTTTAAGTGTCAGATGGCTTCCTTCAGCAGACGGTTGATTGTCTGACGAAAAGACTTCATGCACATTGCGCAGAGTGATGATGGTTGAAACAATAAAAAAGGCGATCAGTACCAGAGTGAACATCTGAAAGCCAAATCCCCGATCGCCACCGCCGACATAATTAACAAATGGTAGCGTCACACCTGCCGTAACAAAGCCTGCCAGACTGGCAAAAAAACGCGGATAAGGAACCAGTTGTTCGCGCTCACGTTTATCGAGCGTGATGGTTGGAACCAGCGACCAGAAGGGAATATCCATAATGGTGTAAGTCATGCCCCAGAGGATGTAGGTCACGCAAACAAAGACAATCTGAGTAGTACCTTCAAACAGATGCGCACTAAAGAGGAGAAATAAGATTACAGAGTTTGCCAACGTACCGATCAGGATCCAGGGTTTGAACTTACCCCATCGCGATCGCGTAGCATTTACAATCCATCCCATAATCGGATCGTTAATAGCATCCCAGATCCTCGCCACCAGAAACAAAGTACCGACCAAACCCACAGACAGCCCGACGACATCGGTGTAGTAATACATGAGGTACATATACACAATGCCGATCGCAAAATCCTTCCCGAACGCTCCAAATCCATAACTGAGTTTTGTAGTCATTGAAATGCTCATAGGGTATCGGGTCGCTGTTACCAACGCCCGCCTTCTGTTATTGGTATCGTCAGAGGTGTGCGCCGGAATAAATCCCCCGGCGCAGTAGCGTTTAGTCGCGTTTTAACGGTGCAACCAGCCTGGCAGCCAGTCGCCGTGGGCGGCAATCAGGTCGTCAACAAGAGCATATATTTCGTCAATGCCCAGCACGGCGGCAGTATGCGGGTCCATCATCGCGGCGTGGTAAACACGGTCGCGATTTTCCGTAAGAATAGCTTCGGTCAGCAGCGTCTGTACGTTGATGTTGGTTTGCATCAGGGCGGCCAGATGCGAAGGTAGCGTACCGACTTTGGTCGGCTGAATGCCATTAGCATCAACCAGACAGGCTACTTCCACGCAACATCCTTGTGGCAGGTTATCAATCAAACCATCGTTACGGACGTTGCCGTAAATCACACTCGGCTCGCCAGTCCAGATAGCGTTCATGATTGTGCTGGCATATTCCCGTGACGGTTTAATATCAATCCGGGAGGCTTTTTTATACTCCTCCAGCTCTTTATGCCAGTTCGCCAGCTGCTCGACGCAGCGTTTCGGGTACTCATCCAGCGGTACTTTATAACGCTCAATCAAATCCTCACGACCTGGCTTAATAAACCACGGTGTGTACTCAGCAAAATGTTCTGACGATTCCGTGACGAAATAGCCCAGCTTTTTGAACATTTCGTAGCGCACAATATTCTGGCAGCGAGTATTGCCATGAATATTCGGCTTCGGTGCCTGCCCTGCTTCATAAGCCGCCAGCAGTTCCGGGTAGAGATTCACATAACTGCCGTCGGCGGTTTTGCGCTCCAGCTCCAGGTAAAACGCCATATGGTTGATACCTGCGCAACGGTAACGCAGCGTAGCTGGGTCGATATTGAGGTCACGCGCCAACTCTTCCGCCGTTCCCTGCACCGAATGGCACAGCCCGACCTGTTTGATATGCGGATAGCGGGCATACATCGCCCAGGTATTCATCGCCATTGGGTTAACATAGTTGAGCATGGTGGCATCGGGGCAGACTTCCGTCATGTCCTCGCAAATTTGCCACAGATGCGGAATGGTACGTAGCGCGCGCATAATACCGCCCGGCCCCAACGTATCGGCAATGGTTTGTTCCAGACCATGCCGCTTACAGACCTCGAAATCAGTCACCGTGCAAGGTTCATAACCGCCAATCTGAAATGCCACCACGACAAAATCGGCATCCTCTAAGGCTTCTTTCTGTTGGGTGTGGCAGGTGATTTTGCCGCTGGCCCCTGCTGAATCCATCAGCTTACGCACCACAATATGCGACTCTTCCAGGCGGGTGGGGTCAATGTCCATCAGGGCAATATGCGCCGTTTTCAGCGCCTCGCGATGGAACACATCACCAAGAATATTTTTAACGAAAATCGTCGAACCAGCGCCGATAAATGTAATTTTGGGTGCAGACATCATGCAGATCTCCTGGCTTGCTTGAATAACTTCATCATGGCAGGCGAATCTGCAGAAAACCTCCGGCTTCCAGGTTGAGCATTCCCATAAACTCAGATCCTGCGTGAAGCAGCAGTAAATCTGAGTTTATGGGAATAAATTACCTGAAAAGCAGAGTTTTCGGCCTCATGATACTCGGAGAGTCCCCTCGCCCCTCTGGGAAGAGGGTGAAAACCGTGCTCCCACTCGCAGTCATCCTCCCTCACTCCTGCCATAATTCTGATATTCCAGGAAAGAGAGCCATCCATGAATACAGATACGTTTATGTGCAGCAGCGACGAAAAACAGACCCGCAGCCCGCTGTCGCTGTATTCGGAATACCAGCGGATGGAGATTGAGTTTCGCGCACCGCATATCATGCCCACCAGCCACTGGCATGGTCAGGTCGAAGTGAATGTGCCTTTCGATGGCGATGTGGAATACCTGATCAACAATGAAAAAGTGAATATCAATCAGGGTCATATCACGCTGTTCTGGGCCTGTACACCGCACCAACTAACAGATACCGGAACCTGTCAGAGCATGGCGATTTTTAATCTGCCGATGCATCTGTTTCTCTCCTGGCCGCTGGATAAAGACCTGATTAACCACGTCACTCACGGCATGGTGATCAAATCACTGGCCACACAGCAACTTAGCCCGTTTGAAGTGCGCCGCTGGCAGCAGGAATTAAACAGTCCGAACGAGCAAATTCGCCAGCTCGCCATTGATGAAATTGGCCTGATGCTCAAGCGATTTAGCCTCTCTGGCTGGGAACCGATTCTGGTCAATAAAACCTCGCGCACACACAAAAACAGCGTCTCGCGCCATGCGCAATTTTATGTTAGCCAGATGCTGGGCTTTATTGCCGAAAACTATGATCAGGCGCTGACCATCAACGATGTGGCTGAGCACGTCAAACTTAACGCCAACTATGCAATGGGGATATTCCAGCGGGTCATGCAATTGACGATGAAACAGTACATTACCGCGATGCGCATCAACCACGTTCGCGCGTTACTGAGCGATACCGATAAAAGTATTCTCGATATTGCCCTGACGGCAGGCTTTCGTTCAAGTAGTCGTTTTTACAGCACGTTCGGCAAATATGTCGGCATGTCGCCGCAACAATACCGCAAACTTAGCCAACAGCGCCGCCAGACGTTTCCCGGCTAAAGACGATATCAGTATCAGCCAAAAAAATAGTTTAGCCGTCGATAATAAGCAGTGAAAATAATTTAAAATAATCACATAACGTATTGTTTATAAAACTAAATATTTCAAAAATGTTTGTTTTTCACGCGCTTTACAGCCCGAAAAGGCCGGAAGATACTTGCCCGCAACGAAGATTCCTTCATAACCGGGTAAGCAATGATGAAAGTATTAATTGTTGAAAGCGAGTTTCTCCATCAAGACACCTGGGTCGGTAACGCCGTTGAGCGTCTGGCAGATGCTTTAAGCCAGCAAAATGTTACCGTGATTAAATCCACCTCCTTTGATGATGGTTTTGCCATTCTCTCTTCAAACGAAGCCATTGACTGCCTGATGTTCAGCTATCAAATGGAACATCCGGACGAACATCAAAACGTCAGACAATTGATCGGTAAGCTTCATGAGCGCCAACAAAACGTGCCGGTCTTCCTGTTGGGCGATCGGGAAAAAGCCCTCGCCGCAATGGATCGCGACCTGCTGGAGCTTGTCGATGAATTCGCCTGGATTCTGGAAGATACCGCCGACTTTATCGCCGGACGCGCCGTTGCCGCGATGACCCGCTACCGCCAGCAGCTGTTGCCGCCACTGTTCAGCGCGCTGATGAAATATAGTGACATCCATGAATATTCCTGGGCAGCGCCAGGCCACCAGGGCGGCGTTGGTTTTACCAAAACACCCGCCGGACGTTTCTACCATGACTACTATGGTGAAAATCTGTTCCGCACCGACATGGGCATCGAACGAACTTCCCTCGGTTCTTTGCTTGACCATACTGGCGCATTTGGCGAAAGCGAAAAATATGCCGCACGCGTATTTGGTGCCGATCGCTCCTGGTCGGTAGTCGTCGGTACTTCCGGCTCTAACCGCACCATCATGCAGGCTTGCATGACCGATAACGATGTCGTGGTCGTTGACCGTAACTGCCATAAATCCATCGAACAAGGTTTGATGCTGACAGGCGCGAAACCGGTCTATATGGTGCCAAGCCGCAACCGCTACGGCATTATCGGGCCAATCTATCCGCAGGAAATGCAACCTGAAACCTTGCAGAAGAAAATCAGTGAAAGCCCGCTGACCAAAGACAAAGCCGGGCAAAAACCGTCTTACTGCGTGGTGACCAACTGCACCTATGACGGCGTGTGTTATAACGCTAAAGAAGCGCAGGATCTGCTGGAAAAAACCTCCGATCGTCTGCACTTTGACGAAGCCTGGTACGGCTATGCACGTTTCAACCCGATCTATGCCGATCACTATGCCATGCGCGGCGAACCTGGCGATCACAACGGTCCTACCGTTTTCGCCACCCACTCCACCCACAAACTGCTGAATGCGCTGTCACAGGCTTCTTATATTCATGTACGTGAAGGTCGTGGGGCGATTAACTTCTCCCGCTTCAACCAGGCCTACATGATGCATGCCACCACCTCCCCGCTGTATGCCATCTGCGCATCCAACGACGTGGCGGTGTCGATGATGGACGGCAACAGCGGCCTGTCACTGACACAGGAAGTGATTGACGAAGCGGTTGATTTCCGTCAGGCGATGGCGCGGCTATATAAAGAGTTCACCGCTGACGGTAGCTGGTTCTTCAAACCGTGGAACAAAGAAGTCGTCACCGACCCACAAACCGGCAAAACCTATGACTTTGCTGACGCACCAACCAAACTGCTGACCACCGTTCAGGACTGCTGGGTAATGCATCCGGGCGAAAGCTGGCACGGCTTCAAAGATATTCCGGATAACTGGAGTATGCTCGACCCGATTAAAGTCAGCATCCTTGCTCCGGGAATGGGTGAAGATGGTGAACTGGAAGAAACCGGTGTTCCGGCGGCGCTGGTCACTGCCTGGCTTGGTCGCCACGGCATTGTACCTACCCGCACCACTGACTTCCAAATTATGTTCCTGTTCTCTATGGGCGTAACCCGTGGGAAATGGGGAACTCTGGTTAACACCCTTTGCTCCTTCAAACGCCACTATGACGCCAACACACCGCTGGCGCAGGTGATGCCGGAACTTGTTGAACAATATCCTGACACTTACGCGAACATGGGGATTCACGATCTGGGTGACACCATGTTTGCCTGGCTGAAAGAAAACAACCCTGGCGCACGGTTGAACGAAGCCTATTCCGGCCTGCCGGTGGCGGAAGTCACCCCGCGTGAAGCGTACAACGCGATTGTCGACAACAATGTCGAACTGGTATCCATTGAAAATCTGCCAGGACGCATCGCGGCAAACTCAGTTATCCCGTATCCGCCAGGAATCCCGATGCTGCTGTCTGGTGAAAACTTCGGCGATAAAAACAGTCCGCAAGTAAGTTATTTACGCTCGCTGCAATCCTGGGACCACCATTTCCCTGGATTTGAACACGAAACTGAAGGGACTGAAATTATTGACGGTATTTACCACGTTATGTGCGTGAAAGCGTAACCACTATTCCGCTGAAGGCGTAATTGTTTAAATAACATTACGCCGCCTGGCCTTAGGCCTTTTGAGTATGGCAACGTTTTCATAAAAATTGCTGCAAACAAAAATGTCATACTTTTTGCGCGGCCCCACCCCGCGCTTTTTTTTGCCTGTTATTTATCCTGTAAAAAAATATGTACATGAGAAATTACTATAAAAATTTGTACTATTAGTAAAACTCGTTATTTTTATGCATGTTTATATTCATCATACAATTATATAACCATTTCCCGGTATCGCTTTGCTTTAGCGAGAACTGGTCTTTTATTCGCACTCAGGAGTACATGTATGAGGATTTGCAGCGACCAACCTTGTATTGTTTTATTGACTGAAAAAGATGTCTGGATAAGGGTGAATGGGAAAGAACCTATTAGCCTTAAAGCTAACCATATGGCGTTATTAAATTGTGAAAATAATATTATCGACGTCTCCTCTCTTAACAACACTTTGGTTGCTCATATTAGTCACGACATCATCAAAGATTACCTCCGGTTTCTGAATAAAGATCTCTCGCAAATACCAGTATGGCAACGTAGCGCTACGCCCATACTCACCCTGCCATGCCTGACGCCAGACGTCTTTCGCGTTGCCGCGCAACACAGCATGATGCCCGCAGAAACTGAGTCAGAAAAGGAACGAACACGCGCATTATTATTCACGGTGCTATCCCGTTTTCTCGACAGTAAAAAATTCGTTTCATTAATGATGTATATGTTACGTAATTGTGTAAGTGACAGCGTTTATCAAATTATTGAAAGCGATATTCACAAAGACTGGAATCTTAGTATGGTAGCCAGTTGTTTATGTCTTAGCCCAAGTCTGTTAAAGAAAAAGTTGAAAAGCGAAAACACCAGTTATAGCCAAATAATCACCACCTGCCGCATGCGTTATGCCGTAAATGAATTAATGATGGACGGTAAAAATATCTCTCAGGTATCACAGTCCTGCGGCTACAACAGTACGTCGTACTTTATTTCTGTCTTTAAAGACTTCTACGGTATGACGCCGCTGCATTATGTTAGTCAGCACAGAGAACGCACTGTCGCCTGATTTTTAACCTTAACGAAGAGCTATATTAATAACGGCATCAGCGATAACCCGGTCGATAATAATTCAACTATCGAATGCAGGCGTATGATATGACGTAATTTATTGTCACGAAGCTCGCCTTCGCAGGAGTTTAATTATGTCTTCGGATGCTGATGCTCACAAAGTGGGCTTAATCCCCGTCACCCTGATGGTGTCGGGGAATATTATGGGGTCAGGTGTTTTTCTGTTACCTGCAAACCTGGCCTCTACTGGCGGGATTGCCATTTATGGATGGTTGGTGACGATTATCGGTGCACTGGGGCTCTCGATGGTATACGCCAAAATGTCGTTCCTCGACCCAAGTCCTGGTGGTTCTTACGCTTACGCCCGCCGCTGCTTTGGCCCGTTTCTCGGTTATCAAACCAACGTCCTCTACTGGCTGGCCTGCTGGATCGGCAATATCGCCATGGTGGTCATTGGCGTAGGATATTTAAGTTACTTCTTCCCGATTCTGAAAGATCCATTGGTATTAACCATCACCTGCGTCGTGGTGCTGTGGATCTTCGTCCTGCTGAACATTGTCGGTCCGAAAATGATCACCCGTGTGCAGGCAGTTGCCACCGTGCTGGCGCTGATCCCCATCGTCGGGATTGCCGTATTTGGCTGGTTCTGGTTCCGTGGTGAAACCTATATGGCGGCATGGAACGTCAGCGGCCTGGGCACCTTCGGTGCAATTCAAAGTACCCTTAACGTTACGCTGTGGTCGTTCATCGGTGTGGAAAGTGCCTCCGTTGCCGCAGGTGTGGTGAAAAACCCGAAACGCAATGTCCCTATCGCCACCATTGGTGGGGTATTGATTGCCGCCGTTTGCTATGTACTTTCTACCACCGCGATTATGGGGATGATCCCTAATGCCGCACTGCGCGTTTCTGCTTCGCCATTCGGTGATGCCGCACGGATGGCGTTGGGTGACACCGCCGGGGCCATTGTTTCCTTCTGCGCAGCTGCGGGTTGCTTAGGTTCACTGGGCGGCTGGACGTTGCTGGCGGGTCAAACGGCGAAAGCCGCTGCCGATGACGGACTGTTCCCACCGATTTTTGCCCGTGTAAATAAAGCGGGTACGCCAGTGGCGGGGCTGATTATCGTCGGTATTTTGATGACCATCTTCCAGCTCAGCAGCATTTCACCAAACGCGACCAAAGAGTTCGGTCTGGTTTCTTCCGTCTCGGTCATCTTTACACTGGTGCCATATCTTTACACCTGTGCGGCGTTACTGCTGCTCGGACACGGTCACTTTGGTAAAGCACGCCCGGCATATCTGGCAGTTACTACCATTGCCTTCCTCTACTGCATCTGGGCCGTGGTGGGGTCCGGAGCGAAAGAGGTTATGTGGTCATTTGTCACCCTGATGGTCATCACCGCCATGTATGCGCTGAATTACAACCGGCTACATAAAAACCCGTATCCCTTAGATGCACCAATAAGCAAAGATTAATTCCCCTTAATCCAGCAAACATAAAAGCCAACCTTAAGAACTTAAGGTTGGCTTAATTTTGCTTTGCGAGCATATGCGCACTTTGTTCGATGGAAACACCGTGATGTTGAAGCGCCTACTAAAAAGACCCTCTTTGAATTTACTCGCCTGGCTATTGTTGGCCGCTTTTTATATCTCTATCTGCCTGAATATTGCCTTTTTTAAACAGGTGTTGCAGGCGCTGCCGCTGGATTCGCTGCATAACGTACTGGTTTTCTTGTCGATGCCGGTCGTCGCTTTCAGCGTGATTAATATTGTCCTGACACTAAGCTCTTTCTTATGGCTTAATCGACCACTGGCCTGCCTGTTTATTCTGGTTGGCGCGGCTGCACAATATTTCATAATGACTTACGGCATCGTCATCGACCGCTCGATGATTGCCAATATTATTGATACCACTCCGGCAGAAAGTTATGCGCTGATGACACCGCAAATGTTATTAACGCTGGGATTCAGCGGCGTGCTTGCTGCGCTGATTGCCTGCTGGATAAAAATCAAACCTGCCACCTCGCGTCTGCGCAGTGTTCTTTTCCGTGGAGCCAATATTCTGGTTTCTGTACTACTGATTTTGCTGGTCGCCGCACTGTTTTATAAAGACTACGCCTCGTTGTTCCGCAATAACAAAGAGCTGGTGAAATCCTTAAGCCCCTCTAACAGCATTGTTGCCAGCTGGTCATGGTACTCCCATCAGCGACTGGCAAATCTGCCGCTGGTGCGAATTGGTGAAGACGCGCACCGCAACCCGTTAATGCAGAACGAAAAACGTAAAAATTTGACCATCCTGATTGTCGGCGAAACCTCGCGGGCGGAGAACTTCTCCCTCAACGGCTACCCGCGTGAAACTAACCCGCGGCTGGCGAAAGATAACGTGGTCTATTTCCCTAATACCGCATCTTGCGGCACGGCAACGGCAGTTTCAGTACCGTGCATGTTCTCGGATATGCCGCGTGAGCACTACAAAGAAGAGCTGGCACAGCACCAGGAAGGCGTGCTGGATATCATTCAGCGAGCGGGCATCAACGTGCTGTGGAATGACAACGATGGCGGCTGTAAAGGTGCCTGCGACCGCGTGCCTCACCAGAACGTCACCGCGCTGAATCTACCTGATCAGTGCATCAACGGCGAATGCTATGACGAAGTGCTGTTCCACGGGCTTGAAGAGTACATCAATAACCTGCAAGGTGATGGCGTGATTGTCTTACACACCATCGGCAGCCACGGTCCGACCTATTACAACCGCTATCCGCCTCAGTTCAGGAAATTTACCCCAACCTGCGACACCAATGAGATCCAGACCTGTACCAAAGAGCAACTGGTGAACACTTACGACAACACGCTGGTTTACGTCGACTATATTGTTGATAAAGCGATTAATCTGCTGAAAGAACATCAGGATAAATTTACCACCAGCCTGGTTTATCTTTCTGACCACGGTGAATCGTTAGGTGAAAATGGCATCTATCTGCACGGTCTGCCTTATGCCATCGCCCCGGATAGCCAAAAACAGGTGCCGATGCTGCTGTGGCTGTCGGAGGATTATCAAAAACGGTATCAGGTTGACCAGAACTGCCTGCAAAAACAGGCGCAAACGCAACACTATTCACAAGACAATTTATTCTCCACGCTATTGGGATTAACTGGCGTTGAGACGAAGTATTACCAGGCTGCGGATGATATTCTGCAAACTTGCAGGAGAGTGAGTGAATGAAAATTCTGATTGTTGAAGACGATACGCTGTTATTGCAGGGACTGATTCTGGCGGCGCAAACCGAAGGCTACGCGTGCGATAGCGTGACAACCGCGCGGATGGCGGAACAAAGCCTTGAGGCAGGTCATTACAGCCTGGTGGTACTGGATTTAGGGTTACCCGACGAAGATGGACTGCATTTTCTCGCCCGTATCCGGCAGAAAAAATATACCCTGCCGGTACTGATCCTCACCGCTCGCGATACGCTGACCGACAAAATCGCCGGGCTGGATGTCGGTGCCGACGACTATCTGGTGAAGCCTTTTGCGCTGGAAGAGTTACATGCCCGTATCCGCGCCCTGCTACGACGCCATAATAATCAGGGCGAAAGTGAGCTGATTGTTGGCAATCTGACGCTGAACATGGGTCGCCGTCAGGTATGGATGGGCGGTGAAGAGTTGATTCTGACGCCCAAAGAATATGCTCTGCTGTCACGGTTAATGCTCAAAGCAGGCAGTCCGGTGCATCGGGAAATTCTCTACAACGACATCTATAACTGGGACAATGAACCCTCGACCAACACCCTGGAAGTGCATATCCACAATCTGCGCGACAAAGTGGGCAAAGCCCGTATCCGCACCGTGCGCGGCTTTGGCTATATGCTGGTCGCGAATGAGGAAAACTAATTGAATCTGATGCATTTTCTGCGCCGACCAATATCGCTGCGCCAACGGCTGATATTGACCATCGGGGCCATTTTGTTGGTGTTTGAGCTGATCAGCGTCTTCTGGCTATGGCATGAAAGTACCGAGCAGATTCAGCTGTTTGAGCAGGCGCTACGCGACAATCGCAACAACGATCGCCACATCATGCGTGAGATCCGCGAGGCGGTCGCCAGCCTGATTGTCCCCGGCGTCTTTATGGTCAGCCTGACGCTATTTATCTGCTATCAGGCGGTACGCCGCATCACCCGCCCGCTGGCGGAGCTGCAAAAAGAGCTGGAAGCGCGCACCGCCGACAACTTAACGCCCATTGCCATTCACAGCGCCACCCTCGAAATCGAAGCGGTGGTTTCGGCGTTAAACGATCTGGTCAGTCGCCTGACCAGCACGCTGGATAACGAAAGGTTGTTTACCGCTGACGTCGCGCACGAACTGCGAACGCCACTGGCGGGGGGTGCGTTTGCATCTGGAACTGCTGGCGAAAACGCATCACATTGATGTAGCACCGTTAGTGGCACGGCTTGATCAGATGATGGAGAGCGTCTCCCAGCTGCTGCAACTGGCGCGTGCCGGACAGTCATTTTCTTCCGGTAATTATCAACATGTAAAACTGCTGGAAGATGTCATTCTCCCCTCGTATGACGAACTCAGTACCATGCTCGACCAGCGACAGCAAACCCTGCTATTGCCAGAGAGCGCCGCCGACATCACCGTTCAGGGTGATGCAACCCTGCTGCGGATGTTATTGCGAAACCTGGTAGAAAACGCCCATCGTTACAGCCCGCAAGGCAGCAACATTATGATTAAGCTGCAAGAAGATGACGGAGCGGTCATGGCAGTTGAAGATGAAGGACCAGGTATTGATGAGAGTAAATGCGGGGAGTTGAGTAAAGCGTTTGTACGTATGGACAGCCGTTATGGCGGGATTGGTCTGGGGTTAAGTATTGTCAGCCGCATTACACAGTTGCATCACGGGCAGTTTTTCCTGCAAAACCGGCAAGAGACTTCCGGCACGCGGGCCTGGGTACGGCTGAAGAAAGATCAGTACGTGGCAAACCAGATATAAAGAAAGCTGCTGACCACCAGCACGCTGAACACGGTAGTTAAACTTTCATAAACACGGTTTTTCATTGCACTCTCCTCCGTTAACCTGGAGGAGAGTATGCGCGTCAGAGATTAAGTGAACCTTAAGAGTTCAATTGGCCTGATAAGACAGCGTCACATCAGGCCATCCGTTTCAGCTTATTCATCAATTCGCGGATGTTGCTGCACCAGGCGGGTACGTTTCGCCTGCAAATCGGCAATCTCGTGGTCAATATCATCGATTTTCTGCTCGATATTATCGTAATGCTCGACGAGAATTTCCTTCGCTTCCTGTATATCTGACGCCGCCGGTGTCGCACCTTTCAACGGACGATTTGCCGTCTCTTTCATGGTTACGCCGGTGATTAAACCAACCACCGCCACTACCATCAGGTAATAGGCAGGCATCATCAGATTCTGCGAGCTTTCGACCAGCCAGGCCGCCAGCGTTGGCGTCAGACCGGCAACCAGCACCGAAATATTAAATGCCGCCGCCAGCGCGCTGTAACGGATATGCGTCGGGAACATCGCTGGCAAGGTAGAAGCCATAACGCCCGTAAAGCAGTTAAGGATCACCGCCAGCATCAGTAACCCGGCAAAAATCAGGCCGATGACGTTACTGTTAATCAGAATAAACGCCGGGATCGCCAACACAAACAGGGCAACACTACCAAGTAGCACAAACGGACGACGGCCAAAACGGTCACTCAGCAAGCCCATCACCGGCTGGACAAACAGCATACCGATCATAATGGCGATAATAATCAGCACCCCGTGGTCTTCGGAGTAATGCAGGTTATGCGACAAATAACTCGGCATATAGGTCAGCAACATGTAGTAAGTCACGTTGGTGGCAATTACCAGACCAATACATGTCAACAGGCTGCGCCAGTATTTAGTGGCAATCTCTTTAAACGAGACTTTCGGGCCATCCTGCAAACCTTCACGGTCGCCCTGTTCCAGTTTATCGACATGCTGCTGGAACGCCGGAGTCTCTTCCAGCGCATGGCGCAGGTAAAGCCCGATAATCCCTAACGGCAGAGCGATAAAGAACGGAATACGCCAGCCCCAATCGAGGAAGTTCGCTTCGCCGACAATGGTCGAAATTAACACCACCACGCCCGCACCCAGCACAAACCCGGCAATAGAACCGAAGTCCAGCCAGCTGCCCATAAAGCCACGTTTACGGTCAGGGGAGTATTCCGCAACAAATATCGACGCCCCGGTATATTCACCGCCGACCGAGAAACCTTGTGCCATCTTACAGATCAACAGCAGAATCGGTGCCCAAATACCAATCGTGTCGTAGGACGGTATTAAGCCAATACAGAACGTACTGATCGACATAATCACAATAGTGATAGCGAGGATCTTCTGGCGACCATATTTATCGCCCAACATACCAAAGAAGAGTCCGCCAAGCGGTCGAATCAGAAAGGGAACGGAGAAAGTGGCAAGTGCAGCAACCATCTGCACGCTGGGGTCAGCCCCCGGGAAAAAAACTTTACCTAATGCGTAAGCAACAAAACCATAAACACCAAAATCGAACCATTCCATTGCATTACCCAGTGATGCTGCGGTAATGGCTTTACGCAGTTTACCGTCATCAATAATGGTGACATCACGAAGGGTAATCGGTTTTACTTTTTTCCTTTTCAGCATAGCTTTCCTCGCAGAGTTGGCCCATTTCCGCAAACGCCAGAAAAATCAGCGCGACGGCCGCAAAAGGGGAGCGGGAATTGCAGGATGCAATCTCTGTAACAAGCGTAGCGGGTTTGCTTACACCCTCCGGTTAAGGAATGTACAATCAAACCAGTTGACGCCTGAATTGGGCAGTTAATGACCTTTTTACCCTACCAGTGTTTAAATTTGTGATCAACTTCACACATGGATTTCGTTTAGGACTCATTGATGTAACTGATTATTTACGCCAAATTTACAGAGAAGATTTCCTCGAGCATTGCCCCCGCCAGACGCTGCGCTGAACAGAGTCGTGGCATCCCCAGCGCGACAGTTTGCCAGCGTTGGGTCACTGACCAGCAAACGGGTTGTTTATCTGCCGTGGTCCACTTTCCCAGCCAACTTAAAAAATCAGCATGCTCCCCGCCCGTCGGAACGGTCGAAGAGGCAAACCACTGATGGTAATAGTGACGCGTGGTCGGTGCCGCATTGATACTCTCTGCCAGATGTTGTGTCGCTTTCTCGAGCAAATCACCCAGCAACAACGCCACCGCTTGCGGGCTTCCCAGACGGCAGGCATCGCCAAATGCCCCCCAGCGCAACTCCTCCAGAACGATAAAACAGCGCCCAGGCAACGACCAGGCGTTATACGCCCCAGCACGCCAGCGGGTAAAAATTTGCTCGCTCTGATCACCTGCCTGCACCAGTAGGCCTCGTTGCGTTAACGCCTTTTCCTTCCAGCGACAACGGGCTGAAAACCACTCATACAAGGCGGCAATTTGCTGGGGGAGCTCCGGGAAAGCAGAGTGCTGGCGGTGATCCATTTTTTGCAGCAGCGCCAGATGCTGCGCGATCTGCGTCAGTGCCAGATGACCGGGATCCAGCATCGACGCCAGTTTTTCCACCAATGTCAGACGCAGGCTAAGCGGCGCATTTAACATGCCGCCGTTCGTCCATGTCTGAAGCTGCACACGCGAAAGAAGTTCCTGCATCAGTCGTTCACGAAACTGCTGCTGATGGGCTTGTGGAAGGCGGGCATCATCACCCTGCGCCAGATCCACTAAAAAGCGGGGATAAACCGACTCCAGCACGCGACCGGGGCCGTCAAGTAACGTCTTGGTCAATATCGTTCTGCCGTGAAAAGTGTTTGAATATCATCGCGTAACAGCTGGGCGTCGGTGTAAATCCAGCCGTGAGTCATCACAGTCTGCTGCAATTGCTGCTGCATCAGCCTGACCACCGATTCATTTTGTTGACGCAGAGCCAGACTTTCGCGTAAACGCGTCTGTAATTCCGTCAAACATGAAGCGAACTCAGCGAAAAAAGTATTCATGCCTGCCGTAACAGATTCATCGACCTGCTCTGCCAGAACTTTAGCCATTTGTTGGCAATAGAGATCGACTTCTGCGCTTAATGCTCGTTGCAACACACTGTAATCAACCGTTTCTGTCGGTGATTTCTCATTTCCCCGTCCCCAGTCGGGCTGATTCAACCAGCGCGAAAAAGTCTCACGCACAACGCCTAAACGCGTGCTCTGCTCGTCCGTTGCTTCCTGGCGCGAAATGACTTCACTGAACAGCTGGCGAGTGTTGAAGTGGGGAACTACGCCGTGAAAAACAGGAAAATGAAACCCAGGACGAAACCCTGACTCGCTCAATTCCATTTTGACTTGTTGCTCAATGGGGCGAATAACATCGGTTAACACCCGGCAAAGGGTGGATTCAAGCTCGGCAAAACGCAGCGTAAAGTCGCGACTGATGGTGTTCTGCGCCGTCTGTAACAGTGTCTCACAGCGGGTACGAATCTCGCTTAACGGCTCCGAATCATCCTGAAACAAGGCGGCTAACTGCACCTTCAGCGCATCTTGCTGTTGACGCAGAAAGTGGTTGGCGGAGGTCAGGGCCAGCTCGATTTCATGTTTAATCTCGCCGCTCACCTGCGCCTGATTGAGTTGCAATAGCTGCAAACTTTCTTCGATCTGGTGGATATTTTGCCGCAATTGTTCACAAGCGACGTTTAACCCGTGCGCACGAAAATCCAGGTATTCCCGCGCCTGCTGCGCGTAATTCAACAGTTTATGCGCGGCAGATCGCAGAGCATACAACGAGGCGTTAGCGTAAGCGGCATGAAGCAACGCCTGAATTGGCTGGGCGAACAGCGAATCTTCCCACAACTGATCGGCAGCATGACGAATATGTTCGAGGTCCGCCAGATCGGCATGACGCCAGCGCCTGCCAAGCGCGGCATGGGCAAAATCTTCCACCCAGCGTTGTTGCTCTGGCGGTGGTAACTTACCGTTGTTGGCTAACTCATAGCGCGCCCGATTCGCCAGGTAGCCCCACATCGACGACACCGGAAATATCTGCTGTGGCGTAATACAGCCTTTCATCAGCGTCCCGGAAATCAGTGCCCGCACCTGGTCGGCGTCGTCACTGTTACGATCCTGTTGATCGAACTTATTGACCAGCACGTACAGCGGCACCGATTGCCCCACCGCCAAAATCGCCTCACGGACCTCTTCATCGGAGATCGATTTCAGTTGCGTATAATCCAGCACCGCCAGTACCGCCGAGGCGCGTGCCAGCTGCTGGTTAAGCATTTTTTGCAGATGCGGTTGCCCGGCTTCATTTGGCCCGGGGGTATCCAGTAACGTCAACTGACCGGGATAACTCTCCAGCCCCGCTAGATGGACAAACTCCACTTCAATCACGGGAATATGCTCAATGGCGGCGTAAGCAGAAAAAGGAAAATCGACGTCCAGCGCCTTCGCCAGTCGCACTAAATCATTCAAACTTTTCAGACAATGAAAAATAGGCTGGGCACCCAGATAATATTTTTCGAAAGCGACGCCATTTTCGATCCGCTGCATAAGCGCACGCATATCTTTATCTATTTCCAGCACATCGGTCAGATGCTTAATATCGCAATCACGCAGGCGCTGTTGTAATTGTTGAATTAAACAATCGATTGGCGCGACATGTGAAAAATGCAGTACCGGTTCCTTTTGCCCGGGCGTATGGCGAATAAGCGTCGGCAGCGCAGTCATTGGGCGATTACGATTAGGCAGAACCTCCGTACCAACAATGGCATTAATGGTGGTTGATTTCCCTGCTTTCATGGTACCGACAATTGCAAGCACCATTTCCAGTCGGGAAATTTTACGCAACTCATTATTCAGCATCGCGTGACGTTCGGCGATATTAGGCTGACTCCAGGGTAAAGCCAGTTGTGGCGCGTCGTCTCCGGGTACAGAGAGAGGCATTTTTTCCAGTAACTGCAACTGTTGGCGAGAAAGCTGTAACAGGCGTTCAGCCTCCTGACTTAACTCATACAGGGTCTGTGTGTACATAGAAAATTCTTCCTTAAAGCAAATTTTGTTATTTTATTTAGCCAGATTGTTTTTGAGTTCTGTTTTCGGCTTTTATAATTACTGCAAGAAATAATTTTATATTTAGTGTGTTGTTTTTTATCAGAATAAATAACGTCTTCTGATACGTTTAAAACGTCAGAAAGATAAAAATATCATGTGAATTAAAAAAAGAACAAGTAGAGCATTAACATTATCTTAAATAATAAATAGAGGCAAAAAGATTATTTTCTTTTTGCGTTTCCTTTCAAATGAAAACGATCGTCGTCTAAAATCAGCAGTACCCCCGACAAACTCAGGGATTTTGTGTATAATTGCGGCCTTTTTCGGCAATCTGCCGTTTTTTGGCGCTTTTGCCCTGCTGACTTTTGAGGAAATCCACATGTCATTACCACACTGCCCAAAATGCAACTCCGAATACACCTACGAAGATAACGGCATGTACATCTGCCCGGAATGTGCCTACGAATGGAACGACGCAGAACCTGCACAGGAAAGCGACGAGCTGATCGTTAAAGATGCTAACGGCAATCTGCTGGCTGACGGCGACAGCGTTACCATCATTAAAGATCTGAAGGTGAAAGGTAGCTCTTCGATGCTGAAAATTGGCACCAAAGTGAAAAACATCCGCCTGGTTGAAGGCGACCATAACATCGATTGCAAAATCGACGGTTTTGGTCCGATGAAACTGAAATCTGAGTTTGTGAAAAAGAACTGATTGTATTGTGATCGGTAAGCCGGATAAGGCGCTCGCGCCGCATCCGGCAACGGTGCCAGATGCCTGATGCGACGCTTGCGCGTCTTATCAGGCCTACAAATTCCCGCACCCTCCGTAGGCCGGATAAGGCGTTTACGCCGCATCCGGCAACGGTGCCGACTGCCTGATGCGACGCTTGCGCGTCTTATCAGGCCTACAAATTCCCGCACCCTCCGTAGGCCGGATAAGGCGTTTACGCCGCATCCGGCAACAGTGCCAACTGCCTGATGCGACGCTTGCGCGTCTTATCAGGCCTACAAATTCCCGCACCATCCGTAGGCCGGATAAGGCGTTTACGCCGCATCCGGCAACGGTGCCGACTGCCTGATGCGACGCTTGCGCGTCTTATCAGGCCTACAAATTCCCGCACCCTCCGTAGGCCGGATAAGGCGTTTACGCCGCATCCGGCAATGGTGCCGACTGCCTGATGCGACGCTTGCGCGTCTTATCAGGCCTACAAATTCCCGCACCCTCCGTAGGCCGGATAAGGCGTTTACGCCGCATCCGGCAACAGTGCCGACTGCCTGATGCGACGCTCGCGCGTCTTATCAGGCCGCCTCTCATCTGTATAAATTTCGAACTACACTTAACTGGCTTCTCTTAACTGAGGTCACCATCATGCCGTTAAGTCCCTACCTCTCTTTTGCCGGTAACTGTTCCGACGCGATTGCCTATTATCAACGTACGTTGGGCGCGGAACTGCTCTATAAAATCAGCTTCGGCGAAATGCCAAAATCAGCGCAGGACAGCGCCGAGAACTGCCCTTCCGGAATGCAATTTCCCGATACCGCCATCGCCCACGCCAATGTGCGCATTGCCGGAAGCGACATCATGATGAGCGATGCCATGCCGTCAGGAAAAGCCAGCTACTCCGGCTTTACGCTGGTGCTCGATTCGCAACAGGTCGAAGAAGGAAAACGCTGGTTTGACAATCTTGCCGCTAACGGAAAAATCGAAATGGCCTGGCAGGAAACTTTCTGGGCGCATGGCTTTGGCAAAGTCACCGATAAATTTGGCGTACCGTGGATGATTAATGTCGTCAAACAACAACCAACGCAATAACCCGCCGGGAGGCCCGCCCTCCCGCACTGTCATCGAATTCCCGTTAACTCTTCATCTGTTAGTCACTTTTAATTAACCAAATCGTCACAATAATCCGCCACGATGGAGCCACTTTTTTAGGGAGGCTGCATCATGCAAACGATTATCCGTGTCGAGAAGCTCGCCAAAACCTTCAATCAGCATCAGGCGCTGCATGCGGTTGATCTGAACATTCATCACGGTGAAATGGTGGCTCTGCTTGGGCCGTCGGGTTCCGGAAAATCCACCCTTTTACGTCACTTAAGCGGTTTGATTACCGGCGATAAATCTGTCGGTAGCCATATCGAGCTGCTGGGCCGCACAGTCCAGCGCGAAGGCCGCCTGGCCCGCGATATCCGCAAAAGCCGCGCCCATACCGGCTACATATTCCAACAATTCAACCTGGTGAACCGCCTGAGCGTACTGGAGAACGTGCTGATTGGCGCGCTCGGCAGCACGCCGTTCTGGCGCACCTGTTTTAGCTGGTTCACCGGCGAGCAGAAACAGCGCGCGTTACAGGCGCTGACCCGCGTTGGCATGGTGCATTTTGCCCATCAGCGCGTTTCCACCCTCTCCGGCGGCCAGCAGCAACGTGTGGCGATTGCCCGTGCGCTGATGCAGCAGGCGAAAGTGATTCTGGCCGATGAACCCATCGCCTCGCTGGACCCAGAATCAGCGCGCATCGTGATGGACACCCTGCGCGACATCAACCAGAACGACGGCATCACCGTGGTCGTCACGCTGCATCAGGTGGATTACGCCCTGCGCTACTGCGAACGCATCGTCGCCCTGCGCCAGGGGCACGTCTTCTACGACGGCAGCAGCCAACAGTTTGATAACGAACGTTTTGACCATCTCTACCGCAGCATTAACCGCGTCGAAGAGAACGCGAAAGCTGCCTGACATCCCCATCATTGAGGAAAACGAATGAACGCTAAGATAATTGCCTCGCTGGCCTTCACCAGCATGTTCAGCCTCAGCACCCTGTTAAGCCCGGCGCACGCCGAAGAGCAGGAAAAGGCGTTGAATTTCGGCATTATTTCAACGGAATCACAGCAAAACCTGAAACCGCAATGGACGCCGTTCTTGCAGGATATGGAGAAGAAGCTGGGCGTGAAGGTCAACGCCTTCTTTGCCCCGGACTACGCGGGCATTATCCAGGGGATGCGCTTCAATAAAGTGGATATCGCCTGGTACGGCAATCTGTCGGCGATGGAAGCGGTGGATCGCGCCAATGGCCAGGTCTTCGCCCAGACGGTCGCGGCGGATGGATCGCCGGGTTACTGGAGCGTGTTGATCGTCAACAAAGACAGTCCGATCAACAACCTGAACGATCTGCTGGCGAAGCGGAAAGATCTCACCTTTGGCAATGGCGATCCTAACTCCACCTCTGGCTTCCTCGTCCCCGGCTACTACGTCTTCGCCAAAAACAATATCTCCGCCAGCGACTTCAAGCGCACCGTCAACGCCGGGCATGAAACCAACGCGCTGGCCGTCGCCAACAAGCAGGTGGATGTTGCCACCAACAACACCGAAAACCTCGACAAGCTGAAAACCTCCGCGCCAGAGAAGCTGAAAGAACTGAAGGTGATCTGGAAGTCGCCGCTGATCCCAGGCGATCCGATCGTCTGGCGCAAGAATCTTTCCGAAACCACCAAAGACAAGATCTACGACTTCTTTATGAACTACGGCAAAACGCCGGAAGAAAAAGCGGTGCTGGAACGCCTGGGCTGGGCGCCATTCCGCGCTTCCAGCGACCTGCAACTGGTGCCGATTCGCCAGCTCGCGCTGTTTAAAGAGATGCAGGGCGTGAAAAGCAATAAAGGACTGAATGAGCAGGACAAGCTGGCAAAAACCACCGAGATTCAGGCGCAGCTGGATGACCTGGACCGCCTGAACAACGCGCTAAGCGCGATGAGTTCGGTGAGTAAAGCGGTGCAGTAAATCGTAGGTCGGATAAGACGCCCCGGCGTCGCATCCGACAATGTGCAGGCGTTGATGCCGGATGCGGTGCAAGCACCTTATCCGGCCTACAGACCGGAGCCAAACATGCAAACCATCACCATCGCCCCACCCAAGCGCAGCTGGTTCTCGCTTCTGAGCTGGGCCGTTGTACTCGCCGTGTTGGTCGTCTCGTGGCAGGGCGCGGAAATGGCCCCGCTTACGCTGATCAAAGACGGCGGCAACATGGCGACGTTCGCCGCCGACTTCTTCCCGCCCGATTTCAGCCAGTGGCAGGATTACCTCACCGAAATGGCCGTCACGCTGCAAATCGCCGTCTGGGGCACCGCGCTGGCGGTGGTTCTCTCCATCCCCTTTGGCCTGATGAGCGCCGAAAACCTGGTGCCGTGGTGGGTTTACCAGCCCGTTCGCCGCCTGATGGACGCCTGCCGCGCCATTAACGAAATGGTCTTCGCCATGCTGTTCGTGGTCGCCGTCGGCCTCGGCCCGTTCGCTGGCGTGCTGGCGTGCTGGCGCTGTTTATCCACACCACCGGCGTGCTCTCCAAGCTGCTTTCCGAAGCGGTGGAAGCGATTGAGCCCGGCCCGGTGGAAGGCATTCGCGCCACCGGTGCCAACAAGCTCGAAGAGATCCTCTACGGCGTGCTGCCACAGGTGATGCCACTGCTGATCTCCTACTCCCTCTATCGCTTCGAATCCAACGTCCGCTCGGCGACCGTCGTCGGCATGGTCGGCGCAGGCGGGATCGGCGTCACCCTGTGGGAAGCGATTCGCGGTTTCCAGTTCCAACAAACCTGCGCCCTGATGGTGCTTATCATCGTCACGGTCAGCCTGCTGGATTTCCTCTCTCAACGGTTGCGTAAGCACTTTATCTGATAAGCGAGGCATTGATATCTATGCACTTGTCTACACATCCGACCAGCTACCCAACACGCTATCAAGAGATAGCCGCAAAACTTGAGCAGGAGCTTCGTCAACACTACCGCTGCGGCGACTATCTTCCCGCCGAGCAGCAACTGGCAGCGCGCTTTGAGGTGAATCGCCACACCCTGCGCCGCGCCATCGACCAACTGGTGGAAAAAGGCTGGGTACAGCGCCGTCAGGGCGTCGGCGTGCTGGTGCTGATGCGCCCGTTCGATTACCCGCTCAACGCCCAGGCGCGTTTTAGCCAGAATCTGCTGGATCAGGGCAGCCATCCCACCAGCGAAAAACTGCTTTCGGTATTGCGCCCCGCGTCCGGCCACGTCGCTGACGCACTGGGGATTACCGAGGGGGAGAACGTCATCCACCTGCGCACCCTGCGTCGTGTCAACGGCGTCGCGCTCTGTTTAATCGACCACTACTTCGCGGACCTCACCCTCTGGCCGACGCTGCAACGCTTCGACAGCGGCTCGCTGCACGATTTTCTGCGCGAGCAAACCGGAATTGCGCTGCGCCGCAGCCAGACGCGGATCAGCGCCCGCCGCGCCCAGGCCAAAGAGTGCCAGCGTCTTGAAATCCCGAATATGTCGCCGCTGCTGTGCGTGCGCACCCTTAACCACCGTGACGGTGAAAGCAGCCCGGCGGAGTACTCCGTCAGCCTGACGCGCGCCGACATGATTGAATTCACTATGGAGCACTGAATGCACGCAGATACCGCGACCCGCCAGCACTGGATGTCCGTGCTGGCGCACAGCCAACCGGCTGAACTGGCAGCACGCCTGAACGCGCTAAACATCACCGCCGACTATGAGGTGATCCGCGCCGCTGAAACTGGCCTGGTACAGATTCAGGCGCGGATGGGCGGCACCGGCGAACGTTTTTTTGCCGGCGACGCCACGCTGACCCGCGCCGCCGTGCGCCTGACTGACGGCACGCTCGGCTACAGCTGGGTGCAGGGGCGTGATAAACAGCACGCCGAACGCTGCGCGCTGATTGACGCGCTGATGCAGCAATCTCGCCACTTTCAAAACTTATCAGAAACCCTTATTGCCCCGCTGGACGCTGACCGTATGGCACGCATTGCCGCACGCCAGGCCGAAGTGAACGCCAGCCGGGTCGACTTCTTTACGATGGTTCGCGGAGACAACGCATGACCCTGGAAACCGCTTTTATGCTTCCCGTGCAGGATGCCCAGCACAGTTTTCGTCGCCTGTTAAAGGCCATGAGCGAGCCGGGCGTGATTGTCGCCCTGCATCAGCTCAAACGCGGCTGGCAACCGCTGAATATCGCCACCACCAGCGTGCTGCTGACGCTGGCCGATAACGACACGCCGGTGTGGCTTTCTACCCCATTAAATAACGATATCGTCAACCAGAGCCTGCGTTTTCATACCAACGCGCCGCTGGTCAGCCAGCCGGAACAGGCGACCTTCGCGGTGACGGATGAGGCGATTTCCAGCGAACAGCTCAACGCCCTTTCCACCGGCACCGCCGTTGCGCCGGAAGCGGGTGCGACGCTGATTTTACAGGTCGCCAGCCTGAGCGGCGGACGCATGTTGCGCCTTACTGGTGCGGGTATTGCCGAAGAACGAATGATCGCTCCGCAGCTGCCGGAGTGCATTCTGCACGAACTCACCGAGCGCCCGCATCCGTTCCCGCTCGGCATCGACCTGATCCTGACCTGTGGCGAGCGCCTGCTGGCTATTCCGCGAACCACTCATGTGGAGGTGTGCTGATGTACGTTGCCGTGAAAGGGGGCGAGAAGGCGATCGACGCCGCCCACGCCCTGCAAGAGAGCCGACGCCGAGGCGATACCGATTTGCCCGAACTGAGCGTCGCCCAGATTGAACAGCAGCTTAACCTCGCGGTAGATCGCGTGATGACCGAAGGCGGCATTGCCGACCGCGAACTGGCGGCGCTGGCGCTGAAACAGGCCAGCGGCGATAACGTTGAAGCGATTTTCCTGCTGCGCGCCTACCGCACCACGTTGGCGAAGCTGGCGGTAAGCGAGCCGCTCGACACCACCGGGATGCGTCTCGAACGCCGTATCTCCGCCGTTTATAAAGACATTCCCGGCGGCCAGCTGCTTGGCCCAACCTACGACTACACCCATCGCCTGCTCGATTTTACCCTGCTGGCAAACGGCGAAGCGCCGACGCTGACCACCGCCGACAGCGAACAGCAGCCGTCGCCGCACGTTTTCAGCCTGCTGGCGCGTCAGGGGCTGGCGAAGTTTGAAGAGGATAGCGGCGCACAGCCGGATGACATCACCCGCACGCCGCCGGTTTACCCCTGCTCACGCTCCTCCCGTTTGCAGCAGTTGATGCGCGGCGACGAAGGCTATTTGCTGGCGCTGGCCTACTCCACCCAACGCGGTTACGGGCGCAATCACCCGTTCGCAGGCGAGATCCGCAGCGGCTATATCGACGTGTCGATTGTGCCGGAAGAGCTGGGATTTGCGGTGAACGTCGGCGAACTGCTGATGACTGAGTGTGAAATGGTTAACGGTTTTATCGACCCGCCGGGTGAGCCGCCGCACTTCACGCGCGGCTACGGGCTGGTGTTCGGCATGAGCGAGCGCAAAGCGATGGCGATGGCGCTGGTCGACCGCGCTCTGCAAGCCCCGGAGTACGGCGAGCACGCGACAGGCCCGGCGCAGGATGAAGAGTTCGTGCTGGCACATGCCGACAACGTCGAAGCCGCAGGCTTTGTCTCACACCTCAAACTCCCCCACTACGTCGATTTCCAGGCCGAACTGGAGCTACTCAAACGTCTGCAACAGGAGCAGAACCATGGCTAATCTGAGCGGCTACAACTTTGCCTACCTCGACGAGCAGACCAAACGCATGATCCGCCGCGCCATCTTAAAAGCGGTGGCGATCCCCGGTTATCAGGTGCCGTTTGGCGGGCGCGAGATGCCGATGCCGTACGGCTGGGGAACCGGCGGCATTCAGCTTACCGCCAGCGTGATTGGCGAAAGCGACGTGCTGAAGGTGATTGACCAGGGCGCGGATGACACCACCAACGCCGTGTCGATTCGCAACTTCTTCAAGCGCGTGACCGGGGTAAACACCACGGAACGTACGGACGATGCGACGGTTATCCAGACGCGTCACCGCATCCCCGAAACGCCGCTGACCGAAGATCAGATAATTATCTTCCAGGTGCCAATCCCCGAGCCGCTGCGCTTTATCGAGCCGCGCGAAACGGAAACCCGCACCATGCACGCGCTGGAAGAGTACGGCGTGATGCAGGTGAAACTGTATGAAGATATCGCCCGCTTCGGTCATATCGCCACCACCTACGCCTATCCGGTGAAGGTAAATGGGCGCTACGTGATGGACCCGTCGCCGATCCCGAAATTCGATAACCCAAAAATGGACATGATGCCCGCCCTGCAACTGTTCGGCGCGGGGCGCGAGAAGCGCATCTATGCGGTGCCGCCGTTTACCCGCGTGGAAAGTCTCGATTTCGACGATCACCCGTTCACCGTTCAGCAGTGGGATGAGCCATGCGCCATCTGCGGATCGACCCACAGCTATCTTGATGAAGTGGTGCTGGATGACGCCGGAAACCGCATGTTTGTCTGCTCCGATACCGATTATTGCCGCCAACAGAGCGAGGCAAAAAACCAATGAATCAACCGTTACTTTCGGTCAATAACCTGACCCACCTTTACGCGCCGGGCAAAGGCTTTAGCGATGTCTCTTTTGATTTATGGCCGGGGGAAGTGCTGGGCATTGTCGGGGAATCCGGCTCCGGGAAGACCACGCTGCTGAAGTCGATCTCCGCGCGCCTGACGCCGCAGCAGGGGGAAATTCACTACGAGAACCGTTCGCTGTATGCAATGAGCGAGGCCGACCGCCGTCGCCTGCTGCGTACCGAATGGGGCGTGGTGCATCAGCATCCACTCGACGGCCTGCGCCGCCAGGTGTCGGCAGGCGGCAATATCGGCGAGCGGCTGATGGCGACCGGGGCACGTCATTACGGCGATATTCGTGCCACCGCGCAGAAGTGGCTGGAAGAGGTGGAGATTCCCGCCAACCGGATCGACGACCTGCCGACCACCTTTTCCGGCGGTATGCAGCAGCGTTTGCAGATTGCCCGCAACCTGGTGACGCATCCGAAGCTGGTGTTTATGGATGAACCGACCGGCGGGCTGGATGTGTCGGTGCAGGCCCGCCTGCTCGACCTGCTGCGCGGCCTGGTGGTGGAGCTGAACCTCGCGGTGGTGATTGTCACCCATGATTTAGGCGTCGCCCGCCTGCTGGCGGACCGTTTGCTGGTGATGAAGCAGGGGCAAGTGGTGGAGAGTGGGTTAACCGACCGCGTGCTCGACGACCCGCATCATCCGTATACACAGCTGCTGGTGTCATCGGTTTTGCAGAATTGAGCCGGTGCCGGATGCGGCGTAAACGCCTTATCCGGCCTACAAATGCGCTCCCCGTAGGTCGGATAAGACGCGTCAGCGTCGCATCCGACACCCGAACCACGAGGCGAAAAATGATTAACGTACAAAACGTCAGTAAAACCTTCATCCTGCACCAGCAAAACGGCGTGCGCCTGCCCGTCCTCAATCGCGCCTCGCTCACCGTCAACGCGGGCGAATGCGTGGTGCTCCACGGCCATTCCGGCAGCGGCAAATCAACTCTGCTACGCTCGCTGTACGCCAACTATCTGCCCGACGAAGGTCAAATCCAGATCAAACACGGTGACGAGTGGGTAGACCTGGTCACCGCGCCAGCGCGCAAAGTGGTGGAAATCCGCAAAACCACCGTCGGCTGGGTGAGCCAGTTTCTGCGCGTCATCCCGCGTATCTCAGCACTGGAAGTGGTGATGCAGCCGCTGCTCGATACCGGCGTTCCGCGTGAAGCCTGCGCCGCTAAAGCCGCGCGTCTTCTCACCCGCCTGAACGTGCCGGAACGCCTGTGGCACCTGGCACCATCGACATTTTCCGGTGGCGAACAGCAGCGCGTCAACATCGCCCGCGGCTTTATCGTCGACTACCCCATTCTGCTGCTTGACGAACCTACCGCCTCGCTGGACGCCAAAAACAGCGCCGCGGTGGTGGAACTGATTCGCGAAGCCAAAACCCGTGGCGCAGCCATCGTAGGCATCTTCCATGACGAAGCTGTACGTAATGACGTCGCCGACCGCCTGCACCCAATGGGAGCCTCTTCATGATTATCAATAACGTTAAGCTGGTGCTGGAAAACGAGGTGGTAAGCGGTTCGCTGGAGGTGCAGAACGGCGAAATCCGCGCCTTTGCCGAAAGCCAGAGCCGCCTGCCGGAGGCGATGGACGGCGAAGGCGGCTGGCTGCTGCCGGGGCTGATTGAGCTGCATACCGATAATCTGGATAAATTCTTCACCCCGCGCCCGAAAGTTGACTGGCCTGCCCACTCGGCGATGAGCAGCCACGACGCGCTGATGGTGGCGAGCGGCATCACCACCGTACTGGATGCCGTGGCAATTGGCGACGTGCGCGACGGCGGCGATCGGCTGGAGAATCTGGAGAAGATGATCAACGCCATCGAAGAGACGCAGAAACGCGGCGTCAACCGCGCCGAGCACCGTCTGCATCTGCGCTGCGAACTGCCGCATCACACCACGCTGCCGCTGTTTGAAAAACTGGTGCAGCGCGAGCCGGTGACGCTGGTGTCGCTGATGGACCACTCGCCGGGCCAGCGCCAGTTCGCCAACCGCGAGAAGTATCGCGAATATTATCAGGGCAAATACTCCCTCACTGATGCGCAGATGCAGCAGTACGAAGAAGAGCAACTGGCGCTCGCCGCACGCTGGTCGCAGCCGAATCGCGAATCCATCGCCGCCCTGTGCCGCGCGCGAAAAATTGCGCTTGCCAGCCACGATGACGCCACCCACGCCCACGTTGCTGAATCTCACCAGCTTGGCAGCGTGATCGCCGAATTTCCCACCACGTTCGAAGCGGCGGAAGCCTCGCGCAAGCATGGCATGAACGTGCTGATGGGCGCGCCGAATATTGTGCGCGGCGGCTCGCACTCCGGCAACGTGGCGGCCAGTGAACTGGCGCAGCTTGGCCTGCTGGATATCCTCTCTTCCGACTACTACCCCGCCAGCCTGCTCGATGCGGCATTTCGCGTCGCCGATGACCAGAGCAACCGCTTTACGCTGCCGCAGGCGGTGAAGCTGGTGACTAAAAATCCAGCGCAGGCGCTTAATCTCCAGGATCGCGGGGTGATTGGCGAGGGCAAACGCGCCGACCTGGTGCTGGCGCATCGCAAGGACAATCATATTCATATCGACCACGTCTGGCGTCAGGGTAAAAGGGTGTTCTGATGATGGGAAAACTGATTTGGTTAATGGGGCCGTCCGGCTCCGGGAAAGACAGCCTGCTGGCGGAACTCCGCCTGCGGGAACAAACTCAGTTACTGGTGGCGCATCGCTACATCACGCGCGATGCCAGCGCCGGAAGTGAAAACCATATCGCCCTGAGCGAGCAGGAGTTTTTTACCCGCGCGGGGCAAAATCTGTTGGCCTTAAGCTGGCACGCTAACGGTCTGTATTATGGCGTCGGCGTCGAGATTGATCTCTGGCTGCACGCCGGATTCGACGTGCTGGTCAACGGCTCACGCGCCCATCTGCCGCAGGCGCGGGCGCGCTATCAATCGGCGCTGCTGCCCGTCTGTTTACAGGTTTCGCCGGAGATCCTCCGCCAGCGCCTGGAAAACCGTGGCCGTGAAAACGCCAGTGAAATTAACGCCCGCCTGGCGCGCGCCGCCCGCTATACTCCACAGGATTGCCATACGCTCAACAATGACGGCAGCCTGCGCCAGTCGGTCGACACGCTGCTGACGCTGATCCATCAGAAGGAGAAACACCATGCCTGCTTGTGAGCTTCGCCCGGCCACGCAGTACGACACCGACGCGGTTTACGCGCTGATTTGTGAGCTAAAACAGGCGGAGTTTGACCACCACGCGTTTCGCGTGGGTTTTAACGCCAATCTGCGCGACCCAAACATGCGCTACCATCTGGCGCTGCTTGATGGCGAAGTTGTCGGCATGATCGGCCTGCATTTGCAGTTTCATCTGCATCATGTCAACTGGATCGGCGAAATTCAGGAGTTGGTGGTAATGCCGCAGGCGCGCGGTCTGAACGTCGGCAGTAAGTTACTGGCGTGGGCAGAAGAAGAAGCCCGCCAGGCCGGGGCCGAAATGACCGAACTTTCGACCAACGTGAAGCGCCACGACGCGCACCGTTTCTATCTGCGCGAAGGCTACGAGCAGAGCCACTTCCGCTTCACCAAGGCGCTGTAACATGAGCCTGACCCTCACGCTCACCGGCACCGGCGGCGCACAGGGCGTTCCGGCATGGGGCTGCGAGTGTGCGGCCTGCGCCAGAGCGCGGCGCTCGCCGCAGTATCGCCGCCAACCGTGCAGCGGCGTAGTGAAGTTTAACGACGCAATCACCCTGATCGACGCCGGGCTGCACGATCTCGCCGATCGCTGGTCGCCCGGATCGTTCCAGCAGTTTTTGCTGACGCATTATCATATGGATCACGTCCAGGGGCTGTTTCCGCTGCGCTGGGGCGTTGGCGATCCGATCCCGGTTTACGGCCCGCCGGATGAACAGGGCTGCGACGATCTGTTTAAACATCCGGGCCTGCTTGATTTCAGCCACACGGTGGAACCGTTTGTGGTGTTTGATTTGCAGGGGTTACAGGTCACGCCCCTGCCGCTCAACCACTCAAAACTGACCTTCGGTTATCTGCTGGAAACGGCACACAGCCGGGTGGCGTGGCTGTCTGACACCGCAGGCTTGCCGGAAAAAACGCTGAAATTTTTACGCAATAATCAGCCGCAGGTAATGGTGATGGATTGCAGTCACCCGCCGCGCGCGGATGCACCGCGTAATCACTGTGATTTAAATACCGTGCTTGCGCTGAATCAGGTTATCCGCTCGCCACGGGTGATTCTGACCCATATCAGCCACCAGTTTGATGCGTGGCTGATGGAAAACGCACTACCGTCAGGGTTTGAGGTGGGGTTTGATGGGATGGAGATTGGGGTGGCGTGATGAGAGGGAATGTGCGCGCTGGCCCCCTCACCCTAACCCTCTCCCCAGAGGGGCGAGGGGACCGATTGTGCTCGATATTGAATATTGCGCTCGTTTTCTCCCTCTCCCCATTGGGGTGAGGGGCGATGCCTGCTCCATACCCAACCTCATCGCCCATACTCATCTTCCATTCTCCGCTCTTCATCCTCCAGTTGCCGACGCTCCTGATCAAGCTGGCGCTGGCGATCGTCCAGCTGCCTGCGGCGATCTTCAAACTGGCGGCGGCGGTCGTCATATTGTCTGCGCCGATCGTCGCTCACTTCACGCTGCCAGCCGTCGTCGCGCGAATCTTCATAGTCTCGCCCACGGTCAGGGTTATAAGCGTCATTAATCGCCTGCTGAATATTGCCAATGGTGTCGTCGATAATATCGGCCTGGGCCGGAACGGTGGACAGCGTGAGCAGGGTGAATAAAAGAAATAGCGGAAAGCGTTTCATTAGCCAACCTCAAAAAGAAACTCTATCCACATTAATCATTACTCATCCATGCAAGTAGTGGATGAATCTCAATTTCTCCGCTGCTCTATTGCCGTAATCGCCTCCACGCGTTGTTGATGACGACCGCCTTCGTACTGTGCGCCCAGCCACGCATCCACAATCATTTTTGCCAGTTCGAGGCCAACCACTCGTGAACCAAAAGCCAGCACGTTGGTGTCGTTATGCTGCCGCGAAAGTTGCGCGGAATAAGGTTCGCTACAGACGACCGCGCGAATTCCGGCAAACTTGTTCGCCGCTATCGAAATACCGACGCCAGTACCACAAATCAAAATCCCGCCATCAACCTCTCCGCCAGCAACAGCCAGTGCGACTTGACTGGCGTAATGTGGATAATCAGTACGCTCTGACGACCAGGTTCCTTTATCAATCACTTCAACGCCACGCTCAACTAAATGTGCCACTATTTCATGTTTTAAAATGAAACCGACATGATCACAGCCAAATGCAATCTTTTTCATTCATCTTCCCCGTCCGTGCAAAACTTCACAATCAAAAAACATTTGTGATGTTAATGAATTAAAAACACCCAAAATCGATGAATTACGCCTTCCTGATCTGTTTTACAGAGTTACATCTGACAGCGCAATAGCGTTAAAGACACTCACCATCCAGCAACATCTATCATCTAAAAAACCAGAAAAACAAATAACATCATGTTTTTAAACTAATTAAATGAAATAAAATTTTAAGCCACTCGCCATTGTTCACAATAAAATAAACTTTATAAATTTTATTTTTTTGTGAAGTCGCCAGCATCTTTTCTGTTCTTGCTGTGGTGATATAGTGGCGTCTTCAATTCAAGGACAAGAGAACGTGATGAGCCAGTCAGAGTTTGATTCAGCGCTTCCGAACGGTATAGGGTTAGCGCCTTACCTGCGAATGAAGCAGGAAGGAATGACAGAAAATGAAAGCCGCATCGTGGAGTGGTTACTCAAACCCGGTAACCTGAGTTGTGCACCCGCAATTAAAGATGTCGCAGAAGCTCTGGCGGTATCTGAAGCGATGATAGTTAAGGTATCAAAGCTGCTGGGGTTTAGCGGCTTTCGTAACTTACGCAGTGCGCTGGAAGATTATTTTTCTCAGTCAGAACAGGTATTGCCTTCCGAGTTGGCTTTTGATGAAGCGCCGCAGGATGTGGTGAATAAGGTATTTAACATCACTTTACGCACCATTATGGAAGGTCAGTCGATCGTCAACGTTGATGAGATCCACCGTGCCGCCCGCTTTTTCTATCAGGCCAGACAGCGGGATTTGTACGGTGCCGGAGGATCAAATGCTATCTGTGCTGATGTACAGCACAAGTTCTTGCGCATTGGCGTACGCTGTCAGGCCTATCCTGATGCTCACATCATGATGATGTCCGCTTCGTTGTTACAGGAAGGAGATGTTGTGCTGGTAGTGACCCATTCCGGGCGAACCAGTGATGTAAAAGCGGCCGTAGAACTGGCAAAAAAGAACGGGGCAAAGATTATTTGTATAACCCATAGCTACCATTCACCGATAGCGAAACTGGCCGATTATATTATTTGCTCACCAGCCCCGGAAACGCCGTTATTAGGTCGTAATGCCTCGGCAAGAATATTACAACTAACTTTGCTGGACGCTTTTTTTGTCTCTGTCGCCCAGCTCAACATTGAACAAGCTAATATTAATATGCAAAAAACCGGCGCAATTGTTGATTTCTTCTCACCAGGCGCGCTGAAATAAGAAAAAGGTAATTCCGCCATCGCGGAGTTACCTGTCCCCTTACCGTGAGAACATTATTATGAATAAATATCTGAAATATTTCAGCGGCACACTCGTGGGCTTAATGTTGTCAACCAGCGCTTTTGCTGCCGCCGAATATGCTGTCGTATTGAAAACCCTCTCCAACCCATTTTGGGTAGATATGAAAAAAGGCATTGAAGATGAAGCAAAAACACTGGGCGTCAGCGTTGATATTTTTGCCTCTCCTTCAGAAGGCGATTTTCAATCTCAATTGCAGTTATTTGAAGATCTCAGTAATAAAAATTACAAAGGTATCGCCTTCGCTCCATTATCCTCAGTGAATCTGGTCATGCCTGTCGCCCGCGCATGGAAAAAAGGCATTTATCTGGTTAATCTCGATGAAAAAATCGACATGGATAATCTGAAAAAAGCTGGCGGCAATGTGGAAGCTTTTGTCACCACCGATAACGTTGCTGTCGGGGCGAAAGGCGCGTCGTTCATTATTGACAAATTGGGCGCTGAAGGTGGTGAAGTCGCAATCATTGAGGGTAAAGCCGGTAACGCCTCCGGTGAAGCGCGTCGTAATGGTGCCACCGAAGCCTTCAAAAAAGCAAGCCAGATCAAGCTTGTCGCCAGCCAGCCTGCCGACTGGGACCGCATTAAAGCACTGGATGTCGCCACTAACGTGTTGCAACGTAATCCGAATATTAAAGCGATCTATTGCGCGAATGACACGATGGCAATGGGTGTTGCTCAGGCAGTCGCAAACGCCGGAAAAACGGGAAAAGTGCTGGTCGTCGGTACAGATGGCATTCCGGAAGCCCGCAAAATGGTGGAAGCCGGACAAATGACCGCGACGGTTGCCCAGAACCCGGCGGATATCGGCGCAACGGGTCTGAAGCTGATGGTTGACGCTGAGAAATCCGGCAAGGTTATCCCGCTGGATAAAGCACCGGAATTTAAACTGGTCGATTCAATCCTGGTCACTCAATAAAACTGAATGATGCCGGATGATGATGCTAATGAAGTGTCTTATCCGGCCAACAAAATAACCTGAACGTAGACCTGATAAATGTAGCCATCAGGCAATAATACGATATTTCGTGCAGAGAGGTTATTTATGGCCACGCCATATATATCGATGGCGGGGATCGGCAAGTCCTTTGGTCCGGTTCACGCATTAAAGTCGGTTAATTTAACGGTTTATCCTGGTGAAATACATGCATTACTAGGAGAAAATGGCGCGGGTAAATCCACGCTAATGAAAGTTTTATCCGGAATACATGAGCCGACCAAAGGCACCATTACCATTAATAACATTAGCTATAACAAGCTGGATCATAAATTAGCGGCACAACTCGGTATCGGGATTATTTATCAGGAACTCAGCGTTATTGATGAATTAACCGTACTGGAAAATTTATATATTGGTCGTCATCTGACGAAAAAAATCTGTGGCGTCAATATTATCGACTGGCGAGAAATGCGTGTCCGCGCCGCCATGATGTTATTACGCGTGGGCTTGAAAGTTGATCTAGATGAGAAAGTGGCGAATTTATCTATCAGCCACAAGCAGATGCTAGAAATTGCCAAAACGCTGATGCTCGATGCCAAAGTCATCATCATGGATGAACCCACCTCCTCACTCACCAATAAAGAGGTGGACTATCTGTTTCTGATCATGAATCAGTTGCGTAAAGAGGGTACGGCCATCGTCTATATCTCGCATAAGTTGGCGGAAATTCGCCGTATTTGCGACCGCTATACGGTGATGAAAGACGGCAGCAGCGTTTGCAGCGGCATAGTAAGCGATGTGTCAAATGACGATATCGTCCGTCTGATGGTAGGCCGCGAACTGCAAAACCGTTTTAACGCGATGAAGGAGAATGTCAGCAACCTTGCGCACGAAACGGTTTTTGAGGTGCGGAACGTCACCAGTCGTGACAGAAAAAAGGTCCGGGATATCTCATTTAGCGTCTGCCGGGGAGAAATATTAGGCTTTGCCGGACTGGTCGGTTCCGGACGTACTGAACTGATGAATTGTCTGTTTGGCGTGGATAAACGCGCTGGCGGAGAAATCCGTCTTAATGGCAAAGATATCTCTCCACGTTCACCCCTGGATGCCGTGAAAAAAGGGATGGCTTACATCACTGAAAGCCGCCGGGATAACGGTTTTTTCCCCAACTTTTCCATCGCTCAGAACATGGCGATCAGCCGCAGTCTGAAAGACGGCGGCTATAAAGGCGCGATGGGCTTGTTTCATGAAGTTGACGAGCAACGTACCGCTGAAAATCAACGCGAACTGCTGGCGCTGAAATGTCATTCGGTAAACCAGAATATCACCGAACTCTCCGGGGGAAATCAGCAGAAAGTCCTGATCTCCAAATGGCTGTGCTGTTGCCCGGAAGTGATTATTTTCGATGAACCTACCCGCGGCATCGACGTTGGCGCGAAAGCCGAAATTTACAAAGTGATGCGCCAACTGGCGGACGACGGAAAAGTCATCCTGATGGTGTCATCTGAACTACCTGAAATTATCACCGTCTGCGACCGCATCGCCGTGTTCTGCGAAGGACGACTGACGCAAATCCTGACGAATCGCGATGACATGAGCGAAGAGGAGATTATGGCATGGGCTTTACCACAAGAGTAAAAAGCGAAGCGAGCGAGAAGAAACCGTTCAACTTTGCGCTGTTCTGGGATAAATACGGCACCTTTTTTATCCTGGCGATCATCGTCGCCATCTTTGGTTCGCTGTCACCAGAATATTTTCTGACCACCAATAATATTACCCAGATTTTTGTTCAAAGCTCCGTGACGGTATTGATCGGCATGGGCGAGTTTTTCGCTATCCTGGTCGCTGGTATCGACCTCTCGGTTGGCGCGATTCTGGCGCTTTCCGGTATGGTGACCGCCAAACTGATGTTGGCAGGTGTTGACCCGTTTCTCGCAGCGATGATTGGCGGTGTACTGGTTGGCGGCGCACTGGGGGCGATCAACGGCTGCCTGGTCAACTGGACGGGGCTACACCCGTTCATCATCACCCTTGGCACCAACGCGATTTTCCGTGGGATCACGCTGGTGATCTCCGATGCCAACTCGGTATACGGCTTCTCATTTGACTTCGTGAACTTCTTTGCCGCCAGCGTAATTGGGATACCTGTCCCCGTTATCTTCTCACTAATTGTCGCGCTCATCCTTTGGTTTCTGACAACGCGTATGCGGCTCGGGCGCAACATCTACGCACTGGGCGGCAACAAAAATTCGGCGTTCTATTCCGGGATTGACGTGAAATTCCACATCCTGGTGGTGTTTATCATCTCCGGTGTTTGTGCAGGTCTGGCAGGCGTCGTCTCAACTGCACGACTCGGTGCCGCAGAACCGCTTGCCGGTATGGGTTTTGAAACCTATGCCATTGCCAGCGCCATCATTGGCGGCACCAGTTTCTTCGGCGGCAAGGGGCGCATTTTCTCTGTGGTGATTGGCGGGTTGATCATCGGCACCATCAACAACGGTCTGAATATTTTGCAGGTACAAACCTATTACCAACTGGTGGTGATGGGCGGATTAATTATCGCGGCTGTCGCCCTTGACCGTCTTATCAGTAAGTAAGGAATTGAACATGAAAATCTCCCCCTCGTTAATGTGTATGGATCTGCTGAAATTTAAAGAACAGATCGAATTTATCGACAGCCATGCCGATTACTTCCACATCGATATCATGGACGGTCACTTTGTCCCCAATCTGACACTCTCACCGTTCTTCGTAAGTCAGGTTAAAAAACTGGCAACTAAACCGCTCGACTGTCATCTGATGGTGACGCGGCCGCAGGATTACATTGCTCAACTGGCGCGTGCGGGAGCAGATTTCATCACTCTGCATCCGGAAACCATCAACGGCCAGGCGTTCCGCCTGATTGATGAAATCCGCCGTCATGACATGAAAGTGGGGCTGATCCTTAACCCGGAGACGCCAGTTGAGGCCATGAAATACTATATCCATAAGGCCGATAAAATTACGGTCATGACTGTCGATCCCGGCTTTGCCGGACAACCGTTCATTCCTGAAATGCTGGATAAACTTGCCGAACTGAAGGCATGGCGTGAACGAGAAGGTCTGGAGTACGAAATTGAGGTGGACGGTTCCTGCAACCAGGCAACTTACGAAAAACTGATGGCGGCAGGGGCGGATGTCTTTATCGTCGGCACTTCCGGCCTGTTTAATCATGCGGAAAATATCGACGAAGCATGGAGAATTATGACCGCGCAGATTCTGGCTGCAAAAAGCGAGGTACAGCCTCATGCAAAAACAGCATAACGTCGTAGCGGGCGTGGATATGGGGGCAACGCATATCCGCTTTTGTCTGCGGACAGCAGAAGGTGAAACGCTACACTGCGAAAAAAAGCGGACCGCAGAAGTCATTGCTCCCGGCCTGGTGTCGGGTATCGGCGAAATGATTGACGAGCAACTCAGGCGCTTTAACGCTCGCTGTCATGGTCTGGTGATGGGATTTCCGGCGCTGGTCAGTAAAGATAAACGCACCATTATTTCTACGCCTAACCTGCCGTTAACAGCGGCGGATTTATATGATCTCGCCGATAAGCTCGAAAATACGCTGAATTGTCCGGTTGAGTTTTCCCGCGACGTTAACCTGCAACTCTCCTGGGACGTAGTAGAAAACCGCCTTACGCAACAACTGGTTCTGGCGGCCTATCTCGGTACGGGGATGGGGTTCGCAGTGTGGATGAACGGTGCGCCGTGGACGGGTGCACACGGTGTGGCAGGCGAACTGGGTCATATCCCCCCCTGGGAGATATGACCCAACACTGCGCGTGTGGCAATCCTGGGTGCCTGGAAACCAATTGCTCTGGAATGGCGCTAAGACGCTGGTACGAACAACAGCCCCGAAATTACCCATTGCGCGATCTTTTCGTCCATGCGGAAAACGCCCCTTTCGTCCAGAGTCTGCTTGAAAACGCGGCACGGGCCATTGCCACCAGCATTAATCTGTTCGATCCCGATGCGGTGATCCTGGGCGGTGGCGTGATGGATATGCCCGCCTTCCCACGCGAGACTCTCGTTGCCATGACCCAAAAGTACCTGCGCCGTCCACTGCCGCATCAGGTCGTGCGCTTTATTGCCGCCTCATCTTCTGACTTTAATGGCGCTCAGGGTGCAGCAATATTGGCGCATCAACGTTTTTTGCCACAGTTCTGTGCTAAAGCCCCATGAGTAAAACGTTGGCACAGTAGCGCAATGTCCCGCTGTGCCAACGACAGGTACAATATATATAATAAACACATAAAACGACTCATATTATTTTCTGCAATGATAGTTTTACTGTAATTTTCCCTCTTCAGCACAAATGCCTAATAAAATGGCGCGTTCCGCTCACACTTCCACTTATTAAAGTCGCAATTTCCCAATTATGATAACGCCAGCTTTAAATGACGTATTTTGCATGGATTACATATTTACGACATAAATGATAAATGGAGATTTATATGAATAACTCTCGGTTATTCCGTTTGAGCAGGATTGTTATTGCGTTAACTGCCGCCAGCGGCATGATGGTAAATACCGCTAACGCGAAAGAGGAAGCGAAAGCCGCCACTCAATATACCCAACAGGTTAATCAGAATTACGCCAAATCATTACCGTTTAGCGATCGTCAGGATTTTGACGATGCCCAGCGTGGATTTATCGCCCCGCTGCTGGATGAAGGTATTCTGCGTGATGCGAACGGTAAAGTTTACTACCGCGCGGACGATTACAAATTTGATATTAATGCCGCAGCGCCGGAAACCGTAAACCCCAGCCTGTGGCGTCAGTCGCAAATCAACGGTATTTCTGGCCTGTTCAAAGTCACCGATAAAATGTATCAGGTGCGCGGCCAGGATATCTCTAACATTACGTTCGTTGAGGGCGAGAAAGGCATTATTGTTATCGACCCGCTGGTGACGCCGCCTGCCGCAAAAGCCGCACTTGACCTTTACTTCCAGCATCGTCCGCAAAAACCGATTGTTGCCGTTATCTACACTCACAGCCACACCGACCACTATGGTGGCGTGAAAGGCATTATCTCTGAAGCCGATGTTAAATCCGGCAAAGTTCAGGTGATTGCCCCTGCAGGCTTTATGGACGAAGCCATCAGCGAAAACGTGCTGGCGGGTAACATCATGAGCCGCCGTGCGCTCTACTCTTACGGTCTGTTACTGCCGCACAACGCGCAAGGCAATGTGGGTAATGGCCTTGGCGTGACGCTGGCAACGGGCGACCCGAGCATTATTGCACCGACGAAAACTATCGTCAGAACTGGCGAGAAGATGATTATCGACGGCCTGGAGTTTGACTTCCTGATGACCCCAGGTAGCGAAGCGCCAGCCGAAATGCACTTCTATATTCCGGCCCTGAAAGCCCTGTGTACCGCCGAGAACGCCACGCATACCCTGCACAACTTCTACACTCTGCGCGGCGCGAAAACCCGCGACACCAGCAAGTGGACCGAGTATCTGAACGAAACGCTGGATATGTGGGGTAACGACGCGGAAGTGCTGTTTATGCCGCACACCTGGCCGGTCTGGGGCAATAAGCATATCAATGATTATATTGGTAAATACCGCGATACCATCAAGTACATTCACGACCAGACCCTGCACCTGGCGAACCAGGGCTACACCATGAATGAAATCGGCGACATGATTAAGCTGCCGCCTGCACTTGCCAATAACTGGGCCAGCCGCGGCTATTACGGTTCTGTCAGCCACAACGCCCGCGCGGTGTATAACTTCTATCTTGGCTATTACGACGGTAACCCGGCTAACCTGCATCCGTATGGTCAGGTGGAGATGGGTAAACGTTACGTGCAGGCGCTGGGCGGTTCTGCCCGTGTCATCAACCTGGCGCAAGAAGCGAACAAGCAAGGTGATTACCGCTGGTCGGCAGAACTGCTGAAACAGGTGATTGCCGCCAACCCGGGTGACCAGGTCGCGAAGAATCTGCAAGCGAATAACTTTGAACAGCTGGGCTATCAGGCCGAGTCCGCCACATGGCGCGGTTTCTACCTGACCGGCGCGAAAGAGCTGCGCGAAGGGGTGCATAAGTTCAGCCACGGCACCACCGGTTCCCCGGACACCATTCGCGGGATGTCGGTCGAAATGCTGTTCGACTTTATGGCCGTTCGCCTCGATAGCGCGAAAGCTGCGGGTAAAAATATCAGCCTGAACTTCAATATGAGCAACGGCGATAACCTCAACCTGACGCTGAACGATAGCGTGCTTAACTACCGGAAAACGCTGCAACCGCAAGCCGACGCCTCTTTCTACATCAGCCGTGAAGATCTGCACGCCGTGCTGACCGGACAAGCCAAAATGGCGGATCTGGTAAAAGCGAAGAAAGCCAAAATTATTGGCAATGGCGCGAAACTGGAAGAAATTATCGCCTGTCTGGATAATTTCGATTTGTGGGTGAATATCGTAACCCCAAATTAATGTCACTCGCTTTTGGGGGCGCTGAAGCCCCCAAAAGTATTTATTTTAAAAATATATACAGCCAATTAATAAATAAAATATATAAGTTATGAATGCGGTGGCTGAATAAAGCTATTTTTATTCATCAAGAAAATAGCCATACTGACGCCTTCAATGGATATTGATATTCACTACAGATATTGTTCGCAGCAGACAGGATGTATTTAATATGCCAACAGTTCTCTCTCGCATGGCGATGCAACTCAAAAAAACAGCCTGGATAATTCCCGTCTTCATGGTTTCGGGATGCTCATTATCTCCGGCAATCCCGGTGATCGGCGCTTATTATCCCAGCTGGTTTTTCTGCGCCATTGCCAGCCTTATTTTGACGCTCATCACGAGGCGAGTTATTCAGCGGGCAAATATCAATCTGGCATTTGTCGGAATTATTTATACCGCCCTTTTTGCTCTCTACGCCATGCTGTTCTGGCTGGCATTTTTCTAATCTATTTGAGACGCGCTCATGGAAAGTACGCCGAAAAAAGCTCCTCGCAGTAAATTCCCTGCTCTGTTAGTGGTTGCGTTGGCGCTGGTTGCCCTTGTTTTCGTTATCTGGCGCGTAGACAGTGCGCCATCAACTAATGACGCTTACGCGTCAGCAGATACCATTGATGTGGTACCGGAAGTCAGCGGCCGCATTGTAGAACTGGCGGTCACCGACAACCAGGCAGTCAAACAGGGCGATTTGCTGTTCCGCATCGACCCGCGCCCGTACGAAGCCAATCTGGCGAAAGCTGAAGCCTCCCTCGCGGCGCTGGATAAGCAAATTATGCTCACCCAGCGTAGCGTTGACGCGCAACAGTTTGGTGCCGACTCGGTTAATGCCACGGTAGAAAAAGCCCGTGCCGCCGCGAAACAGGCCACAGATACATTACGCCGCACCGAGCCATTACTGAAAGAAGGTTTTGTCTCAGCGGAAGATGTTGACCGTGCAAGAACGGCGCAGCGCGCCGCAGAAGCGGATCTTAATGCCGTATTGTTACAGGCGCAGTCAGCCGCCAGCGCCGTCAGCGGCGTGGATGCATTAGTTGCCCAGCGTGCGGCGGTCGAAGCGGATATTGCCCTGACCAAACTGCATCTGGAAATGGCGACCGTTCGCGCGCCGTTTGATGGCCGGGTCATTTCCCTCAAAACCTCCGTCGGGCAATTTGCTTCTGCCATGCGCCCTATTTTTACCCTAATCGACACTCGTCACTGGTATGTGATCGCCAACTTCCGCGAAACCGATCTGAAAAATATTCGCTCAGGTACACCCGCAACGATTCGCCTGATGAGTGACAGCGGCAAAACCTTCGAGGGTAAAGTGGATTCGATTGGCTACGGCGTGCTACCGGATGACGGCGGCCTGGTGCTGGGCGGCCTGCCGAAAGTGTCTCGTTCTATTAACTGGGTCCGCGTTGCCCAGCGTTTTCCGGTCAAAATCATGGTCGATAAACCTGACCCGGAAATGTTCCGCATCGGCGCTTCGGCAGTCGCTAATCTTGAGCCGCAATAATGAGCGCGCTCAACTCCCTGCCATTACCGGTGGTCAGGCTGCTGGCGTTCTTTCATGAAGAGTTAAGCGAGCGGCGACCAGGTCGCGTGCCGCAGACCGTGCAACTCTGGGTAGGCTGCCTGCTGGTGATTCTGATCTCGATGACCTTTGAGATCCCTTTTGTGGCGTTATCGCTGGCAGTGCTGTTTTACGGTATTCAGTCGAACGCGTTTTACACCAAATTTGTCGCGATCTTGTTTGTGGTTGCCACGGTGCTGGAGATCGGCAGCCTGTTTTTGATCTACAAATGGTCATACGGCGAACCGTTGATCCGATTGATCATCGCCGGACCGATCCTGATGGGCTGCATGTTTTTGATGCGCACCCATCGCTTGGGGCTGGTCTTTTTCGCCGTCGCCATTGTCGCTATTTACGGGCAAACCTTCCCCGCCATGCTCGACTATCCGGAAGTGGTCGTGCGCTTAACGCTGTGGTGTATCGTTGTTGGCCTCTATCCAACCTTGCTGATGACGTTAATCGGCGTGCTGTGGTTTCCCAGTCGTGCCATTTCGCAAATGCATCAGGCGCTTAATGATCGGCTTGATGATGCCATTAGTCACCTGACAGACAGCCTCGCACCGCTACCCGAAACGCGGATTGAAAGAGAGGCGCTGGCGCTACAAAAACTCAATGTCTTTTGCCTCGCGGACGATGCCAACTGGCGAACTCAAAACGCATGGTGGCAAAGCTGCGTGGCAACGGTAACCTACATTTACTCGACGCTGAATCGCTACGATCCCACCTCTTTTGCTGATTCTCAGGCAATTATTGAATTCCGACAAAAATTAGCTTCAGAAATCAACAAGCTGCAGCATGCCGTTGCTGAAGGTCAGTGCTGGCAAAGCGACTGGCGGATCAGTGAAAGTGAAGCGATGGCGGCACGGGAATGTAACCTGGAGAATATCTGCCAGACGTTGTTACAACTGGGTCAGATGGACCCGAATACGCCGCCAACGCCCGCAGCCAAACCGCCATCAATGGCCGCCGATGCTTTTACCAATCCAGACTATATGCGCTACGCGGTAAAAACGCTGCTCGCCTGTTTGATCTGTTACACCTTTTACAGCGGCGTGGACTGGGAAGGCATTCACACCTGTATGCTGACATGCGTGATCGTCGCTAACCCAAATGTCGGTTCGTCGTACCAGAAGATGGTGCTGCGTTTTGGCGGGGCCTTTTGCGGCGCGATTCTGGCGCTGTTATTCACGCTACTGGTCATGCCCTGGCTGGACAATATTGTCGAATTGCTGTTTGTGCTGGCACCGATTTTCCTGTTGGGCGCATGGATTGCCACCAGCTCTGAACGCTCTTCTTATATCGGCACACAGATGGTGGTCACCTTCGCGCTCGCCACGCTCGAAAACGTTTTTGGCCCAGTGTACGACCTGGTGGAAATTCGCGATCGCGCCCTGGGTATCATCATTGGTACCGTGGTGTCCGCGGTGATTTACACCTTTGTCTGGCCTGAAAGTGAAGCGCGCACACTGCCGCAAAAACTGGCTGGCACGCTGGGTATGTTAAGTAAAGTAATGCGGATCCCACGCCAGCAGGAAGTCACGGCTCTGCGCACTTATCTGCAAATTCGTATCGGTCTGCATGCGGCGTTTAATGCCTGTGAAGAGATGTGCCAACGCGTGGCGCTGGAGCGTCAACTGGACAGCGAAGAACGCGCATTACTGATTGAACGTTCGCAAACGGTTATTCGTCAGGGCCGCGATCTTCTTCACGCCTGGGATGCCACCTGGAACTCGGCGCAGGCGCTGGATAACGCACTACAGCCGGACAGAGCAGGTCAGTTTGCCGACGCCCTGGAGAAATACGCTGCCGGTCTGGCAACCGCACTCAGCCGTTCTCCTCAAATAACGCTTGAAGAGACACCCGCCTCTCAGGCCATCCTGCCCACCTTATTAAAACAGGAGCAACACGTCTGCCAGCTTTTCGCCCGCTTGCCAGACTGGACAGCCCCGGCATTAACGCCCGCCACGGAACAGGCACAAGGAGCCACGCAATGATCAATCGTCAACTTTCACGTCTGCTGTTGTGCAGCATTCTCGGCAGCACGACGCTGATTTCCGGCTGTGCCCTGGTACGTAAGGATTCTGCACCTCATCAACAGCTCAAACCGGAACAAATCAAACTGGCCGACGATATTCATCTTGCCAGCTCCGGCTGGCCGCAGGCGCAGTGGTGGAAACAACTCAATGACCCGCAGCTGGATGCGCTGATCCAACGGACGCTAAGTGGTTCACACACCCTCGCCGAAGCGAAACTGCGGGAAGAAAAAGCGCAGTCCCAGGCCGATTTGTTAGATGCCGGTTCACAATTACAGGTCGCAGCGTTAGGGATGCTCAACCGCCAACGTGTCTCGGCGAACGGCTTTTTAAGCCCTTATTCAATGGATGCGCCAGCACTGGGTATGGACGGGCCGTACTATACGGAAGCCACAGTAGGTTTGTTTGCCGGACTGGATCTTGATTTGTGGGGTGTGCATCGCTCAGCGGTTGCCGCCGCCATTGGCGCGCATAATGCCGCGCTGGCAGAAACCGCAGCAGTAGAGCTATCGCTGGCCACGGGCGTAGCGCAGCTTTATTACAGTATGCAGGCCAGCTATCAGATGCTCGATCTGTTAGAACAAACTCACGATGTGATTGATTACGCGGTGAAAGCGCACCAGAGTAAAGTGGCGCACGGTCTGGAAGCGCAAGTGCCTTTCCACGGCGCGCGGGCACAGATTCTGGCGGTCGATAAACAAATTGTTGCCGTCAAAGGGCAAATCACCGAAACGCGAGAATCTCTGCGTGCATTGATTGGCGCGGGAGCCAGCGATATGCCGGAGATCAGACCGGTGGCATTACCGCAAGTCCAGACCGGCATTCCGGCGACACTCTCTTATGAGTTGCTCGCCAGACGCCCGGATCTGCAAGCCATGCGCTGGTATGTTCAGGCGTCATTAGATCAGGTGGATTCCGCGCGGGCGTTGTTCTATCCGAGCTTTGATATCAAAGCGTTTTTCGGTCTGGACTCCATCCATCTGCATACCTTATTCAAAAAAACCAGTCGCCAGTTCAACTTCATCCCGGGTCTGAAATTGCCGCTGTTTGACGGTGGACGGTTGAATGCCAATCTCGAAGGCACGCGCGCCGCCAGCAACATGATGATTGAACGTTACAACCAGTCAGTACTGAACGCGGTGCGTGACGTTGCCGTCAACGGCACGCGTCTGCAAACGCTCAACGACGAGCGAGAAATGCAGGCTGAACGCGTGGAAGCCACGCGCTTTACCCAGCGCGCTGCCGAGGCCGCCTATCAGCGCGGCTTAACCAGCCGCTTACAGGCCACCGAAGCCCGGTTGCCAGTGCTTGCCGAAGAGATGTCATTACTGATGCTGGACAGCCGCCGGGTGATCCAAAGCATTCAGTTGATGAAATCGCTGGGCGGCGGGTATCAGGCAGGTCCCGTCGTCGAGAAAAAATAAAATGTCTGCCGCGTGATGGCTGTCACGCGGTATTTCGTTTCGTCACGTCAAAACTGACGACAGCCTGTTTTTCGTCAGAGTTTTGAATAAATAGTGCCCGTAATATCAGGGAATGACCCCACATAAAATGTGGCATAAAAGATGCATACTGTAGTCGAGAGCGCGTATGCGTGATTTGATTAACTGGAGCGAGACCGATGAAAAAAGTCGTCACGGTTTGCCCCTATTGCGCATCAGGTTGCAAAATCAACCTGGTCGTCGATAACGGCAAAATCGTCCGGGCGGAGGCAGCGCAGGGGAAAACCAACCAGGGTACCCTGTGTCTGAAGGGTTATTATGGCTGGGACTTCATTAACGATACCCAGATCCTGACCCCGCGCCTGAAAACCCCCATGATCCGTCGCCAGCGTGGCGGCAAACTCGAACCTGTTTCCTGGGATGAGGCACTGAATTACGTTGCCGAGCGCCTGAGCGCCATCAAAGAGAAGTACGGTCCGGATGCCATCCAGACGACCGGCTCCTCGCGTGGTACGGGTAACGAAACCAACTATGTAATGCAAAAATTTGCGCGCGCCGTTATTGGTACCAATAACGTTGACTGCTGCGCTCGTGTCTGACACGGCCCATCGGTTGCAGGTCTGCACCAATCGGTCGGTAATGGCGCAATGAGCAATGCTATTAACGAAATTGATAATACCGATTTAGTGTTCGTTTTCGGGTACAACCCGGCGGATTCCCACCCAATCGTGGCGAATCACGTAATTAACGCTAAACGTAACGGGGCGAAAATTATCGTCTGCGATCCGCGCAAAATTGAAACCGCGCGCATTGCTGACATGCACATTGCACTGAAAAACGGCTCGAACATCGCGCTGTTGAATGCGATGGGCCATGTCATTATTGAAGAAAATCTGTACGACAAAGCGTTCGTCGCTTCACGTACAGAAGGCTTTGAAGAGTATCGTAAAATCGTTGAAGGCTACACGCCGGAGTCGGTTGAAGATATCACCGGCGTCAGCGCCAGTGAGATTCGTCAGGCGGCACGGATGTATGCCCAGGCGAAAAGCGCCGCCATCCTGTGGGGCATGGGTGTAACCCAGTTCTACCAGGGCGTGGAAACCGTGCGTTCTCTGACCAGCCTCGCGATGCTGACCGGTAACCTCGGTAAGCCGCATGCGGGTGTTAACCCGGTTCGTGGTCAGAACAACGTTCAGGGTGCCTGCGATATGGGCGCGCTGCCGGATACGTATCCGGGATACCAGTACGTGAAAGATCCGGCTAACCGCGAGAAATTCGCCAAAGCCTGGGGCGTGGAAAGCCTGCCAGCGCATACCGGCTATCGCATCAGCGAGCTGCCGCACCGCGCAGCGCATGGCGAAGTGCGTGCCGCGTACATTATGGGCGAAGATCCGCTACAAACTGACGCGGAGCTGTCGGCAGTACGTAAAGCCTTTGAAGATCTGGAACTGGTTATCGTTCAGGACATCTTTATGACCAAAACCGCGTCGGCGGCGGATGTTATTTTACCGTCAACGTCGTGGGGCGAGCATGAAGGCGTGTTTACTGCGGCTGACCGTGGCTTCCAGCGTTTCTTCAAGGCGGTTGAACCGAAATGGGATCTGAAAACGGACTGGCAAATCATCAGTGAAATCGCCACCCGTATGGGTTATCCGATGCACTACAACAACACCCAGGAGATCTGGGATGAGTTGCGTCATCTGTGCCCGGATTTCTACGGTGCGACTTACGAGAAAATGGGCGAACTGGGCTTCATTCAGTGGCCTTGCCGCGATACTTCAGATGCCGATCAGGGGACTTCTTATCTGTTTAAAGAGAAGTTTGATACCCCGAACGGTCTGGCGCAGTTCTTCACCTGCGACTGGGTAGCGCCAATCGACAAACTCACCGACGAGTACCCGATGGTACTGTCAACGGTGCGTGAAGTTGGTCACTACTCTTGCCGTTCGATGACCGGTAACTGTGCGGCACTGGCGGCGCTGGCTGATGAACCTGGCTACGCACAAATCAATACCGAAGACGCCAAACGTCTGGGTATTGAAGATGAGGCATTGGTTTGGGTGCACTCGCGTAAAGGCAAAATTATCACCCGTGCGCAGGTCAGCGATCGTCCGAACAAAGGGGCGATTTACATGACCTACCAGTGGTGGATTGGTGCCTGTAACGAGCTGGTTACCGAAAACTTAAGCCCGATTACGAAAACGCCGGAGTACAAATACTGCGCCGTTCGCGTCGAGCCGATCGCCGATCAGCGCGCCGCCGAGCAGTACGTGATTGACGAGTACAACAAGTTGAAAACTCGCCTGCGCGAAGCGGCACTGGCGTAATACCGTCCTTTCTACAGCCTCCTTTCGGAGGCTGTTTTTTTATCCATTCGAACTCTTTATACTGGTTACTCCCTACCCAATCGTATTATCAAAATGAAAAAAATTATCGCATTGATGTTGTTTTTGACATTCTTTGCCCACGCCAACGACTCCGAGCCTGGCAGCCAGTATTTAAAGGCAGCAGAGGCCGGGGACCGACGCGCACAATATTTTCTTGCCGACAGCTGGTTTAGCTCCGGCGATTTGAGCAAAGCCGAATATTGGGCACAGAAAGCCGCCGACAGCGGTGATGCTGATGCCTGCGCGCTGCTGGCGCAGATCAAAATCACCAATCCGGTCAGTCTGGACTATCCACAAGCAAAAGTTCTTGCAGAGAAAGCGGCGCAAGCGGGCAGTAAAGAAGGTGAAGTAACGCTGGCGCATATTCTGGTAAATACTCAAGCGGGTAAACCGGATTATCCAAAGGCAATTTCGCTGTTAGAAAACGCCTCGGAAGATCTGGAGAACGACTCTGCCGTCGATGCCCAAATGCTGCTTGGTTTGATTTACGCCAACGGCGTGGGCATTAAGGCCGACGATGACAAGGCAACCTGGTATTTCAAACGCAGCTCTGCAATTTCCCGAACCGGTTATTCCGAGTACTGGGCGGGAATGATGTTCTTAAACGGTGAAGAAGGTTTTATCGAGAAGAACAAGCAAAAGGCGCTGCACTGGTTGAACCTGAGCTGTATGGAAGGGTTTGATACCGGGTGTGAAGAGTTTGAAAAATTAACCAACGGTTAAGATAGGCCTGATAAGACGCGGCAAGCGTCGCATCAGGCATTGATGTCGGATGCGGCGTAAACGCCTTATCCGACCTACAAAATCACGCTAAATCAGGCTATTGCGCTGTCTGGCGTAGGCCTGATAAGACGCGTTAAGCGTCGCATCAGGCGTTGATGTCGGATGCGGCATAAACGCCTTATCCGACCTACAAAATCACGCTAAATCAGGCTATTGCGCTGTCTGGCGTAGGCCTGATAAGACGCGGCAAGCGTCGCATCAGGCGTTGATGTCGGATGCGGCGTAAACGCCTTATCCGACCTACAAAATCACGCTAAATCAGGCTATTGCGCTGTCTGGCGTAGGCCTGATAAGACGCGTTAAGCGTCGCATCAGGCGTTGATGTCGGATGCGGCATAAACGCCTTATCCGACCTACAAAATCACGCTAAATCAGGCTATTGCGCTGTCTGGCGTAGGCCTGATAAGACGCGGCAAGCGTCGCATCAGGCATTCACACATTGCCGGGTGGATATCCCCGGCAATCTTCAATTATTGATCCGCAGTTTTATCAAATTTGCCCAGCACTTCACGCTCATAAGCCAGCGCTTTCTTACGGTCAAATTTGTGTTCCCACTTGGCAATCACCAGCACCGCCAGCGCATTACCCACCACGTTCAGCGCAGTACGCGCCATGTCGAGGATACGGTCAACACCAGCAATAAACGCCAGACCTTCCAGCGGAATACCTACGCTACCCAGCGTTGCCAGCAACACCACAAACGACACGCCAGGCACGCCAGCAATCCCTTTCGAGGTCACCATCAGCGTCAGCACCAGAATGATTTCCTGCCAGATGGACAGGTCAATGCCATACAACTGCGCGATGAAGATAGCGGCAATACTTTGATACAGCGTCGAACCATCAAGGTTAAAAGAGTAACCGGTCGGCACCACGAAACTGGTGATCGACACCGGTGCTCCGTAGGCTTCCATCTTCTCAATAATTCGCGGCAGCACGCTTTCAGAGCTGGCAGTGGAGTACGCCAGAATCAGCTCATCTTTCAGAATACGAATCAGGATCCAGACGCTTAACCCGCACAGGCGCGCCACAATTCCCAGCACTACCAGCGCGAAGAACAGAATGGCGAAATGCACCAGCAGCACCAGTTTCGCCAGTGGCCACAGAGACGAGAAACCAAAGTTAGCCACCGTCACCGCAATCAGCGCAAACACACCCACCGGTGCATAACGCATCACCATGTGAGTCACTTTAAACATGGTTTCAGAGATGGAGCGGAACACGGTCACCAGCGGTTCACGATGCGTCGCGGGCAGGGAAGAAAGCCCCAGACCAAACAGCACCGAGAAAAAGATGATCGGCAGCATTTCGCCTTTCGCCATCGACGCCACAATGTTCGTCGGCACCAGCGACAAAATCGTGCCCATAATGCCGTGGGAACTGCTTTGTACCGCTTCCGTAGTGCTCTGATATTTCGAGATATCGACGGTCGCCAACTGCGACATATCCACCCCGGCACCGGGCTGGAAGACGTTCGCCAGAGTGATCCCCAAAATGATGGCGACGGTGGTGATCACCTCGAAGTAGATAATGGTTTTCGCGCCAATACGCCCGAGCTGTTTGGCATCACCAACACCCGCGATACCCACCACCAGCGTGGAGATCACAATCGGCACAACAATCATTTTAATCAGATGGATGAAGATATCACCCGCCGGAGAGAGCAAATTGACGACCAGCCAGTCGCGGCTGTCGCTATGGTAGTGCAGGTAGCTTCCCAGGAGAATGCCCAGCACCATAGCAAACAGAATCTGCCAGGCCAGGCTGAATTTTATATTTTTCATATGAATGACTTCCTCAATGGAGCGCCGTTCCCCGTTCAGAAACGCGAGAACGTGACATACTGCCAGGGCATGAATTGTGTTGCGTTGGTTTGTAGATTTTTTTAACGCTTATGATCAGTATCATTTGCGCGGTATGTTGCGCAACCCTTTAACAACAGAGCTTTTCGCTGCATTAATGCATAATAACGCGAGTTTATGGCAGGATTAATGAATAACCATTTGTTATGGAAAGATTTTTATTTGTTTAATCTGCAATAATACTGATTAGTGATTATTTTTGGCATATGTTCATTCGATTATTTTTTATGCAGCTCAATGACATAATCTTCATCACCAGATGATTAATCCAATCTCCGCTGCAACAATTTCGCCATATTAATCGACTCAACCAGCTGTGTTCGGTTAACTCGCGGTGAGTTGAGATCCATCACTTTTTGCCATAGTTCGATGGCTTGCGCGTAGTTCGCCTGCATAAACGCATCGGAAGCCAGCAGCATCAGGGCGGTGATTTCATTACTGTCCAGCGCGAGGGCTTTGTCGATCATTGCGCGAGTCTGGGCGGTCATATGCTGGCTGGCCTGGTAATAAAGCACCGTCGCCAGCGCCGCATACAGTTCAGCGTTCTCACCACGTAGTTGCAACGCCTGACGGTACGCCAGCAACGAATTGCTGTAATCGTTTTGCCACAGATAGTACTCGCCCAGTAACGCCCACTGTTCGCTGTTTTGTGGATTAGCGCGGATTTTATCCTGCAATGCCTGAAGCTGCGCTTCCGGGGTTTGCTGGCTGGCAAACTGATGTAGCGGATCGCGCTGACGCTGATACTCCGCACGTACCGCCTGCCATTTTGGGCTTAACAGATAACTGCCGACACAGAGAAATACCATCAATATCGTGAGTGTTGTCAGCATTTTCACCGGTATTTTGGGCTGTTTCATCGCTTCGCCCTCACTCGCCAGAGGATCAGTGCCATCAGCAGTAACAACACCACTGGCAGCGCCCATAACACCAGCGTCTGACCCGTTAACGGTGGGTTATAGCGAACAAAATCTCCGTAGCGTTCGGTCATCCAGCCAATGATTTCGACTTCGTTCTTCCCCTCCGCCACCATGCTGTAAACCTGATGGCGCATACTGACAGCCACCGGCGCGTTGGATTCCAGTAAGTTTTGATTCTGGCACTGCGGACAACGTAACTGGCTGGCAATATTTAACGCCTGTTGCTGTTGTTGCGGATTGGCGAATTGCCAGGTGTCTACGACCTGAGCGTGCGCAAAACAGGTAAATAACAGCAGTAGCGTGAGAAGCCCTTTATTCATCGCGCTTCTTCCCCCGCCATCCGCTTAACAATGCGCCCGCAATCATCAACAATCCTCCCCCCCAGATCCAGCGCACACCGCTTTGTACATACAAACGAAAAGCGTAACGATCCGGCCCAGTTTTCTCCCCCATGACCGCATACCAGTCATGGATGCCGTTCCAGCGAATTGACGGTTCCATCATTTGTTGACGGCGTGCTTCATAAAAACGCCGCTCCGGCGTCAGTTCACCAATGCGTTGCTGATGGTCAAACAGTGCCACTATCGCTTTTTCGCTGGTGTAATTGCCTTTGGCTTGTAGATCGAGGCACTCAAAACGGAAGGTGTATCCTGCCAGCGTCACCTGCTGACCCGGCTGTAAATTCAGGCTGATCTCCTGACGGCTGACGCTGGAGACCACGACCCCAGCGGCAAATAACAGCACGCCCGCATGAGCTACCAGCGCCGGAAGCTGCACGCGTTTGCCAGAGACAAACGTCGCCAGCACAATCACCACCAGCATCAACAGACCAAACGGTAACGTCGCGCGGTTAAAATACGGCGCGCCAACGGAGAGGCGTCCCCAGCCCAGCAGGCCGTAAATCATCGGATAAAGCGTTCCCACCAGCACGATCAGTAGCACTGCGCAAAACAGCAACAGCGTAGCGAGGATTAACATTTCCCGCGATAACCCCGAAAAATGCACCGCCGGGCCACCGTCCCGCGCTCGCCAGCCATACAGAGCCAGAGACGCAAGGCTAATCAGTGCAAACAGGCTGAACAACGGCACGGCGCGGACGTTATCCAGCGCGAACGCATGAACCGAAACCAGAATGCCAGAACGGACAATTAAGGTGCCCAGCAGCGACAGCATCAGAGTAACTATCGCCAGCAACAGCGACCAGTGGCAAAAAATCCCCCGCTGGCGTGTCAGGGACAAACTGTGCAGCAGCGCAGTGGCAGAAAGCCAGGGTAATAAAGAGGCGTTTTCCACCGGATCCCAGAACCACCAGCCGCCCCAGCCGAGTTCGCAGTAGGCCCACCAGGAACCGAGGATGATCCCCGCCGTTAATGCACTCCAGCCAGGTAACGCCCAGCGCCAGCAAATTCGGGCGCAGGCACCATCAAACTCGCCGCGCAGTAGACTCGCCAGCGCCACGCTCGCCGCTACCATCAAACCGCCATAGCCAAGGTAAAGCAGCGGTGGATGAAAGATAAGACCGGGATGTTGCAGCATCGGATTGAGATCGCGGCCTTCGATTGCTGGTGGAAATATCCGCACGAAGGGATCGGACCACAGCACCACAAACAGTAGCAGTGCGGCGAGCATGAGAGATAAAACGGCTAACGTCAGCGGAAATAGCGGATCGGTTTGCTGCCGATAATGCCAGGGCAAACAGCGCGCTCCAGGCGGAAAGCAGCAGCACCCAAAGCAGCAGCGAACCTTCATGGCCGCCCCACACCGCTGCCAGCTTGAGTTCCCACGACAGCAGGCTATAGCTATGTTGCGCGACATAAATGACCGAGAAATCGCTGATGAGAAAACAATACGTCAGTACGCCAAAGGCGAGCAGCAGGAGCGCGAACTGCGCCAGAATGCCGATGCAAGTGAGTCGCATCATGGCAGGCCAGCGCAACCGCACTCCCGCGAAGGCCGTCAACGGGGTCAACACGTTGACCCCGAGACTTAACAACAACGCCAGAAAACCGACTTCAGGAAGGAATACGTCCAGAAACCACCTCTTTTCTGGCTTACGCCACCGTCAACTGTCCGGCGTAGAGAATGAAAAAGCGCAGCATCAACACGCCGACCAGACTGGCCCCACACGCCGCCAGCACGGCAGGAATGCCGGAACTGCGATTGACCCACGGTTTGAGCAGCATTGGCACAATCAGCCCCAGCCCGGCGACACCAAGCCAGAACCACCACGTCCAGAAACCGCCACCTAATGCCGCCACCAGCGCACGAACTTTACCGTCATCGCCCAGCGCCAGACCGACAAAAAACGCCACCAGCAGGAAGATTTCACCCCATACCACAGGGATTTCCATACGGTGTACAAACTGCGCTTCCGTGGAATGCGGGTTACTGCGTTGGCGTATCGCCATGGCGATCAGCGCCACCGCCGCACCGGACGAGATGCCGGAGAAGAGGAACAGCACCGGCAGGATCGGGTTATTGAGGAACGGATACGATTTCAGCGCCGACAGCAGAAAGCCGGTATAAGCCCCCAACAACACCGCCAGCACCAGCATCAATGTTTCCAGTCCGCGATGAACGGGCGTCAGCAGGCTCAGAACCTTTTGCACGATCCCCAGCTTCGGCAACCAGCGTTGTTGCAGGGCAAGCAAATCATGTTCAAAGATTTTCGCCAGCCACAGCACCAGCACCACCATGTAGAGCTGAAACAGCATCACCCCCATCGACATCACCGAGGTAAAACTGTAGTGGAACATCAGCTTCCAGAAGGTCCACGGTCTTGTCAGGTGGAAGACGAGGATCAACAGACCGAGGATCACCGCGCCCGGCCCGACAATCAGCGTGGTGCGCAGCAACGTACTGTCTGCACCGCCCGCCTGCGGGTAGAAGCGACGTAACAGCACGGCCAGCGTCACCAGACCAGCAGAAATACCAATCAAAAACAGGTAGATGGCAATCGGCCAGTCCCACACCAGCGATTCAAAATGAAATGCGGAAGTCTGCGTCATTGGCTCACCTCCCCGTATTTAAACGGTACGCGGTACAGCTTCGGTTTGGTTCCCAGCGCCAGCTTGTAGCGGTAAGTGGGCTTCTGGCGCAGCAGTTGCGAAATCTCACTGTTGGGATCGTCCAGATTGCCAAACGTCAGCGCCTTGGTCGGGCAAGCTTCAACGCACGCGGGCAACTTACCGGCCTGCAAATTGGTCTTACGGCAGAAATCGCATTTGTCCGCCGTCTTCGTGACCGGATGGATAAAGCGCACGCGGTACGGACAGGCGGCGATGCAGTACTGACAACCGACGCAGAGATCCGGATTAACATCGACAATCCCACTGGCAGCATCGCGAAAAGACGCACCGGTCGGGCAGACGTCAACGCACGGCGCATGATCGCAGTGCTGGCAAGACTTACGGAAGAAGCGATATTTCACATCAGGAAATTCGCCCTGCGGCTCGCTACGAATAATCGTCAGGCGCGAGACGCCTTCCGGCACCTTGTTCACTTCCCGACAAGCATCCATACAGGCGGTACAGCCGATGCATAACGACTCGTCATGCACCATGCCGTAACGCACCCCATTGATATTCAACGTTTTCGCCACCACGCGCCCTGCGGTGCCGCTGACGGCTGCCAGCACGCCGACGCCGGTGAGAAACTGGCGACGAGACCAGGTCATGGCTGCTCCTTAAGCAACGGAACAGACGCCGGGTTAAAGTTCGGATTGGTGCGCTGATCGCTGTGGCAATCGACGCAAATCTTAATCCGTCCTTTGTCACTTAACGTCTGCATCGTATCTTGCTGTGGATGCAGGGAATGGCAGCTGGCGCACGCCACTTTGGTTACGTGGACATCGTGCGGCCAGAACGCTTTTTGCAACTGTTCCGGCAGATGACAGGACATACAGACGCTGTTCTGCTCTCCAACCTTGTACATCGGCTCGTTAAAGCGCATCACATCTTTCACCCCTTCGCGGTGTTGCGGTGATGGCTGGCCGTGACAGTTGGTGCAGGTGACCGGCAGTTTGTTATTCGGGTTGATAACGGAAGCATGTTTTCCATGCATACCTTCGGTATCTGGTTTATGACAGTCCAGACAGGCGGCATCCGGGTTACGCTGCTGGGTAACTTCGTAGCGATCATCAGATGCCTGCGCCGCAGGGGTAGCGGTAATTCCGTTCAGGCTCCACAACAGGCCCGACGCCAGCACCCCGGCAGTTAATAACGAACGTAATACGCTCATATTCACTCCATTGTGTTTTCCGCCCCTTGCGAGGCGGAACGGGGTTATTGGCTTAACAGACCGTTTTTACGTGCCTGTTCTTCCCACTGCGGGATCACCGTTTTGATGAAGTCCTGCTTCTCGGCCTTGATTTGTTCCATGTTCAGGCCAATGGCCTGCTGGGCTTTCTCTTTGGTTGAGATATCCGGGATCTGGATTTCATGGGTGATGCCTTTGGTCGCCAGCAGGCGCGCCAGTTTGGTGCGTGCATCCGCCGCTTTATCCATCGCCGTACCGAGCATCCGTAAACCTTCTTCCGGTGCGTGCATATGAATGCCGTGGGAAGCGATCGCCAGATCCCAGCGCCACTGGGCATGACGGATATCGTCCTGAATTGGCTTCATTTCAGCTTCCGTCGCGCCTGCATCCAGCGCTGCTTTCGCTTCGAAGTGAGCGTGAACCAGTTGATCTTCAACCTTGATTTTCAGGTCGTTAATCGACTGCTTACGTTCCGCGACCACTTTTTGCAAGGCAGCTTTGTCCTGGGTATGGCAGTTCGCACAAGTCTGGGCGAAGTTATCAAACGGATTACCAATTTTATGGTCGGTGTAGAGTTTGCCTTCGGCGTTCTGCACTTTTGGCATATGGCAGTCGATACAGGTCACGTTGTTTTTACCGTGAATGCCCGCTGTCCAGGTTTCATATTCCGGGTGCTGCGCTTTCAGCATTGGCGTTTTCGACAGGGAGTTAGTCCAGTCAGAGAAGGCAATTTTGTCGTAATACTGCTCCATATTTTCGACTTTCATGCCGTCATCCCACGGGAATTTAACCGCTTTGTTTTTGCCGTCGAAGTAATACTCCACATGGCACTGACCGCAAACCATCGATTGCTGGTCGAAACGTCCGGCTTTCTCAAAAGGTTTACCAATGGCTTCCATCGCGCGAGCCGCATACGGACGGGAAAGGGTTAACTCCGGTTTGCCTTTGGCGAACTCTGGAGAGGCGGTGTTATGGCAATCGGCACAACCTAAGTTGTTGACGATTTCCGGACCGCCGCGCGCCCATTTACCGTGGAAGTAGCCATCTTCGCCGTCTTTCTGGATCAGACGCGCCACATCCGGGCTTTTACAACTCCAGCATGCCATCGGTAGCGGACCATCTTCAGCGTTTTTCGGCGCACCGGTACGCAGGGTTTCACGCACATCGGTCACAGCAAAAGCATGTCCACGCGGCTTGTTGTAATCGCGCGAGAAGGGATACCCCGCCCACAGGATCACCAGCCGTGGATCTTCCGCCAGGGCGTCAACACGCTCTGACTGTTCCGAGGTGGCTTTCCAGGAGAGATATTGATCGGGATGCTGCGGGGCAAAGGTTTCATTCTTCGCTTCCACAGTTACAGGTTTTGCGGGAGCAGCCGTTTGTTCAGCGTGAACAGAAGTGAAAAAGAAAAAAGGAATCAATAAGCTGAAGATACGGCGTGCGTTTATTTTTATCCTTGTCATAGGGGCTTCATCCGAATTGCGCCATTGTTGCAATGGCGGTTTTTATTGTTTTTCACGACAGTAACCGCACCTACACTGTCATGACATTGCTCGCCCCTATGTGTAACAAATAACCACACTGTGAATGTTGTCTTTAATCAATTGTAAGTGCATGTAAAATACCACTTTAGAGTTAGTCAGTATCTTCCTCTTTTTCAACAGCATGCATAACTGCATGTTCCTCAAAGAATTAATCAACTTTTGTTGCTGACCTTCAAAAATTACCCTGCCGTTTATTTGCACAATTCTACTTTTGCGTGATCTGTCGCCCAAATACTAAACAAAACTGCCAATACCCCTACATTTAACGCTTATGCCACATATTATTAACATCCTACAAGGAGAACAAAAGCATGAGCCAAATTCACAAACACACCATTCCTGCCAACATCGCAGACCGTTGCCTGATAAACCCTCAGCAGTACGAGGCGATGTATCAACAATCTATTAACGTACCTGATACCTTCTGGGGCGAACAGGGAAAAATTCTTGACTGGATCAAACCTTACCAGAAGGTGAAAAACACCTCCTTTGCCCCCGGTAATGTGTCCATTAAATGGTACGAGGACGGCACGCTGAATCTGGCGGCAAACTGCCTTGACCGCCATCTGCAAGAAAACGGCGATCGTACCGCCATCATCTGGGAAGGCGACGACGCCAGCCAGAGCAAACATATCAGCTATAAAGAGCTGCACCGCGACGTCTGCCGCTTCGCCAATACCCTGCTCGAGCTGGGCATTAAAAAAGGTGATGTGGTGGCGATTTATATGCCGATGGTGCCGGAAGCCGCGGTTGCGATGCTGGCCTGCGCCCGCATTGGCGCGGTGCATTCGGTGATTTTCGGCGGCTTCTCGCCGGAAGCCGTTGCCGGGCGCATTATTGATTCCAACTCACGACTGGTGATCACTTCCGACGAAGGTGTGCGTGCCGGGCGCAGTATTCCGCTGAAGAAAAACGTTGATGACGCGCTGAAAAACCCGAACGTCACCAGCGTAGAGCATGTGGTGGTACTGAAGCGTACTGGCGGGAAAATTGACTGGCAGGAAGGGCGCGACCTGTGGTGGCACGACCTGGTTGAGCAAGCGAGCGATCAGCACCAGGCGGAAGAGATGAACGCCGAAGATCCGCTGTTTATTCTCTACACCTCCGGTTCTACCGGTAAGCCAAAAGGTGTGCTGCATACTACCGGCGGTTATCTGGTGTACGCGGCGCTGACCTTTAAATATGTCTTTGATTATCATCCGGGTGATATCTACTGGTGCACCGCCGATGTGGGCTGGGTGACCGGACACAGTTACTTGCTGTACGGCCCGCTGGCCTGCGGTGCGACCACGCTGATGTTTGAAGGCGTACCCAACTGGCCGACGCCTGCCCGTATGGCGCAGGTGGTGGACAAGCATCAGGTCAATATTCTCTATACCGCACCCACGGCGATCCGCGCGCTGATGGCGGAAGGCGATAAAGCGATCGAAGGCACCGACCGTTCGTCGCTGCGCATTCTCGGTTCCGTGGGCGAGCCAATTAACCCGGAAGCGTGGGAGTGGTACTGGAAAAAAATCGGCAACGAGAAATGTCCGGTGGTCGATACCTGGTGGCAGACCGAAACCGGCGGTTTCATGATCACCCCGCTGCCTGGCGCTACCGAGCTGAAAGCCGGTTCGGCAACACGTCCGTTCTTCGGCGTGCAACCGGCGCTGGTCGATAACGAAGGTAACCCGCTGGAGGGGGCCACCGAAGGTAGCCTGGTAATCACCGACTCCTGGCCGGGTCAGGCGCGTACGCTGTTTGGCGATCACGAACGTTTTGAACAGACCTACTTCTCCACCTTCAAAAATATGTATTTCAGCGGCGACGGCGCGCGTCGCGATGAAGATGGCTATTACTGGATAACCGGGCGTGTGGACGACGTGCTGAACGTCTCCGGTCACCGTCTGGGGACGGCAGAGATTGAGTCGGCGCTGGTGGCGCATCCGAAGATTGCCGAAGCCGCCGTAGTAGGTATTCCGCACAATATTAAAGGTCAGGCGATCTACGCCTACGTCACGCTTAATCACGGGGAGGAACCGTCACCAGAACTGTACGCAGAAGTCCGCAACTGGGTGCGTAAAGAGATTGGCCCGCTGGCGACGCCAGACGTGCTGCACTGGACCGACTCCCTGCCTAAAACCCGCTCCGGCAAAATTATGCGCCGTATTCTGCGCAAAATTGCGGCGGGCGATACCAGCAACCTGGGCGATACCTCGACGCTTGCCGATCCTGGCGTAGTCGAGAAGCTGCTTGAAGAGAAGCAGGCTATCGCGATGCCATCGTAACCCACAATTGCCCGATGCGAGTCGGTAACGGTTTGTAGGCCTGATAAGACGCGACAGCGTCGCATCAGGCATTGATTGCCGGATGCGGCGTAAACGCCTTATCCGGCCTACATTCGGCAAGGGTTACCCGAGCGTTAACCTTCTCCCATAAGGGAGCGGGAATTAAAACAATCCCTACATTACCTCTGGAGAATCTGTGATGAATGGCACTATTTATCAGCGGATAGAAGACAATGCGCATTTCAGGGAGTTAGTCGAAAAACGGCAACGGTTTGCCACCATCCTGTCGATTATTATGCTGGCAGTTTATATCGGCTTTATTTTACTGATCGCCTTCGCGCCCGGCTGGCTGGGCACGCCGCTGAATCCGAACACCAGCGTCACACGCGGTATTCCAATTGGTGTTGGAGTGATTGTGATCTCCTTTGTTCTCACCGGTATCTACATCTGGCGGGCGAACGGCGAATTCGACCGTCTTAATAATGAAGTCCTGCATGAGGTACAAGCATCATGAAAAGAGTTCTGACGGCGCTTGCCGCCACACTCCCTTTCGCAGCTAACGCCGCGGATGCTATTAGCGGGGCCGTAGAGCGCCAGCCAACGAACTGGCAGGCGATTATTATGTTCCTGATTTTCGTCGTGTTTACGCTCGGCATTACCTACTGGGCATCAAAACGCGTACGTTCTCGTAGCGACTACTACACCGCAGGCGGCAATATCACTGGCTTCCAGAACGGGCTGGCGATTGCCGGGGACTATATGTCCGCCGCCTCATTCTTGGGGATCTCCGCGCTGGTGTTTACCTCCGGCTATGACGGCTTAATTTACTCGCTGGGCTTCCTGGTGGGCTGGCCGATCATTTTGTTCCTGATTGCCGAACGTCTGCGTAACCTGGGGCGCTACACCTTTGCCGATGTGGCCTCTTACCGTCTGAAACAAGGGCCGATTCGTATTCTTTCGGCCTGTGGTTCTCTGGTGGTGGTGGCGCTTTACCTTATCGCCCAGATGGTGGGCGCAGGTAAACTGATCGAGCTGCTGTTTGGCCTTAACTATCACATTGCGGTGGTGCTGGTCGGCGTGCTGATGATGATGTACGTCCTGTTCGGCGGCATGCTGGCGACCACCTGGGTGCAAATTATCAAAGCCGTGCTGTTGCTGTTCGGTGCCAGCTTTATGGCCTTTATGGTGATGAAACACGTCGGCTTTAGCTTCAACAATCTGTTCAGTGAAGCGATGGCGGTACACCCGAAAGGTGTCGACATCATGAAGCCGGGCGGGCTGGTGAAAGATCCGATCTCCGCGCTCTCTCTGGGTCTGGGACTGATGTTTGGTACGGCGGGCTTGCCGCACATTCTGATGCGCTTCTTTACAGTCAGCGATGCCCGCGAAGCACGTAAGAGCGTGTTCTACGCCACCGGGTTTATGGGCTACTTCTATATTCTGACCTTTATTATCGGCTTCGGCGCGATCATGCTGGTTGGTGCGAATCCGGAATATAAAGACGCGGCGGGCCATCTGATTGGTGGTAACAACATGGCGGCCGTTCACCTGGCGAATGCAGTGGGCGGCAACCTGTTCCTCGGTTTTATTTCAGCGGTTGCTTTCGCCACTATCCTCGCGGTGGTTGCGGGTCTGACGCTGGCGGGCGCATCCGCGGTTTCGCATGACTTGTACGCTAACGTCTTCAAAAAAGGCGCGACCGAACGTGAAGAGCTGCGGGTATCAAAAATCACCGTACTGATCCTCGGCGTGATTGCGATTATCCTCGGCGTGCTGTTTGAGAATCAGAACATCGCCTTTATGGTGGGGCTGGCGTTTGCCATCGCGGCGAGCTGTAACTTCCCGATCATTCTGCTTTCTATGTACTGGTCGAAACTGACCACGCGTGGCGCGATGATGGGTGGCTGGCTGGGGCTGATTACCGCAGTAGTACTGATGATCCTCGGCCCGACGATTTGGGTACAGATCCTTGGTCACGAAAAAGCCATCTTCCCGTATGAATACCCGGCGCTGTTCTCTATCACCGTGGCATTCCTCGGCATCTGGTTCTTCTCGGCAACCGATAACTCAGCGGAAGGCGCGCGTGAGCGTGAACTGTTCCGCGCGCAGTTTATCCGCTCCCAGACCGGCTTTGGCGTTGAGCAAGGCCGCGCGCATTAATCTCTCCCCTTCCCCGGTCGTCTGACCGGGGAATACTCTTCCTCTCCCAAATGCATCACCTTTTCCCATAATATTAAACAAATAAACTCATTAAAAAATGAGCGATTTTTGACAGTCGTAGAAAATGATAATGCAGAGAATATGCCTTTTCTTTCTTGTTAATTATAAGGATATTTTATGCGCTATAATGGTTTAAATAATATGTTTTTCCCTCTTTGCCTGATTAACGATAACCACTCTGTCACAAGTCCATCACATACAAAGAAAACAAAATCAGATAATTACAGCAAACATCATAAAAACACGTTAATTGACAATAAAGCCCTCTCTCTTTTCAAAATGGATGATCATGAAAAAGTGATAGGCTTGATTCAGAAAATGAAAAGAATTTATGATAGTTTACCATCAGGAAAAATCACGAAAGAAACGGACAGGAAAATACATAAATATTTTATAGATATAGCTTCACATGCAAATAATAAATGTGACGATAGAATTACGAGAAGAGTTTACCTTAATAAAGATAAGGAAGTGTCAATTAAGGTGGTATATTTTATAAATAATGTCACCGTCCATAATAATACTATCGAAATCCCACAGACAGTAAATGGTGGTTACGATTTTTCACACCTTAGCCTGAAAGGTATCGTGATTAAAGATGAAGATTTATCCAATTCGAATTTTGCAGGTTGCAGACTACAAAACGCTATTTTTCAGGACTGTAATATGTATAAAACGAATTTTAATTTCGCCATAATGGAAAAAATACTTTTTGATAATTGTATTCTCGATGACTCAAATTTCGCTCAGATAAAAATGACTGACGGAACTCTAAATTCATGTTCCGCTATGCATGTTCAATTCTACAATGCAACAATGAATAGAGCCAATATTAAAAATACCTTCCTTGATTATTCAAATTTTTATATGGCATACATGGCTGAGGTAAATCTTTATAAAGTAATAGCGCCATATATTAATTTATTTAGAGCCGACCTTAGCTTCTCTAAACTTGATTTAATTAACTTTGAACATGCTGATCTGTCTCGTGTCAACCTGAATAAAGCAACCCTCCAGAATATAAACTTAATTGATAGCAAACTCTTTTTTACGCGGTTAACAAATACGTTCCTCGAAATGGTTATATGTACCGACTCTAATATGGCTAATGTTAATTTTAATAATGCCAATTTAAGCAATTGCCATTTCAACTGTTCTGTTTTAACAAAAGCCTGGATGTTTAATATCCGTCTCTATCGTGTTAATTTCGATGAGGCTAGCGTCCAGGGAATGGGTATTACCATTCTCCGTGGTGAGGAAAATATCTCCATTAATAGTGATATCCTGGTAACACTACAGAAATTCTTTGAAGAAGATTGTGCCACTCATACTGGCATGTCACAAACTGAGGATAATCTTCATGCAGTCGCTATGAAGATTACTGCAGATATTATGCAAGATGCAGATTGAGGTTAAGTCGAAGAACAGCCAATGAATTGACTTTAAAAGAGAGATAATTTATTTGTTTTAGAATCATGAATGTTAGCCCGAGCTAACCTGTTAAAGGTGCAAAAGATTGCACCTTTTTCAGATTACCTCGGGCCTGGTTACGTCGCTTTCGGCTTACTGATTTTCCTCAATTAGCAACGCTTCAAGCAAATCGAGATCGTGCAGTAATTTTTGCAGCGTTTCGTTGCTGATCTCCCGTGTGGCGCGCAGGTGGTAAAGTTCAGCACGTTCAGAACGCAATGCCGCCAGACGGAAGCGACGCTCAAGGTTCTCTTCCTGCACGGAACTTTCAACGTCGTTACGTCCATCGGCGCGACGACGCAGGTTACCAATGACGCGAGAACTGACCTCCGTAAGCAGCTGGTTATCGATATTCTCTTCGGTATCCGCCGCCAGACGCTCCTCCATTTTCTGGATCGCCACAATCGCCACTTCTGCCGTTGCCGCTCGCGCAATACGTTCCTCTTTCAATTGTTGCGAATGATCCGCGACTTCAATGTGTTGTAGCAGAATAGGCAACATCACCACGCCGACAAACAGCGAGAAGAGAATGACGCCAGCCGCCAGGAACACCAGCTCATAGCGCGCCGGGAAGACGTTACCATCCGGCAAGAGCAGCGGGATAGAGAGCACACCGGCCAGAGTGATCGCCCCACGCACCCCGGCGAAAGACGCGATCAGGATTTCTCGTGTGGTCCACGAACCAAACTCCATCGGCTTCTTCTTCAGGAAGCGGTTGCTGAACTTTTTCATCGTCCACAGCCAGCCGAAACGGACCAGCATCAGCGCCGCATATATCAGAATAATATTGGTAAACAGCATCCAGATTTCGACGTTAGGGTCGATTTCTGCTGCCATCAGCGACGTCTCCAGAATACCCGGCAGCTGCAGACCTAACAGCAGGAACACCATGCCGTTAAAGACAAATTCCAGCATCGCCCAGGTGCTGTTTGCACGCAGGCGCATTGCCAGCGGCGCACGGCGCATCACACCGGAGCGGGTGATGGTCATCCCGGCGGCAACCGCAGCGAGGATGCCGGAAACGCCAATATGTTCGGCAATCAGATAAGAAGCGAATGGCAGCAGGAACAGCAGGACGATCTGCGTCGCGGGTTCATCACCGCCCCAGCGGCTGAGGAATCGCAGCGAGCGACCGTACAGCCAGCTCACCACAAAACCGGCGAGAATACCGCCAATGGCTACTTTCATAAATTCGACCGTCGCACCGCCGACGGTGAAGATCATCGTCCCCATCGCCACTGCTACGGCAAACTTCAACGACACCAGACCGGAGGCGTCATTCATCAACGCTTCGCCCTGCAAAATGCCCATGATTTTTTTCGGGATGCGCCCTTCGCCAACAATCCCGGAGAGCGCCACAGCATCGGTCGGAGAAAGCACCGCCGCCAGCGCAAAGGCAGGGATCAGCGGAATGCCCGGCACCACCCAGTAAATAAGGAAGCCAATGCCGACCACGGTGACCACCACCAGCGCCAGCGCGAGGCCGAAAATCTCTCGACCATGTTCGAGAAATTCACGGGTCGGCGTTTTCCAGCCATCAGCGAACAGCAACGGCGGGATAAACAAGACTAAAAAGAGTTCAGGATCAAACTCCACATGCAAACCAAACGTCGGCCACGCCAGTAGCGCACCGATGGCGATTTGCATAAGCGGAAGCGGGATCTGAAAGGGCATGACACGAGTGACCACCCCGGACAGCGAGACCACGAGGGTCATTATCAGTATGGTGAAGAAGATTTCCATGCGTTCCCTGTTTGCGATGTTTTTTATGATCTGAGAAAGACGTTATGCCTGAATTCTCATTTTTTTCAGAATATCGCAAAAGCTCACACAATGTGCGGAGAAAATAAAAACGGGCAGCCATTGCCACCCGTTTTCAGAATCCGATGAAAGATTAGATAGCCCAGCCACCCGCATAGAAGGTCACCAGCGCCACGGCGATAACGACCGTACCGATGTTCAACTTGCGCCATTCGCCGGAAACCAGACGACCAATCACCAGAGTCGCGAAGCCGATCATGATGCCTGTTACGATGTTACAGGTCAGCACGATGAATACAGCCGTAACCAGACCCGCCATCGCATCAACAAAATCAGCAAAGTCGATTTTCGCCACGTTGCTCAGCATCAGCAGGCCAACGTACATCAGCGCCGGAGCCGTTGCATACCCCGGAACGAGGTAAGAGAGCGGAGAGAGGAACAGAATCAGGAGGAACAGCACGCCAACGGTGATAGCCGTCAAACCGGTTTTACCGCCCGCCGCCGTACCCGCCGCAGACTCGATGTATACCGCTGCCGGAGCCGCACCCACCAGGCCAGAGAAAACGCTGCTCATGGAGTCAGTGGTCAGTGCTTTCCCACCGTCGATGATCTGCCCATCTTTATCCAGCAGGTTCGCCTGGCCGGCGACGGCACGGATAGTTCCGGTGGCATCAAATACTGCCGTCATCACCAGCGCCAGAACGCTTGGCAGGACTACAGGATTCAGCGCGCCCATAATGTCCAGGCTGCCAATCAGTGAATTGCCGTTTTCATCGCTCAATGAAGGCATGGCGAAAACGCCGGAGAAATGGACGTTAGGATCGAAGATCAAACCGACAATTGAGATACCGATAATGGTCAGCAGAATGCCACCAGGGACTTTCAGTTTTTCCAGGCCGATGATCACCGCCAGACCTACCAGTGACATAATCACCGGGAAGGTCGCGAAATCACCCAGCGCAACGGGCAGACCATCAAGCGGGTTTTTAATCACCAGACCGACACCGTTAGCGGCAATGAGCAGCAGGAACAGACCGATACCAATCCCCGTGCCGTGCGCCACACCGTGAGGCAAGTTGCGCAAAATCCAGCTACGGATACCCGTGGCAGAAATTACCGTAAACAGCACACCCATCAGGAACACGGCACCCAGCGCGACAGGTACGCTAATATGTTGCCCCAGCACCAGGCTGAATGCGGTAAACGCTGTCAGGGAGATGGCGCAACCAATCGCCAACGGCAGATTAGCCCACAGACCCATCACGATAGAACCGAGTCCGGCAACCAGACAGGTTGCAACGAAAACTGCCGCAGGCGGGAAGCCTGCTTTACCCAACATACCTGGAACGACGATGACCGAGTAGACCATCGCCAGAAACGTTGTTAACCCGGCAACCACTTCCTGACGGACAGTGCTTCCACGTTGTGAAATTTTAAACCAGGCGTCGAGTGAACCGCCGGTACGCGCTGATGGCGTAGACATAAGAAAACATCCCCTGAGAGTTTAATTTTCGTCAAGATGCGTGGCGGACAATCCCCTGCCAGCGAAACGTTATCTTCCTGCTCCAGGTTTGCGACAATTTGCTGCGTCGCAAAAAAGCAAACGTTTAGCTCCGCGCATACAAAACGGGTGGTAAAAAAAGCAAACGATTATCCGGCGATCATAGCGGCTTTTTCAACCGAAGTTTGCTGCTTTTTTCTCTTTTATTGTCTTGACGATGAAAAACCAGGCAATTGATGCGCAAACGTTATCGTCGGTGCGCAAGATTGCAGCGTTATCGAGCCGTATACCGTTCAGGATTGCGATAAAAAATCGTCTGAGATGACAAAAATATTGCGGTTAAAAAGTATACTTTTACACTGGCGAAGAAACGTCGGTGACATACAATTAAAGCATCAACACCAACCGGAACCTCCACCACGTGCTCGAATGAGGTGTGTTGACGTCGGGGGAAACCCTCCTGTGTACCAGCGGGATAGAGAGAAAGACAAAGACCGGAAAACAAACTAAAGCGCCCTTGTGGCGCTTTAGTTTTGTTCATCTTCCAGCAAGCGTGCGCCGGTACCTTCTTCTCCTAAGCGGTCGCCCGGGTTACGCAACGGGCAATCACTGCGCGAAAGGCAGCCACAACCAATACATCCGTCCAGTTCGTCACGCAGCGCCACTAAGGTATGAATGCGCCGATCCAACTCTTCTCGCCATTGGGACGAAAGCTGTTTCCACTCTTTCGCACTTAACGTATGCCCTTCGGGCAACACGCCAAACGCTTCACCAATGGTCGCCAGCGGAATGCCAATACGCTGAGCAATTTTGATAATTGCAACATATCGCAACACATCACGTTTATATCGCCGCTGATTGCCGCTGTTACGGATACTGGTAATCAACCCTTTACTTTCATAGAAATGCAGCGCCGATACCGCCACACCGCTGCGTTTCGCCACTTCGCCGGGGGTTAGCAGCGCTTTAATGCGGGGTAATTTCTTTTCCATAAATCGCTTTACCTCAAGTTAACTTGAGGAATTATACTCCCCAACAGATGAATTAACGAACTGAACACTGAAAAGAGGCAGATTTATGTCCCATCAGAAAATTATTCAGGATCTTATCGCATGGATTGACGAGCATATTGACCAGCCGCTTAACATTGATGTAGTCGCAAAAAAATCAGGCTATTCAAAGTGGTACTTGCAACGAATGTTCCGCACGGTGACGCATCAGACGCTTGGCGATTACATTCGCCAACGCCGCCTGTTACTGGCCGCCGTTGAGTTGCGCACCACCGAGCGTCCGATTTTTGATATCGCAATGGACCTGGGTTATGTCTCGCAGCAGACCTTCTCCCGCGTTTTCCGTCGGCAGTTTGATCGCACTCCCAGCGATTATCGCCACCGCCTGTAATTTTATTGCCCGCGCGTTAACTCCCGCGCGGGTAATTGCTCCATCCATTGCATAAACACCTGCGGCGGCATCGCCTTCGCAAAGAACCATCCCTGGCAATAGCGCACGCCGCGTTTGCGCAGCCAGTTAACCTGCTCCTCAGTTTCGACGCCTTCAGCGATCGTTTTTAACCCCAGGCTGTGCGCCAGCTCGATGATGTGTTCCGCAATCAAATGACTGGTTTTGTGGGTGGTCAGCGTTTCAACAAACGATTTGTCGATTTTCAAAATATCGACATTCAATGATTTAAGGTTATGCAAGTTAGAGTAGCCAATACCAAAATCATCAATTGCCACTTCGTAACCTGCCTGGCGGAAAGCCAGAATAATCGGCGTCATTTTGTCAACATCAAGAAATGCATGCTCAGTCACTTCAAATTTAATTTGCTGCGGACGCACCGCGTATTGCTCTGTTTTCTGATTGATTCGCGCTATCAACCGTGACGTATGAAAATCGGAGGCCGACAGGTTAATAGAAACATAGCGATCTGCATGTGTTGCCAGGTAATCGCCCAGATCGCGGAAGACATTATCAATAACATAATCAGTTATCTGTTCTATCATCCCCTCCTTTTCTGCCAGCGGAATAAACTCTGCCGGATTCATTATTTGCCCCTGCTCACCAGGCCAACGTAACAACGCTTCAGCGCCGATACATTTTTCTGTTTTGATATCGATTATTGGCTGGTAATAAAGACAAAGTTGATGTTTTTCGAGGGCGCGTTGCAATTTACGTTTGGGAGATAAATAGTTTTGTCGAATACGTAGCCAGAGTAATAGCAGAACAAGACTCCCCAAAATACCGGCGGGCAACGCAAAAATAAGATGATTATAAAAATGGGTTATAAGACGTTGATATGAAGTCGCAACAATGGCTGCAATTGGGCGTTTTGTCGAATAAACTGTCGCATATAAATAGCCATTTCTTTGTACGGTTAAATCCTTCAAATGAATCAGCGGAGAAAACGTTGCTGCCGAGGCCTCTTTGCTTAACGAGAAAAAGGTTTTCGTCACCGTATCATACACACCCCATTGCAATGTCGGGTCATCAGACATCACTTCACTCCAGAAGAGAGGGTTGATAACCGCCACATAATTTCCCCGCTGCATATAGGTCATTTTATAGCCAGAGAAAAAAGGCGTATCGCGGTAATAATAGATAGAAACGTTAGGTTCACGCTTATAATCGGCCGGTGCAATCGTATAGCCGTTTACAGGCGCTATCAGCGATGAGCATAAAAAATGGTTATCACGGGCATAGATCAATTCATTAATATAAAGATAGCCACGAATAATATTCAACATTCGCTTTTGATGGGCTGGAGTGCAAACTTGCCCCTGATAGCGTTCAGCTGCATCGCTCACTAAATCTGCCTGGCGAATGACCAGCTCGGATTTATCCAGTGCCAGTTGAGCAAAGGTTCGGAGCTGATTATTCACTTCTGATTTTGCCCAAAGGAAGGCAATCCATAGCGAAAGAATGATGGGAAAGAGAACTAAAAAGATAATGCCCGGCAACGCCAGTAATTGGTGTCGTGCACGATGACTCATTGCTATCAATTTCCTGCCTGTTTATACCCGGCCATTGCAAGGTGAAAACCCTGGGTACCGACGTCTTTAGATAAATCTTACGGTATAAATAGCACTTTTGCCTGATTTGAAATTGATACCTTTCTAATCGTCACCTGGATGAAAATAATTCATTGATATTCAAAATTAATTTCCTACAGGAATGCAGAGGCGGCGGGAAGATATGCCCTTAATGCCACTGAAAAACCACATAATCTGTACAGCAATAAAAGTCACGGCCTAATATGGCTAACAAACAATCAATTGTGATATAGTTCACAAAATTAATGAAACAAACAGAGTGTTTCATTTTTGTGTTCTGCAAGCCCCGCGATAGCCAGAGTGTACCACGCCTCCCGTGAACAACGCCGCGCTGTCCAGGGCATCGGCTCTTTTCAGAGGAATTGTTTGATGGCTACCCTCACCACTGGCGTGGTTCTTCTTCGCTGGCAACTTCTTAGTGCCGTAATGATGTTTCTGGCCAGCACACTCAACATCCGTTTTCGTCGGTCTGATTATGTCGGGCTTGCGGTGATCAGCAGCGGTCTGGGCGTTGTTTCCGCCTGTTGGTTCGCAATGGGGTTGCTTGGCATCACAATGGCGGACATCACCGCTATCTGGCACAACATCGAGTCGGTGATGATAGAAGAGATGAATCAGACACCGCCACAATGGCCAATGATTTTGACCTGATACGTAGAAGCCTCCATAACGGAGGCTTCTTTTTTATGGCTGGCAGATGCTTTAATCATCCACCTTAAAACAATATAACCTATTGTTTTAATGACAAATCAGAACGGAATGTCATCATCAAAGTCCATCGGCGGCTCGTTAGACGGCGCTGCCGGAGCGGACTGCTGCGGGCGAGACTGCGCGCCGCCGCTGAACTGATTGCCACCCTGCGGCTGCTGAGGCTGACCCCAACCGCCCTGCGGCTGACCACCACCGATATTGCCACCTGCCGGAGCGCCACCACCCTGACGACCACCCAGCATCTGCATGGTGCCGCCAACGTTCACCACGACTTCTGTGGTGTAGCGATCCTGACCGGATTGATCGGTCCATTTACGGGTACGCAGCTGACCTTCGATATAAACCTGAGAACCTTTACGCAGATATTCGCTCGCCACTTCTGCCAGTTTGCCGAACAGCACAACGCGGTGCCATTCAGTCTGTTCTTTCATCTCGCCGGTCGCTTTATCACGCCAGGATTCGGAAGTAGCCAGCGTAATGTTGGCAACTGCGCCACCATTTGGCATGTAGCGTACTTCCGGGTCCTGACCCAGATTACCAACGAGAATAACCTTGTTTACGCCTCTGCTGGCCATGTTCGTGTCTCCTGAAAAAAATCGTTCTGAATAAGTGTAAACGCGCGATTGTACCATTACCAATAGCGCTTTTACTATGTTGTGACCTCGGTTCCGGGAAACAAACCTGGCCAGACATTGTTACACAACACTCCGGGTAATGCATTCCAATACTGTATATTCATTCAGGTCAATTTGTGTCATAATTAACCGTTTGTGATCGCCGGTAGCACCATGCCACCGGGCAAAAAAGCGTTTAATCCGGGAAAGGTGAATGGATAAGATCGAAGTTCGGGGCGCCCGCACCCATAATCTCAAAAACATCAACCTCGTTATCCCCCGCGACAAGCTCATTGTCGTGACCGGGCTTTCGGGTTCTGGCAAATCCTCGCTCGCTTTCGACACCTTATATGCCGAAGGGCAGCGCCGTTACGTTGAATCCCTTTCCGCCTACGCGCGGCAGTTTCTGTCACTGATGGAAAAGCCGGACGTCGATCATATTGAGGGGCTTTCTCCTGCCATCTCAATTGAGCAGAAATCGACGTCTCATAACCCGCGTTCTACGGTGGGGACAATCACCGAAATCCACGACTATTTGCGTTTGTTATTCGCCCGCGTTGGCGAGCCGCGCTGTCCGGACCACGACGTCCCGCTGGCGGCGCAAACCGTCAGCCAGATGGTGGATAACGTGCTGTCGCAGCCGGAAGGCAAGCGTCTGATGCTACTCGCGCCAATCATTAAAGAGCGCAAAGGCGAACACACCAAAACGCTGGAGAACCTGGCAAGCCAGGGCTACATCCGTGCTCGTATTGATGGCGAAGTCTGCGATCTTTCCGATCCGCCAAAACTGGAACTGCAAAAGAAACATACCATTGAAGTGGTGGTTGATCGCTTCAAGGTGCGTGACGATCTTACCCAACGTCTTGCCGAGTCATTTGAAACCGCGCTGGAGCTTTCCGGTGGTACCGCGGTAGTGGCGGATATGGACGACCCGAAAGCGGAAGAGCTGCTGTTCTCCGCCAACTTCGCCTGCCCAATTTGCGGCTACAGTATGCGTGAACTGGAGCCGCGACTGTTTTCGTTTAACAACCCGGCGGGGGCCTGCCCGACCTGCGACGGCCTTGGCGTACAGCAATATTTCGATCCTGATCGAGTGATCCAGAATCCGGAACTGTCGCTGGCTGGTGGTGCGATCCGTGGCTGGGATCGCCGCAACTTCTATTATTTCCAGATGCTGAAATCGCTGGCAGATCACTATAAGTTCGACGTCGAAGCGCCGTGGGGCAGCCTGAGCGCGAACGTGCATAAAGTGGTGTTGTACGGTTCTGGCAAAGAAAACATTGAATTCAAATACATGAACGATCGTGGCGATACCTCCATTCGTCGTCATCCGTTCGAAGGCGTGCTGCATAATATGGAGCGCCGCTATAAAGAGACGGAATCCAGCGCGGTACGCGAAGAATTAGCCAAGTTTATCAGTAATCGTCCGTGCGCCAGCTGCGAAGGGACGCGTCTGCGTCGGGAAGCGCGCCACGTGTATGTCGAGAATACGCCGCTGCCTGCTATCTCCGACATGAGCATTGGTCATGCGATGGAATTCTTCAACAATCTCAAACTCGCAGGTCAGCGGGCGAAGATTGCAGAAAAAATCCTTAAAGAGATCGGCGATCGTCTGAAATTCCTCGTTAACGTCGGCCTGAATTACCTGACGCTTTCCCGCTCGGCAGAAACGCTTTCTGGCGGTGAAGCACAGCGTATCCGTCTGGCGAGCCAGATTGGTGCGGGCCTGGTTGGCGTTATGTACGTGCTGGACGAGCCGTCTATCGGCCTGCACCAGCGTGATAACGAGCGCCTGTTGGGTACGCTTATCCATCTGCGCGATCTCGGTAATACCGTGATTGTGGTGGAGCACGACGAAGACGCAATTCGCGCCGCTGACCATGTGATCGACATTGGCCCGGGCGCAGGTGTTCACGGCGGTGAAGTGGTCGCAGAAGGTCCGCTGGAAGCGATTATGGCGGTGCCGGAGTCGTTGACCGGGCAGTACATGAGCGGCAAACGCAAGATTGAAGTGCCGAAGAAACGCGTTCCGGCGAATCCGGAAAAAGTGCTGAAGCTGACAGGCGCACGCGGCAACAACCTGAAGGACGTGACGCTGACGCTGCCGGTGGGTCTGTTTACCTGCATCACCGGGGTTTCAGGTTCCGGTAAATCGACGCTGATTAACGACACACTGTTCCCGATTGCCCAACGCCAGTTGAATGGGGCGACCATCGCCGAACCAGCACCGTATCGCGATATTCAGGGGCTGGAGCATTTCGATAAAGTGATCGATATCGACCAAAGCCCAATTGGTCGTACTCCACGTTCTAACCCGGCGACCTATACCGGCGTGTTTACGCCTGTGCGCGAACTGTTTGCGGGCGTACCGGAATCCCGTGCGCGCGGCTATACGCCGGGACGTTTCAGCTTTAACGTTCGTGGCGGACGCTGCGAGGCCTGTCAGGGCGATGGCGTGATCAAAGTGGAGATGCACTTCCTGCCGGATATCTACGTGCCGTGCGACCAGTGCAAAGGTAAACGCTATAACCGTGAAACGCTGGAGATTAAGTACAAAGGCAAAACCATCCACGAAGTGCTGGATATGACCATCGAAGAGGCGCGTGAGTTCTTTGATGCCGTACCTGCACTGGCGCGTAAGCTGCAAACGTTGATGGACGTTGGCCTGACGTACATTCGACTGGGGCAGTCCGCAACCACCCTTTCAGGCGGTGAAGCCCAGCGCGTGAAGCTGGCGCGTGAACTGTCAAAACGCGGCACCGGGCAGACGCTGTATATTCTCGACGAGCCGACCACCGGTCTGCACTTCGCCGATATTCAGCAACTGCTCGACGTACTGCATAAACTGCGCGATCAGGGCAACACCATTGTGGTGATTGAGCACAATCTCGACGTGATCAAAACCGCTGACTGGATTGTCGACCTGGGACCAGAAGGCGGCAGTGGTGGCGGCGAGATCCTCGTCTCCGGTACGCCAGAAACCGTCGCGGAGTGCGAAGCATCACACACGGCACGCTTCCTTAAGCCGATGCTGTAATCGTTAAGGCCGCTTTCTGAGCGGCCTTTTCCTTTCAGAGTTGCACCAGCAATTTACGTTTTTCTTCCGGCAGTAAATTCACCGCCTGCTGATAAGACGCATCCACCAGATAATAGATTTGCGAATCTGGCAGCGAACCGTCGAGATACACGGTGCTCCAGTGCGCTTTATTCAGATGGCGGCTTGGACGCACATCGCTGTGCTGCTGACGTAGCAGCTCCGCCAGCTCCGGGCTGGTTTTCAGCGAAACAGCTGGGCGATTTTCTACTTCTTTCACCATCGCAAACAGTACATCTTCCACTTTGATCTGCGTCGCTTTCCAGTCATTATGCACGCTCTGTTCTGCGCCTGGTTTTGCCATGCAATATTGTAGCAACTCCGAAATGGTCATTTTTTACTCCCCTTGTAGTGTCGCGATGATGCGACGCGATCCGCCGTGGATGCGATGTTCCCCCAGCCAAATGCCTTGCCAGGTGCCGGTCTGAATACGCCCTTTATGCACCGGCAATACAAGCGATGTTCCCAGCATTGAGGATTTGATATGAGAAGGCATATCGTCTGCTCCCTCATAGTCATGCTCATAATTTCCGTTGTCGGGAACGGTGCGGAGGAAAAAACGCTCCATGTCGTGGCGTACGGTGGGATCGCAGTTCTCATTAAGTGTCAGAGAGGCGGAGGTATGTTGCAGCAACAGATGCAGTAAGCCGATGTTAACGCGCGGCATATCAGCCAGCTGATTCAGAATTTCATCCGTTACCAGATGAAACCCACGAGATTTGGCGCTAAGCGTGAGCGTCTTTTGATACCACATGTGCTGCTCCTTGATAAAACTCTCTTAATCAGTTTGCAGCAAGACAGCGAAAGGATAAAGGTGTGATTAAAAAAAAACAGCATTCGGGAGAGCATCACGCTCTCCCGCTCTGTCAGTATTCTGAATTGACGATCACCTCTTCACCAAACGCACCCGCTTGTGGCAAGGGTTTGTAGGTAGAGTTGGAGGCGCGCAGAATGCGGATACCACGAGCGCCGACATCGCGTGCGGCGGTAATATCATTATCAGAATCGCCATAAAAAATTCGGATATTTTTATCCTGCAGCCATTGCGATTTTGTATTTTGCCCTGGTTTATCGCCCGCAAAGATCACCGGATTCATGTTGGTGGCAGGAATATGAAAATTATCCGCCAGCGTTTTTGAAACCGTTTCTGTTTTCGTCGGGCTACGACCAGTCACAAAGAAGATCGCGTCACCGCGGCGTACATGCATATCAATCAGCTGGCGAGCGACCTCTTTTGGAATGCTGAATTCATCCCAGCCATTGTTCATTTTTTCCCAGAACACAGGATTTTTCAGATAATCTTCGCTTTCTGGCGAGAAGGTTTTTTTGCCGCGCCAGAAGCCCGGACTGGAAAAAAGTACCGTGTCATCGATATCAAACCCCACCGCCATTGGCGGACGCCCTGCGAGGCTATTTTCAATTTGTGCGACCGAAACCCAATGAATGGGTGCCTGTTCAGCAAGCCTGGCAACGTTAGTCCCAGGGTTAAGCGGTGAAGGAGATGAGGCCAGGGCAACAGCGGAACTGTTTAGAGCGAACAATAAGCAAACGGCACTGATTGCCTGTGTGATCTTGCGCATATTTTTCCCTAAATAGTCAGTATGTTGAAACTTTTTATTGTGAGATTTGTTGCAAAAACCATCTGACCATAACGCCAGCTGCCGGGGAAAGGAAGGATTATCTGCGGTTTTTGTGATGAAAAGCAGGATGATTATATTTAACCCAGTAAATACGTTCCTGTCTTTTTTTGTATAAAAAATGTTTATTACTCGATGTAAGGATACATTAATTTTACGTTTATTATGATGAATCCTCGGCAAATGAGCGAAATTTGATAGAACATTTATCTGCTGTACGATTTAATGAACTTAATGATACAGCATTACAAAAACAATCGAAGTTTATAAAGATGATTTCTGATTGACCAGCCCCCTACCCTACAATGGTGATTAATTTTATTACTCGCGATGGAGATGATGATATGAATATATCATATGTGAATAGCAACAAAACGACATCTTTACCTGTTGAGCTAGATGCACTAAATAATAAAGATATCTCTTATGCCAAAGATTTCTTTTTATACATAGAAACACAGTTAAAAATTGCAAAAGATTTTTTAGACCTGGAGAAGAAGTATCAAGTTCTATTGCAAGTAAAGTTTTTCACGCATTTATTGATTTAGTTAACAAAATCAGGGGTAAGAAAGACTTTATGTATATTTGCACGCTTTGCTGTTTTGCCGAGGAGGTTAAAGGTGATTATTCTCATTACAGGACCTTTTTATTTGATATTGGTAATCAATATAAGGTTAAACTTACACAAAGCGGAAAAAAGAGTTCTCTTTAACATTAGAATTTAACGATACTATAATTGAATCTCAGAAAGTCACAGGCAATAAGGCAAAGCATATTCTTGAGGATATAGAAATATTCTATCGTAACAAACCCGATACTTATTATTAAATTTAATAATGGTTAGATGTGCAGAAATTATTACTCCACCCAAAAAAACAGGATAAGGAATTCCAGATAATTGGGATAAGCTTAACAATAAAAGAACTAACAACGTTTATTATCTCTCACGTAGAACGATGGCATCAAAAAAATCATCTATAAAGAAAGAGTGAAAGCGACGACAGTTTAATTTCACTGCAGGCTGGGTAGCTCCAGCCTGCTTTCCTGCATTACATCACCGCAGCAAACGCCTTTGCCACACGTTGTACATTTGCCGTATTTAACCCGGCGACACACATGCGACCGCTGGCGATGAGATAGACACCAAATTCTTCACGTAGTCGGTCAACCTGAGCGGCACTTAAACCGGTATAACTGAACATGCCGCGCTGATTAAGCAGATAATCGAAATTGCGTTCTGGCATCTCTGTGCTTAATACCTTCACCAATTCCTGACGCATTGCCAGAATGCGAGTACGCATCTCTTCTACTTCCGCCAGCCAGCTGGCTTTCAATGCCTCGTCATTCAGCACTGCAGCCACCACCTGCGCACCAAAATTCGGCGGGCTGGAGTAGTTGCGGCGAACTGTTGCTTTCAATTGCCCCAGTACGCGGCCAGCGGCTTCGGCATCTTCACACATAACAGAAAGTCCGCCGACGCGCTCGCCGTAAAGGGAGAAAATTTTCGAGAACGAATTGCTCACCAGAGCGGGTAATCCAGCGCTGGCAATGGCGCGAATAGCGTAGGCATCCTCTTCCATACCGGCACCAAATCCTTGATAGGCAATATCGAGGAATGGAATAAGCTCGCGGGCTTTGAGAATTTCAATCACCGCATCCCACTGATCATTAGTGAGATCGGCACCCGTTGGGTTGTGGCAACATGGATGCAGCAACACAATACTGCGGGCAGGTAATGTTTTCAGCGTCGCCAACAGGTCATTAAAGCGCACGCCGTTAGTCGCTTCGTCATACCAGGGGTAAGTACTCACTTCGAATCCAGCCCCGGCGAATATTGCTACGTGGTTTTCCCAGGTAGGATCGCTGACCCAGACGCCTGATTCCGGGAAGTAGCGTTTCAGGAAATCCGCGCCCACTTTCAATGCCCCGGAGCCGCCAAGGGTTTGAATGGTTGCTACGCGCTGTTGTTTCAGTACCGGATGGTCCGCACCAAACAGCAGCGGCGCAATGGCATGGCGATAGCAGTTAAGCCCTTCCATCGGTAAATAAAGCGAAGCGCCATGAGGCTGCGCATTCAGGCGCGCTTCCGCCTCCGCCACGGCTTGCAGTTGTGGAATAATTCCGTCTTCGTTGTAGTACAGACCGATACTTAAATTCACTTTGTCGCTGCGAGGGTCTTCTTTAAAACGCTCCATAAGCGTAAGAATCGGGTCGCCAGCGTAGGCGTCAACTTTTTGAAACACGCGATGGTTCTCCAGGTTTACGGGCAGGTGGTTAAAACACAATAAACCGGAAGAAGGCGAAGATCGAGTGGATGTTCAGGAGCGAACGGCAATTAGCAACAGAGTGAGACTCATGACAAACGTACATCCGCCAGAGGCACGACCTTTATAAGAGCATGAAAGAACATCAACTTATTGAATTTTTAGGATTTTATTGGCCGGATAAGGCATTCACGCCGCATCCGGCACAGACAATCAAATATTACAGAACGATTAATCCACGTATTTCATCGCGACCCTTGAAGTCAGGCGCGTAATAAGTTCGTAAGCGCTTACTTTCGTCATTTCAGCGATACGTTCTACGGGCAAACCTTCGCCCCATAAAATGACCGGATCCCCGGCTTTGTCCTGCGCCTGTGGACCTAAGTCTACGCAGATCATATCCATCGCCACGCGCCCGACAATCGGTACTTCGCGACCGTTCACCAGCACTGGCGTACCGGACGGCGCGGCGCGCGGATAACCATCGCCATAGCCCATCGCGACTACGCCAAGACGGGTATCACGTTCGCTTACCCAGGTTCCACCATAACCAACAGGCTCTCCGGCTTTATGCTCACGCACGGCAATCAGGCTGGAGGTTAGTGACATCACTGGCTGACAGCCAAAATCGGCACCGGTGGAGCGATCTTCCAGCGGCGAGACGCCATAAAGAATGATGCCCGGGCGCACCCAGTCAAAATGCGACTGTGGCCACAGCAGAATGCCACCCGACGCGGCAATGGAACGTTGACCAGGTTTGCCTTCGCAAAAGGTATTAAAGATAGCGAGTTGTTTCTCGGTTGCGCCACATTTTGGTTCATCCGCGCGCGCAAAATGGCTGACGATATTCACCGGCTGACGAACGTTTTTGCACTGGGTCAGGCGATGATAAAACGCCTCAGCCTGTTCCGGCCTTACGCCCAGACGGTGCATACCGGTATCGAGTTTCATCCAGACGGTAACCGGCTCGTCCAGGCTAGCCTCTTCCAGCGCAGCCAGCTGTTCTTCGTTATGCACGGCGGTATGAAAATGTTGCGCAGAAATCGTCGGCAGATCTCTGGCATCAAAAAAGCCTTCGAGTAACAGTACAGGTTTGGTGATTCCCCCCGCACGCAGTCGCAGAGCTTCTTCGAGACGGGCTACGCCAAAGGCGTCAGCATCGGGGAGCGTTCGCGCGGTCTCAAGAAGACCGTGACCATAAGCGTTCGCTTTCACCACCGCAACCATTTTACTGGCAGGGGCCAGTTCACGAAGACGTTGCAGGTTGTGTCGCAGAGCGCGGCGGTTAATCACAACAGTTGCCGCTTGCATTTGTGTTCCTTGATAAGTGTTTGCTTTAATTACCTAATTCATAAAATAATTATTATTCGTCGTCGTACTGCGGCCCCGCATAGTTGTCGAAGCGCGACCATTGACCGTTAAAGGTCAGGCGTACCGTCCCGATTGGGCCGTTACGTTGTTTACCGATAATAATTTCCGCGATGCCTTTTAAATCACTGTTTTCGTGATACACCTCATCACGATAGATAAACATGATCAAGTCCGCATCCTGCTCGATAGAGCCAGATTCACGCAGGTCGGAGTTGACCGGGCGTTTGTCGGCACGTTGTTCCAGAGAACGGTTCAACTGGGACAGCGCCACCACCGGCACGTTCAGTTCTTTCGCCAGTGCTTTCAGCGAGCGAGAGATTTCTGCAATTTCCAGCGTACGGTTATCGGAAAGCGCCGGTACGCGCATCAGTTGCAGGTAGTCGATCATGATAAGCCCGATGCCGCCGTGTTCACGGGCAATACGGCGTGCGCGGGAACGCACTTCCGTTGGCGTCAGGCCGGAGGAGTCATCGATATAGATATTGCGTTTTTCGAGCAAAATACCCATGGTGCCGGAAATGCGCGCCCAGTCTTCGTCATCGAGCTGCCCGGTACGGATTTTAGTCTGGTCAACGCGCGACAGCGACGCCAGAGAACGCATCATGATCTGTTCTGATGGCATCTCCAGCGAGAAGATAAGTACCGGTTTATCCTGCAACATCGCCGCGTTTTCGACGAGGTTCATCGCAAATGTTGTTTTACCCATCGACGGACGCGCGGCGACGATGATCAAATCCGACGGCTGCAAGCCAGCGGTTTTTTTGTTGAGATCGTCATAACCGGTGTTTACCCCGGTAACGCCATCGTGTGGCTGCTGAAACAACTGCTCAATACGCGCCACGGTTGCGTCGAGCACATCGGCGATGTTCTTCGGCCCTTCGTCTTTGTTCGCACGACTTTCGGCAATTTTAAAGACGCGGGATTCAGCCAGATCCAGCAGATCTTCGCTGGTACGCCCCTGCGGATCAAAACCAGCTTCGGCAATCTCATTCGCAACCGAGATCATCTCACGGACAACGGCACGTTCACGCACGATGTCCGCATAGGCACTGATGTTAGCCGCACTTGGCGTATTTTTTGACAGCTCTGCCAGATAAGCAAAACCACCGACGCTATCGAGTTGCCCCTGGCGTTCCAGCGATTCCGCAAGAGTAATCAGATCGATAGGGCTACCGCTTTCCTGCAAACGCGCCATTTCAGTAAAGATATGACGGTGTGGGCGGGTGTAAAAATCGTCTGCTACCACACGCTCGGCTACATCATCCCAGCGTTCGTTATCTAGCATTAAACCGCCCAACACCGACTGCTCCGCTTCGATCGAGTGCGGAGGCACTTTCAGCCCGGCAACTTGTGGATCGCGTTCGCGGGGTTCAGCCTGCTGTTTGTTGAAGGGTTTATTTCCTGCCATAGTGAATGGAGTTACCGAGATAAAGAATGGGTCGAAACTTTATCATATGAAGCAGACCCTGACGATACGTTCTGGAGGACACATGGCAACACGAATTGAATTTCACAAGCACGGTGGCCCGGAAGTACTTCAAGCCGTAGAGTTCACTCCTGCCGATCCGGCGGAGAATGAAATCCAGGTCGAAAATAAAGCCATCGGCATCAATTTTATCGACACATATATCCGCAGCGGCCTTTACCCGCCGCCATCGCTACCCAGCGGATTAGGCACCGAAGCAGCAGGCATCGTGAGTAAAGTCGGCAGTGGTGTAAAGCATATTAAGGCAGGCGATCGTGTAGTCTATGCGCAGTCGGCGTTAGGCGCTTACAGCTCTGTGCATAACATTATTGCGGATAAAGCGGCGATTCTGCCTGCGGCAATTTCTTTTGAGCAAGCTGCGGCATCCTTCCTGAAAGGCTTAACGGTTTATTATCTGCTGCGCAAAACCTATGAAATTAAACCCGATGAACAGTTCCTGTTCCACGCAGCGGCTGGCGGCGTTGGCTTAATTGCCTGCCAGTGGGCAAAAGCCCTGGGCGCGAAACTTATCGGCACCGTAGGAACCGCGCAAAAAGCGCAGAGCGCGCTAAAAGCGGGCGCGTGGCAGGTTATTAACTATCGTGAAGAGGATCTGGTCGAGCGGTTAAAAGAGATCACCGGCGGTAAGAAAGTGCGCGTGGTGTACGATTCCGTGGGCAGAGACACCTGGGAACGGTCGCTGGATTGCCTGCAACGCCGCGGCTTAATGGTCAGTTTTGGCAACTCATCAGGTGCGGTTACCGGTGTGAACTTAGGCATTCTCAATCAAAAAGGCTCGTTGTATGTGACACGCCCTTCCCTGCAAGGCTATATCACCACGCGGGAGGAATTAACCGAGGCCAGTAATGAACTGTTCTCTTTGATTGCCAGCGGTGTGATTAAGGTCGATGTCGCCGAGCAGCAGAAATATCCGCTGAAGGATGCGCAGCGTGCGCATGAGATTCTGGAAAGCCGGGCGACGCAAGGTTCCAGCCTGCTGATTCCATAAAAGAAATAGGGCTTCCACCTGGGAAGCCCTTTCTTTTTATAGTTCGGCTGTATGTAGGGTACAGCACGATGAATCTGTTAGAGGCGCAATAGTGACAGATTTGATTATCAATTCCTATTTTGTTCTAAGGATAAAACCTTAGGTTGTGATCATCCGCACAATCCCTTAGTAACGCCAGCGGTCATAACGCTGATATTTCGGCACTTTTGGTGCTTTAATCGCCTTAATAACCCACACCACCGCAATCGCCAGTAGTAACCACGGCAGCAACTTAATCATCAATGCCAGCATACCGCCGAGGAACATAATGGCCGTCGCCACAACCAGCGCGGCGATAATGCCCAGCAACGAAACGCCGGTGACCATCAGCATGACAAAAAAGCCAATCACAAAAAGTAGTTCCAGCATGATGCTCTCCCAAATATGAAATCTCTTGCTGGCATTACAAGAATCATGCCAAAAATAATCTATTGATTTAACAGCAAAACGCCCCGCGACGGTGCGCAGGGCGTGGTGAATTTGACTACTTTTTGGTGAAAAGTTAACGCTTATCCGCCACCAGTTTGAGCGCGTGTTCCAGCACATTAATGTCTGCACCCGCTTTATGGGCATTTTCACTTAAATAACGCCGCCACTGCCGCGCGCCAGGAATACCCTGGAACAAGCCCAACATATGCCGGGTAATATGGCCGAGATACGTCCCCTGGCTGAGTTCACGCTCAATGTACGGATACATGGCGCGCACTACCGCCACCGGATCGGCATCGGTATCCGAGGAACCAAAGATCTCCCGGTCTACCGCCGCCAGAATACCCGGATTCTGATACGCCTCGCGCCCGACCATCACGCCATCCATATGTTGCAGGTGTGCTTTGGCCTCTTCCAGCGACTTGATACCACCGTTAATCGACATTGTCAGATGCGGAAAGTCACGCTTCAGTTGATACACACGCGGATAATCGAGCGGCGGGATTTCACGGTTTTCTTTCGGGCTTAACCCCGAAAGCCAGGCTTTACGTGCGTGGATGATGAACATCTCACACTCGCCTTTGCCGGAAACGGTATTGATGAAATCGCAGAGAAATTCATAGCTGTCCTGGTCGTCGATGCCAATACGCGTTTTCACCGTCACCGGAATCGACACCACATCGCGCATCGCTTTCACGCAGTCGGCAACCAGCTGCGCATTACCCATCAGACACGCACCAAACATGCCGTTCTGCACCCGGTCAGACGGGCAGCCGACATTCAGGTTGATCTCATCATATCCGCGCGCTTCTGCCAGCTTTGCACACTGCGCCAGCGCCGCCGGATCGCTACCGCCCAGTTGCAACGCTACCGGATGTTCTTCTTCACTGTACGCCAGATAATCACCTTTACCGTGAATAATCGCCCCTGTGGTCACCATTTCGGTATACAGCAACGTATTGCGGGAAAGCAGACGCAAGAAATAGCGGCAATGTCTGTCCGTCCAGTCGAGCATTGGTGCAACGCTAAACCGACCACTCCAGTGAACGTCAGTTTTTTCAGGCATTGCGCTGGTTTGGTTGATTTTTTGCATTTCAGAATTACCGTGCATTTTCAAATGTAGAGATTATTTTATCGATATATCATGGGGTTATGTTATTCAGCATCACTATTCAGGAGGCTCAATAGCGGGGTACTATACCATAACAACAGGAAGCGCCTGTCTCATTGCAAAAGAAAATTGAGATCCTCTCAAGGCATGAAGCTCTCACGAAGTGATGGAAATAATCTTATTAGCCGTTAACTTTGTTAAGGCCAATGATAAACAATCCAGGTTCGACGATAAATAAAAAATCACACATTAAACTCTGGTGATATATCTCCCTGCTAATAGTATTGATAGAGAAAAAAGAACCCAATAAATATTGGGTCCTTTTATATAATGCCTTCCATACTATCGAAGAACTTCACATATTATTTCTCCGATTTAACCCCGAACAAATCATAAATTAATTTAGAAGTGTCTGTAAGTATTTTAATCTCTTCCTTTGAGGTTGGGTCAAACGACTTCGCGAAGCTAATTAATTGTGGTGCAGCATCTCGCATTTTGCTTAAAATATCAGGATCGAGCGTTCCTTCATTCACCAGATGTGACATCTTATCCAGATAGCCATCAAAATTCATTTCTCCCCCATCAGCCAGACGCTTCATCTCTCCCAGGTACTTCTTCATATCACGTTGAGATAATTTTTCAAACTGAGCTTTCAGGTAGCTCTCATTATTTTCATTAATATACACTGTTTCTGATAAATCTGCGTAGGCACTAGAATATGAAAGTGAAATTAACAGCGAAGCAAATAATTTTAAGCTGTTGTCATCATGTTCCTGGCAGGCATTAACAAACGTTAAAAAACCAGAACCTATTGCTTGAAAATGTATATTCGCTAAAGGTTCATTATCCTTAGATTCCTCATAAAATAGCTGAACCGTGGAGGGAAGGTCATTCTTAGTTTCTACATCAAAAGTACATTGTTCAATGGGCATTGCATCTTTATTATCCCCAGGATTACATATACTATTAATCGCGAAATGAAAAATAGCCCGGTCAACAACTGATGCAATAAAGTCACGATCGTTTAAATCCTCATCAGTGCAATCGTCAATATACTTATTGACCCACATTTTGAGATCATTTATTTGCACAATTAAAAACACATTTTTTTACGTGCATGCCATAAATTATGCGTGATTCGTTGAATAAACAAATCTATTTTTGCAATAATTATATCCCGATGACGCAGCGCTGCATAATCAATAGATTTACCATATATATTATTTAATTTACCTTTGATTGAACCTCTATTATCTAATTTATCTTTGATTGCATCTTCATTATCGAATTGATTTGAATTGAGTGTTTTATTAAAGTATCCAGTTGCACCGGGTATTATCTTCAACATGATTCATCTACCTTTTTTGTCGTACCGTGTCCTCCTTATAATTCTTTTGCCATCTGGTCACTATCAAAAATCGCTCATAATTTCTGAACTACAGGTATGCGTTTAAACCCAGTTAAATAAATAGCGAGTTAACTTGAAGCAATTTATTTAAAAATGAATTATTAATTATTATCGTGTTGATAATGGTACGACAAGGCAACATAACACCTTACCTACAAAACAGAAAATCAACATTACGGCAACAATAAGGGTTCTCGGTGTTTTTCCTGGAACATGGTAAAGTAAGGACATTCTTAACCCCCACTTTGAGGTGCCCGATGGAAAAGACCACAACGCAGGAGTTATTAGCGCAGGCTGAAAAAATCTGCGCGCAGCGTAATGTGCGCCTGACCCCACAGCGCCTGGAAGTGTTGCGCCTGATGAGTCTGCAGGATGGCGCTATCAGCGCTTATGATCTGCTTGATTTACTGCGCGAAGCTGAACCGCAAGCCAAGCCGCCAACGGTTTATCGCGCGCTGGATTTTCTGCTTGAGCAAGGTTTTGTGCATAAGGTGGAATCCACCAACAGTTATGTGCTCTGTCATCTGTTCGATCAGCCCACCCATACGTCAGCCATGTTTATTTGCGATCGCTGCGGCGCAGTGAAAGAAGAGTGTGCAGAAGGCGTGGAAGACATTATGCATACGCTGGCGGCAAAAATGGGGTTTGCCCTGCGGCATAATGTGATTGAAGCACATGGGCTCTGTGCGGCATGTGTAGAAGTGGAAGCGTGTCGTCATCCTGAACAGTGCCAGCATGATCACTCTGTGCAGGTGAAAAAGAAACCGCGTTAAGAGGGCGTACATCCTTGTACACGTCGGGCAGGAGGGATTAATTACCAGCGATATTCATTGCGGGTTTCCCAATCCACGACCTCTTTTTCTGCCTGATCTTTCTGATAACCATAACGTTCCTGGATTTTACCGACCAGTTGATCACGTTTACCTTCAATGATCGTCATATCATCATCGGTCAGTTTGCCCCATTGCTCTTTCACTTTACCTTTAAACTGTTTCCAGTTACCGCCGGCTTCATCTTTATTCATAATCAAGACCTCATCGTTAGGTTGTGAATGAGAGTACGTTCACTTTTCTTCTGAACGTGAGATTAAGTGTAGTCAGCAATTTGGCTTAGGATTATTTATTCAGAATTTTTAACCGTCACGTTGCGGCAAACCAGGTACCATTGCGCCAGTGACGCCGCCAGATAGCCGCCAGAGAAAGCCCGCGCAACGCCAGAAAGACGGTTAATGCCAGCCACAAAGCATGATTACCCAGCCACGGCAGCGTAAGGAGCGTCAGCGCAAAACCTGCGGCGGCCACCGCCATACTGTTACGCATTTCGGTGGCACGCGTTGCGCCTATAAACATGCCGTCCAGCAGATAACACCAGACGCCAACCACCGGCAAAATCACCTGCCAGATAAGATAGCGGTCAGCCAGCTGCTGAATCTGGGTTAACGACGTCAGTAACGCAATGATGTGTTCCCCAGCCAGCAAATAAACCACCGAAAACAGTAACGCTACGATCCCCGACTGGCGGCACGCTGCCCGCCAGACATCCAGCAACTGGCTACCGTCGCGCGCACCGTATGCCTGACCGGAGTGCGCTTCAACCGCGTAGGCAAAACCATCCAGCGCATAGGCGGTAAAGGTGAGTAGCGTCATCAGAACCGCGTTAACAGCGATAATGTCACTCCCCAGTCGCGCGCCAAGTACGGTGATCGCGCCGAAACAGAGTTGCAACAACAGCGAACGCAGCATGATATCGCGGTTAAGCGCCAGCAAGCGACGGAAGTTTCCTCGCCAGGCAGTTTTCAGCATTTCGCCGGAAATTCCGCGTAGTTTGAGGATTTTACGCACCATTAGCAGACCAATCAGCAATGTTGCATATTCCGCAATAACCGTCGCCAGCGCCGCGCCCTGCACGTTCATATGCAGCCCCATCACCAGCCAGACATCCAGCACAATGTTGAGGATATTGCCGACCACTAACAAAATTACTGGCGCACGGGCATATTGCACGCCGAGTAACCAACCGAGTAATACCAGATTCGCCAGCGACGCCGGTGCGCTTAACCAGCGGATTTCAAGAAAGCGCCGCGCCTGTTCCAGGACTGCCTCACTACCGCCAACAATATGCAGCGCCAGATCGATAATCGGCGTACGCAGCAGCGCAATTAACGCCCCAGCCCCCAACGCCAACAGCAACGGTTGCACCAGCGTACGGGCTAATGCCTGAGGATTTTTGGCACCATAAGCCTGCGCAGTCAGCCCGGTGGTGCTCATGCGTAAAAACAGCAACAGCATAAAGAGAAAGCTGGTCGCCGTTGCACCAACCGCCACGCCGCCCAAATAAACCGGGCTATCAAGATGACCAATTACCGCCGTATCGACCAGTCCCAGCAACGGAACGGTGATATTGGAGAAAATCATGGGTAAGGCGAGATGCCAGAGTGCTTTATCAGATGAAGTGAGGAATGCCATGCAGACAAGCCTGATGAAGAGAGATGAAAAACAAACCGCGACGCCAGGCGGCATCGCGGTCTCAGAGATATGTTACAGCCAGTCGCCGTTGCGAATAACCCCAACCGCCAGCCCTTCAATGGTGAAGCTCTGCTGACGAAGGTCAACGACAATTGGTTTAAACTCGCTATTTTCTGGCAACAGTTCGACTTTATTGCCCTGTTTTTTCAGGCGCTTAACGGTAACTTCGTCATCAATACGTGCGACAACGACCTGACCGTTACGTACATCCTGAGTTTTATGCACTGCCAGCAAGTCACCATCCATAATGCCGATATCTTTCATCGACATCCCGCTGACGCGCAGCAGGAAATCAGCATTCGGCTTGAATAAGGAAGGATCGACCTGATAATGACCTTCAATATGCTGTTGCGCCAGAAGTGGTTCACCGGCAGCCACACGACCTACCAGCGGCAACCCTTCTTCCTCTTCCTGCAACAGACGAATCCCGCGTGATGCGCCGGAAACAATTTCAATAACGCCTTTGCGTGCCAGCGCCTTCAGATGTTCTTCAGCCGCGTTTGGGGAACGGAACCCCAAACGCTGCGCGATTTCCGCACGCGTCGGCGGCATACCTGTCTGGCTGATGTGATCACGGATGAGATCAAACACCTCTTGTTGCCTGGCCGTTAACGCTTTCATTCCGCCCCCTGGGTGTATATACAGTTATGCTGTGAGTATATACAGCAAAAGGCGATTTTGGAACCATAAACTGCACAATAAACCAGAGATTTATCGAATTCTGGAAGGGTTATCCAAAATGCGACCATAACAGAATGCACCAGGTAATCACGGCGACGATAATGGCAATCAGCACCGCAGCGGATCCCATATCTTTTGCGCGTCCGGAAAGCTCATGGTATTCAGAGCCAATTCGGTCAACCACTGCTTCGATGGCGCTATTGAGGATTTCCACAATCATCACCAGCATCACGGAGCTGATAAGCAGCACGCGGGTAATCGCGTCCACATCCAGCCAGCAGGCGATGACCACCGCCAACAATACCGCTACGCCTTCCTGACGGAATGCCGCTTCGTTGATCCATGCAGCGCGTAAACCTTTCCAGGAATAGCCAGCAGCTTTGATAATTCGGGTGAATCCAGTGGTATTATTGGCCATTGAAAGAACCTTTTTACATTATGAGCGTCAATATCAGTGTACCGTTAAATCCGATGATTCGGGTTTGCGTAGCGCCGCGCGAAACATGAGCGGATACCACAGAATTTCCCATGACTTTCTGCTATCCTTGCCGCGCATTTGCATTATTAACCAGAGGCTTTACATCGTTTATGTCCGGCTGGCCACGAATTTACTACAAATTACTGAATTTACCATTAAGCATCCTGGTAAAAAGCAAGTCTATTCCGGCAGATCCTGCCCCGGAACTGGGGCTGGATACCTCTCGTCCAATTATGTACGTTTTACCGTACAACTCGAAAGCAGATTTGCTGACGTTGCGCGCCCAGTGTCTGGCACATGACTTGCCTGACCCGTTAGAGCCGCTGGAAATCGACGGCACGCTACTGCCGCGCTATGTGTTCATTCACGGCGGGCCGCGTGTGTTCACCTATTACACGCCGAAAGAAGAGTCTATTAAGCTGTTCCACGACTATCTCGATTTGCACCGTAGCAACCCAAATCTGGATGTGCAGATGGTGCCAGTGTCGGTGATGTTTGGTCGCGCGCCGGGGCGTGAAAAAGGCGAAGTGAACCCGCCGCTGCGTATGCTTAACGGCGTACAGAAATTTTTCGCTGTACTGTGGCTCGGTCGCGACAGTTTTGTGCGTTTCTCGCCGTCAGTTTCGCTGCGCCGTATGGCGGATGAACACGGCACGGATAAAACTATCGCTCAGAAACTGGCGCGCGTGGCGCGTATGCACTTTGCCCGTCAACGTCTGGCTGCCGTAGGCCCACGTTTGCCTGCTCGTCAGGATCTGTTTAATAAGCTGCTCGCCTCCCGCGCCATTGCCAAAGCGGTAGAAGATGAAGCGCGCAGCAAAAAAATCTCCCATGAAAAAGCGCAGCAGAACGCGATTGCACTGATGGAAGAGATTGCGGCGAATTTCTCTTACGAGATGATTCGCCTGACTGACCGTATTCTGGGCTTCACCTGGAACCGACTTTACCAGGGCATCAACGTCCATAACGCTGAGCGCGTTCGCCAGCTGGCCCACGACGGTCATGAGCTGGTATATGTGCCTTGCCACCGCAGTCACATGGACTACCTGCTGCTTTCTTACGTGCTGTATCACCAGGGGCTGGTGCCGCCGCATATCGCCGCCGGGATCAACCTGAATTTCTGGCCTGCCGGGCCGATTTTCCGCCGTCTGGGGGCGTTCTTTATTCGCCGTACGTTTAAAGGCAATAAACTTTATTCCACCGTTTTCCGGGAGTATCTCGGCGAACTGTTCAGCCGTGGTTATTCCGTCGAGTACTTCGTGGAAGGCGGTCGTTCCCGTACGGGGCGTTTGCTGGATCCGAAAACTGGTACGCTGTCGATGACCATTCAGGCGATGCTGCGTGGCGGCACGCGTCCGATTACGCTGATTCCGATCTATATCGGTTATGAGCACGTCATGGAAGTGGGTACTTACGCCAAAGAACTGCGCGGCGCGACGAAAGAGAAAGAGAGCCTGCCGCAGATGCTGCGCGGTTTAAGCAAGCTGCGTAATCTCGGTCAGGGTTACGTCAACTTCGGTGAACCAATGCCGTTGATGACCTACCTTAACCAGCATGTACCTGACTGGCGTGAATCTATCGATCCCATCGAAGCGGTGCGTCCGGCATGGTTAACGCCGACGGTCAATAATATTGCTGCCGATCTGATGGTACGCATTAACAACGCAGGCGCGGCAAACGCCATGAACCTGTGCTGTACTGCGCTACTGGCATCACGTCAGCGCTCACTCACCCGCGAGCAGTTAACCGAGCAACTCAACTGCTACCTGGATCTGATGCGCAACGTGCCCTACTCCACGGACTCTACCGTTCCTTCAGCCAGCGCCAGCGAGCTTATCGATCACGCGCTGCAAATGAACAAGTTTGAAGTCGAGAAAGACACAATCGGCGACATCATCATTCTGCCGCGCGAGCAAGCGGTGCTGATGACCTACTATCGCAACAACATTGCGCATATGTTGGTGCTGCCTTCGCTGATGGCGGCAATCGTCACCCAGCATCGCCACATCTCCCGCGACGTATTGATGGAGCACGTCAATGTGCTTTACCCAATGCTGAAAGCGGAGCTGTTCCTGCGCTGGGATCGCGACGAGTTGCCGGACGTTATTGATGCGCTGGCAAATGAGATGCAACGTCAGGGGCTGATTACCCTGCAAGATGATGAGTTGCATATCAACCCGGCGCATTCTCGCACGCTACAGCTGCTGGCCGCAGGCGCGCGCGAAACGCTGCAACGTTATGCCATCACCTTCTGGTTGTTGAGTGCCAACCCGTCGATCAACCGCGGTACGCTGGAGAAAGAGAGCCGCACCGTCGCGCAACGTCTCTCCGTGCTGCACGGCATCAACGCGCCGGAGTTCTTCGACAAGGCGGTGTTCAGTTCTCTGGTGCTGACACTGCGTGATGAAGGGTATATCAGCGATAGCGGCGATGCCGAACCGGCAGAAACGATGAAGGTTTATCAGTTGCTGGCGGAGTTGATTACATCAGACGTGCGTTTGACGATTGAGAGTGCGACGCAGGGCGAAGGGTAATCAGAGAGAATTGCCGGATGCGGCGAAAACGCCTTATCCGGCCTTCCATAATCTGCAAATTCAATAAATTGCGATGTGTTGTGTAGGCCTGAGAAGCGCCGCGCATCAGGCAACCCAGAAGAAAGCCGGATGATCATCCGGCTTTTTTACATCATCAGAAATGCCAGTAACTCATTGCCAGCCCTAAAAATAGTACCAGACCAACATAGTTATTATTCATAAATGCTTTAAAGCAGGCTTCACGCTCGCGGTTGGCAATCAGTTTTTGTTGATAAACAAACAGCGCGCCAGCCACCAGAATTGACCAGTAATATCCCCAGCCTAAGCCATTTAACTCACCGATGATCGCCATCAGTGCCAGTACGCCAATCTGCAAAATACCAATAATCAATTTATCGTATTGGCCGAACAGGATTGCCGTGGATTTAATGCCAATTTTCAGATCGTCATCGCGGTCAACCATCGCATATTGCGTGTCATAAGCCACGGCCCAAAGAATATTGGCGAGGAACATTAACCAGCAACTCAATGGCACCGACTCACTCACCGCCGCAAAAGCCATTGGGATCGACCAGCCAAACGCCGCGCCCAGCACCACTTGCGGTAGATGGGTATACCGCTTCATAAACGGGTACACCCACGCCAGCGCTAGCGCGGCAATCGACAACAGAATGGTCATCGTATTCAGCGTCAGCACCAGTAAAAACGAAATCAGTACCAGCACGACAAACAGCGCGCGCGCCTCTTTCTCTGTTACCGCGCCGCTGGGAAGTGGTCGGTTCGCCGTGCGCTTAACATGACCATCAAACTTGCGGTCAGCATAATCATTCACCACACATCCGGCAGCGCGCATCAGCCAGACACCCGCGACAAACACCGCCAGGATCCAGAGCTGGGGAACGCCCGGTGTCGCCACCCACAACGCCCATAATGTTGGCCAGAGCAGCAGTAACGCGCCAATTGGCTTATCCGTACGCATTAAGCGATGAAACGCCAGCAGCTTATTCTGCGTCAGACTCCACTCCATATTTTTTTCCTCTTAGTACAACGGTGACGCCGGTAAAAACAGTTCTGTTAGCAACAGCGGTTTACCGCTTAATCGCAGGCGGGAACGTCGCCCCCACAGCCCGGCATCACGGCCTATCTCAATAAAGTCCCGGGTTAATGTCGATGATGTGAACAGATAGCGTCCTAACGGCGTTTTACCCAATTTTTGTAACGCCAGCTCCGGCCCGCTTAACGTTGACACAGGAACGACGGTACGACCGGCAAGCCACGGTTCACCATCGGCACATAACAAAATTTCACGTAACCAGTAACGAGACTCTTTCGGCAGCAGCGGCAGTTCTTCGGGGATTTCATTCTGCTCGACAAACCCTTCGCGGATCATCGTCACGCTTACCGTTTTTCCCTGCTGTTCAAAACGTTTTGTCATGGAATCCTCCAGCAACAGCCAGTCGAGCAGTTGCGGATCCAGGGCAGGGATCTCTTTACAATAGCGCAGCGCACGCAGTTGCGTTAACGCGGGGTGTGACATGCCGAACTCTCCGTTACATAACGTAAAGGCATTGTATCGCAGAAAAGTGTTTACGGGAGATGTAAAGCAAATTAAGTGATCTAATACGCAACAAAAACGCAACAATCGCATGAAGTGGTAAAACGATGTTGAACCTTACGCTTTACCGATGCCCGTGCTGGCGAGGGCAACCGTAGGGGCATCACCGTCCAGGATGCCAGGAACGGTGATGTTTTCCTTTACTTAAACACCCTTATTCATTATACGATGAGCTCGCCAACTCGCAGTAAAAATGGGGAAAAGCGCATATTTACCATGAGATTTGGAGCTGAAAAGTGTTTCCTGAGTAAGATTAACAGGCAACATCTCATGTCTGGATTTGTAGATATACGTGGAATTCCAATTGGTATCTTTTGTAGGATTCAACATATCATGTAAGCGCTGGGAGCTTACCACCATAACTGGCCCATCATCGACTGAGGAGAACAGGATAAAGATATTATCGTTTCGTGTTAATTCATTCGTGTTAAAGGTTCTTAAATTATCTTCAGTTTCTATAAATATAGGTGAAACATCATCACTACGAATCCACTCTTTATAAAGATGCCAAACATTTGCTTTGATCATATCATCCGTTGATCGTAAGGCCTGATCGATAAGTTGGATAAAAAAATTGTTATTTTTATCAATTAGCCATTTATTCGTATTAAATCTGTTAATAAAATCGATCATCTGTTGGGTATCGAAATTCACCTCACTGAATCGATGTTGACGCATAAAATCATCGAACTTGTTATCTTCATCAGAATGGATATAACTGCGTATAATGGGATCTTTTATATAAGGACAATGGCTAAATATTTTCTTCATATTCTCAATAAAGTTTTTATTAACAATATTAAGTATTTTTAATTGCATCACCAGTTTTACGGCCAGAACGGATTTCAATATCATTGCATTATCTGGCAATGTATCAATCATTTTTATAATGTTATTGATATAACCATCGAGATCTTCATTCCAAAATATATCTGAATAATCAATAGTTAATTCCAATTGTTCTGTAATGCAATCTTTAAAATTCCCTGTCGACATTCGCACATAATCAAACATAACAGCTGTCAAATTCGATTTAATAAATGATATTTCTTTGGCAGACAGAAACTCTGCTCTGGTGAAGTGCGAAGCGTAAAGATAACAATTATCGAAGTTTGAATTTCTAATCTGACATTCGCGAAAATTACTATGACCAAGTTGACTCTGCGAGAAGTCAACTGTATCAAGAATATTTTTGCTGAAATCGACACATTCACCACTCGCTTTGATAAAAATCACATTGTGTAAACGTCGACATCTAAATATGACATTATCAACTATTGCAGTAGTAAAATTGCAATCCCCAATTTCTTTACATTCGAATGTTACATGTTGTAGATTTGATGATAAAAAAGACACCTTCGATATAACGTCACCTTTAAAATGACAACTTGTTAAATCCAAATCAGACAGGTCGATATACCCCTGCGCATCTTTATCCATCAGAAAATTGCAAGCGCATTCAATTTTTTTCATTTCTGTAGAATTTTACACTTATAGTATCATTACTGATTGAGACTTCACGAAACATATTTATTGCATGATTTTTTCGTTCCGTTGTTTTATATTTGAAAAAATATTGCTGATATAAATAAAGTTATCTCTGTTTAAACCTGGCACCCCATTTAAATTACGTAGTAAATCAAGATCTACTATATTATTTCCTTGCACCACATCATGTTTCATCAAAGAGTTATTGCCGCCAGAATTTAGGATATGACTTATCATAAAACCTCTGCATAACAGAAATAAAATAACCTGGAAAAGTAGCCTGAATGTCCAGACACTACCGGCGAAAGGAAAAGAATCTCTGATAAGGCATTGAGATAATGGATATTCTTAGTGAAGAAGAAGTGAGTTACTATAAAAAATCGCTCATATCCCAGGAAGGAAGCATAAAAAAAGGTGCGCCAGGAGACGCACCAGTTGTTGCAAAATCAGCACTGTGGGGCGTAATTACCCCTTGCCTTTTACACTGCTGATAAAGGTGGAACGGGCAGATGTCGATCCCAGGCGTTCAGCTTCATCAAGCAGTTTTAACGCCTTATCAACATCACCTTTCGCGACAGCGTTTTTGATCGCGGTATTAAAATAACTTTCCGTGTCGTTGAGCATCGGCTCGCTTTTCTTCACCGGTGCCGGAGCGGGTGCAGCCACAGCTGGTGCCGCCGTGTTACCTACCGTAACCGGAGCTGGAGCGGAAGAACCAAATAAAGGTCCTACCAACACGCTGGAGCTGGAGTTCGTTTTCACTTTCAGTTTCAGTAAGCCATCGGTGGTATGACGAGCAACCGGATCGGGGATATCCGGGATCGAGTTACCGACGCCCTTGGCATAGGCTTTAGCCGGGTCGAGCAGTTGGGTCGTCTGCTGGAGATCTTTTTCCGTGGTAAAGACCAGAACATAAAGTTTTTGCTGCCCCAACGCCGGTGTCAGGCGCATAACGCCTTCCAGCCGATCTGCACTCATCACGCCTGGTTCCTGGTAGGTGAAATAACTGCTGGGGAAGAAGGCTGATGGGGTCATGTTCTGATCAAGAATCAGCACGTTCGGCGCAAAAACGCTGGTTTGTTTGTTCACTTCGCTGGTCAGCGTCAGGGTCAGTTCGCCAATGTTTGCCGGGACGCTGTACGCAGCAACCGGACCACTGATGCCGGGAACGTTCAGTTGTTGGCCGCCGGTCGCCAGTTGGGTGGTCTGGGTTTTAGATTGATCGACCGGTGTCCAGGTGAGTTGTTGCAGCGCAGCAGATGGAATGGCTGGCGCGTCGCTGGTGTTTTGCGGTACGTAGTTAACATCGGCAAGGCTAATTCCAGGCGCGCTTGCCAGTAACCCTGCTGATAAACAGAGGACGATGAGACTTTTATTCATTTTCATTGTTTTCACCTCAAAATCTGGAGCTCAGCGGTAGCCAGGCAATAGCGCGCTAAACCCGATAATCAGAGGGGCTTTCGCCCCTTTCAGATAATGACAACCTGTTTTTATGCCGGATGCGGCGTAAACGCCTTATCCGGCCTACATTTGACAGCCGTTGTAGGCCTGATAAGACGCGCAAGCGTCGCATCAGGCGTTGGTTGCCGAATGCGGCGTAAACGCCTTATCCGGCCCAGGTTTTGCTATTACCACCAGATTTCCATCTGGGCACCGAAGGTCCACTCGTCGCTGTCGCCACGACCGAAGCTGCCGCCGTTGAAATCAGCAGGAACGGCTTTGCCGAAGTTCGCGTTGTTATCAGCGTTACCGGTGTAGTCGTAACCCCATTTCTCATCCCACTTGGCGTAGGTTGCGAAGACACGAATAGCCGGGCGTGACCAGATGCTGTCGCCAGCCTGCCATTGTTGTGCGAGGGTAATTTTGTACTGATTGTTCTTGTCGCCGGTGCGCTGGGATTCGACGTTGTCGTAGCCGATTTCCATCACGGTGCTCATGATTGGCGTCCACTTGTACATCGGGCGAATACCGACGGTCCACCACTTGGTGCCGTTGTCGTTATCCCAGTTGATATCCTGGTACATACCCACGTACATCATGTCCCAGTTGTCGCCCATGGAGATCGCACCGTGGTCGAGGATACGCAGCATGTGACCGTTGTTGTTGATATTGTAGGCAAATTTTTCGTTATCAAATGCAACGCCAGAACCCTGCGACAGCCCTTTACCCTGCGAGGTCATCGAGTCAGTAGCGTACTGAACAACAAACTTGTTAAAGCCCTTCAGGACACTCTGAGTATGTTCAGCAGTGAATAACCAGCCGTCTTTCGATGCGCCATCAACCAGACGATAGTTATCACGCAAGTTGGCACGACCGTAGTCGACACCCAGTTCTAATGTGCCGCCCGGGTTGATTTCCATCTGCGCTAAACGCACATCGAAAACGTCGTTCGCGGTTTCGTTGGTATAGTCATAAATATTGTTGCTGGCGAAAGAGGAAGAACCACCAGCTTCAGAGGAGCGGGTTGCTGCCAGAGAGAGTTTACCGAAGCCAACATCGATGTTTTCCAGACCGGCACCAGGACCAGAAATATCCCAGTAGTAGAAGTCGATCATATGAACGTCATGACGTTGGTAGAAGCGCTTACCTGCCCAGATGGTGGAGCCTGGCAGCCATTCGATCAGGTTTTTACCCTGCACGTTTGCTTCACGGAAGGCCGGATCGGTAGCTTCCCAGTCATTCTGTTGTGCGACGGAATAGGCCACGTTAGTGTCGAAATAGAAGCTCTTATCGCCCTCTTTCCACACTTCCTGACCCAATTTTAATTCAGCATAAGTTTCACATTCGTTGCCAAGACGGTATTTACTTTGAGCACCGGTAGTCTGGAAACACTGTTGTTCACCGCCGCTACCTGTCCAACCAATACCGGAACGTGCATAGCCGTGGAAATCAACAGCCATTGCCTGAGCAGACATTACGCCCGCTGCGACGGCAACCGCCAGAGGAAGTTTGCGCAGAGTAATCATCATTCTATCTCCTGAGTCATTGCTTTTCTTTTTTCACATCACCTGTGACAGGCTTTGTGTGTTTTGTGGGGTGCTTAAACGCCCGGCTCCTTATGCAGTCGACGACATGCAGTGCCATCCTCACGGAACAGATGGCAACGCTCTGGCGGCAGGCCGATAGCGAATGTGGCACCTTCTTCTACCAACACCACGTCGTTCTGGCGGTACACCAGGTTTTGACGAATGGAAGGGATCTGGATATGGATTTGAGTTTCGTTGCCGAGTTGCTCGACGACCTGAACTTCACCCTCAAGGATGACGTCAGCGATATCACTCGGCAGTAGATGTTCCGGGCGAATACCCAGCGACATATTGGCTCCAACCTGGACATCACGGCTTTCAACTGGCAGCCAGACTTGCTGACGATTTGGCATCGGCAGCTCCACCTGCACTTGATCGATTGCGGTGGCGGTCACTTTTACCGGCAGGAAGTTCATCTTTGGCGAACCGATAAATCCGGCGACAAAACGGTCTGCCGGATAGTGGTACAGCTCCAGCGGTTTCCCAACCTGCGCCACGCGACCGGCGTCCAGCACCACGATTTTGTCGGCCAGCGTCATCGCTTCGACCTGATCGTGGGTGACGTAAATCATTGTGCGGCCCAGGCGTTTATGCAGACGGGAGATTTCGATACGCATCTGGACGCGCAGCGCGGCATCCAGGTTAGAAAGCGGTTCATCCAGCAGGAAGACGCGTGGTTCGGCCACCAGCGTACGGCCAATCGCGACGCGCTGACGCTGACCACCGGAGAGCGCTTTCGGTTTGCGATCCAGCAAATGCGCCAGTTGTAGCACTTCCGCCACCTGGTTAACGCGTTGGTTAATCACCTCTTTTTTTGCGCCAGCCAGTTTCAGGCCAAATGACATGTTTTCTGCTACTGACAGGTGGGGATAGAGCGCGTAAGACTGAAACACCATACCAACGCCGCGTTCTGCTGGCGGAGTGTCATTCATCCGTTTCTCACCGATGAACAGGTCGCCGCTGGTGATCGTCTCAAGCCCGGCAATCATGCGCAGTAAAGTCGATTTACCGCAGCCAGACGGTCCGACAAACACCACGAATTCACCTTCATGGATATCGAGATTGATATCTTTCGATACCACGACCTCGCCCCAGGCTTTCGTTACATTTTGCAGCTGTACGCTCGCCATGCCCTTCTCCCTTTGTAACAACCTGTCATCGACAGCAACATTCATGATGGGCTGACTATGCGTCATCAGGAGATGGCTTAAATCCTCCACCCCCTGGCTTTTTTATGGGGGAGGAGGCGGGAGGATGAGAACACGGCTTCTGTGAACTAAACCGAGGTCATGTAAGGAATTTCGTGATGTTGCTTGCAAAAATCGTGGCGATTTTATGTGCGCATCTCCACATTACCGCCAATTCTGTAACAGAGATCACACAAAGCGACGGTGGGGCGTAGGGGCAAGGAGGATGGAAAGAGGTTGCCGTATAAAGAAACTAGAGTCCGTTTAGGTGTTTTCACGAGCACTTCACCAACAAGGACCATAGATTATGAAAATAAAAACAGGTGCACGCATCCTCGCATTATCCGCATTAACGACGATGATGTTTTCCGCCTCGGCTCTCGCCAAAATCGAAGAAGGTAAACTGGTAATCTGGATTAACGGCGATAAAGGCTATAACGGTCTCGCTGAAGTCGGTAAGAAATTCGAGAAAGATACCGGAATTAAAGTCACCGTTGAGCATCCGGATAAACTGGAAGAGAAATTCCCACAGGTTGCGGCAACTGGCGATGGCCCTGACATTATCTTCTGGGCACACGACCGCTTTGGTGGCTACGCTCAATCTGGCCTGTTGGCTGAAATCACCCCGGACAAAGCGTTCCAGGACAAGCTGTATCCGTTTACCTGGGATGCCGTACGTTACAACGGCAAGCTGATTGCTTACCCGATCGCTGTTGAAGCGTTATCGCTGATTTATAACAAAGATCTGCTGCCGAACCCGCCAAAAACCTGGGAAGAGATCCCGGCGCTGGATAAAGAACTGAAAGCGAAAGGTAAGAGCGCGCTGATGTTCAACCTGCAAGAACCGTACTTCACCTGGCCGCTGATTGCTGCTGACGGGGGTTATGCGTTCAAGTATGAAAACGGCAAGTACGACATTAAAGACGTGGGCGTGGATAACGCTGGCGCGAAAGCGGGTCTGACCTTCCTGGTTGACCTGATTAAAAACAAACACATGAATGCAGACACCGATTACTCCATCGCAGAAGCTGCCTTTAATAAAGGCGAAACAGCGATGACCATCAACGGCCCGTGGGCATGGTCCAACATCGACACCAGCAAAGTGAATTATGGTGTAACGGTACTGCCGACCTTCAAGGGTCAACCATCCAAACCGTTCGTTGGCGTGCTGAGCGCAGGTATTAACGCCGCCAGTCCGAACAAAGAGCTGGCGAAAGAGTTCCTCGAAAACTATCTGCTGACTGATGAAGGTCTGGAAGCGGTTAATAAAGACAAACCGCTGGGTGCCGTAGCGCTGAAGTCTTACGAGGAAGAGTTGGCGAAAGATCCACGTATTGCCGCCACCATGGAAAACGCCCAGAAAGGTGAAATCATGCCGAACATCCCGCAGATGTCCGCTTTCTGGTATGCCGTGCGTACTGCGGTGATCAACGCCGCCAGCGGTCGTCAGACTGTCGATGAAGCCCTGAAAGACGCGCAGACTCGTATCACCAAGTAATGCTGTGAAATGCCGGATGCGGCGTGAACGCCTTGTCCGGCCTACAAAACCGAAACGTATGTAGGCCTGATAAGACGCGTCAGCGTCGCATCAGGCAGTTGTTGTCGGATAAGGCGTGAAAGCCTTATCCGTCCTGGAATGAGGAAGAACCCCATGGATGTCATTAAAAAGAAACATTGGTGGCAAAGCGACGCGCTGAAATGGTCAGTGCTAGGTCTGCTCGGCCTGCTGGTGGGTTACCTTGTTGTTTTAATGTACGCACAAGGGGAATACCTGTTCGCCATTACCACGCTGATATTGAGTTCAGCGGGGCTGTATATTTTCGCCAATCGTAAAGCCTACGCCTGGCGCTATGTTTACCCGGGAATGGCTGGAATGGGATTATTCGTCCTCTTCCCTCTGGTCTGCACCATCGCCATTGCCTTCACCAACTACAGCAGCACTAACCAGCTGACTTTTGAACGTGCGCAGGAAGTGTTGTTAGATCGCTCCTGGCAAGCAGGCAAAACCTATAACTTTGGTCTTTACCCGGCGGGCGATGAGTGGCAACTGGCGCTCAGCGACGGCGAAACCGGCAAAAATTACCTCTCCGACGCTTTTAAATTTGGCGGCGAGCAAAAACTGCAACTGAAAGAAACGACCGCCCAGCCCGAAGGCGAACGCGCGAATCTGCGCGTGATTACCCAGAATCGTCAGGCGCTGAGTGACATTACCGCCATTCTGCCGGATGGCAACAAAGTGATGATGAGCTCCCTGCGCCAGTTTTCTGGCACGCAGCCGCTCTACACACTCGACGGTGACGGCACGTTGACGAATAATCAGAGCGGCGTGAAATATCGTCCGAATAACCAAATTGGCTTTTACCAGTCCATTACCGCCGACGGCAACTGGGGTGATGAAAAGCTAAGCCCCGGTTACACCGTGACCACCGGCTGGAAAAACTTTACCCGCGTCTTTACCGACGAAGGCATTCAGAAACCGTTCCTCGCCATTTTCGTCTGGACCGTGGTGTTCTCGCTGATCACTGTCTTTTTAACGGTGGCGGTCGGCATGGTTCTGGCGTGTCTGGTGCAGTGGGAAGCGTTGCGCGGCAAAGCGGTCTATCGCGTCCTGCTGATTCTGCCCTACGCGGTGCCATCGTTCATTTCAATCTTGATTTTCAAAGGGTTGTTTAACCAGAGCTTCGGTGAAATCAACATGATGTTGAGCGCGCTGTTTGGCGTGAAGCCCGCCTGGTTCAGCGATCCGACCACCGCCCGCACGATGCTAATTATCGTCAATACCTGGCTGGGTTATCCGTACATGATGATCCTCTGCATGGGCTTGCTGAAAGCGATTCCGGACGATTTGTATGAAGCCTCAGCAATGGATGGCGCAGGTCCGTTCCAGAACTTCTTTAAGATTACGCTGCCGCTGCTGATTAAACCGCTGACGCCGCTGATGATCGCCAGCTTCGCCTTTAACTTTAACAACTTCGTGCTGATTCAACTGTTAACCAACGGCGGCCCGGATCGTCTTGGCACGACCACGCCAGCCGGTTATACCGACCTGCTTGTTAACTACACCTACCGCATCGCTTTTGAAGGCGGCGGGGGTCAGGACTTCGGTCTGGCGGCAGCAATTGCCACGCTGATCTTCCTGCTGGTGGGTGCGCTGGCGATAGTGAACCTGAAAGCCACGCGAATGAAGTTTGATTAAGGGAGATAACAAAAATGGCAATGGTCCAACCGAAATCGCAAAAAGCTCGTTTATTTATTACTCACCTGCTACTGCTACTTTTTATCGCAGCGATTATGTTCCCGCTGCTGATGGTCGTCGCTATCTCGCTGCGTCAGGGAAACTTTGCGACCGGCAGCCTGATCCCGGAGCAAATCTCCTGGGATCACTGGAAACTGGCGTTAGGTTTTAGCGTTGAACAGGCTGATGGTCGCATTACGCCACCGCCATTCCCGGTACTGCTGTGGCTGTGGAACTCGGTAAAGGTCGCCGGGATTTCCGCGATTGGCATTGTGGCGCTCTCCACCACCTGCGCCTACGCTTTCGCCCGTATGCGCTTTCCAGGCAAAGCGACGCTGCTGAAAGGAATGCTGATTTTCCAGATGTTCCCGGCAGTACTTTCACTGGTCGCGTTGTATGCGTTGTTTGATCGTCTGGGTGAGTACATTCCATTCATTGGCCTGAATACTCACGGCGGCGTAATTTTCGCGTATCTGGGTGGGATTGCGCTGCATGTCTGGACCATCAAAGGCTATTTCGAAACCATCGACAGTTCGCTGGAAGAAGCTGCTGCGCTGGATGGTGCGACACCGTGGCAGGCCTTCCGCCTTGTCCTGTTGCCGCTGTCAGTACCGATTCTGGCGGTGGTATTCATCCTGTCGTTTATCGCTGCCATTACTGAAGTTCCGGTCGCGTCGCTGTTACTGCGTGACGTAAACAGCTACACCCTGGCCGTGGGGATGCAGCAATACCTCAACCCGCAAAACTACCTGTGGGGTGACTTTGCCGCCGCTGCCGTGATGTCTGCATTACCGATCACCATCGTCTTCTTGCTGGCTCAACGCTGGCTGGTCAACGGCCTGACGGCAGGTGGTGTGAAAGGTTAAAGATGTTGTTCTGCCAATGTTATGCCGCTGCACCCTCAACTTACGTTATCCCAACTTGTGACTGTTATTCGGCGCTCCACGGAGCGCCTTTTTTTCTTTCGTCTGCAATCTGAATCGTTCGCCGGTTAATATTTCCATCATAGAGCTTATTATTTTTACGTTATTTGTTTTCCCACTTACGATAATTCTCTTTCGTGCTCTGAGTCACGGCAATAGTATTGTTTTTATCAATTTTGGATAATTATCACAATTAAGATCACAGAAAAGACATTACGTAAACGCATTGTAAAAAATGATAATTGCCTTAACTGCCTGACAATTCCAACATCAATGCACTGATAAAAGATCAGAATGGTCTAAGGCAGGTCTGAATGAATACCCAGTATAATTCCAGTTATATATTTTCGATTACCTTAGTCGCTACATTAGGTGGTTTATTATTTGGCTACGACACCGCCGTTATTTCCGGTACTGTTGAGTCACTCAATACCGTCTTTGTTGCTCCACAAAACTTAAGTGAATCCGCTGCCAACTCCCTGTTAGGGTTTTGCGTGGCCAGCGCTCTGATTGGTTGCATCATCGGCGGTGCCCTCGGTGGTTATTGCAGTAACCGCTTCGGTCGTCGTGATTCACTTAAGATTGCTGCTGTCCTGTTTTTTATTTCTGGTGTAGGTTCTGCCTGGCCAGAACTTGGTTTTACCTCTATAAACCCGGACAACACTGTGCCTGTTTATCTGGCAGGTTATGTCCCGGAATTTGTTATTTATCGCATTATTGGCGGTATTGGCGTTGGTTTAGCCTCAATGCTCTCGCCAATGTATATTGCGGAACTGGCTCCAGCTCATATTCGCGGGAAACTGGTCTCTTTTAACCAGTTTGCGATTATTTTCGGGCAACTTTTAGTTTACTGCGTAAACTATTTTATTGCCCGTTCCGGTGATGCCAGCTGGCTGAATACTGACGGCTGGCGTTATATGTTTGCCTCGGAATGTATCCCTGCACTGCTGTTCTTAATGCTGCTGTATACCGTGCCAGAAAGTCCTCGCTGGCTGATGTCGCGCGGCAAGCAAGAACAGGCGGAAGGTATCCTGCGCAAAATTATGGGCAACACGCTTGCAACTCAGGCAGTACAGGAAATTAAACACTCCCTGGATCATGGCCGCAAAACCGGTGGTCGTCTGCTGATGTTTGGCGTGGGCGTGATTGTAATCGGCGTAATGCTCTCCATCTTCCAGCAATTTGTCGGCATCAATGTGGTGCTGTACTACGCGCCGGAAGTGTTCAAAACGCTGGGGGCCAGCACGGATATCGCGCTGTTGCAGACCATTATTGTCGGAGTTATCAACCTCACCTTCACCGTTCTGGCAATTATGACGGTGGATAAATTTGGTCGTAAGCCACTGCAAATTATCGGCGCACTCGGAATGGCAATCGGTATGTTTAGCCTCGGTACCGCGTTTTACACTCAGGCACCGGGTATTGTGGCGCTACTGTCGATGCTGTTCTATGTTGCCGCCTTTGCCATGTCCTGGGGTCCGGTATGCTGGGTACTGCTGTCGGAAATCTTCCCGAATGCTATTCGTGGTAAAGCGCTGGCAATCGCGGTGGCGGCCCAGTGGCTGGCGAACTACTTCGTCTCCTGGACCTTCCCGATGATGGACAAAAACTCCTGGCTGGTGGCCCATTTCCACAACGGTTTCTCCTACTGGATTTACGGTTGTATGGGCGTTCTGGCAGCACTGTTTATGTGGAAATTTGTCCCGGAAACCAAAGGTAAAACCCTTGAGGAGCTGGAAGCGCTCTGGGAACCGGAAACGAAGAAAACACAACAAACTGCTACGCTGTAATCTTCCTGTCCAGCACGCCGCGCCATTTCGGCGTGCTGACTTTTTACTCCCGCTTCAGCCGTTTCGAATTACACAGCCACAGGGTGATCACCAGTAACAGGATCGCAGCCGAGTAGATCAACACATCCAGTGGCGATTTATGATCGACGATGATCAAGCGCACAATGGCGGTGATCCCAATATAGACAAAGTAACGTAGCGGGAAGTGAAAACCGGACTGAAAGTACTTCACAATCAGCGCGATAAATTCGAAATAGAGAAAGTAAACCACCAGTCCTTCTACCAGCTCATATTTGCTGGTTTGTTCTGGCGCGAACAGCACATCAGCCAGATGCACCGTTTCTTTGCCGAGGAAGACAACCAAAATCAGGCCGAGGCACAGCAGGCCAAGATTGAGTACGGTCTGCAAAATGGTGGAGATAAACTCCACGCGCGGACGAGAGAGTGACGTCATAGCAGTACCTCCTTCACAGTGGCGAGCTTCCTGTATAACGCAAAAATGTGACGGAGATCTATATTTTTTGTGTATGTTTTGTTCAACCTGGATTTGGAGCGCGCCTCCACCAAAGCCGGATATACCTACCCGTAGGCCGGATAAGCCGCGCCTGGCGGCGCATCCGGCAAGACAAACCGCACCAAAGCCGGTAATTCAAAAATCACCCATTCAGGTGATTCCCAGCCACCAGCAATGCGCGAAAAATCGACAATGTTCCTCTGGAACAAATGAAACGTAACCTGATAAAGGTGGTAAAAATGAAGCCTTATTTTGCTGCTTTGATGTTATCAGTCTCTGTTCTTCCTGCTTATGCTGGTCCGCTCGGTACTGCTGATAAAGCCGACCTACCGCAAAGCAATGTCTCCAGCCCAATGATGGCCCAGTCGCTCAGGCAACCAGACCTGCAACCGATATCGACGGACAGGAAGACAGAATGTTTTCGCCTTTACACACCAGATCGCAAACCGGGAGTGAACTGCGTTCCTGATGGCTCGACAGGCCATTAAGAATGAAGGTGCCAGTGAGTGCGAAAACTGGCACCTTTCCCATGACTTAGCGGAAATTGACGCTACGGTCGCTGGTCATGTCATACAACTGGAACTTACGCCCAAGTTGCTGACCACCGTCACGCGTCAGCGGCGTCCAGCCAATCGCCGCACGGCTGCGTGTCGGGCCAGACGAGAAGAGATCCAACGGTACCGAGACATACACGCCTTTGGTGAAGTCCCCTTCGCCGTACTCCTCTTTCGAAACATTAGTGATCGTGGCATAGCCACCCACCACCACGCCGCTATCAAAGCGTTTGGCGATCTCCAGCGTGCCGCCTTTATCCCCTGCCAGATACTGCCCGACGCTGGCTTTAACTAACACATCCTGAGCGAAAGATGGCGTCCAGTAGGCGGTCAGATGTCCGGTTTTCACGCTGTAGTCGGTGAATTTCATCATATCTTTTGCACTACGCCAGTCGCGCTGTTTAACGTAGTTGGCATCCAGACCAAACGCCCAGTTGCTGTCCAGCGGGCGATACAACACTTCTGCCCCCGCACCGCCAAACATGGTTTCGAGATAACCACCGTAGACCTGACCGTAGAAGCCGTTGCCCAGATGCTGGAAGTAGTTGGCTTGCAGGTTATTCACATAGACATCGTTCTGCACATACTCGCGCACATGGGTACGCACGCGCGGTAAGTGCGAGTCCTGCGGAGGATTAGTGTAGTTAAACTTGTCGTAGTTGTTGGCAAGATTTGCAAACAGGCTGCCGGTGGTCAGCAGATGGTCCGTCAGCCACAAATCTGCCGTTCCCATCACGCCCAGCTGATACATGTAAAAGTTTTCCGGGCCACCGACCGACTGGTTCAGCACCGGATCGATATGGAAATCAAAGCGTGATTTGTCGATATACCAGCCCTGCTCGGTGGACTGCGGAACCACTGGCTCGACGCGTTTTTGCGCCAGCGTCGTTTCGTGGCCCAACGGCTCTCCGGCGAGATGATTTTTCAGGCTGGCGACATCGGTTTCCGTCGTCACCTGCGGCATGTTAAGGCGATTTTCCGTAATGCGGATCGTTTTGATCCCATCCGGCAGATCGTTCATCACGATCCGATTCGCACGGATGATCCCTTCGCGCGAATCACGATATTTCACCTGCTCGCCGGTAACATACAGCGTATCGCCTTTCGCCTGGATCTGTGGATCGGCAAGTCCGGCATTGTATTTCAACAGCGTTAACTGATTCGCCACCACCGAATGCTGCAAAATGGCATCCTGCGGCTGCGGTTGATATTGCGGGCGGGCGTTATCGTTGTAAGACGGGCGCAGATCGTTAAAGTTGGTGCGCAACGTAACGCCAAACATAAAGGTGTTGCCACGTTCATAGCTAAGGTTAACGTCGGCCCAATCGGTAACGCGATAAATCGCACCGACGTTAAACTTACTTTTTTGCTCCAGCTTCCCGGCAAAATCCTGCTGATAATTATTGCCTTCATACTCCAGTTTCAGGCGCAGCGGTTGCCAGGGCGTCTGGTATTCCACGCCGCCAAACAGTGAGGCAGGACCGTGGAACATCTGGCTACCGTCGATAGATCCCGCCTGTTTGTAGCTGTTATCGCGATAGCAATATTTATCACTGGCTGAACAGAGCGGATTTTTCACATTACCGCTGGTGCCCAAATACCCCCAGCCCAGGCCGAGCGTAAAATCGAACGGCCCCCAGGCTTTGCTGGCAACAAGATATTCCGCATCAAACAGCCCCGTACCGCCGATATCCCGCGCACCAACCGCCACTTGCGGCAGCCAGTAACTCTCTTCCCACAAACGCAGTTTGAGATCGAAGGCTTTATCTTTATACGTTTGATCGCCAGAGAACGCTTCGACGCTGCTGTACTGCCGGGTGCGCACGTCGGTGTAGCGCAGCGTTGTTTCCAGCCACGGGAAGAGTTGCACTGAAGCTGAGTAATAACGGTACTGATCGTTATCGCGATAGTTCAGACTCAACTCCCCTTCCCGTGCCATACGCGCGGTGGGCGTTTGTAATAATCCTACGCCACCGAAATCCGACTGCGACGGACCAATGGGCGCAGGATATGTTTCGCCGTAGCAAGCTGTGCTAATGCCCAGCGCCAGTAAGCTAAGCAGATGTCTTTTTTTCATTATTGAGGTATCCGCTGCGTCAGAGTCTGAAGAATGTCGGCGTTAAGGGCATCAGGCGTCTCACTCCAGACGGAGTCCGCGAGGCCAACATAAATAATGCTGCCGGGCATCGGCTCTACGTGACGCTTGTTCCAGTAAGCCACCGGCGCTTTTTGCGTGCGTCCGTCCGGGTAAACCACCCACGCGTAGCTGCGATCCGCACCGCTGAGCAGGCTCTGGTCAGAGAGATAGCTCGCCACGTCGCGACCTGGAGTGAATGGCTGCTTGCCAGGACGGCTGATAAGCCCGAACAACGTGACCGTGGACGGCGGTGGTCCGACCCACAGCGTGTAGTTGCCCTGCAACGGCGGGTTACCGCGTTCGGCAACGCGGACGATATCGGGATCAAGATTGATTTTTTGCCTGCCCGTCACTTTCAACGCCTGAATTTGCTGGCGTAAGGCGTTAATCGCAGCGGCATCGTCGGCGCTGGAATCTGCGCCCTGTTCTGCCAGCCGTGTCAGCAACGCCTGCTGCTGACGCAATGCTGCCGCCGTTGCCAGCTCTTCGCTAATCACCGCACCGGGCCACCAGCTGTTTGCCAGCCGCGGTTGGCCTACCAGATCGATTAAATGCTCTGCGCCCGTTAGCGTTTTGGCCTCACTGCTGCCATTGCTGAACACCTTGACGGTTCCTGCCGCGAAGACCGATGACGCTCCCACACTCAAAAGCAACGCGACAATAGTTTGTTTAATCATTGTTTTGCCGCCTTGATGAGAGTGGTTTTCACCGGAAAATAATCCGCGCCGAGATACTGTTCCGACTGGCGAATTTGCCCTTCGCTGTCGATCCAATAGCGGTTATGCCAGCGCGCCTGGTCGGTGGAGACTTCTTCGTCCAGCACGCGAACCGGGGTTTCATCGCTGCCGACTTTGACGGTATCGGTGCCATCCCATTTGAAGACTGAGCGTGCGGTGGCGTAGCGTACCTGCTGGTACTCGGTCCAGCCCATCGTGCGCGTCCAGCTTGCGCCATCAACGATTTGTGCGGGTTTAATCAGCGGGTCGGCAGCAAGGTTATTCACTTCAATCAGGTTGTCGCCGCCGAGCAGAGTCTTCACCAGACGGCCATGTTGGGTAACGAGAGAGTAGCCTGATCCTGAGTGACCCATTTTTGTTGTCCGTCTTCAGCGAAGGCCAGCACCACAAATAACTGCGGCCCGCCATTAAGCTGCATGTACTGGCTGGCGTAGGGCATATTTTGAATATCATCATCCGTCAGCTGTACGCCTGGCGTGCCGAACAGACTGTCCCACAGTGAATTGCCCAGCTCTTTAGTCGTGGCTGAACAGGCCTGTAATAACAGGCAGATAAGAATGAGTGCAGGTCGCTTCACGACTCTTCTCCAGAGGGGCAGAATAACCACACCGGAGTGTGGTTATGGTTAATCCCTTCATACTTCTAGCCACAGATGCAATGACTCGAATTATTTTGGGGATACATACTTTATTACTGGGTACTGGTGGTCGTGGTTGTGGTGGTCCCGGTATTAGAACCATCACCGCCACCGGTTGCCGCAAGCGCGACACCCACCGCCGAGCTTACGGTGCTGACGCTGGTCGCGGAGGAACTCCCCGCCGAAACCGACGTTGCTGCCGACCCTGCCGCTTCGCCCACCTGTACAGGTGCAGCCCACGCAGAAGTCGCCGCAAGCGCAGATATGGCAAAAATGCCATACAGAACTTTTTTCATAACAATTTCCCTTCATTGAATGAATGGAGATTTACCCAAAAACATTTCGGGCGGGATCGAGTATACACAACTAAAGCATGCGAATTACGGCGCGGGGAATTAGCGATGGCGTTTTAGGATAATTGGAATGAATATCAAATATAAGTTTCAACTTATATTTAAATAACAATAAAAATCATAAACTTAAAATAAAAACAAAAGCAATTAATCTGCGTATTTTCCGAAATAAACAACGATTAAAAATCTATTTTAGGATTAACCTCACGGTATGATTTCCGTTAAATTACAGACAAGGGGATTTATCTGATAAAAAAATGCCGACATAACGTCGGCATTGTTATTAAGGTTATTTAATCAATCGTGCTATGTATTAATTGCCGAATACGATGTACATATCGGCATCGACCTGTAGGCCTGATAAGACGCGACCGCGTCGCATCAGGCATCGGTTGCCGGATGCGGCGTGAACGCCTTATCCGGCCTACATATCGACGATGATTAACCGCGCCACGCTTTATAGCGGTTAATCAGACCATTGGTCGAGCTATCGTGGCTGCTGATTTCTTTATCATCTTTCAGCTCTGGCAGAATACGGTTCGCCAGCTGTTTACCCAGTTCCACGCCCCACTGGTCGAAGGTGAAGATGTTCAGGATCACGCCCTGAGTAAAGATTTTGTGCTCATACAGCGCAATCAACGCACCCAGGCTGAACGGAGTGATTTCACGCAGCAGGATGGAGTTGGTCGGGCGGTTACCTTCGAATACTTTGAACGGCACCACGTAGTCAAGCGTTGCCGGATCTTTACCCTGATCACGATATTCCTGCTCAACCACTTCGCGGGATTTACCAAACGCCAGCGCTTCGGTCTGGGCGAAGAAGTTAGACAGCAGTTTCTGGTGATGATCAGAGAGCGGGTTATGGGTGATAGCCGGAGCGATGAAATCGCACGGTACCATTTTGGTTCCCTGGTGGATCAGCTGGTAGAACGCGTGCTGACCGTTAGTGCCTGGTTCACCCCAGATAATCGGGCCAGTCTGGTAATCCACAACGTTACCGTTACGGTCAACATACTTACCGTTGGACTCCATATTGCCCTGCTGGAAGTACGCCGCGAAACGGTGCATATACTGGTCATACGGCAGAATCGCTTCAGTTTCCGCACCAAAGAAATTGTTGTACCAGATGCCAATCAGCGCCAGCAGTACAGGCAGGTTTTTCTCGGCAGGCGTGGTGGAGAAATGCTTGTCCATCGCGTGTGCGCCGGAAAGCAGTTCAACGAAGTTATCAAAGCCGATGGAGAGAACAATCGACAGGCCAATCGCTGACCACAAAGAGTAACGGCCGCCAACCCAGTCCCAGAACTCGAACATGTTGGCAGTATCAATACCAAACTCGCCAACGGCTTTGGCATTGGTGGAAAGCGCCGCAAAGTGTTTTGCAACGTGTTTTTCATCACCTGCCGCTTTCAGGAACCAGTCACGCGCGCTATGGGCGTTGGTCATAGTTTCCTGAGTGGTGAAGGTTTTAGATGCTACCAAGAACAGCGTGGTTTCCGGGTTTACTTTTTTCAGCACTTCCGCGATGTGAGTCCCATCGACGTTAGAAACAAAGTGCATGTTCAGGTGGTTTTTGTACGGACGCAGAGCTTCGGTCACCATGTATGGGCCGAGGTCAGAACCGCCGATCCCGATGTTCACTACGTCAGTGATTGCTTTGCCGGTATAACCTTTCCACTCACCGGAAATAATCGCTTCTGAGAAGGTTTTCATCTTCTCCAGCACCGCGTTGACTTCCGGCATTACGTCTTTGCCATCAACCAAAATCGGGGTATTGCTACGGTTACGCAGCGCTACGTGCAGCACGGCGCGGTTTTCAGTGCGGTTGATCTTCTCGCCAGAGAACATCGACTTAATCGCGCCCGCCAGATCGCACTCTTTCGCCAGATCCTGTAATTTCGCCAGCGTCTCTTCAGTGATGCGGTTTTTGGAGTAATCCACCAGCATCTGATCGTCGAAGGTTGCGGAGAACTTAGAAAAACGATCGCCGTCTTTAGCAAAAAGATCGGCGATCGTAACGTCTTTCATTTCATCGAAGTGTTTCTGTAGTGCCTGCCAGGCAGCGGTCTGCGTTGGATTGATGTTTTTCATTAGCAATACTCTTCTGATTTTGAGAATTGTGACTTTGGAAGATTGTAGCGCCAGTCACAGAAAAATGTGATGGTTTTAGTGCCGTTAGCGTAATGTTGAGTGTAAACCCTTAGCGCAGTGAAGCATTTATTAGCTGAACTACTGACCGCCAGGAGTGGATGAAAAATCCGCATGACCCCATCGTTGACAACCGCCCCGCTCACCCTTTATTTATAAATGTACTACCTGCGCTAGCGCAGGCCAGAAGAGGCGCGTTGCCCAAGTAACGGTGTTGGAGGAGCCAGTCCTGTGATAACACCTGAGGGGGTGCATCGCCGAGGTGATTGAACGGCTGGCCACGTTCATCATCGGCTACAGGGGCTGAATCCCCTGGGTTGTCACCAGAAGCGTTCGCAGTCGGGCGTTTCGCAAGTGGTGGAGCACTTCTGGGTGAAAATAGTAGCGAAGTATCGCTCTGCGCCCACCCGTCTTCCGCTCTTCCCTTGTGCCAAGGCTGAAAATGGATCCCCTGACACGAGGTAGTTATGTCTGAAATTGTTGTCTCCAAATTTGGCGGTACCAGCGTAGCTGATTTTGACGCCATGAACCGCAGCGCTGATATTGTGCTTTCTGATGCCAACGTGCGTTTAGTTGTCCTCTCGGCTTCTGCTGGTATCACTAATCTGCTGGTCGCTTTAGCTGAAGGACTGGAACCTGGCGAGCGATTCGAAAAACTCGACGCTATCCGCAACATCCAGTTTGCCATTCTGGAACGTCTGCGTTACCCGAACGTTATCCGTGAAGAGATTGAACGTCTGCTGGAGAACATTACTGTTCTGGCAGAAGCGGCGGCGCTGGCAACGTCTCCGGCGCTGACAGATGAGCTGGTCAGCCACGGCGAGCTGATGTCGACCCTGCTGTTTGTTGAGATCCTGCGCGAACGCGATGTTCAGGCACAGTGGTTTGATGTACGTAAAGTGATGCGTACCAACGACCGATTTGGTCGTGCAGAGCCAGATATAGCCGCGCTGGCGGAACTGGCCGCGCTGCAGCTGCTCCCACGTCTCAATGAAGGCTTAGTGATCACCCAGGGATTTATCGGTAGCGAAAATAAAGGTCGTACAACGACGCTTGGCCGTGGAGGCAGCGATTATACGGCAGCCTTGCTGGCGGAGGCTTTACACGCATCTCGTGTTGATATCTGGACCGACGTCCCGGGCATCTACACCACCGATCCACGCGTAGTTTCCGCAGCAAAACGCATTGATGAAATCGCGTTTGCCGAAGCGGCAGAGATGGCAACTTTTGGTGCAAAAGTACTGCATCCGGCAACGTTGCTACCCGCAGTACGCAGCGATATCCCGGTCTTTGTCGGCTCCAGCAAAGACCCACGCGCAGGTGGTACGCTGGTGTGCAATAAAACTGAAAATCCGCCGCTGTTCCGCGCTCTGGCGCTTCGTCGCAATCAGACTCTGCTCACTTTGCACAGCCTGAATATGCTGCATTCTCGCGGTTTCCTCGCGGAAGTTTTCGGCATCCTCGCGCGGCATAATATTTCGGTAGACTTAATCACCACGTCAGAAGTGAGCGTGGCATTAACCCTTGATACCACCGGTTCAACCTCCACTGGCGATACGTTGCTGACGCAATCTCTGCTGATGGAGCTTTCCGCACTGTGTCGGGTGGAGGTGGAAGAAGGTCTGGCGCTGGTCGCGTTGATTGGCAATGACCTGTCAAAAGCCTGCGGCGTTGGCAAAGAGGTATTCGGCGTACTGGAACCGTTCAACATTCGCATGATTTGTTATGGCGCATCCAGCCATAACCTGTGCTTCCTGGTGCCCGGCGAAGATGCCGAGCAGGTGGTGCAAAAACTGCATAGTAATTTGTTTGAGTAAATACTGTATGGCCTGGAAGCTATATTTCGGGCCGTATTGATTTTCTTGTCACTATGCTCATCAATAAACGAGCCTGTACTCTGTTAACCAGCGTCTTTATCGGAGAATAATTGCCTTTAATTTTTTTATCTGCATCTCTAATTAATTATCGAAAGAGATAAATAGTTAAGAGAAGGCAAAATGAATATTATCAGTTCTGCTCGCAAACGAATTCCCGTACACTGAACTCTCTGGCTCACTGAGGGCACCATCATGGCACTCCCCCGTATTACCCAAAAAGAGATGACTGAACGCGAGCAGCGTGAACTTAAAACACTGCTGGATCGGGCGCGGATTGCGCATGGTCGCGTATTGACCAACTCCGAAACCAACAGCATTAAGAAAGATTACATCGATAAATTAATGGTTGAGCGTGAGGCTGAAGCGAAAAAAGCCCGCCAGTTGAAGAAAAAGCAGGCTTATAAACCGGATCCTGAAGCGTCATTTAGCTGGTCAGCAAATACGTCGACGCGCGGCAGGCGCTAATCCACAATCAACGCCTGAGATTTTCACTCGTCAGTGTGAACACAATTTTCCCCTCACCCTAACCCTTTTCCCGAAGGGGCGAGGGGACTGTCCGGGCACTTTTGGGCCGTTTTCATCAGTCTGAGGCGTTAATCAGCGCCCCTTCTTTTTACGCCCCGGCGAGGTAAAACGCTTACCGTTGGACGCCGGGCGACCGCCTTTTTCCGCCGTTTTTTCCATCTTAACGACTGGACGTTTGATGCCCGCTGTTTTCGGTTTGGCCTTCGCTTTAGGTTTTACCTCGGAAGAGGAATTTTCAATGAGCTTAAAGAGGTCGATTAACTCATCGTCGGTTAAATCGCGCCATTCCCCCAGCGGAATGCCGCTTAAGCTAACGTTCATGATGCGCGTGCGTTCCAGCTTTTTCACTTCATAGCCGAAATGCTCGCACATGCGCCGGATCTGACGGTTCAGCCCCTGCACCAGGGTAATGCGGAAGACAAACGGCGCTTCTTTTTTAACTTTGCACTTTTTGGTCACTGTCCCGAGGATTGGCACCCCCGCACTCATGCCGCGAATAAACTCCTCGGTAATCGGTTTATCGACCGTCACCAGATACTCTTTCTCATGATCATTGCCAGCACGCAGGATCTTATTCACCAGATCGCCGTGATTGGTGAGGAAAATCAGCCCCTGGGAGTCTTTATCCAGGCGGCCAATCGGGAACACGCGTTTGCTGTGGTTAACGAAATCGACAATGTTATCGCGCTCGCCATCTTCGGTGGTGCTTACAATACCAACGGGCTTGTTCAGGGCGATAAGTACCAAATCTTCGGCTTCCCGAGGTTCAATCAACTGACCGTTTACTTTCACAACGTCGCCGGGTTTCACCTGATCGCCAATGGTGGCTCGCTTGCCATTAAGGAACACATTGCCTTGCTCGATATAGCGATCCGCTTCGCGGCGTGAGCAAATTCCGCTTTCGCTGATGTATTTATTTAAACGGACTGATGAGTCGGGCAGCATAAATTCTCCTGTAAAAAACGGAATATACCGTACCTTTGGGTTGATAAAAAATAGTCATGAGCGAACTATTTGTTATTTCCATTGGCTTGAATTCGTTACCTGCTCAAATCACTTTCCAGAAGCAATGTGCGACATCGTGAGCCATGTCAGTAAGTGGTTAAATTCGCAGTGGTAGCATGCCTCCCGTGATTTCTTACTAACCGGAGAAGTAATGGAACTGCTTTTATTGAGTAACTCGACGCTGCCGGGTAAAGCCTGGCTGGAACATGCACTGCCGCTAATTGCTGAACAGTTGCAGGGTCGCCGCTCAGCGGTGTTTATCCCTTTCGCTGGCGTAACGCAGACCTGGGATGATTACACAGCGAAAACGGCTGCGGTTCTCGCTCCGCTGGGTGTTTCTGTCACCGGTATTCATAGCGTTGTCGATCCCGTTGCCGCGATTGAAAATGCTGAGATCGTGATTGTCGGCGGCGGGAATACTTTCCAGTTGCTGAAACAGTGCCGCGAGCGCGGGCTGCTGGCACCAATTACTGACGTGGTTAAACGTGGCGCTCTGTATATTGGCTGGAGCGCAGGCGCTAACCTTGCTTGCCCAACTATTCGTACCACCAACGATATGCCGATTGTCGATCCGCAAGGTTTCGATGCGCTAAATCTGTTCCCGCTGCAAATCAACCCGCACTTCACCAACGCGCTGCCGGAAGGCCATAAAGGTGAAACCCGTGAGCAGCGTATTCGCGAACTGCTGGTCGTCGCGCCAGAACTGACGATTATTGGTCTACCGGAAGGTAACTGGATCACAGTGAGTAAAGGTCACGCTACGCTGGGTGGCCCGAACACCACTTATGTGTTTAAGGCTGGTGAAGAAGCGGTTCCGCTGGAAGCTGGTCACCGTTTTTAAGTGAATTGCCGGATGCATGATCCGGCATCTTGTTCATAGTGCCTGATGCGACGCTTGACGCGTCTTATCAGGCCTACAGGATTCACAATATTAATACTCGTCCCGTCCTTCATCTTCATCCGGCTGTTCCAGCACACTGTAAGCCACCGAACAAAACAGCGAGTTCAGGCGCTGCATATCTCCCAGTAAGCCTAAATGTAGCGAACTGGTTTCAATGCTCTGCACGTTTTGCTGATGCAGGCGATCGACGTGGGCGTGGGAATAGCGGCGATTAAGAATGCGAAAACGATGTTTGCTGCGACGCAAACGACGAGCGCTGGTGACATCGCCAGAGAAGAACACCGACATTGCCAGCTTTAAATTACTGAGCAATTGCTCATAGAGCGCATCCAGTTCCTTCAACCCATCAAGCGAAAATGCCCGCCGTGCTGCCAGTGATTTGTCAGCAATTTCGCTGCCCATGCGCTCGACGATATCGGAGGCCTGTTCAAGGTTGAGCGACATTTCGATGATCTCTGCCCAGCGGCGCGACTCTTCCTCCGCCAGCTCTTCTTTTGGCATCCGCGCCAGATACAGCTTAATGGCGGTGTAGAGAACGTTGATATCATCTGCCAGCTTACGCAGCTCTTTCTCCTGCCGTGGCTCACCGTGCATCACTTTATTCAACCCTTCCATCATCTGTTCCATGGCGTCGCCAATGCGCAGGGTTTCGCGCGCGGCGTTCGCCAGAGCAAGCGTGGGCGTATCCAGCGCGCTGACATCCAGATGTTTAGGCCGTAGCTGGGTATCCAGTTCCGGTTCATCGCGAATAATCGTTTTGCAAAACCGTGCCATCGGGTCAACAAATGGCAGCATGACCAGGCAACGTACAAGGTTGTAGAAGACGTGGAAATAGATCACCAGTTCCGCTTTTGGCAATGACAACTTCCCCATTGTCTCTGCCAGCAAATGGACAAACGGCAGGATAATCAGGCTACCCACCAGCTTAAACAGCAGACTACCCAGCGCGACACGGCGGGCTGCGGCATTGGCGGCACTGTTGTTGAGCATTGCCAGCAGACCGGAACCGAGGTTAGCACCAATCACCAGACAGAGCGCCACGGGGAAGGAGATAATGCCTGCGGCGGTCAGAGTCGCGGTCAGCAGTACAGCAGCAAGGCTGGAGTAGCTGATAATGGCGAACATCGCGCCAATCAGCGCATCCAGCAGAATATCGCCGGTCAGCGAGGCAAAGATCACCTGAACGCCGTTTGCCTGGGTGATCGGCGTTACGGCCTGCACAATCAACTCCAGCGCTAGCAAAATCAGCCCAAGACCAATACCGACGCGGCCCAGTTGCCCGGCGCGTGACTGTTTGCGTCCGAGGAAAAAAATCACGCCGATAAAAATAAGTAACGGTGACAGCCAGGATAAGTCGAAGGTGAGAATACGCGCCATTAGCGCCGTCCCGACATCTGCACCCAGCACAATGACCAGAGCCGGTGCGAGGGCTACCAGATCCTGAGCGACAAACGAGGTCACCAGCATGGTGGTGGCATTACTGCTCTGTACCAGTGCGGTAACGCCGATCCCCGCGCAAAAGGCGAGCGGCTTTTTTTCGACGCTCCGGCTAAGGACAGTACGCAAACGCGCGCCGAAGACGCGCATTACGCCGGTTCGAACAATATGAGTCCCCCAGACCAGCAGGGCGACGGCAGAAAGCAGGTGAAGCAGCGTTAACACGAGTTCAGGTTCTCCTTATCGTTATATGTTCCTGAAGCAATTGAATGACCAAAGGACCGGAAACACGCTGACTGGCATCTTTACTGTGCCTTTTGACATTCGTTTTTCCGGCTAAGATTATTCCAGCCTGTTTCCAGTATAAGTGTTTCATATTAATAAAGAGACAGGGCACTCATTGAGCGCCCTGTTTGTTGTAAGGAAAAGTGACAGATTTGTGAATCAGTCCGCGTCATACCCCAGATTCGGTGCCAGCCAGCGCTCAACTTCGGTAACGCTCATACCTTTACGGCGGGCATAATCTTCAACCTGATCGCGCTGAATTTGTGCTACAGCGTAGTACTTGCTGTCCGGGTGGCTGAAGTACCAACCCGAAACCGATGCACCGGGCCACATGGCGAAAGATTCTGTGAGTTTCATGCCAGTGTGTTTTTCCACTTCCAGCAGCTCCCAGATGGTGGCTTTTTCCGTATGTTCCGGGCAGGCCGGATAGCCCGGTGCCGGACGGATGCCCTGGTAGTTTTCGCGGATCAGCTCTTCGTTGCTGAGGTTCTCGTTCGGCGCATAGCCCCAGTAGACTTTACGCACACGCTCATGGAGATACTCCGCAAAGGCTTCGGCTAAACGGTCGGCAAGCGCTTTCACCATGATTTTGTTGTAATCATCGTGCTGCGCTTCAAAGGCATCAGCCAGTGCGTCCTCTTCCAGCCCGCCAGTCACGGCAAATGCGCCGATGTAATCTGCTTTACCAGAAAGCTTCGGCGCAACGAAGTCAGCGAGACAGTAGTTAGCGAAGCCTGTTTTTTCGGTCTGTTGACGCAGATGGTGGCTGACGTTGATCACATGGGTACGCGTTTCGTCACGGTAGATTTCAATGTCATCGCCCACACGGTTTGCCGGGAACAGGCCCACCACGCCACGCGGATTCAGCGTTTTCTCGGCGCTTAATTTATCCAGCATGTCGTTGGCGTCTTTAAACAGCCGCTGCGCCTCAACGCCCACCACTTCATCTTCCAGAATGCGCGGATACTTCCCGGCCAGCGACCAGGTCATAAAGAACGGTGTCCAGTCGATGTAATTACGCAGCGTTTCGATGCTGGCTTCGACTTCCTGCACGCCGAGACGGTGCGCCACCGGCGGCGTGTAAGCCTGCCAGTCAAAAGCGAAATCGTTATCGCGCGCCGCTTCCAGCGTGACCGGTGGTGTGCGCGGTTTCTTGCGCCCGTGCTGAATACGTACGGTTTCGTACTCCTTGCGGGTACGAGCGACAAAATCATCACGCTGGGTATCGGAAAGCAGCGCCGCCACCACACCAACGGTACGCGAGGCATTCTGCACATACACCGTCGGGCCGCTGTAGTTCTGCTCGATTTTCACCGCCGTGTGCGCTTTTGAGGTCGTCGCGCCGCCAATCAGTAACGGAATAGTGAAGCCCTGACGCTCCATCTCTTTCGCCACGTTAACCATCTCGTCCAGCGACGGCGTGATAAGCCCCGAAAGGCCAATCAGATCAGCATTCACTTCTTTAGCGGTACGGAGAATTTTTTCCGCAGGCACCATAACGCCGAGATCGACAATTTCGTAGTTGTTACATTGCAGCACCACACCAACGATATTTTTACCGATGTCGTGGACGTCGCCCTTCACGGTGGCGATCACCATCTTGCCGTTGGTTTTGCCCTGCTCTTTGCTGGCTTCAATAAACGGTTCGAGGTAGGCCACCGCCTGTTTCATGACGCGCGCCGATTTGACCACCTGTGGCAGGAACATTTTCCCTTCGCCAAACAGGTCGCCGACCACATTCATGCCGTCCATCAACGGGCCTTCAATCACTTCAATCGGGCGCGTAGCCTGCTGGCGGGCTTCTTCGGTATCCTGCTCGATAAACTCGGTAATGCCTTTGACCAGCGAGTATTCCAGACGTTTATTCACTTCCCACGAGCGCCACTCCGCCTGCTGGGCGTTGGCGGTGTCGTCGGTTTTGCTGCCGCGATATTTCTCGGCAAGCTCCAGTAAACGCTCGGTGCCATCGTCGCGACGATTAAGAATCACATCTTCCACCGCGTCGCGCAGTTCAGCGGGTAGGTCGTCGTAAATCGCCAGTTGCCCGGCGTTGACGATCCCCATATCCATGCCATTGCGAATAGCGTAGTAGAGGAACACTGCGTGAATGGCTTCGCGCACCGGATCGTTGCCACGGAACGAGAAAGAAACGTTAGATACGCCGCCGGAAATCAGCGCGTGCGGCAGTTCGCGTTTGATGTCTTCACACGCGCCGATAAAGTCCTGCGCGTAGTTGTTGTGCTCTTCAATGCCAGTTGCGACCGCGAAGATGTTTGGGTCGAAGATGATATCTTCTGGCGGGAAGCCAACCTCTTCGGTGAGGATTTTGTACGCCCGACGGCAAATCTCGATTTTCCGTGCGCGAGTATCGGCCTGTCCCTGTTCGTCAAAGGCCATTACCACCACTGCCGCACCGTAGCGACGCAACAATTTCGCGTGATGGATAAAGGCATCGACGCCCTCTTTCATCGAGATAGAGTTAACAATGCCTTTGCCCTGGATACACTTCAGACCTTTTTCAATGACGTCCCATTTTGAGGAGTCGATCATAATCGGCACGCGAGCGATATCCGGTTCACCGGCAATCAGATTGAGAAAACGCACCATCGCCGCTTCGGCATCGAGCATCCCTTCATCCATGTTGATATCGATAATCTGCGCGCCGTTTTCCACCTGTTGACGCGCGACATCCAGCGCCTCGCTGTATTTCTCTTCTTTGATCAGGCGCTTGAACTTAGCGGAACCGGTGACGTTGGTGCGTTCACCCACGTTCACAAACAGGCTATCTTCGCCAATGTTCAGCGGCTCCAGGCCGGACAAACGGCAGGCTACGGGAATTTCCGGCAGTTTGCGCGGCGCTAATCCTTCTACTGCACGACTCATCGCTGCAATATGTTGTGGCGTGGTGCCACAGCAGCCGCCGACGATATTGAGAAAACCCGCTTGCGCCCATTCACGTATCTGTTTTGCCATCGTGTCGGCGTCGAGATCGTACTCACCAAAGGCGTTGGGTAGCCCGGCGTTCGGGTGCGCGGTGACGTAGCATTCCGCAATCCGTGACAGCTCCTGCACGTACTGGCGCAGTTCATCGGGCCCCAGCGCACAGTTCAGGCCAAAGGTCAGAGCTTCGGCGTGGCGCAATGAGTTGTAAAATGCTTCGGTGGTCTGCCCGGAGAGCGTGCGCCCGGAGGCGTCGGTGATGGTGCCGGAGATCATAATCGGCAGCTCAACGCCCAGCGCTTCAAACTCCGTTTTCACCGCAAATACCGCCGCTTTGGCGTTAAGGGTGTCGAAAACGGTTTCAATCAGGATCAGATCCGCGCCACCTTCCACCAGCGCTTTGGTGGACTCTCGATAAGCCGCCACCAGCCCGTCAAAAGTGATATTACGAAATGCCGGATCGTTGACGTCCGGAGAAATAGACGCCGTGCGGTTGGTCGGGCCGAGAACACCGGCAACGTAGCGCGGTTTCTCTGGCGTGCGCGCGGTCCACTCGTCAGCACAAGCTCGCGCCAGTTTCGCCGCCGCAAAGTTGATTTCCGCCGACAGGGATTCCATCTGGTAATCCGCCATCGCAATGGTCGTGGAGTTGAAGGTGTTGGTTTCGATGATATCCGCGCCCGCTTCAAAGTAGGCGTTGTGGATAGCGGCGATCACTTCCGGTTTACTGAGTACCAGCAGGTCGTTGTTGCCTTTGAGGTCGCATGGCCAGTCGGCAAAGCGTTCACCACGAAAATCGGCTTCGTTCAGTCGATAACTCTGGATCATGGTGCCCATACCGCCGTCCAGCACCAGAATACGTTCATTTAACTGCGCACGCAGTTGTTCCACTTTGCTGCTCACACTTGCTCCCGACACGCTCAACCCAGATTTAATAAAAATTCAACAAACCATACTGGCATAAACGCATCTGTGGTAAAAGCGACCACCACGCAACATGAGATTTGTTCAACATTAACTCATCGGATCAGTTCAGTAACTATTGCATTAGCTAACAATAAAAATGAAAATGATTTCCACGATACAGAAAAAAGAGACTGTCATGGTCGCACCCATTCCCGCGAAACGCGGCAGAAAACCCGCCGTTGCCACCGCACCAGCGACTGGACAGGTTCAGTCTTTAACGCGTGGCCTGAAATTACTGGAGTGGATTGCCGAATCCAATGGCAGTGTGGCACTCACGGAACTGGCGCAACAAGCCGGGTTACCCAATTCCACGACCCACCGCCTGCTAACCACGATGCAACAGCAGGGTTTCGTGCGTCAGGTTGGCGAACTGGGACATTGGGCAATCGGCGCACATGCCTTTATGGTCGGCAGCAGCTTTCTCCAGAGCCGTAATTTGTTAGCGATTGTTCACCCTATCCTGCGCAATCTAATGGAAGAGTCTGGCGAAACGGTCAATATGGCGGTGCTTGATCAAAGCGATCACGAAGCGATTATTATCGACCAGGTACAGTGTACGCATCTGATGCGAATGTCCGCGCCTATCGGCGGTAAATTGCCGATGCACGCTTCCGGTGCGGGTAAAGCCCTTTTTAGCCCAACTGAGCGAAGAACAGGTGACGAAGCTGCTGCACCGCAAAGGGTTACATGCCTATACCCACGCAACGCTGGTGTCTCCTGTGCATTTAAAAGAAGATCTCGCCCAAACGCGCAAACGGGGTTATTCATTTGACGATGAGGAACATGCACTGGGGCTACGTTGCCTTGCAGCGTGTATTTTCGATGAGCACCGTGAACCGTTTGCCGCAATTTCTATTTCCGGACCGATTTCACGTATTACCGATGACCGCGTGACCGAGTTTGGCGCGATGGTGATTAAAGCGGCGAAGGAAGTGACGCTGGCGTACGGTGGAATGCGCTGACTTTTTCTGGCGGGCAGAGGCAATATTCTGCCCATCATACCTGAGTGGCAATAGAATAAGGGTGTCTGTTAATCGCATTGACGCCAAAATAACTTAATGTCATACACTTCACACACTTTTATTAACTCAGCATTATTTTTAAACATCAAACCACTTAATTATTAACAAAATCGCAAGATCTCATTCCACCGAAACTTTTACGGCTGCATTATGAGATTGAGCGATTTATGATATTTCTTTAGTTGTAATCATATTAAATTTTTTCACTGTTCTGATAGTTAAAATTCAAGACATCAATAAACAATGAGATATTTAAATGATTACTCGTATTCCTCGTAGTTCTTTCTCTGCAAATATTAATAATACAGCCCAGACAAATGAACACCAAACCCTGAGTGAATTGTTTTATAAAGAACTCGAGGATAAATTTTCTGGCAAGGAGCTGGCGACGCCTCTATTAAAAAGCTTCTCAGAGAACTGTAGACAAAATGGTCGTCATATCTTTAGCAACAAGGATTTTGTCATTAAATTTTCCACGTCCGTCTTACAAGCTGATAAGAAAGAAATTACGATAATTAATAAAAACGAAAACACGACACTTACTCAAACCATTGCCCCAATATTTGAAAAATACCTAATGGAAATTTTACCTCAACGCTCAGACACTCTTGATAAACAAGAATTAAACCTAAAATCAGATAGAAAAGAAAAAGAATTCCCAAGAATTAAACTTAATGGTCAATGTTATTTTCCGGGGCGACCCCAAAACCGTATAGTATGCCGACACATTGCTGCACAATATATTAATGATATTTATCAGAATGTTGATTACAAACCCCATCAAGATGATTACTCTTCAGCTGAAAAATTTCTCACGCACTTCAACAAAAAATGCAAAAACCAGACTTTGGCGTTGGTTTCCAGCCGTCCTGAGGGGCGTTGCGTTGCTGCCTGCGGTGATTTCGGGCTAGTTATGAAAGCATATTTTGACAAGATGGAATCAAATGGCATCAGTGTTATGGCAGCCATATTACTGGTGGATAACCATGCTTTGACGGTCCGGCTAAGAATAAAGAACACAACTGAAGGATGTACCCATTACGTGGTTTCGGTTTATGATCCTAATGTAACTAACGATAAAATAAGAATTATGAGCGAAAGCAAAGAGAATATTAAACACTATTCTCTGATGGATTTTATGAATGTAGATTATAGCCTCCTGAAATGGTCAAATGATCATGTTATTAATCAATCTGTTGCAATAATTCCAGCACTTCCGAAAGAACAGCTATTGATGTTAAAAGGATCTGTGGATGAAATAACCCCTCCATTATCACCTGCAACGATGAATTTGCTAATGGCAATTGGTCAGAATCACCAACTTACGCAACTGATGATTCAACTCCAGAAAATGCCAGAACTACATAGAACAGAAATGTTGACTGCCTATAATAGTATTAACCTGCCAGGTTTATATTTGGCTATAAATTATGGTAATGCGGATATCGTTGAGACTATTTTCAATTCATTGTCAGAAACAGGATATGAAGGATTACTCTCGAAAAAAAATCTCATGCATATTCTGGAGGCAAAAGATAAAAATGGTTTTTCTGGATTATTTTTAGCGATATCACGTAAGGATAAAAATGTTGTAACCTCGATTCTGAACGCCTTACCTAAACTGGCCGCAACACATCATTTAGATAACGAACAAGTGTATAAATTCCTGAGTGCCAAAAATAGAACGTCCAGCCATGTTTTATACCATGTTATGGCGAATGGTGATGCCGACATGCTGAAAATTGTTTTGAACGCGTTACCTTTGTTAATTCGCACATGTCATTTGACTAAAGAACAGGTACTCGATCTCCTGAAGGCAAAGGATTTTTATGGTTGCCCAGGACTATATCTGGCGATGCAAAATGGACATAGCGATATCGTGAAAGTTATTCTTGAAGCATTGCCCAGCCTAGCCCAGGAAATTAACATTTCAGCTTCCGATATTGTAGATCTTCTGACCGCTAAAAGTCTTGCGCGCGACACGGGTTTGTTTATGGCCATGCAGCGCGGACACATGAACGTTATTAATACTATTTTTAACGCATTACCCACTCTGTTTAATACGTTTAAATTCGATAAAAAAAATATGAAGCCCCTCCTCCTGGCAAATAATTCTAATGAATATCCCGGTTTGTTTTCAGCGATACAGCATAAACAACAAAATGTTGTAGAGACGGTTTATCTTGCTTTATCTGACCATGCACGCCTGTTTGGATTTACCGCTGAAGATATTATGGATTTTTGGCAACACAAAGCCCCACAAAAATACTCTGCCTTTGAGTTGGCTTTTGAATTTGGTCACCGGGTTATTGCTGAATTAATCCTTAATACATTAAATAAGATGGCTGAAAGCTTTGGCTTTACGGATAACCCTCGATACATTGCGGAGAAAAATTATATGGAAGCTTTACTCAAAAAAGCATCTCCCCATACCGTACGCTAAATCTTTGCCTGCGCCGATACGCATAAACATCTTCCACATGCCCTTCACGTATGCGGTTTTGTAGTGCGCGCCAGTAATCAGCGCGGAACAGGTCGGCGTGCATCTCTTCAAACAGCGGACCAATACGCGGGTCGGCGCATAGCCAGTGGCGAAACTCTTCCGGGAAAACATCGCCCGGCGAGACGCTGTACCACGGTTCGCTGGCAAGTTCGTCTTCCGGATAGCGCGGCGGCGGGATGTCGCGGAAATTCACTTCCGTCATGTAGCAAATTTCATCGTAATCATAAAAAACCACACGCCCGTGACGGGTGACACCGAAGTTTTTAAACAGCATGTCGCCAGGGAAAATGTTAGCAGCGGCAAGCTGGCGAATAGCGTTACCGTATTCTTCAATGGCGTCGCGCAACTGCTGACCTTCCACTTGTTCCAGCCAGATATTGAGCGGCACCATCCGCCGCTCAATATAAAGATGGCGAATCACAATTTGTTCGCCGAGATCGGTGATTTTTTCCGCTGCTTCCTGAAGCAGTAATTCCATTAATGCCGGGGAAATATGCCGCTTCTCCAGCACAAAGTTTTCAAACTCCTGGGTGTCCGCCATTCGGCCCACGCGATCGTGCTCTTTCACCAGTTGATAGCAGGCACGAACGTGAGCGGCAGACATCTCTTTCTGCGGCGCGAACCTGTCTTTGATGACTTTGAATACCCGATCAAAGCCCGGCAGCGTAAACACCAACATCACCATTCCACGAATACCCGGCGCTTCAATGAACTGCTCATTACAGCCCTGTAGATAAACGAGATATTCGCGGTAGCTTTCGGTTTTGGCGTGCTTCTGGCAGCCGATAGCCATATACAATTCAGCGGTGGTTTTACCTGGCAGAATTTCCCGTAGCCACTCGACCAGCGCTGCGGGCAGCGGCGCATAAACCATAAAATAAGAACGCGCAAAGCCAAAAACAATGCTCGCTTCGGCGGTCGTCGTCAGGCAGGTATCAATAAATAACTCGCCGTCGTCCGTCTGGTGGATCGGCAGCAAAAATGGCAATGTGCCGGAAGGTGTGATCAGTTTGCCTACCAGCCAGGCGGCTTTATTGCGGTAAAACAGTTCGTTCGCCACCTGTAAATGACTTTCCGCGAGGTTGTCTGTCCCCAGCGTTTCCGTCAGATGGCGAATAATGTAATGGATGTCACGGCTTTTATTCTGCCAGCGCAGGCGCAGCGGTAGGTCGCTGATAACGCGCATCAGTAGAGATTCCCAGCCGTGATCGGGGTGAAAGTCTTTCGCCAGCGGGCGGGGAATGGTACGAAAGCGGCGCTCTGGCTGAGAGCTAAAGATAAAAAGCCGCTCGGGAGTAAGCGAGCGGTGGTCAAATAACCGACAGTACACGGAGTTAAAAAAGCTCTCCGCAATCTCGAAGCGCGGGTAATCCGGCAACAGCCGGGTGTAATGCTCTTTAACACGTAGTAAAAATGCCGCGTCCGTACTTTGGCCGTTAGTAATGCAGCGCAGTTGCTCCACGACCAGACCAACGTGATGATCGTAAAGATGGATACGGTTTTTCATCGCCTGCTGGACAGCATGCCAGTCGGCCTGTTCGAAACGCTGCTGCGCACCGGAGGTCACTTCGAGGAATCGACCATACTGAGCATCGAAGCCTTGCAAAATGGTTTGAGCAATCAATAATTCCAGGCCACGCGGCATTTAGCGCCCTCATCAGGAGCAGAGAATTGCCGGATGCGGCGTAAACGCCTTATCCAGCCTACGTTCGGCAACGGCTGTAGGCATGATAAGACGCGCAAGCGTCGCATCAGGCATCGTGCACCGATTGCCGGATGCGGCGTGAACGCCTTATCCGGCCTACAGTCAGCAACGGTTGTTGTTGCTTAGAACTGCGATTCTTCAGTGGAGCCGGTCAGCGCGGTGACTGAAGACGTGCCGCCCTGAATAATAGTCGTCACTTTATCGAAGTAACCTGTACCCACTTCCTGCTGGTGAGATACGAAGGTATAGCCATCTTTCGCGGCGGCAAATTCCGGCTGCTGCACTTTCTCAACGTAGTGCTTCATACCCTCGCCCTGGGCATAGGCGTTTGCCAGGTCAAACATGTTGAACCACATGCTGTGGATACCTGCCAGGGTGATGAACTGGAACTTGTAGCCCATATCCGACAGCTGCTGCTGGAAGCTGGCAATAGTTTTGTCGTCGAGGTTTTTCTGCCAGTTGAACGACGGCGAGCAGTTATAAGCCAGCAGTTTGCCCGGATATTTCGCGTGGATAGCTTGTGCAAAGCGACGCGCCAGTTCCAGATCCGGCGTGGAGGTTTCACACCAGACCAGGTCAGCATATGGCGCATACGCCAGGCCACGGCTGATCGCTTGCTCAATGCCCGCATGAGTACGGAAGAAGCCTTCACTGGTACGCTCGCCGGTAATAAATTCGCTGTCATACGGGTCGCAATCGGAGGTGATCAGATCCGCCGCATCAGCATCGGTACGGGCAACCAGCAGGGTTGGAACGCCCGTCACGTCAGCTGCCAGACGCGCCGCGACCAGTTTCTGAATAGCTTCCTGAGTTGGCACTAAAACTTTGCCGCCCATGTGACCGCATTTCTTCACTGACGCCAGCTGATCTTCGAAGTGAACTGCCGCTGCACCGGCTTCAATCATCGCTTTCATCAGTTCAAAGGCATTCAGGACACCGCCAAAACCGGCTTCCGCATCGGCAACGATCGGCAGGAAGTAATCGACATAGCGCGGATCGCCCGGCTCAATGCCCGCGGACCATTGGATCTGATCGGCACGACGGAAGGTGTTGTTGATCCGCTCCACCACAGCTGGCACCGAGTTTGCCGGATAGAGCGACTGATCCGGATACATGCTGGCCGCCAGGTTAGCGTCCGCCGCTACCTGCCATCCCGACAGATAGACTGCTTCAATACCCGCTTTCGCCTGTTGCAGCGCCTGACCGCCAGTCAGTGCGCCGAGGCTGTTGATGTAGCCTTTTTTCGACTCACCGTGCAGCAGACGCCACATTTTCGCTGCGCCCAGTTGCGCCAGCGTGCATTCAGGATTGACTGAACCGCGTAATTTCACCACATCTTCCGCACTGTATGGGCGAGTAATGCCTTCCCAACGCGGTTGAGTCCACTCTTTCTGTAATTCTTCAATTTGTTGTGTACGGGTTTTCATGTGCAGATGCTCCATAGTTATGTGGTGGTTTACGCTAACAGGCGGTAGCCTGGCAGGGTCAGGAAATCAATTAACTCATCGGAAGTGGTGATCTGTTCCATCAAGCGTGCGGCATCGTCAAAACGCCCCTGGGAGAAACGTTCTTCGCCCAGTTCGCTGGCAATGACTTTCATCTCTTCGCCCAGCATCTGGCGGAACAAGGCTTTGGTCACCGGTTTGCCATTGCTCAACGTTTTTTGATGATGGATCCACTGCCAGATCGAGGTACGGGAAATTTCAGCCGTCGCCGCATCTTCCATCAGGCCATAAATCGGCACACAGCCGTTGCCAGAGATCCACGCTTCGATGTACTGCACAGCCACGCGAATGTTGGCGCGCATACCTTCTTCGGTGCGTTCACCATCACAAGGTGCCAGCAGCTGATCGGCAGTAATCGGCGCGTCTTGTTCGCGCATCACTTCAAGCTGATTTTTACGGGAGCCGAGAATGTCGTTGAATACCGCCATTGCCGTGTCCGCAAGGCCTGGGTGAGCGATCCATGTGCCATCGTGACCGTTATTGGCTTCCAGCGATTTATCCGCTTTTACTTTGTTGAGCACCTGGTTATTGTGCTCTTCATCTTTGCTCGGAATAAACGCCGCCATGCCGCCCATCGCAAAAGCACCGCGTTTATGGCAGGTTTTAATCAACAGGCGTGAGTAAGCATTCAGGAATGGTTTATCCATCGTCACTGCCTGTCTGTCTGGCAGGACGCGATCGGGATAGTTTTTCAACGTTTTGATATAGCTGAAGATGTAATCCCAACGACCGCAGTTCAGACCAACAATATGGTCACGCAGCGCGTGAAGGATTTCATCCATCTGGAACACGGCGGGCAGCGTTTCAATCAGCAACGTCGCCTTGATGGTGCCGCGCGGCAGATTAAAGCGATCTTCTGCATAGCTGAAGACTTCGCTCCACCAGGCCGCTTCCTGCCAGGACTGGGTTTTCGGCAGATAGAAATAGGGACCACTGCCCTTTGCCAACAGTGCCTGATAGTTGTGGAAGAAATAGAGCGCAAAATCAAACAGGCTGCCGGGGATTGCCTCACCACGCCAGGTGACATGTTTTTCCGGCAAGTGCAGACCGCGTACCCGACAAATCAAAACCGCTGGATTGGGCTTGAGCTGGTAAATTTTGCCTGCTTCATTGGTGTAACTGATGGTGCCGTTAACCGCATCACGCAGGTTAATTTGCCCGTCGATCACTTTGTTCCAGTCTGGTGCCAGTGAATCTTCGAAATCGGCCATAAAGACTTTCACATTGGCGTTGAGCGCGTTGATCACCATCTTGCGCTCTACCGGGCCAGTTATCTCTACGCGGCGGTCTTCTAAGTCCGCAGGAATCCCGCGAATTTTCCAATCAGCATCGCGAATGGAAGCTGTTTCCGAAATAAAATCAGGCAACGTTCCGTTATCAATATCTTGCTGCTGCTGAATGCGCGCTGCCAGAAGTTTATTGCGTTGTGGCGTAAAATGCGTCACCAGCTCAGTCAGAAATTCTACCGCTTCGGCAGTAAGAATTTGCTTCTCCTGCTCGCCATACGGCCTTGTGAAAGCCAGTTCATCGGTTGTTGTTGCCTGTTCAGTCATCGTGCAGCTCCTCGTCATGGATCCGAAAACTTCCCCACTGTGAACGAAGGATCGTTGTGCTCTTTTCGTTCAGCACAACTAAGACTACTCATTTAAAATGCAAAATCAAAAACAATTTCCATTTTAATTAAAAATACTTGATAACTTGTTGATAACAATATGAATAAAATTTATTCACCTGCTGAGGTACGTTTCGGAAATAAAAAAGGCACCCGAAGGTGCCTGAGGTAAGGTGCTGAATCGCTTAACGATCGACTATCACAGAAGATTAATCCAGCGTTGGATTCATGTGCCGTAGATCGTATGGCGTGATCTGGTAGACGTAATAGTTGAGCCAGTTGGTAAACAGTAAATTACCGTGACTACGCCAGCTCGCTCGCGGTGTATTTTGCGGATCATTGTGCGGGAAATAGTTATACGGTACATCCGGGTCTAGTCCGGCTTCCACATCGCGGAAAAATTCCTGCGCCAGCGTTTGCGCATCATATTCGGGATGGCCCGTCACAAAGGCAATGCGCTTATCTTTACTGGCAAACAGATATGCATCCCCTTCTTCCGTCTCTGCCAGAATTTCCAGATCGGTGTAATCACGAATCAACGCTGCCGGAAAGTCAGCATAGCGCGAATGCGGTGCCAGGAATGAATCATCAAAGCCACGCGTCAGAAGCGCATGAGGATGGAGAATATGATGCTCGTAAACGCCAGAGAGTTTTTCGGTGCGAGTTTGCTTAGGAATGCCGTAGAGGATATTGAGCGCGGCCTGTACCGCCCAGCAGACAAACAGCGTCGAGGTGACGTGATCTTTCGACCACTCCAGCACCTGTTTGATCTGCGGCCAGTAAGCGACATCATTAAACTCCACCAGGCCCAGCGGCGCACCAGTTACAATCAAACCGTCAAAGTTCTGATCCTGAATATCTTCAAAGTTACAGTAGAAGTTGTTCAGATGCTCTGCGGGCGTGTTGCGCGATTCACGGGAATCGATGCGCAACAGCTGAATATCGACCTGCAAAGGTGAGTTTGAAAGCAGGCGCAGAAACTGATTTTCAGTTTCAATCTTCTTCGGCATCAGGTTAAGGATCAGAACCTTAAGTGGACGAATTTCCTGACCAGACGCACGAGAAGTTGTCATCACAAAGACGTTTTCTTCACGCAAGAAATTGACGGCGGGTAGCTCGTCCGGCACACGAATCGGCATAACCTGATTACCTCACTACATACGCTTATACGTTTAGACATCCAGATAGCTGAAGATAACCAGAAAATTTGCCAATGTCGAGCCTGCATGTTGAAGGTGAGAAAGTTTCAAGGAAAAGACTACGTTAGAATATAAGAATGACTAAAAGGAGAGAAAATGGTTATTAGTATTCGCCGCTCACGGCATGAGGAAGGGGAGGAACTCGTTGCGATTTGGTGTCGTTCTGTCGATGCCACTCACGATTTTCTATCAGCAGAGTATCGGACCGAGCTGGAGGACCTAGTTCGTTCCTTCCTGCCGGAAGCGCCGTTGTGGGTCGCGGTTAATGAGCGGGATCAGCCGGTTGGATTTATGTTGCTAAGTGGGCAGCATATGGATGCGCTGTTTATCGATCCTGATGTGCGCGGCTGCGGCGTAGGTCGGGTGCTGGTGGAGCATGCGCTCTCGATGGCACCGGAACTGACAACCAACGTTAATGAGCAAAATGAGCAGGCGGTTGGGTTCTATAAGAAGGTGGGTTTTAAGGTTACGGGACGCTCTGAGGTGGACGATTTGGGGAAACCGTATCCGTTGCTGAATCTGGCGTATGTGGGGGCGTAGGCGATTTTTTCTCATCCCGGTGGGCTGAACTTCAGGTTTAGTACCCACCAATGGTGACACGATTATTTCTGCTTAAGCATTGCCATGACCGCACTATCACTGAGTACCGCTGATTGCGCATGGATGTGGAACTGGCGATATTTCATTAACGTTGCCCCAGCGACCACTTCATGGAGAATGCGTTCCTCAACCTGTGACAAACCGCCCTCATTCATTTCCAGTGCGCTCACAACAATATCCATACGTTTTGCTGGCAAAAAAGAATGCCAGGTTGAACGTGGGTGGAGTTGCAGAACAAGATCTTGCAGAACTTTTTCTGCAACAAAGAAATTGGCGATTAACAGGCGCTGGTTACTGAAGGCAGCGTCTCCTGACACTTCACGTTTGCTTTCAAGATCGCGAACAGTAATTTGATTACGACGAATTTGGATATACAGAACTGACATGAGATTCCCTTCATCATGCAAATAATTGATATGCAAAAAACCCCGGCCTTATGGACCGGGGTTTTTCTAATTTGATGCCTGGCAGTTCCCTACTCTCGCATGGGGAGACCCCACACTACCATCGGCGCTACGGCGTTTCACTTCTGAGTTCGGCATGGGGTCAGGTGGGACCACCGCGCTACTGCCGCCAGGCAAATTCTGTTTTATCAGACCGCTTCTGCGTTCTGATTTAATCTGTATCAGGCTGAAAATCTTCTCTCAATCCGCCAAAACACCTTCGGCGTTGTAAGGTTAAGCCTCACGGTTCATTAGTACCGGTTAGCTCAACGCATCGCTGCGCTTACACACCCGGCCTATCAACGTCGTCGTCTTCAACGTTCCTTCAGGACTCTCAAGGAGTCAGGGAGAACTCATCTCGGGGCAAGTTTCGTGCTTAGATGCTTTCAGCACTTATCTCTTCCGCATTTAGCTACCGGGCAGTGCCATTGGCATGACAACCCGAACACCAGTGATGCGTCCACTCCGGTCCTCTCGTACTAGGAGCAGCCCCCCTCAGTTCTCCAGCGCCCACGGCAGATAGGGACCGAACTGTCTCACGACGTTCTAAACCCAGCTCGCGTACCACTTTAAATGGCGAACAGCCATACCCTTGGGGCCTACTTCAGCCCCGGGATGTGATGAGCCGACATCGAGGTGCCAAACACCGCCGTCGATATGAACTCTTGGGCGGTATCAGCCTGTTATCCCCGGAGTACCTTTTATCCGTTGAGCGATGGCCCTTCCATTCAGAACCACCGGATCACTATGACCTGCTTTCGCACCTGCTCGCGCCGTCACGCTCGCAGTCAAGCTGGCTTATGCCATTGCACTAACCTCCTGATGTCCGACCAGGATTAGCCAACCTTCGTGCTCCTCCGTTACTCTTTAGGAGGAGACCGCCCCAGTCAAACTACCCACCAGACACTGTCCGCAACCCGGATTACGGGTCAACGTTAGAACATCAAACATTAAAGGGTGGTATTTCAAGGTCGGCTCCATGCAGACTGGCGTCCACACTTCAAAGCCTCCCACCTATCCTACACATCAAGGCTCAATGTTCAGTGTCAAGCTATAGTAAAGGTTCACGGGGTCTTTCCGTCTTGCCGCGGGTACACTGCATCTTCACAGCGAGTTCAATTTCACTGAGTCTCGGGTGGAGACAGCCTGGCCATCATTACGCCATTCGTGCAGGTCGGAACTTACCCGACAAGGAATTTCGCTACCTTAGGACCGTTATAGTTACGGCCGCCGTTTACCGGGGCTTCGATCAAGAGCTTCGCTTGCGCTAACCCCATCAATTAACCTTCCGGCACCGGGCAGGCGTCACACCGTATACGTCCACTTTCGTGTTTGCACAGTGCTGTGTTTTTAATAAACAGTTGCAGCCAGCTGGTATCTTCGACTGATTTCAGCTCCATCCGCGAGGGACCTCACCTACATATCAGCGTGCCTTCTCCCGAAGTTACGGCACCATTTTGCCTAGTTCCTTCACCCGAGTTCTCTCAAGCGCCTTGGTATTCTCTACCTGACCACCTGTGTCGGTTTGGGGTACGATTTGATGTTACCTGATGCTTAGAGGCTTTTCCTGGAAGCAGGGCATTTGTTGCTTCAGCACCGTAGTGCCTCGTCATCACGCCTCAGCCTTGATTTTCCGGATTTGCGGAAAACCAGCCTACACGCTTAAACCGGGACAACCGTCGCCCGGCCAACATAGCCTTCTCCGTCCCCCTTCGCAGTAACACCAAGTACAGGAATATTAACCTGTTTCCCATCGACTACGCCTTTCGGCCTCGCCTTAGGGTCGACTCACCCTGCCCCGATTAACGTTGGACAGGAACCCTTGGTCTTCCGGCGAGCGGGCTTTTCACCCGCTTTATCGTTACTTATGTCAGCATTCGCACTTCTGATACCTCCAGCATGCCTCACAGCACACCTTCGCAGGCTTACAGAACGCTCCCCTACCCAACAACGCATAAGCGTCGCTGCCGCAGCTTCGGTGCATGGTTTAGCCCCGTTACATCTTCCGCGCAGGCCGACTCGACCAGTGAGCTATTACGCTTTCTTTAAATGATGGCTGCTTCTAAGCCAACATCACGGCTGTCTGGGCCTTCCCACATCGTTTCCCACTTAACCATGACTTTGGGACCTTAGCTGGCGGTCTGGGTTGTTTCCCTCTTCACGACGGACGTTAGCACCCGCCGTGTGTCTCCCGTGATAACATTCTCCGGTATTCGCAGTTTGCATCGGGTTGGTAAGTCGGGATGACCCCCTTGCCGAAACAGTGCTCTACCCCCGGAGATGAATTCACGAGGCGCTACCTAAATAGCTTTCGGGGAGAACCAGCTATCTCCCGGTTTGATTGGCCTTTCACCCCCAGCCACAAGTCATCCGCTAATTTTTCAACATTAGTCGGTTCGGTCCTCCAGTTAGTGTTACCCAACCTTCAACCTGCCCATGGCTGAATCACCGGGTTTCGGGTCTATACCCTGCAACTTAACGCCCAGTTAAGACTCGGTTTCCCTTCGGCTCCCCTATTCGGTTAACCTTGCTACAGAATATAAGTCGCTGACCCATTATACAAAGGTACGCAGTCACACGCCTAAGCGTGCTCCCACTGCTTGTACGTACACGGTTTCAGGTTCTTTTCACTCCCTCGCCGGGGTTCTTTTCGCCTTTCCCTCACGGTACTGGTTCACTATCGGTCAGTCAGGAGTATTTAGCCTTGGAGGATGGTCCCCCATATTCAGACAGGATACCACGTGTCCCGCCCTACTCATCGAGCTCACAGCATGTGTTTTTGTGTACGGGGCTGTCACCCTGTATCGCGCGCCTTTCCAGACGCTTCCACTAACACACACACTGATTCAGGCTCTGGGCTGCTCCCCGTTCGCTCGCCGCTACTGGGGAATCTCGGTTGATTTCTTTTCCTCGGGGTACTTAGATGTTTCAGTTCCCCCGGTTCGCCTCATTAACCTATGGATTCAGTTAATGATAGTGTGTCGAAACACACTGGGTTTCCCCATTCGGAAATCGCCGGTTATAACGGTTCATATCACCTTACCGACGCTTATCGCAGATTAGCACGTCCTTCATCGCCTCTGACTGCCAGGGCATCCACCGTGTACGCTTAGTCGCTTAACCTCACAACCCGAAGATGTTTCTTACGATTCATCATCGTGTTGCGAAAATTTGAGAGACTCACGAACAACTTTCGTTGTTCAGTGTTTCAATTTTCAGCTTGATCCAGATTTTTAAAGAGCAAATATCTCAAACATCACCCGAAGATGAGTTTTGAGATATTAAGGCAGGTGACTTTCACTCACAAACCAGCAAGTGGCGTCCCCTAGGGGATTCGAACCCCTGTTACCGCCGTGAAAGGGCGGTGTCCTGGGCCTCTAGACGAAGGGGACGTATCAGTCTGCTTCGCAAGACGCCTTGCTTTTCACTTTCTATCAGACAATCTGTGTGAGCACTGCAAAGAACGCTTCTTTAAGGTAAGGAGGTGATCCAACCGCAGGTTCCCCTACGGTTACCTTGTTACGACTTCACCCCAGTCATGAATCACAAAGTGGTAAGCGCCCTCCCGAAGGTTAAGCTACCTACTTCTTTTGCAACCCACTCCCATGGTGTGACGGGCGGTGTGTACAAGGCCCGGGAACGTATTCACCGTGGCATTCTGATCCACGATTACTAGCGATTCCGACTTCATGGAGTCGAGTTGCAGACTCCAATCCGGACTACGACGCACTTTATGAGGTCCGCTTGCTCTCGCGAGGTCGCTTCTCTTTGTATGCGCCATTGTAGCACGTGTGTAGCCACGGTCGTAAGGGCCATGATGACTTGACGTCATCCCCACCTTCCTCCAGTTTATCACTGGCAGTCTCCTTTGAGTTCCCGGCCGGACCGCTGGCAACAAAGGATAAGGGTTGCGCTCGTTGCGGGACTTAACCCAACATTTCACAACACGAGCTGACGACAGCCATGCAGCACCTGTCTCACGGTTCCCGAAGGCACATTCTCATCTCTGAAAACTTCCGTGGATGTCAAGACCAGGTAAGGTTCTTCGCGTTGCATCGAATTAAACCACATGCTCCACCGCTTGTGCGGGCCCCGTCAATTCATTTGAGTTTTAACCTTGCGGCCGTACTCCCCAGGCGGTCGACTTAACGCGTTAGCTCCGGAAGCCACGCCTCAAGGGCACAACCTCCAAGTCGACATCGTTTACGGCGTGGACTACCAGGGTATCTAATCCTGTTTGCTCCCCACGCTTTCGCACCTGAGCGTCAGTCTTCGTCCAGGGGGCCGCCTTCGCCACCGGTATTCCTCCAGATCTCTACGCATTTCACCGCTACACCTGGAATTCTACCCCCCTCTACGAGACTCAAGCTTGCCAGTATCAGATGCAGTTCCCGAGGTTGAGCCCGGGGATTTCACATCTGACTTAACAAACCGCCTGCGTGCGATTTACGACCAGTAATTCCGATTAACGCTTGCACCCTCCGTACTACCGCGGCTGCTGGCACGGAGTTAGCCGGTGCTTCTTCTGCGGGTAACGTCAATGAGCAAAGGTATTAACTTTACTCTTCCTCCCCGCTGAAAGTACTTTACAACCCGAAGGCCTTCTTCATACACGCGGCATGGCTGCATCAGGCTTGCGCCCATTGTGCAATATTCCCCACTGCTGCCTCCCGTAGGAGTCTGGACCGTGTCTCAGTTCCAGTGTGGCTGGTCATCCTCTCAGACCAGCTAGGGATCGTCGCCTAGGTGAGCCGTTACCCCACCTACTAGCTAATCCCATCTGGGCACATCCGATGGCAAGAGGCCCGAAGGTCCCCTCTTTGGTCTTGCGACGTTATGCGGTATTAGCTACCGTTTCCCGTAGTTACCCCCCACAACAGGCCGTGTCCCAGGCATTACTTACCCGTCCGCCACTCGTCAGCAAAGAAGCAAGCTTCTTCCTGTTACCGTTCGACTTGCATGTGTTAGGCCTGCCGCCAGCGTTCAATCTGAGCCATGATCAAACTCTTCAATTTAAAAGTTTGATGCTCAAAGAATTAAACTTCGTAATGAATTACGTGTTCACTCTTGAGACTTGGTATTCATTTTTCGTCTTGCGACGTTAAGAATCCGTATCTTCGAGTGCCCACACAGATTGTCTGATAAATTGTTAAAGAGCAGTTGCGACGCGCTTTAGCGCACTGTCGCGAGGTGGCGTATATTACGCTTTCCTCTTTCAGAGTCAACCCTGAATTTCAGGATTTTTCTCTTCAACCGAACCGGCTGTTTGTGTGAAGTGATTCACATCCGCCGTGTCGATGGAGGCGCATTATAGGGAGTTCTCCGCAGGCCGCAATAGAAAAATTGCAGAAAAATGACTGACTGCTGCATTCCCCAGCAAAAGCCCGCTTTATACCTTTTTACGCACAGAGTTATCCACAATCATCAATGTAATTTCTGTATTTTGCCCACGGTAACCACAGTCAAAATTGTGATCACCATTGAAAGAGAAAAATTCGCGAGCGTTGCGCAAACGTTTTCGTTACAATGCGGGCGAAAAATAAGGATGCCCCGTTAGGGGCGTTAGCTGAGTTTTTCGCGAAAAATTCAGCTAACGCTCTCTGTAATAGTCAAATCCAGGGGATTTACCATGCAACAACGTCGTCCAGTCCGCCGCGCTCTGCTCAGTGTTTCTGACAAAGCCGGTATCGTCGAATTCGCCCAGGCACTTTCCGCACGCGGTGTGGAGCTGCTGTCTACAGGGGGCACTGCCCGTCTGTTAGCAGAAAAAGGTCTGCCGGTAACCGAAGTTTCCGATTACACCGGTTTCCCGGAGATGATGGATGGACGCGTGAAGACCCTGCATCCGAAAGTACATGGTGGCATTCTGGGCCGTCGCGGCCAGGACGATGCCATTATGGAAGAACATCAGATCCAGCCTATCGATATGGTGGTTGTTAACCTGTATCCGTTCGCCCAGACCGTGGCCCGTGAAGGTTGCTCGCTGGAAGATGCGGTTGAGAACATCGATATCGGCGGCCCAACGATGGTGCGCTCCGCCGCCAAGAACCATAAAGATGTCGCAATCGTGGTGAAGAGCAGCGACTATGACGCCATTATTAAAGAGATGGATGACAACGAAGGATCGCTGACGCTTGCAACCCGTTTCGACCTCGCCATCAAAGCCTTCGAACACACTGCCGCCTACGACAGCATGATTGCCAACTACTTCGGCAGCATGGTTCCGGCTTACCACGGTGAAAGCAAAGAAGCCGCCGGTCGCTTCCCACGCACGCTGAACCTGAACTTCATTAAGAAGCTGGATATGCGTTACGGCGAGAACAGCCACCAGCAGGCTGCCTTCTATATAGAAGAGAATGTGAAAGAAGCCTCCGTTGCTACCGCAACCCAGGTTCAGGGTAAAGCCCTCTCTTATAACAACATCGCCGATACCGATGCGGCGCTGGAGTGCGTGAAAGAGTTCGCCGAGCCGGCATGTGTGATTGTGAAGCACGCCAACCCTTGCGGCGTGGCTATCGGCAATTCCATTCTTGATGCTTACGATCGCGCGTACAAAACCGACCCAACCTCCGCATTCGGCGGCATCATTGCCTTTAACCGCGAGCTGGATGCGGAAACCGCACAGGCCATCATTTCTCGTCAGTTTGTCGAAGTGATTATTGCGCCGTCCGCCAGCGAAGAAGCCCTGAAAATCACCGCCGCCAAACAGAACGTACGCGTTCTGACCTGCGGTCAGTGGGGCGAGCGTGTTCCGGGCCTCGATTTCAAACGCGTGAACGGCGGTCTGCTGGTTCAGGATCGTGACCTGGGGATGGTCGGTGCGGAAGAACTGCGCGTGGTGACCAAACGTCAGCCGAGCGAACAGGAACTGCGTGATGCGCTGTTCTGCTGGAAGGTGGCGAAGTTTGTGAAATCCAACGCTATCGTCTATGCCAAAAACAATATGACTATCGGCATTGGCGCGGGCCAGATGAGCCGCGTGTACTCCGCAAAAATCGCCGGTATTAAAGCGGCCGATGAAGGCCTGGAAGTGAAAGGTTCCTCGATGGCTTCTGACGCGTTCTTCCCGTTCCGCGACGGTATTGATGCCGCCGCCGCTGCGGGCGTGACCTGCGTAATCCAGCCTGGCGGTTCTATCCGTGATGACGAAGTGATTGCCGCCGCCGACGAGCACGGTATTGCGATGCTCTTCACCGACATGCGCCACTTCCGCCATTAATGGAGCAATAGATGAAAGTATTAGTGATTGGTAACGGCGGGCGCGAGCACGCGCTGGCCTGGAAAGCGGCCCAGTCGCCGCTGGTTGAGACTGTTTTTGTTGCTCCGGGTAATGCAGGCACTGCACTGGAACCCGCGCTGCAAAACGTTGCTATTGGCGTGACCGATATCCCGGCGCTGTTGGATTTCGCACAAAACGAAAAGATTGATCTGACCATCGTCGGCCCGGAAGCGCCGCTGGTGAAAGGCGTGGTCGATACCTTCCGCGCCGCCGGGCTGAAAATCTTCGGCCCAACCGCAGGTGCGGCCCAACTGGAAGGCTCAAAAGCGTTTACCAAAGATTTCCTGGCCCGCCATAAGATCCCTACGGCGGAATACCAGAACTTCACCGAGGTAGAACCTGCGCTGGCGTATCTGCGTGAGAAAGGCGCGCCAATCGTCATTAAAGCGGACGGTCTGGCTGCCGGGAAAGGCGTTATCGTGGCGATGACGCTGGAAGAAGCGGAAGCGGCTGTTCACGATATGCTGGCGGGCAACGCTTTTGGCGACGCGGGTCATCGCATCGTTATCGAAGAGTTCCTCGATGGCGAAGAAGCGAGCTTTATCGTGATGGTGGACGGCGAGCATGTGCTGCCGATGGCTACCAGCCAGGATCACAAACGCGTAGGCGATAAAGATACCGGACCAAACACCGGCGGGATGGGCGCTTACTCCCCCGCGCCGGTAGTAACCGATGACGTTCATCAGCGCACCATGGAACGTATTATCTGGCCAACCGTGAAAGGCATGGCGGCGGAAGGCAACACCTACACCGGTTTTCTCTACGCGGGCCTGATGATCGACAAACAGGGCAATCCGAAGGTTATTGAATTTAACTGCCGCTTTGGCGATCCGGAAACCCAGCCGATTATGCTGCGCATGAAGTCCGATCTGGTTGAGCTCTGCCTGGCGGCCTGTGAAAGCAAACTGGACGAGAAAACGTCCGAGTGGGATGAACGCGCTTCTCTCGGCGTGGTGATGGCTGCGGGTGGATATCCGGGTGATTACCGCACCGGTGACGTGATCCACGGCCTGCCGCTGGAAGAAGTGGCAGGCGGCAAAGTGTTCCACGCGGGCACAAAACTGGCGGATGACGAGCAGGTAGTGACCAACGGCGGGCGCGTACTGTGCGTCACCGCGCTGGGTCATACCGTGGCAGAAGCGCAGAAACGCGCCTATGCCTTAATGACCGATATCCACTGGGACGACTGCTTCTGCCGGAAAGATATCGGCTGGCGCGCTATCGAACGCGAGCAGAACTAACGCGACAGTTTTGCCAATAGCGTTTTGCGCGTGATCCCTAACTGACGGGCGGCTTCGGTTTTGTTGCCGCCCGTTTTCTCCAGCGCCGCCAGAATCACCTCTTTTTCCACTTCCACCAACGGCTGAATATCCTGACTTTGTCCCAGCGGGATCGGCGTACTGGCAATCGCCAGCGGCAGCTCGCGTTCGGAAATATATTCCCCGGTCAGCAGCACCACTGCCCGTTCCACCGCGTTTTCCAGCTCACGAATATTTCCCGGCCAGTCGTAATGAATCAACAGATCCATCGCCTGGGGCGTAAAACCTTTTACCGCCTTGCGATTACGCTCGGCAAAGCGCTGCAGAAAATGGCCAGCCAGCAGAGGGATATCTTCCCGCCGTTGCCGCAGCGATGGTACTTCAATCGCCACCACATTCAGGCGATAGTAGAGATCCTGGCGAAAACGCCCGGCATTCACCTCTGCGGCAAGATCGCGATGGGTCGCCGCAATCAGCCGGACATCAACCGAGATAATCTGGTTGCTACCGACACGCTGAACTTCGCGCTCCTGAATCGCACGCAGCAGACGCACCTGCATCATCGGCGAGATATCGCCAATTTCATCGAGAAACAGCGTGCCGCCGTCCGCCTCAACAAAGCGCCCTTCCCGGCGTTTATCGGCTCCAGTAAACGCCCCTTTTTCGTGACCGAACAATTCAGATTCCAGCAAGGATTCGTTGAGTGCCGCACAGTTGAGCGTTACCAGCGGTTTTTCGCTACGTGCGCTACTGGCGTGAATCGCCCTGGCGACCAGCTCTTTACCGGTGCCGGAATCGCCGTGGATCAGTACCGTGGCTTCCGATGGCGCGACGAGGGCGATTTCACTGAGCAGGTGTTGCATCGCCGGGCTTTTACCGACCATACCGAACTGGCTGGCAGTCACCGCAGGTGTTTCAGCATCAATACTGTGCGTATGCGCGAGCGCTTTTTCCAGCGTCGCCTGTAGGTTATCGAAATCCAGCGGCTTGATGAGATAATCCAGCGCCCCAGTTTTCAGTGCCTCTACCGCCGTCTCGACGCTGGAGTACGCAGTCATAATCAGCACCGGAATTGCCGGGTTTAACGCTTTGATCTCTTTCAGCGTGGCGATGCCGTCCATCTCCGCCATTCGCACATCGCAAAGCACAAGATCAAAAACCTGTTCCCGCACCTGCTCCAACGCCTGTCGCCCGCTGTTCGCCAGCGCGACGTTATAGCCCCAGCCGCGCAGTAAAGCCTGCAAAATAGTGCAGTGGCTAATGTCATCATCCACCACCAGAATATCGATATTATCGTGCGTCATCCTTGTGGGTCCTTACGCGTAATATTGACCGGAAGCCAGAGGGTGAACGTTGAGCCTTTTCCCTCCTGGCTTGCGACCTGAATTGTACCACCGTGTTGTTCAACAATATTATGCACGACCGCCAGCCCCAATCCGGTGCCTTCGGCTTTAGTGGTGAAGTACGGAGTGAAGATGGCATCAAGCTGATCTGCCGCAATTCCCTTACCGCTGTCGGTAACGCTGATTTTCACGCCCGCGCCGCTTTCGCTGGCCGTCACGCTAATCACGCCATGCTGACCAATCGCCTGAATAGCATTGAGATAGAGATTCAACAGGACCTGAGTCAGCCTGTCCGGGTCGGCCTGAATTTCCGGTAATGTGTCGTTGGCGGTAAAGCGTAACTGGATCTCCCGGCTGTTTGCATCCTGACTTACCAGCTGTAATGAGTGGTTAATCAGCGTGTTGAGATCCACCGCCTGCAAAGCCAGATGCGTTGGCTTAACCAGTTCCAGCAACTCGCTTACCACGCGGTTTAAACGGTCGGCCTCTTTCGCCATCACCTGCGCCAGTTGATGCGCTTCTCCCCCTGCAGGCGCGCGCTCGGCAAAGTATTTCGCCAGTCCTTTAATCGAGGAAAGTGGGTTACGGATTTCGTGGGCAACGCCTGCCGCAAGATGCCCCAGCGCCACCAGCTTCTCTTTGCGCTTCATTTCATCTTGTAGAAGCTGGCGCGAGCGCAGATAGCGGCGATACCAGAAGAATGACAATACGCTTGCCAGCAAGACCGTCGCCAGGGCGAAGAGGATAATCAGGGTATTGCGCTTTTCCCCACTCTGGGTTGCAACCAGATCACTGGCATCAACGGCGATAAAAATAGCCTGTTGTGCATCTACTTGTGGCACAGCTTTGCCGTTACAGCGCGGCATATTGTGCATTCCATGCCGCCAGGGCGCTGACATTGGCTGGAACAAACGATAGACCTCAAGTGCAGGCGTAGTTTCCGTTTTCCCAAGCAGCCGCCAGCGGGAGTTTTCCTCTGGCTTTAATTTCTGCATTTCATCCGGCGAATAGAGCGCACGCCCGACCTTATCGGGGTCGCTATGAAGAATAATGATGCCCTGCGCATCGGTGACTGCGAACCACAACACTCCCGGCTGTCCCGCCATCTCTTCCAGAAGCGCCTGTTGCTGTACATGGTGCATTCGCATCCCCATCCCTACGCGGCTTCCCGACTCCAGAGCGCGGATAAGCACATTACCTTTTTCCAGTAATGCCTGGCGGTCTGCCTCGCTTGCCCGCCCATAATCACGAATCACAGTTACCGCAAACAATCCCACCAGCCCAACAATGACCACGGGGAGGATCGCGCTTAACCATTTAGCTAAGGAGTCTTTAGAACGTTGCATAAAACGCATCTTCTTCTTTGCCTGCTCATCCCTTTCTGACAGCAGAAATCATGCCATCTTTTATCAGCGCTTACCCTGCGCTGTAACACAAAGGCTTAAGTTTCAATGAGTAAAAATGACTCGCTACCCGCAGCAGGCGAGTCATTTTTACTCGTTTATCATGCCAGATTACCCGTCATATCAGCGTTTCATCGTTGGCACGGAAGATGCAATACCCGAAGTAAGACAACCACTGGAGGATTAACCATGAAACGGAACACGAAAATTGCCCTGGTAATGATGGCGCTTTCAGCAATGGCGATGGGATCGACATCTGCATTTGCTCACGGCGGACACGGTATGTGGCAGCAAAATGCCGCGCCTTTGACCAGCGAACAACAGACAGCGTGGCAGAAAATCCATAATGACTTTTACGCTCAAAGCAGCGCACTGCAACAGCAACTGGTGACGAAGCGTTATGAATACAATGCCCTGTTAGCCGCGAACCCACCGGATAGCAGCAAAATTAACGCGGTCGCCAAAGAGATGGAGAATTTGCGTCAGTCGTTAGATGAGTTACGGGTGAAACGAGATATCGCGATGGCTGAAGCGGGTATTCCGCGCGGAGCCGGAATGGGCATGGGCTACGGCGGCTGCGGTGGTGGCGGTCATATGGGTATGGGCCACTGGTAAATCAGAACGTTTTCTCGTTGGGTTGCCAGCGACAGAAATCAGAGTTTGCCACTAACAGTAATTGCGAACCTTCGGGCGCTTCCAGCCATGCCACGCTGACATCAACAGAAGAGCGGCTCTGGCGGCGCTCGATATGCGCTATCGCCTGCGAATCTAAATCAGGTTTAATGGTTTGCCCTTCGCAGGTGGTCACGGTCTGTTCCATCGCATGCCAGCGCCCCTGGCGCAGCACGACTCTCCCCTGACGTAAGGCATCGCTAATCTGGCGGATCTGATCAGCACGATAACGGTATAAATCGATTTGGTCGTTAGAAAGCTGCTGCTTTTCCCCATCGGATTCACGTTGCATAAAGCTCAGATCACCGCGATCGTCAAAACGCGCGCGAATATTCACCGGCGGTTTGCTGTAAACATTGATATTGATGAGCGTGAGGTTATCGCCCTGCCAGCGATACTCTCGCGTCGTGGTATCGCCACTGCGCCACGGGCTAAACACGGCAAGCAGATGCACATTATCGCCGCTGTCTTTTCGCCAGATGCGTACCGCGCCCTGGTCTTCAGCAAATCCACTGGCGGTAAAGGGAGGAAGTGAAGAGTTATGACTACAGGCAGTGAGAAGCAGAGCGCCAGCCAGCATCAATGATCGACGCCAGAAAGACAAAAGGGGTGAAACCACCCCTTCGTTAAAACTGTTCACTGCCACGCAATCTTACTTAACTGCGTCTTTCAGTGCCTTGCCAGAAACAAATGCCGGTACGTTAGCTGCGGCAATTTTGATTTCTTTACCGGTCTGCGGGTTGCGGCCAGTACGCTCAGCGCGGTGGTTCACTTTGAAGGTACCGAAACCAACCAGTTGTACAGCATCGCCTTCTTTCAGAGACTCAGTAATTGCAGCCAGAGTGGACTCCAGAGCAGCTTTAGCCTGGGTTTTGGACAGTTCTGCTTTCTCTGCAATTACATCAATCAGTTGAGTCTTGTTCATAAGTTATCCTTACAATGTGTTTATCGCTTGCTAAGCATCGAGTGCGACGGAAATGCCAGAATAGCACTCTCCTGCATACACGCACCGATAGCCACTTTTTTTCGCCCCCCAAATGTAGACCAGACGGGGGGCGAAAGGGAAGACTCCAGGTACGACAAATCAGGCGTTAAATCACGTTTTCTGGTCTTATTGCTGAAAAATTATACCAATATTGCTCTCACCCGCCTCACGCAGGTCTGCCCTAAGGCCTTTTATCAGCTCGATATCGCGTTCTTCGCACTCAGCTAAAAGTCGGAATATTTCCCACTGAATGTCCCATTCTTGCTCTACAGCTGGGTTTTCTTTAAGCTCTTCATCGCTCATTTCGCGACCAGCCTGAGTCATTTCCAGCATCGCAACGGTCGTGATGGAGGTCTTACTCACTTCCACCGCGTGTTCGAGCGTTTCACCACTCAAACGCGAATGGACCAGTTCACTTAACGCCACGCAGGCATCGATTGCCGGATAAACGCCGTACAGATCGAAATCGTCGGCTGAAGGAATCGCTTCTTCAAATTTCTCCAGTTGGCTGTCGAAATTTACTTTTGCGTCTTTAACGGTCAGCGTTTCCCAGATGAGATCGAGAATGCGACGGTAAATTTGCCCATCACCAAAACCGGTTTGCTGGCAGAACATGGCGTAATTGGGGTACATGCGTTCGCATAAGCAAGCCATGAAAGTGACATGCTGCCAGCTTTCCAGGCGCTCCAGACGCAGATGAATTGGGTTTTGTAACATGTTGAGTTCTCAAATACGGAAATTATCCGCAGTTTACCTGAATTAGGGCTGATTTGCTGTATAGCGCACGAACGCCGGACGTTCCGAGGCCACCGCGTCCGCCCAGCGCGTTGGCTCCGGCAGACGATAGCCTTTCATGCAGCGTTGTACCCACGCCAGCGCGCTGTCCACGCTGACCCGATGGCCGGTAGCGATAAACAACGGGTTACAGCGCGCTTTGCTGCGCCAGACCCAGGCCAGCTGCTCGCCTTTATCCATCAGTGGGGCCAGCGCGCCCGGTTCGCTGGAGAGCGGTTCGAATTTACCGCAGAGCCGTTTTTTCGCCACGCCAATGGTCGGCACATCCACCAATAAGCCAAAATGGCTGGCGACGCCAAGACGGCGAGGATGCGAGATCCCATGACCATCGACAAACACTAAATCCGGCTTTTGCGACAGCATCTCCCACGCTGCCAGCAGCGCAGGATATTCGCGGAAGGAAAGAAAACCTGGAATGTAAGGCATGGTGGTGGCGATGCGGGCAACTTTATACTCGACCAGCTCAAGCGAGGGATATTTCAGCAGCACCATCGCCGCTCGCGTCACTTCTCCGCCCTGCTCAAACCCGACATCGGCTCCGGCGATCAGATCCGGTGGATCTTTATCGAGTCGATCCTCGCGGATCACAGAAGAAGCCAGTTCGATTTGTTGAGCGCGTAATGACGCGAGATCCATAATCACTCCTTAGCGGTGATACTGTTCAGACAGTCGATGCACTGCCTCCACGAACACGCCAGCATGTTCTGGCGGCACATCCTGATGAATGCCGTGACCAAGGTTAAAGACATGACCTTCGCCGTGACCGAAACCTGCAAGTATAGTCGCTACTTCTTCTTCAATGCGGGCAGGCGGCGCGTACAGCATCGACGGATCCATATTACCCTGCAACGCGACTTTATTGCCCACACGGCGGCGCGCATCGGCGATGTCCGTTGTCCAGTCGAGGCCCAGCGCATCGCAACCGGTTTCTGCCATGGCTTCCAGCCACTGTCCGCCGCCTTTGGTAAACAGCGTGACCGGTACGCGGCGACCGTCGTTTTCACGCAGTAAACCATCAACAATTTTATGCATGTAATAGAGCGAGAACTGTTGATAATCGCGCCCGGTAAGCACGCCGCCCCAGGTGTCGAAAATCATCACTGCCTGAGCACCGGCTTTAATCTGCGCATTCAGATACAAAGTGACGCTTTTCGCCAGTTTATCGAGCAGAGCGTGCAGCGCCTGCGGATCGGCATACATCATTTTTTTGATCACGGTGAAGGCTTTGCTGCTGCCGCCTTCCACCATGTAGGTCGCCAGCGTCCACGGGCTGCCGGAAAAACCAATCAGCGGCACTTCGCCTTTCAGTTCGCGACGAATGGTACGCACCGCGTTCATCACGTAACCCAGTTCATCTTCCGGGTCCGGAATTGGCAGTTTATCGACGTCAGCTTTGCAGGTGACTGGCGAGGTAAAACGCGGACCTTCTCCGGCTTCAAAATAGAGCCCTAACCCCATCGCGTCCGGCACGGTGAGGATATCGGAAAAGAGGATCGCCGCATCCAGCGGGTAGCGACGCAGCGGTTGCAAAGTCACTTCGCACGCCAGCTCGGCGTTTTTGCACAGCGACATAAAATCGCCTGCCTGGGCGCGCGTGGCTTTATATTCCGGTAGATAGCGACCCGCCTGGCGCATCATCCATACTGGAGTGACATCAACGGGCTGGCGCAGCAGCGCCCGCAGATAACGATCGTTTTTAAGTTCGGTCATTTTGGCTGTTCCTTAGTGCGTCAGGCGGTCAGTGTATCATCACTCATACTCTGCCCGACACATCGCCACCGTATCTTCTATCAGACGGCGCGCTACGGTGCCGGGCGGCGGGAGTAACGGCAAATCGTCATAGCGATACCAGTTCGCCTCGAGCAATTCTTTCGGGTCGATCACGATGTCGCCGCTGTCATATTCCGCCATAAACGCGGTCATTAAAGACTGAGGAAACGGCCACGGCTGAGAAGTCACGTAACGCAAGTTTTTAACTTTAATTCCGCTCTCTTCCATCACTTCCCGCGCGACTGCCTGCTCGAGGGTTTCGCCCACTTCGACGAATCCGGCAAGTACTGTATGGACACCGTTACGATGGCGGGTATGCTGGGCGAGGAGGATCGAATCATCGCGACGGATGGCAACAATAATGCAGGGGGCGATTTGCGGGTAGTAACGCTCACGGCAATGGCTGCACAGCATCGCCCATTCGGTTTTGCTCGGATACATTTCATGCCCGCAGTAACCACAGTATTTATGCGATCGGTAAAACTCCGCCAGTTGTACGCCTCGTCCGGCCAGTTGAAACAGCCCAACATCGAGATCAATGACCTGACGTACCGACCCCATATCGTGACGCCGCTGCTGTTGTACTAACCAAACAGGTTCCCCCTGCCATTCGCCGATTTGTAGTGCGCGCTGACCCACAAGATCGAAATTTGCCGCTTCGCCATATGGCAATTCTCCCTTCGGCAACCATAATTTTTGTTCATGGCTGACGACCCACCAGCCGTGATCTAATTTTTCAATTATACGATCCATAGCTCTTGCACTACCTTTGCATCACTGGCATGTTTAACATGGTTTTTACATTTCTCACTGAGCAGTTTTTGAATACAAACTTGCGGAGTCAATCATGCTTAACCAGCTCGATAACCTGACGGAGCGCGTCAGAGGAAGTAACAAACTGGTTGATCGCTGGCTACATGTACGTAAGCATCTGCTCGTGGCTTACTACAATCTGGTTGGCATTAAGCCTGGCAAAGAATCGTACATGAGGCTAAACGAAAAAGCCCTTGATGATTTTTGTCAGAGCCTGGTCGATTACTTGTCTGCCGGACATTTCAGTATTTATGAGCGCATTCTTCATAAGCTGGAAGGCAACGGGCAACTCGCGCGCGCCGCGAAGATTTGGCCGCAACTCGAAGCCAATACTCAACAGATTATGGATTACTACGATTCCAGTCTGGAAACCGCCATCGATCATGATAATTACCTTGAGTTTCAACAGGTTTTATCTGACATCGGCGAGGCGCTGGAAGCGCGCTTTGTGCTGGAAGATAAGCTGATTCTGCTGGTGCTTGACGCCGCCCGCGTCAAACATCCTGCTTGAGTTCTGCGCTGTTAACGCGTAATTTACATTCAATGCCCCATTTGCGGGGCTAATTTCTTGTCGGAGTGCCTTAACTGGCTGAGACCGTTTATTCGGGATCCGCGGAACCTGATCAGGCTAATACCTGCGAAGGGAACAAGAGTTAATCTGCTATCGCATCGCCCCTGCGGCGATCGTCTCTTGCTTCATCCGTCGTCTGACAAGCCACGTCCTTAACTTTTTGGAATGAGCTATGTCTGCAACAAAACTGACCCGCCGCGAACAACGCGCCCGGGCCCAACATTTTATCGACACCCTGGAAGGCACCGCCTTTCCCAACTCAAAACGCATTTATATCACTGGCACACACCCCGGCGTGCGCGTGCCGATGCGTGAGATCCAGCTTAGCCCGACGCTAATTGGCGGTAGCAAAGAACAGCCGCAGTACGAAGAAAACGAAGCGATTCCGGTCTACGACACCTCCGGCCCGTATGGTGATCCGCAGATTGCCATTAACGTGCAGCAAGGGCTGGCAAAACTACGCCAGCCGTGGATCGATGCGCGCGGCGATACCGAAGAACTTACCGTGCGCAGTTCCGATTACACTAAAGCGCGGCTGGCAGATGATGGCCTCGACGAACTGCGTTTTAGCGGCGTACTAACACCAAAACGCGCCAAAGCAGGACGCCGTGTCACCCAACTGCACTACGCCCGCCAGGGCATCATCACGCCGGAAATGGAATTCATCGCCATCCGCGAGAATATGGGCCGCGAGCGCATCCGTAGCGAGGTTTTACGCCACCAGCATCCGGGAATGAGCTTTGGCGCACATCTGCCGGAAAATATCACTGCGGAATTTGTCCGTGATGAAGTTGCTGCCGGACGTGCGATTATCCCGGCCAACATTAATCATCCGGAATCGGAGCCGATGATTATTGGTCGCAATTTCCTGGTAAAAGTTAACGCCAATATCGGCAACTCGGCGGTCACCTCTTCCATCGAAGAAGAAGTGGAAAAGCTGGTATGGTCCACGCGCTGGGGAGCGGATACGGTGATGGATCTCTCCACCGGTCGCTATATTCACGAAACCCGCGAGTGGATTTTGCGTAACAGCCCGGTGCCGATCGGTACAGTGCCGATCTACCAGGCGCTGGAGAAGGTTAACGGGATCGCCGAAGATCTTACCTGGGAAGCGTTCCGCGACACGCTGCTGGAACAGGCCGAGCAAGGTGTGGATTACTTCACTATCCATGCGGGCGTACTGCTGCGCTATGTGCCGATGACCGCGAAACGCCTGACCGGTATCGTCTCTCGCGGCGGTTCGATTATGGCGAAATGGTGCCTCTCCCATCATCAGGAAAATTTCCTCTATCAACACTTCCGCGAAATTTGTGAAATCTGTGCCGCTTATGACGTTTCGCTGTCGCTGGGCGACGGTCTGCGCCCCGGTTCTATTCAGGACGCCAACGATGAAGCGCAGTTTGCCGAGCTGCATACGCTGGGCGAACTGACCAAAATTGCCTGGGAATATGACGTGCAGGTGATGATTGAAGGCCCAGGCCACGTGCCGATGCAGATGATCCGCCGCAATATGACCGAGGAGTTAGAGCACTGCCACGAAGCGCCGTTTTACACTCTGGGGCCGCTAACTACCGATATTGCGCCGGGCTATGACCACTTCACGTCGGGGATTGGTGCGGCGATGATTGGCTGGTTTGGCTGCGCGATGCTCTGTTACGTAACGCCAAAAGAGCATCTGGGTCTGCCCAATAAAGAAGATGTTAAGCAGGGGCTTATCACCTATAAGATTGCTGCCCACGCCGCTGACCTGGCGAAAGGGCATCCGGGCGCGCAAATTCGCGATAACGCCATGTCGAAAGCCCGCTTCGAATTTCGCTGGGAAGACCAGTTTAATCTGGCCCTCGACCCGTTTACCGCCCGCGCTTATCACGATGAAACCCTGCCGCAAGAGTCAGGTAAAGTCGCCCATTTTTGCTCCATGTGTGGGCCGAAATTCTGCTCGATGAAAATCAGCCAGGAAGTGCGTGATTACGCCGCCACGCAAACTATTGAAATGGGAATGGCGGATATGTCGGAGAACTTCCGTGCCAGAGGCGGAGAAATCTACCTGCGTAAGGAGGAAGCGTGATGTATCAGCCTGATTTTCCTCCTGTACCTTTTCGTTCAGGACTGTACCCGGTGGTGGACAGCGTACAGTGGATCGAACGTCTGTTGGATGCAGGCGTACGTACTCTCCAGCTACGCATCAAAGATCGGCGCGATGAAGAGGTGGAAGCCGATGTCGTGGCGGCAATTGCGCTGGGCCGCCGCTATAACGCGCGATTGTTTATCAACGATTACTGGCGGCTGGCGATCAAGCATCAGGCGTATGGCGTCCATTTGGGGCAGGAAGATTTGCAAGCCACCGATCTCAATGCCATCCGCGCGGCAGGCCTGCGGCTGGGCGTTTCGACACATGACGATATGGAAATCGACGTCGCGCTGGCAGCACGCCCCTCTTATATCGCGCTGGGACATGTGTTCCCGACGCAAACCAAACAGATGCCTTCTGCACCGCAGGGGCTGGAACAGCTGGCACGGCATGTTGAGCGACTGGCGGATTATCCCACCGTGGCGATTGGCGGTATCAGTCTGGCACGCGCGCCTGCGGTGATAGCAACGGGTGTCGGCAGTATCGCCGTCGTCAGCGCCATTACTCAAGCCGCAGACTGGCGTTTGGCAACGGCACAGTTGCTGGAAATTGCAGGAGTTGGCGATGAATGACCGTGACTTTATGCGTTATAGCCGCCAAATCCTGCTCGACGATATCGCTCTGGACGGGCAGCAAAAACTGCTCGACAGCCAGGTGCTGATTATCGGTCTGGGCGGGCTGGGTACACCTGCTGCGCTGTACCTGGCGGGCGCTGGCGTCGGGACGCTGGTACTGGCAGATGACGACGATGTGCATTTAAGCAATCTGCAACGACAAATCCTCTTTACCACTGAAGATATCGATCGCCCGAAATCGCAGGTCAGCCAACAGCGACTGACACAGTTGAATCCCGACATTCAACTGACAGCATTACAACAACGGTTAACGGGTGAGGCGTTAAAAGATGCGGTTGCACGGGCCGATGTGGTGCTCGACTGTACCGACAATATGGCGACTCGCCAGGAGATTAATGCCGCCTGCGTGGCACTCAACACGCCGCTTATCACCGCCAGCGCGGTCGGATTTGGCGGTCAGTTGATGGTACTGACGCCGCCCTGGGAGCAGGGGTGTTACCGCTGCCTGTGGCCAGATAACCAGGAGCCAGAACGCAACTGCCGCACGGCGGGCGTGGTTGGCCCGGTGGTCGGGGTTATGGGCACTTTGCAGGCACTGGAAGCCATTAAGTTATTAAGCGGTATAGAGACACCTGCGGGAGAACTCCGACTGTTCGACGGTAAATCGAGCCAGTGGCGCAGCCTGGCGTTGCGCCGCGCCAGTGGTTGCCCGGTATGCGGAGGAAGCAATGCAGATCCTGTTTAACGATCAAGCGATGCAGTGCGCCGCCGGGCAAACTGTTCACGAACTACTGGAGCAACTCGACCAACGACAAGCGGGCGCGGCTCTGGCGATTAATCAGCAAATCGTCCCGCGTGAGCAGTGGGCGCAACATATCGTGCAGGATGGCGACCAGATCCTGCTTTTTCAGGTTATTGCAGGGGGTTGAAATGTTACGTATTGCGGACAAAACGTTTGATTCACATCTGTTTACCGGCACAGGGAAATTCGCTTCTTCACAACTGATGGTGGAGGCGATCCGCGCTTCCGGCAGCCAGCTGGTGACACTGGCGATGAAACGTGTCGACTTGCGCCAGCACAACGACGCTATCCTCGAACCGCTTATCGCGGCGGGTGTGACCCTGCTGCCAAATACATCCGGGGCGAAAACAGCGGAAGAAGCCATTTTCGCCGCCCATCTGGCTCGTGAAGCGTTAGGCACAAACTGGTTAAAATTAGAGATTCACCCTGACGCCCGCTGGCTGTTGCCCGATCCCATCGAAACCCTGAAAGCCGCCGAAACGCTGGTACAACAGGGATTTGTCGTGCTGCCTTACTGCGGGGCCGATCCGGTATTGTGTAAACGTCTGGAAGAAGTCGGCTGTGCAGCGGTGATGCCGCTCGGCGCGCCGATTGGCTCGAATCAGGGACTGGAAACCCGCGCCATGCTGGAGATTATTATCCAGCAGGCCACAGTGCCGGTGGTTGTCGATGCTGGCATCGGCGTTCCCAGCCATGCCGCGCAGGCGCTGGAAATGGGGGCCGACGCGGTGTTAGTGAATACGGCGATTGCCGTCGCGGACGATCCCGTCAACATGGCGAAGGCATTTCGTCTGGCGGTAGAAGCAGGCCTACTGGCACGTCAGTCCGGACCGGGCAGCCGCAGTTATTTTGCTCATGCCACCAGCCCGCTGACCGGATTTCTGGAGGCATCGGCATGAAAACCTTCAGCGATCGCTGGCGACAACTGGACTGGGACGACATCCGCCTGCGTATCAACGGCAAAACGGCTGCTGACGTAGAGCGGGCGCTAAATGCCTCGCAACTCACCCGCGACGACATGATGGCGCTGTTATCGCCTGCCGCCAGTGGCTATCTGGAACAACTGGCCCAACGGGCGCAGCGTCTGACCCGTCAGCGATTTGGCAACACAGTTAGTTTCTACGTCCCGCTTTATCTTTCCAATCTTTGCGCTAACGACTGCACGTACTGTGGATTTTCCATGAGTAATCGCATCAAGCGCAAAACGCTGGATGAAGCGGATATTGCCAGGGAAAGTGCCGCTATACGGGAGATGGGCTTTGAACATCTGCTGTTAGTCACTGGTGAACATCAGGCGAAAGTGGGGATGGATTACTTTCGTCGTCATCTCCCTGCCCTTCGTGAACAGTTCTCTTCACTACAGATGGAAGTGCAACCGCTGGCGGAGACGGAATACGCCGAGTTAAAGCAACTTGGTCTGGATGGCGTGATGGTTTATCAGGAGACATATCACGAGGCGACTTATGCCCGCCATCATCTGAAAGGCAAAAAACAGGACTTCTTCTGGCGGCTGGAAACGCCGGATCGGCTGGGGCGTGCGGGGATTGATAAGATAGGCCTCGGCGCGCTAATTGGCCTTTCCGACAACTGGCGCGTTGACAGCTATATGGTTGCCGAACATTTGCTATGGCTGCAACAGCATTACTGGCAAAGCCGTTACTCTGTCTCCTTTCCGCGCCTGCGCCCGTGTACTGGCGGCATTGAGCCTGCGTCGATTATGGATGAACGCCAGTTAGTGCAAACCATCTGCGCCTTCCGACTGCTTGCACCGGAGATTGAACTGTCACTCTCCACGCGGGAATCACCGTGGTTTCGCGATCGCGTTATTCCGCTGGCGATCAATAACGTCAGCGCCTTCTCGAAAACGCAGCCAGGTGGCTATGCCGATAATCACCCCGAGTTGGAACAGTTCTCACCGCACGACGATCGCAGACCGGAAGCGGTTGCTGCCGCGTTAACCGCTCAGGGTTTGCAGCCGGTATGGAAAGACTGGGACAGCTATCTGGGACGCGCCTCGCAAAGACTATGAGACGGAATGTAAGAACGTAAATTTATTCCGAGCCGCTACGGAAGATGAAAAACGCAAGGTTGTTGAAAGCGTTGTGTTTTTTTATGGTAGTGCCGTCAGCAGGAATGTTGTCCAGGGCGAAAAGCTTCTTCCTCGTTTCGCCCTGCCTTTCTTAAAAATTCCGTAATGCAAAGTCTGAAGCCATCGCCTGTTGAGCAATGAAAGAGATCTGATTGTAAGAGAGTAAATACTCAACTATGATAGAGACGAAAATAAGAACACATGTTCTCATCTTCCAGGATGCAGCAGACTGAAGAAATTCAGACATCCCGCAACCTGCGATTATCGCAAGGTCAAGGCAAAGTCCGGTAATGGCGTTCTGAATACCAGAGATAATTCTCTGGCGAAACCCACCTTAAGGTGGGTTTTGTTATTTTGAGGGCTGAGGAAGCTGCTTATTTCTCAATAAGTTGTAGGCAATGGTGAAAAATTTCACTGATTTACCTTTCTGTTTTTCAGAAATGGGATAAGCGCTAGTTACATGCAAACGGAGTTTTTTTCTTTTCCCTGAAAGCCCTGAACGCAACAAAGTAAAATGCCTTATCTCCTCCGTCTAAGTCCACCTCAATCACGGCATAGCTACCATACCCGGCATGAATAACGTTGCTTTCTGGCAGCGCCAAAATAGTTCTTTTTAAGTGTGTGCGCGCTAAGTTATAACGGTGCTGGCAGAAGGGACGAGATTCTTTAGGCGCGTGGTACATTAACGATTGTTTTTCTTCGTTCGTCTGATGTTCATAATCTTTTGTGAAGCAGTGAAGAGAGTAGGTAACCCAAAAGCGATACTCTAAAGGCTCTTTGCCCTCATGATGCTGAACGTAGACAGCCTGATGAGCATCAAGAAATGATAAATCACGAATATCACCATCCGGATGTCCAAAAGGTCGCCACTTTTCCACTTCCTGTTTCATTCTCGTTCCTTAAGAAAGTTACACAGGAATAGTATCGAATCCTTGCCGAGTTTGACTCAATTAGTTCAGTCAGTTTCAGGATATTAGTCATCTCTACATTGATTATGAGTATTCAGAAATTCCTTAAATATTCTGACAAATGCTCTTTCCCTAAACTCCCCCCATAAAAAAACCCGCCGAAGCGGGTTTTTACGTTATTTGCGGATTAACGATTACTCGTTATCAGAACCGCCCAGACCTGCGTTCAGCAGTTCTGCCAGGCTGGCAGATGCGTCTTCTGCAGTCACCTGCGGTGCAGCCGGAGCTTCACCCGCAGCACGGCGACGCATACGATCCTGGTGGTACGCGTAACCGGTACCTGCCGGGATCAGACGACCCACGATAACGTTCTCTTTCAGGCCGCGCAGTTCGTCGCGTTTGCCCGCAACGGCTGCTTCGGTCAGCACGCGAGTGGTCTCCTGGAACGATGCCGCGGAGATGAAGGACTCGGTTGCCAGAGACGCTTTGGTGATACCCAGCAGATCGCGGGAGTAAGTTGCACCCACTTTGCCGTTCGCTTCCAGTTCGCGGTTTGCGATCTTGACGCGAGAGTATTCAACCTGTTCGCCTTCCAGGAAGTCGGAGCTACCCGCGTTAACGATGGTAGCTTTACGCAGCATCTGACGAACGATAACTTCGATGTGTTTATCGTTAATCTTAACGCCCTGCAGACGGTATACGTCCTGTACTTCGTTAACGATGTAACGAGTAACAGCATGAACACCACGCAGACGCAGAATGTCGTGCGGCGCTTCCGGACCGTCGGAAATTACGTCACCACGTTCTACACGTTCACCTTCGAACACGTTGAGCTGACGCCATTTCGGAATCATCTCTTCGTACGGATCGCTACCGTCTACCGGGGTGATAACCAGACGACGTTTACCTTTGGTTTCTTTACCGAAGGAAACGATACCGCTGATTTCAGCCAGGATTGCCGGCTCTTTCGGACGACGTGCTTCGAACAGGTCCGCAACGCGCGGCAGACCACCGGTGATGTCCTTGGTACCGCCGGATTCCTGCGGAATACGCGCCAGGGTGTCACCAGAGCTGATCTGTACGCCATCTTCCAGCTGAACAATCGCTTTACCCGGCAGGAAGTACTGCGCTGGCATATCGGTACCTGGGATCAGAACGTCGTTACCCTGAGCATCAACGATTTTCAGTGCCGGACGCAGATCTTTACCACCTGCGGTACGTTCTGCGGAATCCAGAACCACCAGCGAAGACAGACCGGTCAGTTCGTCGGTCTGACGCGTAATGGTCTGGCCGTCGATCATGTCAGTAAAGCGTACAAAACCGCTTACTTCGGTGATAACCGGCATGGTGTGCGGGTCCCAGTTTGCAACGGTTTCGCCGCCAGCAACCTGTTCGCCATCGCCTTTCGCCAGTACCGCACCGTAAGGTACTTTGTAGCTTTCTTTAGTACGACCGAATTCGTCGATCAGTTTCAGTTCAGTATTACGGGAAGTGATAACCAGTTTACCGCTGGAGTTCACAACCGACTTCACGTTGCTGAGCTTGATGCTACCTTTGTTTTTCACTTGGATGCTGGATTCAGCAGCCGCACGAGATGCCGCACCACCGATGTGGAACGTACGCATGGTCAGCTGTGTACCCGGTTCACCGATGGACTGTGCCGCGATAACACCGATTGCTTCACCCTTGTTGATGATGTGGCCACGCGCCAGGTCACGACCGTAGCAGTGCGCACATACACCAAAGTCGGTGTCACAAGATACAACAGAACGTACTTTAACCGCGTCGACAGAGTTCTCTTCCAGCAGGTCACACCACTGTTCGTGCAGCAGCGTGTTGCGCGGAACGAGGATATCAGCAGTACCCGGCTTCAGAACGTCTTCAGCAGTTACACGACCCAGTACGCGATCGCGCAGCGGCTCTTTAACGTCACCACCCTCGATAACCGGAGTCATCATGATACCTTCATGGGTACCACAATCGTCTTCGGTAACCACCAGGTCCTGCGCCACGTCAACCAGACGACGAGTCAGGTAACCGGAGTTCGCAGTTTTCAGTGCGGTATCCGCCAGACCTTTACGAGCACCGTGGGTGGAGATGAAGTACTGGAGTACGTTCAGACCTTCACGGAAGTTCGCGGTGATTGGCGTTTCGATGATGGAGCCATCCGGCTTCGCCATCAGACCACGCATACCAGCAAGCTGACGAATCTGTGCCGCAGAACCACGCGCACCGGAGTCGGCCATCATGTAGATGCTGTTGAAGGAAACCTGCTTCTCTTCCTGACCGTCACGGTTAATCACGGTTTCAGTTTGCAGGTTATCCATCATCGCTTTGGATACACGATCGTTCGCCGCAGCCCAGATATCGATAACTTTGTTGTAGCGTTCGCCCGCAGTTACCAGACCAGACTGGAACTGCTCCTGAATTTCAGCAACTTCTGCTTCTGCCTCGGAGATGATTTCGTGTTTCTTCTCCGGGATGACCATGTCATCGATACCAACAGATGCACCAGAACGCGCTGCATAGGCGAAGCCGGTGTACATGATCTGGTCCGCAAAAATAACGGTCGGTTTCAGACCGAGAATGCGGTAGCAGGTGTTCAGCATTTTGGAGATTGCTTTTTTACCCAGCGCCTGGTTGACGATGGAGTAAGGCAGACCTTTCGGTACAATCATCCACAGAATGGCACGGCCAACAGTCGTGTCTTTCAGGCTGGTTTTCGCTACTAATTCACCGTTAGCATCTTTTTCATACTCGGTGATACGCACTTTAACGCGCGCATGCAGAGAAGCCAGACCAGAGCGATACAGACGTTCTGCTTCTTTCGGGCCAGTCAGCACCATGCCTTCGCCTTTGGCGTTAACACAGTCACGGGTCATGTAGTACAGACCCAGTACAACGTCCTGAGACGGAACGATGATTGGTTCGCCGTTCGCCGGGGACAGGATGTTGTTGGTAGACATCATCAGCGCACGCGCTTCCAGCTGGGCTTCCAGCGTCAGCGGTACGTGAACAGCCATCTGGTCACCATCGAAGTCGGCGTTATATGCCGCACAAACCAGCGGGTGCAGCTGGATAGCTTTACCTTCGATCAGTACCGGTTCAAATGCCTGGATACCCAGACGGTGCAGAGTCGGTGCACGGTTCAGCAGTACCGGGTGTTCGCGGATAACTTCGTCCAGGATATCCCAAACGACAGCTTCTTCGCGCTCAACCATTTTCTTCGCAGCTTTAATGGTGGTAGCAAGACCACGCAGTTCCAGCTTGCCGTAGATGAACGGTTTGAACAGCTCCAGTGCCATTTTCTTCGGCAGACCGCACTGATGCAGACGCAGGTATGGACCTACGGTGATTACAGAACGACCGGAGTAGTCAACACGCTTACCGAGCAGGTTCTGACGGAAACGACCCTGTTTACCTTTGATCATGTCGGCCAAAGATTTCAGAGGACGCTTGTTAGAACCGGTGATCGCACGACCGCGACGACCGTTATCCAGCAGGGCGTCTACCGCTTCCTGCAGCATACGTTTTTCGTTACGTACGATGATGTCCGGCGCAGCCAGATCCAGCAGACGTTTCAGACGGTTGTTACGGTTAATGACGCGACGATACAGATCGTTCAGGTCAGAAGTCGCGAAACGACCACCATCCAGCGGAACCAGCGGACGCAGATCTGGCGGCAGTACCGGCAGAACGGTCAGGATCATCCACTCTGGTTTGTTACCAGACTGAACGAACGCTTCCAGCAGTTTGATACGCTTGGTCAGCTTTTTACGCTTGGTTTCGGAGTTGGTTTCGTTCAGCTCTTCACGCAGCTGTTCGCACTCTTGCTCCAGATCCATGCTCTTCAGCAGAGCCTGGATTGCTTCCGCCCCCATCTTCGCGTCGAATTCGTCACCGAACTCTTCCAGCGCGTCCAGATACTGCTCTTCAGTCAGGATCTGCTGACGTTCCAGGTTGGTCATACCGCCTTCGATAACCACATAGGATTCAAAGTACAGTACGCGTTCGATATCGCGCAGCGGCATATCGAGCAGCAGACCGATACGGGACGGCAGCGATTTCAGGAACCAGATGTGCGCAGTCGGGGAAGCCAGTTCGATGTGGCCCATACGCTCACGGCGTACTTTAGTCTGGGTCACTTCAACGCCGCACTTCTCACAGATGACGCCACGGTGTTTCAGGCGCTTGTACTTACCGCACAGGCACTCGTAATCTTTTACCGGCCCAAAGATACGGGCGCAGAAAAGGCCGTCACGTTCTGGTTTGAACGTACGGTAGTTGATGGTTTCCGGCTTTTTAACTTCACCGAAAGACCATGAACGGATCATGTCTGGCGAAGCCAGAGCAATTTTGATCGCATCAAACTCTTCGGTTTTAGTCTGCGCTTTCAGAAACTTTAATAAATCTTTCACGGATTTGCTCCCGTCGGAGTTAGCACAATCCGCTGCCGGGTTTTAACCCGACAGCAGTGACCTGTTTGAGCGAGAATTACTCGTCTTCCAGTTCGATGTTGATACCCAGCGAACGAATCTCTTTCAACAATACGTTGAAGGATTCTGGCATGCCCGGCTCCATCTGATGGTTGCCGTCCACGATGTTTTTATACATCTTGGTACGACCGTTCACGTCATCAGACTTAACGGTGAGCATTTCCTGCAGGGTGTATGCTGCGCCGTATGCTTCCAGCGCCCACACTTCCATCTCCCCGAAACGCTGACCACCGAACTGTGCCTTACCACCCAGCGGCTGCTGAGTAACCAGGCTGTAAGAACCGGTGGAACGCGCGTGCATCTTGTCGTCGACCAGGTGGTTCAGTTTCAGCATGTACATGTAACCAACGGTTACCGGACGCTCGAACTGTTCACCAGTGCGACCATCGTACAGGCGGATCTGACCGGAAGTCGGCAGGTCGCCAAGTTTCAGCAGCTCTTTAATTTCTGCTTCTTTCGCACCGTCGAACACCGGCGTTGCGATTGGCATACCTTTGCGCAGGTTTTCAGCCAGACGCATAACTTCTTCATCGCTGAAGGTACTCAGGTCAACTTTCTGACGAACGTCAGCGCCCAGATCGTACGCACGCTGGATGAATTCGCGCAGTTTCGCGACTTCTTGCTGCTGTTTCAGCATGGCGTTGATCTTGTCGCCGATACCTTTCGCAGCCATACCCAGGTGGGTTTCGAGGATCTGACCGATGTTCATACGAGACGGTACGCCCAGCGGGTTCAGTACGATGTCTACCGGCGTACCGTTTTCATCGTAAGGCATATCTTCGATCGGGTTGATCTTAGAAATTACACCCTTGTTACCGTGACGACCTGCCATCTTGTCACCAGGCTGGATACGGCGTTTAACCGCCAGATATACCTTAACAATCTTCAGCACGCCCGGTGCCAGATCGTCGCCCTGGGTGATTTTGCGGCGTTTCGCTTCGAGTTTCTTCTCGAACTCGTGTTTCAGTTCGTCATACTGCTCAGCCAGCTGTTCCAGCTGATTTTGTTTCTCTTCGTCTGTCAGGCCCAGCTCCAGCCAGCGATCGCGCGGCAGTTTGTCGAGCTTCTCAGCTTCAACGCCACCGGCTACCAGCACAGCACGGATACGGCTGAACAGACCCGCTTCGAGGATCTGCAGTTCTTCAGACAGGTCTTTCTTCGCCTGTTTGAGCTGCATTTCTTCGATTTCCAGCGCACGTTTGTCTTTTTCTACGCCATCGCGAGTAAAGACCTGAACGTCGATAACCGTACCGGATACACCGTTTGGTACGCGCAGAGAAGAGTCTTTAACGTCAGAGGCTTTCTCACCGAAGATCGCACGCAGCAGTTTTTCTTCTGGGGTCAGCTGAGTTTCACCTTTCGGCGTTACCTTACCAACCAGAATGTCGCCACCGGTCACTTCCGCACCAATGTAAACGATACCGGATTCATCCAGTTTGGAGAGCGCAGCTTCACCCACGTTCGGGATGTCAGCGGTGATCTCTTCCGGACCCAGCTTGGTGTCACGGGACACACACGCCAGTTCCTGAATGTGGATGGTGGTGAAACGGTCTTCCTGAACAACACGCTCGGATACGAGGATGGAGTCTTCGAAGTTGTAACCATTCCACGGCATGAACGCTACGCGCATGTTCTGACCAAGCGCCAGTTCACCGAGGTCGGTGGACGGACCGTCTGCCAGCACGTCGCCACGTTCAACCGGTTCACCCAGAGACACACACGGCATCTGGTTGATACAGGTGTTCTGGTTAGAACGGGTGTATTTGGTCAGGTTGTAGATGTCGATACCTGCTTCACCCGGATACATCTCGTCTTCGTTAACTTTGATAACGATACGGGAAGCATCCACGTACTGAACGACACCACCACGTTTAGCTACCGCAGTTACACCGGAGTCAACGGCAACAGCACGTTCCATACCAGTACCAACCAGCGGCTTATCAGCGCGCAGAGTCGGAACGGCCTGACGTTGCATGTTCGCACCCATCAATGCACGGTTGGCGTCATCGTGTTCCAGGAACGGGATCAGGGACGCACCGACGGATACCACCTGCTGGGTGGATACGTCCATGTAGTCAACCTGGTCGCGGCTGAACAAGCTGGATTCGCCTTTGCTACGGCAAGTTACCAGGTCTTCTACGAAGTGGCCTTCTTCATCCAAGTTGGAGTTCGCCTGGGCGATAACGTAGTTGCCTTCTTCGATAGCAGACAGGTAGTGAATTTCGTCAGTTACAACACCGTCGGTCACTTTACGATACGGAGTCTCAAGGAAGCCGTATTCGTTAGTCTGTGCGTACACGGACAGAGAGTTGATCAGACCGATGTTCGGACCTTCAGGGGTTTCGATTGGACATACGCGACCGTAGTGAGTCGGGTGTACGTCTCGAACTTCGAAGCCTGCACGTTCACGGGTCAGACCGCCTGGGCCGAGTGCGGAGATACGACGTTTGTGCGTAATCTCAGACAGCGGGTTGTTCTGGTCCATAAACTGAGACAGCTGGCTGGAACCGAAGAACTCTTTCACTGCTGCGGAAATCGGCTTGGCGTTGATCATATCCTGTGGCATCAGGGTATCCAGATCGCCCAGAGACAGACGCTCTTTCACCGCACGCTCTACACGTACCAGGCCAACGCGGAACTGGTTTTCCGCCATTTCGCCAACGGAACGGATACGACGGTTGCCGAGGTGGTCGATATCATCGACTTCGCCTTTACCGTTACGGATATCGATGAGCTTTTTCATAACATCAATGATGTCGTCTTTGCTCAGGATACCGGAACCTTCGATTTCTTCGCGCAGCAGAGAACGGTTGAACTTCATACGACCAACCGCAGACAAGTCATAACGGTCTTCGGAGAAGAACAGGTTCTCGAACAGGCTTTCAGCTGCTTCACGAGTCGGCGGCTCGCCAGGGCGCATCATGCGGTAGATTTCTACCAGTGCGCTCAGACGGTCGTTAGTTGGGTCGACACGTAAGGTTTCAGAGATATATGGGCCGTGATCCAGATCGTTGGTGAACAGCGTTTCGATACGCTTGTGACCAGACTGGCTCAGCTTAGCCAGCAGATCCAGGCTCAGCTCCATGTTCGCTGCGCAGATCAGCTCGCCGGTAGACTCATCAATATAGTCTTTAGCAACCACTTTACCTGCGATGTACTCAACCGGGACTTCGATCAGTTTGACGTCGTCTTTTTCCAGCTGGCGAATGTGGCGCGCAGTGATACGGCGGCCTTTTTCTACGTACACTTTACCGTTAGCTTCGATGTCAAAAGATGCGGTTTCACCACGCAGGCGTTCCGGCACCAGTTCCATCTGCAGCTTGTTATCACGGATTTCAAAGATAACTTTTTCAAAGAACAGGTCGAGGATCTGCTCTGTGGTGTAGTTCAGGGCGCGCAGAATGATGGTCGCAGGCAGTTTACGGCGACGGTCGATACGTACGAACAGGTTGTCCTTCGGATCGAATTCGAAGTCCAGCCAGGAACCACGGTAAGGGATGATACGCGCGTTATACAGCACTTTACCCGAAGAGTGGGTTTTACCTTTGTCGGAGTCAAAGAAGACGCCCGGACTACGGTGCAGCTGGGAAACGATAACACGCTCAGTACCGTTGATAACAAAGGTACCGTTGTCTGTCATGAGCGGAATTTCGCCCATGTAGACTTCTTGTTCTTTAATGTCTTTTACGGTGCCTTCCGGCGCTTCGCGCTCATAGATCACCAGACGCAGTTTAACGCGCAGCGGTGCGGAATAGGTCACGCCACGGATTTGACATTCCTGGACGTCAAACACCGGTTCGCCAAGGCGGTAGCTGACGTATTGCAGCTCGGAATTACCGCTGTAGCTCTGAATCGGGAATACGGAACGGAAAGCAGCTTCCAGACCATACTGCCCTTCAGGATCTTGCTCGATAAATTTCTGAAACGAGTCAAGCTGGATAGAAAGGAGATAAGGTACATCCAGAACTTGTGGACGTTTACCAAAATCCTTACGAATACGTTTTTTCTCGGTATAGGAGTAAACCATAGGGTTCCTCAGCTCGCTGACAAGTCGACCCATCTGTCCATTGAGCGGACAGTTTGTGCAACACTATTTTGTTGACCGGAAAATGGAACACTTTCCGCAATGCCTGTTGCTATCACGCTTAAACCATTTCATTGCGATTTACACAGAACGGACGTCCTGTCGCAGTATATTAAGTCGTCGATAGAAACAAGCATTGAAAGGCACAGCAGTAGTCAAACAGTGTGAAACGCTACTGGCGCCTTACAGCGCAAAAAGGCTGGTGACTAAAAAGTCACCAGCCATCAGCCTGATTTCTCAGGCTGCAACCGGAAGGGTTGGCTTATTTAACTTCAACTTCAGCGCCAGCTTCTTCCAGAGCTTTTTTCAGTGCTTCTGCGTCGTCTTTGCTCACGCCTTCTTTCAGAGCAGCCGGTGCAGATTCTACCAGGTCTTTAGCTTCTTTCAGACCCAGGCCAGTTGCGCCACGTACTGCTTTGATAACAGCAACTTTGTTAGCGCCAGCAGCTTTCAGAATTACGTCGAATTCAGTTTTTTCTTCAGCAGCTTCAACCGGGCCAGCAGCTACAGCTACAGCAGCAGCAGCGGAAACACCGAATTTTTCTTCCATTGCAGAGATCAGTTCTACAACGTCCATTACAGACATAGCTGCAACTGCTTCAATGATTTGATCTTTAGTGATAGACATTTAAATTGTTCCTGAATATCAGAATAAGTTTATACGTAAGCGAATGCGTTAAAAAGATAACTGCGATTAAGCAGCTTCTTTCGCATCGCGTACAGCAGCCAGAGTACGAACCAGTTTGCCAGCCGAAGCTTCTTTCATGGTTGCCATCAGGCGTGCAATTGCTTCTTCGTAGGTCGGCAGAGTTGCCAGGCGGTCGATCTGAGACGCCGGGATCAGCTCACCTTCAAAGGCAGCGGCTTTGACCTCAAATTTTGCATTCGCTTTCGCGAACTCTTTGAACAGACGAGCAGCAGCGCCCGGGTGTTCCATAGAGTATGCAATCAGGGTCGGACCAACAAACGCGTCTTTCAGGCACTCGAACGGAGTACCTTCAACAGCACGGCGCAGCAGGGTGTTACGAACAACACGCATGTATACGCCAGCTTCGCGACCTGCTTTACGCAGTTCAGTCATTTTATCTACAGTTACGCCACGGGAATCCGCAACTACTGCAGACAGCGCGCCTTTGGCTACTTCGCTGACTTCAGCAACAATCGCTTGTTTGTCTTGAAGATTTAAAGCCATTAGCTTTGCTCCTGGATGTTTGCCAGAGAAAATCTCTGGAACTCACTTCACTCCTCCAAACGGAGAGAGCGTCTTAATTACGGTGAGCAGAAACAAGCCAGAATATAAAAGAATAATCTTAGCGTTCTGTCACCGTCTACGCAGGGGATTAAGTTTCTTGCGAAACTCCTGCGGTCTTCGACGGAGGCCTGGATAGGCCAGGCTCCAACGAACAAATCTTTTCTATCCGTCGCTATTCAGCTTGTGACGGCGTTGGCTTCCTTCATTCGCACCAGTCACATAGTTAGCTATGCTCCTGGCGACTCACTCAGTTGCCGCCTTGCCACAACCCGAATATCTCGGATATACGTCTGCATTAAGCATTATACGTGGGGGTAAGATTGTAGACAAAATCACCGCCCACGTAAAGGCATTAGTTTACAGAAGCGCTCAGGCCAGCCTGGTCAACTGCAACACCTGCACCCATGGTGGTGGAGATGCTAACTTTCTTGATGTACACGCCTTTCGCCTGAGTCGGTTTTGCTTTTTTCAGCGCAACCAGCAGAGCTTCCAGGTTTTCTTTCAGTTTGTCAGCGTCAAAGTCCACTTTACCGATGGTGGTGTGGATGATGCCGTTTTTGTCGTTACGGTAACGAACCTGGCCAGCTTTAGCGTTTTTAACCGCTTCAGCAACGTTCGGTGTTACAGTACCCACTTTCGGGTTTGGCATCAGGCCGCGCGGACCCAGAACCTGGCCCAGCTGGCCAACAACGCGCATTGCATCCGGAGAAGCAATAACAACGTCAAAGTTCATTTCGCCTTTCTTGATCTGGTCAGCCAGATCTTCCATACCTACCAGTTCTGCGCCTGCAGCTTTAGCAGCTTCAGCGTTTGCACCTTGGGTAAATACGGCTACGCGAACGGAACGGCCAGTACCGTGCGGCAGTACAGTTGCACCACGTACGTTCTGGTCAGATTTACGAGCGTCGATGCCGAGGTTAACAGCTACGTCCACGCTTTCTACGAATTTAGCAGTCGCCAGCTCTTTCAGCAGTGCGATAGCTTCGTTGATGTCGTACTGTTTGGTTGCATCAACTTTCTCGCGGATAACACGCATGCGCTTGGTCAGTTTAGCCATTTCTTAGTCCTCCACTACCAGGCCCATGGAACGTGCAGTACCTTCGATGGAGCGAGTCATCGCTTCAATGTCGGCACCAGTCATGTCGGCAGCTTTGGTCTGCGCGATTTCCTGCAGCTGAGCGCGGGAAATTTTACCCACTTTGTCTTTGTTCGGCTTACCGGAACCAGACTTGATACCAGCCGCTTTTTTCAGCAGAACTGCTGCCGGCGGGGTCTTGGTAACGAAAGTGAAAGAACGGTCAGCGTAAACGGTGATTACTACCGGAATCGGCAGACCTTTTTCGATGGAATCAGTTTTTGCGTTGAACGCTTTGCAGAATTCCATGATGTTTACGCCCTGCTGACCCAGAGCCGGACCTACTGGCGGACTCGGGTTAGCCATACCAGCTGCAACCTGCAGCTTGACATAGGCTTGTACTTTCTTAGCCATTATAAATTCCTCAAGTTGGGTAATAACGCCTCTGAGAGGCTCCCCGTGATATAAAAAATCGTTTTACGGGCAAGGCCCATAAAAACAAAAGGCGCGAAATTGTATTCCAATCTCACGCCTTGTGCAACGATTAAATCGCCGCTTTTTTGATCGCTGGGTTAGGCTTTTTCAACCTGGCTGAAGTCCAGCTCTACCGGGGTCGCACGACCGAAGATAGAAACAGACACTTTCAGACGAGATTTCTCGTAATCCACTTCTTCAACAACACCGTTGAAGTCAGCGAACGGACCATCATTAACACGGACCATTTCACCCGGTTCAAACAGCGTTTTCGGACGCGGCTTATCACCAACCTGCTGCAGGCGGTTCATAATCGCATCGACTTCTTTATCGCTGATTGGCGCAGGACGATCGGAAGTACCGCCGATGAAGCCCATCACACGCGGTACGCTGCGCACCAGGTGCCAGCTCGCGTCGTTCATCACCATCTGAACGAGGACGTAGCCAGGGAAGAATTTACGTTCGCTTTTGCGACGCTGACCGCCACGGATTTCAACCACTTCTTCGGTTGGTACCATGACTTCACCAAACAAATCTTCCATGTTGTGTAATTTGATATGCTCACGCAGCGACGTTGCTACGCGGCCTTCAAAACCGGAAAACGCCTGAACGACGTACCAGCGCTTTTTAGGAGCTTCAGACATCTCAGAACCTCAGGCCAGTGATAAAGGATACCAGGCGAACCAGAATACCATCCAGTCCCCACAGGATCAGTGACATTACTGCGGTAACCGCAGCCACAATCAGCGTGGTGTGCAATGTTTCCTGGCGAGTCGGCCAAATGACCTTACGGACTTCGGTACGCGCTTCACGGGCAAAAGCAACGGTAGCTTTACCTTTTGTCGTTAACAGCGCGACACCACCCGCTGCAGCAATCAGAATTACTACGGCCAGCGCACGCAGCGGCAGCATAATGTCGCGATAAAGATAGTTGCCGACAATCGCCACCAGGAGCAATGCCACCACAACGACCCACTTCATCGCTTCCAGGCCGCGCCCGCTTCCTTGAGCTTCGGTATTCGCACTCATAAACCAACCTGTCAGAAGTTTTCTACAAACATTTTCACCCCGCGATCGCGAGGCAAACCAAATCGAAACGCGTATTAGCTTTTCGGATTATACGCCCTCAACAGAGCCTGTCTCAGCAATGATTATGACAAAGAAAATCACTGATGAGCCAGGTTCTGGTACGAAAGCGTGCAAAAAGGGCATCAAATGATGCCCTTTTAGTGCGCATTGCGTCAAATGTTATCGGCAATTAGCTCAGAACTTTTGCTACAACGCCCGCGCCAACGGTACGGCCGCCTTCACGGATTGCGAAACGCAGACCGTCGTCCATCGCGATCGGGTGGATCAGGGTAACAACCATTTTGATGTTGTCGCCCGGCATTACCATCTCTACGCCTTCCGGCAGTTCGATGGTACCAGTCACGTCAGTAGTACGGAAGTAGAACTGCGGACGGTAGCCTTTGAAGAACGGAGTATGACGGCCGCCTTCATCTTTGGACAGAATGTACACTTCAGATTCGAACTTGGTGTGCGGCTTGATGGTGCCCGGCTTAGCCAGTACCTGACCACGTTCGATTTCTTCACGTTTGATACCACGCAGCAGAACACCTACGTTCTCACCAGCACGGCCTTCGTCCAGCAGTTTGCGGAACATTTCAACGCCAGTACAGGTAGACTTCTGAGTCTCTTTGATACCAACGATTTCAACTTCTTCACCAACTTTGATGATACCGCGTTCTACACGACCGGTAACAACGGTACCACGACCGGAGATGGAGAATACGTCTTCGATCGGCAGCAGGAACGGCTTGTCAATCGCACGCTCTGGTTCCGGAATGTAAGAATCCAGGAAGCCAGCCAGTTCCAGGATTTTCGCTTCCCACTCTGCGTCGCCTTCCAGCGCTTTCAGAGCAGAACCACGAACGATCGGAGTGTCGTCGCCCGGGAAGTCGTACTGAGACAGAAGTTCACGAACTTCCATTTCAACCAGTTCCAGCAGCTCTTCGTCATCAACCATGTCGCATTTGTTCAGGAACACGATGATGTACGGAACGCCTACCTGACGACCCAGCAGGATGTGCTCACGAGTCTGCGGCATCGGGCCGTCAGTCGCAGCAACTACCAGGATCGCGCCGTCCATCTGCGCAGCACCGGTGATCATGTTTTTAACATAGTCGGCGTGCCCCGGGCAGTCTACGTGTGCGTAGTGACGGGTCGGGGTGTCGTATTCAACGTGAGAAGTGTTGATGGTGATACCACGAGCTTTTTCTTCCGGCGCGTTATCGATCTGGTCGAATGCGCGAGCAGCACCGCCGTAGGTTTTAGCCAGTACGGTAGTGATTGCAGCGGTCAGCGTTGTTTTTACCATGGTCAACGTGGCCGATAGTACCGACGTTAACGTGCGGTTTTGTACGTTCAAACTTTTCTTTAGACATCGATTGTCCCTCTAAGACACGGATAAATCGGTGATATCACCACATCAACCAGGCAACATGCCCGACTTGTTGAATGCAATAAACAGAAGGAAAAAACAGGGAGGAGAAAAGAAGTGGTGCTGATAGGCAGATTCGAACTGCCGACCTCACCCTTACCAAGGGTGCGCTCTACCAACTGAGCTATATCAGCACATCTTGGAGCGGGCAGCGGGAATCGAACCCGCATCATCAGCTTGGAAGGCTGAGGTAATAGCCATTATACGATGCCCGCATCCTGGAACTCGGCTACCTGATTTTCATTCTGCACTGAATATCGAGAGAAGCTCTCTTTATTCGAGCCGGTAAGCGAACTTATCGTCTCGGGCTACGCCATCGCGTGGCCGAAATTGGTGGTGGGGGAAGGATTCGAACCTTCGAAGTCTGTGACGGCAGATTTACAGTCTGCTCCCTTTGGCCGCTCGGGAACCCCACCGGACTTGATGGTGCCGACTACCGGAATCGAACTGGTGACCTACTGATTACAAGTCAGTTGCTCTACCTACTGAGCTAAGTCGGCATCAAGTAGCGCGCATTCTATGGAGACATGCGAGTTCATGCAACTAAAAAATTGCATAATTTGTTTTATTGGTCACATTTTATGCGACACGATGAAGAAACAGCCGAACGGAGGGCAGATTAGCACACTTTTTCAACATCATTGTGCTCAACAATGCGCTCCTGCTAAACCATAATTCTTTTTATCAGATGGAATATCTGTCACATTGCTTTTCAACGATAGCTTCCTGGCAGAGATTTTTTCTTATTATTCCTCCCCATCTGGTGTTACCCTCCTGCCCATTAACCCATTCAACAGAACTGTGACGCGCCATGGCAAATATCGCTTTGCCGATAGAGCTATGACCGCCAGAAACATGCTTATGAGTATAAAAGAGCAAACGTTAATGACGCCTTACCTACAGTTTGACCGCAACCAGTGGGCAGCTCTGCGTGATTCCGTACCTATGACGTTATCGGAAGATGAGATCGCCCGTCTCAAAGGTATTAATGAAGATCTCTCGTTAGAAGAAGTTGCCGAGATCTATTTACCTTTGTCACGTTTGCTGAACTTCTATATAAGCTCGAATCTGCGCCGTCAGGCAGTTCTGGAACAGTTTCTTGGTACCAACGGGCAACGCATTCCTTACATTATCAGTATTGCTGGCAGTGTCGCGGTGGGGAAAAGTACAACCGCCCGTGTATTGCAGGCGCTATTAAGCCGTTGGCCGGAACATCGTCGTGTTGAACTGATCACTACAGATGGCTTCCTTCACCCTAATCAGGTTCTGAAAGAACGTGGTCTGATGAAGAAGAAAGGCTTCCCGGAATCGTATGATATGCATCGCCTGGTGAAGTTTGTTTCCGATCTCAAATCCGGCGTGCCAAACGTTACAGCACCTGTTTACTCACATCTTATTTATGATGTGATCCCGGATGGAGATAAAACGGTTGTTCAGCCTGATATTTTAATTCTTGAAGGGTTAAATGTCTTACAGAGCGGGATGGATTATCCACACGATCCACATCATGTATTTGTTTCTGATTTTGTCGATTTTTCGATATATGTTGATGCACCGGAAGACTTACTTCAGACATGGTATATCAACCGTTTTCTGAAATTCCGCGAAGGGGCTTTTACCGACCCGGATTCCTATTTTCATAACTACGCGAAATTAACTAAAGAAGAAGCGATTAAGACTGCCATGACATTGTGGAAAGAGATCAACTGGCTGAACTTAAAGCAAAATATTCTACCTACTCGTGAGCGCGCCAGTTTAATCCTGACGAAAAGTGCTAATCATGCGGTAGAAGAGGTCAGACTACGCAAATAATTTGCAGGGGAGCGAATACTCCCCTTTCTTATTTTTCTGCACTACGCAGGGATATTTCACCGCCCATCCAGGGTTTTATTATTCCATCCTGCTCAAGTAATAAAGCCCCCTGTTTGTCTATTCCGCGTGAAATGCCAAATATTTCTTTATCACCAATGATAAGTTTCACTGGGCGATTAATAAAATTATCCAGCTTTTCCCAGCGCGACAGATAAGGTGCCAATCCTTCTTGTTCGAAGAGTTCCAACGCAGCACGTAATTCACGTATTAGCATGGCCGCCAACGTATTACGATCGAGATTGATCCCCGCTTCCTGCAGCGTGATCCACCCCTGATTAACGACACTCTCTTCAACACGGCGCATTGCCATGTTGATCCCGGCTCCAATGACTATTTGCGCCGCATCGCCAGTTTTGCCAGTCAGCTCCACCAGAATGCCTGCCAGCTTGCGATCCTGCAGATAGAGGTCATTAGGCCATTTAACACGAACTTTATCTGCACCCAGCTTGCGTAATACTTCCGCCATCACGATACCGATAACCAGACTTAAACCAATCGCCGCCGCCGGGCCTTGTTCCAGACGCCAGAACATCGACAAATATAAGTTTGCGCCAAAAGGCGAAAACCATTTCCGACCCCGGCGACCACGGCCAGCCTGCTGGTATTCTGCAATGCAAGCATCGCCCGATTTAAGCTCTCCGATACGATCAAGAAGGTACTGATTCGTGGAGTCAATCACTGGCAGCACGGCTACACTACCGCCATCCAGCTGACCCAATATCTGTTTAGCATTAAGTAACTGGATAGGCTCAGGCAGGCTGTATCCTTTACCCGGAACGGTAAAGACATCAACGCCCCAGTCACGCAGTGTCTGAATGTGTTTATTAATAGCCGCCCGGCTCATTCCCAGCGTTTCACCCAACTGCTCGCCAGAGTGAAATTCACCGTTCGCTAACAGGGCAATCAATTTCAGTGGCACGGTGTTATCCTTCATGAAATTGTCTCCACTGCGCTCACTTCACCTGATGCACCAATAAAGCGGACTTCAGGCTCAAGCCAGACATTAAATTTTTCACCAACTTTCTGTCTTACATGATGCGCCAGCTGTACAACATCTTCGCTTTTTGCATTGTCTTCATTAATGAGAACTAACGCCTGTTGACGGTGCACCGCAGCCCCACCTATTTGCATCCCTTTTAGCTGGCACTGATCGATAAGCCAACCTGCTGCCAGTTTTACTGAACCATCCGCCTGGGGGTAATTTGGTGCTGTTGGAAATTGTGACAGTAATGCTTTAGCCGTTTCGGCAGATACAACAGGGTTTTTGAAGAAACTACCGGCATTGCCATTCACTTTTGGATCAGGGAGTTTGGTGGTGCGCATATGACACACCGCATTAAATACTTGCTGTGGCGTTACTGTTGTAGGATCCAGACGAGTTAAGTCACCATACGTTAGTACAGGTTGCCACTCTTTTGGCAGACGCAGACCTACGGCTACAATAGCGAAGCGGTCCTGGTATTCATGTTTAAAAATACTGTCGCGATAGCCAAAACGGCACTCTTTGGCAGTTAAGCGCACTTGCTTGCCTGTCGCCAGTTCAACAGAATCAACATAAGCGCAAACTCGCTGTAATTCTACGCCATAAGCACCAATATTCTGGATAGGTGATGAGCCGACACAACCAGGAATTAATGCCAGATTTTCCAGACCAGGCATACCTTCCTGCAAAGTGTATTTTACCAGACGATGCCAGTTTTCTCCGGCTCCTACATGTAAATACCACGCATCAGGTTCATCATGAATTTCGATACCTTTGATCCGGTTGATGATCACCGTGCCGCGATAGTCCTCCAGAAAAAGTACATTACTTCCTTCACCCAGAATAAGAACGGGTTGTCCTTCTGCGGTTGCATACTGCCAGGCATTGAGTAATTGTTGTTCGTCTTCGGCACATACAATGTGCTGAGCATTATGATCAATGCCAAATGTGTTCCAGGGTTTTAAGGAGTGGTTCATAGCTGCTTTCCTGATGCAAAAACGAGGCTAGTTTACCGTATCTGTGGGGGGATGGCTTGTAGATATGACGACAGGAAGAGTTTGTAGAAACGCAAAAAGGCCATCCGTCAGGATGGCCTTCTGCTTAATTTGATGCCTGGCAGTTTATGGCGGGCGTCCTGCCCGCCACCCTCCGGGCCGTTGCTTCGCAACGTTCAAATCCGCTCCCGGCGGATTTGTCCTACTCAGGAGAGCGTTCACCGACAAACAACAGATAAAACGAAAGGCCCAGTCTTTCGACTGAGCCTTTCGTTTTATTTGATGCCTGGCAGTTCCCTACTCTCGCATGGGGAGACCCCACACTACCATCGGCGCTACGGCGTTTCACTTCTGAGTTCGGCATGGGGTCAGGTGGGACCACCGCGCTACTGCCGCCAGGCAAATTCTGTTTTATCAGACCGCTTCTGCGTTCTGATTTAATCTGTATCAGGCTGAAAATCTTCTCTCATCCGCCAAAACAGCTTCGGCGTTGTAAGGTTAAGCCTCACGGTTCATTAGTACCGGTTAGCTCAACGCATCGCTGCGCTTACACACCCGGCCTATCAACGTCGTCGTCTTCAACGTTCCTTCAGGACCCTTAAAGGGTCAGGGAGAACTCATCTCGGGGCAAGTTTCGTGCTTAGATGCTTTCAGCACTTATCTCTTCCGCATTTAGCTACCGGGCAGTGCCATTGGCATGACAACCCGAACACCAGTGATGCGTCCACTCGGTCCTCTCGTACTAGGAGCAGCCCCCTCAGTTCTCCAGCGCCCACGGCAGATAGGGACCGAACTGTCTCACGACGTTCTAAACCCAGCTCGCGTACCACTTTAAATGGCGAACAGCCATACCCTTGGGACCTACTTCAGCCCCGGATGTGATGAGCCGACATCGAGGTGCCAAACACCGCCGTCGATATGAACTCTTGGGCGGTATCAGCCTGTTATCCCCGGAGTACCTTTTATCCGTTGAGCGATGGCCCTTCCATTCAGAACCACCGGATCACTATGACCTGCTTTCGCACCTGCTCGCGCCGTCACGCTCGCAGTCAAGCTGGCTTATGCCATTGCACTAACCTCCTGATGTCCGACCAGATTAGCCAACCTTCGTGCTCCTCCGTTACTCTTTAGGAGGAGACCGCCCCAGTCAAACTACCCACCAGACACTGTCCGCAACCCGGATTACGGGTCAACGTTAGAACATCAAACATTAAAGGGTGGTATTTCAAGGTCGGCTCCATGCAGACTGGCGTCCACACTTCAAAGCCTCCCACCTATCCTACACATCAAGGCTCAATGTTCAGTGTCAAGCTATAGTAAAGGTTCACGGGGTCTTTCCGTCTTGCCGCGGGTACACTGCATCTTCACAGCGAGTTCAATTTCACTGAGTCTCGGGTGGAGACAGCCCGCCATCATTACGCCATTCGTGCAGGTCGGAACTTACCCGACAAGGAATTTCGCTACCTTAGGACCGTTATAGTTACGGCCGCCGTTTACCGGGGCTTCGATCAAGAGCTTCGCTTGCGCTAACCCCATCAATTAACCTTCCGGCACCGGGCAGGCGTCACACCGTATACGTCCACTTTCGTGTTTGCACAGTGCTGTGTTTTTAATAAACAGTTGCAGCCAGCTGGTATCTTCGACTGATTTCAGCTCCATCCGCGAGGGACCTCACCTACATATCAGCGTGCCTTCTCCCGAAGTTACGGCACCATTTTGCCTAGTTCCTTCACCCGAGTTCTCTCAAGCGCCTTGGTATTCTCTACCTGACCACCTGTGTCGGTTTGGGGTACGATTTGATGTTACCTGATGCTTAGAGGCTTTTCGAAGCAGGGCATTTGTTGCTTCAGCACCGTAGTGCCTCGTCATCACGCCTCAGCCTTGATTTTCCGGATTTGCCCGAAAACCAGCCTACACGCTTAAACCGGGACAACCGTCGCCCGGCCAACATAGCCTTCTCCGTCCCCCTTCGCAGTAACACCAAGTACAGGAATATTAACCTGTTTCCCATCGACTACGCCTTTCGGCCTCGCCTTAGGGTCGACTCACCCTGCCCCGATTAACGTTGGACAGGAACCCTTGGTCTTCCGGCGAGCGGGCTTTTCACCCGCTTTATCGTTACTTATGTCAGCATTCGCACTTCTGATACCTCCAGCATGCCTCACAGCACACCTTCGCAGGCTTACAGAACGCTCCCCTACCCAACAACGCATAAGCGTCGCTGCCGCAGCTTCGGTGCATGGTTTAGCCCCGTTACATCTTCCGCGCAGGCCGACTCGACCAGTGAGCTATTACGCTTTCTTTAAATGATGGCTGCTTCTAAGCCAACATCCTGGCTGTCTGGGCCTTCCCACATCGTTTCCCACTTAACCATGACTTTGGGACCTTAGCTGGCGGTCTGGGTTGTTTCCTCTTCACGACGGACGTTAGCACCCGCCGTGTGTCTCCCGTGATAACATTCTCCGGTATTCGCAGTTTGCATCGGGTTGGTAAGTCGGGATGACCCCTTGCCGAAACAGTGCTCTACCCCGGAGATGAATTCACGAGGCGCTACCTAAATAGCTTTCGGGGAGAACCAGCTATCTCCCGGTTTGATTGGCCTTTCACCCCAGCCACAAGTCATCCGCTAATGTCTCAACATTAGTCGGCGCGGTCCTCCAGTTAGTGTTACCCAACCTTCAACCTGCCCATGGCTAGATCACCGGGTTTCGGGTCTATACCCTGCAACTTAACGCCCAGTTAAGACTCGGTTTCCCTTCGGCTCCCCTATTCGGTTAACCTTGCTACAGAATATAAGTCGCTGACCCATTATACAAAAGGTACGCAGTCACACGCCTAAGCGTGCTCCCACTGCTTGTACGTACACGGTTTCAGGTTCTTTTTCACTCCCCTCGCCGGGGTTCTTTTCGCCTTTCCCTCACGGTACTGGTTCACTATCGGTCAGTCAGGAGTATTTAGCCTTGGAGGATGGTCCCCCCATATTCAGACAGGATACCACGTGTCCCGCCCTACTCATCGAGCTCACAGCATGTGCATTTTTGTGTACGGGGCTGTCACCCTGTATCGCGCGCCTTTCCAGACGCTTCCACTAACACACACACTGATTCTGGGCTGCTCCCCGTTCGCTCGCCGCTACTGGGGAATCTCGGTTGATTTCTTTCCTCGGGGTACTTAGATGTTTCAGTTCCCCGGTTCGCCTCATTAACCTATGGATTCAGTTAATGATAGTGTGTCGAAACACACTGGGTTTCCCCATTCGGAAATCGCCGGTTATAACGGTTCATATCACCTTACCGACGCTTATCGCAGATTAGCACGTCCTTCATCGCCTCTGACTGCCAGGGCATCCACCGTGTACGCTTAGTCGCTTAACCTCACAACCCGAAGATGTTTCTTTCGATTCATCATCGTGTTGCGAAAATTTGAGAGACTCACGAACAACTCTCGTTGTTCAGTGTTTCAATTTTCAGCTTGATCCAGATTTTTAAAGAGCAAATATCTCAAACATCACCCGAAGATGAGTTTTGAGATATTAAGGTCGGCGACTTTCACTCACAAACCAGCAAGTGGCGTCCCCTAGGGGATTCGAACCCCTGTTACCGCCGTGAAAGGGCGGTGTCCTGGGCCTCTAGACGAAGGGGACACGAAAATTGCTTATCACGCGTTGCGTGATATTTTCGTGTAGGGTGAGCTTTCATTAATAGAAAGCGAACGGCCTTATTCTCTTCAGCCTCACTCCCAACGCGTAAACGCCTTGCTTTTCACTTTCTATCAGACAATCTGTGTGAGCACTACAAAGTACGCTTCTTTAAGGTAAGGAGGTGATCCAACCGCAGGTTCCCCTACGGTTACCTTGTTACGACTTCACCCCAGTCATGAATCACAAAGTGGTAAGCGCCCTCCCGAAGGTTAAGCTACCTACTTCTTTTGCAACCCACTCCCATGGTGTGACGGGCGGTGTGTACAAGGCCCGGGAACGTATTCACCGTGGCATTCTGATCCACGATTACTAGCGATTCCGACTTCATGGAGTCGAGTTGCAGACTCCAATCCGGACTACGACGCACTTTATGAGGTCCGCTTGCTCTCGCGAGGTCGCTTCTCTTTGTATGCGCCATTGTAGCACGTGTGTAGCCCTGGTCGTAAGGGCCATGATGACTTGACGTCATCCCCACCTTCCTCCAGTTTATCACTGGCAGTCTCCTTTGAGTTCCCGGCCGGACCGCTGGCAACAAAGGATAAGGGTTGCGCTCGTTGCGGGACTTAACCCAACATTTCACAACACGAGCTGACGACAGCCATGCAGCACCTGTCTCACGGTTCCCGAAGGCACATTCTCATCTCTGAAAACTTCCGTGGATGTCAAGACCGGTAAGGTTCTTCGCGTTGCATCGAATTAAACCACATGCTCCACCGCTTGTGCGGGCCCCGTCAATTCATTTGAGTTTTAACCTTGCGGCCGTACTCCCGTGCGGTCGACTTAACGCGTTAGCTCCGGAAGCCACGCCTCAAGGGCACAACCTCCAAGTCGACATCGTTTACGGCGTGGACTACCAGGTATCTAATCCTGTTTGCTCCCCACGCTTTCGCACCTGAGCGTCAGTCTTCGTCCCCGCCTTCGCCACCGGTATTCCTCCAGATCTCTACGCATTTCACCGCTACACGGAATTCTACCCCTCTACGAGACTCAAGCTTGCCAGTATCAGATGCAGTTCCCGGTTGAGCCCGGGGATTTCACATCTGACTTAACAAACCGCCTGCGTGCGCTTTACGCCCAGTAATTCCGATTAACGCTTGCACCCTCCGTATTACCGCGGCTGCTGGCACGGAGTTAGCCGGTGCTTCTTCTGCGGGTAACGTCAATGAGCAAAGGTATTAACTTTACTCCCTTCCTCCCCGCTGAAAGTACTTTACAACCCGAAGGCCTTCTTCATACACGCGGCATGGCTGCATCAGGCTTGCGCCCATTGTGCAATATTCCCCACTGCTGCCTCCCGTAGGAGTCTGGACCGTGTCTCAGTTCCAGTGTGGCTGGTCATCCTCTCAGACCAGCTAGGGATCGTCGCCTAGGTGAGCCGTTACCCCACCTACTAGCTAATCCCATCTGGGCACATCCGATGGCAAGAGGCCCGAAGGTCCCCCTCTTTGGTCTTGCGACGTTATGCGGTATTAGCTACCGTTTCCAGTAGTTATCCCCCTCCATCAGGCAGTTTCCCAGACATTACTCACCCGTCCGCCACTCGTCAGCAAAGAAGCAAGCTTCTTCCTGTTACCGTTCGACTTGCATGTGTTAGGCCTGCCGCCAGCGTTCAATCTGAGCCATGATCAAACTCTTCAATTTAAAAGTTTGATGCTCAAAGAATTAAACTTCGTAATGAATTACGTGTTCACTCTTGAGACTTGGTATTCATTTTTCGTCTTGCGACGTTAAGAATCCGTATCTTCGAGTGCCCACACAGATTGTCTGATAAATTGTTAAAGAGCAGTGCCGCTTCGCTTTTTCTCAGCGGCGCGGGTGTGCATAATACGCCTTCCCGCTACAGAGTCAAGCATTTATTTTTGCTTTCTCTGCCGGAGTTCTCAGGAGAACCCCGCTGACCCGGCGGCGTGTTTGCCGTTGTTCCGTGTCAGTGGTGGCGCATTATAGGGAGTTATTCCGGCCTGACAAGAGGAAATTTAAAATAATTTTCTGACCGCGCAACATTCAACCAAATCAGCCTAAAACTGCCAGTTTTTCGAGCGTTTCGAAGCCGTAACGCTGTAAAACGGGCAATAATTGTTCAGCTCCTGGCGTCATTGCCATACAAAAGGCAATATTCGCATCGGCAGATTTTGCATCCGGGGCTTCATGTTCTAACAACCAGGCCGTTCGGCGAGCAATCGCTGCGCCAGAATCCACCAGCCGGGTTCCCTCTGGCAGCACTTGTAACAGTTCTTCTTGTAGTAGAGGGAAATGGGTGCAACCCAATACAACGGTATCTGGCGGCTCTTTCATTCTTAACCACGGGCGTAGGATACGTTTTAGTGCATCCAGAGAAACATCTTCGCCATGTAGCTTCGCTTCAGCCAACTCAACCATCTCTGCCGAGCCCAGCATTTCTATCTGGCATTCATTAGCGAAACGCGCGATCAGCTCATGAGTATAAGAACGTTTAACTGTTCCGCGGGTTGCCAGTAATCCGACAATGCCATTTGCCGTCAGACGTGCAGCAGGTTTAATCGCCGGCACGACACCAACAACCGGGAAGTCGAACTTTTCGCGTAATGCAGGAAGTGAAACGGTACTGGCAGTGTTGCAAGCGACCACAGCCAGCGCAAGGGGATAACGTTCTTGCACCGCGGTGACAATTGCCACCACTCGCTCAACAATAAACGCTTCGCTTTTTTCGCCATACGGGAAAGCGACGTTATCGAAAGCATAAATGTAATGGAGATCCGGTAAGAGATGCCGGATCTCGTCATAGACCGACAACCCACCGACGCCGGAGTCAAACACCAGCACGGTGGGACGTGGTTCAGAAGGTGTAGCTGCCAGACAAGGTGTATTCCCGTCCTGCAGTTTGGTAGCCATAGACTGTCTCATAATCTTTGTCGAACAGGTTGGCTATTTTACCACGAACTGTCAGGTGAGAGGTGACCGGATACGCAACCGCAAGATCCCACAAGCTCACACCGCCCATTTTAACGGTTTGATAAGGATAAGATGAGTAATCCTTATCATAGCGAGTGCCTAAATACTGATAAGTAATACCCCAGTCGAAGTCATACAACTGCCAGTCGAGCTGGTATTTCACCTGCTGTTTAGCACGGCGTAACAACGGCGTGTCGGTAATCGCATTGCGCGCATCGACATAATCATAACTCACAGTATGCGTCAGTGGTCCGGTATCAAAATTGGCGGTCGCCTCGACGCCCTTAATCCGCGCTTTCCCCTTCGTTGTAATATTTCAGGGTGTGATCATCATAATCGATCAAGTCACTGACATCGTTACGATATCCGGAAATACGCCAGTTCACCCCAGCGGTTAAGCCTTCAAACGCGCCTTCCCACTGTTTGCTTTTCTCCGGGTCCAGATTCGGATTTCCGTAGAAGCCATACAGTTGCCCCAGATTTGGTGCCTTATAAGATGTCCCGTAGGAAGCAATGAAGCGATAACCTTCGATGAATTCCCAACCGGCGCTGGTTTGCCAGGTTCCATGACGACCAAACTGTGAGTTATCGTCACTGCGTGCTGCGCCTTCAAAGGTAAAATCGCCGACTTGTTGCAGCCCGGTCAGATAGATGCCGGTATTACGTTGATCATATCCATCCTCAACATAACCTGTACCCGGCGTCGTAGTCTGTTTCTGCCAGTCGACACCCGCACCAATACTACCGTGACCAACGATGACATTGTTTGCCCACTGGACGGTGTATTGCTTCATCTCATCGAGCGTCGCCGACGAATCATAACGACCATAATGGGGATCGTAGTTGTAATCTTTGCTATGGCTATAGCTGGTAATGAGTTGTGATTTAATCAGTTCGCCGTTATAGCGCAGCCCGGCGTCCCAACTTTGGCTATAGAGTTTACGGGTATCGAGCAACGGTGAACCGGGAGAATAATACGCGTCATAATTGGTACGGTTATCATAGCCATAGCCGCGCACAAAGCCGCTCCAGGCATCAGTAAAGTTATGCTCCAGCGCGCCATAAAGCGTTTTACTTAAAAAACCATCGTTATCTGTCTGCGCTTGCGTTCCGGTATTACCATAGGCAACAACATCATAACCATGAGTATGGGCATAATCGCCCAACAGCGTTACCCGTGTCTTATCCCCCAGTTGTTGCTGCGTAGAGACATCATAGTTCTGATAACTATTGCTTCCCCACCCTGCTGAAATTTCCGTTCCGGGTTCATCGCGCGTCGTGATGATATTCACCACCCCGCCTATTGCATCGGAACCATAAACAGCGGAGCGCGGCCCACGGATATATTCAACACGCTGGACAAGCGCAATAGGGAACTGGCTAAGGTCGGCAGAACCACTCACCCCCGCCAGATTCAGGCGTACGCCATCAATTAACACCAACACATGACTGGCATTTGTACCGCGAATAAAAATAGATGAGAGCTGACCTGAACCGCCGTTTTGGGTGATATCGACGCCCGGAAGACGGCGCAGCACATCATTGACCGAGGTCGACTGCCAGCGGTCGATATCCTGACGGGTCACAACGGTGGTTGGTGCAAGCACAGTGCTGCGCGGCTGTTCAAAACGGTTAGCAGTAACGACGAGAGTATCCGGGCTGGTATCCTGTGCCCAAGCGGAAAATGCCGTGACGGAACACGCCGTCAGCAGCGAAGCTTTTTTAATCATTGTAAAGCATCCACAATAGAAGAAGGATGCCGCAGGTTTCATCAATATTACGCGATGATGAGAACCAGATGCGACGTTGGCCGGCAGGTCTTCGGGCTTGGAGGGGTATCTAAGATACTAAGAGATGATGACTTCCCACCGAATGGCAGTGTCCGCATAACGCAATCATCGCACCTTTCCTTACCGCTGCGCGTCAGCTCCAGATTCGCACTGGATTCCCTATTAACTCACAGGACCGGCAAGTGGATGCTACAGGTTGTAACAAGTTACTGTCCAGACGTAGCTCACAAATAGGAATTCATCAAGATCTGGACATCTGATGAGCAATCCCTACAATCGCCGCGTACTTTAATTTTTCAGGATACATCATGACCCCCGAACACCTTCCAACAGAACAGTATGAAGCGCAGTTAGCCGAAAAAGTGGTACGTTTGCAAAGTATGATGGCACCGTTTTCTGACCTGGTTCCGGAAGTGTTTCGCTCGCCGGTCAGTCATTACCGGATGCGCGCGGAGTTCCGCATCTGGCACGATGGCGATGACCTGTATCACATCATTTTCGATCAACAAACCAAAAGCCGCATCCGCGTGGATAGCTTCCCCGCCGCCAGTGAACTTATCAACCAGTTGATGACGGCGATGATTGCGGGTGTGCGTAATAATCCCGTTCTGCGCCACAAGTTGTTCCAGATTGATTACCTCACTACACTGAGTAATCAGGCGGTGGTTTCCCTGCTATACCATAAGAAGCTGGATGATGAGTGGCGTCAGGAAGCGGAGGCCCTGCGCGATGCACTGCGCGCGCAGAATCTGAATGTGCATCTGATTGGTCGGGCAACGAAAACCAAAATCGAGCTGGATCAGGATTACATCGATGAACGTCTGCCGGTCGCAGGGAAAGAGATGATCTACCGTCAGGTAGAAAACAGCTTTACCCAGCCGAACGCGGCGATGAATATTCAGATGCTGGAATGGGCGCTGGACGTAACCAAAGGCTCAAAAGGCGATTTACTGGAGCTGTACTGCGGCAACGGTAACTTTTCATTAGCGCTGGCGCGTAATTTTGATCGGGTATTAGCCACCGAAATCGCTAAGCCGTCGGTTGCTGCTGCGCAATACAACATCGCAGCTAACCATATTGATAACGTACAAATTATTCGTATGGCGGCAGAAGAATTTACTCAGGCGATGAATGGTGTGCGCGAGTTTAACCGCCTGCAAGGGATCGACTTAAAGAGTTATCAGTGCGAAACCATTTTTGTCGACCCTCCGCGCAGCGGTCTGGACAGTGAAACCGAGAAAATGGTGCAGGCGTATCCGCGTATTTTGTACATCTCCTGTAACCCGGAAACGTTATGCAAGAATCTGGAAACATTAAGCCAGACGCACAAGGTCGAACGTCTGGCTCTGTTTGATCAGTTCCCCTACACGCACCATATGGAGTGCGGCGTATTACTGACCGCGAAGTAAAACCCATGCCGGATGCGCCAGCATCCGGCATAATACCGATTACTCAGCAACTTCCTGCTTACGGTTACGCATCTTCGCGCCAATCCAGAACACCATAATGACGGAGAGTACTGCCGGGAAGAAGTTAGAGCCGATATCCGGATATTCCGCACGAACTACCGTGCTGTACAGCAGTACGCCGAGAATAAAACAGGCAGCTGCCAGACCCGGCAAGCCTACCGGCATAGTGCGATTAAGATAACGTTGATGCAGGCAGTAAACCGTCAGCACCAGGGAAATAATCGGGAATACAGAAAATGGCACAATGGAGCTAAACAGCGCTGCGAAAGTACCATTAATCGATAAGCCAGCAACTAACGCCAGCAGCAGCGTACCTCTATCTTGATTTGCTTGTTTCATTACTCGTCCTTCACATTTCCCGGAATAATTGCGGTTTTCTCTTGTTCACGGCGATACCAGTAATAAGCCCCTTTCGAAATCATTCGCAGTTGCAGTACCAGTCGCTCTTCTAATTGCCGACGTTGTTCGACGCCGACGTCCAACGCCTCGGCACCCGCACTGAAGACAATTGTCACCATTGCTTCGGCTTGCGCTTCAGTAAACGCACGCGGCATATGGTTTTCGAGTTCCAGATAGTCCGCAAGTTCCGCAATGAAGTGCTGAATTTCACGCGCAACGGCGGCACGAAACGCAGCGGAGGTGCCGGAGCGTTCCCGCAATAATAACCGGAAGGCGTTAGGATTATTACCGATGAACTCCATAAATGTGGAGACCGAGGTGCGGATCACACTCCCGCCTTTGGCGATACGCTGACGCGCCTGGCGCATGAGTTGGCGTAGCATTAAACCGCTCTCATCAACCATGGTCAGACCCAGTTCGTCTACGTCGCGGAAATGCCGATAAAAAGAGGTGGGAGCAATGCCCGCTTCACGCGCCACTTCACGCAAACTCAGGCTGGCGAAGCTGCGTTCAGCACTTAATTGGCTAAATGCGGCTTCCACCAGCGAACGGCGGGTTTTTTCTTTTTGTTGCGCTCTTACGCCCATCACGATGTCTGAATCCTTGCCAAAAGTACTGCTGGCACTATACCAGAGAATGAACATACTGGATTGCTCCAGTATTGTGAATGAACGGTAACGCAATAAAACATATTTACTGCAATTCTTTGGCCGGTTCTTTTACGTACAGCGGAAACCTGCCGCTTAAACGGAGAGTATCGTCGATAAAAATCCAATAAAACGTCAGGGCAAAAGTAAGAAACAGACAAAGCAAAGGCCGCTCAGGATATAGCCAGATAAATGACGGGGATCAATTGGCTTACCCGCGATAAAATGTTACCATTCTGTTGCTTTTATGTATAAGAACAGGTAAGCCCTACCATGCCACATTCCTACGATTACGATGCCATAGTAATAGGTTCCGGCCCCGGCGGCGAAGGCGCTGCAATGGGCCTGGTTAAGCAAGGTGCGCGCGTCGCAGTTATCGAGCGTTATCAAAATGTTGGCGGCGGTTGCACCCACTGGGGCACCATCCCGTCGAAAGCTCTCCGTCACGCCGTCAGCCGCATTATAGAATTCAATCAAAACCCACTTTACAGCGACCATTCCCGACTGCTCCGCTCTTCTTTTGCCGATATCCTTAACCATGCCGATAACGTGATTAATCAACAAACGCGCATGCGTCAGGGATTTTACGAACGTAATCACTGTGAAATATTGCAGGGAAACGCTCGCTTTGTTGACGAGCATACGTTGGCGCTGGATTGCCCGGACGGCAGCGTTGAAACACTAACCGCTGAAAAATTTGTTATTGCCTGCGGCTCTCGTCCATATCATCCAACAGATGTTGATTTCACCCATCCACGCATTTACGACAGCGACTCAATTCTCAGCATGCACCACGAACCGCGCCATGTACTTATCTATGGTGCTGGAGTGATCGGCTGTGAATATGCGTCGATCTTCCGCGGTATGGATGTAAAAGTGGATCTGATCAACACCCGCGATCGCCTGCTGGCATTTCTCGATCAAGAGATGTCAGATTCTCTCTCCTATCACTTCTGGAACAGTGGCGTAGTGATTCGTCACAACGAAGAGTACGAGAAGATCGAAGGCTGTGACGATGGTGTGATCATGCATCTGAAGTCGGGTAAAAAACTGAAAGCTGACTGCCTGCTCTATGCCAACGGTCGCACCGGTAATACCGATTCGCTGGCGTTACAGAACATTGGGCTAGAAACTGACAGCCGCGGACAGCTGAAGGTCAACAGCATGTATCAGACCGCACAGCCACACGTTTACGCGGTGGGCGACGTGATTGGTTATCCGAGCCTGGCGTCGGCGGCCTATGACCAGGGGCGCATTGCCGCGCAGGCGCTGGTAAAAGGCGAAGCCACCGCACATCTGATTGAAGATATCCCTACCGGTATTTACACCATCCCGGAAATCAGCTCTGTGGGCAAAACCGAACAGCAGCTGACCGCAATGAAAGTGCCATATGAAGTGGGCCGCGCCCAGTTTAAACATCTGGCACGCGCACAAATCGTCGGCATGAACGTGGGCACGCTGAAAATTTTGTTCCATCGGGAAACAAAAGAGATTCTGGGTATTCACTGCTTTGGCGAGCGCGCTGCCGAAATTATTCATATCGGTCAGGCGATTATGGAACAGAAAGGTGGCGGCAACACTATTGAGTACTTCGTCAACACCACCTTTAACTACCCGACGATGGCGGAAGCCTATCGGGTAGCTGCGTTAAACGGTTTAAACCGCCTGTTTTAAAACTTTATCGAAATGGCCATCCATTCTTGCGCGGATGGCCTCTGCCAGCTGCTCATAGCGGCTGCGCAGCGGTGAGCCAGGACGATAAACCAGGCCAATAGTGCGGCGTGGTTCCGGCTTAATGCACGGCAGATAAACAACCCCATCGCGTTTGCGCTCCGGCGGCACAGCCAGCGCTGGCAGTAAAGTGATCCCGCTACCTGCCGCCACCATGTTGCGCAGAGTTTCCAGGCTGGTCGCGCGGAAGTGTGTATCTTCATCCGCCCCGGCTTCAAAACAGAAACCCATTGCCTGATCGCGCAAACAGTGACCATCTTCCAGCATCAGCAGTTTTTCCCCTGCCAGATCGGCCATCGGTACGCATTCGCGGTTCGCCCACGGGTGATCTTCATAGATAGCCAGCAACATTGGCTCATCAAACAACGGCACTTCAATGAATGCTTCGCTCTCTTTCACCAGCGCGAGGATCACGCAATCGAGTTTGCCGCTGTCCAGTTGCGCCAGTAACTGGTGGGTCTGTGCTTCATGCAGATACATTTCCAGCTTTGGAAAGGTCTGGTGCAGCATAGGGATAATATGCGGTAGCAGGTACGGTCCAACTGTGGGAATCAAACCAATGTGCAGCGGTCCGGACATCGTCTCGCCCTGCTGGCTTGCCATCTCTTTAAGGACTTTCACCTCACGCAGCACGGTACGCGCCTGATCCACCAGCAGCATTCCCGCCTGGGTGAACAACACTTTACGGCTGGTCCGCTCCAGCAACATCACGCCCAGCTCATCTTCCAGCTTACGAATTTGCCCGCTAAGCGTCGGCTGGCTAACGTGGCAGGAATCTGCCGCACGCCGAAAATGGCGGTGTTCAGCCAATGCCACCAGGTACTCAAGATCACGAATATTCATTATCCATCCTCCATCGCCACGATAGTTCATGGCGATAGGTAGAATAGCAATGAACGATTATCCCTATCAAGCATTCTGACTGATAATTGCTCACAGAAACGGAGCGGCACCTCTTTTAACCCTTGAAGTCACTGCCCGTTTCGAGAGTTTCTCAACTCGAATAACTAAAGCCAACGTGAACTTTTGCGGATCTCCAGGATCCGCTTTTTTTTGCCATAAAAAAGCCCGGCGATAAGCCAGGCTCAAATTTATACATATAAATGTTCTTACCCTAACCGAGCCTGCGCAAAAGCAATCGCCTGCGCCACCTGCTGCGGTGAGACGCCGCCTTTTGCCGCACGCTTGTCGAGGCACGATTGCAGCGACAGAATCGGATAGACATCTTCGTCAATCACCTGACTGAATTTCTGCAACTCACTGAGCGGCAGATCTTCCAGCGGTTTGCCCTGACGAATGGCTTCCACCACCGCTTCACCAACAATATGGTGCGCCTCGCGGAACGGTACGCCTTTCGCCACCAGATAATCCGCCAGTTCGGTGGCGTTGGCGTAACCCTGCTGAGCCGCTTCCTGGCAACGTGGACGTTTCACCTGAATGCCGTCCAGCACCAGCGCCGCCATATGCAGGCAGTCCAGCCAGGTATCGAGCGCGTCGAACAGACCTTCTTTGTCTTCCTGCATATCTTTGTTGTAAGCCAGCGGCAAACCTTTCAGCGTCATCATCATGCCGGTTAACGCCCCCTGCACCCGGCCGCATTTACCGCGAATCAGCTCCAGCGCATCCGGGTTTTTCTTCTGCGGCATTAATGATGAACCGGAAGTCACGCGGTCAGAAAGCTCCACAAACCCCGCTTCGCCGGTGTTAAAGAAAATCAGATCTTCAGCAAAACGCGACAGATGCACCATGCCGATAGCGGCAGCAGAAAGCAGTTCCAACACATGGTCACGGTCAGAAACGCTGTCGAGACTGTTACGGGTCGCCGAAGCAAAGCCCAGCCAGCCTGCTAACTGTTCACGGTCGATTTCATAGGCCGTTCCCGCCAGCGCGCCACAGCCTAGCGGGCTGACATCCAGACGCTTAAGCGCATCCTGCAAACGGCTTTCATCACGCGCCAGCATCTCAACATAGGCCAGGCACCAGTGCGCGAACGTCACCGGCTGGGCGCGTTGCAGGTGAGTGTAACCTGGCATTACCGCGTCCTGATTGTTTTGTGCGGTTTCCACCAGCGCCGATTGCAGCTGCCGGTTAGCCGTCAGTAACTCGCTAACGGTATCTTTGCACCACAGTTTCAGGTCAGTCGCTACCTGATCATTACGGCTACGCCCGGTATGCAGCTTTTTGCCTAACTGGCCCACTTTGTCGATCAGTTTGCCTTCCACCCAGCTATGGATATCTTCGGCGTCGCTTTCAAGGATTTGTTGTGGCCTGGCGCGAACATCTTCCAGCAACACGTTCAGCGCCTCTTCCAGTTGCGCCTGCTCTTCTGCGGTTAACACGCCTACCGTGACCAGGGCTTTGGACCAGGCCACAGAGCCAACAATATCCTGCTCCGCCAGACGGTAATCAAAGCGCAGTGAGTCGTTGAATTGTTTGAACCGTTGATCTGCTGCCTGGGTAAAACGCCCGCCCCAAAGTGCCATAACTCTGTTTCCTTATTTTGAAATTCAATGCCGGAAAGCTGCGCCTCCGGCCAACAAAACTTAAGCTAAAATCCGCGTACCCATCGGCATACCGTTAAACAGTGCCGGAAGCTGCTCCGCATGACGCCAGGAGGCGATATCTACCGGACGGCCCAGCGTGCGGGCCGCATCCAGCGCCGCGTTCACTTTCACTATCATGCCGTCAGTAATAATGCCCTGCTCAATCAGTTGTTCTGCTTTCGCGGCGGTCATTTCGGCAATGCGTTGCCCTTTGCCGTCGAGAATGCCGCTGACGTCGGAGAGCAAAATCAGATCCGCGCCCAGCGTTGCCGCCAGCGCCGTTGCCGCCTGGTCGGCATTGACGTTCATCAGTTGCCCTTCGTCTGTTACGCCAATGGAGCTGACCACCGGCAGATAACCGTTCTCCAGCAAGGAGTTGATAAGCTTAGGCGAACCTGGCTGCGCCAGTCCAACATGACCTAACTCTTCATCAAGCTGGGTCACTTTGACGCTGTCGCCGTCACCGAGAAACAAACCTACGGCCGCAATCTGATGTTTCTTCGCCCATGCCAACAGGGTTTTATTTGCCGTTCCCGCCAGTGCTCCGGTGATAATGTCTATCTGATCAGCAGGCGTCACCCGCAGGCCGTTTTTCTTTTTCACCGGCAGATTCAGCCCTTTCATCAGCTCATCCACCACGCAACCGCCGCCGTGCACAATCACCAGCGGACGCTGATGTGACTCACGATAATTCACCAGTGCGCTAAACAGACGTTCCAGCGCCTCTTCACTATCCAGCAGTACGCCGCCCAGTTTGATAATTAATGGATTCATCATTGCACCCTTAAATAAGAGACTGCGTTTCCGCATAGCCGAAACGAATATTGGCGCACTGTACCGCTTGTGCCGCCGCGCCTTTCAGTAAGTTGTCTTCGGTCGCCACAATAATCAGATGCTCGCCCTGAACGGCAAACCCGATATCGCAAAATGGCAGCCCAACGACATTTTTCAGCGCCGGAACGCCTTTGTCATACAGCCGCACCAGCGGTTTATGGGCATACGCCTGCTGTAACACTTGCGCGACTTGCGCCTGGGTCACACCCGATTTCAGGCGGCAGGTAATGGTTTCGAGAATGCCGCGCGGGAAATTGCCCAGATGTGGGGTGAAGATAACGTCAGCACCGAGGTGTGTGGCGATCTCTGGTTGATGGCGATGAGTAAAGACGCCATACGGTTGCAGGCTAACTTCACAAAAGCTGTTTGAAATGGCCGCTTTACGCCCTGCACCGCTCACGCCGCTGGTGGCGTTGATCACCGGCCACTGATTGAGGTCAAGAAGATCGGCATCAATCAACGGTTTCAGCGCCAGCTGTGCCGCCGTCGGATAACAGCCCGGCACCGCAATCAAATTCGCTTCTTTTAATTTATTACCGCACCACTCCGCCAGACCGTAGGCTGCCTGTTCCAACAGTTCCGGGTATTGATGGGTAAAGCCGTAATATTTTTCATAGAAGGTGGCGTCGTTAACACGAAACGCGCCGGAAAGGTCGAACACCACGCAGCCCGCTTCAAGAAACTGCGGCGCTAAATCGTGGCTAACTTCATGGGCGGTGGCGAGAAACACTACGTCCACCCCTGGGCTAAACTCGCTGATATCCGACATCGGCTGCAACGGCAGATCAACGATGCCTTTTAGCTGCGGATGCAAATCGGAGATTAACTTTCCCGCATCATTGCTTTGCGCTGAAACAGTCAAAGCGGTTATGTTCATATGCGGATGGCGATTTACATAGGTCACTAGCTCTGCGCCAGCGTAGCCGCTGGCACCCACAATCAGCGTATTCAACATCGGGGCTATTCACCTTCTTATGTCTGGTTGCCAGGTTAAACGTAAAACATTCACCTTACGGCTGGTGGGTTTTATTACGCTCAACGTTAGTGTATTTTTATTCATAAATACTGCATGAATATTGATACTATCATGACCAGAGGTGTGTCAACAATGAAAAACAAATTACCGCCATTTATCGAGATTTACCGCGCTCTGATTGCCACACCTTCAATAAGCGCCACGGAAGAGGCACTCGATCAAAGCAATGCAGATTTAATCACTCTGCTGGCGGACTGGTTTAAAGATTTGGGCTTCAATGTGGAAGTGCAGCCTGTTCCAGGAACTCGCAACAAATTCAATATGCTGGCAAGTATCGGACAGGGGGCTGGCGGCTTGTTGCTGGCGGGGCATACCGATACGGTGCCATTTGATGACGGTCGCTGGACGCGCGATCCGTTTACACTGACGGAGCATGACGGCAAGCTTTACGGCTTAGGCACCGCCGACATGAAAGGCTTTTTTGCGTTTATCCTTGATGCGCTACGCGATGTCGACGTCACGAAACTGAAAAAACCGCTCTACATTCTGGCGACTGCTGATGAAGAAACCAGTATGGCCGGAGCGCGTTATTTTGCCGAAACTACCGCCCTGCGCCCGGATTGCGCCATCATTGGCGAACCGACGTCACTACAACCGGTACGCGCACATAAAGGTCATATCTCTAACGCCATCCGTATTCAGGGCCAGTCGGGGCACTCCAGCGATCCAGCACGCGGAGTTAACGCTATCGAACTAATGCACGACGCCATCGGGCATATTTTGCAATTGCGCGATAACCTGAAAGAACGTTATCACTACGAAGCGTTTACCGTGCCATACCCTACGCTCAACCTCGGGCATATTCACGGTGGCGACGCTTCTAACCGTATTTGCGCTTGCTGTGAGTTGCATATGGATATTCGTCCGCTGCCTGGCATGACACTCAATGAACTTAATGGTTTGCTCAACGATGCATTGGCTCCGGTGAGCGAACGCTGGCCGGGTCGTCTGACGGTCGACGAGCTGCATCCGCCGATCCCTGGCTATGAATGCCCACCGAATCATCAACTGGTTGAAGTGGTTGAGAAATTGCTCGGAGCAAAAACCGAAGTGGTGAACTACTGTACCGAAGCGCCGTTTATTCAAACGTTATGCCCGACGCTGGTGTTGGGGCCTGGCTCAATTAATCAGGCTCATCAACCTGATGAATATCTGGAAACACGGTTTATCAAGCCCACCCGCGAACTGATAACCCAGGTAATTCACCATTTTTGCTGGCATTAAAACGTAGGCCGGATAAGGCGCTCGCGCCGCATCCGGCGCTGTTGCCAAACTCCAGTGCCGCAATAATGTCGGATGCGATGCTTGCGCATCTTATCCGACCTACAGTGACTCAAACGATGCCCAACCGTAGGCCGGATAAGGCGCTCGCGCCGCATCCGGCACTGTTGCCAAACTCCAGTGCCGCAATAATGTCGGATGCGATACTTGCGCATCTTATCCGACCGACAGTGACTCAAACGATGCCCAACTGTAGGCCGGATAAGGCGCTCGCGCCGCATCCGGCACTGTTGCCAAACTCCAGTGCCGCAATAATGTCGGATGCGATACTTGCGCATCTTATCCGACCTACACCTTTGGTGTTACTTGGGGCGATTTTTTAACATTTCCATAAGTTACGCTTATTTAAAGCGTCGTGAATTTAATGACGTAAATTCCTGCTATTTATTCGTTTGCTGAAGCGATTTCGCAGCATTTGACGTCACCGCTTTTACGTGGCTTTATAAAAGACGACGAAAAGCAAAGCCCGAGCATATTCGCGCCAATGCGACGTGAAGGATACAGGGCTATCAAACGATAAGATGGGGTGTCTGGGGTAATATGAACGAACAATATTCCGCATTGCGTAGTAATGTCAGTATGCTCGGCAAAGTGCTGGGAGAAACCATCAAGGATGCGTTGGGAGAACACATTCTTGAACGCGTAGAAACTATCCGTAAGTTGTCGAAATCTTCACGCGCTGGCAATGATGCTAACCGCCAGGAGTTGCTCACCACCTTACAAAATTTGTCGAACGACGAGCTGCTGCCCGTTGCGCGTGCGTTTAGTCAGTTCCTGAACCTGGCCAACACCGCCGAGCAATACCACAGCATTTCGCCGAAAGGCGAAGCTGCCAGCAACCCGGAAGTGATCGCCCGCACCCTGCGTAAACTGAAAAACCAGCCGGAACTGAGCGAAGACACCATCAAAAAAGCAGTGGAATCGCTGTCGCTGGAACTGGTCCTCACGGCTCACCCAACCGAAATTACCCGTCGTACACTGATCCACAAAATGGTGGAAGTGAACGCCTGTTTAAAACAGCTCGATAACAAAGATATCGCTGACTACGAACACAACCAGCTGATGCGTCGCCTGCGCCAGTTGATCGCCCAGTCATGGCATACCGATGAAATCCGTAAGCTGCGTCCAAGCCCGGTAGATGAAGCCAAATGGGGCTTTGCCGTAGTGGAAAACAGCCTGTGGCAAGGCGTACCAAATTACCTGCGCGAACTGAACGAACAACTGGAAGAGAACCTCGGCTACAAACTGCCCGTCGAATTTGTTCCGGTCCGTTTTACTTCGTGGATGGGCGGCGACCGCGACGGCAACCCGAACGTCACTGCCGATATCACCCGCCACGTCCTGCTACTCAGCCGCTGGAAAGCCACCGATTTGTTCCTGAAAGATATTCAGGTGCTGGTTTCTGAACTGTCGATGGTTGAAGCGACCCCTGAACTGCTGGCGCTGGTTGGCGAAGAAGGTGCCGCAGAACCGTATCGCTATCTGATGAAAAACCTGCGTTCTCGCCTGATGGCGACACAGGCATGGCTGGAAGCGCGCCTGAAAGGCGAAGAACTGCCAAAACCAGAAGGCCTGCTGACACAAAACGAAGAACTGTGGGAACCGCTCTACGCTTGCTACCAGTCACTTCAGGCGTGTGGCATGGGTATTATCGCCAACGGCGATCTGCTCGACACCCTGCGCCGCGTGAAATGTTTCGGCGTACCGCTGGTCCGTATTGATATCCGTCAGGAGAGCACGCGTCATACCGAAGCGCTGGGCGAGCTGACCCGCTACCTCGGTATCGGCGACTACGAAAGCTGGTCAGAGGCCGACAAACAGGCGTTCCTGATCCGCGAACTGAACTCCAAACGTCCGCTTCTGCCGCGCAACTGGCAACCAAGCGCCGAAACGCGCGAAGTGCTCGATACCTGCCAGGTGATTGCCGAAGCACCGCAAGGCTCCATTGCCGCCTACGTGATCTCGATGGCGAAAACGCCGTCCGACGTACTGGCTGTCCACCTGCTGCTGAAAGAAGCGGGTATCGGGTTTGCGATGCCGGTTGCTCCGCTGTTTGAAACCCTCGATGATCTGAACAACGCCAACGATGTCATGACCCAGCTGCTCAATATTGACTGGTATCGTGGCCTGATTCAGGGCAAACAGATGGTGATGATTGGCTATTCCGACTCAGCAAAAGATGCGGGAGTGATGGCAGCTTCCTGGGCGCAATATCAGGCACAGGATGCATTAATCAAAACCTGCGAAAAAGCGGGTATTGAGCTGACGTTGTTCCACGGTCGCGGCGGTTCCATTGGTCGCGGCGGCGCACCTGCTCATGCGGCGCTGCTGTCACAACCGCCAGGAAGCCTGAAAGGCGGCCTGCGCGTAACCGAACAGGGCGAGATGATCCGCTTTAAATATGGTCTGCCAGAAATCACCGTCAGCAGCCTGTCGCTTTATACCGGGGCGATTCTGGAAGCCAACCTGCTGCCACCGCCGGAGCCGAAAGAGAGCTGGCGTCGCATTATGGATGAACTGTCAGTCATCTCCTGCGATGTCTACCGCGGCTACGTACGTGAAAACAAAGATTTTGTGCCTTACTTCCGCTCCGCTACGCCGGAACAAGAACTGGGCAAACTGCCGTTGGGTTCACGTCCGGCGAAACGTCGCCCAACCGGCGGCGTCGAGTCACTACGCGCCATTCCGTGGATCTTCGCCTGGACGCAAAACCGTCTGATGCTCCCCGCCTGGCTGGGTGCAGGTACGGCGCTGCAAAAAGTGGTCGAAGACGGCAAACAGAGCGAGCTGGAGGCTATGTGCCGCGATTGGCCATTCTTCTCGACGCGTCTCGGCATGCTGGAGATGGTCTTCGCCAAAGCAGACCTGTGGCTGGCGGAATACTATGACCAACGCCTGGTAGACAAAGCACTGTGGCCGTTAGGTAAAGAGTTACGCAACCTGCAAGAAGAAGACATCAAAGTGGTGCTGGCGATTGCCAACGATTCCCATCTGATGGCCGATCTGCCGTGGATTGCAGAGTCTATTCAGCTACGGAATATTTACACCGACCCGCTGAACGTATTGCAGGCCGAGTTGCTGCACCGCTCCCGCCAGGCAGAAAAAGAAGGCCAGGAACCGGATCCTCGCGTCGAACAAGCGTTAATGGTCACTATTGCCGGGATTGCGGCAGGTATGCGTAATACCGGCTAATCTTCCTCTTCTGCAAACCCTCGTGCTTTTGCGCGAGGGTTTTCTGAAATACTTCTGTTCTAACACCCTCGTTTTCAATATATTTCTGTCTGCATTTTATTCAAATTCTGAATATACCTTCAGATATCCTTAAGGAATTGTCGTTACATTCGGCGATATTTTTTCAAGACAGGTTCTTACTATGCATTCCACAGAAGTCCAGGCTAAACCTCTTTTTAGCTGGAAAGCCCTGGGTTGGGCACTGCTCTACTTTTGGTTTTTCTCTACTCTGCTACAGGCCATTATTTACATCAGTGGTTATAGTGGCACTAACGGCATTCGCGACTCGCTGTTATTCAGTTCGCTGTGGTTGATCCCGGTATTCCTCTTTCCGAAGCGGATTAAAATTATTGCCGCAGTAATCGGCGTGGTGCTATGGGCGGCCTCTCTGGCGGCGCTGTGCTACTACGTCATCTACGGTCAGGAGTTCTCGCAGAGCGTTCTGTTTGTGATGTTCGAAACCAACACCAACGAAGCCAGCGAGTATTTAAGCCAGTATTTCAGCCTGAAAATTGTGCTTATCGCGCTGGCCTATACGGCGGTGGCAGTTCTGCTGTGGACACGCCTGCGCCCGGTCTATATTCCAAAGCCGTGGCGTTATGTTGTCTCTTTTGCCCTGCTTTATGGCTTGATTCTGCATCCGATCGCCATGAATACGTTTATCAAAAACAAGCCGTTTGAGAAAACGTTGGATAACCTGGCCTCGCGTATGGAGCCTGCCGCACCGTGGCAATTCCTGACCGGCTATTATCAGTATCGTCAGCAACTAAACTCGCTAACAAAGTTACTGAATGAAAATAATGCCTTGCCGCCACTGGCTAATTTCAAAGATGAATCGGGTAACGAACCGCGCACTTTAGTGCTGGTGATTGGCGAGTCGACCCAGCGCGGACGCATGAGTCTGTACGGTTATCCGCGTGAAACCACGCCGGAGCTGGATGCGCTGCATAAAACCGATCCGAATCTGACCGTGTTTAATAACGTAGTTACGTCTCGTCCGTACACCATTGAAATCCTGCAACAGGCGCTGACCTTTGCCAATGAAAAGAACCCGGATCTGTATCTGACGCAGCCGTCGCTGATGAACATGATGAAACAGGCGGGTTATAAAACCTTCTGGATCACCAACCAGCAGACGATGACCGCCCGCAATACCATGCTGACGGTATTTTCGCGCCAGACCGACAAGCAGTACTACATGAACCAGCAACGTACGCAGAGTGCGCGTGAATACGACACCAACGTGCTGAAGCCGTTCCAGGAAGTGCTGAATGACCCTGCGCCGAAGAAACTGATCATTGTTCATCTGCTGGGTACGCATATCAAATACAAATACCGCTACCCGGAAAATCAGGGCAAGTTTGATGGCAATACCGATCATGTTCCGCCGGGATTAAACGCGGAAGAGCTGGAGTCATATAACGATTATGACAACGCTAACCTGTATAACGATCATGTGGTTGCCAGCCTGATTAAAGACTTTAAAGCAGCAAACCCGAACGGTTTCCTGGTTTATTTCTCTGACCACGGTGAAGAGGTTTACGACACGCCGCCGCACAAAACTCAGGGGCGTAATGAGGACAACCCGACGCGTCATATGTACACCATTCCGTTCCTGCTGTGGACGTCAGAAAAATGGCAAGCGACTCATCCCCGTGATTTCTCGCAGGATGTTGATCGTAAATACAGCCTGGCGGAACTGATCCACACCTGGTCAGATTTGGCGGGCTTATCTTACGACGGTTACGATCCAACCCGTTCAGTGGTGAATCCGCAGTTCAAAGAAACTACCCGCTGGATTGGTAACCCGTATAAGAAAAACGCACTGATCGATTACGACACACTGCCCTATGGCGATCAGGTGGGTAATCAGTAATTATCAGCCAGGCGCTATTTGCCGGATGCGACGCTTGACGCGTCTTATCCGGCCTACAGATCGCGGCGGTAGGCTGGATAAGGCGTTTACGCCACATCCGGCAATACAACTGCCGCAATGTTTACATCGAACTCCCCTCAGGCCACACTTTTCAGGTGGCCTTTTTTAATAATGCCAGTTACTGTTTTCCCGTCTACATACCTAAGGGAATAACATGTATCACGACGTCAGCTATCTGCTCTCCCGCCTGATCAACGGCCCGCTGTCCCTGCGCCAGATTTACTTTGCCAGCAGTAACGGCCCGGTGCCCGATCTTGCGTATCAGGTCGATTTTCCACGGCTGGAAATTGTGCTGGAAGGTGAGTTTGTTGATACCGGCGCTGGAGCAACGTTAGTTCCCGGCGATGTGCTGTACGTTCCTGCTGGTGGCTGGAATTTTCCACAATGGCAAGCCCCCGCTACTACCTTTAGCGTGCTGTTTGGCAAACAGCAACTCGGCTTCAGCGTCGTGCAATGGGATGGCAAACAATATCAAAATCTGGCGAAGCAACACGTCGCCCGACGCGGCCCACGCATAGGTTCTTTTCTGCTACAAACGCTCAATGAAATGCAAATGCAGCCGCAGGAGCAGCAAACGGCAAGGCTTATCGTCGCCAGCCTGCTTAGCCACTGCCGCGATTTGCTTGGCAGCCAAATCCAGACCGCCTCACGCAGCCAGGCACTATTTGAAGCTATTCGCGATTATATCGACGAACGCTATGCCTCCGCGCTTACCCGCGAATCTGTTGCACAGGCGTTTTATATTTCGCCAAATTACCTCTCGCACCTGTTTCAAAAAACGGGGGCCATTGGTTTTAACGAATACCTGAATCACACGCGACTGGAGCACGCTAAGACGTTATTGAAAGGCTATGACCTGAAGGTAAAAGAAGTGGCGCACGCCTGCGGCTTTGTCGACAGCAACTACTTCTGCCGTCTGTTTCGTAAAAACACCGAACGCTCGCCGTCGGAATATCGCCGGCAGTACCACAGCCAACTGACAGAAAAACCGACTACTCCAGAATAAGATGGGTTTGCTGCGGCGCAGAAAGCACTTTGCGCACCGCGCTCATTACCCGCTGCGGCTCACGCAGGAATGCGTAGATGCTGCATTGCACATAGCGGCAATGTTCAAATCGCTCGGCACCGGCAAGCTCGATATCCGTAATCAACAGAGCAACATCCGCCCGGCGGATATCCTCATCCGCTAAACGATTCTCCGTTCCCAGCGCGCCCTGAGTTTCAATGCTGACTCCCCACTTCTCTAACAGGCACAACTTTTCCAGCCGTTCCGCCGCCATATAAGTATGCGCCACGCCGCTTACGCAGGCGGTTACTGCCACCAGGTATGCCATTTTAACCTCCCACGGTAACCTGAAGTCCGGCCCGTTCTGCCATTTCGCGCATCGTTGCCACATCAGCTGACGACGGCGCAGGCACCTCTTTCATCGACCATGTTTTCCCCAGCAGGCGGTATTTCGGTTCGCCGTACTGATGAAACGGTAACAGATGGATCTGCCTGATATTCAGCGGGATCAGTACATCCAGCGCCTGCTGCATATTCTCCCGGCTGAGCGTGAAACCAGGGATCAGCGGTAAACGCGGGATCACGTTGACGCCCTCACTCACCAGCAAACGCAGATTCTCCAGCACGCGTGGCAGGTTCATCTTCACCACATCCCGCGCCTGAGTCGCGTCCATAATTTTTAAATCGAACAACACTTCATCGCACAATTTCGCCAGCGGTAATAGCTTGCTGGCTGGTGCGTCTCCGGCAGTTTCAATGGCGCATGACACACCCCACAGCCGCAGTCGCTGTAAAAAACGGGTAGCAAACTCCGCCTGCATTAACACTTCGCCGCCAGAAAGCGTGACGCCGCCGCCGGACGTGCGAAAGAAAATGTCATCTTTCATCACTTCCCGTTCCAGAGCGTCAAGGCTGATATCGCGACCAATCCGTTCAAACGCCCCGGAGGGGCATTCATCCGCATCACGCAAACATTTCGCACAGTGCAGACATTTCGCCTCTCTGCGTACCGTCTGGATTTTGCCGGAGATCGACTCCGGATTAGCACACCACGGGCAAAGATGCGGACAGCCTTTAAAAAAGACCACCGTACGAATGCCCTCGCCGTCATTCAGTGAATAACGCTGAATGTTGAAAATGCGCGCCACATCATCGCGGCGCGTTTCCACAACGTTACAGCTGATGCGCTGTCCGGCGGATGATGTCATCCTGGATCTCCTTCGACAGTTCGACAAAGAAGGCGCTGTATCCGGCAACGCGCACCACCAGCCCGGCATAATCTTGTGGGCGCTGTTGCGCTTCCCGCAACGTGTCGGCGTTCACCACGTTAAACTGAATATGTTGTAACTTAAGCTGGGTAAACGCCCGTAAGAAGTCGGCCAGTTTGCGTAATCCTGCTTCACCTTCCAGGGTCGCCGGAGTGAATTTCACGTTCAGCAACGTACCGTTAGACAGCAGCGTGTTATCGAGCTTACTGACTGACTTCAGTACCGCTGTTGGCCCTTGTGCGTCCTGGCCCAGCATGGGTGACAAGCCGCCGTCTGCCAGCTGTTCTCCGGCAAAACGACCGTCTGGCGTCGCGCCAACCACCGATCCCAACGGGACGTGAGCAGAAACGGTATACGATCCCGGCGTGAAGTAGCCGCCGCGCGGGTTCTGGTATTTTTCCACTTCTTTGCAGTAGTGGCGCAACAGTTCGGCGCTGATGTTATCCACCTCGTCGATATCGTTACCGTATTTCTCGAAGCGGTTAATTAAGCGAGCGCGGACTTTTTCGCCTTCTGGCGTTGCGAAGTTGGCTTTTAATACCGACAGCAATTCGTCAAAACTTAAACGCTGTTGCTCAAAAACCATCCCTTTCAACGCATGGAGAGAATCGCTCAGGTTGGCGATACCGATCCCCTGTACGCCGGAGAAGTTATAACGCGCGCCGCCATCGGTAATATCGCGGCCTTTTTCCAGACAATCGCTGATAAACGATGAGAGCAGCGGTACAGGTGCCCAGTCGCGATGGCCGATATCACAAATATTGCTGCCCTCAACCATCAGGGTGATGTAGTGGCTGATCTTGGCGCGGATCTGCTCCAGTAAACCTTCATAAGTCAGCGCAGCATTGCCTTCATTTTCATGCAGGCAGATTTCCATCACTTTCAGCAGATTAAACATCGCGATGTCATGCAAGCCGTAGGTTCTGCCGGGAATAGATAATTCCACACAGCCCACTACGGAATAGTCGCGCGCATCTTCCAGCGAAACGCCACGGTTGAGGAACGCTGGCACCACCACTTCATCGTTAAAGATTTGCGGAATACCGGTACCGAAGCGAATGGTTTCGGCGGTTTTCATCAGGAACGGCGTGTCGATCAAGGCGTTAGTGCGCACGCCGAGGTTCGGTTGCGGTAATTGCACGCTTTGATAGGCGTCAAGGCAAAGGAACGAAAGCACGTTCACCGCGCTACGTCCGTTCTCGGTTAACCCGCCGAGCAGTGCGGTATAGCCGGTCGGGAAACCGGCGAAATAACGCGCGCTACTGGTGGAGCGCAACAGCACGATGTCGTTGCATTTCACCCATAAAGATTCGAGCAGTTCTTTCAGGAACGCCGCATCTTCGCCCTGGGTTAATGATGTCTGATAGAACGGCAACATATACTGGTCGAAGCGCCCCAACGATAGCGAACTGGCGTTGGATTCGTATTGCAGAATGATGTTCATGTACCAGAATAACTGGCACGCCTGCCAGAACGTCTGCGGCTTATGTTGCGCGTTATGGCGGGAGATCTCTGCAATAGTCAGCAGCTCTTCGCGACGCTGGGCATCTGTGCAGTTTGCCGCCATCGTTTCCGCCAGTTCGGCGTAACGCAAAATGTGTTTCTGCGAGGCTTCCAGCAGTAACAACGCGGCCTGATAAAAGTGATTCTCCGGCTGTTGCTGACAATGTTGCTGCATCTGTGCCACCAGCTCACCCAGCCCGTGATTCAACAGGCGTGGGTAATCAATAATAATGTGCCCCTGGCCTTTATCCGTCTGGTTGATGCTGAAAATCTGCGTGTTGGTCGCGGCTTTTACTTCATCTGTCATCTGCCCGTTGATGAAATCTTTCATCGAACGTTTTTCCCAGTACGGGAACAACTCTTCACGGTAGATACGTTTATCTTCTTCGCTGATAGCAAAGCGGTCCTGCGGACGCGTCGGGAATTGATCCAGCTCTTTCAGCAGCCAGTAAGGGTCCATTTCCGGCGACATAATCCCGGCGCGCGGTTTTACGGTGCGGTTACCGGCAATCAGTTCTTCATCACGAATCGAAATTTCAACATGTTCAAGGATATACGCTGTTGCTTTCGCCCGGCGCAATATCACCGGTTCGCCTTCGGTTTGCCGATGGCTGGCGGTATAAAGCAGCGCCCGCTCCAGCGAGATTTCACGGGTATTGGCAAACAGTGCAGTTTTGAGGCGAGAGATACGATTCGTCATGAGGAACTCCTGTGGGAAAGCGAACCCGCCCTTGCGAGCGGGAGAAGAACTTAAGCGGTTTGCGCCAGGTGAGCTTCAATTTTGCTCATAATGGCGTCAGCACGTTTTACTGCATCGCTGATGTTGACGCGCACGATGGTCTTGCCAGCAAAACGCTCTTCAAACTTGATGCCGATATCTTTGGTCAGAATCACCATATCAGCGCTCGCCACATCTTCCGCAGTCAGTTCATTTTCCAGACCAATTGACCCCTGGGTTTCTACTTTCACTTCCCAGCCTTTCGCTTTCGCGGCACTTTCCAGCGCCTCTGCTGCCATATAGGTATGGGCAACACCTGAAGGACATGCGGTTACTGCAATAATTTTCGTCATGGCTCGTTCCTCAATTAATTAATTTCAAAATCCAAATCCAGGTCGTCTTCTTTTTCATCAGTCGAAGACCCATTTTTACGCGCCAGACTTTTCAGCACGTTCACACAAACAGCCGTCACCACTGCTCCGACAGCCACTGCTGCGATATAACCCAGCTTGCCTTCAACCACCGGCAGCACAATCAGACCACCCCAGCCTGCATAGCACTGCGCACCGACCAGCGCCGCAGTTACTGCACCACAAACTGAACCGACCATGATGGAAGGAATGACACGCAGCGGATCGGCAGCGGCGAAAGGAATCGCCCCTTCAGTAACGCCAACACAGCCCATCACCAGTGCCGCTTTGCCGGTTTCGCGCTCTTCTGCGGAGAAATTTTTACGACCAATCAGCGTCGCCAGCCCCATCCCCAGCGGCGGGATACAAATACCCACGGCAGCGATGGCCACCACGGTATAAACACCCTGAGCAACGCAAATCAGCATGAAGGCATAGGCCACTTTGTTAACCGGACCGCCCATATCGAACGCCAGCATCAGACCCATGATCACCGCCAGCATAACAATGCTGCCCTGCTGCATCCCCTGAAGCCACTGAGTCAGGCTGTTGGTCAACGCCCCTACAGGCTCGCCCAAGCCCCACATCATGATGCCTGCGGTAATCAGTGTGCCGACGATAGGAATAATGAAGATAGGCATCACCGAGCGCAGAACTTTATGCACCGGAATTTTCTTCAGGTAATGCACCACGATGCCGCCGATAATCCCGGCGATCAGTGCACCAAAGAAGCCCGCACCAAAGCTGTTACCAACCCAGGCACCGATAGCGCACGGAGCCAGCGCAGAACGCTCTGCAATGGAATAACCGATGTACGCTGCGAGGAAAGGCACCATCAGCGTCAAGCCCGCAACGCCGATATCAAACAGTTTTTTCAGATTTGGATCGGCTACGGCATCCGGCACTGCGCCTTTGCCATACAACATGACGGAAACCGCCAGCAAAATACCGCCCGATACCACGAAGGGAATCATGTGTGAAACGCCCGTCATTAAATGCTGACGGGTATTTTTCAGGATCTGCACCAACTCATTCATAAGCTGCTCCCGGGCTTGCGAAAGCCCATGTCCATATTTTTGATGGAGGAAACAATAGGCAATCGCAGGCGGAGCAAACAGTGGATAAAAAGGCCATTTACTGGACTTTTGTAATATCAGTACAAAAATGCGATCCGCCTCATAACTTGCGATAAACCGGAAGCATGCCGCAAAACAGCGTCTTGTGAGACGCGTCGCAAATTGACGGTTACATTACATTTGTCCAGCTTTTGGCAGATTTGTCACATGGCAGGCCGTTGCCGTGCGCTCTTATCCTGTAAACAGAAAACCGTACCGGGAGAGAGGCAATGGCCCTGATTGTGGAATTTATTTGTGAGCTACCTAACGGCGTACATGCGCGTCCGGCAAGCCACGTTGAAACGCTGTGTAATACTTTTTCATCACAAATTGAGTGGCATAACCTGCGCACTGACCGCAAGGGCAACGCCAAAAGCGCCCTTGCGCTGATTGGCACCGATACGCTGGCGGGCGATAACTGCCAGTTACTGATTTCCGGGGCCGACGAACAGGAAGCGCACCAGCGTTTAAGCCAATGGCTGCGCGATGAATTCCCCCACTGCGATGCGCCGCTGGCGGAAGTTAAATCTGACGAACTGGAACCACTGCCGGTTTCACTGACCAATCTGAATCCGCAAATTATCCGCGCCCGCACCGTGTGCAGCGGTAGTGCAGGCGGCATTCTGACGCCGATCTCTTCTTTAGATCTCAATGCGCTGGGTAATCTTCCCGCAGCCAAAGGCGTTGACGCCGAGCAATCCGCACTGGAAAACGGCCTGACGCTGGTACTGAAAAACATTGAGTTTCGTCTGCTGGATAGCGACGGTGCTACCAGCGCGATTCTGGAAGCTCACCGATCCCTGGCTGGCGATACTTCCCTGCGCGAACATTTACTGGCAGGCGTCAGCGCCGGATTAAGCTGCGCCGAAGCAATTGTTGCCAGCGCGAATCACTTTTGCGAAGAGTTTTCCCGTTCCAGCAGCAGCTACCTGCAAGAACGTGCCCTGGACGTACGCGACGTCTGCTTCCAGTTACTCCAGCAAATCTACGGTGAGCAACGCTTCCCGGCACCGGGCAAACTGACGCAGCCCGCCATTTGTATGGCTGATGAACTGACCCCCAGCCAGTTCCTCGAACTGGATAAAAATCACCTCAAAGGATTGTTGCTCAAAAGCGGCGGCACCACCTCACATACGGTGATCCTTGCCCGTTCGTTCAACATTCCAACGCTGGTTGGTGTGGATATTGATGCCCTTACTCCGTGGCAGCAACAAACGATTTATATCGACGGCAACGCCGGGGCGATTGTGGTTGAGCCAGGGGAAGCCGTAGCTCGTTATTATCAGCAAGAAGCCCGCGTACAGGACGCCCTGCGTGAGCAACAGCGTGTCTGGCTGACCCAACAAGCCCGTACCGCTGACGGTATCCGCATTGAAATTGCCGCTAACATCGCTCACTCCGTGGAAGCGCAGGCCGCATTCGGCAATGGTGCGGAAGGCGTTGGTTTGTTCCGCACTGAAATGCTCTATATGGATCGCACCAGCGCACCGGGCGAAAGCGAGTTGTACAACATTTTTTGTCAGGCGCTGGAATCCGCCAACGGACGCAGCATTATTGTGCGCACTATGGACATTGGCGGCGACAAACCCGTTGATTATCTGAACATTCCCGCAGAGGCAAACCCGTTCCTCGGTTATCGCGCCGTGCGTATTTATGAAGAGTACGCGTCGTTGTTTACCACGCAGCTACGGTCGATCCTCCGCGCCTCCGCTCACGGCAGCCTGAAAATCATGATCCCGATGATCTCCTCAATGGAAGAGATCTTATGGGTGAAAGAAAAACTGGCGGAAGCCAAACAGCAACTACGTAACGAACACATTCCGTTTGATGAGAAAATCCAGCTCGGCATCATGCTGGAAGTGCCGTCGGTGATGTTCATCATCGATCAATGCTGCGAAGAGATTGATTTCTTTAGTATTGGTAGTAATGACCTGACGCAGTATCTGCTGGCGGTGGATCGCGATAACGCTAAGGTTACTCGTCACTACAACAGCCTGAATCCGGCATTCTTGCGGGCGCTCGATTACGCCGTGCAAGCGGTGCATCGCCAGGGCAAATGGATTGGTCTGTGCGGTGAGCTGGGAGCGAAAGGTTCCGTGCTGCCGTTGCTGGTCGGCTTAGGGCTGGATGAACTCAGCATGAGCGCACCATCAATTCCGGCGGCGAAAGCTCGGATGGCGCAACTTGATAGCCGTGAGTGCCGCAAGTTGCTCAACCAGGCAATGGCCTGCCGTACTTCGCTGGAAGTAGAACACCTGCTGGCGCAATTCCGCATGACCCAACAAGACGCACCGCTGGTCACCGCCGAGTGCATCACACTGGAAAGCGACTGGCGCAGCAAAGAAGAAGTGCTCAAAGGCATGACCGATAACCTGCTGCTGGCGGGCCGCTGCCGCTATCCGCGTAAACTGGAAGCCGACTTGTGGGCGCGCGAGGCCGTTTTCTCTACCGGTCTGGGCTTTAGTTTTGCCATTCCACACAGCAAATCAGAACACATTGAGCAATCCACCATCAGCGTGGCGCGTCTGCAAGCGCCGGTGCGCTGGGGCGATGATGAAGCGCAATTCATCATTATGTTAACCCTGAACAAACACGCTGCGGGCGATCAGCATATGCGCATTTTCTCGCGCCTCGCTCGCCGCATCATGCACGAAGAATTCCGTAACGCGCTGGTTAACGCCGCCTCTGCCGACGCTATCGCCAGCCTGCTGCAACATGAACTGGAACTGTAAAAGGAAACATCATGGAACTGTATCTGGACACCGCTAACGTCGCAGAAGTCGAACGTCTGGCACGCATATTCCCCATTGCCGGGGTGACAACTAACCCGAGCATTATCGCTGCCAGCAAGGAGTCCATATGGGAAGTGCTGCCGCGTCTGCAAAAAGCGATTGGTGATGAGGGCATTCTGTTTGCTCAGACCATGAGCCGCGACGCGCAGGGGATGGTGGAAGAAGCGAAGCGCCTGCGCGACGCTATTCCGGGTATTGTGGTGAAAATCCCGGTGACTTCCGAAGGTCTGGCAGCAATTAAAATACTGAAAAAAGAGGGTATTACTACACTTGGCACTGCTGTATATAGCGCCGCACAAGGGTTATTAGCCGCACTGGCAGGGGCAAAATACGTTGCTCCGTATGTTAACCGCGTAGATGCCCAGGGCGGAGACGGCATTCGTACGGTTCAGGAGCTGCAAACGCTGTTAGAAATGCACGCGCCAGAAAGCATGGTGCTGGCAGCCAGCTTTAAAACGCCGCGTCAGGCGCTGGACTGTTTACTGGCAGGATGTGAATCCATCACCCTGCCCTTAGATGTAGCGCAACAAATGCTCAACACCCCTGCGGTAGAGTCAGCTATAGAGAAGTTCGAACACGACTGGAATGCCGCATTTGGCACTACTCATCTCTAAAGGAGCAATTATGGACCGCATTATTCAATCACCGGGTAAATACATCCAGGGCGCTGATGTGATTAATCGTCTGGGCGAATACCTGAAGCCGCTGGCAGAACGCTGGTTAGTGGTGGGTGACAAATTTGTTTTAGGTTTTGCTCAATCCACTGTCGAGAAAAGCTTTAAAGATGCTGGACTGGTAGTAGAAATTGCGCCGTTTGGCGGTGAATGTTCGCAAAATGAGATCGACCGTCTGCGTGGCATCGCGGAGACTGCGCAGTGTGGCGCAATTCTCGGTATCGGTGGCGGAAAAACCCTCGATACTGCCAAAGCACTGGCACATTTCATGGGTGTTCCGGTAGCGATCGCACCGACTATCGCCTCTACCGATGCACCGTGCAGCGCATTGTCTGTTATCTACACCGATGAGGGTGAGTTTGACCGCTATCTGCTGTTGCCAAATAACCCGAATATGGTCATTGTCGACACCAAAATCGTCGCTGGCGCACCTGCACGTCTGTTAGCGGCGGGTATCGGCGATGCGCTGGCAACCTGGTTTGAAGCGCGTGCCTGCTCTCGTAGCGGCGCGACCACCATGGCGGGCGGCAAGTGCACCCAGGCTGCGCTGGCACTGGCTGAACTGTGCTACAACACCCTGCTGGAAGAAGGCGAAAAAGCGATGCTTGCTGCCGAACAGCATGTAGTGACTCCGGCGCTGGAGCGCGTGATTGAAGCGAACACCTATTTGAGCGGTGTTGGTTTTGAAAGTGGTGGTCTGGCTGCGGCGCACGCAGTGCATAACGGCCTGACCGCTATCCCGGACGCGCATCACTATTATCACGGTGAAAAAGTGGCATTCGGTACGCTGACGCAGCTGGTTCTGGAAAATGCGCCGGTGGAGGAAATCGAAACCGTAGCTGCCCTTAGCCATGCGGTAGGTTTGCCAATAACTCTCGCTCAACTGGATATTAAAGAAGATGTCCCGGCGAAAATGCGAATTGTGGCAGAAGCGGCATGTGCAGAAGGTGAAACCATTCACAACATGCCTGGCGGCGCGACGCCAGATCAGGTTTACGCCGCTCTGCTGGTAGCCGACCAGTACGGTCAGCGTTTCCTGCAAGAGTGGGAATAACCTACTCCAAACTCCCGGCTTGTCCGGGAGTTTGAACGCAAAATTGCCTGATGCGCTACGCTTATCAGGCCTACGCAATCTCTGCAATATATTGAATTTGCGTGCTTTTGTAGGCCGGATAAGGCGTTCACTCCGCATCCGGCACTCTGTGCCAGTAATCTGAAACTCCCACGTTGTTCAGGAATTTTTTATCCGCTTCTGGACATTTTCTCTACAGAACAATCGTTAGCCCGGAAGGTCGAATCTGTGACTCTTATTTTCACGGACGAACCAGATGAAAGCTTCACTGGCGCTGCTCAGCCTGCTAACGGCATTTACCAGCCACTCCTTAAAATCTCCCGCCGTTCCACCAACCGTGGTACAAATCCAGGCCAATACCAACCTTGCCATCGCAGACGGTGCCAGACAGCAAATTGGCAGCACGCTATTTTACGATCCGGCGTATGTGCAGCTTACTTATCCTGGCGGTGATGTTCCGCAAGAACGCGGTGTATGTTCCGATGTGGTGATCCGCGCATTGCGCAGCCAGAAGGTCGATTTGCAGAAACTGGTTCACGAAGATATGGCGAAGAATTTTGCTGAGTACCCGCAAAAATGGAAGTTAAAGCGCCCGGACAGCAACATCGATCACCGTCGGGTGCCTAATCTGGAAACCTGGTTTAGCCGCCATGATAAAACACGCCCCACCAGCAAGAACCCCAGTGACTATCAAGCGGGCGATATTGTCTCCTGGCGACTGGATAACGGGCTGGCACATATTGGGGTGGTTTCAGATGGCTTCGCCCGCGACGGTACGCCGCTGGTGATACATAACATTGGCGCAGGCGCGCAGGAAGAAGATGTGCTGTTTAACTGGCGGATGGTGGGGCATTATCGTTATTTTGTTAAATAAGAGATCGCCCCACATGAAGAAAAAATTCAGATCCTTTTTACACTGACGGCTTCTTTTTTCTTACGGCTCACCAGCGCCAGTGCCAGCACAATCAGCACAATACCGCTACCTTCAACGGCCCCCGGATTCTCGCCGAGCAGCCACCAGGAAAAGAGTACGCCGCAAACGGGAACGGCCAGTGTGCTTAAGCTGGCAATACTGGCAGGCAAGTTTTTCAATACAAACAACCATAAGCTCCACGCCAGTGCCGTCGCCAGAATCGCACTGTAGGCCAGCGCCCAGAACACGGTGGGCTGCCAGTCAATTTCACGTTGCGGCACCAGTAAAGCGACCACACTCATCACCAGCGCCGCATACAGCATCTGCCAGGATGTTAACGACAATAAATCCACGCGCGGATGACGGGCATACAGACGTTTAGCAACAATCGCGCTCGCCCCCCAACTGACGCCGGAGAGGATTGCCAGCATGGCACTTTTCATCGAAGAGAAATCGAGTTGCCACGGCTGCAACACCAAAAATAAGCCGAAAGCGGCAATCAGAATCGCGAAATATTGCCCACGTCGCAGGCGTTCACCGAGAAACAACGCGGCGAAAATCACCACCCAGAACGGCATGGTATAGCTCAGGATCGCCACCTTCCCCGCACCTCCGCTGACCAACGCCCACTGCGCCAGACCAACCATCCCGCAGGTTTGTAACAGGGCAATGGCTAAGGTGTATTTAAACGGTGTCGGGCGCATTCCGCGACCACGTAATAAAAGGACGATGAATAAAACGAGAGCGCCGAAAATGCAGCGTAAGGCGGTAAAGTCGAAGGCACCGATGTAACTGGTGACTTGCTTCATGAAAATCCAGCTATAACTCCAGATAAGTGTGAGCACAACCAGGCCACTGATTGCCAGTGGGTTGCTCTTTCCTGCGGCAGACATGAGAGATCCAGTGTGTAGTTTTCGTTCGCCCACTATACGCTGGTAAAGAACGTTCAGCGACTGCCAGCAAGCAGCCGCTGAACGGGGTCAGATTACAGCAGGTCGAAACGGTCGAGGTTCATCACTTTCACCCATGCCGCCACGAAGTCTTTAACAAACTTCTCGTGGGCATCGCTACTGGCGTAAACTTCCGCCACCGCACGCAGGACGGAGTTAGAACCAAACACCAGATCCGCACGGCTGGCCGTAAATTTCACTTCGCCGGTTTCACGGTCACGGCCTTCGAACAGCTCTTTCGATTCGTCGGTCGCTTTCCACTCGTAACGCATATCCAGCAAGTTCACGAAGAAGTCATTGCTCAATACGCCAACGCGGTCAGTGAAGACGCCGTTTTTGCTGCCATCGAAGTTGGCACCCAGTACACGCATGCCGCCCACCAGCGCAGTCATTTCCGGCGCGGTCAGCGTCAGTTGCTGTGCTTTGTCGATCAGCAGTGACTCGGTGGTGGAAACGTCCAGACGAGCGCGATAGTTACGGAAACCGTCAGCAATTGGCTCCAGCAGCTCAAACATCTCAATGTCAGTCTGATCCTGACGCGCATCAACGCGACCCGGCGCAAACGGTACATGAATGCTCAAACCTGCGGCGCTTGCGGCTTTCTCAACACCAACCACACCAGCCAGCACTATGATATCCGCCAGCGAGGCTTTACCAGACTCTTTCTGGATTTTCTCCAGAACAGGCAGAGCACGAACGGCTGCGGCGTTCACATCCCAGTCGCGCTGCGGCATTAATGCCAGACGCGCACCGTTGGCACCACCGCGTTTGTCGCCACCACGGAAGGTAGAAGCAGATGCCCAGGCCACCGATACCAGCTCACTAACAGACAGACCAGAATCCGCAATCGCGAATTTCAGATCGATAATGTCCTGCTCGGTCGGGTTGTAGATCGGCTGCGGCAGCGGATCTTGCCAGATCAGATCTTCTTTCGGCACTTCCGGCCCGATGTAGCGAGATTTCGGCCCCATATCCCTGTGCGTCAGTTTGAACCAGGCACGGGCAAAGGCTTCGTTGAACGCCTGCGGATCGTTGAGGAAACGACGAGAGATCTTCTCGAACTCAGGATCAAAACGCAGCGTCAGGTCGGTCACCAGCATTGTCGGTTTACGTTTCTTCGACGGATCAAACGGATCCGGGATAATTTCCGGTGCGTCTACCGCTTCGAACTGGATTGCGCCAGCCGGGCTGCGGGTCTGTACCCACTCATACTTGAACAGGTTCTCGAAGAAATAGTTGCTCCACTGGGTCGGCGTCTGGGTCCAGACTACTTCCAGACCAGAGGTAATGGCATCTGCGCCAACGCCGCTGCCGTAAGTGCTCGCCCAACCTAAACCTTGTTCTTCAATCGGTGCAGCTTCTGGATCAGGACCTACATTTGATGTCGGACCGGCACCGTGGGTTTTACCCAGCGTATGACCACCCGCAATCAGCGCCACGGTTTCTTCGTCGTTCATGCCCATGTTGCCGAAGGTCGCGCGGATAGCTGCTGCCGCAGAAAGCGGTTCGCCGCTGTGATCCGGGCCTTCCGGGTTAACGTAAATCAGACCCATCTCGGTTGCACCCAGCGGTGCTTTCGCCAGCGCTTCCGGATGACGGTGAGTCAGCCAGGCTTTTTCATCACCCCAGTTAACATCCAGATCCGGTTCCCAGACGTCTTCACGACCGGCACCAAAACCGAAGGTACGGAAGCCGGAGTTTTCTAGCGCCACGTTACCCGCGAGGATAAACAGGTCGGCCCAGGAGATTTTCTGACCATATTTCTGTTTGATTGGCCACAACAGGCGACGCGCTTTATCGAGGCTTACGTTATCCGGCCAGGAGTTCAGCGGTGCAAAACGTTGCTGACCACGACCCGCGCCACCGCGTCCATCGATTGAACGGTAAGTCCCCGCGCCGTGCCAGGCCATACGAATAAACAGACCGGCGTAACTGCCCCAGTCGGCTGGCCACCACGGTTGAGATTCTGTCAACAGGGCTTTCAGATCTTTTTTCAGGCCGTAGTAATCTAATTTGCTGAATTCTTTGCGGTAGTCAAAGTCCTCACCCAGTGGGTTAGAACGATTAGAATGTTGGTTTAACAGGTCAACACGAAGTTGATTTGGCCACCAGTCGCGAGTGGTTGTGCCCGCCCCCGCACTCTGGTCGTGACCGCCCTGATGGAACGGGCATTTGCCAGTGGCTGTGGTGTTATGGATATCGTCTGACGTGCTCATCAATGTGCTCCCCTCTACAGTGTTACCGTTACGATACACAGCGTTAGAGAGAAGTTATAATTGAATTAATCCACGGATGCGATAGTTGAGATCTTACATATTGTTGGTTAAAGAGATGTAGATCAAATTGATCTTAATTAAGCTTTTTTGATTATGTCCGAATTCGGACAAATGCTTTATAAAAAAGGGTTTTAGCTTCATATCCTTCAAGTAATGAGGGAGAAAACAAGGCTGATAACCTTATTTTCCCGCCCTCATTTCGAGGCAGCATTTTGTGCTCTGTTTAAAATTTGTGATCACTGTGTGATTTTCACAAAAGCCACACTATTTATAAACCAGGTCGAACCCCCAGCGTATGGCAAATCGCGTAACTCATTTCAGCACGGTTAAGCGTATAGAAGTGGAAATCTTTCACTCCTTCACGGCTTAAAATCTTCACCATATCCATGGCAATATTCGCGCCAACCAGTTTGCGGGTTTCGGCATCATCATCCAGACCGTCGAACATTTGCGCCATCCACGCCGGAATACGCACGTTGGTCATATCGGCAAATTTCTTCGCCTGTTTAAAGTTAGATACCGGCAAAATTCCCGGAATAATTTCCACATCAATGCCCGCCGATACACAGCGGTCACGAAAACGCAGGTAGCTTTCGACATCGAAGAAGAACTGAGTAATCGCGCGGTTGGCTCCGGCATCCACTTTGCGTTTCAGATTAAGCAAATCCGCCTGAGCGCTTTTTGCTTCCGGGTGAACTTCCGGATACGCCGCCACGGAGATATCGAAATCTGCCACTTCTTTTAACAGCGTCACCAGGTCAGAAGCATACATTTCTGGCTTACCACTTCCCGGCGGCAGATCGCCACGCAGCGCCACGATATGACGAATACCGTTATTCCAGTAGTCGCGTGCAATGGTGCGCAGCTCGTCGGGCGTCGCATCAATGCAAGTAAGATGCGGTGCCGCTTCCAGACCAGTGCGATCTTTAATGCCTTTAATAATGCTGTGCGTACGGTCGCGCTCGCCGGAGTTCGCGCCATAGGTCACCGATACAAACTTCGGTTTCAGGCTGCTAAGGCGATCGATGGAGTTCCACAGGGTCTGCTCCATTTCACTGGTACGCGGCGGGAAAAACTCGAACGAAACGTTAATCTGCCCCTGGACTTCTGCCAGGCTCTGATTCAGGGCATCCCGCTGGCTGGCGTGAAAAAAGCTCATACCTTACCTCATCAATCGCTTGTAGTTATATGTTGTGTTGTGCACATCTATCCGTTTAGACGTCCAGATGTAAAGATGAAGGAAAAGCCGAAGGGCGTCAACCGAAAAATGACCAATGATGGTGAGGAAAAATCAGGGAAGATGAAAAAACTTCAGGATGGTAAGAAAAAGAAAATCCGGTATGCAAAGCAAACCGGACTGCAAATATAAACTAACCATGTACTTATTGCTTCTTGCCGGATTCGTCGTAAACGCTTAATCCGGCCTAATCCTATGATAATTCAATATATTTCATTAGAAACCATAAACCCGAAAACATGAGTACCGGGCATTATTAAATTTCTGAAATTACAACAACTGTGCCAGCCGGTTGATATCCGACTGAATCGCCCCGGCGGTGACGTCGCGCCCAGCGCCAGGTCCGCGGATCACCAGAGGGTTATCGCGATACCAGCGGCTTTCGATGGCAAAGACGTTATCGCACGGCAGCAGTGATGCCAACGGATGATCTTCACGCACCGCTTCCACGCCTACACGCGCTTTACCGTTGGCATCGAAACGCGCCACGTAGCGCAGCACCAGCCCCATTTCGCGGGCCGCTTCCAGCCGTTGCACCATCTGCTCGTTCAGTTCATCGCCATTTTCAAAGAAATGGTCGATGCTGCCGCCTTCGCAATGAGCAGGCACCAGCGATTCCACACGTACCTGATCCGGTTCGATGTTGTAACCTGCTTCACGCGCCAGAATCACCAGCTTGCGCATCACGTCTTTGCCAGAGAGATCGTCACGCGGGTCAGGTTCGGTTAAGCCCTGCTGCCACGCCTGATCCACCAGCTCGGTAAACGGCACGCTACCGTCGAATTGCAGGAACAGCCAGGAGAGCGTGCCGGAGAAGATCCCGCTGATCGACAAAATAGTATCGCCGCTGTCGATCAGATCGCGCACGGTGTGGTTGATCGGCAAGCCCGCACCGACGGTGGCATTGTACAGCCAGTGACGCCCGGTTTTTTCGAAGGCGTCGTGGATCTGGCGATATTTATTGCTGTCGCTGGCTCCCGCCAGTTTGTTGGCGCTGATAACGTGGAAACCGTGGCTGGCGAAATCAAGATACTGATCAGCAAGCTGCTGGCTGGCGGTAACGTCCAGCACCACTAAATCATCATACGGATGGGCGCGCATCCACAGGAACAACGACTCTTCATCCTGCTCAACCGCTTCATCGTTGAAGAAGGCTAACGCGCGGCTGGCGTCCAGCCCGTCATAGCTCAACAGGCTGCGGCGGCTGTCCACCACACCTGCCAGCACAAACTCAAAGCCGGTACGTGCCGAAAGCGTGCTCTGCTCACGGGCGAACAGTTCCAGCCAACGGGAACCGATATTGCCCTTACCGAACAATACCAGGCCGATGCGTTTTTCTGCGCGGAAGACGGACTGATGCAGCCCCTGAATCAGGCTTTCGGTCGGGCCGGTGCGCAGTACTGCCACCAGGCTGATGCCGTCATCGGACTGCCAGGTAAATTCGACCGGCTGGCCTTTCAGTTGCTGCCAGAAGCGGTGGCAATGCAGCGGGTTACGGGTGACGCCTGCACCGACCATCGCCACCAGCGCCAGCCCCTGACGCAGGCGCAGTTCGCCAGGTAATCCCGCTTCGTCGAGGATTTTCAGCGCACTGTCGGCCACTTCTGAGGTGTAGCAAAATTGCAGCAACTGGCGATCGTTATGTACGCCAACCGCCAGCGGGCGTACCTGCGCGCGTTTCAGGATTTGGTCGATCTCTTTATGCGCCAGTTTGAAATCCTGACTGGCGGGCACCTGAAACTCAATCAAACAGACATCATCGTGGCTGGTGACAATACGCGCACCAGTACCGGAGGCCAGCACGCGTTCAATGCGCGTGGAACCTTGATCCGGCGTGTAGCTACAGCGCAGTTGCAGGTCGATTTCGCTGCCAGAAACCGGCTGTAAAGTACGGGCGTGAAGAACGGGAGCCGCCAGGCGCGCCAGTTCGCTGGCCTCATCCAGACGCAGCAACGGCAGCAGGCAGGCATCTTTCACTTTACGCGGGTCGGCACTGTATACCCCGGCGACGTCGCTCCAGATGGTTACGCGAGAAACACCCGCCAGCGCACCGATTTGTGTCGCGGAATAGTCGGAACCGTTACGCCCCAGCAGCACCGTTTCACCGGCGTTGTTGCGGCTGATAAATCCGGTCACCACCAGACGTTTGCCCGGATGTTGCACCAGCAGCTGTTGCAGCAACGGGTAAGAAAGCCCTTCATCAACCTGCGGTTGTGCGGCGCGTTCAGCGCGTAAAAACTCGCGGGCATCAAGCCAGGCCGCTGGCAGCCCTTGTTGATTAAGTACCGCAGACATCAGACGTGCCGACCATACTTCCCCGTGGCCCACCACTTCCGCATACACTGCGTCGTTAATACCGCTGTCGAGCAGCGCCGCCAGGCGCTCAAGGTCGCTGACAAAAGCGCTAATGAGGCTATCGGCTTCTTCAGCGGGTAGCAGACCGCTAATCAGATCGCACTGATAGCGACGCAGCGTTTGTTGAACCTGATGCGCAGAGAGACGATCGGTCTGGCTTAGTTTCAACCAGTTAATCAACTGGTTAGTGGTGCTACCGGCGGCGGAAACCACCATCATATCGTCAGGCTGAGAGTACTCCGCCATAATGCCCGCGACACGCAAATAACACTTCACATCAGCCAGACTACTGCCACCAAATTTATGCAGCTGACGACCTTTCGCCCCTGCCTGCGCAATCACACTCATTTTTACCCCTTGTTTGCAGCCCGGAAGCCATTTTCCAGGTCGGCAATTAAATCTTCGCCATCTTCAATACCGGTGGAGATACGCAGCAGCGTCTCGGAGATCCCGGCGGCAGCACGCGCTTCTGGTGCCATGCCTGCATGTGTCATGGTTGCGGCGTGAGAGATTAAACTTTCCACTCCCCCTAATGATTCCGCCAGCGTAAACAACGACAGCCCGCCCAGGAAACGACGCAGCGTCTGCTCATCGCCATCCAGTTCAAAACTCAACATTGCGCCAAAGCCTTTTTGCTGGCGCGCGGCAATTTCATGCCCCTGATTTTCCGGCAACGACGGGTGATACAGTTTTTTCACCAACGGCTGGGTTTGCAGGTATTTCACAATCGCCTGCGCGTTGCGCTGCGCCAGCTCCATACGCGGCACCAGCGTTCGCAACCCACGTAGCAGCAGATAGCTGTCAAACGCGCCGCCCGTCACGCCAATATTGTTTGCCCACCAGGCCAGTTCAGTGACAACGTCCGGGTCTTTAGCAATCACCACGCCGGCCACTACGTCTGAGTGACCGTTCAGATATTTCGTGCATGAATGCAACACCAGATCGGCACCTAATGCCAGCGGATTTTGTAATGCCGGGCTTAAGAAGGTGTTATCCACCACGCTCACCGCCCCGACTTCCCTTGCCAGATGGCAGATTTTCGCAATATCCACGACGCGTAACAATGGATTACTTGGGCTTTCTACCAGTACCAGTTTGGGTTTTTCTGCCAGCGCTGCCCGTAATGCCTGTTCATCGCCTTGATCAACAAACAACACGCGATAGCAACCGCGTTTCGCCAGACTGTCGAACAGGCGATAGCTACCGCCGTAGCAGTCGTGCGGCGCAACCAGCAGATCGCCAGGTTTCAAAAAGACGGTCGTTACCAGGTGAATCGCGGACATGCCGGTATTAGTAAGTACTGCACCAGCACCACCTTCCAGTTCTGCCAGCGCACGCTGAACCACATCGCGCGTTGGGTTGCCGCGACGCGAGTAATCATGCGCGCGCGGTTCATTAAATCCGGTAAAGTTATAGGTGCTGGAAAGATGGATCGGTGGGACAACGCAACCATACTGTTCGTCGTCATTTAACCCGCTACGCACTGCGATGGTGGCCTGTTTACGCGTCATGTGATGAAGTTCCCTGGGCTTTGTCGGTGAAATGTCAGGCACCAGAGTAAACATTGTGTTAATGGACGTCAATACATCTGGACATCTAAACTTCTTTGCGTATAGATTGAGCAAATCCCAAATAGCCGTTAAAATTATATGCATTATCACGCCGACAGGTGCATTACACGATGTCACGGTAACGCCTGTACGGTAAACTATGCGGGTTTACGGTCAGTACCCACATCAACTGTGTGGTCTGGTCTCAATTTATTGACGAAGAGGATTAAGTATCTCATGGCTGAATGGAGCGGCGAATATATCAGCCCATACGCTGAGCACGGCAAGAAGAGTGAACAAGTCAAAAAGATTACGGTTTCCATTCCTCTTAAGGTGTTAAAAATCCTCACCGATGAACGCACGCGTCGTCAGGTGAACAACCTGCGTCACGCTACCAACAGCGAGCTGCTGTGCGAAGCGTTTCTGCATGCCTTTACCGGGCAACCTTTGCCGGATGATGCCGATCTGCGTAAAGAGCGCAGCGACGAAATCCCGGAAGCGGCAAAAGAGATCATGCGTGAGATGGGGATTAACCCGGAGACGTGGGAATACTAAAGCAAAAAAGAGCGGCGCGGAGTGGAATCGCCTGATGCGCTACGCTTATCAGGCCTACGTCATATTGCAATTTATTGAATTTGCACGAACTTGTAGGCCGGATAAGGCGTTCACGCCGCATCCGGCATAAACAACGAGCACGTTGTCTGCGACCCACCGCTTTTTATACATGGACGTTTAACTATGAAAAACAGGCTGCTGATCCTCAGCCTGCTGGTTTCTGTACCTGCCTTTGCCTGGCAGCCACAAACCGGCGACATCATCTTTCAGATCTCTCGCTCATCGCAAAGTAAAGCGATCCAACTGGCGACCCATACCGATTATAGCCACACCGGTATGCTGGTGATACGCAACAAAAAGCCCTACGTTTTTGAAGCAGTCGGCCCGGTGAAATACACCCCGCTCAAGCAGTGGATCGCCCATGGTGAAAAGGGCAAATACGTTGTTCGCCGCGTTGAAGGCGGACTGAGTGTTGAACAACAGCAAAAACTGGCGCAAACGGCAAAACGTTATCTCGGTAAACCGTATGATTTCAGCTTCTCATGGAGCGACGATCGCCAGTACTGTTCGGAAGTGGTGTGGAAGGTTTACCAGAACGCGCTGGGAATGCGCGTGGGCGAGCAGCAGAAGTTGAAAGAGTTCGACCTGAGCAGCCCACAAGTTCAGGCAAAGCTCAAAGAACGTTACGGCAAGAATATTCCGCTTGAGGAAACGGTGGTCTCGCCACAAGCCGTTTTCGATGCGCCACAACTCACCACGGTCGCCAAAGAATGGCCGCTGTTTTCGTGGTAATACGACCAAAATTCAGGCACAAAAAAAGCGCCGTGCGGCGCTTTTTTCGGAAATCCGGTCTTATTTGCTGCCCGGGATGTTGAAACGCTTGTTGAAGCGGTCAACACGGCCACCGGTAGCAACATCACGCTGTTTGCCAGTGAAGAACGGGTGGCACTTGCTGCACACGTCGAGGTTCAGGTCATGACCAACGGTGGAGCGGATTTTCATTACGTTACCGCAAGAGCAGCTAGCAGTAATTTCTTCGTATTTCGGGTGAATATCTTTTTTCATGGGAAAACCTCGGTTTAAGGCCGCGTCGCTCTTCCAGCCCTAACGCCAGACACCACGCGATGTTAAAAGTATAGCTTCAATACGATCATTTCGTACGAAGGCGCGAAATCATACAGAAATTAACCAGCGTATGCAAACTGATCCGCACTCTTCTACGGCAATGTGTATACTAACCCACCGAATTTCAAGTCAGGATGATGCTATGCCCGTTGCCCACGTTGCCTTGCCCGTTCCGCTTCCTCGTACCTTTGACTATCTGCTGCCAGAAGGCATGACGGTTAAAGCTGGGTGTCGCGTGCGCGTGCCGTTTGGCAAACAGCAGGAGCGCATCGGGATTGTGGTATCAGTTAGCGATGCCAGCGAACTGCCGCTCAATGAGCTAAAAGCGGTAGTCGAAGTGCTGGATAGTGAGCCGGTGTTTACTCACTCCGTCTGGCGATTGCTGCTATGGGCGGCAGATTACTATCATCATCCGATTGGCGATGTGCTGTTTCATGCCTTGCCGATTTTACTACGCCAGGGGCGGCCTGCGGCGAACGCGCCGATGTGGTACTGGTTTGCCACTGAACAAGGCCAGGCGGTGGATCTGAACAGCCTGAAACGCTCCCCCAAGCAACAACAGGCGCTGGCGGCGTTACGGCAAGGCAAAATCTGGCGCGACCAGGTCGCCACGCTCGAATTTAATGATGCCGCGTTGCAGGCGCTACGCAAAAAAGGTCTGTGTGATTTAGCAAGTGAAACACCAGAGTTTAGCGACTGGCGAACGAACTATGCCGTTTCTGGTGAGCGGTTGCGATTGAATACCGAACAGGCCACCGCCGTTGGCGCAATTCATAGCGCGGCAGATACTTTTTCTGCCTGGCTGCTGGCGGGCGTTACCGGTTCCGGTAAAACGGAGGTTTATCTCAGCGTACTGGAAAACGTGCTCGCTCAGGGCAAACAGGCGCTGGTGATGGTGCCGGAAATCGGCCTGACACCGCAAACTATCGCCCGTTTTCGTGAACGTTTTAATGCCCCCGTGGAAGTTCTGCATTCCGGCCTGAACGACAGCGAGCGTCTTTCGGCGTGGCTGAAAGCGAAAAATGGTGAGGCGGCGATTGTGATCGGCACCCGCTCCGCGCTGTTTACGCCGTTTAAAAATCTCGGCGTGATTGTCATTGATGAAGAGCACGACAGCTCCTACAAGCAGCAGGAAGGCTGGCGCTATCATGCCCGCGACCTGGCGGTGTATCGTGCGCACAGCGAGCAAATCCCGATTATTCTTGGCTCCGCAACGCCCGCGCTGGAAACGTTATGCAACGTCCAGCAGAAAAAATACCGCCTGCTGCGCCTGACCCGTCGGGCAGGGAATGCGCGTCCGGCAATTCAACATGTGCTGGATTTAAAAGGTCAGAAGGTGCAGGCAGGTCTGGCTCCGGCGTTAATCACTCGTATGCGCCAGCATTTACAGGCTGATAACCAGGTCATTCTCTTTCTTAACCGCCGTGGCTTTGCGCCTGCACTGCTGTGCCACGACTGTGGCTGGATTGCCGAATGCCCACGTTGCGATCACTACTACACGCTGCATCAGGCGCAGCACCATCTGCGCTGCCACCACTGTGACAGTCAGCGTCCGGTGCCGCGCCAGTGCCCTTCCTGCGGTTCCACGCACCTGGTCCCCGTGGGGCTGGGCACCGAACAGCTTGAACAGACGCTCGCGCCGTTGTTCCCCGGCGTGCCCATTTCTCGTATCGACCGCGATACCACCAGCCGCAAAGGGGCGCTGGAACAGCAACTGGCAGAAGTACATCGCGGCGGCGCGCGGATTTTGATTGGTACACAAATGCTGGCGAAAGGTCACCATTTCCCGGATGTGACGCTGGTTGCATTACTGGACGTGGACGGCGCGCTGTTTTCTGCCGATTTTCGCTCGGCAGAGCGTTTCGCTCAGCTTTACACCCAGGTCGCCGGTCGTGCCGGGCGTGCGGGTAAACAGGGCGAAGTGGTGCTGCAAACGCACCATCCGGAACATCCTCTGTTGCAAACGTTGCTCTATAAAGGCTACGACGCCTTTGCCGAACAGGCGCTGGCTGAGCGGCGAATGATGCAGCTACCGCCGTGGACCAGCCATGTGATTGTGCGTGCGGAAGATCATAACAATCAGCACGCGCCATTGTTCCTGCAACAACTGCGTAATCTGATCCTCTCCAGCCCACTGGCAGACGAGAAACTGTGGGTTCTCGGTCCGGTTCCGGCTCTGGCACCTAAACGTGGCGGTCGCTGGCGCTGGCAGATATTGTTGCAGCACCCTTCCCGCGTGCGCTTGCAACACATCATTAACGGTACGCTGGCGCTCATCAATACAATACCGGATTCCCGTAAGGTGAAATGGGTGCTGGATGTTGATCCGATTGAGGGTTAAACCGCTCACGATGCGAGGCGGATCGAAAAATTCAATATTCATCACACTTTTCATGAAAATTCTGTAACCGTTTTCACGCGCTATCTGCTAAAAATGTTGCCGATGTGAAGTAAACATGGATGTAGTACGCCTGACGTGCCAGGCGAGGAGTGAGTGTGAAAGCGAAGAAGCAGGAAACTGCCGCGACCATGAAAGACGTTGCCCTCAAGGCAAAAGTCTCTACAGCGACCGTCTCCCGAGCATTAATGAATCCCGATAAAGTCTCCCAGGCCACCCGTAATCGGGTTGAAAAAAGCGGCCCGGGAAGTGGGTTATTTACCGCAGCCTATGGGGCGCAACGTCAAGCGTAATGAATCCCGCACCATTCTGGTGATTGTCCCGGATATCTGCGATCCCTTCTTTAGCGAAATTATTCGCGGTATCGAAGTTACGGCGGCAAATCACGGATATCTGGTGCTGATTGGCGACTGTGCGCATCAAAATCAGCAGGAAAAAACCTTTATCGATTTGATCATCACCAAGCAAATTGATGGCATGTTGTTGCTGGGTTCAAGGCTGCCGTTTGATGCCAGCATTGAGGAACAGCGTAATCTGCCGCCGATGGTGATGGCGAACGAATTTGCACCGGAGCTGGAGCTGCCTACAGTTCATATCGACAATCTGACCGCCGCATTTGATGCAGTAAATTATTTATATGAGCAAGGGCATAAACGGATTGGCTGTATAGCCGGTCCCGAAGAGATGCCGCTGTGTCACTACCGCCTGCAAGGCTATGTTCAGGCGCTGCGTCGCTGCGGCATTATGGTTGATCCGCAATACATCGCCCGTGGCGACTTCACCTTCGAAGCCGGAAGCAAAGCGATGCAGCAGCTGCTTGATCTTCCACAACCGCCTACTGCTGTCTTCTGCCATAGCGATGTGATGGCGCTCGGCGCACTTTCTCAGGCAAAACGCCAGGGGCTGAAAGTCCCGGAAGACCTTTCCATAATCGGTTTTGATAACATCGACCTGACGCAATTTTGTGATCCGCCGCTGACAACCATCGCGCAGCCGCGTTACGAAATCGGTCGGGAAGCTATGCTGTTATTGCTTGATCAAATGCAGGGGCAACACGTTGGCAGTGGCTCTCGTTTAATGGACTGCGAACTTATCATCCGGGGATCAACACGCGCGTTACCTTAAAGTAAACCTTTAAGACTGCCGTGACTGGTCAAAGGCCCGCCGCTTAAGTAACATGGCGGGCTGACGAACGAATAAATACAGCGAAACGATAGTGGCACAACGAGATTATGTACGCCGCAGCCAACCGGCACCTTCGCGGCGAAAAAAGAGCACCTCACGGAAAAAGCAACGAAATCTGCCTGCGGTTTCTCCCGCTATGGTCGCTATTGCTGCCGCCGTTCTTGTGACCTTTATCGGTGGTCTGTACTTCATTACGCATCACAAGAAAGAAGAGTCCGAGACGCTGCAAAGCCAGAAAGTGACCGGAAACGGACTACCACCAAAACCAGAAGAACGCTGGCGCTACATTAAAGAGCTGGAAAGTCGCCAGCCGGGAGTGCGTGCGCCCACAGAACCTTCTGCCGGTGGTGAAGTGAAAACGCCGGAGCAACTGACACCAGAACAACGTCAGCTTCTTGAACAAATGCAGGCTGATATGCGCCAGCAGCCAACGCAGCTGGTTGAAGTTCCGTGGAATGAACAGACGCCGGAACAGCGTCAGCAAACGCTACAGCGCCAACGTCAGGCGCAGCAATTAGCGGAACAGCAACGCCTGGCTCAGCAGTCGCGTACGACTGAACAAAGCTGGCAGCAGCAGACGCGTACGTCGCAAGCCGCACCGGTACAGGCGCAACCGCGCCAGTCTAAACCGGCTTCTTCTCAGCAGCCGTACCAGGATCTGCTGCAAACTCCTGCGCACACGACTGCGCAGTCGAAGCCGCAGCAAGCTGCGCCAGTTGCTCGTGCCGCTGACGCGCCAAAACCGACGGCGGAGAAAAAAGACGAACGCCGCTGGATGGTGCAGTGCGGTTCGTTCAGAGGCGCGGAACAGGCAGAGACGGTACGTGCTCAGCTGGCGTTCGAAGGCTTTGACTCGAAAATCACCACCAACAATGGCTGGAATCGTGTGGTCATTGGCCCGGTGAAAGGCAAAGAGAACGCAGACAGCACCCTCAATCGGTTGAAGATGGCGGGTCATACAAACTGCATTCGGCTCGCCGCCGGGGGTTGAAACCCTCAAAATCCCCCCCATCTATAATTGCATTATGCCCCGTACTTTTGTACGGGGTTTGTACTCTGTATTCGTAACCAAGGGGTCAGCTCGTGACAACTATAGTAAGCGTACGCCGTAACGGCCATGTGGTCATCGCTGGTGATGGTCAGGCCACGTTGGGCAATACCGTAATGAAAGGCAACGTGAAAAAGGTCCGCCGTCTGTACAACGACAAAGTCATCGCGGGCTTTGCGGGCGGTACTGCGGATGCTTTTACGCTGTTCGAACTGTTTGAACGTAAACTGGAAATGCATCAGGGCCATCTGGTCAAAGCCGCCGTTGAGCTGGCAAAAGACTGGCGTACCGATCGCATGCTGCGCAAACTTGAAGCACTGCTGGCAGTCGCGGATGAAACTGCATCGCTTATCATCACCGGTAACGGTGACGTGGTGCAGCCAGAAAACGATCTTATTGCTATCGGCTCCGGCGGCCCTTACGCCCAGGCTGCGGCGCGCGCGCTGTTAGAAAACACTGAACTTAGCGCCCGTGAAATTGCTGAAAAGGCGTTGGATATTGCAGGCGACATTTGCATCTATACCAACCATTTCCACACCATCGAAGAATTAAGCTACAAAGCGTAAGGATCTCCCATGTCTGAAATGACCCCACGCGAAATCGTCAGCGAACTGGATAAGCACATCATCGGCCAGGACAACGCCAAGCGTTCTGTGGCGATTGCTCTGCGTAACCGCTGGCGTCGCATGCAGCTCAACGAAGAGCTGCGCCATGAAGTGACCCCGAAAAATATCCTGATGATCGGCCCGACCGGTGTCGGTAAAACTGAAATCGCCCGTCGTCTGGCTAAGCTGGCGAATGCGCCGTTCATCAAAGTTGAAGCGACCAAATTCACCGAAGTGGGCTACGTCGGTAAGGAAGTGGATTCTATTATTCGCGATCTGACCGATGCCGCCGTGAAAATGGTACGCGTCCAGGCTATCGAGAAAAACCGTTATCGCGCTGAAGAACTGGCAGAAGAACGTATTCTCGACGTGCTGATCCCACCTGCTAAAAACAACTGGGGACAGACCGAACAGCAGCAGGAACCGTCCGCTGCTCGTCAGGCATTCCGCAAAAAACTGCGTGAAGGCCAGCTTGATGACAAAGAAATCGAGATCGATCTTGCCGCAGCACCGATGGGCGTTGAAATTATGGCTCCTCCGGGCATGGAAGAGATGACCAGCCAGCTGCAGTCCATGTTCCAGAACCTGGGCGGCCAGAAGCAAAAAGCGCGTAAGCTGAAAATCAAAGACGCCATGAAGCTGCTGATTGAAGAAGAAGCGGCGAAACTGGTGAACCCGGAAGAGCTGAAGCAAGACGCTATCGACGCTGTTGAGCAGCACGGGATCGTGTTTATCGACGAAATCGACAAAATCTGTAAGCGCGGCGAGTCTTCCGGTCCGGATGTTTCTCGTGAAGGCGTTCAGCGTGACCTGCTGCCGCTGGTAGAAGGTTGCACCGTTTCCACCAAACACGGGATGGTCAAAACTGACCACATTCTGTTTATCGCTTCTGGCGCGTTCCAGATTGCGAAACCGTCTGACCTGATCCCGGAACTGCAAGGTCGTCTGCCAATCCGCGTTGAACTGCAGGCGCTGACCACCAGCGACTTCGAGCGTATTCTGACCGAGCCGAATGCCTCTATCACCGTGCAGTACAAAGCACTGATGGCGACTGAAGGCGTAAATATCGAGTTTACCGACTCCGGTATTAAACGCATCGCGGAAGCGGCATGGCAGGTGAACGAATCTACCGAAAACATCGGTGCTCGTCGTTTACACACTGTTCTGGAGCGTTTAATGGAAGAGATTTCCTACGACGCCAGCGATTTAAGCGGTCAAAATATCACTATTGACGCAGATTATGTGAGCAAACATCTGGATGCGTTGGTGGCAGATGAAGATCTGAGCCGTTTTATCCTATAATCGCGTTCAATCATTTTCATCATTGTTTGATGGGGCTGAAAGGCCCCATTTTTATTGGCGCGTATTATGACTGAACAACAAATTAGCCGAACTCAGGCGTGGCTGGAAAGTTTACGACCTAAAACCCTCCCCCCTCGCCTTTGCTGCAATTATCGTCGGGACAGCGCTGGCATGGTGGCAAGGTCACTTCGATCCGCTGGTCGCCCTGCTGGCACTAATTACCGCCGGGCTATTACAGATCCTTTCTAACCTCGCCAATGATTACGGCGATGCGGTAAAAGGCAGCGATAAACCTGACCGCATTGGGCCGCTACGCGGCATGCAAAAAGGGGTCATTACCCAGCAAGAGATGAAACGGGCGCTCATTATTACCGTCGTGCTCATCTGTCTCTCCGGGCTGGCACTGGTTGCAGTGGCATGCCATACGCTGGCCGATTTTGTCGGTTTCCTGATTCTTGGCGGGTTGTCGATCATTGCCGCTATCACCTACACCGTGGGCAATCGTCCTTATGGTTATATCGGTCTGGGTGATATTTCCGTACTGGTTTTCTTTGGCTGGTTGAGTGTCATGGGGAGCTGGTATTTACAGGCTCATACATTGATTCCGGCACTGATCCTTCCGGCGACCGCATGCGGCCTGCTGGCAACGGCAGTACTGAATATTAATAACCTGCGTGATATCAATAGCGACCGCGAAAATGGCAAAAACACGCTGGTGGTGCGCTTAGGTGAAGTGAACGCGCGTCGTTATCATGCCTGCCTGCTGATGGGCTCGCTGGTGTGTCTGGCGCTGTTTAATCTCTTTTCGCTGCATAGCCTGTGGGGCTGGCTGTTCCTGCTGGCGGCACCATTACTGGTGAAGCAAGCCCGTTATGTGATGCGGGAAATGGACCCGGTGGCGATGCGACCAATGCTGGAACGTACTGTCAAGGGAGCGTTACTGACTAACCTGCTGTTTGTTTTAGGGATATTCCTAAGCCAGTGGGCAGCATAACTGACAAATATCAATTAACAATTGATGATTTTGCCAACAGCCCACATAGCGCGATATACTGAAAATTCTCGCAGCAACTGAATGTTAAGCCTATGAAATACGATACTTCCGAGCTTTGTGACATCTATCAAGAAGATGTTAACGTCGTGGAACCGCTGTTCTCCAACTTTGGCGGACGGGCGTCGTTTGGCGGACAAATAATCACGGTAAAATGTTTCGAGGACAACGGGTTGCTGTACGATCTGCTCGAACAGAATGGCCGTGGTCGTGTTCTTGTCGTCGATGGCGGTGGTTCTGTTCGTCGCGCACTGGTCGATGCTGAACTGGCGCGTCTGGCAGTACAAAATGAATGGGAAGGTCTGGTCATTTACGGCGCGGTGCGTCAGGTAGATGACCTGGAAGAGTTGGATATCGGCATCCAGGCGATGGCGGCAATTCCGGTTGGTGCCGCTGGCGAAGGCATTGGCGAAAGCGATGTCCGCGTCAATTTTGGCGGTGTCACCTTCTTCTCCGGCGACCATCTTTATGCCGACAATACCGGGATTATTCTTTCAGAAGATCCGCTGGATATTGAATGATAAGAAAGGCACCGCAAGGTGCCTTTTTTTCTGCGTTACCTGTTGGCCTACACAGTAAAGAAATTACGCGGAAGATGAAGCGTAATCAGACCTCTTCCATGCGACCCAGCAGGGCCTGCAGACGTTCCTGCCAGCCGTTCTGCTGTTCTTTCAGATGGTTGTTCTCACGCTCCAGCTCTTCGCGCTGATGCTGGGCATTTTGAACTTCCTGCGACAGTGAGTTGTTTTTTTCTTTCAGCTCTTCGATTTCCATCTGCAACAGAGTGATGGTATCAATCGCCTGCTGTACTTTTGCTTCCAGTTTCTCAAACACTTCTAATGACATTGTCATACCTCTCCTGAATTGCAAGGCGTTGATGGATAAAAATCCTCGTCCCGATTACCGGTGACGCCTTAATAAATACGAGCGCACTTTAGTTAGCTCCGATTGTATGAAGCCGCGCCATCGCTGTCCAGCGGCACGCCTTGCAGATTACGGTTTGCCACACTTTTCATCCTTCTCCTGGTGACATAATCCACATCAATCGAAAATGTTAATAAATTTGTTGCGCGAATGATCTAACAAACATGCATCATGTACAATCAGATGGAATAAATGGCGCGATAACGCTCATTTTATGACGAGGCACACACATTTTAAGTTCGATATTTCTCGTTTTTGCTCGTTAACGATAAGTTTACAGCATGCCTACAAGCATCGTGGAGGTCCGTGACTTTCACGCATACAACAAACATTAACTCTTCAGGATCCGATTATGAGTCAAACATCAACCTTGAAAGGCCAGTGCATTGCTGAATTCCTCGGTACCGGGTTGTTGATTTTCTTCGGTGTGGGTTGCGTTGCAGCACTAAAAGTCGCTGGTGCGTCTTTTGGTCAGTGGGAAATCAGTGTCATTTGGGGACTGGGGGTGGCAATGGCCATCTACCTGACCGCAGGGGTTTCCGGCGCGCATCTTAATCCCGCTGTTACCATTGCATTGTGGCTGTTTGCCTGTTTCGACAAGCGCAAAGTTATTCCTTTTATCGTTTCACAAGTTGCCGGCGCTTTCTGTGCTGCGGCTTTAGTTTACGGGCTTTACTACAATTTATTTTTCGACTTCGAGCAGACTCATCACATTGTTCGCGGCAGCGTTGAAAGTGTTGATCTGGCTGGCACTTTCTCTACTTACCCTAATCCTCATATCAATTTTGTGCAGGCTTTCGCAGTTGAGATGGTGATTACCGCTATTCTGATGGGGCTGATCCTGGCGTTAACGGACGATGGCAACGGTGTACCACGCGGCCCTTTGGCTCCCTTGCTGATTGGTCTACTGATTGCGGTCATTGGCGCATCTATGGGCCCATTGACAGGTTTTGCCATGAACCCAGCGCGTGACTTCGGTCCGAAAGTCTTTGCCTGGCTGGCGGGCTGGGGCAATGTCGCCTTTACCGGCGGCAGAGACATTCCTTACTTCCTGGTGCCGCTTTTCGGCCCTATCGTTGGCGCGATTGTAGGTGCATTTGCCTACCGCAAACTGATTGGTCGCCATTTGCCTTGCGATATCTGTGTTGTGGAAGAAAAGGAAACCACAACTCCTTCAGAACAAAAAGCTTCGCTGTAATATGACTACGGGACAATTAAACATGACTGAAAAAAAATATATCGTTGCGCTCGACCAGGGCACCACCAGCTCCCGCGCGGTCGTAATGGATCACGATGCCAATATCATTAGCGTGTCGCAGCGCGAATTTGAGCAAATCTACCCAAAACCAGGTTGGGTAGAACACGACCCAATGGAAATCTGGGCCACCCAAAGCTCCACGCTGGTAGAAGTGCTGGCGAAAGCCGATATCAGTTCCGATCAAATTGCAGCTATCGGTATTACGAACCAGCGTGAAACCACTATTGTCTGGGAAAAAGAAACCGGCAAGCCTATCTATAACGCCATTGTCTGGCAGTGCCGTCGTACCGCAGAAATCTGCGAGCATTTAAAACGTGACGGTTTAGAAGATTATATCCGCAGCAATACCGGTCTGGTGATTGACCCGTACTTTTCTGGCACCAAAGTGAAGTGGATCCTCGACCATGTGGAAGGCTCTCGCGAGCGTGCACGTCGTGGTGAATTGCTGTTTGGTACGGTTGATACGTGGCTTATCTGGAAAATGACTCAGGGCCGTGTCCATGTGACCGATTACACCAACGCCTCTCGTACCATGTTGTTCAACATCCATACCCTGGACTGGGACGACAAAATGCTGGAAGTGCTGGATATTCCGCGCGAGATGCTGCCAGAAGTGCGTCGTTCTTCCGAAGTATACGGTCAGACTAACATTGGCGGCAAAGGCGGCACGCGTATTCCAATCTCCGGGATCGCCGGTGACCAGCAGGCCGCGCTGTTTGGTCAGTTGTGCGTGAAAGAAGGGATGGCGAAGAACACCTATGGCACTGGCTGCTTTATGCTGATGAACACTGGCGAGAAAGCGGTGAAATCAGAAAACGGCCTGCTGACCACCATCGCCTGCGGCCCGACTGGCGAAGTGAACTATGCGTTGGAAGGTGCGGTGTTTATGGCAGGCGCATCCATTCAGTGGCTGCGCGATGAAATGAAGTTGATTAACGACGCCTACGATTCCGAATATTTCGCCACCAAAGTGCAAAACACCAATGGTGTGTATGTGGTTCCGGCATTTACCGGGCTGGGTGCGCCGTACTGGGACCCGTATGCGCGCGGGGCGATTTTCGGTCTGACTCGTGGGGTGAACGCTAACCACATTATACGCGCGACGCTGGAGTCTATTGCTTATCAGACGCGTGACGTGCTGGAAGCGATGCAGGCCGACTCTGGTATCCGTCTGCACGCCCTGCGCGTGGATGGTGGCGCAGTAGCAAACAATTTCCTGATGCAGTTCCAGTCCGATATTCTCGGCACCCGCGTTGAGCGCCCGGAAGTGCGCGAAGTCACCGCATTGGGTGCGGCCTATCTCGCAGGCCTGGCGGTTGGCTTCTGGCAGAACCTCGACGAGCTGCAAGAGAAAGCGGTGATTGAGCGCGAGTTCCGTCCAGGCATCGAAACCACTGAGCGTAATTACCGTTACGCAGGCTGGAAAAAAGCGGTTAAACGCGCGATGGCGTGGGAAGAACACGACGAATAATGTAAATGCCGAATGAAGCGTTTATGCCGCATCCGGTAGTCCCGAAACGTGCGGGGGCAACCCCGCACACATCAATAATCCCTCCCTTCCCCTGTGCTACACTTCGCGCCATTCCTTACTGCTTAGAGTTTGCTATGAGACGAGAACTTGCCATCGAATTTTCCCGCGTCACCGAATCAGCGGCGCTGGCTGGCTACAAATGGTTAGGACGCGGCGATAAAAACACCGCGGACGGCGCGGCGGTAAACGCCATGCGTATTATGCTCAACCAGGTCAACATTGACGGCACCATCGTCATTGGTGAAGGTGAAATCGACGAAGCACCGATGCTCTACATTGGTGAAAAAGTCGGTACTGGTCGCGGCGACGCGGTAGATATTGCTGTTGATCCGATTGAAGGCACGCGCATGACGGCGATGGGCCAGGCTAACGCGCTGGCGGTGCTGGCAGTAGGCGATAAAGGCTGCTTCCTCAATGCGCCGGATATGTATATGGAGAAGCTGATTGTCGGGCCGGGAGCCAAAGGCACCATTGATCTGAACCTGCCGCTGGCGGATAACCTGCGCAATGTAGCGGCGGCGCTCGGCAAACCGTTGAGCGAACTGACGGTAACGATTCTGGCTAAACCACGCCACGATGCCGTTATCGCTGAAATGCAGCAACTCGGCGTACGCGTATTTGCTATTCCGGACGGCGACGTTGCGGCCTCAATTCTCACCTGTATGCCAGACAGCGAAGTTGACGTGCTGTACGGTATTGGTGGCGCGCCGGAAGGCGTAGTTTCTGCGGCGGTGATCCGCGCATTAGATGGCGACATGAACGGTCGTCTGCTGGCGCGTCATGACGTCAAAGGCGACAACGAAGAGAATCGTCGCATTGGCGAGCAGGAGCTGGCACGCTGCAAAGCGATGGGCATCGAAGCCGGTAAAGTATTGCGCCTGGGCGATATGGCGCGCAGCGATAACGTCATCTTCTCTGCCACCGGTATTACCAAAGGCGATCTGCTGGAAGGCATTAGCCGCAAAGGCAATATCGCGACTACCGAAACGCTGCTGATCCGCGGCAAGTCACGCACCATTCGCCGCATTCAGTCCATCCACTATCTGGATCGCAAAGACCCGGAAATGCAGGTGCACATCCTCTGATTGATTTGATCGATTGAGCCTTCCAGTCCTTCGGGACTGGAATTTTTTTGTTCGGAGAACGAAGATAAGGCAAGTCAATCAAAACAGGAGAAAAACATGGCTGATTGGGTAACAGGCAAAGTCACTAAAGTGCAGAACTGGACCGACGCCCTGTTTAGTCTCACCGTTCACGCCCCCGTGCTTCCGTTTACCGCCGGGCAATTTACCAAGCTTGGCCTTGAAATCGACGGCGAACGCGTCCAGCGCGCCTACTCCTATGTAAACTCGCCCGATAATCCCGATCTGGAGTTTTACCTGGTCACCGTCCCCGATGGCAAATTAAGCCCACGACTGGCGGCACTGAAACCAGGCGATGAAGTGCAGGTGGTTAGCGAAGCGGCAGGATTCTTTGTGCTCGATGAAGTGCCGCACTGCGAAACGCTATGGATGCTGGCAACCGGTACAGCGATTGGCCCTTATTTATCGATTCTGCAACTAGGTAAAGATTTAGATCGCTTCAAAAATCTGGTCCTGGTGCACGCCGCACGTTATGCCGCCGACTTAAGCTATTTGCCACTGATGCAGGAACTGGAAAAACGCTACGAAGGAAAACTGCGCATTCAGACGGTGGTCAGTCGGGAAACGGCAGCGGGGTCGCTCACCGGACGGATACCGGCATTAATTGAAAGTGGGGAACTGGAAAGCACGATTGGCCTGCCGATGAATAAAGAAACCAGCCATGTGATGCTGTGCGGCAATCCACAGATGGTGCGCGATACACAACAGTTGCTGAAAGAGACCCGGCAGATGACGAAACATTTACGTCGCCGACCGGGCCATATGACAGCGGAGCATTACTGGTAAGCGGTTACTTATCGATAAACGGCACGATGAGCAAATCCGCACTCATCTTATTGATCATCCCGCGATATGCCGGCATCAAACGGTTGATAAATGAGTGATGATGACCACAGACAAGGAGGTCGCACTGCTCTTTTTGCATAATTTCCAGCAGTGTTTCCGGCATTTCTCCGCGTTCAATACGCAGTTTTGTCTTCGGCCATTGAATATTTTTCGTCAGTTTATACAGCTTGTTATCCGACTTATTCTTCAACAATTGAAGAATATCTTCTGTTGCAGGGAAGTAGATACCCGGATACAACTCGCTTAAGCCATCATCAATATGAATTAACGTCAGGTGAGCGTCATTATGTCTGGCGAGCTCCAGGGCTTTATTCACCAGTAAGGCATCTTCTTCATTCCCGGAAATTGCCACGCCAATGTGTTTATAAGCCATGTTTAACTCCTTCTAAAGCAACTCCATCAAGCTAACGAACGCAGTGATAACTCAAAAATAATCATCTCGGCCTGGCATGAGAAAGTGAAGGCCGCATCAAGCTCAACTTGCCCCTCCAGATCCTTAATCTTATAGGCCACGCTGGCCCCTTCATCTGCAGAGGATGTAGCGGCGGCAAGCTCTTTCAGTTTGGTCATAAAAGACTCTGCTTCTTCGCGGGTGGCAAAAAAGCGCGAAAACTTACTGGTACAGTTGTCGTTATCAATCACCGTACCGATATCAATCGCACATCCTTTAGTACTGCATTTATCTACGACATCTTTCATAGGGCACCTCTGTATATTCGCCTCTCTGTCGATTACGACTTAAGAATAATGCGCCGTTAAGGGAAGAACAAACAAGTAATGATCTTATGGATTACCATTTTTTTTGATATTGCTTAAGGTGAAGAGTTCAGAAGGATTTTCCGGGTATTGTCATTTGCATCGTGGAAATAACAATCCCGGAAAAAAATAGCAGTAAGAGATATATTAAAGGTTAATTACTTGATTTATTGTCGGCTTTATACTTCACATCCTGAGTATCTTTACCATATTTATTTTCGCCTTGTGTGCCAACAAACGCACCAAGATCGATAAGCATCATCACCAGAATCAACGTCGGGACAAAACGCCCCACCGCCCATTGCCAGACACCCGGTAAAATCGCCCAGTTACCCGCCAGCAGCATCCACGCCACAATCATCAGAAATGCCCATGCGCCGGAACGCCCGCGATCATGCAAGCGCTTAACAGTTACTGCCGCTGTTGGCCAGAGCAAGCACACAAGGCAAAACGCCGCGGTCTGAATATCGAGTAGATTCTTACCCGCCAGTGAGAAAAGCACCAGCATGCCTGCGAACCACAGGCCTATCCAAATCCAGAAATCACGGCGTCCAATACGCCCTTTAAATGAGAATAACCATTGCTGTATGGTCATGTAAGTTCCTTGATGGTTGTCTTTTCCAGGATTCTACCCTTTTGACAAGGGCGACAGATATCGTTTTAATCGGAGCCAGTCATAACAAAAGGTACTGTCAATGAAGCCAGGGTGTACGCTGTTTTTTCTCTTATGTTCTGCATTAACCGTTACAACAGAGGCGCATGCACAAACACCAGATACGGCAACGACCGCGCCTTATCTGCTGGCTGGAGCCCCTACTTTCGATCTCTCCATCAGCCAGTTTCGAGAAGACTTTAACAGCCAGAATCCCAGCCTGCCACTGAACGAATTTCGTGCCATCGACAGCAGTCCCGACAAAGCCAATCTCACTCGTGCTGCAAGTAAAATTAATGAGAACTTGTATGCTTCTACAGCGCTGGAGCGCGGTACCTTAAAAATCAAAAGCATTCAAATGACCTGGCTACCCATCCAGGGGCCAGAGCAAAAAGCCGCGAAAGCGAAAGCTCAGGAATACATGGCAGCGGTGATCCGCACACTCACCCCATTAATGACCAAAACACAAAGCCAGAAAAAACTGCAGTCGCTACTAACGGCGGGGAAAAACAAACGTTATTACACCGAGACAGAAGGTGCACTGCGTTATGTTGTCGCGGACAACGGCGAAAAGGGGCTGACCTTCGCTGTTGAACCGATTAAGCTGGCGCTATCTGAATCGCTTGAAGGTTTGAATAAATGACAAAAAGCAAAGCCTTTGTGCCGATGAATCTCTATACTGTTTCACAGACCTGCTGCCCTGCGGGGCGGCCATCTTCCTTTATTCGCTTATAAGCGTGGAGAATTAAAATGCGACATCCTTTAGTGATGGGTAACTGGAAACTGAACGGCAGCCGCCACATGGTTCACGAGCTGGTTTCTAACCTGCGTAAAGAGCTGGCAGGTGTTGCTGGCTGTGCGGTTGCAATCGCACCACCGGAAATGTATATCGATATGGCGAAGCGCGAAGCTGAAGGCAGCCACATCATGCTGGGTGCGCAAAACGTGGACCTGAACCTGTCCGGCGCATTCACCGGTGAAACCTCTGCTGCTATGCTGAAAGACATCGGCGCACAGTACATCATCATCGGTCACTCTGAACGTCGTACTTACCACAAAGAATCTGACGAACTGATCGCGAAAAAATTCGCGGTGCTGAAAGAGCAGGGCCTGACTCCGGTTCTGTGCATCGGTGAAACCGAAGCTGAAAATGAAGCGGGCAAAACTGAAGAAGTTTGCGCACGTCAGATCGACGCGGTACTGAAAACTCAGGGTGCTGCGGCATTCGAAGGTGCGGTTATCGCTTACGAACCTGTATGGGCAATCGGTACTGGCAAATCTGCAACTCCGGCTCAGGCACAGGCTGTTCACAAATTCATCCGTGACCACATCGCTAAAGTTGACGCTAACATCGCTGAACAAGTGATCATTCAGTACGGCGGCTCTGTAAACGCGTCTAACGCTGCAGAACTGTTTGCTCAGCCGGATATCGACGGCGCGCTGGTTGGTGGTGCTTCTCTGAAAGCTGACGCCTTCGCAGTAATCGTTAAAGCTGCAGAAGCGGCTAAACAGGCTTAAGTCTGACAGGTGCCGGATTTCATATCCGGCACTTACTTTCCTTAACTCTTCGCCTTAACGCAAAATCTCACACTGATGATCCTGAATTTCCTCGGCTGAAGCACGGTTAAGCGTCAGTAGATTTCGTTGTGTCGCCAGCAATACAAATGAGTTATCACTCTGCCGTACCATCGCCAGCCCGTAGCGTCCCATATGTTCCCGCGCCTCAGGTACTTCTTCTGCCAGCATCATAAATGGGCTGCGTTGTACCAGTTCGCTTTCCGTTACCCGACGCGCCAGGTATTCATGCCCGCGCAAACCACCTGGCAGTGGCAACCAGCGGCTGCTGATGTTCGCCAGATTGTTATCCAGCTGTTTGCGCACATCAGGACGAATACAAGAGATATGAATATGAAAATGGTTTTGCGTACGCCCGGTGCGGGAGTTGATCGCCAAAGAAACCGCGCGATCGGGAACCGGCTGGCCGTATTTTTTGCTCATAAAATCACGCGCCTGCCAAGCCAACCAAAAGAAGTTCGGCGTTGAAGGATCGGTCAACAAAGGACTTTCAGTACCGTTAATACGATACGTTGGCATCAACAGATATTGCAGTGGGCCATTAAGATCTTTTAAAACCACGTATCCGGCATTGGGTTTGACTTCCGCACATGGCGAAGGATTTTGATTTTGCTGCTGATTGGGCAAACATTCCTCAAGGACAATCTTACGTAATGTATCCGACTCTTCACCGGTTAATTTCCAGTAACCAATACCGGCAGCCACAACGGCGATAACTATCATCACCAAAAAAAGAAGACCCGCTTTTTTCATCTTTTTTTCCCTGTACCTCAAAGAGATGCAAGGGTAACGCAAAATCGTGACAAATAAAAAACCCGGTCGCGAGAAACCACCGGGTTTGATAATTATCCTGGGGAAATCAGCGTTTGCTGATCTGATCGAACGTACCGCCGTTAGCAAAATGCTCTTTTTGCGCTTTCGTCCAGCCGCCGAACTCTTCATCAATGGTGAATAACTTCAGCTTTGGAAACGCATTTTCGTACTTTTTCGCCACCTCAGCGTCGCGCGGACGGTAGTAGTTTTTCGCGGCAATTTCCTGACCTTCTGGCGAGTAGAGATATTTCAGGTAGGCTTCCGCCACCTCTTTAGTACCTTTTTTCTCGACCACTTTATCGACCACCGACACGGTTGGCTCTGCGAGGATAGACTCACTCGGCGTGACGATTTCGAATTTATCTTTCCCCAGTTCATTCGCTGCCAGCAGAGCTTCGTTTTCCCAGGCAATCAGTACATCGCCAATTCCGCGCTCGACAAAAGTGTTAGTGGAGCCACGCGCGCCAGAATCCAGAACTTCGACGTTTTTATACAGTGCCCGAACAAAATCCTGTGCTTTTGCCTGATCGTTGTTGTTGTGATGCAGCGCGTAGCCCCAGGCTGCCAGGTAGTTCCAGCGCGCGCCACCAGAGCTTTTCGGATTAGGCGTGATCACCGAAACACCCGGTTTAATCAGATCGTTCCAGTCATGGATCTGCTTCGGATTTCCCTTACGTACCAGGAAAACAATGGTGGAAGTGTACGGTGCGGAGTTATCCGGCAGACGTTTGATCCACTCTTTATCAATCCGCCCGCGTTCCGCAATTGCGTCCACGTCATAGGCCAGAGCCAGCGTGACAACATCAGCTTCAATACCGTTGATTACCGACGTCGCTTGTTTACCTGAGCCACCGTGTGACTGACGAATCACCACGTTATCACCAGTTTGCTGTTTCCAGTGGGCGCTGAATGCCTTGTTGTACTGTTCGTACAATTCGCGCGTTGGATCATATGAAACGTTAAGAAGCTGAATATCCTTTGCCATAACGCTGGTTGCCGCCAGCAAAAATGTTAACCCTACGCCCCACTTGTTCATCGCCCGACTCTCTTATGTTGTGTTGTGATGAGCAAAGCGTGCCAGAAGGTTAACCAAACATTAAAGAATAAAAAAAGATTGGCTATAACTTGCGGGTATATGTTGAGGGATTAAAAAGGCGGAAGAAATCCGCCTCATATTGCTGACAAAGTGCGCTTTGTCCATGCCGGATGCGGCGCGAACGCCTTATCCGGCCTACAAAAGTTTGCAAATTCAATAAATTGCAGAATTCATGTAGGCCTGATAAGCGAAGCGCATCAGGCATTTTTGCTTCTGTCATCGGTTTCAGGGTAAAGGAATCTGCCTTTTTCCGAAATCATTAATACAGTTTTTTCGCGCAGTCCAGCCAGTCACCTTTGAACGGACGCTTCATGTTTTCGATAGCGTCGATGATGTCGTGGTGAACCAGCTGTTCGTTCTGGATACCTACACAACGACCGCCGTAACCTGCCAGCAGCAGATCGATAGCGTAAGCGCCCATACGGGAAGCCAGAATACGGTCGTAAGGCACCGGAGAACCACCGCGCTGGATGTGGCCCAGCACAGTTGCGCGGGTTTCACGACCGGTTTCTTTCTCGATGAAATGCGCCAGTTCGTCAACATCACACATATGTTCGGTAATCGCCACGATCGCGTGTTTTTTACCTTTCGCGATACCCGCTTTGATTTCGTTTACCAGGTCTTCACGGCTGAATTCAACTTCCGGAACCACAACGAATTCACAGCCACCGGCAATGGCCGCAGCCAACGTCAGATCTCCACAATAACGGCCCATCACTTCCACCACGGAAATACGCTGGTGAGAAGAAGAGGTGTCACGCAGACGGTCGATCGCTTCTACAACGGTGCTCAGCGCAGTGAAGAAACCGATAGTGTAGTCAGTGCCTTTGATGTCGTTGTCGATAGTGCCCGGCAGACCGATGCACGGGAAGCCCATTTCGGTCAGACGCATTGCACCCATGTAGGAACCGTCACCGCCGATAACCACCAGCGCGTCGATACCACGTTTTTTCAGGTTTTCGATAGCCACGGCGCGGATGTTCTCGTCGCGGAATTCCGGGAAACGCGCAGAACCGAGGAACGTACCGCCACGGTTGATCATGTCAGACACGCTGTAACGGTCTAGCTGTACCATACGGTCTTCATACAGACCCAGATAGCCGTCATAAATACCCATTACTTCCAGACCTTCTGTCAGCGCAGAACGAACAACCCCGCGAATTGCGGCGTTCATGCCTGGCGCATCACCGCCGCTTGTCAACACACCGATTTTCTTAATCATGACTACCTCTGAACTTTGGAATGCAAAATGAAATCTGTTGCCGGAAGTCTTCTTGCACATCGAAGTGATCCAACGAATGTGCAAATAGTATAACAATCACTTCCTGCTGAATTGATTCAGGTCAGGCCAAATGGCGGTATTTTATACACAAAATGCGGGTCTGGCTCTCTTTTATACTGATTATGAAAGCATAGACCGTTTACCCTCCCTGGGTACGACGGAACAGGGGTCCTGATGGATAATTACATCCGATCCCGGAAAACGCCGTAAAATAGCCTGCTCTACCTGATCCGCCACCATATGTGCCTGAACCAAAGGCAGAGAGTCTTCCATTTCCAAATGAATCTGAATAAAGCGGGTCGGCCCTGACTGCCGCGTGCGAAGATCGTGAGCGCCGCTAACACCCGGCCAGGAAGTCACGATATCAATAATTTCTTGCCGTTCCTCATCAGGCAATGCGCGATCCAGTAATGACTGTACCGCCTCATATCCCATGCGTAACGCGCTATATAAAATATAGATGCCGATTCCCAATGCAAACAGAGCATCGGCGCGATGCCAGCCGTACCAGGACAACCCCAGCGCCAGCAGAATTGCGCCGTTCATCATAACATCAGACTGGTAATGTAGCATATCAGCCCGCACCGCCTGGCTTTGCGTCCGCCGCACCACCCAACGCTGAAACGAGACAAGGATAATCGTACAAATTAGCGCCACAATTGTCACGATAACCCCGACGCCTGGATCTGTCATCGGTGTTGGAGATATCAGATGTTGAATACCCGTCAAAAACAGGAATAGTGCCGAACCGGAGATAAACATACTTTGCGCCAGCGCCGCGAGGGACTCAGCTTTACCGTGACCAAACGAGTGATTATCGTCGGCAGGTTGCAGGGAATATCGCACCACCAATAAATTCGTCAACGACGCGCCGATATCCACCAGCGAATCCACCAGCGCGGCGAGAATACTCACCGACCCGGTATACCACCATGCAAAAATTTTAATCAGCAATAGCAGCGAAGCCATCGCCGTCGCAGCAATCGCCGCCCGACTGACCAGCCGTCCATAAGATTGATTCATAAATACTCCCGCTATCAACTGACGCTAGTATAACGGAAGCAAATCATCTGCAATGCATTAAGCAGCAGGCAAATTGAGGATAAAAAAAACCCCCACAGCATGTGGGGGAAGACAGGGATGGTGTCTATGGCAAGGAAAACAGGGTTTACTACTGGGAACGTGAGTTGCTACTACTCAATAGCTTCAACGATGAACTTTTTTGCCATTGCGTCACGTCACGCAACTGCTCCATTCGTTGTTGATGTTTCTCGTTTAAAACCGCTTGCTGCTCCGGCGTTAACAGGCGATACATTTGGTTGCGGACTTTTGCCATCTCAACCTGACGAGCAATTTGCTCATTCGCCATTTTTTCTGCCTGTGCGCGCACAGCGTTTTCATCAAAATTTTCTGCGGTGACAAGGCGATGCATTGTCTCCAGTTCGCTAACATTAACAGGAGGCTGTTCGTGCCGGGCCTGTTGCATAAGATCTCGCATCTGCTGACGCTGATGTTCGGTTAAACTTATGCCGTCGAACATATGGCTCTGCGTACTGCGCTGCGTAAGTTCTTCACCCGGATGCCAGTTATCGCCTGAACCGACTTCAGCAGCGTGGCTTAATGAACTGACTGCCAGCGTTGAGGCCATGACGGCAGCGGTAACTATGCGCATCATTTGCTCCCAAAATCTTTCTGTCGCGATTCAACGATAGAGAGTTTACGATTCAGGCTGCAAACATGCGTCAGGGGGTGTAAAACAACGTAAAGTCATGGATTAGCGACGTCTGATGACGTAATTTCTGCCTCGGAGGTATTTAAACAATGAATAAAATCCTGTTAGTTGATGATGACCGAGAGCTGACTTCCCTATTAAAGGAGCTGCTCGAGATGGAAGGCTTCAACGTGATTGTTGCCCACGATGGGGAACAGGCGCTTGATCTTCTGGACGACAGCATTGATTTACTTTTGCTTGACGTAATGATGCCGAAGAAAAATGGTATCGACACATTAAAAGCACTTCGCCAGACACACCAGACGCCTGTCATTATGTTGACGGCGCGCGGCAGTGAACTTGATCGCGTTCTCGGCCTTGAGCTGGGCGCAGATGACTATCTCCCGAAACCGTTTAATGATCGTGAGCTGGTGGCACGTATTCGCGCGATCCTGCGCCGTTCGCACTGGAGCGAGCAACAGCAAAACAACGACAACGGTTCACCGACACTGGAAGTTGATGCCTTAGTGCTGAATCCAGGCCGTCAGGAAGCCAGCTTCGACGGGCAAACGCTGGAGTTAACCGGTACTGAGTTTACCCTGCTCTATTTGCTGGCACAGCATCTGGGTCAGGTGGTTTCCCGTGAACATTTAAGCCAGGAAGTGTTGGGCAAACGCCTGACGCCTTTCGACCGCGCTATTGATATGCACATTTCCAACCTGCGTCGTAAACTGCCGGATCGTAAAGATGGTCACCCGTGGTTTAAAACCTTGCGTGGTCGCGGCTATCTGATGGTTTCTGCTTCATGATAGGCAGCTTAACCGCGCGCATCTTCGCCATCTTCTGGCTGACGCTGGCGCTGGTGTTGATGTTGGTTTTGATGTTACCCAAGCTCGATTCACGCCAGATGACCGAGCTTCTGGATAGCGAACAGCGTCAGGGGCTGATGATTGAGCAGCATGTCGAAGCGGAGCTGGCGAACGATCCGCCCAACGATTTAATGTGGTGGCGGCGTCTGTTCCGGGCGATTGATAAGTGGGCACCGCCAGGACAGCGTTTGTTATTGGTGACCACCGAAGGCCGCGTGATCGGCGCTGAACGCAGCGAAATGCAGATCATTCGTAACTTTATTGGTCAGGCCGATAACGCCGATCATCCGCAGAAGAAAAAGTATGGCCGCGTGGAACTGGTCGGTCCGTTCTCCGTGCGTGATGGCGAAGATAATTACCAACTTTATCTGATTCGTCCGGCCAGCAGTTCTCAATCCGATTTCATTAACTTACTGTTTGACCGCCCGCTATTACTGCTGATTGTCACCATGTTGGTCAGTACGCCGCTGCTGTTGTGGTTGGCCTGGAGTCTGGCAAAACCGGCGCGTAAGCTGAAAAACGCTGCCGATGAAGTTGCCCAGGGAAACTTACGCCAGCACCCGGAACTGGAAGCGGGGCCACAGGAATTCCTTGCCGCAGGTGCCAGTTTTAACCAGATGGTCACCGCGCTGGAGCGCATGATGACCTCTCAGCAGCGTCTGCTTTCTGATATCTCTCACGAGCTGCGCACCCCGCTGACGCGTCTGCAACTGGGTACGGCGTTACTGCGCCGTCGTAGCGGTGAAAGCAAGGAACTGGAGCGTATTGAAACCGAAGCGCAACGTCTGGACAGCATGATCAACGATCTGTTGGTGATGTCACGTAATCAGCAAAAAAACGCGCTGGTTAGCGAAACCATCAAAGCCAACCAGTTGTGGAGTGAAGTGCTGGATAACGCGGCGTTCGAAGCCGAGCAAATGGGCAAGTCGTTGACAGTTAACTTCCCGCCTGGGCCGTGGCCGCTGTACGGCAATCCGAACGCCCTGGAAAGTGCGCTGGAAAACATTGTTCGTAATGCTCTGCGTTATTCCCATACGAAGATTGAAGTGGGCTTTGCGGTAGATAAAGACGGTATCACCATTACGGTGGACGACGATGGTCCTGGCGTTAGCCCGGAAGATCGCGAACAGATTTTCCGTCCGTTCTATCGTACCGATGAAGCACGCGATCGTGAATCTGGCGGTACAGGTTTGGGGCTGGCGATTGTTGAAACCGCCATTCAGCAGCATCGTGGCTGGGTGAAGGCAGAAGACAGCCCGCTGGGCGGTTTACGGCTGGTGATTTGGTTGCCGCTGTATAAGCGGAGTTAAACTTCGCATTTGCAGGCAGGATAAGGCGTTTACGCCGCATCCGGCATTTGAGCAGGATGCCTGATGCGACGCTGATAGCGTCTTATCAGGCCTACACTCCGGGGGTTATTTTCCCCACAACCGGCGGGAAAAATCTTCGATCTTGCCGCTCAGTCGGCGCTTTTGCATCGTCCGCGTCCAGCTTTTCGATAACCCGGCAGCGGAGAGTAAACGGTGATATTGATCGTCATCAAACGGCATATGCCATGCGATGGCGGCAGCCTCCTGCACGGTCACATCGCTGACACGGGAAACCAACTCCAGCGGCGCGTCCGCAGACACTTTCCCTGGCGCTATCACGCTATACAACCACCCCACCTTACCTGTGTTTTGCATCAACTGCGCTATATCGCTGATATCAAAATGGTAATTGAGTTTATAGCAAGGCGAGCGCGGCTGGCTGACCTGAATTAATGCCTCTCCCCAGCGGAAAATATCGCCCATATAAACATTACTTTCCGTCAGGCCGTCGGTTGAGAGGTTTTCACCAAACGCAGGCGCAACAAACAACTCCGCCTGTTCCGGAAATTCCCGCGCCCAGTAGAGATAATGCTCACGAGGATAATGACACAGCGCTCTGTCTGGCCCGCCGTGAACCTTTTTCTCCGCCTGCTCGTCACCTTCCAGCCCCAGCTCCGTCAGCATCAACTCACCATCAACCTGGATTTTAGCAATTGCGCTGGGTTTGCCTTCGGGATAAGCCTGAATCTTGCCTGTGTATACATCAACCGGATATCGCATCTGTTCCCTCTCCACGAGAAATTTCCCCATTAGACCATATTTATTTTATGTCAGGCGTGCTGTTTTCGCGGTAAGTATCCAGGCAGGAACTCAATAGCAAACCGGACGAACGTTAGTTCATCCGGCTGTGGGGATTAAGGAAGCAGGTTTATTTCACCGTACCTAAAATTTCGATTTTCGCTGCTCTGGCTTTGACTTTACGTGACCAGATAGAGGTAAGAATTGGCACCAGAATCGAAGTCACAATGACCGCCGTCGCTACCAGCGAAGTTGCTGCCGGAGCCATCGGTTTAAACGCAGGCACCATTTCTGCAATCAGCACAGGTGTCGCTACCGCGGCCCCTGCGGAACTGGAAGCGGCAATTCCGGCAGTGCCATCGCCACCGCCAATCAATTTATCGGCGATAATCAACGGAATACCGGTCACGATAATTACTGCCACACCCAACAGGATCCCCAGCAAACCAGTCTGGGCAATCACAGTCAAATCAATGGTATTGCCCAGCGCGAAGGCAAAGAATGGAATCAGCGTTTGCACCGCTTTGCTGAAAAATTCTCGCAATTCAGGGTCAAGGTTCCCCAGGGCAAAGCCCACCAGGAACGGTAATACTGCGCCGACGAAAACATGCGGTTCAAACGAGGCAATCCCGGCAGTGCCCAGAATAATCATCGTCATGAGCGGCCCGGACTCCAACGACATCAACACAAATGCCCCAGCTTCTTCTTTTGTGCCGTACTGCTGCATGATGGAAGCGTAAAGTCCGCCATTGGTCATATCCATCGCCGCCACCAGCGCCAGCGTTGAAAGTCCGGCAAAGAATCCAACTTCAACACCATGTTCCGGAATAATACGCGAGGCAATTGCCGCAACCACCCACGCGACGGCAATTTTAGTTACCACCAGCGTACCGGATTTACGCAGTACCGTTCCCGTCGCGCTTAATTTTATTGACGCCCCCATGCAAAAAAACCACACCGCCAGAATGGGCACCGTACCGGTAATCATCCCGTTGGTGAATGATCCAAAATATTTCCCCGCCCCCGGCGAGAAGGTGTGGCACAGTGCGCCAAGGAATAGCGGGACGAGCATCATCCCCCCCGGGATTTTCTCAATCGAGCGTTTTATCTGCATTTCCATCACCTGTCGGCATATTTTTAAGGGCTGATGCGTAATTCCTCAATGGAGCATCAGTGTTGATGGAAACGAAGATAGACATTCATTTAATCAATAAAAGTGATCAAAACCACATCAATTGAAACGCTGTTTTATTTTTATCGGATCATTGTTTTTATTTTGAAATTGATCACAAAAAAAACCCACCGCCGTTGGCGATGGTTCATTTTTTAAGCTGATATGCGGCCTATACGCCTCATTGCAGCAGGCGGCAAATGATTATTTTTTCGCCGCAAAACGTGCCGCTGCTTCGTCCCAGTTCACCACGTTCCAGAACTCTTTAATGTAGTCCGGACGGCGGTTCTGGAATTTCAGGTAGTAAGCATGTTCCCACACATCCAGGCCCATAATCGGGAAGCCGGAAGCGCCAGAAATAGCTTCACCCATCAGCGGAGAATCCTGGTTAGCAGTAGAAACCACCGCCAGTTTATCGCCTTTCAGCACCAGCCATGCCCAGCCGGAACCAAAGCGGGAAGCTGCCGCTTTTTCAAATTCTGCTTTGAAGTTATCAACGGAGCCGAAGTCACGTTCGATAGCCGCTTTCAGGTCACCCTGCAGGGTGGTGCCTTTTTTCAGACCTTTCCAGAACAGGCTGTGGTTAGCGTGACCGCCAGCGTTGTTGCGCAGTACGGTTTTCTTGTCTGCTGGCAGCTGGTCCAGTTTGGTGATCAGCTCTTCAACCGGCAGGTTGGCAAATTCTGGCAGGCTTTCCAGCGCCGCGTTGGCGTTGTTTACGTAGGTCTGATGGTGTTTGGTGTGGTGGATTTCCATGGTCTGCTTATCGAAGTGCGGTTCCAGGGCATCGTAAGCATACGGCAGGGATGGCAGGGTATAGCTCATATTCATCTCCAGTATTGTCGGGCGGCCGATTGTTAATGCCGCGTAAGCAGTTGGTTCATTATAGTTAATTAAATGATATTGAAAATGATTATCAATGCCGTACTTTTCGTAAGGGTATGGTTTTGCAGGAAAATGCCCGAGATGTGAAGCAAATCACCCACTTAATGCCGTGATTGCCAGTAAATCGACAACGGCGGCAACAGGCGAAAGGTTAATCGACAGCACGATTTTTACACTCATCTCGTCGGAGATGTGACGCGACGAAAAATGATGAGGATAAGAAGATGAGTAACGCGATTACGATGGGGATATTTTGGCATTTGATCGGCGCGGCCAGTGCAGCCTGTTTTTACGCTCCGTTCAAAAAAGTAAAAAAATGGTCATGGGAAACCATGTGGTCAGTCGGTGGGATTGTTTCGTGGATTATTCTGCCGTGGGCCATCAGCGCCCTGTTACTACCGAATTTCTGGGCGTATTACAGCTCGTTTAGTCTCTCTACGCGACTGCCTGTTTTTCTGTTCGGCGCTATGTGGGGGATCGGTAATATCAACTACGGCCTGACCATGCGTTATCTCGGCATGTCGATGGGAATTGGCATCGCCATTGGCATTACGTTGATTGTCGGTACGCTGATGACGCCAATTATCAACGGCAATTTCGATGTGTTGATTAGCACCGAAGGCGGACGCATGACGTTGCTCGGCGTTCTGGTGGCGCTGATTGGCGTAGGGATTGTAACTCGCGCCGGGCAGTTGAAAGAGCGCAAGATGGGCATTAAAGCCGAAGAGTTCAATCTGAAAAAAGGGCTGGTGCTGGCGGTGATGTGCGGCATTTTCTCTGCCGGGATGTCCTTTGCGATGAACGCCGCAAAACCGATGCATGAAGCCGCTGCCGCACTTGGCGTCGATCCACTGTATGTCGCTCTGCCAAGCTATGTTGTCATCATGGGCGGCGGCGCGATCATTAACCTCGGTTTCTGTTTTATTCGTCTGGCAAAAGTGAAGGATTTGTCGCTAAAAGCCGACTTCTCGCTGGCAAAATCGCTGATCATTCACAATGTGTTACTCTCGACACTGGGCGGGTTGATGTGGTATCTGCAATTCTTTTTCTATGCCTGGGGCCACGCCCGCATTCCGGCGCAGTATGACTACATCAGTTGGATGCTGCATATGAGTTTCTATGTATTGTGCGGCGGTATCGTCGGGCTGGTGCTGAAAGAGTGGAACAATGCAGGACGCCGTCCGGTAACGGTGTTGAGCCTCGGTTGTGTGGTGATTATTGTCGCCGCTAACATCGTCGGCATCGGCATGGCGAATTAATCTTTCTGCGAATTGAGATGACGCCACTGGCTGGGCGTCATCCCGGTTTCCCGGGTAAACACCACCGAAAAATAGTTACTATCTTCAAAGCCACATTCGGTCGAAATATCACTGATTAACAGGCGGCTATGCTGGAGAAGATATTGCGCATGACACACTCTGACCTGTCGCAGATATTGATTGATGGTCATTCCAGTCTGCTGGCGAAATTGCTGACGCAAAACGCGCTCACTGCACGATGCCTCATCACAAAATTTATCCAGCGCAAAGGGACTTTTCAGGCTAGCCGCCAGCCGGGTAATCAGCTTATCCAGCAACGTTTCGCTGGATGTTGGCGGCAACGAATCACTGGTGTAACGATGGCGATTCAGCAACATCACCAACTGCCCGAACAGCAACTCAGCCATTTCGTTAGCAAACGGCACATGCTGACTACTTTCATGCTCAAGCTGACCGATAACCTGCCGCGCCTGCGCCATCCCCATGCTACCTAAGCGCCAGTGTGGTTGCCCTGCGCTGGCGTTAAATCCCGGAATCGCCCCCTGCCAGTCAAGATTCAGCTTCAGACGCTCCGGGCAATAAATAATATTCTGCAAAACCAGATCGTTAACGGAAGCGTAGGAGTGTTTATCGTCAGCATGAATGTAAAAGAGATCGCCACGGGTAATGCGATAAGGGCGATCGTTGAGTACATGCAGGCCATTACCGCGCCAGACAATCACCAGCTCACAAAAATCATGTGTATGTTCAGCAAAGACATCTTGCGGATAACGGTCAGCCACAGCGACTGCCTGCTGGTCGCTGGCAAAAAAATCATCTTTGAGAAGTTTTAACTGATGCGCCACCGTGGCTACCTCGGCCAGAGAACGAAGTTGATTATTCGCAATATGGCGTACAAATACGTTGAGAAGATTCGCGTTATTGCAGAAAGCCATCCCGTCCCTGGCGAATATCACGCGGTGACCAGTTAAACTCTCGGCGAAAAAGCGTCGAAAAGTGGTTACTGTCGCTGAATCCACAGCGATAGGCGATGTCAGTAACGCTGGCCTCGCTGTGGCGTAGCAGATGTCGGGCTTTCATCAGTCGCAGGCGGTTCAGGTATCGCTGAGGCGTCAGTCCCGTTTGCTGCTTAAGCTGCCGATGTAGCGTACGCAGTGAAAGAGAAAATTGATCCGCCACGGCATCCCAATTCACCTCATCGGCAAAATGGTCCTCCAGCCAGGCCAGAAGCAAGTTGAGACGTGATGCGCTGTTTTCCAGGTTCTCCTGCAAACTGCTTTTACGCAGCAAGAGCAGTAATTGCATAAACAAGATCTCGCGACTGGCGGTCGAGGGTAAATCATTTTCCCCTTCCTGCTGTTCCATCTGTGCAACCAGCTGTCGCACCTGCTGCAATACGCTGTGGTTAACGCGCCAGTGAGACGGATACTGCCCATCCAGCTCTTGTGGCAGCAACTGATTCAGCCCGGCGAGAAACTGAAATCGATCCGGCGAGCGATACAGCACATTGGTCAGACACAGATTATCGGTATGTTCATACAGATGCCGATCATGATCGCGTACGAAACAGACCGTGCCACCGGTGATGGTATAGGGCTGCCCATTAAACACATGAATACCCGTGCCATGTTCGACAATCACAATTTCATGAAAATCATGATGATGTTCAGGAAAATCCGCCTGCGGGAGCCGGGGTTCTATCGCCACGGACGCGTTACCAGACGGAAAAAAATCCACACTATGTAATACGGTCATACTGGCCTCCTGATGTCGTCAACACGGCGAAATAGTAATCACGAGGTCAGGTTCTTACCTTAAATTTTCGACGGAAAACCACGTAAAAAACGTCGATTTTTCAAGATACAGCGTGAATTTTCAGGAAATGCGGTGAGCATCACATCACCACAATTCAGCAAATTGTGAACATCATCACGTTCATCTTTCCCTGGTTGCCAATGGCCCATTTTCCTGTCAGTAACGAGAAGGTCGCGAATTCAGGCGCTTTTTAGACTGGTCGTAATGAAATTCAGCAGGATCACATTATGACCTTTCGCAATTGTGTCGCCGTCGATCTCGGCGCATCCAGTGGGCGCGTGATGCTGGCGCGTTACGAGCGTGAATGCCGCAGCCTGACGCTGCGCGAAATCCATCGTTTTAACAATGGGCTGCATAGTCAGAACGGCTATGTCACCTGGGATGTGGATAGCCTTGAAAGTGCCATTCGCCTTGGATTAAACAAGGTGTGCGAGGAAGGGATTCGTATCGATAGCATTGGGATTGATACCTGGGGCGTGGACTTTGTGCTGCTCGACCAACAGGGTCAGCGTGTGGGCCTGCCCGTTGCTTATCGCGATAGCCGCACCAATGGCCTAATGGCGCAGGCACAACAACAACTCGGCAAACGCGATATTTATCAACGTAGCGGCATCCAGTTTCTGCCCTTCAATACGCTTTATCAGTTGCGTGCGCTGACGGAGCAACAACCTGAACTTATTCCACACATTGCTCACGCTCTGCTGATGCCGGATTACTTCAGTTATCGCCTGACCGGCAAGATGAACTGGGAATATACCAACGCCACGACCACGCAACTGGTCAATATCAATAGCGACGACTGGGACGAGTCGCTACTGGCGTGGAGCGGGGCCAACAAAGCCTGGTTTGGTCGCCCGACGCATCCGGGTAATGTCATAGGTCACTGGATTTGCCCGCAGGGTAATGAGATTCCAGTGGTCGCCGTTGCCAGCCATGATACCGCCAGCGCGGTTATCGCCTCGCCGTTAAACGGCTCACGTGCTGCTTATCTCTCTTCTGGCACCTGGTCATTGATGGGCTTCGAAAGCCAGACGCCATTTACCAATGACACGGCACTGGCAGCCAACATCACCAATGAAGGCGGGGCGGAAGGTCGCTATCGGGTGCTGAAAAATATTATGGGCTTATGGCTGCTTCAGCGAGTGCTTCAGGAGCAGCAAATCAACGATCTTCCGGCGCTTATCTCCGCGACACAGGCACTTCCGGCTTGCCGCTTCATTATCAATCCCAATGACGATCGCTTTATTAATCCTGAGACGATGTGCAGCGAAATTCAGGCTGCGTGTCGGGAAACGGCGCAACCGATCCCGGAAAGTGATGCTGAACTGGCGCGCTGCATTTTCGACAGTCTGGCGCTGCTGTATGCCGATGTGTTGCATGAGCTGGCGCAGCTGCGCGGTGAAGATTTCTCGCAACTGCATATTGTCGGCGGAGGCTGCCAGAACACGCTGCTCAACCAGCTATGCGCCGATGCCTGCGGTATTCGGGTGATCGCCGGGCCTGTTGAAGCCTCGACGCTCGGCAATATCGGCATCCAGTTAATGACGCTGGATGAACTCAACAATGTGGATGATTTCCGTCAGGTCGTCAGCACCACCGCGAATCTGACCACCTTTACCCCTAATCCTGACAGTGAAATTGCCCACTATGTGGCGCAGATTCACTCTACACGACAGACAAAGGAGCTTTGCGCATGACCACTCAACTGGAACAGGCCTGGGAGCTAGCGAAACAGCGTTTCGCGGCGGTGGGGATTGATGTCGAGGAGGCGCTGCGCCAACTTGATCGTTTACCCGTTTCAATGCACTGCTGGCAGGGCGATGATGTTTCCGGTTTTGAAAACCCGGAAGGTTCGCTGACCGGGGGGATTCAGGCCACAGGCAATTATCCGGGCAAAGCGCGTAATGCCAGTGAGCTACGTGCCGATCTGGAACAGGCTATGCGGCTGATTCCGGGGCCGAAACGGCTTAATTTACATGCCATCTATCTGGAATCAGATACGCCAGTCTCGCGCGACCAGATCAAACCAGAGCACTTCAAAAACTGGGTTGAATGGGCGAAAGCCAATCAGCTCGGTCTGGATTTTAACCCCTCCTGCTTTTCGCATCCGCTAAGCGCCGATGGCTTTACGCTTTCCCATGCCGACGACAGCATTCGCCAGTTCTGGATTGATCACTGCAAAGCCAGCCGTCGCGTTTCGGCCTATTTTGGCGAGCAACTCGGCACACCATCGGTGATGAACATCTGGATCCCGGATGGTATGAAAGATATCACCGTTGACCGTCTCGCCCCGCGTCAGCGTCTGCTGGCAGCACTGGATGAGGTGATCAGCGAGAAGCTAAACCCTGCGCACCATATCGACGCCGTTGAGAGCAAATTGTTTGGCATTGGCGCAGAGAGCTACACGGTTGGCTCCAATGAGTTTTACATGGGGTATGCCACCAGCCGCCAGACTGCGCTGTGCCTGGACGCCGGGCACTTCCACCCGACTGAAGTGATTTCCGACAAGATTTCCGCCGCCATGCTGTATGTGCCGCAGTTGCTGCTGCACGTCAGCCGTCCGGTTCGCTGGGACAGCGATCACGTAGTGCTGCTGGATGATGAAACCCAGGCAATTGCCAGTGAGATTGTGCGTCACGATCTGTTTGACCGGGTGCATATCGGCCTTGACTTCTTCGATGCCTCTATCAACCGCATTGCCGCGTGGGTCATTGGTACACGCAATATGAAAAAAGCCCTGCTGCGTGCGTTGCTGGAACCTACCGCTGAGCTGCGCAAGCTGGAAGCGGCGGGCGATTACACTGCGCGTCTGGCACTGCTGGAAGAGCAGAAATCGTTGCCGTGGCAGGCGGTCTGGGAAATGTATTGCCAACGTCACGATACGCCAGCAGGTAGCGAATGGCTGGAGAGCGTGCGGGCTTATGAGAAAGAAATTTTGAGTCGCCGCGGGTAAACACTGCCGGATGCGGCGCGAGCGCCTTATCCGGCCTACGGGTCGGCAACAGTTGTAGGCCTGATAAGACGCGACAGCGTCGCATCAGGCATTGATTGCCGGATGCGGCACAAGTGCCTTATCCGGCCTACAGGTCGGCAATAGTTGTAGGCCTGATAAGACGCGACAGCGTCGCATCAGGCATTGATTGCCGGATGCGGCACAAGTGCCTTATCCGGCCTACAGGTCGGCAACAGTTGTAGGCCTGATAAGACGCGACAGCGTCGCATCAGGCATTGATTGCCGGATGCGGCACAAGTGCCTTATCAGGCCTACAGGTCGGCAATAGTTGTAGGCCTGATAAGACGCGACAGCGTCGCATCAGGCATTGATTGCCGGATGCGGCGCGAGCGCCTTATCCGGCCTACGGGTCGTGCATCCGACAACACCGAATTTACAGGAACACAGAACATGCAAAACATTACTCAGTCCTGGTTTGTCCAGGGAATGATCAAAGCCACCACCGACGCCTGGCTGAAAGGCTGGGATGAGCGCAACGGCGGCAACCTGACGCTACGCCTGGATGACGCCGATATCGCACCATATCACGACAATTTCCACCAACAACCGCGCTATATCCCGCTCAGCCAGCCCATGCCTTTACTGGCAAATACACCGTTTATTGTCACCGGCTCGGGCAAATTCTTCCGTAACGTCCAGCTTGATCCTGCGGCTAACTTAGGCATCGTAAAAGTCGACAGCGACGGCGCGGGCTACCACATTCTTTGGGGGTTAACCAACGAAGCCGTCCCCACTTCCGAACTTCCGGCTCACTTCCTTTCCCACTGCGAGCGCATTAAAGCCACCAACGGCAAAGATCGGGTGATCATGCACTGCCACGCCACCAACCTGATCGCCCTCACCTATGTACTTGAAAACGACACCGCGGTCTTCACTCGCCAACTGTGGGAAGGCAGCACCGAGTGTCTGGTGGTATTCCCGGATGGCGTTGGCATTTTGCCGTGGATGGTGCCCGGCACGGACGAAATCGGCCAGGCGACCGCACAAGAGATGCAAAAACATTCGCTGGTGTTGTGGCCCTTCCACGGCGTCTTCGGCAGCGGACCGACGCTGGATGAAACCTTCGGTTTAATCGACACCGCAGAAAAATCAGCACAAGTATTAGTGAAGGTTTATTCGATGGGCGGCATGAAACAGACCATCAGCCGTGAAGAGTTGATAGCGCTCGGCAAGCGTTTCGGCGTTACGCCACTCGCCAGTGCGCTGGCGCTGTAAGGAGCAAACATGATCCGCAAAGCCTTTGTCATGCAGGTAAACCCCGACGCCCACGAAGAGTATCAGCGTCGGCATAATCCCATCTGGCCAGAACTGGAAGCAGTGCTGAAATCTCACGGTGCGCATAACTACGCCATCTATCTCGACAAAGCGCGTAATCTGCTGTTTGCCATGGTAGAGATTGAATCTGAAGAACGCTGGAATGCGGTTGCCAGCACTGATGTTTGCCAACGTTGGTGGAAATATATGACCGATGTTATGCCCGCTAACCCGGATAACAGCCCGGTGAGTAGCGAGCTGCAAGAAGTGTTTTACCTGCCGTAATTGCCCAATGTGCCAGAGATGCCTCCGGCACAATATTTTAAATTTCGATTTGAAAAATTAAACATATTACATCTCCCGGTAAGTTATATTTCCCTGATACATTGTGAGTAAATCACAAAAATAATGAATAACCCATTAATGATTCATGTGGTTTATTTAAATAACCATTATGTGCATTACTCCGCAAATCTGACCTTTCACTCTGTCTCAAATTGTCATTGTTTACCGACATATCGCCTCTCATCACTTAATCGCTCCACCATTACAATTGATTAAAATATATTTTATGGAGTCCGATTAATGGCAGCTCTTACTGCAAGCTGTATTGACCTGAATATTCAGGGCAATGGCGCTTATTCCGTTCTGAAGCAGTTGGCGACAATAGCGTTACAAAACGGTTTTATCACCGACTCACACCAGTTCCTGCAAACCCTGCTGCTGCGCGAAAAAATGCACTCTACTGGATTTGGTTCCGGTGTCGCCGTGCCGCACGGTAAAAGCGCCTGCGTTAAACAACCGTTCGTATTATTCGCCCGCAAAGCGCAGGCTATTGACTGGAAAGCCAGCGATGGCGAAGACGTCAATTGCTGGATCTGCCTCGGCGTGCCGCAAAGCGGCGAAGAGGATCAGGTCAAAATCATCGGCACACTGTGTCGCAAAATTATTCACAAGGAATTTATTCATCAACTGCAACAGGGCGATACCGACCAGGTGCTTGCCTTGTTAAATCAAACCCTCAGCTCATAAGGAAGTGGCGATGGAGTCATCCTTACGTATTGTCGCGATCACCAACTGCCCCGCCGGGATCGCTCACACCTACATGGTGGCGGAAGCCCTGGAACAGAAAGCCCGTTCTCTCGGTCATACCATAAAAGTGGAAACTCAAGGGTCCAGTGGCGTTGAAAACCGCTTATCCAGCGAAGAGATTGCCGCTGCCGATTACGTCATTCTCGCTACCGGGCGTGGCCTGAGCGGTGATGATCGCGCGCGGTTTGCCGGGAAGAAAGTTTATGAGATTGCCATCTCCCAGGCGTTGAAAAATATCGACCAGATTTTCAGCGAATTACCGACAAACTCGCAGCTTTTTGCCGCAGATAGCGGCGTGAAGCTTGGCAAACAGGAAGTGCAAAGCGGTAGCGTGATGAGCCACCTGATGGCGGGCGTCTCTGCGGCGCTGCCGTTTGTCATCGGCGGTGGTATCCCTGGTGGCGCTTGCCAACATGCTGGTGCAGTTCGGTTTGCCGTATACCGATATGTCGAAAGGCGCGCCGTCGTTTACCTGGGTAGTTGAATCCATCGGTTACCTTGGCTTCACCTTTATGATCCCCATCATGGGCGCTTATATTGCCTCGTCGATTGCCGATAAACCGGCTTTCGCTCCGGCGTTTCTGGTTTGCTATCTGGCGAACGACAAAGCGCTGCTCGGCACCCAGTCGGGTGCGGGATTCCTCGGCGCGGTGGTGCTGGGGCTGGCGATTGGCTATTTCGTCTTCTGGTTCCGCAAAGTGCGCCTTGGCAAAGCATTACAACCGCTGCTCGGTTCAATGCTGATCCCGTTCGTTACTCTGCTGGTTTTCGGCGTGCTCACTTACTACGTTATCGGGCCGGTGATGTCCGACCTCATGGGCGGGCTGCTCCACTTCCTGAATACCATTCCTCCATCAATGAAGTTTGCGGCAGCGTTTCTGGTCGGTGCGATGCTGGCGTTCGATATGGGCGGCCCCATCAATAAAACCGCCTGGTTCTTCTGCTTCTCACTGCTGGAAAAAACACATTTATGACTGGTACGCCATCGTCGGCGTTGTCGCGCTGATGCCGCCCGTCGCGGCGGGTCTTGCGACGTTCATTGCGCCCAAACTGTTTACCCGACAGGAAAAAGAGGCTGCCAGTAGTGCCATTGTGGTCGGTGCCACAGTCGCAACCGAACCGGCTATTCCTTACGCTCTGGCAGCTCCGTTGCCGATGATTACCGCCAATACGCTGGCGGGCGGCATTACCGGCGTGCTGGTGATCGCTTTCGGAATCAAACGTCTGGCACCTGGTTTGGGTATCTTTGACCCGCTGATCGGCCTGATGTCGCCGGTGGGTTCGTTTTATCTGGTGCTGGCGATTGGCCTCGCGCTGAACATTTCATTCATTATCGTCCTGAAAGGATTGTGGTTACGCCGCAAAGCGAAAGCCGCGCAACAGGAGCTTGTCCATGAACATTGAGTTACTGCAACAGTTGTGCGAAGCCAGCGCCGTCAGCGGCGATGAACAGGAAGTTCGCGACATTCTGATAAACACGCTGGAACCTTGCGTGAATGAAATCACCTTCGATGGTCTGGGCAGCTTTGTTGCCCGTAAGGGGAATAAAGGTCCAAAAGTTGCCGTTGTCGGACATATGGATGAAGTCGGCTTTATGGTCACCCACATCGACGAGAGCGGTTTTCTGCGTTTTACCACCATTGGCGGCTGGTGGAATCAGTCGATGCTCAACCACCGGGTAACCATACGCACACACAAGGGAGTGAAAATCCCTGGTGTGATTGGTTCCGTCGCGCCTCATGCGTTAACGGAAAAGCAAAAGCAACAACCGCTGTCATTTGATGAGATGTTCATTGATATTGGCGCGAACAGTCGCGAAGAGGTGGAAAAGCGCGGCGTGGAAATTGGTAATTTTATTAGCCCGGAAGCCAATTTTGCCTGCTGGGGCGAAGATAAAGTGGTCGGCAAGGCGTTGGATAACCGCATCGGCTGCGCAATGATGGCTGAACTATTGCAGACGGTGAATAATCCCGAAATTACGCTGTATGGCGTTGGCAGTGTGGAAGAAGAAGTTGGGCTACGCGGGGCGCAAACCTCGGCGGAACACATTAAACCGGACGTCGTGATCGTGTTGGATACCGCCGTAGCGGGCGATGTTCCGGGCATTGATAACATTAAATACCCGCTGAAACTGGGCCAGGGGCCGGGGCTGATGCTGTTTGACAAGCGCTACTTCCCCAACCAGAAACTGGTAGCAGCGTTAAAAAGCTGTGCCGCACATAACGATTTACCGCTGCAATTTTCCACCATGAAAACCGGTGCGACGGATGGCGGGCGCTACAACGTGATGGGCGGCGGGCGTCCGGTTGTCGCGCTGTGTCTGCCAACTCGTTATCTGCACGCCAACAGCGGTATGATTTCAAAAGCCGATTACGAAGCTCTGCTCACGCTGATACGGGGTTTTCTGACGACCTTAACTGCGGAGAAAGTCAACGCGTTTAGCCAGTTCCGTCAGGTGGATTAATGCTAAACGAACGCCAGTTAAAGATTGTCGATCTGCTGGAGCAACAGCCGCGCACGCCTGGCGAGCTGGCGCAACAGACTGGCGTTTCAGGCAGGACCATCCTGCGTGATATTGACTATCTCAACTTCACCCTTAACGGCAAAGCCCGCATTTTCGCCAGTGGCAGTGCGGGCTATCAGCTGGAAATCTTCGAGCGCCGCAGCTTTTTTCAGTTGCTGCAAAAGCACGATAACGACGATCGGCTGCTGGCGCTGTTATTACTGAATACTTTCACTCCCCGTGCGCAACTCGCCTCGGCGCTTAATTTGCCAGAAACGTGGGTAGCAGAGCGTCTGCCCCGGTTAAAACAGCGTTATGAACGCACTTGTTGCCTGGCCAGCCGCCCTGGTTTGGGCCATTTCATTGATGAGACAGAAGAGAAACGCGTTATCTTGCTGGCGAACTTGCTGCGCAAAGATCCGTTTTTAATTCCGCTGGCGGGCATAACACGAGACAACCTTCAGCATTTATCCACGGCCTGCGACAACCAACACCGCTGGCCGCTCATGCAGGGTGATTATCTCTCCAGCCTGATTCTGGCGATTTACGCCCTGCGTAATCAACTGACCGATGAGTGGCCGCAATATCCCGGTGACGAGATAAAACAAATCGTTGAACATAGCGGTCTGTTTCTTGGTGATAACGCTGTAAGAACCCTGACGGGTTTGATAGAGAAACAGCATCAGCAAGCGCAGGTAATTTCAGCCGATAATGTGCAGGGGTTGCTGCAAAGGGTGCCGGGCATCGCGTCATTGAATATTATTGATGCGCAGCTGGTTGAGAATATTACCGGGCATTTATTACGTTGCCTTGCCGCACCAGTGTGGATTGCTGAGCACCGCCAGAGCAGCATGAATAACCTGAAAGCCGCCTGGCCTGCGGCCTTTGATATGAGTCTGCACTTTATTACGCTACTGCGTGAACAGCTCGATATTCCCCTTTTCGACAGCGATCTGATCGGTTTGTATTTTGCCTGTGCGCTGGAGCGGCATCAAAACGAACGCCAGCCGATCATTTTGCTCTCGGACCAGAACGCGATTGCCACTATTAATCAGCTCGCCATTGAGCGCGATGTTTTAAATTGTCGGGTAATTATTGCCCGTAGCTTAAGCGAACTTGTTGCCATTCGCGAAGAGATTGAGCCGTTATTGATCATTAACAACAGCCATTATTTACTGGATGACGCGGTAAATAATTACATCACCGTAAAAAATATCATTACGGCTGCCGGTATCGAACAAATAAAACATTTTCTGGCGACGGCATTTATTCGCCAACAGCCGGAGCGTTTTTTCTCTGCCCCCGGAAGTTTTCATTATTCGAATGTACGCGGTGAAAGCTGGCAACATATTACCCGGCAAATTTGTGCGCAATTAGTCGCACAACACCATATTACCGCCGATGAAGCACAACGCATCATCGCCCGCGAAGGCGAAGGTGAAAACCTGATTGTTAATCGCCTCGCCATCCCACATTGCTGGAGCGAACAGGAGCGACGTTTTCGTGGATTTTTTATTACCCTCGCCCAACCAGTTGAGGTGAATAACGAAGTCATTAACCATGTCTTGATCGCCTGCGCCGCCGCCGATGCGCGTCATGAGCTAAAAATATTTAGCTATCTGGCAAGCATATTGTGTCAGCATCCGGCGGAGATTATTGCCGGGTTAACAGGATATGAGGCATTTATGGAGTTACTTCACAAGGGGTGAACTGTGTCGGATGCGCCGCATCCGACACTGCATTTATCATCAAAAACGTTTAACGCAGGCTATTATAGTCATCAACCATTTCGTTGTACTCGCGTAATGCTCTCGGGAAAGAGTCTTCGACCATCCAGCTTGAGTTTGCGTCCTGAAGTTGCTCTTTATCCCAGTCAGAGTACGGGACTTTATCTCTGATGCGGCGAACGTATTTTTTAGCCTCGAGTTGATACTGGCCTGCCGAATTAATAAACGAGAAATTCATGCCGCCTTTATCCGCTTCTTTGGCCTGCGCCACTAGCGTTTCCAGTTCAGACACTTTCTTCATTGCCGCTTCTGCATCAAACTTATCTTGCGATATCAGGTTATTAATTTGTTTCGCTGAAATCATGACTGCCAGAGAGTAGTAGTGGAATGTTTTCCCTTCTCTTTCTTCAATATTTTTCAGTTCCGCAAGCTGACGCTTATCATTAATTTCCTGAATCGCCGCATGATAAGATTCGGCTACAGGTTCAAAGGCTTCCAGATTTTTTAAGAATGTCTGGTGCAGCGTTTTCCCTTTCGCAAACGCATCGTCTTTATAATTTTCCTGGGTGTAATATTTATCCATTTCGTTAATGGTATTACCCAACGCCACGGCAGCATCGATATAACTCACCGCCACGCCATCAATTGGTTGCAGCGCAGGCGTTAACGCCACAGCACTTTTTACGCCTTTTTCACACTCAGCGAGGTTGGATTCACTAATGCCGTAGATGCCATAAACAGTACGCTCTTCACCGGTAGGCCCCTGTTTAAAATCTTTCAGCCAGTCAGCATAACGCGCCAGACTGCGCTGTACCGGGATCTGTAACTTGTTGTAGCACTTGATATAGACATCCATTTTTTCGTCGAAAACCGCTTGTTCATCGACCACCGGTTGCGCAGGTGTTTCAGGTTTAGCTTCTGCTTTTGCAACGGGAGCTTCAGTAGGTTTCGCTTCAGGAGCTGGTGCGGCAGGTTGACTATTGGCAGGCGGGAGCGTTTCTGTTTCGGCTTTTTTATCATCACAACCCGTCAGACCGAGGGACATGATGGCGACTATAATAGCGGAAGATAATAAATTCCTTTTCATTTAATTGCCTTATAAATATATAGATAAGAGAGTGAACATAATAAATGAAAAAAGAAAACGCCACTACACGCATTTTGTTTATAAATAAAATAATAAAATTCACGAAATGAATAAGTCCTGCAATTTAATATATTTCGCAGGACTTATTTTAATTAATTGCTCAAACGCTGCGGATGGGTATAAACCGTTGCCCGACCCGGTTTACAAAAACCTACCAGTGTCAGATTACAGCGCTCAGCCACTTCTACAGCAAGCGTGGTCGCGGCAGACACCGCAAACAAAATCTCTACGCCGCACATCGCCGACTTTTGCACCATTTCATAACTGGCACGACTGGAAACCAGTACCGCACCTTGCTGCCAGCTTTCCCCTTCTTGTGACCGGCGGCCTAACAGTTTGTCCAGCGCCACATGGCGACCCACGTCTTCATGCCCGCCGACCAGTTCGCCAGATGGCAACATCCAGGCAGCGGCGTGAGTACAACCAGTCAGTTGCCCCACTGGCTGAAAATCGTTGAGATGACGTAATGCATCATCCAGTTTGTTGAGATCAAACGTCTGGGTGAACGGTAGCGGCTGCACCGGTTTTCCGATGTCATTAAGTTGCTCCACGCCGCATACGCCACAGCCCGTACGTCCCGCCAGCGCCCGGCGGCGCTCCTTCAACCCCATAAAGCGGCGGCTGGAAAGCTCAATTTGTACTTCAAGACCATTACAGGAAGGAACGACATCCATGCCGAAGATATCGCGCGGACTTTCGATAATCCCCTCGGAAAGCGAAAAACCGAGCGCAAAGTACTCAAGGTCTTTGGGCGACGCCATCATCACCACATGCGAAATGCCGTTGTAGACCAGCGCAACGGGAACTTCTTCCGCGACCTCATCTAACCGTGGGTGTTGTAAATCATCACGCCGCCATAACTCAATTTGACGAACACCTGTGATATTTGTCACATTTTCGATTTCTTTTCGCTGTGTTTTTTTCACTTTCTCTTAACCAGATAAGAACACACACACCAACATTATGGTATTCTGTTACAAACCCTTCCTGGATGGAGGGAAATTGAGCCAATTCTGGACCTTTGCGGCCCCTTCCGCAAAGAAAAATAACTCCCACTCCCTGCACACGCAGCAAGCGAATGTAAATGGGACGTGACAATGTCGAAACAAGGAGCAATCCATGCAGGTCAGCAGAAGGCAGTTCTTTAAGATCTGCGCTGGCGGTATGGCAGGCACCACGGCAGCGGCACTGGGTTTTGCACCCAGCGTAGCACTCGCGGAAACCCGGCAGTATAAACTGCTGCGCACCCGCGAAACCCGTAATACCTGCACCTATTGTTCCGTAGGCTGTGGGCTGTTGATGTACAGCCTCGGTGACGGAGCAAAAAACGCCAAAGCATCTATCTTCCATATCGAAGGCGATCCGGATCACCCGGTCAACCGCGGTGCACTTTGTCCGAAAGGCGCTGGCCTGGTGGATTTCATCCACTCCGAAAGCCGTCTGAAGTTTCCGGAATACCGTGCGCCAGGTTCTGATAAATGGCAGCAAATCAGTTGGGAAGAGGCGTTTGATCGCATCGCCAAACTGATGAAAGAAGACCGCGATGCTAACTACATTGCGCAAAACGCCGAAGGCGTGACTGTTAACCGCTGGCTCTCCACCGGGATGCTGTGTGCTTCCGCGTCGAGTAACGAAACCGGCTATTTAACGCAAAAATTCTCCCGCGCGCTGGGTATGCTCGCGGTCGACAACCAGGCGCGTGTCTGACACGGACCAACGGTAGCAAGTCTTGCTCCAACATTTGGTCGCGGTGCGATGACCAACCACTGGGTCGACATCAAGAACGCCAACCTCGTCGTGGTGATGGGCGGTAACGCCGCTGAAGCTCACCCGGTCGGGTTCCGCTGGGCGATGGAAGCCAAAATTCACAACGGCGCGAAGCTGATTGTGATCGATCCTCGCTTTACGCGTACGGCGGCGGTAGCTGACTACTATGCCCCTATTCGTTCCGGTACTGACATTGCTTTCCTGTCAGGCGTATTGCTGTACCTGCTGAACAATGAAAAATTCAACCGCGAATACACCGAAGCCTATACCAACGCCAGCCTGATCGTGCGTGAGGATTACGGCTTTGAAGATGGCCTGTTCACCGGCTACGACGCGGAAAAACGCAAGTACGATAAATCCTCCTGGACTTATGAACTGGACGAAAACGGCTTCGCCAAACGCGATACCACGCTGCAACATCCGCGCTGCGTGTGGAACTTGCTGAAACAGCACGTTTCCCGCTACACGCCAGATGTGGTTGAAAACATCTGTGGTACGCCAAAAGACGCGTTCCTGAAAGTCTGCGAATACATCGCAGAAACCAGTGCTCACGATAAAACTGCCTCGTTCCTGTATGCCCTCGGCTGGACGCAACACTCCGTTGGTGCGCAAAACATTCGTACGATGGCGATGATCCAGCTGCTGCTCGGCAATATGGGGATGGCAGGCGGCGGCGTTAACGCCCTGCGCGGTCACTCCAATATTCAGGGGCTGACGGACCTGGGGCTGCTGTCGCAGAGCCTGCCAGGTTACATGACGCTGCCAAGCGAGAAGCAGACCGATCTGCAAACCTACCTTACCGCCAACACGCCAAAACCGCTGCTGGAAGGCCAGGTAAACTACTGGGGCAACTACCCGAAATTCTTCGTCTCTATGATGAAGGCCTTCTTTGGTGATAAAGCGACGGCGGAAAATAGCTGGGGCTTTGACTGGTTGCCGAAGTGGGATAAAGGCTACGACGTCCTGCAATACTTCGAGATGATGAAAGAGGGCAAGGTCAATGGCTATATCTGCCAGGGCTTTAACCCTGTTGCCTCATTCCCGAACAAAAACAAAGTGATCGGTTGTCTGTCGAAACTGAAGTTCCTCGTCACCATCGACCCACTGAACACTGAAACCTCTAACTTCTGGCAGAACCACGGTGAGCTGAACGAAGTTGACTCGTCGAAGATCCAGACCGAAGTGTTCCGTCTGCCATCGACCTGCTTCGCGGAAGAGAACGGTTCTATCGTTAACTCAGGTCGCTGGTTACAGTGGCACTGGAAAGGTGCGGACGCCCCGGGGATTGCGCTGACTGACGGCGAGATCCTCTCCGGTATCTTCCTGCGCTTGCGCAAGATGTATGCCGAACAGGGTGGCGCGAACCCGGACCAGGTGCTGAACATGACATGGAACTACGCCATTCCGCATGAGCCATCTTCAGAAGAAGTGGCGATGGAGAGCAACGGTAAGGCGCTGGCCGATATTACCGATCCGGCAACCGGTGCGGTTATCGTCAAGAAAGGCCAACAACTTAGTTCGTTCGCCCAATTGCGCGATGACGGTACAACCTCCTGTGGCTGCTGGATTTTCGCCGGTAGCTGGACGCCGGAAGGCAACCAGATGGCACGCCGTGATAACGCCGATCCGTCTGGCCTCGGTAACACGCTGGGCTGGGCATGGGCATGGCCGCTTAACCGCCGCATTCTGTATAACCGCGCCTCCGCAGATCCGCAGGGTAACCCGTGGGATCCGAAGCGTCAGTTGCTGAAATGGGACGGCACTAAGTGGACCGGCTGGGATATTCCGGACTACAGCGCAGCGCCTCCGGGTAGCGGCGTCGGGCCGTTTATCATGCAGCAGGAAGGCATGGGGCGTCTGTTTGCCCTCGATAAGATGGCGGAAGGTCCGTTCCCGGAACACTACGAGCCGTTTGAAACGCCGCTGGGAACTAACCCGCTGCATCCAAACGTTATCTCGAACCCGGCTGCACGTATCTTTAAAGACGACGCCGAAGCATTGGGTAAAGCCGATAAGTTCCCGTATGTCGGAACCACCTATCGTCTGACCGAGCACTTCCACTACTGGACCAAACACGCGCTGTTGAACGCGATTTTGCAGCCAGAGCAGTTTGTGGAAATCGGGGAGTCGCTGGCGAATAAACTTGGCATTGCCCAGGGCGATACCGTGAAAGTCTCCTCCAACCGTGGCTATATCAAAGCCAAAGCGGTGGTGACCAAACGTATTCGCACGCTGAAAGCGAACGGCAAAGATATCGATACCATCGGTATTCCGATTCACTGGGGCTATGAAGGCGTAGCTAAAAAAGGCTTTATTGCCAATACTTTAACGCCATTCGTTGGTGATGCGAACACGCAGACGCCGGAGTTTAAGTCCTTCCTTGTGAATGTGGAAAAGGTGTAACGGAGACGACATATGGCTTATCAATCTCAAGATATCATTCGTCGTTCCGCGACTAACGGTCTGACCCCCGCGCCTCAGGCGCGGGACTTCCAGGAAGAAGTGGCGAAACTCATCGACGTTACCACCTGTATCGGCTGTAAAGCCTGTCAGGTGGCGTGTTCAGAGTGGAACGACATTCGCGATACCGTCGGCAATAACATTGGGGTGTACGACAACCCCAATGATTTAAGCGCCAAATCGTGGACGGTAATGCGCTTCTCGGAAGTGGAGCAGAACGACAAACTGGAATGGCTGATCCGCAAAGACGGCTGTATGCACTGTTCCGATCCAGGCTGCCTGAAAGCGTGCCCGGCGGAAGGTGCAATTATTCAGTATGCCAACGGTATCGTCGACTTCCAGTCCGAGCAGTGCATTGGCTGCGGTTATTGCATTGCGGGCTGTCCGTTCGACATTCCGCGCCTCAACCCGGAAGACAACCGCGTCTACAAATGTACGCTGTGCGTTGACCGCGTGGTGGTTGGGCAAGAACCAGCCTGCGTGAAGACCTGCCCAACGGGCGCGATTCACTTCGGTACGAAAGAGTCGATGAAAACGCTGGCGAGCGAGCGCGTTGCTGAGCTGAAAACCCGCGGTTACGACAATGCGGGTCTGTACGATCCGGCAGGCGTCGGTGGTACACACGTCATGTACGTGCTGCACCATGCTGACAAGCCAAATCTGTATCATGGCTTGCCGGAGAACCCGGAAATCAGCGAAACCGTGAAATTCTGGAAAGGCATCTGGAAACCGCTCGCGGCTGTTGGCTTTGCGGCTACCTTTGCGGCCAGTATCTTCCACTACGTGGGTGTCGGTCCGAACCGTGCGGATGAGGAAGAGAATAATCTGCACGAAGAGAAAGACGAGGAGCGCAAATGAAACGACGTGACACCATCGTGCGCTACACCGCGCCGGAACGTATCAACCACTGGATCACCGCCTTCTGCTTCATCCTGGCGGCGGTGAGCGGGCTGGGCTTTTTGTTCCCGTCCTTCAACTGGTTGATGCAAATCATGGGCACACCGCAGCTGGCGCGAATTCTGCACCCGTTTGTCGGCGTGGTTATGTTTGCCTCGTTCATCATCATGTTTTTCCGTTACTGGCATCACAACCTAATCAATCGGGATGATATCTTTTGGGCGAAGAATATTCGTAAGATCGTCGTCAACGAGGAAGTAGGTGACACCGGGCGTTATAACTTCGGTCAGAAATGCGTTTTCTGGGCGGCGATTATTTTCCTGGTTCTGCTGCTGGTGAGCGGCGTGATTATCTGGCGTCCTTATTTTGCGCCTGCTTTCTCAATCCCGGTGATCCGATTCGCGTTAATGCTGCATTCATTTGCCGCAGTGGCGTTAATTGTGGTTATCATGGTGCATATCTACGCCGCCCTTTGGGTGAAAGGCACGATTACCGCCATGGTGGAAGGATGGGTTACCAGCGCCTGGGCGAAGAAACATCACCCGCGCTGGTACCGTGAGGTCCGCAAGACAACGGAAAAGAAAGCTGAATGAGTATTCGCATAATCCCGCAAGATGAGCTGGGTTCAAGCGAGAAACGTACGGCGGATATGATTCCGCCGTTATTGTTCCCTCGGCTCAAGAATTTATACAACCGCCGCGCCGAGCGTCTGCGCGAGCTGGCAGAAAATAATCCTCTGGGTGATTACCTGCGCTTTGCTGCGCTTATCGCCCACGCCCAGGAAGTGGTGCTGTACGACCATCCGCTGGAGATGGATCTGACTGCGCGCATTAAAGAAGCCAGCGCACAAGGCAAGCCCCCGCTGGATATTCACGTTCTGCCGCGTGATAAGCACTGGCAAAAGCTGCTGATGGCGCTGATTGCTGAGCTGAAACCTGAAATGAGCGGCCCGGCGCTGGCAGTGATTGAGAATCTGGAGAAGGCATCGACTCAGGAGCTGGAAGATATGGCCAGCGCGCTGTTTGCCTCTGATTTCTCGTCCGTCAGCAGCGATAAAGCGCCGTTTATCTGGGCTGCACTGTCGCTCTACTGGGCGCAGATGGCCAATCTGATCCCCGGCAAAGCCCGCGCTGAATACGGCGAGCAACGTCAATATTGCCCGGTTTGTGGTTCTATGCCGGTGTCCAGCATGGTGCAAATTGGCACCACTCAGGGGCTACGTTACCTGCACTGCAACCTGTGTGAAACTGAATGGCACGTAGTGCGCGTAAAATGCAGCAACTGCGAGCAGAGCGGCAAACTGCATTACTGGTCGCTGGATGACGAACAGGCCGCGATTAAAGCCGAAAGCTGCGATGACTGCGACACTTACCTGAAAATTCTCTATCAGGAAAAAGATCCAAAAATCGAAGCCGTAGCAGATGACCTCGCCTCTCTGGTACTGGACGCACGAATGGAGCAAGAAGGCTATGCCCGCAGTTCCATCAACCCGTTCCTGTTTCCGGGTGAAGGAGAGTAATCTCTGACGTTTTCCGGGTGGCGCAGGTCGCCCGGATTACAGCTCATAGGGTGTGACGACACCATCTCTCGTATTCCGCGTTACCACCTCAAGCTATGCCGCCAGTGCCGGTTTGGCCTCAATTTACCCACCACCACATCAATAAGGTTATGGGCATGAGACTGATGACAAGCGTAAGATTGCCTGATGCGCTGCGCTTATCAGGCCTACCAATAAACTGCAATACATTGAATTTATACGACTTTGTAGGCCGGATAAGGCGTTCACGCCGCATCCGGCATGAACAACGCGCACGTTGTCAGCAATCTGATTGACATCATTTTTTCCCATTACCATTCCTCGCGCAGCTTACGCTGATATTCGACACCATCTTCCTCACACCCTTGCCAGATGCCAGGAACACTGGTTCTTGCTGTTTGCGATTGATTTATCAGGTATTGATCTACCGCTTCCCTTAATAGGTCCGCACGAGGAAGATTACGCTGCACCTCGAGATCATCAAGTTGCTTAATCACCTCATTCGATAAATCGAGTAAAATTCTGCCCATATCTATACCTGCCAGAGAGTTCATAAATATCTCGCCAATATCATTTTTGAATCTATGGAGAGAAAAGTACCCTTGCCGAATCTTTAAAGAAAGCTCATTTACGCATCATTTTTTATTTTTGCGAGGCGTTTTCCAGATATGATGTAACAGTTGCAGTTATTATAAGTTCAAGTAAAACAGCCTTGTATTAATACCAGAATAAGGGCATCTGTTTTTTATATTCAAGAATGAAAAATTTTTGTCATTCCTTATGCTCCTTACACTGATCATCAACACCAACTACCTCCCCCTTTTGCCTGCCTCCCTTTGCTTTACGCACCGGGAATTGCTGACGTTCCAGATATTGCTCTACCGCTTCGCGTAAAATTGCAGATCGTGAAACCTTACGCCAGCCCCGAAGCTTGTTCAGCCGTTTAATTGCCTCTTCTGATAAATGAAGAAAAACCGTATTCATCGCCATTACCAATACCTTACATATATTACTCATTAATGTATGTGCGAAAATTACGCCGGAAAATCATTTAAAAAAAGCGGATTTTTGCATGTTGTTTTGTTTTTGCGAGGCGTTTTCCAGAAATAATAAGAGTGTTGCAGTTGTTTCATTTATTACTCAAAAATGGTTTAGTTATCGCCCAGGATGAATTATGGGTGCTATGAATATATTATATTCAGAGATATTTATTTGCATAATCTGAATGGTGTAGCCGAAAAACGTCAGCATCCTAACAGCACCAGGATTTAAGGTGAAATTAATCTTTCATCACAGACCGGTCAGTACTGCCACCAACCGGTCTTTACTTGCTCATCGTTATAATTTTGTTGGTAACAGTTCGGGAAAGTTGTTTTTCTAAATTAACAACAGAATAACTTTCTTGTTTAATGAGATTAATATTGGCAACCATTATAGCCTCCTTCCCACGGTTTAAGAGCAAACATACAACATAATTATTCATAACATACAGAGCAGTAAATGAATGATACTGACAATGATGCTAGTCCATTATCTTTGCATAATATTTGTTAGCTATAGATTTTAAAAATATTTATGAGAAAAGTATGGCACCAGAGGGGGTTTTGACTATCAAAAATCGCTCAAACATGAACTAAGATGATGAATTAAGCATTATCTGCGATAATTGCCACTCAGTTCTACAAATAATATTTAAATGCTCCTGAACAGTGATGTAGCAAGACACGTATGGAGCCAACGAAGAATAAAAATTTATAGAGTTCTTATTTAATATAACCGAAATAGCCAAGGACTAATATAAATGACCTGAATGAGAGAGGCAGCACCGCCCCTCTCCATCAGCTACTCTTCTTCGTTCCCGCCCTCTTCATACGGGCCAAATGGCTTCGCGGGCAGAACGATATACGTGCCTTCAAACACTGCACCCGGCGTCTCGTCGCCAAAGATTTCGACCTGCATCTGCACCCGTGCTTTTCGTCCGCGCGCCAGACGGTCGAGATCGCCGCTTAAGGCACCGAGGTCGGCTACCGCATGAGGTTTACCGCTAATCGGCTTGCTGTAGCGGATATGCGCATCCGCAAGAATAATCGTTCCGCCGAGGTGGCGTTCACGCAGCATCAGCCAGATAAGTCCCCAACCAGTGAGCGTCGCCAGTGAGAATAAACTCCCGGCAAACAGCGTATGGTGCGGATTCTGATTGCCGGTTTCTGGCATGGTAGTGATAAATTTTTGCCCGGTATATTGCTGAATGCGCACGCCCATTTTTTCACTAAGCGGGATATGTTCGTACCACGCCTGTTGCAGCTGCGCGCACCAGTCGCCGCGATGCAGAATGTCATCCAGAGTGGCGACGGGCTTAATCATCAAAAAATGGCGAATCGGCGTGGTGGTTGGCGTGGTGATTTCTCCCTGATTAACAAACCCCAGCTTGGCGAAAAACTCCACCGCGTCTTCACGGGCGCTACAGGTCACGCGCTTAACGCCTTCCTGACGCGCCACCGACTCCAGGGTCATCGCCATCAGCGTGCCTAACCCTTTGTCCTGCACGTCGGGATGAACGGCCATAAAGCGAATGGACGCTTCATTGTCGGCATTAATATACAGTCGGCCTACCGCCACCAGATTACCCTGCTCGTCGACGACCATCTGGTGATGCGCCATCGCATCCCACGCGTCGCGTTCCGAACCTTTTGGTTGATGCAGGGGCTTACGCAACATTTCCCAGCGAAACTGATAGTAACGCTCTAATTCTTCTTCTGTTTGTGGAACCCGAAGGTGATACATAGCGATACTCTCTCTTGTTTCCCGTGACAACCCTGGAAGCTGGCTCATACCTGCAACCAGAATGTCACGGGGCCATCATTGACCAGCGATACCTGCATATCCGCAGCGAAGCGTCCTGTTTGCGTGTTCATCTCTTGCTGACGGCAGCGTTCGACGAAATAGTCATATAACGCCTCTGCGCGATCCGGTGATGCACCTTTGGAGAAACTTGGGCGCATCCCCCGTTCGGTATCTGCGGCGAGGGTAAACTGGGAAACCACCAGCACACTGCCGCCCGCCTGTTGCACGTTGAGATTCATCTTGCCTTCGGCATCGCTAAAGATGCGGTAGCCGAGCACACGCTCGCACAGACGGTTTGCTTTCTGTTCGTCGTCATCCTTTTCGACACCCAATAACACCAAAAGTCCCGCGCCAATTTCGCCCGTCACTTCTCCCTCCACGGTGACGCTGGCACGGGTTACGCGTTGAATTAATGCAATCATGGTTCGTCGTCTTCTTCTTGTTCAGCTGCTTGTTTTAGTTTGCGGTATTCCCCGAGAGTGACAGTAATTTCCGCGCCAAGCAAGACGATACACCATGTCCAGTAGACCCAAACAAAGAGAATGGGGATCACCGCCAGCACACCATAAATGAGCTGATATGACGGGAACATGGTGATATAAAGCGCGAAACCTTTCTTTCCTGCTTCGAACAGGAGTGCGGCGACAAACGCGCCGACAATCGCGTCGCGGTTAGGTACGCGGATGGTAGGAACAATGCTGTACAGCAACCAGAAGGAGATCCACGACAACAGCAACGGAAAAATACGCAGCACGTTGTCGATGACAGTATTGAGATCGCTCGCCCAGCGCAGGGGAGAGCAAATAGGAACTGATCGCCAGACTGGCCCCTGCCAGCAGCGGCCCCAGCGTTAAAATCATCCAGTACACGGCGAACGAGTAAATTTTTGGTCGCGCTCGTTTACTGCGCCAGATGGTATTCAACGCGCTATCGATGGAGTACATCAACAATAACGCGGTGACGATCAGCCCGCACGCCCCAACGGCGGTCATCTTGTTGGAATTGGCAACAAATTGTTCGATATACCGCTGAATAACATCGCCAGTAGCAGGCAGAAAGTTGGCAAAAATAAAGTGACGTAACTGAATGCTGACGTCGGAAAACATGGGAAAAGCGGCGAAAAGCGCAAAAACAACGGCAACCAGCGGCACTAATGAGAGCAACGACACATAGGCAAGGTTACCTGCCAGGGTTGTCATGTTGTCCTCATCAATGCGTTGCCAGAGTAGTTTTAGCCAGGCCCATAGTGGACGGGTACGGTGCCTGGCTTTGTCCTGAATGGTTTTTAGCATAACACCTTCGCGAAATAGTCCGGGATGGTGGTTTTATCTTTCACCAGAATACTGGTAATGCCCAGCTGATTGGCTCCTTCTATATTATCGGCGTTATCGTCGAAAAAGACCGTATCGCTGGGTGAAAAACCTTCCGCCTGCAAAACATGCTGGTAAATTCGTGCTTCAGGTTTGCGCATCCCCAGATCTTGCGACAGATAGATATGGTCAGCAGCATCACGAATTTCCGGGTATTCTTCCGGCCAGAAGGTGGTATGCAGGCGGTTGGTATTGGAAAGCACCACCACGCGATGCCCCTGCTCACGCAGTTTATGCATGATGGCGATCACTTCCGGGCGCAGCGCAACAAACACCGCCTGCCAGCCGTGAGAGAACTGCTCGTAGCTTAGCGGTAGAGCCATCTCATGACACAGCGCCTCTGCGAACGCTTCGTCGCTAATTTCCCCACGCTCATGCTGATGAAACGCCTCCCCCATATGAAAACTCTTCTTAAGCGATGCCAGCGGAATACGCGTTAAATCGCTCCAGGCTCCCAGCACACGGTTAAAGTCGATATCGACAATCACATTACCTAAATCAAAGATATAGAGCATTTTTGCCTCCTTTCGCGCCACAAGAAATTAACTGTAGCGGGAAAGGATGGGTTTGGCTATGTGGCAAGGTATGAAGCCAGGTTAACGGTCACAAAAATCTACGCGTCTTCCTGGGGAAGAATGATTTCAATTTGGCTGTCTTGTAAGCGTGATTTTAGCGCAGCGGGCGGCAGCTCGTCGGTAAAGAGCGCAGTGACCTGTGCCACGTTACCAATTTCAACCGCCGCCGAAGCATGATACTTAGTGTGATCGGCGACCAGCAGAATATTTCTCGCGTGCGCCATCATCGTTTTCACCACGTTAGCTTCGTTTACATCAAACTCCATCAACGCGCCATCGCTCTCAATCGCCCCAACGCTTGTTACCAGATAATCAGCACGAAAATCAGCCACAAAGGACGCCGCTGAAGGGCCAATGATCCCGCTATTATGAGAGCGCAACGTACCGCCGGGCACCATCACTTCAAAGCGCGGGTTGTGGTAAAGAATATGCGCCACACGCAGGCTGTTGGTGATTATCCGCAAATGATTATGGTTAAGTAACGCCCGGGCAACATGCTCAACAGTCGTACCAATGGTGATAAATATTGTTGAACCATCAGGAATATAGTCTGCCACCGCTTCGGCAATCGCTTTTTTTTCCTCGGTTTGCGAAACCTCACGCTGCTCGAACGCCGTATTAACGACGCTGGAAGCCCGACCCGCGCCACCGTGATGGCGCGTAATCAGGCCTTGCTCGCTTAATTTACGAATATCCCGGCGGACCGTCTGCGTGGAGACATCCAGCAGATTTGCCAGCTCATCAATATTCATATACCCACGCTCGGCGATCAGCATGAGGAGTTGGTCGTGCCGCGGGTTACCGGTTAGTTCGGTAAGGCTCATGAAAATTCCTCGAAAAACCATCACCCTGGCATTTTATACAAAAAGTGACAAAAAAGATCGGGTTTGATCACAGTCAGGGATCCCGGCTCGTCCACCGGGACGTGTGCATTTTAACGCCGCTACACCGCTGGCGAAGCGGACTGACTCCGCTAAATCCCCACTTGTTGCCAGCGCCACCGCCAAAGCGCCGTGAAAAACATCACCCGCACCTGTGGTATCTACCACATCAACTTTGAAGGCCGGTTGATGCTGACGCCCACCATTTTCCAGCCAGTCGCAGCCTGCGCTACCCTGGGTCACATAGACATGACCATTTGTGAGCGTTTGTGCCTGTTTTAGCGCACTGGCCATCTCTTTCACGCCCGTTAAGCGCGCCAGACCCGGTTCTGAAAAGGCCGCGTGATCGCTTAATGCCACCAGCTCACTGATATCCTGCGGCGTAATGTCCCCGTCCAGAACGGTCATCACACCCGCCTGACGGGCCAGGGTGAAGGCTTTTTTAGCGCCGTCGTGCCAGCGTACATCTGCCAGCACAACATCCCACTGAGAGAAATCAATTTCCTCCAACCACTCTGCGTCAGGCAGCAGATCCGGGCTGGGGTAGTTAATGATTATCCGCTCGCCTTTGGTATCCACCATGATGGCGGATTGCGAAGATTTCGCCTGGTTATACCGTTTGGTGTAACGGGTGTTAACGCCCCAGGATTCCAGCTCTGCCAGCAGGCTGTTGCCCGTGTCGTCATCACCTACGCGACCAATAAAATCGACCTGCGCCCCCAGCCTTGCCGCCGCAACCGCTGCCGTCGCCGCTGGCCCGCCACCAACTTCCGTATAATTTCTCGCCACGTATTTACCGCTCTCCGTCGGTAACCCTTCCACGTAATAGATGCGATCCATCACGGTTATACCTACACAAGCAACACGAATCATGGTCATTCCTTAAACATTTTGGGATGCGTTCATTTTAATTTCACCAATTGTTTAAAAAGTGACGGCTGTCAATTTTTTGACGATAAATTACAAATACGATCAAAAACAGACAAGCAAAGCATGTCATAAATGACAAAAAGTGACATAACTGTATTCAGGAGAGGGTTATGGCAGCAATCGCGTTTATCGGTTTAGGACAAATGGGTTCGCCAATGGCGAGCAATTTATTGCAGCAAGGGCATCAACTTCGCGTCTTTGATGTGAACGCCGAAGCTGTGCGGCATCTGGTAGACAAAGGTGCGACTCCCGCCGCCAACCCGGCGCAGGCCGCTAAAGATGCCGAATTTATCATTACCATGTTGCCGAATGGCGATCTGGTGCGCAACGTGTTGTTCGGTGAAAACGGCGTTTGCGAAGGCTTATCTACCGATGCGCTGGTCATTGATATGTCCACCATCCATCCGCTGCAAACCGATAAATTGATTGCCGATATGCAAGCCAAAGGCTTCAGCATGATGGATGTTCCGGTAGGCCGTACTTCTGCAAATGCCATTACCGGTACTCTGTTACTGCTGGCTGGCGGCACCGCTGAACAAGTTGAACGTGCCACACCGATCCTGATGGCGATGGGCAGTGAGTTGATCAACGCTGGCGGTCCGGGCATGGGGATCCGCGTTAAGCTCATCAACAACTACATGAGCATCGCGCTCAATGCGCTTTCGGCAGAAGCCGCCGTTTTGTGCGAAGCCCTGAATCTTCCCTTCGATGTTGCCGTCAAAGTGATGAGCGGTACCGCCGCCGGTAAAGGTCACTTCACCACTTCCTGGCCAAACAAAGTCCTCAGCGGAGATCTTTCTCCCGCCTTCATGATCGATCTTGCCCATAAGGATCTTGGCATCGCCCTTGATGTCGCCAACCAGCTGCATGTGCCAATGCCGCTGGGGGCCGCCTCACGGGAGGTTTATAGCCAGGCGCGCGCAGCGGGTCGCGGTCGCCAGGACTGGTCCGCCATTCTGGAACAGGTCCGTGTCAGTGCCGGGATGACTGCCAAAGTAAAAATGTAACGACTGGATAAAGGAATAAATGAATGAATAAGTACACCATCAACGACATTACGCGCGCATCGGGCGGTTTTGCCATGCTGGCGGTCGATCAGCGCGAAGCCATGCGCATGATGTTTGCCGCGGCTGGGGCACCCGCTCCGGTAGCCGATAGCGTTTTAACTGATTTCAAAGTTAACGCTGCAAAGGCCCTCTCGCCTTATGCCTCGGCGATTCTGGTAGATCAACAATTCTGCTACCGCCAGGTGGTTGAGCAAAACGCGATTGCCAAAAGTTGCGCCATGATTGTCGCCGCCGATGAGTTCATTCCTGGCAACGGTATTCCGGTCGATAGCGTGGTTATTGACCGCAAAATCAATCCGCTACAGATCAAACAAGACGGTGGCAAAGCCTTAAAACTGCTGGTGCTGTGGCGTAGTGATGAAGATGCGCAGCAACGTCTGGATATGGTGAAAGAGTTCAACGAACTGTGCCACTCACACGGTCTGGTAAGCATCATTGAGCCAGTCGTCCGCCCACCGCGTCGTGGCGATAAATTCGATCGCGAACAAGCGATCATCGATGCCGCCAAAGAGCTGGGCGACAGTGGCGCTGACCTCTACAAAGTTGAAATGCCGCTTTATGGCAAAGGTCCGCAACAAGAGCTTCTCTGTGCTTCACAACGTCTGAATGACCATATCAATATGCCATGGGTGATCCTCTCTTCCGGTGTCGACGAAAAACTGTTCCCGCGTGCCGTACGCGTGGCAATGACGGCGGGCGCATCGGGATTCCTGGCAGGCCGTGCAGTCTGGGCATCGGTCGTCGGTTTACCAGACAACGAGCTGATGCTGCGTGACGTTTGCGCACCGAAATTACAACAACTTGGCGATATCGTCGACGAAATGATGGCTAAACGCCGCTAAGATGAGGATAAAAGGAATGAAATGGTTTAACACCCTAAGCCACAACCGTTGGCTGGAACAGGAAACCGACCGCATCTTTGATTTTGGTAAAAATTCCGTAGTGCCGACTGGTTTTGGCTGGTTAGGCAATAAAGGGCAAATCAAAGAAGAGATGGGCACCCATCTGTGGATCACCGCTCGTATGTTGCACGTTTATTCCGTTGCTGCGGCGATGGGTCGACCTGGCGCTTACTCGTTGGTTGATCACGGTATCAAAGCCATGAACGGCGCACTGCGTGATAAAAAATATGGCGGCTGGTATGCCTGCGTGAATGACGAGGGCGTGGTGGATGCCTCCAAACAGGGCTATCAACACTTCTTTGCTCTGCTGGGTGCCGCCAGCGCCGTCACAACGGGTCACCCGGAAGCGCGCAAGCTGCTCGATTACACCATTGAAATTATCGAGAAATATTTCTGGAGCGAAGAAGAGCAGATGTGCCTGGAATCCTGGGACGAAGCCTTCAGCAAAACCGAAGAGTACCGCGGCGGCAATGCCAATATGCACGCGGTGGAAGCTTTCTTGATTGTTTATGACGTCACTCACGACAAAAAATGGCTGGATCGCGCGATTCGCGTGGCTTCCGTGATTATCCACGACGTCGCCAGAAATAATCATTATCGCGTTAACGAACACTTCGATACCCAGTGGAATCCGCTGCCGGATTACAACAAAGATAACCCGGCGCATCGCTTCCGCGCGTTCGGAGGTACACCAGGCCACTGGATCGAATGGGGCCGTTTAATGCTGCACATCCATGCTGCCCTGGAAGCCCGTTGCGAACAACCACCAGCATGGCTGCTAGAAGATGCCAAAGGTCTGTTTAACGCCACCGTGCGCGATGCCTGGGCACCCGATGGCGCGGACGGGATTGTTTATACCGTTGACTGGGAAGGAAAACCGGTGGTCCGCGAACGTGTACGTTGGCCTATCGTCGAAGCAATGGGTACGGCCTACGCGCTCTACACCGTCACTGGCGATCGCCAGTATGAAACCTGGTATCAAACATGGTGGGAGTACTGCATTAAGTACCTGATGGACTATGAAAATGGTTCCTGGTGGCAGGAGCTGGATGCGGACAATAAGGTCACCACCAAAGTCTGGGACGGCAAACAGGATATTTATCACCTGCTGCATTGCCTGGTGATCCCGCGTATCCCGTTAGCGCCCGGCATGGCTCCAGCGGTTGCAGCGGGTCTGCTGGATATTAATGCGAAATAACTGATCTGAAAATAGGGTGCGGGTTTTCCCCTCTCCCTAACCCTCTCCCCAAAGGGGCGAGGGGACCGTCCGGTGCAGTTTTTGGGTTTGACATCAGCCTCACGGGAGGCTGTATGTCGTTAATTAAGGTGCCTTGTATGCAAATCACCAATATGCATTGCAGTGGACAGACCGTTTCACTTGCCGCGGGGGATTATCACGCGACCATTGTGACCGTCGGTGCTGGTCTGGCTGAATTAACCTTTCAGGGTTGTCATTTAGTCATCCCGCACAAACCCGAAGAGATGCCGCTGGCGCATCTGGGTAAAGTGCTTATTCCGTGGCCGAACCGGATCGCCAACGGCTGTTACCGCTATCAGGGGCAGGAATATCAGTTACCCATTAATGAACATAGTTCAAAAGCCGCTATTCACGGGCTGCTTGCCTGGCGAGACTGGCAAATTAGTGAATTAACCGCCACCAGCGTTACCCTGACAGCTTTTCTGCCGCCCAGTTACGGCTATCCGTTTATGCTGGCTTCACAAGTTGTTTATTCGCTCAACGCACACACGGGTCTTTCCGTTGAGATCGCAAGCCAGAATATCGGCACTGTCGCAGCGCCTTATGGCGTGGGTATTCATCCTTATTTAACCTGCAACTTAACATCTGTTGATGAATATCTGTTCCAGCTTCCGGCAAACCAGGTTTATGCCGTCGATGAGCACGCGAATCCGACAACGCTTCACCACGTTGATGAGCTGGATTTAAATTTCACGCAGGCGAAAAAAATAGCCGCGACAAAAATCGACCACACCTTTAAAACCGCTAATGATTTGTGGGAAATGACCATTACCCATCCACAGCAGGCGCTTTCGGTAAGCCTTTGTTCCGATCAACTCTGGGTGCAGGTTTATAGCGGTGAAAAATTACAGCGTCAGGGACTGGCAGTTGAACCTATGAGTTGCCCGCCTAACGCCTTTAATTCAGGTATCGACTTATTATTACTGGAATCAGGAAAACCGCACCGCCTGTTTTTTAATATTTACGGACAGAGAAAATAACTTGTATTGATTAGCAGTCAAAATCATTGAAGAACATTTCACTCGCTAAAGGCAACATTATGTATCTTCAATTTATTAAGTTAAAAACAGCTCAGCTTCTGTAAAGTTTTTATATATCAGTTTTATGAGAATCATTTTACATAAGCCTGTAATAACAGGAAGGCAACAATCTCGTTCTCAACTCTATGGAGATTAGTTATGGATACGCCACGTCCACAGTTATTAGATTTTCAATTTCATCAGAATAACGACAGTTTTACCCTACATTTTCAACAACGTCTTATTTTAACCCATAGCAAAGATAATCCTTGTTTATGGATTGGCTCAGGTATAGCGGATATCGATATGTTCCGCGGTAATTTCAGCATTAAAGATAAACTACAGGAGAAAATTGCGCTTACCGACGCCATCGTCAGCCAGTCACCGGATGGTTGGTTAATTCATTTCAGCCGTGGTTCTGACATTAGCGCCACGCTGAATATCTCTGCCGACGATCAGGGGCGTTTATTGCTGGAACTACAAAACGACAACCTTAACCACAACCGTATCTGGCTGCGCCTTGCCGCTCAACCAGAGGACCATATCTACGGCTGCGGCGAACAGTTTTCCTACTTCGATCTGCGTGGCAAACCGTTCCCGCTATGGACCAGTGAACAAGGCGTTGGTCGCAACAAACAAACCTATGTCACCTGGCAGGCCGACTGCAAAGAAAATGCGGGCGGCGACTATTACTGGACTTTCTTCCCACAGCCTACGTTTGTCAGCACGCAGAAGTATTACTGCCATGTTGATAACAGTTGCTATATGAACTTCGACTTTAGTGCCCCGGAATACCATGAACTGGCGCTGTGGGAAGACAAAGCAACGCTGCGTTTTGAATGTGCTGACACATACATTTCCCTGCTGGAAAAATTAACCGCCCTGCTGGGACGCCAGCCAGAACTGCCCGACTGGATTTATGACGGAGTAACGCTCGGCATTCAGGGCGGGACGGAAGTGTGCCAGAAGAAACTGGACACCATGCGTAACGCGGGCGTGAAGGTCAACGGCATCTGGGCGCAGGACTGGTCCGGTATTCGTATGACCTCTTTTGGCAAACGCGTGATGTGGAACTGGAAGTGGAACAGCGAAAACTACCCGCAACTGGATTCACGCATTAAGCAGTGGAATCAGGAGGGCGTGCAGTTCCTGGCCTATATCAACCCGTATGTTGCCAGCGATAAAGATCTCTGCGAAGAAGCGGCACAACACGGCTATCTGGCAAAAGATGCCTCTGGCGGTGACTATCTGGTGGAGTTTGGCGAGTTTTACGGCGGCGTTGTCGATCTCACTAATCCAGAAGCCTACGCCTGGTTCAAGGAAGTGATCAAAAAGAACATGATTGAACTCGGCTGCGGCGGCTGGATGGCTGACTTCGGCGAGTATCTGCCCACCGACACGTACTTGCATAACGGCGTCAGTGCCGAAATTATGCATAACGCCTGGCCTGCGCTGTGGGCGAAGTGTAACTACGAAGCCCTTGAAGAAACGGGCAAGCTCGGCGAGATCCTTTTCTTTATGCGCGCCGGTTCTACCGGTAGCCAGAAATACTCCACCATGATGTGGGCGGGCGACCAGAACGTCGACTGGAGTCTCGACGATGGCCTGGCGTCGGTTGTCCCGGCGGCGCTGTCGCTGGCAATGACCGGACATGGCCTGCACCACAGCGACATTGGCGGTTACACCACCCTGTTTGAGATGAAGCGCAGCAAAGAGCTGCTGCTGCGCTGGTGCGATTTCAGCGCCTTCACGCCGATGATGCGCACCCACGAAGGTAACCGTCCTGGCGACAACTGGCAGTTTGACGGCGACGCAGAAACCATCGCCCATTTCGCCCGTATGACCACCGTCTTCACCACCCTGAAACCTTACCTGAAAGAGGCCGTCGCGCTGAATGCGAAGTCCGGCCTGCCGGTTATGCGCCCGCTGTTCCTGCATTACGAAGACGATGCGCACACTTACACCCTGAAATATCAGTACCTGTTAGGTCGCGACATTCTGGTCGCTCCGGTGCATGAAGAAGGCCGTAGCGACTGGACGCTCTATCTGCCGGAGGATAACTGGGTCCACGCCTGGACGGGTGAAGCGTTCCGGGGCGGGGAAGTTACCGTTAATGCGCCCATCGGCAAGCCGCCGGTCTTTTATCGCGCCGATAGCGAATGGGCGGCACTGTTCGCGTCGTTAAAAAGCATCTAATCACATCCGCCCGTGGGGAAACTCATGGGCAAAGGGAGAACATCGATGAGTCACATCACAACGGAAGATCCAGCAACTTTACGCCTGCCCTTTAAAGAGAAACTCTCTTACGGTATTGGCGACCTGGCCTCTAACATCCTGCTGGATATCGGTACGCTTTATCTTTTGAAGTTTTATACCGACGTTCTGGGGCTGCCAGGCACCTATGGCGGCATTATCTTTTTGATTTCAAAATTCTTTACTGCGTTTACCGATATGGGTACCGGCATTATGTTGGATTCCCGACGCAAGATCGGTCCAAAAGGTAAGTTCCGTCCTTTTATTCTGTATGCGTCATTCCCGGTCACCTTACTGGCGATCGCCAACTTTGTCGGCACACCGTTTGATGTCACCGGTAAAACGGTGATGGCCACTATTCTGTTTATGCTTTACGGACTGTTTTTCAGCATGATGAACTGCTCCTACGGCGCAATGGTTCCCGCTATCACCAAAAACCCCAACGAACGCGCCTCACTGGCGGCATGGCGTCAGGGCGGCGCTACGCTGGGCCTGCTGCTGTGCACGGTGGGATTCGTGCCAGTTATGAATCTTATCGAAGGTAATCAGCAACTTGGCTATATCTTCGCCGCCACGCTGTTTTCACTGTTTGGCCTGCTGTTTATGTGGATCTGCTACTCGGGCGTGAAAGAGCGTTATGTCGAAACCCAGCCTGCTAATCCGGCGCAAAAGCCGGGCCTGCTGCAATCTTTCCGCGCAATTGCGGGTAACCGCCCGCTGTTCATTCTGTGCATTGCCAACCTCTGCACTTTAGGGGCGTTTAACGTCAAGCTCGCCATCCAGGTCTATTACACCCAGTACGTGCTTAACGATCCCATCCTGTTGTCGTATATGGGATTTTTCAGCATGGGCTGTATTTTCATCGGCGTATTCCTGATGCCTGCCTCAGTCAGACGTTTTGGCAAGAAGAAAGTTTATATCGGCGGCCTGCTGATTTGGGTGCTGGGCGATCTGCTCAACTATTTCTTCGGCGGCGGTTCGGTCAGCTTCGTGGCGTTCTCCTGCCTGGCGTTCTTTGGCTCAGCGTTTGTTAACAGCCTGAACTGGGCGCTGGTTTCCGACACCGTCGAGTACGGCGAGTGGCGCACCGGCGTGCGTTCGGAAGGAACGGTCTACACCGGTTTTACCTTCTTTCGCAAAGTGTCTCAGGCGCTGGCTGGTTTCTTCCCCGGCTGGATGCTGACGCAAATTGGCTATGTGCCGAACGTCGCACAGGCTGACCACACCATTGAAGGGTTACGCCAGTTGATCTTCATCTACCCAAGCGCACTGGCGGTAGTCACCATTGTGGCGATGGGTTGCTTCTACAGCCTGAACGAGAAGATGTATGTCCGCATTGTGGAAGAGATAGAAGCCCGTAAACGCACGGCGTAATAATAATAAACGACGCCCTGCGGGGCGTTATAAGGAGTGATTATGTCTGACCATAATCCACTGACATTAAAACTGAATCTGCGGGAAAAAATCGCCTATGGTATGGGCGACGTCGGTTCGAATTTAATGCTCTGCATCGGTACTCTGTATCTCCTCAAATTTTATACCGATGAATTAGGGATGCCTGCTTACTATGGCGGGATTATCTTTCTGGTGGCGAAGTTTTTTACCGCGTTTACCGATATGCTCACCGGATTTTTACTCGACTCGCGGAAAAATATTGGGCCTAAAGGCAAATTTCGTCCCTTTATTTTATATGCAGCGGTTCCGGCGGCGTTAATTGCAACGCTCCAGTTTATCGCCACCACCTTTTGTTTGCCGGTTAAAACGACGATTGCCACCGCGCTGTTTATGATGTTTGGACTTTCATACAGTCTGATGAACTGCTCGTATGGTGCGATGATCCCGGCAATTACCAAAAACCCGAATGAGCGCGCGCAGCTCGCGGCTTACCGCCAGGGTGGTGCAACCATAGGGCTATTGATTTGTACCGTGGCGTTTATTCCGTTGCAGTCGCTTTTTTCTGACTCAACCGTCGGTTATGCCTGTGCGGCACTTATGTTCTCCATTGGCGGCTTTATTTTTATGATGCTGTGCTACAGAGGCGTCAAAGAGCATTATGTGGACACAACGCCAACCGGACATAAAGCCAGTATTCTCAAATCATTTTGCGCGATATTTCGGAATCCGCCATTGCTGGTTTTATGCATTGCTAACTTGTGTACCCTGGCGGCATTTAATATCAAACTGGCGATTCAGGTCTATTACACCCAGTATGTGCTGAATGATATTAATTTATTGTCGTGGATGGGATTCTTCAGTATGGGATGCATCCTCATCGGCGTATTACTGGTGCCATTAACTGTAAAATGTTTTGGTAAAAAACAGGTTTATCTGGCTGGCATGGTGCTGTGGGCGGTGGGTGATATACTGAATTATTTCTGGGGAAGTAACTCTTTCACTTTCGTCATGTTCTCTTGTGTCGCCTTTTTTGGCACGGCCTTTGTAAACAGCCTGAACTGGGCACTGGTACCAGATACCGTAGATTACGGTGAATGGAAAACCGGTATTCGTGCCGAAGGTTCTGTTTATACCGGTTATACCTTCTTTCGTAAAATTTCTGCCGCACTTGCTGGCTTCTTGCCAGGCATTATGCTGACGCAAATTGGTTATGTTCCCAACATCGCGCAAAGCGATGCGACATTACAGGGTTTGCGTCAGCTCATTTTTATCTGGCCTTGTGCACTGGCAATTATTGCTGCATTGACGATGGGATTCTTTTACACACTCAATGAAAAACGGTTTGCATTGATTATTGAGGAAATCAACCAACGCAAAAATAAAGAGATGGCGACAGAAGAAAAAACGGCTTCCGTAACGTTATAAATGTCAATAGCCGCTATTTCCATCCTGGTGGGTGGCGGCCTCCCTACGTTTAAAAAATGGACTTATTATGAAAAAGATTAATGCAATAATTTTATTATCTTCTCTGACCTCTGCCTCGGTATTTGCTGGCGCATACGTCGAAAACAGGGAGGCATATAATCTTGCCTCCGATCAGGGCGAGGTTATGCTACGTGTGGGTTATAACTTCGATATGGGCGCGGGTATTATGTTAACCAATACCTACAACTTTCAGCGAGAAGATGAACTAAAACATGGATATAACGAAATTGAAGGCTGGTATCCGTTATTTAAACCAACCGATAAATTAACCATCCAGCCCGGTGGCTTAATTAATGATAAGAGTATCGGTTCGGGTGGTGCAGTGTATCTGGACGTCAACTATAAATTTGTACCATGGTTTAATCTGACAGTACGAAATCGCTATAACCATAATAACTATAGTTCAACAGATTTGAGCGGGGAACTGGATAATAATGACACCTATGAAATTGGCACCTACTGGAATTTTAAAATCACCGATAAATTTTCCTATACATTTGAGCCACATTACTTCATGCGAGTGAATGACTTTAATAGTAGCAACGGGAAAGATCATCATTGGGAAATCACTAACACCTTCCGTTACCGTATTAATGAACACTGGCTCCCTTATTTCGAATTGCGCTGGTTAGACCGCAACGTCGAACCGTACCACCGCGAGCAAAACCAGATCCGTATCGGGACGAAGTATTTCTTCTGATGTGAAACTGCCGGATGCGGCGTAAACGCCTTATCCGGCCTACGGTTGATACGGTTTTCGTTGGCCGGATTAAGCACATCCGGCCATTAATTAAGCTTCAGCCGCCAGCATCTCTTTCTTACGTTGGCTAATACGCTTAACCAGCATTACGGAAACCACCGCACCACTGAATGCGAAGCAGGCCATAATGCCAAACACGATTTTGTAGCCAATAATCCCCGGATTTAAATCCAGAATGTAGCCATACAGACTGAAGCAGAACATCGCCGGAGCGTAACCAATAAAGCTACCCAACGCCATCGCCGCACCTGTTTTATTTTCAGCAATTTTTGCTTCGCCGATAGGTGCAAAAAATACGGCTCGCTGTGTAAAGACTATCGCGCCAAAGCCCAGCGTACATGCCATCCCTAAATAGACCGGCATACTTTCGTGCGGCAGCATAATCAACAGTACGAGCGCAGCGGTACTAATGATAAAGGTGTAGCATAGATATTTACTTGGCGATTTCAGGATCTTATCTGAAATCATGCCACCAATCGGTCCACCAATCATTTTCAGACAGTATTGGTTAATGATGCCGTAAGCCCCCACCAGCGCAACGGGCAATAGATAGATGTTTTTCAGGAATGGAATGAAGAATGTCAGGCCACAGTAAACCGCGTAAACGAAGAAGACGTTAAAAGCGATAAGCCAGATAGTTTTGTCTTTCAGCACCGAGGTCATACTGGTGTTTTTCGATGCTCCGTCTTCTTTTTTCACCTCAACGGACGGTGCCTCTTCTTTGTCATTCAGGACAAAGAAAATAATAATGCCTACGGCAATCACAATAAGGGAATAGAACCAGATGCCTGCTTTAAAACCTAATAAGCCACTGCCAAACCAGGTAAATACTGCCAACGCAGAAAATGCCACCACGGTATCGACAATGCCACGCCCTGTTTCGAAGAAGCCAAACAACCGACCTTGTTGTTCGCTATTGCCCAATCGACTTACCGACTTGAGCAAGACCGGCCAGTTCATCATGTCGCAAGTAACGCCAAATAGCGCCCAGACAAAGAGGATGCCCCAATACCCCGGCATTGTCGTCAAATAAACACCCAGTAATCCTGTCGCAATGAGTGAGAATGACATGGTGTATCTGCGCGGTAGTTTATCGGCAAAATAAATAGACAGAAAAAAGCCCACTGTGGTGACAAATGAGTTTACCGACATAGCATTACCAATTTGACCATTGGTCAAATGGAAATATTCCTGCATCGGGATATAAAACGCATCTTTCAGCGACGGTAATTTATAAATTGTACCGCCACACAGTGTTAATAGACTAAATAACGCCCATTTCTTTTTCGTGAGCATAACATCCCCTAAGCGATTTTTAAAATCACTGTTTTAAAGGCAATAAGATACCGACCATTCATATGGAATGGTTTTATTAACTGCGTATGAGTTAAAACTTATTAGTGGTTCAGAAGATGGTTTGCCTCTTGTTTGATTTGTTGTAGTACGTTACGCACATGATTTATCTGATTAATTGCATCTTCTTTTTCTTTACGTAACCGCGCATCCAGTAAATGATTTTCTGGCAATGGTGTTTCACTCATCTGGCGATAAGGGATCCACGGATTATCATCTTCGTCTTCAAAGCGGAACGCCGGCGCATAGTAATCAACCTCTTCTTCCAGGCCATATGCCGTCACCTGCGGCTCATCATCACCCAGGCAGATAAGGTGCGTTAATAACGCTTTGAACGGCATATCACCCTGACCTGAAATACAGGCTTTATGACCCAGGCCACCCGGTTCTTTAACGATCAAGGCATCTTTGATATGGACCTGGGTAATATGCGGTGCCATCGTTTTTAAAGCGTCGATGGGATGCTCATTTGCATTGATCATGTTCGCAAAATCAAACAGTAAGGAAAGAGATTCCATCTCACTTTCTTTGACCAGCGACACCAGCTCATGACTTTTTAAATCTTCATGCTGCTCGATCGTAAAAGTCAGGCCGCTGTCCTGATACGTTTCCCGTACATAGGCAATGTCGTTAGCGATAATCGATAATACGTCGCGCAAATTACCTTCATAACGTGGATAAAAACGTACGGACGATGCCCCAGTTTTCAACGCGATGGCGACGGCTTCGTCAATAGATGCCTTATCTGAGGCGCTGGTTTCAATATGAATATCAAGGTTCAGACGGCGGGCTTTATCCCCAAAGGCAGAGAGTTCTTTATCGTCCATATTACCAAGAGAAAAACGCTCGCCATCGAGAACATGGATTTTGACGCCACGTAGATTATTTTCACTTGCGATATCAAGTAAATCAGCAGGCAACACTCTTTCCAGCCGCATATTTAAATGAAAGGCATAAGCATGTAAATAAAGAGGAAGAGTGTCGACACGTTGTAGAATCTTTCTTGCGTTATTTATTGTCACCATAAAACACCTACAGATTAATGATGAGGTCTACGGCCTCAAATCGCCAATATTCAATATCTATTTGGACAATATTGCCTTGCTGGTCGGCGCGATGCTTTTCAATTAAGATCGCTGGCATACCCGCAGAACCGCCAAGATACTTGCTGATATCGCCCGGCATTCTGACGGGTTTGAAAATCAATTTTTTTACTACCGTCTCTTTTTGGTAGCACTTTTCCCAGACTGCAGAAAATGAGTGGTTTTCAAGTTGTTCAATAAAGCCCGGAGCAACTTCAGGATTAATATATGTTTCGTGATAGAAAACTTTATGTCCTTCCAGCGCCCCCCAGCCGGTGATGCGATAGAGTTCAGTTGATGGCGTCACTGCAATCAGTGGCGCGAGCGTCTCGGGAATATCGCTGGTACGGTTTTTCTCGGTAAACCCCCAGGAAGGCTCTCGCCCTTGCTCAATTGCGGCCCGCTGAAAGCTCGCCGACAGCTCCGGACTGTAATTAAATCGCGGCTGGGTCACGAACCACCCCTTACGATCCTTACGGAAGATTTTGGATTCTGCCTCGAGGTTCAACAACGCCTGGCGCAGCGTCATACGTTTAATGCCCAGCAGTTCTCCCAGCTCTCTTTCTGAAGGGAGTTTTCCACCCGGCGTGGTGATGCCATCTTTCAACCACCGATCCAGTTTCTCTTTTGCATTTTCTACGGTGGATTGATTCTCCGCCATTGTTTAATCCTTTTGGTTTAAACCAGATGAAGCATCTTACGCTTACGCCAAAAAAGAAAGCAATTAACGGCGTATGACTTTGCAGATAATTGTGACAAAGCTCTCTATTGACGTAACCACAGACTTATAAGGGAGATACTCGCATTGGTGTGCGCTCACGACAGGCAAAAAAAAACCTGCCATCGCTGGCAGGTTTTTTATGACTAAAAAACGAAATTAATCGTCTTTCGGTGCGCGGTTGGCGCGGCGACGATCGTTTTCCGTCAGGTGACGTTTACGAATACGGATAGAGGTCGGAGTCACTTCTACCAGTTCGTCATCATCGATGAACTCCAGAGCTTGTTCCAGAGTCATGCGGATAGGCGGAACCAGAACAACGGCTTCGTCAGTACCGGAAGCACGCATGTTGGTCAGTTTCTTACCGGTCAGGCAGTTTACAGTCAGGTCGTTAGAGCGGCTATGAATACCGATAATCTGACCTTCGTAAACTTCTGCACCGTGACCGAGGAACAGCTTACCGCGATCCTGCAGACCGAACAGCGCGAACGCGACCGCTTTACCCTGACCGTTAGAGATCAGTACGCCGTTCTGACGCTGACCCACTTCACCCGGACGTACGTCGTCGTAGTGGCTGAAGGTGGAGTACAGCAGACCAGTACCGGAAGTCATGGTCATGAACTCAGAACGGAAGCCAATCAGACCACGGCTTGGGATCACGTAGTCGAGACGTACGCGGCCTTTACCGTCTGGATTCATGTTTTTCAGGTCGCCTTTACGTTCGCCCAGCGCCTGCATTACAGAACCCTGATGCTGTTCTTCAACGTCCAGAGTCACGTTTTCATACGGCTCTTGTTTACGACCGTCGATTTCACGGAAGATAACTTTCGGACGGGATACCGCCAGTTCGAAACCTTCACGACGCATGTTTTCGATCAGAACAGACAGGTGCAGTTCGCCACGACCAGAAACGCGGAACGCATCGGCGTCTTCGGTTTCTTCTACGCGCAGCGCAACGTTGTGTACCAGTTCTTTGTTCAGACGATCCAGGATCTGACGAGACGTTACGAACTTACCTTCTTTACCGCAGAACGGCGAGGTGTTAACGCAGAAGAACATAGAAACGGTCGGCTCATCAACGGAGAGTGCCGGCAGCGCTTCAACGTTTTGCGTGTCGCAAACGGTGTCAGAAATGTTCAGTTCGCCAAGGCCCGTGATCGCAACGATATCGCCAGCTTCCGCCAGATCGGTTTCGATACGTTCCAGACCGAGGTGGCCCAGCACTTTACCGACTTTCGCGTTGCGGGTTTTGCCTTCGCTATCGATGATAGTGACCTGCTGGTTCGGCTTCACTTTACCGCGCTTGATGCGGCCAATGCCGATAACGCCAACATAGCTGTTGTAATCGAGCTGAGAAATCTGCATCTGGAACGGACCGTCAAGGTCAACGTCCGGCGCAGGAACGTGGTCAACAATCGCCTGGTACAGCGGGGTCATGTCTTCCGCCATATCTTCGTGGTCCAGACCCGCGATACCGTTCAGCGCAGAAGCGTAAACGATCGGGAAGTCCAGCTGCTCGTCGGTCGCGTCGAGGTTAACGAACAGATCGAATACCTGATCCACAACCCAATCAGGACGCGCGCCAGGGCGGTCAACTTTGTTGATAACAACAATCGGCTTCAGGCCGTAAGCAAACGCTTTTTTGGTTACGAAGCGCGTTTGCGGCATCGGGCCGTCAAATGCGTCAACCACCAGCAGCACTGAGTCTACCATGGACATTACACGTTCAACTTCACCACCGAAGTCGGCGTGCCCCGGGGTATCAACGATGTTGATACGGTAATCATTCCATTTGATAGCGGTGTTTTTCGCGAGGATGGTAATCCCACGCTCTTTCTCCAAATCGTTGGAGTCCATCACGCGCTCTTGGGTTTCGGCACGAGAGTCGAACGTACCGGATTGTTGGAGCAGCTTGTCTACCAGGGTGGTTTTACCATGGTCTACGTGCGCGATGATGGCGATATTACGCAATTTTTCGATCACAACTTTGCCTCAGGCATTAGAAATAGCGCGTTATTGTACACGGATTAATCGCACTACAAAACAGGATCACAAACATCCTCCGCAAACAAGTATTGCAGAGTCCCTTTGTGATCGCTTTCACGGAGCATAAAAAGGGTTATCCAAAGGTCATTGCACCAACATGGTGCTTAATGTTTCCATTGAAGCACTATATTGGTGCAACATTCACATCGTGGTGCAGCCCTTTTGCACGATGGTGCGCATGATAACGCCTTTTAGGGGCAATTTAAAAGTTGGCACAGATTTCGCTTTATCTTTTTTACGGCGACACGGCCAAAATAATTGCAGATTTCGTTACCACGACGACCATGACCAATCCAGGAGAGTTAAAGTATGTCCGCTGAACACGTACTGACGATGCTGAACGAGCACGAAGTGAAGTTTGTTGATTTGCGCTTCACCGATACTAAAGGTAAAGAACAGCACGTCACTATCCCTGCTCATCAGGTGAATGCTGAATTCTTCGAAGAAGGCAAAATGTTTGACGGCTCCTCGATTGGCGGCTGGAAAGGCATTAACGAGTCCGACATGGTGCTGATGCCAGACGCATCCACCGCAGTGATTGACCCGTTCTTCGCCGACTCCACCCTGATTATCCGTTGCGACATCCTTGAACCTGGCACCCTGCAAGGCTATGACCGTGACCCGCGCTCCATTGCGAAGCGCGCCGAAGATTACCTGCGTTCCACTGGCATTGCCGACACCGTACTGTTCGGGCCAGAACCTGAATTCTTCCTGTTCGATGACATCCGTTTCGGATCATCTATCTCCGGTTCCCACGTTGCTATCGACGATATCGAAGGCGCATGGAACTCCTCCACCCAATACGAAGGTGGTAACAAAGGTCACCGTCCGGCAGTGAAAGGCGGTTACTTCCCGGTTCCACCGGTAGACTCGGCTCAGGATATTCGTTCTGAAATGTGTCTGGTGATGGAACAGATGGGTCTGGTGGTTGAAGCCCATCACCACGAAGTAGCGACTGCTGGTCAGAACGAAGTGGCTACCCGCTTCAATACCATGACCAAAAAAGCTGACGAAATTCAGATCTACAAATATGTTGTGCACAACGTAGCGCACCGCTTCGGTAAAACCGCGACCTTTATGCCAAAACCGATGTTCGGTGATAACGGCTCCGGTATGCACTGCCACATGTCTCTGTCTAAAAACGGCGTTAACCTGTTCGCAGGCGACAAATACGCAGGTCTGTCTGAGCAGGCGCTGTACTACATTGGCGGCGTAATCAAACACGCTAAAGCGATTAACGCCCTGGCAAACCCGACCACCAACTCTTATAAGCGTCTGGTCCCGGGCTATGAAGCACCGGTAATGCTGGCTTACTCTGCGCGTAACCGTTCTGCGTCTATCCGTATTCCGGTGGTTTCTTCTCCGAAAGCACGTCGTATCGAAGTACGTTTCCCGGATCCGGCAGCTAACCCGTACCTGTGCTTTGCTGCCCTGCTGATGGCCGGTCTTGATGGTATCAAGAACAAGATCCATCCGGGCGAAGCCATGGACAAAAACCTGTATGACCTGCCGCCAGAAGAAGCGAAAGAGATCCCACAGGTTGCAGGCTCTCTGGAAGAAGCACTGAACGAACTGGATCTGGACCGCGAGTTCCTGAAAGCCGGTGGCGTGTTCACTGACGAAGCAATTGATGCGTACATCGCTCTGCGTCGCGAAGAAGATGACCGCGTGCGTATGACTCCGCATCCGGTAGAGTTTGAGCTGTACTACAGCGTCTAAGTGTTTTAGTTGCCGTGGAAACTTTTCGCCTGTCTCTGGCAGGCCTGGGATCGGTGGCAAGCACATCACGCCGGATGCGACGCAAATGCGTCTTATCCGGCCTACACGGTGATGATGTGGTAGGCCGGAGCAGGTGAGTCGCTCTCCAACGTGAAGTTTGTCAGCTATCTGTAGCCCATCTCTGCATGGGCTTTTTTCTCCGTCAATTCTCTGATGCTTCGCGCTTTTTATCCGTAAAAAGCTATAATGCACTAAAATGGTGCAACCTGTTCAGGAGACTGCTTTATGGCAACAGGCACGCAGCCCGATGCTGGGCAGATCCTCAACTCGCTGATTAACAGTATTTTGTTAATCGATGACAACCTGGCGATCCATTACGCCAACCCTGCCGCGCAACAACTGCTCGCCCAAAGCTCCCGCAAATTGTTTGGTACACCGTTACCGGAACTGTTGAGCTACTTCTCATTAAATATCGAGCTGATGCAAGAAAGTCTGGAGGCGGGGCAAGGTTTTACCGATAACGAAGTGACGCTGGTCATCGACGGGCGCTCGCATATCCTTTCTGTGACGGCCCAGCGTATGCCGGACGGCATGATCCTGCTGGAGATGGCTCCGATGGATAACCAGCGCCGCTTAAGTCAGGAACAGCTACAGCACGCCCAGCAGGTTGCTGCCCGTGATTTAGTGCGCGGCCTGGCACATGAGATTAAAAATCCGCTTGGCGGTTTACGTGGCGCGGCGCAGCTGCTCAGCAAAGCGTTACCTGACCCATCACTACTCGAATATACCAAAGTGATTATCGAACAGGCGGACCGGCTGCGAAATCTGGTCGACCGTCTGTTGGGGCCGCAGCTGCCCGGTACGCGCGTTACCGAAAGTATTCACAAAGTGGCTGAACGCGTGGTAACGCTGGTGTCGATGGAACTGCCGGACAACGTGCGGTTGATTCGTGATTACGATCCCAGCCTACCGGAACTGGCGCACGACCCGGATCAAATTGAACAGGTCTTGCTGAATATTGTGCGCAATGCGCTACAGGCGCTGGGGCCGGAAGGCGGTGAAATCATTCTGCGTACCCGCACCGCGTTTCAACTGACCTTACACGGCGAGCGCTACCGGCTGGCGGCGCGGATTGATGTGGAAGATAACGGGCCGGGCATTCCGCCTCATTTGCAGGATACGCTGTTTTACCCGATGGTCAGCGGCCGCGAAGGTGGCACCGGGCTTGGCTTATCCATCGCTCGTAATTTGATTGATCAGCATTCAGGCAAAATTGAATTTACCAGTTGGCCAGGGCATACCGAGTTCTCGGTTTACCTGCCTATCAGGAAATAAAGGTGACGTTTATGCAACGAGGGATAGTCTGGGTAGTCGATGACGATAGTTCCATCCGTTGGGTGCTTGAACGTGCGCTCGCTGGGGCAGGTTTAACCTGTACGACGTTTGAGAACGGCGCAGAAGTGCTGGAGGCGCTGGCGAGCAAAACGCCGGATGTGCTGCTTTCAGATATCCGTATGCCGGGAATGGACGGGCTGGCGCTGCTCAAGCAGATTAAACAGCGCCATCCAATGCTTCCGGTCATCATTATGACCGCACATTCCGATCTGGATGCTGCCGTCAGCGCCTATCAACAAGGGGCGTTTGATTATCTGCCCAAACCGTTTGATATCGACGAAGCAGTGGCGCTGGTTGAGCGCGCTATCAGTCATTACCAGGAACAGCAGCAGCCGCGTAATGTTCAGCTTAACGGCCCAACGACCGATATCATCGGCGAAGCGCCAGCCATGCAGGACGTGTTCCGTATTATCGGTCGGCTTTCGCGTTCTTCTATTAGCGTGCTGATTAACGGCGAATCCGGCACCGGTAAAGAACTGGTCGCTCATGCCCTGCATCGCCACAGTCCGCGCGCCAAAGCGCCGTTTATCGCGCTGAATATGGCAGCTATCCCAAAAGATTTGATCGAATCAGAACTGTTTGGCCACGAGAAAGGCGCGTTTACTGGCGCGAATACCATTCGTCAGGGGCGTTTTGAACAGGCCGATGGCGGTACATTATTCCTCGACGAAATTGGTGATATGCCGCTGGATGTGCAGACGCGTTTGCTGCGCGTGCTGGCAGACGGTCAGTTTTACCGCGTTGGCGGCTATGCGCCGGTGAAAGTGGATGTGCGGATTATCGCTGCCACTCACCAGAATCTCGAACAGCGAGTGCAGGAAGGTAAGTTCCGTGAGGATCTGTTCCACCGCCTGAACGTTATCCGCGTTCATCTGCCGCCGCTGCGCGAACGTCGGGAAGATATTCCCCGTCTGGCGCGCCATTTTTTACAGGTTGCCGCGCGCGAACTGGGCGTAGAAGCGAAGTTACTGCATCCGGAAACCGAAGCTGCTCTGACGCGTCTGGCGTGGCCAGGCAACGTGCGCCAGCTGGAAAACACCTGCCGCTGGCTAACGGTGATGGCCGCCGGGCAGGAAGTGTTGATTCAGGATTTGCCCGGCGAACTGTTTGAATCAACGGTTGCGGAGAGTACTTCGCAAATGCAACCGGACAGCTGGGCGACGCTTCTTGCGCAGTGGGCAGACAGAGCGCTGCGTTCCGGTCATCAAAATCTGCTTTCCGAAGCGCAGCCAGAGCTGGAGCGGACGTTACTGACGACCGCGTTGCGACATACGCAGGGGCATAAACAGGAAGCGGCGCGGCTACTCGGCTGGGGCCGCAACACCCTGACGCGTAAGTTAAAAGAGCTGGGGATGGAGTGATTCACAGCTTGTGTGTAAAGATTGATTATTGAGCGCAAATTGCTGGTATTTTACGCTTTACTGTTCCGATAAGTTCAGTATGATCTTGCCCGGAAAACGGGGAGAGTCATTATGCTGGAATCAATAATTAATCTGGTATCGAGTGGCGCAGTTGACAGCCACACACCGCAAACTGCCGTTGCTGCCGTGCTGTGTGCCGCAATGATTGGGCTGTTTAGCTGAAGCTCGTTGTTTATGCCGGATGCGGAGAAAGTCGTAGGCCTGATAAGACGCGACCAGCGCCGCATCAGGCATCATGCTCAGATGCCTGATGCGGCGTAAACGCCTTATCCGGCCTACAAAAGCAATAATTTCAACAGGTTTTGTTGCCCAGCGCATCAGGCAATCTTGTTCTCAGCACATTGATGGCGCTTTCGTTTTCTACTTTGTAAACGAAGCGCCATTCACTATTTAAATCACCCGAGAGAACTGCTGCATCCGCGCTTTCTGGCGCAGATAGGTATCAAAGCACATGCAAATGTTGCGGATCAGCAAGCGACCTTTCGCCGTCACCTGTATTCCCTTCTCATCCACATCCACCAGCCCATCTTTTGCTAACGGGGCGAGCAGCTTGAGATCTTCCGCAAAGTAATCAGCGAAGTGCAAATCCCACTGTTTCTCAATAGGGGCGTAATCCAGACGGAAGTTGCAGATGAGCGACTTAATCACATCGCGGCGAATACAGTCATCACGCGTTAGCGCAATACCACGCCACAGCGCATTGCCTTGTTCATCCACTTGCTGATAGTACTGCTTCAACTCTTTCTGGTTCTGCGCGTAGCAGTCGCCAATCATGCTGATGGCGGAAACGCCCATCCCCAGCAGATCGGTATCGCCCTGAGTGGTGTAGCCCTGGAAGTTACGATGCAGCACGCCTTCACGCTGGGCCACCGCCAGCTCGTCATCCGGACGGGCAAAGTGATCCATACCGATAAACTGATAGCCCGATTGCGTCAGGAAGGCGATGGTTTCCTGCAGGATATCGAGTTTTTGCTGCGGACTCGGCAGGTCAGCATCTTTGATTTTGCGCTGAGCAGCAAAAATGGTCGGCAGATGCGCGTAGTTAAAGACACTCAGACGATCGGGGTTCAGCTCCGCCACACGTTTCAGGGTAAAGGCGAAACTCTCCGGCGTCTGTTTCGGCAGGCCGTAAATCAGGTCGATGTTGGTGGAGGTAAAACCAATCTCACGCGCATGGTTAAGCAGTGCAAAGATGAACTCTTCATCCTGCTCGCGGTTAACCAGACGTTGCACTTCTTTGTTGAAGTCCTGCACGCCCATGCTCAGGCGATTAAAGCCTTCGGCGCGTAAATGATCGAGTACATCCAGTTCGATTTCCCGCGGATCGACTTCGATCGAAATCTCCGCATCGGCATTGAACTGGAAGTTTTCGCGCAGCAGCTTCATCAGGCGGCTGATTTGCGCTTTATTCAGATACGTCGGCGTTCCGCCGCCCCAGTGCAATTGGCTGACGTGACGCCCGGCGAACAGCGGTGCACGATGGACGATTTCTTGCTCCAGCGCGTCCAGATACTGATCGGCCTTGTGCTGCTGGCGAGTAACAATCTTATTGCAACCGCAGAAGTAACAAAGCTTATGGCAGAACGGGATATGTACGTAGAGAGATAATGGACGCTCAGGATAGCGCGCCACGGCTTGTAAAAAACGCCTGTTCGCCGAAGTCTTCTGAAAACTCCAGCGCGGTCGGGTACGAGGTGTATCGTGGCCCGGAATAGTTATATTTCTGGATCAGGGCCAGATCCCAGTCGATTTGCTGTACAGACATGCTCACTCCTTCCGATGGCGTCTCTGGCGGCTACGGCGTACCGGCGGATGCCCGTTTCGGGTCATCAGCCGGTTGCGCAGCCACTTTTGTCGCCGCGACAACCGCTGTAGTTTAACGAATAACCACACCAGATAACATATAACCGGAAGGGTTATCAGCAGAACGGGAAGGCCCACGGCGGCAATCCGTTAGTTGCCCCGCAGCAGACGCATCATGTCTTCTTGCTTCTCGTCTTCTTCCTCTTCTTCGTCATCGTCATAAGAGAGGCCGAGTTTCTGCATCAACTCATCAATACGATCCAGTTTAGCATCCACCCAGGATTGCTCTTCGGCACTCAGGGTTTCGCCTGCTTCCAGACGTTCCAGCAGCGCATCCAGACGCTCATCCGTTTCCAGTAATTCCAACTCCGCCTGCGGTGAAAGCATAGGTTTCTCACTCTTCGGTTTGTGCTGTTTGGTGACTTTTTCAGTCACGCCCAATGGAATAGGGGTTTTACTGCCAATACGTGGATCTTTTGGTGCGTTCTGGCCTTTGCTGCCTGACGTGGTGTTTCCGCCCGCTGCGCGGCTGCCCGGCGCATGACCACGACGTTTTTTCTGACGCTTGCGATCACGAGCTTCCTGATCCAGCTCCTCGCGTGTTTTTCGACGCGCTTTTGCATGACCTTTGCTGCGTGAGTTTGAAGATGATGGTTTCATAATGGTTCGTCTTTTAGCCGTTTTATTCAGTATAGATTTGCGGCGGAATCTAACAGAAAGCAAGCAAAGAAAAAAGGCGACAGATTACTCTGTCGCCTTTTTTCCTGACTCATAACCCTTAACGGGTCTTACAATCCTTGCAGGCCGCCAACACACCCTGTTTTTCCTTTAGCCGGAACAATCCGTGTTGATTCCATTTCCGTTTAATTACGTCTCCGGACGTTTGTCTTCCTGACAATCCTCTGTCTTCGCCTCCTGGCGCTCCTGACCCTCATCCTGAGTCATTGTTCCTGTTAGCGTCCTCGCTCTATGGGTGCTACTTTACGCCTTTGCTTTAAACAAACAATCAACCGCCATCAGTATTTGCACATTTTCAGAGTTTTATATAAAAGCAATTCACTGATTTATATAGCTTATTTGACATGCATCGCAGAATTTTCTCTGCTATTTCGCATAAAGACTATCGGCAATGTCTCACAAAGCGTATGGCTTTTACTTACAACGCTCACGCCGAAAAATCCGCCTTTTATTATGGTTCAGGTATAATCGCCACAAAGCTTTGACTGACGGAGACGACCGCTTTGACTAATTTGAATTATCAACAGACGCATTTTGTGATGAGTGCGCCTGATATTCGCCACCTACCTTCCGATACCGGAATTGAAGTGGCTTTTGCAGGCCGTTCCAACGCAGGTAAATCCAGCGCGCTGAACACGCTGACTAACCAGAAAAGCCTGGCTCGTACCTCAAAAACCCCAGGGCGCACCCAGCTTATCAACCTGTTTGAAGTGGCTGACGGCAAGCGTCTGGTTGACTTGCCTGGGTACGGTTATGCGGAAGTCCCGGAAGAGATGAAGCGCAAATGGCAGCGTGCGCTCGGCGAATACCTCGAAAAACGTCAGAGCCTGCAAGGTCTGGTGGTGCTAATGGATATTCGCCATCCGCTGAAAGATTTGGATCAGCAGATGATTGAGTGGGCGGTAGACAGCAATATCGCCGTTCTGGTGCTGCTGACCAAAGCGGACAAACTGGCAAGCGGCGCACGTAAAGCGCAATTGAATATGGTGCGTGAAGCTGTACTGGCGTTTAACGGTGATGTGCAGGTTGAAACGTTTTCTTCGTTGAAGAAACAAGGCGTGGACAAGCTGCGGCAGAAACTGGATACCTGGTTTAGCGAGATGCAGCCTGTAGAAGAAACGCAGGACGGCGAATAATTTTCTTGCCTTAATGCTTGTGCCGGATGTGGCGTATCCGGCCCGTAAATTCAATAGATTACAATTCTACCGTTGGCCTGATAAACATAGCGCATCAGGCATTACGGATCTTTTCTTTCGCCCAATAAAAAACGCCCCAGTCATTACTGACTGGGGCGGCTAAAATATTCAGCCAAATCCGATTACGTGAAGTAAAAGGTCTGAAAGATAGAACATCTTACCTCTGTACCCTACGCGACTAACTTTACTCTTTTTTGTTCAGTTCAGAAAGCACTTTTTGTAATTTTTTTTCAGTTGTTGCATAGGAATTTCTAATAGCCATCACAAAACGTGACAGCTTATGTTGCTTACTTACGAAAAAAGGCATGTTCAGGCGAATCTTAGTGCGCCTGATCCCAGTTTTCGCCACTCCCCACTTCCACCAGCAACGGCACATCCAGACGGGTACAGTTTTCCATCAGTTGATGAATCTGCTTCGCGACGGCATCAACATCATCTTTATGAACTTCAAATACCAGTTCATCGTGTACCTGCATGATCATACGTACACGCGGTTGCTCAGCCTGTAACCACGCATCAACGGCAATCATCGCCCGTTTGATAATGTCGGCGGCGGTTCCCTGCATTGGCGCGTTAATGGCTGCACGTTCAGCCGCTGCACGACGAGCACCATTGCTGGATTTGATATCCGGCAGATACAGACGGCGTCCGTCCAGCGTTTCAACGTAGCCCTGCTCTTTCGCCTGAGCACGGGTGCGTTCCATATACTCCAGCACGCCAGGGTAGCGTTCGAAGTAAAGGTCCATGTACTTCTGCGCTTCTTTACGTGGAATGTTCAATTGCCGCGCCAGACCGAAAGCACTCATGCCATAAATCAGACCAAAGTTGATCGCTTTCGCGCTACGGCGTTGCTCGCTGGTGACGGTTTCCAGTGGCAAACCAAACACTTCTGCCGCCGTTGCCCGGTGGATATCTTTTCCTTCCGCGAATGCGGTCAGCAAGCCTTTGTCACGCGAAAGATGCGCCATAATGCGCAGTTCAATCTGCGAGTAGTCCGCTGAGACAATCACATAATCCTCTGGCGCAATAAACGCCTGGCGGATACGACGACCTTCTTCGTTACGCACCGGAATGTTTTGCAGGTTAGGATCGGTTGACGATAAACGTCCCGTTGCAGTTACTGCCTGGTGATAAGAGGTATGCACACGCCCGGTTTTCGGGTTGATCATCAGCGGCAGCTTGTCGGTGTAGGTCGATTTCAGCTTCGCCAGACCACGATACTCCAGAATCACTTTTGGCAACGGATAGTCCAGCGCCAGTTCTTCCAGTACCTCTTCCGACGTTGACGGCGCGCCACCCGGCGTTTTCTTCAGCGGTTTAATGCCCTGTTTTTCAAAGAGAATGGTTTGTAACTGCTTGGTGGAAGAAAGGTTAAATTCCTCACCTGCAATTTCATGCGCTTTCTTTTCCAGCTCAGCCAGACGAAGGGTGAGCTCTTCAGAATGATTGTGCAGCACTTTCGGATCGATCTTCACACCGTTACGTTCAATGCGTGAAAGCACCGGCACCAGCGGCATTTCGATATTCTCGAAGACGTTCAACGGCCCTTTGTGTTTTTGCAGATCCGGCCACATTTTCAGATGCAACTGCAAGGTGACATCTGCATCTTCGGCGGCGTAACGTCCGGCTTCTTCGAGGGCAATCTGGTTAAAGGTCAGTTGATTTTTGCCTTTACCAGCAATCTCTTCAAAAGTGATGGTTTTGTGCTTCAACCAACGTTCCGCGAGGCTGTCCATATCGTGACGCCCGGCAACGCTATTGAGAATGTAGGACTCCAGCATGGTATCAAACGCAATCCCACGCAGTTCAATGCCGTAGTTCGCCAGAATACCGCGATCGTATTTCAGGTTTTGCCCGACCTTCAGCGCCTTTTCATCTTCCAGCAGCGGTTTTAGCAACTCGAGTGCACGCTCGCGAGAGATTTGATCGGGCGCATCAAGATAATCATGAGCAACCGGAATATATGCCGCTACGCCTGGCTCGATAGCAAAAGAAAGCCCGACCAGGTTAGCAGAGATGTTATCAAGGCTGTCGGTTTCGGTATCAAATGCAAATACCGGCGCTTTTTCCAGCTTCGCAATCCACGCTTTCAGTGTTTCTTCATCAAGGATGGTGACGTAGTTGTCATAAGAAATCACCGTTGCCGTCACTTCTGGTGCTTCGTCTGCAACACTGGTTTCCTGTGGCTTCGCGGCTGGTTTTGCCCCTTTGGCCTGTAACCATTTGCCCGCTTCGACATCAGCAGTCCAGCGTTTGAACTCATACTTTTTGAACAGCCCCAACAACTCTTCCGCTGCCGGTTGCTGCACTTCCAGTTGTTCACAGGTCAGCTCCAGTTCAACGTCGGTTTTAATCGTCGCCAGCTGGTATGAGAGATAAGCAACTTCTTTGTTTTGCTCGAGCTTCGCTGCCATTGTTTTCGCGCCACGGAAGCTCAACCCAGCAATTTTTTCTGGCTCGGCATACAGCGTATCCAGTCCGCCAAGACCTTGCAGCAATGCCTGCGCGGTTTTTTCACCGACGCCCGGTACGCCAGGAATGTTATCAGAGGAGTCACCCATCAGCGCCAGGAAATCGATGATCAGTTCTGGCGGCACGCCGTACTTATTCACCACCTCTTCCGGTCCGAGGATGGTATTCGTCATGGTATTGATAAGCGTAATATTTGGCGTCACCAGCTGCGCCATATCTTTATCGCCAGTGCTGATCAGCACCGGACGCCCGGCTTTTTCGGCTTCGCGCGCCAGAGTACCGATAACGTCGTCCGCTTCTACGCCAGAAACCGCCAGCAGCGGCAGTCCCATCGCTTTAACCATCGCGTGCAAGGGTTCGATTTGTGCACGCAGATCGTCCGGCATTGGCGGGCGATGTGATTTGTAATGTTCAAACAGTTCATCACGAAAGGTTTTTCCCTTGGCGTCAAAGACCACCGCTGCATGCGTCGGTTTATATTGCATGATCAGACTGCGCAGCATGTTGAGGACACCATACATCGCACCGGTCGGCTCGCCTGCGCTGTTAGTCAGCGGGGGAAACGCGTGATATGCGCGATAAAGATAAGATGAACCATCTACAAGGATAAGTGGATTTTGGGGGATCTGAACCATAATGTCCGTGCCTGTTTATCAGATTATGGGTAAAGGATGCCACAGACAGGATGAAAACATGAGTTTTTCACCGCTTTTCGTGAAAATCTTTTGTAGATCTTCTGGATCGCTCGCAAATCGTCATGTGGATAACTTTGTGCATAAATTATTTACATCGCTTTTAATTTATTATCATGCTTTTTACAGCATGATGTTTGTCTTTGTTTTTCATGCAGTTAAAAATAAATCCATCCCTAATAATTGAGATAATGGGATTTTTTCTAATGTGGATAGATATGAATTATTTTTCTCCTTAAGGATCATCCGTTATTTGGGTCGTTTTCTGCTAAAATCTGCGCCTTGCGCTTCTTTAGCGCACTGTCTATGGCTAACCTTTTGAATAAATTCATTATGACGAGAATACTCGCTGCGATAACCCTTTTGCTGAGTATCGTATTGACCATTTTGGTCACTATTTTTTGTTCCGTCCCGATCATCATTGCCGGGATTGTAAAACTATTGCTACCTGTGCCAGTCATTTGGCGAAAGGTTTCGCGTTTTTGTGATTTTATGATGTATTGCTGGTGTGAAGGTCTGGCGGTATTACTGCATCTGAACCCACACCTTCAATGGGAAGTTCACGGGCTGGAAGGGTTAAGTAAGAAGAACTGGTATCTGCTTATTTGTAACCACCGTAGTTGGGCAGATATTGTCGTACTGTGCGTGCTGTTTCGTAAGCACATTCCGATGAATAAATATTTCCTCAAGCAACAGCTGGCCTGGGTGCCATTTCTTGGCCTGGCGTGCTGGTCGCTGGATATGCCGTTTATGAAGCGTTATTCCCGCGCTTATTTATTACGTCATCCGGAGCGACGTGGTAAAGATGTTGAAACCACTCGGCGTTCTTGTGAAAAGTTTCGCCTGCATCCCACCACCATTGTCAATTTCGTTGAAGGCTCCCGTTTCACGCAAGAAAAACATCAGCAAACCCACTCCACTTTTCAAAACTTGTTGCCACCAAAGGCGGCAGGCATTGCGATGGCGCTAAATGTACTGGGTAAACAATTCGATAAACTGCTTAATGTTACGCTGTGTTATCCGGACAATAACCGTCAGCCGTTCTTCGATATGTTAAGCGGTAAACTGACGCGGATTGTCGTACATGTGGATTTACAGCCTATTGCCGATGAGTTACATGGCGACTACATCAATGACAAAAGCTTTAAGCGCCATTTTCAGCAATGGCTGAACTCATTGTGGCAGGAAAAAGACCGGCTTCTGACGTCTCTCATGTCATCACAGCGTCAGAATAAGTAAGTTTTACTCGCCTCTGAATGAGCAGAGGCGAGTGAGTATTTTAATGAACAAAACGTCCGGCACGAGACATAAATTCTTCTTCGCTCATCTCCTGTCCGTTAAAAACAACTTTACCCGGTGTATAACGCAGCTGCAGCGAGGCGGTATTGTTGTCAATCGTGATTAACTGAAACATCTGACCTAATGTCATCATCCCGCTGATTTGTTTATCAGCCTGCTTTTGCGCTTTTTCCGCATCCATTCCTTCAGATAAATTAAGCTGTTTTGCGGTTTCTGTGACGACATTAAGCGGTAACTTCACATCAAAATTGAGCGATTTGATATCTTTGTTTGTGGATGATGAAGATTTGGCTGGGTCGGCAATACTGATATCCAGATTGGCATTTAGTTCGCCGAGTGCGTTCTTCCATCTTACCGGTTGTTTAATGGTCGGCTCACTTTTTTGTAATAACGGTAAATACTCTTTGAACAATGCAGCATTCACTTCTTGCAGAGCAACTTCATCGTTTGCTAACTCAGGGTGTGCAGCAAGCTGCTTCTGCATCGCAATGTTATACTGGATGATAAATTGGCGCACTGCTGAGGGATCAATAGATTCAGCAATCAATGACCACTCACCACTACCGAGTTGCTGATTCCCTTTTGTTAACTTATCAAGTTCGTAGGTGAGATTGACATTGATATAATCTTTGTCTTTAACGCGATCCAGCCTGGTTTTTGCAACGAAAGCATCGATTTGGGCAACGTCTTCCCCGTGATTGATAATGTTAATCTGATTAAATTTCGACTCGCTTTCACCAACCGGAAATTTCTTTTCTTCTAATCGCGCCAGAGAATCAATGGTAAAACTTTTTGCCGTTACTTTGTTCATTGGTGATAATTGCAGAACAATATCTTCGACTTTGCCTTCAATATCCAGGTTAGACAATGAACTACCATCACCATTAAAAGTAAACTGGCCCTCACCAAAAGAAAACTTTCCATACTCTGCAGGGGCAACATCTAATGTCGTAGAGAATGAGCCACCAAACGCGAATCGCAATGTCGCTTCCACGGGCGATTTATTTTTCGCGGCGATAAATAGCGGTTGTGTCAGTTCATTATTCACTAAGTTCACTTTTGCCGCTGCCAGTGCTGGGATGACATTACCATGCATTAACATTGTGATGGGCAACGGACCGTGCTCAACATCCACATCAAATACAACTTTCTGGCCTGGCTTGATATTGAGATCGGGTGCACCGTTATCGAATGTCATTTGCATTTGAAAACGGGAATTAAAAAAGCCTTTGTCAAAATTTTGATAACTTAACGTCATATCGTAGGCATGTTCACCTTTCTTTTTAGCATCGTTAAAATCTTTAATAAATTTTTCGACACCAGGCTGAATTTGCGTACCTGTGTACCATGTGCCACCACCCCAGATTACGGCTAACGCAACAATAACACCTGTAGCTGACTTACGTATCATATAAATATTCCCTGATAAAACAGCAAAACTTTGAATATCCACTTATGCTGAAATAATGTCCAGCGGCAGGATGCATTATCAGAATGTATTTATATTTATTAAATAATAAAAAAAAAGCCCGTGAATATTCACGGGCTTTATGTAATTTACATTGAATTATTTTTTCTCGGACAGATATTTCACTGTATCAGCATACTGCTGAACAAAAACATCCATATTGCTGGTATCCATACCCTGCGGATTCAGCTGATATTTACCGTTAACAAACATCGCCGGAACGCCACGCAATTGCACGTCAGCTGCAGCTTTTTCCTGCTGAGCGACCAGAGATTTCACCACGAAGCTGTTCCACGCCGCGTCGTACTCTTCACCTTTAATACCTGCGTTGATAAATACATCGCGGATATCAGAAGCAGAACGAATGGTCTGGGTTTTCTGTACGCCTTCAAACAGCGGAACAGTCACTTTGTCTTCCACGCCCAGCGCCATCGCCACAGCCCATGCCTGAGTCAGATCTTTGCCCAGGTCACCACCCATGAAGTTGACGTGGTATTTAGTCATCTTCACGCCTTCCGGCAGTTTTTTCTTCACATTATCAGAAATATGCAGAACTTCTTCAAACTGATAGCAGTGCGGGCAGAAGAAAGAGAAAAACTCCAGCACTTGCGGCGCGCCAGCTACCGGTTTTTCCAGGGTAGTGTACTGTTTACCATCTTCATACTGCGCCGCCGATGCGCTAAACGCTAAAACTAAACCAGCCAGCGCCAGCCAAATCTTTTTCATGATCTACTCTCTCCGATTAATACATAGGTGTTAATTGCAAAGGGGGTTCTTGTAGAACTTTTGCCTGTTCTATAAAAGTCGCCGTCTGTCGCAGCCAGTAATCTTCCCCGGTTAACCACGGGAAATTTTTCGGGAACGCGGGATCAGCCCAACGCCGCATTAGCCAGGCAAGATAATAAACCAAACGCATGGCGCGTAAAGGTTCAATCAGTCCGATTTCAGCGGTGTCGAACTCGCTAAATTCTTCATAAGCTTCAATAATAGTTTCCAGTTGCATCCGCTGCTCGGCTTTATCGCCATTGAGCAACATCCACAAATCCTGAACGGCTGGACCATTACGTGCATCATCCAGATCAACAAACATTGGACCATCGCGCCAGAGAATATTCCCGGCGTGGCAGTCTCCATGTAGCCGCAGAACGGTGAAATCTTCCCGCCAGTGTGCTGTAACGGCGGCAATCAGCTCATCTGTCGCTTTCAGGAATGCCGCTTTCAACCCGGAAGGTATCAGTGTAGCGTCCTCAAACAGCTTGCGTGGCTCAATGAGATATTCGTTCAAACCGATGGTCGGGCGATGGATAAAAAGCTGTTTGCGCCCCGTCTGGTGCATACGCCCTAAATAACGCCCAACCGCTTCCATCTGATCGATATTATCAGCTTCGAACTGGCGACCACCGACGCTTGGAAAAACAGCGAAATAAAATCCCTGATGATTCAATAAAGTCTGACCGTTAAAGGCCACAGGTGCTGCGACCGGAACTTCATCATTTACCAGCTGCAACGCAAATTGATGTTCTTCGAGGATTTGATCGGCTGTCCAACGTTCAGGGCGATAAAATTTGACGACAAAACGTCGACGATCTTCGTCCTGAAATTGATAGACACGGTTTTCATAGCTGTTAAGCGGGGTAAGACCGGAATCCACCCGGATCCCATGCTCAAACAGAGCGTCCATGATGGTATCCGGGTGTAGTGTCTGGAAAGTAAAAGCGCTGTTATTCATCCCATCATCCGGAAAACATTACGAATGACGAAGGATATCATTTCACGATGATTTTGGTGGCGCCGCTTACAAGCTTTTACTCTTTAATTACGCCGCGAGCGCGTAACAGCGCCGTTTTGAAGTCTTCTTCATAATCTTTCTGCAAACCCGGGATCACCGCATCTTTCGCGGAATCACGCATTTTCAGGTGATAGATCAGAATGTCATCCGTCAAATCCGCCAGTTCGCCGTCAAAACCTGACTCTTTCGCCAGTTTCTGCAAAAATTGCAGCAGGTTAAGGTCTGGCTCTTTTTGCCAGGCTGGCTGGAGGAGTTCAATAACTTCATTCAGACGTTTACATTTCATAGTGATGCTCCTTACTCTTGAGACAGACACGTTAGCAGGGTCAATCCCACAATAAAAGAGGCGATATCGGTGAATCTGATGACGACGATAACAGGCGTTGTGCTGGCAGGCGGTAAAGCCAGACGAATGGGCGGCGTAGATAAAGGATTGCTTGAATTAAACGGCAAACCATTATGGCAACATGTCGCTGACGCGCTTATGACGCAGCTCTCTCACGTCGTGGTTAATGCTAATCGTCATCAGGAAATCTATCAGGCAAGCGGTCTGAAAGTGATTGAAGATTCACTGGCGGATTACCCAGGCCCTCTGGCAGGAATGCTTTCAGTAATGCAGCAGGAAGCTGGTGAGTGGTTTTTGTTTTGCCCGTGCGATACGCCTTACATTCCCCCTGATTTAGCAGCCAGGCTTAATCATCAGCGCAAAGATGCGCCTGTCGTGTGGGTCCATGACGGTGAACGCGATCACCCGACTATTGCTCTGGTAAACCGCGCTATTGAGCCTTTATTACTGGAATATCTGCAAGCAGGAGAACGCCGGGTAATGGTATTTATGCGTCTGGCTGGCGGTCATGCGGTTGATTTCAGCGATCATAAAGATGCATTTGTTAACGTGAATACGCCAGAGGAGCTTGCCCGATGGCAGGAAAAACGATGATACCGTTACTCGCCTTTGCCGCGTGGAGTGGTACCGGAAAAACTACGCTTTTGAAAAAACTGATCCCGGCATTATGCGCCAGAGGGATCCGTCCAGGGCTGATTAAGCATACGCACCATGATATGGATGTTGATAAGCCAGGCAAAGATAGCTATGAGCTGCGCAAGGCTGGCGCGGCACAAACCATCGTTGCCAGCCAGCAACGATGGGCCTTGATGACGGAAACACCAGACGAAGAAGAGCTGGATCTACAGTTTCTCGCAAGTCGAATGGATACCTCAAAGCTGGATTTGATTCTGGTCGAAGGGTTTAAGCATGAAGAGATCGCAAAGATTGTGCTGTTTCGCGATGGAGCCGGACATCGACCTGAAGAATTAGTGATAGACAGGCATGTTATTGCTGTAGCCAGTGATGTGCCGCTTAATCTTGATGTCGCATTACTGGATATTAATGATGTTGAGGGGCTGGCTGATTTTGTGGTGGAGTGGATGCAAAAGCAGAACGGATAAGCAAGAGTAGGCTGGATAAGACGCGCCAGCGTCGCATCCGGCATTTTTTTCTGCGCCAATGCAAAAAGGCCATCCGTCAGGATGGCCTTCTGCTTAATTTGATGCCTGGCAGTTTATGGCGGGCGTCCTGCCCGCCACCCTCCGGGCCGTTGCTTCGCAACGTTCAAATCCGCTCCCGGCGGATTTGTCCTACTCAGGAGAGCGTTCACCGACAAACAACAGATAAAACGAAAGGCCCAGTCTTCCGACTGAGCCTTTCGTTTTATTTGATGCCTGGCAGTTCCCTACTCTCGCATGAGGAGACCCCACACTACCATCGGCGCTACGGCGTTTCACTTCTGAGTTCGGCATGGGGTCAGGTGGGACCACCGCGCTACTGCCGCCAGGCAAATTCTGTTTTATCAGACCGCTTCTGCGTTCTGATTTAATCTGTATCAGGCTGAAAATCTTCTCTCAATCCGCCAAAACACCTTCGGCGTTGTAAGGTTAAGCCTCACGGTTCATTAGTACCGGTTAGCTCAACGCATCGCTGCGCTTACACACCCGGCCTATCAACGTCGTCGTCTTCAACGTTCCTTCAGGACTCTCAAGGAGTCAGGGAGAACTCATCTCGGGGCAAGTTTCGTGCTTAGATGCTTTCAGCACTTATCTCTTCCGCATTTAGCTACCGGGCAGTGCCATTGGCATGACAACCCGAACACCAGTGATGCGTCCACTCCGGTCCTCTCGTACTAGGAGCAGCCCCCCTCAGTTCTCCAGCGCCCACGGCAGATAGGGACCGAACTGTCTCACGACGTTCTAAACCCAGCTCGCGTACCACTTTAAATGGCGAACAGCCATACCCTTGGGACCTACTTCAGCCCCAGGATGTGATGAGCCGACATCGAGGTGCCAAACACCGCCGTCGATATGAACTCTTGGGCGGTATCAGCCTGTTATCCCCGGAGTACCTTTTATCCGTTGAGCGATGGCCCTTCCATTCAGAACCACCGGATCACTATGACCTGCTTTCGCACCTGCTCGCGCCGTCACGCTCGCAGTCAAGCTGGCTTATGCCATTGCACTAACCTCCTGATGTCCGACCAGGATTAGCCAACCTTCGTGCTCCTCCGTTACTCTTTAGGAGGAGACCGCCCCAGTCAAACTACCCACCAGACACTGTCCGCAACCCGGATTACGGGTCAACGTTAGAACATCAAACATTAAAGGGTGGTATTTCAAGGTCGGCTCCATGCAGACTGGCGTCCACACTTCAAAGCCTCCCACCTATCCTACACATCAAGGCTCAATGTTCAGTGTCAAGCTATAGTAAAGGTTCACGGGGTCTTTCCGTCTTGCCGCGGGTACACTGCATCTTCACAGCGAGTTCAATTTCACTGAGTCTCGGGTGGAGACAGCCTGGCCATCATTACGCCATTCGTGCAGGTCGGAACTTACCCGACAAGGAATTTCGCTACCTTAGGACCGTTATAGTTACGGCCGCCGTTTACCGGGGCTTCGATCAAGAGCTTCGCCTTGCGGCTAACCCCATCAATTAACCTTCCGGCACCGGGCAGGCGTCACACCGTATACGTCCACTTTCGTGTTTGCACAGTGCTGTGTTTTTAATAAACAGTTGCAGCCAGCTGGTATCTTCGACTGATTTCAGCTCCACGAGCAAGTCGCTTCACCTACATATCAGCGTGCCTTCTCCCGAAGTTACGGCACCATTTTGCCTAGTTCCTTCACCCGAGTTCTCTCAAGCGCCTTGGTATTCTCTACCTGACCACCTGTGTCGGTTTGGGGTACGATTTGATGTTACCTGATGCTTAGAGGCTTTTCCTGGAAGCAGGGCATTTGTTGCTTCAGCACCGTAGTGCCTCGTCATCACGCCTCAGCCTTGATTTTCCGGATTTGGGAGTACCAGCCTACTCCCTTAAACCGGGACTGCCGTCGCCCGGCCAACATAGCCTTCTCCGTCCCCCTTCGCAGTAACACCAAGTACAGGAATATTAACCTGTTTCCCATCGACTACGCCTTTCGGCCTCGCCTTAGGGGTCGACTCACCCTGCCCCGATTAACGTTGGACAGGAACCCTTGGTCTTCCGGCGAGCGGGCTTTTCACCCGCTTTATCGTTACTTATGTCAGCATTCGCACTTCTGATACCTCCAGCATGCCTCACAGCACACCTTCACAGGCTTACAGAACGCTCCCCTACCCAACAACACATAGTGTCGCTGCCGCAGCTTCGGTGCATGGTTTAGCCCCGTTACATCTTCCGCGCAGGCCGACTCGACCAGTGAGCTATTACGCTTTCTTTAAATGATGGCTGCTTCTAAGCCAACATCCTGGCTGTCTGGGCCTTCCCACATCGTTTCCCACTTAACCATGACTTTGGGACCTTAGCTGGCGGTCTGGGTTGTTTCCCTCTTCACGACGGACGTTAGCACCCGCCGTGTGTCTCCCGTGATAACATTCTCCGGTATTCGCAGTTTGCATCGGGTTGGTAAGTCGGGATGACCCCCTTGCCGAAACAGTGCTCTACCCCCGGAGATGAATTCACGAGGCGCTACCTAAATAGCTTTCGGGGAGAACCAGCTATCTCCCGGTTTGATTGGCCTTTCACCCCCAGCCACAAGTCATCCGCTAATTTTTCAACATTAGTCGGTTCGGTCCTCCAGTTAGTGTTACCCAACCTTCAACCTGCCCATGGCTAGATCACCGGGTTTCGGGTCTATACCCTGCAACTTAACGCCCAGTTAAGACTCGGTTTCCCTTCGGCTCCCCTATTCGGTTAACCTTGCTACAGAATATAAGTCGCTGACCCATTATACAAAGGTACGCAGTCACACGCCTAAGCGTGCTCCCACTGCTTGTACGTACACGGTTTCAGGTTCTTTTCACTCCCTCGCCGGGGTTCTTTTCGCCTTTCCCTCACGGTACTGGTTCACTATCGGTCAGTCAGGAGTATTTAGCCTTGGAGGATGGTCCCCCATATTCAGACAGGATACCACGTGTCCCGCCCTACTCATCGAGCTCACAGCATGTGTTTTTGTGTACGGGGCTGTCACCCTGTATCGCACGCCTTTCCAGCCGCTCCCTCTAACCCACGCATTCATGCCCTGGGATGCTCCCCGTTCGCTCGCCGCTACTGGGGAATCTCGGTTGATTTCTTTTCCTCGGGGTACTTAGATGTTTCAGTTCCCCCGGTTCGCCTCATTAACCTATGGATTCAGTTAATGATAGTGTGTCGAAACACACTGGGTTTCCCCATTCGGAAATCGCCGGTTATAACGGTTCATATCACCTTACCGACGCTTATCGCAGATTAGCACGTCCTTCATCGCCTCTGACTGCCAGGGCATCCACCGTGTACGCTTAGTCGCTTAACCTCACAACCCGAAGATGTTTCTTTCGATTCATCATCGTGTTGCGAAAATTTGAGAGACTCACGAACAACTTTCGTTGTTCAGTGTTTCAATTTTCAGCTTGATCCAGATTTTTAAAGAGCAAAACTTCGCAGTGAACCTTTGCAGGTACACTCTGAAGTATTTTTTATTTAATCACTACAGAGATGGTGGAGCTATGCGGGATCGAACCGCAGACCTCCTGCGTGCAAAGCAGGCGCTCTCCCAGCTGAGCTATAGCCCCATAACATGTAGTTAAAACCTCTTCAAATTTGCCGTGCAAATTTGGTAGGCCTGAGTGGACTTGAACCACCGACCTCACCCTTATCAGGGGTGCGCTCTAACCACCTGAGCTACAAGCCTGTAGAGGTTTTACTGCTCATTTTCATCAGACAATCTGTGTGAGCACTTCAAAGAACGCTTCTTTAAGGTAAGGAGGTGATCCAACCGCAGGTTCCCCTACGGTTACCTTGTTACGACTTCACCCCAGTCATGAATCACAAAGTGGTAAGCGCCCTCCCGAAGGTTAAGCTACCTACTTCTTTTGCAACCCACTCCCATGGTGTGACGGGCGGTGTGTACAAGGCCCGGGAACGTATTCACCGTGGCATTCTGATCCACGATTACTAGCGATTCCGACTTCATGGAGTCGAGTTGCAGACTCCAATCCGGACTACGACGCACTTTATGAGGTCCGCTTGCTCTCGCGAGGTCGCTTCTCTTTGTATGCGCCATTGTAGCACGTGTGTAGCCGGTCGTAGGGGCCATGATGACTTGACGTCATCCCCACCTTCCTCCAGTTTATCACTGGCAGTCTCCTTTGAGTTCCCGGCCGGACCGCTGGCAACAAAGGATAAGGGTTGCGCTCGTTGCGGGACTTAACCCAACATTTCACAACACGAGCTGACGACAGCCATGCAGCACCTGTCTCACGGTTCCCGAAGGCACATTCTCATCTCTGAAAACTTCCGTGGATGTCAAGACCGGTAAGGTTCTTCGCGTTGCATCGAATTAAACCACATGCTCCACCGCTTGTGCGGGCCCCGTCAATTCATTTGAGTTTTAACCTTGCGGCCGTACTCCCGGGCGGTCGACTTAACGCGTTAGCTCCGGAAGCCACGCCTCAAGGGCACAACCTCCAAGTCGACATCGTTTACGGCGTGGACTACCGGTATCTAATCCTGTTTGCTCCCCGCTTTCGCACCTGAGCGTCAGTCTTCGTCCGGGGGCCGCCTTCGCCACCGGTATTCCTCCAGATCTCTACGCATTTCACCGCTACACACGAATTCTACCCCCTCTACGAGACTCAAGCTTGCCAGTATCAGATGCAGTTCCCAGGTTGAGCCCGGGGATTTCACATCTGACTTAACAAACCGCCTGCGTGCGCTTTACGCCCAGTAATTCCGATTAACGCTTGCACCCTCCGTATTACCGCGGCTGCTGGCACGGAGTTAGCCGGTGCTTCTTCTGCGGGTAACGTCAATGAGCAAAGGTATTAACTTTACTCCCTTCCTCCCCGCTGAAAGTACTTTACAACCCGAAGGCCTTCTTCATACACGCGGCATGGCTGCATCAGGCTTGCGCCCATTGTGCAATATTCCCCACTGCTGCCTCCCGTAGGAGTCTGGACCGTGTCTCAGTTCCAGTGTGGCTGGTCATCCTCTCAGACCAGCTAGGGATCGTCGCCTAGGTGAGCCGTTACCCCACCTACTAGCTAATCCCATCTGGGCACATCCGATGGCAAGAGGCCCGAAGGTACCCCTCTTTGGTCTTGCGACGTTATGCGGTATTAGCTACCGTTTCCAGTAGTTATCCCCCCCTTCAGGCCGTTTCCCAGACATTACTCACCCGTCCGCCACTCGTCAGCAAAGAAGCAAGCTTCTTCCTGTTACCGTTCGACTTGCATGTGTTAGGCCTGCCGCCAGCGTTCAATCTGAGCCATGATCAAACTCTTCAATTTAAAAGTTTGACGCTCAAAGAATTAAACTTCGTAATGAATTACGTGTTCACTCTTGAGACTTGGTATTCATTTTTCGTCTTGCGACGTTAAGAATCCGTATCTTCGAGTGCCCACACAGATTGTCTGATAAATTGTTAAAGAGCAGTGCCGCTTCGCTTTTTCTCAGCGGCGCGGGGTGTGCATAATACGCCTTCCCGCTACAGAGTCAAGCATTTATTTTTGCTTTCTCTGCCGGAGTTCTCAGGAGAACCCCGCTGACCCGGCGGCGTGTTTGCCGTTGTTCCGTGTCAGTGGTGGCGCATTATAGGGAGTTATTCCGGCCTGACAAGAGGAAATTTAAAATAATTTTCTGACCGCGCATTTTTTATTCTTTATGCTTATTTCAGCGTCGGTTTGTCGGTTAAATGGGCGATTTCTCGGGCGAAATTCGCCACCTGCTCCCAATCGGTATAGACAACTTCTTTGCGCGTATCCGTTTCACCGCCTGACATCTTCATAATCAGCTTGATCATAAAACGGTCGTACCAGCGATAACGTGGGTAACGCAGCGCCCCGGCAATGACCGCGCAGCGATCGGGACGCCATTGCGAGTTCATCAGAAACTTGCGCGCGTAGCTGTTGGTCTGTGGAGTACGCTTCTCCGGTTTGCGCGCCACCAGATTCACGGAGTAAAAGGCGCTCGGCATCGAATTCAGCCGCGTCGCATGTTTTTTGACAAATTCCTGGAACGCTGAATGGTAGTGACCATAGCGAATAGAAGCACCAATGACCACACGGTCATAGTTTTCCCACTGTGGTTCTTCAATGCGGTGCACATTGGCGACATCCGCCTGGATCCCCAGTTCTTTCAGTTCCGAAGCCAGGTAGGAGGCAATCTCGCGCGTTTGTCCGTCCCTTGTTGAGAAAAGAATTAATGTTTTCACGTATTACTCCATCATTCACGCCAGAAAGTCGGGGTAAAGAGCACCAGCAATGTAAAGACCTCGAGACGACCAAACAGCATGTTGGCAATCAGGATCCATTTAGCCACCGGGTTCATACTGGTAAAGTTATCAGCAACCACGCCAAGCCCTGGCCCCAGGTTATTCAATGTCGCAACAACCGACGCAAAGGCAGAAAAGTCATCCACGCCCGTGGCGATAATCGCCAGCATACTGACAATAAACACCAATGCATAGGCGGAGAAAAATCCCCAAACGGCTTCGAGGATACGTTCCGGCAGTGCGCGATTCCCCAGCTTAATGCTATAGACGGCGTTCGGATGCACCAGTCGTTTCAGCTCACGGTTCCCCTGCTTAAACAGCAGCAGGATGCGGATCACCTTCAGGCCACCGCCCGTTGACCCGGCGCAACCGCCGATAAAGGCTGAACATAAAAGCAGTACCGGCAAAAAGAGCGGCCAGCGGGCAATGCTGTCAGTTGTAAACCCGGCGGTTGTCGCCATCGACACCACCTGGAAAAACGCCTGGTTAATTGTCATCAGCGCCGAACTGTAGACATTATGAAACCACAGTACGAGGGTACAAATAACCACCAGCGTAAACTGTACGCCGATAAACATGCGAAATTCCGGATCGCGCCAATAAACCTTCAGACTACGCCCACTTAACAGTGAAAAGTGCAGACCGTAGTTACAGCCGGAGATCAGCAGGAAGATAGCAATGATAGTGTTAATAGTCGGGCTATCGAAATAACCGATACTGGCATCATGTGTCGAGAAGCCGCCAATAGCGATAGTCGCAAAGCTATGGCCGATGGCATCAAAGGCATCCATTCCGGCAAACCACAACGCCAGCGCACAGGCGACGGTCAGCAAGACATAAATCAACCACAGGGTTTTCGCCGTTTCCGCAATTCGCGGGCGCATTTTGTTATCTTTCAGCGGGCCGGGCATTTCTGCGCGATAGAGCTGCATCCCACCCACGCCGAGGATAGGCAGTATCGCAACCGCCAACACGATGATCCCCATCCCGCCAAACCATTGCAGCATCTGGCGATAAAAGAGGATGGCGTGAGGGAGCGAATCCAGCCCCACCAGCGTAGTGGCTCCCGTAGTGGTCAGGCCAGAGAAAGATTCAAAAAACGCATCGGTAATCGTGAGGTTCGGGCTTTCCGAGAAGATAAAAGGGAGCGCACCGACGCTACCCAGCACGGTCCAGAACAGCACCACTATCAGAAACCCCTCACGGGATTTAAGTTCGCCTTTCTCTTTGCGGTTCGGCCACCACAGCATAGAGCCAATGGCGAGGGCGACAAAAAAGGTCTGGGTAAAAGCGCGGCCCGCTCCATCCCGGTAGATGAGTGCTACCAGCCCAGGGATAATCATGGTCCCTGAAAATAAGATGACCAGTAGTCCAACGATTCGGGTAATGGCGCGAAAATGCATCTCTGCCGCTTCCTTAGTTCTGCAAAACGAAGTGGGGATTATTCTTCAATCGCTAACAATTGCAATGAACCACGGCTAAAATCCGCCAGCTTTGCGGAAAATTCAGCCACTTTCGCCGCCGGAAGCGCCACCCGCAGCAGAACGAATGCCTGATAATCACTGTTGATAATTTTGCCGTCACACTGCCCCAGCAACGCTTCAATGCCGGTTAACTGATGATATTCACATTGCAAAGTATATTCGGTTAATGGCGTCTTGCGTTGGGTCGTTAGCTGGCGCAGCGCCTGATTCACGCCGCCGCCATACGCTTTCACTAACCCACCGGTGCCAAGCAATATGCCGCCGTAGTAGCGCACTACCACAGCGGTAATTTCCCCGACGCCGCTGCCCATTAGCTGGGCGAGCATCGGTTTACCTGCCGTTCCCGCCGGCTCCCCGTCGTCAGAGAAACCCAGCTGTTGAGAATCATCCGGCGCACCCGCGACCCACGCCACGCAATGGTGCCGGGCATCGGGGTGTTCTGCCCGCACCGATTCAACAAACGCTTTCGCCGCCTCAACGCCATCGGTATGCGCCAACATCGTTATGAAGCGGCTCTTTTTGATCTCTTCAACGACCGTGACCGGTGCCGCAGGAATTAACCAGCTTTCCATCACGCCAGTTTCAGATCCCGGGTCATGTTTTCCACGTTGTTTTCGTGGATCACCACGTTGTCTTCGATACGAATGCCGCCGAACGGTTTCAGTGCTTCAATTTTCTGCCAGTTGAAGTGCTTGCTGAACTGCCCTTCACGCCACGGTGCCAGTAGCGATTCGATGAAGTAGATACCCGGTTCGATGGTTAACACCATGCCCGGCTGGAGAATACGGGTGCAGCGCAGGTACGGATATTTTGCCGGTGCCGCGAGGTGCGTACCGCTATCATCCTGCATAAAACCAGCGACGTCATGCACCTGCAGGCCCAGCGGATGGCCGATACCATGCGGCATAAACGGCCCGGTAAGATCGTTTTCGACCATCGCTTCTTCACTCATATCGGTGATGATTTGATGTTTACGCAGCAGTTTGGCGATGCGCTGATGGAACTGGATGTGGTAATCCACATAGCTGACGCCTGCTTTCATGGTGGCGATCAGCGCCAGTTGTTCATCATTAACGTCCTTCACCAGCTGCGCGTAGTCGTTGTCACTTTTTGCCGACCAGGTACGGGTCAGGTCAGCCGCATAGCCGTTATATTCTGCCCCGGCATCCAGCAGGAAGCTGCGCATCTCTTCCGGTGCCTGATGGTCCAGTTTGGTGTAATGCAGTACCGCAGCGTGTTCGTTAAGCGCCACAATGTTGCTGTAAGGTACGTCGGTATCACGATGACCGGTCGCGGTCAGATAGGCAATGTTGATATCGAACTCGCTCATGCCAGAACGGAACGCTTCTTCTGCCGCGCGGTGACCGTTGACCGCCATTTTCTGCGCTTCACGCATACAGGCCAGTTCGTACTCAGTTTTGAAGGAGCGATAGTAATGCAGGTAGTCGATAACCCCTTTCGGGTTGATGTTGCTGGCCTCAATACCCAGTTGCAGCGCACGTTCCGGCACCGGACCGATATAACCGATATTGCCGCGCGCAGCAGGCAGCAGGCTACCAATGCCATCGGCTTTCGGCAGCGCGATCACTTCCACATCTTCAGTCCAGAAAGAGGTCGGCAGCGGTTCGACGTTGTGCCAGTAATCAACCGGCAGATAGAACCACAGTTTCGGCTTGTTCACGCCATCCACCAGCAACCAGCAGTTTGGCACCTGAGTTACCGGCACCCACGCTTTGAATTGCGGGTTCACTTTAAACGGATAGGGATGATCGTCGAGAAAAACATTGAACAGCTCGCCGGAGTGAATAAGTAACGCATCCAGCTTGAAGCGCGCCAGCGCATCGCGAGTCCGTTCTTGTAAGGTAGCTATATGATTTTTATAGAGCGAGGCCAGTGATTCCATTTTTTACCCTTCTGTTTTTTTGACCTTAAGTCTCCGCATCTTAGCACATCGTTCATCCAGAGCGTGATTTCTGCCGAGCGTGATCAGATCGGCATTTCTTTAATCTTTTGTTTGCATATTTTTAACACAAAATACACACTTCGACTCATCTGGTACGACCAGATCACCTTGCGGATTCAGGAGACTGACATGCTTTACAAAGGCGACACCCTGTACCTTGACTGGCTGGAAGATGGCATTGCCGAACTGGTATTTGATGCCCCAGGTTCAGTTAATAAACTCGACACTGCGACCGTCGCCAGCCTCGGCGAGGCCATCGGCGTGCTGGAACAGCAATCAGATCTAAAAGGGCTGCTGCTGCGTTCGAACAAAGCAGCCTTTATCGTCGGTGCTGATATCACCGAATTTTTGTCCCTGTTCCTCGTTCCTGAAGAACAGTTAAGTCAGTGGCTGCACTTTGCCAATAGCGTGTTTAATCGCCTGGAAGATCTGCCGGTGCCGACCATTGCTGCCGTCAATGGCTATGCGCTGGGCGGTGGCTGCGAATGCGTGCTGGCGACCGATTATCGTCTGGCGACGCCGGATCTGCGCATCGGTCTGCCGGAAACCAAACTGGGCATCATGCCTGGCTTTGGCGGTTCTGTACGTATGCCACGTATGCTGGGCGCTGACAGTGCGCTGGAAATCATTGCCGCCGGTAAAGATGTCGGCGCGGATCAGGCGCTGAAAATCGGTCTGGTGGATGGCGTAGTCAAAGCAGAAAAACTGGTTGAAGGCGCAAAGGCGGTTTTACGCCAGGCCATTAACGGCGACCTCGACTGGAAAGCAAAACGTCAGCCGAAGCTGGAACCACTAAAACTGAGCAAGATTGAAGCCACCATGAGCTTCACCATCGCTAAAGGGATGGTCGCACAAACAGCGGGGAAACATTATCCGGCCCCCATCACCGCAGTAAAAACCATTGAAGCTGCGGCCCGTTTTGGTCGTGAAGAAGCCTTAAACCTGGAAAACAAAAGTTTTGTCCCGCTGGCGCATACCAACGAAGCCCGCGCACTGGTCGGCATTTTCCTTAACGATCAATATGTAAAAGGCAAAGCGAAGAAACTCACCAAAGACGTTGAAACCCCGAAACAGGCCGCGGTGCTGGGTGCAGGCATTATGGGCGGCGGCATCGCTTACCAGTCTGCGTGGAAAGGCGTGCCGGTTGTCATGAAAGATATCAACGACAAGTCGTTAACCCTCGGCATGACCGAAGCCGCGAAACTGCTGAACAAGCAGCTTGAGCGCGGCAAGATCGATGGTCTGAAACTGGCTGGCGTGATCTCCACAATCCACCCAACGCTCGACTACGCCGGATTTGACCGCGTGGATATTGTGGTAGAAGCGGTTGTTGAAAACCCGAAAGTGAAAAAAGCCGTACTGGCAGAAACCGAACAAAAAGTACGCCAGGATACCGTGCTGGCGTCTAACACTTCAACCATTCCTATCAGCGAACTGGCCAACGCGCTGGAACGCCCGGAAAACTTCTGCGGGATGCACTTCTTTAACCCGGTCCACCGAATGCCGTTGGTAGAAATTATTCGCGGCGAGAAAAGCTCCGACGAAACCATCGCGAAAGTTGTCGCCTGGGCGAGCAAGATGGGCAAGACGCCGATTGTGGTTAACGACTGCCCCGGCTTCTTTGTTAACCGCGTGCTGTTCCCGTATTTCGCCGGTTTCAGCCAGCTGCTGCGCGACGGCGCGGATTTCCGCAAGATCGACAAAGTGATGGAAAAACAGTTTGGCTGGCCGATGGGCCCGGCATATCTGCTGGACGTTGTGGGCATTGATACCGCGCATCACGCTCAGGCTGTCATGGCAGCAGGCTTCCCGCAGCGGATGCAGAAAGATTACCGCGATGCCATCGACGCGCTGTTTGATGCCAACCGCTTTGGTCAGAAGAACGGCCTCGGTTTCTGGCGTTATAAAGAAGACAGCAAAGGTAAGCCGAAGAAAGAAGAAGACGCCGCCGTTGAAGACCTGCTGGCAGAAGTGAGCCAGCCGAAGCGCGATTTCAGCGAAGAAGAGATTATCGCCCGCATGATGATCCCGATGGTCAACGAAGTGGTGCGCTGTCTGGAGGAAGGCATTATCGCCACTCCGGCGGAAGCGGATATGGCGCTGGTCTACGGCCTGGGCTTCCCTCCGTTCCACGGCGGCGCGTTCCGCTGGCTGGACACCCTCGGTAGCGCAAAATACCTCGATATGGCACAGCAATATCAGCACCTCGGCCCGCTGTATGAAGTGCCGGAAGGTCTGCGTAATAAAGCGCGTCATAACGAACCGTACTATCCTCCGGTTGAGCCAGCCCGTCCGGTTGGCGACCTGAAAACGGCTTAAGGAGTCACAATGGAACAGGTTGTCATTGTCGATGCAATTCGCACCCCGATGGGCCGTTCGAAGGGCGGTGCTTTTCGTAACGTGCGTGCAGAAGATCTCTCCGCTCATTTAATGCGTAGCCTGCTGGCGCGTAACCCGGCGCTGGAAGCGGCGGCCCTCGACGATATTTACTGGGGTTGTGTGCAGCAGACGCTGGAGCAGGGTTTTAATATCGCCCGTAACGCGGCGCTGCTGGCAGAAGTACCACACTCTGTCCCGGCGGTTACCGTTAATCGCTTGTGTGGTTCATCCATGCAGGCACTGCATGACGCAGCACGAATGATCATGACTGGCGATGCGCAGGCATGTCTGGTTGGCGGCGTGGAGCATATGGGCCATGTGCCGATGAGTCACGGCGTCGATTTTCACCCCGGCCTGAGCCGCAATGTCGCCAAAGCGGCGGGCATGATGGGCTTAACGGCAGAAATGCTGGCGCGTATGCACGGTATCAGCCGTGAAATGCAGGATGCCTTTGCCGCGCGGTCACACGCCCGCGCCTGGGCCGCCACGCAGTCGGCCGCATTTAAAAATGAAATCATCCCGACCGGTGGTCACGATGCCGACGGCGTCCTGAAGCAGTTTAATTACGACGAAGTGATTCGCCCGGAAACCACCGTGGAAGCCCTCGCCACGCTGCGTCCGGCGTTTGATCCAGTAAACGGTATGGTAACGGCGGGCACATCTTCTGCACTTTCCGATGGCGCAGCTGCCATGCTGGTGATGAGTGAAAGCCGCGCCCATGAATTAGGTCTTAAGCCGCGCGCTCGTGTGCGTTCGATGGCGGTCGTTGGTTGTGACCCATCGATTATGGGTTACGGCCCGGTTCCGGCCTCGAAACTGGCGCTGAAAAAAGCGGGGCTTTCTGCCAGCGATATCGGCGTGTTTGAAATGAACGAAGCCTTTGCCGCGCAGATCCTGCCATGTATTAAAGATCTGGGACTAATTGAGCAGATTGACGAGAAGATCAACCTCAACGGTGGCGCGATCGCGCTGGGTCATCCGCTGGGTTGTTCCGGTGCGCGTATCAGCACCACGCTGCTGAATCTGATGGAACGCAAAGACGTTCAGTTTGGTCTGGCGACGATGTGTATCGGTCTGGGTCAGGGTATTGCGACGGTGTTTGAGCGGGTTTAACCACTTGCCGGATGCGGCGTGAACGCCTTATCCGGTCTACCGATCCGGCACCAATGTAGGCCTGATAAGACGCGCCAGCGTCGCATCAGGCATCATGCACCAATTGCCGGATGCGGCGTAAACGCCTTATCCGGCCTACGGTTCGGACTATTTGTAGGCACGATAAGACGCGACAGCGTCGCATCAGGCATCATGCACCAATTGCCGGATGCGGCGTAAACGCCTTATCCGGCCTACGGTTCGGACTATTTGTAGGCACGATAAGACGCGACAGCGTCGCATCGGGCATGGTTTGCCAGATACGTCATAGATCTAAATGCCACTGAATAACAGTTTAGTTGCCGTTCTTCCCGCCTGTCAGGGGCGGGTTTTTTTATATCTCAGATAAATGCAAACGCATCGCCAAACAGGCGATCTTCCCGCGCATTACGCTCACTGCAAAACAGATCGCGGGCAATTTTCGCCATCTCAAAACGTCCGGCAATATAGATATCATGCTCTGCCAGCGTACCGTGATCCTGCAATACCGCCGTTAACACGGTGCCAGTACGCCCACGCCAGCCCGCTTCCGGTTGTTCAACCACCGGCACCACTTGCAGACCAGGATGCTTCAACGAAAGCGCCTCAAGCTCGCAGAGATCATACAGATGCTGCTCTTCACGCCCGCCCCAGTAAATGGTGATATCACGGTTTGGGTTACGCGCCAACGCTGTCAGCAAAATCGAGCGGGCATAAGAGAACCCGGTGCCGCCCGCAATCAAAATCATCGGACGCTCTTCATCATCGCGCAGCCACGCTTCTCCGTGGGGAATGTCGACCACGATTTGATGATCTTTGAGGATGCGGTCCATGACTGCTTTCGCGTAAAGGTTGATTTCAGAAGCGCCAATATGCAGCTCGATAAACCCTTTTTCATCCGGCGTCGAAGCCATTGAGAACGGACGTTTGTCGCGCTCATCCATCACTACCATCAAATACTGACCAGCACGAAAAGAAAAGGCCGCGTCTGGCACGATGCGGACACGATATACGGTATCCGTGATAGCTTCTACCGAGGTCACTTTACAGCTTAAGGTTGTCATGCGCTTTCTCTGTCGGATCGATAAATAGGGCAAAACAAACGCGCATCAGGCGCTTTTACCGTTGTTAAAAATAGCCAGTTCATCCCAGATGGCGTCAATATGCGCGACAACATCTGGATCTTTTTTGATGGGACGTCCCCATTCACGCTGGGTTTCCCCCGGCCATTTATTCGTGGCATCCAGCCCCATTTTTGAACCCAGCCCGGAGACAGGCGAGGCAAAATCCAGATAATCAATAGGCGTATTTTCTACCAGAACAGTATCCCGCGCCGGGTCCATACGGGTGGTAATCGCCCAAATCACATCGTTCCAGTCGCGTGCGTTAACGTCATCATCGCAAACGATCACAAATTTAGTGTACATAAACTGGCGTAAGAACGACCAGACGCCCATCATGACGCGCTTCGCGTGTCCGGCGTACTGTTTTTTGATTGTCACTACCGCCAGGCGATAAGAGCAGCCTTCCGGCGGCAGGTAAAAATCGACAATTTCCGGGAACTGTTTTTGCAGAATCGGCACAAACACTTCGTTCAGTGCGACACCCAGCACCGCGGGCTCATCTGGCGGACGCCCGGTATAGGTGGAATGGTAAATCGCATCTTCACGCTGGGTAATATGCGTCACGGTAAATACCGGGAAACTATCGACTTCATTATAGTAACCGGTGTGGTCGCCATACGGCCCTTCCGGCGCAGTTTCGCCTTGTTCGATATACCCTTCCAGCACAATCTCCGCACTGGCGGGCACTTCAAGATCATTGGAGATACACTTCACCACTTCGGTCTTGGTGCCACGTAGCAATCCGGCAAACGCATACTCTGAAAGCGTATCCGGAACGGGAGTGACTGCACCGAGAATCGTGGCGGGATCGGCACCCAGCGCCACAGAAACCGGGAAACGTTCGCCCGGATGCGCCGCACACCACTCCTGATAATCCAGCGCGCCGCCGCGATGCGACAGCCAGCGCATAATCAGTTTGTTTTTACCAATCAGCTGCTGGCGATAAATGCCCAGATTCTGCCGCTCTTTATGTGGGCCGCGCGTCACTGTCAGCCCCCAGGTAATCAGCGGCGCGGCATCTTCCGGCCAGCAGGTCATAATGGGAATGCGATTGAGATCGACGTCATCGCCAGAGACGATTTTTTGTTGGCAGGGCGCACCACGCAGCCGCTTTGTCGGCATGTTCAATACTTGCTTAAACTGCGGCAGTTTATCAAACAGGTCGCGGAAACCTTTTGGCGGCTCCGGCTCTTTCAGAAACGCCAATAATTTACCAACTTCACGCAGCGCCGAAACATCTTCCTGCCCCATGCCCATCGCCACGCGCTTTGGCGTACCGAACAGGTTGCACAGCACCGGCATTGAGTAGCCTTTAGGGTTTTCGAACAACAGCGCAGGCCCACCGGCACGCAAAGTGCGGTCAGCAATTTCAGTGATTTCCAGATGCGGATCCACCGGGAGCGTGATACGTTTTAGCTCACCCTGCTGTTCAAGCAGCGTCAAGAAGTCGCGTAAATCGTTATATTTCATGGCGTCCATTGTAGCCTCTTAATCTGCGCCCATTATACGGCGTTCATCTTTGCGATGCTGTAAATTTGTTAAATTAGCGTGAACTCTGACGGTATAACGCAAACCGGGGAATATAATTAACTTAGCGTAAAGCTTTTGCTATCCTTGCGCCCCGATTAAACGGATAAGAGTCATTATGCAATCCTGGTATTTACTGTACTGCAAGCGCGGGCAACTTCAACGTGCCCAGGAACACCTCGAAAGACAGGCTGTGAATTGCCTGGCACCGATGATCACCCTGGAAAAAATCGTGCGTGGAAAACGTACTGCAGTCAGTGAGCCATTGTTCCCCAACTACCTGTTTGTGGAATTTGACCCAGAAGTGATTCATACCACGACTATCAACGCGACCCGCGGTGTCAGCCACTTCGTGCGCTTTGGCGCGTCGCCAGCGATAGTCCCATCGGCGGTTATTCATCAGCTATCGGTATATAAACCGAAAGACATTGTCGATCCGGCAACCCCTTATCCGGGTGATAAGGTGATTATTACCGAAGGCGCGTTCGAAGGCTTTCAGGCCATTTTCACCGAACCCGATGGTGAGGCTCGCTCCATGCTATTGCTTAATCTTATTAATAAAGAGATTAAGCACAGTGTGAAGAATACCGAGTTCCGCAAACTCTAAAACGCAATCCCAAACAGTGTTTTGACATTAGCATCCGTGGTGGCAGCCAGCCATGCGGCATCTTCTCCACGCCAGTGCGCAATACGTTGCAAAATATGGGGCAGATGGGCTGGCTCGTTGCGCCGGGATGATGGCTTTGGCGTGAGATCGCGAGGGAGCAGATACGGCGCATCAGTTTCGATCAGTAATTTTTCCGCCGGAATCAACGGCAAAAGTTCCCGCAGCTCCAGTCCGCGTCGTTCATCGCAAACCCAACCGGTAATGCCGATATAAATTCCATGCGCCACGCACGCCTGCATCTCTTCGCGTGTGCCGGTAAAGCAATGAAGAACCGCACCAGGCAGTTTATCCAGCCACGGCTCCAGCAATGTCATAAACCGCTCGTGGGCATCGCGACAGTGCATAAATACCGGCATGTTTAAATCTGCGGCAATGCGTAGCTGGGCAACAAAAGCGCGTTCCTGCTCTTCCGGCGTCGAAAAGTTGCGGTTAAAGTCGAGACCACATTCACCAATCGCCACCACTTCTGGCTGCGCGGCCAGCTCAATAATCGCTTCTTCAGTCGCAGCTTGCCACTGGCTGCTGTCGTGAGGATGTACGCCCGCCGTTGACCAACAGGACGAATACTGACGCGCCAGCTTTTGCGCCTGCTGGCTTTCACGCAGGTTAGTGCCGGTGATGAGTAGCCCATTAACTCCCGCGTCAAAAGCGCACGCTACAACATCATCACGGTCTTTCGCAAATTGCGAACTGGTCAAATTAACGCCGATATCAAACATCCTGTACTCCATATGACAACCGCCCTGACGGGCGGTTGAATTTATTCTTCAGTTTTTTTCGCTTTCTGCTTCAGCGTCGTTTTCCTCTTCCCGATTTCGCCCTTTACCAACGTAAAAGCGTGAGAAGAAGACACCGATTTCAAACAGACAGTACATCGGGATCGCCAACAGCGTTTGCGAGAAGACATCCGGCGGCGTCAGCAACATCCCGACAACGAATGCACCAACCAGCACATACGGGCGTTTTTTGCGTAAGTCTTCTGGCGAGGTAATCCCCATCCAGCACAGCAGCACAATTGCTACCGGCACTTCAAAGGAGACACCAAACGCCATAAACAGCGCCATAACGAAGCTTAAATAGCTGGCGATGTCGGTGGATACCTGCACCCCTTCCGGCGCGGTATTGGCAAGGAAGCCAAATGCCAGCGGAAAGACCACAAAGTAGGCGAATGCCATGCCGATATAAAACAGCAGAGAGCTGGAAACCAGCAGCGGCACCACCAGGCGACGTTCATGCTTATACAGCGCTGGGGCGATAAATGCCCACACCTGATAGAGAATCACCGGCGCTGACAGAATCAGCGACACCATAAAGGTCAGCTTGATCGGCGTAAAGAACGGCGAGGCCACGTCGGTGGCGATCATCGTTGAACCTTGCGGCAACTGCTTGATCAATGGCGCGGATACCAGGTGATAGATGTCATTGGCGAAATAGACCAGACACAGGAATATCACGATCACCGCGATAATGCAGTTCAGCAGACGCTTACGCAGCTCAATCAGATGCGTGATAAGCGGTTGAGTATCTTCTACAGACATGTTTACGGTTTATCACTCGACGAAGGGGAAGGTGCAGCGGTTTTCGGTTCAGCGTCCGCAGCAGGTTTTACCACCGGCTCTGGCGTGGTTTCTGGCTTCTGTTCCGGCGAACTGGCCTGCGTTTGTGCAGCGGCAGGCGTTACGCCCTCATGCGCAGCTTCATTATCTTTCACCACCGGGTTATGGATGGTGTGCGCTTCATCGCTCGCCTTTTCAGGATCGTTTGCAACGTAGGAACGCTTCATCGACTCCGCGGCCTGGCGTAGTTCATCCATCGACGCTTTCAGTTCGGGCGTCAGGTTAGTGAGGCTCGCCTTTTCAACCTTTTTCAGACTGTCCTGAAACTCCTGGAGTTTTAACTCCTGGGTCAGTTCGTTCTGCACCGTTGTCGCCAGTGAACGCAACGCGCGAATCCAGCCCGCTACCGTTTTTACCGCCACAGGCAGTCGTTGCGGCCCCAGAACGACGAGGCCGATGATGAACACCAATAGCAGTTCGCTAAAACCGATATCAAACACGGATTACACCTGCTCTTTATCGTGGCGCTTCGCGTCTTCTGTTTTAGCCTGTTCCTGATTCGTATCCGCCTGCTTATCGGCGATAGTTTTCGCAGTAAAATCAGCATCCTGACTGGTTTTATCCTGCTTTGGTTCATCATCGCTCATTGCTTTTTTAAAGCCTTTGATCGACGCACCAAGATCGGAACCGATGGAGCCGAGCTTTTTGGTGCCAAAAAGCAGTACAACGATGACGGCAATAATCAATAACTGCCAAATACTGATACCACCCATACATGTTCCTCTGTGGTAGATGATGATTAAACAAAGCCGCATTATACGTTACACGGCCCGCCTTGAGCGATGAAAAAATCAGCGTGTTTTGCGCCAACCGACAAACCAGGCGATCAGACCACCTGCCATTAACCAGCCGGGCATCAGCCCCCATTCAGGTCGGCTGACCAACAAGAATGTGCCACTTAATACTAACGTAGCGCCAATTCCGAGAAAATAACGCGATTGTCCCTGACGTACATGATTTGACTGAAGCTCGCGGGCAATCTTATCAACACTGTGCTGTAAATACTTGCCCTGGCGCAAACTGTCGTAAACCAATTCAGGCAGTTCTGGCATTTTTTCGACCCAGAACGGCGCTTTTTCTTTAAATGCTCTCACCAGCGCAGGAATACCGACCTGATCTTTAATCCACGACTCCAGGAAAGGCTTCGCCGTTTTCCATAAATCGAGTTGCGGATAAAGCTGGCGTCCTACCCCTTCGACGTAGAGCAGGGTTTTCTGGAGTAACACCAGTTGCGGCTGCACTTCCATATTGAAGCGACGCGCCGTATTAAACAGATTTAACAGTACATGTCCAAACGAAATTTCGGCCAGCGGTTTCTCAAAGATAGGTTCACAGACCGTACGAATGGCAAATTCGAACTCTTCAACGTTGGTATCTGGTGGCACCCAGCCAGAATCGACGTGTAGCTCTGCCACTTTGCGATAGTCGCGATTAAAGAAGGCGATAAAGTTTTCTGCCAGATAGCGTTTATCTTCTTTGTTTAGCGAGCCAACAATCCCGCAATCAATGCCGATATATTTCGGGTTTTCCGGGTGTTCATAGCTTACGAAGATGTTGCCAGGGTGCATATCGGCATGGAAAAAGCTGTCGCGAAAGACCTGAGTGAAGAACACCTGCACGCCGCGTTCCGCCAGCAATTTCATGTTAGTGCCGTTTTTCTCCAGCGCCGCAACATCAGACACCGGAATGCCGTAAATGCGCTCCATCACCATCATCCCTTCACTACAATAGTCAGGGTAAACTTCCGGGATGTAGAGCATCGGGCTGTCTTCAAAATTGCGCCGAAGCTGAATGGCGTTGGCAGATTCCCGCAGCAAATTCAGTTCATCAATCAATGTCTTTTCGTACTCGCGCACCACTTCGGTTGGGCGCAGACGGCGACCATCCGGCAGCAAACGCGGCACCCAGCGAGCCAGACGGTAGATAAGTTTCAGATCCGCTTTAATAACCGGCAAAATATCCGGGCGGATGACTTTAATCACCACCTCTTTACCATTCGATTTCAATCGCGCGGTATGAACCTGGGCGATAGAAGCAGAAGCCAGCGGCTTGATTTCAAAATCGTCAAACCACGCTTCTACCGGCAAGCCGCCCATTGCAGCTTCAATCTGCTGCTTCGCCAGCTTGCCATCAAACGGAGCAACTTTGTCCTGCAATAACGCCAGCTGATCGGCAATATGCGGTGGAAAAAGATCGCGGCGGGTTGATAACATTTGCCCGAACTTGATCCAAACCGGCCCCAGTTCTTGCAGGGCCAGTCGTAGTCGCTCACCTAAAAGTTTGTCTTTATGCCGATTTGGCATCCAGAATAATGAGTATCGCCATAGCCGTAGCGGCAGGGTGATACGCATTTTGGGGATCAGTTCATCAAGTCCGTAGCTTAAAAAAGTGCGAATGATGAAATATAGGCGCCGTACTTCACCTGGCGTCATTTAGCCTCCAGTTTTTCCAGCCGTTTGGTCAGGGCATCAACAGCACGCTCGACGGCAGCCGTCTCTTCCGCAAACCAGGCCACTTCAAGCGGACCGGGTGCCATACGCCACTCTTCAGTAATGGCTTCCGCCACATAACGTTGCTGGCGCTTAATGCCGTGATGCAGGAACTTTGCGCCTCCGCGCATGGCTTTGCTGATTCCTTCAGCGGCGATATCACCGGTATAAGGGGCCAGCAGTTCCGCAGGGTCGAACTCTGCCAGATCTGCCAGCGCAACGAAGTTTTGCACCACCTGAATATCGCCCTGCACTTCCAGCTCACCACTGCGAATCAGTGCGGTAAGCTGCTGGCGATCGCGAAGTTTCGGCAACACACTGGCGTAGGCGATAACGGTGCAGTCAGCATCGCCTGCCCATTCGCCCAGTACATCAACCTGGCGTTCGCTGAACACCAGAATCAATGACGTCGAAAAGCCTTTTACCTCCACGCGCAATACTTTACCCAGCAGACGCGAGCGGGCCGTTTTCAGCGCGGGTGAGCGATACAGGAAGGTGTTGAGCAGACTTTCAATTCCTGCCGTCACTAAAGGTTTAAAAGGCATTTCCGGTCTCCTGTCAGAACTTATAACCACGATGCAGCGCCACAACCCCTGCCGTCAGATTGTAGTAGTCGACACTTTCGAATCCGGCATCCTGCATCATGGCTTTCAGGGTATCCTGATCGGGATGCATACGGATGGATTCTGCCAGATAACGGTAGCTGTCGGCGTCGTTCGCGACCAGTGAGCCAATACGCGGCAGCACATGGAAGGAGTATGCATCATAGGCTTTGCTCAGCGGCTCGATAATTGGCTTCGAGAACTCAAGCACCAGCAGGCGGCCGCCGGGTTTCAGCACGCGATACATTGAACGCAGTGCTTTATCTTTGTCGGTGACGTTACGCAGACCAAACGAAATGGTGATGCAATCAAAGGTGTTATCCGGGAACGGCAGCGCCTCAGCGTTCGCCTGAACATACTCAACGTTGCCAATCACACCGATATTACGCAGCTTCTCGCGGCCCATTTTGAGCATGGATTCATTGATATCAGCAAGGACCACTTTGCCAGTTTCTCCGACCAGGCGGGAGAATTTCGCTGTCAGGTCGCCGGTGCCACCAGCCAGATCCAGCACGGTCTGCCCACGGCGTACGCCGCTGCAATCAATCGTGAATCGCTTCCACAAACGATGAATACCAAATGACATCAAATCATTCATGACATCGTATTTTGATGCCACGGAATGGAAAACGTGGGCGACCATATCCGCTTTTTGTTCCTTCGCGACGGTCTGAAAACCAAAGTGCGTCGTTTCTTGTGACTTATCCACCATCTCAATGCCTGCTCATCAAAAAATTGTTCCAGAAGTGTAACAGATTGGGCGTCGATGCCCTAGATTTCTACCCGGCTTAACTACTCCCAATGGGCTAGCGCGACTGCTGATTATATTCATCATCGCGTTGATAAGCTTCATCATTCGGCTGCTCCGGAACCGACCGAAGTCGATACTCTTCATCCTGGCTCACCGCCTGTTCAGCCAAATCCGGATTAATCTCGCGTTTAATTTCTACTCCTAAACCGCGAAACGCTTCTGCCTGCGCCAGCACATTTCCGCGCCCTGAAGAGAGTTTTTTCATTGCCTGCCGATAATTATCCTGCGCTTTGTCGAGACTTTGACCAATCGCGGACATGTCATCGATGAACAAACGCATCTTGTCGTACAGCTTGCTGGCACGATCGGCGATTTGCTGGGCGTTGCGGCTTTGATGCTCATAACGCCACAGGTTGGCGATAGTGCGCAGCGCCACCAGCAGCGTAGTCGGGCTAACCAGCATGATGTTGTTTTTCAACGCTTCGGTGATCAGCTCCGGCTGGCGGTCAAGCGCCAGTAAAAAAGCGGGTTCAACGGGAATAAACATCAGCACGTAATCCAGAGTTCGCAGCCCCGGCAGCTGTTGATAATCTTTGCGTCCCAGCAAACGGATATGGTTACGCACCGACGCGATATGTTCCTGTAGCGCGCTTTCGCGGGTGTAGTCGTCTTCGGCGTTAAAATAGCGTTCATAGGCGACCAGCGTCATTTTGGCGTCGATCACCACATCTTTTCCCTGCGGCAGGCGCACGATGACATCCGGCTGCATCCGCGAGCGGGCGTCATTTTCGATGCTGACCTGGGTTTCATATTCATACCCTTCACGCAGACCGGAAGCCTCCAGCACCCGCGTCAATACTACCTCGCCCCAGTTGCCCTGGGTTTTATTGTCGCCTTTCAGCGCGCGCGTCAGGTTGATCGCTTCCTGGGCCATTTGCGCGTTGAGTTGCTGGAGATTGCGAATTTCGTGGGTCAGGGTATGGCGTTCTTGTGCTTCTTTACCGAAGCTGTCCTGAACCTGACGGCGGAAACCGTCCAGTTGTTCACGTAGCGGCGACAACAGGCTGTTCAGACTCTGACGGTTTTGCTCATCAACCCGGCGATTGCTGTGCTCAAAAATACGGTTGGCGAGGTTTTCAAACTGCTCACTGAGGCGCTGCTCGCTGTTAATCATCTGGCGAATTTTATCGTCAGCATGTTGCTGTGCGGCTTCCATCCGCGTGGTTACTTCACGCAGATCGGCCTCCAGAGAGGTGTTAATACTTTGCAGGCTGCGCACTTCGTTATTGAGTAACTCGCACTCTGCACGCCAGTGCTCGCTTTGGGTAATTTGTTGTTTTGCCGCGCTTAACTCCGCGACCATCTCTTCACGTTCAGCTAATTGCTCGGCTTTTTGCTGCGCATGTTGATAACTGGCAAACAGCCAGCCAATTGCCACACCCACCAACGCAATAACTGCGTAAACCATGATTGAGAAATCCACAACGCCTCCTGACGCAACAACTTACCCGCACAAAATAGAATTGTGCTGTACAAACGTCCAGTTGGAAAGGCATTTCCTGCGAGGCGCTACGCAAAAATACAAAAGGCCGAACGCGTCGGCCTTCAGACAGGAGAAGAGAATTACAGCAGACGACGCGCCGCTTCCACCACGATTTTCACCGCATGGCTTTCGGTTTGTTTCATCGTCTCAGCATTCGGGATCTCTTGCTGGGTGCGGTTAACGATAACACCCGCTACCATACCGGCACGCAGGCCCTGACTTGCACACATGGTCAGCAGGGTTGCAGATTCCATTTCATAGTTCATTACGCCCATCGCCTGCCACTCTTCCATAGAACCTTTAAAGTGACGAACTACGCGACCAGAGTAAGTATCGTAACGTTCCTGACCTGGGTAGAAGGTATCAGAAGAAGCTGTCACGCCAACGTGAGTTGTCGCGCCAATGGATTTCGCAGCTTCAACCAGCGCAGTCGTACATTCGAAATCAGCGACAGCCGGGAATTCCAGCGGTGCGAAGTGCAGGCTCGCGCCATCCAGACGGACAGACGCCGTGGTAACCAGGACATCACCCACATTAATATGCGGCTGAATAGCGCCCGTTGTACCGATACGCAGGAAGGTGCGAATGCCCAGCTGTGCCAGCTCTTCAACAGCAATAGAGGTAGACGGGCCGCCGATACCGGTAGAGCAGACGATAACAGGTTTACCATCCAGCTCTGCACGCCAGGTAGTGAATTCGCGGTGAGATGCCAGCTTAACCGGCTTATCCATCAGCGCGGCGATCTTTTCCACACGATCCGGGTCGCCAGGGACGATGGCAAGCGTAGCCCCTTGTAAATCGTTTTTAGTGAGGCCGAGATGAAAAACATCAGACTTGGACATATACAACTCCTCTGTGAATCGGTTTAGTCAGAAGAAGCAAAAAGACACTTTACCGAAGGGTTTAACATTTTTTCGTGATACTCATCACCATGACGCAAATGCGTTGCATAAATTTACCCACCAAAAGTGATGCAAATCACATAAATCACCCTTCATTCTGCAGGACTGCATAAAAGATGAGCCGATTCAGGCAATGTGATTTGTTGCATGCTGACTATAGTTAACATTGCGCAACATTTTTATAAGGGTACGGAGAATACCATGGCAACAACACAACAATCTGGATTTGCACCTGCTGCATCGCCTCTCGCTTCGACCATCGTTCAGACCCCGGACGACGCGATTGTGGCGGGCTTCACCTCTATCCCTTCACAAGGGGATAACATGCCTGCTTACCATGCCAGACCAAAGCAAAGCGATGGCCCACTGCCAGTGGTCATTGTAGTGCAGGAAATTTTTGGCGTGCATGAACATATCCGCGACATTTGTCGCCGTCTGGCGCTGGAGGGGTATCTGGCTATCGCACCTGAACTTTACTTCCGCGAAGGCGATCCGAATGATTTTGCCGATATCCCCACGTTGCTTAGCGGTCTGGTAGCAAAAGTGCCTGACTCGCAGGTGCTGGCCGATCTCGATCATGTCGCCAGTTGGGCTTCCCGCAACGGCGGCGATGTTCATCGTTTAATGATCACCGGATTCTGCTGGGGTGGACGTATCACCTGGCTGTATGCCGCGCATAATCCACAGCTAAAAGCCGCAGTGGCGTGGTACGGCAAACTGACGGGCGACAAGTCGCTGAATTCACCGAAACAACCTGTTGATATCGCAACCGATCTTAACGCGCCGATTCTCGGCTTATATGGTGGTCAGGATAACAGCATTCCGCAGGAGAGCGTTGAAACCATGCGCCAGGCGCTGCGGGCTGCTAATGCGAAAGCAGAGATTATCGTGTACCCGGACGCCGGGCATGCATTCAACGCTGATTATCGCCCGAGCTATCATGCCGCATCTGCAGAAGATGGCTGGCAGCGTATGCTGGAATGGTTTAAGCAGTATGGTGGGAAGAAGTCGCTGTAATGAGAAAAGACCGGGTGGTATTACCACCCGGTTTGGATTTTACCCCCGACGCAAGTTCTGCGCCGCCTGCACCATGTTCGCCAGTGCCGCGCGGGTTTCTGGCCAGCCGCGCGTTTTCAGGCCACAGTCCGGGTTGACCCACAGGCGCTCTGCCGGAATGCGTTTTGCCGCTTTCTTCAGCAAGGCTTCAATCCATTCCACGCTCGGTACGTTTGGCGAGTGAATGTCATAGACGCCAGGACCGATTTCATTTGGATAATCAAACTCTTCAAACGACTCCAGCAACTCCATGTCGGAACGCGAGGTTTCGATGGTGATGACGTCTGCGTCCAGCGCCGCAATCGAATCCATGATGTCGTTGAACTCGCAATAACACATGTGAGTGTGGATTTGTGTGTCATCTTTCGCCACGGCGGCGTTGATACGGAAGGCCTCTACGCCCCACTGGAGATACGCATCCCAGTCGCTACGACGCAGCGGTAAACCTTCGCGCAGCGCCGGTTCGTCAATCTGGATGATGCCAATTCCAGCGGCTTCCAGATCGGCCACTTCATCACGCAGCGCCAGCGCAATCTGTTTGGCGATGGTTTCACGGCTGACATCTTCACGCGGGAACGACCAGCAGAGTATGGTCACCGGCCCCGTCAGCATCCCTTTCACCGGTTTGTCGGTCAGCGATTGCGCATACTTCGCCCACTCCACGGTAATCGGTGCCGGGCGGCTAATGTCACCAATGACAATCGGTGGCTTCACGCAGCGGGAACCGTAGCTCTGTACCCAACCGTTTTGCGTAAAGACAAATCCGTCGAGGTGCTCGCCAAAGTATTCCACCATGTCATTACGCTCGGCCTCGCCATGTACCAGCACATCCAGTCCCAAACGTTCCTGCTCAACAATGGCCTGCTTGATATGTTCCGCAATGCCCGTGCGGTAGTTGTTGGCGTCGAGATTGCCCTTTTTGAAATCCAGACGCAGGGTACGAATTTCCGTGGTTTGCGGGAAGGAACCAATCGTGGTGGTCGGCCACGCTGGCAGTTTAAAACGCGCACGCTGGGCTTCAGCACGCACTTCATAGACATTCGCACGCTGGCTGTCCTGGGCGGTGATCGCCGCCAGACGCTTTTCTACCGCCGGATTATGTACGCGGGTAGAGTGACGACGTGCCTGAATCGGGGCGCTCCACTCTGCCAGAGCTGCCGTGTCACCACTGTTCAGCGCATCGCGCAGCAGTGCCAGTTCATGGCATTTTTGTAGGGCGAAGGCAAACCAGCTTTTCACTTCTGCATCAAGACGCGTTTCCACGCTCAGGTCGATGGGGCTGTGCAGCAACGAGCAGGAAGATGCCACCCACAAATCACGTTTGCCGACAATGTCCTTAATTTGCGCATATTTCTCGGTAAGATCGGCGCGCCAGACGTTACGACCATTGATCAGACCCGCAGACAGCAACCAGTCAGAAGGCAGGCGCTTGTGCAGTTCAGCAACGTCATCTTTACCATGTACGAGGTCAACATGCAGACCCTGAACAGGCAGCGCAGTAATCGTGTCGAGATTTGGCGTTACGCCTTCAAAATAGGTGGTCAGCAGCAGTTTCACCTGTCCCTGGAGCGCGTCGTAAGCGGGTTTGTATGCGTCCAGCCACGCCTGTGGTAGTTCCAGTACCAGCGCGGGTTCATCAATCTGTACCCACTCGATGCCGCGTTTCGCCAGTTCTGCCAGCACTTGCTGATAAACCGGCAGAATGTCGTTCAGCAGGCTCAGGCGGTCAAATTGTTCACCTTTCACTTTCCCCAGCCACAGCCAGGTAACCGGCCCCAGCAGCACAGGTTTCACCTTGTGGCCCAGCGCCAGCGCCTCGTCCACTTCGTCCAGCAGCTGCGTCCAGGTCAGTTTGAACTGTTGGCCTTTAACGAACTCCGGCACCATGTAGTGATAGTTGGTGTTAAACCATTTGGTCATTTCCGCTGCCGCCGCAGGTTCGCCAGTCGGCGCACGTCCACGACCAATACGGAACAGGGTGTCGATATCTACCGAACCATCTTTGTTCTGATGACGCGCCGGAACGTTACCCAGCAGCAGACTGGTGGTCAGTACATGATCGTACCAGGCAAAATCGCCCACCGGCAGCAGGTCGATACCCGCTTGCTTTTGTTGATCCCAGTGACGAGCACGCAATTCACGCCCTACCGCCAGCAGTTCTTCACGCGTGGAGTTCCCCGCCCAATAACTTTCTTGCGCTTTTTTCAGCTCGCGACGCAGGCCAACGCGAGGGAAACCGAGGGTGTGATTCAATATTGTCATTTTTTCTTCCTCTAATTATATGTAAATCCTATGGATTTTGAATTTAGGGAAGGCGGCAAGTTTATTCATCCCCGGGAGCTTACTGAAGTAAGTGACCGGGGTGGAGAAACGCAGCCAACGCACCATAAATTTAAAAGACGAAGGATTTTAGCCGTCCAGATGTTTACACATCCATAATTGGCGGTTACTGTATATTCCTCAAGCGCAAATTATTCATGCCGAAGTGAAGGACTTTCATGATCGAAGTAAAACACCTGAAAACGCTACAAGCGTTGCGGAACTGCGGCTCGCTCGCAGCCGCTGCGGCGACGTTGCATCAGACGCAATCCGCCCTGTCTCACCAGTTTAGCGATCTGGAACAACGCCTTGGCTTCCGGCTATTTGTGCGTAAGAGCCAGCCGCTACGCTTTACACCGCAGGGAGAAATCCTGTTGCAACTGGCAAACCAGGTACTGCCGCAAATTAGCCAGGCCCTGCAAGCCTGCAATGAACCGCAGCAGACGCGTCTGCGCATTGCCATTGAGTGCCATAGCTGTATTCAGTGGCTGACACCCGCGTTAGAAAATTTCCATAAGAACTGGCCGCAGGTAGAGATGGATTTTAAATCGGGCGTGACATTTGACCCGCAGCCCGCCTTGCAACAGGGAGAGCTGGATCTGGTAATGACGTCCGATATTCTGCCGCGCAGTGGCCTGCATTATTCGCCGATGTTCGACTATGAAGTGCGTCTGGTGTTAGCACCTGACCATCCACTGGCGGCGAAAACGCGAATTACACCGGAAGATCTCGCCAGCGAGACGCTATTAATTTATCCGGTGCAGCGTAGTCGACTGGATGTCTGGCGGCATTTTCTTCAGCCGGCAGGCGTCAGCCCGTCACTGAAAAGCGTCGATAACACCTTATTGTTGATTCAGATGGTTGCCGCGCGGATGGGTATTGCCGCGCTACCGCATTGGGGGTAGTAGAGAGTTTTGAGCGCCAGGGTCTGGTGGTGACCAAAACCCTGGGCGAAGGCTTGTGGAGCCGACTGTACGCCGCCGTGCGCGATGGCGAGCAGCGTCAGCCAGTTACGGAAGCGTTTATTCGCTCAGCGCGCAATCACGCCTGCGATCATCTGCCGTTTGTGAAGAGCGCGGAGCGACCCACTTACGATGCACCCACAGTGAGGCCAGGATCACCAGCGCGCCTGTAATAAACGTTGGCCAGTGCGGCTGTTGGTGCCAGATAGCCAGGTTTACCAGCAGCCCTGCCGGAACGTGCATATTATTCATAATGCCCAGCGTTCCGGCGTCCACCTGCGTCGCGCCGTAGTTCCACATAAAGTAGCCAATCCCGGAAGCCACCACGCCAAGAAACACCAGAATGCCCCATTGCAGCGTGGTTTGCGGCATTTTCTGCGCATTTCCCAGCAAGAACCATGCAATCACTGCCACCAGAAACGCGCCAAGATAGAACCACGCAAAGGCGTTATGCTGTGGCATCGGGCGAGTTTCCATCAGGCGTTTGTAACCCACCATGCCAATGGCAAAAGTGATATTGGAGAGTTGCACCAGCAGCAAGCCAGTCCAGAAATGGTCGGTGACCTGATCATAGCGAATAATCCCGGCACCAATCACCGCCAGCAAGGCGCTAAAGGCATAGCCCCAGCGCAGACGGCGCTTACTCATGATGTCATAAATCAGCGTGATGTAGAGCGGCGTCAGCACGGTGAACAGCAGCAGCTCGGAAACCGTCAGGTAGAGATAAGCGCGGAAACTCAGCATATACATCACGCCAAGCTGCATCGCGCCCACCAGCATATACAGGCCGACCGTTTTCAGGCTATTGCCACGGGTACGCAGAAACGGCAGAAAAACGAGTGCCGCCAGGCCAACGCGCACCAGCACCGCAAAATAGCTATCGACGTGCCCCGCAAGGTACTCGCCATAAAAGCTAAAGGAGAAGGCCCACAGAATCGTGGTGATGATAAGTAGCGCCACAATGGAAAACTCTTTGATTAACGGGTATCCATTGTAGCGAAGTATCAGGTTGACAACTGACCAAATAAAGAACGATTACGATAAATAGAGTTTACGCAGATAATGCGGCACCGCGTCGTCGGCATTAGTACCAATCACTTCCAGCTCGGGATGAAGGTCTTTCAGACGCTGGTGCGCACTGCCCATAATGCAGCCTTTCCCCGCCATCGACAGCATTTCGGCGTCGTTCATCCCGTCACCAAACGCAATACAATCCTTCAGGCTGTAGCCCAGTTTCTTCGCCACCGCTTCCAGCGCATGGCCTTTTGAAACGCCGCCCGCCATCACTTCCAGACAGGTTAAGGTAGAGAAACTGACGTTGACGCGATCGCCCCAACGAGCGTTAATCGCCTGCTCCAGCGGCAGCAGTTGTTCATGGGAATCGCAGGTGAAGAACACTTTGCTGACGCCTTCCGGCTCCAGTAATCCAGGCTCATACAGCGCATATTGGAACACCGCTTCTTTAAAAAAGCGCATCTCTTCCGGGCGATGGCGATTCATAAACCATTCGTCGTCGCGATAAACGTTAGTAATGATGTCCGGATTGTCGTTGACTACGCCAAACAGATCGCTGGCAATGTCGCGATCCAGGTTATGAGCAAAAATCAGATTACCATCCAGATCGTGAACGCGCGCACCATTGGAGGTAATCATGTAAGACTTAATCTCCAGATTATCGCGAATTTGCCCCACATCAACGTGGTGACGACCGGTCGCAAACACAAAGTTGATGCCGCGCGCGGTGAGCAGCTTCAGAGTTTCTTTGGCGTAAGGGGATAACGTATGGTCGGGAGAAAGTAACGTGCCATCTAAATCAGACGCAACAACCTGGTACATAAGAAATTTAAACCTCTGTAGAGCGGTTTCCGCTGGGTGAGTTATGCCTGTTGAAAAAATCAACGATGGCGTGGAGCGCGACTGAGCGCATTGCGTCCTTTTCAAAAAGGATCTCATGGTAAGCACCTTTAATTACCAACGGCCGTCCTCCTTCGACAGGATGGCCCGCGGCGGTGCGGAGTTCACAAAAACGGTCATGCATGCGGTTATCCACCACGCGTTCCTCTTCAGCCTGCAAGAGAAGCGTTGGCGTGGCGTCATCACCCGCACCGGCTAACACCTGTTCGCCAGCCAGAATACTTTCGCGTACCCAATGGTAGGTCGGCCCACCGACGCGAATCGTTGGGTCATCAGCATAGAAGCGTAAGTTACGTCGATATCGCTGTCTGCTGTGGGTCAGTACGTTGATAGCAAACGGCAACGCGCGCCAGCGCCCGGTGCCTATTGCATAGCCATCACGGAAACGTGGATGCGCTTCGGCCCAGTTGAGGATCTGCCGTGCCATAAATGACGGCATACGAATCACGATCCCAAACATTGGCGCAGTTAGCGCAATGGCGTCACATACACCTGGATGGCGTTGCAGAAATAATGTGGAGATCGCACCGCCCATCGAATGTGCCAGTATATAGCGTTTACGCCACGGACCGGGCTGAACCTCCTGCTGCCAGAATGCCGCCAGATCATCAACATAATCATTAAAGCGATTAACATGCCCGAGATGCGGATCGGCTAACAGGCGACCGGAACGTCCCTGCCCGCGATGGTCGATGATTAAGACATCAAACCCCAAATGGAACAGGTCATAGGCCAGTTCCGCATATTTTACGTAGCTCTCAATACGCCCCGGGCAGATGACTACCACCCGGTCATGGTGCTGTGCGCGAAAACGGACAAAGCGCACCGGAATGTCATCCACACCAGTAAACTCTGCTTCATCACGCTGACGCCAGAAATCAGTCAGCGGTCCCATGGTAAAAGCAGCAAACGCGTTTTCTCTTGTTTCCCAGTCTTTTTGCTGCTGAAACATCGGGTAATCTGCCTCTTAAACCACGTAAAATCGTTTTTTTTAGCGTGCCTGACACAACGCTGCGACAGTAGCGTATTGTGGCACAAAAATAGACACACCGGGAGTTCATCATGACCTTAGAATGGTGGTTTGCCTACCTGCTGACATCGATCATTTTAAGCCTGTCGCCAGGCTCTGGTGCAATCAACACTATGACCACCTCGCTCAACCACGGTTATCGCGGCGCGGTGGCGTCTATTGCTGGGCTTCAGACCGGACTGGCGATTCATATTGTGCTGGTTGGCGTGGGGTTGGGGACGCTATTTTCCCGCTCAGTGATTGCGTTTGAAGTGTTGAAGTGGGCAGGCGCGGCTTACTTGATTTGGCTGGGAATCCAGCAGTGGCGCGCCGCTGGTGCAATTGACCTTAAATCGCTGGCCTCTACTCAATCGCGTCGACATTTGTTCCAGCGCGCAGTTTTTGTGAATCTCACCAATCCCAAAAGTATTGTGTTTCTGGCGGCGCTATTTCCGCAATTCATCATGCCGCAACAGCCGCAACTGATGCAGTATATCGTGCTCGGCGTCACCACTATTGTGGTCGATATTATTGTGATGATCGGTTACGCCACCCTTGCTCAACGGATTGCTCTATGGATTAAAGGACCAAAGCAGATGAAGGCGCTGAATAAGATTTTCGGCTCGTTGTTTATGCTGGTGGGAGCGCTGTTAGCATCGGCGAGGCATGCGTGAAAAATAATGTCGGATGCGGCGTAAACGCCTTATCCGACTTACTCTGAAGACGCGTCTGGCATCACCGCGAAATAATCAAATGAATGCCAAATCCGGCAAATAACGCCCCGGCAAAACCATCAATCCACTTCGCCAGACGTTGATAACCACGGCGCATTTGCGGCAGGGCAAACAGGCTGGCAACGACGGTAAACCACGCCAGCGTTTCGACAATGATCAGCGCAAAAATGCCCCAGCGCGCGGTAGTGCCAACGTTATCACCGACAAACAATGAGAACACCGAGCCAAAGTAGATAATCGCTTTCGGATTAGCGAGATTGGTCAGTAAACCTTTCAGGAAACTGCGCCCACTTTTCGCCAGCTCGACCTGTGGCGCAGGTGCAGAAACCGCCTCTTTTTTCAGTGCACCACGTAGCATCTGGTAACCCATCCAGCAGAGATACAGGCCACCGCCCACCATAATCAGCGTATGCAGCCAGGCCATTTTTTCGATAATCAAATGCAGGCCAAGCAGCGCAATCCCAGCCCAAACCATTACGCCGCAGGTAATGCCCAGCACGCCCATCATCGCTTCTTTACGGGAACGACTGACAGCGGTCTGAGAGACAAAAAAGAAATCGGGACCGGGGCTCATAAGCGCCACAATGTGCACCATGGCGACGGTGAGAAATAACATCAACATACATTTGACTCGCGGGGGAAACGTTTACGGAGTCTTCATACTGGCACTTTTTTATGCTGCTGACTACTCTTCGTCATCGCCATCAACATGCGCACGAATCAGCGCCATAAACGGTTTGCCAAAGCGTTCCAGCTTGCGCATCCCAACGCCGTTAACGCTGAGCATTTCGCTGGCGGTGATCGGCATCTGTTCAGCCATCTCAATCAAGGTTGCGTCGTTAAACACCACGTACGGCGGGACATTACTTTCATCGGCTATCGATTTACGCAGTTTGCGTAATTTGGCGAACAGTTTGCGATCATAGTTGCCGCCGAACGATTTCTGCATCGCTTTCGGTTTGAGCGCCACGATACGCGGCACGGCAAGTTGCAAAGAGGATTCGCCGCGCAGCACCGGGCGCGCGGCCTCTGTCAGTTGTAGGGCAGAATGCTGGGCAATATTTTGCGTCACCAGGCCGAGGTGAATCAGCTGGCGGATCACGCTCACCCAATGTTCATGGCTTTTATCACGGCCCATGCCATAGACTTTCAGTTTGTCATGACCATAGTCGCGGATACGCTGGTTATTAGCACCACGAATCACTTCCACCACATAACCCATCCCAAACCGCTGATTCACACGACCAATGGTGGAAAGGGCAATCTGAGCATCGGTTGAACCGTCGTACTGTTTCGGCGGATCGAGGCAGATATCGCAGTTCCCGCACGGCTCCTGACGCCCTTCGCCAAAATAGTTCAGCAATACCAGACGACGGCAAGTTTGCGCTTCGGCAAACGCGCCCATCGCATTGAGTTTGTGGCGCTCGATATCCTGCAACTGCCCCTGCGGCTTCTCTTCCAGACAACGGCGCAGCCACGCCATATCAGCCGGATCGTAAAACAGCATCGCTTCCGCGGGCAGGCCATCACGCCCGGCGCGTCCGGTTTCCTGATAATAGGATTCGATATTGCGCGGAATATCAAAGTGGACCACGAAGCGAACGTTTGGTTTATTGATGCCCATGCCGAACGCCACCGTCGCCACCACAATTTGCAGGTCATCGCGCTGGAATTTTTCCTGCACATCGGCGCGAACATTATTTTCCAGCCCGGCATGATAGGCCGCCGCGCTAATTCCCTTGCTTTGCAGGCGCGCAGCGGTGTCTTCTACTTTCGCGCGGCTGTTGCAGTAGATAATGCCTGACTTACCGCGCTGTTCCTGCACGTAGCGCATCAACTGATCGAGCGGTTTGAACTTCTCCATCAGCATGTAGCGAATATTCGGACGGTCAAAACTGCTGATTTGAATCAGCGGATCGTTCAGCCCCAGCAGGCGCACGATATCCTGGCGCGTGGTGTCGTCGGCTGTGGCGGTCAGCGCCATAAACGGCAGCGTCGGGAACCGCTGGCGCAACTGACCGAGCGCGGCATATTCCGGGCGGAAATCGTGGCCCCATTGGGAGATACAGTGCGCTTCATCAACGGCTAATAACACCGGATTCCAGTGCGCCAGATGCTCAAGAAAGTTATCCAGCATCAGGCGTTCCGGGGCGATATAAAGCAGACGAATTTGCCCGGTGCGGCAGCCTGTCATCACTTCAAGTTGCTGTTCGCGGGTTTGCGTCGAGTTAAGGCACGCCGCCGCCACGCCGTTGGCTTGCAGTTGATCCACCTGATCTTTCATCAACGAAATCAGCGGTGAAACAACCACGGTAAGGCCGTTTAGCAATAAGGCAGGGATTTGATAGCAAAGGGATTTTCCGCCACCAGTGGGCATGACGACGAGGCAATCGCGGCCGGAAAGCACAGTGTCGATAATTTCTTCCTGGCCGGGGCGAAACTGTTGGTAGCCAAAGGTTTCTTGTAAAACCTGTTTAGCTCCGGACTCCAGATTCAACACTTCCGCCTGCGCCACATTCACCCCGATTGCCTGAAATAAAAACAGGCGCTATTTTCAGCGCCTGCGCGAGAAACTGCAATGCTTTTAGTCTCTGAGAGGGTAATCCTGGATGCTGGATTCCAGATTTGCCAACCACTCAACCGTTCATCAAAACAAATCGTTTAGCATAACCCCCACACCGACACGGGTCTGGTTGAAGTTATAGTCGATGAGCGATTCGCCATAGCCGCTGTAAACCTGAGTATAAAGGCGCACATGTTTGGTGATCGGGTAACTTAAGCCTAACTCCGCGCCGCCGTAGCCGGTGTTCCAGTTGTACTGTCCTTTCGCACTGAGCACCGCATCACCGAGGTGATAGCCGATTTTAAGCTGGTAGTAACCCATATATTTGGTGATATCCGGGTTATCGTCAGTATTACCCACCACATACCACGGCTTCACTTCTACCAGCCAGTTACCGTTTTCTGCCATCAGGCGAGTATAAAGGCGGTTCCAGCTGCGGGAGGTCGGGTCGGAACGCCCGTTAGAGTCGTGGTTATACCCCATCTCCACATCGCGCAGCGTCCAACCTGCAAAACGGTAATCGGTGGCAAAACCGAGGAACAATTGCGGTTCGTAGTTGGTTTCACGAAACGGTGAAGACTCTTCGCTATTGGACAGTTGCCACCAGGATTTTTGCGTATAAGACGCACCCAACACCGAGTTCGGGCCTAAAATCCCACGCCACAGCGGAAATGCCAGGCTCAACTGAAACTTTACTTCATCCTTACGCGCATTTTCCGCCCAGTCGTAACTGGCAATCGCTTCTTTATTCAGATCGCTGGTTTGGGTGTAAATGAGGTAGTTGGTGTCATAAGGATAGAGCGTGAACGGATTGTCATGCTCCTGCAGCATATTGGCGATAATACTGCCACGCACCGCTGGCGCGTCATGCACCTCTTTCACCGTTGCCTCTTGTGCATATACTGCCATAGGCAACATAAACACCGGCAACAACCAGCCCTGCAGAGTCCGCATCGGTCGTGTTCTCCGTAACGAATTATTGATAAGGTGAATATTTTTCTGCGGGCTATTTTACATACTTAACTCCATAGCCGTTAGTTATCCCTTCCTAAAGTAGAAACCAACAACAAAGAAGCATAAAATCAACATTTCATTAACCAATGAAGTGTAAGGATGATATGTCTGCCGTACTGACCGCTGAACAAGCCCTGAAATTAGTGGGTGAGATGTTTGTTTATCACATGCCATTTAACCGCGCATTGGGGATGGAACTGGAGCGTTACGAAAAAGAGTTCGCACAGCTGGCCTTTAAAAATCAGCCAATGATGGTGGGCAACTGGGCGCAAAGCATTTTGCACGGCGGGGTCATTGCGTCGGCGCTGGATGTCGCCGCCGGTCTGGTGTGCGTGGGAAGTACCTTAACCCGCCACGAAACCATCAGTGAAGATGAACTACGCCAGCGGCTATCGCGGATGGGGACCATTGATCTTCGCGTTGATTATCTGCGCCCAGGCAGGGGCGAGCGTTTTACTGCTACTAGTAGCCTGTTGCGTGCAGGCAATAAAGTCGCCGTCGCCCGCGTTGAATTACACAATGAAGAACAGCTTTATATTGCCAGTGCCACCGCCACCTATATGGTAGGTTGAAGACATAAAAGCAGGTAAACTGCTGTTACCAATTAAAAATGAGTATTCCCGATGGATGCAAAACAAACGCGGCAGGGCGTATTACTCGCTCTTGCCGCTTATTTTATTTGGGGTATAGCGCCAGCGTACTTCAAGTTGATTTACTACGTGCCCGCCGATGAAATCCTGACGCATCGCGTGATCTGGTCGTTTTTCTTTATGGTGGTGCTGATGAGCATTTGCCGCCAGTGGTCCTATTTAAAAACGCTGATTCAGACGCCACAGAAAATTTTTATGCTGGCAGTCTCTGCCGTGCTGATTGGTGGCAACTGGCTACTGTTTATCTGGGCGGTGAACAATCACCATATGCTGGAAGCGAGCCTTGGTTACTTTATTAACCCGCTGGTGAACATTGTGCTGGGGATGATTTTCCTCGGCGAGCGATTCCGCCGGATGCAATGGCTGGCGGTGATTCTGGCGATATGTGGCGTGTTAGTCCAGCTGTGGACTTTTGGTTCGCTACCTATTATCGCGCTGGGACTGGCATTTAGTTTTGCCTTCTACGGTCTGGTACGCAAGAAGATTGCCGTTGAAGCGCAAACCGGCATGTTAATCGAAACCATGTGGCTGCTGCCCGTGGCGGCAATTTACCTGTTTGCTATTGCCGACAGCTCAACCAGCCATATGGGGCAAAACCCGATGTCGCTGAATTTACTGCTGATCGCCGCCGGTATTGTCACTACCGTACCGCTGTTGTGTTTTACCGCCGCTGCCACGCGCTTGCGTCTCTCAACGTTAGGCTTTTTCCAGTACATTGGCCCGACGCTGATGTTCCTGCTGGCTGTGACGTTTTATGGTGAAAAACCGGGTGCCGATAAGATGGTGACTTTCGCCTTTATTTGGGTGGCGCTGGCAATTTTTGTGATGGATGCGATTTATACGCAGCGTAGAACGTCCAAATAAAAAATAAATATATTCTGAAAAAATATGCCGACTCTTGCATGAGAGTGGGCATATTGCCATGCTGACCGGAGACTCATACAAGGATGTAAAATTTATGTTACGTATATTTATCCCAACATCTAACGGTAAGATTTCCAGACGTCGTTATATATTTTCATTTATTTTAATAAATTTCATTTTTGCCTTTCTTATTATCTTTTTTAACGATGGAGAAGCAGGCTTTCTTGTTATAGTCTCTACCATCGTACTCCATTATCTCGTCATCAACATGAATTGCCAGCGACTCCGTGATAGTGGTTTCATCTATATAAAAACTTATGTTTTTGGTACATTAGCAGTATATATCATCTCTATCATCACAATGATAGCCGAAGATTTTGCCTGTTCAGGCAATGGTTCGATGATTTTTTTGATTTGTTATTTTTCCACTTTCAGTATGCTAATGCTTGCACCTACTGATTCATCAAAACAATAGTTATGGAGTATTTATGAGTAAGGAATATATGAACGATGGTTCATTAAGTGAAAAATGGAAATACCGATTTAATTTTTATGATCAACATGGTTTTCCTGGATTCTGGGGGGCAACACCAGAATATAAAGCAGCATTTAAAGCATTAAAAGTAAGACAACGCTTAACTATTCAAATGAATTTCATTGCTTTCTTCTGTTCCTGGATATATTTATTTGTCCTGGGGTTATGGAAAAAAGCAATTATAGTTCTATTACTTGGTATTCTATCTCTATTTGTTGGTGCACTAATTGGCGTTAACATTCTGGGAATTGCCGTAGCAGCCTATGTTGCTGTTAACACGAACAAATGGTTCTATGAGAAAGAGGTAAAAGGGTTAAATACCTGGAGCCTTTGAATAACAGGTGGCTTAGCCAGACTAAGCCACCGCTCTCGTTTTTTACAACCAGTTCTTCCGCTTAAAGTACAGATACGGTGCCAGGCCCGCGAGGATCATAAAGATAATCGCGCCAGGGTAGCCGAAGCTCCACTTCAGTTCTGGCATAAACTCAAAGTTCATGCCATAGCTGGAAGCAACGAGCGTCGGCGGCAGGAATACCACGGATACCACCGAGAAGATTTTGATGATGCGGTTCTGCTCGATGTTGATAAAACCCATTGCCGCCTGCATCAGGAAGTTCACCTTCTGGAACAGGGATTCGTTATGCGGCAGCAGGGATTCGATATCTCGCAGGATTTCACGCGCCTGCTCCAGTTGCCCACCCGGTAAACGCGCTTTACGCACCAGGAAGTTGAGCGCGCGCTGGGTATCCATCAGACACAGGCGAACTTTCCAGCCGATATCTTCCAGTTCCGCCAGAGTGGAGAGCGCCTCGTCGTACTCATCGCCCTGATGCCCTTCCATAATCACCCGGCTCAACTGCTCCAGGTCGCTATAGATATTTTCAATTTCATCTGCCAACTGTTCGATTTTGGTTTCGAACAGATCCAGCAGCAACTCGTAGGCGTTACCGTCTACCATCGACTGGCTACGGGCACGCATACGATACAGACGAAAAGCGGGCAGTTCACGCTCACGCAGAGTAAACAGACGACCATCACGGATGGTAAATGCCACAGTGGAGTTACCGGCGTGATCTTCCGCATCTTCAAAGAAGAAGAAGGAGTGAATATGCAGGCCGTCGTCGTCTTCAAAGAAACGTGCCGATGCTTCGATGTCTTCCAGTTCCGGGCGGGTTGCCAGGCTCTGGCCAAGTTCAGATTGTACGCGCAGTCGCTCGTCGTCGTCCGGTTCGACAAGATCAATCCATACTGCATTTACAAGGGGTTGTGACTCTTCGACTTCCAGCCGGGTCAGTCGGTTATTTTCCAGTTGAAATGCGCTCAGCATGACCGGGACTCCCAATGCTTAAAATATCGGACAGTTCGGTGGGCACACAGAAACAAATTGGGTTTCAGACCATTAAACAGCCTGACTCAGCGCGACGGGAAAAATTGAGGTCGCTGACAACCGCTAAGGCTATCAGCAAAAAGGGATAGCCTTAGGAGTTGATCCTGGATGACAGGATAGTGAGCCAGTATCTACTGGGTGTGTCCAAGGCGAATGTCCTCTTAGAGTGATCGTGCGCGCATGTTACGCCAGCAAAATTTTGCCGTCAACACGCAACAGAACACCACAGAACAATAGTTGAACTTCGCGCTTTTTGGTACTCGTCAAGGTCGCTAACAGGATAAAAAAATCCCACATCCAGGACCTATAATGGCGCATCAGCTACTCATTGGTAAAGGAATGATCACCTTGAATCTCAAACGGATTTTTCTCGCCCTCACCTTACTTCCCTTGTTTGCTGTTGCCGCTGATGATTGCGCACTCTCAGATCCGACGCTGACCGTACAGGCGTATACCGTTAATCCTCAAACAGAGCGGGTGAAAATGTACTGGCAAAAAGCCAATGGCGAAGCGTGGGGAACGTTACATGCTCTGCTGGCGGATATTAATAGTCAGGGTCAGGTGCAGATGGCGATGAACGGCGGCATCTATGATGAAAGCTATGCGCCGCTCGGTTTGTACATCGAAAACGGTCAGCAGAAGGTGGCGTTAAATCTCGCTTCAGGTGAAGGGAATTTCTTTATCCGTCCTGGCGGCGTGTTTTATGTCGCGGGAGATAAAGTCGGCATCGTTCGTCTGGATGCCTTCAAAACCAGTAAAGAGATTCAGTTTGCGGTGCAGTCAGGGCCAATGTTGATGGAAAACGGTGTAATTAATCCGCGTATTCATCCCAACGTCGCCTCAAGCAAAATTCGTAACGGTGTTGGGATTAATAAACATGGGAACGCCGTGTTTTTGTTGAGCCAGCAGGCAACAAATTTTTATGATTTTGCCTGTTATGCCAAAGCGAAACTGAACGTTGAGCAGCTGCTTTATCTTGATGGCACGATTTCACATATGTATATGAAAGGCGGGGCAATCCCGTGGCAACGCTATCCTTTTGTCACCATGATTTCCGTCGAGCGGAAAGGTTAAAACGATAGTTTTGTGTCAGATACTGAAGATGGCGCAGATGCCGGATGCGGCGTAAACGCCCTATCCGGCCTACATGACGTTGCAATTTATTGAATCTGAATGATTTTTTAGGCCAAATAAGGTGCGCAGCACCGCATCCGGCAACGTTACACCGACTCCAGCCGGGCGTATGCCGCCACCAGCCATTTAATACCCTGGCCCTGAAATGCCACCTGCAAACGGCTATGCTCACCGCTGCCTTCCATATTGACAATGGTGCCTTCACCAAACTTAGCGTGGCGTACGCGCTGGCCGAGCTTGTAGCCGCTGTCGTTCTCGACCATCGGCGTACCCATCCGCTGATGGCTGACCGGGCGGCTTACCGTGGCGCGCAGGCGCACCTCTTCCACACACTCTTCCGGCAGCTCGCCGATAAAGCGCGACGGGCGATGGTAAACCTCTTTACCATACAGACGGCGGGTTTCCGCGTAGGTCAGCGTCAGTTTCTGCATCGCGCGGGTTACGCCAACGTAGGCCAGACGGCGTTCTTCTTCCAGACGCCCGCCTTCATCCAGCGACATCTGGCTTGGGAACATGCCCTCTTCCATACCAACGATAAACACCTGCGGGAACTCCAGGCCTTTCGCCGAGTGTAGCGTCATCAACTGCACCGCATCCTGCCAGGTATCCGCCTGCCCTTCACCTGCTTCCAGTGCCGCATGGGAGAGGAACGCCTGCAGCGGCATTAAATCTTCGTCTTCTTCGTTGTAGCTGAACTGGCGCGTTGCCGTCACCAGTTCCTCTAAGTTTTCGATACGCGTCTGACCTTTTTCGCCCTTCTCCTGCTCATACATGGTACGCAGGCCGGAGTCTTTAATTACCCGGTCAGTCTGTACATGCAGCGGCATATCGGCAGTTTCCTGCGCTAAGGCGTCGATTAATTCCATAAATCGCTGCAAGGCGCTGGCAGCTCGCCCGGCGAGGGCTTTTTCCTGCAACAGCTCACGACATGCCTGCCAGAGTGTTAACTGGCGATCGCGCGATGTCTGACGTACCACGTCCAGCGTCCGGTCACCAATACCCCGCGTTGGCGTATTCACCACACGCTCAAAGGCCGCGTCGTCGTTGCGGTTGGCAATCAGGCGCAGATACGAGAGCGCATCTTTGATTTCCTGGCGTTCGAAGAAGCGCATCCCGCCGTAAATACGGTACGGCATACTGGCCTGCAATAACGCCTCTTCGAGCACCCGCGACTGGGCGTTGCTGCGGTAGAGAATGGCGCACTCGGCAAGCGCTCCGCCGTTGTCCTGCCAGGTTTTGATGCGGTTAACCACAAAACGCGCTTCATCGAGTTCGTTAAAAGCGCAATAGAGGGAAATAGGCTCACCGTCCGCGCCATCGGTCCACAGTTTTTTACCCAGACGCCCGTTATTGTTTTCAATCAGGGCGTTAGCGGCGCTCAGAATATTGCTGGTAGAGCGGTAGTTTTGCTCCAGACGAATAGTTTCGGCACCGGGGAAATCATTAAGGAAACGCTGAATATTCTCCACCTGCGCCCCGCGCCAGCCGTAGATTGACTGGTCGTCATCACCGACGATCATCACTTTGCCGGTGTCGCCCGCCAGCAGGCGGATCCACGCGTACTGAATGTTGTTGGTATCCTGGAATTCGTCCACCAGGATATTGGTAAAACGTTCGCGGTAGTGTTGCAGGATATGCGGCTTGTTAAGCCACAACTCGTGAGCGCGCAGCAGCAGCTCGGCGAAGTCCACCAGGCCCGCGCGGTCACACGCTTCCTGATACGCCTGATACACCTTCTGCCAGGTCTGCTCCACCGGATTACCGTAGCTTTGAATATGATGCGGACGCAGGCCTTCATCTTTCTGGCTGTTGATGTACCACATTGCCTGCCGCGGCGGCCACTGCTTCTCGTCGAGGTTCATGGCTTTGATCAGACGCTTAAGCAGGCGTAGCTGGTCTTCACTGTCGAGGATCTGGAAATCCTGCGGCAGATTGGCGTCCATATGGTGCGCACGCAGCAAACGGTGCGCCAGCCCGTGGAAGGTGCCGACCCACATACCGCCCTGGCTCGTGCCCATCAGTTGCCCGATACGATGACGCATCTCCGCCGCCGCTTTGTTGGTAAACGTCACCGCCATAATCGAGTATGGCGAGCAGTTTTCCACGCTCATCAACCAGGCGATACGATGCACCAGTACGCGCGTCTTACCACTGCCCGCGCCCGCCAGCACCAGAAGGTTGCTGCGTGGCGCGGCCACCGCTTCGCGCTGTTTGTCATTAAGGCTGTCGAGCAGGTAAGAAACGTCCATTGGCACCGCCGCGTAAAAATAGGTTGGGCGGAGAAGCGCAACGCCCTCCGCCAAAAAGCTGGGTATATATACAGATTTGCTGATTATATCAGCGAGGTCAGAGATGCCAACCGGGAAATTTCCAGATGCGGCAGTAAACGGCTGTCCCAGGTTTGCATCAGATCGCCATTTTCCGGTCTGATCCAACAAGCCTGCATTCCGCTGCGAATTGCCCCACCCACGTCAGTGGTGAGATCGTCCCCAACATGTAAGATCTCGCCGATCGGCACGTTGAGTTTTTCCGCAGCCAAAAAGTACATATCGCTGAACGGTTTTGAGCGCCCGTGCGGGCCAGCGCGCAGCACAAACTCAAAATAATCCCCCAAACCAAACAGCTCCGGCTGGGCGTTACCGTTGGTGATCGCCACCAGCGGCCATTTCTTCGCCAGCTGTTTTAAGGTGTCGTGAGTTTGCTGCGGGACGTCGATTCGGCTGCGCCATTTGGCAAAGTTGATCATTGCTGCGTGTGCGCCTGCACTGGCTTCTTCGGCACTCAGCCCGGCGTCGAGCATCGCTTGTTCAATCGAACGAAAACGCCAGCGCGTCACGTCGTGATAAATCTCGGGTTCCGCTTCCCGTACCGCCTGGCGCAGGCGTTGCAGATCTTCATTCTGGAAGCTGCGCAGCGCCGGATGATAATTTTGCACAAAGGTAAGCGCCTCTCGCTCGGTGCGCAAAATCACCGGACGGTTATCGTAAAGGGTATCATCCAGGTCAAAGGTGAGCGCCGAGATGCGCCCCAAAGGCCGGTAAAAACGCATTATTTCCCCCGTTTGGCGCGTGGATGCGCCGCATCGTACACCGAGGCAAGGTGTTGAAAATCAAGATGAGTATAGATTTGCGTGGTGGAGAGGTTGGCATGACCCAGCAGCTCCTGCACACCACGAAGATCGCCGCTCGACTCCAGCATATGCGTGGCGAACGAGTGACGTAATTTATGCGGATGAACGTGATTATTCAGCCCTTGTTTTATGCCCCATTCGGCAAAGCGTTTCTGCACATTACGCGCGGAGATACGCTTGCCCAGTTTCGACAGAAAAAGCGCGTCGTCTTCGCTACCAAACAGGTCGCGCAAATCAAGCCAGTGCTCAATCCACGCCACAGCGTTGCGACCAATCGGCAGGCGGCGCTCTTTGCTGCCTTTCCCCATAACCCACACTTCACCAGACTCCAGGTCGAGGTGTTTAATATCCAGCCCCACCAGCTCAGAAAGACGCAGACCCGCGCCGTACATCACTTCCAGCATTGCACGGTCGCGTACAGCGAGGGGATCATTGATATCAATATCCAGCAGCCGATTCATATCGTCGACGTCGATGTTTTTCGGCAGATGACGCGGCGCTTTCGGTGCCGAAACACCTTTCGCCGGGTTAGCTTTGAGTTCGTTCTGGCTGACCAGCCAGTCAAAAAAGCTACGTAGCGCAGAAAGCCGTAACGCCAGACTTGCTGCTCCCAGCCCTTTACGGCGACTGCGTACAGCAAAATTGCGCACCATCGTCACATCACATTGCTGCCAGCTTTGCAGGCCGTTTTCGCTGGCAAAATTGATGATCGCCTCAAGCTGACGCTGGTAGTTAAGCAGGGTTATCGGGCTAAGCTGGCGCTCCACGCTCAGATAACGTAGGTAGCGTTCTACATCGGTGTGTAAATCGGTCATACGCGTTCAATCCAACGCTCCAGAAGCTCCGGCAACATCAGCGCAATTTCATGAAGTAACTGCGTTCCTTGCCCTTGTTGATAGTGACTGGCATCGCGACTGGTAAACAGCACGACACCCAAATCAGCATCGCTTCCCAGCATCGACATCGCCACCGATCCCACCGCTTTCGCTTCCGGTAGCACCACCAGCAGCTCTGGTCCGTTAAGCGGCCCAAGATAGTGCTGTTCCTGCCCCAAACGCTGAATACGCAGCGGTTCGAAAGACTGACGGCTTAATGCCAGATGAGTGTGGTTCGACGGCGCACCTAAGCGCCAGCGATCCGGAAACAGGCGCAGACTCGCACCTGCCAGGCCGAGATCGCGCGCCCAGCGGTGAAAGCGCATCAGCATATCGTCGAGACTGCTGGCGGCGGTGAGACTGCGCTGCAGGTAGAGTAGGCGATAAAACAGGCCTTCGTTGGCGATAGCCTGTTCCATCAACAGCGCCATGTTCTCTTCCAGAACATGAATATGATTACGTGCGCGGGCCATGTGCCACTCGACCAACGAAACGGTGCCGCGTACCGGATGCGGCACACGTATCGCTTCTACTGCGCGCGCATTACGGATAAAAAAACTCAGGATTTTTAATCAGATAATCGACAACCGCCCGGTCATCAAGCTCCGTGAGTGTTTCCTGCAGTTCTTCCCCTGGTTGCTTCATAGATGAATAAATCCGTCGTAGACATGTACCGCCGGGCCAGTCATATATAACGGGTGACCCGGACCTTTCCAGGCGATATCAAGACGACCGCCGGGGAGTTCCACGCGTACTTCTTCGGCCAGCAAACCTTGCTGAATCCCTACTGCAACCGCCGCACACGCGCCGCTGCCGCAGGCCTGGGTTTCTCCTGCCCCACGCTCATAAACGCGTAAACGAATATGCTCGCGCTTAACCACTTGCATAAAACCGATATTGGCGCGCTCCGGAAAACGCTCGTGGCTTTCCAGAACAGGACCAAGCGTTTCTACCGCCGCGGTATCGACATCATCGACCTGAATCACGCAATGCGGATTTCCCATCGACACCACGCCGCATAAGATTGTCTGCTCGGCGGCGCGCATAATATAGGTCTTTTCCGCTTTGTTAGCGCGAAACGGCACGGCGGAAGGTTCGAAGTTGGGTTCGCCCATATTTACGCGGACCAGATCATCATCGGTGACGGTCAGAACCATCCGCCCGTTGGCGGTGCTGACGCGGATATCACGCTTATTGGTCAGTCCTTTCAGACGCACAAAACGGGCAAAGCAGCGCGCACCGTTGCCGCACTGCGCCACTTCACTGCCATCAGCATTGAAAATGCGATAGTGAAAATCCAGTTCAGGATCATACGGCGGCTCAACCACCAGCAGTTGGTCAAACCCTACCCCCAGGTGCCGATCAGCCAGGCGACGAATCAGCTCCGGTGAAAAAAAGACATTCTGCGTTACCGCGTCGACGACCATAAAATCGTTGCCAAGGCCATGCATTTTCGAGAACTGCATCATTTACTCCAATCACGCGGGTACAGAAACTGACTTTTAGTAATTCACCTGGGATGGACCATCGCCAGTGGCGCGATCGTTTTTATCCGGCACCGTGGATTGCGTTTGCGTCTCTACCGGTTTGGTCGGCGGCGGTGCGTTTTTATCTGCAGGCGGGAAATAGAGCGGACCTTTCAGACCGCAGCCCGTCAGGCTGAAGAGAGTAAGTAATACAGTGAGTGCCTTAAACACGTTTTTCATTATGGATTGCCTGTAAAGTTCATCGCTTTCTGCTTTCTATCATCGCAGGAGAAGACGTAAAAGCAAGCGTTTAGCGACTCTTTATGAAGTCTGAAAAGTGAGGAAATGCTGCGAGTATAACGCTTACTCGTGGGGATTTATGTTTTGCTGGTAGTTTCGTGATCGGCACCTCGCGCCAGGATGGCTTTATGCACTATCGCAATGTGGTTTGTTTGTTGTCTTTTTTAGTTCCGTCAGCGTGAGGATGCTCGCTCGGTAAACCTGATCATAATGTTTACCAGAAACAGGGAAAGACGTGGTGTAACTGCGCCCTAATGAAGAGACAAATCTTTCGCTACACAGAGACATCATTATTCCGGTGACGGATGAATCGTGCCGGAACGCAGCCGCAGAGGTGCAAACTTTGAAGCCCTGACCCCATGCCGCTATACTGCCGCCATCACTTAAAAACAGGATACAACAATGAACGACAGTGAATTTCATCGCCTGGCTGATCAACTCTGGCTGACCATTGAAGAACGCCTGGACGACTGGGATGGCGACAGCGATATCGACTGCGAAATCAACGGCGGCGTACTGACCATTACCTTTGAGAATGGCAGCAAAATCATTATCAACCGCCAGGAGCCGCTGCACCAGGTATGGCTGGCAACCAAACAGGGCGGCTACCATTTTGACCTGAAAGGCGATGAGTGGATTTGTGATCGCAGCGGCGAAACCTTCTGGGATTTGCTGGAACAGGCGGCGACGCAGCAGGCGGGTGAAACAGTCAGTTTCCGCTAAGATTGCATGCCGGATAAGCCTCGCTTTCCGGCACGTTCATCACGAAAAATATTGCTGTAATAGCGGCGTATCGTGATCCTGATTGGCAGGCGGCATGTTACCGATAGATTTTGTGCGGAACGGAATCACCTGTTCACGACCATCAACCTTCACAATCTGATAGAACTGCGGCAGGTTGAAGTTGATGAAGCTTGAGCCGTAGGTAAAACGGTCATGCGATGACGAGTAGAAGCGACTGACGTCACGTACCAGCTCCTCTTTGCTGCCTTCGCAGTGGTGATATACCTCAACCCGGTTGCTTTCGTCGAGAATGTAGATATTAAAGCCATTCTCGTCTTGCGTTTCTTCGAAAAAGAACTGGATGATCCCTTCGCTGGCAAAGCCGTCCACCACCGCCGGTAATTTGACGTGATTGGTTTCAACCTGCACTGACAGGCCGTGCAGTTTGTTATGCGAAATCGCGCCATAAAACTCGATGGCGTTTTCCAGTTTCTGTACCGATACATTCAGGCGTTCGAAGAACAACCCCCAGGTTTGACCAGAAACGCGCAGCGCCTTGAAACGCCCGGTTTCCTGGCGGGTGCTGGAAAGACGCAATTCAATACACTCAGAAACCAGTTGCTGCACGCGAGTACGAATTAAGCCGCGCAGATGCTGGCTATAACAGAAGACTTCCACGCTATCTGGCGGTGCGGCGTCCTGATGCATTTTGCCGAGAATAGTTTTCAGGGCTTCGATCATCGATTGCTCGCCGTTGAAGTGCAGCGTACGCACTTCGTTCCACGAGTTGCGGTACAGCAGGTCAACGCTACCTACCAGGCAATTTTGATTCTCGCCAAAGCTGAAGACATCCAGCTTACGGAAATCGAAATGCACCACCTGATTGCGGAACGCCGCTGTCGGGTCATATTCCAGGTTAACGATAATCGCCAGATGGCGGATCTCACACGGGCTGTAGAGCGCCTTCGGTGTCGGTGCAGGTAAGCGCAGCGGGAAATGGTGCGACACGTCGGCGACCATCTCCTGCAACTTAGGCAAATCGACAATGCCGTTACCTTTAATATACAAACGGGTGCGCGAGGTCAGCAGGCCGTTAAACCATGCCCACGCCACCAGTTTATTCAGGTAACGGTTATATTCCAGCGGCTGATGGCTGATGATCGACTCAATATTTGGCGCGCGGTTATACAGATACCAACCTGAACGGTTAGCCCGGCCCGGCGGCACATAAATAAAGGTCAGATTCGGTTCCGAGAGATCGGGTGAAATCTGCGGGTTTACCAGCGTCACTTTACCTGGTAATGCTTCAAACGCGGCATACAGCTTACGCGTCAGCACGCCGATATCCTGCGGACTGGCGGAGACGCTAAGGTTATTGCGACGCGCAAAGCGGATCAGATTACGGTAGCTCTGCATCATCGCGTCGAGCAACTCGTTGTGCGCCTCACGCACCTGATCAATCTTCCAGTTAGCGCGGTTATCGAGCATTGCCAGACGAGCTTCGTCCCAACCCCACTCGCTCACTAACTGGCTCAACACTGCGCGACGCCAGCCTACGCAGGCGCGTTCACGGCTGAGCTTTTCGCACACTTTTAAATAGAAGCAGCGACGTACTAAATCCAGACGGGTAAAATCTTCAATCGCCGTCAGGTATTCAGTAACACGCTCCAGCATCATGCAGTATGGATCGAGACCAAACGATACAATCTCGCCGTCGTGCAAACGCTGTTTGATATCTTTCGCCAGCAGACGTGGGTTCGGGTATTCCCAGGAATAGGCTTCCAGCAGCAGTGTTTTCAGTACCGCTTTGTATGGGGAATCGATACTCTTGTAGAGCTGCCAAAGGCTGGCACCAAAGTACTCTTCAGCAGAAAGCGAGCTTAAGCCACCGAGATCCAGCCATTCATTTGGCGTCAGCACGCCCTGCGCGTAAAGCGTCATCACATAGTCGTCGTAATGCTCTTCTTCGTCGCACGGCACCATATTCCACAGAATACGCTTACCGGCGAGACGCACGGCGGTACGATAAAATTCGTCAAGCAGCAGTATATGCTGGGTGGAGCCACAATCTTCGCCCCCCAGGCTGCCGCTTTCATTATGACGGAAGCGGTTTTCATCAATCAGGAAGAAGCTGACTTCCACACCCAGCGAGGCGGCCCAGTTTTCCAGCAGGCTACATTTACGTTGTAGCAATTGGCGCTCTTCGCTATCGAGCCAGGATTGATGACAGACCCAGATATCCAGGTCAGAGGAACAACTTTGCCCTACGGACGAGGTGCTGCCCATGGTGTATACACCAGTAATTGGAAGCTCACCTTTCGGCGGATCCTGTACTGACATTCCACGATACAGTTCAAGCTCGTTCAGGTAGTGGCGTTGAGTTTCATCAGGCGTGTAAAGGCAAATGCCTTTGGGAACGTTACCATCAAGGTAACCCGGCATTAGCGGATGGTGATAGTGCAACAATGTCGGCAGTAGACTGTAGACCTGTTGGAATGCAGGCCCCATAGCAGCAAGCGCGCGATCCACACGCAATTGATTTATGGCATCCAGTCTCTGTTTCAGAGTCTCAATATAGAGGTACAAGACGTATCGCCTGATTTGCTACCCGTCATGACTGTGATTCCGCCAACATCAACGGTAACACGCGGCATTCGGGATATTTCGTATGTCAAAGGTAACCGTTACCACTTTTCGCGCCTGGTTTTTTTAGTTTCACGACGAAAAAATGGTCTAAAACGTGATCAATTTAACACCTTGCTGATTGACCGTAAAGAAAGATGCGCTACATACAAGTGTAGCACCGTTTATTCTCTGTAAATTCCTTATTACAACGGCGTGAAACGCCTGTCAGGATCCACTGCCAGACCTCATTTTACGGTTTGCGCAGGCGTCTACGTTTCACCACAACACTGACATCACTCTGGCAAGGATGTTAGGATGGACCACGGATGATAATGACGGTAACAAGCATGTTAGACAATGTTTTAAGAATTGCCACACGCCAAAGCCCACTTGCACTCTGGCAGGCACACTATGTCAAAGACAAGTTGATGGCGAGCCATCCGGGCCTGGTCGTTGAACTGGTACCGATGGTGACGCGCGGCGATGTGATTCTTGATACGCCGCTGGCGAAAGTAGGCGGAAAAGGCTTATTTGTAAAAGAGCTGGAAGTCGCGCTCCTCGAAAATCGCGCCGATATCGCCGTACACTCAATGAAAGATGTGCCGGTTGAATTCCCGCAAGGTCTGGGACTGGTCACTATTTGTGAGCGTGAAGATCCTCGCGATGCCTTTGTGTCCAATAACTATGACAGTCTGGATGCGTTACCGGCAGGCAGTATCGTCGGGACGTCCAGTTTACGTCGCCAGTGCCAACTGGCTGAACGCCGTCCGGATCTGATTATCCGCTCCCTGCGCGGCAACGTCGGCACTCGCCTGAGCAAACTGGATAACGGCGAATACGATGCCATCATTCTTGCCGTAGCCGGACTAAAACGTTTAGGTCTGGAGTCACGTATTCGCGCCGCGTTGCCACCCGAGATTTCTCTTCCGGCGGTAGGACAAGGTGCGGTGGGTATTGAATGCCGCCTTGATGATTCACGCACTCGCGAGCTGCTTGCCGCGCTGAATCACCACGAAACTGCACTGCGCGTTACCGCAGAACGCGCCATGAATACCCGTCTCGAAGGCGGATGTCAGGTGCCAATTGGTAGCTACGCCGAGCTTATTGATGGCGAAATCTGGCTGCGTGCGCTGGTCGGCGCGCCGGACGGTTCGCAGATTATTCGCGGTGAACGCCGCGGTGCGCCGCAAGATGCCGAACAAATGGGGATTTCGCTGGCAGAAGAGCTACTGAATAACGGCGCGCGCGAGATCCTCGCTGAAGTCTATAACGGAGACGCCCCGGCATGAGTATCCTTGTCACCCGCCCGTCTCCCGCTGGAGAAGAGTTAGTGAGCCGTCTGCGCACACTGGGGCAGGTGGCCTGGCATTTTCCGCTGATTGAGTTTTCTCCGGGTCAACAATTACCGCAACTTGCTGATCAACTGGCAGCGCTGGGGGAGAGCGATCTGTTGTTTGCCCTCTCGCAACACGCGGTTGCTTTTGCCCAATCACAGCTGCATCAGCAAGATCGTAAATGGCCCCGACTACCTGATTATTTCGCCATTGGACGCACCACCGCACTGGCACTACATACCGTAAGTGGACAGAAGATTCTCTACCCGCAGGATCGGGAAATCAGCGAAGTCTTGCTACAATTACCTGAATTACAAAATATTGCGGGCAAACGTGCGCTGATATTACGTGGCAATGGTGGTCGTGAGCTAATTGGGGATACCCTGACGGCGCGCGGTGCTGAGGTCACTTTTTGTGAATGTTATCAACGATGCGCAATCCATTACGATGGTGCAGAAGAAGCGATGCGCTGGCAAGCCCGCGAGGTGACGATGGTCGTTGTTACCAGCGGTGAAATGTTGCAGCAACTCTGGTCGCTGATCCCACAATGGTATCGTGAGCACTGGTTACTACACTGTCGACTATTGGTCGTCAGTGAGCGTTTGGCGAAACTCGCCCGGGAACTGGGCTGGCAAGACATTAAGGTCGCCGATAACGCTGACAACGATGCGCTTTTACGGGCATTACAATAACTCTCATAACAGGAAGCCATAATGACGGAACAAGAAAAAACCTCCGCCGTGGTTGAAGAGACCAGGGAGGCCGTGGACACCACGTCACAACCTGTCGCAACAGAAAAAAAGAGTAAGAACAATACCGCATTGATTCTCAGCGCGGTGGCTATCGCTATTGCTCTGGCGGCGGGCATCGGTTTGTATGGCTGGGGTAAACAACAGGCCGTCAATCAGACCGCCACCAGCGATGCCCTGGCTAACCAACTGACGGCATTGCAAAAAGCCCAGGAGAGCCAAAAAGCCGAGCTGGAAGGCATTATTAAGCAACAAGCTGCACAACTTAAGCAGGCGAATCGTCAGCAAGAAACGCTGGCAAAACAGTTGGATGAAGTCCAACAAAAGGTCGCCACCATTTCCGGCAGCGATGCTAAAACCTGGCTGCTGGCTCAGGCCGATTTTCTGGTGAAACTCGCCGGACGGAAGCTGTGGAGCGATCAGGACGTCACGACCGCTGCAGCGTTGCTGAAAAAGTGCAGACGCCAGCCTGGCGGATATGAATGACCCGAGTCTGATTACCGTTCGTCGGGCAATTACCGATGATATCGCCAGCCTTTCTGCAGTATCGCAGGTGGATTATGACGGCATCATCCTTAAGCTTAATCAGCTTTCAAATCAGGTAGATAACCTGCGTCTGGCCGATAATGACAGCGATGGTTCGCCGATGGATTCAGACGGTGAAGAGCTTTCCAGTTCCATCAGCGAATGGCGTATCAATCTGCAAAAAAGCTGGCAGAACTTTATGGACAACTTCATTACGATTCGCCGTCGTGATGACACCGCCGTACCGCTGTTAGCGCCAAATCAGGATATCTATCTGCGCGAAAATATTCGCTCTCGCCTGCTGGTCGCAGCACAAGCTGTACCGCGTCACCAGGAAGAGACTTATCGCCAGGCGCTGGAGAACGTCTCCACCTGGGTACGTGCTTACTACGATACTGATGATGCCACCACCAAAGCGTTCCTCGACGAGGTGGACCAGTTAAGCCAGCAAAATATCTCGATGGATCTTCCGGAAACCCTGCAAAGCCAGGCGATGCTGGAAAAACTGATGCAGACTCGCGTGCGTAACCTGCTGGCACAACCGGCAGCGGGGACAACGGAAGCTAAACCTGCACCTGCACCGCAAGCTGATACTCCGGCAGCCGCGCCGCAAGGAGAATAACCATGCTAAAAGTGTTATTGCTCTTTGTGTTGCTGATTGCGGGGATCGTGGTTGGCCCGATGATTGCCGGCCATCAGGGTTATGTGCTGATCCAGACCGACAACTACAATATCGAAACCAGCGTCACGGGCCTGGCGATCATATTGATTCTGGCGATGGTAGTGCTGTTTGCCATTGAGTGGCTACTGCGGCGGATCTTCCGCACTGGCGCGCACACCCGTGGGTGGTTTGTCGGACGTAAGCGTCGCCGTGCACGTAAGCAGACCGAACAGGCGCTGCTGAAACTGGCGGAAGGCGATTATCAGCAAGTTGAAAAGCTGATGGCGAAAAATGCCGATCACGCGGAACAACCGGTGGTGAACTATCTACTGGCTGCCGAAGCCGCGCAACAACGTGGTGATGAAGCACGCGCCAACCAACATCTGGAACGCGCAGCGGAGCTGGCCGGCAACGACACCATTCCGGTAGAAATCACCCGCGTACGTCTGCAACTGGCCCGTAATGAAAACCATGCTGCACGCCACGGCGTGGATAAGCTGCTGGAAGTTACGCCACGCCATCCGGAAGTATTACGTCTGGCGGAACAGGCGTATATCCGCACAGGTGCATGGAGTTCGCTGCTGGATATTATCCCATCAATGGCGAAAGCCCATGTTGGTGATGAAGAACATCGTGCAATGCTGGAACAACAGGCATGGATTGGCCTGATGGATCAGGCGCGTGCCGATAACGGTAGCGAAGGTTTGCGTAACTGGTGGAAAAACCAAAGCCGGAAAACGCGTCATCAGGTAGCGTTGCAGGTGGCAATGGCGGAACATCTTATTGAATGTGACGATCATGATACTGCCCAGCAAATTATCATCGATGGCCTGAAACGCCAGTACGACGATCGCCTACTGCTGCCGATTCCTCGACTGAAAACAAACAATCCGGAACAGCTGGAAAAAGTGCTGCGCCAGCAAATCAAAAACGTCGGCGATCGCCCGCTGTTGTGGAGCACACTGGGCCAGTCACTGATGAAGCACGGAGAATGGCAGGAAGCATCGCTCGCCTTCCGCGCAGCGCTGAAACAACGTCCGGACGCCTACGATTACGCATGGCTTGCCGACGCGCTGGACAGACTGCACAAGCCGGAAGAAGCTGCAGCTATGCGTCGCGACGGTTTGATGTTAACGTTGCAGAATAACCCGCCACAGTAGTTCCTTCTCACCCGGAGGCAAGCACCTCCGGGGCCTTCCTGATACATAAAAAAACGCCTGCTCTTATTACGGAGCAGGCGTTAAAACAGGTCTGTATGACAACAAGTGGGTGCTTCACTCAACGTTGTGTCCATGGTGTCTGATGAGGCATAAGCGACATCTGTCAGTGGACGATAAGCACCGTAAACGGCTCTGCGTCATTCCGGAGTTTATGAGGCACTAAGGCGAACATAAGAGATGGAATGAGCATCTACTCGTTTATTATGCCACAGAGAATCGGGAAATAACATCCCTTAACACTTGTTATGAGATAATTCTGTAATCCTCTTTGCTTCCTGAGTAATAACTTCCTGAGTGAATATTTAACCTGAGCTTGATCCTACACATACTTATTATGAATGATAAAATTCATTCAATTAATAACACATATATTAATTGCCGTTAAAACTAAAAACAGCATCAATAATCAACGCGATATAATAAACCTGCCTTACATATCAACTGCGCCAGAGGTAGGATTGAAAACGCTCTCCTGATTTTCCAATTCATTTTCTGGATAAATAAATAATTTATTTTTGTCACTATTATTTATGTAATCATCCTGTCAGGGAGAGGGATCTCAATTATCAATGCTTAATTACGTCATCATTTTGATGACATGAAACCGGAGCATTTTGCATGGAATTTTCGTTTTCACCCAAACGTCTTGTTGTTGCTGTCGCCGCCGCTCTTCCTCTCATGGCCAGCGCAGCAGATACCCCGTCAACTGCCACCGCACGCAAAGGCTTTGCCGGATACGATCACCCAAACCAGTATCTGGTTAAACCGGCGACCACTATTGCCGACAATATGATGCCAGTAATGCAGCATCCGGCGCAGGATAAAGAAACCCAGCAGAAGCTGGCAGAACTTGAGAAAAAAACCGGTAAGAAACCGAATGTGGTTGTTTTCTTGCTGGACGATGTGGGCTGGATGGACGTCGGTTTTAACGGTGGCGGCGTGGCGGTGGGTAACCCTACACCAGATATCGACGCCGTTGCCAGCCAGGGGCTGATTTTAACTTCGGCGTATTCTCAACCAAGCTCTTCCCCAACCCGCGCCACCATTCTCACCGGACAATACTCCATCCACCACGGCATTCTGATGCCGCCAATGTACGGGCAACCGGGCGGGCTGCAAGGGTTAACCACGCTGCCGCAGTTGCTGCACGATCAGGGCTACGTCACTCAGGCCATCGGAAAATGGCATATGGGGGAAAACAAAGAGTCGCAGCCGCAGAACGTTGGCTTTGATGATTTCCGTGGCTTTAACTCGGTGTCTGATATGTACACCGAATGGCGCGACGTTCACGTCAATCCGGAAGTGGCCCTGAGTCCGGACCGTTCTGAATACATCAAGCAATTACCGTTCAGCAAAGATGACGTTCATGCGGTGCGCGGCGGCGAACAACAGGCCATTGCCGACATTACGCCGAAATATATGGAAGATCTGGATCAACGCTGGATGGACTATGGCGTTAAGTTCCTCGACAAGATGGCGAAGAGCGATAAACCATTCTTCCTCTACTACGGCACTCGTGGCTGCCACTTCGATAACTACCCAAATGCGAAATATGCGGGTAGCTCTCCGGCACGCACCTCGTATGGCGACTGCATGGTGGAGATGAACGATGTGTTCGCTAATCTGTATAAAACACTGGAGAAAAACGGTCAGCTTGATAACACGCTGATCGTCTTTACCTCCGATAACGGACCGGAAGCCGAAGTACCGCCGCACGGACGCACCCCGTTCCGTGGTGCGAAAGGTTCGACCTGGGAAGGCGGCGTTCGCGTACCGACTTTCGTTTACTGGAAAGGGATGATCCAACCGCGTAAATCTGACGGTATTGTCGATCTGGCAGATCTCTTCCCTACCGCGCTGGATCTGGCAGGGCATCCTGGAGCGAAAGTGGCGAATTTAGTGCCGAAAACCACCTTTATCGATGGTGTGGACCAGACATCCTTCTTCCTGGGAACAAATGGTCAGTCTAACCGTAAGGCCGAGCACTACTTCCTCAACGGTAAACTCGCTGCTGTGCGTATGGATGAGTTCAAGTATCACGTCCTGATTCAGCAACCTTACGCTTATACCCAGAGCGGATATCAGGGTGGATTCACCGGCACAGTAATGCAAACGGCGGGATCGTCGGTGTTTAACCTCTACACCGATCCGCAGGAAAGCGACTCCATCGGCGTGCGCCATATTCCGATGGGTGTACCGCTACAGACCGAAATGCACGCGTATATGGAGATCCTGAAAAAATATCCACCACGCGCGCAGATTAAATCTGACTAAGCCGGCGCTATCGCTGAGATCTGCCTTTGCCGGATGCGATGCTGACGCATCTTATCCAGCCTACAGAACGCTGCAATTTATTGAATTTGCACGATCATGTAGGCCGGATAAGGCGTTTACGCCGCATCCGGCAATCAACCGCAGGCGGCCGCCGATTTCTACTTACTCACCACCAGCAAATGCGCATGCATAATGTCGCTGGCCGGGCGACCGTGCGCCAGCAAATCAGCCATTGCTTTAAGATATGGCGGTAGATGGCGGAAATAACGCTGATACCCGGCACACAAATAATTCAGTCCCGGTTTGCCGCTGGCATCGAGCATGAAGCGGTGTTTCGGGCAGCCTCCCCAGCACGCTTTTAACACGTTACAACTGCGACACTGCGCCGGTAACTGCTTAAATTTATCTTCACCAAACGCCTGCTGTTGCGGGGAATCGATCATTTCTGCAATTGTTTGCTGGTGCATATTCCCCAGCCGATATTGCGGATAAACATAGTGATCACAGGCGTAAACGTCGCCGTTGTGCTCAACAATCACCGAGCGCCCACAGGTTGGCTGATGATGGCAAACCGCACCCGGCGCACCGACAAAATTGGCAAACGCCCATTCGATATTCATCACGAAAATCTTGCCGACGTCGCGTTTGATCCAGTGGTCGAATATCGCCACCAGAAACTCACCGAACTCCTCGGGGCGCACCGACCATTCCGTTAGCTCACCCTGAATATCACCAGGCGCATGTAACTTAAGTCCATCGCGGGCAGTTGTTTCATCAGCCAGGCGCTCGACCACCGGAATAAACTGGATGAATTCGACTCCCGCATCGCACAAAAAATCATATACCTGCAACGGTTGCTGCGCGCTGGTGCGATTAACGCAGACCAGCACGTTATAGTCGACATGATGTTTTTGCAGGAGCGTCAGGGCACGCATCACCAGCTTATGCGTGGGTCTGCCACCTTTAGTCACGCGATATTGATTGTGGATCTCAGGCGGGCCATCCAGCGATAAACCAACAAGAAAATGATGCTCCGCGAGAAACGCGCACCATTCGTCATCCAGCAGCACGCCGTTAGTCTGGAAGCTGTTACTTATCTTCCTGCCAGCACCATATTTCGCCTGTAGCGCTACGGCACGGCGGTAAAACGCCAGCCCGAGTAGCGTTGGTTCGCCGCCCTGCCAGGTAAAAGCCACTTCGTTTTGCGGTTCGCTGGCAGCGATATAGTGACGGACATACGCTTCCAGCGTGTCATCGTCCATATGCGTGACTGGCTTTTCGCGGTAAAGGGATTGTTTTTCGAGATAAAAACAGTAGTCACAGTTCAGATTACAATCGGAACCGCTCGGTTTCGCCATCACATGAAAAGCACGCGTTGGAACCTGTTGCAGCATGGTCGCTCCTTGCCTGAAGTCATCCTTCAATACGTTAAGGGCGAAATCATACCGTGGGGCAATGAGTTATTACGGGCGTTTATTGCGAAGGGAGGGTGACGAAATGCACAGAAAACAAAAAACCCCGCCGAAGCGGGGTTCAAAATTGGTCGGCGAGAGAGGATTCGAACCTCCGACCCACTGGTCCCAAACCAGTTGCGCTACCAAGCTGCGCTACTCGCCGAAATACTGCTTTTTGAATTTTTAGTTCAATTCTTTAAAGTCGTGGTGCGAGGGGGGGGACTTGAACCCCCACGTCCGTAAGGACACTAACACCTGAAGCTAGCGCGTCTACCAATTCCGCCACCTTCGCATTGTCACAACTTCTAATAATGGGGTGGCTAATGGGATTCGAACCCACGACAACTGGAATCACAATCCAGGGCTCTACCAACTGAGCTATAGCCACCACTACAAATCTTGTTACGCGGTATTACTACCACCGCAGCTCAAGCGCCGGGACTAAATGGCGCGCCCGACAGGATTCGAACCTGAGACCTCTGCCTCCGGAGGGCAGCGCTCTATCCAGCTGAGCTACGGGCGCTTAGCGCCGTTGCGGGGGTGGATAATACGGACTTCCCACCCCTCTGTCTAGTCCCTTTTTAAATAAATTGCGCGTTTGGTTACGGTTTGTGCGTTTTGCTGCTTATTCCTCCAGTTTATGCGCTTTCCCGTGGCGATTAAGGCCAAAAACTTTATAAATCGCCGTCACCGCCAGCATAAAGATGATGCCAACAAACAGCGACATACGCGTATCTTCATTAAAGTACATGCCGATCAAAACGCAAATCAGGAATGCCATTGTTACGTAATTGGCCCACGGGAACAGGATTGAGCGGAACGGATGGCTGGCAATCGCCGCTTTATGTGCACGCCGAAAACGCAGCTGGCTTATCAATATCACAAACCATGGCACCATCCCCGGAAGCACGCTGGCACTGTAGACGTAGACAAACACACGCTGCGGATTGGGAATGATGTAGTTCAGGCATGAGCCAATTAGCAGAATAGCAATAGATACTGCCACACCCGCAACCGGTACGCCGTGACGGGAAACTTTCGCCATTGCCGCCGGTAACTGACGGTTTTTCGCCAGTGCGTAGAGCATACGTCCGCAACTGTACATGCCGCTGTTACAGCCAGAGAGCGCAGCCGTCAGCACCACAAAGTTGATAATGCCCGCCGCTGCGGTAATACCGATTTTGGCAAAAGTCAGTACGAACGGGCTGCCGTTGCTGCCTATTTCATTCCACGGGAAGATGGTGACGATAACGAAAATCGCGCCTACGTAGAAAATCAGGATCCGCCACAGCACCTTGCCTACGGCACTGCGCAGCGTCACCTGCGGATTCTTCGCTTCACCGGCAGTAATGCCAATCAGCTCCACGCCCTGGTAGGACGCCACCACAATACACAGAGCGGTCAGGAACCCTTTCCAGCCACCCGCAAAGAAACCGCCATGCTCTGTGAGATTGCTAAAACCAATCGACTGCCCGCCATTGCCAAAGCCAAAGAAAATCACGCCCAGGCCAATGACAATCATCACGATAATCGTGGTGACTTTGATCATCGCGAACCAGAACTCGATTTCGCCGTACAACCGCACCGCCGCCAGATTCGCCAACGCCACCAGCGCCACTGCGATCAATGCGGGTATCCACTGCGCCATCTCCGGGAACCAGAACTGGACATAAACGCCAATGGCGGTGATTTCAGAGATCCCCACCGCCATCCACATAAACCAGTAAGACCAGGCGGTGAGATAGCCAAAGAACGGGCTCATATAACGATGCGCATAAACGGCGAACGAACCGGTAACCGGTTCGAGGAACAACATTTCGCCCATTGAACGCATGATGAAAAAGACGAACAGCCCGGCGATGATATAGGCCAACAATACGGATGGCCCGGCCCATTTCAGGGTACTGGCGGCCCCCATAAACAGGCCGACGCCAATGGTGCCCCCCAGGGCGATGAGTTCGATATGTCGAGCTTCCAGCCCACGCTGTAGCTCTGGTTTGTTATCTGCCATAAATCCTCGTGTTGTGTTTGCATGCTTTCCGGTGTTACCGGTTATCGTTATGGGTACATCGAGTGTTGCAAATGTTTTCGTAATTCAGGAGAAATGGCAAATAAAGCATTAAAAATTTGAATGCTTTGTGTAATAAAAAAGCAGACAGGCGACGGAGTGACCACTCCGTCGCTTTACAAAGAGAGGAAAATCATAGGTTGCCGGTGTAGTGCCAGCGTAAATAACGCAGCAAACGAAGCTGACGCTTAATGCGGCTCGGCTGCGAAAGCAGGCGGTAGAGCCACTCCAGCCCCAGCGTTTGCCAGATTTTCGGTGCGCGTTTTACGTGACCGGTGAAAACATCGTAAGTCCCGCCAACGCCCATATACAGCGCATCTGGATGTACCAGACGGCAGTCGCGCATGATGATCTCCTGCTTTGGCGATCCCATCGCAACGGTGACGATTTGCGCACCGCTGGCATGAATGCGTTCAAACAGCGCCTGACGCTGCTCGGGTTTAAAATAACCATCCTGACTGCCAACGATATTCACATTCCACTGGTTGCGCAGTTTAGCTTCAGTTTGCGCCAGCACTTCAGGTTTACCGCCCACAAGAAATACCGGCGTCCCTTCTTTGCCTGCGCGCGCCATCAGCTCTTCCCAGAGATCGGCACCGGCAACGCGGGAAACCTGCGCCTGCGGGTACTTTTTACGTACTGAACGTACAACGCTGATGCCATCCGCATATTTAAATTCGGCAGCGTTAATTAACTCCCTGACCTCGGCGTTATCTTCAATAGTCAGCATTTTTTCAGCATTAATGGCAACCAGCGTTCCCTGCTTAAGCTGCCCGTCAGCAAACAGATAATCGAGGGCGTGCTGCATATCACGCCAACCAATCAACTGTAAGCCACGCAGCGTATAGGTTGGTGCCGTGGTGTTGTTATTCATTGTTATCCTTCAACCTGCGTCCGGAGCGATGATTTTGTACGTTTATGAATGAGTCCGGCGCTTTCAAAAAGCCAGTACAACAGTTTTGCGATCATCAGACATGCGCCGAAGACCACGATAAAAAAGACCACGCGTGAGACAAACGAATCCAGCCCTTCACGCGCCAGCACGATCATATTGAAGATCGCCCCAAAGCAGAAACTGTGCAATATCGCAGCTTTATAGCGATTAGGCTCGCGGTTGCCCAGCTCATACAGCCAGTCGAACCATTTGATGATCAGACCAACCACGATCGCCCCGAGCGGGATGAACAACGCGCCGCCCATCACCACCAGTGAGCCTATAAGCGTAGGCGAGATCGCCAGTCCGGAGTGGTTATTCAGCACTTCCCAGGTAAAGTAGTTGGCTGAGTTCAGCACCATACTCGGGCGACCCGGCCACAGCCAGGAAGGGATAAAGACATAGAAATCGCGGACAATTGGAGCCAGGCCCTGGAAGTCGATGTTGTCGTAGTTCTGCAACAGCAACGCCAGATTCTCCCACGGCGAGAAGGTGTCGCGAGTGAGATAGAGAAACGTATAGAACGCTTCATCGCCGCTCACATTCATTCCATAGCGTTTTAGTGCCAGCCAGAACATGCCAACAATCCCCAGCACGCCCGCCGCCGCCAGCATCCACAACGAAATCCAGCCGCGAATAATGCCAATAAACAGGAAGATAGCGAATGCGATGATGATATTGGCGCGAGTGCCGCCGACAATCATATAAGTCAGCAAGCCAAAGGCGACCGTGCTGACGAGGAAAAACAGCCACGCTTTGCTGTCCTGGCGCAGAAAGTAGACCACCAGCATCGCCGGGATGAAAAAGTAAAAGAAGCGTTTTAACGCCACGCCGGAGACTTCACTGGAAAAGATCTGACTGTAGGAGTTAAGCCGGAACAGCAAAAAGCCGTTGTGCATGAAGAAGATGCCGACGCTTACCAGCGCGATACCCATCAGGATCACCCACGTAAGATTGGTCTCCACGCGGTTCATGGTAAACAGCGGACGGCGCGGTACATCAGCAACGCGTTTGCGTAGGCGGGTTTTGTAGGTGACATAGTAAACCGCGTAGAAGCAGCCCGCAGAAAGCAACGCCTGCAACAAGATTTCTGGCGGCGCGACACCAACATCAAAGCGAAATACCAGCACGCTGGTCAGCGGGAAGCCGAAGAAAAAGGTGAGCAAAAACAGCAATGAAAAGAAGACATTGAAGTTAAAGCGCACACGGCGAAACTCAAACCAGGTCAGCGTGGCAATAAACAGCGTGCAGAGCAGCCAGACAACAAACAGGCCACTGAATTGCAGCAGACTCATGCGACCTCCCTGGCGGCAATCGCCAACGCCCGCTGCCAGCCTTGTAGATAGTTAGGGCTAAAGAAGGCAATGGTGTTTTTATCCACCGACGCCAACTGGCGCTGCGCTTCACGCACAATATCCTCGTTGAGATCGTCGGTAGTAAACAGCACCGGCAAATGTTGTTCCGTCATATCCTGCCAGAACGGATTTTCCCGGTTAAGCACACAAGGAATGCCCGCCTGAATCAGTAAGCACAGCGTACCAATGCCCTGCTGGCGGGCAAAAATAAAGTAACCAAGATCGCACTGACGAAGTAGCGCCAGATAGGCGTCAAATTCCAGTTTTTCGCTCAGAATTTGTAGATTTTCTTCGCTGAATAACTCCAGCCCCGCCTGACGAACTTCCTCAATGTACGCTTCGTTATTAGGCGGATATCCCATCGGCACCACCACTTTTACCGTATCGCCAAATTGCTGATGAACGGCGCGCAAGGCAGCAATATGCTCATTGCTGCGGTCGCCGGAGTTCCCCACCAGAATGGTCATTTTCCCTTCACGTTGCCGATCGTTCGCCATCGTATTGAGCGAAGGGTCCATCCGCGTCGGGAAGAACAGCAGTTCGCCCCGCACCTTTGGGTGCGTTTTGGCAAAAAAGCTCAAATCGCCGCGGGTGGCAAATACACAGCCGACTCGCTTTTGCGCCAGGCGACGTAGTGGGTAAAAAAGCTTATATCTCAAGCCACTGGAAAGCTCATACAGGTCTGCCCCCCAGATATGCCAGAAAAACTGGCTGGGCTTAATGCCACCACTCAGCAGAGCCAGCCACAGTGTGGGATTGAACTGACCGTGGAAGAAAAAACGCTGCTGACGGTTAGCTTTTGCTTTCGCGATGACCGCTTCCGCCAGCGATTTTTTCCCAGGGAAAAATTGCACAGAAAGCGCCGGACAGCTATCACTTAAGCCGTCGTCCTTGCCAACAACCATAAACTCGCGCGCGTGCTCGCTCGTCGCGGCCAGCGCGTCATTGAAAAACCGCAAAACGGTTCGGTTATGGTGAGGGATATCCGATCCCAGTACGTGAATCAGTACAGTCATGCCCGCCTACGCCAGAGTAAAAACACGCCACAACAAAGAGAAAAATAGACGATATAAGTTGCCATATATGCCTGCGCCGCGCCCAGTGCACCATGCGCAGGGATTAGCCAGTGGGCAAATACCATCAATAAAGTGAACTGGCTGACTTCCGCCAGAATATAAAACCGCAGTGACGCTTTGGCGATCACCAGATAACCAAAGACATAAGCGCCCACTTTTAACACATCACCCACTAACTGCCAGGCAAAGAGATCGCGCATAGCGGTAAATTTATTCGACAACAGCAGCCAGATAGCAAAATCACGCAGCAGCCAGACGGTAAAACTCGCCGCCGCCACTGCCGGTAAGACGAATTTCAGCGATTTAACCACTTCCCGGGTGATATCGCGCTTTTCCGTTAGCCGCGACAACGTGGGCAGCAAATATACGCTGAACGATGCCGTAATAAATTGCAGGTAGGCATCGGAAATACTGCTCACCCCTTGCCAGATCCCCACCTCATCCCAGCTATACTGCGCCGCCAGCAGTTTACGCATCATGATGTAAGCAACAGGCAAGGTCACCGACGTAATCAACGCCATGAGCGTAAATTTGCTCAACTGCCCTGCCAGACCGTTATCCCAGCTGGGTTTCAGATAGCTTAACGGGATGACACCACGTTTGATCAACATGATGGCGGCAGGAATTACCACCAGCGCGGGAATCAGCGCCAGACCCAGCAACGCCCCTTCATAACCGCCCAAACGGTAACTGACGTAGTACGCGAGAACGCCAATCAAGCTGCCGACAATCAGCGATAACGCATTACCTGCGGCATCGCGAAAGCCTTTCATCAGCGCCAGTAACAGGTTGCCCCAGGCGATCCCCATTTGCACCAGCGCCACTAAACGCACCAGCCCCTGATAGTCGGTATTACCAAACAATCCCTGGCTGATTGGCGCAGCTGCCAGCACAAAAACCAGCGCCATCAGCGTAGAGAAACCAAGTACCATCGCTGATGAAGTGCCGACCACGCGGCGCAGCTGTTGCGGATTATCATGGTACTGGGCAACGTATTTGGTTACACCGTTAAAGATGCCAGCCCCGGCAAGCACGCCGAGCACGGTAATCAACTGGCGGAAATTTGCCGCCAGCCCAAGCCCCGCCGGACCAAATGACACCGCCAGCAACTTACCGACCAGTAACCCGGCACCAATCTTGACCAGTGTACTGGCCGCCGTCCACAAGGACGCTTTTGCCAACGACATATCAGGAAAAGTAGTTCAACAAAGTCGCAATTACCGTACGCTGATTGACGGGCGACAGGTTGTAGAACAGCGGCAGGCGCAGCAGGCGCTCGCTCTCTTTGGTGGTGTAGCGATCTTCACCGTGGAACTCACCAAAGTGTTCCCCCGCAGGGCAACCGTGCAGCGGAATGTAATGAAACACCGCCATGATTTCCGCTTCTTTCAGAAAGTTAATCAACGCGCTCCGGTCATCAATATCCCGCAGTTTAATGTAGAACATATGCGCGTTCTGCACGCAGCCATCGGGAATCGACGGCAGCTCGATACGCCCGGCTTTCGCCAGAGGCGCTAACGCATCGTAGTAGTTTTGCCACAGCGCCAGACGTTGCTGGTTGATACGATCCGCTGCTTCCAGTTGCGCCCACAGGTATGCAGCTTGCAGATCGGACATCAAATAGCTGGAGCCAATATCGCGCCAGGTATATTTATCGACCTGACCACGGAAGAACTGGCTGCGGTTAGTGCCCTTTTCACGGATGATCTCGGCTCGTTCGATTAACGCTTTATCGTTAATCAGCGTCGCGCCGCCTTCACCGCCCGCCGTGTAGTTTTTGGTTTCATGGAAGCTAAAGCAGCCAATATGACCAATGGTTCCCAGTGCACGCCCTTTGTAAGTGGACATCACGCCCTGAGCGGCATCTTCTACCACAAACAAATTATGCTTTTTCGCCAACGCCATAATGGTGTCCATTTCGCAGGCCACACCCGCGTAATGGACCGGCACGATAACGCGCGTTTTGTCGGTGATCGCCGCTTCAATCAGCGTTTCGTCGATGTTCATGGTGTCCGGGCGAACATCCACAAAAACGATTTTTGCGCCACGCAGCACAAAGGCATTGGCGGTGGAGACAAAGGTGTAGCTCGGCATGATCACTTCATCGCCAGGCTGGATATCGAGCAGCAGCGCCGCCATCTCCAGCGAAGCGGTGCAGGACGGCGTCAGTAACACTTTGGCGCTGCCAAAACGTTGCTCCAGCCACTGCTGGCAGCGACGGGTAAAACCGCCATCGCCACACAGTTTGCCGCTACCCATTGCCGACTGCATATAGTCGAGTTCGGTTCCCACCACCGGCGGTGCGTTAAATGGAATCATGTGATCACCTGTATAACCAGTACGCGGTGCTTTCTACATTCGCACCACTTTGTATGTATCGTTTAAGCGCGGCGGTGTTGCCCATTTGGGTCGCCACCCGCAAAGTTGTTTTACCGCGAGCATACGCCCAGTTTAGCGCCGTTTGCATCAGCTCAGCACCTGCACCGCGTCCAGCCAGCAGGCCAATTCGCGCATCTGTCGCATTGAGTTCCCGTAAAGAGACATAGCCGCGAATATCGCCGGACGCCGCACGTAAAATCAGACATTGATGATCAAAGGTGCCGCGCACGGCATTTTCAATCCACTGTGCATAAAAGCGACTGCTGGCGTCAGGCGCATACCACGGCGCACGAAAACGGCTTTGCGCAAATGCGGCGCTGGCTAACTGACGTAATGCGGGAATATCGGTCTCTTGTGCCACTACAGCACCGCTATCACTGGCATTGTTCACGGGTAGCGCCAAATCAACTTCACCTTCTACCAGGGAGAATCCCAGCTGTTGCAGGGCATCCAGTTCACCCGTATTTGATGCCGCAATTTTGGCCTGCACCCGTGACCACGGCGCTAACGCGTCTGGCGTCAGGAGCGGTGCTTCAGACGTAATGCGCACGATGGCGCTGTTAACACCAAAGAAGGCGTTTTCCCAGGTTAGTGGCTCAATACTGGCGCGGACGGGCACGAAGTAACTCCAGCAGATATTGGCCGTAGCCAGTTTTCGCTAATGAACTGGCAGCACGCTTCACACCCTCGTCATCGAGCCAGCCGTTACGCCAGGGCAATCTCTTCCAGGCAGGCAATCTTAAAGCCCTGGCGTTTTTCCACCGTCTGTACAAAGGTGCTGGCTTCAATCAGGCTGTCGTGAGTGCCGGTATCCAGCCAGGCAAATCCGCGCCCGAGCAGTTCAACGGTCAGGTTGCCCGCCTCGAGGTACATCTGGTTGATGGAGGTAATCTCCAGTTCACCACGCTCCGACGGCTTCACCTGCTTTGCGTACTCCACGACTTTACTGTCGTAGAAATAAAGCCCGGTCACCGCCCAGTTTGACTTCGGCTGTTTTGGCTTTTCTTCCAGCGAGATAGCGCGGAAATTGTCGTCAAACTCCACCACGCCAAAGCGTTCCGGGTCCATCACCTGATAGCCAAAAACCGTCGCCCCTTCGGTGCGCGCCGCAACATGACGCAGCTTCGGACTGAAGCCCTGACCGAAGAAGATGTTATCGCCCAGCACCAGACAAGAAGGTTCACCATTAAGGAAGGTTTCACCGATGATAAAGGCCTGCGCCAGACCGTCCGGGCTGGGCTGTTCGGCATATTCCAGCTGGATACCGAACTCACTACCATCGCCCAGCAGGCGCTGGAAATAACCTTTATCTTCCGGCGTAGTGATGATGAGAATTTCGCGGATACCGGCCAGCATCAGCACCGACAGCGGATAGTAAATCATTGGCTTATCGTAAATCGGCAACAGTTGCTTCGATACGCCGCGCGTAATCGGATGCAATCGGGTGCCGGAACCGCCCGCCAGGATAATACCTTTCATGTTTGCCTCCGCTGAAAATTAGCCTTTCAGACCTAAACGCTCGCCCTGATAGCTGCCGTCCTGCACCTGCTTCCACCAGCTTTCATTAGCCAGATACCACTGAACCGTTTTACGCATTCCACTTTCAAAGGTTTCCTGCGGCAGCCAGCCAAGTTCACGGGCAATTTTCGAAGCATCAATGGCATAACGCAGATCATGCCCCGGACGGTCAGCGACAAAGGTGATCAGGTCACGATAGTGCGCCACGCCGTGCGGCTTGTTCGGAGCCAGTTCTTCCAGCAGCTCGCAAATGGTTTCCACAACATCGAGATTCTTACGCTCGTTGTGACCACCAATATTATAGGTTTCACCGACTTTCCCGGTGGTCGCCACGCAATACAGCGCGCGGGCGTGATCTTCCACATACAGCCAGTCACGGATTTGCTGCCCGTTGCCATATACCGGCAGCGATTTACCCGCCAGCGCGTTGAGGATCATCAGCGGGATCAGTTTTTCCGGAAAGTGGTAAGGGCCGTAGTTATTCGAGCAGTTGGTGATAAGCGTCGGCAGACCATAGGTCCGCAGCCAGGCGCGCACCAGATGGTCGCTGCTGGCTTTTGACGCGGAATAAGGGCTGCTCGGCGCATACGGCGTGGTTTCGGTGAAGAAATCATCCGTCGAGTGCAGGTCACCATATACTTCGTCAGTGGAGATATGATGAAAACGGAACGCTGATTTTTTATCTTCCGTCAGCGCATTCCAGTAAGCCCGCGCCGCTTCAAGCAATGTATAAGTCCCGACAATGTTGGTTTCAATAAACGCTGCCGGGCCGTCAATAGAACGGTCAACATGGCTTTCGGCTGCCAGATGCATGACACAGTCTGGCTGATGCTCAGTGAATACGCGTGCCAGTTCTGCCCGATCGCAGATATCAACTTTCTCAAAGGCAAAGCGCTCGCTTTGCGCGACCGGTGCCAGCGACATCAGGTTTCCGGCGTAGGTCAGCTTATCGACCACTACCACCGCGTCGCTCGTTTCGTTGATGATATAACGCACCAGCGCCGAGCCAATAAACCCGGCACCACCTGTTATCAGAATTTTTCTCATCAGCGCCAGACTCCTTTGGCATCGACGACATACTGCTGATGGACATTGTCGCCATTGATAACTTTGAACTGACTATGATCGACCAGCATCACCAGCACGTCTGCCGTTGCCAGCGCCTCGTCAAGCTGCGCCAGAGTACAAAGCCCGGTCAGTTTTTTCGGCAACTGGTGGATGTTAGGCTCAACAACCAGAGTTTCGCCGCTATGCCACTGGGCGATCAGTTCAGCGATTTCCATCGCCGGGCTTTCGCGCAGGTCATCAATATTCGGTTTAAACGCCAGACCAAAGCAGGCGATTTTCAGTTCACTGGCGCGTTTATCGGTAGCCGCCAGGCAATCAGCCACCGCCGCTTTCACCTGATCGATAACCCAGAACGGTTTGTGATCGTTCACTTCGCGCGCGGTACGGATAAGCCGCGCCTGCTGGGGGTTCTGTGCCACGATAAACCACGGATCAACAGCAATGCAGTGACCGCCCACGCCAGGGCCAGGCTGAAGAATATTAACGCGAGGGTGACGATTCGCCAGGCGAATCAGTTCCCAGACGTTAATCCCCTGATCGGCACAAATCAGCGACAATTCATTAGCAAAAGCGATATTCACATCGCGGAAGCTGTTTTCGGTGAGCTTACACATTTCCGCCGTCCGCGAGTTAGTGACGACACACTCACCTTCGAGGAAAATTTTGTACAGTTCGCTGGCGCGGGCCGAACAAACCGGCGTCATACCACCAATCACGCGATCGTTTTTAATCAGCTCGACCATTACCTGTCCTGGTAACACGCGTTCCGGGCAGTAAGCAATGTTGACGTCCGCCTGCTCGCCCACCTGCTGCGGGAAAGTGAGATCCGGACGCATCTCTGCTAACCATTCTGCCATCTTCTCGGTTGACCCCACCGGCGAGGTGGATTCAAGGATCACCAGCGCGCCTTTTTTCAGCACTGGCGCAATGGAGCGAGCAGCCGATTCAACGTAGGTCATATCTGGCTCATGATCGCCCTTAAACGGCGTGGGTACAGCAATCAGCCAGGCATCCGCTTCAACTGGCGTCGTGCTCGCTCGTAAAAAACCGCCTTCTACGGCAGTTTTTACTACACTCGCCAAATCAGGTTCGACGATATGGATTTCGCCACGATTGATGGTATCAACCGCATGTTGGTTGATATCGACACCAATTACCTGTTTTTGCCGTGAGGCAAACGCTGCTGCCGTTGGCAGCCCGATATAACCCAGTCCGATAACAGAAATGGTCGCAAAACTCATAGTGATATCCGATTATTTTTTAACGCTTCCAGAATGCGAGAGCATGCCTGACCATCACCATACGGGTTATGGGCGCGGCTCATAGCTTGATATTCGTTTTCGTCTTTTAAAAGACGCGTCACTTCCTCGACAATTCGCTGCTTATCCGTGCCTACCAGACGCACCGTACCCGCCGTCACCGCTTCCGGACGCTCAGTGGTATCGCGCATCACCAGCACAGGTTTCCCCAGCGAAGGCGCTTCTTCCTGAATGCCGCCTGAGTCGGTCAAAATCAGCCAGGCGTGGTTCATCAGCCAGACAAACGGTAAATACTCCTGGGGATCGATCAGAATGACATTTTTCACATGCCCCAGAATGCGATTGACCGGTTCTCTGACGTTCGGGTTGAGATGCACCGGATAGACAATCTGGATGTCCTGGTGCGTGGTGGCGATGTCTGCCAGCGCGTGGCAGATTTCTTCAAAGCCACGACCGAAACTCTCACGCCTGTGACCGGTCACCAGAATCATCTTTTTATCGGGGTCGATAAACGGGTAATTTGCCGCCAGTTCTGAACGCAGCTTGTCGCTGCTCATCACCTGGTCACGCACCCATAACAGTGCATCAATGACTGTATTACCGGTAATGAAGATTCGGCTATCCGCAACGTTTTCACGCAGCAAGTTTTGCCGGGAAGTTTCGGTTGGAGAGAAGTGATACATCGCCAGATGCCCGGTCAATGTACGGTTAGCCTCTTCCGGCCACGGCGAATAGAGATCGCCCGTGCGCAGACCAGCCTCAACGTGACCAACAGGAATACGCTGATAAAACGCCGCCAGGCTGGTTGCCAGCGTCGTCGTCGTATCGCCGTGAACCAGCACGACGTCTGGTTTGAACTCGGCAAGAATAGGTTTTAGCCCTTCCAGAATCCGACAGGTTATCTCTGTCAGGCCCTGTCCTGGCTGCATTATGTTGAGATCGTAGTCAGGTACAATGGAAAAGAGTTTCAGCACCTGATCGAGCATCTCCCGATGCTGCGCAGTGACGCAAACTTTAGCCTCAAAAAAAGGATCTTTTGCCAACGCATGCACCAACGGCGCCATCTTGATGGCTTCCGGGCGCGTACCAAATACAGTCAGTACTTTCACATCGATTCTCTTCGAATAAGCGGCGAGCGCCTTTGCGCTCACCGCAGCAGTGTTGCTATTTCGAGCAACGGCGGGTTAATGCGACACCAGCCCCGATCAGCCCCCCGACAATGCCCCACATAATCATCAGGAAGGCACGACGTGGGCTATCGCGTTTTACCGGTTCTTCCGGCGTACGCAAATAGCGATAGGTCTGAAAACGCGGATCCAGGGTTGGACCAACATTCAGGGTGTTTAACATGGCCCGATTCTGATCATAGTCGAGATCAAAGGCCGGACCGACGGCCTGTAAATTTTCCAGTCGAGCCTGAAGCATTGGACGCCCAAGCAGGAACATTTCTGAATCAGGTAATTCCTCGGCAGGTACATCTGTCGCACTGCGCGAAATATTATGCTGCTCAGCAATTTTCAGCGCCTGCTCAATGCTGTTCATCCGGCGGTCGTAGATGGCTTTCGCCACCTCTTCCTGACGCTTCACCTGAGCTTTCATCTGGATGGTACGCGCCGCCCATGCGCCTTTCAGCTCATCATTCAGATGGCTGGCTGCACGCTGGCTGGCAAAAGCAACATACTGACGTAACAGGTTATTAGCGTCAGGCGCGGTTTCGGCAATAAGCTTCACGCTGTCATTGACCGCGCGGGTAAAGTCTCCGGGGATAAACTGGATGTTGTTAATCATTTCATCCAGCAACGCCGCATCGGCTTTGCTGTTGCCCACCATCCGCTGTTTGTAATAGTCGGTTTGCAGCCAGAACTCTCTGCGGGTATCCCACGAGGCCAGTTGCATAACAAACTCTTTATAGGCTTCGTCCATGACCGATGGTTGGTCGGCAGAAGCCATGTTTGAACGGACATCCAGGTTACGCAAAAATTGCTGCTGCGAGTAATATCCCCCCAGCATATTCACCGTTGGACGATCGGTAATCGCCGTCGAGCTCCACTCCTGACGAGCAAAAAACGTATACGCCAGCGCGATTAACGCAAACGCCAGCCCCATGCCAATAATCCATAGCTTCCCAGCCCACAAGGTACGAAACAACCCACGAATATCCAGTTCATTTTCAGCGTCTTCGGCCGGTTTCCCAGGCATTGGTTGTGTCATCACATCCTCATTTATTTGGTTAAATTGGGGCTGCCACCACGATTTCTACGCAGTCTGCGTTTTACGCGCTTAATAAAGCGAGCAACTTTCCAGGCACGCTTAATGCAATATCCATAGAGGAAGAATGCTAGCAAAAAGAGCACCAGCATGACCCACTCCGGGACAAAATGAGAATATTCTGCCAGCACGCCAATGGAAGCGAGCAGTGCTGCGGCAAGGGTAATCAGCACAAACGCCTGACGGGAAGTAAACCCGGCACGCATGATCAAATGGTGAATATGCTGACGGTCAGGAGAGAATGGGCTCATGCCTTTACGCAGGCGACGGTACATAATCGCCACCATATCCATTAGCGGAATGGCGATTATCCACAAAGCGGTAACCGGGCTGATGGGATGGGTTTTGCCCTGGGTCGTTTCGAGCAGGATCCAGATAACGGTAAAACCAATCAGCGTACTGCCCGCATCACCCATAAAGACTTTGTAGCGGCGACCCAGGATACCAAGGTTAAGCATGATGTATGGCAGGATGGCGGCGATCATCGCAAAGCACCAGATTGCGAGGCTGGTTTGCCCGTCGAACCACAAAATCATACCGATTGCTGCAAACGAGACGCAGGACAACCCGCCCAGCAAGCCATCAATGCCATCAACCATGTTGAACGCATTAATGGCCGCCCAGACGGCAAATAGCGTCAGGAAGTAACCAAACGGTCCGAGCACCATCTCCCAGGAGCCAAAGATATAACCCAGGCTACTGAGATAAAGCTTGCCGAACACCATCATAACAATGCCAACAGCGGCCTGTATGGTGGCACGGATTTTTACGCTGATATCAAAACGGTCATCCAGCGCGCCAATGAAAACAAGCACACCGGCACAAGCGAGATAGAGAGATGCATGCGGAATATAGTAATCGACAATTCCGAACGTGAAGCAAATCCCTGCGTAAACCGAAATCCCCCCAACGAGAGGTATCAATCCCTGGTGACGTTTGCGGAAGTTTGGTTTATCCACTAAACCGACTTTTTTTGCCACCTTACGGGCAAAAAACAGAAACAGTGTCGTGAATAAAAAAATACTGATGAGATCAGTACTCACTGTCAGTAAATTCACAATGCATGCTCTCAGAGAAAATTATTAGCAGAAGTATAACCACGAAGACCTTTATTCAGAAGGGAAAGTCCGTTCCAAACCCACCAGTCCTGTGCAAAAATTAACCATTTGATATGCAAATTGCATAACATGCCAGCAAATTCCAGGAATTTTCCTAACATCGCCAGCGCGGCATTAAGATTACAGATATAAAAGCAAAACGCCACGTAAACACGTGGCGTTTTTGGCATAAGACAAATTTATGAGCGTTTCATCATTTCGAAGAAATCGTCATTGGTCTTGGTCATTGCCAGTTTATTAATGAGGAATTCCATTGCATCGATTTCGCCCATCGGGTGAATGATTTTGCGCAGGATCCACATTTTCTGCAGTTCTTCCTGAGTCGTGAGCAGCTCTTCTTTACGGGTACCAGAACGGTTGTAGTCGATAGCCGGGAAGACGCGTTTTTCAGCGATCTTACGAGAGAGGTGCAGTTCCATGTTGCCTGTACCTTTAAACTCTTCGTAGATAACTTCGTCCATTTTAGAACCGGTATCGATAAGCGCCGTCGCGATAATGGTCAGGCTGCCGCCCTCTTCCACGTTACGCGCCGCACCAAAGAAGCGTTTCGGACGATGCAGGGCGTTGGCATCCACACCACCGGTCAACACTTTACCTGACGCCGGAACAACGGTGTTGTAAGCGCGCGCCAGACGAGTGATGGAGTCGAGCAGAATGATAACGTCTTTCTTGTGCTCAACCAGGCGTTTGGCCTTCTCGATCACCATTTCCGCAACCTGAACGTGGCGAGATGCGGGTTCGTCAAAGGTAGAAGCAACAACTTCACCTTTTACCAGACGCTGCATCTCGGTTACTTCTTCCGGACGTTCGTCGATCAGCAGAACCATCAGCACACAATCCGGGTGGTTGTAAGCAATGCTCTGAGCAATGTTCTGCAGCAGCATGGTTTTACCGGCTTTCGGCGGTGCCACAATCAGACCACGCTGACCACGACCGATAGGTGATGCCAGATCCAGTACGCGAGCAGTTAAATCTTCAGTAGAACCGTTACCACGTTCCATACGCAGACGAGAGTTTGCGTGCAGCGGGGTTAAGTTCTCAAAGAGGATTTTGTTGCGGGCGTTTTCAGGTTTGTCGAAGTTAACTTCGTTAACTTTCAGCAGCGCAAAATAGCGTTCACCTTCTTTCGGCGGGCGAATCTTACCAGAGATGGTATCACCAGTGCGGAGGTTGAAACGGCGGATTTGGCTAGGGGAAACGTAGATGTCATCAGGACCGGCGAGGTAGGAGCTGTCTGCGGAACGGAGGAAACCAAATCCATCCTGCAATATCTCCAGTACGCCATCACCAAAGATATCTTCGCCACTCTTTGCGTGCTGCTTCAGGATGGCAAAAATAATGTCCTGCTTACGCATACGAGCCAGGTTTTCCAGCCCCATATTTTCGCCGAGAGTGATCAGCTCAGAAACCGGCGTATTCTTTAATTCGGTAAGATTCATAGTGGTGTGAGTTCTTAAACTTGGGGTAAATCTCGAACTTAATGTTGTGAATGGTATGGCAGGATCATCCATGCCTGTTTACGGTCATCGACTCATGTCTTTTCGCTGCCTGGTCACAGGAGAGTACGCAGAACTGAAACGACAAGACGGATTGAGTGACGAGCCAGAAATCTGTTCACTTCGCATTTAAGATAAAACGGGAAGCGTTGGAAATTACAAGATTCAAACTTAATAAGGTATGTTTAATACGAAGTCAACACTAAGTTAGCATGACTCACGCCGGGCGTCCAGTTTTTAGCGACGGGGCACCCGAACATGAAATTCCCTTACGCCAGGTTAGCGTCGAGGAACTCTTTCAACTGACCTTTAGACAGTGCACCCACTTTGGTTGCCGCCACTTCACCGTTTTTGAACAGCAGCAGAGTCGGGATACCACGGATGCCATATTTCGGCGCAGTGCCAGGGTTTTGATCGATGTTCAGTTTTGCAACGGTCAGTTTGCCCTGATATTCGTCAGCGATTTCATCCAGAATCGGGGCGATCATTTTGCACGGACCGCACCACTCTGCCCAGAAATCGACGAGGATCGCCCCGTCCGCTTTGAGTACATCCGTGTCAAAACTGTCGTCAGTCAGGTGAATAATTTTATCGCTCATATATAACTCCACAGGAATAAGCCTGGCGTGTTGGTTTCGTTGTTGGTGTAACATTAACCAACTAAAGGTTGACTTTATTTCACCGGATACGCTTTCGTAAAGCAATAGTAAGCTGATATTCTACCACACTATGAGCAAAACACATTTAACAGAACAGAAGTTTTCCGACTTCGCCCTGCATCCGAAGGTTGTAGAAGCCCTTGAAAAAAAAGGGTTTCATAACTGTACGCCCATTCAGGCACTGGCCCTTCCGCTGACGCTGGCGGGTCGTGACGTAGCCGGGCAGGCGCAAACCGGTACCGGGAAAACGATGGCGTTTCTTACGTCAACGTTTCATTATCTTCTCTCTCATCCTGCGATTGCCGATCGCAAGGTGAATCAGCCGCGTGCCTTAATTATGGCACCGACGCGTGAACTTGCCGTGCAGATCCATGCCGACGCAGAACCGCTGGCGGAAGCTACTGGCCTGAAGCTGGGTCTGGCTTACGGTGGTGATGGCTACGACAAACAGCTGAAAGTGCTGGAAAGCGGCGTTGACATTCTGATTGGCACCACGGGGCGTTTAATTGACTACGCCAAGCAGAACCACATTAACCTCGGTGCCATTCAGGTGGTGGTACTGGACGAAGCCGATCGCATGTACGATCTGGGCTTTATTAAAGATATCCGCTGGCTGTTCCGCCGTATGCCGCCTGCAAACCAGCGCCTCAACATGCTGTTCTCCGCCACGCTTTCGTACCGGGTACGTGAACTGGCGTTCGAGCAGATGAACAATGCCGAATATATTGAAGTGGAACCGGAACAGAAAACGGGCCACCGTATTAAAGAAGAGCTTTTCTACCCTTCTAACGAAGAAAAAATGCGTTTGCTGCAAACGCTGATCGAAGAAGAGTGGCCAGACAGAGCGATTATTTTCGCCAACACCAAACACCGTTGTGAAGAGATCTGGGGCCACCTGGCAGCAGATGGTCATCGTGTCGGTTTATTGACAGGCGATGTCGCGCAGAAAAAACGTCTGCGTATTCTTGATGAATTTACCCGTGGCGATCTGGATATTCTGGTTGCCACCGACGTTGCCGCGCGTGGTTTGCATATTCCGGCAGTGACGCACGTCTTTAACTACGATTTACCCGATGACTGTGAAGATTACGTTCACCGTATTGGTCGTACAGGTCGCGCAGGCGCAAGCGGTCACTCTATCAGCCTGGCGTGTGAAGAGTATGCATTGAATTTGCCTGCTATTGAGACCTATATTGGTCACTCAATTCCGGTAAGCAAATACAATCCGGACGCATTGATGACCGATCTGCCAAAACCGCTGCGCCTCACGCGCCCGCGCACAGGCAATGGTCCGCGTCGTACTGGCGCTCCGCGTAATCGTCGTCGTTCAGGTTAAATAAAAAATGTCATACTCAAAATCATTCAAACTGTATCAAGATGGCAAGAGAATGAATCCCGATGAGCTTACTGTAGTAAGTGATTCAGGTGAAAGAATGCAGCCAACACAGAGACAGATTGAAGGATGAAGAGTATGGGTTCCACCTCGTCGCTGTATGCAGCCATTGATCTCGGTTCGAATAGTTTTCATATGCTGGTTGTGCGCGAGGTGGCTGGAAGCATCCAGACGCTGACGCGAATAAAACGCAAAGTGCGTCTGGCTGCTGGCCTGAATAGCGAAAATGCCCTCTCCAATGAAGCAATGGAGCGCGGTTGGCAATGTTTGCGCCTGTTTGCTGAACGTCTGCAAGATATTCCTCCCTCGCAAATTCGCGTTGTCGCTACGGCGACGTTACGCCTTGCCGTCAATGCGGGTGATTTTATTGCCAAAGCGCAGGAAATTCTCGGTTGTCCGGTACAGGTGATCAGCGGTGAAGAGGAAGCACGTCTGATTTATCAGGGCGTTGCTCACACCACTGGTGGTGCCGATCAGCGCCTGGTGGTGGATATAGGCGGAGCCAGTACTGAACTGGTAACCGGCACGGGTGCACAAACCACCTCGTTGTTCAGCCTGTCGATGGGCTGCGTCACCTGGCTGGAACGCTATTTTGCCGATCGTAATCTGGGGCAGGAAAATTTTGATGCTGCAGAAAAAGCGGCACGCGAAGTGTTACGTCCGGTTGCCGATGAATTACGGTATCACGGCTGGAAAGTGTGCGTTGGTGCTTCCGGCACCGTGCAGGCGTTACAGGAAATCATGATGGCACAGGGGATGGATGAACGCATTACCCTGGAAAAGTTGCAGCAATTGAAACAGCGAGCCATTCATTGCGGTCGGCTGGAGGAACTGGAGATTGACGGGCTGACGCTGGAACGTGCGTTAGTGTTCCCGAGTGGTCTGGCGATCCTGATCGCCATTTTTACCGAACTGAATATTCAGTGTATGACCCTGGCGGGCGGTGCGCTGCGTGAAGGCCTGGTCTACGGCATGTTGCATCTGGCCGTCGAGCAGGATATTCGCAGCCGTACGCTGCGTAATATTCAACGCCGCTTTATGATCGATATTGATCAGGCACAGCGCGTAGCCAAAGTTGCGGCTAACTTCTTCGATCAGGTGGAAAACGAATGGCATCTTGAAGCAATAAGCCGCGATTTGCTCATCAGCGCCTGTCAGCTTCATGAAATCGGCCTGAGCGTTGACTTCAAACAAGCGCCGCAACACGCTGCTTATCTGGTGCGTAATCTGGATCTTCCCGGTTTTACCCCCGCACAGAAAAAATTGCTGGCGACGCTACTGCTCAACCAGACTAATCCGGTCGATCTCTCATCGCTGCATCAGCAAAATGCCGTACCGCCGCGCGTCGCAGAACAACTCTGCCGTTTACTACGCCTGGCCATCATTTTTGCCAGCCGTCGCCGTGACGATCTCGTGCCAGAGATGACATTACAGGCTAACCATGAACTGTTGACCTTGACGCTTCCGCAAGGTTGGCTAACCCAACATCCGCTGGGTAAAGAGATTATTGCTCAGGAAAGCCAGTGGCAGAGCTATGTCCACTGGCCGCTGGAAGTGCATTAATGAGTAAGTGCCGGATGCGATGCTGACGCATCTTTTCCGGCCTTGATTATTTCCCTCGTTTTGCCGCCATCATCGCTTTCAGATTCGCCAGATGGCTTTGCCCTTTCTGCATCCGTTCTTCGGCGCTGACCACTTTGCGCTCCTGTTCCCAAATCAGATCATCCTGCGGCAGCTCCAGCAAAAAGCGGCTCGGCTCCGGGCGCACCAGTTCGCCGTACTGACGGCGTTCTTTACACAGCGTAAAGGTCAATTCCTTCTGGGCGCGGGTAATGCCGACATAGGCCAGCCGCCGCTCCTCATCGATATTATCTTCATCGATGCTGCTCTGGTGCGGCAAAAACCCTTCTTCCATACCGACCATGTAGACATAAGGAAACTCCAGCCCTTTCGACGCGTGGAGAGTCATCAGTTGCACCTGATCCAGCTCTTCTTCACTCTCACCACGCTCCATCATGTCGCGCAAAGTAAAGCGCGTCACCACCTGGGTGAGCGTCATCGGCTCATCCAGTTCACTGCCTTCCAGCATCTCCGTCATCCAGCTAAACAGTTGGTTGACGTTCTTCATGCGCATTTCGGCGGCTTTCGGGCTGGGCGATGTTTCGTACAGCCAGGATTCATAATCCATGCCATGGATCAGATCACGCACCGCGGCAATCGGCTCCCGCTCCGCCAGACGCTGGATTTCTGCCAACCAGTGAGTGAAGCGGGTCAATGCTTCATAACCACGTCCGCTAAGCGTCTGACTCAGGCCCATATCAAAGCTGGCGGTAAACATGCTTTTATTGCGCGTCATCGCCCACTCACCCAGCTTTTTCAGCGTAGCCGGGCCAATCTCTCGCTTCGGCGTGTTAACGATACGCAGAAATGCGCTGTCATCGTCCGGGTTAGTCAGCACGCGCAGATAAGCCAGCAAGTCCTTGATTTCAGGACGAGAGAAAAACGACGTACCACCAGATATTTTGTACGGGATGCGGTTTTGCATCAGGAATTTTTCAAACACCCGCGACTGATGGTTACCGCGATAAAGAATGGCGTAATCTTTGTACTGCGTTTTATTGACGAAGTGATGGGCGATCAGCTCGCCAGTAACGCGCTCAGCCTCATGTTCTTCGTTATTCGCGCTTAATACTTTTAGCTCCGCGCCATAACCCAGTTCGGAGAACAGACGCTTTTCAAAGACGTGCGGGTTATTGGCGATCAGGATGTTCGCCGCTTTCAGAATACGCCCGGAAGAGCGATAGTTCTGCTCAAGCTTAATCACCTTCAGCGCCGGAAAATCCTGACTCAGCAGCACCAGGTTTTGCGGACGTGCACCGCGCCAGGAGTAGATCGACTGGTCATCGTCACCCACCACGGTAAAGCGCGCGCGGCTGCCCACCAGCAGTTTCACCAGCTCATACTGGCTGGTGTTGGTGTCCTGATACTCATCCACCAGCAGATAGCGAATTTTGTTCTGCCAGCGCTTGCGGACTTCTTCATTGCGTTGCAGCAGCAACGTCGGCAATAAAATCAGATCATCGAAGTCGAGAACGTTACAGGCTTTCAGGTGTGCATCATACAGCCCATAACAATGGGCAAAAATACGGTCCCGCTCGCCAATCGCACTTGCTGCCGCCTGGGACGGTGTTTTGAGATCATTCTTCCAGTTAGAGATGGTCGAAATCAGTTGTTGCAGGAGAACTTTGTCATCTTCAATCAGCCCCTCGGTCAACTCTTTAAGCAAAGCAAGCTGATCGGTATCGTCAAACAACGAGAAGTTCGCTTTCATCCCAAGCGCCGCATACTCGCGTTTGATGATATCCAGCCCCAACGTATGGAAAGTGGAGATCATCAGCCCACGCGCCTCTTTGCGCCCCAGCGTCTGCCCTACACGCTCTTTCATCTCGCGCGCTGCTTTATTAGTAAAGGTCACCGCCGCAATGTGCCGCGCCTGATAACCGCAACCGCGGATCAGATGGGCGATTTTATTGGTGATAACACGAGTTTTACCGGAACCCGCGCCCGCCAGCACCAGGCAGGGGCCGGTAACGAATTCGACAGCTTGTTGTTGGCCGGGGTTTAGACGCATAGGTGTATTGCTCAATCTTCGAACGGGGGGAGGATTGTAGCAGAATCGCATTTGAATGTGACCGCGTGTAAGCCGCTAACCGGTTGGCTGCGGATGTTTAAATCAGAGAGAGAAGACCGAAATCGGAGTTCATCGTGAATCCATTAGACTTAGAAAATATCGGGTCGTAACGTTGTGTTATTACTTTTTCAGAGTTTACTAAGGAGAGGTTTACTCGTGGCGATTAATTTCAGCCCTAAGGTTGGTGAAATACTGGAATGCAACTTTGGTAACTATCCTGTTAGCCAAAATGGACCGTTCAGCACGACGTATTACGATGGCCGCATTCCTCCTGAAATGATAAAAAACAGGTTAGTTGTCGTGCTCAACGGAAAAATTAATGGCAACGCATGCATCGTCGTTCCATTATCAACCACTCGCGACCAGACAAGTTAAAACGTGGAATGCATGTTGAAATAGCCAGTAATGTTATCAATGACCTGCAATTCTTTGATCAGCAGATTCGTTGGGCCAAAGCCGACCTGGTACAACAAGTCAGTCGAAACAGATTAAACAGAGCAAGGACTTACAGAGGGTATCTTAATCAATGTTTGCCACATGAGTTGGTTGCAGACATACAGAGGGCGGTCATCAAGTCAATCAATGCCATATCGCTCATAAATTGACAATAAAATAACCATCCCCGATAATGACTTTGTAGCCCATAGAGGCCCTAAGTTTTCTCCCCTTGAGGGACCTGCGAAGCCCGGATTTTCCGGGCTTTTGCCATATATGTACCAGCCACTCCCTGACTGACAATTACGTTAGCATCTGCGGATCATGCTAAAATCGCCGCCTGACAATTATTCACTCAAGGCACGATCATGGCAAAAACAGCAGCAGCACTGCATATCCTTGTAAAAGAAGAGAAACTGGCTCTGGATCTTCTCGAGCAGATTAAGAACGGGGCCGATTTCGGCAAGCTGGCGAAGAAACACTCCATTTGCCCATCAGGCAAACGCGGCGGTGATTTAGGTGAATTCCGCCAGGGTCAGATGGTTCCGGCGTTCGATAAAGTGGTTTTCTCTTGTCCGGTACTGGAGCCGACCGGCCCGCTGCACACCCAGTTCGGATATCACATCATTAAGGTGCTGTACCGCAACTAATAGCAAGGCCTTCTCCAGGAGAAGGCCTTGAGTGTTTTCTCCCTCTCCCTGTGGGAGAGGGTCGGGGTGAGGGCATCAGCGCGCACTTAACCCGCAACAGCAATACGTTTCATATCTGTCATATAGCCGCGCAGTTTCTTACCTACCTGCTCAATCGCATGGCTGCGAATCGCTTCGTTCACATCACGCAGTTGCCCGTTATCTACCGCGCCTTCCGGAATAGCTTTACCCAGGTCGCCCGGTTGCAGCTCTGCCATAAACGGTTTCAGCAACGGCACACAAGCGTAAGAGAACAGATAGTTACCGTACTCAGCGGTATCAGAGATAACCACGTTCATTTCGTACAGACGCTTACGGGCGATGGTGTTGGCAATCAGCGGCAGCTCGTGCAGTGATTCATAATATGCAGACTCTTCAATGATGCCGGAATCGACCATGGTTTCGAACGCCAGTTCAACGCCCGCTTTCACCATCGCAATCATCAGTACGCCTTTATCGAAGTACTCCTGCTCGCCGATTTTGCCTTCATACTGCGGCGCGGTTTCAAACGCGGTTTTGCCGGTCTCTTCACGCCAGGTCAGCAGTTTCTTATCATCGTTGGCCCAGTCCGCCATCATACCGGAAGAGAATTCGCCGGAGATGATGTCGTCCATATGTTTCTGGAACAGGGGTGCCATGATCTCTTTCAGCTGTTCAGAAAGCGCATAAGCACGCAGTTTCGCCGGGTTAGAGAGACGGTCCATCATCAGGGTGATGCCGCCCTGTTTCAGTGCTTCGGTGATGGTTTCCCAACCGAACTGAATCAGTTTTTCTGCGTATGCTGGATCGGTACCTTCTTCCACCAGCTTGTCGAAGCACAGCAGAGAGCCAGCCTGCAACATACCGCACAGGATGGTTTGCTCGCCCATCAGGTCAGATTTCACTTCCGCAACGAAGGACGATTCCAGCACACCCGCACGGTGACCACCGGTTGCAGCCGCCCAGGCTTTGGCAATCGCCATGCCTTCGCCTTTCGGATCGTTTTCCGGGTGAACGGCAATCAGCGTCGGTACGCCGAACCCACGTTTGTACTCTTCACGCACTTCGGTGCCTGGGCATTTCGGCGCAACCATCACTACGGTGATATCTTTACGGATCTGCTCGCCCACTTCGACGATGTTGAAACCGTGCGAGTAGCCCAGCGCCGCGCCGTCTTTCATCAGTGGCTGTACGGTGCGCACTACATCAGAGTGCTGCTTGTCCGGCGTCAGGTTAATCACCAGATCCGCCTGTGGGATCAGTTCTTCGTAAGTACCCACTTTAAAACCATTTTCGGTCGCTTTACGCCAGGACGCGCGCTTCTCGGCAATCGCTTCTTTACGCAGAGCGTAGGAGATATCGAGACCAGAATCACGCATGTTCAGGCCCTGGTTCAGACCCTGTGCGCCACAGCCGACGATGACTACTTTTTTACCCTGAAGGTAGCTCGCGCCATCGGCGAATTCATCGCGGCCCATAAAGCGACATTTGCCCAGCTGTGCCAGCTGCTGGCGCAGATTCAGTGTATTGAAGTAGTTAGCCATGGTGATTCCTCGTGATGTTGTGCTTCTTATTGTTCGGTTCGCGTTTGCGAGATTGAATTCACTATATGACAGGAAATTTATTGCGGAAATTGATATATTCACAACGTCACATTGCAATTTTTGCAACGTCAACATCGAGGGCTGTCCCTGTGGATTTACGCGATCTGAAAACCTTCCTGCATCTGGCGGAAAGCCGCCATTTTGGCCGCAGCGCGCGGGCGATGCACGTTAGCCCATCCACGCTCTCACGGCAGATTCAGCGCCTGGAAGAAGATCTCGGTCAGCCGCTGTTTGTGCGCGATAACCGCACGGTGACGCTGACTGAAGCGGGCGAAGAGCTGCGCGTTTTCGCCCAGCAAACGCTGTTGCAGTATCAGCAGTTGCGCCACACCATCGATCAGCAAGGGCCGTCGCTCTCTGGCGAATTACATATCTTCTGCTCGGTGACCGCTGCCTACAGCCATCTGCCGCCGATTCTGGATCGCTTCCGCGCGGAACACCCGTCGGTGGAGATTAAACTTACTACTGGTGATGCGGCAGATGCGATGGAAAAGGTGGTCACTGGTGAAGCGGATCTGGCGATTGCGGGTAAACCGGAAACCTTGCCCGGCGCAGTGGCGTTTTCGATGCTGGAGAATCTGGCAGTAGTGCTGATTGCCCCCGCGCTGCCCTGCCCGGTGCGTAATCAGGTGTCGGTAGAGAAGCCGGACTGGTCAACGGTGCCGTTTATTATGGCCGATCAGGGGCCGGTACGCCGCCGCATTGAACTGTGGTTTCGACGCAATAAAATCAGTAACCCGATGATTTACGCCACGGTTGGCGGGCATGAAGCGATGGTATCGATGGTGGCACTCGGCTGTGGCGTGGCATTGTTGCCGGAAGTGGTGCTGGAAAACAGCCCCGAACCGGTGCGTAACCGCGTGATGATTTTAGAGCGCAGCGATGAGAAAACGCCGTTTGAGCTGGGCGTGTGTGCGCAGAAAAAGCGGCTACATGAGCCGCTAATTGAGGCATTCTGGAAGATTTTGCCGAACCACAAATGACGTTGTCGCGCGGGTAGGCCTGATAAGCGAAGCGCTATCAGGCATTTTTCCCTAACCCGCCAAAAAGAACCTGAACGCCGGGTTATTGGTTTCGTCGTGGCAATCGTAGCCCAGCTCATTCAGCCGGGTTTCGAAATCCGGTTCATGGTCGCCAAGTTCGAACGCCGCCAGTACGCGCCCGTAGTCGGTGCCATGGCTGCGATAGTGGAACAAAGAAATGTTCCAGTACGTACCCAGCGTGTTGAGGAAGCGCAGCAGCGCGCCCGGTGATTCCGGGAATTCGAAGCTGTAGAGGCGTTCCTGCAACGGATGCGATGGACGTCCGCCGACCATATAGCGCACGTGTAGCTTCGCCATTTCGTCGTCGGAGAGATCAACCACGCTGTAGCCGCCGTCGTTGAGCATCTGCAAAATTTCTTTGCGCTCTTCGAGGCCGCGGCTCAGGCGCACACCGACAAAGATGCAGGCGTTTTTGGCATCGGCAAAACGGTAGTTGAACTCGGTGACCGAACGCCCGCCAAGCAGTTGGCAGAATTTGAGGAAGCTGCCTTTTTCTTCCGGAATGGTCACCGCCAACAACGCTTCACGCTGTTCGCCCAGTTCGCAGCGTTCTGAGACGTAGCGCAGGCCGTGGAAGTTCACGTTGGCACCGGAAAGAATATGCGCCAGCCGTTCGCCGCGAATGTTGTGCAGGGCGATATATTTTTTCATTCCCGCCAGCGCCAGCGCGCCAGAGGGTTCCGCCACCGCGCGCACATCTTCGAATAAATCCTTCATCGCCGCACAGATCGCATCGCTATCGACGGTGATGATGTCGTCGAGATACTCCTGGCATAAACGGAAGGTTTCGTCACCGATGCGTTTTACCGCTACGCCTTCAGCAAATAGCCCTACGCGCGGCAGATCAACCGGATGACCCGCATCCAGCGCTGCTTTCAGGCAGGCGGAGTCTTCCGCTTCTACGGCGATCACTTTGATTTGCGGCATCAGTTGTTTGATCAGCACCGCCACGCCAGCAGCCAGACCGCCGCCGCCGACTGGCACAAATACGCGGTCGAGATGGGCGTCCTGCTGGAGCAGTTCCAGCGCCAGCGTGCCTTGCCCGGCAATCACCATCGGATGGTCGAACGGCGGCACCCAGGTGAACCCCTGCTGCTGTGACAGTTCGATCGCTTTGGCTTTCGCTTCATCAAAGTTCGCGCCGTGGAGCAGCACTTCGCCGCCGAAGCCGCGCACCGCGTCGACTTTGATGTCGGCGGTGGCGGTTGGCATAACGATCAGGGCCTTCACGCCTAACCGCGCAGAAGAAAACGCGACGCCCTGCGCGTGGTTACCCGCAGAAGCAGTGATCACGCCGTGCGCTTTCTGTTCTTCCGTCAGGCCCGCCATCATGGCGTATGCGCCGCGCAGCTTAAAGCTGTGCACTGGCTGGCGATCTTCGCGCTTCACCAGAATGACGTTATCAAGACGCGACGACAGTTTTTCCATTTTTTGTAGCGGCGTAACCTGCGCCGCCTCGTAAACCGGCGCGCGCAGCACTGCTCTTAAATATTCGGCACCTTCCGGAGCACCGGACAGGGGTTGCGAGTCAGCCATTATTAACCCCCCAGTTTCGATTTATCGCGCACCGCGCCTTTGTCGGCGCTGGTTGCCAGGCTGGCATAAGCACGCAGGGCAAAGGAGACCTGACGTTCACGATTTTTCGGCGTCCAGGCTTTGTCACCTCGAGCGTCCTGCGCTTCACGACGCGCCGCCAGTTCGGCATCGCTTACCTGTAACTGAATGCCACGGTTCGGGATGTCGATAGCGATCAGGTCACCATCTTCAATCAGGCCAATGCTGCCGCCGCTTGCCGCTTCCGGTGAGACGTGGCCGATGGAAAGACCAGAGGTGCCACCAGAGAAACGACCGTCGGTGATCAGCGCACAGGCTTTGCCGAGACCCATTGATTTCAGGAAGCTGGTTGGGTAGAGCATTTCCTGCATCCCCGGACCGCCTTTCGGGCCTTCATAGCGAATTACTACCACATCTCCGGCGACAACTTTACCGCCGAGAATCGCTTCTACCGCATCGTCCTGGCTTTCGTACACTTTCGCCGGGCCGGTGAATTTGAGGATGCTGTCATCGACGCCTGCCGTTTTCACGATGCAGCCGTTTTCCGCAAAGTTACCGTAGAGCACCGCCAGGCCGCCGTCTTTGCTGTAGGCGTGTTCCAGCGAGCGGATACAGCCATTGGCGCGATCGTCGTCCAGCGTATCCCAACGGCAATCTTGCGAGAATGCCTGTGTGGTACGAATGCCTGCAGGACCTGCGCGGAACATATTTTTTACCGCGTCATCCTGGGTCAGCATAACGTCGTATTGTTCCAGCGTTTGCGGCAACGTCAGGCCAAGTACGTTTTTCACATCACGGTTCAGTAACCCCGCGCGATCCAGTTCGCCGAGAATACCGATAACACCACCAGCACGGTGAACATCTTCCATATGGTATTTCTGGGTGCTCGGCGCAACTTTACACAGCTGTGGAACCTTGCGGGAAAGCTTATCGATATCACTCATGGTGAAGTCGATTTCCGCTTCCTGCGCCGCCGCCAGCAGGTGAAGTACGGTGTTAGTCGATCCACCCATCGCGATATCCAGCGTCATGGCGTTTTCAAACGCCGCCTTACTGGCGATATTACGCGGCAGTGCACTTTCGTCGTTTTGCTCGTAATAACGTTTGGTCAATTCAACAATGCGTTTACCAGCATTAAGGAACAGCTGCTTACGGTCGGCGTGGGTTGCCAGCAGCGAGCCGTTGCCCGGCTGCGACAGGCCCAGCGCTTCGGTCAGGCAGTTCATTGAGTTAGCGGTAAACATCCCGGAGCAGGAACCGCAGGTCGGACACGCGGAACGTTCAACCTGATCGCTCTGGGAGTCAGATACTTTCGGGTCTGCGCCCTGGATCATCGCATCAACCAGATCGAGCTTGATGATCTGATCGGAAAGTTTGGTTTTCCCGGCCTCCATCGGGCCGCCGGAAACAAAGATCACCGGAATATTCAGGCGCAGGGAAGCCATCAGCATCCCCGGGGTGATTTTGTCGCAGTTAGAGATGCAGACCATGGCGTCGGCGCAGTGGGCGTTGACCATATACTCAACGGAATCAGCGATCAGTTCGCGAGATGGCAGTGAATAAAGCATCCCCCCGTGGCCCATGGCAATCCCATCATCCACCGCAATGGTGTTGAACTCTTTGGCAACGCCGCCAGCCGCTTCAATTTGTTCGGCGACCAGTTTACCGAGATCGCGCAGATGGACGTGACCCGGTACAAATTGGGTGAACGAGTTCACAACCGCGATAATCGGCTTACCGAAATCGGCGTCGGTCATTCCGGTGGCGCGCCACAGCGCACGAGCACCCGCCATATTACGACCATGAGTGGTGGTGGCGGAACGGTACTTAGGCATACTTTATTTACTCCCAGTGTCTGTCTCGTAAATGGGACGGTGCGTGCCGTCCCATTTTTTGTATTTATTGATTAACTTGATCTAACCAGCCCCATTTATCTTCGGTTTCGCCAGTGAAGAGGCCGAAGAAGGCTTGCTGAATGCGTTTGGTAACCGGGCCACAACGGCCTTCGCCAACCTGAATACCGTCTACGCTGCGCACTGGCGTGATTTCTGCCGCCGTACCGGACATAAACACTTCATCCGCCAGGTACAGGGATTCGCGCGACAGCACCTGCTCACGTACTTCAATTCCCAGCTCTTTCGCCAGTTTGATGATGGCATCACGGGTAATACCCGGCAGCGCGGAGGAGGTGAACGGTGGGGTGAACAGCACACCATCTTTCACTTCAAACAGGTTTTCGCCTGCGCCTTCAGAGATATAACCGTTCACATCCAGCGCGATACCTTCCTGATAACCGTGGCGGCGCGCTTCGCTACCCACCAGCAGGGAAGAGAGGTAGTTACCACCGGCTTTTGCCGCCGTCGGGATGGTGTTTGGTGCTGCGCGGTTCCAGGAGGAAACCATCGCATCGATCCCCTGCTCCAGCGCTTCTGCGCCCAGATACGCTCCCCACGGGAAAGCAGCGATAATCACGTCGGTTGAGTATCCCGCTGGCGGGTTTACTCCCATGCCAACATCACCGACGAAGATCAGCGGACGGATATAGGCGCTGGTGAGATTGTTTTTGCGGATCACGTCACGACAAGCTTCCATCAGCTCATCAATGCTCTGCGAAACCGGGAAGCGATAGATTTTGGCGGAGTCATGCAGACGCTGCATATGCTCACGATGGCGGAATACAACCGGTCCTTTGTGCGAGTCGTAGCAACGGATGCCTTCAAAAACCGAAGTGCCATAGTGCAGCGCGTGCGACATCACATGCACCTTCGCGTCTTCCCAGCGAACCATCTCCCCATTGAACCAAATGTAATCAGCTTTCTTCGTGGTCATTTTTATATTCCTTTTGCGCTCAGGCGCGGATTTGTTGTGATGTGGTTGTGCTCTGGCAGATGGCAACGTGTGCGACGTCCACCAGTTTATTTAACTGACTAAACAGTAAGTCGACCGACCGTGGGCTGGCAACGGTCAATTCGATATTTATATTTTGTGCATCGCTGGCGGCGGCCATATTCATTGAGCAGACGTGGAAACCACGATGACGCACCACGCGTAAAACACGTTCTAAGGTTTCTGGATTGAAGCGAGCCGATACATTGACCTGATGTTGCATCATGATAATTTCTCCAACATTTCTGAATTACTGGCGCCAGGCGGCACCAGCGGCCAGACGTTCTCAAGTTCGTCGATTGAGACATGAAGCAGGTATGGCCCATCACTGTTCAGCATGGTGTCGAGTGCCGCTTCAACCTGGTCTTTCCGGGTGATGTGTTGGCCATGGATGCCGAAGGCGCTGGCTAACATGAGGAAATCGGGGTTATCAGTAAGGGTGGTTTCGCTGTATCGTTCCTGAAAAAACAGTTGCTGCCATTGTCGAACCATCCCTAACCGTTGGTTATCGAGTAAGACGATTTTCAACGGTAACTGCTTGCGTTTTACGGTGCCCAGCTCTTGCACATTCATCATGAAAGAGCCGTCACCGGAGATACAGACAACGGTATCGTTCGGTCGCGCGACTTGTGCGCCAACCGCCGCCGGTAAACCAAAACCCATGGTACCTAAACCGCTGGAGGTGATGAAATTTTCCGGGCGAGTGTGGGCGATGTGCTGCGCAGCCCACATCTGGTGCTGCCCCACATCTGTGGTCACGACGCAATCCGCAGGTTTACGATCCGACAGTTGTTTTAACAACAACGGCGCGTAGATAGCGTCACCGGGATGGTCGTAACGCCAGGAATGTTCATCACGCAGCTGCGCGCAGTGTTGCTGCCAGTCATTGATTTAACGGCTGCTGTAATGCTGGTAACAGAGCATTTAAATCACCTTGTAATGCCACATGTGCCTGACGCAGCTTGTTCATTTCTGCCGGGTCGATATCCATATGGATAACACTGGCGTGTGGCGCGAAGGTGTTCAGTTTGCCGGTCACCCGGTCATCAAAACGTGCGCCCACGGCGATCAGCAGGTCACACTCCTGCACCGCGAAGTTTGCCGCTTTGGTGCCGTGCATCCCCAGCATGCCCAGATAGTACGGATAATCTGCTTCTACTGCGCCCAGCCCTTTCAGCGTACAGGTGGCAGGCATTTTTGTGGCAGCGAGAAATTCACGCAAAGCCGGAACTGCCTGCGCCATACCCACGCCACCGCCAACGTACAGCATCGGTTTTTGCGCTTTTGCCAGCATCTGGCGCGCTTGCTCAACTTCGGCATGTGGGAAAGTCACTTCGTTTTCAACGGTGGTGAACCACGGTTCCAGGTCACCGCTGGCTAACTGGATATCTTTTGGGATATCGACCAGAACCGGACCAGGACGACCTGAGCAGGCAACGTCGAATGCTTCAGCCATGATGCGCGGCAACTCTTCCAGCGACTGCACCAGAAAGCTGTGCTTGGTACAGGCTAACGACAATCCCAGGACATCCACTTCCTGAAATGCGTCAGTGCCGATAAACGGTGCGGACACTTGACCGGTGATGGCAACAACAGGGATGGAATCTAACAGTGCGTCCGCAAGCCCGGTTATCAGGTTGGTTGCGCCCGGACCAGACGTGGCGATACATACGCCAGTTTTGCCGGTAGCACGAGCATAACCGATAGCCGCCATTGCCGCACCCTGCTCATGTCGGCATAGCAAGTGCTCCACGCCGCCGTCATACAATGCATCGTAAACCGGCATAATTGCGCCACCCGGATAACCGAAAACGGTGTTCACACCCTGTGCCCGCAACGCATGTACCACCCACTGTGCGCCATTCATAGTTAGTTCCCCGTCCTGAATCTTGAGAAACAGAATTTTGTGCTGTTATTCATTGTCTGCTCCTCGGTTATGTTTTTAAGGTCAAAAAAAACCCCCGGACCTTTCGGTGCGGGGGTCTTAGTTCGTTAAGGCTTGATCTCTAAGCCTTTCCTCGTCCAAGTGCAGCCCCGCACGGTGGGATAATAATCACCACCACGCTAATCACGACCAGGCTAATCACTCGTAGAAGGGCTGTCATTTTGTCTTTTCTTGCATCTTGTTCGAAGGAATGCCTAAAGAGTTACCATAGGTTTTGTAAATAGTACAAGATATTTTTTGGCCGATTTTTATGATGCGTTTAATAATTTCAATATAAATTGTTGTTTTTTAAAAATAAAATAGTGAGTGAAAAAAATTCAATTTCAGTATGAATGTTGTTCCCTTCCTCGTAGTTCATCCTTTGTCCGCTGCATTTTTGCGAGCATCATTCCACCGCCAGAACAACTCAACTTCACTTGCACAAATAAACAGGAATCAGCCACTAAAATTCACGAATTAGCGGGCTACAGCAGCGATATCTTATGCACATAATGGTGACTCAAGGAGGGCTTATGTCACTGTCAATTGTTCATACCCGCGCAGCCCTGGGAGTAAATGCGCCCCCGATCACTGTTGAGGTACATATCAGTAAAGGTCTACCCGGCTTAACGATGGTGGGCTTACCAGAAACAACGGTAAAAGAAGCTCGCGATCGCGTGCGCAGCGCCATTATCAATAGCGGATATGAATATCCGGCGAAAAAAATCACCATCAACCTGGCTCCAGCTGATCTGCCAAAAGAAGGGGGACGATATGATTTACCTATCGCCATTGCGTTGCTGGCGGCCTCAGAACAGCTTACAGCCAATAAGTTAGATGAATATGAATTAGTCGGAGAACTGGCGCTTACAGGCGCTCTGCGTGGCGTTCCCGGCGCAATCTCCAGTGCAACTGAAGCTATTAAGTCGGGCAGAAAAATTATCGTCGCGAAAGATAACGAAGATGAAGTGGGGCTAATTAACGGTGAAGGATGCCTGATAGCCGATCATCTGCAAGCTGTCTGTGCGTTTCTGGAAGGTAAGCACGCTCTCGAACGCCCGAAACCAACTGATGCAGTATCCCGGGCGCTACAACATGATCTCAGTGATGTTATCGGTCAGGAACAAGGAAAGCGAGGACTGGAAATTACCGCTGCTGGCGGGCACAACCTTTTACTGATTGGGCCGCCGGGAACAGGTAAAACAATGCTCGCCAGCCGTATTAATGGCCTGTTGCCAGATTTAAGCAATGAAGAGGCACTGGAGAGTGCTGCGATATTAAGTCTGGTAAATGCTGAATCAGTACAAAAACAATGGCGGCAGCGCCCGTTCCGCTCACCTCATCACAGTGCATCGTTAACTGCGATGGTAGGCGGTGGCGCAATTCCAGGGCCCGGTGAAATTTCGCTGGCGCATAACGGCGTGCTTTTTCTTGATGAGCTACCTGAATTTGAACGGCGTACACTGGATGCCTTGCGAGAGCCGATTGAATCCGGGCAGATCCATCTTTCACGCACACGAGCAAAAATAACCTATCCAGCCCGTTTCCAGCTTGTTGCGGCGATGAATCCCAGCCCTACCGGACATTATCAGGGAAACCATAACCGCTGCACGCCAGAACAGACATTACGTTATCTCAACCGGCTCTCGGGGCCCTTTCTCGACCGCTTCGATCTCTCACTGGAGATCCCATTACCACCCCCCGGCATTTTGAGTAAAACGGTAGTGCCGGGAGAAAGCAGCGCCACCGTTAAACAACGCGTAATGGCCGCCAGAGAGCGCCAATTTAAGCGGCAGAATAAACTGAATGCCTGGCTGGATAGTCCGGAAATACGCCAATTCTGCAAACTTGAGAGCGAAGATGCGATGTGGTTGGAAGGAACACTGATCCATCTGGGGTTATCGATTCGTGCCTGGCAGCGGTTATTGAAAGTTGCACGAACCATTGCTGATATTGATCAGTCTGACATTATCACACGTCAGCATTTGCAGGAGGCAGTTAGCTATCGAGCGATTGACCGTTTGCTCATCCATCTGCAGAAACTACTGACATAAAAAAAGGGCATTTCGCCCTTTTTATTAATCGTCAGAATCGGTGTAGTCTTCAGCACCTTCAACCTGCGGTTTACCGCCGGAAAGGGTGTGAAAACGTTTTGGACGCTTAATACGCGTCATATACTTGGACCACACGCGTTCTGCTTCTGTCACTGGCTCACGTTCGCCACGGCATACTGCTACGAAGAGTTTCTCTTCCTCGGTAACCGGCTCGCGTTTGCCAAGATCCAACTCATTGAAGGCATAACCATGACGCTCAAGCAGTTGTGCCTCTTTGATGGTGAAATCACCATGACGAGAGAATCCACGTGGATAATGTTTATTGTCGAAATATCGATTAGTCGTCGTAAAGCTTTCCGCCATCCTGCACGCTCCTAATTCTTTGACCGAGCTAGTTATGGCGCGGAGTATTAGTTACGCTTGACAGAGTGTAAAACAAAACATTTAAATCATAACGACAAATAATTTTGCGGAGAGCACTGTGGATACGGAATTGTTAAAAACTTTCCTGGAAGTTAGCCGAACGCGTCACTTTGGTCGAGCGGCTGAATCGCTCTATCTGACCCAGTCAGCAGTGAGCTTTCGAATCAGACAACTGGAAAATCAACTGGGTGTGAACCTTTTCACCCGCCACAGAAACAATATCCGTTTAACCGCTGCCGGTGAAAAACTACTGCCTTATGCAGAAACGCTCATGAGCACCTGGCAGGCCGCCCGTAAGGAGGTGGCGCATACCTCACGACATAACGAGTTTTCTATCGGTGCCAGCGCCTCGTTGTGGGAATGTATGCTTAATCAGTGGCTGGGACGCTTGTATCAAAATCAGGATGCCCATACAGGCTTACAGTTCGAAGCGCGAATTGCCCAACGGCAGTCTCTGGTAAAACAGCTGCATGAACGCCAGCTTGATCTTCTTATTACCACTGAAGCGCCCAAAATGGACGAATTTAGTAGTCAGTTGCTGGGATATTTCACTTTAGCGCTTTATACCAGTGCCCCTTCAAAACTAAAGGGAGATCTTAATTATCTGCGACTTGAGTGGGGGCCAGATTTTCAACAGCATGAGGCAGGTTTGATCGGTGCTGACGAAGTGCCCATTCTGACAACCAGTTCTGCTGAACTGGCACAGCAACAGATTGCGATGCTTAATGGTTGCACCTGGCTACCCGTCAGCTGGGCGCGTAAAAAAGGCGGCCTGCATACCGTTGTCGATAGCACAACACTTTCACGGCCGCTTTATGCCATATGGCTGCAAAATAGCGATAAAAATGCGTTGATTCGCGATCTTTTGAAAATTAACGTGCTGGATGAAGTGTATTAATATGAATGGCTGGCAAGGATGCCGGTAGAAGGATTTACTTCGGAGAGGGTTATTTCAGATAAAAAAAATCCTTAGCTTTCGCTAAGGATGATTTCTGGCAGGGGCGGAGAGACTCGAACTCCCAACACCCGGTTTTGGAGACCGGTGCTCTACCAATTGAACTACGCCCCTAATTAGGGTGGCGGAACGGACGGGACTCGAACCCGCGACCCCCTGCGTGACAGGCAGGTATTCTAACCGACTGAACTACCGCTCCACCGAATTCTTTTACAACCACCGGTTTTATGACCGGCTTACTGCTTAATTTGATGCCTGGCAGTTCCCTACTCTCGCATGGGGAGACCCCACACTACCATCGGCGCTACGGCGTTTCACTTCTGAGTTCGGCATGGGGTCAGGTGGGACCACCGCGCTACGGCCGCCAGGCAAATTCTGTTTCATCAGACCGCTTCTGCGTTCTGATTTAATCTGTATCAGGCTGAAAATCTTCTCTCATCCGCCAAAACATCTTCGGCGTTGTAAGGTTAAGCCTCACGGTTCATTAGTACCGGTTAGCTCAACGCATCGCTGCGCTTACACACCCGGCCTATCAACGTCGTCGTCTTCAACGTTCCTTCAGGACTCTCAAGGAGTCAGGGAGAACTCATCTCGGGGCAAGTTTCGTGCTTAGATGCTTTCAGCACTTATCTCTTCCGCATTTAGCTACCGGGCAGTGCCATTGGCATGACAACCCGAACACCAGTGATGCGTCCACTCCGGTCCTCTCGTACTAGGAGCAGCCCCCCTCAGTTCTCCAGCGCCCACGGCAGATAGGGACCGAACTGTCTCACGACGTTCTAAACCCAGCTCGCGTACCACTTTAAATGGCGAACAGCCATACCCTTGGGACCTACTTCAGCTCCGGATGTGATGAGCCGACATCGAGGTGCCAAACACCGCCGTCGATATGAACTCTTGGGCGGTATCAGCCTGTTATCCCCGGAGTACCTTTTATCCGTTGAGCGATGGCCCTTCCATTCAGAACCACCGGATCACTATGACCTGCTTTCGCACCTGCTCGCGCCGTCACGCTCGCAGTCAAGCTGGCTTATGCCATTGCACTAACCTCCTGATGTCCGACCAGGATTAGCCAACCTTCGTGCTCCTCCGTTACTCTTTAGGAGGAGACCGCCCCAGTCAAACTACCCACCAGACACTGTCCGCAACCCGGATCACGGGTCCACGTTAGAACATCAAACATTAAAGGGTGGTATTTCAAGGTCGGCTCCATGCAGACTGGCGTCCACACTTCAAAGCCTCCCACCTATCCTACACATCAAGGCTCAATGTTCAGTGTCAAGCTATAGTAAAGGTTCACGGGGTCTTTCCGTCTTGCCGCGGGTACACTGCATCTTCACAGCGAGTTCAATTTCACTGAGTCTCGGGTGGAGACAGCCCGCCATCATTACGCCATTCGTGCAGGTCGGAACTTACCCGACAAGGAATTTCGCTACCTTAGGACCGTTATAGTTACGGCCGCCGTTTACCGGGGCTTCGATCAAGAGCTTCGCTTGCGCTGACCCCATCAATTAACCTTCCGGCACCGGGCAGGCGTCACACCGTATACGTCCACTTTCGTGTTTGCACAGTGCTGTGTTTTTAATAAACAGTTGCAGCCAGCTGGTATCTTCGACTGATTTCAGCTCCACGAGCAAGTCGCTTCACCTACATATCAGCGTGCCTTCTCCCGAAGTTACGGCACCATTTTGCCTAGTTCCTTCACCCGAGTTCTCTCAAGCGCCTTGGTATTCTCTACCTGACCACCTGTGTCGGTTTGGGGTACGATTTGATGTTACCTGATGCTTAGAGGCTTTTCCTGGAAGCAGGGCATTTGTTGCTTCAGCACCGTAGTGCCTCGTCATCACGCCTCAGCCTTGATTTTCCGGATTTGCCTGGAAAACCAGCCTACACGCTTAAACCGGGACAACCGTCGCCCGGCCAACATAGCCTTCTCCGTCCCCCCTTCGCAGTAACACCAAGTACAGGAATATTAACCTGTTTCCCATCGACTACGCCTTTCGGCCTCGCCTTAGGGGTCGACTCACCCTGCCCCGATTAACGTTGGACAGGAACCCTTGGTCTTCCGGCGAGCGGGCTTTTCACCCGCTTTATCGTTACTTATGTCAGCATTCGCACTTCTGATACCTCCAGCATGCCTCACAGCACACCTTCGCAGGCTTACAGAACGCTCCCCTACCCAACAACGCATAAGCGTCGCTGCCGCAGCTTCGGTGCATGGTTTAGCCCCGTTACATCTTCCGCGCAGGCCGACTCGACCAGTGAGCTATTACGCTTTCTTTAAATGATGGCTGCTTCTAAGCCAACATCCTGGCTGTCTGGGCCTTCCCACATCGTTTCCCACTTAACCATGACTTTGGGACCTTAGCTGGCGGTCTGGGTTGTTTCCCTCTTCACGACGGACGTTAGCACCCGCCGTGTGTCTCCCGTGATAACATTCTCCGGTATTCGCAGTTTGCATCGGGTTGGTAAGTCGGGATGACCCCCTTGCCGAAACAGTGCTCTACCCCCGGAGATGAATTCACGAGGCGCTACCTAAATAGCTTTCGGGGAGAACCAGCTATCTCCCGGTTTGATTGGCCTTTCACCCCAGCCACAAGTCATCCGTTAATTTTTCATCTTTAGTCGGTTCGGTCCTCCAGGTAGTGTTTCCCAACCGTCATCCTGCCCTTTGCTATATCACCGGGTTTCGGGTATATACCGTGCATCTTAACGTCCAGTTATGACTAGGTTTTCTTCGGTTTACGTATTCGATTAACCTTGCTACAGAATATAAGTCGCTGACCCATTATACAAAGGTACGCAGTCACACGCCTAAGCGTGCTCCCACTGCTTGTACGTACACGGTTTCAGGTTCTTTTCACTCCCTCGCCGGGGTTCTTTTCGCCTTTCCCTCACGGTACTGGTTCACTATCGGTCAGTCAGGAGTATTTAGCCTTGGAGGATGGTCCCCCCATATTCAGACAGGATACCACGTGTCCCGCCCTACTCATCGAGCTCACAATATGTGCATTTTTGTGTACGGGGCTGTCACCCTGTATCGCGCGCCTTTCCAGACGCTTCCACTAACACACATACTGATTCAGGCTCTGGGCTGCTCCCCGTTCGCTCGCCGCTACTGGGGGAATCTCGGTTGATTTCTTTTCCTCGGGGTACTTAGATGTTTCAGTTCCCCCGGTTCGCCTCATTAACCTATGGATTCAGTTAATGATAGTGTGTCGAAACACACTGGGTTTCCCATTCGGAAATCGCCGGTTATAACGGTTCATATCACCTTACCGACGCTTATCGCAGATTAGCACGTCCTTCATCGCCTCTGACTGCCAGGGCATCCACCGTGTACGCTTAGTCGCTTAACCTCACAACCCGAAGATGTTTCTTTCGATTCATCATCGTGTTGCGAAAATTTGAGAGACTCACGAACAACTTTCGTTGTTCAGTGTTTCAATTTTCAGCTTGATCCAGATTTTTAAAGAGCAAATATCTCAAACATCACCCGAAGATGAGTTTTGAGATATTAAGGCAGGTGACTTTCACTCACAAACCAGCAAGTGGCGTCCCCTAGGGGATTCGAACCCCTGTTACCGCCGTGAAAGGGCGGTGTCCTGGGCCTCTAGACGAAGGGGACGTATCAGTCTGCTTCGCAAGACGCCTTGCTTTTCACTTCCTATCAGACAATCTGTGTGAGCACTGCAAAGAACGCTTCTTTAAGGTAAGGAGGTGATCCAACCGCAGGTTCCCCTACGGTTACCTTGTTACGACTTCACCCCAGTCATGAATCACAAAGTGGTAAGCGCCCTCCCGAAGGTTAAGCTACCTACTTCTTTTGCAACCCACTCCCATGGTGTGACGGGCGGTGTGTACAAGGCCCGGGAACGTATTCACCGTGGCATTCTGATCCACGATTACTAGCGATTCCGACTTCATGGAGTCGAGTTGCAGACTCCAATCCGGACTACGACGCACTTTATGAGGTCCGCTTGCTCTCGCGAGGTCGCTTCTCTTTGTATGCGCCATTGTAGCACGTGTGTAGCCCTGGTCGTAAGGGCCATGATGACTTGACGTCATCCCCACCTTCCTCCAGTTTATCACTGGCAGTCTCCTTTGAGTTCCCGGCCGGACCGCTGGCAACAAAGGATAAGGGTTGCGCTCGTTGCGGGACTTAACCCAACATTTCACAACACGAGCTGACGACAGCCATGCAGCACCTGTCTCACGGTTCCCGAAGGCACATTCTCATCTCTGAAAACTTCCGTGGATGTCAAGACCGTGTAAGGTTCTTCGCGTTGCATCGAATTAAACCACATGCTCCACCGCTTGTGCGGGCCCCGTCAATTCATTTGAGTTTTAACCTTGCGGCCGTACTCCCGTGCGGTCGACTTAACGCGTTAGCTCCGGAAGCCACGCCTCAAGGGCACAACCTCCAAGTCGACATCGTTTACGGCGTGGACTACCAGGGTATCTAATCCTGTTTGCTCCCCACGCTTTCGCACCTGAGCGTCAGTCTTCGTCCAGGGGGCCGCCTTCGCCACCGGTATTCCTCCAGATCTCTACGCATTTCACCGCTACACCTGGAATTCTACCCCCCTCTACGAGACTCAAGCTTGCCAGTATCAGATGCAGTTCCCGTGTTGAGCCCGGGATTTCACATCTGACTTAACAAACCGCCTGCGTGCGCTTTACGCCCAGTAATTCCGATTAACGCTTGCACCCTCCGTATTACCGCGGCTGCTGGCACGGAGTTAGCCGGTGCTTCTTCTGCGGGTAACGTCAATGAGCAAAGGTATTAACTTTACTCCCTTCCTCCCCGCTGAAAGTACTTTACAACCCGAAGGCCTTCTTCATACACGCGGCATGGCTGCATCAGGCTTGCGCCCATTGTGCAATATTCCCCACTGCTGCCTCCCGTAGGAGTCTGGACCGTGTCTCAGTTCCAGTGTGGCTGGTCATCCTCTCAGACCAGCTAGGGATCGTCGCCTAGGTGAGCCGTTACCCCACCTACTAGCTAATCCCATCTGGGCACATCTGATGGCAAGAGGCCCGAAGGTCCCCCTCTTTGGTCTTGCGACGTTATGCGGTATTAGCTACCGTTTCCAGTAGTTATCCCCCTCCATCAGGCAGTTTCCCAGACATTACTCACCCGTCCGCCACTCGTCAGCGAAACAGCAAGCTGTTTCCTGTTACCGTTCGACTTGCATGTGTTAGGCCTGCCGCCAGCGTTCAATCTGAGCCATGATCAAACTCTTCAATTTAAAAGTTTGATGCTCAAAGAATTAAACTTCGTAATGAATTACGTGTTCACTCTTGAGACTTGGTATTCATTTTTCGTCTTGCGACGTTAAGAATCCGTATCTTCGAGTGCCCACACAGATTGTCTGATAAATTGTTAAAGAGCAGTGCCGCTTTGCTTTTTCTCAGCGGCGCGGGGTGTGCATAATACGCTTTCCCGCTACAGAGTCAAGCATTTATTTTTGCTTTCTCTGCCGGAGTTCTCAGGAGAACCCCGCTGACCCGGCGGCGTGTTTGCCGTTGTTCCGTGTCAGTGGTGGCGCATTATAGGGAGTTATTCCGGCCTGACAAGAGGAAATTTAAAATAATTTTCTGACCGCGCATTTTTTCAGCAAAAGCCCCGTTAATGTGCCATAAAACAAGCAATTTGCCGTTTTTGCAACCGTAATCACACTTCCTGGTGGCATACTAAGGAGGAATAAAAAGAAAAAGGAAGATAAGTAATGCCTTTAAGCGCACAACAGTTAGCTGCACAGAAAAACCTTTCGTATGTTCTGGCTGAGAAGCTGGCGCAACGGATCTTAAAAGGTGAATATGAACCCGGCACCATTTTGCCCGGTGAGATTGAGCTGGGCGAGCAATTTGGAGTGAGTCGTACAGCGGTACGCGAAGCGGTCAAAACGTTAACGGCAAAAGGGATGGTTTTACCGCGACCGCGAATTGGTACTCGGGTCATGCCACAATCGAACTGGAATTTTCTTGATCAGGAATTGCTTACCTGGTGGATGACAGAAGAGAACTTTCATCAGGTCATCGATCACTTTCTGGTTATGCGTATCTGTCTGGAGCCGCAAGCCTGCCTACTGGCAGCAACGGTTGGCACCGCGGAACAGAAAGCGCATCTCAATACGTTAATGGCCGAAATGGCGGCATTAAAAGAGAACTTTCGCCGTGAACGCTGGATCGAAGTCGATATGGCCTGGCATGAGCATATCTATGAAATGAGCGCCAATCCGTTTTTGACCTCATTCGCCTCGCTATTCCATTCGGTTTATCACACTTACTTCACGTCAATTACCAGCGACACAGTGATAAAGCTGGATCTGCATCAGGCGATTGTCGATGCGATTATCCAAAGCGATGGCGACGCGGCATTTAAAGCTTGTCAGGCGCTGCTACGCTCACCTGATAAGTGATAACCCGATAACAGGACATTGAATGAGCGATAAAAAGAAGCGCAGTATGGCGGGTTTGCCGTGGATCGCGGCGATGGCCTTCTTCATGCAGGCACTTGATGCCACTATTCTTAATACCGCCTTACCCGCAATCGCTCATAGCCTTAATCGTTCTCCTCTCGCGATGCAATCAGCCATCATCAGTTATACGCTGACGGTGGCGATGCTTATTCCGGTAAGCGGATGGCTAGCCGATCGCTTCGGTACGCGTCGCATTTTTACCCTTGCCGTGAGTCTGTTCACATTGGGTTCTCTGGCCTGCGCACTTTCTAATTCGCTACCACAGCTGGTTGTCTTCCGGGTTATTCAGGGGATAGGCGGCGCAATGATGATGCCTGTTGCTCGGCTGGCCTTACTGCGCGCTTATCCTCGTAATGAACTTCTTCCAGTATTGAATTTTGTCGCCATGCCGGGTCTGGTGGGGCCAATTTTAGGCCCCGTTCTTGGCGGCGTGCTGGTCACCTGGGCAACCTGGCACTGGATATTTTTAATCAATATCCCCATAGGTATTGCGGGCCTTCTTTACGCGCGCAAACATATGCCCAATTTCACCACCGCACGACGCAGATTCGATATCACTGGCTTTTTGCTGTTTGGCCTCAGCCTTGTTCTCTTCTCAAGCGGAATAGAGCTATTCGGGGAAAAGATTGTCGCCAGCTGGATTGCCTTGACGGTAATTGTCACCAGCATCGGGTTACTGCTTCTCTATATTCTCCATGCACGACGCACGCCAAACCCATTAATTTCATTAGATTTATTTAAAACCCGCACTTTCTCGATCGGTATCGTAGGCAATATTGCAACCCGTCTGGGGACCGGCTGTGTACCGTTCCTTATGCCATTGATGTTACAGGTAGGATTTGGTTATCAGGCGTTTATTGCTGGCTGTATGATGGCACCGACAGCGTTAGGTTCCATTATTGCAAAATCGATGGTTACCCAAGTCTTACGTCGTCTGGGCTATCGCCATACGTTAGTGGGGATCACGGTGATTATTGGGCTAATGATCGCTCAGTTCTCTTTGCAATCACCAGCAATGGCTATATGGATGCTGATCTTGCCGTTGTTTATATTAGGGATGGCTATGTCGACGCAGTTTACCGCGATGAATACCATCACACTTGCCGATCTGACCGATGACAATGCCAGCAGCGGTAACAGTGTTCTGGCGGTCACGCAGCAACTGTCGATTAGTTTAGGCGTTGCTGTAAGTGCGGCCGTCCTTCGCGTTTATGAAGGAATGGAAGGCACAACGACTGTCGAACAATTCCACTATACGTTTATCACAATGGGCATTATTACTGTTGCTTCAGCAGCAATGTTCATGCTTCTGAAAACAACCGATGGTAATAATTTGATCAAAAGACAGCGTAAATCTAAGCCGAACCGCGTTCCATCAGAATCGGAGTAAGTTGTAATCGTTGTTGCTGAAGGGTCGGCTGGGTTATCCGATGGATGAGTACATCAATCGCCAGCTCCCCCAGTTCATCTTTCGGTTGGTGGATAGTGGTTAATGGTGGCGTCATAAAGCTTGCCAGTTCGATATCGTCATAGCCAATCACCGCGATATCCTGCGGAACCTGTAACTCTGCCTGATATAACGCCTGGTAAACGCCAACAGCCATAGCGTCATTTCCGGTAAAGACGGCCTGAGGACGCAGCGGATGTGATAGCAGTTGGCGCATAGCGTCAAACCCGCCGTTAAATTCAAAATCACCAGTGACTTCATAGCCATCAGGAATGTTGAGACCCGCACGTTTCATCGCCGCCCGATAACCTTCCAACCGCAGGCGCGCCGGAGTTTTATCCAGCGGGCCGGTAATACAGGCGATACGGGTATGACCTTTATCGATCAGATATTGCGTTGCTAAGTCTCCGCCCAGCAACGAGTTATCCTGAATAAGATCGCTGTCGCCATCGAACGGAGCCCAGTCCATCATCACAGTAGGCACTGTCGGATAACGTTGCATGATTTCACGCGAAGGTTGATGCGTTTCGGTGCACAGTAACAGCAAGCCATCAACGCGTTTTTGCATCAGCGTTTCCAGATTGCGATTCATCCGCTGTTCATCGCCTTCGGTATTGCAAAGGACGAGACTATAACCGCGTTCGAAGCAGCTGCGTTCAACGCCACGCACCAGTTCTGAATAGAAAGGATTGGTACTGGCAGTGATCAACATGCCAATGGTATGTGTTTGATTGAGTTTGAGGCTACGCGCCAGAGCTGATGGCGCGTAATTGAGTTCTTTAATCGCCGCTTCAACTTTGGCGGTAATCGCTTCACTGACGAAGCGATCTTTATTGATAACGTGAGAAACTGTTGAGGTAGAAACGCCCGCCAGGCGGGCAACATCTTTCATTGTAGCCAAGCGTCACCTCTGCCTGTCTAAAAATGCGTCGATCTCTTCACGCCACGGTACGGAAGGTTGTGCGCCTTTACGTGTTACGGCAATCGCAGCGGCAGCATGGGCAAAACGAATCGCCTCTGGCAATGGTTTTTCTTCCAGCAATGCCGTGATTAACGCACCGTTAAAGGTATCTCCGGCAGCAATGGTATCGACAGCCTGCACCCGGAATCCAGGAACGCGCTGACCTTCACCATTCACGCTAGCCCATACACCACGACTTCCTAAAGTAATCAGTACAGTACGGATACCTTTTTCATGCAGTACCTGCGCCGCCTTCGCTGCATCTTCATCATTTTCAACACGAATACCGGTGAGCTTTTCTGCTTCCGTTTCGTTTGGCGTAATAATGTCCACCAGCGCCAGCAGTTCGTCAGGAAGTTCGCGAGCCGGAGCCGGGTTAAGCGCAACGATAGTCTTATTTTGATGGGCGATTTTCGCCGCTGCCATCACACTTTCGAGTGGTGATTCCAGCTGCATTAATAATGCTGACGCGTTGGCAATACGCTCACGTTGCGCTTCCACCAGCGCCGGGGAAAGGGCAGCATTAGCGCCGGCATGAATACCGATGACATTCTCACCTTCGCCATTAACAAAAATCAGCGCCACACCTGTTGATTCGCCTTTGATCACGCTGACCGGAGTAATATCAATGTTATCAGTGGCGAGCTGCTGGCGAACGCTCTCACCAATGCTGTCATCACCCGTACAGGCAATAAACGCGATATTCGCACCGCTACGCCCAGCAGCCACAGCCTGATTCGCGCCTTTGCCGCCAAATGCAACCTGATAGTGGTTACCGGTTACGGTTTCGCCTGGAGTAGGAAAAGATTGAAGATTAAGAATGTGGTCAGCATTAATGCTGCCAAGAACAACGAGGCTGCCTGCGTTTTGCATATTCGGGATGTCCATAAAATGCGCCACCGTGTTAGGGTGGCGCGTGCCCTGCTTTTCTTTATATTACACGTTCATCTGTCGATGACGTATTTATGTCACCATCAGGTCATACAACCTGATTAAAACTACTGCTTAACAACCAGTTTCAGATCAACCGGATACTTAGCCTGAACTTTCTCGCCTTTCAGCACTTTATCTGCGGTTTCGACGCCTTTCGCGCCAATCTGATCGGGTAGCTGAGCGATAGTCGCTGCTAGTTTGCCATCATTCACCGCTTTTTCGCCATCCGGTGTACCGTCAAATCCGACGACCATCACATCCGATTTACCGGCAGTTTGCAGTGCGCGCAGCGCGCCCAGCGCCATTTCATCATTCTGCGCGAATACAGCCTGAACATCCGGATGAGCGGTCAACAGGTTCTGCATTACGTTCAAACCTTTAATGCGATCAAAATCTGCTGGCTGGCTGGCAAGAACATTAAACTTGTGAGCAGCAACGGCCTGCTGGAAGCCTTCGCCACGTTCACGGGCTGCGGATGTACCAGCAATGCCTTGCAGCTCGATAACTTTGGCACCTTCACCCGCTTTCTTCGCGATGTAATCACCAGCGATTTTGCCGCCCAGTACGTTATCAGAAGCAATGTGGCTCACCACTTCACCTTTCGTTGCCTGGCGGTCAAGAGTGATAACCGGGATGTTCGCCTGGTTAGCCATCTTCACAGCATTACCCACTGCGTCGGAGTCGGTCGGGTTAATCAGCAGAATTTTTGTGCCGCGAACGGTTAAGTCCTGCACGTTCGCCAGCTCTTTCGCCGGGTTGTTCTGGGAGTCCAGCACCACCAGGTTATAGCCAAGTTTATCCGCCTCTTTCTGCGCGCCATCTTTCAGCGATACAAAGAACGGGTTGTTAAGCGTGGAGACCACCAGCGCGATGGTGTCTTTTGCCATCGCATTCGCACTGACGGTGGCGCTTAGCGCAACAGCGGAAACCAGGGTAGCCAGTTTTTTCATGTTCATATTCAAGATGTCCTGTAGTCGTTATTACTGCTTTTTGTTGTCTACCAGCACCGCCAGCAAAATCACCACCGCTTTGACGATCATCTGGTAATAGGAGGAAACACCTAACAAATTCAATCCATTATTAAGGAAGCCAAGAATTAATGCGCCGATCAACGTCCCAACAATGCGACCTTTTCCGCCCGCCAGACTCGTACCGCCCAGAACCACCGCAGCAATAGCATCCAGCTCATAGCCAGTCCCCGCCGTGGGTTGTGCGGAGGAGAGACGCGCCACTTCAATGATCCCGGCCAGCGATGCCAGCAGACCACAAAGAGAATAGACGATGATTTTGATTTTATTGACGTTGATACCAGAAAGACGCGTTGCCGCTTCGTTGCCGCCCAGCGCGTAGATGTAACGCCCCAGACGCGTGTGATGCAGCATGTACCAGGCCGCGAGGAAGACAATCCCCATGATCCAGACTGGCGTCGGTACGCCCAGCGGACGACCAATACCAAACCAGCCAAACAGATCGGCGTTCTCAGTAAAGCCGGTATTCACTGGGCTACCGTTGGTATAAACCATGGTCACGCCGCGCAGTAAAAGCATCATAACCAGCGTAGCGATAAACGCCTGGACGCGACCTTTCGCTACAATCACCCCGGTTACCGCACCAATTGCGGCACCTAACGCGAGAGCAGCAGCGACAGCCACCAGCGCATTGACTTCAATGCCGACGATAGATGCAGCAACTGCGCCGGTCAGCGCCAACAGAGAACCTACCGATAAGTCGATGCCCGACGTCAGGATCACCAGCGTCATCCCGACCGCCATAATGGCGTTCACTGAGGTTTGCTGGAGAATATTGAATAAGTTATTGATGGTGAAAAAGTTCGGGCTTAACGTCGAGACAATCGCGATCAGCACCAGCAGAGCGATAAGCGATTTCTGCTCCATCAGCCACGCTTTCGTGAAATAACGGCGACCAGAGACAGTCTGGGTTGTCATTTTTTTACTCCTGATTCACGCGATTAAGCTTGCCCACAGCGGCAGCCATTAACACTTCCTGGGTGGCCTGCTCACGAGTAAATTCCCCGCTGAGATGCCCTTCATGCATGACGATGATGCGATCGCTCATGCCTAATACTTCTGGCATCTCCGATGACACCAGAATGATGCTCAAGCCATCGGCTTTGAACTGGTTAATCAGTTGATAGATCTCTTTTTTCGCGCCGACATCTACGCCACGGGTAGGTTCATCAAGGATCAACACTTTGGGGCGTGTCATCAGACCGCGGGCAATCGCCACTTTTTGCTGATTGCCACCGGAAAGCAGACCAATTGCCTGTTCCATCGACGGAGTTTTCACATTAAACAGACGAATGAAATCACTCACAGCCTGCTGTTCATCGGCATGCTTCAAACTGCCGCCAGCGCGGCTGAAGTAGCGCAGCGCTGTCAGCGACATGTTCTCTTTTACTGACATGCCCAACACTAAACCGTCACGTTTACGGTCTTCGGAGATATACACAATGCCGTTTGCCAGGCCATCCTGCGGTGAACGGGTAACGACTTCATGCCCATCCAGGGTGACGTAACCGCTGGTGCGCGGTAGTGCGCCGTAGAGCACTTTCATCAGTTCGGTACGACCTGCGCCCATCAAACCAGAGACGCCAAGAATTTCGCCTTTGCGTAAAGTAAAAGAGACATCGTTAACGCCAGGTCCGCAGAGATTATCGACTTTCAGGCGGATATCTCCCGGCGCTTTGTCCAGGTGCGGATATTGATCTTCCAGCTTGCGACCCACCATCATCTCAATCAGCGAATCTTCGGTCAGTGATGCCACTTCGCGCTCAGCAATAAATTGCCCATCACGAAAAACGGTAACGTCATCGCAAATCTCGAAGATTTCTTTCATGCGGTGGGAGATATAGACAATACCGCGGCCTTGCGATTTCAGCTCGCGGATGACGCGGAACAGGGATTCGGTTTCGGTATCGGTCAGCGCATCGGTCGGTTCATCCATAATGATGACTTTCGACTCAAAGCTCAGCACTTTGGCGATTTCAACCATTTGCTGGTCACCGATGGAAAGATCGCCCACCAGCTTGTCGCTTTTAAAGCGCAGGTTAAGTTTAGCCAGCAATTTATCCGCTTCGGCATACATGGTTTTCCAGTCAATTTTGCCAAAGCGATTAACAAACTCACGACCGAGGAAAATGTTTTCGGCAATGGTCAACTGCGGGATCAGGTTCAGTTCCTGATGGATAATCCCAATCCCGGCTTCCTGGGAAGATTTTGGCCCGGTAAATGTCGTTTCTTTCCCCAGCCATAAAAGCGTACCGGCATCGCGAGTATAGATGCCAGTAAGCACTTTCATCATGGTGGATTTACCCGCGCCGTTTTCGCCCACCAGCGCCATCACGCGGCCCGGATAGACATTTAACGCTGCGCCCGAGAGGGCTTTTACGCCCGGGAAGGCTTTATCGATGCCTTTAAGCTGAAGTAATGCTTCCATGACGGCCTCAGAACGTCACGCCAGCACAGAGAATGATATTCGCATACGGAGAACATTCTCCGCTGCGAATTACCGCCTGACTTTCTGCGGTTTGTTGTTTGAATTGTTCATGCGTGGTGTAACGAATTTCAATGGTATTTCCCTGGTGTTTTTGCAGCTGCTCAAGGTGAGTGAGCAACGTTTCGTGGAGTTGCGGATTATGGTGTTTGATCTCTTCCGCGATAATGGCCGCCTCGACCTGCATTTCATTTGTGACGACGCCCAGCACCTGCATAAAAGAAGGTACACCCTGGGTTAATGCCATATCGATACGCGTTGTACTTTTGGGGATGGGTAAACCAGCATCACACACCACCAGCGTATCGGTATGTCCCAGACGGGAGATCACCGATGAAATATCAGAATTAAGAACGGTGCCTTTTTTCATTTTTTTCTCCATCAGCGAAACGTTTCGCTGACCCACAGTTTAATCCTGACTGAGTTGGGAAAACCATCGTGACGTTACGGAAATGTGATCAACCTCGAAACGTTTTACATGGTGATTAACCATGAAAACAAAAACGCCCCCTTATGAAGAAAGGAGGCGTCTGGCGTTAGATTTCGACCTGAGTACCCAGTTCGATAACCCTGTTTGGCGGGATTTCAAATTGATCTGGTGCACGCAGCGCATTACGTTGCAGCAGCAAGTACAGCTTGCCGCGCAGACGCAAATACCACGGGCGTTTGCCGAGGATCAACGACTCATGCGACATAAAGAAGGAGGTTTCCATCATCCGGCAACTTAATCCTTCCAGACCGCAGCGGTGGAAAACTTCTTCTACGTTTGGCGTTTCTCGCCAACCATAACTTGCCACCACGCGCCAGAAAGTGGGCGACAGTTGTTCAATCTGTACCCGACGGACGTTATGGACATATGGAGCGTCTTCGGTGCGCAGAGTTAACAGAATCACCCGCTCATGCAATACCTTGTTATGTTTAAGGTTATGCATCAGCGCAAAGGGAATGACGTTGATTGCACGCGACATATACACCGCGGTCCCGGGCACGCGAACAGGCGGTGATTTCTCCAGCGAAGCAATCATCGCTTCCAGAGAGTTACCATGTTCATGCATCCGCCGCAGCAAGCGGAAACGCTCGCTCTTCCAGGTGGTCATCACGATAAACATCACAGTACCGAGGCTCAATGGCAACCAGCCGCCGGAGAGCAGTTTATCGAGGTTAGCGGTGAACAATGGAATATCGACACAAAGGAAAGCAATCAGGATCAGCGCAACAAAATACTTATTCCAGTGCCAGTTCTGACGTGCCACGGTAGTCGAGAGAATAGACGTCAGCACCATGGTTCCGGTCACCGCAATCCCGTACGCCGCCGCCAGGTTGCTGGAGTGCTCAAAGCTGACAATCACAATCACGACCGCGACATAGAGCATCCAGTTCACAAACGGAATATAGATTTGCCCTGACTCCATTTCGGAGGTGTGAATAATGCGCATCGGCGACAAATATCCCAGACGTACCGCCTGACGCGTCAATGAGAAGACGCCAGAGATAACCGCCTGCGAGGCAATTACCGTCGCCAGTGCGGCGATGATCAGCAGCGGGATCAGCGCCCAGTCCGGTGCCAACAGGAAGAACGGGTTCTTAATCGCTTCCGGGTTCTTTAACAACAGCGCTCCCTGACCGAAGTAATTAAGGGTCAAGGAAGGTAATACGACGGTGAACCACGCCAGGCGAATAGGGAACTTACCAAAGTGCCCCATATCAGCATACAGCGCCTCGACCCCCGTAATCGACAACACCACTGCCCCTAATGCAATAAAAGAAACCGTTTTGTATTCAAGGAAGAAATGCACCGCCCACATTGGATTCAGCGCATGCAGCACTTCCGGGTTAGCAATAATGCTACGTAACCCCAGTCCTGCCAGAATCAAAAACCAGGTCAGCATGATCGGCGCAAACAGCTTACCGACCATAGCCGTGCCATGTTTTTGAATCATAAATAATAAAGTGAGAACGATAATTGAGAGGGGAACTATCCAGGTATCCAGCTGCGGGGCGACGATTTCCAGACCTTCAATGGCTGACATCACCGAAATAGCGGGTGTTATGACGACTTCACCATAGAAAAAGCTGCCGCCGATTAGCCCCATAATCACCAGCATTGATGTGGTTCGCGCCGACGTATTACGCCCGGCAAGCGACATCAACGTCAGGATCCCCCCCTCACCGGCGTTATCTGCCCGCATCACGAAGGTGAGATATTTAATGGAAACCACAAAGATTAGCAGCCAGAAGATCAGCGATAAAAAGCCAAACACGGCATCGCGTTCAACGCCAAAACCAAACTGGCCGGACAAACATTCACGAAGTGTATATAACGGGCTGGTACCAATATCGCCGTAGACAACTCCAATCGCCGCGAGGGTAATCGCGGGCAATGATTGCTTATTATCAGTGCTCATAGACTAGTCTTTCGTTGAAATATGAAATGTGTGCTTAGTCCCTTGGCCCACAAAAAAGCGCACAGTATGCACGATTAACGGCAAAATCGTACTCCTAAATGCGGCCACATTAACCTGGCTCAAAGAAAAATACCCCCCCTTTGAGACTATTTTAGCCACCAGCAAGAAACGTCTATACTCGCAATTTACGCAGAACTTTTGACGAAAGGACGCCACTTCATTATGGCTCACCCTCATTTATTAGCGGAAAGAATTTCCCGCCTGAGCAGTTCGTTGGAAAAGGGGCTTTATGAACGTAGCCACGCCATCCGCTTGTGTTTATTAGCGGCATTAAGTGGTGAAAGTGTGTTCCTCCTTGGCCCGCCAGGTATTGCCAAAAGTTTGATCGCCCGGCGCTTAAAATTCGCCTTTCAGAATGCCCGCGCGTTTGAATATCTGATGACCCGCTTCTCCACGCCGGAAGAAGTTTTTGGTCCCCTTTCTATTCAGGCGCTAAAAGATGAAGGGCGCTATGAACGTTTAACCAGCGGTTACCTGCCGGAAGCAGAAATTGTCTTTCTGGATGAGATCTGGAAAGCGGGCCCGGCAATTCTTAATACCTTGCTCACCGCCATTAACGAGCGCCAGTTCCGCAACGGTGCACACGTAGAAAAAATCCCGATGCGTCTGCTGGTGGCGGCCTCCAACGAGCTGCCGGAAGCAGACAGCAGTCTGGAAGCGTTATATGACCGCATGCTGATTCGTCTGTGGTTAGATAAAGTGCAGGATAAAGCGAATTTCCGCTCCATGCTGACCAGTCAACAGGATGAAAACGACAATCCGGTTCCTGATGCCTTGCAGGTCACAGATGAAGAATATGAACGCTGGCAGAAAGAGATTGGTGAAATTACGCTGCCCGATCATGTATTTGAGCTGATTTTTATGCTGCGCCAGCAACTGGATAAATTACCGGATGCGCCTTATGTCTCGGATCGTCGCTGGAAAAAAGCGATCCGATTATTGCAGGCCAGCGCCTTTTTTAGCGGTCGCAGTGCTGTTGCCCCGGTAGATCTCATTTTGCTGAAAGATTGCCTGTGGTATGACGCGCAAAGCCTGAATTTGATACAACAACAAATTGATGTATTGATGACCGGTCACGCCTGGCAACAGCAAGGGATGTTGACTCGCCTTGGCGCGATTGTGCAACGTCACCTGCAACTCCAGCAGCAACAAAGCGATAAAACAGCCTTAACGGTAATTCGTCTGGGCGGCATTTTCAGCCGTCGTCAGCAGTATCAACTTCCTGTTAACGTTACTGCTTCCACTCTGACTCTACTGCTGCAAAAACCGTTAAAACTGCATGATATGGAAGTGGTTCATATCTCCTTTGAGCGTAGCGCGCTGGAACAGTGGCTGAGCAAAGGTGGTGAAATTCGCGGTAAACTGAACGGTATCGGCTTTGCCCAGAAACTGAATCTGGAAGTTGATAGCGCCCAACATCTTGTCGTTCGCGATGTAAGTTTACAAGGCAGTACGCTGGCACTTCCCGGTTCATCGGCTGAAGGTCTGCCTGGTGAAATAAAACAACAACTGGAAGAGCTTGAAAGCGACTGGCGCAAGCAACACGCTTTATTCAGCGAACAGCAAAAATGTCTGTTTATCCCTGGCGACTGGTTAGGTCGCATTGAAGCCAGCCTACAGGATGTCGGTGCACAGATTCGCCAGGCACAACAATGCTAACGCTGGATACGCTTAATGTGATGCTGGCCGTCAGCGAAGAGGGATTGATCGAAGAGATGATCATCGCACTGCTGGCCTCACCGCAGCTGGCGGTCTTCTTTGAAAAATTCCCACGCCTGAAGGCGGCAATCACTGATGATGTTCCCCGCTGGCGTGAAGCGCTGCGCAGTCGGCTGAAAGATGCCCGAGTCCCGCCGGAACTCACCGAAGAGGTGATGTGCTATCAGCAAAGCCAGCTCCTCTCCACGCCACAGTTTATTGTGCAGCTACCACAGATCCTGGACTTACTGCATCGTCTGAATTCTCCATGGGCAGAACAAGCCCGACAGTTGGTTGATGCTAACAGCACGATCACTTCAGCGTTACACACGCTTTTTCTCCAGCGTTGGCGTTTAAGTCTGATCGTGCAAGCAACGACGTTAAATCAACAGCTATTAGAAGAAGAACGCGAACAACTGTTGAGTGAAGTTCAGGAACGCATGACGCTGAGCGGACAACTTGAACCGATTCTCGCAGATAACAATACTGCAGCTGGTCGTCTGTGGGATATGAGCGCCGGTCAGCTTAAACGTGGCGACTATCAGTTGATTGTGAAATACGGTGAATTTCTTAACGAACAGCCGGAACTGAAACGCCTGGCAGAGCAGCTGGGGCGTTCTCGGGAAGCCAAATCAATACCGCGCAACGATGCGCAGATGGAAACCTTCCGCACCATGGTGCGCGAACCGGCGACGGTTCCTGAGCAGGTTGATGGTCTGCAACAAAGCGATGATATTTTACGTCTCCTGCCGCCAGAACTGGCGACACTAGGGATAACGGAACTGGAGTATGAGTTTTACCGTCGGCTGGTGGAAAAACAGTTGCTCACCTATCGCCTGCACGGTGAGTCGTGGCGTGAAAAAGTGATCGAACGTCCGGTGGTACATAAAGATTACGATGAACAGCCGCGCGGGCCGTTTATTGTCTGTGTGGATACTTCCGGCTCAATGGGCGGCTTTAATGAACAGTGTGCGAAAGCGTTCTGCCTGGCCTTGATGCGCATTGCTCTCGCAGAAAACCGGCGCTGCTATATTATGCTATTTTCCACCGAGATCGTCCGTTATGAGCTTTCAGGCCCACAAGGCATCGAACAAGCAATCCGTTTTTTAAGCCAGCAGTTTCGTGGCGGCACCGATCTTGCCAGTTGTTTTCGCGCCATTATGGAACGCTTGCAAAGCAGGGAATGGTTTGATGCCGATGCGGTGGTGATTTCTGATTTTATCGCTCAGCGGTTGCCTGACGACGTGACGAGTAAAGTGAAAGAGCTGCAGCGGGTACATCAGCATCGCTTTCATGCCGTGGCGATGTCGGCACACGGCAAACCCGGCATCATGCGCATTTTCGATCATATCTGGCGCTTTGATACCGGGATGCGAAGCCGCCTGCTCAGACGCTGGCGGCGATAAATTATTACAGCAGAGAAGGGACGCTCTCGCGAACAGCAGCTGGCCATACTCCACACTGAACCTGGCCGATATGCGGCAGTTGCAGCAGCAGCATAGTCAAACGAGACTGGCCGATACCGCCGCCGATGGTCTGCGGCATTTCACCGCGCAGCAGCGCCTGATGCCACTCCAGCTCCAGGCGATCTTCGTCACCGGTCAGCGCCAGTTGATGCTTCAGCGTGTCGGCATCTACACGGATCCCCATGGAGGAAAGCTCAAACGCATCTTCCAGTACCGGGTTCCACACCAGAATATCGCCGTTCAGACCCGCATGGCCCAGCTCTGACGGGGTGCTCCAGTCATCATAATCCGGTGCGCGCACGTCGTGGCGATGACCATCGCTCAGCTTGCCGCCAATCCCGACAAGGAATACCGCGCCAAGATCTTTCGCTATCGCCCGCTCACGCCCTTTGGCATCAAGATCCGGATAACGAGACAGTAACTCCTGGCTGTGTACGAAGTGGATCTGATCCGGCAGGAACGGTGCCAGGCCAAACTCTTCGCTAACCGCAGCTTCGGTTGCTTTAATTCCCGCCCAGATCGCCTCTACCGTGCTTTTCAGAGTCGAGAATTGACGCTCACCGTCGCCCATTACGCGTTCCCAGTCCCACTGGTCAACATAGACCGAGTGCAACGGAGAAAGACGGTCTTCATCGGGGCGAAGGGCTTTCATGTGCGTGTACAGCCCTTCGCCCGCGCTGAAGTCGTGTTGCCCTAAGGTCTGACGTTTCCACTTCGCCAGTGAATGAACCACTTCGAACTGGGCATCAGGCAGAGCTTTCACTTTTACCTGCACCGCTTTTTCACAGCCCGACAAGTTATCCTGCGTGCCATCCCCCACACGGCTAAGAATCGGCGCCTGGACTTCGATCAGCCCCAGACGTTCTTCCAGTTGACGAGAAAAGTGAGATTTCACGAAGCTAATTTGACGTTGTTTGGCAATGTAAGCGGTTTTCATTTTTTATACTCCTGCGTCCTGTTGCTTATGATTAAGCAACAAAAACCGACACACATGCAATAATCATTCAATAAAAAGCCTAACTCACTTTTGATTCATTAAAAAAGAAGGCTAAAATAGAATGAATCATCAATCCGCATAAGAAAATCCTATGGAAAATTATCTGATCGACAATCTGGACCGTGGCATCCTGGAAGCATTAATGGGCAATGCGCGCACCGCTTACGCCGAACTGGCGAAACAATTTGGCGTCAGTCCGGGGACGATTCACGTTCGAGTAGAGAAAATGAAGCAGGCGGGGATCATTACCGGGGCGCGTATTGATGTCAGCCCGAAGCAGCTCGGTTATGACGTAGGCTGCTTTATCGGCATTATATTAAAGAGCGCCAAAGACTACCCTTCCGCGCTGGCAAAGCTGGAAAGCCTTGATGAAGTCACTGAAGCCTATTACACAACCGGCCACTACAGCATCTTTATAAAAGTGATGTGCCGTTCGATCGACGCTCTCCAGCATGTACTTATCAACAAGATCCAAACAATTGATGAAATTCAGTCCACCGAGACATTGATCGTCCTGCAAAACCCGATCATGCGTACCATCAAGCCCTGATCGGCTTTTTTAATCCCATACTTTTCCACAGGTAGATCCCAACGCGTTCACAGCGTACAATACGCCACTCTTAATAAAGGTGGCGGTTTATGGCAGATATCACTCTTATCAGCGGCAGCACCCTCGGCGGTGCCGAATATGTAGCAGAACACCTGGCTGAAAAGCTGGAAGAGGCGGGTTTTACCACCGAAACGCTGCACGGTCCGCTGTTAGAAGATTTACCTGCCTCAGGGATCTGGCTGGTTATCAGCTCCACCCACGGTGCCGGAGATATTCCGGACAACCTTTCTCCTTTCTATGAAGCATTGCAGGAACAGAAGCCCGATCTTTCTGCAGTCCGCTTTGGCGCAATCGGTATTGGCAGTCGTGAATATGACACCTTTTGTGGGGCTATCGATAAACTCGAGGCAGAACTCAAAAATTCCGGTGCAAAACAGACAGGCGAAACACTGAAGATCAACATTCTTGATCACGACATTCCGGAAGATCCGGCAGAAGAATGGCTGGGATCGTGGGTTAATTTACTCAAATAAGTATACAGATCGTGCGATCTACTGTGGATAACTCTGTCAGGAAGCTTGGATCAACCGGTAGTTATCCAAAGAACAACTGTTGTTCAGTTTTTGAGTTGTGTATAACCCCTCATTCTGATCCCAGCTTATACGGTCCAGGATCACCGATCATTCACAGTTAATGATCCTTTCCAGGTTGTTGATCTTAAAAGCCGGATCCTTGTTATCCACAGGGCAGTGCGATCCTAATAAGAGATCACAATAGAACAGATCTCTAAATAAATAGATCTTCTTTTTAATACCCAGGATCCCAGGTCTTTCTCAAGCCGACAAAGTTGAGTAGAATCCACGGCCCGGGCTTCAATCCATTTTCATACCGCGTTATGCGAGGCAATCACCATGTTTTATCCGGATCCTTTTGACGTCATCATCATTGGCGGGGGTCATGCAGGCACCGAGGCCGCGATGGCCGCGGCGCGTATGGGTCAACAGACTCTGCTTTTGACACACAATATCGACACTCTGGGGCAGATGAGCTGCAACCCGGCGATCGGCGGTATTGGGAAGGGACATCTGGTAAAAGAAGTGGATGCACTCGGCGGTCTGATGGCGAAAGCGATCGATCAGGCGGGTATCCAGTTTAGGATACTAAACGCAAGCAAAGGACCGGCGGTTCGCGCTACCCGAGCTCAGGCGGATCGTGTGCTCTACCGTCAGGCGGTACGTACGGCGCTGGAGAACCAACCGAACCTGATGATCTTCCAGCAGGCGGTTGAAGATCTTATTGTCGAAAACGATCGCGTGGTCGGTGCTGTTACCCAAATGGGACTGAAGTTCCGTGCCAAAGCCGTCGTGCTCACCGTTGGGACGTTCCTCGACGGTAAAATTCATATCGGTCTGGATAATTACAGCGGTGGCCGTGCTGGTGATCCGCCGTCCATTCCGCTTTCTCGCCGTTTGCGTGAACTGCCGCTGCGCGTTGGTCGTCTGAAAACCGGGACACCACCGCGTATTGATGCTCGAACCATCGACTTTAGCGTACTGGCGCAACAGCATGGCGATAACCCAATGCCGGTATTCTCGTTTATGGGCAATGCGTCCCAGCATCCCCAGCAGGTGCCGTGTTATATCACTCATACCAACGAGAAAACCCATGATGTGATCCGCAGTAACCTCGATCGTAGCCCAATGTACGCAGGGGTGATCGAAGGTGTCGGCCCACGCTACTGCCCGTCGATCGAAGACAAAGTCATGCGCTTCGCCGACAGAAATCAGCATCAGATCTTCCTTGAACCGGAAGGACTGACCTCTAATGAAATTTATCCGAACGGTATCTCCACCAGCCTGCCGTTCGATGTGCAGATGCAAATCGTCCGCTCTATGCAGGGGATGGAAAACGCGAAGATCGTGCGTCCGGGTTATGCCATTGAGTATGACTTCTTCGATCCTCGCGACCTGAAACCGACGCTGGAGAGCAAGTTTATCCAGGGGCTGTTCTTTGCTGGTCAGATTAACGGCACTACCGGTTACGAAGAAGCCGCTGCGCAAGGTTTGCTGGCCGGTCTTAACGCTGCCCGTCTGTCTGCTGACAAAGAAGGTTGGGCTCCGGCACGTTCTCAGGCGTATCTCGGCGTACTAGTTGATGACCTGTGCACTTTAGGAACCAAAGAACCGTATCGTATGTTTACTTCGCGCGCAGAATATCGTCTGATGCTACGCGAAGATAATGCGGATCTGCGTTTGACTGAAATCGGTCGTGAACTGGGCCTGGTGGATGACGAACGTTGGGCGCGCTTTAACGAGAAACTTGAGAATATCGAGCGTGAGCGTCAGCGTCTGAAATCGACCTGGGTAACCCCGTCGGCGGAAGCTGCAGCCGAAGTGAATGCTCACCTGACTGCGCCGCTTTCCCGTGAAGCCAGTGGTGAAGATCTGCTGCGTCGTCCGGAAATGACTTATGAAAAATTAACCACGCTGACGCCGTTTGCCCCTGCGTTGACAGACGAACAGGCGGCGGAACAGGTTGAGATTCAGGTTAAATACGAAGGTTATATCGCGCGCCAGCAAGATGAGATCGAAAAGCAGCTGCGTAACGAGAACACCCTGCTACCCGCGACACTGGATTACCGCCAGGTATCCGGTCTTTCTAACGAAGTGATCGCCAAACTTAACGATCACAAACCAGCCTCTATCGGCCAAGCTTCGCGTATTTCTGGCGTCACGCCTGCGGCCATCTCCATTCTGCTGGTGTGGCTGAAAAAACAGGGTATGCTGCGTCGTAGCGCATAACGCATTAAAAATGCCTGGTAAGCACCCGCTTACCAGGCAACGCATCAAGAACAGGTAATCACCGTGCTCAACAAACTCTCCTTACTGCTGAAAGACGCAGGTATTTCGCTTACCGATCACCAGAAAAACCAGCTTATTGCCTACGTGAATATGCTGCATAAATGGAACAAAGCGTACAACCTGACTTCGGTCCGCGATCCTAATGAGATGCTGGTACGCCATATTCTCGATAGCATTGTGGTGGCACCGTATCTGCAAGGTGAACGGTTTATCGATGTCGGCACCGGACCAGGACTGCCAGGCATTCCACTCTCTATCGTGCGTCCTGAAGCCCATTTCACTCTGTTGGATAGCCTTGGTAAACGCGTGCGTTTCCTTCGTCAGGTGCAACATGAGCTTAAACTGGAGAATATTGAACCAGTACAGAGCAGGGTAGAAGAGTTTCCTTCAGAGCCGCCATTTGATGGCGTAATTAGCCGCGCTTTTGCCTCTCTGAACGATATGGTGAGCTGGTGCCACCATCTTCCTGGTGAGCAAGGCCGTTTCTACGCGCTGAAAGGGCAAATGCCGGAAGATGAAATCGCTTTGTTGCCCGAAGAATATCAGGTCGAATCAGTGGTTAAACTTCAGGTTCCAGCCCTGGATGGCGAACGTCATCTGGTGGTGATTAAAGCAAATAAAATTTAATTTTTATCAAAAAAATCATAAAAAATTGACCGGTTAGACTGTTAACAACAACCAGGTTTTCTACTGATATAACTGGTTACATTTAACGCCACGTTCACTCTTTTGCATCAACAAGATAACGTGGCTTTTTTTGGTAAGCAGAAAATAAGTCATTAGTGAAAATATCAGTCTGCTAAAAATCGGCGCTAAGAACCATCATTGGCTGTTAAAACATTATTAAAAATGTCAATGGGTGGTTTTTGTTGTGTAAATGTCATTTATTAAAACAGTATCTGTTTTTAGACTGAAATATCATAAACTTGCAAAGGCATCATTTGCCAAGTAAATAAATATGCTGTGCGCGAACATGCGCAATATGTGATCTGAAGCACGCTTTATCACCAGTGTTTACGCGTTATTTACAGTTTTTCATGATCGAACAGGGTTAGCAGAAAAGTCGCAATTGTATGCACTGGAAAAATATTTAAACATTTATTCACCTTTTGGCTACTTATTGTTTGAAATCACGGGGGCGCACCGTATAATTTGACCGCTTTTTGATGCTTGACTCTAAGCCTTAAAGAAAGTTTTATACGACACGCGGCATACCTCGAAGGGAGCAGGAGTGAAAAACGTGATGTCTGTGTCGCTCGTGAGTCGAAACGTTGCTCGGAAGCTTCTGCTCGTTCAGTTACTGGTGGTGATAGCAAGTGGATTGCTGTTCAGCCTCAAAGACCCCTTCTGGGGCGTCTCTGCAATAAGCGGGGGCCTGGCAGTCTTTCTGCCTAACGTTTTGTTTATGATATTTGCCTGGCGTCACCAGGCGCATACACCAGCGAAAGGCCGGGTGGCCTGGACATTCGCATTTGGCGAAGCTTTCAAAGTTCTGGCGATGTTGGTGTTACTGGTGGTGGCGTTGGCGGTTTTAAAGGCGGTATTCTTGCCGCTGATCGTTACGTGGGTTTTGGTGCTGGTGGTTCAGATACTGGCACCGGCTGTAATTAACAACAAAGGGTAAAAGGCATCATGGCTTCAGAAAATATGACGCCGCAGGATTACATAGGACACCACCTGAATAACCTTCAGCTGGACCTGCGTACATTCTCGCTGGTGGATCCACAAAACCCCCCAGCCACCTTCTGGACAATCAATATTGACTCCATGTTCTTCTCGGTGGTGCTGGGTCTGTTGTTCCTGGTTTTATTCCGTAGCGTAGCCAAAAAGGCGACCAGCGGTGTGCCAGGTAAGTTTCAGACCGCGATTGAGCTGGTGATCGGCTTTGTTAATGGTAGCGTGAAAGACATGTACCATGGCAAAAGCAAGCTGATTGCTCCGCTGGCCCTGACGATCTTCGTCTGGGTATTCCTGATGAACCTGATGGATTTACTGCCTATCGACCTGCTGCCGTACATTGCTGAACATGTACTGGGTCTGCCTGCACTGCGTGTGGTTCCGTCTGCGGACGTGAACGTAACGCTGTCTATGGCACTGGGCGTATTTATCCTGATTCTGTTCTACAGCATCAAAATGAAAGGCATCGGCGGCTTCACGAAAGAGTTGACGCTGCAGCCGTTCAATCACTGGGCGTTCATTCCTGTCAACTTAATCCTTGAAGGGGTAAGCCTGCTGTCCAAACCAGTTTCACTCGGTTTGCGACTGTTCGGTAACATGTATGCCGGTGAGCTGATTTTCATTCTGATTGCTGGTCTGTTGCCGTGGTGGTCACAGTGGATCCTGAATGTGCCGTGGGCCATTTTCCACATCCTGATCATTACGCTGCAAGCCTTCATCTTCATGGTTCTGACGATCGTCTATCTGTCGATGGCGTCTGAAGAACATTAATTTACCAACACTACTACGTTTTAACTGAAACAAACTGGAGACTGTCATGGAAAACCTGAATATGGATCTGCTGTACATGGCTGCCGCTGTGATGATGGGTCTGGCGGCAATCGGTGCTGCGATCGGTATCGGCATCCTCGGGGGTAAATTCCTGGAAGGCGCAGCGCGTCAACCTGATCTGATTCCTCTGCTGCGTACTCAGTTCTTTATCGTTATGGGTCTGGTGGATGCTATCCCGATGATCGCTGTAGGTCTGGGTCTGTACGTGATGTTCGCTGTCGCGTAGTAAGCGTTGCTTTTATTTAAAGAGCAATATCAGAACGTTAACTAAATAGAGGCATTGTGCTGTGAATCTTAACGCAACAATCCTCGGCCAGGCCATCGCGTTTGTCCTGTTCGTTCTGTTCTGCATGAAGTACGTATGGCCGCCATTAATGGCAGCCATCGAAAAACGTCAAAAAGAAATTGCTGACGGCCTTGCTTCCGCAGAACGAGCACATAAGGACCTTGACCTTGCAAAGGCCAGCGCGACCGACCAGCTGAAAAAAGCGAAAGCGGAAGCCCAGGTAATCATCGAGCAGGCGAACAAACGCCGCTCGCAGATTCTGGACGAAGCGAAAGCTGAGGCAGAACAGGAACGTACTAAAATCGTGGCCCAGGCGCAGGCGGAAATTGAAGCCGAGCGTAAACGTGCCCGTGAAGAGCTGCGTAAGCAAGTTGCTATCCTGGCTGTTGCTGGCGCCGAGAAGATCATCGAACGTTCCGTGGATGAAGCTGCTAACAGCGACATCGTGGATAAACTTGTCGCTGAACTGTAAGGAGGGAGGGGCTGATGTCTGAATTTATTACGGTAGCTCGCCCCTACGCCAAAGCAGCTTTTGACTTTGCCGTCGAACACCAAAGTGTAGAACGCTGGCAGGACATGCTGGCGTTTGCCGCCGAGGTAACCAAAAACGAACAAATGGCAGAGCTTCTCTCTGGCGCGCTTGCGCCAGAAACGCTCGCCGAGTCGTTTATCGCAGTTTGTGGTGAGCAACTGGACGAAAACGGTCAGAACCTGATTCGGGTTATGGCTGAAAATGGTCGTCTTAACGCGCTCCCGGATGTTCTGGAGCAGTTTATTCACCTGCGTGCCGTGAGTGAGGCTACCGCTGAGGTAGACGTCATTTCCGCTGCCGCACTGAGTGAACAACAGCTCGCGAAAATTTCTGCTGCGATGGAAAAACGTCTGTCACGCAAAGTTAAGCTGAATTGCAAAATCGATAAGTCTGTAATGGCAGGCGTTATCATCCGAGCGGGTGATATGGTCATTGATGGCAGCGTACGCGGTCGTCTTGAGCGCCTTGCAGACGTCTTGCAGTCTTAAGGGGACTGGAGCATGCAACTGAATTCCACCGAAATCAGCGAACTGATCAAGCAGCGCATTGCTCAGTTCAATGTTGTGAGTGAAGCTCACAACGAAGGTACTATTGTTTCTGTAAGTGACGGTGTTATCCGCATTCACGGCCTGGCCGATTGTATGCAGGGTGAAATGATCTCCCTGCCGGGTAACCGTTACGCTATCGCACTGAACCTCGAGCGCGACTCTGTAGGTGCGGTTGTTATGGGTCCGTACGCTGACCTTGCCGAAGGCATGAAAGTTAAGTGTACTGGCCGTATCCTGGAAGTTCCGGTTGGCCGTGGCCTGCTGGGCCGTGTGGTTAACACTCTGGGTGCACCAATCGACGGTAAAGGTCCGCTGGATCACGACGGCTTCTCTGCTGTAGAAGCAATCGCTCCGGGCGTTATCGAACGTCAGTCCGTAGATCAGCCGGTACAGACCGGTTATAAAGCCGTTGACTCCATGATCCCAATCGGTCGTGGTCAGCGTGAATTGATCATCGGTGACCGTCAGACAGGTAAAACCGCACTGGCTATCGATGCCATCATCAACCAGCGCGATTCCGGTATCAAATGTATCTATGTCGCTATCGGCCAGAAAGCGTCCACCATTTCTAACGTGGTACGTAAACTGGAAGAGCACGGCGCACTGGCTAACACCATCGTTGTGGTAGCAACCGCGTCTGAATCCGCTGCACTGCAATACCTGGCACCGTATGCCGGTTGCGCAATGGGCGAATACTTCCGTGACCGCGGTGAAGATGCGCTGATCATTTACGATGACCTGTCTAAACAGGCTGTTGCTTACCGTCAGATCTCCCTGCTGCTCCGTCGTCCGCCAGGACGTGAAGCATTCCCGGGCGACGTTTTCTACCTCCACTCTCGTCTGCTGGAGCGTGCTGCACGTGTTAACGCCGAATACGTTGAAGCCTTCACCAAAGGTGAAGTGAAAGGGAAAACCGGTTCTCTGACCGCACTGCCGATTATCGAAACTCAGGCGGGTGACGTTTCTGCGTTCGTTCCGACCAACGTAATCTCCATTACCGATGGTCAGATCTTCCTGGAAACCAACCTGTTCAACGCCGGTATTCGTCCTGCGGTTAACCCGGGTATTTCCGTATCCCGTGTTGGTGGTGCAGCACAGACCAAGATCATGAAAAAACTGTCCGGTGGTATCCGTACCGCTCTGGCACAGTATCGTGAACTGGCAGCGTTCTCTCAGTTTGCATCCGACCTTGACGATGCAACACGTAAGCAGCTTGACCACGGTCAGAAAGTGACCGAACTGCTGAAACAGAAACAGTATGCGCCGATGTCCGTTGCGCAGCAGTCTCTGGTTCTGTTCGCAGCAGAACGTGGTTACCTGGCGGATGTTGAACTGTCGAAAATTGGCAGCTTCGAAGCCGCTCTGCTGGCTTACGTCGACCGTGATCACGCTCCGTTGATGCAAGAGATCAACCAGACCGGTGGCTACAACGACGAAATCGAAGGCAAGCTGAAAGGCATCCTCGATTCCTTCAAAGCAACCCAATCGGTAACGTCTGGCGGCTTGCCTTAGGGCAGGCCGCAAGGCATTGAGGAGAAGCTCATGGCCGGCGCAAAGAGATACGTAGTAAGATCGCAAGCGTCCAGAACACGCAAAAGATCACTAAAGCGATGGAGATGGTCGCCGCTTCCAAAATGCGTAAATCGCAGGATCGCATGGCGGCCAGCCGTCCTTATGCAGAAACCATGCGCAAAGTGATTGGTCACCTTGCACACGGTAATCTGGAATATAAGCACCCTTACCGGAAGACCGCGACGTTAAACGCGTGGGCTACCTGGTGGTGTCGACCGACCGTGGTTTGTGCGGTGGTTTGAACATTAACCTGTTCAAAAACTGCTGGCGGAAATGAAGACTGGACCGACAAAGGCGTTCAATGCGACCTCGCAATGATCGGCTCGAAAGGCGTGTCGTTCTTCAACTCCGTGGGCGGCAATGTTGTTGCCGGTCACCGGCATGGGGATAACCCTTCCCTGTCCGAACTGATCGGTCCGGTAAAAGTGATGTTGCAGGCCTACGACGAAGGCCGTCTGGACAAGCTTTACATTGTCAGCAACAAATTTATTAACACCATGTCTCAGGTTCCGACCATCAGCCAGCTGCTGCCGTTACCGGCATCAGATGATGATGATCTGAAACATAAATCCTGGGATTACCTGTACGAACCCGATCCGAAGGCGTTGCTGGATACCCTGCTGCGTCGTTATGTCGAATCTCAGGTTTATCAGGGCGTGGTTGAAAACCGGCCAGCGAGCAGGCCGCCCGTATGGTGGCGATGAAAGCCGCGACCGACAATGGCGGCAGCCTGATTAAAGAGCTGCAGTTGGTATACAACAAAGCTCGTCAGGCCAGCATTACTCAGGAACTCACCGAGATCGTCTCGGGGCCGCCGCGGTTTAAACAGGTTATTTCGTAGAGGATTTAAGATGGCTACTGGAAAGATTGTCCAGTAATCGGCGCCGTAGTTGACGTCGAATTCCCTCAGGATGCCGTACCGCGCGTGTACGATGCTCTTGAGGTGCAAAATGGTAATGAGCGTCTGGTGCTGGAAGTTCAGCAGCAGCTCGGCGGCGGTATCGTACGTACCATCGCAATGGGTTCCTCCGACGGTCTGCGTCGCGGTCTGGATGTAAAAGACCTCGAACACCCGATTGAAGTCCCGGTAGGTAAAGCGACTCTGGGCCGTATCATGAACGTACTGGGTGAACCGGTCGACATGAAAGGCGAGATCGGTGAAGAAGAGCGTTGGGCGATTCACCGCGCAGCACCTTCCTACGAAGAGCTGTCAAACTCTCAGGAACTGCTGGAAACCGGTATCAAAGTTATCGACCTGATGTGTCCGTTCGCTAAGGGCGGTAAAGTTGGTCTGTTCGGTGGTGCGGGTGTAGGTAAAACCGTAAACATGATGGAGCTCATTCGTAACATCGCGATCGAGCACTCCGGTTACTCTGTGTTTGCGGGCGTAGGTGAACGTACTCGTGAGGGTAACGACTTCTACCACGAAATGACCGACTCCAACGTTATCGACAAAGTATCCGGTGTATGGCCAGATGAACGAGCCGCCGGGAAACCGTCTGCGCGTTGCTCTGACCGGTCTGACCATGGCTGAGAAATTCCGTGACGAAGGTCGTGACGTTCTGCTGTTCGTTGACAACATCTATCGTTACACCGGCCGGTACGGAAGTATCCGCACTGCTGGGCCGTATGCCTTCAGCGGTAGGTTATCAGCCGACCCTGGCGGAAGAGATGGGCGTTCTGCAGGAACGTATCACCTCCACCAAAACTGGTTCTATCACCTCCGTACAGGCAGTATACGTACCTGCGGATGACTTGACTGACCCGTCTCCGGCAACCACCTTTGCGCACCTTGACGCAACCGTGGTACTGAGCCGTCAGATCGCGTCTCTGGGTATCTACCCGGCCGTTGACCCGCTGGACTCCACCAGCCGTCAGCTGGACCCGCTGGTGGTTGGTCAGGAACACTACGACACCGCGCGTGGCGTTCAGTCCATCCTGCAACGTTATCAGGAACTGAAAGACATCATCGCCATCCGGGTATGGATGAACTGTCTGAAGAAGACAAACTGGTGGTAGCGCGTGCTCGTAAGATCCAGCGCTTCCTGTCCCAGCCGTTCTTCGTGGCAGAAGTATTCACCGGTTCTCCGGGTAAATACGTCTCCCTGAAAGACACCATCCGTGGCTTTAAAGGCATCATGGAAGGCGAATACGATCACCTGCCGGAGCAGGCGTTCTACATGGTCGGTTCCATCGAAGAAGCTGTGGAAAAGCCAAAAACTTTAACGCCTTAATCGGAGGGTGATATGGCAATGACTTACCACCGGACGTCGTCAGCGCAGAGCAACAAATGTTCTCTGGTCTGGTCGAGAAAATCCGGTAACGGGTAGCGAAGGTGAACTGGGGATCTACCCTGGCCACGCACCGCTGCTCACCGCCATTAAGCCTGGTATGATTCGCATCGTGAAACAGCACGGTCACGAAGAGTTTATCTATCTGTCTGGCGGCATTCTTGAAGTGCAGCCTGGCAACGTGACCGTTCTGGCCGACACCGCAATTCGCGGCCAGGATCTCGACGAAGCGCGAGCCATGGAAGCGAAACGTAAGGCTGAAGAGCACATTAGCAGCTCTCACGGCGACGTAGATTACGCTCAGGCGTCTGCGGAACTGGCCAAAGCGATCGCGCAGCTGCGCGTTATCGAGTTGACCAAAAAAAGCGATGTAACACCGGCTTGAAAAGCACAAAAGCCAGTCTGGAAACAGGCTGGCTTTTTTTTGCGCGTGTGACCCGTCCTGAATAGCGTTCACATAGATCCTGCTGATATAAAACCCCCCTGTTTTCCTGTTTATTCATTGATCGAAATAAGAGCAAAAACATCCACCTGACGCTTAAATTAAGGTACTGCCTTAATTTTCTGCAGACAAAAGGCGTGACGATGGTCGAAAATGGCGCTTTCGTCAGCGGGGATAATCCGTTATTGAACAATTTATCCTCTGTCCATTTCACGATGAAAAAAATGTAGTTTTTTCAAGGTGAAGCGGTTTAAATTCGTTCTCAAATTACAGTCAGGACGCGTATGTTGAATAATGCTATGAGCGTAGTGATCCTTGCCGCAGGCAAAGGCACGCGCATGTATTCCGATCTTCCGAAAGTGCTGCATACCCTTGCCGGGAAAGCGATGGTTCAGCATGTCATTGATGCTGCGAATGAATTAGGCGCAGCGCACGTTCACCTGGTGTACGGTCACGGCGGCGATCTGCTAAAACAGGCGCTGAAAGACGACAACCTTAACTGGGTGCTTCAGGCAGAGCAGCTGGGTACGGGTCATGCAATGCAGCAGGCCGCACCTTTCTTTGCCGATGATGAAGACATTTTAATGCTCTACGGCGACGTGCCGCTGATCTCTGTCGAAACACTCCAGCGTCTGCGTGATGCTAAACCGCAGGGTGGCATTGGTCTGCTGACGGTGAAACTGGATGATCCGACCGGTTATGGACGTATCACCCGTGAAAACGGCAAAGTTACCGGCATTGTTGAGCACAAAGATGCCACCGACGAGCAGCGTCAGATTCAGGAGATCAACACCGGCATTCTGATTGCCAACGGCGCAGATATGAAACGCTGGCTGGCGAAGCTGACCAACAATAATGCTCAGGGCGAATACTACATCACCGACATTATTGCGCTGGCGTATCAGGAAGGGCGTGAAATCGTCGCCGTTCATCCGCAACGTTTAAGCGAAGTAGAAGGCGTGAATAACCGCCTGCAACTCTCCCGTCTGGAGCGTGTTTATCAGTCCGAACAGGCTGAAAAACTGCTGTTAGCAGGCGTTATGCTGCGCGATCCAGCGCGTTTTGATCTGCGTGGTACGCTAACTCACGGGCGCGATGTTGAAATTGATACTAACGTTATCATCGAGGGCAACGTGACTCTCGGTCATCGCGTGAAAATTGGCACCGGTTGCGTGATTAAAAACAGCGTGATTGGCGATGATTGCGAAATCAGTCCGTATACCGTTGTGGAAGATGCGAATCTGGCAGCGGCCTGTACCATTGGCCCGTTTGCCCGTTTGCGTCCTGGTGCTGAGTTGCTGGAAGGTGCTCACGTCGGTAACTTCGTTGAGATGAAAAAAGCGCGTCTGGGTAAAGGCTCGAAAGCTGGTCATCTGACTTACCTGGGCGATGCGGAAATTGGCGATAACGTTAACATCGGCGCGGGAACCATTACCTGCAACTACGATGGTGCGAATAAATTTAAGACCATTATCGGCGACGATGTGTTTGTTGGTTCCGACACTCAGCTGGTGGCCCCGGTAACAGTAGGCAAAGGCGCGACCATTGCTGCGGGTACAACTGTGACGCGTAATGTCGGCGAAAATGCATTAGCTATCAGCCGTGTGCCGCAGACTCAGAAAGAAGGCTGGCGTCGTCCGGTAAAGAAAAAGTGATTCTGGCCGGCTAACCCGGTCACATGGGATGAGGAGATAACATAATCTCCCTCCCACAAGCAGTAACTATAAAAATAACCCCACTCTCTACAAGGCTCGGGGCGCCCGAAAAAACGGGCATACAGGTTGACCGACAACGATATAAATCGGAATCAAAAACTATGTGTGGAATTGTTGGCGCGATCGCGCAACGTGATGTAGCAGAAATCCTTCTTGAAGGTTTACGTCGTCTGGAATACCGCGGATATGACTCTGCCGGTCTGGCCGTTGTTGATGCAGAAGGTCATATGACCCGCCTGCGTCGCCTCGGTAAAGTCCAGATGCTGGCACAGGCAGCGGAAGAACATCCTCTGCATGGCGGCACTGGTATTGCTCACACTCGCTGGGCGACCCACGGTGAACCTTCAGAAGTGAATGCGCATCCGCATGTTTCTGAACACATTGTGGTGGTGCATAACGGCATCATCGAAAACCATGAACCGCTGCGTGAAGAGCTAAAAGCGCGTGGCTATACCTTCGTTTCTGAAACCGACACCGAAGTGATTGCCCATCTGGTGAACTGGGAGCTGAAACAAGGCGGGACTCTGCGTGAGGCCGTTCTGCGTGCTATCCCGCAGCTGCGTGGTGCGTACGGTACAGTGATCATGGACTCCCGTCACCCGGATACCCTGCTGGCGGCACGTTCTGGTAGTCCGCTGGTGATTGGCCTGGGGATGGGCGAAAACTTTATCGCTTCTGACCAGCTGGCGCTGTTGCCGGTGACCCGTCGCTTTATCTTCCTTGAAGAGGGCGATATTGCGGAAATCACTCGCCGTTCGGTAAACATCTTCGATAAAACTGGCGCGGAAGTAAAACGTCAGGATATCGAATCCAATCTGCAATATGACGCGGGCGATAAAGGCATTTACCGTCACTACATGCAGAAAGAGATCTACGAACAGCCGAACGCGATCAAAAACACCCTTACCGGACGCATCAGCCACGGTCAGGTTGATTTAAGCGAGCTGGGACCGAACGCCGACGAACTGCTGTCGAAGGTTGAGCATATTCAGATCCTCGCCTGTGGTACTTCTTATAACTCCGGTATGGTTTCCCGCTACTGGTTTGAATCGCTAGCAGGTATTCCGTGCGACGTCGAAATCGCCTCTGAATTCCGCTATCGCAAATCTGCCGTGCGTCGTAACAGCCTGATGATCACCTTGTCACAGTCTGGCGAAACCGCGGATACCCTGGCTGGCCTGCGTCTGTCGAAAGAGCTGGGTTACCTTGGTTCACTGGCAATCTGTAACGTTCCGGGTTCTTCTCTGGTGCGCGAATCCGATCTGGCGCTAATGACCAACGCGGGTACAGAAATCGGCGTGGCATCCACTAAAGCATTCACCACTCAGTTAACTGTGCTGTTGATGCTGGTGGCGAAGCTGTCTCGCCTGAAAGGTCTGGATGCCTCCATTGAACATGACATCGTGCATGGTCTGCAGGCGCTGCCGAGCCGTATTGAGCAGATGCTGTCTCAGGACAAACGCATTGAAGCGCTGGCAGAAGATTTCTCTGACAAACATCACGCGCTGTTCCTGGGCCGTGGCGATCAGTACCCAATCGCGCTGGAAGGCGCATTGAAGTTGAAAGAGATCTCTTACATTCACGCTGAAGCCTACGCTGCTGGCGAACTGAAACACGGTCCGCTGGCGCTAATTGATGCCGATATGCCGGTTATTGTTGTTGCACCGAACAACGAATTGCTGGAAAAACTGAAATCCAACATTGAAGAAGTTCGCGCGCGTGGCGGTCAGTTGTATGTCTTCGCCGATCAGGATGCGGGTTTTGTAAAGTAGCGATAACATGCACATCATCGAGATGCCGCATGTGGAAGAGGTGATTGCACCGATCTTCTACACCGTTCCGCTGCAGCTGCTGGCTTACCATGTCGCGCTGATCAAAGGCACCGACGTTGACCAGCCGCGTAACCTGGCAAAATCGGTTACGGTTGAGTAATAAATGGATGCCCTGCGTAAGCGGGGCATTTTTCTTCCTGTTATGTTTTTAATCAAACATCCTGCCAACTCCATGTGACAAACCGTCATCTTCGGCTACTTTTTCTCTGTCACAGAATGAAAATTTTTCTGTCATCTCTTCGTTATTAATGTTTGTAATTGACTGAATATCAACGCTTATTTAAATCAGACTGAAGACTTTATCTCTCTGTCATAAAACTGTCATATTCCTTACATATAACTGTCACCTGTTTGTCCTATTTTGCTTCTCGTAGCCAACAAACAATGCTTTATGAATCCTCCCAGGAGACATTATGAAAGTTATGCGTACCACCGTCGCAACTGTTGTCGCCGCGACCTTATCGATGAGTGCTTTCTCTGTGTTTGCAGAAGCAAGCCTGACAGGTGCAGGTGCAACCTTCCCTGCGCCGGTGTATGCCAAATGGGCTGACACTTACCAGAAAGAAACCGGTAATAAAGTTAACTACCAGGGTATCGGTTCTTCCGGTGGCGTAAAACAGATTATCGCTAATACCGTTGATTTTGGTGCCTCTGACGCGCCGCTGTCTGACGAAAAACTGGCTCAGGAAGGTCTGTTCCAGTTCCCGACCGTGATTGGCGGCGTGGTGCTGGCGGTTAACATTCCAGGGCTGAAGTCTGGCGAACTGGTGCTGGATGGTAAAACCCTCGGCGACATCTACCTGGGCAAAATCAAGAAGTGGGATGATGAAGCCATCGCCAAACTGAATCCGGGTCTGAAACTGCCTTCACAAAACATTGCTGTAGTACGCCGCGCAGATGGCTCCGGGACTTCCTTCGTCTTCACCAGCTACCTGGCGAAAGTGAACGAAGAGTGGAAAAACAACGTTGGTACTGGCTCTACCGTAAAATGGCCGATCGGTCTGGGCGGTAAAGGTAACGACGGTATCGCCGCGTTCGTTCAGCGTCTGCCGGGTGCAATTGGTTATGTTGAATATGCTTACGCGAAGCAGAACAACCTGGCGTACACCAAACTGATCTCCGCTGATGGTAAACCGGTTAGTCCGACCGAAGAAAACTTCGCTAATGCAGCAAAAGGTGCAGACTGGAGCAAAACCTTCGCTCAGGATCTGACCAACCAGAAAGGCGAAGATGCATGGCCTATTACCTCTACCACGTTCATTCTGATCCACAAAGATCAGAAGAAACCAGAACAAGGCACAGAAGTGCTGAAATTCTTCGACTGGGCGTACAAAACCGGGGCTAAACAGGCGAACGACCTGGATTACGCCAGCCTGCCGGATAGTGTAGTTGAACAGGTTCGCGCTGCGTGGAAGACCAATATTAAAGACAGTAGCGGTAAGCCGCTGTACTAATAAAACTCCAGGCCGGGTACGGTGTTTTACGCCGCATCCGGCATTACAAAATGACTTTGTAAACGCGTTTAACTGAAGAGTAACTTATGGCTGCAACCAAGCCTGCTTTTAACCCACCGGGTAAAAAGGGCGACATAATTTTCAGCGTGCTGGTAAAACTGGCGGCGCTGATTGTGCTATTGATGTTGGGTGGCATTATTGTCTCTCTGATCATCTCCTCCTGGCCGAGCATTCAGAAATTTGGTCTGGCTTTCCTATGGACCAAAGAGTGGGATGCACCGAACGATATCTACGGGGCGCTGGTGCCGATCTACGGTACGTTGGTGACTTCGTTTATCGCGCTGCTGATCGCCGTCCCGGTGAGTTTCGGTATCGCCCTGTTCCTGACTGAGCTTGCGCCTGGCTGGCTGAAACGCCCGCTGGGTATCGCCATTGAGCTGCTGGCAGCCATTCCAAGTATCGTTTACGGCATGTGGGGCCTGTTTATCTTTGCGCCGCTGTTCGCCGTTTACTTTCAGGAGCCGGTCGGCAATATCATGTCGAATATCCCGATTGTTGGCGCGCTGTTCTCTGGCCCCGCATTTGGTATCGGTATCCTCGCGGCAGGCGTGATCCTCGCCATCATGATTATTCCGTACATTGCGGCGGTAATGCGTGATGTGTTCGAACAAACCCCGGTGATGATGAAAGAGTCGGCCTACGGTATTGGCTGCACCACCTGGGAAGTTATCTGGCGTATCGTTCTTCCGTTCACCAAAAATGGTGTTATCGGCGGCATCATGCTGGGGCTGGGCCGCGCGCTCGGTGAAACCATGGCGGTGACCTTTATCATCGGTAACACCTACCAGCTCGACAGCGCCTCGCTGTATATGCCGGGCAACAGTATCACCTCTGCGCTGGCGAACGAATTTGCGGAAGCGGAATCCGGTCTGCACGTTGCCGCACTGATGGAACTGGGCCTGATCCTGTTTGTGATTACCTTCATCGTCCTCGCCGCATCGAAGTTTATGATTATGCGCCTGGCTAAGAATGAGGGGGCACGCTAATGGCTATGGTTGAAATGCAAACCACTGCGGCGCTGGCTGAATCTCGCCGCAAAATGCAGGCGCGTCGCCGCCTCAAAAACCGTATTGCGCTGACGCTCTCGATGGCGACGATGGCCTTCGGCCTGTTCTGGCTGATCTGGATTTTAATGTCCACCATCACTCGCGGTATCGACGGTATGTCGCTGGCGCTGTTCACTGAAATGACGCCGCCGCCCAATACGGAAGGTGGTGGTCTGGCGAACGCTCTGGCGGGTAGCGGGCTGTTAATTTTGTGGGCCACGGTATTCGGTACGCCGCTGGGCATTATGGCGGGGATTTATCTGGCGGAATATGGTCGTAAATCCTGGCTGGCAGAAGTGATTCGCTTCATTAACGACATTCTGCTCTCTGCGCCGTCGATTGTGGTTGGTCTGTTTGTTTACACCATTGTGGTGGCGCAGATGGAGCACTTCTCCGGCTGGGCGGGCGTGATTGCCCTGGCGTTGTTGCAGGTGCCGATTGTTATCCGCACCACCGAGAACATGCTGAAACTGGTGCCGTACAGCCTGCGTGAAGCGGCTTATGCGCTGGGTACACCGAAGTGGAAGATGATCTCTGCGATTACGCTGAAAGCGTCGGTGTCCGGGATTATGACCGGTATCCTGCTGGCGATTGCCCGTATTGCTGGTGAAACCGCGCCGCTGCTGTTTACCGCGCTCTCCAACCAGTTCTGGAGCACGGACATGATGCAGCCGATCGCCAACCTGCCGGTGACGATCTTTAAGTTTGCGATGAGCCCGTTTGCGGAATGGCAGCAATTGGCCTGGGCCGGGGTATTGATCATTACCCTGTGCGTACTGCTGCTGAACATTCTGGCGCGCGTTGTTTTTGCGAAGAATAAACACGGTTGATATTGCTGACACGGTTTTCCCCTCACCCTAACCCTCTCCCCAGAGGGGCGAGGGGACCGACCGAGCGCCTTTTTGACTCTGTACACGGTTAACACTTTGCCGGATGCGGCGTGAACGCCTGATCCGGCCTACGGTAAGCCTGATTAGCGAAGTGCATCAGGCACGATGAGGAAAAGATTGCAATGAGTATGGTTGAAACTGCCCCGAGTAAAATTCAGGTTCGTAATTTGAACTTCTACTACGGCAAATTCCATGCCCTGAAAAACATCAACCTGGATATCGCTAAAAACCAGGTAACGGCGTTTATCGGGCCGTCCGGCTGCGGTAAATCGACGCTGCTGCGTACCTTCAACAAAATGTTTGAACTGTACCCGGAGCAGCGTGCGGAAGGTGAAATTCTGCTTGATGGCGACAACATCCTGACCAACTCTCAGGATATCGCACTGCTGCGTGCGAAAGTGGGCATGGTGTTCCAGAAACCGACGCCGTTTCCGATGTCCATCTACGACAACATCGCTTTTGGCGTTCGTCTGTTTGAGAAGCTCTCCCGTGCCGACATGGACGAGCGCGTGCAGTGGGCATTGACCAAAGCCGCATTGTGGAACGAAACCAAAGATAAATTGCACCAGAGCGGTTACTCTCTCTCTGGTGGTCAGCAACAGCGTCTGTGTATTGCGCGTGGTATCGCCATTCGCCCGGAAGTGCTGCTGCTCGACGAACCGTGTTCGGCGCTCGACCCTATCTCTACCGGGCGTATTGAAGAGCTGATCACCGAACTGAAGCAGGATTACACCGTGGTGATCGTCACCCACAACATGCAGCAGGCTGCGCGTTGTTCCGACCACACGGCGTTTATGTACCTGGGCGAATTGATTGAGTTCAGCAACACGGACGATCTGTTCACCAAGCCAGCGAAGAAACAAACAGAAGACTACATCACCGGTCGTTACGGTTGATTCAGGAGTGCGTTATGGACAGTCTCAATCTTAATAAACATATTTCCGGCCAGTTCAACGCCGAACTGGAAAGTATCCGCACGCAGGTGATGACCATGGGCGGCATGGTGGAGCAGCAGCTTTCTGATGCAATCACCGCGATGCATAACCAGGACAGCGATCTGGCGAAGCGCGTCATCGAAGGCGACAAGAACGTCAACATGATGGAAGTGGCGATCGATGAAGCCTGCGTGCGCATTATCGCCAAACGTCAGCCGACGGCGAGCGACCTGCGACTGGTTATGGTGATCAGTAAAACCATTGCCGAGCTGGAGCGTATTGGCGACGTGGCGGACAAAATCTGCCGTACTGCGCTGGAGAAATTCTCCCAGCAGCATCAGCCGTTGCTGGTAAGTCTGGAGTCGCTGGGCCGTCATACCATCCAGATGCTGCACGACGTGCTGGACGCGTTCGCGCGGATGGACATTGACGAAGCGGTACGTATTTATCGTGAAGATAAAAAAGTCGATCAGGAATACGAAGGTATTGTTCGTCAACTGATGACCTACATGATGGAAGATTCGCGTACCATTCCGAGCGTACTTACTGCGCTGTTCTGCGCGCGTTCTATCGAACGTATTGGCGACCGCTGCCAGAATATTTGTGAGTTTATCTTCTACTACGTGAAGGGGCAGGATTTCCGTCACGTCGGTGGCGATGAGCTGGATAAACTGCTGGCGGGGAAAGATAGCGACAAATAATTCACCAGACAAATCCCAATAACTTAATTATTGGGATTTGTTATATATAACTTTATAAATTCCTAAAATTACACAAAGTTAATAACTGCGAGCATGGTCATATTTTTATCAATAGCGCATTGCTATTTTCTCTGCACGCAATTAAATTAATTTCCGAACCTGGATGTTCGTTATAAAAACCATTAATAAATGACTGGATTGTTACTGCATTCGCAGGCAAAACCTGACATAACCAGAGAATACTGGTGAAGTCGGGTTTTTTTGTTTATAAAAAAGGTCCTTGCTATGAACATGCAAATCACCAAAATTCTCAACAATAATGTTGTGGTGGTTATTGATGATCAACAGCGGGAAAAAGTCGTCATGGGGCGCGGAATTGGCTTTCAAAAACGCGCTGGCGAAAGAATTAACTCAAGTGGAATAGAAAAAGAGTATGCCTTGAGCAGTCATGAACTGAACGGGCGATTAAGCGAACTCTTAAGTCATATTCCTCTTGAGGTGATGGCAACCTGTGATCGTATTATCTCTTTAGCGCAGGAGCGCTTGGGAAAATTACAGGACAGTATTTATATCTCGCTAACTGACCATTGCCAGTTTGCGATTAAACGCTTTCAGCAAAACGTGTTGCTGCCCAACCCGTTGCTGTGGGATATCCAGCGGCTTTACCCGAAAGAGTTCCAGCTAGGGGAAGAAGCGTTAACCATTATTGATAAACGGTTGGGCGTGCAGTTACCGAAAGATGAAGTGGGCTTTATTGCCATGCATCTGGTCAGTGCCCAAATGAGCGGAAATATGGAGGATGTTGCAGGTGTCACGCAGTTAATGCGCGAAATGCTGCAATTAATAAAATTTCAGTTCAGCCTTAATTACCAGGAAGAAAGCTTGAGTTATCAGCGACTGGTTACACATCTGAAGTTTTTATCCTGGCGTATTCTTGAACATGCTTCAATTAACGATAGTGATGAATCATTACAACAAGCAGTAAAACAAAATTACCCGCAAGCATGGCAATGTGCGGAACGGATCGCCATTTTTATTGGTTTGCAGTATCAACGTAAAATTTCACCCGCAGAGATTATGTTTTTAGCCATAAATATAGAGCGCGTGCGCAAAGAACACTGAAATATTATTACTGAGTAAAGGATTGTTACCGCACTAAGCGGGCAAAACCTGAAAAAAATTGCTTGATTCACGTCAGGCCGTTTTTTTCAGGTTTTTTTTTGGAGTTTTGCCGCAAAGCGGTAGAGGGCAAGTTATGACGGAGTTAGCCAGAAAAATAGTCGCAGGAGTCGGGGGCGCAGATAACATTGTGAGTCTGATGCATTGCGCAACGCGATTACGTTTTAAATTAAAGGATGAAAGCAAAGCGCAAGCAGAGGTACTGAAAAAGACCCCCGGTATTATTATGGTGGTGGAAAGCGGTGGCCAGTTTCAGGTGGTCATAGGTAACCATGTGGCCGATGTCTTCCTGGCGGTTAACAGTGTGGCAGGCCTTGACGAAAAAGCGCAACAGGCACCGGAAAATGATGATAAAGGTAATCTGCTAAACCGCTTTGTTTATGTTATTTCAGGTATTTTTACGCCTCTGATCGGTTTGATGGCGGCAACCGGGATCTTGAAAGGTATGCTGGCTCTGGCGCTCACTTTTCAGTGGACGACCGAACAAAGTGGTACTTATTTAATTTTATTCAGCGCCAGTGATGCCTTGTTTTGGTTCTTCCCGATAATCCTGGGATACACCGCGGGGAAACGCTTCGGCGGTAATCCATTTACTGCCATGGTGATTGGTGGAGCGTTAGTGCATCCATTAATTCTGACTGCTTTCGAGAACGGGCAAAAAGCGGATGCGCTGGGGCTGGATTTCCTGGGTATTCCGGTCACATTGTTGAATTACTCGTCATCGGTTATTCCCATTATTTTTTCTGCCTGGTTGTGCAGCATTCTGGAACGCCGACTTAATGCGTGGTTACCGTCGGCAATCAAAAATTTCTTCACACCATTGCTATGTCTGATGGTTATCACACCCGTCACCTTTCTGCTGGTGGGGCCGCTATCAACCTGGATAAGCGAACTGATTGCCGCCGGTTATCTCTGGCTTTATCAGGCGGTTCCTGCATTTGCGGGCGCGGTAATGGGCGGCTTCTGGCAAATCTTCGTCATGTTCGGACTGCACTGGGGCCTGGTGCCGCTGTGTATCAATAACTTCACCGTGCTGGGCTACGACACCATGATCCCGCTGTTAATGCCCGCCATTATGGCGCAGGTCGGGGCGGCGCTCGGCGTCTTCCTCTGCGAACGCGATGCGCAGAAAAAAGTGGTGGCGGGATCAGCGGCGTTGACGAGTCTGTTTGGTATCACCGAACCAGCGGTATATGGCGTCAACCTGCCGCGTAAGTACCCCTTTGTTATCGCCTGTATCAGTGGGGCTTTGGGGGCCACCATTATTGGCTACGCGCAAACGAAAGTCTACTCCTTTGGTTTGCCAAGTATTTTCACCTTCATGCAAACCATCCCGTCAACGGGAATTGATTTCACCGTCTGGGCCAGCGTTATTGGCGGTGTCATTGCCATCGGTTGCGCATTTGTCGGTACGGTGATGCTTCATTTCATCACCGCTAAACGTCAGCCAGCGCAGGGTGCCCCGCAAGAGAAAACACCAGAGGTTATTACACCACCTGAGCAGGGCGGTATCTGTTCACCGATGACGGGAGAGATTGTGCCGCTCATTCACGTCGCTGATACCACGTTTGCCAGTGGCCTGTTGGGTAAAGGTATTGCCATTCTGCCCTCGGTTGGTGAAGTGCGTTCTCCGGTTGCGGGTCGAATTGCTTCGTTGTTCGCCACATTACACGCCATTGGCATTGAGTCAGATGATGGTGTGGAGATCCTGATTCATGTCGGTATCGACACCGTAAAACTGGACGGCAAATTCTTTTCCGCTCACGTCAACGTGGGTGACAAGGTCAATACAGGCGATCGGCTGATTTCTTTTGATATCCCTGCTATTCGCGAGGCCGGATTTGATCTGACGACGCCGGTATTAATCAGTAATAGCGATGATTTTACGGACGTATTACCCCACGGCACGGCGCAGATAAGCGCAGGTGAACCGCTGTTATCCATCATTCGCTAACGATAAAAGGAGTTAATTATGAAAGCATTTCCAGAAACATTTCTTTGGGGTGGCGCAACAGCTGCCAATCAGGTGGAAGGTGCCTGGCAGGAAGATGGCAAAGGGATCTCGACCTCAGATTTACAGCCTCATGGCGTAATGGGAAAAATGGAACCGCGCATCCTGGGGAAAGAGAATATCAAAGATGTCGCCATCGATTTTTATCACCGTTACCCGGAAGATATCGCGTTATTTGCCGAGATGGGCTTCACCTGTCTGCGTATTTCCATTGCCTGGGCGCGAATTTTCCCTCAGGGCGACGAAGTCGAACCGAATGAAGCGGGGTTAGCGTTTTACGATCGGCTGTTTGATGAAATGGCGCAGGCGGGGATCAAGCCGCTGGTAACGTTATCCCATTACGAAATGCCATATGGGCTGGTGAAAAACTACGGCGGTTGGGCTAATCGAGCGGTCATCGATCACTTCGAGCATTACGCCCGCACGGTCTTTACTCGCTACCAACATAAAGTGGCGTTATGGCTGACGTTTAATGAAATCAACATGTCGTTACACGCGCCATTCACGGGCGTGGGGCTGGCAGAAGAGAGTGGCGAGGCGGAAGTTTATCAGGCTATCCACCATCAACTGGTTGCCAGTGCGCGGGCAGTTAAAGCCTGTCATAGCCTGCTCCCCGAAGCGAAAATCGGCAATATGCTTCTCGGTGGGCTGGTTTACCCCCTCACCTGCCAGCCACAGGATATGTTGCAGGCCATGGAAGAGAACCGGCGCTGGATGTTCTTTGGTGATGTTCAGGCGCGTGGCCAGTATCCCGGCTATATGCAGCGTTTCTTCCGCGACCACAATATCACCATTGAGATGACTGAAAGTGACGCAGAAGATTTAAAACATACCGTCGATTTCATCTCTTTTAGTTATTACATGACTGGTTGTGTTTCCCACGACGAAAGCATTAATAAAAATGCGCAGGGCAACATACTGAATATGATCCCCAATCCGCATCTGAAAAGTTCAGAGTGGGGGTGGCAAATTGATCCGGTTGGATTACGGGTTCTGTTAAATACGCTTTGGGATCGTTATCAAAAACCGTTATTTATTGTCGAGAACGGATTAGGCGCAAAAGACAGCGTTGAAGCGGATGGTTCGATACAGGACGATTATCGAATTGCCTATTTAAACGATCACCTGGTACAGGTAAATGAAGCGATTGCCGATGGTGTGGATATTATGGGGTACACCAGTTGGGGGCCAATTGATTTAGTCAGTGCATCTCATTCACAAATGTCTAAGCGCTACGGCTTTATTTATGTGGATCGTGATGATAATGGCGAAGGAAGCCTCACAAGAACACGCAAGAAAAGCTTCGGATGGTATGCAGAGGTGATCAAGACGCGGGGGCTGTCATTAAAAAAAATAACCATTAAAGCACCTTAATTATCGTCGCATTCAGAACAGTCTGGATGCGATGCGTTAATTCTTTCTTTGCACCATAAAGGGATATTATGTTTAGACGAAATCTTATTACCTCTGCCATCTTATTAATGGCACCGTTAGCCTTTTCTGCACAATCATTGGCTGAATCATTAACGGTGGAACAACGCCTTGAGTTATTAGAAAAGGCGTTAAGAGAAACGCAAAGCGAACTCAAAAAGTATAAAGATGAAGAGAAGAAAAAGTATACGCCAGCGACGGTGAATCGTAGCGTAAGTACGAATGATCAAGGGTATGCCGCCAATCCGTTCCCGACCAGTAGTGCCGCAAAACCTGATGCTGTACTGGTCAAAAATGAAGAGAAAAATGCCAGTGAGACAGGCTCGATTTATTCTTCCATGACTCTGAAAGATTTCAGTAAATTTGTGAAAGATGAAATTGGCTTTAGTTACAACGGCTATTACCGTTCTGGTTGGGGGACCGCCTCTCATGGTTCACCTAAATCATGGGCGATTGGTTCTCTGGGCCGCTTTGGTAACGAATACTCCGGCTGGTTTGATTTGCAGTTAAAACAACGTGTCTACAACGAAAACGGCAAACGGGTTGATGCCGTTGTGATGATGGATGGTAACGTTGGTCAGCAGTACTCTACCGGCTGGTTTGGCGATAACGCCGGTGGCGAGAACTATATGCAGTTCTCCGATATGTACGTTACCACCAAAGGTTTCCTGCCCTTTGCGCCAGAGGCTGATTTCTGGGTGGGTAAACACGGTGCGCCGAAAATTGAAATCCAGATGCTTGACTGGAAAACGCAGCGTACTGATGCCGCAGCGGGTGTAGGTCTGGAAAACTGGAAAGTCGGTCCGGGTAAAATTGATATCGCGCTGGTTCGCGAAGATGTCGATGATTACGATCGCAGCCTGCAAAACAAACAGCAGATTAATACCAATACCATTGATTTACGCTATAAAGATATCCCGTTATGGGATAAAGCCACCTTAATGGTAAGTGGTCGTTATGTCACGGCAAACGAAAGCGCATCGGAAAAAGATAATCAGGATAATAACGGGTATTATGACTGGAAAGATACCTGGATGTTTGGCACATCTTTAACGCAGAAATTTGATAAAGGTGGCTTCAACGAATTCTCCTTCCTGGTCGCGAATAACTCTATCGCCAGTAACTTTGGCCGTTATGCTGGCGCAAGTCCATTTACCACCTTTAATGGTCGTTATTATGGTGATCACACCGGCGGAACAGCGGTACGTCTGACTTCGCAGGGCGAAGCCTATATTGGCGATCATTTCATTGTAGCTAACGCGATTGTTTACTCCTTCGGTAACGATATATATAGCTACGAAACAGGCGCCCACTCTGATTTCGAATCTATTCGTGCGGTTGTTCGCCCGGCCTATATTTGGGACCAATATAACCAGACAGGTGTTGAACTGGGCTATTTCACCCAGCAAAACAAAGATGCGAATAGTAATAAATTTAATGAGTCTGGTTATAAAACCACGCTCTTCCATACCTTTAAAGTCAATACCAGTATGTTGACCTCGCGTCCGGAAATTCGTTTCTACGCCACGTATATCAAAGCCCTGGAAAACGAACTGGATGGCTTCACCTTTGAAGACAATAAAGACGACCAGTTTGCTGTCGGTGCCCAGGCTGAAATCTGGTGGTAATGGAACTTAATGAAAGGAATATTACGATGAATATAAAAATTGCTGCTTTAACGCTGGCTATTGCCAGCGGTATTTCTGCTCAGTGGGCCATAGCAGCGGATATGCCAGCCAGCCCGGCACCCACTATCCCGGTGAAACAGTATGTGACTCAGGTCAATGCCGATAACAGCGTGACCTTTCGCTACTTTGCCCCTGGGGCAAAAAATGTCTCTGTAGTGGTGGGTGTTCCGGTTCCGGACAATATTCACCCGATGACCAAAGACGAAGCAGGAGTCTGGTCGTGGCGCACACCTATCCTGAAAGGCAACCTGTACGAGTATTTTTTCAATGTTGATGGTGTACGCAGCATTGATACAGGCACCGCAATGACTAATCCTCAGCGCCAGGTTAACTCCAGTATGATTCTGGTGCCAGGCAGTTATCTGGATACGCGTTCTGTTGCGCATGGTGATTTGATCGCCATAACTTACCACTCCAACGCATTGCAATCTGAACGTCAGATGTATGTCTGGACCCCGCCAGGATACACCGGCATGGGCGAGCCTTTGCCAGTGCTCTATTTCTATCACGGCTTTGGTGATACCGGACGTTCCGCTATCGATCAGGGGCGTATCCCGCAAATCATGGATAACCTGCTTGCTGAAGGGAAAATTAAACCGATGCTGGTGGTGATCCCGGATACAGAAACCGATGCGAAGGGCATTATTCCCGAAGATTTCGTGCCTCAGGAAAGACGTAAAGTCTTTTATCCGCTGAATGCTAAAGCGGCAGATCGCGAACTGATGAACGATATTATCCCGCTGATTAGCAAGCGTTTTAATGTCCGTAAAGATGCCGATGGCCGCGCGCTGGCAGGGCTTTCACAAGGCGGGTACCAGGCGCTGGTTTCCGGAATGAATCATCTGGAAAGCTTTGGCTGGCTGGCCACATTCAGTGGTGTTACCACGACAACCGTACCGGATGAAGGTGTCGCGGCCCGACTGAACGATCCGGCAGCTATCAACCAGCAACTACGTAATTTTACTGTGGTTGTGGGGGATAAAGATGTCGTAACCGGCAAGGATATCGCCGGGCTGAAAACTGAGCTTGAGCAGAAAAAAATTAACTTTGATTACCAGGAATATCCGGGTCTGAACCATGAAATGGATGTCTGGCGACCAGCCTATGCAGCCTTTGTACAGAAATTATTTAAATAAAATAAGGCATTAAGATGAAATTAATCATTACCGAAGATTACCAGGAAATGAGCCGTGTCGCGGCACACCATCTGCTTGGTTATATGTCGAAGACGCGTCGTGTTAACCTGGCAATTACCGCCGGTAGCACGCCCAAAGGCATGTATGAATACCTCACCACCCTGGTTAAAGGTAAGCCCTGGTACGATAACTGCTATTTCTATAATTTTGATGAAATTCCATTTCGCGGCAAAGAGGGAGAAGGCGTAACGATTACCAATCTGCGTAATCTGTTTTTCACCCCTGCGGGGATCAAAGAAGAGAATATCCAGAAGCTCACTATTGATAACTACCGCGAGCATGATCAGAAACTGGCGCGTGAAGGCGGACTGGATTTGGTGGTGCTGGGATTAGGTGCAGATGGTCATTTTTGTGGCAATTTGCCGAATACGACCCATTTCCATGAGCAAACCGTGGAGTTCCCGATCCAGGGAGAGATGGTTGATATTGTGGCGCATGGCGAGTTGGGCGGCGACTTTTCGTTAGTGCCTGACAGCTACGTGACGATGGGGCCGAAAAGCATCATGGCGGCGAAAAACTTGCTGATAATTGTCAGCGGCGCGGGTAAAGCGCAGGCACTGAAAAATGTTCTGCAAGGTCCGGTTACCGAAGATGTTCCAGCTTCCGTGTTGCAGCTGCATCCTTCGCTGATGGTAATCGCTGATAAAGCCGCTGCCGCAGAATTAGCACTCGGTTAAGCTTAAGAAATAAGGCCGGATGTGTGAATTACGCTCCGGCCTGTTCTCATTATTTAAATAACTACGAAAAATCACCCCACAGTCTCAGCTTGCCGCAGTGGAGACAGCGGAAGAGATAACCCTGACAATGACCACCCTTTTGCAGGCATTTAGCTAGATCAGAATTTCTAATACCGAAATTCTCACAATCTTCTTCAAGGTTGGCAAATTCATCGAGGCGATCTTTTATATCATTCCAGCCCACATAGCCGATAAAAACACAGAAATCGCCACAATGCGCGAGCCAGAATTCCTGCTGCCATCCATGATAACCTGGCGTGCGTTCAACCAACTCTTTCAGCATTTCATCAGGATATGTGTTCTTAATACCGGCAAATTCGTCCTCTTCATCATACTCAAATTCAACACCTTCTATGCTGGCATCATCCTGAAAACTACCTGCAAACTTTTCAGCAGCAGAACCGTCCGCAATACACCACGGACAGAGATGTTCAACTTCATCAACGCAATAAAAGGGACCCGAGTAATAAACTGACGTCTGTTGTTCACAGCAATCGCACTCTACGGTTTTATCCTGTTCAAATGCGCCTGTTTCCAGTGGCTTGGGATGATATTTGAATTGGGGTAACGGCCTGATATTTTGAGTCATAGAAACATCCTGTCTGCTTTTGAGTAGCCCAAAGATAAAGTATCCCGCTTAACTTAAAGAGTCTGTTTCAGGACATGAAATATCCAATCCGGGTAGACGGGTAATGATTCTGCTCATCACCACACCTGCCAGCAATGCAGGAATGATGCGGACAACGAGACTGTCACCAGAAAGAATGTTTTCAAACAACTCCGAGGAAGCCATGCCCTTAATATGTACAATAACTGCACAATAGATCTCGGTGATAACGACGCCACCTATGCCACCAGCCAGACAACGATAACGTTTCTGTGACCCGATCTTTTCCGGCAGACAGGCAACCATTACACCGGTTAACAACGCAGGAATAGCTCCCGTAGTTATCGACAATAAGAGAAAAATTGGATGTATTATCACCCAAAGAACCAGCGGTTCTTTTGCGAAGAATATGTAGAGGACAAGAAACAGAACACCAATTAACGGTCCTAAAACTGCAAAATAAAGTCCGTGATGTATTACCCGACGTGAAACAGACATATCAAACTCCCTTTACTTACCTTTGAGCGCCAATTTAAGCGGGGTAAGTGAAGGGAGTGTGAAGAACTATGCCGTAATATCCCAACCACGCGCTTTCCACAGTTCAGGTAACTGCGAAAGATGGGTAAAGGTGGTGACTTTCGGGTGAACGATCGGCTTATTGTGCGGGTCGGCGCAGAAGTAGAACACTTCCATACCTGCGTCGATACCAGATTGTGCACCGGCAACTGAGTCATCAACCAGAATGCAGTTTTCTACATTTACATTCATCGCTTTTGCCGCATGGAACATTAACGCCGGGTCTGGCTTCCAGCGCTGAATATCGTAGCCGCTGAACAGTTTATCCGGGAAGTAGTGCAACATATTCAGCTTGCCCATAGAATGCTGCATTTTGTTATTTGGGCCGTTAGATACCACACACATTGGCGCAGTGATCGCTGACAGGAGCGCTCCAGCCCCTTCGATGGCTTCCAGTTCTGAATCGAACAGCCGAGCGACTTCTGCACGGTAAACGTGTTCAGCTTCTGTTTTCGCTAACGTAACACCATGTTCAAGGGAAACAATATCGATAATTTCGTACAGTTTTACACCTTTGAAACGTTTGAATACCTCTTCAGGATCGAGCGTAATACCAAATTCCTGAAACATCGTTACATATGCGCGAGAGCAAATGACTTCACTGTCGACCAGCGTACCGTCGCAGTCGAAAAATACCGCTTCTATCCGGGACATGCCTTTCCTTTTTAATCAGTTTAACGTTTTCGTAGAGCCGATTTGCGCAACGCAATCGTTGCCGTATAAGTAAATCCAATAAAAAAGTCTCTCACAAACGCGCCTATTGTCGCATTTTGGTATACGATAGCGACGGATTTTCCCTCCTTGTTCGGAAATAGATAATGAGTCATCAACATACCACCCAGACTTCTGGTCAGGGGATGCTGGAACGCGTGTTTAAACTGCGCGAACATGGCACGACGGCACGGACCGAAGTGATCGCCGGTTTTACCACCTTCCTGACGATGGTTTACATCGTTTTTGTTAACCCGCAAATTCTTGGCGTTGCTGGCATGGATACCAGCGCCGTCTTCGTCACTACCTGTCTGATCGCTGCATTCGGCAGTATTATGATGGGACTGTTTGCTAACCTGCCAGTTGCACTGGCACCCGCTATGGGCCTGAATGCGTTCTTCGCTTTTGTCGTTGTACAGGCGATGGGCTTGCCGTGGCAGGTCGGGATGGGCGCAATCTTCTGGGGCGCGATAGGTCTGCTGTTACTGACGATTTTCCGCGTTCGCTACTGGATGATAGCCAACATTCCGGTGAGTCTGCGTGTGGGTATTACCAGCGGTATCGGTCTGTTCATTGGCATGATGGGGCTGAAAAACGCAGGTGTGATTGTCGCTAACCCGGAAACGCTGGTGAGCATCGGTAATCTGACTTCTCACAGCGTACTTCTGGGTATCCTCGGCTTCTTCATCATTGCTATTCTGGCCTCGCGCAACATTCACGCAGCGGTGCTGGTTTCTATCGTGGTGACGACGCTGCTGGGCTGGATGCTGGGTGATGTGCACTACAATGGCATCGTTTCTGCGCCGCCGAGCGTAATGACAGTTGTGGGTCATGTAGATTTAGCCGGGTCGTTTAACCTCGGGCTGGCAGGGGTGATTTTCTCTTTCATGTTGGTCAACTTGTTTGACTCCTCCGGTACGCTGATTGGCGTGACCGATAAAGCAGGTCTGGCGGATGAGAAGGGGAAATTCCCGCGCATGAAGCAGGCGCTGTATGTCGACAGTATCTCTTCCGTGACCGGTTCGTTTATCGGTACTTCTTCCGTTACGGCTTATATTGAGTCCTCTTCCGGCGTATCGGTTGGCGGTCGTACCGGTCTGACGGCAGTGGTTGTTGGTCTGCTGTTCCTGCTGGTTATCTTTCTGTCGCCGCTGGCGGGGATGGTGCCAGGCTACGCTGCAGCTGGTGCGCTGATTTACGTTGGCGTGCTGATGACTTCCAGTCTGGCACGCGTGAACTGGCAGGATCTTACTGAATCTGTTCCGGCGTTTATTACCGCCGTGATGATGCCGTTCAGCTTCTCGATTACCGAAGGTATCGCGCTGGGCTTTATCTCCTACTGCGTGATGAAAATCGGTACCGGACGTCTGCGTGATCTAAGCCCGTGCGTAATCATCGTTGCGCTGCTGTTTATCCTGAAGATTGTCTTTATCGACGCTCACTAAAATCGATAGCGCGTTAAAAACCCGCCATGCATGATTGCTGGCGGGTTTTTTATTTAGATCTTAACTCGCTGAATAAACTCACCAAATGCGGTCAATTGCCCGGTCAGGTGGTCCAGCGTACCCTGATCAATCACTTCTCCGGTTTGCGGATCAACTTTGTTCTGAATCACGCCGCCCATAAATTCCGGCTTGTTCATCACCATTGCATCGAGGAAAACCAGAATCTGGCGCAGGTGATACTGACAGCGCGCGCCGCCAATCACGCCCATTGAGCTGGTCTGAATCAATACCGGTTTACCGGCCAGCGGTTGATCCGGCAGGCGGGAAAGCCAGTCGATGGCATTTTTCAGCCCACCCGGTACCGAGTAGTTATATTCCGGCGTGACGATCACCACACCGTCAGCCTGACGGATCTGTTCCGCCAGAGCTTCAACCGTTGCTGGAAAACCTTCTTCCTGCTGTACGTCAGCGTCATACAAGGGAATGTCGGCAATGGATGGTAACGCATTGACTTCCATGCTCGCCGGAGCAATTTTCGGCAGGGTACGTGCAACCATGCCATTAAATGAGCCTTTGCGCAGGCTCCCCAGTAACGTAACCACCTGCAATTTTTCAGACATGATGACTCCTGTGGTTGTCTATCAATTTGGCGAAAAAGCCTTCACGGTAGAGAGTTGGGCAAAACGCATCATCCGGCTGGTAGGATTGTTGGCGCGGCTGTGAATATCCGGCAGGCTTTTCCAGCCGTGTTTGCCATCTAACTCCCAGACACTGAGCTTTTCAATCGTGGGCGTGACCGCCACGGACCACACCAGCACGTCTTCCGCGTCGCATAACGCTTCTACATGATTTACATGAGCACATTTCAGGCGTCCGGCAATGGGCAGCAGCTGCAGATCGCGCGGATCGTCATTCAAAACATCACCGGTTAGTTTTAGCACGCTTCGGCGCAGCGTGATGAGCTGCGCCCGCGCTTCGTTAGGATCGTTTTGTTTACTGATCCATAGCGATTCATTGCTGGAAAAGGTGTGGTTATCGGGCGCGTGTGGGCTATGAAACCCGCGCGTCGCACGCTGTAGTTCCATATCGAGGCCACATTCACCTTCGGTTGTTAACGCCACGCCAACCATATTCCCGGCATAGGAAATGGAAAACGAAGGCAAATTTTTATCACTGAAAACCGGTTTACCTTTCGGCAGGGTGACGATTTCCGGCAATTCGCCAATGCCATACAGCATGAACATCAGTTCTGCGAGTAAACCTCTGGACGCCAGAAAACGGCTTTGACGATGAGGGGGAATGTTTCGGGCTTCTTGATGACACTGGGAGGGGAGACGAACAGAAATCAGATGTCCTTCCGTTAAAATCCCTCGGGCAAAGTGAGTCGCCATTTTTCGCTCCATGCTTAATGGTCCATTATGAATACAAGAGTAATCATTTACTGGAATGATGGACAGACTAAAGCGGCTAAAAGTTCGATTCAGACAAGCTTATTACAACTTTTTTACATTTTATTGTGAAATTGGGTCGCGTTTCATACGATTCGGTTATGCCATCGACGCGTAAAGGTTTTTAATGGTTTCCCGTAACCAGACGATCTTCGGATTATGGCTGTTCCGTTTATGCCACAGCAGGGTAAAAGGAACTTCCAGCTTTTTTTGCTGGCTTTCGTCAAACGGGAGAGGAAGAGCAACCAACGGCAGTTGATGGAGTTGATTGTAGTACTGACAGTAGCGCGGCGCGGTCGCCAGTAGCAGATTGTCGGGTTGCGCTGCCATAAACAGTGACTGCTCGAATTCCGGCAGGCTCATAGCAATCGTGCGTTCGCGTCCCAGCTCCTGTAACACATTGTCCAGCGCCCAGGTATCGCTCTGTTCCCAGCAAATGCTGATATGCGGATAACGTAAGAAGGTGTCCAGATTCCACGTTTGATGCAGTGCCGGATGATCTTTGCGTAACCAGACGCAGGGCACATCACTAAACAGCACTTCATAATCAATGGCTAACGGTAGCGAGCTTAACAGCTCCCGCGAGCGAGGATGGCTTTCGCGACCGGAAAAACCGATATCCACTTCACCACGAGTAATGGCATCTAAGGAATCGTAATCCCAGTTACGTAATTTGATGGTCGCCTGCGGGTAACGTTGGTAGATCTGTTTCGACAGCGCATTAAGCATGATCATCATCAGCGGTGATTCCGCCGCCAGCTCAAACTTCAGGCCGCGCGGTGTCTGGTGGTGCGGTTTATCCAGCAGCAGGTTGCTCATTTGCATCCACTCCGCCAGATTTTGCTCCATGCTGACCATCAGCGGTGTGGGCGACAGACCCAGCGGTGAGTTCACAAAGAGCGGGTCGTCAAACCACGCTCTTAACTTTGCCAGCGACTTACTCACCGCCGAAGGTGTCACGTTTATCCGCTTCGCCGCTTTGGTTACGCTGCGCTCCTGCATCAGCAGTTGCAGACAAAGCAGCAGATTGAGATCAAGCGTGGTGATGGATTTCTTCATGAGCGGCAACGGGGCGTCCAGGGCGCGACGAACATAATCAGCAACAGGCTCACTATGCTACAGGCAATCAGAATCCCGATCAGCATATTCCATGCGCCGATACCAACCACCGCTGCCAGCCAAATCCACAGTGACGAACCGCAAACCTGCGCAATACCTAAGGTCGAGCTGGCTACGCCCGCGCGTAATGAAAACGGCCCTAACGCCTGACTCATCGCCACACCAAAACCTACCGAGAAACCGGCGCAAATCAGCGTGATACCAAACAGAGAAACCGCATGGGAAGGTGAAACGGCAAGAGTGATCCCCGCCGCCAGGAATAACACCTGCGAGGTGATCATCAACGTACGTGGCTTAAAAATTCCCAGCGCAAATGGCGTGGAGAATGAAACGGTCATGCTGACGCCAGCGGTCAGCGCCATAATGGTGGCGTATTCACCGCGCTCAAACCCCATGATTTCCATCAGCAATACCGGTGACGTGTTGACGAAAGTGAGGATCACCGAAACGCTGAGGGTGGTGATAACAACACGGCTGAGGAAAAAACGGTTAAGCAGCGACTCGCTATTTTCTCGTGGTTTATCCGAAGCTGCGGGGGCCGCTGGGCGCGTTTCTTTTAAAATAAACAAAGACAACATCAGTACCGCGATGCCCATCATTGCCATCGCCCAGAACAGACTCTGCCACGGGAATTTAAGCATAATCAGATGTCCGAGCACTGGCGCTAACACCGGAATGATGCAGGTAATACCGTTGAGTAATGACAGCACTTTAGCCCGACGTCGATCATCCAGCGTGTCGCGCAAAATAGCGAACGCCACTACGTAACAACAGCCTGCGCCCAACCCCTGTAGAAATCGGCCTGCAAGAAATAACGTGCTGGTTTCAGCCAGTGAACAGAACACCGAGGCAATAATAAATAGCGCCGCGCCGGGTATGGCGACCGGCTTTCTCCCTGAACGATCGGCCACTTTACCGGCAAATAACATCGCAGCTGCCATCCCCGCCAGATATACGGAGAACGCAATATGCAACTGCGCTTCGCTGGCATTGAGATCGGCGGCGATGCGCGGTAAACCAACGAGGTACATATCAATCCCGGCGGGATAAAGTAAAACCAGGGCAAAACTACAAATCAAAAAGCGGGACATGGGCTAAAGCGTCCTGATAGTAAGGTGACGCAAAGCATACGTGGTGAAGGAGGATCAGGCGAGTTGCCATTTGGACATAAGTGATTTCCTGAGAGGCAAGAAGCCAGCGAATGGCTGGCTTCTTGAAGGATTTAGCCAAATTTAGGTAACACGTTAAAGACGTTGCCGAACCAGCACAAAATCACGGTTATACCAAAGAGAATGACAATCGCCGGAATAAGATTGCCGCCCCAGACCGTGAACATCTGATTGGGAAACTTCTTGCGAGCTTTGATTGCAAGCACTGCGGGAATAATGACCGCCCAGATGGTGGCGCACAGCCCGGCACCGCCGATCCCGTAAATAAAGCCGTTCGGGAAGATCAGATACAACAACGCAGGTGGCAGGAAGGTTAACAGCACGGTTTTGAAACGCCCGCCGTGGGAGTTATCAATCTTAAACAGGTCCGCCAGATAATCGAACAACCCCAGCGTGACACCAAAGAACGAACTGGCAACAGCTAAGTTAGAGAACACCAGCAGGCAAAACTCGATAATGCCGTGCTGTTTGGTGCCGAGGAACGATTTCACCAGCGAATCAACGTTGCCGCCTGAGGAGATAATCGCCTTAAAGCTTTCTCGCGGAATATTCCCCATGGTGCAATAGAGCCAGAAGAGATAAATCACCAGCGCCAGCAGCGAACCAAATACCACGCTTTTGATTAACTTATCTTTGCGTTTTCCATAGCAAATAATCAGGCTGGGAATATTGCCGTGGAAACCAAATGACGCCAGACACACCGGCAAAGCCATAAAGATATACGGGAAGTAAGACGTTCCCGCAGTGGAGCTGGTGGCGTCGCGCAGAATGGAGTAATCGACCTGGAAGAAAAAAGAACCAAACACGATCACAAAGGAGATAATCTTCAGCCCGAGGAACAATGAGGTAATACGACTGGCGGCTAACGAACTTAACCACAATACGCTGGCAACGAAAATGGCTGTGCAGATCCCGACAATACGTGGATTAGCGTGATAACCCAAATTCATTGATATCGTTTCACTAATGATCGCACCATTAGCAGAGATATAGGCATAAGTGAGGATATAGAGAACGAAGGCAACGGTAATACCGCTGATAATGTTCCAGGTGTTACCGATTAAATCTTTGGTGATGGTGTTAAAACTGGAGCCGACGGGATAATTTAAATTTGCTTCTAATAACAATAACCCGGAATGAAGCATTGAAAACCAGGCAATGATAAGGATAAAGGCACCCCAGAAAAACCAGGCACCGGCAAGATCAACAGGTAAAGCAAACATACCTCCACCAATTACTGTACCTGCTATAACCATAACACCCCAAAATGCAGAGTGCTTTTTTTCAGCTTGATCAGTCATGATGCCACCTTTAGAGGAAGGCTATTTTTGTTATTGAGGATGTAGGGTAAGAGAGTGGCTAACATCCTTATAGCCACTCTGTAGTATTAATTAAACTTCTTTAAGTTTTGCGGTGAAGTGACGCAATACTTTCGGTTCGTACGTAAAGGTTAATCCTTTAATATTCGCCGCGTTCTCTTTCACATGTTTAAAGGCTTCAATAATGAAGTCCATATGTGTTTGAGTATATGTTGCGCGCGGAATGGTTAAACGCAGCAGTTCAGCCGGGCATGGCAGTTGTTTACCGGTTTTCGGATCGCGGCCTAACAGGAAAGAGCCAATTTCTACCGCACGGATACCGGCGACTTTATACAGCTCGCAGGCCAGCGCCTGTGCCGGGAACTGGTCTGCCGGGATATGCGGCAACAGTTTACCGGCATCAACGAATGCCGCGTGACCGCCCGCCTGCTGGCAGACAACGCCAATCTCTTCCAGACCATCGACCAGATACTGTACCTGCGCGATACGATAAGCCAGCCAGTCGAGATTCATGCCGTCATACAGACCTACCGCCAGACGCTCCATCGCGCCGCCTTCCAGGCCGCCATATGTCGGGAAGCCTTCCTGCACCACGCAAAGGGTTCTGCACTCGGTGTACACATCAAAGAAGCTGTCGTCTTTCATGCACAGCAGGCCGCCCATCGGCACCATCGCATCTTTCTTGGCGGACATCGCCAGCATATCGGCATATTTGTAGGTTTCGCGGGTGATCTGCTCGATGGTCCAGTCTTTGTATTCTGCTTCACGCTGCTTGATGAAATAGGCGTTTTCAGCAAAGCGCGCGGAGTCCATTACCACCGGAATATCGTATTTCTTCGCGATGCTGTACATCGCTTTTAAGTTTGCCAGTGAAACCGGCTGACCACCTGCAGAGTTACTGGTGATGGTTGCAACGATATACGGCACGTTATTCGGACCAACTTCTTCAATACCGCGTTCTAATCCCTCAAGGTCAAAGTTGCCTTTAAAGTCGTAACGCACGCCCGTATCGAAGGCTTCTTTGATATAGACGTTACGCACGGTACAGCCGTTGATCTGGCTATGGCCCTGCGTGGTATCAAAGAAATAGTTAGAGAACGCCACCATTTTGCTGCGATCCAGGCCTTTTTCCTGCTCGCGTTTTTTAATCAGTACCGGAATATAGATTTGCTCTGCGCCACGGCCCTGGTGAGTCGGAATGGTGTATTGATAACCAAAGATATTTTTCACTGACTCGGCTAACGCATAGTAGCTACGACTGCCGCTGTAGGCTTCGTCGCCGCGCATCATCGCAGCCTGCATGCTCTGCGTCACCGCCCCGGTGCCGCTGTCGGTCAGTAAATCGATAAAAACATCTTCGCTATCCAGCAGGAACGGGTTCATACCGGATTTAATAATTGCCTCTTCACGATAAGCGCGAGTGGTACGTTTTACTGGCTCAATAACACGAATGCGGAACGGTTCAGGGAGATGTTTAAAGTTTTCCATTACATAATCCTTCATTTATTTTAATTACAGTGATCCCTGTGAATATTACATCTGCTATACCGATTAATTCGCCAGATATATATGCAAGCACCATCATTTACTAAAACAAGTAAATAAACGAGAGATGACCTTTGCAAAAGGCAAAATTAAGATATAGCAAACAAATAGATCACATTGAATCTAATCGGTTTGGCTCTGGTGATGGCTACAGAAGGGCAAATCAAGGGCGGTGATCGACAATTTTGTTGTCAATATTGAACCATTTTGAGGTCACACATATATGTAAGATATTCATAATGCACTTATCCTCGCAAGACACGAGGCTACATTATTACACTCAGAGTTTTTGTCTATTCTGAAATTGTTTAAATGTGAATCGAATCACAATCGTTCGGGGAGCAATATTAAATGCTTTTTTTAAAGATTATAAATTACGTAAGAATTTTAATGTTTAAAAAAAGGGTTGAGGAATAACAGGAGTGGTAACAATGAAGCGAAGCCGCATCTGACAGTCAGAATGCGGCTTCGTAAGCGCGGTTACTTACCAATACAGAAGCTGGAGAAAATCCGCCCCAGCAGGTCGTCTGAAGTAAATTCCCCGGTGATTTCGCTTAAGTTCTGCTGTGCCAGACGCAACTCTTCCGCCAGCAGTTCACCTGCCCAGGCTCCCAACAGTTGCGCTTTGCCCTGTTGTAGATGTTCCGCTGCCTGTTCCAGCGCCTGTAGGTGGCGACGACGCGCCAGGAAGCCGCCTTCCATGTTGGTGTCAAAGCCCATGCTCTGTTTGAGATGGTTACGCAGCACGTCCACGCCTTCACCAGTCCTTGCCGAGAGACGAATTAACGCGTGACCGTTCACTTCACTCATTCCCAGCGTTTCGCCGGTGATATCGGCTTTATTGCGCACCACGGTGATCGGCAGTTTCGCTGGCAGACGGGCAATAAATTCCGGCCAGATCTCTGCCGGATCCACGGCGTCTGTTGTGGTGCCATCGACCATAAACAGCACGCGGTCGGCCTGTTCAATTTCCTGCCACGCGCGCTCGATACCAATACGTTCTACTTCGTCACTGGCTTCACGTAGCCCGGCGGTATCGATGATATGCAGCGGCATTCCGTCAATGTGGATATGCTCACGCAGCACGTCACGCGTAGTTCCGGCGATATCGGTTACGATTGCCGCTTCACGCCCCGCCAGCGCGTTTAACAGGCTCGATTTACCGGCGTTAGGACGTCCGGCAATCACCACTTTCATCCCTTCGCGCAACAAACTACCCTGACGTGCTTCAGCACGCACTGCATCAAGATCGGCAATAACGTCATTGAGCTGGGCTTCAATTTTTCCGTCGGAGAGGAAATCGATCTCTTCATCGGGGAAATCAATTGCCGCTTCGACGTAAATGCGCAAGTGGGTGAGGGCTTCTACCAGATGATTAACCCGTGCGGAGAATGCGCCTTGCAGCGAGTTAAGTGCCGAACGGGCCGCCTGTTCCGAACTGGCGTCGATAAGATCGGCAATCGCCTCGGCCTGGGCTAAGTCAAGTTTATCGTTAAGAAACGCGCGTTCGGAAAACTCACCAGGGCGAGCAATCCGCAGGCCGGGAATGGTCAGAATGCGTTTTAACAGCAGGTCGAGGATCACCGGACCGCCATGACCTTGCAGTTCCAGCACATCTTCGCCGGTGAACGAGTTCGGGCCAGGGAACCATAGCGCAATCCCCTGATCGAGCACGCTGCCGTCGGCGTCTTTAAACGGAAGATAATCGGCGTAGCGCGGCTTAGGCAGTTTACCCAGCACGGTTTCGGCAACTTCACGGGCTTTGAAGCCGGAGATGCGCAGGATGCCAACGCCGCCACGTCCCGGAGGCGTGGCCTGGGCTACGATAGTGTCATTATCGCTCATGATGTTCCTGTTGCTTTGTGTGGCGGATGCGCGGTGCTTATCCGCCCTACGAAAAGAAAAAAGGCGGTCAACTGACCGCCCTTATTTTAGCGAAAACTCACCGAATCAGGATTTTTTCTTCTCGCGGCTATGCAGGCCACGTTTTTCCAGACCACGGTAAATCAGCTGCTGCTGAATAATGGTTACCAGGTTGCTGACGATATAGTACAGCACCAGACCTGACGGGAACCACAGGAAGAACACGGTGAAGATGACCGGCATAAAGGTCATGATCTTCTGCTGCATCGGGTCGGTCACTGTGGTCGGCGACATCTTCTGAATGAAGAACATCGTTACGCCCATCAGGATCGGCAGGATGTAGTACGGGTCCTGTGCCGACAGGTCGTGGATCCACAGTGCAAACGGTGCCTGACGCAGTTCAACGGAACCCATCAGCATGTAGTACAACGCCAGGAAGATTGGCATCTGGATCAGCAGCGGGAAGCAGCCGCCCAGCGGGTTAACCTTCTCAGCTTTGTACAGCGCCATCATTTCCTGGCTGATACGCTGTTTGTCATCGCCCAGACGCTCACGCATTGCCTGAATCTTCGGCTGCAACATACGCATCTTCGCCATGGAGGTGTACTGCGCTTTGGTCAGCGGGTACATGATGCCACGAACGATAAAGGTGATGATGATAATGGAGAAGCCCCAGTTACCCACAAAGCTATGGATCCATTTCAGCAGTTTGAACAGCGGCTGAGAGATGAACCACAACCAACCGTAATCAACGGTCAGATCCAGGTGCGGAGCAACAGCTGCCATTTTGTCCTGGATTTCCGGGCCAACCCACAGGGTGCTGTTCATCGCGCCAGTCTGACCAGGCTGAACCAGTACCGGCTGAGATTTATAGCCGATAGCGGCGATGCCGTTACCCAGATTAGCGGTATAGAAGTTGTTGGTACCGTCGTTATGCGGGATCCACGCCGTCGCGAAATACTGTTGCAGCATCGCCACCCAACCACCTTTCGAAGAGATGTTCAGGTTTTCGTTATCGGCAATGGTATCGAACTTGTATTTCTCATACTTCTCGTCAGGCGTGGAGTACGCCGCGCCACGGAAGGTGTGCAGTGCGAAGTTGCTGCTTCCGGTATCGAGATGCGGTGGCAGAGTGATGGATTGCTTCAACTGACCAAACGAGGAGATTTCCAGCGGTTTCTCGCCAGCGTTCTGCACGTTGTAGTTGACGTTGACAGCGTAATCACCACGTTTCAGGACAAACGTTTTGGTAAACGTGTTGCCTGCCGCGTCGGTATACGTCATCGGCACCTGCAGTTCGTTTTGACCTTCAGCCAGCACATAAGCGTCTTTTTCAACGTTATACAGCGGACGCGGGCCGTTAGCCGGGTTATCCGGGCCATCACGACCGGTCAGACCGCTCTGTGCCTGATAAATAAACTGCGGTGAAGTTTCCAACAGCTGGAACGGCTGGGTAGAGTTCAGCTCTTTCGGGTAAGCAGGCAGCAGAGCTTGCTCAACATCACCACCACGGGTGTTGATGGTCAGATCAAGCACGTCGGTCTTAACCGAGATCAGTTTCCCCTGGCCACTGGCCGGTACGCCCTGGTCGGCGGCGCTACCCGCTGCGGTGGTCGTTGTCTGCGTGGTCTGTTGGGCCTGAGGTTGCGGGTTTTTATCCTGCTCCCAGGCTTGCCAGATCATGAAAGACACGAACAGCAAAGCGATGACTAAAAGATTGCGTTGCGAATCCATCGTTAGTGTTCTCTGGTATCAAATGGTCCGGGCGGGACGGGATCGTCACCACCAGGGTGTAAAGGGTGGCATTTTAATACGCGTTTCACCGTCAACCAACTGCCTTTTATCACTCCAAACCTGCGCAATGCCTCAATTCCGTAGCTTGAACAGGTTGGAGTGAAACGACAATGCGGCCCGAGTAGCGGACTAATCAGGCGTTGATAGACCCGAATGAGGGCTATCAGGACCCGCGAGCCAGGCGACAGTGGCGGCGCCATAATTTTTCCAACGCTTCCGAGAGAGCACGGTTATCGAGGTCGGCAACCCCTTTTTTCGCCACCACCACGAAATCCATAGCCGGGAGTTCATGTTGGCGCAGACGGAAGCTTTCACGCGTCAGACGTTTAATCCGATTGCGTTCATGGGCGCGTCGAACGTTTTTCTTGGCGACTGTAAGACCGATACGGGGATGCCCCAGCGAATTCAGGCGGCCGAGAATGGTAATTTGCGGCGTGCCAGCCCGTTGTGGCTGCTGGAAGACGAATGTGAATTGACTGGGAGTTAACAAGCGTAACTCCCTGGGAAATGCGAGCTTAACCACTCAGGGGTTAGCTTTATTACTTAGAAACGGTCAGACGAGCGCGGCCTTTAGCACGACGACGTGCCAGAACCTGACGACCATTTTTTAGTAGCCATACGAGCACGGAAGCCGTGAGAACGGTTGCGCTTCAGTACAGACGGTTGAAAAGTGCGTTTCATGGCGATTTCTACCTAAACTTGAATAAATTCAATGGCTTTATTGGATATCCGCCGAAAAATGAAACGATGGACACCGAAGCCATGGGTGATTAAAGAGGCCGGATTGTAATAATTGTACACTCCGGAGTCAATTCTCTTTCCTTATTTACCGCGCTTTTCCGCACCTTTTCGCAGGGAAAATGTACGACCTCACACCAGTGGAAACCAGCATGGCGCGCCGGGTGGAGGATTATACGGGCTGATGGGTAAAGCGCAAGGATCGTCCTGGATCTTTATTAGATCGATTAAGCCAATTTTTGTCTATGGTCATTAAATTTTCCAATATGCGGCGTAAATCGTGCCCGCCTCGCGGCAGGATCGTTTACACTTAGCGAGTTCTGGAAAGTCCTGTGGATAAATCGGGAAAATCTGTGAGAAACAGAAGATCTCTTGCGCAGTTTAGGCTATGATCCGCGGTCCCGATCGTTTTGCAGGATCTTGATCGGGCATATAACCGCAGACAGCGGTTCGTGCGTCACCCTCAAGCAGGGTCTTTTCGACGTACGTCAACAATCATGAATGTTTCAGCCTTAGTCATTATCGACTTTTGTTCGAGTGGAGTCCGCCGTGTCACTTTCGCTTTGGCAGCAGTGTCTTGCCCGATTGCAGGATGAGTTACCAGCCACAGAATTCAGTATGTGGATACGCCCATTGCAGGCGGAACTGAGCGATAACACGCTGGCCCTGTACGCGCCAAACCGTTTTGTCCTCGATTGGGTACGGGACAAGTACCTTAATAATATCAATGGACTGCTAACCAGTTTCTGCGGAGCGGATGCCCCACAGCTGCGTTTTGAAGTCGGCACCAAACCGGTGACGCAAACGCCACAAGCGGCAGTGACGAGCAACGTCGCGGCCCCTGCACAGGTGGCGCAAACGCAGCCGCAACGTGCTGCGCCTTCTACGCGCTCAGGTTGGGATAACGTCCCGGCCCCGGCAGAACCGACCTATCGTTCTAACGTAAACGTCAAACACACGTTTGATAACTTCGTTGAAGGTAAATCTAACCAACTGGCGCGCGCGGCGGCTCGCCAGGTGGCGGATAACCCTGGCGGTGCCTATAACCCGTTGTTCCTTTATGGCGGCACGGGTCTGGGTAAAACTCACCTGCTGCATGCGGTGGGTAACGGCATTATGGCGCGCAAGCCGAATGCCAAAGTGGTTTATATGCACTCCGAGCGCTTTGTTCAGGACATGGTTAAAGCCCTGCAAAACAACGCGATCGAAGAGTTTAAACGCTACTACCGTTCCGTAGATGCACTGCTGATCGACGATATTCAGTTTTTTGCTAATAAAGAACGATCTCAGGAAGAGTTTTTCCACACCTTCAACGCCCTGCTGGAAGGTAATCAACAGATCATTCTCACCTCGGATCGCTATCCGAAAGAGATCAACGGCGTTGAGGATCGTTTGAAATCCCGCTTCGGTTGGGGACTGACTGTGGCGATCGAACCGCCAGAGCTGGAAACCCGTGTGGCGATCCTGATGAAAAAGGCCGACGAAAACGACATTCGTTTGCCGGGCGAAGTGGCGTTCTTTATCGCCAAGCGTCTACGATCTAACGTACGTGAGCTGGAAGGGGCGCTGAACCGCGTCATTGCCAATGCCAACTTTACCGGACGGGCGATCACCATCGACTTCGTGCGTGAGGCGCTGCGCGACTTGCTGGCATTGCAGGAAAAACTGGTCACCATCGACAATATTCAGAAGACGGTGGCGGAGTACTACAAGATCAAAGTCGCGGATCTCCTTTCCAAGCGTCGATCCCGCTCGGTGGCGCGTCCGCGCCAGATGGCGATGGCGCTGGCGAAAGAGCTGACTAACCACAGTCTGCCGGAGATTGGCGATGCGTTTGGTGGCCGTGACCACACGACGGTGCTTCATGCCTGCCGTAAGATCGAGCAGTTGCGTGAAGAGAGCCACGATATCAAAGAAGATTTTTCAAATTTAATCAGAACATTGTCATCGTAAACCTATGAAATTTACCGTAGAACGTGAGCATTTATTAAAACCGCTACAACAGGTGAGCGGTCCGTTAGGTGGTCGTCCTACGCTACCGATTCTCGGTAATCTGCTGTTACAGGTTGCTGACGGTACGTTGTCGCTGACCGGTACTGATCTCGAGATGGAAATGGTGGCACGTGTTGCGCTGGTTCAGCCACACGAGCCAGGAGCGACGACCGTTCCGGCGCGCAAATTCTTTGATATCTGCCGTGGTCTGCCTGAAGGCGCGGAAATTGCCGTGCAGCTGGAAGGTGAACGGATGCTGGTACGCTCCGGGCGTAGCCGTTTTTCGCTGTCTACCCTGCCAGCGGCGGATTTCCCGAACCTCGATGACTGGCAGAGTGAAGTCGAATTTACCCTGCCGCAGGCAACGATGAAGCGTCTGATTGAAGCGACCCAGTTTTCTATGGCGCATCAGGACGTTCGCTATTACTTAAATGGTATGCTGTTTGAAACCGAAGGTGAAGAACTGCGCACCGTGGCAACCGACGGCCACCGTCTGGCGGTCTGTTCAATGCCAATTGGTCAATCTTTGCCAAGCCATTCGGTGATCGTACCGCGTAAAGGCGTGATTGAACTGATGCGTATGCTCGACGGCGGCGACAATCCGCTGCGCGTACAGATTGGCAGCAACAACATTCGCGCCCACGTTGGCGACTTTATCTTCACCTCCAAACTGGTGGATGGTCGCTTCCCGGATTATCGCCGCGTTCTGCCGAAGAACCCGGACAAACATCTGGAAGCTGGCTGCGATCTGCTCAAGCAGGCGTTTGCTCGCGCGGCGATTCTCTCTAACGAGAAATTCCGCGGCGTACGTCTTTATGTCAGCGAAAACCAGCTGAAAATCACCGCCAACAACCCGGAACAGGAAGAAGCGGAAGAGATCCTCGACGTTACCTATAGCGGTGCGGAGATGGAAATCGGCTTCAACGTCAGTTATGTGCTGGATGTTCTGAACGCGCTGAAATGCGAAAACGTCCGCATGATGCTGACCGATTCGGTTTCCAGCGTGCAGATTGAAGATGCGGCCAGCCAGAGCGCGGCTTATGTTGTCATGCCAATGAGACTGTAATGTCCCTCACCCGCTTGTTGATCCGCGATTTCCGCAACATTGAAACCGCGGATCTCGCCTTATCTCCCGGCTTTAACTTTCTGGTAGGTGCCAACGGCAGTGGCAAAACCAGCGTGCTGGAAGCCATCTATACGCTCGGCCATGGTCGGGCGTTTCGCAGTTTGCAGATTGGTCGCGTCATTCGCCATGAGCAGGAGGCGTTTGTTCTCCACGGGCGATTACAGGGCGAAGAGCGCGAGACAGCGATTGGCTTAACCAAAGACAAACAGGGCGACAGCAAAGTCCGCATCGACGGTACAGACGGGCATAAGGTCGCGGAACTGGCGCACCTGATGCCAATGCAGTTGATAACGCCAGAAGGGTTTACTTTACTCAACGGCGGCCCCAAATACAGAAGAGCATTCCTCGACTGGGGATGCTTTCACAACGAACCCGGATTTTTCACCGCCTGGAGCAATCTCAAGCGATTGCTCAAGCAGCGCAATGCGGCGCTGCGCCAGGTGACACGTTACGAACAGCTACGCCCGTGGGATAAAGAGCTGATCCCGCTGGCGGAGCAAATCAGCACCTGGCGCGCGGAGTATAGCGCCGGTATCGCGGCCGATATGGCTGATACCTGTAAGCAATTTCTCCCTGAGTTTTCTCTGACTTTCTCTTTCCAGCGCGGCTGGGAGAAAGAGACAGAATATGCTGAGGTGCTGGAACGTAATTTTGAACGCGATCGCCAGCTAACCTACACCGCGCACGGCCCGCACAAAGCGGACTTACGCATTCGCGCCGACGGTGCGCCGGTGGAAGATACCTTATCGCGTGGGCAGCTTAAGCTGTTGATGTGCGCCTTACGTCTGGCGCAAGGAGAGTTCCTCACCCGTGAAAGCGGGCGGCGGTGTCTCTACCTGATAGATGATTTTGCCTCTGAGCTTGATGATGAGCGTCGCGGGCTGCTTGCCAGCCGCTTAAAAGCGACGCAATCACAGGTCTTTGTCAGCGCGATCAGTGCTGAACACGTTATAGACATGTCGGACGAAAATTCGAAGATGTTTACCGTGGAAAAGGGTAAAATAACGGATTAACCCAAGTATAAATGAGCGAGAAACGTTGATGTCGAATTCTTATGACTCCTCCAGTATCAAAGTCCTGAAAGGGCTGGATGCGGTGCGTAAGCGCCCGGGTATGTATATCGGCGACACGGATGACGGCACCGGTCTGCACCACATGGTATTCGAGGTGGTAGATAACGCTATCGACGAAGCGCTCGCGGGTCACTGTAAAGAAATTATCGTCACCATTCACGCCGATAACTCTGTCTCTGTACAGGATGACGGGCGCGGCATTCCGACCGGTATTCACCCGGAAGAGGGCGTATCGGCGGCGGAAGTGATCATGACCGTTCTGCACGCAGGCGGTAAATTTGACGATAACTCCTATAAAGTGTCCGGCGGTCTGCACGGCGTTGGTGTTTCGGTAGTAAACGCCCTGTCGCAAAAACTGGAGCTGGTTATCCAGCGCGAGGGTAAAATTCACCGTCAGATCTACGAACACGGTGTACCGCAGGCCCCGCTGGCGGTTACCGGCGAGACTGAAAAAACCGGCACCATGGTGCGTTTCTGGCCCAGCCTCGAAACCTTCACCAATGTGACCGAGTTCGAATATGAAATTCTGGCGAAACGTCTGCGTGAGTTGTCGTTCCTCAACTCCGGCGTTTCCATTCGTCTGCGCGACAAGCGCGACGGCAAAGAAGACCACTTCCACTATGAAGGCGGCATCAAGGCGTTCGTTGAATATCTGAACAAGAACAAAACGCCGATCCACCCGAATATCTTCTACTTCTCCACTGAAAAAGACGGTATTGGCGTCGAAGTGGCGTTGCAGTGGAACGATGGCTTCCAGGAAAACATCTACTGCTTTACCAACAACATTCCGCAGCGTGACGGCGGTACTCACCTGGCAGGCTTCCGTGCGGCGATGACCCGTACCCTGAACGCCTACATGGACAAAGAAGGCTACAGCAAAAAAGCCAAAGTCAGCGCCACCGGTGACGATGCGCGTGAAGGCCTGATTGCGGTCGTTTCCGTGAAAGTGCCGGACCCGAAATTCTCCTCCCAGACCAAAGACAAACTGGTTTCTTCTGAGGTGAAATCGGCGGTTGAACAGCAGATGAACGAACTGCTGGCAGAATACCTGCTGGAAAACCCAACCGACGCGAAAATCGTGGTTGGCAAAATTATCGATGCTGCCCGTGCCCGTGAAGCGGCGCGTCGCGCGCGTGAAATGACCCGCCGTAAAGGTGCGCTCGACTTAGCGGGCCTGCCGGGCAAACTGGCAGACTGCCAGGAACGCGATCCGGCGCTTTCCGAACTGTACCTGGTGGAAGGGGACTCCGCGGGCGGCTCTGCGAAGCAGGGGCGTAACCGCAAGAACCAGGCGATTCTGCCGCTGAAGGGTAAAATCCTCAACGTCGAGAAAGCGCGCTTCGATAAGATGCTCTCTTCTCAGGAAGTGGCGACGCTTATCACCGCGCTTGGCTGTGGTATCGGTCGTGACGAGTACAACCCGGACAAACTGCGTTATCACAGCATCATCATCATGACCGATGCGGACGTCGACGGCTCGCACATTCGTACGCTGCTGTTGACCTTCTTCTATCGTCAGATGCCGGAAATCGTTGAACGCGGTCACGTCTACATCGCTCAGCCGCCGCTGTACAAAGTGAAGAAAGGCAAGCAGGAACAGTACATTAAAGACGACGAAGCGATGGATCAGTACCAGATCTCTATCGCGCTGGACGGCGCAACGCTGCACACCAACGCCAGTGCACCGGCATTGGCTGGCGAAGCGTTAGAGAAACTGGTATCTGAGTACAACGCGACGCAGAAAATGATCAATCGTATGGAGCGTCGTTATCCGAAAGCAATGCTGAAAGAGCTTATCTATCAGCCGACGTTGACGGAAGCTGACCTTTCTGATGAGCAGACCGTTACCCGCTGGGTGAACGCGCTGGTCAGCGAACTGAACGACAAAGAACAGCACGGCAGCCAGTGGAAGTTTGATGTTCACACCAATGCTGAGCAAAACCTGTTCGAGCCGATTGTTCGCGTGCGTACCCACGGTGTGGATACTGACTATCCGCTGGATCACGAGTTTATCACCGGTGGCGAATATCGTCGTATCTGCACGCTGGGTGAGAAACTGCGTGGCTTGCTGGAAGAAGATGCGTTTATCGAACGTGGCGAGCGTCGTCAGCCGGTAGCCAGCTTCGAGCAGGCGCTGGACTGGCTGGTGAAAGAGTCCCGTCGCGGCCTCTCCATCCAGCGTTATAAAGGTCTGGGCGAGATGAACCCGGAACAGCTGTGGGAAACCACTATGGACCCGGAAAGTCGTCGTATGCTGCGCGTTACCGTTAAAGATGCGATTGCTGCCGACCAGTTGTTCACCACGCTGATGGGCGACGCCGTTGAACCGCGCCGTGCGTTTATTGAAGAGAACGCCCTGAAAGCGGCGAATATCGATATTTAATGGCGCTAACCATGCGAGCGTGCCTGATGCGCTACGCTTATCAGGCCTACGAAAATCTTGCAATGTATTGAATTTTCATGATTTTGTAGGCCGGATAAGGCGTTCACGCCGCATCCGGCAAGAAGCTATAAGAAAAGGGCGGAGATCATCTCCGCCCTTTTTATTTCTGCAATCCGCAATTATCATCCCGCAAATCTATACTTTTTGGGTCAACACGTAACGCTTTACAGGTGATTATCATGGGGCTTTTTGATGAAGTTGTCGGTGCCTTTCTGAAAGGCGATGCGGGGAAATATCAGGCTATTTTAAGTTGGGTTGAGGAGCAGGGCGGCATTCAGGTGCTGCTGGAAAAACTGCAAAGTGGCGGCTTAGGGGCCATTCTCTCAACCTGGCTGAGTAATCAACAGGGCAATCAATCGGTTAGTGGCGAGCAACTGGAATCGGCGCTCGGCACAAATGCGGTGTCCGATCTCGGGCAAAAACTTGGCGTGGATACCAGTACAGCTTCCAGTTTACTGGCAGAACAATTGCCGAAGATTATTGATGCGCTCTCACCGCAAGGTGAAGTGTCACCACAAGCCAATAACGATCTGCTTTCCGCAGGCATGGAACTGCTGAAAGGGAAACTCTTCCGCTAAGCAAAAAGGGAGCACGCAACGCGCGTTGCATCCCCCTTTTCCCTCGGGTGTTGTACTGATTTTTGAGCGGAATCGCGTTAGCATGGGTCAGGAACCAATCTACCTGGGGAACTCATGGCTATTAAACTCATTGCTATCGATATGGATGGCACCCTTCTGCTGCCCGATCACACCATTTCACCCGCCGTTAAAAATGCGATTGCCGCAGCTCGCGCCCGTGGCGTGAATGTCGTGCTAACGACGGGTCGCCCGTATGCAGGTGTGCACAACTACCTGAAAGAGCTGCATATGGAACAGCCGGGCGACTACTGCATTACTTATAACGGCGCGCTGGTACAGAAGGCCGCTGATGGTAGCACCGTGGCGCAAACTGCTCTCAGCTATGACGACTATCGTTTCCTGGAAAAACTCTCTCGCGAAGTCGGTTCTCATTTCCACGCCCTGGACCGCACCACGCTGTACACCGCCAACCGTGATATCAGCTACTACACGGTGCATGAATCCTTCGTTGCCACCATTCCGCTGGTGTTCTGCGAAGCGGAGAAAATGGACCCCAATACCCAGTTCCTGAAAGTGATGATGATTGATGAACCCGCCATCCTCGACCAGGCTATCGCGCGTATTCCGCAGGAAGTGAAAGAGAAATATACCGTGCTGAAAAGTGCGCCGTACTTCCTCGAAATCCTCGATAAACGCGTTAACAAAGGTACGGGGGTGAAATCACTGGCCGACGTGTTAGGTATTAAACCGGAAGAAATCATGGCGATTGGCGATCAGGAAAACGATATCGCAATGATTGAATATGCAGGCGTCGGTGTGGCGATGGATAACGCTATTCCTTCAGTGAAAGAAGTGGCGAACTTTGTCACCAAATCTAACCTTGAAGATGGCGTGGCGTTTGCTATTGAGAAGTATGTGCTGAATTAATCTGTGGGCGGGCAAACAGCATAAACGCGTTTGCCCGCTTACTGATTATTGGTTTACTGCATATACAACCAGAAATTGCAGCGGTGCAGTAATGATGTCCAGCGTAACAGTCACTGGCAGTAATGCTGCGGAAACACCATCCGGAATGCCTCTGGGTGAATAGTATTCATAAAATCGCACTTTAAATGGATGGTAGAACGCCATCACCTTTGAGTAATCCATGTTTTTATTTTTCTCATGGATTGTGCCTTTTAGGTTTTCCAGTGACCTGGTACAGTGTTGAACACCACAGGCAAAACCATAATGCGTTGCCAGTGCCTTTTCTTCTTCGTTATTCCAGTAGTAGTAAAGCGATATTGTGCCGGTAAATTTCTTTTTCCCCGCATTTAAAACAAATCTTGCGTCATCGGCAACCTGAATATTGTGCCGGTTAAGTGCTGGATCATTGAGCATCTTAACGATGTCATCGGCACCATCAGTGATAAGGTAATCCAGCGATTCCCCTACAAAAACATAGCCTTTTGTTCCATTACTATCTTTTGCCTGCGATAGCCCAGTGATGGTGTCTGACTGCGATTGATACTTTCCTGAACTACCCTTTGCGGTATGGGAAACCAGAGCATACGAGATACAGCCTGAAAGCATCAGCGCCAGTGGGAATAAACCGGCAGCCTTAAAAAATCCCTTAAAATTCAACTTCATGATTAATCCTTTAAACGAGTAGCTAAGCCGTTGAAAGCATACTCTTCTTTCCCTCCTGTTTAGCGCCTGATATCCCTTTTCAGATTTCTGCCCGACGCATGTCATTTTTTTATGCATTGTTCTTTTTGTGATCTAAATTGTAGTACAACAATATAAGTTTGTACTACATTACACGCACGGCAAACGCGAACGTCATCACGCTGGTACTACAAAGTTGCCGCGTTATGCATCGATCGGGGTAAAGTAGAGAAGAACATACAGAGCACAAGGACTCTCCATGACTCTCAATAAAACCGATCGCATTGTCATTACGCTGGGTAAACAGATCGTTCACGGCAAATACGTGCCAGGCTCGCCGCTTCCGGCTGAGGCGGAACTCTGTGAGGAGTTTGCAACCTCGCGCAACATCATCCGTGAGGTGTTCCGTTCGCTGATGGCGAAGCGGCTGATTGAAATGAAACGTTATCGCGGGGCGTTTGTGGCACCGCGTAACCAGTGGAATTACCTCGACACTGACGTACTGCAATGGGTGCTGGAAAATGACTACGACCCACGGCTTATCAGTGCCATGAGCGAAGTGCGAAATCTGGTGGAACCGGCGATTGCCCGTTGGGCAGCAGAGCGCGCGACTTCCAGCGATCTGGCGCAGATTGAATCGGCGCTGAACGAGATGATTGCCAACAATCAGGACCGCGAAGCGTTTAACGAAGCGGATATTCGCTACCACGAGGCGGTGCTGCAGTCGGTGCATAACCCGGTGTTACAGCAACTTAGCATTGCGATCAGTTCGCTGCAGCGGGCGGTTTTTGAACGAACCTGGATGGGCGATGAGGCCAACATGCCGCAAACGCTCCAGGAACATAAGGCGCTGTTCGATGCGATACGACATCAGGACGGCGATGCGGCAGAGCAGGCGGCGCTTACCATGATCGCCAGCTCGACACGAAGGTTAAAGGAAATCACATGACAGCTCGCTACATCGCAATTGACTGGGGATCGACCAATCTGCGCGCCTGGCTTTATCAGGGCGACCACTGCCTGGAGAGCAGGCAATCAGAAGCAGGCGTCACGCGCCTGAACGGAAAATCTCCGGCTGCGGTGTTAGCAGAAGTCACGACCGACTGGCGTGAAGAGAAAACGCCAGTGGTAATGGCAGGAATGGTTGGCAGCAACGTCGGCTGGAAAGTTGCACCGTATTTATCTGTTCCTGCCTGTTTTTCGTCTATTGGCGAACAATTAACGTCAGTTGGCGACAATATCTGGATTATTCCCGGATTATGTGTCTCTCATGACGATAACCACAATGTGATGCGCGGCGAAGAAACACAATTGATCGGCGCGCGAGCTCTGGCTCCTTCCTCTCTTTATGTCATGCCCGGAACCCATTGCAAATGGGTGCAGGCCGATAGCCAGCAAATCAACGATTTTCGCACCGTGATGACCGGTGAATTACATCATTTACTGTTAAATCACTCATTGATTGGCGCAGGTTTGCCGCCGCAGGAAAACTCTGCCGATGCCTTCACAGCTGGCCTTGAGCGTGGTCTTAATACGCCCGCCATATTGCCGCAGCTTTTTGAAGTTCGCGCCTCGCATGTGCTGGGAACACTTCCCCGCGAACAGGTCAGCGAATTTCTCTCTGGTTTGTTGATTGGCGCAGAGGTCGCCAGTATGCGCGACTATGTGGCCCATCAACACGCCATCACCCTTGTCGCCGGAACATCGCTGACCGCGCGCTACCAGCAAGCCTTTCAGGCGATGGGTTGCGACGTGACGGCGGTGGCGGGCGACACGGCATTTCAGGCTGGTATAAGGAGCATCGCTCATGCAGTGGCAAACTAAACTCCCGCTGATCGCCATTTTGCGCGGTATTACGCCCGACGAGGCGCTGGCGCATGTTGGCGCGGTGATTGACGCCGGGTTCGACGCGGTTGAAATCCCGCTGAATTCCCCACAATGGGAGCAAAGCATTCCCGCCATCGTTGATGCGTACGGCGACAAGGCGTTGATTGGCGCAGGTACGGTACTGAAACCTGAACAGGTCGATGCGCTCGCCAGGATGGGCTGTCAGCTCATCGTTACGCCCAATATCCATAGTGAAGTGATCCGCCGTGCGGTGGGCTACGGCATGACCGTCTGCCCCGGCTGCGCGACGGCGACCGAAGCCTTTACCGCGCTCGAAGCGGGCGCGCAGGCGCTGAAAATATTTCCGTCATCGGCTTTTGGTCCGCAATACATCAAAGCGTTAAAAGCGGTATTGCCATCGGACATCGCAGTCTTTGCCGTTGGCGGCGTGACGCCAGAAAACCTGGCGCAGTGGATAGACGCAGGTTGTGCAGGGGCGGGCTTAGGCAGCGATCTCTATCGCGCCGGGCAATCCGTAGAGCGCACCGCGCAGCAGGCAGCAGCATTTGTTAAGGCGTATCGAGAGGCAGTGCAATGAAAATCACCAAAATTACCACGTATCGTTTACCTCCCCGCTGGATGTTCCTGAAAATTGAAACCGATGAAGGCGTGGTCGGTTGGGGCGAGCCCGTGATCGAAGGCCGCGCCCGTACGGTGGAAGCGGCAGTTCACGAGCTGGGTGACTATTTGATTGGTCAGGATCCATCGCGCATCAATGACTTATGGCAAGTGATGTATCGCGCCGGATTCTATCGCGGCGGTCCGATCCTGATGAGCGCCATCGCCGGGATTGACCAGGCGTTATGGGATATCAAAGGTAAAGTGCTGAATGCGCCGGTCTGGCAACTGATGGGCGGCCTGGTTCGCGACAAAATTAAAGCCTACAGTTGGGTTGGCGGCGATCGTCCGGCGGATGTTATCGACGGCATTAAAACGCTACGCGAAATCGGCTTCGATACCTTCAAACTGAACGGTTGTGAAGAACTGGGGCTAATTGATAACTCCCGCGCGGTAGATGCGGCGGTTAACACCGTGGCACAAATTCGTGAAGCTTTTGGCAATCAGATTGAGTTTGGTCTTGATTTCCACGGTCGCGTCAGCGCGCCGATGGCGAAAGTGCTGATTAAAGAACTGGAGCCGTATCGCCCGCTGTTTATTGAGGAGCCGGTGCTGGCGGAACAAGCCGAATACTACCCGAAACTGGCGGCACAAACGCATATTCCACTGGCGGCGGGTGAACGCATGTTCTCACGCTTCGATTTTAAACGCGTGCTGGAGGCAGGTGGTATTTCGATTCTGCAACCGGATCTCTCCCACGCGGGCGGTATTACCGAATGCTACAAAATCGCCGGAATGGCAGAAGCCTATGACGTGACCCTTGCGCCGCACTGTCCGCTCGGACCGATTGCACTGGCGGCTTGCCTGCATATCGACTTTGTTTCCTATAACGCCGTACTTCAGGAACAAAGTATGGGAATTCATTACAACAAAGGCGCGGAGTTACTCGACTTTGTGAAAAACAAAGAAGACTTCAGCATGGTCGGCGGCTTCTTTAAAAACCGCTTAGGCGTGGAAATCGACGAAGCTAAAGTGATTGAGTTCAGTAAAAATGCCCCGGACTGGCGTAATCCGCTCTGGCGTCATGAAGATAACAGCGTAGCAGAGTGGTAATTCCTGCCACGTAAGCCCCTCATCGGGCACTAAAACAGCAATACAAAAATATAACCCTCTGTAAATTACAGGGCATGGTGAGCGGCTTCGCTATGCCCAAAATCTGGAGAAAGCTCGCTATGGATATTCCCGTTAATGCAGCAAAGCCGGGGCGTCGGCGTTATCTGACGCTGGTGATGATCTTTATTACGGTAGTCATTTGTTATGTCGACCGCGCCAACCTGGCCGTGGCTTCCGCCCATATTCAGGAAGAGTTCGGCATTACCAAAGCGGAAATGGGCTATGTATTTTCGGCCTTCGCCTGGCTTTATACGCTATGTCAGATCCCCGGCGGTTGGTTTTTAGATCGCGTAGGTTCTCGCGTGACTTATTTTATTGCGATATTTGGCTGGTCAGTGGCGACTTTATTCCAGGGCTTTGCCACGGGCTTAATGTCATTAATTGGTCTGCGCGCGATAACCGGTATTTTCGAAGCGCCTGCTTTCCCGACCAATAACCGGATGGTGACCAGCTGGTTCCCGGAACATGAACGCGCTTCTGCCGTTGGTTTTTATACGTCTGGTCAGTTTGTCGGTCTGGCGTTTCTGACGCCGCTGCTGATCTGGATTCAGGAGATGTTGAGCTGGCACTGGGTGTTCATTGTCACTGGTGGTATCGGCATTATCTGGTCGCTGATTTGGTTTAAGGTTTATCAGCCGCCGCGCCTGACCAAAGGTATCAGCAAAGCTGAACTGGATTACATTCGTGATGGCGGCGGTCTGGTGGATGGTGATGCGCCGGTGAAGAAAGAGGCGCGTCAGCCGTTAACAGCCAAAGACTGGAAACTGGTGTTCCATCGTAAACTGATCGGCGTTTATCTTGGGCAATTTGCGGTGGCTTCTACACTGTGGTTTTTCTTAACCTGGTTCCCGAACTATTTAACCCAGGAAAAAGGAATCACGGCGCTGAAAGCAGGCTTTATGACCACGGTGCCATTCCTCGCGGCGTTTGTCGGCGTCCTGCTCTCTGGCTGGGTAGCGGATCTGCTGGTACGTAAGGGCTTTTCACTGGGCTTTGCGCGTAAAACGCCGATTATCTGCGGCTTGCTGATCTCCACCTGCATTATGGGCGCTAACTACACTAACGATCCGATGATGATTATGTGCCTGATGGCGCTGGCATTCTTCGGTAACGGTTTTGCTTCGATTACCTGGTCGCTGGTTTCTTCTCTGGCACCGATGCGCCTGATTGGTTTAACCGGCGGCGTGTTTAACTTCGCCGGTGGTCTGGGCGGCATCACCGTTCCGCTGGTGGTGGGGTACCTGGCGCAGGGTTACGGTTTCGCACCTGCACTGGTTTATATCTCCGCCGTCGCGTTGATTGGCGCGCTCTCTTATATCCTGCTGGTGGGCGATGTGAAGCGCGTTGGCTAATCCTTCAACTGTGGAATATGTGCCACACCACTGCGCATAATCCACTTTCTTAAAGCCGGTGCGGTCAGGCATCGGCTTTTTACTATCTTGCCGAAGAGTTTTAAACGCAGTTTGCGGGTGGCGCGCCAGTAAGCGGTATTGAGCTTCTCTGGCTGCTTCAGTAACACCGAACGCAGAATGTCTGTGCTATCCAGCGCATAGCTAATCCCCTCCAGCGAGCTGGCGCTGATAAATCCCGCCGCTTCACCAATCAGAAAGGCGTTGTCCTTACCGCAGACAAAATCCTGCCAGCGCGAGGGAAACAGCACCGTGCATTTTTCGCTTTTCACCGTCTTACCAAACTGGAACTGAAAGGCGCTCATTTTCTCTTTCAGCGTCGTGAAACGCGTCTGACCGTCTTTCATTGGATAGGCACCGCCAAAGATAAAATAACCGTCTTTGCTGATACTCCATGAATAACAGTTAGTTATCGAATTATCAAAGATGCAGGAGTAGAACGGCACCGGATGTTTCTCCGCGAACCACTGCTGGATAGCGACATATTTACGGATTTGATGATCCGGGTAGAGATGTCGCCGCACCATCGAGTTTGCGCCATCGGCACCGACCAGATAGCGGGCGGTAATATGTTGCTCCCAGCCGTCTGCACGAAAAATGACATGCCATTTATCATCCTCACGCCAGATTTTTCGGCACAGGCTGTCGTGATAAACCTCAACGCTGGCGGGGATCAGCGATTTCATCCACAAGTCGAAAGCATGGCGATTAATATTGATATAGCTTCGCTGGTAGTTACGCGTGAGCGATGCGGCGACGTCGACGGTTTTGACGCTGAAAATCTGCGGATTAGCGATCACATCGACAGGAAGCGTCAGCCCATCGCGAATAAAAGATCGCTGCGCGTCCGGTGCCAGCAGACCGCCGCAGGGTTTGCTGAAACCTTCAGTACCACACTGGTGCTTTTTATCCAGCGCGATCACCTGCATTTTGCCTGCTAACTTTCGTGCCAACGCCGATCCTGCCGGGCCGAGGCCAATAATCGCCACGTCGAAATGTTCCATCTTTTCACTCACATTCATCACGATGGCAAAAGACTATTGTCTGAAAGTGAAGTCCTTGTGAAGTATGATGGCGGGACCCGTTTTGTATCAGGACCGCGCCATGAAACAGATAACCTTTGCTCCCCGTAATCACCTGCTCACCAATACCAATACCTGGACGCCCGACAGCCAGTGGCTGGTATTTGACGTGCGTCCTTCTGGCGCGTCGTTTACCGGCGAGACCATTGAGCGTGTGAATATCCATACCGGCGAGGTCGAGGTTATCTATCGCGCGTCACAGGGCGCACACGTCGGCGTGGTGACCGTTCATCCGAAGTCAGAGAAATATGTTTTCATCCACGGCCCGGAAAATCCTGATGAAACATGGCATTACGACTTCCATCATCGGCGCGGAGTGATTGTTGAAGGCGGCAAGATGAGTAACCTTGATGCGATGGATATTACCGCGCCGTATACGCCAGGAGTGCTGCGCGGCGGCAGCCATGTGCATGTCTTTAGCCCGAACGGTGAAAGGGTGAGCTTTACCTATAACGACCATGTAATGCATGAACTCGATCCGGCGCTGGATTTGCGAAACGTCGGTGTTGCTGCGCCGTTTGGCCCGGTCAACGTACAAAAGCAGCATCCGCGTGAATACAGCGGTAGCCACTGGTGCGTGCTGGTGAGCAAAACCACGCCCACGCCACAGCCTGGCAGTGATGAAATCAATCGTGCTTATGAAGAAGGATGGGTAGGAAATCACGCGCTGGCATTTATTGGCGACACACTTTCGCCAAAGGGCGAGAAAGTGCCGGAGCTGTTTATCGTTGAGTTACCGCAAGATGAAGCTGGCTGGAAAGCGGCAGGTGATGCGCCGTTAAGCGGAACGGAAACAACCCTGCCCGCGCCACCGCGTGGCGTCGTGCAGCGACGTTTAACCTTTACCCACCATCGGGCTTATCCGGGGTTAGTCAACGTCCCGCGCCACTGGGTGCGCTGTAATCCGCAGGGTACACAAATCGCGTTTTTAATGCGAGATGATAACGGCATTGTGCAACTGTGGCTTATCTCGCCACAGGGCGGCGAGCCGCGCCAGTTAACCCATAACAAAACGGATATTCAGTCTGCATTTAACTGGCATCCGTCAGGAGAATGGTTGGGCTTTGTGCTGGATAATCGAATTGCTTGTGCCCATGCGCAAAGCGGCGAGGTTGAGTATTTAACCGAACACCACGCCAATTCACCTTCTGCGGACGCCGTGGTCTTCTCGCCGGATGGTCAGTGGCTGGCGTGGATGGAAGGCGGCCAGCTGTGGATCACCGAAACTGATCGCTAAATCAGTTATCAGGCATTCTGGCCGGTGGAATAACCGCATTGGTGGCTTGCGCGTTGGCTTCGCTTTTTTCAACGCGCGAGCGCACCGAGCTGTCTTTGCGGAACACATCCCACGGCAGTAAAAGCGTGTCCATCACAGCGGTAAACGGCATATCGAGAATCGCCAGCGACTTAGTGCCCCAGTTGGTTTCATCGTCGCCAATCATGGTTGCGCTGGCGCGGGTGCCGGGATACGTTCCTTCTTTCCCTCCGGTATGGGACATCACGCTGGAGCATCCTCCGAGTAATGTCATTCCGCTGCATATCATGAACGCTAACAACACATTTCTTATCATAATAAATTCATCTGTTGATCGTGGGTGTTGGCCTGATGAGTTATAGCGATCCCTTGCTGAAAATAACATCATCATTACGTCGCACTGTGGCGGCTATCGCACTTTAACGTTTCGTGCTGCCCCCTCAGTCTATGCAATAGACCATAAACTGCAAAAAAAAGTCCGCTGATAAGGCTTGAAAAGTTCATTTCCAGACCCATTTTTACATCGTAGCCGATGAGGACGCGCCTGATGGGTGTTCTGGCTACCTGACCTGTCCATTGTGGAAGGTCTTACATTCTCGCTGATTTCAGGAGCTATTGATTATGCGTAACTTTGATTTATCCCCGCTTTACCGTTCTGCTATTGGATTTGACCGTTTGTTTAACCACTTAGAAAACAACCAGAGCCAGAGTAATGGCGGCTACCCTCCGTATAACGTTGAACTGGTAGACGAAAACCATTACCGCATTGCTATCGCTGTGGCTGGTTTTGCTGAGAGCGAACTGGAAATTACCGCCCAGGATAATCTGCTGGTGGTGAAAGGTGCTCACGCCGACGAACAAAAAGAGCGCACCTATCTGTACCAGGGCATCGCTGAACGCAACTTTGAACGCAAATTCCAGTTAGCTGAGAACATTCATGTTCGTGGTGCTAACCTGGTAAATGGTTTGCTGTATATCGATCTCGAACGCGTGATTCCGGAAGCGAAAAAACCGCGCCGTATCGAAATCAACTAATTCCCTAAGGCCGCCTGGCGCGGCCTGACATCTCCATGCTCGCCGTCAGGGAGCATATGCGAATCTTCGGATTTGCAGGTACTTACTCGCTTCTTAGAAGGAGAAATGACTATGCGTAACTTCGATTTATCCCCACTGATGCGTCAATGGATCGGTTTTGACAAACTGGCCAACGCACTGCAAAACGCCGGTGAAAGCCAGAGCTTCCCGCCGTACAACATTGAGAAAAGCGACGATAACCACTACCGCATTACCCTTGCGCTGGCAGGTTTCCGTCAGGAAGATTTAGAGATTCAACTGGAAGGTACGCGCCTGAGCGTAAAAGGCACGCCGGAGCAGCCAAAAGAAGAGAAAAAATGGCTGCATCAAGGGCTTATGAATCAGCCATTTAGCCTGAGCTTTACGCTGGCTGAAAATATGGAAGTCTCTGGCGCAACCTTCGTAAACGGTTTACTGCATATTGATTTAATTCGTAATGAGCCTGAACCCATCGCAGCGCAGCGTATCGCTATCAGCGAACGTCCCGCGTTAAATAGCTAACTAGCTATTCTCTTTGCCCCGCCATTCTGGTGGGGCTTTTTTTGTCTTACTTACTCAACAATGCGTTAAATTTCGACTGTTTAAGATATTTCGGCACGTTCTTTCCCGTGATAATGTGCGCTATAAGGCAAATCTGCTTCACCGATTCAGCCATAATCCGTAGCAATTAAAATGTTATCTCAAGAGAAATGGACGATGAGTGATATAGCATTAACGGTCAGTATTCTGGCTTTGGTGGCAGTCGTCGGTTTGTTTATCGGCAACGTCAAATTTCGCGGCATAGGATTAGGTATTGGCGGCGTGCTGTTTGGTGGGATCATCGTCGGCCATTTTGTTTCTCAGGCGGGGATGACATTAAGTAGCGATATGCTGCATGTTATTCAGGAATTTGGCCTGATCCTGTTCGTTTATACTATCGGGATTCAGGTAGGGCCGGGCTTCTTTGCCTCATTGCGCGTCTCCGGATTACGCCTCAACCTGTTTGCTGTTCTGATCGTCATCATCGGTGGTCTGGTTACCGCCATCCTGCATAAACTGTTTGATATTCCACTGCCGGTAGTGCTGGGGATTTTCTCCGGTGCGGTTACCAATACGCCAGCGCTGGGGGCAGGGCAGCAGATTTTGCGCGACCTGGGTACACCAATGGAAATGGTCGATCAGATGGGGATGAGTTACGCGATGGCGTATCCATTCGGCATTTGCGGGATTTTGTTCACCATGTGGATGTTGCGGGTTATTTTCCGCGTCAATGTCGAGACAGAAGCTCAGCAGCACGAGTCTTCACGCACCAATGGCGGCGCGCTGATCAAGACTATCAATATTCGCGTTGAGAACCCTAACCTGCATGATTTAGCCATTAAAGATGTACCGATTCTCAACGGCGACAAAATTATCTGCTCGCGTCTGAAACGCGAAGAAACCCTAAAAGTTCCTTCGCCAGATACCATTATCCAACTGGGCGATTTGCTGCATCTGGTGGGTCAGCCAGCGGATTTACATAATGCGCAACTGGTGATTGGTCAGGAGGTCGATACTTCGCTGTCCACGAAAGGCACTGATTTGCGCGTCGAGCGTGTGGTGGTCACCAATGAAAACGTGCTCGGAAAACGTATTCGCGACCTGCACTTTAAAGAACGCTATGACGTTGTTATCTCGCGCCTGAACCGTGCCGGGGTCGAACTGGTCGCCAGTGGCGATATCAGCCTGCAGTTCGGCGATATCCTCAATCTGGTGGGGCGTCCGTCCGCAATTGATGCCGTTGCCAATGTGCTGGGGAATGCGCAGCAAAAACTGCAACAGGTTCAGATGCTGCCAGTGTTTATTGGCATCGGGCTAGGCGTATTGTTAGGTTCTATTCCCGTCTTTGTGCCAGGATTCCCGGCCGCGTTGAAACTGGGGCTGGCGGGCGGACCGCTGATTATGGCGTTGATCCTCGGGCGTATCGGCAGTATCGGCAAGCTGTACTGGTTTATGCCGCCAAGCGCCAACCTCGCGCTGCGGGAGCTGGGGATCGTGCTGTTCCTCTCGGTCGTTGGTCTGAAATCTGGTGGGGATTTTGTGAATACCCTGGTCAATGGCGAAGGGCTAAGCTGGATTGGTTATGGTGCCCTGATCACCGCCGTTCCGCTGATTACTGTTGGCATTCTGGCGCGGATGTTAGCCAAAATGAATTACCTGACCATGTGCGGGATGCTGGCAGGTTCCATGACCGATCCTCCGGCGCTGGCGTTTGCTAATAATCTTCATCCAACCAGCGGTGCGGCGGCGCTCTCTTACGCCACTGTCTATCCGTTGGTAATGTTCCTGCGCATTATCACCCCCCAATTACTGGCGGTGCTCTTCTGGAGTATCGGTTAACTCTTTTCCGGGTGGAGTCGCCGTAAATGGTACTCCACCTGGTATTCGCTGGCATTTCTGAACATCACTGAATAATTCAAAAACTCCCCGCTCTCGCTATATGACAACGAGGTGATCCGCAGCAGTGGCGTGTGTTCCGCTACCTTCATTTGCCGCGCCAGCAGTCTATCGGCGAGCACTGGCGTCAGGCTTTCATAATTACCGCCAATCAAAATCCCGCACTCTTGTTCAATATATTCAAACTTCGACCCTTCCAGATGTTGCAGCGAAAGATTACGGAACAGTTTTACCGGCATATAGCTGTCTTCCAGCATCAGCGGTTTCCCTTCCACAAAACGAACGCGACGGGAGAAGTAGATCTGCTCGTTGATTTGAATCCGTAACTGGCTGGCAATGGCCGGAGGCGCAGGCATGATTTCAAAAATCAGCACCTGGCTGGTGACCGTTTTTCCCTGCCGTTTTAACACCTCCACCAGCCCGGTCAGACTGGCGGTTTGATGCAGTACATCTTTGCGCACCAGGTAAGTGCCACTACCGTGGCGGCGGACCACCAGCCCCCACGCTACCAGCAGGTCAATGGCTTTACGGATGGTCATCCGCGATACCGCAAACTCTTCCGCCAGCTTTTTTTCACCGGGAAGAAGGCTGTTTAGCGTGAAATCTGCGGAGTTAAGTCGAATTCTTAACCGCTCCGCAATGCTTTTGTAGATCATCTCTAGATCTCTTTTTTGCCTGCAAGCCCGGGTAATGCGCACACAAGTTCTGCTTAATCGATTGAAAAAACATCTTTTTTTTAAAGATGTGTTCGATGCTGTGTACCTGTGCTCACAGAGGTCTACTTTTTCGCGAAAACGTAGATCTCTACCGCCCAACGAAAAGCATGAAAGCGATCACGAATCCCATTGGGTCGTCATGTTCTGCCGATCGCATCTTCCTATCCTCGCTCCAGGCCTGCCGCATAACCAATCAGGCTTCCTACTTACAGAATTGAGAAAAGAGGATGTGGAAATGCTCAGTCAAATTCAACGCTTTGGCGGCGCGATGTTCACGCCAGTGCTGCTGTTTCCCTTCGCCGGGATTGTGGTGGGTCTTGCCATCTTGCTGCAAAACCCGATGTTTGTCGGGGAATCACTGACCGATCCGAACAGTTTATTCGCGCAAATCGTACACATTATTGAAGAGGGCGGTTGGACGGTATTCCGTAATATGCCGCTGATTTTTGCTGTCGGTTTACCCATTGGCCTTGCTAAGCAAGCGCAGGGGCGTGCTTGTCTGGCGGTGATGGTGAGTTTCCTGACCTGGAACTATTTCATCAACGCGATGGGAATGACCTGGGGAAGCTACTTCGGCGTCGATTTCACTCAGGACGCGGTGGCAGGTAGCGGTCTGACAATGATGGCCGGGATTAAAACCCTCGATACCAGCATTATCGGCGCAATTATCATTTCCGGCATTGTGACGGCGCTGCATAACCGTCTGTTCGATAAAAAACTGCCGGTTTTTCTCGGCATTTTCCAGGGGACGTCTTATGTGGTGATTATCGCCTTCCTGGTGATGATCCCCTGTGCCTGGCTGACGTTGCTCGGCTGGCCAAAAGTACAAATGGGGATTGAATCTCTGCAAGCGTTCCTGCGTTCGGCGGGTGCACTTGGGGTCTGGGTTTACACCTTCCTCGAACGTATTCTGATCCCAACCGGTTTACACCACTTCATCTACGGACAGTTTATCTTTGGTCCGGCAGCTGTTGAAGGCGGCATTCAGATGTACTGGGCGCAGCATCTGCAAGAGTTCAGTTTGAGCGCCGAGCCGCTGAAATCGTTGTTCCCGGAAGGCGGTTTTGCCCTGCACGGTAACTCAAAAATCTTTGGTGCCGTGGGCATTTCTTTAGCGATGTACTTCACTGCCGCACCGGAAAATCGGGTAAAAGTGGCGGGCTTGCTGATTCCCGCACCCTTAACCGCCATGCTGGTGGGAATTACCGAACCGCTGGAATTTACCTTCCTGTTCATTTCACCGTTGCTGTTTGCGGTACACGCCGTGCTGGCGGCCTCAATGTCGACCGTAATGTATCTCTTTGGTGTGGTGGGCAACATGGGCGGAGGTCTGATTGACTAGGTTTTACCGCAAAACTGGATCCCGATGTTCAGCAACCACGCGGATATGATGCTGACCCAAATCGCCATTGGGTTGTGCTTTACCCTGCTGTACTTCGTGGTTTTCCGCACACTGATTCTGCAGTTCAACATGTGCACGCCGGGACGTGAAGATGCGGAAGTGAAACTCTACTCAAAAGCCGAATACAAAGCCTCGCGAGGCCAAACCACCGCGGCAGAGCCAAAAAAAGAGCTGGATCAGGCTGCCGGTATCCTGCAAGCCCTGGGCGGGGTCGGCAATATCTCCAGCATTAACAATTGCGCGACGCGTTTACGTATTGCACTGCATGACATGTCACAAACGCTGGATGACGAAGTCTTTAAAAAGCTGGGAGCGCACGGCGTCTTCCGTAGTGGCGATGCCATTCAGGTGATCATTGGTCTGCATGTATCTCAGCTGCGTGAACAGCTCGATAGCTTAATTAATTCTCATCAATCAGCAGAAAATGTTGCCATTACGGAGGCAGTATAATGACCAAATTCTCAGTGGTTGTCGCAGGCGGTGGAAGCACCTTTACGCCAGGCATCGTGTTGATGCTCCTGGCGAATCAGGACCGTTTCCCGCTTCGTGCACTGAAATTTTATGATAACGATGGTGCGCGGCAGGAAGTGATTGCCGAAGCCTGTAAAGTCATCCTTAAAGAAAAAGCGCCGGACATTGCGTTTAGTTACACCACCGATCCTGAAGTGGCATTCAGCGACGTTGATTTTGTCATGGCGCACATCCGCGTCGGCAAATACCCGATGCGCGAACTGGATGAAAAAATCCCGCTGCGCCACGGCGTTGTTGGTCAGGAAACTTGCGGACCCGGCGGAATAGCGTACGGCATGCGTTCCATTGGCGGCGTCCTGGAACTGGTGGATTATATGGAAAAATATTCACCAAATGCCTGGATGCTCAACTACTCCAACCCGGCAGCCATTGTCGCAGAAGCCACGCGTCGTCTGCGCCCGAATGCGAAAATCCTCAACATCTGTGACATGCCAATCGGTATTGAAAGCCGGATGGCGCAAATTGTTGGGCTGCAAGATCGCAAACAGATGCGCGTGCGCTACTACGGCCTGAACCACTGGTGGTCGGCGATATCCCGCAGTTTCAGAAAGGGTTAATGAGTCAGCAAGTGGCGGTGGAAAAACTGGTCGTGGACGCCTGGGAACAGCGTTCATATCAGCACCTGTGGCAGGCGATTACGTTGTCGAAAACGGTACCGAGCGCCTCGGTCGCCAAAGCTATTCTGGATGAGTTGCTGGAGGCCAACAAAGCGTACTGGCCAGAGTTACGTTAATTGTGTGGACTGGCATCCGTTGGGTGCTGGTCCGTATTCTTTAGCACGGCTGACGGCGCATAACCAAATTTATGTTTAAAGGCTTTGCTGAAATGAAAGGAGTCGAAGAAGTTGAGCGTATCAGCGACTTCGCCAACCGAGTTTCCTTGTTGCTTTAATAGCGATAGCGCCAGATCCAGACGCGCATCGAGGTAATATTCTTTCGGCGTCTTGCCGGTATAGCGTAAAAACAGACGACGCAACCAGGCTTCGCTACAGGGGATCGTGGCAGCCATATCAGCTACGCTCCAGCGTTGTTGCAGACTGGCATGTAAAGTGGCAATTAATTTTTCAATTTGCCGCCGTTGTGGATCTTTTTTACCATCTGCGTACATAAGACAAATCCACTGATAAATAATTTTCGTCAGAAAAGCGACTGCCAGATTATTTTTTATTGCTTCTGGTGAAGTTATTAACTCAGCAACTTCGGTGAGTTCCTGATTATAAATTTCGCCATTATAAATAACGCTTTGCTGACCAACGGGAATATCCATCATACTGGTGGGGGTAAATTCCATCCAGTACTGTTCCCAGACTAAACCTTCACAGTGATAAGAGTGAATATCCATTGGCTTTAAGAATATAATACAGTTGCCATGCAGTGTTATTTGTTCGCCATTCTTTAAAAGAATTTTCCCACATCCTTGTACGGTATACACCGCAACCCATGAGTTGGCGATAAGCGGTTTCTTCTTGTCCCGCGGCCAGATCACCCGGTAATGCTCGTCGGCGTAGGTATGCCAGAGCGAGATCAGAGAAATTCCGCTGGAGATCACATTTTCGTTAATCAATAAGGGAATATTGTACGGAGTTTCGTTTTTTACATCTGAACTTTGCAATTTTCCATTCATTTTAATATCCCTCCGGCGAATTATGCTCACAACCTGAACTTAACAGAAAACAATCCGTTCAGGGATACGACGTTTGTATTTTAAGAATCTGACTGCCTGACCCGACGCATTTTACCTCTCCCTATATTCATGCGTCCGGGACATAAACATAAATAAGGGCTATGAGATGAATTCGTTACAAATCTTGAGTTTTGTCGGTTTTACGCTGCTGGTGGCGGTGATCACCTGGTGGAAGGTCCGCAAAACAGATACCGGATCGCAACAAGGCTATTTTCTTGCCGGACGTTCACTAAAAGCGCCGGTTATTGCCGCTTCGTTAATGCTAACCAACCTTTCCACGGAACAACTGGTCGGCCTTTCCGGGCAGGCCTACAAAAGCGGCATGTCGGTGATGGGCTGGGAAGTGACTTCAGCGGTGACGCTGATCTTCCTCGCGCTAATCTTTTTACCGCGCTATCTGAAGCGCGGCATTGCCACCATCCCCGATTTTCTGGAGGAACGTTATGATAAAACGACGCGTATTATCATCGACTTCTGCTTCCTAATTGCCACCGGCGTCTGCTTTCTGCCGATTGTTCTCTACTCCGGCGCGTTGGCGCTCAACAGCCTGTTTCACGTCGGGGAATCGCTACAGATTTCTCACGGTGCGGCTATCTGGCTACTGGTAATTTTGCTTGGTCTGGCGGGAATTTTGTATGCGGTGATCGGCGGACTGCGCGCAATGGCAGTGGCGGACTCCATCAACGGTATTGGGCTGGTTATCGGCGGGTTGATGGTGCCGGTATTTGGCCTAATCGCGATGGGCAAGGGCAGCTTTATGCAGGGCATTGAGCAACTCACCACCGTTCACGCCGAGAAATTAAACTCAATCGGTGGCCCGACCGATCCCTTGCCGATTGGCGCGGCATTTACCGGTTTGATTCTGGTGAACACCTTTTACTGGTGTACAAATCAGGGCATCGTGCAACGCACGCTGGCGTCAAAAAGCCTGGCGGAAGGGCAAAAGGGGGCGCTGTTAACGGCGGTGCTGAAAATGCTCGACCCGCTGGTACTGGTGCTGCCAGGGTTGATTGCGTTTCATCTGTATCAGGATTTACCGAAAGCCGACATGGCCTACCCGACGCTGGTCAATAACGTTCTGCCAGTGCCAATGGTGGGTTTCTTCGGCGCGGTGTTATTTGGTGCGGTGATCAGTACCTTCAACGGCTTTCTGAATAGCGCCAGTACGTTATTCAGTATGGGTATTTACCGTCGCATCATTAACCAGAATGCCGAGCCGCAGCAGCTGGTCACCGTCGGGCGCAAATTTGGTTTCTTTATCGCTATCGTTTCGGTGCTGGTCGCGCCGTGGATCGCCAACGCGCCGCAGGGGCTGTATAGCTGGATGAAACAGCTCAACGGCATTTACAACGTGCCGCTGGTTACCATCATCATTATGGGCTTTTTCTTCCCGCGCATCCCGGCGCTGGCGGCAAAAGTAGCGATGGGGATTGGCATAATCAGCTACATCACCATCAACTATCTGGTGAAGTTCGACTTCCATTTCCTCTATGTGCTGGCCTGTACGTTCTGCATCAACGTGGTCGTGATGCTGGTGATCGGTTTTATCAAACCGCGCGCCACGCCGTTCACCTTCAAAGATGCGTTTGCGGTGGACATGAAACCGTGGAAAAACGTCAAGATCGCGTCAATTGGCATCCTGTTCGCGATGATTGGCGTCTATGCCGGGCTGGCTGAATTCGGCGGCTACGGTACGCGCTGGTTAGCGATGATCAGTTATTTCATTGCCGCCGTAGTGATTGTCTACCTGATTTTTGACAGCTGGCGGCATCGTCACGACCCAGCCGTAACCTTTACTCCCGACGGGAAGGATAGCCTATGAAACGCCCCAATTTTCTGTTCGTCATGACCGATACCCAGGCCACCAATATGGTCGGTTGCTATAGCGGTAAACCGCTGAATACGCAAAATATTGATAGTCTGGCGGCGGAAGGTATTCGCTTTAATTCCGCCTACACCTGTTCACCGGTTTGTACGCCTGCACGGGCCGGACTATTTACCGGTATCTACGCTAACCAGTCCGGCCCGTGGACCAACAACGTCGCGCCAGGCAAAAACATCTCCACTATGGGGCGCTACTTTAAGGATGCCGGCTATCACACCTGTTACATCGGCAAATGGCATCTCGACGGTCATGACTATTTCGGCACTGGCGAGTGTCCGCCGGAGTGGGACGCTGATTACTGGTTCGATGGGGCGAACTATCTTAGCGAACTGACGGAAAAAGAGATTAGCCTGTGGCGCAATGGCCTAAACAGCGTCGAAGATTTACAGGCGAACCATATCGACGAAACCTTCACCTGGGCGCATCGTATCAGCAATCGGGCGGTGGATTTTCTGCAACAGCCTGCGCGCGCAGACGAGCCTTTCCTGATGGTGGTTTCGTATGATGAGCCGCATCACCCGTTCACCTGTCCGGTGGAGTATTTAGAGAAATACGCTGATTTTTACTACGAGCTGGGCGAGAAAGCACAGGATGACCTGGCTAACAAACCGGAACATCACCGCTTATGGGCGCAGGCGATGCCATCGCCAGTCGGTGATGACGGGCTTTATCACCATCCGCTCTATTTTGCCTGTAATGACTTTGTTGATGACCAAATCGGACGGGTCATCAATGCCTTAACGCCAGAGCAACGTGAAAATACGTGGGTTATTTATACCTCCGATCACGGCGAAATGATGGGCGCACATAAGCTGATCAGTAAAGGGGCGGCGATGTATGACGACATCACCCGCATTCCGCTGATCATCCGTTCGCCGCAAGGGGAGCGGCGACAGGTCGATACGCCAGTCAGTCATATCGATTTACTGCCGACAATGATGGCGCTGGCAGATATTGAAAAACCAGAGATTCTGCCGGGGGGAAAATATCCTTGCCGTGAAAGAGCCACGCGGCGTGATGGTGGAATTTAACCGCTACGAGATTGAGCATGACAGCTTTGGCGGTTTTATTCCGGTGCGTTGCTGGGTGACGGATGACTTTAAACTGGTACTCAACCTCTTCACCAGTGATGAACTTTACGATCGCCGTAATGACCCAAATGAAATGCATAACCTGATCGATGATATCCGTTTTGCAGACGTTCGCAGCAAAATGCATGACGCCTTATTGGATTACATGGACAAAATTCGCGATCCGTTCCGCAGTTACCAATGGAGTCTGCGTCCGTGGCGTAAAGATGCACGGCCGCGCTGGATGGGGGCGTTTCGTCCACGTCCACAAGATGGCTATTCGCCAGTTGTACGCGACTATGACACCGGCCTACCGACACAAGGGGTGAAGGTGGAGGAGAAAAAACAGAAGTTCTGACGATAATGCCCGCTGATGATCACCCGGCGGGCATTATTCAGGCTGCTTAAACCAGTGAACCGCCGGTCAGGAAGGAAAAGATAAGGAATATCAGCAAAATGCTGCACACGATGCCGATACCAAAAAGCAAGGTATGGAAAGCCAGCGTCCCGCCGCCAAAAACCAGCGCGCCGCGAATGCCCCAGCGATTTTCCTTACGCATACCGCCAATAAATGCGCAAAGTAGCGCAGCAATGGCCAGTGCGATACCGCTTTGATTGAGGATTTTATCGACATCTACGTCCTCTTTTTTCTCCACGGTGGTAATTTTTTCGCCTTTTATTCCGGCGAGAAGACCTCTTTTAATTTCAGCCGTTTTGTCCGCCACGATGCTTTCAAACGTTGGCGGTGGTGCGGAGAAAGGGCCGAATGAAAAGTGGATAATCCCCATCATTAAAGCGATGGCACCGAACAGCATGCCCAATGAACTGATTTTATTTTGAGCTATGATACCCATCTGACCTCCTTGTAGCGGATGGCAAAAGCATATCAGGAAACGGGCGGACGAAATTCTTAAAAAAACCGCTAAAGGTAGAGCGTTAGTGAAATTGCAAAGGAGCAACAATGAAAATTTCCCGCCTCGGAGAAGCGCCTGATTACCGCTTCTCGCTGGCTAATGAGCGTACTTTTCTGGCGTGGATCCGTACTGCACTAGGATTTCTGGCGGCGGGGGTTGGGCTTGATCAACTTGCGCCAGATTTCGCCACGCCCGTCATTCGCGAACTGCTGGCGTTGTTGTTGTGTCTGTTTTCCGGCGGGTTAGCGATGTATGGCTACTTGCGCTGGTTACGCAATGAAAAAGCGATGCGTCTGAAAGAGGACCTGCCCTACACCAACAGCTTATTAATCATTAGCTTAATATTGATGGTCGTGGCGGTGATCGTTATGGGACTGGTGTTGTATGCCGGATAGCCGCAAAGCCAGACGCATTGCCGACCCAGGACTGCAGCCGGAGCGCACATCACTGGCGTGGTTTCGTACCATGCTGGGCTACGGCGCGTTGATGGCGTTGGCTATCAAACACAACTGGCACCAGGCGGGCATGTTATTCTGGATTTCGATTGGCATTCTCGCCATCGTGGCGCTGATCCTCTGGCACTACACCCGTAATCGCAATTTAATGGATGTCACGAATAGCGATTTTTCCCAATTTCACGTAGTCCGTGACAAATTTTTGATCTCCCTCGCGGTGTTATCTCTCGCAATACTGTTTGCTGTAACGCATATACATCAACTTATCGTATTTATTGAGAGAGTCGCATGACAGGAAGTCAGGTCATTGATGCTGAAGAGGACAGGCATAAACTGGTTGTAGAGTACAAGGATGCTCTGCAACCTGCCGATTTTTATCACAATTTCAAACAGCGGGGCATCCGCTCCGTACAGCTCATTCCCTATCTTGAATTTGATGACCGGGGCGATCTGACGGCCGCTTCGGTGACAGCAGAGCTGTGGGGGAAATTTTTAATTGCCCTGTTCGAGTGTTGGGTGCGGGCAGATATCAGTCGTATCTCGATTGAGCTTTTTGACGCCACCTTACAAAAATGGTGTGGCAGCGAAAACCCGCAACCGCGCTGTGACTGCCAGGCGTGCGACTGGCATCGCCTGTGCCCGCACGCTCGGCAGGAGACGCCAGACAGCGTGCTTTGTGCGGGCTATCAGGCGTTTTATTCTTACTCCGCACCGCATATGCGGGTGATGCGTGATCTGATAAAGCAGCATCGTTCTCCCATGGAGCTGATGACGATGCTGCGGTGACGTGCGCTTAAACGGGCTGCCCCTGATGCGACATCCGCGTCGCCAGCGGCAGCCAGCACAGCACGATCAACAATCCCATTAAGGTCATCAACAACCCCAGGCTGCCCTGACCGGTTTGCGGCAACATCGCAGAGAGCGACGCCAGCACGCCGGAACCAATGTTTTGCAGACCGCCGACCAGCGCGCCAGCCGTGCCCGCCAGGAAGGGGAACGGCTCCATCGCGCCGCTGGTCGCCAGCGGAAACAGCATCCCGGCACCGAAAAAGAACAGCGCGGCGGGAACGAGCAGCGTCCAGACATTCATCACGCCAAACCAGTCGGGGATCCACATCAGCAAGCCAGCCAGCAGGCAGCAGATAACCGACTGCCACATTAACGTGGAGAAGCGTTTATTGGGACGTCCGGCAAACCATGCGCCAAAAAACGCTGCCGGAATCGGCAGAATAAACAAAATACTGACCGTCATACTGCTCAGCCCTAACACCGCGCCCATCAGCACGCCGGAGCAGGCTTCAAAGGCGGCAATCCCGGCCAGACCGCCAATCAGCATCAGCAAATAACAGTTAAAACCGCTGTTACCGAAAAGCGTTTTATAACTGGTAAGCAGGCGCGTGCGCGGTGCATCGACCGGACGCGTTTCCGGCATCCAGCGGGCCATACTGAAGGTCACACCAGCACAAAGAACCAACAAAAAGAGATAACAGGCGCGCCAGTTCCACATCGTATCCAGCAGACCGCCGATTAGCGGTGCGAGCAACGGACTGACGAGAATCCCCATGTTTAACAGGCTGTTAGCATGGCGCAACTGTGTCCGTTCATATAAATCTCGCGGTAAAGTACGCGCCATTACGCCGCCAACGCCGGTGCCCATCCCCTGCATCGCGCTGGCGGCAATCAACACCGTCAAACTGGAGGTCGTGACCGCGACCAGCGTTGCCAGCATAAAAATGGACATTCCGACGAGGATCACCGGTCGGCGGCCCACGCGGTCGGAAATCGGGCCATAAAACAGCTGTGAGACACCGTAAGTCAGCAGATAAGCGCCCATTACGCTCTGCACCGCCCCTTCACGGACGTTGAGATCGCGCGCCATATCGGCAATAGCTGGAATATAAATGGTTTGCGCCATCTGACCGACGGCCACGAGTAATACCAACATCAATAACAAATTGACGTTTCTTTGCCTTTTCATTATCACGGATGCTTTTATAAAAATAATTAGAATAAGTCACTACGCATTCCCATAAATGCGGGAGAGGAATCTATCACATTGATGAATGTTAGCCAGATATACGCCAGGAATGGGGAATTGTTTAGCGGCAGAATATGTAAACAAAAGCGGCAATAAATGTTGCCGGGAGAGATGGTAGGGCGGATAAGATGCGTCAGCATCGCATCCGACACCAACCCGCACGCTAAATATAAAAGGGGAGCGGTTTCCCGCTCCCCTTTGGTGCGACTTGAATCTGAATTACTTCAGGTATTTCAGAACAGCATCAAGCAGTTGCAGTGCTGCAACAATGAGTTTGAGGATAAGAATGGCGATATCCACCAGGTTCATACGCGTCTCCTGTGGTTCAGGAGCACTGCCAGCTGACGTACCTTTCCGCTGCCTGTTGCCAGCTGTTGTGCACGCGGTATCTCAAGGAGAAACGTTGTGCTTGTTGACATAACACAGTGTGCTCACGCGGGGTTAAGGCGCTGACGGCACCACCCGTTTCAGCCAGGACTTAGTGCGCCGGGTAACGATGCGGCCCCCGCATAACACATTGCGTACAGTGATATTATAGAAGTTTACTGTATAAATAAACAGTAATATTTGGACAAAACGCAAACTGTGATCGATACTCAACTATGCACTAAATACGTCAAAATTCGTGCCGAAATTGCGCGTTCTGCGCGGAACACGTATACTTTCAGTGTTGACATAATACAGTGTGCTTTGCGGTTACCAGCCGCAGGCGACTGACGAAACCTCGCTCCGGCGGGGTTTTTTGTTATCTGCAATTCAGTACAAAACGTGATCAACCCCTCAATTTTCCCTTGCTGAAAAATTTTCCATTGTCTCCCCTGTAAAGCTGTGCTTGTATAAATATTGTTAAACACAAAACCAACAAGGTCCCCAATGACTACTTCCATGCTCAACGCAAAACTACTACCAACTGCGCCATCCGCCGCAGTGGTCGTCGTGCGTGTGGTGGTGGTCGTCGGCAATGCGCCGTAGGGACTGGAACAACACACGATTCCAAAACCCCGCCGGCGCAAACCGGGCGGGGTTTTTCGTTTAAGCACCTCCCGGAAAGTCGGCCCAGAAGAAAAGGACTGGAGCATGGCAAGTTCGGGCACAACATCGACGCGTAAGCGCTTTACCGGCGCAGAATTTATCGTTCATTTCCTGGAACAGCAGGGCATTAAGATTGTGACAGGCATTCCGGGCGGTTCTATCCTGCCTGTTTACGATGCCTTAAGCCAAAGCACGCAAATCCGCCATATTCTGGCCCGTCATGAACAGGGCGCGGGCTTTATCGCTCAGGGAATGGCGCGCACCGACGGTAAACCGGCGGTCTGTATGGCCTGTAGCGGACCGGGTGCGACTAACCTGGTGACCGCCATTGCCGATGCGCGGCTGGACTCCATCCCGCTGATTTGCATCACTGGTCAGGTTCCCGCCTCGATGATCGGCACCGACGCCTTCCAGGAAGTGGACACCTACGGCATCTCTATCCCCATCACCAAACACAACTATCTGGTCAGACATATCGAAGAACTCCCGCAGGTCATGAGCGATGCCTTCCGCATTGCGCAATCAGGCCGCCCAGGCCCGGTGTGGATAGACATTCCTAAGGATGTGCAAACGGCAGTTTTTGAGATTGAAACACAGCCCGCTATGGCAGAAAAAGCCGCCGCCCCCGCCTTTAGCGAAGAAAGCATTCGTGACGCAGCGGCGATGATTAACGCTGCCAAACGCCCGGTGCTTTATCTGGGCGGCGGTGTGATCAATGCGCCCGCACGGGTGCGTGAACTGGCGGAGAAAGCGCAACTGCCTACCACCATGACTTTAATGGCGCTGGGCATGTTGCCAAAAGCGCATCCGTTGTCGCTGGGTATGCTGGGGATGCACGGCGTGCGCAGCACCAACTATATTTTGCAGGAGGCGGATTTGTTGATAGTGCTCGGTGCGCGTTTTGATGACCGGGCGATTGGCAAAACCGAGCAGTTCTGTCCGAATGCCAAAATCATTCATGTCGATATCGACCGTGCAGAGCTGGGTAAAATCAAGCAGCCGCACGTGGCGATTCAGGCGGATGTTGATGACGTGCTGGCGCAGTTGATCCCGCTGGTGGAAGCGCAACCGCGTGCAGAGTGGCACCAGTTGGTAGCGGATTTGCAGCGTGAGTTTCCGTGTCCAATCCCGAAAGCGTGCGATCCGTTAAGCCATTACGGCCTGATCAACGCCGTTGCCGCCTGTGTCGATGACAATGCAATTATCACCACCGACGTTGGTCAGCATCAGATGTGGACCGCGCAAGCTTATCCGCTCAATCGCCCACGCCAGTGGCTGACCTCCGGTGGGCTGGGCACGATGGGTTTTGGCCTGCCTGCGGCGATTGGCGCTGCGCTGGCGAACCCGGATCGCAAAGTGTTGTGTTTCTCCGGCGACGGCAGCCTGATGATGAATATTCAGGAGATGGCGACCGCCAGTGAAAATCAGCTGGATGTCAAAATCATTCTGATGAACAACGAAGCGCTGGGGCTGGTGCATCAGCAACAGAGTCTGTTCTACGAGCAAGGCGTTTTTGCCGCCACCTATCCGGGCAAAATCAACTTTATGCAGATTGCCGCCGGATTCGGCCTCGAAACCTGTGATTTGAATAACGAAGCCGATCCGCAGGCTTCATTGCAGGAAATCATCAATCGCCCTGGCCCGGCGCTGATCCATGTGCGCATTGATGCCGAAGAAAAAGTTTACCCGATGGTGCCGCCAGGTGCGGCGAATACTGAAATGGTGGGGGAATAAGCCATGCAAAACACAACTCATGACAACGTAATTCTGGAGCTCACCGTTCGCAACCATCCGGGCGTAATGACCCACGTTTGTGGCCTTTTTGCCCGCCGCGCTTTTAACGTTGAAGGCATTCTTTGTCTGCCGATTCAGGACAGCGACAAAAGCCATATCTGGCTACTGGTCAATGACGACCAGCGTCTGGAGCAGATGATAAGCCAAATCGATAAGCTGGAAGATGTCGTGAAAGTGCAGCGTAATCAGTCCGATCCGACGATGTTTAACAAGATCGCGGTGTTTTTTCAGTAACCGCTCAAGGCTTGAACAACATCGCGCTTATCGTTAAGGTAAGCGCGTATTTTTTTTACCCGCCAGGACAAGACCATGATCACCGTTGCCCTTATAGACGATCACCTCATCGTCCGCTCCGGCTTTGCGCAGCTGCTGGGGCTGGAACCTGATTTGCAGGTAGTTGCCGAGTTTGGTTCGGGGCGCGAGGCGCTGGCGGGGCTGCCGGGGCGCGGTGTGCAGGTGTGTATTTGCGATATCTCCATGCCCGATATCTCCGGTCTGGAGCTGCTAAGCCAGCTGCCGAAAGGTATGGCGACGATTATGCTCTCCGTTCACGACAGTCCTGCGCTGGTTGAGCAGGCGCTTAACGCGGGGGCACGCGGCTTTCTTTCCAAACGCTGTAGCCCGGATGAACTCATTGCTGCGGTGCATACGGTTGCCACGGGCGGCTGTTATCTGACGCCGGATATTGCCATTAAACTGGCATCCGGTCGTCAGGACCCGCTAACCAAACGTGAACGCCAGGTGGCGGAAAAACTGGCGCAAGGAATGGCGGTGAAAGAGATTGCCGCCGAACTGGGCTTGTCACCGAAAACGGTACACGTCCATCGCGCCAATCTGATGGAAAAACTGGGCGTCAGTAACGACGTAGAGCTGGCGCGCCGCATGTTTGATGGCTGGTGATGAAGACGTTGTTCTCCCGCTTAATTACCGTTATTGCCTGCTTTTTTATCTTCTCTGCCGCATGGTTTTGCCTGTGGAGTATCAGCCTGCATCTGGTTGAGCGCCCTGATATGGCGGTGCTGTTATTTCCGTTTGGTCTGCGTCTGGGGCTAATGCTGCAATGCCCGCGCGGATACTGGCCCGTATTGCTGGGCGCGGAGTGGCTGCTGATTTACTGGCTAACGCAGGCGGTCGGTTTAACCCATTTTCCGTTATTGATGATCGGTAGTTTACTGACGTTACTGCCCGTAGCGCTGATCTCGCGCTATCGCCATCAGCGTGACTGGCGCACCTTGCTGTTACAGGGGGCGGCGTTAACGGCGGCGGCGTTGTTGCAGTCGCTGCCCTGGCTTTGGCACGGCAAAGAGTCGTGGAATGCGCTGTTGCTGACTTTAACTGGCGGCCTGACGCTGGCCCCGATATGTCTGGTGTTCTGGCACTATCTCGCCAATAACACCTGGCTGCCGCTCGGTCCGTCACTGGTTTCTCAGCCAATCAACTGGCGCGGGCGACATCTGGTCTGGTACTTGCTGCTGTTTGTTATCAGTCTCTGGCTCCAGTTGGGATTGCCGGACGAACTGTCGCGCTTTACGCCATTCTGTCTGGCGCTGCCGATTATCGCGCTGGCCTGGCACTATGGTTGGCAAGGGGCGCTGATTGCGACGTTGATGAACGCCATCGCGCTGATCGCCAGTCAAACCTGGCGCGATCATCCGGTGGATTTATTGCTCTCGCTGCTGGTGCAAAGTCTGACAGGGTTGTTGCTTGGCGCTGGCATCCAGCGGTTGCGTGAACTTAACCAGTCGCTGCAAAAGGAACTGGCGCGCAATCAGCATCTGGCTGAACGGTTGCTGGAAACCGAAGAGAGCGTGCGCCGTGATGTGGCGCGTGAGCTGCATGATGATATCGGTCAGACCATCACTGCTATTCGTACTCAGGCGGGCATTGTTCAGCGGCTGGCGGCAGATAACGCCAGCGTGAAGCAGAGCGGGCAGCTCATCGAACAACTATCGCTGGGCGTTTACGACGCGGTGCGCCGTTTGTTGGGTCGGTTACGTCCGCGCCAGTTGGATGATCTCACCCTGGAGCAGGCCATCCGCTCACTGATGCGGGAAATGGAGCTGGAAGGGCGCGGTATTGTCAGCCATCTCGAATGGCGAATCGATGAATCAGCGTTAAGCGAAAACCAGCGCGTGACGCTGTTTCGTGTCTGCCAGGAAGGGCTGAACAACATTGTGAAACATGCTGATGCCAGCGCGGTCACCCTGCAAGGCTGGCAGCAGGATGAACGGTTGATGCTGGTTATTGAAGACGATGGCAGCGGTTTGCCGCCGGGTTCCGGGCAACAAGGTTTTGGCCTCACCGGAATGCGCGAGCGCGTAACGGCGCTGGGTGGCACATTACACATTTCCTGTCTGCACGGCACGCGTGTCAGCGTTTCTCTACCTCAACGCTATGTCTAAGGTTTGATGATGTTGCCGTTTCTGAAAGCGCCTGCCGATGCGCCATTAATGACTGATAAATATGAAATTGATGCCCGCTATCGCTACTGGCGTCGGCATATTCTGCTGACCATCTGGCTGGGTTACGCGCTGTTTTACTTCACGCGGAAAAGTTTTAACGCCGCCGTACCAGAAATCCTTGCTAACGGCGTGCTCAGCCGTAGCGATATCGGCCTGTTAGCGACCCTGTTTTACATTACCTATGGCGTGTCGAAGTTTGTCTCCGGCATTGTCAGCGATCGCTCAAATGCCCGTTATTTTATGGGGATAGGGCTTATCGCCACGGGCATTATCAACATTCTGTTTGGCTTCTCGACGTCGCTATGGGCGTTTGCCGTGCTCTGGGTGCTGAACGCCTTTTTCCAGGGCTGGGGTTCACCGGTGTGTGCGCGTCTGTTAACGGCCTGGTATTCACGTACCGAGCGCGGCGGTTGGTGGGCATTATGGAACACGGCGCATAACGTCGGCGGCGCACTCATTCCCATTGTGATGGCAGCGGCTGCGCTGCATTACGGCTGGCGTGCCGGGATGATGATTGCTGGTTGTATGGCGATAGTCGTGGGGATTTTTCTCTGCTGGCGGCTACGCGATCGCCCGCAGGCGTTAGGTTTACCGGCGGTCGGTGAATGGCGACACGACGCGCTGGAAATTGCTCAACAACAAGAAGGGGCAGGGTTGACGCGTAAAGAGATCCTCACCAAATATGTGTTGCTGAATCCGTATATCTGGCTGCTTTCGTTTTGCTATGTGCTGGTCTATGTGGTCCGGGCGGCGATCAACGACTGGGGCAATTTGTATATGTCCGAGACACTGGGCGTCGATCTGGTCACGGCGAATACGGCAGTGACGATGTTTGAACTGGGCGGATTTATCGGTGCGCTGGTAGCCGGTTGGGGCTCGGACAAATTGTTTAACGGCAACCGAGGGCCGATGAATTTGATTTTCGCCGCCGGAATTTTGCTTTCAGTCGGCTCCCTGTGGCTGATGCCATTTGCCAGCTACGTGATGCAGGCAACCTGCTTCTTCACCATTGGTTTTTTTGTCTTTGGCCCACAGATGTTAATCGGTATGGCGGCGGCAGAGTGTTCCCACAAAGAGGCGGCAGGGGCGGCGACGGGGTTTGTCGGCTTGTTTGCTTATCTGGGGGCGTCGCTTGCTGGTTGGCCGCTGGCGAAAGTACTCGATACCTGGCACTGGAGCGGATTTTTTGTGGTTATCTCTATCGCCGCCGGGATTTCCGCACTGCTGTTACTGCCCTTTTTGAACGCCCAGACACCGCGCGAAGCGTGATGCATCTCACCTTTTCACTTCATATCCGGCAAAACTAAGAAATTTTCCAGGTTTTGCCTGGACGCTATCTCAGGCCTGATTTGCTGCTGATTTTTACAATGCATGCCTCACGCAGGTATTCATTTCAGGAGTAACCCATGCTGGCTTTCTTAAACCAGGTTCGCAAGCCGACCCTGGACCTTCCGCTCGAAGTGCGGCGCAAAATGTGGTTCAAACCGTTCATGCAATCCTACCTGGTGGTCTTTATCGGCTACCTGACGATGTACCTGATTCGCAAGAACTTTAACATCGCGCAGAACGATATGATTTCGACCTACGGGTTGAGCATGACGCAGCTGGGGATGATCGGCCTGGGTTTCTCCATCACTTATGGCGTGGGTAAAACGCTGGTTTCCTACTACGCCGACGGCAAAAACACCAAACAATTCCTGCCGTTCATGCTGATCCTCTCTGCTATTTGTATGCTGGGCTTCAGTGCCAGTATGGGCAGCGGCTCGGTTAGCCTGTTCCTGATGATTGCCTTCTACGCCTTAAGCGGCTTTTTCCAGAGTACCGGCGGTTCGTGCAGTTACTCCACCATCACCAAATGGACGCCGCGTCGTAAACGCGGGACATTCCTCGGTTTCTGGAATATTTCTCACAACCTTGGCGGTGCAGGCGCAGCAGGTGTGGCGCTGTTCGGGGCAAATTACCTGTTCGATGGCCATGTCATCGGCATGTTTATCTTCCCGTCGATTATCGCGCTGATTGTCGGTTTTATCGGCCTGCGTTACGGCAGCGACTCCCCGGAATCTTATGGCCTCGGCAAAGCTGAAGAACTGTTCGGCGAGGAGATCAGCGAAGAGGACAAAGAGACAGAATCTACCGATATGACCAAGTGGCAGATCTTTGTTGAGTATGTGCTGAAAAACAAAGTGATCTGGCTGCTGTGCTTCGCCAACATTTTCCTCTATGTGGTACGTATTGGTATCGACCAGTGGTCAACCGTATACGCGTTCCAGGAACTGAAACTCTCTAAAGCGGTGGCGATTCAGGGCTTTACGCTGTTTGAAGCTGGTGCGCTGGTCGGTACGCTGCTGTGGGGCTGGCTCTCTGACCTGGCGAACGGTCGCCGTGGCCTGGTGGCCTGCATCGCGCTGGCGCTGATTATCGCCACGCTCGGTGTGTATCAACATGCCAGTAACGAATATATCTATCTGGCTTCTCTCTTTGCGTTGGGTTTCCTGGTCTTTGGCCCGCAATTGTTGATTGGTGTGGCTGCTGTTGGCTTTGTACCTAAAAAAGCGATTGGCGCTGCCGATGGTATTAAAGGCACCTTTGCTTACCTGATTGGTGACAGCTTTGCCAAGTTAGGTCTGGGAATGATTGCCGATGGGACGCCGGTATTCGGCCTTACCGGCTGGGCAGGCACCTTCGCCGCGCTGGATATCGCCGCGATTGGTTGTATCTGCCTGATGGCGATAGTGGCGGTAATGGAAGAACGCAAAATCCGCCGCGAGAAAAAAATTCAGCAGTTGACAGTGGCATAAACGTAACTGGTGACTTTTGCCCGGCATGACGCCGGGCTTTTTTTATTATTCCGTGACTTCCAGCGTAGTGAAGGCAAACTTCTCGCCATCAAATAGCCCCTGACTGGTTAGTTTTAGCGCGGGGATCACTGGCAGAGAAAGAAACGCCATCTGAATAAACGGCTCATCGGGTAACGGACCGCATTCACGGGCGGCGGCTTTCAAGGCGTCAATTTGTTCCGCCAGCGACTGCGCCGTGTCGGTGCTCATCAGCCCGGCAATGGGTAACGGCAGATGACTTTGTACCTGGCCGTTACGTACCACGCACAGCCCGCCGCCATCCTGAATCACCTGATTGACCGCCAGCGCCATCTCTTCGGCACTGCGACCGATCACCACAATATTATGGCTGTCATGGCTGACCGTCGCAGCCAGCGCACCTTCATTCAGTCCAAAGCCGCCAAGCAAACCACAAGCCGGAGCCAGCCGTTGCCCGTAACGCTCAAGTACGGCAATAAAGCTCACATCATCGCGATCAAAACCATTTTCGCTGTAGACGCTGGAGTGGGAGTGCGTAATCAATTCGTTATGGATGACGTCAATGACCCGATAGCGTTTTCCGGGCGTAAATTGCAGGGCAAAGTCGCTGGCGGAAACTGGCTGGCGGGCAATGGTGTTGCCATATGGCGGAGCGGATTGTGCCAGTCTCGCCGACTCTTCCGCCTGTAAGGTTTGCGCATCAATCGGCTCGCCTTTCACCAGTACCTGCTGCACCGTGACCTTACGCGCATCGCTCAACAGGACGATATCGGCCTGCTTGCCGGGTGCCAGTAAGCCGAGGTGATTCAGACCAAAGTGGCGCGCCGTCGACCAGCTGGCGACGCGATATGCCACATGCAGCGGCACATTGTGTTGTTCGATCAGGCGGCGAATTAAGGCATCGATGTGTCCTTCATGGGCGATCTCCCACGGGTTACGGTCATCGGTACAGAGCATGCATTGCGGGCTGTTAAATTCGTTGATCAACGGTGCCAGCGCGTTGAGATTGCGGGCAGCGGACCCTTCGCGGATCATCAACGACATGCCGAGTTGTAATTTCCGGCGTCCTTCTTCCAGCTGATAACTTTCGTGGCAGTTTTCAATACCCGCAGTAATATAGGCGTTAAGTTCTTTACCACCCAAACCCGGGCAGTGACCGTCCAGCGTCAGGTGGCGAAATGCATCCAGTTTATCGAGCAGCGCATTCTGCCCGCTAATTACGCCAGGGTAGTCCATCATTTCTGCAAGGCCGGTAACCTGCGGATGGTCCCGCCAGGCGAGCATCTGTTCAAGGGTAAAACTGGCACCGTTAACATCGCAGCCTTCCAGGGCGGGTACGCAAGAGCTGACCTGTAAGTACTGGTTTTGCCTTGCCTGTTCGGCACAGCGGGCAAACCAGGCGAATCCGGCTTCGCCCATCACGTTGACGATTTCATGAGGGTCGCAAATAACGGTCGTCAGGCCGCGCGGCAGGGTAGCGGTTTCAAAAGTGACCGGCGTCATCATGCTGGATTCAATATGCAGGTGAGCATCAATAAACCCTGGCACCGCCGTTGCGCCGCGAGCATCAATCCGCTGCAAAGCCGGAGCATCAGTGTATTCTGCGCCAACACCGGCAATGTAACGTCCTTTAATCACAATTGGGCCGGAAATTTCTCCGCCATTGATCAGGTCGAGAATAGAGACATTATCAATAATATAATCGGCAACAGCGTCGCCACGGGAAACGGCTAACAATTCCTGGTATTCAGCCCGGCTAATGTGATGAAATTTATGGTTAATAGAATTATTCATATTTTTCTCATTTTGATTTTATCAATTTGATTATTATTTATCATAAAGAAACGTCGCGAGATTATTAAAGAATATCCATTAATGTGCAATTGAAATGTGATAATTATCACTGAACCGTTGTTGTCATTTGTTTTACAAAAGCAAGGGATTAAATCTCCTCCAATGGACAAAAAAATGAATAATGACAATACCGATTACGTGAGTAATGAATCAGGGACGCTTTCGCGATTATTTAAACTACCTCAGCATGGGACCACCGTCCGCACAGAATTGATTGCGGGGATGACCACTTTTTTAACCATGGTGTACATCGTTTTTGTGAACCCGCAAATCCTCGGCGCGGCACAAATGGACCCGAAAGTGGTGTTTGTTACCACCTGTTTGATTGCCGGTATCGGCAGTATTGCGATGGGGATATTTGCTAACTTACCCGTGGCGCTGGCTCCGGCAATGGGGCTGAACGCCTTCTTTGCCTTCGTGGTCGTGGGGGCGATGGGCATCTCCTGGCAGACCGGGATGGGCGCAATATTCTGGGGCGCAGTTGGACTATTTTTGCTCACGCTGTTTCGTATCCGGTACTGGATGATCTCCAACATTCCCTTAAGTTTACGTATTGGTATCACCAGCGGAATTGGATTATTTATCGCCTTAATGGGATTAAAAAATACTGGCGTTATTGTCGCCAATAAAGACACGCTGGTGATGATTGGCGATTTAAGTTCTCACGGCGTGTTGTTAGGTATTTTAGGGTTTTTTTATTATAACCGTGTTGTCATCACGTCATTTTCATGCCGCGGTGCTGGTTTCTATTGTGGTGACGTCTTGCTGTGGATTATTTTTCGGTGATGTTCATTTTAGCGGCGTCTATTCCATTCCGCCTGATATTAGCGGCGTCATTGGTGAAGTAGATTTGAGCGGCGCGTTAACACTTGAACTCGCCGGTATCATTTTCTCCTTTATGCTGATCAACCTATTTGATTCATCAGGAACATTAATTGGTGTAACTGATAAAGCGGGCTTAATAGATGGTAACGGTAAATTCCCCAATATGAATAAGGCGCTGTATGTTGATAGCGTCAGTTCGGTGGCGGGTGCGTTTATCGGCACCTCGTCTGTTACTGCCTATATTGAAAGTACTTCTGGTGTGGCAGTCGGTGGCCGCACGGGGCTGACTGCGGTTGTGGTTGGCGTTATGTTCCTGTTGGTTATGTTCTTCTCACCGCTGGTGGCGATAGTTCCTCCTTACGCAACCGCCGGAGCGTTAATCTTTGTTGGCGTGCTGATGACTTCGAGCCTGGCGCGCGTTAACTGGGATGATTTTACCGAATCGGTGCCTGCGTTTATTACCACGGTGATGATGCCCTTTACTTTCTCGATCACCGAAGGGATTGCACTCGGCTTTATGTCGTACTGCATCATGAAAGTATGCACCGGGCGCTGGCGCGATCTGAACCTGTGTGTGGTGGTGGTCGCAGCTCTGTTTGCACTGAAGATTATTCTGGTGGATTAGTAACTGGCGAGGGTTTCCAGATATCATGAGTTCTGATTACGCAGGAGAACTCATGATCTGGATAATGCTCGCCACGCTGGCGGTAGTGTTTGTGGTTGGTTTTCGGGTGCTGACATCCGGGGCCAGAAAAGCGATTCGCCGTCTCAGCGATCGGCTGAACATCGATGTCGTACCCGTGGAGTCGATGGTCGATCAAATGGGAAAGTCAGCTGGTGACGAATTTTTACGTTATTTGCATCGTCCGGATGAGTCGCACCTGCAAAACGCCGCGCAGGTGTTGCTCATCTGGCAAATTGTCATTGTCGATGGTAGCGAACAGAACCTGCTGCAATGGCATCGGATTTTACAAAAAAGCTCGCCTCGCCGCGCCGATTACCGACGCTCAGGTCAGGCTGGCGCTAGGTTTTCTGCGCGAAACCGAACCTGAAATGCAGGATATTAATGCTTTTCAGATGCGCTATAACGCGTTCTTTCAGCCTGCCGAGGGCGTTCACTGGTTGCATTGAAACCGTTTCGTCTTATCAGCCTACAGACCGCGCCTGACCTGTCGGGTGGATAAGACGTTCACGCCGCATCCGGTAATCTTTGCCCTGTTCCGTTTCGATCTTAACTCCAGCTCAAGCAACACCGTAAAAGTTGCAAAAACGTTAAATGCGTCACACATTTCAATGTTAAAGTGGTCGGCTTTTCCCCTGAAACATGCCACGGGTAACACCATGAGTGAATTTATTGCCGAAAACCGCGGCGCGGATGCCATCACCCGACCGAACTGGTCAGCCGTTTTCTCGGTGGCGTTTTGTGTCGCCTGTCTGATTATCGTTGAGTTTTTGCCCGTCAGTTTGTTGACGCCAATGGCCCAGGATTTAGGCATTTCGGAAGGGGTTGCCGGGCAATCGGTGACCGTGACCGCCTTTGTGGCAATGTTTGCCAGTTTGTTTATTACCCAGACAATTCAGGCTACTGACCGCCGCTACGTTGTTATTTTGTTTGCCGTTTTGCTGACGCTCTCCTGCTTGCTGGTTTCCTTTGCTAACTCATTCAGTTTGCTTTTAATCGGTCGTGCCTGTCTGGGGCTGGCGCTGGGCGGGTTCTGGGCGATGTCGGCGTCGCTGACCATGCGTCTGGTGCCGCCGCGTACGGTGCCGAAGGCGCTGTCGGTGATCTTCGGCGCGGTTTCTATTGCGCTGGTGATTGCCGCGCCGTTGGGCAGTTTTTTAGGCGAGCTTATCGGTTGGCGCAATGTCTTTAATGCGGCGGCGGTGATGGGCGTGCTGTGTATTTTCTGGATTATCAAATCATTGCCTTCACTGCCAGGCGAACCCTCGCATCAGAAACAAAATACTTTCCGCTTATTACAACGTCCGGGTGTGATGGCAGGGATGATCGCCATCTTCATGTCTTTCGCCGGGCAGTTTGCTTTCTTCACGTATATTCGCCCGGTGTATATGAACCTGGCGGGATTCGGCGTGGATGGCTTAACGCTGGTGCTGTTGAGTTTTGGTATCGCCAGCTTTATTGGTACGTCGCTTTCGTCGTTCATTCTTAAACGTTCGGTAAAACTGGCCTTAGCAGGCGCGCCGTTAATACTGGCTGTGAGTGCGTTGGTACTGACGTTGTGGGGAAGCGATAAAATCGTTGCTACCGGCGTGGCGATTATCTGGGGGCTAACTTTTGCATTGGTTCCCGTCGGCTGGTCAACGTGGATCACCCGCTCGCTGGCCGATCAGGCAGAAAAAGCCGGGTCTATTCAGGTGGCGGTTATTCAGCTTGCTAATACCTGTGGCGCGGCAATCGGCGGTTATGCGCTGGATAATATTGGTCTGACTTCGCCGTTGATGTTGTCCGGCACATTGATGTTGCTGACTGCATTGTTGGTTACTGCAAAGGTGAAAATGAAGAAATCCTGATATCAGGTAAAGAAGCGTTGGTCAGTAGTTGTTGCTGTTCTTACATATCCGGGCATTCTACCTTACCCAACGCTTCCCAATAATTGCTCTGATTATTACGTTCCATCGCCACGATGGCCTCGCGTATATGTTGTTTATTGTTTTCATCTGACAACATTAACTTTTCCCACGCTTCATCTGATAATGACGCCTGTGGCGTGCAAATTTTACGTAAATCTTGTAATACCGTGGTTTTCTCTTTTGCGGACTGCAGTGAGCTAAAAGGCGACTCGGCGTATACGATGCCTGGCATAGCGAAAAAAGTGAAAATAAGCAGTAGTGTCGTTGGTTTCATGGATTCAACCTTTTACAAATGTGTATCGAATGAAGCATAAGTGTAGTTTGCTTTCATCGCTCTCATCATGCTGTACGAAACGCGCTTGCGTGGTCAGTAAGAAGTGCCAGACTTTATATTCCACTTTTATTCCTTTTTATTCTTATCGATAGCGTTTCGTTTTTTAAACCGCAGCGACCTTACCGCTATAGTCAGGTAATCATTAATAAAAGGATAAAAAAATGAAACTGACAACACATCATCTACGGACAGGGGCCGCATTATTGCTGGCCGGAATTCTGCTGGCAGGTTGCGACCAGAGTAGCAGCGATGCAAAACACATTAAAGTTGGCGTTATAAATGGCGCAGAACAAGATGTCGCGGAAGTCGCTAAAAAGGTGGCAAAAGAGAAATATGGCCTCGATGTTGAACTGGTAGGATTTAGCGGTTCGTTGCTACCGAACGATGCGACAAATCATGGCGAACTTGATGCGAATGTCTTCCAGCATCGACCCTTTCTTGAACAAGATAATCAGGCGCATGGTTATAAACTGGTAGCGGTGGGAAATACGTTTGTCTTCCCTATGGCGGGTTATTCCAAAAAAATCAAAACCGTGGCGCAAATAAAAGAAGGCGCGACAGTGGCGATCCCCAACGACCCGACCAACCTTGGTCGCGCACTTTTACTGTTGCAAAAAGAGAAGCTAATTACTCTGAAAGAGGGAAAAGGGTTATTACCTACCGCGCTGGATATAACCGATAATCCTCGTCATTTGCAGATTATGGAACTCGAGGGGGCGCAGCTCCCGCGCGTACTGGATGATCCCAAAGTTGATGTAGCGATTATCAGCACCACTTACATTCAGCAGACCGGGCTTTCTCCGGTGCACGACAGCGTATTTATTGAAGATAAGAATTCGCCGTATGTGAATATTTTGGTGGCACGGGAAGATAATAAGAATGCAGAAAACGTGAAGGAATTTCTGCAATCTTATCAATCACCCGAAGTCGCTAAAGCGGCAGAAACCATTTTTAACGGTGGCGCGGTGCCTGGCTGGTAATTCTCACTTATGCCGCGCCGGACGATTTATTTTTCTGGCGCGGCGACGGGAATCCATTGAAATCAAAATCACCGATGACAGAATCAGCAGCGTTCCCAGCCAGTCCGGTAATGTGAACGTGATCCCCAGCAACAGCAAAGAGAGTAGCGCGCTACTTAATGGTTCTGCACAGCTCAAAATGCTGGCTTTTGGACCGCCAATTAATTGTGCTCCTTTCAGGTACAGACTAAATGTCAGGGACGTACCAATGACCACCAAATAAAAAAACGCCAGAATCAAACTGCCGTTAACGACAAAGTTTGTTCCTTGTCTGGCATAAAAAGGCAACAGAATCAGACCGCCAATCAGCATACTCCAGCCGACGACTGGTAACGTGCCATAGCGGGCAATTAGCGTTGAGGGATAGGTGGTATAGAATGCAGCAGCAAATGCCGAGGCAATGCCCCAGAACAACGCGGCAGGAGAGATCGATAATGACGTCGGATTACCGTGTGTCACCAATAAAAAAGTCCCGACCAGCGATGTCAAAATAGCGCAGAAAACCAGAATGCCCGGGCGCGATTTACGCACCAGTGAGAACCAGGCGACGATAATCGTCGGTGAGAGGAATTGCAGCACCGTTGCCGTGGCTGCGTTCGATTTTTCGATGGTTAGCAAAAAAGTGAGCTGTACAGTTAGCGCGCCAACCACGGAAAAAATCAGCAGGCTAATGGCATCTTTATGATTGTTAATAATAGAAAAGATTTTATCGCCATGAACAAATGACAGCGTCAGTAGAATCAAACCGGCGAATATCAAACGCGTCATAGTCAAAAACTGCGACGACATCTGGCTTTGCTCCATGATGTATTGCGCGCAGACCCCTGAACTTCCCCACAACACGGCGGCAATCAGAACGTTCAGCATCCCCTTTCTGGTGGAACCCATTTTTCCCTCTGCATACTGTTTTGTCGTTTATGTATGCAGGCATGATAGCAAAAATGGCGAGGATGGCTCTGTTTGCGCCACGCCGATTTTTCTTAGCCCAGACTGGTGAGCTAAATATCTTTAATAAACAGCAGGCAAATCATCGCAATACCCAACATCCCTATCGCCAGCCAGAACAACGCATGGTAGCTCCAGATTTCAACCATAATTCCGTCAACAGAGCCGGCGATAATCCAGCCGACGCGTGAAGTATTTGCATATAACGTTGTCGCAGAGCCTATTTTTTCAGGCATCAAGTCCTGAAAATAAAGCATGCCGATACCACAGAGAATACCAAGGAAGATGGCATTAAGAATTTGCAATTCCAGCTCAACCGCCGGAGTCGTCGCCATGAGTACGCTGGCGTAAAAACACATTCCACTCACGATAGCAATGAGCATTAATAGTCGCTTGCCAATACGTTTCATGTAATAGCCTGCGATTAACATCATCGGAATTTCCAGACCGGCAGCGATACCAATCATTTCTCCAGTCAGTTTATCGGTTAGATGCAGTTCATCAATAATAAATAGCGGCATATTTATCATGTAGAGATTATTCGCCGCCCACATCATTGAACAGACCACAAAAAGTAGCCGCGTATCCCGCTTCCTGTGGGTGGAGGGTAAAATTTCTACGGGTTGGGTAACGACAGGAATATTTCTTTGTATTGATGGCAAAAACAACCAGACTATCAGTCCGCAAACAACAAATGCGATGGCAGCGGTGAGATACATCACTTTAAAACTAAATCCCATTGCCAGTTCATAAGCGAGCGGTGGCCCGATAACCCAGGCAAGCGAGATCTGAGCACGTAAAAATGTACTGAACATGACCGTCTCACGGCCTGTTCTGTCGGCGTGTTCACGGGCGAGGGCGAACATTTGCGGGTTTGCGGTGGAAGCAAAACTACTCAGAAGTACGCCCGTTGAGAGGAGAATGAAGTAGTTGCGATTCCACGCAAAAAGCGTGCAGGCCAGCACTCCAAATAAGCAACATAGCAGAATCAGTAATTTACGGTCGCCTTGTTTATCGGAGTGCCTTGCCAGAAATTGACTGACCAGAATTCCCATAATAGCGCTACCGGTGAAGAAAAAACCTACCATTATAGGACGGGCTTTCAGTTCATCTGCGAGGAATATACTTAGGGTAGGAGTCTGAAGAGCGCCCGCAATACCCGTCAGAAAGGCGACAAGTAAAAATGCCGCGGCAGTGAGATCAAGTATTTTTGATGGAGTGGTAGCCGTTTTTTGCATTCTTCTGAATCACCGGGCGAAAAAATATAACTGAGTTACAAATAAGTACCAGTCGAATGAGTATTGTATTAAGAATTTTTGAGTATCGCTGATACAACCAGAAAGCAATGCTAGCGCAATATTATAGGGCCAGCAATTGAGATTATTAGTAAAAGCATGTTAAGAATTAATTACCGAATTTATATATTAATTATAGTAAGGCAATGAGCTATTTTTGATAGTAAAAATAAAACAAGTTGATTTGATATATTAAATGAACAAATTAATCTTGATGGCAGTCTGATTATTGGTGAAGTTTATAGTCAGTTTTTTTCGCCAGCGGTTAAAGAAATAGAATAGTCGTATAAAAAAGGGTGTTCTGGGGCGAGTAAAACAACATCTTCACCTTAATGGCGATACAGTTGGCTGAGAGTCAGCAGGGGGGCAAATCACCTGCAAATAAACACGGCGCATACTGGCGTGAATATCGCGGATGCGTTCGAGGACAGAAGAACCGACAGGCGGATTCTTCAGCCGCTCATCGTCCATCACAAAACCTTAGACCAGGTATTCCTGAAGCCGATTGAATATTGAGCAGTAGAAAATATCTGGATTGACAGTATTACAAGGGGTTGGAGAACGTCAGGAGAGGCATTTTGGCGGAAGATCACAGGAGTCGAACCTGCCCGGGACCGCTGGCGGCCCCAACTGGATTTGAAGTCCAGCCGCCTCACCGGAGACGACGATCTTCCGCGCCTCGATTGCTACATGGAGGCGGGGCGCATTATAGCTACTTCCTTGAGTTTCTACATCCCCCAGATCAGTTTTTTCCGCCTAATACACGCAGCGTATTATCACGAAAGCATTATAGTTCATATAAAACCCATATTTTACAATGATATATGAGCGGAATTAACGCTACCACGATCACATAAAACAAGAATCATAAATTAATAACCAGATATCGGAATATTCGCTCTCACAGGGATGGTTTACAAAATGCGTTATCGGTCTCAGCACCCCTATAGCATCAAGGAAAAGCAGATGAAGAGTGAAGTGTTGTCCGTTAAAGAGAAAATTGGTTATGGCATGGGAGACGCCGCCAGCCACATTATTTTCGATAACGTAATGTTATATATGATGTTCTTTTATACCGATATTTTTGGCATTCCTGCCGGTTTTGTCGGAACCATGTTTTTGGTCGCTCGTGCACTGGATGCGATTTCCGATCCTTGCATGGGGTTGTTGGCCGATCGAACGCGCTCTCGCTGGGGTAAATTTCGTCCGTGGGTACTGTTTGGCGCACTGCCATTCGGGATCGTCTGTGTACTGGCCTATAGCACGCCAGATCTCAGTATGAACGGCAAAATGATCTATGCAGCAATTACTTACACCCTACTTACCTTACTTTATACCGTCGTCAATATCCCTTACTGCGCATTGGGTGGTGTAATCACCAATGACCCGACTCAGCGTATCTCGCTGCAATCCTGGCGTTTTGTGCTGGCGACCGCGGGAGGCATGCTTTCTACTGTTCTGATGATGCCACTGGTTAATTTAATTGGCGGTGATAATAAACCACTCGGTTTCCAGGGCGGTATCGCGGTCCTTTCCGTGGTGGCATTCATGATGCTGGCATTTTGTTTCTTCACCACTAAAGAACGCGTTGAAGCACCACCTACAACAACGTCTATGCGGGAAGATTTACGTGATATCTGGCAAAACGACCAGTGGCGGATTGTCGGTTTACTAACCATTTTCAATATCCTGGCGGTGTGCGTACGCGGTGGGGCGATGATGTATTACGTCACATGGATTTTGGGCACGCCGGAAGTGTTTGTCGCTTTTCTCACCACTTATTGCGTGGGTAACCTGATTGGTTCCGCACTGGCAAAACCTCTGACCGACTGGAAATGTAAAGTCACTATCTTCTGGTGGACGAACGCCCTGCTGGCAGTGATTAGCCTCGCGATGTTCTTTGTTCCCATGCAGGCCAGCATCACTATGTTTGTCTTCATCTTCGTGATTGGTGTGTTGCATCAACTGGTGACACCTATCCAGTGGGTAATGATGTCCGATACCGTCGACTACGGCGAGTGGTGCAATGGTAAACGCCTGACCGGGATCAGTTTTGCTGGCACGCTGTTTGTGCTCAAACTGGGGTTGGCCTTCGGCGGCGCTCTTATCGGCTGGATGCTGGCTTATGGCGGATATGATGCGGCAGAAAAAGCGCAGAACAGCGCCACGATTAGCATCATTATTGCGCTATTCACGATTGTTCCGGCGATCTGTTATTTGCTGAGCGCGATTATCGCTAAACGCTACTACTCACTCACGACGCACAATCTGAAAACCGTTATGGAACAGCTGGCTCAGGGTAAACGCCGTTGCCAGCAACAATTCACCTCTCAAGAAGTGCAGAACTAAGGAACGGCAATGAAAATTAGCGATGGAAACTGGTTGATTCAACCTGGCCTCAATTTGATTCACCCGCTTCAGGTGTTCGAGGTTGAACAGCAGGATAATGAAATGGTGGTCTATGCTGCCCCCCGTGATGTGCGTGAACGTACCTGGCAGCTTGATACGCCTTTATTTACGTTGCGCTTTTTCTCCCCACAGGAAGGTATTGTCGGTGTGCGGATTGAGCATTTTCAGGGGGCGCTGAATAACGGTCCTCATTATCCGCTCAATATTTTGCAGGACGTGAAGGTCACAATCGAAAACACAGAACGTTATGCTGAGTTTAAAAGTGGCAACTTAAGCGCGCGTGTCAGCAAAGGTGAGTTCTGGTCACTGGATTTTCTGCGCAACGGCGAACGTATTACCGGTAGTCAGGTGAAAAATAATGGCTACGTGCAGGACACGAATAATCAACGCAATTATATGTTTGAGCGGCTTGATCTTGGCGTTGGCGAAACAGTTTACGGTCTGGGAGAGCGCTTTACTGCCCTGGTGCGCAATGGCCAGACGGTAGAGACCTGGAACCGGGACGGCGGCACAAGTACTGAACAGGCGTATAAAAATATCCCGTTCTACATGACTAACCGTGGTTATGGGGTACTGGTCAATCATCCCCAGTGTGTCTCTTTTGAAGTGGGATCGGAGAAAGTCTCCAAAGTGCAGTTCAGCGTTGAGAGTGAATATCTCGAATACTTTGTTATCGACGGCCCGACGCCGAAAGCGGTACTTGATCGTTATACCCGCTTTACTGGTCGTCCGGCGCTGCCGCCCGCGTGGTCCTTCGGCCTGTGGCTAACCACTTCATTTACCACCAACTACGACGAAGCGACGGTAAACAGCTTTATCGATGGTATGGCGGAACGCAATCTGCCGCTGCATGTTTTCCACTTTGACTGTTTCTGGATGAAAGCCTTCCAGTGGTGCGATTTTGAGTGGGACCCGCTGACTTTCCCTGACCCGGAAGGGATGATCCGCCGCCTGAAAGCGAAAGGACTGAAAATCTGCGTCTGGATTAACCCCTATATCGGTCAAAAATCCCCCGTCTTTAAAGAGTTACAAGAGAAAGGCTATTTACTCAAACGCCCGGACGGTTCGCTATGGCAGTGGGATAAATGGCAGCCAGGTCTGGCGATTTATGACTTTACCAATCCGGATGCCTGCAAATGGTACGCCGACAAACTGAAAGGTCTGGTCGCGATGGGCGTTGATTGCTTTAAGACCGACTTTGGCGAACGTATCCCAACTGATGTTCAGTGGTTTGACGGTTCCGATCCGCAGAAAATGCATAACCATTATGCGTACATCTACAACGAACTGGTGTGGAACGTGCTCAAGGACACCGTTGGTGAGGAAGAAGCTGTCTTGTTTGCCCGCTCGGCCTCCGTCGGTGCGCAGAAATTCCCGGTACACTGGGGTGGCGATTGTTACGCTAACTACGAATCAATGGCGGAAAGCCTGCGCGGTGGTTTGTCTATTGGCCTTTCAGGTTTTGGCTTCTGGAGCCACGATATCGGCGGCTTTGAAAATACCGCTCCGGCGCACGTTTACAAACGCTGGTGCGCGTTTGGTTTGCTCTCCAGCCATAGCCGTTTACACGGTAGCAAATCTTATCGTGTGCCGTGGGCCTACGATGATGAGTCCTGTGATGTGGTGCGCTTCTTCACGCAACTGAAATGCCGCATGATGCCGTATCTGTATCGTGAAGCTGCGCGTGCGAACGCGCGGGGTACGCCGATGATGCGGGCCATGATGATGGAGTTCCCGGACGATCCGGCTTGTGATTACCTTGACCGTCAATACATGTTAGGCGACAACGTGATGGTTGCGCCGGTGTTCACTGAAGCGGGCGATGTGCAGTTCTACCTGCCGGAAGGTCGCTGGACACACCTGTGGCACAACGATGAACTCGACGGTAGTCGCTGGCATAAACAGCAGCACGGCTTCCTGAGTCTGCCCGTTTATGTGCGTGATAACACTCTACTGGCGCTGGGCAACAACGATCAACGTCCCGATTACGTGTGGCACGAAGGCACGGCATTCCACCTCTTCAATCTGCAAGACGGGCATGAAGCCGTCTGTGAAGTGCCCGCTGCTGACGGATCGGTGATCTTTACTTTAAAAGCAGCACGTACTGGCAACACGATTACTGTGACTGGTGCGGGCGAGGCGAAGAACTGGACACTGTGCCTGCGCAATGTTGTGAAAGTAAATGGTCTGCAAGACGGTTCGCAGGCTGAAAGTGAGCAGGGGCTGGTGGTGAAGCCTCAAGGGAATGCGCTGACAATTACGTTGTAATCTATTGATGGAATGCCGGGTACGTCTGAGTCGTACCCGGCGAGATTGATGTTTACCGCACCGGCTCCGTCGATGTAACTTCACCGCTGGAAACGATGCCAGCATTCATGGTTTGAGTCACTTGCTGCTTTGCGGCGTTCACGGCATGCAATTGCCCGCTAACCGTAGGTTTCAACGGGACATTGGCCTGAATATCGCCACTGGCGGTAAGCTGAATATTGCCGTCGCCAGTCAACGGTAATTCAGGCCATCCCCACTGTTGCAAAATATTCACCGGCACACCGCGTCCATTCAGGCTGATATGTGTCTGACGTTGTGGCGTTTGTGAAACACTGGCGGTGGCTTCCAGAATGCCTTTTTCAGTAAATGCACTCAGTTCGCTGATATTCACCGTGCTGCTGTTGGCGGTCAGCGCCAGCGACGGGCGACGAACATCAACACGATTGAATGTCGCGGCGGCGGCATTCAGATTCGCCGAGCCACTCCAGACGCCCCATTTATGATCGGTAACCAGCGTCAGGTTGGCACCGTAACCATCGAGCGCGGTGAGCTGCCACGGGAAGTCAGGGTCGATATCAATGATCAGATTGCGGCTGGCGCTAAATCTCTTCAGTTGCAGGCTGTTTAACCAACCGGGTGTCGTTTCCATCCACAACTGTTGCCAGTTTTTCGGCAAGGTATATTCCAGCCCGGCAATTGCCGCATCATCAAAGGATCAACGTTTTCCCGTCACGCAGCCAGTTCCCTGACGTTCTGACCATACCCCCTTCCCAGCGGCTGGTGAACTGGCGCAGCGCTACGCCCTGCGGGGAAAATTCCGTGTTTATAATCGGGTCAAATAAATGCAGCGAACCATAAATGAACTCGCTAGCGTTCATCGACAGTTTGCCTTCCTGTGTCTGCCAGTCATCTTTACTGAAGGTCATGTTGCGCAAGCTGAGATCGAGGTCGGTCACCGCCCAGTCCGGACCTTGCAAACGAGCATCGATCACTTCCAGGCGACCAATCTGCAACGACGGGACAGAGCGTAATGGCGCAAAGAAGTCGGTTAGCGATTTTTCGCTTTGTAGACGTATATCCGCCATGCGCAGGTTTTCCACTTGCCAGCTGCCGTCGGCGTTACGCTGCGCGTTTCCGGTTAATGTCCCGCGGGCGATGTCGGCACCCAGGTTAGTCAGCGTAACGCGATCGTTATCAATACTGCCTTCAATCAGTACATTGGTGGCAGGAACATCATTGAGCGAAAGCGATCCGGCACTAAACTGAATCTGCGCCTTCGTACCCAGCACTTTACCGGCTTTTGGTGACCACGGAACTACGCCGCCATTTACCCGCTGCGCGCTCAGTTTCCATTCGCTATTCGGGCTATTAAACGCCATATCACGCAGTTGCAGACGATCGGCTTTGAACGGTAGCGGCGCGGTCTGGTCGGTGAGATTCAGCGTCCCGTTTTCCAGCAGGATGGTATCGACATGGCGTGGTTCGGTCAGTTGCCGACTGCTTAGCGCAATGTCGACACTTTTGGCCACCAGGGTCGCGGGCTGGCCATCACGACCAAACGTGACGTTCTCCAGCACGATATGAGATGGCGCGGAAAAACGGTGATCCATCGCCCCGAAGGCCAGATGATAGTCGCTATTCTCGGAAACCCATGCGCTGATATGTTCTGCTCCCCAGCGGGTTTGCAGAAGAAAATAGAGGCCAGCGATCGCCACTAACAGAGCGATGAGAATGTAGAGAAGCAGCTTCCCAATAAATTTCATGGTCTTCCATCCCGTGAAATGCACATAAGGGAGTTATGCACGATTTACGCGCAATCCTCAAGGCGGGAATGGTTAAAGAGGTGAGACTGCGGCGGTAATTATCTTACCGCCGCCAGTGAATTACTGTTTTTCTGGTGGGAAAATCAGATTCAGCACGATGGCAGTAATACCGCCCGCGGCGATCCCGGAGGAGAGCAGGTTTTTCAGCCATTCAGGGGCAAACTGCAAAATCAGCGGCTGCTGAGACACGCCCAGACCAACCGCCAGCGACAGCGCGATAATCAGAATCGCCCGACGGTTCAGCGGCTCACGAGAAACGATACGCACACCGGAGGCGGCGATGGTGCCAAACATTACAAGCGTTGCGCCGCCCAGAACCGGTTCTGGAATGTGTTGTACAAAACCGCTCACTGCCGGGAACAGACCCAGCACGATCAACATCAGCGCGACGACAAAACCGACATAGCGGCTGGCAACACCAGTCAACTGGATCACTCCGTTGTTTTGCCCGAAGCAGGAGTTCGGGAAGGTGTTAAACACCGCCGAAACAAACGAGTTCAGGCCGTTTGCCAGCACGCCGCCTTTCAGGCGTTTCATGTACAGCGGACCGGACACTGGCTGTTCGGAAACGTCAGAGGTCGCCGTGATATCGCCAATGGTTTCCAGCGAAGTGATCATAAAGACCAGCATCAGCGGCAGCAGCAGACTCCATTCAATGCCAAGACCGTAATAGAGCGGCGTTGGCACCATAATCAGTTCTTGCGTCATAGGTTCGTTGCTTTCTGGCAACATGCCCATAAACCACGCCAGCGCATATCCGGCCGCCATCGCAATTACCAGTGAGGCCACGCGTAAGTAAGGGTTACGTTGACGGTTAAGCAGGATAATTAAGGCTAAGACCACGCCTGCCAGCAGCAGATTTTTCGGTGCGCCGAAGGTGTTATCGCTCATGGCTGCGTAACCGCCGCCAATGGACGTTAACCCAACCTGAATTAGCGACAGGCCGATAATCATCACCACAACGCCAGAAACCAGCGGCGTAATAATGCGGCGCGCCAGATGCAGAACGCGGGAGATCACCATCTCGGTGCAACTTGCCAGCATCAACGTGCCGAACAAAGCCGCCATCATGGTAGGAACATCAGCACCACCGGTTTTCAGCGCGGTACCGCCCATAATCAGCGGGGCAACAAAGTTGAAGCTGGTGCCCTGAATAGACAACAGCCCGGAGCCAACCGGACCCCAGGCCTTAATTTGAATAATCGATGCCACACCGGAGGCAAACAGCGACATACTAATAATGTGTTGCGTGTCTTGTGCCGGTAAACCCAGCGCCTGGCAGATTAATAGCGCTGGCGTGATCACCGCAACGAACATCGCCAGCAGATGCTGACAGGCGGCAAACAGGGTTTGAGGAAGCGGCGGACGATCTTCAAGACGGTAAATCAGTTCGCTGTTTTGAGTCTGCGCAACCGGTTGCGCATTTTCTGACTCGAGGGTGGAAACAGACATCGAAAACAATCCCGTGGTAGCAAAGCGGGCATTTTAGCTGACCGAAAGAGAAAAGCAAACGTTTGCCACATCCTCATCTAAATATTTAAATGAGATAAATGCACTTTTTTATATAACTTTTGGTATTTTTCTGCTTAAAATCCATGCCATTTGTTCATTAACAGCTGAGAATTTGACCCAGGAAAGCATAACTCGATACCCGTCATAGTTCATGAAGTTGCCACTGCGCGATGAAGTATGACGAGTATGAAAGAGTGATGCGGATACAAAGGAGTAACTATGTTTCATCTCGATACTTTAGCAACGCTTGTTGCCGCAACGCTGACGTTGCTGCTCGGGCGTAAGTTGGTCCATTCCGTCTCCTTTTTGAAGAAATACACCATACCGGAACCTGTTGCGGGTGGTTTGTTGGTGGCGCTGGCGCTACTAGTACTGAAAAAAAGCATGGGCTGGGAAGTCAACTTTGATATGTCCCTGCGCGATCCGTTAATGCTGGCTTTCTTCGCCACCATTGGCCTGAACGCCAACATTGCCAGTTTGCGTGCCGGTGGGCGTGTGGTTGGCATCTTCTTGATTGTGGTTGTTGGTCTGTTGGTGATGCAAAATGCCATTGGCATTGGTATGGCTAGCTTGTTAGGGCTTGATCCGCTGATGGGGCTGTTGGCCGGTTCTATTACTCTTTCCGGCGGTCACGGTACGGGCGCTGCGTGGAGTAAATTGTTCATTGAACGTTATGGCTTCACCAATGCGACGGAAGTGGCGATGGCCTGTGCAACGTTCGGTCTGGTGCTGGGCGGCTTGATTGGCGGTCCGGTGGCGCGCTATCTGGTGAAACACTCCACCACGCCGAACGGTATTCCGGATGACCAGGAAGTCCCGACGGCGTTTGAAAAGCCGGATGTGGGACGCATGATCACCTCGTTGGTGCTGATTGAAACTATCGCGCTGATTGCTATCTGCCTGACGGTGGGGAAAATTGTTGCGCAACTTTTGGCTGGCACTGCTTTTGAACTGCCGACCTTCGTCTGTGTACTGTTTGTTGGCGTGATTCTGAGCAACGGTCTGTCAATAATGGGCTTTTACCGCGTCTTTGAGCGTGCGGTATCCGTGCTGGGTAACGTAAGCTTGTCGTTGTTCCTGGCGATGGCGTTGATGGGGCTGAAACTGTGGGAGCTGGCTTCGCTGGCGCTGCCGATGCTGGCGATTCTGGTGGTACAGACCATCTTCATGGCGTTGTATGCCATCTTCGTTACCTGGCGCATGATGGGCAAAAACTACGATGCGGCAGTGCTGGCTGCGGGTCACTGTGGTTTTGGCCTCGGTGCAACGCCAACGGCAATCGCCAACATGCAGGCGATCACTGAACGCTTTGGCCCGTCGCACATGGCGTTTTTGGTGGTGCCGATGGTCGGTGCGTTCTTTATCGATATCGTCAATGCGCTGGTAATTAAGTTGTATTTGATGTTGCCGATTTTTGCCGGTTAACCGATGAAGCGGCGGTAGAAGTGCCGCCGCAACAAAGACAAATGCCTGATACGCTTCGCTTATCAAGCCTGCGTATTGATTCATAATTTATTGAATTTGTAGGGTGATGAATCGCATCCGGCAGGAAGGTAGGGTAACCTGAAATGGCGGTCTTCTCACTGCCGCCTTTTACGCATTCGAGTAACGTTCCGTCTCCGGCATCCAGCGTTCTATCAGGGCTTTTGCCTGTTGTGGGTAACGTTCGTGAATATGGCGTGCCAGGCGCTGAACTTCCGGGATCATCGCCTGATCGCGCAGTAAATCCGCCACTTTAAATTCAGCATTACCCGTCTGACGCGTGCCTAACAATTCGCCAGGGCCGCGAATCTCCAGATCTTTTTGCGCAATCACAAAACCGTCGTTACTGTCGCGCAGCACTTGCAGGCGAATTTGCGCCGTTTTAGAAAGCGGCGTTTTGTAGAGCAGCACGCAGTGAGAAGCCACCGCGCCACGACCTACGCGCCCGCGCAGCTGGTGTAACTGCGCCAGACCCAGACGCTCCGGGTTTTCGATAATCATCAGACTGGCGTTAGGCACATCAACGCCGACTTCAATAACGGTTGTGGCAACCAGCAGGTGTAGCTCACCTTGTTTAAACGACGCCATCACCGCCTGTTTCTCGGCAGGTTTCATCCGCCCGTGTACCAGGCCAACGTTCAACTCTGGTAGCGCCAGTTTCAACTCTTCCCAGGTAGCTTCCGCCGCCTGCGCTTCCAGCAATTCCGACTCTTCAATCAACGTACAAACCCAGTATGCCTGACGACCTTCAGTTATGCAGGCGTGGTGCACGCGGTCAATGATGTCGGTACGGCGGGTATCAGGAATAGCGACCGTAGTCACTGGCGTGCGGCCTGGCGGCAGCTCATCTATCACCGAGGTATCGAGATCGGCATACGCAGTCATTGCCAGCGTGCGGGGGATCGGCGTGGCGGTCATGATCAACTGATGCGGATGGAAGCCCTGCTGCTGGCCTTTCTCCCACAATGCCAGACGCTGATGCACGCCAAAACGATGCTGTTCGTCGATAATCACCAGCGCCAGGCCGTTAAACTGCACCTGTTCCTGGAAGATGGCGTGTGTACCGACAATCATCTGCACCTGACCGCTGGCGATGGCTTCCTGCTGTGCCAGCCGTGCTTTACCTTTCTGCTTACCGGCGAGCCAGCCCACTTCGATACCGAGCGGTGCAAACCAGTTGCGGAAGTTATTGGCGTGCTGCTCGGCGAGTAATTCGGTTGGTGCCATCAATGCTACCTGTTTGCCGTGGGCAATCGCACGCAACGCGGCGAGGGCGGCGACCAGCGTTTTACCGGAACCTACATCGCCCTGCACCAGACGCATCATCGGCACATCCAGCGCCATATCGCGCTCGATCTCCGCCACTACGCGTGCCTGTGCGCCCGTTGGCTTGAACGGTAAGGCGGCGAGGAGTTTATTTTTCAGCGTGTCATTGGCGCTCAGCGGCTGGGCATGAAAACGCTGTGCTCCGGCACGTAAGGCTAACATGCTGAGGTTGTGCGCCAGCAGTTCTTCCAGAATCAGACGACGTTGCGCCGGATGCTGCCCGGTTTCCAGATCGCTAAGCTGTAGCGTCGGTGGCGGGCGGTGCAAAGTGCGCAACGCTTCCGGTAGCGTCATCATTCCTTGTGACAGTTCCGGCGGCAGGAGTTCTTCAATGGCGCAGGTGTCGAGCAGATCCAGCGCCTGGTCGGTTAATTTACGCAGCGTGGCCTGCTTTACGCCTTCCGTTGTTGGATAAACCGGCGTGAGCGTTTCCTGTAATTCTGGCGTGCTGAGATCGCCCTGCACGCGGTATTCCGGGTGGATCATCTCCGCACCATATTTACCGCGCTTTGCTTCGCCATAAGCCAGTACACGGCGGCCCGCCGCCAGGCTATTTTTCATTGCCGCGCTGAAATTGAAAAAGCGCATGGTGAGGATGCCGGAACCGTCGCTGATCTGGCAGGTCATCATCCGCCGACCGCCGAAGGAGATATTGCAGTTCAGCACTTCGCCTTCCACCGTGGCATAAACGCCCGGCAGTAGTTCTCCGATGGGGTAGAGATGGGTGCGATCTTCGTAGCGCAGGGGAAGGTGTAAGAGTAGATCCTGCACGGTATGCAGGTTGATTTTCGCCAGTTTGTTACTAAGTGCTGCGCCAACGCCCGTTAGGGAACTGAGTGGGACAGCATCTAACAGGCGACCTTTCATGGCACTTACCCTGCAGCCTGCATAGTAGCCCACCAGTCGGCATCAGCTTCGATCTCGCCTTGCTGATTGACGTGGGGATAAGGCAGGCCTTTGCGTTTTGCGACTTTCGCCAGCACCGGATAGCCGCCTTCAAACAACAGGCGTTGTTGCTCTGCTTCCGGCAACATGCTGTTTTCACGCAGGTACATGCCTGCATTTTGCCGCTGACGCTGGGCTTCGTAAAGAATGAGGGCTGAGGCAACGGAAACATTCAGCGACTGCACCATGCCGATCATCGGAATGATGATGTCCTGATCCGCCAGGGCCAATGCTTCCTGCGTGATGCCCGTTTTCTCCTGTCCCATCAAAATGCAGGTCGGGCGAGTGTAATCAATTTCGCGGAAATCGACAGCGTTATCAGAAAGATGGGTTGCCAGAATCTGCATGCCCTGGCCTTTGAGATGAGCGACGGCATCGCCAATGGTGCGGTGTGTTTTCACCTGTACCCAGCTGTTACTACCCGCCGCTGCCGAAGCCATGGTGCGCATGCGGCTACCAGGCCAGACGGCGTGAACTTCATGTACGCCAACGGCATCTGCGGTACGAATAATCGCAGAAACGTTATGAGGTTTGTGGACCTGCTCCATGCAGACGGTCAGATCAGGCTGCCGCCTGGCGAGCATTTCGCAGATGCGTGCATAACGTGTTGGGTTCATAAAACATTAATTTCGGTTTCGGGTGACTTTAATCACGTCTGGCATCACGCGGATTTTGCGCATGATATTCGCCAGATGCACACGGTCACGAGCGGTCAGACGAATAAAGGCGCTGTAGACGCGACCATCTTTCTCTTCCGTATTCAAACTTTGAATATTCGAAGTCGTGGTGTTAATTGCCGCCGTCAGGTTTGCCAGCGCACCCTGATGATTGAACATCTCCACCTTGATTTCGGTGATGAACTCCTGCGCCGTCTCTTTATCCCATTCCACAGCCATAAACTTCTCTGGCTCTTTCTGGTAGCCACGGATATTACGGCAGGATTCATGGTGGATCACCAGACCTTTACCGGGGCTGACGTGGGCGATAATCGGGTCGCCAGGAATAGGGCGGCAGCATTTCGCAAAGGTGATCAGCACGCCATCGGCACCTTTAATGGGCAGATGTCCGTGGCTTTGGGTTGCCGGTGGAATGGAGGCGTCCCCATGTTGCAGATTTTTCGCGACCACCACGCTCATTGCGTTACCAAGTCCGATTTCTGCCAGCAGATCGTCAAGCGTTGCCAGCTTCATGCGATCCAGCTCGCGCTGAATATTTTCCTGCGGGATTTCATTCAGCTTACGGCTACCACCCAAAGCATGGTTGAGCAGACGACGGCCCAGGCTTACAGAATCATCACGCTTGAGGTTTTTCAGCAACTGACGAATTTTGGCGCGCGCTTTCGAGCTAACGACAAAGTTCAGCCAAGCGGCATTCGGGCGAGCGCCCGGAGCGGTAATGATTTCAACGGTTTGACCGCTGGTAAGCGGCTGCGACAGCGGGTAAGGCTGGCGGTCAACGCGTGCGCCCACGCAGGCATGACCGATATCGGTATGCACTGCATAAGCGAAGTCGACGGGCGTTGCACCGGCAGGCAGCTCGACAATGCGCCCTTCCGGTGTGAAAACGTAAATCTCATCCGGGAAGAGATCGGATTTAACGCTCTCGATAAATTCAAACGAACTACCGGCGCTCTGTTGCAGCTCCAGCAGGCTTTGCATCCAGCGCTGGGCGCGGATTTGTGCGGTAGTACTGGTTTCGCCGTGCTCTTTATAAGCCCAGTGCGCGGCAACACCCATCTCCGCCATCTGGTCCATATCTTCGGTACGGATCTGGACCTCAACCGGCACACCGTGCGGGCCGATCATCGAGGTGTGCAAAGACTGATAGCCGTTCGCTTTTGGAATGGCGATATAGTCTTTCACGCGGCCCGGACGCGGCTTGTACAGGCTGTGCATCTGGCCCAGCACGCGATAACAGGTGTCAGAATCATTGACGATCACGCGGAAAGCGTAGATGTCCATGATCGAGTGAAAACGCTGCTCTTTGAGCACCATTTTGCAGTAAATCGAATAAAGATGCTTCTCGCGACCACTGACGCGGCACGGTATTCCCGCTTCCTGCAAACGCCCTTCGATTTCAGAAAGAATCTTCTGGATCATCTCTTTACGGTTGCCGCGCGCGGCTTTCACCACTTCTTTGATTACGCGATAACGGTTGGGATACAGCGCCTCAAAACCCAGCTCTTCGAGTTCGGTTTTAATGTGGTGGATACCTAAACGGTGCGCCAGCGGGCTATAAATTTCGAGAGTTTCACGGGCGATGCGGCGACGTTTGTCCGGGCGAAGTGAGCCCAGCGTGCGCATGTTGTGGGTACGGTCGGCAAGTTTGATGAGGATGACGCGGATATCCTGCACCATCGCCATAATCATCTTGCGAAAGTTTTCGGCCTGCGCCTCTTTCTTATCGCGGAACTTGAGTTTATCAAGTTTCGACACCCCCTCTACCAGCTCGGCGACGCTTTTACCAAAAAGCTGTTCCATATCCTGGTAGGTGGCGGGAGTATCTTCAATCACGTCATGCAGCAGCGCCGCCATCAGCGTTTCATAGTCGAGTTTCATCTCGGCCAGAATGCAGGCAACCGCTACCGGGTGCGTGATATAGGGTTCACCGCTTGAACGTGTTTGCCCCTCGTGAGCATCACGTGCAACGAGATACGCCTGCCGCAGACGCTTGATTTGGTCTTCCGGCAGGTAGGTTTGAATCAGTTGATTCAGGCTTTCAAACAGATACAAGGGCGACCCGCTTTGTGATTAACGACGACCTTCAGCAATAGCGGTAACGGCTTGTAATTCAGCGGCTTCCTGCTCTTGCTGTTCCTGGCGTTCGCGAACGTCGAGGATCTGGTTGTTGATCAGACCTTCTTCGATTTCGCGCAGCGCGATTACAGTGGTTTTATCGTTTTCTTCCGGTACCAGCGGATCCTTTCCGCCTACCTGCATCTGACGAGCGCGACGCGCGGCGACCAGTACCAGGTCAAAACGGTTACCAATTTTCTCTACAGCGTCCTGAACAGTTACGCGTGCCATACTTAAAAAGCTCCACAGGTGAAGAAATGACTGGGCATGATACTGAAATCAGGTTCAGTCTGCCAACAATTTGCTGATTAAAGCGTCATGACGCTGCTTTTGGCGGCTCATGCGCAGACGTTCGGCGCGAATAATGGTCTTCAAATCGGTCAACGCGGTATCGAAGTCATCATTCACAATCAGATAATCATATTCGGCGTAATGGCTCATTTCTGCAACAGCTTGCGCCATACGCTTTGCAATGACCTCTTCGCTGTCCTGACCGCGACCGCGTAGACGGCGGTCCAGTTCAATTTTGGACGGCGGTAAAATAAAGATACTCCGCGCGTGCGGCATCTTCTGGCGAATTTGCTGCGCGCCCTGCCAGTCGATATCGAGAAAAACATCGACACCGGTCGCCAGTACTTGCTCAATGGCCTCACGCGAAGTGCCATAGTAATTACCAAAAACTTCTGCGTGTTCGAGGAACGCATCTCTGCTAATCATTTCTTTAAATTCATCATGATTAACAAAGAAATAATGTTCACCGTGGACTTCACCAGGACGCGGTTGGCGTGTGGTGTGTGAAACAGAAACCTGGGTGTCATACAACGGTTGGGTTTTTAATAAAGCCTGAATCAGGCTGGATTTACCCGCGCCACTGGGGGCAGAAACAATATAAAGCGTGCCTTGAGCCATGAGTATCTTTCGTATGTGATTAGCGAAATAAAGCCTACATACGAGCTTATTATACACGGCGCGGCCATGTGACGTAGCCCTTGCTCACACTTTTTGCGCAAAGTTGTTGCGTTTTGCGTAGCTGCTTCCGCATTTGCCTGTCATTCACTGCAATAAAGACGATTTTCAGGAAGCGTCCTCGCAGACTCCGTTTTTGCCACTCGGCTTTGCTTTCATCACGTTGTATATCTGCCTGACTATCTACAGCGGAGGTGATGATGAAAGTATGGATGGCGATATTAATAGGTATCTTGTGCTGGCAATCATCTGTGTGGGCGGTCTGTCCGGCCTGGTCGCCAGCCAGAGCACAGGAAGAAATTTCCCGCCTGCAACAGCAAATAAAACAGTGGGACGATGACTACTGGAAGGAAGGAAAAAGTGAGGTGGAAGACGGTGTTTACGATCAGTTAAGCGCCCGTCTTACGCAGTGGCAACGCTGCTTTGGGAGCGAGCCCCGCGACGTGATGATGCCGCCTTTAAATGGTGCGGTTATGCATCCGGTTGCCCATACGGGTGTACGCAAAATGGTGGATAAAAACGCATTAAGTCTGTGGATGCGAGAACGTAGCGATCTTTGGGTGCAGCCAAAAGTTGATGGCGTTGCGGTAACCCTGGTTTATCGGGACGGGAAACTGAACAAAGCAATCAGTCGCGGTAATGGCCTGAAAGGCGAGGACTGGACGCAGAAAGTTAGCTTAATTTCCGCTGTGCCGCAAACCGTTAGCGGGCCTTTAGCCAACAGTACGCTTCAGGGGGAAATATTTCTCCAGCGCGAGGGGCATATCCAACAACAAATGGGGGGAATAAATGCCCGCGCAAAAGTTGCTGGCTTGATGATGCGCCAGGACGATAGCGACACGCTGAATTCTCTGGGCGTTTTTGTCTGGGCATGGCCGGATGGACCGCAGTTAATGTCTGATCGTTTAAAAGAGCTGGCTACCGCAGGTTTTACTCTAACGCAGACGTATACCCGTGCGGTGAAAAATGCTGATGAAGTTGCGCGCGTACGCAATGAGTGGTGGAAAGCGGAATTACCCTTCGTCACCGATGGCGTAGTTGTACGAGCGGCGAAAGAGCCAGAATCCCGCCATTGGCTACCGGGCCAGGCAGAGTGGCTGGTGGCCTGGAAATATCAACCTGTAGCTCAGGTTGCCGAAGTGAAGGCAATTCAGTTTGCGGTGGGTAAGAGCGGTAAAATATCGGTGGTTGCGTCACTCGCACCTGTCATGCTGGATGATAAAAAAGTCCAGCGGGTGAATATTGGTTCCGTCAGGCGCTGGCAGGAGTGGGATATTGCGCCTGGTGATCAGATTCTCGTCAGCCTTGCCGGTCAGGGTATTCCTCGCATTGATGATGTGGTGTGGCGCGGTGCAGAACGTACAAAACCGACACCGCCAGAAAACCGCTTTAACTCGTTGACCTGCTACTTTGCTTCTGATGTTTGTCAGGAACAGTTCATTTCACGCTTAGTCTGGCTGGGGGCAAAACAGGTTCTTGGGCTGGATGGCATTGGTGAGGCCGGTTGGCGCGCGCTGCATCAGACTCATCGCTTTGAACATATCTTTTCCTGGCTTTTATTAACGCCAGAGCAATTACAGAACACGCCGGGGATCGCGAAAAGTAAAAGTGCGCAGCTATGGCATCAGTTTAATCTGGCTCGTAAGCAGCCTTTTACTCGCTGGGTGATGGCAATGGGAATACCGCTAACCCGGGCGGCGCTTAATGCCAGTGATGAACGGTCCTGGTCGCAACTTTTATTTAGCACGGAGCAGTTCTGGCAGCAGCTGCCGGGGACTGGATCGGGACGCGCCAGACAGGTTATTGAATGGAAGGAAAATGCGCAAATCAAGAAGCTGGGCAGTTGGCTGGCTGCCCAGCAGATCACAGGTTTTGAACCTTAGTGTCCTTCGTGGCTGTAGTAAAAGACCGGTAATCCCAGCTTAAGGCGTAGCGCCAGTAAGCGGGCAAAAAAGCCGAATACCAGGGTGGAGATAATTACCACATCATGGTTAGAAACATAGTGTTGCAGCGCGATGTACAGCACGGCGGAGGCAAATGAGACACCGGCATACAACTCTTTCTGGAATACCAGTGGGATACGTTTACAGAACATATCGCGCAAAACGCCGCCAAACACGCCGGTGGTTACCGCCGCGACAACGGCAATAATTGGGCCGTGCCCCATATCCAGTGCAACCTGTGCCCCGATGATAGAAAAGACCACCAGTCCGAGCGCATCGAGCACCAGAAACACTTTGCGCAGGTAAGGCATTACAGGAGCAACGATAGTGGTGAGTACTGCGGCGGTAGCGACGATAATCACATATTCCGGGTGTTTGACCCAGCCGAGCGGATAGTGGCCCAGCAGAATATCGCGCACTGACCCTCCGCCAATTGCGGTGGCGGTCGCAATAATAATTACGCCAAATGTATCCATGCGCCGTCGTCCGGCCGCCAGCGCCCCCGTCATGGCTTCGGCAGTAATGCCAACCAAATACAAAATGTGTAACAGCATGGTTCTCTCCCTAAAAATCTGTCTGGCAGGGTAGCGATTTGTGCGCATTGTCACGATTGAGATTTTTTAAGGGGAGGGGAAATTGATAACTTGTAGTTATGTGAAATCGCTATTTTCTGTAGCAGAGATGCATTCTTCTGACTTCTTGTCTGAGAAAATGCATAAGAAAAAATAGGTTAAAACTGAGGGGGAAAAGAAAGGTGCAATATTTAGCCATTGTGTTCACTGCACCTGGACCTTGGCTTACGCATCGGGTGTCTCAATCAACAAAAAGAGTTTTTAGTTTCTGCTATTTCTTCTCTGTAATTTTTACACTGTTTTCCAACTGCTTGATGCTGACCTGCGGGGTCGGCAACTCCTCAGGCATGGTTCCGCCAAGTTCCTGAATGGTTTGCCTCACCTTGCGACCCACGTCAAAGTGTGTGGTGTTTGCTTGCTGTTTTGAATTCACGCCATCCCGCTTGAGTTTTTCTTCTGTTTGGGTAGCTCGAAAGAGATTAGCCGCCAGTTCTGTTGAACCCATATGATCCAGGATCTTCTGATTCTTTTTCAGCCCCTTCCGCTGATGAATAGCTTTCTGATCTAATCCACCATACAGCCCCTGGTAACCATGATTCTGAAATATGGCGAAATCAGTAGCTGTCGCTACCCCAGCTTGCTGTGCTGCCTCAACCAATTGTTTGTTATGTTCTTTCAACTCATTTCTCAGAAACAGACGCTTTTCGTCTTCACGAAGTTGCTTAAATGCTTCATCGTCAGCAAGCTCCTGCCGTCGGGTCTGGATAGCAAAATAAGTCTGCCCTGCCGCAATGACCGGTTTCGCAGGGTCGCCGTTTTGTACTACCAGGTAACAGGCATAGCGGGAGAGTACGATGTCTTTTAATGCTCTTTTGGCATTTGAGCCAATTTTGACCATATCGAGGATCTCCTCGAAATGGTCATCAATTGTGTGACCACTGTTCTCACAGGCTTCTTTGGCGCGCGTTAATACAGGTATAAAGTGACGATACTCTGAATAACCCAGTAGTTTCCCAAGTTGTCTTGCTGACCATTGTTCTGCTCCGTTTGCATTAATCAGTTTTATCTCTTCAAAAGGTTGATGATGTTCGTTCATTGCCCACTCCATGTGATATCAATTGCAAAGAAAGTAAATCTGTAACTGTATTTATATACAGTTGTGAGTATCTCACGTTCTCAGTGTGCTGGGCAAAAAAACATCGCAAAATCTGGAGCAGGCACGCAAAACAGAATTGAATGTTGCGGGGAAGAAAAATGCCGCTCTGTTTGAGTGGCGGCATTTGTGAAGGCGGAAAAGTAAGAATTGGCGTTACGAGTTATTCGATGTTCTGAATCTGCTCGCGCATCTGCTCAATCAACACTTTCAGCTCGATGGCGGAGTTTGTCACTTCGGCATTGATAGACTTCGACGCAAGAGTGTTCGACTCGCGGTTGAACTCCTGCATCATAAAATCCAGACGACGACCAACCGCTTCTTTTTTCTTCAGAATGTTGTAGGTCTCTTTGACATGCGCTTCGAGGCGATCCAGTTCTTCGGCAACGTCAATTCGTTGTGCCAGCAGAACCAGTTCCTGCTCCAGACGGTTGTTTTCCAGTTGCACCTGAGCATCTTCCAGCTTCGCGACCAGACGCTCACGCTGCCATTGCAGGATTTCCGGCATATGGGAGCGGACTTTGACCACTTCGGCGGTGACGCCTTCCAGACGCTGCTCGATCAATGCTTTCAGTGCCTGACCTTCGGTTTCGCGCGCGACAATAAAGTCGTCCAGCGTACCATCCAGCGCCGCGAGAATTTCAGCGGCAATGGCGTCAAGATCCTGCTCCTGGGCTGCCATCACGCCCGGCCAGCGTAGAATATCAACCGGGTTGATTTCCCCTTCGTCACTCTGCATTTTTACCCAGTTCGCGGCAGTTACCAGCTGTTTAGCCAGTTTTTCGTTGAGGATCAGCTCACCTTGCGCGCTAACATCTGGCTCATAGCGCAGGGTACATTCCACTTTACCGCGCGTCAGGCGAGAACGAATACGCTCGCGAACGACAGGTTCAAGGCTACGGAACTGCTCCGGCAGACGAAAGTAAGTTTCCAGATAACGCTGGTTTACCGAGCGCATTTCCCAGGTTGCGCTCCCCCATTCACCCTTGATTTCACGCCGGGCGTAGGCGGTCATACTGCGGATCATAGACGTTCCTGTTTATAAAAGGAGAGGTGGAAGGATTATAGCCATCGATGCCTTGTCAGGATAGGAATAACCGCCGGAAGTCCGTATAATGCGCAGCCACATTTGTTTCAAGCCGGAGATTTCAATATGCGTCCAGCAGGCCGTAGCAATAATCAGGTGCGTCCCGTTACCCTGACTCGTAACTATACAAAACATGCAGAAGGCTCGGTGCTGGTCGAATTTGGCGATACCAAAGTGTTGTGTACCGCCTCTATTGAAGAAGGCGTGCCGCGCTTCCTGAAAGGTCAGGGCCAGGGCTGGATCACCGCAGAGTACGGCATGCTGCCACGTTCTACCCACACCCGTAACGCTCGTGAAGCGGCGAAAGGTAAGCAGGGTGGACGCACAATGGAAATCCAGCGTCTGATCGCCCGTGCTCTTCGCGCGGCAGTAGATTTGAAAGCGCTGGGTGAGTTCACCATTACGCTGGACTGCGACGTGCTTCAGGCTGATGGTGGCACGCGTACCGCGTCGATTACGGGTGCCTGCGTGGCGCTGGTAGATGCGCTACAGAAGCTGGTGGAAAACGGCAAGCTGAAAACCAATCCGATGAAAGGGATGGTAGCCGCAGTTTCTGTCGGAATTGTGAACGGCGAAGCGGTTTGCGATCTGGAATACGTTGAAGACTCTGCCGCAGAGACCGACATGAACGTAGTGATGACCGAAGACGGGCGCATCATTGAAGTGCAGGGGACGGCAGAAGGCGAGCCGTTCACCCATGAAGAGCTACTCATCTTGTTGGCTCTGGCCCGAGGGGAATCGAATCCATTGTAGCGACGCAGAAGGCGGCGCTGGCAAACTGATTTTTAAGGCGACTGATGAGTCGCCTTTTTTTTGTCTGTAGAAAAGTAAGATGAGGAGCGAAGGCATGAAACCATATCAGCGCCAGTTTATTGAATTTGCGCTTAGCAAGCAGGTGTTAAAGTTTGGCGAGTTTACGCTGAAATCCGGGCGCAAAAGCCCCTATTTCTTCAACGCCGGGCTGTTTAATACCGGGCGCGATCTGGCACTGTTAGGCCGTTTTTACGCTGAAGCGTTGGTGGATTCCGGCATTGAGTTCGATCTGCTGTTTGGCCCTGCTTACAAAGGGATCCCGATTGCCACCACAACCGCTGTGGCACTGGCGGAGCATCACGACCTGGACCTGCCGTACTGCTTTAACCGCAAAGAAGCAAAAGACCACGGTGAAGGCGGCAATCTGGTTGGTAGCGCGTTACAAGGACGCGTAATGCTGGTAGATGATGTGATCACCGCCGGAACGGCGATTCGCGAGTCGATGGAGATTATTCAGGCCAATGGCGCGACGCTTGCTGGCGTGTTGATTTCGCTCGATCGTCAGGAACGCGGGCGCGGCGAGATTTCGGCGATTCAGGAAGTTGAGCGTGATTACAACTGCAAAGTGATCTCTATCATCACCCTGAAAGACCTGATTGCTTACCTGGAAGAGAAGCCGGAAATGGCGGAACATCTGGCGGCGGTTAAGGCCTATCGCGAAGAGTTTGGCGTTTAAAGAAACTCGCCGGATGAAAAGTCATCCGGCGTCATATTACTGCAACTGTGCCGCAATTAGCGGCCAGCGGGCGTCAAAATCATCCGTCGGGCGGTATTTAAATTCGCTGCGGACAAAACGTGACAGCATACCTTCACAGAAGGCCAGGATCTGGCTTGCCAGCAGGGTTTCATCGGTGGTGTAACCTTCACCCTCACGCATTCTCTTTTCACGCAATACCTGGCGCAGCTGCGCTTCAATACGCTCGAACAGCTGGTTGATGCGCCCTTGCAGGCGATCCTGTTCAAACATTAGCGCATGACCAGTGAGGATGCGGGTCAGGCCAGGATTACGCTCACCAAAACCGAGAAGCAGCAACACAATCAGACGCAGGCGCGCTGTGGTGTCTTTCTCATCTTTCAGAATCAGGTTGATGCGAGTAATCAGGCTATCTTCGATAAACTCAATCAGGCTATCGAACATGCGGGTCTTACTGGGGAAGTGGCGATACAGTGCCGCTTCGGAAACGCCGACAGAGGCGGCCAGTTTTGCCGTCGTGATACGTTGGCTTCCATCGCTGGATTCCAGCATCAGCGCCAGAGACTGAAGTATTTCCTCGCGACGGTTCCTTTTCGCAGTTTGTTTTTCTGCCATGTTACAAAATACCCCTGAAAATAAGCACTTGCCAGGCGGCACCCACGCTATGACCGCAAACGAAATGTTTGCGGCTATGTTATGACGTTATTCGGATGCGTATGTGTTACTGACGACCAGAGTGACCAAAGCCGCCTTCACCGCGGTCGGTGGCGTCGAAATCTTCCACCAGATTAAATTCAGCCTGTACTACCGGAACAAAAATCATCTGGGCGATGCGTTCGCCAGGTTGAATGGTGAAGCTGTCCTGACCACGGTTCCACACGGAAATCATCAACTGGCCCTGATAGTCAGAATCGATCAATCCTACCAGGTTACCAAGCACGATACCGTGCTTATGTCCCAATCCGGAGCGCGGCAGCATCATTGCCGCCAGTGAAGGATCGGCAATATGAATCGCCAGCCCGGTCGGAACCAGCGTAGTGTCACCCGGAGCCAGTTCTACGGCGTCGTTGAGACAGGCACGCAGGTCAAGTCCGGCAGAGCCAGAGGTGGCATAAGTCGGGAGCGGAAATTCCTTCCCAACGCGCGGGTCCAGAATCTTAACGTCGATTTTTTTCATCATAACGGGTCACGATCTCGTCGAGTAATAATTGGCCAAGGAGCTCTTTGCGCTCAAGCGGTAAGACTTTATCTCCGTCCTGCCAGAAAAGGTGTAATGCGTTGTTGTCGCTGTTAAATCCTTGAGTTGGCTGGGAAACATCGTTCGCGCAGATCAGATCAAGGTTTTTACGGATACGTTTTTGCCGGGCGTATTCTTCCACATTATTTGTTTCGGCGGCAAATCCAACGACGTAGGGTCGATGGTCTTTTAGTGCGGCAACGCCTGCGACGATATCGGGGTTTTTAACCATTTTTATTGTTAATTCATCACCCTGCGTGGCCTGCTTTTTGATTTTCTCTGGGGCCACGGTAGCTGCGCGATAATCCGCCACGGCGGCGCAGCCGATAAAAATATTTTGCTGCTGTACAGAAGCATTCACGGCGGCTTCCATTTCCAGCGCGGTCATCACATCAACACGTTTAACAAACGGTGGCGTCGGTAGTGAAACCGGACCTGATACCAGCGTGACGTTCGCGCCACGACGGGCAGCGGCGGCGGCGATAGCAAAACCCATCTTGCCGGAGCTGTGATTAGAGATATAACGCACCGGATCGAGCGGTTCACGCGTCGGGCCGGCGGTAATCATAATGTTCAGATGTTTCAGGTCGTTGACGGGCGAAAAATGCGCTACCGCCATATCCACAATGGTTAACGGATCGAGCATTCGCCCAGGACCGATATCACCACAAGCCTGACTGCCACTGTCTGGCCCCCAGATGAGCAAACCACGGGAAGCAAGCACCTCTAAATTATGCTGCGTGGCAGCGGCACGGTACATCTGCTGGTTCATGGCGGGGAGCACGGCTACAGGCGCAGGTGTAGCCAGACAAATCGTCGATACCAGGTCATTCGCCATTCCGGCAGCAACACGGGCAATCAAATCTGCCGTGGCAGGGGCGAGAATCACTAAATCAGCCCATTTACCCAGCTCAATATGGCCCATAGCGGCTTCGGCTGCCGGGTCCAGCAGACTGTCGGAAACGGGATAACCAGAAACCGCCTGCAAGCTAAGTGGGGTGATAAAGGCTTTTGCCGCTTCGGTCATGGCTACGCGGACGTCGGCCCCGCGATCGCGCAAACGACGCACCAGTTCAGGGGTTTTATAGGCAGCAATACCGCCGCTAACGCCGAGAACGATTTTTTTACCGGCCAGGCTCATGATGATTTTTCCTGTAGGGTGACACCAGAAGTTGGCGATTTTATCACAATACTTTTGTTGTCGTGCCTTCACCTGAGATTCACTTTGCGAGGCGCTTTCCAGGATTGAAAACTGGCCGTCGATTTAACGAAACGGCTATGACAGGATGCGAGCACCACAAAGGAGGTGAAGGTGAAAAACAATTCACAGCTGTTGATGCCGCGCGAAAAAATGCTGAAGTTTGGTATTAGCGCCTTAACGGATGTCGAGCTGCTGGCGCTATTTCTGCGTACCGGAACGCGCGGTAAAGATGTATTAACCCTGGCAAAAGAGATGCTGGAGAATTTCGGCTCTCTTTATGGCTTGTTAACCTCTGAATATGAACAATTTAGTGGCGTTCATGGAATTGGCGTGGCGAAATTTGCCCAGTTAAAGGGGATTGCTGAACTGGCGCGGCGTTACTACAACGTGCGGATGCGTGAAGAAAGCCCTTTACTCAGCCCGGAGATGACGAGGGAATTTTTACAAAGCCAGCTCACGGGTGAGGAGCGGGAGATCTTTATGGTGATCTTTCTCGACTCCCAACACCGGGTTATAACGCATAGGCGTCTTTTTTCCGGCACGCTAAACCATGTTGAAGTCCATCCTCGGGAAATTATCCGCGAAGCGATAAAAATAAACGCCTCGGCGCTGATCCTTGCACATAATCACCCTTCGGGTTGTGCTGAACCCAGTAAAGCGGATAAACTCATTACTGAACGGATAATAAAGAGTTGTCAGTTCATGGATTTACGCGTGCTCGACCATATCGTGATTGGGCGTGGAGAGTATGTTTCTTTTGCCGAACGCGGCTGGATTTAACCCGCTATGCGCGATCCTTCGGGATCTTTGTCTGTTCGGGACTTGAGCACATCGCTGAGTCAGCGTATACTACGCCACCTTTGAGAATCTCGGGTTTGGCATTTGGGCCTGGCAATCGAGAGTTCACATAGAACTGCGATGACCGGGCTGTAAAGCCTGACGAGGCGCCAATACCCCATACGAAGCTCGAGCTAATTTGATTTTTGGAGAATAGACATGTCCCGAGTCTGCCAAGTTACTGGCAAGCGTCCGGTGACCGGTAACAACCGTTCCCACGCACTGAACGCGACTAAACGCCGTTTCCTGCCGAACCTGCACTCTCACCGTTTCTGGGTTGAGAGCGAGAAGCGTTTTGTCACCCTGCGCGTATCTGCTAAAGGTATGCGTGTAATCGATAAAAAAGGCATCGATACAGTTCTGGCTGAACTGCGTGCCCGTGGCGAAAAGTACTAAGTACTTAGAGGAAATAAATCATGGCTAAAGGTATTCGTGAGAAAATCAAGCTGGTTTCTTCTGCTGGTACTGGTCACTTCTATACCACTACGAAGAACAAACGTACTAAGCCGGAAAAACTGGAACTGAAAAAATTCGATCCAGTTGTTCGCCAGCACGTGATCTACAAAGAAGCGAAAATCAAATAATTCTCGCTTTGATGTAACAAAAAACCTCGCTCCGGCGGGGTTTTTTGTTATCTGCTTGCCCCCATATTGACTGCATCTGTTCATTCCTGGAGATGCTATGCCTGAATTACCCGAAGTTGAAACCAGCCGCCGCGGCATAGAACCGCATCTCGTTGGTGCAACCATTCTTCATGCAGTGGTGCGCAACGGACGCTTGCGCTGGCCGGTTTCAGAAGAGATCTACCGTTTAAGCGACCAACCAGTGCTTAGCGTGCAGCGGCGGGCTAAATATCTGCTGCTGGAGCTGCCTGAGGGCTGGATTATCATTCATTTAGGGATGTCTGGCAGCCTGCGCATCCTTCCAGAAGAACTTCCCCCTGAAAAGCATGACCATGTGGATTTGGTGATGAGCAACGGCAAAGTGCTGCGCTACACCGATCCGCGCCGCTTTGGTGCCTGGCTGTGGACCAAAGAGCTGGAAGGGCATAATGTGCTGACCCATCTTGGACCGGAGCCGCTTAGCGACGATTTCAATGGTGAGTATCTGCATCAGAAGTGCGCGAAGAAAAAAACGGCGATTAAACCGTGGCTGATGGATAACAAGCTGGTGGTAGGGGTAGGGAATATCTATGCCAGCGAATCACTGTTTGCGGCGGGGATCCATCCGGATCGGCTGGCGTCATCACTGTCGCTGGCAGAGTGTGAATTGTTAGCTCGGGTGATTAAAGCGGTGTTGCTGCGTTCGATTGAGCAGGGTGGTACAACGCTGAAAGATTTTCTGCAAAGTGATGGTAAACCGGGCTATTTCGCTCAGGAATTGCAGGTTTACGGGCGAAAAGGTGAGCCGTGTCGGGTGTGCGGTACGCCGATTGTGGCGACTAAACATGCGCAGCGGGCAACGTTTTATTGTCGGCAGTGCCAGAAGTAATTCATGCGCGCCGGATGGCATACCATCCGGCATAAACGCTACGCTAACTTCGCCATCAGCGCCTGATGGACATTCTCCGGCAGGAAATGGGTGACATCGCCCTGATGGCGCGCCACCTCTTTCACCAACGATGAAGAGATAAACGACCACTCTTTCGACGGCATCAGAAACACACTTTCCAGTTCCGGCATTAAGTGGCGATTCATATGCGCCAGCTGCATTTCATATTCAAAATCTGCCACCGCACGCAGGCCACGAATCAGCACCGTAGCGTGTTGATTACGGGCGAAGTTCGCCATTAAATCACTAAACCCGACCACTTCCACGTTCCCCAGATGCGCGGTTGCCTGCTGTGCCAGTGCCACACGCTCTTCCAGGGTAAACATCGGTTTTTTACTGGGGCTGGCGGCAATCGCCAGAATAACGTGATCGAACATCTGCGTGGCGCGCGTCACGATATCGATATGACCATTGGTAATGGGATCGAAAGTACCCGGATAAATCGCCCGTTTTTGCATAACAACCTCAATGCGTTTTCGGTGGCAGGTAAGGTTCCAGCAGTTGAAGCAGACGCTGTAGCGCGCCCTGGTTTTGATACAGTACTTCAACGGCATGACGGCCATAGAAACTACGGTAATCGGCGTCGGTGAGTAAAGAGGAAACCTCTTTTGCAAGCGTAGTGGCATCGGTAACGGTAATCAGCCCGCTTGCCTGCTCCAGCCGCGCGCAAATGTCTTTAAAGTTAAAAGTATGCGGCCCCATCAATACCGGAATAGCGTGTGCGGCAGCTTCCAGCGGATTATGCCCACCACGTTCAACCAGTGAACCGCCAACAAAGGCGAGATCGGCAATGCCATACAGTAACATCAACTCGCCCATCGTATCGCCAACCACAACCTGCGTGCTGGTGGAGGGGGACTTCCCCTGAAGAGCGTGTGATATAGCTTAGTCCAGCCTGGCGGACAAGGTTAATCGCATCCGGGAAGCGTTCCGGATGACGGGGTACCAGGATGAGCAATAAATTCGGGAATTGCTGTAACAATGCCTGATGTGCGGCGATCACCACACTCTCTTCGCCTTCGTGAGTGCTGGTGGCAATCCATACCGGGCGGTGTGGTGCCCACTGGCGGCGCAGCGTCACGGCTTTAGCAGCCAACTGCGGCGTTACAGAAATATCGAATTTCAGGCTACCGGTAACGGTCACCTGATTATTTTTTGCGCCCAGCGCCACAAAACGTGCACCATCTTCTTCATTTTGCGCAGCAATCAGCGTAATACGACGCAGCAAGCGACGGACGAATTTACCCAGTTTGGCATAACCTGCGGCCGAGCGGGCAGAGAGTCGCGCGTTAGCGATCACCAGCGGAATTTTACGTTTATGTAGCGCCGCAATCAGGTTAGGCCATAGTTCGGTTTCCATAATCAACACCAGTTTAGGGTCGACTTTATTCAGGAAACGGTTGAGTGCATCGGGCAGATCATACGGCAGATAAACGTGCTGAACATCCTTCCCGAAAGCCGATTGTACGCGCTCCGAACCGGTTGGCGTCATGGTTGTTACGGTAATCGGTAAATCAGGATAACGATGACGCAGCGCGCGCACCAACGGGATTGCCGCCAGAGTTTCACCGACGGAGACGGAGTGCAGCATAATGCCGCCTGGTTTTAGCGGATGGCGGTAAAAACCGTAACGTTCACCCCAGCGTTTTCGATAGGCCGGAGCCTTACGTCCGCGCACCCAGAGCCGTATCCAGATCAGCGGCTGAATAAGGTAGAGAAGGGCGGTGTAAAGCAATTCGAGCATAGTAAATAGCTGACTTATGGATGTGCTGGGGATTCTATGTATTTAGCTGTGGCTTTACCATTACTTTTCCCGTTTTTGACTTAAATAGCTTCAGTTTGGTCTGATCTGCCGCTACATCTTCATTTTTTTTGTATTTTTATGCGATTCATTGAAACTCGGCCCCATTTTCAAATCTACATAGGCCGTACTGACATTATCGAAATGCTATTTTTTATCTATTTGATTTTTATGATTAAAGTATATTTTGTGTATAAAAATCATTCGGGTCGGATTGCTGCGAAAGAAATGATACACTAGCACGTCAAAGTAAGTGCGTTATCAGTATTCAGGTAGCTGTTGAGCCTGGGGCGGTAGCGTGCTTTTTTCTGCTTAACTTAACCAGACAATCACACAAAAGAGTCGCTAGTGGAAAAGCCATTTCGAAAAATCCTGGTCATAAAGATGCGATATCATGGGGATATGTTATTAACTACTCCTGTCATCAGTACGCTCAAGCAGAATTATCCTGATGCAAAAATCGATATGCTGCTTTATCAGGACACCATCCCTATTTTGTCTGAAAACCCGGAAATTAATGCGCTCTATGGGATAAGCAATAAAGGTGCGGGAACTTTCGATAAAATTAAAAATGTGCTTTCGTTGATAAAAACTCTGCGTGCGAATAATTATGACCTGGTCATTAATCTTACGGATCAGTGGATGGTGGCGCTGCTGGTACGTTGTTTACCTGCACGGATGAAAATATCGCAACTTTATGGTCATCGGCAGCATGGTATTTGGAAAAAAAGCTTCACACACTTAGCGCCAATACACGGTACACATATTGTTGAGCGTAATTTATCGGTCCTTGAGCCATTAGGTATTACCGATTTCTACACCGACACAACAATGAGTTACGCCGAAGATTGCTGGAAGAAGATGCGCCGGGAATTAGATGCCCTGGGCGTAAAAGATCATTATGTTGTCATCCAACCGACAGCGCGTCAGATATTTAAGTGTTGGGATAACGATAAATTTTCTAAGGTTATCGATGCGCTGCAACAGCGAGGCTATCAGGTTGTGCTAACCTGTGGGCCCTCGGCAGATGATCTCGCTTGTGTAGATGAGATTGCACGAGGTTGCGAAACAAAACCCATTACTGGCCTTGCAGGTAAAACACGTTTTCCTGAACTGGGTGCATTAATTGATCATGCAGTGCTTTTTATTGGTGTGGATTCTGCGCCGGGACATATTGCAGCGGCAGTGAAAACGCCAGTCATTAGTCTATTTGGTGCAACGGATCACGTATTCTGGCGTCCCTGGACCGAGAATATTATTCAATTCTGGGCGGGGAATTATCAGAAAATGCCGACCCGGCATGAACTTGACCGCAACAAAAAATATCTTTCTGTTATCCCAGCGGAGGATGTGATCGCCGCTACGGAAAAGCTGTTGCCAGAAGATGCCCCTTCAGCTGACAGGAATGCACAATTATGATCGTGGCGTTTTGTTTATATAAATATTTTCCATTTGGTGGGCTTCAACGTGACTTTATGCGCATTGCATCAACAGTTGCCGCACGGGGCCACCATGTTCGGGTATATACACAGTCGTGGGAAGGCGATTGCCCGAAAGCATTTGAGCTTATTCAGGTGCCAGTTAAGTCCCATACCAACCATGGACGCAATGCAGAATATTATGCCTGGGTACAAAATCATCTCAAAGAGCATCCCGCAGATCGCGTTGTTGGGTTTAATAAGATGCCTGGCCTGGATGTTTATTTTGCCGCTGATGTTTGTTACGCCGAGAAAGTTGCGCAAGAAAAAGGTTTTTTATATCGTTTAACATCACGATATCGCCATTATGCCGCATTTGAGCGAGCGACTTTCGAGCAGGGTAAATCGACGAAACTTATGATGCTGACCGATAAGCAAATCGCCGATTTCCAGAAGCATTATCAAACTGAACCTGAACGTTTTCAAATTCTTCCTCCCGGTATTTATCCGGACAGAAAATACAGTGAGCAAATCCCAAACAGCCGTGAAATTTATCGCCAGAAAAATGGCATAAAAGAGCAACAAAACTTATTACTGCAGGTTGGATCAGATTTTGGCCGTAAAGGTGTAGATCGCTCAATTGAAGCTTTGGCATCGTTACCGGAATCATTACGTCACAATACGCTTTTATTTGTTGTTGGTCAGGATAAGCCGCGAAAATTTGAAGCGCTGGCAGAAAAACTCGGCGTGCGGAGCAATGTGCATTTCTTCTCCGGTCGCAATGATGTGTCAGAATTAATGGCAGCCGCTGATTTATTACTGCATCCCGCTTATCAGGAAGCCGCGGGTATCGTTCTTCTAGAAGCGATCACTGCTGGGTTACCTGTTTTAACAACAGCGGTATGTGGGTACGCGCATTATATTGCGGATGCCAATTGTGGAACGGTCATCGCTGAACCTTTCTCTCAGGAACAATTAAATGAAGTTTTACGTAAAGCGTTAACTCAGTCGCCATTGCGAATGGCCTGGGCGGAGAATGCTCGCCATTATGCCGATACTCAGGATTTGTATAGCTTGCCAGAAAAAGCCGCGGATATCATTACAGGTGGTTTAGATGGTTGAATTAAAAGAGCCGCTTGCCACACTTTGGCGTGGTAAAGATGCTTTTGCAGAGGTCAAAAAACTGAACGGCGAGGTCTTTCGTGAACTGGAGACTCGTCGTACATTACGCTTTGAACTGTCCGGGAAAAGCTATTTTCTTAAATGGCACAAGGGGACGACATTAAAAGAGATTATAAAAAATCTACTCTCATTGCGGATGCCCGTTTTGGGCGCAGACAGAGAGTGGCACGCTATTCATCGCCTGAGTGATGTTGGCGTTGATACAATGAAGGGCATTGGGTTTGGCGAAAAAGGGTTAAATCCATTAACTCGCGCATCATTTATTATTACCGAAGATCTCACTCCCACAATTAGCCTTGAAGATTATTGTGCCGATTGGGCAGTCAACCCGCCTGATATACGTGTTAAGCGTATGCTGATCGCACGTGTAGCAACTATGGTGCGTAAAATGCATACTGCAGGGATAAATCACCGCGACTGTTACATTTGCCACTTTTTGCTTCATTTGCCATTTACTGGCCGGGAAGATGAATTAAAAATTTCAGTTATCGATCTGCATCGGGCACAGATACGTGCAAAAGTACCGCGCCGCTGGCGCGATAAAGACCTGATTGGTTTATATTTCTCATCAATGAATATTGGCCTGACGCAAAGAGATATCTGGCGATTTATGAAGGTTTATTTTGGGATGCCTTTACGCAAAATATTGTCTCTTGAACAGAATTTATTGAACATGGCAAGCGTTAAGGCCGAGCGTATTAAAGAGCGAACACAACGCAAAGGATTATAAAAATATTTATTAGTATGTACTGGAACTAACTTTATTATGACTATTTATTTTATAAATTGGGTTGCAGATTATGAATTAAAAATGATTCAGTACCTGAAAAAAAAGTACAAGATAAAAAATATAACAACACCAAAAAAATATAACTGGATTAATAAAAAAATATCAAAAATAGGGATGGATAATGCATGGCTGGGGCGATTATTCATCAAGCATTACCTCAATGATATTAAAAAAGATGACATAATTATCATTAATGACAGTGTTGTTAATAAAGGTATCAATAAACAAATATTAAAAAATATTAACTGTCATAAAGTTTTGCTTCTAAGAAATACTGTTGGCGAAGATTTTATTCTTGATAACGCGAATTATTTCGATATTATATATGATTTTGAGCATAGATTTATAGGGAATGAAAAGATCAAGGCAATAGAACAATTTTTTCCTATAGGAATGGATGAAATTAGAAATTATAGTTTATCTGACAAAAATAACAGCCAGCCAATATGTTTTTTCCTTGGTCGTGATAAAGGGCGTCTTCAAATAATTAATGAGTTAGCCGAGAGATTAACAACACTAGGATGTAAGCTAGATTTTAATGTTGTCAAAGATAAGACATCATCTACGACTTCAAAGTATTTGATTGAAAAACAAATATCTTATGAAGAGAATATTAGAAGAACATTAAATGCTAATATAATTGTTGATATAACCAAAGAAAACCAATCTGGCTGGACTCTTCGTATACTTGAGGCACTATTTTTCAATAAAAAATTAATTACTAATAATATAAATGTATTTGGTTCAGAAATCTATAGTGAATCTCGCTTTTTTATAATAGGTCATGATGATTGGGATAAGTTAGAGTATTTTATTAACTCATCTGTTAAACCAATGGATTATGATAGTTTATATAAATTCAGTCCAGATAAAATGATGTCAACGATTGTTTCTGATTTTATAGACAAATAAAACCGTTAAAACAGTGAGTTTTACTCAATTAATGAGAGTTTCTATGAAAATAGCGTTTATCGGCGAAGCTGTTTCTGGATTTGGCGGCATGGAAACTGTCATCCGTGATGTTATTACTACCTTCAGGCAACAACATATCCAAAGTGAAATGTTTTTCTTTTGTCGTAATGACAAAATGGATAAGGGATGGCTGGAAGGTATTAAATACTCATGTTCATTTTCCAATATTCGTTTAGGTTTTTTGCGTCGGGCGAAACATATTCATGCTCTAAGTAAATGGCTTCAGGAGTACCAACCAGATATCGTTATTTGTATTGATGTGATCTCCTGCCTGTTTGCCGCAAAAGCACGTAAAAAATCAGGAATTGATATGCCAGTATTTTCATGGCCACATTTTTCTTTAGATCACAAAAAACATGCTGAATATATCACCTGTGCCGACTATCATTTAGCAATCAGCTCTGGCATTAAACAGCAAATGATTAATCGAGGTGTAGCAGAATCGACGATAAATGTTATTTTTAATCCCGTCGAAACTAAAGACTCAGTCATTCCCGCGCCCGAGGAAGGTGAAACGGCAACGTTTATTTATGTTGGGCGTATGAAATTTGAAGGCCAGAAAAGAGTTAAAGACCTGCTTGATGGCTTATCACAAGCGAAAGGTAACTGGAAACTCCATGTATTGGGTGATGGCTCCGATTTCGAAAAATGCCAGGCTTATGGTAGAGAATTAAATATTGATGATCGAATTGTCTGGTATGGTTGGCAACAATATCCCTGGGAATTGGTCCAGCAAGATATTGAAAAAGTGAGTGCGTTATTGCTCACGTCATCTTTTGAAGGTTTCCCAATGACCCTACTTGAAGCCTTGTCGTGGGGGATTCCTTGTATCAGTGCCGATTGTGTCTCCGGGCCTGCTGACATTATTCAACCTGATGTCAATGGCCATCTGTATCAACCGGGAGATATTGCTGGTTTTGTAACTCTTCTAAATAAATATATAGCAGGTGAAATTCATATCGAACATGAAAAAATTCCTGCGTCGATCGATGAATTTTACCAATCGAAGTATTACGATAGATTACATAAGGTAATTATTTCTGCTATTTCCCGGAGGAAATAATGCAGCAGGTGTTTTTCCAGGAAACTGAGTTTCTTAATTCAGTTATTGATTATGATCATAAAGTAGAAACAGAAAATCTTTGTCTGGACATCGCTTATGGAACTGACAAAAACTTTCTATTTGGTTGCGGAATTTCGATTGCTTCAATATTAAAATATAATGAAGGAAGTCGATTGTGTTTCCATATTTTTACTGATTATTTTGGTGATGATGATCGTAAGTATTTTGATGCCCTGGCGTTGCAGTATAAAACCAGAATTAAAATATATCTGATTAATGGTGATCGACTGCGCTCATTGCCTAGCACTAAGAATTGGACTCATGCAATATATTTTCGTTTTGTTATTGCAGATTACTTTATTAATAAGGCGCCTAAAGTCCTTTATCTGGATGCAGATATCATTTGTCAGGGGACTATTGAGCCACTAATTAATTTCTCATTTCCTGACGATAAAGTCGCAATGGTTGTTACAGAAGGGCAAGCTGACTGGTGGGAAAAACGCGCCCATTCGTTAGGTGTTGCGGGAATTGCTAAAGGTTACTTTAACTCCGGTTTTTTATTGATTAATACTGCCCAATGGGCGGCTCAGCAGGTTTCTGCACGAGCTATTGCAATGCTAAATGAGCCAGAAATAATCAAAAAAATAACACATCCTGATCAGGATGTGTTAAATATGTTGCTGGCGGATAAACTTATTTTCGCTGATATTAAATATAACACCCAGTTCAGCTTAAATTATCAACTCAAAGAAAGCTTTATAAACCCAGTAACCAACGATACTATTTTTATCCATTATATCGGGCCAACCAAGCCCTGGCATGATTGGGCCTGGGATTATCCTGTATCACAAGCCTTTATGGAGGCAAAAAATGCTTCGCCATGGAAGAATACGGCGTTGCTGAAACCGAACAATAGCAATCAATTAAGATATAGCGCAAAACATATGCTTAAAAAGCATAGATATCTAAAAGGATTTAGCAACTATCTTTTTTATTTTATTGAAAAGATAAAGCATTAAAACTGGGAAACTATAAAGTAATGATATAAGGGTAGCATTGTGGACTCATTTCCTGCCATAGAGATAGATAAAGTTAAAGCCTGGGATTTTCGGCTAGCTAATATAAATACTTCTGAATGTTTAAATGTTGCCTATGGTGTCGATGCTAATTATCTTGATGGTGTAGGTGTTTCCATCACATCAATTGTCCTAAATAATCGACATATTAATCTTGATTTTTATATTATTGCTGATGTTTATAATGATGGTTTTTTTCAAAAAATTGCAAAGCTTGCAGAGCAAAACCAATTAAGAATCACGTTATATAGAATTAACACTGATAAGCTCCAGTGCTTGCCTTGTACACAGGTCTGGTCAAGAGCAATGTACTTCCGTTTATTTGCATTTCAATTATTGGGTTTAACGCTTGATCGTTTGCTTTATCTTGATGCAGATGTTGTTTGTAAAGGCGATATTAGCCAACTATTACATCTGGGTTTAAATGGAGCGGTTGCTGCTGTTGTTAAAGATGTTGAGCCAATGCAAGAAAAGGCGGTATCCAGGTTGTCTGATCCTGAATTACTTGGGCAGTACTTTAATTCCGGTGTCGTTTATTTAGACTTAAAAAAATGGGCTGACGCAAAACTAACAGAAAAAGCGTTGTCTATTCTTATGAGTAAAGATAATGTTTATAAATACCCTGATCAGGATGTTATGAATGTCTTACTGAAAGGGATGACATTATTTTTGCCTCGTGAGTACAATACAATTTATACAATTAAAAGTGAATTAAAAGACAAAACACATCAAAACTATAAAAAGCTGATTACAGAAAGTACTCTTCTTATTCATTATACAGGTGCAACTAAACCGTGGCACAAATGGGCAATTTATCCATCGGTAAAATACTATAAAATAGCTTTAGAAAATTCCCCCTGGAAAGATGACTCTCCACGAGATGCGAAATCAATTATTGAATTTAAAAAAAGATATAAACATCTTTTAGTGCAACATCATTATATCTCAGGAATTATAGCAGGAGTCTGTTATCTTTGCCGAAAATATTACCGTAAATAACATTTAACTGGTTTATTATGATTCAGAAGAGCAAGATCAAAGACTTGGTTGTTTTTACCGATGAAAACAATTCAAAGTACCTCAATGTATTAAATGACTTCTTGTCTTATAATATAAATATCATCAAGGTTTTTCGTTCTATTGATGATACAAAAGTTATGCTTATTGATACCGATTACGGTAAATTGATTCTTAAGGTTTTTTCTCCGAAAGTTAAGCGTAACGAACGTTTCTTTAAGTCTCTGTTAAAAGGTGATTATTACGAACGCCTTTTTGAGCAAACCCAAAAAGTACGAAATGAAGGGTTAAATACACTCAATGACTTTTATTTATTGGCTGAACGGAAAACCTTACGTTTTGTCCATACTTATATCATGATCATCGAGTATATTGATGGCATAGAGTTGTGTGATATGCCCGATATTGATGATGCGCTAAAAAATAAAATTCAGCAATCAATTAATGCCTTACATCAACATGGCATGGTTTCTGGCGACCCCCATCGTGGTAACTTCATTATAAAAAATGGTGAGGTTCGAATTATCGATCTCTCCGGAAAGCGTGCTTCAGCGCAGCGTAAAGCGAAAGATCGTATTGACTTAGAGCGTCATTACGGTATTAAAAATGAGATTAGAGATCTAGGCTATTATCTTTTAGTATATCGTAAAAAAATGCGCAATTTTATGCGGCGTTTGAAAGGGAAACCAGCGCGCTAAAAAAAATCCCACAATTACATGTCTTCACCAGGACAGTTTTAAGCGGAGTTATTTATTTCACAGGTTTATCATGAAGAATATTAGATACATTGACAAAAAAGATGTTGAAAACCTGATTGAAAATAAAATATCTGATGATGTTATTATTTTTCTTTCGGGCCCTACATCGCAAAAAACACCTTTGTCAGTATTACGAACAAAGGATATTATTGCTGTCAATGGTTCTGCGCAATATCTGTTAAGTAATAATATCGTTCCTTTTATATATGTACTTACAGATGTCCGATTTTTACATCAGCGTCGTGATGATTTTTATAAATTTAGCCAGAGAAGTCGTTATACCATAGTAAACGTTGACGTTTATGAACACGCTTCCAAAGAAGATAAACTTTATATCCTCCAGAACTGCCTCGTATTACGGTCCTTTTACCGTCGGGAAAAAGGTGGTTTTATAAAGAAGATTAAATTTAATATTTTGAGACAGATTCACAAAGAACTGCTGATCTCTGTACCGTTGTCTAAAAAAGGTCGTCTGGTTGGATTTTGCAAGGACATTAGTCTTGGTTATTGCTCATGCCATACTATTGCCTTTGCTGCAATTCAAATCGCATATTCACTTAAGTATGCGCGGATTATTTGTTCTGGTCTTGATTTAACGGGTAGCTGTTCTCGTTTCTATGATGAGAATAAAAATCCCATGCCCTCGGAATTAAGTAGGGATTTATTCAAAATATTGCCATTTTTTCGTTTTATGCATGATAATGTAAAAGATATTAATATTTATAATTTATCAGATGATACAGCTATTTCTTACGATGTAATTCCATTTATTAAACTTCAAGACATCAGTGCAGAAGAATCAAAAGATATGACAAGAAAAAAAATGCAATATAGAACTTCAACCGATTCTTATGCTAATTAATCATCCTGAAACTAAAATAATATGGTATAAAAATGCGCTTAGGAACTTTTCACAAAAAGAAAAGATTTTATATAAACAAAATCAAGATTAATTTCCTTTCTTTTTTATTTCGTAATAAAATAAATAATCAAATTACAGATCCAGCACAAGTTAAATCATGCCTTATTATTCATGATAATAATAAACTTGGTGATCTAATTGTATTAAGTTCGATTTATCGTGAACTTTATAGTAAAGGGGTTAAAATAACTCTTCTCACAAATAGAAAGGGTGGGGAATTTCTCTCTAATAATAAAAATATATTTGAGTTCTGTATTAAAGAATCAACCGGTTTTCTTGAAATGCTTACTCTATGTAAGCATCTGCGGGATTTACAGTTCGATATTGTATTAGACCCCTTTGAAACTATGCCCTCATTTAAGCATAGCTTAATATTATCAAGTTTAAAAGATTCTTACATTCTGGGTTTTGATCATTGGTATAAGCGTTACTATTCATTTTACCATCCCCACGATGAATGTTTAAAAGAACATATGAGTACACGAGCAATAGAAATACTGAAGCATATTTATGGTGAGGGTAAATTTTCCACCAACTACGACTTGCATTTACCAGTAGATGTTGAAGATAAAATAAAAGAATTTATTGGAGATACAAGAATAGTCATTATTAATCCATTAGGTGCAAAAAAAATATGCCGTCTTACGTTTGAGCAAATAAAAGTTATATATCAAGAAGTGAAAACACACTTTGAAAATTATCGGATTATATTTACCGGGTTACCGCAAGATTTATTGACAATACCAATACTTGAAATCGAAACACTACCATTTGATGAGTTTATTTATACCGTTGCGTTGACCAAGTATAGTGATTTTGTCATTTCTGTTGATACAGCTCTTGTTCATATCGCTGCGGCTTATCATAAACCAACGCTTGCATTTTACCCTAATTCACGTACTCCGGAATATCCCTCGCATTTAATTTGGTCCCCGAATCATCATAAATCTATACAAATAGTATCCCCAACATATACGGTAAAAGATATCGATACTGAAACTTTAACTAATTCAGTAAAGAGATTAAGTTGTATAGATAAGAAGTGAGTTTTAACTCACTTCTTAAACTTGTTTATTCTTAATTAATTGTATTGTTACGATTATTAATGACGAGTAAGAGGACTATAGCGGATATAATGATAATTGGAATGCTGCGTGCCCATATGATCACATCACTGAGTCCAATCCCCACAATGCCAAGCGTTAATATCAACAAACCCAAAGCTCGTTTTTTATATGCTATATAAAATAGTGAAAAATAGAGGAAAAGTGTGGAAAAAATTCCCATCAGACCTTTCAGTGACCCTGCTTCAATTATCTCATTATGTAGATGTACGTTAGAAAACTCCAATGCCCCTCTTAGCCTATTGTGTTCTGCAACTAACAAATTCATACTTTCAGCGCGTGACTCTGCTGATCTAAATGAAAAAGGTGACTTTATGAATATATTTAAACCAATTTCGTACATTGCCAGTCTTGCACCTAGGGAAGTAACACTATTAGCATTGGTATAACTGTTTAAGTCATTTAATGCTTCATTATAGCGATTCTGTATTGGTTTATTAAATATAATAACAATGCTAGCTAATATAGCAATTAGTAGAACAATAGAGGAAGTGAATTTCTTGGGTGATTTATTATAATAAGCTATTAATGCAGCAACACAAATTATAGGGAACAGGAGTAGGGTTGCTCTGGTTTGTGTTAGCGCCAGAACATAAAGTACCGCGCAACTATTTAATAAAAATAAAAAAAGGATGATTTTTCTTAGTATAAAGAATCGCAACGCCACTAACTATCCCTATTAGCATTGTTGAATATGCTGCTCCTGTTGCCGTTCCTACACCAAAAGAAATGCGGTCATTTTCATGAATGCTATTAATATACATTGCATATCCAGCAATTAGAAATGACAGAGAATACAAAGTGTATAATACACTCTCTTTTTTTGATTTTAGCTGGCTAGTTAGTGTCAAGAAAACAATAAAAGAACCAAATATAAATATTTTGGCAGTATTTAAATAACTATGGTAAGTAGCACGAAATGGCGAATTATCTACTTTAAACGCAGAATACCAAATTAAATCAAGCAAGCCTATTAAAAATATAGAAAGGGGAAGAATAAGGTTTTTTATATTATAATTTTCTTGTCTGCCACGTAAAATTAGTGACAATAAGCAAACTATAGCAGTGATATTATATATTTTTATGCTGAAAGTATTATCGACGAATGCAATTATCATTGAAAAAAAACATAATATATAAGTTATTATCTCTAAAATCATTGATGATTTCAGAGTGTAAGGTTTCAATGAATGAAGTTTAAAGGATGTTAGCATGTTTTACCTTTATAATGATGATAACTTTTCCAAAACTGCTTGACTGTTGAGGTTAATTAAATTTTCTCTTGGAGCCCTACATACCATCTGATTCTTCCCATACCCACCAATTAATCCCGGATCGGTTGGTCCATAAACCGTGATATTGGGTCTATCCAGTGCCGCCGTTAAATGGCTTAACCCCGTATCCACCGACACTACAAATTTAGCCCCGGCCAGCACGCGGGCAACGCCTTCCAGACTCATCTTCGGCAATACTTCAACATAAGCAAATCCTTCCGCCAGTCGTTTCGCCCGTTCTTCCTCATGCGGCGCGCCCCACGGAAGTTTAATCCGTATTCCTGAATCAGCCAGTAAACCAATCAATTCTCGCCAGTGTTCTTCCGGCCAGTGTTTATCATCACGGGTCGTCGCATGAAGAAATACGGCATATTCGCCAGCATCTGTAGGCAGGTTCGTCAGAAAATGCTGTGCGATAGCATAATCGCCCTGGGTTTGCGGTTTGCTATAGCCCAAACTTTTGGCAAACAGTTCGCGGGTGCGTTCTACGGCGTGCTGCTGTTTTGCAATATGATGCTTACGATTGTAAAACAGGCTGGCTAAAGGTTCGCGAGCGGTTTGCCAGTCCATGCCATGCTTTACGCCATGCGCCAGACGCGTCACCAGCGCCGCGCTTTTTACCAGCCCCTGAGCGTCGATAACTGCGTCATAGTTCTCTGCTTGTAGCGCTTCACGAAACGCTTTGCGTTCCGCTTTTATGGGGGCCGAGAACCAGGCTTTACGCCAGCGACGTATTGCCACAGGAATAACTCGCTCAACGGCAGCGTGCCAGGAAGGAATCTGTGCGAACCCTTCTTCCACCACCCAGTCAAACTTAATCCCTGGGATTGCCTGCTGGGCATCAGTGAGTGCGGGCAACGTATGGAGAACATCGCCCATCGACGATGTTTTAACGATCAAAACCCGCATCCGTCAGGCTTCCTCTTGTAACAATAGCGCGTTGAGTTCTTCCAGTACGCGCTGGGGAGTAATGTCGATTAAGCTCTGGTGATAACCCTCCGCAGCGTCACCTTTACGCACTTTGTGATAGCCGGTAATCAAACGGATCACGCGCGCTTTATGGGATAGCGGCGGTGTGAAGTCCGGGCTACTCGGACCATACAGGGCAACCAGCGGACGATTGAGCGCCGCCGCAACATGCATCAGGCCAGAATCGTTAGTGACAATGGCTTTACAGGCTGCAATCAGGATAACCGCTTGATCAAGCTGTGTTTCCCCCGCCAGGTTCCGACACCATGCCTGCTGCTCGGTATTCAAAGCGGCAAGAATCTCATTGCCCGCTTCATGATCTTTCGCCGAGCCAAACAGAACCACCTGATAACCTTCATCAATCAGCTGCTTTGCCAGCTCCGCATAGTGGTAGTGTGGCCAGCGTTTTGCCGGACCAAACTCCGCACCCGGGCAAAAACCAATCATCGGACGTTCTGATGAAAGCGAAAATTGATTACAGGTATATGATTTTTCACCTTCGCTCACCTGCAACTGCGGCCATAACAATGGCTGCGGCAGATCTTGTGCTGTGCGCATAATGCCTTTGTCATAGGCCAGCGCTATATAGCGTTCCACCATTAGCGGCCAGGCTTCTTTATCGAGCACGCGTACATCGTTGAGTAAACCGTAGCGCATCTCGCCGCGCCAGCCGGTGCGATGAGGAATACCCGCGAAGAAAGGCACTAATGCAGATTTGAAGGAGTTGGGTAAGACGTAGGCGCGGTCGTAGCGCTTTTCACGCAGGCTATGACCCAGTTTGCGGCGTTCGCCGATTTCCAGCGCTCCGTGACCGAGAGGCATAGGAATAGCTTCGTTAACTTCCGGCATCCGCGATAATAATGGACGGCACCATGCCGGTGCCATCACATCGATTATCGCCTGGGGATAGCGCGCCTGGAGCGTGCGATAGAGACTTTGCGACATCATCATGTCGCCAACCCAAGACGGGCCGATCACCAGTATTTTCATGCAGAGCTCTTATGCGTCGCGATTCAGCCAGGCCATGTATTCCGTTACACCTTCAGCAACGGTTTTGAACGGTTTGTCGTAACCCGCCGCGCGCAGATTTGTCAGATCTGCCTGAGTGAACGCCTGATAGCGGCCTTTCAGTTTATCCGGGAACGGAATGTATTCGATCTGGCCTTTCTTGTGATAAGCCAGCGTAGCATCAGCTACCGCCTGGAAGGATTCCGCACGACCAGTACCGAGATTGAAGATGCCGGAAACGCCATTTTCCAGGAACCACAGATTCACATCAGCCACGTCGCCCACATAGACGAAGTCGCGTTTGAAGTTCTCGCTACCTTCAAACAGCTTCGGTGATTCACCGTTGTTAAGCTGGGTGTTGAGATGGAAAGCGACGCTCGCCATGCTGCCTTTATGGCCTTCACGCGGTCCATAAACGTTGAAATAACGGAAGCCAACAATCTGCGAGTTCGCTTCAGGCAGGATTTGACGAACATATTCATCAAACAGGAATTTTGAGTAACCGTAGACGTTCAACGGTTTTTCGTACTCGCGGGATTCAATAAAGTCGGAGGTGCGTCCGCCGTAGGTGGCTGCGGAAGAAGCGTACAGGAACGGGATTTCACGCTCCAGGCAGTAGTGCAGCAGCTCCTTGGAGTATTGATAGTTGTTATCCATCATATACTTGCCGTCCCACTCGGTGGTGGAAGAGCACGCGCCTTCGTGGAAAATCGCTTCGACATCGCCGAACTCTTCGCCAGCCATAATCTGGATCAGGAAGTCTTCCTTATCCATATAGTCTGCGATATTCAGATCCACCAGGTTCACAAACTTGGTGCCGTCTTTCAGGTTGTCCACCACCAGAATATCGGTGATGCCTTTATCATTCAGGGCTTTAACGATGTTGCTGCCGATAAAGCCCGCGCCGCCGGTAACGATGATCATAACTGTAACCTTCGAATTATGGAGTCAGAGACAATCTCAGACACGAATGTCTGTAATCATACCATCACATCCGAATCCCTTCAGCCCTTTACATAGAGGTGCAAGGATGCTAATTGCAACAAACTAGTTTGGGTTTTAGCTAGTCCTTCATGGCGGATGTTGGTTTTGCATGTGAATAGTGCTTTAGTATCAATATTCCGATGTATGATAAATAACGGAAGCATTTGAATGGATAATATACAGTATACATTCTATTAATATTTATGATATAATTCTTTTTTTATATTAATGGTCTTATTAGTAATGAAATCATCCACCACAATTATCACTGCATATTTTGACATTGGTAGAGGGGATTGGACTGCTAATAAAGGGTTCCGTGAAAAACTAGCTCGTTCAGTTGATGTTTATTTTAGTTACTTTGAGCGTCTGGCCGCACTTGAAAATGAGATGATTATTTTCACTTCTCCCGATTTGAAACCAAGGGTTGAAGCGATTCGCAACGGAAAACCAACAACGGTTATCGTTATCGATATAAAAAAGAAATTTAGATATATCAGAAGTCGTATCGAAAAAATTCAAAAAAGATGAGTCGTTTACAAATAGACTTGAGCCTCGACAATTAAAAAACCCAGAGTACTGGTCACCAGAGTATGTTTTGGTATGTAACCTTAAGGCCTATTTTGTAAATAAAGCTATCAACATGGGCTTAGTGAAAACGCCTCTTGTTGCGTGGATAGATTTTGGCTATTGCCATAAGCCAAATGTAACTCGAGGATTGAAAATTTGGGATTTCCCATTTGATGAAAGTAAGATGCATCTTTTCACTATAAAAAAAGGGCTTACTGTCACATCTCAACAACAGGTTTTTGATTTCATGATTGGCAATCATGTATATATTATTGGGGGCGCAATTGTTGGTTCACAGCATAAATGGAAAGAATTCTATAAATTAGTTCTGGAAAGTCAAAAAATAACACTAAATAATAACATTGTGGACGATGACCAGGGCATTTTTGTCATGTGCTATTACAAACGCCCCGATCTCTTCAACCTAAACTATCTGGGGAGAGGAAAATGGTTCGATTTGTTTCGCTGCTTCAGGAGTAACACTTTAGGGGCAAAAATGCAGGCGCTGAGAATTTTCCTTTCAAGAAAATAGGTTTCCCTCCATTAGTGGGTAGCGTTTTGATACCAACTGAGATAGGAAAAATGATGCTTTGGCATCATTTTTTCTTTTTATATCAATGCAGTAAAATCAATCATCATTATGCCCAGCCAAAACTGTACAGTTTTTCTACTATCTGTAGGTGTTGAGAGACATCAAGTTACACGTTATTTATCCTGAATTTTGCAGAAGTGTTAACGCGTTATCTCGTCGCGACCTATAAGTTTGGGTAATATGTGCTGGAATTTGCCCTGTCTGGAGAATCGCAATGCGTGGAGAATTTTATCAGCAGTTAACCAACGATCTGGAAACCGCACGGGCGGAAGGGTTGTTTAAAGAAGAGCGCATTATTACGTCTGCGCAGCAAGCAGATATCACTGTGGCTGATGGAAGCCACGTCATTAACTTTTGTGCCAACAACTATCTCGGGCTGGCGAATCATCCTGATCTGATTGCGGCGGCAAAGGCGGGAATGGATTCTCACGGTTTCGGCATGGCTTCGGTGCGTTTTATTTGCGGCACTCAGGACAGCCATAAAGAGCTTGAACAAAAACTGGCGGCCTTCCTGGGGATGGAAGATGCGATTCTCTACTCTTCCTGCTTTGATGCTAACGGTGGCCTGTTTGAAACGCTTCTGGGTGCGGAAGACGCCATTATCTCCGACGCACTGAACCACGCGTCTATTATTGATGGTGTGCGTCTGTGCAAAGCTAAACGCTATCGCTATGCCAACAACGATATGCAGGAGCTGGAAGCACGTCTGAAAGAAGCGCGTGAAGCCGGTGCGCGTCATGTGCTGATCGCCACCGATGGTGTGTTCTCAATGGACGGCGTGATTGCCAACCTGAAGGGCGTTTGCGATCTGGCAGATAAATATGATGCCCTGGTGATGGTAGACGACTCCCACGCGGTCGGTTTTGTCGGTGAAAATGGTCGTGGTTCCCATGAATACTGCGATGTGATGGGCCGGGTCGATATTATCACCGGTACGCTTGGTAAAGCGCTGGGCGGGGCTTCTGGTGGTTATACCGCGGCGCGCAAAGAAGTGGTTGAGTGGCTGCGCCAGCGTTCTCGTCCGTACCTGTTCTCCAACTCGCTGGCACCGGCCATTGTTGCCGCGTCCATCAAAGTACTGGAGATGGTCGAAGCGGGCAGCGAACTGCGTGACCGTCTGTGGGCGAACGCGCGTCAGTTCCGTGAGCAAATGTCGGCGGCGGGCTTTACCCTGGCGGGAGCCGATCACGCCATTATTCCGGTCATGCTTGGTGATGCGGTAGTGGCGCAGAAATTTGCCCGTGAGCTGCAAAAAGAGGGCATTTACGTTACCGGTTTCTTCTATCCGGTCGTTCCGAAAGGTCAGGCGCGTATTCGTACCCAGATGTCTGCGGCGCATACCCCTGAGCAAATTACGCGTGCAGTAGAAGCATTTACGCGTATTGGTAAACAACTGGGCGTTATCGCCTGAGGATGTGAGATGAAAGCGTTATCCAAACTGAAAGCGGAAGAGGGCATCTGGATGACCGACGTTCCTGTACCGGAACTCGGGCATAACGATCTGCTGATTAAAATCCGTAAAACAGCCATCTGCGGGACTGACGTTCACATCTATAACTGGGATGAGTGGTCGCAAAAAACCATCCCGGTGCCGATGGTCGTGGGCCATGAATATGTCGGTGAAGTGGTAGGTATTGGTCAGGAAGTGAAAGGCTTCAAGATCGGCGATCGCGTTTCTGGCGAAGGCCATATCACCTGTGGTCATTGCCGCAACTGTCGTGGTGGTCGTACCCATTTGTGCCGCAACACGATAGGCGTTGGTGTTAATCGCCCGGGCTGCTTTGCCGAATATCTGGTGATCCCGGCATTCAACGCCTTCAAAATCCCCGACAATATTTCCGATGACTTAGCCGCAATTTTTGATCCCTTCGGTAACGCCGTGCATACCGCGCTGTCGTTTGATCTGGTGGGCGAAGATGTGCTGGTTTCTGGTGCAGGCCCGATTGGTATTATGGCAGCGGCGGTGGCGAAACACGTTGGTGCACGCAATGTGGTGATCACTGATGTTAACGAATACCGCCTTGAGCTGGCGCGTAAAATGGGTATCACCCGTGCGGTTAACGTCGCCAAAGAAAATCTCAATGACGTGATGGCGGAGTTAGGCATGACCGAAGGTTTTGATGTCGGTCTGGAAATGTCCGGTGCGCCGCCAGCGTTTCGTACCATGCTTGACACCATGAATCACGGCGGCCGTATTGCGATGCTGGGTATTCCGCCGTCTGATATGTCTATCGACTGGACCAAAGTGATCTTTAAAGGCTTGTTCATTAAAGGTATTTACGGTCGTGAGATGTTTGAAACCTGGTACAAGATGGCGGCGCTGATTCAGTCTGGCCTCGATCTTTCGCCGATCATTACCCATCGTTTCTCTATCGATGATTTCCAGAAGGGCTTTGACGCTATGCGTTCGGGCCAGTCCGGGAAAGTTATTCTGAGCTGGGATTAACACGAACAAGGGCTGGTATTCCAGCCCTTTTATCTGAGGATAATCTGTTAAATATGTAAAATCCTGTCAGTGTAATAAAGAGTTCGTAATTGTGCTGATCTCTTATATAGCTGCTCTCATTATCTCTCTACCCTGAAGTGACTCTCTCACCTGTAAAAATAATATCTCACAGGCTTAATAGTTTCTTAATACAAAGCCTGTAAAACGTCAGGATAACTTCAGAGGTCGTCGGTAATTTATGATGAACAGCACCAATAAACTTAGTGTTATTATTCCGTTATATAATGCGGGCGATGATTTCCGCACTTGTATGGAATCTTTAATTACGCAAACCTGGACTGCTCTGGAAATCATTATTATTAACGATGGTTCAACGGATAATTCTGTTGAAATAGCAAAGTATTACGCAGAAAACTATCCGCACGTTCGTTTGTTGCATCAGGCGAATGCTGGCGCATCGGTGGCGCGTAATCGTGGGATTGAAGTGGCAACGGGCAAATATGTCGCTTTTGTCGATGCTGACGATGAAGTCTATCCCACCATGTACGAAACGCTGATGACCATGGCGTTAGAGGACGACCTCGACGTGGCGCAGTGCAACGCTGACTGGTGTTTTCGTGAAACGGGAGAAACCTGGCAATCCATCCCCACCGATCGCCTTCGCTCAACCGGCGTATTAACCGGCCCGGACTGGCTGCGGATGGGGCTTTCTTCGCGCCGTTGGACTCACGTTGTCTGGATGGGGGTTTATCGCCGTGATGTTATTGTTAAAAATAACATTAAATTTATTGCCGGATTACATCATCAGGATATTGTCTGGACAACAGAATTCATGTTTAACGCGCTGCGTGCGCGATATACCGAGCAATCATTATATAAATATTATCTGCATAATACGTCAGTGAGTCGGTTGCATAGACAAGGGAATAAAAACCTTAATTATCAACGTCACTATATTAAGATTACCCGCCTGCTGGAGAAATTAAATCGAAATTATGCCGACAAAATTATGATTTATCCGGAATTTCATCAGCAAATAACTTACGAGGCATTGCGTGTTTGCCATGCGGTGCGCAAAGAGCCGGATATTCTTACCCGCCAACGGATGATTGCCGAGATATTTACTTCCGGTATGTATAAGCGCCTGATTACCAATGTGCGCAGCGTGAAGGTCGGTTACCAGGCGTTACTGTGGTCTTTCCGCTTATGGCAATGGCGCGACAAAACGCGGTCGCACCATCGCATTACGCGTAGCGCCTTTAATTTGCGCTAGCGTTAAACTTCGCCGCTTCGGGCTGTTTGCCCCAGCCTTGCCACTGATGCTGGAAGTAAACGATCAGCGTGCTCTGGCTGATGCTTTCGCTTAATACTTCAAAGAAGCGATTAGCATAAACAGGTTCTATCGGTTTCTTCGGTTTGCACAGCTTCACGCCACGGAACGGATTACGCGGTGCATCAGGCACAGCGTTTTTCGGCGGTGTAGAAGTATCAACCTGCGGTTCATTCAGCAAGCTGCTGGCTTTCACCAGCGTAATGTCTGGCGGCAGGTTATAAACCATCTGTTGCAACACGCGTACCGTTGCAGGGTGAGGATGCCCAATGGCAATGGTCGAACCGTTGCGACGCGCCAGGTCAATTGCGCGATTAAATTGCACACGGATGTCCGCTTCATTTTGCGAATCGTCGAGGAATACCTTCCGTTTGATCACCTTCACGCCAGTGCCTTGCGCGGCGCGCATCGCCTGGGTATTACCGATGGTTACGCTGTCGAGGAAGTAAAGATTGTAACGCTCCAGCGCCTGCATCACTTTCTGCATACCAAACAGGTTAGAGGTCATCTTGCTGCCCATGTGGTTGTTGATCCCCACGGCATAGGGCACGTTATTGACCGCACTACGAATAATGCGCTCAATTTCGTCGCTGCTCATCTCCGGGCGTAGCGTATTTTTCTCCAGCGGCTGTTTACTCAACGGTGCCATCGGGAGATGAATCAACACTTCGTGCCCGCTGTTATGCGCTTTGGTCGCCATCTCTCTGGCGTGCGGTGAATCGGGTAATACAGCGACGGAGATAGCGGAAGGCATCGCCAGCACCTGGTTTTCGTTGTGCGGGCGATACCCAAAATCATCAATGACGATGGCAAGTTTGCCAGCAAGTACGGGGGAGGAGAGCGCCAACAGAGCGGCAAATGCAAGAACGTTACGACGAAATGGAAACAAAACTTATCTTCCCAACCACGGCTGTGGATTGACCGCCTGACCCTGGCGGCGAATTTCGAAATAGAGTGAAGGCCGACCCTGACCGCCACTGCTGCCCACCAGTGCAATCGGCTGGCCCGCGCGAACCTGCGAACCAACGCTCACCAGTGCGCTCTGATTATAGCCGTAAAGACTCATGTCGCCTTTACCATGCTCAACCACCACCACCAGACCGTAGCCTTGCAGCCAGTCAGCCAGAATCACCCGACCGTCGGCAATCGCTTTAACTTCAGTACCTTCAGAAGCACCGATAACCATACCTTTCCAGCGTAATTCACCCTGTAGCTGTTCGCCATAGCGATGCAGCGTCGGCCCGCGAACCGGCCAGAATGCCTGACCACGCGGCGCGCCCAGACCACCGGTACGGGACATCAGCGATTTTTCGCTTTCGGTCGGTTTGTAGGTGGTGCCTTTGCGCGTCGCTTCTTTCTGGCGGTCGCGAACCGCCTGGGCCTCACGTGCTTCTCGTTCTGCACGCGCTTTCGCCGCGGCTTCCGCACGGGCAATGCTGTTACGCAGACGGGATTCGTTGGCGCGCAGCTCGCTCAACTGTTGCTGACCTTGCTGGATGGAAGACTCCAGCCCTGCCAGCGTCTTTTTACGCTCGTTCAGCGCCTGAGTCAGTTTCGCCTGTTGGGCGCGCTGCTCATATAACAGCGTTTGTTGCTCGCTCTGTTTCTCTTCCAGTTCAGCACGCTGCATGGCGACTTCTTCACGCGTTTGCTTCAACTGGGCAATGGTTTCTTGTCGCGCCTGGTTGAGATAGCCGAAATAAGCCTGTAAACGCTGTCCACGCTGGCTTTCTTCACCGCTGAGAATCAGCTGAATACCGGTATGCTCGCCCTGACGGAATGCGGCATCCAGTTGTGCGGCGAGGCTGCGCTCCTGGGCGGCTTTTTGCTGCTCCAGTTTGGCAATCGACGCGTTCATCTCATCAATCTGTTTATTGAGTTGATTGAGCGTGTTTTGCGTTTCGCGCAGCTTACGGGTGGCTTCAGAGATCGCTTCTTCCTGCTTTTTCAATTGTGCGAGCAGGCTTGCGCGTTGTTGTTGCTTTTGGCGTACCGCGCGCTCTTTTGCGGCGATGTCAGCCTGAATAGATTTGAGTTGGTCACGCTCATCCGCGTGGGCGGAAAAGGCGCACAACAATACGCCAGCGCTAAGAACGCTGGCGTAGATGATGGGCCTGATTGCAAACCTGCGCGGTTTCACGGCCCGTGTCATGGTATTAATCGCCTTTCCCCTCATGGGGAGGGATTATTCCACGATGAACAGCGGCTTACCAGTCATCTCTTGCGGGATTTCCATACCCATCAGCGACAACATGGTCGGCGCGATGTCAGAAAGTTTGCCGCCTTCAACCGCTTTCACGTTCTTATCACCAACGTAAATCAGCGGAACTGGCAGGTTGGTGTGTGCCGTGTGTGCCTGACCCGTTGCCGGATCGCGCATCTGCTCAGCGTTACCGTGGTCAGCGGTGATCAGCAGTTGTCCACCCACGGACTCAACCGCTTTCGCGACTTCTTCCACGCAGTGATCCAGCGCTTCAACCGCTTTAACCGCCGCTTCCATCACCCCGGTGTGACCTACCATGTCGCCGTTCGGATAGTTACAGATGATGGTGTCGTATTTGCCGCTCTTGATGGCCGCAACCAGTTTTTCGGTCAGCTCTGCGGAGCTCATTTCCGGTTGCAGATCGTAGGTAGCCACTTTCGGTGAGTTGATCAGAATGCGATCTTCGCCTTTGAACGACTCTTCTACGCCACCGTTGAAGAAGAAAGTAACGTGGGCATATTTTTCGGTTTCGGAAATACGCAACTGAGTTTTGTCGTTTTTCGCCATCCACTCGCCGAAGGTGTTAACCAGGGAAGCGGGTGGGTAAGCAACCGCAGTTTTGATGTCAGCGGCGTATTCGGTCAGCATCACGAAATCGACGTTAACCACTTTCTTACGCGCGAAGCCATCGAAATCAGCGTTCACGAAAGCACGAGTGATTTCACGCGCGCGGTCAGCACGGAAGTTCATGAAAATCAGTGCATCGCCGTCTTCCATTGCCGCGTCTGGCTGACCTTCAGCACGGATAACGGTCGCTTTCACGAATTCATCATTTTCGTCGCGAGCATAAGCAGCCTGCAAACCAGCAACGGCGGTATCGGCCTGGAACTCGCCCTGCGCCAGAGTCAGCAGGTCATAAGCTTTTTCTACGCGATCCCAACGGTTATCGCGGTCCATCGCGTAGTAACGACCAATGATGGACGCTACGCGGCCTTTGCCCAGCGCGGCAAATTTTTCTTCGAATTTTTTCAGCGAGGATTCAGCACTGCGCGGCGGAGTGTCGCGACCGTCAAGGAATGCGTGCAGGTAGATTTTTTCTGCGCCGCGTTCAGCTGCCAGTTCTACCATCGCCATGATGTGATCTTCGTGGCTGTGTACGCCGCCTGCGGAGAGCAGACCCATAATGTGTACCGCTTTGCCTGCGTTTTTCGCTTTATCTACCGCGCCAGTCAGCACCGGATTAGCAAAGAAAGCGCGATCTTTGATTTCAACGTCCAGACGAGTCAGGTCCTGATACACGATGCGGCCGGCACCCAGGTTAACGTGGCCTACTTCGGAGTTACCCATCTGACGGTCAGGCAGACCGACTTCCAGACCGGAAGCGTCGATTAGGGTATGCGGACGATTGGCCCACAGTGCATCCATTACCGGGGTTTTAGCACTAAAAATGGCGTTATCCTGCTGTTCTTCGCGATAGCCATAGCCATCCAGAATCACCAGTACCATAGGTTTTTTAGAAACCAACATTGCGACAACCTCATACTCAAGAGTCAAAATTTGCGTAATTTTACTACAGCTGAATCGATAAAATAGCCTCTGAAGATCAAAATATACGACCGCTCGCGGCAAGCCGATGCCAGATTTACGCTTTTTTTTCGTCGCGCCCCGCAAAATTGCATTCCAGTTAACGCGCTGGCTGTATTTGCCGCACCGCGCAGGTATACTCCTTTCCTGGTTTTTTTAATCACTACGTCGGGAGTTGTTACCCCCCATGCAAGAAATTATGCAATTTGTTGGCCGTCATCCCATACTGAGTATCGCCTGGATCGCGTTACTGGTGGCGGTTCTTGTGACTACGTTTAAGAGCCTGACCTCGAAAGTGAAGGTGATTACTCGTGGTGAAGCTACGCGTCTGATCAACAAAGAAGACGCTGTGGTTGTGGATTTACGTCAGCGTGATGACTTCCGTAAAGGCCATATCGCAGGTTCTATTAATCTGTTGCCGAGCGAAATCAAAGCCAACAATGTTGGTGAGCTTGAGAAGCACAAAGACAAACCGGTTATCGTGGTAGACGGTTCTGGCATGCAGTGCCAGGAGCCTGCAAACGCACTGACGAAAGCTGGTTTTGCGCAAGTATTCGTGCTGAAAGAAGGCGTCGCTGGCTGGGCTGGCGAAAACTTGCCTTTGGTGCGCGGCAAATAATTTACCTGTCGTCTTTCATGATGCAGGCCGTTAGCTGCAATTAGGCCCCCAGCGACTTATTGTTATAAGCTTCTGGGGACACTCCATTTTGCTGCCGCCCTGCAACATGAAATTTCAGGGTAAAAAAAACAGGAGCTAATTTATGGCCAATGTTGAAATCTATACCAAAGAAACCTGCCCGTATTGCCATCGTGCAAAAGCACTGCTGAGCAGCAAGGGCGTGAGTTTCCAGGAGCTGCCGATCGATGGCAACGCCGCCAAGCGTGAAGAGATGATCAAACGCAGCGGTCGCACCACGGTTCCCCAGATTTTTATTGACGCACAGCACATTGGCGGCTGTGATGACTTGTATGCATTGGATGCACGTGGTGGACTGGATCCCCTGCTGAAATAACGTGTGAACGTTGGCATTACATTGCGCAGTATTTAAGGACAACACTTAAGGGTTTTCTACACATGTCAGAACAAAACAACACTGAAATGACTTTCCAGATCCAACGTATTTATACCAAGGATATCTCTTTCGAAGCGCCGAACGCGCCGCACGTTTTCCAGAAAGATTGGCAACCAGAAGTTAAACTTGATCTGGATACGGCATCTTCCCAACTGGCAGATGACGTATACGAAGTGGTACTGCGTGTTACCGTAACGGCCTCTTTGGGCGAAGAAACCGCGTTCCTGTGTGAAGTTCAGCAGGGCGGTATTTTCTCCATCGCGGGTATCGAAGGCACCCAGATGGCGCATTGCCTGGGAGCATACTGCCCGAACATTCTGTTCCCGTATGCTCGTGAGTGCATCACCAGCATGGTATCCCGCGGTACATTCCCGCAACTGAACCTTGCGCCGGTTAACTTCGATGCGCTGTTCATGAACTATTTGCAGCAGCAGGCTGGCGAAGGTACTGAAGAACATCAGGATGCCTGATGAACCAACGTAATGCTTCAATGACTGTGATCGGTGCCGGCTCGTACGGCACCGCTCTTGCCATCACCCTGGCAAGAAATGGCCACGAGGTTGTCCTCTGGGGCCATGACCCTGAACATATCGCAACGCTTGAACGCGACCGCTGTAACGCCGCGTTTCTCCCCGATGTGCCTTTTCCCGATACGCTCCATCTTGAAAGCGATCTCGCCACTGCGCTGGCAGCCAGCCGTAATATTCTCGTCGTCGTACCCAGCCATGTCTTTGGTGAAGTGCTGCGCCAGATTAAACCACTGATGCGTCCTGATGCGCGTCTGGTGTGGGCGACCAAAGGGCTGGAAGCGGAAACCGGACGTCTGTTACAGGACGTGGCGCGTGAGGCCTTAGGCGATCAAATTCCGCTGGCGGTTATCTCTGGCCCAACGTTTGCGAAAGAACTGGCGGCAGGTTTACCGACAGCTATTTCGCTGGCCTCGACCGATCAGACCTTTGCCGATGATCTCCAGCAGCTGCTGCACTGCGGCAAAAGTTTCCGCGTTTACAGCAATCCGGATTTCATTGGCGTGCAGCTTGGCGGCGCGGTGAAAAACGTTATTGCCATTGGTGCGGGGATGTCCGACGGTATCGGTTTTGGTGCGAATGCGCGTACGGCGCTGATCACCCGTGGGCTGGCTGAAATGTCGCGTCTTGGTGCGGCGCTGGGTGCCGACCCTGCCACCTTTATGGGCATGGCGGGGCTTGGCGATCTGGTGCTTACCTGTACCGACAACCAGTCGCGTAACCGCCGTTTTGGCATGATGCTCGGTCAGGGCATGGATGTACAAAGCGCGCAGGAGAAGATTGGTCAGGTGGTGGAAGGCTACCGCAATACGAAAGAAGTCCGCGAACTGGCGCATCGCTTCGGCGTTGAAATGCCAATAACCGAGGAAATTTATCAAGTATTATATTGCGGAAAAAACGCGCGCGAGGCAGCATTGACTTTACTAGGTCGTGCACGCAAGGACGAGCGCAGCAGCCACTAACCCCAGGGAACCTTTGTTACCGCTATGACCCGGCCCGCGCAGAACGGGCCGGTCATTATCTCATCGTGTGGAGTAAGCAATGTCGTGTGAAGAACTGGAAATTGTCTGGAACAATATTAAAGCCGAAGCCAGAACGCTGGCGGACTGTGAGCCAATGCTGGCCAGTTTTTACCACGCGACGCTACTCAAGCACGAAAACCTTGGCAGTGCACTGAGCTACATGCTGGCGAACAAGCTGTCATCGCCAATTATGCCTGCTATTGCTATCCGTGAAGTGGTGGAAGAAGCCTACGCCGCTGACCCGGAAATGATCGCCTCTGCGGCCTGTGATATTCAGGCGGTGCGTACCCGCGACCCGGCAGTCGATAAATACTCAACCCCGTTGTTATACCTGAAGGGTTTTCATGCCTTGCAGGCCTATCGCATCGGTCACTGGTTGTGGAATCAGGGGCGTCGCGCACTGGCAATCTTTCTGCAAAACCAGGTTTCTGTGACGTTCCAGGTCGATATTCACCCGGCAGCAAAAATTGGTCGCGGTATCATGCTTGACCACGCGACAGGCATCGTCGTTGGTGAAACGGCGGTGATTGAAAACGACGTATCGATTCTGCAATCTGTGACGCTTGGCGGTACGGGTAAATCTGGTGGTGACCGTCACCCGAAAATTCGTGAAGGTGTGATGATTGGCGCGGGCGCGAAAATCCTCGGCAATATTGAAGTTGGGCGCGGCGCGAAGATTGGCGCAGGTTCCGTGGTGCTGCAACCGGTGCCGCCGCATACCACCGCCGCTGGCGTTCCGGCTCGTATTGTCGGTAAACCAGACAGCGATAAGCCATCAATGGATATGGACCAGCATTTCAACGGTATTAACCATACATTTGAGTATGGGGATGGGATCTAATGTCCTGTGATCGTGCCGGATGCGATGTAATCATCTATCCGGCCTACAGTAACTAATCTCTCAATACCGCTCCCGGATACCCCAACTGCCGCCAGGCTTCATACACCACTACCGACACCGCATTGGACAGATTCATGCTGCGGCTGTCCGGCACCATCGGAATGCGAATTTTTTGTTCAGCGGGCAGGGCATCAAGAATGCTCGCTGGCAGGCCGCGTGTTTCCGGGCCGAACATCAGATAATCGCCATCCTGATAGCTTACGGCGCTGTGAGCAGGTGTACCTTTCGTGGTGAGGGCGAACAGGCGCTGGGGATTTTCTGCTTCGAGGAACGCGCGATAGTCATGATGACGCGTAACGGCGGTAAACTCGTGATAGTCCAGCCCCGCGCGGCGCAGGCGCTTATCGTCCCAGGCAAATCCCATCGGTTCGATGATATGCAGACGAAAGCCGGTATTAGCGCAAAGACGGATGATGTTGCCAGTATTTGGCGGAATTTCTGGTTCGTAAAGTACGATGTTTAGCATACTGCCCCCTTAGTGCGGGGGCAGGATAGCAGAAAATTGGTGAGCAGTGCGGCCTTTTCCCCTCACCCCGGCCCTCTCCCCGGAGGGGCGAGGGAGAAAAAAAGAGTGCGGTGTCGTTTCAGAGTGAGGGAGTACATACAGCGCCGAACGGTCCCCTCTCCCTGAGGGAGAGGGTTAGGGTGAGGGGGCGCAAACGACTATGCCGCATTCCCTTTCGCCATGGGAGCCAGTGCCGCAGGCAACTCTTTACCCAGCCCCTGCACCAGCGAATCTTGCGTAATTTCGCTGATCGATTTCGCGCCAGTCAGCGTCATCGCCACTTTCATCTCTTTTTCGATCAGATTTAGCAGGTTAGCTACACCCGCCTGGCCCGCTGTTGCCAGCGCATACAAGAAAGCACGACCCAGCAGTACGGTGTCGGCACCGAGCGCAATCATACGCACGACATCAAGCCCGTTACGAATTCCGCTATCCGCCAGAATGGCTATATCACCTTTCACCGCATCTGCAATAGCAGGCAGTGCACGGGCGGAAGAGAGTACACCGTCCAGCTGGCGGCCACCGTGGTTAGAAACCACAATTCCATCAGCACCAAAACGTACTGCATCGCGCGCATCTTCCGGATCGAGGATCCCTTTGATCACCATCGGGCCATCCCAGAAATCGCGGATCCATTCAAGGTCTTTCCATGAGATGGACGGATCGAAGTTATTCCCCAGCCAGCCGATGTAATCTTCCAGTCCGGTCGGTTTGCCGAGATAAGCTGAGATATTACCTAAATCATGTGGACGACCGTTCAGGCCCACATCCCACGCCCATTGCGGATGTGTCACCGCTTGCAAGTAGCGGCGCATTGCCGCGTTCGGGCCGCTCATACCTGAATGCGCATCACGGTAGCGTGCGCCCGGTGTCGGCATATCCACGGTGAAAACCAGCGTCGAACAACCCGCTGCTTTTGCTCGCTCCAGCGCGTTACGCATAAAGCCGCGATCGCGCAGTACATAAAGCTGGAACCACATTGGGCGCTTGATGGCTGGCGCGACTTCTTCAATCGGGCAAACGGAAACCGTCGAGAGAGTAAACGGAATACCATGCGCGTCCGCCGCTTTGGCTGCCTGAACTTCGCCACGACGCGCATACATGCCACACAAACCCACCGGAGCCAGTGCCACCGGCATCGACAATTTCTCATTAAACAGCGTCGTTTCCAGGCTTAAGTCGGACATGTTTTTCAGAATACGCTGGCGCAGCGCCACTTCTGACAAATCTTCCACGTTGCGGCGCAGCGTGTATTCAGAATATGCACCACCATCCATATAGTGGAACAGGAACGGCGGCAGAATGCGTTGCGCTGCGGCGCGATAATCGCTGGCTGCGGAAATAATCATGCGTTTTTCTCCCTCGAATGCTCATTATGCTCACCGGGCAGGCGGGTAATCCGTGCGTGGCGAGCCTGATCTTCATCGAATCGTTTCATGGTGGTGTGAACAAAACTAAGGTGCGCCATCATTGCTTTACGCGCCCCGTCAGCATCACCGGCAAAAATGGCGTCAATGACAGCCTGATGTTGTTCGGTCAGTTGTGAAAAAACCGGTGGCACCAGATACATCCGCTGACGGCTATGCTTCACTGAGGATTGCAGGACATCGAAGAAACCGCGCATGGTTTGCAGCAGCACGATGTTATGTGAGGCTTCGGCAATCGCCAGATGAAAACGAACGTCCGCTTGTGAGGCGATATCCGGGTCTTCACTTAGCGTTGCTTCAAAGCAAAGCTGAATCTTTTCTTTGTCGCCAGGTGTGGCGCGCATTGCCGCATGCCATGCGGTGCTGGCTTCAATGGCGTAGCGGGCTTCCAGAATATCGAAACTGTAATCCGGATCATCGGCCATCAGTGTTTTTAGCGGCTGGACGATGTTTTGCTCCGACCATGTGTCATGACGCCAGCGAATAAACGTCCCGCCGCCGCGTCGACTGAGCAGCACGCCTTCACTCACCAGTTTTGCCAGCGCCTCGCGCAGTGAATTACGTGATACGCCGAGTTGCATCGCCAGTTGGCGCTCAGCGGGCAACTTCATGCCCGCTTCCAGGTTTTTTTCATCAATCAGCGCCCGCACACGATCGGCAACCTCGTCTGACAGGCGTCTGGGTAAAACAATCATTAAGGAATCATCCACGTTAAGACATAAGCCTGAAGCGTGGTGATCACGCCCACTATACAGGTGAAGATCAGGCTGTGTTTGACAGTAAAGCGGAACAAATCAGACTCTTTGCCCACCAGGCCTACCGCCGCACAGGCGATAGCGATAGATTGCGGGGAGATCATCTTACCGGTGACGCCACCGGTGGTATTGGCGGCAACCAGCAACAGATCAGAGACGCCAATTTGTTGTGCTGCGGTGGCTTGCAGCGCGGCGAACAGGGCGTTAGATGAGGTATCCGACCCGGTCAGGAATACCCCCAGCCAGCCGAGGAACGGCGAGAAGAAGGTGAATGCATGACCGGTGTGCGCCAGTGCCAGCGCCAGTGTTGATGACAGTCCGGAATAGTTCGAAATAAAGGCGAATGCCAGCACCATACCGATGGAGTAGATGGGCAGAGCCAGTTCTTTCAGCGTGCTGCCGAAGGTGCTGATAGCGTCAGACGGTTTCATCTTCAGCCAGACAATCGAGAGCAGTGCAGCAAACAGAATGGCGGTGCCGGTGGCAGAGAACCAGTCAAACTTAAACACGGCGGCATAGGCTGTAGCCTCGCTGACCACTGGCGGCATACGGGCAACCAGTTTATCGAGGTACGGCACCGGAATATTGATCACCCACTCATACAGCGCGCCACCCGATGCGAACAGGGCTTTAAACGGCGGGATACTCCACAGTGTTACGGTAGCTGTCAGGAACAGGAACGGTGTCCAGGCACGTAACACCTGACCCGCAGTGTAACCGGTGTGGGCCAGCGTCATATCAACCTGTGACGCCCCCAAATCACCAAAACGGAATACACGCACTGGCTGCCAGCGTTTGAGGAACAGCGTCAGGCAGAGCAGTGATACCAGCGAAGAGATAATGTCCGGCAGCTCCGGCCCAATGAAGTTAGAGCTAAGGTACTGAGCGATGGCAAACGAGCCGCCCGCAACCACGACCGCAGGCCACGTCTCTTTGATACCGCGCCAGCCGTCCATAATCGCCATGATCCAGAACAGCACGATAATGGTCATAAACGGTAGCTGCCGCCCCACCATCTGACCAATCTCAAAGCTGTCGATACCTGTTACCTGTCCGGCAACCAGGATTGGAATGCCCATCGCACCAAATGCCACTGGCGCGGTGTTAACAATCAGGCACAGCCCGGCGGCGTACAGCGGTTTAAAACCCAGGCCGACCAGCAATGCGGCGGTAATTGCTACCGGTGCGCCAAAGCCTGCGGCTCCTTCAAGGAACGCGCCGAAACAGAAACCGACGATCAGCATTTGCAGACGCTGGTCAGGGGTTATCGAAAGAATAGACGAGCGAATGATGTCAAACTGCCCGGTTTTCACCGAGATCTTATAGACGAACACCGCTGCAATAATGATCCACGCGATGGGCCACAACCCGTAGAAGAAACCATAAACCACCGAGGCCAGCGCGTTAGCGACCGGCATTTTATAGAACAGCAAAGCCACGGCAAGGGCGATTGCCACCGTCCACGAGGCGGCGACGTATCCTTTCAGTTTGAGCTTAATCAGCGCAAAGAAGAAAAACAGGATGGGAAGCGATGCTATCAGACTGGAAAGCCAGATATTCCCGGCGGGATCGTAGTTTTGTTGCCAGAGATTCATTGCAGGTCTCCTGGAGTCCACGCACATCGTGTAATGAGTCTGTTGCTCATCTCCTTGTCACACGTTGTGTAAAAGTGGCACTGCCAATTGTGTTGTGTAGGGATAATGACAATGAATGGTTAACTAAATGTTATGTATTGGCAACATTGATGTGAGTTTTAATTGGGAAATTGTGAACCAGAGGTCAGATAAGCGAAGAATTGGTAGGGCCAATTCTTGTGGGGGGAGATGTCTGGTAAAGAAAAGGGCAATCCTCATCAGAGAATTGCCCTTAGGTTGTTGATCCAGAGCGCCTTATCTTGCCGGATGCGGCGTGAACACCTTACTCGGCCTATAGGAATGTGCAGAATCACCCTGTAGATACTGTGTTCTTAAAACGCGGTCTTTGAAAACCCAGTCATCTCCTGCAGGCCCATTTCGCGGCCCAGTGCGGTCATTGGGTGCACAACGACCAGTCCGCGAACACTTTTCTTCAGCTTGCCCATATCAGCCTGCTCTTTTTTGGTAATTGCGCGCTGGAATGGCATCTTCATCAGCTTCTGTGCTTCTTTACTCAGTTTTTGGCTATGAACTTCACGCAGGCGAGCAATTTCTGCTTCCAGCGTGGCTTTCTCTTTTTCCAGCTCGGCATATTTGTCTGCGGCTTCAACCAGCGAAAGATCGGCCTGCTGGTGGCGGATGGCGTCCAGGCGATCGCTGAGGCGTTTGATTTCGTTTTTTTCGACTTCTTTCATGTGATGGCTTCTGATAAAGATAAATTTATAGCCCCTAGTATGCGCGACCAGGTGCTTTGTTCACAACTAATGACATTGTAATAGTTCTGTAACGTAATCATTAACATGCTCAAAAACTGCGCAATTCGTTGATTAATTAAGAAATCTATAGAAAAAAGATAATAAACAGCAGCGGATGATTATTGAGGATTCAGCACGTTTTCCTTAATGTCATCTTTACCGGGAACCTAAACTAAAATTGGCGGCCGCGCATTCCCGGCGCGGGGTAATACGGAGATATCATCATGGGCAAATTAGGTGAAAACGTTCCGCTTCTTATCGATAAAGCCGTAGATTTCATGGCATCAAGCCAGGCGTTCCGGGAGTATCTGAAAAAACTTCCTCCCCGTAACGCGATTCCGTCCGGAATACCCGATGAAAGCGTGCCGTTATATCTACAACGTCTGGAGTATTATCGTCGGCTTTATCGGCCGAAGCAGGTAGAGGGGCAGTAAGCAGACGTTGCTTACTTTTGAAAGGCTTTTTTTAAGCTGATTTTGGAAATCAGCTCAGTCAGTGAAAGGACCATTGTTGATCGCACAGCCTGTTGATAGCGCTGAATTTGCATTGCATACAAACTGGAGTCTGCTGGTTCAAACTGTGGCGGCGGTGGTAACGCCGCCACGCAGTGCAGTTCACCAAAGGGTCCAAGGATTTCGTCGTCGGTAAAGGCGTACTCGTTGCCGTCGTGATTTAGCTCTTCACGCAATGCCATCAGCAGTTCCGCATCTTCGTATTCCTGGCGGTTAATGACGCCCAACCCGTAAATGAGTTTTAAACGCACAGAAAGATCGCCCAGCGGACCATCGCCGTCGAGTAACGGTTCTACAGCATACTTCACCGCGTAATCGTCTTTGCGGAATACCTGAAGCACCAGAAGATTTACCGCCTCGGTCAGGAGCTCGACGGCGGTGATCAGAAAGCTTCGCACGGTTTTGCCAGCATTCAGACGCTCAAGCACACGGTTTTCAAAGGCCTGGGTTTGTTCCATTGTTGCCTGCATATCTGACAATCTGTTATTCGGGCGCAGGGTGTCCTGCGCCTGGTCCACCATTATTGCATTGCTTTATAAGCGGTTACCGCCTCGGATACAACCTCGCTGTTGGCATCAAGACCGGAAATCTGTGCCAGCGCCGCCTGCGGACCTTTGTCAGCGATCAGTGCTGCCAGTTCCTGAGCCTGCGGATCATCTTCACTGCGGAAGTGCATTGCAGCGGCAATACCTTCAATCAGGTTTTTATGTGGCAGACCATATTCCAGCGTACCGAGCAGTGGCTTGATCAGACGGTCGCCAGCACTCAGTTTACGCAGTGGCTGACGGCCTACGCGCTCTACATCATCTTTCAGATACGGGTTCTCAAAACGGCCGAGAATTTTCTGGATGTACGCCGCATGCTTGTCAGCGTCAAAGCCGTAGCGCTTGATCAATACTGCACCACTTTCTTCCATCGCACCTTTTACCACCGCGCGGATTTTCTCGTCGAGAATCGCGTCACGAATGGTCTGATGACCGGCCAGTTTTCCGAGGTACGCGGTTATAGCATGACCCGTGTTCAGGGTGAAGAGTTTACGTTCGACAAATGCCATCAGGTTGTCGGTTAACTCCATGCCTGGGATGTTCGGCAGTGCGCCTTTGAACTGCGTTTTATCGACAATCCATTCGCTGAAGGTTTCTACCGTCACTTCCAGCGGATCGTTAGTTGCCGAAGCCGAAGGCGGTACGATGCGGTCAACGGCGGAATCGACAAAGCCAACGTGTTCTTCTACCCACGCTTTGGCGTCTTCCGGCAGGGCGTTCATCACATGGCCTTTCAGCTGCGTGGTACCGCGTACCATGTTTTCACAGGCGATGATGTTCAGCGGGGATTCATTACCTTGTTCTTTACGTTTCACCTGCCCTTTGGCGATTGCCGGAGCAATACGTTCCAGCACAACCGGGCCAACGGCGGTAGTGACTAAATCAACCTGAGCAATCAGATCAACGACATCATCACCAATGCTGCTGACAGCATTGACGCCGGAAACGGTATCTACCTGCTCGGTTTCACCAACCACATGTACCTGATAGCTATGACGGGCATTCAGGGCATCAAGTACCACCTGATTGACATCGGCAAACGTCAGTTGGATACCCGCGTCTGCCAGCAGTTTACCGATAAAGCCACGACCGATATTACCTGCGCCAAAATGTAATGCTTTCATAGTATTAACCTTCATCAATGTTTTTACCCGAGAGGGCTGGGGTGAGGCTTTTCCCTCACCCAAACCCTCTCCGTGAGGAGAGGGGCAGCGCCGGATGCGGCGTAAGCGCCTTATCCGGCCTACAAGAACGTGCAAATTCAACAAATTGTGATGCATCCTGTAGGCCTGATAAGCGTAGCGCATCAGGCAATTAACCCCACCTTCTCCATGTGGAGAGGGTGGGATTGGATTACTTACGACCTGCCAGCAGTTCCAGCACTTCATCCACGCTGGTGGTGTGTGCCAGACGCTCGATGACGGACTCATCATCCAGTGCATTGGTCAGGCTGGTGATAACCTGAATGTGCTCGTTGTTACGGGCAGCAATACCAATCACCAGACGGGCAATGTCATCTTCTTCTTCACCGAAGCGCACGCCTTCCGGGTACTGGCAGAACACGACGCCCGTTTTCAGTACGCGATCTTTCGCTTCAACCGTACCGTGTGGCACCGCGATAGACTCACCCAGATAAGTCGGGGTCAGTTTTTCACGATCCAGCATCGCCTGAACGTATTCCGGCTCAACGTAACCGCCTTTCACCAGCTGCTCGCCAGCAAAACGAATCGCTTCTTCTTTGGTTGCCGCTTTGCGACCGAGGAAGATGTTCTCCGCGCCTAGCTTGAACAGGTTAGCACTGGAATCGTCAAAGCTGTCTTTCAGGCTGTCTTTTACTTTCTCTTCGTTTGCCGTGTGGCGTTGGGCAGCAACCAGACGTTCGGTCAGGCTGGTGTACAGGCCGCTGTCGAGGAAGTTGGTCAGCGAAATATGCTGTGCCTGCGGAACCTGGCGCATAGCGCGTTCGGTCAGGTCACGGTGAGTGATGACGAGGTCCACATCTGGCGGCAGGTTGTTGATCGCGCTGTTAGTAACAGAAATCTGCGACAGACCTGCATCCTGAATTTTCTTACGCAGAACGCCTGCGCCCATCGCACTGGAACCCATACCGGCGTCACAGGCAACGATGATTTTACGTACGTGGCTCAGGTCGTTAGTCACATCGCCAGCAGACAGCGGAGATGCGCCTTTAGACTCAGCTTTCATGTCCTGCATACGACGAGTTGCTGCTTCAATATCATCTTCTTCTTTCACTTTGCTGGTTTTCAGCAAAATAGCAGAGACAACGAAGGAGACAGCCATCGCCGCACACACACCCGCGATGTTAGCGAAGTAAGCACCTTTTGGTGTCATCGCCAGTACAGCAAGGATAGAACCCGGAGATGCCGGAGAAACCAGACCACCGCCCAGGATAGTCAGCGTGAACACGCCAGTCATACCGCCGAGGATGACTGCGAGGATCAGACGCGGATTCATCAGCACATACGGGAAGTAGATTTCGTGGATACCCCCCAGGAAGTGGATGATTGCCGCACCGCCCGCAGACTGTTTAGCGCTACCACGACCAAAGAACATGTACGCCAGCAGCACGCCCATACCTGGACCTGGGTTAGCTTCAATCAGGAAGAAGATTGATTTACCCAGTTCATGGGACTGCTGAATACCCAGCGGCGAGAAGATACCGTGGTTAATGGCGTTGTTGAGGAACAGGATTTTCGCCGGTTCAACAAAGATAGACGCCAGCGGCAGCATGTCATGGACAACCATGAAGTTAACGCCCGCAGCCAGCATTTTGGACAGGGCTTCAACAATCGGGCCAATGCCGAGGAATGCCAGAATAGCGAGGATCATCCCGATGATGCCTGCGGAGAAGTTATTCACCAGCATCTCAAAACCGGATTTGATCTTACCGTCTACCCAGCGGTCGAAGTGCTTAATGCACCAGCCGCCCAGCGGACCTGCAATCATAGAACCGAGGAACATCGGCATGTCTGCGCCGACGATAACGCCCATGGTGGTGATGGCACCGACTACGCCGCCACGTTCGCCGCCTACCAGCTTACCACCGGTATAACCGATCAGCAGCGGCAGGAGATAAGTGATCATCGGCCCGACCAGCTTCGCCAGCGTCTCGTTCGGTAACCACCCTGTTGGAATAAATAACGCGGTGATGATACCCCACGCGATAAACGCGCCGATATTTGGCATCACCATGTTGCTGAGGAAACGACCAAAGCTTTGCACTTTGATCTTAATATCGGATGACATAAAAACACCCCTTCTTATGTTTGCTGTCGCGCAGGCTGGAAGCCCGAGGTTTTTTGTTAATGTGGCGGCAGAGGTAGCCGGACCTTGTAGATACTGCGAAATCTGGCACTGAATCGGTTAACTGTCCAGTCGACGGCCTTTTGTGTGATATCAATCACATAAATATAGGGGGTAGAGAGGTAATTGACGTGACGTTCATCACAAAACGCTTGTGTAAAAAAGCAACAAGGCGGCGATTTTCGCTAAAAATGGCATTTAAATGTGAGTAGTGTCACATTTTTGTTTTGATGGTTTGTTGAATCTTTGTGATCTGAATCACAAGATATTTTCTTACGGCGTTCACCTGATGTGATCTACAGCATGTTATGCCTTCGTCATACAATCGTTATGTAACTAAGCAACTCATCACCTCTAAAAATTATTCTTTGGTGTTATGGCGAGAATCGCGAACCCGGATTATTGTCAAAATATCAGCCTGACTCCCTTCTGGCTGCCAGCCCAAAAACAACACTGATAAACGTGAATCCGAGGCAGATATGTTTCTAAACTATTTCGCGTTGGGAGTGCTGATCTTCGTCTTTCTGGTGATTTTTTATGGAATCATCGCGATACATGACATCCCTTATCTGATTGCCAAAAAGCGCAACCATCCCCATGCCGACGCTATTCATACGGCGGGCTGGGTGAGCCTGTTTACTCTGCATGTTATCTGGCCGTTTCTGTGGATCTGGGCGACGCTCTATCAACCGGAGCGTGGCTGGGGTATGCAGTCACATGTTGCGTCGCAGGAGAAAGCGACTGACCCGGAAATCGCCGCACTTTCTGACCGAATTTCCCGGCTGGAGCATCAACTCGCCGCCGAGAAAAAGACTGACTATTCCACGTTCCCGGAGATCTAATTATGGATCTATTGATTGTTTTAACTTACGTGGCGCTGGCGTGGGCGGTCTTTAAAATCTTCCGCATTCCGGTAAATCAGTGGACGCTGGCGACGGCGGCGCTGGGAGGCGTGTTTCTGGTGAGTGGTTTGATTTTGTTGATGAACTACAACCACCCTTACACTTTTACCGCGCAAAAGGCAGTGATAGCGATCCCTATCACGCCACAGGTGACGGGAATTGTTACTGAAGTCACTGACAAGAATAATCAGCTTATTCAAAAGGGCGAGGTGCTTTTTAAGCTCGACCCGGTTCGTTACCAGGCGCGAGTTGACAGACTTCAGGCTGACCTGATGACGGCGACGCATAATATAAAGACGCTGCGTGCGCAGCTCACTGAAGCGCAGGCCAACACCACCCAGGTTTCAGCGGAGCGCGACCGTCTGTTTAAAAATTATCAACGTTACTTGAAAGGCAGCCAGGCGGCGGTGAATCCGTTCTCGGAACGTGACATCGACGATGCGCGGCAAAATTTCCTCGCGCAGGATGCGCTGGTGAAAGGCTCGGTGGCGGAGCAGGCGCAGATCCAGAGCCAGCTCGACAGTATGGTTAACGGCGAGCAATCGCAGATTGTGAGCTTAAGAGCGCAACTTACTGAAGCAAAATATAACCTTGAGCAGACTGTCATTCGCGCGCCGAGCAATGGCTACGTTACTCAGGTACTGATCCGCCCAGGTACATACGCAGCTGCCTTGCCGCTGCGTCCGGTGATGGTCTTCATCCCCGAGCAAAAACGGCAAATTGTCGCCCAATTTCGGCAAAACTCGCTGTTACGTCTGAAACCTGGCGATGATGCGGAAGTGGTGTTTAACGCGCTACCTGGGCAGGTGTTTCACGGCAAACTGACTAGTATTTTACCTGTCGTGCCAGGCGGTTCTTATCAGGCGCAGGGGGTATTGCAATCATTAACGGTCGTGCCCGGCACGGACGGTGTGCTGGGAACCATTGAACTGGACCCTAACGATGATATCGATGCCTTACCCGACGGCATCTACGCCCAGGTGGCGGTTTACTCCGACCATTTCAGCCATGTTTCGGTGATGCGGAAAGTGCTGCTAAGAATGACCAGCTGGATGCATTATCTTTATTTGGATCATTGAGGGGGAGGGGGGAGATTATGGAACTTTGCTCCTTGTAAGGACTAATTATTTTTGCATATTACTTCATTAGCTTCGATGATTTTTCTTTAATATTCATTATGTTAATAAGTTCTGGATGAGTGTGCTCTCATTGGATTTTTTATCCGTCTTGTTCTGCCGCAGGATGAGACTATACATCGTCGAGATCGCAATGATGATATGAGTTGTTCCTCCTGCGACGGCTCTAATCAAAAAAGAGCAGGAGTGCTTTTCCATCTATTGCGATGATGGCTTTATTATCTGAAGGATGACAGTCACATTTAAAAAATATTTAATCTATAGATCACAATGTAGGGTCATGGAATATATGTATACAACTATTTTCTTCTTCACTTTTAATTATCGTATTCATTATAAAACTAAGTTAAAAAAACTCCTGGAGAGTGAGTTATTAATATATTTTTAAATAAAATTAAGTTATCATTCATCGATGCACTTTATAGAATCATCAATGGCCATAATAGTACTATTAACTCTCAATTTTATATTTTTATCATCACTACAAATATTAACTGAATTTATATCAATGATTTTTTTTATTCTTATCTTTTATTTTATTTACTGTTTCAATGCAATCAGCGGCAAGTTGGAGTGGATTTAGATTTTTCAGATATGGTCTTATGATCTTTCCCTTACTTAATAAATAGCATGTATAGGATTCGGAAAGTCCAGCATCTATTTTGTACCTCATTATATTAGATAAGGATGTGAGAAATTCCTTGTTATCATTCGCAGCCATATATGCCAGTCCGAGTTCAGCCTCTGCGGCCTTACAGGCAAAATAGCTTAGTGAACACGCTTTTCGTCCCTCTTTAGTACTGGCTGATATTAGTGCCCATAATATTGCTTTGTCTGCCAAATCTAACTCTCTCTGAAATTGTCTTGCAGTAACTGCACTCGCAGAAATAGAGAAAAAAATACAATTGTTAATAACCTTGCCATATTTTTTAGTCCGTAACTGTTAATGTGCTATCTGGCTCTGAAAATATTAACTCATTTAATTTTTGCATGTCATTAGATAAACCAGTTATACAACCCTCGGAACAGAATCGAGGTCCTAAAGACGGACCAAAAGCGTTTAAACAACTATGTATTGAAAATCCATTGCGATTATAAGTTCCTGTATTAACTGACGGTACTAATCGTATGCCGTCAGGTTTTCTATTGCTTGCTCCCGGGTCATTAACATTCCAACTCCATAGGCCTTGAGGTATTGGCCATCTATTTATAAATGTGTACAACGGGGATTATTTTTACATTGCATATTATTACCAGAAGCGACTGGAATACTAAGCACATCATAAAAATTATCATCACATGGTATATCTGAAACACACGAAAGCATACCTAAAGTTATGCTGTATAAACAGGTGGCTAATCCCAAGGGGATCGATTCCAGAAATCGGGTTCAACGGATACTGATAAAAATTCCACCTACCTTCCAGCCCAATCGGAGCCTGAGTGTTATACCGCCCCTGCTGCGGTTAATGTTACCGATAATAGTTATAGTACAGCCCTGATTCATCATCATACTACTGCTGCGGCAGTCTGATGAACTATTGCTTTTACGGATTCTCCTTATTCTTCCTTCTATCCATTCGCTTTAGCTTTTTGAGCTCTTGAAGTTTGCTCTTTGCATCAATATTACCGTTATTTACAGCGAATTCCATCCAATAAATAGCTCTATTCAAATTATAATATTCTGATAATGTTGGATTTGTATCTGATAAAAAGACCCCATAATTAAACTGCGCTGTAACATTCCCCTGAGATGCTGATCTTTCCAAGAATCGCAATTGTTTGTAAATGTTATTTTTAGTAAAGCAGTAATATTGATATAGTCGAAATGATGCCTCTGAATCACCATGTTGTGATTTATACTTCAGTTTCATCAACTTTTCTTCACTTAAATCATAGGTCATTGCTGTAGACCCCATCATACTTTCGTTTTGTTTTATTTTCACATCAGCACCATGCAATTGACAAATAAAAGAGAAATAAAAAAATAGTAACAAGCATGCTTTCATACATCTACAACCTATCTTATATCACTGGGTTTTTCTGGCGTACCTTGCATATTAGAAATGGGGTGCCCAGATGGCCCATATGTTATCCAATTACCAAGGTCTTTTGTTGTTATAGCCATTAGATCCTTATTTGAATTAAGGTTCGTTGGTGCTGTTAGCACTGTATCCATTTTTAACTTACCATTAGTTCCTCGCCCCCACCACGTCCATAGCGTGTCAGGTCCTATTACATTTGTATGTAACTCTTTAGCTAATTAGCTAGCAAATGAATTTTGTCCTTTACCTGTATTACAAGAAAATAACCAAACTGTCATCCCATCTTTATAATTCCCATCAAATTTAATTAGATATGCTAGATCTTTAGCTGTCATGATACTGCGCGTTGCGGATTCAATAGATGTGGGGGTACCATGCCCCCCGATTGTGAAAACGCCTGGGATATTAATCTCATCAGCTACAGAATGGATAAGATCACTTTCGGGGTATAAATTTATATCAACCAAACCTTGCGGATCTACATTTATGACCGGATTCAACGGATACTGATAAAAATTCCATCCCCCCTTCAGTCCAATCGGATCCTGAGTGATATACCGCCCCAGCAGCGGGTCATAATAGCGGTGGCGGTTGTAATACAGGCCGGACTCCTCATCATACTGCTGACCCGGCAGGCGAATGAGCTGCTGCAGATGATGCGGGTTCTCATCACTCAGCAGGTTGCCCCATTCATCATATTCTGCGCACCACGCTGTTGCCCCTTCCGTGCTGATGAGCGCCAGCGGCAGGCCGCGATGGTCGCAGTGGTACAGGTGGATTTTTCGCGCCGGCGTGTACACCGGGTCCATCTGGTTTTTCATCTGCTCCACGGTCAGGCCGCACGATGCCAGCCAGCGGCGGCTTTCCTCACTCACCCGGTCAGCCAGGATTTCACTTTCCAGCCGGTCGAGCATCTGCACCGTGCCGGCGGGAATCCCCCACTGTGCATAGGCAACTCACGCTATGAACGCTTCAGCTTATCAATAGCGGAAGTTATAATTTCATTGTCATCAAACTTGTACAACATAGTATCTAAAACAGGAAGTAGCGTTTTATCACCTAATTCACCCGCAGCTTCAATGATATCATCATAAACAGTATTTTTTTTTAACTCATCGCATAAAACAGATAAAACCCTTTTATCTTTTCTGTAGGAAAGTCCGATTATTGCTTCAATACGGACTTCCTCATTTTTATCCTGAAGCATCTCCACAAAACAATCCCTAATATCACTATTATCATATTTATTGATATTTATTGCAAATGCGGCCCAGTTTCTGACATCTCCATTTGGATCTTTTAACAGATTAATCAATAGTGGAATTGTTGCTTTATCATTGATAACAGAAATAGCAAATGCTGTAGCACGTCTGACATTAGTCGATTTATCAAAAGCAGTAATTTGAGATTGTTCTACTATTTTAGGTGAATAAATTGGGTTTTTCTTGCATCGCTGAGCCGTTGACTCGATTGCCGTAGCTCGAACGCAAGCGCTCTTATCATTCAATGCCATATTGTTCAAAATATTAAAAACATTATCTTCGCATTTTTTGCAAATTTTTATTTGCCCGAGTATAAATGCTCCGATATCTCTACGGATATAATTTTTATCAGAGCAGAACTCAATTGCCAATCTAACAGCGTCTTGCCCACCTCTTAACTGTAATACTCTGGCAGATGAAATCCTTTTCAAGGAATTGTGATCATCAAGTAAGCGAAATAATTCATCATCATTTAGTTTCTTACATTGATTATATAAACCATACTCTTTACTTGCCTTTCTTTTCTGGTATGTATTTGACATTGCAGGAACCTCCACAAGGGCTATCTTTTTTTATCGTTTGACTGTCTGGAGTGACGACAATTCCAGGCTTTCTGTGTGCTTTTTGCATCTTTAGCACTAATATCACCACAATCAATTAGTTCCTGAAGTACGTCACATCTGTCGGGTTTTTTCCCATCACTCCAGAATCTGTCATTTATTATGTCATTGACACGATCAGTTATCCCTGTGTCTGCAACATTTCCACGAGAAGCTATCATTGTTATATCTAATGCTAGTCCCGGATTATTCAATATTAGAGAGTCAAATATTCTTTGTGATGCTGTATCGTTCCACCATTTTGTCAATGCTTTTGCAGCATTATCATCTGCTTGCTGCTGTGCAGGGCTTTTGGGCCATGGAATTGGCAAGGGGAATGGTCTAGGAAAAACTTCTAACCCCAGAGGATCTGTATTCGTAACTGGATTCAACGGATACTGATAAAAATTCCATCCCCCCTTCAGCCCAATCGGATCCTGAGTGATATACCGCCCCTGCAGCGGGTCATAATAGCGGTGGCGGTTGTAATACAGGCCGGACTCCTCATCATACTGCTGCCCCGGCAGGCGGATAAGCTGCTGCAGCTGATGCGGGTTCTCTTCATTCAGCAGGTTGCCCCATTCATCGTATTCTGCGCACCATTCTGTTGTCCCTTCCTTGCTGATAAGGGCCAGCGGCAGGCCGCGATGGTCGCAGTGGTACAGGTGGATTTTTCGCGCCGGCGTGTACACCGGGTCCATCTGGTTTTGCATCTGCTCCACGGTCAGGCCGCACGATGCCAGCCAGCGGCGGCTTTCCTCACTCACCCGGTCAGCCAGGATTTCACTTTCCAGCCGGTCGAGCATCTGCACCAGCACCGGCGGGAACACCACACTGCCACCGTCTTCGCCGCCGGACTGCTGAAGCGCATCCGCCAGGCTGCGGCGCTGCGTTTTCGCCAGCTCACCGGTGGCGGTTTCAACTCTGATGAGTGGCGTGAAGCTCCCCGGCTGATAAATCGTCTGGATGCGGGTTCTGTCGTTCTGTATTGTGGTCAGCCGGTCGCCGTCCCAGCCGTACCAGGTCACTTGCGGTTTCCGTGACAGCGACATCCAGCCCGTCAGGTCCCGTTCACGCCGCCACACCCGTTTTGCCACCCTGCGGCCCAGCGGGTCGTAAAGATAGCGACTTTCGACCAGCGGCTCTTCATATTGTGTCCGCGTGTAGTGCACCAGCCGGTGCTGACTGTCGTAATGGTACCGGTGAGTCCGCTCATCATCCGTGCGGATAACCCCTTCCGGGATGAGGTCGGTTTTCTCTGTCAGCCTGCCGTGACGGTCATACCGGTAAAGATAGTGCGCGTCACGGGCGATACGGTTATCCGGCCACATGCTGAGGGTGCTGTCCGGGTGCAGCTCCGGGTCGGGCAGGCGGTTACCTGCCGGGTCTGTGGCATACGGGATGCGGATATCCAGATTCGCTGCGGTGGTGTGAACGCCGGTCAGCCTGCCGGTGGTGCTGTAGCTGTAACTCCGGGTCTGGCGCGGGCTGCTGATGCGGATGAGTTCGCCGTTGTCGTTCCAGGTGTAATCGCGGTCAGACAGCAGGCTGTTCAGGTGCTGGCTCTGTAACTGCCCGGCAGGGGTATAAGCGGTGGTGAGTTCATAACGGCCGAAGCTGCGCAGCGTTTCCCGGTGCAGGCGGTCGCGGGTGTACTCCACCAGCGGTGTGTCGCCGAGTTTCATGCCTGCCAGGTAACCGCTGCCGTAGGTCAGCCATTCCACGGCGGGCAGGCTGTCCGGTATACAGCGGTTCGCCAGCCCCTGCGCGTTGTACGCATGTCTGGTCTCATGCTGCCAGAGCAGTGCTTCCGTCTGCGGGTGATGCACCGTCTGACGCTCACCGGTCAGCCGGCCTTTCTCATCATACCTGTAATGCACCGCCACCCGGTGCCCTTCGCTGATATGGCTGATGTCTGTCAGCCAGCCACGTTCGTCATACTGCCACCGCTCTGCGGTTTCACCCTTCACGGTGCGGTGCGTGAGGCGGTCTGCTTCGTCATAGTGCCAGTGGGTGACCAGACCCTCATCCTCGCTGCGGATAAGTTTGCCGGTCAGGTCGTGGTGATAACGCTGTGTGCGGCCGTCAAAGCCGGTTTCCTGTATCAGCCGGTCAAGTACATCGTAACGGAAGGTGGTGTGGCTGCCGTTTTCACTGGTCAGGCGGATGACCCGTCCGGCAGCATCGTATTCCATACTGCGCGTTAGCCCGCCCTGCGTGGTACGGACGGCCTTTCCCCACGCATCGTACTGTGTCCCGTTTCTGCTGCCGTCCGGGGCAATGACGGCGGTCAGGTCACCGGCGATGTTGTATTCATACCGCGTTTCATGGCCCTGCGTGTCTTTCACGGCAATTAACTGTCCACGGCTGTCGTATGCGCGGTACTGACTCAGCCCTTCCTCGCGGTGCACCGCCGTCATCTGCCCGAAGCGGTCATGGTCATAACGGGTTACATAACCGGAACAGTCGGTGAAGCTCAGCAACTGACCGTAACGGCTCCACGTCATGGTTTTCCGGCTGCCGGTGGCATCTTCCGTTGCGCAGGGTAAGTCACTGTGTGGATTATCATAACGGTAGCGGGTGATATCGCCGTCAGGGGCAGTTTCCTGAATCAGACGGCCCAATTCATCATATTCCCGGCGCAATTCCAGCCCGTCAGGCCCGGTGGCTGACGTTAACTGGTTGTGGTGGTTATAGTAAAACGCCGATGCCCTGCCATCCGGCGTGGTTATGCGCGTGATGAGGCCCGTCACCACATCCGGGCTGTACTCTGTTGTCCTGCCTGCGGCATCCGTCTGTGCCCTGAGCCTGCCCACGGCGTCAAACTGACTCTGCGTGACGCTGCCGTCCGCGTGTTCCTTTTTCACCACCCGCTTCAGCCCGGCTTCGCCCTGCGTGTGCAGCACTTCACGGCGGTCCGGGTGTCGGGGTTGGTGATGCGGTCTTTCTCATACTGATACGTGTAGCTTAAGCCTGCCGGGTTTAGCTGTTCTGTCACCCGCCCGTCGCTGTCGTAACGGTAACGGATTTCCGGCCGGCCCGTGTGACGGTGCGCCACCATCCGGCCCCGGTATTTATCATCGTAAGTAAAGCTGCGCACCTGTTTGCCACTACGGTCATACACCACCGCCAGTTCGCCGCGTGGCGTCCAGCCATAGCGCACCAGCGGCGCGGCAGGTAAATTCTCCGGGTATTCCGGGTCGTGCGTCAGCCACACGGCAGACAGACGGATGCCGTTGTCCCGGCCATATTCGGGGTAACCCGGCAGGGGATCAGGAAAGCGGACGGTTCCGTCCCGCCGGAAATGGCCTGCTGCCGGGCTTCTTCTGCCCGCTGCGCCTGCGTGGTCAGTACCAGCCGGAAGTGACGCCAGGCACCATCCGTCACGCCGGTGATTTCGCCGCTGAATTCACCGGCGGCTTCGCGGTGGAACGTCTGTGTGCGCCCGAAGCGGTCCACCAGCCCGGTCAGTACCCGGTACGGCGGCAGCGGCGCAGGCAGCACCTCATCCGCTTCCGGCACCCGCTCACACCAACCGAGCAGCCACCACGGCCCCTGCGGACTGTTTGTCGCCAGATAACGATGCGGACTTAAGCGGAGTTCTTCCGGCAGCGCCTGCCAGAGTGCGGCCAGCCGGTGACCTTCATCCAGTTTCGCCACGCCGCCGCGCACCAGCCACAGTGACTCGCTGCGGCTGTAACCGTCCTCACCGGGAAACAGGTGCTCAAAATACAGGCTTCTGCCGCCGTTATCACTGAGTATCAGTGTGTTATCGCGCAGCTGTAAGCGGATATCCGCAGGCATTTTCCAGCCGGGGCCGAGGCTCCCCACCGGCGCGGGCGTTTTTGTCCGGTAACTGCTGTAGGTGCGGGAGAGGATGAACGGCAGCGGGCCGGGCAGGGCGATGTCGGTTTCACCGGGAAGGACCTTTGCACCGAGCAGGGGATTGACCGGATGGCCGGACGTCACTCCGCCGGGGCACACCGAACAGGCCACGCCGGTGGGGGCACCAATGCGCACCCCGGCTGAACCCTGAACAATGCTACCGCCATACTGCGTCATGTCGCCCTGACGCGCTGCCGGTTTTCCGCTCATTTCTCATCCTTGTTTTATCGGGTTATTTGTCTGCTGACAGGCGAAACCCTACAGATTTATAAGAAAGCCTGAAGTGAGATATCCATCAGAGTGAAATAATTAGGAAAATATTTATATCACCATGATAAATATGTGATTTATTTGGAAGTAACAAACCATCAACATTTTCTGCCCTTTTTCCCATCACCAGGCCATACTGATATTTTTCCTCGCACAAAGGACTCGGCATGAAACTCGTCGGTAGCTACACCAGCCCGTTTGTACGCAAACTTTCTATTCTGTTGTTAGAAAAGGGCATAACTTTCGAATTTATTAATGAACTGCCCTATAACGCGGACAACGGCGTGGCGCAATTTAACCCGTTAGGAAAAGTGCCGGTGCTGGTGACCGAAGAGGGCGAATGCTGGTTTGATTCGCCGATCATCGCTGAATATATTGAATTAATGAATGTCGCTCCGGCGATGTTGCCGCGCGATCCGCTGGAGTCGTTGCGGGTGCGCAAAATTGAGGCACTGGCGGATGGCATTATGGATGCCGGGCTGGTATCGGTGCGTGAACAGGCGCGTCCAGCGGCGCAGCAGTCTGAAGATGAATTGTTACGCCAGCGGGAGAAAATCAACCGCAGTCTGGATGTGCTGGAAGGATATCTGGTCGATGGCACACTCAAAACCGATACGGTCAATCTGGCGACTATCGCCATTGCCTGTGCCGTCGGATATCTCAATTTCCGCCGCGTTGCGCCAGGTTGGTGTGTCGACCGCCCACACTTAGTCAAACTGGTCGAAAACCTGTTTAGCCGCGAAAGTTTTGCTCGCACCGAACCGCCAAAGGCTTGATGCGCGATATGTCCTCCTGACCCATCTCACGTTACAATCCGTGGTTATGTTAAACGCCCTTCTCCGTGTGAGAGGGCCTTGATCAGCCAGGTTTCCTATGACAACCGAAACGCGTTCCCTCTATAGTCAACTTCCGGCTATTGATCGCTTATTGCGCGATAGCTCCTTCCTTTCTTTGCGTGATACTTATGGTCACACCCGCGTGGTGGAATTGTTGCGTCAGATGCTCGACGAAGCGCGAGAAGTGATTCGTGGCAGCCAGACGCTGCCTGCGTGGTGTGAAAACTGGGCGCAAGAAGTCGATGCCCGGTTGACGAAAGAAGCGCAGAGCGCGCTGCGTCCGGTGATCAACCTGACGGGAACCGTGCTGCATACCAACCTTGGGCGAGCTTTACAGGCGGAAGCCGCGGTGGAAGCCGTTGCGCAGGCTATGCGTTCGCCAGTGACCCTCGAGTATGATCTGGACGACGCCGGACGCGGACATCGCGATCGGGCGCTGGCGCAGCTGCTGTGCCGTATTACGGGGGCGGAAGATGCCTGTATCGTCAATAACAATGCGGCGGCGGTGTTATTGATGTTGGCGGCCACTGCCAGCGGAAAAGAGGTGGTGGTATCTCGCGGCGAACTGGTGGAGATTGGCGGCGCGTTTCGTATTCCCGATGTTATGCGTCAGGCAGGCTGCACCCTACACGAAGTAGGGACCACCAACCGCACGCACGCGAATGATTATCGTCAGGCGGTGAATGAAAATACCGCACTGTTGATGAAAGTACATACCAGTAACTACAGCATTCAGGGGTTCACCAAAGCGATAGATGAAGCGGAACTGGTGGCGCTCGGCAAAGAGCTGGATGTTCCCGTAGTGACTGATTTAGGCAGTGGCTCGCTGGTCGATCTTAGCCAGTACGGTTTGCCGAAAGAGCCAATGCCGCAGGAGTTGATTGCGGCGGGCGTCAGTCTGGTGAGTTTCTCCGGCGACAAGTTGTTAGGCGGGCCGCAGGCAGGAATTATTGTTGGAAAAAAAGAGATGATCGCCCGCCTGCAAAGCCACCCGCTGAAGCGTGCATTACGCGCGGATAAAATGACCCTCGCGGCGCTGGAAGCCACGTTGCGTCTTTATTTACACCCTGAAGCTCTGAGTGAAAAATTACCGACCCTGCGCCTGCTTACCCGCAGCGCAGAGGTCATTCAAATCCAGGCACAACGTTTACAGGCCCCCCTTGCCGCACATTACGGCGCGGAGTTTGCGGTACAGGTTATGCCATGTCTTTCGCAGATTGGCAGTGGTTCGCTGCCGGTTGATCGCCTGCCGAGCGCGGCATTAACGTTTACACCCCATGATGGACGCGGTAGCCACCTTGAGTCATTAGCCGCCCGCTGGCGTGAATTGCCAGTGCCGGTGATTGGTCGTATTTATGACGGACGATTGTGGCTGGATTTACGCTGCCTTGAAGATGAGCAACGGTTTTTGGAGATGTTGTTGAAATGATTATTGCGACTGCCGGACACGTTGACCACGGCAAAACAACCTTATTGCAGGCGATTACTGGCGTAAATGCTGACCGTCTGCCGGAAGAAAAAAAGCGCGGCATGACCATCGATCTCGGCTATGCCTACTGGCCGCAGCCGGATGGTCGCGTGCCTGGTTTTATCGACGTTCCCGGTCATGAAAAGTTTCTTTCCAACATGCTGGCGGGCGTTGGTGGTATCGATCACGCGCTGTTGGTGGTGGCGTGCGATGACGGCGTGATGGCACAGACCCGTGAGCATCTGGCGATTTTGCAGCTGACCGGTAACCCGATGCTGACAGTGGCGCTGACCAAAGCCGATCGCGTGGACGAAGCGCGTGTTGATGAGGTTGAACGCCAGGTAAAGGAGGTTCTGCGGGAATACGGTTTTGCTGAGGCAAAACTGTTTATCACCGCAGCAACCGAAGGTCGGGGAATGGATGCCCTGCGCGAGCATCTGCTTCAGTTGCCGGAACGCGAGCACGCCAGCCAACATAGTTTCCGCCTCGCGATTGACCGCGCATTTACCGTAAAAGGTGCCGGGCTGGTCGTCACCGGTACGGCGTTAAGCGGGGAAGTGAAGGTAGGCGATTCACTCTGGCTGACTGGTGTAAATAAACCGATGCGTGTACGTGCGCTGCATGCGCAAAACCAGCCAACAGAAACCGCCAATGCCGGGCAGCGTATCGCGCTTAACATCGCGGGTGATGCGGAAAAAGAGCAGATTAACCGTGGCGACTGGCTGCTTGCCGATGTGCCGCCAGAGCCGTTCACACGGGTGATTGTCGAGCTTCAAACCCATACACCGCTGACCCAGTGGCAGCCGCTGCATATTCACCACGCCGCCAGCCACGTCACGGGACGCGTTTCACTGCTGGAAGATAACCTTGCTGAACTGGTCTTCGACACCCCGTTATGGCTGGCAGATAACGACCGCCTGGTATTGCGCGATATCTCTGCCCGCAACACGCTGGCCGGAGCGCGCGTCGTGATGCTTAACCCGCCGCGTCGCGGTAAACGTAAGCCGGAATATCTGCAATGGCTGGCGTCTCTTGCACGGGCGCAGAGCGATGCCGATGCGTTATCTGTTCATCTGGAACGCGGCGCGGTTAACCTTGCGGATTTCGCCTGGGCGCGCCAGCTCAACGGCGAAGGGATGCGCGAATTGCTGCAACAGCCTGGTTATATTCAGGCTGGTTATAGCTTGTTGAATGCGCCGGTTGCCGCCCGCTGGCAGCGGAAAATTCTCGACACATTAGCGACTTATCATGAGCAACATCGCGATGAACCTGGCCCTGGGCGCGAACGTCTGCGACGTATGGCGTTGCCAATGGAAGATGAAGCGCTGGTACTGTTGCTGATTGAAAAGATGCGCGAAAGCGGCGACATCCACAGCCATCACGGCTGGCTGCATCTGCCAGATCACAAAGCGGGCTTCAGCGAAGAGCAGCAGGCCATCTGGCAAAAAGCAGAGCCACTGTTTGGTGACGAACCGTGGTGGGTGCGTGACCTGGCAAAAGAGACGGGAACCGACGAGCAGGCAATGCGCCTGACTCTACGCCAGGCGGCGCAGCAAGGAATAATTACCGCGATCGTTAAAGATCGTTATTACCGTAACGATCGGATTGTCGAGTTTGCCAATATGATCCGCGATCTCGATCAGGAGTGTGGTTCAACCTGCGCGGCGGATTTCCGCGATCGCTTAGGCGTAGGCCGAAAGCTGGCAATTCAGATTCTGGAATATTTTGACCGCATTGGCTTTACGCGTCGTCGTGGAAATGATCATTTATTGCGCGACGCATTATTATTTCCGGAAAAATAAGGAAATGATTAATTAAGTTTTAAAATAAATTAATACAAAATTCTTATGAATTTAAAAAAAGCACATTGTTTAATGAATACAATGTGCTTTTTATTAGATTAATTTTGATAATCAATAATACTGATCATATTTTCGAATGAAAATCCTCAGTAAGCTGCCCGCCCTTTTTTACACTTTCAGGAGTGTGTTATGGCAGCTTCAACGTTCTTTATTCCTTCTGTGAATGTCATCGGCGCTGATTCATTGACTGATGCAATGAATATGATGGCAGATTATGGATTTACCCGTACCTTAATTGTCACTGACAATATGTTAACGAAATTAGGTATGGCGGGCGATGTGCAAAAAGCACTGGAAGAACGCAATATTTTTAGCGTTATTTATGATGGCACCCAACCTAACCCCACCACGGAAAACGTCGCCGCAGGTTTGAAATTACTTAAAGAGAATAATTGCGATAGCGTGATCTCCTTAGGCGGTGGTTCTCCACACGACTGCGCAAAAGGTATTGCGCTGGTGGCAGCCAATGGCGGCGATATTCGCGATTACGAAGGCGTTGACCGCTCTGCAAAACCGCAGCTGCCGATGATCGCCATCAATACCACGGCGGGTACGGCCTCTGAAATGACCCGTTTCTGCATCATCACTGACGAAGCGCGTCATATCAAAATGGCGATTGTTGATAAACATGTCACTCCGCTGCTTTCTGTCAATGACTCCTCTCTGATGATTGGTATGCCGAAGTCACTGACCGCCGCAACGGGTATGGATGCCTTAACGCACGCTATCGAAGCATATGTTTCTATTGCCGCCACGCCGATCACTGACGCTTGTGCACTGAAAGCCGTGACCATGATTGCCGAAAACCTGCCGTTAGCCGTTGAAGATGGCAGTAATGCGAAAGCGCGTGAAGCAATGGCTTATGCCCAGTTCCTCGCCGGTATGGCGTTCAATAATGCTTCTCTGGGTTATGTTCATGCGATGGCGCACCAGCTGGGCGGTTTCTACAACCTGCCACACGGTGTATGTAACGCCGTTTTGCTGCCGCACGTTCAGGTATTCAACAGCAAAGTCGCCGCTGCACGTCTGCGTGACTGTGCCGCTGCAATGGGCGTGAACGTGACAGGTAAAAACGACGCGGAAGGTGCTGAAGCCTGCATTAACGCCATCCGTGAACTGGCGAAGAAAGTGGATATCCCGGCAGGCCTACGCGACCTGAACGTGAAAGAAGAAGATTTCGCGGTATTGGCGACTAATGCCCTGAAAGATGCCTGTGGCTTTACTAACCCGATCCAGGCAACTCACGAAGAAATTGTGGCGATTTATCGCGCAGCGATGTAATCATCATTTCCACAACGGCTGGCAAATTGTTAGCCGCTTTTTCAACTATCTCTGTAACCCTTGCCCGTAAATTCGTGATAGCTGTCGTAAAGCTGTTACCGACTGGCGAAGATTTCGCCAGTCACGTCTACCCTTGTTATACCTCACACCGCAAGGAGACGATCATGACCAATAATCCCCCTTCAGCACAGATTAAGCCCGGCGAGTATGGTTTCCCCCTCAAGTTAAAAGCCCGCTATGACAACTTTATTGGCGGCGAATGGGTAGCCCCTGCCGACGGCGAGTATTACCAGAATCTGACGCCGGTGACCGGGCAGCTGCTGTGCGAAGTGGCGTCTTCGGGCAAACGAGACATCGATCTGGCGCTGGATGCTGCGCACAAAGTGAAAGATAAATGGGCGCACACCTCGGTGCAGGATCGTGCGGCGATTCTGTTTAAGATTGCCGATCGAATGGAACAAAACCTCGAGCTGTTAGCGACAGCTGAAACCTGGGATAACGGCAAACCCATTCGCGAAACCAGTGCTGCGGATGTACCGCTGGCGATTGACCATTTCCGCTATTTCGCCTCGTGTATTCGGGCGCAGGAAGGTGGGATCAGTGAAGTTGATAGCGAAACCGTGGCCTATCATTTCCATGAACCGTTAGGCGTGGTGGGGCAGATTATCCCGTGGAACTTCCCGCTGCTGATGGCGAGCTGGAAAATGGCTCCCGCGCTGGCGGCGGGCAACTGTGTGGTGCTGAAACCCGCACGTCTTACCCCGCTTTCTGTACTGCTGCTAATGGAAATTGTCGGTGATTTACTGCCGCCGGGCGTGGTGAACGTGGTCAATGGCGCAGGTGGGGTAATTGGCGAATATCTGGCGACCTCGAAACGCATCGCCAAAGTGGCGTTTACCGGCTCAACGGAAGTGGGCCAACAAATTATGCAATACGCAACGCAAAACATTATTCCGGTGACGCTGGAGTTGGGCGGTAAGTCGCCAAATATCTTCTTTGCTGATGTGATGGATGAAGAAGATGCCTTTTTCGATAAAGCGCTGGAAGGCTTTGCACTGTTTGCCTTTAACCAGGGCGAAGTTTGCACCTGTCCGAGTCGTGCTTTAGTGCAGGAATCTATCTACGAACGCTTTATGGAACGCGCCATCCGCCGTGTCGAAAGCATTCGTAGCGGTAACCCGCTCGACAGCGTGACGCAAATGGGCGCGCAGGTTTCTCACGGGCAACTGGAAACCATCCTCAACTACATTGATATCGGTAAAAAAGAGGGCGCTGACGTGCTCACAGGCGGGCGGCGCAAGCTGCTGGAAGGTGAACTGAAAGACGGCTACTACCTCGAACCGACGATTCTGTTTGGTCAGAACAATATGCGGGTGTTCCAGGAGGAGATTTTTGGCCCGGTGCTGGCGGTGACCACCTTCAAAACGATGGAAGAAGCGCTGGAGCTGGCGAACGATACGCAATATGGCCTGGGCGCGGGCGTCTGGAGCCGCAACGGTAATCTGGCCTATAAGATGGGGCGCGGCATACAGGCTGGGCGCGTGTGGACCAACTGTTATCACGCTTACCCGGCACATGCGGCGTTTGGTGGCTACAAACAATCAGGTATCGGTCGCGAAACCCACAAGATGATGCTGGAGCATTACCAGCAAACCAAGTGCCTGCTGGTGAGCTACTCGGATAAACCGTTGGGGCTGTTCTGATATAAGAAGCTGGTCGCATTGGGTATTCATTGCCTGATGCGACGCTTACGCGTCTTATCATGCCTACGGGAACCTGACCGTAGGCCGGATAAGGCGTACACGCCGCATCCGGCATAAACAAAGCGCACGTTGTTACAATTTACGTTTTAAACCTACGTGCGCAATAACCCAGACTACGCCAACAGAAGTACGTTTCTGGGGCGTGTTTTGTCAGGAGTTTAATCTCGCGTTTCGATGGTGAGCGGGCGAACCAGGCCGTAAATCACCATTGGTGATCCGAGGCCAATCAGCAATAAACGGTAGATAATTGAAGGTTTAATACGCTTAATCTGTACTGTGGATGTTTTACTGGAGTTATTCATTAGTTTGGCCAATAGTTCCACTATTTCAATATGATAAACCTCGTCCTGTTGAAAAACCAGACAGCACATTTAAGAAAGTATATAAAAAACAATATGTCGTTATATAAATAAGGAAATTGCACTGCATCATGGCATTTCATAATATGCGTTAATTGTTCTTTTTTATATTCTTTGAGGGAAATATGTTCCTGGACTATTTTGCACTGGGAGTGCTTATTTTTGTATTTCTGGTGATCTTCTATGGGATCATTATTTTACATGATATTCCCTACCTGATTGCCAAAAAACGTAATCATCCTCATGCCGACGCCATTCATGTTGCTGGTTGGGTGAGTCTTTTTACGTTACATGTTATCTGGCCGTTTTTGTGGATTTGGGCCACGCTTTACCGCCCGGAGCGGGGATGGGGAATGCAAAGCCATGATTCATCCGTTATGCAACTGCAACAGCGCATTGCCGGGCTGGAGAAACAGCTCGCCGACATCAAATCCTCTTCTGCCGAGTAATACTTATGGATTTACTGATTATTTTGACCTATGTGGCTTTTGCATGGGCAATGTTTAAGATCTTCAAAATTCCCGTAAATAAATGGACCATTCCCACAGCGGCCCTGGGTGGAATATTTATTGTCAGCGGTCTAATTCTGTTAATGAACTATAACCATCCGTATACCTTTAAAGCGCAAAAAGCGGTTATTTCTATTCCTGTTGTCCCACAGGTGACTGGTGTGGTGATTGAAGTGACGGATAAGAAAAATACGCTGATTAAAAAAGGTGAGGTGCTATTTCGACTGGACCCGACGCGTTATCAGGCGCGGGTGGATCGGCTGATGGCGGATATCGTTACCGCAGAACATAAACAGCGGGCGTTGGGCGCAGAGTTAGATGAGATGGCGGCGAATACTCAGCAGGCAAAGGCCACGCGGGATAAATTCGCTAAAGAGTATCAGCGTTACGCACGTGGCAGCCAGGCGAAAGTAAACCCGTTTTCAGAACGCGATATCGATGTGGCGCGGCAAAATTATCTGGCGCAGGAAGCCTCCGTGAAGTCATCGGCGGCGGAACAAAAACAGATCCAGAGCCAGCTGGATAGCCTGGTGTTGGGTGAACATTCTCAAATCGCCAGCCTGAAAGCACAGCTCGCGGAAGCAAAATATAACCTTGAGCAGACGATAGTGCGTGCGCCGAGCGATGGTTATGTGACCCAGGTACTGATTCGTCCGGGTACCTATGCCGCGTCGCTGCCGCTACGTCCGGTGATGGTGTTTATACCCGATCAGAAACGACAAATCGTGGCGCAGTTCCGTCAGAACTCCTTGCTGCGACTGGCTCCTGGCGACGATGCGGAAGTGGTGTTTAATGCTCTGCCAGGTAAGGTATTCAGCGGTAAGCTGGCAGCCATTAGTCCAGCCGTTCCCGGCGGAGCTTATCAGTCGACCGGCACCTTACAGACGTTAAACACAGCGCCGGGTTCAGATGGCGTTATCGCGACCATTGAACTGGATGAGCACACTGATTTGAGCGCTTTACCAGACGGTATTTACGCCCAGGTGGCGGTTTACTCTGATCATTTCAGCCATGTCTCGGTGATGCGCAAAGTGCTATTACGCATGACCAGCTGGGTGCATTACCTTTATCTCGATCATTAATCTTCGCTTTCCGCCGCTTGTTCAGGCCGCAGTTGCTGCGACTGAGCAAGCTGGTGGCGAATTTCACGCAGCATTTCATCCAGCACATACTGGACCCGCCAGGGCTGGTATTCCCGTTTACGGAAGATAGCCACCAGATCCAGCCACCATTCATAGGGTTGCTGAAAGCAGGGCACCAGCGTGCCGTCTTGCAGGTCGCTCTGCACACTTTTGTCTGGCGCAAACACAATCCCCAGGTGATTTCGTGCCAGCTCCAGCGCAGATTGCGTGTTGTCGCAAACGTAATTTCCCTTCACGCGATAATCCCGCACCTCTTTACTCCCGGCGACGTTGAAGCGCCAGATATTCGCGTCGTCGATCATCATCGAGTCGATCAAAATACAGGAGTGATGTTCGAGTTCGTCAGGACGGCTAATGGGATGTTTCTCAAGATAGCGCTGGCTGGCATAAGCGGTTACGGCATATTGGGTAATAAAACTGGCAACCAGCGATTCATCTTTTGGTGGAGCGTAGCTGATTAAAACATCACAATCATCAGGAAATTCGACGCCTTCATAAAAGGCATTACGCTCAAGATTGCAGGTTTTTAGCGATAAGGTGATATCACCGATATCTTTAATTTTATCGATTACATGTTTGGATAAATAGGTAATTATGCCGGTTGGGGCGTAGATGGTGACCCGACCACGTTTCTCATGCTTATAATCTGCAATAAAATTATTAAGTTGCTCGTTTCTGTCCAGCATGTCGTTGATGTACGGTAACAGCGCGGTGCCAAAAGGTGTGAGCATCAGCTGCCGGGTGGTTCGGTCAAAGACTTTTAAACCCACTTTTGATTCAAAATCAGCAAGATATTTGCTGACGTTGGCCTGTGCGATGCCAAGTACAGTCGCGGCATGGCTGATATTTTCACTGGCAGCGATTACCGAGATAATTTTTAACTCCCGGTACTTAAGTTGTAATTTTGTCATCGCAACAGCCCAATTATATATAATTTTATATATTACTATATAAATATGAATCTTGCACCGGAGAAATTGTAAGCATTATTATGCCGACTCTTTTTTATCTTATTTTAAAATGGAATACCGGACATGTTAATTAATCGCAATATTGTGGCGTTATTTGCGTTGCCTTTTATGGCAAGCGCAACTGCTTCTGAATTATCCATTGGTGCTGGTGCGGCTTATAATGAATCGCCTTATCGCGGTTATAATGAAAATACGAAGGCAATTCCGCTGATTAGTTATGAAGGTGATACTTTTTATGTTCGTCAGACCACGTTAGGTTTTATTCTGTCGCAAAGTGAAAAAAATGAACTTAGCCTGACCGCATCCTGGATGCCGCTGGAATTTGACCCTACCGATAATGACGATTATGCCATGCAACAGCTTGATAAGCGTGATAGTACGGCTATGGCGGGGGTTGCCTGGTATCACCACGAGCGTTGGGGAACCGTGAAAGCCTCTGCAGCTGCGGACGTTCTGGATAACAGCAACGGCTGGGTGGGGGAGCTATCGGTATTCCACAAAATGCAGATAGGTCGTCTGTCGCTGACACCTGCGCTGGGCGTTCTCTATTATGACGAGAATTTCAGTGACTATTACTATGGCATTTCAGAGAGTGAGTCCCGTCGTAGCGGTCTGGCAAGTTATTCCGCGCAGGATGCCTGGGTGCCCTATGTCAGCCTGACGGCAAAATACCCGATAGGAGAGCACGTCGTATTGATGGCGAGCGCAGGATACAGCGAGCTGCCGGAAGAGATTACCGACAGCCCGATGATTGATCGTAATGAGAGTTTTACCTTTGTCACCGGGGTGAGCTGGCGTTTTTAATTCACCGGTGGATGTCGGTGCGGCTGGTGCTCCGTCGTAATGCCACAAAGGTTGTTGCTCTGGATTGCTCTGTTCATACCGGGAACCTGGCGTCTGAATCAGGATCTTATGGCTGAACAATCCCTTGCCTTCAAATGTCGTAAATGGCGCATCGGCGGGCAGCAACAGGTTATGCAGTGACTCGACGTTGTCGGCCTGCTCCATGCAATACGGTTTAATGACGTTGGCTATTTCCGGCAGATTTTTCAGAAACATACTGGTTTAACGCCAGCAGCGTGGAAGCGGCGTTACAGCAAGGAACATATCAATTCGTAGTGCCGGGGCGATGAAGCCCCGGCGTGAGGGATTACTGCCCGTAATAGGCATTGGCCCCATGCTTACGCAGGTAGTGCTTATCCAGCAGTTCGTTTTGCATCGCAGGGAGCTGCGGCGCAAGCTGGCGCGAGAATAGACCCATATAGGCGCATTCTTCGAGTACTACGGCGTTATGCACGGCATCGGCGGCGTTTTTACCCCATGCGAACGGGCCGTGAGAATGCACCAGCACCGCCGGGATTTGTGCCGGACTCCTGCCACGTTCTTCGAAGGTTTCAATGATCACTTCGCCGGTCTGATATTCATATTCGCCGTTAATCTCCTCTGCGGTCATCTGTCGCGTGCAGGGGATGGCACCGTAAAAATAATCGGCGTGGGTGGTGCCCCAGGCGGGGAGATCCAGCCCGGCCTGTGACCAGATGGTGGCGTGGCGCGAGTGGGTATGCACAATACCGCCAATTTCGGCATAGCGACGGTAGAGCGCCAGATGCGTTGGTGTATCGGAAGAGGGTTTTTTGCTGCCTTCCACCACCTTACCGCTGGCTATCTCAACCACCACCATATCGTCGGCGGTCATCACGTCGTACTCGACGCCGGAAGGTTTGATTACCATCCATTGCCGCGTTTCGTCTACCGCGCTGACATTGCCCCAGGTGAACGTCACCAGATGGTGAGCGGGAAGCGCCAGATTCGCCGCCAGCACGTCGGCTTTCAGTTGCTCTAACATATAAATCCAGCCTCCTGCATACGCGCTTCAATCCAACGCCGCGCCTGAATAATCTCCAGCACCGGCTCTTTGGCTTTTTCGGTCCACATCTCAATCAGGAAAGAACCGCGATAGTTCAGTTTATGCAGCGTTTTGAAGATGCCAACGAAATCGACGCAGCCTTCGCCAAACGGCACGTCGCGGAACTGTCCGGGACTTTGCCCGGTGACTGGCTGGGTGTCTTTCAGGTGGATCGCGGCGATACGGTCAATGCCCAGTTTCAGTTCGGCGGGAACATCATTGCCCCAGGCGCTGAGGTTGCCGACGTCCGGGTAGACGGTGAACCACGGTGAGGCGAGCATCTCGTCCCATTTTTTCCATTTGCTGATGGAGTTCATAAACGCGGTATCCATAATCTCCACCGCCAGCATTACTTGTGATGCCGCCGCCTGTTCGACTGCCCACGCCAGCCCTTCAGCAAAACGTTGCCGGGTGCCTTCGTCGTGGTCTTCGTAATAGACGTCATAACCTGCCAGCTGGATGGTGCGAATGCCGAGATCGCGCGCCAGGCGAATCGCTTTACTCATGATTTCCCGCGCCCGTTCGCGCACTGCCTCGTCACGGCTACCAAAGGGAAAGCGACGATGTGCGGACAGGCACATCGACGGGATCCCAACACCTGTTTCGATCATCGCGGCAACCAGCGAAGTCCTTTGTGCGGCGCTCCAGTCAAGACGTGAGAGCCGTTCGTCGGTTTCATCCACCGACATTTCGACAAAATCAAAACCGCAGCTTTTTGCCAGCACCAGCCGCTCCGGCCAGGAGAGATCTTTCGCCAGCGCTTTTTCATAAATCCCTAACTGATGATTACGCACGCGCACCTCCCCAGATAGCGTCGATTTGCGCATGGAAATCGCCAGCCACTTGCGCCGGATTTGCCGCGCCTGCCAGTGCCCGCCCGGCAATAAACGCTTTCACGCGGATATCTTTAAACAGCGGCAGGTCAGCAGGGGTAATCCCGCCAGTAATGGAAAGCTCAAGGCCGATATCTGAAAGCGCCTTCATGCGTGCCAGATCGGCTTCGCCCCACTGTTGCCCGCTGGCCTGTGCATCACGACCGCGATGATAAATGGCCTGCCGCACGCCAATACGATGCCAGTCGCGGGCGTCGTCCAGCGTCCAGTTACCGAACAGCTCTATCTGAATTTCACCCCCGCAGCGTTGTGCCATTGCGTGGCCTTTTTCTACCGTCGCGAGCGGCGCGGCGCAGATGATGGTCATCCAGTTAGCGCCTGCGCCAAACGCCTGTTGCGCGAGCGTTTCACCAGCGTCGGCGACCTTCCAGTCAGCAACGATGATTTTGTCCGGGCACTGTTCGCGCAAGGCTTTCACCGCGCCAAGCCCTTCGTTTAAACAGAGAATGGTGCCCGCTTCGACGATATCGACGCTGTCTTTTAACAGCGTCACACGTCGCGCTGCGCGGCTTCAAGTGATGAGTGGTCGAGGGCCAGTTGCAGAAGTGGTCGGCTCATAATGTGTGCTCCTTAATGCGGGCGTGAAAGCCCTGAAGTGCGGCAATGAGATGCTGATAACGTTGATATTTTTTTTGGTAAAGCTGATGGGCGGTCATATCTGGCAGCAGGGTGCGCACCGGGTGTCGCAAGTCACGTTGGGCTTCGCTGAAGTTGTGATAAACCCCGGTGCCGACGCGGGCGGCAAGGGCCGCACCAAAGCAGCCGGTTTCTTCCACCTGCGGCAGCTCGATACGCAGACCGCTGACGTCCGCCAGCATTTGCATCCAGACATCGGAGTGCGCCGGGCCGCCAGTGACGCGTAGGGTGTGAACATCAGTAAAACGTTCGCGCATTCGGTTGAGGTGGGTCATATGGCTGAACACCACCCCTTCATAGATGGCCTGCAACAGGTGCGCGCGGGTGTGAATGGCCTGCATCCCGTAGAAACCACTGGTCATCTCGAGTCCGGCGTTGCTGCCGTACAGGAACGGCAGGAAAAAGAGATCGCCCCCAGCCTTCGGCAAGCTGGCAACGGCCTGATTGATCTCATCAAACGAGATTTCTCCCCACTGTGCGGTAAACCATTCGAGGTTGCCGGAAGAGGTAGGGCTGGCTTCGTGAACGATAAATTCACCATCGTTAACGTAGCGACCATAGACATACGGATGCGCTTCACCGTCACGTAAACCGCGGGTTATGCCGCTGGTCACCGCCCAGGTCCCCATCACCGCATTGAGGGTAAATTCGTCTTCGATCCCGGCGCAGAGTGCGGTGGAAACCACATCAAACAGGCCGCCAACAACGGGCGTACCCGCTTTCAGACCGGTCAGGGCGGCTGTCTGAGCGGTGATCTCCCCGCAGATTTCGGCAGATCCGACAACAGGCGGCAGGGCGTGATTGATTTCAGCGATCCCCAGCCAGTCGGTGAGGCACGGGTCATATTCCCCAAGACTCATGTTGTAGAGGTTGGACTCGGAAATATTGCTCTCTTCACAGCCTTTGACGCCAGTTAAACACCAGCGCAGGTAGTCGTGCGTCATCATCACGCAGCCAATTTGCGCGTAGCGTTCTGGTTCGTGCTCTTTCAGCCAGCGTAACAGCGACACCGGATGCCCGGTCCACAAGGTTTGTCGGGTCAGCGGGTAGAGTTTTTCCGGGATGCCATCTTCCTGCCAGCGACGAACGATTTCCATCGCCCGGCGGTCCGAGGACAAAATAGCATTCCCGAGCGGTTTGTCGTTTTTATCCAGCAAAAACAAGCCCTTTCCCTGTGCGGAGATGCCGATACCGACAATTTGTTCCCCGCTAACACCAGAATGAGTAAGCAGGGCGCGAATGACAGCCATGCAGCATTGCCACAGTTCTGCCATATCGCGCTCTGCCCAGCCTGGCTGCGGGCTTAATGCGCACAGCGGCAGGCGCTGCACGCCTGCCTCCCGGCCTTCGCGGTCATACAGCCCGGCTTTCAGCCAGCTACCGCCACAATCTAACCCCAGCCAGTATTGCGTCATGGTTTATTGCACCTCATCCACGGCTTTCAGCAGATCAGCTCCCTGCGGCACATCTTTAACAAACATGTCGCGAACCTGATTCCCCAGTGCGTCGCTAAAGGCTTTGCGGTCGAGATCGGTGATGACTTCCACGCCCGCTTCTTTCATGCCGTCGATGATTTTTTGCTGATCTTCAGCAACCAGTTTGCGCTGATAGTTACCCGCTTCTTGTGCAGATGAAACTAGCGCCTGCTGGAACTCCGGACTTAAGCCATCAAACTTCGCTTTGTTGATCACCACCAGAAGCGGGGAATAGGCGTGGTGCGTCAGAGAAAGGAACTTCTGCACTTCGAAAAATTTTGCTGACCAGACGACGTTGATCGGGTGTTCCTGAGCGTCGATAGTGCGGGTTTCCAGCCCGGTATAGACTTCGGCAAACGGCATCGGGATCGGGTTAGCGCCAAAGACTTTGAATGCGGCGATATTCATCGGGCTATTGTTGGTGCGGATTTTCAGCCCTTTCAGGTCGGCGGGGGTTTTAACCGGTGCGCGCGAGTTGGTGACATCGCGCCAGCCGTTTTCCCAGTAGGCCAGTACTTTCAGTCCTTTACCTTCAAGTGAGGCTTTCAGATCATCACCGACTTTGCCGTCGAGCGTTTTATGCGCGTGAGCGGTATCGCGGAACAGGAAAGGGACATCAAGCAAGTTCATCACTGGTGATAACCCGGCAAAGTTATTCGAGCCGGACATTTCCATATCGATGGTGCCGCCACGTACGCCGCTGATCATCGCCTGCGCGTTACCGAGAGTGCTGTCCGGGAACAGTTTTAATTTCAGCTCGCCTTTGGTTCTCTCCTGCAATAAATCATTGAATTTTTTCGCCGCAATATGTTGCGAGTCGGTTTGTGATGTTTCATAACCGAAACGTAAAGATTGTGCCGCCAGAGAAGATGTGCTGAATGCAGCCAGGCCAGCAATGAATAATGCGTAGGTTACAGAGCGTAATTTCATAATATTTTCCTTTTAATTAATCCATTTCAAAGGGAGGATGATGAGATCGGGAATAAAAACAAATACGACTAATAATGAATATAAAACCAGGACGTAAGGGAAAACGCCTCTGACTGCATCATCGAATTTGAGTTTTGCCACCCCTGAAATAACGTTAAGTACATTACCGATAGGCGGTGTAATTAAGCCGATTGAGCAGTTAATGATAAACATGACACCGAAATAAATCGGATCGATTCCTGCCTCTTTAACTAAAGGCATTAATACCGGGGTAAGAATTAATACCGTCGGCGTTAAATCCATGACCATGCCGACAATCAGGATAGCCACCATAATGACGATAAACAGCAGACGCGGTGAATCGACCAACGGTTGCAGTAAATCAGAAACCATCATCGGCAGTTCAGCAATGGTAATCAGCCAGGCGGAAACTTGTGCCGAGGCCACCAGAAACATAACCACTGAGGTGGTTTTCGCCGCGCCAATGAGTACATGCCAAAGTGTGGCGAAGGTCATTTCACGGTAAATAACTGTGGCGACAAACAGCGCATAGAAAGCAGCAACGGCCCCGGCTTCGGTAGGGGTAAACAGGCCGGAGCGAAACCCGCCAATAATGATGACTGGAAGAAACAGCGCCCAGATACCGGAGACAAAAGAGTGCCAGATTTCCTGCATCGTTGCTTTTTGCTGGCGGGGGAAATTAAGGCGACTGGCCTGCCACCACCAGGTAAGCATCAGCGTTGCGCCCATCATCATGCCAGGGGCAATGCCCGCCATAAACAGCTTACTGATGGATAATCCGCTGGAAACGCCGAAGATAATAAACGGAATGGAAGGGGGAATAATTGGCGCGATAATGCCGCCAGAGGCAATCAGCCCCGCCGCCCGGTTGACCGGATAGTTGGCGCTGCGCATCATCGGCACCAGTAGAGCGGCAACGGCGGCGGTATCCGCAACGGCAGAACCAGAAAGGCTCGCCATAATCATAGCTGCCAGCACGCCGACGTAGCCCAGCCCGCCTGGTTTATGCCCCACCAGTTTCATCGGCAGGGCAACAATGCGTTTTGACAAGCCGCCCGCATTCATGATTTCACCCGCCAGCACAAAGAACGGAATCGCCAGCAGGGAGAAGCTATCGGCTCCGTTCACCAGCGTTTGTGCCATGATCTGGACATCAAACATGTCCAGCCAGAACATTAACGCCGCCCCGCACAACAACAGTGCCCAGGCAATAGGCAAACCGATAGCAATACCACCCAACAGACAGCCCAGAAAAATCAGCACAGCCATGATTAAGCTCCTTGCGGTGGCGACGTTAGAGAATTGCTACGCGTGATGAGTTGATATAAATGACGCAGTTCAAAGAATGCGATAACGAGGCTGGTGGGCAGACAAGCGGCATACATCAGGCCGATGGGTAAACCGAGGATCGGTGAATAATCGCTCCAGTCCTGAATTGTTTTTAGCGTTGCGCCCCAGGCCAGTGCGCCACAAATAAATAAGATTAAGGAATGGGTAACCAGAGCGACTCGTCGCTGCCATGCGGGGGAGAGTTTCTCCACCAGAAAGGTGACCTGAACGTGGGCGTTATCCATAAAAGCTACAATCGCGCCAATAAACGTTAACCAGACAAATAAATAACGTGACAATTCATCAACAGATAAAATGCTTGTCTGAAAACCATATCTTAAAATAATGTTTATAAATACAATACAGGAAAGTACGGCGAGATTAATCGCCAGTATTGCTTCGAGTATTTTTTTCATAGCTATTCCTTGAGGCTATGTCTGTCATAATTCAAGTCGCATGTGCAGCAACCTGAATTATTAATATAGTTAGAGCAATAACATTACCCAGGCGTTCTGGCGTAGACGATTATTCGATTAATTCAGCGCCGTTAATGCGACTTTAACCACAATTTTTCGTATCTCAGAGGCTGTTTGCATAATACAACCTGGTCGGTGAACATCCTGCGGAAAGAAAATTGCGTAGCTGCCCGGTATCATTTCTATAAATGATTCATGTTCACTGTCGTGATAAAAAATAATATTGCGCTGCTCTAATAGTGATTCGCTGACTTTATTATTTCCCGTATCAATAGCAATGCCGATTTTCTCTTCGCCCCACGCCAGAAACTGAATATCGATATACCGACGATGCACTTCCGGACGGTTTACCACCGCTTCGCGTGTGGTTAAATCGATAATTTGCGTATAAATATTTTTGCCGTCGATTTCGACAACGCCCGGCTCCAGGGCGTTGAAATCGGTAGCGCGCAGAAAATCGAGCGCCTTTTCAATGGCGGCGGGCAAACGGCACGGATTGGGCTGCGCGATATGTCCAAAAATCATGACTTATCTCCTCATAACGCCTGGATTTTGGCCCACACGCTGTCATCAACAGTGATGCCGTTACGGCGGTTTTCGGCCAGCAGGGTAGTAAATTCATGGCCGGGTAAGCGAATGGCCTGATTTTCGTCAGCACGCTCGGCACTAGTAACGTAATCCATGATGCGTTGCAGCTTGGCATCGCGGGTGGGACCGTCGATAAGCTTGTCCACTTCAATGGCAATAAAAATTTGTGAAATGCCGTATTCGTCGCTGTTGTCCTGGGTGACTTCGGCAACGGATGCGCCGTCGGAAAGGAGAGTAGCGATCATATCCAGCACAATCGACATGCCAGAACCTTTCCAGTAGCCCATCGGCAAAATGCGGCGATTCTTCTCGATAACGCCAGGTTCTTTGGTCAAATTGCCCTCATCATCAAAGCCACCATCGACCGGGAGCTGACGACCTGCCAGACGGTTAACTTCTAACATGCCGTAAGAGAACATCGACATCGACATATCGACCATGGTGATCGGCGTGGAAGGAATGGCGACGATCAGCGGGTTAGTGCCTATGCGACACTCTTTTGCGCCCCACGGCGGCATTACGGCGATGGAGTTGGTCCAGCAAATGCCAATATAGCCTTTTTCCGCCGCCTGCCAGCCGTAGCTGCCGCCGCGCATCCAGTGGTTGGCATTACGTAGTGCCACCAGACCAATACCGTGATCGGCAGCCAGTTCAATGGCGCGATCCATCATCTTTTTCGCTGTCAGGTTACCGATCGAACGCTGGGCGTCCCACTGTTCAATTGCGCCGAGGCTGGTTATACGTTTGGGTTGGGCATCAGGAATGATATCGCCGTTTTCCAGTTGTTGAATGAAACGAGGGAAACGATTAACGCCGTGAGAATAAACGCCGGATTCGGTGGTGCGGGCGAACATCTCTGCACAGGCGTCAGCCGTTTCGCTGTCAACGCCGCGTGAAATTAAGACCCGATTAAAGGCTGCTTTTAACTGCTCAAATGTCACTTTCATCCCAGGCTTCCTTGTTTTTTTGATCGCTTTTTTGGCTTAAAATTTCAATATGCGAAACTTGATTTCAAATATATCGATCACTTTTTAACAAGGCAATCTGATTGATGAATTTCAAAAGACATAAAAATCAATTGGTTATAAATTATCTGTCGAGATCGTGAACTACGGCACACTTTGCGCTACCATCAGGACGCGACAAAATGGGGAAAGAAGTGATGGGAAAAAAAGAGAACGAGATGGCGCAGGAAAAAGAGCGTCCAGCCGGAAGCCAGAGTCTGTTTCGCGGGTTGATGCTGATTGAGATTTTGAGCAACTATCCAAACGGTTGTCCGTTGGCGCATCTTTCGGAGCTGGCTGGTTTAAATAAGAGTACCGTCCATCGCTTATTGCAGGGATTACAGTCCTGCGGCTATGTGACCACCGCGCCTGCCGCAGGGAGTTATCGCCTGACCACCAAATTTATTGCCGTCGGGCAGAAGGCGCTGTCTTCGCTGAATATCATTCATATCGCCGCTCCGCATCTTGAGGCACTGAACATCGCCACTGGTGAAACCATTAACTTCTCCAGCCGCGAAGACGATCACGCTATTTTGATTTATAAGCTGGAACCCACAACCGGGATGCTGCGAACCCGTGCCTATATTGGCCAGCATATGCCGCTCTACTGTTCCGCAATGGGCAAGATCTACATGGCGTTTGGTCACCCGGACTACGTGAAGTCATACTGGGAAAGCCATCAGCATGAGATCCAGCCGTTAACCCGCAATACCATTACCGAGCTGCCCGCGATGTTCGACGAACTGGCGCACATTCGTGAAAGCGGAGCGGCGATGGACAGAGAAGAAAACGAACTCGGCGTCTCCTGTATTGCTGTTCCGGTGTTTGATATTCATGGGCGGGTGCCGTACGCCGTGTCGATTTCGCTTTCGACATCACGTCTGAAACAGGTGGGAGAGAAAAATCTCCTGAAACCACTGCGTGAAACCGCGCAGGCTATTTCTAATGAACTGGGATTTACTGTCAGGGATGACCTGGGCGCGATCACATAACGCTTTGGACAAGTGCCAAAACTTTAACATTTCCTTCGTTGGATCAAAGCAGTAGGGACGCGCTCTCTGGCACTCTGCTGTTTTAGTGCAAAGGAGTGATCATGAACCGGTTTATTATTGCGGATGCGACGAAATGTATCGGTTGCCGTACCTGTGAAGTGGCTTGCGCAGTGTCGCATCATGAGAATCAGGATTGCGCTGCGTTGTCACCAGACGAGTTTATTTCCCGTATTCGTGTCATTAAAGACCACTGCTGGACCACGGCAGTAGCCTGTCATCAGTGTGAAGATGCACCGTGCGCGAATGTCTGCCCTGTTGACGCGATAAGCCGCGAACATGGGCATATTTTCGTTGAACAAACACGTTGCATTGGCTGTAAAAGCTGTATGCTGGCTTGCCCGTTTGGTGCGATGGAGGTCGTTTCTTCGCGCAAAAAGGCGAGGGCGATTAAGTGCGATCTGTGCTGGCATCGGGAGACGGGACCGGCCTGTGTTGAAGCCTGCCCGACAAAGGCGTTGCAGTGCATGGATGTCGAGAAAGTGCAGCGGCATCGGCTACGGCAGCAGCCTGTTTGAAACGTTTTCCGGCGTTTCTCAACGCCGGAACAGTGCGCTTTGTTTATGCCAGATGCGGCGTAAACGCCTTATCCGGCCTACAAATTCTTCCAAATTCAATATATTGCAGAAATCATGTAGGCCTGATAAGCGTAGCGCATCAGGCAATTTTTAGTGACTTTCAGCCCAGGCTCTTTCTATCTCTTCCGCCAGAATCTTCCACCCCCGCCTCAATTTTCTCCGGCTCTGGTACGTAGTTCATGCGCATACATTGATGCGTATGCGGCCACGGTTTATCCAGCCCTGGGAAGAAGTTGTGCCCCGGCACCATCAGCACGCCGCGTGCTTTCAGGCGCTGATAGAGCTGCTTGGTCGTAATGGGCAAATCCTTAAACCATAGCCAGAGGAAAATGGCTCCTTCCGGTTTATGAATCAGGCAGCGATTTTCCGGTAAATAGCGGCGAATGATGGCGATAGTTTCCTGAACACGCTGGTAGTAAAACGGTTTGATGACTGTTTCAGACAGGCGCAGCAGATCGTTACGCTTAATCATTTCACACATCATCGCCGGACCAATACCGCCAGGTGCCAGGCTGATAATGCCGTTCATATTGGTGATGGCGGTGATGATTTTTTCATTGGCGATGATAATGCCGCAGCGGGAGCCAGGTAGACCCAGCTTGGAAAGACTCATGCACAGCACGATATTCGGATTCCATAGCGGGCGCGCTTCACTGAAGATGATACCCGGGAACGGGACGCCATAAGCGTTATCAATCACCAGCGGAATGCCGTGTTGATTCGCCAGCGCGTCAAGCTTCAGCAACTCTTCGTCAGTAATCACATTGCCTGTTGGATTCGTCGGCCGGGAGACGCAAATCATCCCGGTTTCTTCGCCAATATGCAGATGCTCAAAATCGACGTGGTATTTAAACTGGCCTTCCGGCAGCAGTTCAATATTCGGACGCGCAGAGACAAACAGATCTTCTTCCAGTCCGGCGTCAGCATAGCCAATGTATTCCGGTGCAAGCGGGAACAGCACTTTTTTGACCCGACCATCGGCACGGCGTCCGGCAAACAGGTTAAATAAGTAGAAAAACGCGCTCTGGCTGCCGTTTGTTAGTGCAATATTCTGTGGTTCGATATCCCAACCCAACTTCTCGCGCAGCATTCCGGCAAGCAGTGTGAGTAGCTCCGTTTTCCCCTGTGGACCGTCGTAGTTACACAGTGCATCAGTCGCTTTGCCACTTTCCAGCATGTCGGTCAGTAGCGTCTGGAAGTAGTCCTGCATTTCCGGGATCTGCGCCGGATTACCGCCGCCGAGCATAATCGCGCCAGGCGTGCGTAAACCGTCGTTCAGATCTTCCATCAACAGCGTAATGCCGGAGTGGCGGGTAAATTTGTCACCAAAAAGGGAGAATGTCATAGCGGGATATCTGTCGAACTCTGTAGCAAGGAAGGTAACAATAACGCTACATTTGCTGGGGTGCAAATCGGTCTGTTGAAGAGTGAGCGGTGCTTTATCCTGCAACGCTGATTAGGGCTGACATTTTATCCTGGTTGGCGGCTTCCCGAGGTACTGACGAACGGGAAGCCGGAAAAGTTACTGTTGCCCTGCCCAGACGACCAGCACTTTATCGTCGCCATGCTCACGAACAAAGCCGTAGCCCTGCTTCAGCAAAAGTGTCGTTTGTTTGCCCGCGCCAATTGCGGGATGGCGGGCGCGGAACTGGCTGATTTTCTGCCAGTGCGCGACGCTGGCGGCAGATTTACCGCTAACATCCTGCCAGTTCATATCCGAACGTGTACCTTGCAGCGGATCAGAACCTGTAGGACCGAACGGACGCGAGGATTCATCACCATAAAAGATTTGTACCGCGCCTGGCGCTAATAGTAATAACTCTGCTGCTTTGTCGCCCCCTTCACGGAACAGGCGGGTATCATGCGACGAGAGGTAGCTCAACACGTTGAAACCCTGCAATTTCTCCGCCATTTGCTGCCAGGTCGTATCCATCTGCGCCAGACAGTCGACTGCTTTCGCCGCCTGCTCCTGATAATCGAAATTGATCATCGCATCGAAGCCGTGGCGATAGTAGTCACTTTGCATCACGCCGTGGCCCCAGGCTTCACCGGTCATCCAGAAAGGTTTGTCATCTAATGCTTTGTCGGGGTTAGCTTTTTTCCATTCGCGAAGCGCGGCGCTGGCTTCGGTTTTCAGTTGCTGCCAGGCGGGCAACTCAACATGTTTGGCGGTATCGACCCGAAAACCATCAATCCCATAGTCGCGGACCCACTGACTTAACCAGTGGGTTAAGTAATCGCGCGGCGTATAGCCGTCAATGGCTTTGGCGTGGGTATCCATTTTGTTTTTATAGAACACCGGCAGACCAGAAGCGGTAGTTGATTCGGTTTTGATATCCGGCAAAAAGGCTAGCGACATAGTGAGATCGTCGAATCCAGGATTGTCGTAATCGCCGATATCCGTTCTGATCCAGTTTTTTCCCCACCATTTATCCCAGCCTGTTTTGTCGCTGAAATTAATGTAATCGTTAAAGCTATGCCAGGTTTGCCCGGCGGCAGGTTTCCAGTCGCTCCAGCGTTCACCCAGCGATTTTTTCACTTCGTCACCAGAAAGATATAACGCGCCAAACTGATACTCCTGCATATCCGCCAGCGTGGCATAGCCGGTGTGGTTCATCACGACATCAAAGAGAATACGAATACCGCGCTGATGTGCGCTATCAACCAGCGTCCGTAGATCGGCTTCGTTGCCCATATTGGCATCAAGATTCGTCCAGTCCTGTGTGTAATAACCGTGGTAGGCATAATGCGGGAAATCGCCTTTTGTACCGCCGCCGACCCAGCCGTGAATTTGCTCAAATGGGGCGCTTATCCATAAAGCATTAACGCCCAACTGCTGGAGGTAATCCAGTTTGTTGGTCAGGCCGCGTAAATCGCCGCCGTGAAAAGTGCCAATTTCCGCCATACCGTCTTTATGACGTCCGTAACTCTGGTCATTACTGGGATCGCCGTTTTCGAAACGATCTGTCAGCACAAAGTAAACCGTGGCGTTATGCCAGTCGAAAGGGGCGGATGTGTCAGTTTCTGCCCGTTCCAGCAGGAGTAAACCGTTGCTGGTGGCAGCGGGTTGTAACATTATTTGACCGTTCTTCACTATCGCAATTTGCTGGCTGTAATAATCCCGTACGGCGGCTCCTTCCGGGAAAGTGGCGCTGACATCCACTGTGAGCGGTAATCCATCCCATTTCGGGCATTCACGGACCAGGCTTGCTACCGGTTCGGCGGCGTTCTGGATGGAAATCATCAATGTTGGCGTACCGGAGCGGGTGTCTATTTGCAGCGTATATTCGCCGTCCCTGAACAATCGCCATTGAGGCGGCGTGTTGCTACAAGGTTGCAGGGAAAGCATCTGATTGAGTTTTATCGCATCCGCAGGCTGCCAGCACTGTTGGTCAAAATTTAGCGTTAGTGGACGCGTACCTTTGGGCAACTGCGCGTGGCTGACAAATGTTCCTGTCCCCTGTTCGCTAAAGGCGGGAAACCCCGGAGAAGTCCAGCTGGCGGCAACGGCGAAGCCAGGAAGGAGTGTCAGAAAACAGGCGGCGAGTTTCATGGCGGATGAGTCCTTATTGCTGCGATTTCAGACAGTTTGCCAGCGATAAGCCAAACAAAACTCATCCCTGAGCGGTAAGTCCACAGGATGAGAAGCAAGGGTGAGCGATCTCGCGCAAAAAACGGCTGAATTTTGCGATAACCCCCACATTTTCTGCGATTTAGCGCCAATCTGAATCGTTAACACGTGACATAGTTTCAGATTTGGACTATTCCTTGGGGTGCTCTTGACAGCTATTTTTGATATGATTTGAGATTCAACTCTCAAATTTGTGAAAAATATAAGGTGTTGGAATGATTAAATCCGACCAGGAGACCTGATGATTTTGACTCCCATACGACGATATGGGGCGATGATTCTTATGTTACTCACTCTGGTGTTTTCGAGTGAGGTGTTAGCGAAGACGCACACAACAACAGCGAGTCAAAAGTCCCACTTAACTAAAGCTAGTAATAAACAGGTAAGCAGTAAACAAGAGTATTCTCGCAATAGTGCAAAGAGTAGTTCACTTCCTGATTTGCGAAAATACCCTTCCGGAACACCAAGGAAAAAGGCGTTTCTCCGGACCGTAATGCCTTACATTACCAGCCAAAATGCGGCCATTACTGCGGAACGTAACTGGCTCATTTCAAAACAGTATCAGGGCCAATGGTCACCTGCTGAGCGTGCGCGTCTGAAAGACATCGCCAAACGCTACAAGGTGAAGTGGTCCGGTAATACGCGAAAAATCCCGTGGAATACCTTGCTTGAACGCGTAGACATTATCCCCACCAGTATGGTGGCGACGATGGCTGCAGCAGAAAGCGGTTGGGGAACGTCGAAGCTGGCGCGCAACAACAACAACCTGTTCGGCATGAAATGCATGAAAGGACGTTGTACCAATGCGCCAGGTAAAGTGAAAGGGTACTCACAGTTTAGTTCTGTCAAAGAATCGGTGAGCGCCTATGTCACTAACCTGAATACGCACCCGGCTTACTCTTCGTTCCGTAAATCGCGTGCGCAGCTGCGTAAAGCGGATCAGGAAGTGACTGCCACAGCGATGATTCACAAGCTGAAGGGCTACTCGACCAAAGGGAAGAGTTATAACAACTACCTGTTCGCAATGTACCAGGATAACCAACGGTTAATCGCGGCGCATATGTAATTGCATTTCCTTGAGCCTTATCCGACTTGTCAGTCGGATAAGGCTTTTTACTTTGTCTCAGGCAGTTGAGCTACGAGCCTGAAGCGTTGTTGGTGCGTTTTATCATGCCTGGCGGGTAGGTCGGATAAGGCGTTCACGCCGCATCCGACAACCACGCAGCGTTACCTGATGTGACGCCGACAATTCTCATCATCGCTACAACATGACCTCGCTATTTACATCGCGATACTCTTTTGGCGTCGTGTCATATGCTTTTTTAAAAACAGAGTAGAAATATTGCAGCGATGGATAACCGCACATTTGCGATATCTCATTGATCGACAAGGTGGTTGAAATCAGCAGACTGCGCGCTTTCTCCAGCTTCTCGGCATGAATCATGGCATGGATGGTTTCACCCACCTCTTCTTTAAAACGCTTCTCAAGATTGGAGCGCGAGATCCCGACCGCATCCAGTACCTGATCCACTTTAATCCCTTTACAGGCGTGATTACGAATGTAATGCATGGCCTGAATAACGGCGGGATCGGTCAGCGAGCGATAATCTGTTGAGCGCCGTTCAATGACGCGAACTGGTGGGACCAAAATTCGCTGTAGCGGCATTTCTTCTTTATCTAATAATCGATGCAACAGTTTTGCCGCCTGATAGCCCATTTGCCGCGCGCCCTGAGCGACCGAAGAAAGGGCGACACGCGACAGATAGCGGGTCAGTTCTTCGTTATCGATGCCAATCACGCATAATTTTTCCGGTACGGGAATATGTAGATGTTCACATACTTGCAGAATATGCCGCGCTCGGGCGTCAGTAACGGCAATAATCCCGGTTTGCGGTGGTAGCGTTTGTAGCCAGTCTGCCAGCCGATTTTGCGCGTGTTGCCAGTTCTCTGGCGCGGTTTCTAACCCCTGATAAACCACTCCGCGATACTTTTCTTCGGCGACAAGCTGACGAAATGCATATTCGCGCTCAGTGGCCCAACGTTTGCCGCTTGATTCCGGAAGACCATAAAAAGCAAAGCGGTTAACGCCTTTCTCTTTTAAATGCAAAAATGCGCTTTCAACCAGCGCATAGTTATCGGTGGCAATGTAATGAACGGGTGGGTAACTTTCTGCAAGGTGATACGAGCCGCCAACCCCAACAATGGGGACGTCGACATCAGCCAGCGCTTGCTCGATCTGTTTGTCGTCGAAGTCGGCAATGACGCCATCTCCTAACCAGTCCTTGATTTTATCAATGCGGGCGCGGAAATCTTCTTCAATGAAAATATCCCATTCCGATTGTGACGCCTGTAAATATTCCCCTACGCCTTCTACTACCTGCCGGTCATAGGCTTTATTGGCATTGAACAGTAATGTGATGCGGTGACGTTTAGTAAACATGGTTCTTTTCCTGCTGAATCATGCAAAAACTCAAAACCGGTAATACGTAACCGGCTTTGAGAAAATTTTTATCAAAATCAAGAACGGCGTTTGGTTGCGGAGTCCATCCATACTGCCAGCAACAGAATCGCACCTTTAACGATATACTGCCAGAAGGTCGGTACATCCATCATACTCATGCCGTTATCCAGTGAAGCCATGATAAATGCCCCCATTACTGCTCCGGCAACGCTTCCCACACCGCCAGCCAGGCTGGTGCCGCCAATCACGCATGCTGCAATTGCGTCCAGTTCGGCGATATTTCCCGCAGAAGGTGAACCAGCGCCAAGTCGAGAACTAAGGATTAATCCGGCGATGGCTACCATTAATCCGTTAATCGCGAACACGGCAAGTTTGGTGCGTTCAACGTTAATCCCGGAGAGACGTGCTGCTTCCAGATTGCCGCCGATGGCATAAATGCGTCGTCCAAATGCCGTCCGCGTTGCCATAAACATTCCGCCGAGTAACAGCAACGTCAGCAGCAGAACAGGAGTGGGAACGCCACGGTAATCATTCAACAGCCAGATTGCGCCTAATACGATGATAGCGGTTAAAGCCTGGCGACCGACTACTGCGGTAGAGGCCGGAGACTGTAAACCCAAAGCCTGACGGCGCATTCTTCCGCGCCATTGCCAACCAACAAAAGCCATTAAGCCAAGCGCGCCAATGATGAAGCCGGTACTGGCGGGGAGATAGCTTTGCCCAATTTGTGACATCGCGGCGCTGGTGGGGGATACAGTCGTGCCGTTGGTGATGCCAATGAGTATGCCGCGAAATGCCAACATGCCCGCGAGGGTGACAATAAATGAAGGGACTTTACGGTACGCGACCCACCATCCGTTCCAGGCACCGAGAAGCAGTCCCAGAACCAGCGTCACAATGATGGTAAGTGGCAAAGGCCAGCCTAACCAGACGTCACAAATCGCCGCGACGCCACCTAACAGCCCCATCATTGAGCCGACGGAAAGGTCGATTTCAGCAGAAATTATGACGAACACCATTCCTACCGCGAGGATGCCGGTAATCGCGGTCTGGCGTAACAGGTTGGAGACGTTACGGGCGCTTAAGTAGGCACCATCGGTGGTCCAGGTAAAGAACAGCATGATTGCGATGATAGCTGCAATCATCACGAAGACCTGCAAATTCAGTGATTTCAGCCCGGAGAAGCCACCGGATGTCGGTACGGCCAATTTCACTTCAGACGGATTGCTTTTCGACATGATGTTCGCTCCTCAATGCGGCTTCCATCACCTGCTCCTGAGTCAGGTTATGATTTATCAGGTTGGCTTTTAGTTTCCCTTCATGCATCACCAGTACACGATCGCTAAGGCCGAGCACTTCAGGTAATTCGGAAGAGATGACAATAACGGCAATACCCTGCTGGACGAGTTGGTTAATTAATTTGTAGATCTCGTATTTCGCGCCAATATCGATACCCCTGGTGGGTTCATCAAGAATGAGAATGCGCGGGTTAAGTAACAGACAGCGAGCGAGGATCGCTTTTTGCTGATTGCCGCCGCTCAAACGTCCAATAGCAAGGTCGGGGGACGACGTTTTAACTTTGAGTTGCTGGATTGATTCCAGAATACATTTTTGCTCTGCCGCGTCATCAAGCTGGCTAATGCCACCGGTAAATTTATTGAGTGCGGCGAGGGTAATATTTTTACCAACCGCCATTACCGGAACGATGCCGTCGCGCTTTCTGTCTTCGGGGACCATCGCAATCCCCTGGGCGATGGCTTGCTGACAGTTACGAATATCTACCTGTTTGCCATCAATATAAATTTTTCCTTCCCATTGTCCGGGCCACACACCAAACAGGCACTGAATGGTCTCGGTACGTCCGGCACCAACGAGTCCGGCAATACCCAATATTTCGCCACGTTTCAGGGAAAACGAGACATCATTAACTCGTTTAATATGACGATTAACCGGATGCCATGCCGTCAGATGTTCAATACGTAATATTTCATCTCCGGTGGTATGTGGTTCATTAGGGTAAAGCGCGGTTAACTCTCGCCCGACCATCATGGTGATAATATCGTCTTCACTCATTCCGGCAGCATCACGCGTACCAATGTGCTGTCCGTCGCGAATAACGCAAATCGTATCGGAAATCGCTTTGACTTCGTTGAGTTTGTGCGAAATATAAATACAGGCGATACCGTGCTGTTGTAGATCGCGAATAATATCCAGTAAAATCGACGTTTCCTGCTCAGTTAATGAGGCTGTCGGTTCATCGAGAATTAACAAGCGCACCTGTTTATTAAGTGCCTTGGCAATTTCAACCAGTTGTTGTTGCCCAAGCCCTAAATCGCCAACGCGGGTATCAGGTGAAATGGATAAACTGACCTGTGCGAGCAGCTTCTGACAGCGTAGCGTCATCAGGTCATAATCCATAATGCCATTGTGGGTTATTTCGTTACCCAGGAAGATATTTTCCAGCACGGTCAATTCTTTCACCAGGGCCAATTCCTGATGAATGATGGCGATACCTTTGCGTTCGGTATCGCGGATGTGACTCGCCTGAATCTCTTCTCCCGCAAAAATAATTTCGCCTTCGTAGGAGCCATGGGGATAAATACCACACAGCACTTTCATCAGCGTTGATTTACCAGACCCATTTTCCCCACAAAGTGAGACGATTTCGCCAGCATTCAACCGCAAGCAGACGTTATCAATCGCCTTCACACTGCCGAAGGTTTTGGTAATGTTCTTCATTTCAAGTAGATAAGGCATAACGACTCCACCTAAGCCAATTCATTCACGCGGCATGGAGAGAAATCACGCCCCCGCTCCGCGCTGGGGCGTAACGCTTACAGCTCGCTCTCTTTGTGGAATCCGTCTTTAATTACCGTATCTTTGATGTTGTTTTTATTCACATCGATCGGTGTCAGGAGGCGGGAGGGGACATCTTTCAGGCCATTATTCAGTGTGGTATCTGCTTTTGGTTCCTGACCATTGCCCAACTCAACGGCAATTTCTGCGGCAGTATTTGCCAACAACGTAATAGGTTTATACACCGTCATAGTTTGCGTACCGGCAGCAATACGTTTAATACCTGCGAGATCCGCATCCTGGCCGGAGATTGCTACTTTCCCTGATAAACCTTGCGCGCTTAATGCCTGAATTGCCCCACCTGCGGTGGCATCGTTTGAGGCAACTACAGCATCAATTTTGTTATTATTGGCGGTTAGCGCGTTTTCCATAATTTTCAATGCGTTTTCCGGTAACCAGCCATCAACCCATTGGTCACCAACGACTTTAATTTTTCCGGAATCAACGTAAGGTTTTAACACTTTCATTTGTCCGGCGCGGAACAGCTTGGCGTTGTTATCTACCGGCGAGCCGCCCATCAGGAAGTAATTACCTTGCGGAACAATATCGACCAGGGCTTTTGCCTGCAGTTCACCGACTTTTTCGTTATCGAAAGAAATATAAAAATCGATATCCGCATCGTTAATCATACGGTCGTAAGCTAATACTTTAATGCCTTCTTGTTTGGCTTCTTTTACAACGTTACTTAATACCTGACCGTTATACGGAATAATGACAAGAACATCGACACCCCGGTTTATCATGTTTTCAATCTGCGACATTTGTGTTTCTTCATTGCCATTTGCAGACTGTACAAATACTTTCGCGCCGAGAGATTCTGCCTTTTTCACAAAGATATCTCGATCTTTTTGCCAGCGTTCAAGACGGAGATCATCAATCGCCATACCTATTTTGACTTCTTTGGCGTGTGCAGCAACGTTGGTAAGCAGGAGTGAGGTGCAAAGGGTGAGTAGAATGTTCTTTATTTTCATGGTGTAGGGCCTTCTGTAGTTAGAGGACAGTTTTAATAAGTAACAATCACCGCGATAAACGTAACCAATTTTTAGCAACTAAACAGGGGAAAACAATTACAGATTTTTATCTTTCGATTACGATTTTTGGTTTATTTCTTGATTTATGACCGAGATCTTACTTTTGTTGCGCAATTGTACTTATTGCATTTTTCTCTTCGAGGAATTACCCAGTTTCATCATTCCATTTTATTTTGCGAGCGAGCGCACACTTGTGAATTATCTCAATAGCAGTGTGAAATAACATAATTGAGCAACTGAAAGGGAGTGCCCAATATTACGACATCATCCATCACCCGCGGCATTACCTGATTATGGAGTTCAATATGCAAGCCTATTTTGACCAGCTCGATCGCGTTCGTTATGAAGGCTCAAAATCCTCAAACCCGTTAGCATTCCGTCACTACAATCCCGACGAACTGGTGTTGGGTAAGCGTATGGAAGAGCACTTGCGTTTTGCCGCCTGCTACTGGCACACCTTCTGCTGGAACGGGGCGGATATGTTTGGTGTGGGGGCGTTTAATCGTCCGTGGCAGCAGCCTGGTGAGGCACTGGCGTTGGCGAAGCGTAAAGCAGATGTCGCATTTGAGTTTTTCCACAAGTTACATGTGCCATTTTATTGCTTCCACGATGTGGATGTTTCCCCTGAGGGCGCGTCGTTAAAAGAGTACATCAATAATTTTGCGCAAATGGTTGATGTCCTGGCAGGCAAGCAAGAAGAGAGCGGCGTGAAGCTGCTGTGGGGAACGGCCAACTGCTTTACAAACCCTCGCTACGGCGCGGGTGCGGCGACGAACCCAGATCCTGAAGTCTTCAGCTGGGCGGCAACGCAAGTTGTTACAGCGATGGAAGCAACCCATAAATTGGGCGGTGAAAACTATGTCCTGTGGGGCGGTCGTGAAGGTTACGAAACGCTGTTAAATACCGACTTGCGTCAGGAGCGTGAACAACTGGGCCGCTTTATGCAGATGGTGGTTGAGCATAAACATAAAATCGGTTTCCAGGGCACGTTGCTTATCGAACCGAAACCGCAAGAACCGACCAAACATCAATATGATTACGATGCCGCGACGGTCTATGGCTTCCTGAAACAGTTTGGTCTGGAAAAAGAGATTAAACTGAACATTGAAGCTAACCACGCGACGCTGGCAGGTCACTCTTTCCATCATGAAATAGCCACCGCCATTGCGCTTGGCCTGTTCGGTTCTGTCGACGCCAACCGTGGCGATGCGCAACTGGGCTGGGACACCGACCAGTTCCCGAACAGTGTGGAAGAGAATGCGCTGGTGATGTATGAAATTCTCAAAGCAGGCGGTTTCACCACCGGTGGTCTGAACTTCGATGCCAAAGTACGTCGTCAAAGTACTGATAAATATGATCTGTTTTACGGTCATATCGGCGCGATGGATACGATGGCACTGGCGCTGAAAATTGCAGCGCGCATGATTGAAGATGGCGAGCTGGATAAACGCATCGCGCAGCGTTATTCCGGCTGGAATAGCGAATTGGGCCAGCAAATCCTGAAAGGCCAAATGTCACTGGCAGATTTAGCCAAATATGCTCAGGAACATCATTTGTCTCCGGTGCATCAGAGTGGTCGCCAGGAACAACTGGAAAATCTGGTAAACCATTATCTGTTCGACAAATAACGGCTAACTGTGCAGTCCGTTGGCCCGGTTATCGGTAGCGATACCGGGCATTTTTTTAAGGAACGATCGATATGTATATCGGGATAGATCTTGGCACCTCGGGCGTAAAAGTTATTTTGCTCAACGAGCAGGGTGAGGTGGTTGCTGCGCAAACGGAAAAGCTGACCGTTTCGCGCCCGCATCCACTCTGGTCGGAACAAGACCCGGAACAGTGGTGGCAGGCAACTGATCGCGCAATGAAAGCTCTGGGCGATCAGCATTCTCTGCAGGACGTTAAAGCATTGGGTATTGCCGGCCAGATGCACGGAGCAACCTTGCTGGATGCTCAGCAACGGGTGTTACGCCCTGCCATTTTGTGGAACGACGGGCGCTGTGCGCAAGAGTGCACTTTGCTGGAAGCGCGAGTTCCGCAATCGCGGGTGATTACCGGCAACCTGATGATGCCCGGATTTACTGCGCCTAAATTGCTATGGGTTCAGCGGCATGAGCCGGAGATATTCCGTCAAATCGACAAAGTATTATTACCGAAAGATTACTTGCGTCTGCGTATGACGGGGGAGTTTGCCAGCGATATGTCTGACGCAGCTGGCACCATGTGGCTGGATGTCGCAAAGCGTGACTGGAGTGACGTCATGCTGCAGGCTTGCGACTTATCTCGTGACCAGATGCCCGCATTATACGAAGGCAGCGAAATTACTGGTGCTTTGTTACCTGAAGTTGCGAAAGCGTGGGGTATGGCGACGGTGCCAGTTGTCGCAGGCGGTGGCGACAATGCAGCTGGTGCAGTTGGTGTGGGAATGGTTGATGCTAATCAGGCAATGTTATCGCTGGGGACGTCGGGGGTCTATTTTGCTGTCAGCGAAGGGTTCTTAAGCAAGCCAGAAAGCGCCGTACATAGCTTTTGCCATGCGCTACCGCAACGTTGGCATTTAATGTCTGTGATGCTGAGTGCAGCGTCGTGTCTGGATTGGGCCGCGAAATTAACCGGCCTGAGCAATGTCCCAGCTTTAATCGCTGCAGCTCAACAGGCTGATGAAAGTGCCGAGCCAGTTTGGTTTCTGCCTTATCTTTCCGGCGAGCGTACGCCACACAATAATCCCCAGGCGAAGGGGGTTTTCTTTGGTTTGACTCATCAACATGGCCCCAATGAACTGGCGCGAGCAGTGCTGGAAGGCGTGGGTTATCGCTGGCAGATGGCATGGATGTCGTGCATGCCTGCGGTATTAAACCGCAAAGTGTTACGTTGATTGGGGGCGGGGCGCGTAGTGAGTACTGGCGTCAGATGCTGGCGGATATCAGCGGTCAGCAGCTCGATTACCGTACGGGGGGGGATGTGGGGCCAGCACTGGGCGCAGCAAGGCTGGCGCAGATCGCGGCGAATCCAGAGAAATCGCTCATTGAATTGTTGCCGCAACTACCGTTAGAACAGTCGCATCTACCAGATGCGCAGCGTTATGCCGCTTATCAGCCACGACGAGAAACGTTCCGTCGCCTCTATCAGCAACTTCTGCCATTAATGGCGTAAACGTTATCCCCTGCCTGACCGGGTGGGGGATAATTCACATCTATATATCTCAGTAATTAATTAATATTTAGTATGAATTTATTCTGAAAATCATTTGTTAATGGCATTTTTCAGTTTTGTCTTTCGTTGGTTACTCGTAATGTATCGCTGGTAGATATGGAGATCGTTATGAAAACCTCAAAGACTGTGGCAAAACTATTATTTGTTGTCGGGGCGCTGGTTTATCTGGTTGGGCTATGGATCTCATGCCCATTGTTAAGTGGAAAAGGCTATTTTCTTGGCGTGTTAATGACAGCAACTTTTGGCAACTATGCATATCTTCGCGCAGAAAAACTCGGGCAACTGGATGATTTTTTTACCCATATCTGCCAGTTAGTTGCGTTAATCACTATCGGTCTCTTGTTTATCGGTGTTTTAAACGCACCTATCAATACTTATGAAATGGTGATCTATCCCATCGCCTTTTTTGTCTGCTTGTTTGGTCAAATGCGTTTGTTTCGCTCGGCATGAGCAACATAAAGCTCTTACATATTCAGGAATGAAAGGAATACTGTGATGGACAACAAAATATCAACCTATTCACCGGCCTTTAGTATTGTGTCATGGATAGCTCTCGTTGGTGGTATCGTTACCTATCTGTTAGGGCTATGGAATGCAGAGATGCAGTTAAATGAAAAAGGATATTATTTTGCCGTACTGGTATTAGGACTGTTTTCTGCGGCGTCTTATCAAAAGACCGTTCGGGACAAGTATGAAGGCATACCGACCACTTCCATTTATTATATGACCTGCCTGACTGTCTTTATTATCTCTGTTGCATTACTGATGGTAGGTCTGTGGAATGCGACATTATTACTCAGCGAAAAAGGTTTTTATGGACTGGCTTTCTTCTTAAGCTTGTTTGGTGCAGTAGCGGTGCAGAAAAATATTCGTGATGCCGGAATAAACCCACCAAAAGAAACACAGGTTACCCAGGAAGAATACAGCGAATAACTCACGTAAGCCCGGTCAGTCCAATGTGACCGGGCTTTTACTTAACTCACTAATCTGTTTCTGTCGATTCGTTGTACCAGCATAGAAAGTAACAAACTCGCTGCCAACGTCGCGCAAAAGATCCAAATAATATCCAGTATTGGCCAATTTTTAAGCTCAATTCCCCGGGTGCGCAGCGCATGGATAATCAAGGCGTGGAATCCGTATATACCCAATGAATGGCGGGAGATTAAGCCAAGTCCGCGAATGGTACGCGTATCCAGCGTGTTTTTAACCAGAGTCAATAGCGCGATTGCGCAGATAAAAACCATCGGCCCACAGTAAAGATACCAGGTATCGGCAAAATTTCCGCGCCACTGCAATTCATATAATGTCCCGCGAGAGATAATAAAAACCCCCGTCGCAAACAGCGCGGCGCTCACCCACGACAGTGCTTTATGCTGTGTGTCCATCATCCCTATAGCGCGGCCCAACATGCCATACAGAATGTAGTAAAAAGTATCGCCATTGATATATAAGTTAATTGGCAGCCATTCAAAACCGTCAATTTTCTGCGGCACTGTGTTTGGGTTAGCGATAATGCCAATCACCGCCATTAGCACCAGCAACATTTTTCCGCCGACGTTCTTCACCTGAATCAGCGGTGAAACCAGATAAATCACCGCAATCGCGAAGAAAAACCACAAGTGGTAAAACACTGGCTTTTGCAGCAGGTTTTTCAGCGCTAACTCCATATTGATGGAGGTAAACAGCGCAATGTAGAGCAGTGCGATTGCGCTATAAAAAATCAGACATAAGCCGATACGCAAGAAATGGCGCGGCTGGGCGCTGCGTTCGCCAAAAAAGAGATAGCCGGAAATCATGAAAAATAGCGGCACGCTGACACGAGAGGCAGAATTCAGAACATTGGCGATATCCCATGTGACGGGGCTAACACTATGAGCATTGGTCACATACCAGGTAGTGGTGTGAATCATCACCACCATTAAACACGCTATCCCTCGCAGGTTATCAATCCAGTAAATTTTGGGCTGCATCTGTGTCTCTGTATCTGGTTAAAAAAAGTCTGACCGATAAATCATTTGGTTGGCGCACTGGAATAATCTGAGTTTTATCACTACAGCTTATAGAGGCTTAAGGAAATTCGTAAGATATCAGCCACTATACCGATATAAATAATAAGACTCACCTGCAAACCAGACGGTAATTTAATGATGATGAACGCTTTCTTTCCGGCAATGGCGCTTATGGTGCTAGTGGGTTGTTCTATACCGTCACCCGTGCAGAAAGCACAACGGGTAAAGGTTGATCCTCTGCGTTCGTTGAATATGGAAGCGTTATGCAAGGATCAGGCGGCAAAACGTTATAACACCGGCGAGCAAAAAATCGACGTCACCGCCTTCGAACAGTTCCAGGGAAGCTATGAAATGCGCGGTTATACCTTCCGTAAAGAGCAGTTTGTCTGTTCTTTTGACGCGGATGGCCATTTTTTGCATCTTTCCATGCGTTAAGCCCTGCTTTTTCCCGTTTCGTACTGTATATCTTCCATCCAGCGGGTATACTGATCCCTTCCTTTAAATCCACACGTATCCAGCACGAAATAATATGCAAAAGTTTGATACCAGGACCTTCCAGGGCTTGATCCTGACCTTACAGGATTACTGGGCTCGCCAGGGCTGCACCATTGTTCAACCATTGGACATGGAAGTCGGCGCGGGAACCTCTCACCCAATGACCTGTCTGCGCGAGCTGGGGCCAGAACCGATGGCGGCTGCTTATGTTCAGCCTTCTCGTCGCCCGACCGATGGTCGCTACGGCGAAAACCCCAACCGTTTACAGCACTACTATCAGTTCCAGGTGGTCATTAAGCCATCGCCGGACAATATTCAGGAGCTGTACCTCGGTTCTCTGAAAGAGCTGGGCATGGACCCGACTATTCACGACATCCGTTTCGTGGAAGATAACTGGGAAAACCCGACGCTGGGTGCCTGGGGACTGGGCTGGGAAGTGTGGCTGAACGGCATGGAAGTGACGCAGTTCACTTACTTCCAGCAGGTTGGTGGTCTGGAGTGTAAACCGGTTACCGGCGAGATCACCTACGGTCTGGAACGTCTGGCCATGTACATTCAGGGCGTAGACAGCGTTTACGACCTGGTCTGGAGCGACGGCCCGCTGGGTAAAACCACCTACGGCGACGTGTTCCATCAGAACGAAGTGGAGCAGTCCACTTACAACTTCGAATACGCGGATGTGGACTTCCTGTTCACCTGCTTCGAGCAGTACGAGAAAGAAGCGCAGCAGCTGCTGGCGCTGGAAAATCCGCTGCCGCTGCCAGCCTACGAGCGTATTCTGAAAGCCGCCCACAGCTTCAACCTGCTGGATGCGCGTAAAGCCATCTCCGTCACCGAGCGTCAGCGCTACATTCTGCGCATTCGCACCCTGACCAAAGCAGTGGCAGAAGCATACTACGCTTCCCGTGAAGCCCTCGGCTTCCCGATGTGCAACAAAGATAAGTAAGAGGCGGCTATGTCTGAGAAAACTTTTCTGGTGGAAATCGGCACTGAAGAGCTGCCACCAAAAGCACTGCGCAGCCTGGCTGAGTCCTTTGCTGCGAACTTTACTGCGGAGCTGGATAACGCTGGCCTCGCACACGGCACCGTTCAATGGTTTGCTGCTCCGCGTCGTCTGGCGCTGAAAGTAGCTAACCTGGCGGAAGCGCAACCGGATCGTGAAATCGAAAAACGCGGCCCGGCGATTGCCCAGGCGTTCGACGCTGAAGGCAAACCGAGCAAAGCGGCAGAAGGTTGGGCGCGTGGTTGCGGTATTACCGTTGACCAGGCTGAGCGTCTGACTACCGATAAAGGCGAATGGCTGCTGTATCGCGCCCATGTGAAGGGCGAAAGCACCGAAGCACTGCTGCCGAATATGGTTGCGACTTCTCTGGCGAAACTGCCGATCCCGAAACTGATGCGTTGGGGCGCAAGCGACGTGCACTTCGTGCGTCCGGTGCACACCGTGACCCTGCTGCTGGGCGACAAAGTCATTCCGGCAACCATTCTGGGCATTCAGTCCGATCGCGTGATTCGCGGCCACCGCTTTATGGGCGAGCCGGAATTCACCATCGATAACGCCGATCAGTATCCGGAAATTCTGCGTGAGCGTGGGAAAGTCATCGCCGATTACGAAGAACGTAAGGCGAAGATTAAAGCCGATGCCGAAGAAGCAGCGCGTAAGATTGGCGGTAACGCTGACTTAAGCGAAAGCCTGCTGGAAGAAGTGGCTTCGCTGGTGGAGTGGCCGGTCGTTCTGACCGCAAAATTCGAAGAGAAATTCCTCGCGGTGCCGGCTGAAGCGCTGGTTTACACCATGAAAGGTGACCAGAAATACTTCCCGGTGTATGCGAACGACGGCAAACTGCTGCCGAACTTTATCTTCGTTGCCAACATCGAATCGAAAGATCCGCAGCAGATTATCTCCGGTAACGAGAAAGTCGTTCGTCCGCGTCTGGCGGATGCCGAGTTCTTCTTCAACACCGACCGTAAAAAACGTCTTGAAGATAACCTGCCGCGCCTGCAAACCGTGTTGTTCCAGCAACAGTTGGGGACGCTGCGCGACAAAACTGACCGCATCCAGGCGCTGGCTGGCTGGATTGCTGAACAGATTGGCGCTGACGTTAACCACGCTACCCGTGCGGGTCTGCTGTCTAAGTGCGACCTGATGACCAACATGGTCTTCGAGTTCACCGACACCCAGGGCGTTATGGGGATGCACTATGCGCGTCACGATGGCGAAGCGGAAGATGTCGCGGTGGCGCTGAATGAGCAGTATCAGCCGCGTTTTGCTGGTGATGACCTGCCGTCCAACCCAGTAGCTTGTGCGCTGGCGATTGCTGACAAGATGGATACCCTGGCGGGTATCTTCGGTATCGGTCAGCATCCGAAAGGCGACAAAGACCCGTTTGCGCTGCGTCGTGCCGCGCTTGGCGTGCTGCGAATTATCGTTGAGAAGAACCTCAACCTTGATCTGCAAACGCTGACCGAAGAAGCGGTGCGTCTGTATGGCGATAAGCTGACTAATGCCAACGTAGTTGATGATGTTATCGACTTTATGCTCGGTCGCTTCCGCGCCTGGTATCAGGACGAAGGTTATACCGTTGACACCATCCAGGCGGTACTGGCGCGTCGTCCGACTCGTCCGGCTGATTTCGATGCCCGTATGAAAGCGGTATCGCATTTCCGTACCCTGGATGCAGCTGCTGCACTGGCGGCGGCGAACAAACGTGTATCTAACATTCTGGCGAAATCTGACGAAGTGCTGAGCGACCGCGTGAATGCCTCTACCCTGAAAGAGCCGGAAGAAATTAAACTGGCGATGCAGGTTGTGGTGCTACGTGACAAGCTGGAGCCGTACTTTACGGAAGGTCGTTACCAGGATGCGCTGGTCGAACTGGCTGAGCTGCGTGAACCGGTTGATGCTTTCTTCGATAAAGTGATGGTCATGGTTGATGACAAAGAATTGCGTATCAACCGTCTGACCATGCTGGAGAAACTGCGCGAACTGTTCCTGCGCGTTGCGGATATTTCGCTGTTGCAATAATAACGCCGTTATTAAATAGCCTGCCATCTGGCAGGCTTTTTTTATCGCTAAATAATACAGCAACCTTTAATAATCTTCTGCTGAATAAAGATTATCTCATATATTAATTTTATGAGATTTTTTTAGGATTATATCAAGGAGAAGAAACAAACTTATTAAGCTAGAATAGCCACGGGTGCTTGAGACTGTTTGTCTCAGGTATTCACCGAAAGGCAGACAGAGAAAAGCCCCACCTGACTATAAATCAAAGTTTGTACTGACCCCAAAAAGTTGGACAGTTAAACACGAGGCATATAGGTCTGATTCCGATATTCAATTGGAGTCAGACCTTTTAATTTCAGGCTAATTCTTCTGCTGTTGTAGTATTCAATATATTCCGTAACAGCATCCTTCAGTTCGCTTATATTACTGAACTCATCAAGATAAAAACACTCCGACTTTAAGGTTCCAAAGAAACACTCCACCACAGCATTATCCAGACAATTGCCTTTTCTGGACATGCTTTGTTTAATACCATGTTCTTTAAGGATATTTTGATATCTTCTCATACGATACTGCCATCCCTGGTCAGAGTGCAGAACAGGATGCTCGTGAGGATTAAGCTTTTTGAATGCCTGATCGAGCATATTCTCAACCATGTTCATCACTGGTCTTTCCGAAAGGCTGTAAGAAATAACTTCGTTGTTGAAGAGATCTATTACTGGAGACAAATACAGCTTGCGCCCATTGACTGCAAATTCAGTAACATCGGTAACCCACTTCTCGTTTGGCCGCGTAGCCTTGAAATCTCTTTGGAGAACATTAGGGGCGGTTTGCCCTACCTCTCCTCTGTAAGAGCGGTATCGCTTGACCTTAATCGCTGCTTTAAGTGAGAGGGTTCCCATCAGGCGCTGAACAGCTTTATGGTTAATCTGTTTCCCTTCTCGATGAAGAGACAGCGTTACCCTACGGTATCCGTATCGGCCTCTATTCTCGTGATAAATCTCACTAATACGCTTTTTAACGTCCGCATACTTGTCAGGCTTGCTGAGAGCCTTTAGATGATAATAAAACGTACTGCGCGGTATCTCCGCAGCCCTGAGAAGCTCATCAAGAGGATAAAACTGCCTTAGCTCGTTGAGTACTTTCACTTTTTCGTGGGATGAGCTAAGGCTTTCAGCTTTTTTAGATACATAAGCCGCGTTTCAAGAAATCGAACTTGCCTTTCAAGATCCTCAATGCGTCGGTCTTTTGACAGCTCCAATGCTGATGCCGCTTTTTCTGGATCAACTGATATTGCAATGTTTCTTTTGGTGCCAATCTTGAGCGCGCGTAAACCAGCTTCTCCGCGCTCTTCATAGACCTTCAGCCACCTGGCTACAGAACCACTACCAGCAAGCATAAAGTGAGCAGCAGCCTGATTAAGGGACATGTGCTGCTCGATCACAGCTTTCACGACCTTAATACGCAACTCTGGATCAGCACTAACGCCTTTAGGTTTGGGAATTAAACCTTTTTCTCCATGTTTTTCATAGAGGGCAACCCATGTCCTGACCTGGGTTCGGGGGACACCAAAACGTGCCGAGATGATCCTGTAACCATCATCAGTTGTGAAGTAGTGATTCACGACTTCAAGGCGCTTTTCAAAAGGGTATTTTGGCTTTGACATATTAGGGGCTATTCCATTTCATCGTCCAACAAAATGGGTGCAGTACATACTCGTTGGAAATCAACACAGGAGGCTGGGAATGCCGCAGAAATATAGATTACTTTCTTTAATAGTGATTTGTTTCACGCTTTTATTTTTCACCTGGATGATAAGAGATTCACTGTGTGAATTGCATATTAAACAGGAGAGTTATGAGCTGGCGGCGTTTTTAGCCTGCAAATTGAAAGAGTAAGAGTCTTCGGCGGGAAATTATTCCCGCCTTACTTACGGCGTTGCGCATTCTCATTGCACCCAAATTTATTCTTCACAAAAATAATAATAGATTTTATTACGCGATCGATTATTTATTTCCTGAAAACAAATAAAAAAATCCCCGCCAAATGGCAGGGATCTTAGATTCTGTGCTTTTAAGCAGAGATTACAGGCTGGTTACGTTACCAGCTGCCGGGCCTTTAGCGCCGCTTTCGATGGTGAAGGACACTTTCTGACCTTCGTCCAGAGATTTGTAACCATCGTTCTGGATAGCAGAGAAGTGTACGAACACATCTTTAGAGCCATCGTCAGGAGTGATGAAGCCGAAGCCTTTGTCAGCGTTGAACCATTTTACGATACCAGTCATTTTACCGGACATAGTGTATTACCTTTAATAATTAAGTGTGCCTTTCGGCGATATGGCGTGCTTTACAGATTTTGAAGCGTTAAAGGAATGTGCACTACGAGGGGTATCAACGATAACTCTTGAAGGGACTTGCCTTACTACACTGCTTTAATGGTCTGTACGTCAAACCGTTGATGTGCATTAAGCCACGCATTGGCGGGTGATGCAACAATTATTTTTCATATTTATGATTAATCGGTTGGAAAACGGTCCTGTCATCAGGACCGTAAACAGCAATAAAGTGGATAAAAGTCTATTCCATCAACTGCTTACTTAATGCCGGGTTGGCTTGAATCAAACGCATCAATTTTAGTTCGGCACTTGAAGGCTTCACGCGTCTGGATTCCCATTCCTTTACCATGGCGACTGATACGCCCAAAACCCGGGCGAAATCATCGATTTTTAATCCTGTCCCTTTTCGTAACTGCTCAATTTCGGTACAGGACGTTGTTCTGTGCGTCAGGGTAATTTTCTGCGTTTCATCTTTAAAAACAATCTGTTCCAGGCTGCTCAACAGCTCATGCATTGGATCTTTATATTCCATTGAAAACTCCTCAAATCACACTGCGGGATCGTGAATTGCATCGAAGCTCATTAAGAATAGTCGGGAAAAGCAGACACAGCGGGGTGAAGTCAGGGCATGCTCTGGCTATGATTCGATTCAGCCTGTCATTTAGCGTGACTTATAGCCACCTAACGATCTGATAAATGCCGATATATCTCTTACCACTCCTGTTTTGTAAAGATTTCGAAAATCTAACCTTCTGCGAAGGCGTAAATCTCTGGCTACAAAAAAGGCAACGGCACTATCATTTTTTAACAATGAAACAACAAATTAACCTTGTTTCATTTTCTCCATGATTTTACCAGGAAGATTACGTAGAAAGGGTATCCTGCAAGCCTGTCCTGGACTATCCTTGTCACGTCAGACACGCGTGTGTCGTTGTGCGCTTTTTTTGGGTGAAAGGAGTAAGAAAATGGCGACAGGAAAGTCCTGCTCTCGCTGGTTTGCGCCTCTTGCGGCGTTATTAATGGTAGTTAGCCTGAGTGGGTGTTTTGATAAAGAAGGCGATCAGCGTAAAGCGTTTATCGACTTCCTGCAGAATACAGTGATGCGTAGCGGTGAACGTCTACCAACCCTGACTGCCGATCAGAAAAAACAGTTTGGTCCTTTTGTCTCTGATTACGCGATTCTGTATGGTTATTCTCAGCAGGTGAATCAGGCGATGGATTCCGGTCTGCGCCCGGTTGTAGACAGCGTTAACGCAATTCGCGTACCGCAGGATTACGTTACGCAAAGCGGTCCGCTGCGTGAAATGAACGGTTCGCTGGGTGTGCTGGCGCAACAACTGCAAAATGCGAAGTTGCAGGCCGATGCTGCGCACTCTGCGCTAAAACAGAGCGATGATTTGAAACCGGTCTTTGATCAGGCATTCACCAAAGTGGTAACGACGCCAGCTGATGCATTGCAACCGTTGATTCCGGCGGCACAAACTTTCACGCAACAACTGGTGATGGTTGGAGACTACATTGCTCAGCAAGGTACTCAGGTGAGCTTTGTCGCAAATGGCATCCAGTTCCCGACTTCACAGCAGGCAAGTGAATATAACAAACTGATTGCGCCATTACCGGCACAGCATCAGGCGTTTAATCAGGCCTGGACTACAGCAGTTACTGCAACCCAATAAAGAGTAAAAGCCCGAGCGATTATCGGGCTTTACTCTACGCAGTCGCGGCTTAGTCCGCGACGTGCGGATTCACACAGTTCTTCTCAACCTTTCCTTGTAACGCATCAATCAAATTATCCACGGCACAGGCGGCCATGCCATAACGCGTCTCATGGGTGGCAGATCCAATATGCGGTACTGCGACGACGTTGGCCATTGAGAGCAACGGCGAATCTACGGACAGTGGCTCTTGTTCGAAGACATCCAGCCCGGCAGCGTGAATTTCGCCTTTCTGCAATGCTGCGATCAGTGCATTTTCGTCAACCACCGGGCCACGTCCGGCATTAATGAAAATGGCGGAGGATTTCATTTTGGCGAATTGTTCTGCGCCAAACAGATGATGCGTCTCATCAGTTAACGGCAGGATCAGGCAAACGAAATCTGACTCTTGTAACAGAGTATCCAAATCGCAGTAGCGGGCGTTGAAGCGTTCTTCTGCTTCTTTATGGTGGCGGCGCGCGTTATAGAGGATGGGCATGTTGAAGCCAAAGTGCGCACGTTGTGCCAGCGCCATGCCGATCCGTCCCATCCCGACAATGCCCAGTGTTTTATGGTGAACGTCAGTGCCGTACCAGTCCGGGCCTATGCTCGCGGTCCATTCGCCTGCTTTTACCCGTTCTGCTACCTCCACAACCCGACGAGCGGTAGACAACACCAGCGCCATCAGCGTATCGGCGACGGTTTCTGTTAATACGGTTGGCGTGTGCATCAGCAGAATTTTTCGGGCGGTAAGCGCATCGACATCAAAATTGTCATAGCCGACGGAGATCGTTGATGTGGCACGCAGTTTCGGCATTTTTTCCAGCAATGCGGCATTTACATTCTCGTTTGAACCCAGTAAACCTTCAGCTTCGGCAAAAATTGCTGCATTTTGTTCGACGGTTTGTGGGCTGAGGTTTGCCACCTGGTGAACGGTGAAATGCTCTTGCAGGCGTTGCAGTAAATCATCAGGTAAGGCTTTGTAGAGGATAACGGACGGCTTCATGCTTCTCTCCATTCACTGATAAGGCGATCACCTTAGCCTGAAATATGATGAAGGAAAACTGAAGAATGCCAGGTGATTTCTGCATCACCTGGCATGAAAGGGATTACAGCGGGCTTAAGGTAATTTCTACACGGCGGTTTTGCGCCTTACCTTCTGCGGTGCTGTTGCTGGCGATTGGGTTAGCCGGGCCAAGGCCCTGAGTACGGATGCGGCTGGCGTCCACGCCCTGGGTGATCAACGCGCTGGCAACGGAATCCGCACGTTGCTGGGAGAGACGCATGTTCAGGTCGTGACCACCCGTGCTGTCGGTATAACCAATCACGTTAACCGCCGTTTTCGGATACTCTTTCAGTACCATTGCCACGCCGGTCAGGGTGTTAGCGCCCGCCGGTTTCAGGGTCGCGCTGCTGCTGTCGAAGGTCACATTGTTCGGCATATTGAGGATAATGTTATCCCCGCTGCGGGTTACGCTAACACCAGTGCCGCGCATTTTGTCGCGCAGCTTCGCTTCCTGCACATCCATGTAATAACCAACGCCGCCGCCCAGAGCTGCGCCTGCTGCTGCGCCAATCAGCGCGCCTTTACCGCGATCTTTCTTCGAAGAAGAGAGCGCACCAATACCCGCGCCCACGAGAGAGCCCAGACCTGCGCCGATAGCAGATTTACCTGCTTCGCGTTCGCCGGTGTAAGGGTTAGTTGTGCAGCCAGATACCGCCAGAGCGCCACTCACTACGGCGGCAATAAGATAAACACGTTTCTTCATTGTTAATCCTTAATAACCTTTTTATTCTTTGCCACGGGTTCCGTGGCGGGAGATTATGCCGCGTGAACATGAAGATTATTCCTGGGAATACTCGGAAATTTGTAAGTAATATTTAACTGCTCAATACATCTAACCTTTCAGGAGTCTTCGGTTTGGCCAACTCATCCTCACGATATTCCGTTCTGACTGCCGCCCATTGGGGGCCCATGCTGGTTGAAACCGACGGCGAAACCGTGTTTAGCTCGCGTGGCGCGTTAGCCACAGGAATGGAAAACTCCTTGCAGAGCGCGGTTCGCGACCAGGTTCACAGCAATACGCGGGTACGATTTCCAATGGTGCGAAAAGGCTTTCTTGCGTCACCGGAAAACCCGCAAGGCATTCGTGGGCAGGATGAATTTGTTCGCGTGAGTTGGGATGAGGCGCTGGATCTTATTCACCAACAACATAAACGCATTCGTGAGGCTTATGGTCCGGCATCGATTTTTGCTGGTTCCTACGGCTGGCGTTCAAACGGCGTGCTGCATAAGGCCTCGACATTATTACAACGCTATATGGCGCTGGCAGGCGGTTATACCGGGCATCTGGGGGATTATTCGACCGGCGCGGCACAGGCGATCATGCCGTATGTCGTGGGTGGTAGTGAAGTTTATCAACAGCAGACCAGTTGGCCGCTGGTGCTGGAACATAGCGATGTCGTGGTGCTGTGGAGTGCTAACCCACTCAATACGCTGAAAATTGCGTGGAATGCATCCGATGAGCAGGGGCTTTCTTACTTTTCTGCACTGCGTGACAGCGGGAAAAAGCTGATCTGCATTGATCCAATGCGATCGGAAACCGTCGATTTCTTTGGCGATAAAATGGAGTGGGTGGCACCGCACATGGGCACCGATGTTGCGCTGATGCTGGGGATCGCCCATACGCTGGTGGAAAATGGTTGGCACGACGAAGCGTTTCTGGCGCGTTGCACCACAGGTTATGCCGTCTTCGCCTCTTATTTGCTGGGCGAGAGTGACGGAATAGCGAAAACCGCCGAATGGGCAGCAGAGATTTGTGGTGTTGGCGCAGCGAAAATCCGCGAGCTGGCGGCTATTTTCCACCAAAATACCACCATGCTGATGGCAGGCTGGGGAATGCAGCGCCAACAGTTTGGTGAGCAAAAACACTGGATGATCGTCACGCTGGCAGCAATGTTGGGGCAAATCGGCACACCCGGCGGCGGTTTTGGTCTTTCTTACCATTTTGCCAATGGTGGTAACCCCACGCGGCGTTCTGCGGTGCTCTCTTCCATGCAGGGCAGCTTGCCGGGTGGCTGCGATGCGGTGGATAAAATCCCTGTTGCCCGCATTGTTGAAGCACTGGAAAACCCTGGTGGCGCATATCAACACAACGGTATGAACCGACATTTCCCGGATATTCGTTTTATCTGGTGGGCGGGCGGTGCCAACTTTACTCATCATCAGGATACCAATCGCCTGATCCGTGCCTGGCAAAAACCGGAGCTGGTGGTGATCTCTGAATGCTTCTGGACGGCGGCGGCAAAACACGCGGATATCGTTCTGCCTGCGACTACCTCTTTTGAGCGTAATGATCTCACCATGACCGGTGATTACAGTAATCAGCATCTGGTGCCGATGAAGCAAGTGGTGCCGCCACGCTATGAAGCGCGTAATGATTTTGATGTTTTTGCCGAGTTAAGTGAACGCTGGGAGAAGGGCGGTTATGCACGTTTTACGGAAGGAAAAAGTGAGCTGCAATGGCTGGAAACGTTTTATAACGTTGCCCGACAGCGCGGGGCAAGCCAGCAGGTTGAATTGCCGCCATTTGCTGAGTTCTGGCAAGCCAACCAGTTAATTGAGATGCCGGAAAACCCGGACAGCGAGCGGTTTATTCGCTTCGCTGATTTTTGCCGCGATCCGCTGGCGCATCCGTTAAAAACCGCCAGCGGCAAGATTGAAATCTTCTCACAGCGTATTGCCGATTACGGTTACCCGGATTGCCCTGGGCATCCAATGTGGCTGGAGCCGGACGAATGGCAGGGCAATGCCGAACCAGAACAGTTGCAGGTACTTTCTGCCCATCCGGCGCACCGCCTGCACAGCCAGCTGAATTACAGTTCTCTGCGCGAATTGTACGCGGTGGCAAATCGTGAGCCTGTCACCATTCATCCTGACGATGCCCAGGAGCGCGGCATACAAGATGGCGATACTGTTCGGTTGTGGAACGCACGCGGGCAAATTCTTGCCGGAGCGGTCATTAGCGAGGGAATTAAACCTGGCGTGATTTGCATTCACGAAGGGGCATGGCCGGATCTGGATTTAACCGCTGACGGTATTTGTAAAAACGGCGCAGTGAACGTGCTGACCAAAGATCTCCCCAGCTCGCGGCTGGGGAATGGCTGTGCGGGTAATACGGCGCTGGCATGGCTGGAAAAATACAACGGTCCGGAACTGACACTTACAGCGTTTGAACCACCGGCCAGCTCATAATCCATGTGGGTAGTTGGGTTTCATCCTGCCATGCGCAATCGACAATGTGAAAACCCTGTGCCTGGTAAAAATTTATCGCCGGTTGATTTTTTTGATAAACCTCCAGCATCAGGTGGGGATGGCGCTGCTGCACATACTGCATCAGCGCCTTACCAATACCGCGCCTGACGGCCTTCGGTGCGACAAACATCGCTGCCAGAAATCGGCCTTCCATAATGCTGACAAAACCGAGAAGCTTACCGTCTTCTTCCCAGACCCAGTTTTGCGCGTTGGCAAGATAGGCATCCCGCACCAGCGGAATGCAGTCACGCCAGTAATTCGCTTTTATAAAGGGATGCCCCCAGGTTGTACTTTCCAGCCACAGTTCGAGGATCGCGGGGAGTTCTGAACGTTGCGCTTCCCGAATCATGGTTTATTTCCCGGATAGCAACAGCAGCCAACCACATGATCATTCACCAGCCCACATGCCTGCATAAAGGAGTAACAGATTGTGGTGCCGACAAACTTAAAACCACGTTTTTTCAGTGCCTTAGATAGGGCGTCGGAGGCGGACGTAGATGTGGGAATTTCGCTCAACGTTGTGGCTTGTGTCACCTGTGGCTGATGATTTACAAACGACCAGACAAAGTCGACAAACGGTTCGCCGTTCTGTTCCATTTGCAGGTACGCCCGCGCATTACCAATAATTGCCTGAATTTTCCCTCGATGGCGGATAATCCCGGCGTCCTGTACCAGTCTTTCGACATCCTCTTCCTGCATTGCTGCGACCTTCACCGGATCGAACTGATGAAAGCAGGCGCGATAGTTTTCGCGTTTTTTGAGGACGGTGATCCACGATAATCCAGCCTGCTGCCCTTCAAGGCAGATCATTTCGAACAGTTTTTTACTGTCAGTTTCAGGCACGCCCCACTCATTATCATGGTAGGCAATATAAAGCGGGTCCTGACTCACCCAGCCGCAACGTTCCATACTTTCCCTCGCTATGTACCCGATCGTAAAAATTTCAGCCGCTTTTCTTGACGCATCGGTGAAAAAGTCAATATTTAATACAGGGCTACTATGCCCGATATCCTTCATACAATGACAATAATATTGCCGAATTCGGCTCTTCCCTGGAGTCGTGTTAATGATCATAAAAAAAAGCGGTGGTCGCTGGCAGCTAAGCCTGCTGGCGAGCGTGGTAATCAGTGCCTTTTTTCTCAACACAGCTTACGCCTGGCAACAAGAATATATCGTTGATACGCAACCCGGACTTTCCACAGAGCGTTACACCTGGGATAGTGATCATCAACCTGATTACAACGATATTTTGTCGCAACGTATTCAAAGTAGCCAAAGGGCGCTGGGACTGGAAGTCAATCTGGCGGAAGAAACCCCTGTGGATGTGACCAGCAGTATGAGTATGGGCTGGAATTTTCCTTTATATGAACAGGTTACAACCGGCCCGGTCGCGGCATTACATTACGATGGCACAACCACCTCGATGTATAACGAGTTTGGCGACAGTACTACCACGCTGACCGATCCGTTATGGCATGCCAGCGTGAGTACCTTAGGCTGGCGTGTTGACTCCCGGCTTGGCGATCTCCGACCCTGGGCGCAAATCAGCTATAACCAGCAATTTGGCGAGAATATCTGGAAGGCGCAATCAGGCCTGAGCCGGATGACGGCGACAAACCAGAACGGCAACTGGCTGGATGTCACCGTAGGCGCTGATATGTTGCTCAATCAAAATATTGCCGCCTATGCCGCGCTAACTCAGGCAGAAAATACCACTAATAATAGCGACTATCTGTATACGATGGGGGTTAGCGCCAGATTTTAACGTAACAGTCACAATTGAAACCATTAAATAACAATAGTTGTGGCGATAGTGGGTGCTAACTTACCAAATAATAAATTTGGTGAATAATTGTCGCGTCATTCATTCCTGAACTAAGGCATTTCATTCCGTTCTGATGGCATTTCATGCCGTTTTTCCCCAGGCATAAAGTGCACTTCGTTATGGTTGTCGGCAGAGATTTTTCCTTTTTATTACTGCAGGAATACTGCCATGACACCTTCAAATTATCAGCGTACCCGCTGGCTGACACTCATCGGTACTATCATTACCCAGTTTGCGCTGGGGTCGGTTTATACCTGGAGCCTGTTTAATGGCGCGCTTTCCGCCAAGCTGGATGCGCCGGTAAGCCAGGTCGCTTTCTCTTTCGGCTTGTTAAGTCTGGGGCTGGCAATTTCGTCTTCTGTTGCGGGCAAATTACAGGAACGTTTTGGCGTTAAACGCGTCACCATGGCTTCCGGCATTTTGCTGGGATTAGGCTTCTTCCTGACAGCGCATTCTGACAACCTGATGATGCTGTGGTTAAGCGCCGGTGTGCTGGTGGGACTGGCAGATGGCGCGGGTTATCTGCTGACGCTCTCTAACTGTGTGAAGTGGTTCCCGGAGCGTAAAGGTCTGATCTCCGCGTTCGCTATCGGTTCTTATGGTCTGGGTAGCCTGGGTTTCAAATTTATCGACACGCAGCTGCTGGAAACGGTCGGTCTGGAAAAAACCTTTGTGATTTGGGGAGCGATTGCGCTGTTGATGATTGTTTTCGGCGCAACGTTAATGAAAGACGCACCAAAACAGGAAGTGAAAACCAGCAATGGTGTGGTGGAGAAAGATTACACGCTGGCAGAGTCGATGCGTAAACCGCAGTACTGGATGTTAGCGGTAATGTTCCTGACCGCCTGCATGAGCGGCCTGTACGTGATTGGGGTAGCGAAAGATATCGCCCAAAGTCTGGCACACCTTGATGTGGTTTCCGCAGCCAATGCAGTCACTGTTATTTCCATCGCCAACCTTTCAGGTCGTCTGGTGCTGGGTATTCTGTCTGACAAAATCGCCCGTATCCGTGTTATTACCATTGGTCAGGTGATATCGCTGGTGGGTATGGCGGCCCTGCTGTTTGCACCATTGAATGCAGTGACGTTCTTTGCAGCGATTGCCTGCGTGGCATTTAACTTTGGCGGCACTATTACCGTCTTTCCGTCACTGGTCAGTGAGTTCTTTGGCCTCAATAACCTGGCGAAAAACTACGGTGTGATTTATCTCGGTTTCGGTATCGGTAGCATTTGTGGTTCGATTATCGCCTCACTGTTTGGCGGCTTCTATGTGACCTTCTACGTGATTTTCGCCCTGCTGATTCTGTCATTGGCGCTTTCTACGACGATTCGTCAGCCAGAGCAGAAAATGTTGCGTGAGGCGCATGGCTCCCTTTAATGCTCAGCCGCGAGCTACTGGGCTTCAGCTTCCGTGTGCATCAAACGCATCAACGAAATGTATAAACAATGACTCGTAAAATTTGGGCCAATTAACTGGCCCTTTTTACTGCTTTTTGTAACGCTAAAGTCTCTTTTCAAACTTGCATTTTTGTAAATTTGTGCTTCATGCACACTCTTTCCCCACACTTTTTCCCTTTGCTGTGGTCTACTTATTCGCGCGTGTAGATTTTACTTATCTGACTACCTCCGCACTTTTTCCCTGCCGGGCCTGAAAAGCCACTAAGCAGGGTGTTATCACCTGTTTGTCCAGGGTTTGTTTGCATGAGATACATCAAATCGATTACACAGCAGAAGCTGAGCTTTTTGCTTGCAATCTATATTGGCCTTTTTATGAATGGCGCGGTTTTTTACCGCCGCTTCGGCAGCTATGCGCACGATTTTACCGTCTGGAAAGGCATTTCTGCTGTTGTTGAACTGGCCGCCACCGTACTGGTGACCTTCTTTTTACTACGTCTTCTTTCGCTGTTTGGCCGCCGCAGCTGGCGTATTCTGGCATCGCTGGTGGTGCTCTTTTCCGCAGGTGCCAGCTATTACATGACCTTCCTTAATGTGGTCATTGGTTATGGCATCATCGCTTCCGTCATGACCACCGATATCGACCTGTCAAAAGAAGTTGTTGGTCTGAACTTTATTCTCTGGTTAATCGCCGTTAGTGCATTGCCTCTTATCCTTATCTGGAATAACCGCTGTCGCTACACCTTGCTCCGACAACTGCGAACCCCAGGGCAGCGTATTCGCAGCCTGGCGGTCGTCGTACTGGCGGGTATTATGGTTTGGGCACCGATTCGTTTGCTGGATATCCAGCAGAAGAAAGTGGAGAGGGCGACCGGCGTTGATTTGCCGAGTTATGGCGGTGTCGTAGCGAACTCTTATCTGCCATCAAACTGGCTTTCTGCGTTGGGGCTGTATGCCTGGGCGCGGGTCGATGAATCTTCCGATAATAATTCATTGCTTAATCCGGCGAAGAAATTCACTTATCAGGCACCGCAAAACGTTGATGACACTTATGTCGTGTTTATCATCGGTGAAACCACGCGTTGGGACCATATGGGTATTTTCGGCTATGAGCGTAATACCACGCCGAAACTGGCCCAGGAGAAAAATCTGGCGGCGTTCCGTGGTTACTCCTGTGATACCGCAACCAAACTCTCACTGCGTTGCATGTTTGTACGTCAGGGGGGCGCGGAAGATAATCCGCAGCGCACATTAAAAGAACAGAACATTTTCGCGGTTCTGAAGCAGTTAGGATTCAGTTCTGACCTCTACGCTATGCAGAGCGAAATGTGGTTCTACAGCAACACGATGGCGGACAACATTGCTTATCGTGAGCAGATTGGTGCGGAGCCACGTAATCGTGGCAAGCCGGTAGATGATATGTTGCTGGTAGACGAAATGCAGCAATCGCTAGGGCGCAACCCGGATGGTAAGCATCTGATCATTCTGCATACCAAAGGTTCGCATTTTAACTACACCCAGCGTTATCCGCGTAGCTTCGCGCAGTGGAAGCCGGAATGTATTGGTGTTGATAGCGGCTGTACCAAAGCGCAGATGATCAACTCCTATGACAACTCGGTGACCTATGTGGATCACTTTATCTCCAGCGTGATTGATCAGGTTCGCGATAAGAAAGCGATTGTGTTCTACGCAGCTGACCACGGTGAGTCAATTAATGAACGCGAGCACCTGCACGGCACGCCGCGTGAACTGGCACCGCCGGAGCAGTTCCGCGTACCGATGATGGTCTGGATGTCAGATAAATATCTGGAAAATCCGGCCAATGCGCAGGCGTTTGCGCAGCTGAAAAAAGAAGCCGACATGAAAGTGCCACGCCGTCACGTAGAGCTGTACGATACCATCATGGGTTGTCTTGGCTATACTTCACCGGATGGTGGAATTAACGAAAACAACAACTGGTGTCACATCCCGCAGGCAAAAGAGGCAGCGGCTAACTAAGCGGCCTGCTGACTTTCTCGCCGATCAAAAGGCATTTTGCTATTAAGGGATTGACGAGGGCGTATCTGCGCAGTAAGATGCGCCCCGCATTCGGTGATTGGCGCAGCCTGGTAGCGCACTTCGTTCGGGACGAAGGGGTCGGAGGTTCGAATCCTCTATCACCGACCAAATTCGAAAAGCCTGCTCAACGAGCAGGCTTTTTTGCATCTGCAGCTCATGAGGATGAGAACCTCCGGGGGCAGGGAGGTTCGACTCGAGCGAAGCGAGAGAACGTTGCGCCAGCAACGGCCCGCAGGGCGAGCCACGAAGTGGCGAGTAATCCTCTATCACCGACCAAATTCGAAAAGCCTGCTCAACGAGCAGGCTTTTTTGCATCTGCAGCTCATGAGGATGAGAACCTCCGGGGGCAGGGAGGTTCGACTCGACGTAGGCCTGATAAGACGCGTCAGCGTCGCATCAGGCAAATGTGCCGGCCATTGTCGGATGCGGCGCGACCGCCTTATTCGACCTACACGACACACATTTCCCTGCCAAATTTGCGCCCCATATCTCACTATCCATTAACGGATTTGTGACAGAAACCATTGTCTTTTTTTATATTTGCTTAAATCTTTTTTTGCGTTACTTATGGCTGGCCCTGGCATTTTCCGCTGTGCGTTTTAGCGTTCATGGTATTAATCGCTCAGATATCCACCTTTTCCTCAGATTTTTTTCATTAAATGCATAAAACTTAATCACCAAATGTTGCTAAATATTAAGCTGATTGTTCTGGTCATGTTGGAGTAGCACAAATTTCTCTGCTGCAAATAGCTGTTTGAAGTTTTTTTAATCTTTGTGTGTGGATTCTCACCGTTGGTGTAAATCCCGGTTGGCTGTATTGACGTTTTCACATTCTGTTGACAGATTGTAGGTCACGAGGGGCATTTTATGGAGGATCCGCACTGTTACACTGATGTTAATTAGTACGGCATCCCCACCTCATAACGTTGACCCGACCGGGCAAAAAACAAAAAAGGTCAGGCAGCGACAACCCACTGCAAAGGGTTAAAACAACAAACATCACAATTGGAGCAGAATAATGCGTATTTCCTTGAAAAAGTCAGGGATGCTGAAGCTTGGTCTCAGCCTGGTGGCTATGACCGTCGCAGCAAGTGTTCAGGCTAAAACTCTGGTTTATTGCTCAGAAGGATCTCCGGAAGGGTTTAACCCGCAGCTGTTTACCTCCGGCACCACCTATGACGCCTCTTCCGTCCCGCTTTATAACCGTCTGGTTGAATTTAAAATCGGCACCACCGAAGTGATCCCGGGCCTCGCTGAAAAGTGGGAAGTCAGCGAAGACGGTAAAACCTATACCTTCCATCTGCGTAAAGGTGTGAAGTGGCACGACAATAAAGAATTCAAACCGACGCGTGAACTGAACGCCGATGATGTGGTGTTCTCGTTCGATCGTCAGAAAAACGCGCAAAACCCGTACCATAAAGTTTCTGGCGGCAGCTACGAATACTTCGAAGGCATGGGCTTGCCAGAGCTGATCAGTGAAGTGAAAAAGGTGGACGACAACACCGTTCAGTTTGTGCTGACTCGCCCGGAAGCGCCGTTCCTCGCTGACCTGGCAATGGACTTCGCCTCTATTCTGTCAAAAGAATATGCTGATGCGATGATGAAAGCCGGTACACCGGAAAAACTGGACCTCAACCCAATCGGAACCGGTCCGTTCCAGTTACAGCAGTATCAAAAAGATTCCCGTATCCGCTACAAAGCGTTTGATGGCTACTGGGGCACCAAACCGCAGATCGATACGCTGGTTTTCTCTATTACCCCTGACGCTTCCGTGCGTTACGCGAAATTGCAGAAGAATGAATGCCAGGTGATGCCGTACCCGAACCCGGCAGATATCGCTCGCATGAAGCAGGATAAATCCATCAATCTGATGGAAATGCCGGGGCTGAACGTCGGTTATCTCTCGTATAACGTGCAGAAAAAACCACTCGATGACGTGAAAGTTCGCCAGGCTCTGACCTACGCGGTGAACAAAGACGCGATCATCAAAGCGGTTTATCAGGGCGCGGGCGTATCAGCGAAAAACCTGATCCCGCCAACCATGTGGGGCTATAACGACGACGTTCAGGACTACACCTACGATCCTGAAAAAGCGAAAGCCTTGCTGAAAGAAGCGGGTCTGGAAAAAGGTTTCTCCATCGACCTGTGGGCGATGCCGGTACAACGTCCGTATAACCCGAACGCTCGCCGCATGGCGGAGATGATTCAGGCAGACTGGGCGAAAGTCGGCGTGCAGGCCAAAATTGTCACCTACGAATGGGGTGAGTACCTCAAGCGTGCGAAAGATGGCGAGCACCAGACGGTAATGATGGGCTGGACTGGCGATAACGGGGATCCGGATAACTTCTTCGCCACCCTGTTCAGCTGCGCCGCCTCTGAACAAGGCTCCAACTACTCAAAATGGTGCTACAAACCGTTTGAAGATCTGATTCAACCGGCGCGTGCTACCGACGACCACAATAAACGCGTTGAACTGTACAAACAAGCGCAGGTGGTGATGCACGATCAGGCTCCGGCACTGATCATCGCTCACTCCACCGTGTTTGAACCGGTACGTAAAGAAGTTAAAGGCTATGTGGTTGATCCATTAGGCAAACATCACTTCGAAAACGTCTCTATCGAATAATTAAAAGCCATACAAGACTGATGGCAAAGGCAAAAATGCCTGATGCGCTCCGCTTATCAGGCCTACGAAAATTCTGCAATGTATTGAATTTGCACGATTTTGTAGGCCGGATAAGGCGTTAACGCCGCATCCGGCATAAACAAAGCGCACTTTGTCAACAATCTGTATACCCGGTGGCGCTGTGCCTCTGCGTGCAGCGCCATCCGGCAGCAATACTTCATTCCCTGTCCGATAAGGGCGGGAATTGATTTGTGAGCAATACAGACACGCAGTTCCAGGCTGCGGGTCACTATAGAGAATCCGGGTTATGTTGCAGTTTATTCTCCGACGTTTGGGACTCGTCATCCCCACGTTTATCGGTATTACCCTTCTCACATTTGCCTTTGTCCACATGATCCCGGGCGATCCGGTGATGATCATGGCGGGCGAACGTGGGATCTCCCCAGAGCGTCACGCGCAGCTGCTGGCTGAACTCGGCTTAGATAAACCGATGTGGCAGCAGTATCTCCATTACATTTGGGGCGTTATGCATGGCGATCTAGGCATTTCAATGAAAAGCCGCATCCCGGTTTGGGAAGAGTTCGTGCCGCGCTTCCAGGCCACGCTGGAACTTGGCGTCTGCGCGATGATTTTTGCTACGGCAGTCGGTATTCCGGTCGGCGTGCTGGCTGCGGTTAAACGCGGTTCCATTTTCGATCACACAGCGGTTGGCCTGGCGCTGACAGGTTATTCAATGCCTATCTTCTGGTGGGGCATGATGCTGATCATGCTGGTTTCGGTGCACTGGAACCTGACGCCCGTCTCCGGTCGCGTGAGCGATATGGTGTTCCTCGATGACTCCAATCCGTTAACCGGTTTTATGCTAATCGACACCGCCATCTGGGGTGAAGACGGCAACTTTATCGATGCCGTCGCCCATATGATCTTGCCTGCCATTGTGCTGGGTACTATTCCGCTGGCGGTCATTGTGCGTATGACACGCTCCTCGATGCTGGAAGTGCTGGGCGAGGATTACATCCGCACCGCGCGCGCCAAAGGGCTAACCCGCATGCGGGTGATTATCGTCCATGCGCTGCGTAACGCGATGCTGCCGGTGGTGACCGTTATCGGCCTGCAGGTGGGAACATTGCTGGCGGGGGCGATTCTGACCGAAACCATCTTCTCGTGGCCCGGTCTGGGACGCTGGTTGATTGACGCACTGCAACGCCGCGACTATCCGGTAGTGCAGGGCGGCGTATTGCTGGTGGCGACGATGATTATCCTCGTCAACTTGCTGGTCGATCTGCTGTACGGCGTGGTGAACCCGCGTATTCGTCATAAGAAGTAAGGGGACATCATGTCACAGGTTACTGAAAATAAAGTGATTAGCGCACCGGTGCCGATGACCCCGTTACAGGAGTTCTGGCACTATTTTAAACGCAACAAAGGCGCGGTCGTCGGGCTGGTTTACGTCGTCATCGTGCTGTTCATCGCGATCTTTGCCAACTGGATTGCACCCTATAACCCGGCGGAACAGTTCCGCGATGCACTGCTCGCCCCGCCAGCCTGGCAGGAAGGCGGCAGCATGGCGCACTTGCTGGGCACCGATGACGTAGGCCGTGATGTGCTGTCGCGCCTGATGTACGGTGCGCGCCTGTCGCTGCTGGTTGGCTGTCTGGTAGTTGTGTTATCGCTGATTATGGGCGTTATTCTCGGCCTGATCGCCGGTTACTTTGGCGGCCTGGTCGATAACATCATTATGCGCGTGGTCGATATCATGCTGGCGCTGCCAAGTCTGCTGCTGGCGCTGGTGCTGGTGGCAATTTTCGGCCCGTCGATTGGTAACGCCGCGCTGGCACTGACCTTCGTTGCCTTGCCGCACTATGTGCGCTTAACCCGCGCCGCCGTGCTGGTGGAAGTTAACCGCGATTACGTCACCGCGTCTCGCGTGGCGGGTGCCGGGGCGATGCGTCAGATGTTTATTAACATCTTCCCGAACTGCCTTGCGCCGCTGATTGTTCAGGCGTCGCTCGGTTTCTCTAACGCCATTCTCGATATGGCTGCTCTTGGTTTCCTCGGCATGGGGGCACAGCCGCCAACGCCTGAGTGGGGCACCATGCTCTCCGACGTGTTGCAGTTCGCGCAAAGCGCCTGGTGGGTCGTGACCTTCCCGGGTCTGGCGATCCTGCTGACGGTGCTGGCATTTAACCTGATGGGTGACGGTCTGCGTGACGCGCTCGATCCCAAACTGAAGCAGTAAGAGGTTCGAGATGGCGTTATTAAATGTAGATAAATTATCGGTGCATTTCGGCGACGAAAGCGCGCCGTTCCGCGCCGTAGACCGCATCAGCTACAGCGTAAAACAGGGCGAAGTGGTCGGGATTGTGGGTGAGTCCGGCTCCGGTAAGTCGGTCAGTTCACTGGCGATTATGGGGCTGATTGATTATCCGGGCCGCGTAATGGCAGAAAAACTGGAGTTTAACGGCCAGGATTTGCAGCGTATCTCAGAAAAAGAGCGCCGCAACCTGGTGGGTGCCGAAGTGGCGATGATCTTCCAGGACCCGATGACCAGCCTTAACCCGTGCTACACCGTGGGTTTCCAGATTATGGAAGCGATTAAGGTGCATCAGGGCGGCAACAAAAGTACCCGCCGTCAGCGAGCGATTGACCTGCTGAATCAGGTCGGTATTCCCGATCCGGCATCGCGTCTGGATGTTTACCCGCATCAGCTTTCCGGCGGCATGAGCCAGCGCGTGATGATCGCCATGGCGATTGCCTGTCGGCCAAAACTGCTGATTGCCGATGAACCGACCACCGCGCTGGACGTGACCATTCAGGCGCAAATCATCGAACTACTGCTGGAGCTACAGCAGAAAGAGAACATGGCGCTGGTGTTAATTACCCATGACCTGGCGCTGGTGGCGGAAGCGGCACATAAAATCATCGTGATGTATGCAGGCCAGGTGGTGGAAACCGGTGATGCGCACGCCATCTTCCATGCGCCGCGTCACCCGTATACTCAGGCATTGCTGCGTGCGCTGCCAGAATTTGCTCAGGACAAAGAACGTCTGGCGTCGTTGCCAGGTGTCGTTCCCGGCAAGTACGACCGCCCGAACGGCTGCCTGCTTAACCCGCGCTGCCCCTATGCCACTGACAGATGTCGCGCTGAAGAACCGGCGCTGAATATGCTCGCTGACGGGCGTCAGTCCAAATGCCATTACCCACTTGATGATGCCGGGAGGCCGACACTATGAGTACGCAAGAGGCCACCCTGCAACAACCGCTGTTGCAGGCTATCGACCTGAAAAAACATTATCCGGTGAAGAAAGGCATGTTCGCGCCGGAACGTCTGGTTAAAGCGCTGGATGGCGTTTCGTTTAACCTTGAACGTGGCAAAACGCTGGCAGTAGTGGGCGAATCTGGCTGCGGTAAATCGACCCTCGGTCGGTTGCTGACGATGATTGAAATGCCCACCGGTGGCGAGCTGTATTACCAGGGGCAGGATCTGCTTAAGCACGATCCGCAGGCGCAGAAGCTGCGTCGGCAGAAAATCCAGATCGTCTTCCAGAACCCTTACGGTTCGCTGAATCCGCGTAAAAAAGTCGGGCAAATTCTTGAAGAGCCGCTGCTGATCAACACCAGCTTAAGCAAAGAACAGCGTCGGGAAAAAGCCCTGTCGATGATGGCGAAAGTCGGCCTGAAAACCGAGCACTATGACCGCTATCCGCATATGTTCTCCGGCGGTCAGCGTCAGCGTATCGCCATCGCCCGTGGTCTGATGCTCGACCCGGATGTGGTGATTGCCGATGAACCGGTTTCCGCGCTGGATGTTTCAGTGCGCGCGCAGGTGCTGAATCTGATGATGGATTTGCAGCAGGAGTTGGGGCTGTCTTATGTCTTTATCTCCCACGACCTGTCGGTGGTGGAGCACATTGCTGATGAAGTGATGGTGATGTACCTGGGCCGCTGCGTGGAGAAGGGAACGAAAGACCAAATCTTCAATAACCCGCGCCATCCGTACACTCAGGCGCTACTTTCCGCGACGCCGCGCCTGAACCCGGACGATCGCCGCGAGCGCATCAAGCTCAGCGGTGAACTACCAAGCCCACTGAATCCACCGCCGGGTTGCGCCTTCAACGCCCGCTGTCGTCGGCGCTTCGGCCCCTGCACCCAGTTGCAGCCGCAGCTAAAAGACTACGGCGGTCAACTGGTAGCTTGTTTTGCTGTTGATCAGGATGAAAATCCGCAGCGTTAACTCACAAAACCGGGGCCATGCGCTCCGGTTTACTCAATCAGCTTCAACAGTGGCGACAAGCATAGCAAAATGCCGTACAGCAGAATCAGCCAGGCTTTAAATCCGCGAAGTTTTTCCAGTTGTGCGACTTTATAGATCAGGAAAAACGGAATGAGGCACGACACAATACCATATAACGGGCTTCCCAACTGAAAGAACACCAGCACCGATACACGAAACGAAACCCAAATCGTCAACGTAATGACGATAAAAGCGCAGATCGCCAGAGTCAGCACGCGTGAGTTAATTTTCTTGGTATCAATAATTCGGCTTAACAGATTGAGAATAATGCCTTTAATGGCCTCGTGGAAACCGAGATAAATGCCAAAGAATGCGGTCAGTACGGCAAAGATATTAAGCACCGTAGAGGTGATATGAATGATATGCCCAGGGATCACCTGCGCGGCCAGCGCCAGTGCTGAGATATTTTGTTCAAAGGCAGAAACGGCTTCTTCGTGGCTAATTGAGAAGGTAAACGAAAAGGCAAAAAACAGGATCACCGCGATGAGCGTGATATAACTAATTCGGTGGGTACGCAGCGCGAGCCGGGTTGCCAGTACTTTATCCGCTTCCCGTTTACGATAGGCAATATTCATTGGGTTAAGTACCTGAATAAATACTGCAGAAAAGAAGCAAAATGGAATGGTAAGCAAGACATCGCGGAAAAAGACGGAGGCTTGCGGGAAGGCGGTTATATTGGCGAAATTCCAGTGCGGGATCATCGCAAAACCGAACACGACAATAATCCCTACTTTGACCACCACCATTGGCCCGGAAATCTTAAACAGTAATCGTTCACCACCAGACGCAATCGCCACCAGTACGGCGAAAATAGCGACTTTATAAAGTAGAGATTGTGAAAGATCGGCATCGGTTAAACCGAAGGTTTTCAGGTACGAGGCGCTGTCGAAAACCACGGAGAGAGAGTAGATAAAAATCCCGTGGATAATCATCAAAAAGTAGATAACCCCGAGGAAAATTCCCCAGTTCTTCCCCAGGTAATGACTGATAATATCGGTGTAGTCATTACAGGAATCGCTTTCAGAAAGGGTTTTTAAATAAATGTCCTGCACTACCCAGGTGGCAGGATAAGCAATGATCGCTGCGGTAATAAATACCCAAATTCCCTTCAAGCCAATTTGTACTGGCATCAGCACGGTTCCGGCACCAATCGCCATGCCTATGCATAATAAAACCCAGCCGAAGTCGTAGCGTGTAAACGGCAATTTCTGATTGTGTTTCGATAGTGTGTTGTGCTGCATAAAGTCCTGTCCAGAAAGAAGTCGGCCTCGCAAAAATGAATAAACCCAGTTTCTCTTGCGCAACAGGTGGAGAAGTCGAATACGCAGTATGTAAAAAATGAGGCAACAGATTCACTGGGGAGGTCGCGAGGAGGCGCAATTCTACAAAATTGCGCATTTCACTACCAGTCTGGAGTCAGCCCGGATATGAACTGCAACTATTGCAAATAAAGAAATTAAGCTGGAAGGCATCGCGCAATGAGGAAGATTGCCGGGTGCTGACAGTAAAAAGCAATCGTAGAATCAGCGGCAAGCCGGAAAGGTTCCGGTGAGGCGCAATGTTGCGGGGGCTTTATCCCTGGTGGCATTGGTTGCTGGAGAGAGAAAACCCCCGCACGTTGCAGGTATGCACCTGACAACACCACGGGGGCTAATCTTGACTCTAGACCACTCAAGAATAGCCGCGAAACGTTGTCATTACAACACAGGCGGCTATATGACGTTCGCAGAGCTGGGCATGGCCTTCTGGCATGATTTAGCGGCTCCGGTCATTGCTGGCATTCTTGCCAGTATGATCGTGAACTGGCTGAACAAGCGGAAGTAACGTGTCATGCGGGCGTCAGGCTGCCGTAATGGCAATTTGCGCCCGGACCAGGCCGCAGGGGGGAAACTCTGCGGCCTTTTTCGTTCTTACTGCGGGTAAGGCACCCAGTCGCCGCCGTTCAGGCGAACGTACGGTTTATCCTGGTATTGAATAACTACTGCATTTGAGTTCTCGGAGACCGGTGCTGTTTGTGGCAACCCACTGGTGAGTTTTTTCCAGTCAACATTGTCTTCGGTGAAAATCTTGCCATCGAGAACGCGAACCACCAGATCGGAGATAGCCAGGAAGCTGCTCGGTTGTTCGATGACAATCGGTGCCCCCTGATGCGGTGCCTTCATGCCGAAGAATTTCACCCCAACGGGGACGTCGGTGATAGACGGGCTAGGGATATCACGTAGGCCAGATACCTGCATTCTGTCGCCCTTCAGCGCGCCGCCGTGTTCCGGCACCACGACCACCATCACTTTACGACCCGATTTCTCAAGTTCAGTAAAGAAGGCGTCCAGTTCATCAAAGAATTTCTGCGCCCGCGCTTTGTAATCCGCTGTTTTGCTGACCCCCGGATAATGGTTGCCGTCATGCAGTGGAAGCGTGTTGTAGAACGTGGCACTACGGCTGTTTTTATCTTTTTCGGTAACGTCCAGCCAGCGGTTAAGCACAGCGGTATCGTCATAAACCGGCGAACCATCAAAGCCCAGCAAAATAACCGGCAGATTTGTTTGATCCATCAATTCGCTCTGCATGCCGCCATTTTCGCGAACTTCTTTCAAAAAACCGCCGAACTGGCCGTTATGTCCCATCATCAGGTGCTGGGTAAAGCCCAGTTTCGAAAGGTTATCAAACAGATAGCAGTCGTTATTTGCCGGTTGATACAGATTAGTGTGCGAAGTCTGCCCGCAGCTGGCGCGCAGTAAACGGATCGCCGCCGGGCCACTGTAGGAGGTGGCGGAGTTAAAGTTCTTGAACTCAATATCGAAATGCGACCACAGTGGATGCGACATCAACCCGGCGGCTTCTATATCCGACCAGGAAAGCGAACAGATGTTAATCACCAGTAGTTCAAATGGCTGAGCATCAGCGGGCAGCGAAGACGGGAAGGTCGATTTACGTTTCGCCTCCGCGTTATAGAAATTATTCAGCCAGGCGTTAAGGTTCGCCGTTGTTGGCGGTGCAGTTTGTGCGGGCATATCACCCACTACCGGTGCGCCACCCGTCGCCGCAACGGTTGCCGCTGCGTTACCACCCGTCGTTGTTACAGTGGTCGTCGGTTGTCCGGCTGGCCACAAGGAGAAACTTGGTCCCGCCAGGGTAAGTACGTTCAGCCATAGCAGTATGGCAACCACAAAAACGGTAATGCGAATCCATTGTGACAGGAATAACCAGGCCACTAATAAAACAAAAATGGCCCCAATCATCTGCCAGTTAATAAAGCGTGTGACAAGGTCGATTAAATAATCGGTACTGAACCCCGCCACCTGCGAACCCTGGCTCATTATGCTTTCCGGGCCAGGCAACCAGGTGTCATGCCAGAACAAAGCAAAGCCGATCGGCAGGGCAATCCAGTGGCGCAAGCGATGCAGGCTGTAGCGCGGAAGGGGCATCAGCAGAAACGCGGCAAACACCAAATTGAGGAGCGGATGGAAGTTAAGATATCCCGCCCACAACAGGCCGAACTTAACCAGAAAATAGAAGTTCCAGCCGGAAAGGCCGCGCCAGTATTGCCAGAGGGAAGAAGGCATGGCGGTATTTTGCGTAAATTGAGTCATTTTTTGGTTGCCCTGGCTTTTTCCGTGCGGCGTAACGTCCCGGCCGGTTTAACATAACGAGGTTTAGCAAAGAACAAACGTAAGGTGTCGCGAATGCGTCGCAAAGAGTGCCGCGCCAGATAGCCCAGCGGGAAAAATATCAGTGCGCAAACGACAATAATTTCAATGATATCGCTGATGGTCATCATGATGAGCGCTCCACAGCATCATCTAACAGTCGCATGGGTTCTGGTATTCGTCGCCAGTGGCGACCATCGTGCTCGGCATTGATGACCGGTTTAGAACTTTGCGTTAAAGGCAGCGGCATGCCCCATTGTTCTGGGGCAAGCAAGCGCATCTGCACCAGCTCGGCACTGATTTGATCATCTTCAAACCAGACCATACGGTTTGAGAAAATGTCGCCAGTAGGCAATGGGAAAATATGATTCAACGCGGTATCCAGATCGTTAATCCGACAGAATGAGAGAAACAGCACCAGCCGATTACCGCCAATGGTCATGATATCGCCGGTACGGTTAGGGCGACACAGCGTCAGGGCTTGTTCAACGCGGATACCCGGTACCGGACGTAGGGCAACCAGAACGCCTTTACCGTGGGCAGGTAATAGAGGGTTATTCATCATGTTGTTGACGGCATTACAGAACACATCCCACTTCTGGAAACCACGCAGTTTGAGCGGCTGGGTCATTGACAGCAAGGTAGTGATATCTTCCGGCACATAGCGACTAAACTTCTGCCCTTGCACGCTTTCGATCATCGTCAGACAACGGGAGAGTGGCGCATTCCACGGAATAACCATATTTGCACCGCAGGCCAATAACAAACGTTCATCGGTGGCGCGCAGGCTAGCGGTATTTTCCCGCACGAGGATTTTCATCGCACTACCGCGCTGGCGACGCAGGGTATGAATGCTGCGGGCCAGTGGCTCGATTTGCGCATTTTGCTGTAAAGAAAAGACCACCGTCGCCGCCTGAGCGGTACGGGCTTCATTGAACAGGACTTCGTTATTGTTGAACAGTTGCCAGTGTTCCGATAGCGGCGGCGCACCTTCCAGTACAGCAACATTACTCAGAATGCGTTTTTCGTCGCTGCGTGGTTGGATCTCCGCCTCTTCGCTTTGAACTAATGTCCAGATACCATTTTGTTGCTGAACGCTAAGCTGCTGACGGGCGCTGACCCCTTTTTCGTTGCACCAGAAGGCAATATCCAGCAAATGTTGGTCACCCTGAAAACGCAAACTGGCAAGACCAAAAAGTGAACGGTATTCCTCAAGCAACAATGAAAATTGTTTATCGTTATTATTTCCGGGATTAATTACCAAAAGCGAACAATGGTTTAACCTGCTCCATTTATTCATTTTATCCAACCATGAGCGAAGCCGCTCGGCAGGAATGTTTTGCCATGCGTTATTTGCGCAAACAAGAATAAAAAGGTAATTATGGGGATCAATAGAACACTGCAAATCACGGGTCAAATAGTATAGACCTTTTTCATGATTTAGCATTGAAAATAATTTTATTTTTTCCGGCCCTTGAGAATCATCTAATTGAAAGATTTTCGCCGGATCGCTGTCCATGCTAATGACCGCGACGTGTGCGGTTTCAGCCTGGGATGCAATTGTTTGATTCGCCAGACTGATAGCATCTTCATGGCGATCGACGTTAAACCACCAGACGCCGCCTGCTGGCATATGTCGCAGCTCATCCCATAATGATGAGATACCGATAGAGAATACAGGGTCCACAATGTCCCTCATGTCACCATTTTGTCTGATTATCAGTTTACTAGCGAAAGCTAAGAAATAAACCTACCATTGAAATTAAAACTTATCAGATTTAGCATGTGAATCAATTTAGAAGGTCACAAGACGTGTGATTTTAGTCTTTTCGTTTTTAACTTTTTCTGTTGCGTAACGGAAAGTCAAAAAGTGAGCAAATTCCCGTCTCGCCGTAAACAATAAACCGGCGAAATGCTCACGGTTAGAATTGTCTCATGAACGGTACGGTTATTTCATAGGGATCAAGCAAAATGAATAACAATGAACCAGATACTCTGCCTGATCCCGCGATAGGCTATATCTTCCAGAATGATATTGTGGCGTTAAAGCAGGCATTTTCACTGCCTGATATTGATTATGCCGATATTTCCCAACGCGAACAGTTGGCCGCGGCATTAAAACGCTGGCCGTTGCTGGCAGAGTTTGCGCAACAAAAGTAGGGGATTGGTGAATGGCCGTACTGGGATAGCAGGGGGTGCGGGGAGGCGTGGGGACAACAACCATCACCGCCGCATTAGCCTGGTCATTACAAATGTTGGGAGAAAATGTCCTGGTGGTCGATGCCTGCCCGGACAACTTGTTGCGCCTGTCATTTAATGTTGATTTTACCCACCGTCAGGGCTGGGCCAGAGCGATGCTGGATGGCCAGGACTGGCGTGACGCTGGGTTGCGCTACACCTCGCAGCTCGATTTGCTGCCTTTTGGTCAGTTATCCATTGAAGAACAAGAAAATCCACAGCACTGGCAAACCCGGCTGAGCGATATTTGCTCCGGCTTACAGCAACTAAAAGCCAGCGGGCGTTACCAGTGGATTTTAATCGACTTACCGCGTGATGCCTCGCAGATAACCCACCAGCTGCTGAGTTTGTGCGATCACTCGCTGGCAATCGTCAATGTGGATGCCAACTGCCATATCCGACTGCATCAGCAAGCGCTGCCGGATGGCGCACATATTTTGATTAATGACTTCCGTATTGGCAGTCAGGTTCAGGACGATATTTACCAGCTTTGGTTGCAAAGCCAGCGCCGATTACTGCCGATGCTCATTCATCGTGATGAAGCGATGGCTGAATGCCTGGCGGCTAAGCAACCAGTAGGTGAATATCGCAGTGATGCGCTGGCGGCTGAAGAGATACTGACGCTGGCGAACTGGTGCCTGTTGAACTACTCCGGGCTGAAAACGCCAGTCGGGAGTGCATCATGAGTATCCTGACCCGGTGGTTGCTTATCCCGCCGGTCAACGCGCGGCTTATCGGGCGTTATCGCGATTATCGTCGTCACGGTGCGTCGGCTTTCAGCGCGACGCTCGGCTGTTTCTGGATGATCCTGGCCTGGATTTTTATTCCGCTGGAGCACCCGCGCTGGCAGCGTATTCGCGCAGAACATAAAAACCTGTATCCGCATATCAACGCCTCGCGTCCGCGTCCGCTGGACCCGGTCCGTTATCTCATTCAAACATGCTGGTTATTGATCGGTGCATCGCGCAAAGAAACGCCGAAACCGCGCAGGCGGGCATTTTCAGGTCTGCAAAATATTCGTGGACGTTACCATCAATGGATGAACGAGCTGCCTGAGCGCGTTAGCCATAAAACACAGCATCTGGATGAGAAAAAAGAGCTCGGTCATTTGAGTGCCGGGGCGCGGCGGTTGATCCTCGGTATCATCGTCACCTTCTCGCTGATTCTGGCGTTAATCTGCGTTACTCAGCCGTTTAACCCGCTGGCGCAGTTTATCTTCCTGATGCTGCTGTGGGGGGTAGCGCTGATCGTACGGCGGATGCCGGGGCGCTTCTCGGCGCTAATGTTGATTGTGCTGTCGCTGACCGTTTCTTGCCGTTATATCTGGTGGCGTTACACCTCTACGCTGAACTGGGACGATCCGGTCAGCCTGGTGTGCGGGCTTATTCTGCTCTTCGCTGAAACGTACGCGTGGATTGTGCTGGTGCTCGGCTACTTCCAGGTAGTATGGCCGCTGAATCGTCAGCCGGTGCCATTGCCGAAAGATATGTCGCTGTGGCCGTCGGTGGATATCTTTGTCCCGACTTACAACGAAGATCTCAACGTGGTGAAAAATACCATTTACGCCTCGCTGGGTATCGACTGGCCGAAAGATAAGCTGAATATCTGGATCCTTGATGACGGCGGCAGGGAAGAGTTTCGCCAGTTTGCGCAAAACGTGGGGGTGAAATATATCGCCCGCACCACTCATGAACATGCGAAAGCAGGCAACATCAACAATGCGCTGAAATATGCCAAAGGCGAGTTCGTGTCGATTTTCGACTGCGACCACGTACCAACGCGATCGTTCTTGCAAATGACCATGGGCTGGTTCCTGAAAGAAAAACAGCTGGCGATGATGCAGACGCCGCACCACTTCTTCTCACCGGACCCGTTTGAACGCAACCTGGGGCGTTTCCGTAAAACGCCGAACGAAGGCACGCTGTTCTATGGTCTGGTGCAGGATGGCAACGATATGTGGGACGCCACTTTCTTCTGCGGTTCCTGTGCGGTGATTCGTCGTAAGCCGCTGGATGAAATTGGCGGCATTGCTGTCGAAACCGTGACTGAAGATGCGCATACTTCTCTGCGGTTGCACCGTCGTGGCTATACCTCCGCGTATATGCGTATTCCGCAGGCGGCGGGGCTGGCGACCGAAAGTCTGTCGGCGCATATCGGTCAGCGTATTCGCTGGGCGCGCGGGATGGTACAAATCTTCCGTCTCGATAACCCGCTCACCGGTAAAGGGCTGAAGTTTGCTCAGCGGCTATGTTACGTCAACGCCATGTTCCACTTCTTGTCGGGCATTCCACGGCTGATCTTCCTGACTGCGCCGCTGGCGTTCCTGCTGCTTCATGCCTACATCATCTATGCGCCAGCGTTGATGATCGCCCTATTCGTGCTGCCGCATATGATCCATGCCAGCCTGACCAACTCCAAGATCCAGGGCAAATATCGCCACTCTTTCTGGAGTGAAATCTACGAAACGGTGCTGGCGTGGTATATCGCACCACCGACGCTGGTGGCGCTGATTAACCCGCACAAAGGCAAATTTAACGTCACCGCCAAAGGTGGACTGGTGGAAGAAGAGTACGTCGACTGGGTGATCTCGCGGCCCTACATCTTCCTTGTCCTGCTCAACCTGGTGGGCGTTGCGGTAGGCATCTGGCGCTACTTCTATGGCCCGCCAACCGAGATGCTCACCGTGGTCGTCAGTATGGTGTGGGTGTTCTACAACCTGATTGTTCTTGGCGGCGCAGTTGCGGTATCGGTAGAAAGCAAACAGGTACGCCGATCGCACCGCGTGGAGATGACGATGCCCGCGGCAATTGCCCGCGAAGATGGTCACCTCTTCTCGTGTACCGTTCAGGATTTCTCCGACGGTGGTTTGGGGATCAAGATCAACGGTCAGGCGCAGATTCTGGAAGGGCAGAAAGTGAATCTGTTGCTTAAACGCGGTCAGCAGGAATACGTCTTCCCGACCCAGGTGGCGCGCGTGATGGGTAATGAAGTTGGGCTGAAATTAATGCCGCTCACCACCCAGCAACATATCGATTTTGTGCAGTGTACGTTTGCCCGTGCGGATACATGGGCGCTCTGGCAGGACAGCTACCCGGAAGATAAGCCGCTGGAAAGTCTGCTGGATATTCTGAAGCTCGGCTTCCGTGGCTACCGCCATCTGGCGGAGTTTGCGCCTTCTTCGGTGAAGGGCATATTCCGTGTGCTGACTTCTCTGGTTTCCTGGGTTGTATCGTTTATTCCGCGCCGCCCGGAGCGGAGCGAAACGGCACAACCATCGGATCAGGCTTTGGCTCAACAATGATGATAACGCGATGAAAAGAAAACTATTCTGGATTTGTGCAGTGGCTATGGGGATGAGTGCGTTCCCCTCTTTCATGACGCAGGCGACGCCAGCAACGCAACCACTGATCAATGCTGAGCCAGCTGTAGCCGCCCAGACGGAACAAAATCCGCAGGTGGGGCAAGTGATGCCGGGCGTGCAGGGCGCTGATGCGCCAGTCGTGGCGCAGAACGGTCCTTCGCGTGATGTGAAGCTGACCTTTGCGCAAATTGCACCGCCGCCGGGCAGCATGGTGCTACGTGGCATTAACCCGAACGGCAGCATTGAGTTTGGTATGCGCAGCGATGAAGTGGTGACGAAGGCGATGCTCAACCTCGAATACACCCCATCGCCATCGTTACTGCCTGTCCAGTCGCAGTTAAAGGTTTATCTCAATGATGAACTGATGGGCGTGCTGCCAGTGACCAAAGAACAGTTGGGTAAAAAAACGCTGGCGCAAATGCCCATTAACCCACTGTTTATTAGCGACTTCAACCGTGTACGGCTGGAGTTTGTCGGCCATTATCAGGACGTGTGCGAAAAACCGGCCAGCACCACGCTTTGGCTGGATGTTGGGCGGAGCAGTGGACTGGATCTGACCTATCAGACCCTGAATGTGAAGAATGACCTGTCACACTTCCCGGTGCCATTCTTTGACCCGAGCGATAACCGCACCAACACCTTGCCGATGGTCTTTGCGGGTGCGCCGGATGTTGGGCTGCAACAAGCCTCTGCCATTGTCGCCTCGTGGTTTGGTTCGCGTTCTGGCTGGCGTGGGCAGAACTTCCCGGTACTCTATAACCAACTGCCGGATCGCAATGCCATTGTCTTTGCAACCAACGACAAACGGCCGGACTTCCTGCGCGATCATCCGGCGGTAAAAGCCCCGGTGATTGAGATGATTAACCATCCGCAGAATCCTTACGTCAAACTGCTGGTGGTGTTTGGTCGTGACGACAAAGACCTGTTGCAGGCAGCGAAAGGTATCGCTCAGGGTAACATTCTGTTCCGTGGTGAAAGCGTGGTAGTGAATGAAGTGAAACCGCTGCTACCGCGTAAGCCGTACGATGCGCCGAACTGGGTACGTACCGATCGTCCGGTCACATTTGGCGAACTGAAAACCTATGAAGAACAGTTACAATCCAGCGGTCTTGAGCCAGCAGCGATTAACGTTTCGCTAAACCTGCCGCCGGATCTCTACCTGATGCGCAGTACCGGCATTGATATGGATATTAATTACCGCTACACCATGCCGCCGGTGAAAGACAGTTCGCGGATGGATATCAGCCTGAATAACCAGTTCCTGCAATCCTTCAACCTGAGCAGCAAACAGGAGGCGAACCGCCTGCTGCTGCGGATTCCGGTATTACAAGGTTTGCTGGATGGCAAAACAGATGTCTCTATTCCGGCGCTGAAACTGGGCGCGACCAACCAGCTGCGCTTCGACTTTGAGTATATGAACCCGATGCCGGGCGGTTCGGTGGATAACTGTATTACCTTCCAGCCGGTGCAGAATCATGTGGTGATTGGTGACGACTCCACCATCGACTTCTCGAAGTATTACCACTTCATCCCGATGCCGGATCTACGCGCCTTTGCTAACGCGGGCTTCCCATTCAGCCGGATGGCGGATCTGTCGCAAACCATCACCGTGATGCCGAAAGCGCCTAACGAAGCACAGATGGAAACGTTGCTGAATACTGTTGGTTTTATCGGCGCACAGACGGGCTTCCCGGCGATTAATCTGACGGTGACCGATGATGGCAGCACCATTCAGGGCAAAGATGCCGACATCATGATCATCGGTGGTATCCCGGACAAACTGAAAGACGATAAGCAGATCGACCTATTGGTGCAGGCGACCGAAAGCTGGGTGAAAACACCGATGCGCCAGACCCCGTTCCCCGGCATTGTGCCGGACGAGAGCGATCGCGCGGCAGAAACCCGGTCAACGCTGACCTCTTCCGGTGCGATGGCGGCGGTGATTGGCTTCCAGTCGCCGTATAACGACCAGCGCAGCGTGATTGCGCTGTTGGCAGATAGCCCACGCGGTTATGAAATGCTTAACGATGCGGTGAACGATAGCGGCAAACGCGCCACCATGTTCGGTTCGGTCGCGGTGATCCGCGAGTCCGGTATCAACAGCCTACGTGTTGGCGACGTTTATTACGTAGGTCATCTGCCGTGGTTCGAGCGCGTGTGGTATGCGCTGGCAAACCATCCGATTCTGCTGGCGGTGCTGGCGGCTATCAGTGTGATATTGCTGGCATGGGTACTGTGGCGTCTGCTGCGAATTATTAGTCGTCGTCGTCTTAACCCGGATAACGAGTAATTGAAGATGAATGTGTTGCGTAGTGGAATCGTGACGATGCTGCTGCTGGCTGCCTTTAGTGTTCAGGCAGCCTGTACCTGGCCTGCCTGGGAGCAGTTTAAAAAGGATTACATCAGTCAGGAAGGGCGCGTCATCGACCCCAGCGACGCGCGCAAAATCACCACCTCCGAAGGGCAAAGTTACGGCATGTTCTCTGCCCTGGCGGCTAACGACCGTGCAGCTTTCGATAATATTCTCGACTGGACGCAGAACAATCTCGCTCAGGGTTCTTTAAAAGAACGTTTGCCCGCCTGGCTGTGGGGCAAGAAAGAGAACAGTAAGTGGGAAGTGCTGGACAGCAATTCGGCCTCCGATGGTGATGTCTGGATGGCCTGGTCGTTGCTGGAGGCGGGGCGTTTGTGGAAAGAGCAGCGTTATACCGACATCGGCAGCGCGTTGCTAAAACGTATCGCGCGGGAGGAAGTGGTGACGGTGCCTGGGCTGGGTTCCATGTTGTTACCGGGCAAAGTGGGTTTTGCTGAGGATAACAGCTGGCGTTTTAACCCCAGCTACCTGCCGCCGACGCTGGCGCAGTATTTCACCCGCTTTGGCGCGCCGTGGACCACGCTGCGCGAAACCAATCAACGTTTATTGCTGGAAACCGCCCCGAAAGGTTTTTCGCCAGACTGGGTGCGCTATGAGAAAGACAAAGGCTGGCAGCTAAAAGCCGAAAAAACATTGATCAGCAGCTACGACGCTATCCGCGTTTACATGTGGGTAGGCATGATGCCTGACAGCGATCCGCAAAAAGCGCGGATGCTCAACCGGTTTAAACCGATGGCGACATTCACTGAGAAAAACGGTTATCCGCCGGAAAAAGTGGATGTGGCTACGGGGAAAGCGCAGGGTAAAGGACCAGTCGGTTTTTCTGCCGCCATGCTGCCCTTTTTACAAAACCGCGATGCGCAGGCCGTTCAGCGCCAGCGCGTGGCCGATAACTTTCCCGGCAGCGATGCCTATTACAACTATGTGCTGACCCTGTTTGGACAAGGCTGGGATCAACACCGTTTCCGCTTCTCGACAAAAGGTGAGTTATTACCTGACTGGGGCCAGGAATGCGCAAATTCACACTAAACATATTCACGCTTTCCCTCGGTCTGGCCGTCATGCCGATGGTCGAGGCAGCACCAACCGCTCAGCAACAGTTGCTGGAGCAAGTTCGGTTAGGCGAAGCGACCCATCGTGAAGATCTGGTGCAACAGTCGTTATATCGGCTGGAACTTATTGATCCGAATAACCCGGACGTCGTTGCCGCCCGTTTCCGTTCTTTGTTACGTCAGGGCGATATTGATGGCGCGCAAAAACAGCTCGATCGGCTGTCGCAGTTAGCGCCGAGTTCAAATGCGTATAAATCGTCGCGGACTACGATGCTACTTTCCACGCCGGATGGTCGTCAGGCACTGCAACAGGCACGATTGCAGGCGACGACCGGTCATGCAGAAGAAGCTGTGGCGAGTTACAACAAACTGTTCAACGGTGCGCCGCCGGAAGGTGACATTGCTGTCGAGTACTGGAGTACGGTGGCGAAAATTCCGGCTCGCCGTGGCGAAGCGATTAATCAGTTAAAACGCATCAATGCGGATGCACCGGGCAATACGGGCCTGCAAAACAATCTGGCGCTATTGCTGTTTAGTAGCGATCGCCGTGACGAAGGTTTTGCCGTCCTGGAACAGATGGCAAAATCGAACGCCGGGCGCGAAGGGGCCTCTAAAATCTGGTACGGGCAGATTAAAGACATGCCCGTCAGTGATGCCAGTGTGTCGGCGCTGAAAAAATATCTCTCGATCTTTAGTGATGGCGATAGCGTGGCGGCTGCGCAATCGCAACTGGCAGAACAGCAAAAACAGCTGGCCGATCCTGCTTTCCGCGCTCGTGCGCAAGGTTTAGCGGCGGTGGACTCTGGTATGGCGGGTAAAGCCATTCCCGAACTACAACAGGCGGTGCGGGCGAACCCGAAAGACAGTGAAGCTCTGGGGGCGCTGGGCCAGGCGTATTCTCAGAAAGGCGATCGCGCCAATGCAGTGGCGAATCTGGAAAAAGCCCTCGCACTGGACCCGCACAGCAGCAACAACGACAAATGGAACAGTCTGCTGAAAGTAAACCGCTACTGGCTGGCGATCCAGCAGGGCGATGCTGCGCTGAAAGCCAATAATCCTGACCGGGCAGAACGCCTGTTCCAGCAGGCGCGTAATGTCGATAACACCGACAGTTATGCAGTGCTGGGGCTGGGCGATGTGGCGATGGCGCGAAAAGATTATCCCGCCGCCGAACGTTATTATCAGCAGACCTTGCGTATGGACAGCGGCAACACTAACGCCGTGCGCGGGCTGGCAAATATTTACCGCCAGCAATCGCCAGAAAAAGCTGAAGCGTTTATCGCCTCGCTCTCTGCCAGTCAGCGGCGTAGCATTGATGATATCGAACGCAGCCTGCAAAACGACCGTCTGGCACAGCAGGCAGAGGCACTGGAAAACCAGGGCAAATGGGCGCAGGCGGCAGCACTTCAGCGGCAACGACTGGCGCTGGACCCCGGCAGCGTATGGATTACTTACCGACTTTCGCAGGATCTCTGGCAGGCCGGACAACGCAGCCAGGCCGATACGTTAATGCGCAATCTGGCGCAGCAGAAGTCGAACGACCCGGAGCAGGTTTACGCTTACGGGCTGTACCTCTCTGGTCATGACCAGGACAGAGCGGCGCTGGCGCATATCAATAGCCTGCCGCGTGCGCAGTGGAACAGCAATATTCAGGAGCTGGTTAATCGACTGCAAAGCGATCAGGTGCTGGAAACCGCTAACCGCCTGCGAGAAAGCGGCAAAGAGGCAGAAGCGGAAGCGATGCTGCGCCAGCAACCACCTTCCACGCGTATTGACCTCACGCTGGCTGACTGGGCGCAACAACGACGTGATTACACCGCCGCCCGCGCTGCATATCAGAATGTCCTGACGCGGGAGCCAGCTAACGCCGACGCCATTCTTGGTCTGACGGAAGTGGATATTGCTGCCGGTGACAAAGCGGCGGCACGTAGCCAGCTGGCGAAACTGCCCGCTACCGATAACGCCTCGCTGAACACACAGCGGCGCGTGGCGCTGGCACAGGCGCAGCTTGGCGATACCGCAGCAGCGCAGCGGACGTTTAATAAGTTGATCCCGCAGGCAAAATCTCAGCCACCGTCGATGGAAAGCGCGATGGTGCTGCGTGATGGTGCGAAGTTTGAAGCGCAGGCGGGCGATCCAACGCAGGCGCTGGAAACCTACAAAGACGCCATGGTCGCATCCGGTGTGACTACGACGCGTCCGCAGGATAACGACACCTTTACCCGACTGACCCGTAACGACGAGAAAGATGACTGGCTGAAACGTGGCGTGCGCAGCGATGCGGCGGACCTCTATCGCCAGCAGGATCTTAACGTCACCCTTGAGCACGATTACTGGGGTTCGAGCGGCACCGGTGGTTACTCCGATCTGAAAGCGCACACTACCATGTTGCAGGTGGATGCGCCGTATTCTGACGGGCGGATGTTCTTTCGCAGTGATTTCGTCAATATGAACGTCGGCAGTTTCTCCACTAATGCCGATGGCAAATGGGATGACAACTGGGGCACCTGTACATTACAGGACTGTAGCGGCAACCGCAGCCAGTCGGATTCCGGTGCCAGCGTGGCGGTCGGCTGGCGAAATGACGTCTGGAGCTGGGATATCGGTACCACGCCGATGGGCTTCAACGTGGTGGATGTGGTCGGCGGCATCAGTTACAGCGATGATATCGGGCCGCTGGGTTACACCGTTAACGCCCACCGTCGGCCCATCTCCAGTTCTTTGCTGGCCTTTGGTGGGCAAAAAGACTCCCCGAGCAATACCGGGAAAAAATGGGGTGGCGTACGTGCCGACGGTGTGGGGCTAAGTCTGAGCTACGATAAAGGTGAAGCAAACGGCGTCTGGGCATCGCTTAGTGGCGACCAGTTAACCGGTAAAAATGTCGAAGATAACTGGCGCGTGCGCTGGATGACGGGCTATTACTATAAGGTCATTAACCAGAACAATCGCCGCGTCACAATCGGCCTGAACAACATGATCTGGCATTACGACAAAGATCTGAGTGGCTACTCACTCGGTCAGGGCGGTTACTACAGTCCGCAGGAATACCTGTCGTTTGCCATACCGGTGATGTGGCGGGAGCGCACGGAAAACTGGTCGTGGGAGCTGGGTGCGTCTGGCTCGTGGTCGCATTCACGCACCAAAACCATGCCGCGTTATCCGCTGATGAATCTGATCCCGACCGACTGGCAGGAAGAAGCTGCGCGGCAATCCAACGATGGCGGCAGCAGTCAGGGCTTCGGCTACACGGCGCGGGCATTACTTGAACGACGTGTTACTTCCAACTGGTTTGTTGGCACGGCAATTGATATCCAGCAGGCGAAAGATTACGCACCCAGCCATTTCCTGCTCTACGTACGTTATTCCGCCGCCGGATGGCAGGGTGACATGGATTTACCGCCGCAGCCGCTGATACCTTACGCCGACTGGTAAGTTTTCAGATAGCGCCTCTCTTAATGCCGCTGCGATCGGGTATACTCGGGCGGCAATCTGGGATTTCCGGGGGGAGACAATTTGCGCGTAAGTCGCTCGTTAACAATCAAGCAGATGGCAATGGTGGCAGCCGTTGTCCTGGTGTTCGTTTTTATTTTTTGCACCGTTTTGCTGTTCCATCTGGTCCAGCAGAATCGCTATAACACGGCTACGCAACTGGAAAGCATTGCTCGCTCTGTCCGCGAACCCTTATCTTCAGCTATTTTGAAAGGCGATATTCCCGAAGCGGAAGCTATTCTTGCCAGCATTAAACCGGCAGGCGTGGTCAGCCGTGCCGATGTAGTGCTGCCTAACCAGTTCCAGGCGCTGCGTAAAAGTTTTATTCCAGAGCGCCCGGTGCCGGTAATGGTTACTCGCCTGTTTGAGCTACCGGTTCAAATCTCGCTGGGCGTTTACTCGCTCGAACGTCCGGCAAACCCGCAGCCAATTGCCTATCTGGTACTACAGGCGGATTCCTTCCGTATGTATAAGTTCGTGATGAGCACCCTCTCAACGTTAGTGACCATTTACTTACTTTTGTCGCTTATCCTGACCGTCGCCATCAGCTGGTGCATTAACCGCCTGATTTTGCATCCGTTACGCAATATTGCTCGCGAACTTAACGCCATCCCAGCCAAGGAGCTTGTTGGTCACCAACTGGCATTACCGCGTCTGCATCAGGACGATGAAATCGGTATGTTGGTGCGCAGTTACAACCTCAACCAGCAATTGCTGCAGCGCCATTATGAAGAACAGAACGAAAATGCGATGCGCTTCCCGGTGTCGGATTTGCCGAACAAAGCCTTGCTGATGGAGATGCTGGAGCAGGTTGTCGCGCGTAAACAAACCACCGCGCTGATGATCATCACCTGTGAAACCCTGCGTGATACTGCGGGCGTGCTGAAAGAGGCGCAACGAGAAATTCTGCTGCTGACGCTGGTGGAAAAACTCAAATCGGTACTGTCGCCACGTATGATCCTCGCGCAGATTAGCGGTTATGACTTTGCTGTCATTGCCAACGGTGTACAGGAACCGTGGCACGCAATCACCTTAGGTCAGCAAGTGCTCACTATCATGAGCGAGCGCCTGCCGATTGAACGTATTCAACTCCGTCCGCACTGTAGCATTGGCGTGGCGATGTTCTACGGCGATCTCACCGCCGAACAGCTTTACAGTCGCGCTATTTCTGCGGCATTTACCGCTCGCCATAAAGGCAAGAATCAGATTCAGTTCTTTGATCCGCAGCAGATGGAAGCCGCCCAGAAGCGGTTGACGGAAGAGAGCGATATCCTTAATGCACTGGAAAATCATCAGTTTGCTATTTGGTTACAGCCACAGGTCGAGATGACCAGCGGTAAACTGGTCAGTGCGGAAGTGTTACTGCGTATCCAGCAACCGGATGGCAGTTGGGACCTGCCGGATGGCTTAATCGATCGCATTGAGTGCTGTGGGCTGATGGTTACCGTCGGTCACTGGGTGCTGGAAGAGTCCTGTCGATTGCTTGCAGCCTGGCAAGAGCGCGGCATTATGCTGCCCTTGTCGGTAAACCTCTCTGCGCTGCAACTGATGCACCCGAATATGGTGGCGGATATGCTGGAACTGTTAACCCGCTATCGCATTCAGCCGGGAACACTGATTCTGGAAGTGACAGAAAGCCGACGTATTGACGACCCTCATGCTGCGGTGGCAATCCTCCGTCCGCTGCGCAATGCCGGAGTTCGGGTGGCGCTGGATGATTTCGGCATGGGCTACGCAGGGCTGCGTCAGCTGCAGCATATGAAATCGTTGCCAATCGACGTACTGAAAATCGACAAAATGTTTGTTGAAGGCTTGCCGGGAGATAGCAGCATGATTGCTGCAATTATCATGCTGGCGCAGAGCCTGAACTTACAAATGATTGCCGAAGGCGTGGAGACTGAAGCACAACGCGACTGGCTGGCAAAAGCGGGCGTTGGTATTGCCCAGGGCTTCCTTTTTGCTCGCCCACTCCCTATTGAAATCTTCGAAGAGAGTTACCTGGAAGAAAAGTAGCTACCCCAAACTGATTACAAAACTTTAAAAAGTGCTGGTTTGTGCGAGCCAGCTCAAACTTTTTAACCTTTTTGTTTCAATTATGATCCAGGTACATTTCTGTGATGTTGTCTGGGTGTTATTTTAAGGCCGCAGGTACCCCATAACCTTACAAGACCTGTGGTTTTACTAAAGGACACCCTATGAAAACCTCTCTGTTTAAAAGCCTTTACTTTCAGGTCCTGACAGCGATAGCCATTGGTATTCTCCTTGGCCATTTCTATCCTGAAATAGGCGAGCAAATGAAACCGCTTGGCGACGGCTTCGTTAAGCTCATTAAGATGATCATCGCTCCTGTCATCTTTTGTACCGTCGTAACGGGCATTGCGGGCATGGAAAGCATGAAGGCGGTCGGTCGTACCGGCGCAGTCGCACTGCTTTACTTTGAAATTGTCAGTACCATCGCGCTGATTATTGGTCTTATCATCGTTAACGTCGTGCAGCCTGGTGCCGGAATGAACGTCGATCCGGCAACGCTTGATGCGAAAGCGGTAGCGGTTTACGCCGATCAGGCGAAAGACCAGGGCATTGTCGCCTTCATTATGGATGTCATCCCGGCGAGCGTCATTGGCGCATTTGCCAGCGGTAACATTCTGCAGGTGCTGCTGTTTGCCGTACTGTTTGGTTTTGCGCTCCACCGTCTGGGCAGCAAAGGCCAACTGATTTTTAACGTCATCGAAAGTTTCTCGCAGGTCATCTTCGGCATCATCAATATGATCATGCGTCTGGCACCTATTGGTGCGTTCGGGGCAATGGCGTTTACCATCGGTAAATACGGCGTCGGCACACTGGTGCAACTGGGGCAGCTGATTATCTGTTTCTACATTACCTGTATCCTGTTTGTGGTGCTGGTATTGGGTTCAATCGCTAAAGCGACTGGTTTCAGTATCTTCAAATTTATCCGCTACATCCGTGAAGAACTGCTGATTGTACTGGGGACTTCATCTTCCGAGTCGGCGCTGCCGCGTATGCTCGACAAGATGGAGAAACTCGGCTGCCGTAAATCGGTGGTGGGGCTGGTCATCCCGACAGGCTACTCGTTTAACCTTGATGGCACATCGATATACCTGACAATGGCGGCGGTGTTTATCGCCCAGGCCACTAACAGTCAGATGGATATCGTCCACCAAATCACGCTGTTAATCGTGTTGCTGCTTTCTTCTAAAGGGGCGGCAGGGGTAACGGGTAGTGGCTTTATCGTGCTGGCGGCGACGCTCTCTGCGGTGGGCCATTTGCCGGTAGCGGGTCTGGCGCTGATCCTCGGTATCGACCGCTTTATGTCAGAAGCTCGTGCGCTGACTAACCTGGTCGGTAACGGCGTAGCGACCATTGTCGTTGCTAAGTGGGTGAAAGAACTGGACCACAAAAAACTGGACGATGTGCTGAATAATCGTGCGCCGGATGGCAAAACGCACGAATTATCCTCTTAATCTCATCACTTATGCCCGCACTCCCTTCCCCGAGTGCGGGTGTTTGCGCATAATTGACCCCTGTGCCTGAACTTACCACCTGGGTGAGTTCAGGTTTATTTCACTTCTTCCGTGACATTTTCATGTTCTTGCGGTCTAACACGAAGTGTTTTTAACGTCATTTAGACTGACCGACAACGGGCAGTTTTTTTATTACCAGGATAGTTGATCAGGGGTTCACATGCAGGGCACAAAAATTCGACTTTTAGCGGGCGGTTTGCTGATGATGGCCACTGCTGGCTATGTGCAGGCAGATGCGCTCCAGCCTGATCCAGCATGGCAACAGGGGACGCTTTCCAACGGTTTACAGTGGCAAGTGCTGACCACCCCCCAGCGTCCCAGCGATCGTGTTGAAATTCGCCTGCTGGTTAATACCGGTTCGCTCGCCGAAAGTACACAACAGAGCGGTTACAGTCACGCCATCCCTCGTATTGCGCTAACGCAAAGCGGTGGCCTTGACGCAGCACAGGCGCGTTCATTGTGGCAGCAGGGGATCGACCCTAAACGCCCGATGCCGCCGGTAATTGTCTCTTATGACACCACGCTGTTTAATCTGAGTTTGCCCAATAACCGTAACGATTTGCTGAAAGAAGCGCTCTCTTATCTGGCAAATGCCACTGGCAAATTGACCATCACACCAGAAACCATCAACCACGCGCTGCAAAGTCAGGACATGGTGGCAACCTGGCCTGCCGATACTAAAGAGGGCTGGTGGCGCTATCGTCTGAAAGGGTCAACCTTGTTAGGTCACGATCCTGCCGATCCGCTGAAACAACCCGTTGAAGCGGAAAAAATTAAAGATTTCTATCAGAAATGGTACACCCCGGATGCAATGACGCTACTGGTGGTGGGAAACGTGGATGCGCGCTCGGTTGTCGACCAAATAAACAAAACGTTTGGCGAACTGAAAGGCAAACGTGAAACGCCAGCTCCGGTGCCGACGCTTTCTCCGCTGCGTGCGGAAGCGGTGAGTATTATGACTGACGCGGTGCGTCAGGACCGGTTATCTATCATGTGGGATACGCCGTGGCAGCCGATTCGTGAATCAGCCGCACTGCTGCGCTACTGGCGTGCGGACCCTGGCCCGCGAGGCGCTGTTCTGGCATGTTCAGCAAGCGTTAAGTGCCAGTAACAGCAAAGACATCGGTCTTGGATTTGACTGCCGTGTGCTGTATCTGCGTGCGCAGTGTGCCATCAACATCGAATCACCAAACGACAAGCTGAACAGCAACCTTAATCTGGTGGCGCGTGAACTGGCGAAGGTTCGCGATAAAGGTCTGCCGGAAGAAGAGTTCAATGCGTTAGTGGCGCAAAAGAAACTGGAGCTGCAGAAACTGTTTGCCGCCTATGCACGAGCTGATACCGATATTCTGATGGGTCAGCGGATGCGTTCGTTGCAAAATCAGGTTGTCGATATCGCGCCGGAGCAATATCAGAAACTGCGGCAGGATTTCCTTAATAGCCTGACGGTAGAGATGTTAAATCAGGATCTGCGTCAACAGTTGTCGAATGATATGGCGTTAATACTGCTGCAGCCGAAAGGCGAGCCGGAATTTAACATGAAAGCGTTGCAGGCGGTCTGGGATCAAATCATGGCCCCATCTACCGCCGCTGCGACCACCTCTGTCGCCACGGATGACGTACATCCTGAAGTGACGGATATTCCACCTGCACAGTAATGCCTGATGGTGATGAGTTAGCACAACCATCAGGTATTTATGGATGAGCTGGATAGAGGGGTAACACTTTATCCAGCCTTTTGCATATGCTGCGTTTACGCTGGCATCGCCTCACGCGGGATAATCGCGCCGCGATACTGAATAACGGTACTTGCGGTCAGGTGCCCACGTTTCGCCGCGTCTTCCGCGCTGCCGCCTGTCAGACGTACCGCCAGATAACCGGCACTGAAAGAGTCGCCAGCTGCGGTGGTATCGATCACTTTTTCTTTCGGCAGTTTCACCGCCGGAACATCCACTAACCCTTCGCCAGCAATGGACACCAGGCAAGAATCCGCCCCGCGTTTCACCACCACTTCTTTCACGCCCGCGTTATGGGTGCGCGCAATGACGTCTTCCACCGGCTGTTGACCCCACAGCGCGTCTTCGTCGTCCAGCGTCAGGAAGGCGATATCCGTGCATTCCAGCATTTGTTGGTACACCTGCTGTGTCTCTTCTTTGCTGGCCCACAGGCGCGGACGATAGTTATTGTCGAAAATCACTTTTCCGCCGTTGGCGCGGCATTCGCGCAGCAGGGAAAGCAGCTTTTCGCGGCTGGTCGGGCTTAAGATCGCCAGGCTAATCCCGCTCAGGTAGAGATAATCGAAATTCGCCAGCTCTTCGCAAATCGCCGCAGACTGCTCACTCTCCAGCCAGAATTTGGCGGCGGCTTCGTTCCGCCAGTAGTAGAACGTACGCTCGCCGGTGCTGTCGGTTTCAATGTAGTAAAGGCCCGGCAGACGGTTTTCCATCCGTTGGGTCAGGGAAGTATCAACGTTCTCGCCGTGCCAGGCGTCCAGCATCTGCTGGCTAAAACTGTCCGTTCCCAGCGCCGTTACGTAATGAACGGTTAATGCCGCAGGATCGACCTGACGGGCGATATAGACGGAAGTGTTCAGGGTATCGCCGCCGAAACCGCGCTTAACGTCCGCGCCTTTCTCGGAAAGCTCAATCATGCATTCGCCAATCACGGCAATCTTTTTGGACATAGTCGTGAACCTGATCTGTAAAAAATTAGCGTTAGTTTGCGCTGTGGTGGTTTGCTGGTCAACCATATTAAAACAGTGTTCCATTATTTTTTTGAGCCAGAACGTATTCCTGAAAGATTCCGTTGTGGAGTGAGGAAATTTACCCCGGCCAGGCGGTAAAGTTCTGCCCTTACGCGCCGATAATCTTTGTCGAGTCCGGGCAGCATCACTTTTAAACACAGGACATCTTTGATGATAAGGCAGGTTATCCAGCGAATAAGCAACCCTGAAGCAAGCATCGAGAGCTTGCAGGAACGGCGTTTTTGGTTGCAGTGTGAGCGTGCTTACACCTGGCAGCCGATCTATCAAACATGCGGGCGGTTAATGGCCGTGGAGCTATTAACGGTGGTCACGCATCCCTTGAACCCTTCGCAACGCCTGCCGCCGGATCGCTATTTTACTGAAATCACCGTCAGCCATCGGATGGAGGTTGTGAAAGAGCAGATTGATTTGCTGGCGCAAAAAGCCGACTTCTTTATAGAGCACGGCCTGCTGGCATCGGTCAATATTGATGGCCCTACGCTCATCGCCCTGCGTCAGCAACCAAAAATCCTGCGCCAGATTGAGCGTCTTCCCTGGCTGCGTTTCGAACTGGTGGAGCATATCCGTCTGCCGAAAGATTCAACCTTTGCCTCGATGTGTGAATTTGGCCCGCTGTGGCTGGATGATTTTGGTACCGGGATGGCAAATTTCTCTGCGCTAAGTGAAGTGCGTTATGACTACATCAAAATCGCGCGAGAACTGTTTGTGATGCTGCGTCAGTCGCCGGAAGGACGCACACTCTTTTCTCAGCTTTTACATCTAATGAATCGCTATTGTCGCGGGGTGATTGTCGAGGGCGTAGAAACGCCGGAAGAGTGGCGTGATGTTCAGAACTCGCCCGCATTCGCCGCACAAGGCTGGTTTCTTTCACGCCCGGCACCGATAGAAACGCTGAATACGGCGGTTCTGGCGCTATAAGCTGCCTCATTTTCCGCCTGGCTGGACTATCTTTAGGACTGGCACAGGAAGAATATGAGGAAGCGAACGATGAGCAAGGCAGGCAAAATAACCGCTGCGATTTCAGGGGCTTTCTTGTTGTTGATTGTCGTGGCGATCATTTTGATTGCAACTTTTGACTGGAATCGACTCAAACCGACTATCAACCAGAAAGTCTCTGCGGAGTTGAATCGTCCGTTCGCTATCCGTGGCGATCTGGGCGTGGTGTGGGAGCGGCAAAAACAAGAAACTGGCTGGCGCAGCTGGGTGCCGTGGCCCCATGTACACGCGGAAGACATCATTCTTGGCAATCCACCGGATATTCCCGAAGTCACGATGGTGCATTTGCCACGCGTAGAGGCAACGCTGGCCCCGCTGGCGCTGCTGACCAAAACGGTCTGGCTGCCGTGGATCAAGCTCGAAAAGCCCGACGCGCGCCTGATTCGCCTCTCTGAAAAGAACAATAACTGGACGTTTAATCTTGCCAACGATGATAACAAAGACGCGAATGCAAAGCCGTCGGCATGGTCGTTTCGGCTGGATAATATTCTTTTCGATCAAGGGCGGATCGCCATTGATGACAAAGTAAGCAAAGCGGATCTGGAGATTTTTTGTTGATCCCTTAGGCAAGCCGCTGCCGTTCAGCGAAGTTACTGGATCGAAAGGTAAAGCGGATAAAGAAAAGGTGGGCGATTACGTTTTTGGCCTGAAGGCGCAGGGACGATATAACGGTGAACCGCTCACGGGTACGGGAAAAATAGGCGGTATGCTGGCGCTGCGTGGCGAAGGGACGCCGTTTCCGGTACAGGCTGATTTCCGCTCTGGTAACACCCGTGTTGCTTTTGATGGCGTCGTGAATGACCCAATGAAGATGGGCGGTGTCGATTTACGGCTTAAATTTTCTGGCGATTCACTGGGTGATCTCTATGAACTGACGGGCGTTCTGCTGCCCGATACCCCGCCGTTTGAAACGGATGGTCGGCTGGTAGCGAAAATCGACACTGAAAAATCGTCGGTCTTTGATTATCGCGGTTTTAATGGGCGAATTGGTGATAGCGATATCCACGGTTCTCTGGTCTACACCACCGGAAAGCCACGACCAAAACTGGAAGGTGATGTCGAGTCGCGGCAATTGCGGCTGGCGGACCTGGGACCGTTGATTGGCGTTGATTCCGGGAAAGGGGCAGAAAAGTCGAAACGGTCTGAACAGAAGAAGGGCGAAAAAAGCGTTCAGCCTGCGGGCAAAGTGCTGCCTTATGACCGCTTCGAAACCGATAAATGGGACGTTATGGATGCCGATGTTCGCTTCAAAGGGCGGCGCATTGAGCATGGCAGTAGCCTGCCGATTAGCGATCTTTCTACTCATATCATCCTCAAAAATGCTGACCTGCGCCTGCAACCGCTGAAATTTGGCATGGCGGGCGGCAGCATTGCGGCGAATATTCATCTGGAAGGCGATAAAAAGCCGATGCAGGGGCGGGCAGATATTCAGGCTCGTCGACTGAAACTGAAAGAACTGATGCCCGATGTGGAACTGATGCAGAAGACGCTGGGGGAAATGAACGGTGACGCGGAACTACGCGGTAGCGGTAACTCGGTGGCGGCACTTTTAGGCAACAGTAACGGCAACCTGAAACTGTTGATGAATGACGGGCTGGTGAGCCGCAACCTGATGGAGATTGTTGGGCTGAATGTCGGCAACTACATTGTCGGTGCGATATTTGGTGATGATGAGGTGCGGGTGAACTGCGCGGCGGCGAATCTGAATATTGCCAACGGCGTGGCGCGCCCGCAGATTTTTGCTTTCGATACTGAGAACGCGTTGATTAATGTTACCGGCACGGCAAGTTTTGCTTCGGAACAGCTGGATTTGACTATTGATCCGGAGAGTAAAGGAATTCGGATTATCACACTGCGTTCGCCGCTGTATGTGCGGGGGACGTTTAAAAATCCGCAGGCTGGGGTGAAAGCCGGACCGCTGATTGCCCGTGGTGCTGTTGCTGCGGCACTGGCAACGCTGGTAACACCGGCGGCGGCGTTACTGGCACTGATCTCACCTTCCGAAGGGGAGGCTAATCAGTGTCGGACGATTTTGTCGCAGATGAAGAAGTGATGATAATTGCCGGATGTCTGACATCCGGCAATTAAACAGATTTAGATTGTTGGCAAAGTGTGCTTTGTTCATGCCGGATGCGGCGTGAACGCCTTATCCGGCCTACAAATCCTTGCGAATTCAATATATTGTATGGAAATTCAGGCCTGATAAGCGTAGCGCATCAGGCTTTTCACTCTTATTACAACGACTGATGTCGCGTCTCATGGGTCAGCAGCAGGGCGATTAACGTCAAGCCAGCCATCGCCGCCAGATATAACCCCACCGCACCTAGCCCGTAGTTAGTCTGCAACCAGGCTGCGATATATGGCGCAACGGAAGCCCCGAGAATCGACGCTACGTTGTAAGAGAACGATGCTCCGGTGTAACGCACTTCTGTCGGAAACAGCTCTGGTAACAGCGCACCCATTGGCCCGAAGGTCAGACCCATCAGACTTAACCCCAGCAGCAGGAAGGCAAAAACCAGAATCGGGTTGCCAGAACCGAGCAGTGGGTTAAAGGCGAACAGCGCGAACAGGATGATCAGCGTGGTGATGATTACCATGCTTTTACGGCGACCAAAGGCATCAGCCAGTAATCCAGCGACTGGCACCATCACGCCAAAACCAATAACTGCCATCATCAACATCCACAACACTTCGTTACGCGGCAGGCCAAGCCCAACTGGCGCGGCGGCGGTACTAAAGGTCATAGAGTAGACCGTCATGATGTAAAACAGCGTATAGGTTGCCAGCATAATGAACGTACCCAGTACGGTTACGCGAACATGTTTGGTCAGCAGCGTACCCAGCGGGATCTTCACCTGTTTTTTCGCTTTAGCGACTTTCTCAAACACCGGCGACTCATGCAGCGACACGCGAACATACAGGCCGATAATGACCAGCACCGCCGAGAAGATAAATGGCACACGCCAGCCCCAGCTCATAAACTGCTCGTCGGTCAGTAGCCAGGAAAGCAGCAAGAAAGTGCCATTGGCAAAGAAGAAGCCAATCGGTGCGCCCAGCTGCGGAAAGGAGCCATACAGTGCACGTTTGCGCGGTGGGGCGTTTTCAGTCGCCAGCAGCGCCGCGCCGCCCCATTCACCGCCTAAGCCCAGACCCTGACCAAATCGAGCCAGCGCCAGCAGCAGCGGGGCGAAAATACCAATCGTGGCATAGCCCGGCAGCAGACCAATCACCACGGTCGAAATCCCCATCGTTAGCAACGAGGCGACCAGCGTCGCTTTACGCCCAACGCGATCGCCAAAATGACCAAAAACGGCAGAGCCAATGGGGCGCGCGACGAAGGCGATGGCGAAGGTGGCGAGCGACTGTAGCGTTGCTGCCGTAGGATCGCCCTGCGGGAAGAAGATATGCGGAAACACAATAACGGCCGCAGTGGCGTAAATGTAAAAGTCGAAGAACTCAATGGCTGTGCCAATGAGAGAGGCGACAAGGACTTTATTACGCGAGTTGATCGGCGTGTATTCTTGCTCGTGGTCGAGTGTTGTGGCTGTTGCTTGCATAATCTTTTCTTATTTTTTGGCTAACGAATAGCCATATTACGCACAGCAAAAGTGATATTTCAATGTGTAACAAATCGCGGAAATGGTCAAAAATCAGGCAAAAAGGGGATAATGTTTAGGCCAGTGATTTTTCTTCTATGAAATGCTTCACATAATTTTATAAATAGTGGATAAAACTGGTTTCAGGTTAAATAAAAGTTACCAACTGGATTTATATGCTGGGGTTATGAGTTGGAATGAAATTGTTTGCTCCCAAATAGATGGCTGAAGAGGCTCTGGGGACGAGTTTCAAGAGGTTATGTGCGCATTATAGCCGGATGCGATGCTGGCGCATCTTATCCGGCCTACGGGGAGCCAGGCCGAATAAAATCGTATGCCGGATAAGGCGTTTACGCCGCATCCGGCCTATTTTAAGGCTGCGTTTTCCCCGGCATTCGCGGGTCGTCTTTATATTCGGCGGTGGCAATCCACGCCGCGCAAAACAGCGTCAAACGGGCGAAGAAGTAGAAAAATGCCATCAGCCCCAGCACGGAACCAAATGCTGCGCCAGAGGGGGATTTCATCAACGATGGCAGGGTGTAGGTCATCACGATTTTAATCACTTCAAAACCAATAGCAGCCAGAAATGTTCCGCGAATCAGGGCTTTTTTGCGCGGACGGTGGCGCGGCAACCGCCAGAAGATCCAGAAGAAAAGCAGATAGTTGGCGAAGATGGAAATCGCCAGGCCAATCAATCGCCACGTCGGTTTCAGCCACTCAATGCTGTTCAGGTGCAGGGCGCTAATAATCATTTGCTGCGCCGAACCGGCAACCGAGGTGATCGAAAGCGTCACAATCAGCGCAATCAACAAACCAATCAGCGAAATAAAATCTCGCAGATATTTTACCCAGAACTTCTCCTGATCTTGCGGCGAGCGTTCCCAGACATCGCGCGACTGGGCACGAATCGCTTCACGCAGGTTACCCATCCAGTTGATGCCGGAATAAAGTGCCACCGCCAGGCCGACAAGCCCTACAGTCGTACGCTGCTGAACGGCGGTGTTGATGGTGTTTTTCAACGTGGCGGCTAGCGTCGGATCGCTGATGTTTTGCAGAATTTTGTCGAAGATATCCTGTAGCAACATCGGATGGGAGGCCAGCACAAAGCCCCCTGCGGCAAACGACACCATCAAAATTGGTATCATCGACAAAAATGAGAAATAGGTGATAGCCGCACCAAACTGGTTACCCAGCCGATCGTTAAAGCGTTCTGTCGCGCGAATCAGGTGCGCAATAACCGGTTGGCGTTGGACTTTTTCGGCAGTGGTGGTGACGGTTTCCAGCGCCTGGCTAACTTTGCTGCCTTTCTCGCTATTATCCAACGGCTTAATCGGCTCGTGCTCCAGATCCTGGATGGGACGTTTGATCTCGTTTTCCTGCGTCATCCGCTCTTTTGTCCTTCTGTCGTGGTCATTCTTAAAAAGTATAGTCGGTCAGTCCAGGTACTCTTTCATTACGCCAGCCAGCCACTGCATAAACAGGTTTACACGCCGGGAAAGCTCCCGACGCTGCGGATAAACCAGCGAAAGGGAGAGCGGCTCGGCACGGTAGCCAGGTAATACTTCAATAAGCCGCCCGGCACGCAGGGCTTCGCGCACGGCAATGCGCGGGATCTGAATAATCCCCAGACCGGCAAGACCGGCGGTGAGATAGTTTTCGCTACTGTTTACCGTCAACATGCCGCCAGACTTAAACCACTGGACGCCATTAACGCTGGCAACCTCAAAACCTAACGGATGTACACCCAGGTGCGGTGTATAACGCACTATTGCGTGTGAAGTCAGATCATCGGGGCTTTGCGGATAACCAAAGCGCGTCAGATAGTGCGGACTGGCACAGTTGACCATGGTCAGTTTGCCGAGGGGACGGGCGATAACGCCATCTTCCGGTAACGCGCCAGTGCGTATCACGCAATCAAAACCATCATGAAGAATATCTACCGGACGGTCATGGCTACTCAGTTCCAGCTCAATTCCCGGATGCAGATAGAGAAATTCCGACAGGCGCGGCAGTAACAGGCTTTTCGCGATTCCTGGCGGGATGTCGATGCGTAATTTACCGCTGATACTGGTGGCATCCTGTTGAAACAGACCGTCCAGTTCGCTGAGATTACTCAACACATCTTTTGCTCGTTGATAATAGGTCATGCCTTCTGGCGTGAGTTTGACCCGTCGCGTGGTGCGCTGGAGAAGCTGGGTGCCAAGTTGATGTTCCAGTGCCTGTATCTGGCGCGAAACACTTCCCTTTGGCAAAGCAAAGAAATCCGCTGCGCGGGAAAAACTTTCCAGCTCCGCGACTTTGATGAACAACTGCATTGCGTGAATTTTATCCATTTCTTTGACCGATTGTTGTTCACAGCGAAACAGTAACGCGCATATCGCATTGTTTATTGTTTTTTCTAACATCTAATGCCGGGTTTCACAATGTTGTCATGCCGAATGTGGCGATTTCTCAGCAGGAAAAGGGCGGAATAGCTTTCTGAGAAAGGTGAATCCCCTTAAACAGAGCGTATTTTTCAGCGATTCCCTTTAAAGTGAACAGAGGACGTGTTGGCTATTTGTGCTTATTTTTGTCTCCTTGCCGTTTGTTATTTTGGCTTGTGGTCGCGGAATTTCATTTTTAATTGCATGCGTACTAACCACCAATATAAGGAAATCCTCAAAATTGTTTTAAATAGTGCCCTCGACATGTAATTTCAGGCGTTTAGCTGTAACTATTTATATCGGTAACTATTTTCTACACGTCATCTCTGTAGAATGGCCACCGCCAAATGGCGAATTCTTATTTTTTCTCGCGGGTAATACCCTTCCACTACTTAAGTCTTTTTAACGTATTCAGGTGGAGATTCAGTTATGCAAATAGTCATGTTTGACAGGCAGTCAATATTTATTCATGGAATGAAAATCAGTTTACAGCAGCGTATTCCAGGAGTGAGTATTCAGGGGGCCAGTCAGGCAGACGAGTTATGGCAAAAGCTGGAAAGTTACCCTGAAGCCTTAGTTATGCTCGATGGCGATCAGGATGGTGAGTTTTGCTACTGGTTGCTGCAAAAAACCGTGGTGCAATTTCCTGAGGTTAAGGTGTTAATTACGGCGACGGATTGCAATAAACGGTGGTTACAGGAAGTTATCCATTTTAATGTGCTGGCCATTGTGCCTCGTGATTCAACCGTCGAGACATTTGCGTTGGCGGTAAATAGTGCGGCGATGGGGATGATGTTTCTGCCTGGAGACTGGCGGACGACGCCGGAAAAGGACATTAAAGATCTCAAATCGTTAAGCGCCCGCCAGCGGGAGATTTTAACCATGTTAGCGGCGGGCGAATCAAATAAGGAGATCGGCAGAGCGCTGAATATCAGTACCGGAACGGTAAAAGCGCATCTGGAATCCCTGTATCGCCGTCTGGAAGTGAAAAATCGCACCCAGGCGGCAATGATGTTAAATATCTCCTCCTGAAGAGGATAATTTTACAGCCAGCAGGAAGTTAGCGGCTGGCTGTAAAAATATTATGGTTCGCCGTACAAACCAATTAAACGGCGTACCACACCGTTAGTCCAGCCAAACCCATCCTGCAACGGATACTCGCCACCGCCGCCTTCGCGGGGAACACCATCGGCAATATGGTATTTTTCGATCAGTTTGTGCTGTTCCAGATAGAACTGATTCACCGTCTTCAGCCAGCTTCGCGCGATTTCATCACCCAGAAGGTCATCGCCGTACATTTTAAATCCCTGAATCGCCATCCATTGTAACGGTGCCCAGCCGTTGGGTTTATCCCACTGTTCACCGGTTTCGTACTCGCTTGCCAGAATCCCGCCAGGTGTCAGTAACCGACTGCGCACGGCGTTTGCCAGACGATCGGCCTGTTCATGGTTCGCCATACCGACATAGAGTGGCACAATGGCGGCAGCGGAAAACAGCGCCAGTTGTTCGCGTCGCCAGTCGTAATCGCGGTAGATGCCGTTTTCATCATCCCAGAGGTAACGGTTTACCGCATCGCGACGGGCACTGGCTTTCTGGCGGAACAGTGCTTCTGTCTCTTTCTCGCCTTTCAGCGCCGAGATGTTGGCGATGGCGCTCTCCAGTTTAAACAGGAAGGCATTCAGATCGATGGGGATGAACTGGGTGGTACGAATGCTCGCCAGACGACCAGTATCACGCAGCCAACGGGAAGAGTAATCCCAACCGGAGGCCGCCCCCGCGCGTAAATCGCGGTACACCTCGTTGGGCGGGCGACCAGAATGTTTCGCGGTTTCAACGTCCTCAAGCCAGGATTCGTCACGCGGCGTGTCGCGATCGTCCCAGTAACGGTTGAGCAGCGATCCGTCCGGCATCCGCACAACATGGCGATAGGCCTGATTAGGGATTAACGATTCTGCACCGTCCATCCAGAAGGCATATTCCATTTTAAGGTGGTCGAGATAGCGGCGCGCACCGCGTACACCATCTTCTTCAAACAACTCCACCATCAGCGCAAAAACCGGTGGTTGCGAGCGGCTCAAATAATAGGTGCGGTTGCCGTTGGGGATGTGACCGTAGTTTTCGATCATCCAGGCGAAGTTATCGGCCATGCATTTCAGCAAATCTTCCCGACCACTTTCCGCCAGCCCCAGCATGGTGAAATAGGAATCCCAATAGTAGGTTTCGCTAAAACGGCCGCCCGGGACAATATATGACTGCGGCAGCGCCAGCAGAGAAGACCACGGAATGTGATCCTGTGGTTCGCGGGTTAGCACCGGCCACAGCTGGTCGATATGCTCTTTCAGGGAATTTTGCGGGTCCGATACATACTCGCTGGAGTAGACCTCCGGCAGCCAGAAGTGGTTTTCAACAAACTTGCGCAAGTCAAAATCACGATGACGGCGCACTTTACGGTAGCGGATTAAGATATCCAGCGGGTCCATTTTAGGTGCGCAGTCGGGAAAGGTTTTACTGTCGGGGAAAATTTTCGCCGACTGAACATGCTCGAACAGTTCGAGATAGCGATCGGCAGGCGTCAGCGCATCAGAGGCAGGCAGCCCTTCAATCATCTCGGGTTCCGGTTCTGCCTCGATCATCTCATCCAGTTTTAATTCATACGGGTCCAGCTCATAGCAGAGATCGACTTCGATCATCAGTTCGTCTGGATTAGGGTTTTGAATTTTCTGATTGAGCATAAGGATCCAACCTCCGAAATTCGTCGCTAATTATCGGCTTTTCTTTAAGGGTAGTCATTCGCTCCGCCTGGTGGGCGACAAAGCGTGCGGTGGATCACGTTTATTAACCTGTCAAAAAATATAACGCACTAATATCAATGGAATTTATAAAAATACCGATTTGGTGTTGTTTTTCATTTTCAGAACATTCAATCCTGCTCTCGCCGCAATCATGATATGCCATTCCTGATCTGGGTAATAGGCACAGGCTATCTTATTGATAGTTTATATTCATGTAATTGATTGATTCCTATCAAAAAGCGTATCTCCCTGTTTTTTATGATGGCTTTGTCTCGCAGAGACGTTTGCAGCATTCTGGAAAATTTTCTGGGTCACAATAACTCACCACCGTGAGGGAAGAATAATGAAAATGGTCTCACGTATTACCGCGATCGGCCTGGCTGGCGTCGCGATTTGCTATTTAGGGTTATCTGGTTATGTGTGGTACCACGATAATAAACGCAGTAAACAGGCCGATGTTCAGGCATCTGCTGTCAGTGAAAATAATAAGGTTTTAGGCTTTCTCCGCGAAAAAGGATGCGACTATTGCCACACGCCTTCGGCAGAATTACCCGCCTATTATTATATTCCTGGCGCGAAACAGTTGATGGATTACGACATTAAGCTTGGATATAAATCTTTTAACCTTGAGGCCGTGCGTGCGGCACTGCTGGCTGATAAACCCGTTTCGCAAAGCGATTTGAATAAGATTGAATGGGTGATGCAGTATGAAACTATGCCACCAACGCGTTATACCGCGCTACACTGGGCGGGTAAGGTGAGTGATGAAGAGCGGGCGGAAATACTGGCCTGGATTGCAAAACAGCGCGCGGAATATTACGCCAGCAATGATACTGCTCCGGAACATCGCAATGAACCGGTGCAGCCCATCCCGCAAAAACTGCCTACCGATGCGCAAAAAGTGGCGTTGGGTTTTGCGCTGTATCACGATCCCCGTTTATCGGCTGATAGCACCATTTCATGCGCTCATTGCCATGCGTTGAATGCGGGGGGCGTCGATGGCAGAAAAACATCGATTGGTGTTGGTGGCGCAGTTGGGCCGATTAACGCGCCGACGGTATTTAACTCAGTATTTAACGTTGAGCAGTTCTGGGATGGTCGTGCGGCAACATTGCAGGATCAGGCTGGTGGACCGCCGTTGAACCCGATTGAAATGGCGTCGAAATCCTGGGACGAAATTATTGCTAAGCTGGAAAAAGATCCGCAGCTTAAAACGCAGTTCCTCGAAGTCTATCCGCAAGGTTTCAGTGGCGAAAATATTACTGATGCCATTGCTGAATTTGAGAAAACATTAATTACGCCGGATTCCCCATTTGATAAATGGTTGCGCGGAGATGAAAATGCGCTGACGGCGCAACAGAAAAAAGGCTATCAATTATTTAAAGATAATAAATGTGCAACTTGTCATGGTGGTATTATTCTCGGCGGACGTTCCTTTGAACCGTTGGGGCTGAAAAAAGACTTTAACTTTGGGGAAATTACGGCGGCGGATATTGGTCGTATGAATGTGACTAAAGAAGAGCGTGATAAATTGCGTCAGAAAGTACCCGGTTTACGTAACGTTGCTTTAACGGCACCGTACTTCCATCGCGGTGACGTGCCGACGCTGGACGGGGCGGTGAAACTGATGCTGCGCTATCAGGTAGGCAAAGAGCTGCCGCAGGAGGATGTGGATGATATCGTAGCTTTCCTGCACAGTCTGAACGGGGTGTACACGCCGTATATGCAGGATAAACAATAATTAATTTGATCGCCCGAACAGCAATGTTTGGGCGATTTTTATTACGATAATAAAGTCTGTTTTTAATATTATCATGTTAAATGTTTATATTATAAAAAGTCGTTTTTCTGCTTAGGATTTTGTTATTTAAATTAAGCCTGTAATGCCTTGCTTCCATTGCGGATAAATCCTACTTTTTTATTGCCTTCAAATAAATTTAAGGAGTTCGAAATGGACCAGAAGCTGTTAACGGATTTCCGCTCAGAACTACTCGATTCACGTTTTGGCGCAAAGGCCATTTCTACTATCGCGGAGTCAAAACGATTTCCGCTGCACGAAATGCGCGATGATGTCGCATTTCAGATTATCAATGATGAATTATATCTTGATGGCAACGCTCGTCAGAACCTGGCCACTTTCTGCCAGACCTGGGACGACGAAAACGTCCATAAATTGATGGATTTGTCGATCAATAAAAACTGGATCGACAAAGAAGAATATCCGCAATCCGCAGCCATCGACCTGCGTTGCGTAAATATGGTTGCCGATCTGTGGCATGCGCCTGCGCCGAAAAATGGTCAGGCCGTTGGCACCAACACCATTGGTTCTTCCGAGGCCTGTATGCTCGGCGGGATGGCGATGAAATGGCGTTGGCGCAAGCGTATGGAAGCTGCAGGCAAACCAACGGATAAACCAAACCTGGTGTGCGGTCCGGTACAAATCTGCTGGCATAAATTCGCCCGCTACTGGGATGTGGAGCTGCGTGAGATCCCTATGCGCCCCGGTCAGTTGTTTATGGACCCGAAACGCATGATTGAAGCCTGTGACGAAAACACCATCGGCGTGGTGCCGACTTTCGGCGTGACCTACACCGGTAACTATGAGTTCCCACAACCGCTGCACGATGCGCTGGACAAATTCATTACGACACCGGTATCGACATCGACATGCACATCGACGCTGCCAGCGGTGGCTTCCTGGCACCGTTCGTCGCCCCGGATATCGTCTGGGACTTCCGCCTGCCGCGTGTGAAATCGATCAGTGCTTCAGGCCATAAATTCGGTCTGGCTCCGCTGGGCTGCGGCTGGGTTATCTGGCGTGACGAAGAAGCGCTGCCGCAGGAACTGGTGTTCAACGTTGACTACCTGGGTGGTCAAATTGGTACTTTTGCCATCAACTTCTCCCGCCCGGCGGGTCAGGTAATTGCACAGTACTATGAATTCCTGCGCCTCGGTCGTGAAGGCTATACCAAAGTACAGAACGCCTCTTACCAGGTTGCCGCTTATCTGGCGGATGAAATCGCCAAACTGGGGCCGTATGAGTTCATCTGTACGGGTCGCCCGGACGAAGGCATCCCGGCGGTTTGCTTCAAACTGAAAGATGGTGAAGATCCGGGATACACCCTGTACGACCTCTCTGAACGTCTGCGTCTGCGCGGCTGGCAGGTTCCGGCCTTCACTCTCGGCGGTGAAGCCACCGACATCGTGGTGATGCGCATTATGTGTCGTCGCGGCTTCGAAATGGACTTTGCTGAACTGTTGCTGGAAGACTACAAAGCCTCCCTGAAATATCTCAGCGATCACCCGAAACTGCAGGGTATTGCCCAGCAGAACAGCTTTAAACACACCTGATAACATAACGTTGTAAAAACCGAATGCCCAGCCTTTAAAAAAACAGCTGGGCATTCGGTTGCTTATTAATCGCAATAATATATTGGCTGTCTATTCATCGTGTTGATAAGATATATGTTATATGAATGTTTATTAAATGTAGCGATTACCTTTAATGTCACGAAAAGGGATTATTTGCTTACTATTAATTTCCCTGTGTTCTTAAACACGTTTTTGTATTATAAATCCAGTCATCCTGCCCGTAGAACATCACACATTATCATCCTGTTCTCCCGCTTCGTTTAAATTTATTTATCAATCAATTTGACTTAAGAGGGCGGCGTGCTACATTAATAAACAGTAATATGTTTATGTAATATTAAGTCAACTATGCAATCACTACATGGGAATTGTCTAATTGCGTATGCAAGACATAAATATATTCTCACCATGGTTAATGGTGAATATCGCTATTTTAATGGCGGTGACCTGGTTTTTGCGGATGCAAGCCAAATTCGAGTAGATAAGTGTGTTGAAAATTTTGTATTCGTGTCAAGGGACACGCTTTCATTATTTCTCCCGATGCTCAAGGAGGAGGCATTAAATCTTCATGCACATAAAAAAGTTTCTTCATTACTCGTTCATCACTGTAGTAGAGATATTCCTGTTTTTCAGGAAGTTGCGCAACTATCGCAGAATAAGAATCTTCGCTATGCAGAAATGCTACGTAAAAGAGCATTAATCTTTGCGTTGTTATCTGTTTTTCTTGAGGATGAGCACTTTATACCGCTGCTTCTGAACGTTTTACAACCGAACATGCGAACACGAGTTTGTACGGTTATCAATAATAATATCGCCCATGAGTGGACACTAGCCCGAATCGCCAGCGAGCTGTTGATGAGTCCAAGTCTGTTAAAGAAAAAATTGCGCGAAGAAGAGACATCATATTCACAGTTGCTTACTGAGTGTAGAATGCAACGTGCTTTGCAACTTATTGTTATACATGGTTTTTCAATTAAGCGAGTTGCAGTATCCTGTGGATATCACAGCGTGTCGTATTTCATTTACGTCTTTCGAAATTATTATGGGATGACGCCCACAGAGTATCAGGAGCGATCGGCGCAGAGATTGTCGAACCGTGACTCGGCGGCAAGTATTGTTGCGCAAGGGAATTTTTACGGCACTGACCGTTCTGCGGAAGGAATAAGATTATAGAGTTTTACTCAGACATAAAAAAAACCCGGCATAGGGGACCGGGAAGAGGATAGTCTGCCGTCTCCAGACTAATAAACCGTTATAACACTCCCTGTTGGCACGGGAAACTTTGTGCTCTCAGTAAGTTAAATATAACTTTTACTGGAAATAAGATCAGCCATTTTTTTATAAACATAAGCTATACGCTGTGCGAAAATATATTCGTGCTGCATTTACTTATTATCAATTAACTGTTATGCAAAACTACTTTGTGGATAAATTTTGGTCCTACCAAATCTGGCAGTTTTTGCGCTAAGAAACAGTCTGGCATCATTTCATTAGTATACTGAAATTGAAATAATCGCAGTATGAAATATAAGGGATAATCATGACTCATGTCTGCTCGGTGATCCTCATTCGTCGTTCATTCGATATTTATCATGAACAGCAAAAAATATCGCTGCATAACGAGAGTATTCTGCTGCTGGAGAAAAATTTGGCAGACGATTTTGCGTTTTGTTCACCGGATACGCGACGACTGGATATCGATGAGCTGACAGTTTGCCATTACTTACAAAATATTCGTCAGCTACCACGCAATTTAGGGTTACACAGCAAAGACCGTTTGTTAATTAACCAGTCACCCCCCATGCCGCTGGTGACGGCGATTTTTGATAGCTTCAATGAATCCGGGGTAAATTCACCGATACTGAGCAATATGCTCTACCTTTCCTGTTTATCGATGTTTTCTCATAAGAAAGAACTGATCCCCTTACTTTTCAATAGCATCAGCACTGTTTCAGGAAAAGTTGAACGCCTTATTAGCTTTGATATCGCCAAACGTTGGTATCTGCGCGATATCGCGGAAAGAATGTATACCAGCGAGAGTCTAATCAAAAAAAAGTTGCAGGATGAAAATACCTGTTTCAGTAAAATATTACTCGCCTCCAGGATGTCGATGGCCAGACGATTACTCGAGTTACGTCAAATTCCTCTGCATACTATTGCGGAAAAATGTGGCTATAGCAGTACATCGTACTTTATAAACACATTTCGACAATATTATGGTGTAACGCCACATCAGTTTGCGCAACATTCGCCAGGTACCTTTTCCTGACATATTTCGCATTTGAATATTGGTCAGGATCTCACACCTGCTTCATGTGAAACTCTTCCCTGATGATTTCTGCCGGGCTACCGGCTAGTTCTCTTTCGCAGTTTGCCAGGCGGTATCGGTATTTTCAGGAGGAAAAGACTCGGCATGTTTGGGATTATTAAGCTGACAATTCATACGATTACGGGAATGTGGGTCAGTATTGTGTTGTTCAAATTGATGACGAATGGCTGGAGTGGTTTCTACTTTCAGTGCTGTGTACTAAGCCTGGTATTCCTGACGGTTAGCTGGTTGTTGAGTGGTGAATGGTTAGCAGGAAAGAGTAAGGCTGAACCTTCATGTTCAACCTTACTCTCATTTACACGTTACGCTTTTTTAAAGCGGGCAAAGAGATGTTCCACTACAACGAAAAAGACCGGAACGAAGTAAATTGCCAGCACTGTTGCGGCAAACATCCCGCCCATCACGCCGGTACCTACCGCGTTTTGCGCGCCAGAACCGGCACCATGACTGATAACCAGCGGCAGCACGCCGAGAATAAAGGCCAGAGAGGTCATCAGGATTGGGCGTAAACGCATCCGCGCCGCTTCGATGATTGCCTCTATCGGCGTTTTCCCTTCTTTCTGCATCATCTCAACGGCAAATTCGACAATCAGGATGGCGTTTTTGGCGGAAAGCCCGATGGTGGTCAGCAAACCAACCTGGAAGTAGACGTCATTACTTAAGCCGCGCAGATCGGTGGCCAGTAATGCGCCAACGACGCCTAACGGAACAACCAACATCACCGAGAACGGAATTGACCAGCTCTCATAGAGTGCGGCGAGGGCGAGGAACACCACGACCAGTGAAATCGCATACAGCGCAGGAGCCTGATTTGAGGATAACGCTTCCTGATACGATAGTCCGGTCCATGAGTAGCCGACGCCTGCCGGAAGTTTAGCGACCAGGTCTGCCATAAATTTCATGGCGTCACCGGTACTTTTCCCGGCCGCCGCTTCACCTAAAATCTCCATTGACGGGATGCCGTTGTAGCGTTCCAGTCGCGGTGAACCATAGGTCCATTCGGTAGACGAGTAGGCAGAAAGCGGTGCCATCGTGCCAGAGGCGTTGCGTACATACCATTGGTTGATGTTATCCGGCAACATACGGAACGGCGTGCCTGCCTGGACATACACTTTTTTCACCCGCCCCTGGTTGAGGAAGTCGTTCACGTAGCTGCTGCCGAAGGCGGTGGAAATTGTCTGGTTGATATCAGACAGCGCCACGCCCATCGCTTCAGCTTTCGCAGCGTTGACGTTCACTTTGAACATCGGCGTATCTTCCAGGCCGTTCGGGCGTACCCCGGTGACCTGATTCGGTGATTGCGCTGCCAGTGATAACAGCTCGTTTCGCGCCTGGGTTAGTTTTTCGTGCCCCAGGTTACCGTTGTCCAGCAGTTCCATATCAAAACCTGACGCGGTACCCAGTTCAGCCACCGCGGGTAAGTTGAACGGGAAGACGACGGCTTTATTGATACTGCTTAACGCAATCATTGCCCGCTGAATGATCGCGGTAACCGAGTTTTCCTCACCGACACGTTCAGACCACGGCTTGAGACTGATAAACGCCAGGCCGTTGTTTTGCCCCTGACCGCTGAAGCCAAAGCCGCCAACGGTAAACACCGACTGGACATTATCTTTCTCTTTAGTCAGATAATAATCCGTCACCTGTTGCAGCACTTTCGTGGTGTTAACCATGGTGGCACCGGAAGGTAACTGCGCGGTGGTCATAAATACCCCCTGATCCTCTTCTGGTAAGAAAGAGGTCGGCGTGCGCAGGAACAGCACCGCCATCCCGGCGCAAATCAGCAGGTAGACCACCATGTAGCGACCGGTACAACGCAACAGCGAGCGGGTGCTATCGGTATAGTGTTGAGTTGATTTTTCAAACAGCGTGTTGAAGCGTGCGAACAGGGCGTTAGGTTTGTGACCGCCTTCCGGCGCGGCTTTCAGAATGGTGGCGCACAGGGCAGGGGTCAGGCTCATTGCCACAAATACTGAAAGCAGCATGGAGGAGATCAGCGTGATGGAGAACTGGCGGTAGATCTCCCCGGTTGCACCGCTCATAAAGGCCATCGGCATAAACACTGCGGAAAGAACAACGGCAATACCGACCAGCGCACGTTGGATCTGCCCCATCGATTTATGCGTCGCTTCCTTCGGCGGTAGCTTATCTTCCGCAATGACACGCTCGACGTTCTCCACCACCACGATGGCGTCATCCACCAGTAACCCTATCGCCAGCACCATCCCGAACATAGTCAACGTGTTGATGGTGAAACCGACCGCCGACAAGATCGCAAACGTCCCGAGAATAACCACCGGTACGGCAATCGTCGGGATGATTGTGGCACGGAAATTCTGCAAAAACAGATACATGACCAGGAAGACTAGGATGATAGCCTCAACCAGTGTTTTGAAAACTTCCTGAATAGAAATTTCGATAAACGGCGTGGTGTCGTAAGGATAAACCGTCTTCAGACTTGCCGGGAAATAGGCTGATAAGCGGTTCAGTTCCTCTTTGACTGCCCGCGAGGTATCCAGGGCGTTTGCTCCGGCAGCCAGTTTGATGGCGATCCCGGCAGCAGGTTTGCCGTTATAGCGTGCCACGGTGGAATAATCTTCCGCCCCAAGTTCGACGCGAGCGACATCACGCAGCAGCACTTGCGAACCATCTTGCTGAACTTTCAACAGGATTTTGCCAAATTCTTCCGGCGTTTGCAGACGCGTCTGCACAATGATCGAGGCGTTTAGCTGCTGGTCTGCCGCCTGTGGCATGCCACCCAGTTGACCACCGGAAATCTGGTTGTTTTGCACCTTAATCTGGGAAATAACATCGGAAGGTACCAGGTTATATTTATTGAGTTTTTGCGGGTCCAGCCAGATACGCATGGCATACTCGGAACCAAAGAGTTGTACGCTACCAACGCCCGCGGTACGGCTTAGCGGGTCTTTGATATTAGACGCTACATAGTCCGCGATATCGTACTGGTTGAGGCTGCCGTTATCAGAAATAAACGCCGCTACCATCAGGATATTACTGCTCGACTTATCGACGCTAATCCCCTGCTGCTGCACTGCTTCAGGTAATGAAGGCATAGCGAGTTGCAGTTTATTTTGCACTTGAACCTGTGCGATATCAGGAGATGTCCCAGTCTCGAAGGTCAGAGTGATAGAGGCATTGCCCGCCGCATCACTGGTTGAAGACATGTACATCAGGCCATCAAGCCCATTCATATTTTGCTCAATCACCTGAGTGACCGAGTCTTCTACCGTTTGCGCATCGGCACCTGGATAGGTAGCGCTGACGGTAATGGTCGGTGGCGCAATCTGCGGATACTGCGCAACCGGTAAGTTCATGATCGCCAGACCACCTGCAAGCATCATAATAATGGCAAGTACCCAGGCAAAAACCGGGCGATCAATAAAATAGTTAGCCATGAAAGTCCCCTTAAGCCTGCAACGTTATTGTTTCGATTCGGTGCTGGCGTTTTCCTGGCTGGAGGAAATTGCTCGTGCTTTGATACCCGGACGAATGCGTTGCAAACCGGAAACGATCACCCGATCGCCAGCCTGCAAGCCAGAGGTGACGACCCACTGGTCGCCGATGGCTTTGCTGGCTTCAATTTCGCGTAGCTGCACGACATCGTCTTTATCCAGAATGAGCGCCGTTGCTTTACCCTGGGCGTTGTGGGTGACGCCTTCCTGCGGCACCAGTAATACATTCTGGCGGCTACCTTCATCCACTAATGCCGTGACGTACATGCCAGGCAGCAAGTCACCATTTGGGTTGGGGAAAATCGCCCGTAACGTCACGGAGCCCGTGGTTTCATCCACTGTCGGGTCGGAGAATTTCAGCGTGCCGGTCTGGCTGTAGCGTTTACCATTTTCCAGATTGAGCTGTACTGGCGTACTGCCCTGAACCTGTTTGATTTGCCCACTGGCGACCTCTTCTTTCATGCGTAAGAAATCTTGCACCGACTGCGTGAGATCGACATAAATCGGGTCCAGACGTTGTACGGTAACCAGCGAATCTGCCTGATTAGCGGTAACGAGTGCGCCGACGGTCACCGACGATTTCCCGCTGACGCCCGTAATCGGCGAGGTGACATTCGCGTATTGCAGATTGATCGTCGCCTGTTCAACAGCCGCTTTGGCGACGGTGACATTGGCTTCTGCTTCATTCAACTGGGTGCGCGCGGTGTCGTAATCCTGACGGCTAACGTAGTTGGTCTTCAGCAACGATGCCTGGCGGTTAAAGGTGATGCGGGCATTGCTGGCGGTAGAGAGCGCTTTCGCCAGCGAGCCTTTGGCGGAGTTTAGCTCGGCCTGTAAAGGTGCAGGATCAATCTGATACAGCGAATCGCCCTGGTTCACTTTATCGCCTTCGATAAAGTTGCGTTTAATGATAATACCGCCCACCTGGGGACGTATCTCGGCAACTTCATAAGGAACGGTTCTACCGGGCAATTCGCTCAACACATTGACCGAACCGGGGGAGAGTGTGACGACACCGACCTCAGGCGTCATGGCGGCGGCGTTTTCCGCCGATTTGTCATCGCAGGCGGTGAGCATCGCGCCGCAGAATAACAACGGTATTAACAGCTTTCTTCTTCTGTTCATTTTAGTCCCTGAAAATTCTTGAGAAATAACGGTTCTTTAAATTGCGCGCGAGGAGAGATATGAGGGATTTACAGACCAGCGGCATAGTGGGGTTGTCAGCCAGTAAGGTGGGATACAGGCACAGTGATCGACATGGTGAGGTCAACGACAAAAAAAATGTTGCCGTTCTGCCAACAGTTCCTGCCAGCATTCGGGCAACGAAGGGTTCTACTGGTGGATACACATACCAGGGGAATAAAGTCGTTTTAGCCTCTCCTTTAGTAATCACCGGGGGTAATGAAATCAGCATCTGCATCCCTCGTCATGCCAGCCATCAATTTCAGTTGCTTATGTCCTGACTAAAAATAAGATGTGATACCCAGGGTGACGATGTCGCTCATACGTCTTAGTTTCAGCTTGTACATAATGTTGAATTTCTGAATCTTTAATGTTTGTTGCGAAATATTGAGCGTCGACGTGATATTGCTTTCATTTTTATTTTTCAGAATCAGTTGCATAATTTTGAACTGATTATGTGAAAAACATAATTGTGAATTCTTATGGGGCAAGTGTTTACCATAAGTAATCTCAAGAAGATTTTTGATACTTTCTTTGCGGCTAACAAAATAAATAGGCGCTTTAGCTTTTAGTTTACTGATGTGATAAGGTGCCAAAACAATAATTCTCTCGGCATCTAATTTCTCCAGAAATTTAATCGCTTCTTCATCAAGGATATGATTGTGATAGGTATCAATGATAACCTTGAAGGGTTTATTGCCTACTTTTTTGATCTCTGACAGGGAATTGATTTTTATCATTTCGTGATTATCTTTCAACTGCCAAAAGCCCTGTAAAAGAAAAGAATCTTTCGTCATGAGAAAAATCATAACTTGCTCCTTAGCCGTTATCGTTTCGAATATGTCATCCTTTTCATTATTTACATCCTTGTCCGAATCGTTGTTCAATATAGTAAACGCCTATAAGAACTTTACCCTTCGTGAACTAATACGTCTATTAACACTAATCAATACTTCAGATTTATCCATCACGCACTCCATATATTGATCCTAAGTAAGATTCCTGGTTGTTATCAGCTTGTAAATAGCAAACAAAAAGTTAACGTTTGCGGATTACTGCCCAAGAATAAGTTATCAATAACCAGTTTGTGATCTCTGAAGAATATTACTAAAGTTAAAATGTAATCCGATTTAAATATCGAGTCTCCTTGTTTCGACTTAAGCTGGCAATTGGATTGCCAGCTTTCTTTTAACGCATTGAAATTACCTGAGTAAATAACGCATTCATGTCTTCAGGTTTTTATATAGCGTCTGGAGACACGGATATTTATGCAATGTAATCAACGCCAGTTGCAAAAAAATGAACCCGGATTACTTATTTAACCGCCCATAGCATCAACGCTTACGGAACTCTTTGTTCACTTTCCCACAGCACTTTTAAAACATTAAACCTGACTACGGAAAATATCAGCCATGATAATGTTTGAAATGGCTAATTTGCCATAGAGTGAAAAAAATTAGATGAAATTCAGTAGGTTGAAATAATCACTAGCAGGTAATTATTTCAATGATAGTGCGCAATTGATCTACAACACTGCGTAGCGGAGAGAGTATTAATCGGATCATAGTCACATCAAGTGACTATGATCCGGGTGACAACCGGGGTAATTATTGCTGCTTAACGAACAAACTGGCGAAGCTGAACAGGCTGGCGGCGCTAAATATCAGTTCAATTCCCACCAGTGTGGAAACCAGCGTTACAGACACCATCGGCGTTGCACCAAGGAATATCCAGGCAATGACGATATCCAGCACACCAATAACGAGCTGTAGCCAGCTGCCTTTCATTGAACGCTGACGATACCAACTCATCAGGCGAATAACCCCTGCAACACAGAACAAACCGGCAATAAATGCCGCAATGGCAAAAATGCCCAGCTCCGGTGCGCGGATGAAGAAATAGCCGATCAATAAATAGGCGACTGCGACGAGGAAACCGGATAATACCGGCCAGAAATTATGACTGCGGTTGCTGAATAACCCGACAATAAGCGCAATACCCGAGCAGATTAATAATGCACCCACTACTGTGCTTAAAATATCGCCAGAGACGAACGGGAAACTGATACACAGCAACCCGACGATAAACAGCAGCACGGCAATAAACTGGATTGCTCTGCGATGTTTTTTAAGCATCTCCAGATCAAACTTCAAAATTGTTGCCTTATCTATATATAACATAGAACCACCCTATAAAATTAAGAAGAAAATCCCCTGCTATCAATCTATGCCAAAAACGCGTCTAAGAATGCAGTCGATTTAATAAAAATTTCCTAATTGCAGTATCTGATGCATCTGTAACTCATTGTATTGAAATAAAAATATCTGATTTTGATATTTTCCATCAACATGACATATACAGAAAACCAGGTTATAACCTCAGTGTCGAAATTGATTCGTGACGGCTCTTTCACTTTATAGTTGAGGATATTACGATGAAAAAAGTATTAGGCGTTATTCTTGGTGGTCTGCTTCTTCTGCCAGTTGTGAGCAATGCAGCGGATGCGCAAAAAGCAGCTGATAACAAAAAACCGGTCAACTCCTGGACCTGTGAAGATTTCCTGGCTGTGGACGAATCCTTCCAGCCAACTGCAGTTGGTTTTGCTGAAGCGCTGAACAACAAAGATAAACCAGAAGATGCGGTTTTAGATGTTCAGGGTATTGCAACCGTAACCCCAGCTATCGTTCAGGCTTGTACTCAGGATAAACAAGCCAACTTTAAAGATAAAGTTAAAGGCGAATGGGACAAAATTAAGAAAGATATGTAATTCCGGGAATGCGTTACATCGTACTTCCTTGCATATTGAACAGGCCGGAATATCTTCTTTAAAAGCAGCTATTCCTCCTGTTCATATATAATCTCTATATTGAATGGGTTACAAAATGAATATTTCATCTCTCCGTAAAGCGTTTATTTTTATGGGCGCTGTAGCGGCTTTGTCACTGGTGAACGCACAATCTGCGTTGGCAGCCAATGAATCCGCTAAAGATATGACCTGCCAGGAATTTATTGATCTGAATCCAAAAGCAATGACCCCGGTTGCATGGTGGATGCTGCATGAAGAAACAGTATATAAAGGTGGCGATACCGTTACTTTAAATGAAACCGATCTCACTCAAATTCCTAAAGTGATCGAATACTGTAAGAAAAACCCGCAGAAAAATTTGTATACCTTCAAAAATCAAGCATCTAATGACTTGCCGAATTAATGAGGTGCAAGTAAAAAGGAGTAGCAAGTTGAGCCATCTTGCTGCTCCTTTTTGCATTTTTATATGACAGCAGAATTTATTATACGTCTTATACTCGCGGCAATTGCCTGTGGCGCTATTGGCATGGAAAGGCAAATGCGCGGCAAAGGAGCAGGGTTACGCACACATGTATTAATTGGCATGGGAAGCGCCCTGTTTATGATTGTTTCGAAATATGGTTTTGCTGACGTGCTGTCTTTAGATCACGTCGGACTCGACCCCAGCCGTATTGCTGCTCAGGTGGTGACGGGCGTCGGGTTTATCGGTGCAGGTAACATTCTCGTTCGTAACCAAAATATTGTAGGTCTGACGACGGCAGCGGATATCTGGGTGACCGCCGCCATAGGTATGGTTATTGGCAGCGGTATGTACGAACTGGGTATTTATGGTTCAGTGATGACCTTGTTGGTGCTGGAAGTCTTCCATCAATTAACCTTCCGCCTGATGAACAAAAATTACCATTTACAGCTGACATTAGTGAACGGTAATACGGTATCAATGCTCGACTGGTTTAAGCAGCAAAAAATAAAAACTGATTTAGTTTCGTTGCAGGAAAATGAAGATCATGAAGTGGTCGCCATTGATATCCAGCTTCATGCCACAACGTCGATAGAAGACCTGTTGCGATTATTAAAAGGTATGGCAGGGGTGAAAGGCGTTTCAATTAGCTAATCTGTGTGGCAGCGTAGCCAGACTCACCGTAAGCCTGAAATTCACACCAGATAATCAATATGCTGATGGCGTACCAGCTCATTGATCCGCTTAAGATTGAGGATCATCATGATATTGTGTTTATGGCAGTAGAACGTTTTTAGCGATATTTTCAGTTTCTCCAGAATATCTTCCGTTGTCATTTGATTCGCAATGCAGCTCAGAACCTGATGTTGCTTGCGCGAAAGTGACACAGCCGCTTCAGGCACAGAGCAGTAACTGCCATTGATGAGTGCGACAAAATCAATGATAGTGATAGTCCGCGGAACAAAGGTCACCGGCACTTTCCCCAGGCAGCGTTTAATATTAAAGGGGGAGAAAATAATGACATGGACAGGTTTTAATCGTTCAATTTGAGTGAGAAAATTAGAATGAAATACATTATTCATTAATGTATCAATAATGACGAAGGCATTCTGATGCAACATTACGTCGATCTCTTCTTCGTTCTGTATATGAACGACATTACCTTTACTCAGAATGTTTTTCATCGCGGTGAAGAACATCGTATCCCTGGTAATTATAAGAAACATAACCGACTCCTGGTGCGGACATTAACTTTATAATCAGTTTGCCAAAGGTAATTAACAGGACAGGGCTTATAATAATAATAGTTAGCTTACTGTGTATTAATTTGATGTAATGCATGATGCAGATGCTGAGAAAGCATCTGCATCTTTCGGTGGTGTTATTTGACCAGCTCAGGTGTTACCTGACTCACCGCATTGGTGTAGTAAGGCGCACCCCAGCCCGGTTCCGGCCAGAATGCACCATAGCCGTAATCCCACAGGTTATAGGTGGTATTAACCACTTCTCTCAAATGCCACACCTGGATGCCCTGCATATTCACTTCCAGGAAGTTATACGGGACTTTATTGATAAAGCCAGGTTGTTCACCCTGAATGGTGCCGAGGATGGTAACAAAGTGATTACGATAGTTCACTGGATCAAGGAAGCCGCTTTGTCTGGCGAGCAGTCGGCCCTGATAGTTGGCTTCAATATCAGGCTTCGCATAGCTATCCAACGGTAATACAGAGATTTCTAACAACGTATCCGTTTTGCCATTGATAACGTTGATAACCTTCCCACCAAAGCGCGCTTGTTGACCAACATATAACCCCGGCTGGTTATGAACAGCAACAAAACTTTTTTGAATATCAGGTTGGTTATTGCCTTTGATATTTTGCGGAATTGAACTACATGCGGCAAGCAAAAATGAAAGGCTGAGGATGAGTGCACCTTTTGTCATGTTCATGTTACTATCCTTATCAACAAATATTAAAACCATAATAGATATTTCTTTATAGTTTTCATCTGATTCTGAGGTGATATGCCTGATAGTAACGTAAACCTGTCTGATGTTTATATCCTTTCTGTTTAGGTGAACTCAGTTAATTTTGGGGCGTGACATGAATATCCATCACCCCATAATATAGTGCATTGTTTTAAAAGTACATAAAATCTATTTTTATTCAATGATTATAAAGTGCTAATAATCAATATTATGGTATTATATTCTGGTAATGATTTGATAAGCGAATTCTTTTACCAGATGGTATTTCTATTTCCACCCCATAATTTATATCTTTTTCATTAGGCAGTGGCCTCTTTAAATAAGGCGTGTGTGACATTTTTTTTGGGTTAAGCGTCTCGTATTGAAATACTTCGAATTGATATTCAGACATTTCTGCCCATGTTTGAATTTTATTGTATCGGGAGAGTGTCGTAAAGGCTTTAACTTGCTTATAACATTGTCTTTGGAATTCTTGCTGATATTTTAATATGTCATTGTATGAAAGATTGGTTATCCTGGCCTCTAAAAATTTAATTATTGTCGAAGCAATTTCCGCTTTTGCTCGTAAAAGGTTGTCATTAATGGTTAATAATGTTGAAAATAAACCTTCGATTTGTTTGTCAAGATATTGTCCATCTTTATATAATTTGGGGGTAGGGTGTTCTTTATGTAAAAAAATAGTGTCACCTAAGGAAGGTGCGAACAAGTCCCTGATATGAGATCATGTTTGTCATCTGGAGCCATAGAACAGGGTTCATCATGAGTCATCAACTTACCTTCGCCGACAGTGAATTCAGCAGTAAGCGCCGTCAGACCAGAAAAGAGATTTTCTTGTCCCGCATGGAGCAGATTCTGCCATGGCAAAACATGGTGGAAGTCATCGAGCCGTTTTACCCCAAGGCTGGTAATGGCCGGCGACCTTATCCGCTGGAAACCATGCTACGCATTCACTGCATGCAGCATTGGTACAACCTGAGCGATGGCGCGATGGAAGATGCTCTGTACGAAATCGCCTCCATGCGTCTGTTTGCCCGGTTATCCTGGATAGCGCCTTGCCGGACCGCACCACCATCATGAATTTCCGCCACCTGCTGGAGCAGCATCAACTGGCCCGCCAATTGTTCAAGACCATCAATCGCTGGCTGGCCGAAGCAGGCGTCATGATGACTCAAGGCACCTTGGTCGATGCCACCATCATTGAGGCACCCAGCTCGACCAAGAACAAAGAGCAGCAACGCGATCCGGAGATGCATCAGACCAAGAAAGGCAATCAGTGGCACTTTGGCATGAAGGCCCACATTGGTGTCGATGCCAAGAGTGGCCTGACCCACAGCCTGGTCACCACCGCGGCCAACGAGCATGACCTCAATCAGCTGGGTAATCTGCTGCATGGAGAGGAGCAATTTGTCTCAGCCGATGCCGGCTACCAAGGGGCGCCACAGCGCGAGGAGCTGGCCGAGGTGGATGTGGACTGGCTGATCGCCGAGCGCCCCGGCAAGGTAAGAACCTTGAAACAGCATCCACGCAAGAACAAAACGGCCATCAACATCGAATACATGAAAGCCAGCATCCGGGCCAGGGTGGAGCACCCATTTCGCATCATCAAGCGACAGTTCGGCTTCGTGAAAGCCAGATACAAGGGGTTGCTGAAAAACGATAACCAACTGGCGATGTTATTCACGCTGGCCAACCTGTTTCGGGCGGACCAAATGATACGTCAGTGGGAGAGATCTCACTAAAAACTGGGGATAACGCCTTAAATGGCGAAGAAACGGTCTAAATAGGCTGATTCAAGGCATTTACGGGAGAAAAAATCGGCTCAAACATGAAGAAATGAAATGACTGAGTCAGCCGAGAAGAATTTCCCCGCTTATTCGCACCTTCCCTAAATTTGCGTCAGTGAAATTTATATTAAGTAGATCTTCGAAATAAAACCTTGACAAGGTTAGAACGAACCCGGACAGGTTCTGTCCTGTCATATTGAAATCAATAAAGTTGGTTCCGGCAAAGACTTTCATCCTGTTTTTATTTTCACTGTGCTCAATATATAACTTCGTCATTTTTTGATACAGGCTTTGAATATCTTTTATATTAGTTGGTAAGTCAGCTCGTTGTTCAGCAATAAAATTAGTATCTGAAAACATGGTTTGGACACTGAATGTTATGGGTATTCCCTCTTCTACGCTAATTTTAGTTATGATTGCCTTGTCGGGTTTAGGATTAGCGATAACAATGATTCGACATTCAGCACTTTTGTTTTTTTCATATCTAATGTTATTAATCTGATTAAGTATTGATTGTGTCTGTTGCGTAAGTTGTGTCGAACTTATCGTTTCAATGTTAGTAATAAGACTTACAAGTTGAGCCACAACTTTTGAGTAGTCTGCATTTGTATATGTAGTGTTCGTGTGGCACGCATTAATTTGTTGAAGTTGGTGTTGCGCTAAATCATATTGATCAGAGATATATCCTTCTCCAGAGAATGTGGAATTAATGGGTTGTTGTTCTTCCCAATTATCGCAAGGCCACTTCGGTGTGTCTGGCGTTTTAGCATTATCGGTATTTGTTGTGCAGTTATAAATATCGCCGTGATATGTATTTATTATACCTGGGGTAAAGTCAATTGACATAAAATTCCTTATTCATCATTTGTTTTATGCTAAGATGTTTAAATTGGATAATTAGAACAGGAATGGATTTTCTTCTACACACAATAAATGTAATGCGTTATATCTTCCTGATATAATTACCTTTGATTTCCCTTTTATCTCCACCCGGTAATATTTGTGTGTAAAAAAAGGGTAGTGATAGTATCGTAAAGGAAATCGTTAACAACTATCAAAATGCGCTCATTTTAAAAAGTTATTATGTTCTCTGATAGTGTGTGAAGTGATTTTTTTTGTGATGTTTTAGATGTGTAATAATAAAATGGGTTAAGGTATCTTATAATTATTTAATAATTTGTTGTGTAAACCACTGATAAATCATAATCCAGTACGTCTTTAAACTACTGCGCTGTATCGCTGATAACTAAGCAGCTCACTGATACACCATGCTGGACGCGATAATTGGAATCTCACGCAGGGAGTACTGTGTAAATAGCAAAATCGCCTGATGCGCTACGCCTGTCAGGCCTACAAATAACATACTATTCATCGAATTTTCATAACTTTGTAGGTCGGATAAGACGCGCCAGCGTCGCATCCGACATAAATAAAGCGCACTTTTCTAACAACCTGTGGGGGGGATATCGCCGCTTTATTTCAGGCGCTTACCCGCTTCATCAACCACTTTCTCGCCATCTTCCTTGGAGAATGCGCCTTTTTGCGCATCTGGCAGAATTTCCAGCACCACTTCTGAAGGGCGGCACAGGCGAGTTCCCAGCGGCGTCACCACAATCGGGCGATTAATCAGAATCGGGTGCTGAAGCATAAAGTCGATTAACCGATCGTCAGTAAATTTATCTTCCGCAAGGCCCAGCTCCTCATACGGTTCGACGTTTTTACGCAGCAGCGCGCGTACGGAAATCCCCATATCGGCAATGAGTTTGACCAGTTCATCGCGCGTTGGCGGAGTTTCCAGATAATGGATAATAGTCGGTTCTGTGCCGCTGTTGCGGATCATCTCCAGCGTATTACGCGACGTGCCGCAGGCCGGGTTGTGATAAATGGTAATGTTGCTCATATCAGTATCTCATTACAAAGTGAAAGAGAGACGTAGCGCCAGCGCAGCCAGCGTCACAAACAGCACAGGCAGGGTCATGATAATCCCTGTACGGAAGTAATATCCCCAGCTGATAGTCATATTCTTCTGCGAAAGTACGTGCAGCCAGAGTAGCGTAGCCAGGCTACCAATTGGGGTAATTTTCGGTCCCAAATCGCAGCCAATCACATTGGCATAAACCATCGCTTCTTTGATAACGCCAGATGCCGTGCTGCCATCAATGGACAACGCGCCAACCAGTACCGTCGGCATATTGTTCATAATAGAAGAGAGGAAGGCGGTGAGGAATCCGGTGCCGAGCGTCGCGGCCCACAGGCCGTTATCCGCCAGCACGTTGAGTACGCCAGAAAGATATTCCGTTAATCCGGCATTGCGCAGGCCATAAACCACCAGATACATGCCGAGCGAGAAGATGACAATCTGCCAGGGGGCACCGCGCAGGACTTTACCCGTATTAATCGCATGACCGCGTTTAGCGACGACAAATAATATCAGCGCGCCCACAGCTGCAATGGCGCTCACCGGAATGCCGAGCGGTTCCAGGACGAAAAATCCCACCAGCAGAAGCAGTAAAACAACCCAGCCAGTTTTGAACGTAGCAGGATCTTTGATCGCTTCTGCGGGAGATTTCAGCAGCGCCATATCGTAGTTCTGCGGAATATCTTTGCGAAAATAGAGATGTAACATCACCAGCGTGGCAACAATCGCGGCGATATCCACCGGCACCATCACCGAGGCGTATTCGCGAAAGCCGAGGCCAAAGAAATCAGCGGAAACGATATTCACCAGGTTGGAGACAATAAGCGGCAGGCTGGCGGTATCGGCAATGAATCCGGCCGCCATCACGAACGCCAGCGTAGTGCCTTTACTGAACCCTAAAGCCAGCAGCATGGCGATGACAATCGGTGTCAAAATAAGCGCCGCGCCATCATTGGCAAACAGGGCGGCAACGGCAGCACCGAGCAGGACAATCCAGGTAAACAGCAAGCGACCACGACCATTACCCCAGCGTGAGACGTGCAGCGCCGCCCATTCAAAAAAGCCGGACTCATCCAGCAGCAGGCTGATGATAATGACGGCGATAAACGCAGCCGTCGCGTTCCAGACGATATTCCACACCACCGGAATATCACCCGGATGGACCACGCCCGTAACTAACGCCAGTACTGCGCCGAGCGTTGCACTCCAGCCGATGCCTAAACCTTTCGGCTGCCAGATAACCAATACGATGGTCAGGACAAAGATAGCGCCTGCCAGTAACATAATGCCTCCCGGATAAAACACATCTGAAAATTCATATGTGTTTAGCTAAATTTTTAACTGCAAATGTTCTTACTGTCCCCGGAACAGTTTTGTCGAGCCAGGTTGCGGACAATCGCCTGAACCTTTTCCTGTTCACATCGCCAGGCCTCATCAATAATTTTCGCCGCCCATGCTGGAATATGCGGTGATAAGCGGTAATGAACCCACTTACCTTGCTTGCGGTCCAGCAATAGCCCGCTTTCACGCAGCAATGCCAGGTGGCGGGAGATCTTGGGCTGCGACTGGTCGAGAGCAGTGCAGAGATCGCAGACGCATAACTCTCCCAGTTCGCTGAGCAGTAAAACGATGCCCAGACGGGTTTCATCAGCAAGAATTTTGAACAATTGGATGGGTAACAGAAATGACATATTGCGCTCCTGATTGTTGCAGGTAGTGTCTCTCTTCGAAGCGGATAAGTCAAAAACATATATGACTTAACGAATGTGTAAGTGCAGAGGAAGGTAATAGGTGTGAATTTTGAGTTGGCTATTCATTTGAAAGGAGGTCTGAATCAGGACGTAAAAAAACCGACTTTGCGTCGGTTTTTTACTTTCCAGCCCTGAGTTGGTGGCTCTGGCTGGAGTGAGAGAGTTCTTATCTAACAGCTCAATACTATTAGCCAGTGGCTAACATTGCAAGAATTAGCGATTTCTTCAGCTGGCGGAGGGAGCACTTCGGTATATATCGCAGTGACGATTTATATACTTTCACTGGGTCATCGTCATATTAAGCCTTGTCCGAATCCGGATGTAAAAAAACCGACTTTGCGTCGGTTTTTTACTTTCCAGCCCTGAGTTGGTGGCTCTGACTGGAGTGAGATAGCCATCATCTAACGCATCAATGCTAATACCATACTGAAACTATTGCAAGGACGTGCTGGTTTTATAACCTGCATGTACTGTATGATTATCCAGTTAGCTCTGAGGCATTTTCACTCTGGCAATGCGCATAAACGCTTTCAAAGTCCTGGTCAGAAGTACGGGTGGTGCCGTTAACTGATGCTCTGGCCGGAGTGAGAGAGTTCTTATCTAACAATGAGACATGCGCCGTGACAGGCAGTGGATGAGTAAGCGGATGCATTCTCACTCCATCGCATGGAGAAAACGGGTGATTGATAAAGCAATCATCGTTCTAGGGGCGTTAATTGCGCTGCTGGAACTGATCCGCTTTCTGCTTCAGCTTCTGAACTGATAGCGGAAACGTAATTAAGGGCTAAGAGCACACTACTCTTAGCCCTTTAACATTTAACGCATTGTCACGAACTCTTCTGCCGCCGTTGGGTGAATGGCGACGGTATTGTCGAAGTCTTTTTTGGTTGCCCCCATCTTCAGCGCCACCGCGAAGCCCTGCAACATTTCGTCCATACCAAAGCCAATGCCGTGAATACCGACAATCTTCTCTTCCGATCCAACGCACACCAGCTTCATGCGGCACGGCTGGCGGTGAGTGGTGACGGCGGTATACATCGCGGTGAAAGAGGATTTATACACTTTCACCTGATCGTCGCCATACTGCTCGCGCGCCTGCGGTTCCGTTAAACCAACAGTACCAATCGGCGGATGGCTGAAGACCACGGTCGGAATGTTGCTGTAATCCAGATGCTCATCCGGCTTGTTATTAAACAGGCGTTCAGAGAGACGGCGACCCGCTGCAACTGCCACCGGTGTCAGCTCCACTGCACCCGTGTTATCGCCCACCGCGTAAATACCTTCAATATTGGTGTTTTGATATTTATCGACGACGATATAGCCTTTTTCGTTAGTTTTAACGCCAGCGGCTTCCAGGTTGATGTTGTCATTGGCAGGCTCGCGACCAATCGCCCAAATCAGGCAATCCACCGTTTCACTGCGACCATCTTCCAGCTCCAGCGTCAGGCTACCATCGGTATTTTTCACTACCGCTTTCGGGATGGCGTTGGTGTGCAGCTGCGGGCCTTCGGCGTTCATCACTTCGACCAGCGTTTCGGAAATCATCGGGTCGAAGCTGCGCAGCGGCGCATGTTTACGCACAAACAGATGCGTTTTCGCGCCGAGGCCGTTAATCACGCCCGCCAGCTCAACGGCGATGTAACCCGCGCCAACAACCGCCACGCGCTCTGGCAAAGCAGGAAGGGCGAAGAAGCCATCAGAATCAATACCGTATTCCACGCCCGGAATATCCGGGTGGCTCGGACGACCGCCTGTGGCGATCAGAATATGATCGGCCGTGATGGTTTCGCCGTTTACCTCCAGCGTTTTGGCATCAACGAAGCGGGCAAAGCCTTTGATTACATCAACGTTATTTTTACCGAGCACGTTTTCATAGGAAGTATGAATACGGTCGATATAGGCGGTACGGCTGGCGATCAACGTTTCCCAGTTGAATTTATTGATAGTGGTATCAAAACCATAATCCGGGCCGTACATATGGATCGCTTCACGGATTTGCGCCGCGTGCCACATCACTTTTTTCGGCACACAGCCAACATTTACGCAGGTGCCGCCCAGCTCTTTGGCTTCAATCAGCGCACATTTCTGGCCGTACATAGCCGCGCGGTTGATGGAGGCGATACCGCCGCTGCCGCCGCCGATGGCGATGTAATCATAGTGTTTAGTCATGACAAAGTGTCCTTATCGTTGATTACCGCGATTGTAGCGCGAGACGTAATAGGTGCCAGCAATGGCTGCAATTACTCCGGCACGATCCAGCTTACGGTGGCGTGCCCGGTGCCTGCCGGAACCAGTTTGCTGTGCAGCCACGGCAGCACGTTATTCATCTGTTGTTCCAGTTTCCACGGCGGGTTAATCACAATCATGCCGGAAGCGGTCATGCCACGGCGATCGCTGTCTGGCAGTACCGCCAGTTCAATTTGCAGAATTTTGCGAATACCGGTCGCTTCCAGATCGTGGATCATGCGCTTAATTTGCTGACGCAGCACCACCGGATACCACAGTGCGTAAATACCAGTGGCGAAACGTTTGTAACCTTCTGCTATCCCGCTGACCACCGCTTGATAGTCAGTTTTCATTTCATACGGCGGGTCGATAAGGATTAAACCACGGCGGGAAACCGGCGGCAGTTTGGCCTTAAGCTGCTGGAAACCGTCGGCTTTTTCGACACGCGCACGGCTATCTTTCTGAAATTCAGAACGCAACAACGGGTAATCGCTCGGGTGCAGTTCGGTCAGTTGCAGGCTGTCCTGTTCACGCAGTAGCAGGCGAGCAATCAACGGCGAACCGGGGTAGTAACGCAACTGACCGCTACGGTTGAAGTGTTTTACCACATTGATGTACGCCTCCAGTTCTGCGGGCAAATCGTCCTGCTGCCAGATACGGGCGATGCCTTCGAGATATTCGCCGGTACGCTCGGCATGTTCGCTGCCTAACTGATAACGCCCGGCCCCTGCGTGGGTGTCGAGATAGAGAAACGGTTTATCTTTCTCTTTCAGCGACTCGATGATCAGGCTCTGAACGGTATGTTTAAGGACGTCGGCGTGGTTGCCAGCGTGAAAGCTGTGGCGATAACTGAGCATGGGTAAAGGTGTTCCGGTAAGTAAAAATCGGCCCGTATTCGGGGCGCACAAAAGCGTATCAGGACAGTATACCGAAAAGAGGCCGCCGCCGCGAAAGCGTAACGTTTCTCATTGAAATTCACTACACTTAACCCCATGCTACACACATTATGTAAAGCGCCTGTTGAGCGCTTCCTTAACCTCTTTAACCAGGACTGCGCGAATGACGAATCCGTTACTGACTCCCTTTGAATTGCCTCCGTTTTCTAAAATTCTCCCGGAACATGTCGTTCCAGCCGTGACTAAGGCATTGAACGACTGCCGCGAAAACGTGGAGCGCGTAGTAGCGCAAGGGGCACCGTACACCTGGGAAAATCTCTGCCAGCCGCTGGCGGAAGTGGACGATGTGTTGGGGCGTATCTTCTCCCCGGTCAGCCACCTGAACTCGGTGAAAAATAGCCCGGAACTGCGTGAAGCCTACGAACAAACCCTGCCGCTGCTGTCGGAATACAGCACCTGGGTAGGGCAACATGAAGGGCTGTATAAAGCGTATCGCGACCTGCGCGATGGCGATCATTACGCCACGCTGAACACGGCGCAGAAGAAAGCGGTTGATAACGCACTGCGCGACTTTGAACTCTCTGGCATAGGTCTGCCGAAAGAGAAACAGCAGCGTTACGGCGAAATTGCGACCCGTCTTTCTGAACTGGGCAACCAGTACAGCAACAACGTCCTCGATGCGACAATGGGCTGGACCAAACTCGTTACCGACGAAGCGGAGCTGGCGGGGATGCCAGAAAGCGCGCTGGCTGCGGCAAAAGCCCAGGCCGAAGCGAAAGAGCTGGAAGGTTATTTGCTGACGCTGGATATCCCAAGCTACTTGCCGGTAATGACCTACTGCGACAACCAGGCTCTGCGTGAAGAGATGTATCGCGCTTACAGCACCCGCGCCTCCGATCAAGGCCCAAACGCCGGTAAATGGGATAACAGCAAGGTGATGGAAGAGATCCTCGCGCTGCGTCACGAACTGGCGCAACTGCTGGGCTTTGAAAACTACGCCTTTAAATCCCTTGCCACTAAAATGGCAGAAAACCCGCAGCAGGTGCTGGATTTCTTAACCGATCTGGCAAAACGCGCGCGTCCACAAGGCGAAAAAGAGCTGGCGCAATTGCGTGCCTTTGCCAAAGCCGAATTTGGCGTCGATGAGTTGCAGCCGTGGGATATCGCTTACTACAGCGAAAAACAAAAACAGCACCTCTACAGCATCAGTGACGAACAGCTGCGTCCGTACTTCCCGGAAAACAAAGCGGTTAACGGCCTGTTTGAAGTGGTTAAGCGTATTTACGGCATCACCGCTAAAGAGCGTAAAGATGTTGATGTCTGGCATCCGGATGTACGTTTCTTCGAACTGTATGACGAAAATAACGAACTGCGCGGTAGCTTCTACCTCGATCTGTATGCCCGTGAAAACAAGCGCGGCGGGGCGTGGATGGATGACTGCGTAGGCCAGATGCGTAAAGCTGATGGTTCTTTGCAAAAACCGGTCGCGTATTTGACTTGTAACTTCAACCGCCCGGTAAATGGTAAACCGGCGCTGTTCACTCACGACGAAGTGATCACCCTCTTCCACGAGTTCGGTCACGGCCTGCACCATATGCTGACCCGCATCGAAACCGCTGGTGTTTCCGGTATCAGCGGTGTGCCGTGGGATGCGGTCGAACTGCCGAGTCAGTTTATGGAAAACTGGTGCTGGGAGCCGGAGGCGCTGGCGTTTATCTCTGGTCACTATGAAACCGGCGAACCGCTGCCGAAAGAGTTGCTGGATAAAATGCTGGCGGCGAAGAACTACCAGGCGGCGCTGTTTATTCTGCGTCAGCTGGAGTTCGGCCTGTTTGATTTCCGCCTTCATGCCGAGTTCCGCCCGGATCAGGGGGCAAAAATCCTCGAAACTCTGGCAGAAATCAAGAAACTGGTTGCCGTGGTGCCATCTCCGTCCTGGGGCCGTTTCCCGCACGCTTTCAGCCATATTTTCGCCGGTGGTTATGCCGCAGGTTACTACAGCTACCTGTGGGCTGACGTACTGGCGGCAGATGCTTTCTCGCGCTTTGAGGAAGAGGGCATTTTCAACCGTGAAACCGGGCAGTCGTTCCTCGACAACATTCTGAGCCGTGGCGGTTCAGAAGAGCCGATGGATCTGTTCAAACGCTTCCGTGGTCGTGAACCGCAGCTGGATGCGATGCTGGAGCATTACGGCATTAAGGGCTGATCATTCAGTGAAAATCTGCTTAATTGATGAAACAGGCACCGGAGACGGTGCCTTATCTGTTCTGGCGGCCCGCTGGGGGCTGGAGCACGATGAAGACAACCTGATGGCGCTGGTGTTAACGCCGGAACATCTGGAATTGCGCAAGCGTGATGAGCCAAAACTTGGCGGCATCTTTGTTGATTTTGTTGGCGGAGCGATGGCGCACCGACGCAAATTCGGCGGTGGTCGCGGTGAGGCGGTGGCGAAAGCGGTGGGCATTAAAGGCGATTATTTGCCGGATGTGGTGGATGCCACTGCAGGACTTGGGCGCGATGCCTTTGTACTGGCTTCAGTCGGCTGCCGCGTGCGGATGCTGGAGCGTAATCCAGTGGTTGCCGCGCTACTCGACGACGGCCTGGCGCGTGGTTATGCGGATGCGGAAATCGGCGGCTGGTTGCAGGAGCGGTTGCAGTTAATTCACGCCTCCAGCCTGACGGCGCTGACTGATATTACCCCGCGCCCGCAGGTGGTTTATCTCGACCCGATGTTCCCGCATAAGCAGAAAAGCGCGCTAGTGAAAAAAGAGATGCGTGTCTTTCAGTCGCTGGTGGGACCGGATCTTGATGCCGATGGATTACTGGAGCCTGCACGCTTGCTGGCGACCAAACGCGTGGTGGTAAAGCGCCCGGACTACGCGCCACCGCTGGCGAATGTCGCCACGCCAAACGCGGTAGTCACTAAAGGGCATCGCTTTGATATCTATGCAGGTACGCCAGTGTAAAACTAAAACAGGGTAGCGATAACGCTACCCTGCTTTCTGCAAGAATAATTAATGGCTTTCCGGCGTCGCAATCATGCGTTTCAGCCACGGCACCATCAACAGCATCACTACTGCAACGCCCAGCGTGACCAGACCAATCTTACCAAACACGTTGGTATAGACGGGCAACGTCTCAAGCGGATCGGTAATGTTGTCCGGCACCGCGGTAAATGTTGCCACATAGCCGCCCAGCAAGAACGCGGCAGCCTGCGTCAGGAACCACATCCCGAGAATAAAGCCCATCAAATGCTGCGGCACCAGGGCAGCAATCATCGCCAGGCCAAGGGCGCTAATAAACAGTTCACCTAAGCTCTGGAATAAGTACACCAGCACGATAAACCATGGCGATGTCAGCCCTTGTGCATCCGCAAACCACATTCCCGCAGCTGCCGCCGTCAAAAAGCCCAGTGAGCACATAAACATGCCGAGAGTAAATTTCATCGGCATCGAGAGGTCTTTGCCTTTGTTACCCAGATGCGTGTAAATGCCTGCCAGTATTGGGCTGGCGAGTACCACCCAGAACGGGTTAAGCGCCTGGAAGCTGACCGGGTTGATGGAAAAACCGAGAATTTCATGATGCACGTTGTTGATGGCAAAGAAGTTCAGCGATGTTGGCATCTGGGCGTAGAGAATGTAAAACACCACCGCTTCGAGCATCAGGACAAAGGCGACAAACATTTTATTGCGCCCGGTTTTATCCAGCTTGAATGCCTGACGAAAGAAGATGATGGTGACGACGATGGAGAGAACAATCAGCACCAGATTGGCGACTTCTACGTTGTGCATCAGCCATGCGCATACGAAGATCATCACCACGCTGCCAAGTAACACGTACAACAGTTTGCTGAAGCTCATTGGCCGGAAGTCGGGTTCAGAACCAATGTCTTTCACCATTCCACGACAGGCGATGTAAACCAGTAATGCGATAATTAACCCCGCCCCGCACAGGTTGTAGGTGACTGAATAACCGAATCTATCAGCGATCACAGGGGCCAGCGATAACGCTATCAACGAGCCGATGTTGATCGACATATAGAACAGGGTGAATGCGCCATCAAGCCGCGGATCTTTCGGCGGATAGCACTTCGAAAGCAAGCTGGCTGGGTTAGCTTTAAACAGGCCGTTACCGACAGCGATAGTCCCCAGGGCGATGAAAATCAGGTCAGGCTTAAGTAGCGACATGCCGGTCATGAAGTAGCCAATCGCCAGCACAAGTGCTCCAAGAACAATGGTGCGTTTGGTCCCCAGCAGGTGGTCGCCGACATAGCCGCCAATGGAAATGAGGCCATAGACCAGCGCAGCAAAAGCACCAAAAGTGACAAAAGCCTGCTCTTGCGAGAATCCAAGCTGTTTAACGAAGAAAACCGCCAGTACGCCCTGCACGCCGTAGTAGCCGAATCGCTCCCATAACTCGACAAAAAAGATCATGAAAAATGGGCGAGGTTGCTGCAGCATCCCCATGGGTGTTGTTGTATTCATATTTATTAACCTTCCAATACCATCCTGAAAAGTATGAACGCGTAAGGGATAACGCGCGAAAAAGTTTACATCTGTCAGAGATTCTTAATATTGATGCGGTGAATAGATTAATACACTATTACAACAGAAAATAACCAGATGATCACACTAATGATGGAAAATATGATGGTGTTAAATGTTGTATTGGCTGGGGATTTTGATTGCGTACGCAGACCGTAGGCCAGATAAGGTGTTTACGCTGATCAGGTAACAAGGCGCGCCAAAAAGCAAAACGCCCGCATATGCGGGCGTTCAGGAACACGTCGTAGAGGGAAGATTATTCTTCTTCGTCGCGCAGCGGAACAATCAGCATATCAACGTGAACGGTGTTGATCAGCTGACGTGCGGAAGACATCAGTTTGCTCCAGAAGTCCTGGTGGTGACCACAAACCACCAAATCCATATCGTATTTCTTGATTGCATCGACCAGAACCTGGCCCAGGTCGCCGCTGCCGCTCAGGGTTTCAGTGATTGGGTAGCCTGCATTAGTGGAAAGCTCGGTCAGTGCATGATGTGTCTCTTCAGAGATGCGTTTCTGCATATCACCCAGATTCACATCAATAAGCCCGGTGTATAGGTCAGAGTAGTTTACATCTACGTGGATCAGAGAAACTTTCGCATTGTAGGGGCGAGCCATAGAGACTGCTTTCTCTACCAGAACTTTGCTTTCCGGGGAGAGGTCGACCGCGATGAGAATGTGTTTATAAGCCATAGTGTTACTCCTTCCATAAAGTTGTCGATGACTGGCCAGCTAGCGTTTCTTGTGCCGTTACGTCACCCGCGTCCTGCGAACTACGTGCGCGGGGCTAACCCAGCCGTAAAGATTCAGTGTTAAGACCATCCTTACCTTATAGCGACCCGGATGATCCGTCAATCCGCCTTGCTTACTCGTTAGATAAACAAATTTTCGACATGAATATATTGATAGTGGTTAACCTTCTGGAAAAAAAACAACCTGATCTCCTACACTATCTATAGAGCCGCTCGTATGTTGGTCACCACAAAAGCGGTTTCTCCAGGACCTGGTGTTAACTGATTGGCAGCGTATCGGGAGCGGTAGCCCCGGGGTGGAACTCCGCGGGCAGGTCGCCGGGGAGGAGGTATGATAAGCACCGTCGCATTATTTTGGGCTTTATGTGTCGTTTGCATTGTTAACATGGCGCGCTATTTCTCATCACTACGCGCGTTGTTAGTGGTACTGCGTAACTGCGATCCATTGCTCTATCAATATGTTGATGGAGGGGGCTTTTTTACCTCACATGGCCAACCCAACAAACAGGTGCGTCTCGTTTGGTATATCTATGCCCAACGTTATCGCGATCATCACGATGATGAATTTATTCGCCGCTGTGAGCGGGTGCGTCGGCAGTTTATTCTGACCAGCGCATTGTGTGGTCTGGTGGTGGTCAGCCTGATTGCATTGATGATTTGGCATTAAGCACTTCAGCAATAATAACGCATAAAAAAAGCGGGCCAGTAAACTGACCCGCTCGAGACTGATTACAAACGCAAAATTGCCTGATGCGCTACGCTTATCAGGCCTACATAATCTCTGCAATCTATTGAATTTGCATGTTTTTGTAGGCCGGATAAGGCGTTCACGCCGCATCCGGCATGAACAAAGCGCACTATGTCACAATCTGAAGCGGGCCAGCTGACCCGCTCGTTTTGGTGCGTACGATTACAGGAACTGCAAGGAGAGCCAGTACAGCCCGCCGGAAAGCAGTACCGCAGCCGGAAGGGTAAACACCCAGGCCATCAGAATGCTGGTCACGGTTTTACGCTGTAAGCCGCCACCATCTACCACCATCGTCCCCGCGACAGAAGAGGAGAGTACGTGAGTAGTGGAAACCGGCATCCCGGTATAACTCGCCAGGCCGATAGACACTGCCGCCGTCATCTGGGCAGACATCCCCTGAGCGTAGGTCATGCCTTTCTTACCGATTTTCTCACCGATAGTCGTTGCCACACGGCGCCAGCCAATCATCGTACCGATACCTAACGCCAGCGCGACCGCCATGATGATCCACACCGGTGCATACTCGATGGTGCTAAGCATGTCGGACTTCAGTTTCTTCAACAGGCGCTGATCGTCAGCACTCACGCCAGGCATCTTCACCACTTTGTCGATAGTGTCAGAAACGCACAGCATAATGCGGCGCATCTGGCTACGTTGATCAAGCGACAGCTTGTCGTAGCTTTCCACATCGGTGGTCAACATACCTTTCAGGCGGTTGAGCGCGTTAATGGTATTCGACGGATGGCAGTGGAACTCCGCAGGTTGCGTTGCGCCAGCTTCCGGAGCCGGTACTAACTGATCAGCACCGGTAGCCTGTTTGAGCAGCGCAGGATGCTGCTCAAAGTAAGCTTCGACGTTGTTGATGGCATCACGGGTACGGGTGATTTCGTAGCCAGTGGCATTCATGTTCACCACGAAGCCTGCTGGCGCGACGCCAATCAATACCAACATAACCAGACCAATGCCTTTCTGACCATCGTTCGCGCCGTGCGAAAACGCCACGCCGATAGCGGAAAGGATCAGCGCAATACGCGTCCAGAACGGCGGCTTTTTCTTGCCGTCTTTCTTTTCACGCTCCGCTGGGGTCAGGTGGATACGGGCGCGTTTCTTGGTGCCGCTCCAGTAGCGACGCAGCAAGAAAATCAGACCGCCAGCAAACACCAGGCCGACAATAGGGGAAACGATCAGAGAACCGAAAATACTTAATACTTTCGGGATATTGAGTGCATCCACCACTGACGTCCCGGTCATCAACGCATTGGTTAAACCAATCCCGATGATCGCGCCAATCAGCGTATGAGAGCTGGATGCAGGTAAACCAAAGTACCAGGTACCCAGGTTCCAGATAATCGCCGCCAGCAACATAGAGAACACCATGGCAAGGCCATGAGACGATCCCATATTAAGCAGCAGATCCGTCGGCAGCATATGCACAATGGCATAGGCAACACTCAGACCACCCAGCAAAACACCCAAAAAGTTGAATACCGCCGCCATAACCACGGCGAGCTGAGAACGCATCGCGCGGGTATAGATAACGGTTGCCACGGCGTTGGCTGTGTCATGGAAACCATTGATGGCTTCGTAGAACAGCACAAAAGCCAGTGCAAGCAATAATAACAGCCCGGTATGCAAATCCAGGCCAGCAAACAAATGTAGCATAGGACGTTACGCCATTTTGAGGACATGAACGCGGCGCATTATCAGTGACTTTCGCGGCGCGGGCAAAGTGAAATATAGACTTTTTTTGATTTGCCCCCTGTATGGATTTCACTCAAAAAATAATTATCTTATATAATTCAGGCAAATACTTCCTTTTAGTAATATTGATGCTGGTGCGACCACTGAGGAATCTTTACAATTCACGCCCGTTTTTTCTAAGAGGAGCGCAACGTGGAAAGGTTTGATGCCATTATTATAGGCGCTGGTGCGGCGGGTATGTTCTGTTCTGCGCTGGCAGGTCAGGCAGGACGCCGGGTTCTGCTGATCGATAATGGTAAAAAACCAGGGCGCAAAATCCTTATGTCTGGCGGTGGGCGCTGCAACTTTACCAACCTTTATGTCGAACCAGGCGCTTATCTGAGCCAGAATCCGCATTTTTGTAAGTCTGCACTCGCACGTTTTACCCAGTGGGATTTCATTGATCTGGTCAATAAACACGGCATCGCCTGGCACGAGAAAACGTTAGGGCAACTCTTCTGCGATGACTCCGCGCAGCAGATTGTCGACATGCTGGTGGATGAGTGCGAGAAGGGCAATGTGACCTTCAGATTGCGTAGCGAAGTGCTGAGTGTGGCGAAGGATGAAACAGGCTTCACGCTTGATCTGAACGGCATGACTGTCGGTTGCGAAAAGCTGGTCATCGCGACTGGTGGGCTGTCAATGCCGGGGCTGGGCGCGTCGCCGTTTGGTTATAAGATTGCCGAACAATTTGGCCTCAACGTGCTGCCGACCCGCGCGGGTCTGGTGCCATTCACTCTGCATAAACCGTTGCTCGAAGAGTTACAGGTGCTGGCGGGCGTGGCGGTGCCTTCCGTGATTACCGCTGAAAACGGCACCGTTTTCCGTGAGAACTTACTCTTCACCCACCGCGGCTTGTCTGGACCGGCGGTGTTGCAGATTTCAAGCTACTGGCAACCGGGGGAATTTGTCAGCATCAATCTGCTACCGGATGTGGACCTCGAAACCTTCCTGAATGAGCAGCGTAACGCACATCCGAATCAAAGCCTGAAAAACACACTGGCGGTTCATCTACCGAAGCGGTTGGTTGAACGCTTACAGCAACTCGGGCAAATCCCGGATGTTTCGCTAAAACAGCTCAACGTGCGTGACCAACAGGCACTGATTAGCACATTGACCGACTGGCGCGTACAACCCAACGGCACTGAAGGCTATCGCACTGCCGAAGTGACGCTCGGCGGCGTGGACACCAACGAACTCTCTTCACGGACGATGGAAGCGCGCAAAGTGCCTGGGCTGTACTTCATCGGCGAAGTGATGGACGTCACCGGCTGGCTGGGGGGCTATAACTTCCAGTGGGCGTGGTCGAGTGCGTGGGCTTGTGCGCAGGATTTGATTGCAGCAAAGTCGTCCTGACCTATTTCCTAAAGATGAAAATTATTAGAGTCGCATTAAAAATGAGCTAATTTTGATAGTGGTTATCTTGTGATTATTTTCTAATGAGCCCGTGAACTGAAACCCTCCATGCTTAATATAAGGTGGATGGAAAGGTGATTGAAAACTCACTCAGTGGCCAGATCTTTATGAAATATGAACAGGTTGAAAAAAACAGTAACTTTGCTGTTTTTTATACTTAACCACTATGCATTAATGCTGCGTTATTTCATGATGCCTAAGAAAAACCAGCGTTACGCAAATGGTCAACGCTGGTTTTATCCGGTACGTTGCAATTATTTTTTAGCAGAACCCGCTTCTAATATTGAAACGATTGAGAACAACGTAAAGCATACCGCTCCCAAACCGACCAGAACTCGCGAAGGAATAAAATATCCCATGTCGGTCTGCGCCATTTCCGCAAGAAACGATGCCAGGAAAAGGCAAAACAGGCAGGTGAAGACGGGAATCATCGGTATTCTGTTGGCTAACGAACAGGTACGTCTCCATACCAGTGCCAGTAGCCAGACTTTTGAGAATATGCTGTAACAGATCATTCCGAGGCAAATAAGAATAATGCCGGGAGCCAGTCGGGCGCTTGCATCGGAACTGACTAAGACGTATATCCCCTGCAGTACCGTGATTGAGCCGAGAAAAATAACCCAATAACACCACAGCCAGTGTTCTTTAGTTGAAAACGTATTACGTGTTTGATGGACAATTGTGGCAACAAGGCCAATTAGACAGGCACAGATTGCGGTTAACCCAAGCAATACGTGACCCGCGACATAATGCGGAGTTATGTCAGCACTACGTAACAGCGTAATAGACCAAATGAAACCGAGCAGGGTGAGTAAAACGGGAACGGCAATGAGGCAGTTACCGATTAATGAAGAATAAGCCTGTACCGGTGTTCCGTCGCTCTTGCTCCCCGCTGCATTTTTGGGAATGAGCAGAAAGTGACCGGATGACGCTGCCACCGTCGATACACAGGCGGCAATCATACCAACGCCGAAAATAACATGGCCGGCGACAAACTCGTCTGCCATCACATCATTGCCTGCTAACAGTGCCCAACCCCATATCATGGTGATAATTGACCCCGCATAGCCAATAATGGGGAACAATGTATTGTAAAACGTATTAACGCCGCGCGTGAGCTGCGAAATGATAATAAATGCGGTAGTGAATAATGCCAGGCATATGGCCGCCAGAGAAATCAGCACATGACCCGCGACGAAATACTCGCTTTGCCCTGAACTTTCCAGCACAAAGCCACCTAACGCGATACAAATTAAGCCCATAATCAAAGGGATTAATTTGAAAAGCCACCCGATATATATGTTCACTTTAAACTCCTCAGGTATCCCTGCTAATATTGAAATATGCATTAATGATAATTTCATCCTGTTAATATAATGACGAGATATCATTAAAGACAAATGCATAGCATAACTATAGCGGGGTTTACTTTGCAGAGCGCTACTTTTCAGCGTTCAAAAGGCCATGATAAATAAAAATTTATCCTAAGATTAATTCTTATGCTGTTGTTTTTTACAATTATCTTCCAGGGAGGGATTATTCTTCATTATTTGGTAAAAGACCGGATAGTCTCGGTGCTTAAAATCAGCGAACATATAAGTATTATTATTTTATATCGTCGTAAATCTGTTTTTCAGACAAGTATCATTTATTTTGTTACAAACAATTCAAAAATATCACAGGTTATTTATGAAAGCAATTGACAATCAGATTAGAAACATCTCTTCAAGCCATCAAGATAAGCATTCAGATAAAGTTAACAGTCATCAACACCATGGCAAGGTTGATAAAACACATCGTGCAAAGATAGTTGAATTTGATAAACTGGATAATGATTCGCAAATAGATAACGATTTTGGCCTGCATATCATCTATTTCCTGCAACATGGTCACTGGAAGGTAAATGATCGTAGTCACCAGATGGAGAAAGTATGGTTTTATAATAGTGAACCTTCTATAGATATTCAAGAATATAATAGATTCGCCGACAATACTACTGATACGTTTATCTTTACAATTATACCAGACAATAACCATGTGTTAAAATTATCGTCTCCCATTACCGTTACTGTTGAGTGTAAGGGCGGTTATTATTTTATTAATTCCTCTGGAGATAAATCAGATATAATTTATAAAGTTGATGGGCTTTCTATCATAGCGAGAAATTTCTTTACTCTTCTTAGTGGTAATTTCAAACCTGACTGGCGTTGGGATGTCTCTAAAGAGACGTTTACTAAGGAAAAGTTTGATAGCTATGTTAAATCTGTGTTTTCAAAAATAGACTTCTATAAACAGTGTGGTGTGATTAACCCACAAAATGCCAACACGGCTTATTTTGGCGATACAGATGGAAGAGTAGGCGCTGTACTTTATGCATTGCTCGTTTCAGGGCATATAGGCATCAGGGAAAAGGGTTGGAGTTTATTATGTGAATTATTAAAACACGAAGAGATGGCTTCATCTGCATACAAACATAAAAATAATAAAGTGCTCTACGATTTATTAAATACGAGAGACATGATCTTGAATGAGTTGCATCAACATGTTTTTTTAAAGGACGATGCGATAACCCCTTGTATCTTCCTTGGGGATCATACAGGCGATAGATTTAGTACTATTTTTGGTGATAAATATATCCTTACTTTGCTAAATTCTATGCGAAATATGGAGGGTAATAAAGATAGCCGTATTAATAAAAATGTCGTCGTTCTGGCTGGAAATCATGAAATCAATTTTAATGGTAACTATACTGCACGACTAGCAAATCATAAACTCTCTGCCGGTGATACGTATAACTTAATTAAAACGCTCGATGTTTGTAATTATGACTCAGAAAGGCAAGTTTTAACCAGTCATCACGGAATAATAAGAGATGAAGAAAAAAATGTTATTGTCTCGGTGCTTTGCAGGTTCCATTTAATCAGATGAAAAATCCTACTGATCCTGAGGAATTAGCCAATATTTTTAATAAAAAACATAAAGAACACATGGATGATCCTCTATTCCATCTAATCCGAAGCAATACTTTGAAACCCACACCTGTATATGCTAATTATTTTGATAACACTACTGATTTCAGACCAGCACGTGAACGTATCTTCATATGTGGGGAGACACTCAAAGGTGAAGACCCCAGCAAATACATTAGACAAAAATATGGGCATCATGGGCCCGGGGTAGATCATAATCAACAATTTGATAATGGTATTATGGGGCTAAATTCCCTGAAGGAAGCACGTGATAAAAATAATAAAATAATTTATTCCTCAGGGCTTAGTTGTTTTCAACTACATTAAAACTCCATGAATACGGTGGTATGTCTTTTTAATCCTGCCAGTATTTCATAGGTTTTCTTAATCGATTGTAGAGGCATGTTCTGATGACGCCTCTACAATCTTTAGGGACTTTCTCTGCTATGAGATAAGAAATTTCATATTATGCTTTGAGGCTGAATGATTTGTGCAAAATATAATTATTTTCCCATCGAACATGAGGTGTATGTCATAAGATAAAATGTTAACTATGTATTCCTCGCGGTAAATAATATGAGGTAAAATATGAAAATTGGAACTGTGGCAGGCACTAACGACAGTACAACGACAATCGCAACAAATGATATGGTGCAAGAGCATGTTACCAACTTCACTAAAGAACTGTTTGGGTATATTGCAAATGGTATAGGTGATGATATATCAAGTATTGCCAGGACAATGCTCGGTGAGGTTGTGGAAAAAATAGATGATTGGCAAATAGAACGGTTCCAACAATCTATTCAAGATGACAAAATTTCATTTACCATACAAACGGATCATTCAGAAAAATATAGTATGCTATCGGGCATGCGTGCTCATATTCTACGTAGGAATAATAATTATCAGTTTATTGTGACAATTAATAGCAAAAATTACGGTTGCTCTCTTGATAATACCGATATTAATTGGTGCAGTATTGTTTATTTACTTAATAATATGACAGTAAATGATAATGCTAATGATGTTGCAGTTACTGAGTCGTACAAACCCATCTGGAACTGGAAAATATCGCAATATAATGTATCTGATATTAAATTCGAAACAATGATAAAACCCCAGTTCGCTGACAGAATCTATTTCTCCAATTGTTTACCCGTTGATCCCACAAGTACCAGACCAACCTATTTTGGTGATACCGATGGCTCAGTCGGTGCAGTTTTGTTCGCGCTTTTCGCAACGGGACATTTGGGAATCATGGCTGAAGGAGAAAATTTCCTTAGCCAGTTGCTTAATATAGAAGATGAAGTTCTCAACGTATTGCTAAGGGAGAACTTTAATGAGCAACTTAACACTAATGTTAATACAATAATCAGTATCCTGAACAGAAGAGACATTATTTTAGAAAGTCTTCAGCCTTATTTAGTTATTAATAAAGACGCTGTGACGCCATGTACGTTTCTGGGCGACCAAACCGGCGATCGATTTAGCAATATCTGTGGTGATCAATTTATCATCGATTTGTTAAAACGCATAATGAGTATCAATGAAAATGTTCATGTATTAGCTGGAAATCATGAAACGAATTGCAATGGTAACTATATGCAGAACTTCACGCGTATGAAACCACTCGATGAGGATACCTACTCTGGGATAAAAGATTATCCTGTATGTTTCTATGACCCCAAATACAAAATAATGGCAAATCATCATGGGATAACTTTTGATGATCAGCGAAAACGTTACATTATAGGACCGATAACAGTCTCTATTGATGAAATGACCAATGCTCTCGATCCGGTCGAATTAGCGGCAATTATCAATAAAAAGCATCATGCTATAATTAATGGCAAAAAGTTTAAAACTAGCCGGGCTATCTCTTGTCGATCCTTTAATCGTTATTTTTCTGTTTCGACAGATTACAGACCTAAACTTGAAGCACTATTAGCATGTTCACAAATGTTAGGTATAAATCAAGTTGTTGCACATAACGGAAATGGTGGAAGAGAACGCATAGGCGAAACGGGGACAGTTTTAGGTCTTAACGCCCGTGACAGTAAACATGCTGGAAGAATGTTCAGCATGCATAATTGCCAAATTAACCCTGGTGCAGGGCCTGAGATAACCACTCCCTGGAAGTCTTACCAGCATGAAAAAAACAGAAATGGACTTATGCCTTTGATTAGAAGGCGCACAATGTTACAGCTCTGAACCATAGACAACATGAATATTAATGTTACTATCTGGTTGAGACTGTTGATAAAACGTAAAAAGGAATGCTCTGTTCCTGCAACTGAACAGGCGTGAAACGCTATCCAACAGGATGGATACCGTTTTGTCAGCCAGTTTTATAGATCACACTTATGAGTATGCGTGTTTCATTTACGGCCAGGAATGCTGATGATGACAACATTACTACCCGTTTTCACTAAGCCTTCCCCGTTGGCGCTCAATGCTCTGCGCGCTGGTCGTATTTGCCGTTTCCTTCTTATCCCGGATGGAAGAATCCGCTGAACGTCGTTCGGCGGCAGTTGTAACACGCGTCGTTTGCTTACAGGGATTATGGCGGGTCGATTATGGATAAGAGTAAGCGCCATCTGGCGTGGTGGGTTGTCGGGTTACTGGCGGTGGCGGCTATCGTGGCGTGGTGGCTGTTGCGCCCGGCAGGTGTGCCGGAAGGCTTTGCTGTCAGTAATGGGCGCATTGAAGCGACGGAAGTGGATATTGCCAGCAAAATTGCCGGGCGTATCGACACCATTCTGGTGAAAGAAGGCAAGTTTGTTCGCGAAGGTGAAGTGCTGGCGAAGATGGATACTCGCGTGTTGCAGGAACAGCGACTGGAAGCCATCGCGCAAATCAAAGAGGCACAAAGCGCCGTTGCTGCCGCGCAGGCTTTGCTGGAGCAACGACAAAGCGAAACTCGTGCCGCACAGTCGCTGGTTAATCAACGCCAGGCAGAACTGGACTCCGTAGCAAAACGTCATACGCGTTCCCGTTCACTGGCCCAACGAGGGGCTATTTCTGCGCAACAGCTGGATGACGATCGCGCCGCCGCTGAGAGCGCCCGAGCTGCGCTGGAATCGGCGAAAGCTCAGGTATCGGCTTCTAAAGCGGCTATAGAAGCGGCACGCACCAATATCATTCAGGCGCAAACCCGCGTCGAAGCGGCACAAGCCACTGAACGGCGCATTGCCGCAGATATCGATGACAGCGAACTGAAAGCCCCGCGTGACGGACGCGTGCAGTATCGGGTTGCCGAGCCAGGCGAAGTGCTGGCGGCAGGCGGTCGGGTGCTGAATATGGTCGATCTCAGCGACGTCTATATGACTTTCTTCCTGCCAACCGAACAGGCGGGCACGCTGAAACTGGGCGGTGAAGCCCGGCTGATCCTCGATGCCGCGCCAGATCTGCGTATTCCTGCAACCATCAGTTTTGTCGCCAGTGTCGCCCAGTTCACGCCAAAAACCGTCGAAACCAGCGATGAACGGCTGAAACTGATGTTCCGCGTCAAAGCGCGTATCCCACCGGAATTACTCCAGCAGCATCTGGAATATGTCAAAACCGGTTTGCCGGGCGTAGCGTGGGTGCGGGTGAATGAAGAACTTCCGTGGCCTGACGACCTCGTGGTGAGGTTGCCGCAATGACGCATCTGGAACTGGTTCCCGTCCCGCCTGTCGCGCAACTGGCGGGCGTGAGCCAGCATTATGGAAAAACCGTTGCGCTGAACAATATCACTCTCGATATTCCGGCCCGCTGTATGGTCGGGCTGATTGGCCCGGACGGCGTCGGGAAGTCGAGCTTGTTGTCGTTGATTTCCGGTGCCCGCGTCATTGAACAGGGCAATGTGATGGTGCTGGGCGGCGATATGCGCGACCCGAAGCATCGCCGCGACGTCTGCCCGCGCATCGCCTGGATGCCGCAGGGGCTGGGCAAAAACCTCTACCACACCTTGTCGGTGTATGAAAACGTCGATTTTTTCGCTCGCCTGTTCGGTCACGACAAAGCGGAGCGGGAAGTGCGAATCAATGAGCTGCTGACCAGCACCGGGTTAGCACCGTTTCGCGATCGTCCGGCAGGGAAACTCTCCGGCGGGATGAAGCAAAAACTTGGGCTGTGCTGCGCGTTAATCCACGACCCGGAACTGTTGATCCTTGATGAGCCAACAACGGGGGTTGACCCGCTCTCCCGCTCCCAGTTCTGGGATCTGATCGACAGTATTCGCCAGCGGCAGAGCAATATGAGCGTGCTGGTCGCCACCGCCTATATGGAAGAGGCCGAACGCTTCGACTGGCTGGTAGCGATGAATGCCGGAGAAGTGCTGGCAACTGGCAGCGCCGAAGAGCTACGGCAGCAAACGCAAAGCGCTACGCTGGAAGAAGCATTTATAAATCTGTTACCGCAAGCGCAACGCCAGGCGCATCAGGCGGTAGTGATCCCACCGTATCAACCTGAAAACGCAGAGATTGCCATCGAAGCGCGCGATCTGACCATGCGTTTTGGTTCCTTCGTTGCCGTTGATCACGTTAATTTCCGCATTCCACGCGGGGAGATTTTTGGTTTTCTTGGTTCGAACGGCTGCGGTAAATCCACCACCATGAAAATGCTCACCGGACTGCTGCCCGCCAGCGAAGGTGAGGCGTGGCTGTTCGGGCAACCGGTTGATCCAAAAGATATCGATACCCGCCGTCGGGTGGGCTATATGTCGCAGGCGTTTTCGCTCTATAACGAACTCACCGTGCGGCAAAACCTTGAGTTACATGCCCGTTTGTTTCACATCCCGGAAGCGGAAATTCCCGCAAGAGTGGCTGAAATGAGCGAGCGTTTTAAGCTCAACGACGTTGAAGATATTCTGCCGGAGTCATTGCCGCTCGGCATTCGCCAGCGGCTTTCGCTGGCGGTGGCGGTGATTCATCGCCCGGAGATGTTAATCCTCGATGAGCCTACTTCTGGTGTCGATCCGGTGGCGAGGGATATGTTCTGGCAGTTGATGGTCGATCTCTCGCGCCAGGACAAAGTGACTATCTTCATCTCCACCCACTTTATGAACGAAGCGGAACGTTGCGACCGCATCTCACTGATGCACGCCGGAAAAGTGCTTGCCAGCGGTACACCGCAGGAACTGGTTGAGAAACGCGGAGCCGCCAGTCTGGAAGAGGCATTTATCGCCTATTTGCAGGAAGCGGCAGGGCAGAGCAACGAAGCCGAAGCGCCGCCCGTGGTACACGACACCACCCACGCGCCGCGTCAGGGATTTAGCCTGCGCCGTCTGTTTAGCTACAGCCGCCGCGAAGCGCTGGAACTGCGACGCGATCCAGTACGTTCGACGCTGGCGCTGATGGGAACGGTGATCCTGATGCTGATAATGGGTTACGGCATCAGTATGGATGTGGAAAACCTGCGCTTTGCGGTGCTCGACCGCGACCAGACCGTCAGTAGCCAGGCGTGGACACTCAACCTCTCCGGTTCCCGTTACTTTATCGAACAGCCGCCGCTCACCAGTTATGACGAGCTTGATCGTCGGATGCGTGCGGGCGATATCACGGTGGCGATTGAGATCCCGCCCAATTTCGGGCGCGATATCGCGCGTGGTACGCCTGTGGAACTCGGCGTCTGGATCGACGGAGCGATGCCGAGCCGTGCTGAAACGGTAAAAGGTTACGTGCAGGCCATGCACCAGAGCTGGTTACAGGATGTGGCGAGCCGACAATCGACACCCGCCAGCCAAAGCGGGCTGATGAATATTGAGACGCGCTATCGCTATAACCCGGACGTAAAAAGCCTGCCAGCGATTGTTCCGGCGGTGATCCCGCTTCTGCTGATGATGATCCCGTCAATGCTAAGCGCCCTTAGCGTGGTGCGGGAAAAAGAGCTTGGGTCGATTATCAACCTTTACGTGACCCCCACCACGCGTAGTGAATTTTTGCTTGGTAAACAGTTGCCATACATCGCGCTGGGGATGCTGAACTTTTTCCTGCTCTGCGGCCTGTCGGTGTTTGTGTTTGGCGTACCGCATAAAGGCAGTTTCCTGACGCTCACCCTGGCGGCGCTGCTGTATATCATCATTGCCACCGGAATGGGGCTGCTGATCTCCACCTTTATGAAAAGCCAGATTGCCGCCATTTTCGGAACGGCGATTATCACGTTGATCCCGGCGACACAGTTTTCCGGGATGATCGATCCGGTAGCTTCGCTGGAAGGGCCTGGACGTTGGATCGGCGAGGTTTACCCGACCAGTCATTTTCTGACTATCGCCCGCGGGACGTTCTCGAAAGCGCTGGATCTGACTGATTTGTGGCAACTTTTTATCCCGTTACTGATAGCCATCCCGCTGGTGATGGGCTTAAGTATCCTGCTGCTGAAAAAACAGGAGGGATGATGCGCCATTTACGCAATATTTTTAATCTGGGTATCAAAGAGTTGCGCAGTCTGCTCGGTGATAAAGCGATGCTGACGCTGATTGTCTTCTCGTTTACGGTGTCGGTGTATTCGTCAGCGACCGTTACGCCAGGATCGTTGAACCTCGCGCCGATCGCCATTGCCGATATGGATCAATCGCAGTTATCGAACCGGATCGTTAACAGCTTCTATCGTCCGTGGTTTTTGCCACCGGAGATGATCACCGCCGATGAGATGGATGCCGGACTGGACGCCGGACGCTATACCTTCGCGATAAATATTCCGCCTAATTTTCAGCGTGATGTCCTCGCCGGACGCCAGCCGGATATTCAGGTGAACGTCGATGCCACGCGCATGAGCCAGGCATTTACCGGCAATGGGTATATCCAGAATATTATCAACGGTGAAGTGAACAGCTTTGTCGCGCGCTACCGTGATAACAGCGAACCGTTGGTATCGCTGGAAACCCGGATGCGCTTTAACCCGAACCTCGATCCCGCGTGGTTTGGCGGGGTGATGGCGATCATCAACAACATTACCATGCTGGCGATTGTATTGACCGGATCGGCGCTGATCCGCGAGCGTGAACACGGCACGGTGGAACACTTACTGGTGATGCCGATAACGCCGTTTGAGATCATGATGGCGAAGATCTGGTCGATGGGGCTGGTGGTGCTGGTGGTATCGGGATTATCGCTGGTGCTGATGGTGAAAGGTGTACTGGGCGTACCGATTGAAGGCTCGATCCCGCTGTTTATGCTGGGCGTGGCGCTCAGTCTGTTTGCCACCACGTCAATCGGCATTTTTATGGGGACGATAGCGCGTTCAATGCCGCAACTGGGGCTGCTGGTGATTCTGGTGCTGCTGCCGCTGCAAATGCTTTCCGGTGGTTCCACGCCGCGCGAAAGTATGCCGCAGATGGTGCAGGACATTATGCTGACCATGCCGACGACACACTTTGTTAGCCTCGCGCAGGCCATCCTCTACCGGGGTGCCGGATTCGAAATCGTCTGGCCGCAGTTTCTGACGCTGATGGCAATTGGCGGCGCATTTTTCACCATTGCGCTGCTGCGATTCAGGAAGACGATTGGGACAATGGCGTAAATACAATTGCCCGATGCGTAAGCTTATAGGGACTACGCATCGGTGCAATTTATTGAATTTTAGTTGTTTTTAGGCCGGATAAGGCGTTTATGAACTGACCCCCAAAACCTGGACAGTTTCAGTTAACCGGCTTTTTGATACTCAGTCCTGTATTCAGGGCAAGATTACGAAAGCCCGCTCCCCGCAAGGACTGACGCCAGATAGTTTCTGTCCATGGCTGCTTTTCGCATCTTACGTCTTAACCCTGCCTTGAATACCTTATCATTCGTCAAAATATTAATAGCAATGTGCCGTATCCCTGAAAATAATTCTGCTGCATTTCCTCTTCTTATTTTGCAGTCGTCTTCATTCATTACCACGTCCAGACGCCAGTGCAGCTTATTCTCCACGTGCCAGTGATTTCGGATCGCTGTGGCGAATTTCTCAGCGGTTAAATCAGCAGAACTGATATAATATCTGACCGTCATTTCTGGCTCTTTCTTTTGTTCTGCTATTATGGACCGAAAGGAGACTGCCACGCATAATTTCTTCAGCCCTTTCCATTCAAACGTGAAATCAATAAGTTCATCAGGGACATCGCAAACAATATGAAGACGGATTTCTTCTCTGCCGTGACTCTTTTCACTGATTGCGTAACTGTCATGCTCTGGATTATTTAATTCTTTCAGCGGAAATTTTTCCTCAAAGGCTTTATTTAGCCGCCCCTGGGTTCCTTTTACCGCGAATAAATAATCACCTCCCTGTTTTTGTATCTTCTCTGCAATATCTTTCTGGCAACCCATCGCATCAGTTGTGATGATTTTTCCTTTAATATCCAGCATGTTAAGAAGTTCTGGGATAGCTGTAATCTCATTAGATTTCTCATCCGTCTTGATCTGTCCGATGACCAGACTGTGCATTGTTGAGAACGCACTAATGACATTAATCGCTCCCTGTCATAAGAGTGCCGGAGCGTTTTTCCATCAATTGCAATGACGTCTTTATCATCTGAAGAATGGCAGTCACGCATCCAGTTAATAAAGCACTCGTGAAATTTTGCAGGACTGATACAGGATACAACTCTGGCAATGGTATCGTGAACAGGAATACCATTTTCAAAATCACCATATTGCTTCAAAAAATCGAGATGTGTTTCCCCAAAATCCTCTATATCTTCCCAACCTTCTGCACCAGAAATAACGGCACAAATAGTCAACAGTAGAATATCCGATAATTTATGTTCCACTTTCCAGGTTTGTCTGTAATCGGGGATAATAGAAATATGTTCCATCAATTTTTTAAGTTCCATTTTGTTCTCCTTAATTAGGTAAGGAGTATTTGATCATGTATAAGCAATAAAAAACAGCTTCAGGTAATAAGGAATATCTCAATTTTTAAACATAAAATGCGAATTATTTAGTGCAAAAAGTGAACTTTTGATGATCTTTCCCTGGCCGTTGACTCGATTGCCGTAGCTCGAACGCAAGCACTCTTATCATTCAATGCCATATTGTTCAAAATATTAAAAACATTATCTTCGCATTTTTTGCAAATTTATATTTGCCCGAGTATAAATGCTCCGATATCTCTACGGATATAATTTTTGTCAGTGCAGAATTCAATTGCCAATCTAACAGCGTCTTGCCCCCCTCTTAACTGTAATACTCTGGCAGATGAAATCCTTTTCAAGGAATTGCGATCATCAAGTAAGCGAAATAATTCATCATCATTTAGTTTCTTACATTTATTATATAAACCATACTCTTTACTTGCCTTTCTTTTCTGGTATGTATTTGACATTGCAGGAACCTCCATAAAGGCTATCTTTTTCTATCGTTTGACTGTCTGGAGTCCTCCACCTACTCTGCCATCAGCGCACACGATGTTTGATTATCCTTACATACTTATTTTCCGTGGCCAAAATTCAGAATTCTCCCATCATTTTTGCCTATTTCTATAATAAAAACCCCACCAGCAATTTGGTCTGAGTGAATGGTACCTTCAACAACCCAACTTGTTGTTAACTCAGTGATTTCGTATGGTTTTTCTTCTTCTGCGGCATCCTGTCCATAACGATTCTTAACATATATCTCAGCTAATTCCAATGCTATAGCTTTATTTTTAACCAAATTTCTAACGGTATATTTACCTTCACTTTCATACTTGCGCATTATTTTAATATTATTATTACACTGCGCCCATGTGTTGTATGTAAAAACAAACAAAGATACAATGACACAGTTCCTAAACAATATTTTTTTACATATTACCATGAACTCTGCAGACATTAGGTAATCCTTTTCTGTTTGTTATTTCCTTCCCGTGGTTATCTATTGCTTTAAAATTACCACTGGGCGTACCTAAATAAAATGACTTGATATTGTTATCTTTACTTTTAACTATTTTCTCATCTTTACCTGAAAATATTTCGTCCCAATATTCTCCATGACTATCTGCACCATGAGTATGATAAGCTGATACTTTCTCAGTACCATTAGGGCAAGGGCTATTGAATGGATATGATCCTTTTCTTTCTCCTCGGTTAGGTGCTGTTGAGAAATATCTGCCACTATTATCCTTACATATTAAACCAGCGAACTCTTTATCTTCGCAAATAGATTGGCTATTTATTTTATTTAAGGCGTCATATGCGGTGCTATCTATAGAATCAAATTTATCTGGACCTATCATAGCGGATAGTGTGCCGCAAAGACCATTAGTACATGCCCCCGATTTTGCATCCTCCCACATAGATAAACCCAGGGGGTCGATGTCTGATATCGGATTCAATTGATATCCATACAGGTTCCATCCCCCCTTCAGTCCAATCGGATCCTGAGTGATATATCGCCCCTGCAGCGGGTCATAATAGCGGTGGCGGTTGTAATACAGGCCGGACTCCTCATCATACTGCTGCCCCGGCAGCCGGATAAGCTGCTGCAGCTGATGCGGGTTCTCTTCATTCAGCAGGTTGCCCCATTCATCATATTCTGCGCACCACGCTGTTGCCCCTTCCGTGCTGATGAGCGCCAGCGGCAGGCCGCGATGGTCGCAGTGGTACAGGTGGATTTTTCGCGCCGGCGTGTACACCGGGTCCATCTGGTTTTGCATCTGCTCCACGGTCAGGCCGCACGATGCCAGCCAGCGGCGGCTTTCCTCACTCACCCGGTCAGCCAGGATTTCACTTTCCAGCCGGTCGAGCATCTGCACCAGCACCGGCGGGAACACCACACTGCCACCGTCTTCGCCGCCGGACTGCTGAAGGGCATCCGCCAGGCTGCGGCGCTGCGTTTTCGCCAGCTCACCGGTGGCAGTTTCGACCCTGATGAGTGGCGTGAAGCTCCCCGGCTGATAAATCGTCTGGATGCGGCTCCTGTCGTTCTGTATCGTGGTCAGCCGGTCGCCGTCCCAGCCGTACCAGGTCACTTGCGGTTTCCGTGACAGCGACATCCAGCCCGTCAGGTCCCGTTCACGCCGCCACACCCGTTTTGCCACCCTGCGGCCCAGCGGGTCGTAAAGATAGCGACTTTCGACCAGCGGCTCTTCATATTGTGTCCGCGTGTAGTGCACCAGCCGGTGCTGACTGTCGTAATGGTACCGGTGAGTCCGCTCATCATCCGTGCGGATAACCCCTTCCGGGATGAGGTCGGTTTTCTCTGTCAGCCTGCCGTGACGGTCATACCGGTAAAGATAGTGCGCGTCACGGGCGATACGGTTATCCGGCCACATGCTGAGGGTGCTGTCCGGGTGCAGCTCCGGGTCGGGCAGGCGGTTACCTGCCGGGTCTGTGGCATACGGGATGCGGATATCCAGATTCGCTGCGGTGGTGTGAACGCCGGTCAGCCTGCCGGTGGTGCTGTAGCTGTAACTCCGGGTCTGGCGCGGGCTGCTGATGCGGATGAGTTCGCCGTTGTCGTTCCAGGTGTAATCGCGGTCAGACAGCAGGCTGTTCAGGTGCTGGCTCTGTAACTGCCCGGCAGGGGTATAAGCGGTGGTGAGTTCATAACGGCCGAAGCTGCGCAGCGTTTCCCGGTGCAGGCGGTCGCGGGTGTACTCCACCAGCGGTGTGTCGCCGAGTTTCATGCCTGCCAGGTAACCGCTGCCGTAGGTCAGCCATTCCACGGCGGGCAGGCTGTCCGGTATACAGCGGTTCGCCAGCCCCTGCGCGTTGTACGCATGTCTGGTCTCATGCTGCCAGAGCAGTGCTTCCGTCTGCGGGTGATGCACCGTCTGACGCTCACCGGTCAGCCGGCCTTTCTCATCATACCTGTAATGCACCGCCACCCGGTGCCCTTCGCTGATATGGCTGATGTCTGTCAGCCAGCCACGTTCGTCATACTGCCACCGCTCTGCGGTTTCACCCTTCACGGTGCGGTGCGTGAGGCGGTCTGCTTCGTCATAGTGCCAGTGGGTGACCAGACCCTCATCCTCGCTGCGGATAAGTTTGCCGGTCAGGTCGTGGTGATAACGCTGTGTGCGGCCGTCAAAGCCGGTTTCCTGTATCAGCCGGTCAAGTACATCGTAACGGAAGGTGGTGTGGCTGCCGTTTTCACTGGTCAGGCGGATGACCCGTCCGGCAGCATCGTATTCCATACTGCGCGTCAGCCCGCCCTGCGTGGTACGGACGGCCTTTCCCCACGCATCGTACTGTGTCCCGTTTCTGCTGCCGTCCGGGGCAATGACGGCGGTCAGGTCACCGGCGATGTTGTATTCATACCGCGTTTCATGGCCCTGCGTGTCTTTCACGGCAATTAACTGTCCACGGCTGTCGTATGCGCGGTACTGACTCAGCCCTTCCTCGCGGTGCACCGCCGTCATCTGCCCGAAGCGGTCATGGTCATAACGGGTTACATAACCGGAACAGTCGGTGAAGCTCAGCAACTGACCGTAACGGCTCCACGTCATGGTTTTCCGGCTGCCGGTGGCATCTTCCGTTGCGCAGGGTAAGTCACTGTGTGGATTATCATAACGGTAGCGGGTGATATCGCCGTCAGGGGCAGTTTCCTGAATCAGACGGCCCAATTCATCATATTCCCGGCGCAATTCCAGCCCGTCAGGCCCGGTGGCTGACGTTAACTGGTTGTGGTGGTTATAGTAAAACGCCGATGCCCTGCCATCCGGCGTGGTTATGCGCGTGATGAGGCCCGTCACCACATCCGGGCTGTACTCTGTTGTCCTGCCTGCGGCATCCGTCTGTGCCCTGAGCCTGCCCACGGCGTCAAACTGACTCTGCGTGACGCTGCCGTCCGCGTGTTCCTTTTTCACCACCCGCTTCAGCCCGGCTTCGCCCTGCGTGTGCAGCACTTCACGGCGGTCCAGGCTGTCGGTGATGGTGATGCGGTCTTTCTCATACTGATACGTGTAGCTTAAGCCTGCCGGGTTTAGCTGTTCTGTCACCCGCCCGTCGCTGTCGTAACGGTAACGGATTTCCGGCCGGCCCGTGTGACGGTGCGCCACCATCCGGCCCCGGTATTTATCATCGTAAGTAAAGCTGCGCACCTGTTTGCCACTACGGTCATACACCACCGCCAGTTCGCCGCGTGGCGTCCAGCCATAGCGCACCAGCGGCGCGGCAGGTAAATTCTCCGGGTATTCCGGGTCGTGCGTCAGCCACACGGCAGACAGACGGATGCCGTTGTCCCGGCCATATTCGGTGTAACCCGGCAGGGTATCAGGAAAAGCGGACGGTTCCGTCCCGCCGGAAATGGCCTGCTGCCGGGCTTCTTCTGCCCGCTGCGCCTGCGTGGTCAGTACCAGCCGGAAGTGACGCCAGGCACCATCCGTCACGCCGGTGATTTCGCCGCTGAATTCACCGGCGGCTTCGCGGTGGAACGTCTGTGTGCGCCCGAAGCGGTCCACCAGCCCGGTCAGTACCCGGTACGGCGGCAGCGGCGCAGGCAGCACCTCATCCGCTTCCGGCACCCGCTCACACCAACCGAGCAGCCACCACGGCCCCTGCGGACTGTTTGTCGCCAGATAACGATGCGGACTTAAGCGGAGTTCTTCCGGCAGCGCCTGCCAGAGTGCGGCCAGCCGGTGACCTTCATCCAGTTTCGCCACGCCGCCGCGCACCAGCCACAGTGACTCGCTGCGGCTGTAACCGTCCTCACCGGGAAACAGGTGCTCAAAATACAGGCTTCTGCCGCCGTTATCACTGAGTATCAGTGTGTTATCGCGCAGCTGTAAGCGGATATCCGCAGGCATTTTCCAGCCGGGGCCGAGGCTCCCCACCGGCGCGGGCGTTTTTGTCCGGTAACTGCTGTAGGTGCGGGAGAGGATGAACGGCAGCGGGCCGGGCAGGGCGATGTCGGTTTCACCGGGAAGGACCTTTGCACCGAGCAGGGGATTGACCGGATGGCCGGACGTCACTCCGCCGGGGCACACCGAACAGGCCACGCCGGTGGGGGCACCAATACGTACCCCGGCTGAACCCTGAACAATGCTACCGCCATACTGCGTCATGTCACCCTGACGCGCCGCCGGTTTTCCGCTCATCGTAAAATCCTTTTCTATTATTTTAATGACAGTATCTTCATACGAAAAAGCGAAGAAAAACTTGTGGTCACAATGAATTGAAGATTTTTAGGAATATATTTAGAACGTTACAAAAGAGAAGGTTCGGATAGGGTATTTAGAGAGGAATCAGGTGTGCTAGTGGCCCTTTGTTGATCGTTCACCAAAGGACCCAATAATAGACTCAATCTTCCTTCGGCAAGCACTGCAAATGCCCGTGCCGCACGCCGCGCTGGGCGATAACGTCATCGGCAAAATGCTGCACGTCACCCATGTCACCTTTCAACACGGCGATTTCCAGACAGTCGTCGTGGTTGATGTGCACATGCAGCGTGGCGACGGAGAGGTCGTGGTGATGATGCTGGGTGGAGACAATGCGGCTGGCTAAGTCGCGTTTTTCGTGTTCATACACATACGACAGCACCGCGAAACCTTGCGTGCCGTGCTGCTGGGTGGCCTCTTGCGCCAGGGCGCTACGCAGAATGTCGCGGATAGCTTCGGAACGGTTGTTATAACCACGACGCTGGCTCAGGCTGTCCAGCGTCTCCAGTAAATCGTCATCAAGCGTGATGGTGACTCGTTGCATTTGCGTTAAACCTTTTCTGTGGTGCGACGGCGCACGGGGAATGCGGGTAATACCGCGTTTTGTAGCACACGTCCGGCGTCAGAGGAAAAGGTTAATTTCTCTCCCACCACCTGGGTTTCGACGATTTGTCCGTTGTCCATAACCATTACCCGCTGGCAAAAGCGTTCTACCAGGCGTAAGTCGTGGGTGATGAACAGGCAGGCGGTGCCAAACTGTTGTTGTAGCTTTTTCAGCAGGCGAATGACACCCGCCTGTAACACGAGATCAAGGTTAGAAACGGCTTCATCCAGAATCAGTAGTTTCGGTTCGACCGCCAGCGCGCGAGCCAGGCAGACGCGCTGGAGCTGGCCGCCGCTTAACTGCGGTGGGCGTTTGTCGAGAACGCTGTCATCGAGATCGACCGCCTTCAGCATTTCGCTGGCGCGCGCCAGTTGTTCGGATTTTTTCAGTGATAGCAGGTGGCGCATCGGTTCACGCAGGATCTCGCGCACGGTTTTGCGCGGATTCACGGCGCTGATGGAGTCCTGAAATACCATCTGAATATCGCGGCGGAACGCTTTACGCTGGGCGCGATTGAGTTTCGCCAGCGGTTCGCCACGCCAGCTAATATTCCCCTGCGCGGGCGATTCTAAACCCACCAGCAACCGCGCGAGGGTACTTTTCCCGCAGCCGCTGCGCCCCAGCAGGGCGACGGTTTCGCCGCTTTTCAGGGTCAGGGAAACGTTATTCAGCACCGCCTGATGTTGATGTTTTCCGTTAAATCCACCGTGCGCATAGTGATGGGAAAGGCCGGAGATGTTAAGTAAAGTCATGATGCCAGCTCCATACCGTAGAGGGCGAGATGAGCGGAAACCAGGCTGCGCGTCACTGTATGTTTGGGGGCGTTAAACAGCGTTTCTACATCGCCCTGTTCGACAATCTTACCGTCAGACATCACCGCCACGTCATCCGCCAGACGCGCCACAACGCCCATATCATGGGTCACCAGCAGCATTCCCGGCGCTTGTTTTTGCATAATGCTTTCCAGCAGATCGAGGATGCGCGCCTGTGCTACCACGTCAAGGTCGGTGGTCGGTTCATCGGCGATGATAAACGGTGATTCACACAGCACCGCCATCGCAATCATCATGCGCTGCAACATGCCGCCGCTCATCTCGAACGGGTACAGCTTCAGCACGCGCGCGGCGTTTTCCAGCCCCACCGCTTCTATGGCAGCGGTAAGCGTAGCGTCATCGGCGGGTTTCCCTAACGCCAGGCAGGTTTCCCGCGCGTGGGTGTGCATGGTGTGCAGTGGATTAAAGGCGCTGCGCGGGTTCTGCATGATGGTGGCAATTTTGATGCCGCGCAGGGCGCAAGGCGAAACCGGTTTGCCATCGGCTAAAATTTCCCCCGCCGTCTGGCGAACGCCAGCGGGCAAAATGCCCAGCGTTGCGGCGCAGGTTAATGATTTCCCGCTGCCGCTACCGCCGACTAACGCCAGCACGCGCCCGCGTTGCAGGGTTAACGATACACCGTGTACCAGCGGCTGCGCGGCCTGTAGCGCGATATTACGTAGTTCAATCTGTTGCGGCATTAGTGTGCGTGCTCCGTCACCAGATGAGGGTCCAGATGATCGCGCAGTGCGTCACCCACCAGGTTAAAGGCCATCACGCTGATAAACAGCGCCAGCCCCGGCCAGAACATTTGCAGCGGCTGGGTCCAGATATACTGGCGCGCGTCGTTAATCATCACGCCCCATTCGGCGGTCGGCGCGGTCACACCGAGGCCAAGGAAAGACATCCCCGCGACGTGCAGCATCATATGGCCGATATCCAGCGTTGCCAGCACCAGCAGCGAAGGGATCACCGCGCCTGCCAGATGATCGACAAACACCCGCACATGGCCCGCACCGGAAAGCCGTGACGCCAGCACAAACTCGCGTTGGCGTAGTGAAATCACCAGGCTGCGCACCATGCGTGCATACCACGCCCAGTGCGACAGGGCGATGGCGATAATTACGTTGGTCAGCCCGGTGCCGAGCACGCCAACCATAAAGAACGACAGAATCGAGGTCGGGAAGGTCATAAACATATCGGCGACGCGCATGGTGGCCTGATCAACGCGCCCGCCAATCAACCCGGCGCTGCCGCCAATAACCAGCCCTAATGTCAGCACCAGCAGCAGGCAGGCCATTACCGAACCGAGCGACACGCGGGTCGCTGCCATCAGCCGCGAGAAAATATCGCGACCTAAGTGATCGGTGCCCAGCCAGTGCTGCGCATCCGGCGAAAGCAGGCGCGACGGCAAATCAATCGCCTGTGGGTCATACGGCAGCCACCACTGGCTGGTGAGCGCAATCAGCGCCAGCAGGGCGATAATGATCAGCGCCAGGCGTACCGACCAGCGGGAAGAGAGGAAAAAGTTCACGCGTGCGCTCCTTCATGACGACGAATGCGCGGGTCCAGCGCGGCGTTGAGCAAATCGACAATCAAATTACAGACCACAAAAACCACCACCATCATCAGCGTAAAGCACTGGATCACCGGATAGTCACGGTTAAAAATCGCCGACACCGCATAGCGCCCGACGCCCGGCCAGGCAAAGATGTTTTCGATAATCATCGTCCCGCCAATCAGTTCGCCGATATGCATCCCCACGGCGGTGATCATCGGCAGCGAGGCATTGCGCAGGATGTGGCGACGTTCGGTCTGTTTGTCGTTCAGGCCGCGCAGACGCGCCCAGGTGACGTGACGCTGACCGGCGACGTCCAGCATACTGGCGCGCAGTAAACGCGCGTTAATCGCCAGCGACATAAAGGCAATGGAAACCGCAGGCAAAATGATGTGCTGCCAGCCGCCGTAACCCATCGCGGGTAGCCATTGCAGATACACCGAAAACGCCATCACCAGTAAAAACGCCAGCCAGAAGTTAGGCATCGACACGCCAAGAAACGCGATGAAACGTACGGCGAAATCCGGCAGACGGTCGCGATGGCGCGCCGCCCAGATACCGAGCGGTACGGAAGTGAGCAGAATTAATACCAGCGCCGCACCTGCAAGTTCCAGCGTGGCGGGCAGGAAGTTCAGCATATCGTCCAGTACCGGGCGTTGGCTGGCGAATGAGATACCAAAGTCAAGATGCAGCGCCTTCCACAACCAGGTGCCGTACTGGACGTACAGCGGCTGATCCAGTCCCAGCATGGTGCGGGTAGAGGCCAGCATCTCCGGCGTCGGCGGCAGGTTAGACAGACGCAAATAATCGAGCGCCGGGTCGCCGGTACCGAGGCGCAGCATCAGAAAAATGATCACCGAGGCGGCGAGCACCATCGGGATCAGCAGCAGAAAGCGGCGTAATACGTAACGCAACATTAAGGTTTCACCGGTTTAATCTGTTCGAACGGAATTTCGGTGGCGATCGGCGCGTAGGGGATGTTACCCAGCTCCGGTTTTGATACCACCATCATTGAGATGTAACTGATAGGCAGATAAACCGCCTCGTCATGCAGACGGGTCAGAATGTCGCGATACAGCGCCTGACGTTGCGTTTCGTCATGGGTCGCCAGCACTTCGCCGATCTCTTTATCAATCAGCGGTTTGTCGGCTAATCCTTGCTGTGCCTGGAAGTCAGCGTGTGACGGTACGCGCATTGAACTGAGGAAGGCGTGTGGATCATATGGCGCGCCCCAGGTGCGGTGGAAAATCATGCCAAAACGACCGTCGCGCTGACGAGCATAGATACTGCTCTCTTCTTCGCCAATCAGCGAGACATCTGCGCCAATCTGGCGCATATCAGCCTGAATGATTTCCGCCATCGATTTGCTTAACGCATCGGTGCCGATGAACGAAAGTTCAATGCGCAGCGGCTGACCATTTTTCTCGCGGATGTCTTTGCCCGCAGGCAGCGTCCAACCGGCTTTTTCCAGCAACGCTTTCGCTTTTTGCGGATCGTACTGGCTCGGTTTCAGGCCGAGGTTGGCGTAGGGCACAGAAGGGGCAAACAGGGTGTCGGCGACCTGCTGGGTGCCATACAACGCGTTATCAATCAGCGATTTTTTGTTTACCGCGTAATTAAGAGCTTCACGTACTGCCAGCTCGTTGGTGGGGGCTTTGGCGGTATTGAGCGCCAGCATCACGGTTTCGATCGGCTGTGACAGTTGGGTGTGGTAAGCCGGATTCTGGCTAAAGCGGGCGAAGGTATCGAGCGGTAATAACCCTTCGTTTCCGTACAGCAGGTCGATATCGCCAGTTTCAAACGCCACCGCGCGGGTAGTCGGGTCCGGGATGACGTTAAAGGTGATCTTTTTAATCGCTGGCTTTTCGCCCCAGTAGTTTTCGTTACGGACGAAGACATCGTACTGATTCAGTTTCGATTCCTGCAAAATCCACGGTCCGGTGCCAATCGGCGCTTTAATTCCGTTCATGGTTTCATGGTTTTTAAACTGCGAGGGAGCGATAAAACGGAAAGGACGGGGCAGGGCCAGTTCTTGCAGGAAAGGATAGTAGGCGCTTTTCAGGGTAATTTGCAGCTCTGTTTTACTGAGTGCTTTAACATCAACAATCTGGTTTGCCAGCTCCAGCCAGGCGTGACGTTGACGGTTATCGAGCACTGCGCGGAAGTTTTCTGCCGCCGCCTCGGCATCGAACGGTTCACCGTTGGAGAATTTCACGTCATCACGCAGGGTGAAGGTCCAGGTTTTACCATCTTCTGAATGAGTCCAGCTTTTTGCCAGCCACGGGATCACCGAACCGTCTGCCTGATATTTCACCAATGGTTCATAAACCATGCTCTGGGCGAACATCTGGTTAGGCGTGTAAAGGTGCGGGTTTAGTGGCCCGACATTCACCGGCCAGGCGGTGGTGATTTCATCTGGTGCAGCGGCATGGACGATAAAAGACGCACAAGCCAGCAGCGCAAATAGAGTGCGGCGGAGTGTGGAGAGCATGGTAACCCCAATGGATTAAAATAGATGGCGGAAATAAGTATGACGATTTTAAGTATTCGTCATACTGATTACCTGTTCTGGATCAATAGATGGGCAGTCGGGTGGGCGGATCAGTTAACTGAATCGATCCATTGCACACTGTCGGCGGTGAGCGTAAAGGGAGTAGGGGTGCAGATCGCAAGGCTTAAATTTTCAAGCTGACAATGGCTGACTGACAGCGAGGAGTGATAGGTGCTGTCTACGCTGACGATTTGCCAGGCGCTGCCGCCACGCTGTTTAACGATGGCTTCTTTGCGCGTCCAGATGCGCCAGAACATTTCCAGTTGCTGATCAGGATGCACGGCGTCCATCTCAGCGTGTTCCCCGAGGCTGAATACGGCGTTCGCCAGCCAGCGCCAGTTGGCGCGCGGGCGAATCACTTCGATATCGCAGCCGACTTCGCCTTCATCACTCAACAGCAGGGCGATATCGTCACCGCTATGGCTTAAGTTGAACCATAGCGGCATTTCCGGCGCAAATGCAGGTTTGCCTTGTTCGCCATAGATGATCTCCGGTAGCGGGGGAAAGCGTGTGCGAAAGCAATGCACGCCCCGCCAGCCAGCGTTCGCGTCGTGGACCTTGCGGTGCTTGCTCGCGTAAACCCGGTGGCAGTGGAGCTGCGCTTAAGGTCGAAACTTTCCCCAGAACTATCCGATACATATCAGGGCCAACGTTTAATGGAAAATGAAAGTGCGTATCGTATCACTTGTCGCCTCATCCCGGTAACCGACTTTTCGGTCTGCCCGGCCCCAGTAAAATCGCCAGTTTGCTACCGCCTTTGGTGGTTTCCATCCAGATTTTACACACGCTGGTTAATGGCACCGAAAGTAGCATCCCTACCGGGCCGAGCAGCCATCCCCAAATTAACAATGAAAGAAATACCACCATGGTGGACATCCCCAGGCGATGGCCCATCATCCGTGGTTCTAAAATATTGCCGATGACCATATGGACCACTAAAAACAATGCGCCGACCAGAATACATTCGTAAACACCATTAAACAGCAGCACCTGAATCATTGGCGGTACGGCGGAAATTACCGCGCCGATATTGGGCACGTAGTTGAGCAAAAACGCCAGTACTGCCCACATCAGCGCAAACTGCACCCCCATCAGCTCCAGCCCCAGCCAGACGATGACACCTGTCCATAAACTGAGTAGCGTCTTCAATGCAAGATAGTGCGAAACGCCTTTAAGTGCGCGGTGTAATCCCGCGATGTGAATCTGTGGATTATTCAGCGCAAAACGCATTTTGTAAGGGACGTGGCGCACTTCAAACAGCATAAAAACTACGGTCATCACCAGCAAAAGCACGCTCGCCATTGCCCCGGAAAGCCCGGTCATTAGCGCTGTGGTGAAGGTAACCACTTTTTCCGAGTCCATCCGCTGCAGCATTCGCTCCGGCGACATATGCAAATTAAGAAAAGGCAACATCTCCTGCAATTTAAAAAGTTTGCGCGTCAGCTCCTTATTAAACTTCGGCAGCATAGAGATAAATTCGTTAAACGATGCCGCCAGTACGCCGACCAGCGCGGTTAGTGCGATCAGCATCACCACCACTACAATCGTAATGGCAACGGGGCGTTGTACTCCCCGACGAATAAACCAGGTGACGAGCGGGTTGAGGACGATGGCAAAAAACAGCGCCAGTAACAGCTGCACAATGATATCTGCCGCTGCGTGAATGCCCGCGAGGATCACTACCAGCGAGGCCAGCTTGAGCAGAATGTGCATGCCCGTTTTATCGGGTTGAGGGGTTTCCATTGGGGCTTCCTTGTGACTTTTTGTATTAAGTGTAGCGGGAGTCACGCCAGCAATATTCTGATTCTTACTGCTGATTTTCACGTCAGCACGTGGTAAAAATGAAACACTGTTGTAAAAATGTGGTGATCCTCATGCCCGAACCCGTAGCCGAACCCGCGCTAAACGGATTGCGCCTGAATTTGCGCATTGTCTCTATAGTCATGTTTAACTTCGCCAGCTACCTCACCATCGGGTTGCCGCTCGCTGTATTACCGGGCTATGTCCATGATGTGATGGGCTTTAGCGCCTTCTGGGCAGGATTGGTTATCAGCCTGCAATATTTCGCCACCTTGCTGAGCCGCCCTCATGCCGGACGTTACGCCGATTCGCTGGGACCCAAAAAGATTGTCGTCTTCGGTTTATGCGGCTGCTTTTTGAGCGGTCTGGGGTATCTGACGGCAGGATTAACCGCCAGTCTGCCTGTCATCAGCCTGTTATTACTTTGCCTGGGGCGCGTCATCCTTGGGATTGGGCAAAGTTTTGCCGGAACGGGATCGACCCTATGGGGCGTTGGCGTGGTTGGCTCGCTGCATATCGGGCGGGTGATTTCGTGGAACGGCATTGTCACTTACGGGGCGATGGCGATGGGTGCGCCGTTAGGCGTCGTGTTTTATCACTGGGGCGGCTTGCAGGCGTTAGCGTTAATCATTATGGGCGTGGCGCTGGTGGCCATTTTGTTGGCGATCCCGCGTCCGACGGTAAAAGCCAGTAAAGGCAAACCGCTGCCGTTTCGCGCGGTGCTTGGGCGCGTCTGGCTGTACGGTATGGCGCTGGCACTGGCTTCCGCCGGATTTGGCGTCATCGCCACCTTTATCACGCTGTTTTATGACGCTAAAGGTTGGGACGGTGCGGCTTTCGCGCTGACGCTGTTTAGCTGTGCGTTTGTCGGTACGCGTTTGTTATTCCCTAACGGCATTAACCGTATCGGTGGCTTAAACGTAGCGATGATTTGCTTTAGCGTTGAGATAATCGGCCTGCTACTGGTTGGCGTGGCGACTATGCCGTGGATGGCGAAAATCGGCGTCTTACTGGCGGGGGCCGGGTTTTCGCTGGTGTTCCCGGCATTGGGTGTAGTGGCGGTAAAAGCGGTTCCGCAGCAAAATCAGGGGGCGGCGCTGGCAACTTACACCGTATTTATGGATTTATCGCTTGGCGTGACTGGACCACTGGCTGGGCTGGTGATGAGCTGGGCGGGCGTACCGGTGATTTATCTGGCGGCGGCGGGACTGGTCGCAATCGCGTTATTACTGACGTGGCGATTAAAAAAACGGCCTCCGGAACACGTCCCTGAGGCCGCCTCATCATCTTAAAACTTACTGAATAACCAGCGTATTAATGATGTTTTCTGCGGTGGTCTGCGCTTTTTGCTGATCGTCAGCGGGCAGCGTAATTTGCATGGTCAGCAGTTGATTACCCACGTTACCCAGAATAACGGAAGAGTACGCCGTCTGGCCTTTCGCGGAGATAATACTGTCTAACTGCTGCATTTTGTGACCTTTCAGCTCAATGGCTTTATTGGTTACCACTTGCAGCTGCGGATCGCGGCTACGTTGCTGATCTTCCAGACGCTTCGCCAGCACCGCCAGATCTTCTTTCGGATCATCGCCCATGATGACGATGACTGCTTTCTGCCCGGTGGCGTCGGACCAGACATGCATGTTATTGGCCTGCGTTCCCAGCTTACCGCTCTGGTCGGTCATATCCGCTGGCAGCGAGAAACTTAACTTGCCATCAAGCAGGTTGACGGGATTCCCGGTAGCGTTACTTTCCGCGACCGAACCCTGCGCCGTAGCGTTAGTGTCTTTATCATCACAGGCCGCAAGCCCCATAACCAGCAGGCCAATTCCGACATATTTAACCAGATTGCGCATTGACTTCTTCCTTTCGATAAACGGCCATAACGGCTCATTCATCCATCTTATCACAACTCTGATAACGAACCTTTAACTCGCCTGCAAAGCGTTGATTTCGGATTTATCTGCCAGTCTTTTCAACAGCATATTGAGTAATACGCCATACATTGGCAGGAAGAAAACGATACTGATTAACACTTTGAAACAGTAATCGACCAGCGCGATTTCCATCCAGTGTTCAGCCATAAAGGCATCCGGGCTACGCCAGAAGGCAATGAAGAAAAAGGCCAGCGTGTCGCTGACGTTACCGAACAGTGTGGACGCTGTCGGTGCCAGCCACCAGCGGCGACTCTGACGCAGGCGGTTAAAAACGTGCACGTCGAGGATTTGCCCCAGCGCGTAGGCCATGAAACTGGCGGTGGCGATACGGGCGACAAACAGGTTGAAGTGGGCGAGTGCGCCGAATCCCTGCCAGGAACCCATATAGAATAGCGACGAGATGACGTAGGAGATTAATAACGCAGGGATCATTACCGCGAAGATAATGCGTCGGGCCAGCGGTGCGCCAAAAATACGCACGGTCAGGTCGGTAGCAAGAAAAATAAACGGAAAGCTAAACGCGCCCCAGGTGGTATGGAAACCCAAAATGGAGACGGGAAGCTGAACCAGATAGTTACTGGAGGTGATCACCAGCAGATGAAATAACGATAACCAGAACAACGCCTTATAGCGTTGAGTTTGCGAGAAAACGTTCATATTGTACCTTTTTGATTAACCATTGGGGTGAGGGAACCCAATACGTACGACACGTCTGTTACCTTAACATAATAACGTGCTTACCCTTTTTTCGAGCCGCCGCATGATACTGCTTTACGTTGACAATGCAATGGTTAATTTTCACGCAATCGTTAACCTAGTTTGCTTACGGACTCACAGGGCGTAAACTAGCGCCGTTTTTTTAAGTGATGAGAAGAAAATGACCGATCTCTTTTCCAGCCCTGACCACACACTCGACGCGCTTGGCCTGCGCTGCCCGGAACCGGTGATGATGGTGCGCAAAACCGTGCGCAATATGCAGCCTGGCGAAACGTTGCTGATTATCGCCGACGATCCGGCCACTACCCGCGATATTCCTGGGTTTTGTACCTTTATGGAACACGAACTGGTTGCTAAAGAGACGGATGGACTGCCTTATCGTTATTTGATTCGTAAAGGCGGTTGATAGGGGCTGATTGGCTTCGATGCCGCCTTTTCCCCTCACCCTAACCCTCTCCCCAGAGGGGCGAGGGGACCGATCGCGCTCAATGTTGCGATCGGTTTGCCTTATCTCCTGCGCAACAATCTTAACGCATTCGCTGTCACCAGCACCGTCGCCCCCGTATCTGCCAGCACTGCCAGCCACAACCCGGTCATCCCTAACAGCGTGGTGACGAGGAAGATCCCTTTCAGCCCCAGCGCAATAGTGATGTTCTGGCGGATATTGGCGTGAGTGGCGCGTGCCAGTTCAATCATTTGCACCAGGCCGCGCAGGTGGTTATGGGTTAATGCTGCGTCGGCGGTTTCCAGCGCCACGTCTGTGCCGCTACCCATTGCAATCCCGATGGCGGCAGCTTTCATCGCTGGCGCGTCGTTAATACCGTCACCGACCATCGCCAGCGGCGCATGTTGATTCAGCTCGGTCACCGCTTTGACTTTATCTTCCGGCAACAGGCCCGCTTTAAACTCCAGCCCCAGCTCCCCGGCAATTGCCGCCGCTGCGCGTGGATTATCGCCGGTGAGGATCACCCCTTTGACGCCCAGCGCGTTCAGTTCACTGATGGCAGTTGCAGCATCGGCGCGCAGGGTATCCTGTAACGCAATGACACCAAGCACGTCATCGTTACGTACTACCAGCACTACCGTTTGCCCGGCGCTTTCCAGTTCGTTAATTAAACCAGTAAATGCATCAGCGGGATGTTTCCCGGCAGCGCAAATCAATACGCGCTCACCGTTAACCTGCGCTTCAATGCCAGACCCGACCAGCGCCCGCTGTGATTCGGCGGTGGGAATGGCGAGTTCAGCAACCTGTGCTTCGCGTACGATGGCTTGCGCCAGTGGATGCGTCGCGCCTTGCTCGACCGCCGCCGCCAGTGTCAGCAGTTCAGATTCACTAATACCCGTTGCCGGATGAATCGCGGTAACGCGCGGTTTACCGACGGTCAGCGTACCGGTTTTATCAAACGCCACCTGAGTAACACGACCCAGCTGTTCCAGCGCCGCTCCGCCTTTAATCAACGCCCCACGACGCGCTGCCGCCGCCAGCCCGGAGGTAATCGCCGCAGGCGTTGAGATAACTAACGCACACGGGCAGCCAATCAGCAGCAGCGTCAGCCCTTTATAAATCCACTCCTGCCAGCTGGCGGCAAACAGCAGCGGTGGCACCAGCGTCACCAGCAGAGCGACGGCCATAATCGCGGGCGTATAGATACGGCTGAAACGGTCGATAAACCGCTCAATGGGAGCGCGACGCTCTTCGGCTTCTTCGATCAGTTTCAGAATCCGGTCAATGGCGCTGGCTCCCGGTTCTGACAGCACTTCCAACGTCACCAGACGGTCTACGCTGGTGGCACCAGCAGGGACTTTATCGCCCGTTGCGCGCTCCACCGGAATGGATTCGCCGGTCAGGGCGCTTTCATCAAAACTGGCAAACGGTGAGAGCAGTTTACCGTCGGCAGGCAAACGCCCACCTGCGGCGACTTCAATCACATCGCCAGGGCGCAGGCTGTTAATCGCCACCTCTTCCCGCTCACCCTTACGCAGGCGCGTGGCGGTTTCTGGTTTCAGCGCCATTAACGCGCTAACGCCCTGACGCGCGCGGCTGGCGGCCCAGCCTTCCAGTCGTTCACCAATCAAAAACAGCAGCAACACCATCGCAGCTTCAGCCGTTGCGCCAATAAACAGTGCACCAATAGCGGCTACGCTCATTAAGGTTTCAATGGCGAAGTAGCTGCCGGATTTGATCAACCGTAATGCCTGACGAGCAATCGGGTACAGCCCAACCAGCGTGGTCGCGATAAACGCCAGTTGCCCGAACGGATGATTGAACTGCTCCAGACCCCAGCTGATTGCCATCATCACGATTAGCGTAATCAGCGGCAGATTCTCTTTCAGGCGTGATGCTTGCGGTTCTTCGGCGGCCTGTTCATCGCGCAGGGAATAGCCTGCTTTTTGCAGCGCAGATTCAACTTGTGCACGAATGTCATTGTCGGCATCGACCACCAGTTTTTCGGTGGCGAACAACACCTGCACCTGATTCACGCCTGCAAGCTGGCGCACGGCATTTTCTACCTTGCGCGCACAGGCGGCGCAGTCCATGCCGCTGACTTTCCAGCTATAGCGGGTGCCGGAGACGTTTTCAGAGAGAGTTGGCGTGCTGGAACATGCGCCGTCGCAGCAACAGTCGTTGGCGTTCTGTACCGTGGTTAGCGGTTTGAACGCAGCAAATTGAGGGGCTTTCTTGCCGTGATTGTCAGGAGTCGACATGGCATCCTCCGGTTAAGTTTTTTCTCATTAACCGAAGGATACACTCTGGAGTCGACTCCAGAGTCAAGTTTTATCAGAGATACAGCGAGCGGACGATCAGGAAGTGACCGGCAAAGTAGCAGGCCGCAGCAATCGCGTTATCCGCACGGAAGCGTCGGCGATAGTGGCTCCCCAGCCAGACAAAGTTACTGATAAACAGCAACGAAGCGCCAACAAACGCAGAGAGCGCCGGAGCGGTCGGACGGAAGAACCACAGTTCACCTGCCAGCCACACCATCACCAGCGTCATGCCGATAAACGTGCAGATAGGCCAACGGTACTCTTCCAGGCGCGTCCAGATAATCGCCAGTAACAGCGCACCCAGAACCAGCAGCACCAGTGGTAGAGGCCAGAAGAAAGAGAGCGTCATCTGACTGGCGAAATAGATGGTGTACAGCAGGTGCGAGAGGAAAAACGCGCCGATGGCGTACATCAGACGTTGACGTGGCAACAGGGTTAGCGCATCGCCCAGCAGTGAGGCGCACAGCCCTGCCAGCACCAGATAGCTAATGGCGTCGAACATCGGCGCTTGCCAGGCCAGTAACAGCAGGAGAAGAAGGGTTAACGGTTTAAACACCCAGCGTTGCCAGGTTGGCCCACGATACGATGCATCCACAGATAGCCATGCGGAAAGACAGACAGCGATAAACGACCAAAGCATCTTAGTTCCTTGAATTCGTTATTTTTTCGTAAGCGGAATGCCTACGGTCTTGCTTCCAGTTTAGTGGCGAGGGTGGACGGATGACAACACCATAACTGGCAGGGTATGCTTATTTCCGCATTTTCCGATGAGGGATAAAGATGAGCAAACCACCTCTTTTCTTTATTGTTATCATTGGCTTAATTGTCGTCGCCGCATCGTTTCGTTTTATGCAACAGCGACGGGAAAAAGCTGATAATGATATGGCTCCGCTCCAGCAAAAGCTGGTGGTGGTGAGCAACAAGCGGGAAAAACCGATTAACGATCGCCGTTCGCGCCAGCAGGAAGTGACTCCGGCAGGCACCAGTATACGCTATGAGGCAAGCTTCAAACCGCAAAGCGGAGGAATGGAGCAGACGTTTCGCCTCGACGCCCAGCAGTACCACGCCCTGACAGTGGGCGATAAAGGTACGCTGAGCTATAAAGGAACGCGCTTTGTCAGCTTTGTAGGCGAACAATAAGGTTATTTTTTAACTTTAAATTTCTTCTGCCAGGCCAGCAGTTCAAACACGCCGAAAAGGAAAATCCGTACCTTTTCGGCGGTGGTCATCTGCGGGCCATCTTTCGGTAAAGTGGATTTCAATAGCGCCAGCTGCATACCATGCATCAGCACGGTAAAAATCAGCGCCACGTTAACGAAGATATTCAGCGGGCGTGGGAAGGGATGCACCAGGTTGAGGATTAAAAATCCCCAAACGCAGAGCATTAACAAACGACCAATATTAATCAGCATCACTTTCTCCTTGTGCTTCGCGTTGATACAGCCGATAAGCCACCTGACCCGCCACTTTTTCCCGATGTAATGACCAGTTTGCTGGAACAGTGGGCAGACCGTTTTCGACTTCGCTTTCGACATAAATCAGGGCTTCGTCAGCCAGCCAGCCGTTATCTTCCAGTAAATTTATCGTCTCTTCTAACAAGCCACGGCGGAACGGTGGATCGACAAACACGATATTATGCGGTGTACCTTTTTGCGCCAGGAATGACATCGCGTTGCTGTTCACCACGCGTGCATTGCCTGCTTTTAGTGTCGCCAGATTCTTAATTAACTGCTGAGAAACCGCGCGATCCATCTCAATCAACGTTGCCCCCGCAGCGTAGCGCGATAACGCTTCCAGCCCCAGCGCGCCGCTCCCGGCGAAGCAATCCAGACATTGGGCGTCAACAATGACCGGAGCCAGCCAGTTAAACAACGTTTCGCGTACGCGGTCGGTGGTGGGGCGCAGACCTGGGCTATCAGGAACCGGGAGTTTACGGCCTCGCCACTGCCCGCCAATAATGCGGATTTGGCCGCTGCCGGAATGATTCGGTTTTTTCATGATAAATTGCTCAATCCGCCAGATAACACATACTTGCAGGCGGTGATGTGAATTAAGTTAAGTGATAGACTATTTCATCATTTTTTTAGCTGCTATGTACATAGCGTTAACGCTGTGCCATGAAGCAACAGCGAGGAGTGTAGTCGCAAATGGCGAAAGAAAAAAAACGTGGCTTTTTTTCCTGGCTGGGCTTTGGTCAAAAAGAGCAGACCCCGGAAAAAGAGACAGAAGTTCAGAATGAACAACCGGTTGTAGAAGAAATCGTTCAGGCGCAAGAGCCTGTGAAGGCCTCTGAACAAGCCGTTGAAGAGCAGCCGCAAGCGCATACTGAAGCCGAGGCGGAAACTTTTGCTGCCGACGTTGTGGAAGTCACTGAACAGGTTGCTGAAAGTGAAAAAGCGCAGCCTGAAGCGGAAGTCGTTGCACAGCCGGAACCGGTCGTAGAAGAAACGCCGGAGCCAGTGGCTATCGAACGTGAAGAGCTGCCGTTGCCGGAAGACGTCAACGCCGAAGCGGTTTCGCCAGAAGAGTGGCAGGCTGAAGCGGAAACCGTAGAGATTGTCGAAGCGGCGGAAGAAGAAGCGGCTAAAGAAGAAATTACCGACGAAGAGCTGGAAACGGCGCTGGCTGCCGAAGCGGCAGAAGAGGCGGTGATGGTGGTTCCTCCGGCAGAAGAAGAGCAGCCGGTGGAAGAAATCGCTCAGGAGCAGGAAAAACCGACCAAAGAAGGTTTTTTCGCGCGCCTGAAACGCAGCCTGTTAAAAACCAAAGAAAATCTCGGTTCCGGATTTATCAGCCTGTTCCGCGGTAAAAAAATCGACGATGATCTGTTTGAGGAGCTGGAAGAGCAGCTTTTGATCGCCGATGTGGGTGTGGAAACCACACGTAAAATTATCACCAATCTGACGGAAGGCGCATCCCGCAAGCAGCTTCGTGACGCCGAGGCGCTCTATGGCCTGCTGAAAGAAGAGATGGGCGAGATTCTGGCGAAAGTCGATGAGCCGCTGAATGTTGAAGGCAAAGCGCCGTTTGTGATCCTGATGGTGGGCGTCAACGGTGTGGGTAAAACCACGACGATTGGTAAGCTGGCGCGTCAGTTTGAGCAGCAGGGTAAATCGGTGATGCTGGCGGCGGGTGATACTTTCCGTGCAGCTGCGGTTGAACAGCTTCAGGTCTGGGGTCAGCGCAACAATATTCCGGTGATTGCCCAGCATACCGGGGCGGATTCCGCCTCTGTTATCTTCGACGCCATTCAGGCAGCTAAAGCGCGTAATATCGACGTCCTGATTGCCGATACAGCCGGACGCCTGCAGAACAAATCGCACCTGATGGAAGAGTTGAAGAAAATCGTCCGCGTGATGAAGAAACTCGACGTTGAAGCGCCGCATGAAGTTATGCTGACTATTGATGCCAGCACCGGGCAGAACGCGGTAAGCCAGGCCAAACTGTTCCATGAAGCCGTTGGCTTAACCGGCATCACGCTAACGAAACTGGACGGCACGGCGAAAGGCGGGGTAATTTTCTCGGTGGCTGACCAGTTTGGTATCCCTATCCGCTACATTGGTGTCGGCGAACGTATTGAGGATTTGCGTCCGTTTAAGGCGGACGACTTTATAGAGGCACTTTTTGCCCGAGAGGATTAACAATGATTCGCTTTGAACATGTCAGCAAGGCTTATCTCGGTGGGAGACAGGCGCTGCAGGGCGTTACGTTCCATATGCAGCCGGGTGAGATGGCGTTTCTGACCGGTCATTCCGGCGCAGGGAAAAGTACCCTCCTGAAGCTGATCTGTGGGATTGAGCGGCCCAGCGCCGGGAAAATCTGGTTTAGCGGCCATGACATCACGCGTCTGAAAAACCGTGAAGTTCCGTTTCTGCGCCGCCAGATTGGCATGATTTTCCAGGATCACCATCTACTGATGGACCGTACTGTCTACGATAACGTGGCGATCCCGCTGATTATCGCCGGTGCCAGCGGTGACGATATTCGTCGCCGGGTGTCGGCGGCGCTGGATAAAGTCGGGCTACTGGACAAAGCGAAGAACTTCCCTATTCAGCTTTCGGGCGGTGAACAACAGCGTGTTGGCATTGCCCGCGCGGTGGTGAACAAGCCCGCGGTACTGCTGGCGGACGAACCGACTGGTAACCTGGACGACGCGCTGTCGGAAGGCATTTTACGTCTGTTTGAAGAGTTTAACCGCGTTGGGGTAACCGTATTGATGGCAACGCACGACATCAACCTGATCTCGCGGCGTTCCTATCGCATGCTCACCCTGAGCGATGGTCACTTGCATGGAGGCGTGGGCCATGAATAAGCGCGATGCAATCAATCATATTCGGCAGTTTGGCGGGCGTCTTGATCGCTTCCGTAAATCGGTCGGCGGCTCAGGCGACGGCGGTCGTAACGCACCAAAACGCGCGAAATCCTCGCCAAAACCGGTAAATCGCAAAACCAACGTTTTCAACGAACAGGTGCGCTATGCCTTCCACGGCGCATTGCAGGATCTGAAAAGCAAACCGTTCGCCACGTTTTTAACGGTGATGGTTATCGCCATTTCTCTGACGCTGCCCAGCGTCTGTTATATGGTGTACAAAAACGTTAACCAGGCGGCGACGCAGTATTATCCGTCACCGCAAATCACTGTTTATCTGCAAAAAACGCTGGACGATGACGCTGCTGCGGGCGTGGTGGCACAGTTGCAGGCCGAGCAAGGCGTGGAGAAAGTGAACTATCTTTCTCGTGAAGACGCACTGGGTGAGTTCCGTAACTGGTCTGGTTTTGGTGGTGCGCTGGATATGCTGGAAGAAAACCCGCTTCCGGCAGTGGCGGTGGTGATCCCGAAACTCGATTTCCAGGGGACGGAATCACTGAATACGCTGCGTGATCGTATCACGCAGATTAACGGCATTGACGAAGTGCGGATGGATGACAGCTGGTTTGCCCGTCTGGCGGCGTTGACCGGGCTGGTCGGGCGCGTTTCGGCGATGATCGGCGTGTTGATGGTGGCGGCCGTGTTCCTCGTCATCGGTAACAGTGTGCGTCTGAGTATCTTTGCTCGCCGTGACTCCATTAACGTACAGAAACTGATTGGTGCGACAGATGGATTCATCCTGCGCCCGTTCCTGTATGGTGGCGCACTGCTGGGATTTTCTGGCGCATTGTTGTCATTAATTTTGTCAGAAATTCTGGTGCTGCGATTGTCATCGGCGGTTGCGGAAGTGGCACAGGTTTTCGGAACGAAGTTTGATATCAATGGCTTATCATTCGATGAATGCCTGCTATTGCTGCTGGTATGCTCGATGATTGGCTGGGTGGCAGCGTGGCTTGCCACGGTACAACATTTACGCCACTTTACGCCTGAATAATAAAAGCGTGTTATACTCTTTCCCTGCAATGGGTTCCGTAGCAGGGAAAGAGACCCCGTTGTCTCTTCCCGGTATTTCATCTCTATGTCACATTTTGTGCGTAATTTATTCACAAGCTTGCATTGAACTTGTGGATAAAATCACGGTCTGATAAAACAGTGAATGATAACCTCGTTGCTCTTAAGCTCTGGCACAGTTGTTGCTACCACTGAAGCGCCAGAAGATATCGATTGAGAGGATTTGAATGACTGACAAAATGCAAAGTTTAGCTTTAGCCCCAGTTGGCAACCTGGATTCCTACATCCGGGCAGCTAACGCGTGGCCGATGTTGTCGGCTGACGAGGAGCGGGCGCTGGCTGAAAAGCTGCATTACCATGGCGATCTGGAAGCAGCTAAAACGCTGATCCTGTCTCACCTGCGGTTTGTTGTTCATATTGCTCGTAATTATGCGGGCTATGGCCTGCCACAGGCGGATTTGATTCAGGAAGGTAACATCGGCCTGATGAAAGCAGTGCGCCGTTTCAACCCGGAAGTGGGTGTGCGCCTGGTCTCCTTCGCCGTTCACTGGATCAAAGCAGAGATCCACGAATACGTTCTGCGTAACTGGCGTATCGTCAAAGTTGCGACCACCAAAGCGCAGCGCAAACTGTTCTTCAACCTGCGTAAAACCAAGCAGCGTCTGGGCTGGTTTAACCAGGATGAAGTCGAAATGGTGGCCCGTGAACTGGGCGTAACCAGCAAAGACGTACGTGAGATGGAATCACGTATGGCGGCACAGGACATGACCTTTGACCTGTCTTCCGACGACGATTCCGACAGCCAGCCGATGGCTCCGGTGCTCTATCTGCAGGATAAATCATCTAACTTTGCCGACGGCATTGAAGATGATAACTGGGAAGAGCAGGCGGCAAACCGTCTGACCGACGCGATGCAGGGTCTGGACGAACGCAGCCAGGACATCATCCGTGCGCGCTGGCTGGACGAAGACAACAAGTCCACGTTGCAGGAACTGGCTGACCGTTACGGCGTTTCCGCTGAGCGTGTACGCCAGCTGGAAAAGAACGCGATGAAAAAATTGCGTGCTGCCATTGAAGCGTAATTTCCGCTATTAAGCAGAGAACCCTGGATGAGAGTCCGGGGTTTTTGTTTTTTGGGCCTCTGTAATAATCAATTTCCCCTCCGGCAAAACGCCAATCCCCACGCAGATTGTTAATAAACTGTCAAAATAGCTATTCCAATATCATAAAAATCGGGTATGTTTTAGCAGAGTATGCTGCTAAAGCACGGGTAGTCATGCATAAAACGAAATAAAGTGCTGAAAAACAACATCACAACACACGTAATAACCAGAAGAATGGGGATTCTCAGGATGAACATAAAGGGTAAAGCGTTACTGGCAGGATGTATCGCGCTGGCATTCAGCAATATGGCTCTGGCAGAAGATATTAAAGTCGCGGTCGTGGGCGCAATGTCCGGTCCGGTTGCGCAGTACGGTGACCAGGAGTTTACCGGCGCAGAGCAGGCGGTTGCGGATATCAACGCTAAAGGCGGCATTAAAGGCAACAAACTGCAAATCGTAAAATATGACGATGCCTGTGACCCGAAACAGGCGGTTGCGGTGGCGAACAAAGTCGTTAACGACGGCATTAAATATGTGATTGGTCACCTCTGTTCTTCATCAACGCAGCCTGCGTCTGACATCTACGAAGACGAAGGCATTTTAATGATCACCCCAGCGGCAACCGCGCCGGAGCTGACCGCCCGTGGCTATCAGCTGATCCTGCGCACCACCGGCCTGGACTCCGACCAGGGGCCGACGGCGGCGAAATATATTCTTGAGAAAGTGAAACCGCAGCGTATTGCTATCGTTCACGACAAACAGCAATACGGCGAAGGTCTGGCGCGAGCGGTGCAGGACGGCCTGAAGAAAGGCAATGCAAACGTGGTGTTCTTTGATGGCATCACCGCCGGGGAAAAAGATTTCTCAACGCTGGTGGCGCGTCTGAAAAAAGAGAATATCGACTTCGTTTACTACGGCGGTTATCACCCGGAAATGGGGCAAATCCTGCGTCAGGCACGCGCGGCAGGGCTGAAAACTCAGTTTATGGGGCCGGAAGGTGTGGCTAACGTTTCGCTGTCTAACATTGCGGGCGAATCAGCGGAAGGGCTGCTGGTGACCAAGCCGAAGAACTACGATCAGGTTCCGGCGAACAAACCCATTGTTGACGCGATCAAAGCGAAAAAACAGGACCCAAGTGGCGCATTCGTTTGGACCACCTACGCCGCGCTGCAATCTTTGCAGGCGGGCCTGAATCAGTCTGACGATCCGGCTGAAATCGCCAAATACCTGAAAGCGAACTCCGTGGATACCGTAATGGGACCGCTGACCTGGGATGAGAAAGGCGATCTGAAAGGCTTTGAGTTCGGCGTATTTGACTGGCACGCCAACGGCACGGCGACCGATGCGAAGTAATCATTAATCGGCAACTTTGGGTTGCCGCCAAATTGCTAATATCGAGTACGTTGCTTCATGCCGGATGCGGCGTAAACGCCTTATCCGGCCTACAAGATCCAAAGAAATCAGTAAATTGCAACACACATTGTAGGCCTGATAAGCGTAGCGCATCAGGCAATATCACTTTTGAAATCAAACTTGACGATTAACACTTCTCCCAGCCGCCCTGTTGTGCCGTAAACCCCAGCGCCTGCATAAACGCCGTCATCACACCGCGATCTTCCACGCCTGCATCCGCCATCCACCAGCATGAAACGCCAGGATTGTTACGCAAAACCTCTTCCAGCAGATATTGCCCCACACCGCGACGGCGGGTGACTTCCCGCACGCGCAGGGAATCCAGTGCTCCCTCGGTGCCGCTTAAGGTTACCCGCACGGCAGCGAGCAGGCGCTCGTTAAAACGCGCGGCGTAGATACGGTGGTTATCGTCAACCTGTAACGAGGAAGGGGAATACTCCGGCCAGATCTTTTGCAGGTCAATCCGGTCTTGGTCGCTAAATTTTTCTAATCGAATGATGGTCAGCTTCATGGGTAACCCGTGTAAATCACAAAAGTGGAACCAGTGTAGCGAAATAATTTAATCGGAGGCTTTCTCTTTTTTTATTTCTTTTGGCAGGTGATTAATTTTTTAACAGCAATAATTACAAAATTAAAACATTAGAGAATGAAAAATGTCCAGCATAATCCCCTGAATGATAGTGAATTATTCCGCCCTTTGTGCCGTTATTTTATGCTGACAAAGGCACTTTTTTCTGTTTATCTATCAATAAATTCAGAATATTATCTGTTCTTAATCGACTGAAAAATAGGGATTTTAATCGCTATTATCACAAAATACTGCGCTAACCCCTTAATCAGACAGGCAAAAACAGTGCAGTATAAAAAAAGAACAGTCTGATTTGTTAACACATAAAAACAAAGCAACACAACATCACGAATGGGGATTTTTGACTATGAAACGGAATGCGAAAACTATCATCGCAGGGATGATTGCACTGGCAATTTCACACACCGCTATGGCTGACGATATTAAAGTCGCCGTTGTCGGCGCGATGTCCGGCCCGATTGCCCAGTGGGGCGATATGGAATTTAACGGCGCGCGTCAGGCAATTAAAGACATTAATGCCAAAGGGGGAATTAAGGGCGATAAACTGGTTGGCGTGGAATATGACGACGCATGCGACCCGAAACAAGCCGTTGCGGTCGCCAACAAAATCGTTAATGACGGCATTAAATACGTTATTGGTCATCTGTGTTCTTCTTCTACCCAGCCTGCGTCAGATATCTATGAAGACGAAGGTATTCTGATGATCTCGCCGGGAGCGACCAACCCGGAGCTGACCCAACGCGGTTATCAACACATTATGCGTACTGCCGGGCTGGACTCTTCCCAGGGGCCAACGGCGGCAAAATACATTCTTGAGACGGTGAAGCCCCAGCGCATCGCCATCATTCACGACAAACAACAGTATGGCGAAGGGCTGGCGCGTTCGGTGCAGGACGGGCTGAAAGCGGCTAACGCCAACGTCGTCTTCTTCGACGGTATTACCGCCGGGGAGAAAGATTTCTCCGCGCTGATCGCCCGCCTGAAAAAAGAAAACATCGACTTCGTTTACTACGGCGGTTACTACCCGGAAATGGGGCAGATGCTGCGCCAGGCCCGTTCCGTTGGCCTGAAAACCCAGTTTATGGGGCCGGAAGGTGTGGGTAATGCGTCGTTGTCGAACATTGCCGGTGATGCCGCCGAAGGCATGTTGGTCACTATGCCAAAACGCTATGACCAGGATCCGGCAAACCAGGGCATCGTTGATGCGCTGAAAGCAGACAAGAAAGATCCGTCCGGGCCTTATGTCTGGATCACCTACGCGGCGGTGCAATCTCTGGCGACTGCCCTTGAGCGTACCGGCAGCGATGAGCCGCTGGCGCTGGTGAAAGATTTAAAAGCTAACGGTGCAAACACCGTGATTGGGCCGCTGAACTGGGATGAAAAAGGCGATCTTAAGGGATTTGATTTTGGTGTCTTCCAGTGGCACGCCGACGGTTCATCCACGGCAGCCAAGTGATCATCCCACCGCCCGTAAAATGCGGGCGGGTTTAGAAAGGTTACCTTATGTCTGAGCAGTTTTTTGTATTTCTTGCAGCAGATGTTTAACGGCGTCACGCTGGGCAGTACCTACGCGCTGATAGCCATCGGCTACACCATGGTTTACGGCATTATCGGCATGATCAACTTCGCCCACGGCGAGGTTTATATGATTGGCAGCTACGTCTCATTTATGATCATCGCCGCGCTGATGATGATGGGCATTGATACCGGCTGGCTGCTGGTAGCTGCGGGATTCGTCGGCGCAATCGTCATTGCCAGCGCCTACGGCTGGAGTATCGAACGGGTGGCTTACCGCCCGGTGCGTAACTCTAAGCGCCTGATTGCACTCATCTCTGCAATCGGTATGTCCATCTTCCTGCAAAACTACGTCAGCCTGACCGAAGGTTCGCGCGACGTGGCGCTGCCGAGCCTGTTTAACGGTCAGTGGGTGGTGGGGCATAGCGAAAACTTCTCTGCCTCTATTACCACCATGCAGGCGGTGATCTGGATTGTTACCTTCCTCGCCATGCTGGCGCTGACGATTTTCATTCGCTATTCCCGCATGGGTCGCGCGTGTCGTGCCTGCGCGGAAGATCTGAAAATGGCGAGTCTGCTTGGCATTAACACCGACCGGGTGATTGCGCTGACCTTTGTGATTGGCGCGGCGATGGCGGCGGTGGCGGGTGTGCTGCTCGGTCAGTTCTACGGCGTCATTAACCCCTACATCGGCTTTATGGCCGGGATGAAAGCCTTTACCGCGGCGGTGCTCGGTGGGATTGGCAGCATTCCGGGAGCGATGATTGGCGGCCTGATTCTGGGGATTGCGGAGGCGCTCTCTTCTGCCTATCTGAGTACGGAATATAAAGATGTGGTCTCATTCGCCCTGCTGATTCTGGTGCTGCTGGTGATGCCGACCGGTATTCTGGGTCGCCCGGAGGTAGAGAAAGTATGAAACCGATGCATATTGCAATGGCGCTGCTCTCTGCCGCGATGTTCTTTGTGCTGGCGGGCGTCTTTATGGGCGTGCAACTGGAGCTGGATGGCACCAAACTGGTGGTCGACACGGCTTCGGATGTCCGTTGGCAGTGGGTGTTTATCGGCACGGCGGTGGTCTTTTTCTTCCAGCTTTTGCGACCGGCTTTCCAGAAAGGGTTGAAAAGCGTTTCCGGACCGAAGTTTATTCTGCCCGCCATTGATGGCTCCACGGTGAAGCAGAAACTGTTCCTCGTGGCGCTGTTGGTGCTTGCGGTGGCGTGGCCGTTTATGGTTTCACGCGGGACGGTGGATATTGCCACCCTGACCATGATCTACATTATCCTCGGTCTCGGGCTGAACGTGGTTGTTGGTCTTTCTGGTCTGCTGGTGCTGGGGTACGGCGGTTTTTACGCCATCGGCGCTTACACTTTTGCGCTGCTCAATCACTATTACGGCTTGGGCTTCTGGACCTGCCTGCCGATTGCTGGATTAATGGCAGCGGCGGCGGGCTTCCTGCTCGGTTTTCCGGTGCTGCGTTTGCGCGGTGACTATCTGGCGATCGTTACCCTCGGTTTCGGCGAAATTGTGCGCATATTGCTGCTCAATAACACCGAAATTACCGGCGGCCCGAACGGAATCAGTCAGATCCCGAAACCGACACTCTTCGGACTCGAGTTCAGCCGTACCGCTCGTGAAGGCGGCTGGGACACGTTCAGTAATTTCTTTGGCCTGAAATACGATCCCTCCGATCGTGTCATCTTCCTCTACCTGGTGGCGTTGCTGCTGGTGGTGCTAAGCCTGTTTGTCATTAACCGCCTGCTGCGGATGCCGCTGGGGCGTGCGTGGGAAGCGTTGCGTGAAGATGAAATCGCCTGCCGTTCGCTGGGCTTAAGCCCGCGTCGTATCAAGCTGACTGCCTTTACCATAAGTGCCGCGTTTGCCGGTTTTGCCGGAACGCTGTTTGCGGCGCGTCAGGGCTTTGTCAGCCCGGAATCCTTCACCTTTGCCGAATCGGCGTTTGTGCTGGCGATAGTGGTGCTCGGCGGTATGGGCTCGCAATTTGCGGTGATTCTGGCGGCAATTTTGCTGGTGGTGTCGCGCGAGTTGATGCGTGATTTCAACGAATACAGCATGTTAATGCTCGGTGGTTTGATGGTGCTGATGATGATCTGGCGTCCGCAGGGCTTGCTGCCCATGACGCGCCCGCAACTGAAGCTGAAAAACGGCGCAGCGAAAGGAGAGCAGGCATGAGTCAGCCATTATTATCTGTTAACGGCCTGATGATGCGCTTCGGCGGCCTGCTGGCGGTGAACAACGTCAATCTTGAACTGTACCCGCAGGAGATCGTCTCGTTAATCGGCCCTAACGGTGCCGGAAAAACCACGGTTTTTAACTGTCTGACCGGATTCTACAAACCCACCGGCGGCACCATTTTACTGCGCGATCAGCACCTGGAAGGTTTACCGGGGCAGCAAATTGCCCGCATGGGCGTGGTGCGCACCTTCCAGCATGTGCGTCTGTTCCGTGAAATGACGGTAATTGAAAACCTGCTGGTGGCGCAGCATCAGCAACTGAAAACCGGGCTGTTCTCTGGCCTGTTGAAAACGCCATCCTTCCGTCGCGCCCAGAGCGAAGCGCTCGACCGCGCCGCGACCTGGCTTGAGCGCATTGGTTTGCTGGAACACGCCAACCGTCAGGCGAGTAACCTGGCCTATGGTGACCAGCGCCGTCTTGAGATTGCCCGCTGCATGGTGACGCAGCCGGAGATTTTAATGCTCGACGAACCTGCGGCAGGTCTTAACCCGAAAGAGACGAAAGAGCTGGATGAGCTGATTGCCGAACTGCGCAATCATCACAACACCACTATCTTGTTGATTGAACACGATATGAAGCTGGTGATGGGAATTTCGGACCGAATTTACGTGGTCAATCAGGGGACGCCGCTGGCAAACGGTACGCCGGAGCAGATCCGTAATAACCCGGACGTGATCCGTGCCTATTTAGGTGAGGCATAAGATGGAAAAAGTCATGTTGTCCTTTGACAAAGTCAGCGCCCACTACGGCAAAATCCAGGCGCTGCATGAGGTGAGCCTGCATATCAATCAGGGCGAGATTGTCACGCTGATTGGCGCGAACGGGGCGGGGAAAACCACCTTGCTCGGCACGTTATGCGGCGATCCGCGTGCCACCAGCGGGCGAATTGTGTTTGATGATAAAGACATTACCGACTGGCAGACAGCGAAAATCATGCGCGAAGCGGTGGCGATTGTCCCGGAAGGGCGTCGCGTCTTCTCGCGGATGACGGTGGAAGAGAACCTGGCGATGGGCGGTTTTTTTGCTGAACGCGACCAGTTCCAGGAGCGCATAAAGTGGGTGTATGAGCTGTTTCCACGTCTGCATGAGCGCCGTATTCAGCGGGCGGGCACCATGTCCGGCGGTGAACAGCAGATGCTGGCGATTGGTCGTGCGCTGATGAGCAACCCGCGTTTGCTACTGCTTGATGAGCCATCGCTCGGTCTTGCGCCGATTATCATCCAGCAAATTTTCGACACCATCGAGCAGCTGCGCGAGCAGGGGATGACTATCTTTCTCGTCGAGCAGAACGCCAACCAGGCGCTAAAGCTGGCGGATCGCGGCTACGTGCTGGAAAACGGCCATGTAGTGCTTTCCGATACTGGTGATGCGCTGCTGGCGAATGAAGCGGTGAGAAGTGCGTATTTAGGCGGGTAATAACACGTTGATTGATAGGGAGTCAAAAGACTCCTTTGAGACAGGTGACAAATGTAAAATTGCCTGATGCGCTGCGCTTATCAGGCCTACTGGGTGAGTGGCAATATGTTGAATTTGCACGATCTTGTAGGCCTGATAAGGCGTTTACGCCGCATCCGGCATGAAACGATGAGCAATCTGTAGAGTTTGATTCAGACCTTCTATATTTTCCCGCTTATCCGTGCCCCATCTCCCATTTTCCCTCACCCACGCCGTCACCGCCTTGTCATCTTTCTGACACCTTACTATCTTACAAATGTAACAAAAAAGTTATTTTTCTGTAATTCGAGCATGTCATGTTACCCCGCGAGCATAAAACGCGTGAATTCGCGCATTCGGTACAACAAGAGAGATAAACGATGAAACCGTTACATTATACAGCTTCAGCACTGGCGCTCGGACTGGCGTTAATGGGGAATGCACAGGCAGTGACGACCATTCCGTTCTGGCATTCTATGGAAGGGGAACTGGGTAAAGAGGTGGATTCTCTGGCCCAACGTTTTAACGCCGAAAACCCGGATTACAAAATTGTACCGACCTATAAAGGCAACTACGAACAGAATTTAAGCGCGGGGATTGCCGCATTTCGTACCGGCAACGCGCCGGCTATTTTGCAGGTTTATGAAGTTGGCACCGCCACCATGATGGCGTCGAAAGCCATTAAACCGGTGTATGACGTGTTTAAAGAGGCAGGGATTCAGTTCGATGAGTCGCAGTTTGTGCCGACGGTTTCAGGTTACTACTCCGACAGCAAAACGGGCCACTTACTCTCCCAGCCATTCAACAGCTCGACCCCCGTTCTCTATTACAACAAAGACGCCTTCAAGAAAGCAGGATTAGACCCGGAACAGCCGCCGAAAACCTGGCAGGATCTGGCGGACTATGCCGCGAAACTGAAAGCCTCCGGCATGAAGTGCGGCTACGCCAGCGGCTGGCAGGGCTGGATCCAACTGGAAAACTTTAGCGCCTGGAACGGTCTGCCGTTTGCCAGCAAAAACAACGGCTTTGACGGCACGGACGCGGTGCTGGAGTTCAATAAGCCGGAGCAGGTGAAACACATCGCCATGCTCGAGGAGATGAACAAGAAGGGCGACTTCAGCTACGTCGGTCGTAAGGATGAATCCACCGAGAAGTTCTATAACGGTGATTGCGCGATGACCACCGCCTCTTCCGGTTCTCTTGCCAACATTCGCGAGTACGCCAAATTTAACTACGGCGTAGGCATGATGCCTTACGACGCCGATGCGAAAGATGCGCCACAAAACGCCATTATCGGCGGAGCCAGCCTGTGGGTGATGCAGGGTAAAGATAAAGAAACGTATACCGGTGTGGCGAAGTTCCTCGATTTCCTCGCGAAGCCAGAAAACGCTGCCGAGTGGCATCAGAAAACCGGTTATCTGCCAATCACCAAAGCAGCGTATGACCTGACCCGTGAGCAGGGCTTTTATGAGAAAAACCCAGGGGCGGATACCGCGACGCGTCAGATGCTGAATAAGCCGCCGTTGCCGTTCACCAAAGGGCTGCGTCTGGGCAACATGCCGCAGATCCGCGTGATTGTGGATGAAGAGCTGGAGAGCGTGTGGACCGGTAAGAAGACACCACAGCAGGCACTGGATACCGCCGTTGAGCGTGGAAATCAGTTGCTGCGCCGCTTTGAGAAATCGACGAAGTCTTAATCAGTGTAATGTCGGATGCGTTTCGCTTATCTGACCTGGCATCGCGTGTAGGCCGGATAAGCGAAGCGCATCCGGCACAGTTCAGGAATTAACCGTAATGTCATCATCCCGTCCGGTGTTCCGCTCGCGCTGGCTGCCTTATCTGCTGGTCGCGCCGCAGCTCATCATCACCGTTATCTTTTTTATCTGGCCTGCGGGCGAAGCGTTGTGGTACTCGCTACAAAGCGTCGATCCGTTTGGTTTCTCCAGCCAGTTTGTCGGCCTGGATAACTTCGTCACGCTGTTCCATGACAGCTACTATCTCGACTCCTTCTGGACGACGATAAAATTCAGCACCTTTGTCACCGTCAGCGGTTTGCTGGTATCGCTGTTCTTTGCGGCGCTGGTGGAGTACATCGTGCGCGGCAGCCGTTTCTATCAAACCTTAATGTTGCTGCCTTACGCCGTGGCTCCCGCCGTTGCCGCCGTATTGTGGATCTTCCTGTTTAACCCCGGTCGCGGGCTGATCACCCATTTTCTCGCGGAGTTCGGCTACGACTGGAACCACGCGCAAAACAGCGGTCAGGCAATGTTTCTGGTGGTGTTTGCCTCAGTATGGAAGCAAATCAGCTACAACTTCCTGTTCTTCTATGCCGCGCTGCAATCCATTCCCCGTTCGTTGATCGAAGCCGCAGCCATCGACGGTGCAGGGCCGATTCGCCGCTTCTTTAAGATTGCGCTGCCGCTTATCGCCCCGGTGAGTTTCTTCCTGCTGGTAGTGAACCTGGTGTATGCCTTCTTCGACACCTTCCCGGTGATCGACGCCGCCACGTCCGGCGGGCCGGTTCAGGCCACCACGACGCTGATTTATAAGATCTACCGCGAAGGTTTTACCGGACTGGATCTGGCTTCGTCTGCCGCACAGTCGGTGGTGTTGATGTTCCTCGTCATCGTGCTGACGGTGGTGCAGTTCCGCTATGTTGAAAGCAAGGTGCGTTACCAATGATTGAGAACCGTCCGTGGCTGACGATATTCAGCCATACCATGCTGATCCTCGGGATCGCGGTGATCCTCTTCCCGCTGTACGTGGCGTTTGTCGCGGCGACGCTGGATAAACAGGCCGTCTATGCCGCGCCGATGACGCTCATCCCCGGCACACATCTGCTGGAAAACATCCACAACATCTGGGTGAACGGGGTAGGCACGAATAGCGCGCCGTTCTGGCGGATGTTGCTTAACAGCTTTGTGATGGCGTTCAGCATTACGCTCGGCAAAATTACCGTCTCGATGCTCTCGGCATTTGCCATTGTCTGGTTTCGTTTTCCGCTACGTAACCTCTTCTTCTGGATGATTTTTATCACCCTGATGCTGCCGGTTGAAGTACGTATCTTCCCGACGGTGGAAGTCATCGCCAACCTGCAGATGCTCGACAGCTACGCCGGTTTAACGCTGCCGCTGATGGCCTCGGCGACCGCTACTTTCCTGTTCCGCCAGTTCTTTATGACGCTGCCGGATGAGCTGGTGGAAGCCGCGCGGATCGACGGCGCATCGCCAATGCGCTTCTTTTGCGACATCGTTTTTCCGCTCTCCAAAACTAATCTGGCGGCGCTGTTTGTGATCACCTTTATCTACGGCTGGAATCAGTATTTGTGGCCGTTGTTGATTATTACCGATGTGGATCTCGGCACCACCGTGGCAGGGATCAAAGGGATGATCGCTACAGGCGAAGGCACCACGGAATGGAACTCAGTGATGGTGGCGATGTTGTTAACGCTTATCCCTCCGGTGGTGATTGTTTTAGTGATGCAGCGTGCCTTCGTGCGCGGCCTGGTCGATAGTGAGAAATAAGATGGCAGGACTGAAATTACAGGCAGTAACCAAAAGCTGGGATGGTAAAACCCAGGTCATTAAACCGCTGACCCTTGATGTGGCGGATGGCGAATTTATCGTGATGGTCGGGCCGTCTGGCTGCGGGAAATCGACGCTGCTGCGCATGGTTGCCGGGCTGGAGCGGGTGACAGAAGGCGATATCTGGATCAACGACCAGCGCGTGACTGAAATGGAGCCAAAAGATCGCGGGATTGCGATGGTGTTCCAGAACTACGCGCTTTATCCGCATATGAGTGTCGAAGAAAACATGGCGTGGGGGCTGAAAATTCGCGGCATGGGCAAGCAGCAAATTGCCGAGCGCGTTAAAGAAGCGGCGCGCATTCTGGAGCTGGACGGTCTGCTCAAACGTCGCCCGCGCGAGCTTTCCGGCGGTCAGCGCCAGCGTGTGGCGATGGGCCGCGCGATTGTGCGCGATCCGGCGGTGTTCCTGTTTGATGAGCCGCTCTCTAACCTCGATGCCAAGCTGCGCGTGCAGATGCGTCTTGAACTGCAACAGTTGCACCGTCGCCTGAAAACGACTTCACTCTACGTTACTCACGATCAGGTTGAAGCGATGACGCTCGCCCAGCGAGTAATGGTGATGAACGGCGGTGTTGCCGAACAGATTGGCACACCAGTTGAAGTCTACGAAAAGCCCGCCAGCCTGTTTGTAGCGAGTTTTATCGGCAGTCCGGCGATGAACCTGCTGACAGGCCGCGTGAATAACGAAGGCACGCATTTCGAACTGGACGGCGGTATTGAGCTGCCGCTAAACGGTGGCTACCGTCAGTATGCCGGGCGTAAAATGACTCTCGGCATTCGCCCGGAACATATTGCGCTAAGCTCGCAGGCAGAAGGCGGCGTACCGATGGTGATGGACACGCTGGAGATCCTCGGCGCAGATAACCTGGCGCACGGACGCTGGGGCGAGCAGAAGCTGGTGGTGCGACTGGCGCATCAGGAGCGCCCGACGGCAGGCAGCACGCTGTGGCTGCATCTGGCGGAAAATCAGCTGCATCTTTTTGATGGTGAAACAGGACAACGAGTATGAGTAACTGGCCTTATCCCCGCATCGTCGCTCATCGTGGCGGCGGTAAGCTGGCCCCGGAAAACACCCTGGCGTCAATCGACGTCGGGGCAAAATACGGTCATAAGATGATCGAATTTGACGCGAAGTTATCGAAAGATGGCGAGATCTTCCTGCTCCATGACGACAATCTCGAACGTACCAGCAACGGCTGGGGCGTCGCGGGTGAACTGAACTGGCAGGATTTACTGCGCGTGGATGCGGGCAGTTGGTACAGCAAAATGTTTAAAGGTGAGCCGCTACCGTTGCTTTCGCAGGTGGCGGAACGTTGCCGCGAACACGGGATGATGGCGAATATCGAAATCAAACCCACCACCGGCACCGGGCCATTAACGGGCAAAATGGTGGCGCTGGCGGCACGCGAGCTGTGGGCCGGTATGACGCCGCCGCTGCTGTCATCGTTTGAGATTGATGCTTTAGAAGCTGCACAACAGGCGGCACCGGAACTGCCGCGCGGTTTGTTGCTGGATGAGTGGCGCGACGACTGGCGCGAACTGACCGCGCGGCTGGGCTGCGTCTCTATTCATCTCAATCATAAGTTACTCAATAAAGCGCGAGTGATGCAGTTGAAAGACGCCGGACTGCGGATTCTGGTTTATACCGTCAATAAACCCCAGCGCGCAGCAGAGTTGCTGCGCTGGGGTGTGGATTGCATCTGTACCGATGCGATTGACGTGATTGGTCCGAACTTTACGGCCCAATAGTTTTCAACGGAATGTCAGGCTGCGGCGTGCTGGGCTGATTCAGCATGTCGCCGTTTCTCCTCTCCGGCAGCATATGCTGCTGATTCAACGAACTATCCGGATTACGGTTGCTGTTTAACATCCCGCCGTTGGTGTTGGGCAGCATTTGCTGCCGGGCGGGATTTCGCTCCCCCGGCTGTGACTGCAACACCCGCTGAGAATTATTGTTTATCTGGTTTTCTAAATGCTGCTGTTGCAACTGAGTTTGCGTTTTCAGTTGCTGATTCAGCATCCCTTTTTTGCTGGATTTGCTGAGTCTGCATCTGGGTTTGCATCCGCTGCTGGCTGGGTATCTGATACCCCGGCTGGTTAGGGTTGTTCAGAGTATTAATGGGCTGTGCAAAGCCGACAAACGGCAGGAGTGCCGTAAGAATCAGAAGTCGTTTCATCGCGTATCCTCCTCTGAAGATATCCTTTAAGTTTACTCGCTTCCCGACAAAACGATGATTAATTCAGAGTTATATACCAGGCTTAGCTGGGGTTGCCCCTTAATCTCTGGAGAATAACGATGATAAAACCGACGTTTTTACGCCGGGTGGCCATTGCTGCTCTGCTCTCAGGAAGTTGTTTTAGCGCCGCCGCCGCGCCTCCTGCGCCGCCCGTCTCGTATGGTGTGGAGGAAGATGTCTTCCACCCGGTACGCGCGAAACAGGGAATGGTAGCGTCTGTGGACGCCACTGCCACTCAGGTGGGGGTGGATATTCTCAAGGAGGGCGGGAATGCCGTTGATGCCGCCGTGGCGGTGGGCTACGCGCTGGCGGTAACGCATCCGCAGGCAGGGAATCTGGGCGGTGGTGGTTTTATGTTAATCCGCTCGAAAAATGGCAATACCACGGCTATCGATTTCCGCGAAATGGCACCCGCCAAAGCGACCCGCGATATGTTCCTCGATGATCAGGGCAACCCGGACAGCAAAAAATCACTCACTTCGCATCTGGCTTCCGGCACACCGGGTACGGTAGCAGGTTTCTCGCTGGCGCTGGATAAATACGGCACCATGCCGCTGAACAAAGTCGTGCAGCCCGCGTTTAAACTGGCACGCGATGGTTTTATCGTTAACGACGCGCTGGCTGACGATCTCAAAACCTACGGTAGCGAAGTGTTGCCGAATCACGAAAACAGTAAAGCTATCTTCTGGAAAGAGGGCGAGCCGCTGAAAAAGGGCGACACGCTGGTGCAGGCGAACCTGGCAAAGAGCCTGGAGATGATTGCTGAAAACGGCCCGGACGAATTCTATAAAGGCACGATTGCGGAACAGATCGCCCAGGAGATGCAGAAAAACGGTGGCTTGATCACTAAAGAAGATTTAGCAGCCTATAAAGCGGTCGAACGCACTCCGATAAGCGGCGATTATCGCGGGTATCAGGTTTACTCCATGCCACCGCCATCCTCCGGCGGGATCCATATCGTACAAATCCTCAATATTCTGGAAAACTTCGATATGAAGAAATACGGCTTTGGCAGCGCCGATGCGATGCAAATCATGGCAGAAGCGGAGAAATACGCCTACGCCGACCGCTCGGAATATCTTGGCGACCCGGATTTTGTCAAAGTACCGTGGCAGGCGCTGACCAATAAAGCCTATGCCAAATCTATTGCCGATCAAATTGATATCAATAAAGCGAAGCCATCCAGCGAAATTCGCCCCGGCAAGCTTGCGCCTTATGAGAGTAATCAAACTACCCATTACTCAGTGGTGGATAAAGATGGTAACGCGGTGGCGGTGACCTATACGCTGAACACCACCTTCGGTACGGGCATTGTCGCGGGCGAGAGCGGTATTCTGCTTAATAACCAGATGGATGATTTCTCCGCCAAACCGGGCGTACCGAACGTTTACGGGCTGGTGGGCGGTGATGCCAACGCCGTCGGGCCGAACAAACGCCCGCTGTCGTCGATGTCGCCGACCATTGTGGTGAAAGACGGTAAAACCTGGCTGGTTACCGGTAGCCCAGGCGGTAGCCGGATCATCACTACAGTGCTGCAAATGGTGGTGAATAGCATCGATTATGGCTTGAACGTCGCCGAAGCGACCAATGCGCCGCGTTTCCACCATCAGTGGTTGCCGGACGAGCTGCGTGTCGAAAAAGGGTTTAGCCCGGATACGCTCAAGCTGCTGGAAGCAAAAGGTCAGAAAGTGGCGCTGAAAGAGGCGATGGGCAGTACACAAAGCATTATGGTTGGGCCGGACGGTGAGTTGTACGGCGCATCCGACCCGCGCTCGGTGGATGATTTAACGGCGGGGTACTAAGGTTAGCGGCCCTCTTCGTGGGAAGAGGGCTATTTTGTCAGGGCAAGCCGAAGGTAGCCTTTTTTATTTCGTAATCCTGTAGATATTCTTCCAGCGGTTTTGCCGTTCCCAGAGAATGAATTTCACCACTGTCTTTATCAATAATAAAAGGTGCGTTACCAGCTAAGCGCGCGGCCTCATCTCCAGTTTCGAGAAATTCTCGTGCTTCGAAACAGAAATACCAGCCCTGGCTAAAGCGTCCATGTAGAGTAATGACGACCGGGAGATCTGCATCATCAAGGTAATGGTTCGCTTTCGCGAATGCGTCGTGATAAGTAATCATAATTATAATAAATATTATTGTTGAGTGTTATATTATTATTCCTGTGTGATACATTGAGCAAAGACGCGTTCATCTTCGTCAAAGATATTATTAAATGCTGGTTTTGAAAAAAGTTCATCGGATAAGATATAGTCACGAAATAAGTATCTGCTAATATTTTATGATTTCTTTTTCAGAACGTCGAACGGGATTTTCTTATTTAAGATATCAGAATCTTATGATTCGGGTAAAATTCTAAATAAATCAACATGTCATTAAAATCATCATAGCCATTAGCTATTTCGGCTAAAATAGAGACTACATGTCTTCGGTCCATCTCACTTAAGGAGTGTAGTTCCGTTGTAAGTTTTTCCATAGCTTGCACTGCTAAATTTCGAACAAGGAATTTTCTGCTGGTAATCTCTAAAAAGATGGCATGGTTTACAATGATTTTTGTTTCCTTTTGATTATTATGAACAACTGTCCATGATTTCGTTTAAGAATGAAGAGAAATCACTAAACGAACTGAATATATTTTCTGTGCCAATATTATCTCTAATTTCAAAAAAGTTACTTTTAATGTCGGTAATGACTCCAACTTATTGATAGTGTTTTATGTTCAGATAATGCCCGATGACTTTGTCATGCAGCTCCACCGATTTTGAGAACGACAGCGACTTCCGTCCCAGCCGTGCCAGGTGCTGCCTCAGATTCAGGTTATGCCGCTCAATTCGCTGCGTATATCGCTTGCTGATTACGTGCAGCTTTCCCTTCAGGCGGGATTCATACAGCGGCCAGCCATCCGTCATCCATATCACCACGTCAAAGGGTGACAGCAGGCTCATAAGACGCCCCAGCGTCGCCATAGTGCGTTCACCGAATACGTGCGCAACAACCGTCTTCCGGAGACTGTCATACGCGTAAAACAGCCAGCGCTGGCGCGATTTAGCCCCGACATAGCCCCACTGTTCGTCCATTTCCGCGCAGACGATGACGTCACTGCCCGGCTGTATGCGCGAGGTTACCGACTGCGGCCTGAGTTTTTTAAGTGACGTAAAATCGTGTTGAGGCCAACGCCCATAATGCGGGCTGTTGCCCGGCATCCAACGCCATTCATGGCCATATCAATGATTTTCTGGTGCGTACCGGGTTGAGAAGCGGTGTAAGTGAACTGCAGTTGCCATGTTTTACGGCAGTGAGAGCAGAGATAGCGCTGATGTCCGGCGGTGCTTTTGCCGTTACGCACCACCCCGTCAGTAGCTGAACAGGAGGGACAGCTGATAGAAACAGAAGCCACTGGAGCACCTCAAAAACACCATCATACACTAAATCAGTAAGTTGGCAGCATCACCTTTAATGTCATAAGTAAATATTGAAATGCTATAATCCCCGATCACTAACCGTTCTTGTAGATCAGGGTTTATGAAATCATCATTATTTCTATAAAATTCATTTACGGCAAAAAGGTTTTTAACTGAAGGTTCTGGAATCGAGAGGCTAAATAATCGTAATCCATTAACTTCGAATCCATCCATTGCTCTTAAAAAAGTAAGATAATCAGGTTGATTCTTAAAAAGAATACTAACTTCATTACATAACTTCTCCAGGCAATTAGTTGAATTAGAATTAAATTCTATTTGGATTATACTTTCAATAAATGATTCCTTGAGCGGTGCTTCAAATGGATAGTCTAAATCATTCATCATTTTTATTAATTTATTTATTTGGGTTTTAGTCATCATTTTGTGTGGTCCATAATATTTTTCATGGGAGGATAAATTGAGCCAGATGGAATGGCCCAGGGAGTGATTTTGCTTTCACCTACTAATATTCCCTTAGCTATTCGTGATTGCATGTTAGTAAAAACTTTATGATATGGTTCGTTTTCGATTAATACTAAATTTTCGAAATCATTAGTACCACCATCATCTAGAGATAGTTTATGGTGAACATTATAATTTAGAGGAACATTGCCCTTTCTCATTCTTAAAAGGTCTTCGGCGTTGAATCTTCCAGATGCTTCGGAGGTTTTTGCAAGTTTGATAAGAAAATTTTTTCTTACAGTTTTATTAAACTCCTTTCGTAAGTTAGCTAAGTCTTTTGAAGGTCTCTTAATGTATATTATTTCTATTATGTCTATACCATCAAGAAGTTTTTGTTGACCTCTAAGTTTGCCTAAGTAACTATTTATTTCTGTATATGTATCAACATTAGAACGCTTTGTTAAAAGAATAGATGCTGTTGCTATCGCTATGCCCGCTGTTTTTTCATTTAGTATTTGATCATAGCCTTTTATTGCATCTCCACCCAGTTTTTCCGCAGTATCTCTGAATCCTTCAATGTTCCCATTGTATACGCCACCAGCAGCAAGTAGCCTGCCAATAGCTTTGCTGTTTAACGTTTTGAAACGATTATTTGTTTGGTTTTTTGAATTTGGTAAAAACAAACGGTTATAATTTTCAGGGAGTGCCAAATAGCTGAACTCGGTATTTGCGATAAGATGTTGACAGAGGATAAATTCATAACTAATAGTTATTGTTTCTGTATCCAGTTGGTTTTCAATGATCTGGTGATGAATAGCCGATAAAAAAGCGCCTCTTAGTTGTATATAATAATACTTTTCCAATCTACCAAATCTATTTATTCGATAGAAGTCAAATCCCATAAATAATTGTTCATTATTGTTAATGGAATTAATAAATAATGGAGTGCTTTTATCAATTAATTTACAAAATGTTATACCATGGAACTGTGAACCAAGCCCCGTATTATTAATATTATTTAAGAGTGAGAATGTAAATATTTCATCCTCATGCCCGCTCTGCCAACGATTACCTGTAGACTCAGAAGTCCCACAACCTGCGGAGATGCTTCCTTGTTGTTCTCCCGTTACTGTCAGGTAAACAATATTACTCATCCCTGAAAAGTCCTTTTATGGCATGCTATTTTATCAATGGCAATATTATGCTTGTTAATTGTTATTTATTTACTCCAGGAAATTGTAGGCGTATATATTAAAAAATAAAATATTACACTTTAGGAAGTAATTATGAGTTAAATCTCAATATATGTATTGGGCAAATAAATACCTTAAAGGAAGGTATGTCGATTTTGAATGACACCCTTTTTCCATCTCAGAAAAAGGGCACTATCTTACTTCACCCGCGCCATATAATATGCATCGACATATTCACCATTACGCAATGCGTACTTCTTACCAGTCCCTTCAATTTCAAAGCCGTATTTTTTATAGACCTTAATTGCCGGGGCGTTATCGACAAACACGGTTAGTTCAATGCGATCTACCCGCAACCAGTTGTCGCACATTTCAATCATCTCTCGCATCAGGGCGCTGGCGACGCCGCGGTTCTTCCAACGAGAGTCGACACAGATACCAAAATCGGCAACATGACTGCGGCGTGGGCGCTGTTGCACGTCAATGGTGAGATGGCCCACGACGTCTCCATCAATACAGGCGACGAGTTGCTTGATGCCGGGACGATCGGCGAGTCGCTCCTGCCACATATGATCGGAAGGATGAGGCACCTGTAGTGTGTTGCAATACACCTCCGGCTGGGCGTGAATCTGCCTGATGGCCTCGTAATCCCGTGTTTCTGCGTGGCGTATTACTATCTCACTCATTCCTTTGTCCTCTTTGGGGTAAATGTCCCTTTCAACATCATTGACTTTCAAATGCGAGTCAAATGCATTTTTTTGCAAAAAGTGTTGGACAAGTGCGAATGAGAATGATTATTATTGTCTCGCGATCAGGAAGACCCTCGCGGAGAACCTGAAAGCACGACATTGCTCACATTGCTTCCAGTATTACTTAGCCAGCCGGGTGCTGGCTTTTTTTTTGATCTTTCGTTCTCAATTTATCCACGGGAGTGCTTGTGTTCGTTATGCGCACTCCAGTAGGAACCACGTCCGCTTTGCGCTAAGGTGTAAATAACCACCTTAAAAAGGACGAAATCATGGTCATCAACTGCGCCTTTATTGGCTTCGGCAAAAGCACCACCCGTTACCATCTGCCGTATGTACTTAACCGCAAGGATAGCTGGCATGTCGCGCATATTTTTCGTCGCCATGCGAAGCCGGAAGAACAGGCTCCCATTTATTCCCATATCCATTTCACCAGCGATCTCGACGAAGTACTAAACGATCCCGATGTTAAGCTGGTTGTTGTCTGCACCCACGCGGACAGCCATTTCGAGTACGCGAAACGCGCGCTGGAAGCCGGGAAAAATGTGCTGGTCGAAAAACCGTTCACTCCGACACTTGCGCAGGCGAAAGAGCTGTTTGCGTTGGCGAAAAGCAAAGGGCTGACCGTCACGCCGTATCAGAATCGTCGCTTTGACTCCTGCTTCCTGACAGCGAAAAAAGCGATTGAAAGTGGCAAGTTGGGAGAGATTGTTGAAGTGGAAAGCCATTTTGACTATTACCGCCCGGTGGCAGAAACCAAACCTGGGCTGCCGCAGGATGGCGCGTTTTATGGCCTTGGTGTGCATACGATGGACCAGATTATTTCTCTGTTCGGTCGCCCGGATCACGTCGCTTATGACATCCGCAGCCTGCGTAATAAAGCCAATCCTGACGACACCTTTGAAGCGCAACTGTTTTATGGCGACCTGAAAGCCATCGTCAAAACCAGCCATCTGGTGAAAATCGATTATCCGAAATTTATCGTTCACGGTAAGAAAGGTTCGTTTATTAAATACGGTATCGACCAGCAGGAAACCAGCCTGAAGGCTAATATTATGCCGGGCGAACCGGGATTCGCAGCGGATGATTCGGTCGGTGTGCTGGAGTATGTCAATGACGAGGGCGTGACGGTCAGAGAAGAGATGAAGCCGGAGATGGGCGATTACGGGCGCGTTTATGATGCGTTGTATCAAACCATCACCCACGGTGCGCCAAATTACGTCAAGGAATCTGAAGTTCTTACCAATCTGGAAATCCTTGAACGCGGATTTGAGCAAGCCTCTCCCTCCACAGTAACTCTCGCTAAGTAAGTTTGATGGCCCCTCGAATAGTTCAATTTTTTTGAACAGAGGGGTCAATTTTCACCCTCTATCATCCCAGGCAGATCGGGTCCACACTAAGCCCATCGAAATCATTCAGGGGGCGAATACAAATGATCTACTTACGCAAAGCAAATGAACGTGGTCATGCAAATCATGGCTGGCTGGACTCCTGGCATACTTTCTCTTTTGCCAACTATTACGATCCGAACTTTATGGGCTTCTCCGCGCTGCGCGTGATTAACGACGACGTGATTGAAGCAGGGCAGGGCTTCGGCACTCACCCGCATAAAGATATGGAAATTTTGACCTACGTGCTGGAAGGTACTGTTGAGCATCAGGACAGCATGGGCAATAAAGAGCAGGTTCCGGCGGGTGAGTTCCAGATTATGAGTGCTGGTACGGGTATTCGTCACTCAGAGTACAACCCAAGCAGCACCGAGCGTCTGCATCTGTATCAGATCTGGATCATGCCTGAAGAAAACGGTATTACGCCGCGTTATGAACAGCGTCGCTTCGATGCCGTACAGGGCAAACAGCTGGTGCTCTCGCCGGATGCGCGAGATGGTTCATTGAAAGTGCATCAGGATATGGAACTGTACCGCTGGGCGTTGCTGAAAGATGAGCAGTCGGTGCATCAGATTGCCGCTGAACGCCGCGTCTGGATCCAGGTGGTGAAAGGCAATGTCACCATTAACGGCGTGAAAGCCTCGACCAGCGATGGTCTGGCAATCTGGGATGAGCAGGCAATCTCCATCCATGCGGATAGCGACAGCGAAGTGTTACTGTTCGATCTGCCGCCGGTTTAAAACTCAACGGCATCTTTGAAGCCTGCCTTTTTGCAGGCTTCCTCGCTCGCTCCGGTCGCGTGCTGATGTACGCTTCCGGGGTTTTGCCGCGTCGTTAGCACAATGCGATGCAATTGATTTAGTGTATATCTAATAATTGTAAACAAGCACTGTTTTCCCCGGGAAGGTTCTGATGTGTCCGTGTTAAACTAAGAGAATCTATCTCTTTTGTACCTTCAGGACGATGAAAAAGAAAAGACCCGTACTTCAGGATGTGGCTGACCGTGTAGGCGTGACCAAAATGACGGTCAGCCGTTTTTTACGCAACCCGGAGCAGGTTTCCGTCGCTCTACGCGGCAAGATTGCCGCGGCTCTTGATGAACTGGGCTATATTCCCAATCGTGCGCCCGATATCCTCTCTAACGCCACCAGCCGGGCGATTGGCGTCCTGTTACCTTCTCTCACCAACCAGGTTTTCGCGGAAGTATTACGCGGAATCGAAAGCGTCACCGACGCGCACGGTTATCAGACCATGCTGGCGCACTACGGTTATAAACCGGAAATGGAGCAAGAACGCCTCGAATCCATGCTCTCCTGGAATATCGACGGCCTGATCCTCACCGAACGTACCCACACGCCGCGCACCTTAAAGATGATTGAAGTGGCGGGTATTCCCGTGGTGGAACTGATGGACAGCAAGTCGCCATGCCTTGATATCGCCGTCGGTTTTGATAACTTTGAAGCAGCACGCCAGATGACCACTGCCATTATTGCTCGCGGGCATCGCCACATTGCCTATCTCGGCGCACGTCTCGACGAACGTACTATCATCAAACAGAAGGGATACGAACAGGCGATGCTGGATGCAGGCCTGGTGCCATATAGCGTGATGGTTGAGCAATCTTCTTCTTACTCTTCCGGTATTGAACTGATTCGCCAGGCGCGGCGGGAATATCCGCAGCTGGATGGCGTGTTCTGTACGAATGATGACCTGGCGGTCGGCGCGGCGTTTGAATGTCAGCGTCTGGGGTTAAAAGTTCCTGACGATATGGCGATTGCCGGTTTCCACGGTCATGACATTGGTCAGGTGATGGAGCCACGACTTGCGAGCGTGCTGACGCCGCGTGAGCGGATGGGCAGTATTGGCGCTGAACGCCTGCTGGCGCGTATTCGTGGCGAATCTGTGACACCGAAAATGTTAGATTTAGGTTTCACCTTGTCACCGGGCGGATCTATTTAAGCCCACAAATTTGAAGTAGCTCACACTTATACACTTAAGGCATGGATGGATATTGCTTCTGATATTGTCCGGCTGGACAATGTTACCGATAACAGTTACCCGTAACATTTTTAATTCTTGTATTGTGGGGGCACCACTTTGAGCACGACTAACCATGATCACCACATTTACGTCTTGATGGGCGTATCGGGCAGCGGCAAATCTGCGGTCGCCAGTGAAGTGGCGCATCAACTTCATGCCGCGTTTCTTGATGGCGATTTCCTCCATCCACGGCGCAATATCGAAAAAATGGCGTCTGGCGAACCACTGAATGACGACGATCGCAAACCGTGGTTGCAGGCGCTGAACGACGCCGCGTTTGCTATGCAGCGCACTAATAAAGTGTCGCTGATCGTCTGTTCTGCATTGAAAAAACACTATCGCGACTTGCTGCGTGAAGGTAATCCGAATCTCTCTTTCATCTATTTGAAAGGCGATTTTGATGTGATTGAAAGCCGCCTGAAAGCGCGCAAAGGCCATTTCTTTAAAACCCAAATGTTGGTGACGCAGTTTGAAACGCTGCAGGAGCCGGGTGCGGACGAAACCGATGTACTGGTGGTGGATATCGATCAACCGCTGGAAGGTGTTGTGGCAAGCACCATTGAGGTTATTAAAAAAGGCAAATAAGTAGTGACTACATTAACGCTTGTTTTAACAGCAGTAGGGTCTGTTTTACTGCTGCTGTTTTTAGTCATGAAGGCGCGTATGCACGCTTTCCTGGCTTTAATGGTGGTGTCCATGGGGGCTGGCCTTTTTTCTGGTATGCCGCTCGATAAAATCGCAGCGACGATGGAAAAAGGGATGGGAGGCACCCTCGGCTTCCTGGCGGTGGTTGTCGCCCTGGGAGCTATGTTTGGCAAGATCTTACATGAAACCGGCGCAGTCGATCAGATTGCCGTCAAAATGCTCAAATCCTTCGGTCACAGCCGCGCGCATTATGCCATCGGCCTTGCGGGGCTGGTCTGTGCGCTACCGCTGTTCTTTGAAGTGGCGATAGTTCTGCTGATTAGCGTTGCTTTCTCAATGGCGCGCCACACCGGTACGAACCTGGTGAAGCTGGTAATCCCATTATTTGCAGGCGTGGCGGCAGCGGCGGCATTTCTGGTGCCTGGACCAGCGCCGATGCTGCTGGCATCGCAGATGAATGCCGACTTTGGCTGGATGATCCTGATTGGCCTGTGTGCGGCAATTCCGGGAATGATTATTGCCGGGCCGCTGTGGGGTAACTTCATCAGCCGTTACGTTGAGCTGCATATTCCTGACGACATCAGCGAACCGCATCTCGGCGAAGGCAAAATGCCATCTTTCGGATTCAGCCTGTCGCTGATCCTGCTGCCGCTGGTGCTGGTAGGGCTGAAAACCATTGCCGCGCGTTTTGTGCCGGAAGGATCAACTGCTTACGAATGGTTTGAGTTTATCGGTCATCCGTTTACCGCGATTCTGGTTGCTTGTCTGGTGGCGATTTACGGTCTGGCAATGCGTCAGGGCATGCCAAAAGACAAAGTGATGGAGATTTGCGGTCACGCGCTGCAACCGGCGGGGATCATTCTGCTGGTGATTGGTGCGGGCGGCGTGTTCAAACAGGTGCTGGTTGACTCTGGCGTAGGTCCGGCACTGGGCGAAGCGTTAACCGGCATGGGCCTGCCGATTGCTATCACCTGCTTCGTGCTGGCAGCTGCAGTGCGCATCATTCAGGGTTCTGCCACCGTAGCCTGTTTAACGGCGGTAGGACTGGTGATGCCGGTTATTGAACAACTGAACTACTCCGGTGCGCAAATGGCGGCGCTGTCGATTTGTATCGCTGGTGGTTCGATTGTTGTCAGCCACGTTAACGACGCCGGTTTCTGGTTGTTCGGTAAATTTACCGGCGCGACCGAAGCCGAAACGCTGAAAACCTGGACCATGATGGAAACCATCCTCGGCACTGTCGGTGCCATCGTTGGGATGATTGCGTTCCAGCTGTTGAGTTAAGTTTGTTCGCCCGGTAGTTGTGACGCTACCGGGTTCTTTTCGAAAAACTCTCCTCGTTACCCCTTCATCCACATTCGAATGCCGTCGAGGAACATCTGGGTTGCCATCATCACCAGAATCAATCCCATCAGGCGTTCAAGTGCGTTCACCCCTTTCTCGCCCAGCAGACGTAAAAATAGCGAAGACTGTAGCAGGATGACAAAGGTGCCGCCCCAGGCCAGCAGCAGAGCAATCACCAGATGCCCCATCTGATTCGGGTACTGATGAGACAACAACATCAGCGTGGCGAGAATAGTCGGCCCGGCGACTAACGGAATTGCCAACGGCACGATAAATGGCTCTTCACCTGCCGGAAGCCCGCTGCTATTTCCTGAAGCGCTGGGGAAAATCATTTTAATGGCGATCAGAAACAGAATGATGCCGCCAGAAATGGAGACGGTTTCTGCTCGTAGGCTAAGAAATGCCAGAATTTTCTCACCCGCAAACAGGAACACCAGCATCACCAGGAGAGCAATAAGCAACTCTCGCACCATGATTGCCCGCCGTCTTTTCGGTTCAGTATGTTTCAGTACGGACATGAAAATAGGTAGGTTTCCGAGCGGATCCATAATCAGGATCAATAAAACTGCTGCAGAAATGATTTCATTCATAACTCAAATTCCCTGATAATTGCCGCGGACTTTCTGCGTGCTAACAAAGCAGGATAAGTCGCATTACTGATGGCTTCGCTATCATTGATTAATTTCACTTGCGACTTTGGCTGCTTTTTGTATGGTGAAAGATGTGCCAAGAGGAGACCGGCACATTTATACAGCACACATCTTTGCAGGAAAAAAACGCTTATGAAAAATGTTGGTTTTATCGGCTGGCGCGGTATGGTCGGCTCCGTTCTCATGCAACGCATGGTTGAAGAGCGCGACTTCGACGCCATTCGCCCTGTCTTCTTTTCTACTTCTCAGCTTGGCCAGGCTGCGCCGTCTTTTGGCGGAACCACTGGCACACTTCAGGATGCCTTTGATCTGGAGGCGCTAAAGGCCCTCGATATCATTGTGACCTGTCAGGGCGGCGATTATACCAACGAAATCTATCCAAAGCTTCGTGAAAGCGGATGGCAAGGTTACTGGATTGACGCAGCATCGTCTCTGCGCATGAAAGATGACGCCATCATCATTCTTGACCCCGTCAATCAGGACGTCATTACCGACGGATTAAATAATGGCATCAGGACTTTTGTTGGCGGTAACTGTACCGTAAGCCTGATGTTGATGTCGTTGGGTGGTTTATTCGCCAATGATCTTGTTGATTGGGTGTCCGTTGCAACCTACCAGGCCGCTTCCGGCGGTGGTGCGCGACATATGCGTGAGTTATTAACCCAGATGGGCCATCTGTATGGCCATGTGGCAGATGAACTCGCGACCCCGTCCTCTGCTATTCTCGATATCGAACGCAAAGTCACAACCTTAACCCGTAGCGGTGAGCTGCCGGTGGATAACTTTGGCGTGCCGCTGGCGGGTAGCCTGATTCCGTGGATCGACAAACAGCTCGATAACGGTCAGAGCCGCGAAGAGTGGAAAGGGCAGGCGGAAACCAACAAGATCCTCAACACATCTTCCGTAATTCCGGTAGATGGTTTATGTGTGCGTGTCGGGGCATTGCGCTGCCACAGCCAGGCATTCACTATTAAATTGAAAAAAGATGTGTCTATTCCGACCGTGGAAGAACTGCTGGCTGCGCACAATCCGTGGGCGAAAGTCGTTCCGAACGATCGGGAAATCACTATGCGTGAGCTAACCCCAGCTGCCGTTACCGGCACGCTGACCACGCCGGTAGGCCGCCTGCGTAAGCTGAATATGGGACCAGAGTTCCTGTCAGCCTTTACCGTGGGCGACCAGCTGCTGTGGGGGGGCCGCGGAGCCGCTGCGTCGGATGCTTCGTCAACTGGCGTAATCTTTATTCATTAAATCTGGGGCGCGATGCCGCCCCTGTTAGTGCGTAATACAGGAGTAAGCGCAGATGTTTCATGATTTACCGGGAGTTAAATAGAGCATTGGCTATTCTTTAAGGGTGGCTGAATACATGAGTATTCACAGCCTTACCTGAAGTGAGGACGACGCAGAGAGGATGCACAGAGTGCTGCGCCGTTCAGGTCAAAAAAATGTCACAACCAGAAGTCAAAAATCCAATTGGATGGGGTGACACAATAAAACAGGAAGACAAGCATGTCCGATCGTATCGATAGAGACGTGATTAACGCGCTAATTGCAGGCCATTTTGCGGATCCTTTTTCCGTACTGGGAATGCATAAAACCACCGCGGGACTGGAAGTCCGTGCCCTTTTACCCGACGCTACCGATGTGTGGGTGATTGAACCGAAAACCGGGCGCAAACTCGCAAAACTGGAGTGTCTCGACTCACGGGGATTCTTTAGCGGCGTCATTCCGCGACGTAAGAATTTTTTCCGCTATCAGTTGGCTGTTGTCTGGCATGGTCAGCAAAACCTGATTGATGATCCTTACCGTTTTGGTCCGCTAATCCAGGAAATGGATGCCTGGCTATTATCTGAAGGTACTCACCTGCGCCCGTATGAAACCTTAGGCGCGCATGCAGATACTATGGATGGCGTCACAGGTACGCGTTTCTCTGTCTGGGCTCCAAACGCCCGTCGGGTCTCGGTGGTTGGGCAATTCAACTACTGGGACGGTCGCCGTCACCCGATGCGCCTGCGTAAAGAGAGCGGCATCTGGGAACTGTTTATCCCTGGGGCGCATAACGGTCAGCTCTATAAATACGAGATGATTGATGCCAATGGCAACTTGCGTCTGAAGTCCGACCCTTATGCCTTTGAAGCGCAAATGCGCCCGGAAACCGCGTCTCTTATTTGCGGGCTGCCGGAAAAGGTTGTACAGACTGAAGAGCGCAAAAAAGCGAATCAGTTTGATGCGCCAATCTCTATTTATGAAGTTCACCTGGGTTCCTGGCGTCGCCACACCGACAACAATTTCTGGTTGAGCTACCGCGAGCTGGCCGATCAACTGGTGCCTTATGCTAAATGGATGGGCTTTACCCACCTCGAACTACTGCCCATTAACGAGCATCCCTTCGATGGCAGTTGGGGTTATCAGCCAACCGGCCTGTATGCGCCAACCCGCCGTTTTGGTACTCGCGACGACTTCCGTTATTTCATTGATGCCGCACACGCAGCTGGTCTGAACGTGATTCTCGACTGGGTGCCAGGCCACTTCCCGACTGATGACTTTGCGCTTGCCGAATTTGATGGCACGAACTTGTATGAACACAGCGATCCGCGTGAAGGCTATCATCAGGACTGGAACACGCTGATCTACAACTATGGTCGCCGTGAAGTCAGTAACTTCCTCGTCGGTAACGCGCTTTACTGGATTGAACGTTTTGGTATTGATGCGCTGCGCGTCGATGCGGTGGCGTCAATGATTTATCGCGACTACAGCCGTAAAGAGGGGGAGTGGATCCCGAACGAATTTGGCGGGCGCGAGAATCTTGAAGCGATTGAATTCTTGCGTAATACCAACCGTATTCTTGGTGAGCAGGTTTCCGGTGCGGTGACAATGGCTGAGGAGTCTACCGATTTCCCTGGCGTTTCTCGTCCGCAGGATATGGGCGGTCTGGGCTTCTGGTACAAGTGGAACCTCGGCTGGATGCATGACACCCTGGACTACATGAAGCTCGACCCGGTTTATCGTCAGTATCATCACGATAAACTGACCTTCGGGATTCTCTACAACTACACTGAAAACTTCGTCCTGCCGTTGTCGCATGATGAAGTGGTCCACGGTAAAAAATCGATTCTCGACCGCATGCCGGGCGACGCATGGCAGAAATTCGCGAACCTGCGCGCCTACTATGGCTGGATGTGGGCATTCCCGGGCAAGAAACTACTGTTCATGGGTAACGAATTTGCCCAGGGCCGCGAGTGGAACCATGACGCCAGCCTCGACTGGCATCTGTTGGAAGGCGGCGATAACTGGCACCACGGTGTCCAGCGTCTGGTGCGCGATCTGAACCTCACCTACCGCCACCATAAAGCAATGCATGAACTGGATTTTGACCCGTACGGCTTTGAATGGCTGGTGGTGGATGACAAAGAACGCTCGGTGCTGATCTTTGTGCGTCGCGATAAAGAGGGTAACGAAATCATCGTTGCCAGTAACTTTACGCCGGTACCGCGTCATGATTATCGCTTCGGCATAAACCAGCCGGGCAAATGGCGTGAAATCCTCAATACCGATTCCATGCACTATCACGGCAGTAATGCAGGCAATGGCGGCACGGTACACAGCGATGAGATTGCCAGCCACGGTCGTCAGCATTCACTAAGCCTGACGCTACCACCGCTGGCCACTATCTGGCTGGTTCGGGAGGCAGAATGACACAACTCGCCATTGGCAAACCCGCTCCCCTCGGCGCGCATTACGACGGTCAGGGCGTCAACTTCACACTTTTCTCCGCTCATGCCGAGCGGGTAGAACTGTGTGTCTTTGACGCCAATGGCCAGGAACATCGCTATGACTTGCCAGGGCACAGTGGCGACATTTGGCACGGTTATCTGCCGGATGCGCGCCCGGGTTTGCGTTATGGTTATCGCGTTCATGGCCCCTGGCAACCCGCCGAGGGGCATCGCTTTAACCCGGCGAAGTTGTTGATTGATCCTTGCGCGCGGCAAATTGACGGGGAGTTTAAAGATAACCCGCTGCTGCACGCCGGTCATAATGAACCTGACTATCGCGACAACGCCGCCATTGCGCCGAAATGCGTAGTGGTGGTTGATCACTATGACTGGGAAGATGATGCCCCGCCGCGCACGCCGTGGGGCAGCACCATCATTTATGAAGCCCATGTCAAAGGATTAACGTACTTGCACCCGGAGATCCCGGTCGAGATCCGTGGCACTTATAAAGCCCTCGGGCATCCGGTGATGATCAACTATTTGAAACAATTGGGCATTACCGCGCTGGAACTGCTGCCAGTGGCGCAGTTTGCCAGTGAACCACGTCTGCAACGCATGGGGCTAAGTAACTACTGGGGTTACAACCCGGTGGCGATGTTTGCGCTGCATCCGGCGTATGCCTGCTCGCCAGAAACGGCGCTGGATGAGTTTCGCGATGCAATCAAAGCACTGCATAAAGCGGGTATCGAAGTCATTCTTGATATCGTGCTCAACCATAGTGCGGAACTGGACCTCGACGGCCCGTTATTCTCGCTGCGTGGGATCGATAACCGTAGCTATTATTGGATAAGAGAAGACGGCGATTATCACAACTGGACCGGTTGCGGCAACACGCTCAATTTGAGTCATCCGGCGGTGGTGGATTATGCCAGCGCCTGCCTGCGTTATTGGGTAGAAACCTGCCACGTCGATGGTTTCCGCTTTGATCTGGCGGCAGTCATGGGCCGTACGCCAGAGTTCCGTCAGGATGCGCCGTTGTTTACCGCTATCCAGAACTGCCCGGTGCTCTCGCAGGTGAAGTTAATTGCTGAACCGTGGGATATCGCTCCTGGTGGTTATCAGGTGGGAAATTTCCCGCCGCTGTTTGCCGAGTGGAACGATCATTTCCGCGATGCTGCCCGTCGTTTCTGGCTACATTATGATTTGCCTCTGGGGGCGTTTGCCGGGCGTTTTGCTGCCTCCAGCGATGTTTTTAAACGTAATGGTCGTCTGCCGAGTGCCGCGATTAATCTCGTCACCGCGCATGACGGTTTTACGCTTCGCGACTGCGTTTGCTTCAACCATAAACACAATGAAGCAAACGGAGAAGAAAATCGCGACGGGACCAACAACAATTACAGTAACAATCATGGTAAAGAAGGGTTAGGCGGTTCTCTTGACCTGGTTGAACGGCGGCGCGACAGCATTCACGCCCTGTTAACAACGTTGTTGCTCTCCCAGGGTACGCCGATGTTACTGGCCGGTGACGAACATGGTCACAGCCAGCATGGCAATAACAATGCCTACTGTCAGGATAACCAATTAACCTGGTTGGACTGGTCGCAGGCAAGCAGTGGTTTAACCGCATTTACCGCCGCGTTAATCCATCTGCGCAAGCGCATTCCCGCTTTGGTGGAGAATCGCTGGTGGGAAGAAGGCGACGGCAATGTCCGTTGGCTAAATCGATATGCTCAACCTTTAAGCACGGATGAGTGGCAAAACGGGCCGAAACAGCTGCAAATTCTGCTCTCGGATCGCTTTTTGATCGCAATTAACGCCACGCTTGAGGTAACAGAGATTGTTTTACCTGCTGGGGAGTGGCACGCCATTCCCCCATTCGCTGGAGAGGATAACCCAGTGATTACGGCTGTCTGGCAGGGACCTGCACACGGATTGTGTGTGTTCCAGAGATGATAAAAAAGGAGTTAGTCATGGTTAGTTTAGAGAAGAACGATCACTTAATGTTGGCGCGCCAGCTGCCATTGAAATCTGTTGCCCTGATACTGGCGGGAGGACGTGGTACCCGCCTGAAGGATTTAACCAATAAGCGAGCAAAACCGGCCGTACACTTCGGCGGTAAGTTCCGCATTATCGACTTTGCGCTGTCTAACTGCATCAACTCCGGGATCCGTCGTATGGGCGTGATCACCCAGTACCAGTCCCACACTCTGGTGCAGCACATTCAGCGCGGCTGGTCATTCTTCAATGAAGAAATGAACGAGTTTGTCGATCTGCTGCCAGCACAGCAGAGAATGAAAGGGGAAAACTGGTATCGCGGCACCGCAGATGCGGTCACCCAAAACCTCGACATTATCCGCCGTTATAAAGCGGAATACGTGGTGATCCTGGCGGGCGACCATATCTACAAGCAAGACTACTCGCGTATGCTTATCGATCACGTCGAAAAAGGCGCACGTTGCACCGTTGCTTGTATGCCAGTACCGATTGAAGAAGCCTCCGCATTTGGCGTTATGGCGGTTGATGAGAACGATAAAATTATCGAATTCGTTGAAAAACCTGCTAACCCGCCGTCAATGCCGAACGATCCGAGCAAATCTCTGGCGAGTATGGGTATCTACGTCTTTGACGCCGACTATCTGTATGAACTGCTGGAAGAAGACGATCGCGATGAGAACTCCAGCCACGACTTTGGCAAAGATTTGATTCCCAAGATCACCGAAGCCGGTCTGGCCTATGCGCACCCGTTCCCGCTCTCTTGCGTACAATCCGACCCGGATGCCGAGCCGTACTGGCGCGATGTGGGTACGCTGGAAGCTTACTGGAAAGCGAACCTCGATCTGGCCTCTGTGGTGCCGGAACTGGATATGTACGATCGCAATTGGCCAATTCGCACCTACAATGAATCATTACCGCCAGCGAAATTCGTGCAGGATCGCTCCGGTAGCCACGGGATGACCCTTAACTCACTGGTTTCCGGCGGTTGTGTGATCTCCGGTTCGGTGGTGGTGCAGTCCGTTCTGTTCTCGCGCGTTCGCGTGAATTCATTCTGCAACATTGATTCCGCCGTATTGTTACCGGAAGTATGGGTAGGTCGCTCGTGCCGTCTGCGCCGCTGCGTCATCGATCGTGCTTGTGTTATTCCGGAAGGCATGGTGATTGGTGAAAACGCAGAGGAAGATGCACGTCGTTTCTATCGTTCAGAAGAAGGCATCGTGCTGGTAACGCGCGAAATGCTACGGAAGTTAGGGCATAAACAGGAGCGATAATGCAGGTTTTACATGTATGTTCAGAGATGTTCCCGCTGCTTAAAACCGGCGGTCTGGCTGATGTTATTGGGGCATTACCCGCAGCACAAATCGCAGACGGCGTTGACGCTCGCGTACTGTTGCCTGCATTTCCCGATATTCGCCGTGGCGTGACCGATGCGCAGGTAGTATCCCGTCGTGATACCTTCGCCGGACATATCACGCTGTTGTTCGGTCATTACAACGGGGTTGGCATTTACCTGATTGACGCGCCGCATCTCTATGATCGTCCGGGAAGCCCGTATCACGATACCAACTTATTTGCCTATACCGACAACGTATTGCGTTTTGCGCTGCTGGGGTGGGTTGGGGCAGAAATGGCCAGCGGGCTTGACCCATTCTGGCGTCCTGATGTGGTGCATGCGCACGACTGGCATGCAGGCCTTGCGCCTGCGTATCTGGCGGCGCGCGGGCGTCCGGCGAAGTCGGTGTTTACTGTGCACAACCTGGCCTATCAAGGCATGTTTTATGCACATCACATGAATGACATCCAATTGCCATGGTCATTCTTTAATATTCATGGGCTGGAATTCAACGGACAAATCTCTTTCCTGAAGGCCGGTCTGTACTATGCCGATCACATTACGGCGGTCAGTCCAACCTACGCTCGCGAGATCACCGAACCGCAGTTTGCCTACGGTATGGAAGGTCTGTTGCAACAGCGTCACCGTGAAGGGCGTCTTTCCGGCGTACTGAACGGCGTGGACGAGAAAATCTGGAGTCCAGAGACGGACTTACTGTTGGCCTCGCGTTACACCCGCGATACGTTGGAAGATAAAGCGGAAAATAAGCGCCAGTTACAAATCGCAATGGGGCTTAAGGTTGACGATAAAGTGCCGCTTTTTGCAGTGGTGAGCCGTCTGACCAGCCAGAAAGGTCTCGACCTGGTGCTGGAAGCCTTACCGGGTCTTCTGGAGCAGGGCGGGCAGCTGGCGCTACTCGGCGCGGGCGATCCGGTGCTGCAGGAAGGTTTCCTTGCGGCGGCAGCGGAATACCCCGGTCAGGTGGGCGTTCAGATTGGCTATCACGAAGCATTTTCGCATCGCATTATGGGCGGCGCGGACGTCATTCTGGTGCCCAGCCGTTTTGAACCGTGCGGCTTAACGCAACTTTATGGATTGAAGTACGGTACGCTGCCGTTAGTGCGGCGCACCGGTGGGCTTGCTGATACGGTTTCTGACTGTTCTCTTGAGAACCTTGCAGATGGCGTCGCCAGTGGGTTTGTCTTTGAAGATAGTAATGCCTGGTCGCTGTTACGGGCTATTCGACGTGCTTTTGTACTGTGGTCCCGTCCTTCACTGTGGCGGTTTGTGCAACGTCAGGCTATGGCAATGGATTTTAGCTGGCAGGTCGCGGCGAAGTCGTACCGTGAGCTTTACTATCGCTTGAAATAGTTTTCAGGAAACGCCTATATGAATGCTCCGTTTACATATTCATCGCCCACGCTTAGCGTAGAAGCTCTTAAGCACTCTATCGCTTACAAGCTGATGTTTACGATTGGAAAGGACCCGGTCGTCGCCAATAAACATGAATGGCTGAACGCAACGTTATTTGCTGTGCGCGATCGTCTCGTGGAGCGCTGGTTACGTTCAAACCGTGCCCAGTTGTCGCAAGAAACTCGTCAGGTTTACTACCTGTCGATGGAGTTTTTGATTGGCCGTACGCTCTCCAACGCCATGTTGTCGCTAGGAATTTACGAAGATGTACAGGGCGCACTGGAAGCGATGGGGTTAAATCTCGAAGAGCTGATTGATGAAGAAAATGACCCAGGCCTCGGTAACGGTGGCCTGGGACGTCTGGCGGCTTGCTTCCTTGATTCTCTGGCGACGTTAGGGTTGCCGGGGCGCGGTTACGGCATCCGCTATGACTACGGTATGTTCAAGCAGAACATCGTTAACGGTAGCCAGAAAGAGTCGCCAGACTACTGGCTGGAATACGGTAACCCGTGGGAATTCAAACGCCACAACACGCGCTATAAAGTCCGTTTTGGCGGTCGCATTCAGCAGGAAGGTAAAAAAACGCGCTGGATTGAAACCGAAGAGATTCTGGGAGTCGCTTACGATCAGATAATCCCTGGTTACGACACCGACGCGACCAACACGCTGCGTTTGTGGAGTGCGCAAGCCAGTAGCGAAATTAACCTCGGTAAATTCAACCAGGGTGACTACTTCGCGGCAGTGGAAGATAAAAACCACTCCGAGAACGTATCTCGCGTACTGTATCCGGATGACTCCACCTACTCCGGGCGTGAGCTGCGCCTGCGTCAGGAATACTTCCTGGTTTCCTCGACCATTCAGGACATTTTAAGCCGCCATTATCAGTTGCATAAAACCTACGATAACCTGGCGGATAAAATCGCGATTCATCTCAATGATACCCATCCGGTACTGTCGATTCCTGAGATGATGCGTCTGCTGATCGATGAGCACCAATTTAGCTGGGACGACGCGTTTGAGGTGTGTTGTCAGGTCTTCTCCTACACTAACCACACGCTGATGAGCGAGGCGCTGGAAACCTGGCCGGTTGATATGCTGGGTAAAATTCTGCCGCGTCACCTGCAGATCATCTTTGAAATCAACGACTATTTCCTGAAAACCTTGCAGGAACAGTATCCGAACGATACCGATCTGCTGGGACGGGCGTCGATCATTGATGAATCCAACGGTCGTCGTGTGCGTATGGCCTGGCTGGCGGTTGTTGTGAGCCACAAAGTTAACGGTGTATCGGAACTGCACTCTAATCTGATGGTGCAATCGTTGTTTGCCGACTTTGCGAAAATCTTCCCGGGTCGTTTCACCAACGTCACCAACGGTGTGACGCCGCGTCGCTGGCTGGCGGTAGCGAACCCATCGCTTTCAGCCGTGCTGGACGAACACCTGGGCCGTAACTGGCGCACCGACCTTAGCCTGCTTAATGAGCTGCAACAACACTGTGATTTCCCAATGGTTAATCACGCTGTGCATCAGGCGAAGCTGGAGAACAAAAAGCGTCTGGCAGAGTATATCGCCCAGCAGCTGAATGTGGTGGTGAATCCAAAGGCGTTGTTCGATGTACAAATCAAACGTATTCACGAATACAAACGTCAATTGATGAATGTGTTGCATGTGATTACCCGCTATAACCGCATCAAGGCCGACCCGGATGCGAAGTGGGTACCGCGCGTGAATATTTTTGGCGGTAAGGCGGCTTCGGCCTATTACATGGCGAAGCACATTATTCATTTGATCAATGACGTAGCGAAAGTGATCAACAACGATCCGCAGATTGGCGATAAGCTGAAAGTCGTGTTCATCCCGAACTACAGCGTTAGCCTGGCGCAGTTGATCATTCCGGCGGCAGATCTGTCTGAACAGATTTCGCTGGCAGGGACGGAAGCTTCCGGCACCAGTAACATGAAGTTTGCGCTTAACGGTGCGCTGACTATCGGTACGTTGGACGGTGCGAATGTCGAGATGCTGGATCATGTCGGTGCTGACAATATCTTTATTTTTGGTAACACAGCGGAAGAAGTGGAAGAACTGCGTCGTCAGGGCTACAAACCGCGTGAATACTACGAGAAAGATGAGGAGCTGCATCAGGTGCTGACGCAAATCGGCAGCGGTGTATTCAGTCCGGAAGATCCGGGTCGCTATCGCGATCTGGTTGATTCGCTGATCAACTTCGGCGATCACTACCAGGTACTGGCGGATTATCGCAGCTATGTCGATTGTCAGGATAAAGTCGATGAACTCTACGAGCTTCAGGAAGAGTGGACCGCAAAAGCGATGCTGAACATTGCCAATATGGGCTACTTCTCTTCTGACCGTACTATCAAAGAGTACGCCGATCATATCTGGCATATCGATCCGGTGAGATTGTAAGTTCACCAATAAATAGAACGGGGCCAAAGGGTCCCGTTTTTTTCCGCCATCATTTCGGAAAAGTGTCCAGAAGGGGCAAGGGGACTCGGGGAGTATAATTTCACCATTCAAAAAGAATGGAAAGAATAATGCAAAACAGAAAATGGATTTTGACCTCGCTGGTAATGACTTTTTTCGGCATCCCCATACTGGCGCAATTTTTGGCGGTGGTTATTGCCATGCTGGGTGTCGGACTTGCCGGTATTATTGAAGTTTGTAATATCCTTATCACGCCAACAATTTACCTTCTGCTCAAAATTTTTATGCTGGCGCTGGGCGCATTAATGCTATTTTTCTCGGGGCGAGTGGGGAACGTGCCTGAGTTTTGTTACGTTGGGTATGATGGCGTGGGCTTTGCGGTAATTCCCTGAATTAAAAAGTAGGTTAGATTTTTGACAAAGTGCGCTTTGTTCATGCCGGATGCGACGTGAACGTCTTATCTGGCCTACAAGACCATGCAAATTCAATATATTGCATAAACCACGTAGGCCTGATAAGCGTAGCGCATCAGGCAGTTTTGTGTTTGTCATCAGTCTCAGGCCAGATTGAAATCTGACCTGATCACCTTACGTTAATTTACGACGCCAGCGATAACCTCTGCTGCGTATACTCCACCAGCCACTGACTCACACGAGATTGTTGATCCGCATTTAGCCACATGCCTTGTTTTGTGCGACGCCACAGGGCGTCGTCGGCGCGGCGGACCCATTCGTGATCCACCAGGTATTTCAGCTCCGCTTCGTAGAACTCATGACCGAAATCTTCCCCGAGATCGCTTACCGTTCCCGCATTGCCGAGCAGCAGCTCGCTGTTGCTGCCGTAAGTGCGAGCGTAATGACGCGCCAGCGATTCAGTCAGGAACGGATAGCGGCGGCGCAGGCGAGCGGCATAATCGTCGCGGTCGCCTTCAATGGCGCCACCCGGTAGCACACTCTCTTTCGTCCATGCCGGGCCAATACCCTGATAATACGGCGTTAGTTTTTCCAGCGCATGTTCCGCCAGTTTTCGGTAGGTGGTCAGCTTACCGCCGAATACCGACAGCAGCGGTGCTTTGCCATTTTCATCATGAATATCAAGGGTGTAATCACGGGTAATAGCCTGCGGCGAGTCGGACTCATCATCACACAGCGGACGCACACCGGAGTAGGTCCAGACGATATCGTCACGGCTTAACTGCTTTTTAAAGTGCGTGTTATACACATTCAGCAGGTAATTGATTTCACTCTCTTCAATCTTCACCGCTTTCGGATCGCCTTTGTACTCGACATCGGTAGTGCCGATGATGGAAAACTCGTCCATCCACGGGATCACGAACACAATACGTTTATCTTCGTTTTGCAGAATGTAGGCTTGCTTCTGGGTATGCACGCGCGGCACCACAATATGGCTGCCTTTGATCAGGCGAATGCCATAAGGCGAAGGCAGATGCATCCCGTCGTCGAAGAACTGTTTCACCCACGGGCCGGTGGCGTTAACCAAGCCGCGCGCTTGCCAGCTATATTTTTTGCCGGTATCGATATCTTCCGCTTCCACAATCCACAGGCCGTTTTCGCGGCGAGCAGAGGTGGCGCGAGTCCGAGTAAGCACTTCGCCGCCTTTACGCACCACCATCTGGGCGTTGGCGAGTACCAGACGGGCGTCGTCTACCCAACAGTCAGAATATTCGAATCCGCGCTTAATTTCCGGTTTTAACACTGAATTTGCGCCAAAACGCAAACCAGTTGATCCCGGCAAGCTGGTGCGTTTACCCAGATGATCGTACATAAACAGACCAATGCGAATCATCCACGCCGGGCGCAGATGCGGACGATGTGGCAGGCGAAAACGCATCGGGAAGGCGATATGCGGGGCCATTTTCAGCAGCACTTCACGTTCAGCCAGCGCCTCGCTGACCAGGCGGAATTCATAGTGCTCAAGGTAGCGCAGGCCACCGTGAATGAGTTTTGAACTGGCGGAAGAGGTCGCGCAAGCGAGATCCTGCGCCTCCAGCATCAGCACGGATAAACCGCGTCCAGCGGCGTCTGCCGCGATACCAGCACCATTGATGCCGCCCCCTATCACAATCAGATCTTTGGTTTCCATGCTGCCCTCATTCACTTTCGTTAAAGCTCATAAATGTTCGTTATCGAACATATTAGCAAAGAATCGCGCTTTAGGTAACATTGAAAAAACATTTTAGAGTGATATGTATAACATTATGGCGTTTATCTGCCGCTTCGACGTAAACTGTGCGGTAAATTTGCCCACTTGTTTGTAAAGAAAGAGAGACGCATGGATCAGTTCGAATGTATTAACGTTGCCGACGCGCACCAGAAGTTGCAGGAAAAAGAGGCGGTGCTGGTCGATATTCGCGATCCACAGAGTTTCGCAATGGGACATGCGGTGCAGGCTTTCCATTTAACCAACGACACGCTGGGCGCTTTTATGCGTGATAACGACTTTGACACTCCGGTGATGGTGATGTGTTATCACGGCAATAGCAGCAAAGGCGCGGCGCAGTATCTGCTGCAACAGGGCTACGATGTGGTCTATAGCATTGACGGCGGCTTTGAAGCCTGGCAACGTCAGTTTCCCGCAGAGGTGGCGTACGGCGCGTAACGCTTTATACTGTCCCCTTTTGTGTGGAATAAGCGACAGCAACGATGTTGATGATTACCTCTTTTGCTAACCCCCGCGTGGCGCAGGCGTTTGTTGATTACATGGCGACGCAGGGTGTTATCCTCACGATTCAACAACATAACCAAAGCGATGTCTGGCTGGCGGATGAGTCCCAGGCCGAGCGCGTACGGGCGGAGCTGGCGCGTTTTCTCGAAAACCCGGCAGATCCGCGTTATCTGGCGGCGAGCTGGCAGGCAGGCCATACCGGCAGTGGCCTGCATTATCGCCGTTATCCTTTCTTTGCCGCCTTGCGTGAACGCGCAGGTCCGGTAACCTGGGTGATGATGATCGCCTGCGTGGTGGTGTTTATTGCCATGCAAATTCTCGGCGATCAGGAAGTGATGTTATGGCTGGCCTGGCCATTCGATCCAACACTGAAATTTGAGTTCTGGCGTTACTTCACCCACGCGTTAATGCACTTCTCGCTGATGCATATCCTCTTTAACCTGCTCTGGTGGTGGTATCTCGGCGGTGCGGTGGAAAAACGCCTCGGTAGCGGTAAGCTAATTGTCATTACGCTTATCAGCGCCCTGTTAAGCGGCTATGTGCAGCAAAAATTCAGCGGGCCGTGGTTTGGCGGGCTTTCTGGCGTGGTGTATGCGCTGATGGGCTACGTCTGGCTACGTGGCGAACGCGATCCGCAAAGTGGCATTTACCTGCAACGTGGGTTAATTATCTTTGCGCTGATCTGGATTGTCGCCGGATGGTTTGATTTGTTTGGGATGTCGATGGCGAACGGAGCACACATCGCCGGGTTAGCCGTGGGTTTAGCGATGGCTTTTGTTGATTCGCTCAATGCGCGAAAACGAAAATAATTCCAGGGATTTATAAATGAAACAAACACAACGTCACAACGGTATTATCGAACTGGTTAAACAGCAGGGTTATGTCAGTACCGAAGAGCTGGTAGAGCATTTCTCCGTCAGCCCGCAGACTATTCGCCGCGACCTCAATGAGCTGGCGGAGCAAAACCTGATCCTGGCCATCATGGCGGTGCGGCGCTGCCTTCCAGTTCGGTTAACACGCCGTGGCACGATCGCAAGGCCACCCAGACCGAAGAAAAAGAGCGCATCGCCCGCAAAGTGGCGGAGCAAATCCCCAATGGCTCGACGCTGTTTATCGATATCGGCACCACGCCGGAAGCGGTAGCGCACGCACTGCTCAATCACAGCAATTTGCGCATTGTCACCAACAATCTCAACGTTGCTAACACGTTGATGGTAAAAGAAGATTTTCGCATCATTCTCGCCGGTGGCGAATTACGCAGCCGCGATGGCGGGATCATTGGCGAAGCGACGCTCGATTTTATCTCCCAGTTCCGCCTTGATTTCGGCATTCTGGGGATAAGCGGCATCGATAGCGACGGCTCGCTGCTGGAGTTCGATTACCACGAAGTTCGCACCAAACGCGCCATTATTGAGAACTCGCGCCACGTTATGCTGGTTGTCGATCACTCGAAATTTGGCCGTAACGCGATGGTCAATATGGGCAGCATCAGCATGGTAGATGCCGTCTACACCGACGCCCCGCCGCCAGTAAGCGTGATGCAGGTGCTGACGGACCACCATATTCAACTGGAGCTGTGCTGATCCTGCACGGCTTCCCACGTCAGACCAAAACGCGCCAGGTATTTGCGTAGCCGATCCGCGTCATTGACGCTGGCTTTGCCCTGGCGCGAAACGTCAAAAAGCTGGCGTCCGGCTGCGGAAAGCGACTTTGCCTGGCGGCAGATAGCGATAACGTGTTCCAGTTGCATACGGTCGAAGAGATCGATGTTTTCTGCCTCTGCGCCCAGCAACGCCGTAAGCGCGGAGGGGCGGCTCTCCTGCCAGTTATAGCGCAGACGGTTTATCTCATCTTCAACCACGTCCAGAGTGATGCGTCCGCTAGTGGCAAAGGTGGCCATCCGCGTGACGCTGGCAGAAAGTTCGCGAAAGTTACCGCGCCATGTTGCCTGGGGAGAGGTCGCAAAAGCCAACCAGGCGCGCCGCGCTTCGGTGTTAAAACGCACGCTGTCGCCAGTGAGTGAGGCGTGGCGCTCCACTTCATAATCCAGGTTCGGTTCAATATCTTCCTGGCGCTGGCGTAGACCCGGCAGGGTGAAGGTCCAGAGATTGATCCGCGCGTACAGATCTTCGCGAAATTTGCCTTCGGCAACCAGCTGGCGCAAATCGCGCACCGTTCCGGCGATAAGCTGAAAATCACTGCTCACCTGGCGATCGCTGCCAAACGGGTAAAAGGTTTTCTCTTCAATGGCTTTCAGCAGCATTGCCTGTTCGTCTGCGCCCAGTTCGCCAATCTCATCAAGAAACAACATTCCGCCGTTGGCGCTGCGTAATAAACCTTCACGAGATTCCCGCGCCCCGGTAAACGCGCCTTTTACATGACCAAACAGCGTCGACATGGCGGTATCGCCGCGCAGGGTGGCGCAGTTCACTTCCACAAACGCGCCGCTAAACTGATGCCGCGCCTGTTTTAACTCTAAGATGCGTCGCGCCAGAAATGACTTGCCCGCGCCGGTTGGACCGTTAAGCAGAATCGGCGCGCGGGATTTGATCGCCACTTTTTCGATCTGCTCAATCATGCGGTTGAAGTGGGGGTTACGCGTGGCAATGCCGGACTTAAGAAAATCAAGCGTTTGCTGGCGTTCCTCGGCAAAGCGGCTGGCGATGGCGTTATAACGGCTTAAATCGAGATCGATAATCGTTACTTCACCTGGGCCGCGCGGCTGTTCTTTTTTGCGCGGAGGTGAAGATTGTATCAGCCGGGCGGGCAGGTAACGCGCTTCTGCCAGCAGAAACCAGCAAATCTGCGCGACGTGGGTACCGGTGGTGATGTGAATTAAATAGTCTTCTTTTTCTGGCTGAAACTCGTAACCACGGGCGAAATCATGCAGGCAGGCGTAGACCTCTTCGAAATCCCACGGGTTATGCAGTTCAATCTCAACGCTCACCACTTCTGTTTCTGGCGAAACGCTGGCGATATCGCGTTTAAGCGTTTCAAATAGCGAGCGCGAGCGGGCGTCGTGCAACAATTCCAGTCGATCGATGACCAACGATTCTTGCTGGCATAAACAGAGTGTCGGACGCCATTTTGACCAGCGCTGACTGCCGCGCCCGGCATAATCCAGTACGGTACCGACAAAGCCAAAAGCCACTGTTTTACGCATCTTAGATATCCTTATAAAAGACGATATTTCATTATCGGTAAATTGGCTTTGCGGGAAATCTCCGGTTACGGACGTAAAGATATAATCTTTTTTAAAACAATGAATTAAAAAATTAAGCTGCTTATTTAATTTTCTGGCACGACGGTTGCAATTATCAGGACAGCAAACAACGAAAAGAGAAAAACAAAATGAATTACGAATTACTGACCACTGAAAATGCCCCGGTAAAAATGTGGACCAAAGGCGTGCCGGTAGAGGCCGATGCGCGTCAGCAACTTATTAATACGGCGAAGATGCCGTTTATTTTCAAACATATTGCGGTAATGCCTGATGTACACCTGGGTAAAGGTTCCACCATTGGTAGCGTGATCCCGACCAAAGGGGCGATTATTCCGGCGGCGGTGGGCGTGGATATTGGCTGTGGAATGAACGCGCTGCGTACCGCGTTAACGGCGGAAGACCTGCCTGAAAACCTGGCAGAGCTGCGTCAGGCGATTGAAACGGCCGTGCCGCACGGGCGTACCACTGGCCGTTGTAAACGTGATAAAGGTGCCTGGGAAAATCCACCTGTTAACGTCGATGCTAAATGGGCTGAGCTTGAAGCCGGTTATCAGTGGTTAACGCAAAAATATCCCCGTTTCCTGAATACCAATAACTATAAACACCTGGGAACGCTGGGAACCGGTAACCACTTTATTGAAATCTGCCTTGATGAGTCGGACCAGGTGTGGATTATGCTGCACTCCGGTTCACGCGGAATTGGTAACGCCATCGGGACTTACTTTATCGATCTGGCACAAAAAGAGATGCAGGAAACGCTTGAGACGTTGCCGTCGCGTGATCTGGCGTACTTTATGGAAGGTACGGAATACTTTGATGATTACCTGAAAGCCGTGGCCTGGGCGCAGCTTTTTGCCAGCCTTAACCGCGATGCGATGATGGAAAACGTGGTAACGGCATTGCAGAGCATTACGCAGAAAACGGTCAGACAGCCACAAACGCTGGCGATGGAAGAGATCAACTGTCACCACAACTATGTGCAAAAAGAACAGCACTTTGGTGAAGAGATCTACGTGACGCGTAAAGGCGCGGTGTCTGCGCGTGCTGGTCAATATGGAATTATTCCCGGTTCGATGGGAGCAAAAAGCTTTATCGTCCGTGGGCTGGGAAATGAAGAGTCGTTCTGTTCGTGCAGCCACGGTGCCGGGCGGGTAATGAGCCGAACTAAAGCGAAAAAACTGTTCAGCGTGGAAGATCAAATTCGTGCCACCGCGCATGTGGAATGCCGTAAAGATGCCGAAGTGATCGACGAAATCCCGATGGCGTATAAAGATATTGATGCGGTGATGGCGGCACAAAGCGATCTGGTGGAAGTTATCTATACCCTGCGTCAGGTGGTGTGCGTAAAAGGATAAATGATGAAAAGGATGATTGCGCTGGATGGCGCACAGGGCGAAGGTGGCGGGCAGATCCTGCGCTCGGCGCTGAGCCTGTCGATGATAACCGGCCAGCCATTTACCATCACCAGCATTCGTGCCGGGCGGGCGAAACCGGGGCTGTTGCGCCAGCATCTGACCGCGGTAAAGGCGGCGACGGAAATTTGCGGAGCAACCGTGGAAGGCGCGGAGCTGGGGTCGCAGCGTCTGCTCTTCCGGCCCGGCACCGTGCGCGGCGGCGATTACCGCTTTGCTATCGGTAGCGCCGGAAGTTGTACGCTGGTGCTGCAAACGGTGCTGCCCGCGCTGTGGTTTGCCGATGGACCTTCGCGTGTTGAAGTGAGCGGCGGCACCGATAACCCGTCGGCGCCGCCTGCGGATTTTATCCGCCGGGTGCTGGAGCCGCTGCTGGCGAAAATAGGAATTCATCAGCAAACCACGCTGTTACGCCACGGTTTTTACCCTGCCGGAGGCGGTGTGGTGGCAACGGAAGTCTCGCCCGTGGCATCGTTTAACACCTTGCAACTTGGCGAGCGCGGGAACATTGTGCAGATGCGTGGAGAAGTTCTATTAGCTGGTGTGCCGCGCCATGTTGCTGAGCGTGAAATCGCTACACTGGCGGGGAGTTTTTCCCTGCATGAACAGAATATTCATAACCTGCCGCGCGACCAGGGGCCGGGTAATACCGTCTCGCTTGAAGTCGAAAGTGAAAATATCACCGAACGCTTTTTTGTCGTCGGTGAAAAGCGCGTCAGTGCCGAGGTGGTTGCGGCACAGTTGGTGAAAGAGGTGAAACGCTACCTGGCAAGCACGGCGGCGGTGGGGGAATATCTTGCTGACCAACTGGTGCTACCGATGGCGCTGGCGGGCGCGGGGGAATTTACGGTCGCCCATCCCTCATGCCATCTGCTGACCAATATCGCGGTGGTGGAGCGTTTCTTGCCGGTGCGGTTTAGTTTGATAGAAACAGATGGCGTAACGCGGGTGAGCATTGAATGATGCAGAGATGTAAGCCGGATCTGGCGCGTTATCCGGCTAAACTTACACGCCGTACCCCATCATCTTCAGCAATTGCTGGGCGTGTTGTACCGCATCCTGGCGATGGGCCACGCCGAGTTTCTGATACAGATTGCGGATATGCGTTTTGATGGTGGTTGCCGCGACTTCCAGTTCTCCGGCAATTTGCTCATTGCTGTAACCAGAGTAGATCAGCCCCAGTACCTGCCATTCACGTTGCGTCAGCGGGCTGGTGCGGATCAGTTCAGGTACTTCAGGATGATTTAGCAGACGTTCAACGAAATTCTCATCGAAATGGGCGAATTTATGCCGATGATGTTGATTGATTTCTCGCAGAATACGCTGCGCGCGATGCTGTTCCAGTTCCGGCAGCGTATTAAGCTGAATCAGCTGACGCAGTTGTTGCGCCATCGCTTCGCCTTCGATGACAAAATGGCTGATAAATCCGGTGCGATTCGCCAGTTTTAATGCGTCCAGCAACACGCGCTGGGCGTCACTTTTACGTCCGGCCTGCCAGTACAGTTGATTAAGCAGCAACAGGTTACGGTTGAGATCGCTCATCAACCGCAGACTCCGGGCATTTTCATTGAGTTCTTCGAGAACAATTTCTGCCGGTTCAAACTCGCCCAGCAAGATTTGTGCACGGGCAATGTTGCGCCATTGACCTTGCAGGAAGTGGTTGTTCGCAAACTCTGGTTTAGCCGTATGACGCAACCAGTTGGCAGCGGCGGCTTTATCGCCGGTCATTTGCCAGTAAATCACCCGGACTTTGTTGGCGTTAGAGATCCAGTCGCTGTGATATTTGCCATTCCCCAGCAGGTTTTCCAGACGGTTCAGCTGGCTACGGGCGTTATCTAAATCACCACGGGCCAGCGAGCATTGAATCAACATTGCCAGGCACTGAAGCTGTTGCTGTGGCTGATAAGACGACAAGACTTCAATCCCGCTACGCGCCGACGCTTCGGCTTCATCCAGCCGCGCCCAGGCCCATAACAGCTGCGCACGAATGCGCACCAGAAACTCATGCATTGGCAGCTGTTCCAGATGCTGCTCGTTGATCAGCTGGAATGCTTTTTCCTGCGTTTCCCACGCGGTTTGCAGGAACCCTTGGGCAAACAGAATTTCACTTTGCTGGATTAAACTCCACAAAGCGTAGTGCCAGACATCGTGCTGGCGTGCCATCTGTTCGGTTTGCTGCATTAGCGCCAGTGAGCGGGTCAATTCGCCTTTGCAGTGCAGCACTTCACCCAGCACCGAGGTTGCCACAATGCGGCTATAGAACCAGCCCGGCGGCAGCTCTTCCAGTGCCAGTTTTGCCAGCCGTTCCGCTTCATCCGGATTACCATCGTTAATCGCCACCTGGGCGCGCAGAGCGTTAAATTCTGCGTGCATGGTGTCTTCTCTGATGTCCTTGATTTCATGTTCAGCACGGGCTAGCAGGGTGTTAACTTCGCCGTAGCGATGTTGGCTTTGCATCAGCCACGCCTGCAATAACACCAACTGCGGATTTTCCAGCAAGCTGTCCCACGGCAGGGCCTTAAGCGACTCTTCCAGCAGCGACAGTTCGCTATGGTTGAACAGACTCCAGGCGTGATTAAGCAGAATATCGCGCAGCATCAGCGCATCGCCTGCCGCCAGCGCATGATGAATTGCTTCGCTGGGAAATCCCTGGGCCATCCAGCTTTCTGCGGCGGCACGGTGGATTTCCGGCAGCTCCGCCGCCAGTTCCCACTGGCAGCGCTGGCGCAGGAAGTTACCAAACAGCGGGTGATAGCAGAACCACTCGCCGGTATCATCCATCCGCTGTAAAAACAGCCCCTGACGCTCAATCTCTTCGAGGCGCATTTGCCCGTTTTCTTCGCCGGTCACACGGGTGATGAGGGCATCGTTCATTGAGCGCAAAATGGCGCTTTTCAACAGAAAATGGCGCGTTGCGAGATCGACGTTATCCAAAACCTCATCGACCAGATAATCCGAAAGATGGCTGGCATTGATTCCCGCCAGGCGGCGTGCCGACTTATGGGCTGAGTGGGTATTCTGCCGGGCGGAGAGGGCGATTAGCTGTAGTGCCGTCGCCCAACCGGAAACGTCATCGCAAATCCGACTGCTTTCTGCGGCTTCAATCGGCGATGACAGACGGCAATCAAAAAACTGCTTCGCTTCCTGATGGGTAAATGCCAGTTGCTGACTGCCAATTTCCAGCAGTTGATCACGAACACGCAGATTGGCAATGCCCAGTTGCGGAAGGTTGCGTGACAACACCACCAGGGTGAGATTTTCTGGTTGATGGCGAATAAAGAAGCGCATTGACTCGTGGATCACTGGATTAGTGATCAGATGATAGTCATCGATGACCAGATAAAGTGGGCTATGCCATTCCGCCAGCTCAATGAAAAGCTGGGCGAAGAGTGACGTCAGGCTGGCATATTGCCGTTTTTGCGCCATCGTCTCACATATCGCACAGTGACCGTTGGTTGCCTGCTGCACGGCGGCAATGAGATAGCTGGCGAAACGCTCTTGCTGGTTATCACCTTCATCCAGCGAGTACCAGCCGATATCGTTTTTGCCTGCCGCCCACTGGGAAATGAGGGTGGTCTTTCCGTAGCCCGCAGGACTCGTGATCAGCGCCAGCCGGAAGTTGTTCGCGCCGGAAAGTTTAGCCAGCAGGCGCTCACGAACCACGGTATGGTCGAGTCGAACCGGACGACTTAGTTTTGACGGAATCAGCATAGTTAATCACTTCACTGTGGAAAATGAGGAAATATTATTTTTTTTGCGCTTCGTAATTAATGGTTATAAGGTCGGCCAGAAACCTTTCTAATGCAAGCGATGACGTTTTTTTATGTGTCTGAATTTGCACTGTGTCACAATTCCAAATCTTTATTAACAACTCACCTAAAACGACGCTGATCCAGCGTGAATACTGGTTTCCCTTATGTTCATCAGATTCATTTAAGCAAGGGTTTCTTCTTCATTCCTGATGAAAGTGCCATCTAAAAAGATGATCTTAATAAATCTATTAAGAATGAGATGGAGCACACTGGATATTTTACTTATGAAACTGTTTCACTCCTTTACTTAATTTATAGAGTTACCTTCCGCTTTTTGAAAATACGCAACGGCCATTTTTTGCACTTAGATACAGATTTTCTGCGCTGTATTGCATTGATTTGATGCTAATCCTGTGGTTTGCACTAGCTTTAAGTGGTTGAGATCACATTTCCTTGCTCATCCCCGCAACTCCTCCCTGCCTAATCCCCCGCAGGATGAGGAAGGTCAACATCGAGCCTGGCAAACTAGCGATAACGTTGTGTTGAAAATCTAAGAAAAGTGGAACTCCTATGTCACAACCTATTTTTAACGATAAGCAATTTCAGGAAGCGCTTTCACGTCAGTGGCAGCGTTATGGCTTAAATTCTGCGGCTGAAATGACTCCTCGCCAGTGGTGGCTAGCAGTGAGTGAAGCACTGGCCGAAATGCTGCGTGCTCAGCCATTCGCCAAGCCGGTGGCGAATCAGCGACATGTTAACTACATCTCAATGGAGTTTTTGATTGGTCGCCTGACGGGCAACAACCTGTTGAATCTCGGCTGGTATCAGGATGTACAGGATTCGTTGAAGGCTTATGACATCAATCTGACGGACCTGCTGGAAGAAGAGATCGACCCGGCGCTGGGTAACGGTGGTCTGGGACGTCTGGCGGCGTGCTTCCTCGACTCAATGGCAACTGTCGGTCAGTCTGCGACGGGTTACGGTCTGAACTATCAATATGGTTTGTTCCGCCAGTCTTTTGTCGATGGCAAACAGGTTGAAGCGCCGGATGACTGGCATCGCAGTAACTACCCGTGGTTCCGCCACAACGAAGCACTGGATGTGCAGGTAGGGATTGGCGGTAAAGTGACGAAAGACGGACGCTGGGAGCCGGAGTTTACCATTACCGGTCAAGCGTGGGATCTCCCCGTTGTCGGCTATCGTAATGGCGTGGCGCAGCCGCTGCGTCTGTGGCAGGCGACGCACGCGCATCCGTTTGATCTGACTAAATTTAACGACGGTGATTTCTTGCGTGCCGAACAGCAGGGCATCAATGCGGAAAAACTGACCAAAGTTCTCTATCCAAACGACAACCATACTGCCGGTAAAAAGCTGCGCCTGATGCAGCAATACTTCCAGTGTGCCTGTTCGGTAGCGGATATTTTGCGTCGCCATCATCTGGCGGGGCGTAAACTGCACGAACTGGCGGATTACGAAGTTATTCAGCTGAACGATACCCACCCAACTATCGCGATTCCAGAACTGCTGCGCGTGCTGATCGATGAGCACCAGATGAGCTGGGATGACGCCTGGGCCATTACCAGCAAAACTTTCGCTTACACCAACCATACCCTGATGCCAGAAGCGCTGGAACGCTGGGATGTGAAACTGGTGAAAGGCTTACTGCCGCGCCACATGCAGATTATTAACGAAATTAATACTCGCTTTAAAACGCTGGTAGAGAAAACCTGGCCGGGCGATGAAAAAGTGTGGGCCAAACTGGCGGTGGTGCACGACAAACAAGTGCATATGGCGAACCTGTGTGTGGTTGGCGGTTTCGCGGTGAACGGTGTTGCGGCGCTGCACTCGGATCTGGTGGTGAAAGATCTGTTCCCGGAATATCACCAGCTATGGCCGAACAAATTCCATAACGTCACCAACGGTATTACCCCACGTCGCTGGATCAAACAGTGCAACCCGGCACTGGCGGCTCTGTTGGATAAATCACTGCAAAAAGAGTGGGCTAACGATCTCGATCAGCTGATCAATCTGGAAAAATTCGCTGATGATGCGAAATTCCGTCAGCAATATCGCGAGATCAAGCAGGCGAATAAAGTCCGTCTGGCGGAGTTTGTGAAAGTTCGTACCGGTATTGAGATCAATCCACAGGCGATTTTCGATATTCAGATCAAACGTTTGCATGAGTACAAACGCCAGCACCTGAATCTGCTGCATATTCTGGCGTTGTACAAAGAAATTCGTGAAAACCCGCAGGCTGATCGCGTACCGCGCGTCTTCCTCTTCGGCGCGAAAGCGGCACCGGGCTACTACCTGGCGAAGAATATTATCTTTGCGATCAACAAAGTGGCTGACGTGATCAACAACGATCCGCTGGTTGGCGATAAGTTGAAGGTGGTGTTCCTGCCGGATTATTGCGTTTCGGCGGCGGAAAAACTGATCCCGGCGGCGGATATCTCCGAACAAATTTCGACTGCAGGTAAAGAAGCTTCCGGTACCGGCAATATGAAACTGGCGCTCAATGGTGCGCTTACTGTCGGTACGCTGGATGGGGCGAACGTTGAAATCGCCGAGAAAGTCGGTGAAGAAAATATCTTTATTTTTGGTCATACCGTGGAACAAGTGAAGGCAATTCTGGCCAAAGGCTACGACCCGGTGAAATGGCGGAAGAAAGATAAGGTGCTGGACGCAGTATTGAAAGAGCTGGAAAGCGGTAAATACAGCGACGGCGATAAGCATGCCTTCGACCAGATGCTGCACAGTATCGGCAAACAGGGCGGCGATCCGTATCTGGTGATGGCGGATTTCGCAGCCTATGTAGAGGCACAAAAGCAGGTGGATGTGCTGTACCGCGACCAGGAGGCCTGGACTCGCGCGGCGATCCTCAATACCGCCCGCTGCGGTATGTTTAGCTCGGATCGCTCTATTCGCGATTATCAGGCTCGTATCTGGCAGGCAAAACGCTAAGGAAGCTCGATGGAAAGCAAACGTCTGGATAATGCCGCGCTGGCGGCGGGGATTAGCCCCAATTACATCAATGCCCACGGTAAACCGCAGTCGATTAGCGCCGAAACCAAACGGCGTTTGCTTGACGCGATGCATCAACGTACCGCCACGAAAGTGGCGGTAACGCCAGTCCCGAATGTCATGGTTTATACCAGCGGCAAAAAAATGCCGATGGTGGTGGAGGGCAGCGGCGAATATAGCTGGCTGCTGACCACCGAAGAAGGAACGCAGTACAAAGGCCATGTAACGGGGGGCAAAGCGTTCAATCTACCGACGAAGCTGCCGGAAGGTTATCACACGCTGACACTCACCCAGGACGACCAGCGCGCGCATTGCCGGGTGATTGTCGCCCCGAAACGCTGTTACGAACCGCAGGCGTTGCTGAATAAACAAAAGCTGTGGGGTGCCTGCGTTCAGCTTTATACGCTGCGATCGGAAAAAAACTGGGGTATTGGGGATTTTGGCGATCTCAAAGCGATGCTGGTGGATGTGGCAAAACGTGGCGGGTCGTTCATTGGCCTGAACCCGATTCATGCGCTCTATCCGGCAAATCCGGAGAGCGCCAGCCCATACAGCCCGTCTTCTCGCCGTTGGCTGAATGTGATTTATATCGACGTTAACGCCGTTGAAGATTTCCATCTTAGCGAAGAGGCTCAGGCCTGGTGGCAGTTGCCGACCACGCAACAGACGCTGCAACAGGCGCGCGATGCCGACTGGGTCGATTACTCCACGGTTACCGCCCTAAAAATGACAGCATTACGAATGGCGTGGAAAGGTTTCGCGCAACGTGATGATGAGCAGATGGCCGCGTTTCGCCAGTTTGTTGCAGAGCAGGGCGACAGCCTGTTCTGGCAGGCAGCCTTTGATGCGCTACATGCCCAGCAAGTGAAAGAGGACGAAATGCGCTGGGGCTGGCCTGCATGGCCAGAGATGTATCAGAACGTGGATTCACCAGAAGTGCGTCAGTTCTGCGAAGAACATCGTGATGACGTCGATTTTTATCTCTGGTTGCAGTGGCTGGCTTACAGCCAGTTTGCCGCCTGCTGGGAGATAAGCCAGGGCTATGAAATGCCGATTGGCTTGTATCGTGATCTGGCGGTTGGCGTAGCGGAAGGTGGGGCGGAAACCTGGTGTGACCGTGAACTATATTGCCTGAAAGCATCGGTTGGCGCGCCGCCGGATATCCTCGGCCCGTTGGGGCAGAACTGGGGATTACCGCCAATGGACCCGCATATCATCACCGCGCGTGCCTATGAACCGTTTATCGAGCTGTTGCGTGCCAATATGCAAAACTGCGGCGCATTACGAATTGACCATGTGATGTCGATGCTGCGTTTGTGGTGGATACCGTATGGCGAGACGGCAGATCAGGGCGCGTATGTTCACTATCCGGTGGATGATCTGCTCTCGATTCTGGCACTCGAAAGTAAACGTCATCGCTGTATGGTGATTGGTGAAGATCTCGGTACCGTACCGGTAGAGATTGTCGGTAAGCTGCGCAGCAGCGGTGTGTACTCTTACAAAGTGCTCTATTTCGAAAACGACCACGAGAAGACGTTCCGTGCACCGAAAGCGTATCCGGAGCAGTCGATGGCGGTTGCGGCGACACATGACCTGCCAACGCTGCGCGGTTACTGGGAGTGCGGGGATCTAACGCTGGGCAAAACCCTGGGGCTGTATCCGGATGAAGTGGTACTGCGCGGTCTGTATCAGGATCGCGAACTGGCGAAGCAAGGGCTGCTGGATGCACTGCATAAATATGGTTGTCTGCCGAAACGTGCCGGGCATAAGGCATCGTTGATGTCGATGACGCCGACGCTGAACCGTGGTTTGCAGCGCTACATTGCCGACAGTAACAGTGCTCTGTTAGGACTACAGCCGGAAGACTGGCTGGATATGGCCGAACCGGTGAATATTCCTGGCACCAGTTACCAGTATAAAAACTGGCGACGCAAGCTTTCCGCAACGCTTGAGTCGATGTTTGCCGATGATGGCGTGAACAAGTTGCTGAAGGATTTGGACAGACGGCGCAGAGCTGCAGCGAAGAAGAAGTAGAGTGCGGTTGATGCCGGATGCGATGCTTGACGCGTCTTATCCGGCCTACTAATTCATCCCGAATCGTAGGCCGGATAAGGCGGTCACGCCGCATCCGGCAGTCAGTGTTATCAAATCACCATATTCAGCAGCAGACAGCCTACCAGACCGCACACCGAGATAATGGTTTCCAGCATCGACCAGGATTTGATGGTCTCGCCGATAGTCAGGTTAAAGTACTCTTTGAACAGCCAGAAGCCCGGATCGTTCACATGAGAGAAAATCACACTACCGGAACCAACCGCAATAACCATCAGCTCCGGGCTAACACCCGTCGTTGCAATCAGCGGTGCCGCGATACCACCCGCAGTGATTGCCGCAACGGTTGCGGAACCCAGCGCGATACGCAGTACGGCAGCAATCGACCAGGCCATCAGCAGCGGAGAAATGTTGGTTTCGTGCATCATGGAAGCAATGTATTTGTCCACGCCGCTGTCTACCAGCACCTGCTTGAACGCACCGCCACCACCGATGATCAACAGCATCATCGCAATGATTTTGATGGAAGAAACCAGCGTGTCGTTAATCTGATCCATTGAACGACCACGGTTTAGACCAAAGGTGAACATCGCAATCAGCACGGCAATCAGCGTTGCCATTACCGGGTCACCGAGGAACTCCGCTACCGGCAGGAAAGCGTGACCTTTCGGCAGGATCATTTCGGCAATCGCACGCATCGCCATCAGTACTACCGGCACCAGAGAGGTCCAGACGCTGACGCCAAAGCTCGGCATCTCTTCTTCGCTGAAGGTTTTCGCGCTGTAGAGACCTTCCGGAATTGGCTTATCGATACCTTTCAACACGCGAGCGTAAACCGGACCGGCGAGAATCACGGTCGGGATTGCCAGAATAGTACCGTACAGCAGGGTTTTACCCATATCGGCATTGAAAATGGTGGCAATCGCAGTCGGACCCGGATGCGGTGGCAGGAAGCCGTGGGTCACAGACAGTGCAGCCGCCATTGGTACACCAACATACAGCAGTGGAATATTCGCAGAAGCCGCGATGGTAAACACCAGCGGCAGCATCAGCACAAAGCCCACTTCATAGAACAGGGCAAAACCAACGGTAAAACCGGTCAGTACCACCGCCCACTGGATGTGTTTTTTACCAAATTTGGCAATCAGCGTGGTGGCGATACGTTGTGCGCCACCGCAGTCTGCCAGCATTTTGCCCAGCATTGCGCCAAAACCCATGATCAGGGCAAGGCTACCGAGCGTCCCGCCGACACCGGCTTTGATGGAGCCAATAACTTTATCCAGCGGCATTCCTTGCATTAATCCAACAGCAAGCGCCACGAGGACGAGAGCGATGAAGCCGTTCATTTTGAAGCGGATCATCAGGAGCAACAACAAGATTACACCGATAGCAACAATGACTAATGGCATGATTTACCTGGCCTTTCATTTGTTATGGGTAACGTCAATTTTCTGACGACAAACTCTAATTATCCCAATCGGGAACAGAGATATTGCGGCACCACGACTGATACCCACTAAAACTAATTATTGTAGTCAGATGTCAGGAGTATGTTTGGTACCCATGTGAATGATACGGGTAACATCTGGCGTTTGAGAATCACCAGAGCGGGGTAAATTTAAATTATGAGAGGTTGGTCATATTATCGCGGGGAAACGAACCGAGGATTTGACAAAGCAATGCTGCGCCAACGTCTGGCACATGTTCAACGTAGGCCCGAAATGACGCTTTAGCGTCGCATCGGGCAATCTACAAAAGAGGGGATAACTTAGTAGTAGGAGTGTTCGCCGCGCTGGTGTTCGGTGAGATCGCGCACACCTTTCAGCTCCGGGAATTCGTTCAGCAGCTGCTTCTCGATCCCTTCTTTCAGCGTCACATCGACCATGGAACAACCGTTACAGCCGCCGCCAAATTGCAGAATGGCGTAACCGTCTTCGGTGATTTCCATCAGCGAAACGCGACCACCGTGACCAGCAAGCTGTGGGTTGATCTGCGACTGCAGCATATACTCCACGCGCTCCATCAGCGGTGCATCGTCTGCCACTTTACGCATTTTGGCGTTCGGGGCTTTCAGCGTTAACTGGGAACCCAACTGGTCGGTAACAAAATCGATCTCTGCATCTTCCAGGTATGGTGCGCTTAACTCATCAACATACGCGGTCAGCAGGTCAAATTTCAGGGCTGTGTCGGTGGCTTCCACAGCGTCCGGCGGACAATAAGAAACGCCACATTCAGCGTTAGGCGTGCCAGGGTTAATCACAAATACGCGGATTTGTGTCCCTTCTTCCTGATTTGCCAGCAGTTTGGCAAAGTGCGCTTGTGCAGCATCGGAAATACGGATCATAGTAATGGCCTAATAGTTGACTATTTTAGTTGGTTATAATACGCCCATCATCGAGGCTCTACAAGGTTCGACAAAGGCACCAGACCTGGACAGCCGCCGCACCATTGCGTAAAAGCAACTGCGCAATCTCTGCGACGGTACTTCCGGTGGTAACGACATCATCCACAATCACCATATGGCGACCTTGCACGGGCAATTCAAGACGAAAGGCATTTTTCAGGTTGCGCTTGCGCAGCCGGGCACTGAGAAAATGCTGGGTCGCAGTGGCCCGTGTACGTGTGACGGCTTCGCTATCCCATTGGCAGTGCAACCAGCGTGATAACGGCTGACACAGCAAATCGCTCTGATTAAATCCCCGACGCCAGTGACGCCGCTGCCATAACGGAACGCTGACGATGCGATCCGGCAATTGCAACCCGGTGGTGCGACGAGCGTGTAAGACTTCCAATAGTAACAGACGTGACAGGGCGCTGGCGATTTCACTGCGCCGGGAAAATTTAAGCTGGTGGATAAGCGGACTTAACGGCGGCGCATAGTCGGCAACCGTGACCAGTCTTTGCCAGGGCGGCGGTTTTTGCAGGCAGCGACCGCAGGGAAGATGGGAGTGTGTGGCGGGTAATCCACATTGTGGGCATAACGTTTTATCTGTGCGGGTGGCGCGTGAACAGACCGAACAAATCCCCCAATGACCTAACGCCAGTGGCATTCGGCATAGCCAGCATAATCCCGGTACTGTTAGCATATGTTCATCCTTGTAAGTCAAAAGAGAACAATAGCGGATGAATAACATCTGGTGGCAGACCAAAGGTCAGGGGAATGTTCATCTTGTGCTGCTGCACGGATGGGGACTGAATGCCGAAGTGTGGCGTTGCATTGACGAGGAACTTAGCTCGCATTTTACGCTGCACCTTGTTGACCTGCCCGGCTTCGGGCGTAGCCGGGGATTTGGTGCGCTGTCACTTGCTGATATGGCCGAAGCCGTGCTGCAACAGGCACCTGATAAAGCCATTTGGTTAGGCTGGAGTCTGGGCGGGCTGGTGGCAAGCCAGATTGCGTTAACCCATCCCGAGCGTGTTCAGGCGCTGGTCACCGTGGCGTCGTCACCTTGTTTTAGTGCTCGTGACGAGTGGCCGGGGATAAAACCGGACGTGCTGGCGGGATTTCAGCAGCAACTCAGTGATGATTTTCAGCGTACAGTGGAGCGGTTCCTGGCGTTACAAACCATGGGGACTGAAACGGCGCGCCAGGATGCGCGGGCGTTGAAGAAAACCGTTCTGGCGTTACCGATGCCGGAGGTTGACGTGCTTAATGGCGGGCTGGAAATCCTGAAAACGGTCGATCTCCGTCAGCCGCTGCAAAACGTGTCCATGCCGTTTTTGCGATTGTATGGCTATCTCGACGGTCTGGTGCCGCGCAAAGTGGTGCCGATGCTGGATAAACTTTGGCCTCACAGCGAATCATATATCTTCGCCAAAGCGGCCCATGCGCCATTTATTTCGCATCCGGCCGAGTTTTGTCACCTGCTGGTGGCGTTGAAGCAGAGGGTGTAGGTGGCTTTTGAAATGGCGAGACAGAACTTTACTGACTCGCCGCAGCCAACTCTTCTTCTGACAGCCCGGTAAAGCGCATGATGTCTGCAAGAGGAACTCCGGATTCAAGCATTATTTTGGCTATATGCAGGGCTTTGGATTGTTCCCCCTCCTGCCGCAATCTTTCCGCAATAGTCATTAAACTCTCCTTGTGTTTCGGTGAACGTTCGGCAACGCCGTCGATAAAATCGTTAAAACGTACAGCGTCGCCAGTTTGCAGTATGTAATTAAACAGCCCTTTGATTTGTCTGTCATTAGCGTATCCACTACTTAATAAGCAGGCCATTTGCTCTACCAGCCCCATCAGGTCGCGTTGACGAATATGTTTTTGAATTAACTCCAGCAGCGCCATACGTCGGTGCTGCATGATTTCATCATCAGGCATGACGGTGACATCAATCAGCGGAAATGCGGAGGCATAAAGCTGCCTTGCCAGTTTGGGATCGGCGAAACAATCCAGCCAACACAGCGAATAGGGATAGGGGCTTTCAATACCGTGGTAAAACAACAATGGCACCACCATCGGCAACGTTTTGTATCCAGCATCAAGGTGATTTTGCATTGCGGCAATAGCGTAACGCATCATGCGAAATGCGATCAGTTTGTTTGAGGTGCTTTGATGTTCAATCAGACAATAGATGTATCCTGGTCCTTGTTCCGTTTTCACCGACCACAGCACATCGGAATAGCTTTCACGCAGATCGTCATCAATAAAGCTGCTCGACTCCAGCTTGAGGGTTTTCATATCACAAAGCGCGTGAATGGGTGCCGGTAAATGAAACGCAAGAAAATCACGAGCCGTGTCCGGTTGGCGTAAAAAGAGTTTGAACAGCGCATCGTGTGGGGTGGAACTCTGCTTTTTGCTCATGGCGTTCCTTCACCTGTTGTTTGAATGCCGCGACTCTACGCGCCACTCCACACCTGTGTATTAGCGAGTTTTCATCCCTGCGAGATGCTTTCAAAGGAACTTACGCCGTGCTGCAAGAGTTGCATTTTTATGGAAAGCCGCACGCAAAAAAGCCCGGATGCAGACGCATACCGGGCTTTCCAAAACAGGCGATGGAGTAAGGTTAACGCAGCGCCCACCACTCGCGCAGACAGGCTTTTCCTTCCGGGCAGCTTTTACAACTGCCAGAGAGGCAGCCGTCAGGTTCTTCCTGAATCCGCACGGCTTTGCCCATACTTTCCAGTTGTTGCAGCATGGCGTTAATCATTGGCTGTGGAGTGTTCAATGTCTGGCTTATCTGGGCCGCTTCCATACGGCCCCGTAACGCCAGCAAATCGCGCACCTGAATAAGTGAAGCCATTAATGGCAATCACCGGTGGTGCTGGCTGCGCAGCAACTGCTTACCGACTTGCGGGTTGCCAGCAGTTCGATATCCACCCGGCTACGCGCGCGGCGCAGCAGACCGATAACCACGATGTTAAACAGGATAACCGCCAGAATGCACACCAGGCTGTAAGTTGGATGCTGACTGTAGCTGGCGACCTGATAGAACAATGTTGCCAGTGAGTAAGCGATATTCAGCCCCCACAGGATGGAGAAGCCCATCCAGCCACGGCTTGATTCACGGGCGATAGCCCCCATCACCGAGATACATGGTACATACAGCAGGACGAAAATCAGGTAGCTGTAAGCTGCTGCTGCGCTACCGAATTTCTGATCCATCACGCCCATCGCCCCGGTACCCATTTCGCCGTCGCCTTTGCTGGCTTCAATGGGGTTCATCAGTACGCTAAGGCTGAAGGTGTCTTTCAGGCTCTGCCAGGTTTCATCTATCGCACTGAACAGCTCTTCACCGAGGTTAAATTCTGCCGGATTGAACTCTTCGTCCTGAATATTTTCTGCGGTGTAGAGGGTGTTGAGCGTACCCACTACCACTTCTTTCGCCATGGCACCTGTAAACAGGCCAACCGTTGCCTGCCAGTTATCTTCATGCACGCCAATTGGCTTGAAGACCGGGGTGATCACCCGGCTGACGGACGCCAGCGCCGAGTCGTTGATGTTATCGACGATTTTCCCGCTCAGCGAGAAGCTGTTGAAAGCGCTCAGGAAAATGCTGACGATGATGATCACTTTACCAGCACGCAGAACGAAGCCTTTCAGACGCTGCCAGGTCTGGATAATCAGGCTTTTAACGTGTGGTACATGATAGACCGGCAACTCCATGACAAACGGCGTCGCTTCACCGCGCATGATGGTGTACTTGAGCATCAGGCCAGTCAGCACCGCCATCACAATACCCAGCATATACAGCGAGAAGACCGCCAGCGCACCGTTCTGCCCGAAGAAGGCAGCCGCGAATACTGCGAAGATAGCCAGACGCGCGCCGCAGGACATAAACGGTGCCATCATGATGGTCATCAGACGTTCACGCGGTGCATCAAGCGTACGTGCACCCATTACCGACGGTACGTTACAACCGAAACCGACGATCAGCGGCACAAAGGATTTCCCCGGCAAGCCCAGCGCCTGCATCAGACGGTCCATCACAAACGCCGCACGCGCCATATACCCGGAGTCCTCAAGGAAGGAGAGGAACAGGTACATCATGCCAATCTGCGGCACCAGTGGCAGCACGGTGTTAATGCCGCCACCCAGGCCCTGGGCGAGGAAGATAGTCAGCCAGTCCGGGAAGTGGAGCGTGTAGCCAATCCATTGAATACCATGCACAAATAGCGCCACGGAGCCGACGTCAAACAGCGGCTGTAACGCCCCGCCGATGTTGATAGCCAGCAGGAACATCAGGTACATCACAAAGAGGAAAATCGGCAGACCGAGGAAACGGTTGAGCACGATTTTATCTACCGCAGTGGTGAAACGGCTGGGTTCTGCCGTCAGGGTGTTGCTTACCACATCACAGATGGCAGCAATGCACTGGTAACGCGCATCGGCAATGTGCAGCGCCGGATCGTCCATCTCATTACGCAGACGGGCGAGGGCGGCATCCAGATGCTGCGACGCTTCACCGGCGTAGGCGCGGCTGTAGATATCGCCTTCCAGCATTTGCAGGCCCAGCCAGCGACGTTGTTTCAGCGGGATGTCGGAAGGCATCACTTTTGCCAGTGAATCTGCTTCGTTGAGCAGCGGCTGTGCGTAATGCACCAGTTCCACATTCTCGTTAGCTTTATAGCGATCAATCGCCAGCTTGAGCGCTTCAATACCGCGACCACGGGTTGAAACCAGCGGGATCACCGGACAGCCCAGACGCGCCGACAGAGCATCAATTTCAATACGAATATTTTGCTTCTCGGCAATGTCGAGCATGTTCAGTGCCACAATGCAGGGAATGCCGAGTTCCAGCAGTTGTAGCGTCAGGTACAGGTTACGCTCAAGGTTAGACGCATCCACCACGTTAATCAGCAGGTCGGCGTCGCCACTCAAAATGTAGTGACAGGCGATTTGCTCATCGAGCGAGGTCTGCGATGAGATGGTGGTCAGAGAATAGGTGCCGGGCAGGTCCACCAGCGTGACCTGATGATCGGTGGTGGAGAATTGCCCTTCTTTACGTTCGACGGTAACGCCAGCCCAGTTACCTACACGCTGACGTGAGCCAGTGAGCTGGTTAAATAACGTTGTCTTGCCAGAATTTGGATTACCAATTAAGCCAATGGTTAATTTTTTCATTGTTGTTATCACCGTATTAACAGGAAACCGCTTCCACTTCTAATAAGGCCAGATCTTTTTTTGCGTAATACCAGGCTCACACGACGGGTTTCGATATGAATGGGGTCGCCGAGTGGAGCGACGCGCACCACATTAAAAGAGGAGCCAGGTAACATGCCAAGAGAAAGCAGTTTTTGGCGATATGCCGGGCTGATTTCACGGGAAAAGCCAGTGATTTTCCACGCAGTATCTGGAGTGTATTGCATAGGTGCCTACTTGTTTCTCATTAACTGGATAACTACCTCATGGGGCGTTTGACAGCGACATGAGACCAGATGATTTGCCAACAAAGGAGAGATTAAATAATCAACAACACAATGATAATGAGAATGGTTTCTATCAGCAATACTTAAAATGTGTGCGAATGTTGGTTTGAATAATAATCTGACTCAATGTTGATGTGGCTCAAGGTTATATCGCAGCGAAAATATAATTCGAATAGTGAATTACCCGGACTGGCTAATGTTTAATTAAGGTTTCAGTTGTTAATGAAATGATAAATATTGCCGGAATATATTATGAGTTTGGCTGTGGAATAAAAATGCCGGAGATATTCTCCGGCACTTTTATGTCAGGCAAGGCGTTCGTTGCCAGATGCGGCGTGAACGCCTTATCTGCCCTACGATTTCGTGCAAATTCGAACCGTAGGCCAGTACGGGCGTTTAACGTTTTTTGCCCATTGCCGCCGCCAGCGCATCCATCATCGCGCTATTACCGGCAGGCTGCGCTTCACGACCGCGTGGTTTGGCTGCCGGGCGGTTGTTTTGCGGGCGTTCATTACCGCCGCCGCGACGAGCGTTGGTTTCGCCAGGCTGCTCATCCAGGCGCATAGTCAGGGCGATACGTTTACGCTGAAGATCCACTTCCAGCACTTTCACCTTCACAATGTCGCCCGCTTTCACCACGGTATGCGGATCTTCCACAAACTTGTTCGACAATGAAGAGATGTGAACCAGGCCGTCCTGATGCACGCCAATATCGACAAACGCGCCAAAGTTGGTGACGTTGGTCACTGCGCCTTCGAGGATCATACCCGGTTGCAGGTCGTTCATTGTCTCGACGCCATCGGCAAACTGAGCGGTTTTAAATTCCGGACGCGGATCGCGACCCGGTTTTTCCAGCTCTTTGATGATGTCGGTTACCGTCGGCACACCGAATTTCTCATCAGTAAAGTCAGACGCTTTCAGGTTACGCAGTTCGCTGCTGTTACCCATCAGATCTTTCAGTGCCTGCTGTGTTGCTGCCAGAATGCGTTCCACCACCGGATAGGCTTCCGGGTGAACGGTAGACGCGTCCAGCGGGTTATCACCGTGGTTAATGCGCAAGAAGCCCGCGCACTGCTCGAAGGCTTTCGGCCCCAGACGGCTCACTTTTAACAGTTGCTGACGGTTCTGGAACTGACCGTTCTCATCGCGCCAGGCAACGATGTTTTGCGCCATCATGCGCGTCAGGCCCGCCACGCGGGTTAACAGCGGAACAGAAGCAGTGTTGAGATCGACGCCAACGGCGTTTACGCAGTCTTCTACTACTGCGTCCAGTTTGCGGGCCAGTTGCGTCTGGCTGACGTCATGCTGATACTGACCTACGCCGATAGATTTCGGATCGATTTTCACCAGCTCCGCCAGCGGATCCTGCAAACGGCGGGCGATAGACACCGCGCCACGCAGCGAAACGTCGAGATCCGGGAACTCCTGTGCAGCCAGCTCGGAAGCCGAGTAAACCGACGCGCCTGCTTCGCTGACGATTACTTTCTGCGCGGTCACTTTCGGGAACTGCTTCTGCACATCGAGATAGAAACGCTCAGTTTCGCGGGAAGCTGTACCGTTACCGATCGCTACCAGTTCAACGTTATGTTTTTCACACAGCGCAGCAACGGTCATCGCTGCTTTTGCGGCCTGTCCGGTGTGCGGGTAAATGGTGTCGGTCGCCACCAGTTTGCCAGTGGCATCGACCACCGCCACTTTTACCCCAGTACGCAGACCCGGATCGAGGCCCATCGTTGCACGCAGTCCGGCAGGGGCCGCCATCAGCAGATCGTGCAGGTTACGGGCAAAGACGTTGATTGCTTCATCTTCCGCACGTTCGCGCACGGTGCCCATCAGTTCGGTTTCCAGATGCATCAGCACCTTGATGCGCCACGTCCAGCTCACCACGCCTTTGCGCCAGCTATCCGCCGGGGCATTGTTCAGGCGCAGGCCAAGGTGATCCATGATGATTTGCTCGCAATAGCTCTCTTTGGGCGGCTCATCGAACTGTGGATCGGCATTCAGCGAAAGCTGAAGTACGCCTTCGTTACGCCCACGGAACATCGCCAGCGCGCGGTGAGAAGGCACCGTGGACAACGGTTCGTGATGATCGAAATAGTCGCGGAATTTCGCCCCTTCCTCTTCTTTACCGCTCACCACCGTAGAAACCAAATGCGCGTTCTTCCACAGATAATCACGCACTTTCGCCAGCAGCGCGGCATCTTCGGCAAACCGTTCCATCAGGATATAGCGCGCGCCATCCAGCGCGGCTTTGGTATCTGCCACGCCTTTATCGGCATAAACATATTGTGCAGCGGCGACTTCTGGCGTGTGTGACGGATCGCTCCACAGCAGGTCAGCCAACGGCTCAAGCCCTGCTTCAATGGCGATTTGCCCGCGGGTGCGGCGTTTAGGTTTGTAGGGCAGGTAGAGGTCTTCGAGTTCGGTTTTGCTTAGGGTGGCGTTGATGGCCTTCGCCAGATCATCGGTGAGTTTGCCTTGCTCGGAAATGGACTTGAGGATCGCCTGACGTCTCTCTTCCAGCTCGCGCAGATAGCTCAGACGCGTTTCCAGATTACGCAGCTGCGTGTCATCCAGACCGCCGGTGATTTCCTTACGATAACGTGCGATAAACGGCACGGTATTCCCTTCGTCAAGCAGGCGAACGGCAGCGTCAACCTGTTCCGGGGCGCGCCTGAATTTCACCCGCAATAATGCGGCAGAACGAATCATTCATCATGGTTTGAGTTCATCTTTTCGGATCAAAAATCAGGGGATAGTTATACGGACTGGCTGGCAAAAATGCCAGCCATCGGCAGGAGGTTAAGACTCTTCCTTACGGTTTCACGTACTCGATAGCATTAACATACCAGCTCGCTTCCCCGGCAGGGGTATTCACCACCGCCAGATCGCCGACTTCTTTTTTCAGCAATGCGCGGGCCATCGGGGAATCGATAGAGATGTAATCTTTACGGCCAAAAATTTCATCGTAGCCGACAATACGGAAACGGTGAGTCACGCCATCGTCGTTTTCAATCTCCACCCACGCGCCAAAAAAGACTTTGCCTTCCTGCTGAGGGGAGTAATCGACGATTTTGAGATTTTCCAGGCATTTAGTGAGATAGCGCACGCGACGGTCGATTTCACGCAGACGCTTTTTATTATACTGATAGTCAGCATTTTCGCTGCGGTCGCCCAGACTTGCGGCCCAGGTCACCTTTTTTGTGACCTCCGGGCGTTCTTCACGCCAGAGATAATTAAGCTCTTGTTTGAGTTTTTCATACCCTTCCCGGGTAACCAGGGGCGTTTTCATCTCGTTGATTCCCTTTGTCTGTTTGATAATGCGCACATTGGGTATAACGTGATCATATCAACAGAATCAATAATGTTTCGCCGAATAAATTGTATACTTAAGCTGCTGTTTAATATGCTTTGTAACAATTTAGGCTGAAATTCATACCAGATTTAGCTGGTGACGAACGTGAGCTTTTTTAAGAATACACGCTTACAAATTGTTGCGAACCTTTGGGAGTACAAACAATGCAAGAGAACTACAAGATTCTGGTGGTCGATGACGACATGCGCCTGCGTGCGCTGCTGGAACGTTATCTCACCGAACAAGGCTTCCAGGTTCGAAGCGTCGCTAATGCAGAACAGATGGATCGCCTGCTGACTCGTGAATCTTTCCATCTTATGGTACTGGATTTAATGTTACCTGGTGAAGATGGCTTGTCGATTTGCCGACGTCTTCGTAGTCAGAGCAACCCGATGCCGATCATTATGGTGACGGCGAAAGGGGAAGAAGTGGACCGTATCGTAGGCCTGGAGATTGGCGCTGACGACTACATTCCAAAACCGTTTAACCCGCGTGAACTGCTGGCCCGTATCCGTGCGGTGCTGCGTCGTCAGGCGAACGAACTGCCAGGCGCACCGTCACAGGAAGAGGCGGTAATTGCTTTCGGTAAGTTCAAACTTAACCTCGGTACGCGCGAAATGTTCCGCGAAGACGAGCCGATGCCGCTCACCAGCGGTGAGTTTGCGGTACTGAAGGCACTGGTCAGCCATCCGCGTGAGCCGCTCTCCCGCGATAAGCTGATGAACCTTGCCCGTGGTCGTGAATATTCCGCAATGGAACGCTCCATCGACGTGCAGATTTCGCGTCTGCGCCGCATGGTGGAAGAAGATCCAGCGCATCCGCGTTACATTCAGACCGTCTGGGGTCTGGGCTACGTCTTTGTACCGGACGGCTCTAAAGCATGAGGCGATTGCGCTTCTCGCCACGAAGTTCATTTGCCCGTACGTTATTGCTCATCGTCACCTTGCTGTTCGCCAGCCTGGTGACGACTTATCTGGTGGTGCTGAACTTCGCGATTTTGCCGAGCCTCCAGCAGTTTAATAAAGTCCTCGCGTACGAAGTGCGTATGTTGATGACCGACAAACTGCAACTGGAGGACGGCACGCAGTTGGTTGTGCCTCCCGCTTTCCGTCGGGAGATCTACCGTGAGCTGGGGATCTCTCTCTACTCCAACGAGGCTGCCGAAGAGGCAGGTCTGCGTTGGGCGCAACACTATGAATTCTTAAGCCATCAGATGGCGCAGCAACTGGGCGGCCCGACGGAAGTGCGCGTTGAGGTCAACAAAAGTTCGCCTGTCGTCTGGCTGAAAACCTGGCTGTCGCCCAATATCTGGGTACGCGTGCCGCTGACCGAAATTCATCAGGGCGATTTCTCTCCGCTGTTCCGCTATACGCTGGCGATTATGCTATTGGCGATAGGCGGGGCGTGGCTGTTTATTCGTATCCAGAACCGACCGTTGGTCGATCTCGAACACGCAGCCTTGCAGGTTGGTAAAGGGATTATTCCGCCGCCGCTGCGTGAGTATGGCGCTTCGGAGGTGCGTTCCGTTACCCGTGCCTTTAACCATATGGCGGCTGGTGTTAAGCAACTGGCGGATGACCGCACGCTGCTGATGGCGGGGGTAAGTCACGACTTGCGCACGCCGCTGACGCGTATTCGCCTGGCGACTGAGATGATGAGCGAGCAGGATGGCTATCTGGCAGAATCGATCAATAAAGATATCGAAGAGTGCAACGCCATCATTGAGCAGTTTATCGACTACCTGCGCACCGGGCAGGAGATGCCGATGGAAATGGCGGATCTTAATGCAGTACTCGGTGAGGTGATTGCTGCCGAAAGTGGCTATGAGCGGGAAATTGAAACCGCGCTTTACCCCGGCAGCATTGAAGTGAAAATGCACCCGCTGTCGATCAAACGCGCGGTGGCGAATATGGTGGTCAACGCCGCCCGTTATGGCAATGGCTGGATCAAAGTCAGCAGCGGAACGGAGCCGAATCGCGCCTGGTTCCAGGTGGAAGATGACGGTCCGGGAATTGCGCCGGAACAACGTAAGCACCTGTTCCAGCCGTTTGTCCGCGGCGACAGTGCGCGCACCATTAGCGGCACGGGATTAGGGCTGGCAATTGTGCAGCGTATCGTGGATAACCATAACGGGATGCTGGAGCTTGGCACCAGCGAGCGGGGCGGGCTTTCCATTCGCGCCTGGCTGCCAGTGCCGGTAACGCGGGCGCAGGGCACGACAAAAGAAGGGTAAATAAACGGGAGGCGAAGGTGCCTCCCGTTTTGCTTTCTATAAGATACTGGATAGATATTCTCCAGCTTCAAATCATTACAGTTTCGGACCAGCCGCTACCAGCGCGGCACCCGCAGGGGTGTCGGTGTATTTATCGAAGTTGTCGATAAACAGTTTCGCCAGGGTTTCGGCTTTTTCCTGCCACTGTTCCGGAGAAGCGTAGGTGTTACGCGGATCGAGAATCTTCGTGTCTACGCCCGGCAGTTCGGTTGGGATCGCCAGGTTAAACATCGGCAGAGTGAAGGTTTCTGCATTATCCAGCGAACCGTTGAGGATGGCGTCGATAATGGCGCGGGTATCTTTAATCGAGATACGTTTGCCAGTGCCGTTCCAGCCAGTGTTAACCAGATAAGCCTGCGCGCCCGCCGCCTGCATACGTTTCACCAGCACTTCTGCGTACTGAGTCGGGTGCAGCGACAGGAATGCCGCGCCGAAGCAAGCGGAGAAGGTTGGCGTCGGTTCGGTGATGCCACGCTCAGTACCGGCCAGTTTGGCGGTGAAGCCAGAGAGGAAGTGATACTGGGTTTGATCGGCAGTCAGGCGAGAAACCGGCGGCAACACGCCGAAAGCATCAGCAGTCAGGAAGATAACCTTAGTCGCGTGGCCCGCTTTGGAAACCGGCTTAACAATGTTATCGATGTGATAGATCGGATAAGAAACGCGGGTGTTCTCGGTTTTTGAACCATCATCAAAGTCGATAGTGCCATCTTCACGCACGGTGACGTTTTCCAGCAACGCATCACGACGGATAGCGTTGTAGATTTCAGGTTCCGCTTCTTTCGACAGCTTGATAGTTTTTGCGTAGCAGCCGCCTTCGAAGTTAAACACGCCGTCATCGTCCCAGCCGTGTTCGTCATCGCCAATCAGGCGACGTTTCGGGTCGGTGGAAAGGGTGGTTTTACCGGTGCCGGAAAGGCCGAAGAACACCGCAACATCGCCTTTCTCACCAACGTTGGCGGAGCAGTGCATAGAAGCGATACCTTTCAGCGGCAGCAGGTAGTTCATCATCGAGAACATCCCTTTCTTCATTTCGCCGCCGTACCAGGTGCCGCCAATCAGCTGCATGCGCTCGGTCAGGTTAAACGCCACGAAGTTTTCGGAGTTGAGACCCTGTTCTTTCCACTGCGGGTTAGTGCACTTCGCGCCGTTCATAACGATAAAGTCTGGTTTGAAACCTGCCAGTTCTTCATCGCTCGGGCGAATAAACATGTTTTTGACAAAATGCGCCTGCCAGGCCACTTCGGTGATGAAACGGACGGAAAGACGAGTATCCGGGTTCGCACCACAGAAAGCGTCGACAACGAACAGACGTTTGCCGGAAAGCTGCCTGGTCACCAGGCCTTTCAGATGCTGCCAGGTTTCCGGAGAGAGAGGTTTGTTGTCGTTCTTACCTTTGCCTTTGTCTGCCCACCAGAAAGTATCGCGAGTGGTATCGTCACGGACGATATACTTATCTTTTGGTGAACGACCGGTGAAGATCCCGGTATCGACGGCAACGGCACCCAGATTAGTTAACACCCCGCGCTCATAACCTGTCAGGCTCGGATCGAGCTCTTCCTGATACAGCAGGTCGTAGCTTGGGTTGTAAACGATATCATGTACGTCACTGATACCATAAGCCTCGAGTTCTTGCGGGGTCAAACCATTGTTAACGCGCATTTCACTGCTCCTTAGCCAATATGTATTGCCTGAATAGTAAAGTCTTTTTGGGGGTGTTAACCGCGACAAGGCTCATAGATTTACGTATCTGGAGAAATTCATATTTGACAAAAAACTCCGTGATTCCTGTCACGAAACGGTTGCTATTATCGCAGAAATAGCATTTTAGGTGTGGAAAATGTTCTCAAAAGGTTAAATCTTGGTTTATATGGCGGGAATATTGTGAGTGGAATCGCATTCCTGAATGAAATTGATGCAAATTCAACCGGTAAAGTATCGATTCACCACGCTAACTTTTTTTGATTATTTTCTGAAAAAAGCAAAATACTACTGCCCGGATGCGATAATTAACCCACCTTTTGATTCTGGATAACCAACATGGATAACGTTGAACTTTCACCCGCAACACGCTGGGGGATGATTGCTACCGGATTACTTCAGGGTCTGGTTTGCTACCTGCTGATCGCCTGGCTTTCCGGAAAAAATCACAGTTGGATTGTTTATGGCGTGCCTGCGACCGTCGCGTTTTCATCCGTTTTACTCTTCTCCGTGATCTCTTTTAAACAGAAGCGCCTTTGGGGATGGCTGGCGCTAGTGTTTATTGCCACGCTGGGGATGAGCGGCTGGCTGAAGTGGCAAACTGATGGCATGAACCCCTGGAGAGCTGAAAAGGCGCTTTGGGATTTTGGTTGCTATCTGCTGTTGATGGCAATGTTGTTGCTACCGTGGATACAACAAAGCCTTCGCATCCGCAATGACAGTAGCCGCTATCGCTATTTTTACCAGTCAGTATGGCATAACGTACTTATATTACTGGTGATTTTTCTCGCCAATGGCTTGACGTGGCTGGTGCTTTTACTGTGGAGTGAGTTGTTTAAACTTGTTGGCATCACGTTTTTCAATACGCTCTTTTTTGCAACCGACTGGTTTATTTATCTCACGTTAGGTCTGGTTACCGCGCTGGCGGTGATCCTCGCGCGAACACAGTCACGTTTAATCGACTCTATTCAAAAGTTGTTCACGTTAATCGCCACGGGGTTGCTGCCGTTAGTATCATTGCTAACCCTGATGTTTATCATCACCCTGCCGTTTACGGGCCTGAGCGCGATTTCTCGCCACATCTCCGCCGCCGGGTTGCTGTTGACGCTGGCCTTTTTGCAATTGATCTTAATGGCTATTGTCCGCGATCCGCAAAAAGCGTCACTTCCCTGGACAGGGCCGTTGCGTTGCCTGATTAAAACCGCTTTGCTGGTTGCTCCGCTGTATGTGTTCGTCGCCGCCTGGGCGTTATGGCTGCGGGTCGCTCAGTACGGCTGGACTGTCGACCGCTTGCAGGGCGTGCTGGCGGTGCTGGTGTTACTGGTGTGGTCGCTGGGGTATTTTGTCAGCATCGTCTGGCGTAAAGGGCAAAATCCCGTTGTTCTTCAGGGCAAAGTGAACCTTGCGGTTTCGTTATTGGTGTTGGTGATACTGGTGCTTCTTAATTCGCCGGTGCTGGACAGTATGCGCATTAGCGTGAACAGCCATATGGCGCGTTATCAGAGCGGCAAAAACACGTCAGACCAGGTAACTATCTACATGCTCGAGCAGAGCGGTCGCTATGGACGTGCTGCGCTTGAGTCGCTGAAAAGCGATGCCGGGTTTATGAAAGACCCGAAACGCGCGCGGGATCTGCTGATGGCGTTAGATGGAGAGCAACATCTTCAGCAACAGGTATCGGAAAAAGTATTAGCCGATAATGTGTTAATTGCCCCTGGTTCTGTTAAACCTGATGCGACATTCTGGTCGGCCTTAATCCAGGATCGCTATAACGTGATGACCTGTATTGAAAAAGACGCCTGCGTCCTGGTCGAGCAAGATCTGAATAGTGATGGTCAGGCGGAGCGGATCCTGTTTGCTTTTAATGATGACAGAGTCATTGTCTATGGCTTTGACTCAGACAGAAAAGAATGGGACGCGCTTGATATGAGTTTACTTCCGAACGAAATAACGAAAGAAAAATTACTCACAGCTGCGAAGGATGGAAAACTGGGGACGAAGCCTAAAGCGTGGCGCGATCTTGTAGTGGATGGTGAAAGGCTGAATGTGAATCTGAATGAGTGACAAAGCGCATCAGGTGTATTAGTCGTAAAATCCGGCAGAGCCCTCTCTGCCGGACATACTCATTAATGAACTTGCGGATCTGCCGGAGACGCGTTGTTGCGGATTTCAGCAATATCCATCGCATTGAACAGATAGTGGTTACCGCAGTAATCACAATGCATGTCAATTTCGCCATCTTCCGCCAGGATGCTATCAACTTCTTCATCAGGCAGCGTTTTCAGCGCATCGGCGCAACGTTCACGCGAGCAGGTGCATTTGAACTCCACATCCTGCGGATCGTAAACCGTCACCTCTTCTTCGTGATACAAACGCCACAACACTTCGTTTGCCGGTAAGGTCAGCAGTTCTTCGGTTTTGATGGTTTCGGTTAGCGTCGCCAGGTGGTCAAAGTCGTCCTGCTGGGCATTTTGCGCAGGCATTACCTGCAACAACATACCGCCTGCAGCCGGTTTGCCGTCTACGTCGCCGGTGCGAATAAACAGGCGCGTCGGCAGCTGTTCAGAACGCATAAAGTAATCTTCCAGGCAGGCCGCCAGGGTATCACCTTCCAGACCAACTACGCCCTGATAGCGTTCGCCTTCGCTCGGGGTAATGGTGATCACCACGTAACCATTGCCGACCAGCGTTTTCAGGTCGGCATTTTCTGGAATTTCGCCCTGCACGCGCGCCACACCGCGCATCTGCTGGTTATTGTTACCGTTAATAACCGCCAGATTCATCGGACCGTCGCCCTGCAGCTGTACGGTGATATCACCATCAAACTTCAGCGTAGCGGTTAACAGGCTGGTCGCAACCAGCAGTTCTGCCAGCACGTTTTTAACGGGCTGCGGATAATCGTGGTTCTCAAGGATCTGTTGCAGGGTTTCCGAAACGGTTACCAGTTCGCCGCGCACGGCAAAGTTTTCAAACAGATAGCGATGTAATTGGTCATGTTGCGGCATAATCATCTCTCTTGCAGGTGACAGTTATTCACTGTCGCCGTGTTTAAATCGTAACAGGTCGCGGCGCTCTTTTTTGTCCGGGCGTCGGTCCGGGTGCGGCATGGTTAAGGCATTAAGTTTACGTGCCAGCGCCATTTTTTCGCGTTTCTCTACACTTTCCGCAGTCTCTTCATACAGCAAGGCTGCCTCGCTGGCGGGGCGACGCTGTTCAGTAATCGCCTTTACAATCACCGTGCGTTCGTCATTTCCCTGGCGCAGAGTGAGCGTGGCATTCAGCTCGACGATTTTGCTCGGCTTGCTGCGCTGCCCGTTGTAATGCACCTTACCGCCTTCAATCATTTCACGGGCCAGCGCGCGGGTTTTATAAAAACGGGCAGCCCATAGCCATTTATCCAGTCGAACCTCAACAGCAGGTTTCTCTTTCATGGCGTCTCCTTCACATTAGCGAGGGGATCAGGCGGCGGTAGTCATTCAGTGACGGATGGCGTTGATACTGTTTCTCGGCAATCCCGGAATCAGGATTAGTCACGCCGAGGCAGTAACGAATACCAAATTGCGCGGCAGCATCGAGAATCGCTTCGCTGTCATCAATAAACAGCGTTCTTTCAGCTTTCAGACCCGTAGCTTCGGCCACCGCATGCCATAACCGCTGATCCTCTTTCGGATAACCAAATGTGTGGGTGGAAAGTAATAAATCAAGGTGTGCGTCCAGACCGGTATGCTCAAGTTTTACCGCCAGGTTGTGCGGATGCGCATTGGTGAGCAAAATTCGCTGCTTACCGCTGGCTTTCAGTGCCTCAAGAAACGGAATGGTATCTTCACGCAGTACGGCACGCGGTCCCATCTCGGTGGTCATCGCACAGATATCCAGACCCAGTTGCTCACTCCAGTAATCAAGACAGTACCAGTTTAGCGTATGCTGTACGTCGTGATATTGCTGGCGCATATATTCCATCGCTTCCTGTGGCGTAACCCCGTTTTTCGCGCCCCATGTTTCAGGCACCAGCTTTTGCCAGAAATAGTTATCGAAGGCGAGGTCGAGCAACGTGCCGTCCATATCCAGCAGAACGGTATCTACGTCCTGCCAGGCAATGTTGATATGCATGAGGGAAATCTCCAGAGTGAAGCAATTTGCGCGACAGGGTAGCATAACCTGCCGCGCAAACGTGTTATTCGATAAGGCTTTCTGAAGGGGTGATCAGTTGCGGGTTCAGGCAGCTTTCATAATAGGCCTGAATCTCCATCATGCGAGTGCGATGACGCTGGTAACGACGCCAGGCCTGTACGCCATTGTAAATGGCGCTACCCAGCATCGTCAGTAGCAGCAATGTGGTGCTGAGATAGCGCCACAGGCCGGAACGATCCGGGATCGGATGAAGGCCAATATGCTGCGTACCATTGGCGTCAGTGAAGATTTTTGTGACGATACCCTCGGCGTTAAACGGCGTATGCATCAGCATTTGTGCCAGTTTCTGGAAAGCGTTCCACTGTTCTTGCGGCGGGTAGTCGTAAAGTGATGCCGAAGGCCAGGGCTGATCAACAAAATCGCTGCCTTCGTCGCTGACAATCAGGAATCCGCCGGGGGCCGGACTGTTTAGTGATTGTGCCGCTCGCGCCGTTTCATGCGTGATAAACGGCGCGGTGGAGGTTGCCACCAGGTTATCCAGCGATTCCGCACTCACCGGGCGTAATAACACATTCACGCCATCGAGCTTCCCGGCGTTGGCGCGTTTTACCAGCGCGTCCCAGTCTTTACTGTTGCCGAGATTGACCAGCGCATTTTTCAGTCGCACACAGTCATCTTTGGCAGAACATAAATCCGCTGTCTTCAGTACAATGTCGCCAAAATCATCAAGCAATACCATGCCGGATTTTTGAATTGCTGAACGTAATGAGGCACTGACGCGAGATTCATCTTCCGGTTTAGGGTGCAGCTGGCGATTAACTGCTTCAGTCAATGCCGTCGCTTTGTTGACCAGTTCAGATTCTGGTAATGGCAATGAGCGGGCGTCGTTCCAGATGATCTGCGAGCAGTCAAACGGTAAAAAAGGTGAATTGGTTTTCGCGCTCCAGGTTCCGGAAGTTCGAATATTACACATTCCCGTACCGCTAATACGCAATGTATCGCCTACCCGCACGCCAGCGTCAGCCAGTTGTTTTACGCTGGTGGCTTCAATGGTCTGCGCGCCTTTCATCCATGAGAGAGTGAATTTCAGCGGCATATCCAGCGGGATCCAGAATAACAGCATAAACAGCACCAGCAGCGAGCCCGCAGCGATAATCGTACTGCGCAGCCAGTGCTGTAACGGAAAGTTTTTTACTTCATCATGCAGCGAAAGATATCGTCCCTGACGCACTACATGGCGGTCGAGATAGATATCGATATCGGTTTGTTGACCGAGATCCTGAGCAATGTATGGCTGCCAGTGTGCGGGATAGACCAGGTCGATAATACCGAGTGAAATATTGTTGATCTGTTCCTGATCGTTTTCGCCAAACAATCCCCAACGACGGGGTGTACCGCGCAGACAATGAATTTCCCGCAGGGAGGATTTTGCCGGGGGCGCGAATAGCCCCCACAGACCTGCGCCCAGCAGCAGTAACGCGCCGCCTGCCAGCCACGGAACAAATACATCCGGGGTAATCAGGCAGAAAAAGAACATCAGGAAGGAGGCGACGATCAGCAACGCTTCACGCAGCCCGCGCGGACGACTCAGCGCATATTCTTCATGCGTTTCTTTGCGAATATTGAGTAGCTCGATTTGCTCACTCTCTTCCCCGCGAATCGACGCCTGCGTTGACGGAACAGGTTGCAAGGCATAGCTGCGAGTTTCCTGCATGTACTCCTGCAGCGTATGACCGTTGAGTGAAATAACCAGCGGCAGCGAATCGGTATGAATCAGTTCAACGGTATTCTCATCGTTGATGTACTGTTCCCAGAAAGGGGGCAGGTGGACTTCTACCGAATCGAGGTAGTAACGCCATTTATTCGGATCGTCGGTAGAGATGCCGTAACGCGTGATAGCGTGTGTCAGCATCATGACGTTGTTGCTTTCGGCATTCAGCGCCAGAGAGATCGGTGCCGCGCTGGCTCCCGTTGGGCCAGGCACCTGTAATACCTGCGTCAGGCTCTCAAGATAATTTTCAACGGCGCTACGTTCTTCAGGTGTGAGTTTACGCGTTTGCGCATCCGCGAAGGCGTTGGTCCAGGGCAGCTGACGCCGTCTGGATCGCACTTTTATCAGCCATCCCGCAAGTAGTGAGCAGGCCAGCAAAGCAGCTAAAAAAATCACAATGGTGCTCATGCTTTCCCCATCTTACTTAGTCTGTCAGGCGTGGTCAGTCGCACCGGACACAATACATGATTCTGCGGTTGGCTATCGGCAAGCGTGGAGTTTAACTTGAGCATCATTAAGCACATCACAGTAACCGCTGATCATAGCAAACCCTCTGAAGGCGGAATATCAGCAAATTCCTGGAGTTATTTCAACCTATTGACTTTTAATTTGATTTGAGGACGATTATTTATTAAGTTACATAAATGTAAATAACATGCAATTCACATTGCCGAAAGCGTGTCCGATATCGCACAATAACCGCTGATTTCACAGCATAGATCCCACGATGAGCAAATCATTACAAAAACCCACCATTCTGAATGTTGAAACTGTAGCCCGTTCCCGACTGTTTACCGTCGAGAGCGTGGATCTGGAGTTCAGCAATGGCGTGCGGCGTGTTTATGAACGAATGCGTCCAACCAACCGGGAAGCAGTGATGATTGTGCCGATTGTGGACGATCACCTGATCCTGATCCGCGAATACGCAGTGGGAACTGAATCCTACGAATTAGGTTTTTCGAAAGGATTAATTGATCCGGGTGAAAGCGTCTACGAAGCCGCTAACCGCGAGCTAAAAGAAGAGGTTGGATTTGGAGCGAACGATCTGACTTTTTTGAAGAAGCTCAGCATGGCACCGTCTTACTTTTCCAGCAAAATGAATATCGTGGTAGCGCAAGATCTCTACCCGGAATCACTGGAAGGCGATGAGCCAGAGCCGCTACCACAGGTGCGCTGGCCGCTGGCGCATATGATGGATTTGCTGGAAGACCCTGACTTCAATGAAGCGCGCAATGTCAGTGCGCTGTTCCTCGTGCGCGAATGGTTGAAAGGGCAGGGGCGAGTGTAAATGCGTGAAGTTTGCCTGATGCACAATGTTTATCAGGCTTATGGGGTTTCTGCAATTTATTGAGTTTTCACGATTTTGTTAGCCGGATAACGCGTTCACGCCGTATCCGGCATAAACAAGTGCACTTTGTCAGCAAACTGAAAAGGCGCCGAAGCGCCTTTTTAATCAGAACAATTCCTGTGCCTCGCCATTATCGATAATGGTCGTTCCCACCTCGTGCACTGCCTGTTGTGTCGGCTGCGTACCTTCGATGAAATACTCTTCGCGGCTGTTGCCACCATTAGCTAACTGCCCGGTGCTGCGATCGATATTCACCGTCACAATACCCGGTGGCGGCGTCAGCGGCTGCTCCGGCACACCTTCAAGAACGGCTTTCATATAAGCGTCCCATGCAGGCTGGGCACTCTTGGCACCGCCTTCGTAACCTGAGATCTGATCTTTAATCGCTCCGGAAGCCGTTGTATGACCGAGATTACGACGGTGATCATCAAAGCCAATCCAGACCGAGGTCACAACGCCCGGACCGTAACCCGAGAACCACGCATCTTTCGAACTGTTAGTGGTCCCGGTTTTCCCGCCGATATCGCGACGCTGCAAATCACGACCTGCACGCCAGCCAGTACCCTGCCAGCCTGGCTCACCAAAGATATTGGTGTTCAAAGCACTCTTAATCAGGAATGCCAGCGGAGTGTTGATGACGTGCGGTGCGTACTCCTGCGCGCCAGTCTTCGCCACTAACGCCTGATTTGCCTGCTCCAGCTGCGGCATTGGTACAGAAACATTCTGCTGCTCGCGGGAGATAGCGACATCTTCAACATCGTTATTTTCCAGCACGTTCGATTTCTGCGTATCACCGTAAATCACCGGAATATCGCATTCCGGGCAGGCTACTTTCGGTTTCGCTTCGAAAATCACGCCGCCCTGATCGTTTTCAATTTTGCTGATAAACCACGGGTCCACCAGGAAGCCGCCGTTCGCCATGACCGCGTAGCCGCGCGCCACCTGCATTGGGGTGAAGGACGCTGAACCCAGCGCCAGCGATTCGGTGTGGACAATGTTTTGTGCCGGGAAGCCGAAGCGTTGCAGATATTCTGCAGCGTAGTCGACGCCCATCGCCCGCATTGCGCGTACCATCACCACGTTTTTCGACTGACCCAGCCCCTGACGTAAGCGAATTGGACCAGCATACTGCGGTGGTGAGTTCTTCGGCTGCCAGTCAGAACCGGCACTTGCATCCCAGCGAGAAATTGGCACATCGTTCAACATACTTGCCAGCGTCAGACCTTTATCCATCGCCGCGGTGTAGAGGAACGGTTTGATGTTGGAACCCACCTGACGCAGTGCCTGGGTGGCGCGGTTAAACTTGCTCTGATTGAAATCAAAGCCACCGACCAGCGCCATAACGGCACCGTTTTGCGGATTGATCGACACCAGCGCCGAGTTCACTTCCGGCACTTGTGCCAGCCACCATGCATCGCCAACCTGACGAACCCAGATTTGCTGACCCGTTTGCAGAACATCGGTCACTTTACGCGGCGTCGGTCCTTGCTGAGTATCCGAACGGTAAGGACGCGCCCAGCGAACGCCTTCCATACTCAATGCGACGGTCGACCCGTCCGCCAGCATCGCCGTCGCTTGCTGAGGATTGGCGCTGGTGACTGCGGCAGGCAGCAGCGGACCATAGGTTGGCAGCGCCTTCAGCGTATCGGTAATCTTGTTGTTATCCCACGCCGACTCGCCCACTTTCCACAGCACATTTGCCGGGCCGCGATAGCCGTGGCGCATGTCGTAGTCCAGCACGTTATTACGTACCGCCTGCTGCGCGGCCTGCTGCACTTTGCGGGTGATGGTGGTGTAAATGCGATAACCGTCTTCATAGGCACTTTCGCCATAACGGTTATACATCTCCTGGCGCACCATTTCGCTCAGGTACGGCGCAGAGAAAGCAATCTCCGGCGCGTGATAGTTAGCGTTAATCGCCTCAGTGCGTGTCTGATCGAACTGTTGTTGGGTGATATACCCTTCATCCAGCATCCGCGACAGCACGACGTTACGCCGCGCGACGGCACGATCCATCGAGTAGAGCGGGTTGAAGGTGGAAGGCGCTTTCGGCAGCCCGGCTATCACCGCCATTTCGTTCAGCGTCAGTTGGTCGACCGTTTTTCCGAAATAGACTTGTGCCGCAGCACCGACACCATAGGCGCGGTAACCAAGGTAAATCTTGTTCAGATAAAGCTCGAGGATCTCGTCTTTCGTCAGCAGCTGTTCAATGCGAATCGCGAGGAAGACTTCCTTAATCTTACGCATCAGCGTGCGTTCTGGACTGAGGAAGAAGTTTCTCGCCAGCTGCTGGGTAATGGTACTTGCCCCTTGTGACGCGTGACCGGAGAACAGCGCCACGCTTGCTGCACGGAAGATCCCCACCGGGTCAACGCCGTGATGCTCGTAGAAGCGGCTGTCTTCTGTCGCGATAAAGGCTTTCACCATCTCCGGTGGGATTTGATCCAACGTAACCGGAATACGACGTTTCTCACCGTATTGAGCAATCAGCTCGCCATCGGCGCTGTAAATCTGCATCGGAATTTGCAGGCGAACATCTTTTAATGTCGCCACATCCGGCAGTTGTGGCTCGATGTAGCGGTATAGGCCATAAATCGAGCCTGCTCCCAGCAGAATGCAACAGACTGCAAGGATCAAAAAATACTTTACGAACTTCACTGGAAATTTCCCATTTAGTTTCATTTGGGCAGTTTATAAACAAACGCGCGGTAGTATAAAGGCAAGCCAGACGCATTGATATACCCGTCAGAGTGACGGGTGATAAGGAGATCATCACAATGGCATTTAAGATCTGGCAAATTGGTTTGCATTTACAACAGCAAGAAGCGGTAGCGGTTGCGATCGTGCGGGGCGCAAAAGAATGCTTTTTGCAACGCTGGTGGCGGTTGCCGCTGGAGAACGACATTATCAAAGATGGGCGGATTGTTGATGCGCAGCAGCTGGCTAAAACGTTGTTACCGTGGAGTCGCGAACTGCCGCAGCGTCATCACATTATGTTGGCGTTTCCCGCCAGTCGCACATTACAGCGGTCATTTCCGCGCCCGTCGATGTCCCTTGGTGAGCGGGAGCAAACGGCCTGGCTGTCAGGGACGATGGCCCGCGAGCTGGATATGGATCCGGACTCCCTGCGCTTCGATTACAGCGAAGACTCACTCAGTCCCGCCTATAACGTGACTGCCGCGCAAAGCAAAGAGCTGGCAACGCTGCTTACTCTGGCAGAAAGGTTGCGTGTTCATGTGAGCGCGATCACCCCGGATGCCAGTGCATTACAGCGATTCCTGCCTTTTTTACCTTCTCATCAGCAATGTCTGGCCTGGCGTGATAACGAACAGTGGCTGTGGGCGACGCGCTATAGCTGGGGGCGCAAACTGGCGGTGGGGATGACTAGCGCGAAGGAGCTGGCGGCAGCGTTATCCGTTGATCCCGAAAGCGTCGCGATATGTGGCGAAGGCGGATTTGATCCCTGGGAGGCCGTTTCTGTTCGTCAGCCGCCGCTACCGCCGCCAGGTGGAGACTTTGCCATCGCGCTGGGGCTGGCGCTTGGGAAGGCGTACTGATGAACCCGCCAATTAATTTTTTGCCCTGGCGACAGCAACGCCGGACCGCTTTTCTGCGTTTCTGGTTGCTGATGTTCGTTGCGCCTCTGCTGCTGGCCGTCGGGATAACGCTAATACTGCGTCTGACAGGCAGCGCCGAAGCGCGCATAGACGCAGTTTTGCTTCAGGCGGAACAACAACTCGCCCGCAGCTTACAGATAACGAAGCCACGTTTGCTGGAGCAACAGCAGTTACGCGAACAGCGTTCGCAACGGCAGCGCCAGCGACAATTTACCCGCGACTGGCAATCTGCGCTGGAAGCACTGGCGGCGCTTTTACCCGAGCACGCCTGGCTGACAACGATAAGCTGGCAGCAGGGAACGCTGGAGATCAAGGGGCTGACAACAAGCATTACCGCGTTAAACGCACTAGAAACGTCACTCCGCCAGGATGCATCTTTTCATCTCAATCAGCGGGGAGCCACGCAGCAGGATGCGCAGGGACGCTGGCAATTTGAGTATCAGTTAACAAGGAAGGTTAGCGATGAACATGTTCTTTGACTGGTGGTTCGCCACATCACCCCGCCTCCGCCAGCTTTGCTGGGCATTCTGGTTGCTGATGTTAGTTACGCTCATTTTTCTGTCATCGACACACCATGAAGAGCGCGACGCATTAATTCGACTACGGGCAAGTCATCACCAGCAGTGGGCCGCACTGTATCGCCTGGTAGACACCGCTCCCTTCAGCGAGGAAAAAACGCTGCCCTTTTCGCCACTGGATTTTCAGTTATCCGGCGCGCAACTGGTTTCCTGGCATCCATCCGCGCAGGGAGGCGAGTTGGCGTTGAAAACGCTGTGGGAAGCAGTGCCGTCGGCATTTACACGGCTGGCAGAGCGCAACGTCAGCGTGAGCCGTTTTTCGTTAAGCGTGGAAGGTGATGATCTTTTGTTCACGCTACAACTGGAGACGCCGCATGAGGGTTAAACGCTGGTTGTTGGCAGGTATTGCATTGTGCCTTTTAACCGGTATGCGTGACCCTTTTAAACCGCCGGAAGATCTATGCCGGATTAGCGAACTTAGCCAGTGGCGCTATCAGGGGGATGGTAGGGCGAGGCGAGCGCATCATCGGTGTAATAAAAGACGGGCAAAAGAAATGGCGACGGGTGCAGCAAAACGATGTGCTGGAAAACGGCTGGACAATTTTACAGCTGACGCCAGACGTACTAACGCTGGGTACCGGGACAAACTGCGAACCGCCACAATGGTTGTGGCAACGGCAAGGAGATACAAATGAAGCAATGGATAGCCGCACTACTGTTGATGCTGATACCCGGCGTACAGGCGGCAAAGCCGCAAAAAGTGACGCTGATGGTGGATGACGTTCCGGTAGCTCAGGTGTTGCAGGCGCTGGCTGAACAGGAGAAGTTGAACCTGGTCGTGTCGCCAGACGTCAGCGGTACGGTGTCGTTACATCTAACAGATGTTCCCTGGAAGCAGGCACTACAAACTGTAGTGAAAAGCGCCGGACTGATAACGCGGCAGGAAGGCAACATTCTCTCAGTGCATTCCATTGCCTGGCAGAATAACAATATCGCCCGCCAGGAGGCGGAGCAGGCGCGGGCGCAGGCAAATCTGCCGCTGGAAAATCGCAGTATAACCCTGCAATACGCCGACGCGGGAGAACTGGCGAAAGCGGGGGAGAAGCTACTGAGTGCCAAAGGGAGTATGACCGTCGATAAACGCACCAATCGCCTTTTGCTACGAGATAACAAAACGGCGTTAAGCGCGCTTGAACAGTGGGTAGCGCAAATGGATCTGCCGGTCGGGCAGGTTGAGCTGTCGGCGCATATTGTCACCATTAATGAAAAAAGTTTGCGTGAGTTAGGCGTGAAATGGACGCTGGCCGATGCGCAACACGCTGGTGGCGTTGGGCAAGTCACCACGCTTGGTAGCGACCTCTCCGTAGCGACGGCGACAACGCATGTCGGTTTTAACATTGGGCGCATCAACGGACGCTTGCTGGATCTTGAGCTTTCCGCGCTCGAACAAAAACAGCAGCTGGATATTATCGCCAGTCCGCGTCTGCTGGCCTCACATCTTCAGCCTGCCAGCATTAAACAGGGGAGCGAAATTCCATATCAGGTTTCCAGCGGGGAAAGTGGCGCGACGTCGGTGGAATTTAAAGAGGCCGTCCTGGGGATGGAGGTCACGCCCACGGTGTTACAAAAAGGTCGCATCCGGCTGAAATTACACATCAGCCAGAACGTTCCGGGGCAGGTGCTACAGCAGGCCGATGGCGAAGTGCTGGCGATTGATAAGCAGGAGATCGAAACGCAGGTCGAGGTCAAAAGCGGAGAAACGTTGGCGCTGGGCGGCATTTTTACCCGTAAAAATAAATCGGGTCAGGATAGCGTACCGTTGCTTGGCGACATTCCCTGGTTCGGGCAATTATTTCGTCATGACGGAAAAGAAGATGAACGACGCGAGTTAGTGGTGTTTATCACGCCACGACTGGTTTCCAGTGAGTAAACAGCCGTAAAAGCGGTAATGTTTTTACGCTGAACGTGTTTCATCTATTTGACGCGCGCAGGTATTTAGCATACAAGGAGTACCGATTTGAGAGTTGGTGCTCTTCGCTGCCTGCGTTCCATGATGATGATTTATCATTCAGGCGGCATTTTGCTGTCTTTTTTACGCTAATCTTACCCGGTGATTTATCGCCAGAGCGGTGGTAGCAAGGCAGCGCGCTTGCAGCGACCAGATATGCAGAGGGATGGGTGATTTATTCAGTTGCCAAACCCGCTGGAGTATTGAGATAATTTTCAGTCTGACTCTCGCAATATCTTATGAGGTTTCAGTTCATGTCCTGCGGCGCTCTCTGAGCGAAGCGGGTTTATCATTAACGAATAGTCTTAGTAGTACCGAAAAAATGGCAGAGAAACGCAATATCTTTCTGGTTGGGCCTATGGGTGCCGGAAAAAGCACTATTGGGCGCCAGTTAGCTCAACAACTCAATATGGAATTTTACGATTCCGATCAAGAGATTGAGAAACGAACCGGAGCTGATGTGGGCTGGGTTTTCGATTTAGAAGGCGAAGAAGGCTTCCGCGATCGCGAAGAAAAGGTCATCAATGAGTTGACCGAGAAACAGGGTATTGTGCTGGCTACTGGCGGCGGCTCTGTGAAATCCCGTGAAACGCGTAACCGTCTTTCCGCTCGTGGCGTTGTCGTTTATCTTGAAACGACCATCGAAAAGCAACTTGCACGCACGCAGCGTGATAAAAAACGCCCGTTGCTGCACGTTGAAACACCGCCGCGTGAAGTTCTGGAAGCGTTGGCCAATGAACGCAATCCGCTGTATGAAGAGATTGCCGACGTGACCATTCGTACTGATGATCAAAGCGCTAAAGTGGTTGCAAACCAGATTATTCACATGCTGGAAAGCAACTAATTCTGGCTTTATATACACTCGTCTGCGGGTACAGTAATTAAGGTGGATGTCGCGTTATGGAGAGGATTGTCGTTACTCTCGGGGAACGTAGTTACCCAATTACCATCGCATCTGGTTTGTTTAATGAACCAGCTTCATTCTTACCGCTGAAATCGGGCGAGCAGGTCATGTTGGTCACCAACGAAACCCTGGCTCCTCTGTATCTCGATAAGGTCCGCGGCGTACTTGAACAGGCGGGTGTTAACGTCGATAGCGTTATCCTCCCTGACGGCGAGCAGTATAAAAGCCTGGCTGTACTCGATACCGTCTTTACGGCGTTGTTACAAAAACCGCATGGTCGCGATACTACGCTGGTGGCGCTTGGCGGCGGCGTAGTGGGCGATCTGACCGGCTTCGCGGCGGCGAGTTATCAGCGCGGTGTCCGTTTCATTCAAGTCCCGACGACGTTACTGTCGCAGGTCGATTCCTCCGTTGGCGGCAAAACTGCGGTCAACCATCCCCTCGGTAAAAACATGATTGGCGCGTTCTACCAACCTGCTTCAGTGGTGGTGGATCTCGACTGTCTGAAAACGCTTCCCCCGCGTGAGTTAGCGTCGGGGCTGGCAGAAGTCATCAAATACGGCATTATTCTTGACGGTGCGTTTTTTAACTGGCTGGAAGAGAATCTGGATGCGTTGTTGCGTCTGGACGGTCCGGCAATGGCGTACTGTATTCGCCGTTGTTGTGAACTGAAGGCAGAAGTTGTCGCCGCCGACGAGCGCGAAACCGGGTTACGTGCTTTACTGAATCTGGGACACACCTTTGGTCATGCCATTGAAGCTGAAATGGGGTATGGCAATTGGTTACATGGTGAAGCGGTCGCTGCGGGTATGGTGATGGCGGCGCGGACGTCGGAACGTCTCGGGCAGTTTAGTTCTGCCGAAACGCAGCGTATTATAACCCTGCTCAAGCGGGCTGGGTTACCGGTCAATGGGCCGCGCGAAATGTCCGCGCAGGCGTATTTACCGCATATGCTGCGTGACAAGAAAGTCCTTGCGGGAGAGATGCGCTTAATTCTTCCGTTGGCAATTGGTAAGAGTGAAGTTCGCAGCGGCGTTTCGCACGAGCTTGTTCTTAACGCCATTGCCGATTGTCAATCAGCGTAACAACAAGAAAGGTCAGGCCGCTTATCAAGCGGTCTATTAGCTTCAGGTTAATTGCAACGTGGTAAGCATTAACCTTTTAGTGGGGTGTTAAATGGATGAATTCAAACCAGAAGACGAGCTGAAACCCGATCCCAGCGATCGTCGTACTGGTCGTTCTCGTCAATCTTCTGAACGTTCTGAGCGTACTGAACGTGGCGAACCGCAGATCAATTTTGATGATATTGAACTTGATGACACTGACGATCGCCGTCCGACTCGTGCGCAAAAAGAGCGCAATGAGGAACCGGAAATCGAAGAAGAAATTGACGAATCCGAAGATGAAACCGTGGATGAAGAGCGCGTAGAGCGTCGTCCGCGTAAGCGCAAAAAAGCAGCCAGTAAACCCGCTTCTCGTCAGTATATGATGATGGGCGTCGGCATTCTGGTTCTACTGCTGTTGATCATCGGTATCGGTTCTGCGCTAAAAGCCCCCTCGACCACTTCCAGCGATCAAACCGCGTCTGGCGAGAAGAGTATTGATCTTGCTGGCAATGCGACCGATCAGGCGAATGGCGTGCAGCCAGCGCCGGGAACCACGTCTGCGGAAAATACTCAGCAGGATGTTTCTCTGCCACCGATCTCTTCTACGCCGACTCAAGGGCAAACCCCGGTGGCAACGGATGGTCAACAACGTGTTGAAGTGCAGGGTGACCTGAACAATGCGCTGACCCAGCCACAAAATCAGCAACAGCTGAACAATGTGGCGGTCAATTCCACGTTGCCGACTGAACCCGCAACGGTTGCGCCTGTTCGCAATGGCAATGCATCGCGTGACACGGCGAAAACGCAAACCGCTGAACGTCCGTCCACTACGCGCCCAGCTCGTCAGCAGGCGGTGATTGAACCGAAAAAACCGCAAGCAACCGTGAAAACGGAGCCGAAGCCGGTAGCACAGACGCCGAAGCGTACTGAACCAGCTGCCCCTGTGGCGAGCACGAAGGCACCGGCTGCGACTTCTACGCCAGCACCAAAAGAGACGGCGACTACGGCTCCAGTACAGACGGCATCCCCGGCGCAAACCACAGCAACACCCGCTGCTGGGGCGAAGACCGCAGGTAATGTTGGTTCGTTGAAATCGGCACCGTCCAGCCATTACACTCTGCAGCTGAGCAGTTCCTCTAACTACGACAACCTGAACGGTTGGGCGAAGAAAGAGAATCTGAAAAACTACGTTGTCTATGAAACGACGCGTAATGGTCAGCCGTGGTATGTCCTGGTTTCTGGCGTGTACGCTTCGAAAGAAGAGGCGAAAAAAGCGGTATCTACATTGCCAGCAGATGTCCAGGCCAAAAACCCGTGGGCGAAACCGCTGCGTCAGGTACAGGCCGATCTGAAGTAATCAAGGTTATCTCCCGCAATGGTTTATCGTTGCGGGAGTTGCCTGAAGCGCTGGATGCTGTCGGAGCTTTCTCCACAGCCGGAGAAGGTGTAATTAGTTAGTCAGCATGAAGAAAAATCGCGCTTTTTTGAAGTGGGCAGGGGGCAAGTATCCCCTGCTTGATGATATTAAACGGCATTTGCCCAAGGGCGAATGTCTGGTTGAGCCTTTTGTAGGTGCCGGGTCGGTGTTTCTCAACACCGACTTTTCTCGTTATATCCTTGCCGATATCAATAGCGACCTGATCAGTCTCTATAACATTGTGAAGATGCGTACTGATGAGTACGTACAGGCCGCACGCGAGCTGTTTGTTCCCGAAACAAATTGCGCCGAGGTTTACTATCAGTTCCGCGAAGAGTTCAACAAAAGCCAGGATCCGTTCCGTCGGGCGGTACTGTTTTTATATTTGAACCGCTACGGTTACAACGGCCTGTGTCGTTACAATCTGCGCGGTGAGTTTAACGTGCCGTTCGGCCGCTACAAAAAACCCTATTTCCCGGAAGCAGAGTTGTATCACTTCGCTGAAAAAGCGCAGAATGCCTTTTTCTATTGTGAGTCTTACGCCGATAGCATGGCGCGCGCAGATGATGCATCCGTCGTCTATTGCGATCCGCCTTATGCACCGCTGTCTGCGACCGCCAACTTTACGGCGTATCACACAAACAGTTTTACGCTTGAACAACAAGCGCATCTGGCGGAGATCGCCGAAGGTCTGGTTGAGCGCCATATTCCAGTGCTGATCTCCAATCACGATACGATGTTAACGCGTGAGTGGTATCAGCGCGCAAAATTGCATGTCGTCAAAGTTCGACGCAGTATAAGCAGCAACGGCGGCACACGTAAAAAGGTGGACGAACTGCTGGCTTTGTACAAACCAGGAGTCGTTTCACCCGCGAAAAAATAATTCTCAAGGAGAAGCGGATGAAACAGTATTTGATTGCCCCCTCAATTCTGTCGGCTGATTTTGCCCGCCTGGGTGAAGATACCGCAAAAGCCCTGGCAGCTGGCGCTGATGTCGTGCATTTTGACGTCATGGATAACCACTATGTTCCCAATCTGACGATTGGGCCAATGGTGCTGAAATCCTTGCGTAACTATGGCATTACCGCCCCTATCGACGTACACCTGATGGTGAAACCCGTCGATCGCATTGTGCCTGATTTCGCTGCCGCTGGTGCCAGCATCATTACCTTTCATCCAGAAGCCTCCGAGCATGTTGACCGCACGCTGCAACTGATTAAAGAAAATGGCTGTAAAGCGGGTCTGGTATTTAACCCGGCGACACCTCTGAGCTATCTGGATTACGTGATGGATAAGCTGGATGTGATCCTGCTGATGTCCGTCAACCCTGGTTTCGGCGGTCAGTCTTTCATTCCTCAAACACTGGATAAACTGCGCGAAGTACGTCGCCGTATCGACGAGTCTGGCTTTGACATTCGACTAGAAGTGGACGGTGGCGTGAAGGTGAACAACATTGGCGAAATCGCTGCGGCGGGCGCGGATATGTTCGTCGCCGGTTCGGCAATCTTCGACCAGCCAGACTACAAAAAAGTCATTGATGAAATGCGCAGTGAACTGGCAAAGGTAAGTCATGAATAAGTTTGAAGATATTCGCGGCGTCGCTTTTGATCTTGATGGTACGCTGGTCGACAGTGCTCCTGGTCTTGCTGCTGCGGTAGATATGGCGCTGTATGCGCTGGAGTTGCCCGTCGCAGGTGAAGAACGCGTTATTACCTGGATTGGTAACGGCGCAGATGTTCTGATGGAGCGCGCATTGACCTGGGCGCGTCAGGAACGTGCGACTCAGCGTAAAACAATGGGTAAACCGCCCGTTGATGACGACATTCCGGCAGAAGAACAGGTACGTATTCTGCGTAAACTGTTCGATCGCTACTATGGCGAGGTTGCCGAAGAGGGGACGTTTTTGTTCCCGCACGTTGCCGATACGTTGGGCGCGTTGCAGGCTAAAGGCCTGCCGCTAGGCCTGGTCACCAACAAACCGACGCCGTTCGTCGCGCCGCTGCTCGAAGCCTTAGATATCGCCAAATACTTCAGCGTGGTGATTGGTGGTGATGATGTGCAAAACAAAAAACCGCATCCGGACCCGCTGTTACTGGTGGCTGAGCGGATGGGAATTGCCCCACAACAGATGCTGTTTGTCGGCGACTCACGCAATGATATTCAGGCGGCAAAAGCGGCAGGTTGCCCATCAGTTGGCTTAACCTACGGATATAACTACGGCGAGGCTATCGATCTCAGCCAGCCTGATGTAATTTATCAGTCTATAAATGACCTTCTGCCCGCATTAGGGCTTCCGCATAGCGAAAATCAGGAATCGAAAAATGACTAAGCCCATCGTTTTTAGTGGCGCACAGCCCTCAGGTGAATTGACCATTGGTAACTACATGGGTGCGCTGCGTCAGTGGGTAAACATGCAGGATGACTACCATTGCATTTACTGTATCGTTGACCAACACGCGATCACCGTGCGCCAGGATGCACAGAAGCTGCGTAAAGCGACGCTGGATACGCTGGCCTTGTATCTGGCTTGTGGTATCGATCCTGAGAAAAGCACCATTTTTGTTCAGTCCCACGTGCCGGAACATGCACAGTTAGGCTGGGCACTGAACTGCTATACCTACTTCGGCGAACTGAGTCGCATGACGCAGTTTAAAGATAAATCTGCGCGTTATGCCGAGAACATCAACGCTGGTCTGTTTGACTATCCGGTGCTGATGGCAGCGGACATCCTGCTGTATCAAACTAATCTGGTACCGGTGGGTGAAGACCAGAAACAGCACCTCGAACTGAGCCGCGATATTGCCCAGCGTTTCAACGCGCTGTATGGCGAGATCTTTAAGGTGCCGGAGCCGTTTATTCCGAAATCTGGCGCGCGCGTAATGTCGCTGCTGGAGCCGACCAAGAAGATGTCCAAGTCTGACGATAATCGCAATAACGTTATCGGCCTGCTGGAAGATCCGAAATCGGTAGTGAAGAAAATCAAACGTGCGGTCACTGACTCCGACGAGCCGCCGGTAGTTCGCTACGATGTGCAGAACAAAGCGGGCGTTTCCAACCTGTTGGATATCCTTTCAGCGGTAACGGGCCAGAGCATCCCAGAACTGGAAAAACAGTTCGAAGGCAAGATGTATGGTCATCTGAAAGGTGAAGTGGCTGATGCCGTTTCCGGTATGCTGACTGAATTGCAGGAACGCTATCACCGTTTCCGCAACGATGAAGCCTTCCTGCAACAGGTGATGAAAGATGGCGCGGAAAAAGCCAGCGCGCACGCTTCCCGTACGCTAAAAGCGGTGTACGAAGCGATTGGTTTTGTGGCGAAGCCGTAATTCACTATTGCTGGCAAATTGCGCTTTGTTCATGCCGGATGCGGCGTGAACGCCTTATCCGGCCTACAAAGTAATGCACATATTGCAAGGAAATGTAGGCCTGATAAGCGTAGCGCATCAGGCAATTTTGCTTTTATCATCACTCTGAAACCGGGGAAACCCGGTTTTTTTATCCTCATTTGCAATAATCCGAAAAAATGTGAAGTGCCTCGCCGTTTCCACATCTCGCTGTTGCGCCTTATCTTCAAATTCCTGAAGATATAAATATTCAATTTACTGAAAATTTATTATGCGTCGAACGTTTATCAAAAAAGAAGGCGTCGTCATCACGACGCTGGCCCGTTATTTGTTGGGTGAAAAGTGCGGTAATCGATTGAAAACCATAGATGAGCTGGCAAATGAATGCCGTTCATCCGTTGGCCTGACGCAGGCCGCGTTGAAAACGCTGGAATCAAGCGGAGCGATACGGATTGAACGCCGTGGGCGCAATGGCAGTTATCTGGTCGAGATGGATAACAAAGCATTGCTGACTCATGTGGATATCAACAACGTGGTATGTGCAATGCCCTTGCCCTATACCCGTTTGTACGAAGGCCTGGCGAGCGGATTGAAAGCCCAGTTTGATGGCATTCCTTTTTACTATGCGCACATGCGTGGCGCGGATATTCGCGTGGAGTGTCTGCTTAATGGCGTGTATGACATGGCGGTGGTTTCGCGACTAGCGGCGGAAAGTTATCTCACGCAAAAAGGCTTATGCCTCGCGCTGGAGTTGGGGCCGCACACCTACGTTGGCGAGCACCAGTTGATTTGCCGTAAAGGCGAGTCCGCAAACGTGAAGCGCGTGGGGCTGGATAACCGTTCGGCGGATCAGAAAATCATGACCGATGTTTTTTTTGGCGGTAGTGATGTGGAACGAGTCGATCTCTCTTATCACGAGAGTTTACAACGCATTGTTAAAGGCGATGTCGATGCGGTGATCTGGAACGTGGTGGCGGAAAACGAACTGACCATGCTGGGATTAGAGGCGACGCCGCTCACAGACGATCCGCGATTTTTACAGGCCACCGAAGCCGTGGTCCTGACGCGAGTCGATGATTACCCAATGCAACAACTGCTGCGTGCCGTTGTAGATAAACACGCCCTGCTCGCCCATCAACAACGGGTAGTGAGTGGGGAACAGGAACCGAGTTATTAAACGAAAGGCATCTGATATGGAAACCAGACTCAACCTGCTTTGCGAGGCAGGCGTTATTGATAAGGACATCTGCAAAGGCATGATGCAGGTCGTCAACGTACTGGAAACAGAGTGCCATCTGCCGGTGCGCAGTGAGCAAGGAACGATGGCGATGACACATATGGCGAGTGCACTGATGCGCAGTCGCCGTGGTGAAGAAATAGAGCCGCTGGATAACGAGTTGCTGGCAGAACTGGCGCAATCCAGCCACTGGCAAGCCGTTGTGCAATTGCATCAGGTGTTGTTGAAGGAATTCGCACTGGAAGTTAACCCGTGTGAAGAAGGCTATTTGCTGGCCAACCTTTATGGATTATGGATGGCTGCTAACGAAGAGGTTTGAAGCTCCCGACAAATCCACGTCGCACAACCTAAATATTCAAAAAAATGAATATTTAATTCAAGGAACAGAAACGAGGCAACAAGATGTTTGTAGAAGCATTGAAACGCCAGAACCCGGCGCTGATTTCCGCCGCACTAAGCCTGTGGCAGCAGGGCAAGATCGCCCCGGACAGCTGGGTGATCGACGTGGATCAGATACTGGAAAACGGTAAGCGGCTGATTGAGACGGCGCGGCTTTACGGCATTGAACTGTATCTGATGACCAAGCAGTTTGGTCGTAATCCGTGGCTGGCGGAAAAATTGCTGGCATTAGGCTACAGCGGCATTGTGGCGGTGGATTACAAAGAGGCGCGAGTCATGCGCCGCGCTGGTTTGCCTGTGGCGCATCAGGGGCATCTGGTACAAATCCCTTGTCATCAGGTTGCTGACGCCGTTGAACAGGGCACCGACGTCATCACCGTGTTTACTCTCGACAAAGCGCGGGAAGTTTCTGCGGCGGCGGTGAAGGCCGGGCGAATCCAGTCTGTGCTGCTTAAAGTTTATAGCGACGATGATTTTCTTTATCCGGGCCAGGAGAGCGGTTTTGCCCTCAAGGTGTTGCCGGAGATTGTCGCCGAAATCCAGAATCTGCCAGGGCTGCATTTAGCCGGACTTACCCATTTCCCTTGCCTGCTTTGGGATGAGGCTGTCGGAAAAGTTTTGCCGACACCGAATCTTCACACGCTGATACAGGCACGGGATCAACTGGCGAAATCTGGTATTGCACTTGAGCAACTGAACGCGCCTTCAGCGACCAGCTGCACTTCGCTGCCATTACTGGCGCAATACGGTGTGACTCATGCCGAACCCGGTCATGCGCTGACGGGCACTATTCCGGCAAACCAGCAGGGCGATCAGCCTGAACGTATCGCGATGCTCTGGTTAAGTGAAATCTCCCATCATTTCCGTGGCGACAGCTACTGCTACGGCGGCGGTTACTATCGTCGTGGTCATGCGCAACATGCGTTGGTGTTTACGCCAGAAAATCAAAAGATTACTGAAACCAATCTCAAAACTGTGGATGACAGCAGTATCGACTACACCCTGCCGCTGGCAGGCGAGTTTCCGGTAAGCAGTGCAGTGGTGCTCTGTTTTCGCACGCAGATTTTTGTCACCCGTAGCGATGTGGTGCTGGTGTCCGGTATTCATCGTGGCGAACCGGAAATCGTCGGTCGTTATGACAGTCTTGGAAACTCTCTGGGGGCGTAATGGCGCGATTTGTGGTGTTAGTGATTGATAGCTTTGGCGTAGGGGCAATGAAAGATGTCACGCTGGTGCGTCCGCAAGATGCGGGAGCGAATACATGTGGTCACATCCTGAGCCAGTTGCCGCATTTGCAGCTACCAACGCTGGAGACGCTGGGGCTAATCAACGCATTGGGTTATGCGCCAGGCGATATGCAGCCGTCAGATTCCGCAACCTGGGGCGTGGCAGAGCTGCAACATGAAGGTGGCGATACCTTTATGGGGCATCAGGAAATTTTAGGCACGCGCCCGTTACCGCCGCTGCGGATGCCTTTTCGCGATGTGATTGACCGTGTTGAGCAGGCATTAGTTTCCGCTGGCTGGCAGGTGGAGCGCCGTGGCGATGATCTGCAATTTCTGTGGGTCAATCAGGCGGTTGCGATTGGCGATAATCTCGAGGCGGATTTAGGCCAGGTCTATAACATTACCGCCAATCTCTCTGTGATCTCTTTTGACGACGCAATCAAAATTGGTCGTATCGTGCGTGAGCAGGTACAGGTCGGTCGGGTCATTACATTTGGTGGCCTGTTAACCGACAGTCAACGCATTCTCGATGCCGCAGAAAGCAAAGAAGGGCGCTTTATTGGTATCAATGCGCCGCGTTCTGGCGCTTATGACAACGGTTTCCAGGTCGTGCATATGGGCTATGGCGTCGATGAAAAAGTGCAGGTGCCACAAAAACTGTATGAAGCAGGCGTGCCAACCGTGCTGGTGGGTAAGGTGGCAGATATCGTCAACAATCCTTATGGCGTGAGCTGGCAAAATCTGGTGGATAGCCAGCGGATTATGGATATCACCCTCAACGAATTTAACACCCATCCGACGGCGTTTATTTGCACCAACATTCAGGAAACCGACCTCGCTGGTCATGCAGAAGACGTCGCACGTTATGCCGAACGTTTGCAGGTCGTTGACCGTAACCTTGCCCGGCTTGTTGAGGCGATGCAGCCAGATGATTGCCTGGTCGTGATGGCGGATCACGGCAACGATCCGACCATTGGTCACAGCCACCATACCCGCGAAGTGGTGCCAGTGCTGGTTTATCAGCAAGGGATGATCGCTACGCAGCTCGGTGTGCGCACCACGCTTTCTGATGTGGGGGCTACCGTGTGTGAATTTTTCCGCGCGCCACCGCCACAAAATGGTCGCTCTTTTCTTTCCTCCCTCCGGTTTGCAGGAGACACCCTATGAGTTTTGATCCGACGGGTTACACCCTCGCCCATGAGCATCTGCATATTGATCTCTCCGGCTTTAAAAACAACGTGGACTGCCGCCTTGATCAGTATGCGTTCATTTGCCAGGAGATGAACGACCTGATGACCCGGGGCGTGCGTAATGTGATTGAGATGACCAACCGTTACATGGGGCGCAATGCGCAATTTATGCTTGATGTAATGCGCGAGACGGGGATCAACGTGGTGGCCTGTACCGGTTATTACCAGGACGCGTTTTTCCCGGAACATGTGGCGACCCGCAGCGTGCAGGAACTGGCGCAGGAGATGGTCGATGAAATTGAACAGGGTATCGATGGCACGGAGCTGAAAGCCGGGATCATCGCGGAGATCGGCACCAGCGAAGGAAAGATTACGCCGCTGGAAGAGAAGGTATTTATTGCCGCTGCGCTGGCGCATAACCAGACCGGACGCCCGATCTCCACGCATACGTCGTTCAGCACGATGGGGCTGGAGCAACTGGCGTTGCTACAAGCCCACGGGGTTGATCTTTCGCGCGTCACCGTTGGTCACTGCGATCTGAAAGACAACCTCGACAACATTTTGAAGATGATCGATCTCGGCGCGTACGTGCAGTTCGACACCATCGGCAAGAACAGTTACTACCCGGACGAAAAGCGTATTGCGATGCTTCATGCGCTACGCGACCGTGGGTTGCTGAACCGCGTCATGCTGTCGATGGATATTACGCGCCGCTCCCATTTAAAAGCCAACGGTGGTTATGGCTATGACTATTTACTAACCACCTTTATTCCGCAATTGCGCCAGTCAGGATTCAGTCAGGCCGATGTGGATGTGATGTTACGTGAAAATCCCTCTCAATTTTTCCAATAAGGACAGACTCATGAAAAAGATTGGCGTTGCAGGCTTACAGCGTGAGCAGATTAAAAAAACTATTGAAGCGACGGCTCCTGGCTGTTTTGAAGTTTTCATTCACAACGACATGGAAGCGGCAATGAAGGTGAAATCCGGGCAACTGGATTATTACATCGGCGCGTGTAATACCGGTGCGGGCGCGGCATTGTCGATTGCCATCGCGGTGATAGGCTATAACAAAAGTTGCACCATTGCCAAACCAGGCATTAAAGCGAAAGACGAGCATATCGCCAAAATGATCGCTGAAGGAAAAGTGGCGTTTGGCCTTTCCGTTGAGCACGTCGAACACGCGATTCCGATGCTGATTAACCATCTGAAATAAAAGGCACGACTATGGATCTGTATATTCAGATTATCGTGGTGGCGTGCCTGACGGGTATGACATCGCTTCTGGCGCATCGCTCGGCGGCTGTTTTTCATGACGGCATCCGCCCGATCCTGCCGCAACTGATTGAAGGCTATATGAACCGTCGCGAGGCGGGGAGTATCGCTTTTGGTCTGAGCATTGGTTTTGTGGCCTCGGTGGGGATCTCTTTTACCCTGAAAACCGGGCTGCTCAACGCATGGTTACTCTTTCTTCCTACCGATATCCTCGGCGTCCTGGCGATAAACAGCCTGATGGCGTTTGGTCTTGGCGCTATCTGGGGCGTGTTGATCCTTACTTGCCTGTTGCCAGTAAACCAGCTGCTGACCGCGCTGCCGGTGGATGTATTAGGTAGCCTGGGGGAATTAAGCTCGCCGGTGGTTTCAGCTTTTGCACTGTTCCCGCTGGTGGCGATTTTCTACCAGTTTGGCTGGAAGCAAAGTCTGATCGCCGCCGTGGTGGTACTGATGACCCGTGTGGTAGTCGTGCGCTATTTCCCACATCTTAACCCTGAATCCATCGAAATCTTTATTGGCATGGTGATGCTGCTGGGGATCGCGATAACTCACGACCTGCGTCATCGTGATGAAAATGACATTGATGCCAGCGGGCTTTCGGTGTTTGAAGAACGCACGTCACGGATTATCAAAAACTTACCCTATATCGCCATCGTGGGAGCATTGATTGCCGCCGTTGCCAGCATGAAGATTTTTGCTGGCAGTGAAGTGTCGATCTTCACACTGGAGAAAGCATATTCCGCAGGCGTAACGCCGGAACAATCGCAAACGCTGATTAATCAGGCGGCTCTGGCAGAATTTATGCGCGGACTGGGGTTTGTGCCGTTGATTGCCACCACCGCGTTAGCAACGGGTGTGTATGCAGTTGCGGGCTTTACCTTTGTTTATGCGGTGGACTATCTCTCGCCGAATCCGATGGTTGCAGCGGTATTAGGCGCAGTGGTTATTTCGGCGGAAGTCTTGCTGCTTCGTTCGATCGGCAAATGGCTGGGACGCTACCCGTCGGTGCGTAATGCGTCGGATAACATCCGTAACGCCATGAATATGCTGATGGAAGTGGCGCTGCTGGTCGGTTCGATTTTCGCAGCAATTAAGATGGCGGGTTATACCGGATTCTCTATCGCGGTTGCCATTTACTTCCTCAACGAATCCCTGGGCCGTCCGGTACAGAAAATGGCGGCACCGGTCGTGGCAGTAATGATCACCGGTATTCTGCTGAATGTTCTTTACTGGCTTGGCCTGTTCGTTCCGGCTTAAGGAAGGCACCTATGAAGACGTTTCCTCTGCAAAGCCTGACGATTATTGAGGCGCAGCAAAAGCAGTTTGCGCTGGTGGATAGCATTTGTCGCCATTTCCCCGGCAGCGAGTTTCTTACTGGCGGTGATTTAGGCTTAACGCCAGGACTGAATCAACCGCGCGTTACCCAGCGTGTGGAACAGGTGCTGGCTGATGCATTTCACGCACAGGCTGCGGCGCTGGTGCAGGGCGCGGGGACTGGCGCGATTCGCGCCGGGCTGGCGGCTTTGCTCAAACCGGGGCAGCGTCTTCTGGTGCATGACGCGCCTGTTTACCCGACGACACGGGTTATTATTGAGCAGATGGGGCTGACGCTTATTACTGTTGATTTCAATGACCTGTCGGCACTGAAGCAGGTCGTCGACGAGCAACAACCGGATGCGGCGCTGGTGCAGCATACGCGCCAGCAGCCGCAGGACAGCTACGTGCTGGCAGATGTGCTGGCAACGTTGCGCGCGGCAGGTGTTCCAGCGTTAACCGATGACAACTATGCGGTGATGAAGGTGGCTCGAATCGGCTGTGAATGCGGCGCGAATGTCTCGACATTTTCCTGCTTCAAGCTATTTGGGCCAGAGGGTGTTGGTGCAGTGGTCGGCGATGCTGATGTTATCAACCGTATTCGCGCCACGCTTTACTCCGGCGGTAGCCAGATCCAGGGCGCACAGGCGCTGGAAGTATTGCGTGGTCTGGTGTTTGCGCCAGTGATGCACGCGGTGCAGGCAGGGGTATCTGAACGGTTGCTGGCTTTGCTTAACGGTGGTGCGGTGCCGGAAGTGAAAAGCGCGGTGATTGCTAATGCGCAGTCGAAGGTGTTGATTGTCGAGTTTCATCAGCCGATTGCCGCCAGAGTGCTGGAAGAGGCGCAAAAGCGCGGTGCCTTGCCTTACCCGGTGGGTGCAGAGTCGAAATATGAAATCCCGCCGCTCTTTTATCGCCTTTCCGGAACGTTTCGCCAGGCGAATCCACAATCAGAACATTGTGCGATTCGCATTAACCCGAATCGCAGCGGTGAAGAGACGGTGCTGCGGATTTTGCGTGAGAGTATTGCCAGTATTTAATGCTGGATAGCACCGTCAAGCTAAATTCCGTACTGAACGGTCCCCTCGCCCCTTTGGGGAGAGGGTTAGGGTGAGGGGAACGTACGGGATGTAAAATTCAACGCGCCAGCATCGCCGGATGCGATGCTGGCGCATCTTATCCGGCCTACGGTTAATGTCTTTTATTATCAATAGTTAAGGTGATGCGATTGGCGCGGCAGAAGAGTTCGGAGACGTGCACCGGTTTGTCATTCTGATCAAAGGCGATTTTGCTGATGCGAAACAACGGTTCGCCCAGTTCGCATTTCAGCCATTTTGCCTGCGGGCGGGTGGCGGCAAAGATATCGATGGTCTTTTTGTCGCTGACCACTCGCGTGTCAAAACGCTCCTGAAATAACTGATAGGTGGAGCTTCCTTCGACGTAAATCTCATCAAAGTCAGGATAACGCGACAGCGGGATCCATGAACTATCAATAAACAGCGGCTCTTTATCGAGATACATCACCCGGCAGAGATGGAACACTTCGCTGTTTCCGGGGATGTTCAGCTTTTCGCAAAACGGCGCGGCGCTGACCCGTTCCTGTTCGATCACTTTCTCTTTCGTCGCCTTGCCTTGTGAGACGCCAAAATCGGTAAAACCACTGACAGTAAGCAGGGCGTTTTCAACTTTCTGGCTTTGTACAAAGGTGCCTTTTCCCTGCCAGCGGATCAGTACGCCGTCTGCCACTAAGTCGCTGATGGCTTTGCGAATGGTAATGCGGCTGACGTTATATTGTGTACAAAGCTCGTTTTCGGTAGGGATCTGTTGCCCGGCCTGGTAAACCCCCTGCGCGATATCATCCAGCAGTCGCTGGCGGACGGTAGCGTAGAGGAGTTGATGAGAGTAGCGGTCCGTAGCTGACATAATCGACCCTGAAATAAAGAATGAATTACTCGGATTATAGGGTCGTTTTCCGGCAAGTAACAGCACGTTGGCGTGAAGATGCTCACGCCAACGTTATACCTACCAGGCACCGTGGTACTGAATGGTTTTCGCCGCGCACGCCGTTCCCTGCGCTATCGCCTGCGGTAATGTCATCCCCGCAGACCAGCCGCAAAGGAATCCGGCAATGAACGAATCTCCGGCACCCATGGTGTCGATAACCGTCACCGGTTCAGGAGCCTGACGCCAGAACTGCGCGCCATCCCAGGCAATGCTGCCGTTTTCACCCAGCGTGACAATCACTGTTCCTGCGCCACGGGCAACAATCGCTTTCATCTTCAGACGCAGCGTTTCGTCTTCTTGCGGTGCGGAGGCAAAGGCAAAATCGAGATGCGGCACCAGTGTCTGCCAGAGCGGGCTGTCCCACTTGTCGGAGAAGTCGAAAGCGGTAAGTTTGCCCGCAGCGTGCAGCTGTGGGAATGCGTCTTCCGCATGTCCCCAGATTGCCGCGTGCACAATGTCATACTGCGCCAGCCAGGCGTAATCCTCTTCACTCAGGGCAAAGTCGGCCATCACGCCTTCGGTGTAGTCGCCAAAAACGCGATCATTGTCGTGCAGTTCCACCTGAGTTTGTGCGGTAACGCCGTGTTTCGTATGGACATGGCTGATATCGACGCCCATGCGGGCGAGATCCTGCTTCAGCTTTGTGCCGTAGTCATCGTCACCCACCCAGGTAATGCATCCCGGCTGTATGCCGTAGCGAGTGCAGTACACCGCCACATTGACCGCATTACCGCCAGAAAACGCTTTATTCAGTTGCGGGTAGATATCGACGCAGTTATCGCCGATTGTCGCCAGGGTTTTCATCTCTCATCCTCCGGCAGCAGCGCGCGAAAGCGTTCCAGCGCCTGGCGGGCATAGAGTCTGGGCTCGTTCATATACATCGTCACCAGCTCCACCGTACAGTAACCCTCATAGCCCCGCTCAATAATATCGCGCATCAGTTCCCGCAGCGGCATTTTGCCTTCTCCAGGAATGTAATGCGTGTCGCTGGCCCCGTCGCTGTCGACAATATGCAGATGACGTAATTTATCGCCCAGTTTGTCGAAATAACTCATCACCGGTTCCGCCTGGACATACGGCGCGCAAATGTCGACCATGCTGAACAGGCGCGGCGAAGGCACCAGCGCCAGCGCATGAAGCACATCATTAGCATTACACACGACGTTCGATTCATACGGCGTTAACGGTTCGAGGATTAGATCCATGCCGATGTTTTCCGCGTACTCACACAGTTCGCTTAGGTTCTCTGCCAGCCGTCCCCAGATAACATTAGGTGGCGTGAGATAGCCCGCGTGGGCCGCGGAAATCAGCGTATAACCCGCGTTCATCTCTTTTGCCATATCCATCGCCAGCTTGATCATGTCGAGGCTTTCGCGACGCATATGTTCATCGCCCAGCATCATGTTATACGGATAGCCGTTGGTTTCTGGCGTATAGCCGATAATCGGCATCTGATACGTCTGCGCCAGCGCCTTGATTTGTTTGATGCCGCCCGCTTTTAAGTCCGGCGCGAACGCGTGCGGGCGACCGCCCCAAATTTCGATGCCGTCGTAACCCAGCTCGCTTGCATCACGAAATGCGTGTTCAATAGGCAGCCGCTGGTGGCCGCAGGTAAACATACCTGTTTTCATCGGGTAACTCCTTGCGTAAATCCGGCCCGTTGCCGGGCCGGGAGAGGGATTAATATTCCACCAGACCACCGTAATAGCGGCGTTCATCCGGGTTGTGATCTTTGTAAATAGACAGGTAGTAGCAGAGCCACTCCATTGGCACGAACATCAGGAACGGTGCCAGCCACGGGTGCAGCCCTTGCGAAATTTCGGCGTAATCGATGACGATCACGTTGTCAGTACGCTGTTTAACAAAGTTAATGGCGCGTTCGGTGGTGTGGCGACTTTCATCATTGCCGAGCAGGAACAGGAACGGAACGCCCGGTTCGACAATCTCCAGCGGGCCATGGCGGAACTCTCCGCTCTCAATCACGCAGCCGTGCGTCCAGGTAAATTCCATCAGCGTTACAATGCCTTCTTTGTAACCCAGCGGACGCAGCGGACCCGCAGCAACGGTATAAATCATCGGCCACTGGCTGGCCAGTTCACCAAGCTGGCGGCCTTTTTCTTCCCAGGTGCGTACCAGATGACCGAGCGCATTCGGCAACTGCTTGAGATCGTTTTTGATCTTGCCGATTTCCGCGTTCGGCGCGAGGCGGGTGATCATCTCCAGCACCACGCTGTAGCAGAGCAGCAGGTGAATTTCCCAGATACAGTCGGCCTGATAATCAATGCTAAATTCCGCCGCCGAGGTAATCGGGCTATCCGCGCGTTTGGTGAACGCCGCAGTGAGTGCGCCGCAGGCCCGGCCCAGCTCCAGCGCTTTGATTACCTCTTCGGTTTTACCGTAGTCAGAAACGCCAATTACTGCGCAACGATCGTCGAGGCGATACGGGGTGTTATCGCAGAACTCCCAGCCGGAAATGGCGTAGACCTGAAGATCGGAAAAGCGATCCGCCAGATGTTTCGCCGTTTGCGCCGCGTTGAGTGGCGATCCGCAGGCAACGAAATAAATACGATCAATGTCGCGCTTCACCATCTCTTCCACGATGGCGTGCACCAGCGGAACGTCATGGCTGAGAACTTTTTCCACTTCCTGAACCATATTTTCGGTGACCAGAAAGTCCACGGTGCTTTTATCAATATCCAACATTTTATTTTCTCCAGATAACATTACGACAAAGCGTTGAGCTGGCGGCTACGCTTCGCCCAGAAGGCGTAAGCAGGCAGACCAGTAGCAATAACGATGACGGCGCAGATAAGGCCGGGAATCGGTGCCCAGACAAAGGTTGAGGCGACCAGAATGAGGCTTGACGCAATGGCGAGGGTGGTCATCAGCCCGAAAGCCGGAGTACGCCACAGCGGTTTGTAATCGTCGCGTTTACGACACCAGATGATGGAGCCGAAGGTGAGGGTATTTTTGAAACACATCACCAGGGTGAAATAACCCAGCAGGCTGGTGAGATCGGAAACGAAGATGAAGAAGATCCCCAGCGCCCCTTGCAGGATGATGGAGACATCCGGCGTGTTGTATTTCGGATGCACATGGCCGAAGCATTTAAAGAACAGGTTGTCTTTCGCCATCGCGTATTCCAGCCGCGGCTGGTACATCACGCAGCTGGAAAGCGAACCAAGAATGACGATCATCGCCGTGATGGCAACAAAGATCCCAGCGGTGCTGCCGAGTGCGGGGATCCAGGTCAGGGCGTCGGAAATCGGCGTTTCAGAATTGGCGAGTTTGTCGAAGGGCATCAGGCCGGAAATCACCAGCGCCAGCAGGGTGTAGAGCACCAGAACCAGCAGACAGGAACCAATCAGCGCTCGTGGCATGGTTTTTCCGGGGTTTTTAATTTCGCCGGTCATATAACAGATAGAGGCCATGCCGGTATACGACCAACTGGTGGCAGAGATCCCCGCCAGCAGCGCCATAAAGCTGCCCGTTGCGCCAATCGCAGTGGTGGTAGGGGCGGCAAAATTCTCCGCTTTAAACCAGAAGATCCCAAGGCCAATGACGATAGTGAACGGGATAATTTTGGCGATGGTAATTAGCGTCTGAAACGCTGCGCCGCCTTCAACGGAGCGCAGGTGTAGCAACATAAAGGCGATAATTAATCCGGCGGCGATAAATTTACCGAGCAACGGATCGATAGGCGTTAAAAAGCCAAGATTGCTGACAATCGCCAGCGCCATAATCGACAATGACGGCGCATCGTTGGCCCAGAAGCTGGCCCAGCCGGAGAGGAAAGCCAGCGGTCGGCTTCCGGCATTTTTCAGATAAACATAATCTGCGCCATTTTCCGGATAAGCGGTGGATAGTTCCGCATAGACGCACATTTGCGGGATCACAATTAACCCGCCAATGACAAACGCGAGCACCGTAAGCCACGGCGTGCCCGCTGCTTTTGCCACTTCACCCACAGATACAAAAATACCGGAGCCGACGGTTGTCCCGACGGCGATTGCAAGAACGGCCCAAAATCCGAGCTTGCGTTGGAGTTCCTGGCTTCCCATAGCGATACCTTTTTCTTGTCCAATACGTTGTAGGGGAGAGTTTGCAGTCATTTAAAAGGTAACATGACAATGCATGATGAATATAACAACATATGATGTTATGTAATGTGGAGGAAGATCACAAAATTTCGCACAGGATCGCGCTGTGGCTAATGGATGTAGTTATCAAATTGAATTTAAAGTGAAAATATTTTTACGGGCGGGGGCAAGAAGGACATAGAAACAAATACGCCCTCGGAAAATCCAGAGGGCGTCGGGCAATTAAACCGGTGTTAGCCGATTTCTGTCAGAGACTTACTGTGCAGTAGGACCGCAACCGCCAATGATTTTAGAAATAGAAATTGCCGGGTGCAGCAGGTAGTCGTAAGAGCAGTTCTTATCACGGTTTTCAATATGACCAGTACATGCAGTTAACGTAGCCAGTACTGCACCTACCAGTGCAACTTTAATAAATTTGTTCATTTACATTCCCTATGTATTATATATTAATTAATATTCATTGATTATATGAATATAAGCAGACTGCTCGTTAAGAACGATACAGGAATATTTAATTGGCGTCAGTGAGCGAATGACTTAATTTTGTAAGTCGCTGTAACGGTGAATATAACCCATTAGCAGATAATATTTATTAAGGGGCTATGTTTTATTTGCTGAATATATAAAAAGAGTCATTAAGAAGGCCAGAATTCTCTGGCCCGGGTTAAATTAATGGTTGGAGAACCAGTTCAGTTTATCGCGCAGGCCAACAACCCGACCAATAATAATTAGCGATGGACTGTTCATTTGCTGCGCCAGTTCTCCCAGCTGTGTGAGCGTACCGTCAATCACGCGCTGCGTGACTGCCGTACCGTTTTCGACAATTGCCACCGGCATTTCGCCTGGCATTCCGTGTTCAATCAGCTTTTGCTGAATAGTCGCGGCCTGATTCAACCCCATATAGAACACCAGCGTCTGTTTTTCTGCCGCCAGGTTTTCCCAGTCCAGCTCGCCACCGGTTTTTAAGTGTCCGGTAATTAAGCGTACGCTCTGGGCATAATCGCGATGCGTGAGTGGAATACCCGAATAGGCAGAGCAACCAGAAGCTGCGGTAATACCCGGAACCACCGAGAACGGAATACCCGCGTTGCACAGTGTTTCCAGCTCTTCGCCACCACGGCCAAAAATAAACGGATCGCCACCTTTCAGCCGCACCACGCGTTTGCCTTTTTGCGCTTCCCGCAGCAGGATCTGGTTAATCTCTTCCTGGGGTACGCAGTGGTATCCCGCGCGTTTGCCGACGAAAACACGGTCCGCATCGCGGCGTACCAGATTCATAATATCGTCAGAAACCAGACGGTCGTAGACCACCACATCTGCCTGCTGAATTTGTTGCAGTCCTTTCAGTGTCAGCAGCCCGGCATCGCCCGGACCTGCACCAACCAGCACCACTTCACCGCGATGGTCGAGCGGTTCGTTGATTAACTGTTCGGTCGTTTCAGTAATGGCTTTCTGATCGTTGTTTGCCAGCGACTGCGCCAGGCGGTCGTTAACGAACAATTTCTCCCAGAAACGGCGACGCTCACCCATCGTGGCGAACTGTTGTTTCACTCGCCCGCGTAATTGCCCGGCGTATTTCGCTACCTGGCCCAGATGTAACGGCAGCAGTGATTCAAGTTTTTCGCGCAACAGGCGTGCCAGAACCGGAGAGGTGCCGCCAGAGGAGACCGCTACCATGAGCGGTGAGCGGTCAATAATCGACGGCATAATAAAGCTGGCGGCTTTCGGCGCATCGACCACGTTACAGAAGATGCGACGAGCTTCAGCGGCTTCGCTGACGCGCTGGTTAAGCGCGTCATCATCCGTCGCTGCAATCGCCAGCCAGCAGGTGTCGAGAAGGCTTTCATCAAATGGCCCTTCGACGAGGGTTAACATGCCTGCATCTGCCCATGCGGTGAACTGTGGAATAAACGCTAATGCATTCACCGTTAAGCGAGCGCCTGCGTCTAACAGCAACCTTGCTTTGCGTTCCGCGACATCACCACCGCCGACAATCAGACAGTCGCGATCGCGTAATTGGCAAAATATAGGCAAATGATCCACGTAAAAACCCCTTAGTAATTAACCGGCAGCCGTTTCAGTTTGATTAAATTTGTCCGCAACCGGACGATTCGCTTTCGGCGTAGCATACCAATAACCCAATCCCATGAATACGGCACCTGATAAAGTATTACCCAGCGTCACCCACAGCAGGTTATGACCAATACCCGCCAGCGTGTAGGCTTCGCTGTGGTTGCCGAACCAGGAGAGCGCGAACAGCGTCATGTTAGCGATAGAGTGCTCGTAGCCGGACGCGATAAATGCCAGCAGACACCACCAGATAGCGATAAATTTCGCCGCCCCTTCAGTGCGCAGCGCCATCCAGATTGCCAGGCAAACCAGCCAGTTACACAATGCACCTTTGAAGAAGAGTACCATTGCCGGTGCAGTGGTTTTAGCCAGCGCGACGGAGTGAACGATGCTGGTATCTACCGGCAGCAGGCTACCGCCGCCCCAGCTATAGAGCATGGCAACGAAGACGGAACCGACCAGGTTACCCAGCCAGGTTTGCGGCAGGATTGCCCACATTTGCCCGTGGCTGATGCTGCCCGCTTTTACCCCAAAGGTGAGGAACATGGTGTGTCCGGTGAACAGTTCAGAACCGGCGATAATCACCAGCGTTAAGGCGATACCAAAGGTCGCGCCCATCACCAAAGGGCGTACGGATGGATCGAGCAAATTACCGAGCGTGAAAATCAGGATGATCCCAAGACCCACATACGCGCCCGCCATGGCGGAGCTGACCCAAAAGCCGAGCGGGTTATTTGCCGACAGGCGTGCAATGCGCGCAGCGTTAGCCGCACACTTATTAATAGTGTCTGTAAACATTTGATTATCCTTTAAAAAATAAAAACAAAAAATAAAACAAAAAGTTTAAAAAATGTCCTGCAATATACCGAAGATTATTACAGGACCATGCAAAAAGGGGAGGCATTGCGCCTCCCGTTAAAACATTAACCGCGCAGCTGCACCACGCCGTCTTTCACTCGCGCTTCGTAATGTTTGACGGAAAACTGTTCGTCTTCCATGCACAAGCCGTCGCTTAAGCGAAAACGCTGTTTTTTCAGCGGGCTGGCGACCCACAGCTCGCCCTGGTGTTCCGCAATCAGTCCGCGTGACAGCACGCTGGACTCGAAGAACGGGTCGATGTTGCTGATCGCAAACACCTGATCGCTGTGATACGGGCGGAAAATCGCGACCTGCTCGTCACCTAACAGCGCGCAGACGCCGGTTTCAGGCAGGATGTCATCGATTTTGCAGATGTCTTTCCACTGGCTCATGCGTTGTCCTCCACCAGAGTTACTGGGATACGTTCATACGGCGTTGCCGGACGGTGCTGTTCGCGCTCTGGCACCATCTGCACGTTCGGGTCACGCTTGTCGCTGTTGATGAAGTGTTTGAAGCGAGTCTGCGCAGACGGCGTATTGACCGTTTCAGTCCACTCACACAGTACCGCTTCACGCAGGCGCGCCATCTCTTCTTCCAGATGTGCGTTCAGCCCCAGTTTGTCGTCAATGATCACTGCTTTCAGGTAATCGATGCCGCCTTCGAGGTTTTCTAACCACGGTGCGGTACGCGTCAGTTTGTCGGCAGTACGGATGTAGAACATCATGAAGCGGTCGAGATATTTGATCAGCGTTTCGCGATCGATATCCGCCGCCAGCAGATCCGCATGACGCGGTTTCATGCCGCCGTTACCGCAAACATACAGGTTCCAGCCTTTTTCAGTGGCGATAATACCCACGTCTTTACCCTGAGCTTCTGAACATTCACGGGTACAGCCGGAGACACCGAACTTCATTTTGTGCGGCGTACGGATGCCTTTGTAGCGGTTTTCCAGTTCCACGCCGAGGCCGACGCTGTCGCCAACGCCGTAGCGGCACCAGGTGCTACCCACGCAGGTTTTCGCCATACGCAGTGCTTTCGCATAGGCATGACCGGTTTCGAAGCCGGCTTCAATCAGCTGACGCCAGATCTCCGGCAGATCGTCTTTCTGTGCGCCAAACATCGCCAGACGCTGGGAGCCAGTGATCTTGGTGTAGAGATTAAATTCACGCGCGATACGACCTACCGCCATCAGCCCTTCCGGGGTGATTTCACCGCCCGGAGAACGCGGGATCACCGAGTAGGTGCCGTCTTTCTGGATGTTAGCGAGGAAGTTGTCGTTAGAATCCTGCAGCGGAGTATGTTCCGGCTTCAGAATGTATTCGTTCCAGCAGGAGGCCAGCAGCGAACCGACGGTTGGTTTACAAACTTCACAACCGTAGCCTTTGCCGTGTTTCGCCAGCAGTTCTTCGAAGGTTTTAATGCCTTCAACGCGGATCAAATGGAACAGTTCCTGACGCGAATAAGCAAAGTGTTCGCACAGGTTGTTGTTAACTTCGATGCCCTGTTTCGCCAGTTCCGCGTTCAGTACCTGAGTGACCAGCGGGATACAGCCACCGCAGCCAGTACCCGCTTTGGTTTCAGCTTTCAGCGCCGCAACTGTGTGGCAGCCTTTGTTGATGGCAGCAATCAGATCACCTTTGGTGACGTCGAAGCAGGAGCAGATTTGCGCGCTGTCCGGCAGTTTATCAACACCGATAGACGGCTTGCCGCTACCCGAGTGTGCTGGCAGGATCAGGGAATCCGGGTTTTCCGGCAGTTCGATAGCGTTCAGCACCAGTTGCAGCAGGTTACCGTAGTCGCTGGTATCGCCCACCAGTACCGCACCGAGCAGGGTTTTGTTGTCTTCGCTGACAATCAGGCGTTTGTAGATCTCTTTACTTTCGTCGAGGTAAACGTAGCTACGTGCGCCAGGCGTGCGACCGTGCGCATCACCAATACCGCCTACGTCTACGCCCAGCAGTTTCAGCTTGGCGCTAAGGTCAGCACCTTCAAAGGCGTTTTCGCTACCGAGAATATGGTCAACGGCGACCTGCGCCATTTTGTAGCCAGGTGCTACCAGACCAAATACACGGTTGTTCCAGCTTGCGCATTCACCGATGGCGTAGATATCCGGATCGGAAGTCTGGCAGGAATCATTAATGACAATACCCCCACGCGGAGCAACGTCCAGACCACACTGGGTTGCCAGCTTATCGCGCGGACGGATACCGGTAGAGAAGACGATAAAGTCGACTTCCAGTTCGCTGCCGTCGGCAAAACGCATGGTTTTACGCGCTTCAACACCTTCCTGCACAATCTCAAGGGTGTTTTTGCTGGTGTGAACGCGCACGCCCATACTTTCGATTTTGCGACGCAGCTGCTCGCCGCCCATCTGATCAAGCTGTTCTGCCATCAGCATAGGGGCAAATTCGATAACGTGGGTTTCAATACCTAAGTTTTTCAGCGCGCCTGCGGCTTCCAGACCTAACAGGCCGCCACCAACAACGGCACCGCGTTTGCTGCGACGGGCGCAGGATTCAATGGCGTTGAGGTCTTCAATAGTGCGATAGACAAAGCAGTCCTGAGTATCAGAACCTTTGATTGGCGGGATCCACGGGTAGGAACCGGTTGCCATGATCAGCTTGTCATAAAAAACGGTACGTCCGGCGCTGGAGTGAATCACCTTCTCCTGACGGTTGATGGTGATAGCGCGTTCGCCGACCAGAACTTTGATGCCGTGTTTCTCGTAGAAGCCTTCGCGCACCAGCGACAGCTCTTCGGCGGTGTGGTGAGAGAAGTAAGACGAGAGGTGTACGCGGTCATAAGCGATGCGCGGTTCTTCACAGAAAACGGTAATATCAAAGTTGGCCGCATCAGATTTATCAAGAAGATCTTCGATAAAGCGATGGCCGACCATACCGTTACCGATAATTGCGAGTCTGACTTTGCTCATTTTTGCCTCGATTTCTTTTCTATTACCGCCTACCTTAACGATTCAGCAACCCCGCTTATTGATGTAAATCAAATTCACCTTTATATACTCCTTAATGGGTATATTGCTGATTTGTATAAATTTTCTTAAGTCACGGAATTGTCTGATATTTCATGTTTGTGCAAAAAATAGACAAAATGAGCGGGTTTATAGAAATAGATGCACGTAGCGGGGGAAGAGAGGAAAAGGCCGGACGACGATAGTGCCGTCCGGCATGAGCAATTAATGAGAGGTCAGGGTGTTATGCTGACGGTGACGGCTGACGAAACCTAACAGGAAGCACATCACAAAGACGACAGCGTACAGACCGTTTGCTGTAAGCAGTGCCGCCTGCGGACCGCTATGTTCAACGATCGGGCCGGTAACCACAAAGGTCAACATAGTACCGATGGTTCCGCAGGTCAGGACAAAGTTAACCAGTTTTGGCGACGGTACTTTGGTCTGCTGTGAACCCAGGGTGATGATGGTGGTATAGATCGCGCTGGAGAAGAAGCCCAGAGCGAGAATTGACCACGCCATATGTGCTGGTGTTCCGGTGTTAAAGACGTACATCAGAATCGCAGCCAGACCAGCCAGTACGGTCAGAATGCGTTGCAAATCAAAGAAGCGAAGAATAAAGCTGAACGCCCACATGCCGACCATGTATGACATCCAGAAGTTACTCACCAGCGTGCCCGCGTCGTTCAGGCTCATGCCCAGGCCTTTGGCATACTCAGGCACCCAGGAGATAAAACCTAACTGACCGAGGATGTAGCACAACGCCGCAACAGAGAGAAACAGTACGCCGATCCCCCACTTTTCTTTCTCTACCGGAGCATCCGTTTTTGGCGCATGTTTGCCCAGCGCCGGGAACTCACAGCCGAAGGTCAGAATAAAAATAGCGACATACACCAGCCCGATGCAGGCATAAACCCAGTACCACTCAATGCTGCGCGCCAGTAGAAACGCGGCGATCATTGGGAAAATCATCCCAGCCATACTGAAGAAGGAGTCGGTAAATAACAGGCGGGAACCGCGCTGACGCCCTTCATACATTTGTGTTACCAGGAATGTACCAATCGACATGGTGATGCCGCTGACCACCCCGAGAATGAACATCGCCGCCGAGAACAGCGCCAGGCTGTGGCTGAACATCAAACCGGCAACCGCCAGCACCATCAGGAGAAAGCCAAAACGTAACTGCGTTTTCAACGGGACGATTTCCATCAGCCAGGCGTTGAGGAAGATAGAGATTAAAATGCCGGCGTTGAGGAAGGTGAAGGTATTACTCATACTGGAAACAGGCAGATTGAAATAATCGGCGATATTTCCCATCACCATCCCGGTGACAATAACCAACGCACCAGTCAGTGCGTAGGAGAGAAAGCTAATCCATGTGAGCTTGATGCGATTGCTGTTAGTCATGATTGGCCTGCGTTCAAAAATAAAATGGCATAGCGGGATATGCCGCGAGCGGGCGATTTTAGGTGATTTTGTGATCTGTTTAAATGTTTTATTGCAATCGGTTGCTAAATTGCATTTTAAGAGGTGATTTTGATCACGGAATAAAAAGTGATCGTCAGGTTACATATATTTCAGATACGTAAAATTAGGTAAAGGGATGGCCTTGTTCTTGAAGGCTATTTAGAATCTCTTCACTTGCTTTTTTTCTGCTCTGTTTGTTAAGGAAATCTCATGTTCAAATCGACCCTGGCGGCGATGGCTGCTGTTTTCGCTCTTTCTGCTCTTTCTCCCGCAGCAATGGCAGCGAAAGGGGACCCGCACGTATTGTTGACAACCTCAGCTGGTAACATCGAACTGGAGCTGGATAAACAAAAAGCGCCAGTGTCTGTGCAAAACTTTGTCGATTATGTGAACAGCGGTTTTTATAACAACACTACCTTTCACCGCGTCATTCCTGGCTTTATGATTCAGGGCGGCGGTTTCACCGAGCAGATGCAGCAGAAAAAACCAAACCCGCCAATCAAAAATGAAGCCGATAACGGCCTGCGCAACACGCGTGGCACCATCGCGATGGCACGTACCGCTGACAAAGACAGCGCCACCAGCCAGTTCTTTATCAACGTTGCCGATAACGCCTTCCTTGACCATGGTCAGCGTGATTTCGGTTACGCGGTATTTGGTAAAGTGGTGAAAGGCATGGACGTTGCCGATAAGATTTCCCAGGTGCCGACTCATGACGTTGGTCCGTACCAGAATGTGCCGTCAAAACCGGTAGTTATCCTTTCCGCTAAAGTCCTGCCGTAATGATTTCTCGCGCGGGCAATCTTGCCCGCGCTTCTGCTCTCCCGGCGTAACCCGGATTTGCCGCTTATACTTGTGGCAAATGGACACGTTCAGGGAGGCATCAAGTGAAGAAACTCACCGATAAGCAAAAGTCCCGTCTCTGGGAGCTTCAGCGTAATCGTAATTTTCAGGCCAGTCGCCGTCTTGAAGGCGTCGAGATGCCTTTAGTCACTCTTACTGCCGCAGAGGCTTTAGCGCGCCTTGAAGAGCTGAGGAGTCACTATGAGCGATAAATTCGGCGAAGGGCGCGATCCGTATCTTTATCCAGGCCTTGATATCATGCGTAACCGGCTGAACATCCGCCAGCAGCAGCGGCTGGAACAGGCCGCTTACGAAATGACGGCGCTGCGTGCTGCGACCATTGAGCTTGGTCCGCTGGTGCGCGGTTTACCGCATTTGCGAACTATCCATCGCCAGCTGTATCAGGATATTTTCGACTGGGCAGGGCAACTGCGTGAAGTTGATATTTATCAGGGTGATACGCCGTTCTGCCACTTTGCTTATATCGAAAAAGAGGGCAATGCCCTGATGCAGGATCTGGAGGAAGAAGGTTATCTGGTTGGCCTGGAGAAAGCGAAGTTCGTCGAGCGGCTGGCGCATTACTATTGTGAAATCAACGTGCTGCATCCCTTCCGGGTGGGAAGTGGTCTGGCACAGCGGATCTTCTTCGAGCAACTGGCGATTCATGCCGGATATCAACTGAGCTGGCAGGGTATCGAAAAAGAGGCCTGGAATCAGGCAAATCAGAGTGGGGCAATGGGGGATCTCACCGCACTGCAGATGATATTTAGCAAAGTGGTAAGCGAAGCCGGGGAATCTGAGTAAAATAGCGCGGTTCTTTTGTACCGGAGCCGCCATGATCCTGCTTATAGATAACTACGATTCTTTTACCTGGAACCTCTACCAGTACTTTTGTGAACTGGGGGCGGATGTGCTGGTTAAGCGCAACGATGCGTTGACGCTGGCGGATATCGACGCCCTTAAACCACAAAAAATTGTCATCTCACCTGGCCCCTGTACGCCAGATGAAGCCGGGATCTCCCTTGACGTTATTCGCCACTATGCCGGGCGCTTGCCGATTCTTGGCGTCTGCCTCGGTCATCAGGCAATGGCGCAGGCATTTGGCGGTAAAGTTGTGCGCGCCGCAAAGGTCATGCACGGCAAAACCTCGCCGATTACACATAACGGTGAGGGCGTATTTCGGGGGCTGGCAAATCCACTTACCGTGACACGCTACCATTCGCTGGTGGTGGAACCTGACTCATTACCAGCGTGCTTTGACGTGACGGCCTGGAGCGAAACCCGAGAGATTATGGGGATTCGCCATCGCCAGTGGGATCTGGAAGGTGTGCAGTTCCATCCAGAAAGTATTCTTAGCGAACAAGGACATCAACTGCTGGCTAATTTCCTGCATCGCTGATTTCTGATTGCCATTTAGTGATTTTTTATGCATATTTTGTGGTTATAATTTCACATTTGTTTATGCGTAACAGGGTGATCATGAGATGGCAATTGAACAAACAGCAATTACACGCGCGACTTTCGATGAAGTGATCCTGCCGATTTATGCTCCGGCAGAGTTTATTCCGGTAAAAGGTCAGGGCAGCCGAATCTGGGATCAGCAAGGCAAGGAGTATGTCGATTTCGCGGGTGGCATTGCAGTTACGGCGTTGGGCCATTGCCATCCTGCGCTGGTGAACGCGTTAAAAACCCAGGGCGAAACTCTGTGGCATATCAGTAACGTTTTCACCAATGAACCGGCGCTGCGTCTTGGGCGTAAACTGATTGAGGCAACGTTTGCCGAACGCGTGGTGTTTATGAACTCCGGCACGGAAGCTAACGAAACCGCCTTTAAACTGGCACGCCATTACGCCTGTGTGCGTCATAGCCCGTTCAAAACCAAAATTATTGCCTTCCATAACGCTTTTCATGGTCGCTCGCTGTTTACCGTTTCGGTGGGTGGGCAGCCAAAATATTCCGACGGCTTTGGGCCGAAACCGGCAGACATCATCCACGTTCCCTTTAACGATCTCCATGCAGTGAAAGCGGTGATGGATGATCACACCTGTGCGGTGGTGGTTGAGCCGATCCAGGGCGAGGGCGGTGTGACGGCAGCGACGCCAGAGTTTTTGCAGGGCTTGCGCGAGCTGTGCGATCAACATCAGGCATTATTGGTGTTTGATGAAGTGCAGTGCGGGATGGGGCGGACCGGCGATTTGTTTGCTTACATGCACTACGGCGTTACGCCGGATATTCTGACCTCTGCGAAAGCGTTAGGCGGCGGCTTCCCGATTAGCGCCATGCTGACCACGGCGGAAATTGCTTCTGCGTTTCATCCTGGTTCTCACGGTTCCACCTACGGCGGTAATCCTCTGGCCTGTGCAGTAGCGGGGGCGGCGTTTGATATCATCAATACCCCTGAAGTGCTGGAAGGCATTCAGGCGAAACGCCAGCGTTTTGTTGACCATCTGCAGAAGATCGATCAGCAGTACGATGTATTTAGCGATATTCGCGGTATGGGGCTGTTGATTGGCGCAGAGCTGAAACCACAGTACAAAGGTCGGGCGCGTGATTTCCTGTATGCGGGCGCAGAGGCTGGCGTAATGGTGCTGAATGCCGGACCGGATGTGATGCGTTTTGCACCGTCGCTGGTGGTGGAAGATGCGGATATCGATGAAGGGATGCAACGTTTCGCCCACGCGGTGGCGAAGGTGGTTGGGGCGTAAATACGAAGCATCAGGCAAAAGATGTCGGATGCGGCGTGAATGCCTTATCCGATGGTTTAGCCTGCATTACGCCTTCGAATCCCGCAACTTGCGACTCAGCCAAATCCCGTGATGCGGTCGCTGACGCCATGCCATCGACGAAATGGTGTGCATGGTGTTCAGATGACCAATAACCCGCTGTAAATGCTGCTCCAGCGTACCTGCCGCGCCTTCGTGCGGCTGCATCTCCGGCGCATCCATGATATTGGCATCGCCAGAACTACCCGGTTCGTCATACTCCAGTCGCTGCTGACAACGCTGAATGGCGATTTCACAAGACTGTAAATACTCTTGTGCCAGTTCAGGTGGCAATGCCCGGTGTTCCCGCGCCAGCGTGGTCATGGCATTAATATGCTCAACAATAAACTGGCTGTGCGTTACCCACAGTTTCATATCTGCCAGATAATGGCTGTTAAACGCCGGTTCCTGCATCGCCTGATTCAATGAGTTATACAGAGTGTTATGTGCCTGATTTACCCGCATTCGCTGCCAGGCCAGTGGCGTAGGTTGCGGATCCTCGCTAAGAATCAAGCGAATCGCTTCCTGATAGGCTTCTAAAGCATCATGGGCGTTTTTACGCAATAACCCGCTCTGCCACTGCGGCCACAGCCAGACAGTACCGCCGAAAGCAATTAAACAACCAATAATGGTATCGATAAGACGCGGAAGGATGTATTGCTCGCCGTTCAACCACAATAGTTGCAGGGTATACACTGCGGTAATAGTAAAACCGACCGTCGCCCAGCCGTAGTTTTTGCGCAATATCAGGTAGCTGGCGAGGGTGGTAATCAGCATCAACGTCAGGGTGTAACCTTCGGGAATTTTAAAGTGCAGCGCCACGCCCGCAATGATTAACCCGACCACGGTTCCCACGGAGCGATTCACAATCCTCAGACGGGTTGCGCCATAGCCATTTTGTGTCACCAGCAATACCGTCATCAGGATCCAGTACGACTTCGGCAGATGCAGCGCGGTGCCCATCAGGCTGGCAACGCTTAACATCACACTGAGTCGTCCGGCATTGCGTAGCGCCGGAGACTTTAGTGACAGATAACTTTTCAGCGCCGGAAGTAATGGCATTCGCCGCTGTTTATCGGCCAGTAAGTCACGGGCATAGAGCGGTTTTTGGGTGCGCAGCACGCGGGCGATGCGGCTGAAATGCCAGTAGCAGAATTGCCCAACCGGATTATCCGGATGCTGGCGGGCGATTTTTTCCAGTGCGCCAATTTGCTTTTCCATCGTAAAACGCGTTGGCAGGCGATGGTAAAGAATGTCATCAGCCAGCACGCGCAGGCGAGCGGCGACGGTTTGCGCATTCCAGCGGATAACTTCTTCCGCATGGCTACGCTCGACCAGCTTTTGCACCTCTTCCGGCTGATGCAAACTGACCGAAATATGTTCCTGTAAATCCAGCGCCTCCTGGAAAATACGCAGCATCCGCTTGTAGTCAGTATTATTTTGCGCGGAAAGCATATGCATTTGCTGATAGCACTGGGTAATTAGATCGACCGCTTTTTGCTGGCGCACCAGCAGCGGCGGCAGCGCTTTTTCAGGGTCGGTGTGCTGGGTAAGCAGGCTGTATTTGGCTTCACAATAATCTGCCAGTTCACGGTACAGCAGACTTAGTGACTCGCGCAGCGGTTGTTCGCGCCAGATCCAGAACCAAAACCAGTTAAACAATCCGTACCAGAGAGTGCCCAACGCATAGATGAGCAACGGTTCCCAGACCGGCATGTATCCCGCCAAACTGAGGGTAAAAATGGCGGCGAGCAGCGATGCAGGAAGCAATTTTGCGTGCAATGGCCCCAGCTCAGCAGTGACGCCAAGTACCAGCGTTAATCCGGTCAGCAAAAAGGGCAGGGGAACATCTTTTGCCAGTAGTAGCTGTGTCAGCAAGCTACAGGTGGCAAACAGCGACGCACCAATGATTAAGCGTTTGAAAAAACGTTTATGAGGCGTATCAAGGCCCGCAATATTGCAACAGGCAGGAACGAGGGAGAAGAGCAGACCGAATCGTAATTCGCCAAGCATTAACCCAACGGCCACGGGCAAACATAGCACCAGCGTTTGTCGAAGTGCATAGTTGATATCGGGGTGATAAATCAGTCTGCGCCACATCGGGGGAAACAAAATGGCGCGCTACCAGGTAACGCGCCACTCCGACGGGATTAACGAGTGCCGTAAACGACGATGGTTTTACCGTGTGCGGAGATCAGGTTCTGATCTTCCAGCATCTTCAGAATGCGTCCCACGGTTTCACGAGAACAGCCGACAATCTGACCAATTTCCTGACGGGTAATTTTGATTTGCATACCGTCCGGGTGAGTCATAGCGTCTGGTTGTTTTGCCAGATTCAGCAGAGTCTGTGCAATGCGGCCCGTCACGTCGAGGAACGCCAGGTTGCCCACTTTCTCTGAAGTGACTTGCAGACGACGCGCCATCTGTGCAGACAAACGCATCAGAATGTCCGGGTTTACCTGAATCAATTGGCGAAATTTTTTGTACGAAATTTCAGCCACTTCACAGGCGGTTTTCGCACGTACCCATGCGCTACGTTCCTGGCCCTCTTCAAACAGGCCCAGTTCGCCAATAAAATCACCCTGATTCAGATAGGAGAGGATCATTTCTTTACCCTCTTCGTCTTTGATCAGCACTGCCACAGAGCCTTTAACGATGTAGTACAGCGTTTCCGCTTTTTCACCCTGGTGAATAAGCGTGCTCTTGGATGGGTACTTATGAATGTGGCAATGAGACAAGAACCATTCGAGAGTCGGGTCTGTTTGCGGTTTGCCAAGCACCATGCGCGGTTATCCTCTGTTATAAGCTTTCTCCAGAGCCAGATAACGCCGCTGTCTCTGGATTGCCGAAATATGCTTCCCGCTACCTGGGAAGGGGCTATCAACTGTACTGCACGGTAATGTGACGTCCTTTGCATACATGCAGTACATCAATGTATTACTGTAGCATCCTGACTGTTTTAGCATAGCTTTCGCTTTGTGTCTCCTGGTGTCTCGCTTCAGCATGACCCAGGTCGCCTTCCGTTGCGCGATTTGGTTAGTACGCGTACTCTGTCAGGAAAATTGACGCAGTGGAGTAGCAAAAATGCAAGCGCGAGTGAAGTGGGTCGAAGGGTTAACTTTTCTGGGCGAATCCGCCTCTGGTCATCAGATTTTAATGGACGGCAACTCAGGCGATAAAGCACCAAGTCCGATGGAAATGGTGTTGATGGCGGCGGGTGGTTGCAGTGCCATCGATGTGGTTTCGATCCTGCAAAAAGGGCGTCAGGATGTGGTCGATTGTGAAGTAAAATTGACCTCTGAACGCCGCGAAGAGGCACCACGCCTGTTTACGCACATTAATCTGCATTTTATCGTCACCGGTCGCGACCTGAAAGACGCAGCGGTTGCGCGTGCGGTTGATCTCTCTGCCGAGAAATATTGTTCAGTGGCGTTGATGCTGGAAAAAGCGGTGAATATTACTCACTCGTATGAAGTGGTTGCCGCGTGACTTAACTATCCCGTTGTGAAGCCGGATAGTATTTTATCCGGCGTAATAGCAGAGTTACTCGATTTTCTTTCCTTCCATCAATCGTTGCACCAGCGGCAGCATAATTAATTCCATTGCCAGACCCATTTTGCCGCCCGGTACCACTAACGTATTGATGTGGGAAATGAATGAGCCTTGCAACATCGCCAGCAGCCAGGGGAAATCGATCCCTTCCAGATTACGAAAATGGATCACCACAAAGCTTTCATCGAGCGACGGGATACCTTTTGCCGCGAACGGGTTTGAAGTGTCGACGGTGGGAACGCGCTGGAAGTTAAGATGGGTGCGGGAAAACTGCGGTGTGATGTAGTTGATATAGTCTTCCATTGAACGCACTACTGAGTCCATCACTGCTTCTCGTGAGTGCCCGCGCTCGCTGGTGTCGCGGATCAGTTTTTGAATCCACTCAAGGTTAACGATAGGCACCACGCCGACCAGTAAGTCCACATGCTGCGCAACGTTATGCTGTGGCGTGACTACGCCGCCGTGTAAACCTTCATAAAACAGTACATCAGTGGGTTCCGGTAAAGGTTGCCAGGGGGTGAATGTCCCCGGTACCTGATTCCACGGTACGGCTTCGTCGTAGGTATGCAGATATTTGCGAGATTTCCCTTTGCCGCTCTGACCGTATTCAATGAAGGTTTGTTCCAGCAGGCCGAAGTCGTTAGCCTCGGGGCCGAAGTAGCTGATATGCCGCCCGGCGTCGCGCGCTTTGCGGATCGCCATGTCCATTTCCGGGCGGGTGTAACGGTGAAAACTGTCGCCTTCCACCTCAGCTGCATGCAGATTTAACTGCGCGAATATTTTACGAAACGCGAGGCTGGTGGTGGTGGTCCCCGCGCCGCTGGATCCTGTTACCGCAATGACCGGATGTTTGGCAGACATAGTAACTCCATGACTTAGCTATCATTATTATCTCGTCCGCCGACGGTTGCAGGTTATTCGCGAAACTGACTGCGCGGCATAATATTGACCGTTTCGTGCAGCTCCGACCATACCAGCACCGCTTCTCCGCACTGTAGCTGGCGTTTGACGTCGGCGACTTTCTGTTCAAGTGTACGCTCATGTTCACCATAATCGGTGCCTTCACGTAACACAAAGCTTTCAATTAAATTTTCCAGCGTTTCGGGGGAGAGGTCTTGCCACGGAATCAACATGATTTCGCCTCCAGATACGTTGTTAACCAGTCAGGAATGCGTGACTCCAGCCACATTTGCGGATGAAGTAATGTACCGCCAATAAAGCCAACATGACCGCCATGTTCAGTCAGTTGATACTCCACCTGCGGGGGGAGACTTTCCGGTTTCGGGATCACCTGATGATCCATAAACGGATCGTCTTTGGCGTGAATAATCAGCGTCGGTTTGGCGATCCGGTTCAGCATCGGCATGGCGCTACACTGACGATAATAGTCGATAGCGTCGGCGTAGCCGTGAATTCTGGCGGTGATGAGATCGTCAAATTCACGGATGCGACGTACCGATTTTAACTGCGCGAGATTAATCGGCAGCGTTCCGGGGTAGGCTGCCAGCTTGCGCGCGGCATTGGCTTTTAACAGGTTCAGCAAGTAACGCTGATAAACGCGGGAAAAGCCCTTTTCCATATGATAGCTACAGGCTTCCAGCATAAACGGCGCAGAGACAATCACCGCCGCATCAACCGGGAGATCATTGCCTTCCTTTGCCAGCAAACAGGCCAGCATATTACCGCCGAGCGAATAGCCGACGGCAGCCGTTGGCGCATGACCAAATTCGCGTTGCAGCCAGCGTAAAAACCAACTGGCGTCTTCGGTTTCGCCCGAATGGTAAATGCGGTGCATACGGTTTGGTTCACCGCTGCATCCGCGAAAATGCATCACCACGCCCAGCCAGCCGCGCTTTTGCGCCGCCTCAACCAGACCGTGGGCGTAAGGGCTGTTGAGACTGCCTTCCAGCCCGTGAAACACCACCAGACGAGGTTTATGTTGCGCCTGTGCAGGGTTTTCACTCCACGCAAGATCGACAAAATCGCCGTCGGGCAACTCCAGCCGCTGCCAGTACGGGGTGAATTTCACCTGACGACGAAACAGACGCGGCAGCATGGTTTGCAGATGACAATTGCTAAAGCCGCGCATGGGGATGAATTCAGCACTGCTGCTGAATTCATTGGCATCGGTCGTCGTTATCTGCGCCATCAGTTGCTTTGGCCTTCCAGCAGCATCTGCTCAAGCTGCTCCTGGGCTTCCAGCCATGCCATTTCGCACTCTTCCAGGCCGGATTTGGCGCTGGCTTGCTGTTGCAGGCAGGCGGTCAACTCCGCTTTACGGCTCTGGTCATACAGTTCGCTGTCGCCGAGTTTCTCTTCCGCCTGCGCCAGTTGCGCGTTCAGCTTCTCCATCTCTTTTTCCAGACGGGCAATCTCTTTACGCAGTGGCTGGGTTTGCGCACGCAGCTCAGCTTCCCGACGCTTCTGATCTTTACGTGCCTGGGCGCTGTTCGCATTCTCTTTTGGCGCTTCGTCGGTCTGGTTTTCCTGCTTTTGTACGTCGCTCAACCACTGTTGATAATCTTCCAGATCGCCGTCGAACGGTTCGACTTTACGATCGTGAACCAGGTAGAGATCGTCAGTGGTGGAACGCAGCAAATGACGGTCGTGCGAAACGACAACCAGCGCGCCTTCAAACTCGATTAATGCTTCGGTGAGTGCCTGACGCATGTCGAGGTCAAGGTGGTTAGTCGGTTCGTCGAGCAGCAGCAGATTCGGCCGCTGCCAGACAATTAATGCCAGCACCAGGCGGGCTTTTTCCCCACCGGAGAAGCGGCGCGTTTCTTCGGTTACTTTATCGCCCTGGAAACCAAAGCCGCCGAGGTAGTCACGCAGTTTTTGTTCCAGCTCCTGCGGCGCTAAACGTGCCAGATGTTGAATAGGTGATTCGTCGGCGCGCAGGTATTCAAGTTGATGCTGGGCGAAGTAGCCGAGTTTGATCCCTTTCGCCAGACCAATTTCACCGCTGACTGGCGCAAGTTCACCGGCTAACAGTTTGATTAATGTCGATTTACCCGCGCCATTGCGGCCTAACAGACCAATACGCGAGCCGGGCACCAGGTTCAGTTTAATCGAGTCGAGAATAATGCGATCGCCATAGCCCGCGCTGACTTTTTCCATCTTCAGTAACGGATTTGGCAGGCTTTCCGGCGCGCGGAAGCTAAAGCGGAACGGGTTGTCGACGTGCGCGGGGGCAATTAGCTCCATACGCTCGAGCATCTTAATGCGGCTCTGGGCCTGCTTCGCTTTGGTGGCTTTGGCACGGAAACGGTCGATATAACTTTGCAGATGCGCTACGCGTTCCTGCTGGCTTTCGTACATCGCTTGTTGCTGCGCCAGACGGGTGGCGCGCTGTACTTCAAACGAACTGTAGTTGCCGGTGTACTCGAACATGCTTTGTTGTTCGATATGAATAATTTTATCGACGATCGGATCGAGGAAGTCGCGGTCGTGAGAGATCAGGATCAGCGTGCCCTGATAGCTCTTCAGCCATTTTTCCAGCCAGATAACGGCATCGAGATCGAGGTGGTTAGTCGGTTCGTCGAGCAGCAGCAAGTCTGAACGGCAAATCAGCGCCTGGGCAAGGTTAAGACGCATACGCCAGCCCCCGGAAAAATCACTTACCGGGCGCTCCAGTTGTTCATTGCTGAAACCGAGGCCGTGCAGCAGGCTGGCAGCACGGGAGCGAATACTCCATGCGTCAATAGCATCCAGCTTGCCATGAATGGTCGCAATGGCGTGCCCGTCGTTACGTTCGTTGGCGTCGTGTAGCTGCGCTTCTAGTTGACGATATTCACGGTCGCCGTCAATGACATATTCCAGCGCCGCTTGCGGTAACGCCGGCGTTTCCTGATTCACCCACGCCAGTTGCCAGCTTCCCGGAAAGGTGTAGCTGCCGCCGTCGGCGCTGATTTCATTTTTCAGCAATGCCAGCAGGGTAGATTTACCACAGCCGTTTTTACCCACCAGGCCGACTTTCTGCCCAGGGTTGATGGTGGCGGTGGCATTATCCAGCAGGACGCGCACGCCGCGACGAATTTGTAACGAGGAGAAAACAATCATAAGGTGCCGTATGTTCAGACTATGTTAACTTATCATTATGATAATGTAATGTATGGGCGAGCTGCCGCACCGGGCGCAATGGTAGCCCAAAACAGCGACTATACACAAAAACCATACCGGGAGGGGGATGATGTCTCAGCCAGCGAAAGTTTTGCTGCTGTATGCCCATCCGGAATCTCAGGACTCGGTGGCAAACCGGGTACTGCTTAAACCGGCCACGCAGCTCAGCAATGTTACCGTGCACGACCTTTACGCGCACTATCCCGATTTTTTTATTGATATCCCCCGTGAGCAGGCATTACTGCGCGAGCACGAGGTGATTGTCTTTCAGCATCCTCTTTATACCTATAGCTGCCCGGCGCTACTGAAAGAGTGGCTGGACCGGGTATTAAGTCGTGGTTTTGCCAGCGGGCCGGGAGGAAACCAACTGGCGGGAAAGTACTGGCGTAGCGTGATTACCACCGGCGAGCCGGAAAGTGCTTACCGTTATGACGCGCTGAATCGCTACCCGATGAGCGATGTGCTGCGCCCCTTTGAACTGGCGGCGGGCATGTGCCGGATGCATTGGTTAAGTCCCATCATTATTTACTGGGCGAGACGGCAAAGCGCACAGGAGCTGGCGAGCCACGCCAGAGCCTACGGTGACTGGCTGGCAAATCCGCTGTCTCCAGGAGGCCGCTGATGGAAGGTTCCGATTTTTTACTCGCAGGAGTGCTGTTTCTCTTCGCGGCGGTGGCTGCGGTGCCGCTGGCATCGCGGCTGGGTATTGGCGCTGTGTTGGGATATTTGCTGGCAGGGATTGCAATTGGCCCGTGGGGGCTGGGGTTTATTAGCGACGTCGATGAGATCCTCCACTTTTCGGAACTCGGCGTGGTATTCCTGATGTTTATCATCGGCCTTGAGTTGAATCCCCTCCAAACTTTGGCAACTGCGGCGTTCGATTTTTGGCGTAGGCGCGGCACAGGTGCTGTTAAGCGCGGCGTTGCTGGCGGGATTATTGATGCTGACGGATTTCGCCTGGCAGGCGGCGGTGGTCGGTGGCATTGGCCTTGCGATGTCTTCAACTGCAATGGCGTTGCAATTGATGCGTGAGAAAGGGATGAATCGCAGCGAATCCGGCCAGCTCGGGTTTTCGGTTCTGCTGTTTCAGGATCTGGCAGTAATCCCAGCACTGGCGTTAGTGCCGTTGTTGGCGGGGTCGGCAGACGAACATTTCGACTGGATGAAGGTCGGCATGAAGGTGCTGGCGTTTGTCGGCATGCTGATTGGTGGGCGCTATTTACTGCGTCCGGTATTCCGCTTTATTGCAGCTTCTGGCGTGCGGGAAGTGTTCACCGCCGCGACGCTGCTGCTGGTGTTGGGTTCCGCATTGTTTATGGATGCGCTGGGGCTGTCGATGGCGCTCGGTACATTTATTGCGGGCGTGCTGCTGGCGGAAAGTGAATATCGCCATGAACTGGAAACGGCTATCGATCCCTTCAAAGGCTTGCTGCTCGGTTTGTTCTTTATCTCTGTCGGCATGTCACTCAACCTCGGGGTGCTTTATACCCATCTGTTGTGGGTAGTGATAAGCGTGGTTGTGCTGGTGGCGGTGAAAATTCTCGTGCTGTATCTGCTGGCGCGATTGTATGGCGTGCGTAGCTCAGAGCGGATGCAGTTTGCTGGCGTGTTGAGTCAGGGTGGTGAGTTTGCCTTTGTCCTCTTTTCTACCGCTTCTTCACAACGCTTATTCCAGGGCGACCAGATGGCGTTGTTGCTGGTGACGGTGACGCTTTCCATGATGACCACGCCGTTGCTGATGAAGCTGGTGGATAAATGGCTATCCCGCCAGTTTAACGGACCGGAAGAAGAAGACGAAAAACCGTGGGTCAACGATGATAAACCCCAGGTCATTGTCGTGGGCTTCGGGCGTTTTGGTCAGGTGATTGGTCGTTTGCTGATGGCAAATAAAATGCGCATTACCGTGCTGGAGCGGGATATCAGCGCCGTTAACCTGATGCGTAAATACGGCTACAAAGTTTATTACGGCGACGCCACGCAGGTCGATCTTTTACGTTCTGCGGGTGCAGAGGCCGCTGAGTCTATCGTCATTACCTGTAACGAGCCGGAAGACACCATGAAGCTGGTGGAAATATGCCAACAGCACTTTCCGCATTTGCATATTCTTGCGCGAGCGCGCGGACGTGTGGAAGCGCATGAGTTATTACAGGCAGGGGTGACGCAGTTTTCCCGTGAAACATTCTCCAGTGCGTTAGAGCTGGGGCGCAAGACGCTGGTCACGCTTGGCATGCATCCGCATCAGGCACAGCGAGCGCAACTGCATTTTCGCCGCCTGGATATGCGGATGCTGCGAGAGCTCATCCCAATGCATGCCGATACCGTACAAATTTCTCGCGCCAGGGAAGCCCGACGCGAACTGGAAGAGATTTTCCAGCGTGAAATGCAACAAGAACGACGCCAGCTGGACGGCTGGGATGAATTTGAGTAGAGGGTAAAGATGGCAATCCGAAAACGTTTTATTGCGGGCGCAAAATGCCCGGCCTGTCAGGCGCAGGATTCAATGGCGATGTGGCGCGAAAATAATATTGATATTGTTGAATGTGTTAAGTGCGGACATCAGATGCGAGAAGCAGACAAAGAAGCCCGCGATCACGTTCGCAAAGATGAGCAAGTGATCGGGATTTTTCATCCGGACTAGCGATATGCGCCGAGTTTTTTTAAGCTAGTGAGTACACGGCTGCAGAATTCCGCTACAATCTGCGCCACTATTCTTCCCATGCTCAGGAGATATCATGAAAGTAGCAAAAGACCTGGTGGTCAGCCTGGCCTATCAGGTACGTACAGAAGACGGTGTGTTGGTTGATGAGTCTCCGGTGAGTGCGCCGCTGGACTACCTGCATGGTCACGGTTCCCTGATCTCTGGCCTGGAAACGGCGCTGGAAGGTCATGAAGTTGGCGACAAATTTGATGTCGCTGTTGGCGCGAACGACGCTTACGGTCAGTACGACGAAAACCTGGTGCAACGTGTTCCTAAAGACGTATTTATGGGCGTTGATGAACTGCAGGTAGGTATGCGTTTCCCTGGCTGAAACCGACCAGGGTCCGGTACCGGTTGAAATCACTGCGGTTGAAGACGATCACGTCGTGGTTGATGGTAACCACATGCTGGCCGGTCAGAACCTGAAATTCAACGTTGAAGTTGTGGCGATTCGCGAAGCGACTGAAGAAGAACTGGCTCATGGTCACGTTCACGGCGCGCACGATCACCACCACGATCACGACCACGACGGTTGCTGCGGCGGTCATGGCCACGATCACGGTCATGAACACGGTGGCGAAGGCTGCTGTGGCGGTAAAGGCAACGGCGGTTGCGGTTGCCACTAATACCGAAAAAGTGACAAAAAAGCGGGGAATCCCCGCTTTTTTTACGCCTCAATAATGTGGCGGTGGCGTTTCTTCAGCCTGCGACGCGATGTTCGACGGCTGGCTGGCTTTTAACTTCTCGGTCAGCAGACGCAGATGATCGCGCAGTTTCGCCATCTCCATTTCATGAGCGGTCACCGTGACGTTCAGTTCTTCAATGGTGATTTCCTGAAAAGCCAGTCGGCTCTCCAGCTCTGCCAGGCGTGCTTCCAATGATAAATCCTGCATGATTCACCTCTTTTGTCGAATGGTCGCCGCGGATTCTACTTAACTTTGCTGCCCGAGACAGCACTCATTTCGCGGTCATCGAAACTAATTTAAACAAAAAGAGTCTGAAAATAGATGATAATAGGGCGTGTCTGTATGTAGATTTGTTCGACAACGCTTTATAGTACCCTTCTGATAATAGTTAACCCTGGGGTGAGATGCCCCGATCCTGGAGATATGGATGAAATCACTGTTTAAAGTAACGCTGCTGGCGACCACAATGGCCGTTGCCCTGCATGCACCAATCACTTTTGCTGCTGAAGCTGCAAAACCTGCTACAGCTGCTGACAGCAAAGCAGCGTTCAAAAATGACGATCAGAAATCAGCTTATGCACTGGGTGCCTCGCTGGGTCGTTACATGGAAAACTCTCTAAAAGAACAAGAAAAACTGGGCATCAAACTGGATAAAGATCAGCTGATCGCTGGTGTTCAGGATGCATTTGCTGATAAGAGCAAACTCTCCGACCAAGAGATCGAACAGACTCTACAAGCATTCGAAGCTCGCGTGAAGTCTTCTGCTCAGGCGAAGATGGAAAAAGACGCGGCTGATAACGAAGCAAAAGGTAAAGAGTACCGCGAGAAATTTGCCAAAGAGAAAGGTGTGAAAACCTCTTCAACTGGTCTGGTTTATCAGGTAGTAGAAGCCGGTAAAGGCGAAGCACCGAAAGACAGCGATACTGTTGTAGTGAACTACAAAGGTACGCTGATCGACGGTAAAGAGTTCGACAACTCTTACACCCGTGGTGAACCGCTTTCTTTCCGTCTGGACGGTGTTATCCCGGGTTGGACAGAAGGTCTGAAGAACATCAAGAAAGGCGGTAAGATCAAACTGGTTATTCCACCAGAACTGGCTTACGGCAAAGCGGGTGTTCCGGGGATCCCACCGAATTCTACCCTGGTGTTTGACGTAGAGCTGCTGGATGTGAAACCAGCGCCGAAGGCTGATGCAAAGCCGGAAGCTGATGCGAAAGCCGCAGATTCTGCTAAAAAATAAGCATTAAGAACCGCCGCCTGACCAGGCGGCGGTTTTTTTATTACAGGCCGGATATAATTAGTGCTGGAAAGCGGAACCTCCGCTGTATTAATTTAGTTACCCGCATCATTAATGAGCCTGCCCTGAAAAGTTAACGACAGGCTCCTGAAAAGGAGTGTTTTTTTTCATGTCCAGGTCGCTTTTAACCAACGAAACCAGTGAGTTGGATTTACTGGATCAACGTCCTTTCGACCAGACCGATTTTGATATTCTGAAATCCTACGAAGCGGTGGTGGACGGGTTAGCGATGCTTATTGGCTCCCACTGTGAAATCGTTTTGCACTCTTTGCAGGATCTAAAATGTTCAGCCATTCGCATTGCTAACGGTGAACATACAGGCCGGAAGATTGGTTCGCCAATTACTGACCTGGCGCTACGTATGCTGCACGATATGACGGGAGCGGATAGCAGCGTTTCTAAATGCTACTTTACTCGCGCCAAAAGCGGCGTATTAATGAAGTCCCTGACTATCGCGATTCGTAACCGCGAACAGCGTGTAATTGGTCTGCTGTGCATCAATATGAATCTTGATGTTCCCTTCTCGCAGATTATGAGCACCTTTGTGCCGCCAGAAACCCCGGATGTCGGTTCAAGCGTCAACTTTGCCTCTTCTGTTGAAGATCTGGTTACCCAAACGCTGGAGTTCACCATCGAAGAAGTGAATGCCGATCGCAATGTTTCTAATAACGCCAAAAATCGTCAGATCGTGCTGAATCTCTACGAGAAAGGGATCTTCGATATTAAAGATGCGATCAACCAGGTTGCTGACCGCCTGAACATCTCCAAACACACTGTCTATCTCTACATCCGCCAGTTCAAGAGCGGTGATTTCCAGGGGCAAGATAAGTAATGCGTTTTGCCATCGTGGTGACCGGGCCAGCATACGGTACGCAACAGGCGAGTAGTGCTTTTCAGTTTGCGCAGGCGCTGATAGCAGATGGCCATGAGTTAAGCAGCGTCTTTTTCTATCGGGAAGGGGTCTATAACGCTAACCAATTGACCTCTCCGGCAAGTGACGAATTTGACCTCGTACGGGCCTGGCAACAACTGAATGCGCAACATGGTGTGGCGCTGAATATCTGCGTAGCGGCAGCATTACGCCGTGGCGTTGTTGATGAAACGGAGGCCGGAAGACTGGGGCTGGCTTCGTCAAACCTTCAGCAGGGATTTACCTTAAGCGGACTTGGGGCGCTGGCGGAAGCCTCGCTGACCTGTGACAGGGTGGTACAGTTCTGATGAAACGAATTGCGTTTGTTTTTTCTACTGCACCTCATGGTACAGCCGCAGGCCGGGAAGGTTTAGATGCTTTACTGGCAACTTCCGCATTAACTGACGATCTGGCTGTCTTCTTTATAGCTGATGGCGTTTTTCAGCTGCTGCCAGGACAAAAGCCCGATGCAGTGCTGGCGCGTGATTACATTGCCACTTTTAAATTGTTGGGTCTGTACGACATTGAACAGTGCTGGGTTTGTGCGGCTTCACTGCGCGAACGCGGGTTAGATCCGCAGACACCCTTTGTTGTCGAAGCCACGCCGCTCGAAGCAGATGCCTTACGCCGCGAACTCGCCAACTACGATGTTATTTTGAGGTTTTGAGGCGTTTATGCTGCACACATTACATCGCTCACCCTGGCTGACGGATTTTGCTGCGCTGCTGCGTCTGCTCAGTGAAGGAGACGAACTGCTATTATTGCAAGATGGCGTAACTGCCGCAGTTGACGGTAACCGCTACCTTGAAAGTCTGCGTAATGCCCCCATTAAGGTCTATGCCCTGAACGAAGACCTTATTGCCCGCGGTTTGACTGGTCAAATTTCGAACGACATCATTCTCATTGACTATACTGATTTCGTCAGACTTACGGTTAAGCACCCCAGCCAGATGGCCTGGTGATGGCGGGATCGTTGTATATTTCTTGACACCTTTTCGGCATCGCCCTAAAATTCGGCGTCCTCATATTGTGTGAGGACGTTTTATTACGTGTTTACGAAGCAAAAGCTAAAACCAGGAGCTATTTAATGGCAACAGTTAACCAGCTGGTACGCAAACCACGTGCTCGCAAAGTTGCGAAAAGCAACGTGCCTGCGCTGGAAGCATGCCCGCAAAAACGTGGCGTATGTACTCGTGTATATACTACCACTCCTAAAAAACCGAACTCCGCGCTGCGTAAAGTATGCCGTGTTCGTCTGACTAACGGTTTCGAAGTGACTTCCTACATCGGTGGTGAAGGTCACAACCTGCAGGAGCACTCCGTGATCCTGATCCGTGGCGGTCGTGTTAAAGACCTCCCGGGTGTTCGTTACCACACCGTACGTGGTGCGCTTGACTGCTCCGGCGTTAAAGACCGTAAGCAGGCTCGTTCCAAGTATGGCGTGAAGCGTCCTAAGGCTTAATGGTTCTCCGTTAAGTAAGGCCAAACGTTTTAACTTAAATGTCAAACTAAACTCGTAGAGTTTTGGACAATCCTGAATTAACAACGGAGTATTTCCATGCCACGTCGTCGCGTCATTGGTCAGCGTAAAATTCTGCCGGATCCGAAGTTCGGATCAGAACTGCTGGCTAAATTTGTAAATATCCTGATGGTAGATGGTAAAAAATCTACTGCTGAATCTATCGTATACAGCGCGCTGGAGACCCTGGCTCAGCGCTCTGGTAAATCTGAACTGGAAGCATTCGAAGTAGCTCTCGAAAACGTGCGCCCGACTGTAGAAGTTAAGTCTCGCCGCGTTGGTGGTTCTACTTATCAGGTACCAGTTGAAGTCCGTCCGGTTCGTCGTAATGCTCTGGCAATGCGTTGGATCGTTGAAGCTGCTCGTAAACGCGGTGATAAATCCATGGCTCTGCGCCTGGCGAACGAACTTTCTGATGCTGCAGAAAACAAAGGTACTGCAGTTAAGAAACGTGAAGACGTTCACCGTATGGCCGAAGCCAACAAGGCGTTCGCACACTACCGTTGGTTATCCCTTCGGAGTTTTAGTCACCAGGCGGGCGCTTCCAGTAAGCAGCCCGCTTTGGGCTACTTAAATTGAACGCCTAAAAGATAAACGAGGAAACAAATGGCTCGTACAACACCCATCGCACGCTACCGTAACATCGGTATCAGTGCGCACATCGACGCCGGTAAAACCACTACTACCGAACGTATTCTGTTCTACACCGGTGTAAACCATAAAATCGGTGAAGTTCATGACGGCGCTGCAACCATGGACTGGATGGAGCAGGAGCAGGAACGTGGTATTACCATCACTTCCGCTGCGACTACTGCATTCTGGTCTGGTATGGCTAAGCAGTATGAGCCGCATCGCATCAACATCATCGACACCCCGGGGCACGTTGACTTCACAATCGAAGTAGAACGTTCCATGCGTGTTCTCGATGGTGCGGTAATGGTTTACTGCGCAGTTGGTGGTGTTCAGCCGCAGTCTGAAACCGTATGGCGTCAGGCAAACAAATATAAAGTTCCGCGCATTGCGTTCGTTAACAAAATGGACCGCATGGGTGCGAACTTCCTGAAAGTTGTTAACCAGATCAAAACCCGTCTGGGCGCGAACCCGGTTCCGCTGCAGCTGGCGATTGGTGCTGAAGAACATTTCACCGGTGTTGTTGACCTGGTGAAAATGAAAGCTATCAACTGGAACGACGCTGACCAGGGCGTAACCTTCGAATACGAAGATATCCCGGCAGACATGGTTGAACTGGCTAACGAATGGCACCAGAACCTGATCGAATCCGCAGCTGAAGCTTCTGAAGAGCTGATGGAAAAATACCTGGGTGGTGAAGAACTGACTGAAGCAGAAATCAAAGGTGCTCTGCGTCAGCGCGTTCTGAACAACGAAATCATCCTGGTAACCTGTGGTTCTGCGTTCAAGAACAAAGGTGTTCAGGCGATGCTGGATGCGGTAATTGATTACCTGCCATCCCCGGTTGACGTACCTGCGATCAACGGTATCCTGGACGACGGTAAAGACACTCCGGCTGAACGTCACGCAAGTGATGACGAGCCGTTCTCTGCACTGGCGTTCAAAATCGCTACCGACCCGTTTGTTGGTAACCTGACCTTCTTCCGTGTTTACTCCGGTGTGGTTAACTCTGGTGATACCGTACTGAACTCCGTGAAAGCTGCACGTGAGCGTTTCGGTCGTATCGTTCAGATGCACGCTAACAAACGTGAAGAGATCAAAGAAGTTCGCGCGGGCGACATCGCTGCTGCTATCGGTCTGAAAGACGTAACCACTGGTGACACCCTGTGTGACCCGGATGCGCCGATCATTCTGGAACGTATGGAATTCCCTGAGCCGGTAATCTCCATCGCAGTTGAACCGAAAACCAAAGCTGACCAGGAAAAAATGGGTCTGGCTCTGGGCCGTCTGGCTAAAGAAGACCCGTCTTTCCGTGTATGGACTGACGAAGAATCTAACCAGACCATCATCGCGGGTATGGGCGAACTGCACCTCGACATCATCGTTGACCGTATGAAGCGTGAATTCAACGTTGAAGCGAACGTAGGTAAACCGCAGGTTGCTTACCGTGAAACTATCCGCCAGAAAGTTACCGATGTTGAAGGTAAACACGCGAAACAGTCTGGTGGTCGTGGTCAGTATGGTCATGTTGTTATCGACATGTACCCGCTGGAGCCGGGTTCAAACCCGAAAGGCTACGAGTTCATCAACGACATTAAAGGTGGTGTAATCCCTGGCGAATACATCCCGGCCGTTGATAAAGGTATCCAGGAACAGCTGAAAGCAGGTCCGCTGGCAGGCTACCCGGTAGTAGACATGGGTATTCGTCTGCACTTCGGTTCTTACCATGACGTTGACTCCTCTGAACTGGCGTTTAAACTGGCTGCTTCTATCGCCTTTAAAGAAGGCTTTAAGAAAGCGAAACCAGTTCTGCTTGAGCCGATCATGAAGGTTGAAGTAGAAACTCCGGAAGAGAACACCGGTGACGTTATCGGTGACTTGAGCCGTCGTCGTGGTATGCTCAAAGGTCAGGAATCTGAAGTTACTGGCGTTAAGATCCACGCTGAAGTACCGCTGTCTGAAATGTTCGGATACGCAACTCAGCTGCGTTCTCTGACCAAAGGTCGTGCATCATACACTATGGAATTCCTGAAGTATGATGAAGCGCCGAGTAACGTTGCTCAGGCCGTAATTGAAGCCCGTGGTAAATAAGCCTAAGGGTTAATACCAAAGTCCCGTGCTCTCTCCTGAAGGGGAGAGCACTATAGTAAGGAATATAGCCGTGTCTAAAGAAAAATTTGAACGTACAAAACCGCACGTTAACGTTGGTACTATCGGCCACGTTGACCACGGTAAAACTACTCTGACCGCTGCAATCACCACCGTACTGGCTAAAACCTACGGCGGTGCTGCTCGTGCATTCGACCAGATCGATAACGCGCCGGAAGAAAAAGCTCGTGGTATCACCATCAACACTTCTCACGTTGAATACGACACCCCGACCCGTCACTACGCACACGTAGACTGCCCGGGGCACGCCGACTATGTTAAAAACATGATCACCGGTGCTGCTCAGATGGACGGCGCGATCCTGGTAGTTGCTGCGACTGACGGCCCGATGCCGCAGACTCGTGAGCACATCCTGCTGGGTCGTCAGGTAGGCGTTCCGTACATCATCGTGTTCCTGAACAAATGCGACATGGTTGATGACGAAGAGCTGCTGGAACTGGTTGAAATGGAAGTTCGTGAACTTCTGTCTCAGTACGACTTCCCGGGCGACGACACTCCGATCGTTCGTGGTTCTGCTCTGAAAGCGCTGGAAGGCGACGCAGAGTGGGAAGCGAAAATCCTGGAACTGGCTGGCTTCCTGGATTCTTATATTCCGGAACCAGAGCGTGCGATTGACAAGCCGTTCCTGCTGCCGATCGAAGACGTATTCTCCATCTCCGGTCGTGGTACCGTTGTTACCGGTCGTGTAGAACGCGGTATCATCAAAGTTGGTGAAGAAGTTGAAATCGTTGGTATCAAAGAGACTCAGAAGTCTACCTGTACTGGCGTTGAAATGTTCCGCAAACTGCTGGACGAAGGCCGTGCTGGTGAGAACGTAGGTGTTCTGCTGCGTGGTATCAAACGTGAAGAAATCGAACGTGGTCAGGTACTGGCTAAGCCGGGCACCATCAAGCCGCACACCAAGTTCGAATCTGAAGTGTACATTCTGTCCAAAGATGAAGGCGGCCGTCATACTCCGTTCTTCAAAGGCTACCGTCCGCAGTTCTACTTCCGTACTACTGACGTGACTGGTACCATCGAACTGCCGGAAGGCGTAGAGATGGTAATGCCGGGCGACAACATCAAAATGGTTGTTACCCTGATCCACCCGATCGCGATGGACGACGGTCTGCGTTTCGCAATCCGTGAAGGCGGCCGTACCGTTGGCGCGGGCGTTGTTGCTAAAGTTCTGGGCTAATTACACGTTAATTAGTTTTGAATTGAAAAGGGCGCTTCGGCGCCCTTTTTGCATTTGTTGACGGCATATCTTATTCGTACTGTCAGAACGAATAAATTATTCATATTTAAAATATCAATTCAATTTAACATTTTAAATATGAATGTTTCTGTTTTTAAAATGCTTCATTTGTCAGGCTTTTTTCTTATTTTTAATGCCGTAATTTAATTCATATTGAAGGGTTCTCGTAAAACGTAAATAATTCCTGCGTAGGACTTTTGTTTTGCAGTTTTTACGTCACAAGGGATTATAATGAAATTAAATATATTTACTAAATCTATGATTGGTATGGGGCTGGTGTGTTCCGCTCTGCCAGCATTGGCAATGGAAGCATGGAATAACCAACAAGGTGGTAATAAATATCAGGTTATTTTCGATGGCAAAATTTATGAAAATGCCTGGTGGGTTTCTTCTACAAATTGCCCGGGAAAAGCGAAAGCAAATGATGCAACTAACCCGTGGCGTTTAAAGCGTACCGCAACAGCTGCTGAAATTAGTCAGTTTGGCAATACACTTTCCTGCGAAAAGAGCGGCAGCTCATCTTCTTCAAATTCAAATACGCCTGCATCCAATACGCCGGCTAATGGCGGTTCGGCTACACCAGCACAGGGCACTGTTCCGTCTAATTCTTCTGTAGTTGCCTGGAATAAACAGCAGGGCGGTCAGACCTGGTATGTCGTCTTTAATGGTGCGGTATATAAAAATGCCTGGTGGGTAGCCTCTTCTAACTGTCCGGGTGATGCGAAAAGCAATGATGCCAGCAACCCATGGCGTTATGTTCGTGCCGCTACGGCAACGGAAATCTCAGAAACCAGTAATCCACAGTCCTGTACTTCAGCACCACAGCCTTCACCGGATGTGAAACCGGCACCGGACGTTAAACCGGCTCCTGATGTTCAGCCAGCCCCAGCTGATAAGTCAAACGACAACTATGCTGTAGTAGCCTGGAAAGGTCAGGAAGGTTCTTCTACATGGTACGTTATCTATAACGGCGGCATTTATAAGAACGCCTGGTGGGTAGGCGCGGCAAATTGCCCAGGCGATGCGAAAGAAAACGATGCCAGTAACCCATGGCGTTATGTTCGCGCGGCAACGGCAACAGAAATCAGCCAGTATGGTAACCCTGGCTCCTGTTCCGTTAAGCCGGATAATAATGGCGGTGCTGTGACTCCGGTTGATCCAACTCCGGAAACACCGGTGACCCCAACTCCGGATAACAGCGAGCCATCAACACCAGCGGATAGCGTTAACGATTACTCATTGCAAGCGTGGAGCGGCCAGGAAGGTAGCGAAATTTACCATGTTATTTTCAATGGTAATGTTTACAAGAACGCCTGGTGGGTTGGGTCTAAAGATTGCCCACGGGGTACCAGCGCTGAAAACTCCAATAACCCATGGCGTCTCGAGCGTACAGCTACCGCTGCGGAATTGAGTCAGTACGGTAACCCGACTACCTGTGAAATTGATAACGGCGGCGTCATTGTTGCGGATGGTTTCCAGGCCAGCAAAGCGTACAGCGCGGACAGCATCGTAGATTATAACGATGCACATTATAAAACTTCTGTCGATCAAGACGCATGGGGCTTTGTCCCGGGCGGCGATAACCCGTGGAAGAAATACGAACCGGCGAAAGCATGGTCCGCATCCACTGTGTACGTGAAAGGTGATCGCGTTGTTGTTGATGGGCAGGCTTATGAAGCGCTGTTCTGGACGCAAAGTGACAACCCTGCTCTGGTGGCGAACCAAAACGCCACCGGTAGCAATAGCCGCCCGTGGAAGCCGTTAGGTAAGGCTCAGAGCTATAGCAACGAAGAGCTGAATAATGCGCCGCAGTTTAATCCAGAAACGCTTTATGCCAGCGATACGCTGATTCGCTTTAACGGTGTGAACTACATTTCTCAGAGTAAAGTGCAGAAAGTTTCTCCTTCTGACAGCAACCCGTGGCGTGTTTTTGTTGACTGGACCGGAACCAAAGAGCGCGTAGGTACGCCGAAGAAAGCGTGGCCGAAACACGTTTATGCACCGTATGTCGACTTTACGCTGAATACGATCCCGGATCTGGCTGCGCTGGCTAAGAATCATAACGTCAACCACTTCACGCTGGCGTTTGTGGTGAGTAAAGATGCGAACACCTGTCTGCCGACATGGGGTACCGCTTACGGTATGCAGAATTACGCTCAGTACAGCAAAATCAAAGCTCTGCGTGAGGCTGGCGGCGATGTGATGCTGTCTATCGGTGGTGCTAACAACGCTCCGCTGGCTGCTTCCTGTAAGAACGTAGACGATCTGATGCAGCATTATTATGACATCGTTGATAACCTGAACCTCAAAGTCCTGGACTTCGATATCGAAGGCACCTGGGTTGCGGATCAGGCATCTATTGAACGTCGTAACCTTGCTGTGAAGAAAGTGCAGGATAAATGGAAGTCAGAAGGCAAAGATATTGCTATCTGGTACACCTTGCCAATTCTGCCGACTGGCCTGACGCCGGAAGGGATGAATGTCCTGAGCGATGCCAAAGCGAAAGGTGTTGAGCTGGCGGGTGTGAACGTGATGACAATGGACTACGGTAACGCGATTTGTCAGTCTGCAAATACCGAAGGCCAGAACATTCACGGTAAGTGTGCAACGTCTGCGATTGCCAACCTGCATTCACAATTGAAAGGCCTCCATCCCAATAAGAGCGATGCAGAAATTGACGCTATGATGGGTACCACGCCGATGGTTGGCGTGAACGACGTTCAGGGCGAGGTGTTCTATCTCTCTGATGCTCGTCTGGTCATGCAGGATGCGCAGAAGCGTAATCTCGGTATGGTTGGTATCTGGTCAATCGCGCGCGACCTGCCGGGCGGCACTAACCTGTCTCCGGAATTCCACGGCCTGACTAAAGAACAGGCACCGAAGTACGCATTTAGCGAAATCTTCGCGCCGTTTACTAAGCAATAAATGTGTTGGCGATACCTTCCAGTATCGCCGCATTTTTTGTCAATGGGCTACTTTTGGTAGCCCATTATTTTTATTCATATTTCTATTCTTTGCTTAAAAAAGAGTCTTTCCGTAATTGAAATAAGAACTATTTTCATTTATTTTTGAAGAAAGTATACGGGAGTCTCTATGTACGTTTGTCTTTGTAATGGTATCAGCGATAAAAAAATTCGTCAGGCTGTGCGCCAGTTTTCCCCTCACTCGTTCCAGCAATTAAAAAAATTTATTCCGGTCGGCAATCAGTGCGGTAAATGTGTCCGGGCCGCGCGTGAAGTGATGGAGGATGAATTAATGCAGCTGCCGGAGTTTAAGGAGTCCGCATAAACGGAGTGTGTTTTTTGACTTACTCGTAAGCCGTTCTACTCTTCAAAGAGTGGAAGCGAAGGAGTCAAAAAATGAAAGGTGATACTAAAGTTATAAATTATCTCAACAAACTGTTGGGAAATGAGCTTGTCGCAATCAATCAGTACTTTCTCCATGCCCGAATGTTTAAAAACTGGGGTCTCAAACGTCTCAATGATGTGGAGTATCATGAATCCATTGATGAGATGAAACACGCCGATCGTTATATTGAGCGCATTCTTTTTCTGGAAGGTCTTCCAAACTTACAGGACCTGGGCAAACTGAACATTGGTGAAGATGTTGAGGAAATGCTGCGTTCTGATCTGGCACTTGAGCTGGATGGCGCGAAGAATTTGCGTGAGGCAATTGGTTATGCCGATAGCGTTCATGATTACGTCAGCCGCGATATGATGATAGAAATTTTGCGTGATGAAGAAGGCCATATCGACTGGCTGGAAACGGAACTTGATCTGATTCAGAAGATGGGCCTGCAAAATTATCTGCAAGCACAGATCCGCGAAGAAGGTTGAGCCGTGTCGGGAGGGAGAACCCTCCCGGTTAATAAGAGATCCAGGCCAGATACCCCAGGTTTATCATGCTGCCGAGCGCAAGCCACGGGCCGAATGCGATAGTGGTTATAGTCCGGCGTTGCAGAAGTTGTGAAACGATGGCGTAACCAATGCCACCCAGCGAGGCAATCAGCAGTATCATTGGCAACGTTTGCCAGCCACACCATGCGCCTGCAGCGGCCAGTAGCTTGAAATCACCGTAGCCCAATCCCTCTTTGTGACAAACTAACCAGACGCCCCAGTAAACACACCACAGCACCCCATAGCCCGCTACCGCGCCGTAAACCGCATCATGTAAATCAATTAATCCATACTGCGCATTAAATACCAAGCCAAGCCAGAGCAGCGGTAAGGTGAGTTTGTCGGGCAGGAGCTGAGTGCGAAAATCAATAACACTGAGCGTGAGTACGAAACAGAAATAGAGAAAGAGTGCGCCAGTCACGATGGGCGTGAAAGGTGCCAGGGCGCAGGCGATAGCAGCAGCAACACAAAGTATCAGGGGCACTGTATCATGCCAGGCATATTTTTTTTGCCTGAAATGAACCAATACCTGGCGAAACGTTAACGCCGTTTTATCCTCCAACGGCGAGAGGTGATAGGCGATGGCATTAACAAAATAATCTGCAATAAAACCAACCAGAATGAAGAGCGGCAGTAGCATTGTCATTATTGTTGCTCCCTGAAGGACAAATGCCTGAGGGTGATCTCTTCGTTTCCGGCAAGAGTAAACTGAAGGTCTTCAATAACAATACCGTATGTTACCTGTGCCGTAGTGAGCCAGCGGGAGACGTTTTCGAGGGGAGCTGTGACAGGATGAATTGTCAGAGTATTGTCCGGGCCGTTTTCCAGCGTGATAGCCAAATTCTCACGTTTTGCTTCCTCGAGAAGGATATTTTTGATGGGCTGCGTAAGCGCAGGATGACCGAGTAAACCATGGGTGCTCGCTTGATCCTGCATCCATTTGATGTCCTTCTTAATTTTTTGCGCGTGGGACTGATGCTCTGCAATGTAGGTATCTATCGGTTTTATCACCCCAAGCCAACAAAAAACCGCCGAGCGAGAGAACCGCCAGTGCCGCAACGATCTGTTTTTCCGATGTGGATTTTTCTGCCCACCATGATTTAATCATTTCCCTGAGTTCCTTACTGTCCATACACCACTGACCGGATCTTTTTCTGTTTTTTCCATCGGAAGCCAGGACTGTGTTAACTCACAGAAACGATCGATATTAGCTTCACTCTTAGCACTCATTTTTAAGGTCAGCGACTTTTGCTTCTGGCTATAGTTCGCCTCCATTAACTGCAGTTCAGGGTGTTCCAGCAGAAGTGTTTGTAAATGATAGAGCAACGGCACAGCTTCAGGATATTGCTGAGCGAGTTGCTGCTTAAAGTAAAAACGAAAATTGTGGGTGCGTTTGATCTGCGGGAAATAACGTTGCCAGGTTTCTTGCTGTTGTTGCTGAAGTTGATCTTCAATCTTAAGCGTATGCCAGAGCGCGATGCTCCGGCTGCCAACAAAAGAAAGAATGGCGAGAACGAGACAGCTTACTGCCAGGCGGGCGAGCCATTTTCCCGATTTGCTTACAGTTTTCTGTTTACGAAAAATACCATGCAGCATGTCATAGCGCTGGAATGCAATATCGGCAGAATACAAACTCAGTGATGGTATTTCAGGATGCTGGATAAGTGGATTGGCCGCTGCAACGCCGTGAGGTACTACACCATAACAAAGCATATTCTCAGGCGGAAACTGGGCAGCAAGATGCTGTAACCAGTGTTCATCCAGTTCGTTGAAGGCATGTGCGGCACTGCGAATGAGCCAGCTTGTTTGCTGGTTAACCAGAGTCCAGCTATCTACTTCCCAGGGAAGATAGCAGCCATCTGGCAAAACCCGCGTCACGTTGAGTCCGGCAGTATGTAAACGCTCAAGATAGCGACTGAGTTTCTCCGACTGAATGCCTATCACCTCGACACTTTCGTTTTGTTTATCGACAACCGTCCAGTGCCAGTCCTGGGTGTTGTCGGGTAACGTCTCCTCTGCCAGCCATTGTAATGTTTGTGCGGTGAGTTTGTATTTGGCGTTGGGCAGCGTGAGGGAACGATATAAAAGGCCCTCTGGTGGGATCAAAAGATGAACATTTCCGGCACCGGGCTGATCGGCCAGCGACTCCAGCGGAAGATCGTCCGTGAGCGTATGTACCGAAGATACGCTATCTGCGGAGAACGTCATCCATTCCCAATGCTTACGCAGCGTCGAGGAAGAACGTATGACCATCAACGATTCAGGCATCACGATCCTTATGATTAGTAGAGTTGCAGCGTACGCCGATAGATTTGGGCGCTCTGCTGTTTACGGTTGAAAAAAATATGGCTTTGCCATCCCTGGGATTGTTCGTCGCTGATACTTTCCGTACTCAGCGTAAAATAGCGGCTATAGGGAAAGAGATGCCTTTTCACCTGAGCAACCAGTGGCTTCACACCGGAGAAATCCTGCTGCGCCCAGTAAAGAAATGCATCCGTGGTTAGCCAGCCTTCCCTCGGCCTTTTTTGCAATAAGACCCGAGCGTCAGCATCCGTGATGTTATTGAGGAATAACGCTCTGAAGAGCGGAATATCGTTCTCCGTTAGCATATTAAGATTGATGCTAAGTTCCGTGGTCGGGAGAACGCAGACATACGGGATAAGCCGCTGATAGATGTTTTCGGTTATGCCTTTTATCTGACGTAATTCGCCAGTCAGAAAAAGCATCTGATTGGCACTATGCCGGGGCGGCGTCTGGCTTTGGTAAAAGCTATCTTCTGCGCCGTGAAAGCGTGGTGAGTCATCGACATCAATATAGTCAGCGATTGATTGCACGATCTCATCGGTGTTTCCGCGATCGATACCGGCGTTAATCAGCAGCGCACTGAATACCTGGGCGGGGAAATCAGGGGAAGCCAGCGGGTCGTCAGAGATTTTTGCTAACGCATTGAGATTAAAACAGTGCTGGGCATCGCGTAACTGCCACTTCACTGTATTGCCATCTTCCAGCTGCAACTGTTGTGGCTGTGCCCAGTACTGCTGCAACGTGGTCTGTCTGTCGTTATCTTTAACGTCCTGGGTGAGGCTGGCAAGCGCAAGTTTCTCCGCCAGTTCAATATCATATTGCCGTTGCAGATGATGGTTTACCTGGCGGGTTCGCTGAAGCTGGCTGTGAAAACTGAGCGTCATGTCTGCTGCCAGAGCAGCCATGAGCGCCAGTAACATGAGTACAATGAGCAGCGCGACGCCGCGTTGTTCATTATTCATGGTTATTATTCCCGGCCTGCGTCTGAGCTGGCGACTCTTCTCTCGCTAACTGCTCAGGTAATGCAAAACGGCGCTGTAACCCCCCATATTGCTGAGTCTGCAGATGTAACGTGACTGAGAGAGGAAGTTCCTGGCTTTCCCCGCTGTTACTTTCCAGAAGAAAGCTCTCGACATGTTCCAGCATCGCCTGGGCGGGTTGATCCTTCCTGCCATCCACAGAAGTACGAACAGCACGGTAGAGCGTATGATTTCGCAGATACCAGTGAACAGTGAGTAAGGTTTGTGCTTCACTGAGAGGAGCCAGCGGATCGCGACTTTGCGTGGTAAAAATAGCTTCTTCACCCAACACCATGATTTTGTCCGTACTCCGATTCCTCCGGGCGACCAGTTGCAGGAGATCGTTATCAAGAATGGTGATGGTGCGCTGTAGCTGATTGAACTGCTGGATTTCTTTCTGTGAGCGTTGATGCAACTCGGAAGCTTGCGAAAAAATCATAAACGCCAGCACGCTAAGCATTGAGAAAATCGCCAGCGCCGCCATGACCTCCAGCAATGTGAAACCCTGCTGGCGATTAATCATCTTGTGCCTGCCCGGATTTATTATCGATGCTTTGATAACGCGTAAGCGAGGTTGTCTGACCGCTGGGTAATGTCACCGTTATGGTGCGTTCCAGAAGCGTGCCGTCTTTGCTTGAGTGGATATCGCTGCGCCAGTTCCACTCTTCGCCATTTATTAACTCTTTGCCAGAACTGGACGTGTTTTCCTCGCCGAATGAATCTTGTGACTGAAGCTGGTTATCCGCTATCCACAATGCCAGCGTCTCGTTACGCATTCGCTCGATGGCATTTCGTTGCCCTTGCATACTGCTCATTAAAGTCAGAGCAACAGCGGTGAAAATACTCATCGCCAGTAAGACTTCAAGCAGTGTCATCCCTGATTGTTTGTTCATGGGCGGGTATCTCTGGCGAGCGTTTGATCCAGGGGCCATGAGCCTGAACAGACTAACGTCAGGAGCGGCTCACCGGTCCCGGCGTTAGCCATCAACAAAGAGAAGGGCGTGATTTGTCCGTCGGCCAGAATCACAACCTGTGGCTGGTTGCTGTCATCAGGTTTAAATGGCTGAAGATGAATTGAGAGTTCTTCATCCCAGTCATTTTGGCTCTCGTCTGCGGCATCTTCTTGTAATGGAACCCAGCGCCAGGCTGATGGTGTTTTGCCCGGTACCATAATGCGCCATGCTGAATCAGAGAAATGGATACCGACAGGCTGACCACTGAGCGTGGCGCGGTCGATGGCTAATTCAAGTGCAGCGGTAAACCGCGCCGCTGTTTCGCGCGCACGAGTGCTGGCGACATCCTCCCGGCCATATGTGAAGAGCACCACGCTTGCCGTGATAGCGACCAGCGCCAGCACCAGCATCATCTCCAGCAGGGTAAACCCGCGTTGCTGATTCATCGCTGACTTACTTTTTCTTCTTGCTCAAACCCCAGTTGGTGATGTCGTCCTCGGTTCCCATTTCACCATCGGGCCCTGCTGAAAGCAGATCGTATGCACCATGTTCACCAGGATTAACGAGGACATAATCATTGCCCCAGGGATCGGCAGGCAGACGCTTGATATAACCTTCCTTGTTATAGTTTGCGGCCAGCGGTGGCAGTGTCGGCGCTTCTACTAAGGATTCAAGCCCCTGATTTGTGGTTGGATAGTGATGATTGTCGAGTTTGTACATATCAAGGGCGTTTTCCAGCGCCACAATATCGCTGACGGCTTTTTGCTTATCCGCCTTTTCTTTATTGCCCATTAGGTTAGGAACCACCAGGCTGGCAAGTACGCCGATAATGACGATCACCACCATAATTTCCAGTAATGTAAAACCGCGTTGCTTATCCGTTGCGCGCATATGCTTTCCTTAATTAATCATTGAGTTAAGTTGAAGAAGAGGTTGGAGTACCGACACGACAATAAACAGGACGATCAGTGCCATCGTAATAATGAGTGCTGGCTCGAAGATGGAGAGCGTTAAGGCGATCCGATTTTGTTGGAGTGTCTCCTGGTTATCTGCGGCTCTGACCATTAATGTGCCGAGCTGCCCGCTTTTTTCGCCAGAGGCCACCATGTAGAGCATCATCGGCGGGAAAATTGCGGTTTGTTCCAGCGAAAGATGAATGCTGTTACCCTGGCGAACGTTCTCTGCCGCATTTGCCAGACGCTGGCGAATTTCGAGGTTGTTGAGGCTTTCGGTGGACAAATTCATCCCATCCAGCAGAGGGACGCCGCTGGATTGCAAAATACTTAAAGTGCGGAGATAGCGTGCGCTGTTAATGGCGCAAATCAGCGGGCCGATGAGCGCAACGCGCAGCAACATGGCATGAAAACGGTGGCGGTTATTGCCGCGTTTTAACCAGAGCCAGAAACCTACAGCGACAATAAACACTGTCGCTAATAATGTCGGGCCGGTACGTTGCAACGTGTCGCTCAGACCTAAAAGAATGCGTGTACTCAGCGGCAGTTGCTGCTTCATATGCACGAACTGTTCGGTAATTTTGGGCACGACAGCAGTGAGGAGAATAATCACGACCCCAATCGCCACCGTAGTGAGCATACAGGGGTAGATCAGTGACTGAATGAGCTTGCTGCGGATTTTCTGCCGGTTTTCATTGTAATCAGCCAGCTTTTCCAACACCGGGGCCAGCAGCCCGCTCTTTTCGCCCGCTTTTACCAGGGTACGATAGAGCGAATCGAAAAGCGTGGGAAAATGCTGTAATGCATCGGAAAGGGGATGCCCTTCAAGGATGGCGCTGCGTACCTGATTTAACACGTCACCCAGTCGTTTATTACTGCTTTGTTGACCGATTACGGCAAGGCTCTCTTCCAGGGGTAATGCCGCTGCGCTTAAGGTTGCCAACTGCCGGGTGAAAAGCGTCAGTTCACTATGGCTGATCCTCGGGCGACGTGTTTTTACTCCCGAACTTTTTTGGGGGCGAATATCCAGCAGGAAAAGCCCTTCTTCACGCAGCCGCAGTCGTGCCTGACGTTCATCGTTAGCATCAATGATCCCTTGCAATTTTTGACCATCCTGGGTCATGGCGCGATAGCGATAATTCATGCTTCGCTCTCCAGCGTGGCACTGGCGACGCGCATAACCTCATCCCAGGAGGTGTCACCGCTTATCACTTTTTGCAGGCCATTTTTGATTAAGGCCTTGTGTTGTTGCCGGACTAGTCGCTCCAGTGCTTGTTCATCCACATTTTCATGAATAGCGGCCCGTAATTCCGGCGTCACCACCATCATTTCGTGGATCGCCATGCGCCCCTGATAGCCGGATTGATGGCAATGAGGGCAGCCTACGGGAGTGCCAATTGTTGTCACCGCGAGCTGATGATATTTAAACATCTGCGCTTGTTGGGGTGATACGGGCGTGAATTGTCGGCATTGCGGACACAGGCGACGAACCAGACGTTGCGCGATAATCCCTGCCAGGGAAGACGAAAGCAGGAATGATTCGACGCCCATGTCGCGGAGCCGGGTCACTGCGCCTGATGCACTGTTAGTGTGGAGTGTTGAGAGTACCAGATGGCCGGTGAGCGAGGCCTGAACCGCAATCTGCGCGGTTTCTGTATCACGAATTTCCCCCACCATGACGACATCCGGGTCCTGGCGAAGTATGGCGCGCAGGCCGCGAGCGAAAGACATATCCACACGGGTATTCACCTGCGTTTGCCCAATGCCTTCCAGCTCATATTCCACGGGATCTTCTACCGTCAGAATATTGCGGCCGGGAGTATTCAGCGCCGAAAGGATGGCGTAGAGCGTGGTGCTTTTACCGGAGCCTGTCGGCCCTGTCACCAGGATAATACCGTGCGGAAGCTGAATGAGATTTTCTAAATCCTGCTTATCCGCTGCCGTCATCCCCAGGTTGTTCAATGAAAGCTGGAGGCTGTTTTTATCCAGCAGGCGGAGTACGGCGCGTTCACCATAGATGGACGGCAGTGTGGATACGCGGACATCTATGTTACGTCGCCCGATACGCAAACTAATTCTTCCATCCTGTGGAATACGTTTTTCGGCGATATCAAGACGAGCCATGACCTTAATTCGGGAGATAAGCAGTGCCGCCAGTTTTTTGTTTGGCTGTAAAATTGTCCGCAAAACGCCGTCGATGCGAAAACGGATCGACATTGTTTTTTCATAGGTTTCAATGTGGATATCAGAGGCGGTTTCTTTGATGGCCTCACTCAAAATCGCATTGATCAAGCGGATAACCGGTGCCGCTGAATCTTCATTCAGGAGATCTTCATTTGCGGGCATCTCTTCCGAAAGCGAGAGAAGATCGACGGATTGATCGATATCCTGCGCAATCTGTTGCGACTCACCGGTATTCTGATGGAATACCGCTTCCAGCCGAGCTTCAAAATCAGCCTGTGACAAGCTGGTCATGGTCTGGCACTGGCCAACCTGACGTTGAATATCGAGTAACCGCTCGAATGGCGTATCGGCGAGATAAATAATCTCGCCCTCTGAATAGAGATAACCAATTCGTTGTGCCAGCGCCCAACTGGCGGGGTACGGTGAGTGAATTCTCATATGAATGCCTCACCGTGACGATGGCGCAGGGGCGTGACTGTTGAACGTGTTTTCATCCAGCACCGGCAAATCTTCCGAGCCAACCAGCGCTTTTGATTTCCCGTCGATCCGCTGTTGTTGCTCCTGACGGTAACGGGTGTATTTCTCTTTTGACAGTGAGCGATAAACATCATCGTCACGGATAATCGTCGGACGGATAAATACCATCAGGTTGCGTTTAGCGCGCTCGGTGGAGGTATAGCGGAAGAGTTGCCCCACTAAAGGAATATCGCCAAGCAGAGGAACCTTTGACACTTGCTCTTTAGAAAAATCATCCAGCAATCCGCCCAGGACCACCGTTTCACCGGTTTTGACCAGCACGGCGTTTTGAATAGTACGGGTATTAAACGTCGGGCCGAGCGTCGAGTTAGAGGAAGAGTCAACGCTGGAGACTTCCTGCTCTATTTCGAGCAACACCGCGTCGCCTTCATTGACCTGCGGAGTAACTTTGAGTTTTGTCCCCACCGTTTTGCGTTCGACGGTATTAAAGACGTTATCCCCTGAAGTGGTCTGTGACCCGGATAGCACCGGCACATCCTGCCCCACGTTGAAGGACGCGAGTTTATTATCCAGCGTTACGATGCTTGGGGTGGCGAGGATGTCATTTTTATTGTTACTGGCCAGCGCGGTAAGCAGTACTCCCCAGTCGCCATTGAAGAAGCCTGCGGCCATGCCATTGTAGGCGCTAAACATATCCCAGGCAGGATTCGCGCTGGTGATCCCACCATTCTTTTTATAATCAGCCACACCTTGCGCAGCGTTAAAAATCGGTAATCCGGTATTGGTAAATTGCTGTGCGCCAACGTTTTTATTCGCCCATTGCACGCCGAGGTTTAGTCCATTTCCATCCTGAACTTCAACGATGATTGCCTCAACCAGCACCTGTGCACGGCGAATGTCCAGACGCGCAATTACCGTGGCGAGTTTTTCCTGGACGGACTGGTCAGCGGTAATGACCAGAGAGTTAGTCTGTTCATCGGCGGTAATGGCGACGTTATCCATCGCGCCAGAAGAGGAGGGCTTACGCGCATTCCCTTTTTCATCTTTCAGCTTTTCGGAAACACCGGTTAGCACTTCCACCAGATTCGTGGCTTTAGCATATTTCAGGTAATAAACCCGGGTATTTCCTTCCTCGCTCTCTTCGACATCAAGGCTTTTCAGTAATGAAGTGATGCGCTGGCGTGCTTTTTCCGGTCCACTGATGATAAGAGAGTTGGTTCGCTTATCCGCCACAATCTTCGCGGAGAGGAGGGCTGGCATCTGGCTTTTACCGTGGCTTTCGCTGATTAATTGATTAAGAATCTCGGCGAGATCTTCCGCTGACGCATATTCCAGATGAATAATTTGCTGCTTCTCTGTGCCGATGACATCAACGCGCTTTATGACTTCAATCAGTTTATTAATGGTGGAGGCACGACCGGTCAGAATAAGAACGTTGGAGGGTTCATAATGCACAACATTACCGACGCTACCCGCATCCATCATCTGGCGGAGCAGGGGGGCCAGGTCACGAGCAGGAACGTTCTCAAGCGGTACAATTCGGGTGACCAACTCATCACCTACGCCTGGACGAGAACTGTCAGCAATCATCCCTGGCGATGTTTTTACATTAGCTGAGCGAACCACTTTCAGAAAACCATTGTCCAGCGTGATCACGGAATAACCGTAAAGATCAAGAATACTTAAAAAGAACTGGTAGTACTCCTGTTGGCTAAACGTATCATTACTGCGTACGGAAATGGTTCCCTGTACCGAAGGGTCGATCAGGATCGTTTTGCCAAGATGCTGACCCACTATTTCCACGAACTGGCGGATATCGGCGTTATTGAAGTTCGCGCCGTATTGTTCGTTCTCAGCGTGTCCTGCACAAGGCATGAGTAGTGCTGCCAGCAAGCAGCAGGTGATTTTATTGAGTCCTTTCATGACGCAGTCCATTCATTCCTGTAAGTTCCCCGACGGAAACATTTATCAAGCGGGGTACGCCGTTGCGACGAATTGTAAACTGAGCACTTTGTTGAGTTAGCAGTAAACTTAATGCCTGTGAAACCTCATCAGGGTGGGTCAGCGAAAGATTATTGATCCTGAGGGCGATATCCCCTGGTTGTAGCAAGCTGGTGGTAAATGCATTGAGGCCCTTACGAGGGTTCAATCGAAGCCCGTATATCTGTTCTCCATCACGTATAGGCGTGGCGATAATATAATCAGCGAGTACATTTTGACTTTCTGAATCAGGCTGCTTGATGATGTCAGGTAGCCCTGGATGGAGAGTTACTTTTTCGTAATGCCCGTGAGTTTCAAACACAACGCTGGTTTTATTTATTTTTCTAATAAACGTTCCCGGCGCTGACTCAAGGGCTTCGTTGAGGGAGTATCGCTTTTGTTCGCTCCCCTCATTAATTAAGACAAAAGAAGTCTCATCATTCGATGTGAGTACAATGCCATTAAGCGCTATAGAGAGCTTAGGTGTTTCCTGATTAACTGCCACGGGATTTGCATCTTTTACCCCAGCATGATTTTCGTTACGCCATAAAGCGGCAAGGCTGAAATCAGACTGAAATGCGTTTGTTGGTTGATTAATGATCTGTCCATTTTTAACTATAGTTGTATGGAAATAATTCACATTAAAAATAATCGACCCTATGCTTATAAATATAATCAATATATTGATGGCAGCATCTTTATTATGATTCGCCAGATGGAAGGGGAAACGTAGTGTGGGCACGATGTATGTTCTAATAAAATAGATTGGGTGGGTTGTATATTGACGTTAGTATAAATAGTATTAATGCCGCTTGCATGAATCAAGCAAAATTTATTTATATTAGTAATATGTATTTAATTAATAAATACATACATTATTTTTATGATTAAGGATAATCAATAATTAAAACAGGAAGTTCTATGTCTACGAGAAGAGAAGTTATTCTTTCCTGGTTGTGTGAGAAACGTCAAACCTGGCGTCTATGCTATTTGTTGGGTGAGGCTGGAAGTGGAAAAACCTGGCTGGCGCAGCAACTGCAAAAAGATAAACATCGCCGTGTGATTACTTTAAGCCTCGTTGTTTCCTGGCAAGGTAAGGCCGCATGGATCGTTACCGACGATAACGCGGCTGAACAGGGCTGCCGTGACAGCGCCTGGACGCGAGATGAGATGGCGGGGCAATTACTGCATGCGCTTCATCGAACTGATAGTCGCTGCCCTCTTATTATTATTGAAAATGCTCACCTGAATCACCGCCGCATACTTGATGATCTCCAACGCGCAATATCTCTTATTCCTGACGGTCAATTTTTGCTGATCGGCAGACCCGATCGAAAAGTCGAACGTGATTTTAAAAAACAGGGCATTGAACTTGTCTCGATAGGACGTCTGACGGAGCACGAACTTAAGGCAAGCATCCTTGAAGGTCAGAATATTGACCAACCCGATCTCCTTTTAACCGCCAGAGTTCTGAAACGGATAGCTTTATTATGTCGGGGCGATCGCAGAAAGCTGGCGCTTGCCGGCGAAACAATTCGCTTATTACAGCAAGCCGAGCAGACCAGCGTTTTCACAGCAAAACAATGGCGAATGATTTACCGCATATTGGGTGATAACCGCCCCCGGAAAATGCAGCTTGCCGTGGTGATGAGTGGAACCATTATCGCTCTTACCTGTGGTTGGCTACTGCTGTCCTCTTTTACAGCTACGTTACCCGTTCCTGCGTGGCTGATACCCGTAACGCCAGTAGTTAAACAAGATATGACTAAGGATATTGCTCATGTGGTGATGCGCGATAGTGAGGCGCTAAGCGTGTTATACGGCGTATGGGGGTACGAGGTCCCAGCTGATTCGGCCTGGTGCGATCAGGCAGTAAGAGCGGGGCTGGCATGTAAAAGTGGGAATGCTTCTTTACAAACATTGGTAGATCAGAATTTGCCCTGGATCGCATCGCTTAAAGTCGGGGACAAAAAATTGCCTGTTGTGGTCGTTCGCGTCGGTGAGGCTAGCGTTGATGTCCTCGTAGGTCAGCAAACGTGGACGCTGACACATAAATGGTTTGAGTCGGTATGGACGGGTGATTATCTTCTGTTGTGGAAAATGTCGCCGGAAGGGGAGAGTACCATTACGCGTGATAGCAGCGAGGAAGAGATTCTCTGGCTGGAAACGATGTTAAACCGCGCATTGCATATTTCGACAGAACCTTCGGCGGAGTGGCGTCCCTTGTTGGTAGAAAAAATAAAGCAATTTCAAAAAAGCCACCACTTGAAAACTGACGGTGTTGTTGGCTTTTCAACGTTAGTACATCTCTGGCAGGTGGCAGGGGAGAGTGCCTACTTATATCGGGATGAAGCAAATATTTCCCCGGAAACAACAGTGAAGGGGAAATGACATGTTTGAATTCTATATCGCCGCGCGTGAGCAGAAAGAAACAGGTCACCCTGGTATCTTCTCCCGACAAAAACACAGCACCATAATATATGTAATTTGTTTATTACTGATTTGCCTGTGGTTTGCAGGAATGGTGCTGGTTGGTGGGTATGCCAGGCAGCTATGGGTGCTTTGGATAGTAAAAGCCGAAGTCACTGTAGAGGCTGAAACGCCCGCTTTTAAACAATCAACACAACACTATTTCTTCAAAAAACAGCCACTCCCCGTCGTCGAATCCGTCGAGGAGGAAGATGACCCAGGCGTCGCGGTTGAGAATGCCCCCTCTTCTTCTGAAGACGAAGAAAATACTGTGGAAGAAAGCGAAGAGAAAGCCGGTTTAAGAGAGCGTGTCAAAAATGCACTGAACGAACTTGAGAGATAACCCGAAGGCTGTTTACTTTACTAGCAATACGCTTGCGTTCGGTGGTTAAGTATGTATAATGCGCGGGCTTGTCGTAGTTGACAGCAGGTTCAATCTGAACCTCAGTTAGCCGAATTTGGCTACCTAACAATGCTCCCAATCGGGGAGCTACGTAAGAACGGTTACACTCTCCCATCAATCGTAATGGGTCTGAGGAGTAATCATTTTCGTTTATAAAATAATTGGAGCTCTGGTCTCATGCAGAACCAAAGAATCCGTATCCGCCTGAAAGCGTTTGATCATCGTCTGATCGATCAAGCAACCGCGGAAATCGTCGAGACTGCCAAGCGCACTGGTGCGCAGGTCCGTGGTCCGATCCCGCTGCCGACACGCAAAGAGCGCTTCACTGTTCTGATCTCCCCGCACGTCAACAAAGACGCGCGCGATCAGTACGAAATCCGTACTCACTTGCGTCTGGTTGACATCGTTGAGCCAACCGAGAAAACCGTTGATGCTCTGATGCGTCTGGATCTGGCTGCCGGTGTAGACGTGCAGATCAGCCTGGGTTAATCAGGTCATTGAGCGATTGAGAGGTTGAAACAATGATTGGTTTAGTCGGTAAAAAAGTGGGTATGACCCGTATCTTCACAGAAGACGGCGTTTCTATCCCAGTAACCGTAATCGAAGTTGAAGCAAACCGCGTTACTCAGGTTAAAGACCTGGCTAACGATGGCTACCGTGCTATTCAGGTGACCACCGGTGCTAAAAAAGCTAACCGTGTGACCAAGCCTGAAGCTGGCCACTTCGCTAAAGCTGGCGTAGAAGCTGGCCGTGGTCTGTGGGAATTCCGCCTGGCTGAAGGCGAAGAGTTCACTGTAGGTCAGAGCATTAGCGTTGAACTGTTTGCTGACGTTAAAAAAGTTGACGTAACTGGCACCTCTAAAGGTAAAGGTTTCGCAGGTACCGTTAAGCGCTGGAACTTCCGTACCCAGGACGCTACTCACGGTAACTCCTTGTCTCACCGCGTTCCGGGTTCTATCGGTCAGAACCAGACTCCGGGCAAAGTGTTCAAAGGCAAGAAAATGGCAGGTCAGATGGGTAACGAACGTGTAACCGTTCAGAGCCTTGACGTAGTACGCGTTGACGCTGAGCGCAACCTGCTGCTGGTTAAAGGTGCTGTCCCGGGTGCAACCGGTAGCGACCTGATCGTTAAACCAGCTGTGAAGGCGTAAGGAGATAGCAATGGAATTAGTATTGAAAGACGCGCAGAGCGCGCTGACTGTTTCCGAAACTACCTTCGGTCGTGATTTCAACGAAGCGCTGGTTCACCAGGTTGTTGTTGCTTATGCAGCTGGTGCTCGTCAGGGTACTCGTGCTCAGAAGACTCGTGCTGAAGTAACTGGTTCCGGTAAAAAACCGTGGCGCCAGAAAGGCACCGGCCGTGCGCGTTCTGGTTCTATCAAGAGCCCGATCTGGCGTTCTGGTGGCGTGACCTTTGCTGCTCGTCCGCAGGACCACAGTCAAAAAGTTAACAAGAAGATGTACCGCGGCGCGCTGAAAAGCATCCTGTCCGAACTGGTACGTCAGGATCGTCTGATCGTTGTCGAGAAGTTCTCTGTAGAAGCGCCGAAAACTAAGCTGCTGGCACAGAAACTGAAAGACATGGCTCTGGAAGATGTGCTGATCATCACCGGTGAGCTGGACGAAAACCTGTTCCTGGCTGCGCGCAACCTGCACAAGGTTGACGTACGCGATGCAACTGGTATCGACCCGGTTAGCCTGATCGCCTTCGACAAAGTCGTAATGACTGCTGATGCTGTTAAGCAAGTTGAGGAGATGCTGGCATGATTCGTGAAGAACGTCTGCTGAAGGTGCTGCGTGCACCGCACGTTTCTGAAAAAGCGTCTACTGCGATGGAAAAATCCAACACCATCGTACTCAAAGTTGCTAAAGACGCGACCAAAGCAGAAATCAAAGCTGCTGTGCAGAAACTGTTTGAAGTCGAAGTCGAAGTCGTTAACACCCTGGTAGTTAAAGGGAAAGTTAAACGTCACGGACAGCGTATCGGTCGTCGTAGCGACTGGAAAAAAGCTTACGTCACCCTGAAAGAAGGCCAGAATCTGGACTTCGTTGGCGGCGCTGAGTAAGTCGGAGGAGTAATACAATGGCAGTTGTTAAATGTAAACCGACATCTCCGGGTCGTCGCCACGTAGTTAAAGTGGTTAACCCTGAGCTGCACAAGGGCAAACCTTTTGCTCCGTTGCTGGAAAAAAACAGCAAATCCGGTGGTCGTAACAACAATGGCCGTATCACCACTCGTCATATCGGTGGTGGCCACAAGCAGGCTTACCGTATTGTTGACTTCAAACGCAACAAAGACGGTATCCCGGCAGTTGTTGAACGTCTTGAGTACGATCCGAACCGTTCCGCGAACATCGCGCTGGTTCTGTACAAAGACGGTGAACGCCGTTACATCCTGGCCCCTAAAGGCCTGAAAGCTGGCGACCAGATTCAGTCTGGCGTTGATGCTGCAATCAAACCAGGTAACACCCTGCCGATGCGCAACATCCCGGTTGGTTCTACTGTTCATAACGTAGAAATGAAACCAGGTAAAGGCGGTCAGCTGGCACGTTCCGCTGGTACTTACGTTCAGATCGTTGCTCGTGATGGTGCTTATGTCACCCTGCGTCTGCGTTCTGGTGAAATGCGTAAAGTAGAAGCAGACTGCCGTGCAACTCTGGGCGAAGTTGGCAATGCTGAGCATATGCTGCGCGTTCTGGGTAAAGCAGGTGCTGCACGCTGGCGTGGTGTTCGTCCGACCGTTCGCGGTACCGCGATGAACCCGGTAGACCACCCACATGGTGGTGGTGAAGGTCGTAACTTTGGTAAGCACCCGGTAACTCCGTGGGGCGTTCAGACCAAAGGTAAGAAGACCCGCAGCAACAAGCGTACTGATAAATTCATCGTACGTCGCCGTAGCAAATAATTTTAGAGGATAAGCCATGCCACGTTCTCTCAAGAAAGGTCCTTTTATTGACCTGCACTTGCTGAAGAAGGTAGAGAAAGCGGTGGAAAGCGGAGACAAGAAGCCCCTGCGCACTTGGTCCCGTCGTTCAACGATCTTTCCTAACATGATCGGTTTGACCATCGCTGTCCATAATGGTCGTCAGCACGTTCCGGTATTTGTAACCGACGAAATGGTTGGTCACAAACTGGGTGAATTCGCACCGACTCGTACTTATCGCGGCCACGCTGCTGATAAAAAAGCGAAGAAGAAATAAGGTAGGAGGAAGAGATGGAAACTATCGCTAAACATCGCCATGCTCGTTCTTCTGCTCAGAAGGTTCGCCTTGTTGCTGACCTGATTCGCGGTAAGAAAGTGTCGCAGGCTCTGGATATTTTGACCTACACCAACAAGAAAGCGGCTGTACTGGTCAAGAAAGTTCTGGAATCTGCCATTGCTAACGCTGAACACAACGATGGCGCTGACATTGACGATCTGAAAGTTACGAAAATTTTCGTAGACGAAGGCCCGAGCATGAAGCGCATTATGCCGCGTGCAAAAGGTCGTGCAGATCGCATCCTGAAGCGCACCAGCCACATCACTGTGGTTGTGTCCGATCGCTGAGACTCTGGAGACTAGCAATGGGTCAGAAAGTACATCCTAATGGTATTCGCCTGGGTATTGTAAAACCATGGAACTCTACCTGGTTTGCGAACACCAAAGAATTCGCTGACAACCTGGACAGCGATTTTAAAGTACGTCAGTACCTGACTAAGGAACTGGCTAAAGCGTCCGTATCTCGTATCGTTATCGAGCGTCCGGCTAAGAGCATCCGTGTAACCATTCACACTGCTCGCCCGGGTATCGTTATCGGTAAAAAAGGTGAAGACGTAGAAAAACTGCGTAAGGTCGTAGCGGACATCGCTGGCGTTCCTGCACAGATCAACATCGCCGAAGTTCGTAAGCCTGAACTGGACGCAAAACTGGTTGCTGACAGCATCACTTCTCAGCTGGAACGTCGCGTTATGTTCCGTCGTGCTATGAAGCGTGCTGTACAGAACGCAATGCGTCTGGGCGCTAAAGGTATTAAAGTTGAAGTTAGCGGCCGTCTGGGCGGCGCGGAAATCGCACGTACCGAATGGTACCGCGAAGGTCGCGTACCGCTGCACACTCTGCGTGCTGACATCGACTACAACACCTCTGAAGCGCACACCACTTACGGTGTAATCGGCGTTAAAGTGTGGATCTTCAAAGGCGAGATCCTGGGTGGTATGGCTGCTGTTGAACAACCGGAAAAACCGGCTGCTCAGCCTAAAAAGCAGCAGCGTAAAGGCCGTAAATAAGGAGCGTCGCTGATGTTACAACCAAAGCGTACAAAATTCCGTAAAATGCACAAAGGCCGTAACCGCGGTCTGGCGCAGGGTACGGATGTTAGCTTCGGCAGCTTCGGTCTGAAAGCTGTTGGCCGTGGTCGTCTGACTGCCCGTCAGATCGAAGCAGCACGTCGTGCTATGACCCGTGCAGTTAAGCGTCAAGGTAAGATCTGGATCCGTGTGTTCCCGGACAAACCGATCACTGAAAAGCCGCTGGCAGTGCGTATGGGTAAAGGTAAAGGTAACGTGGAGTATTGGGTTGCCTTGATTCAGCCGGGTAAAGTCCTGTATGAAATGGACGGTGTTCCGGAAGAGCTGGCCCGTGAAGCATTCAAGCTGGCAGCAGCGAAACTGCCGATTAAAACCACCTTTGTAACTAAGACGGTGATGTAATGAAAGCAAAAGAGCTGCGTGAGAAGAGCGTTGAAGAGCTGAACACCGAGCTGCTGAACCTGCTGCGTGAGCAGTTCAACCTGCGTATGCAGGCTGCAAGTGGCCAGCTGCAACAGTCTCACCTGTTGAAGCAAGTGCGTCGCGATGTCGCACGCGTTAAGACTTTACTGAACGAGAAGGCGGGTGCGTAATGACCGATAAAATCCGTACTCTGCAAGGTCGCGTTGTTAGCGACAAAATGGAGAAATCCATTGTTGTTGCTATCGAACGTTTTGTGAAACACCCGATCTACGGTAAATTCATCAAGCGTACGACCAAACTGCACGTACATGACGAGAACAACGAATGCGGTATCGGTGACGTGGTTGAAATCCGCGAATGCCGTCCGCTGTCCAAGACTAAATCCTGGACGCTGGTTCGCGTTGTAGAGAAAGCGGTTCTGTAATACAGTACACTCTCTCAATACGAATAAACGGCTCAGAAATGAGCCGTTTATTTTTTCTACCCATATCCTTGAAGCGGTGTTATAATGCCGCGCCCTCGATATGGGGATTTTTAACGACCTGATTTTCGGGTCTCAGTAGTAGTTGACATTAGCGGAGCACTAAAATGATCCAAGAACAGACTATGCTGAACGTCGCCGACAACTCCGGTGCACGTCGCGTAATGTGTATCAAGGTTCTGGGTGGCTCGCACCGTCGCTACGCAGGCGTAGGCGACATCATCAAGATCACCATCAAAGAAGCAATTCCGCGTGGTAAGGTCAAAAAAGGTGATGTGCTGAAGGCGGTAGTGGTGCGCACCAAGAAGGGTGTTCGTCGCCCGGACGGTTCTGTCATTCGCTTCGATGGTAATGCTTGTGTTCTTCTGAACAACAACAGCGAGCAGCCTATCGGTACGCGTATTTTTGGGCCGGTAACTCGTGAGCTTCGTAGTGAGAAGTTCATGAAAATTATCTCTCTGGCACCAGAAGTACTCTAAGGAGCGAATCATGGCAGCGAAAATCCGTCGTGATGACGAAGTTATCGTGTTAACCGGTAAAGATAAAGGTAAACGCGGTAAAGTTAAGAATGTCCTGTCTTCCGGCAAGGTCATTGTTGAAGGTATCAACCTGGTTAAGAAACATCAGAAGCCGGTTCCGGCCCTGAACCAACCGGGTGGCATCGTTGAAAAAGAAGCCGCTATTCAGGTTTCCAACGTAGCAATCTTCAATGCGGCAACCGGCAAGGCTGACCGTGTAGGCTTTAGATTCGAAGACGGTAAAAAAGTCCGTTTCTTCAAGTCTAACAGCGAAACTATCAAGTAATTTGGAGTAGTACGATGGCGAAACTGCATGATTACTACAAAGACGAAGTAGTTAAAAAACTCATGACTGGTTCACCCTGAACAGGGTGTTGGTGAAGCGATCGCTGACAAAAACTGCTGGATAACGCAGCAGCAGACCTGGCAGCAATCTCCGGTCAAAAACCGCTGATCACCAAAGCACGCAAATCTGTTGCAGGCTTCAAAATCCGTCAGGGCTATCCGATCGGCTGTAAAGTAACTCTGCGTGGCGAACGCATGTGGGAGTTCTTTGAGCGCCTGATCACTATTGCTGTACCTCGTATCCGTGACTTCCGTGGCCTGTCCGCTAAGTCTTTCGACGGTCGTGGTAACTACAGCATGGGTGTCCGTGAGCAGATCATCTTCCCAGAAATCGACTACGATAAAGTCGACCGCGTTCGTGGTTTGGATATTACCATTACCACTACTGCGAAATCTGACGAAGAAGGCCGCGCTCTGCTGGCTGCCTTTGACTTCCCGTTCCGCAAGTAAGGTAGGGTTACTAAATGGCTAAGCAATCAATGAAAGCACGCGAAGTAAAACGCGTAGCTTTAGCTGATAAATACTTCGCGAAACGCGCTGAACTGAAAGCGATCATCTCTGATGTGAACGCTTCCGACGAAGATCGTTGGAACGCTGTTCTCAAGCTGCAGACTCTGCCGCGTGATTCCAGCCCGTCTCGTCAGCGTAACCGCTGCCGTCAAACAGGTCGTCCGCATGGTTTCCTGCGGAAGTTCGGGTTGAGCCGTATTAAGGTCCGTGAAGCCGCTATGCGCGGTGAAATCCCGGGTCTGAAAAAGGCTAGCTGGTAATTGTCACCAATTGAATCACGGGAGTAAAGACAGATGAGCATGCAAGATCCGATCGCGGATATGCTGACCCGTATCCGTAACGGTCAGGCCGCGAACAAAGCTGCGGTCACCATGCCTTCCTCCAAGCTGAAAGTGGCAATCGCCAACGTGCTGAAGGAAGAAGGTTTTATTGAAGATTTTAAAGTTGAAGGCGACACCAAGCCTGAACTGGAACTTACTCTGAAGTATTTCCAGGGCAAAGCTGTTGTAGAAAGCATTCAGCGTGTCAGCCGCCCAGGTCTGCGCATCTATAAACGTAAAGATGAGCTGCCGAAAGTTATGGCGGGTCTGGGTATCGCAGTTGTTTCTACCTCTAAAGGTGTTATGACTGATCGTGCAGCGCGCCAGGCTGGTCTTGGTGGCGAAATTATCTGCTACGTAGCCTAATCGGAGGAAAAAATGTCTCGTGTTGCTAAAGCACCGGTCGTTGTTCCTGCCGGCGTTGACGTAAAATCAACGGTCAGGTTATTACGATCAAAGGTAAAACGGCGAGCTGACTCGTACTCTCAACGATGCTGTTGAAGTTAAACATGCAGATAATACCCTGACCTTCGGTCCGCGTGATGGTTACGCAGACGGTTGGGCACAGGCTGGTACCGCGCGTGCCCTGCTGAACTCAATGGTTATCGGTGTTACCGAAGGCTTCACTAAGAAGCTGCAGCTGGTTGGTGTAGGTTACCGTGCAGCGGTTAAAGGCAATGTGATTAACCTGTCTCTGGGTTTCTCTCATCCTGTTGACCATCAGCTGCCTGCGGGTATCACTGCTGAATGTCCGACTCAGACTGAAATCGTGCTGAAAGGCGCTGATAAGCAGGTGATCGGCCAGGTTGCAGCGGATCTGCGCGCCTACCGTCGTCCTGAGCCTTATAAAGGCAAGGGTGTTCGTTACGCCGACGAAGTCGTGCGTACCAAAGAGGCTAAGAAGAAGTAAGGTAACACTATGGATAAGAAATCTGCCCGTATCCGTCGTGGTGATCGCGGTGGTACATCGTACCCCGCGTCACATTGCACAGGTAATTGCACCGAACGGTTCTGAAGTTCTGGTAGCTGCTTCTACTGTAGAAAAAGCTATCGCTGAACAACTGAAGTACACCGGTAACAAAGACGCGGCTGCAGCTGTGGGTAAAGCTGTCGCTGAACGCGCTCTGGAAAAAGGCATCAAAGATGTATCCTTTGACCGTTCCGGGTTCCAATATCATGGTCGTGTCCAGGCACTGGCAGATGCTGCCCGTGAAGCTGGCCTTCAGTTCTAAGGTAGAGGTGTAAGATGGCTCACATCGAAAAACAAGCTGGCGAACTGCAGGAAAAGCTGATCGCGGTAAACCGCGTATCTAAAACCGTTAAAGGTGGTCGTATTTTCTCCTTCACAGCTCTGACTGTAGTTGGCGATGGTAACGGTCGCGTTGGTTTTGGTTACGGTAAAGCGCGTGAAGTTCCAGCAGCGATCCAGAAAGCGATGGAAAAAGCCCGTCGCAATATGATTAACGTCGCGCTGAATAACGGCACTCTGCAACACCCTGTTAAAGGTGTTCACACGGGTTCTCGCGTATTCATGCAGCCGGCTTCCGAAGGTACCGGTATCATCGCCGGTGGTGCAATGCGCGCCGTTCTGGAAGTCGCTGGGGTTCATAACGTTCTGGCTAAAGCCTATGGTTCCACCAACCCGATCAACGTGGTTCGTGCAACTATTGATGGCCTGGAAAATATGAATTCTCCAGAAATGGTCGCTGCCAAGCGTGGTAAATCCGTTGAAGAAATTCTGGGGAAATAAACCATGGCAAAGACTATTAAAATTACTCAAACCCGCAGTGCAATCGGTCGTCTGCCGAAACACAAGGCAACGCTGCTTGGCCTGGGTCTGCGTCGTATTGGTCACACCGTAGAGCGCGAGGATACTCCTGCTATTCGCGGTATGATCAACGCGGTTTCCTTCATGGTTAAAGTTGAGGAGTAAGAGATGCGTTTAAATACTCTGTCTCCGGCCGAAGGCTCCAAAAAGGCGGGTAAACGCCTGGGTCGTGGTATCGGTTCTGGCCTCGGTAAAACCGGTGGTCGTGGTCACAAAGGTCAGAAGTCTCGTTCTGGCGGTGGCGTACGTCGCGGTTTCGAGGGTGGTCAGATGCCTCTGTACCGTCGTCTGCCGAAATTCGGCTTCACTTCTCGTAAAGCAGCGATTACAGCCGAAATTCGTCTGTCTGACCTGGCTAAAGTAGAAGGCGGTGTAGTAGACCTGAACACGCTGAAAGCGGCTAACATTATCGGTATCCAGATCGAGTTCGCGAAAGTGATCCTGGCTGGCGAAGTAACGACTCCGGTAACTGTTCGTGGCCTGCGTGTTACTAAAGGCGCTCGTGCTGCTATCGAAGCTGCTGGCGGTAAAATCGAGGAATAAGTAGCAGATGGCTAAACAACCGGGATTAGATTTTCAAAGTGCCAAAGGTGGCTTAGGCGAGCTGAAACGCAGACTGCTGTTTGTTATCGGTGCGCTGATTGTGTTCCGTATTGGCTCTTTTATTCCGATCCCTGGTATTGATGCCGCTGTACTTGCCAAACTGCTTGAGCAACAGCGAGGCACCATCATTGAGATGTTTAACATGTTCTCTGGTGGTGCTCTCAGCCGTGCTTCTATCTTTGCTCTGGGGATCATGCCGTATATTTCGGCGTCGATCATTATCCAGCTGCTGACGGTGGTTCACCCAACGTTGGCAGAAATTAAGAAAGAAGGGGAGTCTGGTCGTCGTAAGATCAGCCAGTACACCCGCTACGGTACTCTGGTGCTGGCAATATTCCAGTCGATCGGTATTGCTACCGGTCTGCCGAATATGCCTGGTATGCAAGGCCTGGTGATTAACCCGGGCTTTGCATTCTACTTCACCGCTGTTGTAAGTCTGGTCACAGGAACCATGTTCCTGATGTGGTTGGGCGAACAGATTACTGAACGAGGTATCGGCAACGGTATTTCAATCATTATCTTCGCCGGTATTGTCGCGGGACTCCCGCCAGCCATTGCCCATACTATCGAGCAAGCGCGTCAAGGCGACCTGCACTTCCTCGTGTTGCTGTTGGTTGCAGTATTAGTATTTGCAGTGACGTTCTTTGTTGTATTTGTTGAGCGTGGTCAACGCCGCATTGTGGTAAACTACGCGAAACGTCAGCAAGGTCGTCGTGTCTATGCTGCACAGAGCACACATTTACCGCTGAAAGTGAATATGGCGGGGGGAATCCCGGCAATCTTCGCTTCCAGTATTATTCTGTTCCCGGCGACCATCGCGTCATGGTTCGGGGGCGGTACTGGTTGGAACTGGCTGACAACAATTTCGCTGTATTTGCAGCCTGGGCAACCGCTTTATGTGTTACTCTATGCGTCTGCAATCATCTTCTTCTGTTTCTTCTACACGGCGGTGGTTTCAACCCGCGTGAAAACAGATAACCTGAAGAAGTCCGGTGCATTTGTACCGGGAATTCGTCCGGGAGAGCAAACGGCGAAGTATATCGATAAAGTAATGACCCGCCTGACCCTGGTTGGTGCGCTGTATATTACCTTTATCTGCCTGATCCCGAGTTCATGCGTGATGCAATGAAAGTACCGTTCTACTTCGGTGGGACCTCACTGCTTATCGTTGTTGTCGTGATTATGGACTTTATGGCTCAAGTGCAAACTCTGATGATGTCCAGTCAGTATGAGTCTGCATTGAAGAAGGCGAACCTGAAAGGCTACGGCCGATAATTGGTCGCCGAGAAGTTACGGAGAGTAAAATGAAAGTTCGTGCTTCCGTCAGAAATTATGCCGTAACTGCAAAATCGTTAAGCGTGATGGTGTCATCGTGTGATTTGCAGTGCCGAGCCGAAGCATAAACAGCGCCAAGGCTGATTTTTTCGCATATTTTTCTTGCAAAGTTGGGTTGAGCTGGCTAGATTAGCCAGCCAATCTTTTGTATGTCTGTGCGTTTCCATTTGAGTATCCTGAAAACGGGCTTTTCAGCATGGAACGTACATATTAAATAGTAGGAGTGCATAGTGGCCCGTATAGCAGGCATTAACATTCCTGATCATAAGCATGCCGTAATCGCATTAACTTCGATTTATGGCGTCGGCAAGACCCGTTCTAAAGCCATCCTGGCTGCAGCGGGTATCGCTGAAGATGTTAAGATCAGTGAGCTGTCTGAAGGACAAATCGACACGCTGCGTGACGAAGTTGCCAAATTTGTCGTTGAAGGTGATCTGCGCCGTGAAATCAGCATGAGCATCAAGCGCCTGATGGATCTTGGTTGCTATCGCGGTTTGCGTCATCGTCGTGGTCTCCCGGTTCGCGGTCAGCGTACCAAGACCAACGCACGTACCCGTAAGGGTCCGCGCAAACCGATCAAGAAATAATCGGGGTGATTGAATAATGGCAAAGGCACCAATTCGTGCACGTAAACGTGTAAGAAAACAAGTCTCTGACGGCGTGGCTCATATCCATGCTTCTTTCAACAACACCATCGTGACTATCACTGATCGTCAGGGTAACGCGTTGGGTTGGGCAACAGCCGGTGGTTCCGGTTTCCGTGGTTCTCGCAAATCCACTCCGTTTGCAGCTCAGGTTGCAGCAGAGCGTTGCGCTGACGCCGTGAAAGAATACGGCATCAAGAATCTGGAAGTTATGGTTAAAGGTCCGGGTCCAGGCCGCGAATCTACTATTCGTGCTCTGAACGCCGCAGGTTTCCGCATCACTAACATTACTGATGTGACTCCGATCCCTCATAACGGTTGTCGTCCGCCGAAAAAACGTCGCGTATAACGCCTCGTTTTCCAGGTTTGTTGGAGAAAGAAAATGGCAAGATATTTGGGTCCTAAGCTCAAGCTGAGCCGTCGTGAGGGCACCGACTTATTCCTTAAGTCTGGCGTTCGCGCGATCGATACCAAGTGTAAAATTGAACAAGCTCCTGGCCAGCACGGTGCGCGTAAACCGCGTCTGTCTGACTATGGTGTGCAGTTGCGTGAAAAGCAAAAAGTTCGCCGTATCTATGGTGTGCTGGAGCGTCAGTTCCGTAACTACTACAAAGAAGCAGCACGTCTGAAAGGCAACACCGGTGAAAACCTGTTGGCTCTGCTGGAAGGTCGTCTGGACAACGTTGTATACCGTATGGGCTTCGGTGCCACTCGTGCAGAAGCACGTCAGCTGGTTAGCCATAAAGCAATTATGGTAAACGGTCGTGTTGTTAACATCGCTTCTTATCAGGTTAGTCCGAATGACGTTGTAAGCATTCGTGAGAAAGCGAAGAAGCAGTCTCGCGTGAAAGCCGCTCTGGAGCTGGCTGAGCAGCGTGAAAAGCCAACCTGGCTGGAAGTTGATGCTGGCAAGATGGAAGGTACGTTTAAGCGTAAGCCGGAGCGTTCTGATCTGTCTGCGGACATTAACGAACACCTGATCGTCGAGCTTTACTCCAAGTAAAGCTTAGTACCAAAGAGAGGACACAATGCAGGGTTCTGTGACAGAGTTTCTAAAACCGCGCCTGGTTGATATCGAGCAAGTGAGTTCGACGCACGCCAAGGTGACCCTTGAGCCTTTAGAGCGTGGCTTTGGCCATACTCTGGGTAACGCACTGCGCCGTATTCTGCTCTCATCGATGCCGGGTTGCGCGGTGACCGAGGTTGAGATTGATGGTGTACTACATGAGTACAGCACCAAAGAAGGCGTTCAGGAAGATATCCTGGAAATCCTGCTCAACCTGAAAGGGCTGGCGGTGAGAGTTCAGGGCAAAGATGAAGTTATTCTTACCTTGAATAAATCTGGCATTGGCCCTGTGACTGCAGCCGATATCACCCACGACGGTGATGTCGAAATCGTCAAGCCGCAGCACGTGATCTGCCACCTGACCGATGAGAACGCGTCTATTAGCATGCGTATCAAAGTTCAGCGCGGTCGTGGTTATGTGCCGGCTTCTACCCGAATTCATTCGGAAGAAGATGAGCGCCCAATCGGCCGTCTGCTGGTCGACGCATGCTACAGCCCTGTGGAGCGTATTGCCTACAATGTTGAAGCAGCGCGTGTAGAACAGCGTACCGACCTGGACAAGCTGGTCATCGAAATGGAAACCAACGGCACAATCGATCCTGAAGAGGCGATTCGTCGTGCGGCAACCATTCTGGCTGAACAACTGGAAGCTTTCGTTGACTTACGTGATGTACGTCAGCCTGAAGTGAAAGAAGAGAAACCAGAGTTCGATCCGATCCTGCTGCGCCCTGTTGACGATCTGGAATTGACTGTCCGCTCTGCTAACTGCCTTAAAGCAGAAGCTATCCACTATATCGGTGATCTGGTACAGCGTACCGAGGTTGAGCTCCTTAAAACGCCTAACCTTGGTAAAAAATCTCTTACTGAGATTAAAGACGTGCTGGCTTCCCGTGGACTGTCTCTGGGCATGCGCCTGGAAAACTGGCCACCGGCAAGCATCGCTGACGAGTAACCGGATCACAGGTTAAGGTTTTACTGAGAAGGATAAGGTCATGCGCCATCGTAAGAGTGGTCGTCAACTGAACCGCAACAGCAGCCATCGCCAGGCTATGTTCCGCAATATGGCAGGTTCACTGGTTCGTCATGAAATCATCAAGACGACTCTGCCTAAAGCGAAAGAGCTGCGCCGCGTAGTTGAGCCGCTGATTACTCTTGCCAAGACTGATAGCGTTGCTAATCGTCGTCTGGCATTCGCCCGTACTCGTGATAACGAGATCGTGGCAAAACTGTTTAACGAACTGGGCCCGCGTTTCGCGAGCCGTGCCGGTGGTTACACTCGTATTCTGAAGTGTGGCTTCCGTGCAGGCGACAACGCGCCGATGGCTTACATCGAGCTGGTTGATCGTTCAGAGAAAGCAGAAGCTGCTGCAGAGTAATCTGAAGCAACGTAAAAAAACCCGCCCCGGCGGGTTTTTTTATACCCGTAGTATCCCCACTTATCTACAATAGCTGTACTCTTTTTGTTCATCCCCTGGAGTATTTATGTGGTTACTTGACCAGTGGGCAGAGCGCCATATAGCAGAAGCGCAAGCGAAAGGTGAGTTTGATAACCTGGCAGGTAGCGGCGAACCATTGATACTGGATGATGATTCTCACGTGCCACCGGAATTACGTGCGGGGTATCGCTTGCTGAAGAATGCCGGTTGCTTACCGCCAGAACTTGAGCAACGGAGAGAAGCAATTCAGCTTCTGGATATTCTCAAAGGTATCCGTCACGATGATCCGCAATATCAAGAGGTTAGCCGTCGATTGTCATTACTGGAATTGAAGCTGCGACAAGCTGGATTGAGTACCGATTTTTTACGCGGCGATTATGCTGACAAGTTGTTGGACAAAATCAACGATAACTAGTGGAGTATGTATGTATCGCATTGGTGAGCTGGCAAAAATGGCGGAAGTAACACCCGACACGATTCGTTATTACGAAAAACAGCAGATGATGGAGCATGAAGTGCGTACTGAAGGTGGGTTTCGCCTATATACCGAAAGCGATCTCCAGCGATTGAAATTTATCCGCCATGCCAGACAACTAGGTTTCAGTCTGGAGTCGATCCGCGAGTTGCTGTCGATCCGCATCGATCCTGAACACCATACCTGTCAGGAGTCAAAAGGCATTGTGCAGGAAAGATTGCAGGAAGTCGAAGCACGGATAGCCGAGTTGCAGAGTATGCAGCGTTCCTTGCAACGCCTTAACGATGCCTGTTGTGGGACTGCTCATAGCAGTGTTTATTGTTCGATTCTTGAAGCTCTTGAACAAGGGGCGAGTGGCGTTAAGAGTGGTTGTTGATTTTTTGCACTGGCAGGATTACACTCGCGCCGTTAAATAACCAACTGGAGTTTTTATGAGTCGATATCAGCATACTAAAGGGCAGATAAAGGATAATGCGATAGAAGCATTACTACATGATCCCTTATTCCGACAGCGCGTAGAGAAAAATAAGAAGGGGAAAGGCAGTTACATGCGAAAAGGAAAACATGGCAATCGGGGGAACTGGGAGGCCAGTGGCAAGAAAGTAAATCACTTTTTTACCACTGGTCTTCTGCTTTCAGGCGCTTGTTAAGAGCGGTTATTCTGCTCTTTCAGCAAATCACGAATTTCTGTCAGTAATACTTCTTCTTTAGTTGGTGCAGGTGCGGCTGCTGGTTCTTCTTTTTTCCGATTCAGTTTGTTGATTAGCTTAATCGCCATAAAGATGGCAAAGGCCACAATCAGAAAATCAAAGACGTTTTGAATGAAGACACCGTAATGCATCACAACAGCAGGGATATCCCCCTGCGCATCGCGTAGCGTGACAGCAAACTGTTTAAAATCGATCCCGCCAATTAATAAGCCCAGAGGAGGCATGATGATATCGGCAACCAGTGAAGAGACAATCTTCCCGAATGCCGCACCGATAATGACACCCACCGCCAAATCCACCACGTTCCCGCGCATCGCAAATTCGCGAAATTCTTTAATAATGCTCATGTTATTCTCCCTATGAAGCCGACAACCATAAGTCTAACAAATGTTAAGCCATTTTCCTGCCAGGAATGAATTTAATTAATCCTTGATAATCAAAGGGAAATAATAAGGCGTCATTAGACGCCTTATTAATTACAAGAAGAAAGGGCTTGGCTGGAAGAGTCTTTCGACGTCGGTAATAAACTTTTTATCTGTGAGGAACATAATTACGTGATCGCCTTGCTCAATGCGCAGATTGTCATTGGCAATCATCACGTCGTTTCCACGTACCACCGCTCCAATAATCGTTCCTGGCGGTAGCTTGATTTCGTCAATGACTCTGCCGACAACGCGTGAGGTGCTTTCATCACCGTGAGCAACGGCTTCAATAGCTTCTGCTACGCCGCGGCGCAATGAGGAAACACCAACAATATCTGCTTTTCGCACATGGCTAAGCAACGCAGAAATAGTTGCTTGTTGTGGTGAAATCGCAATATCGATAACGCTCCCCTGAACCAGATCCACATAAGCGCGACGCTGGATCAATACCATCACCTTTTTCGCACCCATACGTTTGGCAAGCATGGCGGACATGATATTGGCCTCGTCATCGTTGGTGACGGCAATAAACAGATCAACTTGATCGATATGTTCTTCGGCCAGTAGTTCTTGATCCGACGCATCACCAAAAAAGACGATCGTATTCTGTAACTTTTCCGCCAGTTCGGCAGCGCGCTGCTGATTACGTTCGATGAGTTTAACGCTGTAATCTTTTTCCAGACGACGCGCCAGCCCTGCACCGATATTACCGCCACCAACCAGCATGATCCGCTTATACGGTTTTTCCAGTCGCTGTAATTCACTCATCACCGCGCGGATATGCTGTGAAGCGGCAATAAAGAACACTTCATCACCAGCTTCAACAATGGTCGAACCTTGCGGACGAATGGGGCGATCGTGGCGGAAAATTGCTGCCACACGAGTATCGATATGTGGCATATGTTCGCGCATGGTCGAAAGTGCATTACCAATCAGCGGGCCGCCATAATAGGCTTTAACCACAGCCAGGCTGACTTTACCCTCAGCGAAGTTCACCACCTGCAATGCGCCGGGATACTCAATCAGTCGGTAAATATTATCGATAACCAACTGCTCTGGTGCGATCAGATGATCAATCGGCACAGCATCTGAATGAAATAGCTTATCGGCATCGCGCACGTAGTCTGGTGAGCGGATACGAGCGATGCGATTAGGGGTGTTGAAAAGTGAGTAGGCTACCTGGCAGGCAACCATATTGGTTTCATCTGAACTGGTTACAGCAACCAGCATATCGGCGTCGTCGGCACCTGCCTCCCGCAATACGCGTGGATGAGAGCCATGCCCCTGCACGACCCGCAGGTCAAATTTATCCTGTAAGGTCCGCAGACGCTCACCGTTGGTATCGACAACAGTAATATCGTTGTTCTCGCCAACCAGGTTTTCCGCCAGTGTGCCGCCAACCTGGCCGGCACCCAGAATGATAATTTTCATCAGTCGCGACCCGTTATCTCATCACTTTTTGATTAGCTTAGCGTAAAAGAAGCCGTCGCCCTCTTCGGCACCAGGTAGATTTTGTTTACCCGGTTGCTCTGGTGTTCCTGTTTCGCAAAGTTCGGCATCAGCGGTACGTTGCAAAAAGGCTTTAATCTGCAGGCTATTCTCTTCCGGTAACACCGAACAGGTGGCATAGACCAGAGTTCCACCGGTTTTTAAATGCGGCCAAATGGCGTCGAGAATTTCAGACTGCAATTGCGCGAGTTCCGGGATATCGCGATCGCGACGTAACCATTTAATATCTGGATGGCGACGAATCACACCGGTTGCTGAACAAGGCGCATCTAATACCAAGGCGTTTCGCCAAATTGTCGTAAACCCGTTTTAAATTGTCGAAGGCGCTGTTCGTCGATATCAACCGCAACAACCTGCGCTTCTGGTGCCACCTCAAGGATATGCGTTGTTTTACCGCCGGGGGCGGCACAAAGATCCAAAATGTGTTCACCGTTTTGTGGCGCAAGCCAGGTCATGCAACCTTGTGCTGATGCATCCTGAACGGTAACCCATCCGTCTTCAAAACCAGGTAGCGCATGAACAGGTGCAGGTGTTTCCAGACGTACAGCATCAGGGTAATCCGCATGCGGGAAACCTTTCATTCCTGCTTCATCCAGCAATGCAAGCCAGCTGTCGCGGGAATGATGCGTACGATTAATACGCAGCCACATTGGCGGACGCTGGTTATTGGCTTCGACGATGGATTGCCACTGCTCTGGATACGCTTTTTGCAGACGCTTCAGCAACCAGGAAGGATGCAGATAACGTGCATCACTGGCATTAAACTCGGCTAATAACTCTTCTTGCTGACGCTGGAACTGGCGTAATACACCGTTTATCAACCCTTTAAGTTGCGGACGCTTAATTGCGATAGCGCCTTCAACCGTTTCAGCCAGCGCAGCATGAGGTGGAATGCGGGTATAAAGCAGTTGATACAAACCAACCATAATCAGGTAATGCACGGTCCGCTGTTTGCCGGTCATCGGACGGGCCATTAACTTATTAATCAGCCAGTCTAACTGCGAAAGCGTACGCAGTACGCCAAAGCACAACTCTTGAAGAAGTGCTTTGTCTTTATCGGAAACTTTTTGCTGGAGCGGTGGCAGAATGTTGCTTAATGATTGCCCTTGCTCGACGACTTGTTCAACGGCCTGGGCCGCCATGCTACGTAAATTACGTTGTTTTTTCATAAGTATAAAAACGCCCGGCAAGACCGGGCTTAGAAGAGTGGACTATCAGACCAGACGGTTGCCCGGAACAAACCATTCCCGACGAGAGTTCAGGAGGTCTTGCGCGCTCATCGCTTTCTTACCCGCAGGTTGTAACGAGAGCAGGTTCAGGATGCCATCACCAGTCGCAACCTGAATGCCTTGTTTGTTGGCTTCAAGGATCGTTCCTGGTGCAGCGTTGGTTGCCGTATCAATGACCGATGCTTTCCAGACTTTAACCGGCTGTCCTTCAATTTCCAGCCAGCTCATTGGCCATGGATTGAAAGCGCGAATGCAGCGTTCAAGCTGTGCTGCCGAAAGTGACCAGTCAATACGCGCTTCTTCTTTACTCAACTTCTCGGCGTAAGTGACAAGAGTTTCGTCCTGAACTTCTGGTTTCGCCGTGCCGTCTGCCAGTTGTTTCAACGTGGTGATAAGCCCTTGTGGGCCAAGCTCTGCCAGCTTGTCGTACAGCGTACCACTGGTATCTTCTGCAGTAATCGGGCAGGAGAGCTTATAGAGCATATCACCGGTGTCTAAACCGACATCCATTTGCATAATGGTCACACCAGTTTCTGCATCACCCGCCCATAGTGAGCGTTGGATTGGTGCAGCACCGCGCCAGCGTGGCAGCAGTGAACCATGAACGTTGATACAGCCAAGACGCGGCATCTCCAGCACTGCTTTCGGCAGAATTAAACCATAGGCGACGACGACCATAACATCAGCCTGCAGTTCGGCGACCAGTTGCTGGTTTTCTTGTGGACGCAGGGAAACAGGTTGAAAAACGGGCAGACCTTTTTCCTCAGCCAGAACTTTAACCGGGCTGGGCATCAGTTTTTTACCGCGTCCTGCCGGTCGGTCTGGCTGGGTGAACACGCCAACGACGTTATGACCAGAAGACAACAGCGCGTCGAGATGACGCGCTGCAAAGTCAGGTGTACCCGCAAAAATAATACGTAGTGATTCTGACACGTTAGTTCTTATCCTTAAGCCCGGGCTTTCAGACGATCCAGTTTTTCAACTTTCTGACGAATACGTTGTTGTTTCAGCGGTGACAGATAATCCATAAACAGTTTGCCGACCAGGTGATCCATCTCATGCTGAATACAGATGGCTAACAGACCGTCTGCTTCCAGTTCAAATGGTTTACCGTCGCGGTCAAGGGCGCGAATTTTAACTTTCTCTGCGCGCGGCACTAAAGCACGTTGTTCAGGGATCGACAGGCAACCTTCTTCAATGCCTGTTTCGCCGCTTTTTTCTAAAAGCTCTGGATTGATTAACACTAGCCGTTCGTCACGGTTTTCCGAAACATCAATAACAATGATACGTTGATGGATATCAACCTGGGTTGCCGCCAGGCCAATACCTTCTTCTGCGTACATCGTCTCGAACATATCATCGACGATACGCTGAATTTCTGCATTCACTTCTTCTACCGGTTTAGCAACTTTGCGAAGCCGCTCGTCCGGAATATGTAACACTTGCAAAACTGACATAAATCTCCAGAGATGTGTTCAGGAGTTAGAAAGATTATTTCTTCTATTCTAGACAAATCCCCCTCTGATTGACAGCATCACTGACCAATCGCAAAGATTGCTAAGGCTGCTTATGGCAGGGAGATAAGGATGGTCGATACAGAAATTTGGCTGCGTTTAATGAGTATCAGCAGCTTGTACGGCGATGATATGGTCCGTATCGCTCACTGGGTGGCAAAACAGTCGCATATTGATGCGGTTGTATTGCAGCAAACAGGGCTTACATTGCGGCAGGCACAACGCTTTCTTTCATTTCCACGAAAGAGTATCGAAAGCTCACTTTGTTGGTTGGAGCAACCCAACCATCATTTAATTCCTGCGGACAGCGAATTTTATCCTCCTCAACTTCTGGCGACGACAGATTACCCCGGCGCACTGTTTGTTGAAGGAGAACTGCACGCGCTGCATTCATTTCAGCTTGCCGTAGTGGGGAGTCGGGCGCATTCATGGTATGGCGAGCGATGGGGACGATTATTTTGCGAAACTCTGGCGACGCGTGGAGTGACAATTACGAGTGGACTGGCGCGTGGAATCGATGGTGTAGCGCATAAAGCAGCCTTACAGGTAAATGGCGTCAGCATTGCTGTATTGGGGAATGGACTTAATACCATTCATCCCCGCCGTCATGCCCGACTGGCTGCCAGTCTGCTTGAACAGGGGGGCGCTCTCGTCTCGGAATTTCCCCTCGATGTTCCACCCCTTGCTTACAATTTCCCACGAAGAAATCGCATTATCAGTGGTCTAAGTAAAGGTGTACTGGTGGTGGAAGCGGCTTTGCGTAGTGGTTCGCTGGTGACAGCACGTTGTGCGCTTGAGCAGGGGCGAGAAGTTTTTGCCTTGCCAGGTCCAATAGGGAATCCGGGAAGCGAAGGGCCTCACTGGTTAATAAAACAAGGTGCGATTCTTGTGACGGAACCGGAAGAAATTCTGGAAAACTTGCAATTTGGATTGCACTGGTTGCCAGACGCCCCTGAAAATTCATTTTATTCACCAGATCAGCAAGACGTGGCATTGCCATTTCCTGAGCTCCTGGCTAACGTAGGAGATGAGGTAACACCTGTTGACGTCGTCGCTGAACGTGCCGGCCAACCTGTGCCAGAGGTAGTTACTCAACTACTCGAACTGGAGTTAGCAGGATGGATCGCAGCTGTACCCGGCGGCTATGTCCGATTGAGGAGGGCATGCCATGTTCGACGTACTAATGTATTTGTTTGAAACCTATATTCACACAGAAGCTGAGTTGCGTGTGGATCAAGACAAACTTGAACAGGATCTTACCGACGCAGGTTTTGAGCGAGAAGATATCTACAATGCCCTGCTATGGCTGGAAAAACTTGCTGATTATCAGGAAGGGTTGGCAGAACCGATGCAACTGGCCTCGGATCCTCTCTCCATGCGTATTTATACACCGGAAGAGTGTGAACGACTGGATGCCAGCTGCCGTGGGTTTCTGCTTTTCCTTGAGCAGATTCAGGTGCTCAACCTTGAAACTCGTGAAATGGTGATAGAGCGAGTGCTCGCGCTGGATAACGCAGAGTTCGAACTGGATGATCTGAAATGGGTGATCCTGATGGTGTTGTTCAATATTCCGGGCTGCGAAAATGCGTACCAGCAAATGGAAGAATTACTCTTTGAAGTGAATGAAGGTATGCTGCATTAATCATTTCTTTAATTCAGCATAAGTTGTTATGGCGAAATCAGCACTGTTCACGGTGCGTAATAATGAGTCCTGCCCAAAGTGCGGGGCTGAACTGGTTATTCGATCCGGGAAACACGGTCCGTTTCTTGGATGCTCACAGTATCCGGCGTGTGACTACGTCCGTCCTCTGAAATCTTCAGCGGATGGACATATCGTCAAAGTTCTGGAGGGGCAGGTTTGCCCTGCATGTGGCGCAAATCTGGTATTACGCCAGGGACGCTTTGGTATGTTTATTGGTTGCATTAACTACCCTGAATGCGAACATACCGAACTTATCGATAAACCGGACGAAACAGCAATTACATGCCCCCAATGTCGGACGGGCCATCTGGTCCAGCGCCGCTCCCGTTATGGCAAAACATTTCACTCTTGTGATCGCTACCCGGAGTGTCAATTTGCCATTAACTTCAAACCCATAGCTGGAGAATGCCCTGAGTGTCATTATCCGCTACTCATCGAAAAGAAAACCGCGCAGGGTGTAAAACACTTTTGTGCCAGTAAACAATGTGGAAAGCCGGTTTCGGCGGAATAATAACGTGAATAATAACCTGCAAAGAGACGCTATCGCAGCTGCGATAGATGTTCTCAATGAAGAACGTGTCATCGCCTATCCAACGGAAGCCGTTTTCGGTGTTGGGTGCGATCCTGATAGCGAAACAGCAGTGATGCGACTGTTGGAGTTAAAACAGCGTCCGGTTGATAAGGGGCTGATTTTAATCGCAGCAAATTACGAGCAGCTTAAACCCTATATTGATGACACCATGTTGACTGACGTGCAGCGTGAAACCATTTTTTCCCGCTGGCCAGGTCCTGTCACCTTTGTCTTTCCCGCGCCTGCGACAACACCGCGCTGGTTGACGGGCCGCTTTGATTCGCTTGCTGTACGAGTCACCGACCATCCGTTGGTGGTTGCTTTGTGCCAGGCTTATGGTAAACCGCTGGTTTCTACCAGTGCCAACTTGAGTGGATTGCCACCTTGTCGAACAGTAGACGAAGTTCGCGCACAATTTGGCGCGGCGTTCCCGGTTGTGCCTGGTGAAACGGGGGGGCGTTTAAATCCTTCAGAAATCCGCGATGCCCTGACGGGTGAACTGTTTCGACAGGGGTAACATAATGGAAACCTATGCTGTTTTTGGTAATCCGATAGCCCACAGCAAATCGCCATTCATTCATCAGCAATTTGCTCAGCAACTGAATATTGAACATCCCTATGGGCGCGTGTTGGCACCCATCAATGATTTCATCAACACACTGAACGCTTTCTTTAGTGCTGGTGGTAAAGGTGCGAATGTGACGGTGCCTTTTAAAGAAGAGGCTTTTGCCAGAGCGGATGAGCTTACTGAACGGGCAGCGTTGGCTGGTGCTGTTAATACCCTCATGCGGTTAGAAGATGGACGCCTGCTGGGTGACAATACCGATGGTGTAGGCTTGTTAAGCGATCTGGAACGTCTGTCTTTTATCCGCCCTGGTTTACGTATTCTGCTTATCGGCGCTGGTGGAGCATCTCGCGGCGTACTACTGCCACTCCTTTCCCTGGACTGTGCGGTGACAATAACTAATCGGACGGTATCCCGCGCGGAAGAGTTGGCTAAATTGTTTGCGCACACTGGCAGTATTCAGGCGTTGAGTATGGACGAACTGGAAGGTCATGAGTTTGATCTCATTATTAATGCAACATCCAGTGGCATCAGTGGTGATATTCCGGCGATCCCGTCATCGCTCATTCATCCAGGCATTTATTGCTATGACATGTTCTATCAGAAAGGAAAAACTCCTTTTCTGGCATGGTGTGAGCAGCGAGGCTCAAAGCGTAATGCTGATGGTTTAGGAATGCTGGTGGCACAGGCGGCTCATGCCTTTCTTCTCTGGCACGGTGTTCTGCCTGACGTAGAACCAGTTATAAAGCAATTGCAGGAGGAATTGTCCGCGTGAATCAGGCCATCCAGTTTCCGGACAGGGAAGAGTGGGACGAGAATAAAAAATGTGTATGTTTTCCCGCTCTCGTGAATGGTATGCAACTGACATGCGCGATCTCTGGCGAGAGTCTGGCGTATCGCTTTACTGGAGATACGCCAGAACAGTGGTTAGCGAGTTTTCGTCAGCATCGCTGGGACCTGGAAGAAGAAGCGGAAAACTTAATTCAGGAACAAAGTGAAGATGATCAAGGCTGGGTCTGGTTACCCTGATCCAGATATTCGTCCTTCCATTTCACGTAATTATTCGCGGAATAGCGTAACCCAGCCTTCTCTTCATCACTTAACGGGCGGATCTGTTTGACGGGGCTACCGAGATACAGATATCCGCTCTCCAGCCGTTTATTTTGTGGGACCAGACTACCCGCACCAATCATCACATCATCTTCTACTATTGCGCCATCAAGTAAAATTGAGCCCATCCCAACCAAAACTCGATTGCCAATGGTGCAGCCGTGGAGCATCACCTTGTGACCAACAGTGACATCTTCGCCAATGGTTAATGGGTTGCCATCTGGGTTGTACGAGGATTTATGAGTGACATGCAACATACTGCCATCCTGGATATTGGTGCGTGCTCCGATCTGTACATAATGTACATCTCCACGAATCACAACGAGCGGCCAGATCCCCACATCATCAGCCAGACGAACGTCACCAATCACGACACTGCTATCGTCGATCATTACGCGCTGACCGATTTGTGGAAAAAGATCGCGGTATGGGCGTAAAACATCAGACATACTTACCTCAGCAATAAATGATTTACTAATGACTTTGGGGGCATTATTGGCCTTGTGCAAGTCTTTTAGTATGCAAAAAAGCACCGTTTTGTGTGCGATTGCAGCAAAAAGGGTGAAAAAACAACAAACAGAAAAAAAGATCAAAAAAATACTTGTGCAAAAAATTGGGATCCCTATAATGCGCCTCCGTTGAGACGACAACGTGAAACACTTCACAGGATGGTCGGAACAACGAAGAGAAAAAAATCCTGAAATTCAGGGTTGACTCTGAAAGAGGAAAGCGTAATATACGCCACCTCGCGACAGTGAGCTGAAAGCCGCGTCGCAACTGCTCTTTAACAATTTATCAGACAATCTGTGTGGGCACTCGAAGATACGGATTCTTAACGTCGCAAGACGAAAAATGAATACCAAGTCTCAAGAGTGAACACGTAATTCATTACGAAGTTTAATTCTTTGAGCATCAAACTTTTAAATTGAAGAGTTTGATCATGGCTCAGATTGAACGCTGGCGGCAGGCCTAACACATGCAAGTCGAACGGTAACAGGAAACAGCTTGCTGTTTCGCTGACGAGTGGCGGACGGGTGAGTAATGTCTGGGAAACTGCCTGATGGAGGGGGATAACTACTGGAAACGGTAGCTAATACCGCATAACGTCGCAAGACCAAAGAGGGGGACCCTCGGGCCTCTTGCCATCGGATGTGCCCAGATGGGATTAGCTTGTTGGTGGGGTAACGGCTCACCAAGGCGACGATCCCTAGCTGGTCTGAGAGGATGACCAGCCACACTGGAACTGAGACACGGTCCAGACTCCTACGGGAGGCAGCAGTGGGGAATATTGCACAATGGGCGCAAGCCTGATGCAGCCATGCCGCGTGTATGAAGAAGGCCTTCGGGTTGTAAAGTACTTTCAGCGGGGAGGAAGGGAGTAAAGTTAATACCTTTGCTCATTGACGTTACCCGCAGAAGAAGCACCGGCTAACTCCGTGCCAGCAGCCGCGGTAATACGGAGGGTGCAAGCGTTAATCGGAATTACTGGGCGTAAAGCGCACGCAGGCGGTTTGTTAAGTCAGATGTGAAATCCCCGGCTCAACACGGGAACTGCATCTGATACTGGCAAGCTTGAGTCGCGTAGAGGGGGTAGATTGCAGGGTAGCGGTGAAATGCGTAGAGATCTGGAGGAATACCGGTGGCGAAGGCGGCCCCCTGGACGAAGACTGACGCTCAGGTGCGAAAGCGTGGGGAGCAAACAGGATTAGATACCCTGGTAGTCCACGCCGTAAACGATGTCGACTTGGAGGTTGTGCCCTTGAGGCGTGGCTTCCGGAGCTAACGCGTTAAGTCGACCGCCTGGGGAGTACGGCCGCAAGGTTAAAACTCAAATGAATTGACGGGGGCCCGCACAAGCGGTGGAGCATGTGGTTTAATTCGATGCAACGCGAAGAACCTTACCTGGTCTTGACATCCACGGAAGTTTTCAGAGATGAGAATGTGCCTTCGGGAACCGTGAGACAGGTGCTGCATGGCTGTCGTCAGCTCGTGTTGTGAAATGTTGGGTTAAGTCCCGCAACGAGCGCAACCCTTATCCTTTGTTGCCAGCGGTCCGGCCGGGAACTCAAAGGAGACTGCCAGTGATAAACTGGAGGAAGGTGGGGATGACGTCAAGTCATCATGGCCCTTACGACCAGGGCTACACACGTGCTACAATGGCGCATACAAAGAGAAGCGACCTCGCGAGAGCAAGCGGACCTCATAAAGAGCGTCGTAGTCCGGATTGAGTCTGCAACTCGACTCCATGAAGTCGGAATCGCTAGTAATCGTGGATCAGAATGCCACGGTGAATACGTTCCCGGGCCTTGTACACACCGCCCGTCACACCATGGGAGTGGGTTGCAAAGAAGTAGGTAGCTTAACCTTCGGGAGGGCGCTTACCACTTTGTGATTCATGACTGGGGTGAAGTCGTAACAAGGTAACCGTAGGGGAACCTGCGGTTGGATCACCTCCTTACCTTAAAGAAGCGTACTTTGCAGTGCTCACACAGATTGTCTGATGAAAATGAGCAGTAAAACCTCTACAGGCTTGTAGCTCAGGTGGTTAGAGCGCACCCCTGATAAGGGTGAGGTCGGTGGTTCAAGTCCACTCAGGCCTACCAAATTTGCACGGCAAATTTGAAGAGGTTTTAACTACATGTTATGGGGCTATAGCTCAGCTGGGAGAGCGCCTGCTTTGCACGCAGGAGGTCTGCGGTTCGATCCCGCATAGCTCCACCATCTCTGTAGTGATTAAATAAAAAATACTTCAGAGTGTACCTGCAAAGGTTCACTGCGAAGTTTTGCTCTTTAAAAATCTGGATCAAGCTGAAAATTGAAACACTGAACAACGAAAGTTGTTCGTGAGTCTCTCAAATTTTCGCAACTCTGAAGTGAAACATCTTCGGGTTGTGAGGTTAAGCGACTAAGCGTACACGGTGGATGCCCTGGCAGTCAGAGGCGATGAAGGACGTGCTAATCTGCGATAAGCGTCGGTAAGGTGATATGAACCGTTATAACCGGCGATTTCCGAATGGGGAAACCCAGTGTGTTTCGACACACTATCATTAACTGAATCCATAGGTTAATGAGGCGAACCGGGGGAACTGAAACATCTAAGTACCCCGAGGAAAAGAAATCAACCGAGATTCCCCCAGTAGCGGCGAGCGAACGGGGAGCAGCCCAGAGCCTGAATCAGTGTGTGTGTTAGTGGAAGCGTCTGGAAAGGCGTGCGATACAGGGTGACAGCCCCGTACACAAAAATGCACATGCTGTGAGCTCGATGAGTAGGGCGGGACACGTGGTATCCTGTCTGAATATGGGGGGACCATCCTCCAAGGCTAAATACTCCTGACTGACCGATAGTGAACCAGTACCGTGAGGGAAAGGCGAAAAGAACCCCGGCGAGGGGAGTGAAAAAGAACCTGAAACCGTGTACGTACAAGCAGTGGGAGCACGCTTAGGCGTGTGACTGCGTACCTTTTGTATAATGGGTCAGCGACTTATATTCTGTAGCAAGGTTAACCGAATAGGGGAGCCGAAGGGAAACCGAGTCTTAACTGGGCGTTAAGTTGCAGGGTATAGACCCGAAACCCGGTGATCTAGCCATGGGCAGGTTGAAGGTTGGGTAACACTAACTGGAGGACCGAACCGACTAATGTTGAAAAATTAGCGGATGACTTGTGGCTGGGGGTGAAAGGCCAATCAAACCGGGAGATAGCTGGTTCTCCCCGAAAGCTATTTAGGTAGCGCCTCGTGAATTCATCTCCGGGGGTAGAGCACTGTTTCGGCAAGGGGGTCATCCCGACTTACCAACCCGATGCAAACTGCGAATACCGGAGCATGTTATCACGGAGACACACGGCGGGTGCTAACGTCCGTCGTTAAGAGGAAAACAACCCAGACTGCCATCTAAGGTCCCATAGTCATGATTAAGTGGGAAACGATGTGGGAAGGCACAGACAGCCAAGATGTTGGCTTAGAAGCAGCCATCATTTAAAGAAAGCGTAATAGCTCACTGGTCGAGTCGGCCTGCGCGGAAGATGTAACGGGCTAAACCATGCACCGAAGCTGCGGCAGCGACGCTTATGCGTTGTTGGGTAGGGAGCGTTCTGTAAGCCTGCGAAGGTGTGCTGTGAGGCATGCTGGAGGTATCAGAAGTGCGAATGCTGACATAAGTAACGATAAAGCGGGTGAAAAGCCCGCTCGCCGGAAGACCAAGGGTTCCTGTCCAACGTTAATCGGGGCAGGGTGAGTCGACCCTAAGGCGAGGCCGAAAGGCGTAGTCGATGGGAAACAGGTTAATATTCCTGTACTTGGTGTTACTGCGAAGGGGGACGGAGAAGGCTATGTTGGCCGGGCGACGGTTGTCCCGGTTTAAGCGTGTAGGCTGGTTTTCCGGCAAATCCGGAAAATCAAGGCTGAGGCGTGATGACGAGGCACTACGGTGCTGAAGCAACAAATGCCCTGCTTCCGTGAAAGCCTCTAAGCATCAGGTAACATCAAATCGTACCCCAAACCGACACAGGTGGTCAGGTAGAGAATACCAAGGCGCTTGAGAGAACTCGGGTGAAGGAACTAGGCAAAATGGTGCCGTAACTTCGGGAGAAGGCACGCTGATATGTAGGTGAAGCGACTTGCTCGTGGAGCTGAAATCAGTCGAAGATACCAGCTGGCTGCAACTGTTTATTAAAAACACAGCACTGTGCAAACACGAAAGTGGACGTATACGGTGTGACGCCTGCCCGGTGCCGGAAGGTTAATTGATGGGGTTAGCGCAAGCGAAGCTCTTGATCGAAGCCCCGGTAAACGGCGGCCGTAACTATAACGGTCCTAAGGTAGCGAAATTCCTTGTCGGGTAAGTTCCGACCTGCACGAATGACGTAATGATGTCCTCTGTCTCCACCCGAGACTCAGTGAAATTGAACTCGCTGTGAAGATGCAGTGTACCCGCGGCAAGACGGAAAGACCCCGTGAACCTTTACTATAGCTTGACACTGAACATTGAGCCTTGATGTGTAGGATAGGTGGGAGGCTTTGAAGTGTGGACGCCAGTCTGCATGGAGCCGACCTTGAAATACCACCCTTTAATGTTTGATGTTCTAACGTTGACCCGTAATCCGGGTTGCGGACAGTGTCTGGTGGGTAGTTTGACTGGGGCGGTCTCCTCCTAAAGAGTAACGGAGGAGCACGAAGGTTGGCTAATCTGGTCGGACATCAGGAGGTTAGTGCAATGGCATAAGCCAGCTTGACTGCGAGCGTGACGGCGCGAGCAGGTGCGAAAGCAGGTCATAGTGATCCGGTGGTTCTGAATGGAAGGGCCATCGCTCAACGGATAAAAGGTACCCGGGGATAACAGGCTGATACCGCCCAAGAGTTCATATCGACGGCGGTGTTTGGCACCTCGATGTCGGCTCATCACATCCTGGGCTGAAGTAGGTCCCAAGGGTATGGCTGTTCGCCATTTAAAGTGGTACGCGAGCTGGGTTTAGAACGTCGTGAGACAGTTCGGTCCCTATCTGCCGTGGGCGCTGGAGAACTGAGGGGGGCTGCTCCTAGTACGAGAGGACCGGAGTGGACGCATCACTGGTGTTCGGGTTGTCATGCCAATGGCACTGCCCGGTAGCTAAATGCGGAAGAGATAAGTGCTGAAAGCATCTAAGCACGAAACTTGCCCCGAGATGAGTTCTCCCTGACCCTTTAAGGGTCCTGAAGGAACGTTGAAGACGACGACGTTGATAGGCCGGGTGTGTAAGCGCAGCGATGCGTTGAGCTAACCGGTACTAATGAACCGTGAGGCTTAACCTTACAACGCCGAAGCTGTTTTGGCGGATGAGAGAAGATTTTCAGCCTGATACAGATTAAATCAGAACGCAGAAGCGGTCTGATAAAACAGAATTTGCCTGGCGGCCGTAGCGCGGTGGTCCCACCTGACCCCATGCCGAACTCAGAAGTGAAACGCCGTAGCGCCGATGGTAGTGTGGGGTCTCCCCATGCGAGAGTAGGGAACTGCCAGGCATCAAATTTAGCGTGCTGATATGGCTCAGTTGGTAGAGCGCACCCTTGGTAAGGGTGAGGTCCCCAGTTCGACTCTGGGTATCAGCACCACTTTTTAGGTTAAAGTTCGGCAGATTAGAAAAGAATTTGTCTGGCGGCAGTAGCGCGGTGGTCCCACCTGACCCCATGCCGAACTCAGAAGTGAAACGCCGTAGCGCCGATGGTAGTGTGGGGTCTCCCCATGCGAGAGTAGGGAACTGCCAGACATCAAATAAAACAAAAGGCTCAGTCGGAAGACTGGGCCTTTTGTTTTATCTGTTGTTTGTCGGTGAACACTCTCCCGAGTAGGACAAATCCGCCGGGAGCGGATTTGAACGTTGCGAAGCAACGGCCCGGAGGGTGGCGGGCAGGACGCCCGCCATAAACTGCCAGACATCAAATCAAGCGAAAGGCCATCCGAAAGGATGGCCTTTTTGCTTTTCGAACTAACATTCAATTAATGGATTACCTGCGATAAAAATGCCCTCGTACGCTCTGATTTAGGATGCGCAAAAAATTCATCAGGTGCAGCTTGCTCCACTATTTCCCCACGATCCATAAAAATTACCCGGTCAGCGACGGTTCGTGCAAACCCCATCTCATGTGTTACACACAACATTGTCATACCCGACTGCGCCAGCCCAATCATCGTATCCAGCACCTCTTTCACCATCTCAGGATCGAGCGCCGACGTTGGCTCATCAAACAACATAATTTTCGGCTTCATACACAGCGAACGCGCAATGGCAACGCGTTGCTGCTGACCACCTGAAATCTGTCCGGGAAACTTATGCGCATGTTCGGCAATTCTCACCCGCTCTAGGTAATGCACCGCCAGATCTTCAGCCTCTTTCTTAGGCATCTTGCGTACCCAAATCGGTGCCAGGGTACAGTTCTGTAAAACGGTCAGATGAGGGAAGAGATTGAAATGCTGAAAGACCATTCCCACTTCCTGCCTGACGCGCTCAATATTGCGGATATCTTCATTAAGTTCGATGCCATCTACCACGATCCGTCCCTGTTGATGTTCTTCCAGATGATTAATACAACGAATGGTTGTCGATTTACCGGAACCTGAAGGGCCACACAGAACGATCCGTTCTCCCGGTTGCACGGTTAAATTTATATTTTTCAAAACATGGAATTGTCCATACCATTTATTGACGTTTTCCAGCGTAATCATCGCGTTAGCAGGTTGCAGTAAAATTTGGCTCATAGTGTCCTCAATGCGGTGTACGCCCGGTGTTAAAACGTTTTTCCAGATACTGGCTATAGCGCGACATGCTGAAACAGAAGATCCAGTAGATCAGCGCGGCGAAAACATACCCTTCCGTCGACATACCCAACCAGGCGGGATCAACGGTTGCCTGCTGAACGCTACTGAAAAGATCGAACAACCCGATAATGATCACCAGGCTGGTATCTTTGAAGAGTGCGATGATGGTATTTACCAGCCCAGGAATTACCAGCTTCAACGCCTGTGGCAGAATAACCAGCCCCTGAGTTTTCCAGTAACCCAACGCCAGCGACTCTGCCGCTTCATATTGCCCTTTAGGCAGCGCCTGTAATCCACCTCGCACGACTTCCGCAACATATGCTGACTGAAACAGGATCACGCCAACCAGCGCGCGGATCAATTTGTCGATACTGGTGCCTTCTGCCATAAACAACGGCAGCATGACCGAAGACATAAACAGAACGGTAATCAGCGGCACGCCGCGCCAGAATTCGATAAAAATGACCGATAAGATACGCACAATCGGCATATGGGAGCGGCGACCTAACGCCAGTAAGATCCCCCACGGTAGCGCCCCCGCAATCCCAACTGATGCAATAATTAAAGTTAGCGTCAGCCCGCCCCATTGCCGGGTTTCAACCCGCTCAAGAGCAAAAAAACCGCCATACATCAGCCACCAGACAATCAGTGGGTAAATCACCGCCCAGGCCGCAATATAGCGACCGCGATGCGGGAGTATTTTCCAGAACATTGGTGCGATCGACACAAGCCCAATCAGTAATGCGAGGTTAATTCGCCAGCGTTGGTCGTGTGGGTAAAGCCCATACATAAACTGACCAAATCGTTCGTGGATGAAGACCCAACAGGCACCGGCTTTTGTGCAGTCGGCACGCGTTGAGCCAACCCAGTTAGCCTGCAAAAATGCCCAGTTCAGCAACGGTGGGATCAGTTCCCACATCAACCATATGCAGCCAATAGTCAGCAGGCTATTGCTCCAGCTGGAGAACAGATTTTTTCGCACCCACACCATCGCGCGGCTTGAGTTATGGCTCGCCGGGCGCGGGGGATGAGACAGCAATACTTTTGTCATCATGACTCCTTAGCGTTCAACGATCGCGATGCGGCGGTTATAGATATTCATCAGCAGCGAGATAGTCAGGCTGATAATCAGATAGACCGACATGGTCATGGCTATCGTCTCGATGGCTTGCCCCGTCTGATTCAGCACGGTGCCGGCAAACAGCGAAACCATATCGGGATAGCCAATAGCGGCGGCAAGAGAGGAGTTTTTGACGATGTTGAGATACTGGCTGGTTAACGGTGGAATAATCACCCGCAATGCCTGGGGAATAATGACCTGGCGTAGCGTAACCGGGTTGGGTAATCCCAGTGACCGAGCCGCTTCATGTTGACCATAAGGCACTGCCTGGATCCCAGCGCGGATAATCTCGGCGATAAATGCAGATGTATAAACCGAAAGTGCCAGCGTTAAGGCTGCCAGTTCAGGAATTAAAACCATCCCGCCGCGGAAGTTAAAGCCTCGTAGGGCTGGGACATCCCAGTGTAGTGCTGCGCCAAAAAGCCATTGCGCCAGTAAAGGCAAACCAATGATCAACACTGCGGCGATCGGCCAGGTGCGGCGCAGTTGTCCGGTCTTTATCTGGTATGTTTTATTAAAGCGGAATAGCCCAACAGAAAGGACTATAGCCATAACAACAGCCAGGATAAACGCAATAAATCCGTCTCCCAGCTGCGGTGACGGAATATAAAGCCCACGATTGCTCAAAAAGGCCAGATCAAACGCGCTCACAGCCTGGCGTGGTCCGGGCAAATTGCGCAACACGGCAAAGTACCAGAAGAAGATTTGCAGCAGCGGGGGAATATTACGGAAGATCTCAATATAAATTGTGGAAAGCTTTCGTAGCAGCCAGTTATCCGAAAGTCTCGCCAGACCGATAAAGAAGCCCAAAACAGAAGCGAACACAATACACAATGCAGAAACCAGTAGCGTATTGAGTAAGCCGACAATAAAAACGCGTCCGTAGGTGTCGCCCTGCTGGTAATCGATCAAATGCTGGACAATACCGAAGCCAGCGCCGCGATCCAGAAAGGCAAAACCTGAAGTAATGCCACGATTATTGAGATTCGTTACAGTGTTGTGAAATAACCAACCAACAATGCCGACAACAGCAACAACGGCAAGGATCTGGAATAACCAGGCGCGAACCGTAGGGTTGGCAAAAGAGAGTGAGCCTTTAACGGTTGAGCGGCGATGAGACATAGAAACCTCGGAAAGCATAACGCTGAAGAGAGCGCCGCCGTAGCGACGCTCGTTACCTCACACCGACTTAACGCACGGGCGGTGCGTACTGAATACCGCCGTTATTCCAGAGATTATTTTGCCCACGTTTAATTTTCAGCGGGCTTTCTGAACCTACGTTACGCTCAAAAATTTCCGAGTAGTTACCCACCTGTTTGATGATGTTATAGGCCCATTTATTATCCAGCTTCAGATCCTTGCCGTAATCGCCTTCTTTACCCAGCAGATGTGCCATATCAGGCGTTGCTGGATTAGCCGCTTTTTCATCGACGTTCTGGGAATTGATGCCCATCTCTTCAGCATTCAGCATGGCGAAAAGCGTCCAGCGTACAATCGAGAACCATTCATCATCGCCACGACGAACTACCGGACCAAGCGGTTCTTTTGAGATAACTTCCGGTAAGACAATCCATTCAGCTGGGTTGCTTAATTTGATGCGCAGGGCATACAGTTGTGATTGATCCGAGGCCAGCGTATCGCAGCGACCAGATTCCAGTGCCTTCGCTGATTCGTCAGAGCGATCGAAAGTCACCGGTGTGTACTTCATATTGTTTGCCTTGAAGTAGTCGGCGACGTTGAGTTCGGTATCAGTACCCGCCTGAATACAGACGGTAGCGCCATCCAGTTCTTTCGCGCTTTTTAGCCCCGCTTTATCGTGCGTCAGGAAGCCAATGCCGTCGTAATAAGTGACGCCGGTAAATGCCATTCCCATCCCGGCATCGCGAGATGAAGTCCAGGTCGTATTACGGGAGAGCAAATCCACCTCCCCTGACTGTAAAGCGGTGAAGCGTTCTTTTGCAGTGAGCGGGGTATATTTCACTTTCGTGTCGTCACCAAATACAGCAGCGGCAACACCACGACAAATATCAACATCAATACCTGAAAACTTACCGTCAGCATCGGCATAAGAGAACCCAGGTAATCCATCACTGATCCCGCATTGCACAAAACCTTTTTTCTGAACGGCATCAAGCGTCGCGCCAGCAGCGCCTGATTTGCAACGGCAAGCAGCACGCTGGCGGCAGCCAGTGTGGCTATCATCATCTTTTTCATAATGCTTCCTGTGAGGCGAAAATTATCGTTATAGGACGTTTGGGAAACGTCTTTTACCTGTCTGTGGCCATCCTCTTATAAGCAAAAGTAGTGCCAGCTTTTGCGCACGATTTCGCGTCGCAATAAGCTGAGTGTAGACAGGAAATAATAAAAACAGCGCCCCGCAATGGTGCGAAAATGAAACATGCGCCACATTTTGGCGCAAAATATTTACGCGTGTTTTACTAAGCAGAATAATGATTGTTAGCGTGAGTATATTTCTGGTGGGAAGTGTGAAAATTAAATTGATGCGTTATTTCGAAAGCAGCGAAATAACGCGATGTAACATGCTAAATCAGCAGGGAATTACCCAGCAGAATATAGCAATATTTTATCTTATGGAGAGATACTGTATCGTTAAAAAGAGCGCGGAACTCCGCGCCCTGTTCAGTTATTTCGATAGAGCGATGATCCCCATCGTCAGGCCAGCAACAGCAGCTGCCCCGCCGGCAATAGCCCCAGCCGTTTCCCAGTTATCCTGAGTCGTGCCTTTCATACAGGTATTGGTGTGAACCAGACGACCCTGATCGTCATAAACCGGAACGCAGGGCGAATCGTGAGCACAGCCCGCCAGCAATGCGGTGAGCAATGCCACAGGAATTAATCTTTTCATGGTGTTACCTCAGTAATAAACGCTAACGCTTAATAAGTTAACTCTCTTATTAACGAGCTGAATGCCATTTTATCACCGGAGGTTATAAATCTTGCGGAATGAATAATGACAAATTATGTGAATTGTAAAAATAGTGAAGGGAGCGGGAACTATAGAAAGCTTTTAAAGAGTGAGCAGAAGAATATCTTATTAATTTTTATGGGTTTCACTGGAAATAATAAAGGCACCCGAAAGCGCCTTTATGTTTCTGATTTATCCTTTAAAGCAACGGCGGATCACCACAAAGAACACCGGTACGAAGAAGATTGCCAGCAACGTTGCAGAGACCATTCCTCCCATTACCCCGATACCCACAGCGTTCTGCGCGCCACTGCCGGCACCGTTACTGATAGCTAGCGGTAATACGCCGAGAATAAAGGCGAGAGAGGTCATCAGGATAGGACGCAGACGCATACGTACTGCCATCAGTGTCGCTTCAACAACACCTTTACCCTCTTTCTCCATGAGATCTTTAGCGAACTCAACGATCAAAATAGCGTTTTTGGCCGACAAGCCAATTGTCGTTAGCAAGCCCACCATAAAGTAGACGTCATTTTTTTGATTAAAGAGTGTCGCCGCCAGCAGCACGCCGACAATCCCTAACGGCACTACCAACATAACCGAGACAGGAATTGACCAGCTTTCATAGAGTGCAGCAAGGCACAGGAAAACAACCACAAAGGAAATTGCTACCAGAGCGGGAGCCTGGTTTCCCGATAAGCGTTCCTGATACGACATACCCGTCCAGTCATAACCAATGCCCGCAGGTAATTTTGACGCAAGGTTTTCCATCAACGCCATGGCATCGCCGGAACTGGTTCCTGGCGCGGCTTCCCCCTGAATCTCCATTGACGGCAGACCGTTGTAGCGTTCCAGTCGCGGAGAGCCATACACCCAATGTGAAGTGGTAAAGGCCGAGAATGGCACCATTTCGCCGTTGGCGCTGCGGACATAAAGTTTATCGACATCTTCTGGCAGCATACGGAATTTGGCATCCGCCTGAACATACAACTTTTTCACGCGGCCACGGTCGATGAAGTCGTTAACGTAAGTCCCACCCAGCGCCGTTGAAATGGTCTGATTGATGTCAGAAAGTGAAACACCTAATGCCTGCGCCTTTTCCTGGTCAACTTCCAGTTTAAACTGCGCGGTGTCTTCCAGGCCATTAGGGCGCACGCTGACTAAGCTGGCAGGATGTTGCGCCGCCATACCAAGCAACTGGTTACGGGCCTGGGTTAGGGCATCGTGACCCAGCCCAGCCTGATCAATTAACTCAAAGTCGAAACCCGTTGCCGTGCCCAGTTCAACAATGGCTGGCATATTGAATGGAATGACAAAACCGTCGCGGATCTTGCCCAATTCCATTTTGGCACGATGGATTACCGCTTCCGCACTGTTTTCGTCACCATTACGCTCTTCCCACGGTTTCAGACTGACGAAGGCCATACCGGCGTTTTGTGCCTGGCCGCTGAAGCTAAAGCCGTTAACCGTAAAGACACTTTCAACGTTCGCTTTCTCGTTCTTCAGATAGTAATCCGTAACTTGATCCAACACTTTTTGCGTCCGCTCTTGCGTCGCGCCAGCGGGTAACTGAATCATGGTCAGAAAGACACCCTGATCCTCTTCAGGTAAGAAGGAAGACGGAAGACGTAAAAACAACACCACCATTCCTGCAACAATCAGCGCATAGATCAGTAAATATCGTCCTGTGGATCCGAGGATTTTGCCGACGCTGTTGGTGTAGTGGTTAACGCTATGATCGAAGGTGGTATTAAACCAACCGAAGAAACCGCCCTTATTTTCGTGATGCTCAGCAGAGACGGGTTTAAGCAGCGTTGCACATAACGCAGGGGTAAGAATCAATGCCACCAGAACAGAAAGCGCCATTGCCGAAACGATGGTGATAGAGAACTGGCGATAAATTGCCCCAGTAGAACCGCCGAAGAATGCCATCGGAATAAATACCGCTGACAGCACCATCGCGATACCCACCAGTGCGCCCTGAATTTGCGACATCGATTTTTCCGTCGCTTCTTTTGGCGGGAGCTTATCCTCCATCATCACGCGCTCGACGTTCTCCACCACCACTATCGCATCATCGACGAGCAGCCCGATGGCAAGCACCATCCCGAACATCGTTAGTGTGTTGATGGAGTAACCAAAAGCGGCGAGGATGGCAAACGTCCCTAACAACACCACGGGTACCGCAATGGTGGGGATCAGCGTTGCTCGCATATTCTGCAAGAACAGATACATCACCAGGAACACCAGCATAATGGCTTCGAACAGCGTTTTTACCACTTCGTGAATAGAAAGCTGGACGAATGGCGTGGTGTCATAAGGGTAGAGAACCTTCATTCCCTGCGGGAAGAATGGCTGTAATTCCGCCAGTTTTGCCTTAATGGCTTTCGCGGTATCGAGAGCATTCGCGCCGGTTGCCAGCTTAATCCCCAGGCCCGCCGCCGGTTTTCCGTTGATACGAGCGATAACGTTATAGTTTTCACCGCCAAGTTCAACCCGTGCGACATCTTTCAGGCGTACCACCGAGCCGTCACTGTTTACGCGCAGGGTCACTTTGCCGAATTCTTCCGGATTTTTAAACCGCGTCTGAGCAATAATCGAGGCGTTCAATTGTTGCCCTGGTAACGCTGGCGTTCCGCCCAACTGTCCGGCAGCGATCTGATCGTTCTGTACCTTCAACTGGTTAATCACATCAACCGGTGTCAGTTTATATTTGTTTAGCAGATCGGCATCCAGCCAGATACGCATCGCATACTGTGCGCCGAAAAGCTGTACGTCACCGACGCCATTCAGACGGCTAAGCGTATCTTTAACGTTAGAGGCCACATAGTCCGAGATATCGTCCTGTGTGGTGCCTGGGTTATCAGAGACAAAGCCCGCCACCATCAAATAGCTGCTACTGGACTTTTCAACACTGATCCCCTGCTGCTGAACCTCCTGCGGCAGCAACGGCGTGGCGAGCTGGAGTTTGTTCTGCACCTGCACTTGCGCGATATCAGGATCGGTCCCGGACTGGAAGGTAAGGGTAATTGTCACGCTACCGGCGGAATCGCTGGTGGAGGACATATACATCAGGTTATCGATACCGTTCATATTCTGTTCGATAACCTGCGTCACCGTATCCTGCACGGTCTGCGCATCAGCGCCCGGATAGTTTGCTGAAACAGAAACCGCAGGCGGTGCAATTGTTGGATACTGAGCGACGGGCAATTGTAGGATCGCCAGTGCGCCCGCCATCATCAGAATAATGGCCAGCACCCATGCAAATATCGGTCGTCGAATAAAAAAGTTTGCCATGTCAGATTACCTTACTTCGATGCAGTATCTGCGGGGGTATCGGTAGTGGCTTTAACCTGCTCTCCCGGACGCGCTTTTTGCAGGCCGCTGACAATGACTTGATCGCCAGATTTCAGTCCTTCACTAATCAACCATTTATCGCCAATCGCCTGACTGGCAACGACAGGGCGCGCTTCAACCTGACTTTTATCGTTAACAATCAGCACGGTTGCATCACCACGCGGTGTGCGGCTAACGCCTTGTTGCGGGATAAGAATGGCGTCAGGTTGGACGCCTTCATCAATCCGTGCACGCACAAACATACCCGGCAAAAGCGTATGTTGCGGGTTAGGGAAGACAGCACGTAGGGTTATGGAGCCGGTGCTTTCATCAACGGTCACATCGGAGAATTGCAGCGTACCTTTCAGGGGATAGGTTTGACCGTTTTCCATGACCAACTCTACGTTGCTGGTGGCGTTTTCCTTATGCAAATTTCCTTGCTCTACGGATTGCTTCAGCCTCATAAAATCGTTGCTGGATTGGGTCACATCAACGTAGATAGGATCGAGCTGCTGGACAGTCGCCAGTTCAGTCGTTTGCCCATTAGTGACAAGAGCGCCTTCGGTCACAGTCGATTTGCCGATACGTCCGCTAATTGGCGCAGTGACTTTGGTATAAGCAAGATTGATGCGAGCGCTTTCGACTGTGGCTTTTGCGGCAATCACGGCGGCATCGGCCTGACGAGCATCAGCAATGGCCTGGTCGTACTCCTGCTGGCTGATGTATTTCGTACCCACGAGCGGAACGTAACGTTTTACCGTCAAATGCGCGATGGCGGCGGCGGCTTCACTTTTCGCCAGTTCGCCTTTCGCGCTGTCATAATTTGCCTGATAGGTCGCGGGATCGATCTGGTACAGGGACTGGCCTGCTTGCACATCGCTGCCTTCAGTGAAATTGCGATTCAGTACGATCCCGCTAACCTGTGGGCGAACTTCGGCTATACGATAAGCATTGGTGCGGCCTGGTAATTCAGTCTTAACTTCTAACGGGGCCGTTTTTACAATATGAACGGTAACCTGCGGTTCACCGACGTGAGCTTTCTCTTCTCCCTTATCGTTACAACCGGCGATTAAAGCCGCGGAGATCAGAATAAAGGAGGGCAGGAGGAAAAACCTGGCATGTTTCGTCATTACTATTCCTCAAAAAACCAAAAGCGCGTTATTTACCCAAAAAGGCAACGCGTTAACTCGCAGAAAGAAAAATACAGTTCGCTATCCTACAAATTATCATTCGTCGATGTAAGGAATAGTTATGAATACAGGCATCTCAAGGCACATAAACACAAAAAAAGATTAATATTCTACTGTTTTATTTTGACGCGGGTTGAAAGAGGCAGAATTAAAACCTCGTAAATTGAAATATATATTGATGTAGTGAATGTATCTTAGGTAAATAATATATATTATTTATTTAACGATTTATAGCAACTCAATATTAGCCTCTCGTATAAATACACATTAGGTGATAGATTAACCTTCGCTATTTTCTCACTCTGTGTCGAATATATTTATTTCCTGAATAATTAATCATGGCAAAAAGAACCAAAGCCGAAGCTCTGAAGACCCGGCAAGAACTGATTGAAACTGCCATCGCCCAGTTTGCGCAGCATGGCGTAAGCAAGACGACGCTCAACGACATTGCCGACGCCGCTAACGTTACGCGTGGCGCTATCTACTGGCACTTCGAAAACAAGACTCAACTGTTTAATGAGATGTGGTTGCAACAGCCTTCATTGCGGGAGTTAATCCAGGAACACTTGACGGCTGGATTAGAGCATGACCCGTTTCAACAATTGCGTGAAAAATTGATTGTCGGCTTGCAATATATTGCCAAAATTCCCCGCCAGCAGGCGTTGCTGAAAATCTTATATCACAAATGTGAATTTAATGATGAGATGCTGGCCGAGGGAGTGATACGCGAAAAGATGGGCTTTAATCCGCAGACTCTCCGCGAAGTATTGCAGGCGTGTCAGCAACAAGGTTGTGTAGCAAATAACCTCGATTTAGATGTTGTGATGATTATTATTGATGGTGCCTTCAGCGGAATTGTTCAAAACTGGTTAATGAATATGGCGGGTTATGATCTTTATAAACAAGCCCCCGCTCTGGTCGATAACGTATTAAGAATGTTCATGCCAGATGAAAACATAACGAAATTAATTCATCAAACGAATGAATTAAGTGTCATGTAAATTCACATTCTGTCCTGAAAATTCAGTTCGTCACAGTTAACCAGTTTTAGTGGATTAACTGAGTTCATATTGCGGCATTTGTCTGTTTCTGTTGCCAGCAGTTCAATCCACTGCATCAGTAAAGTATCAAACAGAAAAACGAAGACAGCGAAAACGACGAGCCACCAATACTTGCGAATCATTACCTGAGCCTGTGCATGTTTAACCAAGTCTGGCAGGAAATATACACGAAATGAATAATCTGAAAACCAGGCTTACACATCCTTTACTTTGTAATGAGATCGGGGTCAACTTCGCTTAACCGGCTTCGTTTTGACAGGTTGCCGGTCTTTCTTTTTTTCACTTTCGCCAGTTCTTCCGCAGAGTAATGCGACGCGACATCCAGCCGTCGAAGCCCCATTTTGATGTACTCGCTGTTGATCTCAATACCAATGAATTTTCGTCCGCTGGCGATGGCTACGGCACCGGTAGTAAAGCTACCAGCAAACGGGTCGAGAACGATATCGCCTGGGTTGGAAGAGGCGAGAATAATGCGTTTCAGTAAGGCTTCCGGTTTTTGCGTCGGGTGGTTTTCATATTCATCCATCAAATAACGCACGCGCGGAAAATCCCAAACGTTACCCGGTACTTTTTGATGATTGTAAGGCTGTGGAGGATTTTTGCGATAATCGATCAACGCGCGCTGCGATCCGGTTTTGGCTTCTACCAGAATAGCATCACCGTTGAATGTGTAGTTCTTTGCGTCTTTCACCATCATCAGGATGGGTTCGTACATGGAGCCGTAGTGTTTTTTCGCCTGCACTCCAGAACTGTCATATGACCAGACGATGCGACTTTTGATGGTAAAAAGATCCGGCGGGGACTGTTCGGCAAGCGCATCACCGTGAATAATGGTCTTAGCTTCATTACCAAACCGGGTCGGTTCACATCCTGTTCTCATGGTCACTCCCTTTGTGACACCTATAAAAAAGGCGCTTCCCCATGCCGAGTAGCAGCATTTAGCTAACCTTCAGCCGTATTTTTTCAATTTTTACGCAGCGTACCACGGTTGATGCATCTCAGCGCAGCACGGGTCTGGTTACACGGGTGTATCACATCCAACAGGGGCTGTTCCTTCATTCAGTTGACCATTCAGTTGAGCAAAATAGTTCTTCAGTGCCTGTTTAACCGAGTCACGCAGGGGTTTTTGGGTTACCTGATCCTGAGAGTTAACGGTAGAAACGGTCAGTACGTCAGAATTTACGCGTTGTTCGAACATAGTTCTGTCAGCTCTTTATTTCTGTTTACGCAAAATTTTCGAAGTATGCCTCCAACGCCTCCAGCTGTTCGCTGGCATCCTCAATGGCGTTGAATGTGCGCCGAAACTGGTCATTTGGAGCGTGTTCCTGGAGATACCAGGAAACGTGTTTACGTGCAATTCGGTACCCTTTTGCCGGACCATAAAAGTCATGCAGTTCCCGAACGTGCGCGCAAAGCAAGCGCTTAACCTCTGCCAAAGGCAGCGGGGGCAGCAACTCCCCAGTGTCCAGATAATGCTGGATTTCCCGAAAGATCCAGGGTCTTCCCTGAGCTGCGCGGCCTATCATCAGGGCATCCGCCCCTGTATAGTCGAGCACAGCTCTGGCTTTAAGCGGGTCAGTAATGTCGCCATTCGCGATAACCGGAATGGAAACTTTCTGCTTAACTGCCCGAATACTGTCGTACTCAGCTTCTCCATTGAACAAACAGGCGCGTGTACGGCCATGAATGGTCAGAGCCTGAATGCCACAGTCTTCAGCCAGTTGGGCAATCTCTTCGCAGTTACGGTGTTCCGGTGCCCAGCCGGTGCGAATCTTCAGGGTAACAGGAACGTCCACTGCATTGACGACCTCGGTAAGGATCGATTTAACGACATCCGGGTACTGCAAGAGGGCTGAACCTGCGAGCTTGCGATTCACTTTTTTAGCCGGGCAACCCATATTGATATCAATAATCTGGGCACCGCTTTCCACGTTAATACGTGCTGCATCTGCCATTTCTTTCGGATCGCTACCAGCAATTTGCACGGTGCGAATACCGGGTTCATCAATGTGCACCATCCGTAAACGAGATTTGTCGCTTTCCCAAACCTGTGGGTTAGAAGACATCATCTCGGATACTGTCAATCCGGCTCCCATCTCGTAGCACAACGTCCGAAAAGGTCTGTCTGTAATGCCAGCCATGGGCGCTGCGATCAGGCGATTTCTGAGCTGATATTGTCCGATGCGCATGAGTTAAGAAATGACCATACTGTGACTGCAAGGCGGCGTATATTACGCATTTTTTGCACGAGATGAAAGGCCAAACTTTGACCAATCCTCTGAGATGGATCAAAGAATTGCATTTAAAATGAGCGTGGTGCGATAATTACTCATAAAAATCATCATATTAGAAAATAGTGACTAAAATTTACACTCAAAGAAATTTGAGTAAGTTCTCAATTTTTCTTTATGAATGAAAATTTTGGCACGCAAATTTGCGTAAATAATCGGCAAATTTACGTGCCTTTTGTGAGCTTGCTCGCACTTCGCCCCGCGTCACCCTACGGCGATGCGAAGGTTAATTCTTACGACCGGTAATACGGCACCACTCTTCTTTTTCCACGACCGGGTCCAGTGCGAAGCTATCGGCATAAGCTTCACAAACGCTCTCTGCCTGGCTTGCCAGAATACCGGAAAGGCCCAGCAAACCGCCTGAAACCGGCAGGACGCTGATTAACGGTGCCAGTTCACGTAATGGGCCTGCAAGGATGTTAGCGACCACCACGTCGGCTTTCATTTCTTCTGGCTGATCTTTCGGTAAGTAGAGTTCCAGACGGTCAGAAACGCCATTACGTTCGGCGTTATCGCGGCTGGCCTGAATCGCCTGCGGATCGATATCAATACCAATGGCTTTTGCTGCACCCAGTTTCAGCGCCGCGATCGCCAGAATGCCGGAACCACAGCCAAAGTCGATGACTGTTTTACCGGTTAAATCGAGGCTGTCGAGCCATTGCAGGCACAGAGAGGTGGTTGGATGGGTACCCGTACCAAACGCCAGCCCTGGATCTAACATCACGTTGACGGCGTTTTCGTCCGGCACATCACGCCAGCTAGGGCAGATCCACAGTCGTTCACCAAAGCGCATCGGGTGGAAATTATCCATCCATTCGCGCTCCCAGTCTTTATCTTCTAGTTGTTCGATTTTATGCGCGAAGCCTGCGCCGAGCAGCGGATGGTTTTCCAGAATCGCCACCACGTCGTTCATATCGGTTTCAGCGTCGAACAGACCAATCACATCGGTGTCGCCCCACAGGCGCGTTTCGCCCGGCAGCGGTTCAAATACTGGCGTATCGTGGGTATCCTGAAAAGTGATAGAAACGGCACCCGCTTCCATCAGCGCATCGCTAAGATCTTCCGCGTTCGCGCCGGTGGTGTTCAGTTTCAGTTGGATCCAAGGCATGGCAAAACTCTTTATTTATCAGTAGTCAAAACGGTAGCTTGCGGGACGGATGTACCGAAACGGTTTCCGACCAGGAAAGCCAGCAAACTTAGTAGTAACGAGGGCACGATAGGGTGGAAGCCCAGGTACTGAATATTCAGCGTCGCGAGTACGGCATACAGCACGCCGCCAACGATCATCGCACTTAGCGCGCCTTTGGCGTTGGCGCGTTCCCAGTAAAGACCCAGCACCAGCGGCCACAGGAAAACGGCTTCCAGCCCACCGAAGGCCAACAAATTCAGCCAGATGATCATTTCTGGCGGCTTCCAGGCGGCAAGCAGCAGCAACGCGCCGAGAACTAACGTAATTACCGCCGACATCCGCTTCAGACGCGTCTCGTTTTGCATTTGATCCGGACGGATATTCAGATAGAGATCTTTAATGATCGTAGCGGAACTTTGCAGCAGTTGGGCGTTAATTGTCGACATGATCGCAGCCATCGGTGCAGCCAGGAAGATCCCGGCAGCAAACGGTGGCAGCACTTTTACCATTAACGTTGGGATCACCAGGTCCGGTACGGTGAGATCGGGGATCACCGCCCGACCTAACGCTCCGGCCAGGTGCATACCGAACATCAGAATTGCGACCACAATCGTACCGATGATGATCCCCCGATGTACGGCTTTGCTGTCTTTATAAGAGATACAGCGCACCGCAGTATGCGGCAGGCCAATCACGCCAAAACACACCAGTACCCAGAACGACGTCATAAAGGCAGGCGACAGAATATCGTCAGCGCCTTGTGGCGTAACCAGTTGCGGATCGATGGTTTGCAAGGTCTGTACTGCGTTACTTAAGCCGCCAGCGGCATGTACTACGCCAATAAGCAGCACAACGGTGCCAATCAGCATCACAAGCCCTTGCATGGTGTCGTTCAGCACGCTGGCGCGAAAGCCACCAAAGGCGGTATATAACGCAATGCTGATACCAAAAATCAGCAGCCCGGTTTCATAAGGAATACCCGCCGCGGTTTCCAGCAGGCGCGCACCGCCGATAAACTGCACGGTCATCGCACCAACGAACGCAACCAGCAAACTCAAACTCGCCAGCCACACCAGAAGACGACTCTGGTAGCGGGCAAACAGCATATCGTTCAGCGTCACTGCATTGTAGCGGCGCGCAAGAATCGCAAACTTCTTGCCGAGAATACCGAGTGAAAGCCAGACTGCAGGAAGCTGAATCATCGCCAGCAATACCCAGCCCAGCCCGTATTTATAAGCAGCTCCTGGCCCGCCGATAAACGAACTGGCACTGATATAGGTCGCGGTGAGCGTCATCGCCAGCACAATACCGCCCATAGAGCGGCTGCCGAGGAAATACTCATTAAGGAAGGTGCCGGTGCTCCGTTTACGCATCGCATAAACCGAGATACCGAACACCACCACCAGATAGGCGACCAGCGGTAGAATTACTTCAAGCTGCATCGTCATCCTCCAGTGGGATATCGCGATAGATAAATTTCACCATCGCCCAGCACAGTCCAATAAACAGCAGCGGCGTCAGGATGCAGGCCATCTCAAACCAGCGCGGAAAGCCGGTAAAACCGGGGGCAACGCCAGATAAGTAAGCGGCTACTAACCAAACTGCCAGATACAAAAGGGTCAGCCCCAGCGCCCAGCGCGCCTCTTTATGGGCCTGAACAAAACGAGTGTCCATTTTTTGTCCCTGATGGGTGAAGAAAGCGGGGATTGTACCTTATGGGGGTTGTCGATCCCCAGTAATAAAAAAGGCCGGAAAATCCGGCCTTTTGACGCTTTAGCAGTCTTATTTTTCCTGAAGACCGAGTTTTTTCTCCAGATAGTGGATGTTAGTGCCACCATGCTGGAAGTTCTCGTCATTCATGATGCGGATCTGCAGATCAACGTTGGTTTTGATACCGTCGATGATCAGCTCCTGCAGCGCATTCTTCATGCGGGCAATCGCCACGTCACGGTTTTCACCGTAGCAAATCAGCTTACCGATCATTGAGTCATAGTACGGCGGTACGGTGTAGCCCGCGTAGATATGAGACTCCCAACGTACGCCAAAACCGCCAGGTGCGTGGAAACGGGTGATTTTGCCCGGACTTGGCAGGAAGGTGTTCGGATCTTCGGCGTTGATACGACATTCCACCGCATGGCCGCGAACGTGAACTTCTTCTTGCTTGATCGACAGCGGTTGACCGGCAGCGATACGCAGCTGTTCTTTGATCAGGTCAACGCCGGTGATCATTTCTGTAACCGGGTGTTCTACCTGAATACGGGTGTTCATTTCGATGAAATAGAACTCGCCGTTTTCGAACAGGAACTCGAAAGTACCTGCACCGCGATAGCCGATATCAACACACGCTTTAGCGCAACGTTCGCCGATGTAGCGACGCAGTTCCGGGGTAATGCCCGGTGCTGGCGCTTCTTCGACCACTTTCTGGTGGCGGCGTTGCATGGAGCAGTCACGTTCCGCCAGATAGATAGCGTTGCCCTGACCGTCAGCCAGTACCTGAATCTCGACGTGGCGAGGATTTTCCAGGTATTTCTCCATGTAAACCATATCGTTGCTGAAAGCAGCTTTCGCTTCCGCACGGGTCATGGAGATGGATTGTGCCAGTTCAGCGTCGCCGCGCACTACGCGCATACCGCGACCGCCGCCGCCGCCGGAGGCTTTGATAATCACCGGATAACCAATGCGTTTAGCAATGGCACGGTTTTTATCCATATCGTCGCCCAGCGGGCCGTCAGAACCCGGTACGCAAGGGACGCCCGCTTTTTTCATCGCCGCGATTGCGGATACTTTGTCGCCCATCAGGCGAATGGTTTCTGCTTTCGGGCCAATGAAGATAAAGCCGGAGCGTTCAACCTGCTCGGCAAAGTTGGCGTTCTCGGAGAGGAAGCCGTAACCCGGATGGATTGCTACTGCGCCGGTGATTTCAGCGGCGCTGATGATTGCCGGGATGTTCAGATAACTTTTTACTGACGGAGCAGGGCCAATACAGACCGTTTCATCTGCCAGTAATACGTGTTTTAGATCGCGATCCGCGCTGGAGTGCACAGCGACAGTCTTGATGCCCAGTTCTTTACAGGCACGAAGAATACGCAATGCAATCTCGCCGCGGTTGGCAATAACAATTTTATCCAGCATGTTCGCCTCGTTACTCGATGACGACCAGCGGCTCGTCAAATTCTACCGGTTGTCCACTTTCGACCAGAATTGCTTTCACGGTACCGGATTTGTCCGCTTCGATCTGGTTCATCATTTTCATGGCTTCAACGATGCACAGGGTATCGCCCACGTTGACTTTCTGACCCACTTCGATGAACGCTTTTGCGTCCGGGCTTGGGGTGCGGTAGAAAGTACCAACCATCGGGGAACGTACGATGTGACCACTGATTTCCGCTGCTGCTGGCGCTTCCATGGAAGGAACGGTCGCCGGAGCGGCTGCGTTAGATTGAGCTGGCTGCTGCATCATTGGTGCAGCGTAAGCTTGTTGCATCACAGGGAAACTTGCGGCAGGAGCTGCACGGCTAATGCGTACTGACTCTTCGCCTTCAGAAATTTCCAGTTCGGAGATGCCTGATTCTTCAACCAGCTCGATCAGTTTTTTTAATCTTACGAATATCCATGAGTGGGTTCCGTACTCTTTGTTTAGTGTGATTGTGACAGGCGTTTCACCGCCGTCTGTAAAGCGTATGCCCCGACAGCTGTATGCATAGCGATAAATTCCAGCAGGCCGGGACGCCGGTCTATTTTGCCCCAGAGTGTCAATGTTAGACTTGACGGACATTGTGCAGCGATCTGCTGCTATCCTCCGGCAAAAAACAAAATATACCTTCGTTGCGCCAATGTCACCTTTTCCGCAGCGCAAAAACTGCGTCAGGGAGGACGAGGTCGCACATTATAACGATTTCGTAGCAATTGGCAGCTAAATACTGGTCTTATCAGGGAAGATAATCAACAGCTAACATGTAAATAACCTTCAACACCGTGTAATTTGCAACAAGCCGCACAATTCACGAAATTAGCGCCATCATCGACGGAACTTCTTATAACGTAAGGTGAAAAGCTGAAAAGCCAGCCCTGCGAAGATGAGGGGCTGCAATGAGATAATCTTCACAGACCACAAATAATGTAGGGATGCCAGGATCGCGACAAGATAGACGACATTACGCAGCGGTTGCTGGGGATTACCCAATTTTCACTGCATCGTCTGGATAGATGTGAATGCTAAAGCACGCAAAATTAACCGATTGACAATGCTCAGCATTAAATAGGTTCGAGTGATTAATTTGTAGTCAAACAAAATCAGATTATTCACCCCATGGTACCAGAAATAAGTAAGGGGCTAAGCGTAGCGTCGCCCAGGCAAAGCAACATAAACCTAACAGGCGACGGAGGCGTATCAATAATAGCTGTTTAGTGGAGTATCAATGCGCATCAATTTGTGGTCAGTCGAAATCATGACTTTCCAGTTTGGATGATGTTGTATAACTTCCTGACCAAGGTGTTCGACGAAAGCTGTCCGGCTAACCGCTTTTCCCGTTAACCGATTGAATAATGATTTCAAAATGAGTTCCCTCTCTTATTATTCCCTGCTAAATGGTTAGTTAACCTTCACCAGCGTGCGACCCTGGATCTGGTTATTAATGATGGCCTCGGCAAAGTTCGGTGCCTCTGACAGAGATATCTCTTTTGCCGCCTGGGTATAGAATGATTCCGGTAAATCGGCGACCAGTCGCTGCCAGGCTTGTGCGCGGCGTTCTGGTGGCGTCATTACTGAATCCACCCCTTGCAAACGGACATTACGCAGAATAAATGGCATGACCGTGGTTGGCAGAGTAAAACCACCCGCCAGACCACAGGCCGCCACGCAGCCGCCGTAATTCATTTGCGCCAGCACTTTTGCCAGCACTTTGTCGCCAACGGTGTCAATTGCCCCAGCCCAGACTTGTTTTTCCAGAGGACGGGATTCGGCAAACTCATCACGAGGGAGAACACGGCTAGCACCTAAACTTTTCAGATATTCATGGGTACTTTCGCGACCGGAAACGGCAACGACCTGATAACCCAACTTATGCAGCAGCGCCACGGCGGTACTGCCGACGCCACCACTGGCACCCGTCACGACAATCTCCCCGTCCTGCGGGCGAACACCGGCATCTTCCAGCGCCATCACACACAGCATGGCGGTAAAACCGGCAGTACCGATAATCATTGCTTTACGCGCGTCCAGCCCTTGCGGCATGGCAACCAGCCAGTCACCTTTCACTCGCGCCTGCTCCGCCAGCCCACCCCAGTGGTTTTCACCAACGCCCCAGCCAGTGAGTAACACCTCCTGACCGGCATGAAAACGCGGATCTTCGCTGGTGCGTACAGTTCCGGCAAAATCGATCCCAGGAATCATCGGAAAATTACGGATGATTTTTCCCTTACCGGTAATCGCCAGCGCATCTTTATAGTTCAGGCTCGACCAGTGAACATCGACCGTGACATCGCCCTCCGGCAGGCGACTTTCGTCCAGAGTCTGTACTGATGCGAGAGTTTTGCCGTCCTGCTGTTCTAAAAGTAACGCCTGCATAAGTGGTCCTCATGTGCATGATGGATTGGAAAATAATTTCTGAAGACTATACTCGCTAATGGAAAAGCAAAGCCGATGAAGCGCAATAAATTGCGAGATAAATCTGATTTGCTAGTATGCCCGCTTCCTCACTATCGGAGTTAACACAAGGATGAGATTAACGACGAAATTTTCGGCCTTTGTTACGCTGCTCACCGGGTTAACAATTTTTTGTGACTTTGCTGGGCTGTTCGCTAAGTTTCTACAACGCCATTCAGTATAAGTTTAGTCATCGCGTTCAGGCGGTGGCGACGGCGATTGATACCCACCTTGTGTCGAATGACTTCAGCGTATTAAGGCCACAAATTACCGAATTAATGATGTCGGCAGATATCGTTCGTGTAGACCTGCTCCATGGTGATAAACAGGTTTATACCCTGGCCAGAAATGGTAGTTATCGTCCAGTTGGCTCCAGCGATCTGTTTCGCGAACTGAGCGTTCCGTTGATAAAGCATCCGGGGATGTCGTTGCGTCTGGTTTATCAGGATCCGATGGGCAACTATTTCCATTCGTTGATGACCACCGCGCCGCTCACGGGGGCGATTGGCTTTATCATTGTTATGCTCTTCCTGGCGGTACGCTGGTTACAACGGCAACTTGCCGGGCAAGAATTGCTGGAAACCCGGGCTACTCGTATCTTAAACGGTGAGCGTGGCTCTAATGTGTTGGGAACCATCTATGAATGGCCGCCCAGAACCAGCAGTGCGCTGGATACGCTGCTTCGTGAAATTCAGAACGCACGCGAACAACACAGCCGTCTTGATACGCTGATCCGCTCTTATGCCGCCCAGGACGTGAAAACCGGCCTCAATAACCGACTCTTTTTCGATAATCAGTTAGCAACGTTACTGGAAGATCAGGAGAAAGTAGGTACCCACGGGATCGTGATGATGATTCGTCTGCCGGATTTCAATATGTTGAGCGATACCTGGGGGCACAGCCAGGTTGAAGAACAGTTCTTCACTCTGACGAATCTGCTGTCGACATTTATGATGCGCTACCCTGGCGCACTGCTGGCGCGTTACCACCGCAGTGATTTTGCTGCGCTGTTACCGCACCGGACGTTAAAAGAGGCAGAGAGCATCGCCGGTCAGTTAATCAAAGCCGTTGATACCTTGCCGAACAATAAAATGCTCGATCGCGACGATATGATCCACATTGGTATCTGCGCCTGGCGTAGTGGTCAGGATACCGAGCAGGTAATGGAACATGCAGAGTCTGCCACGCGTAATGCGGGATTGCAGGGCGGCAATAGCTGGGCTATTTACGATGACTCGTTGCCTGAAAAAGGACGCGGTAATGTTCGCTGGCGTACGCTTATCGAGCAAATGCTCAGTCGCGGCGGCCCGCGCCTTTATCAAAAACCGGCGGTTACTCGCGAAGGTCAGGTTCATCATCGCGAACTCATGTGCCGCATCTTCGATGGTAATGAAGAGGTTAGCTCGGCGGAGTATATGCCGATGGTCTTGCAGTTTGGCTTATCGGAAGAGTATGACCGTCTGCAAATCAGCCGTCTTATTCCACTATTGCGTTACTGGCCAGAGGAAAATCTGGCGATTCAGGTTACCGTTGAGTCGCTGATTCGCCCGCGTTTTCAGCGTTGGCTGCGCGATACGTTAATGCAATGTGAAAAATCACAACGAAAACGCATAATTATTGAACTTGCAGAGGCCGATGTAGGTCAACATATCAGTCGTTTACAACCTGTTATTCGTTTAGTGAATGCTTTAGGGGTACGGGTAGCCGTCAACCAGGCTGGTTTGACGCTGGTAAGTACCAGTTGGATCAAAGAACTTAATGTTGAGTTACTCAAGCTCCATCCGGGGCTGGTCAGAAACATTGAGAAGCGAACGGAGAACCAGCTGCTGGTTCAAAGCCTGGTGGAAGCCTGCTCCGGGACCAGCACCCAGGTTTACGCCACCGGCGTGCGTTCGCGAAGCGAGTGGCAGACCCTGATTCAGCGCGGTGTTACAGGCGGGCAAGGGGATTTTTTCGCGTCCTCACAGCCACTTGATACTAACGTGAAAAAATATTCACAAAGATACTCGGTTTAACCTGCCGTTTAATCCGTTTTCACGTAGAATAATGCGCGCTGCGTCTCATGGGAGTGTGCTTGTCTGCTCGCCAGATTGTTGCAGCACATATGCAGATGAATGACCTTACGCGGTTGCAAACAGGCGAGGAATGCTGCTGATGCATTAAGCCTTTCTGGACTCAGGCAGAGATTTGTAACAAAGGAAACGAACTGCACTAATTTTCACCGTAGCAGATGATTTTTGCGCCTTGTCGCTGCTGCGTGTGGTTGGTAAAGTAAGCGGATTTTCTTTTCCGCCCCAGCTTTCAGGATTATCCCTTAGTATGTTGAAAAAATTTCGTGGCATGTTTTCCAATGACTTGTCCATTGACCTGGGTACTGCGAATACCCTCATTTATGTAAAAGGACAAGGCATCGTATTGAATGAGCCTTCCGTGGTGGCCATTCGTCAGGATCGTGCCGGTTCACCGAAAAGCGTAGCTGCAGTAGGTCATGACGCGAAGCAGATGCTGGGCCGTACGCCGGGCAATATTGCTGCCATTCGCCCAATGAAAGACGGCGTTATCGCCGACTTCTTCGTGACTGAAAAAATGCTCCAGCACTTCATCAAACAAGTGCACAGCAACAGCTTTATGCGTCCAAGCCCGCGCGTTCTGGTTTGTGTGCCGGTTGGCGCGACCCAGGTTGAACGCCGCGCAATTCGTGAATCCGCGCAGGGCGCTGGTGCCCGTGAAGTCTTCCTGATTGAAGAACCGATGGCTGCCGCAATTGGTGCTGGCCTGCCGGTTTCTGAAGCGACCGGTTCTATGGTGGTTGATATCGGTGGTGGTACCACTGAAGTTGCTGTTATCTCCTTGAACGGTGTGGTTTACTCCTCTTCTGTGCGCATTGGTGGTGACCGTTTCGACGAAGCTATCATCAACTATGTGCGTCGTAATTACGGTTCTCTGATCGGTGAAGCCACCGCAGAACGTATCAAGCACGAAATCGGTTCGGCTTATCCGGGCGATGAAGTCCGTGAAATCGAAGTTCGTGGCCGTAACCTGGCAGAAGGTGTTCCACGCGGTTTTACCCTGAACTCCAATGAAATCCTCGAAGCACTGCAGGAACCGCTGACCGGTATTGTGAGCGCGGTAATGGTTGCACTGGAACAGTGCCCGCCGGAACTGGCTTCCGACATCTCCGAGCGCGGCATGGTGCTCACCGGTGGTGGCGCACTGCTGCGTAACCTTGACCGTTTGTTAATGGAAGAAACCGGCATTCCAGTCGTTGTTGCTGAAGACCCGCTGACCTGTGTGGCGCGCGGTGGCGGCAAAGCGCTGGAAATGATCGACATGCACGGCGGCGACCTGTTCAGCGAAGAGTAATCGGATGCAGGCAGGGGAAGTGTCTGTTTACCCTGCCTGGTCTGATACGAGAATACGCATAACTTATGAAGCCAATTTTTAGCCGTGGCCCGTCGCTACAGATTCGCCTTATTCTGGCGGTGCTGGTGGCGCTCGGCATTATTATTGCCGACAGCCGCCTGGGGACGTTCAGTCAAATCCGTACTTATATGGATACCGCCGTCAGTCCTTTCTACTTTGTTTCCAATGCTCCTCGTGAATTGCTGGATGGCGTATCGCAGACGCTGGCCTCGCGTGACCAATTAGAACTTGAAAACCGGGCGTTACGTCAGGAACTGTTGCTGAAAAACAGTGAACTGCTGATGCTTGGACAATACAAACAGGAGAACGCGCGTCTGCGCGAGCTGCTGGGTTCCCCGCTGCGTCAGGATGAGCAGAAAATGGTGACTCAGGTTATCTCCACGGTTAACGATCCTTATAGCGATCAAGTTGTTATCGATAAAGGTAGCGTTAATGGCGTTTATGAAGGCCAGCCGGTCATCAGCGACAAAGGTGTTGTTGGTCAGGTGGTGGCCGTCGCTAAACTGACCAGTCGCGTGCTGCTGATTTGTGATGCGACCCACGCGCTGCCAATCCAGGTGCTGCGCAACGATATCCGCGTAATTGCAGCCGGTAACGGTTGTACGGATGATTTGCAGCTTGAGCATCTGCCGGCGAATACGGATATTCGTGTTGGTGATGTGCTGGTGACTTCCGGTCTGGGCGGTCGTTTCCCGGAAGGCTATCCGGTCGCGGTTGTCTCTTCCGTAAAACTCGATACCCAGCGCGCTTATACTGTGATTCAGGCGCGTCCGACTGCAGGGCTGCAACGTTTGCGTTATCTGCTGCTGCTGTGGGGGGCAGATCGTAACGGCGCTAACCCGATGACGCCGGAAGAGGTGCATCGTGTTGCTAATGAACGTCTGATGCAGATGATGCCGCAGGTATTGCCTTCGCCAGACGCGATGGGGCCAAAGTTACCTGAACCGGCAACGGGGATCGCTCAGCCGACTCCGCAGCAACCGGCGACAGGAAATGCAGCTACTGCGCCTGCTGCGCCGACACAGCCTGCTGCTAATCGCTCTCCACAAAGGGCTACGCCGCCGCAAAGTGGTGCTCAACCGCCTGCGCGTGCGCCGGGAGGGCAATAGTGGCGAGCTATCGTAGCCAGGGACGCTGGGTAATCTGGCTCTCTTTCCTCATTGCGCTGTTGCTGCAAATCATGCCCTGGCCGGATAACCTGATTGTTTTCCGGCCAAACTGGGTGTTACTCATCTTGTTGTATTGGATCCTGGCCTTGCCTCATCGCGTAAATGTGGGCACAGGTTTTGTGATGGGTGCCATACTGGATCTGATCAGCGGCTCGACGCTTGGCGTACGCGTATTGGCGATGAGCATCATTGCTTACCTGGTGGCGCTGAAATACCAGCTTTTCCGCAACCTCGCATTATGGCAGCAGGCGCTGGTCGTCATGTTGCTTTCGCTGGTGGTGGATATTATTGTTTTCTGGGCAGAGTTTTTAGTGATTAACGTCTCTTTCAGACCGGAAGTGTTCTGGAGTAGTGTAGTCAATGGGGTGCTCTGGCCGTGGATTTTCTTGCTGATGCGCAAAGTCCGTCAGCAGTTTGCAGTGCAATAAAGGTTTCTATGACTTCTCTGTATTTAGCTTCCGGTTCTCCGCGTCGTCAGGAGTTACTTGCGCAACTTGGCGTGACCTTTGAACGTATTGTTACGGGCATTGAGGAGCAGCGTCAGCCGCAGGAGAGCGCGCAGCAGTATGTTGTGCGTCTGGCGCGCGAGAAAGCACGGGCAGGTGTCGCGCAAACGGCGAAGGATCTCCCGGTGCTGGGTGCGGATACTATCGTTATCCTGAACGGAGAAGTGCTGGAGAAACCGCGCGACGCAGAGCATGCGGCGCAGATGTTGCGCAAATTATCGGGTCAGACCCATCAGGTGATGACAGCAGTGGCGTTGGCCGACAGCCAGCACATTCTCGATTGCCTGGTGGTCACCGATGTGACTTTCAGAACGTTAACAGACGAAGACATCGCGGGCTATGTCGCCAGCGATGAACCGTTAGATAAAGCAGGTGCATACGGTATTCAGGGGCTGGGTGGCTGTTTTGTCAGGAAGATAAATGGCAGCTATCACGCCGTAGTCGGCTTACCGCTGGTTGAAACGTATGAATTATTAAGTAATTTTAACGCACTGCGTGAGAAAAGGGATAAACATGACGGCTGAATTGTTAGTAAACGTAACGCCTTCGGAAACGCGAGTGGCGTATATTGATGGCGGTATTCTGCAGGAAATTCATATTGAACGTGAGGCGCGACGCGGAATAGTAGGCAATATCTACAAGGGTCGTGTAAGTCGTGTACTTCCGGGTATGCAGGCGGCTTTTGTAGATATTGGGCTGGATAAAGCCGCGTTTCTTCATGCATCCGACATCATGCCGCACACCGAATGTGTGGCGGGTGAAGAACAAAAGCAATTCACGGTGCGCGACATCTCGGAACTGGTTCGTCAGGGGCAAGATCTGATGGTGCAGGTGGTGAAAGATCCGCTTGGCACTAAAGGTGCGCGCCTGACCACCGATATCACGCTCCCTTCTCGCTATCTGGTGTTTATGCCAGGGGCTTCTCACGTTGGGGTTTCCCAACGTATTGAAAGCGAATCAGAACGTGAACGCCTGAAAAAAGTGGTCGCAGAGTATTGCGACGAGCAGGGCGGGTTTATCATCCGTACCGCAGCGGAAGGGGTTGGCGAGGCTGAACTGGCCTCCGATGCCGCTTATCTGAAACGCGTCTGGACCAAAGTTATGGAGCGTAAAAAACGCCCGCAGACCCGTTATCAGCTGTACGGCGAACTGGCGCTGGCGCAGCGTGTTCTGCGTGATTTCGCCGATGCCGAACTGGACCGCATTCGCGTTGACTCACGCCTGACTTACGAAGCGTTACTTGAGTTCACCTCGGAGTACATTCCCGAGATGACAAGCAAGCTGGAGCATTACACAGGACGCCAGCCGATTTTCGATCTCTTTGATGTCGAAAACGAAATCCAGCGAGCGCTGGAACGCAAAGTAGAACTGAAATCCGGTGGTTATCTCATTATCGACCAGACCGAAGCGATGACCACCGTGGACATCAATACCGGAGCGTTTGTCGGTCATCGCAATCTGGACGACACCATTTTCAATACCAATATTGAAGCGACGCAGGCTATCGCTCGCCAGTTACGGTTGCGTAATCTGGGCGGGATTATCATTATTGATTTCATCGATATGAATAATGAAGATCACCGCCGCCGAGTGCTGCACTCGCTGGAGCAGGCGTTGAGCAAAGACCGGGTGAAAACCAGCGTTAATGGTTTTTCGGCGCTGGGGCTGGTGGAGATGACGCGTAAACGCACCCGCGAAAGCATTGAGCACGTACTGTGTAACGAATGCCCAACCTGCCACGGTCGCGGAACGGTGAAAACCGTGGAAACGGTATGCTATGAAATCATGCGCGAGATTGTTCGTGTCCACCATGCTTACGACTCCGACCGTTTCCTGGTCTATGCTTCTCCGGCAGTAGCTGAAGCCTTGAAAGGCGAAGAGTCACACTCGCTGGCGGAAGTGGAAATTTTCGTTGGCAAACAGGTTAAAGTACAAATTGAACCGCTCTATAACCAGGAGCAGTTTGACGTCGTAATGATGTAAACAGATGCTGGGCCGCCATCCGGCAAAGGGTTTTTGAGTCACATTTTTAGCAGACAAGGAGTGACGGGTGAGGCGATTGCCGGGGATTTTACTGCTTACTGGAGCCGCGCTCGTTGTGATCGCTGCCCTGCTGGTTAGCGGCCTGCGTATTGCTTTACCGCATCTTGACGCCTGGCGTCCGGAAATCCTCAACAAAATAGAATCCGCGACTGGCATGCCGGTAGAAGCCAGTCAGCTCTCAGCCAGCTGGCAGAATTTTGGCCCGACGCTTGAAGCACACGACATCCGTGCAGAACTAAAAGATGGCGGCGAATTTTCGGTTAAACGCGTTACTCTGGCGCTGGATGTCTGGCAGAGCCTGTTACATATGCGCTGGCAGTTTCGCGACCTCACTTTCTGGCAGCTGCGCTTTCGCACCAACACTCCTATCACCAGCGGTGGTAGTGATGACAGTCTGGAAGCCAGTCACATCAGCGATCTGTTTCTTCGTCAATTTGACCATTTCGATCTTCGCGACAGTGAAGTCAGTTTCCTGACGCCATCCGGTCAGCGCGCCGAGCTGGCGATCCCACAACTCACCTGGCTGAACGATCCACGTCGACACCGTGCGGAAGGCCTGGTAAGCCTCTCCAGCCTTACCGGACAGCACGGCGTGATGCAGGTGCGCATGGATTTGCGCGATGATGAGGGGTTGTTAAGCAATGGTCGCGTCTGGCTCCAGGCGGATGACATCGACCTGAAGCCGTGGCTCGGTAAATGGATGCAGGACAATATTGCGCTGGAAACGGCACAGTTCTCCCTTGAAGGCTGGATGACGATCGACAAAGGCGATGTAACCGGCGGTGACGTCTGGCTGAAACAGGGCGGTGCCAGCTGGTTGGGCGAGAAGCAAACGCATACGCTGTCGGTGGATAATCTGACCGCGCATATTACGCGTGAAAATCCGGGCTGGCAGTTCTCTATTCCCGATACACGGATCACGATGGACGGCAAACCCTGGCCGAGCGGAGCATTGACGCTGGCCTGGATACCGGAACAGGACGTTGGCGGCAAAGACAATAAACGCAGTGACGAACTCCGGATTCGCGCCAGTAATCTGGAGCTGGCAGGCCTGGAGGGCATACGCCCGCTGGCCGCGAAACTTTCACCTGCACTGGGTGATGTTTGGCGCTCCACACAACCGAGCGGCAAGATTAACACTCTGGCGCTGGATATCCCGCTTCAGGCGGCAGACAAGACCCGTTTTCAGGCATCGTGGAGCGATCTGGCCTGGAAGCAATGGAAATTATTACCGGGTGCGGAACACTTCTCCGGGACGCTTTCCGGCAGCGTTGAAAATGGTTTGCTTACCGCGTCGATGAAGCAGGCAAAGATGCCTTACGAAACGGTATTCCGTGCGCCACTAGAAATCGCCGACGGCCAGGCAACTATAAGCTGGCTGAACAATAACAAAGGTTTCCAGCTGGATGGGCGTAATATTGACGTTAAAGCCAAAGCCGTCCATGCGCGCGGCGGTTTTCGTTACCTGCAACCTGCTAACGATGAACCCTGGCTGGGTATTCTGGCTGGCATCAGTACCGATGATGGTTCACAAGCCTGGCGCTATTTCCCGGAAAACTTGATGGGTAAAGACCTGGTTGATTACTTAAGTGGCGCGATTCAGGGCGGTGAAGCGGATAACGCGACGCTGGTTTATGGTGGCAATCCGCAACTCTTCCCCTATAAACACAACGAAGGTCAGTTTGAAGTGCTGGTGCCGCTGCGCAACGCGAAGTTTGCCTTCCAGCCGGACTGGCCTGCATTAACTAACCTTGATATTGAACTGGACTTTATTAACGACGGTTTATGGATGAAAACCGATGGCGTTAATCTGGGCGGCGTGCGCGCGAGTAATCTTACCGCAGTGATCCCTGACTACTCAAAAGAAAAACTGCTGATTGACGCTGACATTAAAGGTCCGGGTAAAGCCGTTGGCCCTTACTTTGATGAGACACCGCTGAAAGATTCTCTGGGTGCGACCCTGCAAGAACTCCAGCTCGACGGCGATGTGAATGCTCGCTTACATCTTGATATCCCGCTGAACGGCGAACTGGTAACCGCGAAAGGTGAAGTGACGCTGCGTAATAACAGTCTGTTTATCAAACCACTCGACAGCACCCTGAAAAATTTGAGCGGTAAATTCAGCTTTATCAATAGCGATCTGCAAAGTGAACCACTGACAGCAAGCTGGTTTAATCAGCCGTTGAACGTGGATTTTTCCACCAAAGAAGGGGCAAAAGCCTACCAGGTAGCGGTAAACCTCAACGGTAACTGGCAACCGGCGAAAACCGGCGTTCTGCCTGAAGCGGTGAACGAAGCATTGAGTGGCAGCGTGGCGTGGGATGGTAAAGTGGGCATTGATCTGCCTTATCATGCTGGTGCGACCTATAACATAGAGCTGAACGGCGATCTAAAGAATGTGAGCAGTCACTTACCTTCACCGTTAGCCAAACCTGCGGGTGAACCACTAGCGGTAAACGTTAAGGTTGATGGCAATCTCAACAGCTTTGAATTAACCGGACAGGCTGGTGCGGATAATCATTTCAATAGCCGCTGGTTGCTCGGTCAAAAGCTGACGCTCGATCGTGCTATTTGGGCGGCAGACAGTAAAACGCTCCCGCCGTTGCCGGAACAAAGTGGCGTTGAACTCAATATGCCGCCGATGAATGGTGCCGAGTGGCTGGCCCTGTTCCAGAAAGGCGCTGCGGAGAGTGTCGGTGGTGCAGCGAGTTTCCCACAACACATAACGTTACGTACGCCTATGTTGTCACTGGGAAATCAGCAATGGAATAACCTGAGTATTGTTTCGCAACCGACGGCAAATGGCACCCTGGTTGAAGCGCAAGGGCGTGAAATCAACGCCACGCTAGCGATGCGTAATAACGCGCCGTGGCTGGCGAATATCAAATATCTTTATTACAACCCGAGCGTGGCGAAAACTCGTGGTGATTCAACGCCGTCATCACCTTTCCCGACAACGGAGCGCATTAACTTCCGTGGCTGGCCGGACGCCCAAATACGATGCACAGAGTGCTGGTTCTGGGGGCAAAAATTCGGTCGCATTGACAGTGATATCACCATTTCTGGCGATACGTTAACGCTGACCAATGGACTGATTGATACTGGTTTCTCGCGGCTTACTGCCGATGGTGAATGGGTTAATAATCCGGGGAATGAACGTACCTCGCTGAAAGGAAAACTGCGCGGGCAGAAAATTGATGCCGCCGCAGAATTTTTTGGTGTCACGACGCCCATACGCCAGTCGTCATTTAATGTGGATTACGATTTACACTGGCGCAAAGCACCCTGGCAGCCAGATGAAGCGACGTTGAATGGCATCATTCATACTCAACTGGGTAAAGGCGAAATTACCGAAATCAATACCGGACATGCCGGGCAATTGCTGCGCTTATTGAGCGTAGATGCCCTGATGCGTAAGCTGCGTTTTGATTTCAGAGACACTTTTGGCGAAGGGTTCTATTTTGACTCCATTCGCAGCACCGCGTGGATTAAAGACGGCGTTATGCACACCGACGACACGCTGGTGGATGGCCTGGAGGCGGATATCGCCATGAAAGGGTCGGTAAATCTGGTACGTCGCGACCTGAATATGGAAGCGGTTGTCGCACCAGAGATTTCTGCGACGGTGGGCGTGGCTGCGGCTTTTGCGGTTAACCCCATTGTTGGCGCGGCAGTGTTTGCCGCCAGTAAAGTGCTGGGGCCGCTGTGGAGCAAAGTCTCCATTTTGCGCTATCACATTTCGGGTCCGCTGGACGATCCGCAAATCAACGAAGTGTTGCGCCAACCGCGTAAAGAAAAAGCGCAATGATTTGACGAGGGCGCGTAATTGCCCCAATCTCATAGGATAATCGTTGCCAAAGGCCAACGAGCCAGAACATAACCGTAGGTCGGATAGGGCGTTCACGCCGCATCCGGCAGCCGTTGCCTGATGCGACGCTGTGCGTCTTATCAGGCCTACAAACGGAACATAACCGTAGGTCGGATAAGGCGTTTACGCCGCATCCGGCAGCCGTTGCCTGATGCGACGCTGTGCGTCTTATCAGGCCTACAAACGGAACATAACCGTAGGTCGGATAAGGCGTTTACGCCGCATCCGACAGCCGTTGCCTGATGCGACGCTGTGCGTCTTATCAGGCCTACAAACCGGAACATAACCGTAGGCTGGATAGGGCGTTCACGCCGCATCCGGCAGCCGTAAAAAATCCTCTACTGCAGTAACTAACGAGTAGCAAAAACGATGAGTCTTAACCTGGTAAGTGAACAATTGCTAGCGGCGAACGGCCTGAAACATCAGGACTTGTTCGCGATCCTCGGTCAACTGGCCGAACGTCGCCTTGATTATGGCGATCTCTATTTTCAGTCGAGCTATCACGAATCCTGGGTTTTAGAAGACCGCATTATTAAAGATGGTTCTTACAACATCGATCAGGGCGTTGGTGTGCGTGCAATCAGCGGTGAAAAAACCGGATTTGCTTACGCTGACCAAATCAGCCTGCTGGCGCTGGAACAGAGTGCGCAAGCGGCGCGCACCATCGTCCGTGATAGTGGTGATGGTAAAGTACAGACGCTGGGCGCGGTAGAGCATAGCCCGTTGTATACCTCGGTAGATCCGCTGCAAAGCATGAGCCGTGAAGAGAAGCTGGATATCCTGCGTCGCGTCGATAAGGTTGCCCGCGAAGCGGACAAGCGCGTACAGGAAGTGACTGCCAGCCTCAGTGGTGTCTATGAATTAATTTTGGTTGCGGCCACCGACGGCACGCTAGCGGCGGATGTCCGTCCGCTGGTGCGTCTTTCCGTGAGCGTTCTCGTCGAAGAAGATGGCAAACGCGAACGCGGTGCCAGTGGCGGCGGCGGTCGTTTTGGTTATGAATTCTTCCTTGCCGATCTCGACGGCGAAGTCCGTGCGGATGCATGGGCAAAAGAAGCAGTGCGTATGGCGCTGGTCAATCTTTCTGCCGTTGCTGCACCAGCGGGCACCATGCCGGTAGTACTTGGCGCAGGTTGGCCGGGCGTGCTGTTGCATGAAGCGGTTGGTCACGGTCTGGAAGGCGACTTCAACCGCCGTGGCACTTCAGTATTTAGTGGACAGGTCGGGGAGCTGGTGGCTTCAGAACTGTGTACCGTGGTTGATGATGGCACGATGGTCGATCGCCGAGGTTCGGTGGCGATTGATGACGAAGGTACGCCAGGCCAGTACAACGTGCTGATTGAGAACGGCATTCTGAAAGGCTACATGCAGGATAAACTCAACGCGCGTTTGATGGGGATGACGCCGACTGGCAACGGTCGCCGTGAATCCTACGCCCATCTGCCCATGCCGCGTATGACCAACACCTATATGCTGCCGGGTAAATCGACCCCGCAGGAAATTATTGAATCCGTTGAGTACGGTATCTATGCACCGAACTTTGGTGGCGGTCAGGTGGATATCACCTCCGGCAAATTCGTTTTCTCCACTTCAGAAGCATATCTGATTGAAAACGGTAAAGTAACGAAGCCGGTGAAAGGCGCAACGTTGATTGGTTCCGGTATCGAAACCATGCAGCAGATTTCGATGGTTGGCAACGACCTGAAACTGGATAACGGCGTGGGTGTCTGCGGTAAAGAAGGGCAAAGTTTGCCGGTTGGCGTGGGCCAGCCAACGTTGAAAGTCGATAACCTGACTGTTGGCGGTACTGCGTAATAATTTCACTATTTTCAGAAGGATAATTAATCTTTCTACGTGCACGAACGGTCCCCTCGCCCCTTTGGGGTGAGGGTTAGGGTGAGGGGAACCCGTTGGCACAGGTTTGTACAACGTAACAGTACAATATGAATTACTTCTCTTTCCCGCGCCCGTGCATCTCCTGAAACAATTTACCGACCTCAACAAAATAATCCGTCAGCGAGTTGATCACGACCTGTACCTTCAGCGGCAGCTTATCTTTTTCGGTATATAACGCATAAACCGGGCGTGGATCTGACTGGTAACGCGGCAGCAGGATCTCCAGCTCCCCACGATTGATCTCGTTGATCACCCACATCAGCGGCACGTAGGCGATCCCGGCACCCGCCGTCAGCCAGCGCACCAGCGTCATCGGATCATTAGTCACAAATCTTCCTTGTGGGATCAGGCGAGTCGAGATCCCTTCCGGTGCGATCAGTTCAAATTCATTGTCGGGCCGCACGCTGTATTCAAGCCATGAATGACTACTCAAATCGGCGGGTTTTTCCGGTATGCCGTATTGTGTGAGATAGCTTTTCGCGGCGCACACCACCATTGGCATCGCGCCCAGACGGCGGGAAAACAGGCTGGAATCCTGCAACGCGCCGACGCGGATCACCACATCCAGACCGTCGGCAATCAGGTCGGGGGCTGGAATTCCGGTAACCAGATTGACGCTCAAACCTGGGTATTCTTTCAGCATTTTGGCTGTCAGCCCGGCGAGAACATTTTGTGCCATAGTTGAAGAACAGCCAATGCGTAGCGTCCCGATGGGGGTGTTATTGAAGGCATACAGTTGCTCATGAACATCCTGCACTTCATGAAGCATACGACGGCAGCCCTGGTAGTAAATTCTACCGGCTTCGGTCAGGCCAATGCTGCGTGTGCTACGGTTTAACAGCTTTACCTGCAACTCATCTTCCAGTTTTGATACCGTCTGACTGATGGACGAAACGCTCATCTGTAGCTGTCTGGCGGCGGCGGTAAAAGAGCCAAATTCAACTACTTTGGCAAACACCGACATGCGTTTTAGTCGTTCCATTATTCACTCTGACTTAAAAGTGATTTAGATCACATAATATAGATAACAGCATAACAGTTACGCTAATATATTAAATATCAATCTACAGCAATGTTGCTCTCGCCCGGCTTTCCATGCCCTTCTCTGCGGCGACAGATGCTGAAAATAATAACGCCTGCTCTCTCTTTACAACCAAGGTCAACATGAGTCTGTTTCCCGTTATCGTGGTGTTTGGGCTGTCCTTCCCACCGATATTTTTTGAATTGCTTTTATCACTGGCGATTTTCTGGCTGGTGCGCCGGGTACTTGTGCCAACAGGTATCTACGACTTTGTCTGGCATCCGGCGTTGTTCAACACCGCGCTCTATTGCTGCTTGTTTTATTTGATATCGCGACTGTTCGTTTGAGGTTGAAGTGAAAACACTAATAAGAAAATTCTCCCGTACGGCCATCACGGTCGTATTAGTCATTCTGGCCTTCATCGCAATTTTTAATGCCTGGGTCTATTACACCGAATCCCCCTGGACGCGTGACGCGCGCTTTAGCGCTGACGTCGTTGCGATCGCGCCGGACGTTTCTGGACTCATTACCCAGGTGAATGTTCATGATAACCAGCTGGTGAAAAAAGGACAGATACTGTTCACCATCGACCAGCCGCGCTATCAAAAGGCGCTTGAGGAAGCGCAAGCCGATGTTGCTTATTATCAGGTACTGGCACAGGAGAAACGCCAGGAGGCCGGACGTCGTAACCGTCTCGGTGTGCAGGCGATGTCTCGCGAAGAGATCGACCAGGCCAACAACGTACTACAAACGGTTCTGCATCAGTTAGCGAAAGCGCAGGCGACCCGCGATCTGGCAAAACTGGATCTTGAACGCACGGTGATCCGCGCGCCAGCAGATGGCTGGGTGACCAACCTCAACGTCTATACCGGTGAGTTTATTACTCGAGGATCAACGGCGGTTGCGCTGGTGAAACAGAACTCCTTCTATGTACTGGCCTATATGGAAGAAACTAAGCTGGAAGGGGTGCGTCCGGGGTATCGTGCAGAGATCACGCCGCTTGGCAGTAACAAAGTGCTGAAAGGGACTGTTGATAGTGTTGCCGCAGGGGTCACCAACGCCAGCAGCACGCGTGACGACAAAGGGATGGCGACTATAGACTCTAACCTTGAATGGGTGCGTCTTGCGCAACGTGTTCCGGTTCGTATTCGTCTCGACAACCAGCAAGAGAACATCTGGCCTGCGGGCACCACTGCTACAGTGGTGGTCACTGGCAAACAAGATCGCGACGAAAGCCAGGATTCGTTCTTCCGTAAAATGGCCCATCGCCTGCGTGAGTTTGGTTAATCACGATGGGTATTTTCTCCATTGCTAACCAACATATTCGCTTTGCGGTAAAACTGGCGACCGCCATTGTACTGGCGCTGTTTGTTGGCTTTCACTTCCAGCTGGAAACGCCACGCTGGGCGGTACTGACAGCGGCGATTGTTGCCGCCGGTACGGCCTTTGCTGCGGGAGGTGAACCGTATTCTGGCGCTATTCGCTATCGTGGCTTTTTGCGCATCATCGGCACATTTATTGGCTGTATTGCCGGACTGGTGATCATCATTGCGATGATCCGCGCACCATTATTGATGATTCTGGTGTGCTGTATCTGGGCCGGTTTTTGTACCTGGATATCCTCGCTGGTACGAATAGAAAACTCGTATGCGTGGGGGCTGGCCGGTTATACCGCGCTGATCATTGTGATCACCATTCAGCCGGAACCATTGCTTACGCCGCAGTTTGCCGTCGAACGTTGTAGCGAGATCGTTATCGGTATTGTGTGTGCGATTATGGCGGATTTGCTCTTTTCTCCGCGATCGATCAAACAAGAAGTGGATCGAGAGCTGGAAAGTTTGCTGGTCGCGCAATATCAATTAATGCAACTCTGTATCAAGCATGGCGATGGTGAAGTTGTCGATAAAGCCTGGGGCGACCTGGTGCGACGCACCACGGCGCTACAAGGCATGCGCAGCAACCTGAATATGGAATCTTCCCGCTGGGCGCGGGCCAATCGACGTTTAAAAGCGATCAATACGCTATCGCTGACGCTGATTACCCAATCCTGCGAAACTTATCTTATTCAGAATACGCGCCCGGAATTGATCACTGATACTTTCCGCGAATTTTTTGACACGCCGGTAGAAACCGCGCAGGACGTCCACAAGCAGCTCAAACGCCTGCGGAGAGTTATCGCCTGGACCGGGGAACGGGAAACGCCTGTCACCATTTATAGCTGGGTCGCGGCGGCAACGCGTTATCAGCTTCTCAAGCGCGGCGTTATCAGTAACACAAAAATCAACGCCACCGAAGAAGAGATCCTGCAAGGCGAACCGGAAGTAAAAGTAGAGTCAGCCGAACGTCATCATGCAATGGTTAACTTCTGGCGAACCACACTTTCCTGCATTCTGGGCACGCTTTTCTGGCTGTGGACGGGCTGGACTTCCGGCAGTGGTGCAATGGTGATGATTGCGGTAGTGACGTCACTGGCAATGCGTTTGCCGAATCCACGCATGGTGGCGATCGACTTTATCTACGGGACGCTGGCCGCGCTGCCGTTAGGGCTGCTCTACTTTTTGGTGATTATCCCTAATACCCAACAGAGCATGTTGCTGCTGTGCATTAGCCTGGCAGTGCTGGGATTCTTCCTCGGTATAGAAGTACAGAAACGGCGACTGGGCTCGATGGGGGCACTGGCCAGCACCATAAATATTATCGTGCTGGATAACCCGATGACTTTCCATTTCAGTCAGTTTCTCGACAGCGCATTAGGGCAAATCGTCGGCTGTGTGCTCGCGTTCACCGTTATTTTGCTGGTGCGGGATAAATCGCGCGACAGGACCGGACGTGTACTGCTTAATCAGTTTGTTTCTGCCGCTGTTTCCGCGATGACTACCAATGTGGCACGTCGTAAAGAGAACCACCTCCCGGCACTTTATCAGCAGCTGTTTTTGCTGATGAATAAGTTCCCAGGGGATTTGCCGAAATTTCGCCTGGCGCTGACGATGATTATCGCGCACCAGCGCCTGCGTGATGCACCGATCCCGGTTAACGAGGATTTATCGGCGTTTCACCGACAAATGCGCCGCACAGCAGACCATGTGATATCTGCCCGTAGCGATGATAAACGTCGTCGGTACTTTGGCCAGTTGCTGGAAGAACTGGAAATCTACCAGGAAAAGCTACGCATCTGGCAAGCGCCACCGCAGGTGACGGAACCGGTAAATCGGCTGGCGGGGATGCTCCATAAGTATCAACATGCGTTGACCGATAGTTAAGTCAAAACCGACGCCAAAAGCGTCGGTTTTTTCATGGCTATACTTAGCGATGCACGGCAGAACTCGCCGCGAAACGTGACGGTGGCAACAGATGAATATTTATACCTTTGATTTTGATGAGATTGAGAGTCAGGAGGATTTTTATCGTGACTTTAGCCAAACCTTTGGTCTGGCGAAAGATAAGGTACGCGATCTCGACTCACTATGGGATGTGTTAATGAACGATGTCCTGCCGCTACCACTTGAGATTGAATTTGTTCATCTGGGAGAGAAAACGCGTCGCCGTTTTGGCGCGTTAATATTGCTGTTTGATGAGGCAGAGGAAGAGCTGGAAGGGCATTTGCGTTTTAATGTTCGTCATTAGCGCAAAAAAAAGCCCCCGAACCGGGGGCAATATCGTCGGACAAGACGATGAGGGTTTATTTGTACAGTTCAGCCGTAGCGTGCCAGGTGTCACCGCTACGAGCTTCAGTAATCTGGTAGGCCGTTGCGCCTTTCTCTTCCGCTTTTTTGTTCAGCATTTCACGCATATCCATTGGCGAAGACGCCACACCACTTACGGATACGGTCCCGATTGCTTCACGATTTTGTGCTTGTGCAGCATCAATGGAGTCGGCAGCGAATGCACCGAAAGAGAGAACAGAAAGTACGCTTAATGCAGCAACAGTGGTTTTGATTTTCATGATTTTTACCTCGACATAATCTTTTAGCTGGGCCTTTGTTTCGTGACCCATATCACAAAATCAAGTATACACTAATTATTGAGCTAATTAATACCGCGCTAACTGTTTCAGTTGATACTAAGTGTTAAAAATGTGAATTTTAATAACAAAAAAGAATTAAAAATACGGTTATTTATCGTTAATTCTAGTTTTTTCAATTAGATAATGAATTTTGCATAATGTGCTTTTTTTACCTTATGTATTCATTGTGTGAATGACATGTCGCAGTAAAACGCACTATTCGTTAAATTAATCGCAGGGGAAAGCAGGGGGTTGAGAGGGATAAGCAACATTTTCCCCGCCGTCAGAAACGACGGGGCAGAGATTAAAGCTCCTGGTCGAACAGCTCTAAAATCGCTTCGTACAGGTCTTTGACTGTGAAACCGTTAGCAGGGGTGGTAAAGATGGTGTCATCGCCAGCGATGGTGCCCAGAATACCTTCTGCTTTGCCCAGTGAGTCCAGCAGGCGAGCAATTAACTGCGCCGCGCCAGGGCTGGTATGAATCACGACAACTGCATCGTTGTAGTCGATATCCAGCACCAGATTCTTCAATGGACTGGAGGTGGTTGGTACACCCAGTTCAGCTGGCAGGCAGTAAACCATTTCCATTTTGGCATTGCGTGTACGTACAGCACCAAACTTGGTCAACATCCGCGAGACTTTAGACTGATTAATATTGTCAAAGCCTTGCTCCTGCAACGCGGCGACGATTTCGCCCTGGGAGCTAAATTTCTCTTCTTTAAGTAATGCTTTAAATGCTTTAACTAGTTCTTCTTGCTTAGCCGAGCTTCGCATAAGTCACCCGATATGGTGGTTGATACAACATTATTGTGCATACAGATGAATTTTTATGCAAACAGTCAGCCCTGAAGAAGGCTGAAATAATGTTATGAAAGAGCGGGATTTTATCAAATTTCGTTATTGAGAAACATGCCTGCGTCACGGCATGCAAATTCTGCTTAAAAGTAAATTAATTGTTATCAAATTGATGTTGTTTTGGCTGAACGGTAGGGTATATTGTCACCACCTGTTGGAATGTTGCGCTAATGCATAAGCGACTGTTAATTACGTAAGTTAGGTTCCTGATTACGGCAATTAAATGCATAAACGCTAAACTTGCGTGACTACACATTCTTGAGATGTGGTCATTGTAAACGGCAATTTTGTGGATTAAGGTCGCGGCAGCGGAGCAACATATCTTAGTTTATCAATATAATAAGGAGTTTAGGATGAAAGTCGCAGTCCTCGGCGCTGCTGGCGGTATTGGCCAGGCGCTTGCACTACTGTTAAAAACCCAACTGCCTTCAGGTTCAGAACTCTCTCTGTATGATATCGCTCCAGTGACTCCCGGTGTGGCTGTCGATCTGAGCCATATCCCTACTGCTGTGAAAATCAAAGGTTTTTCTGGTGAAGATGCGACTCCGGCGCTGGAAGGCGCAGATGTCGTTCTTATCTCTGCAGGCGTAGCGCGTAAACCGGGTATGGATCGTTCCGACCTGTTTAACGTTAACGCCGGCATCGTGAAAAACCTGGTACAGCAAGTTGCGAAAACCTGCCCGAAAGCGTGCATTGGTATTATCACTAACCCGGTTAACACCACAGTTGCAATTGCTGCTGAAGTGCTGAAAAAAGCCGGTGTTTATGACAAAAACAAACTGTTCGGCGTTACCACGCTGGATATCATTCGTTCCAACACCTTTGTTGCGGAACTGAAAGGCAAACAGCCAGGCGAAGTTGAAGTGCCGGTTATTGGCGGTCACTCTGGTGTTACCATTCTGCCGCTGCTGTCACAGGTTCCTGGCGTTAGTTTTACCGAGCAGGAAGTGGCTGATCTGACCAAACGCATCCAGAACGCGGGTACTGAAGTGGTTGAAGCGAAGGCCGGTGGCGGGTCTGCAACCCTGTCTATGGGCCAGGCAGCTGCACGTTTTGGTCTGTCTCTGGTTCGTGCACTGCAGGGCGAACAAGGCGTTGTCGAATGTGCCTACGTTGAAGGCGACGGTCAGTACGCCCGTTTCTTCTCTCAACCGCTGCTGCTGGGTAAAAACGGCGTGGAAGAGCGTAAATCTATCGGTACCCTGAGCGCATTTGAACAGAACGCGCTGGAAGGTATGCTGGATACGCTGAAGAAAGATATCGCCCTGGGCGAAGAGTTCGTTAATAAGTAATTGATTAGCGGATAATAAAAAACCGGAGCACAGACTCCGGTTTTTTGTTTTGAGCGCACGACTTAATTGGTTGCCGGATATTCCTGAATGGTGACCTGCAGCGTTAACTGCTTATCATCACGCATCACTACTACAGGGATCACCGAACCAGGGCGAATTTCCGCCACCTGATCCATCGTCTCCAGAGCAGAGATGGCCGGTTTGTTATCCACCGAAATAATCAGATCGTTGACCTGAATACCCGCATTCGCCGCCGGGCCGTCAGGTGACACTTCATTAACCACGATCCCTTGCAGTTGATCTATACCACCGCCCTGCGCGTGCAGTGGTGCGATCTCACGTCCGCCGATACCAATGTAGCCGCGGATCACGCGACCATCGCGGATCAGCTTATCCATAATTTTGGTTGCTAACTGGAAAGGAATCGCAAAGCCGATACCTTCCGGCGTTTCGCCATCGTTACTCTTATCAAACGACAGCGTATTAATGCCCATCAGTTCGCCCAGCGAGTTCACCAGCGCGCCGCCAGAGTTACCGTGGTTAATGGAAGCATCGGTTTGGAGGAAGTTTTGCCGCCCGGTCGGGTTCAGACCGATTCGACCCGTGGCACTAATAATCCCCTGGGTAATGGTCTGCCCGAGGTTGTACGGGTTACCGATCGCCAGTACTACGTCGCCAATGTGCGGTACGCGACGTGCATTAATTGGAATGGTAGGTAAACCGCCAGTGGCATTAATTTTAAGTACCGCCAGATCGGTTAGAGAGTCAGATCCCACCAGCAATGCTTCAAATACACGTCCATCCTGTAAGGCGACGATGATCTGATCGGCGTCGTTGATGACGTGTTTATTGGTGATGATATAACCGCGTTGATCCATGATTACACCGGATCCCAGGGTGCGGATCTCAAGCTGGTTGTGAGAGTTGGTGTTCAAACCACGGTTGTAAACGTTAACCACCGCTGGCGCGGCGCGGCGAACCGCCAGATTATAGCTGGCAGGCGTCTCATCGGTACTGTCAAATTGCGGAGTGGAAAGCGGGTTAAGGCTGCGCAGCGAAGGCATGGCAACCAGCAGAATAGCGCCGACAATTAATCCAATCGCAACGGAACGTAAGAGCTTCACAAACATGATGGAGGCGTCATTAAAAAAGGGAACGGCAGCAGCATACCACGAGTTAACCGGACATCACACGTAAGCCTGATGCCCGGTTTACGACATTAACGCATCAGCAGATAGATGCTTTCATTGCCGCGTACAATTTGCAGGGCGATGATGGCCGGTTTTGCCGCCAGCACTTTACGCATTTCAGCAATCGAGTTCACCCGATCGCGGTTGACGCCAATGATCACATCGTCTTTTTGCAAGCCAGCCTGAGCAGCTGGGCTTCCTTTGACAACTTCATCGATTTTAATACCTTTGCCGCCATCTTTTAGCTGACCATCGCTCAACGTTGCACCTTCCAGCGCTGGCGTGATCATTTCAGCGCTGGCCGACGAAGAGGTGCTGGTATCGAGCGTCACTTCTACTTCCAGTGGTTTGCCGTTACGCAGCAGGCCAAGCTTCACTTTCGTGCCCGGCTCGGTGGTCGCGATACGAGAGCGCAACTCAGCAAAGCTATTCAGCGGTTTGCCGTTGAGGCTGGTAATAATATCGCCCGCTTTGACGCCCGCTTTTGCCGAGCCAGAACCTGGCAACACTTCGCTGACAAACGCGCCACGCTGCACGTCAAGGTTGAAGGCTTTGGCGATATCGGCACTCATCTCGGTGCCTTTGATGCCTAACAAACCGCGTTTGATTTCACCAAAGTCGATAAGCTGCTGCGCCAGTGTTCGCGCCATATTACTGGGGATGGCAAATCCAATCCCGACGCTCCCGCCGCCAGGCGCAAGGATTGCAGTGTTGATGCCAATTAACTCACCGTTAAGGTTTAATAGTGCACCGCCGGAGTTACCGCGGTTAATGGAAGCATCTGTCTGGATAAAGTTTTCCAGACCTTCAAGATTCAACCCGCTGCGGCCTAATGCGGAAACAATGCCAGAGGTGGCGGTTTGCCCAAGGCCAAATGGGTTACCGACCGCTACGGCAAAATCACCGACGCGCAATTTATCGGAGTCGGCAATAGCGATTTGCGTTAATTTGCTCGGGTTTTGAATTTGTAACAGGGCGATATCGCTCTGGTCATCGCTACCAATCAGTTTTGCATCAAACTCGCGCCCATCATTGAGCTGAATACTGATTTTCTGTGCCTGATTAATCACATGGTTGTTGGTCAGCACATAGCCTTTACTGGCGTTGATGATGACACCGGAGCCTAAACCTTCGAAGGGTTGTGCAGGTTGATCCGGTAAATCATCACCAAAAAACTTTTTGAATTCTTCCGGGATTTTCTGTCCCTGACTGGCCGTTCCTTCCACCCGTACGCTCACCACTGCCGGAAGCACTTTTTCCAGCATTGGAGCCAGACTGGGGAGAGGGGCCTGATCGGCAACCTGGCCTGGAATCGACGCGACGGCCTGAAATGACGCCGAGAGAGTTAACCCGACACTTAACGCTAATGCACTCAACAGCTGGGTTTGTTTTTTCATTATTCCTGCTCTCGTACCTGAATGATAAGAAAAGAGATTCAAAACAGTTTGATGTTATTGAATTTTCAGACGGCTAACAATGAGACACCAGATTAAATGATAGTCGGGGAGGGAGAGAAGAGGAGGGCGCAATGGCTGCGCCCGAAAAATAAATTAGTCGCGCTTCGCGCCAGTACGCAGCAGGCCGGATGCGCCTTCAGAATAGTCGCGAGGCATCTGCACCGGTGCCTGATCGTTGCTGGCTTCAGACTCTGCCAGACGATTACGGAACGGGTTTGCTTCAGCAGACAGTTCCGGCAGCAGGCTGCTGGAGCTTTTTGCCATGTGCTGATACAGCTGGCGATAGTCGTGCGCCATGGTATCCAGTAATTCCGCGCTGCGGGCAAAGTGGCTAACCAGCTCTTCGCGATACTCGTCCAGTTCAGCTTTATTCTTTTCCAGTTCGTACTGCAACGCCTGTTGCTGGCGTAGTTTACGATTACCAAAACGCATGGCCACAGCACCAATAATGATGCCGACGACTAACCCAATTAGCGCATATTCCCAGGTCATGAACATCTCCCGTTGTCTTTTGTTTCCGTAGGGTGTTGGCTTCAGGCTCCATGCCTGCGGCTGATTATGCCACTATAACCGTTAATTCCACAGAAGTGGAATCCCGACTGCATATCGCGTAGTGTAGAACGGCCTTTTTTTCGTCAACCGTGAACAACGGCGCACCGATTATTCAAGGAATAACAATAAGATCATGCAAAGCGTTACCCCAACATCGCAATACCTGAAGGCGCTTAATGAAGGCAGCCATCAACCCGACGACGTTCAAAAAGAGGCCGTCAGCCGCCTGGAAATTATTTATCAGGAACTCATCAATAGCACGCCACCAGCCCCCAGGACGAGTGGGCTAATGGCGCGGGTCGGTAAGCTGTGGGGTAAACGCGAAGACACAAAGCATACGCCAGTGCGTGGCTTATATATGTGGGGCGGTGTAGGACGCGGGAAAACCTGGCTGATGGACCTTTTCTATCAAAGCCTGCCGGGAGAGCGGAAACAGCGCCTGCACTTTCACCGTTTTATGCTGCGGGTGCATGAAGAGCTAACTGCCTTACAGGGGCAGACCGATCCGCTGGAAATTATTGCCGATCGCTTTAAAGCCGAAACTGACGTGCTCTGTTTTGACGAATTTTTTGTTTCTGATATTACCGATGCCATGCTACTTGGCGGTCTGATGAAAGCCCTGTTCGCTCGCGGTATTACCCTGGTAGCGACGTCAAATATTCCGCCGGATGAACTTTATCGAAATGGCCTGCAACGTGCGCGTTTTCTGCCTGCAATCGATGCCATTAAACAGCATTGTGATGTAATGAACGTGGACGCTGGTGTTGATTATCGTCTGCGTACACTCACTCAGGCGCATCTGTGGCTTTCGCCACTTCACGATGAAACCCGGGCGCAAATGGATAAACTATGGTTGGCGCTGGCGGGGGGGAAACGAGAAAATTCACCGACGTTAGAAATCAACCATCGGCCATTAGCAACAATGGGCGTCGAGAACCAGACGCTGGCGGTCTCTTTTACTACGCTGTGCGTCGACGCCCGCAGTCAGCATGACTATATTGCGCTCTCACGTCTCTTTCATACGGTCATGTTGTTTGATGTACCAGTTATGACGCGGTTGATGGAGAGCGAAGCGCGGCGCTTTATTGCGCTGGTGGATGAGTTTTACGAGCGCCATGTCAAATTAGTGGTGAGTGCAGAAGTGCCGCTGTATGAAATTTATCAGGGCGATCGGCTGAAGTTTGAGTTCCAGCGTTGCCTGTCACGTCTGCAAGAGATGCAAAGCGAAGAGTATCTGAAGCGCGAGCATTTGGCGGGTTAAAACCTGTCACAAATCACAAAAAGGGGTCGATCTTTGACCCCGACTTCTCTATAATCCTGCGACCCCACGTTACAAGAAAGTTTTTTTCCCAAAACTTTTTGTGTGCTGGCATAGGCTATTCGAAGGGGTAGGTTTGCCGGACTTTGTCGTGTGAACCTCAACAATTGAAGACGTTTGGGTGTTCACCAACGTGTAACTATTTATTGGGTAAGCTTTTAATGAAAACTTTTACAGCTAAACCAGAAACCGTAAAACGCGACTGGTATGTTGTTGACGCGACCGGTAAAACTCTGGGCCGTCTGGCTACTGAACTGGCTCGTCGCCTGCGCGGTAAGCACAAAGCGGAATACACTCCGCACGTAGATACCGGTGATTACATCATCGTTCTGAACGCTGACAAAGTTGCTGTAACCGGCAACAAGCGTACTGACAAAGTGTACTATCACCACACCGGCCACATCGGTGGTATCAAACAAGCGACCTTTGAAGAGATGATTGCTCGCCGTCCTGAGCGTGTGATTGAAATCGCGGTTAAAGGCATGTTGCCAAAAGGCCCGCTGGGTCGTGCTATGTTCCGTAAACTGAAAGTTTACGCGGGTAACGAGCACAACCACGCGGCACAGCAACCGCAAGTTCTTGACATCTAATCGGGATTATAGGCAATGGCTGAAAATCAATACTACGGCACTGGTCGCCGCAAAAGTTCCGCAGCTCGCGTTTTCATCAAACCGGGCAACGGTAAAATCGTAATCAACCAACGTTCTCTGGAACAGTACTTCGGTCGTGAAACTGCCCGCATGGTAGTTCGTCAGCCGCTGGAACTGGTCGACATGGTTGAGAAACTGGACCTGTACATCACCGTTAAAGGTGGTGGTATCTCTGGTCAGGCTGGTGCGATCCGTCACGGTATCACCCGCGCTCTGATGGAATACGACGAGTCCCTGCGTTCTGAACTGCGTAAAGCTGGCTTCGTTACTCGTGACGCTCGTCAGGTTGAACGTAAGAAAGTCGGTCTGCGTAAAGCACGTCGTCGTCCGCAGTTCTCCAAACGTTAATTGGCTTCTGCTCCGGCAGAAAACAATTTTCGAAAAAACCCGCTTCGGCGGGTTTTTTTATAGCTAAAATCTGAATCAGCGTAAAAACTGGAAAGTTGCTTTTTGCTGCCACCTGACAGACAGGTAAAACAAAAACCACATCGCCAATAAGGGACTAAGTCAACTATTTCAGACTAAAGCGCATCTCTTTTTCCCCATTTCCGGCATCGACTCACCACAATGGTCGCAAAATCTGGTAAACTATCATCCAATTTTCTGCCCAAATGTCGGGTATTGCTCATTTTTTGTTTGATTTTCGAACAAAGAGAGTCGTTCCTTATTGGGTAACACAACTTCTGACTGGCCACCTGGTGGCTGGTAGCAGTAAAAATTCTGACTATACCTGGAGGTTTTCATGGCTGTCGCTGCCAACAAACGTTCGGTAATGACGCTGTTTTCCGGTCCTACTGACATCTATAGCCATCAGGTCCGCATTGTGCTGGCTGAGAAAGGTGTAAGTTTCGAGATCGAACACGTGGAAAAGGACAATCCGCCTCAGGATCTGATTGACCTCAACCCGAATCAGAGCGTTCCGACCCTGGTGGATCGTGAGCTGACCCTGTGGGAATCTCGCATCATTATGGAATATCTGGATGAGCGTTTCCCGCATCCGCCACTGATGCCTGTTTACCCGGTAGCTCGCGGTGAAAGCCGTCTGTACATGCATCGCATCGAAAAAGACTGGTACACGCTGATGAACACCATCATCAACGGTTCAGCTTCTGAAGCAGATGCCGCACGTAAGCAACTGCGCGAAGAACTGCTGGCGATTGCGCCGGTCTTCGGTCAGAAGCCGTACTTCCTGAGCGATGAGTTCAGCCTGGTCGATTGCTATCTTGCTCCGCTGCTGTGGCGTCTGCCGCAACTGGGCATCGAGTTCAGCGGCCCGGGTGCGAAAGAGCTGAAAGGCTATATGACCCGCGTCTTTGAGCGTGACTCTTTCCTTGCTTCTTTAACTGAAGCAGAACGTGAAATGCGTCTGGGCCGGAGTTAATCTGTATGGATTTGTCACAGCTAACACCACGTCGTCCCTATCTGCTGCGTGCATTCTATGAGTGGTTGCTGGATAACCAGCTCACGCCGCACCTGGTGGTGGATGTGACGCTCCCTGGCGTGCAGGTTCCTATGGAATATGCGCGTGACGGGCAAATCGTACTCAACATTGCGCCGCGTGCTGTCGGCAATCTGGAACTGGCGAATGATGAGGTGCGCTTTAACGCGCGCTTTGGTGGCATTCCGCGTCAGGTTTCTGTGCCGCTGGCTGCCGTGCTGGCTATCTACGCCCGTGAAAATGGCGCAGGCACGATGTTTGAGCCTGAAGCTGCCTACGATGAAGATACCAGCATCATGAATGATGAAGAGGCATCGGCAGACAACGAAACCGTTATGTCGGTTATTGATGGCGACAAGCCAGATCACGATGATGACACTCATCCTGACGATGAACCTCCGCAGCCACCACGCGGTGGTCGACCGGCATTACGCGTTGTGAAGTAATACAAAACAGGCCCAGGCGGCCTGTTTTGTCTTTTTAATGACTTAATAAAATAGCGTGATTGTGGCAATCATATTCACCACGAAACCGACTGCCATGGGGATCGCTGTCCGCTTCACCACCGCAAAAGGCGAAACGCCTGCAATTCCTGACGTAACGACCACCACCGCAGTAATCGGCGAAACCGCGCGCGCTAGCGTCGTGGCAAAATGCATCGGCATAATCATTACAACCGCTGGTACATGTAGTCCGGCTGCGATATTCGGAATAAGACTGGCAAATGACATAAACGGCGCATTGCCAGAGCCCATCACAATGGCACAAATGGCAATGACCAGCGCCATAATAATCATCACGCCAATACCGCCCAGACCAGAATGCTCCGCCCCCCTGATAACCGCATCGACAGTGCCAATCGTCGTTAAGCCTTTCGCAAATATTTCACCCGCGACCACCAGCGTTACCACGTTGGCAAACTGCGTACCCATGCCGTCAAAAAACGCCTGCACATCGTCCATTGTTTCGCGCAAGTTATGCTTGCGGAAGAACTCAACAAACATCGTCACAGTCAAACTCAGTAACATCACCACCACCAGATGCAGTTCTGACTGCATCAGCCCGACGTGGGCGAGGAACAGCGAGCCGAGCATCAGGATTAACGGCATCACAGGTAAAATGGCGTAATAGAGCGGCGGGACATTATCGAGAGCTTTTTGCTCTGCCTGTTCGTGATTGATATTTTTATCTTTTTTGTCAAAAGCGCGTTGCACGAAAAAGTGGGAGATCGCCACCGAGATAATGACGCAAGAGGCGACCGGAAGCTGGTAGTGGAAGAAGTATGTGGCAATTTTCATTCCCGCTACCTGGGCAGCAAAAATGGAGTTCGTTTCCAGAATCCCCCACTCAATGGACATCGTGGTTGCGATAACTGCCACCGCAGAGAGACGACTTACTCCCAGACTCACCAGCGTCGGAAATAAGGTGACCATCAGCAACATACCCAGACCGGAGGCGCTGGTAATAAACTGCGCCATGATTTGGCCGATGACGTAAGTTGCCGACAGAATAATATACGGCGAGCGAATGAGTTTTAACGGGCGGCTTAACAAGCTCACCATCGCGCGACTGGCCCCTATGCGCTCCATGTAGCGGGCATAACCGCCCACCGCCATAATCGACAGCCCCAATCCGGCAATGCGGTTGGACAGCATGCGCAGGATTTCATTATAAATATCGACGATCAAGTAGCCGCTGCTTTTGGTGGGATCGAGTACACCACCGAACCCTAACCAGACACCGCACATCATCAGGAAGATACCTGCGGCAGCCAGCACCACCTGAGGTTTGTAGTTTTTCAGGATCAAATAGCCCATCGTAATTAATACGATGACAGATATAATTATGCCGAACATTGTTGAACTCCGTGTCAAAAGAAAACGGTCAATCCCATAAACGGCAGATTGAAAACAACGATGTTATATTTTTTGCAAGGCTATTTATGGTGCGGATGTCGTGTTTTTAATTGTAGGTGAGGTGATTTTTCATTAAAAAATATGCGCTTATGATTATTTTGTAAGAACACATTCATAATATTCATAATGCTCGTGAATAGTCTTATAAATAATTCAAACGGGATGTTTTTATCTGCGTTACATTAATTTTTCGCAATAGTTAATTATTCCGTTAATTATGGTAATGATGAGGCACAAAGAGAAAACCCTGCCATTTTCCCCTACTTTCAATCCTGTGATAGGATGTCACTGATGATGTTAATCACACTGACCTTACAGAATGGGCCTTATGAACGCATTTGATTCGCAAACCGAAGATTCTTCACCTGCAATTGGTCGCAACTTGCGTAGCCGCCCGCTGGCGCGTAAAAAACTCTCCGAAATGGTGGAAGAAGAGCTGGAACAGATGATCCGCCGTCGTGAATTTGGCGAAGGTGAACAATTACCGTCTGAACGCGAACTGATGGCGTTCTTTAACGTCGGGCGTCCTTCGGTGCGTGAAGCGCTGGCAGCGTTAAAACGCAAAGGTCTGGTGCAAATAAACAACGGCGAACGCGCTCGCGTCTCGCGTCCTTCTGCGGACACTATCATCGGTGAGCTTTCCGGCATGGCGAAAGATTTCCTTTCTCATCCCGGTGGGATTGCCCATTTCGAACAATTACGTCTGTTCTTTGAATCCAGTCTGGTGCGCTATGCGGCTGAACATGCCACCGATGAGCAAATCGATTTGCTGGCAAAAGCACTGGAAATCAACAGTCAGTCGCTGGATAACAACGCGGCATTCATTCGTTCAGACGTTGATTTCCACCGCGTGCTGGCGGAGATCCCCGGTAACCCAATCTTCATGGCGATCCACGTTGCCCTGCTCGACTGGCTTATTGCCGCACGCCCAACGGTTACCGATCAGGCACTGCACGAACATAACAACGTTAGTTATCAACAGCATATTGCGATCGTTGATGCGATCCGCCGTCATGATCCTGACGAAGCCGATCGTGCGTTGCAATCGCATCTCAACAGCGTCTCTGCTACCTGGCACGCTTTCGGTCAGACCACCAACAAAAAGAAATAATGCCACTTTAGTGAAGCAGATCGCATTATAAGCTTTCTGTATGGGGTGTTGCTTAATTGATCTGGTATAACAGGTATAAAGGTATATCGTTTATCAGACAAGCATCACTTCAGAGGTATTTATGGCAACGAATTTACGTGGCGTAATGGCTGCACTCCTGACTCCTTTTGACCAACAACAAGCACTGGATAAAGCGAGTCTGCGTCGCCTGGTTCAGTTCAATATTCAGCAGGGCATCGACGGTTTATACGTGGGTGGTTCGACCGGCGAGGCCTTTGTACAAAGCCTTTCCGAGCGTGAACAGGTACTGGAAATCGTCGCCGAAGAGGCGAAAGGTAAGATTAAACTCATCGCCCACGTCGGTTGCGTCAGCACCGCCGAAAGCCAACAACTTGCGGCATCGGCTAAACGTTATGGCTTCGATGCCGTCTCCGCCGTCACGCCGTTCTACTATCCTTTCAGCTTTGAAGAACACTGCGATCACTATCGGGCAATTATTGATTCGGCGGATGGTTTGCCGATGGTGGTGTACAACATTCCAGCCCTGAGTGGGGTAAAACTGACCCTGGATCAGATCAACACACTTGTTACATTGCCTGGCGTAGGTGCGCTGAAACAGACCTCTGGCGATCTCTATCAGATGGAGCAGATCCGTCGTGAACATCCTGATCTTGTGCTCTATAACGGTTACGACGAAATCTTCGCCTCTGGTCTGCTGGCGGGCGCTGATGGTGGTATCGGCAGTACCTACAACATCATGGGCTGGCGCTATCAGGGGATCGTTAAGGCGCTGAAAGAAGGCGATATCCAGACCGCGCAGAAACTGCAAACTGAATGCAATAAAGTCATTGATTTACTGATCAAAACGGGCGTATTCCGCGGCCTGAAAACTGTCCTCCATTATATGGATGTCGTTTCTGTGCCGCTGTGCCGCAAACCGTTTGGACCGGTAGATGAAAAATATCTGCCAGAACTGAAGGCGCTGGCCCAGCAGTTGATGCAAGAGCGCGGGTGAGTTGTTTCCCCTCGCTCGCCCCTACCGGGTGAGGGGAAATAAACGCATCTGTACCCTACAATTTTCATACCAAAGCGTGTGGGCATCGCCCACCGCGGGAGACTCACAATGAGTACTACAACCCAGAATATCCCGTGGTATCGCCATCTCAACCGTGCACAATGGCGCGCATTTTCCGCTGCCTGGTTGGGATATCTGCTTGACGGTTTTGATTTCGTTTTAATCGCCCTGGTACTCACCGAAGTACAAGGTGAATTCGGGCTGACGACGGTGCAGGCGGCAAGTCTGATCTCTGCAGCCTTTATCTCTCGCTGGTTCGGCGGCCTGATGCTCGGCGCTATGGGTGACCGCTACGGGCGTCGTCTGGCAATGGTCACCAGCATCGTTCTCTTCTCGGCCGGGACGCTGGCCTGCGGCTTTGCGCCAGGCTACATCACCATGTTTATCGCTCGTCTGGTCATCGGCATGGGGATGGCGGGTGAATACGGTTCCAGCGCCACCTATGTCATTGAAAGCTGGCCAAAACATCTGCGTAACAAAGCCAGTGGTTTTTTGATTTCAGGCTTCTCTGTGGGGGCCGTCGTTGCCGCTCAGGTCTATAGCCTGGTGGTTCCGGTCTGGGGCTGGCGTGCGCTGTTCTTTATCGGCATTTTGCCAATCATCTTTGCTCTCTGGCTGCGTAAAAACATCCCGGAAGCGGAAGACTGGAAAGAGAAACACGCAGGTAAAGCACCAGTACGCACAATGGTGGATATTCTCTACCGTGGTGAACATCGCATTGCCAATATCGTAATGACACTGGCGGCGGCTACTGCGCTGTGGTTCTGCTTCGCCGGTAACCTGCAAAATGCCGCGATCGTCGCTGTTCTTGGGCTGTTATGCGCCGCAATCTTTATCAGCTTTATGGTGCAGAGTGCAGGCAAACGCTGGCCAACGGGCGTAATGCTGATGGTGGTCGTGTTGTTTGCTTTCCTCTACTCATGGCCGATTCAGGCGCTGCTGCCAACGTATCTGAAAACCGATCTGGCTTATAACCCGCATACTGTAGCCAATGTGCTGTTCTTTAGTGGCTTTGGCGCGGCGGTGGGATGCTGCGTAGGTGGCTTCCTCGGTGACTGGCTGGGAACCCGCAAAGCGTACGTTTGTAGCCTGCTGGCCTCGCAGCTGCTGATTATTCCGGTATTTGCGATTGGCGGCGCAAACGTCTGGGTGCTCGGTCTGTTACTGTTCTTCCAGCAAATGCTTGGACAAGGGATCGCCGGGATCTTACCAAAACTGATTGGCGGTTATTTCGATACCGACCAGCGTGCAGCGGGCCTGGGCTTTACCTACAACGTTGGCGCATTGGGCGGTGCACTGGCCCCAATCATCGGCGCGTTGATCGCTCAACGTCTGGATCTGGGTACTGCGCTGGCATCGCTCTCGTTCAGTCTGACGTTCGTGGTGATCCTGCTGATTGGGCTGGATATGCCTTCTCGCGTTCAGCGTTGGTTGCGCCCGGAAGCGTTGCGTACTCATGACGCTATCGACGGTAAACCATTCAGCGGTGCCGTGCCGTTTGGCAGCGCCAAAAACGATTTAGTCAAAACCAAAAGTTAATCCTGTTGCCCGGTCTATGTACCGGGCCTTTCGCTAAGGGAAGATGTATGTCGTTACTTGCACAACTGGATCAAAAAATCGCTGCTAACGGTGGCCTGATTGTCTCCTGCCAGCCGGTTCCGGACAGCCCGCTCGATAAACCCGAAATCGTCGCCGCCATGGCATTAGCGGCAGAACAGGCGGGCGCGGTTGCCATTCGCATTGAAGGTGTGGCAAATCTGCAAGCCACGCGTGCGGTGGTGAGCGTGCCGATTATTGGAATTGTGAAACGCGATCTGGAGGATTCTCCGGTACGCATCACGGCCTATATTGAAGATGTTGATGCGCTGGCGCAGGCGGGCGCGGACATTATCGCCATTGACGGCACCGACCGCCCGCGTCCGGTGCCTGTTGAAACGCTGCTGGCACGTATTCACCATCACGGTTTACTGGCGATGACCGACTGCTCAACGCCGGAAGACGGCCTGGCATGCCAAAAGCTGGGAGCCGAAATTATTGGCACTACGCTTTCTGGCTATACCACGCCTGAAACGCCAGAAGAGCCGGATCTGGCGCTGGTGAAAACGTTGAGCGACGCCGGATGTCGGGTGATTGCCGAAGGGCGTTACAACACGCCTGCTCAGGCGGCGGATGCGATGCGCCACGGCGCGTGGGCGGTGACGGTCGGTTCTGCAATCACGCGTCTTGAGCACATTTGTCAGTGGTACAACACAGCGATGAAAAAGGCGGTGCTATGACCACACTGGCGATTGATATCGGCGGTACTAAACTTGCCGCCGCGCTGATTGGCGCTGACGGGCAGATCCGCGATCGTCGTGAACTTCCTACGCCAGCCAGCCAGACACCAGAAGCCTTGCGTGATGCCTTATCCGCATTAGTCTCTCCGTTGCAAGCTCATGCGCAGCGGGTTGCCATCGCTTCGACCGGGATAATCCGTGACGGCAGCTTGCTGGCGCTTAATCCGCATAATCTTGGTGGATTGCTACACTTTCCGTTAGTCAAAACGCTGGAACAACTTACCAATTTGCCGACCATTGCCATTAACGACGCGCAGGCCGCAGCATGGGCGGAGTTTCAGGCGCTGGATGGCGATATAACCGATATGGTCTTTATCACCGTTTCCACCGGCGTTGGCGGCGGTGTAGTGAGCGGCTGCAAACTGCTTACCGGCCCTGGCGGTCTGGCGGGGCATATCGGGCATACGCTTGCCGATCCACACGGCCCAGTCTGCGGCTGTGGACGCACAGGTTGCGTGGAAGCGATTGCTTCTGGTCGCGGCATTGCAGCGGCAGCGCAGGGGGAGTTGGCTGGCGCGGATGCGAAAACTATTTTCACGCGCGCCGGGCAGGGTGACGAGCAGGCGCAGCAGCTGATTCACCGCTCCGCACGTACGCTTGCAAGGCTGATCGCTGATATTAAAGCCACAACTGATTGCCAGTGCGTGGTGGTCGGTGGCAGCGTTGGTCTGGCAGAAGGGTATCTGGCGCTGGTGGAAACGTATCTGGCGCAGGAGCCAGCGGCATTTCATGTTGATTTACTGGCGGCGCATTACCGCCATGATGCAGGTTTACTTGGGGCTGCGCTGTTGGCCCAGGGAGAAAAATTATGATGATGGGTGAAGTACAGTCATTACCGTCTGCTGGGTTACATCCTGCGTTACAGGACGCGTTAACGCTGGCATTAGCTGCCAGACCGCAAGAAAAAGCGCCGGGTCGTTACGAATTACAGGGCGACAATATCTTTATGAATGTCATGACGTTTAACACTCAATCGCCCGTCGAGAAAAAAGCGGAATTGCACGAGCAATACATTGATATCCAGCTGTTATTAAACGGTGAGGAACGGATTCTGTTTGGCATGGCAGGCACTGCGCGTCAGTGTGAAGAGTTCCACCATGAGGATGATTATCAGCTTTGCAGCACCATTGATAACGAGCAAGCCATCATCTTAAAACCGGGAATGTTCGCCGTGTTTATGCCAGGTGAACCGCATAAACCAGGATGCGTTGTCGGCGAGCCTGGAGAGATTAAAAAGGTTGTGGTGAAGGTTAAGGCTGATTTAATGGCTTAAAACTTAGTTCGTTTTAAAGATTCTGCAGACACTGTCTGCAGAATTCGAAACCGCTGAAATTAACGGCGTCTATAGCCTTCCTCTAGCACCGCCTGTGTTCGAACGAGTTCATCTGCGAGTCGTTTCTCATCAGGTAGTTGCATCTTATATTCGCTTGCCAGAACGGTGTTAGGCAAACCTGCCAGAGCATAATGCGCTTCTCCGGCTCCTTTCTCTGCACAGAGAACCAGACCGATGGGCGGATTTTCATCCGGTAGCGTCCAGTGCTCTTTGGCGTAGTTGAGATACATATTCATCTGTCCGGCATCGCTATAGCTGAATTTGCCCACTTTTAGATCGACGATTAGCAGGCAGCGTAAACGGCGGTGGAAAAACAGCAGATCGACACGAAACCAGTTGTCATCAATGCGTAACCTTCGCTGCCGACCAACAAAGGCAAAATCATCCCCAAGTTCCAGCATGAAATCCATCAGGTGGTTGATCAGCGCCTCCTCAAAATCGGATTCTGAATATTCATCTTTCAATTCCAGAAATTCGAGCACAAAGGGATCGCGTATCGCCTGTTGCGGAAGAATATGCGTCTCGGCAGGAGCGTGTTGTTGCAGCATGGCTGATTTGTCATGTGACAGTAGTGTCCGCTCATAAAACTGGGTCGCAATTTGCCGCTCTAGCTGGCGAACAGACCAGCCACAGCGGAGCGTCTCTTTTTCATAAAAGCTGCGGGCGTCAGCGTTTTTAACGGAAAGTAAACGGACGTAGGTGGACCTGGGCAAGGGGAAAGATTTGGCAGACAGCGTCTGCCAAATCTTTGCCGATGGGAATTCTGCAGACGGTGTCTGCGGAATTCCCAATGGTGTTAATTCGCCAGACATTGTCTGGTGAATTTCAACATGTTGAAAAAAGAGGTAAAAAAGCCTCATTTGGCGTAAGTTTTTTGCAGAGAACCCACGCTTATACCTTAGACATAAATCCTTTGATAGTCGCTTGATTAGCTGCGCACCATACGCAGCCCTGGCCTCGCCACCTTGTTCAAATTCGACAATTCGTCGGCCAATTTCCTGGTACGTCGCGGTCATTAACGCGTTAACGCTACGTACCGTTTCCGTCCGGGCGCTATCGACCAGATGAATAATACCGTCGTGGATTTGCTGGTAGCCTGCTGTGGTTCCTTCTGAGAGCGATTCCATTATCTGTCCCTTTATATGGAGCTAAGTTGAATAATGGAATGAGCTATACTCTGGGGGGTGAGCACTGAACAATTAAGAACAGCGTATTACATTTACTTTCCCCAAGATATGCGAAGAGCTTTCCTGAAACATTAACCGATCGTATAAAACGAATGCCTGATAGTACTCCTGTCCGGCATTGTTATCACAAGTAGACTACGCTTATCACAGCTTTCCCATCAAGTTCGATTTTTTCTGAACCGCCTAAATCATTCGCGATAGATGCGCTCACCTGAAGCGGTATAATGGCGTTCGTTACAGGAGTTGGGGTTGTTTCACCTGGTTTTACAAAGGTGTAATAATAGCTTTGATCGACTGCAAGCGGATAAGCGGTGAGCGTTTGCCATGCTCTTTTTTGCCCTGTTATGACGGCATCTGCACCTGCTATTGATACAGCTAACGTCTGGCTACCATTGCTGGCACTAATGTTGTTGCTATCAATTAACACGGCATAACTACCGATATTTTTATTATCTTTTGTTTTCCCTAAGCCGAATAAGCGCGTTGTCTGGCTAATATAACCTCCGCCATTTAAGGTATATTTTACACCACTCTGACCCCCACTATCTTTTCCGGTGGTCATACTATCCATTCGTGTATCACGAGCGGTAATCGCAATGCCGGTAGCGGATTCGCAAGTTATAGTCATATTAATATTACGTGTTCCAATCTGTGTGTAGTGCTGCGTTGAAAGTCTATTGACTGAATGACTACCGAAGTTAACAACTCCGCCGTTGCTTAGTATTGGAGTACAAGCTGCAGCTTCCAGAGTCACCTTAACGTCAATTGATACTCTATCAGCGGCTTGCGCTGACATGGCAAAAAAGGCACTTCCGGCAATCAGTAATTTTACATTGTTCATTTTGCCTCCACCAGGACCGTCAGATTGCCTGTAATATCTGTCATGTCGGTTAGTTCCCCTTCATCCTTAAAAGCTGGAGCCATTGTCAGTGTGAGGCTAACGCTTTTACCGCTATCAATTACCACTTCTTGACCATTTTGCATAAACACCAGCCAATTATTGGGGGAAGTACTAAGGAAGGTGCGAACAAGTCCCTGATATGAGATCATGTTTGTCATCTGGAGCCATAGAACAGGGTTCATCATGAGTCATCAACTTACCTTCGCCGACAGTGAATTCAGCAGTAAGCGCCGTCAGACCAGAAAAGAGATTTTCTTGTCCCGCATGGAGCAGATTCTGCCATGGCAAAACATGGTGGAAGTCATCGAGCCGTTTTACCCCAAGGCTGGTAATGGCCGGCGACCTTATCCGCTGGAAACCATGCTACGCATTCACTGCATGCAGCATTGGTACAACCTGAGCGATGGCGCGATGGAAGATGCTCTGTACGAAATCGCCTCCATGCGTCTGTTTGCCCGGTTATCCCTGGATAGCGCCTTGCCGGACCGCACCACCATCATGAATTTCCGCCACCTGCTGGAGCAGCATCAACTGGCCCGCCAATTGTTCAAGACCATCAATCGCTGGCTGGCCGAAGCAGGCGTCATGATGACTCAAGGCACCTTGGTCGATGCCACCATCATTGAGGCACCCAGCTCGACCAAGAACAAAGAGCAGCAACGCGATCCGGAGATGCATCAGACCAAGAAAGGCAATCAGTGGCACTTTGGCATGAAGGCCCACATTGGTGTCGATGCCAAGAGTGGCCTGACCCACAGCCTGGTCACCACCGCGGCCAACGAGCATGACCTCAATCAGCTGGGTAATCTGCTGCATGGAGAGGAGCAATTTGTCTCAGCCGATGCCGGCTACCAAGGGGCGCCACAGCGCGAGGAGCTGGCCGAGGTGGATGTGGACTGGCTGATCGCCGAGCGCCCCGGCAAGGTAAGAACCTTGAAACAGCATCCACGCAAGAACAAAACGGCCATCAACATCGAATACATGAAAGCCAGCATCCGGGCCAGGGTGGAGCACCCATTTCGCATCATCAAGCGACAGTTCGGCTTCGTGAAAGCCAGATACAAGGGGTTGCTGAAAAACGATAACCAACTGGCGATGTTATTCACGCTGGCCAACCTGTTTCGGGCGGACCAAATGATACGTCAGTGGGAGAGATCTCACTAAAAACTGGGGATAACGCCTTAAATGGCGAAGAAACGGTCTAAATAGGCTGATTCAAGGCATTTACGGGAGAAAAAATCGGCTCAAACATGAAGAAATGAAATGACTGAGTCAGCCGAGAAGAATTTCCCCGCTTATTCGCACCTTCCCTAATTGATGCTGTTCCTGTGCTGCCCGGATTGTCATTTTTGCCACTGGCTAACGCCAGGTCGAGATTGTTACTACCTGAAAATGCATCGCTGGCGATCAGATTTAATGAACCATTCGGGCCAAATCCAAATCCGTTGTTGGAAATATTAGCGGTATTCAACTGAACACGAATATGAGCGTCCTGATCGCATTGCATTACCAGCGTGATTGTTCTGTCTGCTAATTGTGTTGTTTTACCCCGGTCAACTTGGCGCATGGCAGCACTTCGTTTGCCATAGTCGATATTTTGTATGCTACTGGAGATATTACACTCTGCCTGAGCGGCCATGGCGAAGTTCAGCAGCAGGCATCCTGTTATTATCCGTTTCATTGGCACTCTCCTGTTGCTGTCTCATAGAACACATCTTTTGGTGCATCTTCTGGGAATGTAAGGTGAATACGGCATGATTGCTGCTCATCTTTTATATCTAGCACCATGTCCGGTTTGATGTTATTGAGGAATACAACACCGTCATCCACTGATGTTGTCAGATAGTTGCCTTCACTATCTTCAATCGCAACGCCTCTGGGCAGTTTTTTGCCGTCGGAAAGTGTGATATTGAGTAATGCACGGCGTTGTGTTATCGCACTGAATCCGACTTTCCCTACTGCACCACGGCCTTGTTTGATCATTTTTGTGCCGTTACCGATATCGACATTTTTTGGCAAGCTGGCGGTATCGATCTCAACTCCTGATGTTCGCCACGGCTGGATTGATGGAATGACGGCATTACCCCGAAAATCTGTCCATACTGGGCCTGCCTGAGATGTAATTCTGACACCTGCAATATTGTTATCCATTTTTGCGATGGCGAAAGTGTCATTGATAGTCCACGGTGAAAAGGTCACTCCCTGATCATGTACGGCAATACCACCTGACATCGTACCGTTGTAAGTACGGCTATCACTGCCGCTTGCTCCTGCGGCAAGGCTGACTTGGGTGTAATGGAGATTGGAACTGATACTGCCGTTCAAGCTCGTTTCACGTTCGTCGTGATCTCGTTCAGCATTCACATAGTAGGACATCTCATCTGAGACGACTCCCATGACACCAGTACCATAGTGGGTTTTATGATCGTCATGGCGAGTATACAGTGTGGCGGTGTTTGATCTGCCAAATGGAATACTGATGTTGACGTAGAACAGATCACCATCGTCTTCATTATTTTCTGAAGCACTAAGTTGATGCTGCCAGTTGACGGAAACCGTGGCGTGTTTGAACGCTTTGTTCCAGTTAATATTAAGGTTGCTTGAGTCATTGTCACCGTCGTAACTATATGTTTTATAGCCACTGATGTTGAAACCACCCAGAATGGAGTTAGACCAGTTTAAACCAAGCGCATAAGTGCTTTTAGTCGGATCGGTATAATCATCATCAATCGCTTCAGACAGTTCGCGATAATGGCGATCAGATCGAGTGAGGCTGGTTGTTAGCCCAAGTGAAAATGGGAGATTGTAGTTCGCGTCAAGACGATATTTCTGTCCTTGCAGTGAGTCTTTCGTATCCTGCGATGTACTAATTTGGCTGCTCACTGTTAAATCGGGCAGGGGAACCAGACTCGACCGGATTGATGCCGCCTGATAATTTTCTGCTACGATAACGCCGCCGTTCATTGCACTCCAGCGTGTCAGATTCCATCCGCTCGATGCACTAATTACCCAAGGTGATTCGTCATAGTCATCGTCTACCCGCCCTATCGCGAAGCGATAACCCTGGAAGCTTTCTACATGCTGATTAAACAGGGTGGAGGGAACAATATAGTTGTGCGAACTACCGTCTGTTTCGACAACGGTGACATTAAGATCACTATTACCATTGCGAACAGGTACATCAGGGATAGTGAATGCGCCCGCAGGAACCAGAATGGAATGAATTAAAACTCCTTGTTGACGAATCTCGACACGAGCCTGAGAGGTGTTGGCTATACCAGTAACTTGCACACCACTGCCGCTGGTTTGCAATGCGTTGTCCGGTGCGATTTCGATACCGTAAATACTGGCTCCTTCCAACACGCTATTATTGAGGTTAACTTCACCTGCTCGCATGAGTGTTTTAAGATCTGTAAAGGTACGTTGAAGGTAGGTTGACGAGTTCTGGTTACTGAATGTGCCATTTGTTTGTGTAAGGAACTGATGGCTGCGTAACATCCAGTCATTAATATTAATCCCGCCTTCAAGTGCAGCCTGGGAGTAGTCCGAACTCCCATTAGAAAATTCTGCACGGCTGCTCATCAGAGAGTAGTTTAGCAGCGCAGCTGTTCCACCAGTTGCTGCGTTTGTGAGATCCAACCCTATGGGAATGATCGCCTGTGGTGAAACGATAATATCTAACGCTTCCTGGTTAGGTAATGGTGTGATTGTGGTACCCGGGTAGGACAATATATAGTCGTAACAGCCATTTTTTTCTTCAGAAGGAATTTTTAAACCGGCTTGTTGCAGAAATGCCTGATCAAGACAAATGTCGCCATTTTCATCAAAGCGCGTAGCAATGTTGCCTTTTTTTTCGCCATTTACTGATACTATCAGTGAATATTCACCTGGCAAAAAACGGGCTGAACGGGAAAAATAATGCGATATATTAGGATCTACACCTAGTGATTTTAATGTTTCCCGATCAAAATCAACAGCGGCAATCTCTATACCATCTGCATTGGCTGGGGGAGAAAAGGCAAAACCAATGGTGTAGGCCAGTAACGTTTTTTTTAACATCCTTGTCGCTCCAGGCAAAGTTATTTTAAGTCAGTGACATATTTATTACCGCGATAACCATATCGGCTGGCTGGGTAAAACTCGACTTTTGTATCCGTAGCGTTTGTTAATGCAGTAGTTGTACTGGTGTGTGGTAGAAAATAGGTCTTATTTATAGCCCCCGTTTTTCCTGAAGGGAGCGTTTTAAATTGTAAGGTCATACGAACGACATAATTACTGGGGTTGCTAATCTCAATTTGGTCGCCATTTTTACGCCATTCCAGGAATTTCCAGGTCTCTCGCTCTTCCGGCAGGGAAGCCGGGTGGATCAGTACAGGTAGATCCTGACGAATTGAAACAGTAACTCTGCTGCTCTTGTCATCTTTTGGTGGAATACCTTCGAACGTTACGCGTTTCAGCTCTTCTGATTGCAGAGGAACAGTCGCCTGAAGTAAAAATCGAACCTGTTGTACTTGACCGGCTTCAACACGAATAACGGGCTGAGTCGGGATTAAACGAATTGATTTATTGCTTTCAGGCAAATCAACAATGGTGGTGTAAAGCAATGAAGGATGATCATCTGTATTCTTAATATTAATACTAGCTTCACCACGCTTTTCATCAACCAGCAATACTGATGTTTCAGGAACCATCCCTGTGGCTAAGGTATTCATTGATGTTGTTATAAATACAGTGAATGTAATGTGTCTGAGCATTTAAATTAAAACTCCTGTAATAATGATAAATAACGCAGAAACATATTGTTAATATATGTTATGCACTGTTTGCGATGAGATTGATTAAGACAGACCATGTCATAGGGCATAATCTGTCCGAGTTATAGCTAACTGGTTAATGCGTAAAAATAAAAACTGTATTACAAGTTCTTATAAATACTGAACGCTGATAGTGACGTTACCATCCAGTTTGATCGTTTCATCAGAACCAAGAATAGTATTGTCATTTACCGCAGCATCAATCAGTAACGGGAAGGTGACCGCTGTAATAGCAACAGGTGTCAGTTCCCCTGTTTTTGCAACAGAATAACCGCGCTCGATTGCTGAGCAACTTGTCAGCGAGCAGAATGCGCCATTAGATGAGGCTTTCCATGTGGGGGTCGCTGCTGACCAGTGGTCAGTTTGAATCAGGTCGACAGGAATTTCACCTGTATCGTCCGCCGCGTGAATCCCACCATTAGACCTGTCAATACCAATGGATGCAGCGCCAATTTTTTGTCCATTAGGCGCAGAACCTAAACCAAAGGCGTTTTTCGTTCCCTTCATATCTACGAGAGTATCATAAGCTTTTTCAATATAGGATGTGTCGTTTAACGCTACAATGGTCGACTGACGGTTATCCTTGGAGGTTACAGCAATTAGCGTTGGTGCTGTGCAGGTTATATTTAATGTGCTGTTTTTGCGGCCCAGTTGAACCAGTTTATTACTTTTACCGGTCGGATTCAGCGCACTGTTATGATGTTTCCCATAGTCAACAATGCCGCCGCCCGTAACAACTGGGGTACATGCACCAGGGGTATACTCGCCGATGATAGTTAATTCTGTATCAGTTGAATCTGTTGCCATGGCACTGAATGCTGCAACAGAAAGTGCTGCACAAATAGCAGCTGTTGTGAGGTTCTTTTTGAAAAACATATGAACATATCCTTAATAACAAATTTATTTTTTAAAATAAAAAGCTGAAGCAGTATATATATCTGTTTGTGAATGTAAATAAATAACTCGTTCAGAAATAGCCAACTTGCTGGGATGTATTTATTTAATGAATTTTATAGTTACGATCATGTGAATAATAAGGTGCTGGTGAGGTGGTTTGTGGTGATAATTATTCATTACATGAATGTTTGCGCTGAAAAATAGGAAAATATATAGATAATTAAGGATAATATATTGGTTTTTTATATTCATATTTTGTATATTAATATCGAGACAATTTACATGGAATGAAAAGACTGAATAGCTTGCAGAATCGGTATTGTCAGAGGTGTTAACAAGTAATTGAGACGGATTGTAAATGAGAAATTGCTTGATGTGCTTCACTCATCAGACTTGGTGAACAAAGCACAATTTATTGAAAATTATCCCTATTATAGGAAAGGTCAAACGCTCATGCCGCATTTGCCAGAAAACAACGCGCACTTCGTCAGTAATTTGATTCGCCAGACACAGTCTGGCGAATTCATTGTTACCTCGCTTAAACTTCCAGCCAGTTCATAATACCGTCTGCCGCCTTACGACCTTCGGCAATAGCGGTCACCACCAGATCGGAACCACGGACGATATCGCCGCCAGCAAAGATTTTCGGGTTGCTGGTCTGGAAGGCGTTGTCGCTGCCTTCCGGGGCGATGATGCGGCCTTGTGAATCCAGCTCGACGCTGTGTTTTGCCAGCCATTCCATGTTGTGTGGACGGAAACCAAACGCCATGATCACCGCATCTGCCGGAACGATATGTTCGGAACCTGCAACGATCTCCGCGCGGCGACGGCCTTTGGCGTCCGGTTCGCCCATTTCGGTACGCACCATTTTTACGCCGCTGACTTTGCCGTTACCGTTCACTTCAATACCCAGCGGCTGGACGTTGAATTTGAACTCTACGCCTTCTTCCCGCGCGTTTTTCACTTCGCGGCGGGAACCCGGCATGTTCTCTTCATCACGACGATAGGCACAGGTAACGTGCTTCGCTCCCTGGCGCACGGACGTACGCACGCAGTCCATCGCAGTGTCGCCACCGCCAAGGACCACCACGCGTTTGCCTTCCATGCTGACGAACGGTTCGTCGCGGGTTTCACCAAAGCCCATTAACTGTTTGGTGTTGGCGATGAGGAACGGCAGCGCTGCGTACACGCCATCGGCGTCTTCGTTTTCCAGCCCGCCGCGCATTGACTGATAAGTCCCGACGCCAAGGAACACGGCATCGTAATCACTCAGCAGATCGTCCAGCTGTACGTCGCGGCCCACTTCGGTATTGAGTTTGAATTCAATACCCATGCCGGTGAAGATTTCACGGCGACGCGTCATTACCTCTTTTTCCAGCTTGAAGGCCGGAATACCGAAGGTCAGCAGCCCGCCAATTTCTGGATGACGGTCGAAGACAACGGCTTTTACGCCGTTACGCGTCAGGACATCCGCACACGCCAGACCTGCCGGGCCTGCGCCGATAATCGCCACTTTTTTACCGGTCTGTTTCACACCAGACATATCCGGACGCCAGCCCATCTCGAACGCTTTATCGTTGATATAGCGCTCAATGTTGCCGATGGTCACCGCGCCAAACTCATCGTTCAGAGTGCAGGAACCTTCGCACAGACGGTCTTGCGGGCAGACTCGTCCGCAAACTTCCGGCAGGGTGTTGGTCTGGTGCGACAGTTCCGCCGCTTCAAAAATACGCCCCTCGTTGGCGAGCTTCAGCCAGTTCGGGATGTAGTTGTGTACCGGGCATTTCCACTCGCAGTATGGGTTGCCGCACGACAGGCAGCGGTCAGCCTGCGCTTTGGCCTGGCCTTCGGAAAACGGCTCGTAAATTTCAACAAACTCAATTTTGCGGATCTTCAGCGGTTTCTTTGGCGGATCAACGCGCTGCAGGTCGATAAATTGATAAACATTCTGACTCATTGTTGCTACCCCTTACTGCGCCTGCACGCGCAACTCAGCTGCGCTACGACTACGGTGACCCAGCAGTGCTTTTACATCACTGGACTTCGGTTTAACCAGCGCAAATTTAGTGGCGAAGGTTGACCAGTTCGCCAGAATCTCTTCACCGCGCTGAGAGCCGGTATGCTGCACATGCTCGGTGATAAGACCACGCAGATGCTCTTCATGGATCGCCAGAGCGTCAACGCTTAAGACCTCGACCAGTTCCGGGTTAACGCGTTTGCGGAAATCGCCGCTTTCATCGAGAACGTAAGCGAAACCGCCGGTCATGCCCGCACCGAAGTTAACGCCGGTTTTACCCAGAATGCAGACGATACCACCCGTCATATATTCACAACCGTTGTCGCCAATGCCTTCTACCACGGTGATAGCACCGGAGTTACGCACGCCGAAACGTTCACCCGCGCGGCCTGCGGCATACAGACGACCACCGGTCGCGCCATACAGGCAGGTGTTGCCGATAATGCTTGCTTCATGGCTGCGGAAGGCGGAACCAACCGGAGGACGAATGGCGATTAAGCCGCCCGCCATGCCTTTACCGACATAGTCGTTGGCATCACCGGTCAGGTACAGTTCCACGCCGCCCGCGTTCCACACGCCGAAGCTCTGGCCTGCGGTGCCGTTGAAGTACGCTTTGATAGGATCGGCTGCCAGCCCCTGATCGCCGTGCGTCTGGGCGATATAGCCTGAAAGCGACGCGCCGACAGAACGGTCGGTGTTGCGAATATCGAACCAGAAGGTTTTGCTCTGGCGCTCATCGACAAACGGTTTCGCCTGTTGCAGCAACTGCGCGTTCAGCAGGCCGTTATCAAACGGCGGGTTGTTTTCGGTGCAGTAGAGTGCCTTACCTGGATGCGGTTCGGCAGTCTCCAGCAGCTTCGACAGCGCCAGCTTCTGCTGTTTGGCGGTGAAACCGTCCAGCTCTTTCAGCAGGTCGGTGCGACCAATCAGATCCACCAGACGTGTTACGCCAAGCTGTGCCATCAGCTCGCGGGTTTCACGGGCGATAAACTCAAAGTAATTCGTCACCTTGAATGGCAGGCCGTGATAGTGGTTCTTACGCAGTTTGTCATCCTGAGTTGCTACACCCGTTGCGCAGTTGTTCAGATGGCAAATACGTAGATATTTACAGCCGAGCGCCACCATCGGGCCAGTGCCGAAGCCGAAGCTTTCTGCGCCGAGAATCGCCGCCTTGATGATATCGACACCCGTTTTCAGGCCGCCATCGACCTGCAAACGGATCTTGTGACGCAAGCCGTTAGCAACCAGCGCCTGCTGGGTTTCAACAAGCCCCAGCTCCCACGGACAGCCTGCGTATTTCACCGATGAAAGCGGACTTGCGCCGGTGCCGCCGTCATAGCCTGCGATGGTGATCAAGTCCGCATAAGCTTTTGCCACGCCAGTCGCGATGGTGCCTACTCCCGGTTCGGAAACCAGCTTCACGGAGATCATCGCTTTCGGGTTAACCTGCTTGAGGTCGAAAATGAGCTGCGCTAAGTCCTCGATAGAGTAGATATCGTGGTGCGGCGGCGGGGGAGATCAGCGTCACTCCGGGCACCGAATAGCGCAGTTTGGCGATGTAAGGCGTGACTTTATCACCCGGCAACTGACCGCCTTCGCCTGGCTTCGCGCCCTGGGCGACTTTAATCTGAATGACGTCGGCATTGACCAGATACGCCGGAGTAACCCCAAAGCGACCGGAAGCCACCTGCTTGATGCGCGACACTTTGTTGGTGCCGTAGCGCGCCGGGTCTTCGCCGCCTTCACCGGAGTTCGAATTACCGCCGATGCTGTTCATCGCTTCCGCCAGCGCCTCGTGGGCTTCCGGGCTTAACGCGCCGATAGACATCGCGGCGGTATCAAAGCGTTTAAACAGTTCGCTTGCCGGTTCAACATCAGCAATGTTGACCGCGTTTTCACCCGGCGTAATTGCCAGCAGATCGCGCAGCGTGGTTGCCGGACGCTCATTAACCAGCTTCGCGTATTCCTGATAGTCGCTGTACTCGCCGCTTTGTACCGCTTGTTGCAGCGTGCGCACCACGTCCGGGTTGTAGGCGTGGTATTCGCCGCCGTGGACGTATTTCAGCAGACCGCCCTGGCTGATGGGCTTACGCGCCAGCCAGGCACGTTTCGACAGATTCAGCAGATCCTGCTGGAAGTCTTCAAAGCTTGCTCCACCAATGCGGCTGACCGCCCCCTGGAAGCACAGGCCCACTACATCATCGTGTAGACCGACCGCTTCAAACAGTTTCGAGCAGCGGTAAGAGGCGATGGTGGAGATGCCCATTTTGGACATGATTTTGTACAAGCCTTTGTTGATGCCGTTACGGTAGTTGAGCATCACGGTACGATAATCTTTGGCAATCGCATGGGTGTCTACCAGGCGGCCCAGCGTTTCATAGGCAAGGTATGGATAAATAGCCGTCGCGCCGAAGCCCAGCAACACGGCGAAGTGGTGCGGATCGCGGGCGCTGGCGGTTTCGACGATGATGTTGGCATCGCAACGCAGGCTTTGATCGACCAGACGGGTCTGGATCGCGCCAACCGCCATCGGGGCTGGAACCGGCAGGCGATCTTTAGCGATATTCCGGTCGGAGAGCACCAGCAGCACGGTGCCGCTACGTACCATTTTTTCGGCTTTGTCGCACAGCTCTTTGACTGTCGCTTCGAGCGTGGTTTTAGTGACGTCAAAGGTGATATCCAGCGTATCTGCGCGGTAGTGCTCCTCTTTCATCGTCGTGAGCTGTTTGAAATCGGAGTAGAGCAGAATCGGCGATTTAAAGCTTAAACGGTGCGCCTGGCCCTCTGCTTCGCAAAAGACGTTCATTTCACGACCGATACTGGTGGCGAGCGACATAACATGCGCTTCACGCAGCGGGTCGATTGGCGGGTTAGTCACCTGGGCAAACTGCTGGCGGAAGTAGTCGTAAATAATGCGCGGCTGACTGGAGAGCACGGCGAATGGGGTATCATCGCCCATCGAACCGACCGCTTCCTGACCGTTTTCGCCCAGTACGCGAATTACGGAGTCCAGCTCTTCCGCGCTGTAGTTAAACTGTTTCTGGTAGCTGGCAAGCGTGTCGTCGTCCAGTTCGCGGCTACCCACTTCTTCATCGGGCAGATCTTCAAACGGTACCAGTCGGCGGACGTTTTTCTCCATCCACTCTTTATATGGATGGCGGCTTTTCAGATCGTCATCGGTTTCTGCCGAGTGCAGAATACGCCCACTGCGGGTGTCGATAACCATCAGTTCGCCTGGCCCGACGCGGCCTTTTTCGACCACTTCGTCAGGCTGGTAATCCCAGATACCGACTTCAGAGGCGCAGGTGATGAGCTTATCTTTGGTGATGACGTAGCGCGCCGGACGCAGACCGTTACGGTCGAGGTTACAGGCGGCAAAACGACCGTCGGACATCACGATGCCCGCCGGGCCATCCCACGGCTCCATATGCATGGAGTTAAAGTCAAAGAAGGCACGCAGTTCCGGGTCCATATCCGGGTTGTTCTGCCAGGCGGGTGGTACTAATAGACGCATGGCGCGGATGATATCCATCCCGCCTGCCAGCAGCAGTTCCAGCATGTTATCCATCGAACTGGAGTCAGAGCCGGTTTCGTTGACGAACGGTGCGGCGTCGTGCAGGTCAGGGATAAGCGGTGTCTGGAATTTATAAGTACGCGCACGCGCCCATTGGCGGTTACCGGTGATGGTGTTGATTTCACCGTTATGCGCCAGATAGCGGAACGGTTGCGCCAGCGGCCAGCGCGGTACGGTGTTAGTGGAGAAGCGCTGGTGGAACAGGCAAATGGCCGATTCCAGACGCAGGTCCGCAAGATCCAGATAAAAGCGCGGCAGATCCGTCGGCATACACAGACCTTTATAGATGTTCACCAGATTCGACAGGCTACAGACGTAGAAGTCTTTGTCGGCTTCGAGACGCTTTTCAATGCGGCGGCGGGCGATAAACAGACGGCGCTCCATATCGCGTGGACGCCAGCCTGCCGGGGCGTTCACAAAAATTTGCTCAATGCGTGGCAGAGAGGAGAGGGCGATTTCACCCAGCACGCCTTCGTTAGTGGGGACATCACGCCAGCCCACAATCGACAAGGTTTCGCGTTGCAGTTCTTCTTCAACGATGCGGCGTGCGGCAGCGGCGAGTTCAGGATCTTTATTCAGGAAGAGCATCCCGACAGCGTAGTTTTTTGCTAAACGCCAGCCGCGCTCCTGCGCAACGATGCGAAAAAAGCGATCCGGTTTTTGTAACAGCAAGCCGCAACCGTCGCCGGTTTTACCATCGGCGAGAATCGCGCCACGGTGCTGCATGCGGGCCAGTGCGTGTATTGCAGTACGCACTACCTTGTGGCTAGGTTCGCCTTCTATGTGGGCGATCAGGCCGAAACCACAGTTATCCCTCTCAAGGGATTTATCGTACAACATATCGTGAACCTCCCCCAGGCTCTGCGGGAACCCCACTTCCGAACCGCTGCGCACGGGCACAGAAAGAGCGTGGCGACGGGGTTTGCGTGTCATACGCGCGCCTCGCATTCGCCCCCTTGTTGTCCTTTTCGCATCGGTTAATACGGTGAAGAGGGGATCTCAATTACTGCATAAATATGATGAGCAGGCTGCTCATCCAGAAAGCTTCCAGCGGATTTCCAACTTATCGGGAAAGCTGATACAGGTCAAATGGCAAGCTTATTGGTACAGAAATGTGCTTTAGCGCAAAATTCTTTATTAAATGACTGAAATTAAAATGGATTTTATCTTTAAGGCTAAAAGGGAAGTCGTTAGAGAAACAGTCAATTCCTGACTGTCATAAAGGTGTGTTAACCCTTATCCTGCCTTGAACTGACGACAAAACCAGCATTTTATACTGCCTTAATTGGTAATGACGTTTCATGCTACTGTTTTTGCCTAAAATCCATCAGGAGATAAAAAAATCTGACACAAGATAAGCAAAAGTGATTTATGTGATTATGCATGAAATTTCGGTAATTTTGATTGATTATGCAGTTGATAAAAGCAGGCCGGGACGATTGATCCAGGTCATCGCCGAATTGAGCTAAAAATGGCAGGCTTTGGCCTCTTTTCAAGGCGCGGTCTATCAGATTATGCAGTTACAGAAATTAGTCAATATGTTTGGTGGTGATCTCACCCGTCGTTATGGGCAAAAGGTGCATAAGCTGACGCTGCACGGCGGTTTTAGCTGCCCTAACCGTGACGGTACCATCGGGCGTGGTGGCTGCACATTCTGTAATGTTGCCTCGTTTGCCGATGAAGCGCAGCAGCATCGTTCCATTGCCGAGCAACTGGCGCACCAGGCGAATTTAGTTAACCGCGCTAAACGCTATCTGGCCTACTTTCAGGCGTATACCAGCACCTTTGCGGAAGTTCAGGTGCTGCGTTCTATGTATCAGCAGGCGGTGAGCCAGGCCAATATTGTCGGTTTGTGTGTGGGTACCCGCCCGGACTGCGTGCCGGATGCGGTGCTGGATCTGCTTTGCGAATATAAGGACCAGGGTTACGAAGTGTGGCTGGAGCTGGGGCTACAAACCGCCCACGACAAAACACTGCATCGCATCAACCGCGGCCATGATTTTGCCTGTTATCAGCGTACAACCCAGCTGGCACGTCAGCGCGGGCTGAAGGTGTGTTCCCACTTAATTGTCGGCCTGCCTGGCGAAGGGCAGGCTGAATGTTTGCAAACGCTGGAGCGAGTGGTTGAAACCGGCGTGGACGGCATAAAGCTGCATCCGCTGCATATTGTGAAAGGCAGCATTATGGCGAAAGCCTGGGAAGCGGGGCGTTTGAACGGTATTGAACTGGAGGATTACACGCTCACTGCCGGAGAAATGATTCGCCATACGCCACCGGAAGTGATCTACCACCGCATTTCCGCCAGCGCCCGTCGCCCGACGCTGCTTGCTCCGCTGTGGTGCGAAAATCGATGGACGGGAATGGTCGAGCTGGATCGCTATCTGAATGAACATGGCGTACAGGGATCGGCGCTGGGACGTCCGTGGCTACCTCCAACGGAGTAGGTCGTTGAGGGGAATTCCGCATTTCTCACACAATTTATAACGTAACTGTCAGAATTGGGTATTATTGGGGCAGGTTGTCGTGAAGGAATTCCCTAATGAAGCAAATTCGTCTGCTGGCGCAGTATTATGTTGACCTGATGATGAAGTTAGGTCTGGTGCGCTTCTCAATGTTGCTGGCGCTGGCCCTCGTCGTTCTTGCCATTGTGGTACAAATGGCGGTAACCATGGTGCTGCATGGTCAGGTCGAAAGCATTGATGTTATTCGTTCTATCTTCTTTGGTTTGCTGATTACGCCGTGGGCGGTCTACTTTCTATCGGTGGTCGTCGAGCAACTGGAGGAGTCACGACAACGTCTGTCACGGCTGGTGCAAAAACTGGAGGAGATGCGCGAGCGCGATTTGAGCCTCAACGTTCAGTTAAAAGATAATATTGCCCAGCTAAATCAGGAAATTGCCGTTCGTGAAAAAGCGGAAGCAGAACTGCAGGAAACCTTCGGCCAACTGAAAATTGAAATCAAAGAGCGCGAAGAGACACAAATTCAGCTCGAGCAGCAATCCTCATTCTTACGTTCCTTCCTTGATGCTTCACCCGACCTGGTTTTTTATCGTAACGAAGATAAAGAGTTTTCCGGCTGTAACCGCGCGATGGAGCTGCTGACCGGAAAAAAGCGAAAAACAACTGGTTCACCTGAAACCTGCTGATGTTTACTCACCGGAAGCCGCCGCAAAAGTCATTGAAACCGATGAAAAAGTGTTCCGTCATAATGTGTCACTGACCTATGAACAGTGGCTGGATTACCCGGACGGGCGCAAAGCCTGCTTTGAAATCCGTAAAGTGCCGTACTACGACCGCGTGGGTAAACGTCACGGTTTGATGGGCTTTGGTCGCGACATTACCGAGCGTAAGCGGTATCAGGATGCGCTTGAACGGGCCAGCCGCGACAAAACGACGTTTATCTCCACCATCAGTCACGAATTGCGTACACCGCTGAACGGTATCGTCGGTCTGAGCCGCATTCTGCTGGATACCGAACTCACCGCCGAGCAGGAAAAATATCTCAAGACCATCCATGTTTCGGCCGTCACGCTGGGGAATATCTTTAACGATATTATCGACATGGATAAGATGGAACGGCGCAAGGTCCAGCTTGATAATCAACCGGTTGATTTCACCAGCTTCCTTGCCGATCTGGAAAATCTCTCCGCATTGCAGGCGCAACAAAAAGGATTGCGCTTTAACCTGGAGCCGACGCTGCCATTACCGCATCAGGTCATTACCGACGGGACGCGTTTACGGCAGATCCTGTGGAACCTCATCAGTAACGCCGTCAAATTCACCCAGCAAGGCCAGGTTACCGTGCGCGTGCGCTACGATGAAGGCGATATGCTGCATTTTGAAGTGGAAGACTCTGGTATCGGCATTCCGCAGGATGAGCTGGATAAAATTTTCGCCATGTATTACCAGGTGAAAGACAGTCATGGCGGTAAACCTGCCACCGGCACCGGTATTGGTCTGGCCGTTTCTCGTCGTCTGGCGAAAAATATGGGCGGCGATATTACGGTTACCAGCGAACAGGGCAAAGGTTCAACCTTTACGTTGACGATCCACGCACCGTCGGTAGCAGAAGAGGTCGATGATGCGTTTGATGAAGACGATATGCCTTTACCGGCGCTGAATGTGCTGCTGGTGGAAGACATTGAACTGAACGTGATTGTTGCGCGTTCTGTGCTGGAAAAATTAGGTAACAGCGTTGATGTCGCCATGACCGGCAAGGCGGCGCTGGAGATGTTTAAACCGGGCGAATACGACCTGGTGTTGCTGGATATTCAGTTGCCAGATATGACCGGGCTGGATATCTCTCGTGAACTGACGAAACGTTATCCGCGCGAGGATTTACCGCCGCTGGTGGCCTTAACCGCTAACGTGCTGAAAGACAAACAAGAGTACCTCAATGCTGGAATGGATGATGTGCTGAGTAAGCCGCTTTCTGTTCCGGCGCTAACCGCGATGATCAAGAAATTCTGGGATACCCAGGATGATGAGGAGAGTACGGTGACGACAGAAGAGAACAGTAAATCAGAAGCATTGCTCGATATTCCCATGCTGGAACAGTATCTCGAACTTGTAGGACCGAAGCTGATCACCGACGGGTTAGCGGTGTTTGAGAAGATGATGCCGGGCTATGTCAGCGTGCTGGAGTCGAATCTGACGGCGCAGGATAAAAAAGGCATTGTTGAGGAAGGACATAAAATTAAAGGTGCGGCGGGGTCAGTGGGGTTACGCCATCTGCAACAGCTGGGTCAGCAAATTCAGTCTCCTGACCTTCCGGCCTGGGAAGATAACGTCGGTGAATGGATTGAAGAGATGAAAGAAGAGTGGCGTCACGACGTAGAAGTGCTGAAAGCGTGGGTGGCAAAAGCCACTAAAAAATGACCCCGGCTAGACCGGGGTGCGCGAATACTGCGCCAACACCAGGGAAATCTTGGCTGCGCCGTAAATTATTATGATGAGTTACAAGGGCACAGCACTGTTTTTCAGGCCGCACGCAGTTAAGATAGCAAAACTTAAATGATTTGTTACATGAATCAGTTAAATGTGTGATGCGTACCATTTTTATTAAAAAAATTAATGTGTTTCAGTCAATTGCGAAAGGATGATCACAATGAAGAAAATTGGCGTAATTCTGAGCGGATGCGGCGTCTATGACGGTTCTGAAATTCATGAAGCGGTGTTGACGTTGTTAGCTATTTCACGCAGCGGTGCGCAGGCGGTCTGCTTTGCACCGGATAAGCAGCAGGTTGATGTTATCAACCATTTAACTGGCGAAGCGATGACGGAAACGCGCAATGTGCTGATTGAAGCGGCACGAATAACGCGCGGTGAAATCCGTCCTCTGGCCCAGGCCGATGCCGCTGAACTGGATGCGTTGATTGTGCCGGGGGGGTTTGGCGCGGCGAAGAATTTAAGCAATTTTGCCAGTCTTGGTAGCGAATGCACCGTTGACCGTGAATTAAAGGCGCTGGCACAAGCGATGCATCAGGCCGGAAAACCGCTTGGTTTTATGTGTATTGCCCCGGCGATGCTGCCGAAAATTTTCGATTTCCCGCTGCGTTTGACCATCGGTACTGATATCGATACCGCAGAAGTGCTGGAAGAGATGGGCGCGGAGCATGTGCCGTGTCCTGTCGATGATATCGTGGTTGATGAAGACAATAAGATTGTCACCACCCCAGCATATATGCTGGCGCAGAACATTGCAGAAGCGGCGAGCGGCATTGATAAGCTGGTTTCCCGCGTGCTGGTTCTGGCTGAATGAGTAAAAGCCGCTTAACGGTGTTTAGTTTCGTTCGCCGTTTTCTTTTGCGGTTAATGGTTGTCCTCGCCGTTTTCTGGGGCGGGGGCATCGCGTTGTTTAGCGTTGCGCCTGTTCCCTTCTCAGCGGTAATGGTCGAGCGACAGGTCAGCGCCTGGCTGCATGGCAATTTTCGTTACGTGGCACATTCTGACTGGGTCAGTATGGATCAAATCTCGCCGTGGATGGGACTGGCGGTGATTGCCGCAGAAGATCAGAAATTTCCTGAGCACTGGGGCTTTGATGTCGCTTCCATTGAGAAAGCCCTGGCGCACAACGAGCGCAATGAAAACCGTATTCGCGGTGCTTCAACGATTTCTCAACAGACAGCCAAAAATCTCTTTTTATGGGATGGGCGTAGCTGGGTTCGAAAAGGGCTGGAAGCCGGATTAACGCTGGGGATAGAAACGGTCTGGAGCAAAAAGCGTATCCTGACGGTTTACCTGAATATCGCCGAATTTGGCGACGGTGTGTTTGGCGTCGAAGCTGCGGCACAACGTTATTTCCACAAACCCGCGAGCAAACTTACCCGGTCGGAAGCTGCATTACTGGCAGCTGTATTACCTAATCCACTTCGTTTCAAAGTCTCCTCGCCATCGGGCTACGTGCGTAGCCGTCAGGCGTGGATTTTACGGCAGATGTATCAGTTAGGCGGTGAGCCGTTTATGCAACAACACCAGCTGGATTAAGCTTCGCGCGAAGTGAGGGCCAGCGTTTTGCTCTCACGAGGTTGCAGATCTTTCTGCAGGGCAATAGCCAGCGCCGGTTGGGCGATAAATCGTTTCCATAACCGCTCTTGCTTACGCAGACAACACCACTTCGACCAGGTCGCCAGTGGAATCAATGTGCTTTCACCAATGTTGTCGCAGACGACCGGGATAACCTCTGACTCACTGATGCGGTGACAGAGGATATTCTGCGGCTTCAGCGACATCGTCACGATACGGTTATCCTGCAAATAACGCTTCAGCTGTTTCAGTAGCTGGCGCAGTTGTGCAATGTCTTCTTCGTAACGGCATTGTTCAGCAAATTCGGTCAGCGTAATGGAAGGCTTGCCGTCAAAATCTGCAATCACATCGTAGACATAACCGGTTCCGCAATCCGTCTCAACGGTACCGTGATAGCGCGGTATTCCACTCCAGTCTTTTAACCGGCGACCAAGATGCGCGTAGTACTTTAACTCACGGCGGATCTCTTTATCGCCACCATCGCCACGATGGTAGACAATCTTGATACAGCGTTGGGCATCTTCCGGATGCGCATAACATTTCCGATGTCTTCCGGTGCCCAGGGGACTTTGTTCAGATAAGCGAATCATGCCATCTCCTGGAAATATTTTCTGACGATCTCCAGTATGGTCGATTAACTTAAACAAAACCTAAACAATGCCTCTTAAGGTTTTCTTAAGGTTCTTCTGAAAGTGAAAAGCGCACAAAATGTACAAATGACGTTGATTGAGAACGATTTCAGTACGTGATTTTCTTATTGTCGGGGGGAGTTTGAAGGGAGTTGTATGTCAAAGTGATGAAGATTAATCTTCATCAAAACCAGAATTAAAGAGGGCGATAACGGCGGCCAGTGCTTCCTCTTCCTGTGGACCGGTCGCTTCAACTTCAATCTGCCGTCCTTTGGCAGAATCCAACATCAGCAGCGCAATAACGCTGTTGGCTTCAGCCTCGGTGCCTTCGTCATTACGTAAGAGCACTTCAGCGTCAAAACCCTGCATTAATTCAAACAGCTTCATTGCAGGCCGGGCATGCATGCCCAGCTTGTTTGTGATTTCAACAGTTTGCTTGACGGTCATGGTTTACGTTTTTCCAGCGTACGATGGCGTGACTGGACGTTTTTACCGCGCGAGCGGAAGTAGTCTGCCAGTTGCTCTGCAATATACACCGAACGGTGCTTCCCGCCGGTACAACCAATGGCGACCGTCAAGTAGCTACGGTTGTTGGTTTCCAGCATAGGTAACCATAGCTCAAGATAGCTTCGCGTCTGGTAGATAAAATTGTGTACTTCTGTGTGGCGGTCGAGGAACGCGGCGACAGGTTTATCAAGACCTGTCATTGGACGCAGTTTCGGATCCCAGTGCGGGTTCGGCAAGAAGCGCACGTCAAAGACGTAATCTGCATCGATAGGGATACCGTGTTTGAAGCCGAAAGACTCAAAGACCATGGTCAGTTCGCGTTCACGTTTACCCAGCAGACGGGTACGCAGCATTTCAGCCAGCTCGTGAACGGACATTTCTGAGGTATCGACAATCAGATCCGCTCGCGAACGCAGAGGCTCCAGCAAATCGCTTTCTTTGTCGATAGCACTTTCCAGCGACAGGTTTTTGCTGGAAAGCGGATGCAGTCGGCGCGTGTCACTGTAACGACGAATTAAGGTATTACGGTCGGCATCCAGGAACAGGAGTTGCGGTGAGAAAGCGTCAGGCAGGTTACTCATCGCCTGTTCGAATATTTCTGGTGACTCCGGCATATTACGAACATCAATGCTGACGGCGGCAGAAATCTCGCGATCGGCCAGGGTTCGAGCCAGATCGGGTAACAACACTACGGGAAGGTTATCCACGCAGTAAAAACCCATATCTTCCAGCGCACGCAGGGCGACAGATTTACCTGAACCTGAACGTCCGCTGACGATCATCAGTACCATGTACTGTTTCTCCTCACAACGTCTAAAAGAGACATTACCGAATAACTACGCTTCATCCGGAGTACCTTCGGTATCCGTAATGATTTGATACAGCTCTTCATCGCTCTGGGCTGCGCGTAAACGGCGGCAGATGGTTTTGTCCGCCAGACGTTTCGCCACCAGCGACAGAGTATGCAGGTGCGTTTTAGTTTGGTCTGCCGGCACCAGCAGGGCAAAAAGTAAGTCCACCGGTTGGTTGTCGATGGCATCGAAAGCTATAGGCGTTTCGAGCTGAACGAAAACGCCAACGGCGCGCAGAGTATCTTCTTCCAGTTTGCCATGCGGAATGGCAATACCATTGCCGATACCGGTACTGCCCATTTTTTCCCGCGTCAGGATAGCTTCAAAAACCACCTGAGGCGGCAGGCTAAGTTGTTTCGCCGCCAGCTCGCTGATGATTTCCAGGGCGCGTTTTTTGCTCTGACAGTGGACGCGGCTTCGCGTACATTCCCTGTTAAGAACACTGCTAAGCTGTAGAGTTGTATCATTATTTGTCATAATTTCACCTAAGAACCTGCCCACTCAAACAGTGGAACAGGCTCGGAGCATTAACCGTACAAATGGCCCGTTGTGCCGCACAACAGACCGCCATGCACATGCTAATTGCCCGGACAATTAGTGTTGTTTCAGTTTATCTTTATGTTTGGTCAACTGGCGTGCCAGCTTATCAATTAAGCCATCAATGGCAGCGTACATGTCCTGACCTTCCGCGCTGGCATGAATTTCACCACCGTTTACATGCAGTGTTGCATCTGAGGTGTGGGTGACTTTCTCCACTTTCAGAACAACATAGACCTGGTTGATTCGGTCAAAATATTGCTCAAGTTTGGCAAATTTGGCTGTAACAAATTCGCGCAGTGCCTCGGTGATCTCGACGTTATTTCCGGTAATGTTGAGCTGCATAGTGTCTTCCTTATCGGTTGGGTCAAACGAGTTGTTTACGCTGGTTTGACGGCGGAATGGATAAAGACTCTCGGTACTTCGCAACAGTGCGGCGTGCCACCATGATACCTTGTTCCGACAGCAAAGAGGTTAACTTGCTGTCGCTCAACGGTTTCGCTGGGTTTTCCGCCGCGATTAATTTCTTCACCAGCGCACGAATCGCCGTGGAGGAAGCTTCGCCGCCGCCCTCGGTATTGACGTGACTGGAAAAGAAATACTTCAGTTCAAAAATGCCTCGTGGACTATGCAGGTATTTTTGCGTGGTCACGCGAGATATCGTCGATTCATGCATTTCGACAGCCTGGGCGATATCGGCCAGTACCATCGGTTTCATATATTCTTCACCTTGCTCAAAGAAGGCTTGCTGCTGTTCAACGATACAGCGACTCACGCGCAGTAGCGTATCGTTACGGCTTTCCAGACTCTTGATCAACCATTTGGCATCCTGCAGATTGCTGCGGATAAACTGGCTGTCACCATCGTTGCGCGCGTTATTGCACATCGAGGCGTAGTGCTGGTTGATTTGCAGACGCGGAATGCTGTCACTGTTGAGTTCTACCGTCCAGTGACCGTTATGCTTACGCACCAGCACATCTGGAATGACATACTCAGGTTCGCCAGTCTGGATCGACTGCCCGGGGCGCGGATCGAGCGACTGGATCAGATTGACGGCTTCTTTCAGCACATCTTCTTTCAGACGCGTGACGCGCATTAAAGTGCGGAAGTCGTGATTGGCTAACAGATCGAGATGATCGCTAATGATCAGTCTGGCCTCTTCCAGCCACGGCGTGGTCTTATCGAATTGGGAGAGTTGGATCAGCAGACAGTCACGCAGATCTTTTGCCGCCACACCGACCGGATCAAACCGTTGGATCCGCTTAAGGACGGCTTCAACTTCGTCGATGTCGATCTCTTCATCGCCTATACTTTCGAGAATATCTTCCAGCGGGACAGTCAGATAACCGGTTTCATCAACGGCATCGACGATAGAGGTAGCAATAGCGCGGTCAGTGTCGGAAAACGGTGTCAGCTCAACCTGCCACATCAGGTAATCCTGCAAGGTCTGCGTCGTTTCGCCCTGGTAGACCGGCAGCTCGTCGTCAATGTAGTCACCGCTGGTGCCGGATGGTGTACCAGCGGTGTAAATGGTGTCCCAACTGGCATCGAGCGGCAGCTCTTCCGGCATCTCTTTTTGTTCGAGCGCGTCGGCGGTGTCCAGCGTTTCACTGTCTTGCGTTTCGCGGGTGTCGATTTCTTCATGAGTGTCGATTTGCTCAAGCAGCGGATTACTCTCCAGCGCCTGCTGTAGCTCCTGCTGAAGTTCCAGCGTCGACAACTGCAACAGACGAATTGCCTGTTGGAGCTGTGGCGTCATCGCCAGTTGTTGGCTAAGCCTGAGTTGCAAACCTTGCTTCATGTTCAGAATCGTACTCTCCTGCTAAAACGTCGCAAACTTCTACCCTATCAGAGTCTGAAGTCTTCCCCAAGGTATACACGCTTAACGTGTTCGTCTTGTAAGATTTCTGTAGGCGTGCCGTGGGCGATCAAATGCCCCTGACTGACGATATAAGCGCGTTCACAAACCGCCAGTGTTTCACGCACGTTGTGGTCAGTGATCAGCACGCCCAGGCCGCTGTCGCGCAGGTGCTCAATGATGCGTTTAATGTCGATAACCGAGATCGGGTCAACCCCGGCAAACGGTTCGTCGAGCAGAATAAATTTCGGATTCGCAGCCAGTGCGCGGGCAATTTCTACACGGCGACGTTCACCCCCGGAGAGTGACTGCCCCATGCTGTCACGCAGGTGCTCAATGTGAAACTCTTCCATCAGCTCGTTCGCGCGGTCTTCACGTTGTTCAGCAGACAAGTCGTCACGAATTTGCAGTACCGCCATCAGGTTATCGTAAACGCTGAGGCGACGGAAAATGGAGGCTTCCTGTGGCAGATAGCCGATACCGCGGCGCGCGCGTGCATGCAGAGGCAGCAGACTGATATCGTCATCATCAATAATGATGTTGCCCGCATCGCGCGGCACAATGCCTACAACCATGTAGAAAGTGGTGGTCTTACCGGCACCGTTTGGCCCCAGCAGACCGACAATTTCCCCGGAGTTGACGGTCAGGCTGACGTCTTCTACCACGCGACGGCCTTTATAGGCTTTTGCAAGGTTCTTTGCAGTTAATGTTGCCATAACGAATTAATTACCCTTCTTCTGTGCCGGGGTCTGGCCTTTGTTGTTTTTGTCCTGCAGCTGCGACGGCACCAGAACGGTTGTTACGCGCTTGCCTTTGTCGCTGAAAGCCTGCATTTTCTGCTCTTTCACCAGGTAAGTGATCTTATCGCCCTTAATGTTGCTATCGACCTGCTGCAGATAAGCATTACCCGTCAGAACGACAAAATCTTTTGCCAGTTCGTAGTGCATCTGGGAAGCGTGACCTTCAACGGGTTTACCGTTGTCCTGCATCTGGTAGAACGTTGCCGGTTTACCGTAGCCGTCAATCACTTCTTTACCTTGTTCGCCGCCCGGACGGGTAACGACCACTTTGTCGGCATTAATTTTGATGGTGCCCTGGGTGACGATGACATTACCGGTAAAGGTAACCACGTTGCCTTGCATATCAAGAGATTGCTGGTCCGATTCAATGTGGATCGGCTGATCAGTGTCTCCGGTTACGGCAAATGCCGGAATGCTGGCGGCCAGAAGTGAGCTGGCAAGCACAAGATTAAGGCTGAGTTTGTTTGTTTTGAATTTCATAGGATGTTCTAACCTTTTCAATCAGCTCGGCGTTCTTGCTGCGTAAGTTGCCGCGCATTTTCAGACCGCTGGAGTTAAATGTTGTTCCGTATAACGTGACGAGGTCTTCAGAGGTAACATCCTGCGTCACCAGATTGATCTGCGCGTTATCCGTCGTGATTCTGCGAAGTTGAGAGTCTGGCACAAGTGCGTTGACTTCAACGTGTCCATATAAATAGAGCATCCGGTCATTGGTCAGCTTGGCTTTATCTGCTTTTACGGACCATGTCGGGATTTTATCCTTATCAAACGTGGTAAGTACCGGCTGCGTAAACCACGAAACGGCCTGATCGGAATAATATTCAACGTGTTGAGCAATCAATCGATAGCTTAGTGCCCCTTCTGGGTTATAGACGAGCGTGTCCGTATGCTCGCTTTTATAGGTGGGATCATTGTTGTTGACGACCACCTGGGCGGTATCGTCTTTTTCGGCCATATTAATGCCGATCATCACCAGAACCGCCAGTGATAGCACAATGATAACCCAACGTCTGGCTTTACTCATATCGATTGCCCTTTGGCTTCATCCAGTTTGCCCTGCGCCAGGAGTAATAAGTCGCAAACTTCGCGCACTGCGCCACGACCGCCAGCAATGCGCGTCACGTAATCGGCGCGCGGGATCAACAGTGGATGCGCATCGGCCACGGCGACGCTTAAACCCACTTTTTCCATTACCGGCCAGTCGATGAGATCATCGCCGACATAAGCCACATTTTCCGGGGCAATCGCCAGTTTTTCCAGCAGATCGCTAAAGGCGATCAGTTTGTTTGACTGCCCCTGATACAAGTGAGTGATCCCCAATGTGGCACAACGATCTTCTACCAGTTTAGCCTTTCGCCCGGTAATGATAGCGACTTCAATATCAGAGGTGAGCGCACAACGAATGCCATAACCGTCACGAACATTGAACGCTTTCAGCTCTTCGCCATTATTGCCCATATAAATCAGGCCATCTGACAGTACGCCATCGACATCGAGGATCAGCAGACGAATGTTCTCTGCTTTTGCTATAACGTCGGCGCTGACAGGGCCGTAACAGGTCGCAAGCGACGCACCTGCTTTGCTCATTGTTGTTTATCCTTGAATCTTTACACTACGCCTGCACGCAGTAAATCATGCATATGTAACACACCGAGTAAATGGTCGCCATCGGCAACCATCACGGAGGTGATATGGCGGGACTGCATTAAGTTCAGTGCCTCAACGGCCAGAATGCCAGGGCGCACACGTATTCCCCCCGGCGTCATCACATCGGCAATACTTAACTGACGAACATCCACGCCCATATCGAAGACACGGCGTAAATCACCGTCGGTAAAGATGCCTTCAATCATCATATTGTCATCGCAAATGACAGTCATACCAAGATTTTTGCGGGTAACTTCCAGCAACGCGTCACGCAGACTGGCCGTTTTCTTAACATGCGGGATCTCATCGCCCGTATGCATAATATCGTTTACGCGCAGCAGAAGTTTACGACCCAGTGCGCCGCCTGGGTGTGAGAGCGCAAAATCTTCAGCAGTAAAGCCGCGTGCTTTTAACAGCGCGACAGCGAGGGCATCGCCCATAACCAGCGTGGCGGTGGTGCTGCTGGTCGGTGCCAGCCCTAACGGACAGGCTTCTTTCGCTACTTTAACACACAGATGCACATCTGCGGCGCGCGCCATGCTGCTCTCCGGGCGACCGGTGATGCAGATTAACGGTACGTGAAGACGCTTAAGCACTGGAATTAAGGCCGTGATTTCGCTGGATTCACCAGAGTTAGAGATAGCAATCACCACATCCTGTGGGGTAACCATGCCTAAATCACCATGCGCGGCTTCACCAGGATGGACGAAAAATGAAGGTGTACCGGTGCTGGCAAACGTTGCCGCCATTTTTCGCCCAATATGCCCCGATTTTCCCATCCCCATGACGACAACTTTCCCTTTACACCAGAACATCTTTTCACAGGCAAGCGTGAAATTCTGATTGATGTATTGATCAAGCTCCGCCAGGCATTCACGTTCAATCGCCAGGACTTCTTTACCTGCTTGCTGAAAGTCAAAACCCGGTTGTAACTCTACGTGCGACATAATGCGTTTCCAGTTATTCAACGAGTATTGGCGATAACCAGTACAACATCGCCAGCCATACGATAAATCCGCCAGTTAATAATACCCCTACACCACGGCCCGGTTGCGGGGAGCGCCGCCAGCACAGCAACGCAAAAATAATGCTCACCAGCAACATCACGCTGTAGTCACGACTGTACGCCAGTGGATCAATCTCTCCTGGCGTTATCAGCGCGGGTAAACCCAACACGATGACAATATTAAAAATGTTTGCGCCAATGATATTTCCGACAGCAATGTCGTTTTCACCTTTGCGAACCCCCGCTATTGCGGTTGCCAGTTCCGGCAGGCTGGTTCCGATAGCAATTGCCGTCAGACCCATCGTCAACTCGCTGATGGCAAAGTAATTCGCCAGCACCGTGGCGTTATCAACCACCATCCGCGTGGCCACTGGCATGATGATAAGCGCAATGCCGAGCCATAAAAACGCGACGGGCAATCCGCCGTCACGCGGCAGCTCTGCAAGCTGCTCTCTGGTCAGGCTGTCAGTCCCCTGACGTTCAGCCTGACGTGCAAGTTTAACAATGAACAGCAGCCATAGCACAGCCAGAAAGAGGAGAAAGATACCATCGCTGCGACTAAGTTGTCCGTCATAGAGTACGGAACCGGCCACCACGCTGACCAACAACATTAAGGGTAATTCACGGCGTAGAACATCAGAATGGACGGTAAAAGGACGAACCAGCGCAGCCAGACCGAGGATCAGCAATATATTGATAATGTTTGAGCCGAGGGCTGTACCAACGGCTAAATCGCGTTGTTCGTGCAGAGACGCGGCAAGCGAGACGATGACTTCTGGTAACGATGTACCAATACTGACCACCGTCATGCCGATGATCAGCGGCGGGATGCCAAAGGTTCGGCAAAGAATAGACGCGGCAAAAACCAGGCGGTCGGCACTGTAAACGACCAAAAGTAAACCAACAATTAACAGTGCCGTAGCTAAAAGCATCTAACGTCCTTTCTTCAGGTATACTCGCCGGTCCGCTGAAGATTTTCAGAAAGCCGTAACGGATGCTTAATTTTGACTTTATGCGGCTAAAAAGTAAAACAAATGCCAGCTTTCGCTAACCACGGCGGGTAATATTCTGTAAATATGTTGGGTTCAAGGTTAAATTGAGCGCCATGCTTAGAAAATCAACGCAAGACGAAGGGTGAATTATGGAGCAGTCTGTGGCGAATTTAGTCGATATGCGCGATGTCAGTTTTACGCGTGGCAATCGCTGCATCTTCGATAATATTTCCCTGACCGTGCCGCGAGGGAAGATCACGGCGATCATGGGGCCATCGGGCATCGGTAAAACGACGCTACTCCGTCTGATTGGCGGGCAAATCGCACCAGATCATGGTGAGATCCTTTTCGATGGTGAGAATATTCCGGCGATGTCTCGTTCGCGCCTGTATACAGTGCGCAAACGGATGAGCATGTTATTTCAGTCCGGGGCGTTGTTCACTGATATGAACGTATTTGACAACGTCGCCTATCCACTGCGCGAACATACCCAACTTCCCGCGCCATTGTTGCATAGTACGGTGATGATGAAGCTGGAGGCCGTGGGGCTGCGTGGAGCGGCTAAACTAATGCCTTCTGAACTTTCCGGTGGGATGGCGCGGCGTGCAGCGCTGGCGCGTGCGATTGCGCTGGAGCCGGATCTCATCATGTTTGATGAACCTTTTGTTGGGCAAGATCCCATCACCATGGGCGTACTGGTGAAGCTGATTTCTGAGCTGAACAGCGCGCTGGGCGTGACTTGTGTGGTGGTTTCTCACGATGTGCCGGAAGTGTTAAGTATTGCGGATCACGCCTGGATCCTGGCGGACAAAAAAATTGTCGCTCATGGCAGTGCCCAGGCGTTGCAGGCGAATCCTGATCCGCGCGTACGTCAGTTTCTGGACGGGATAGCTGACGGGCCTGTTCCGTTCCGCTATCCTGCCGGCGATTATCACGCTGATCTTTTACCAGGGAGTTAAGCCACTCATGCTGTTAAATGCGCTGGCGTCGCTCGGACATAAAGGGATTAAAACCCTGAGAACGTTCGGGCGGGCCGGGTTAATGTTATTCAATGCGCTGGTCGGCAAACCGGAATTTCGCAAACATGCGCCGCTGCTGGTGCGCCAGCTCTATAATGTCGGCGTCCTGTCGATGCTGATTATTGTGGTTTCTGGCGTGTTCATCGGAATGGTGTTGGGGCTGCAAGGTTATCTGGTTCTGACCACTTATAGTGCGGAAACCAGTCTGGGTATGCTGGTGGCGTTATCGCTACTGCGTGAACTGGGGCCGGTGGTTGCCGCGTTGTTGTTTGCCGGGCGTGCTGGTTCGGCGCTAACCGCAGAAATCGGCCTGATGCGCGCTACAGAGCAACTCTCCAGTATGGAGATGATGGCGGTGGATCCGCTGCGTCGGGTTATTTCTCCCCGTTTCTGGGCTGGGGTTATTTCATTACCACTGTTGACGGTTATTTTCGTCGCCGTGGGGATCTGGGGCGGATCTCTGGTCGGCGTCAGTTGGAAAGGCATTGATAGCGGGTTCTTCTGGTCGGCAATGCAAAATGCCGTCGACTGGCGTATGGATCTGGTCAACTGTCTGATTAAGAGCGTGGTGTTCGCCATCACGGTGACGTGGATTTCGTTGTTTAACGGCTACGACGCCATCCCGACGTCTGCCGGGATTAGCCGGGCAACCACTCGCACCGTTGTCCACTCGTCTCTGGCTGTTCTGGGGCTGGATTTTGTGCTGACCGCATTGATGTTTGGGAATTGAGTTCATGCAAACGAAAAAAAATGAAATTTGGGTGGGTATCTTTTTATTAGCAGCACTGCTGGCGGCGCTGTTTGTTTGCCTGAAGGCGGCGAACGTGACGTCCATACGTACTGAACCGACCTACACGCTTTATGCGACGTTCGATAACATTGGCGGCCTGAAAGCGCGCTCTCCGGTCAGTATTGGTGGCGTTGTTGTGGGTCGGGTGGCGGATATTACGCTGGACCCGAAAACCTATCTGCCGCGCGTAACGCTGGAAATTGAACAACGTTATAACCACATTCCAGATACCAGTTCGCTGAGCATTCGTACTTCCGGCCTGCTGGGGGAACAATATCTGGCATTAAACGTCGGTTTTGAAGACCCGGAACTGGGGACTGCTATCCTGAAGGATGGCGATACAATTCAGGACACTAAGTCTGCGATGGTGCTGGAAGATCTCATTGGTCAGTTCCTTTACGGTAGTAAAGGCGATGACAATAAGAATAGTGGCGATGCGCCAGCTGCTGCGCCAGGTAATAATGAAACCACTGAACCTGTGGGTACAACGAAATAATTTCAGGAGAACCGACGCATGTTTAAACGTTTAATGATGGTCGCTTTGCTGGTGATTGCACCTCTGAGTGCGGCAACCGCGGCAGACCAGACCAATCCGTATAAGCTGATGGACGAGGCGGCGCAGAAAACGTTCGATCGCCTGAAGAATGAGCAACCGCAAATTCGGGCCAACCCGGATTATCTGCGTACCATTGTTGATCAGGAACTGCTGCCATACGTACAGGTGAAATACGCCGGTGCGCTGGTGCTGGGCCAGTATTACAAGAGTGCGACCCCTGCTCAACGTGAAGCCTACTTTGCCGCTTTCCGTGAGTACCTGAAGCAGGCTTACGGTCAGGCGCTGGCGATGTATCACGGTCAAACCTATCAGATTGCGCCAGAACAGCCGCTGGGCGATAAAACCATTGTGCCTATTCGCGTTACCATTATTGACCCGAATGGCCGTCCGCCGGTGCGTCTGGACTTCCAGTGGCGTAAAAACTCCCAGACGGGCAATTGGCAGGCTTACGACATGATTGCTGAAGGCGTCAGTATGATCACCACCAAACAAAACGAGTGGGGAACGCTGCTGCGTACCAAAGGTATCGACGGCCTGACTGCGCAACTGAAATCGATTTCTCAACAGAAAATCACTCTGGAAGAGAAAAAATAATGAGCGAGTCACTGAGCTGGATGCAGACGGGTGACACGCTGGCGTTATCCGGAGAGCTGGATCAGGACGTTTTGCTACCGCTTTGGGAAATGCGTGAGGAAGCGGTGAAGGGGATTACCTGCATCGATCTTAGCCGTGTCTCCCGCGTGGATACGGGGGGACTGGCACTGCTGCTCCATCTTATCGATCTGGCGAAAAAGCAGGGCAACAATGTGACGCTTCAGGGGGTAAACGACAAAGTGTATACCCTGGCGAAATTGTATAATTTGCCTGCTGATGTTCTGCCTCGTTAAATTTTTTCAGGCCGGATATGGCGTTAACCGCCTGTCCGGCAAACCTGCCTGCAAGTCGAGCCTTGTCTGATTTATCAGCGAGGCTTTTTGCTTATTTATGCCAGCGCAACTTTGCTCTAAGATGTTTCGCTGGTTTATTAACTGATGATTGAAGATCCCATGGAAAATAATGAAATTCAGAGCGTGTTGATGAACGCTCTCTCCCTCCAGGAAGTCCACGTTTCCGGCGATGGCAGCCACTTTCAGGTTATTGCCGTGGGTGAGTTGTTTGACGGCATGAGTCGGGTTAAAAAACAGCAGACGGTCTATGGTCCGCTGATGGAATATATTGCGGATAACCGCATTCATGCTGTGTCGATCAAAGCGTATACCCCTGCGGAGTGGGCGCGCGATCGCAAACTGAACGGCTTTTGAGCTATGGGCGATTCGCCGGTAGCGGATATGAATTGTTAACTGAGAACAAACTAAATGGATAAATTTCGTGTTCAGGGGCCAACGAAGCTCCAGGGCGAAGTCACAATTTCCGGCGCTAAAAATGCTGCTCTGCCTATCCTTTTTGCCGCACTACTGGCGGAAGAACCGGTAGAGATCCAGAACGTCCCGAAACTGAAAGACGTCGATACATCAATGAAGCTGCTAAGCCAGCTGGGTGCGAAAGTAGAACGTAATGGTTCTGTGCATATTGATGCCCGCGACGTTAATGTATTCTGCGCACCTTACGATCTGGTTAAAACCATGCGTGCTTCTATCTGGGCGCTGGGGCCGCTGGTAGCGCGCTTTGGTCAGGGGCAAGTTTCACTACCTGGCGGTTGTACGATCGGTGCGCGTCCGGTTGATCTACACATTTCTGGCCTCGAACAATTAGGCGCGACCATCAAACTGGAAGAAGGTTACGTTAAAGCTTCCGTCGATGGTCGTTTGAAAGGTGCACATATCGTGATGGATAAAGTCAGCGTTGGCGCAACGGTGACCATCATGTGTGCTGCAACCCTGGCGGAAGGCACCACGATTATTGAAAACGCAGCGCGTGAACCGGAAATCGTCGATACCGCGAACTTCCTGATTACGCTGGGTGCGAAAATTAGCGGTCAGGGCACCGATCGTATCGTCATCGAAGGTGTGGAACGTTTAGGCGGCGGTGTCTATCGCGTTCTGCCGGATCGTATCGAAACCGGTACTTTCCTGGTGGCGGCGGCGATTTCTCGCGGCAAAATTATCTGCCGTAACGCGCAGCCAGATACTCTCGACGCCGTGCTGGCGAAACTGCGTGACGCTGGAGCGGACATCGAAGTCGGCGAAGACTGGATTAGCCTGGATATGCATGGCAAACGTCCGAAGGCTGTTAACGTACGTACCGCGCCGCATCCGGCATTCCCGACCGATATGCAGGCCCAGTTCACGCTGTTGAACCTGGTGGCAGAAGGGACCGGGTTTATCACCGAAACGGTCTTTGAAAACCGCTTTATGCATGTGCCAGAGCTGAGCCGTATGGGCGCGCACGCCGAAATCGAAAGCAATACCGTTATTTGTCACGGTGTTGAAAAACTTTCTGGCGCACAGGTTATGGCAACCGATCTGCGTGCATCAGCAAGCCTGGTGCTGGCTGGCTGTATTGCGGAAGGGACGACGGTGGTTGATCGTATTTATCACATCGATCGTGGCTACGAACGCATTGAAGACAAACTGCGCGCTTTAGGTGCAAATATTGAGCGTGTGAAAGGCGAATAATCGTCTGAGAGCTGGCAGCCCCGTTCGCGGGGCTACCGCCAGACCACTCATTTTTTCGGTTTAGTGTAGCTACGCATCAACTGCGTTCTGTCGATAAACTCATGGGTCTGCGGATCATGGTAGCGTGATGGCCAGATAACCCAGGGGTCAGTTCCCAGGGCTTTCGCAATAATCATCTCTCCTTTCGGCCATGGGCGCGATAATGCATTCGCCAGCGTTGAGGAACTCAAACCATTTCTGCGAGATTCCGCCGCCATTGACGTTCCCTTCTTGCGCAAACCCGCAATGATGTCAGCGGGATGCCAGTCAATGAAATTACTTTCCATTTTTCCTCACTCCTTAAGTTAGTCGCTTTCATTCAGAACACTTCTTCTGTCGAGCATCACTATACTCCTGATGGCCTATTGCTCTAAAAAGTTCCTGTAAAGAGTGTGAATATTCAGAATATATAAAGATGCACATCCCTATTTTTCAGGTGTTATAGAGCTGAATAAGTGTTTTTATGGAACTTACTGGAACCATCCCGCGCGCTGCGCGGGATGAGGGGAGGGGATTAACGATCGCGTTGAACAGCGATGTGCGCGAGGCCGATGAGTGCTTCTCGCCAAGGGGTGTCCGGGAGCACCTGTAACGCTGCGATGGCTTTGTCTGCTTCTTCCTCGGCACGCTGACGCGTCCATTCAAGAGATCCACAAGCGTTCATTGCTTCCAGAACCGGTTCCAGAAGATGGCGACCGTTACCCTGTTCGATGGCGGTACGGATCATCTGTGCCTGTTCTGGTGTGCCATGATGCATCGCATGCAGCAGCGGCAGCGTCGGTTTACCTTCGTTCAGATCGTCGCCGACATTTTTACCTAACTGTTCGCCATCGGCATTGTAATCGAGTAAATCGTCGATCAACTGGAAAGCAGTGCCGAGATAGCGCCCATAATCCTGCAGGCCTTTCTCCTCCTCCGGCGTACAGCCAGCCAGAATCCCGGAACACTGCGCGGCAGCCTCAAACAGACGCGCGGTTTTGCTATAGATAACGCGCATGTAGTTTTCTTCAGTGATGTCCGGATCGTTAACGTTCATCAGTTGCAGAACTTCACCTTCTGCGATGACGTTTACGGCTTCTGACATGACTTCCAGCACTTTGAGCGAACCGAGGCTGGTCATCATCTGGAAAGCGCGGGTATAAATAAAATCGCCTACCAGCACGCTGGCGGCATTGCCAAATGCGGCGTTGGCGGTAGCTTTACCCCTGCGCATATCTGATTCATCCACAACGTCGTCGTGTAGCAGAGTCGCCGTGTGGATAAACTCGATCAGGGCAGCAATGGTGACATGCGCATTTCCCTCATAGCCAACAGCTCGTGCAGCCAGTACAGCAATCATCGGACGAATACGTTTACCGCCGCCGCTGACGATGTAATAGCCTAACTGATTGATCAGTTGGACGTCGGAATTAAGCTGCTCAAGGATTGCCGCATTAACACCCGCCATATCTTGCGCGGTTAACTCATTGATTTTTTCTAAATTCATCGCAAAAGCCGGGCTTTTCGCCCCGATTACCTTACTGTGAACAAAGGCAACTTAGGGTTTATGGTTAGGAATATAGGGTGATTGTACTGAAAAAATGGCACAGATAAACGTTACCGTACAAGTTGTGTTTTTTTTCTTCGTGTATTGACTGTAGCACTTGTCAAAGGCGTGCGTTTTGCGTAATATTCGCGCCCTATTGTGAATATTTATAGCGCACTCTGAATCATTGAAAAGGTGTGCGCGGAAGCGGAGTTTTATATGTACGCGGTTTTCCAAAGTGGTGGTAAACAACACCGAGTAAGCGAAGGTCAGACCGTTCGCCTGGAAAAGCTGGACATCGCAACTGGCGAAACTGTTGAGTTCGCTGAAGTGCTGATGATCGCAAACGGTGAAGAAGTCAAAATCGGCGTTCCTTTCGTTGATGGCGGCGTAATCAAAGCTGAAGTTGTTGCTCACGGTCGTGGCGAGAAAGTTAAAATCGTTAAGTTTCGTCGTCGTAAACACTATCGTAAGCAGCAGGGCCATCGTCAGTGGTTCACTGATGTGAAAATTACTGGCATCAGCGCCTAAGACCTGAGGAGAGATTTCAAATGGCACATAAAAAGGCTGGCGGCTCCACACGTAACGGTCGCGATTCAGAAGCTAAACGCCTGGGCGTTAAGCGTTTCGGTGGCGAATCCGTTCTGGCGGGTAGCATCATCGTTCGTCAACGTGGTACCAAATTCCACGCTGGCGCTAACGTAGGTTGCGGTCGTGACCACACTCTGTTTGCTAAAGCAGACGGTAAAGTGAAATTCGAAGTTAAAGGCCCGAAAAACCGTAAATTTATCAGCATCGAAGCTGAATAAGTTTTTCGCGTCCCGGTAACGGATGAAAGCCCCGCAACACGTTGCGGGGCTTTTTACATTCGATAACCGGTAAAAATGCGCATGGTGCGACGTTAATCCGCAAATGCGCTTTGCAGGGAATACGGTATGAAGCAGCAGGCAGGCATTGGCATTCTTTTGGCGCTCACCACAGCAATTTGCTGGGGGGCGTTGCCAATCGCAATGAAGCAGGTGCTGGAGGTGATGGAACCTCCGACAATCGTGTTTTACCGTTTCTTGATGGCGAGTATTGGCCTGGGTGCCATTCTTGCGGTGAAGAAGAGGTTGCCGCCATTACGCGTGTTTCGTAAGCCACGCTGGTTGATTTTGTTGGCAGTGGCGACCGCCGGGCTGTTTGGGAACTTCATCCTGTTCAGCTCATCCTTGCAATACCTGAGTCCGACCGCTTCGCAGGTGATTGGGCAACTCTCGCCAGTTGGCATGATGGTTGCCAGCGTATTTATCCTCAAAGAGAAAATGCGCAGCACTCAGGTTGTAGGGGCATTGATGCTCCTGAGCGGCCTGGTGATGTTTTTTAACACCAGTCTGGTCGAGATATTTACAAAGCTCACCGATTACACCTGGGGAGTTATCTTTGGGGTCGGTGCGGCGACGGTTTGGGTGAGTTATGGCGTGGCGCAAAAGGTTTTATTGCGTCGGCTGGCCTCACCGCAGATCCTGTTTTTACTGTACACTTTATGTACAATTGCGCTCTTCCCTCTGGCAAAGCCTGGAGTGATAGCGCAGCTTAGCCACTGGCAGCTCGCATGTTTAATTTTTTGCGGACTGAATACCTTGGTAGGATATGGCGCCCTGGCGGAAGCGATGGCTCGCTGGCAGGCAGCGCAGGTGAGCGCGATCATCACGCTCACCCCACTGTTTACGCTGTTTTTTTCAGATCTTTTATCACTGGCCTGGCCCGATTTCTTCGCCAGACCGATGTTAAACCTTTTAGGTTATCTCGGTGCGTTTGTCGTGGTTGCGGGCGCGATGTATTCCGCCATTGGTCATCGTATTTGGGGCGGATTACGTAAGCATACAACGGTGGTATCGCAACCCCGCGCAGGCGAATGATTTACGGAGAATAAAATGAAGTTTGTTGATGAAGCATCGATTCTGGTCGTTGCAGGTGATGGCGGTAATGGTTGCGTGAGCTTCCGCCGCGAAAAGTATATTCCGAAAGGCGGCCCGGATGGCGGCGACGGCGGTGATGGTGGTGACGTATGGATGGAAGCCGACGAGAACCTGAACACGCTTATCGATTATCGTTTTGAAAAATCTTTCCGTGCAGAGCGCGGTCAGAATGGCGCAAGCCGCGACTGTACCGGTAAGCGCGGTAAAGACGTGACGATTAAAGTGCCGGTAGGTACGCGTGTAATCGACCAGGGTACTGGTGAAACCATGGGCGATATGACCAAACACGGTCAGCGTCTGCTGGTTGCTAAGGGCGGCTGGCACGGTCTGGGCAATACCCGTTTCAAATCGTCCGTTAACCGTACACCGCGGCAGAAAACCAACGGCACGCCGGGCGATAAGCGCGAGCTGCTGCTGGAGCTGATGCTGCTGGCTGACGTCGGTATGTTGGGGATGCCAAACGCGGGTAAATCGACCTTTATTCGTGCGGTATCGGCGGCTAAACCGAAAGTGGCGGATTATCCGTTTACCACTCTGGTGCCAAGTCTGGGTGTGGTACGAATGGACAACGAAAAGAGCTTCGTTGTTGCCGATATTCCAGGACTGATTGAAGGCGCTGCGGAAGGCGCAGGTCTGGGCATTCGCTTCCTGAAGCACCTGGAACGTTGCCGCGTCCTGTTGCACCTCATCGATATCGATCCGATTGACGGCACCGATCCGGTTGAAAACGCGCGTATTATTATCAGCGAGCTGGAAAAATACAGCCAGGATCTGGCGACGAAACCGCGTTGGTTAGTGTTCAACAAGATCGATCTGCTGGATAAGGTAGAAGCCGAAGAGAAAGCGAAAGCGATCGCTGAGGCGCTGGGCTGGGAAGATAAATATTATCTGATCTCTGCGGCGAGTGGACTGGGCGTGAAAGATCTCTGCTGGGATGTGATGACCTTTATCATTGAAAACCCGGTCGTGCAGGCTGAAGAAGCGAAACAGCCAGAGAAAGTCGAATTCATGTGGGATGATTATCATCGCCAGCAGCTTGAAGAGATTGCTGAAGAGGATGATGAAGACTGGGATGACGACTGGGACGAAGACGACGAAGAAGGCGTTGAGTTCATTTACAAGCGTTAATCACTGATGATAAACGCCAAATCAGCCTGATGCGCTACGCTTATCAGGCCTACAAGAGAATTGCAATATGTTGAATTTGCACGATTTTGTAGGCCGGATAAGGCGTTTACGCCGCATCCGGCATAAACAAAGCGCACTTTGTCAATAATCTGAAGCCCCGGCCATGTGCCGGGGTTTCTTTTTGACTAATTGTTCTGATAAATATCTTTATACAAACGGCTTTCAAAACGCACTAACGGAATACGGCGATTACGCTGATCCGCAGGTTCTACTGCATAGCCAGAAAGATATTGCACAAACGCCATTCGTTGCCCGCTCGCTGTGGTAATGAATCCCGCCAGGTTATATACCCCCTGCAACGAACCGGTTTTCGCTGAGACTTTTCCATCCACGCCCGCCTGATGCAGACCTGCACGGTACTGCAAAGAGCCGTCATAGCCCGCCAGCGGCAGCATGGAGATAAAGTTAAGTTCATTGTCGTGTTGGGCAATGTATTGCAGCACCTGCATCATGGTGGCGGGGGCAATCAGGTTATGCCGCGAAAGCCCTGAACCATCGGCAATAATGGTGTTTCCAATATCGACACCGGCTTGCTGGCGCAGGATCTGACGCACGGCGTCCGACCCGGCCCGCCATGTTCCAGGCACATTGAAGCGCGCATGGCCTATCATGCGGAAAACCGTATCGGCGATCATGTTGTCCGACTTTTTCAGCATAATCTTAAGCAGATCGTGCAGCGGGGCCGACTGTTTACTGGCAACTACCGTTCCAGGTTCGTTAACCTGAGTCTGGCGCAGCAGTGTTCCGCTCCAGGTGATACCCGCCTGTTTTAACTCATCTTTCAGAATTGCACCGGCATAGCTGGCTCCATCCTGCACGGCAAAAGCCAACGGGAGCGGCTCAGAACGTTGTGGCAGGCATCCCGTCAGCGTAAAGCGGTTCAGGTCGCCTGGCACCACATCCAGTTCGCAGTATTGCGCTTCGGCAGAACCACGGGGGAGGGTGCGTACCTGGCTGAACATCGTAACGGGGTAATAAGATGCCACGCGTATAAAAGCCATATCACCAGGCTTTGGGGCACTGTAGAGCGAGACGGAGAAACAGTTGCGGTCAACTATGGCGGCGGCAGGCGGAGCGCTAAAGCATTGTGTCATGTCATTCCATGGCCAGCCGGGGGCTTTATCGTGGCTGGCGAAAATGGAGGTATCTATCAACACATTGCCATCGATTTGGTTGACGCCAGATTTTTTCAAAGTCGCGACCATATTGCGAATATCCTGACGTTTTAACGTCGGATCGGCACCAAATCGCGCCACTAAGTCACCCTTAAGTACGCCGTTTTCCACATTGCCTTTGGTTTCAAGCGTCGTGGTAAAACGAAAATCGGGGCCGAGTTGAATCAACGCCGCCAGCGCAGTAATCACTTTCTGGGTACTGGCAGGCAGCGCCATCTGCTGACTGTGGTAATCAATAGCGGGGGCCGACGCGCCGACTTTTTGCACCATCAGGGCAAGGTTGGCACCAGCGGGGAGTTGAGTAATGTACTCATCAACATTTGCGGCCTGAACACTGAACGCTATACAGCTGGTCAATCCGATGATAAATCTGGAAAATCGCATAATCTCGCGCTAACAACCTGGAATCGAGCCGTCATACTACGGCGCAACGCCCTATAAAGTAAACGATGACCCTTCGGGAACTTCAGGGTAAAATGACTATCAAAATGTGAATTGTAGCTGACCTGGGACTTGTACCCGGGTCGGTATTTTTTTGCTTCTGGTCCCGGTAAGGAGTTATGCCGGGCAGGCCGAACAGCCGGGGTGGGTGAAGACTTGCCCTATCAGGAATATTCAAGAGGTATAACAAATGCAAGCTATTCCGATGACCTTACGCGGCGCTGAAAAATTACGCGAAGAGCTGGATTTTCTGAAATCTGTGCGCCGTCCTGAAATCATTGCTGCTATCGCGGAAGCGCGTGAGCATGGCGACCTGAAAGAAAACGCCGAATACCACGCAGCTCGTGAACAGCAGGGTTTCTGCGAAGGCCGTATTAAAGACATCGAAGCCAAGCTGTCGAACGCGCAGGTGATTGATGTCACCAAAATGCCCAACAATGGGCGCGTTATTTTTGGTGCTACCGTAACGGTGCTGAATCTGGATTCTGACGAAGAACAGACTTATCGCATCGTTGGCGATGACGAAGCTGACTTTAAACAAAACCTGATTTCTGTAAACTCGCCTATTGCTCGTGGCCTGATCGGCAAAGAAGAAGATGATGTTGTGGTCATCAAAACGCCGGGCGGCGAAGTAGAATTTGAAGTAATTAAGGTGGAATACCTGTAAGAATTACCCAATACTCAAGATGTTGATGTATTGTAAAGAAAGGAAAAAGGCCGCTATGCGGCCTTTTATCAACGAACAGAGCGTGGCATTTTGCTCTCCTGCCTGCGGAAAACCCCTCGTTTTACACAGCAAATGTGTGTAACTTTAGGATAATCTTAGCGTGGCAGCGAGATTTTACGTTCTTTAGTTGGGCGATAAAGCACCAGCGTTTTACCGATGACCTGTACATTACAGGCGCCGGTTTCGCGCACGATAGCTTCCACGATCAAGGTTTTAGTTTCGCGATCTTCGGTGGCGATTTTCACCTTGATGAGTTCATGGTGCTCTAACGCTTGTTCAATCTCGGCCAGCACCCCTTCGGTCAAACCATTACTGCCAAGCAGAACAACTGGCTTGAGCGGATGTGCCAGACCTTTCAGGTGCTGTTTTTGTTTAGTACTCAGATTCATCGTATTTTTTGCTTACGTTGGGATTGAAAACGGGTCATTCTACCGCCATCTCCCATATATCACCAAATAGGCGCGTAAAAATTTACGCAATTGGTTACGATGAGTTATCCCCATGGGAAAGTTAAATGACAGGTAAGAAGCGTTCTGCCAGCTCCAGCCGCTGGCTTCAGGAACACTTTAGCGATAAATATGTTCAACAGGCACAGAAAAAGGGGTTACGTTCCCGTGCCTGGTTTAAACTTGATGAAATACAGCAAAGTGACAAACTCTTTAAACCGGGAATGACGGTTGTCGACCTTGGTGCTGCTCCGGGTGGTTGGTCACAATATGTGGTCACCCAAATTGGCGGCAAAGGCCGCATCATCGCTTGCGATCTTTTACCTATGGATCCTATCGTTGGTGTGGACTTTCTTCAGGGCGATTTTCGTGATGAACTGGTGATGAAAGCACTGCTGGAGCGCGTTGGCGACAGCAAAGTCCAGGTTGTCATGTCCGATATGGCACCAAACATGAGCGGAACACCGGCGGTGGATATCCCCCGTGCCATGTATCTGGTGGAACTGGCGCTAGAAATGTGTCGTGATGTATTAGCGCCAGGTGGCAGTTTTGTAGTGAAGGTGTTCCAGGGCGAAGGTTTCGATGAGTATCTAAGGGAAATTCGCTCCCTGTTTACGAAGGTCAAAGTTCGTAAGCCGGACTCTTCTCGTGCACGTTCGCGGGAAGTGTATATTGTAGCGACCGGGCGTAAACCCTAACCGGGAGATTTCAGACGAAAGTTTGAAAGATGCTGGATATAGAGTATCCTGACGCTGTTTTTAACACAGTTGTAATAAGAGGTTAATCCCTTGAGTGACATGGCGAAAAACCTAATACTCTGGCTGGTCATTGCCGTTGTGCTGATGTCAGTATTCCAGAGCTTTGGGCCCAGCGAGTCTAATGGCCGTAAGGTGGATTACTCTACCTTCCTACAAGAGGTCAATAACGACCAGGTTCGTGAAGCGCGTATCAACGGACGTGAAATCAACGTTACCAAGAAAGATAGTAACCGTTATACCACTTACATTCCGGTTCAGGATCCGAAATTACTGGATAACCTGTTGACCAAGAACGTCAAGGTTGTCGGTGAACCGCCTGAAGAACCAAGCCTGCTGGCTTCTATCTTCATCTCCTGGTTCCCGATGCTGTTGCTGATTGGTGTCTGGATCTTCTTCATGCGTCAAATGCAGGGCGGCGGTGGCAAAGGTGCCATGTCGTTTGGTAAGAGCAAAGCGCGCATGCTGACGGAAGATCAGATCAAAACGACCTTTGCTGACGTTGCGGGCTGCGACGAAGCAAAAGAAGAAGTTGCTGAACTGGTTGAGTATCTGCGCGAGCCGAGCCGCTTCCAGAAACTCGGCGGTAAGATCCCGAAAGGCGTCTTGATGGTCGGTCCTCCGGGTACCGGTAAAACGCTGCTGGCGAAAGCGATTGCAGGCGAAGCGAAAGTTCCGTTCTTTACTATCTCCGGTTCTGACTTCGTAGAAATGTTCGTCGGTGTGGGTGCATCCCGTGTTCGTGACATGTTCGAACAGGCGAAGAAAGCGGCACCGTGCATCATCTTTATCGATGAAATCGACGCCGTAGGCCGCCAGCGTGGCGCTGGTCTGGGCGGTGGTCACGATGAACGTGAACAGACTCTGAACCAGATGCTGGTTGAGATGGATGGCTTCGAAGGTAACGAAGGTATCATCGTTATCGCCGCGACTAACCGTCCGGACGTTCTCGACCCGGCCCTGCTGCGTCCTGGCCGTTTCGACCGTCAGGTTGTGGTCGGCTTGCCAGATGTTCGCGGTCGTGAGCAGATCCTGAAAGTTCACATGCGTCGCGTACCATTGGCACCCGATATCGACGCGGCAATCATTGCCCGTGGTACTCCTGGTTTCTCCGGTGCTGACCTGGCGAACCTGGTGAACGAAGCGGCACTGTTCGCTGCTCGTGGCAACAAACGCGTTGTGTCGATGGTTGAGTTCGAGAAAGCGAAAGACAAAATCATGATGGGTGCGGAACGTCGCTCCATGGTGATGACGGAAGCGCAGAAAGAATCGACGGCTTACCACGAAGCGGGTCATGCGATTATCGGTCGCCTGGTGCCGGAACACGATCCGGTGCACAAAGTGACGATTATCCCACGCGGTCGTGCGCTGGGTGTGACTTTCTTCTTGCCTGAGGGCGACGCAATCAGCGCCAGCCGTCAGAAACTGGAAAGCCAGATTTCTACGCTGTACGGTGGTCGTCTGGCAGAAGAGATCATCTACGGGCCGGAACATGTATCTACCGGTGCGTCCAACGATATTAAAGTTGCGACCAACCTGGCACGTAACATGGTGACTCAGTGGGGCTTCTCTGAGAAATTGGGTCCACTGCTGTACGCGGAAGAAGAAGGTGAAGTGTTCCTCGGCCGTAGCGTAGCGAAAGCGAAACATATGTCCGATGAAACTGCACGTATCATCGACCAGGAAGTGAAAGCACTGATTGAGCGTAACTATAATCGTGCGCGTCAGCTTCTGACCGACAATATGGATATTCTGCATGCGATGAAAGATGCTCTCATGAAATATGAGACTATCGACGCACCGCAGATTGATGACCTGATGGCACGTCGCGATGTACGTCCGCCAGCGGGCTGGGAAGAACCAGGCGCTTCTAACAATTCTGGCGACAATGGTAGTCCAAAGGCTCCTCGTCCGGTTGATGAACCGCGTACGCCGAACCCGGGTAACACCATGTCAGAGCAGTTAGGCGACAAGTAAGTTCCCGCATCAGATGACTGTATTTGTACCGAAAACCCCGGGGCGTGCTCCGGGGTTTTTTCTTATCAATTCATACCAGGGATAACATCATGAAACTCTTTGCCCAGGGTACTTCACTGGACCTTAGCCATCCTCACGTAATGGGGATCCTCAACGTCACGCCTGATTCCTTTTCGGATGGTGGCACGCATAACTCGCTGATAGATGCGGTGAAACATGCGAATCTGATGATCAACGCTGGCGCGACGATCATTGACGTTGGTGGCGAGTCCACGCGCCCAGGGGCGGCGGAAGTTAGCGTTGAAGAAGAGTTGCAACGTGTTATTCCTGTGGTTGAGGCAATTGCTCAACGCTTCGAAGTCTGGATCTCAGTCGATACATCCAAACCAGAAGTCATCCGTGAGTCAGCGAAAGTTGGCGCTCACATTATTAATGATATCCGCTCCCTTTCCGAACCTGGCGCTCTGGAGGCGGCTGCAGAAACCGGTTTACCGGTTTGTCTGATGCATATGCAGGGAAATCCAAAAACCATGCAGGAAGCTCCGAAGTATGACGATGTCTTTGCAGAAGTGAATCGCTACTTTATTGAGCAAATAGCACGTTGCGAGCAGGCGGGTATCGCAAAAGAGAAATTGTTGCTCGACCCCGGATTCGGTTTCGGTAAAAATCTCTCCCATAACTATTCATTACTGGCGCGCCTGGCTGAATTTCACCATTTCAACCTGCCGCTGTTGGTGGGTATGTCACGAAAATCGATGATTGGGCAGCTGCTGAACGTGGGGCCGTCCGAGCGCCTGAGCGGTAGTCTGGCCTGTGCGGTCATTGCCGCAATGCAAGGCGCGCACATCATTCGTGTTCATGACGTCAAAGAAACCGTAGAAGCGATGCGGGTGGTGGAAGCCACTCTGTCTGCAAAGGAAAACAAACGCTATGAGTAATCGTAAATATTTCGGTACCGATGGGATTCGTGGTCGTGTAGGGGATGCGCCGATCACACCTGATTTTGTGCTTAAGCTGGGTTGGGCCGCGGGTAAAGTGCTGGCGCGCCACGGCTCCCGTAAGATTATTATTGGTAAAGACACGCGTATTTCTGGCTATATGCTGGAGTCAGCACTGGAAGCGGGTCTGGCGGCAGCGGGCCTTTCCGCACTCTTCACTGGCCCGATGCCAACACCGGCCGTGGCTTATCTGACGCGTACCTTCCGCGCAGAGGCCGGAATTGTGATATCTGCATCGCATAACCCGTTCTACGATAATGGCATTAAATTCTTCTCTATCGACGGCACCAAACTGCCGGATGCGGTAGAAGAGGCCATCGAAGCGGAAATGGAAAAGGAGATCAGCTGCGTTGATTCGGCAGAACTGGGTAAAGCCAGCCGTATCGTTGATGCCGCGGGTCGCTATATCGAGTTTTGCAAAGCCACGTTCCCGAACGAACTTAGCCTCAGTGAACTGAAGATTGTGGTGGATTGTGCAAACGGTGCGACTTATCACATCGCGCCGAACGTGCTGCGCGAACTGGGGGCGAACGTTATCGCTATCGGTTGTGAGCCAAACGGTGTAAACATCAATGCCGAAGTGGGGGCTACCGACGTTCGCGCGCTCCAGGCTCGTGTGCTGGCTGAAAAAGCGGATCTCGGTATTGCCTTCGACGGCGATGGCGATCGCGTGATTATGGTTGACCATGAAGGCAATAAAGTCGATGGCGATCAGATCATGTATATCATCGCGCGTGAAGGTCTTCGTCAGGGCCAGCTGCGTGGTGGCGCTGTGGGTACATTGATGAGCAACATGGGGCTTGAACTGGCGCTGAAACAGTTAGGAATTCCATTTGCGCGCGCGAAAGTGGGTGACCGCTACGTACTGGAAAAAATGCAGGAGAAAGGCTGGCGTATCGGTGCAGAGAATTCCGGTCATGTGATCCTGCTGGATAAAACTACTACCGGTGACGGCATCGTTGCTGGCTTGCAGGTGCTGGCGGCGATGGCACGTAACCATATGAGCCTGCACGACCTTTGCAGCGGCATGAAAATGTTCCCGCAGATTCTGGTTAACGTACGTTACACCGCAGGTAGCGGCGATCCACTTGAGCATGAGTCAGTTAAAGCCGTGACCGCAGAGGTTGAAGCTGCGCTGGGCAACCGTGGACGCGTGTTGCTGCGTAAATCCGGCACCGAACCGTTAATTCGCGTGATGGTGGAAGGCGAAGACGAAGCGCAGGTGACTGAATTTGCACACCGCATCGCCGATGCAGTAAAAGCCGTTTAAAGCGTTAGATAACTGGCTAAAAAGGCGGCGATTGTCGCCTTTTTTCTCAGCGAACACATCGGTTTTGCTGTTTTTTTCCGCAGTTGATACAATGCGATAAAATTGCCCTTGCGAAGGTCATTCGCTTTGGTTAGTATTCACACCCGCTTCAGTGGGAAAGATTAAAAACTCCCGCTTTATTGGTTGAAGCATTGGTACGCGGCAACTCCGCAAGGAACAGGTTGATTATGTATGAAGCTCTTTTAGTAGTTTTCCTTATTGTGGCAATTGGCCTTGTTGGTCTGATCATGCTGCAGCAAGGTAAAGGCGCTGATATGGGAGCCTCCTTCGGAGCAGGCGCTTCCGCTACGCTGTTTGGTTCAAGTGGTTCTGGTAACTTCATGACCCGCATGACGGCGCTGCTGGCAACGTTATTCTTCATCATCAGTCTGGTGCTGGGTAACATCAATAGCAACAAAACCAATAAAGGTAGCGAATGGGAAAATCTGAGTGCACCGGCGAAAACCGAACAAACTCAGCCAGCTGCTCCGGCTAAGCCGACCAGCGATATCCCGAACTAAAAAGTAGTATCCGTGCCGAGGTGGTGGAATTGGTAGACACGCTACCTTGAGGTGGTAGTGCCCAATAGGGCTTACGGGTTCAAGTCCCGTCCTCGGTACCAAATTCCAGAAAAGAGACGCTGAAAAGCGTCTTTTTTCGTTTTGGTCCTGGTCTGAGGAATGGTTGTCAGGTATCTGTATCTCGTCCAGTTGCTTTACTCGTAGCTGGTACCTTGAAACGATGGTGCCGGTACGCCTTAGTTATAAATTTTTCCCTTCTACTGACATAATTGGCACTTTATTGTGTCAACTCCAGTTCCGGTACGAATACGGATATGTTTACTTCTCGATAAACCATCCTGCTCCTGTCAGTATAACGACTGATGGCTACGTTCTGCGTAATGTTTAGAGACGCATTGATAATGTTATTTAATTACTGAGAACGCAATGGCCGCATCATTTAAAAAGAAAAAACTAACAGTGTTTCGTTCTGATATGGATCAGAGTTGAAAAACATGTCTGATATAAAATTAAACATTGTTGATAATTGTTTATATTGGTTGTGAACTTGGATTTCTGGATGACAGTATTCAACAAATTTGCTAGAACTTTTAAATCTCATTGGTTGTTGTATCTTTGTGTTATTGTTTTTGGTATTACGAACTTAGTCGCTTCTTCCGGAGCGCATATGGTTCAGCGCTTGCTGTTCTTCGTTCTGACCATCCTGGTTGTAAAACGTATATCATCCCTTCCGCTTCGCCTGCTTGTTGCCGCACCATTTGTGTTACTGACTGCGGCAGACATGAGTATTAGCCTCTATTCATGGTGTACCTTTGGTACAACTTTCAATGATGGATTTGCGATTAGTGTGCTCCAGAGTGATCCGGATGAAGTTGTCAAAATGCTGGGGATGTATATCCCTTATCTATGTGCCTTTGCTTTTTTATCCCTTCTTTTTTTGGCAGTAATAATAAAATATGATGTTTCCTTGCCGACAAAAAAAGTGACAGGAATATTATTGCTGATTGTCATTTCGGGCAGTTTATTTTCCGCTTGTCAATTTGCTTATAAAGATGCAAAAAATAAAAAAGCGTTCAGTCCATATATACTAGCGTCGCGATTTGCTACCTATACGCCGTTTTTCAATCTCAACTATTTTGCTTTAGCAGCGAAAGAGCATCAAAGATTACTCTCAATTGCAAACACGGTGCCGTATTTTCAATTATCAGTCAGGGATACAGGTATTGATACCTACGTGTTGATTGTGGGGGAGTCTGTACGTGTCGACAATATGTCTTTGTATGGATATACACGCTCTACGACACCGCAAGTTGAAGCACAAAGAAAACAGATCAAACTGTTTAATCAAGCAATAAGCGGCGCACCTTACACTGCGCTGTCGGTTCCCCTTTCTTTAACTGCTGATTCTGTTTTGAGTCATGACATTCATAATTACCCCGACAACATTATTAATATGGCTAATCAAGCAGGATTTCAGACTTTCTGGCTAAGCTCGCAATCCGCTTTTCGGCAGAATGGTACAGCAGTTACCAGTATCGCCATGCGCGCCATGGAAACAGTTTATGTCAGAGGATTTGATGAATTGTTGTTGCCGCATTTATCGCAAGCATTACAGCAAAATACGCAGCAAAAGAAACTGATTGTTCTTCATTTAAATGGAAGCCATGAACCGGCTTGTAGCGCCTATCCGCAATCCAGCGCCGTGTTTCAACCGCAGGACGATCAGGATGCCTGCTATGACAACTCCATTCATTACACAGATAGTTTGCTAGGTCAGGTTTTTGAATTATTAAAAGATCGCCGCGCCTCGGTCATGTATTTTGCCGACCACGGCCTGGAACGTGACCCTACGAAGAAGAACGTCTATTTTCATGGAGGCAGGGAGGCTAGCCAGCAGGCATATCATGTCCCGATGTTTATCTGGTATAGCCCCGTTCTTGGGGATGGCGTGGATCGCACAACGGAAAACAACATCTTTTCGACAGCTTACAATAATTACCTTATTAATGCGTGGATGGGGGTAACAAAGCCGGAACAGCCGCAAACGCTTGAGGAAGTGATTGCACACTATAAAGGAGACTCACGGGTTGTGGATGCAAACCATGATGTTTTCGATTATGTGATGCTCAGAAAGGAGTTTACAGAGGATAAGCAAGGTAACCCCACCCCTGAAGGGCAGGGTTGATGTCGAATTACTGGCCTTTGTTTTCCAGATTCTCCACCTGCGGCACGCCTGAAGCGGCAGAGGAGGAAAGCAGGCCAGTTTTGGCATAACCGAAAAGTTTCTCGCGGGTATCAGTGATATCCAGGTTACGCATGGTCAATTGACCAATACGATCATCTGGCGAGAACACCGAGTCGCCTTTTTCCATCGTCAGACGCTCTGGCTTGTAGGTCAGGTTCTCTGAGACGGTATTCAGGATTGAATAATCGTTCCCACGGCGCAGCTCCAGGGTAACTTCACCAGTGATCTGGCTGGCAACCCAGCGTTGCAGAGAGTCACGCAGCATCAGCGCCTGGGAGTCAAACCAACGCCCCTGGTACAGCAGACGGCCCAACTGACGACCATGCGCGTGATACTGCTCAATGGTGTCTTCGTTGTGAATACCGGTCAACAGGCGTTCATACGCAATGTGCAGCAGTGCCATCCCCGGAGCTTCGTAAATACCACGGCTTTTCGCTTCGATGATACGGTTTTCAATCTGGTCGCTCATGCCCAGGCCGTGACGACCGCCGATGCGGTTAGCTTCCAGCATCATTTCTACGTCGTCGCTAAAGGTTTTACCGTTCAGCGCCACCGGATGACCTTGTTCAAAGCGTACTGTGACTTCTTCTGCCGGGATCTTCACGCTCTCATCCCAGAATTTCACGCCCATAATCGGGTTGACGATTTTGACGCTGGAGTTGAGGTATTCCAGATCCTTCGCTTCATGCGTTGCACCAAGCATGTTGGAGTCTGTGGAGTAGGCTTTTTCGACAGACATTTTGTAGTCGAAACCGCAGGCAATCATAAATTCAGACATCTCATGACGGCCGCCCAGTTCATCAATAAAGTCAGTATCAAGCCACGGTTTGTAAATCTGCAGTTCAGCATTGGTCAGCAGACCATAACGATAGAAACGTTCGATATCGTTTCCTTTGTAGGTGCTACCGTCACCCCAGATATTCACGCCATCTTCTTTCATCGCAGCAACCAGCATGGTACCAGTCACGGCGCGGCCCAGCGGCGTCGTGTTGAAATAGGTCAGGCCGCCGGTGGTGTTATGAAATGCGCCACACTGAATAGCGGCAATACCTTCGGCCACCAGTTGTTTGCGGCAGTCGATCAGACGTGCGTTCTCCGCGCCGTATTCCATGGCACGACGAGGGATCGCATCATAATCCTCTTCGTCTGGCTGGCCCAGGTTTGCAGTATATGCATAAGGAACCGCTCCCTTTTGTCGCATCCACAGCAGTGCGGCACTGGTGTCCAGACCGCCAGAAAAAGCGATACCAATACGTTGACCTACCGGGAGATGCTTGAGAATCGTCGTCATAAAATAACACCCTGCTTAATTAACTGATGATGAGCCTGGATTTCCGCTCTCACTGAATTTTTATGCAAAATAAATGAGTTTTCATTTAATCATCTTTTATCGGAGACAGGAAGAGTTTAGTGTGTTTTTTGTAAAATAATGCGCTTAAGGGAGAGCAGGAGAAGGCAAAAGTATTCAACAAATGAAAGTGAACTGGATATTCATTCACATGATTAGCAATAAACGTTGACAAAATGTGGCGTGGATCACTATAATGCCTGCAGATTTTACGTCCCGTCTCGGTACACCAAATCCCAGCAGTATTTGCATTTTTTACCCAAAACGAGTAGAATTTGCCACGTTTCAGGCGCGGGGTGGAGCAGCCTGGTAGCTCGTCGGGCTCATAACCCGAAGATCGTCGGTTCAAATCCGGCCCCCGCAACCACTTTCCCTTAGAGTCCTTTTTCAAATATACTGTGAAGACTTCGGCCTTCGTAGTGGGATTTGAAAAAATCCTTCTGGAAAGTGCTCCAGACCGCAGTTGCGGTTATAGGGTTCAGTTATATAAAGCCCCGATTTATCGGGGTTTTTTGTTATCTGACTACAGAATAACTGGGCTTTAGGCCCTTTTTTTATGTCTTGGGGGTGGGCTTGTCCACATTAGAGCAAAAATTAACAGAGATGATTACTGCGCCAGTTGAGGCCCTGGGTTTTGAACTGGTTGGCATCGAATTTATTCGCGGTCGCACATCCACACTGCGCATCTATATTGATAGTGAAGATGGCATCAATGTTGATGATTGTGCTGATGTGAGCCACCAGGTAAGTGCTGTGCTGGATGTTGAAGATCCCATCACCGTTGCTTATAACCTGGAAGTCTCCTCACCGGGTCTCGATCGCCCACTGTTCACGGCTGAACACTACGCCCGTTTTGTCGGAGAAGAGGTGACTCTGGTTCTCCGTATGGCGGTACAAAACCGTCGTAAATGGCAGGGCGTTATCAAAGCGGTAGACGGTGAAATGATCACAGTTACCGTCGAAGGTAAAGATGAAGTGTTCGCGCTGAGTAATATCCAGAAGGCGAACCTGGTTCCCCACTTTTAATAGTCTGGATGAGGTGAAAAGCCCGCGATGAACAAAGAAATTTTGGCTGTAGTTGAAGCCGTATCCAATGAAAAGGCGCTACCTCGCGAGAAGATTTTCGAAGCATTGGAAAGCGCGCTGGCGACAGCAACAAAGAAAAAATATGAACAAGAGATCGACGTCCGCGTACAGATCGATCGCAAAAGCGGTGATTTTGACACTTTCCGTCGCTGGTTAGTTGTTGATGAAGTCACCCAGCCGACCAAGGAAATCACCCTTGAAGCCGCACGTTATGAAGATGAAAGCCTGAACCTGGGCGATTACGTTGAAGATCAGATTGAGTCTGTTACCTTTGACCGTATCACTACCCAGACGGCAAAACAGGTTATCGTGCAGAAAGTGCGTGAAGCCGAACGTGCGATGGTGGTTGATCAGTTCCGTGAACACGAAGGTGAAATCATCACCGGCGTGGTGAAAAAAGTAAACCGCGACAACATCTCTCTGGATCTGGGCAACAACGCTGAAGCCGTGATCCTGCGCGAAGATATGCTGCCGCGTGAAAACTTCCGCCCTGGCGACCGCGTTCGTGGCGTGCTCTATTCCGTTCGCCCGGAAGCGCGTGGCGCGCAACTGTTCGTCACTCGTTCCAAGCCGGAAATGCTGATCGAACTGTTCCGTATTGAAGTGCCAGAAATCGGCGAAGAAGTGATTGAAATTAAAGCAGCGGCTCGCGATCCGGGTTCTCGTGCGAAAATCGCGGTGAAAACCAACGATAAACGTATCGATCCGGTAGGTGCTTGCGTAGGTATGCGTGGCGCGCGTGTTCAGGCGGTGTCTACTGAACTGGGTGGCGAGCGTATCGATATCGTCCTGTGGGATGATAACCCGGCGCAGTTCGTGATTAACGCAATGGCACCGGCAGACGTTGCTTCTATCGTGGTGGATGAAGATAAACACACCATGGATATCGCCGTTGAAGCCGGTAACCTGGCGCAGGCGATTGGCCGTAACGGTCAGAACGTGCGTCTGGCTTCGCAGCTGAGCGGTTGGGAACTCAACGTGATGACCGTTGACGACCTGCAGGCTAAGCATCAGGCGGAAGCGCACGCAGCGATCGACACCTTCACCAAATATCTCGACATCGACGAAGACTTCGCGACTGTTCTGGTAGAAGAAGGCTTCTCGACGCTGGAAGAATTGGCCTATGTGCCGATGAAAGAGCTGTTGGAAATCGAAGGCCTTGATGAGCCGACCGTTGAAGCACTGCGCGAGCGTGCTAAAAATGCACTGGCCACCATTGCACAGGCCCAGGAAGAAAGCCTCGGTGATAACAAACCGGCTGACGATCTGCTGAACCTTGAAGGGGTAGATCGTGATTTGGCATTCAAACTGGCCGCCCGTGGCGTTTGTACGCTGGAAGATCTCGCCGAACAGGGCATTGATGATCTGGCTGATATCGAAGGGTTGACCGACGAAAAAGCCGGAGCACTGATTATGGCTGCCCGTAATATTTGCTGGTTCGGTGACGAAGCGTAATAAACTGTAGCAGGAAGGAACAGCATGACAGATGTAACGATTAAAACGCTGGCCGCAGAGCGACAGACCTCCGTGGAACGCCTGGTACAGCAATTTGCTGATGCAGGTATCCGGAAGTCTGCTGACGACTCTGTGTCTGCACAAGAGAAACAGACTTTGATTGACCACCTGAATCAGAAAAATTCAGGCCCGGACAAATTGACGCTGCAACGTAAAACACGCAGCACCCTTAACATTCCTGGTACCGGTGGAAAAAGCAAATCGGTACAAATCGAAGTCCGCAAGAAACGCACCTTTGTGAAACGCGATCCGCAAGAGGCTGAACGCCTTGCAGCGGAAGAGCAAGCGCAGCGTGAAGCGGAAGAGCAAGCCCGTCGTGAGGCAGAAGAATCGGCTAAACGCGAGGCGCAACAAAAAGCTGAACGTGAGGCCGCAGAACAAGCTAAGCGTGAAGCTGCTGAACAAGCGAAACGTGAAGCTGCGGAAAAAGACAAAGTGAGCAATCAACAAGACGATATGACTAAAAACGCCCAGGCTGAAAAAGCCCGCCGTGAGCAGGAAGCTGCAGAGCTCAAGCGTAAAGCTGAAGAAGAAGCGCGTCGTAAACTCGAAGAAGAAGCACGTCGCGTTGCTGAAGAAGCACGTCGTATGGCGGAAGAAAACAAATGGACTGATAACGCGGAACCGACTGAAGATTCCAGCGATTATCACGTCACTACTTCTCAACATGCTCGCCAGGCAGAAGACGAAAGCGATCGTGAAGTCGAAGGCGGCCGTGGCCGTGGTCGTAACGCGAAAGCAGCGCGTCCGAAGAAAGGCAACAAACACGCTGAATCAAAAGCTGATCGTGAAGAAGCACGCGCAGCAGTACGTGGCGGTAAAGGCGGAAAACGTAAAGGTTCTTCGCTGCAGCAAGGCTTCCAGAAGCCTGCTCAGGCCGTTAACCGTGACGTTGTGATCGGCGAAACTATCACCGTTGGCGAACTGGCGAACAAGATGGCGGTTAAAGGCTCTCAGGTCATCAAAGCGATGATGAAACTGGGCGCAATGGCAACCATCAACCAGGTTATCGATCAGGAAACCGCACAGCTGGTTGCTGAAGAGATGGGCCATAAAGTTATCCTGCGTCGTGAAAACGAGCTGGAAGAGGCGGTAATGAGCGACCGTGACACGGGTGCTGCGGCTGAACCGCGCGCGCCGGTTGTGACCATCATGGGTCACGTTGACCACGGTAAAACCTCTCTGCTGGACTACATTCGTTCAACGAAAGTGGCCTCTGGCGAAGCGGGCGGCATTACCCAGCACATTGGTGCATACCACGTTGAAACTGAAAACGGCATGATCACCTTCCTGGACACCCCGGGGCACGCCGCGTTTACTTCAATGCGTGCTCGTGGTGCGCAGGCAACGGACATCGTAGTCCTGGTTGTTGCTGCCGACGACGGTGTGATGCCGCAGACCATCGAAGCAATCCAGCACGCGAAAGCGGCGCAGGTACCGGTGGTGGTTGCAGTGAACAAGATCGATAAACCAGAAGCTGATCCGGATCGCGTTAAGAACGAACTCTCCCAGTACGGCATCCTGCCGGAAGAGTGGGGCGGTGAAAGCCAGTTCGTACACGTATCTGCGAAAGCGGGTACCGGTATCGATGAACTGCTGGACGCTATCCTGCTGCAGGCGGAAGTTCTGGAGCTGAAAGCGGTACGTAAAGGTATGGCGAGCGGTGCGGTTATCGAATCCTTCCTCGATAAAGGTCGTGGTCCGGTTGCTACCGTTCTGGTACGTGAAGGTACTCTGCACAAGGGCGATATCGTTCTGTGTGGCTTCGAATACGGTCGTGTTCGTGCGATGCGTAACGAACTGGGTCAGGAAGTGCTGGAAGCGGGTCCGTCCATTCCGGTGGAAATCCTCGGCCTGTCCGGCGTACCGGCTGCGGGTGATGAAGTTACCGTTGTACGTGACGAGAAGAAAGCGCGTGAAGTTGCACTCTATCGTCAGGGTAAATTCCGCGAAGTTAAACTGGCGCGTCAGCAGAAATCTAAACTCGAGAACATGTTCGCCAACATGACCGAAGGCGAAGTTCACGAAGTGAATATCGTCCTGAAGGCAGACGTACAGGGTTCTGTCGAAGCGATCTCCGACTCCTTGCTGAAACTGTCTACTGACGAAGTTAAAGTGAAGATCATCGGTTCTGGCGTAGGTGGTATCACCGAAACCGACGCCACCCTGGCTGCGGCGTCCAACGCCATCCTGGTTGGCTTTAACGTACGTGCTGATGCCTCTGCACGTAAAGTGATTGAAGCGGAAAGCCTGGATCTGCGTTACTACTCCGTCATCTATAACCTGATTGACGAAGTGAAAGCGGCGATGAGCGGTATGCTGTCTCCGGAACTGAAACAGCAGATTATCGGTCTGGCGGAAGTTCGTGACGTGTTCAAATCGCCGAAATTTGGTGCCATCGCAGGCTGTATGGTTACCGAAGGTGTGGTTAAACGTCACAACCCGATCCGCGTTCTGCGTGACAACGTGGTTATCTACGAAGGCGAGCTGGAGTCCCTGCGCCGCTTCAAAGATGACGTTAACGAAGTCCGTAACGGTATGGAATGTGGTATCGGCGTTAAGAACTACAACGACGTCCGCACTGGCGATGTGATCGAAGTATTCGAAATCATCGAGATCCAACGTACCATTGCTTAAGGTTTTTAGGGTTCCATGCGGGATAAGGCGTTTACGCTGCATCCGGCATGGATTGCCTGATGTGACGCTGGCGCGTCTTATCAGGTCAACGTGAACAGCCCTTCCACCTGAAATTAATTTTAAAAAGGGGCTAACAGCCCCTTTTTTGTCAGGAGAATTTATTATGGCGAAAGAATTTGGTCGCCCGCAGCGCGTAGCGCAGGAAATGCAAAAAGAGATCGCTCTCATCCTGCAGCGTGAAATTAAAGATCCTCGCCTGGGCATGATGACCACCGTTTCCGGTGTCGAAATGTCTCGCGACCTGGCGTATGCCAAAGTATATGTGACGTTCCTCAACGACAAAGATGAAGACGCGGTTAAAGCGGGCATCAAAGCGTTGCAAGAAGCTTCTGGTTTCATCCGCAGCCTGCTGGGGAAAGCGATGCGCCTGCGTATCGTGCCGGAACTGACCTTCTTCTACGACAACTCTCTGGTTGAAGGGATGCGCATGTCAAACCTGGTGACCAGCGTGGTCAAACATGACGAAGAACGTCGTGTTAACCCGGACGACAGCAAGGAGGACTAATGAGTCGTCCTCGTCGTCGCGGTCGCGACATTAACGGCGTTTTGTTGCTGGATAAACCTCAGGGTATGTCCAGCAACGATGCGCTGCAAAAAGTGAAACGTATATATAACGCCAACCGTGCCGGGCATACCGGTGCGCTGGACCCGCTGGCGACCGGCATGTTGCCGATTTGCCTCGGGGAAGCGACGAAGTTTTCCCAGTATCTGCTGGACTCCGACAAACGCTATCGGGTCATTGCGCGTCTTGGACAGCGTACCGATACTTCTGATGCCGACGGACAGATCGTTGAAGAACGTCCGGTAACCTTTAGCGCAGAGCAGCTGGCAGCGGCACTGGATACTTTCCGTGGCGATATCGAACAGATCCCTTCGATGTATTCAGCACTGAAATATCAGGGCAAAAAACTGTACGAATATGCGCGTCAGGGCATTGAAGTTCCGCGTGAAGCGCGTCCGATTACCGTTTATGAATTGCTGTTTATTCGCCATGAAGGCAATGAGCTGGAGCTGGAAATTCACTGCTCAAAAGGCACTTATATCCGCACCATCATTGATGACCTGGGTGAAAAACTCGGCTGTGGCGCGCATGTTATTTACCTGCGCCGTCTGGCGGTAAGTAAATATCCGGTTGAACGGATGGTGACCCTGGAGCACCTGCGTGAACTTGTTGAGCAAGCTGAACAGCAGGATATTCCAGCCGCGGAGTTACTTGATCCATTACTGATGCCAATGGACAGTCCAGCTTCGGACTATCCGGTGGTGAATCTTCCGTTAACGTCTTCTGTTTACTTCAAAAATGGTAACCCGGTTCGTACATCTGGTGCGCCACTGGAAGGACTGGTTCGCGTCACGGAAGGTGAGAACGGCAAATTTATCGGTATGGGCGAAATTGACGATGAAGGCCGCGTTGCGCCTCGTCGCCTGGTGGTTGAATACCCGGCGTAATGTTAACCGTCTTGCGATAACAGGTCGCTACGAGTAGAATACTGCCGCTTAACGTCGCGTAAATTGTTTAACACTTTGCGTAACGTACACTGGGATCGCTGAATTAGAGATCGGCGTCCTTTCATTCTATATACTTTGGAGTTTTAAAATGTCTCTAAGTACTGAAGCAACAGCTAAAATCGTTTCTGAGTTTGGTCGTGACGCAAACGACACCGGTTCTACCGAAGTTCAGGTAGCACTGCTGACTGCACAGATCAACCACCTGCAGGGCCACTTTGCAGAGCACAAAAAAGATCACCACAGCCGTCGTGGTCTGCTGCGCATGGTTTCTCAGCGTCGTAAACTGCTCGACTACCTGAAACGTAAAGACGTAGCACGTTACACCCAGCTCATCGAGCGCCTGGGTCTGCGTCGCTAATTCTTGCGAGTTTCAGAAAAGGGGGCCTGAGTGGCCCCTTTTTTCAAGCTGACGGCAGCAATTCACTGGAAACTAATGTATTGTTGCTATGAATGATCTTCCGTTGCAGAGGTTCGCGCGGCTAATGAGAGGCTTTACCCACATAGAGCTGGGTTAGGGTTGTCATTAGTCGCGAGGATGCGCAGAAGATCGGGTATTAACACCAGTGCCGTAAGGTACTGTCTAAGAAAGAGAAAGGATATTACATTGCTTAATCCGATCGTTCGTAAATTCCAGTACGGCCAACACACCGTGACTCTGGAAACCGGCATGATGGCTCGTCAGGCTACTGCCGCTGTTATGGTTAGCATGGATGACACCGCGGTATTCGTTACCGTTGTTGGCCAGAAAAAAGCCAAACCAGGTCAGGACTTCTTCCCACTGACCGTTAACTATCAGGAGCGTACCTACGCTGCTGGTCGTATCCCGGGTAGCTTCTTCCGTCGTGAAGGCCGCCCAAGCGAAGGCGAAACCCTGATCGCGCGTCTGATTGACCGCCCGATTCGCCCGCTGTTCCCGGAAGGCTTCGTCAACGAAGTTCAGGTTATCGCCACCGTGGTTTCTGTTAACCCGCAAGTTAACCCGGATATCGTCGCGATGATTGGTGCTTCCGCAGCGCTGTCTCTGTCTGGTATTCCGTTCAATGGCCCGATTGGTGCTGCCCGCGTAGGTTACATCAATGACCAGTACGTACTGAACCCGACTCAGGACGAGCTGAAAGAGAGCAAACTGGATCTGGTTGTTGCCGGTACTGAAGCCGCTGTACTGATGGTTGAATCTGAAGCTCAACTGCTGAGCGAAGACCAGATGCTGGGCGCAGTAGTGTTCGGTCATGAACAACAGCAGGTTGTTATTCAGAACATCAATGAACTGGTGAAAGAAGCCGGTAAACCGCGTTGGGACTGGCAGCCGGAGCCGGTAAACGAAGCGCTAAACGCGCGCGTTGCTGCACTGGCTGAAGCTCGCCTGAGCGATGCTTACCGCATCACCGACAAACAAGAGCGTTATGCGCAGGTTGATGTCATCAAATCTGAAACCATCGCGACGCTGCTTGCTGAAGACGAAACCCTGGACGAAAACGAACTGGGTGAAATTCTGCACGCGATCGAGAAAAACGTTGTTCGTAGCCGCGTACTGGCAGGCGAACCGCGTATCGACGGTCGTGAAAAAGATATGATCCGTGGTCTGGATGTGCGTACTGGCGTGCTGCCGCGTACTCACGGTTCTGCGCTGTTCACCCGTGGTGAAACGCAGGCGCTGGTTACCGCAACGCTGGGTACTGCTCGTGACGCGCAGGTTCTTGATGAACTGATGGGCGAACGTACCGATACCTTCCTGTTCCACTACAACTTCCCTCCGTACTCCGTAGGCGAAACCGGCATGGTCGGTTCTCCGAAGCGTCGTGAAATTGGTCACGGTCGTCTGGCGAAGCGCGGCGTGCTGGCAGTCATGCCGGATATGGACAAATTCCCGTACACCGTACGTGTTGTGTCTGAAATCACTGAATCCAACGGTTCCTCTTCTATGGCTTCCGTGTGCGGCGCGTCTCTGGCGCTGATGGACGCAGGTGTGCCGATCAAAGCTGCCGTTGCGGGTATCGCAATGGGTCTGGTGAAAGAAGGCGACAACTACGTTGTACTGTCTGACATTTTGGGCGACGAAGATCACCTGGGCGATATGGACTTCAAAGTTGCAGGTTCCCGCGACGGTATCTCTGCACTGCAGATGGATATCAAAATTGAAGGTATCACCAAAGAGATCATGCAGGTTGCGCTGAACCAGGCTAAAGGTGCGCGTCTGCATATCCTGGGCGTAATGGAACAGGCGATCAACGCGCCGCGTGGCGATATCTCTGAGTTCGCACCGCGTATCCATACCATCAAGATCAACCCGGACAAGATCAAAGATGTTATCGGTAAAGGCGGTTCTGTAATCCGTGCTCTGACCGAAGAAACTGGCACCACCATCGAAATCGAAGATGACGGTACTGTGAAGATTGCAGCGACCGACGGCGAGAAAGCGAAACATGCTATTCGTCGTATCGAAGAGATCACTGCAGAAATCGAAGTGGGCCGCGTCTACACTGGTAAAGTGACCCGTATCGTTGACTTTGGCGCATTTGTTGCCATCGGCGGCGGTAAAGAAGGTCTGGTCCACATCTCTCAAATCGCTGACAAACGCGTTGAGAAAGTGACCGATTACCTGCAGATGGGTCAGGAAGTACCGGTGAAAGTTCTGGAAGTTGATCGCCAGGGCCGTATCCGTCTGAGCATTAAAGAAGCGACTGAGCAGTCTCAACCTGCTGCAGCACCGGAAGCTCCGGCTGCTGAACAGGGCGAGTAAGGTTGCCATTTGCCCTCCGCTGCGGCGGGGGGCTTTTAACCGGGCAGGACGCCTTGTTAGCAACCGGGAACAGGACGTTCATTCAACCGTGGTCTTCGGGAGTGGGAAATGAAGCCTTTTTTGCGCTGGTGTTTCGTTGCGACAGCACTTACGCTTGCAGGATGCAGTAATACTTCCTGGCGTAAAAGTGAAGTCCTCGCGGTACCATTGCAACCGACTTTACAGCAGGAAGTGATTCTGGCACGTATGGAACAAATCCTTGCCAGTCGGGCTTTAACCGATGACGAACGCGCACAGCTTTTATATGAGCGCGGAGTGTTGTATGATAGTCTCGGTCTGAGGGCATTAGCGCGTAACGATTTTTCGCAAGCGCTGGCAATCCGACCGGATATGCCTGAAGTATTCAATTACTTAGGCATATATTTAACGCAGGCAGGCAATTTTGATGCTGCCTATGAAGCGTTTGATTCTGTACTTGAGCTTGATCCAACTTACAACTACGCGCACTTGAATCGCGGGATCGCATTATATTACGGCGGTCGTGACAAGTTAGCGCAAGATGATCTGCTGGCGTTTTATCAAGACGATCCCAATGATCCTTTCCGTAGTCTGTGGCTTTATCTCGCCGAGCAGAAGCTCGATGAGAAGCAGGCTAAAGAAGTGTTGAAACAGCACTTCGAAAAATCGGATAAGGAACAGTGGGGATGGAACATTGTCGAGTTCTACCTGGGCAACATTAGCGAACAAACGTTAATGGAAAGGCTCAAGGCGGACGCAACGGATAACACCTCGCTCGCTGAGCATCTCAGTGAAACCAACTTCTATTTAGGTAAGTACTACCTAAGTCTGGGGGATTTGGACAGCGCCACGGCACTGTTCAAACTGGCGGTTGCCAACAACGTTCATAACTTTGTTGAGCACCGATACGCATTGTTGGAATTATCGCTCCTGGGCCAGGACCAAGATGACCTGGCAGAATCGGACCAGCAATAGCTGACGTACACATCAGCCCGTAATCTTTTTTGATTGCCATCACCTTAACGGGTGAGGGCGTTGTTGTTCGTTAATACACCTACTTTGAGCCGGTTCACACTTTTCAATGAAAATTGCTGATCAATTTCATGATGAGTTATGTAGACTGGCCGCCATTAATTTTGAGGCACACGTACTACATGGCTGAATTCGAAACCACTTTTGCAGATCTGGGCCTGAAGGCTCCTATCCTTGAAGCCCTTAACGATCTGGGTTACGAAAAACCATCTCCAATTCAGGCAGAGTGTATTCCACATCTGCTGAATGGCCGCGACGTTCTGGGTATGGCCCAGACGGGGAGCGGAAAAACTGCAGCATTCTCTTTACCTCTGTTGCAGAATCTTGATCCTGAGCTGAAAGCACCACAGATTCTGGTGCTGGCACCGACCCGCGAACTGGCGGTACAGGTTGCTGAAGCAATGACGGATTTCTCTAAACACATGCGCGGCGTAAATGTGGTTGCTCTGTACGGCGGCCAGCGTTATGACGTGCAATTACGCGCCCTGCGTCAGGGGCCGCAGATCGTTGTCGGTACTCCGGGCCGTCTGCTGGACCACCTGAAACGTGGCACTCTGGACCTCTCTAAACTGAGCGGTCTGGTTCTGGATGAAGCTGACGAAATGCTGCGCATGGGCTTCATCGAAGACGTTGAAACCATTATGGCGCAGATCCCGGAAGGTCATCAGACCGCTCTGTTCTCTGCAACCATGCCGGAAGCGATTCGTCGCATTACCCGCCGCTTTATGAAAGAGCCGCAGGAAGTGCGCATTCAGTCCAGCGTGACTACCCGTCCTGACATCAGCCAGAGCTACTGGACTGTCTGGGGTATGCGCAAAAACGAAGCACTGGTACGTTTCCTGGAAGCGGAAGATTTTGATGCGGCGATTATCTTCGTTCGTACCAAAAACGCGACTCTGGAAGTGGCTGAAGCTCTTGAGCGTAACGGCTACAACAGCGCCGCGCTGAACGGTGACATGAACCAGGCGCTGCGTGAACAGACACTGGAACGCCTGAAAGATGGTCGTCTGGACATCCTGATTGCGACCGACGTTGCAGCCCGTGGCCTGGACGTTGAGCGTATCAGCCTGGTAGTTAACTACGATATCCCGATGGATTCTGAGTCTTACGTTCACCGTATCGGTCGTACCGGTCGTGCGGGTCGTGCTGGCCGCGCGCTGCTGTTCGTTGAGAACCGCGAGCGTCGTCTGCTGCGCAACATTGAACGTACTATGAAGCTGACTATTCCGGAAGTAGAACTGCCGAACGCAGAACTGCTAGGCAAACGCCGTCTGGAAAAATTCGCCGCTAAAGTACAGCAGCAGCTGGAAAGCAGCGATCTGGATCAATACCGCGCACTGCTGAGCAAAATTCAGCCGACTGCTGAAGGTGAAGAGCTGGATCTCGAAACTCTGGCTGCGGCACTGCTGAAAATGGCACAGGGTGAACGTACTCTGATCGTACCGCCAGATGCGCCGATGCGTCCGAAACGTGAATTCCGTGACCGTGATGACCGTGGTCCGCGCGATCGTAACGACCGTGGCCCGCGTGGTGACCGTGAAGATCGTCCGCGTCGTGAACGTCGTGATGTTGGCGATATGCAGCTGTACCGCATTGAAGTGGGCCGCGATGATGGTGTTGAAGTTCGTCATATCGTTGGTGCGATTGCTAACGAAGGCGACATCAGCAGCCGTTACATTGGTAACATCAAGCTGTTTGCTTCTCACTCCACCATCGAACTGCCGAAAGGTATGCCGGGTGAAGTGCTGCAACACTTTACGCGCACTCGCATTCTCAACAAGCCGATGAACATGCAGTTACTGGGCGATGCACAGCCGCATACTGGCGGTGAGCGTCGTGGCGGTGGTCGTGGTTTCGGTGGCGAACGTCGTGAAGGCGGTCGTAACTTCAGCGGTGAACGCCGTGAAGGTGGCCGTGGTGATGGTCGTCGTTTTAGCGGCGAACGTCGTGAAGGCCGCGCTCCGCGTCGTGATGATTCTACCGGTCGTCGTCGTTTCGGTGGTGATGCGTAATCATCGCTGAACAGCGAACACAATCTGTAAAATAATATATACAGCCCCGATTTTTACCATCGGGGCTTTTTTTTCTGTCTTTTGTACTCGTGTACTGGTACAGTGCAATGCATAACAACGCAGTCGCACTATTTTTCACTGGAGAGAAGCCCTCATGGCAACACTAACCACCACCCAAACGTCACCGTCGCTGCTTGGCGGCGTGGTGATTATCGGCGGCACCATTATTGGCGCAGGGATGTTTTCTCTGCCAGTGGTCATGTCCGGGGCGTGGTTTTTCTGGTCAATGGCGGCGCTGATCTTTACCTGGTTCTGTATGCTGCATTCCGGCTTGATGATTCTGGAAGCTAACCTGAATTACAGAATCGGTTCGAGTTTTGACACCATCACCAAAGATTTGCTGGGCAAAGGCTGGAACGTGGTCAACGGCATTTCCATTGCCTTTGTGCTCTATATCCTGACCTATGCCTATATTTCTGCCAGTGGTTCGATTCTGCATCACACCTTCGCAGAGATGTCACTAAACGTCCCGGCACGGGCGGCGGGTTTTGGTTTTGCATTGCTGGTAGCGTTTGTGGTGTGGTTGAGCACTAAAGCCGTCAGTCGCATGACAGCGATTGTGCTGGGGGCGAAAGTCATTACCTTCTTCCTCACCTTTGGTAGCCTGCTGGGGCATGTGCAGCCTGCGACATTGTTCAACGTCGCCGAAAGCAATGCGTCTTATGCACCGTATCTGTTGATGACCCTGCCGTTCTGTCTGGCATCGTTTGGTTATCACGGTAACGTGCCAAGCCTGATGAAGTATTACGGCAAAGATCCGAAAACCATCGTGAAATGTCTGGTGTACGGTACGCTGATGGCGCTGGCGCTGTATACCATCTGGTTGCTGGCGACGATGGGTAACATCCCGCGTCCGGAGTTTATCGGTATTGCAGAGAAGGGCGGTAATATTGATGTGCTGGTACAGGCGTTAAGCGGCGTACTGAACAGCCGTAGTCTGGATCTGCTGCTGGTCGTGTTCTCAAACTTTGCGGTAGCGAGTTCGTTCCTCGGCGTAACGCTGGGTTTGTTTGACTATCTGGCAGATCTGTTTGGTTTCGACGACTCGGCTGTGGGCCGCTTGAAAACGGCATTGCTGACCTTTGCCCCGCCAGTTGTGGGGGGGCTGTTGTTCCCGAACGGATTCCTGTACGCCATTGGTTATGCTGGTTTAGCGGCTACCATCTGGGCGGCAATTGTTCCGGCGCTGTTAGCCCGTGCATCGCGTAAACGCTTTGGCAGCCCGAAATTCCGCGTCTGGGGTGGCAAGCCGATGATTGCGCTGATTCTGGTGTTTGGCGTCGGCAACGCACTGGTGCATATTTTATCGAGCTTTAATTTACTGCCGGTGTATCAGTAATCAGCGGTGCCTTATCCGACATTTCTGCTGCCTACACAATGCCTGATGCGCTTCGCTTATCAGGTCTATGTAGGACAGCGTTGCCAGCTCGGATAAGGCTTCCCGCGTTAAGACACACTATCCCAACAACTCTTCCTTAACATCCATCGCCAGCTCAAACGAATGCAGCCGCGCCTGGTGGTCGAAAATCTGCCCGTTGACCATAATCTCATCGGCGTCGGTTTCGCGCAGGATCGACTGCAAGCCATGACGCACTTTCGCTTTATCACCTACCAACGACATACTCAGCGCCTGCTGCACGCCATACTGCTCAGACGGTGACCAGAACTGATCCATATTTTGAATCGGCGGCGGCAGTTGCCCGGTTTCGCCACGGCGCAGCTTCACAAAGGCTTGCTGCATTGAGGTAAACAGAAATTCAGCGTCGCGGTTGCTGTCGGCGGCGATAATATTGATGCACACCATCGCGTATGGTTTTTCCAGCCGTGCTGACGGTTTGAAGTTGCTGCGATAAAGATGCAGCGCCTGGAACAGCATATCCGGCGCGAAGTGTGAGGCAAACGCAAACGGCAGACCAAGCTGCGCCGCCAGTTGCGCGCTGTAAAGGCTGGAGCCTAACAACCACACGGGGATTTTCTCGCCATAGCCTGGTACCGGGCGCACATGCGGATTGGGATCGCGGGCGTCAAACCAGTCCACCAGCTCCGCCACATCGCGGGGGAAATTATCAATATCGCCGCTCATATGACGACGTAGCGCCATCATTGTCCGTTGGTCACTACCCGGAGCACGACCCAGCCCCAAATCGATTCGCCCCGGATAGAGTGTATTAAGCGTGCCGAACTGTTCTGCAATGACCAACGGTGAGTGGTTAGGCAACATCACGCCGCCAGACCCCAGATGCAGCGTGGTGGTATTCGCCGCCAGATAGCCGATCAATACCGACGTGGCAGCACTGGCAATGCCAGTCATATTGTGGTGTTCTGCCAGCCAGTAGCGATGATAGCCGCGCTTTTCAGCCAGACGGGCGAGATCGAGAGAGTGGGAGAATGCTTCTCGCGCTGAAGAACCTTCGGGAATGGGGGCCAGATCGAGTAGCGAAAACGCAATGGTTTTATCAGTCATAACAGCTCACTTTGTTACCGATTAATCTTTAATACTGCATTAAAGAGTAGTTAAAGTTGTTAACAAAGTGAGCTATTTACTTAGGCTTGCAGCTCCAGTCCTGCCAGCCGCCGCCAGTAGCCGTTACAGTCGCTGTTCGCCGTCAACGGCAGTGGTGCAGCGCCATTTTCATTAGCGCGGAAGGCGTCGAGCATCGCGAAAGTGTCAGTACCCTGCGGTGACAGGCGGACCACATCAACCAGGCCCTGCATGGATGCCAGCTCGTTACCGAGGTTGTAAACGTAGCCGCTCATGGTCTGAATGCCATTGAGTACAAACACTTGTTGGTTTTCCTGCGACAGCACGTTGCGCCCGTTCGGATACTTAATGCAGCAGGTTTCACACTCATCTTTCGGGCGGTCTTCCGAACGCGCGGTAAAGCAGCGGGCGGAGTAGGCCAGCGGCAGATGACCGTAGCTCAGGACTTCCACTTCAAACTGGTTACGAATGCCCAGCTCATCGCACTGATTAAGCAGATTCACCAGCCAGTCGCGGGAAAGCTCCACTGGCATACACCAGCGCATCATGCCCTGTTTGAGCAATATTTTCAGTGTCACCGCGTTGTAGCAGTTCAGCGCGTGCCCGGCGACGAACGGCAGTTTGCGTTCAGCGCACATATTCACCACGCCGAGATCGCTGGCTTCAATCAGAAACTCACCGTTCTCAACATAGCGTTTCAGTTCGCCCAGTTCAGATGATGCCTGCACCAGCGCCAGCGTGGAGAGCACAATCTGCTTACCACTCCCGGCGAGCGATTTTGCCATCTCCAGCCAGTCGCCAACTTTGGTTGCCCGACGCTTGCTGCATACCGCTTCACCAAGATAAATCACGTCGGCGCTGCTGGTGGCGGCCTGCTGATAAAATTCTTCCAGCGTCTCTTTTGGCCAGTACCACAGCACTGGCCCTAAGGAATATTTCATTGCTTTTCTCACTGCCATTTACGGTGATATGCGCCAAGAGTGGTTTGCGTGCCTTCGGACATCGACCCGAGCGTCTCCATCCACGCGCTTTGCGGTACAAAGTTTTGCGGATCGGCCTTACAACGGTCGATAGCCTGACGCCAGACTTTCGCCACCTGGCTGACATACGCCGGGCTACGCTGGCGGCCTTCAATTTTCACCGAAGCAATATTCGCCGCCATTAACTCCGGCAGCAGTTCCAGGGTATTGAGACTGGTTGGTTCTTCCAGCGCGTGATAGCGCTCGCCGTCCACCAGATAACGCCCTTTACATAGCGTCGGATAACCTGCGTTTTCGCCGTCCTGATAACGGTCGATCAGCACTTCGTTCAGGCGGGATTCCAGCCCCTGCGGCGTTTGTTGCCAGCGCACGAAACGGGCCGGAGAACACGCGCCTATGGTGTTGGGCGACTCACCCGTCAGATACGACGACAGATAGCAACGACCTTCCGACATAATGCACAGGCTGCCGAAAGCAAAGACTTCCAGTGGTACAGGTGTGACCCGTGCCAGTTGTTTCACCTGATGAATCGACAACACGCGCGGCAGCACCACGCGAGCAACGTCAAAATGGCGATGATAAAAGTTAATCGCCTCTTCATTGGTCGCCGAAGCCTGCACCGATACGTGGCGCTCAATATGCGGATAACGCTCGGCGGCGTACTCCAGCATGGCGAGGTCGGCGAGGATCAGCGCGTCGGCACCCAGCTGCGCCGCCATATCCACGGCGCGCTGCCAACGGGCGTAACCGTCCGGATGCGCAAAAGTGTTAATCGCGATGTGAAGTTTGCGGCGATGTTGATGGACAAAACTCACCGCTTCCTGCAATTTTTTCTCGGTAAAGTTAAGGCCGGCGAAGTGACGGGCATTGGTATCATCTTTTAGCCCGATATAAACAGCATCTGCGCCGTTTTCGATGGCCGCCTTAAGCGCCGGGAGATTTCCGGCAGGGCAGAGCAGCTCCATAATTTTTCCTGAAGGTTGCGCTATCAAAACGCAAAAATGTTAACGAACTGGGATTTTAGTTAACCTTGCTGCGACAATTTTTGATTTAAGGCAGTTAAAGTTGTATTGGTGGTAGCAGCAATTTCATATGGAATTGTTGATTTATACCGCTATGTTATTTTTCTGATATGGCAAAATAGGATGATTGTTGAAACAGGGAGTAAAACTCGTGTTGGATAAACTGCGTTCCCGTATTGTGCATTTGGGGCCATCTCTGTTGAGTGTACCGGTAAAACTGACGCCATTTGCGCTAAAACGCCAGGTTCTTGAGCAGGTCTTAAGCTGGCAATTCCGCCAGGCGCTGGATGATGGCGAGCTGGAGTTTCTTGAAGGCCGCTGGTTAAGTATTCATGTGCGTGATATTGACCTGCAATGGTTTACCTCGGTGGTGAATGGCAAACTGGTCGTTAGCCAGAACGCGCAAGCTGATGTGAGTTTTAGTGCCGACGCCAGCGATCTGCTGATGATTGCGGCGCGTAAACAAGATCCGGATACGCTCTTCTTCCAGCGTCGGCTGGTGATTGAAGGCGATACGGAGCTGGGGCTGTATGTGAAAAACCTGATGGACGCCATTGAACTGGAGCAAATGCCGAAAGCCTTACGCATGATGCTGCTGCAACTGGCGGATTTTGTTGAGGCGGGAATGAAAACCGCGCCTGAAACCAAACAGACATCGGTAGGTGAACCATGCTAATTCGAGTAGAAATTCCCATTGATGCGCCGGGTATTGATGCCCTGCTGCGTCGCTCATTCGAAAGTGATGCGGAAGCGAAGCTGGTTCACGATCTGCGTGAAGATGGCTTTCTGACGCTGGGGCTGGTGGCGACAGATGACGAAGGTCAGGTCATTGGCTATGTGGCATTTAGTCCGGTTGATGTGCAGGGCGAAGACCTGCAATGGGTCGGCATGGCACCGTTGGCGGTTGATGAAAAATACCGTGGACAGGGGCTGGCACGCCAACTGGTCTATGAAGGACTCGATTCGCTTAATGAGTTCGGCTATGCCGCAGTGGTGACGCTGGGCGATCCGGCGCTGTACAGTCGTTTCGGCTTTGAACTGGCGGCGCATCACGATCTGCGTTGCCGCTGGCCGGGCACTGAAAGCGCCTTCCAGGTACATCGTTTAGCGGATGACGCGCTGAATGGCGTTACCGGCCTGGTTGAGTATCACGAGCATTTCAATCGCTTTTAATCTCCGGGGTTTGCAGACTGCTTAACAGCTCTGCAAACCCTGCGCCTTCCGCTACCAGACGCTCTTTTTGCCGTTTGGTCAGTTGCTTAACGCGATATTCCGCCCGTAACGCCAGCGAACGATCGCCCACTGGCGCGGAAAACACCAGCGTTAGTTCTCCTTTCCCGCGCAGTGCTTTCGCCCCTTTGCCGCTTTGGTGCTGCTGATAGCGGCGTTCGACATCCGTGGTGATCCCGGTATAAAGCTTATTGTCGGCGGTACGGATCAAGTAAAGAAACCAGGGTGTCATCGTCTGCGTCGCATGTTAAGGTCAGGCCCACAGTATAAAAGAGAACAGCAATGGAAACACTCATCGCCATCAGCCGTTGGCTGGCAAAACAACATGTTGTCACTTGGTGTGTGCAGCAGGAAGGGGAACTCTGGTGCGCTAATGCCTTTTATCTTTTTGATGCGCAGAAAGTCGCCTTCTACATTTTGACGGAAGAAAAAACGCGCCACGCGCAGATGAGTGGGCCGCAGGCTGCGGTTGCCGGAACGGTAAACGGTCAGCCGAAAACGGTAGCGTTAATTCGCGGTGTGCAGTTTAAAGGTGAGATCCGCAGGCTGGAAGGTGAGGAAAGCGACCTCGCGCGCAAGGCGTACAATCGTCGCTTTCCGGTTGCCAGAATGCTGTCGGCCCCGGTGTGGGAAATCCGGCTCGATGAAATCAAATTCACCGACAACACGCTGGGCTTTGGTAAAAAAATGATTTGGCTACGCGACTCAGGCACCGAGCAGGCGTAACGCCTCGCGGTTAAACGCTGGCAGATCGTCCGGTGTCCGGCTGGTAACCAGCTGATCTTTATCAACCACGACTTCCTGATCGTAAAATTCCGCGCCCGCATTTTTAACATCAATAATGATCGGTTTAACTGCGGTCAGTTTGCGCCCCCGAATCACATCGGCGCTGATCAGCAACTGCGGGCCGTGACAGATGGCAAACACCGGTTTGCCACTATTCACAAAATCACGGGTAAAGGTGACAAAACGGTTGTCCCCACGCAGATAATCCGGTGAATGGCCGCCCGGTAGCAGCAGGGCATCAAACTCCGCAGGCGTCACTTCATCGATGGATTTATCGATGGTCACGCTGGCTTCTCCTTTTTTGCCTTTCACCGTTTTACCCGCTTGTTTTTCAATGGTAATCACTTCGTGTCCGGCTTTACGGAACTCGTCTGCGGGTGAAGTAAATTCTGAATCCTCAAATTCATCAGTGATTAAAACGGCAATTTTCTTACTCATGCTTCCTCCGCGTTGTTGCATTGGATGAGGCGAATTTCCCACAATCGGGGATAATTACCTCATGGTCTATTAAGCCTGGTGCATGAGCCGTGGAGCGCAAGGCAGACAATTCTGTAAAGGAGCGAAGATGAGTCAGGTACTGATTACAGGCGCAACGGGGCTGGTGGGCGGTCACCTGCTGCGGATGTTGATTAACGAACCGAAAGTTAACGCCATTGCTGCGCCGACGCGACGTCCGTTGGGCGATATGCCCGGGGTGTTTAATCCCCATGATCCGCAACTGAGTGACGCGTTGGCGCAGGTCACCGATCCCATCGACATTGTGTTTTGTTGTCTCGGCACCACGCGGCGAGAAGCGGGGAGCAAAGAGGCGTTTATTCATGCCGATTACACGCTGGTAGTGGATACCGCATTAACCGGGCGGCGACTGGGCGCGCAGCATATGTTGGTAGTCAGTGCGATGGGTGCCAATGCCCACTCGCCGTTTTTCTATAACCGCGTCAAAGGGGAGATGGAAGAAGCATTAATCGCCCAGAACTGGCCGAAATTGACCATTGCTCGCCCGTCGATGTTACTGGGCGATCGTAGCAAACAGCGGATGAACGAAACGCTTTTTGCGCCGCTGTTCCGTTTGTTACCAGGTAACTGGAAATCCATTGATGCGAGAGACGTGGCGCGGGTCATGCTGGCAGAGTCGATGCGGCCTGAGCATGAAGGCGTGACGATTTTAAGCTCTTCAGAATTACGCAAAAGAGCTGAATAATTATTCCCAAGAATTGATAGTGAGCGTAATATTCACGCGCTCAATTATCATAACTTATTCCTGGGGAATGCTATGACTGGTCAGTCTTCATCTCAGGCGGCAACGCCCATTCAGTGGTGGAAACCCGCGCTTTTCTTTCTCGTTGTCATTGCCGGTCTCTGGTATGTGAAATGGGAACCTTACTACGGCAAAGCGTTTACTGCTGCCGAAACCCACAGTATCGGTAAATCTATCCTTGCGCAGGCGGATGCTAACCCATGGCAGGCGGCGTTGGATTACGCGATGATCTATTTCCTCGCGGTATGGAAAGCGGCGGTGCTGGGGGTGATCCTCGGTTCGTTGATTCAGGTGCTGATCCCGCGTGACTGGTTGTTGCGTACGCTTGGGCAATCGCGCTTTCGCGGCACGCTGCTGGGAACGCTGTTTTCGTTGCCGGGCATGATGTGTACCTGCTGTGCGGCTCCGGTCGCGGCGGGAATGCGTCGCCAACAGGTGTCGATGGGCGGTGCGCTGGCATTCTGGATGGGCAATCCGGTGTTAAACCCGGCGACGCTGGTGTTTATGGGCTTTGTCCTCGGCTGGGGTTTTGCGGCGATTCGTCTGGTGGCCGGGCTGGTGATGGTGTTGCTGATTGCGACGCTGGTGCAAAAATGGGTGCGTGAAACACCGCAAACGCAGGCACCGGTCGAAATTGACATACCGGAAGCACAGGGCGGGTTTTTTAGCCGCTGGGGCAGGGCGCTATGGACGCTTTTCTGGAGTACGATCCCGGTTTACATCCTTGCAGTACTGGTGTTGGGTGCCGCTCGCGTCTGGTTATTCCCCCATGCCGATGGTGCTGTCGATAACAGCCTGATGTGGGTGGTGGCGATGGCGGTAGCAGGATGCTTGTTTGTCATTCCCACGGCAGCAGAAATTCCGATTGTACAAACGATGATGCTGGCAGGTATGGGAACCGCTCCGGCGCTGGCATTGTTGATGACGCTCCCGGCAGTGAGTTTGCCGTCACTGATTATGCTGCGCAAAGCGTTCCCGGCGAAAGCCTTATGGCTGACAGGGGCGATGGTGGCAGTGTCTGGTGTGATTGTCGGCGGGCTGGCGCTGTTGTTCTGATTTGAGGGAAAACATGTCGGATGCGGCGTAAACGCCTTATCTGACCTACGGTTTGTATCGTTGTAGGCCTGATAAGACGCGGCAAGCGTCGCATCAGGCATTACAAGGGGCTGCTATTTAATAAACGTAAACGCCGTAGTTACCCGCTTCACGCCGCTCACCCGGCTGGCAATATCTGCCGCCGCTTTCGCTTCACGTTCAGTCACCAGCCCCATCAGGAACACTTCACCGTTTTCGGTGGTCACTTTCACGTTGGACGATTTCACCAGGTCGCTGGTTAAGAGCTGCGAACGCACTTTGGTGGTGATCCACGTATCGTTAGATGCTTCGCCCAGACCAATCGGCTGGCCCTGACGAATCTCGTTATACACTTCGTTGGCACCGTCTACGCCCATAGCAATCTGTTTGGCGCGAGCCGAAAGTTCAGCATTTGGTGACTGCCCAACCAGCAGCACTTTGCCCTGATAGGCCGTTACATTAATGCGCGCTTCTTTCTTAATCTGTTCGTCTTTCGACAATGCGCTGTTCACGCGCACTTCCAGGGTACCATCGTCCACCTGGGTGCCGACACTGCGTGGGTCAGTTGCGGCTTTGGTACCCACAGCAGCGGTACCCACTACGGCAGCGGCAACACAACCTTGCAACAGCAGCGCGGAAATAAGGACTGCGATTGGCGATAATGCCTTCATGTATTCTCCTTAATCATCCTGGTGAGGGAAAAGCGTGTTATCGATCAGATCGCACAGGCAATTTACCGTCAGCATATGCATTTCCTGAATGCGAGCACTACGATGCGAAGGAATGCGGATCTCCACATCCTGTGGCCCTAACAAACCTGCAAGTTCGCCGCCGTCATAGCCGGTCAATGCCACAATGGTCATATCACGCGTAACGGCGGCTTCAACTGCTTTAACAATATCGCGGCTGTTGCCACGGGTGGAAATGGCTAACAATACATCTCCCGCATGACCCAGCGCCCGCACCTGTTTTGCATACACTTCATCATGTAAGCGATCGTTGGCAATCGCCGTTAAGACAACATTATCAGTATTTAGTGCAATGGCAGGTAAGCTGGGCCGCTCCGTTTCGAAACGGTTGATCATGCTGGCAGCAAAATGCTGTGCATTGGCAGCGGAAGTTCCATTACCACAACAGAGGATTTTGTTGCCATTGAGCAGAGACTGAACCAGCGTCATGGCTGCACGGGAGATGGCATCCGGAAGCGCCTCTGCCGCCGCAATTTGAGTTTGAATGCTTTCAGTGAAGCAAGCTTTAATTCTTTCTTGCACGCTAATCCTTAAACCTTAATTATGAGTGGTCATTAAAGGCATCCTTAATCCACTCAACCTCATTCCCGGTGAAGGCTACCACATCGAACCGGCAATCCACAGTATCAAAACTCCCATTATGACGCGCGAGCCACAAGCGGGCAGTCTGTAATAATTTGTGTTGTTTGCTGCGGGTCACACTGGCTGCCGCGCCGCCATAAAGCGCAGAGCGGCGATAGCGTACCTCGACAAAAATGGTGGTCCGGCCTTCACGCATTATCAGATCGATCTCGCCGCCACGCTCGTTCACGTTAGCGGCGATAAACCGCAGTCCTTTGCCTTCCAGCCAGCGACGCGCTTGTGCTTCCCACGCATCGCCGGTCTGTTTGGTGGTTAACTGACGGGGACTACCTGACCTTGTTGGTACTGTAGCCATGATAAGTTCCTGTTAATCACGCAATCCGGGTTAGCCGTCAGGCTTCCGGTATTACCGTTGATTTCAAAACCCTGAACCTGGCGCATTTGTGAGAAATGATTTGCCAGCGACCAGGCATCGACGCCCATCGCATACATGCGAGCCAGTGAATAATCGTTATTCACCGCGCTGAGTGCCTGCTGCATTAACGGTAGATTACCGCCTGCCAGCATCGGGATTTCGCTGTACTGCAAGCCTTCCATCTCCAGTCGGAAATCCGGGCCAGCGGTCCCTTGCGCACTGCGGGAGCTGGCGTACAGCGTTGCACCGCTCTGGCTACCGTTACGCATGGCGATCATCGGTTTGATAAAAGCGATTTCACCCGGCGTTGCCACAATGTACACCGCATCGACACGACCGCCATTATTGGTGAACTGGTCATCGGTTGGCGTGGTTTGCAGCGTTGGATTGTTGGTCGTCATGCCGGAGTCGGTTGTCGCTCTGAGAGTAATCGGGCTACCCGTTAAAGCAATACCAGAACCGCCGTTAACACCCGCGCGTAATTCGCTGGTGGAACCAAATTTTTGTTGCAGAACGGTGCCGCCGCCCAGTTTCTGCCACTCTTGCGCAAACGCATTGGCTACGCGATCGCCCAATGAACTGCGTGGGATCAGCACCAGCGGCGCTTGTTTACCCTGGTCACGAATATGACGCGCTGCATCGCGCGCTTCGTCTTCCGGTGAAAGCGCGAAGTAACAAATATTGACGCGATTTTCGATATTCTCCGGCTGGTTCAGTGCCAGTACGTTCAGCGGAGTGTTGCTCTTCAGCAACTCTTCAACGTTATTTTTCAGCAACGGACCGACCACAATACTCGCGCCATCCTGCTGAACCTGGCTTAAGATCTGGCTAAGTGGTTGTGATGAGGTATCGTAGATTTTCAGCTCTGCGGATGGATTTGCGGGTGCGCTTACCGCTGCGGTGCTTGTCGCCGGGGCGCTTACAGGCACCGGCTGGGCTGCAGGCTGTTCACCGGTCAGATCGCTAACCGAGGCTTGTGCCGGGCTGGCAACGCCATCCACGGTTTGCGGCTGAGGTTGTTCAGCTACGTCTGCGGCAGGTGCGGCAGCTACCTGAGCTGCCACTGGCTGAGTGCCGATATTTTTCGCCGCTTCAAAGCCTTGCTGAATAGTGCGACCAAATACCGCTGCCTGGCCATTCAGTGGCAACAGCAGGGCGATTTTGTTGGTCGAGGCTGGTTTAAACGCTTTTACGTTAACCAACTGCGTTGGCAGCATTTTCGCGCCCGGATTGTTCGGATAACGTTTCTGCCAGTCGGCGATCCCGGCTTTCATCATGTCGGGATCGTTACGGTTATCAAACCAGACGCGCTGCAGATCCAGCCAGCCTTGCAGAATATTTTCGTCGGCGTTGATCACCAGCGTATTCGCCTGTTCCTGAGTCATGGAGGAGAGCGCCTGCCAGGTGGCATCAATATTCTGCTGTTTTTCTTTCGCGCCAAGCAGCGGTTCCTGAGCAATTAACGCGCGCAGTAAATCAATGGAAGGACGCCCCTGGCTGGCATCGATTTTTGCCTGCCAGTAACGCGCTTGCTGGTTTTGTTCTAAATCGGCAGGTGTGATTTTCGCCAGCAAGTTTTGCGCGCCAGCAAAATCTTTCTGCGCCAGTTTAATCTCTACCGCCAGCAGTGTTTTCTCGCGACGCTGAGCATCGTTCAGTTCTTGCGGTAGTTGGTTAAACAACTCAACCGCCTGCCCGGTTTTACCTTCTTTCACCAGTGCACGAATGGCGAGTAATTGCCAGTTGATCCTGGTATCATCAGAGCTTTGCTGCATCTGCTGAAGATAAAAGGCAGAATCAGCCTGCGCCGTGCCCTGCATATAAGCAGTGGACTGATCGGGAGTATGGGTGCCACAACCGGCGAAAATCAGGGCTGCCAGAACAACAGGCAGACAACGCGCGGCTTTCAAACGAGAAAATGTTGAGGGTACCATAATGTATCCAGTGATATTTTTTTTACGCAATGCTCAATATTAAATCGGCAATACGGACGACACAATGAAACAACACCAATCGGCGGATAATTCTCAGGGCCAGCTTTACATTGTACCGACGCCAATCGGCAATCTGGCGGATATCACCCAGCGTGCGTTAGAGGTATTACAGGCCGTTGATCTGATTGCCGCCGAGGATACTCGTCACACCGGTTTATTGCTGCAACATTTTGGGATTAATGCCCGGTTGTTTGCGCTGCACGACCATAACGAACAACAAAAAGCTGAAACGCTGCTGGCGAAGCTGCAAGAGGGGCAAAACATTGCGCTGGTTTCCGATGCCGGAACGCCGCTAATTAACGATCCTGGCTACCATCTGGTGCGTACCTGCCGTGAAGCGGGGATCCGCGTGGTGCCGCTACCCGGGCCGTGTGCTGCTATCACTGCGTTAAGCGCAGCGGGTTTACCCTCTGACCGTTTCTGTTACGAAGGCTTTTTACCTGCCAAATCAAAAGGCCGCCGTGATGCGCTAAAAGCCATTGAAGCGGAGCCGCGCACGCTGATTTTTTATGAATCTACCCACCGTCTGTTAGATAGCCTGGAAGATATCGTTGCGGTATTAGGCGAATCCCGCTACGTGGTTCTGGCGCGTGAGCTGACCAAAACCTGGGAAACCATTCACGGCGCGCCCGTTGGCGAGCTGCTGGCGTGGGTAAAGGAAGATGAAAACCGTCGCAAAGGCGAAATGGTGCTGATTGTCGAAGGTCATAAAGCACAGGAAGAAGACTTACCCGCCGATGCCCTGCGCACGCTGGCGCTGCTACAGGCAGAACTGCCGCTGAAAAAAGCGGCGGCGCTGGCCGCAGAAATTCACGGCGTGAAGAAAAATGCGCTGTATAAGTATGCGCTGGAGCAGCAGGGGTAACAGTGCCGAAGCGTTGCGTTAATCAAAACGCAACGTCTTCTTTTACCGCACGATGACGGTAATGGTGGCTGTGCCCTGAAATTTTCCTGTTTCCAGCTCACCACCGACCAGATTAACTGGCCAGGCGCGCATATTGACGGTGCCATGCCCGGAAGGATCAACGGGAAGGATACCGTTCTGAAAAGGAATATTTGCAACTCCGCCGCCGAGATTTTCAATACGAATACCGACATCGGGCACATTGTCTGAACTTCTTCGCCTGGCGACCAGGTTGTACTGGTCTACTACCCCAGTTGTACCGTCGATGCGCATTTGCAACGAGTTTTTAATCTTTGAAGTATCACCACAGTCATAAGTGATATCAAAGTCTACTGGAGTAAAACCGTCTGGCATGGCATTGCGGGTGGTAAACTTCTGACCATTGATGAATCCAAAATTAACCTTAATAACATCGCCCTGATTAATTTTGCACGACTGTGGGGCGGTGAGATTTCCCTGAATCGATAACTTGACTAAATCATGGAAGTCACCTGTAGACGGGCTTCCCATTCCATCGACCCACGCGCCTTTAATGACGGCAATATCCGTTTTCGGAATGGTCATCGAGCCGAGAAATGGCTTGGTGACATACAGGGTAAAGGTGGTGTTCGCACCAATATTAACGGGTCCATAACGAGACGTATCACCCTGGCAAACACCCGTTTGGGTTGCAGCAGAATATACCGTGTTGTTTTTTATCTGTGTGAATCGGGTGTTAACAGAGACAACCTGGTCGGTTGTGAGTCCTGGAATGTCGTTTGCCTGTAATGTGGTTTTAATATCCAGGCTGTCATTGAGTTTGTAATATCCTGTCTGATGTCCAGTGGTGGTAAGTACGGGGCTGACCATATAGACAAGTTTAACTGCCTTACCCGCAGAGCAGGAACAGGCGTATTGCCAGTTAGTGCTACTTAGCGTTGCAGAGGTAAACTCCCGTCCTGTCACGTTATCTGTCTGGTTCACCGTAACATCATCAACCACACTGCTGTAATTTGTCGCACCGCTAGTGCTGTCGGCTCCACACCCTCCTGAGGAGGCATAAGCGCAGGATGTGGATATCAACAAAAGACCTGTTATAAGAGGCGCTCTTTTCATTTTTTTATCCTTAATGGCACTGCGCTGTGCCTTGTAATACAGAGGTTGTAGGTTCTGAATCCGGTGTACTGAAAGCAAACTGACATTGTTGATCTGCCTGATTTCCCCAGCGTACAGTCCAGCTTTGTGATTTACTCGATATCCCAGAGAGATATAGTATGCCGCCCTCATCGACGATACTTTGTTGCCCCGTATCATCGTTGCTGGCAAGAGCGCCAAAGGGCAACGGTTTACCGTTGCGATCGCTGACTGTAACAAGTACGCGATAACCGATATTGGCGTTGAAACGCGCCGCTACCATTGCACCTCTGTTGGGCACCACAAACTGTGTTGTTTGTTCAAGATCGACGTTATCGGGCAGCTGCGTAGTATCTACCGAGAGACGGTTTTCCTGATAAGTTGTGAGATAAGGAACCACTGCATAGCCAAAAGGATCGGTAGCAATCCCCGGATAGTTTTGTATCCTCACGCCAGATGCTCCGTTAGCATCGATAAGCGCAAAAGCGTTGCCCAGATATTGCGAGAGCGTCACGCCATGAGGATGGATAACCACGCCGCCGGTAACGCCGTAATTGTATTGGCTGCTGTCATTACCGTAGCTGTATCCGGCACTGAAGGTGCCATAAGGTGAACGGTAACTGGCGTTCAGGCTACTGTTATGGTTGTTATCGTCATCCAGACTTTGTTCCAGGCTATAGCTCAGGCGACCATCATCCAGCAGTGAGCCATCAAGACGCATTTCATGTTGGGTTGGGCGATCTTTCTGGCTGGTCATCTGATAGGAAACCCGGCTACGCGGTAACCAGCGTTCTAACGGAATACTGAGATTCAAAGAGAGTGCGCGGTCATTATTTTGATCAGTGTAGCGGCTGTATTGATAATTCAGGCTGTAACCAACTCCCCATTGCTGGCCGGAAACCCCAACAGAGATATTCCTGTTTTTATCGTTATTGCCCCAATAGTCTTGCTGCGAACCGGAGGCATACAGACTTACCCCATCAAATATTGTCTGGCTGATGTTGAATTGAATTTCACTTTTTTGGCGACTGTTATAGTCCCAATTGCGGGTATTGGCTTCATTAAAACTAAAATAGCCATCGTTGGTATAGCGATAGTAGCTGACAGCGATATTGGTGTTGGTTTCCGGGATATCTTTGATGTACTGCGTACGCCATTGATAGCCATGAAAAGAGTGCTGGTTATCGAATTGGGTGTCAGCTCTGTTGATATCCATCGACAACGCGCCCAGTGCGCCAAGTGTGCCGCCGATACCGATCCCCAGCGCATAATAATCTTCAGAACCGAGCAGGCCGCCATACAGCGTAAAAGTATTATTCAAACCATATATTGCCGTGGCTTCAGCAAATTCGGGTTCCTTGCTATCACTGTTTGCATCAGCGCGATAGCGTCCAGCGGTCGCGCTATACTTTAGATGCCCAGGTCGCTGCATCATGGGTAATGAAGAATAAGGCTGGATAAAGCGACGTTGTGTACCGTCACTTTCTTCAATCGTGACTTCTAAATCGCCGCTGTTGGAAGAGGGGTAGAGATCGTTAATTTCAAAGGCACCCGCTGACACGTTGCTTTGATAGATCACATAACCATTTTGCCTGATAGTCACGATTGCACTACTGTTTGCGATACCGCGTACCGTTGGGGCAAATCCGCGCTGGCTGTTTGGCAACATATTATCGTCGGAAGCGAGTTGCACGCCAGTAAAGGTGTAGCTGGAAAAAATACTGCCGCTGGTGGCGCTTTCTCCCAGAAGCAACTGAGACTTCAACGCCTTGATATCACGTTGTAAATAACTACTGATGGTATTCCAGCTTGATGTCTGATCGTTGCGTGTCCATGTGGAATAGTTGCGTAATCGCCAGGGGCCAAAATTAGCACCATTTTGCATATTCAGGTACTGTCGTTGGCTACGATTGCCCTGGCGGTAACGGTTATCAGAACCTGTAAACGAGTAGTTGGTAAACAGCGTTGGTATACCATCGTCCCAACGAGAAGGGGAGACGTAACCTCTTGCATCACGGTACAGTGCAATTTGGGGAATGCTCAAATTAAGTTGCTGATGATTGAAATCAAATTCAGCAGCTGTACCGGGAATGATTTGTTCAAGCGAGTTGATCACGCTATCGTCATCTTTTTCAGCCAGCGCCGGGATTTCATCCACCTTAATACCCAGCTCACGTAGTTGTTCTACCGTAAACTGTGGCTGCAGAAGTTGCTCTGCATTGGCGGTAAATGTAATTTTTTTCTGTGAAACCTTCTTTTTATTCAGCCAGATATCAACCTGATAAGTTCCTGGTAGTTGTGCATATTTTTTTGAAAAACGCGACAGATCGGTTGTTTGCATACCACTTTTTGTGGTTTCCAGCATAATGGGGTCGAAATAATACTCTTCGGCGTTAGCGGTAGTGCAAAGCATGCCGCTGCCAGTGAGCACCATCGGCAAACAACGTTTGATGATGAGCGCCAACTGTTTCGGTGTGCGTTTATGTCCCTGGTGGTGTCGTTGTGGCATTCCCTGATGACCTGTGTTTTTATATTTTTTATTGCAGTGGACGAGTTTCTGTCCCGGAACTGCCGCCATAATCATTGATCGCAGCCCATTTCACGTTCTTTCCGCCAGATGCAGGAAGTGGTAACTGTTTATGTTCTCCGGGCGCGATATATTCAATTTTGCTTGTGAGATCGGTTTTATCGACTGCCAGTCCGGCAAATACGACGTAATATTCAGTTGGGTTATATATATTGAGTGAATGGTCACTACGTTTAAATTCCAGTGATTTCCACGCATCGTTTACCCGTCCCTTCAGGTGTGCGGGGCGATAAAACATTTTGATCCGTGTTTTAAATACCAGCGTCAACTCGTTAGCATTAACATCATCTGATTTTTTCTTTGCTGGAATGGCACGAACATTAATGTAGAACAGCGACTCTTTATTTTCAGGCAGGTTATCAGCTGTTTTAATAATTCGCAGTGATGAGTCATCGCCAGCCTCAAGACGAAATAGCGGTGGGGTTATAATAAATGGGGCACGGCTTTTACCATCTATATTATCTACCCATGATTGCAGTAAATAAGGCGTTTCTGCGCCTTTGTTTGCGACAGGTAACGCAGCCTCTTTGCGGCTGGCATCATAGATCACTCGCGTTCGCTGTAAAACGATTCCTCCTGCAAGCGCCTGGCCAATACAGAAGCTACACAACAAGGTTAATATCACCGCGAATGTTCGTTTTGACATAGTTATTTTTCAACCTGATACAACGAGAAAGAGGAAGGAAAAGGGCGTTATCTGACAGGTCAGATAACGCCCTAACGTATTAACGGTAATCCAGCGTTACGTTAACGATAGCGTCTGCTTCCCCTGGGGTGATTTCTGATGGAACTACGGTTGATACGTAGTAAGCGATGAGGTCAACATTGACAATACCATTGGATTCCGCCGGGATCTGATAAACCGTGTTATCATTGCCCATAGCATTCAGTGGCATAATGTTTCCGCTTTCCGCATCGTCAATACGGATACCCACACCTGTTGCCGCTATGCCAGCAAAAGAGCCTACTTTTGCCAGATTAGGGAAGTTAGGGACGGTGCCATTATCTCGCGTTTCCAGCCATAGACGGAAAGACGCTTCAACGTTGCCGTTATCGTGCTCCCACCCAGTCATTGGGCAGTTAACTAAAGGAATAGTGAATGGAATTTTTGGGCTACGCTCGCCAATATTACGAAACTGTTCGGCATTATAGTGACCAAGAGCAACTTCAATTTTCTTATCAGAGTCATTGATTTCACAAGCGGATTTTAAAATCTCGCCATCAAAAACTATTTCACCATCGGTTGCAGCGGCATTACCTGCGAAAAGCGCAAGTAAGCCCGCAATAGCTGTTTTTGTAACTTTATTCATATATAACCTTATCCTTGTAACAAGTACATAATCATATTTAATGTGAATATATGTTCAACATCTTTAAAGATTATACAGGCAGAAATATTTCATTGAACATTAAATAGACTGAACTTTAAGATTATATTTATATGCAAATATTTGATATTTTCATTATATTGATATCAATTTTCTATGTATTCAAAAGAGTATAAATGCCTGACTTTGCTGCGCCAGGGGGCGAGTCAGAATACGAGGTGATTTATTAATAGAACAAGTTATATGTATATCTAAAATTAAATTGTTGAACATAACTCCTTTTGCTATCGGCGTTATGTTCAACCCAGTCAAATGTTATTTAATATAATGCGTGACTGTTACATAAGTTAATTTAAACATTTTGAGCAAATTTTTCATCTGGTTAGGTGTTAATTAAACAAATAAAGTTACTGTGCAGCCATAAAAATGAAGCCGGGATAGCGGTAGAGACTTTAGCCGTGAGAAAACGATCTGTCGCATCCTGCTTTCCTTCGCCAGTCACCAGTAACAAAACTTCGCGGGCATTGAGAATATCCTTCAGGCCTAAGGTGATCCCACGAGTCACGGGGCGACCCGCGGTTTTTAACATCTCATGTTGCTGTGTTCTGGCATCAAGTTGACTGATATGGCAGGCCGGTTGCAGGCTTTCTCCCGGTTCGTTCAGCCCAAGATGACCGTTTTTCCCCAATCCGAGAACGCATAAATCCAGACCGCCTTTGCGCGCAATCAGGTTCGTTACCCGTTCGCACTCTGTCTCATTTATCTCTTCGGAGCGAAAGCTGATGAGCTGGTCTTCACGTAGCCCCAGCGGCTGCACGATATGCTGTTGCAGGAAAGTTTCGCAGGTGCCTGGCATCGTTAATGGCAGATCCACCCATTCGTCGAGCTTCACGAAGGTGAGCTGGCTGACATCAACCTGCTGCTGGTGGATTTTTTCTACCAGATAATGATACGTCAGTAATGGCGTGGCTCCGGTCGCCAGGCAAATCACGGCATTCGGTTTGCTACGGATCACGGCCAATAAATATTCGCTGGCACGTTCACTTAACGCCGTATAGTTTTCAACTTGCTGAAGGGTTTGCACAGGATGAAATTCCTTAAGTAAAGAGGCACCACCAGACGCAGTGCCTCGTTCCATTTACAAAATGCCGAATGCGGAACAAACAATAGAGAGCACAAAAGTCACGCCGATTAACAGCACCGGATGCGCTTTTTTCACCCGCAGGAAGTAATACATCAGCAGGGTGTAGGCCATCGGTAAAATGTTCGGGAAGACTTTATCGAAGAAATCCTGCTGCAGCGCAACGCTGTGGGTATTGTCGATGGCAAACGATGTCACCACGTTAATATGCACATACGAAGCGATCAGCCCGCCGATTACCGTGATCCCGAGGATGGTTGCCGAACGGGCAATCATCTGCGAGTTCTCTCGCACTTTATCGATCGCCTTCACGCCGACTGAATAACCGACGTGGGTCCAGCCGACGCGCAGGAAAAAGATAAGCAGGTAAACGGCGAAAAATAGAATCGGCCCCAGCAGGTTTCCCTGGCTGGCAAATGATGAGCAAATTCCCGCCATAATCGGCAACAAAGTAAACCAGAAAATCGCATCGCCAATCCCGGCGATTGGGCCAAACAGTGCCACTTTGAGGCCTTTAATGGTGTCGCGGTTTTCTCCTTTTTCTTCCATCGAAATTAATAACCCCATCAGGAATCCGACCAGATTCGGGTGGGTATTAATAAATTCGAGGTTATCTTTCATCGCCGCGCTTAAGCCCGGTTTGTCGTCCTTATAAATCTTTTTCAGGATCGGCAACATCGCCCAGGTAAAACCGCCCGCCTGCATCCTTTCGTAGTTAAAGCTCGCTTGCAGCAGCGACGAACGAAAGCCCAGACGGGTGATATCTTTTTTACTGATTTCAGATCCCATTGCTGTAGTCCTCTTCTTCATTTTTACTGGCAACGGGCTGCGGTTGCGCTTGCTGCCGGGATTTCGCATTGAAAAACTCATACACCGCAAAGCCTGCGCCCAGTACGGCAACCGGCAACAGGTTGCTGACCTGGATGTAGCAAACAAACAGGAAACCGGCGATCAGGTAAGGGATATATTGCGCTTTGAACATTACGCGCAGCAGCAAGCCAAAACCAACGGCAGGCAGAATACCGCCAGCCACTTCAAAGCCGTGGGTCAGCCAGGCGGGCATCGCTTTCACCAGCGCCTGCATCGCCCCCTGTGCCAGGTAAGTACAGAGGAAAGCAATCACCGCATACGCTGAAGCGACGATGAGCATCGTTGTCCAGTTAAGCCGGGAAAACGCTGCCGTATCCGCCTCTTTCGCGCATTTATCGGCTTTGGTCATAAATAATGAGAAAGCGGAATAGAAGAACAGAATGACGTACTGCATTAACAAACTAAACGGCAGGCCAAGACCAATTGCTGTTTTGGCATCAACGCCCGTAGACCATGCAATGACGGTGGTCATCAGACCCGCCATAATCGGGTTGGGCGGCTGAACACCACCTGCAGGGGTTAATCCGGCGAAAGCCAACTCTGTCAGACCACCGGTAATTAAGCCAGTCTGAATATCACCGAGAATAGCGCCAGTTAGGGTACAAACGATTATCGGGCGGAATAAAAATAAGGCTTCCAGCCAAAAATCAATCCCCAGAACAAAAACTAACGCCGCCAGGGATAATCCCTGAAGTAGGGTTATTTCATGCATTTTTATTACCTCAAACCAATATTAAGGCGATTTTAGATTTAGTCAGGGATTTGTTCTTTTTGATCGCCAGGGACGTCCTGAATGAAAACATTCACGCCACGTTGTTTAATAAAACGTAAGTCCGTGAGATCCTGGTCATCGACATAAACTTTACTGCTGATTTGCTTTTTCCCTTCCGAGAAATGCATATTGCCGACGTTGACATCTTTCAGGTCAATACCACCTTCTACCAATTTACGTACCGTTTGTGGCGTACGGCAAATCAGGAAGATCTTCTGATGTGGTGCAGCTTTGCCGATGACGTTAATGGTTTTTTCGATAGTAAAGAAACGAATGCCAAAGCCGTAGGTTTCCGCGGTAATACCCATTAATTTCTGTTGAATATCATCGTTAGCGACAACATCATCCACGACTACCAGCAGATTTGCACCGATGGTGGATGTCCAGGTCACGCCAACCTGACCGTGAACCAGACGGTTATCAATACGGGTTAAGAGAATATTTGGACTGGTCATTGTGTAATCCTCACCATAAAGTTGAATAATATAATTTTTTTAAATATATTATTGTTGCGATATTGTAGTGATGTATTTATTAAGGTTTAGTTATCTCCTTTTCCATTAAGGCACTCCCCGATATTAATCGGGAAGTACATTGGGATAAATCATAAAAAACTAATGATTATGCTGAAATTCGATTCGCTGAACCACAGACATTAATTTTATTTCTGACAACTTCTTTCATCGCATCCATTCCGACGCGCATATAATAACGAGGATCATTACCCTGCGGATTTTCCGCAAACCAGGCTTTAACCGCGCCAGCGAAGGCTATTTTTAATTCTGTGGCAACGTTCACTTTTGTGACGCCAAGTTCAATAGTGCGACGGACAAATTCATCCGGAACATCGCTGGCACCATGCAGCACCAGAGGAACATCCACCACTTCACGAATTTCCGCCAGCCGCTGGAAATCAATCTTCGGCGTTTTGCTGTATAAGCCGTGCGCCGTACCAATCGCTACCGCCAGGCTGTCGACGCCAGTCAGTTCGACAAAGCGTTTAGCTTCTTGTGGATCGGTCAGGAATGCACTTTCGGCGTCAACGCTCATGTCATCTTCAACACCGCCCAGGCGGCCCAGTTCTGCTTCCACGCTGCAATCTTGTGAGTGGCAGAAGTCAACAACCGATTTCACCAGCTTCACGTTCTCGGCAAACGGGAAGTGGCTGCCGTCGATCATCGCACTGCGCACACCTGCGTGGACTTTACGGCGAATATCATCCAGCGATTCGTGGTGGTCGAGATGCAGCGCCAGTGGCATGTTGTAGGTTGTGGAATAGGCGCTACACAGGGCGTAGATCTCTTCCAGCGCGATGTGTTTAAAGGTCCCCGGCGTTCCGGCGAGGATCACCGGCGATCGCATTTCACTGCACACTTCGAGGATCGCTTGGATCGTCTCGGCGTTATGAATGTTAAAAGCAGGCACCGCGTAGCCATTGGCCTGGGCGTCCTGTAACAGATATTTAGTGGAGATAATGCTCATAATGCGATCCTCTTATGCCTGCCACGGATGAATGATTACGCCTTGCACCACGCGGTTAACGGTGCCACTGGCTGATGGGGTATCCGGCGTATTGCCCATGTGCAGCGACTGCATCAGTGCAAACGTCTGGGCGTACATCAGGAAGCAAAATGCCTGCTCAACGTCGATAAAGTGACGTGACGGTGGCAGGATGATATGTGGACCGGCAGCGACGATGTCGCTGCTTTCCGCGGCGATGGCGATTACACGCATTGCCTGGTTGTCACGGCGAAGTTCAGCCAGCAGATCAAGATCATACTGACGGGTGTAAGGGTGGCTGGAGACAAATACCACCACCAGCGTTTCGTCATCGACCAGCGATTTTGGTCCATGACGGAATCCGGTTGGAGAATCATAAAAGGCCGCCAGTTTACCCGCCGTCAGTTCCAGCACTTTCAGCGCCGACTCGCGTGCTGCGCCCTGTAAGCCACCGCTACCGAGATAAACGATCCGTTTCCACGGTGCGTAACCAAACACACCTTCGCTGAAATCGCCCAGTGAGGTCAGGATCGCCTGGCAACGATCCGCCACGTCGCGGAAGGTTTGGCTGTTGATCGTCTCAGGTGCGAAAACCGCGAGGCAGCTGGCCATCATGGTGGTAATGCTGCTGGTCATCGCAAAGCCGCGATCGTGCGTTTCTGCGGGCATCAGCAGGGCAAACGCGTTATCGCTGTTGATCGCGTTTTGGTAAAGAGCGCCCGCTTCGTTGCAGGTGATCGGCAGGTGATAGCATTCCGGTACAAATTGATTTGCCAGTTCCACGGCTGCGACGCTTTCCGGGCTGTTGCCGGATCGACCGAAGGAGATCAACAGCAGCGGATGAGCTGGGTTCAGGTAGTCCATCGGATTGGTGACCAGATCGGTGGTCGGTACGGCGCTGAAGTTTTTACCGGTATGGCTGGCGAGCCACGGCGCGATGATGTCACCGATAAATGCCGACGTTCCGGCTCCGGTCAGGATGATCCGCAGATTCTCTTTGCGCAGTAACGGTTCAAGGAAGTTATTGAGCGCGGAACGTAGCGCGTCGATGTTGGTGAGTGAACGGATCCATGCGCGAGGCTGATGGCGGATCTCTTCTTCAGTCCATGTACCGGTTGCGGCGGCAGCAGGGGTGTAATTTTCTGGCATAACTCAATCCTTAGTCTGATGAACTTGACGTCGGGCGTTGTCGCTTTCACTTGCCTTTCGTTTCATTTCACTTGGTGATGTCTTTCGTTGATTAAAATCTATAGAAAAGAAACTGAAAGTTCAATGGAGAAAAAAGAAATAAAACGAAATTTGTGATCGTTGAAAGAAAAGATAAAGGAAGCAAAAGGGATTGCTGGATGCGGCGCAAACGCTTTATCCGGCCTTGCGGTCACCAACTGTAGGTCGGATAAGACGCGTTAGCGTCGCATCCGACACCGCTGCACAGATCAAAACGAAAGAAAAAGAAAGGCCTTACGGGGGAAGTGAAGGCCCAATAAAGGAGCAAACTATCAAAACGAAGCTAATTGACCCTGAATCCAGATTTGTTGCACATGTAGCCCGCTATCCAGCGCAACGACGCTGGCGCGTTTGCCCGGTTTAAGCGATCCCAGAACACCATCAACACCCAGCATTCGCGCCGGATGCAGCGACGCCATATGGATGGCTTCCGCAGGCGTTACGCCCGTCAACTCGACCATATTGCGCACTGCCGCATCAACAGACAGCGTACTGCCCGCCAGCCCACCAGACGCGGTACGGACAACGCCACCGTGCATCTGCACTTCTTCACCACATAACGTATAGCGACCATCCGGCATCCCAGCTGCCTGCATCGCGTCGGTGATCAGTACGATTCTCTCTTTCGCACAGCAACAACACAGCGACATTGCCGCCGGATGCACATGATGACCATCGGCTATCAGTTCCAGCCAGGCGCGCTTGTCCGTTAATCCCGCGCCAACCATTCCCGGTTCGCGGTGATGTAAACCTGTCATCCCGTTATAGCAATGCACCAGGCCGTCGGCACCAGCATCAAATGCGGCGCGGGTTTGTTGCCAGGTCGCAGCGAGACATCACGCCGGACATCACCGAGAACAGGAAGGTAATCCCCATCTGTACTGCGACAGCGAAAGGTACGGCGACACCTACTGCGACATCGGGTTTCACGCCAGTAGTAATGGCAAACGCCGTGCCGACGATAGTACCGATAATCACGTTAGGCGGCTGTGCGCCCGCCAGCGGGGCCAGCCCCATCCACACCAGTTCCAGCGTACCGCCGGTTAAAATTCCGGTATGCAGATCGCCAAGTACCAGCCCGACCAACGGGCCGAGGACCACCGGGCGGTGCATATGGGTTAGGCCGTTAAACATATCCAGGCCAGCGATAAAGGCGATAATGCCCAACGCAAATGCCTGCAACAGGCTGATTTCCATGATGAATCCCTCAAAGTAATTTAAAGAGGTCCACAGCAGGCTCTGTCGGGACGCCCTGAACGAAGCATTCCACCCCAGCGGTTTTCAGGTCGTTAAATGCTGCGATATCGCCCGCATCCACAGAAACCGTTTTGGCGATTTGTTGTTTGCCATTGGCGTAGTGCATATTGCCAACGTTAATGCGATTCACCGGAACGCCACCTTTCACCAGCGTCAGGAAATCGGCGGGTGTTTTACAAACCAGCAGGATTTTCTGTCGATCGGCGGCGCGATGAATGTTGTCGATAACTTTTTGCAGCGTCCAGAAACGTACGGCGATCCCTTCTGCCAGTACCATTTCCATCAGGTTTTGTTGTACCGGATCTTCGGCAACCTCATCGTTGGCTACCAGCACCAGATTTGCCCCCGCAAATCCGACCCATTGAACGCCGACCTGACCGTGAATCAAGCGTTCATCAATCCGGCTTAAAACAATATTTGGCATAGCGTGTTCCTCTTTGTTTTGCTTATTGGCCTTCACAGGCTGTGTGGTACTGCGCCAGGATGTCCTGAATATGGTTGATAATGAGTTCCCGTGGCGTTGGCTGCAGCTCGCCGGAGCGAACTTTCACGTACTGCAGCGGCAGATACTGGCTGATCAGCGGCAGCGGAATTGGTGAATCCGCCAGATTACGTACCAGATGAGCGAAAGCGTCATCAATCTGGCTGTCCGGCCAGTAATAGCGCACGCGATCCGAGTAGCTATAACCACGCGCCAGACGACGCGCGTTGCCGTCACCGTGGTAGTGGCTTTGCCAGTATTCCGGGCGGTCGAGCATCACGTCTTCCAGCACCTGACGCAGACCAGAACAGGCTTTCGCTGGCACCAGTTCTTCTTCAATCGCCGCCAGAGAGAACAGAGCTTCACGCAGGGCGAAGGTCAGCGCTGGGCCAACTTTCAGAATGGCAAAGTGGTCAATCACCAGCTGGCGCAGCGATTGCGGCGTTTGATAATCGGTAGAGTGCGCTTCGAAAATCAGCGTTTCGTAGTTTTCGACCATCTGGCTTAAGGCGCTCGCTTTGGCGGGCTGATAATCAATAACGTTGGTGTGATCGAATTCGACGCCGGGTTGAACCACCAGGGCAATGATGCGTGGCCAGATGGCATTCAAACCTTGCTTTTCAAAGGCGTGACGATGGGCTTCCAGCGTGGCGCGGGCGGCATCCGGCGTGGTGACCGCCAGCTCGCTTAAGGTTTCATGCGCGCCGCCAGGTACCGGCACTTCGGTACCAATGACATACTCCAGATCGGCTTCGCCAAAGTGTTCAAGACAGGTTTCTTCCGCCACTTTCGCCAGACGGGCGGCGCGTTCAGCCACGATGTCATCAGTTAAGGGAATCGGATCGTCCTGACAGGACATGCTGCAATCAAGGTGGATTTTTTTGAATCCTGCCGCAACGTAGCTTTTAATCAAATCATCGGCATTGGCCATTGCCTGAGCGGCCGGCAGGTTTTGCCAGCGGTTTGGCCCCAGATGGTCACCACCCAGAATCAACGCATCCTGCGGGAAATTCAACGAGTCGGCGAGCTGACAAACAAAGCCGCGAAAATCGGCGGGCGTCATTCCGGTATAACCGCCGAACTGGTCTACCTGATTGGAGGTTGCTTCAATCAGTAACGGCGTTTGGTTTGCACTGGCGTAGCGGATTGCAGCTTCCAGCACCAGCGGATGTGCGGAACAAACGGCATAAATTCCATTTGTTTTGCCCGCTTTGTGCTGTCTCACCATTTCTGTCAGATGTTTCACTTTCCTCTCCAGTTCAGATTACTGCGATATTAATCTTTCGTTTTGTTTCAGTTGATACTGCGTCATGGTGAGATAAAAATAAAACGAAAGATAATGGTTTTCTGATCTGATTCACAAAAGAAACATAATGAAAGTCACTGAAACGAGAGTAGCTTGCGTCAATGGGCAAGGTGGGCTTGCATTTGCTTAATAGAAAGGCGTTAATAGGCAAAACGAAATGAAACGAAAGTTTTACGAAAGGACTTACTATGAGTAATACCGACGCTTCAGGTGAGAAGCGAGTGACTGGCACCAGCGAGCGACGAGAACAGATCATTCAGCGTCTGCGACAGCAAGGGAGTGTGCAGGTTAACGATCTGTCGGCATTGTATGGCGTATCTACTGTGACGATCCGCAACGATCTGGCGTTTCTGGAAAAGCAGGGGATCGCTGTGCGTGCCTATGGTGGCGCGTTGATCTGCGATAGCACGACGCCGTCAGTCGAGCCATCAGTGGAAGATAAAAGCGCACTGAACACCGCGATGAAACGCAGCGTTGCGAAAGCTGCCGTTGAGTTGATTCAGCCAGGTCATCGGGTTATCCTCGATTCCGGGACCACCACTTTTGAGATTGCTCGTCTGATGCGCAAGCACACTGACGTAATTGCGATGACCAACGGTATGAACGTGGCTAATGCGTTGCTGGAAGCGGAAGGCGTTGAGCTGCTGATGACCGGCGGGCATTTGCGCCGTCAGTCGCAATCTTTTTACGGCGATCAGGCTGAGCAATCGCTGCAAAATTACCACTTCGATATGCTGTTTCTTGGTGTAGATGCGATCGATCTGGAGCGCGGCGTCAGCACACATAATGAAGATGAAGCTCGTTTAAACCGTCGGATGTGCGAAGTTGCGGAACGGATCATCGTGGTCACCGATTCCAGTAAGTTCAATCGTTCCAGTTTACATAAGATCATTGATACTCAACGTATCGACATGATCATTGTTGATGAAGGCATTCCTGCGGATAGCCTGGAAGGACTGCGAAAGGCTGGGGTTGAAGTGATTCTGGTCGGGGAGTGAGAAAGGATGCCCGCTGGTCAACACGAATGCGTTCGGCGGGCATTGTGAACACCATCAATGGGTTTCTTCTGTTTCTCGGGTGAGGGTTTCCCAGTCGGCAGGAGGATGTCCTCTTTTTAACATTTTGCTGAATACGGTATAGGCATCTGTTTTTTTACCGTAGGTGCGCAGAGTGTTTTCATCGTTCATCCATCCCAGAATGATGACTTTCTCTTTTTCACTATAACGAAAGAAGAGACGATAACGACCAGCACCAAATTTTACCCGTGACCAGTCTTTATTTTTCCCAGAGCCTAACGACTTGCCATGACGGAATGCCGGTGATGATGGATTGACCGTGATATGCTCCTCAATCACTTTATGGACTACCGCCAATAACTTTGTGGCGGCTTTTCTCTGATAATTTTCAGGATCTTTTCCCTTTAATGTCTCGACTTCGGCAACTAAAGCGTCGTAGGTTTCCTGAAAACAGGGATGAGCATATAGCGCCCAACCATTAACCCTTTGTGGAAAATCCATTATTCGTCGTCGCCAATCTCATCATCAATGTTGACGTCCATGCCAGCGACAAGTTTCTTTCCTTGTTGAATGTTGAATGGACGAGTTTTTTGCGGGTTGTTCTGGATATCTGCATCCAGAAAACGCAAAAATGCATTCATAGTATGATCCTCCTGTTCATCTCCCAGTCGGCACATAAATACTTGCCCACCAGGCAGAATTTCGTAATGAATGCTGTCCTGGCCTGGCTTCAGTTTTAAGGCCTCACGCACTGGCGCGGGGATAGTTGTTTGTCCGCGTATCGTGACCTTTGATTCAGTGGTCAGTACAGCGTGAGAGCGAGCATTAGCGGGCATGATTCACTGTCCTTTTACAGCCTGTTTTCTGCTCAAATTATAAGCTTGAACTAAGGTAATGCAAATGCATTATTAATGGACGTGGGGGCTTTAAACAATAAAAACATGGCACTAAGGCCATGTTTTGCGAGGGACGTTCCAAAAGAAATCAGGTCACCGGTGCCGGGTTAAACACCGCCAGCTGGTTATGCAGCCCCCATTGATCCGAGAAGGTTTTCTTCTTCCCGCTGGCGACGTCGAGAATAAAGTGGAACAACTTCCAGCCCACCTCTTCAATAGTTTCTTCGCCGGTAGCGATGGTGCCCGCATTAATATCCATTAAATCAAACCAGCGGTTCGCCAGCTCGGTGCGGGTTGCCATTTTAATGACGGGTACCGCCATCAGGCCGTACGGCGTACCACGACCGGTCGTAAACACTTGCACTGTGATACCCGAAGCCACCTGTTGCGTGCCACAGACAAAATCGCTGGCTGGCGTCGCGGCGTAAATTAATCCGCGTTTAGTCGGGCGTTGACCGGGCGACAGCACTTCAACAATTGCGCTTTTACCCGATTTAGCAATGGAGCCGAGTGCCTTCTCTACCACGTTTGCCAGACCGCCTTTCTTGTTGCCCGGCGAAGGGTTGGCGCTGCGGTCGGTTTTTCCCATATTGAGATAGTTATCGTACCACTCCATCTCCTCCAGCAGCCGTTTGCCGACCTCTTCGTTCACTGCGCGTGGTGTCAGCAGATGGATCGCGTCACGCACTTCCGTTACTTCTGAAAACATCACCGTTGCGCCGCAGCGCACCAGTAGATCAGACGCATAGCCAACCGCCGGGTTTGCCGTTACACCAGAAAACGCATCGCTGCCACCGCACTGCATACCAACGACCAGTTCTGAAGCCGGGCAGGTTTCTCGCTGCCGTTGATTCAGTTTTTGTAGATGGCGTTCGGCGATCTGCAAAATATCCTCGACCATGGACTGAAAACCGACATGCTTTTCATCCTGCAAACTGACAATGCTGGCGCTTTCTACTGGAATAGCTTGCACATCATCCGTTCCAGTCAGCAGGCGCTCAGGCTGCAACTTTTCACAACCCAGGCCAATCACCATTACTTCGCCGCCAAAGTTAGGATTCAGCGAAATATTGTGAATGGTACGGATAGGTACAACTGCCGCCGGTGCGTTAATCGCCACGCCACAACCGTACAAATGATTCAGCCCCACCACGCCATCGACGTTCGGGTATTTCGGTAGCAGATCGCGTTCAATGATTTTTACTACATAGTCCACCACGCCTGCCACACAGTGGACGCTGGTGGTGATACCGAGCAGGTTTTTGGTGCCCACGCTGCCATCGGCATTGCGATAGCCCTCAAAGGTGTATCCTTCCAGCGGCGGTAAGGGTTCCGGGACTTTGGTTGCCAGTGGCAGCGTGTGTAACGGCGGCGCTTCCGGTAGTACAACCATTGATTCGTCGATCCAGCTTCCGCGTGGGATTGCACGCACGGCGTAACCAATCACTTCGCCATAACGAATAATTTCACCATTAGCCGGAATGTCCAGCAATGCGACTTTATGCCCCTGGGGAATATGTTCAATTAATTCCAGCCCATCCGGAAAACGCGTTCCTGCTTTCAGGCCATTATCATTAACAATAATTGCCACATTATCTGTGTCGTGAACTTTTATATAAAACGCAGTTGGCGTTTCTTGTCTGATTTCGATGTTGGCCATTGTGCAATATTCTCCAGCCAGGGGTTATTAAAATGAGGACCTGGTCTCATTTAAAAATAAATGACTTCATTGGGTGAAATAAGAATGTCAGGAGTTTAAACGCAGAAATGTGATCAATGTCAATCATTTCAGGGATTGCAGTGCCGCCCGGTAAGGTAAAGCGCAAATCTGTGCTTTAGCGCGCAACCTTATGTGCATATGCTCAAAATAATATTTAAATAGTATTAATTAAATTAGCATTTGCACAATGATTATTATTCTCGCGCTGCTTATACTAATTCCCGAGTTCATTGTCGTTACGGCATAAATGAAACTCATAAATAACACCTTCCCCATAATAATAAAAATCAGCATAAGTACCCGAGGTAAATAAAATGATTCTGGACACCGTTGACAAGAAAAAAAGAAAGGCGTGCATACCCGCTATTTAATATTACTGATTATTTTTATTGTTACCGCCGTTAACTACGCCGATCGTGCAACGCTGTCTATTGCTGGTACCGAAGTGGCAAAAGAGTTGCAGTTAAGTGCGGTTTCGATGGGTTACATCTTCTCCGCTTTTGGCTGGGCCTACTTGCTGATGCAAATCCCCGGCGGCTGGCTGCTTGATAAGTTTGGCTCGAAAAAAGTTTACACCTACAGCCTCTTTTTCTGGTCGCTATTCACCTTCCTGCAAGGCTTTGTTGATATGTTCCCGCTGGCCTGGGCAGGGATCTCCATGTTCTTTATGCGCTTTATGCTCGGCTTCTCGGAAGCGCCATCATTCCCGGCGAACGCCCGAATTGTCGCCGCCTGGTTCCCGACGAAAGAACGTGGTACTGCCTCCGCCATCTTTAACTCGGCGCAATATTTCTCGCTGGCGCTCTTTTCGCCGCTGCTTGGCTGGCTGACTTTCGCCTGGGGCTGGGAGCACGTCTTTACCGTTATGGGGGTGATTGGTTTTGTGCTGACGGCGCTGTGGATCAAGTTGATTCATAACCCGACAGATCACCCACGTATGTCTGCGGAAGAGCTGAAGTTTATCTCTGAAAATGGCGCGGTGGTCGATATGGACCACAAAAAGCCGGGCAGTGCGGCAGCAAGCGGACCCAAACTGCATTACATCAAGCAATTGCTCTCTAACCGCATGATGCTGGGCGTATTTTTCGGACAATATTTTATCAACACCATCACCTGGTTCTTCCTCACCTGGTTCCCGATTTATCTGGTGCAGGAAAAAGGCATGTCGATTCTGAAAGTGGGTCTGGTCGCCTCGATTCCAGCACTGTGTGGTTTTGCGGGCGGCGTGCTGGGAGGTGTCTTCTCGGATTATCTGATCAAACGCGGTTTATCCCTGACCCTGGCACGTAAGCTACCGATTGTGCTGGGAATGTTGCTGGCTTCCACCATCATCTTATGTAACTACACCAACAACACCACGCTGGTGGTCATGCTGATGGCGCTGGCTTTCTTTGGCAAAGGATTTGGTGCGCTGGGCTGGCCGGTGATTTCTGACACCGCGCCGAAAGAGATTGTTGGCCTCTGCGGCGGCGTCTTTAACGTCTTTGGCAATGTTGCCTCCATTGTCACTCCACTGGTGATTGGCTACCTGGTAAGTGAACTGCACTCCTTCAATGCAGCACTGGTTTTCGTGGGATGTTCAGCGCTGATGGCGATGGTCTGCTACCTCTTCGTAGTTGGCGACATTAAACGTATGGAATTGCAGAAATAAGCAAAGGTATAAGCGATGAATAACGATGTTTTCCCGAATAAATTCAAAGCCGCACTGGCTGCGAAACAGGTACAAATTGGTTGCTGGTCAGCACTCTCTAACCCGATTAGCACTGAAGTTCTTGGTTTGGCTGGGTTTGACTGGCTGGTGCTGGATGGCGAACATGCGCCAAACGATATCTCCACGTTTATTCCGCAGTTAATGGCCTTGAAAGGCAGCGCCAGCGCGCCAGTAGTGCGAGTGCCGACCAACGAGCCGGTAATTATTAAGCGTCTTCTGGATATCGGTTTCTATAACTTCCTGATTCCTTTTGTAGAAACAAAAGAGGAAGCAGAGCTGGCGGTGGCATCAACCCGTTACCCACCGGAAGGCATTCGCGGCGTCTCCGTTTCTCACCGCGCCAATATGTTTGGCACCGTGGCGGATTATTTCGCTCAGTCGAACAAGAACATCACTATTCTGGTCCAGATAGAAAGTCAGCAGGGCGTAGATAACGTCGATGCCATTGCCGCTACCGAAGGCGTAGACGGCATCTTCGTCGGCCCCAGCGATCTGGCCGCGGCATTAGGCCATCTCGGCAATGCATCACACCCGGATGTACAAAAAGCAATTCAGCACATTTTTAACCGTGCCAGCGCGCACGGCAAACCCAGCGGTATCCTCGCGCCGGTCGAAGCCGATGCGCGTCGTTATCTGGAATGGGGCGCGACGTTTGTGGCTGTCGGCAGCGATCTCGGCGTCTTCCGCTCTGCCACTCAGAAACTGGCTGATACCTTTAAAAAATAACCACCACCGCAACAAGAGAGATGATTGATATGACTATGAAAGTTGGTTTTATTGGCCTGGGGATTATGGGTAAACCAATGAGTAAAAACCTTCTGAAAGCAGGTTACTCGCTGGTGGTTGCTGACCGTAACCCAGAAGCTATTGCTGACGTGATTGCTGCAGGTGCAGAAACAGCGTCTACGGCTAAAGCGATCGCTGAACAGTGCGACGTCATCATAACCATGCTGCCAAACTCCCCTCATGTGAAAGAGGTGGCGCTGGGTGAGAATGGCATTATTGAAGGCGCGAAGCCAGGTACGGTATTGATCGATATGAGTTCTATCGCACCGCTGGCAAGCCGTGAAATCAGCGAAGCGCTGAAAGCGAAAGGCATTGATATGCTGGATGCTCCGGTGAGCGGCGGTGAACCGAAAGCCATCGACGGTACGCTGTCAGTGATGGTGGGCGGCGACAAGGCTATTTTCGACAAATACTATGATTTGATGAAAGCGATGGCGGGTTCCGTGGTGCATACCGGGGAAATCGGTGCAGGTAACGTCACCAAACTGGCAAATCAGGTCATTGTGGCGCTGAATATTGCCGCGATGTCAGAAGCGTTAACGCTGGCAACTAAAGCGGGCGTTAACCCGGACCTGGTTTATCAGGCAATTCGCGGTGGACTGGCGGGCAGTACCGTGCTGGATGCCAAAGCGCCGATGGTGATGGACCGCAACTTCAAGCCGGGCTTCCGTATTGATCTGCATATTAAGGATCTGGCGAATGCGCTGGATACTTCTCACGGCGTCGGCGCACAACTGCCGCTCACAGCTGCGGTTATGGAGATGATGCAGGCACTGCGAGCAGATGGTTTAGGAACGGCGGATCATAGCGCCCTGGCGTGCTACTACGAAAAACTGGCGAAAGTCGAAGTTACTCGTTAATGACGTCGTGCCCGGATGGCGTATTGCAATCCGGGCCTGGAATCCAGGCCGAATAAGAGAAACGCCCTCCGGCGTCATGTGGTAACAGGCATAGGTATGAAAATCGTAATCGCCCCAGACTCTTATAAAGAAAGTTTATCTGCCAGCGAGGTTGCGCAGGCGATAGAAAAAGGATTTCGGGAAATTTTTCCTGATGCACAGTACGTTTCTGTTCCGGTTGCCGACGGTGGCGAAGGAACGGTGGAAGCGATGATTGCAGCCACCCAGGGGGCTGAACGTCACGCCTGGGTTACAGGGCCGCTGGGCGAGAAAGTGAATGCCAGTTGGGGGATCTCCGGCGATGGCAAAACCGCGTTTATTGAAATGGCGGCGGCCAGTGGGCTGGAGCTGGTACCTGCGGAAAAACGCGATCCACTCGTGACCACTTCACGCGGCACAGGCGAGTTAATCCTGCAGGCGCTGGAGAGCGGTGCGACAAACATTATTATCGGCATTGGCGGCAGCGCTACAAATGATGGCGGCGCAGGCATGGTACAGGCGCTGGGGGCGAAATTATGCGACGCCAACGGCAATGAAATTGGTTTTGGCGGCGGTAGTCTTAATACTCTGAATGATATTGATATTTCCGGCCTCGATCCGCGCTTAAAAGATTGCGTCATTCGCGTCGCTTGTGATGTCACCAATCCGCTGGTGGGCGATAACGGCGCATCGCGCATCTTTGGCCCACAAAAGGGAGCCAGTGAAGCGATGATTGTTGAGCTGGACAATAACCTCTCTCACTATGCCGAGGTCATTAAAAAAGCGCTGCATGTTGATGTGAAAGATGTCCCCGGTGCAGGAGCTGCGGGTGGTATGGGCGCGGCGCTAATGGCGTTTCTTGGTGCGGAACTGAAAAGTGGTATTGAAATCGTCACTACGGCGCTGAATCTGGAGGAACATATTCACGATTGTACGCTGGTGATCACCGGTGAAGGGCGTATTGACAGCCAGAGTATTCACGGGAAGGTACCGATTGGTGTCGCAAACGTGGCGAAGAAGTACCATAAACCGGTGATTGGCATTGCGGGTAGCCTGACCGATGATGTTGGCGTTGTACATCAGCATGGCATTGATGCGGTCTTCAGCGTATTGACCAGCATAGGTACGTTGGACGAAGCATTCCGCGGGGCTTATGACAATATCTGCCGTGCTTCACGTAATATCGCCGCGACACTGGCGATTGGAATGCGCAACGCGGGGTGACAAGGGCGCGCAAACCCTCTATACTGCGCGCCGAAGCTGACCAGACAGTCGCCGCTTCGTCGTCGTCCTCTTCGGGGGAGACGGGCGGAGGGGAGGAAAGTCCGGGCTCCATAGGGCAGGGTGCCAGGTAACGCCTGGGGGGGAAACCCACGACCAGTGCAACAGAGAGCAAACCGCCGATGGCCCGCGCAAGCGGGATCAGGTAAGGGTGAAAGGGTGCGGTAAGAGCGCACCGCGCGGCTGGTAACAGTCCGTGGCACGGTAAACTCCACCCGGAGCAAGGCCAAATAGGGGTTCATAAGGTACGGCCCGTACTGAACCCGGGTAGGCTGCTTGAGCCAGTGAGCGATTGCTGGCCTAGATGAATGACTGTCCACGACAGAACCCGGCTTATCGGTCAGTTTCACCTGATTTACGTAAAAACCCGCTTCGGCGGGTTTTTGCTTTTGGAGGGGCAGAAAGATGAATGACTGTCCACGACGCTATACCCAAAAGAAAGCGGCTTATCGGTCAGTTTCACCTGGTTTACGTAAAAACCCGCTTCGGCGGGTTTTTGCTTTTGGAGGGGCAGAAAGATGAATGACTGTCCACGACACTATACCCAAAAGAAAGCGGCTTATCGGTCAGTTTCACCTGTTTTACGTAAAAACCCGCTTCGGCGGGTTTTTACTTTTGGAGGGGCAGAAAGATGAATGACTGTCCACGACACTATACCCAAAAGAAAGCGGCTTATCGGTCAGTTTTACCTGATGTACGTAATAAACCGTTCCGGCGGGTTTCAGATTGTTGAGTGCGCTTTATTCATGCCGGATGCGGCGTGAACGCCTTATCCTGCCTACAAAAGCACGCAAATTCAATATATTGCAGAGATGGCGTAGGCCTGATAAGCGTAGCGCATCAGGCATTTTTGCGGTTGCCATCAGTTTCAAACCCGCGTCAGTGAGTTTTTGCTTTTGGTGCACAGGGTAAGATGAATAAATATCTACGGTATTAATAATAGACTTTGTAAGAAGTTATTAAGTCTATATTGCATTTAAAAGGTCGTAATCATACGTATAGTCCTCTCTGGTAAAATATTGCTTCTCTGAGTTATATGCTTCATATGTGTTATATTCCCCGACCTCAAAGCCATTGTCCGGAGAATTTTCGTCTTTCTCGAGGGTATTATCTGAAAGTAACTCTTCTGAGCTAGAGTCTTCTATGTTTAAATCCATAGTATAATTAATTTGGGGGACGACCAGATAAGCATTTTCTTTGGTATTTTCATAATCTTCAATGATTATATCGATGTAATCATATATTTTTTCTGATGAGAATTCTTTCATCTCTGTTAATTTAATTCTGTTCAAGCAATTGATGATTTTCGATGAGCTTTTATATATTTCTTTTGTTAATTCATTTTCTAATTTATCTGTAAGAGTTGCCCTTGGTATAGATTTTATAATTGCAAATCTCATAATTTTTAATTGTTCTTCGGTAATGTCTCCAGGCTCATTTAAACAACTTTCGACAAACTTGATTTTTTCTTCAGAATACATATCGCTAATGCTTATTAAAACAGGCGTTATTTTTAGTAAATAATCCCAGGAGATTGTGGCGTTTTGTGTTGAACTAACAAAATTAACCTGAAACATGTTGGCATTAGTAAAATTTGTTGAATTCAATTTAAAAGGATTTAAAATAGTATTAGCCATATGTTTATCTGTGAAATCATAATAATCTAAATCGACATTACGTAAGTCCAGAGAGGATAGATCAACGATATCTCCAGTCCCACAACTAAAAATTACGTTTAACCTCCTGATTTCATTGTAAATATCTTTTAATGGGCAATTAATATTGATATTACCTGTGGATATTTCCTGGTTTTTTAACGGTTCATTAATGGTAAGTTCACAAGTATTGTCCGATCGTTGAATAATTTGGGCGTTATAACCTAAAAAATCCAGACGAAGAGACGAGACATTATAAAGAATTACATTTTGTAAGTACGCTAATTCTTTTTGAAAATCACCAGTGATAATGCATTTTCCACCAGGTTGTAACGTGTTAAGTAAAGTGACCATTTCAATAGAGGTCTGTTTTAGTTTTTCTATACCTGGTGCTAGTGCTTCGAGGTTATTTCCTGTTGGGCTTTCAGGAAGGTCATTCATTTTTCGACGGACTAAATCACTACTAATATCATTACCAATTGATGAAACAGGGAACATTATTTTATCCTTTATAAATAATCAATAAAAATCATTATTAAAATGATCGGGTGAAAAAAAGAGAATTTGCCAACAATCTGAAGTAATGCTGGTTTTATTAAAGTGCACAAGGGGGGTTAAGATGGCTTCTTTTCGGGTGAATTTTGCACAATACTTAGAAATCGTCTCCTTAATACATTCCAGCTCTTTTTTATTGACGGCTGAGCAAGTACATTGTTCACCAAAAGGTGCAAAAGTGCCTACATCTAATGTTTGTATGATATAATCATCATGTTCTCCTGTAGAAATATCTATAATGAATGGACTCATATTTTCCGGTTGGATTCGGATCATGACAGAAGGAACATCGCCATGATAGAAATTCAATGCAGTTATTGCAGATAATACTCTCCGCAGTTCATTACTTATACTGTAAATTTTATTAACGTCATTGGTGGAGACAATTTCTGCAAACTTTCTTTTTACCGTCCAATAATCAATATTTCTATTGTGATTGTTAACCACTGCGTGCATTGGCGGGATTGAAGGGTGAAAAATATGCGCAATTGGGAAGCCTTTCATTGATGCCTGCCTTGTCATCATGACAAACAATAATAGATGCTTATTTTCCTCGCAGGGTTCTTTCGCACTATCAAAAAACGCTCATTTACCCGGCGTTACAGTAAACGAAGCAACATTCTGTGGCCTACGCCGATCAAAAGCTCTGTGAAAATTTCCCTTGTTGTCTTTGTCTGACCTTATCGCGGCGATCAGCAATTATTCGTTTTGTGATCCTCAACACAAAATGCTATTCGTCGCCTATGAGGGGAGAAGAATTTATGGAAAACGATTGCATTCACAAAATGACGTCCTGTCAGAAGAGAAAAAGTTGACGTTAATCAATTGTTCGAGATGATCAATACATGTATTCGAAATTTTAAAATATTGATAAAATAAATGTTTGTTCTCCAACAAATAGCGTGAAAAAATGTGACATGCCGCATTATTTATCACTGAAAATGGTTTATTTATAATAAAATTTGAGAACTTGCTCATTAAATTTAACTCAAATTTTGCCTGGTAATTATCCGGTAATTGCTTGAAATATGGTCTCAGCCCCTTTTTTGTATTAACCACATAACGAATGATGTTATCGCCATAAAATATGGTTATCCCCGTCATTTTTTTTGACAAAAATCAGGGTTTATGCTGATTTTTATACTTTAACTTGTTGATATTTAAAGGTATTTAATTGTAATAACGATACTCTGGAAAGTATTGAAAGTTAATTTGTGAGTGGTCGCACATATCCTGTTCATTTCATTTTGATACACTTCATGCCGTCAATGAGGTAATTAACGTAGGTCGTTATGAGCACTATTCTTCTTCCGAAAACGCAGCACCTGGTAGTCTTTCAGGAAGTCATTAGAAGTGGTTCTATCGGCTCGGCTGCAAAAGAATTAGGGTTAACTCAACCGGCCGTCAGTAAAATCATTAACGATATTGAAGATTATTTTGGTGTGGAATTAGTGGTGCGGAAAAATACCGGTGTAACATTAACACCTGCCGGTCAATTGTTACTCTCCCGTTCCGAATCCATTACCCGTGAAATGAAAAATATGGTTAATGAGATAAGCGGTATGTCTTCTGAGGCGGTGGTGGAAGTCTCATTTGGTTTTCCTTCATTGATTGGTTTTACTTTTATGTCAGGGATGATCAACAAGTTCAAAGAGGTGTTCCCGAAAGCGCAGGTTTCTATGTATGAAGCGCAACTGTCTTCGTTCTTACCGGCAATCCGCGACGGTCGACTGGATTTTGCGATTGGTACGTTAAGTGCAGAAATGAAGCTTCAGGATTTACATGTTGAGCCGCTGTTCGAGTCCGAGTTTGTGCTGGTAGCCAGTAAGTCCCGAACATGCACCGGCACCACCACGCTGGAGTCGTTGAAGAACGAACAGTGGGTGTTGCCACAAACTAATATGGGGTACTACAGCGAACTGCTTACTACGTTACAAAGAAATGGCATCAGTATTGAAAACATCGTTAAAACCGACTCAGTCGTGACAATTTATAATCTTGTTCTCAATGCTGATTTCTTAACTGTAATTCCTTGTGATATGACGTCACCTTTTGGTTCTAATCAATTTATTACTATTCCGGTTGAAGAAACATTACCTGTGGCACAATATGCCGCGGTATGGTCGAAAAATTATCGTATTAAAAAAGCAGCATCGGTTTTGGTGGAATTAGCCAAAGAGTATTCATCTTATAATGGGTGTAGACGAAGGCAATTAATAGAAGTTGGTTAGTTATTTGTTTTTATTTAAACATAAATAATCCACCTGTCTGTCTTGCAGGTGTCGGTTACGGTTACCTACATATTTAATTCAGGCGAAGAGGTTTTATAATGCATATTACATACGATCTGCCGGTTGCTATTGATGACATTATTGAAGCGAAACAACGACTGGCTGGGCGAATTTATAAAACAGGCATGCCTCGCTCCAACTATTTTAGTGAACGTTGCAAAGGTGAAATATTCCTGAAGTTTGAAAATATGCAGCGTACGGGTTCATTTAAAATTCGTGGCGCATTTAATAAATTAAGTTCACTGACCGATGCGGAAAAACGCAAAGGCGTGGTGGCCTGTTCTGCGGGCAACCATGCGCAAGGGGTTTCCCTCTCCTGCGCGATGCTGGGTATCGACGGTAAAGTGGTGATGCCAAAAGGTGCGCCAAAATCCAAAGTAGCGGCAACGTGCGACTACTCCGCAGAAGTCGTTCTGCATGGTGATAACTTCAACGACACTATCGCTAAAGTGAGCGAAATTGTCGAAATGGAAGGCCGTATTTTTATCCCACCTTACGATGATCCGAAAGTGATTGCTGGCCAGGGAACGATTGGTCTGGAAATTATGGAAGATCTCTATGATGTCGATAACGTGATTGTGCCAATTGGTGGTGGCGGTTTAATTGCTGGTATTGCGGTGGCAATTAAATCTATTAACCCGACCATTCGTGTTATTGGCGTACAGTCTGAAAACGTTCACGGCATGGCGGCTTCTTTCCACTCCGGAGAAATAACCACGCACCGAACTACCGGCACCCTGGCGGATGGTTGTGATGTCTCCCGCCCGGGTAATTTAACTTACGAAATCGTTCGTGAATTAGTCGATGACATCGTGCTGGTCAGCGAAGACGAAATCAGAAACAGTATGATTGCCTTAATTCAGCGCAATAAAGTCGTCACCGAAGGCGCAGGCGCTCTGGCATGTGCTGCATTATTAAGCGGTAAATTAGACCAATATATTCAAAACAGAAAAACCGTCAGTATTATTTCCGGCGGCAATATCGATCTTTCTCGCGTCTCTCAAATCACCGGTTTCGTTGACGCTTAATTAATTCGTTGAGGATAGGATATGAGTACTTCAGATAGCATTGTATCCAGCCAGACAAAACAATCGTCCTGGCGTAAATCAGATACCACATGGACGTTAGGCTTGTTTGGTACGGCAATCGGCGCCGGGGTGCTGTTCTTCCCTATCCGCGCAGGTTTTGGCGGACTGATCCCGATTCTTCTGATGTTGGTATTGGCATACCCCATCGCGTTTTATTGCCACCGGGCGCTGGCGCGTCTGTGTCTTTCTGGCTCTAACCCTTCCGGCAACATTACGGAAACGGTGGAAGAGCATTTTGGTAAAACTGGCGGCGTGGTTATCACGTTCCTGTACTTCTTCGCGATTTGCCCACTGCTGTGGATTTATGGCGTTACTATTACCAATACCTTTATGACGTTCTGGGAAAACCAGCTCGGCTTTGCACCGCTGAATCGCGGCTTTGTGGCGCTGTTCCTGTTGCTGCTGATGGCTTTCGTCATCTGGTTTGGTAAGGATCTGATGGTTAAAGTGATGAGCTACCTGGTATGGCCGTTTATCGCCAGCCTGGTGCTGATTTCTTTGTCGCTGATCCCTTACTGGAACTCTGCAGTTATCGACCAGGTTGACCTCGGTTCGCTGTCGTTAACCGGTCATGACGGTATCCTGATCACTGTCTGGCTGGGGATTTCCATCATGGTTTTCTCCTTTAACTTCTCGCCAATCGTCTCTTCCTTCGTGGTTTCTAAGCGTGAAGAGTATGAGAAAGACTTCGGTCGCGACTTCACCGAACGTAAATGTTCCCAAATCATTTCTCGTGCCAGCATGCTGATGGTTGCAGTGGTGATGTTCTTTGCCTTTAGCTGCCTGTTTACTCTGTCTCCGGCCAACATGGCGGAAGCCAAAGCGCAGAATATTCCAGTGCTTTCTTATCTGGCTAACCACTTTGCGTCCATGACCGGTACCAAAACAACGTTCGCGATTACACTGGAATATGCGGCTTCCATCATCGCACTCGTGGCTATCTTCAAATCTTTCTTCGGTCACTATCTGGGAACGCTGGAAGGTCTGAATGGCCTGGTCCTGAAGTTTGGTTATAAAGGCGACAAAACTAAAGTGTCGCTGGGTAAACTGAACACTATCAGCATGATCTTCATCATGGGCTCCACCTGGGTTGTTGCCTACGCCAACCCGAACATCCTTGACCTGATTGAAGCCATGGGCGCACCGATTATCGCATCCCTGCTGTGCCTGTTGCCGATGTATGCCATCCGTAAAGCGCCGTCTCTGGCGAAATACCGTGGTCGTCTGGATAACGTGTTTGTTACCGTGATTGGTCTGCTGACCATCCTGAACATCGTATACAAACTGTTTTAATCCGTAACTCAGGATGAGAAAAGAGATGAATGAATTTCCGGTTGTTTTGGTTATTAACTGTGGTTCGTCTTCGATTAAGTTTTCCGTGCTCGATGCCAGCGACTGTGAAGTATTAATGTCAGGTATTGCCGACGGTATTAACTCGGAAAATGCATTCTTATCCGTAAATGGGGGAGAGCCAGCACCGCTGGCTCACCACAGCTACGAAGGTGCATTGAAGGCAATTGCATTTGAACTGGAAAAACGGAATTTAAATGACAGTGTGGCCTTAATTGGCCACCGCATCGCTCACGGCGGCAGTATTTTTACCGAGTCCGCCATTATTACCGATGAAGTCATTGATAATATCCGTCGCGTTTCTCCACTGGCACCCCTGCATAATTACGCCAATTTAAGTGGTATTGAATCGGCGCAGCAATTATTTCCGGGCGTAACTCAGGTGGCGGTATTTGATACCAGTTTCCACCAGACGATGGCTCCGGAAGCTTATTTATACGGCCTGCCGTGGAAATATTATGAAGAGTTAGGTGTACGCCGTTATGGTTTCCACGGCACGTCGCACCGCTATGTTTCCCAGCGCGCACATTCGCTGCTGAATCTGGCGGAAGATGACTCCGGCCTGGTTGTGGCGCATCTTGGCAATGGCGCGTCAATCTGCGCGGTTCGCAACGGTCAGAGTGTTGATACCTCAATGGGAATGACGCCGCTGGAAGGCTTGATGATGGGTACCCGCAGTGGCGATGTCGACTTTGGTGCGATGTCCTGGGTCGCCAGCCAAACCAACCAGAGCCTGGGTGACCTGGAACGCGTAGTGAATAAAGAGTCGGGATTATTAGGTATTTCCGGTCTTTCTTCGGATTTACGTGTTCTGGAAAAAGCCTGGCATGAAGGTCACGAACGCGCGCAACTGGCAATTAAAACCTTTGTTCACCGAATTGCCCGTCATATTGCCGGACACGCAGCTTCATTACGTCGCCTGGATGGAATTATATTCACCGGCGGAATAGGAGAGAATTCAAGCTTAATTCGTCGTCTGGTCATGGAACATTTGGCTGTATTAGGCTTAGAGATTGATACAGAAATGAATAATCGCTCTAACTCCTGTGGTGAGCGAATTGTTTCCAGTGAAAATGCGCGTGTCATTTGTGCCGTTATTCCGACTAACGAAGAAAAAATGATTGCTTTGGATGCCATTCATTTAGGCAAAGTTAACGCGCCCGCAGAATTTGCATAATTTAGTTGAAGTATTGTAGAGAGATTATTTTTCATGAAGGTAGATATTGATACCAGCGATAAGCTGTACGCCGACGCATGGCTTGGCTTTAAAGGTACGGACTGGAAAAACGAAATTAATGTCCGCGATTTTATTCAACATAACTATACACCGTATGAAGGCGATGAATCTTTCCTCGCCGAAGCGACGCCTGCCACCACGGAATTGTGGGAAAAAGTAATGGAAGGCATCCGTATCGAAAATGCAACCCACGCGCCGGTTGATTTCGATACCAATATTGCCACCACAATTACCGCTCATGATGCGGGATATATTAACCAGCCGCTGGAAAAAATTGTTGGCCTGCAAACGGATGCGCCGTTGAAACGTGCGCTACACCCGTTCGGTGGCATTAATATGATTAAAAGTTCATTCCACGCCTATGGCCGAGAAATGGACAGTGAATTTGAATATCTGTTTACCGATCTGCGTAAAACCCATAACCAGGGCGTATTTGATGTTTACTCACCGGATATGCTGCGCTGCCGTAAATCTGGCGTGCTGACCGGTTTACCAGATGGCTATGGCCGTGGGCGCATTATCGGTGACTATCGCCGCGTAGCGCTGTATGGCATCAGTTATCTGGTACGTGAACGCGAACTGCAATTTGCCGATCTCCAGTCTCGTCTGGAAAAAGGCGAGGATCTGGAAGCCACCATCCGTCTGCGTGAGGAGCTGGCAGAGCATCGTCATGCGCTGTTGCAGATTCAGGAAATGGCGGCGAAATATGGCTTTGATATCTCTCGCCCGGCGCAGAATGCGCAGGAAGCGGTGCAGTGGCTCTACTTCGCTTATCTGGCGGCAGTGAAATCGCAAAATGGCGGCGCGATGTCGCTGGGCCGCACGGCATCGTTCCTCGATATCTACATTGAGCGCGACTTTAAAGCTGGCGTACTCAATGAGCAGCAGGCACAGGAACTGATCGATCACTTCATCATGAAGATCCGTATGGTACGCTTCCTGCGTACACCGGAATTTGATTCGCTGTTCTCCGGCGACCCAATCTGGGCGACGGAAGTGATCGGCGGGATGGGGCTGGACGGTCGTACGCTGGTGACCAAAAACTCCTTCCGCTATTTGCACACCCTGCACACTATGGGGCCGGCACCGGAACCTAACCTGACCATTCTTTGGTCGGAAGAATTACCGATTGCCTTCAAAAAATATGCCGCGCAGGTGTCGATCGTCACCTCTTCCTTGCAGTATGAAAATGACGATCTGATGCGTACTGACTTCAACAGCGACGATTACGCGATTGCCTGCTGCGTCAGCCCAATGGTGATTGGTAAGCAAATGCAGTTCTTTGGTGCACGCGCTAACCTGGCGAAAACGCTGCTCTACGCAATTAACGGCGGGGTGGACGAGAAGCTGAAGATTCAGGTCGGGCCGAAAACAGCACCGCTGATGGACGACGTGCTGGATTACGACAAAGTGATGGACAGCCTCGATCACTTCATGGACTGGCTGGCGGTGCAGTACATCAGCGCGCTGAATATCATTCACTACATGCACGACAAGTACAGCTACGAAGCTTCGCTGATGGCGCTGCACGATCGTGATGTCTATCGCACTATGGCATGCGGCATCGCGGGCCTGTCGGTGGCGACGGACTCCCTGTCTGCCATCAAATATGCCCGCGTGAAACCAATCCGTGACGAAAACGGCCTGGCGGTGGACTTTGAAATCGACGGTGAATATCCGCAGTACGGCAACAACGACGAGCGCGTAGACAGCATTGCCTGCGACCTGGTTGAACGCTTTATGAAGAAAATTAAAGCGCTGCCAACCTATCGCAACGCCGTCCCTACCCAGTCGATTCTGACTATCACTTCTAACGTGGTGTACGGCCAGAAAACCGGTAATACGCCGGACGGTCGTCGCGCCGGAACACCGTTCGCGCCGGGCGCTAACCCGATGCATGGTCGTGACCGCAAAGGTGCCGTGGCCTCATTGACGTCGGTGGCGAAACTGCCGTTCACCTACGCCAAAGATGGGATCTCGTACACCTTCTCAATCGTTCCTGCGGCGCTGGGCAAAGAAGATCCAGTACGTAAAACCAACCTTGTCGGCCTGCTGGATGGGTATTTCCACCACGAAGCGGATGTCGAAGGCGGTCAACACCTCAACGTCAACGTAATGAATCGGGAAATGCTGCTGGATGCCATCGAGCACCCGGAAAAATATCCTAACCTGACAATCCGTGTCTCTGGCTACGCCGTGCGCTTCAACGCACTGACCCGTGAACAGCAACAGGATGTTATTTCACGTACCTTTACCCAGGCGCTCTGACGCCGGAGGATGTATGAAAAAGATTATCGAAACGCAACGTGCCCCAGGCGCAATCGGCCCTTATGTTCAGGGCGTTGATTTAGGCAGCATGGTCTTCACCTCCGGGCAAATACCGGTTTGCCCACAGACCGGTGAGATCCCGGCTGATGTGCAAGATCAGGCGCGTTTAAGCCTCGAAAACGTCAAAGCGATCGTGGTTGCTGCCGGGCTGAGCGTGGGCGATATCATCAAGATGACCGTGTTTATCACCGATCTGAATGATTTTGCCACCATCAACGAAGTCTATAAGCAGTTCTTCGATGAGCATCAGGCGACCTATCCGACCCGGAGCTGTGTGCAGGTCGCGCGTTTGCCGAAAGATGTGAAGCTGGAAATTGAAGCCATCGCAGTACGTAGTGCGTAAAGCCTCGTGAGCGGGACGGTCGTAAGGTCGTTCCGCTCCACTTCACTGAACGGCAATCCGAGGGTGTGGATATGATTAGTGCATTCGATATTTTCAAAATTGGGATTGGTCCCTCCAGTTCGCATACCGTGGGGCCAATGAATGCCGGAAAAAGTTTTATTGATCGGCTGGAAAGTAGCGGCTTATTAACCGCGACGAGCCATATTGTGGTCGATCTGTACGGGTCGTTGTCACTGACGGGCAAAGGCCATGCCACGGATGTCGCCATCATCATGGGACTGGCAGGAAACAGTCCGCAGGATGTTGTCATTGATGAGATCCCTGCATTTATAGAGTTAGTAACGCGCAGCGGGCGGCTGCCAGTGGCATCTGGTGCGCATATTGTTGATTTTCCTGTAGCAAAGAACATTATCTTCCATCCCGAAATGTTGCCTCGCCATGAGAACGGAATGCGGATCACTGCCTGGAAGGGACAGGAAGAGCTATTAAGTAAAACCTATTACTCTGTCGGCGGCGGGTTTATTGTCGAAGAAGAACACTTCGGCCTGTCGCACGATGTCGAAACGTCCGTACCTTACGATTTCCACTCAGCAGGTGAACTGCTGAAAATGTGTGATTACAACGGCCTGTCTATATCTGGTCTGATGATGCACAACGAGCTAGCGCTGCGCAGCAAAGCGGAAATTGACGCCGGTTTTGCCCGTATCTGGCAAGTGATGCATGACGGTATTGAACGTGGGATGAACACTGAAGGCGTGCTGCCTGGTCCGCTCAATGTGCCGCGCCGTGCCGTAGCGCTGCGTCGTCAGCTGGTTTCCAGCGATAACATCTCTAACGATCCGATGAATGTCATCGACTGGATCAACATGTACGCGCTGGCGGTTAGTGAAGAAAACGCAGCTGGCGGGCGCGTGGTAACGGCACCGACTAACGGTGCGTGCGGCATTATTCCGGCAGTACTGGCTTATTACGATAAGTTCCGTCGTCCGGTAAACGAGCGGTCAATTGCCCGCTATTTTCTGGCCGCGGGGGCTATTGGCGCGCTGTATAAAATGAACGCCTCCATCTCTGGCGCGGAAGTCGGCTGTCAGGGGGAGATTGGCGTGGCCTGTTCAATGGCGGCGGCAGGGTTAACTGAACTACTGGGCGGCAGTCCGGCGCAGGTATGCAATGCGGCGGAAATCGCGATGGAGCATAACCTTGGGCTGACCTGCGATCCGGTTGCCGGACAGGTACAAATCCCGTGCATTGAACGTAATGCCATTAATGCCGTGAAAGCAGTAAACGCCGCGCGGATGGCGATGCGCCGCACCTCGGCACCGCGTGTTTCACTCGATAAAGTGATCGAGACGATGTATGAAACCGGCAAAGATATGAACGATAAATACCGCGAAACATCACGCGGAGGACTGGCCATTAAAGTGGTCTGCGGCTGACATTGCTGTCAGCTTTCATCCTTGGGTGCACAAATGTGCACCTTTTTTTTGTGATCTGCCGCAAATAGAGAATGAATATTCTCCTGCGATTAATTTAGTAGAAAATTCTTATCCATCTCCGTTATTTCAAAGTCTTGATTGTGAAGATTTTCTCTGACCTCGCGCGTATCATTTCTTTATTCTAATAACTCGCCTGCAAAAACGTAGACCGCATATCGCCTTGATGCGGCTCGGAAAAAAATAATAAGCCCTACAAAATATTGAGCGAGAAATTATGGAAATTGCATCGAATAAAGGCGTCATTGCAGACGCTTCGACCCCGGCGGGTCGTGCTGGAATGAGTGAGAGCGAGTGGCGAGAAGCGATCAAATTCGACAGTACTGACACCGGCTGGGTGATTATGAGTATCGGGATGGCGATTGGCGCGGGGATTGTTTTTCTCCCGGTGCAGGTCGGTTTGATGGGATTGTGGGTATTTTTGCTCTCATCGGTGATTGGTTACCCGGCAATGTATCTGTTTCAGCGATTGTTTATTAATACGCTGGCAGAATCACCAGAATGTAAAGATTACCCGAGCGTCATTAGCGGTTATTTAGGTAAAAACTGGGGCATCCTGTTAGGTGCGCTCTATTTCGTAATGCTGGTGATTTGGATGTTCGTCTATTCCACCGCCATCACCAACGATAGTGCTTCCTACCTGCATACCTTCGGCGTGACGGAAGGGTTGCTGTCAGACAGTCCCTTTTATGGTCTGGTACTGATTTGCATTCTGGTGGCGATCTCCTCACGCGGCGAGAAATTGTTATTCAAAATTTCGACCGGCATGGTGCTGACCAAGCTGCTGGTGGTCGCGGCGCTGGGCGTGTCGATGGTGGGAATGTGGCATCTGTATAACGTCGGTTCGCTACCGCCGCTGGGGCTGCTGGTGAAAAACGCCATTATTACGCTGCCGTTTACCCTGACGTCGATTCTGTTTATCCAGACGTTAAGTCCGATGGTGATCTCTTATCGCTCGCGGGAAAAATCAATTGAAGTGGCGCGGCATAAAGCATTGCGGGCAATGAATATCGCGTTTGGCATTTTGTTTGTCACCGTCTTTTTCTACGCCGTGTCGTTCACGCTGGCGATGGGACATGACGAAGCGGTAAAAGCCTATGAGCAGAATATTTCCGCGCTGGCGATTGCCGCACAGTTTATTAGCGGTGACGGCGCAGCGTGGGTGAAAGTGGTCAGCGTCATTCTCAATATCTTTGCTGTCATGACTGCATTCTTTGGCGTCTATTTAGGCTTTCGCGAAGCAACGCAAGGGATCGTAATGAACATCCTGCGTCGCAAGATGCCTGCCGAGAAGATTAACGAAAATCTCGTTCAGCGCGGCATCATGATTTTCGCCATTTTGCTGGCCTGGAGCGCCATCGTACTGAACGCACCGGTGTTGAGCTTCACCTCTATCTGTAGCCCGATTTTCGGCATGGTAGGGTGCCTGATCCCGGCGTGGCTGGTTTACAAAGTACCAGCATTGCACAAATACAAAGGGATGTCTCTGTACCTGATTATCGTCACTGGTTTGTTGCTGTGTGTTTCTCCGTTCCTGGCATTTTCTTGATTTACCTGAAATTTTAAGGTTTTTAATATGTTTGATTCGACTTTAAATCCGTTATGGCAGCGTTACATCCTCGCCGTTCAGGAGGAAGTAAAACCGGCGCTGGGATGTACTGAACCGATTTCACTGGCGCTGGCGGCGGCGGTTGCTGCGGCAGAACTGGAAGGTCCGGTTGAACGTGTAGAAGCCTGGGTTTCGCCAAATCTGATGAAGAACGGTCTGGGCGTCACCGTTCCCGGCACGGGAATGGTGGGGCTGCCGATTGCGGCGGCGCTGGGGGCGTTAGGTGGAAATGCCAACGCCGGGCTGGAAGTGCTGAAAGACGCAACAGCGCAGGCAATTGCCGATGCCAAAGCACTGCTGGCGGCGGGGAAAGTCTCCGTTAAGATCCAGGAACCTTGCGATGAAATCCTCTTCTCACGCGCCAAAGTCTGGAACGGTGAGAAGTGGGCGTGTGTCACCATCGTCGGCGGGCATACCAACATTGTGCATATCGAGACGCACGATGGTGTGGTGTTTACCCAGCAGGCGTGTGTGGCAGAGGGCGAGCAAGAGTCTCCGCTGACGGTGCTTTCCAGAACGACGCTGGCTGAGATCCTGAAGTTCGTCAATGAAGTCCCGTTTGCGGCGATCCGCTTTATTCTCGATTCCGCGAAGCTAAATTGTGCGTTATCGCAGGAAGGTTTGAGCGGTAAGTGGGGGCTGCATATTGGCGCGACGCTGGAAAAACAGTGCGAGCGCGGTTTGCTGGCGAAAGATCTCTCTTCATCCATTGTGATTCGTACCAGCGCGGCATCCGATGCGCGTATGGGCGGCGCTACGCTTCCGGCTATGAGTAACTCCGGCTCGGGTAACCAGGGGATTACCGCAACAATGCCTGTGGTGGTGGTAGCAGAACACTTCGGAGCGGATGATGAACGGCTGGCGCGTGCGCTGATGCTTTCGCATTTGAGCGCAATTTACATCCATAACCAGTTACCGCGTTTGTCTGCGCTGTGTGCCGCAACGACCGCAGCAATGGGGGCCGCCGCCGGGATGGCATGGCTGGTGGATGGGCGTTATGAAACCATCTCGATGGCGATCAGCAGTATGATCGGCGATGTCAGCGGCATGATTTGCGATGGTGCGTCGAACAGCTGCGCGATGAAGGTTTCGACCAGTGCTTCGGCTGCGTGGAAAGCGGTGTTAATGGCGCTGGATGATACCGCCGTGACCGGCAATGAAGGGATTGTGGCGCATGATGTTGAGCAGTCGATTGCCAACCTGTGTGCGTTAGCAAGCCATTCGATGCAGCAAACGGATCGGCAGATTATCGAGATTATGGCGAGCAAGGCCAGATAAACGCCAGGTTTTGGGGATCGTGCCGGATGCGATGCTGGCGCATCTTGTCCGGCCTACGGGTTGTTTAATTCGTTAATGTTGTTGGATTTTGTAGGCCGGATAAGGCGTTTTCGCCGCATCCGGCAACCTGTCTTTACGCGGTAGCTTCATCCTCGGCTAAACGCGTTTCAGCATCCGCGACGATAGCTTCCAGCTCGCTCAACATCTCTTCATAGCCAAAATTTTTGGCGGTGCGAGCAGGTTCTTTCGCCACCACGGGCTTCACCGGCTGGCGCTTTTTGGCCAATTTTTTACTCATCATCATCTCCCTGTAAAAACAACTAGACAGGCAAATCTATCAGCAAAGCGCGCAGTGGGGAATCGGCAACCAGCGTAATGTTAGCCTCGTCACGAATAAACGCCCCATCACCGCAGGTCAGCGCCGCTTTCTCTTCATGATGCGTAAGCGCATGAAATTTCCCGTGAATCGATTGCAAATACGCGCGTGGCCCATGCAACTGGAAATTCGCACTTTCGCCTTTGTCGAGCACGATATGGTGCAGCCACACTTGCTGGCGTAATTGCAGGCTTCCCATCGCACCCTCTGGCGAGGCGATTAATTGCTGCTTGCCCATATTAAGCGCCAGCTTTTGAATCAGCGGATTCTCTCGCTGCGGGCAGGCGTCCAGCCAAAGCTGCATTCGCGTTAACGGTTTGTCTTTGCTGAGATTGTGTTCGCTATAGCTGACACCCGGCTGGGTAGAGAGCAGCAACGCCTCTCCGGCGCTGGCCTGAACATGATTGCCTTCGCTATCGCGATACTCTGCTTCTCCATCCAGAATCACATTTAAAATATCGACTTTGGGATAGGTTCGCGGCTGAAAGGCGGCACCTGGGGCCAGCACTTCCTGGTTAAGCACACGCAGGGAGGCATAGCCTAACAATTTCGGGTCGAAGTAGTGTCCAAAGGAAAAAGTATACCGGGCCTGCAACCATCCGTAGTCTGCTTGTCCACACTGCCTGGCAGTTCGGGTAGTAATCATAATTCTTGACCTCTCTTTACTTCCTTTTATGGTAAGGGGCTGGACGCTACATTGTTAGCCAGATATTCTGCCCGGTATGTTCAAATTTCCTGAATGAGAACGAAATGGCCAAAGAAAGGGCATTAACGCTGGAAGCACTACGGGTTATGGATGCGATCGATCGCCGGGGCAGTTTTGCGGCGGCGGCGGATGAGCTGGGACGCGTGCCTTCCGCACTTAGCTACACCATGCAAAAACTGGAAGAAGAGCTGGATGTGGTGCTGTTTGACCGCTCGGGCCATCGTACCAAATTCACCAATGTCGGGAGGATGTTGTTGGAGCGAGGGCGCGTTTTGCTGGAAGCCGCAGATAAACTGACTACTGATGCGGAAGCTCTCGCGCGCGGTTGGGAAACGCATCTCACCATTGTGACCGAAGCGCTGGTACCGACACCTGCCTTTTTCCCGTTAATCGACAAACTGGCGGCAAAAGCCAATACCCAACTGGCAATCATCACAGAAGTGCTGGCGGGGGCGTGGGAACGGCTGGAGCAGGGGCGGGCGGATATTGTTATCGCGCCGGATATGCATTTTCGTTCCTCGTCGGAGATCAACTCGCGCAAGCTCTATACGTTAATGAACGTCTACGTTGCCGCGCCTGATCACCCGATTCATCAGGAGCCGGAACCGTTATCTGAAGTGACGCGTGTGAAATATCGTGGAATTGCGGTGGCGGATACCGCTCGTGAGCGCCCGGTGTTGACCGTACAGCTGCTGGACAAACAGCCGCGCTTAACGGTGAGCACGATTGAAGATAAACGTCAGGCATTACTGGCGGGGCTTGGCGTGGCGACGATGCCGTATCCTATGGTCGAAAAAGATATTGCGGAAGGGCGGTTGCGTGTCGTCAGCCCGGAATCGACCAGCGAGATCGATATTATTATGGCCTGGCGTCGTGACAGTATGGGGGAAGCGAAATCCTGGTGTCTGCGGGAAATTCCCAAACTTTTTAACGGAAAATAATATTTATTATTGTTAATAAAAAGGGGCGAAATATCGCCCCAATTCTAAGATTAATTTGAACCAAACTTCGGATCGTTTCCGTAACGATTGCTGCCAGAAGTACCTTCTGTGCAGAAAAAAACCAGAAGCACGAGCCAGCCAATAAACGGAACAAAAAAGAGCAAGGCCCAGGCACCTGAACGGTCGGTATCGTGTAAGCGACGGATAGCAAGCGCAAGGACGGGAAGGAAGGTTGCCAGCAAATAAAGCATAGACAGATATGGAAGCTCCAGACCTAAAATCAATTGAATGACATTGATAATAGCGCCGACGATGGCGTTAATCAGAGTAAACATCCAGTACTCTTTACGACGTGCGCGACCAGAGAAACCAACATAATTTTTTAATACGGACAAATACCACTGCATAAAAACATCCCTTTAATTAAAAGTGACGAAAGTCTATTCCGGGTATTGTGTAAATGCTATTCGTATCTTTCTTTTTCGGATGTTATAAAGGTTTTGATATTTAAGATAAATACATGGTTATTTTTTATAGGTAATTTATATAACGACATTGAAATATTTTAAATAAACATTAGTAAATTATTCATTCATCAACATAATGATAAAAGCCGGATGAGTCAGACATCCGGCGAGCAGATTTGTTTTAAGGTTCCAGTTTTGGATCTGGTCCAAAGCGGTTTTCGCCTGGCGTACCCGCCTGGCAGTTAAAGACGATGATAATAAGCCAGCCGATAAACGGGATTAAGAATAGCAGTGCCCACCACGCCGAGCGGTCGGTGTCGTGCAGGCGGCGGAACTGAACCGCCCACCACGGTAAAAACACCAGAATACCGTAGATTGTCGTCAGGATGCCTTCGCCACCAGCGCGTTGCCAGCCTAACATTTTATCCAGCAGCCCCAGCACGAACGTAAAGATGATGTTGACCAGAATAAACATCCAGTACTCTTTGCGCCGCGCACGACCCCGGAAACCGACATAATTTTTTAGTACTTTCAGATACCAGTCCATTTTTGCCTCAATTTTGCTCAATCACTTGTTTTTAAAGCAGCAAATTAAGAATAGACGTGAATGAAATGGCAGTAAATATTCGTTCAAGGAATTAATAAAGTGCCGTGAAGGCGCGCTAAGACTGATGACAAGCGCAAAATCGCCAGATGCGCTACGCTTATCTGGTCTGCGCGGGTTATGCAATCTATTGAATGTACAATGTTTTGTATGTCAGATAAGGCGTTCATGCCACATCCGACATGAACAACATGCACTTAGCTAATTATCAGAGGCACCTCGTAAGGTGCCTTTTTTTAACCGAAGCGAACATCTCGTCCATGCGGTTCATCGAGATCCTGCCACGGACCAATTGAAATAATCCCCGTAGGGTTGATGGTCTTATGGCTGCGGAAGTAATGATTACGGATATGATCGAAATTGACTGTTTCGGCGATCCCCGGCATCTGGTAGATATCGCGCAGAAAACCGTACAGATTCAGGTAATCGCTGATGCGGTGCTTATCACACTTGAAGTGGGTCACATACACCGGATCAAAACGCACCAGCGTAGTCCACAGGCGAATATCGGCTTCGGTTAGCTGGTTGCCGGTCAGGTAACGATGCTGGCCTAAAATCTGCTCCAGTCGTGCCAGCGATTCAAACACTTTCGCCACCGCCTCGTCGTAAGCTTCCTGGCTGGTGGCAAAACCAGCTTTATACACGCCGTTGTTAACGGTGTCATAAATCCAGCCGTTAAGTTCGTCAATTTTTGTTTGCAGGGCTGGAGGGTAGTAATCACCCGCTTTCGCGCCCAGCGCATCAAACGCGGTATTGAACATGCGGATGATTTCTGCTGATTCGTTGCTGACGATGGTGTGGTTCTTTTTGTCCCACAGCACGGGAACAGTAACTCGTCCGCTGTAGTGTGGATCGGCGTGGAGATAAAGCTGATACAGAAATTCATTTTGATAGAGCGTGTCTCCGGTTGCTCCCGGAAAACTGTCATCAAAGGTCCAACCGTTTTCCAGCATCAGCGGGTTCACTACGGAAACGGAAATAAACGGTTCCAGTCCTTTGAGTTTGCGCATGATCAGCGTGCGGTGCGCCCACGGGCAGGCGAGTGAAACATAGAGATGATAACGATCTTTCTCTGCGATAAAACCGCCTGTGCCAGTGGGGCCAGGAGCGCCATCGGCAGTGAGCCAGTTACGAAATGCGGAAGCTGAACGTTGAAATTTACCGCCGGTAGATTTGGTATCGTACCAGGTGTCATGCCAGACGCCGTCAATCAGTTGACCCATTTTTCTCTCCTCCAATAGCAAAAACGAGGAGCTTCCTCCTCGTTTTTTATCGTTAAGTATAGCGCGTGCTTACCACTTTTTATTCAGCAGGCGGTCGATGCTATACGCGCCCGGACCGGTAATTGCCAGCAGCAGGAATCCGCCAGAAATTGTCAGGTTTTTCATGAACATCAGCGAGTTGACGCCTTCAGCAAAGTTGCTGTGAAATAAAAATGCCGTCAGCAGCGTAAAGCCCGCAGTAAACAGGGCTGTGGTGCGAGTCAGGAAACCGAACAGGATTGCCAGACCACCACCAAACTCAAGCAGAATCACCAGTGGCAGCATAAAACCCGGGACGCCCATTGCTTCCATATATTGTTGGGTACCCGCGTAGCCAGTAATTTTTCCCCAGCCAGCGGTAATAAACAGAATCGGCATTAAAATGCGCGCTACCAGTACACCAACATCTTCTAATTTTTTCATCATACTCTCCACTGCGCCACTCAGGCTGCTGATTGTTTTTTTGTGCAATGGCGCGGTATTAGCGTCGTTGCTGTCGATGGAGAGAATCATAAACGTGGTGAATGATGATTGTTAGCAAGGAAAACTGTCAAAAATCTTCAAAAAATTTGAGGGATAAGGCCGGAATGGCTCCGGCCAGAGGGAAGTTAACCGCGAAGCTGTTGCTGCTTGAGGGTCGTTTTAACCAGACGCCAGGCGCTCCATACGCCAAAACCGCGTCTGGCCCAGCGGACCAGCATATTAGGATGGCGAATCGTCCAGATCGCCATCACGCTACTGCCAACCAGCGCCCAGGAGCGCAGACTTAGCAGCATATTCCAGCGACGATCGTAAGCGCCTGTTGTCTCCAGCCATTCACGACGACTGGCGGAAAGATCCAGCCGTTGTTGCTGGATCTGGCTAAGCAGTTGCGCCTTACGTCGTTCACGTTCGACTTTACTGCTCACGGGACTCCTCCTCGAGCAGCTGCCGATCGTTTGCTAACTCATGGCGTGTATGGCGCAGCAACGTAGACTTACGCGATTTACGTAGCGTCCAGATACCGCCAATCAGTGCCAGTAGCAGCAACACCACGGTGGTGGCAATCATCGCATTCAGGCGATATTGCGGGTCAACCGCCCAAATAATTAGCACCATCAGGCTCATAAGACCAAATGCAGCGAAAAGCATCGTCAGGCCCAGCATCAGTAAAAGTTGAAAGAGATTCGCTTTTTCCTCTTCCAGCTCCACCACCGCCAGCCGCAGACGTGTCTCTACCATTTCAACCATGATAGAAACAATTCGCTGCCCGATGCCCAGAACGCTTTTACCGGGCCCTTGTGCGTGATGAGTGTCCGCCATAATTAACGACGCGACAGCAGAACGCCGAGCACTACACCGATTGCAGCGCCAATGCCCACGCCCGTCCACGGATTTTCGCGCACATACTCATCGGCACGCGCCGCCGCGACACGGGTTTGTTTGGCAATGGCATCACCGGTTTCACCCAGGCGATAACGGCTCTGTTTCAGTGCCTGCTCCGCTTTGCTACGAATCTTACTCAACTCTTCTTTCGACTTCTCGCCAGATGAGCTAAGCACCTCTTCCAGCGTATCGGAAAGGGATTTCAACTCAGCACGCAGATGTTCCGTAGTGTGTTCTTTCGACATAGTTTTCTCCAGGTGAGTAAGTAGTGACTATTGTGAGTTAGTAGTCGCGCGCTTCCAGCTTTTTCAGCTCTTCCTGCGCTTCTGCCAGTTTCCGTTCGCGTTTGGCAATCTTATCGGCATCGCCTTTTTGCTTCGCCTCGGCTAAATCTTGCTGGCGTTCCGCCACCTCATCTTTCTGCTTTGCGATTTTCTTCTGATGATCGGCACGCAGCTGGCTATCTGAACAGTTGGCCCGGACTTCACTCAGGGCTTTATTCAGACCGTCAATACGATTCTGGTTTTGGTGTTTTTCGGCATAGCTGATCTCCTTAAGGATATTTTGCTCCTTTTCCTGACACAGGGTAGTGGCATAACTACCGGCACTAAGAGCAAAGAGAGAAACAGCTAAAGCGATGCGGTATTTCATTCTTGAACCTTCCATTGTGATTCGGACCTATTACAAAGGAACGATTGTCCAGACAACGAAGCGGTAGTGTTAACCACCGCCTCATTAATCATAGACAGTTACGGTGAAATCACCAAAGTGAGTGATATGTTTCGGATAACAGGAAGTTATCCGAAGCGATGAGAGTTATCCCGTAACCGGGTCAGCCACTGCATAGCCTGACTGTTATTGTCCTGCTGCGCAATGATGTAGCCATGGGGCAATGTTCTGTCGAGGACCGCTTTTGCGGCGGCGCTCTGGTCGCTGGAGTCAAATGTAATTAACAGAGTGTCGTTTTTGGGGGTGATACTTTTGAAAGGAATGCCATGAGCGTCAAGGTGATGCCAGATTGAAAAACCGTCTGGCATCGTTGTGCCTTGATGAACGGCACGAATCGCCAGCGTAGACTCTTGCTGGCGAACCGCGGACCAGGCCAGCAACAGCGTGCCGACCAGAAGTAAAACAGCGCCGGACCAGGCTAGCTGGCGAAGCGACATGCGAGGTATTTGCATCCCTTACCCCCGATTTCCATATTTCTTTTTCCATAACACGACCAGAGAACCTGCCAGGCCAAACACCAGCAGCACCACCGGGAGCAGCATCAGGCATGACATCAGCTGGTCCTCGTACTTTAAAAATACCGGCGTTTTGCCGAGCATGTAACCCAGAGTTGTCAGGATCAATACCCACAGCAGACCGCTCATCCAGTTGAAAAACTGAAAGCGCGCGTTATTCAGCCCTGATAACCCGGCAATCGTCGGCAGCAGTGTTCTGACAAACGCAATAAAGCGACCAATTAACAGCGCCGATAAACCGTGTTTATGAAAAAGATGGTGTGCGCGTTGATGATAATGCGCGGGTAAATGAGATAGCCAGTTTTGTACGGTGCGGGTATTGCCCAGCCATCGCCCCTGAATATAGCTGACCCAGCAGCCGAGGCTGGCGGCAACGGTCAGCAGCAGAATCGTTTGCGGATAGCCCATCGCGCCTTTCGCAATCAACACGCCGACCAATACCAGTAAACTGTCGCCCGGTAAAAAGGCCGCCGGAAGCAAGCCGTTTTCAAGGAACAAAATTACAAACAAGACAAAATACAACATGCCAATCATCGATGGATTGGCCAGGGTTTCAAAATCCTGCGCCCACAGGGCTTGCAGCAATTGGGTCAAAAGTTCCATTCATTATTCCTGGTGAATCGGTTAACGCCACGCTGGTTTTAAAAGATGCACTACCGCAATGTTATTGCTGTTTTGGTATGTTCTGCGGGTTTGATACATCAACACAGCCTGAACTATTCCCTGTTAAATCGTGAGATAAGAAAGCATTCAAAAACATAAATTCAAATTGAATCTAATTGTAACAAAGGTCAACGTTGTTCGTTATCAAAATTACATGTCCGTGGAGTCTGATTTTGCTGAATGCAGGGGAGGGTGGCGAGAGGATTTACACAGGCTGACACTTTATACTTTTCGCTTACCGACGAGACAAACAGGCGCATTGCAGCGCCTGTCGGACAGGAATTTCATTTACTGCCGCTGGTGGCTGTATCGAGATGCACCACCGGGTTTTCGGCGAATAGATAGCGGTCGGCATTGAACTCGAAGTCGTCGCTGGTTTCGTTAAATAACATGATCTTGGTGTTTTCCAGATGCTGCCACATTGCCAGCTTAGCAGCATGAGGATCTTTGCGAATCAGCGCCTTGAGGATTTGATCGTGGTCATCACACCAGTTATCGACGGTACGGGAATCAATGTGTTCGTGCAGTTTTTTCCAGTACGGGTTATGACTACGCTGGGTCCACATTTTTTCCACGATAGCCGCCAGGGCGGAGTTCTGCGTCGCCAGAGCGACCTGAATGTGGAACTGCAAATCCCACTCGGAATCACGGAAGCATTGTTCGCCGCGCGCCTGTTCCTGAATGGCCATCAGTTTCATGATGTCCTGTTTCGTTACCTGAGTTGCCGCGAATTCGGCAATATTACTTTCGATGAGCTGGCGAGCCTGAAGCAACTCAAACGGACCGTAATTGGCGAATTCCATATTATTGTCAGCCGCCTGCTGATGGCGCGGCTGGTTGGAAACCACATGAATACCTGAACCTTTACGCACTTCGACATAGCCTTCAACTTCCAGCATGATGATGGCTTCACGAACTACCGTACGGCTGACGTTCTTTTCATCGGCAATAAAGCGTTCTGCAGGCAGTTTATCACCCACCAGATAGACGCCCTGTTCGATGCGCTCTTTCAGGTCAGCGGCAAGTTGTTGATACAAACGGCGTGGTTCAGTGATTTCCATATGCGCTCCAGGCATGATACGGCAGACTATATTTGTTATACCACTTTTGCGAGTTTAGCTCTACTCGCAGTGATGAAAAAGCCGCCTGAGAAGGCGGCTTTGAAGGGAAACTAAAACTTACACGAAACGTTAATGTTGCGGTGCGGGATCGTTATGTGTTTCCTGCGCCACCTCAATCGCCGGTTTGTTCTGCAACACGGTCCAGATAACCAGCGCACCTAACAGGTCGAACACTGCCAGAACTGCGAACAGCGGGCTGAAGCCGATGGTGTCAGCCAGTGCACCGACAACCAGCGCAAACAGCGTACTTGCCAGCCATGCGGACATCCCGGTTAAACCGTTTGCCGTTGCCACTTCGTTACGACCAAACACATCGGAAGAGAGCGTAATCAGCGCGCCAGACAGTGCCTGGTGGGCAAAACCACCGATACACAGCAGCATAATTGCGACATACGGGTTGGTGAACAGGCCGATCATACCCGGGCCAATCATCAGCACTGCACCCAGCGTTACGACCATCTTACGGGAAACGATCAGGTTCACACCAAACCAACGCTGGAACAGCGGCGGCAGGTAACCACCGAGGATACAACCGAGGTCAGCAAACAGCATCGGCATCCAGGCGAACATCGCGATCTCTTTCAGGTTAAAGCCGTAAACTTTAAACATGAACAGCGGGATCCACGCGTTAAAAGTACCCCAGGCCGGTTCTGCCAGGAAACGCGGCAGCGCGATACCCCAGAACTGACGGTTACGCAGGATCTGACCAACGGACATTTTCTTCGCCGTGCTCACCTGGTGCTGGGCTTCCTGACCATTAATAATATAGTCGCGTTCTTCATCGGTCAGATGCTTCTGGTCGCGCGGATGTTTATAGAAAATCAGCCATGCCATCGCCCAGATAAAGCTCAATGCACCGGAGATGATAAATGCCATCTGCCAGCTGTGCATTACGATTGCCCATACCACCAGCGGCGGCGCAATCATCGCACCAATCGAAGAACCTACGTTAAAGTAGCCTACTGCGATGGAACGCTCTTTCGCCGGGAACCATTCGGAGCTGGCTTTCAGACCCGCCGGGATCATCGCTGCTTCCGCGGCACCGACCGCACCACGAGCAACAGCCAGGCCACCCCAGCTACCTGCCAGCGCGGTTGCACCACAGAACACGGCCCACAGCACAGCAAACATTGCATAACCGATTTTCGTACCCAGCACATCCAGTACATAACCTGCTACCGGTTGCATGACCGTATAAGCAGCAGAATAGGCTGCGATGATATAGGAATACTGTTGGGTGGAGATGTTTAACTCTTCCATCAGAGTTGGCGCAGCTGCCGCCACAGTGTTACGCGTCAGGTAACCAAGCACGGTGCCGAGCGTCACCAGTGCGATCATATACCAACGTAACCCTTTAATTTTACGCATGTAAAACCTCATCGTTTTGTTATATCCGCAGGAAGCGCGGCCATCATCCCGCCAGAGGCTGAAGATGTTAGTTACGACCGGGTAACCGAAAAAAAACCGGCACGCCCCGAACGTTGCCATGAAAGTTTCGTGCTAATTCGGCTTCCGTACCGGTTAACCCGATTCATCTAACAAATGAATGAATCGGCAATTTGCATTCCGTCGACTTATGATTTGCGACGGCAGAAAGATAACTTGTCATACAACTTTAAAAGGTGAGAGCCATCACAAATGTGGGAATATTTGTAGGGACATTACCTGACGACAGCAAGGCCAGTACTGGCGCGGCCTGCAGCGAGATTTACCACTTTGAGAGTAATTTTTTTAACTACGTTTATTGATCTAACTCACGAAAATATCTTCGGACTCTGGAAATTGGTGTGATAACTTTGTCAGCATCGCACCATAAGCAAGCTAGCTCACTCGTTGAGAGGAAGACGAAAATGACTCCGTTTATGACTGAAGATTTCCTGTTAGATACCGAATTTGCCCGCCGTCTGTATCACGACTACGCAAAAGACCAGCCGATTTTCGATTACCATTGCCATTTGCCGCCGCAGCAGATTGCGGAAGACTATCGTTTTAAAAACCTGTATGACATCTGGCTGAAAGGCGATCACTACAAATGGCGCGCTATGCGTACCAACGGTGTGGCCGAGCGTCTGTGTACCGGTGATGCGTCTGACCGTGAAAAATTTGACGCCTGGGCGGCGACTGTTCCGCACACTATCGGCAACCCGTTATACCACTGGACGCACCTCGAACTGCGCCGTCCGTTTGGTATCACTGGCAAATTGCTTTCTCCGTCAACTGCCGATGAAATCTGGAACGAATGTAACGAACTGCTGGCGCAGGATAACTTCTCCGCGCGCGGCATCATGCAGCAGATGAACGTGAAAATGGTCGGCACCACCGATGACCCGATCGATTCTCTGGAGCATCACGCAGAGATCGCCAAAGACGGCTCTTTCACCATCAAAGTGCTGCCGAGCTGGCGTCCGGACAAAGCCTTCAACATCGAACAGGCGACCTTTAACGACTACATGGCGAAGCTGGGCGAAGTTTCCGATACCGACATTCGCCGCTTTGCTGACCTGCAAACTGCCCTGACCAAACGTCTGGATCACTTCGCCGCTCACGGCTGTAAAGTGTCTGACCACGCGCTGGATGTGGTGATGTTTGCTGAAGCGAACGAAGCGGAACTGGACAGCATTCTGGCGCGCCGTCTGGCTGGCGAAACCCTGAGCGAGCACGAAGTGGCGCAGTTCAAAACTGCGGTACTGGTGTTCCTTGGTGCCGAATATGCACGTCGCGGCTGGGTACAGCAGTACCACATTGGCGCGCTGCGTAATAACAACCTGCGTCAGTTCAAACTGCTGGGGCCGGATGTAGGCTTTGACTCCATCAACGACCGTCCGATGGCGGAAGAGCTGTCTAAGTTGCTGAGCAAGCAGAATGAAGAAAACCTGCTGCCGAAAACCATTCTGTACTGCCTGAACCCGCGCGATAACGAAGTGCTGGGCACCATGATCGGTAACTTCCAGGGCGAAGGTATGCCGGGCAAAATGCAGTTCGGTTCCGGCTGGTGGTTTAACGATCAGAAAGACGGTATGGAACGTCAGATGACCCAACTGGCGCAGCTCGGTCTGCTGAGCCGCTTTGTCGGTATGCTGACTGACAGCCGTAGCTTCCTGTCATACACCCGTCACGAATACTTCCGCCGCATTCTGTGCCAGATGATCGGTCGCTGGGTGGAAGCGGGCGAAGCACCGGCGGACATCAACCTGCTGGGCGAGATGGTGAAAAATATTTGCTTTAACAATGCGCGTGACTACTTCGCCATTGAACTGAACTAAGGTCTGGGGTTGATATGCAATACATCAAGATCCATGCGCTGGATAACGTCGCGGTCGCTTTAGCAGATTTGGCTGAAGGCACAGAAGTCAGTGTCGATAACCAGACTGTTACGCTGCGCCAGGATGTTGCTCGTGGACATAAATTTGCGTTAACGGATATCGCAAAAGGGGCCAATGTCATCAAATATGGCCTGCCGATTGGTTATGCATTGGCGGATATTGCGGCAGGTGTTCACGTTCACGCCCACAATACGCGCACGAATCTGAGCGATCTGGATCAGTATCGCTATCAACCTGATTTTCAGGATCTGCCTGCGCAAGCGGCAGATCGTGAAGTGCAGATCTATCGTCGCGCTAACGGCGATGTCGGGGTGCGTAATGAGCTGTGGATCCTGCCAACCGTGGGCTGTGTCAACGGCATCGCGCGGCAGATCCAGAACCGTTTTCTGAAAGAGACCAACAACGCCGAAGGTACTGACGGCGTGTTCCTCTTCAGCCACACCTACGGCTGCTCACAGCTGGGCGACGATCACATTAATACCCGCACCATGCTGCAAAACATGGTGCGCCACCCGAACGCAGGCGCAGTGCTGGTGATTGGTCTGGGCTGTGAAAACAACCAGGTTGCCGCATTCCGTGAAACGCTGGGCGATATCGATCCTGAACGCGTTCATTTCATGATCTGCCAACAGCAGGATGATGAGATCGAAGCCGGAATCGAGCATTTGCATCAGCTGTATAACGTGATGCGCAACGATAAACGCGAGCCAGGCAAACTCAGCGAACTGAAGTTTGGTCTGGAGTGCGGTGGTTCTGACGGTCTTTCTGGTATTACTGCTAACCCGATGCTGGGGCGTTTCTCTGACTACGTGATTGCTAACGGCGGTACTACCGTACTGACCGAAGTGCCGGAGATGTTTGGCGCAGAGCAGTTGCTGATGGACCATTGCCGCGACGAAGCAACGTTTGAAAAACTGGTCACCATGGTCAACGACTTCAAACAGTACTTTATTGCCCATGATCAGCCGATCTATGAAAACCCATCGCCGGGGAACAAAGCGGGCGGTATCACCACGCTGGAAGACAAATCACTTGGCTGTACCCAGAAAGCGGGTTCCAGCGTCGTGGTTGACGTGCTGCGTTACGGCGAGCGTCTGAAAACGCCAGGGCTGAACTTGTTAAGTGCGCCGGGTAACGATGCCGTAGCGACCAGCGCCCTGGCGGGTGCGGGCTGCCATATGGTGCTGTTCAGTACTGGTCGTGGCACGCCGTATGGTGGATTTGTGCCGACGGTGAAAATCGCCACCAACAGTGAACTGGCGGCGAAGAAAAAACACTGGATCGACTTTGACGCGGGTCAGTTGATCCACGGTAAAGCGATGCCGCAGTTGCTGGAAGAATTTATCGACACCATCGTTGAGTTTGCCAACGGTAAGCAAACCTGTAACGAGCGTAACGACTTCCGCGAACTGGCGATCTTCAAAAGCGGCGTAACGCTATAAAGTCGAAATGAGTTGTTAATAAAAAACGGCGTTTCATAATGTGAAGCGCCGTTTGCTTTTCCATACCTGCTAAGGATTTATCATGACCGCGTATTGGCTGGCCCAGGGCGTGGGTGTCATCGCCTTTCTGATTGGTATCACAACATTTTTCAATCGTGACGAACGTCGCTTCAAAAAGCAGCTTTCGGTCTATAGCGCCGTTATTGGCGTACATTTTTTTCTTCTGGGCACCTATCCCGCTGGTGCCAGTGCCATCCTTAATGCCATTCGTACATTGATTACCTTACGCACGCGCAGCTTATGGGTAATGGCGATTTTTATTGTGCTGACTGGCGGAATTGGCCTCGCGAAGTTCCATCATCCTGTCGAACTATTGCCGGTTATCGGCACGATTGTCAGTACCTGGGCGCTATTCTGCTGTAAAGGGCTGACCATGCGCTGCGTAATGTGGTTTTCAACGTGTTGCTGGGTGATTCACAACTTCTGGGCGGGGTCGATAGGCGGCACGATGATTGAGGGTAGTTTTCTGCTTATGAATGGCCTGAATATCATTCGTTTCTGGCGGATGCAGAAAAGGGGAATTGATCCGTTTAAAGTTGAGAAAACCCCTTCCGCCGTAGACGAAAGGGGTTAAACAATTAATTACGCAGGGCGCTATTTGCCAGACGATCGTCTTCTGCCTGGCAAGCTGCCGCAGTGAACAGCACGTCAGTTGAAGAGTTCAGCGCGGTTTCGCAAGAGTCCTGCAATACGCCGATGATAAAGCCGACGGCAACCACCTGCATGGCGATATCGTTCGAAATACCGAACATATTACAGGCCAGTGGGATCAGCAGCAGAGCCACCCCCCCGCCACGCCGGATGCGCCACAGGCACACAGAGAAGCCACCACGCTCAACAGCAGCGCCGTGGGCAGATCGACCGGAATACCCAGCGTATTAACCGCAGCCAGCGTCAACACGGTAATAGTGATTGCTGCGCCCGCCATATTGATGGTGGCTCCCAGCGGAATAGAAACGGAATAGGTATCGCGATCCAGATTCAGCTTTTCACACAGCGCCATATTCACCGGAATGTTCGCTGCAGAGCTGCGGGTGAAGAAGGCATACACACCGCTTTCGCGCAGGCACAGCAGCACCAGCGGGAACGGGTTACGACGAATTTTCCACCACACCAGCAATGGGTTAACCACCAGCGCCACCAGTAACATACAGCCAACCAGCACGACCAGCAGTTGCGCGTAGCCCCACAGTGTGGAGAAACCGGTGGTTGCCAGGGTAGAAGAAACCAGCCCAAAAATACCAATCGGTGCGAAGCGAATGACCAGTTTCACCATAAAGGTAACGGCATTCGACATATCGTTAACCAGGTTTTTGGTGGTCTCGTTACCGTGACGCAGTGCGAAGCCGAGGCCGATCGCCCACACCAGAATCCCGATGTAGTTACCTTTCAGCAGCGCGTCGATGGGGTTGGAAACCATGCTCATTACCAGCCCGCGCATCACTTCGACAATGCCTGACGGCGGCGAAATATCACCCGCGCTACTGGATAAATGCAGGGTAGAAGGGAAGGCAAAGCTGAAGACTACTGCGGCCAGAGCAGCAGAGAAGGTGCCCAGTAGATAGAGGAACAAAATAGGGCGGATATTGGTTTTCTGCCCGTGCTGGTGGTTAGCAATAGATGCCATCACCAGCATCAACACCAGGATGGGGGCAACGGCTTTCAGTGCGCCGACGAACAAAGTACCTAACAGACCAACAGCTTCCGCCGCGGGTTTTGAGATCCATGCCAGAAGAATCCCCAGAACAAGGCCGACCAGGATTTGTTTTACCAGGCTGCCATGAGCCAGACGCCGGAATAGCCCCGGTGAACGTTGCGTAGTCATTTTTCGATCCTTTCATTGTGTTGTCGCACATCCCTGGTGCGTTCTGTCGACGCATCTTTCAGGATGTAACAAAGTGTTTGCAAGGTCGAGTATAAGGAAAGTTACAGCTTCGGGAAGCGAAAAATGCTGGATTTTAAAGAGAGGTCATATTTTGAAACTTAATGGTTACATTTCTTTGACATAAAAATAAAGCCAACGTGCGGCTTCCAGACTGATGACAACATCAAAAAAAGGACTCGGTCAGTCCCCTCGCCCCGTTTGGGGAGAGGGTTAGGGTGAGGGGAACAGGCCAGCATCGGTGCGAAAAATTACCCTCACCCCGACCCTCTCCCTGGAAGGGAGAGGGAGAAAACGGTGCTCATGTTAATGACAGGGTACACGGCTTAGGCAGATTAAAAATTATCCACCCCGCTGCTTATCATGCCGATAATTCACCCAGGCGTTGATAATAAACGTCATCACCAGAATGCCAAACACCACGCCCAGCGAGACGGCGATTGGAATATGGTAGAAGTCGACAATCAGCATCTTGATACCGATAAACACCAGAATCACCGCCAGGCCATATTTGAGCATCGAGAAACGCTCTGCTACGCCCGCCAGCAGGAAATACATCGCACGCAGGCCGAGGATCGCAAACAGGTTTGAGGTCAGCACAATGAACGGGTCAGTGGTCACGGCGAAGATAGCCGGAATGCTATCCACGGCGAAAATCACGTCGCTCAATTCCACCAGAATCAGTACCAGCATCAGCGGTGTGGCGTACAGCAATCCATTCTTACGCACAAAGAAATGCTCGTTGTCGATGGTGTCGGTCATGCGCAAATGACCGCGTAGCCAGCGCACCAGCGGCTTGTCGCCAATGCCTGATTCATCTTCATGGGCGAGCGCCATCTTCACGCCGGTAAACAGCAGGAAGGCACCGAAGATATACAGGATCCAGTCGAACTGCGAAATTAGCCAGCTGCCAGTGAAGATCATGATGGTACGCAGAACAATCGCCCCGAGCACGCCATACACCAGCACGCGGCGTTGTAATGCCGCCGGAACAGAGAAATAGCTGAACAACATCAGCCAGACAAAGACGTTATCGACCGCCAGCGATTTCTCAATCAGATAACCTGTGAGAAAGGCCAGTGCCTGTGGATCGGCAACGGCGCGACCTTCGGTTTGCACCAGATACCACCAGAAAGCGGCGTTAAACAGTAACGACAGCGTCACCCAGACCAGCGACCAGGCCGCAGCCTGTTTCATGGTCATGGCATGTGCCCCACGACGCCCCTGCAACAACAGGTCGATAGCCAGCATAATGGCGACAACAACAGCGAATCCGCCCCATAGCAACGGCGTGCCGACAGTATTCATAGAAGTTCCTTACACATAAAAAAACGGCCAACGTCGGAAGACGTCAGCCGCTGCTTTTTATGCATAGACCTCGCCTTCCGGCAAGGTCTCACTTACAACAAAAAAGGAATACGTCTGCGTATTCCTTTCGGGTTGCCCGGTGACCGGATGTGTTTTTTCACACATCGTAATGACGATCGACCGGCAATGAAGTTACTCCCCTTTGCAGGTAACAAAGTATGACAGACCATTCAGCCAGTCAATGGTCTGTTACATACCTTTTACACTGTTTTACTTTGGCAATTATAGTTTTACGCTATCTGCCGGAAAAATCACCCCAGTCTGGCGGCGGATCTCGGTCAGCAGTTTGGCGGTGATGCGACTGACCGCCAGCCCTGGATGATCCACCAGATGCTCATCCACCAGGGTAGCGAACAGCTCTGCTTCGTAGAGCATGGTATTAATATGCTGCGGCTGGGTGAGATCCTGCATTTGGCTGCCACGCGGCACGAAGCACACTTTCTGGCATTCAGACAGTTTTTCAATCACCAGCGATCCTGCTTCGCCCTGAATCTCGCTCGCCAGGACAGAATCACTGACTTTTGAGTGCTGCAAGGTGACGCTGAAATCACCGTAATCCATCACCACCACGCCCTGGGCGTCAACGCCGCTTGCCAGCAAACTGGCGGTTGCCTGCACGCTTTTCGGCTCACCAAATAACGCCACCGCCGACGCCAGACAGTAAAAACCGATATCCATAATTGAACCGTTAGAGAATGCCGGATTAAAGGTGTTGGGATTCTCACCATCCAGGTAACGTTGATACCGCGAGGAATACTGGCAATAGTTGAAAAAGACTTTCCGCAGTTTGCCGACTTTCGGCAGCGCCTGGCGCAACAAATGAAAGTTCGGCAGGCAGGCGGTTTTAAATGCCTCAAACAGCACCACCTGATTTTCCCGCGCACAGGCAATGGCGGCATCCACTTCCGCCAGATTCGACGCCAGCGGTTTCTCGCAAATCACATTAATTTTATGGCTAAGGAAAAGTTGTGTCTGGGAAAAATGCAGGGAATTCGGGCTGGCAATATACACCGCGTCAATGGCATCGCTTTCCGCCATCGCTTCCAGCGAGGTAAACAGATGCTCGACAGAAAAATCATTGGCGAAGTGCTGGGCCTGTTCAAGGCTGCGGGAATATACGGCGGTTAACTTGTATTTACCGCTCTCATGGGCGGCCTCGACGAACTGGCGAGTGATCCAGTTCGTACCAATCACAGCGAAACGTATCATAACGCGTGGATACTCCATAAAGGGATTCTGTCGTCAATGTAGCACGCCTTTTTCATCTTCGACGTGCGCAGATACGCATTATTTCTGCGCCGGACAGCCATGCTCACTAAACGGCCCAATCATGACCGAAGGCCCGAGATATTTCGGCTGGCGATGGAGGATTTTGGCGTCAATCACGGCGCTGACACGAGCGAGTTTCTCCCGCAGTTGAGTATAAAAACCGTGCTTCATATTGAGGTCTGGCGCGTTAAAACCGATAGCGTCGATGCCGTACTGTTTTGCCAGCCAGATGGCGCGTTGATTATGAAATTCTTGCGAGATAATGGTGATATGGTTTTCACCAAAAACCTTTTTGGCACGCACTACCGAATCCAGCGTTGAGAATCCGGCATAGTCGCAGAAGATCACTTTTGCTGGTACGCCTTTAGCGATCAAAGCCTGCTGCATACCTGATGCTTCATCGTAATTTTTACGTCCGTTATCGCCACTTACCAGCAGCCATTTCACTTTTCCGGCGTGGTACAACGCTGCTGCGGTATCAATACGTCGGGTAAAGTAGCGATTACCCGGCCTCGCCCCCAGCAATAAACCCACGTTACGCGCCGGAACGGCGTTGACATCGCTCCAGGTCAGCTGTTTGCTGGCGTTGACCATTACGCGATCGGCGATAAGGATGGTCGCTCCTGCCACAAGTAACAGTAAGCAGGCAATCTTTAGAGTCCGGCGAGAAAAACAAATACGGAGAAGAAGGCGGGCAAATGCGCGCAGCATGGTCGTTATCCTTAACGAAAGGGGGGAGGTCGATTTTAGGCGCTAAAGAAAGAAAAGATAACGCCTGACATCATTTTCAGATTTTGTTCTGCCCAAGCGACAACTGCGTTAGCCACAGTCGGGTGTCGAACTCAAGCTGGTGGTACTGGGGTTCCATATGACAACACAACTGGTAAAACGCTTTGTTATGCTCTTTCTCCTTCAGGTGCGCCAGCTCGTGCACCACGATCATGCGCAAAAACGGTTCCGGCGCGTTGCGAAACACGGTAGCGACGCGGATCTCCACCTTTGCTTTCAGCTTGCCGCCCTGCACACGAGAAACAGCGGTATGTAACCCGAGCGCGTTTTTTAGCACATGGATCTTATTGTCATACATCACTTTATTGATCGGCGGGGCATTACGCAGAAACTGATTTTTCAGATCCTGAGTATATTGCCAGAGGGCTTTATCGGTGGCGTAGTCGTGTGTTCCCGGATAGCGTTTTGCCAGCACATCGCCCAGACGCTGTTCGTTAATCAGTGTTCGCACCTGGGAAAGTAGCTGCTCGGGATAACCCTGAAGATAAGTAAGATTGCTCATAACCGCCCACGAAAAAGAGAAAAAGGGTATACTCACGCACCCTTTTCAGGGGCAATGTCGAAATTTTATCATTCAGGAGGGCCGATGAGCCACTTAGACAACGGTTTCCGTTCACTGACACTACAACGTTTTCCGGCGACGGATGACGTTAACCCGCTACAGGCGTGGGAAGCGGCGGATGAATATTTGCTGCAACAGTTGGACGACACAGAAATCCGCGGCCCGGTGTTGATCCTGAATGATGCCTTTGGTGCGTTAAGCTGCGCACTGGCGGAACATAAGCCGTACAGCATTGGCGACTCATACATCAGTGAACTGGCGACGCGCGAGAATTTACGCCTCAACGGGATTGATGAGTCGAGCGTGAAGTTTCTCGACAGCACCGCCGACTACCCGCAACAGCCGGGTGTGGTGCTGATCAAAGTGCCGAAAACACTGGCATTGCTGGAACAGCAACTGCGTGCGCTGCGCAAAGTGGTCACGTCGGATACACGTATTATTGCCGGTGCCAAGGCCCGTGACATTCACACTTCCACGCTGGAACTGTTCGAAAAAGTGCTCGGCCCAACCACCACCACGCTGGCATGGAAAAAAGCGCGCCTGATTAATTGCACTTTCAATGAACCGCAGCTGGCCGATGCGCCGCAGACCGTTAGCTGGAAGCTGGAAGGTACTGACTGGACTATCCACAACCATGCGAATGTCTTCTCCCGCACCGGGCTTGATATCGGCGCGCGCTTCTTTATGCAACATCTGCCAGAGAATCTCGAAGGGGAGATTGTCGATCTCGGTTGCGGTAATGGCGTTATTGGTCTGACGCTGCTTGATAAAAACCCGCAGGCGAAAGTGGTGTTTGTCGATGAATCGCCGATGGCGGTTGCTTCCAGCCGTTTGAACGTTGAAACCAACATGCCAGAGGCGTTGGATCGCTGCGAGTTTATGATCAACAACGCGCTCTCCGGCGTGGAGCCTTTCCGCTTTAATGCTGTGCTCTGCAACCCGCCGTTTCACCAACAACATGCGCTGACCGATAACGTCGCCTGGGAGATGTTCCACCACGCCCGCCGCTGCCTGAAAATCAACGGCGAGCTGTATATCGTTGCCAACCGTCACCTGGATTACTTCCATAAACTGAAGAAGATTTTCGGCAACTGCACCACTATTGCGACGAATAATAAATTTGTGGTACTGAAAGCGGTGAAGCTGGGACGTCGTCGGTAAGATTGGGAGTTACCTGCCGGATGCGGCGTAAACGCCTTATCCGGCCTACGTTCAGCACGTTACTCCAGGCCGGATAAGACGCGGCAAGCGTCGCATCCGGCAATGTCTGCCCAGTTCTGGAATCGCGCTTCCATAAAACAAAAAATCCCTGTCACCATCGTCTACATTCTCTTGTTTAGCGTTTTTCTACGTTTATTCTTCCGTCACACAGATAAATTCATCCGTTGCCAATCTGGCAACGGATGTTATCATATTGCCAATTTGTCAACGGACGTGATGAAGAATGCACCTGATAACTCAAAAAGCATTGAAAGATGCTGCGGAAAAATACCCGCAACATAAAACGGAGTTGGTGGCTCTGGGGAACACGATTGCTAAGGGATATTTCAAAAAACCTGAGTCATTAAAAGCAGTATTCCCATCTCTGGATAACTTCAAATATCTGGATAAGCATTATGTTTTCAATGTTGGGGGCAATGAATTACGTGTTGTAGCAATGGTCTTTTTTGAATCGCAAAAGTGCTACATACGTGAAGTTATGACGCATAAAGAATACGATTTCTTTACCGCTGTTCATCGTACTAAGGGGAAAAAATGATTGCGATTGCCGACATCTTGCAAGCAGGAGAAAAGCTAACTGCTGTGGCACCTTTTCTGGCGGGTATTCAGAACGAGGAACAATACACCCAGGCGCTGGAACTGGTAGATCATCTGCTGCTCAACGATCCTGAAAACCCCTTGCTGGATCTGGTGTGTGCCAAAATAACCGCGTGGGAAGAATCAGCGCCCGAATTTGCGGAATTTAATGCCATGGCTCAAGCCATGCCTGGCGGTATAGCCGTGATTCGTACCCTTATGGATCAATATGGTTTAACCCTTTCCGATCTGCCGGAAATTGGCAGTAAATCTATGGTGTCACGCGTTTTGAGCGGGAAGAGGAAATTAACGCTGGAACACGCTAAAAAATTGGCAACGCGATTCGGCATTTCTCCCGCCTTGTTTATTGATTAACGCGACGTGCCGGATGCGTTGCATCCGGCGCTTCAAATAACGATTTAAATCTCCAGCGCCAGCCGTGTTCCCTGGGCAATTGCCCGTCGTGCGTCCAGCTCCATAGCCACATCGCAGCCGCCAATTAAATGCACCGTTTTCCCGCTATCAATCAGCGGTTGCGCCAGCGCGCGGTTTGGCTCTTGCCCTGCGCAGATCACCACATTGTCCACTGCTAATACCTGCGTTTCGCCGTTGATCACCACATGCAGCCCGTCATCGTCAATCTTCTGATAACTTACGCCTGGGATCATTTTCACACCCCGCGAGAGCAGGGTGGTGCGATGGATCCAGCCGGTGGTTTTGCCTAACCCCTGTCCTGGTTTGCTGGCTTTGCGCTGGAGCATCACAATCTGCCGTGGGCTACGGGGGATCTGCATTCCCTGCGGGCTTAAGCCACCAGCCTGTTGTAGGCTACTGTCGATCCCCCATTCATTACAGAACCCGGCGATATTCTGGCTGGTGGATTCGCCCGGCTGACTTAAATACATCGCCGTATCAAAACCAATCCCGCCACAACCGATGATGGCAACTTTGTTGCCAACCGGCGCTTTGTCGCGCAGTACATCGAGATAACTCAATACCTTCGGATGATCGATCCCGTCGATGGGCGGAGTGCGCGGCACGATCCCACTGGCGAGGATCGTTTCATCGAAAGCCTGTAACTGATCCGCCGTCACGGTGTGATTGAGTTTTAGCGTCACGCCCGTCACTTCGATCATCCGGCGGTAATAGCGCAGCGTTTCGTAAAACTCCTCTTTGCCGGGGATCTGTTTGGCGATATTAAACTGCCCGCCAATCTCGCTATGAGCGTCAAACAATGTTACCTGATGCCCACGCGCCGCCGCGTTAATGGCAAACGCCAGCCCAGCAGGTCCCGCACCGACCACCGCCAGATTTTTTTTCTGCACGGCGGGAAGGATTGGCATTTTGGTTTCGTGGCAGGCGCGAGGATTCACCAGGCACGAGGTGACTTTGCCAACGAAGATTTGATCGAGACAGGCCTGATTGCAGCCAATACAAGTGTTGATCTCATCGGCTCGTCCCGATTGCGCTTTTGACAGCAGCTCCGCATCAGCAAGAAACGGTCGCGCCATCGATACCATATCGGCATCGCCGCGCGAGAGAATATCGTCGGCAACCTGCGGATCGTTAATCCGGTTGGTGGTTACCAGCGGCAGCGAGACGTGGCCTTTCAGTTTGCGCGTGACCCAGCTAAATGCGCCGCGCGGCACGGGCGTGGCAATGGTCGGAATACGTGCTTCATGCCAGCCAATGCCGGTGTTGATAATGGTCGCGCCCGCCGCTTCAATGGCCTGCGCCAGCTCTACCGTTTCGGCAAAAGTCCCGCCGTCTTCGACCAGGTCGAGCATCGACAGTCGGTAGATAATAATGAAGTCGTTGCCGACGCGTTCGCGCACCGCACGCACTACTTCTACGGCAAATCGCATCCGGTTGCGGTAATCGCCGCCCCACTGGTCACTACGCTGATTGGTGCGCAGCGTCAGAAATTCGTTGATCAAATACCCTTCGGAACCCATCACCTCTACACCGTCGTATCCTGCCTCCCGCGCCAGTTGCGCGCAGCGGGCGAAATTGTCGATCAGTTGCAGGATCTCTTCATGGCTTAACTCATGGGGCACGAAACGGTTGATGGGGGCCTGCAATGCGGACGGGGCGACCAGATGCGGTTGGTAGCTGTAGCGCCCGGTATGCAAAATTTGCAGGGCTATTTTGCCGCCTTCCTGATGTACCGCTTCGGTAATGGTGCGATGGTGTGGGATCTGGCTGGCGTCGTTGAGCATTGCGCCACCTTCCATGCCAACGCCTGTTAAATCTGGTGCAATGCCGCCGCTGACAATCAGCGCCACGCCGTGACGGGCGCGTTCGGCATAAAACGCTGCCAGCCGCTCGGCACCGTCCGGGTATTCCTCCAGCCCGGTGTGCATTGAGCCCATCAACACGCGGTTTTTTAACGTGGTAAAACCTAAATCCAGCGGGGCGAACAGCGACGGGTAGCTCATAAAATTGTCCAGTATGTAAAATAATTGTTATGTGGTCGGATGAGTTCTAATTTAGCCGTCGCCGGAGAAAAGGGAAAAGGGGAGTGCGGGGTTTGTGATGGGATTCAAAAAGAATACGCCCGGTGATAACGCCGGATGCGACGCTTGTCGCGTTTTATCCAGGTTACGGAATTGCACATGTAGGGCGGATAAGGCGTCCACGCCGCATCCGCCAGTGGCGCGGTGCAGATGCCGGATGCGACGCTTGTCGCGTCTTATCCGACCTACGGGAACACACATGTAGGGCGGATAAGGCGTTCACGCCGCATCCGCCAGTGGCGCGGTGCAGTTGCCGGATGCAACGCTTGCCGCGTTTTATCCGGCCAGGAGGATTGCACATGTAGGGCGGATAAGGCGTTTACGCCGCATCCGCCAGCAGTTGCAAATTATTGCTTACGGAAAAAATCGTTATACAACATATACAAATGCGCGGCACTCCAGGAGAAATTTGGTGCGCCTTGCTGTGCGCCTGTCAGCGGGTTGTAATTTTCCTGAATTGGTCCATCGGCGGTTAACCCTTTGGCGTGCCGGAAGAACGTATCCGCCAGCTTCAGGGCATCATCACGATAACCGTAACGCTCCATCCCTTTCAGACCAAACCAGAACTGATCCACCCATACGCGCCCACGCCAGTAGATATCAGCGCCAAAAGCCGGATTGGTTAACGCCGCCGTTCCCAGCGGGACAAAGGTGTTGAACTCTTTAGGATCGAGCATCACCTTCACCACCGCGTCGGCATTGGCCTGCGTTGCCGCACCGTTAAACAGCGGCGACCAGCCTTCCGGCCCTTTACCGCGCTCAACAATCGGTTTGCCCGCGCAGCCGTTCGCCAGTGGTTTATCTTCAATACGTACGTCATAGTAGAACTGGGTAGTCGGGTCGAACATACAGGTGTTGATGTAGTCCGCGAGCTGCTGTGCCAACTGGCGATAGCGTTTGGCCTCTTCTGGCTTACCGAGGATGGTTGCCATCTCCGCCAGATAATGGTTATCGCTGTACATATAGCTGGCCTGATCCACCGACTCCTGCAATAGCGAGTAGCCCAGCAACGTTCCGTCCTGACTGCGGTTTTCGGCGAATTTCACCGTCCAGTCGCTACGTTTGCCGCCATTAGCGACATATTTATCCAACTGTTCTTTGTCGATAAACCCAAAGACGGCGGCATCATCACGCCCCGATTCCCACGATGCAGCAACCTGTGCCGGAATTTCCAGACTGTCGTACTGGCCTTTCTCCACCACGCGGGCGTAGTTGTTCAGCCCAGACTGCGTCTCTTCTTTATCGCCTTTTTTCACCGTAAACAGCATCTCGCCGCTCTCAGTGTTGTGGGCTTTGTCGCGGGTCGCGCCATATTCCGGCACGCCGTTGCCGTTGTGATCGCGGTTACGTAACCACCAGTCGTGATAGGCCACCAGTTTCGGGTACATCTCTGCCACCCAGGTTTTATCTTGGGTGACGTTATACACTTCCATCACCGACCAGGCGGCAAGGCTGGGTTTGGTATTACGTTCGTTCCAGTTGCCGCCATCGCCACCACGCTCGGGGCTAAGGTTCCACGCTATCAGGTCGGGGACAAAGCCCACATCCTGCGGACGCACGCTATCGCCAGGCTGGATCTGCCAGGAGAAGACCGCGCGGATATTCTCTTTGGCGATGTCCGGATTGAAATGCGCCATCGCAAACGCCTGCTTCCAGGTATCCCACGGCCAGGTCTGATTGCCGGAGAACCAGCGCCCGGTCACCGACGGTGTAACGGTGTTAAATTTCACCGCACCGCCCGGTGAGCGCCAGTTACCGTTGAGCGTTTCGATCGCTTTCACCGCGACGCGCGTCTGTTCCGGCGTCGCATCCGGATTGGTTAACCCTTTCTTCAGGTATTCTTCCCAGCGTTGCTGCGAGGCGGTGAGATAAAACGCCGGACGCGCCAGAATATCGCGGATCTGCATTTGCTCTTTGCTAACTTCCTGAGCGGTCAGCAGATGGGAATAGGTGGTGTAGAGCGTGGTCGAACCGTTGATATGCGCCTTACTGGTAAAGCGATTACCGTTGATTTCAGTCTGCACCGGCAGGGATTTATGCACCTGATATTCCGATTCGCCGGAGGTCAGCAGATCCCAGGTGGCGCGCACTTTGCCAAAGGTGACTTTCAGGCCATCACGGGTGGCGCTGATTTTGCGCTGATAGTCAGGGTATTCGCCAGCAATGGTTTTATCGGAAAGCGGTTTCCCTTCTTTCGCTTCCAGTTTTTCCAGCAGTTCGCCGTCCCACACCAGATCCAGCGGTTTATTGCTGGTGATTTTGGTTTCCAGTAGTGACGTGCGCGGCGTGGCGAAGCGCAGAGTCATTTCGACTTGCACATCTTTTGCTGTCAGTTTTTGCACCAGCGCACCGGGAATACTGTATGCCTCCAGCGTAAAGTCGACTTTCTTGCCGTCCTGCCAGACGGTCAGGCGGTCGAAATTGCTGGCCATAAAGTTGATGTACTCTTCCGTCAGCAGCGCAACGCCCGGAAAGCCGCCCATGGTGTTAGGGCCGTCTGGCAACAGATGACCATGCCAGGCTCCGAGATCGAAAAACGGATTAAAACGCTGGTGATCGTCGTAATCGTAATCCTTCATGTACTGCGGCGCGCCAGTACGGTTAATCACGTTTTTATAATTGTCGGCGTTAGCGGCATGGGCGGAAAAACTTATCAGCAGAGCGCAGGTTACTGGCGTTAAAATAGTTTTTATTTTCATGAAATTACAGTCCTTATTACCAGTAGAAATATTGCATCAGGAAGATTTGGTCGCTGGGATCGTGAGAGGCATTTTTCATGTAGAAGCGGCTATCAAAAGCCGTGGCGAAACGTCCGCCGCCGTATTCGTACCAGATACCAAACTGCATGAAAGAGGTGGTTTCATCGTCAGCGTGGTCAGGGCGATGTTTGGCGTAGGTGTAAGCGGTGGAGAGATAAACGCCCTTTAACGCTTCATACATGGCGCTCACCATCATCCCACTTTCACTTCCCGGTACGTCCAGCCCGTCGGCGCGTCCGGTATGGTGCCAGGCGCGAGCGGCAAAGTTAGGAGTTAGCAGGCCCGTGAGATAGAGCTGTCCTGTGCCGTCGGTGATTTCCAGACCGTTCATCCAGGTGATGCCTTCGGCAAGGTCATACTGGATGTAACCGTTCATCATTGCCGGATAGGTGTATTTGTCGTCATAGCGATCGTATTTGCCAAAATGTAGCCAGGCTTTGCTTTCATCATGATGTCCGGCAGGAGTCGCGGTGACGCTATAACGAAAGTTGCCGCTTAAGTTCTGTACCTTCAGCGCAGTCATAATGTCGCGGGTATTGGGAATGACGTAGCCCAGATCGGGGGTGAAATCGCCCCACCATTGCAGGTCATCCAGCGAGGAATCCTGACGCAGACTGAGCATGATTTCGGTGCCATCATTGGTACGATAACCGCCATAGAAACGGTTAATTCCGCCCTCGAAACCACCCCAGCTATGGTCTGGCACCCAGGCATTGCCGTCGTGGTCGGCCTGCACGGTCCAGCCTTCGCCGTAAATCAGGCCGAACCAGGAGCCGTACTTCATCTCCAGGCCACCTTCAATATAGGTACCGTCGCTGTATTTATGTTTATTCTCACCCTCTAAATCCATATATCCACCAACCCCTAATTCGCCGTAAAAACGAAATGAAGGAGAAGATGTCGAGGTAATTGCGGGTGTTTTTGTGTCGTCATGTTCTGCCGGACGTGCTTCTTCTCCTGCCGCAGAAAAGGCGTAGCAAAACGGCAGAGCAAGTAATGCTCTGCATGGTGCAGTGATTAATTTCATTGTGTTAATCCATGAGCTAAAGAAAAAGTACAGCCTTTTATCGTTGTAATTATAAAAATATAAAGGCAGAAACTATTTTCCCTCTCCTCATCCAGGGAAGAGGGAAAATGCCTGCTCATTTTTTATTATTCTGCTTAATCAACATTGCTGGCTGGCGTCGCTTCAATATGGCGCTCTTCAGCCGTTAATCCCTTTATATATTTACTGTATTTCCACCACGCAAAGCCAAGGAAGATAACAATACCGCCGACGTTATAAAAAATGATGGTCAGAATATTCGCGCCAGTCGGGAATGTCGAAGCGACAAACCCTACGGCAAATATCGCAATCAGCATTGAAACAACGATAATACCGGTGCGGCGGGAGCCCATACGGAAATCGCGTGGCAGGTGATCTAATTTGGCGCGTAAATTCAGGTAAGCCAGCATGATGAATAACGGCGGAAGCATGGACGCTGCGGCGGTCATATTAATAATAGTATTCATCAGATCCTGCACGGTATTGGAACCGAGCATCGGGATAATCATCAGCGGGATGACGATCAGGAACTGGATCCACGCTGCGCGCGCCGGAACGCCGTTTTCGTTCAGTTCGACGGTTTTCTTACCAAAGATGCCTTCCGGGATTTCGGAGAAGAAAATTTTCACCGGCGTTGCGGTCCACATCAGCAGGGAACCGAACATCGCGGTAAAGGACACCAGACCGACAAAGCGATTCATCAACGCTTCCGGTAGACCAAAATACGCCGCCATGCCGTGGAATACCTGCACCGATCCGCCGGTAAATTTCAACTCTTTGCTGCTGACGAAGACGTTAATCAGCACCGAGGAGACGGAATACAGTACGCCGATAAAAATCCCGGCGAGGATGATCACTTTAACGAACGATTTCGAACCGCCTTTGACGTCGTTAACGTACACAGCGACGGACTCCGCGCCACCTGCGGCCATAAAGATCCAGGTGGTAACGCCGAGGAACGCCCAGTTGAAGTTCGGGATCATCGCGTCAACGGTGATGGCGTCAGCAGGCTGTACGCCGCCAACCAGCGCCGTACCTGCCAGTAAAATGTAGGAGAGCGTTAACAGCAGCATCAGCGTTGAAGTGACGGAGGTAATTGGCCCCAACATTTTCGCCCCGTTGGTGGAAACCCAGGTGGAGAAGGCGAACAGCACCATACTGATAATGGTGGTGGCAACCGGCGTCATAATATATTCGTATCCGAGGAAGGCATACGAAGCATAAGCAATAACGCGCGGCAACAGTGAGGTGAAAAAGAACAGGTTTACGAACCAGTAGGTATAGGCAGTAATAAATGCCCAACGTCCGCCCAGCGAACTTTTTACCCACGCGTAGACACCGGCTTCTGAGTTTTTATTTAACGAAACAAATTCTGCGATGATCAGACAGAAGGGAATAAAATAAAAAATCGTCGCGAGGAAAAACATCGGTGCCGAGGCCAGTCCAAGCTCAATATTATTATTGATAACGTTGTTAAAGCTGTAAACGGCGGCAAAAGTCAGCGAGAGCAAGCCGAATTTGCCGATTGTATTACGTTTGGTATCAGACATAACACATCTCCGAAAATGAGTAGGGTAGCGGTGGCGGCAAACTCCTTTTGCCGCCGTAGTTGTTATTTGTTATGGAAATAACCATCTTCGATGGTGACTTTGAGAACCACTTTTTTGACCGCGTTATTGCAGATAAACCGATACGCTTCATGGATATCGCAAATAACGATTTGCCCTTCGTGGACCTCAACGGTTTCTCCGCAGCCTTTTAAATATTCACGGTCAGTTTCATCACGATAATATTCCACTACCTGTAATGTCTCTTTCGGCGCATATTCAATTTTTTGCTGCCCTTGCAGGTAGTAATGCACTTCAAAATAGCGTCGATGCCCGGTAAATAGCGCATCGGTCGCGGAGTCTGTCTCCACGCGGTAAGTCAATGAGTCACCGATGGAGTGGGCGACGCCAGGCTGAATGTTGTCGATATTTTCAATCGCTTCAACGCAGCGTTGCCACTTCTTGCCAGAGGCGTAAATCTGGCGGAACTGTTCTAAGTTATCGATGATCCTCATTGCTTATTCTCGCTGTGCAAATTCGTGGAAAAGAACCCTGCGCCGAACTCATACGACGCCAGGCTTTGCGCGGTAGCTTCTCCGCCAGAAACCGGCAGCAACGTAAAGCCGTAGCTGAAGTCACGGAACCAGACGCGCCAGGAGTCCAGCACCTCGCTGCCCCAGGAGTTGGAGCCGAGGCCAAGCAGCTGGTGATCGAGGTTCAGGGTGATGTCATCACTGCGCTGCAGCTCGTTACAGTGCTGGGCAGCGTGGATGTTTTCCTGGGTATAGTGCCAGGCGCTGAAGTTAATTGGGCGCTGCGGAACCACCAGCAGACCGTTACCGTGGCGGTTAGTCAGTGCCGTCCAGCGGACATGCTGACGGTTACCGTTGTTCTGCGGGAAGGGATAGTTCTCGAACATGGCATCGACGGTGCTGCGCCAGATATCGATGATGTTAGCCTGCTGGCTGTCGGCGTAGTTTTCGCCCGGTCCACGACCGTAATACGCCACCTGATCGTATTCGCCGTTAATTCCCATGGTGAAACCGATGCACGGAATGATGTGCGGATAGTCGCCGTAACGCTCGCCGGAAAGCGCCACGTTAACCTGGCCATCGGCAGCGATGCGCCAGATGTAGGTGCAGCGCATCCCGAAGTCAAACACCGGCGGGGCAATAACTGTGCGGCTGATGATCAGCACTTCACCATCGCTCTGTTCTACGGCAAAGTCGCGCAGATGTTCCTGCATGATCTGCAAATGATTCGGTTGCCACAGCCCTTCGTACTCCTGCTTGTGGTTGTCGATCATCGGCTTGAAGAAGTTGATCTTTGGCTCGCGAGTCAGCAGCGATTCGCCATTCACCTGCCAGGATGTCGGTTTGCCACTCATTTTTGAGAAGGTGATCGCGAAGTTGTAGCCGCGAACGGTGCAGCTCAAACGATCGTCTTCCAGCGTCAGCGGACGCGCATTATTTGGTGCGAAAGGCACTGGCTGCGCGGTGTTTTCCTTCAGCGGGAACTGATAAGTGGCGATAGGGTGTCCGGCTTCGCTGTAGCGGGTGCGGGAATCTTTGGTCACCGTAATGTTGAGGAACGCTTCGCGGGCGTCCAGCTGCGGCAGCGTGATCTGCAAGGGGGCTTCGCTGTTCGGCGCAACGTCGCGCAGTTTAATCTGCTGCGTCGCGAGCGTTTCACCTTCGGCGCGCACCTCTGCGTGCAGGGTGTAGTCATCAAGCGTGGTAAACCACAGTTTATTTTCGACTTTCAACTCGCCGCGAGTCAGATCCCGCGCGTGGATTTTTACCGGCGCGATAACCTGTTTGTACTCTTTCAGGCCCGGTCCCGGCGTCTGATCGGAATAGATCAAACCATCAAGACAGAAGTTATAGTTGTTGGGATAGTCGCCGTAGTCGCCGCCGAATTTATACCAGACATTGCCGTGGTCGTCCTGTGCCTGGATCCCGTGGTCGCACCACTCCCAGACATAATGACCCTGAATGCAATCGTGCTTATAGAAGACGTTCTGGTACTCCGTCAGCCCGCCCGGTCCGTTCCCCATCGCATGAGCATATTCACAGATGATGCGCGGCTTCGGATGCGGGTATTCACCAAACTCATTCATCAGCGGCACGCGGGTGTACATGGTGGAAATAATATCGACCACTTCAGCATCGCGATCTTCTTCGTAATGCACCAGTCGCGTGTCATCCAGCGCTTTCGCCGCATGGTACATCGCGCGGATGTTACAGCCATAGCCGGATTCATTGCCCAGCGACCAGATGATGATCGACGGATGGTTTTTCTGCGCGTGGATATGGCGAACAATGCGCTCGACGTAGACTTTTTCCCACTGCGGATCGTCGGTAATACGGCTAATATCGCCGACATTAGCAAAGCCGTGCGATTCGACGTCGGTTTCCGCCATCACAAACAGGCCGTAGATATCACACAGTTCGTAAAAACGCGGATCGTTCGGGTAGTGAGCGGTACGCACGGAGTTGATATTGTGCTGCTTCATCAACTGGAGATCTTTCTCGACGCGATCCATTCCAACGGCGCGGCCTTTGCGATGATCGTTGTCGTGACGGTTGACGCCGTGCAGCATCACATAACGGTTATTGATCCAGAACAGACCGTCGCGCACTTTGATATCACGGAAGCCAACGCGTTGTGGCACCACTTCCAGAACGTTGCCGTTGGCGTCTTTCAGCGTCATGACCAGATGGTAAAGATAAGGGGATTCTGCTGACCATTGCTGCGGCTGTTCGACAGTAAAAGCAAAGCTGGCGCTGGTCAGTTTTTCAATTGCCAAATGATCAATGGCGCTGCTGTGCACCACGCGTTCGCCATCAAACAGGGTATATTCCAGCGTCGTGACGACAGGGGAGGCGGCGAGATTTTCCAGCACCACTTCGCAGGAAAGCGTGGCATCGCAATAGGCTTCGTCAAAGTCGGTACGCACAGTGAAATCGTTAATATGCGTTAGGTGTTTTCCGACCAGATAAACATCGCGGAAGATCCCCGCTGACCACCACATATCCTGGTCTTCCACGTAGGTAGAGTCCGCCCACTGCATCACGCGCACACACAACAGGTTGTCGCCGGTTTTAACCATCGCGCTGATGTCAAACTCTGCGGTCAGGCGACTGCCCTTGCTGAAACCCACATACTGACCGTTAACATAGACTTCAAAATAGGTTTCGACGCCGTCAAATTTAATCAGCGTCTGTTTACCCTGCCAGCCGTCGCTGAGGGTGAAAATACGTTGATAGGCACCGGTTGGGTTATCGCTGGGGACAAACGGCACATCGATGGGGAACGGAAAACCTTCGTCGGTATATTGCAGTTTGCCGTGACCTTCCATTTGCCACATGGCGGGGACGGTAATATGCCCCCAGTCAGCCATTAACTCAGAGGTGAAGGCTTCTGGTACTTGCAGCGGATGGTCAAAAAAGTGGAAATTCCACTGACCGCTTAAGGGCAGAAACAGGCTGCTGGTTTCGCGGGCAAAGGTACGCGCTTGCGCAACAGAATCATATGAAAAAAAGTACGCACGCGGCGCAAGTCGGTTTTCGTGGGTGAGCTGAATGTTTTCCCAGCGATTCATAGGGCCTCCCGGTAGAGAGAAATCGGAACCATTCATGGTGATGGTAGTTTGTGTAATTGCTGGGGAGTTTAGTAAAATTTTTACTAAAAAGTAGCAGGTAAATGCATTTACTTTAACTGGATCACGAAAATAAACGGCAGCACTGTCCGGCAAAAACGATTGCCGGACAGTGTGTAAGGGGATTTAACGGGTCGTGCCGCGCAGTTTTAATTTGCTGGGAACGAAGACTAACAGCGGCAGCGCGCGACCATCGCGGGCTTTTTCATACACCAGGTTAACGCCCTGACTTCCCATCATCTCGGAATGGATGCGCACGGTGGAGAGCGGCGGAAAGGTAAATCGCGCGGTGGGGATATCGTTAACGCTGATAAGCGAAATATCCTGTGGGATGTTCAGGCCTCGTTCATGAATTGCCCGCAGTACGCCGATAGCAATGGAATCGGAAGCAACAAACAGTGCCTTCGGATAGTCTTCCCGCGCCAGCATTTGTTTTGCCAGTTCATAACCCGACGAACTGGAAAAACCGCCGCGCCAGATATCCTCTTCGCGTACCACTTGTTTCAGTCGGCCATATTCCGCAAAGGCGACCTCACGAATATCCGCCTTGCCAGGCTCATCTTCACCGCCAATAAAACCAATACGATTAACGCCCTGGTTGATATAGAAGTCGATGATTTCTTTACTGATGCGTGCCAGATCGATATCCACCGCATCGTAACCGCTGCCGGGTTCGTGAAAGTCGATAAAACAGATATTGTCGGTCAACGCGCTGGCAGCGGCGCGCAGGGCGGGCGTGGGTTTGCCGACAATTAAAATACCGGTGACGTTTTTAATGTCTGGTAAGCCGCTGTGTTCATAACAGTTGGTGAGCTCGATGCCCAGCTTTTCGCACTGGGTTTCAATGCCGTGGCGGATCGCCAGATAGTAAGGATCGTTGATCTCCAGCTCCTGCTGGTAGCTGTAGATAGCCAGAATATGGTGTTGGTTGACTGCACCTGTCTGGAGTTTACGGGCACTACTGGTCTTGTACTCCAGCTTTTCGGCGATCTCGAGAATGCGATGTTTCGTCTCTTCTTTCACATTCAATGTCGGATCGTCATTTAAGACCCTGGATACTGTCGCCAGGGATACGCCAGCTTCGATTGCGATGTCTTTTAGTGTTGCCATGTTTACCTTTTTTACTTTCCCTGATGTGCGCCCCCATTGTAGAGGAAGTGCTTATCGGGTCACCTGTTTTCAGTAAATAAAGCGCGTTTCTTTGACGCTGTAACGGTAACACAGCGGCTCACGAATGTGATCACGCCTGCATTCTCCATTTTTAGCCTACAGGATTGAGAAAAACTTTTGCTATAGTTTAGTAAAATTTTACCCTAAGGGAGGAAGCAATGGAAACCGTGGCTTACGCTGATTTTGCACGTCTGGAAATGCGCGTCGGAAAGATTGTGGAAGTGAAACGCCATGAAAACGCCGACAAGCTGTACATCGTACAGGTTGATGTGGGGCAAAAAACGCTGCAAACCGTGACCAGCCTGGTGCCGTACTACAGCGAAGAAGAGCTGATGGGGAAAACGGTGGTGGTCTTATGCAATCTGCAAAAAGCGAAAATGCGTGGTGAAACGTCGGAATGCATGCTGTTGTGTGCGGAAACCGATGACGGCAGTGAAAGCGTGCTGTTAACGCCGGAGCGGATGATGCCTGCGGGCGTACGCGTCGTATAAAAAGATCGGATGGCGACGTCGTATCGCCATCCGATTTGATATTACGCTTCTTCGACACTTACTCGCATGGCCGCCAGCGCCTTACGCGCCGCTTTGATCACCAGTTCACACTGTTCAATGGTCAGTGTCAGTGGCGGTTCAATGCGGATCGTTTTGGCGTTATTGAGCGTTCCGGCCACCAGTACGCGCTGGCGGAACATCTCGCTGGCAAAGTTATAGCCGATTTCGTTATCAACAAACTCAATCGCCATCAACATCCCTTTACCACGCGCTTCCTGTACCAGATCGGGATATTCCCGCGCCAGTTGACGGAAACCGTCCAGCAACATATCGCCTTTTTGCTCAGCCTGAGCCGGTAAGTTCTGCTCCAGCAACACATTGATGGTCGCCAGCGCCGCCGCACAGGCCAGCGGGTTGCCGCCAAAGGTGGTGGTATGCAGGAATGGGTTGTCGAACAGAACTGAAAACACCTCTTCAGTGGCGATGGTCGCGCCAATCGGCATCACGCCGCCGCCGAGCGCTTTGGCAAGGCAGAGGATATCCGGCTGTACGTTCTCATGCTCGCAGGCGAACATCTTGCCCGTGCGCCCCATGCCCGTTTGTACTTCATCGAGGATCATCAGTGCGCCGAACTCATCGCATAGCTTACGTACGGCGGTGAGATAGCCCGGCGGCGGCAGAATTACGCCACCTTCACCCTGAATCGGTTCGAGGATCACCGCAGCCACATCATCACCGGTTTTTTTGCACTCGTTAAGAGCCGTGCGCATGGCTTCGATATTGCCAAACGGCACATGACGGAAGCCCGGCAGTAACGGCATAAACGGTTTGCGGAAGGTCGATTTCGCCGTGGCCGACAGCGCGCCAAGTGATTTACCGTGGAACGCGCCGCTGGTGGCAATAAAAGTAAACTTGCCGCGCGGTGACTGGTAAGCTTTCGCCAGCTTCAGCGCTGCTTCAACGGACTCGGTGCCGCTATTACAGAAGAAGCTGTATTTCAGTTTACCGGGCGTTAGCGCAGCAAGGGTTTTCGCCAACATCGCCCGTAACGGATCGAGCAGCTCCTGGCTGTGCAGCGGTTGTTTCGCAAGTTGATTCTGTACGGCGGAAACCACAACTGGATTACGGTGCCCCACGTTGAAAATTCCAAAACCTCCCAGGCAGTCGATAAACTCCTGGCCCTGGGTGTCGACAAGCGTATTTAAACTTCCCGCTTGCCACTCTACGGCTCCGTAATCCCCGCCGGCGGTAACAGATTTGCGATACTCTAAAAACCCCGGATTGACATGCTCTTTGAAGTATTCAATCACCTCTCGGTTAAGTGCTTTCATCTCCTCATGATCCAGCGTTCGCTTCTCAATGAGATTCAGGGCGTGGGCGCTGCACGCTAAAGCCGATGCGCTCGAAGGTAACCTGTTCAAAATATGCTCCGGAGGCTCGCGTATCACATGATACCGATTTAAGTATTGCAGGGATTGCGCCACTCCGGCTGCGATCGCGAAAATCGGGATAAACACAAATTCGGTTATCATTTGTGCAATATTTAATGCTATCTGTTAACATTTGTTGTTATTTTGCACGGTTTTTGTCGGGTATGGATTTGATGATTGCTGCGCAAATGCACGTTTTCAGGGCAATAATTGCCTGATTTTTGGGCAAGATAATTAACGTTTTCGTATAGTAACAGAGTGAAAGTATTTTAAATCAAGGAATTAGATTTGTGTTTAAATCGCAAATTGCGATCTAAATCAAATTAATCGGTTAAAGATAACCGCAGCGGGGCCGACATAAACTCTGACAAGAAGTTAACAACCATATAACCTGCACAGGACGCGAACATGTCTTCTCATCCGTATGTCACCCAGCAAAATACCCCGCTGGCGGACGATACCACTCTGATGTCCACTACCGATCTGCAAAGCTATATCACTCATGCTAATGACACTTTTGTGCAGGTGAGCGGCTATACCTTGCAAGAGTTACAAGGGCAGCCGCACAACATGGTGCGTCACCCGGATATGCCAAAAGCGGCGTTTGCGGATATGTGGTTCACCCTGAAAAAAGGGGAGCCCTGGAGCGGCATCGTGAAAAATCGCCGCAAAAATGGTGACCATTATTGGGTGCGGGCCAATGCGGTACCGATGGTGCGCGAGGGAAAAATCAGTGGCTATATGTCGATTCGTACCCGGGCGACGGATGAAGAGATCGCGGCGGTGGAGCCGCTGTACAAAGCGTTGAACGCCGGACGTACCAGTAAGCGTATTCATAAAGGCCTGGTGGTGCGTAAAGGCTGGCTGGGTAAACTGCCTTCATTACCGCTTCGCTGGCGGGCGCGTGGAGTGATGACCCTGATGTTTATCTTGCTGGCGGCCATGCTTTGGTTTGTTGCTGCCCCGGTGGTGACGTATATCCTCTGTGCGTTAGTGGTATTGTTGGCAAGCGCCTGTTTTGAATGGCAGATTGTGCGCCCGATAGAAAATGTTGCCCATCAGGCACTGAAGGTGGCGACCGGAGAACGTAATAGTGTTGAGCATCTGAATCGCAGCGATGAGCTGGGGCTGACATTACGTGCGGTAGGGCAACTTGGCCTGATGTGCCGTTGGCTAATTAACGATGTCTCAAGCCAGGTGTCCAGTGTCAGAAATGGCAGTGAGACGCTGGCGAAAGGCACCGATGAACTGAACGAACATACCCAGCAGACAGTTGATAACGTTCAGCAAACGGTGGCGACCATGAACCAAATGGCGGCGTCGGTGAAACAGAACTCTGCCACGGCGTCGGCTGCCGATAAACTGTCAATCACTGCCAGTAATGCGGCAGTGCAGGGTGGGGAGGCGATGACCACGGTGATCAAGACAATGGACGATATCGCCGACAGTACCCAGCGCATTGGCACCATTACTTCGCTGATTAACGATATTGCGTTTCAGACCAATATTCTGGCCCTGAATGCGGCGGTGGAAGCGGCGCGTGCCGGCGAACAGGGCAAAGGTTTTGCAGTGGTGGCAGGGGAAGTGCGTCATTTAGCCAGCCGCAGCGCTAATGCTGCCAACGATATTCGCAAGCTGATTGATGCCAGTGCTGATAAGGTGCAATCCGGTTCGCAGCAGGTACACGCCGCCGGACGGACGATGGAAGATATTGTGGCACAGGTGAAAAACGTCACCCAGTTGATCGCCCAGATTAGCCATTCAACGCTGGAACAGGCCGATGGGCTTTCCAGCCTGACCCGTGCAGTGGATGAGCTTAACCTGATCACCCAGAAAAATGCCGAGCTGGTGGAAGAGAGTGCGCAGGTGTCGGCGATGGTGAAACACCGCGCCAGCCGACTGGAAGACGCGGTGACGGTACTGCATTAATCGGTATGCCGGATCCGGCGGTTGGAGCACAATGCCTGATGCGATGCTGGCGCATCTTATCAGGCCTGCGGGGTGTGTAGCGGGTGTAGGCCGGATAAGGCGCGTCAAGCGTCGCATCCGGCAATTGCACCGCGCCACTGGCGGATGCGGCGATTAATCCAGTTGCGTAATATCAAAAGCGGCGCGGTCGATCACCGCAATGATCTTTTTTATTTGTGCATCACTGATATCGCTCTGGTTGACGCGTAAATCCAGCACCGCTTTAAAATTATCCAGCGCCCGCTTCATTTGCGGGTTCTGGCGCAGCGCCGCGCCAACGCAACGCGCTTTGATGCGTTCTTCAATCATCTCCACCTGTTCGCGGTTTTCTTCCAGCCACTGCGCGCCTTGTTCGGTCAGCGCAATCTGCTTCTTACCTCCTTCCTCTTCGCGGATGGTAATCAGCGACTGCTCCTGCAGAAAATCCAGCGTTGGGTAGATGACGCCCGGGCTTGGGGTGTAATTCCCCTGGGTTAGATTCTCAATCGCTTTAATCAATTCGTAACCGTGGCTGTCATCGCGCGAGAGAATATCCAGAATCACCAGACGTAATTCACCGTGACCAAAGAAACGTTGCCGACGACCGCCGCCGCGACCGTGGCGACCACCGCAGCATTGACCGTGTTCATGCTGGTGACCGTGTCCGCAGTGCTCGTGTTCTGACTTCTCACCTTTGCAGCAGCCCTCATGGCGTGGCTGGCCTTCATGTTTACAACACCCTTCGTGATGATGGCTCATATCAGCCTCCTTTTGCTTAATTAGATATATCTAATTTATATCTGATATGAGCGTTCTTGCAAGTGTAAAAATGATTTTTAAACGTGGACTCATCTCACACGTAGGCCGGATAAGGCGTTCACGCCGCATCCGGCGTTGAGTAATGATGCCTGAGAAGAGGCGGTTCGTCTTATCAGACTATAGACATATCAGTTCTACAAATCGCTTGCATTTATCATGATTAACAATCATTATCATTTGCGAGTTTTATTTAGATATATCTGATTACCATCACGAAGGCGATAACAATGAATAACACCCCCCGCTACCCGCAGCGCGTTCGCAATGATCTGCGCTTCCGTGAACTGACTGTGTTACGCGTTGAGCGCATCAGCGCCGGTTTTCAGCGCATTGTCCTCGGCGGCGAGGCGCTGGACGGTTTTACATCGCGTGGCTTTGACGATCACAGCAAACTCTTCTTTCCTCAACCTGACGCTCACTTTGTGCCGCCAACGGTAACGGAAGAGGGCATCGTCTGGCCGGAAGGACCACGCCCACCGTCGCGTGACTATACGCCGCTGTATGACGAACTACGCCATGAACTGGCGATTGATTTCTTTATTCACGACGGTGGGGTCGCCAGCGGCTGGGCGATGCAGGCGCAACCGGGCGATAAACTTACGGTGGCAGGTCCGCGCGGTTCGCTGGTGGTGCCGGAAGATTACGCGTATCAGCTGTATGTCTGCGATGAATCCGGAATGCCTGCATTGCGCCGCCGCCTGGAAACGTTGAGCAAACTTGCCGTTAAACCGCAAGTTAGTGCGCTGGTTAGCGTGCGGGATAACGCCTGTCAGGATTATCTCGCGCACCTTGATGGTTTTAATATCGAATGGCTGGCACATGATGAGCAGGCGGTAGATGCGCGTCTGGCGCAGATGCAAATCCCTGCCGATGATTACTTCATCTGGATAACCGGCGAAGGTAAAGTCGTTAAGAATTTAAGCCGCCGCTTTGAAGCGGAACAGTATGACCCACAGCGGGTACGTGCAGCGGCTTACTGGCACGCAAAGTAACTGATATATAAAAAGAAAAAGGCTGACGATTTCTCGTCAGCCTTTGCTATATCTGGTGGCCCCTGCTGGACTTGAACCAGCGACCAAGCGATTATGAGTCGCCTGCTCTAACCACTGAGCTAAGGGGCCATGGTAGCGGATTATAAAGTAACTCCGTGTCGCAATCCAGCCATTACCGCGCGCCTGCTGTTTTTATAAACAATGTATTTTCAATCCGTTATACTTTTCCTGGTGATGTTAGAAAGGAGTAAATATGGTTGAGGATATTTTGGCTCCAGGGTTACGGGTCGTGTTTTGCGGTATCAACCCTGGGCTTTCATCCGCCGGGACTGGTTTTCCCTTTGCTCATCCGGCAAATCGCTTCTGGAAGGTGATATATCAGGCCGGGTTTACCGACCGTCAGTTGAAGCCGCAGGAGGCACAGCATCTGCTGGATTATCGTTGTGGCGTCACCAAACTGGTAGACCGTCCAACGGTGCAAGCCAATGAAGTTTCAAAGCAGGAGCTACACGCAGGCGGGCGTAAGCTGATTGAAAAAATTGAAGATTATCAGCCGCAGGCGTTGGCGATTCTGGGCAAACAAGCATATGAACAGGGATTCAGCCAGCGCGGTGCACAGTGGGGGAAACAAACGCTCACCATTGGTTCGACGCAGATTTGGGTGCTGCCAAATCCCAGCGGTTTAAGTCGCGTTTCACTGGAGAAACTGGTTGAAGCGTATCGCGAGCTGGACCAGGCGCTGGTAGTGCGTGGGCGATAAAAAACGCCACCGAAAAGGTGGCGTTTGTGCAGAGGGCCTAGTGCCGGGTGCGGCGTAACGCCTGATCCGGCCTACCGATTAATCGTCCAGGAAGCTACGCAGCACTTCAGAACGGCTCGGGTGACGCAGTTTGCGCAGCGCCTTCGCTTCGATCTGACGGATACGTTCGCGGGTAACGTCGAACTGTTTACCCACTTCTTCCAGCGTGTAGTCGGTGTTCATATCGATACCGAAACGCATACGCAGAACTTTTGCTTCACGCGCGGTCAGGCCAGCCAGCACGTCGTGCGTTGCCGCACGCAGGCTTTCGGTGGTCGCAGAATCCAGCGGCAGCTCGAGGGTGGTATCCTCGATGAAATCCCCCAGATGCGAATCTTCATCATCACCGATCGGCGTTTCCATGGAGATTGGCTCTTTGGCGATCTTCAGCACTTTGCGGATCTTGTCTTCCGGCATCAGCATACGTTCAGCCAGTTCTTCCGGCGTCGGTTCACGGCCCATCTCTTGCAGCATCTGGCGAGAAATACGGTTGAGCTTGTTGATGGTCTCAATCATATGCACCGGAATACGGATGGTGCGCGCCTGATCCGCGATAGAGCGGGTGATCGCCTGACGGATCCACCAGGTTGCGTAGGTGGAGAACTTGTAACCACGGCGGTATTCGAATTTATCAACCGCTTTCATCAGACCGATGTTGCCTTCCTGAATCAGGTCAAGGAACTGCAAGCCACGGTTGGTGTATTTCTTAGCGATAGAAATAACCAGACGTAAGTTCGCTTCAACCATCTCTTTCTTCGCACGGCGGGCTTTCGCTTCACCGATGGACATACGACGGTTGATATCTTTAACCTGCTCGATGGTCAGGCCGGTTTCTTCTTCAATCTGCTGCAGTTTTTGCAGGGCGCGATGCACTTCTTCAGAGACATCGTGCAGTTTTTCCGACCACGGCTTGTTCATCGCAATTGCCGCGTTGAACCAGGTATCGCTGGTTTCGTTGCCGGTAAACAGGGTAATGAAGTTTTTCTTCGGCATTTTGCACTGCTCAACGCAGAGCTTCAAACGTTCTTGCGGCACCGAGCGGAACATGCTTGAATACTTCAGACAGTTTCAGGATCTCTTCCTGAGCGGTAGCGTGACTGCGACCTTTCGCTTTGATGGTGTCACGCGTTACAACGTACTGAGCGCGTAGTTCCGCAAATTTTTCGCGAGCCAGTTCCGGGTCGATGCTGTTGTCATCATCGGCGCTGTCGTCATCGCCATCTTCTTCGTCTTCATCTTCGTCATCGTCCAGATCTTCCTGGGAAAGCTCAGAACCGACGTGAGTGGATCTGCGTCCAACAAAGCCGGTGATCAGATCGGACGCGCTTCCTGCTTCAACAACGGAGCATTGGTGATCGCTTCAGCGATGTCAATTTCGCCTTCGCGGGTCAACAGTTCAACGGTGCCCATTTCACGCATGTACATGCGTACCGGGTCAGTCGTGCGCCCGATTTCAGATTCCACGCTGGAAAGCACCTGCGCGGCGGCTTCGGCAGCATCTTCGTCCGCGGTGTTTTCAGCCAGCATCAGATCATCGGCATCCGGTGCTTCTTCCATCACCTGAATGCCCATGTCGTTGATCATTTGGATGATGTCTTCGATCTGATCTGAATCGACGATATCTTCCGGCAGATGGTCATTGACCTCGGCATAGGTCAGATAGCCTTGCTCCTTACCACGGGTGACAAGAAGTTTCAGCTGTGACTGCGGGTTTTGCTCCATAAGACGGTATCCACACTTATTTCATGAGGTTGGTGTTGGGCGATTGACCCGATATTAGTAAATAACATGAAATCCAGTGCGGCTGAGAGCAATAAGCCGTTAAATCCACGAGCGATGCTCTTCCTGGCGCAGTTCAAGCAGCGAATCAAACATATGGTTGAGTGAGTCGGTGAAGGTTTGCTCAGCAATATTCTTATCTGCTATATCGTCCCACATCGACAGTTTTTCAAGGGTGGCAGCATTATTTGTACCACGATAGTGCTCTAAAAGTTGCCCGGTGGTCAGACCTGGCTGGGAGAGACAAGTGTTGACCAGTTCTCTGAATAAGCCAAGTCCAGGGAGCTTATTTTCATCCAGATTCTCAAGCGGCGGGACCAACGTCGCTAATTCTGGATTTTGCACCAGCAACCCTATAAGTATACGCATGGTCGTGCGTTTTAGCTGCGGAACAGGGCGAGAAACGCCGCTCTCTGCCGCTTTTGGCATTAATCGTTCAAGCTGGCTGTCATCAAGTATGCCTAATTTGTTGCCTAATTCCTGACGAAGATATATTCGCATTCGCAGCGTATCAATCGCCCATGTCGATCAAGCGGCATCAGACTCAAACAGTGCGGCATCGCCTGCTCCATCCGCGCTTCAAACGCTTCTTTACCTTCTTTTCGTACTAGCGTGTCAGCTTCGGTATCAGGGTCTTCGCCATCGCCAGCGCATAAAACAGCGTAATGACGACGTATTGCGTATTGCGCCAGCGCCACCACGTCCATATAGCCTTCGACCACAAGCAGACGATTGGGTTCAGCGTTATCCTGCTGCGCTTCATAAAGACCGTAAAGGCTGGGCGCTGATATCACCGACCGCGTTTATCGCGAATGGGGAACATCACCCGCTCGCGGAAACGATCGTAACTGCGTCCCTGATCGTTAGTGACCAACATCCCCGCATCAATCAATGACTGGCGATTTTCTGGATTGCCGCCAAACCGCTTCAGGACGTTGTCCCAGCCGAAGGCAGCGCAAATATAACCTCCAATGATAAAGCGTTTGCCTCTGGTGAAAAACCGAGTCAGATCGCGTTGCCGTGCGCGCCACATCCAAAGCAGTGGTAAAACTGTTTCTCACCGTTAACGGTGAAGGACGGGGTTTTCTCGTTGTGGAATGGACAACACGCGTGGAAATTCTTGCCCTGCTTTTTCAGCTTCACACGGGCATCGATCAGATCGACGATGTCAGTGCGTGCCAGCAGATCATTAATGAATACGCGTGGGATTCGTCCAGCCATAGGCCCCGATTTTTAGCAATTCATAAACGAAAATAAGCCGCGCATTCCTTTCGGAAGCACGGCCTTACAACTACAACTCGGTCTGATCGGAGAGCAACGCTCTCGGGGAATTAGTACAGACGAGTGCGGCGTGCGTTTTCGCGAGCCAGTTTCTTCGCGTGACGTTTCACTGCAGAAGCTTTAGCGCGCTTACGTTCGGTAGTCGGTTTTTCATAGAACTCACGACGACGAACTTCCGCCAGAACACCTGCTTTTTCGCAGGAACGCTTGAAGCGACGCAGAGCTACGTCGAACGGCTCGTTTTCACGTACTTTAATTACCGGCATGTGCCTCTCACCTTTGATTAATTCGGTTTGCCGCTGGCATCAACGCCAGCTTATTTCAAAATGGTGCGGAATTTTACTGCAATTGCTGCTGCTTTGTAAAGCACCGCGGCCTTTTTTGAAAGGGACTTTTATAAGGGTGAGGAGTATACACGAGGCTTTCTCCAGGGGCGAACAAAGTTTTACATCAACCCGCATTGGTCCTACACTGCGCGGTAATAAAGCGAGGTAAAACAAGTCATGCGTGTACTGGGTATTGAAACTTCCTGCGATGAAACCGGCATCGCCATTTACGACGATGAAAAAGGTTTGTTAGCCAACCAATTGTATAGTCAGGTGAAATTGCACGCTGACTACGGCGGCGTCGTGCCTGAACTGGCCTCCCGCGATCATGTGCGTAAAACCGTACCGTTGATCCAGGCGGCGCTAAAGGAGTCTGGTTTAACGGCAAAAGACATTGATGCTGTGGCCTATACCGCAGGCCCTGGATTAGTCGGCGCGCTACTGGTTGGCGCGACCGTGGGGCGTTCTCTGGCGTTTGCCTGGGACGTTCCGGCGATCCCTGTACACCATATGGAAGGGCATCTGTTAGCGCCGATGCTGGAAGATAACCCGCCGGAATTTCCGTTTGTTGCGCTGCTTGTTTCCGGCGGTCATACGCAGTTAATCAGCGTGACTGGCATTGGTCAGTACGAGCTGCTCGGCGAGTCTATCGATGATGCCGCCGGGGAAGCGTTTGATAAAACCGCGAAGCTGCTGGGGCTGGATTATCCTGGCGGGCCGTTACTGTCGAAAATGGCGGCTCAGGGTACTGCCGGGCGCTTTGTCTTCCCGCGTCCGATGACCGACCGTCCGGGGCTGGATTTCAGCTTCTCCGGCCTGAAAACCTTCGCGGCAAATACCATTCGTGACAACGGCACCGACGACCAGACGCGTGCTGATATCGCCCGCGCCTTTGAAGATGCGGTGGTCGATACGCTGATGATTAAGTGCAAGCGGGCGCTGGATCAGACGGGCTTTAAGCGACTGGTCATGGCGGGCGGCGTGAGTGCTAACCGTACGTTACGGGCGAAGCTGGCTGAAATGATGAAAAAACGCCGCGGCGAAGTGTTCTACGCGCGTCCGGAATTTTGTACTGATAACGGCGCGATGATCGCCTATGCCGGAATGGTGCGGTTTAAAGCAGGCGCGACGGCGGATCTCGGCGTTAGCGTGCGTCCGCGCTGGCCGCTGGCGGAGTTACCGGCATTGGGTGCCGCAATGCCTTCCACGGGCATCCACAGTAAGCCGGTAATCACCAGCAATACGAGGAATATCAGCCCAAAAATCGCCCCCAGTCGCCAGTAATCCGCCGTTGGCAGATAACCACTGCCGTAGTAAATCGGACTGGGGCCGGTGGCGTATGGTGTAAGAATGCTCCCCAGACCAATTGCCGCACCAACCATCAGGCAGAACACCGGCAGCGGGATTTCCGGCATCGCCAGCGCAGCAGCAATCATCATCGGTGCGAGAGCGGAGGTATACGCCGTGGCGCTGGCGAAAAAGTAGCGCAGTAGATAAAACACCACAATCAACGCCACCATCACCATCGTTGGCGAATAACCGCTTAAGCTGCCTGCTAACAGTTTGCCAAACCAGCTAATAAAACCGGTGTTGTTGAGTCCGGTGGCGAGGGTGATAAGCGAGGCCAGCCAGAAGAAAACGTTCCACGCCGCTTTATTACTGACAATGTCGTCCCAACTGATAATGCGCAGAAGCAGCATCAGTGCCACCACGCTGTAACCGACCATCGCGGCATCGATATAATCACCGCCGAAAATCCACAGCACCAGCGCGCCTACCATCAGCCCCAGCATCCGTTTTTCACGCGAACAGAGCGGGCCCATTGCCTGCAGTTCCGTCTCTGCCCAGCGCGGCACCTGATCGCCAGACTTCAGTACCGGCGGGTACAGCACGTAAGCCAGCCAGGGAACCAGCAGAACCAGTAAAATGCTGAGCGGCAACATCCCGAGGAACCAGTCGCCCCAACTCAGCGTGGCGTGAGATGCGCTTTTCATCAGTCCAATTAACAGCAAGTTTGGTGCCATCGCCGTCAAGAAAATGGCGCTGGTCACGCAGTCGGCAACAATCCCCATCCACATGATGTACGAGCCAATGCTGCGCGAACTGCTGTCGTTTGGTTGTGATTGATAGAGCGGTGGCAGGTTACGGATGATGGGATAGATAATCCCCGCACCACGCGCCGAGTTGGACGGTGTTACAGGTGCGAGGATCAGCTCGGAGAACATCACCGCATAGCCGAGAAACAGCGTGCGATGTCCCATCTTTTTCACCAGAATCAGCGCAATGCGGCGTCCAAGCCCGGTTTTTTCATAGCCTGTGCCAAACATAAAGGCGGCGAAAATCAGCCAGATAACCGAATTAGAAAAACCGGAAACGGCCCACGAGAGGGATTTTGCAGTGAATTTAAAGCCTGGCTGAGCGAGCTGCTCCGGGCTGAACAGCAGCCAGGGAGAGAGTATGGCGATGATGGATATACCCACCATCGCCACCACGGCACCCGGCACGGGTTCGAGGATCAGTCCAACGATCACGCCAGTAAAAACGGCAAAGTAGAGCCAGGTATGGTTCTCCAGCCCTGCGGGAACCGGAAGTAGAGCAATAATGGCGATGACCGCCAGCGGCGCAAGATATCGCCACCATTCAGTGGAAGGTTTCATCGTGTTATGCCTGCGAAAAAGGAGAGGGGTGAGCCTCTCCGGGAGGGTTATTTGATGTAATGGACGTGCTCGCAGATCTCTTCCACGATGGGATCGCGGCGTTCGGCGAACAGCTTTTTGTTTTCGGCTATCAGGTTGTTGCCGTGGGTATCAATAGAGACAATCAGCGGGCCGAACTCTTTGACCCGGCAGACCCACAGTGACTCCGGCATTCCGAGCTCTGTCCAGTGCACTTCTTCAATCTCTTCCACCTGGGTTGCCGCCAGCACCGCGCAGCCTGCCGGGAAAATCACATGTAGCGCCTTGAATTTCTGGCAGCCTTCTTCGGTCAGCGGCCCCATACCACCTTTGCCAACCACCAGTTTCACGCCGGTCTGCTCAATAAATTCACGTTCAAAACTTTCCATACGCATACTGGTTGTCGGGCCGACGGAGACCATCTCCCATTTGTCGCCGTTTTTGCGCACGATGGGGCCAGCGTGGAAAATCGCTTTGCCGTTGAGATCGTAAGGGATCGGACGTTTCAGTTCGATCAAACGGCGGTGACAAACGTCGCGGCAGGTCACCAGCGTACCGGTCAGGTAGATCACATCGCCGACGCGAATATCTTGCAGATCTTCAGCTTTGATCGGGGTTGTCAGGATCTTTTTCATAACGCGCTCCCGGGTGTGAGACAGATTTTCAAAGGTGAGATCGGCATGAACCAGCAGCGTGCCGCGACGATGCGCCCAGCAGCCGGTAGAGACAGCAACGCCGATGGTTGACGGATGGCGGGCGGCAGATTCGATATGTACGCCCATCACTGAACTGTTGCCGGTCAGCCCTTGTGGACCAATCCCCAGACGGTTGAGTCCTTCTTCCAGGCGTAGCTCCAGTTCTGCCGCTTTTGGATTGGGATGGCGGCTGCCAATCGGGCGCAAAATGGCTTTACGCGAGAGTACGGCGGCGGTTTCCACCGAGGTGGCGATGCCCACGCCCACCAGTACCGGTGGACAGGCGTTTACGGCGAGGGTGGAGATATTTTCGAAGACGAATTTCACCACGCCTTCGTAGCCTTCTGACGGCATTAACACTTTCGAGCGGCCAGGTAGCGTGCAGCCGCCGCCTGCCATGTAAACTTCGATTTCCGCATCGTCATTGTCGGGGATGATGTCCCAGGTGACCCACGGTACGCCGCTACCGGTATTTTTGCCGGTGTTTACTTCGTCAAAAATTTCTACCGCATTGTGACGTAGTGGCGCTTTGACGGTTGCCTCTTCCACGGCTTGTTTGAGTATGCTTTGCAGCTCGCCAAGCAGTGGGAAGCGGGAACCGACTTTAACGAAGAACATAATCTCCCCGGTGTCCTGACAGGCAGGACGATTCAGGTCAATCGCTTTTTGCATGTTGTCGAACATCGTATGGTAGATAATTTTCCCCATCGACGACGTTTCGGCATCCTTTAGCTGTTTTAGTTTATCCACCACGTCATCAGGCATTCGGGTAGAAATCATGGCGGTAAAGTTAGCGACAATCTCTGTCAACTTATTCACTGCCTGTTGCTTATTACTTTCGCTCATCATGGCAACTCCAGTTTTTGTATTTGTCTGGAAAAATTCACCGCCACAAACTACCACTAAAAATGTGGTTTTATATTTTTTTGCCACCGTGAATATGTAATTAACAGTTCGTGAATCAACGCGAAAATAAGAATGAATATTGCGCCAGAGCAGGGAATGGCAATGTTTTGCGAAATACACTGCGCTTATCACAACTGCGGATAATTAACGATGCTGAATAGCTGGCCTTTAGCCAAAGACTTGCAGGTACTGGTAGAAATCGTTCACAGCGGGAGTTTTAGCGCCGCAGCGGCGACGCTTGGGCAGACGCCTGCATTTGTCACCAAGCGGATCCAAATCCTTGAAAATACGCTGGCAACAACGCTGCTGAACCGCTCCGCTCGCGGCGTGGCGCTGACTGAAAGTGGCCAACGTTGTTACGAACATGCGTTGGAAATCCTCACCCAATATCAGCGACTGGTCGATGACGTCACGCAAATCAAAACGCGCCCGGAGGGGATGATTCGTATTGGTTGCAGTTTTGGTTTTGGGCGCAGCCATATTGCGCCAGCTATTACCGAACTGATGCGCAATTATCCTGAGTTACAGGTGCATTTTGAATTGTTCGATCGGCAAATTGATTTAGTGCAGGATAATATTGATCTGGATATTCGTATTAATGACGAAATTCCTGATTATTATATTGCGCATCTTTTGACAAAAAATAAAAGAATATTATGCGCAGCACCTGAGTATCTGCAAAAATATCCGCAGCCACAATCCCTACAGGAATTAAGTCGTCATGACTGTCTGGTGACCAAAGAGCGCGATATGACCCATGGAATATGGGAGTTGGGGAACGGTCAGGAGAAAAAATCGGTGAAGGTAAGCGGGCATCTTTCCTCCAATAGCGGCGAGATTGTGCTGCAATGGGCGCTGGAGGGCAAAGGGATTATGCTGCGTTCCGAGTGGGATGTGTTGCCGTTTCTGGAGAGTGGCAAACTGGTGCAAGTATTGCCAGAGTATGCACAAAGCGCCAATATCTGGGCTGTTTACCGGGAGCCGCTCTATCGCAGCATGAAATTACGTGTCTGCGTGGAATTTCTGGCGGCATGGTGCCAGCAACGGCTGGGCAAGCCCGATGAAGGCTATCAGGTCATGTAGATCCACCAGAAATCACTCGGGATCCTTTTCGCGCTTTCTTTTGAATTTCGTCCAGATTTTTGTCTCCTGACGACGCCACAGACGTTGGATGTTGTCATGATGACGCAGCAGGATCAGGCAAGAGAGCATCGAAACCGGGAAGGTGAATTGTGGCTTAAACCACCAGACATAAAACGGAGCAATCAGTGCACTGACAATCGCTCCCAGCGACGAGTATCCGCTCAATAGCACGGTCAGTAACCAGGTTCCCGCCATTACTCCGGTGAGATCCCAGCCAATGGGTGCGATGGCACCAAAAGCGGTAGCAACGCCTTTTCCTCCTTTAAATCCGAAGAAAACGGGCCAGATGTGTCCAAGACAGGCGGCGATGGCAATTAAGCCTAGCCAGAAGGGGCTGACACCTAATTCATACGCGCCCCAGACGGGCAACATTCCTTTCAGAACGTCGAAAATCAGTACTGCTACGGCTGCTCCCTTGCCACCGATACGTAACACATTGGTTGCGCCTGGATTGCCGGAGCCGCTGGTTCGCGGATCGGGCAGCCCACACAAGCGGCAAACCAGAATGGCACTGGAAATGGAGCCGCAGAGGTACGCGATGAGGATCATTCCAGGCGCGATTGCACTCATAAGCTGTTCCGTTTTGAAAATTCGTGTTCAACGATGAATCTGTGGATAATACGCACATTTCGCCGGAAGTGGTATCCGGTTAGCCAAAAAGCAGGCAGGACGTGATGGATATTGTATTTATAGAGCAACTTTCGGTAATCACCACTATTGGTGTTTACGACTGGGAACAGACCATCGAACAGAAGTTAGTGTTCGATATCGAAATGGCGTGGGATAACCGTAAAGCGGCGAAAAGTGATGATGTGGCGGATTGCCTCAGTTACGCTGACATTGCAGAAACGGTGGTCAGCCACGTCGAGGGGGCGCGTTTTGCGCTGGTGGAACGCGTGGCTGAAGAGGTGGCGGAGCTGCTGTTAGCACGCTTCAACTCGCCGTGGGTGCGTATCAAACTCAGCAAGCCAGGCGCAGTGGCGCGGGCGGCGAATGTTGGCGTAATCATTGAGCGTGGCAATAATCTGAAAGAAAATAATTAATTTTACAGCTGTTAAACCAAACGGTTATAACCTGGTCATACGCAGTAGTTCGGACAAGCGGTACATTTTAATAATTTAGGGGTTTATTGATGAGCGATATGCACTCGCTGCTGATAGCGGCAATATTGGGTGTGGTCGAAGGATTGACAGAATTTCTGCCGGTATCCAGCACGGGCCATATGATTATTGTCGGTCACTTGTTGGGGTTTGAGGGCGACACGGCGAAAACCTTTGAAGTTGTGATCCAGTTAGGATCAATTCTGGCGGTAGTAGTGATGTTCTGGCGGCGTCTGTTTGGCCTGATTGGCATCCACTTTGGCCGCCCGTTGCAGCACGAAGGTGAAAGCAAAGGTCGTTTAACGCTGATCCACATTTTGCTGGGGATGATTCCGGCGGTGGTATTGGGGCTGTTGTTCCACGACACGATTAAGTCATTGTTTAACCCGATAAATGTGATGTATGCGCTGGTCGTTGGCGGTTTGTTGCTGATTGCCGCCGAATGCCTGAAGCCGAAAGAGCCGCGTGCGCCGGGTCTTGATGATATGACCTATCGTCAGGCATTTATGATTGGCTGTTTCCAGTGTCTGGCGCTGTGGCCGGGTTTCTCCCGTTCCGGGGCGACCATTTCAGGTGGGATGCTGATGGGGGTGAGCCGTTACGCTGCTTCCGAGTTTTCGTTCCTGCTGGCGGTGCCGATGATGATGGGCGCAACGGCGCTCGATCTCTACAAAAGCTGGGGCTTCCTGACAAGCGGCGATATCCCGATGTTTGCCGTTGGGTTTATCACCGCTTTTGTGGTGGCGCTGATAGCGATTAAAACCTTCCTGCAATTGATTAAGCGCATTTCGTTTATCCCGTTCGCCATTTATCGCTTTATTGTGGCGGCTGCGGTGTATGTCGTGTTCTTTTAATTGAGGAATAGTGTCGGATGCTTGGCGTTGTCAACGATTGCGTAGGCCGAATAAGGCGTTCACGCCGCATCCGGCAATCAACGCCTGATGCGACGCTTGCGCGTCTTATCAGGCCTACAACTGTCGTTGACATGTAGCCGGATAAGGCGTTTACGCCGCATCCGGCAAAATGCCCAATACTCATTCAGGCTTTGGGCAACGTTGTTCCTTCCAGCTGGCTACCGCCGCAATCCGCCGTCGGGTCAGCTCCTCGCGAATCTCCACACCTTTAAATCCCGCTTCAACGACGGCTTTTGTCGGCACTGACTGCGCCACTTCCCAGGCTTCGCGCAACCAGCGGCCTTGCGGGTAGTCCGCTGATTCAAAACCGGTTCTGCCGCGCACGTCAGCCTCGCTGGTCAGCGCCAGTTGCTCGACACGCTGCGGTTTACGCCAGGCATCGATGGAATCAAATAATTTGACGATGGTTTTTGGGTTCAGCATTGGGAAGGTGTGGATGAGATCGTGAAACTCAGCCACCAGTCTGGCTAAATCGCGAATTTCATTTGGCACGCGCAGACGCTGGCATAGTTGTTCCACTAACTTAACACCCGCCGGGCCATGACCATGATGACGCGGCCAGAGTTCTGGCGGCGTCAGCCCTTTACCGAGATCGTGGCATAAAGTTGCGAAACGGACATCGACCTGCGGACTCAGCATCGCCGCCATTGAGAGCGTCATTAAGGTATGAATACCCGTATCGATTTCCGGATGCCACTTGGCAGGGGCCGGAACGCCAAACAGTGCGTCAATTTCCGGGAATAAAACGCGCAGTGCGCCGCAATCGCGCAGTACCTGGAAGAACACCTGTGGATTGCGGGTGGTGAGGGCGCTTTCCGTCTCTTTCCATACCCGTTCAGGCGTCAGGTGTTCCAGTTCACCCGCATGGGTCATCTCGCGCATCAACGCCAGAGTTTCATCGGCAATACGAAAACCGAGGTGGGCATAACGCGCAGCAAAACGCGCCACGCGCAATACGCGTAACGGATCTTCGCCAAAAGCGGGGGAAACATGGCGCAACAGACGATTTTGCAGATCGCCCAGACCGTTGTACGGGTCGATAATCTCGCCGTTATCGTCCTGGGCCAGCGCATTAATGGTCAGATCGCGACGCTTAAGATCATCTTCCAGCGTGACATCCGGTGCGGCATAGCAAGTAAAACCGGTGTAACCGGAACCGGATTTCCGTTCGGTACGTGCCAGCGCATACTCTTCATGCGTTTGCGGATGCAGAAACACAGGAAAATCGCGGCCTACCTGCTGGTAGCCCGCGTCGAGCATCTCCTGTGGCGTACTGCCGACCACCACCCAATCTCTGTCTTTGACCGGTAGCCCTAACAATGCATCCCGAACAGCACCACCGACCAGATAAATCTTCACGCCATCATCCCTTCGTCAAATACACAATTCCTAATAATAAGACAGTGCAACGAAGAAGGCGATTTAGTTCATCCAGCGATCTTTGCGTTTGCGGCTTGGGATCAGGTGCGGCAGTACCAGACCGAGCAGCAAGCCAAGCCCCAGCACGCCACCGCCATACATAAACCATTGCATGATGATGGTGCGCTGTTTGTCATCCAGCTGTACGCTGGCGGCATCGACCTTTTTCTGCGCGACAATCAGCTCGTTTTTCAGTTTCTGATTTTCTTCTTTTAACCCGTTGATCACGCTGTCGCTCTGCGCCACTTTTTGCTGCATTTCTGCGGTGCGCTGATTCCAGGTGTTATCGATATTGGTGAGTTTATCGGTCAGGGTTTTGACCTGATTTTCCAGATCTGGCACACGGGAGCGCAGGCTTGGCTCAGTGCTAAGTTGTTTCAACGGGATCCAGGCGGTACGGCCAGAGCTGTCTTTCACCTGGGCATAATTGGTGTTGGCGTCAGTTTGTAATAAGGTCACTTCCTCGCCGGCGTTAACCGTGCCCACGAGGCGATAATGATCTCCCGGACCGCTGCGGACCCAGGTATTCAGTTCGTCGGAAACATAGCGCGTTTCTTCAGCGTGTGAGACGGCAGTCGCGCTAAGTGCGAGTAAAGTTAATCCGATCAGGCGTAATTTTGGCATCAGGCTGTCGTTATTGTCATGGAAAGTGGAACGATAGTAGTGGCATCAGTGTCGCTACGCAAAGCATTCGACATCAATCGGAATCCTCTGTGTCAGGTCTTGCCACTGCTTCAAACTTTTACGCCCGTCAAATTGCCCGTTGCATGGCAATTTGGCGCAAAATACTATCTACTGACAAAAAAGATCGCATTAAGTTCGCCGTTCATCGTCACTTATGTGACATAACCGATAAGTAAAGGCCATGGCTCAGGAAATCGAATTAAAGTTTATTGTTAATCACAGTGCCGTTGAGGCGTTGCGTGACCATCTCAATACGCTGGGCGGCGAGCACCATGACCCCGTGCAGTTGCTGAATATTTACTACGAAACGCCGGATAACTGGCTGCGTGGGCACGATATGGGCTTACGTATTCGTGGCGAAAACGGTCGCTATGAGATGACCATGAAAGTTGCAGGAAGAGTGACAGGCGGCTTACATCAGCGCCCGGAATATAACGTGGCGTTGAGCGAACCGACGCTCGACCTGGCGCAGTTACCGACGGAAGTCTGGCCGAACGGCGAATTGCCCGCCGATCTCGCCTCCCGCGTGCAGCCGCTGTTCAGCACCGATTTTTATCGCGAAAAATGGCTGGTGGCGGTCGATGGTAGCCAAATTGAAATCGCCCTCGACCAGGGGGAAGTGAAAGCGGGTGAATTTGCTGAACCTATCTGTGAGCTGGAACTGGAACTGCTTAGCGGCGACACGCGCGCGGTGCTGAAACTGGCGAACCAACTGGTATCGCAAACCGGATTACGCCAGGGCAGCCTGAGCAAAGCGGCGCGTGGCTATCATCTGGCGCAGGGCAATCCGGCGCGTGAAATCAAACCGACCACCATTTTGCATGTTGCGGCAAAAGCCGATGTGGAACAGGGGCTGGAAGCGGCGCTCGAGCTGGCGTTAGCGCAATGGCAGTATCATGAAGAACTGTGGGTACGCGGCAACGATGCGGCGAAAGAACAGGTGCTGGCAGCCATTAGCCTGGTCCGTCATACGCTGATGCTGTTCGGTGGTATTGTGCCGCGTAAAGCGAGCACTCACTTACGTGATCTGCTGACTCAATGCGAGGCGACCATTGCTTCTGCGGTGTCTGCCGTGACGGCGGTCTACTCTACCGAAACGGCAATGGCGAAGCTGGCGTTGACCGAATGGTTGGTAAGCAAAGCATGGCAGCCATTTTTAGATGCCAAAGCGCAGGGCAAAATCAGCGACTCCTTCAAACGCTTTGCCGATATCCATCTTTCCCGCCATGCCGCTGAACTGAAAAGCGTTTTCTGCCAGCCGTTAGGCGATCGCTACCGTGACCAGTTGCCACGCCTGACGCGTGATATTGACTCAATACTGTTGCTGGCGGGTTACTATGATCCTGTCGTCGCGCAAGCCTGGCTGGAGAACTGGCAGGGGCTGCATCACGCTATTGCGACCGGGCAACGCATCGAAATTGAACATTTCCGTAATGAGGCAAACAATCAGGAACCGTTCTGGTTGCACAGCGGAAAACGTTAATCAGGCAAGGATAAAATCGCTTATGAAGCCGCTCTCTTCACCGTTACAGCAGTACTGGCAGACCGTTGTTGAGCGGCTGCCAGAGCCTTTAGCCGAGGAATCACTTAGCGCACAGGCGAAGTCAGTACTTACTTTTAGTGATTTTGTGCAGGACAGCGTGATTGCGCATCCAGAGTGGCTGACGGAACTGGAAAGCCAACCGCCGCAGGCCGACGAATGGCAGCATTACGCGGCATGGTTGCAGGAGGCGCTCTGTAATGTGAGTGACGAAGCCGGGTTAATGCGCGAGCTGCGGCTATTCCGGCGGCGCATTATGGTGCGCATCGCCTGGGCGCAAACGCTGGCACTGGTTACTGAAGAGAGCATATTGCAGCAGCTCAGCTATCTGGCGGAGACGCTGATTGTTGCGGCGCGTGACTGGCTGTATGACGCCTGCTGCCGCGAGTGGGGAACGCCGTGCAATGCGCAGGGCGAAGCGCAACCGCTGCTGATTTTAGGCATGGGTAAGCTGGGCGGTGGGGAGCTGAATTTCTCCTCTGATATCGATCTGATTTTTGCCTGGCCGGAACATGGTTGTACGCAGGGTGGACGCCGGGAACTGGATAACGCGCAGTTTTTTACCCGCATGGGGCAGCGGCTGATTAAAGTGCTGGATCAACCAACGCAGGATGGCTTCGTCTATCGCGTGGATATGCGGCTGCGTCCGTTTGGCGAAAGTGGCCCGCTGGTGCTGAGCTTTGCCGCGTTGGAAGATTATTACCAGGAGCAGGGGCGCGACTGGGAGCGTTACGCGATGGTCAAGGCGCGGATTATGGGCGATAGCGAAGGCGTCTATGCTAACGAGTTGCGTGCGATGCTGCGCCCGTTTGTTTTCCGTCGTTACATCGATTTCAGCGTGATTCAGTCGCTGCGCAACATGAAAGGGATGATTGCCCGTGAAGTGCGTCGACGTGGTTTGACCGACAATATCAAACTCGGCGCAGGCGGCATTCGCGAAATTGAATTTATCGTTCAGGTGTTCCAGCTCATTCGCGGCGGACGCGAACCGTCGCTGCAATCGCGCTCTTTACTGCCAACGCTCAGCGCCATTGCCGAGCTGCATCTGCTTTCTGAAAACGATGCTGAACAATTGCGAGTGGCGTATCTGTTCCTGCGGCGTCTGGAAAACCTGCTGCAAAGCATTAACGACGAACAAACCCAGACGCTTCCTTCTGATGAGCTTAATCGTGCGCGGCTGGCGTGGGCGATGGACTTTGCTGACTGGCCGCAACTGACCGGGGCGCTGACCGCACATATGACCAATGTGCGCCGGGTGTTTAATGAATTGATTGGCGACGATGAAAGTGAAACTCAGGAAGAGTCGCTGTCGGAACAGTGGCGTGAGCTGTGGCAGGATGCGTTGCAGGAAGATGACACTACGCCAGTGCTGGCGCATCTTAGCGAGGATGATCGCAAACAGGTGCTAACGCTGATTGCCGATTTCCGCAAAGAGCTGGATAAGCGCACCATCGGGCCGCGAGGACGTCAGGTGCTCGACCATCTGATGCCGCATCTGCTAAGTGATGTCTGTGCGCGTGAAGACGCTGCCGTTACGCTGTCGCGCATTACCGCCTTGCTGGTGGGGATTGTTACCCGCACCACCTATTTAGAATTGCTCAGTGAATTCCCCGCGGCGCTTAAACATTTGATTTCTCTGTGTGCCGCGTCGCCGATGATTGCCAGCCAGCTGGCGCGTTATCCATTATTGCTGGATGAATTGCTCGATCCAAACACCCTTTACCAGCCGACGGCGACCGATGCCTACCGCGATGAGTTGCGCCAGTATTTGCTGCGCGTGCCGGAAGATGACGAAGAGCAACAGCTTGAGGCGCTGCGTCAGTTCAAACAGGCGCAGCTGTTACGCATCGCCGCAGCGGATATCGCCGGTACGCTACCGGTGATGAAAGTGAGCGATCACTTAACCTGGCTGGCGGAAGCCATGATAGATGCCGTCGTTCAGCAGGCGTGGGTTCAAATGGTTGCCCGCTACGGTAAGCCGAATCACCTGAACGAACGCGAAGGGCGTGGTTTTGCGGTGGTCGGCTACGGCAAGCTGGGCGGCTGGGAGTTAGGCTACAGTTCCGATCTTGACCTTATCTTCCTCCATGATTGCCCAATGGATGCGATGACTGACGGTGAGCGGGAAATCGACGGGCGGCAGTTTTATCTGCGTCTGGCGCAACGCATTATGCATCTGTTCAGTACGCGTACCTCTTCCGGCATTTTGTATGAAGTGGATGCTCGACTGCGTCCGTCCGGGGCGGCGGGAATGCTGGTGACATCCGCAGAAGCATTTGCCGATTATCAGAAAAACGAGGCCTGGACGTGGGAACATCAGGCGCTGGTGCGTGCGCGTGTAGTGTACGGCGATCCGCAGCTCACCGCGCACTTTGACGCAGTGCGTCGCGAGATTATGACGCTGCCGCGTGAAGGTAAAACTCTGCAAACGGAAGTGCGGGAAATGCGCGAGAAAATGCGCGCTCATCTCGGCAATAAACATCGCGATCGCTTTGATATCAAAGCTGATGAAGGGGGAATTACCGATATCGAATTTATTACCCAATATCTGGTGTTGCGCTACGCTCATGAAAAACCGAAGTTAACGCGCTGGTCAGACAACGTGCGTATTCTGGAACTACTGGCGCAAAACGACATTATGGAAGAGCAGGAAGCGATGGCGCTGACCCGTGCTTACACTACGCTTCGCGATGAACTTCATCATCTGGCATTACAGGAATTGCCGGGCCATGTGTCGGAGGATTGCTTCACCGCAGAGCGTGAACTGGTGCGGGCAAGCTGGCAGAAGTGGCTGGTGGAAGAATGAAGTATGGTATTATCGCGCGCAAATTTTGAATCTCTCAGGAGACAGGAATGAAAGTAACGCTGCCAGAGTTTGAACGTGCAGGAGTGATGGTGGTTGGTGATGTGATGCTGGATCGTTACTGGTACGGCCCCACCAGTCGTATCTCGCCGGAAGCGCCGGTGCCCGTGGTTAAAGTGAATACCATCGAAGAACGTCCGGGCGGCGCGGCTAACGTGGCGATGAATATCGCTTCTCTCGGTGCTAATGCACGCCTGGTCGGGTTGACGGGCATTGACGATGCAGCGCGCGCGCTGAGTAAATCTCTGGCCGACGTCAACGTCAAATGCGACTTCGTTTCTGTACCGACGCATCCGACCATTACCAAATTACGGGTACTTTCCCGCAACCAACAGCTGATCCGTCTGGATTTTGAAGAAGGTTTCGAAGGTGTTGATCCGCAGCCGCTGCACGAGCGGATTAATCAGGCGCTGAGTTCGATTGGCGCGCTGGTGCTTTCTGACTACGCCAAAGGTGCGCTGGCAAGCGTACAGCAGATGATCCAACTGGCGCGTAAAGCGGGTGTTCCGGTGCTGATTGATCCAAAAGGTACCGATTTTGAGCGCTACCGCGGCGCTACGCTGTTAACGCCGAATCTCTCGGAATTTGAAGCTGTTGTCGGTAAATGTAAGACCGAAGAAGAGATTGTTGAGCGCGGCATGAAACTGATTGCCGATTACGAACTCTCGGCTCTGTTAGTGACCCGTTCCGAACAGGGTATGTCGCTGCTGCAACCGGGTAAAGCGCCGCTGCATATGCCAACCCAAGCGCAGGAAGTGTATGACGTTACCGGTGCGGGCGACACGGTGATTGGCGTCCTGGCGGCAACGCTGGCAGCGGGTAATTCGCTGGAAGAAGCCTGCTTCTTTGCCAATGCGGCGGCTGGCGTGGTGGTCGGCAAACTGGGAACCTCCACGGTTTCGCCGATCGAGCTGGAAAATGCTGTACGTGGACGTGCAGATACAGGCTTTGGCGTGATGACCGAAGAGGAACTGAAGCTGGCCGTAGCGGCAGCGCGTAAACGTGGTGAAAAAGTGGTGATGACCAACGGTGTCTTTGACATCCTGCACGCCGGGCACGTCTCTTATCTGGCAAATGCCCGCAAGCTGGGTGACCGCTTGATTGTTGCCGTCAACAGCGATGCCTCCACCAAACGGCTGAAAGGGGATTCCCGCCCGGTAAACCCACTCGAACAGCGTATGATTGTGCTGGGCGCACTGGAAGCGGTCGACTGGGTAGTGTCGTTTGAAGAGGACACGCCGCAGCGCTTGATCGCCGGGATCTTGCCAGATCTGCTGGTGAAAGGCGGCGACTATAAACCAGAAGAGATTGCCGGGAGTAAAGAAGTCTGGGCCAACGGTGGCGAAGTGTTGGTGCTCAACTTTGAAGACGGTTGCTCGACGACCAACATCATCAAGAAGATCCAACAGGATAAAAAAGGCTAACCGGAAAGCGGTTCACAGATCTCGCTTCGTACATGGCAGGCCTATTGACGCTGTTGTTTTTTCAACCTAGAGTAAAGGAACAAGGGTAAGGGAGGATTTCTCCCCCCTCTGATGAGTTGTTAGTAAGTCGGGAAACTTAACAGTAACAACACAACCAGTATGATGACGAGCTTCATCATAACCCTTTCCTTATACAAGGCCCCTTCTTCGGGAGGGGCTTTCCCGTTTCAGCCCCTTGCTGCCCCCCGATTGTTGATGAGCGCCGGACCCCGCGCAATGCTTTCCCAGAGGCAATTTTGCCTTCCCCGAGCGGTCACGCAAAACGCTGCAACGTCCTGAGCATTTGCACCTTTTAGCGGAACGCAGATATAAAAAATCCCCGGCTTTTTGGGCCAGGGATATGTGTTAATGAAACCTTCTTGACGCTGATTTTTTTTCAACCTAAAGTAAAGGAACAAGGGTGAGGGAGGATTTCTCCCCCCTCTGATTGGCTGTTAATAAGCTGCGAAACTTACGAGTAACAACACAATCAGTATGATGACGAGCTTCATCATAACCCTTTCCTTCTGTAAGGCCCCCTTCTTCGGGAGGGGCTTTCCCGTTTCAGCCCCCTGCTGACTCCCCGATTGTTGATGAGCGCCAGACCCCACGCAATGCTTTCTCTGATGCAGTTTTGCCTTCCCCGAGCCGTCACGCAAAATGCTGCAACAACCTGATCATTTGCACTTTTTAGCGGAACGCAGATATAAAAAATCCCCGGCTTTTTGGGCCAGGGATTATTCCTGGAAGAGGGTTTACTCTGCTTTTTCTTCGACGGGAGTTGTTGAGGTTAAGGGTGAAGTCAATGCCGCCAGTGAGCCGCCTGAAACGCCAATTTCATTGAGCAAGGAGTCAATCAGCGGTGCCTGTGTGCGGTAAGAGAGAGCGGCTGATAATGCTTGTTCCGCCAGGTTTCCGCCCCCCACATTACCCGTGTTTGCATCACCCGCAGCGCCGCCACGATTCAGACCATCGACCTGAATAATCTTGATACCGTCGATTGACTTCATCGGCTCAACGGATTTCTCTATTACCGCAGGCAGCGCCTGCAACAAGGCCAGTTTGAATTTAAGGCTGGTTTGTTCATCAGAAAGTACGTTGATAGCATCGTTCAGCGCACGTTGTGCTTCTGCTTCCGCCAGACCCTTTTTACGTGTAGCTTCGGCTAACTCAACGATAGCCGCCGCCTGCATCTCTGCGGCTTCTTTTTCTGCTTTCGCCCGCACGGTCAGTTCAACCGCTTTGGTTTCTGCATCCTGCGCGGCAGCGATTAGGGCAACTTGTTTAGCACGATCGGCTTCGGCAGTCTGGCGAGTGGTTTCTACGTTTTGTTGGGCGCTTACCGCTTCTGCAAGTGCGAGATTAGCACGCGCTTCTGCCTGGGACTGTTGTTCCGATTTGGCGGCAATAGCGATCGATTTCGTCTGGTTAGCGATTTCGGTGACCTGCTGCTGTTCGATCTCTTTAATGCGAACTTCACGTTCAGCTTCAACCTTTCTTGAGCGGACGGCCTGTTCGCGGTCGATTTCTGTTTCCTGAATCTGTCGTTCAGCCAGAATTCGTGTCTGCTCTGCTTCACGACGACGTTCAGCTTCAAAAGCCGCAATACGTGCATTCTGTTCGGCAGTACGGGTTTTAACCTGCTGCTCCTGCTCAAGCGTCATAAACGCTTCTTGCTGTTCAATCTCCAGCTTGCGCGATAGCGCATCGCGATTTTTTTCACGCACCGCAACTTCTACATCCTGTTCAACTTCGTTACGTTCGCGGCGACGGCGCTCTGTTTCCTGAGTCAGTTTGGTTAAACCTTCGGCGTCAAAGGCATTGTTCGGATTGAAATGTTCTTTCGAGGTCTGGTTAAAGTTGGTAAGTGAAACGCTCTCCAGTTCCAGACCGTTTTTCGACAGGTCTTCTGCCACTGTATTTTGCACCCCCTGCACAAAGTTCTCGCGGGTATCCTGTAACTCATGCATGGTCATTTGCGCAGCTGTTGCACGGAGGGCATCGACAAATTTATCTTCAACCAACATACGTAAGTCTTCAGGCGACAGGGTGCGTTGCCCCAGCGTCTGGGCAGCGGTGGCAATCCCTTCTACTGAAGGTTTTACCCGCACAAAGAAAGCGACTACTACATCGACGCGCATACGATCTTTCGTAATCAGGCTATCAATGGTTGAGCGGCTGACTTCCAGCTTCAGAGTATTCATATTGATGGGGATTATTTCATGAAAGATCGGCATCACGATTGCGCCACCGCTCATTACCACTTTTTGCCCACCTAAACCAGTACGAACAAAAGCTTGCTCTGCCGAAGCGCGACGATAGAGCCTGGCGAAAATAATTCCAATAATAAACAGAATGCATACGGCAATAATTGCGGTAAACATCCAGGAGGGCACAGAATTAACAATATCATCCATTATTAAATTTCCTTTTGATTAATAAATTACAATATTTGGGGCCAGGGATTATTTTCCGCCAAATATCGCGTTGCAGAAAGTCGGCAAATAATTAACACTTTGTCTCCTTTAGTGAAAATTTTTCCTTCTTCAGGCTCCAGTAGTAAATAATGTATTTGGCCAAATTGATCGGTGAGTTTTCCTTCGCAGGGATTACCTGAAGTGGCTTGATGACCGGTAATTAACGCCATGCTACCAATATATTCTTCTTCTGTAATAGCTGAACTATGGTCGCGTGGAATCCAGGGCGCAACTATTTTACCGGTATAATGCACCGCAATAATCGTAAACAGTAAACTGACAGGAACCACGAACAGGTTCGACAGTGGTGATTGCCAGACCATGATGCAGGCATGCTGCAACAGGATGCCAATAAGACCAAAAAAACCAGCCAGTAAGCAGAGAACGACGAGAGCTGGCAATCTTCCAATATTGAGATAATGAAGTGCCTGGCTAATATGACCTGTGGTTATAGAATCATAATGGTCAAGATGTGCATCAAGAGCACCGGAGAGCATGTGACCGCAGATAAGCGCAAAAATTTCTAACAGGCCGATCAACAGTACAAAGGAAATAGCGAAAAGATAAGGGGTGTTATAGTCGGCGAATAAAATCATATATCACTCCAATGTCCATTTAGTGACGCAATATTTACTTTGTAATAGTTTCCTTGCTTACATTTATCTGTGTTAATAATAACACAGGTTAGAGAAGTTCTGGAAGAGAAAGTCTTTTAATATGGTTTTTTATTTTTCACTAAAAAGTGTGATCGGGGACAATATATTTACGCACGTTATGTTTAAAGGCACTACACTGATTGGGGAATACTGAAATCAGAAAAAGCATATGGCCTTAAAAGGTATGCGATAACCGGAGGATGTGCTTATGGATCATAGTCTTAATTCTTTAAATAATTTCGATTTCCTGGCGCGTAGTTTTGCCAGAATGCACGCAGAAGGTCGCCCGGTCGATATTCTGGCCGTTACTGGTAACATGGATGAAGAACATAGAACCTGGTTTTGCGCACGTTATGCCTGGTATTGTCAACAGATGATGCAGGCAAGAGAGCTGGAGTTAGAGCACTGATATAACGGGCCTGATGGCCCGTTTTAGTGTTTGTATTAGATACTAGTTATAGGTGATTTTCAGGATTACGTCTTTACTAAACGGTCCCTCAACAACCGTTTCTGCCGGGTTCGCACTCAGTTCTGCCCTGAATGGTGCGGTGACCGAAGGCGCACTAGACGATGAAAAAGAAGCAAATTGTGAGAAGCGGTTAAATTCCGTTGCTGTTCCATCGTTATGAAATATCTTCAATAGCAGACCATTACCTATATCCAGATGGCTATAATCACTCAAAATATCCGTAGTGAAAAAACTCCCTAAAATATTAAACTGCTCAGTACAGGCCGCACCCGGATCTTTGGTCATGACTACGCTAAACGTCTCACTCACGCTGGTATTTTTAATTGTTCGGGAATTTATTTTACCAAAGTCGACAACGCCATCAGCTGGTTCCAGATCAACATTAACAAAGCAGTCAAGGACATGAATGTTATTTAATCCGCGAATCCTGAAGGTCAGATTTTTATCTACTTCTATAGCACCTGCTCCGCTCATACCTTTAAATTCAAGTGCTATATATTCGTCAGGTAATACAAGTTTTTTATTTACTTTATTGGCATTTTTAGCTAGCTTAATATATAGCTGCACTCGTACTGGAAAAGTTACTGATAATTGCGGTTCAGGACCGCCACTACAGACTGCGGGCTTTTTGTAGCCATTCCCGAAGGTTCCGGCTCCCTTTATATCAATACATACAGGTGCTGCAATAGGTAGTGGAGATGTAGAATCATAATCAACCCCATTATAAGTTACACCGAAAGTATAAGAGTTTTGATTATAAAAGTCTTGACCTGATGCTAACAACATCATTATATTTGCCCATGCAGATGGGTATTCTTCTCCTGGAGATGGGCCTGGTAGTGCATTATTACAGAAAACATTCATAAAATATTCACTGCTTTGCCAGATTTTATCACCTTTTTTACCATCGCTGGGGATAGAGATTCTTGGTACGTAACCAATGACAACGGTATTTCCACCTTCATGTTCAGCATAGCAGTCCATTGCCCATGCAGGTAATGAACTAAAACCCATAAAAAAAGTAATAACAATTAACAAGTAGCGCATATTATTGATCTCGGTTGGCTACAGAAATATTACAAATGTTATTTACTACAGGGCAGTTTATTTCATAAAAACTTAATCCACCAAAGTCATTGATATAACCCACCTGAAAAGTTGACGGAACATTTTTAAACTGCGTATTTGCATAGCTAAAAGGGGTTACCATTAAGCTTTGCGTTTGTGGTAACATCGTTACCCCATTTGTTCCGATATAACCCAGCGTAACGTGATAAGGCATCTTATTGTTAAAGCGGATCGAACCGTCATTTCTACGAATGATTTCAACTTTTTCGTAAGTCATTACCCCATCGTCTTCTAATTCAATGGCTTTTGGCCGCCAGAATAGTTTCAATGCGTGCTGCATAGTGACTTGCATCACATTTTTTTTATCTGTTTTGGGCGGTATTTCTCGCACGTTAAAATAGAAGAGCGTTTCTCTGTCTTTAGGAAGTTGAGCAATTTTTTCCTGAGTTATCATTCTTATTTGAATTTGCTCACTGGGATTTAAACGCACCATTGGAGGAACAGTGACAATAAAGTCACGCGATTTATTGCCTTTCGTATCTTCTATCCATGTTTGGGCCAGATAGGGCAGGTTTTTACTTTGATTAGTAAGTTTTAATGCTTCGCCTTTATCTGACTCATTCATTATGATACGGGTACGATCCGGGATGATGGCACCCCAGGCAATGCTGCTCATACAGGAGAGTAATACTCCTGCTGCAATGATATTCTTTGTATTTAAGTAGCGCATTAGTTTCATCCTGAATTAATTTTGGCTAATACACGGTAAAATAGCCGTTCCGGTGGTTAAGTTGCTGCTATTGGGTGGTTGAATAAAACAAGATTTGTCACCCCAGCGTAAAGCAAGTTTGTTATCATCCTGAATGCCGTTGAGGTATACAAAGCCGCCATCAGCAACCAGTCCTAATTCTTTGTGGCTGGTTTCATCTTTTACGCTAATCCCCAGTGGTGGATGACTACCATCTGCCAGGCGAATAACCCCTATGATTTGGTAGCCCTTGCGGGTATCAAGTTTGGCGTAGCCAATAGCACCCTCGGTTAAGGTGGTGGTGATAACCGAGTTTTCGATATCCACATTTTCTGGCAGATTTCGGGTATCAACACTTAATGATGTTGTTATGTAACTGCTGACTGATGGAATAACTCCGATGCCATACCGATTAGTTACCGCGCGTTTATTGTTCAACGGAATATCTTCAGTGCCGTCTGCGTCGATCATAAAACGCGAGTCAGCACTACCGCTATAGTCGTGGAAAGCGGCACCGTGGCGAGTCGCAGTGAATGAACCATTCCAACTGGCATTCAGAGAATAATAACTGTCTCGCTGTGATGTACCGGAGAGGTAGAGTCGACCGTTCTCGGTATTATGCTGATAACTGGCGCGTAGTGACGCTTTCATATCTTTGAATTCATCATTGTCGCCTGAAGCAGAAACGCTCCAGGAATTATTTCGATCGGAAGAGTCATACCACGAAGCAGTATGCGAAATCTCATTATCCTGATTTCGTTGCATACCATAGCTCAATGTTCTACTAGTTCCCCAGGGAATCGAAATATTTAGGTACAGTTGATCCTGGTTGTCTTCTTCCCAGTTTATTCGGCTAAATGTTAGAGAAGTGGAGACGTTTTTTAATGGCCCGATATCAAAATCGCGGCTAAGTGATAATGAATAATTCACATTACTGCTGGCGTCCCAGTAAGTATTACGAGCCAAACTTACGTATGTATTTAACCTTAATGATTCAAGATACTGGTTAAACGTGACAATATAACTCTCTTTTTCATTCTGATAATTCGTGTAATGGTTAGTGTCATTGATATATTCATTCATTGTCACAAAGTTTTTATCAGAGAAACGGTAACCAGCGAAAGTGAGCTGGCTACCGGTAGATTCAAAACGTTTTGAATAGTTAGCGCGGTAGCTATAACCCGTTTCTTTATCCTGATTATGCAACTGAGCATCAGATCGTGTGACATCAAAAGATAATGAACCTAATGAGTTAAGATTAAAACCAACGCCGGCAGCCAGAGATTGATAATCACGGTTTGTTAAAACTGAACCACCATACAGGGATACATTGTTCAGCCAACCCCATGAGAATTCACCAGTCCAGAAGAAGGGTTGTTGTAAGGAATCACCACCAACGCTGGTCGGTTTACCCATAGCAGTGGTGTAGCGAATCTGCCCTTTACGCGTCAGATAAGGAATACTATTAGATGCAACTTGCCATTGCGTAACGCGTCCGTCCTCTTCTTCAACCTTGACGTCAAGTTGCCCCTGTAATGTATTGAATAAATTGGTAATAGCAAATGGGCCTGGAGGAACATTTTCTTGATAAATAATACGGTTGTTCTGTGAGACAGTGACCTTTGCATTCGTTTGTGCGACACCCGTGATTTGCGGTGCGTAACCACGTAGGTCTGGCGGTAACATATTCTCATCGCTTTTCAACGAAATGCCAGAAAAATGGAAAGAGTCGAAAATAGAGGATTCAGTATCGTATTGACCTATAGTTAGTTTTGCATTCATTGCTGGGATTGGGCGAAACAAATAAATACGCGGAAAATCCAGGTTGGTCGCCTGGCTTTTGCCATTGTTAAATGACTGATCGTACTGGTAATCAGTACGCAGGCGCCAGGCCCCAAGATTAACCCCAGCCTGCCCATAGGAACTTATATTTTGCGAATTATCGCCCTGATGTGGTGCATAATGAGAGGCATATAAATTGTAGTCAAGAAATGCCCCAGCAATACCATGATTCCAAAGTTCAGGAGGCGTCCAGTTTGCATCTTTGTATTTTAACCATGCCTGAGGTGCAGATATGGATAATTGCATTTTCCCTTTATCGAGATAAGTTGTAATTTGTTTTTCTTTTTCGATAGGGTAACAACCATCGATCAGGTTTTGCTGAGTTTTTTCAATAAATTCATCAGTAAATCCTAATAATGTTAATTGCTCTGGTGTCACGCAAACTGCAGTTTGGTTATCAATTAATACCCATTGGAGGTCAAGGTGGATTGGCGTCCTCTTATTATTAATCAGAGTGCTTAGTGAATATTTGCCGACGGGTAATTGGCCATCAGTTTCAAATTGGGAAAGGTTAACGTTTTCACGATCTTCGGCTTCGATTAAATCTTTGTTGAATTCAACGGCATAAGCTGACGCACAACCAATGATGATAACTGGATTTGCCCCTATATTTCCAGACATCTGTTATCACTTAACCCATTACAAGCCCGCTGCCGCAGATATTCCCGTGGCGAGCGATAACCCAGCGCACTATGCGGATGCCATTCGTTATAATGCTCGAACGCCTCTGCAAGGTTCTTTGCTGCCGTTAACCCGTCTGGTTTGGGCATGATACTGATGTAGTCACGCTTTATCGTTTTCACGAAGCTCTCTGCTATTCCGTTACTCTCCGGACTCCACCGCCGTGTTCTTCGGTTCAAGTCCCAACATCCGGGCGAACTGGCGTGTTTCATTAGCCCGGTAGCATGAACCATTATCCGTCAGCCACTCCACTGGAGACGACGGAAGATCGTTGCCGAAGCGGCGTTCCACCGCTCCCAGCATGACGTCCTGTACTGTTTCACTGTTGAAGCCGCCGGTAGTGACCGCCCAGTGCAGTGCCTCACGATCACAGCAGTCCAGCGCGAACGTGACACGCAGTCTCTCTCCGTTATCACAGCAGAACTCGAACCCGTCAGAGCACCATCGCTGATTGCTTTCTTTCACGGCCACTCTGCCTGTATGTGCCCGTTTCGATGGCGGTACAGCAGGTTTTCGCTCAAGCAACAGCGCATTCTGGCGCATGATCCGGTAAACACGTTTGGCATTGATCGCAGGCATACCATCAAGTTCTGCCTGTCTGCGAAGCAGCGCCCATACCCGACGATAACCATACGTTGGCAGCTCTCCGATAACATGGTGTATACGGAGAAGCACATCCGTATCATCAGTGTGACGACTGCGGCGGCCATCCATCCAGTCATCGGTTCGTCTGAGAATGACGTGCAACTGCGCACGCGACACCCGGAGACAACGGCTGACTAAGCTTACTCCCCATCCCCGGGCAATAAGGGCGCGTGCGCTATCCACTTTTTTGCCCGTCCATATTCAACGGCTTCTTTGAGGAGTTCATTTTCCATCGTTTTCTTGCCGAGCAGGCGCTGGAGTTCTTTAATCTGCTTCATGGCGGCAGCAAGTTCAGAGGCAGGAACAACCTGTTCTCCGGCGGCGACAGCAGTAAGACTTCCTTCCCGTATTGCTTACGCCAGAGAAATAACTGGCTGGCTGCTACACCATGTTGCCGGGCAACGAGGGAGACCGTCATCCCCGGTTCAAAGCTCTGCTGAACAATTGCGATCTTTTCCTGTGTGGTACGCCGTCTGCGTTTCTCCGGCCCTAAGACATCAATCATCTGTTCTCCAATGACTAGTCTAAAAACTAGTATTAAGACTATCACTTATTTAAGTGATATTGGTTGTCTGGAGATTCAGGGGGCCAGTCTAATAACGGATAATGAACAATAAATATTTTTAATCAATTCGCTTATTGTGGTTAATTTTAATTTTTTATACATCTGATCCACTTATCATTAATCCGTTAATGATGTGGCCGGGCGAACCCGGCCAAATGCGATTACTCGTAAGCAATCTTGTAGTCAGCCTGAGCGTAAACGTTGCCCGGGGTGGCATCTTTGCTTGGGGATTCCATACGAGCTTTGAAATTCAGTTCCTGATAGCTGTTGGTATTGTTGAACGTAATTACTACCGGAGTACCTAAAGTTACTTCGCCGCTCTGGCTGTCCAGAATACGTACGCCAACGCCAGTGGCGCCGCCGATTTCAGTTTCTTTGGTATTTTTCAGAAGATCAGACTGACCCGTCATGGTATTTGCTGTAGTGAAAGTAACCTTCGCTTTTGAATAAGTAGTTCCACCCTGACTCAGCATGCAGTCCTGCAGGTGAATAGTGAAAGGTTCAGCCAAAGATTTCTGATCGCTTTTCAGTACGGTATCTGCTACTTCACCCAGATTTACAGTTAAATCTTCGTCACCTGGTTTAATAGAACATGGAGCAGAGATAACTTCACCTTTAAATTTAACAATACCGTGACCTTCATCAGCAAACACGTTATTGGAAAGAATCATTGCTACGCCAGCAACAAGAAGTGACTTTTTAAAAGCGGACATAATATTCCTTTATATAAAGATAAGTAGAAAAGAGAATGATTAGTAACTGTTATTTAAGGACTACTAATCATTGAAATATGATATTTTATTTTGTGTTTTTTATAAAATTAGTTTATCTAAATATCGATTAAGTAAAACTTAAAAAATACATTGCAATTATACTTTCAATTGTACTCATTCATTTTTGTGATGGTTTTCTGAATGGGATTACGCGATAAGGTAATAGAAAGCACTATAAATTAGAGGATTAATTCATAATTTACAGTGCATTAAAGACGAATGTTTACAGCGTTGGGGGGAGAGTCTCTGGATCTGGCTGCTTTTTGATCTCAGTACTGCGATTTTCCAGTTCGCTGATTCTTTGTTCAAGCAGCGCCAGTTTTTCACGAGTCCGTAACAGGACTTGCGTTTGGACGTCGAACTCTTCACGGCTTACAAGGTCGAGGCGCGTCAGCTGCGCTTGTAGGGTTTGGCGGATTTTTTTCTCCACATCTTCCCCGAACTCCCTGATTCCTTTAGGCATTGATTCGTGAACCTGGCGAGCGATTTGCTCAATTTTTTTCGGGTCAATCATTGTAGTTTCCCTGTACTGATAGGTGTTGAGTGCCATTGTAGTGCGATAAGGGTAAGTCATAAACCAGAATTATGTGAAGCTATGCGTTGCTGCCGCTAATCATTAGCGTTATAGTGAATCCGCTTATTCTCAGGGCGGGGCGAAATTCCCCACCGGCGGTAAATCAACTCAGTTGAAAGCCCGCGAGCGCTTTGGGTGCGAACTCAAAGGACAGCAGATCCGGTGTAATTCCGGGGCCGACGGTTAGAGTCCGGATGGGAGAGAGTAACGATTCTGTCGGGCATGGACCCGCTCACGTTATTTTGGCTATATGCCGCCACTCCTAAGACTGCCCTGATTCTGGTAACCATAATTTTAGTGAGGTTTTTTTTACCATGAATCAGACGCTACTTTCCTCTTTTGGTACGCCTTTCGAACGTGTTGAAAATGCACTGGCTGCGCTGCGTGAAGGACGCGGTGTAATGGTGCTTGATGATGAAGACCGTGAAAACGAAGGTGATATGATCTTCCCGGCAGAAACCATGACTGTTGAGCAGATGGCGCTGACCATTCGCCACGGTAGCGGTATTGTTTGCCTGTGCATTACTGAAGATCGCCGTAAACAACTCGATCTGCCAATGATGGTAGAAAATAACACCAGCGCCTATGGCACCGGTTTTACCGTGACCATTGAAGCAGCTGAAGGTGTGACTACCGGTGTTTCTGCCGCTGACCGTATTACGACCGTTCGCGCAGCGATTGCCGATGGCGCAAAACCGTCAGATCTGAATCGTCCTGGCCACGTTTTCCCACTTCGCGCTCAGGCAGGTGGTGTACTGACGCGTGGCGGTCATACTGAAGCAACTATTGATCTGATGACGCTGGCAGGCTTTAAACCGGCTGGTGTACTGTGTGAGCTGACTAATGACGATGGCACGATGGCGCGTGCACCAGAGTGTATTGAGTTTGCCAATAAACACAATATGGCGCTCGTGACTATTGAAGACCTGGTGGCATACCGTCAGGCACATGAGCGTAAAGCCAGCTGAAAACCGCTGCTTAATTTACTGCCTTAATCAAGAAACCGAAGTTGTAGCAGGCTTCGGTTTTTATTTTTCCCTGCTATGCAAGATGTTAATTCCGCTTCTCTTTCTATGAGAAAATTTCATTAATATCAGGCATTCTTTTTCATTATGATCAAAATCATATAATTGTTCCGTTATTATGCGACCATATGAATATATCCGAAAAAGGATATGTGAAATTTATACGCTAAATGTTTAGTATTGTTAAATATTAAGGGTAAAAGGATGTTTATCGCCTGGTACTGGATTGTATTGATTGCTCTGGTTGTGGTGGGTTATTTCCTGCATTTGAAACGTTATTGTCGGGCGTTTCGCCAGGACAGAGACGCACTGCTTGAAGCGCGGAACAAATACTTAAACAGTACGAGAGAAGAGACAGCCGAAAAGGTAGAATAAGGCTTTCGTGAAGCTGGCAGAAGTTGTCCATGCGCTGGACAACTTCTGATGTTGTTTTTAACCAATTCCCGCCGTTTGTAGCAGCACTAAACTGAATCCCATCACTGACATTCCACATAGTACGCCATAGCTGGGGTTATTATTAGGGTCAATCTCTTTGGCGAGCGGCATTAATTCATCAACCGAGAGCGCCACCATAATTCCTGCAACCGCCGCCATGATTGCCGCCATGACCACCGGGGAAATCATGCTACCGAGGATTAACCACGCCAGCACACCACCAAGAATTTCTGCTAGTCCAGAAATCCCCGCCCACAGAATCGCGGTGCGTTTAGACCCCGTTGCCGCATAAACCGGGCCTGCCACTGCCAGACCTTCAGGGATATTGTGCAACGCGACGGCCAGTGCGATGCCAAATCCCAGCTCCAGGTTGCTGCTCGCCGTGACAAAGGTGGCAATCCCTTCCGGGAAGTTATGCAGACTGATGCCGAGAGTGAGCAGAATGGCTGTGCGCTTGATCGATTTTGGCAACGGCTGCACCGATTTTTGCATTAAATCCTGCGGATGAGCATGTGGCAACATGCGGTCCAGGCCAAAATAGCCAAGCAGACCGAAGATAAACATTCCATAACCCAACACAGGCGACATTCCTTCAGCTGCTAGTGCGGCAGGAAGCATTTCCATTAATGAGATGAGCAACATGATCCCCGCCGCAAAACCTAGCGAAAACGCCAGTAAGCGGTTCGAGGGTTTTTGCCCGAGAACGCCGAGAAACGCGCCAATAAACGTGGCTGCCCCCGCCAGTATGGTCAGAATGAGAGGTACTGACATCGACAACTCCTTATAAATCTTCACCTTCAGGCAGATCGTCAAAATAACTGATGATCATCATCATTGTTATCCGGGTTCTTACTCCGCCGAACAAGCGTATTGTGAGGATATCAAAATGACACCTTTAGTTAAGGATATCATCATGTCTTCAACACGTATGCCAGCATTGTTTTTAGGTCACGGTAGTCCGATGAACGTGCTGGAAGATAATTTGTATACCCGCAGCTGGCAGAAGTTGGGGATGACATTGCCACGCCCGCAAGCGATTGTGGTGGTTTCGGCTCACTGGTTTACCCGTGGAACAGGAGTGACCGCGATGGAGACGCCGCCCACGATTCATGACTTTGGTGGCTTCCCGCAGGCGCTGTACGATACGCATTATCCTGCTCCGGGTTCGCCTGCGCTGGCACAGCGTCTGGTTGAGCTGTTAGCGCCGATCCCGGTGACGCTGGATAAAGAAGCCTGGGGCTTTGACCACGGCTCGTGGGGCGTGCTGATTAAGATGTATCCTGACGCTGATATCCCGATGGTGCAGTTGAGTATCGACAGTAGCAAACCTGCCGCCTGGCATTTCGAAATGGGGCGCAAACTGGCAGCGCTGCGAGATGAAGGAATAATGTTGGTCGCCAGCGGTAACGTGGTGCATAACCTGCGCACAGTGAAGTGGCACGGTGATAGTTCACCGTATCCGTGGGCGACGTCGTTTAATGAGTATGTGAAAGCGAATCTGACGTGGCAAGGGCCAGTGGAACAACATCCTCTGGTGAATTACCTCGACCATGAAGGTGGCACGTTATCGAACCCAACGCCAGAGCATTATTTGCCGTTGTTGTATGTGTTAGGTGCGTGGGATGGGCAGGAGCCAATTACCATTCCGGTTGAGGGTATAGAAATGGGCAGCCTGAGTATGCTGTCGGTGCAGATAGGCTAACAATTACCGGATGGCGAGTGCCATCCGGTATCGTGGCTTATTCAACAAAAATATGTGGATAAAACCGAGACATATCCTGGGTGATCAATGCACGGTCTTCACGAATGCCAATTCCGGCGGGTTGATCGTTCACCAGCCAGCTACCAATCAGCATATAGCTGTCGCCGAATTTCGGTAACGGGTGGAATTGCTGAACAATCATCCCTTCTTCGCCATACGGACCTTCCGCTGCTTCAATGGTTTTGCCGTTCTCAATGATCGACACGTTTGCGCCTTCACGGGAGAAGATCGGTTTAACCACATATTTTTCCATTTGCGGATGATCATCTTCCGCAAAATAAGCGGGCAGCAGGTTCGGGTGATTCGGGAACATCTCCCACAGTAGCGGTAGAAGTGCCTTGTTGGAGATAATGCTCTTCCACGCCGGTTCCAGCCAGCGTACGCCTGCATCCTCCAGCTTGGTTGAGAACATCTCACGCAACATAAATTCCCACGGATACAGTTTGAACAGGTTGGAAATTACCTGATCCTGTAAATCCGTGAACTGACCTTTTTTCACCTAACCCGATATCATCGATGTAGAGGAACTCAGTAGCAATTTCAGCTTCCGTTGCGCAGTCCTGCAAATACTGAATGGTTCCGCGATCTTCCACCGTGTCGCGACAGCAGGTGAGATGCAGCAACTGGAAGCCATACTGTTCACGCAGCTCAACGAAGCGATCGATCAGTTTTTCTTGCAGACTGTTAAACTGGTCGCTGCCCTCCGGCAAGTTACCGGCGTTAAGCTGATCTTCCAGCCAGATCCACTGAAAGAACGCCGCCTCGTATAGTGACGTTGGCGTATCGGCGTTATTTTCCAGAAGTTTAGGTTCACCAGTGCCATCCCACGCCAGATCAAGACGCGAATAAAGCGATGGCTGGTGCGTCAGCCATGACTGGCGCACAAAACTCCAGGTGTGTTTTGGAATGCGGAATTTGGTCATCAGCTCATCGCTGGCGATCACTTTTTCCACCACTTTCAGGCACATCTGGTGCAGTTCGGCGGTGACTTCTTCCAGCTTTTCAACCTGGGCGAGGGTCAACTTGTAGTAAGCATCTTCACACCAGTACGGCTCGCCGTACATGGTGTGAAAATTGAAACCGTATTCGTGGGCTTTCTCACGCCAGTCCGGGCGCTCGGTAATACTGACTCTTTCCATCGGTATCAGCCACCCATTGAACGAGAAGAGGTACCGGTTGCACTACGCTGCATAGTGCTTTGTTTGGCAACAGATTCACCAAAACCGCCACGGGTAACGGTAGTGGTGGTCGCCGGTTTTGGTGCCATTGCCGTCTTCGGTACGGTCATGGTGCGGCCTGGCTGGGCTGCGCCATAGTTTTTACCCGTCGCGTCGGTATATTTACCGTAAGCCGGACTGGCTGGGTTTTTCGAGGAGAACAGCGGCTGCTGTGCAAATCCCGCGCCGCCGCCCATCAGACGCCCCATCATGTAACCGGCCATCAGCGGCATCCAGAAACTCCCGCTGGATTGCTGGGCCTGCGCCTGGTTTTCTGGTGCCATGCCAGCCTGGGCTGGTGCCTGCTGGCACTGACCTTCACCAAATTCAGCAACACAGTCTTCACGGGTGGCGTATTTCGGCGCAGTACGTTCGGCTTCTTTCAGCGCATTGTTGTACGCGGTGGTACATTCGGCGCTTTTGCCTGGGTTTGCAGCTGAACAGTCGTCAGCATTTTGATAGAGAGACACTGTTTCATCACTCTTTTCACAGCCAGCCAGCATAAAAACAGTGGCAACCGCGAGAGCGACTGGTGTCAGATGGCGTGCGCTCCAGTTTTTGCGGAACGATGCGTGGCGTATGGATTTTGTCCGTTTCATTTTTGTCTTCCGGGACCAGTGGTAAATACCCATCAGAATAGAGGATGGCTGGTCGAAATTGAAGCGAGAAGGGGGAAGAATGCGGCAGATAACCCGTATCTTTACGTTGCCTTACGTTCAGACGGGGCCGAAGCCCCGTCGTCGTCATCAGTTACGGAAAGGGTTATGACCGTTACTGGTGGTAGTGCGTGCGGATGTTTGCTGAACGACTGGTGCCGGGCTATCAGGCGCATAACCATCAGCAATAGCATTCTGTTCCGGCGTTTGCGGTGCAACGTTTTCCGGATTAGTGGAAACCGGTTTGCTCAGCGCATTGTTCAGTGCCAGCAGATCCTGCTCGTTCAACGTACCCAGAGCTGACTTAATATTCAGCTGATTAATCAGGTAGTTATAACGCGCATTCGCCAGCTCTTGCTTGGCGTTGTACAACGTGGTGGTCGCATCCAACACATCAACAATGGTACGCGTACCGACCGAGTAGCCCGCTTCCATCGCGTCTAATGAGCTTTGAGCGGAAACTACGGCTTGTTTGTAGGCGTTAATGCTACTGATAGATGCATTAATGTTGTTGAAGGAGGAACGCACGGTCTGCACGACGCTACGATGGGCACTTTCCAGTTGCTCGCTGGCACCGACAAAGTTGTACTGTGCCTGTTTCACCTGCGAGTTAACCATTCCGCCCTGATAAATCGGCAGCGAGAAGCTCAGGCCAACTTTGTTCTGGCCCATATTGCTATCGTCATACTGGGTACCAGCGGCACCACGGGTTTTCGAACCGCTATAAGAGGTGTCAGAAATCCCGGTAGAAGCCGTTAAATCCAGAGTCGGTAAGTGACCATCCTGCGCCTGGCGAATTTGCTCGCGCGCCAGGTCCTGGCTCAAGCGTGCCTGTAACAGCGACAGGTTGCGTTTTTCGGCTTCTTTCAGCAGCGCGTTAACCGGCTGTGGTTTGTCGGTTTTAAAGTTTTCGACATTCAGCGCAGCCAGTTCCGGATAGTAGTTACCGGTGATCTGGCGCAGCTGCTCTACCGCGTTATCAAGGTTATTACGTGCGGTCACTTCGTTCGCCAGCACGGTATCGTACTGTGCGCGGGCGTTCTGCACGTCGGTGATCGCTACCAGGCCCACGTTAAAACGTTGGGTGGTTTGATCTAATTGACGGTAGATCGCTTCTTTTTGTGCCTGTGTATAGGAAAGAACGTCAATAGCATTCAACACGTTGAAATAAGCGGTCGCGGTGTTGAGGATCAAGGTTTGCTGATCGGTCTGATACGTGACGTCCTGAATCCCTGCTGCTTTTTCCTGCAGCGTTAACGCACGCCATTTCGACATATCAAAAATGGATTGAGTTAACTGCAAGGACGCACTGGTCGCGTTAGAGTTGATGCCGTTCGCGTCGCGGTAGCCGTTGCTATAGGTGTAATCTGCACCTAAACCTAGCTGTGGCAGTAATGGACTGCGCGCTTCATTAATTTTTTCAAAGGCAGCATCACGATCGGCGGCAGACTTACGCAATTCCGGGTTACTAAGGCGTGCTTGCTGATAAACTTGCATCAGGTTCTCGGCCTGGCTCAACGAACTGAACCCAGAAAGGCTCAGGCCGATAAGAATGGGGAGCAATTTCTTCATTTGCATTCCTTGTGGTGAAGCAGTATTTAGCGCGATCAAACTGTAAAATTATTGCGGATTCTAGCAGAAGCCGCTACCGCAAAAGGTTGGCGTTACGTGCCATAGGGCGTTAATGTGCCTCAATTTAACACATGACTGCTCAAACGGCAGTCAAACGTCGCTGAAATTCACATTTAATTCACTATTAGTGCCAGGACATTAACAATGCTTAAGCCAGACAACCTGCCCGTTACATTTGGCAAAAACGATGTAGAAATTATTGCACGAGAAACACTTTATCGCGGCTTTTTTTCATTAGATCTTTATAGATTTCGTCATCGTCTATTCAACGGGCAAATGAGTCATGAGGTGCGGCGGGAAATTTTTGAGCGCGGTCACGCCGCAGTCTTGCTACCCTTTGACCCAGTGCGTGATGAAGTTGTGCTGATTGAGCAGATTCGGATTGCCGCGTACGACACCAGCGAAACCCCTTGGCTACTGGAGATGGTTGCCGGGATGATTGAAGAGGGTGAAAGTGTGGAAGATGTTGCCCGTCGCGAAGCGATTGAAGAGGCGGGACTGATAGTCAAACGGACCAAACCGGTGTTAAGTTTCCTGGCAAGCCCGGGGGGCACCAGTGAGCGTTCGTCAATTATGGTGGGCGAAGTGGACGCCACGACCGCAAGCGGTATTCACGGTCTGGCTGATGAAAACGAAGATATTCGCGTTCATGTGGTAAGCCGGGAACAGGCATACCAGTGGGTAGAAGAGGGGAAAATCGACAACGCAGCGTCGGTCATCGCTTTGCAATGGCTGCAGCTGCATCATCAAGCGTTAAAAAATGAGTGGGCATAAATGAAGCGTTACACACCTGACTTTCCTGAAATGATGCGCCTGTGCGAGATGAACTTTTCACAATTGCGCCGTTTGTTACCGCGCAATGACGCACCCGGCGAAACTGTAAGCTATCAGGTGGCAAACGCACAATATCGGCTGACGATTGTGGAATCGACCCGATACACTACCCTGGTGACAATAGAACAGACTGCGCCCGCGATCAGTTACTGGAGCCTTCCGTCAATGACGGTGCGTCTGTATCATGACGCGATGGTGGCTGAAGTGTGTTCAAGCCAGCAGATTTTTCGCTTCAAAGCGCGGTATGATTATCCTAATAAAAAGTTGCATCAACGCGACGAAAAGCATCAAATTAATCAGTTTTTAGCGGACTGGTTGCGATACTGTTTAGCACATGGAGCGATGGCGATTCCGGTTTATTAGCGTCGTGAAACCTAAGGACACCATTTGGAAAGCCTGTTAACCCTTCCTCTGGCTGGTGAGGCCAGAGTCAGGATTTTACAAATTACCGACACTCACCTGTTTGCACAAAAGCACGAAGCCCTGTTAGGGGTAAACACCTGGGAGAGTTACCAGGCGGTGCTGGAGGCGATTCGGCCACACCAGCACGAATTCGACCTGATTGTCGCGACAGGTGATTTAGCGCAGGATCAATCCTCTGCGGCCTATCAGCATTTCGCTGAAGGCATCGCAAGTTTTCGTGCGCCCTGCGTCTGGCTGCCGGGCAACCACGATTTCCAGCCCGCGATGTACAGCGCGTTACAGGATGCGGGTATCTCCCCGGCGAAGCGCGTGTTTATTGGTGAGCAATGGCAAATCCTGTTGCTGGATAGCCAGGTGTTTGGCGTGCCGCACGGTGAGCTGAGCGAGTTTCAGCTTGAGTGGCTGGAACGTAAACTGGCCGATGCGCCAGAACGCCATACGTTGCTGCTGCTGCATCATCATCCGCTACCTGCGGGTTGTAGTTGGCTCGATCAACACAGTCTGCGTAACGCGGGCGAACTGGATACCGTGCTGGCGAAGTTTCCGCACGTCAAATACTTGCTGTGCGGTCATATTCATCAGGAGCTGGATCTCGACTGGAATGGTCGCCGCCTGCTGGCAACGCCGTCGACCTGTGTGCAGTTTAAGCCGCACTGTTCCAACTTTACGCTGGATACCATCGCGCCCGGCTGGCGTACTCTCGAGTTACATGCTGATGGCACGCTGACCACCGAGGTGCATCGCCTGGCGGACACACGTTTCCAACCTGATACCGCTTCAGAAGGCTACTGATGTCTACGCTTCTTTATTTACACGGTTTCAACAGCTCGCCGCGCTCTGCAAAAGCGAGCTTGTTAAAAAACTGGCTGGCGGAACATCACCCTGACGTTGAGATGATCATTCCGCAGTTGCCGCCGTATCCTTCCGACGCGGCAGAGCTGCTGGAATCCATTGTCCTGGAACATGGCGGTGATTCGCTGGGTATTGTCGGTTCGTCACTGGGGGGATATTACGCCACCTGGTTGTCACAATGTTTTATGCTGCCCGCAGTGGTGGTAAACCCGGCGGTGCGCCCGTTTGAACTGCTGACGGACTATCTCGGTCAGAACGAGAACCCCTACACCGGGCAGCAATATGTGCTAGAGTCACGCCATATTTACGATCTTAAAGTCATGCAGATTGACCCGCTGGAAGCGCCGGATTTGATCTGGCTGCTGCAACAGACGGGAGATGAAGTGCTGGATTACCGCCAGGCGGTGGCGTACTACGCTTCCTGCCGCCAGACTGTCATAGAAGGCGGCAACCACGCATTCACGGGCTTCGAAGATTATTTCAACCCGATCGTCGATTTTCTTGGTCTGCACCATCTCTGACGATCAACTCGAATTACTAACTTAAACCATGACGCAAACTTATAACGCTGATGCCATTGAGGTACTCACCGGGCTTGAGCCGGTTCGCCGCCGTCCGGGGATGTATACCGATACCACTCGCCCTAACCATTTGGGGCAAGAAGTCATTGATAACAGTGTGGATGAAGCACTGGCGGGTCACGCAAAACGCGTGGACGTTATTTTACATGCTGACCAGTCGTTAGAAGTTATTGACGATGGGCGCGGGATGCCGGTGGATATTCACCCGGAAGAGGGTGTACCGGCGGTTGAACTGATTCTTTGCCGTCTGCATGCAGGCGGTAAATTCTCTAACAAAAATTACCAGTTCTCTGGCGGCCTGCATGGCGTGGGGATTTCGGTGGTTAACGCCCTGTCGAAGCGCGTAGAAGTTAACGTGCGCCGCGATGGTCAGGTTTATAACATCGCCTTTGAAAATGGCGAAAAGGTGCAGGATTTACAGGTTGTCGGCACTTGCGGTAAACGCAATACTGGTACCAGTGTGCACTTCTGGCCGGATGAAACCTTCTTTGACAGCCCGCGATTTTCTGTTTCACGCCTGACGCATGTGCTGAAAGCCAAAGCGGTATTGTGCCCTGGCGTTGAGATCACTTTTAAAGATGAGATCAACAATACCGAACAACGCTGGTGCTATCAGGACGGTCTGAATGATTACCTGGCGGAAGCGGTAAATGGTCTGCCGACGCTGCCGGAAAAACCGTTTATCGGTAATTTCGCTGGTGATACTGAAGCTGTGGACTGGGCGCTACTGTGGCTGCCGGAAGGCGGTGAACTGCTGACCGAAAGCTACGTCAACCTTATCCCAACGATGCAGGGCGGTACCCATGTTAATGGTCTGCGTCAGGGCCTGTTGGACGCGATGCGTGAGTTCTGTGAATACCGCAATATTCTGCCGCGCGGTGTAAAGCTGTCGGCGGAAGATATCTGGGATCGCTGCGCCTATGTGCTGTCAGTAAAAATGCAGGATCCGCAGTTTGCCGGGCAGACGAAAGAGCGTCTCTCTTCGCGTCAATGCGCGGCATTCGTTTCTGGCGTGGTGAAAGATGCCTTTATCCTGTGGCTGAACCAGAACGTTCAGGCGGCTGAACTGCTGGCGGAGATGGCGATTTCCAGCGCCCAGCGCCGTATGCGTGCGGCCAAAAAAAGTGGTGCGTAAAAAGCTGACCAGCGGCCCGGCGTTGCCTGGCAAACTGGCTGATTGTACCGCGCAGGACCTTAACCGTACCGAGCTGTTCCTTGTGGAAGGTGACTCCGCAGGCGGATCTGCCAAGCAGGCGCGCGATCGCGAATATCAGGCGATCATGCCACTGAAAGGTAAGATCCTTAACACCTGGGAAGTCTCTTCCGACGAAGTGCTGGCTTCGCAGGAAGTGCACGATATTTCGGTAGCGATCGGTATCGATCCTGACAGCGACGATCTGAGCCAGCTTCGTTATGGCAAAATCTGTATCCTCGCGGATGCGGACTCTGATGGTCTGCACATTGCCACGCTGCTCTGCGCTTTGTTCGTAAAACATTTCCGCGCGTTGGTGAAACACGGTCACGTTTACGTCGCACTGCCACCGCTCTACCGTATTGATCTCGGGAAAGAGGTTTATTACGCGCTGACGGAAGAAGAGAAAGAGGGCGTACTTGAGCAATTAAAACGCAAGAAAGGCAAGCCGAACGTCCAGCGTTTTAAAGGTCTGGGGGAAATGAACCCGATGCAATTGCGCGAAACCACGCTTGATCCGAACACTCGCCGTCTGGTGCAGTTGACTATCGATGATGAAGACGATCAGCGTACTGACGCGATGATGGATATGCTGCTGGCGAAGAAACGCTCGGAAGATCGCCGCAACTGGTTGCAAGAGAAAGGCGACATGGCGGAGATTGAGGTTTAAAGGAAAGAACATTGCCCGGTCAGGATGGCCGGGCAAACAAGGCAGGATTAAATCCCTGGCTGCAGAATACGGATATTCATCTCCAGCACGTCACCTTTTACGGCTTCGCTATACGCCTTCATGTGCGGGGTTTGCAGATGCGCTTCAAGATGCGCGATGCTTTCCCACTGCTCAATCATCACGATAGAATCCGGTGCCATAGACTGGAAACTCACGCCAGCTGCGCAATCCACCATTGGCGCATAGCCGTGGCAACCTTCTTCTTTCAGTACGGTTGGAACGATTTTAGCAAACTGATCCAATACCGCCTGACGGTGATGTTGACCAGGACGAGTACGGATTTCTGCGATTACGGTAAGCATGGTTAACTCCTTCTAAAGCCTGAGCTCTAGTTAACCAAAAATTTCCACAAGATGCTTGCGATATTCTTCAGTATAGCGGGGAACATCAGGCATTTTTATCACGTCATTAGCGATAAATGTCGGCAGCGGTTCCATACCGAGGAATTGGTTTGCTTTATGGAACGGCAGATACACACCGTCAACGCCAACGCCGTGGAAGAACTGATCTTTTTCGGTGAAGGCTTCCATTGGTGCGTTCCAGGTCAGAGAAAGCATATATTTTTTGCCCTGTACCAGGCCGCCGGAACCGTATTTTTTCGACGGATCTTTGCGGGTACGACCATCGCTGGCATACAGCGTCCCGTGACCTTCGGTGAATACATCATCAATGTATTTTTTCACTGTCCACGGCGCGCCCATCCACCAGCCTGGCATCTGCCAGATCACCACATCAGCCCAGAGAAAGTTTTGTACTTCCGCTTTGACATCGTAGTCGCTGTCGGCGCGAACGATGCGGACATCATGCCCAAGGTCGCGCAGTGTGCCATCCGCGACTTCGGTCAGGGTGTCGTTCAGTTGACCATTGGAGTGGGCGAATTTTTTCGCGCCGTTGATAATCAGGATGTTGCTCATTTTTTAACCTCAAGGTGAGACGTTTGCCGACTATAGTACGTCACAGAGCGGTACGGTGAAATTAGCAAAATGTGCAAAGTCTTTTGCGAATTTAGCAAAAGTCTGATCTTACTCTGACTCACCGATGCAGGATAAATATTTTCTGAAAATGACAATACTGATAGCCATTCCTCATAATTCTTACTCGCACCGGAATAATTTACACGTTTGGTTCGGTTTTTTTGGGGATTGAAAATATGGCTTTGAATAAGTAAAAGATGAAAGTATCAACGTGTCATGTTGATAATTATAAATGGATTTTTATGAGCGTACTGATATATGTTAAAGCAGAAAATTAAAACAATATTTGAAGCATTGCTATATATAATGCTTACTTATTGGTTAATAGATTCTTTTTTTGCTTTCAATAAGTATGACTGGATGCTTGAGTCGGGAGGAAATATTTGCAGTATACCTTCCGTTTCAGGCGAAGATCGTATATTGCAAGCAATGATTGCAGCATTTTTTCTTCTTACGCCACTTATTATTCTTATCTTAAGAAAACTCTTTATGCGGGAAATGTTCGAGTTTTGGGTATATGTATTCTCGCTCGGTATTTGTCTGGTTTGTGGTTGGTGGCTTTTTTGGGGACGGTTTATATTTTGCTATTAGTAAAATCTATGAGAGTCGTTTTAACGGCTCTCATAGACAGAGAAGTTACCAGCTTACCTTCGCCTCAAATCCACCTTGTTCCGCATTCCCAAATTCAACATTCATGCCATGCAATTTGGCGATTCGCTGGACAATCGATAGCCCAAGCCCGCTGCCGGTAGCGGTTTGTCCGGGTGGGCGATAGAAGCGTTCGCCAATTCGCGCCAGTGCCTCTGGTGTCACACCGGGGCCGTTATCCCTCACGATGAAATTATCAGCATTCAGCGTGACGTCTACCACGCTGCCCTGTGGACTGTAGCGCACGGCGTTATCCAGCAAATTTCGCACCAACAAACTTAGCAATAGCGGTTGCCCGGTGCGTTTGATGCTGTGGGCATTGAGTGTCAGTCGCACGTCAATTTTCGCCTGCTGCGCCGTGTGGTAAATATCCATCACCGACGATTGCAGGAGATCTTCAAGCGGGATCTCCGCGACGTCCTGAAGGTTATCCAGTGAGTCCAGCCGCGATAGCGTGAGCAGTTGATCAACCAGACGAGTAGCGCGATCGATCCCGGAATGTAATTGGAGCAGTGCTTTTTTCCGCGCCTGCGGATCATCGTCAGAGAGCTGCGCAACTTCGGTTTGCACTTTCAGCGCCGTTAACGGGCTACGAAGTTCGTGAGCTGCGTCGGAGGTAAAGCGTCGTTCACGAACCATCATCGCATGTGTGCGGGCGAACAGTTGATTTAGCGACTCAACCAGTGGCCGCACTTCGCTGGGTACGCCAGTCGCGTTTAGTGGTTTTTCCGAGTCAGGGTCACGCATACGTAGTGCCAGCGCCAGTTTGTTCAGCGGCGCGAGTTCACGACCCAGTAGTACCATCATGATGATTAACATAATCGGCAGTGCGACCAGCCACGGGATCAATTGCCCGGCAACAATCGCCAGCGCCATGTCTTCACGGTATTCCCATTCCTGGCCAACAACGATGCGATATTTGCCATCAGGTGAGGTCATCCAGACAAAACGCCAAGGATCGTCTTCACCGACCAGTTGCCCGTCAGCAAAACCTTCCCGTTGATAGCTATAGGGAATATCTTCTCCGTTATCGCCATCATTAAGGACCATTCTGCCGTCGTGGGTAAAGATGGCAAAGGTCAGCGCATCGTCATCAACATGACCGTGTTTTAATCTATTTGGCGTCTGTGCCATGCGATCCGCCGCGTTGATTTCGTTGAGATCGAGCGTACTTAACCGCTTGGCAAACAGCATCAGTTGGGTGTCGAACAATTCATCGACGTTATCCGTTGTTTGTTTCCAGGCGACAAAGCTGGAAAGCAGCCAGGTCACCGAGGCCAGAATTAAAAAGATTAGCGTCAGCCTGACGCGCAGACTAAGACGTTGGGTAAATTTCATTTCTCACCTAATGTGTAACCAATACCATGCACGGTACGAATAAAATCACTACCGAGTTTGCGTCGCAGATGATGCACATGCACTTCAACGGCATTACTGGTGACCTCTTCGTCCCAGGTATACAGTTTCTCTTCAATCAGTTTGCGCGACAGTACCCGACCAGCGTTACGCATCAGTAATTCCAGCAGGGCAAATTCTTTTGGTTTCAGTGTTAAGGGTTCGCCAGCCAGCGTGGCGATACGTTTGCCGGGGTCGAGCATGACGTTACCGTGGCGCAGCTCGTTGCTGGCCTGGCCGTTGGTTCGGCGCATCAGAGCTTCCAGCCTGGCGGCGACTTCTATCAACGCAAAAGGTTTACACAGATAATCGTCAGCTCCCAGACGCAGCCCTTCTACACGTTCCGCCAGCGCATCGCGCGCGGTCAGGATCAGTACCGGCTCACGCTGACCTTTTTCTCGCCATTCGCGCAAAATATCGCGACCATCCATGCCTGGTAAGGTTAAATCCAGGATCACCGCATCATAAGGTGCGCTATAAAGCGCCTCTTTTCCCTGACGACCTTGTGTAAACCAGTCGACGCTAAAACCCATTTTACTAAGGCCCGTTTTGATGCCGTCGCCAATCAGCATGTCATCTTCTATCAGTAAAATTCGCATTTTTTCATCCCTGCGATAACCGTATTTGCTGCCAGTAAACCGTGTTGTAACGCGCTCTGTACAGCACTAAATTTTATTTTTTTCCCTTAAGAAGTTGTTAAGGACTATCTTGTTAAATGCTCGGAAACAGACATTAAAGGGAGTAATAAACATGAAAAAATTCGCAGCAGTAATCGCAGTAATGGCCCTGTGCAGCGCACCGGTGATGGCAGCAGAGCAGGGCGGTTTTTCTGGCCCATCGGCAACGCAAAGTCAGGCCGGAGGATTCCAGGGGCCGAACGGCAGCGTAACGACTGTAGAAAGCGCAAAATCCCTGCGTGACGACACCTGGGTAACCCTGCGCGGCAATATCGTTGAACGCATCTCTGACGATCTCTACGTGTTCAAAGATGCCAGCGGTACTATCAATGTTGATATCGACCACAAACGCTGGAACGGCGTGACGGTGACGCCGAAAGATACGGTTGAGATTCAGGGTGAAGTCGATAAAGACTGGAATTCTGTTGAAATTGACGTCAAACAGATCCGCAAAGTAAATCCGTAATTGTTACCGCTCCCGGGACGCGTTCCCGGGAATAATTTCGCAGGGAGGCAAAATGACAAACCTGACACTGGATGTAAACATTATCGATTTCCCATCAATACCTGTGGCGATGTTGCCGCACCGCTGTAGCCCTGAATTGCTCAACTACAGCGTGGCGAAATTTATCATGTGGCGTAAAGAGACGGGGCTTTCTCCTGTTAACCAAAGCCAGACTTTTGGCGTCGCCTGGGACGACCCTGCCACCACCGCACCGGAAGCGTTTCGCTTTGATATCTGCGGCAGCGTTAGCGAACCGATTCCCGATAATCGTTATGGTGTGAGCAATGGTGAACTTACCGGTGGACGTTATGCCGTGGCCCGCCACGTTGGCGAGCTGGACGATATTTCACACACGGTATGGGGCATCATTCGCCACTGGCTGCCTGCAAGCGGCGAGAAAATGCGTAAAGCACCGATTCTGTTTCACTACACCAATCTTGCCGAAGGGGTGACAGAGCAGCGACTGGAAACGGATGTTTATGTGCCGTTGGCGTGATGCCTGACTCCAGCTTCCCTTATAAATTCCTGCTTCAAACTGGCGCTACTAATGCGCCACTTTCTTATATGGTCAATCACTTTCCTTAAAGAATACGTTTTGTGTGGTCACTATCTCCGTACATCTAACTAACCTTTTAGGTGCTTTTTCATTGCTGTAATTAACCTTTTAGGTTATAACTAAAGTAACAGGGAGGCGGGGGTTATGGAAAAACGCACACCACATACACGTTTGAGTCAGGTTAAAAAACTTGTCAATGCCGGGCAAGTTCGTACAACACGTAGTGCCCTGTTAAATGCAGATGAGTTAGGTTTGGATTTTGATGGTATGTGTAATGTTATCATTGGATTATCAGAGAGCGACTTTTATAAAAGCATGACCACCTACTCTGATCATACTATCTGGCAGGATGTTTACAGACCCAGGCTTGTTACAGGCCAGGTTTATCTTAAAATTACGGTAATTCATGACGTACTGATCGTCTCGTTTAAGGAGAAGTAATATGAAATGTCCGGTTTGCCACCAGGGAGAAATGGTTTCTGGCATTAAAGATATTCCATACACCTTCCGTGGACGAAAAACAGTATTGAAAGGTATCCACGGTTTATATTGTGTCCATTGCGAAGAGAGCATCATGAATAAAGAAGAGTCAGATGCTTTCATGGCGCAAGTAAAGGCATTTCGGGCTTCGGTGAATGCCGAAACAGTGGCACCTGAATTTATAGTGAAGGTTCGAAAAAAGCTCTCTCTTACCCAAAAAGAGGCAAGCGAAATTTTTGGGGGAGGTGTAAATGCGTTTTCGCGTTACGAAAAAGGCAATGCCCAACCTCATCCTTCCACAATCAAACTTTTACGTGTTCTGGATAAGCATCCAGAACTATTGAATGAAATCCGTTAATTAATGGAAAAGCGGGGGCAACTCGCTTTTTTCTTTACCGGAGTGTGAGCCAAATCACTCGCGATAAGTTTGAGCGAACAATGCCACAGGCGTATTGTTGTTGGGCTTATAATTTCTCCGGTAAGGAATACCATGTATACGCGAAATTTATTATGGCTGGTCAGCCTGGTAAGTGCGGCTCCTCTCTACGCTGCTGACGTTCCCGCCAACACACCGCTCGCCCCGCAACAAGTCTTTCGTTACAACAATCATAGCGACCCAGGTACGCTCGACCCGCAAAAGGTGGAGGAGAATACTGCCGCGCAGATTGTGCTGGATCTGTTTGAAGGTCTGGTATGGATGGACGGTGAAGGCCAGGTGCAGCCCGCTCAGGCTGAACGCTGGGAGATACTGGACGGCGGCAAGCGCTATATTTTCCATCTGCGTAGCGGTTTGCAGTGGTCCGACGGTCAGCCTCTGACGGCAGAGGATTTTGTCCTCGGCTGGCAGCGCGCGGTTGACCCGAAAACGGCAAGCCCTTTTGCTGGCTATCTGGCACAGGCGCACATTAACAATGCCGCAGCTATTGTTGCGGGTAAAGCAGATGTTACATCGCTGGGTGTCAAAGCGACGGATGATCGTACTCTTGAAGTTACGCTTGAGCAGCCGGTTCCTTGGTTCACGACGATGCTCGCCTGGCCGACGCTGTTCCCGGTTCCTCATCATGTCATCGCTAAACATGGCGATAGCTGGAGTAAGCCAGAGAACATGGTTTACAACGGTGCCTTTGTGCTTGATCAGTGGGTAGTTAACGAAAAGATTACTGCACGCAAAAATCCAAAGTACCGCGATGCGCAACATACAGTATTGCAACAGGTTGAGTATCTGGCGCTAGATAATTCGGTCACCGGCTATAACCGCTATCGCGCGGGAGAGGTCGATCTCACCTGGGTTCCGGCGCAGCAAATTCCCGCCATTGAAAAATCACTGCCTGGCGAGCTACGAATTATTCCGCGTCTGAACAGCGAATATTACAACTTCAACCTTGAGAAACCGCCATTTAACGATGTGCGAGTGCGTCGGGCGCTATATCTTACGGTTGATCGACAGCTTATTGCGCAAAAGGTACTGGGGTTGAGAACGCCCGCAACCACGCTGACGCCGCCAGAGGTAAAAGGCTTTAGCGCGACGACGTTCGATGAACTGCAAAAGCCAATGAGTGAGCGCGTCGCGATGGCAAAAGCCTTGCTGAAACAGGCGGGATACGACGCCTCTCATCCGCTACGCTTTGAGCTGTTCTACAACAAGTACGATCTGCATGAAAAGACCGCGATAGCGTTGTCTTCCGAATGGAAAAAATGGCTGGGTGCACAGGTGACGCTGCGCACAATGGAGTGGAAAACCTATCTTGATGCCCGACGAGCCGGTGATTTCATGCTGTCTCGGCAGTCGTGGGATGCGACGTACAATGATGCTTCCAGCTTCCTGAACACGCTCAAAAGCGATAGTGAAGAAAACGTCGGTCACTGGAAAAATGCGCAGTATGACGCCTTACTAAACCAGGCCACGCAGATCACTGATGCGACAAAGCGTAATGCGTTGTATCAGCAGGCAGAAGTGATCATCAACCAACAGGCACCGCTGATTCCTATCTACTATCAGCCGTTAATCAAACTGCTTAAACCCTACGTTGGCGGTTTTCCGCTGCATAATCCCCAGGATTATGTCTACAGCAAAGAGTTGTATATCAAGGCACATTGATGCCTTTATCGCCGTCGGAGCACGTCCGGCGGCGCTATTCACGTTGATCTCCTGTGACTCGACGCGGCAGATAATGTAGTATCTCCGGCAATATTGCCCCTTTGAAGGCTGGCGAATAAGTTGAGGAATCAGAATTAATGAGCGATATGGCAGAGCGCCTTGCGCTACATGAATTTACGGAAAACGCCTACTTAAACTACTCCATGTACGTGATCATGGACCGTGCGTTGCCGTTTATTGGTGATGGTCTGAAACCTGTTCAGCGCCGCATTGTGTATGCGATGTCTGAACTGGGCCTGAATGCCAGCGCCAAATTTAAAAAATCGGCCCGTACCGTCGGTGACGTACTGGGTAAATACCATCCGCACGGCGATAGCGCCTGTTATGAAGCGATGGTCCTGATGGCGCAACCGTTCTCTTACCGTTATCCGCTGGTTGATGGTCAGGGGAACTGGGGCGCGCCGGACGATCCGAAATCGTTCGCGGCAATGCGTTACACCGAATCCCGGTTGTCGAAATATTCCGAGCTGCTATTGAGCGAGCTGGGGCAGGGGACGGCTGACTGGGTGCCAAACTTCGACGGCACTTTGCAGGAGCCGAAAATGCTACCTGCCCGTCTGCCAAACATTTTGCTTAACGGCACCACCGGTATTGCCGTCGGCATGGCGACCGATATTCCACCGCATAACCTGCGTGAAGTGGCTCAGGCGGCAATCGCATTAATCGACCAGCCGAAAACCACGCTCGATCAGCTGCTGGATATCGTGCAGGGGCCGGATTATCCGACTGAAGCGGAAATTATCACTTCGCGCGCCGAGATCCGTAAAATCTACGAGAACGGACGTGGTTCAGTGCGTATGCGCGCGGTGTGGAAGAAAGAAGATGGCGCGGTGGTTATCAGCGCATTGCCGCATCAGGTTTCAGGTGCGCGCGTACTGGAGCAAATTGCTGCGCAAATGCGCAACAAAAAGCTGCCGATGGTTGACGATCTGCGCGATGAATCTGACCACGAGAACCCGACCCGCCTGGTGATTGTGCCGCGTTCCAACCGCGTGGATATGGATCAGGTGATGAACCACCTCTTCGCTACCACCGATCTGGAAAAGAGCTATCGTATTAACCTTAATATGATCGGTCTGGATGGTCGTCCGGCGGTGAAAAACCTGCTGGAAATCCTCTCCGAATGGCTGGTGTTCCGCCGCGATACCGTGCGCCGCCGACTGAACTATCGTCTGGAGAAAGTCCTCAAGCGCCTGCATATCCTCGAAGGTTTGCTGGTGGCGTTTCTCAATATCGACGAAGTGATTGAGATCATTCGTAATGAAGATGAACCGAAACCGGCGCTGATGTCGCGGTTTGGCCTTACGGAAACCCAGGCGGAAGCGATCCTCGAACTGAAACTGCGTCATCTTGCCAAACTGGAAGAGATGAAGATTCGCGGTGAGCAGAGTGAACTGGAAAAAGAGCGCGACCAGTTGCAGGGCATTTTGGCTTCCGAGCGTAAAATGAATAACCTGCTGAAGAAAGAACTGCAGGCAGACGCGCAAGCCTACGGTGACGATCGTCGTTCGCCGTTGCAGGAACGCGAAGAAGCGAAAGCGATGAGCGAGCACGACATGCTGCCGTCTGAACCTGTCACCATTGTGCTGTCGCAGATGGGCTGGGTACGCAGCGCTAAAGGCCATGATATCGACGCGCCGGGCCTGAATTATAAAGCGGGTGATAGCTTCAAAGCGGCGGTGAAAGGTAAGAGCAACCAACCGGTAGTGTTTGTTGATTCCACCGGTCGTAGCTATGCCATTGACCCGATTACGCTGCCGTCGGCGCGTGGTCAGGGCGAGCCGCTCACCGGCAAATTAACGTTGCCGCCTGGGGCGACCGTTGACCATATGCTGATGGAAAGCGACGATCAGAAACTGCTGATGGCTTCCGATGCGGGTTACGGTTTCGTCTGCACCTTTAACGATCTGGTGGCGCGTAACCGTGCAGGTAAGGCTTTGATCACCTTACCGGAAAATGCCCATGTTATGCCGCCGGTGGTGATTGAAGATGCTTCCGATATGCTGCTGGCAATCACTCAGGCAGGCCGTATGTTGATGTTCCCGGTAAGTGATCTGCCGCAGCTGTCGAAGGGCAAAGGCAACAAGATTATCAACATTCCATCGGCAGAAGCCGCGCGTGGAGAAGATGGTCTGGCGCAATTGTACGTTCTGCCGCCGCAAAGCACGCTGACCATTCATGTTGGGAAACGCAAAATTAAACTGCGCCCGGAAGAGTTACAGAAAGTCACTGGCGAACGTGGACGCCGCGGTACGTTGATGCGCGGTTTGCAGCGTATCGATCGTGTTGAGATCGACTCTCCTCGCCGTGCCAGCAGCGGTGATAGCGAAGAGTAATATGCCGGGGAGGGCGCTGTTTCCTCCCGCTTGCAAGGAACGCCGGATGAAACGTTAAGTCGTCATCCGGCAGCGTATTCAACCCCCGGAAACGATAAAAATTCCCTTGAAACCGTTGTTTATTCATGCGTTGCGATTAACAATACGCTTTTCCAGAGAGCGGCTTTTAACAATGCCCTAACCTGATTTCAGGTGACGTACAATGCCAGTCTCTCAGACCTTCAGAGGGTGTTATGCTATATATCTTTCGTCTTATTATTACCGTGATTTACAGCATCTTAGTCTGTGTATTCGGCTCCATTTACTGCCTTTTCAGCCCGCGTAACCCGAAACATGTGGCCACCTTTGGGCATATGTTTGGCCGTCTTGCGCCGCTGTTTGGCCTGAAAGTTGAGTGCCGTAAACCTACAGACGCTGAAAGCTACGGCAATGCTATCTATATCGCTAACCACCAGAACAACTATGACATGGTGACAGCATCGAACATCGTGCAACCGCCGACGGTGACGGTAGGTAAAAAGAGCTTGCTGTGGATCCCCTTCTTCGGGCAGTTGTACTGGTTAACCGGCAACTTATTGATCGACAGAAACAATCGCACTAAAGCTCACGGCACCATTGCGGAAGTAGTGAATCACTTCAAAAAACGCCGTATTTCCATCTGGATGTTCCCGGAAGGAACCCGCAGCCGTGGTCGCGGCCTGCTACCGTTCAAGACTGGAGCATTTCACGCGGCAATTGCGGCGGGCGTCCCGATTATTCCCGTGTGCGTCTCTACAACTTCGAATAAGATTAATCTTAATCGACTGCACAACGGTCTGGTGATTGTCGAAATGCTGCCGCCAATTGACGTCAGTCAGTATGGCAAAGATCAGGTTCGTGAGCTGGCTGCCCATTGTCGTTCGATAATGGAACAAAAAATCGCCGAGCTCGATAAAGAAGTCGCAGAACGCGAAGCCGCCGGAAAAGTTTAAGTCGGCAATCTGTATTTTTGCGGGGAACACTTTCCTGCACGGTATTACTTTAGCCAGTTTTACATGGAGCAAATATGTCACTCAGTCGGCGTCAGTTCATTCAGGCATCGGGGATTGCACTTTGTGCAGGCGCTGTTCCCCTGAAGGCCAGCGCAGCCGGGCAACAGCAACCGCTACCCGTTCCGCCGCTACTTGAATCTCGCCGTGGGCAACCGCTGTTTATGACTGTACAACGTGCGCACTGGTCATTTACGCCAGGGACACGCGCGTCGGTCTGGGGAATCAATGGTCGTTACCTGGGGCCGACTATCCGCGTCTGGAAGGGCGACGATGTTAAGCTTATTTACAGCAACCGCCTGACAGAAAATGTCTCAATGACGGTGGCCGGGCTACAGGTACCAGGCCCGCTGATGGGCGGTCCGGCACGGATGATGTCGCCAAACGCTGACTGGGCACCCGTACTGCCCATTCGCCAGAACGCAGCTACTCTGTGGTATCACGCCAATACTCCCAACCGCACGGCTCAGCAGGTCTATAACGGCCTTGCCGGAATGTGGCTGGTGGAAGATGAAGTCAGCAAGTCGCTGCCTATCCCCAACCATTATGGTGTGGATGATTTTCCGGTCATTATCCAGGATAAACGGCTGGATAACTTTGGTACGCCAGAATACAACGAACCGGGAAGCGGCGGCTTTGTTGGTGATACGCTGCTGGTTAACGGTGTACAAAGCCCGTACGTTGAAGTCTCGCGTGGCTGGGTGCGCTTGCGACTGCTGAACGCGTCGAACTCTCGTCGCTATCAACTACAGATGAACGATGGTCGCCCGTTACATGTGATTTCTGGCGATCAGGGATTCCTGCCTGCTCCTGTATCGGTGAAGCAACTTTCGCTGGCACCGGGCGAGCGCCGCGAGATTCTGGTGGATATGAGCAACGGCGATGAAGTGTCGATCACCTGTGGCGAAGCGGCGAGCATTGTTGATCGTATTCGTGGCTTCTTTGAGCCATCCAGTATTCTGGTTTCTACCCTGGTGCTAACGCTGCGCCCAACCGGCCTTCTGCCGCTGGTCACAGACAGTCTTCCGATGCGCTTGCTGCCAACTGAAATCATGGCTGGTTCGCCAATTCGCAGTCGCGATATCAGTCTGGGTGATGACCCGGGTATTAATGGACAGCTGTGGGACGTCAACCGTATTGATGTCACCGCGCAGCAAGGAACGTGGGAACGCTGGACGGTACGCGCGGACGAGCCGCAAGCGTTCCATATTGAAGGCGTAATGTTCCAGATCCGTAACGTGAATGGCGCGATGCCGTTCCCGGAAGACAGAGGCTGGAAAGATACCGTTTGGGTTGACGGACAAGTGGAGCTGCTTGTTTATTTCGGTCAGCCTTCCTGGGCGCACTTCCCGTTCTACTTCAACAGTCAGACGCTGGAAATGGCGGACCGTGGCTCGATTGGGCAACTGTTGGTCAATCCGGTACCGTAATCTTCATACTCGCCCGAGGAGGGCGAGTATGGAATACCTTTCGATTTCTCTTTCGTTCCGGCTTATAATCCCCGGCCTTTGATTATTTTTTTATCATTTCTGGAAGCAAAATGAGCTCTATCTCCCTGATCCAACCGGATCGCGACCTGTTCTCCTGGCCGCAGTACTGGGCCGCCTGTTTTGGACCGGCACCGTTTTTGCCGATGTCTCGTGAAGAGATGGATCAACTTGGCTGGGATAGCTGCGACATCATTTTGGTTACTGGCGACGCGTATGTCGATCACCCAAGCTTCGGGATGGCGATTTGCGGTCGTATGCTGGAAGCGCAGGGCTTTCGCGTCGGGATCATCGCCCAGCCGGACTGGAGCAGCAAAGACGACTTTATGCGTCTGGGTAAACCGAATCTGTTTTTCGGTGTTACTGCTGGCAACATGGATTCGATGATCAACCGTTATACCGCCGATCGCCGTTTACGTCATGACGATGCCTACACGCCGGATAACGTCGCGGGTAAGCGCCCGGATCGCGCCACACTGGTTTATACCCAGCGTTGTAAAGAGGCGTGGAAAGATGTACCGGTGATCCTCGGCGGTATTGAGGCTAGTCTGCGCCGTACCGCGCATTATGATTACTGGTCCGATACCGTGCGCCGTTCCGTGCTGGTGGATTCGAAAGCCGACATGCTGATGTTTGGTAACGGTGAGCGTCCGCTGGTGGAAGTGGCGCATCGTCTGGCGATGGGCGAGCCAATTAGTGAAATCCGCGATGTGCGTAATACCGCGATTATCGTGAAAGAGGCGCTGCCTGGCTGGAGCGGCGTGGATTCCACCCGTCTTGATACCCCTGGAAAAATCGACCCAATCCCGCATCCGTATGGTGAAGATTTGCCGTGCGCGGATAACAAACCGGTGGCACCGAAAAAGCAGGAAGCCAAAGCCGTAACCGTGCAGCCACCGCGCCCGAAACCGTGGGAAAAAACCTACGTGTTGCTGCCTTCTTTCGAGAAAGTGAAGGGCGATAAAGTGCTGTACGCCCATGCTTCGCGTATTCTGCACCACGAAACCAACCCAGGCTGTGCCCGCGCATTGATGCAAAAACACGGCGACCGCTATGTGTGGATCAACCCGCCTGCTATTCCGCTTTCTACCGAAGAGATGGACAGCGTTTTTGCGCTGCCATACAAGCGCGTGCCACATCCGGCCTATGGCAATGCCCGTATTCCGGCTTACGAAATGATCCGTTTTTCGGTCAACATTATGCGTGGCTGCTTTGGCGGCTGCTCTTTCTGTTCTATCACCGAGCACGAAGGGCGCATTATTCAGAGCCGTTCCGAAGATTCGATCATTAATGAGATCGAAGCGATCCGCGACACCGTTCCAGGTTTTACGGGCGTGATTTCCGATCTTGGTGGGCCAACTGCCAACATGTATATGTTGCGCTGCAAATCGCCACGCGCTGAACAAACTTGTCGCCGTTTGTCGTGCGTTTATCCGGATATTTGTCCGCACATGGACACGAACCACGAACCAACGATCAACCTCTATCGCCGTGCGCGTGATCTGAAAGGCATTAAAAAGATCCTGATTGCCTCTGGTGTGCGTTATGACATAGCCGTAGAAGATCCGCGCTATATCAAAGAACTGGCGACCCATCACGTCGGCGGTTATCTGAAGATTGCCCCGGAACATACCGAAGAAGGGCCGTTATCGAAGATGATGAAGCCGGGCATGGGCAGCTATGACCGCTTTAAAGAGCTGTTCGATACTTACTCAAAACAGGCAGGTAAAGAGCAGTATCTGATCCCCTATTTCATCTCCGCGCACCCCGGTACGCGTGATGAAGATATGGTGAATCTGGCGCTGTGGCTGAAAAAGCACCGCTTCCGCCTCGACCAGGTGCAGAACTTCTATCCGTCGCCGCTGGCGAACTCAACCACCATGTATTACACCGGGAAAAACCCGCTGGCGAAGATTGGTTATAAGAGCGAAGACGTCTTCGTACCGAAGGGCGACAAACAGCGTCGTTTGCATAAAGCGTTGTTGCGTTACCACGATCCGGCAAACTGGCCGTTAATCCGCCAGGCGCTGGAAGCGATGGGCAAAAAGCATCTGATTGGCAGCCGTCGCGATTGCTTAGTGCCTGCGCCAACCATTGAAGAGATGCGTGAAGCTCGTCGCCAGAACCGCAATACCCGTCCGGCGTTGACGAAACATACGCCGATGGCGACCCAGCGTCAGACGCCTGCTACGGCAAAAAAAGCGTCGTCTACGCAATCTCGTCCGGTGAATGCTGGTGCGAAGAAACGGCCTAAAGCGGCGGTTGGACGTTAAAAAATATCCCCGGCAACTGACACGCTACCGGGGATTTTTTTATCATTCTGCGTACATACGCAAGCAGCGCAGGCAATCAAAATAGTCCTGAGCATCAAGACGCGTATTGGCTCTGTTAGCTTCGGATTTGGCAGCATAGATTTGTGGGCGTAGTGCTTTCATATCCTGCTCAAGCCGGGCGATTTTGGCATTTAATGTTTGCACATTGCTCGCCAGCTGATTGACCTTTTGCTCATTGACGCAGCCACTGAGCAAGCAGGTTGCCAGAACAACAGCTCCCACGGTGAAAATCGTTTTCATATAGTGTTCCCTTTTATTTATTGTTCCGGCTAATTGTTATTTAATTCAGCTCATTGCTTTAATCTGGCGGCAGTTTTTGCCTCAATCTGCTTAAGTAGGCTGCCGCTGTTCGGGCGGATAAAATCAGCGATTTCCCACTTGCCTTCGCGCCGCTGTAAAACCAGTTCTTGCTCTTCGTTGTTGCCATTGGTCAGCGTAAAACGAACATGAATGCGGGCGGAATCGGCGGTTTTCTCCAGGACTCGAATTTCATCAACGCGTGAAAATAGCGACTCTTCGCCAAAACAGATCGGATTGTCGTAAATAAATTGCCGTTCTATTTGCATATCTTCATCGGGATTATTGGCCGTCTTGAAGGTGGTTTTATAGAAGGCATTAACCGCCTGGCGGTAAGAGTCGGAAACCACCCACGTCCACGGCCAGCTATAATCAGCAATATGTTCAAAGAGTTCGGCAACAAAGGCTTCCGGCTGTTCTTTTTGCAACGAAGCTAAAGCGGCCAGCGTTTTTTCATTCTCGCTATTAACTGCTTGTAAGACGCTGCCATGATTGCTGACAATATCGTCAATGACCCAACGACCATTTTCCGCCACCATTTTCAGTGTCTGCGTGGTCTTTTCTTTATCATCTTTAAAGATACGAAAGCGCACAACGGCATCGGCATGATCGGCGTCAGTTTGGGTTATCGCAACGCTTTCTAGCACCAGATCGCCAAAATCCTGACAATCACAAACCGGATCATAATCCAGCCAGCCAATATTGCCCGGCAGCGTAAGATTGTCGTTCAGGGTAAGCGCCTGTTGAATACGCGCAGAAGTTATCGCCCGCTCTCCGGTTTCACCAAAATAAGGGGCAGTGGCATCTGATTTATAGTTCTGATAAATATGCCGGACTGTTTGTTCTACGGTCTGTGAGGGGGGCTGTGCGTGTACGGTAAAACTTGCCAGGGCTGCTAAAAACAGAAGTATTATTTTCATCTGTTTTTCACCTCTCCGTTGCGTTTATCCCGGATATAGATGAGTTGTTCTTTTAAGAGCTTCCGGCTCTGCATGATGATGTCCTTATATTTGGCATTCCTGAACAAGGAAGAGTAACAACGGGCGGGACGCGAGGGGAATAAATGATTTCTGAAAAGTCCGGTAGCGGAACATTACCGCCACCGGGAGAATTTGCATGTTAGCCGCCGAACTGGTCAGGATCGGGACCGAGACGCTTGCCCTGATCGAGTTTTGCAATTTCGCCGAGTTCGTCTTTGTCGAGACGGAAATCCCAGACATCAAAGTTTTCGGCAATACGTGAAGGTGTGACCGATTTCGGGATCACCACCAGGCCGCTATCCAGATGCCAGCGGATAACAATCTGCGCCGGGGTTTTGCCGTATTTATCTGCCAGATCGCGAATGACTTTCTGATCGAAAACGCCTTTCCCTCCTTGCGCTAATGGGCTCCAGGATTCGGTCTGGATTTTGTGTGTCGCGTTCCAGGCGTGTAGCTGGCGTTGTTGCATCAGCGGATGAAGTTCGATCTGGTTTATCACAGGCGTCACGCCAGTTTCATCAATCAGGCGTTGCAGGTGATGGATCTGGAAGTTGCACACGCCGATGCTTTTGATTAATCCCTCTTTTTGCAATTCGATCATGCCTTTCCATGCTTCGACATAATGGTCGATAGCGGGAACGGGCCAGTGCATTAAGTAGAGGTCGATATAATCAAGCTGGAGTTTTTTCAGGCTGTCGAGCAGGGCTTCGCGGGGGCGCTTGTGGTCGTCGTTCCACAGCTTAGTGGTGATGAACAGTTCTTCTCTGTTGACTGAGGCATTTTTCAGGGCTTTGCCGACACCTTCTTCGTTCTTGTAGGCCGCGGCGGTATCAATCGAGCGATAACCCACTTCTAACGCTTTTTGAATGGCGGTGATTACTTCCTCATTACTTGCTTGCCAGACGCCCAGTCCCAGCTGGGGCATGACATTGCCATCCTGTAGCTTAATAACGGTTGGATTAGCCATACGTTCCTCCTTTATATGAACTCACCGGAGCAGGCTCCGGTGAGGTGTTGTGAACTTAAGTCTGGACGAAATGCCCGAAAACGAAAGTTTGAGGCGTAAAAAGCTTAGCGGGCGGCTTCGTATATACGGCGGCTGACATCCAACGTAATGTCATGATTTTCGCCCAGTTGGGTCATGCCGTGCTCTTCCAGTTTTTTCAGCAAAGCCGGGATGGAGCTGCCGTCCAGACCGTAGTCGGAGAGGTGGGTCGGCACGCCTAATTGCTCAAAGAAATTGCGGGTTGCGGCAATCGCGGCGTCAATACGCTCATCATCGGAACCTTCAGTGATGTTCCAGACGCGTTCAGCATATTGCAGCAGCTTAGCGCGCTTGGTATCGCGTTTTTCATTCCACAGTGCAGGCAGGACGATAGCCAGTGTTTGCGCGTGATCCAGACCGTGCATCGCAGTCAGTTCGTGGCCCAGCATATGCGTTGCCCAGTCCTGCGGTACGCCAGCGCCAATCAAACCGTTCAGCGCCTGAGTCGCCGCCCACATGACGTTGGCGCGCACATCGTAGTTTTCTGGCTCTTTCAGGGCTTTCGGACCATCTTCGATTAGCGTCAGCAAAATGCCTTCTGCGAAACGGTCCTGAATTTTGGCATCAACCGGTTTGGTAACATACTGTTCCACGGTGTGTACAAAGGCGTCCACTACGCCGTTAGCCACCTGACGCGGCGGCAGGGTGTAGGTATAAACCGGATCGAGCACGGCAAATACCGGCTGAACATGGGCAGAATGGAACGCCTGCTTGTCGCCTGTGGTTTTACGGGAGATCACCGCGCCTGCGTTGGATTCTGAACCGGTTGCTGGCAGCGTCAGCACACAGCCCATCGGGATGGCGCTTTTAATCTCTTTACCGCCCGTTTGCAGAATGTGCCACGGATCGATATTTTCCGGATAGTTAGCCGCTGCGGCGATAAATTTGGTGCCGTCCAGTACAGAACCGCCGCCAACCGCCAGCAGGAAAGTCACTTTCTGTTCGCGAACCAGTTTCACGGCGTTCATCAGCGTTTCATAAGCCGGGTTTGGCTCAATACCGCCAAATTCCAGCACGTCCATGCCTTTCAGGGCATCCAGAACTTGATCGAGAACGCCGGTTTTTTTCACGCTGCCGCCGCCGTAGGTAATCAATACGCGAGCATCGTGAGGAATTTGTTCGCGTAAACCAGCGATTGCGCCTTTACCAAACAGAATGCGGGTTGGGGTGTGCAGATTAAAGTTGTTCATTACTTGCTCCCTTTGCTGGGCCAATATGAGGGCAGAGAACGATCTGCCTGATGTTTTTCATTGTGATCGCCAGCGCCCTGGCTCTCAATGCTCATTTCTGCCAATGTCTTGCCTATTTCTCCAGAGTGCTGGAGAAATGCTACAAAATTGCGCACAATCAAATTGCCGCATTATTCCTAAGAAATTACGCGATATGAAACGTGAAGAGATTTGCCGCTTGCTGGCGGATAAAGTTAATAAACTGAAAAATAAAGAAAATAGTTTGTCAGGACTGTTGCCCGATGTGCGTTTGTTGTATGGCGAGACGCCTTTCGCACGTACACCGGTGATGTACGAGCCTGGCATCATAATTCTCTTTTCCGGGCATAAAATCGGTTATATCAATGAACGCGTGTTTCGTTATGATGCCAATGAATACCTGCTGCTGACGGTGCCGTTGCCGTTTGAGTGCGAAACCTATGCCACGTCAGAGGTGCCGCTGGCAGGGTTGCGTCTCAATGTCGATATTTTGCAGTTACAGGAACTGTTGATGGACATTGGCGAAGATGAGCATTTCCAGCCGTCGATGGCAGCCAGCGGGATTAACTCCGCCACGTTATCAGAAGAGATTTTATGCGCGGCGGAGCGGTTACTCGACGTGATGGAGCGACCACTGGATGCGCGTATTCTCGGCAAACAGATCATCCGCGAAATTCTGTACTACGTGCTGACCGGACCTTGCGGCGGCGCGTTACTGGCGCTGGTCAGTCGCCAGACTCACTTCAGTCTGATTAGCCGCGTGCTGAAACGGATTGAGAATAAATACACCGAAAACCTGAGCGTCGAGCAACTGGCGGCAGAAGCCAACATGAGCGTATCGGCGTTCCACCATAATTTTAAGTCTGTCACCAGTACCTCGCCGTTGCAGTATTTGAAGAATTACCGTCTGCATAAGGCGCGGATGATGATCATCCATGACGGCATGAAGGCCAGCGCAGCAGCGATGCGCGTCGGCTATGAAAGCGCATCGCAATTTAGCCGTGAGTTTAAACGTTACTTCGGTGTGACGCCGGGGGAAGATGCGGCAAGAATGCGGGCGATGCAGGGGAATTAAATACGTTCCCGGTACAGCAACCGGGAACGGGGAAAATCGTCAGGCGTTACAGTATTTTTTTTTAATCACCACAAACAGCGTGCCTAACAAGCCAGCGGTTAACAAGGCAATTGGCAGGATCATCAGGAACGTCATTACCTGATCTTCATGGCGTTTAACGAACGGAATCATACTTAAGGCATAGCCAAAACTGGTTACCACGCTGACCCACAGCAATCCACTTAACCAGTTGAAAAACTGGAAGCGGCGGTTTGGCAGACCGGAAATTCCCGCCATGGTTGGCAGCAGCGTACGGACAAATGCAAGAAAACGTCCAGCCAGCAGCGCCAGCAGACCGTGGCGGTCAAACATGCAGGTGGCGCGCTGGTGATATTTAGCAGGAAGCTGTGCCAGCCAGCCTTTCACCGTTTTGGTATTCCCTAACCAGCGCCCCTGAATATAACTTAGCCAGCAGCCCAGACTTGCTGCGGCGGTCAGAATCGCAATCGTAGGCAGAAAATCCATAACCCCCTGGGCAATCAATGCGCCTGCCAGTATCAACAAGCTGTCGCCTGGCAAAAATGAGGCGGGCAGCAGGCCGTTTTCTAAAAACAGCGTGGCAAACATGACAAAGTAAACAACGCTAACAATATGAGGATCCGCCAGCGCGGCAAAGTCGTGTTGCCAGAGCGCAGCGATGATATCTTGAATAACAGCCATGGACTTTCCTGTGGAACAGCGTTTAAGCCTTTATCTGCCTATTGTACTCCTGAATCGTCCGGGACGCCTTGATCCCGGACGCAACAATTTAAGACTTTTCACAATAAAATGTCTGCAAAATTGTCCAAAAGTGGCAATGTTATACAATTCGCGCAAAACCGGCGTCCAGATCGGCAATCAGATCGTCGACATCTTCCAGACCAATATGCAGGCGAATCAAGGTCCCGCTAAAATCGATCTCGCCTTGTGGGCGAATGGCGGCGATATGTTCTGGTTGATTTGCCAGGATCAACGATTCATACCCGCCCCACGAGTAGGCCATGCTGAATAAACTGAAGTTATCCAGATAGTTCGCCAGCTCTTCATTATTGAGTTTTTTCTTAAGCACAAAGGAAAATAGCCCGCTGCTGCCTGTAAAGTCTCGTTTCCAGAATTCGTGACCTTTACTGCCAGGCAGAGCAGGGTGGTTAACTCGCGCAACTTGCGGATGTTCTGCCAGCCATTCAGCCACTTTCAGACTGCTTTCATGATGTTGACGCAAACGCACACCTAATGTGCGCAGGCCACGGCTGGTTATATAGGCGGTATCGGCATCGACCATCTGGCCCATCAGATAGGCATTTTCCCGTAGCTGCTCCCAGCAACGGGCATTGCACACGGCAGTGCCAATCATCGCATCTGAATGCCCAACCAGATATTTGGTGGCGGCTTGAATAGAAACATCGATGCCAAAATCCAGCGCCTTAAACAGCACACCGGCTGCCCAGGTGTTGTCGATCATAATGATGGCATCCGGCACCACACTGCGTACGGCGGCAACAATCGCCGGAACGTCGTGGACTTCCATGGTGATGGAGCCTGGCGATTCCAGAAACACGATTTTAGTGTTTGGCTGCAGATGCTTAACGATATCGGCACCAATCAGCGGATCAAACCATGATGTCGTTACGCCCAGTTTGCTGAGGATTTTGCTACAGAAATCCTGACTCGGTTCATAGGCGGTGTTGGTCATCAACACATGATCGCCCTGTTCGATAAAAGCAAGAATGGAATTAGCAACCGCTGCCGCCCCGCAGGGAAATAGCACGCAGCCTGCGCCACCTTCCAGTTCACACATCGCTTGTTGTAAGGAGAAATGGGTTAACGTTCCGCGCCGTCCATAGAACAACTCTCCATTGGCGCGATTACGTGTCGCGTGTTTTTTGGCTTCTACACTGTCAAAGACCAGCGAAGAAGCGCGCTGAATCACGCTATTTACCGCGCCGAGAGTGTATTTTTTGCTGCGTCCTGCATTCACCAGTTGAGTATCAAGCTTTTTGTCCGCCATGTCGGGATTCCTGTTTTTATACGTCTGGATGTCTAAACTAGCATGAATATTCGCGGGCGCATCCTGAAGAATTGGCATAAAGCAGAAAATTTTCGCAAATGGCGTGCTGGTGACTTTTTTACTGCGTAAACGCAAGGAAAAGAAAGCAAAGGTACGGCAGTATGCAAATAGTAATGAGAACGACTATCAATTCGACGTCGTTTTGATATTATTATGCGCAGATTTTGTGACTTGCGTCCTGGAGATACACAGTGGGTAATAATTTAATGCAGACGGACCTTTCCGTCTGGGGTATGTATCAGCACGCCGATATTGTCGTTAAGTGCGTGATGATTGGGCTTATTTTGGCCTCCGTAGTCACCTGGGCAATCTTCTTCAGTAAGAGCGTAGAGTTCTTCAATCAGAAGCGTCGCCTTAAGCGCGAGCAGCAACTGCTGGCTGAAGCGCGTTCCTTAAACCAGGCCAACGATATCGCCGCTGATTTTGGTAGCAAAAGCTTAAGCCTGCATTTGCTCAATGAAGCGCAGAATGAGCTGGAACTGTCAGAAGGCAGCGACGATAACGAAGGTATTAAAGAACGTACCAGCTTCCGTCTGGAGCGTCGGGTCGCCGCAGTGGGTCGTCAAATGGGCCGCGGTAACGGCTATCTGGCAACCATCGGCGCGATTTCTCCGTTCGTTGGTCTGTTTGGTACGGTCTGGGGCATCATGAACAGCTTTATTGGTATCGCGCAAACGCAGACCACTAACCTGGCAGTCGTTGCGCCGGGTATCGCAGAAGCTCTGTTAGCAACGGCAATCGGCCTCGTGGCAGCGATTCCTGCGGTCGTTATCTATAACGTATTTGCACGCCAGATTGGCGGCTTTAAAGCGATGCTGGGTGATGTTGCAGCGCAGGTATTGTTGCTGCAAAGCCGTGACCTGGATCTGGAAGCCAGCGCCGCTGCGCATCCGGTTCGTGTCGCACAAAAATTACGCGCAGGATAATATCCGATGGCAATGCATCTTAACGAAAACCTCGACGATAACGGCGAAATGCATGATATCAACGTGACGCCGTTTATCGACGTGATGTTGGTTCTGCTGATTATCTTTATGGTGGCGGCACCGTTAGCGACGGTAGATGTGAAGGTGAACTTGCCTGCTTCTACCAGCACGCCGCAGCCGCGCCCGGAAAAACCGGTTTATCTGTCGGTGAAGGCAGACAACTCGATGTTTATCGGTAACGATCCGGTCACCGATGAAACAATGATTACGGCGTTGAATGCGTTAACCGAAGGCAAGAAAGACACCACCATCTTCTTCCGAGCGGACAAAACCGTCGATTACGAGACGTTGATGAAGGTAATGGATACGCTGCATCAGGCGGGTTACCTGAAGATAGGTCTGGTCGGCGAAGAAACCGCCAAAGCGAAGTAAAGTAGAATTGCCTGATGCGCTACGCTCATCAGGCCTACAAAATCTATTGCAACATGTTGAATCTTCGTGCGTTTGTAGGCCGGATAAGGCGTTCACGACGCATCCGGCATTAGGTGCTCAATGCCTGATGCGCTACGCTTATCAGGCCTACAAAATCTATTGCAACATGTTGAATCTTCATGCGTTTGTAGGCGGATAAGGCGTTTTCGCCACATCAGGTAAGAGTGAATTCACAATGATGCCCGGTTGCTTTTCACAACCGGGCATTTTTTTAACCTAAATGCTCGCCGCCGCACACGCCGTGCACTTCTGCGGTGACGTAGCTCGACTCCTGACTTGCCAGATAAACATATACAGGGGCCAGTTCCGCCGGTTGCCCCGCACGTTTCATCGGCGTTTGCTGACCAAACTGCGGGATCTTATCCTGCGTTTGTCCGCCGGAAATTTGCAGTGCTGTCCAGATCGGGCCTGGCGCGACAATATTCACCCGAATACCTTTCTCCGCGACCTGTTTTGCCAAGCCACGGCTGTAGTTCAGAATCGCCGCCTTCGTAGCCGCATAGTCCAGTAAATGCGGACTTGGCTGGTATGCCTGGATTGACGAAGTGGTGATGATACTTGCACCTTTCGGTAGCAGGGGGATCGCTTCCTGGGTTAGCCAGAACAGCGCGAAAACGTTAATGGCAAAGGTCTTTTGAAACTGTTCGCTGGTGAGGTCTGCAATATCCGGAATGGCAACCTGTTTCCCGGCGACCAGCGCCATAATATCCAGCCCGCCTAACGCCTTGTGCGCTTCGTGAACCAGCGAACGGGCAAATTTCTCATCGCTTAAATCGCCTGGCAGCAGAACGGCTTTGCGTCCGCATTCTTCAATGATCTTTTTCACATCCTGAGCGTCTTCTTCTTCCACGGGAAGATAACTGATCGCCACGTCAGCCCCTTCACGCGCGTAAGCGATGGCGGCAGCGCGACCTATTCCGGAATCGCCCCCTGTCACCAGTGCTTTACGATCTTTCAGGCGACCGCTACCAACATAGGTTTTCTCGCCGCAATCCGGTACCGGTGTCATCTTCGCCTGGATGCCTGGCGTCGGTTGTTTCTGTTTGGGATATTCACCAGTGTAATACTGCGTGGTCGGGTCTTTTAAATGAGACATCGTTTTTCTCCCTTCAGGTTCAACGTCCTTTAAGGGTAGACGTTCTCGATGCGTTGATAAGGGAACCAGGAAGATCCCTAAACCTCAGAATTATGCGACAAAGGTTTAACGTATATGTTGATTTGCTGTTGCGTGCTGTTTACTCAATTGCGATATACTGTTGCCCGTTTTAACTACACGACAGGAATGTATGGAACGTTTTCTTGAAAATGCAATGTATGCTTCTCGCTGGCTGCTTGCCCCCGTGTACTTTGGCCTTTCGCTGGCGTTAGTTGCCCTGGCGCTGAAGTTCTTCCAGGAGATTATTCACGTACTGCCGAATATCTTCTCGATGGCGGAATCAGATTTGATCCTCGTGTTGCTGTCGCTGGTGGATATGACGCTGGTTGGCGGTTTGCTGGTGATGGTGATGTTTTCCGGTTATGAGAATTTCGTCTCACAGCTGGATATCTCCGAGAACAAAGAGAAGCTGAACTGGCTGGGGAAAATGGACGCAACGTCGCTGAAAAACAAAGTAGCAGCGTCGATTGTGGCAATTTCTTCCATTCACTTACTGCGCGTCTTTATGGATGCGAAAAATGTCCCGGATAACAAACTGATGTGGTACGTCATTATCCATCTGACGTTTGTGCTTTCTGCATTTGTGATGGGCTATCTTGACCGACTGACTCGTCATAATCACTGATCTGATTCGGGCGCGGTTCGCGCGCCCGTTATTAACAGGTCATTTATCGGAAGACGCCTGCCACAGATTCAGCTCGCCATCGGCGATATGCTGATCAATCTGCGCCAGCTCCTTGGTGCTAAATGTCAGATTATTCAGCGCCTGCACGTTCTCCTCTAGTTGCTCCGCGCGGCTGGCACCAATCAATACCGACGTCACGCGATCATCTTTCAGCAACCAGCTTAACGCCATTTGCGCCATTGATTGTCCACGCTGCTGTGCCATTTCATTCAATAAGCGCAGGCTGTTGAGGTTGGCTTCGGTAAGCATTTTCGGTGTCAGACCACGAACTTTATTCCCTTCACGATGCATCCGTGAATCTTGCGGAATGCCGTTGAGATATTTTCCGGTCAGCAATCCCTGAGCCAGAGGAGTAAAGGCAATACAGCCCACGCCGTTATTTTGCAGGGTATCCAGCAGGCCGCTTTTATCCACCCAGCGGTTCAGTAAATTGTACGAAGGTTGATGAATTAACAGCGGAATTTTCCACTCGCGCAGCAACTCGACCATTTTTTGCGTCCGCTCTGGCGAGTAAGAGGAGATCCCGACATACAGCGCCTTACCGCTTTGTACCGCATGAGCCAGCGCAGAGGCGGTTTCTTCCATCGGCGTATTTTCATCGACGCGATGAGAGTAAAAGATATCGACATACTCAAGCCCCATACGCTTCAGGCTTTGGTCGAGGCTGGCGAGCAGGTATTTACGTGAACCGCCAGAGCCGTAAGGGCCGGGCCACATATCGTAGCCAGCCTTGGTAGAGATAATCAGTTCATCGCGATAAGCGGCAAAATCCTCCCGCAGCAGGCGACCAAAGTTCTCTTCTGCGCTTCCTGGAGGCGGCCCGTAATTGTTGGCTAAATCAAAGTGCGTAATGCCCAAATCAAACGCTTTACGCAGGATCGCACGCTGTGATTCCAGCGCGTTAACGTGACCGAAATTGTGCCATAAACCGAGCGATAACGCGGGCAGGCGTAAACCACTTTTTCCGCAATAGCGGTATTGCATCTGCCCGTAACGTTCGGGATTCGCTAACCAGACCATGACCTCTCCTTTCCACCGTTCAATTTCGAAACAATGTTTCTAGTTTAGCGATTCGCCAGCGCGTATCCCGTAGTCTGGCTCACAGAGTGACGAAAAACTGGGCAAAAATACGTGCTTATGCTTTGCTTAAAAAAAACACCAACTGAGGAGTGCAACGATGCCGCGTTTAACCGCCAAAGATTTCCCACAAGAGTTGCTGGATTACTATGACTATTACGCTCACGGGAAAATCTCGAAACGTGAGTTCCTCAACCTTGCGGCGAAGTGCGGTAGGCGGGATGACGGCATTAGCGTTGTTTGATTTGCTCAAGCCAAATTATGCGCTGGCGACTCAGGTAGAGTTTACCGACCCGGAAATTGTTGCTGAGTACATCACGTATCCTTCGCCAAATGGTCACGGCGAGGTGCGGGGTTATCTGGTGAAGCCCGCAAAGATGAGCGGCAAAACGCCAGCCGTAGTGGTGGTGCATGAGAATCGTGGACTGAATCCGTATATCGAAGATGTGGCACGGCGAGTGGCGAAGGCGGGGTATATCGCCCTGGCACCTGACGGCTTAAGTTCCGTTGGAGGTTATCCGGGAAATGATGATAAAGGTCGTGAGCTGCAACAGCAGGTTGATCCAACAAACTGATGAATGATTTCTTTGCCGCAATTGAGTTTATGCAACGCTATCCGCAAGCGACAGGCAAAGTGGGTATTACCGGATTTTGCTATGGCGGTGGCGTATCGAACGCGGCGGCTGTCGCGTATCCGGAACTGGCCTGCGCGGTGCCGTTTTATGGTCGTCAGGCACCCACTGCCGATGTGGCGAAGATTGAAGCGCCTTTACTACTCCACTTCGCGGAACTGGACACCCGAATCAACGAGGGCTGGCCTGCTTACGAGGCGGCGTTGAAAGCCAATAATAAGGTTTATGAGGCGTATATCTATCCGGGGGTTAATCACGGATTCCATAATGATTCCACGCCCCGTTATGACAAATCTGCCGCCGATCTTGCCTGGCAAAGGACACTGAAATGGTTCGATAAATATCTCTCCTGATAGGTTTATCTCTTACGGGATTACGTCTTAAACAAGCATGAAAAAATAGCGTGCGCAAAAGTCGTTCTTTGCCTAAAATATCGCTATATATGACAATATATAGCGAATGAGGTGAACGATGAATAACCATTTTGGTAAAGGCTTAATGGCGGGATTAAAAGCAACGCATGCCGACAGTGCGGTTAATGTGACAAAATTCTGTGCCGATTATAAACGCGGTTTTGTATTAGGCTACTCACACCGGATGTACGAAAAGACCGGAGATCGCCAGCTTAGCGCCTGGGAAGCGGGTATTCTGACGCGCCGCTATGGACTGGATAAAGAGATGGTAATGGATTTCTTTCGTGAGAATAATTCCTGTTCTACGTTGCGCTTTTTTATGGCCGGTTATCGCCTCGAAAATTGATCAAACATACGTATTATCTTGCTTTAATTAATTACACTAATGCTTCTTCCCTTCGTTTTAGCGCCCCGCCGCAGTATCATGATATCGATAACCATAATAAATGTGTGGTAAATGGCGCATCGATCGCATTATTGATTTTGCGATTGAGGCAAAATATATGCCAGGTCTTCGCAACGGAATAACTATAAATGACTGGAGATAACACCCTCATCCATTCTCACGGCATTAACCGTCGTGATTTCATGAAGCTTTGTGCAGCATTAGCCGCCACCATGGGGTTAAGTAGCAAAGCCGCTGCAGAGATGGCCGAATCGGTTACTAACCCGCAGCGTCCGCCAGTTATCTGGATTGGCGCGCAGGAGTGCACCGGTTGTACGGAATCTCTGCTTCGTGCAACGCATCCAACGGTAGAAAACCTCGTACTGGAGACTATCTCTCTGGAGTATCACGAAGTGCTTTCCGCCGCCTTCGGTCATCAGGTCGAAGAGAACAAACATAACGCTCTCGAGAAGTACAAAGGGCAGTATGTGTTAGTGGTGGATGGTTCCATCCCATTAAAAGATAACGGTATTTATTGCATGGTTGCCGGTGAGCCGATTGTGGATCACATCCGCAAAGCGGCGGAAGGCGCAGCAGCCATTATCGCTATCGGTTCCTGCTCTGCGTGGGGCGGTGTTGCCGCAGCTGGAGTTAACCCAACTGGCGCAGTCAGCCTGCAAGAAGTTCTGCCAGGCAAAACCGTTATCAATATTCCGGGCTGCCCGCCGAACCCGCACAACTTCCTCGCGACCGTTGCGCACATCATCACTTACGGCAAACCGCCGAAACTGGATGACAAAAACCGTCCGACCTTCGCCTATGGCCGTCTGATTCACGAACACTGCGAACGTCGCCCGCACTTCGATGCTGGTCGTTTTGCCAAAGAGTTCGGTGATGAAGGCCACCGCGAAGGCTGGTGCCTGTACCACCTCGGCTGTAAAGGGCCAGAAACTTACGGCAACTGCTCAACGCTGCAATTCTGCGATGTTGGCGGTGTGTGGCCGGTGGCGATTGGTCACCCTTGCTATGGCTGTAACGAAGAAGGTATCGGCTTCCATAAAGGCATCCATCAGCTTGCCAACGTCGAAAATCAAACTCCGCGTTCACAGAAACCGGATGTTAACGCTAAAGAGGGCGGCAACGTCTCTGCAGGCGCTATTGGTTTGCTCGGCGGTGTGGTTGGGTTGGTTGCCGGTGTCAGCGTGATGGCGGTGCGTGAACTGGGTCGTCAGCAAAAGAAAGATAACGCTGACTCACGGGGAGAATAACCGTGAACAGACGTAATTTTATTAAAGCAGCCTCCTGCGGGGCATTGCTGACGGGCGCGCTGCCGTCTGTCAGTCATGCGGCTGCTGAAAACCGCCCGCCAATTCCGGGATCGCTGGGGATGTTGTACGACTCGACCTTGTGCGTAGGCTGCCAGGCTTGCGTCACCAAGTGTCAGGATATCAATTTCCCTGAACGTAACCCGCAAGGGGAACAGACCTGGTCGAACAACGACAAACTGTCGCCGTATACCAATAACATCATTCAGGTGTGGACCAGCGGCACAGGGGTCAACAAAGACCAGGAGGAGAACGGCTACGCGTACATTAAGAAACAGTGTATGCACTGCGTCGATCCGAACTGTGTCTCTGTGTGCCCGGTCTCTGCACTGAAAAAAGATCCGAAAACCGGCATTGTCCATTACGACAAAGATGTGTGCACCGGCTGCCGTTACTGCATGGTCGCCTGTCCGTACAACGTGCCGAAGTACGACTACAACAACCCGTTTGGTGCGCTGCATAAGTGCGAGCTGTGCAACCAGAAAGGTGTGGAACGTCTCGATAAAGGCGGTCTACCTGGCTGCGTAGAAGTGTGCCCGGCGGGCGCGGTGATTTTCGGTACGCGTGAAGAGCTGATGGCGGAGGCGAAAAAACGTCTGGCGCTGAAGCCTGGCAGCGAATACCACTATCCGCGTCAGACGCTGAAATCTGGCGACACTTACCTGCATACGGTGCCGAAATATTATCCGCATCTGTACGGCGAGAAAGAGGGCGGCGGTACTCAGGTTCTGGTACTGACGGGTGTGCCTTATGAAAATCTCGACCTGCCGAAACTGGACGATCTTTCTACCGGTGCGCGTTCCGAAAATATTCAACACACCCTGTATAAAGGCATGATGCTACCACTGGCTGTGCTGGCGGGCTTAACCGTGCTGGTTCGTCGCAACACCAAAAACGACCATCACGACGGAGGAGACGATCATGAGTCATGATCCACAACCGCTGGGCGGCAAAATCATCAGTAAACCGGTCATGATTTTTGGACCGTTAATCGTCATCTGTATGCTCCTGATTGTGAAGCGTCTGGTGTTCGGTCTGGGCTCTGTCTCTGACCTGAACGGCGGCTTCCCGTGGGGCGTGTGGATCGCGTTTGACCTGCTGATTGGCACCGGCTTTGCCTGTGGCGGCTGGGCGCTGGCGTGGGCGGTATACGTCTTTAACCGTGGGCAATACCATCCGCTGGTGCGTCCGGCGCTGTTGGCGAGTCTGTTTGGTTACTCACTGGGTGGCTTGTCGATCACTATCGACGTGGGTCGCTACTGGAACCTGCCGTACTTCTACATTCCGGGTCACTTCAACGTGAACTCGGTACTGTTCGAGACGGCGGTCTGTATGACCATCTATATCGGCGTGATGGCACTGGAGTTTGCTCCGGCACTGTTTGAACGTCTGGGGTGGAAGGTGTCGCTACAGCGACTAAACAAGGTGATGTTCTTCATCATCGCGCTCGGTGCGCTGCTGCCGACCATGCACCAGTCTTCAATGGGGTCGCTGATGATCTCGGCGGGCTACAAGGTGCATCCGTTGTGGCAGAGCTATGAAATGTTGCCGCTGTTCTCGCTGCTGACGGCGTTCATCATGGGCTTCTCGATTGTCATCTTTGAAGGTTCGCTGGTGCAGGCGGGTCTGCGTGGCAACGGTCCGGATGAAAAGAGTCTGTTTGTTAAGCTGACCAACACCATCAGTGTGTTGCTGGCGATTTTCATCGTGCTGCGCTTTGGCGAGCTTATCTATCGCGACAAGCTGTCGTTAGCGTTTGCCGGTGACTTCTACTCCGTGATGTTCTGGATTGAAGTCCTGCTGATGCTCTTCCCGCTGGTCGTTCTGCGTGTGGCGAAGCTGCGTAATGATTCCCGCATGCTGTTCCTGTCAGCACTGAGCGCACTGTTAGGTTGTGCAACCTGGCGTCTGACCTATTCGCTGGTGGCATTCAACCCGGGCGGCGGTTACGCCTACTTCCCGACCTGGGAAGAACTGTTGATTTCTATTGGTTTTGTGGCTATTGAGATTTGCGCTTACATCGTACTCATTCGTCTACTGCCGATACTTCCTCCTTTAAAACAAAACGATCATAATCGTCATGAGGCGAGCAAAGCATGAGCCAGAGAATTACTATTGATCCGGTAACCCGTATTGAGGGGCATTTACGCATCGATTGCGAAATCGAAAATGGCGTCGTTTCGAAAGCATGGGCTTCCGGTACCATGTGGCGCGGCATGGAAGAGATCGTGAAAAACCGCGATCCGCGCGATGCATGGATGATTGTGCAACGTATCTGTGGCGTATGTACTACCACTCACGCGCTGTCTTCCGTTCGTGCGGCAGAAAGTGCGCTGAATATCGACGTTCCGGTTAACGCGCAATACATCCGTAACATCATTCTGGCTGCGCACACCACGCATGACCATATTGTTCATTTCTATCAGCTTTCGGCGCTGGACTGGGTGGACATCACTTCTGCACTGCAAGCTGACCCAACCAAAGCCTCCGAAATGCTGAAAGGCGTTTCGACCTGGCACCTGAACAGTCCGGAAGAGTTCACCAAAGTTCAGAACAAGATCAAAGATCTGGTTGCCAGCGGTCAGTTGGGTATTTTCGCTAATGGCTACTGGGGTCATCCGGCGATGAAACTGCCGCCGGAAGTGAACCTGATTGCGGTAGCGCACTACCTGCAAGCGTTGGAGTGCCAGCGTGACGCTAACCGCGTCGTGGCGCTGCTGGGCGGTAAAACGCCGCACATTCAGAACCTGGCGGTAGGTGGTGTCGCGAACCCGATCAACCTCGACGGTTTGGGCGTGCTGAACCTTGAGCGCCTGATGTACATCAAGTCTTTCATCGACAAACTGAGCGACTTTGTTGAGCAGGTTTATAAGGTTGATACCGCAGTTATTGCCGCGTTCTACCCGGAATGGCTGACACGCGGTAAAGGTGCGGTGAACTACCTGAGCGTGCCGGAATTCCCGACCGACAGTAAAAACGGCAGCTTCCTGTTCCCGGGCGGCTACATTGAGAATGCGGATCTGTCCTCGTATCGTCCGATCACTTCTCATTCCGATGAATACCTGATCAAAGGCATTCAGGAAAGCGCGAAGCACTCCTGGTATAAAGACGAAGCGCCGCAGGCACCGTGGGAAGGCACCACCATTCCGGCTTATGATGGTTGGTCTGACGACGGGAAATATTCCTGGGTGAAATCACCGACTTTCTACGGCAAAACGGTAGAAGTGGGGCCACTGGCTAATATGCTGGTGAAACTGGCGGCAGGTCGCGAATCTACCCAGAACAAACTGAATGAAATCGTTGCGATTTATCAGAAACTGACTGGCAACACGCTGGAAGTGGCACAGCTGCACTCCACGCTGGGCCGTATTATTGGTCGTACCGTTCACTGCTGTGAATTGCAGGATATCCTGCAAAACCAATACAGTGCACTGATCACCAATATCGGCAAAGGCGATCACACCACCTTTGTGAAGCCGAACATTCCGGCAACGGGTGAATTCAAAGGTGTTGGCTTCCTCGAAGCGCCGCGCGGTATGCTCTCTCACTGGATGGTTATTAAAGACGGTATCATCAGCAACTACCAGGCGGTTGTTCCATCAACCTGGAACTCTGGTCCGCGTAACTTCAATGATGACGTCGGTCCTTACGAGCAGTCGCTGGTGGGTACACCGGTTGCCGATCCGAATAAACCGCTGGAAGTGGTGCGTACCATTCACTCCTTTGACCCGTGCATGGCCTGTGCGGTACACGTAGTGGATGCTGACGGCAACGAAGTGGTTTCAGTGAAGGTTCTGTAATGCGTATTTTAGTCTTAGGGGTCGGCAATATTTTGCTGACCGATGAAGCCATCGGTGTGCGGATTGTCGAAGCGTTAGAGCAACGATACATTCTGCCGGATTATGTTGAGATCCTCGATGGCGGCACGGCGGGAATGGAGCTGCTTGGCGACATGGCAAATCGCGATCATTTGATTATTGCGGATGCCATTGTCTCGAAAAAGAACGCGCCGGGAACGATGATGATCCTGCGGGATGAAGAAGTTCCGGCGTTGTTTACCAACAAAATCTCTCCGCATCAGCTTGGCCTGGCCGACGTCTTGTCGGCCCTGCGCTTCACCGGCGAGTTTCCGAAAAAGCTGACCCTGGTCGGCGTGATCCCGGAATCGCTGGAGCCACACATCGGCTTAACGCCGACGGTTGAAGCAATGATTGAACCTGCGCTTGAGCAGGTTCTGGCTGCGCTGCGTGAATCTGGCGTGGAAGCCATCCCACGGGAGGCGATTCATGACTGAAGAGATAGCAGGTTTCCAGACCTCCCCGAAGGCGCAAGTACAGGCAGCGTTTGAAGAAATTGCCCGGCGTTCGATGCACGATCTCTCTTTTCTGCATCCTTCAATGCCGGTGTATGTTTCTGATTTTACGCTGTTCGAAGGTCAGTGGACGGGGTGTGTGATCACCCCGTGGATGCTGAGTGCAGTTATCTTCCCCGGCCCGGATCAACTCTGGCCGCTGCGCAAAGTGAGTGAAAAAATTGGTCTGCAACTGCCGTATGGCACTATGACCTTTACCGTTGGCGAACTGGACGGTGTTTCGCAATATCTCTCCTGTTCGCTGATGTCGCCGCTTTCGCACAGCATGTCGATTGAAGAGGGCCAACGCCTGACGGATGACTGCGCACGAATGATCCTTTCGCTGCCAGTCACGAATCCGGATGTACCACACGCAGGGCGTCGCGCCCTGCTGTTTGGTCGCAGGAGTGGCGAAAATGCATGAGTTGTCTCTTTGCCAGAGCGCCGTTGAAATTATCCAACGGCAGGCGGAGCAGCACGATGTTAAGCGCGTCACCGCCGTGTGGCTGGAAATTGGCGCGCTCTCCTGCGTTGAGGAGAGCGCCGTCCGTTTTAGTTTTGAAATTGTCTGCCACGGAACGGTGGCGCAAGGGTGCGATTTACATATCGTCTATAAACCCGCCCAGGCTTGGTGCTGGGATTGCAGCCAGGTGGTGGAGATTCATCAGCACGATGCGCAGTGTCCGCTCTGTCACGGCGAGCGGTTGCGTGTCGATACCGGCGATTCGCTGATCGTCAAAAGTATTGAAGTTGAATAACCGGAGTTAATAATGTGTATTGGCGTTCCAGGCCAGGTGCTGGCTGTCGGTGAAGATATTCACCAGCTTGCGCAGGTTGAAGTATGTGGTATCAAGCGCGATGTGAATATCGCCCTGATTTGTGAAGGTAACCCTGCCGATCTACTGGGCCAGTGGGTGCTGGTACACGTCGGATTTGCCATGAGCATCATCGACGAAGATGAAGCCAAAGCCACATTAGACGCACTGCGCCAAATGGATTACGACATTACCAGCGCGTGATGATTAGCTTTCGTAGGCCTGATAAGACGCGGCAGCGTCGCATCAGGCATTGTGCACGATTGCCGGATGCGGCGTGAACGCCTTATCCGGCCTGGATGGCTTGCTGCGACGAACACCAACCCTTACCCCTGACGCTTATCTTCCGTATTCGTCTCGAAATCACTGGCGTCATGGCGCTCATGCAACTGCTCATTCAGCGGTCCGTTGGTGCGGTTAACAATACGCCCACGTTTCACCGCCGGACGTTCGCCTACTTCTTTCGCCCAGCGTTGTACATGCTTATAACTGCCCGCATCAAGAAACTCAGCGGCATCATACACACCACCTAACACCACGTTGCCAAACCACGGCCAAATCGCCATATCCGCAATGGTGTACTCATCGCCCGCAACAAACTTATGCTGCGCCAGTTGCTTATCCAGCACGTCGAGCAGACGTTTGGCTTCCATGGTAAAGCGGTTGATGGCGTACTCAATCTTTACCGGTGCGTAATGGTAAAAGTGACCAAAACCACCGCCGAGGAACGGTGCCGCGCCCTGTAACCAGAACAGCCAGTTCATCGTTTCAGTACGCTTTGCCAAATCCTGCGGCAGGAAGTAGCCAAATTTCTCCGCCAGATAAAGCAGGATCGAACCAGATTCAAACACGCGGATCGGCGGATTATGCGTATGATCGCGCAGCGCCGGGATCTTCGAGTTTGGGTTCACTTCGACAAAGCCGCTGGAGAATTGATCGCCATCGCCAATACGAATCAGCCAGGCGTCGTACTCTGCACCAGTAACGCCCAGCGCCAGCAGCTCCTCAAGCATAATCGTTACTTTCTGACCGTTCGGCGTTCCCAGCGAATAAAGTTGCAATGGGTGTTTGCCAACGGGCAGCGTTTTTTCATGCGTCGGACCAGAAACCGGGCGATTGATATTGGCGAACGCGCCGCCAGCGGATTTATCCCACGTCCAGACTTTCGCGGGCTGATAAGTATTGTCTGTCATAGTGAGTTGCCTTCTGAGTGGTAGTGTTGAAGCAGTGTAGCAGGTCACTTGCTGTACAGAATGTGAATTTTTTAACCCTTTGCGCCAGCCGCTGCGATGAGGTGTATGATTAGTCTGACCTCTGTCCGGTTAATGTCGCTGAGCAGGTAATCAGAGCACAACAATTACGCCAACTGCTTAGGTTGTATTGTTAAAGGTAAAGTGATGAGCAAAGGAACGACCAGCCAGGATGCCCCGTTCGGGACATTATTGGGCTACGCCCCAGGTGGGGTAGCAATCTACTCTTCAGATTACAGTTCTCTCGATCCGCAGGAATACGAAGATGACGCCGTATTCCGTAGCTATATCGACGACGAATATATGGGCCACAAGTGGCAATGCGTTGAATTTGCTCGCCGTTTTCTCTTTCTGAATTACGGTGTGGTCTTTACTGACGTGGGTATGGCGTGGGAGATTTTCTCGCTGCGCTTCCTGCGAGAAGTGGTTAATGACAACATCCTGCCATTGCAGGCATTTCCTAACGGCTCGCCGCGTGCGCCGGTCGCGGGTGCGCTTCTTATCTGGGATAAAGGCGGTGAATTTAAAGACACTGGCCATGTCGCCATCATTACCCAATTGCATGGCAACAAAGTCCGTATTGCGGAACAGAACGTGATTCATTCCCCGTTGCCGCAAGGGCAACAGTGGACGCGCGAGCTGGAGATGGTGGTCGAAAACGGCTGCTATACCCTGAAAGACACTTTTGATGACACCACCATTCTGGGCTGGATGATCCAGACGGAAGATACTGAATACAGCTTACCGCAGCCGGAAATTGCAGGCGAGCTGCTGAAAATCAGCGGAGCGCGCCTGGAAAACAAAGGCCAGTTTGACGGTAAATGGCTGGATGAAAAAGATCCGCTGCAAAACGCCTATGTGCAGGCCAACGGTCAGGTGATCAATCAGGATCCTTATCATTACTACACCATTACCGAGAGTGCCGAGCAGGAGCTAATTAAAGCCACCAACGAGCTGCACCTGATGTATCTTCACGCAACCGACAAGGTGCTGAAAGATGACAACCTGCTGGCGCTGTTCGACATCCCGAAAATCCTCTGGCCACGTTTGCGTCTCTCCTGGCAGCGTCGCCGTCACCATATGATCACTGGTCGTATGGATTTCTGCATGGATGAGCGTGGCCTGAAGGTTTACGAGTACAACGCCGACTCCGCCTCCTGTCATACCGAAGCGGGCTTGATCCTCGAACGTTGGGCGGAGCAGGGCTATAAAGGCAACGGCTTCAATCCGGCGGAAGGGCTGATTAACGAATTGGCTGGTGCCTGGAAACACAGTCGTGCACGTCCGTTTGTCCATATCATGCAGGACAAAGATATCGAGGAAAACTATCACGCGCAGTTTATGGAGCAGGCGCTGCACCAGGCGGGCTTTGAAACGCGTATCTTGCGTGGATTGGATGAACTGGGCTGGGATGCTGCCGGGCAACTGATTGATGGGGAAGGGCGACTGGTTAACTGCGTGTGGAAAACCTGGGCGTGGGAAACCGCGTTTGATCAGATTCGTGAAGTTAGCGACCGTGAGTTTGCTGCGGTGCCAATCCGTACCGGTCATCCGCAAAACGAAGTGCGTCTTATCGACGTATTGCTGCGCCCGGAAGTGCTGGTCTTTGAGCCGCTGTGGACGGTGATCCCCGGCAACAAAGCGATTCTGCCGATCCTCTGGTCGCTGTTCCCGCACCATCGTTACCTGCTGGATACCGATTTCACTGTTAATGATGAACTGGTGAAAACAGGTTACGCAGTGAAACCGATCGCCGGTCGCTGTGGCAGCAATATCGACCTCGTCAGCCATCATGAAGAGGTGCTGGACAAAACCAGCGGTAAATTTGCCGAGCAGAAAAACATCTATCAGCAACTGTGGTGTTTGCCGAAAGTGGACGGTAAATACATTCAGGTATGTACCTTCACCGTTGGCGGCAACTACGGTGGGACGTGTTTGCGCGGTGATGAATCACTGGTCATCAAAAAAGAGAGTGATATTGAACCGTTAATTGTGGTGAAAAAGTAATACATGTTGTAGCAACCCCGTACTGATTATGAAGAATAATCAGTACGGGGATTAATCAAAATATTCAATATTTATATATTCCAATATTTATTCATTTCATATGTGAATATATTAACCAGTGGAATACCTGTGTTTTGATTATTTCTAAAGGTTTTGAATGAATGCTTATTGTCTGATACACAAGAAATAACACTCTTTTTATCGTTAAAAAATGATATTTCACTTTGCCCATGCCGTTAAAGTCACTGATAATGCGTCCGTTCGTAAATTCAAAATGGCGTAATCTAATATATGCTAAATTTATTTGTTGGCCTTGATATATACACAGGGCTTTTGTTATTGCTTGCTCTGGCATTTGTGTTGTTCTACGAAGCAATCAATGGTTTTCATGACACGGCGAATGCGGTGGCAGCCGTTATTTATACTCGTGCCATGCAACCACAACTTGCTGTGGTGATGGCGGCATTTTTTAACTTTTTTGGCGTGTTATTGGGCGGACTTAGCGTTGCCTATGCCATTGTCCATATGTTGCCAACCGATTTGTTGCTGAATATGGGGTCAACCCACGGCCTGGCGATGGTCTTTTCCATGCTGCTGGCGGCGATTATCTGGAACCTGGGAACGTGGTTCTTCGGTTTACCGGCCTCCAGTTCGCACACCTTGATTGGTGCGATTATCGGCATCGGTTTAACCAACGCGCTGTTAACCGGCTCATCGGTGATGGATGCGTTAAACCTGCGTGAAGTGACCAAAATTTTCTCCTCGCTGATTGTTTCCCCTATCGTCGGCCTGGTCATTGCGGGAGGCCTGATATTCCTGCTGCGACGCTACTGGAGCGGGACGAAAAAGCGTGACCGTATTCACCGCATTCCGGAAGATCGCAAAAAGAAAAAAGGCAAACGTAAACCGCCATTCTGGACGCGTATTGCGCTGATTGTTTCCGCTGCGGGCGTGGCGTTTTCGCACGGCGCGAACGACGGACAAAAAGGGATCGGCCTGGTAATGCTGGTACTGGTGGGGATTGCCCCTGCTGGCTTCGTCGTCAATATGAATGCGTCCGGCTATGAAATTACCCGTACCCGCGATGCCGTTACCAACTTCGAACACTACCTGCAACAGCATCCTGAACTGCCGCAGAAGTTGATTGCGATGGAACCTCCATTGCCTGCAGCATCGACTGATGGCACGCAAGTAACAGAGTTTCACTGTCATCCGGCAAATACCTTTGATGCTATTGCGCGCGTTAAAACGATGCTGCCAGGCAATATGGAAAGTTACGAGCCGTTAAGCGTGAGTCAGCGCAGCCAGCTGCGCCGCATTATGCTGTGCATCTCTGATACCTCCGCGAAGCTAGCGAAACTGCCAGGCGTCAGTAAAGAAGACCAGAACCTGCTGAAAAAACTTCGCAGCGATATGTTAAGCACCATTGAGTACGCTCCGGTGTGGATCATCATGGCGGTAGCACTGGCGCTCGGCATTGGCACCATGATTGGCTGGCGTCGTGTAGCGATGACCATCGGTGAGAAGATTGGTAAGCGCGGCATGACGTATGCGCAAGGCATGGCGGCACAAATGACGGCGGCAGTGTCTATCGGTCTTGCCAGTTATATTGGGATGCCCGTCTCCACAACACACGTCCTCTCGTCTGCAGTTGCAGGGACGATGGTGGTGGACGGCGGTGGGTTACAGCGTAAAACGGTAACCAGCATCCTGATGGCGTGGGTATTTACTTTACCGGCGGCAATTTTTCTTTCTGGTGGGCTGTACTGGATAGCATTGCAGTTGATTTAACCTTCCTGAAAATGCCCGGTCCTGGCGATCGGGCATTTCCATTTTTGACTAGTGATAACCACGCGCGGTCATAAAATCCGTAATCGCTTTTTCTGCATCAACCAACACCTGTTCCAGTGGCTGATTGGCATCGATATCAACCAGTTGTGCACCACCAAAGGTTAACTGTGGCGTTATGGCAATCTTCCTCGCCAGCGATTCCCGTTTATGGTCGGGTTTACGTGCACAGGCAACTTCAAGGTCAACATTGAGTTTGATGACCAGATCAGGCTTATGGCTCGCCATCCAGTGAAACGCTTTACGTTCCTGGCTTGCCAGCCATGAGACAAAACGACCACCTTCAACGTTAGGTGGGAACACCGTACCATCGTAAGCGCCAGGAATTTGGTCCTGAGGATAACGGTCGGTTAGAACAATTAACCCGCGACGACGACAGGCAAGCATATGACGAAAGCGCAGTAAGCGACGGGCGACAAACGCTGTAATTACCAGCGCCGGAACTGGTCCAGGCAATTTTTTTGCTGTTTTCACCTGATTTCGTTCAATTGTTTTATGTAAGGATTTTCCCATCAACGGTAATTTTGTCACTGCACGACCGACATTTCCGGCCTGTTTTCCTAAATGAACTCTTTCGGCAGCACCATATTTTTCGACAACGGTAATAAGATGTTCACACACCGTTGACTTGCCTGAACCATCGCTACCAATAACGGCAATTAATGGAGGTGTTATTGACTGCATGAATATATCCTTTAATTTAAATATCCATTAAAAATATTTATTTGGTTAATATGTTTTTATGAAAGCGTAATTCAGGTCAATGTCACAATTAACCATTGTCACAATAAGGTTGAACGGATATTCTGAGCACGGACCACGTAATATTCAATACATTATTTACTGCCGGGTTTTTCGTGAATCAACGTAATATGTCAATAATTAATTCCACGCCAGTGCGTGTTATTGCCATTGTAGGATGTGATGGTTCAGGTAAATCGACCCTCACGGCAAGCCTGGTAAATGAACTGGCAGCAAGAATGCCAACAGAACACATTTATCTCGGGCAATCGTCCGGGCGAATTGGCGAATGGATTTCACAGCTCCCTGTTATTGGCGCACCTTTTGGGCGTTATCTGCGAAGTAAAGCGGCACATGTGCACGAAAAGCCCTCAACACCGCCTGGCAATATTACTGCACTGGTTATCTATCTGCTTTCCTGCTGGCGGGCGTACAAGTTTCGCAAAATGTTGTGTAAAAGCCAGCAAGGCTTTCTGCTCATCACCGACCGCTACCCGCAGGTTGAAGTGCCGGGGTTTCGCTTTGATGGCCCGCAATTGGCAAAAACCACGGGCGGTAACGGTTGGATAAAAATGTTAAGGCAGCGCGAGCTGAAGCTGTACCAATGGATGGCATCTTATTTGCCCGTATTGTTGATTCGTCTTGGCATTGATGAACAAACCGCGTTTGCGCGTAAACCTGACCACCAACTGGCAGCGTTACAGGAAAAAATCGCCGTTACGCCGCAACTGACATTCAATGGCGCAAAGATCCTTGAACTGGATGGGCGACACCCCGCCGATGAAATTCTGCAAGCGTCACTACGCGCAATTCACGCCGCGCTTTCCTGATCACCAAAATGGATAGGGGATGATTTAACGAATGGATGCACTACAAACTCAAACTGTTAATAGTACAACCGCGCCGCAGCCCAACTACATTCCGGGGCTGATTGCGGTGGTCGGGTGTGATGGCACCGGTAAATCCACACTGACCACCGACCTGGTGAAATCGCTGCAACAACACTGGCAAACCGAGCGGCGCTATCTGGGGCTGCTCTCCGGCGAAGACGGCGACAAAATCAAACGATTGCCGTTGGTTGGCGTCTGGCTGGAACGGCGACTGGCGGCCAAATCCTCGAAAACCCAAAGCATGAAAACCAAATCTCCGGCGCTATGGGCGGCGGTGATTATGTACTGCTTCTCGCTGCGAAGAATGGCGAATCTACGCAAGGTTCAGCGACTGGCGCAAAGTGGCGTTCTGGTGGTCAGCGATCGCTTCCCGCAGGCTGAAATTTCGGGCTTTTATTATGATGGACCGGGGATTGGCGTCGAACGTGCGACCGGGAAAATCAGCATGTTTCTGGCGCAGCGCGAACGGCGTTTATACCAACAAATGGCGCAATATCGCCCGGAATTAATTATTCGCCTGGGCATTGATATTGAGACTGCCATCTCCCGCAAGCCTGACCATGACTATGCCGAGCTGCAGGACAAAATCGGTGTCATGTCGAAGATTGGCTATAACGGCACAAAAATTCTTGAGATTGATTCCAGAGCGCCCTACAGCGAAGTGCTGGAACAGGCACAGAAGGCGGTTTCTCTGGTTGCCATCGTTTCTGACCGCCGAAGTTTAACTTAAGGCTGGCGGGATACTTTTTACTATCAACGATAAGGTCAGGCTGAATTGGCGGGTTTTAACATCAAACATTGGTTTGCAGATGGCGCGTTTCGCACCATTATTCGCAATAGCGCCTGGTTAGGCTCCAGTAATGTCGTGAGCGCCTTGCTGGGTCTGTTGGCGCTCTCGTGTGCCGGTAAAGGGATGACGCCCGCCATGTTTGGCGTACTGGTGATTGTGCAATCGTACGCCAAGTCGATCAGCGATTTTATTAAGTTTCAGACATGGCAACTGGTGGTTCAGTACGGAACACCAGCATTAACCAACAATAATCCGCAGCAATTCCGCAATGTCGTCTCATTTTCCTTCTCGCTGGATATCGTCAGCGGCGCGGTGGCGATTGTCGGTGGCATTGCCTTACTGCCATTCCTTTCCCATTCATTAGGTCTGGATGACCAAAGTTTTTGGCTGGCAGCGCTCTATTGCACGCTCATTCCTTCAATGGCTTCCTCCACGCCGACCGGCATTCTGCGTGCGGTAGATCGCTTCGATTTAATTGCTGTACAGCAGGCGACGAAACCTTTTCTGCGCGCAGCGGGGAGCGTCGTAGCCTGGTATTTTGACTTTGGTTTTGCGGGTTTTGTTATTGCCTGGTACGTGTCGAATCTGGTTGGCGGCACCATGTACTGGTGGTTTGCCGCGCGCGAATTACGCCGCCGAAATATCCATAACGCCTTCAAATTGAATCTGTTTGAGTCTGCCCGATACATTAAAGGCGCGTGGAGTTTTGTCTGGTCAACCAACATTGCCCACTCCATCTGGTCGGCGCGTAACTCGTGCAGCACAGTGTTGGTGGGGATCGTGTTAGGACCCGCTGCCGCCGGGTTATTTAAAATCGCCATGACATTCTTCGACGCCGCCGGAACGCCAGCGGGTTTGCTGGGTAAAAGTTTTTACCCAGAGGTGATGCGTTTAGATCCGCGCACCACCAGACCGTGGTTGTTAGGTGTGAAGTCCGGTTTACTGGCGGGCGGAATCGGTATTCTGGTGGCGCTCGCGGTGTTGATCGTCGGCAAGCCGCTCATTTCGCTGGTGTTTGGCGTTAAGTATCTCGAAGCGTATGACCTGATTTAGGGAAGGTGCGAATAAGCGGGGAAATTCTTCTCGGCTGACTCAGTCATTTCATTTCTTCATGTTTGAGCCGATTTTTTCTCCCGTAAATGCCTTGAATCAGCCTATTTAGACCGTTTCTTCGCCATTTAAGGCGTTATCCCCAGTTTTTAGTGAGATCTCTCCCACTGACGTATCATTTGGTCCGCCCGAAACAGGTTGGCCAGCGTGAATAACATCGCCAGTTGGTTATCGTTTTTCAGCAACCCCTTGTATCTGGCTTTCACGAAGCCGAACTGTCGCTTGATGATGCGAAATGGGTGCTCCACCCTGGCCCGGATGCTGGCTTTCATGTATTCGATGTTGATGGCCGTTTTGTTCTTGCTTGGATGCTGTTTCAAGTTCTTACCTTGCCGGGGCGCTCGGCGATCAGCCAGTCCACATCCACCTCGGCCAGCCCTCGCGCTGTGGCGCCCCTTGGTAGCCGGCATCGGCTGAGACAAATTGCTCTCTCCATGCAGCAGATTACCCAGCTGATTGAGGTCATGCTCGTTGGCCGCGGTGGTGACCGTGCTGTGGGTCAGGCCACTCTTGGCATCGACACCAATGTGGGCCTTCATGCCAAAGTGCCACTGATTGCCTTTCTTGGTCTGATGCATCTCCGGATCGCGTTGCTGCTCTTTGTTCTTGGTCGAGCTGGGTGCCTCAATGATGGTGGCATCGACCAAGGTGCCTTGAGTCATCATGACGCCTGCTTCGGCCAGCCAGCGATTGATGGTCTTGAACAATTGGCGGGCCAGTTGATGCTGCTCCAGCAGGTGGCGGAAATTCATGATGGTGGTGCGGTCCGGCAAGGCGCTATCCGTGGATAACCGGGCAAACAGACGCATGGAGGCGATTTCGTACAGAGCATCTTCCATCGCGCCATCGCTCAGGTTGTACCAATGCTGCATGCAGTGAATGCGTAGCATGGTTTCCAGCGGATAAGGTCGCCGGCCATTACCAGCCTTGGGGTAAAACGGCTCGATGACTTCCACCATGTTTTGCCATGGCAGAATCTGCTCCATGCGGGACAAGAAAATCTCTTTTCTGGTCTGACGGCGCTTACTGCTGAATTCACTGTCGGCGAAGGTAAGTTGATGACTCATGATGAACCCTGTTCTATGGCTCCAGATGACAAACATGATCTCATATCAGGGACTTGTTCGCACCTTCCTTAATAAAAATGACCTTAAGGCATTTATCGCTTTTCCGTCATCACTTTATCCCGACGATCCAAACTGGATACCCCCCTTTATTCATTGAACGCAACGAGCATTTGTCTGCGAAAAATCCGGGGACGGACCATATCATCTGGCAGGCGTGGGTGGCAAAAAAAGCGGGGCAGATAGTTGGGCGTATTACCGCGCAAATAGATACCTTGCACCGCGAGCGTTACGGCAAAGATACCGGTCATTTCGGCATGATTGACGCCATTGATGATCCGCAGGTTTTTGCCGCGTTGTTTGGCGCAGCGGAAGCGTGGTTGAAGTCACAAGGTGCAAGTAAGATCAGCGGTCCTTTCAGCCTGAATATCAATCAGGAAAGCGGATTACTGATTGAAGGTTTTGACACACCACCCTGTGCGATGATGCCACACGGCAAACCGTGGTATGCCGCGCATATTGAACAACTGGGTTATCACAAAGGCATTGATTTACTGGCGTGGTGGATGCAGCGAACCGATCTCACTTTCTCTCCGGCGCTAAAAAAACTGATGGATCAGGTGCGCAAAAAGGTGACCATTCGCTGCATCAATCGTCAGCGGTTTGCCGAAGAGATGCAGATCCTGCGTGAGATTTTCAACTCTGGCTGGCAGCACAACTGGGGATTTGTGCCGTTTACCGAACATGAATTCGCGACCATGGGCGATCAACTTAAATATCTGGTGCCGGACGATATGATCTATATCGCTGAGATTGATTCTGCACCCTGCGCGTTTATTGTCGGCTTGCCGAACATCAACGAGGCGATTGCCGATCTGAACGGATCGCTCTTTCCCTTCGGCTGGGCAAAATTGCTGTGGCGTTTGAAAGTCAGCGGTGTGCGAACTGCGCGAGTACCGCTGATGGGCGTGCGCGACGAGTATCAGTTCAGCCGCATCGGCCCGGTGATTGCGCTGTTATTGATTGAAGCCTTACGCGATCCGTTTGCCCGCCGGAAGATCGATGCGCTGGAGATGTCATGGATCCTCGAAACCAATACAGGCATGAATAACATGCTGGAACGCATTGGGGCGGAGCCGTACAAGCGTTACCGATTGTATGAAAAGCAGATTTAATACCAGCTAACTCAGGTTCATCTCCAGCGGCACCGCCGAGCGAATCAAATGGTGGCCTTCCAGCTCGATATCGTGGAGATTCTTTTTCACGGTCCGCACATGATCGCGTGCTGCGCGCTGGGCGACGTGCGGCAGCCGCTGCAACACCGCGTTGTAGATCCGCGCATGCTGGCGATCGATCTGCTTTTTTTGCTGTGGTCGATGGTAGAGATTATTTACGCTGGCAAACACTGAATTAAACATCAGATCGGTCAATGATTGCAGCGTAAACACCAGCACCTGATTGTGAGAAGCCTGACAAATGGCGAGATGGAAAGCGTGATCCAACTGCGCATGTTCGATCAGCGAAATCTCTTTGTTGTTCTCACTGGCGGCGAGCATTTTTTCATAACAGCGGGTTATCACAACAAAATCAGCCTGCGTTCCCAGCGTTGCCGCCAGCCTTGCCGATTCGCCCTCCAGTAATGCGCGAACGTCGAGCAGATCGTACAGCGTTCGCGGCTGCGTACTGAACAGATGGATCAGCGGGCTGGTGTCCTGCACCCGATTAAGCCGTGCGACACGAGAATCGCGACCCTGCGCCGTTTCAATAATCCCGCGCCCGCGCAGCACGGTCAGCCCTTCACGCAGTGCGGAGCGTGAGAAGCCGAGCTTTTCACACAGTCGACGTTCCGAGGGAAGCGGCTGACCGACCTTCAGTACGCCGTCGATAATTAACCGTTCGATACTCTCTGCAACCACTTCGCAAATAGGGCGACGTTCATCTTTCATTCCCGGACCTCGTGCACAGGTAGGACCAATTTTTCTGTTCTTAACTCGCAAAACACGCACATCACGTAAGTGATTATGTTACATCAATTTAACATTGAGTTAACCAAGACAAGGTCACAGAGCTGGAAAAAAAATGGTCTGACCGGTAGCTAAAGAGATAGACGAAAACGAAAAGCCCGCTTAATAACTGTTCACAGAAGCAGCGCGCAAAAATCAGCTGCCACACAACACAACAAAGCGAAGCCTACTCATGAGCATCTTGTACGAAGAGCGTCTTGATGGCGCTTTACCCGATGTCGACCGCACATCGGTACTGATGGCACTGCGTGAGCATGTCCCTGGACTTGAGATCCTGCATACCGATGAGGAGATCATTCCTTACGAGTGTGACGGGTTGAGCGCGTATCGCACGCGTCCATTACTGGTTGTTCTGCCTAAGCAAATGGAACAGGTGACAGCGATTCTGGCTGTCTGCCATCGCCTGCGTGTACCGGTGGTGACCCGTGGTGCAGGCACCGGGCTTTCTGGTGGCGCGCTGCCGCTGGAAAAAGGTGTGTTGTTGGTGATGGCGCGCTTTAAAGAGATCCTCGACATTAACCCCGTTGGTCGCCGCGCGCGCGTGCAGCCAGGCGTGCGTAACCTGGCGATCTCCCAGGCCGTTGCACCGCATAATCTCTACTACGCACCGGACCCTTCCTCACAAATCGCCTGTTCCATTGGCGGCAATGTGGCTGAAAATGCCGGCGGCGTCCACTGCCTGAAATATGGTCTGACCGTACATAACCTGCTGAAAATTGAAGTGCAAACGCTGGACGGCGAGGCACTGACGCTTGGATCGGACGCGCTGGATTCACCTGGTTTTGACCTGCTGGCGCTGTTCACCGGATCGGAAGGTATGCTCGGCGTGACCACCGAAGTGACGGTAAAACTGCTGCCGAAGCCGCCCGTGGCGCGGGTTCTGTTAGCCAGCTTTGACTCGGTAGAAAAAGCCGGACTTGCGGTTGGTGACATCATCGCCAATGGCATTATCCCCGGCGGGCTGGAGATGATGGATAACCTGTCGATCCGCGCGGCGGAAGATTTTATTCATGCCGGTTATCCCGTCGACGCCGAAGCGATTTTGTTATGCGAGCTGGACGGCGTGGAGTCTGACGTACAGGAAGACTGCGAGCGGGTTAACGACATCTTGTTGAAAGCGGGCGCGACTGACGTCCGTCTGGCACAGGACGAAGCAGAGCGCGTACGTTTCTGGGCCGGTCGCAAAAATGCGTTCCCGGCGGTAGGACGTATCTCCCCGGATTACTACTGCATGGATGGCACCATCCCGCGTCGCGCCCTGCCTGGCGTACTGGAAGGCATTGCCCGTTTATCGCAGCAATATGATTTACGTGTTGCCAACGTCTTTCATGCCGGAGATGGCAACATGCACCCGTTAATCCTTTTCGATGCCAACGAACCCGGTGAATTTGCCCGCGCGGAAGAGCTGGGCGGGAAGATCCTCGAACTCTGCGTTGAAGTTGGCGGCAGCATCAGTGGCGAACATGGCATCGGGCGAGAAAAAATCAATCAAATGTGCGCCCAGTTCAACAGCGATGAAATCACGACCTTCCATGCGGTCAAGGCGGCGTTTGACCCCGATGGTTTGCTGAACCCTGGGAAAAACATTCCCACGCTACACCGCTGTGCTGAATTTGGTGCCATGCATGTGCATCACGGTCATTTACCTTTCCCTGAACTGGAGCGTTTCTGATGCTACGCGAGTGTGATTACAGCCAGGCGCTGCTGGAGCAGGTGAATCAGGCGATTAGCGATAAAACGCCGCTGGTGATTCAGGGCAGCAATAGCAAAGCCTTTTTAGGTCGCCCTGTCACCGGGCAAACGCTGGATGTTCGTTGTCATCGCGGCATTGTTAATTACGACCCGACCGAGCTGGTGATAACCGCGCGTGTCGGAACGCCGCTGGTGACAATTGAAGCGGCGCTGGAAAGCGCGGGGCAAATGCTCCCCTGTGAGCCGCCGCATTATGGTGAAGAAGCCACCTGGGGCGGGATGGTCGCCTGCGGGCTGGCGGGGCCGCGTCGCCCGTGGAGCGGTTCGGTCCGCGATTTTGTCCTCGGCACGCGCATCATTACCGGCGCTGGAAAACATCTGCGTTTTGGTGGCGAAGTGATGAAAAACGTTGCCGGATACGATCTCTCACGGTTAATGGTCGGAAGCTACGGTTGTCTTGGCGTGCTCACTGAAATCTCAATGAAAGTGTTACCGCGACCGCGCGCCTCCCTGAGCCTGCGTCGGGAAATCAGCCTGCAAGAAGCCATGAGTGAAATCGCCGAGTGGCAACTCCAGCCATTACCCATTAGTGGCTTATGTTACTTCGACAATGCGTTGTGGATCCGCCTTGAGGGCGGCGAAGGATCGGTAAAAGCAGCGCGTGAACTGCTGGGTGGCGAAGAGGTTGCCGGTCAGTTCTGGCAGCAATTGCGTGAACAACAACTGCCGTTCTTCTCGTTACCAGGTACCTTATGGCGCATTTCATTACCCAGTGATGCGCCGATGATGGATTTACCCGGCGAGCAACTGATCGACTGGGGCGGGGCGTTACGCTGGCTGAAATCGACAGCCGAGGACAATCAAATCCATCGCATCGCCCGCAACGCTGGCGGTCATGCGACCCGCTTTAGTGCCGGAGATGGTGGCTTTGCCCCGCTATCGGCTCCTTTATTCCGCTATCACCAGCAGCTTAAACAGCAGCTCGACCCTTGCGGCGTGTTTAACCCCGGTCGCATGTACGCGGAACTTTGAGGAGCAGGCTATGCAAACCCAATTAACTGAAGAGATGCGGCAGAACGCGCGCGCGCTGGAAGCCGACAGCATCCTGCGCGCCTGTGTTCACTGCGGATTTTGTACCGCAACCTGCCCAACCTATCAGCTTCTGGGCGATGAACTGGACGGGCCGCGCGGGCGCATCTATCTGATTAAACAGGTGCTGGAAGGCAACGAAGTCACGCTTAAAACACAGGAGCATCTCGATCGCTGCCTCACTTGCCGTAATTGTGAAACCACCTGTCCTTCTGGTGTGCGCTATCACAATTTGCTGGATATCGGGCGTGATATTGTCGAGCAGAAAGTGAAACGCCCACTGCCGGAGCGAATACTGCGCGAAGGATTGCGCCAGGTAGTGCCGCGTCCGGCGGTCTTCCGTGCGCTGACGCAGGTAGGGCTGGTGCTGCGACCGTTTTTACCGGAACAGGTCAGAGCAAAACTGCCTGCTGAAACGGTGAAAGCTAAACCGCGTCCGCCGCTGCGCCATAAGCGTCGGGTTTTAATGTTGGAAGGCTGCGCCCAGCCTACGCTTTCGCCCAACACCAACGCGGCAACTGCGCGAGTGCTGGATCGTCTGGGGATCAGCGTCATGCCAGCTAACGAAGCAGGCTGTTGTGGCGCGGTGGACTATCATCTTAATGCGCAGGAGAAAGGGCTGGCACGGGCGCGCAATAATATTGATGCCTGGTGGCCCGCGATTGAAGCAGGTGCCGAGGCAATTTTGCAAACCGCCAGCGGCTGCGGCGCGTTTGTCAAAGAGTATGGGCAGATGCTGAAAAACGATGCGTTATATGCCGATAAAGCACGTCAGGTCAGTGAACTGGCGGTCGATTTAGTCGAACTTCTGCGCGAGGAACCGCTGGAAAAACTGGCAATTCGCGGCGATAAAAAGCTGGCCTTCCACTGTCCGTGTACCCTACAACATGCGCAAAAGCTGAACGGCGAAGTGGAAAAAGTGTTGCTTCGTCTTGGATTTACCTTAACGGACGTTCCCGACAGCCATCTGTGCTGCGGTTCAGCGGGAACATATGCGTTAACGCATCCCGATCTGGCACGCCAGCTGCGGGATAACAAAATGAATGCGCTGGAAAGCGGCAAACCGGAAATGATCGTCACCGCCAACATTGGTTGCCAGACGCATCTGGCGAGCGCCGGTCGTACCTCTGTGCGTCACTGGATTGAAATTGTAGAACAAGCCCTTGAAAAGGAATAACAAAATGAAAACTAAAGTCATTCTTAGCCAGCAAATGGCGAGTGCAATTATTGCCGCAGGTCAGGAAGAGGCGCAGAAAAATAACTGGTCTGTTTCCATTGCTGTTGCCGATGACGGCGGTCATCTGCTGGCGTTAAGTCGCATGGACGATTGCGCGCCGATTGCGGCTTATATCTCCCAGGAGAAAGCGCGTACCGCCGCGCTGGGGCGTCGTGAAACTAAGGGCTATGAAGAGATGGTGAACAACGGACGTACCGCGTTCGTGACTGCGCCGTTATTAACGTCGCTGGAAGGCGGCGTACCGGTTGTTGTGGATGGGCAAATTATTGGTGCCGTGGGCGTTTCTGGTTTAACCGGAGCACAGGATGCGCAGGTCGCGAAAGCGGCAGCAGCGGTGTTGGCGAAATAAGCGAAAACGAGGAGATAAACAATGAGTCAAACCATAACCCAGAGCCGTTTACGCATTGACGCCAATTTTAAACGTTTTGTGGATGAAGAAGTTTTACCGGGAACAGGGCTGGACGCTGCGGCGTTCTGGCGCAATTTTGATGAGATCGTTCATGATCTGGCACCAGAAAATCGTCAGTTGCTGGCAGAACGCGATCGCATTCAGGCAGCGCTTGATGAGTGGCATCGCAGCAATCCGGGGCCGGTAAAAGATAAAGCGGCCTATAAATCTTTCCTGCGTGAACTGGGCTACCTGGTGCCGCAACCGGAGCGCGTGACGGTGGAAACCACGGGCATTGACAGCGAAATCACCAGCCAGGCGGGGCCGCAGCTGGTGGTTCCGGCAATGAACGCCCGCTACGCGCTGAACGCGGCGAACGCTCGCTGGGGCTCACTGTACGATGCGTTATACGGCAGCGACATCATCCCGCAGGAAGGGGCGATGGTCAGCGGCTACGATCCGCAACGCGGTGAGCAGGTTATCGCCTGGGTTCGGCGTTTCCTCGATGAATCTCTACCGCTGGAAAACGGCAGCTATCAGGATGTGGTGGCGTTTAAGGTGGTTGATAAACAATTACGCATCCAGTTGAAAAATGGTAAAGAAACCACGTTACGTACTCCAGCACAGTTTGTCGGTTACCGTGGCGATGCCGCTGCGCCGACCTGCATTTTGCTGAAAAATAACGGCCTGCATATTGAGCTGCAAATCGATGCCAATGGGCGGATTGGCAAAGACGATCCGGCGCACATCAACGATGTTATCGTCGAAGCTGCTATCAGTACCATTCTCGACTGCGAAGATTCGGTCGCGGCGGTTGATGCGGAAGATAAAATCCTGCTGTACCGCAACCTGCTGGGCCTGATGCAGGGGACTCTGCAAGAGAAAATGGAGAAAAACGGTCGGCAAATCGTGCGTAAACTGAATGACGATCGTCATTACACCGCCGCCGATGGCTCTGAAATTTCTCTGCACGGACGCTCGCTGCTGTTTATCCGCAACGTGGGTCATTTGATGACCATTCCTGTGATTTGGGACAGCGAAGGCAATGAAATCCCGGAAGGCATTCTTGATGGCGTCATGACTGGCGCGATTGCCCTCTATGATTTAAAAGTGCAGAAAAACTCGCGCACTGGCAGCGTCTATATTGTGAAACCGAAAATGCACGGTCCGCAGGAAGTGGCGTTCGCCAACAAACTGTTTACCCGCATTGAGACAATGCTCGGTATGGCACCGAATACCCTGAAAATGGGCATTATGGATGAAGAACGTCGGACCTCGCTGAACTTGCGTAGCTGTATCGCTCAGGCGCGCAACCGCGTGGCGTTCATCAATACCGGTTTCCTCGACCGTACCGGCGATGAAATGCATTCGGTGATGGAAGCTGGCCCGATGCTGCGTAAAAATCAGATGAAATCGACGCCTTGGATCAAAGCCTACGAGCGTAATAACGTGCTTTCCGGTCTGTTCTGTGGGCTGCGCGGTAAAGCGCAAATTGGTAAAGGCATGTGGGCAATGCCGGACCTGATGGCAGACATGTACAGCCAGAAGGGCGACCAACTGCGTGCCGGGGCAAACACAGCCTGGGTTCCGTCACCAACCGCTGCTACGCTCCATGCGCTGCACTACCACCAAACCAACGTACAGAGCGTACAAGCCAACATTGCCCAGACCGAGTTCAATGCTGAATTTGAACCGCTGCTGGACGATCTGCTGACTATTCCGGTTGCTGAAAACGCTAACTGGTCGGCGCAAGAGATCCAACAAGAGCTGGATAACAACGTGCAGGGGATTCTGGGGTACGTGGTGCGCTGGGTGGAGCAGGGGATTGGTTGTTCAAAAGTGCCGGATATTCACAATGTGGCGTTGATGGAAGACCGCGCAACGCTGCGTATCTCCAGCCAGCATATCGCCAACTGGTTACGTCACGGTATTCTGACCAAAGAACAGGTGCAGGCGTCGCTGGAGAATATGGCGAAAGTGGTTGATCAGCAAAACGCTGGCGATCCGGCTTATCGTCCGATGGCGGGGAATTTCGCTAACTCGTGTGCTTTTAAAGCTGCCAGCGATTTAATCTTCCTCGGCGTGAAACAGCCAAACGGCTATACCGAACCGTTATTACACGCCTGGCGTTTACGCGAAAAAGAAAGTCATTAATAGCGTCAAAAAAGCCCCGGCAAGTTTTATTGTCGGGGCTATGATAGTAACTGCGGTAGTACATTTATCCCGGAAATAACCGGAGCGATTATCAGGGTTTAACAATATTAAATACCCGTAGCGCATTACTAGCGGGCCTAAAACAACAATATGGACATCTTAACGATACTCTGCGTCTGCGTGTGCGGAACAGAAACCCTTACCCGATATACTTGTTATGCCAGAGGTAGCAATTGCGTTAGCGGCGTACTGTTGCTGTAAAGTATAACGCCTATATTTTACAGTTCAGTCCTCTTTTGCTTATTACAACCTTAAGTATATCAAGCATATAAAGATAATAAGAGACTGAACAATATGGTTACCTGGACCCAAATGTATATGCCGATGGGAGGACTGGGGCTATCCGCTCTGGTCGCCCTGATCCCGATAATATTCTTCTTCGTTGCACTCGCGGTATTACGTCTGAAAGGACATGTCGCTGGAGCAATAACCCTTATATTATCTATCCTGATTGCAATATTCGCCTTTAAAATGCCGATTGATATGGCATTTGCTGCTGCGGGCTATGGCTTTATTTATGGATTATGGCCAATAGCGTGGATTATTGTCGCGGCGGTGTTCCTGTATAAATTAACCGTTGCCAGCGGGCAGTTCGATATTATCCGCAGCTCGGTTATCTCCATCACCGACGATCAGCGTTTGCAGGTGTTACTGATTGGTTTCTCCTTTGGTGCGTTGCTGGAAGGAGCGGCTGGCTTTGGTGCGCCGGTGGCGATTACCGGTGCGCTGCTGGTGGGCCTGGGCTTCAAACCGTTATACGCGGCGGGGCTGTGTCTGATTGCCAATACTGCGCCGGTGGCGTTTGGTGCGTTGGGCGTGCCGATTCTGGTCGCCGGTCAGGTAACGGGAATCGATCCGTTCCACATTGGCGCAATGGCGGGACGTCAGTTACCGTTCCTGTCGGTTCTTGTGCCGTTCTGGCTGGTAGCAATGATGGACGGCTGGAAAGGGGTGAAAGAGACGTGGCCAGCGGCGCTGGTTGCTGGGGGAAGCTTCGCTGTCACTCAGTTCTTTACCTCTAACTATATTGGTCCGGAACTGCCGGATATTACTTCGGCGCTGGTGAGTATCGTCTCACTCGCTTTATTCCTTAAAGTCTGGCGGCCGAAAAATACCGAAACGGCAATCAGCATGGGACAATCCGCAGGTGCGATGGTGGTAAATAAGCCATCTTCTGGCGGTCCCGTGCCTTCAGAATATAGTCTGGGGCAAATCATTCGAGCGTGGTCACCGTTTTTAATCTTAACGGTGCTGGTCACCATCTGGACCATGAAGCCGTTTAAAGCGTTATTTGCTCCGGGCGGCGCGTTTTATTCACTGGTGATTAATTTCCAGATCCCTCATTTGCATCAACAAGTGTTGAAAGCGGCACCCATTGTCGCCCAACCAACGCCAATGGATGCGGTGTTTAAATTCGACCCCCTCTCGGCTGGCGGCACCGCTATTTTTATTGCGGCGATTATCTCTATCTTCATCCTCGGTGTGGGGATCAAGAAAGGTATTGGCGTCTTTGCCGAAACGCTAATTAGCTTGAAGTGGCCGATACTGTCGATTGGCATGGTGCTGGCGTTCGCCTTCGTCACCAACTATTCTGGCATGTCCACCACGCTGGCGCTGGTACTGGCAGGTACAGGCGTGATGTTCCCGTTCTTCTCACCGTTTCTCGGCTGGCTGGGCGTATTCCTTACCGGCTCGGACACCTCCTCTAACGCCCTGTTTGGTTCACTGCAATCGACCACGGCGCAGCAAATCAACGTCTCTGACACCCTGCTGGTGGCAGCAAACACCAGCGGCGGCGTAACTGGCAAGATGATCTCCCCGCAATCTATCGCCGTGGCCTGCGCCGCGACGGGCATGGTGGGCCGAGAATCTGAACTGTTCCGCTACACCGTGAAGCACAGTCTGATTTTTGCCAGCGTTATCGGCATTATCACCCTGCTGCAGGCGTATGTGTTTACCGGGATGTTAGTCTCGTAAATCAATAAAGCCGGATGATCGTTAATATCATCCGGCTTCATTTACATTATTCTGTCTTATTAATTGAAAATCATTTCTCGCTTTATTATCCATGCAGCAATAATGTTTTGCGTTCAGATAACCTGCTAAATAATTAAGAGCGTGAGAACATCTATTTTTTTATCACGCAAAACAAGTCTGTATTAATTATGTTCGCTTGATGAGCAAACACCGTTCTATCTGTTGCTTTTGCAATCTTAATCGTTAAAACTACCAACAAATTTATATAGTTACGTTGTGAAATGTTGTTAATTTTTTGTTTGTTGAAATTTCGTAAAAATAGCCAGATAGACATCGTATAGGGGTTATTCTTATAAATTTCACCTGTTTTCTATCAATGATGTCGTTTTCTTAAGAATGGAGGAAGTTATTAGAGAAGATAAAGCATAAAACTATTTCTCCCAGTTACGAATTTTTTAACATTGTTTTGTCACTTGCGTTATTAATGAATAAGAAATTTAAATATAAGAAATCGCTTTTAGCGGCTATTTTGAGCGCAACCCTGTTAGCCGGTTGTGATGGCGGTGGTTCCGGATCTTCCTCCGATACGCCGCCTGTAGATTCTGGAACAGGGTCTTTGCCGGAAGTGAAACCTGATCCAACACCAAACCCGGAGCCGACGCCTGAGCCAACGCCGGACCCAGAGCCTACGCCAGAACCGATACCTGATCCTGAACCAACACCAGAACCGGAGCCAGAACCTGTTCCTACGAAAACGGGTTATCTGACCCTGGGCGGAAGCCAGCGGGTAACTGGTGCTACCTGTAATGGTGAATCCAGCGATGGCTTTACATTTAAACCTGGCGAGGACGTTACTTGCGTGGCGGGTAACACGACAATTGCCACCTTCAACACTCAGTCAGAAGCTGCGCGTAGCTTGCGTGCGGTTGAAAAAGTGTCGTTTAGCCTTGAGGACGCGCAAGAACTGGCGGGCTCCGATGACAAGAAAAGCAATGCGGTTTCGCTGGTAACGTCCAGTAACAGCTGTCCGGCGAATACAGAACAGGTTTGTCTGACGTTCTCCTCGGTGATCGAGAGTAAACGCTTCGACTCGCTGTATAAGCAAATCGATCTGGCACCGGAAGAGTTCAAAAAGCTGGTCAATGAAGAGGTGGAAAACAATGCTGCGACCGATAAAGCGCCATCCACTCATACTTCACCGGTCGTGCCCGTCACCACGCCGGGAACAAAACCGGATCTGAACGCTTCCTTCGTGTCGGCTAACGCGGAACAGTTTTATCAGTATCAACCCACTGAAATCATTCTCTCTGAAGGTCGACTGGTCGATAGCCAGGGATATGGTGTTGCTGGCGTCAACTACTACACCAATTCAGGCCGTGGCGTGACAGGGGAAAATGGTGAATTTTCCTTTAGCTGGGGCGAAACCATCTCCTTTGGTATCGATACCTTTGAACTGGGTTCAGTGCGCGGCAATAAGTCGACCATTGCGCTGACTGAACTGGGTGATGAAGTTCGCGGGGCGAATATTGATCAGCTTATTCATCGCTATTCGACGACCGGGCAAAATAATACCCGTGTTGTTCCGGACGATGTACGCAAGGTCTTTGCCGAATATCCCAACGTGATCAACGAGATTATCAATCTCTCGTTATCCAACGGTGCGACGCTGGGGGAAGGTGAGCAAGTCGTTAATCTGCCTAACGAATTTATTGAGCAGTTTAATACGGGTCAGGCCAAAGAGATCGATACCGCGATTTGTGCGAAAACCGATGGTTGTAACGAGGCTCGCTGGTTCTCGCTGACGACGCGCAATGTTAATGACGGCCAGATTCAGGGCGTTATCAACAAGCTGTGGGGCGTGGATACGAACTACAAATCTGTCAGCAAGTTCCATGTATTCCATGACTCCACCAACTTCTATGGCAGCACGGGTAATGCGCGCGGTCAGGCGGTGGTGAATATCTCCAACGCGGCCTTCCCGATTCTGATGGCGCGTAATGATAAAAACTACTGGCTGGCCTTCGGCGAAAAACGCGCCTGGGATAAAAACGAGCTGGCGTACATTACGGAAGCGCCTTCTCTTGTTGAGCCGGAAAACGTTACGCGCGATACCGCCACCTTTAACCTGCCGTTTATTTCGCTGGGGCAAGTCGGTGAGGGCAAACTGATGGTTATCGGTAACCCACACTACAACAGCATTTTGCGTTGCCCGAACGGTTACAGCTGGAACGGGGGCGTTAATAAAGATGGGCAGTGTACGCTCAACAGCGACCCGGATGACATGAAGAACTTCATGGAGAACGTGCTGCGCTATCTGTCCGACGATAAATGGAAGCCGGACGCGAAAGCCAGCATGACCGTAGGCACCAACCTGGATACTGTCTATTTTAAACGTCATGGTCAGGTTACAGGAAACAGCGCTGCGTTCGACTTCCATCCGGATTTTGCGGGCATCTCTGTTGAGCATTTAAGTAGCTATGGCGATCTCGATCCGCAGGAAATGCCGCTGCTGATCCTTAACGGCTTTGAATATGTGACTCAGGTGGGTAACGATCCTTATGCAATCCCGCTGCGTGCAGATACCAGCAAACCGAAGCTGACTCAGCAGGATGTGACCGATCTGATCGCCTATCTGAACAAAGGTGGATCGGTGCTGATCATGGAAAACGTGATGAGCAATCTTAAGGAAGAGAGCGCGTCTGGTTTTGTGCGTCTGTTGGATGCCGCAGGTCTGTCGATGGCACTGAACAAGTCGGTAGTAAATAACGATCCGCAAGGGTATCCGAACCGCGTTCGTCAGCAGCGCGCAACGGGCATTTGGGTCTATGAACGTTATCCTGCCGTAGATGGTGCGCTGCCGTACACCATCGATAGTAAGACAGGGGAAGTTAAGTGGAAATATCAGGTAGAAAACAAACCTGATGACAAACCGAAGCTGGAAGTTGCCAGCTGGCTGGAAGATGTAGATGGCAAACAGGAAACGCGTTATGCCTTTATTGATGAGGCCGATCATAAAACAGAGGATTCTCTGAAGGCTGCGAAGGAGAAAATTTTCGCCGCGTTCCCGGGGCTGAAAGAGTGTACTAATCCGGCATATCACTATGAGGTCAACTGCCTGGAATATCGTCCTGGCACGGGGGTTCCGGTTACTGGTGGCATGTATGTTCCACAGTATACGCAACTAAGCCTTAACGCCGACACTGCAAAAGCGATGGTGCAGGCTGCGGATTTAGGCACCAACATTCAGCGTCTGTATCAGCATGAGCTCTACTTCCGGACCAATGGTCGCAAAGGTGAGCGTCTGAGCAGCGTCGATCTGGAACGTCTGTACCAGAACATGTCGGTCTGGCTGTGGAACGATACGAGCTATCGTTATGAAGAAGGCAAAAATGACGAGCTGGGCTTTAAAACGTTCACCGAGTTCCTGAACTGCTACGCCAATGATGCCTATGCAGGCGGCACCAAGTGTTCTGCAGATCTGAAAAAATCGCTGGTCGATAACAACATGATCTACGGTGACGGTAGCAGCAAAGCGGGCATGATGAACCCGAGCTACCCGCTCAACTATATGGAAAAACCGCTGACACGCCTGATGCTGGGCCGTTCCTGGTGGGATCTGAACATCAAAGTTGATGTCGAGAAGTATCCGGGAGCAGTATCGGAAGAGGGACAGAACGTTACTGAAACCATCAGCCTGTACTCGAATCCGACCAAATGGTTTGCAGGTAACATGCAGTCAACTGGCCTGTGGGCACCGGCTCAGAAAGAGGTCACCATTAAGTCCAATGCGAACGTTCCTGTGACCGTCACCGTGGCGCTGGCTGACGACCTGACCGGACGTGAGAAGCATGAAGTTGCGCTGAACCGTCCGCCAAGAGTGACTAAAACGTACTCTCTGGACGCTAGCGGTACGGTGAAGTTCAAGGTGCCTTACGGTGGCCTGATTTATATCAAGGGCAATAGCTCTACCAATGAATCTGCCAGCTTCACCTTTACTGGCGTGGTAAAAGCACCGTTCTATAAAGACGGCGCATGGAAAAACGATCTGAACTCACCGGCTCCGCTGGGTGAGCTGGAATCAGACGCTTTCGTCTATACCACACCGAAGAAGAACCTGAATGCCAGCAATTACACTGGCGGACTGGAGCAATTCGCTAACGATCTGGATACCTTTGCCAGCTCGATGAATGACTTCTACGGCCGTGATAGCGAAGACGGTAAGCACCGGATGTTTACCTATAAAAACTTGCCGGGCCACAAACATCGTTTCACCAACGATGTGCAGATCTCCATCGGTGATGCGCATTCGGGTTATCCGGTAATGAACAGCAGCTTCTCGCCGAACAGCACCACGCTGCCGACGACGCCGCTGAACGACTGGCTGATCTGGCATGAAGTCGGTCATAACGCCGCAGAAACGCCGTTGACTGTACCGGGTGCAACTGAAGTCGCTAACAACGTGCTGGCGCTGTACATGCAGGATCGTTATCTCGGCAAGATGAACCGTGTCGCTGACGATATTACCGTCGCACCGGAATATCTGGAGGAGAGCAACAACCAGGCATGGGCACGCGGCGGTGCGGGTGACCGTCTGCTGATGTACGCACAGCTGAAGGAATGGGCAGAGAAAAACTTTGATATCAAGAAATGGTATCCAGATGGCACTCCTCTGCCAGAGTTTTACAGCGAGCGTGAAGGGATGAAAGGCTGGAACCTGTTCCAGTTGATGCATCGTAAAGCACGCGGCGATGAGGTCAGCAATGACAAGTTTGGCGGCAAGAATTACTGTGCTGAATCCAACGGTAACGCAGCGGACACGCTGATGCTGTGTGCCTCCTGGGTCGCCCAGACGGATCTTTCGGAGTTCTTTAAGAAATGGAATCCGGGCGCGAATGCTTACCAGCTGCCGGGGGCGAGCGAGATGAGCTTCGAGGGCGGTGTGAGCCAGTCGGCTTACAACACGCTCGCGTCACTCGATCTGCCGAAACCGGAACAGGGACCGGAAACCATTAATCAGGTTACCGAGCATAAGATGTCTGCCGAGTAAGCCCGTAGGCCGGATAAGGCGCTCGCGCCGCATCCGGCATGAAATAAGGCGCACCGGGTTAACACATTTGCCCGATGCGCCTGCTTATCGGGCCTACAGACGGGGAAAGCCGCGATTATTTGCGCTGGCAGACACCCGTAGGACGGATAAGGCGTTTTACGCCGCATCCAGCAAGTTACAACAAACAACCTTTAACCATGCTTTTTGATGTTTTTCAGCAATACCCCACGGCGATGCCCGTCCTGGCAACCGTCGGAGGATTGATCATCGGCAGTTTTTTGAATGTGGTGATTTGGCGTTACCCAATCATGCTGCGCCAACAAATGGCGGAGTTTCACGGTGAAATGTCGAGTGCGCAGTCAAAAATAAGCCTTGCGCTACCGCGTTCGCACTGCCCACATTGTCAGCAGACCATCCGGATACGTGACAATATTCCGCTGTTCTCCTGGCTGATGCTCAAAGGGCGCTGCCGCGACTGTCAGGCGAAAATCAGCAAGCGTTATCCGCTGGTGGAGTTATTGACAGCACTTGCTTTTTTGCTGGCGAGTCTGGTCTGGCCAGAAAGTGGATGGGGGCTGGCGGTGATGATATTATCCGCCTGGCTGATTGCCGCGAGTGTCATCGACCTCGATCACCAATGGCTGCCCGATGTTTTTACTCAGGGCGTATTGTGGACAGGACTGATTGCGGCATGGGCGCAGCAGAGTCCGCTCACGCTACAAGATGCAGTCACCGGCGTCCTGGTGGGATTTATCACTTTTTACTCTCTGCGTTGGATAGCCGGAATAGTTCTGCGTAAAGAAGCATTAGGCATGGGCGATGTATTACTTTTCGCCGCGTTAGGTGGCTGGGTGGGGGCATTGTCGCTGCCCAATGTTGCTTTAATCGCCTCATGCTGCGGCCTGATATATGCCGTTATTACAAAAAGAGGATCAACCACACTGCCTTTTGGACCGTGTTTAAGTCTGGGCGGTATAGCAACACTTTATCTACAGGCATTGTTTTAATGATAACCACGTCATTATCAAAGTGACATTTTAACTCTTATTAATAACCTTAGAGATTATTTACCATGTCGATAAAACAAATGCCAGGGAGGGTATTAATATCGCTATTGTTGAGCGTTACAGGATTATTAAGTGGCTGTGCCAGCCATAATGAAAATGCCAGTTTACTGGCGAAAAAACAGGCGCAAAATATCAGCCAAAACCTGCCGATTAAATCTGCGGGATATACCTTAGTGCTGGCGCAAAGTAGCGGCACAACGGTAAAAATGACCATTATCAGCGAAGCGGGTACACAAACCACGCAGACGCCTGACGCCTTTTTAACCAGCTATCAACGACAAATGTGCGCTGACCCGACGGTGAAATTAATGATCACTGAGGGAATTAATTACAGCATAACGATTAATGATACACGTACAGGTAACCAGTATCAGCGGAAACTGGATCGTACCACCTGTGGAATAGTCAAAGCATAACGTCGGGTAGATATAAATTGGCGCGGGTTGTTTTTCGTGACGCACGAATTTATCTCATTCAATGGCTGACAAAAATTCGTCACACTCTTAACCAGAGACAATCTCTTAATACAGACAAAGAGCATCTGCGAAAAATTGCACGCGGGATGTTCTGGCTGATGCTGCTTATTATTTCTGCAAAAATGGCGCATTCACTCTGGCGCTATATCTCCTTTTCTGCGGAATATACGGCGGTTTCTCAACCGGTGAATAAACCGAGCCGTGTGGATGCAAAAACGTTCGATAAAAATGACGTGCAATTAATCAGCCAGCAAAACTGGTTTGGCAAATATCAGCCTGTCGCCGCGCAGGTAAAACAACCCGAACCTGTGCCTGTGGCAGAAACGCGTCTTAATGTGGTGCTGCGTGGGATCGCCTTTGGTGCCAGACCCGGCGCGGTTATTGAAGAAGGCGGTAAACAGCAGGTCTATTTGCAGGGTGAAACGCTTGGCTCTCACAACGCGGTGATTGAGGAAATCAACCGCGACCATGTGATGCTGCGTTATCAGGGAAAAATAGAGCGTCTGAGTCTGGCAGAAGAGGAACGTTCCACTGTTGCTGTGACCAACAAAAAAGCCGTCAGTGACGAAGCAAAGCAAGCTGTTGCTGAGCCTGCTGTCAGTGTGCCAGTTGAGATCCCGGCTGCCGTGCGTCAGGCACTGGCGAAAGATCCGCAGAAAATTTTTAACTATATCCAGCTTACGCCTGTGCGTAAGGAGGGGATTGTCGGTTATGCAGCGAAGCCGGGGGCAGATCGTTCTCTGTTCGATGCCAGCGGTTTCAAGGAAGGCGATATCGCCATTGCGCTAAATCAGCAGGATTTCACTGATCCACGAGCAATGATTGCTCTGATGCGGCAGTTACCTTCAATGGATTCCATTCAACTTACGGTTTTACGCAAGGGTGCGCGCCACGACATTTCCATCGCGCTGCGCTACCGACTATTCTGCCCGCCTTACTGGAAGAAGAGCTGAACCAGGATATCGATGAACTGCATTTCGCCCCGTTGAATATCGACCAGCAACTGGCAACCGTAGCAGTGATTCACCAACAGCATATGCGCAACATTGCGCAGTGGTTGCAGGAAAACGGCATCACCCGCGCTACCGTCGCGCCGGACTGGATGTCCATTCCTTGTGGGTTTATGGCTTGCGATGCGCAACGGGTTATCTGCCGCATCGATGAATGCCGGGGATGGAGCGCCGGGCTGGCGCTGGCTCCGGTCATGTTCCGCGCCCAGCTCAATGAGCAGGATTTACCGCTTTCGCTAACCGTAGTCGGCATTGCACCGGAAAAGCTATCAGCATGGGCTGGCGCAGACGCTGAACGCCTGACCGTTACAGCTCTGCCCGCCATTACCACTTATGGCGAACCGGAAGGGAACCTGCTGACAGGGCCGTGGCAGCCTCGCGTCAGCTACCGAAAACAGTGGGCGCGCTGGCGGGTGATGATTCTGCCGATATTGCTGATTCTGGTTGCGCTGGCAGTGGAGCGGGGCGTGACGTTATGGAGCGTCAGCGAACAGGTGGCGCAAAGCCGCACCCAGGCGGAGGAACAGTTCTTAACGTTGTTCCCGGAGCAGAAGCGGATTGTGAATTTACGCTCTCAGGTGACGATGGCGCTGAAAAAATATCGCCCACAGGCCGACGATACCCGGCTGCTCGCCGAGTTGTCAGCGATAGCCAGCACCCTGAAATCAGCGTCACTTTCCGACATCGAAATGCGTGGTTTTACCTTTGATCAAAAACGCCAGATACTTCACCTCCAGCTACGGGCCGCGAACTTTGCCAGTTTCGACAAACTGCGTAGTGTACTGGCAACCGATTATGTTGTGCAACAGGACGCGTTACAGAAAGAGGGTGATGCGGTTTCCGGCGGCGTAACGTTGCGGAGGAAATAACATGTTACGCGATAAATTTATTCACTATTTTCAGCAATGGCGTGAACGCCAGTTAAGCCGTGGCGAACACTGGCTGGCACAACACCTGGCGGGGCGTTCTCCGCGTGAAAAGGGCATGTTACTGGCAGCGGTGGTGTTCCTGTTTAGCGTCGGATATTACGTCCTCATCTGGCAGCCGTTGAGCGAACGGATTGAGCAACAGGAGACAATATTGCAGCAGCTGGTGGCGATGAACACCCGACTGAAGAACGCCGCGCCGGATATTATTGCAGCGCGAAAATCTGCCACAACAACGCCTGCGCAGGTATCGCGGGTCATCAGTGACAGTGCTTCCGCGCACTCGGTGGTCATCAGGCGGATAGCCGATCGTGGGGAGAATATTCAGGTCTGGATAGAACCTGTGGTGTTTAATGACCTGCTGAAATGGTTAAACGCACTGGATGAAAAATATGCGCTGCGGGTGACACAAATTGATGTCAGTGCTGCTGAGAAGCCTGGGATGGTGAATGTGCAGCGGCTGGAGTTTGGACGGGGGTAAAGTATCAGGAGATTAATATCAATAAAATTACTCTCGTTAACGTGGCGAGAGTAATTCCCCCAGACTTTATAAGCTAATTTTTTTCGTGAAGGTTATTGTCAGATCCAAAAGCAAAAACCCGCCTTGTGGGCGGGTTCTTAAGAATTAGTGGTGCCCGGACTCGGAATCGAACCAAGGACACGGGGATTTTCAATCCCCTGCTCTACCGACTGAGCTATCCGGGCAACGGGGCGCATTAAACCTGATTCGCCTCGTCTCGTCAATCAAATTTCTTCAATTTACTGCAGACTGCACAATCTATCATCACTTTGCCGATATTGCACGCATTGTCAGGCAAACCAGGCGGTCCAGGCGGCGGAAAGCGGCATTGCCAGAAGGAGTGCTGGAAGCATGTTGACCACCGGGAACATTTTAATGCCACAGATGCGTAATCCGGTTGCCAGCAGCAATAAACCGCCTACGGCGCTGAAGTCTGCCATCATCGACGGTGTGGTCAGCGGTAAAATCAGCGCGGCAGCCCACGCCAGCGTTAACTGGATGATCAGTAATGGGATACTAATCACCGATACCGCAATACCCAGCGAGCAGGCGAAGATCATCGCCGTAAAGAAATCAAGAAATGACTTGGCGATTAAAATACTCGGATCGCCGGTCATCCCTTCGTTCATCGCCCCGAAGATCCCGGTGCCGCTGGCGCAAAACAGGACAATAATCGCGACATAATTCTGAATAAAAGATTCATGCGCTGGCTTCTTACGTGAGTGACGAAACAGATTTTGTGCTTTGGCGACTGCTGTATTGACACCTTTCTCCAGCAAACAAATTTCGCCAATTAGAGCGCCAAGTAGCGTAGCTAAAACCATCGCTGGAAGGTTGGCACATTTCACCACCAGTAAAATACCAATCCCCAGCGATGCCAGACCAAAAATTGATGTCATGGAGACGCGGATACGTTCCGGTAAGCGTTGGCTGAGCAGTGCGCCGAGAACGCCACCCAGTAAGACTGCACTAGCGTTGATAAAAGGGCCGATGACCACAAGAGTTCCTGTTAGCTGTATTGTTTGATTTTCTTATTATGACCGTTTGGTGCCGTCGATGGCTTGTTTGTTCGCAAAGTCCTGGCTTGCACGCTTTAGCGAAAGGTGCCATGATTGCGCGAATTTTCTCCTCTCTGTACGGAGTTTGCCCGATGCACGCCATCTCCTTACATTCTCTCGCTTATCGCCGTTTCGCGCGAAACGTTTCCCTTTCTATGTTACTGCTCATGCGGTGAAGTTAACGCACGCTCACTGCAGGACAACAGTAAAATCAGAGCGTTTCTGCTTTTACTGATGTCTGGCGGTCGGAGCTGGTGACCAGTTTGACCCATATCTCATGGGGCAGGGTTTTCCACCTTGTCCGGTATTCTTACTTCCCCGAAACGGGTTTGCGCTTATGAAATCAATGAATATTGCCGCCAGTAGTGAACTGGTATCCCGACTTTCTTCTCATCGTCGCGTGGTGGCGTTGGGAGATACTGATTTTACGGACGTCGCGGCAGTCGTCATTACCGCTGCGGATAGTCGCAGTGGCATTCTTGCGTTGCTTAAGCGCACCGGTTTTCATCTACCGGTGTTTTTGTATTCCGAACATGCTGTTGAATTACCTGCGGGCGTTACGGCGGTAATCAACGGCAACGAGCAGCAGTGGCTGGAGCTGGAATCCGCAGCCTGTCAGTATGAAGAGAATTTGCTGCCACCGTTTTATGACACGCTGACGCAGTACGTTGAGATGGGCAACAGCACCTTTGCTTGCCCTGGACATCAACATGGTGCGTTTTTTAAAAAGCATCCTGCCGGACGCCATTTTTACGATTTCTTTGGTGAGAACGTCTTTCGCGCCGATATGTGTAACGCTGACGTAAAATTGGGCGATCTGCTTATTCATGAAGGATCGGCGAAAGATGCGCAGAAATTCGCAGCCAAAGTCTTTCATGCCGATAAAACCTATTTTGTGCTGAACGGCACATCGGCAGCGAATAAAGTGGTGACGAATGCGCTGTTAACGCGTGGCGATCTGGTGCTCTTCGACCGTAACAACCATAAGTCGAATCATCACGGCGCGCTGATTCAGGCGGGGGCGACGCCGGTCTATCTGGAAGCTTCACGCAACCCGTTTGGTTTCATTGGCGGTATTGATGCGCACTGTTTTAATGAAGAGTATCTGCGCCAGCAAATTCGCGACGTTGCGCCAGAAAAAGCCGACCTGCCGCGCCCGTATCGCCTGGCGATTATTCAGCTGGGAACCTATGACGGCACTGTCTATAACGCCCGTCAGGTGATCGATACCGTTGGGCATCTGTGTGATTACATTCTGTTTGATTCCGCGTGGGTCGGTTATGAACAATTTATCCCGATGATGGCGGATAGCTCGCCGCTGCTGTTAGAACTTAACGAAAACGATCCGGGGATCTTTGTGACTCAGTCGGTGCACAAACAGCAGGCGGGATTCTCACAGACGTCGCAGATCCATAAAAAAGATAACCATATCCGCGGACAGGCGCGTTTTTGCCCGCATAAGCGGTTGAATAACGCCTTTATGCTCCATGCTTCTACCAGCCCTTTCTATCCGCTGTTTGCTGCACTGGATGTTAACGCCAAAATTCATGAAGGGGAGAGTGGGCGTCGGCTGTGGGCTGAGTGTGTTGAGATAGGGATTGAAGCGCGCAAGGCTATTCTTGCGCGCTGTAAGCTGTTCCGCCCGTTTATCCCGCCCGTTGTTGATGGCAAATTGTGGCAGGATTATCCGACATCAGTGTTAGCCAGCGACCGCCGTTTTTTCAGTTTTGAGCCGGGGGCGAAGTGGCACGGCTTTGAAGGATATGCCGCGGATCAGTATTTTGTTGATCCGTGCAAGCTGTTACTCACTACACCAGGTATCGATGCCGAAACCGGCGAATATAGCGACTTTGGCGTTCCGGCGACGATTCTGGCGCACTATCTGCGTGAGAACGGCATTGTGCCGGAGAAGTGCGATCTCAACTCCATTCTGTTTTTATTAACTCCGGCGGAAAGCCACGAGAAGCTGGCACAACTGGTGGCGATGCTGGCGCAATTTGAACAGCATATTGAGGATGACTCGCCGCTGGTTGAGGTGTTGCCGAGCGTTTATAACAAGTATCCGGTGCGCTATCGCGACTACACCCTGCGCCAGTTGTGTCAGGAGATGCACGATCTGTATGTCAGTTTCGACGTCAAAGACCTACAAAAAGCGATGTTCCGCCAGCAGAGTTTCCCGTCAGTGGTGATGAACCCCCAGGATGCGCATAGCGCTTATATTCGCGGTGACGTGGAGTTGGTGCGGATTCGTGATGCCGAAGGGCGAATTGCGGCAGAAGGGGCGTTGCCTTATCCACCTGGCGTGCTTTGCGTGGTACCCGGGGAAGTCTGGGGTGGGGCGGTTCAACGTTATTTCCTTGCACTGGAAGAAGGGGTGAATTTGTTGCCGGGATTTTCGCCGGAGCTGCAAGGTGTTTATAGCGAAACCGATGCGGATGGCGTGAAACGGTTGTACGGTTATGTGTTGAAGTAAGAATAAAAAAAACGGGTCACCTTCTGGCGACCCGTTTTTCTTTGCGTAATTAGTGGCTAACCGTCTGTGTGCCTGTCGGGACACGAACGTGTTTATATTTGAACATCGCCATGAACGCGAAGGCCAGAACCACGGAGTAACCAGCGAAAATCAACCATACGGTCTGCCAGTCGGTAATGCCGTTTTGGGTGTACATCTCAACAACTTTACCGCTCACGATGCCGCCGAGGATACAGCCGAAGCCGTTAGTCATCATCAGGAACATCCCTTGTGCACTGGCGCGAATTGCCGGGCTAACTTCTTTTTCGACAAACACCGAACCAGAGATGTTGAAGAAGTCGAATGCGCAACCGTAAACGATCATCGACAGTACCAGCAGTACAGTACCGAACGGAGTCGGGTCGCCGTAAGCAAACAGCGCAAAACGCAGGATCCACGCCACAATACTGATCATCATTACGTTCTTAATACCGTAGCGGCTTAAGAAGAACGGGATGGTCAGAATGAACAGGGTTTCAGAGATCTGCGAAATCGACATGATGATTGACGCATGCTGCACAATAAAGCTGCTGGCAAACATCGGATCTTTGTCGAAGCTGTGCAGGAAGGTATTACCGAACATGTTGGTAATCTGCAGTTCCGCGCCCAGCAGCATTGAGAAGATAAAGAAGATTGCCATACGCTTGTTTTTAAACAGCGCGAATGCATCGAGGCCCAGCAGGGTTGTCCAGCTCTGATTCGCTTGCTGTTTAGCAACCGGAATATGCGGCAGAGTCAGGGTAAACAGAACCAGAATGGCGGAAAGTGCTGCGCCAATATACAGCTGCATGTGGCTTAATTCGAAGCCAGACAGGCTCACCACCCACATTGCCATGATAAAGCCGATGGTGCCCCAGATACGGATTGGCGGGAAGTCAGTAACGATATCCATCCCGGCATTTTGCAGGCGATAGTAAGAGATGGTGTTGATTAACCCAAGCGTTGGCATATAAGCAAACGAGTTAATCAATATCACAAGGAACATCGCTTCCGGTGTCGTGACCTGTGCCGCCATGAACAGCGTGATAGCGCCAATGGTGTGGCAAATGGCATATACCCATTTCGCACTTAACCATTTGTCGGCCACAATCCCCAGCAGCGCAGGCATAAAGACCGCTGCGATACCCAGTGAGCTATAAACTGCGCCAATAGAAGCACCGTCAAACTTCAGGGTAACAAACATATAGGAGCCGAGGGTCGTCAGCCAACTTCCCCACAGACAGAACTGCAGAAAAGAGAGGATTTTCAGCTGCAGCTTAAGATTCATGTTAATTTCCTCACATCGTGATGCGGATGAGTGTTTGAAAAAGCACATTTGACCGTGCGAGATGATGGGATTCTATCAACTTCGCGGACTGGTTTTTTGTTACCTGTGGCAAATAATTGCAAACATTCCCAATTTGCAAAACGAAATTGTGATGTGGATAACATTTTTGCCCCTGAGCATCGTCAGGGGCGGTTAATGGAATTATCGGCGGCGGTAGGATTTTTGCGCGGTATTCACTTTATAAAGATAACGGCGAGATTCCGCAGAGGGATGGCGGGTCGTCAGCGTCTGATAAACATCGCCCGGCGTCATGGTGTTAATAATATTGGCAGCCTGAATCTTATCATTCGAAAAGACTCGCAGCACGCTGCCTGCGCCGCCGTTATAGGCGGTGATGACGGCATAACGCCGCGATGTTGGGTTATCAATTCCGCCGAGATAAACATTGTTCAGCATCGCCAGATACGCGGTGCCGGTATCAATATTGCTGGCAGGATCAAACAAGAAACTGCGGCTCGGCGTGCCGGATTTCCCCTGCGAGCGGAACACATCTTTCCCGGCAGTATGTTGTACCACCTGCATTAATCCCAGCGCATCGGAACGGCTGACCGCATACGGGTTAAAGGAAGATTCGGTCTGCATAATTGCCAGAATCAGCGACTCATCAACGCCATATTTCCGTGACGCCTGGCGGACCATGCCGAGATATTTGTGCGCACGTTTATCAAGGTGGTTCGGCACCATGTTAATGGTGACGCTGTAGATGATACGCAGCCCGTTGCTGCGGCTCTTCAGACGGTTTTTCAGCAGATAATCCGCGAAGTTGCTTGCGCGACCTTCCCAGCGAATCGGCTGCCCGGTGTTGTCCACCACCTGACCGTAAAGGAAAGGTTCTTTCGAAATCGTAATATCATCAACGTCGGAATAGAGATCGACCGAACTCGGATCGTCACCCATCAATAACGTTTTGATAATTGCCCGGCGCAAATGCGCGGCAGGTTCTGTCCCGGCGATGGTTTCGATAGTAATCGTACCGTCATCGAAGTTGATGTGGCTGCGGGTCTGATATTGATCGGTGTATTTCACGTAGTCCTTAGGACCAGCGATCACCACCTCTTTGAAGCCCCAGATGTTCTCAATATTGTGGGCAAATTGCCCCATCAGAATATCAAAACCGTTGGTATCTTTGACCCAGGCTTCGTTATAGGTATCGCCTTTTTTGGTCGTCGAACAGGAGATGAGCAACGGCGCAATCAAAGCCAGCGCGAGATATTTTTTCATCATTCCGGGTGCGTGTTGTGTTTGTTTTTATGCAAGTTGCCGGAGGCGTGCTCCGGCACTGTTTTTATTTTTTATCTTCCGGCGTATAGCCCTCGATATGCACCTCTTTACCCTCGAACAGGAAGTTGACCATCTCCTGCTCAAGCAGCTTGCGGTGCTCGGCATTCATCATGTTGAGTTTCTTTTCATTAATCAGCATGGTTTGCTTGTGCTGCCACTGCGCCCAGGCTTCTTTGGAGATCTCGTTATAGATGCGTTTTCCCAGCTCGCCGGGGTACAGCTGAAAATCCTGACCTTCTGCTTCACGTTGCAGGAAAGTACAAAAAATCGTTCTGCTCATAAATCATCCTCTTTATCGACTCACGCGCTAAACCGGCGCGCCAGTGCGTAACTGCTGTAACAAACGCTCCACGGGAGCCGCTAGGCCAACTGACGGCGGTTGCGCTAAGTTATACCAGAGCGCATTGCCTTCATCCATGCAGCCGGTGAATGACGACACGGGAAGCCACATAGGCACAATATCTAAGTGGAAATGGCTGAAGGTATGCCGAAACGCGGTCAGTTGCGTCAGGTTATCGGCAGCAATCTGCCGTTGCGCCAGCCACTGCCGCAAACTTTCTTCGTCGGCAAACTGCGGGAAACAGTATAAACCGCCCCACAATCCGCTCGGCGGACGCTGCGCCAGCAATACTTCATCTTCGTGCTGTAATAGCAAAAAGTAGCCGGTGCGCTCCGGCAGCGTCTGTTTCGGTTTTTTGCCCGGATAAAGCGCCCAGCTATTGTTGGCGGCGGCAATACATCCGTTTTGTAGCGGACAGAGCGAACATTTCGGTTTCGAGCGCGTACAAATCATCGCACCCAAATCCATCATCGCCTGATTAAACCGTTCCACGCCAACCGCGGGCGTCACCTGCTCGCTCAAACTCCATAATTTATTCTCGACCTCTTTTTTCCCAGGCCAGCCGCTTACAGCATAGCAGCGCGCCAGCACGCGTTTGACGTTACCGTCGAGAATCGGAAAGTGCTTACCCAGAGAAAGCGAGAGAATCGCGCCTGCGGTGGAACGCCCGACGCCCGGCAGTGCTGCAACTTCCTCAAAGGTTTCCGGGAATTTACCGCCGTGTAAGGTCGCCACTTGTTGTGCCGCTTTATGCAGATTGCGCGCGCGGGCGTAATAGCCAAGCCCGGTCCACAAGTGGAGAACTTCGTCGAGCGGCGCATTGGCGAGATCGGTCACCGTCGGGAAGCGCGCCATAAAGCGTTCAAAATAGGGGATAACGGTCGCAACCTGAGTTTGTTGCAACATCACTTCTGAGAGCCATACTTTGTAGGGCGTCTTGTCAATTTGCCAGGGCAGAGTTTTTCGCCCGTATTTATCGTACCAGTCCAGAACCTGGGCTGAAAATTGCGACGCTTGCATGGTCACCGAATTCACTGTTGTTGGGGGCAAGATTGCAGCACAGCGACGGCAGGGTGTAAACCGGAACTTTCCGCAGCCACGGCCTTATCATGCTTGCATCCGGCAACTAACTTTGGATAATGCCCGTTTTCAGAACACTTTCACAAGCGACTAAACCTTTATGAAAAACGACGTCATTTCACCGGAATTTGATGAAAACGGCCGCCCACTGCGCCGTATCCGTAGTTTTGTGCGCCGCCAGGGGCGACTGACCAAAGGCCAGGAACATGCGCTGGAAAACTACTGGCCGGTGATGGGCGTTGAGTTCAGCGAAGATATGCTGGATTTCCCCGCGCTTTTTGGCCGTGAAGCGCCGGTGACGCTTGAGATTGGTTTTGGCATGGGGGCGTCGCTGGTGGCAATGGCTAAAGATCGCCCTGAGCAGGACTTCCTCGGCATTGAAGTGCATTCACCGGGCGTTGGTGCGTGCCTGGCTTCTGCGCATGAAGAAGGTTTAAGCAACCTGCGCGTGATGTGTCACGATGCGGTTGAAGTGCTGCATAAAATGATTCCTGACAATTCATTGCGCATGGTGCAGCTCTTTTTCCCTGACCCGTGGCACAAAGCGCGCCATAATAAACGCCGTATCGTTCAGGTGCCGTTTGCCGAACTGGTAAAAAGCAAACTGCAGCTGGGGGGCGTATTCCATATGGCGACCGACTGGGAACCTTATGCGGAACATATGCTTGAAGTGATGTCTTCTATTGACGGTTATAAAAACCTGTCAGAGAGCAATGATTACGTACCGCGTCCGGCATCACGTCCGGTGACGAAATTTGAACAACGTGGTCATCGTCTTGGTCACGGAGTATGGGACTTAATGTTCGAGAGGGTGAAATAATGGCAAAGAACCGTAGCCGTCGTCTGCGTAAAAAAATGCACATCGACGAATTCCAGGAATTAGGATTTTCGGTGGCATGGCGATTCCCGGAAGGTACATCGGAAGAACAGATTGATAAAACCGTTGATGATTTTATTAACGAGGTTATCGAACCGAACAAACTGGCCTTTGACGGCAGCGGTTATCTGGCCTGGGAAGGTCTGATCTGCATGCAGGAAATCGGCAAATGCACCGAAGAACATCAGGCGATTGTGCGTAAGTGGCTGGAAGAGCGCAAACTGGATGAGGTACGCACCAGCGAACTTTTCGACGTTTGGTGGGACTAAGAAAGCATACGGGCGATGACAAATGCAAAACTGCCTGATGCGCTACGCTTATCAGGCCTGGAAAGATGCACGATCGAGTAGGCGGGATAAGGTGTTTACGCCGCATCCGGCATGGAAAACGCGTACTTTGTTATCAATCTGGGGCCAGCAAATGCTGGCCTGATTTTTTCTTGAGGGAAGACTATGATGCGCAAAATGCTGCTGGCGGCAGCACTTTCAGTGACGGCAATGACCGCTCACGCCGACTACCAGTGCAGCGTCACGCCGCGTGACGATGTGATTGTCAGCCCGCAAACCGTGCAGGTGAAGGGCGAAAACGGCAATCTGGTGATCACGCCAGACGGCAACGTGATGTATAACGGTAAGCAATATTCCCTGAATGCCGCCCAGCGCGAGCAGGCGAAGGATTATCAGGCTGAACTACGCAGCACGCTGCCGTGGATTGATGAAGGCGCGAAAAGCCGCGTCGAGAAAGCCCGTATTGCTCTGGATAAAATTATCGTTCAGGAGATGGGCGAAAGCAGCAAAATGCGCAGCCGTCTGACCAAACTTGATGCGCAGCTGAAAGAGCAGATGAACCGCATTATTGAAACGCGCAGCGATGGCCTGACGTTTCACTATAAAGCCATTGATCAGGTTCGCGCCGAAGGCCAGCAATTAGTGAATCAGGCAATGGGTGGAATTTTACAGGACAGCATTAATGAAATGGGCGCGAAAGCGGTGCTGAAAAGCGGCGGTAACCCATTACAGAATGTGCTGGGAAGCCTGGGGGGGCTGCAATCCTCAATCCAAACCGAGTGGAAAAAGCAGGAAAAAGATTTCCAGCAGTTTGGCAAAGATGTTTGTAGCCGCGTTGTGACTCTGGAAGATAGCCGCAAAGCCCTGGTCGGGAATTTAAAATAATCCTCTATTTTAAGACGGCATAATACTTTTTTATGCCGTTTAATTCTTCGTTTTGTTACCTGCCTCTAACTTTGTAGATCTCCAAAATATATTCACGTTGTAAATTGTTTAACGTCAAATTTCCCATACAGAGCTAAGGGATAATGCGTAGCGTTCACGTAACTGGAGGAATGAAATGGAGTTTTTCAAAAAGACGGCACTTGCCGCACTGGTTATGGGTTTTAGTGGTGCAGCATTGGCATTACCCAATATCACCATTTTAGCAACCGGCGGGACCATTGCCGGTGGTGGTGACTCCGCAACCAAATCTAACTACACAGTGGGTAAAGTTGGCGTAGAAAATCTGGTTAATGCGGTGCCGCAACTAAAAGACATTGCGAACGTTAAAGGCGAGCAGGTAGTGAATATCGGCTCCCAGGACATGAACGATAATGTCTGGCTGACACTGGCGAAAAAAATTAACACCGACTGCGATAAGACCGACGGCTTCGTCATTACCCACGGTACCGACACGATGGAAGAAACTGCTTACTTCCTCGACCTGACGGTGAAATGCGACAAACCGGTGGTGATGGTCGGCGCAATGCGTCCGTCCACGTCTATGAGCGCAGACGGTCCATTCAACCTGTATAACGCGGTAGTGACCGCAGCTGATAAAGCCTCCGCCAACCGTGGCGTGCTGGTAGTGATGAATGACACCGTGCTTGATGGCCGTGACGTCACCAAAACCAACACCACCGACGTAGCGACCTTCAAGTCTGTTAACTACGGTCCTCTGGGTTACATTCACAACGGTAAGATTGACTACCAGCGTACCCCGGCACGTAAGCATACCAGCGACACGCCATTCGATGTCTCTAAGCTGAATGAACTGCCGAAAGTCGGCATTGTTTATAACTACGCTAACGCATCCGATCTTCCGGCTAAAGCACTGGTAGATGCGGGCTATGATGGCATCGTTAGCGCTGGTGTGGGTAACGGCAACCTGTATAAATCTGTGTTCGACACGCTGGCGACCGCCGCGAAAACCGGTACTGCAGTCGTGCGTTCTTCCCGCGTACCGACGGGCGCTACCACTCAGGATGCCGAAGTGGATGATGCGAAATACGGCTTCGTCGCCTCTGGCACGCTGAACCCGCAAAAAGCGCGCGTTCTGCTGCAACTGGCTCTGACGCAAACCAAAGATCCGCAGCAGATCCAGCAGATCTTCAATCAGTACTAATCGCCTCGCCCCGGTATCGTGCCGGGGCTTTTTCACTTCAGACTCACGTCCATTGCCAATTTTAATTACCCTAATGATAATCACCGGAATAAATTATTCCGCGTGAGGTTTTTCGGGTGAAAAAGCAATGGATTGTTGGCACGGCACTGCTTATGTTGATGACTGGTAATGCCTGGGCAGATGGCGAACCGCCAACTGAAAATATCTTAAAAGATCAATTCAAAAAGCAGTATCACGGCATTCTCAAGCTTGATGCTATCACCTTAAAAAATCTTGATGCTAAGGGTAATCAGGCCACCTGGTCAGCGGAAGGCGATGTCTCTTCCAGTGACGATCTCTATACCTGGGTCGGTCAGTTGGCAGATTACGAACTGCTCGAACAGACCTGGACGAAAGATAAACCGGTAAAATTCTCGGCGATGTTAACCAGTAAAGGAACGCCCGCGTCTGGCTGGTCGGTGAACTTTTACTCTTTTCAGGCGGCAGCCAGCGATCGTGGGCGGGTGGTCGACGATATCAAAACGAATAATAAATATCTGATCGTGAATAGCGAAGATTTCAATTATCGCTTTAGTCAGCTTGAATCTGCGTTGAATACCCAGAAGAACTCGATTCCTGCGCTGGAAAAGGAAGTGAAAGCGCTTGATAAGCAAATGGTGGCGGCGCAGAAAGCAGCGGATGCATATTGGGGAAAAGATGCAAACGGTAAGCAAATGACCCGCGAAGACGCCTTTAAAAAAATTCACCAACAGCGTGATGAGTTTAATAAACAGAACGATAGCGAGGCGTTCGCGGTTAAATATGACAAAGAGGTTTATCAACCGGCGATTGCGGCATGTCATAAACAGAGTGAAGAGTGTTATGAAGTGCCGATTCAGCAGAAACGAGATTTCGATATCAACGAACAACGGCGACAGACTTTTCTGCAATCACAAAAACTTAGCCGTAAATTGCAGGATGACTGGGTAACGCTCGAAAAAGGGCAATATCCGTTAACGATGAAAGTTTCAGAAATAAACAGTAAAAAAGTCGCGATTTTGATGAAAATTGACGATATCAACCAAGCTAATGAACGCTGGAAAAAAGATACCGAACAACTGCGGCGCAATGGGGTGATTAAGTAAGTTTGATATAGTGCACGATTTGTAGCAGGATGCGGCGTTGACCCCGCATCCGGCAATCAACGTCTGATGCGACGCTTGCGCGTCTTATCAGACCTACAACCGCTGCCACATGTCGGCTGGATAAGGCGTTCACGCCGCATCCGGCAATACAAGTTTACTCAGCCAGAAAAAGCTCCAGCAGCGAATTTAAAAACAGCTTCCCATGTTCCGTTATCTGCCAGTAATCCGCACATTCGGTGAGATAACCCTGGGCAATCGCCTCGTCTAACTGTGGGCGAATCACATCTTCGCAAAGCCCGGTATACGCAATAAACTCCACGCGCGGCGCGGCCTCCAGCAGACGGAAGCGATTCATAAAGAACTCAAACGGCTTATCTGTGGCTTCGACATCACGCTGGCTTTCCAGATACCTTCCTTGCATAAAACCACGCGGATGACGCGTTTTGGTGGTACGCAGAATGCGCCCATCCGGGAAGGTCACTTTGCCGTGTGCGCCGCAGCCAATACCGATGTAGTCACCAAAGCGCCAGTAGTTGAGATTGTGCTGGCACTGATAACCGGGTTTGGCGTAAGCGGAAGTTTCATATTGCTGATAACCCGCTGCGGTTAATAACTGATGCCCCTGTTCGAATATATCCCACAACGCGTCATCGTCCGGCAGCACCGGTGGTCGCGAACCAAACAGCGTATTGGGTTCGATGGTCAGTTGATACCAGGAAAGATGCGGCGGATTCAGTTCAATGGCCTGGCGTAGATCGCCAAGCGCCTCTTCCAGTGATTGATCCGGCAGCCCATGCATCAAATCAAGGTTAAAGCTACGTAACCCTAAACCGCTCGCCAGCTTCGCCGCGCGTTTCGCTTCTTGCGGGCCATGAATACGCCCAAGTCGTTTCAGCTTTTCTTCGCTAAAACTCTGCACACCAATAGAGATGCGGTTCACACCAGCACGCTGATAATCGACAAAGCGATCGGCTTCTACCGTGCCAGGGTTCGCTTCCATAGTAATTTCTGCATCCGCTGCCAGCGGCAAACGCGCACGCACGCCGTCCAGCAGCGTTTGCATCGCCGGGCCGGAAAGCAGGCTCGGCGTACCACCGCCAATAAAGATTGTCTTTACTTCACGGCCCTGAGCGTAAGCCACATCGTTGTCCAGATCGTTAAGCAGATGCTGAACATAATCGTCGTGCGGCACTTCTCCTTTCAACGCGTGAGAGTTGAAATCGCAGTACGGGCATTTCTGCACGCACCACGGGATGTGAATGTAGAGACTCAGCGGAGGTAATTTAACCATTACGTAAAGCGTCCAGCAGCAGTTTCAACGCCTGACCACGGTGGGAAATGGCGCTCTTTTCTTCGCGGGTCAGTTCGGCGGCGGTTTTCCCTTCGGAAGGTACGAAGAAGATTGGATCATAACCAAAGCCACCAGTGCCCGCTGGTTCACGAGTAATCACGCCCGGCCAGCTACCGTGGCATACCAGCGGAGTGGGATCTTCCGCGTGACGCAGATATACCAGCACGCAGTGGAAACGCGCCTGACGTTGGTCGTCCGGTACGTCTTTCATTGTTTCCAGCAGTTTTTGCAGATTCTTTTGATCGGTCGCGTCTTCACCGGAATAACGCGCGGAGTAAATGCCCGGCGCGCCGCCAAGCACATCTACCGCCAGACCAGAGTCGTCGGCAATTGCCGGTAAAGCGGTCACTTTTGCCGCATGGCGCGCTTTCAGAATCGCGTTTTCGATAAAGGTCAGGCCGGTTTCTTCAGCGGAATCAACGCCGAGGTCTGTTTGGGCCACGATATCAAGACCGAAGTCGCTAAGCAGCGACGCCAGCTCACGCACTTTACCGACATTGCCGGTTGCGAGGACAACTTTTTGCATAGGATACCTAATTAATTAACGCCGCGATTTCTGGCGGGATTTGTTGCGGATTAATGATTTTAATTTGTTTGTGGCGGCCAAGTTCGCCTTTTTCAATCACCACCTGGCTTTTGGCAACCCGGAATTGCTTACCGAGAAACTTCACCAGATGACTGTTGGCCTGGCCGTCAACCGGCGGCGCGGTAATGGCGACTTTAACTTCGTCGCCATGTAAACCGACAATAGAATCACGGCTGGCTTTCGGCTGAATATAGAGCCGTAAAACCAGACCGTCATCATTAACTGTTACGGCATTCATAACGCCATCCACAGCCCTGGCAGCAGCATATTTCCGGTTGCCTGTAATACTTCTGCGACACCCATATTGATGACATACAGCAGCAGAACGAGGATCATCGGCGAGAAATCAATCCCACCCATTGCCGGTAGCAGGCGGCGAATCGGGCGCAGCAGCGGATCGGCCAGCTGAATCAGCACGTATTCAATCGGGCTACGCCCCTGGCTTACCCAGCTCATAATCGCCATCACCAGCAGGACCCAGAAAATCAGCAGGCCGATGGTTTTCAGCAGAATCAGTAAACCGGCAATCCAGATGATTGGCAGGAAGGTCACCACTTTAAACAGCACGATGGCTTTGATAAAACTGAGAATATAGGCAACCAGCAGCGAGGCGCTGTCAATTGGCCCCATTGCCGGAATAACGCGGCGCAGTGGCCCGATAATTGGCTGCGTTACCTTCACTACAAACTGTGAGAAGGGGTTGTAAAAATCACAATGAGCCCACTGCATCCAGATGCGTAATAACAGCACCATGGTATACAGCTCAATGACCGTTGAAAGCAGGAAAGTCAACGTATTCATGGCGTTCCTTTAATTCCTTATTTTTTAGAGTAATCACGCGCACCAAAAATTGCAGTGCCGATACGAACCATCGTGCTACCTGCCGCAATGGCGGCTTCCATATCGTCCGACATTCCCAGAGAGAGCGTGTCGATATGCGGGTAGCGCGTTTTCAGTCCGGCAAATGCTACAGCCATTTGGCGTGCAACTTCAAACTGCCTTACATATTCTGACTCAGGCGCAGGGATTGCCATCAACCCGCGCAGACGTAAACGCGGTAGTTCAGCGACCGCAGCTGCCAGCTCGTCCAGTTCAGCCAGTTGAATCCCGGACTTACTGTTTTCATCACTAATGTTAATTTGAATCAGAACGTTAAGAGGGGGAAGTTCTGCCGGGCGCTGGTCGTTGAGACGGGTAGCGATGCGCAAACGGTCGATGGTATGACACCAGTCGAAATGCTCTGCCACCAGGCGGCTTTTATTAGACTGCAACGGGCCAATAAAATGCCATTCTAATCCTGTTACGCCCAGTTCCTGAAAGTGGCGAATTTTATCTACCCCTTCCTGAACGTAGTTTTCACCAAATTGACGCTGCCCGGCATCAATGGCTTCTGCGATGGCGCTCGCAGGTTTTGTTTTACTGACTGCAAGCAGCGTAATTTCTTCTGGAGAACGGCCGCAACGCGTTGCAGCCGCTGAGATTTTGTCCCGGACCTGTGCCAGGTTATGCGCAATATCGTTCATTTTCCGAGGATCTTAGTATGAATATGGAAGAAATTGTGGCCCTTAGTGTAAAGCATAACGTCTCGGATCTACACCTGTGCAGCGCCTGGCCCGCACGATGGCGCATTCGCGGCAGAATGGAAGCTGCGCCGTTTGATACGCCGGACGTCGAAGAGCTACTGCGGGAGTGGCTGGATGACGATCAGCGGGCAATATTGCTGGAGAATGGTCAGCTGGATTTTGCCGTGTCGCTGGCGGAAAACCAGCGATTGCGTGGCAGCGCATTCGCGCAACGGCATGGCATTTCGCTGGCGTTACGGCTGTTACCTTCGCACTGCCCGCAGCTCGAACAGCTTGGCGCACCAACGGTATTGCCGGAATTACTCAAGAGCGAGAATGGCCTGATTCTGGTGACGGGGGCGACGGGGAGTGGCAAATCTACCACGCTGGCGGCGATGGTTGGCTATCTCAATCAACATGCCGATGCGCATATTCTGACGCTGGAAGATCCTGTTGAATATCTCTATGCCAGCCAGCGATGTTTGATCCAGCAGCGGGAAATTGGTTTGCACTGTATGACGTTCGCATCGGGATTGCGGGCCGCATTGCGGGAAGATCCTGATGTGATTTTGCTCGGAGAGCTGCGTGACAGCGAGACAATCCGTCTGGCACTGACGGCGGCAGAAACCGGGCATTTGGTGCTGGCAACATTACATACGCGTGGTGCCGCGCAGGCAGTTGAGCGACTGGTGGATTCATTTCCGGCGCAGGAAAAAGACCCCGTGCGTAATCAACTGGCAGGTAGTTTACGGGCAGTGCTGTCACAAAAGCTGGAAGTGGATAAACAGGAAGGACGCGTGGCGCTATTTGAATTGCTGATTAACACACCCGCGGTGGGGAATTTGATTCGCGAAGGGAAAACCCACCAGTTACCGCATGTTATTCAAACCGGGCAGCAGGTGGGGATGATAACGTTTCAGCAGAGTTATCAGCACCGGGTGGGGGAAGGGCGTTTGTGACGTTGCCATGCCCGATGCGCAAGCTTATCGGGCCTACAAAGGCAATAAATGTCTGATGCGACGCTAACGCGTCTTATCAGACCTATAGCCGCTGCCAGATGTGTGCTGGATAAGGTGTTCACGCCGCATCCGGCAATAAGACGCGATGATATTATTTACACTCCGCCAGGCGTTTAAATCGCCTTAATATCCCTGCTCGAAATAGCTTTCGAGAATAATAACCGCAGAGGCAGAGTCAACTTTGCCTTTGTTGAGCGCCCGATAGCCGCCCTGTTCAAACAGACCGGAACGGGCTTCCACAGTGCTAAGACGCTCGTCATGGAGCTTTACTTCAACACCGAAACGGCCATGAATACGGTTGGCAAATTTACGCGCTCTGGCAGTCAATGGTTGCTCGGTGCCGTCCATATTCAGCGGCAAACCGACGATGATTTCGTCCGGCTGCCACTCTTTCAGTAAACGCTCGATAATGTTCCAGTCCGGCGTACCGTCCTGTGCTTTAATTGCAGGCAAAGGGCGAGCGGTGCCGGTAATGCGTTGGCCGACCGCTACGCCAATGCTTTTGGTGCCGAAGTCGAAGGCGAGTAAGGTTCCACTCATCAGGCGTGTCCTGCCACACCAGGCATGGTGAGAATATCCACACCAATCAGTTTTGCCGCCTCGCGCCAGCGGTCGGCAATCGGCGTTTTGAACAGAATATTCAGATCTGCCGGGGCCGTTAGCCACGCGTTATCGAGAATTTCTTGTTCCAGTTGACCTTTCTCCCAGGAGGCATAACCCAGAGCCACCAATACGTCAGACGGTTGTTTATCGGTGCCGAGCGTTTCCAGCACATCGCGGGAAGTGGTCATTACCGTGTTGTCTGAAATGCGAATGCTGGAAGCAAAATTGGAGGGCGGAGTATGCAAAATAAACCCGCGATCTTCAGCCAGCGGACCGCCGAGCATAACCGGTTTATCCAGACGGATTGATTCATCACGCGGCTCCGGCGTGATCTTCAGCTTTTCCAGAATCCCTTCAATTTTGAGATTTTCCAGCGGCTTGTTGACGATGATCCCCATTGCACCATTGGTATTATGTTCGCAAATGTAGACCACGGAACGACGGAAAATCGGATCCTGGAGAGCAGGCATGGCAATAAGAAAGTGATGCTGTAAATTCATTGTCAGAGGTTCTGTTTCCTGGTTCAAAAAAGCAACAGCGCCCAGTATGCGTGGAAAGAAGGGCGCTGTCACTCAGAGTCTCAACGAGATCCTTCTCGCTAAGGTGGGTTACTGCTGCTGTAAACGTGCTTCGATGGCATCCATTAACATTCCGGTGATCGACACCGGAAACTCTGCTTCAATCTCACGAATACAGGTTGGGCTGGTGACGTTAATTTCAGTCAGACGGTCGCCGATGATATCCAGACCAACAAAAATCAGCCCTTTTTCTTTCAGCGTCGGCCCGATCTGACGGGCGATTTTCCAGTCACTTTCCGTCAGCGGACGAGGTTCACCGCGACCACCGGCAGCCAGATTGCCACGGGTTTCGCCCCCCTGCGGAATACGCGCCAGGCAGTACGGTACCGGCTCGCCATCCACCACCAGCACGCGTTTGTCGCCATCTTTAATGGCTGGCAGGTAATTTTGCGCCATGCAGTAGCGAGTGCCATGCTCAGTCAGGGTTTCGGCAATCACGCCGAGGTTTGGATCGCCTTCTTTCACGCGGAAAATCGACGCGCCGCCCATACCGTCCAGCGGCTTAAGAATGATGTCGCTGTGTTTCTCCCAGAACGCTTTTAGCTGCGCTTTATTGCGCGTAACCAGCGTTTCTGGCGTTAAGTCAGAGAACCAGGCGGTAAACAGTTTCTCGTTACAGTCGCGCAGGCTCTGCGGCTTGTTAACGATCAGCGTCCCTTTCTCTTCGGCACGTTCCAGAATATAGGTCGCGTAGATAAACTCGGTATCAAACGGCGGGTCTTTACGCATCAGGATCACATCGAGATCGGCCAGCGGCAGATCCTGTTCACCGACGAACGAAAACCACTCTTCGTAGTTCTGCTTCACGTTCAGCGTGCGGGTATGGGCGCGGGCTTCACCATTGATCAGATACAGATCGCCCATCTCCATATAGTGAAGTTCGTAACCACGACGCTGTGCTTCCAGCAACATAGCAAAACTGGAATCTTTCTTGATGTTGATGTTTGCGATGGGGTCCATCACGATGCCGAGCTTGATCATTATTCTTCTCCGTTAGCCCAAATCGCCAAATCGTACTTGTAGCGCGGTAATGGCGGTGAGCGCAGTTGTCTCTGTACGCAAAACGCGAGGTCCCAACAGGATATCAGTAAATTGATAGCGGGCAGTCATGGCAATTTCATCTGCCGATAAACCGCCTTCCGGGCCAATCAGCAGGCGGACGCGTTCAACCGGTAACGGCAACGTATTGATGCTGTTACTGGCGCGCGGGTGAAGATTCAGTTTCAGTCCTTCATCCTGCTCTGCACACCAGGCTTCCAGATCCATCGCTGGACGGATTTCCGGCACCCGGTTACGACCACACTGCTCACAGGCAGCAATTGCAATCTTCTGCCACTGCTGAAGCTTCTTGTTCAGACGTTCACTATCCAGTTTAACGCCGCAGCGCTCAGAAAAAAGTGGCGTAATGAGGCTTACACCGAGTTCGATCGATTTCTGGATAGTAAATTCCATTTTTTCACCACGCGACATCACCTGACCGAGGTGAATATGCAGCGGAGATTCGCGATCGTCGATCTGGCCTTCCAGCACCTTCACTTCCACGCTTTTTTTTGCTGGCGCTGGTAATTTCGGCGTCAAAGACCTGGTTGCTACCGTCAAACAATTGCAACGCCTGCCCCGGCCCCATGCGCAGTACGCGCCCGATATGGTTGGCGGCATCTTCGCAAAGCGCGATGTGAGAATGGCTGGTCAGTGGTTCAGGATGATAAATGCGGGGGATACGCATAGTTAAAAATCCGCGTCGTCTCCCCACGCGGTTGTACGCGTGGGGTAGGGGTTAACAAAAAGAATCCCGCTAGTGTAGGTTAGCTCTTTCGCGCCTGGCAAGCGCGTTGCACATACGGGTTATGATTGCCCTGCACCTTCGCGATGCGTTCATCGCGCTCGCACTCCCAGTCGGTAACCGGATACATCTTGTTCCATGCGTTGAACAGCTGCGTTTGCTGGCGAGAGAGTGTCAGGTTGTATTGGTCGCGCATATAGAAGTAGGTGCGCGCAATGGCACCGCGTGCACGCGCTGGTGGTTCGGCAGCTTTTTCTTTGAAATCGACCTTCATGGCGCATTGACCGTACTGGCCTTCACCGCCATTCCACTGGCTGTACATAAAGTTGCCGCGATCGCCATTCACCTCACCGACTGACGGCTGCAGGTTATGCATATCGCTTTCCATCTTGCGATAGACCGGATCTTTAGCGCAGTTTTTACGTCCACCGTCCTGCCAGCACTGGCGCTGGTGACCGAACTGCCAGGCGGGAACGACATGTTCCCACTCTACGCGGCTGGCGCGGTTTTCATTTTTGCGCACCTGATAGCCGCACGATTGCAGATCAACAACGCCTTTTTTGCCCTGCCAGTTAATTTTACATCCGCAATAAAACGTACCGGGCGCGTCAGCGTGGACTTTTACCGCCGCGGCTTTCGCCTGAGAAAAACTATTGATACCTTCGGCCAACGCCGGGCCGGAAAATGCTGCGCTCAGTACCACCGCAGCAATAGACAAATAACGGTACATCACTTACTCCGTGTTAAAACGAGCCAGCAACGTAGCGAAAGCTGTTTTGGTATGCAATCAGCCAGATCAGGAAAGTTCCTGATAGTTCAGATGGTTATTTCGCAACCAGCTGTTCACCGCAGTGAACACAGCGATAGACGGCCTCGCCACGAACTACGCGATTATGGCGGCGTACGGTAAGCTGATGCTCCTGGCACTTGCAGCGGTAGGGGAAGGTGTTGCGACGCACGGATTGCAGTTCGAACTGATGCGTACGACGGGCGGGAACACCCAGCACGTTTTCCATCATCCACTTCCACTCTTTGCCATGTGGCGCTACGCGGCCGAAATGTTTCCATACCAGCAAATGTGCCAGTTCGTGCGGTACCACTTCTTCAATAAAAGCTTCACTGTTTTCCAACAGCAAAACGGGATTGAGGCGAATTTCATAGCTTTCCAGCCAGGCCGTTCCGGCGGAGGTTCCGCGCTGGGTGTAAGAGAGTTTTGGCTCCGGGTAGTTACGCCCTAGCTTCAGGTTGGCCTGGGCGAGTTTTTCCCGCAGGCGACGCATAACGGCCTGTTGGATGGCGATAGGGAGACGGGATGTTTTCATAGCGGCAGAGGATAGAGCGAAGAAAAGATGACTGCAAGAGGTGGCTTCCTCCGCGATGGGAGGAAGCTTGGGGAGATTAATCGTGAGCGCCTATTTCGCGCAGTTTACGACCTTTCATCAGATTACGTTCAATATGTTCCAGCGAAACGTGTTTGGTTTCCGGTACCAGCCACAATGTCAGCAGGATAAACAGTACGTTCAGAGCCGCATACACCCAGAAGGTGTTGGCGTTACCCAGCGTGTTGAGCATGGTCAGGAACGTTGCGCCAACGATCATGTTGGCAATCCAGTTGGTGGCAGTGGAGCAGGTGATGCCAAAATCGCGGCCTTTCAGCGGCTGAATTTCGGAGCACAGTACCCAAATCAGCGGACCGGCACTCATGGCAAAACCGACAATAAACATCAGCAGCATGGCGATGGCGAAATACTGCGCCGACGGAGAGTGAATACCGATATGCATCATTGTACCGAGTACGCCCATGCCAGCAGCCATCACCAGGAAGCCCAGCGTTAGCGTTGGTTTACGTCCCCAGCGGTCAACAAGGCCGATTGCGATAAAGGTGGCAAGTACGTTGGTCAGGCCGACAATCACGGTCCCCCACATTTGCTCGGTAGTGTTGGTATAACCCGCCAGTTCGAAGATTTTCGGCGCGTAATACATGATGACGTTCATCCCGGTGAATTGCTGCATTACCTGCAACAGTACGCCAAGGAACACCGCGCGGCGGAAGTTGCTGTTCTCTTTAAACAGCGCCCAGCCACTCTGTTTAACCTGCAAACTTTCACGGATTTCATCCAGTTCGCGTTTCGCTTCCGCGCTGGTGTCACGCAGGCGTAGCAGCACGCGTTCGGCATCAACAAAACGGCGTTTGGCGGCAAACCAACGTGGGCTGTCTGGCAGGAAGAAGACACCAATCAGCAGCAAAATTGCCGGGATGATAATCACACCCAGCATCCAGCGCCATGCACCGGTGTAGCTGAAGGCGGTATCAGAAAGATAAGCACCGAGGATCCCGATAGTGATCATCAACTGATACATCGAGATCATACTGCCACGAATTTTTTCCGGCGCAATTTCAGAGAGGTACAGCGGTGCGGTATAAGAGGCCACACCCACCGCCAGCCCCAGTAGAACGCGGGAAAGAATCAGTACTTCAACGTTTGGCGCAGCCGCAGAGAACAGCGAACCGGCAACAAACAAAATTGCGCCGATCATCAGGCTCTTTTTGCGCCCGAGTTTAAAGGAGAGCCAGCCGCTGCCCACCGCACCGACTGCCGCACCGAACATCATGGAGCTTACGACCCATTCTTGCGTGTGCGAAGTAATCTGGAATTCATCTGCAATAAACGGCAGTGCGCCAGCAATTACACCGATATCCAGGCCAAAGAGTAATCCCGCCAGAGCGGCAAGGAAGCAGACGAAAAACGTCATTGCCTTGTTTGACCGCCCCTGTTTTTTAGCGTCAGGCATGATGCCCTCCAATATGGTTATTTTTTATTGTGAATTAAGATAGGTGAGTACGACGTAAAAAGATGTGAAGCAAATCACATCAGTGTAATCGCTTACACTAACATTTATCTTAGTTATGATTTAAGTGCATGAAAATAATTGAGTTATATCATCATAGATTAAACGCTGTTATCTGCAATTAAGACTTTACTGAAAAGAAATGTAACAACTGTGAAAACCGAATAATAATATGAAAATATTACAAATCTTTGTCTGTTGTGGTTGGTGTAATCGGTTTCAGTTGTGATGATAATCTGCGGTGAAACGTGATCAGGAAGAATGATGTTATTGTGCGGGCGGTTTTTTTGCCGGATGCGGCGTGAACGCCTATCCAAAAGAAAAAGGCCAGCGCGAGGCTGGCCTTTGAACGCAGGTGAAGAAAGATTACTTCAGACCGGCAGCATCGCGCAGCAGCTGCGCTTTGTCGGTTTTTTCCCACGGGAAATGTTCACGACCAAAGTGACCGTATGCTGCGGTTTCTTTGTAGATCGGGTGCAGCAGATCCAGCATCTGAATCAGACCGTATGGGCGCAGGTCGAAGAACTCACGTACCAGCAGGGTCAGTTGTTCAGAAGGCACTTTCTCAGTACCGAAAGTTTCTACCATGATGGAGGTCGGTTCAGCCACGCCGATTGCGTAGGAAACCTGAATTTCACAACGATCGGCCAGGCCAGCAGCAACGATGTTTTTCGCGACATAACGTGCTGCGTAGGCTGCGGAACGGTCCACTTTTGATGGATCTTTACCAGAGAATGCACCGCCACCGTGACGCGCCATGCCGCCGTAGGTATCAACGATAATTTTACGACCAGTCAGACCGCAGTCACCCATTGGGCCACCGATAACGAAACGACCGGTCGGGTTGATGAAGAATTTGGTGGCAGAAGTCAGCCATTCAGCGGGCAGAATTGGCTTGATGATCTCTTCCATTACCGCTTCTTGCAGCGATTTCTGGTCGATCTCTTCAGAGTGCTGAGTGGAAAGCACGACAGCATCGATACCAACGATTTTGCCGTCGTCATACTGAAAAGTCACCTGGCTTTTCGCGTCCGGGCGCAGCCACGGCAGAGTGCCGTTTTTACGCACTTCAGCCTGACGCTGTACCAGACGGTGTGCATAGGTGATAGGTGCTGGCATCAGCACGTCGGTTTCATTAGTTGCGTAGCCAAACATCAGACCCTGGTCACCCGCGCCCTGTTCCAGCGGATCGGCACGGTCAACGCCCTGGTTGATGTCAGGAGACTGTTTGCCGATAGCGCTCAGAACCGCACAGGAGTTAGCGTCAAAGCCCATGTCGGAATGCACATAGCCAATTTCGCGAACGGTGTTACGGGTGATCTCTTCGATGTCTACCCAGGCGCTGGTGGTGATTTCGCCGCCAACTAAAACCATGCCGGTTTTTACGTAGGTTTCGCAAGCAACGCGTGCTTTCGGATCCTGTTCGAGGATCGCGTCTAAAACGGCATCAGAAATTTGGTCAGCAATTTTGTCAGGATGCCCTTCAGAGACGGACTCGGACGTAAAAAGGTGTTTTGCCATATTTAATATCACCTAAAGAGAATTTGGTTAGCTCAAACTGTTGTGTGGATTTTCTGTGGTAGCGGATCCTACCACGACTCTGCAGGTTAAAAACACTGGCAGTCTGAGTGTTAATCGGTATGGATGGATTAACATCTGGATGGCTATTTTAGGTCAATTCTTCACCCTATTTCCACTTTTTTTTGAATCGTGTCTCATTCTGTTAAAAACGTGGCTGGAAATTTTTCCTGACAATGCCGGCATTCTGCGTATTTATCTTTTGCAATTTTCTGCCATTGTGGGGTATAAAACGCGGCGCGCGGCTTAAATAAAAAGCACACGACGTTTCTTTCGTGTTGCCACTTCCAGCCGGGTTGAAATCAGAGTTTTGGCTTGTGGGTTCGTCTTAACAGGCGGCCGTGGAGGTGATACGAAATAATGAACCGTTGTCTGCTGCTTAACCTGTCTCACCGTTCTGGTGAAGATTCGTTCCCCGCACTCTGCATCTCTGCTTTGCATACCTGCCGATGTTATACCCATCTCGGCGCTTCTCAGGATTCAAGAGCTGGTTACAGTTACTGAGGACTGAACAAGGGCGCTCTTGTAAAAACAAGAGTTTTCTCGTGGTTTCGCCGAACTTTCACACTTACGTTCGGTTATGTGCTTAATAATGTTATGAAAAAGAAACCGGTTGCGCAGTTGGAGCGTCAGCATTCACTGCTGGAAAATCCATGTGCTTATGGGTTGTTATCGCAGTTCCAGGCTGCGATAGTCGTTAACTGTTTTACACTTAATAAAATAATTTGAGGTTCGCTATGTCTGACGACATGTCTATGGGTTTGCCTTCGTCAGCGGGCGAACACGGTGTACTACGCTCCATGCAGGAGGTTGCAATGAGCTCCCAGGAAGCCAGCAAGATGCTGCGTACTTACAATATTGCCTGGTGGGGCAATAACTACTATGACGTTAACGAGCTGGGCCACATTAGCGTGTGCCCGGACCCGGACGTCCCGGAAGCTCGCGTCGATCTCGCGCAGTTAGTGAAAACTCGTGAAGCACAGGGCCAGCGTCTGCCTGCACTGTTCTGTTTCCCACAGATCCTGCAGCACCGTTTGCGTTCCATTAACGCCGCGTTCAAACGTGCGAGGGAATCCTACGGCTATAACGGCGATTACTTCCTTGTTTATCCGATCAAAGTTAACCAGCACCGCCGCGTGATTGAGTCCCTGATTCATTCGGGCGAACCGCTGGGTCTGGAAGCCGGTTCCAAAGCCGAGTTGATGGCAGTACTGGCACATGCTGGCATGACCCGTAGCGTCATCGTCTGCAACGGTTATAAAGACCGCGAATATATCCGCCTGGCATTAATTGGCGAGAAGATGGGGCACAAGGTCTATCTGGTCATTGAGAAGATGTCAGAAATCGCCATTGTGCTGGATGAAGCAGAACGTCTGAATGTCGTTCCTCGTCTGGGCGTGCGTGCACGTCTGGCTTCGCAGGGTTCGGGTAAATGGCAGTCCTCCGGCGGGGAAAAATCGAAGTTCGGCCTGGCTGCGACTCAGGTACTGCAACTGGTTGAAACCCTGCGTGAAGCCGGGCGTCTCGACAGCCTGCAACTACTGCACTTCCACCTCGGTTCGCAGATGGCGAATATTCGCGATATCGCGACAGGCGTTCGTGAATCCGCGCGTTTCTATGTGGAACTGCACAAGCTGGGCGTCAATATTCAGTGCTTCGACGTCGGCGGCGGTCTGGGCGTGGATTATGAAGGTACTCGTTCGCAGTCCGACTGTTCGGTGAACTACGGCCTCAATGAATACGCCAACAACATTATCTGGGCGATTGGCGATGCGTGTGAAGAAAACGGTCTGCCGCATCCGACGGTAATCACCGAATCGGGTCGTGCGGTGACTGCGCATCACACCGTGCTGGTGTCTAATATCATCGGCGTGGAACGTAACGAATACACGGTGCCGACCGCGCCTGCAGAAGATGCGCCGCGCGCGCTGCAAAGCATGTGGGAAACCTGGCAGGAGATGCACGAACCGGGAACTCGCCGTTCTCTGCGTGAATGGTTACACGACAGTCAGATGGATCTGCACGACATTCATATCGGCTACTCTTCCGGCATCTTTAGCCTGCAAGAACGTGCATGGGCTGAGCAGCTTTATTTGAGCATGTGCCATGAAGTGCAAAAGCAGCTGGATCCGCAAAACCGTGCTCATCGTCCGATTATCGACGAGCTGCAGGAACGTATGGCGGACAAAATGTACGTCAACTTCTCGCTGTTCCAGTCGATGCCGGACGCATGGGGGATCGACCAGTTGTTCCCGGTTCTGCCGCTGGAAGGGCTGGATCAAGTGCCGGAACGTCGCGCTGTGCTGCTGGATATTACCTGTGACTCTGACGGTGCTATCGACCACTATATTGATGGTGACGGTATTGCCACGACAATGCCAATGCCGGAGTACGATCCAGAGAATCCGCCGATGCTCGGTTTCTTTATGGTCGGCGCATATCAGGAGATCCTCGGCAACATGCACAACCTGTTCGGTGATACCGAAGCGGTTGACGTGTTCGTCTTCCCTGACGGTAGCGTAGAAGTAGAACTGTCTGACGAAGGCGATACCGTGGCGGACATGCTGCAATATGTACAGCTCGATCCGAAAACGCTGTTAACCCAGTTCCGCGATCAAGTGAAGAAAACCGATCTTGATGCTGAACTGCAACAACAGTTCCTTGAAGAGTTCGAGGCAGGTTTGTACGGTTATACTTATCTTGAAGATGAGTAAGTCCTGTGTTACTTGAATCCGCTTAATTTAGCGGTGATAATCCGCCACAATTTATTGTGACAAATCCAACCCTTCCTCGTCGGGCCTAACGACGCGGAAGGGTTTTTTTATATCGACTTTGTAATAGGAGTCCATCCATGAGCACCTTAGGTCATCAATACGATAACTCACTGGTTTCCAATGCCTTTGGTTTTTTACGCCTGCCGATGAACTTCCAGCCGTATGACAGCGATGCAGACTGGGTGATTACTGGCGTGCCGTTCGATATGGCCACTTCTGGTCGTGCGGGTGGTCGCCACGGTCCGGCAGCGATCCGTCAGGTTTCGACGAATCTGGCCTGGGAACACAACCGCTTCCCGTGGAATTTCGACATGCGTGAGCGTCTGAACGTCGTGGACTGCGGCGATCTGGTATATGCCTTTGGCGATGCCCGTGAGATGAGCGAAAAGCTGCAGGCGCACGCCGAGAAGCTGCTGGCTGCCGGTAAGCGTATGCTCTCTTTCGGTGGTGACCACTTTGTTACGCTGCCGCTGCTGCGTGCTCATGCGAAGCATTTCGGCAAAATGGCGCTGGTACACTTTGACGCCCACACCGATACCTATGCGAACGGTTGTGAATTTGACCACGGCACTATGTTCTATACCGCGCCGAAAGAAGGTCTGATCGACCCGAATCATTCCGTGCAGATTGGTATTCGTACCGAGTTTGATAAAGACAACGGCTTTACCGTGCTGGACGCCTGCCAGGTGAACGATCGCAGCGTGGATGACGTTATCGCCCAAGTGAAACAGATTGTGGGTGATATGCCGGTTTACCTGACTTTTGATATCGACTGCCTGGATCCTGCTTTTGCACCAGGCACCGGTACGCCAGTGATTGGCGGCCTGACCTCCGATCGCGCTATTAAACTGGTACGCGGCCTGAAAGATCTCAACATTGTTGGGATGGACGTAGTGGAAGTGGCTCCGGCATACGATCAGTCGGAAATCACTGCTCTGGCAGCGGCAACGCTGGCGCTGGAAATGCTGTATATTCAGGCGGCGAAAAAGGGCGAGTAAGCACCAGATGCGATGCGCACGGGTAAAACGTGCCATTAATGTCGGATGCGGCGTGAACGCCTTATCCGACCTACGTTCGGCACCCGTAGGCCGGATAAGATGCGCCAGCATCGCATCCGGCAATGCGCACAAGGTAACAAATGTGCCATTCATGTCAGATGCGGCGTGAACGCCTTATCTGACCTACGTTCGACACCACCAGGCTTTACTTAATCCCATCCGCGCTCATGCGATCGCGAATATGCTGGGCGCGTTCGGCGGATGCAGGATGGTCGTCAAACATTGAGCTTTGGCGACCTTCTTCCAGTTTTGCCAGTTTTTCAAAGCTGGTGGCAAGACCTGCCGGGCTGATGCCGCGTTGGCGCAGAAGATCGTAAGAATAATCATCGGCTTCTGCTTCCTGGCGCTGGGAGAATTGCGAATTGACTAATTTCTCGCCCAGATTACCAAGTTGTGATTGAGATAAACTTCCGACAATCCCGCCCGCAGAGGCCGCAGCTACTCGCACGGCATTTGTACCAAGTGCCACCTGCATTCCTTTTTTCACATGGCCTAACGCCACGTGCCCCATTTCGTGACCGATCACCGCTTCGACTTCGTTATCCGTCATCATATCCATCAGCCCGCTATAGACGCGGATACAGCCGTTAGCCATTGCAAAGGCGTTCACATCCTTCGCCATATACACTTTGTAATTTACCGGCTGACCGTTGATATTGTTGCCCTAGCGCATTGGCAATAGTTGTCAGACGTTTAGCGTATTCGCTATTGGCTGGCGCAATCGTCGCCTTGCTGTCCATCTCCTGACATGCCTGATCGCTCAGGGTTTTCACCTGCGCATCACTCAAACTGTAAGCCTGAAAAGCTTCCGCTCCTGATGAGAGCAGTCCGTTGGAGTCCATATTCTGGCAACCAGTCAGTACCGTTGCCACGCTCATTGCTACCAATAAGGCGCGAATTTTCATGTTTTCTCTTCCGCACAAGGTCAGGATTATTCTAAAAATGCGCCGTTTGCAGGTGAATCGACGCTCAGTCTCAGTATAAGGAAAAGCGCAGCGGACGGGCGAGTAGATTGCGCAACATGCGAGCATGATCCAGAGATTTCTGAAGCGGCAAAAGGATGTTCCATGTACATGACGCGCGGCTTGCGGTAAATTGTTGGCAAATTTTCCGGCGTAGCCCAAAACGCGCTGTCGTCAAGTCGTTAAGGGCGTGCCCTTCATCATCCGATCTGGAGTCAAAATGTCCTCACGTAAAGAGCTTGCCAATGCTATTCGTGCGCTGAGCATGGACGCAGTACAGAAAGCCAAATCCGGTCACCCGGGTGCCCCTATGGGTATGGCTGACATTGCCGAAGTCCTGTGGCGTGATTTCCTGAAACACAACCCGCAGAATCCGTCCTGGGCTGACCGTGACCGCTTCGTGCTGTCCAACGGCCACGGCTCCATGCTGATCTACAGCCTGCTGCACCTCACCGGTTACGATCTGCCGATGGAAGAACTGAAAAACTTCCGTCAGCTGCACTCTAAAACTCCGGGTCACCCGGAAGTGGGTTACACCGCTGGTGTGGAAACCACCACCGGTCCGCTGGGTCAGGGTATTGCCAACGCAGTCGGTATGGCGATTGCAGAAAAAACGCTGGCGGCGCAGTTTAACCGTCCGGGCCACGACATTGTCGACCACTACACCTACGCCTTCATGGGCGACGGCTGCATGATGGAAGGCATCTCCCACGAAGTTTGCTCTCTGGCGGGTACGCTGAAGCTGGGTAAACTGATTGCATTCTACGATGACAACGGTATTTCTATCGATGGTCACGTTGAAGGCTGGTTCACCGACGACACCGCAATGCGTTTCGAAGCTTACGGCTGGCACGTTATTCGCGACATCGACGGTCATGACGCGGCATCTATCAAACGCGCAGTAGAAGAAGCGCGCGCAGTGACTGACAAACCTTCCCTGCTGATGTGCAAAACCATCATCGGTTTCGGTTCCCCGAACAAAGCCGGTACCCACGACTCCCACGGTGCGCCGCTGGGCGACGCTGAAATTGCCCTGACCCGCGAACAACTGGGCTGGAAATATGCGCCGTTCGAAATCCCGTCTGAAATCTATGCTCAGTGGGATGCGAAAGAAGCAGGCCAGGCGAAAGAATCCGCATGGAACGAGAAATTCGCTGCTTACGCGAAAGCTTATCCGCAGGAAGCCGCTGAATTTACCCGCCGTATGAAAGGCGAAATGCCGTCTGACTTCGACGCTAAAGCGAAAGAGTTCATCGCTAAACTGCAGGCTAATCCGGCGAAAATCGCCAGCCGTAAAGCGTCTCAGAATGCTATCGAAGCGTTCGGTCCGCTGTTGCCGGAATTCCTCGGCGGTTCTGCTGACCTGGCGCCGTCTAACCTGACCCTGTGGTCTGGTTCTAAAGCAATCAACGAAGATGCTGCGGGTAACTACATCCACTACGGTGTTCGCGAGTTCGGTATGACCGCGATTGCTAACGGTATCTCCCTGCACGGTGGCTTCCTGCCGTACACCTCCACCTTCCTGATGTTCGTGGAATACGCACGTAACGCCGTACGTATGGCTGCGCTGATGAAACAGCGTCAGGTGATGGTTTACACCCACGACTCCATCGGTCTGGGCGAAGACGGCCCGACTCACCAGCCGGTTGAGCAGGTCGCTTCTCTGCGCGTAACCCCGAACATGTCTACATGGCGTCCGTGTGACCAGGTTGAATCCGCGGTCGCGTGGAAATACGGTGTTGAGCGTCAGGACGGCCCGACCGCACTGATCCTCTCCCGTCAGAACCTGGCGCAGCAGGAACGAACTGAAGAGCAACTGGCAAACATCGCGCGCGGTGGTTATGTGCTGAAAGACTGCGCCGGTCAGCCGGAACTGATTTTCATCGCTACCGGTTCAGAAGTTGAACTGGCTGTTGCTGCCTACGAAAAACTGACTGCCGAAGGCGTGAAAGCGCGCGTGGTGTCCATGCCGTCTACCGACGCATTTGACAAGCAGGATGCTGCTTACCGTGAATCCGTACTGCCGAAAGCGGTTACTGCACGCGTTGCTGTAGAAGCGGGTATTGCTGACTACTGGTACAAGTATGTTGGCCTGAACGGTGCTATCGTCGGTATGACCACCTTCGGTGAATCTGCTCCGGCAGAGCTGCTGTTTGAAGAGTTCGGCTTCACTGTTGATAACGTTGTTGCGAAAGCAAAAGAACTGCTGTAATTAGCATTTCGGGTAAAAAGGTCGCTTCGGCGACCTTTTTTATTACCTTGATATGTCCGTTTGCGGACAAGCAATAGATAAGGCGTGTTGTAGATCACAAATATTTATATGCAATAAATATCAATTATGTAATATGCATCACGATATGCGTATTGACATTTGTTGTTATATCTATAACTCAATGTTATATAAGAAATTAATAATTCACTGTTTTCAAAACACCGGTTTCCCTGCTCAATTGCTTTCATTAAACCGCACGAGTATTTTATTTTTACCGCCGGACGGTACCCTAAAAATAAAATAAGGATAATTTATGCGGCTTAGTGATTATTTTCCAGAATCATCAATCTCAGTTATACATTCAGCAAAAGATTGGCAGGAAGCTATCGATTTCTCGATGGTATCATTGCTGGATAAAAACTATATCAGCGAGAATTACATTCAGGCAATTAAAGATTCCACCATTAACAATGGCCCTTATTATATTCTCGCACCAGGCGTGGCAATGCCTCATGCGCGACCGGAATGTGGGGCGCTTAAAACCGGGATGTCTTTGACATTACTTGAACAAGGTGTTTATTTTCCGGGGAATGACGAACCAATTAAATTACTCATCGGACTCTCTGCTGCCGATGCCGATTCGCACATTGGCGCTATTCAGGCGTTAAGTGAATTACTGTGCGAAGAAGAAATACTCGAACAACTCTTAACAGCATCATCAGAAAAACAATTAGCGGACATTATCAGCCGCGGATAATTACTCTCTCCTCTACAGGATAATATTATGGAAAACAAGTCTGCTCGTGCAAAGGTCCAGGCTTTTGGGGGCTTTTTGACTGCAATGGTCATCCCCAATATTGGTGCTTTTATTGCCTGGGGTTTTATTACTGCGTTATTTATTCCCACCGGTTGGCTGCCTAACGAACATTTCGCCAAAATTGTCGGCCCGATGATTACCTATTTATTGCCCGTGATGATTGGTTCTACAGGTGGTCATCTGGTCGGCGGTAAACGCGGGGCGGTCATGGGCGGAATAGGTACTATTGGTGTGATCGTTGGCGCAGAGATCCCGATGTTCCTTGGCTCAATGATCATGGGGCCGCTCGGTGGGTTGGTCATAAAATATGTCGATAAGGCACTGGAAAAACGCATACCTGCCGGTTTTGAGATGGTTATCAATAACTTCTCATTAGGTATCGCGGGGATGCTCCTTTGTCTGCTGGGTTTTGAAGTTATCGGCCCGGCGGTGTTAATTGCCAATACTTTCGTCAAAGAGTGTATTGAGGCGCTGGTACATGCGGGTTATCTGCCATTGTTGTCAGTCATCAATGAACCGGCGAAAGTGCTTTTCCTCAATAATGCGATCGATCAGGGCGTCTATTATCCGCTGGGAATGCAACAGGCTTCGGTTAACGGTAAATCCATCTTCTTTATGGTGGCCTCTAACCCAGGTCCGGGCCTGGGGCTGCTGCTGGCGTTTACCTTGTTTGGTAAAGGGATGAGTAAACGTTCTGCGCCCGGGGCGATGATTATTCACTTCCTCGGTGGGATCCACGAACTGTATTTCCCGTATGTGCTGATGAAGCCGCTGACCATTATTGCCATGATTGCGGGCGGTATGTCTGGCACCTGGATGTTTAACTTACTGGACGGTGGTCTGGTGGCTGGCCCAAGTCCGGGGTCTATCTTTGCTTACCTGGCACTGACGCCGAAAGGCTCGTTCCTGGCGACAATTGCCGGTGTTACGGTAGGTACCCTGGTGTCCTTTGCTATTACTTCGCTGATACTGAAGATGGAAAAAACGGTGGAAACGGAGAGCGAAGATGAGTTTGCTCAGTCAGCCAATGCGGTTAAGGCGATGAAACAAGAGGGTGCATTCTCGTTAAGCAGGGTTAAGCGTATCGCCTTTGTTTGCGATGCGGGGATGGGCTCCAGTGCGATGGGCGCGACCACCTTCCGTAAACGCCTGGAAAAAGCGGGGCTGGCAATTGAAGTAAAACATTACGCCATAGAAAACGTGCCTGCGGATGCGGATATCGTCGTTACTCATGCCAGTCTGGAAGGGCGCGTGAAACGTGTGACGGATAAACCACTGATATTGATTAATAACTATATTGGCGATCCAAAACTCGACACTTTATTTAATCAATTAACCGCCGAACATAAACACTGATTACAGAGGTAAAAATGAAAACCAAAGTTGCTGCTATTTATGGCAAGCGGGATGTCCGTCTGCGCGTATTTGAACTGCCAGAAATTACCGATAATGAATTACTGGTGAGTGTAATTTCTGACAGCGTCTGTTTATCGACCTGGAAAGCGGCGTTACTCGGTAGTGAACATAAACGCGTACCCGACGATTTAGAAAATCATCCGGTCATTACCGGGCATGAATGTGCCGGGGTTATTGTCGAAGTGGGTAAAAATCTCACTGGCAAATATAAAAAAGGCCAGCGTTTTGTATTGCAACCGGCGATGGGGTTACCAAGCGGATATTCAGCGGGCTACAGCTACGAATATTTTGGCGGCAATGCCACTTATATGATTATTCCCGAAATCGCCATTAATTTGGGCTGCGTATTACCGTATCACGGCTCTTATTTTGCTGCGGCGTCGCTGGCAGAGCCTATGTGCTGCATTATTGGTGCTTATCATGCCAATTATCACACCACGCAATATGTTTATGAGCATCGCATGGGCGTCAAACCTGGCGGCAATATTGCACTGCTGGCGTGTGCAGGTCCGATGGGCATTGGCGCTATCGATTACGCCATTAACGGCGGCATACAACCGTCGCGGGTGGTGGTGGTCGATATCGACGACAAACGTCTGGCGCAGGTACAGAAGCTGCTGCCGGTGGAACTGGCGGCCAGTAAAGGCATTGAGCTGGTGTATGTGAATACCAAAGGGATGAGCGATCCTGTCCAGATGCTGCGGGCGCTGACAGGAGATGCCGGGTTCGATGACATTTTTGTTTATGCGGCGGTGCCTGCTGTCGTTGAGATGGCTGATGAATTACTGGCGGAAGATGGCTGTCTGAACTTCTTTGCCGGGCCGACGGATAAAAACTTCAAAGTGCCGTTTAATTTCTACAACGTCCATTACAACAGCACGCACGTCGTCGGTACATCTGGCGGTTCAACGGACGACATGAAAGAGGCGATTGCCCTTAGCGCCACTGGGCAGTTACAGCCGTCGTTTATGGTGACCCATATCGGTGGCCTGGATGCGGTGCCAGAAACCGTGCTCAATCTGCCGGATATCCCTGGCGGTAAAAAACTCATTTATAACGGCGTGACCATGCCGCTCACTGCCATTGCCGATTTTGCCGAAAAAGGCAAAACCGATCCGCTGTTTAAAGAGTTGGCGCGGCTGGTTGAGGAAACGCACGGCATCTGGAATGAACAGGCCGAGAAATATCTGCTGGCACAATTTGGCGTTGATATCGGGGAGGCCGCGCAATGATGTCCCTGGCGTGGCCATTATTTCGCGTTACGGAACAGGCAGCGTTGGCTGCCTGGCCGCAAACCGGATGTGGCGACAAAAATAAAATTGATGGCCTGGCGGTCACCGCGATGCGCCAGGCATTAAACGACGTCGCTTTTCGTGGACGAGTGGTTATCGGCGAAGGAGAAATTGACCATGCGCCGATGCTGTGGATTGGCGAAGAGGTGGGCAAAGGCGATGGGCCAGAAGTCGATATCGCGGTTGATCCCATTGAAGGCACGCGGATGGTGGCGATGGGGCAGAGCAATGCGCTGGCGGTCATGGCTTTCGCCCCTCGAGATAGCCTGTTACATGCGCCCGATATGTATATGAAAAAGCTGGTTGTTAATCGGCTGGCGGCGGGCGCGATTGATCTGTCTTTGCCTCTGACGGACAACCTGCGCAACGTGGCGAAAGCGTTAGGCAAACCGCTGGATAAGCTGCGCATGGTTACGCTGGATAAACCGCGCCTGAGTGCCGCGATTGAGGAAGCAACACAGCTGGGCGTGAAGGTTTTTGCCCTGCCGGATGGCGATGTCGCCGCCAGCGTGCTGACCTGCTGGCAGGATAATCCTTACGATGTGATGTACACCATCGGCGGTGCGCCAGAAGGCGTGATTTCTGCCTGTGCCGTTAAAGCATTAGGCGGGGATATGCAGGCCGAGCTGATTGACTTTTGCCAGGCTAAAGGGGATTACACGGAAAATCGGCAGATTGCAGAGCAGGAGCGCAAGCGTTGCAAGGCAATGGGCGTTGACGTTAACCGTGTGTACTCGCTCGATGAACTGGTGAGGGGGAACGATATCCTCTTTAGCGCTACGGGCGTGACGGGCGGTGAGCTGGTGAACGGTATCCAACAGACGGCGAATGGGGTGCGGACGCAGACATTACTGATCGGCGGCGCGGACCAAACGTGTAATATAATAGACTCCCTGCATTGATGGTGATCTATCGGAAGACCAATGGCGACGCTGACAGAAGATGATGTGCTTGAGCAACTGGATGCACAGGACAATTTATTTTCATTTATGAAAACTGCGCATACCATTTTGCTCCAGGGGATACGCCAGTTTCTGCCGTCGCTGTTTGTCGATAACGATGAAGAGATCGTGGAATATGCAGTGAAGCCGTTACTCGCCCAAAGCGGCCCGCTTGACGATATTGATGTTGCACTGCGTTTGATTTATGCGTTGGGGAAAATGGATAAATGGTTGTACGCCGATATCACGCATTTTTCCCAGTTCTGGCATTACCTGAACGAACAGGATGAAACGCCCGGATTTGCCGATGACATGACCTGGGATTTTATCAGCAACGTCAATAGCATAACCCGCAATGCGATGCTCTATGACGCGTTAAAAGCGATGAAGTTCGCTGATTTCTCCGTCTGGTCAGAGGCGCGTTTTAGCGGAATGGTCAAAACGGCGCTGACGCTGGCAGTAACGACCACCTTAAAGGAATTAACGCCGTGAAAATTGAATTAACGGTGAATGGGCTGAAGATACAGGCACAGTACCAGAACGAAGAGATTGAAAATGTACATAAACCGTTGCTGCACATGTTGGCGGCCTTACAGACGGTAAATCCGCAGCGGCGTACGGTGGTTTTTCTTTGCGCTCCGCCGGGGACGGGTAAATCAACCCTAACCACCTTCTGGGAATATCTCGCGCAACAAGACCCGGAACTGCCCGCTATTCAGACGCTCCCGATGGATGGTTTTCACCATTACAATAGCTGGCTGGATGCGCATCAATTGCGCCCCTTCAAAGGCGCACCAGAGACATTTGACGTTGCGAAACTGACGGAAAATCTGCGCCAGGTCGTGGAAGGGGATTGTACGTGGCCGCAGTACGATCGACAAAAGCATGATCCTGTTGAAGATGCGTTGCACGTTACCGCACCACTCGTCATCGTCGAAGGAAACTGGTTGTTACTGGATGATGAAAAGTGGCTGGAGTTGGCATCTTTCTGCGATTTTTCTATTTTTATTCATGCACCTGCTCAAATTCTGCGGGAGCGCTTGATTAGTCGTAAAATTGCGGGAGGATTAACGCGGCAAGTAGCCGAAGCATTTTATGCCCGCACCGATGGCCCCAATGTCGAGCGTGTGCTGATGAATAGCCGTCAGGCCAATCTGATAGTAGAGATGACTGAAGAAGGCCGGTATCACTTCACAAGCTGACAATTTATTCCAGTTATTGTAGGGTTATTATTACGCCAGCCTGGAATAAAGCTTCCCACAAAAGGGGATAAAAGTGTGATGTGAGTCAGATAAATGTCTTCTTCGGCTGGACAAACATTCCTTTTATTCCACGTTTCGCTTATCCTAGCTGAAGCGTTTCAGTCGATTAAATGTTCGACAATTAACCAATCAGTCGCAGTTTGCGACAGGTAAGGTTTCCCCGGACGATTTGCTGGATTACTCTGTCTGGCAAATTTGCTCAGGGAAAACCTTGCAGGAGATCTATGACCGTACGCGTAGCGATAAATGGCTTCGGTCGCATCGGGCGTAATGTGGTTCGTGCTTTGTATGAATCCGGACGCCGGGCGGAAATTACCGTGGTGGCAATCAACGAACTGGCGGATGCTGCGGGCATGGCGCATTTGTTGAAATATGACACCAGCCATGGCCGTTTTGCATGGGAAGTACGACAGGAACGCGATCAACTTTTTGTTGGTGATGACGCCATCCGCGTATTGCATGAACGTTCACTGCAATCGCTCCCCTGGCGTGAACTTGGCGTTGATGTAGTCCTCGACTGCACCGGCGTATATGGCTCCCGCGAGCATGGCGAAGCGCATATTGCCGCCGGGGCCAAAAAAGTGCTCTTTTCACATCCTGGCAGTAACGATCTCGACGCGACCGTTGTTTACGGCGTCAATCAGGATCAACTTCGTGCGGAACACCGCATCGTTTCTAACGCTTCCTGTACCACGAATTGCATAATTCCCGTCATCAAATTGTTAGATGATGCGTACGGTATTGAGTCCGGCACTGTGACCACAATTCACTCCGCCATGCACGATCAACAGGTTATTGATGCATACCATCCTGACCTGCGTCGCACCCGGGCAGCCAGCCAGTCGATCATTCCGGTCGATACTAAACTGGCCGCCGGTATCACACGATTTTTTCCGCAATTTAACGATCGCTTTGAAGCGATTGCGGTACGTGTGCCAACCATAAATGTGACGGCAATCGATTTAAGCGTGACGGTGAAGAAACCTGTAAAAGCCAATGAAGTCAACCTGTTGCTGCAAAAAGCAGCACAAGGTGCATTTCATGGTATAGTTGACTATACGGAATTGCCGTTGGTCTCTGTAGATTTTAACCACGATCCGCACAGTGCCATTGTCGATGGCACCCAAACCCGGGTCAGTGGCGCACACCTGATCAAAACGTTGGTCTGGTGCGATAACGAATGGGGCTTTGCTAACCGAATGCTCGACACGACGTTAGCTATGGCTACTGTTGCTTTCAGGTAAGACGCAAGCAGCGTCTGCAAAACTTTTAGAATCAACGAGAGGATTCACCATGTCTGTAATTAAGATGACCGATCTGGATCTTGCTGGGAAACGTGTATTTATCCGTGCGGATCTGAACGTACCAGTAAAAGACGGGAAAGTAACCAGCGACGCGCGTATCCGTGCTTCTCTGCCGACCATCGAACTGGCCCTGAAACAAGGCGCAAAAGTGATGGTAACTTCCCACCTGGGTCGTCCTACCGAAGGCGAGTACAACGAAGAATTCTCTCTGCTGCCGGTTGTTAACTACCTGAAAGACAAACTGTCTAACCCGGTTCGTCTGGTTAAAGATTACCTCGACGGCGTTGACGTTGCTGAAGGTGAACTGGTTGTTCTGGAAAACGTTCGCTTCAACAAAGGCGAGAAGAAAGACGACGAAACCCTGTCCAAAAAATACGCTGCACTGTGTGACGTGTTCGTAATGGACGCATTCGGTACTGCTCACCGCGCGCAGGCTTCTACTCACGGTATCGGTAAATTCGCTGACGTTGCGTGCGCAGGCCCGCTGCTGGCAGCTGAACTGGACGCGCTGGGTAAAGCACTGAAAGAACCTGCTCGCCCGATGGTGGCTATCGTTGGTGGTTCTAAAGTATCTACCAAACTGACCGTTCTGGACTCCCTGTCTAAAATCGCTGACCAGCTGATTGTTGGTGGTGGTATCGCTAACACCTTTATCGCGGCACAAGGCCACGATGTGGGTAAATCCCTGTACGAAGCTGACCTGGTTGACGAAGCTAAACGTCTGCTGACCACCTGCAACATCCCGGTTCCGTCTGATGTTCGCGTAGCAACCGAGTTCTCTGAAACTGCACCGGCTACCCTGAAATCTGTTAACGATGTGAAAGCTGACGAGCAGATCCTGGATATCGGTGATGCTTCCGCTCAGGAACTGGCTGAAATCCTGAAGAATGCGAAAACCATTCTGTGGAACGGTCCGGTTGGCGTGTTCGAATTCCCGAACTTCCGCAAAGGTACTGAAATCGTGGCTAACGCTATCGCAGACAGCGAAGCGTTCTCCATCGCTGGCGGCGGCGACACTCTGGCAGCAATCGACCTGTTCGGCATTGCTGACAAAATCTCCTACATCTCCACTGGCGGCGGCGCATTCCTCGAATTCGTGGAAGGTAAAGTACTGCCTGCAGTAGCGATGCTCGAAGAGCGCGCTAAGAAGTAAAAAATCACAGGGCAGGGAAACCTGCCCTTGTTTCAGCGCGCTTTTAGAGCACGCAATTTTTCATACTCTAAATAATTCGAGTTGCAGGAAGGCGACAAGAGAGTGAATCCCCAGGAGCTTACATAAGTAAGTGACTGGGGTGAGCGAACGCAGACGCAGCACATGCAACTTGAAGTATGACGAGTATAAGGCCCGACGATACAGGACAAGAGACATGTCTAAGATTTTTGATTTCGTAAAACCTGGCGTAATCACTGGTGATGACGTACAGAAAGTTTTCCAGGTAGCAAAAGAAAACAACTTCGCACTGCCAGCAGTAAACTGCGTCGGTACTGACTCCATCAACGCCGTACTGGAAACCGCTGCTAAAGTTAAAGCGCCGGTTATCGTTCAGTTCTCCAACGGTGGTGCTTCCTTTATCGCTGGTAAAGGCGTGAAATCTGACGTTCCGCAGGGTGCTGCTATCCTGGGCGCGATCTCTGGTGCGCATCACGTTCACCAGATGGCTGAACATTATGGTGTTCCGGTTATCCTGCACACTGACCACTGCGCGAAGAAACTGCTGCCGTGGATCGACGGTCTGTTGGACGCGGGTGAAAAACACTTCGCAGCTACCGGTAAGCCGCTGTTCTCTTCTCACATGATCGACCTGTCTGAAGAATCTCTGCAAGAGAACATCGAAATCTGCTCTAAATACCTGGAGCGCATGTCCAAAATCGGCATGACTCTGGAAATCGAACTGGGTTGCACCGGTGGTGAAGAAGACGGCGTGGACAACAGCCACATGGACGCTTCTGCACTGTACACCCAGCCGGAAGACGTTGATTACGCATACACCGAACTGAGCAAAATCAGCCCGCGTTTCACCATCGCAGCGTCCTTCGGTAACGTACACGGTGTTTACAAGCCGGGTAACGTGGTTCTGACTCCGACCATCCTGCGTGATTCTCAGGAATATGTTTCCAAGAAACACAACCTGCCGCACAACAGCCTGAACTTCGTATTCCACGGTGGTTCCGGTTCTACTGCTCAGGAAATCAAAGACTCCGTAAGCTACGGCGTAGTAAAAATGAACATCGATACCGATACCCAATGGGCAACCTGGGAAGGCGTTCTGAACTACTACAAAGCGAACGAAGCTTATCTGCAGGGTCAGCTGGGTAACCCGAAAGGCGAAGATCAGCCGAACAAGAAATACTACGATCCGCGCGTATGGCTGCGTGCCGGTCAGACTTCGATGATCGCTCGTCTGGAGAAAGCATTCCAGGAACTGAACGCGATCGACGTTCTGTAAGATATTCCTTTCTGCTTATCTCAAGGCCCGCTCTGCGGGTCTTTTTTTCGCCAAAAGCAAAATTGCCTGATGCGCTACGCTTATCAGGCCTACACGTATCCTGCAATATATTGAATTTGCAGGTTTTTGTAGGCCGGATAAGGCGTTCACGCCGCATCCGGCATGACAAAGCGCACATTGATATCTGTCTGAGCCCCGCTCTGCGGGGATTTTTTCGCCAAAAGCAAGGTGATTCAGATGAGAAATCTGTGATCTATTTGGCAAAATTATGCTTTATTGTTTACCCTTGTCAGACTGCCCGTCATAAGGCGGCGGAGTGTATTTCTCCATTTTGAGTCAGTTGAAAAGGAATATTGAATGGAAGATTTGAATGTTGTCGATAGCATAAACGGCGCGGGAAGCTGGCTGGTAGCTAACCAGGCGCTGCTGCTAAGTTATGCAGTAAACATCGTGGCGGCACTCGCGATCATCATCGTTGGTTTGATTATCGCGCGGATGATTTCCAACGCGGTGAATCGCCTGATGATCTCCCGTAAAATCGATGCCACTGTTGCTGATTTTCTTTCTGCATTAGTCCGTTACGGTATTATCGCCTTTACGCTAATCGCTGCACTGGGACGCGTGGGTGTACAAACCGCGTCAGTCATTGCTGTACTCGGTGCCGCAGGCTTAGCTGTTGGTCTGGCTTTGCAGGGGTCACTGTCTAACCTGGCCGCTGGCGTGTTACTTGTCATGTTCCGCCCGTTCCGTGCCGGAGAATATGTTGACCTGGGCGGCGTAGCCGGTACTGTGCTGAGTGTGCAGATTTTCTCCACCACCATGCGTACTGCAGACGGTAAAATTATCGTTATTCCGAACGGTAAAATTATTGCCGGAAATATTATTAACTTCTCCCGCGAGCCAGTTCGCCGTAACGAATTTATTATTGGCGTGGCGTATGATTCCGATATCGATCAGGTTAAGCAGATCCTGACCAATATTATCCAGTCTGAAGATCGCATTTTGAAAGATCGCGAAATGACTGTGCGCCTGAACGAACTTGGTGCATCGTCGATTAATTTCGTGGTCCGCGTCTGGAGCAACAGCGGCGATCTGCAAAACGTGTACTGGGATGTGCTGGAGCGTATTAAACGTGAATTTGATGCCGCCGGTATCAGCTTCCCGTACCCGCAAATGGATGTGAACTTTAAGCGGGTGAAAGAAGACAAAGCTGCGTAATCAACGCTGAGGCCAGATAATACTCTCTGGCCTCTCTCTTATTAGTTTTTCTGATTGCCAATTAATATTATCAATTTCCGCTAATAACAATCCCGCGATATAGTCTCTGCATCAGATACTTAATTCGGAATATCCAACGTGTTTTCTTATTACTTTCAAGGTCTTGCACTTGGGGCGGCTATGATCCTACCGCTCGGTCCACAAAATGCTTTTGTGATGAATCAGGGCATACGTCGTCAGTACCACATTATGATTGCCTTACTTTGTGCTATCAGCGATTTGGTCCTGATTTGCGCCGGGATTTTTGGTGGCAGCGCGTTATTGATGCAGTCGCCGTGGTTGCTGGCGCTGGTCACCTGGGGCGGCGTAGCCTTCTTGCTGTGGTATGGTTTTGGCGCTTTTAAAACAGCAATGAGCAGTAATATTGAGTTAGCCAGCGCCGAAGTCATGAAGCAAGGCAGATGGAAAATTATCGCCACCATGTTGGCAGTGACCTGGCTGAATCCGCATGTTTACCTGGATACTTTTGTTGTACTGGGCAGCCTTGGCGGGCAACTTGATGTGGAACCAAAACGCTGGTTTGCACTCGGGACAATTAGCGCCTCTTTCCTGTGGTTCTTTGGTCTGGCTCTTCTCGCAGCCTGGCTGGCACCGCGTCTGCGCACGGCAAAAGCACAGCGCATTATCAATCTGGTTGTGGGATGTGTTATGTGGTTTATTGCCTTGCAGCTGGCGAGAGACGGTATTGCTCATGCACAAGCCTTGTTCAGTTAGGCGCTATCTGATGGAAAAATAAAACAGAGGCGCTAAGCTTGCCTCCAGAGGTCCTGAATTTTGGGCAAGTCAATTAACACGGAGAGACTAACGTGAAGTTCAAAGTTATCGCCCTGGCGGCATTAATGGGTATTAGCGGGATGGCAGCGCAGGCTAACGAATTGCCGGATGGACCGCATATTGTCACCTCCGGTACGGCAAGCGTGGATGCGGTGCCAGACATTGCCACTCTTGCGATTGAAGTTAACGTGGCCGCGAAGGATGCCGCTACTGCCAAGAAACAGGCAGATGAGCGCGTCGCACAATACATTTCCTTCCTTGAACTCAATCAGATCGCGAAAAAAGATATCAGCTCAGCGAACTTACGCACCCAGCCAGATTATGATTATCAGGATGGTAAAAGTATCCTTAAAGGCTACCGCGCTGTGAGAACGGTGGAAGTCACGCTCCGTCAGTTAGACAAACTGAATTCCTTGCTGGATGGCGCGCTGAAGGCGGGTCTTAACGAAATTCGTTCTGTGTCGCTGGGCGTGGCGCAGCCGGATGCCTATAAAGACAAAGCGCGTAAGGCAGCGATTGATAACGCGATTCATCAGGCGCAGGAACTGGCGAACGGCTTTCATCGTAAACTGGGGCCGGTATATAGCGTGCGCTACCATGTTTCCAACTATCAGCCCAGCCCAATGGTGCGGATGATGAAAGCCGATGCCGCGCCGGTGTCCGCCCAGGAAACTTACGAGCAGGCCGCTATTCAGTTTGATGATCAGGTCGATGTGGTCTTCCAGTTAGAACCTGTGGATCAACAACCCGCTAAAACACCTGCAGCACAATAATATTTGTAGCCCGACGTATTCGTCGGGCTAATGCCTTTACCCGATATTGCCTCCTTTTTCTGTAATTTTCTGTAAAACCATGACGTAATCACCTATCTTTGCTCGCGGTTTCATCAAGGATAGGCTGACTGAAACGGTTAAGCGGACAAGGATGCGGGGGAGGGGGATGGACATTTTTATTTCGAAAAAGATGCGCAATTTCATTTTATTAGCGCAAACCAATAATATTGCCCGGGCGGCAGAAAAAATCCATATGACGGCTTCGCCATTTGGTAAAAGCATTGCCGCGCTGGAAGAACAAATTGGCTATACGCTATTTACCCGCAAAGATAATAATATCAGCCTCAATAAAGCCGGACAGGAACTGTATCAAAAACTGTTCCCGGTTTATCAACGGCTTTCTGCGATTGATAATGAAATCCATAACTCAGGGCGTCGTTCACGAGAAATTGTGATTGGCATAGATAATACTTATCCGACAATTATTTTCGATCAGTTGATTAGTCTCGGAGATAAGTATGAAGGCGTGACCGCCCAGCCAGTTGAGTTCAGCGAAAATGGCGTTATCGATAATCTTTTTGACCGCCAGTTAGATTTTATTATCTCCCCACAGCATGTATCTGCACGAGTTCAGGAACTGGAAAACCTGACTATCAGTGAACTACCACCGCTGCGATTAGGCTTTCTCGTTTCTCGCCGTTATGAAGAGCGACAAGAGCAAGAGCTGCTTCAGGAGCTGCCCTGGCTACAAATGCGCTTTCAGAACCGGGCCAACTTCGAAGCAATGATTGATGCGAATATGCGACCTTGTGGGATCAATCCAACCATTATTTATCGTCCCTACAGTTTTATGGCCAAAATCAGCGCCGTGGAGCGCGGACATTTTCTGACGGTGATCCCGCATTTTGCCTGGCGACTGGTGAATCCGGCAACGCTGAAATATTTTGATGCACCGCACAGGCCGATGTATATGCAGGAATATCTTTATTCAATCAGAAATCATCGTTATACCGCCACGATGCTTCAGCATATTGCTGAAGATCGTGACGGGACGAGTCATTAACCCAGCATCGAGCCGGTTGCAATTAAATTACGGTGTAAGTCGAAGACGTGGCTAAGATCGTGGTGAATATGTCCGCCAGGCGCATTTTCCAGATAGCGATGCAGATAATCCCGATACATAGGATGTGCACAATTATCAATGATAGTGCGGGCGCGTTGAAGCGGGGAAAGACCGCGCAGATCGGCGATCCCTTGTTCGGTGATGATCACTTTGACGCTGTGTTCGCTGTGATCAACATGGCTGCACATTGGCACGACGGTTGAGATCTTGCCTTCTTTAGCAATCGACGGGGCCATAAAGATCGACAGATACGCGTTGCGTTCAAAATCACCGCTGCCGCCGATGCCGTTCATCAGATCGACCCCGGCTACGTGTGTTGAGTTGGCATGCCCGTAAATATCAAACTCCAGGCCGACGTTCAGAGCGATGACGCCCAGACGACGGATGATTTCCGGGTTATTGGAAATCTCCTGCGGACGCAACACAATGCGGCTGGCAAAGTAATCCATATTGTCGTAAATCTTGCGCAGGGAATCGGCCGAGATTGTCAGGCTGGAGGCGCTGGCCCCGCTGATTTTGCCGGTTTCCAGTAAATGCACCACCGATTCCTGTAGCACTTCCGAATACATCATAAACGGAGGAATTACCGGGTTTTCCCCCAGACGCGCCATTACCGCATTATTGATATTGCCCACGCCACTTTGCAGCGGCAGAAATTCCGGCGGAATACGCCCATGCGCCATTTCCTGCAATAAGAACGTGACCACGTTATCGGCAATCTGCTGGCACATGGGATTTTGCTTATCCAGCATATTACCGGCGTCGGGCAAGTTGGTTTCCACGACGGCGACAATCTTTTTCGGATCGATTTGCACATAGCGGGTACCGACGCGATCCATTGCATGGAAGATCGACACGCTATTGCGCCGCGGTGGCGCGCCAGGAATCACAATATCCGCCAGTTCTGCAACGCGCGGATCGTGATAGTGATTGAGTTCAATGATCACTTTCTTCGCCCGCAGCAGCCAGGTCGGCGCATTACCGATCCCGCTGGTTAACCAGACTCGACCATCCGGTGCCAGTGCCGATGCTTCAATGACGGCAACATCAATGTCGCCGAAGAAACCGTAATTGACCATTTGCGCCACTTCGCTCAAATGCAGGTCAACGAAACTCACCGCGCCCTGATTGATCTTTTTACGTAAACCGGACGATGTTTGATATGGCGCACGCCAGGAAACAGCATCGGCGTCAGAAAGTACATCGTCAGCGGCGGCGCTGATTGACGCACCCGTCAGAAGGCGAATTTGATACGGCTTTTTGGCCTCATGCTGTTCGTTAGCTCTGCGGGCAATCGCGGTGGGTAGGGCTTTCGGCGAACCCGCCGGGGTAAAGCCGCTAAATGCCACCATGTCGTTATGCTGGATAATTTCTGCCGCTTCATTGGCGGTCATCCTTGTCCACTGAGTTTCCATTTTTACTCCTTCGTTCGCAGGGATTAATGACCAACGAAATTAGGTTTACGTTTTTCGAGGAAAGCGTTCATCCCTTCCTGGTAATCTTCGCTGTCATACACCGCGCGGCGCATCCCCTGAATACGTTCAAATTCATCGGAGTTCATGGTGTGTGCTTCGCCCAGTACACGCAGCTCTTCTTTGATAACGGCAATGGCTAACGGCGCTTTCTCAGAGATGTGGTGCGCCATTTGTAAGGTGAAATCTTCCAGTTCTTCCACTTCCACAACATGGTTGAGGATGCCGACAGCCAGCGCGCGCTGGGCGGTGATTGGCGAAGCGGTAAAAATCAGCTCTTTGACAATGTGGAAGCCCGCGTCGCGGGTCAGGTTGTGAATGCCGACCAGGTTATACGGGACGCCGAGGTTTACAGGCGTCATTGAGAAGGTTGAGGTACTGGCGGCGATGATCAGATCGGAACTCATGATCATTTCAAATGCGCCACCCCAAACACTACCTTCCACCATCGAAATGATCGGTTTCGGGAATTTTTGGATCATGCGGGTGATTTGACGCAATGGATCATCATAGGAGAGCGGATCGCGACCGCCAGACGGCAGTTCGTGAATATCGTGACCTGCGGAGAAGACTTTGGATCCACTCGGTGCGCGCAAAATGATACAGCGAATTTCCGGCCGGTTGAGATCGCTTAACGCCTGCATAAGATCATCAATAAAGACTTTACTTAAGGCATTAAGTTTTCGGCCATAGTTAAACTCAATGACCGCCACTTTGTTGATAGTGACAACGTTAACATACTGATAAGACATAAAAATTCCTTTAATCAAAATATTGCGTCTGGATAAATTCACTGAGCTGCCGCAGGCCGGTGCGCGGTGAGAGCGTATTGTTTTTGACCGCTAAAAGCGTCTGGCGGTAATAGCGATCGAAATCTTCATTCGCGAACAGGTGATTCAGTACTTCTTCTTCGGTCTGCTTACGCAGCCATTCCACCGATTGTTGTTGCCGCACTTGTTGTAAACGACCACTGGCAGTTAGCGCGGTTTTGAAGTCGATGATGGCGTGCCAGATCTCATCGATTCCACGTTTTTCCAGTGCGCTACAAGTCAGAACCCGTGGCTGCCATTCGTCGTATTTACGTCGCAGAATATGCAGGGCACTCTCGTACATATGCCGGGCAATGGCGACATTGGTATGGTTATCGCCATCGTCTTTGTTGATAACGATCAGATCAGCCACTTCCATCAGCCCTTTTTTAATGCCCTGCAGATCATCGCCGCCACCGGCAATTTGCAACGAGATAAAACAGTCCACCATGCGGGCGACTTCTGTTTCCGACTGCCCGACGCCAACCGTTTCGACAATCACTACGTCATAACCCGCTGCTTCGCATAACAGCATTAATTCCCGCGCTCGCTGACTGGCACCGCCCAGATGACCGGAGGATGGTACCGGGCGAATAAACGCCGCTTCGGCACGCGCCAGGTCATTCATGCGGGTTTTATCCCCGAGAATGCTACCGCCAGTGACCGGGCTGCTGGGATCGACCGCAATAACCGCGACCTTTAATCCCTCTCGAATCAACAACATGCCAAAGGCCTCAAGAAAGGTACTTTTCCCCGCGCCGGGGGTGCCGGTAACGCCCAGTCGCAGGGTGTTACCGCAGTACGGCATAATGGCATCAAGCAGCTGCGTACTTAGTGCCTGATGACGCGGGTGACGGCTTTCCACCAGCGTCATGGCCTGGGCGAGTGTGGCACGCTCACCCTGACGTAAGCGGCGAATACTTTCTGCCAGCGTGGCTTCATTAATCATGATGCTGGCTTATCAGATTCAGTACGTCGCGCACACTGTCGAGCATAGGTGTACCTGGACCATAAATCGCCGCCACGCCGCGCTCTTGCAGGAAGGCGTAATCCTGCGGCGGAATGACGCCACCCGCGACCACGCAGATATCTTCGCGTCCCCATTTTTTCAGCGCTTCGACCAGTTCCGGGATCAGCGTTTTATGACCGGCAGCCAGTGAGGATGCGCCCACTACGTGAACGTCGTTTTCTACGGCCAGGCGGGCGATCTCTTCAGGTGTAGAGAACATCGGGCTTAAATCTACGTCGAAACCGAGATCGGAATAGGCGCTGGCGATCACTTTCGCGCCGCGATCGTGTCCATCCTGGCCCATCTTAGCGATCAGAATGCGCGGGCGACGACCATTGTCGGCAAGGAACTGCTCCGTTTGCGCAACAATGGCATCGAACTCGGAGGCCGATTTCTCAGACTGATGATAGCTTTGCGCAATCACGCCGGTAACACACTGGCTTGGCACCAGATAACGGTCGAAAGCGACTTCCAGCGCATCGGAAATTTCACCCAGGGTGGCGCGAACGCGAGCGGCATTAACAGCGGCAGCCAGCAGGTTTTCGTTATGCTGTGCGGCGTGAGTCAGGGCGTTCAACGCGGCGGTTACGGCGGCATCATCACGGGTGGCGCGAATGCGTTCCAGCGAAGCAATTTGCTCGTTACGCACCATCACGTTGTCGATCTCAAGTACATCGGTTTCGTCTTCGTGATCCAGTTTGTACTTGTTGACACCAACGATGACACGCTTGCCCTGGTCGATCAGCGACTGTTCGCGCGCTGAGGCCTCTTCGATCATTCGTTTTGGCAGACCTGCTTCGATCGCTTTCGCCATGCCACCGGCTTCGTCGATCTGTTGGATAATAGCTCTGGCTTGTTTGACGATTTGATCGGTCAGCGACTCAATGTAATAGGATCCGGCCAGTGGATCGACGGTGCGGCAGAGTTCTGATTCTTCCTGGATGATGATCTGGGTGTTGCGGGCAATGCGTGCTGAGAAATCGGTAGGCAAACCAAGCGCTTCGTCAAAGGCGTTGGTATGCAGTGACTGAGTACCGCCCAGCGTCGCAGCCAGCGCTTCAATGGTGGTGCGGATAACGTTGTTATACGGATCCTGTTCAGTCAGGCTCCAGCCTGAGGTCTGGCAGTGGGTACGCAGCGCCAGTGATTTCGGGTCCTGTGCGCCAAATCCACTGACCGCTTCGCTCCATAAATAACGTGCCGCACGCAACATGGCGACGTTCATAAACAGATCCATGCCGATGCCGAAGAAGAACGACAGGCGAGGAGCGAAGTCATCAATTTTCAGTCCGGCAGAGATTGCTGCTTTGATGTACTCAATCCCATCAGCGAGCGTAAATGCTACCTGCTGCACGCAGTTGGCACCCGCTTCACCCATGTGGTAACCGCTGATACTGATGGTATTAAATCGCGGCATGTTGCCGGAACACCAGGCGATGATGTCGGCGATAATGCGCATTGACGGTTTTGGTGGGTAAATATAGGTGTTGCGGCAGAGGTACTCTTTGAGAATATCGTTTTGAATGGTGCCGGTCAGTTTATCAGGTGTAACACCTTGCTCTTCTGCGGCGACGATATAAAACGCCAGTACTGGTAGCACTGCGCCATTCATGGTCATCGAAACCGACATTTTATCCAGCGGGATCTGGTCGAACAGGACTTTCATATCTTCCACGGTGTCGATAGCGACGCCCGCTTTGCCGACGTCGCCCGCCACGCGCGGGTTATCGGAGTCGTAGCCACGGTGGGTGGCAAGGTCAAACGCAACGGAAAGACCTTTTTGCCCGGCGGCCAGGTTACGGCGATAAAAAGCGTTGGACTCTTTTGCTGTTGAAAAACCAGCATACTGACGGATGGTCCACGGTTGGGCGGTATACATAGTGGCACGCGGGCCACGAACGTAGGGCGGCAAACCAGGAAGGGTACCTGTCACCTCCAGATTATCGAGATCGGCTTCGGTATACAGCGGCTTGATGGCGATCCCTTCCGCGGTTTGATGAACCAGCGAGTCGACAGTTTTCTCCCGACGGCTCAATTCCTTGTTGGCAAGCTGTTGCCACTCCTGCACGTTAGACATTATTTGCTCCGTAAAACGCAATCAAAATGAGGGTATTTGCGCCTACGGTGAGCTTTTTACGTGGGTTTGTCGCCAGCAAAAAAAATGCATTCAGACGTCGTTTTTTGCCGCCTGAGATTTGTCTATTTTGTGATGTGATTCAAGGAATACAAAAAGAAGTGAGGACAACGCCTGATATGTGCTATCAGGCATTATTTGATGGATTAATCCTGACGAAGGACTTTGTGACCATAATCGAGTAACGCATCAGTGACTTTACGCATCATGCGGCTTTCAGGAGCAAAGCGGTGCCAGTAGAGCATCCGTCGTTGAAATAGCCCAGGCGTTAAGTCAATCAGTTCACCGCTGGCCAGCTCTTTCTCGATTTGCAGGTGCGGGATCATACAGCAGGTGGTGCCCTGGCGAGCAAGTTGTACGAACGCTTCTGAAGAATTAACGATATGGCAGGGCACGCTGCCTGGAGGCAGATCGAAGTTTTGCTGCAAAAAGGCCTGGTGCATATCGTCAAGATGGTCAAACGCGACCACTGGCGCTTTCAGTAATGCCGAACGCGTTACGCCGTTAGGGAAATATTTTTCGGCAAAGGGTTTTGAGCTGACGAACAGATAGTCGAGCGCACCAAGTTTATCGACAAGACAACTCGGCAGCGCCTGATGTTGAATACTCACCGCGCCGACCACTTCGCCGCGGCGCAGACGTTCCTGAGTGCGGGTTTCATCTTCTACCTGCAAGTTGAGGCGGATAGGCGAATCAGCCAACACAGGAGCCAGTGCAGGAAGCAACCACGTCGCCAGACTGTCGGCGTTGACCGCCAGTGAAAGCAGCAGCGGAGTCGAACCGGTTTGTTCATCGCCCAGCCACTCTTCTTCCAGCAACTCCACCTGGCGCAGCAGTGCCAGCAGTTTTTGCCCTTGTTCCGTCGGGCGCGGCGGTACGGTACGCACCAACAGCGGCTGCCCGAACATATTTTCCAGTTGCTTAATGCGCTGTGAGACGGCTGATTGTGTAATGCACAGCTTTTGTGCCGCGCGCTCAAATCCTCGTTCACGTATCACCGCATCCAGTGCCTGTAATGTTCTGTAGTCCGGGCGTTTCATTGCTGTTGTCTGCTCCTGGTAAATGCTTTTTCCTGCACTATGACACAATTTTGTGTCAGGTTGCATATACCGAAGCCGTCGGCGGGTAACATTTGTATCCGTGGTTAAAAGCGCAGCTTAAAAGATCAGGGATTTGCGCTAATGCATTTCGCTCAGCGAGTTCGCGCCCTGGTTGTGTTGAATGGCGTGGCGTTATTGCCTCAATTTGCCTGTAAACAGGGGCTTGCGAACGGTGAACTGGTGCGCCTGTTTGCACCGTGGAGCGGCATACCCAGACCGTTGTATGCTTTATTTGCGGGGCGAAAGGGGATGCCTGCCATTGCGCGATATTTTATGGATGAGTTAACCACGCGGCTTGCCAACGGGGTCTGAATCGCTTTTTTTGTATATAATGCGTGTGAAATTTCATACCACAGGCGAAACGATCATGACGCAGGATGAATTGAAAAAAGCAGTAGGATGGGCGGCACTTCAGTATGTTCAGCCCGGCACCATTGTTGGTGTAGGTACAGGTTCCACCGCCGCACACTTTATTGACGCGCTCGGTACAATGAAAGGCCAGATTGAAGGGGCCGTTTCCAGTTCAGATGCTTCCACTGAAAAACTGAAAAGCCTCGGCATTCACGTTTTTGATCTCAACGAAGTCGACAGCCTTGGCATCTACGTTGATGGCGCAGATGAAATCAACGGCCACATGCAAATGATCAAAGGCGGCGGCGCGGCGCTGACCCGTGAAAAAATCATTGCTTCGGTTGCAGAAAAATTTATCTGTATTGCAGACGCTTCCAAGCAGGTTGATATTCTGGGTAAATTCCCGCTGCCAGTAGAAGTTATCCCGATGGCACGTAGTGCAGTGGCGCGTCAGCTGGTGAAACTGGGCGGTCGTCCGGAATACCGTCAGGGCGTGGTGACCGATAATGGCAACGTGATCCTCGACGTCCACGGCATGGAAATCCTTGACCCGATAGCGATGGAAAACGCCATAAATGCGATTCCTGGCGTGGTGACTGTTGGCTTGTTTGCTAACCGTGGCGCGGACGTTGCGCTGATTGGCACACCTGACGGTGTCAAAACCATTGTGAAATGATCTGACGGGGGAACCTCCCCCGTTAAAAAAATTCTCTTCATTAAATTTGGTGACATGTGTCACGCTTTTACCAGGCAATTGTCGATTGCTCTAAATAAATCCTCTAAACCAGCATATTCATCCAAGAATTACCTTTGCGTGATATTTCCTCAACATCGCGACGCAAACGTTCATATTGCCGCAATATTATTTTTTGATATGTTGAAAGGCGGATGCAAATCCGCACACAACATTTCAAAAGACAGGATTGGGTAAATGGCAAAGGTATCGCTGGAGAAAGACAAGATTAAGTTTCTGCTGGTAGAAGGCGTGCACCAAAAGGCGCTGGAAAGCCTTCGTGCAGCTGGTTACACCAACATCGAATTTCACAAAGGCGCGCTGGATGATGAACAATTAAAAGAATCCATCCGCGATGCCCACTTCATCGGCCTGCGATCCCGTACCCATCTGACTGAAGACGTGATCAACGCCGCAGAAAAACTGGTCGCTATTGGCTGTTTCTGTATCGGAACAAACCAGGTTGATCTGGATGCGGCGGCAAAGCGCGGGATCCCGGTATTTAACGCACCGTTCTCAAATACGCGCTCTGTTGCGGAGCTGGTGATTGGCGAACTGCTGCTGCTATTGCGCGGCGTGCCGGAAGCCAATGCTAAAGCGCACCGTGGCGTGTGGAACAAACTGGCGGCGGGTTCTTTTGAAGCGCGCGGCAAAAAGCTGGGTATCATCGGCTACGGTCATATTGGTACGCAATTGGGCATTCTGGCTGAATCGCTGGGAATGTATGTTTACTTTTATGATATTGAAAATAAACTGCCGCTGGGCAACGCCACTCAGGTACAGCATCTTTCTGACCTGCTGAATATGAGCGATGTGGTGAGTCTGCATGTACCAGAGAATCCGTCCACCAAAAATATGATGGGCGCGAAAGAAATTTCACTAATGAAGCCCGGCTCGCTGCTGATTAATGCTTCGCGCGGTACTGTGGTGGATATTCCGGCGCTGTGTGATGCGCTGGCGAGCAAACATCTGGCGGGGGCGGCAATCGACGTATTCCCGACGGAACCGGCGACCAATAGCGATCCATTTACCTCTCCGCTGTGTGAATTCGACAACGTCCTTCTGACGCCACACATTGGCGGTTCGACTCAGGAAGCGCAGGAGAATATCGGCCTGGAAGTTGCGGGTAAATTGATCAAGTATTCTGACAATGGCTCAACGCTCTCTGCGGTGAACTTCCCGGAAGTCTCGCTGCCACTGCACGGTGGGCGTCGTCTGATGCACATCCACGAAAACCGTCCGGGCGTGCTAACTGCGCTGAACAAAATCTTCGCCGAGCAGGGCGTCAACATCGCCGCGCAATATCTGCAAACTTCCGCCCAGATGGGTTATGTGGTTATTGATATTGAAGCCGACGAAGACGTTGCCGAAAAAGCGCTGCAGGCAATGAAAGCTATTCCGGGTACCATTCGCGCCCGTCTGCTGTACTAATTCCCCTTCTCTGAAAATCAACGGGCAGGTCACTGACTTGCCCGTTTTTTTATCCCTTCTCCACACCGTTGCCGCGTTGCGCATTCTACTTTGCGAGTCTGCTCCAGAAAATAAATCAAAGTCAGATCAATGCGTTGTGTTTATTTAATGGGGATTTACGATGGCAGGGCAGCATGGGGCTGTAACGGTAAAGCCCTCACCGAAGCGAGGGCTTGAAGGAGAAGGGTTATGATGCGACTTGTCATCATACTGATTGTACTGTTACTCATAAGTTTCAGCGCTTATTAACAGTCAGTCTCAGGGGAGGAGCAATCCTCCCTTACCCTTACTCACTAAATTAGGTCAAAGAATCAACGATGTCAATCAGGGCGATGCGGGTGTATCGCCCTTACCACTCCCAGACTTTCGACGGTGTAACCACCGCAGGAAGAGGGATATCCCACTCTTCAACGGGGAGTTTTTCCACCAACTGACAATCATGCGCATAACCCACCGGTTGCGTTTTATAGTGCTGCCAGTTTTGTAAGGTCCGATCATAAAAACCACCGCCCATTCCCAGGCGCTGACCGTACTCATCAAAGGCGACCAGCGGTGTGATCAGCACGTCTAATCGGGAAAGGGGTAGCACGTCACGCACATCCAATTTTGGCTCATGGATCTTCAACCTGTTCATCACCAGTTCGCTTTGCGGATGGTAATTCAGGAACAGCAAATTACCGGCACTAAAGGGATGCAAAACTGGAAGATATACGCGCTTACCGGCGCGCCAGAGTTGTTCTATGAGTGGCTGGGTGTCGAGTTCGCCATCAAAAAGAGAGGAATACAGCGACCGTATGTGCCATCACCACCGGGGGATAAGTCATCATCCGGGTAGCGGCTTGTTGACCCATTTCCTGCTGTTGTTCCGGCGTTAACGCACGACGACGTTGCCGAATCATTTTGCGGATTTCTTGTCGGGATAATGTCAGTGGGAGTTCTGGTAGTTGCGTCATGGCTGGTGCCAGATAAGAAGGGAATCTCCGAGATGCCGCCGCAGGCTGTAACCCTTGAACCCTTGGTTCAAGGTGAATGTGTCGTCGCAGTTTTAAGGCTTCTCGGACGGACCGAGCATGCTCACCAACCGCGGAGCGCCACATTCTTGTGGTATGAAATATCGGCTCAGGGGACTGGCCCGCTTGCGAACATCTCAGAGAAATTTTGTCTTCACGGTTACTCTACCACAGTAAACCGAAAAGTGTCATTCAAAGTTTTGGTTAGTTTTTTCGGTGATGCGACCTTGTTCAAGTAACGCTTGTTCTATGGTCTGCTGCAGCATCCGAATACGCTGTTCCATACTTGCCGCGTAGTCACGAGTCTTTGCTTTTTCTTGCGCTAACTCATAGCTGATATTCAATGCGGCAATGAAGACCAACTGTTCAGTATTTGTGACTCTAGTGCGTTCTTTCAGATCTTGCAACCGTTGGTTCAGATCGTCCGCTGCCTGATTCAACGCATCCCTTTGGTCAGGCGGGCAGTTCACACGCAGTGAACGGCCAAAAATTTGGATATCGACGGGTTGTGCAGACATGCCACCTTCCTGCTGATTGACTGCGCTGCCTTCGTCTTTAGACCCATGGTCTGCGAAGGGGCGACACTATAGCTACCCTGATGAGAAGAGACAAGCCCTTTTCTGGTCCACCAGGGCCCAAAGTGGTAGCATATCATGAATATTCCTCCCTTTGACGACGAATGCTTATGTCTATACAGAACGAAATGCCTGGTTACAACGAAATGAACCAGTATCTGAACCAACAAGGGACGGGTCTGACCCCAGCTGAGATGCATGGTTTAATCAGCGGGATGATATGTGGCGGTAACGATGACAGCTCATGGCTACCGCTACTTCACGACCTGACGAACGAAGGCATGGCTTTCGGTCATGAGCTGGCACAGGCACTGCGTAAAATGCACTCTGCCACCAGCGATGCCCTGCAGGATGACGGCTTCCTTTTTCAGCTTTATCTGCCTGATGGCGATGATGTCAGCGTTTTCGATCGGGCTGATGCATTGGCAGGTTGGGTCAATCACTTCCTGCTTGGTCTTGGCGTTACGCAACCGAAGCTGGATAAAGTGACCGGCGAAACCGGTGAAGCTATCGACGATCTGCGTAACATTGCGCAACTGGGTTACGACGAAGACGAAGATCAGGAAGAGCTTGAAATGTCGCTTGAAGAGATCATCGAATACGTTCGTGTTGCCGCGCTGTTATGCCACGACACCTTTACTCATCCGCAACCGACCGCGCCAGAAGTACAAAAACCGACTCTACACTAAAAACAAAAAACGTAAGGAGAGTGTTATGAGTGAGATATCCCGGCAAGAGTTTCAGCGTCGCCGTCAGGCCCTGGTGGAGCAAATGCAACCCGGCAGCGCCGCGCTGATTTTTGCTGCACCAGAAGTAACACGTAGCGCCGACAGCGAATACCCCTATCGTCAGAACAGTGACTTCTGGTACTTCACCGGCTTTAACGAACCGGAAGCGGTGCTGGTGCTGATTAAAAGCGATGACACTCATAACCACAGCGTTCTGTTTAACCGCGTTCGCGACCTGACGGCGGAGATCTGGTTTGGCCGTCGCTTAGGCCAGGATGCCGCGCCAGAGAAACTGGGCGTTGACCGCGCACTGGCATTCAGCGAAATCAATCAGCAACTTTATCAACTACTTAACGGCCTGGATGTGGTTTACCATGCCCAGGGCGAATATGCATATGCTGATGTAATCGTGAACAGTGCGCTGGAAAAACTGCGTAAAGGTTCGCGGCAAAATCTCACCGCACCGGCAACGATGATCGACTGGCGTCCTGTTGTTCATGAAATGCGCCTGTTCAAATCGCCAGAAGAGATTGCCGTACTCCGCCGCGCGGGAGAAATCACCGCCATGGCACATACACGGGCGATGGAAAAATGCCGTCCGGGAATGTTCGAGTACCATCTGGAAGGCGAAATTCACCACGAATTTAACCGCCACGGTGCGCGCTATCCGTCCTATAACACCATTGTCGGCAGCGGTGAAAACGGCTGCATTCTGCACTACACCGAAAACGAGTGTGAAATGCGCGACGGCGACCTGGTGTTGATTGACGCGGGTTGTGAATACAAAGGTTACGCTGGCGATATTACCCGCACCTTCCCGGTCAACGGCAAATTCACCCAGGCCCAGCGTGAAATCTACGACATTGTGCTGGAGTCTCTCGAAACCAGCCTGCGCCTGTATCGTCCGGGAACTTCCATTCTGGAAGTCACTGGTGAAGTGGTGCGCATCATGGTTAGCGGCCTGGTAAAACTCGGCATCCTGAAAGGTGATGTTGATGAACTGATCGCTCAGAACGCCCATCGTCCTTTCTTTATGCATGGCCTTAGCCACTGGTTAGGACTGGATGTCCATGACGTGGGTGTTTATGGTCAGGATCGCTCGCGCATTCTGGAACCGGGCATGGTACTGACCGTAGAGCCAGGGCTGTATATTGCGCCGGATGCAGAAGTGCCAGAACAATATCGCGGTATCGGCATTCGTATTGAAGACGACATTGTGATTACCGAAACCGGTAACGAAAACCTCACCGCCAGCGTGGTGAAAAAGCCGGAAGAAATCGAAGCGTTGATGGTTGCTGCGAGAAAGCAATGAGCGTAATCATCGTCGGTGGCGGCATGGCGGGCGCGACGCTGGCGCTGGCTATTTCCCGGTTAAGTCACGGGGCGCTGCCGGTACATTTGATTGAAGCGACTGCGCCAGAGTCACATGCTCATCCGGGCTTTGATGGACGAGCGATAGCGCTGGCGGCGGGTACCTGTCAGCAACTGGCGCGCATCGGCGTCTGGCAATCTCTGGCGGATTGCGCAACTGCCATCACCACCGTGCATGTCAGCGATCGTGGTCACGCTGGATTTGTCACCCTCGCCGCAGAAGATTACCAACTGGCGGCGCTGGGACAGGTTGTCGAATTGCACAATGTCGGGCAACGGCTGTTTGCATTGCTGCGTAAAGCACCTGGCGTAACGCTGCATTGCCCTGATCGCGTGGCTAACGTTGCCCGTACTCAGAGTCACGTTGAAGTGACGCTGGAGAGTGGCGAGACGCTGACGGGCCGCGTGCTGGTAGCAGCTGATGGCACCCATTCAGCGTTAGCCACCGCGTGCGGCGTTGACTGGCAGCAGGAGCCTTACGAACAACTGGCCGTGATTGCCAACGTTGCTACTTCCGTTGCGCATGAAGGGCGCGCTTTTGAACGCTTTACGCAACATGGCCCGCTGGCGATGTTGCCGATGTCTGACGGACGCTGTTCGCTGGTCTGGTGTCATCCACTGGAACGGCGCGAAGAGGTGTTGTCGTGGAGTGACGAGAAGTTTTGCCGTGAACTCCAGTCGGCCTTTGGCTGGCGACTTGGGAAAATTACCCACGCTGGTAAACGCAGTGCTTATCCGCTGGCGTTAACCCACGCCGCCAGATCTATTACCCATCGTACCGTGCTGGTGGGCAATGCGGCGCAAACTCTGCACCCGATTGCCGGGCAAGGGTTTAACCTCGGTATGCGAGATGTGATGAGTCTTGCGGAAACCCTGACTCAGGCGCAGGAGCGCGGAGAAGACATGGGGGATTACGGCGTATTGTGCCGTTATCAGCAGCGTCGACAGAGCGATCGCGAAGCAACCATTGGCGTCACGGACAGCCTTGTACATCTTTTTGCCAACCGTTGGGCACCGCTGGTTGTCGGGCGCAACATCGGGCTGATGACGATGGAATTATTCACCCCGGCACGCGATGTGCTGGCGCAGCGCACCCTCGGTTGGGTGGCGCGTTGAAGGCGGTTTTAAGGAATAAACAATGCAAAGTGTTGATGTAGCCATTGTTGGCGGCGGCATGGTGGGGCTGGCGGTTGCCTGTGGCTTACAGGGGAGCGGCTTACGCGTTGCCGTACTGGAGCAGCGCGTACAGGAACCTCTGGCGGCGAATGCACCACCACAACTGCGCGTTTCGGCTATCAATGCCGCCAGCGAAAAATTACTCACCCGTCTTGGCGTCTGGCAGGACATTCTCTCTCGTAGGGCCAGCTGTTATCACGGTATGGAAGTGTGGGACAAAGACAGCTTTGGTCACATTTCGTTTGACGATCAAAGCATGGGCTATAGCCATCTTGGGCATATCGTTGAAAATTCAGTGATTCACTACGCGCTGTGGAACAAAGCGCATCAGTCGTCAGATATCACTCTGTTAGCCCCCGCAGAATTACAGCAGGTCGCCTGGGGAGAAAATGAAACCTTCCTGACGCTGAAAGATGGCAGCATGTTAACGGCGCGTCTGGTGATTGGCGCGGACGGCGCTAATTCCTGGTTGCGCAACAAAGCCGATATTCCGCTGACTTTCTGGGATTATCAGCATCACGCGCTGGTAGCGACCATTCGCACGGAAGAACCGCATGATGCGGTGGCGCGGCAGGTTTTCCATGGCGAAGGCATTCTGGCCTTTTTACCGCTTAGCGATCCGCATCTTTGCTCGATTGTCTGGTCACTGTCGCCAGAGGAAGCGCAGCGGATGCAGCAGGCAAGTGAAGACGAATTTAATCGCGCGTTAAATATCGCTTTTGATAATCGCCTGGGCTTATGCAAGGTTGAGAGCGCGCGTCAGGTGTTCCCACTGACGGGGCGTTATGCGCGCCAGTTTGCCTCGCACCGTCTGGCGCTGGTGGGCGACGCCGCACATACCATTCACCCGCTGGCGGGGCAGGGGGTAAATCTCGGCTTTATGGATGCTGCAGAGCTGATTGCCGAACTGAAACGGTTGCATCGTCAGGGGAAAGACATCGGGCAGTACATTTATCTGCGTCGCTATGAGCGTAGCCGCAAGCACAGTGCGGCGTTGATGCTGGCTGGTATGCAGGGATTCCGCGATCTGTTTTCCGGTACCAATCCGGCGAAAAAACTGCTGCGTGATATTGGTTTGAAACTGGCCGACACGCTTCCTGGCGTTAAGCCGCAACTTATCCGCCAGGCAATGGGATTAAACGATTTGCCTGAATGGCTGCGTTAAAAATTTCTCCTCTGTTGTTTATTTGATACCCATCACACTTTCATCTCCCGGTTTTTTCGCCGGGAGATTTTCCTCATTTGAAATAAACTAATTTCACCTCCGTTTTCGCATTATATTTTCTAATGCCATTATTTTTTGATTTAGTGTTTTTTGACATTTTTTTAGCTCTTAATATTGTCTTATTCAAATTGACTTTCTCATCACATCATCTTTGTATAGAAACTGGTGTATTTTTTGGTTTTTTATTCTGTCGCGATTTTTGCATTTTTTAACCATAAGCTAATGTGATGATCAATTTTACCTTATGGTTAACAGTCTGTTTCGGTGGTAAGTTCAGGCAAAAGAGAACGATTGCGTTGGGGACCGGGAGTGGCTCCGATGCTGGGTTTCGTGGTGATAATTTCACCATGAAAAAGTTGTCAGCCCCGCTTATTCAATGAGGACAAGATGGCACAACAGACTCCTTTGTACGAACAACACACGCTTTGCGGCGCTCGCATGGTGGATTTCCACGGCTGGATGATGCCGCTGCATTACGGTTCGCAAATCGACGAACATCATGCGGTACGTACCGATGCCGGAATGTTTGATGTGTCACATATGACCATCGTCGATCTTCGCGGCAGCCGCACCCGGGAGTTTCTGCGTTATCTGCTGGCGAACGATGTGGCGAAGCTCACCAAAAGCGGCAAAGCCCTTTACTCGGGGATGTTGAATGCCTCTGGCGGTGTGATAGATGACCTCATCGTCTACTACTTTACTGAAGATTTCTTCCGCCTCGTTGTTAACTCCGCCACCCGCGAAAAAGACCTCTCCTGGATTACCCAACACGCTGAACCTTTCGGCATCGAAATTACCGTTCGTGATGACCTTTCCATGATTGCCGTGCAAGGGCCGAATGCGCAGGCAAAAGCTGCCACACTGTTTAATGACGCCCAGCGTCAGGCGGTGGAAGGGATGAAACCGTTCTTTGGCGTGCAGGCGGGCGATCTGTTTATTGCCACCACTGGTTATACCGGTGAAGCGGGCTATGAAATTGCGCTGCCCAATGAAAAAGCGGCCGATTTCTGGCGTGCGCTGGTGGAAGCGGGTGTTAAGCCATGTGGCTTGGGCGCGCGTGACACGCTGCGTCTGGAAGCGGGCATGAATCTTTATGGTCAGGAGATGGACGAAACCATCTCTCCTTTAGCCGCCAACATGGGCTGGACCATCGCCTGGGAACCGGCAGATCGTGACTTTATCGGTCGTGAAGCCCTGGAAGTGCAGCGTGAGCATGGTACAGAAAAACTGGTTGGTCTGGTGATGACCGAAAAAGGCGTGCTGCGTAATGAACTGCCGGTACGCTTTACCGATGCGCAGGGCAACCAGCATGAAGGCATTATCACCAGCGGTACTTTCTCCCCGACGCTGGGTTACAGCATTGCGCTGGCGCGCGTGCCGGAAGGTATTGGCGAAACGGCGATTGTGCAAATTCGCAACCGTGAAATGCCGGTTAAAGTGACAAAACCTGTTTTTGTGCGTAACGGCAAAGCCGTCGCGTGATTTACTTTTTTGGAGATTGATTGATGAGCAACGTACCAGCAGAACTGAAATACAGCAAAGAACACGAATGGCTGCGTAAAGAAGCCGACGGCACTTACACCGTTGGTATTACCGAACATGCTCAGGAGCTGTTAGGCGATATGGTGTTTGTTGACCTGCCGGAAGTGGGCGCAACGGTTAGCGCGGGCGATGACTGCGCGGTTGCCGAATCGGTAAAAGCGGCGTCAGACATTTATGCGCCAGTAAGCGGTGAAATCGTGGCGGTAAACGACGCACTGAGCGATTCCCCGGAACTGGTGAACAGCGAACCGTATGCAGGCGGCTGGATCTTTAAAATCAAAGCCAGCGATGAAAGCGAACTGGAATCACTGCTGGATGCGACCGCATACGAAGCATTGTTAGAAGACGAGTAACGGCTTTATTCCTCTTCTGCGGGAGAGGATCAGGGTGAGGAAAATTTATGCCTCACCCTCACTCTCTTCGTAAGGAGAGAGGTTCACAATTCACTGCACGTTTCAGGAACCATCGCTCATGACACAGACGTTAAGCCAGCTTGAAAACAGCGGCGCTTTTATTGAACGCCATATCGGACCGGACGCCGCGCAACAGCAAGAAATGCTGAATGCCGTTGGTGCACAATCGTTAAACGCGCTGACCGGCCAGATTGTGCCGAAAGATATTCAACTTGCGACACCACCGCAGGTTGGCGCACCGGCGACCGAATACGCCGCACTGGCAGAACTCAAGGCTATTGCCAGTCGCAATAAACGCTTCACGTCTTACATCGGCATGGGTTACACCGCCGTGCAGCTACCGCCGGTTATCCTGCGTAACATGCTGGAAAATCCGGGCTGGTATACCGCGTACACTCCGTATCAACCTGAAGTCTCCCAGGGCCGCCTTGAAGCACTGCTCAACTTCCAGCAGGTAACGCTGGATTTGACTGGACTGGATATGGCCTCTGCTTCTCTTCTGGACGAGGCCACCGCTGCCGCCGAAGCAATGGCGATGGCGAAACGCGTCAGCAAACTGAAAAATGCCAACCGCTTCTTCGTGGCTTCCGATGTGCATCCGCAAACGCTGGATGTGGTCCGTACTCGTGCCGAAACCTTTGGTTTTGAAGTGATTGTCGATGACGCGCAAAAAGTGCTCGACCATCAGGACGTCTTCGGCGTGCTGTTACAGCAGGTAGGCACTACCGGTGAAATTCACGACTACACTGCGCTTATTAGCGAACTGAAATCACGCAAAATTGTGGTCAGCGTTGCCGCCGATATTATGGCGCTGGTGCTGTTAACTGCGCCGGGTAAACAGGGCGCGGATATTGTTTTTGGTTCGGCGCAACGCTTCGGCGTGCCGATGGGCTACGGTGGCCCACACGCGGCATTCTTTGCGGCGAAAGATGAATACAAACGCTCAATGCCGGGCCGTATTATCGGTGTATCGAAAGATGCAGCTGGCAATACCGCGCTGCGCATGGCGATGCAGACTCGCGAGCAACATATCCGCCGTGAGAAAGCGAACTCCAACATTTGTACTTCCCAGGTACTGCTGGCAAACATCGCCAGCCTGTATGCCGTTTATCACGGCCCGGTTGGCCTGAAACGTATCGCTAACCGCATTCACCGTCTGACCGATATCCTGGCGGCGGGCCTGCAACAAAAAGGTCTGAAACTGCGCCATGCGCACTATTTCGACACCTTGTGTGTGGAAGTGGCCGACAAAGCGGGCGTACTGACGCGTGCCGAAGCGGCTGAAATCAACCTGCGTAGCGATATTCTGAACGCGGTTGGGATCACCCTTGATGAAACAACCACGCGTGAAAACGTAATGCAGCTTTTCAACGTGCTGCTGGGCGATAACCACGGCCTGGACATCGACACGCTGGACAAAGACGTGGCTCACGACAGCCGCTCTATCCAGCCTGCGATGCTGCGCGACGACGAAATCCTCACCCATCCGGTGTTTAATCGCTACCACAGCGAAACCGAAATGATGCGCTATATGCACTCGCTGGAGCGTAAAGATCTGGCGCTGAATCAGGCGATGATCCCGCTGGGTTCCTGCACCATGAAACTGAACGCCGCCGCCGAGATGATCCCAATCACCTGGCCGGAATTTGCCGAACTGCACCCGTTCTGCCCGCCGGAGCAGGCCGAAGGTTATCAGCAGATGATTGCGCAGCTGGCTGACTGGCTGGTGAAACTGACCGGTTACGACGCCGTTTGTATGCAGCCGAACTCTGGCGCACAGGGCGAATACGCGGGCCTGCTGGCGATTCGTCATTATCATGAAAGCCGCAACGAAGGGCATCGCGATATCTGCCTGATCCCGGCTTCTGCGCACGGAACTAACCCCGCTTCTGCACATATGGCAGGAATGCAGGTGGTGGTTGTGGCGTGTGATAAAAACGGCAACATCGATCTGACTGATCTGCGCGCGAAAGCGGAACAGGCGGGCGATAACCTCTCCTGTATCATGGTGACTTATCCTTCTACCCACGGCGTGTATGAAGAAACGATCCGTGAAGTGTGTGAAGTCGTGCATCAGTTCGGCGGTCAGGTTTACCTTGATGGCGCGAACATGAACGCCCAGGTTGGCATCACCTCGCCGGGCTTTATTGGTGCGGACGTTTCACACCTTAACCTACATAAAACTTTCTGCATTCCGCACGGCGGTGGTGGTCCGGGTATGGGACCGATCGGCGTGAAAGCGCATTTGGCACCGTTTGTACCGGGTCATAGCGTGGTGCAAATCGAAGGCATGTTAACCCGTCAGGGCGCGGTTTCTGCGGCACCGTTCGGTAGCGCCTCTATCCTGCCAATCAGCTGGATGTACATCCGCATGATGGGCGCAGAAGGGCTGAAAAAAGCAAGCCAGGTGGCAATCCTCAACGCCAACTATATTGCCAGCCGCCTGCAGGATGCCTTCCCGGTGCTGTATACCGGTCGCGACGGTCGCGTGGCGCACGAATGTATTCTCGATATTCGCCCGCTGAAAGAAGAAACCGGCATCAGCGAGCTGGATATTGCCAAGCGCCTGATCGACTACGGTTTCCACGCGCCGACGATGTCGTTCCCGGTGGCGGGTACGCTGATGGTTGAACCGACTGAATCTGAAAGCAAAGTGGAACTGGATCGCTTTATCGACGCGATGCTGGCTATCCGCGCAGAAATTGACCAGGTGAAAGCCGGTGTCTGGCCGCTGGAAGATAACCCGCTGGTGAACGCGCCGCACATTCAGAGCGAACTGGTCGCCGAGTGGGCGCATCCGTACAGCCGTGAAGTTGCGGTATTCCCGGCAGGTGTGGCAGACAAATACTGGCCGACAGTGAAACGTCTGGATGATGTTTACGGCGACCGTAACCTGTTCTGCTCCTGCGTACCGATTAGCGAATACCAGTAATTCACTGATTCGACTATTTTCTAAAGGCGCTTCGGCGCCTTTTTAGTCAGATGACAAAGTACAAAAGTGCTCAGACAGTCCCCTCGCCCCTTTGGGGAGAGGGTTAGGGTGAGGGGAACAGGCCGGCACTGGCGCGAATATTTACCCTCACCCCGGCCCTCTCCCTGAAAGGGCGAGGGGGAAAAGCGTGCCAACATTGAAGATTGAGCCAGTTTGTTAGCAATCTCAAAGATACGTCAACGAATTAATTTTTCTCGGAAAAACAAATGGCTATAGCACTTGTGACTGGTGGCAGTCGCGGCATCGGGCGGGCAACTGCATTACTGTTGGCGCAAGAAGGGTATACGGTGGCGGTTAATTATCAGCAAAACCTCCACGCGGCGCAGGAAGTGATGAACTTAATAACGCAAGCCGGTGGCAAAGCATTCGTGCTCCAGGCGGATATCAGCGACGAAAACCAGGTCGTTGCGATGTTTACAGCAATCGATCAGCACGATGAACCGCTAGCAGCGCTGGTCAATAACGCCGGGATCTTGTTTACCCAGTGCACCGTTGAAAACCTTACCGCAGAGCGAATCAACCGAGTACTTTCCACCAACGTGACGGGATATTTTCTCTGCTGCCGCGAGGCGGTAAAACGCATGGCGCTTAAAAATGGTGGCAGTGGCGGCGCTATCGTCAATGTCTCTTCGGTGGCCTCACGGTTGGGTTCGCCAGGGGAATATGTTGATTACGCGGCATCGAAAGGGGCGATTGATACGTTAACCACCGGACTATCGCTGGAAGTCGCCGCGCAGGGGATCCGCGTTAACTGCGTGCGGCCAGGGTTTATTTATACCGAAATGCACGCCAGCGGCGGCGAGCCTGGACGCGTCGATCGCGTTAAGTCGAACATCCCCATGCAGCGTGGTGGACAGGCAGAAGAGGTCGCGCAGGCCATTGTCTGGCTACTAAGTGATAAAGCCTCTTACGTCACGGGAAGTTTTATCGATTTGGCGGGCGGGAAATAAAACAGGGAAGTTGTCTGACCGGATGCAACAAGTATTGCATCCGGTACTTCATCGACTTAAAGCTTCTCGCCGTTGCTGGCAATCACCTCTTTGTACCAGTTAAAGCTCTTCTTACGTGAACGCGACATATCGCCAGTACCGTCGTCATGTTTATTCACATAGATAAAGCCGTAGCGTTTGCTGTACTGCCCGGTGGTGAACGACACGCAGTCGATGCAGCCCCACGGTGTGTAGCCCATCAGATCCACGCCATCGTAAGTCACCGCTTTTTTCATCTCTTCGATATGGGCGCGCAGGTAGTCAATGCGGTAGTCGTCGTTGATGCTGCCATCTTCTTCCACTTTGTCGTAAGCGCCAAAACCGTTTTCGACAATAAACAGCGGCCTCTGATAACGCTCATACAGTTCGCAAAGTGCATAGCGCAGACCTACTGGATCAATCTGCCAGCCCCAGTCAGATGCTTTAACATACGGGTTTGGTACGCTGCCTTCAAAACCAGAGATCGCATCGCCGGTGCCGCCTTCGGCCTTCACTGCATTGGTCATGTAATAGCTGAAACCAAGATAATCGCAGGTGCCTTCACGCAGCACATCCAGATCGCCGTCTTCCATTTTGATGTTAAATCCGCGACGCTCCCACTCGTTCAACACATAGGACGGGTAATAGCCGCGTAGCTGCACATCGGTAAAGACGTAGCGTTCGCGCATCGACTCCTGAGCGAACATCACATCGTCCGGGTTACAGGAGTAAGGATAGAGCGGCACCATCGCCAGCATACAGCCGACTTTCATCTCCGGGTTAATGCGACGCGCAGCTTTCACCGCCAGGGCGCTGGCGACAAACTGGTGATGCAGCACCTGATACATCGTCTCTTCCGGGTTTTCATGCTCGGTATACACCACGCCGGAGCAGCAGTAACCGAACAGCGGTGCACGCCAGTTACGCTGGTTGTTAATTTCGTTGAAGGTCATCCAGTATTTGACTTTGTGCTTATAGCGTTCAAATACCACTTCCGCGAAACGTACAAAGAAATCAACCACTTTACGGTTGGTCCAGCTACCGTATTGCTGCACCAGATGCAGCGGCATTTCAAAGTGGGAGAGGGTGATCACCGGTTCGATGTTGTATTTCAGCAGTTCATCGAACATATCATCGTAGAACTTCAGCCCTTCTTCGTTTGGCTGAGCTTCATCGCCTTTTGGAAAAATGCGCGTCCAGGCAATGGATGTACGAAAACATTTGAAGCCCATTTCGGCAAATAGCTTGATGTCTTCCTTATAGTGACCATAAAAATCAACGGCTTCATGGTTTGGATAGTATTTTCCTGGCAAGACTTCTTTGGTGATTTCGCGCGGCACGCCGTGTGCGCCACCGGTCAGAACGTCACAAATGCTCGGCCCTTTTCCGCCTTTGTTCCAGCCGCCTTCGACCTGATGAGCGGCAACTGCGCCGCCCCATAAGAAATCTTTCGGTAAGGTGAGTTTTTTCACTATCATAGGCTCCAGATGAGTCAATTCTTACAGGAAATAGTACCATGCAGCCAAACGACATCACTTTTTTTCAACGTTTCCAGGATGACATTCTGGCTGGGCGTAAAACCATCACCATCCGCGACGAGTCTGAATCGCACTTCAAAACGGGTGATGTGCTTCGTGTCGGACGTTTTGAAGATGACGGTTATTTTTGCACGATTGAAGTCACCGCAACCTCAACCGTAACGCTGGATACGCTGACTGAAAAACATGCAGAGCAGGAAAATATGACCCTGACTGAACTGAAAAAAGTCATTGCTGACATCTATCCCGGTCAGACACAATTTTATGTGATTGAATTTAAATGTCTTTAAATTGAACTCACGCCTGTTAGTTGAAATTTCGCATTTAATTTCATGATTTTTAGGAGATTAGTCTCAAATCAGAATTTATTTTAGCTAACAGGTGTTCACTGGAACTATTCTCAGTTACGCTGGAGAGGTATACATGTGCGTGTACGTTTCTCCGGAGTAAGTTATGGTTCAGAAGCCCCTCATTAAGCAGGGATATTCACTGGCAGAGGAAATAGCCAACAGCGTCAGTCACGGCATTGGGTTGGTGTTTGGTATCGTTGGGCTGGTGTTGCTACTGGTTCAGGCGGTGGATCTTAATGCCAGCGCCACAGCGATAACCAGCTACAGCCTCTATGGCGGCAGTATGATCCTGCTGTTCCTCGCTTCGACGCTCTATCACGCCATTCCTCATCAACGGGCAAAAATGTGGCTGAAGAAATTTGACCATTGCGCTATTTACCTGTTGATTGCCGGAACCTACACGCCGTTTTTGCTGGTGGGGCTGGATTCTCCGTTAGCGCGCGGGTTGATGATTGTTATCTGGAGCCTGGCATTGCTGGGTATTCTGTTTAAACTGACCATCGCGCACCGATTCAAAATTTTATCTCTGGTGACCTATCTGGCGATGGGCTGGCTGTCGCTGGTGGTAATTTATGAAATGGCAGTTAAGCTCGCGGCGGGCAGCGTTACCTTACTGGCGGTAGGCGGCGTGGTTTATTCGCTCGGGGTGATTTTCTACGTCTGCAAACGCATTCCATACAACCATGCCATCTGGCACGGCTTCGTGCTCGGCGGTAGTGTGTGCCACTTTCTGGCGATCTATTTGTATATTGGGCAGGCGTAATGGGTATGCCTTTGTAGGCCTGATAAGACGCGCCAGCGTCGCATCAGGCATCGGAGCACAACTGCCGGATTCGGCGTGAACGCCTTATCCGATCTACGGGCCTCGTCCCTGTTGTGATAAAGGCATCAAATCCCAGACATGATAAGACGCGCCAGCGTCGCATCAGGCGATAAATGCCTGATGCGATAAAGAGATTTACTCTTCGAGCGAATACGGCAGCGGCTCGATATGCAATGTATTCGCATCGTCGCGTACGCGGAAGATGCTATCCGGTTCCATATCGTTATTCATGACGACCTGTACCACGACCTGACCATCTTCCAGTTTTACCGCAGCCAGTACCGTACCGGTACGACGCCAGTTCTCGCCCATTTTCAGCTCTAAGTCTTCACCAGCTTCCGGCAGTCGGCTGGCGCTACCTGCCAGCAACCAGAGCGCACGTTTATTGGCACCACGGAATTTTGCTCGCGCCACCATCTCTTGTCCGGTATAACAGCCTTTCTTAAAGCTGATACCGCCCAGCGCCTGGAGATTGGTCGCCTGTGGGATAAACTGCCCGCTGTTGGCGGCATCAATCACCGGGAAACCCGCTTCAATGTTTAATGCCAGCCACTGTTGGCTATTGTTCAGTTCCGCTTCACCGCGCAGTTTATCGGTCAGCATATTAGCAGTAGCTTCATCGGTTACGATCAGGAAACGTTCTGCCGGGTGTTCAAACCATAGCAAAGTGGTCGCGCCTTCTTTGACTACCTGTTTTTCTTTCGAAGGCAGTTCGCTAAAGAGATTTGCCAGCGCGGCGCGCGCCTGAAAACCGGCAACACCAAGCAGCACACGCTCGTCGTCTGGCGCGATGGTCACTTTAGAGAATACCGCATATTTTTTCAGTTCAGTCAGCTGCGGTTCACGCACGCTGCGCCGTTCAATCCATGCAAAGCCATCGCCGTCGCGGAACAGACGTAAATTGCTCCACATTTTACCTTTGGCGTCGCAATGGGCGGCGAGCAGGTGCTGATCTTCTGCCATCTGGCTGACATCTGCTGTCACCTGACCCTGCATATATTTTTCGCTGTCCGCGCCAGTAATGGTGGCAAGCGCCCAGTCATCAAGCGTCATCAGCGTCAGCGGTAAACGGGCAGAAGCCGTAGGCTGACGGGGAGGAAAAGGTGTAAAAGCCATAATAGAGTCCTGAGTTGCTTAACGGCGTATTAATGACTAATGGTAAAAGAGCTATGAGGCAATGCAAGTGCTTTCACTACGCGATCTGTGCCTTCTGCGAGGCGACTTCCAAAAAAATGAAGCCATTGAATTGTTGTGAATTAATTTCGCGATCGCGATGGTGTTTACTGATATTCCCGTAAAAGAAGGCGAAAAACACGTTACAATAGCCGGGTACTGGATTTTCGTGAGACAGGAAGAAGATGGACATTAACAACAAAGCCCGCATTCATTGGGCATGCCGCCGTGGTATGCGCGAACTCGATATTTCAATCATGCCGTTTTTCGAACATGAGTACGACAGCTTAAGCGATGACGAAAAACGCATCTTTATTCGTCTGCTGGAATGTGACGATCCGGACCTGTTTAACTGGCTGATGAATCACGGTAAACCGGCCGATGCAGAACTGGAAATGATGGTCCGACTCATCCAGACACGGAACCGGGAACGTGGTCCTGTGGCAATCTGATTTGCGCGTCTCCTGGCGCGCACAGTGGCTTTCCTTGCTGATTCATGGGCTGGTTGCCGCTGTTATTTTACTCATGCCCTGGCCACTCAGTTACACCCCGTTATGGATGGTGTTACTTTCGCTGGTGGTGTTTGATTGCGTTCGCAGCCAGCGGCGTATTAATGCTCGCCAGGGGGAAATTCGCTTGTTGATGGACGGGCGTTTGCGTTGGCAAGGGCAGGAGTGGAGCATCGTCAAAGCACCGTGGATGATTAAGAGCGGCATGATGCTGCGTTTACGTTCTGATGGCGGTAAACGGCAACATTTATGGCTGGCAGCCGACAGCATGGACGAAGCTGAATGGCGGGATTTACGGCGGATTTTGTTGCAACAAGAGACGCAAAGATAAAGATGACGGCAAAGCATATGCGCTAAGCCGTCAGTGAGATCAGGCGTAATGCTCTGCCATTTCGTTGAGGATTTGCTCGCACCAGCTCTGAATACGCTCGTCGCTAAGGTCATACTGGTTAGTTTCATCCAGCGCCAGACCCACGAACAGTTGCCCGTCAGCAATCACCGGTTTCGGGCTGGTAAATTCATATCCTTCCGTTGGCCAGTAGCCGACGAACTTCACGCCTTTGGTCGAGAGTTTGTCATGCAGCATACCGAGCGCATCGAGGAACCACTCGCCGTATCCCAGTTGATCGCCAAGCCCATACAGCGCAACAATTTTACCTTCAAGGTTCAGGTCGTCGAGCTGATCCCAGACGGCTTCCCAGTCTTCCTGGATTTCACCAAAATCCCAGGTCGGGATACCCAGAATGAGCACATCGTACTGCTCCATTAATTTCGGGGAGTCGTCCTTGAGGTTATGTAAGGTCACCAGTTCTGGGCCGATAATATCGCGGATTTTTTCTGCCGCCATTTCGGTGTAACAGGTGCTGGAACCGTAAAAAAGACCCATATTCATAACGTAAGCTTCTCGATTCTGCTGTGGCTTTTGCGGCTAGTGTATCAGAATCGCTTTAGTCACGGCACAATAAGGCATAATGGATCAAATGAGTGACCATAAGGGGCGCAAGTGAAACAGGATCTGGCACGCATCGAGCAGTTTCTTGATGCTCTGTGGCTGGAAAAAAATCTGGCTGAAAATACGTTGAACGCTTACCGTCGCGATCTGTCAATGATGGTGGAGTGGTTGCATCACCGCGGGTTGACGCTGGCGACGGCGCAAAGTGACGATTTGCAGGCATTACTGGCAGAACGGCTGGAGGGCGGGTATAAAGCCACCAGCTCAGCGCGTTTGCTGAGTGCAGTGCGCCGATTGTTCCAGTATCTTTATCGCGAAAAGTTTCGTGAAGACGATCCCAGTGCGCATCTCGCTTCACCGAAATTGCCCCAGCGTTTGCCAAAAGATTTAAGCGAAGCGCAGGTCGAACGTTTATTACAGGCACCATTAATCGATCAGCCACTGGAGCTACGCGATAAAGCCATGCTTGAAGTGTTGTATGCTACCGGGCTGCGTGTCTCTGAACTGGTCGGACTGACAATGAGTGATATCAGCCTGCGTCAGGGCGTGGTACGGGTCATTGGTAAAGGCAACAAAGAGCGTCTGGTGCCGTTAGGTGAAGAGGCGGTTTACTGGCTGGAAACCTATCTGGAACATGGGCGTCCGTGGCTGCTGAATGGTGTGTCAATTGACGTGTTGTTTCCCAGCCAGCGTGCGCAGCAGATGACGCGACAGACCTTCTGGCACCGTATTAAACATTATGCTGTGCTGGCGGGTATCGACAGCGAAAAGCTGTCACCGCATGTGTTGCGTCACGCTTTTGCCACTCATTTATTAAATCATGGTGCGGATTTACGCGTGGTGCAGATGCTACTGGGCCACAGCGATCTCTCCACCACGCAAATTTATACGCATGTCGCTACCGAGCGTCTGCGGCAACTTCATCAACAGCATCACCCGCGGGCGTGATGTCTGAAAAGAACGGGAAGATTTATGAAGAAAGGTTTTATGTTGTTTACTTTGTTAGCGGCGTTTTCAGGCTTTGCTCAGGCTGATGACGCGGCAATTCAACAAACGTTAGCCAAAATGGGCATCAAAAGCAGCGATATTCAGCCCGCGCCTGTAGCTGGCATGAAGACAGTTCTGACTAACAGCGGCGTGTTGTACATCACCGATGATGGTAAACATATCATTCAGGGGCCAATGTATGACGTTAGTGGCACGGCTCCGGTCAATGTCACCAATAAGATGCTGTTAAAGCAGTTGAATGCGCTTGAAAAAGAGATGATCGTTTATAAAGCGCCGCAGGAAAAACACGTCATCACCGTGTTTACTGATATTACCTGTGGTTACTGCCACAAACTGCATGAGCAAATGGCAGACTACAACGCGCTGGGGATCACCGTGCGTTATCTTGCTTTCCCGCGCCAGGGGCTGGACAGCGATGCAGAGAAAGAAATGAAAGCTATCTGGTGTGCGAAAGATAAAAACAAAGCGTTTGATGATGTGATGGCAGGTAAAAGCGTCGCACCAGCCAGTTGCGACGTGGATATTGCCGACCATTACGCACTTGGCGTCCAGCTTGGCGTTAGCGGTACTCCGGCAGTTGTGCTGAGCAATGGCACACTTGTTCCGGGTTACCAGCCGCCGAAAGAGATGAAAGAATTCCTCGACGAACACCAAAAAATGACCAGCGGTAAATAATTCGCGTGAAACAACAGATACAACTTCGTCGCCGTGAAGTCGATGAAACGGCAGACTTGCCCGCTGAATTGCCTCCCTTGCTGCGCCGTTTATACGCCAGCCGGGGAGTACGCAGTGCGCAAGAACTGGAACGCAGTGTTAAAGGTATGCTGCCCTGGCAGCAACTGAGCGGCGTCGAAAAGGCCGTTGAGATCCTTTACAACGCTTTTCGCGAAGGAACGCGGATTATTGTGGTCGGTGATTTCGACGCCGACGGCGCGACCAGCACGGCTCTAAGCGTGCTGGCGATGCGCTCGCTTGGTTGCAGCAATATCGACTACCTGGTACCAAACCGTTTCGAAGACGGTTACGGCTTAAGCCCGGAAGTGGTCGATCAGGCCCATGCCCGTGGCGCGCAGTTAATTGTCACGGTGGATAACGGTATTTCCTCCCATGCGGGGGTTGAGCACGCTCGCTCGTTGGGCATCCCGGTTATTGTTACCGATCACCATTTGCCAGGCGACACATTACCCGCAGCGGAAGCGATCATTAACCCTAACTTGCGCGACTGTAATTTCCCGTCGAAATCACTGGCAGGCGTGGGTGTGGCGTTTTATCTGATGCTGGCGCTGCGCACCTTTTTGCGCGATCAGGGCTGGTTTGATGAGCGTAACATCGCAATTCCTAACCTGGCAGAACTGCTGGATCTGGTCGCGCTGGGGACAGTGGCGGACGTCGTGCCGCTGGACGCTAATAATCGCATTCTGACCTGGCAGGGGATGAGTCGCATCCGAGCCGGAAAGTGCCGTCCGGGGATTAAAGCGCTGCTTGAAGTGGCAAACCGTGATGCACAAAAACTCGCCGCCAGCGATTTAGGTTTTGCGCTGGGGCCACGTCTCAATGCTGCCGGACGACTGGACGATATGTCCGTCGGTGTGGCGCTGTTGTTGTGCGACAACATCGGCGAAGCGCGCGTGCTGGCAAATGAACTCGATGCGCTAAACCAGACGCGAAAAGAGATCGAACAAGGAATGCAAATTGAAGCCCTGACCCTGTGCGAGAAACTGGAGCGCAGCCGTGACACGCTACCCGGCGGGCTGGCAATGTATCACCCCGAATGGCATCAGGGCGTTGTCGGTATTCTGGCTTCGCGCATCAAAGAGCGTTTTCACCGTCCGGTTATCGCGTTTGCGCCAGCAGGTGACGGTACGCTGAAAGGTTCCGGTCGCTCCATTCAGGGGCTGCATATGCGTGATGCGCTGGAGCGATTAGACACACTCTACCCTGGCATGATGCTGAAGTTTGGCGGTCATGCGATGGCGGCGGGTTTGTCGCTGGAAGAGGATAAATTCAAACTCTTTCAACAACGGTTTGGCGAACTGGTTACTGAGTGGCTGGACCCTTCGCTATTGCAAGGCGAAGTGGTATCAGACGGTCCGTTAAGCCCGGCCGAAATGACCATGGAAGTGGCGCAGCTGCTGCGCGATGCTGGCCCGTGGGGGCAGATGTTCCCGGAGCCGCTGTTTGACGGTCATTTCCGTCTGCTGCAACAGCGGCTGGTGGGCGAACGTCATTTGAAGGTGATGGTCGAACCGGTCGGCGGCGGTCCACTGCTGGATGGTATTGCTTTTAATGTCGATACCGCCCTCTGGCCGGATAACGGCGTGCGCGAAGTGCAACTGGCTTATAAGCTCGATATCAACGAGTTTCGCGGCAACCGCAGCCTGCAAATTATCATCGACAATATCTGGCCAATTTAGCGTCATCTTCTCTATAATAAAAAAGAGCGTGGATTGGGTACAATCCCGCTCTTATCACCGCATTTTGACTAGCTCAATAAAAGAAATCAGACCATGTTTGAAATTAATCCGGTAAATAATCGCATTCAGGACCTCACGGAACGCTCCGACGTTCTTAGGGGGTATCTTTGACTACGACGCCAAGAAAGAGCGTCTGGAAGAAGTAAACGCCGAGCTGGAACAGCCGGATGTCTGGAACGAACCCGAACGCGCACAGGCGCTGGGTAAAGAGCGTTCCTCCCTCGAAGCCGTTGTCGACACCCTCGACCAAATGAAACAGGGGCTGGAAGATGTTTCTGGTCTGCTGGAACTGGCTGTAGAAGCTGACGACGAAGAAACCTTTAACGAAGCCGTTGCTGAACTCGACGCCCTGGAAGAAAAACTGGCGCAGCTTGAGTTCCGCCGTATGTTCTCTGGCGAATATGACAGCGCCGACTGCTACCTCGATATTCAGGCGGGGTCTGGCGGTACGGAAGCACAGGACTGGGCGAGCATGCTTGAGCGTATGTATCTGCGCTGGGCAGAATCGCGTGGTTTCAAAACTGAAATCATCGAAGAGTCGGAAGGTGAAGTGGCGGGTATTAAATCCGTGACGATCAAAATCTCCGGCGATTACGCTTACGGCTGGCTGCGTACAGAAACCGGCGTTCACCGCCTGGTGCGTAAAAGCCCGTTTGACTCCGGCGGTCGTCGCCACACGTCGTTCAGCTCCGCGTTTGTTTATCCGGAAGTTGATGATGATATTGATATCGAAATCAACCCGGCGGATCTGCGCATTGACGTTTATCGCACGTCCGGCGCGGGCGGTCAGCACGTTAACCGTACCGAATCTGCGGTGCGTATTACCCACATCCCGACCGGGATCGTGACCCAGTGCCAGAACGACCGTTCCCAGCACAAGAACAAAGATCAGGCCATGAAGCAGATGAAAGCGAAGCTTTATGAACTGGAGATGCAGAAGAAAAATGCCGAGAAACAGGCGATGGAAGATAACAAATCCGACATCGGCTGGGGCAGCCAGATTCGTTCTTATGTCCTTGATGACTCCCGCATTAAAGATCTGCGCACCGGGGTAGAAACCCGCAACACGCAGGCCGTGCTGGACGGCAGCCTGGATCAATTTATCGAAGCAAGTTTGAAAGCAGGGTTATGAGGAACCAACATGTCTGAACAACACGCACAGGGCGCTGACGCGGTAGTCGATCTTAACAATGAACTGAAAACGCGTCGTGAGAAGCTGGCGAACCTGCGCGAGCAGGGGATTGCCTTCCCGAACGATTTCCGTCGCGATCATACCTCTGACCAATTGCACGCAGAATTCGACGGCAAAGAGAACGAAGAACTGGAAGCGCTGAACATCGAAGTCGCCGTTGCTGGCCGCATGATGACCCGTCGTATTATGGGTAAAGCGTCTTTCGTTACCCTGCAGGACGTTGGCGGTCGCATTCAGCTGTACGTTGCCCGTGACGATCTCCCGGAAGGCGTTTATAACGAGCAGTTCAAAAAATGGGACCTCGGCGACATCCTCGGCGCGAAAGGTAAGCTGTTCAAAACCAAAACCGGCGAACTGTCTATCCACTGCACCGAGTTGCGTCTGCTGACCAAAGCACTGCGTCCGCTGCCGGATAAATTCCACGGCTTGCAGGATCAGGAAGCGCGCTATCGTCAGCGTTATCTCGATCTCATCTCCAACGATGAATCCCGCAACACCTTTAAAGTGCGCTCGCAGATCCTCTCTGGTATTCGCCAGTTCATGGTGAACCGCGGCTTTATGGAAGTTGAAACGCCGATGATGCAGGTGATCCCTGGCGGTGCCGCTGCGCGTCCGTTTATCACCCACCATAACGCGCTGGATCTCGACATGTACCTGCGTATCGCGCCGGAACTGTACCTCAAGCGTCTGGTGGTTGGTGGCTTCGAGCGTGTATTCGAAATCAACCGTAACTTCCGTAACGAAGGTATTTCCGTACGTCATAACCCAGAGTTCACCATGATGGAACTCTACATGGCTTACGCAGATTACAAAGATCTGATCGAGCTGACCGAATCGCTGTTCCGTACTCTGGCACAGGATATTCTCGGTAAGACGGAAGTGACCTACGGCGACGTGACGCTGGACTTCGGTAAACCGTTCGAAAAACTGACCATGCGTGAAGCGATCAAGAAATATCGCCCGGAAACCGACATGGCGGATCTGGACAACTTCGACTCTGCGAAAGCAATTGCTGAATCTATCGGCATCCACGTTGAGAAGAGCTGGGGTCTGGGCCGTATCGTTACCGAGATCTTCGAAGAAGTGGCAGAAGCACATCTGATTCAGCCGACCTTCATTACTGAATATCCGGCAGAAGTTTCTCCGCTGGCGCGTCGTAACGACGTTAACCCGGAAATCACAGACCGCTTTGAGTTCTTCATTGGTGGTCGTGAAATCGGTAACGGCTTTAGCGAGCTGAATGACGCGGAAGATCAGGCGCAACGCTTCCTGGATCAGGTTGCCGCGAAAGACGCAGGTGACGACGAAGCGATGTTCTACGATGAAGATTACGTCACCGCACTGGAACATGGCTTACCGCCGACAGCAGGTCTGGGAATTGGTATCGACCGTATGGTAATGCTGTTCACCAACAGCCATACCATCCGCGACGTTATTCTGTTCCCGGCGATGCGTCCGGTAAAATAAGCATTACGTTATGCTCACAACCCCGGCAAATGTCGGGGTTTTTTTATTTAAGCTGGGTAAATGCAGATAATCGTTTTCTGGCTTCGCGATTTGTCGCCTGCATCACCATCCACGGACTGAACGCCCACGGCGTGGCATCAATACCGTGTAATACATCTGCTAAATCACACCATTGATAATCCATCACTTCATCATCATTGATCTGTAACGCACTAGTGGTGCGTGCGGCAAATACCGGACACACTTCATTTTCCACAATGCCACTCGGATCGGTGGCGCGGTAGCGAAAGTCAGGATAGATAGATTCAGGAGGCGTAATTTCCACGCCAAGCTCATAACGGCAACGGCGGATCACTGCGTCTTCGTTGCTTTCTCCCAGTTGTGGGTGCCCACAAACCGAGTTAGTCCACACGCCAGGCCATGCTTTTTTGCTCAGTGCGCGGCGGGTAACTAATAATTGTCCTTTGGCATTAAACAGCCAACTGGAGAACGCGAGATGTAAGCGGGTGTCTGCCGTGTGTGCGGCATACTTTTCCAGCGTACCCGTGGGAACTCCCTGTGCATTCAATAAAATGACGTGTTCCGTTTGCATAATTTCTCACATGTAATTCTGATCACTCATCATTATAGATAATTGAAGAGTGAAATGATTAACCAAGTGAGCGTTTATCGACAACCGCCCGTTTTGAGCGGATGCCGACAGGTAAAAACCATTTAAAAAAGTAGCATCATATATTTGAAGCGACTTTCAATGGCCATTGCAACACAGTCAGAAATGACAGGAATAGAGAGAGTAAAAAGCAACAACAGACTGAATATAGCGCGCATTAAAAAATTCATATTATTCTCCATGCTCATTTTTCTTCAGCTTGCGCATCAGAAGCCACATACGTACTGTCCTGACTTTTAAATCTTTATCAGAGACGGATTCCTTCACCAGGTCAGCATGATGCTGATAGCCATTAAAGAAGACGTTCAGCACAACGGCGCTAAGGGTTGCGAGCATAATGCCGCTATGTAGCAGCGGTTGCAGTACGGCCGGTAACTTAGAAAAGAAATCGTGAGAGAGCGTCGGAGTCATGCCAACGCCGAGACTGATCGCCACAATATAGAGGTTGTAACGGTTGGTGGTGTAGTTACAGCGCGACAGAATTCGAATCCCTGTCGCCAGTACCATGCCGAACATCACTAGACCAGCGCCGCCCAGCACAAATTGCGGAATGGAGGCTACCAGCACCGCCATTTTTGGCACCATGCCAAACAGGATTAATATAATTCCCGAAGAAATACACACCCAGCGGCTATGAACGCGCGTCACGCTAACCAGGCCAACGTTTTGAGAAAATGACGTGTGGGGGAAGCTGTTAAACGTGCCGCCTATCATTGTCCCTACGCCATCGACACGCAGCCCGCGAATAATATCGTGCGAAGAGAGTTTACGACCGACTATTTCACCCAGTGCCAGGAACATCCCCATTGACTCGATAAACACGATGATTAACACGGCAGTCATGGTCAGAATGGAAACGGGATCGAAAATCGGCATACCAAACGACATCGGCGTAACAATCGCAAACCATGAAGCATCATGTAGCCCGGATAAATTGACTTCATTCATCATCCACGAAAGTAAAAAGCCAAATACAATCCCCAGTAATACGGCGACGTTGGACATAAATCCTTTCGCATAGCGAGTAATGAGCAAGATAAAAATTAAGACGGCAAAGGAGATACCTAAATAAACGGGATTACCATATTGCGGATTCCCTTTACCTCCGGCGGCCCAGTCAATACCCACCTGAATGATGCTAAGCCCGATAGAAGTAATAACCACACCGGTAACCAGTGGCGGGAATAAAGGCATCAAGCGACCGATAAGTGGCGCTAATAATGTGGTGATAAAACCCGCGGCGATAGTGGCACCAAATATCCCCAGCAGGCCGATATCCGGGTTCATCCCAATGGCTATCATTGGTGTTACAGCAGCAAAGGTCACCGACATAATCACCGGCAGGCGGATCCCCATAAAGCGGCCGATACCGATACATTGCAATAATGTGACGATCCCGCAGCAAAAGAGATCCGAGCTAATGAGCATCGCAATAGCTTCTTTTGAGAGGCCCAGTCGGTCACCAATCATAAGAGGAACAGCGACTGCACCTGCGTACATGACAAGGACGTGTTGCAGACCGAGTATGATCAGCTTTCCTGGTGATAATATGCGGTCAACCTCATCAGTTGGGCGGTCTTGCCCAGAAGATGAGGGAAGTTGGGAATCTATGGCGCTCATCAGTGTTTCTCCTTTCGCCCGCCAGAGTAAAAAGCAACCGTTTACGTTAATGAAACTGTCTAAACACATGCTCGTGGAGTGCCAGTTTTTGCGAGGAAGGGGAGTTAGAGACAGGAATTGCGGAGGCAATCACATAATCGTGGTTAAACCACGAAAATGAGAAGAGAACCTGACAATGGAATTATCTGTAATTTTCTCATATTGATATTTCATTAATCATTCTGGCATGTCGCACTCTCGCATTTAATCGTTTTTATCTGGATAGCGCTCTTTTGATCGGCAATGTTGAAATAATGAAAGCGGCATAGATTGAGGGGCAATAATTTGAACTCAGTCGCAAAATTATAATTAAAACGGTCATGCTACCTAATATATGCCCGTTTATTGCATCGCGAAATTTGAGAAGACATAACTCATTAAATGAAAGGGATGCAAATGAATAAGTTTATTGCTGCTGAAGCTGCGGAATGTATAGGCTGTCATGCTTGTGAAATTGCCTGTGCGGTGGCACACAATCAAGAAAACTGGCCGCTGAGTCACAGTGACTTTCGACCGCGTATCCACGTTGTAGGGAAAGGCCAGGCTGCGAATCCGGTGGCCTGCCATCACTGCAACAATGCCCCTTGCGTTACGGCTTGTCCGGTTAATGCTCTGACTTTCCAGTCCGATAGCGTACAACTGGACGAGCAAAAATGTATTGGTTGTAAAAGATGCGCAATCGCTTGCCCCTTTGGCGTCGTTGAGATGGTCGATACGATTGCGCAGAAATGCGACCTTTGTAACCAGCGCAGTTCCGGCACGCAAGCCTGTATTGAAGTTTGCCCAACACAGGCGTTACGACTGATGGACGATAAAGGGTTGCAGCAGATAAAGGTGGCCCGCCAGCGCAAAACGGCAGCAGGAAAAGCGTCATCAGACGCTCAGCCATCTCGCAGTGCAGCGTTGCTCCCCGTTAACTCGCGTAAAGGCGCAGATAAAATTTCAGCGAGTGAACGGAAAACCCACTTTGGCGAAATATATTGCGGGCTGGATCCACAACAAGCGACTTATGAGAGTGACCGCTGTGTTTATTGTGCCGAAAAAGCTAACTGCAACTGGCATTGCCCGCTGCATAACGCTATTCCGGATTACATCCGTCTGGTACAGGAAGGAAAGATTATTGAAGCGGCAGAACTTTGCCACCAGACCAGTTCCTTACCAGAAATTTGCGGCAGGGTATGTCCACAGGACCGTCTTTGTGAAGGCGCATGTACTTTGAAAGATCACTCGGGCGCAGTCTCTATCGGTAATCTGGAACGCTACATCACCGATACCGCGCTGGCGATGGGCTGGCGTCCCGATGTCAGCAAAGTTGTTCCCCGTAGCGAAAAAGTGGCGGTGATTGGCGCTGGGCCTGCAGGGTTAGGGTGTGCTGATATTCTGGCGCGCGCAGGAGTTCAGGTCGATGTCTTTGATCGCCATCCAGAAATTGGCGGTATGCTGACTTTTGGCATTCCTCCTTTCAAACTCGATAAAACGGTATTAAGCCAGCGGCGAGAGATATTCACCGCAATGGGAATCGACTTTCATCTTAACTGTGAAATTGGCCGCGATATTACCTTTAGCGATTTAACTTCTGAATATGATGCAGTTTTCATCGGCGTGGGGACTTACGGGATGATGCGAGCAGATCTGCCGCATGAAGATGCGCCCGGTGTCATTCAGGCTCTACCGTTCCTGACTGCCCATACCCGCCAGCTCATGGGATTGCCGGAGTCTGAAGAGTATCCGCTGACGGACGTGGAAGGTAAGCGAGTCGTGGTATTGGGCGGTGGCGATACGACAATGGATTGTTTGCGGACTTCCATCCGCCTCAATGCCGCCAGCGTGACCTGCGCGTATCGTCGTGATGAAGTCAGTATGCCGGGCTCGCGCAAAGAGGTGGTTAATGCGCGCGAGGAAGGTGTCGAGTTTCAGTTCAATGTTCAACCGCAATATATCGCTTGTGACGAAGATGGGCGTTTAACTGCGGTGGGCCTGATTCGTACCGCCATGGGTGAGCCGGGGCCGGATGGTCGCCGTCGTCCTCGTCCGGTAGCGGGTTCAGAGTTTGAATTGCCCGCCGATGTTCTGATTATGGCCTTTGGTTTCCAGGCGCATGCCATGCCGTGGTTGCAGGGCAGCGGAATTAAACTCGATAAATGGGGCCTGATTCAAACCGGTGACGTCGGGTATTTACCTACCCAGACGCATCTGAAAAAAGTCTTTGCTGGTGGTGATGCAGTTCATGGCGCGGATCTGGTTGTCACTGCAATGGCCGCAGGAAGGCAGGCGGCGCGCGATATGTTAACTCTGTTTGATACGAAGGCATCGTGATGAAATCGTTAATTATCGTTAATCCGGCTGACTGTATTGGCTGCCGTACTTGTGAAGTAGCCTGTGTGGTCGCTCACCCTTCAGAACAGGAGTTGAATGCCGATGTCTTTTTACCCCGGCTGAAGGTACAGCGACTGGACAGCATCAGTGCGCCGGTGATGTGCCATCAGTGTGAAAACGCCCCTTGTGTTGGCGCTTGCCCCGTGGGGGCGCTGACGATGGGCGAGCAGGTGGTGCAGACCAATTCTGCCCGTTGTATTGGCTGTCAGAGTTGCGTCAGTGCGTGCCCGTTTGGAATGATCACCATTCAGTCGTTGCCGGGGGATACCCGACAACAAATTGTGAAATGCGATCTCTGTGAACAGCGGGAAGAGGGGCCAGCCTGCGTTGAATCTTGCCCAACACAGGCGCTGCAGTTGCTTACTGAAAGAGAACTCAGGCGAGTCCGCCAGCAGCGTATTGTTGCCAGCGGTGAGAATCCTCTCTGAAAGAAATCTCCGCGCTGAAAGGCGCGGAGAATCTATTAGATTGCCCAACCACCCGCGTAAAATGCGACCAGTGCGGCAGTAATGATCACCGTACCAATATTCAGCTTTTGCCATTCGCGTGCAAAGACGCGGCCTACGACCAGTGTCACAAAGCCCAGCATAATACCGGTAACGATATTACAAGTCAGAACGATGAACACGGCACACACCAGGCCAGCCATAGCGTCAATAAAATCATTGAAATCCAGCTTCGAGACGTTACTTAACATCAGCAAACCTACGTACATCAGAGCGGGTGCAGTGGCGTAACCAGGGATCAAAAATGACAGCGGTGATAAAAACAGAATTAACAGGAATAACGCCCCCACTACGGTTGCGGTTAAACCTGTTTTACCCCCGGCGGCGGTTCCTGCCGCTGATTCGATATAAACCGCTGCGGGCGCTGCGCCCACCAGGCCGGAGAATATTGAACTTACTGAGTCACTGGTCAGGGCTTTGCCGCCGTTGATGATCTGGTTGTCTTTATCCAACAAATTCGCCTGACCGGCGACGGCACGGATGGTGCCAGTAGCGTCGAACACTGCGGTCATCACCAATGCCAGTACACTCGGAAGTACAGTTGGCTGGAGTGCACCCATAATATCGAGGCTGAAAATCAGAGACTTACCATCTTCGCCAGTCAGGCTTGGCATCGCCACCAGACCGTGGTATTTCACCGCTGGGTCAAAGATTAAGCCGATGATCGAAATTGCAATAATCACCAACAAGATCCCGCCGGGTACGCGACACTTCTCCAGGCCGAAGATGACCGCCAGCCCCAGCAAGCTCATCATCACCGGGAAGGAGGTAAACGCACCGAGCGCCACTGGCAAGCCTTCAATCGGGTTTTTGATAACCATACCCACACCGTTAGCAGCAATCAGCAGCAGAAACAGCCCGATACCGATACCTGTACCGTGAGCGATACCCATCGGCAAATTACGTAAGATCCAGGTACGCACACCGGTTACGGAAATGGCGGTGAAGATGACGCCCATCAGAAATACCGCGCCCAGTGCGACAGGAACGCTAATTTGTTGCCCGAGTACCAGACTGAATGCGGTAAACGCCGTCAAGGAAATCGCGCAACCAATCGCCATTGGCAAATTAGCCCATAATCCCATCAGCAACGAGCCGAAGCCCGCGACCAGACAGGTGGCAACAAACACAGCTGCGGGAGGAAAACCTGCTTTGCCCAGCATTCCCGGAACGACGATAACGGAATAAACCATGGCCAGAAAGGTCGTTAAGCCAGCCAGTACTTCCTGACGAACGGTACTGCCACGAGCGGTAATTTTAAAATAATTATCCAGCGCGCCCTGTGGCTTTGGTGCGTCCGGTGTTTGTAGGATGTCTCCAGACATAATGATGTCCTCACGAGGATGTTAAAGTTTTATTATTAGTTGCGTTCGTACACCAGACGACCATCAACGTAGGTGCGGTAGATCGAACGGTCATCGCCCAACGTCATCATCACGAACAATTTGTCGACTAAAGAAACAGAGTTGTCATAGCGCAGCTGCTGTAGCGGAGTGGCGGTGGGTTCCATCACCACGAAATCAGCCTCTTTGCCAGGTAAAAAGTTGCCAATCAAATCGTCAAGGCCCAGAGATTTCGCTCCGCCGAGCGTGGCCAGGTAAAACGCTTCATATGCCGAGAGGCGATAGCCTTGTAATTGCAATACTTTGTAGGCTTCGTTCAGCGTTTGCAGCATGTTGAAAGTGGTTCCGGCACCGATATCCGTTCCCATGCCCACTTTAACTTTCTTCTGCCATGCTTTTTTCAAGTTGAATAAGCCGCTGCCGAGGTAAAGGTTGGAGGTCGGACAGAAAGCAATGCTGGATTTGGTTTCGCTGAGACGATCCCACTCTTTTTCTTCGAGATGGACGCAGTGAGCAAAGACACAGTTTTTACCGGTCAGGCCGTACTGATGGTAAACATCCAGATAACCATCATGGTCAGGATAAAGCGATTTCACCCAGGCAATTTCATCTTTGTTTTCACAGAGATGGGTATGTACCCACGTATCCGGATATTCTTCTTTCAGGCGTTGCGCCATCGCCATCTGTTCAGGAGATGAGGTCGGGGCGAAGCGTGGCGTAATCGCATATAGCAGACGACCATTTTTGTGCCAGCGTTCGATCAGTTCTTTGCTTTGGTGATAGCTGCTTTCGGCAGTGTCGAGCAGATAATCCGGTGCGTTGCGGTCCATCATCACCTTACCGGCAATCATACGCATATTGATATGACTGGCGGCTTCAAACAGCGCATCAACAGATTGCGGATGAACAGTGCCAAACACCAGCGCCGTGGTGGTTCCGTTACGTAAAAGCTGCTTGATGAAGAACGCCGACATTTCGCGGGCGTACTCTAAATCCTCATAACGACGTTCAGTAGGGAAGGTGTGTTTATTCAACCACTCCAGCAATTGCTCACCATAGGCCCCCACCATTTCACTTTGCGGATAATGGATATGTGTATCGACAAAGCCCGGTACTATCAGTTTGCCGCGATAGTCGCGCACGCGAATGGTGTCAGGAATTTGATGCTTTCCGTTTTCCCATTCGCCAAACCATTCCACTTTTCCCTGTTTAATGAGTAATAAACCATCCTCAATAAACCGCAGCGCAGAGGCAATCTCTTCCGGGTTATCGATCGTACGGGTGACATCAATAAAACTGCCTCGTACCGCTTTTAACGTGTGTTCTCCTGACATCATTGACTCCTTTACTGTTAATCCATCTCTTCCGCTGAGGTAATACCAGGCAGAACGTTTTCCTGTCGGTAGCCACCAGGGAGGATAATATTTAATAAAATCGCAGTTAACCCGCCAGCACAAATAGGGTTTTCAACTAATACATAAATAGAGGCTGGCAATATTTTAAAAATTTCGGGATCGTAGGAGACGCCAAGCCCTAAACCTAAAGAAGTGGCGACAATAAGTGTTTCACGGCGCTTTAAACCGTTGGTGATGATGATGCGAATCCCTGCGATGGCAATCATGGAAAACATCAACGTCATTGCGCCTCCCAGAACTGCCGAGGGAATGGTCGTGAAGAAGCCGCCAATCATCGGAAATAAGCCGAGGATAACCAGCATTACCGCGATGGTTCGCCCGACATAACGTGAAGCGACGCCAGTCATCTGAATAACCCCATTATTTTGCGCAAACGTGGTTAATGGTAATGAACCGACAGCGGAGGCGATAACAGAAACCAGACCATCTGCCAGCACGCCGCCTTTCAGCCGGGACTGATACTCTTCCCCCTGAATGGGGCGGCGGGAAACCATTGCCGTGGCGGTGATATCGCCGACTGCTTCCAGCACGCTAAGCAGATAAATCGTGCCAACCACCAGGAACTGATGGAAGCTAAAACTAAAGCCGTATTTGAACGGATGCGGGATGGTGATTAACGGCAAATTGCGCATACTGCTGAAATCCACCATGCCCAGGCATAACGATGCGATATAGCCGACACATAGCCCAATGGCGATCCCTCCCATGCGTAGCAACGGACTGCGACAGCAGTTAAAGCCGATCACCACAATTAAAACCAATAAACCAACGCCGAGATGTTCGTAATTGCCGAACGTACCGCTGCTTTTGGCTGCAAATCCTCCACCAAAATCGATAATGCCGACTTTAATCAGGCTTAAGCCGATCATCAGTACCACAATACCGCTGACGGTAGGCGTAATAACCCGACGTAAATAGGGCAAGATAAATGAAGATCCGACAACCAGAAATGCGCCAACGAAGGAGACGCCGAGAAGCGACGACATGATTAACTCTTCGTGAAAACCGTCGCTTTTCATGCTGCTGCCCAGCGCAATCATGACCGTAACAAATGAAAAATTGACTGACTGAATTGAGAGTAGGCCAGAACCGACGATGCCGTAGCGGTTTACTTGTAACCAGGTACCAATACCAGAGGCGATCATCGCCATAGAAACAAGATAGGCAGTTGTTTCAGCGGAAAGCTGTAAGGCCGCACCCACGATTAACGCGGGGGTTACCATCGGAACGAAAATTGCCAACAGATGGGTAATGGCACCAACGAGAGCCTGATGAAAGGGAGGGCGATCCTCCAGTTCAAATATAAGGTCAGAACCTGCATGGTTTATATCAGACATCCCTTCACTCCTTTTAAAGTAAATTTGATCATCTGAATTAGTAAAATAAATTCCCACGAATTTGGGGCGCAGGACGCCTTGAGAACGGCTTATCTCATTTTCGCAGTCACTATTTAGTCATCGTTCAAACAGAGAAACAGGCCGCCGAAGCGGCCATTTATTATTTATATTTTTTCCAGCGCAGTGAGTATTTTCTCCGGTGTGAAATGCCATTCGCGTAACCAGATGCCGCATGCATCGTGAATTGCGGTAGCAATCGCCGGAGCTGCGCCATTTACACCGATTTCCGAGATCGATTTCGCCCCGAACGGGCCGACTTTATCGTCGCTCGGCACCAGCACAGCGCGGAAATCACGCGGAATGTCACCAATTTTCGGTGCGCCGTAACTGCGTAAATCACGCGTTAACGGGTGACCTTCGGCGTCATAAATGATCTCTTCGCTCATACTGTGGCCGATAGCACGCAGGGTGGCACCGTAGATTTGTCCCAACGCTAACTCTGGATTGACCGGTGTACCGCAGTCCAGCAAGGCGTAGAATTTATCCAGGCGGATTTCACCCGTACGCGTGTTGACGGCAACTTCAGCGAAGTTTGCGCCATACGGGAAGGCGAAATCAGGCGTGATATAACTGCCAGTTCCCACCAGTGAACCAAAGCCGGTGCCGGTTTCGCCTTTATGGGCAATATCCCCGAAACTAACTTCGCCTTTCTTGCCGCGCACGACGCCCGGCGTTGCCAGTTGAACATCTGCCACTGGCTCACCCAACATTTGCGCGCCGTGGAACAGAATTTTCTCCCGTAGATTTTCCGCTGCCAAACGCGCCGCGTTACCCGAGAAGCAAGTACCGGACGAGGCATATGCGCCTTTATCAAACAACGCATGATCGGTATCACCGGAGATAACATGCACGTCCTGCGGTGGGCAGTGCAGCACTTCTGCTGCCAGTTTCGTCACTACAGTATCCAGACCAGTACCAATATCCGCACCGCCAGAATGAACGATAAAGGTGCCGTCCGATTCCAGTTTGATCATGCAGTTAGCCTGATCGATATCCGGGATACCCGATTTCTGCATGATAATGGCGACGCCGCGACCGATGTGCCAGTCACCATTTTGCGGTTTCGGTGACGACCATTGGATCATCTCGCGACCCTGACGCAGGATCTCTTCCAGTGCACAGCTGGCGGCGGAAGGAACGGAGGTCGGCGCTTTACCTTCACCGATTGCACCGAGAATTTTCAGCTCTTGCCCTTCGTGTACCCGGTTACGTTCGATAATTTCCAGTTGGTCGATCTGTAACTGTTCAGCCAGTTCCGCTAATGCCATGGTGATAGCGAAGTTACCTTTCGGTGCGCCATAACCCTGATAAGCACCATTTGGGCAAATGTTGCTGTAGTAGGTGGTGACCTGGAAATCGACGTTATCGCACGGATATAACGGCAGCGACAGCGCCGGTCCGTTACACGGTACGGTGAGTGAGTGGTTGCCGTAAGGGCCAGTGTTGGCGCGGAAATCCATCTTCACTGCCGTCAGGCGACCATCTTTTTTCGCTCCCAGTTTGACGGTGACTTTCGCGACGTGACGAGAGGTGTTAGCAATAAACTCTTCTTCACGGGTGTAGCGGAACAGTACCGGACGCCCGGTCACGCAGGTTGCCCAGGCGCACACTTCTTCCAGCAGGATGTCCTGTTTGGAACCAAAACCGCCGCCAACTCGCTCTTTAATGACATGAACTTTATGCTGTTTCATGCCCACGAGGCGCGCGACCTGGCGGCGTAAGTGCCATGGTACCTGGGTGGAGGCGTGGATAACCAGACGATCGCCGTCCATACGAGTAAAGCAGATATGTGTTTCAGTCGGGCACTGCTGCGCTTGCGTTGAGTTATAGGTTCGCTCAATGATCACATCGGCATCGGCAAAGCCTTTGTCCATATCGCCAATATGACCATGAATACTGGCGGCGATATTTTTGCGAGGGCGAGAACCGATCGGGAAGTTGATGATCATATGCTCGCCGCGCTGGGCTGCATGGCTGTTATCGTCTTCCAGAGTATCTGGCGCACCAGCAACATACACCACCGGTTCATCGTGCACGACAGGCGCATCTTCCGCCATTGCTTCGTCGATCGACATTACCGGCTTAAGCACTTCATATTCAACGTCGATGAGCTTCAGTGCTTCGAGCGCAATTTCTTCACTTTCTGCGACGACCGCAGCAACACGATCGCCGACGTGACGCATTTTCTTGCCGAACATACGGCGGTCAAGCGGTGACGGTTCCGGTGCGCTCTGACCACCCGGGGTATAGTAGATATCCGGGCAATTCAGGTGAGTAATAACGTGAACGACGCCCGGTAAGGCTTCAGCTTTGCTGACATCCAGATGAGTAATCAGTGCGTGAGCGTGTGGGCTACGTAACATTTTAATGACGCAGGCGTCAGCCGTTACGCGGTCTTCAACATAGCAGGGTTTCGCCTGCACCATTTTCGCGGCATCAGTTTTAGGATAATGCTTACCAATGACTTCTAGGTCGTCACGGAAAGTCGGAGCGATATCAATGGTGGCCTGCGGATTATTTTTACGTGCAACCGCCAGTTCAATGACCTGATAGTATTGCTGCCAGCCAGCATCGCGGCTGAACAAACCAGAAAGCGCGTCGTCGATCTCTTCGCGGGTAGGTGCGGCGATGCGATCGAGAAGATCGGTGATAATCAGAGCTGCAGCTGGATCGTTATAACCAGACTGCACCACGCCAACATCAACCATTGCCTGTTGAACCAGACTTAACTCGTTCCATTTGCCCAGAGATTCTGCGGTACGAATATCTGCCTTCTCTAACTGTGCGGCAATAAGCAAGGACGCGTTAACGATATTACCGTTAAAGATTATTGCGTCAGAACCGGCAAACCCGAAACCATCATCACTGTTGCGTACAGAGTGCATTCCCATGTTAAACAACAGCTTTTGCACGTTTTCGCCTGGATTAACGGTTAGCTCCTGAGGCGCGCCATTTAAAGTAAAGTGGATGATCATACGGCTTCCTCCCCAGCCTGTTGGCAGTCGGCATACAGGTCGGCTACCAGAACTCCCGTGATATAGCGTTTATAGGCCACGCTGCCCCGCAAATCTTCCTGCGGGAAAATGGCGTTGGCGACAGCCTGTTCAAGTGCATTGCCTTCCAGATTTTGTTTTTCGACATCATGCAGACGCAGTGCTTTACTGGCGACGCCATCCAGCGCAATTCGCATACCGTCGTGGTCTGTCATTGCAACGGCTGCCGTCACGACGGTTAAACCTGCCTGAGAACGGCTAATTTTGCGGGTCGCACAGGTGCGATACGGATCTTTAATGATAATTTCGGTTAGCAGGCGATCGCATGGGCAGGCCAGGTAGTCCTCGATTGACAGCGTTTCGCCGTTGCCAAAAACCAGTTCAGCATCCAGTGCCAACAGGACGGGAAGCAGCACCGACTCTTCCTGGCGGGCGGCGATTTCACCACCAATGGTCGACTGATTACGAACATGGCGTGAGTAAACAAAACCGAGGGCTTCACGCAGCGCTGCAGGAATAAATCGCGCATCACGCAGTGGCTGCAAGCGAGACATTGCGCCAATCCGCAGTGCACCGTTATCCCAGTCAACCCAGTCCAGTTCCAGATCCTGTAAGGAAATGGCAATCTTTTTATCGGTACGGGTTGGTGTAGCATTGAGTTTGCTGCCCCCGGCGAACCAGACGGCTTCATCCTGGTAGCGGCGCTTCAGTTCCAGCGCCTGTTCGACAGAGTCGGGCCTGAAAAATTGTTCAATCATCTTCTTTCCTTATTTAACCCTCTTCCCTGCGGGAAGAGGGCATCTGTCATTTATGCCAGCGCATCCATCCGACGCCACATACTGGCAGCGGCTTTTCTGGCTTGTGCATAAATGGAATCGCAATCGAAGTTAAACTGACGGTCTTCATAGACCATCACACCATTGACCATCACGCTGTGAACGCTGCCTGAGCCCATACCGAAAGCGATATGCCCGGCGATATTGTCTGCCAGCAGCGGCGTCGGCGAGTTGTAATCGCAAATGGTTAAATCAGCTTTGTAACCGGCTTCCAGAAGCCCAAATTTCGCGCCAAAGTTGCGGCTCATCAGTTCGTTACCGTTAGTCAGGGCTTTGGCAAAACTGTCAGGCCACAGCGGACCACCCGCATCGCGATGTTTAAAGAAGGCAAATTTCATCTCTTCAAACATGTCCGAACCAATGCCGTCCGTTCCCAACGCCAGATTGCGGATGTCGCTAAGGTGATGGTTGTAGCCGACATGGTTGTTCATGTTTGAACGGGCGTTATGCACCAGGAACGCATCGCGCTGATTGAGTAGGGTGATGTCATCTTTCGACAAGTACAGCCCATGAGCGACCAGCGTTTTGCTGTCGATGAGATCGAATTGCGCCAGTCGTGCCAGCAGGTCTTTGCCGTACCAGTGGTGACTGTAGGAAACGTCGTAAAGGTCTTCCGCAGCGTGAATATGCAAACCACGGCCTGTGGCTTTCACGGCTTCACGCAGCATCTCCAGACCGGCATCCGGCACGGTAAACGGCGCGTGAGCACCGATATGTGCTTCCACCAGATACGGCTCGCTTGTCGCTTTCTTCGCCTCATCAATCAAACGGGCGAAACGGATGTTTTCTTCTACACCTTCCTGCAACTCTTTGATGCCGTTGTTACGGTCAGTAGTTTCAAAACAGGTCATCGCGCGCAGGCCAACTTTTAAAAATGCGTCGCGCAATGTGGAGAGCGACCCGCCGATATACGCCGGAGAGGCATGGTGATCGATAACCGATGTACATCCGCTCTTAATCGCTTCCAGGGAACAAATCAGTCCGCTGTAATAGAGCGACTCTTCATCAAGGGCGCGATCGAGCCGCCACCAGAGATTTTTCAGCGTTGAGATGAAATCCGGGCAAGGGGCGATGTTTGCCATAATTCCGCGGGAAAGCCCCGAGTAAAAATGGTTGTGCGAGCAGACAATCCCTGGCATCACAATCCGGCCATGCATCTCTTTGAAGCTGGCGTCGGGGTAGCGTTGCGTCAGGGCATCGCCGATAGCGACAATCACATCGTTTTCGATGGCGATATCAACGCCTTCCTGCACTTTTGCCGGGTGTAGCTGTACCGCAGTGACATTCTTCAGAATCAACATGATTACACCTCCACGCGGCCCAGCAGATAATGATGATGCTGGTGGACATGGCTGATGATGCGGCACATATCGTTCAGCTCCGGTGGTACGTTGTTAAACTGACCTTTGCTGTCGATGTTTAACACCCAGCTTTGGTTATTCAGACGTACTCGTACCCGGCAATCTTCCACAAGGAAGCCTGGGTTGCTGCTGTTATCAAAGTCTTGCGCCAGGCTGAAGACGGTGATTTTGTCTTTGTACGGTTTACCGTTCCACGGACAGAACTGAGCGCAGTTGCCGCATTCGTTACAGTAAGCGTCGAGGTGCAGCGTCTGGAAACGGTTCTGGAAGCCTGGGACCGCAATGGAGACGTTGGCGCGGTTCGGGCAGACATCCACACACTTGCTGCAAACGTAGTTACATTCGAGGCAGCGAGCGGCTTCCTGGGCGACAAACGCGTCACGATCGTCACTGTTCACCAGCGTGATAGAGATATCGCCTTTACGTTGATAGATTTCCGCTGGATTGACGTTGTTCCAGTATTTATCGTTCTGGTGGGAACGGATATTTTCCCGACTAAGGATGGCATCGGTCGCCCGACGCGCGGTTCCGACAGCAGCGACAATGGAGGATGGTCCGCGCTGTACGTCGCCGATCATAAAGACGTCAGTCAGACGAGTTTCGCCATTATGGTCGACGTCTGGCCAGCCGTTTTTGTCCAGCGGCACGCCCATCGCATTCAGGGCTTCAGTATCCTGCTGTTCACCAATGGCGGTGATCAGGCTGTCTACAAGCAGTGTTACTGTTTCATTGGTTTCAACCGGACGACGACGACCTTTCTCATCCGGTTCGCCAAGCGACATAACGCGCAAGGTTAAGGTGCCATCAGCATCGAAACGTTCCGGATTATTCAGGAAACGGAACTCTACGCCGTCGTGCAACGCTTCTTCATACTCTTCGCGCCATGCGGGCATCTCTTGTAGTGAACGACGGTAAACGATCGTTGCTTTTTCTACGCCTGGAACGCGTAACGCCGCACGAGCGCAGTCCATTGCGGTGTTACCCGCCCCGACAACGACCACATGTTTGCCCAGCTTGAGCGCTGTACCCTTGTTGTATTCACGCAGGAAGGGGAGTGATTTCCAGACATTTTGGTTGTCGCCCGCCAGTTTCACACCGCTATTTTTATCAGTGCCGGTGGCAATCAGAACATAGTGGAAGCCCTGATTTTTTAACTGCTCAATGGTTAAATCGGGTGAGCAGCCATACTCAAATTTCACGCCGTGAGCGGCAACAAAATCGATATCGTGCTGAATTAACTCTGCAGGAATACGGAACTGAGGAATGATATTTTTCACCACGCCGCCCGCATTGGCTTCGCGTTCAAACAGCGTAACCGGATGGCCCGCTCTGGCAAGGAAGTAACCTGCTGCCAGACCCGCCGGACCTGCACCAATCACGGCAACCGGATGGCGTGAACCAGAACCGGCTGGTTTGTGCCAGCGTTGCTTATATTCATCCCAACCTTTTTCCAGCGCGACTTTTTTCAGTTCGCGGATATTCAGCGCACTGTCGTAATCCAGGCGGGTACAGTTGTATTGGCACTGGTGATCGCAAATATGACCGGTAATGGCGGGCAGAGCGTTGCGTTGGTAGATGAGTTCCAGCGCGTCGGCATAGCGGTGTTCGCCAAGCAGACGGATGTATTCCGGAATATCTTGCTTGATAGCGCAGGCAGTAACACAGGGGGCAACGTAGCAGTCGGTCAGCGGCAGGTCTTCTGCCACTTCAATACGCTCTTCTGGCTTCCAGTGTTTCTGGGTGTATTCCATGGTTAACGCATCTGCTGCCAGTCTGTTCAGTCGTTCGACGTCAACATGGTCAAGTCCCCAGGCGTCGGAGCCTTCCAGCTCGCGCATGCAGGCACTTAAGCGCAGATAGCCGCCAGGTTTCAGCAGGTCGGTTGCCATAGTAATAGGGCGAATACCTGTATCAAAAATATCGCGGATAGTCAGCTGACTGGCACCACCGGAATAAGAAATGGGCAGTTTGCCGTCAAAGGCGCGAGAGAGAACTGCTGCAACATTGATGGAGAGCGGGAACAGCGCACGGCCTGACATATACATCTCTTCACCAGGCAGTGCGCCTTTATTGTTGATGGTGCCGAGAGTGTTAGTCAGTTTTACGCCAAAGCCGAGTGATTTTTCTTTTGCCAGTGCCATCAGGCGTTCCAGCATTTCCAGTGCTTGCGTCAGCTTGAGGTCGTGATCAAATGACTCTTCTTTTAAGCCTATGTAACCGAAACCGCAGACATCGAGGATCTCACGAACACGCGCGTACCCCAGTAAGGTCGGGTTAAGTTTCACAAAGGTGTTGAGCCCTTTTTCTTCCAGCATGTAGCGGCAAATGGCTTCGATTTCATGCGGAGGACAGCCGTGCATGGTGGAGAGGGTGACGCCATGCACCATACTGGTGGGGATGCGAGCGGGTAAGGCTTGCAAGCTTTCGCGTTTTTCCTGCAATCCGTGGCGAGCTAAAAATGCGTCATCCTGGAGTAATTTATTCAGCGTATCGCGATATTGAGCGAATTTCGGATGGTCAGATGCGTCCATCATATTGTCGATGAACTGTTGCATCGGCGGTTGCTTAATACCTTCGAGGTTGTAACCGACGCTCATATTAAAGATGAACGATTTACCGGAATCAGAAGGCTGGAACATCGCTTCGAGAAGGTGCAGGGCAAACCAGGCTTTGAGGTATTCATCCCAGGCTTTAAGCAGGGTAAACTCGGTAGACCATTCGGTGTTAAAGCACTCGTCTTCGGCATCGATACAGGGCTTTTCCAGCTCCAGGCGGTCAAGAATTTGGACGGTTTTTAGTTCGATGAAGCGTCCGCCAGTCAGCCAGGAAGTGACAATATTTTGCGCGAGCTGCGTGTGCGGGCCAGCGGCAGGGCCGACGGGAGTGGCACAGGTTTCACCGAAGACGCTAACAGTTTTACCTTTTACAGGTGAGTAAAACTGTTGCTCGGGAATACCAAAGATTGAGCGTTGTTGTTGGTATTCATCAAATATGCGCGTCAAAAGTTCCTCAAACGGAATGGGACGCATAATATCCCCCATAACCCTCTCCTTAGCTTATACAGATATCATTGAGTGACCGGTGTTGAGAAATCCGGTGGTTTAGGGGGATAGAGCAACAATCGCACCACTCTTGCCAGGTTTGGCGGGAAATATAAAAAAATGTGAGGCGGCTCGAAACTTAAGGGCTTTTTGTGAATGAACTCACAGGTGCTAAATGAGAATTAAAATCACTCCTGAAAATTATTATTGCCAGCCCATTTATCAATTTTTCTCTTTTCTCAAAATCAGTGATTCCTTATCATTATGATAATGAGTGCCGGAAGGATTAAATATTTGAACGCAATCGTTTAACTACGTTTTCTAAATTTCAGTATACCTTTCCTTCGCTGTAATAAAGTCGTCCGGAGTATCAATATCTAAAATTATTTCTGCATTTTCTATTTCGACGGAATAATGATCTCCCATAAGGAGTGCCTGACGCATATTGGTGACATTGGGTCGTTGGATTGCCTGCATCAGGCATGGTTTTGACACTAAAATCGGATGGCCGGGGATGCCATTATGGAGTGGCAGTATTGCGCCATCATTTCGTAACGACCAGATTTTTCTAAAAATATCGATGGTGAGGGTTGGCATGTCACCGTGGGTGAGAAAACAATGTTCTGTTTGCACTGCGGGTACTGCGGCCTTGACGGATGTTAGTAAACCCTGCGCATAATCTGGGTTGTGAATAATAGTGATATTGCTCTGGTTCGCATAACGTTCGTGCAGTTCATTACCACGATAGCCGGTGACTAAAATAATTCGGCTACAAAACTGCAACGCATTTTTGATACTTGTATCAAGAATTGTTCCCTGTTCCCAGGGTAACATCATTTTCCATTGCCCCATTCTTGATGATAATCCGGCAGCGGTAATTATACAGTCGATGGCTGACATAGTGGTTCCATTATTTATAGGGGCTAATAACGCCTGATAATTGCGTTACTTCCTGATGGATTAAGTTGGGGATAATTTATCCCAGAGAGGTCATAAAGACTCGTGAAAAGTATAGTTGACCCATCGGCATTAGTCATTGATTTAGGTGCGCAGAAACGTCCCACTGTGATTTCTGTTGTTGGTGCTGGGGGGAAAACCAGCTTGCTTTTTTGGCTGGCAGAACTGCTCCAGGCTAGCGGCAGGCGTGTGTTAATCACGACGACGACACATATGTTTATGCCAACGTCTCACTGGCCCGTGGTTTTCTGTCGTGATCCCGCCATGCTTCCTCATGCGTCTCTTACATCCCCCATTTCATTTTGTTTTCACAGCTGGAAAGCGAACCAGGGAAAAGTGCAGGGATTTACGCCAGAAGCGATTGATGCACTGGTGCAACGACCAGAGTGTGACGTAATTCTCATTGAAGCAGATGGCTCGCGTGGAATGCCGTTAAAAGCGCCTGATGAGCACGAACCTTGCATACCCAAAAGCAGTTGCTGCGTGATTGCTGTGATGGGAGGACATACTTTGGGCGCGAAAGTGAGCACAGAAAATGTCCATCGCTGGTCGCAGTTTGCTGATATTACCGGGTTAACACCTGATGCAACCTTGCAACTGAGCGATCTCGTTGCGCTGGTTCGCCACCCTCAGGGGGCGTTTAAAAACGTACCGCAAGGTTGTCGGCGAGTCTGGTTCATTAACCGTTTTTCTCAATGTGAGAATGCGATTGCACAAAGCGAGCTCCTTCAACCGCTGCAACAACACGACGTAGAGGCAATCTGGCTGGGCGATATACAAGAACATCCTGCAATCGCGCGCAGATTTGTGAATTAGCGGCCCGGGTATTCCGGGTTACTGAAAGGATATCCATTGAGGTTGGTATGAATATTTTCACAGAGGCTGCAAAACTCGAAGAGCAAAATTGTCCGTTTGCTATGGCGCAAATTGTTGATAGCCGAGGCTCGACTCCCCGCCATTCTGCACAAATGTTAGTGCGCGCCGATGGTTCTATCGTCGGTACAATTGGTGGCGGAATGGTTGAGCGGAAGGTGATTGAAGAGTCGCTTCAGGCATTGCAGGAACGTAAGCCGCGATTATTCCATGGACGTATGGCTCGTAACGGTGCGGATGCTGTCGGGTCAGATTGTGGAGGTGCAATGTCAGTATTTATCAGCGTCCATGGTATGCGTCCACGTCTGGTGTTGATTGGCGCGGGGCATGTCAACCGGGCGATAGCCCAGAGTGCGGCGCTATTAGGATTTGATATTGCCGTTGCTGATATTTATCGCGAAAGCCTCAATCCTGAACTATTCCCACCATCAACCACGCTTCTCCATGCTGAGTCGTTTGGTGCGGCAGTGGAAGCACTGGATATTCGCCCTGATAATTTTGTCCTGATTGCCACGAATAATCAGGATCGTGAAGCCCTCGACAAACTCATTGAACAGCCCATTGCATGGTTGGGGTTGCTGGCAAGTCGTCGCAAGGTTCAGCTTTTCCTGCGTCAATTGCGTGAGAAAGGCGTGGCTGAAGAACATATTGCCCGTTTACATGCGCCCGTTGGTTACAACATAGGTGCGGAAACGCCGCAGGAGATCGCCATCAGCGTGCTGGCAGAAATATTACAGGTGAAAAATAACGCGCCGGGTGGGCTGATGATGAAACCTTCTCATCCTTCCGGACACCAGCTGGTGGTGATTCGCGGTGCGGGAGATATCGCCAGTGGTGTGGCGCTACGTCTGTATCATGCGGGTTTTAAAGTGATCATGCTGGAAGTGGAAAAACCGACAGTGATTCGTTGTACCGTGGCGTTTGCCCAGGCCGTGTTCGATGGCGAAATGACGGTCGAAGGCGTCACTGCTCGCCTGGCAACCAGCTCTGCGGAAGCGATGAAACTTACCGAACGCGGATTCATTCCTGTGATGGTAGATCCCGCCTGTTCATTGCTTGATGAACTGAAACCGCTTTGCGTGGTGGACGCTATTCTGGCGAAACAGAATTTGGGAACGCGGGCAGATATGGCACCAGTAACAATCGCGCTTGGGCCGGGCTTTACTGCTGGGAAGGATTGTCATGCGGTAATTGAAACAAATCGCGGGCACTGGCTCGGTCAGGTGATTTACTCTGGTTGTGCGCAGGAGAATACCGGTGTTCCTGGCAATATTATGGGGCATACCACCCGACGGGTGATCCGTGCTCCTGCTGCAGGCATTATGCGATCCAACGTGAAATTAGGCGATCTGGTGAAAGAGGGCGATGTGATTGCCTGGATTGGTGAGCATGAAATTAAAGCACCGTTGACGGGGATGGTGCGTGGCTTGTTGAACGACGGCCTGGCAGTGGTTGGTGGTTTTAAAATTGGTGATATCGATCCTCGTGGTGAAACCGCTGATTTCACCAGCGTTTCTGATAAAGCCCGGGCGATTGGCGGCGGCGTACTTGAGGCGTTAATGATGTTGATGCATCAGGGCGTGAAAGCGACAAAAGAAGTGCTGGAAGTGGCTTAAATGAAAATGGCCGGATGGTATTACCCACCCGGCCTGAGACTGATGACAAACGCCAAATTGCCTGATGCGCTACGCTTATCAGGCCTACAAGTGCATTGCAATCTATTGAATTTGCGATGTTTTGTAGGACGGATAAGGCGCTCGCGCCGCATCCGGCATCAACAAAGCGCACTTACTTGACAATCTTTGGCCGGATGGTATTACCCACCCGGCCTTTAAATTACTGACAAATCACCGTTCCTGTTTTGCCTTCAATCCCTTCTTTCGCTTTGCTCAATACGGTAATCAGTGCTTCACGACCTGCGCGAGAGCGAGCAAACGAGGCGGCAGCTTCCACTTTAGGCAGCATAGAACCTTTCGCAAAATGACCTTCTTCGATAAAGCGTTCAGCATCACTTAATGACAGGCGATCGAGCCACTGTTCATTCTCTTTACCGAAGTTAATGGCCACTTTTTCTACCGCAGTCAGAATGATCAGCATATCGGCATCAATCATTTCTGCTAAACGGGCGCTGGCCCAGTCTTTATCGATAACCGCGCTGGCACCACGCAGATGGTTACCTTCACGAATAACAGGGATACCACCACCGCCAACGGTGATCACCACCTGACCTGCATCTACCAGAGCTTTAACCGTTTCTTTTTCAATGATATCAACCGGTTTTGGCGAGGCAACAACACGGCGATAGCCGCGACCAGCATCTTCTTTCAGAGTGTAACCCTGTTTTGTCAGTTGCTCTGCTTCTTGCTCGGTAAAGAACGAACCGATCGGCTTGGTCGGGTTGAGGAATGCCGGATCGTTAGCGTCGACTTCGACCTGAGTAACCAGCGTTGCTACAGGTTTATTAATGCCCCGAGAAAGCAGTTCTTCTCTTAAAGCGTTTTGTAGATCGTAACCAATATAACCCTGGCTTAATGCAACACAGACAGACATCGGCAGCATTGGCGAGTGCGCTTCAGTTTTTGCGGCAGCTTCAAAGGCCTGGTTAATCATGCCCACCTGCGGCCCGTTACCATGAGTGACGATAACTTCATGTCCCTGGGCAATTAAATCAACAATTGCCTGAGAAGTAATTTTTACCGCTTTCATTTGCCCGGCCAGGTCATCGCCCAGCGCATTCCCGCCCAGGGCGAGAACAATTTTCTTACTCATTTTTCCTCACTCATCATTCTTGATTGTGTATAGATCCCTGGCAGTGGTTAGAGCACGGGAGGGACAAACGGTTTGCGTCGCAGGAAACGACCTCGCCCGGCTTTGCCTGTAAAGGTGCCGTCACAGAAAATCGTTTCACCACGGGATAAGGTTCTGACAATCGCGCCCTGACAGGTAAAACCCTCCCATGGCGAGTAGTCGGCGTTGTCGTGGAGATGGCGATGCTGAATTTGTTGGCTCTGACGTGGGTCGATAATCACCACGTCGCCGTCGGAACCGGGCGCTAATAATCCTTTTTGCGGCCACAGGCCAAACAACCTGGCGGGCATTGCGCTGGTTAATTCAACAAAGCGTTCCGGTGTTATACGTCCCGTCATCACGCCACTGGAAAACAGTAACTGCATGCGGTTTTCCACACCGGGTAAGCCATTTGGGCAGCGACTGAAATCGCCTTTAGAAATTTGCAGGCGTTGAGCCATCGAGAAGGTGCAGTGATCGGTTGCCACCACGTCAATCGCACCATCGCTGATGCCACACCACAGTTTGTCCTGCTCGCGTACGTTACGCAGCGGTGGGCTAAGAATGAACTTCATGCCATCTTCTGTATCGTAACTGCGTTCGTCCAACAGGAGATATTGTGGGCAGGTTTCAACCCAGACTGGCTGGTGATTCGCACGGGCAAGACGCAGATAATCCAGACCTAAGCCGTTAGACAGGTGCACGATATAGAGCGGGGCGTTACCGGCAATTTGTGCCAGGTTAATCATGCGGGCGATGGCTTCCGCTTCGCATTCCAGAGGGCGACTCAAGGCATGATAGCGCGGCGCGGTTAACCCTGCGGCGATAAATTCCGCCCGCTTGCTGGCGATAGCCGCATCATTTTCCGGGTGCACGGTGGTCAGCGCGCCGGATTCATGCAAGCGGCGTAATGCCTGCAAAACCTCGTCATCGTTGAGTTTGTATTGATAGGTTAAATAGAGTTTAAAACTGCTCAGTCCTTCCTCGACTATCATCGGGATTTCGTCGAGGATTGCGTGATTAATGTGCTGGATCACACCGTGAAAGCTGTAATCGATGACCGCTTTATGGGCGGCATAACCACGATAAACCTCCAGTTGATGGCGTAACCGACAGCCGTTTGGGCCAAATCCCATATGGTCAATAATGGTTGTTGTACCGCCACACGCAGCTGCGCGGGTACCGGTAAAAAAATCATCACAACTGCGCGCGATGCCGACATCAATATTGAAATGCGTATGGACATCCACGCCGCCAGGGAAAACGTAACAGCCAGTGGCATCAATTTCTTCATACGGGAGCTGCGGCGAAATATTGTTGCCCAACTGGCGAACAATCCCGCTTTCAATCAGCAAATCCTGTTTGGCTTGTCCATCTGCGTTAACGACAGTGCCGTTTTTGATCAATACGCGCATAGCAAACTCCAAAAACCCTCCGGCGAACCGGAGGGGAATAAGTGAAGAGTAATTACTCTGTTGCCAGCCAGCTTAACGGGATTGCAGCGTACATCGCGGCACAGGTCACCAGGTGAGATTTCCAGGTTTTTTCGTTAGGTGCATGCGCTTCAGGTTCTTTACCCGGGCCAAAGCCGATCACCGGAATGCCGTGACGGCCCATGATAGATACGCCGTTAGTTGAGAAGGTCCACTTATCAACAACCGGCGCTTTGCCAAACAGCCCTTCGTAGGCATTCACCAGTGCTTTAACGGTGAAGTGATCTTCTTCCACTTTCCAGGTCGGGAAGTAGCATTCGGTTGGGTAAACCAGGCCAGTCCAGGACGGACGGTCGTAGTTGTACATAGAAACAACCGCGTTAGCTTTCTGTACTGCAGGCAGGGCGCGGATTTCGTCCAGCGCGCCTTCCCAGGTTTCGCCCCAGGTCAGACGACGGTCGATTGAAACTGCGCAGCTGTCTGCTACAGCGCAACGGCTTGGGGATGTGAAGAAGATTTCAGAAACGGTGAGGGTGCCTTTGCCGAGGAATTCGTCATAACCCAGACGTTGGGAGAGTTCTTGTAATTCGCCAAGAATCGGACCCATTTTGAAAATGGCGTTATCACCGCGTTCTGGTGCAGAACCGTGGCAGCTAACACCCTGAACATCAATACGAATTTCCATACGACCGCGCTGACCACGGTATACCTGGCAGTCGGTTGGTTCGGTACTGACCACAAATTCCGGGCGAATGCCGGATTGTTCAATAATGTACTGCCAGCACAGACCGTCGCAGTCTTCTTCCTGCACCGTACCGGTAACCAGCAGGGTATATTCATCTTCCAGACCGAGGTCTTTAATGATTTTACCGGCATAAACCATAGAGGCCATGCCACCTTCCTGGTCGGAAGTACCGCGACCACCAATCAGTTCATCAGTTTCCATGCCTTCGTACGGATCGAAGTCCCAGTTTTTGATGTTGCCAATGCCGACGGTATCGATATGAGCGTCCATTGCCACCAGACGCGGGCCGTGGCCGATATAACCGAGAACGTTGCCCATCGGGTCGATTTCAACTTTATCGAAGCCGACTTTTTCCATCTCTTCTTTAATACGATGTACTACGCGTTTCTCGTCGCAGCTTTCACTGGGAATAGCAACCATGTCGCGCAGGAAGCGAGTCATATCCGCCTGGTAATCTTTTGCTTTTTCAAGAATCAGTTTGAATGGAATATTCTTAGCCATTATTTTTCTCCAGATTTTTTACTCCCCGTTTTGCAGGGAGCAGTTCCAATAGGGTGATTAAGGTGCTACAGCGTGTTTGCCTTCCCAGACAACTTCGCGGTAGTGCTTCACGTCGGTGTCGCCTTCAGTGCTGATAACCAGCACCACGGCATCTTTGTTCAGCGCCAGTTTTTCCATCAGGCTTTGACGTTGCGGGTGATAATGAACCGCTGCGAGAACGCCCAAACCGACAGCGCCGGATTCACCGGAGATGATGCGCGGGTCGTTGCCGTACGGATTACCCAGCACGCGCATACCTAATGCGGCAACGCTGTCCTGGCAGGAGATGAATTGGGTGGCGCAGTTACGTAGGATTTCCCAGCCCAGCGGGTTAGGTTCGCCACAGGCCAGGCCTGCCATGATGGTGGCCATATCACCGCCAACGTTGACGATGTCGCCTTTGACGCCGGAGCGATAAATACAGTCAGCTTTGTCAGGTTCAACAATAATGCTGTGCAGATTTTGCGGGCTATAGACGTCGACCAGATAACCCAGCACACCACCGGCCATTGCTCCGACACCGGCTTGCAGCAGAACGTGCGTCGGGGTTACGCCCATTTCACGCATTTGCTCGACGGCTTCATCTGCCAGGGTTGCGTAGCCTTGCATGATCCAGGTTGGGATTTTGGTGTAACCTTCCCATGCCGTGTCCTGTACCACTTCCCAGCCGTGCTGCTGCGCGTGTTGCATGGTCAGGCGAACGGTATCGTCATAGTTCATATCCGTGACGATGCACTCGGCACCGAGGTTCAGAATGGCGTCAACGCGTTCCTGAGCAGAACCTTTCGGCATGTAAATCACCGCATTCTGTCCGAGTTGCTGTGCTGCCCACGCCACACCGCGCCCGTGGTTGCCGTCGGTGGTGGTCGCGAAAGTCATTTTTTCGCCGATGGCATTTTTCAGGTGCTCAAATGACAGCGTTTCGATATCAAGATGATATTTTTCACACAATAATTGAGCGATGGCGTACGCACCGCCAAGCATTTTGAAGGCGTTCAGACCGAATCGTTTTGATTCGTCTTTGACGAGAATTTTCTTCACACCAAAAAGGTTTGCGAGATCGTCCAGCGCACAAAGCGGTGTTGGGCGATAACCAGCTATTTTCTGGTGGAACTGGCGCGCCAGTTTGGCCTGGCTTTGCGAAAAGAGCGGTGATGTTTCGCCGTTGAAAAATTTGTTATCGGCGATATCAATCTTCAATGAGAAAACGGACATATCCTATCCTTTTGGCCTCTGGAAATAGAGGGCCGACCAGCTGATCGGCCCGAGGGGTTATTTCACGCGTTCTTGCGCTTCTTTCAGCAGTTGCTCGAGCAGTGCACCTGGTTTGGCGTATTTACGGGACAGGATCATCGCGGCGATGATATAAGGCTTCCAGCTGGCTTCTTTGTAGGTAGCGATACGGTATTTTTCGAATACGCCTTCAGTCACTTCACCTTCTTTACAGGATACGCCGCTGATATCAGCTGGCAGGCAGTGCATGTACAGGGCTTCGCCATCACGGGTCAGTTCCATCATCTCTTCAGTACAATGCCAGTCTTTGTGTTGCGCGTTCTGTGCCAGACACTGTTTTTCCAGTGCTTTTAAGCCTTCGTGATCGTTCGCACGCAGCAATTCAGTACGCTCTTCCATCACTTTGTAAGGTGCCCATGACTTCGGATAAACGATGTCTGCGTCTTTGAAGGCTTCTTCCATGCTGGTGACCTGACGGAAGCTACCACCGGAGGCTTTAGCATTGTTTTTCGCCACTTCAACCACATCCGGGATCAGGTCGTAGCCTTCCGGATGGGCCAGGGTGACATCCATACCGAAGCGAGTCATCAGACCGATGATGCCTTGTGGTACAGAGAGCGGTTTGCCATAGCTTGGAGAGTAGGCCCAGGTCATGGCGATTTTTTTACCTTTCAGGTTTTCCAGTGAACCAAAGTGTTCACGTAACCACGCGAGGTCAGCCATTGACTGAGTCGGGTGGTCAATATCGCATTGCAGGTTCACTAAAGCCGGACGCTGTGGCAGTACACCCTGCTTGTAACCGTCATCAAGTGCAGCGCCAACTTCACGCATATAGGCGTTGCCTGCGCCCAGATACATATCGTCGCGAATACCAATAGCGTCGGCGCAGAAGGAGATCATATTGGCGGTTTCACGCACGGTTTCGCCGTGAGCGATTTGTGATTTGCCTTCGTCGAGATCTTGTTGTGCAAGGCCGAGCAGGTTAAGCGCGGAAGCATAAGAGAAGCGGGTACGGGTGGAGTTGTCGCGGAATACGGAAATACCTAATCCACTATTAAAGACTTTGGTTGAGATGTTTTCAGCACGCAGTGCTTTTAATGCTGCGGCAACGTCCAGTACTTGTTTCAGTTCATCTGGCGTCTGTTCCCACGTTAACAAAAAATCTTTCTCGTGAAGGTGAGAGGTCAGCGAATTGATATCCTTAATCAGCTCATTAACAGTTTTCATCATAAAGTCCCGGTAGTGGAATGACAGGCAAAGTGGTTTATTTCACTGTGACTTGCCAAAGTGATTGGTGTTTTCACAGCTATACCTGGGACTAACAATAAGTGTGCCAGAATTATCCGCGCGGCTGCAAAAGACTAATTTGACGGATAATGTGTGGGGTTGATCACAAATTGATGCCAGCTTCTGGTTGTTTGTAAAATACGAAAACGTTTGGCTTTTTTTATCGCGTTATTTATTTGCTGCTAAGTATCAGAAATAAGATAAAGGGGCAGGCTATCTCTCTTCAGTTTGATAAACTCACCGCCGTAATTCTCATATTGATATAGAAATGTGATATCTCTTCCATAATTTCATTAGAAAATGATAAAAATCTTATGTTTTTATCAAAGCCAATTTCGCCTGAGTTAATATCATCATGATCTGTGAACCATCAACGTCTTCAATGATCGACTTTTAAGTAAGTCTGGAAGGTAAAGCTATGGAGCTTGCTACTACGCAGTCAGTATTGATGCAAATTCAACCGACAATTCAGCGTTTTGCCAGAATGCTTGCCAGCGTTTTGCAGCTTGAGGTTGAGATCGTTGATGAAAACTTGTGTCGCGTTGCCGGAACGGGCGCGTATGGGAAGTTTCTTGGTCGCCAGTTGAGCGGCAACTCACGCCTGCTCCGCCACGTCCTGGAAACGAAAACTGAAAAAGTTGTGACACAGTCTCGCTTCGATCCCCTTTGCGAAGGTTGCGATAGTAAAGAAAATTGCCGCGAAAAAGCATTTCTGGGTACGCCTGTCATTTTACAGGATCGTTGTGTTGGGGTGATAAGTTTGATTGCCGTTACCCACGAGCAACAAGAGCATATCAGTGATAATTTACGCGAATTTTCTGATTATGTTCGCCATATATCCACCATTTTTGTTTCGAAACTTCTGGAGGATCAGGGGCCAGGAGATAACATCAGTAAAATATTTGCGACCATGATCGATAATATGGATCAGGGCGTATTAGTTGTAGATGATGAAAATCGGGTTCAGTTTGTTAATCAGACTGCCTTAAAAACACTTGGTGTTGTGCAAAATAATATTATTGGGAAACCTATCCGTTTCAGACCATTAACATTTGAGAGTAATTTTACCCATGGACATATGCAGCATATTGTTTCATGGGACGATAAAAGTGAATTAATCATTGGTCAATTGCATAACATTCAGGGCCGACAATTATTTTTAATGGCGTTTCACCAATCGCATACCAGTTTTTCTGTAGCAAATGCACCTGATGAACCGCATATTGAACAATTGGTTGGCGAGTGCCGTGTTATGCGGCAATTAAAACGACTCATTAGCCGTATTGCACCCAGCCCATCCAGCGTTATGGTGGTTGGTGAAAGCGGCACGGGTAAAGAAGTCGTCGCCCGTGCAATCCATAAGTTGAGCGGAAGACGGAATAAACCCTTTATTGCTATCAACTGTGCCGCGATTCCGGAGCAGCTTCTGGAGAGCGAACTGTTCGGTTATGTTAAAGGTGCATTTACTGGCGCTTCTGCCAACGGTAAAACAGGGTTGATTCAGGCGGCGAATACGGGCACGCTGTTTCTCGATGAAATAGGTGATATGCCATTAATGTTGCAGGCTAAATTACTGCGCGCTATTGAGGCACGTGAAATTCTGCCGATTGGTGCCAGTAGCCCAATACAAGTCGACATTCGCATCATTTCTGCAACTAATCAGAATTTGGCCCAGTTCATTGCCGAAGGTAAATTCCGCGAAGATCTCTTCTACCGACTTAATGTTATCCCGATAACTCTGCCACCGCTGCGTGAACGTCAGGAAGATATTGAACTATTGGTGCATTACTTTTTACATCTGCATACCCGTCGTCTGGGATCGGTTTATCCTGGCATTGCTCCCGATGTCGTCGAAATATTGCGTAAGCATCGTTGGCCCGGAAACCTGCGCGAGTTAAGCAATTTGATGGAATATCTGGTTAACGTGGTTCCTTCAGGTGAAGTTATCGACAGCACGCTATTGCCGCCAAATCTGCTGAATAATGGCACAACGGAGCAAAGTGATGTAACAGAGGTCAGTGAGGCGCACCTGTCACTCGATGATGCGGGCGGCACGGCGCTGGAGGAGATGGAAAAGCAAATGATCCGCGAGGCGCTTTCACGTCATAACAGCAAGAAGCAAGTTGCTGATGAACTGGGCATCGGCATTGCTACGCTCTATCGCAAGATTAAGAAATATGAGTTGTTAAACACATAACCTCAGTGAATCCGGCCTGAATTCAGGCCGGATATCCTTTTACTTCGTTTTCTCGCAATCCAGAACTGTATTTACAATCATCTGATACCCCGTGCAGCGACAAAGATTTCCCGCCAGTCCGCGACGAATTTCCGTAATGGTTAATGGCTTCTCGCGTGGTTTCGCCAGCATTGCCGTGGTAGCCATAATCAGGCCAGGCGTACAAAACCCGCACTGCACTGCGCCGGATTTCGCATAAGCCTGCTGAACATGAGAAAGTTTTCCGCCTTTCGCTTCACCTTCCAGCGTGCGGATCTCTTTTCCTTCAGCCCAGGCGGCAAGGTATAAGCAACTGTCTATTGCTGTGCCGTCGACCAACACCGTACAGGCACCACATTCACCCACGCAGCACCCTTGTTTGACACTTAGCAGTCCTTGTTCGCGGAGTAATTCCGAGAGCGGCGTGCCTGGTGCGGCGTGAAGCTGAAAAGGCATCCCGTTAATGGTGCATTCGATGGTAATTGTTTCGCTGTGATTCATTGCAATTTTCCCCCCGCCGCGGCGACGGCTTCGCTAATCACTTTTTTGGTCATCGTCTGGATGAGATGCAGACGAAACTCTTTACTGGCCCGCCATGAAGAACGCGGGGCGACATCTTGCAGGACAGATTCGCTGATAGCTTCCAGCGTTTGCAGGTTTAATGGCGCATTTTGTGCAGTCTGTTCGGCATGTTGGCAGCGAATCGGCGTTGGCGCGGCAACACCAAATGCCAGGCGTAATTCGCTGAAATTGCCGTTATCCAGTCGGCAATGTGCGGCGCAGCCAATCGTTGAAATATCCATTGCGTCGCGCATGGCATATTTAAAATGCGCGCTGCCCGCGTGTTCTTTCGGCTGTGGCGGAAAATGAAAGGCGACGAGGATTTCGTCATGCTCAAGAGACACTTTGCCCGGCCCGGTGTGAAAGCCATTAATCGGGACGAAACGAACACCGCGCGGGGAGTGGATCTCCAGTTTCGCGTCATAAATTAGCGTTGGCGTGGCAGAATCTGCGCTGGTGGCACCGTTGCAAATATTTCCACCGTAGGTAGCGACGTTACGGATCTGCGGTCCAGCAATGGACGTGGCCGCAGCACATAACGCCGGGAGATGACGTTGAGTTATAGGATCTTCTATTAGCTGGGTAAATGTCGTTGCAGAGCCGATACGTAGCGAGCCATCTTCCGCCAGCGTAATTCCCCGCAGCTCCGCCAGATTATGAATATCAACAATATGGCGATAACGGTCATTGTGATGGTGGAGCTGAATCAGTACGTCAGTGCCACCGGCGAGCAGTTTGGCCTGCGGGTTGTCAGCCAGCAGGTTGATGGCATCGGCAAGGGTTGCTGCGCGATGGTAAGAAGCAAAATCAAACATGATGTTATCCTCAAATCAATCCTGCCAGATGGAACTCTTCATATAACCGTTTTGGCGTCAGCGGCAGTGTATTGATTGCAACACCGGTAGCCATCTTCACCGCGTTACGAATAGCAGCGGCAACAGGAATTATTGGTGGCTCACCCAGTGACTTATGTCCGTATGCGGATTGCGGCTCATTGATTTCGACGAACGCGCTTTCCAGTTGTGGCAGATCCGGCATGGTCGGCATTTTGTAATCCAGCAGATTGGGGTTACGGACCACGCCGCTTTTAGCATCGATGATCATCTCTTCAAATAGCGCCCAGCCAATGCCCATTCCCATTCCGCCGTGTACCTGACCTTCTGCCAGCAGTGGATTAAGAATATGCCCTGAATCATGAACGTTGAGGATGCGGTTGATGGTGACTTTGCACAGCGCAATATCGACCGTCAGATCAACAAAGGTACAGCCAAACGCCGGTGGGTTAGTGGTGGTTTTGATGGAGCTTTCAGCAGAGAGCTGCCCGCCGCGTTCAGGGTGGTAGAAAGCGTCCATCGCCAAATCTTTTAACGACATTAACGGCTCTTCCGGTCGTTCAACCAGCACGATATGGCCTTTTATCAGGGTCAGATTCATCGCTGACTGATGTAGCATGACTGCGGCGTGAGCGATGATTTTCTCTTTTAATAATAGTGCCGCACTGCGCAGCGCAGGCGCGGCAACATAGCTCTGGCGTGAGGCAAATGCGCCGGGATCGAACGGCGTAACGTCGGTATCTTGAGTTGAAATAACGCGAACGTCGCTGACCGGAACCCCCACGGTTTCTGCCACCATTTGCGAGAAGACGGTGTCGGCACCCTGACCGATTTCCGTCGCGCCGCTTTGCACGTTGATGGTTCCATCCTGATTCATCAGAAGGCGCGCGCCTGCTATTTCTACGCCGACAGGCCAGGTGTTAGAGGTGTAGCTAAAACAGGCGACGCCAACGCCGCGGCGCAAATTGCCTTGCTGGTTCTGGCATTCTGCACGGCGTTTTTCCCATTCAAAGATTTTCCGGCCTTTTTCAAGACACTCCGGCAACCCTGCGCTGTAAATACGTTTGCCCGTGAGCGGATTAGCATCTCCTTCGCGGGCGGCGTTGCGTAAACGAATTTCAACAGGATCAATACCTAACGCTGTCGCGGCGTCATCAAGCATAGACTCAACGGCAAATACGACTTGTGGCGCGCCATAACCACGCATCGCACCAGCCGAGGGGAGGTTGGTATAGCAGGTCTTTGAACTGTAAGCGTAGGCACAACGAGGATAAAGGTAAGCGACTTTATTCCCCCCCGCAGAAGCGATGGAGTGCCCGTGAGATGCATAAGCGCCGGTGTTAGACAGAACATCCAGACTATAACCTTTCAATGTTCCGTCGCGGTTCACGCCCATTTGCCCGTCAATGGTAAAAGCGTGGCGGGTACGGGTTGCGAGGAAACACTCTTCACGGCTAAGGGAAACTTTCACCGGAATGCCGCCAAGCTTGCTGGTCAGGAATGCCGCCATTGGCTCTTCCAGTACATCCTGTTTATTACCAAAACCGCCACCGACAAATGGTTTGATGACTCGTACGCATGACCAGGGAATATCCAGCGCCTGACCAACCACGCGGCGAACAATGTGCGGGATCTGGGTGCTGGAAACGATGGTAATTCGCGAGTCATCCTCCATCCACGCCAGCGATGTTACGCTTTCCATGTGACAATGTTGAATAACGGGGGTCTGATAGTGCCCCTGTACCTGGTAGTCGGCGGCATCGATTGTTTGTTGGACATTACCCGTCGACATCGTGCTTTGTTTCAGTAAATTGCCACCGTTATGGATTGGTGCAGCGTCTTCTGCCAGCGCCGCTTCTGGCGTGGTGATAACGGGTAATTCTTGCCACTCAATGCTGACCAATTGCGCCGCTTTTTCTGCCGTGAGTTCATCGCGGGCCACGACGATGGCAACGGCGTCACCATGATGACGAACATGGCGAGTTAGCAGTGCGCGATCGGCGGTATCGCGCTTGTTTTCGTCAAGTGTCCAGGCATGCCCAGCTGTAGCGAATGGAATATCAGGCACATCTTCCCAGGTAAAAATCGCCAGTACGCCCGGCAAACTTCTGGCTTGTTCATCATTAATACTTACGGCATAACCATGTGCGATAGGGCTACGTACATATTTCGCATAACACATGCCCGCCATAACATAATCGTCAGTATATCGTGCCCGCCCGGTGACCTTAGCAATGGCATCGACGCGCATGCATGATTCACCCGTAGCGGTTGCTTCCCGCGCTTCCATAGAAATCCCCTCGATTTGAACATTTGGTTCTTATGGCAAAGATTTAGTCTAAGCAGGCAAGATTTACGCCAGAAACGACGATAAGCGTTAGGGGAGGTAGGAAGTGTGATGACGTTAAAAAAACACAGATATGATACGAAACAGGACTCTGAATAGGGGCAGTGATACGTATCAATATGAGTGGCGATAAAATCAATGTGATAAATTGGGATTATTACGCATCAGGATGGGAAATAGGGTAAAAAGTCAGGAAGTTCGATACCTCTACAGCGAATATTTTGCTGATGATACTTCCCTTTGCCAAATGAAATTAACCTCTTTCTCTATTACCACGTTTTTCCAGAAGCAAGAGATTGGGTATCAAGAGGCTGGCTGCTATGATAAGGCGTCTTGTTTTTTAAGCGAGGAAAGATTTTGAGTGCGGGACGCCTGAATAAAAAATCTCTGGGTATCGTGATGTTGTTATCGGTTGGACTGCTTTTGGCGGGCTGTTCGGGTAGCAAATCATCCGATACAGGAACGTATTCCGGCTCCGTTTACACCGTGAAACGGGGGGATACGCTATATCGTATTTCGCGCACCACGGGAACCAGCGTAAAAGAACTGGCGCGACTGAACGGCATTTCCCCCCCTTACACCATTGAAGTTGGTCAGAAACTAAAACTGGGTGGGGCGAAAAGTAGCAGTATTACACGTAAATCAACCGCCAAATCAACGACCAAAACCGCATCGGTTACACCGTCATCAGCGGTACCGAAATCATCCTGGCCGCCAGTAGGGCAACGTTGTTGGTTATGGCCAACGACAGGGAAAGTTATCATGCCGTATTCGACAGCAGATGGCGGCAATAAAGGGATTGATATCTCAGCTCCACGGGGTACACCTATTTACGCCGCGGGTGCAGGAAAGGTGGTGTATGTGGGCAACCAGCTGCGTGGCTACGGTAATCTCATCATGATTAAACACAGTGAAGATTACATTACGGCTTACGCCCATAATGACACGATGCTGGTAAATAATGGGCAAAGCGTGAAGGCTGGGCAAAAAATCGCCACTATGGGGAGCACGGATGCGGCATCTGTTCGCCTGCATTTCCAGATTCGTTACCGTGCAACGGCAATTGATCCGCTACGTTACTTGCCGCCTCAGGGCAGCAAGCCAAAATGCTGATGGCGAATTAATCAGCAGTCAGCAGCGTGGCACTTGCTAAGGAGAGCGTAAGGTTTATAATGCCTTACGCATCTCGAAGCGGGCGTAGTTCAATGGTAGAACGAGAGCTTCCCAAGCTCTATACGAGGGTTCGATTCCCTTCGCCCGCTCCAATTTATCTTCGCCGTAATACTTCCCCATTTTGTTGTAAATAAAAAGCGTTTACGCAATGCAATCCTTTTGTAACAACCCAGGTAAAACACCTTATTTTCAAGTTGTTAAATAAGTGGTTATCTACGCTTTTAACAAACGATTGATGGAATATTTTATGAAAGGGAAATCTGCATTAACTCTTCTGCTCGCTGGTATATTTTCGTGCGGCACATGCCAGGCGACAGGGGCAGAAGTGACGAGTGAATCTGTATTTAACATTCTTAATTCCACGGGGGCAGCAACAGATAAAAGTTATTTATCGTTAAATCCAGATAAGTATCCTAATTATCGTCTTCTGATTCACTCAGCCAAATTACAAAATGAAATAAAGAGCCACTATACCAAAGACGAAATTCAAGGATTGCTAACATTAACAGAAAACACACGAAAGTTAACGTTGACGGAGAAACCCTGGGGAACGTTTATTCTTGCTTCTACTTTCGAAGATGACAAAACAGCGGCAGAAACCCACTATGATGCTGTCTGGTTGAGGGATAGTTTATGGGGCTATATGGCATTAGTATCAGATCAGGGAAATAGTGTAGCCGCAAAAAAGGTTCTGCTCACCCTGTGGGATTATATGTCTACGCCCGACCAGATTAAGCGGATGCAGGACGTCATTAGCAACCCAAAACGACTGGATGGAATTCCCGTGCAAATGAATGCTGTGCATATCCGATTTGACAGCAACTCCCCCGTGATGGCAGATGTGCAGGAAGAAGGCAAGCCGCAGCTGTGGAACCATAAACAAAATGATGCTTTAGGTCTTTACCTTGATCTCCTTATACAAGCAATCAACACTGGTACTATTAACGCTGAAGATTGGCAAAAAGGTGACCGATTAAAGTCGGTTGCGCTGCTGATTGCTTATCTGGATAAAGCCAATTTCTATGTTATGGAAGATTCCTGAGCATGGGAAGAAGATGCCCGATTAAACACATCTTCCGTTGCACTGGTGACCTCTGGACTGGAACGTTTGTCAAACCTACTCTCGAAGAAAGACTCTGTTTTTGTCTCTGATTTACTACGCGAAGCTAAAGTCAATGAACTGGATGAAACTCTTTCAACAACGAGGTTGAACCACCTCATAGATAAAGGTTATGAAAGAATAACGTTACAGCTTGATTTAGGGGGAGAATCCCCAGGTTATCTGGAAAAAGATAAACATTACAGAGAAGCCGATGCGGCTTTACTTAATGTTATTTATCCTACAAATCTTTCAAAGATAAACACCAGAAGAAAAGAGCAAGTTTAGACTGGCCCCCTGAATCTCCAGACAACCAATATCACTTAAATAAGTGATAGTCTTAATACTAGTTTTTAGACTAGTCATTGGAGAACAGATGATTGATGTCTTAGGGCCGGAGAAACGCAGACGGCGTACCACACAGGAAAAGATCGCAATTGTTCAGCAGAGCTTTGAACCGGGGATGACGGTCTCCCTCGTTGCCCGGCAACATGGTGTAGCAGCCAGCCAGTTATTTCTCTGGCGTAAGCAATACCAGGAAGGAAGTCTTACTGCTGTCGCCGCCGGAGAACAGGTTGTTCCTGCCTCTGAACTTGCTGCCGCCATGAAGCAGATTAAAGAACTCCAGCGCCTGCTCGGCAAGAAAACGATGGAAAATGAACTCCTCAAAGAAGCCGTTGAATATGGACGGGCAAAAAAGTGGATAGCGCACGCGCCCTTATTGCCCGGGGATGGGGAGTAAGCTTAGTCAGCCGTTGTCTCCGGGTGTCGCGTGCGCAGTTGCACGTCATTCTCAGACGAACCGATGACTGGATGGATGGCCGCCGCAGTCGTCACACTGATGATACGGATGTGCTTCTCCGTATACACCATGTTATCGGAGAGCTGCCAACGTATGGTTATCGTCGGGTATGGGCGCTGCTTCGCAGACAGGCAGAACTTGATGGTATGCCTGCGATCAATGCCAAACGTGTTTACCGGATCATGCGCCAGAATGCGCTGTTGCTTGAGCGAAAACCTGCTGTACCGCCATCGAAACGGGCACATACAGGCAGAGTGGCCGTGAAAGAAAGCAATCAGCGATGGTGCTCTGACGGGTTCGAGTTCTGCTGTGATAACGGAGAGAGACTGCGTGTCACGTTCGCGCTGGACTGCTGTGATCGTGAGGCACTGCACTGGGCGGTCACTACCGGCGGCTTCAACAGTGAAACAGTACAGGACGTCATGCTGGGAGCGGTGGAACGCCGCTTCGGCAACGATCTTCCGTCGTCTCCAGTGGAGTGGCTGACGGATAATGGTTCATGCTACCGGGCTAATGAAACACGCCAGTTCGCCCGGATGTTGGGACTTGAACCGAAGAACACGGCGGTGCGGAGTCCGGAGAGTAACGGAATAGCAGAGAGCTTCGTGAAAACGATAAAGCGTGACTACATCAGTATCATGCCCAAACCAGACGGGTTAACGGCAGCAAAGAACCTTGCAGAGGCGTTCGAGCATTATAACGAATGGCATCCGCATAGTGCGCTGGGTTATCGCTCGCCACGGGAATATCTGCGGCAGCGGGCTTGTAATGGGTTAAGTGATAACAGATGTCTGGAAATATAGGGGCAAATCCAATAAACAATTGGAATTTACTTCCATTGATCTGTTTACTCAGTGGTTGTCACTTTTATCGAGAAAGGTTTGCAGAACGCGGGTTTTTTTATAAGGTTCCTGATGTACTAAGGGATTATTTATCAGCTATACCGCTGGAAATAAATGAAAAGGCACGATACAAACCCGGCATCGCTAACTATCACAATATCATCACATGTGGTTTTTCAACGTTGTTACCCTATATAAGGCAACAACCATTGGCAATGCAGCAACGATTTAATTTATTATTTCCTGATTTTGTTGACCACATACAATCGCCGTTACCACTTGCATCAACACTTTTAGAGAGAATTACATTTTATGCGAAAAAAAATAGAGATGAGCTTGATAAAATCTCCTGCAAATGGTGTTGTGATTAAAAGAAAAATTTCTGATGGATTGAAAGAAATAGTTTCTCTTAAAGAAAAAATCCTTCTTGAAACCACCGCAAAAATTCAGAGTATTGAGGAAAAGAGAGAAGAAAAATTTATTCAAGGTTATTATGATGGCTATACAAAAGGCATTATTGATGAGATGGATAATTTTATACCCTTGATAAGCTTGCTATGCTCAGAACTTGAAAAAAAAGAATAAACATGATAAACGATCTGAAGAGTATATTGTTAAAACCTTCAGAAGAAGTTGATGTTTTTATCAAAATTTTTGAAAGTTGGGTAACAAAATTACCATCAATATCAGGTCCTGTAAATCTCCATATACCTACCAGTTTCAAAGATAAGTCTCTTGAAGTAGAGTCATATTTTGTCGACAAATCAATATGGAATGTCCATATTACATTTCATGATGATAAGCGTTTTGTGTTTTTTACCGATCAATTTATTGCTGAATTTAGTCCGCAGGAATTTGTGGATAATTGTGAGCAATATTTAATTAATAATCATTGTTTCTCCCCTGACAAGGTTAACGAAATCTGCGAACAAGCCAGACATTATTTAGTTGAAAAAATGTTTGAAACACATTCTTTGGATATGAATAATTCTGTTTTGGCAAGCCCTGAGGACTTATAGCTCCCTGGCTCAAGTTTAATGATTTGAATATAATCTAATTGTAATATTTTAATCATCTCATGATTTTTTAATGCCTGTGGTATTTTTTTACGCAAAAATTTTATTTTTAATTATATTTCATTATTATTTCATCAATGTATTCTTTGGATTTTGCTTATAATAATAATGGAAGGGATGATTATAAATGAATGCGTTAAAGCATTTACACTCAGGATGAATATATGGGAAAAATTAAAATTGTAGTTTCAGATCAGCAGCCGTTTATGATTGATGGGATAATTGGATTTCTCGGACATTATCCTGATTTATATGAGGTTGTTGGGGGCTATAAAGATCTGAAGAAAGCTATAGCGGAGTGTAACAAATCTACAGCCTAAATATTTATTTTAGGAGAATTTGCAGGTGGAATGATGGGGGCCGAACTCGTAAAATGGGTTAAATCGCATAAGATAGATGCTCATATTATTACATTTGTAGCAAAGATGCCGTATATTGATTCAATAAAATTGCTTGAAGCAGGTGCGAAAGGATGCGTATGGAAAACCAGTCACCCGGCGAAACTAAATCGTGCTATTGATTCGATTAGTAATGGTTACACTTATTTTGATAGTGTACATATGGATTGTGAAAAAATATCTTCCAGGTATTCCTCTGATAATCAACTTACAAATCGTGAGTCAGAAATATTACAACTCATAGCTGATGGTAAAACAAACAAAGAAATCGCTAATTTCTTGCAGTTAAGCAGGAAAACAGTCGAAACTCATAGACTCAATATCATGAAGAAATTAGATGTTCACAGTGGTATCGAGTTGATCAAAACAGCTTTACGTATGGGTGTTTGCACTATATAAAAAAAAGAGGCTTTAGGCTCATTTTGCTGAAGCCTTACGATTGTCTAGTTCATTAAGCCTGGTATATACAATATATATTTTGGGGCATATTGCTGTCTCTTTTTTTGGTTATCCATTGCAAAACCCGCATTATAAGTCCCCAGGCATTGCCACGTTACTCCACAACGTGAAAAATGGTTATATAAAATCTCGGTTCCTATTTTAATGTTCAGACAAGGGTTATCTAACAAATCTCGTTCATCTTTTATTATTCCACGTTTTTTTAACAGGGGAATATGCATCTGGTTTATCTGCATTAACCAATAATCTAAACTCTTTATATTGTTATTCTTATCTCTGTTCTTGCCTATGCTATCCTTTTTTAGATTGCTTTCAACAAGAGCGATAGCTTTAATTAAATTTGGTTCGATTCTGAACATTGTTCCTGCTTCATTAGAGCAAGAGTTGCTGGCGAAAGACATTTTTGTAATAAATATACAAAACGTGAAGATGGTTAAGAATTTAACTTTTGGTGAGCGCATATTTTTTCATGTGTGAGGATTGAATGAAAGGAACGAGATACTATTATAAAAGTATCTCGTTATGATTTATTTGGTCAATCGTCTACCACTCAATTTTATAGTAAGGTGAGATAGGATTATCTTCTGAATACATATCATTTTGAAAAGGCGCCATCCATGTTGAAACTATAAATGCTTGTATTTGATCTGTATCAGTAGCACTGGTGTTGATGTGTTTATCTAATGATACGACTTCATCACCCGTTGCATTCGCTATATTTGAACTTTGAGATAAATTATTGATACCGATTGGATTAGTCATAAAGCTCCCTTTTTTAATTGTCCAGGCCAATGGTCTTTACATCATACTTTTAACTCTAGAGCATTTTAAATATCTTGCAATAAGGTGAATATCTTAGATATTTTTATCTCTGTTGTTTAAATAACAAGTTGCATACATCTAAATAATAAAATTGCGTCAATAAAAATTTATCGCATACAAATTCTCGTCAGCTGCTTTAATTTCAAAATGTTGTCAATTATAACTCGATGGCTTTCACTCTCAGTTTCTTTATAGTAGAGTTTAATGTTGTTTTTGAGCGGGTTAGGCACATACATATCTACACATTCTTTTATCACAACTGCTTTTCGTCTTCTGGGTTCGAGTTGTAGTGATTTGTCTATACAAATCCTTGCCTCTTCAATTTTTTCATTATGAAAGTGGACTAGTGCCCTATAGTAGTAGAGAGAGGCTATATCAGTTGAGTGTATCTTAGCCTGTTCAAATAAGATATGAGATACTTTTGCTTGTCCAGACAGACCAGTTATCAGTCCCATAATAGCTAAAATTTTTCCATCGACAGTGGTTATGTCTGATACATAATCTAAAAGCTCTAATGCTTTTTGAGCAGCAAGTTCAAGTTCACTTTTTCCATGAAGTGCCAAAGACATATGGCATTCCGCTAGAAGGCAATAACATTCTGTTTTTAGCGTCTGTATATCACTTTTATTTTGTAATCTATCAAATATAGTCATGGCCCTGTAAATGCTTTCAGGGGTGAAGTCGTAAAGTTCTTTCTTTCCGGCTAACATTTCATCTGATAAATAATGATTCTTATATCCTTGGTCCTGCTTAGCTAATCTTACAGATCGTTCTGGTTTATGTACCGTTTGAAGGATATTATCTATAATAAATTGTGATGTATTATGTAGTTCATCAACAGGGAGATGATTACTGGCGATGAGGAAAAGGTTTTTAGCGTCGATCAACTCAATGTATAAAGTGTTCACTGCATTATTCTGGTTTATTCTTCCTGTAACGAAATAATCTGGCTTGAATCTGCTCAAGAATGAATTTTGAGATATGTGATCATTACAAAAATTTGTCGCAGCCATCGGATAGGTATAGAGACCATCGATTTTTTTATTTGAAATGATTTGCACTAATTCCTGATTAAGTATTAATGGATCCAGTGTATTCAATGAAGTAGTGAAAGGGAATATAGCTATGGAATAGTCTGAAGTATTATCTTCATTAATTTTAGTTTTGAAAACCTGCCCGCTGAAACGATAACCTTTCCGGTAGATTGTTTCTATGCAACGATCATAGCCAATTTTTTCAAAAATGCAGCGCAAAGAATAGATACATCTTGTCAGGGACTCGTCACTAACAATAATATTTTTCCATACTGATTCGATGATCATATCTTTCAGTACAACATGACCAGCGGATTCAAGTAATACTATTAATACACCTAACTCTTTCTGTGGAATATAAACTTGCTCATTTCCTTGAGTAAGAATTCCATCTTCCGTGAGCGTTAATCCCTCAAGAAAATGATATGAGAATTTATTTTCTAAGTCCATTAGTTAACCTCTATGAAAAAATTGGTTTCTTGCATCCTGCTTAAGCAATAGAAATTATGGCTATTCATATTTATGTGTCATTAACGCTACAGGAAATTACATTTGACATATCTATGGTTGTGTTCACTAATTTATCTTAGGAATTCAGTGATGTAATCTGAAATAGCCTTATTCAATTTTGATAAAGTAGATTGTTCTCTAACGCATTGAAAAATAATGATTTATAGTATGCTCTTAACTGTTTTAAGATGCTGATTTAAGAAAACATAAGAGGTGCTGGTTATAGTGGTTAACTGCACTATAACCAGCAAATTTAACCAAATGATTGTAATGCTTAGCCATTATCTTCTGAATTATCGTTTAAGAGTTCAATATATGCCTGCGCTTTACTCTTAACACTATCATCCTCACAATTGTTAATAATGTGATAGAAACATTGCATTGCGTTATCGATATTTTTAGCCCCAATCTGACATTGACCCATACGATAAATAACTGAATAGTCATCATACGGGAAGTAATTGTAACTTAGTTTGTAAAGGTCATATGCTTGTTGATATTTCTTTTTGGGCTGACATACTGATGCAAAATCTTTTAGATACTCATGATTTTCGAACGCATAAATGCACAAGAATTTATAATAAATTTCTGCGTCCGTTATATTACCCTTTTCATGGTAGTCGAATGCATATGCATATATTCTATCAAGGATATCAGGAGTTAAACCATGTAGTAATGCCAGATTTTCTCCTTTCGATAATGCGTGTTTTAGTTGATTTGCCCATTCATCACTATTATTGAATATTTCAATTGTTTCTGTGCTCATAATATTCCTCTGTGATGTGTCTCGTGATGCCAAATTATTATTGATTGACTCATTGATATTTTTATATTTATCTTTTTTAAATTATGAGTTTTAAGCTTGCATTGCTTATGGTATATTTTTCATTATTGGTAAAAGTACTGTTCACTACAAACTAATAACATCATTAGTTGTTTTACTAATATTCACCTTATTAGTTATCTTAATTACGACATTACATAAATGCCTTAATGTGTATGACCTGGATTCATAGTATCAATTGCCATTTTTTCAATGAAAATTAAAAAGGGGATTTTTGAGAAGGGTAGAATGTCGTTTGTTTTTTTCTTTATTATGTCTGGTGACGCGGGGGGATAGAACGTCTGTGCATATAGTAGTGAATTTATTCAGGTCTACATTATTCTCTATTTTGGTCAGTTTTATGAGTTCATTTACAGCCATACTCATTAAATCATCTGTTATCGAAAATTTATATATGCTCATAGCAGATAATATTGCTTGCTGAATTATCTCTTCAGAAATATCCGCTATCTTTATTGACAAATCATGTGTTAGATATTTTCCTCCAAGAGATTCTTGTTCAATATAATTTAAACCAGACCCCATTGTGATTTTAACTGGATTAACGGATTTCTCTTCATTTTTCTTATTTTTGTTCTCCTGATCAGGAACTAATGGTTGCAGTGGTAGGCTATTATTAATATTTCGTGGCTTCATTTTACATTTCTCTCATTTGATTAGAGCAAAATCCGAATTCGCAGCTTCTGATAATGTCAAATATCACCTTATGGAGACGTTACGTAGAATGACTATATTTGTTATCGGCACATTAGGGGTATTAATTTTAGTATTGATGGAAGGTGATTATTGAACAGTAACATCGAGTCACGGTAAAAATGTGAGGTATACAATGGACATTGAATTTTCGCAGATTCATGAAATGGTCTATATGCATGATATTGTAAATTCGGACTCGAAAAAGAAACCAAGGATTCCGTTAAAAAAATTCCTTAATGCTGAGAATGTTCTCACGCAAACAACATCATGGACATTAAATTCAAGATATGTGAATGTTAATTCTGTCAATAAAGTCAACGTAAAGAGTAAAGTTAAAAACAGTTATATCTCACGATCTGTCAATGATGAGTTTAGTTTAACAGATGATGAAATCAATTCTTTTAAAGAAACGTTAGTCCTTTCCTCTATTGATTCACTGAGTAAACTGGTTCTTAATAATCCTCTTTCTGTATTGTTTACATCGACTGTACGAAGGAATAATAATCGAGCTAAGATGAATGTCGAGTTCGACTCATGGATTTGCACCAGATGTTGTTGATACATGATATTTTACATTGCAAGGAGATGTCTAAAATGAAAGATGTTGATCAAATCTTTGATGCTTTAGACTGCCATATACTGCGAGAATATTTAATTTTATTGTTTTATGATTAACGAGGTTCCATCTTTTTGTTATCTATTTTAGTTTACCTTGCACAATGCATTATTGCTCTGTTACCAATGCTCAAAATAAAAGCATGCTTACCTTGCTTTAGTATATTATAGCTTACACTTTTTTCTGGAAAGACATAAAAATCAGGAATAAGTTGTGCAAGTCTATCATCATCAACTTGATCCATAATCTCAAACTTATTAACTTTCTTTGATGTTAAATGGGCTGTGTCATAGTTTTCAATCCATGTGTATTCAATATTTCGCCGTATTGATTTACTTTCTCTGTTACCTTGTTGCCAGGTTCCACTCAACGCAACAGTTCCTGTTTTATTTTTTTTGTTATACATAAAGTCGATGGTAAGATTTGCTCGTCCCTGGTCATTAAAAATTACCCAATTTGCAGTGCATGTTTCGTTATATATCATTTTTTCTGCAGTGTAAGAATAGACAGTGAAGAGAATAAACCCACTGATAAAAACTAAAATAAATAATAAGTTTTTTTTATAATCAATCACGATTAACCTCACGGTAAGACAGGGTTAAACAGTTTGCCACTTCATGTTGGTTATAGTTTTTATTGCATGCCATAACAATCATCCCCGGTGAGGATTTTGCAAGAGGGAAGTATAACCACGGATGTTTTTTACAGTTAATCCCCGAATCCAGTATCCGTGTTTTATATTTATCGAACTCTTTCAACCCATCAATTGTATCTTCTGTTACATTAAAATGGCAGCCATTAATTTCCGCAACAGTCTTGTAATCCTTGAAAAATGGCTTCGGTTGATTATTATTCCATAGCCAATATGCAGAATATGCGCCTATGACAAATGCGCTCAACATAATTAGATGACTTTTTATATGTTTGAGGATTTTGTTATTGAAATTCTTTGCGCCACCAATGCTCTCTTTGTATCCCGCATTAACTTTTATGGCAGGTGGGGCATTGTGTGTATGTGCGTCTGTTGACGAGTTTATTACATGATTTTGTATGTTAATGTCATTATGGATCTTGAATCCTCTTCTCGGCACGGTTGCAATTAGCGAGTGGGTAGTATCACCAACAGCGCGAAATCCGCGTCTGATAATGGATATGTTCTGATATAACGTGTTAGTAGGCACACGCATACCTTCTTCTTCCCAGACTCTGGTGAAAAAATCTTGTTGTGCAACCACATCAGGAAAAGCTTCAAGTAGAAGTGATAAACATCGACTGGCTGGCGTTGTCAGAACGACGTTAAGATCGGCGTTATGTACCGATATTAATTTTCGGTGCTCAGGCCAGAACTCGATATTATCGTTAATAATCCAGTACATACGTCAATAAACACTAAATCAATCGAAATGGAGATCACATAGTTTGCTAAGTATATTGGTATTTACGGCATAAATATATATTAATTTTATATTTATCATGATGATTGAAATGAGGCTTTAATGTTGCAACGTAAAACTTTACGTAAATTAACATGGTTAACATTTATGCCACTATTGTTTGTAAATTCATATTTCGTAATGCTTCTGAATTTTTCGTGTGATGGTTTTAAATACTATGGTGTTTACTCTTGAGGGGACGGCCTATTTATAAAATACGGACATTTCAATAAATGCCCGTATAAACAGAGTATGATTCTGGCTGGTCGTTGAGTATCAATGTTGGACCGAATGTGAACGAATAAATAATTCGTTTATTTTACCACCCATTCTCTTTTCGATTCGTTGCTTGTACGCGTAGATGCTACGGATATCCATATCCAGAACTTCAGCAATCTGATATGGATTATAACCAGAAACCATATACCCCATTATGGTGAATTCCATCTGAGTTAATGTGTTACCTCCGGTAAATGATAAATAACGACCAATAAATAGTTGTCTGATCTTTTCATTGGCAACATCAAGACCATCATCATTATATATGACAGCAGATATTGCTGAGTTGTGTTTTCGCCAGTAATTAGCTAACGATTGCATATTGCGGTCGCTGACTAAAACAATCCCCATGTCAGTACTTGCAAGATAGTCAATCCAGTCTTTTTCAAGGAATAGACGTAAAAAACTTACTGAAAAATCGACAAAAATATATCCGCTTAATCTCGCATTGTGGTTTTTTGTTAAGATACCTTCTACCACACCACGATTAAAATATGAACTTTCTTCGGGCCACATACAAAAACACGAGTTTGCGCAATACTGCAAACGCGGTGACTCTTCTGGCATTATTTGGCAATGCATTGAGCAACTATTGCATGTAAGACTTTTATAACGACTACAAAGCCCCATGTTAAGAACCTCCCTATCCGTATATAATTGCATAATTTCATTGGTTATTGATGATGTCAATACACCATGATTTTGTAATTTTGCCGGGAAAAATTGCGATTAATCTGTATTTGCTATAATTCTGAGTAAGGCATTTAAAAATGCATTTCTCGTTATCAAATATGATTATGTTTCACTGATTTAATCTTGCATGGTTGAGAGCGGTCCAGATAACTATCTCATGGTATAAGAATATCTATATCGCAAATTGTTTTTGAATGACCAGAAGATATCTTGCGAATCTAAGTTATGCATCTTAAATAGTCTTATTTAAGATGTTCAGATCTCTTTGTGTGTTTAACTAACTGATAATACTAGGATATGACGAGAGAAGTGATAGGGTGGAATAATAACAAATGAATATTATGAAAAATGGAATGGTTCAAAATTGTAGCAATTTTGAACCATCCACAACTGATATTAGCTAAAGAACATTACCGATACGCACAGGATACCCACGATCAGCGTAATCAGATTTCCGATGGAACGCCAGGGTTTAAGCGCCGGGATGAGATACGTTGACAGCGTAGGCATGATGAAAAGTATCATGGCAATGAGCGGGCCGCTGATCGCGTAAATCATCGAAATCGCGTTCGGGTTAATGCAACAAACAATGAAGGTAATCAGCGATACCAACATAATTGATAGTGCGCGGTTAAATGCACGACTTTTCTTTACACCAACCTGCTGTAGTGTTGTTTTGACGACCTCTGTGGCACCTTCAATAACGCCAAAGTACGTACCCAGGAATGATTTCGACATCGCAACTACTGCGACAATAATCCCGGAAATTGACAACCATGCTGGGGCGTTCGGCAGCATAGAAAGCGCCGATAAAATGGTGACCCCTTCTTCTTTAGCAGCTTCAATATACGAAGGTGGAATAGAAAGCAGGCAGCTAAAGACAAAGAACAGTACACTTATGCAGATGATGAGATAAGCGACTTTCATAATTTTTTTGCATTTATCCATAGCGTGTTCGCCATATTTTTCACGTCTGTCTATGGCAAACGTAGAAATAATGGGCGTATGGCTAAAGGCGAAAACCATCACGGGAATCGATATCCATATCTGGTGAAGGGTATTCTGATTGAACTCTACCTGGGTTGTTAATAGATCAGGTTGCCAACTACCGACAAGGTAAATGGAAAGAAATAAGAAATAGGCAATCAATGGGAATACCAAAAATCCCATTACCCGAATAGTGGCATGACGTCCCATCAGAAAAATGAGATTCAGAATTAATACAACACCCAGACTCACCAACATACGGATGCGAAGATCAATAACCATATGCTTTGCCAGCTGTTCCGTAAGTGAGTTGGTAATTGCCACTGCATATATCAACACGACGACAAAAAAGGCGATGAAGTACAGCGTGGTAATCAGATTACCAATCTTCTTGCCATAGTAGTGTGTTACCGCGCCCGTTATCCCTTCACCTGCTGATGTTTTTGATGAGAGGATGAACTGGCACAAGGCTTTATGTGGCCAATATGTTAAAGGCCAGGCGACCAGAGCAGTAATAAACAGGACCACAGCCCCTGCCGAACCTAACTGAATAGGAAGGAAGAGCGTGCCTGCACCAACGGCTGTGCCGTAGAGCGCGAAACTCCACAGAGTTTCTTCTTTAGACCAAATATTAGACATTATCTGAACGTATCATCTACAAATTAAACAAAATGGAGGGCAATTTACCATAAACCAGGTTAAGTATGGGAGATTAACGCCCTATCTACCCCTCTATTGGTGGGTTAGTGGTTGCAAACCTTACGTGCCAGTTATGTCTCTGACTGCTGCTCAGGCATATTTCCTTTGTGATAAAAATCACTTTTTTTAAACAATTAAGATAACTGTAATTAACAATCATTTACTATTGCACTGTTAATTGGTGCGAGGTTGTGATGAAAGACGTTGTGATTGTCGGGGCGTTACGGACACCTATCGGCTGCTTTCGTGGTGCGTTAGCGGGTCATTCCGCCGTGGAACTTGGTAGTCTGGTCGTGAAAGCGTTAATAGAACGTACCGGCGTTCCTGCATATGCGGTGGATGAAGTAATTCTTGGTCAGGTGTTGACTGCAGGGGCAGGGCAGAATCCGGCAAGGCAATCGGCTATTAAAGGTGGTCTGCCTAATAGCGTTTCTGCAATCACTATTAATGACGTTTGCGGTTCCGGGCTTAAAGCACTGCATCTGGCTACTCAGGCGATACAGTGTGGCGAGGCTGATATTGTCATCGCCGGTGGCCAGGAAAACATGAGCCGCGCACCACATGTTCTGACTGATAGCCGCACCGGTGCACAGCTTGGCAATAGCCAGTTGGTTGACAGTCTTGTGCATGATGGGTTGTGGGATGCCTTCAATGATTATCATATTGGTGTCACCGCCGAAAATCTGGCTCGCGAATATGGCATCAGCCGTCAGTTGCAGGATGCTTACGCACTTAGCTCGCAACAAAAAGCGCGAGCGGCGATTGACGCCGGACGATTTAAAGATGAGATCGTCCCGGTAATGACCCAAAGTAACGGGCAGACGTTGGTTGTTGATACCGATGAACAGCCACGCACTGACGCCAGCGCAGAAGGCTTAGCCCGTTTAAATCCTTCATTTGATAGTCTCGGTTCTGTGACAGCGGGTAATGCATCATCCATAAACGATGGCGCAGCTGCGGTAATGATGATGAGCGAAGCCAAAGCACGAGCGTTGAATTTACCCGTGCTGGCCCGCATTCGCGCATTTGCCAGCGTTGGTGTAGATCCGGCATTGATGGGAATTGCGCCGGTGTATGCGACCCGCCGTTGCCTGGAGCGTGTAGGCTGGCAGTTGGCTGAAGTCGATCTTATCGAGGCTAATGAAGCGTTTGCTGCACAGGCGCTTTCGGTTGGCAAGATGCTTGAGTGGGATGAGCGTCGGGTCAATGTCAATGGTGGCGCGATCGCACTCGGTCACCCGATAGGCGCTTCCGGTTGCCGAATCCCTGGTTTCTCTGGTTCATGAAATGGTGAAACGTAATGCCCGCAAAGGACTGGCAACGCTTTGTATCGGCGGGGGCCAGGGTGTGGCATTGACCATTGAACGTGACGAATAGCTCTGCATTTCCTCCTTACCGATAAATATCTGCCGTCATTAATCTGTTGAATAATGATGGCTGGCAAGTCGACATACATTTTCTGGGCTCCCTCATTTTTCCATTCTCATGACATATTCGTGATCGACACTGCACTTTTTTTAATCCTTAACTTAAAAATGAAACATTGTTTTATTTTTAATTGAAAACCCTAGCCCATGGGCATATCATCCCTTTATAGAGAAAACGAAACAGTGTTTCACTATCGTTTTCTATTTTCACGCTTCACTGATTATCGGAGGTTGATGTGGACGTAAGACAGAGCATCCACAGTGCGCACGCAAAAACGCTGGATACCCAAGGGCTGCGCAATGAATTTTTGGTTGAAAAGGTATTTGTCGCCGATGAGTACACCATGGTTTACAGCCACATTGACCGAATTATTGTTGGCGGCATTATGCCGATAACTAAAACGGTTTCCGTTGGCGGGGAAGTTGGTAAACAACTCGGCGTAAGCTATTTCCTTGAACGTCGCGAGTTAGGTGTTATCAATATTGGCGGTGCCGGTACGATTACTGTCGATGGCCAATGCTATGAAATCGGTCACCGCGACGCCCTGTATGTTGGTAAAGGTGCAAAAGAAGTTGTCTTTGCCAGTATTGATACCGGCACTCCGGCGAAGTTTTATTACAATTGCGCACCCGCGCATACGACGTATCCCACCAAAAAAGTCACACCGGACGAAGTATCTCCAGTCACGTTAGGCGATAACCTCACCAGTAACCGTCGCACGATTAACAAATATTTTGTCCCGGATGTACTGGAAACCTGCCAATTGAGTATGGGGCTGACGGAGCTGGCTCCGGGTAACTTGTGGAACACCATGCCGTGTCACACCCACGAGCGCCGGATGGAAGTTTATTTCTATTTCAATATGGATGATGACGCCTGCGTTTTCCACATGATGGGGCAGCCGCAAGAAACGCGTCATATTGTGATGCATAACGAGCAGGCGGTGATCTCCCCGAGCTGGTCGATCCATTCCGGTGTCGGAACCAAAGCTTATACCTTTATCTGGGGCATGGTCGGTGAAAACCAGGTCTTTGATGATATGGACCATGTGGCCGTTAAAGATTTGCGCTAGTTGTGGGCATAAACGAATAAGGTATTGTTATGATTTTAAGTGCATTTTCTCTCGAAGGTAAAGTTGCGGTCGTCACTGGTTGTGATACTGGACTGGGTCAGGGGATGGCGTTGGGGCTGGCGCAAGCGGGCTGTGACATTGTTGGCATTAACATCGTTGAACCGACTGAAACCATCGAGCAGGTCACAGCGCTGGGGCGTCGTTTTTTAAGCCTGACCGCCGATCTGCGAAAGATTGATGGTATTCCAGCACTGCTGGATCGCGCGGTAGCGGAGTTTGGTCATATTGATATCCTGGTGAATAACGCCGGATTGATTCGCCGCGAAGATGCTCTCGAGTTCAGCGAAAAGGACTGGGACGATGTCATGAACCTGAATATCAAGAGCGTATTCTTCATGTCTCAGGCAGCGGCGAAACACTTTATCGCGCAAGGCAATGGCGGCAAGATTATCAATATCGCGTCAATGCTCTCCTTCCAGGGCGGGATCCGTGTGCCTTCTTATACCGCATCAAAAAGCGGCGTGATGGGTGTGACGCGATTGATGGCGAACGAATGGGCTAAACACAACATTAATGTTAATGCGATAGCCCCGGGTTACATGGCGACCAACAATACTCAACAACTACGGGCAGATGAACAACGTAGCGCGGAAATTCTCGACCGCATTCCAGCTGGTCGTTGGGGACTGCCGAGTGACCTGATGGGGCCGATAGTGTTCCTTGCCTCCAGCGCTTCAGATTATGTGAATGGTTATACCATTGCCGTGGATGGCGGTTGGCTGGCGCGTTAATTCATTCTTCTTACTTTTATGACCCTGCCGCATGGCAGGGTTTTTTATACCTGTAGATCATCATAATCCATATCATGGTTATGAAATAATCCATATTAATTATCAATTAATGAACTTTATGAATTTTATCTGCTGTAAAATTAGGTGGTTAATAATAATCTCAATAATTCAACTTAATTTGAAAATTGGAATATCCATCACATAACGACATGTCGCAGCAATTTAATCCATATTTATGCTGTTTCCGACCTGACACCTGCGTGAGTTGTTCACGTATTTTTTCACTATGTCTTACTCTCTGCTGGCAGGAAAAAATGGTTACTATCAATACGGAATCTGCTTTAACGCCACGTTCTTTGCGGGATACGCGGCGTATGAATATGTTTGTTTCGGTAGCTGCTGCGGTCGCAGGATTGTTATTTGGTCTTGATATCGGCGTAATCGCCGGAGCGTTGCCGTTCATTACCGATCACTTTGTGCTGACCAGTCGTTTGCAGGAATGGGTGGTTAGTAGCATGATGCTCGGTGCAGCAATTGGTGCGCTGTTTAATGGTTGGCTGTCGTTCCGCCTGGGGCGTAAATACAGCCTGATGGCGGGGGCCATCCTGTTTGTACTCGGTTCTATAGGGTCCGCTTTTGCGACCAGCGTAGAGATGTTAATCGCCGCTCGTGTGGTGCTGGGCATTGCTGTCGGGATCGCGTCTTACACCGCTCCTCTGTATCTTTCTGAAATGGCAAGTGAAAACGTTCGCGGTAAGATGATCAGTATGTACCAGTTGATGGTCACACTCGGCATCGTGCTGGCGTTTTTATCCGATACAGCGTTCAGTTATAGCGGTAACTGGCGCGCAATGTTGGGGGTTCTTGCTTTACCAGCAGTTCTGCTGATTATTCTGGTAGTCTTCCTGCCAAATAGCCCGCGCTGGCTGGCGGAAAAGGGGCGTCATATTGAGGCGGAAGAAGTATTGCGTATGCTGCGCGATACGTCGGAAAAAGCGCGAGAAGAACTCAACGAAATTCGTGAAAGCCTGAAGTTAAAACAGGGCGGTTGGGCACTGTTTAAGATCAACCGTAACGTCCGTCGTGCTGTGTTTCTCGGTATGTTGTTGCAGGCGATGCAGCAGTTTACCGGTATGAACATCATCATGTACTACGCGCCGCGTATCTTCAAAATGGCGGGCTTTACGACCACAGAACAACAGATGATTGCGACTCTGGTCGTAGGGCTGACCTTTATGTTCGCCACCTTTATTGCGGTGTTTACGGTAGATAAAGCAGGGCGTAAACCGGCTCTGAAAATTGGTTTCAGCGTGATGGCGTTAGGCACTCTGGTGCTGGGCTATTGCCTGATGCAGTTTGATAACGGTACGGCTTCCAGTGGCTTGTCCTGGCTCTCTGTTGGCATGACGATGATGTGTATTGCCGGTTATGCGATGAGCGCCGCGCCAGTGGTGTGGATCCTGTGCTCTGAAATTCAGCCGCTGAAATGCCGCGATTTCGGTATTACCTGTTCGACCACCACGAACTGGGTGTCGAATATGATTATCGGCGCGACCTTCCTGACACTGCTTGATAGCATTGGCGCTGCCGGTACGTTCTGGCTCTACACTGCGCTGAACATTGCGTTTGTGGGCATTACTTTCTGGCTCATTCCGGAAACCAAAAATGTCACGCTGGAACATATCGAACGCAAACTGATGGCAGGCGAGAAGTTGAGAAATATCGGCGTCTGATTTCACGGGCCGGATGTGCTGTACATCCGGCCCTTTTTTCGTTAATAGAGATTGGGCACTTGGCCGTTGAGGCGTTTGTCTCGTTCCTTATTCAGCCTTGTTGCGGTAACACACATCAGGAGAGAGGAATGAAAACAATTGGTTTGCTGGGAGGAATGAGCTGGGAATCCACCATTCCTTACTATCGTTTGATAAATGAAGGCATTAAACAGCGGCTTGGTGGGCTTCACTCTGCGCAAGTGCTGCTACATAGCGTCGATTTTCATGAAATAGAAGAGTGCCAGCGTCGCGGGGAATGGGATAAAACCGGGGACATTCTGGCTGAGGCGGCGCTTGGCTTACAGCGGGCGGGCGCAGAAGGTATTGTGCTATGTACCAATACGATGCATAAAGTGGCGGATGCCATTGAGTCACGTTGCACTCTGCCTTTCTTACACATTGCGGATGCCACCGGACGTGCAATTACCGGGGCCGGAATGACTCGTGTGGCGCTGCTGGGTACGCGTTACACCATGGAACAGGATTTTTATCGCGGGCGGCTGACGGAACAATTTTCCATCAATTGTCTTATTCCTGAAGCGGATGAACGGGCGAAAATTAATCAGATTATTTTTTGAAGAACTGTGTCTGGGGCAATTTACCGAAGCGTCACGCGCTTATTGTGCGCAAGTGATTGCTCGCCTTGCAGAACAGGGCGCACAGGGCGTCATTTTTGGCTGCACAGAAATTGGTTTACTGGTGCCAGAAGAGCGCAGTGTTTTGCCTGTGTTTGATACCGCGGCGATCCATGCCGAGGATGCTGTCGCTTTTATGCTGTCGTAGCTGACGACAAAATAGCGTCAAGAGAAGTGACCAGTTTCGGTAACCCCGCTTGTAAATGCCCACTAAACGCCTGAACCAGCGCTGATGACGGGCGGTGCAGGGGGCGGATCAGGCTGACGGTGAACGGAACCGCAATACTGAACCGCCGCACCACTAAACCGCTTGCCGCATAATCTAGTGCGGTGAGCGGGTTAACCACCGAAATACCTACCCCCGCCCGTACCATTGCGCAGACTGACGCGGCGCTGTGGGTTTCTACGATCATGCGTCGTTTAACCTGATGTTCAGTAAATAGCTGATCCAGCAACTGGCGATAGCTGTCAGTACGGGAAAGGCTGATGTAGTTCTCACCCTGAAAATCATCCGGCGTTAATACCTTTTTTACCGCCAGCGGATGACCCGGAGGTAACACACACACTTCATCTAAAGAGAGTAATTCGGTACGTTCTGTTCCCGCAGGCGTATGGAGCGTTTCAGTGAGTCCTAAATCATGACGCTGGGCCGAGAGCCACTCTTCAAGTAGCGGTGATTCCTGGGGCACGATATTTAAGCTGACATCGGGATAACGTGCCAGAAAGGGTTGCAGGAGCTGCGGTAAAAAAGATTGCGAAAAGACCGGCAGGCAGGCAATAGACAGTTCTCCCTGGCGAAACTCGCGCAGACTTTCTGCGGCGCTGACAATGCGATCCAGTCCGTACCAGGATCGTTGCACTTCTTCAAACAGACGCAGTCCTTGCACGGTAGGATGTAATCGCCCACGTACGCGCTCAAACAATTTCAGCCCGATCACCTTCTCAAAGCGCGCAAGTTCGCGGCTGACGGTTGGCTGTGAGGTGTGTAGCAGGTGTGCCGCCTCAGTCAGGCTTCCGGCGGTCATTACCGCATGAAAAATTTCAATATGACGTAAGTTAACGGCGGCCATTAGCGCTCTCTCGCAATCCGGTAATCCATATCATTTTTGCATAGACTCGACATAAATCGATATTTTTTATTCTTTTTATGATGTGGCGTAATCATAAAAAAGCACTTATCTGGAGTTTGTTATGCCACATTCACTGTTCAGCACCGATACCGATCTCACCGCCGAAAATCTGCTGCGTTTGCCCGCTGAATTTGGCTGCCCGGTGTGGGTCTACGATGCGCAAATTATTCGTCGGCAGATTGCAGCGCTGAAACAGTTTGATGTGGTGCGCTTTGCACAGAAAGCCTGTTCCAATATTCATATTTTGCGCTTAATGCGTGAGCAGGGCGTGAAAGTGGATTCCGTCTCGTTAGGCGAAATAGAGCGTGCGTTGGCGGCGGGTTACAATCCGCAAACGCACCCCGATGATATTGTTTTTACGGCAGATGTTATCGATCAGGCGACGCTTGAACGCGTCAGTGAATTGCAAATTCCGGTGAATGCGGGTTCTGTTGATATGCTCGACCAACTGGGCCAGGTTTCGCCAGGGCATCGGGTATGGCTGCGCGTTAATCCGGGGTTTGGTCACGGACATAGCCAAAAAACCAATACCGGTGGCGAAAACAGCAAGCACGGTATCTGGTACACCGATCTGCCCGCCGCACTGGACGTGATACAACGTCATCATCTGCAGCTGGTCGGCATTCACATGCACATTGGTTCTGGCGTTGATTATGCCCATCTGGAACAGGTGTGTGGTGCTATGGTGCGTCAGGTCATCGAATTCGGTCAGGATTTACAGGCTATTTCTGCGGGCGGTGGGCTTTCTGTTCCTTATCAACAGGGTGAAGAGGCGGTTGATACCGAACATTATTATGGTCTGTGGAATGCCGCGCGTGAGCAAATCGCCCGCCATTTGGGCCACCCTGTGAAACTGGAAATTGAACCGGGTCGCTTCCTGGTAGCGCAGTCTGGCGTATTAATTACTCAGGTGCGGAGCGTCAAACAAATGGGGAGCCGCCACTTTGTGCTGGTTGATGCCGGGTTCAACGATCTGATGCGCCCGGCAATGTACGGTAGTTACCACCATATCAGTGCCCTGGCAGCTGATGGTCGTTCTCTGGAACACGCGCCAACGGTGGAAACCGTCGTCGCCGGACCGTTATGTGAATCGGGCGATGTCTTTACCCAGCAGGAAGGGGGAAATGTTGAAACCCGCGCCTTGCCGGAAGTGAAGGCAGGTGATTATCTGGTACTGCATGATACAGGGGCATATGGCGCATCAATGTCATCCAACTACAATAGCCGTCCGCTGTTACCAGAAGTTCTGTTTGATAATGGTCAGGCGCGGTTGATTCGCCGTCGCCAGACCATCGAAGAATTACTGGCGCTGGAATTGCTTTAACTGCGGTTAGTCGCTGGTTGCATGATGACTTGCCTCCAGCGACGGAGTTGACACTGAATGACGACGTACCAGCGTCGGACTAAAGACATTAGTGATTTCCGGGAGAGGGCGATTATCCGCCAGCGCCAAAGCCAGTTCGGCAGCCTGGGTCGCCATCGTCACGATTGGGTAACGCACGGTGGTCAGGCGCGGACGCACATAGCGTGACACCAGCACATCATCAAAGCCAATTAACGAAATCTCACCCGGTACATCAATACCATTATCATTGAGAACGCCCATCGCACCCGCCGCCATTGAATCGTTATAACAGGCTACCGCAGTGAAATTTCTTCCTCGTCCCAAAAGCTCGGTCATTGCCTGTTCGCCGCCGCTTTCGTCTGGTTCGCCAAATGTCACCAGCCGGTCATTGGCCGCAATACCACTTTCAGCAAGGGCATCGTAATACCCTTGCAGACGATCTTCGGCGTCAGAAATAGAGTGGTTAGAGCACAGATAACCAATGCGGGTATGACCTTGCTGAATTAAATGACGCGTTGCCAGCCAGGCACCGTAACGATCGTCCAGAGCAATACAACGGTTTTCAAAGCCAGGCAGGATACGGTTGATCAGCACCATACCGGGCATTTGTTTCATTAATGAGGCTAAATCAGCATCCGGGATCATTTTGGCATGGACGACCAACGCAGCACAGCGATGGCGGATCAGTTGCTCAATGGCCTGACGCTCTTTTTGTTCGTTGTGGTAACCGTTGCCAATCAATAAAAAATTACCGGTGTGATAAGCCACCTGTTCGACCGCTTTCACCATTGCACCGAAAAACGGATCGGAAACATCACCAACGACCAGACCGACCGTTTCAGTGGTCTGCTGCGCCAGCGCACGGGCGTTGGCGTTCGGGTGATAGCTAAGAGACTCCATTGCACTATGCACAGCCAGCCGGGAAGCTTCGCTGGCTTTGGGTGAATTATTAATGACGCGGGAAACGGTGGCGACTGAAACGCCTGCCAGTCGGGCTACATCCTTTATGGTCGCCATGAAAATACCTTAGTGGGTAAACGCTTACATTCTTTCAGTGTTACGGAAAACGCCCGTTGGTTCAAGGGGTGGCGTGTTTTCATCGTGGGAATGTGAGCCAAACGCAAATAAGTAAGACAAAAAAAGAGATTGCAAACCTTTGGTTACACTTTGCGAAACGCTGTTGCGATTGACCGCTGGTGGCGTTTGGCTTCAGGTTGCTAAAGTGGTGATCCCAGAGGTATTGATAGGTGAAGTCAACTTCGGGTTGAGCACATGAATTACACCAGCCTGCGCAGATGCGCAGGTTTTTTTTGCCGGTCATCAATCTGTAACAGTAACCGACAATTTACACACCTCGTTGCATTTCCCTTCATTCCTTTGCGTTTTCTCGCTGGCGAAGAGTCGTCGTGCAGACCACAATCAAGATCCCAGAGGTATTGATTGGTGAGATTATTCGGTACGCTCTTCGTACCCTGTCTCTTGCACCAACCTGCGCGGATGCGCAGGTTTTTTTTCGCACCTAATTTACTGTCGCTCGCGTTCTTTATCTCGTGTAATCTCCCTCCATTCGCTTTTACTGAATCAGAGCAAAGGGAGTTGGAATGCTTTTTAGCTTTTTTCGAAATTTGTGCCGTGTTTTGTATCGCGTTCGCGTTACGGGTGACACCCAGGCACTGAAGGGCGAGCGCGTTCTAATTACGCCTAATCACGTCTCTTTTATTGATGGCATTTTGCTTGGACTGTTTTTACCTGTGCGTCCAGTGTTTGCCGTTTACACCTCAATAAGCCAACAGTGGTATATGCGTTGGCTGAAATCATTTATCGACTTTGTTCCTCTCGACCCGACGCAACCTATGGCTATTAAACATCTGGTACGTCTGGTGGAACAGGGCCGACCAGTGGTGATTTTCCCTGAAGGACGCATCACCACGACAGGCTCGCTGATGAAAATCTACGATGGCGCGGGTTTTGTCGCGGCGAAGTCTGGTGCAACGGTTATTCCTGTGCGTATTGAAGGGGCGGAACTTACGCACTTCAGCCGCCTGAAAGGTCTGGTTAAACGTCGCTTGTTCCCGCAAATTACTCTGCATATTTTGCCACCAACGCAGGTGGCGATGCCGGATGCGCCGCGTGCCCGTGACCGTCGCAAAATCGCTGGCGAAATGCTGCATCAAATAATGATGGAAGCGCGAATGGCGGTGCGCCCGCGTGAAACGCTGTACGAATCTTTACTGAGTGCAATGTACCGCTTCGGAGCCGGGAAGAAATGTGTCGAAGACGTCAACTTTACCCCAGACTCCTATCGCAAATTGCTTACGAAAACGCTGTTTGTTGGACGCATCCTTGAAAAATACAGTGTTGAAGGCGAACGCATCGGCTTAATGCTGCCCAATGCAGGCATCAGTGCGGCAGTGATTTTTGGGGCCATCGCCCGTCGCCGCATGCCCGCAATGATGAACTACACTGCCGGGGTAAAAGGGCTGACCAGTGCTATTACGGCGGCTGAAATCAAAACCATCTTCACTTCCCGCCAGTTTCTCGATAAAGGCAAACTCTGGCATCTGCCGGAGCAACTTACTCAGGTGCGCTGGGTCTATCTGGAAGATTTAAAAGCAGATGTCACCACTGCCGACAAAGTATGGATCTTCGCTCATTTGCTGATGCCGCGTCTGGCACAGGTTAAACAGCAGCCGGAAGAAGAGGCGCTGATCCTTTTTACCTCCGGTTCTGAAGGCCATCCGAAAGGCGTCGTCCATAGCCATAAAAGCATTCTGGCGAATGTCGAGCAGATTAAAACGATTGCCGACTTCACCACCAACGATCGCTTTATGTCGGCGTTACCGCTGTTTCACTCCTTTGGGCTGACGGTAGGCCTGTTTACGCCACTGCTTACAGGTGCAGAAGTGTTCCTTTATCCAAGCCCGCTGCATTACCGCATTGTGCCGGAGTTGGTGTATGACCGCAGTTGCACCGTGTTGTTCGGCACCTCGACTTTCCTCGGTCACTACGCGCGTTTCGCCAACCCGTATGACTTCTATCGTCTACGCTATGTGGTGGCAGGCGCAGAAAAATTACAAGAAAGTACCAAACAGCTTTGGCAGGATAAATTTGGCCTGCGCATCCTTGAAGGCTACGGCGTGACCGAATGCGCGCCTGTCGTTTCTATCAACGTACCGATGGCGGCGAAACCCGGTACGGTAGGGCGTATTCTACCAGGAATGGATGCGCGCCTGTTGTCGGTCCCTGGTATCGAAGAGGGCGGACGCCTGCAACTGAAAGGGCCGAACATAATGAACGGCTATCTGCGGGTGGAGAAGCCAGGTGTACTGGAAGTGCCCACCGCCGAGAATGTTCGCGGCGAAATGGAGCGCGGCTGGTATGACACTGGCGATATTGTGCGTTTTGACGAGCAGGGCTTTGTGCAGATTCAGGGCCGCGCAAAACGCTTTGCCAAAATTGCAGGCGAAATGGTGTCGCTGGAAATGGTGGAACAACTGGCACTTGGTGTTTCGCCAGATAAAGTCCATGCCACTGCGATTAAGAGCGATGCCAGCAAAGGCGAGGCACTGGTGCTTTTCACCACAGATAACGAACTGACGCGCGATAAGTTGCAACAGTATGCCCGCGAGCACGGCGTGCCGGAGCTTGCTGTACCGCGCGATATTCGCTATCTGAAACAGATGCCATTACTTGGCAGCGGCAAACCTGACTTTGTCACGTTGAAAAGCTGGGTAGACGAAGCGGAACAACACGATGAGTGAGTCAGTGCACACTAACACTTCGTTGTGGTCGAAGGGGATGAAAGCGGTTATCGTGGCGCAGTTTCTCTCTGCGTTTGGCGATAATGCCCTACTGTTTGCCACTCTGGCGTTACTGAAAGCGCAGTTCTATCCGGAGTGGAGCCAGCCCATCCTGCAAATGGTGTTTGTAGGTGCTTACATTCTTTTTGCGCCGTTTGTCGGGCAGGTGGCGGATAGCTTCGCCAAAGGCCGGGTGATGATGTTTGCCAACGGCCTGAAGCTGCTGGGCGCAGCCAGTATCTGCTTTGGTATCAATCCGTTTCTCGGCTATACGCTGGTGGGTGTTGGTGCTGCAGCCTATTCACCGGCGAAATACGGTATTCTCGGCGAATTAACCACGGGTAGTAAGTTAGTGAAAGCTAACGGTTTAATGGAAGCTTCTACCATAGCGGCGATTTTGCTCGGTTCCGTAGCCGGTGGTGTGCTGGCTGACTGGCATGTCCTCGTCGCCCTGGCCGCATGCGCACTGGCCTACGGTGGTGCGGTCGTTGCCAATATCTACATTCCCAAACTGGCGGCGGCGCGTCCGGGGCAGTCCTGGAATCTCATCAACATGACCCGCAGTTTCCTGAATGCCTGCACCTCGCTATGGCGCAATGGTGAAACGCGTTTTTCGCTGGTGGGCACCAGTTTATTCTGGGGAGCGGGTGTCACGCTGCGTTTCCTGTTGGTGCTGTGGGTACCGGTGGCGCTGGGCATTACCGATAACGCTACGCCCACCTATCTCAACGCGATGGTAGCGATTGGTATCGTGGTTGGCGCAGGTGCGGCAGCGAAGTTAGTTACGCTGGAAACCGTGTCACGCTGTATGCCAGCCGGGATTTTGATTGGCGTGGTGGTACTGATTTTTTCCCTGCAACACGAGCTGCTGCCAGCCTATGCCTTGTTGATGCTGATTGGCGTGATGGGGGGCTTTTTTGTCGTTCCGCTCAATGCGTTGCTACAGGAGCGGGGTAAAAAAAGCGTCGGGGCGGGGAATGCGATTGCAGTACAAAACCTTGGCGAAAACAGCGCCATGTTGTTGATGCTGGGCATTTACTCGCTGGCGGTAATGATAGGCATCCCGGTCGTGCCCATTGGCATTGGCTTCGGTGCGCTGTTTGCGCTGGCAATAACGGCGCTGTGGATCTGGCAGCGCCGTCATTAATATTTAACGCCGGTTTTAACCGGCGTTAATCTTATGGTGCCGGATAAGTATAAACCTGATGCACCGCTTCAATTTCAGCTAATACGTCTTCGCTTAACTCCAGATGCAAACTTTCGATGTTAGTTTTCAGCTGATCCATCGTGGTTGCGCCCAGCAGAGTGCTGGCAACAAACGGTTGACGGCGTACAAACGCGAGCGCCATCTGAGCAGGGTCCAGGCCATGACGTCTGGCGATATCAACATACGCCGCGACGGCTTTTTGCGTTTGCTCACCGCTATAGCGGGTGAACCGACTAAAGAGCGTATTACGTGCGCCAGCGGGTTTTGCACCATTGAGATATTTCCCGGTCAGCGTGCCGAAACCCAGGCACGAATAGGCCAGCAGTTCGACCCCTTCATACTGGCTGACTTCTGCCAGACCTACTTCAAAACTGCGGTTTAACAGACTGTAAGGGTTCTGAATGGTGACAATACGCGGCAGATCGTGTTTGTCCGCCAGATGCAGGTAGCGCATTACGCCAAATGCAGTTTCGTTCGACACGCCGATATAACGAATTTTTCCCGCGCGTTGGTACTCTGCCAGTGCGTCCAGCGTATCCAGCAGCGAAACCGCAGGCGCAGAATCCGTCCAGCTATAACCGAGTTTGCCGAAGCAGTTGGTCGGGCGCTGCGGCCAGTGCACCTGATAAAGATCGAGGTAATCAGTCTGTAGGCGCTTGAGGCTGTCATGCAGCGCTTCGCGGATATTCTTCCGATCCAGCGCCTGATCCGGGCGGATGCCCTTGTCATTATTGCGCGACGGTCCGCTCACTTTGGAGGCGATAATTAACTTTTCGCGGCTGCCATGTTTCGCCAGCCAGTTGCCGACGTAGGTTTCGGTTAACCCTTGCGTTTCGGGGCGCGGAGGTACTGGGTACATTTCGGCAACGTCGATAAGGTTAATGCCCTGAGCGACGGCATAGTCGAGTTGTGCGTGGGCGTCGGCTTCGCTGTTCTGTTCACCAAACGTCATCGTGCCAAGCCCCAGCGTGCTGACTTCCAGCGAACTGTGGGGTATACGGTGATATTGCATAGCCGTTTCCTTTTTATAATCACGACATAAGGAATATAAAAATGGCAGAGGGAAGGGAAAAGGGAAAGAGAAAAATCTTAAGGCCAGCCGGATGCTGACCTTATTTGTTAACGTTCAATAATTTGCGAAACATCATCACGGTTAATTTGCATCGCGTTACCTTGCTGATCGTGATAACTCACCAGCCCGGTATCATCATCAATTTCAGGTTTTCCATCGGTCAAAATCATACGGCCATCTTTGGTCGCCATGACGTAATCACTGGAACACCCGGAAACAGCAAACGCCAGTCCGACTGCAGAAATTATTACTGCCCATTTTTTCATCCGGTTATCCTCATTTGGCCTACCTATGATAATAGTCTGTTTATAAACCGACGTTATATATCTTGAAAGCAGGAAAATCTTAAACTGTGAGGGTAAAAGGAGTGAGTACGCCCTCCCGCAGGAGAGCGTACGGAGTATCAGAGCGGATTCTTTTTGTTGCGAATCAAGTTGAGGCTTTCAACCGCAATAGAGAAGAACATCGCGAAGTAGATGTAACCTTTCGGTACGTGGATGTCGAAACTTTCCAGAATCAGGGTAAAGCCCACCAGAATCAGGAAAGAGAGCGCCAGCATTTTTACCGAAGGATGGCGTTCGACAAAATCACCAATCGAGCGCGCGGCGAACATCATCACGCCTACGGCAATCACCACGGCTGCCATCATAATAAACAGGTGATCTGACAGACCCACAGCCGTAATCACCGAGTCGAGGCTAAAGATAATATCCAGCAGCATAATCTGCACGATAGCGCCGAGGAATGATGAAACGCGTGTTTTCAGCCCTTCTTCTTCACCTTCAATGGATTCGTGGATTTCCTTGCTGGCTTTCCAGATAAGGAACAAGCCACCCAGAAGCAGAATCAAATCACGGGCAGAAATTTCCTGACTGAATATTGTAAAAAGCGGATTTGTCAGGCGCGTAACCCAGGCGATTGATGCCAGCAGCGCCAGACGCATAACCATGGCTCCCGCCAACCCCAGACGGCGCGCATGAGCACGTTGTGCTGTGGGAAGCTTTGCCACCACCAGAGAAAGGAAAATAATATTGTCGATCCCAAGAACGATCTCCAGCAGCGTCAGCGTACCGAGCGCAAGCCAGGCGTTAGGATCGGTTATCCATGCAAATAACATCTAAAAAGCCCTGCCAAAAAAATGAAGCGGTAATTATATGCCCGGAAAGCGGCAGGTCAAAGCGATGGCTACTGGATCAGAAAATGACGGGCCAGTAGTGCACTGGTGAAATTCTTCTTCAAATAAAAGCCGCGTGGCAGCGTCAGAATCCGTTCGCCCCGGGCACCAATGGCTTCGGTAAGCGCTTTCGCATTCGCTGCTTTCGGTCGTATCTGTAAATACTCCCCGTGACGAGCGGTAATCCGCTCAACCTGACCGAGAACAATCATATCCATTAATTCTTCCCAGTCTTCGCGTAGCTGCCGGTCTTCCTCTTCATTCGGGCTCCACAGCAACGGTGATCCAACGCGACGCTGCGCCAGCGGGATGCTGCGCTCGCCTTCAACCGGTATCCACAGTACGCGTTTGAGTTTGTGGCGCACGTGGCTGGTTTCCCAGGTCACCCCGCTATTGCCCGTTAACGGGGCAACACAAACGAATGTTGTTTCCAGCGGACGACCAAGACTATCCACAGGGATAGTTTTAAGTTCCACGCCCAGAGCAGCAAAATCTTGCTCAGGTTTACTCCCTGCGCTGGCACCTAGCCAGATCTCCAGTAACACGCCAATCCAGCCTTTATCGCGTTTTAAATTCTCTGGCGTAACCAGCCCGACAAGTGCCGCCAGTTCTCCCAATGTATAACCAGAAAGTTGCTGTGCTTGCGCTAACAACTGTTCTTCAGTTTCGGGAGGAGAGAGCAGTGGGCGAGGTTGGGACATGTCATGATACCTTGATTAAAAAACAAACAGCAATTATGTGCCGAATATTCGCAGTGTAACTTTTTCCACATGCGTTGTTCAATTCTCTGATTTATATTGCTTTTTAGGTTGCCGGTAATCGAGTTGCGCAACACTGCAACGGGTTTTCCAAATCTGGTCACTGAAAATAAACAGGATCTTACACCATGTTATCCACAGAAAGCTGGGATAACTGTGAAAAACCTCCACTACTGTTTCCATTTACAGCCTTGACGTGCGACGAAACTCCAGTTTTTAGTGGTTCAGTGCTTAACTTAGTGGCACATTCTGTGGATAAATACGGCATTGGTTGATCTTTCGCCAACCCGTAAATGAGAGGTGTGACCTGGGTCACGAATTACTCTTTTTCATTACTAAAATTACATGTAATGCATTGACTGATAATGAATATTTTAAAATGTCTATATCGGGCTTATTCAGAATGCTCCGGGTTTTCCCGTAGTAATTCCGTAGTTCTTCACAACTCTATCCACAGAAAAGGTGAATAAAAACGGCTATCCACCCCTTCCTCTGTTTATAACTCTGCACATAACTGTGAGTTATTCAATTGTTATTAGTGTGTAATGCCCTGCAGAGAGTGGTTTACCGTCTTCCTGGAGTATGAAACAATCATTCGTATATAAAGCTTTATTTTGAGGTAGTCCGGTGATTGATGACGATGGCTACCGCCCAAACGTAGGTATCGTGATTTGTAATCGCCAGGGGCAGGTAATGTGGGCCCGGCGATTTGGTCAGCACTCCTGGCAATTTCCGCAAGGCGGAATCAACCCCGGAGAATCCGCAGAGCAGGCGATGTACCGTGAATTGTTTGAAGAAGTAGGATTAAGCCGCAAAGACGTTCGAATCCTTGCTTCAACGCGTAACTGGTTGCGCTACAAATTACCGAAACGTTTGGTGCGTTGGGACACGAAGCCGGTTTGTATCGGCCAAAAACAAAAATGGTTTCTCTTGCAGCTGGTGAGCGGCGATGCAGAAATCAATATGCAAACCAGCAGTACACCAGAGTTTGACGGCTGGCGATGGGTAAGTTACTGGTATCCGGTCAGACAGGTGGTGTCATTTAAACGTGATGTCTACCGTAGGGTAATGAAAGAGTTCGCGAGTGTGGTGATGTCACTGCAGGAAAATACGCCAAAACCACAAAACGCATCTGCTTATCGACGTAAAAGAGGTTAAGTCACGCCAATTATGCTCACTCGCCTGCGCGAAATAGTCGAAAAGGTAGCCAGCGCACCACGCCTGAATGAGGCGTTAAATATTCTGGTTACCGACATCTGTCTTGCGATGGATACCGAGGTCTGTTCGGTCTACCTGGCCGATCATGATCGACGTTGTTACTACCTGATGGCGACCCGGGGGCTGAAAAAACCACGCGGTCGCACTGTAACGCTCGCGTTTGATGAAGGGATCGTCGGCCTGGTTGGCAGGCTGGCGGAACCGATAAACCTTGCAGATGCGCAAAAGCACCCCAGCTTCAAATACATCCCCTCCGTAAAAGAAGAACGTTTCCGCGCGTTTTTAGGCGTACCAATTATTCAACGTCGCCAGTTGCTTGGTGTACTGGTGGTACAGCAACGAGAGTTGCGCCAGTATGACGAAAGTGAAGAATCCTTCCTGGTGACGCTTGCCACCCAGATGGCAGCTATTCTTTCTCAGTCGCAGTTGACTGCCTTGTTTGGGCAATATCGCCAGACGCGAATCCGCGCATTACCGGCAGCACCTGGTGTGGCGATTGCCGAAGGCTGGCAGGATGCCACGTTACCTTTAATGGAACAGGTGTATCAGGCATCAACGCTGGATCCGGCTCTGGAACGCGAACGACTGACCGGGGCGCTGGAAGAAGCGGCAAACGAGTTTCGCCGCTACAGCAAACGCTTTGCCGCCGGTGCACAAAAAGAAACGGCGGCTATTTTCGATCTTTACTCGCACCTGCTTTCGGACACCCGGCTGCGTCGCGAATTGTTTGCCGAGGTTGATAAAGGCTCGGTGGCAGAGTGGGCGGTAAAAACGGTCATTGAAAAATTTGCCGAACAGTTTGCCGCGCTAAGTGATAACTATCTCAAAGAGCGGGCTGGCGATTTACGTGCGCTGGGTCAGCGATTGCTGTTTCATCTTGATGACGCTAATCAAGGGCCGAACGCCTGGCCGGAACGTTTCATTCTGGTGGCAGATGAACTGTCAGCGACAACGCTTGCTGAGCTGCCCCAGGATCGCTTAGTCGGTGTTGTCGTGCGAGATGGCGCAGCCAACTCCCATGCTGCGATCATGGTACGTGCGCTGGGGATCCCTACCGTGATGGGCGCGGATATTCAGCCTTCGGTGCTGCATCGTAGGACGCTGATCGTTGATGGCTATCGCGGTGAATTGCTGGTCGATCCGGAGCCGGTACTGCTGCAAGAATATCAGCGGCTAATTAGTGAAGAGATTGAGCTTAGCCGTCTGGCGGAAGATGACGTCAATTTACCCGCGCAGTTAAAAAGCGGTGAGCGTATAAAAGTCATGCTCAATGCTGGTTTAAGCCCGGAACATGAAGAAAAACTGGGCAGCCGTATTGATGGCATCGGTCTTTATCGCACTGAAATCCCATTCATGCTGCAAAGTGGTTTCCCGTCGGAAGAAGAACAGGTGGCGCAGTATCAGGGGATGCTGCAAATGTTCAATGATAAACCCGTCACCTTGCGTACGCTGGATGTCGGAGCAGATAAGCAGCTGCCTTACATGCCGATCAGCGAAGAGAATCCATGCCTGGGTTGGCGTGGGATTCGCATTACGCTCGATCAGCCGGAGATCTTCTTGATCCAGGTGCGGGCGATGCTGCGTGCTAATGCCGCTACGGGCAACCTGAATATTCTGTTGCCGATGGTCACAAGCCTCGATGAAGTTGATGAAGCACGCCGCCTGATTGAACGTGCCGGACGTGAAGTCGAGGAGATGATCGGTTACGAAATTCCCAAACCACGTATCGGCATCATGCTGGAAGTGCCGTCAATGGTATTTATGCTGCCGCATCTGGCAAAGCGGGTCGATTTCATCTCTGTTGGCACCAACGATCTGACTCAATACATTCTGGCCGTTGATCGCAACAATACCCGGGTGGCGAACATTTATGACAGTCTTCATCCTGCAATGTTACGAGCTCTGGCGATGATCGCCCGGGAAGCGGAAATACATGGAATCGATCTCCGTTTGTGCGGTGAAATGGCGGGCGATCCCATGTGCGTGGCAATCCTCATTGGGCTTGGGTATCGCCATCTGTCTATGAACGGACGTTCTGTAGCGCGGGCAAAATACCTGCTGCGGCGCATTGATTATGCCGAAGCAGAAAATCTTGCGCAGCGTAGTCTGGAAGCGCAACTGGCGACCGAAGTTCGCCATCAGGTTGCAGCCTTTATGGAGCGTCGCGGCATGGGCGGGCTGATTCGCGGAGGGTTATAGCGCGGATCATATACATATCTTTTAACGGTATCCGGCAACCAGCCAGGTCCCCTTGTGCTATTATTCGCACCTTTGGAGCGCCTGAAACCTGCGGCGCGCATTTCAATCGCTGTTCTCTTTCAGCGAAATAACAAGAACTTGTGGTGACAGATGACCAGTAGCTATCTGCATTTTCCGGAGTTTGATCCGGTCATTTTCTCAATAGGACCCGTGGCGCTTCACTGGTACGGCCTGATGTATCTGGTGGGTTTCATTTTTGCAATGTGGCTGGCAACACGACGGGCGAATCGTCCGGGCAGCGGCTGGACCAAAAATGAAGTTGAAAACTTACTCTATGCGGGCTTCCTCGGCGTCTTCCTCGGGGGACGTATTGGTTATGTTCTGTTCTACAATTTCCCGCAGTTTATGGCCGATCCGCTGTATCTGTTCCGTGTCTGGGACGGCGGCATGTCTTTCCACGGCGGCCTGATTGGCGTTATCGTGGTGATGATTATCTTCGCCCGCCGTACTAAACGTTCCTTCTTCCAGGTCTCTGATTTTATCGCACCACTCATTCCGTTTGGTCTTGGTGCCGGGCGTCTGGGCAACTTTATTAACGGTGAATTGTGGGGCCGCGTTGACCCGAACTTCCCGTTTGCCATGCTGTTCCCTGGCTCCCGTACAGAAGATATTTTGCTGCTGCAAACCAACCCGCAGTGGCAATCCATTTTCGACACTTACGGTGTGCTGCCGCGCCACCCATCACAGCTTTACGAGCTGCTGCTGGAAGGTGTGGTGCTGTTTATTATCCTCAACCTGTATATTCGTAAACCACGCCCAATGGGAGCTGTCTCAGGTTTGTTCCTGATTGGTTACGGCGCGTTTCGCATCATTGTTGAGTTTTTCCGCCAGCCCGACGCGCAGTTTACCGGTGCCTGGGTGCAGTACATCAGCATGGGGCAAATTCTTTCCATCCCGATGATTGTCGCGGGTGTGATCATGATGGTCTGGGCATATCGTCGCAGCCCACAGCAACACGTTTCCTGAGGAACCATGAAACAGTATTTAGAACTGATGCAAAAAGTGCTCGACGAAGGCACACAGAAAAACGACCGTACCGGAACCGGAACGCTTTCCATTTTTGGTCATCAGATGCGTTTTAACCTGCAAGATGGATTCCCGCTGGTGACAACTAAACGTTGCCACCTGCGTTCCATCATCCATGAACTGCTGTGGTTTCTGCAGGGCGACACTAACATTGCTTATCTACACGAAAACAATGTCACCATCTGGGACGAATGGGCCGATGAAAACGGCGACCTCGGGCCAGTGTATGGTAAACAGTGGCGCGCCTGGCCAACGCCAGATGGTCGTCATATTGACCAGATCACTACGGTACTGAACCAGCTGAAAAACGACCCGGATTCGCGCCGCATTATTGTTTCAGCGTGGAACGTAGGCGAACTGGATAAAATGGCGCTGGCACCGTGCCATGCATTCTTCCAGTTCTATGTGGCAGACGGCAAACTCTCTTGCCAGCTTTATCAGCGCTCCTGTGACGTCTTCCTCGGCCTGCCGTTCAACATTGCCAGCTACGCGTTATTGGTGCATATGATGGCGCAGCAGTGCGATCTGGAAGTGGGTGATTTTGTCTGGACCGGTGGCGACACGCATCTGTACAGCAACCATATGGATCAAACTCATCTGCAATTAAGCCGCGAACCGCGTCCGCTGCCGAAGTTGATTATCAAACGTAAACCCGAATCCATCTTCGACTACCGTTTCGAAGACTTTGAGATTGAAGGCTACGATCCGCATCCGGGCATTAAAGCGCCGGTGGCTATCTAATTACGAAACATCCTGCCAGAGCCGACGCCAGTGTGCGTCGGTTTTTTTACCCTCCGTTAAATTCTTCGAGACGCCTTCCCGAAATTTTGCAACGTCCTGCAACGGCGTAAATAGTCCGGAAGATGCGCCGAAGAAATAGAAACTGGCCCTCGTCTTTTTTTTCTCCTCGCTCCATACTGCCGGCATGAAAACACAACGTGGTTATACGCTGATTGAAACGCTGGTCGCGATGCTGATTTTGGTCATGCTAAGCGCAAGTGGACTCTATGGCTGGCAATACTGGCAGCAGTCGCAACGGCTATGGCAAACCGCCAGCCAGGCGCGGGACTATTTGCTCTATTTACGTGAAGATGCCAACTGGCATAACCGCGACCACAGTATCAGCGTTATCAGGGAGGGGACGTTATGGTGCCTTGTGAGTTCCGCTGCTGGGGCCAATACCTGTCATGGCAGTTCACCATTGGTCTTTGTGCCACGCTGGCCCGAAGTCGAAATGAGCGACCTGACACCTTCGCTTGCTTTCTTTGGCCTGCGCAATACCGCATGGGCCGGGCATATTCGCTTCAAAAACTCAACGGGCGAGTGGTGGCTGGTGGTTTCGCCGTGGGGAAGACTCCGGCTTTGTCAGCAAGGAGAAACAGAAGGATGCCTGTAAAAGAGCAAGGTTTTTCTCTGCTGGAAGTGTTGATTGCTATGGCGATCAGTAGCGTATTGTTGCTGGGGGCGGCACGCTTTCTGCCTGCGTTACAGCGTGAAAGTTTAACGAGCACCCGTAAGCTGGCGCTGGAAGATGAAATCTGGCTGCGGGTATTTACCGTCGCGAAGCATCTCCAGAGGGCGGGTTATTGTCATGGCATCTGTACCGGCGAAGGGCTGGAAATTGTCGGACAGGGTGACTGTGTCATTGTGCAGTGGGATGCGAACAGTAACGGTATCTGGGATCGCGAACCGGTAAAAGAGTCCGACCAGATTGGATTTCGTCTGAAGGAGCATGTGCTGGAAACGCTACGCGGTGCGACATCCTGTGAAGGTAAGGGCTGGGATAAAGTCACTAATCCGGATGCCATCATTATCGACACTTTTCAGGTCGTACGTCAGGATGTCAGCGGCTTCTCGCCGGTGTTGACGGTTAATATGCGTGCTGCCAGTAAGTCTGAACCGCAAACCGTGGTGAATGCCAGCTATAGCGTGACAGGATTCAACCTGTGAACCGCGAAAAGGGTGTTTCGTCACTGGCTCTGGTCCTGATGCTGCTGGTTTTGGGTAGTTTGCTATTACAAGGAATGAGCCAACAGGATCGCAGTTTTGCCTCTCGCGTGAGCATGGAAAGTCAGTCATTGCGCCGCCAGGCCATCGTTCAGTCGGCGCTGGCGTGGGGAAAAATGCACTGCTGGCAGACGCAGCCAGCAGTTCAGTGCTCGCAGTACGCTGAAACCGATGCCCAGGTTTGTTTGCGTTTACTGGCAGATAATGAAGCCTTATTGATTGCCGGTTATGAAGGCGTTTCGTTGTGGCGAACAGGCGAAGTCATTGATGGAAACATTGTTTTTTCGCCACGCGGCTGGAGCGATTTTTGTCCGCTGAAAGAGAGGGCGTTATGTCAGCTTCCCTGAAGAATCAACAAGGCTTTAGCCTGCCGGAGGTAATGTTGGCGATGGTGTTGATGGTGATGATTGTCACTGCGTTATCGGGTTTCCAGCGAACATTAATGAACAGTCTTGCCAGCAGAAACCAGTACCAACAGCTCTGGCGGCATGGCTGGCAGCAAACGCAACTGCGCGCGATTTCGCCACCTGCCAACTGGCAGGTCAACCGAATGCAGACATCGCAGGCGGGATGTGTCAGCATCAGCGTTACGCTAGTTTCACCCGGGGGCAGAGAAGGCGAGATGACCCGCCTGCATTGCCCGAATCGTCAGTAGTCAGGAGCCGCTATGTTAAGGGTCTACCATTCCAATCGTCTGGACGTGCTGGAAGCGTTGATGGAGTTTATTGTCGAACGCGAACGGCTGGACGATCCTTTCGAACCAGAGATGATTCTGGTGCAAAGTACCGGTATGGCACAGTGGCTGCAAATGACCCTGTCGCAAAAGTTTGGTATTGCGGCAAACATTGATTTTCCGCTGCCAGCGAGCTTTATCTGGGATATGTTCGTCCGGGTGTTACCGGAAATCCCCAAAGAGAGCGCCTTTAACAAACAGAGCATGAGCTGGAAACTGATGACTCTGCTGCCGCAATTGCTGGAGCGCGAAGACTTTACCCTGTTGCGGCATTATCTGACTGACGATAGCGACAAGCGAAAACTGTTCCAGCTTTCCTCAAAAGCGGCGGACCTGTTTGACCAGTATCTGGTCTATCGTCCGGACTGGCTGGCACAGTGGGAAACAGGACATTTGGTTGAAGGGCTGGGAGAAGCACAGGCCTGGCAAGCCCCGTTGTGGAAGGCGCTGGTGGAATATACCCATCAACTCGGGCAACCGCGCTGGCACCGCGCCAATCTCTATCAGCGCTTTATCGAAACGCTGGAGTCCGCGACGACCTGCCCGCCGGGGTTACCTTCGCGCGTCTTTATATGCGGTATTTCCGCGTTACCGCCTGTTTATCTCCAGGCGCTACAGGCGCTGGGTAAACATATTGAAATCCATCTCCTGTTTACCAACCCCTGCCGTTATTACTGGGGCGATATTAAAGATCCTGCTTATCTGGCGAAACTGCTGACCCGTCAGCGTCGACACAGTTTTGAAGATCGCGAATTGCCGCTATTTCGTGATAGCGAAAATGCCGGGCAGCTCTTTAACAGCGATGGTGAACAGGATGTCGGCAACCCGCTGCTGGCTTCATGGGGTAAGCTTGGGCGCGACTACATTTATCTCCTTTCTGACCTGGAGAGCAGCCAGGAGCTGGACGCCTTTGTCGATGTCACGCCAGATAACCTGCTGCATAACATTCAGTCTGACATTCTGGAACTGGAAAACCGCGCCGTTGCTGGTGTGAACATCGAAGAGTTTTCCCGTAGCGATAACAAACGCCCGCTTGATCCACTGGATAGCAGTATCACCTTCCACGTTTGCCATAGCCCGCAGCGTGAAGTTGAAGTTTTACACGATCGCCTGCTGGCGATGCTGGAGGAAGACCCGACACTTACTCCGCGCGACATCATCGTGATGGTGGCTGATATCGACAGCTACAGTCCGTTTATTCAGGCTGTGTTTGGTAGCGCACCTGCGGATCGTTACCTACCTTACGCCATTTCCGACCGTCGTGCGCGGCAGTCACATCCGGTACTGGAAGCGTTTATCAGCCTGTTATCACTGCCTGACAGTCGTTTTGTGTCAGAGGATGTGCTGGCGTTGCTGGATGTGCCGGTGCTGGCGGCGCGGTTTGACATCACCGAAGAAGGGCTGCGTTATTTACGCCAGTGGGTCAACGAATCCGGCATTCGTTGGGGCATAGATGACGACAACGTTCGCGAGCTGGAACTCCCCGCCACCGGACAACACACCTGGCGATTTGGCCTGACGCGTATGTTGTTGGGCTACGCGATGGAGAGCGCGCAGGGCGAGTGGCAATCGGTTCTACCTTATGATGAATCGAGCGGCTTAATTGCAGAACTGGTGGGGCATCTGGCTTCACTGCTAATGCAGCTAAACATCTGGCGTCGCGGGCTGGCACAGGAGCGTCCGCTGGAAGAGTGGTTGCCGGTTTGTCGCGATATGCTCAACGCCTTCTTCCTGCCGGATGCGGAAACCGAAGCGGCGATGACGCTGATCGAACAACAATGGCAGGCGATTATCGCCGAAGGTTTAGGTGCGCAGTATGGCGACGCGGTGCCGCTGTCACTATTGCGTGATGAACTGGCACAGCGTCTGGATCAAGAACGTATCAGCCAGCGTTTTCTCGCCGGACCGGTTAACATTTGTACTCTGATGCCAATGCGTTCAATTCCGTTCAAAGTGGTTTGCCTGCTGGGAATGAACGACGGCGTTTATCCACGTCAGCTTGCGCCATTGGGCTTTGACCTGATGAGCCAGAAACCGAAGCGTGGCGACCGTAGCCGTCGCGATGACGACCGCTATCTGTTCCTGGAAGCGTTAATTTCCGCGCAGCAAAAACTCTATATCAGCTATATCGGTCGTTCCATTCAGGATAACAGTGAGCGTTTCCCGTCGGTACTGGTGCAGGAACTGATCGACTACATCGGGCAAAGTCATTATCTACCGGGCGATGAAGCGCTCAACTGTGATGAAAGCGAGGCAAGGGTAAAAAGCGCATCTTACTTGCCTCCATACCCGGATGCCGTTTGATCCACAAAACTACCAGCCAGGCGAACGACAAAGCTATGCTCGTGAATGGCTACCTGCGGCCAGCCAGGCTGGTAAAGCACATTCTGAATTTGTTCAGCCGCTGCCGTTTACCTTACCGGAAACCGTGCCGCTGGAAACGCTACAACGATTCTGGGCACATCCGGTGCGGGCATTTTTCCAGATGCGTTTGCAGGTGAACTTCCGTACTGAAGACAGCGAAATCCCCGACACCGAGCCATTTATTCTGGAAGGACTTAGCCGTTATCAAATCAATCAGCAGTTATTGAATGCACTGGTTGAGCAGGATGATGCCGAACGCTTGTTCCGCCGCTTCCGAGCGGCAGGGGATTTACCGTATGGCGCTTTTGGTGAAATTTTCTGGGAAACACAGTGCCAGGAGATGCAGCAGCTTGCCGACAGAGTCATTGCCTGTCGCCAGCCGGGGCAGAGTATGGAAATTGATCTCGCCTGCAACGGTGTGCAGATAACTGGCTGGTTGCCGCAGGTGCAGCCGGATGGCCTGTTGCGCTGGCGTCCCTCTTTATTAAGTGTGGCCCAGGGAATGCAACTTTGGCTGGAACACCTTGTCTACTGTGCCAGCGGTGGTAATGGTGAAAGTCGCCTTTTTCTACGCAAAGACGGCGAGTGGCGTTTTCCGCCGCTTGCAGCCGAACAGGCTTTGCATTACCTCTCACAACTGATTGAGGGGTATCGTGAAGGAATGTCCGCGCCATTGCTGGTGTTACCTGAAAGTGGCGGCGCGTGGCTAAAAACCTGTTATGACGCGCAAAACGATGCCATGCTGGATGACGATTCCACGTTGCAAAAAGCCCGTACGAAATTCCTTCAGGCTTACGAAGGCAACATGATGGTGCGTGGCGAAGGTGATGATATCTGGTATCAAAGGCTCTGGCGGCAATTAACACCAGAGACAATGGAGGCCATCGTTGAACAGTCGCAACGTTTCCTGTTACCGCTGTTTCGCTTTAATCAGTCATGAGTGCTGTATAAAAATTGCGCAATCTATCCGCTTACTTTATGATGCGCACCAGTCACGGACTGATGGTTATATAAACATAGGCTGACTCGTGCAGCACAAGATTAAATTCTGGCAGATGATTTGCGTTAACGTGTTGAATCTGGACAGAAAATTAAGTTGATTATGAGGTCCGTGAATGCCCCGCAGCACCTGGTTCAAAGCATTATTGTTGTTAGTTGCCCTTTGGGCACCCTTAAGTCAGGCAGAAACGGGATGGCAGCCGATTCAGGAAACCATCCGTAAAAGTGATAAAGATAACCGCCAGTATCAGGCTATACGTCTGGATAACGGTATGGTGGTCTTGCTGGTTTCTGATCCGCAGGCAGTTAAATCGCTCTCGGCGCTGGTGGTGCCCGTTGGGTCGCTGGAAGATCCCGAGGCGTACCAGGGGCTGGCACATTACCTTGAACATATGAGTCTGATGGGGTCGAAAAAGTACCCGCAGGCTGACAGTCTGGCCGAATATCTCAAAATGCACGGCGGTAGTCACAATGCCAGCACTGCGCCGTATCGCACGGCTTTCTATCTGGAAGTTGAGAACGACGCCTTGCCTGGTGCGGTAGACCGCCTGGCCGATGCTATTGCTGAACCTTTGCTCGACAAGAAATATGCCGAACGTGAGCGTAATGCGGTGAACGCTGAATTAACCATGGCGCGTACGCGTGACGGGATGCGCATGGCACAGGTCAGCGCAGAAACCATTAACCCGGCACACCCCGGTTCAAAGTTTTCTGGTGGTAACCTCGAAACTTTAAGCGACAAACCTGGTAATCCGGTGCAGCAGGCGCTGAAAGATTTCCACGAGAAGTACTATTCCGCCAATTTGATGAAGGCGGTTATTTACAGTAATAAACCGCTGCCGGAGTTGGCAAAAATGGCGGCGGACACCTTTGGTCGCGTGCCGAACAAAGAGAGCAAAAAACCGGAAATCACCGTGCCGGTAGTCACCGACGCGCAAAAGGGCATTATCATTCATTACGTCCCTGCGCTGCCGCGTAAAGTGTTGCGCGTTGAGTTTCGCATCGATAACAACTCAGCGAAGTTCCGTAGTAAAACCGATGAATTGATTACCTATCTGATTGGCAATCGCAGCCCAGGTACACTTTCTGACTGGCTGCAAAAGCAGGGATTAGTTGAGGGCATTAGCGCCAACTCCGATCCTATCGTCAACGGCAACAGCGGCGTATTAGCGATCTCTGCGTCTTTAACCGATAAAGGCCTGGCTAATCGCGATCAGGTTGTGGCGGCAATTTTTAGCTATCTCAATCTGTTACGTGAAAAAGGCATTGATAAACAATACTTCGATGAACTGGCGAATGTGCTGGATATCGACTTCCGTTATCCGTCGATCACCCGTGATATGGATTACGTCGAATGGCTGGCAGATACCATGATTCGCGTTCCTGTTGAGCATACGCTGGATGCAGTCAATATTGCCGATCGGTACGATGCTAAAGCAGTAAAGGAACGTCTGGCGATGATGACGCCGCAGAATGCGCGTATCTGGTATATCAGCCCGAAAGAGCCGCACAACAAAACGGCTTACTTTGTCGATGCGCCGTATCAGGTCGATAAAATCAGCGCACAAACTTTCGCCGACTGGCAGAAAAAAGCCGCCGACATTGCGCTCTCTTTGCCAGAGCTTAACCCTTATATTCCTGATGATTTCTCGCTGATTAAGTCAGAGAAGAAATACGACCATCCAGAGCTGATTGTTGATGAGTCGAATCTGCGCGTGGTGTATGCGCCAAGCCGTTATTTTGCCAGCGAGCCCAAAGCTGATGTCAGCCTGATTTTGCGTAATCCGAAAGCCATGGACAGCGCCCGCAATCAGGTGATGTTTGCGCTCAATGATTATCTCGCAGGGCTGGCGCTTGATCAGTTAAGCAACCAGGCGTCGGTTGGTGGCATAAGTTTTTCCACCAACGCTAACAACGGCCTTATGGTTAATGCTAATGGTTACACCCAGCGTCTGCCGCAGCTGTTCCAGGCATTGCTCGAGGGGTACTTTAGCTATACCGCTACGGAAGATCAGCTTGAGCAGGCGAAGTCCTGGTATAACCAGATGATGGATTCCGCAGAAAAGGGTAAAGCGTTTGAGCAGGCGATTATGCCCGCGCAGATGCTCTCGCAAGTGCCGTACTTCTCGCGAGATGAACGGCGTAAAATTTTGCCCTCCATTACGTTGAAAGAGGTGCTGGCCTATCGCGACGCCTTAAAATCAGGGGCTCGACCAGAGTTTATGGTTATCGGCAACATGACCGAGGCCCAGGCAACAACGCTGGCACGCGATGTGCAAAAACAGTTGGGCGCTGATGGTTCAGAGTGGTGTCGAAACAAAGATGTAGTGGTCGATAAAAAACAATCCGTCATCTTTGAAAAAGCCGGTAACAGCACCGACTCCGCACTGGCAGCGGTATTTGTACCGACTGGCTACGATGAATACACCAGCTCAGCCTATAGCTCTCTGTTGGGGCAGATCGTACAGCCGTGGTTCTACAATCAGTTGCGTACCGAAGAACAATTGGGCTATGCCGTGTTTGCGTTTCCAATGAGCGTGGGGCGTCAGTGGGGCATGGGCTTCCTTTTGCAAAGCAATGATAAACAGCCTTCATTCTTGTGGGAGCGTTACAAGGCGTTTTTCCCAACCGCAGAGGCAAAATTGCGAGCGATGAAGCCAGATGAGTTTGCGCAAATCCAGCAGGCGGTAATTACCCAGATGCTGCAGGCACCGCAAACGCTCGGCGAAGAAGCATCGAAGTTAAGTAAAGATTTCGATCGCGGCAATATGCGCTTCGATTCGCGTGATAAAATCGTGGCCCAGATAAAACTGCTGACGCCGCAAAAACTTGCTGATTTCTTCCATCAGGCGGTGGTCGAGCCGCAAGGCATGGCTATTCTGTCGCAGATTTCCGGCAGCCAGAACGGGAAAGCCGAATATGTACACCCTGAAGGCTGGAAAGTGTGGGAGAACGTCAGCGCGTTGCAGCAAACAATGCCCCTGATGAGTGAAAAGAATGAGTGATGTCGCCGAGACACTAGATCCTTTGCGCTTGCCCTTACAGGGTGAGCGCCTGATTGAAGCCTCTGCCGGCACAGGCAAAACCTTTACGATTGCGGCGCTCTATTTGCGCCTGTTACTTGGACTAGGCGGTTCCGCCGCCTTTCCCCGCCCGCTGACCGTTGAAGAACTGCTGGTGGTCACCTTTACCGAGGCTGCCACGGCAGAATTGCGCGGTCGTATCCGTAGCAATATCCACGAGTTGCGCATCGCCTGTCTGCGTGAAACCACCGACAATCCACTGTACGAACGCCTGCTGGAAGAGATCGACGATAAAGCGCAAGCCGCGCAGTGGTTGTTGTTAGCCGAACGGCAGATGGATGAAGCGGCAGTCTTTACTATTCACGGCTTTTGCCAGCGCATGCTCAACCTGAATGCCTTTGAATCCGGCATGCTGTTTGAGCAGCAGCTGATTGAAGATGAGTCTCTGCTACGCTACCAGGCCTGCGCCGATTTCTGGCGTCGCCACTGCTACCCGCTGCCGCGTGAAATAGCCCAGGTCGTCTTTGAAACCTGGAAAGGGCCGCAGGCGTTGCTGCGCGATATTAATCGTTATCTGCAAGGCGAAGCGCCGGTTATCAAAGCACCGCCGCCCGATGATGAAACGCTGGCTTCCCGTCACGCGCAAATTGTGGCGCGTATTGATACGGTAAAACAGCAGTGGCGCGACGCAGTGGGTGAACTGGATGCGCTGATCGAATCTTCTGGTATTGATCGACGCAAGTTTAACCGTAGCAATCAGGCTAAATGGATCGACAAGATCAGCGCCTGGGCAGAAGAAGAGACAAACAGTTATCAGTTGCCGGAGTCGCTGGAAAAATTCTCCCAGCGTTTCTTAGAAGATCGCACGAAGGCCGGGGGGGAAACCCCGCGACATCCACTGTTTGAGGCGATCGATCAACTGCTTGCAGAACCATTGTCGATCCGCGATCTGGTGATCACCCGCGCATTGGCTGAGATCCGCGAAACAGTAGCGCGTGAAAAACGCCGCCGTGGCGAATTGGGTTTTGATGACATGTTAAGTCGGCTCGATTCCGCGCTGCGTAGCGAAAGCGGTGAGGTGTTGGCAGCGGCGATCCGTACGCGATTCCCGGTGGCAATGATCGATGAATTTCAGGATACCGACCCCCAGCAGTACCGAATTTTTCGCCGTATCTGGCACCATCAGCCGGAAACCGCATTGTTGCTAATTGGCGACCCGAAGCAGGCCATATATGCATTCCGGGGTGCGGATATCTTCACTTATATGAAGGCGCGTAGCGAAGTTCACGCCCACTACACTTTAGACACCAACTGGCGTTCCGCACCAGGAATGGTGAACAGCGTGAATAAGCTTTTCAGCCAGACTGATGACGCGTTCATGTTTCGCGAAATACCGTTTATTCCAGTGAAATCAGCCGGGAAAAATCAGGCGTTACGTTTTGTATTTAAAGGTGAAACACAGCCTGCGATGAAAATGTGGCTGATGGAAGGCGAAAGCTGCGGCGTTGGCGATTATCAAAGTACCATGGCGCAGGTATGTGCTGCGCAAATCCGCGACTGGCTACAAGCCGGACAGCGGGGCGAAGCGTTGCTGATGAACGGCGACGACGCGCGTCCGGTGCGTGCTTCGGACATCAGTGTGCTGGTGCGCAGCCGCCAGGAGGCCGCCCAGGTGCGCGATGCCTTAACGTTGCTGGAAATCCCTTCCGTTTACCTTTCGAACCGCGACAGTGTTTTTGAAACTCTGGAAGCGCAGGAAATGCTTTGGTTGTTGCAGGCGGTGATGACGCCCGAACGTGAGAACACCCTGCGTAGTGCGCTGGCAACGTCAATGATGGGGCTGAACGCGCTGGATATCGAAACGCTGAACAATGACGAACATGCGTGGGATGTGGTAGTCGAAGAGTTCGATGGTTATCGGCAAATCTGGCGCAAACGTGGCGTTATGCCGATGCTGCGGGCGCTGATGTCGGCGCGTAACATTGCTGAAAACTTGCTGGCAACGGCAGGCGGTGAGCGGCGTCTTACCGATATCTTGCATATCAGCGAACTGCTACAAGAAGCCGGAACGCAGCTGGAAAGTGAACATGCGCTGGTACGCTGGTTATCGCAACATATCCTCGAGCCAGACAGTAATGCCTCCAGCCAACAAATGCGTCTCGAAAGTGATAAACATCTGGTGCAGATTGTCACGATCCACAAATCGAAAGGGCTGGAATATCCATTGGTCTGGCTGCCGTTTATCACCAATTTCCGCGTCCAGGAGCAGGCGTTTTATCACGATCGCCACTCGTTTGAGGCAGTTCTGGATCTTAATGCTGCGCCAGAAAGCGTCGACCTCGCGGAGGCCGAACGTCTGGCGGAAGATCTGCGTTTGCTTTACGTGGCGCTGACACGTTCGGTTTGGCATTGCAGTCTCGGCGTTGCACCGCTGGTGCGCCGTCGTGGCGATAAAAAAGGTGACACCGACGTCCACCAAAGTGCGCTCGGGCGTTTGCTGCAAAAAGGGGAACCGCAAGATGCGGCAGGGCTTCGCACCTGTATTGAAGCGTTATGCGATGATGATATTGCCTGGCAAACGGCACAAACTGGTGATAACCAACCCTGGCAGGTTAATGATGTTTCTACAGCAGAGCTGAATGCGAAGACGTTACAACGATTGCCCGGCGATAACTGGCGCGTCACCAGCTACTCTGGTTTGCAACAGCGTGGTCACGGTATCGCCCAGGATTTGATGCCTCGGCTGGATGTCGATGCTGCAGGCGTTGCCAGCGTCGTTGAAGAACCGACGTTAACACCACATCAGTTTCCGCGCGGTGCGTCACCGGGGACGTTCTTGCACAGTTTGTTTGAAGACCTGGATTTTACCCAGCCGGTTGACCCGAACTGGGTGCGGGAAAAACTGGAACTCGGCGGCTTTGAATCGCAGTGGGAACCGGTATTGACCGAGTGGATCACGGCTGTCCTCCAGGCACCTCTCAATGAAACCGGCGTAAGCCTGAGTCAACTTTCCGCCCGCAATAAACAGGTGGAGATGGAGTTTTATCTGCCGATTAGTGAACCGCTTATCGCCAGTCAGCTTGATACGTTAATCCGCCAGTTTGACCCGCTATCCGCAGGCTGCCCGCCGCTGGAGTTCATGCAGGTACGTGGCATGTTAAAAGGCTTTATCGACCTGGTGTTCCGCCACGAAGGGCGTTATTACCTGCTCGACTATAAATCCAACTGGTTGGGTGAAGACAGTTCGGCTTACACCCAACAGGCTATGGCAGCGGCAATGCAGGCACACCGCTATGATCTGCAATATCAGCTTTATACCCTGGCGCTGCATCGTTATCTGCGCCATCGCATTGCTGATTACGACTATGAGCACCACTTTGGCGGCGTTATTTATCTGTTCCTGCGTGGCGTTGATAAAGAACATCCGCAACAGGGGATTTACACAACCCGACCCAACGCCGGGTTGATTGCCCTGATGGATGAGATGTTTGCCGGTATGACCCTGGAGGAGGCGTAATGAAATTGCAAAAGCAATTACTGGAAGCTGTGGAGCACAAACAGCTACGCCCGCTGGATGTGCAATTTGCCCTGACCGTGGCGGGAGATGAACATCCTGCCGTCACCCTCGCGGCGGCACTGTTAAGTCATGATGCCGGAGAGGGACACGTTTGTTTGCCGCTTTCACGACTGGAAAATAACGAGGCGTCGCATCCGCTGTTGGCGACCTGTGTCAGTGAAATCGGTGAGCTACAAAATTGGGAAGAATGCTTGCTGGCTTCTCAAGCGGTCAGCAGGGGAGATGAACCCACGCCGATGATCCTCTGTGGCGATCGTCTTTATTTGAATCGCATGTGGTGTAACGAGCGCACAGTGGCACGCTTTTTCAACGAAGTGAATCATGCCATTGAGGTTGATGAAGCTCTACTGGCGCAAACCCTGGACAAACTTTTTCCAGTAAGCGATGAAATTAACTGGCAAAAAGTTGCGGCGGCAGTGGCGCTGACGCGGCGGATCTCGGTGATTTCCGGCGGCCCTGGCACCGGTAAAACGACCACCGTAGCGAAGTTGCTGGCAGCGTTAATTCAAATGGCCGACGGCGAACGCTGCCGTATCCGTCTGGCTGCACCAACGGGTAAAGCTGCCGCGCGCTTAACCGAATCTCTCGGCAAGGCTTTGCGACAGTTACCGCTGACCGATGAACAAAAGAAACGCATTCCGGAAGATGCCAGCACTTTGCACCGATTGCTGGGCGCGCAGCCGGGTAGCCAGCGTTTACGTCATCATGCCGGTAACCCGCTGCATCTTGATGTGCTGGTGGTAGATGAAGCGTCAATGATCGATCTGCCTATGATGTCGAGACTGATCGACGCCTTGCCCGATCATGCGCGAGTGATCTTTCTCGGCGATCGTGATCAACTGGCCTCGGTTGAGGCTGGGGCTGTGCTGGGCGATATCTGCGCTTATGCCAACGCGGGCTTTACCGCCGAGCGTGCCAGGCAGCTAAGCCGCCTGACGGGGACTCACGTTCCGGCAGGAACCGGCACAGAAGCGGCATCTTTGCGCGACAGTCTCTGCCTGCTGCAAAAAAGCTATCGTTTCGGCAGCGATTCTGGCATTGGTCAGTTAGCTGCGGCGATCAACCGTGGTGATAAAACGGCAGTGAAAACCGTTTTTCAGCAGGATTTTACTGATATCGAAAAACGGCTTTTACAGAGCGGCGAAGATTATATTGCGATGCTTGAGGAAGCTCTTGCGGGTTACGGACGTTATCTGGATCTGCTGCAAGCGCGTGCCGAGCCGGATTTAATCATTCAGGCGTTCAATGAGTACCAGCTTTTGTGCGCCCTGCGGGAAGGGCCGTTTGGCGTGGCTGGACTGAATGAGCGAATTGAGCAGTTTATGCAACAGAAGCGCAAAATTCATCGTCATCCGCACTCTCGTTGGTACGAAGGTCGACCGGTGATGATTGCCCGTAATGACAGCGCGCTTGGGTTGTTTAATGGCGATATCGGTATTGCGCTGGATCGCGGGCAGGGGACGCGCGTCTGGTTTGCGATGCCGGACGGCAATATTAAGTCTGTGCAACCGAGTCGCTTGCCAGAGCACGAAACTACGTGGGCGATGACGGTACATAAATCGCAGGGATCGGAGTTCGACCATGCGGCGTTGATTTTGCCGAGCCAACGCACGCCGGTAGTAACGCGAGAGCTGGTTTATACCGCGGTGACCCGCGCGCGTCGCCGTCTGTCGCTGTATGCCGATGAGCGCATATTAAGTGCGGCAATCGCCACTCGTACTGAGCGGCGCAGTGGTCTGGCGGCGTTGTTTAGTTCACGGGAATAAACGTAATTGCCGGATGCGACGTACGAGTGTTACGCATGTCGCATCCGACGATTTTCATCGCTTACCCTAAATCCGCCATCAACACTTTGGATTTACGCTGGTAGTTGTACAACTGCTTTTTGCTCTCGGGCAGTAAATCAATATCCACTGGGGTAAATCCACGTTCCTGGAACCAGTGAATACTGCGCGTGGTCAGCACAAACAATTTGCTTAAGCCGCTCTGCTTCGCCTGAGCGGCAATGCGTTCCAGCAGAACTTCACCCCTTGATGAACTGCGGTAATCCGGGTGAACTGCCACACAGGCCATTTCCCCAATCTTCTCTTCCGGGAACGGATAGAGCGCGGCGCAGGCAATAGTCGTGTTATCGCGCTGAATAATGGTGAATTTGTCGATTTCCATCTCCAGCTGCTCGCGAGAACGGCGTACCAGAATACCTTGCTGCTCCAGTGGGCGAATCAACTCCAGAATACCGCCAATATCGTTGATTGTTGCGCGACGAATCTGCTCGGCGCTTTCCATCACAATCTGCGTACCGATACCGTCGCGTGAGAACAACTCTTGCAACAGCGCGCCATCTTCCTGATAACTGATTAAATGACAGCGACGCACGCCGCTGCGGCAGGCTTTCACTGCGCCACGCAAAAAGCGCACCGTACCGGAGTTGTAATCGCCTTTCTCTTCCTGGGCTTCTACCCGCGCTTGCGCTTCGTTAGGGAAAAGTTCGGAGACAATATCACCGTCGTCATTAGTGACGCCCTGGGAAGAGCAAAAACCAATCATCTTTTCAGCTTTCAGTTTGATGGCCAGTTGAGTGGCAATCTCTTCCGAGGTCAGGTTAAAGCTCTCGCCAGTGACTGAAACAGCGACCGGCCCCATTAGCACTATTGCACCGCTGTCCAGTTGACGATGGATCGCGTCTTCATCAATCCGCCGGATACGCCCGCTATGGCAGTAATCCACGCCGTCATCGACGCCCAGCGGCTGGGCAATAATAAAATTGCCACTGACGACGTTGATATGCGCGCCCTGCAGCGGCGTGTTATTGAGACTCATCGACAGGCGAGCAGTAATATCCAGTTGCAATGTTCCCGCAGCCTGCTTCACCAGTTCCAGTGTTTTGGCGTCGGTCACACGTATATTCTTGTGATACAGCGGTTCGTGGTGATGCGCAGCCAGATTTGCGTCGATCTGCGGACGTGCGCCATAGACCACCACCAGACGGATGCCGAGGCTGTGCAACAACCCGATATCATTAACGATACTGGAGAAATTCTCATGCTCAATGGCTTCACCGCCGAGCATGATGACAAACGTTTTTCCCCGGTGGGTATTGATATAGGGAACCGAATGGCGGAATCCCTCGACCAACTCGGTTTTACGTTCCTTTACCACGGCACACCTCTTTGCATGATTATTCGAAATTAGTGTATTTTTATTCTGTTTTTTCGCAGGGTGCAAGTGTAAATTTTATGCGAGAGCGACTTTTTTATCAGTAATGCCGTGAATATAAAAAGAATGTTTACCGTTTATTAGATGACAGATTATGCGTCTTTCGCTAAAGTTTCCGGTCAAATTAGTCGTTTACTTGTTACACAGCTTAGATTTCTTTTGCTCGGGAGAGGCATGTCAGGATCCAACACTGCAATCAGCCGTCGTCGTTTACTGCAAGGCGCGGGTGCCATGTGGCTATTGAGCGTAAGTCAGGTCAGTCTGGCTGCGGTCAGCCAGGTCGTGGCGGTGCGCGTCTGGCCTGCGTCCAGCTACACCCGCGTGACGGTGGAATCAAATCGTCAGCTGAAATATAAGCAGTTCGCGTTGAGTAACCCTGAACGCGTGGTGGTGGATATCGAAGATGTAAACCTGAACTCGGTACTCAAGGGGATGGCGGCACAAATTCGTGCAGACGACCCGTTCATCAAGTCGGCGCGCGTCGGGCAATTTGACCCGCAAACCGTACGGATGGTTTTTGAATTAAAGCAAAACGTAAAACCGCAGCTGTTTGCCCTTGCGCCGGTCGCCGGGTTTAAAGAGCGTCTGGTGATGGACCTCTATCCGGCCAATGCACAGGATATGCAGGACCCGCTGCTGGCGCTGCTGGAGGATTACAACAAAGGCGACCTCGAAAAGCAGGTGCCGCCAGCGCAAAGTGGTCCACAACCGGGTAAAGCAGGGCGCGATCGTCCGATTGTCATTATGCTTGACCCTGGCCACGGTGGCGAAGACTCCGGTGCGGTGGGGAAATACAAAACGCGCGAAAAAGATGTGGTATTGCAAATAGCTCGCCGTTTGCGCTCTCTGATCGAGAAAGAGGGCAATATGAAGGTGTACATGACGCGCAATGAAGACATCTTCATTCCATTGCAAGTGCGCGTAGCAAAAGCCCAGAAACAGCGTGCTGACCTGTTTGTCTCTATCCATGCCGACGCCTTTACCAGTCGTCAGCCGAGCGGTTCCTCTGTGTTTGCGCTCTCAACCAAAGGTGCAACCAGTACTGCGGCAAAATATCTGGCACAAACCCAGAACGCCTCGGACTTGATTGGTGGCGTGAGCAAAAGCGGTGACCGCTATGTCGACCACACCATGTTCGATATGGTACAGTCGCTGACCATTGCCGACAGCCTGAAGTTTGGTAAAGCGGTACTGAATAAGCTCGGTAAAATCAACAAGCTGCATAAAAATCAAGTTGAACAGGCCGGGTTTGCCGTACTAAAGGCACCAGATATTCCCTCCATTCTGGTCGAAACGGCGTTTATCAGTAACGTTGAGGAAGAGCGTAAACTGAAAACGGCGACTTTCCAGCAGGAAGTTGCGGAGTCTATTCTTGCGGGGATTAAAGCGTATTTTGCCGATGGGGCGACGCTGGCGAGAAGGGGATGATAAAAAGGCGCTGAATGGCGCTTTTTTATGGGAGACCAGAAACAAAAAAACACCCGTTAGGGTGTTCAATAATTGGTTGCGGGGGCCGGATTTGAACCGACGACCTTCGGGTTATGAGCCCGACGAGCTACCAGGCTGCTCCACCCCGCGTCACCGTACTGCTTTTACTTCATCAAATTTGATTGGTTGCGGGGGCCGGATTTGAACCGACGACCTTCGGGTTATGAGCCCGACGAGCTACCAGGCTGCTCCACCCCGCGTCACCGTACTGCTTTACTTCATCAAATTTTAATTGGTTGCGGGGGCCGGATTTGAACCGACGACCTTCGGGTTATGAGCCCGACGAGCTACCAGGCTGCTCCACCCCGCGTCCGTGGATGCGCACTATACTCCGCTCGCGTTTTCATGCAACCTTTTTTTTACCCCGATCACGGATTTGGCATGATTTTGAACAAAAACAAATCACTAAAGCCTATTTTTTGTGCAAAATTTGCGTCAGGGAGAGGCTGCTCATTTCATTAAACGCGGCGGTTTGTTATCTTCGTTGCGCCTTATTTTTTAACCTGAAGAAGAGAACAATGAAAGGACGTTGGGTAAAGTACCTTCTTATGGGCACGGTTGTGGCAATGCTTGCCGCCTGCTCTTCCAAACCAACCGATCGCGGACAGCAATATAAAGACGGGAAATTTACCCAGCCTTTCTCTCTGGTGAACCAGCCAGATGCCGTTGGCGCGCCGATTAACGCCGGTGATTTTGCCGAGCAAATTAACCATATCCGTAATTCGTCACCGCGTCTGTATGGCAACCAGAGTAATGTTTATAACGCGGTGCAAGAGTGGCTGCGCGCAGGCGGTGATACCCGCAATATGCGCCAGTTCGGCATTGATGCCTGGCAGATGGAAGGTGCCGACAACTATGGTAACGTGCAGTTTACCGGTTATTACACGCCGGTAATTCAGGCGCGCCATACCCGCCAGGGCGAGTTCCAGTATCCTATTTACCGTATGCCGCCAAAACGTGGTCGTCTGCCGTCTCGTGCGGAGATCTACGCGGGGGCATTGAGTGATAAATATATTCTCGCTTACAGTAACTCCCTGATGGATAACTTCATTATGGATGTGCAGGGTAGTGGGTATATCGACTTTGGTGATGGCAGTCCGCTTAACTTTTTCAGCTATGCAGGGAAAAACGGTCATGCCTATCGCAGCATTGGTAAGGTGCTGATCGACCGTGGCGAAGTGAAAAAAGAAGATATGTCGATGCAGGCGATTCGTCACTGGGGCGAAACACACAGTGAAGCCGAGGTTCGCGAGCTGCTGGAACAGAACCCGTCTTTCGTCTTCTTTAAACCGCAATCTTTTGCTCCGGTGAAAGGGGCAAGTGCGGTGCCGCTGGTTGGTCGCGCGTCAGTTGCCTCTGATCGTTCCATTATTCCGCCAGGTACTACCTTGCTGGCAGAAGTGCCGTTGCTGGATAATAACGGCAAATTTAATGGTCAGTACGAACTGCGTCTGATGGTGGCGCTGGATGTCGGTGGTGCAATCAAAGGCCAACACTTCGATATCTATCAAGGGATCGGGCCGGAAGCCGGACACCGCGCAGGTTGGTACAACCACTATGGACGTGTCTGGGTGCTGAAAACCGCCCCGGGCGCAGGTAACGTCTTTAGCGGCTGATGTGATATTCTGTATGCCGTTTTTACGGATATGACAGGGTGAGGGGTAACCTCACATCCTGATTATTGACTAAGTGCGCGTTGTTCATGCCGGATGCGGCGTGAACGCCTTATCCGGCCTACAAATCATGCAAATCCAAAATATTGCAGGAGTTATGTAGGCCTGATAAGCGTAGCGCATCAGGCATTTATGCGTTTAGGGTGAGGGATAACCTCGCCCTTTTTAATTCTGAGGTGCTATGTCTGTGGTAATTAGTGATGCATGGCGTCAGCGTTTTGGTGGCACAGCGCGTCTGTATGGTGAAAAAGCGTTGCAACTGTTTGCTGACGCGCATATTTGTGTGGTTGGTATCGGTGGTGTCGGTTCCTGGGCGGCGGAAGCGCTGGCGCGCACGGGGATTGGCGCAATCACGCTTATCGATATGGATGATGTGTGCGTCACCAATACCAATCGGCAAATTCATGCCCTGCGCGATAACGTTGGGCTGGCAAAAGCGGAAGTTATGGCGGAGCGTATTCGCCAGATTAACCCGGAGTGCCGTGTAACGGTGGTGGATGATTTCGTGACGCCGGATAACGTAGCGCAGTATATGAGCGTGGGTTATTCGTACGTGATTGATGCCATTGATAGTGTACGGCCCAAAGCGGCGCTGATTGCTTATTGTCGGCGCAATAAAATCCCACTGGTCACAACCGGTGGCGCGGGTGGGCAGATTGATCCGACGCAGATTCAGGTTACCGATCTGGCGAAAACGATTCAGGACCCGCTGGCGGCGAAGTTGCGCGAGCGCCTGAAAAGCGATTTTGGCGTAGTGAAAAACAGTAAAGGTAAGCTCGGCGTGGATTGCGTGTTTTCTACTGAAGCGCTGGTGTACCCGCAGTCAGACGGTACGGTGTGTGCGATGAAAGCCACGGCAGAAGGGCCGAAGCGGATGGATTGTGCATCTGGATTTGGCGCGGCAACGATGGTGACCGCCACCTTTGGGTTTGTTGCGGTTTCTCATGCGCTGAAGAAGATGATGGCGAAAGCGGCGCGTCAGGGTTAAACAATCAGGTCGGATGAGACGCGAACGTCTTATCCGACCCGGTTCTGTGCTTAAACCTGCTTCGTCGCAGCGATAATCGCCTCGCTTAACGCATTTAACCCCTGGCTGCGTGAGGCGCTAAGCTGCGCACGTAATCCCAGCTCATCAAACAATGCCAGTGGTGACTGTGCCTGCAACTCGGCGGCGGTTTTCCCCTCAACGGCAGTCAACAACACCGCCAGCAGGCCGCGCACAATGCGCCCTTCGCTGTCGCCAAAGAAATGCATTTTGCCGTTTTCAGCCACTGTATATCCCAGCCAGACGCGGTTTTCGCATCCGGCAATCTCTTTAGCCTGCGCTTTTAACTCGTCTGGCAATGCCGGAAGCTGTTTCCCCAGCATGATCAACTGGCGATATTTATCTTCCCATTGCGTCAACGGTGCGAAGGTATTGCGTAACGTTTCTGCGGTTACGGTTGTGCCGAACGGATGTCCGGCGAATTGCGGGTTTGTCATTAATCCACCAATAATTCCAGCGCGCGGTCAACGGCATTCACCAGCGCATCCACATCACTCTTTGTATTATATGGCGCAAAAGAGGCGCGCAGTGTGCCGGTTACGCCTAATTCTGCCAGTAGCGGCTGAGCGCAATGCTGCCCGGCCCGCAGGGCAATACCGTACTCCGCCAGCAGCGTCACCATATCGCTATGATGAACGCCAGCAAAATCAAAGGCCAGCAGGCTGGAATCCTGGCAGCGGAATGAACGAAAGCCGGGACGTTTCGCCAGCGCATCTTCCGCCAGCGTTGCTAAGCTACGGCTCCAGCTTTCGGCCTGGTTGATATCGTAATCTGCCAGCCATTCCAGCGCCGCGCTTAATCCTATGACACCAGCGACATTTGGCGTTCCAGCTTCCAGTTTCCACGGCGCAGATTGAGTCGTGAAGCCGTCAAAACTCACTTCGTGAACCATTTTGCCGCCGCCCAGCCAGGGCGACATCGCCTCCAGCAGTTCTGATTTACCATACAGCACGCCGATACCTGTCGGGCCATACAGTTTGTGACCTGAAAAAGCATAGAAATCAATATCCAGTTGCTGAACATCCGCGGGGAAATGCACTGCCCCCTGAGCACCATCAACCATCACCACCATCCCGGCTGAATGAGCAAAGGTAATCGCTCGCGCCAGATCCGGGCAACCGCCAGTAACGTTCGACATCTGACCCAACGCCAGAATCCGACTACGGGGAGTAATCAGTTCTGGCAACAAATCGACATCCGGCAGTCGCTGCGCATTAAGCGGCAATTTCACCACTTTGGCTCCAGTTTGTTGGGCGACCATCAGCCAGGGGACGAGGTTGGCGTGGTGTTCTGCCACGCTGACAATAATCTCATCGCCCGGTTGCAGACGCGGACGCGCATAGCATTGTGCCACCATGTTGATGGATTCAGTGGTGCCGCGCGTCCAGACGATAGTTTTATCATCCGGTGCATTCAGTAATTGCGCCACTTTCTCTCGTGCAGCTTCATAACGCGCGGTCAGGCGTTGGGCTTCGGCAAACTGGCTGCGATGGACGTTTCCGGCGCTCAGACTGTAAAACTGTTGGGTGGCTTCAACCACGGCTTCAGGTTTAAGCGCGGTCGCGGCGCTGTCGAGATAGACGCCCGCATCCTGTAGTGCGGGAAACTGGGCGCGAAACTGCGCGGGATTAAAAACGTTCATGGTACTCCTCGGCTTGATGCACCGATCGTGACGCAAAATTCACTTTGATACAAGGAGAGTGCTAACCATCAGAATTATCTGGATATCCTGGCGAAGCCGCGTAAGTAACATATGCTGAATAGTGTTAGGCGTTAATTTTAGCCTGTTAATCAATACTATTAAGATTTATTAATCGCTTTAAGGAGAAGATGATGAAAAAGACTGCCGCAATTATTTCTGCCTGTATGCTGACTTTTGCCCTGAGCGCCTGTTCCGGTTCGAACTATGTGATGCACACCAATGACGGACGTACCATCGTCTCTGACGGCAAACCACAGACTGATAACGATACCGGTATGATTTCGTATAAAGACGCTAATGGCAACAAACAGCAGATCAACCGTACTGACGTGAAAGAGATGGTCGAACTGGATCAGTAATTCGCGATCGCAAGGTAAAAAAAAGCACCGCAATTAGGCGGTGCTACATTAATCACTATGGACAGACAGGGTAAATGTACAGGAAGTGAAAAAAGGTAGCTTTGCTACCATGGTCTGAATCGCAGACCAATTGCAAACACAACAACACAACATCACAACCGTAAGCCAAAAGTTCACCAGAACACGCATTCCGATAAAACTTTTCGTTCCGGCTCAGGAAGTGCCGCCACTATAGGTATTTGCTGGTAGAAGCTCAACGGACAATTTATAATGGCTCAGATTAAAAAAACTAATAGGTTACATAGTGTGATCTAATTGTTAAATTCATTTAACATCAAAGTTTAATAGCCATGTCTAAACGATTACCACCGCTAAATGCCTTACGAGTTTTTGATGCCGCAGCACGCCATTTAAGTTTCACTCGCGCAGCAGAAGAGCTTTTTGTGACCCAAGCCGCAGTAAGTCATCAAATCAAGTCTCTTGAGGATTTTTTGGGGCTAAAACTGTTCCGCCGCCGTAATCGTTCACTCCTGCTGACCGAGGAAGGGCAAAGCTATTTCCTCGATATCAAAGAGATATTTTCGCAATTAACCGAAGCGACGCGTAAACTCCAGGCCCGTAGCGCCAAGGGGGCGTTGACGGTCAGTTTACTCCCCAGTTTCGCCATTCATTGGTTGGTTCCGCGACTTTCCAGCTTTAATTCAGCTTATCCGGGAATTGACGTTCGAATCCAGGCGGTTGATCGTCAGGAAGATAAGCTGGCGGATGATGTTGATGTGGCGATATTTTATGGTCGGGGCAACTGGCCGGGGCTACGGGTGGAAAAACTGTACGCCGAATATTTATTGCCGGTGTGTTCGCCGCTACTGCTGACTGGCGAAAAACCCTTGAAGACACCGGAAGATCTGGCTAAACATACGTTATTACATGATGCTTCGCGCCGTGACTGGCAGACATATACCCGACAGTTGGGGTTAAATCATATCAACGTTCAGCAAGGGCCAATTTTTAGCCATAGCGCCATGGTGCTGCAAGCGGCTATCCACGGGCAGGGAGTGGCGCTGGCAAATAACGTGATGGCGCAATCTGAAATCGAGGCCGGACGTCTTGTTTGCCCGTTTAATGATGTTCTGGTCAGTAAAAATGCTTTTTATCTGGTTTGTCATGACAGTCAGGCAGAACTGGGTAAAATAGCCGCCTTTCGCCAATGGATCCTGGCGAAAGCCGCTGCTGAACAAGAAAAATTCCGCTTTCGTTATGAACAATAATTTACGTAGGGTACGACCATGACCAGCCGTTTTATGCTGATTTTCGCCGCCATTAGCGGCTTCATTTTTGTGGCTCTGGGCGCTTTTGGCGCGCATGTGTTAAGTAAAACCATGGGGGCCGTTGAGATGGGCTGGATCCAGACCGGCCTCGAATACCAGGCGTTTCATACGCTGGCGATCTTAGGTCTGGCGGTGGCAATGCAGCGTCGCATCAGTATCTGGTTTTACTGGAGTAGCGTTTTCCTCGCGTTAGGCACGGTGTTGTTCAGCGGCAGCCTTTATTGCCTGGCGCTGTCCCATCTGCGTTTGTGGGCGTTTGTCACTCCGGTTGGCGGCGTGAGCTTCCTCGCGGGCTGGGCGTTAATGTTAGTTGGTGCTATCCGTTTAAAGCGCAAGGGCGTAAGTCATGAATAAGGTTGTATTGCTGTGCCGTCCGGGCTTTGAAAAAGAGTGCGCCGCAGAAATTACCGATAAAGCCGGCCAGCGGGAAATTTTCGGTTTTGCCCGCGTGAAAGAGAATGCGGGTTATGTCATTTATGAATGTTATCAACCTGATGATGGCGATAAGTTAATCCGTGAGCTGCCGTTCAGTTCATTAATTTTTGCCCGCCAGTGGTTTGTGGTGGGGGAACTCCTGCAGCATTTGCCGCCAGAAGATCGTATTACCCCCATTGTCGGCATGTTACAGGGCGTAGTAGAGAAGGGCGGTGAACTGCGTGTTGAAGTTGCCGATACCAACGAAAGCAAAGAGTTACTGAAATTCTGCCGTAAATTTACTGTTCCGCTACGCGCTGCCTTGCGCGATGCCGGGGTGCTGGCGAACTATGAAACGCCGAAGCGTCCGGTTGTGCATGTATTCTTTATTGCACCAGGCTGCTGCTATACCGGTTACTCATACAGCAACAATAATTCGCCGTTCTATATGGGCATTCCGCGCCTGAAATTTCCGGCAGATGCGCCGAGTCGTTCCACGCTCAAACTGGAAGAGGCATTTCATGTGTTTATTCCTGCGGATGAGTGGGATGAACGCCTGGCGAACGGGATGTGGGCGGTGGATTTAGGCGCTTGCCCTGGCGGCTGGACCTACCAACTGGTGAAGCGCAACATGTGGGTTTATTCCGTCGACAACGGCCCGATGGCGCAAAGTCTGATGGATACCGGACAGGTGACGTGGCTGCGGGAAGACGGTTTCAAATTCCGTCCGACGCGCAGCAATATCTCCTGGATGGTATGCGATATGGTTGAAAAACCGGCGAAAGTTGCGGCATTGATGGCGCAGTGGCTGGTTAATGGCTGGTGCCGTGAAACCATTTTCAACCTCAAACTGCCGATGAAAAAACGCTACGAAGAAGTGTCACACAATCTGGCGTATATTCAGGCACAGCTTGATGAACATGGCATAAATGCTCAGATTCAGGCGCGGCAGTTGTATCACGATCGCGAAGAAGTGACGGTGCACGTCCGCCGCATCTGGGCTGCGGTGGGTGGTCGTCGCGACGAGCGATAACAGGCAAGGCCGGGGCGTCGTCTCCGGCCTGCTACCCTTTCCGTCAGGCTGTTACCAAAGAAGTTGCAACCTGGCGCTCATCAGAAATAATGTGCGTTACCTCATCCAGATGCCCGATGCGGGCTTCCCCTGAACGATTAAATTTACTTTTATCAATCAATAACAACGATTGCGCGGCACGTTTTAATAGCATCGATTTGTAATCAGCGTTGATCGCATTGGAGTCCCACAGTGCGCCGCTGCTATCGATCCCTTCACAAGAAAAAATAAACAGATCGATTTCCAGCGATTTAAGTTGGGAAATCAGCGAGGGATTGACGTAACAGCCATATTTGCGCTCAAGTGTGCCGCCGGAACTGATCAGTTGAATGCGTTCGCGTTTACCGAGTTCATGGCAAATCGGATGGCTATTGGTGAAGACCTGAATGTTGATGTCAGGCAACTGGCGTGCCAGATACCAGCAAGTTGAACTGGCGTCTAAGGCTATCACCATCCCTTCTTCAATCCACGCGAGCGCCTCGCGCGCGATATCTGCTTTATGCGCATAATGGCTTTTCAGCCTGATGTGAAAGGGATCGCCACTGTCTTGATTTTGACGGTGGATATATTTAGCGCGTCCATGATTGCGCAGAATTTTACCCTGCGTCTGTAATTCATTGAGATCGCGACGAATGGTTTCTTTACTGACCTTTAGCTGTTCAGAGAGAGCTTCCGTGGTCAGGCTGGTATGGTTCAGCAGCAGGTCGACTATCGCTTGCTGGCGTGCCGCTTTCATATTTTTCACCCCATCATTCGATAACCGCCCGCGTCATGCGGGCGTACCGGTATGAGATTACGGTGTTACCCCTTTTTTTAAAAGAATATTCCCGTACTTCGCTCGTTCGCCTGTGATAACGATCGCAAAGGCTTTTTGCGCCCGTTCATAAAACGCAAAACGATTGATGCGGATGATGTCAGGACACGGGGCTTGTAGTGAAAGCGCATTACGGTAACGTCGTTCTACTTCAGGATCGAGAGTGTCACCTTCTACCGCCGCCATCATCACCAGCGGCGGTGCATAACTGTCCAGTTCAAATAACGGGATAATCGCCTGGAGCAAGTCGCTCACCAACAGGCCATCAGCGCGGATCACCTGCGGTCCCATCGAATGGGCGGGAAAGTGAGCATCGGAAAAAATAATTTCATCTCCATGTCCCATCTCTGCCAGCACTTTCAATAGTTCGGGAGAAATTAACGGCGAAATTGTTTTCAGCATTTCACACTTCCTCTATAAATTCAGGTTCAGTTTGCGGGTAGAAATAACGGTACTGATAATGAATCTGTGCGCGGGCTTCTTCCGGGCTGTTAAATTCCCCTACGCCATACCAACCGAACAGCGCAGCTCCTGCGACGGTCGTTTCGGCGTCGTCGAGAACTTTTACCGGAATATCAAGCATATTGGCTTTAATCTGATTCCACAATGTGTTGCGACTTCCTCCACCGACTAACAATAATTCAGAGGCCTTAAAGTGCCCGATTTTTTCCAGCATCTGTAGATTGCGCTGTAATTGCGCAGTTAACCCTTCCAGCGCCGCGCGATAGAAATGCCCCCGCGTGGTATTAAGCGTCACTCCTTGCCAGCCAGCGTTCTGACACGACAATAAATCACACTGCATTTTTACGCCATCCGCGCCAGGCGCGATCAGACGAGCTTCTTCAATCAACATTTGCCAGGGTGTTTCAGCCGTCCAGAACAGTTTTCTCACCCATTCCAGCACGCCGGATGCCAGCCATTGCATACCTGGGTTATACAACCCTGCCTGGCTATCCAGTTCGCAGGTGGAACCGGCGTACTGACTTAACAGCGAAGTATCAACCTGGGCGCTGCGAACCATTAAAATTTCCCATGTACCGGAAGAGAGCACGGGTTCATTTTGTTCAGCACCAGCGCCAAAAAGGGCGAACTGGGTATCGTGACCTGCGGAAATCACCGGTATGCCAACGGGTAAGCCGAGCATTGCTGCGGCGCTGTTCTGTAGCGTACCAATCTGTTCACCCGCTTCCACCAGACGAGGGAAGAGTCGGCGTGGAATACCGGTGGCTTGTAAAATTTGCGGACTGAAATCGCGTTGCTGGATATCCAGCATCTGGCTGGTTCCGGCCATCGTGATATCAGTAGTGAATTCGCCGGTTAAACGGTGGTTAATCAGCGACGAAATAAAGAGCCAGGCGTGCGCGCGTTCCAGCAGTTGTGGATGATTTTCTTTCAACCACACCAACTTATATAACGTATTGAAACTAAAGGCTCCGACGCCAGAAATAGCCTGCAACCGCTGTGCGGAGATTAACCGTTCAATATTGTCCATAACCGCTGCTGTTCGCGGACATTTCCAGCTAATAATCGGATAGAGCAGATTGCCTTGCTTATCTACCAGAGCGCCATCCACACCAAAGGTGGTGACGGCGATACCGCGGATGTGGCATTCAGTCAGTTCACTATTGATTTGCCGACAGCAATCAGCAAAGCGTTGCAAAATGGCGTCTAAAGACCACTGGTGCCAGGTGTTGTTTTCCATCGCGATATCGCTGGCATTAGGCGTTGAGGCGCGGGCAACAATTTTGCCCTGCCGATTAACCGCGATGGCCCTGACATTGGTCGCGCCACAGTCGAGTACCAGGATAACTTCTTGTTTCATAATCGCTCCTGCAATATAGCCGGATAACATTGCTTATCCGGCTAACCACTCTTGCTTGTTCAGGCCCGGTAGCCGGAGCGACCGGGCATCACATCAGGGAGTAATGTATTAACGCTTGTACAACGGACCGTAGTTCTGGCAAGCGCGGTAATCCTGGCCTTCAATATCCATGCCGTGCGCAGCCCAGGCAGAAGGACGATACACTTTGGTCTCTTCAACGTTGTGCATACATACCGGGATACGCAGCATGGAGGCGAGAGTGATAAAGTCTGCGCCAACGTGGCCGATGGTCAGAACCCCATGGTTAGCGCCCCAGTTCGCCATTACCGAGTACACATCCGTAAACGGCCCTTTACCGGTGAGGCGCGGTGCAAACCAGGTGGTTGGCCAGGTTGAGTTGGTGCGTTTGTTGAGGATGTCATGCACATCCTTCGGCAATTCCACGCTCCAGCCTTCCGCGATTTGCAGTACCGGTCCCAGGCCTTTGATGATGTTGACACGAGTCATGGTGAACGGGACGCCGCCTTCGGTAAGGAAGCGGGAAGAGTAACCGCCGCCACGGAAGTATTCGTGGATCGCCGGGCACCATTCGGTAGCGGCGAGGCAAGCGTCAGCCTCTTGCTGAGAGATTTCCCAGTGTGGCTTCATCGTCGGGTTACCTTCGCTGTCGCGTTGTTTACAGGAACCGTCCAGCGCAGCAGAACCGGAGTTGATCAAATGGATGATGCCGTGTTCTGCCAGTCCATCCAGTTTATGCCCCGTTACACGCTCAATTGCTTCTGGTGACCAGTAGGTACGCACATCGGCAAATACCTGAGCGGTGCCGGTGAGCTGGTGACCCATTAGCATTGCCACGCCGTTAAGACTGTCGTTTTCGGTCGCCACGACAAAGGGTTCGCGCACGCCATTCCAGTCAAATGAACTGTTGAGGATCGCTTCGGCGGTGTCACCATTGGGATATTGATCGGTCCAGTGACGTTGCCCCTGGAAGCCCGCAGCGATGGCGTTGTAGCCAAGTGATTCTTCCACGCGACCAATATCGGCCAGTTTGCTGTTGCCTTGCATCATGTCGCGGATACACATCGCCATCAGTAAACTTTCGCGCAGAACTGCGCGGCTTTGCTCGGCATTACGTTGATACTGTTTGTTATTTTCATCTTCGCCATAGCGGAAGTTTTTATCAGCCCAGGCCAGTGCCATTTCCAATTCGGCTTCGTCGTAAATCTTCTGATCGATACGGCGACGCAGTTCGGTCATATCCACCGCCTGGACTTTCATTCCCAGCCAGGATTCAAAGAAGTTGTGATCAACAATGGAACCGGCGATACCCATCGAAACGCCGCCCAGCGACAGATAGCTTTTACCTTTCATGCTGGCGACGGCCAAACCGGCGCGGGCAAAGCGCAGCAGTTTTTCTTCAACATCGGCAGGAATCGATGTGTCATCGGCATCCTGAACGTCATGACCGTAAATGGAGAATGCTGGGATGCCTTTCTGGCTGTGAGCTGCCAGAGCCGCTGCCAGGTAAACAGCGCCGGGGCGTTCAGTGCCGTTAAAGCCCCAAATGGCCTTCGGGCGGGTTGGATCCATGTCGATGGTTTCACTGCCATAGCACCAGCAAGGCGTTACCGTAATGGTGAGGCCTACATTCTGACTGCTGAATTTTTCTTCGCAAGCAGCGGCTTCAGCCATACCCGCGATACAGGTATCGGAAATGACACACTCGACGGCAGCTCCGCAGGCATGGCGCAGTTTCTCGGTCAGCAGTGCGGCCGTAGCTTTCGCCATATTCATTGTTTGTTCTTCAAGCGACTCACGAACACCCATGCGACGACCGTCAATAACCGGGCGGATACCAATTTTCGGTAAGCTGATTTTTTTCATTACAGATTCCTCACTTTATTCGGAAAATATGTTCAGTTAGTTGCCGTTTGAGAACGGAAACGGGCAAAGATAAAGATGACCGCGAAGCAGAGTGCGGGGATCAGTTCAGCAGTGGGGATGTTGCCCGCCGCGTCACTGACAAAACCCATGACCGGAGTGACAATACCGCCGCCAATAATGGTCATAACGATGAAGGACGAACCATATTTGGTGTCCTGGCCGAGATTCTTAATGCCCAGCGAGAAGATTGTTGGGTACTGAATCGACATAAAGGCGCTGCATAAAGTCAGGGCTATTAAGCCCACATGACCGCCAGCGAAGGCTGAGATCAGGCACAGTGCCATAGCGATTAATGCGTAGGCGGCCAGGACTTTGTGTGGTGCGAAGCGACTGATGAGCCAGGTACCGGTGAAACGACCAATAAAGAAGCACACCATGGTTCCGGTTAAATAGTTAGCGGCAAAGCCTGCAGTCATACCTGGAATTTCTTCTACAGCGTAGCGAATCAAATAGCTCCAGCAGGCCGTTTGTGCGCCGACATAGCAGAATTGCGCTAATACCGCCCAGCGCCAGTGGCGAATACGCGCCAGGCGAGAAAGCGATGCGGAGAACGATCCTTGTTTGGCGTCACTGTGATTATCACTCTGCAATGCCGGGAATTTCGTCAGCATGATCAGCAGGGCGACCAGTAACACGATAGCCACGATGATCATATAAGGTGTCTGTACCGATAATACCAGGCTGTGTTTATACGCACTCAATTGCTCTGGAGACATTTTATCGAGAACGTCTTGCGATTGATGTGGCACGTTAGACAAAATAAGACTTTGCCCAAAGACAACCGCGATAATTGCGCCAAACGAGTTAAATGTTTGCGCAAGATTTAAGCGGAAGTGACCACTACTTTCCGGCCCTAATACCGTAACAAAAGGGTTTGCGGCAGTTTCCAGACAACCTAATCCGGCTGCAATAATAAATAGGCCAACTAAAAACAAGGTGTAGTTCATTATTTCTGCGGCGGGCCAGAATAATGCAGCACCCAAGGCATATAAAAATAACCCGGTAATAATCCCTGCTTTATAACTGAGTTTTTTCATCAATATCCCAGCAGGGATTGGGATAATGAAATAACCAAAGTAAAAGGCCGATTGGATCAGGCCAGCCTGGAAATTTGTCAGCGTAAAAGCCTGCTGGAATTGAGGTAATAAAATGTCGTTAAGGTTATTGGCTACCGCCCAAAGAAAAAACAGTGAGCACAGCAGCGCGAATGGAATAATGTAACTTCTGCTTTGCCCTGCATCTTTATCTACCGCACGGTAACTCTGCGTTTGTATTGATGTGTTTCCCATAGCATCCTCTTAGGTTCAGAAGCTTAAGCACGTAATCGGTTATGTTTTCAAAAGTGCAAAACCAGCGAGTTCGGGCTTCATATCAGTGAATATTTGCCTGTCTGAAATGAACTCATGGATTCATTTTCAAATAAAAAACGCTCTGTAATATGACGGCGGTCACACTTATTAGCTAGAAGGTGACTTTATGTGACTACCATCACTTTAATAATCGAAATTTCATGCCCGTTTCAGAAAATAAATCATAAAAAACACAAATCAGATGACCGTATTAATTGTTTGTGCCGAAAACGGTCATTCCGGGCTTGGAGGAATAGAAAAATGACCGTTTTGATAAATATTTTTAAGAGCGGTCATTTTTAATGGGGTTATAAAAAGAGAACTTGCAGTTATTTACTGTGATTAGTTGAACCAGGTCACAAAATATAAGCTTGTGAATTTCTTTCTTGTTAATCAGGAAGAAGATGGTGGGTAATTAAACGGCTAATTCAATAGTGTGAAAGGAACAACATTATTGCCCTGTTTTGAATCAGAGAGAGGTAGCTAATGGAACGAAATAAACTTGCTCGTCAGATTATTGACACTTGCCTGGAAATGACCCGCCTGGGACTGAACCAGGGGACAGCGGGGAACGTCAGTGTACGTTATCAGGATGGGATGCTGATTACGCCTACAGGCATTCCATATGAAAAACTGACGGAGTCGCATATTGTCTTTATTGATGGCAACGGTAAACATGAGGAAGGAAAGCTCCCCTCAAGCGAATGGCGTTTCCATATGGCAGCCTATCAAAGCAGACCGGATGCCAACGCGGTTGTTCACAATCATGCCGTTCATTGCACGGCAGTTTCCATTCTTAACCGATCGATCCCCGCTATTCACTACATGATTGCGGCGGCTGGCGGTAATTCTATTCCTTGCGCGCCTTATGCGACCTTTGGAACACGCGAACTTTCTGAACATGTTGCGCTGGCTCTCAAAAATCGTAAGGCAACTTTGTTACAACATCATGGGCTTATCGCTTGTGAGGTGAATCTGGAAAAAGCGTTATGGCTGGCGCATGAAGTTGAAGTGCTGGCGCAACTTTACCTGACGACCCTGGCGATTACGGACCCGGTGCCAGTGCTGAGCGATGAAGAGATTGCCGTAGTGCTGGAGAAATTCAAAACCTATGGGTTACGAATTGAAGAGTAATTTCGTAAAGCAACAAGGAGAAGGATGATGGCTAACAGAATGATTCTGAACGAAACGGCATGGTTTGGTCGGGGTGCTGTTGGGGCTTTAACCGATGAGGTGAAACGCCGTGGTTATCAGAAGGCGCTGATCGTCACCGATAAAACGCTGGTGCAATGCGGCGTGGTGGCGAAAGTGACCGATAAGATGGATGCTGCAGGGCTGGCATGGGCGATTTACGACGGCGTAGTGCCCAACCCAACAATTACTGTCGTCAAAGAAGGGCTCGGTGTATTCCAGAATAGCGGCGCGGATTACCTGATCGCTATTGGTGGTGGTTCTCCACAGGATACTTGTAAAGCGATTGGCATTATCAGCAACAACCCGGAGTTTGCCGATGTGCGTAGCCTGGAAGGGCTTTCCCCGACCAATAAACCCAGTGTACCGATTCTGGCAATTCCTACCACAGCAGGTACTGCGGCAGAAGTGACCATTAACTACGTGATCACTGACGAAGAGAAACGGCGCAAGTTTGTTTGCGTTGATCCGCATGATATCCCGCAGGTGGCGTTTATTGACGCTGACATGATGGATGGTATGCCTCCAGCGCTGAAAGCTGCGACGGGTGTCGATGCGCTCACTCATGCTATTGAGGGGTATATTACCCGTGGCGCGTGGGCGCTAACCGATGCACTGCACATTAAAGCGATTGAAATCATTGCTGGGGCGCTGCGAGGATCGGTTGCTGGTGATAAGGATGCCGGAGAAGAAATGGCGCTCGGGCAGTATGTTGCGGGTATGGGCTTCTCGAATGTTGGGTTAGGGTTGGTGCATGGTATGGCGCATCCACTGGGCGCGTTTTATAACACTCCACACGGTGTTGCGAACGCCATCCTGTTACCGCATGTCATGCGTTATAACGCTGACTTTACCGGTGAGAAGTACCGCGATATCGCGCGCGTTATGGGCGTGAAAGTGGAAGGTATGAGCCTGGAAGAGGCGCGTAATGCCGCTGTTGAAGCGGTGTTTGCTCTCAACCGTGATGTCGGTATTCCGCCACATTTGCGTGATGTTGGTGTACGCAAGGAAGACATTCCGGCACTGGCGCAGGCGGCACTGGATGATGTTTGTACCGGTGGCAACCCGCGTGAAGCAACGCTTGAGGATATTGTAGAGCTTTACCATACCGCCTGGTAAATGCGCTGATGTGATAATGCCGGATACGACGTTTGCGGCGTATCCGGCTCGCCGTTACCGTACCAACCGCAATTGCTGTAAATTGCCGTCGATATGCAAATCGGTTTGTAAGCGGGCAATATCGCGGCACAGAAACGCCATCTCTTTATGGGTTTCTAATTTTTTGCGCCACTTTTCGGCAACCGCATCCAGATTCTCATATATCCCTTCCAGACTCTGAAACTCGACCAGCAGCTGCGTGGCGCTTTTTGGTCCGATTCCCGCAACACCCGGTACCTTTGAACTGCTGATCCCCGCAAGTCCCCAGTAATCGGGCAACTGCTGCGGTTGAACGCCAAATTCTTTATCGATAAATGGCGCATCCAGCCAACGTTTCTGGAAGTAATCACGAATACGTAATGTCGGTGAAAGTAACTGACAGTAGCCTTTATCTGTCGAAACAATCGTTGCCTGATGCCCGGCCTGTGTCACTTTGACCGCCAGCGTGGCGGCTAAGTCATCGGCTTCGTTGCCGCTGGTTGACCAGCACGGGACGCCGCGTTGCTCAAAGGCGGCGCGTAATGCAGGCATCTCGTCGTGCAACTCTTCCGGCATTGGCGGTCGACCCGCTTTGTAATCTGGTAAACGCTGATGACGCCAGCCGCTACTGCGGTTTTCATCATCAAAAACGGCGACCGCGTGGGTTGGCTGGCTGTGCATAATGAGCTGATCGAGCGCATGCTGGCAGGTTTCGACACAGGGCGACCCCTGAACGGCATGAATGCGACGAATAAGATTCAGTGCATCGACAATAAGCAAATGAACAGCCACGATAACCCCCTTAAAGATCAGGCGATAAGGGTAACATTCGATGCCGGAACAGGCTACGGCTGGATGAGAAATCGGGAAGAGGCCTCGCAAAACGAGGCCTTTGGAGAGCGATTAATCGCAGGCAACGATCTTCATTGCCAGGCCGCCGCGAGAGGTTTCGCGGTACTTGGCGTTCATATCTTTACCTGTTTCGTACATGGTTTCGATAACTTTATCGAGGCAGACGCGCGGCTCGCTGGTACGGCGCAGCGCCATACGTGCGGCGTTCACCGCTTTTACTGCCGCAATGGCGTTACGCTCGATGCATGGCACCTGTACCTGTCCGGCGACCGGGTCACACGTCAGACCGAGGTTGTGCTCCATGGCGATTTCCGCCGCGATGCACACCTGCGCCGGGCTTGCGCCTAATAGTTCTGCCAGACCAGCCGCCGCCATTGAGCACGCCACGCCAACTTCACCCTGGCAACCCACTTCAGCACCAGAAATCGACGCGTTCATCTTATAAAGAGAACCAATGGCGCTGGCTACCAGCAGGTAACGAGCCAGTGAGTTAGCGTTCACTTCGCGGATAAACTTGTCGTAGTACGCCAGAACTGCCGGGATAATCCCGCACGCACCGTTAGTCGGCGCAGTCACCACGCGACCGCCAGCAGCGTTCTCTTCGTTCACTGCCAGTGCAAACATGTTGATCCAGTCAACAACCGCCATCGGGTCAGTGGTGGTTTTATCCTGGCTGACCAGCATCCGGCGTAGTGCCGCAGCACGGCGTGGAACGCGCAGTTTGCCAGGCAACACGCCTTCGGTGGAAATACCGCGCTCAATACCGCCGCGCATGACTTCCCAGACGTTCGCCAGGTGCTGTTCCAGCTCTTCTTTGCTGTGCAGCGCCAGCTCGTTTTTCATCATCAGGCCAGAGAGTGACAGCCCGGTTTCCTGACAATGTTTTTGCAGATCGGCTGCTGAACTGTACGGATAAGGAACTTCAACCGGTGCGCTATCCTGCTGGCCAAAATGCTCTTCATCAACGATAAAGCCACCGCCAATAGAGTAGTAAGTCTGGCTGTAAACGACTTTATCGCCCGCCAGCGCGGTAATGCGCATACCGTTTTCATGCAGAGAAAGGTTGTCGGCGTGGAAGTTCATGCACTGATCAACCGGGAACTCCACTTCATGCTGACCGTTTGCCAGCATCAGGCGACCATGAGTATTCACATCCTGAATAAAACTGGGGATGGAATCGATATCCACGGTATCCGGCAGGTTACCCGCCAGGCCCATAATAATGGCGATATCAGTGTGGTGGCCTTTACCGGTCAGAGAGAGCGAGCCGTACACGTCAACCACCACGCGGGTCACGTCTTTAAGCAGGTTACGGGCAATCAGATCGTCGGTAAATTGTTTACCCGCTTTCATTGGTCCAACGGTATGAGAACTGGAAGGGCCAATGCCGATTTTGAAAATATCGAATACGCTAATCATAGGAAATACATCGCGTTAAAACGGAGGAAGCGCCGCCCGAAAGCGGCGCGAAAGGACTTAGCTGAACAGAGAGTAGAAGATTGCGGAGATTGCAATCAGACCCATCACGACAACGAATACGTTGCTGATGTGACCGCTGTACTTACGCATTGCCGGTACTTTCTGAATTGCGTACATCGGCATCAGGAACAGGATCATCGCGATGATTGGACCGCCCAGGGTTTCAATCATACCCAGGATGCTCGGGTTCAGGGTGGCAACAATCCAGGTCGTTACCAGCATGAACAGCGCAGTGATACGGTTCAGCTTGTTGATTTCGATAGACTTACCTTTACCACGCAGAGATTTAATCACCATACCGTTGAAGCCTTCACGTGCGCCCAGGTAGTGACCGAGGAAGGATTTGGTGATAGCGATAATCGCGATAATCGGAGCCATCCACGCGATAACCGGTGCGTTAAAGTGGTTAGCCAGGTAAGACAGAATCGAGATGTTCTGCTCTTTAGCCGCAGCCAGGTCTGCCGGAGTCAGGCTCAGTACACAGCTGAAGACGAAGAACATTACGGTCAGCACCATCATGATGTGTGCGAATGCCAGGATCTTCGAGCATTTCTGTTCTGCCATATCGCCGTACTCTTCACGCTTCGCAACGGCGAAAGAAGAGATGATCGGAGAGTGGTTGAACGAGAACACCATTACCGGAATTGCCAGCCACAGGGTCATCCACAGACCGTTTCCGGTTGCAGATGCAGTGTCCAGAGACAGCGTTTCCAGTGCAGCGCCGTTCCACTGCGGGATCAGGTACAGAGCCAGCAGCATCAGTACGCCAACAAACGGGAATACCAGAATACTCATCGCTTTAACGATCATCTGCTCACCGAAGCGAACGATGGTCATCATACCCACGATCAGGATCAGCGACAGAATCGCACGCGGCGGTGGCGTCATACCCAGCTGGTGAGACATGAAGCTTTCAACGGTATTGGTGATTGCCACGCTATAAACCAGCAGGATCGGGTAGATAGCGAAGAAGTAGAGCAGGGTAATCAGTTTACCTGCGCCAATACCAAAGTGTTCTTCTACAACCTCGGTGATGTCTTCGCCCGGGTTTTTACCAGACAGTACGAAGCGAGTCAGGCCGCGGTGAGCAAAAAACGTCATCGGGAACGCAAGGATAGCCATGATGATCAGCGGGATCATACCGCCAACACCGGCGTTGATTGGCAGGAACAGCACGCCCGCGCCGATTGCCGTGCCGTAAAGGCCCAGCATCCACATGGTGTCTGTCTTGCGCCAGGCACTACGAGAGTCTTTCGACGCAATCGTGCTGGTTTGAGTCGTTTCCATCTATTTCTCCTGGAGGAATGCAAATAATTCAGCTTTTAGCCAGTTCAGCCCGGGAAGGTGCCTGACCGTAAAAATGAAATCTGTCTATCGGCGATGGCTTAATCATTTACCGCCGTAATAATTTGAGGGCGGAAAGATACACACAAGTTATGTATCTATCAGTGATCTTGATCTCAAATACAATAATCTACTTGGAAGATAGATTATCCCAACGCTTTACTCTGTAAATCAAAAGTAAAAGAGAATTTAAGGGCAATATTTGCCCATTAAACGACATCTGACTTCTTCCGGGGCGCGCAATATATGTAGGTTGAACTGAAAAAATCAATACTTTTAGTTAATCATGGCGATAATTTCTTTTTCATAGCGATAAAATACGGTTTATGAAAATAGGGAAACGTTTGCGTTGCAACATAAATTGTATGACATATTAACTGTGATGATATTTGTCGCGTGAGGGTGGTAAGAAACATTCATATAACAAATGAAATGAGTTGATGAGTAAGTGACCAAAAACGAGAAAACCCGGCAACAAACGTCACCGGGGGAGCGGAGATTACGTGCAGATTTCGTAGCAAGGGATGTAGGCTGAGCCTGGCAACTTCATACGATGCTGGGCAACAAAACCCTGTAGCAGGTCGTCCATACGACGCATAATCTCTTTATCGCCGTTGATTTTGTAAGGACCAAACTCTTCAATGGCGCGAATACCGACTTCTTTTACGTTACCCGCCACAATACCGGAGAACGCACGGCGCAGGTCGGCAGCCAGCACTTCAACAGGTTGATCCGGGTAAAGCTTCAGATTAGCCATATTCTCGTGAGACGGCTCAAACGGCATTTGCAAATCTGGCGCAATGCGCATTGACCAGTTAAAGCTGTAGGCATCGCCTGTATCACGGCGATTTTCTTTCACCAGCGGCATCGATTTTTTCATCTGACGAGCGACTTCAGCGGCGTCATCAATGATGATGCGGTAATGGCGGCGCGCGTTTTCACCCAGCGTATGCACGACAAACTCGTCCAGTACGCGGAAGTAGTCGGCGCTCTCTTTCGGGCCGGTGAGGATCAATGGTAAAACCTGATCTTTGTTGGCCGGGTTCATTAAAATTCCCAGCAAATAGAGCAACTCTTCTGCCGTACCCACACCGCCAGGGAAGATAATGATACCGTGAGCGATACGGACAAACGCTTCCAGACGTTTTTCGATATCTGGCATGATGATCAATTCGTTGACCAGCGGGTTAGGCGGTTCAGCGGCGATAATCGACGGCTCTGTCATACCAATAAAACGACTGTCTTTGTAACGCTGCTGCGCGTGTCCGACCGCAGCACCTTTCATCGGCGCTTCCATCGCTCCCGGACCACAGCCGGTGCAGATATTCAGCTCACGCAGGCCCAGCTGGTTTCCGACGCGACGGGCATACAAATACTCGTTTTCGTTAATTGAGTGACCGCCCCAGCAGACCACCATATTTGGCGCTTCACCCACATGCAGCGCGCGAGCGTTACGCAAGATGGAAAAGACCAGGTTAGTGATGTGGACGGAGTTGTCGAGATTCAGGTTGGGAAAACGAACGGTGTTATGGATTTGCCCGTAAACGAAGAGAATGTCACGCAGGACCGCGAACAAGTTGGCCTGCAAAGCGCGAATAATTCGCCCATCGACAAAAGCCTCTTCCGGGGGATTAATCAGTTCCAGCTTTACGCCGCGTTCACGGCGCAAGACGTTAATATCGAAATTTTCAAAACGAGACAGCAATTCTTTGCTGTTATCGGTCAAACTACCGGAGTTCAGTACGGCAAGTGAACAGTTGCGAAACAGTTGATAGAGGTCGCTGCTGGCGGTGCGTTTAAGCATATCCACTTCCAGCTGCGACAACATATCCATGGAGCCAAGCGGGCTAATATGTGTAATCAAGAAAAACTCCTTATGGGACGAATATCGTCATTCCCTTTGATTACAATAGCCCTGCCTGATGACCTTTCACAACCTTCTGCGTGAATCCAGCACGCAAAATTGAGAAAAAATTTATTGCCGAACCAGTCTTGTGGTCGATGGGACAAAATCGCTATTACTGCGCCACGGGTTAATGTCCAGACCGCCACGACGGGTATAACGTGCGTAAACGCTCAATTTTTCTGGCTGGCAGAAGCGTAACAGGTCATTAAAGATGCGTTCCACGCACTGTTCGTGGAACTCGTTGTGATGACGGAATGAGACCAGGTAACGCAGCAGTTTTTCTCTGTCAATTTGGCGTCCACGATACTGAATTTGGAGCGAACCCCAATCTGGTTGATGGGTGATCAGGCAGTTTGATTTCAGCAGGTGGCTGACAAGCGTCTCTTCCACTACTTTTTCACCACAGGTGGCATTCTCCAGATAGTCAGTAGTGAATTCATAGTTATCGATAGTGATATCCTGGTCATCAATGCAAGTGCCATTAAAATGACCTATCGGCTGGCCTTCCAGTTCATCAAGACGATATAACGCCACGCTAATCTTACCCTGAGCGCAAGTGCTTAAGTCGCGCTCCAGCGTCTGGCGCACCTCATCCCAGTTATTAAAACGCGTCTGGTTAAAACTGTTGAGATAGAGCTTAAAACTCTTCGACTCAATCAGATTTACGCTGGTGTAATCAAGTTCAACATGACCGACAGCGACCTGCGGCAAACCTTTCGCATTCAGCCAGGAAAGTTCATACAGCGTCCAGATATCCGTACCGTGAAAAGGCAGGTTATCCGCTTTCAGACCCAGCGGGTCGCGATTCAGGCTGCGTGGAACGCCTTGCAGTAGGCTGGCGTCATAGGTATCCCGGTAATCGGTTGATTTTCCAAGAGTCAGGCCCGCAAGTGCCTGATGGTTTGCATAAGAAGACATGTTTCACCGTCATAAACCAGATAAACTAAACGACAAGTGTATCTGGTTTAAGTGAAGAGAGAAATTAGTGGACGATTTGACCGCACAAGCCCTGAAAGATTTTACTGCACGCTACTGCGATGCGTGGCATGAAGAGCATAAAAGCTGGCCGTTAAGTGAGGAACTGTACGGTGTTCCTTCACCGTGCATTATTTCAACTACCGAAGATGCCGTATACTGGCAACCCCAGCCGTTTACCGGGGAACAAAATGTAAACGCGGTTGAACGCGCTTTTGATATTGTGATACAACCCACAATTCATACCTTTTATACGACTCAGTTTGCCGGGGATATGCACGCGCAGTTTGGCGATATCAAACTGACATTGCTGCAAACCTGGAGTGAAGACGACTTCCGTCGGGTGCAGGAAAATCTGATTGGTCATCTGGTGACTCAGAAAAGGCTAAAACTGCCGCCCACACTATTTATCGCGACGCTGGAAGAAGAGTTAGAGGTCATCTCGGTGTGTAATCTCTCCGGTGAAGTGTGCAAAGAGACGCTGGGAACACGTAAACGGACGCATTTAGCCTCAAATCTTGCGGAATTCCTTAATCAACTTAAGCCTCTTCTGTAATCCAAATACCCCATCTGGTTGTGAGAGATCTCTTACAGACTCTGTAGGAGATCGCCAGGAAATAAGCGAATACTTAAAAAGATAAGAATCGTTATTTTCATTTAAAATCAAAATGTTGATTGTTAATTCTTAACTTTCATATGAAATTTTCCTTAAGGCATTGTCTGTAAGCGCCTTGTAAGACTTCGCGAAAAAGACGATTCTATCTTCGTCGACAGGGAGTCAGACAACGAAGTGAACATCAGGATGATGACACTTCTGCAGGACACACCAGGATGGTGTTTCAGGGAAAGGCTTCTGGATGAAGCGAAGAGGATGACGCAGGACGCGTTAAAGGACACCTCCAGGATGGAGAATGAGAACCGGTCAGGATGATTCGGTGGGTCAGGAAGGCCAGGGACACTTCAGGATGAAGTATCACATCGGGGTGGTGTGAGCAGGAAGCAATAGTTCAGGATGAACGATTGGCCGCAAGGCCAGAGGAAAAGTTGTCAAGGATGAGCAGGGAGCAACAAAAGTAGCTGGAATGCTGCGAAACGAACCGGGAGCGCTGTGAATACAGTGCTCCCTTTTTTTATTCCTGCTATCCTTCGCGGCAGTTTTTCTTATTGAGGTTGCTTTATGACCACTCATGACCGCGTTCGTCTCCAGTTGCAGGCGCTTGAAGCGTTACTGCGTGAACATCAGCACTGGCGAAACGATGAACCCCAGCCGCATCAATTTAATAGTACCCAACCGTTCTTTATGGACACCATGGAACCACTGGAGTGGTTGCAGTGGGTGCTGATCCCGCGAATGCACGATTTGTTAGATAACAAACAGCCGTTACCGGGCGCTTTTGCCGTTGCACCCTATTATGAAATGGCGCTGGCGACGGACCATCCGCAACGCGCGCTTATTCTGGCTGAGCTGGAAAAACTGGATGCTCTTTTTTGCGGATGATGCGAGCTAATGCTGGAAATACTCTATCAGGATGAATGGCTGGTTGCGGTAAATAAACCCTCCGGCTGGCTGGTTCACCGCAGCTGGCTGGATCGCGACGAGAAAGTAGTGGTCATGCAAACCGTGCGTGACCAGATAGGCCAGCATGTTTTTACTGCTCATCGTCTGGACCGACCCACTTCTGGTGTGTTGTTGATGGGATTATCCAGCGAGGCCGGACGGCTGCTGGCACAACAGTTTGAACAGCACCAAATCCAGAAACGTTACCATGCGATTGTGCGCGGCTGGTTGATGGAAGAAGCGGTGCTGGATTATCCACTGGTGGAAGAACTGGACAAAATCGCTGATAAATTTGCCCGCGAAGATAAAGGCCCGCAGCCAGCAGTGACGCATTATCGCGGTCTGGCGACCGTAGAAATGCCGGTAGCGACCGGACGTTACCCGACCACGCGCTACGGCCTGGTGGAACTGGAGCCGAAAACCGGACGCAAACATCAGCTTCGCCGACATCTTGCCCATTTGCGTCATCCGATTATTGGCGATAGCAAACATGGCGATTTACGCCAGAATCGCAGCGGTGCTGAGCATTTTGGCCTCCAGCGGTTAATGCTACATGCCAGTCAGTTGTCATTGACGCATCCTTTTACTGGCGAGCCGCTGACTATTCACGCGGGCCTGGACGACACCTGGATGCAGGCGTTATCACAATTTGGCTGGCGCGGTCTGCTTCCTGAAAATGAAAGGGTTGAGTTCAGTGCGCCATCGGGTCAGGATGGAGAGATAAGTTCCTAATCCAGGGAGAAAACGGTATGGCGGAAATTGGTATTTTTGTCGGCACCATGTACGGGAATTCACTGTTAGTGGCCGAAGAAGCGGAAGCGATTCTGACCGCGCAGGGCCACAAAGCAACGGTATTTGAAGATCCTGAATTAAGCGACTGGCTGCCCTATCAGGATAAGTATGTTCTGGTGGTTACGTCCACGACCGGGCAGGGCGACCTTCCTGATAGCATTGTGCCACTCTTTCAGGGAATCAAAGATAGTCTGGGCTTCCAGCCGAATCTGCGTTATGGCGTGATTGCGCTCGGCGACAGTAGTTATGTGAATTTCTGCAATGGCGGCAAACAGTTCGATGCCTTGTTGCAGGAACAGAGCGCTCAGCGGGTTGGCGAAATGCTGTTGATTGACGCCAGTGAGAACCCGGAACCGGAAACGGAATCAAATCCGTGGGTCGAACAGTGGGGCACGCTGTTGTCCTGATATGTTCAGCGAGCGGTAAATGTCGTTTTAGCGGTGCTGAATCGAATCTTTTCAGGCAAATGCCAGTAAAAACTGCTTCATAGCGCGGATTTTTACTGGCGTTTGCCTGGAGTCAAGCGATCCATTTCATACTCTTCTTTATTTCTTCGTTTTAACCCTTCCTTTCTTGTTCTTGTTTTCATTTCCGTGAAGTGGATTCCACCGTCCAGGGCTAATGCCAAAATCGGGCCTCATTGAACGCATTAATGTTGTGTTGTTGCACGGTGAGCCGCTATGGCGCGCTTTTTATACTGCTATTGCCAGATATAAACACGCGCCGTATTCGGCGAACGACCTATAAAAACGGCAAAAAACACCCTACGTCACCTCTGATTTCCTGGCGATGTCGCAGTCCAGAGTGAGCGTGGCTAACGCGAATTTTCAGGAGTGCAACAATGAGTTCTTTAAGTCAGGCTGCGAGCAGTGTGGAAAAACGCACAAATGCTCGTTACTGGATAGTGGTGATGTTGTTTATCGTCACATCCTTCAACTACGGCGACCGCGCTACGCTCTCTATCGCCGGTTCGGAAATGGCCAAAGATATCGGCCTTGATCCCGTGGGAATGGGCTATGTGTTCTCTGCTTTCTCATGGGCTTATGTTATCGGGCAGATCCCTGGTGGCTGGTTGCTGGACCGTTTTGGTTCAAAACGCGTCTACTTCTGGTCGATCTTTATCTGGTCGATGTTTACCTTGCTGCAAGGCTTCGTCGATATCTTTAGTGGATTCGGCATTATCGTTGCCCTGTTTACGCTGCGCTTCCTGGTCGGGCTTGCTGAAGCGCCATCTTTCCCCGGCAACAGTCGCATTGTTGCGGCCTGGTTTCCGGCGCAGGAAAGGGGAACGGCGGTGTCGATTTTTAACTCCGCTCAATACTTCGCAACGGTGATCTTCGCGCCGATTATGGGCTGGCTGACGCATGAAGTGGGCTGGTCACACGTCTTCTTCTTTATGGGCGGTCTGGGGATTGTCATCAGCTTTATCTGGTTGAAAGTCATCCACGAGCCAAATCAACATCCGGGGGTAAATAAGAAAGAGCTGGAGTACATCGCCGCGGGTGGTGCGCTGATCAATATGGATCAGCAAAACACCAAAGTTAAAGTGCCGTTCAGCGTGAAGTGGGGGCAGATCAAACAGCTGCTAGGGTCACGGATGATGATCGGCGTTTATATCGGTCAGTACTGTATCAACGCCCTGACTTACTTCTTTATTACCTGGTTCCCGGTTTATCTGGTGCAGGCACGCGGGATGTCGATTCTGAAAGCGGGCTTTGTGGCTTCCGTTCCGGCGGTTTGCGGTTTTATCGGCGGTGTGCTGGGTGGGATTATTTCCGACTGGCTGATGCGCCGCACGGGATCGCTGAACATTGCGCGTAAAACACCGATCGTAATGGGCATGTTGCTGTCGATGGTGATGGTGTTCTGCAACTACGTCAACGTTGAGTGGATGATCATCGGCTTTATGGCGCTGGCCTTCTTCGGTAAGGGCATCGGGGCGCTGGGTTGGGCAGTAATGGCAGATACCGCGCCAAAAGAGATCAGCGGTCTTTCCGGTGGCCTGTTCAACATGTTCGGTAACATTTCTGGCATCGTCACGCCAATCGCAATTGGTTATATCGTTGGCACGACTGGCTCGTTTAATGGGGCGCTGATTTATGTTGGTGTTCATGCCTTAATCGCGGTACTGAGCTACCTGGTGCTGGTGGGCGATATCAAGCGTATCGAGTTGAAACCTGTTGCGGGGCAATAAGATGGCGACACAATCCAGTCCTGTTATTACTGATATGAAAGTCATTCCGGTGGCCGGGCATGACAGCATGTTGCTTAATATTGGTGGGGCACATAACGCATATTTCACCCGCAATATTGTGGTACTCACCGATAACGCCGGGCATACCGGCATTGGTGAAGCGCCGGGCGGAGATGTGATTTATCAGACGCTTGTCGATGCTATTCCGATGGTTCTGGGCCAGGAAGTTGCGCGACTGAATAAAGTGGTCCAGCAGGTGCATAAAGGTAATCAGGCCGCCGATTTTGATACCTTCGGTAAAGGTGCCTGGACCTTTGAATTACGCGTTAACGCCGTGGCGGCGCTGGAAGCCGCTTTGCTTGACCTGCTAGGTAAGGCGCTGAATGTTCCGGTCTGCGAACTGTTAGGGCCAGGCAAGCAACGCGAGGCTATTACCGTCCTCGGTTATCTGTTTTATATCGGTGATCGGACCAAAACCGATCTTCCTTATGTGGAAAATACGCCGGGCAACCATGAGTGGTATCAGTTGCGGCATCAGAAAGCAATGAACAGCGAAGCCGTTGTGCGTCTGGCGGAAGCCTCACAGGATCGCTACGGCTTTAAAGATTTCAAACTTAAGGGCGGCGTGTTACCTGGCGAGCAAGAAATCGACACTGTTCGTGCATTGAAGAAACGCTTCCCGGATGCGCGGATTACCGTTGATCCCAACGGTGCATGGCTGCTTGATGAAGCCATTTCTTTATGCAAAGGGCTGAATGATGTTCTTACCTATGCCGAAGATCCATGCGGCGCAGAACAGGGCTTCTCCGGACGTGAAGTGATGGCGGAATTTCGACGGGCGACCGGCTTGCCCGTCGCGACTAACATGATCGCCACCAACTGGCGCGAAATGGGTCATGCGGTGATGCTCAATGCGGTAGATATTCCACTTGCCGATCCGCACTTCTGGACGCTTTCCGGTGCAGTCCGTGTGGCGCAGCTTTGCGACGACTGGGGGCTGACCTGGGGCTGCCATTCTAATAACCATTTCGATATCTCTCTGGCGATGTTTACCCATGTGGGCGCGGCGGCACCGGGTAATCCTACCGCTATCGATACCCACTGGATTTGGCAGGAGGGCGATTGTCGCCTGACCCAAAATCCGCTGGAGATTAAAAACGGAAAAATTGCCGTTCCTGATGCGCCCGGTCTGGGCGTGGAACTGGACTGGGAACAGGTACAAAAGGCACATGAGGCCTATAAACGTCTGCCTGGCGGTGCGCGTAACGACGCAGGTCCGATGCAGTACCTGATCCCCGGCTGGACCTTTGACCGTAAACGTCCCGTTTTCGGCCGTCATTGATTCTGAAAAAGGACATAAATATGAGTTCTCAATTTACGACGCCTGTTGTTACTGAAATGCAGGTTATCCCGGTGGCGGGTCATGACAGTATGCTGATGAATCTGAGTGGTGCACACGCACCGTTCTTTACGCGTAATATTGTGATTATCAAAGATAATTCTGGTCACACTGGCGTAGGGGAAATTCCCGGCGGCGAGAAAATCCGTAAAACGCTGGAAGATGCGATTCCGCTGGTGGTAGGTAAAACGCTGGGTGAATACAAAAACGTTCTGACGCTGGTGCGTAATACTTTTGCCGATCGTGATGCTGGTGGGCGCGGTTTGCAGACATTTGACCTACGTACCACTATTCATGTAGTTACCGGGATAGAAGCGGCAATGCTGGATCTGCTGGGGCAGCATCTGGGGGTAAACGTGGCATCGCTGCTGGGCGATGGTCAACAGCGTAGCGAAGTCGAAATGCTCGGTTATCTGTTCTTCGTCGGTAATCGCAAAGCCACGCCGCTGCCGTATCAAAGCCAGCCGGATGACTCATGCGACTGGTATCGCCTGCGTCATGAAGAAGCGATGACGCCGGATGCGGTGGTGCGCCTGGCGGAAGCGGCATATGAAAAATATGGCTTCAACGATTTCAAACTGAAGGGCGGTGTACTGGCCGGGGAAGAAGAGGCCGAGTCTATTGTGGCACTGGCGCAACGCTTCCCGCAGGCGCGTATTACGCTCGATCCTAACGGTGCCTGGTCGCTGAACGAAGCGATTAAAATCGGTAAATACCTGAAAGGTTCGCTGGCTTATGCAGAAGATCCGTGTGGTGCGGAGCAAGGTTTCTCCGGGCGTGAAGTGATGGCAGAGTTCCGTCGCGCGACAGGTCTACCGACTGCAACCAATATGATCGCCACCGACTGGCGGCAAATGGGCCATACGCTCTCCCTGCAATCCGTTGATATCCCGCTGGCGGATCCGCATTTCTGGACAATGCAAGGTTCGGTACGTGTGGCGCAAATGTGCCATGAATTTGGCCTGACCTGGGGTTCACACTCTAACAACCACTTCGATATTTCCCTGGCGATGTTTACCCATGTTGCCGCCGCTGCACCGGGTAAAATTACTGCTATTGATACGCACTGGATTTGGCAGGAAGGCAATCAGCGCCTGACCAAAGAACCGTTTGAGATCAAAGGCGGGCTGGTACAGGTGCCAGAAAAACCGGGGCTGGGTGTAGAAATCGATATGGATCAAGTGATGAAAGCCCATGAGCTGTATCAGAAACACGGGCTTGGCGCGCGTGACGATGCGATGGGAATGCAGTATCTGATTCCTGGCTGGACGTTCGATAACAAGCGCCCGTGCATGGTGCGTTAAGACAGAAAACCAAAACCGGCTCTATCTGGAGCCGGTTTGAGACTGATGCTAAACGCAAAATAGCCTGTTGTGCTATGTATCAGGTCTACATCATTTTTTAATTCATTGAATTTAATTGGTTTTGTAGGCCGGATAAGGCGTTAACGCCGCATCCGGCATAAACACAGGCACTTTGTCACCAATCTGAAACCAGCGTCATAAAAAGCCGATTGCTACTCGACAAGACATCCATTACCCGAGAATTTTGCTGGCTTCGCGCGCGACATTATCCATCTCGTCCAACAGTTCCAGCAGCTCCGGTTCCAAATCTTCTTCTTTAGTACCGCTACGTAGCTGTTGTTCGATCAGTTGGCAGAGATTCTTCATACGTGGCACACCGCTATAGCCGCAACTGCCATGCAGTTTATGAATCAAATCAACCAGGCCTTCCGGGTTTTCTCCAACCAGCTGTTCCTCAACTTTGTTGCGAACTTCAGGCAGGAAATCGAGTAACATTTGCAGCATATCGCGCGCTAAATCGGTTTTTCCTGCTGCCTGGCGTAGTGCCAGTTGCCAGTCGAGGGTCGCATTCGGGTTCACCACAATTTCGTTGACTTCGGGCGTCACGACGCGAGAGGAAATACCGCTGCCAGGCTTGTAGCGCAACAACAAATTATGCAATCGCTCTTCTTCAATCGGTTTCGCCAGATAATCGCTCATCCCTGCGCCAAGCAGCTTCTCTTTTTGCCCGGCCATTGCATGCGCCGTTACCGCGATAACCGGCGTTTGTTGCTGATGCGGGAGTTGGTGGATGAGTTCGCAGGCCCGAATGCCATCCATGTCCGGCATTTGAATATCCATTAAGATCAAATCGAACGGCATCTGTTTCGCCCGTTCAACCGCCTGATGCCCGCTATCGCAAAGTTCCACATGTTGCACCATATCTTCCAGCAATGCGCCGATAAGTTTCAGGTTAGCGGGGTTGTCATCAACCGCCATGACTGTCATTGCCAGCTTACTTTCATCGGTTACAGGCAAAAGCGTGTTTTGTTTGTGATGACAAAATTCCGTCAGGGCAGGCAACAGGCGTGTAGGTGTTAATGGTTTCAGCAGACACGCGCCGATACCATCTTGCTTGAGTTTTTCAGCATTGACTTGTGCATGGCAAGGAAGTGCCAGCATCAGGAAATCGGTCATCGATACCGCTTTCGCTAATCGCTCATGTTGCATTGTTAGCGGCTCGCGGAAGGTCACCGCGATGCCTAACAACATCATGTCGTAATGCGCGGGAGGCAGCGCGGAGAACGTTGGGCTATAAACCACTTCCAGCGGCGTTTCACTTAAAATATCCAGCGTGCATTGCGCTGCTGCGGAGTTTGGTTCGACATAGGCCAGGCGCTTACCTGCGAGGCACTGGGTGGATGGCCCTTCGATAATAATGTTCGGGTTCAGATCGAGATTAATGTGGAACCAGAAAGTTGAACCGCGATTCGGCTGGCTATGGAACGAAATATCGCCGCCCATTTCATTAACCAGTTTTTGTGTAATCACCAGCCCCAGCCCGGTGCCACCATGACGGCGGGAAATACTGGCATCAGCCTGTCGGAAGGCCTGGAATAAGCGCGATTGATCGCGTTCAGGAATACCAATGCCGGTATCCCGAATCTGCACTTCAATCTGCACTTTGGTATTACTCAGCGCACGTTTTTCTACCAGAATATCAATGTTGCCATTCTCGGTGAATTTAATTGCATTCCCCACCAGGTTAGTGATGATTTGCTGTAATCGCAGCGGGTCGCCGATCACGTTATCAGGCACGTCGCTTTTAATATTGAGCGTCAGTTCTAACCCTTTATCGTGAGAAGAATGTGCCAGCAGAGTAACGACTTCATCCAGCGTGCTGCGTAGTGGGAATGGAATACTTTCCAGAATCAGCTTACCTGCTTCCAGTTTCGAGAAGTCGAGAACATCATTAATAATTGCCAGCAAATTATTTGCCGAACGTTCAATCGTATTCAGGTGATCGCGCTGCGTTGGTGTTAATTCTGTTTTCAGCGTCAGGCGGGTAAAGCCAATAACACCATTCAGTGGTGTACGCAGCTCGTGTGACATATTTGCCAGAAACTCGGATTTAATACGCGCCGCTTCCTGGGCGCGCTTTTTCGCCAGATCTAACTCAACGTTCTGAATTTCCATCTGCTCCAGCGTTTCACGCAGATCGGACGTCGCCTGGTCGATATTGTGCTGCATCTCTTCGTGATAAGCAGCCAGCGACATTGCCATCGAGTTGATACCGTTTTTCAGCATATCCAGCTCGCCGAGCATAAATCCTTCCACCCGGCTGTCGAGTTGCCCGCGACGGATGCGGTCGACGGTATTCACCATGTTGCGAATCGGACCGGTTACATCGCGCATTAAGCGCCAGCCAAAAATAAGCGCAATACCGATACAAAACAGCATCATCACGCTGGAAATAAAGATCTCTTTATATTGCTGCAAGCGAACCGATTTAAGATCCAGCTCCAGCGCAATATATCCCAACATATTTTGACTATTTTTGGCATCGCTACTGGGCGATTCGTCGGGGGAGTAACTCTCAGAAATAATCGGCGTGCGGAGGATCATAATATCGCCGTCACGAGTGACAGTGAGCTGGCGAGGAAACGGCACGTTGCTGCCGAGCTGCATTGATGAGGGATCAAGATGAAAATTGGAGGTGACAAAGAGTCGGTTATTTTCATCATAAACCGAAATCGCGCGAACAATATCGGAATGGCGACGATGCAGTACGCTTATTAACTGACCGATAGATTCGCGATTTTGCAGGCTCATGCCATATTCAGTAGAAACTGCAAGCGGCTCAATAATGCTGGCACCGGCATCTTCCAGTTGACGCTGCAAGTCGTTATAGCGATGCACGACGAAAAAGATACTCAGCAATAAACCAATAAGGACGGTCGGTGCCAGGATCAGAATCATCATGCGTGCGCGCAGGCTGTAGTTGGTCATGGAGTTCCGTTATGGGACAATTAAGGTCACACTGTTAAATTGAGAAAGTCTCGCCAATGGCGCAATTCTACTCTGCAAAACGACGCACGACGACGCGTCAGATCATAACCGTTTCAGTCAACGACCTCGACTCTTTTGGTCAGGGCGTGGCGCGACATAACGGCAAAACGCTATTTATCCCCGGATTATTGCCGCAGGAAAACGCGGAAGTTACTGTTACTGAAGATAAAAAACAGTATGCCCGCGCTAAAGTCGTACGCCGGTTAAGCGATAGCCCGGAACGCGAAACGCCACGCTGTCCTCATTTTGGCGTATGCGGTGGCTGTCAGCAACAACACGCCAGCGTGGATTTACAGCAGCGAAGCAAAAGTGCGGCACTCGCCCGATTAATGAAACACGATGTCTCTGAAGTGATCGCCGATGTTCCCTGGGGCTATCGCCGTCGCGCGCGTTTAAGTCTGAACTACTTACCGAAAACACAGCAACTTCAGATGGGGTTTCGCAAAGCGGGCTCCAGTGACATTGTCGACGTCAAACAATGCCCCATTTTAGCGCCCCAACTTGAAGCATTGCTGCCCAAAGTCAGGGCATGTCTGGGCAGCTTACAAGCTATGCGCCATCTTGGTCATGTTGAACTGGTACAGGCAACCAGCGGCACGCTGATGATTTTGCGCCATACCGCACCGCTAAGTTCGGCAGATCGCGAAAAACTGGAACGCTTTTCGCATTCTGAAGGCCTGGATCTGTATCTCGCCCCCGATAGTGAGATACTCGAAACCGTCTCTGGTGAGATGCCCTGGTATGACTCAAACGGGTTGCGCTTAACTTTTAGCCCGCGCGATTTTATTCAGGTCAATGCGGGTGTGAACCAAAAAATGGTAGCGCGTGCGTTGGAATGGCTGGATGTGCAACCTGAAGATCGCGTACTGGATCTGTTCTGCGGTATGGGCAACTTTACACTGCCATTGGCGACACAAGCTGCCAGTGTGGTCGGTGTAGAAGGTGTTCCGGCGCTGGTGGAAAAAGGCCAGCAGAATGCGCGTCTTAATGGCTTACAGAATGTGACGTTTTATCACGAAAATCTTGAAGAAGATGTCACAAAGCAGCCGTGGGCGAAAAACGGCTTCGATAAAGTGTTGCTGGACCCGGCGCGAGCAGGTGCCGCAGGTGTTATGCAGCAAATTATAAAACTGGAACCTATTCGTATAGTTTATGTATCCTGTAACCCTGCAACGCTGGCTCGGGATAGCGAAGCGTTATTAAAAGCAGGATATACCATTGCGCGACTGGCGATGCTGGATATGTTCCCACACACGGGACATCTGGAATCGATGGTACTTTTCTCGCGCGTTAAATAGTTGCGATTTGCCGATTTCGGCAGGTCTGGTCCCTAAAGGAGAGGACGATGGTTGCGGTAAGAAGTGCACATATCAATAAGGCTGGTGAATTTGATCCGGAAAAATGGATCGCAAGTCTGGGTATTACCAGCCAGAAGTCGTGTGAGTGCTTAGCCGAAACCTGGGCGTATTGTCTGCAACAGACGCAGGGGCATCCGGATGCCAGTCTGTTATTGTGGCGTGGTGTTGAGATGGTGGAGATCCTCTCGACATTAAGTATGGACATTGACACGCTGCGGGCGGCGCTGCTTTTCCCTCTGGCGGATGCCAACGTAGTCAGCGAAGATGTGCTGCGTGAGAGCGTCGGTAAGTCGGTCGTTAACCTTATTCACGGCGTGCGTGATATGGCGGCGATCCGCCAGCTGAAAGCGACGCACACTGATTCTGTTTCCTCCGAACAGGTCGATAACGTTCGCCGGATGTTATTGGCGATGGTCGATGATTTTCGCTGCGTAGTCATCAAACTGGCGGAGCGTATTGCTCATCTGCGCGAAGTAAAAGATGCGCCGGAAGATGAACGTGTACTGGCGGCAAAAGAGTGTACCAACATCTACGCACCGCTGGCTAACCGTCTCGGAATCGGACAACTGAAATGGGAACTGGAAGATTACTGCTTCCGTTACCTCCATCCAACCGAATACAAACGAATTGCCAAACTGCTGCATGAACGGCGTCTCGACCGCGAACACTACATCGAAGAGTTCGTTGGTCATCTGCGCGCTGAGATGAAAGCTGAAGGCGTTAAAGCGGAAGTGTATGGTCGTCCGAAACACATCTACAGCATCTGGCGTAAAATGCAGAAAAAGAACCTCGCCTTTGATGAGCTGTTTGATGTGCGTGCGGTACGTATTGTCGCCGAGCGTTTACAGGATTGCTATGCCGCACTGGGGATAGTGCACACTCACTATCGCCACCTGCCGGATGAGTTTGACGATTACGTCGCTAACCCGAAACCAAACGGTTATCAGTCTATTCATACCGTGGTTCTGGGGCCGGGTGGAAAAACCGTTGAGATCCAAATCCGCACCAAACAGATGCATGAAGATGCAGAGTTGGGTGTTGCTGCGCACTGGAAATATAAAGAGGGCGCGGCTGCTGGCGGCGCACGTTCGGGACATGAAGACCGGATTGCCTGGCTGCGTAAACTGATTGCGTGGCAGGAAGAGATGGCTGATTCCGGCGAAATGCTCGACGAAGTACGTAGTCAGGTCTTTGACGACCGGGTGTACGTCTTTACGCCGAAAGGTGATGTCGTTGATTTGCCTGCGGGATCAACGCCGCTGGACTTCGCTTACCACATCCACAGTGATGTCGGACACCGCTGCATCGGGGCAAAAATTGGCGGGCGCATTGTGCCGTTCACCTACCAGCTGCAGATGGGCGACCAGATTGAAATTATCACCCAGAAACAGCCGAACCCCAGCCGTGACTGGTTAAACCCAAACCTCGGTTACGTCACAACCAGCCGTGGGCGTTCGAAAATTCACGCCTGGTTCCGTAAACAGGACCGTGACAAAAACATTCTGGCTGGGCGGCAAATCCTTGACGACGAGCTGGAACATCTGGGGATCAGCCTGAAAGAAGCAGAAAAACATCTGCTGCCGCGTTACAACTTCAATGATGTCGACGAGTTGCTGGCGGCGATTGGTGGCGGGGATATCCGTCTCAATCAGATGGTGAACTTCCTGCAATCGCAATTTAATAAGCCGAGTGCCGAAGAGCAGGACGCCGCCGCGCTGAAGCAACTTCAGCAAAAAAGCTACACGCCGCAAAACCGCAGTAAAGATAACGGTCGCGTGGTAGTCGAAGGTGTTGGCAACCTGATGCACCACATCGCGCGCTGCTGCCAGCCGATTCCTGGAGATGAGATTGTCGGCTTCATTACCCAGGGGCGCGGTATTTCAGTACACCGCGCCGATTGCGAACAACTGGCGGAACTGCGCTCCCATGCGCCAGAACGCATTGTTGACGCGGTATGGGGTGAGAGCTACTCCGCCGGATATTCGCTGGTGGTCCGCGTGGTAGCTAATGATCGTAGTGGGTTGTTACGTGATATCACGACCATTCTCGCCAACGAGAAGGTGAACGTGCTTGGCGTTGCCAGCCGTAGCGACACCAAACAGCAACTGGCGACCATCGACATGACCATTGAGATTTACAACCTGCAAGTGCTGGGGCGCGTGCTGGGTAAACTCAACCAGGTGCCGGATGTTATCGACGCGCGTCGGTTGCACGGGAGTTAGGCCGAAATTTGCTCGTATCTACAATGTAGATTGATATATACTGTATCTACATATGATAGCGGTTTGAGGAAAGGGTTATGATCCACAGTAGCGTAAAGCGTTGGGGAAATTCACCGGCGGTGCGGATCCCGGCTACGTTAATGCAGGCGCTCAATCTGAATATTGATGATGAAGTGAAGATTGACCTGGTGGATGGCAAATTAATTATTGAGCCAGTGCGTAAAGAGCCCGTATTTACGCTTGCTGAACTGGTCAACGACATCACGCCGGAAAACCTCCACGAGAATATCGACTGGGGAGAGCCGAAAGATAAGGAAGTCTGGTAATGGTAAGCCGATACGTACCCGATATGGGCGATCTGATTTGGGTTGATTTTGACCCGACAAAAGGTAGCGAGCAAGCTGGACATCGTCCAGCTGTTGTCCTGAGTCCTTTCATGTACAACAACAAAACAGGTATGTGTCTGTGTGTTCCTTGTACAACGCAATCAAAAGGATATCCGTTCGAAGTTGTTTTATCCGGTCAGGAACGTGATGGCGTAGCGTTAGCTGATCAGGTAAAAAGTATCGCCTGGCGGGCAAGAGGAGCAACGAAGAAAGGAACAGTTGCCCCAGAGGAATTACAACTCATTAAAGCCAAAATTAACGTACTGATTGGGTAGTGTTACTAACTCACTTCTATTCTGGTCACAGGTTTCCACCTGACAGACCCGCAATTTTCAGGACAATTCAATGAATCAAATCGACCGTTTGCTCACTATTATGCAGCGCCTGCGCGATCCGGAAAACGGCTGCCCGTGGGATAAAGAGCAGACATTTGCCACCATTGCGCCTTACACCCTTGAAGAAACCTACGAAGTGCTGGACGCCATCGCCCGTGAAGATTTTGACGATCTTCGCGGTGAACTGGGCGATCTGCTATTCCAGGTGGTGTTTTACGCGCAAATGGCTCAGGAAGAAGGGCGCTTTGACTTTAATGATATTTGCGCTGCTATTAGCGATAAATTAGAGCGTCGCCATCCGCATGTTTTTGCTGATAGTTCTGCCGAAAACAGTAGTGAAGTGCTTGCCCGTTGGGAGCAAATCAAAACCGAAGAGCGCGCGCAGAAAGCGCAGCATTCGGCGCTGGACGATATTCCTCGTAGTTTACCGGCTTTAATGCGTGCGCAAAAAATCCAGAAACGTTGCGCCAACGTTGGCTTCGATTGGACGACGCTTGGTCCGGTAGTCGATAAAGTCTACGAAGAGATCGACGAGGTGATGTACGAAGCGCGGCAGGCTGTTGTCGACCAGGCTAAACTGGAGGAGGAAATGGGGGACCTGCTGTTTGCCACGGTTAATCTGGCTCGCCATTTAGGGACGAAAGCAGAAATCGCATTGCAAAAAGCGAACGAAAAATTCGAGCGTCGTTTTCGCGAAGTGGAGCGTATTGTTGCCGCGCGTGGACTGGAAATGACAGGTGTTGACCTCGAAACAATGGAAGAAGTCTGGCAACAGGTAAAACGGCAGGAAATTGATCTCTAAGGGAATTACGCGGTCAAGCGCCATTTGTGTCATTTTTTAAATGACAAGCGCTTGATTTGCGTCAAAAACATTTACCCCAAAGGGGCTATTTTCTCACTCCTGATTTCAATAGTGCGCTGGCGAAGAGGAGGGATAATGAAAGTTTGTGGCACAGGTCATGTTCGGGTATACTGCTTTCCCGTCTTGGTTATTCCATCGTCTTTTCAACCTAACTTCTCAGGTTCAGCATGACAACGAACTATATTTTTGTGACCGGCGGGGTCGTATCCTCTCTGGGTAAAGGCATTGCCGCAGCCTCCCTCGCAGCCATTCTTGAAGCCCGTGGCCTCAATGTGACCATCATGAAACTGGATCCGTACATCAACGTCGATCCAGGTACTATGAGCCCAATCCAACACGGGGAAGTGTTCGTTACTGAAGACGGCGCTGAAACCGACCTGGACCTGGGGCACTACGAGCGTTTCATTCGTACCAAAATGAGCCGCCGCAACAACTTCACCACGGGTCGTATCTACTCTGACGTTCTGCGTAAAGAACGCCGCGGTGACTACCTCGGCGCAACCGTGCAGGTTATTCCGCACATCACTAACGCAATCAAAGAGCGCGTGCTGGAAGGTGGCGAAGGTCATGACGTAGTACTGGTAGAAATCGGCGGTACAGTAGGTGATATCGAATCCTTGCCGTTCCTCGAAGCGATTCGCCAGATGGCTGTTGAAATTGGCCGTGAGCACACTCTGTTTATGCACCTGACGCTGGTGCCGTACATGGCAGCGTCTGGTGAAGTCAAAACCAAACCGACTCAGCACTCTGTAAAAGAGCTGCTCTCCATCGGTATCCAGCCTGACATCCTGATTTGTCGTTCAGATCGCGCTGTTCCGGCGAACGAACGTGCGAAGATTGCATTGTTCTGTAATGTTCCGGAAAAAGCGGTTATTTCTCTGAAAGACGTCGATTCCATCTATAAAATTCCGGGCCTGTTGAAATCTCAGGGGCTGGACGATTATATTTGTAAACGATTCAGCTTAAACTGCCCGGAAGCGAATCTGTCCGAATGGGAACAGGTTATCTTCGAAGAAGCGAACCCGGTAAGTGAAGTCACCATCGGTATGGTCGGCAAGTACATTGAACTGCCGGATGCTTATAAATCAGTGATCGAAGCACTGAAACACGGTGGGCTGAAGAATCGTGTCAGCGTCAACATCAAACTGATCGATTCACAAGATGTTGAAACGCGCGGCGTTGAAATCCTTAAAGGTCTGGACGCAATCCTCGTACCTGGCGGTTTCGGCTATCGTGGCGTAGAAGGCATGATTACGACCGCGCGTTTTGCGCGTGAGAACAATATTCCTTATCTGGGCATTTGCCTGGGTATGCAGGTGGCGTTAATTGATTACGCTCGCCATGTTGCCAACATGGAGAACGCCAACTCTACGGAATTTGTGCCAGACTGTAAGTACCCGGTTGTGGCGCTGATTACCGAGTGGCGCGATGAAAACGGCAACGTTGAAGTTCGTAGCGAGAAGAGCGATCTCGGCGGTACCATGCGTCTCGGCGCACAGCAGTGCCAGTTGGTTGACGATAGCCTGGTTCGCCAGCTGTACAATGCGCCGACAATTGTTGAGCGTCATCGTCACCGTTACGAAGTCAACAACATGCTGTTGAAACAGATTGAAGATGCAGGTCTGCGCGTTGCGGGCCGTTCCGGGGATGATCAGTTGGTCGAGATCATCGAAGTTCCGAATCACCCGTGGTTCGTGGCTTGCCAGTTCCATCCGGAGTTTACTTCTACTCCACGTGATGGTCACCCGCTGTTTGCAGGCTTTGTGAAAGCCGCCAGCGAGTTCCAGAAACGTCAGGCGAAGTAAGTAAAAAAGTTAGAGCGGCAACGCGTACCCTGGGTACGCGTTGTTTGTCTGGAGTTTCAGTTTAACTAGTGACTTGAGGAAAACCTAATGTCCAAAATCGTAAAAATCATCGGTCGTGAAATCATCGACTCCCGTGGTAACCCGACTGTTGAAGCCGAAGTACATCTGGAGGGTGGTTTCGTCGGTATGGCAGCTGCTCCGTCAGGTGCTTCTACTGGTTCCCGTGAAGCTCTGGAACTGCGCGATGGCGACAAATCCCGTTTCCTGGGTAAAGGCGTAACCAAAGCTGTTGCTGCGGTAAACGGCCCGATCGCTCAGGCGCTGATTGGCAAAGATGCTAAAGATCAGGCTGGCATTGACAAGATCATGATCGACCTGGACGGCACCGAAAACAAATCCAAATTCGGCGCGAACGCAATCCTGGCTGTATCTCTGGCTAACGCCAAAGCTGCTGCAGCTGCTAAAGGTATGCCGCTGTACGAGCACATCGCTGAACTGAACGGTACTCCGGGCAAATACTCTATGCCGGTTCCGATGATGAACATCATCAACGGTGGTGAGCACGCTGACAACAACGTTGATATCCAGGAATTCATGATTCAGCCGGTTGGCGCGAAAACTGTGAAAGAAGCCATCCGCATGGGTTCTGAAGTTTTCCATCACCTGGCAAAAGTTCTGAAAGCGAAAGGCATGAACACTGCTGTTGGTGACGAAGGTGGCTATGCGCCGAACCTGGGTTCCAACGCTGAAGCTCTGGCTGTTATCGCTGAAGCTGTTAAAGCTGCTGGTTATGAACTGGGCAAAGACATCACTTTGGCGATGGACTGCGCAGCTTCTGAATTCTACAAAGATGGTAAATACGTTCTGGCTGGCGAAGGCAACAAAGCGTTCACCTCTGAAGAATTCACTCACTTCCTGGAAGAACTGACCAAACAGTACCCGATCGTTTCTATCGAAGACGGTCTGGACGAATCTGACTGGGACGGTTTCGCATACCAGACCAAAGTTCTGGGCGACAAAATCCAGCTGGTTGGTGACGACCTGTTCGTAACCAACACCAAGATCCTGAAAGAAGGTATCGAAAAAGGTATCGCTAACTCCATCCTGATCAAATTCAACCAGATCGGTTCTCTGACCGAAACTCTGGCTGCAATCAAGATGGCGAAAGATGCTGGCTACACTGCAGTTATCTCTCACCGTTCTGGCGAAACTGAAGACGCTACCATCGCTGACCTGGCTGTTGGTACTGCTGCAGGCCAGATCAAAACTGGTTCTATGAGCCGTTCTGACCGTGTTGCTAAATACAACCAGCTGATTCGTATCGAAGAAGCTCTGGGCGAAAAAGCACCGTACAACGGTCGTAAAGAGATCAAAGGCCAGGCATAAGACTGACTTTATCTGATTTAAAAATGCCAGCCTCCGGGCTGGCATTTTTTATGGTTGAGTTACCAGCGGCCGGATGCGCCGCCACCTCCAGAAGAACCGCCCCCGCCGCTAAATCCGCCGCTATCTGAGCCTCCAGCGGAACCGCTGTTGTCTGAATGATAACTTCTACCAGATGCTCTTTTCTGAAGTACACATAAACAGGTAAAGACCATAAATATGGTGAAAGTAAAAAAGAAGGAAAATACAGCAATGGAAAAAATTTTATCGGAGAACAGGAATAAATCTAAAAGATAGATTGCTGAAATACAGACTCCACTTTTACATGCGCGACAAAAATTACTGCCTTGATGAAAAAACCAGAAAGGGAAGAACATCACTGCAAATACCCAAAAAATAGCAAAGTAATAATGATCACTGGAAGACGCTGATTCACTTTCTGAAGGATTAGTCGGATATTGGTGTTGTGAAGTGAGTTGGTTATTCAAAGCGTTTATAGCTAGCTCTAATCCCTTAGCTAATTTTTGTTGTTTAAATGCGGGTATCATGTTGCTACGGATGATATCTCCAGCCAGAGCATCGGTTACCTTTTCTTCCAGCCCATAACCTACCTGGATGCGGACAGTGCGATCCGACCAGGCAACAACGATCAGTATCCCATCATTACGTTTGGCATCTCCTAAACGCCAATTGTCAAAAACTCTTGTAGCATATTGTTCAATTGTCTCGTCTTTGGTTGTGGGAACAATTAATACGGCAATTTGCACTTGGGTATTATTGAAAATAGATTCTAACTTGTGCGTCAGTTCTTTCTTTTCTTGTGAGTTTAAGCTACTCGTAAGATCCGTAACTTGTTGCTGTAATTGTGGGACAATAGTTGGTTGGGCTGCAACAAAGGAACATACGAAAGTGAACATTAGTATGAAATAGCGCATTATAAATTTCTCATTAAATCTGGATAAATAAATTGACGGCGGCATCGGTAATTTTATATTCGTTATCATTAAAAACTAATACAGAAAAAATAAATATAATTTTGGTGAATGTTTTGACATGATTAAATCCATTTTCTTTATTTTCTTCTGACATAATACGTTACTCCCTTTAATTATTAACGATATGTTTCGCATTTTTCTTTAAACCTGCCTGTAACAGAATGTTAATAAGACATGATTGTTGTGGCAGGATCTGCAATAATTAACAATTATCCACTTCACAGAGAATGCTATGCAGTACCCGATTAACGAGATGTTCCAGACCCTGCAAGGTGAGGGTTACTTTACCGGCGTTCCCGCCATTTTTATTCGTTTACAGGGATGCCCGGTTGGCTGTGCCTGGTGCGACACCAAACACACCTGGGAAAAGCTTGAGGATCGGGAAGTCTCCCTTTTCAGCATTCTGGCGAAGACCAAAGAGAGTGATAAGTGGGGGGCTGCGAGCAGTGAAGATTTGCTGGCTGTCATTGGTCGCCAGGGATACACCGCGCGGCATGTGGTGATTACGGGTGGTGAGCCTTGCATTCATGATTTGCTGCCACTGACTGATCTGCTCGAAAAGAACGGTTTTAGCTGCCAGATCGAAACCAGTGGTACTCATGAGGTACGCTGCACACCGAATACCTGGGTTACCGTATCGCCAAAGCTGAACATGCGCGGCGGCTATGAAGTGTTGTCACAGGCACTGGAGCGAGCCAACGAAATCAAGCATCCAGTGGGGCGCGTACGCGATATTGAAGCACTGGATGAACTACTGGCAACGCTGACCGATGATAAACCGCGAGTCATTGCACTGCAGCCGATTAGCCAAAAGGATGATGCCACACGTTTGTGCATTGAAACCTGCATTGCGCGTAATTGGCGTTTGTCGATGCAAACACATAAATATCTAAATATTGCCTGATTAAACATTTATAAGCGTTATAAATGGGTGGAACCTGTAAAGACTTCTACTCATTTATATTGTTTGTCGCCTCTGAAAACTCCTCCATTTTACCCATCCAGGGCTAATCATTAGCATTCTCTACAAATTCTGTGGCATTAATTTTTCGCTGGAGTGAAAATTATTGCGGTAAAGTTTGGTAGATTTTAGTTTGTATAGAGTTATTTTAAATATTTACCTTTTTAATCAATGGATTAAGTGCTCTTTAACATAATGGATGTGTTGTTTGTGTGATACTATAAAGTTGGTAGATTGTGACTGGCTTAAAAAATCATTAATTAATAATAGGTTATGTTTAGAGTGTTCCCCGCGCCAGCGGGGATAAACCGGCAAAAACCGGGCAATCGCAAAAAGGCGTAATGTGTTCCCCGCGCCAGCGGGGATAAACCTGTGTTTGCGGCATTAACGCTCACCAGCATTTCGTGTTCCCCGCGCCAGCGGGGATAAACCGACGTGGTCATGGGTGCTGCTGTTGCAGAGCCAGTGTTCCCCGCGCCAGCGGGGATAAACCGAGCAGATACACGGCTTTGTATTCCGTGCGCCCGTGTTCCCCGCGCCAGCGGGGATAAACCGAATAGCAATAGTCCATAGATTTGCGAAAACAGGTGTTCCCCGCGCCAGCGGGGATAAACCGGAGCCTGACGAGACTACTGAGGCCGTTCTGTCGAGTTCCCCGCGCCAGCGGGGATAAACCACCATATAACCCGTTATCTCTTTCTCAAGTTTTTATATTAGCAGTACTTGTAATAAGCAACATATCCACGTAACACCTCATGTTCAAAATAGTTCTCCATGCCAGAGAGGTTCACAATTATCGATACAAAAAATTAAATTTAATCAAAGTGTTATTTGTATGATTCTTAAATCGTTAAGAAATTTTAATCTATTATTTTTTTAATATTGAATTAATGCCTGTTAATTTTTTCTTTAGAATAACAGTATATTTTTTAAGCTTGTTATTCATTGGTTAAGTAATAAATCTGGAAGTTTGTCTTTGTTTTGAGGCTAATGAGTGGTTTTACATAACCGCCTCTATACGCTGTTGATGAATAGTTCTTATGAATAAAGATATCCAGTTCATACTTTAAGTGAAAATTGATAAAGTGCGATTCGTATTGTCTTTTATTCTAAAGACATCGAGTGTAGTTAATATTCCTTGTAAAAACAGGGATAAACCGAACTAGTTAAAGTTTTTATTATGTTCCCTGCATCAGCGGGGATAAACCGGACTTGTTATCATTTTTTAAGTTGTCGAACTTATGTTCCCCGCGTCAGCGGGGATAACCATTCAGGTATGTTCAGGCCGGGCAGTTTCCCGCCCGGCCTTCCTCACTTACGCATTCGACCAGCTCTGGATCGAATCCACATTCCCCAATTCCCCATGCATCACTTCATACGATTTTTTCAGGATCACATCAGTATGTTTGGTTAGGTCTTTGAAAATGCCTTTATTCATCGCGTCGTAGCGTTTGGCATTGCTCTCAATCGGTATAAAGATATCTTTCACGCGAACCATGTTATCGACAGCCGTTGCGTAATCCGGGTATAGCCCCAGACCTACCGCTGTATTAATCGCTGCCCCCAGGCTTGCACAACCGTTAATGGCGTTACGTCGTGCCGGAAGGTTGAACACGTCGGCAAAAATCTGCATAAACAGATCGCTGTTCGAACCGCCGCCAGTAATGATCACATGCTTCGCAAAGTGATTCATTTCATTACACATATTGTCGTAATTGTTCTTCAGCGTCAGCGCCACGCTTTCCAGTATCGAACGATATATCCATGCGTAATCCATGCTGGAATCAAAGCCGATCATAATCCCGCGTTTGTACGGTTCCCACGGATTGGTCAGCCAGTCCAGCACCGTCATCAGACCATTACAGCCTGGCGGCACACAAGAAGCTTTTTTGTTGAGTAAATCTTCCGGTGAAAGATCCTGCGCCCTGGCATCCTGAATTAACGACTCGCCTAGCATGTCGCGCAGCCAGCTCACCGTCCACATGCCTTTGCGAATACCGTAACCTTCATACAGCAATGTTTGCGGAATAGAAGACATAATCGGCCAGTACGCTACTGGATCTTTCGGCAGTGCTTTGCCGTTCATCATCAATGCGATGTAAGTGCCAAGAGAAATTACCGCCGTTTCATCATCCAGTAATCCGGCCCCCAGAGCTTCTACCGGTTTATCACTGGTGGTACAAACAACCGGCAGTCCTGCCGGGAAATGTGTCGCCAGTGCGGCTTGTGGTGTGATATGTCCGAGGACGGTGCCAGGCATTTGCACATCAAACAGCATATGACGGGGGATATTAAACTTATCCATTACCGCAGCATCTTCGCTCCATGCCCAGCTCTTATAATCCACCGGCCACTGACCAAAATAGTTGGCGATATTGTCTTTAAACTCGCCGGTTAAGCGATGCGTCAGATAACCCGAAAAAGAGGTGACATATGCCACGTCAGGGTTAGTGTGTTCGTAAGGGCGTGTAACGCGTGCATCCTGCCAGCTAATCAACGGCGCAGCAGGCGTGCCATCGGCTTTCAATAACGCACGGCAGCAACGGATGGATCCCAGACCAATACCGACAATATCTTCTTTATTCCCGGCAAACTGACTCATCAAATCGTGACCGGCAAAACATAATGATGCCCATAAATCGTCGTCAGGATGTTCTGCAGTATCGGCATCTGGCGTGTGCATCGGCTGTAATAAGCCTTTGCCTTCGCAAACCACGTTACCTTCCAGATCGTACATCACCACTTTTGTGCTCTGACTTCCGCCATCAATCCCTATGATGTATTTTTTCGACATGATTTTTCTCCTGTAATTTTCCCTGGCTTACTTGCTGCTAGCCATTGCGGGGGCGCTATCAGCAGTACGAATTTTTTGGAACAGCAAAAAGGTAAAGACAATCACCATGCCAAGCGCCGCCATGCCCATCAGCCACATATTGCGGTAGGCTTCTGCAGCGGGCAGGGTGTCTTGCCAGTGGCCGATAATTGGGTAAACGAAGACATCCGGCAGGAATCCAATCACCGAACAAATACCTACCGTGGTGCCCATAATGTAAGACGGTGTTCTCGCTTCGCCAGGGCAGGCCCAGTACAGCCCGCGTGAGGCGTAACAGGTGAATCCCAGCAGTAAAATCAGGCCAATCCCCATCGCGACCGATTGCGGGTTAGAGTTCGTGACGAGCAGGGCAGTTAACGTCAGCAGGCCGAGTACGGAAAGGATTTGGATCACGCGGGTAGGGGATTTCACTTTGCTGTAGGTGGTGATTATGCCGCCAAGTGGGCCGCACAGCGCGCGGAATATTTTGTTGATCACAATCCCCATGTAGCTCGCCGCCACCAGCGACATGCCATACATTTCGGTCAGATAGTTGGTGGAGTAACTCAGAATGGCGTAGATGGTGAAGACGCCAAAAATCACCATGCTGCAATACCAGGTGGTGCTGATACGCAAAACGGCCAGGATGTCGCTAAGCTGGAATGACTGTTTTTCTTCGTTATTGGCACTGCGCAGGTTGTTGTTATCGCTAACAAAAAACCAGCACAGAATCCCCAACAAGATGTAAACCACACTATAGATGATAATGACCGTTTTCAGGCTGGTGCTGTCATCCGGTGCAAAGCGAGAAAAGACCCACATGGTAAACACCGCCAGCGACATTACACCGACGCCGCGCAGCCCTTCCATCCAGCCCATAATTTTCCCTTGCTCGCTATGATCGCCAAGCAACGATGCAGCTTTAATCGACACCGACCACAGCATTAAAATCGTCGTTATCGCAAAGGCGATCTGAATACAGAGCATTACCCACAGCGGTGGATACGTTGCCATTAACAGACCCAGTAATCCGGTAATGATCATCGCGGAAGTAATCATTTTGCGGTGTGAAAATTTATCGGCAATAACGCCGCTGGGGGCATAAAGAATAATGGCCGCAATACCAAAGGTACTCATTATTAAACCTATCTCGGTATTGCTGAATCCCATAAATTTCGCCATGGGAATTTGATAAATATAACGTAAATAAGCCAGGTCGAAACTAACGCCGCCGCTAAAACTAATTATCGCGAGGGTTATCCAACGGCGATATGAGTTGTGTTGCATATCGTATTCCCATTTGTAATAGACAAAAAAAAGAGAAAAGTAAGCCGCCCTTTCAGGTGGATTACTTTTCTCAGGTCTCTAGTAATTGAAATAATAAATAACATGGAAAGCAGAGGTGTTGTGTGAGAGTAATCACGCTTCTGCTTTTTAAAATTATTTGACAATACGAATATCACACTGTGATTACGATCACATTAGCAGTTATGCCCTTATGCTAAAAATTATCTCCAGTTACCAGAGATAATGAGAAAGGTAACTTCCCTCTCGCGGGGGAAGTTACCTTTCTTTTTTTTTGCCTTACGGAAATTGGAGCTAACTATGTCAATCGAATCTCTCAATGCGTTCTCAATGGATTTTTTCTCCCTGAAAGGTAAAACCGCAATTGTTACCGGTGGGAATAGCGGTTTAGGCCAGGCATTTGCCATGGCGTTGGCCAAAGCTGGCGCAAATATCTTTATTCCTAGTTTCGTCAAAGATAACGGCGAAACAAAGGAAATGATTGAAAAACAGGGTGTTGAGGTGGACTTCATGCAGGTGGGTATCACCGCAGAAGGCGCGCCGCAGAAGATTATCGCTGCTTGCTGTGAGCGTTTCGGTACAGTTGATATTCTGGTTAACAATGCCGGTATTTGTAAGCTGAATAAGGTGCTGGACTTCGGTCGTGCCGACTGGGATCCGATGATTGATGTGAACCTGACCGCCGCATTCGAGTTAAGCTATGAAGCTGCAAAAATTATGATCCCGCAGAAAAGCGGCAAAATTATTAATATCTGTTCATTGTTCTCTTACTTAGGTGGACAATGGTCACCTGCATATTCTGCCACTAAACATGCTCTTGCCGGGTTCACCAAAGCTTATTGTGATGAACTAGGTCAATATAATATTCAGGTAAATGGTATCGCCCCTGGCTATTATGCAACAGATATTACGCTGGCGACACGCAGTAATCCAGAAACCAATCAGCGCGTTCTTGATCATATTCCGGCAAACCGTTGGGGCGATACTCAGGATTTAATGGGCGCAGCCGTATTCCTCGCAAGTCCGGCATCGAATTATGTCAACGGGCATTTATTAGTGGTTGATGGCGGTTATTTAGTGCGCTAACCCATAACGGTGGTTTCTGTTTTCTCTTATTAATGATTATTCCATTTTTATTATCAGGAAGGAATTACTATGTCTTTATCTCGCGCAGCGATTGTCGACCAGCTAAAGGAAATTGTTGGTGCAGATCGCGTAATTACCGATGAAACAGTATTAAAGAAAAACAGTATTGACCGTTTTCGTAAATTTCCGGATATTCATGGCATTTATACTTTGCCGATTCCGGCAGCGGTCGTAAAACTCGGTTCCACAGAGCAAGTATCCCGTGTGCTGAATTTTATGAATGCGCACAAAATTAACGGTGTGCCGCGTACCGGTGCTTCCGCCACCGAAGGTGGGCTGGAAACTGTTGTAGAAAACTCGGTGGTGCTCGACGGCTCCGCCATGAATCAAATCATTAATATTGATATTGAGAATATGCAGGCGACGGCGCAATGTGGTGTTCCGCTGGAAGTGCTGGAAAACGCGTTGCGTGAAAAAGGTTACACCACGGGGCATTCTCCGCAGTCAAAGCCGCTGGCGCAGATGGGCGGCCTGGTAGCAACCCGAAGTATCGGGCAGTTCTCCACACTCTACGGCGCAATCGAAGATATGGTCGTTGGTCTGGAAGCAGTATTGGCTGATGGCACCGTCACACGCATTAAAAACGTGCCACGCCGCGCGGCTGGCCCGGACATTCGTCACATCATCATCGGCAACGAAGGTGCATTGTGCTATATCACTGAAGTAACAGTGAAAATCTTTAAATTCACCCCGGAAAACAACCTCTTCTACGGCTATATCCTGGAAGACATGAAAACCGGCTTCAACATCCTGCGTGAAATCATGGTGGAAGGGTATCGTCCGTCAATCGCTCGTTTGTATGACGCTGAAGATGGCACCCAACACTTCACCCATTTTGCCGACGGAAAATGCGTGCTGATCTTTATGGCTGAAGGTAACCCTCGCATTGCGAAGGTGACGGGCGAAGGGATTGCGGAAATCGTTGCCCGCTACCCGCAATGCCAGCGCGTGGACAGCAAGCTGATCGAAACCTGGTTTAACAACCTGAACTGGGGACCGGATAAAGTGGCTGCCGAACGTGTGCAGATCCTCAAAACCGGCAACATGGGCTTTACCACCGAAGTATCCGGCTGCTGGAGCTGCATCCACGAAATCTACGAAAGCGTTATTAACCGTATTCGTACTGAGTTCCCGCACGCCGACGACATCACCATGCTGGGCGGTCATTCCTCTCATAGCTATCAGAACGGCACCAACATGTACTTCGTCTACGATTACAACGTCGTTGACTGTAAGCCGGAAGAGGAAATCGACAAGTACCACAATCCGCTCAACAAGATCATCTGTGAAGAAACCATTCGCCTCGGCGGTTCGATGGTGCACCACCACGGTATCGGTAAACATCGCGTTCACTGGAGCAAACTGGAACACGGCAGCGCGTGGGCGTTGCTGGAAGGGCTGAAAAAGCAGTTCGATCCTAATGGCATTATGAATACGGGTACTATCTATCCGATTGAAAAATAATGTGTCAGGCAGCGTTCCGCGATGACGGGGCGTTGCCTTTTCGGCTTCTCAGGCGAGAAGCCGTTCTTATTACCGGACAATGAAGGGGTAAAGATGAACACTTCACCGGTGCGAATGGATGATTTACCGCTTAACCGTTTTCACTGCCGCATTGCTGCGCTCACTTTCGGCGCACACCTGACCGACGGTTATGTTCTCGGCGTCATTGGTTACGCCATTATTCAGCTTACGCCCGCCATGCAACTGACGCCGTTTATGGCGGGAATGATCGGCGGCTCGGCGCTCCTTGGTTTGTTCCTTGGCAGCCTGGTTCTTGGGTGGATCTCCGACCATATTGGTCGGCAAAAAATCTTCACCTTCAGCTTTTTGCTGATTACGCTTGCTTCGTTTTTACAATTTTTTGCCACCACGCCAGAGCATCTTATTGGACTGCGCATTTTGATTGGCATTGGTCTGGGAGGCGATTATTCAGTAGGTCACACCTTGCTGGCTGAATTTTCCCCGCGCCGCCATCGCGGTATTTTGCTGGGCGCATTCAGCGTGGTGTGGACCGTAGGCTATGTGCTGGCAAGTATTGCCGGACATCACTTTATTTCCGAAAACCCGGAGGCCTGGCGCTGGCTACTGGCATCGGCAGCTCTGCCCGCGTTGTTGATTACGTTATTACGCTGGGGAACGCCAGAATCACCACGCTGGCTACTGCGCCAGGGGCGTTTTGCAGAAGCTCACGCTATCGTGCATCGCTATTTTGGTCCCCATGTTTTACTGGGCGATGAAGTGGTAACGGCGACCCATAAACACATCAAAACCTTGTTCTCTTCGCGTTACTGGCGGCGCACGGCGTTTAACAGCGTCTTCTTTGTCTGCCTCGTAATCCCATGGTTTGTGATTTATACCTGGCTGCCAACTATCGCCCAGACTATTGGTCTGGAAGATGCGCTGACTGCCAGCCTGATGCTTAATGCGTTGTTAATTGTGGGCGCGCTGCTGGGATTAGTTCTGACGCACCTGCTGGCACATCGCAAATTTTTGCTGGGAAGTTTTTTGCTGCTGGCGGCAACGCTGGTAGTCATGGCCTGTTTGCCTTCCGGCAGTTCATTAACGCTGCTGCTTTTTGTTCTCTTCAGCACCACCATTTCGGCAGTCAGTAATCTGGTGGGCATTTTGCCTGCGGAAAGTTTTCCTACTGACATTCGCTCGCTGGGCGTCGGTTTTGCCACTGCCATGAGTCGACTTGGCGCGGCGGTAAGTACTGGCCTGCTGCCGTGGGTGCTGGCGCAGTGGGGAATGCAAGTCACCTTATTGCTCCTGGCGACAGTGTTGTTGGTTGGTTTTGTTGTGACCTGGCTATGGGCACCAGAAACTAAAGCCCTCCCGCTGGTGGCGGCGGGAAATGTAGGAGGTGCGAATGAACATTCTGTTAGCGTTTAAAGCCGAACCGGATGCCGGAATGCTGGCGGAAAAAGAGTGGCAGGCGGCGGCTCAGGGTAAAAGCGGACCGGATATTTCGCTACTGCGAAGTTTACTCGGTGCTGATGAACAGGCCGCTGCCGCGCTGCTGTTGGCGCAGAGAAAAAACGGTACGCCGATGTCTTTAACCGCGTTGAGCATGGGGGATGAACGGGCATTGCACTGGCTGCGCTATCTCATGGCTCTTGGGTTTGAGGAAGCTGTATTGCTGGAGACGGCGGCAGATCTGCGCTTTGCGCCGGAATTTGTCGCTCGCCATATTGCCGAATGGCAGCATCAGAATCCGCTGGATCTGATAATTACCGGCTGCCAAAGCAGCGAAGGGCAGAATGGGCAAACGCCATTTTTGCTGGCGGAAATGCTGGGCTGGCCCTGCTTCACCCAGGTGGAGCGTTTCACTCTCGACGCGCTGTTTATCACCCTCGAACAGCGTACTGAACATGGGTTGCGTTGTTGCCGGGTTCGCTTGCCTGCGGTGATTGCCGTGCGTCAGTGCGGTGAAGTGGCCTTGCCAGTACCGGGAATGCGCCAGCGAATGGCTGCGGGGAAAGCAGAAATTATCCGTAAAACTGTTGCTGCCGAAATGCCAGCGATGCAGTGTCTGCAACTGGCAAGAGCAGAGCAACGACGCGGAGCGACGCTGATTGATGGGCAAACGGTAGCAGAAAAAGCTCAAAAGCTATGGCAGGACTATTTACGCCAAAGGATGCAGCCATGAATATCGCAATTGTGACAATAAATCAGGAGAATGCCGCAATAGCAAGCTGGCTGGCGGCGCAGGATTTCAGCGGTTGTACCCTGGCGCACTGGCAGATTGAACCTCAGCCTGTAGTGGCGGAACAGGTGCTGGATGCGTTGGTGGAACAGTGGCAGCGAACGCCTGCGGACGTTGTTCTCTTTCCGCCGGGAACGTTTGGCGATGAACTGTCGACCCGGCTGGCCTGGCGTTTACATGGTGCAAGCATCTGCCAGGTGACTTCGTTAGATATTCCAACCGTAAGCGTGCGCAAATCCCACTGGGGAAATGCGCTAACGGCGACGCTGCAAACAGAAAAACGCCCGCTATGCCTTTCCCTGGCGCGTCAGGCGGGAGCAGCGAAAAACGCCACGTTGCCCTCTGGAATGCAACAACTGAACATTGTCCCGGGTGCGCTTCCGGACTGGCTGGTTAGCACAGAGGATCTGAAAAATGTTACCCGCGACCCATTAGCTGAGGCCAGACGGGTGCTGGTGGTGGGGCAGGGCGGAGAGGCAGATAACCAGGAAATCGCTATGCTGGCAGAAAAGCTGGGAGCCGAAGTGGGCTACAGTCGGGCGCGAGTGATGAACGGTGGCGTTGATGCTGAAAAAGTGATTGGTATTTCCGGACATCTGCTGGCACCTGAGGTGTGTATTGTTGTTGGCGCTTCTGGCGCAGCAGCGTTAATGGCGGGCGTACGCAATAGCAAGTTTGTGGTGGCGATTAATCATGACGCCAGCGCTGCGGTATTTTCACAGGCAGATGTTGGCGTGGTTGATGACTGGAAAGTGGTGCTGGAGGCACTGGTGACAAACATTCACGCAGATTGCCAATAACGTGTTGCCGGATGATCCTGCCTACGGTTCTGGCCTGGGGACTTGTAGGCCTGATAAGACGCGTCAAGCGTCGCATCAGGCGCTGAATGTCGGATGTGGCGTGCGGCCTACAAATCAAACCAAATTCAATTGGTTACGATTATCCCGTCAAAGTAATTTTTTCGCTAACGTCCAGACCCCGGTATTCGTGGTGGAAAGCGCCACGACACCCGCGTTAATCGCATTACGCGCATCTTCTTCATCGCACACCAGCCCACCGGCAATCAGCGGTTGGCGGATTTTCTCTGTCACCCAGCCCAGCACTTTGGGCATACAGCCTGGCAGGATCTCAATACAATCCGGATTCGATTGCGCAACTTGCTTATCAATGTTGTGAAACGAAATTGAATCAACAATAAACAGGCGATGAATACAGAAAAAACCTTCCGCTCTTGCCGCTTTCAACATTGAGGCTTTGGTACTGATAATGCCGTCCGCCTCGGTCACCAGTTTCAAAAACTGAATAACGACTTCTTTATTTGACGCGCCTTCCAGCAAATCAACATGAATAAAAGCATATTTCCCGGCGTTCTTAATCTTTTTAACGATATTACTGATGGTGCAGATATTGCCGTACAACACGGAAATAAATTGGCATTCAGAATCGATTGCCAGTTGCAGGCTGGCATTATCTTTAACGGCAGCAATCACCGGATTCTGGCGGAGCAGGTGTAAGAGGGGCATAAATTATCCTTATTATTTATCCAAAGCGGTAGGTGATGCCGAATCCGGAAGGCGGATAGCGCCACTGTTGTAGTGTTGATTCGTCGCACAGCAAACGGCAGGTGCCACACTCCAGGCAACTGCGATAGTCAATACGTAAGTTACCTTCCGGTGTGAGCGAAAAAAGACCTGCCGGACAGGCGTTAATCAACCGTTCTGCCGTCTGGCGCTCAACGGAGTCAGCCGGAACAATGTGCGGCGCATCAGCAACGCGCCAGAGATTACGGGCTACAGACATCGCAGACTCCTGATAACATCGCCCGCCAGATGCCACAGGCCGTGACGACGTAAATGATGCCAGAATAACTGGCGCAGCGGTGGAACAGGTTTATCACCCTGATCCCATAAATCGCGGGAAATATCCTGCATTAACGCAGGCCACGTACGGTACCATCCCGGGCGTTGCAAAAGCGCCGGAACATGCTGATAACGCTGTAGAACATCCCACAGCAGGCTGCGCTCTACGTTGTGATGATAAAGCGGAAACAGATTTTGCGGCTCGCGGTGCTGGCAGGCGCTTATCAGCGTTTGTGCCGCCGCCTGCGCGCCAGTCAGCGCCATATCCATGCCGCGCACGGAAATTCCGGTATTGACGCAACTGCGCAACGCATCGCCCACCAGCAGCCAGCCGTTACCGGCGTATTGCACCGGCATACTGTGCAAGCCACCTTCTGGCACCAGATGCGCACCATACTCCAGTGATTCCGTGTTTTTGATAAGCGGGCGCACTGCCGGATGCGCTTTAAAGCGAGTCAGCAGCTCGCTTGCCGGAACACGACTTTGCGTAAGGGAAGAGAGCGGGCAAACAATCCCTAACGAGAGCGTTTGTTGATTAGTATAAAGAAATGCGCCGCCGGGTAAGTCATCACAGATCCTGCCGCTGAACAGCAACGCTGCGCCTTCGTTATTCTCCAGATGAAAACGTTCTTCAATAGCGGATGTTTCCAGCGACAGCACTTCTTTGATCCCCAACGCCATCGCTTCGCCAGCAGGACGAGTCACTAACCCGTGACGTTCAGCCAGGACGCTGTTGGCACCTTCTGCCAGCACCACATAACGGGCGCGGAGAATATCGTCACCACAAATAACGCCACAGACTCTGCCGTTTTCTTCATACAGTGCATCCACCGTCGCTCCGGGGATGCATTCGACACCTTCTTTTTCGGCTTCGGCAACCAGCCACGGATCGAATCGTGCACGTAATACACTCCAGGATTCACCGCCGGGCTGTAAGCTGGAAAACGTCGTTACGCCATCGGGCGTTAACAGGGAAAGGCTTTCGTGAGTGATGCGTCGTTCAAGAGGCGCGGTCAGATGAAATTGCGGGAGGAGTTCCGCGAGTGCATGGGTATATAACCGCCCGCCGGAAAGATTTTTGCTGCCGGGGATTTCAGCGCGTTCCAGTAACAAAACGGATAAACCCGCTCGCGCGCAGCGTAACGCGCAAGCGGTGCCTGCAATACCGGCACCAATAATAATAATGTCGCAGTCGTCTTCCATGTCATGCCCCAGATATCCAGAACACAACACCCTAACATAGCGTTACTTAAGGGAAATTGACCGCCGACACACTCTTATCATTCGCCGCGATAGATACAACCTGCGGTGCAGGTTTCTTTTACCATCACCGCACTTAACAGCGGCACAACGGGTTTAACCTGATCCCAAATCCATTTTGCTAAAACCTCGCTGGTTGGGTTTTCCAGACCTGGAATATCATTGAGATAATGGTGATCGAGGCGCTCGTAGGTTGGTTTAAACGCCGCTTTTAGTTCAGCGAAATCGATAATCCAGCCCGTATGCGGATCGACTTCCCCGGTAATTTCCAGTCGCACCATAAAGGAATGCCCGTGCAGGCGACCACATTTATGCCCTTCCGGGACGTGTGGTAAGCGGTGAGCGGCTTCGAAGGTGAAATCTTTAAATAACGTGGTGGACATCATAATTTCTCTACAGGACGATAAAACCGCCGTAGAGTACCGGAAAGGCTGTTTTTTCGCATTATCTAAAACGACTTTGTTGCGCAAAATCGCTGATTTATCTTAATGATTGGCTAAATTCATTTGTTTTTCATTAGGTTGGTTAATCTATTTTGTTGTTAAAGACTATTGCTAAAACAGGTTAGTCGATTTGGTTATTAGTTATCGCTATCCCGTCTTTAATCCACACCGTTTGCCCCGTTAACCTTACCTTCTCTTCTGTTTTATGGGCGCTGACAGGGCGCAGAAACAGCTTTGCTTACTGGAACATAACGACGCATGACGACACAGGTCCCACCTTCCGCGTTGCTTCCGTTGAACCCGGAGCAACTGGCACGCCTTCAGGCGGCCACGACCGATTTAACTCCCACCCAGCTTGCCTGGGTTTCTGGCTATTTCTGGGGCGTACTCAATCAGCAGCCTGCTGCGCTTGCAGCGACGCCAGCGCCAGCCGCAGAAATGCCGGGTATAACTATTATCTCCGCCTCGCAAACCGGCAATGCGCGCCGGGTTGCTGAAGCATTACGTGATGATTTATTAGCAGCAAAACTGAACGTTAAGCTGGTGAACGCGGGCGACTATAAATTCAAACAAATCGCCAGCGAAAAACTGCTCATCGTAGTGACGTCAACGCAAGGGGAAGGGGAACCGCCGGAAGAAGCCGTCGCGCTGCATAAGTTCCTGTTCTCCAAAAAAGCGCCAAAGCTGGAAAACACCGCGTTTGCCGTGTTTAGCCTCGGCGATAGCTCTTATGAATTTTTCTGCCAGTCCGGGAAAGATTTCGACAGCAAGCTGGCGGAACTGGGTGGTGAACGCCTGCTCGACCGTGTCGATGCCGATGTTGAATACCAGGCTGCTGCCAGCGAGTGGCGCGCCCGCGTGGTTGATGCGCTTAAATCGCGTGCGCCTGTCGCGGCACCTTCGCAATCCGTCGCTACTGGCGCGGTAAATGAAATCCACACCAGCCCGTACAGCAAAGACGCGCCGCTGGTGGCTAGCCTCTCTGTTAACCAGAAAATTACCGGGCGTAACTCTGAAAAAGACGTTCGCCATATCGAAATTGACTTAGGTGACTCGGGCATGCGTTACCAGCCGGGTGACGCGCTGGGCGTCTGGTATCAGAACGATCCGGCACTGGTGAAAGAACTTGTCGAACTGCTGTGGCTGAAAGGCGATGAACCTGTCACCGTCGAGGGCAAAACGTTGCCTCTGAACGAAGCGCTACAGTGGCACTTCGAACTGACCGTCAACACCGCCAACATTGTTGAGAATTACGCCACGCTTACCCGCAGTGAAACACTGCTGCCGCTGGTGGGCGATAAAGCGAAGTTACAGCATTACGCCGCGACGACGCCGATTGTTGACATGGTGCGTTTCTCCCCGGCACAGCTTGATGCCGAAGCGCTAATTAATCTGCTGCGCCCGCTGACGCCGCGTCTGTATTCCATCGCCTCCTCGCAGGCGGAAGTCGAGAACGAAGTACACGTCACCGTTGGTGTGGTGCGTTACGACGTGGAAGGCCGCGCCCGTGCCGGTGGTGCCTCCAGCTTCCTCGCTGACCGCGTGGAAGAAGAGGGCGAAGTCCGCGTATTTATCGAACATAACGATAACTTCCGCCTGCCAGCCAATCCAGAAACCCCGGTGATTATGATTGGCCCAGGCACCGGTATTGCGCCGTTCCGCGCCTTTATGCAGCAACGCGCCGCCGACGAAGCGCCAGGTAAAAACTGGCTGTTCTTTGGTAATCCGCACTTTACGGAAGACTTCCTGTACCAGGTGGAGTGGCAGCGCTACGTCAAAGATGGCGTGCTGACACGTATCGATCTTGCCTGGTCGCGCGATCAAAAAGAAAAAGTTTACGTACAAGACAAACTGCGCGAACAGGGCGCGGAGCTGTGGCGCTGGATCAATGATGGTGCCCACATTTATGTCTGCGGCGACGCTAATCGCATGGCGAAAGACGTTGAGCAGGCACTTCTGGAAGTGATTGCCGAATTTGGTGGCATGGACACCGAAGCGGCGGATGAATTTTTAAGTGAGCTGCGCGTAGAGCGCCGTTATCAGCGAGATGTCTACTAATGAGCGAAAAACATCCAGGGCCTTTAGTGGTCGAAGGAAAACTGACAGACGCCGAGCGCATGAAGCATGAAAGCAACTACCTGCGCGGCACCATTGCGGAAGATTTAAACGACGGTCTGACCGGCGGCTTTAAGGGCGACAACTTCCTGCTGATTCGCTTCCACGGCATGTATCAGCAGGATGACCGCGACATCCGCGCCGAACGTGCTGAACAGAAGCTGGAGCCGCGCCACGCGATGCTGCTTCGCTGTCGTCTGCCGGGTGGGGTGATTACCACTAAACAGTGGCAGGCGATCGACAAATTTGCCGGTGAAAACACCATCTATGGCAGCATTCGCCTGACCAACCGCCAGACGTTTCAGTTCCACGGCATTCTGAAAAAGAACGTCAAACCGGTGCACCAGATGCTGCACTCGGTCGGTCTTGATGCGCTGGCGACAGCTAACGACATGAACCGTAACGTACTCTGCACCTCGAACCCTTACGAGTCGCAGCTGCACGCGGAAGCGTACGAGTGGGCGAAGAAGATTTCTGAGCATCTGTTGCCTCGTACCCGCGCGTATGCGGAGATCTGGCTCGACCAGGAAAAAGTCGCCACTACTGATGAAGAACCGATCCTCGGCCAGACCTACCTGCCGCGTAAATTCAAAACCACGGTAGTGATCCCGCCACAGAACGATATCGATCTGCACGCCAACGACATGAACTTCGTGGCGATCGCCGAAAACGGCAAGCTGGTGGGCTTTAACCTGTTGGTGGGCGGTGGGCTTTCCATCGAACACGGCAACAAGAAAACCTACGCCCGCACCGCGAGTGAGTTTGGCTATCTGCCGCTGGAGCATACGCTGGCGGTGGCCGAAGCCGTCGTGACAACTCAGCGTGACTGGGGTAACCGAACCGATCGTAAAAATGCCAAAACCAAATACACGCTGGAGCGCGTGGGGGTTGAGACGTTTAAAGCGGAAGTGGAGCGTCGCGCGGGGATCAAATTTGAACCGATCCGTCCATATGAGTTCACCGGACGAGGCGATCGTATTGGCTGGGTTAAGGGCATTGATGATAACTGGCACCTGACGCTGTTTATCGAAAATGGTCGCATCCTTGATTATCCGGCGCGTCCGCTGAAAACCGGCCTGCTGGAGATCGCGAAGATCCACAAAGGCGATTTCCGCATTACGGCGAACCAGAATCTGATCATCGCCGGTGTACCGGAAAGCGAGAAAGCGAAGATCGAGAAGATCGCCAAAGAGAGCGGGTTAATGAATGCCGTCACGCCGCAGCGTGAAAACTCGATGGCTTGCGTGTCATTCCCGACTTGCCCGCTGGCGATGGCGGAAGCAGAGCGTTTCCTGCCGTCTTTTATCGACAACATCGATAATTTAATGGCGAAACATGGTGTCAGCGATGAGCATATCGTGATGCGTGTAACAGGCTGCCCGAACGGTTGTGGTCGCGCGATGCTGGCGGAAGTGGGCCTGGTGGGTAAAGCGCCGGGTCGCTACAACCTGCATCTTGGCGGCAACCGCATTGGGACACGTATCCCACGGATGTATAAAGAAAACATCACCGAGCCGGAAATCCTGGCGTCGCTTGATGAACTGATAGGGCGCTGGGCGAAAGAGCGCGAAGCGGGTGAAGGCTTCGGCGACTTTACGGTGCGTGCGGGCATCATTCGCCCGGTGCTCGATCCGGCGCGTGATTTGTGGGATTAACCATCAGCCCGGTCTTGTAGGCCTGATAAGAACGCGTGAGCGTCGCATCAGGCAAGGCAAACAGTGAGGAATCTATGTCCAAACTCGATCTAAACGCCCTGAACGAACTGCCGAAGGTAGATCGCATTCTGGCGCTGGCGGAAACTAACGCCGAACTGGAAAAACTGGACGCTGAAGGCCGCGTAGCCTGGGCGCTGGATAATCTGCCCGGTGAATATGTACTTTCTTCCAGCTTTGGCATTCAGGCGGCGGTGAGCCTGCATCTGGTGAATCAAATTCGCCCGGATATTCCGGTGATCCTCACCGATACGGGTTACTTGTTCCCGGAAACCTACCGCTTTATTGACGAGTTAACGGACAAACTCAAGCTCAACCTGAAAGTGTACCGTGCTACCGAAAGCGCAGCCTGGCAGGAAGCACGCTACGGAAAACTGTGGGAGCAGGGCGTTGAAGGCATTGAAAAGTACAATGACATCAACAAAGTCGAACCGATGAACCGGGCTCTGAAAGAACTGAATGCGCAAACCTGGTTTGCTGGCCTGCGCCGTGAACAATCCGGCAGTCGTGCCAATTTACCGGTGCTGGCAATTCAGCGTGGCGTATTTAAAGTGCTGCCGATTATCGACTGGGATAACCGAACTATTTATCAGTACCTGCAAAAACATGGCCTGAAATATCACCCATTATGGGATGAAGGATATTTATCGGTGGGCGATACCCATACAACCCGTAAATGGGAACCCGGCATGGCGGAAGAAGAAACGCGTTTCTTTGGCTTAAAAAGGGAATGTGGGTTACACGAAGGGTAAATATTGCCGGACAAATTAAACGCCTCTGTCAGAAATGATGGGGGCGTTTTTATTTTGCGAGCAGCATTCCTGATTTTAAACGTGAACGCCGCGGGAAGAATTATCAGGTATAGAATGGCGTCGGGTGCTTGAGGCTGTCTGGCGTTAAGCATTCGCGAGGTTCCAGATGGACAAAAGCCCCAGGCGATATTTCTATCAACCTGAGGCCAGCGTTCGAACCCAAACAATTCGAATGTTAGTCTCTTCTTTGCAGGGAGGCAAGACATGTGTATATCACTGTAATTCGATATTTATGAGCAGCATCGAAAAATAGCCCGCTGATATCATCGATAATACTAAAAAAACAGGGAGGCTATTAATGGAACCTTTTAAATATATATGCCATTACTGGGGAAAATCCTCAAAAAGCTTGACGAAAGGAAATGATATTCATCTGTTAATTTATCATTGCCTTGATGTTGCTGCTGTTGCAGATTGCTGGTGGGATCAATCAGTCGTACTGCAAAATACTTTTTGCCGAAATGAAATGCTATCAAAACAGAGGGTGAAGGCCTGGCTGTTATTTTTCATTGCTCTTCATGATATTGGAAAGTTTGATATACGATTCCAATATAAATCAGCAGAAAGTTGGCTGAAATTAAATCCTGCAACGCCATCACTTAATGGTCCATCAACACAAATGTGCCGTAAATTTAATCATGGTGCAGCCGGTCTGTATTGGTTTAACCAGGATTCACTTTCAGAGCAATCTCTCGGGGATTTTTTCAGTTTTTTTGATGCCGCTCCTCATCCTTATGAGTCCTGGTTTCCATGGGTAGAGGCCGTTACAGGACATCATGGTTTTATATTACATTCCCAGGATCAAGATAAGTCGCGTTGGGAAATGCCAGCTTCTCTGGCATCTTATGCTGCGCAAGATAAACAGGCTCGTGAGGAGTGGATATCTGTACTGGAAGCATTATTTTTAACGCCAGCGGGGTTATCTATAAACGATATACCACCTGATTGTTCATCACTGTTAGCAGGTTTTTGCTCGCTTGCTGACTGGTTAGGCTCCTGGACTACAACGAATACCTTTCTGTTTAATGAGGATGCGCCTTCCGACATAAATGCTCTGAGAACGTATTTCCAGGACCGACAGCAGGATGCGAGCCGGGTATTGGAGTTGAGTGGACTTGTATCAAATAAGCGATGTTATGAAGGTGTTCATGCACTACTGGACAATGGCTATCAACCCAGACAATTACAGGTGTTAGTTGATGCTCTTCCAGTAGCTCCCGGGCTGACGGTAATAGAGGCACCTACAGGCTCCGGTAAAACGGAAACAGCGCTGGCCTATGCTTGGAAACTTATTGATCAACAAATTGCGGATAGTGTTATTTTTGCCCTCCCAACACAAGCTACCGCGAATGCTATGCTTACGAGAATGGAAGCGAGCGCGAGCCACTTATTTTCATCCCCAAATCTTATTCTTGCTCATGGCAATTCACGGTTTAACCACCTCTTTCAATCAATAAAATCACGCGCGATTACTGAACAGGGGCAAGAAGAAGCGTGGGTTCAGTGTTGTCAGTGGTTGTCACAAAGCAATAAGAAAGTGTTTCTTGGGCAAATCGGCGTTTGCACGATTGATCAGGTGTTGATATCGGTATTGCCAGTTAAACACCGCTTTATCCGTGGTTTGGGAATTGGTCGAAGTGTTTTAATTGTTGATGAAGTTCATGCTTACGACACCTATATGAACGGCTTGCTGGAGGCAGTGCTCAAGGCTCAGGCTGATGTGGGAGGGAGTGTTATTCTTCTTTCCGCAACCCTACCAATGAAACAAAAACAGAAACTTCTGGATACTTATGGTCTGCATACAGATCCAGTGGAAAATAACTCCGCATATCCACTCATTAACTGGCGAGGTGTGAATGGTGCGCAACGTTTTGATCTGCTAGCTCATCCAGAACAACTCCCGCCCCGCTTTTCGATTCAGCCAGAACCTATTTGTTTAGCTGACATGTTACCTGACCTTACGATGTTAGAGCGAATGATCGCAGCGGCAAACGCGGGTGCACAGGTCTGTCTTATTTGCAATTTGGTTGACGTTGCACAAGTATGCTACCAACGGCTAAAGGAGCTAAATAACACGCAAGTAGATATAGATTTGTTTCATGCGCGCTTTACGCTGAACGATCGTCGTGAAAAAGAGAATCGAGTTATTAGCAATTTCGGCAAAAAATGGGAAGCGAAATGTTGGACGGATACTTGTCGCAACCCAGGTCGTGGAACAATCACTCGACGTTGATTTTGATTGGTTAATTACTCAGCATTGTCCTGCAGATTTGCTTTTCCAACGATTGGGCCGTTTACATCGCCATCATCGCAAATATCGTCCCGCTGGTTTTGAGATTCCTGTTGCCACCATTTTGCTGCCTGATGGCGAGGGTTACGGACGACATGAGCATATTTATAGCAACGTTAGAGTCATGTGGCGGACGCAGCAACATATTGAGGAGCTTAATGGAGCATCCTTATTTTTCCCTGATGCTTACCGGCAATGGCTGGATAGCATTTACGATGATGCGGAAATGGATGAGCCAGAATGGGTCGGCAATGGCATGGATAAATTTGAAAGCGCCGAGTGTGAAAAAAGGTTCAAGGCTCGCAAGGTCCTGCAGTGGGCTGAAGAATATAGCTTGCAGGATAACGATGAAACCATTCTTGCGGTAACGAGGGATGGGGAAATGAGCCTGCCATTATTGCCTTATGTACAAACGTCTTCAGGTAAACAACTGCTCGATGGCCAGGTCTACGAGGACCTAAGTCATGAACAGCAGTATGAGGCGCTTGCACTTAATCGCGTCAATGTACCCTTCACCTGGAAACGTAGTTTTTCTGAAGTAGTAGATGAAGATGGGTTACTTTGGCTGGAAGGGAAACAGAATCTGGATGGATGGGTCTGGCAGGGTAACAGTATTGTTATTACCTATACAGGGGATGAAGGGATGACCAGAGTCATCCCTGCAAATCCCAAATAACTTCGGGAATGATTGTTATCAATGACGATAATAAGACCAATAACGGTTTATCCCTACTTAAGTAGGGAAGGTGCACAATGTACATCTTCTTTTAATTTCCCGGTATGAGATTTTATATTCACAGTATGAATATTTTATGTAATAAAATTCATGGTAATTATTATAACTAAAAGTTTCTTTAATAATAAAACGAATAACTTGCAGATTTGAAATGCATGCATTATTGTCTTTAAACAATTCAACACATCTTAATATATGTATAGGTTAATTGTATTAAACCAATGAATATATTTTTGCAGTGAATGTGATTATTGAATTAATTACGCCGTATTTTTTCTTTGTTTTTACCGATAACGGAAGTGTGCCGACGTATAGAAATGCAGGAGAAATGTCGGAGCATATGAAGGAGAACAAATGAATTTGCTTATTGATAACTGGATCCCTGTACGCCCGCGAAACGGGGGGAAAGTCCAAATCATAAATCTGCAATCGCTATACTGCAGTAGAGATCAGTGGCGATTAAGTTTGCCCCGTGACGATATGGAACTGGCCGCTTTAGCACTGCTGGTTTGCATTGGGCAAATTATCGCCCCGGCAAAAGATGACGTTGAATTTCGACATCGCATAATGAATCCGCTCACTGAAGATGAGTTTCAACAACTCATCGCGCCGTGGATAGATATGTTCTACCTTAATCACGCAGAACATCCCTTTATGCAGACCAAAGGTGTCAAAGCAAATGATGTGACTCCAATGGAAAAACTGTTGGCTGGGGTAAGCGGCGCGACGAATTGTGCATTTGTCAATCAACCGGGGCAGGGTGAAGCATTATGTGGTGGATGCACTGCGATTGCGTTATTCAACCAGGCGAATCAGGCACCAGGTTTTGGTGGTGGTTTTAAAAGCGGTTTACGTGGAGGAACACCTGTAACAACGTTCGTACGTGGGATCGATCTTCGTTCAACGGTGTTACTCAATGTCCTCACATTACCTCGTCTTCAAAAACAATTTCCTAATGAATCACATACGGAAAACCAACCTACCTGGATTAAACCTATCAAGTCCAATGAGTCTATACCTGCTTCGTCAATTGGGTTTGTCCGTGGTCTATTCTGGCAACCAGCGCATATTGAATTATGCGATCCCATTGGGATTGGTAAATGTTCTTGCTGTGGACAGGAAAGCAATTTGCGTTATACCGGTTTTCTTAAGGAAAAATTTACCTTTACAGTTAATGGGCTATGGCCCCATCCGCATTCCCCTTGTCTGGTAACAGTCAAGAAAGGGGAGGTTGAGGAAAAATTTCTTGCTTTCACCACCTCCGCACCATCATGGACACAAATCAGCCGAGTTGTGGTAGATAAGATTATTCAAAATGAAAATGGAAATCGCGTGGCGGCGGTTGTGAATCAATTCAGAAATATTGCGCCGCAAAGTCCTCTTGAATTGATTATGGGGGGATATCGTAATAATCAAGCATCTATTCTTGAACGGCGTCATGATGTGTTGATGTTTAATCAGGGGTGGCAACAATACGGCAATGTGATAAACGAAATAGTGACTGTTGGTTTGGGATATAAAACAGCCTTACGCAAGGCGTTATATACCTTTGCAGAAGGGTTTAAAAATAAAGACTTCAAAGGGGCCGGAGTCTCTGTTCATGAGACTGCAGAAAGGCATTTCTATCGACAGAGTGAATTATTAATTCCCGATGTACTGGCGAATGTTAATTTTTCCCAGGCTGATGAGGTAATAGCTGATTTACGAGACAAACTTCATCAATTGTGTGAAATGCTATTTAATCAATCTGTAGCTCCCTATGCACATCATCCTAAATTAATAAGCACATTAGCGCTTGCCCGCGCCACGCTATACAAACATTTACGGGAGTTAAAACCGCAAGGAGGGCCATCAAATGGCTGATGAAATTGATGCAATGGCTTTATATCGAGCCTGGCAACAACTGGATAATGGATCATGTGCGCAAATTAGACGTGTTTCAGAACCTGATGAATTACGCGATATCCCTGCGTTTTATAGGCTGGTGCAACCTTTTGGTTGGGAAAACCCACGTCACCAGCAGGCTCTTTTGCGCATGGTGTTTTGCCTGAGCGCAGGAAAGAATGTCATCCGACATCAGGACAAAAAATCGGAGCAAACAACAGGTATCTCGTTGGGAAGAGCTTTAGCCAATAGTGGAAGAATTAACGAGCGCCGTATCTTTCAATTAATTCGGGCTGACAGAACAGCCGATATGGTCCAGTTACGTCGATTACTTACTCACGCCGAACCCGTACTTGACTGGCCATTAATGGCCAGGATGTTGACCTGGTGGGGAAAGCGCGAACGCCAGCAACTTCTGGAAGATTTTGTATTGACCACAAACAAAAATGCGTAAGGAAACCTTTCTATGTCTAACTTTATCAATATTCATGTTCTGATCTCTCACAGCCCTTCATGTCTGAACCGCGACGATATGAACATGCAGAAAGACGCTATTTTCGGCGGCAAAAGACGAGTAAGAATTTCAAGTCAAAGCCTTAAACGTGCGATGCGTAAAAGTGGTTATTACGCACAAAATATTGGTGAATCCAGTCTCAGAACCATTCATCTTGCACAATTACGTGATGTTCTTCGGCAAAAACTTGGTGAACGTTTTGACCAAAAAATCATCGATAAGACATTAGCGCTGCTCTCCGGTAAATCAGTTGATGAAGCCGAAAAGATTTCTGCCGATGCGGTTACTCCCTGGGTTGTGGGAGAAATAGCCTGGTTCTGTGAGCAGGTTGCAAAAGCAGAGGCTGATAATCTGGATGATAAAAAGCTGCTCAAAGTTCTTAAGGAAGATATTGCCGCCATACGTGTGAATTTACAGCAGGGTGTTGATATTGCGCTTAGTGGAAGAATGGCAACCAGCGGCATGATGACTGAGTTGGGAAAAGTTGATGGTGCAATGTCCATTGCGCATGCGATCACTACTCATCAGGTTGATTCTGATATTGACTGGTTCACCGCTGTAGATGATTTACAGGAACAAGGTTCTGCACATCTGGGAACTCAGGAATTTTCATCGGGTGTTTTTTATCGTTATGCCAACATTAACCTCGCTCAACTTCAGGAAAATTTAGGTGGTGCCTCCAGGGAGCAGGCTCTGGAAATTGCAACCCATGTTGTTCATATGCTGGCAACAGAGGTCCCTGGAGCAAAACAGCGTACTTATGCCGCTTTTAACCCTGCGGATATGGTAATGGTTAATTTCTCCGATATGCCACTTTCTATGGCAAATGCTTTTGAAAAAGCGGTTAAAGCGAAAGATGGCTTTTTGCAACCGTCTATACAGGCGTTTAATCAATATTGGGATCGCGTTGCCAATGGATATGGTCTGAACGGAGCTGCTGCGCAATTCAGCTTATCTGATGTAGACCCAATTACTGCTCAAGTTAAACAAATGCCTACTTTAGAACAGTTAAAATCCTGGGTTCGTAATAATGGCGAGGCGTGAACATGAGATCTTATTTGATCTTGCGGCTTGCTGGGCCAATGCAAGCCTGGGGGCAGCCGACCTTTGAAGGAACGCGACCTACCGGAAGATTTCCGACCCGAAGCGGGTTATTAGGGCTACTCGGGGCTTGTCTTGGGATCCAACGTGATGATACTTCTTCATTACAGGCGTTATCAGAGAGTGTGCAATTTGCAGTGCGCTGCGATGAACTCATTCTTGACGATCGTCGTGTGTCTGTAACGGGGTTGCGTGATTACCATACAGTCCTTGGAGCGCGAGAAGATTACCGTGGTTTGAAAAGTCATGAAACGATTCAAACATGGCGCGAATATTTATGTGATGCCTCCTTTACCGTCGCTCTCTGGTTAACACCCCATGCAACGATGGTTATCTCAGAACTTGAAAAAGCAGTATTAAAGCCTCGGTATACACCTTACCTGGGGCGGAGAAGTTGCCCACTAACACACCCGCTTTTTTTGGGGACATGTCAGGCATCGGATCCTCAGAAGGCGCTATTAAATTATGAGCCCGTTGGCGGCGATATATATAGTGAGGAATCAGTTACAGGGCATCATTTAAAATTTACGGCGCGCGACGAACCGATGATCACCTTGCCTCGACAATTTGCTTCCCGAGAATGGTATGTGATTAAAGGAGGTATGGATGTATCTCAGTAAAGTCATCATTGCCAGGGCCTGGAGCAGGGATCTTTACCAACTTCACCAGGGATTATGGCATTTATTTCCAAACAGACCGGATGCTGCTCGTGATTTTCTTTTTCATGTTGAGAAGCGAAACACACCAGAAGGCTGTCATGTTTTATTGCAGTCAGCGCAAATGCCTGTTTCAACTGCCGTTGCGACAGTCATTAAAACTAAACAGGTTGAATTTCAACTTCAGGTTGGTGTTCCACTCTATTTTCGGCTTCGGGCAAATCCGATCAAAACTATTCTCGACAATCAAAAGCGCCTGGACAGTAAAGGGAATATTAAACGCTGTCGGGTTCCGTTAATAAAAGAAGCAGAACAAATCGCGTGGTTGCAACGTAAATTGGGCAATGCGGCGCGCGTTGAAGATGTGCATCCCATATCGGAACGGCCACAGTATTTTTCTGGTGATGGTAAAAGTGGAAAGATCCAAACGGTTTGCTTTGAAGGTGTGCTCACCATCAACGACGCGCCAGCGTTAATAGATCTTGTACAGCAAGGTATTGGGCCAGCTAAATCGATGGGATGTGGCTTGCTATCTTTGGCTCCACTGTGATTGAGGTGTAATAAAATGACCTGGCTTCCCCTTAATCCCATTCCACTCAAAGATCGCGTCTCCATGATCTTTCTGCAATATGGGCAGATCGATGTAATAGATGGCGCGTTTGTACTTATCGACAAGACAGGGATCCGCACTCATATTCCTGTTGGCTCGGTTGCCTGCATCATGCTGGAACCTGGTACACGGGTTTCGCATGCAGCTGTACGCCTGGCTGCGCAAGTTGGAACATTGTTGGTATGGGTGGGGGAAGCGGGCGTTCGTGTTTATGCTTCTGGTCAGCCTGGAGGTGCGCGTTCAGATAAGCTGCTCTATCAGGCAAAACTTGCTCTGGATGAAGATTTGCGTCTGAAGGTCGTACGTAAAATGTTTGAACTTCGGTTTGGAGAACCTGCGCCTGCCCGGCGCTCCGTAGAGCAACTCAGAGGTATAGAAGGCAGTCGCGTGCGGGCAACCTACGCACTTCTGGCGAAGCAATACGGCGTGACATGGAATGGACGTCGCTACGATCCGAAAGACTGGGAAAAGGGCGATACGATCAACCAATGCATTAGCGCTGCAACTTCCTGTTTATACGGCGTAACTGAAGCGGCGATACTTGCAGCTGGTTATGCACCAGCTATTGGGTTTGTGCATACAGGAAAGCCTCTTTCCTTTGTTTACGATATTGCAGACATCATTAAATTTGACACTGTTGTACCGAAAGCTTTTGAGATAGCGCGTCGTAACCCTGGTGAGCCGGACCGGGAAGTCCGTTTGGCGTGCAGGGATATTTTTCGCAGTAGTAAAACATTAGCCAAATTGATTCCGCTTATAGAGGACGTGCTTGCCGCTGGAGAAATACAACCGCCGGCCCCACCTGAAGATGCACAGCCTGTTGCCATTCCGCTTCCTGTTTCACTGGGAGATGCAGGCCATCGGAGTAGCTGAAATGAGTATGTTGGTCGTGGTCACTGAAAATGTACCTCCGCGCTTACGAGGCAGATTAGCCATCTGGTTGTTGGAGGTACGTGCAGGGGTATATGTAGGTGATGTATCCGCAAAAATTCGTGAAATGATCTGGGAACAAATAGCTGGACTGGCGGAAGAAGGCAATGTAGTGATGGCATGGGCAACGAATACGGAAACGGGATTTGAGTTCCAGACATTTGGGTTAAACAGGCGTACCCCGGTAGATTTGGATGGTTTAAGGTTGGTGTCTTTTTTACCTGTTTGAAAACAAAGAATTAGCTGATCTTTAATAATAAGGAAATGTTACATTAAGGTTGGTGGGTTGTTTTTATGGGAAAAAATGCTTTAAGAACAAATGTATACTTTTAGAGAGTTCCCCGCGCCAGCGGGGGATAAACCGCTTTCGCAGACGCGCGGCGATACGCTCACGCAGAGTTCCCCGCGCCAGCGGGGATAAACCGCAGCCGAAGCCAAAGGTGATGCCGAACACGCTGAGTTCCCCGCGCCAGCGGGGATAAACCGGGCTCCCTGTCGGTTGTAATTGATAATGTTGAGAGTTCCCCGCGCCAGCGGGGATAAACCGTTTGGATCGGGTCTGGAATTTCTGAGCGGTCGCGAGTTCCCCGCGCCAGCGGGGATAAACCGCGAATCGCGCATACCCTGCGCGTCGCCGCCTGCGAGTTCCCCGCGCCAGCGGGGATAAACCGTCAGCTTTATAAATCCGGAGATACGGAAACTAGAGTTCCCCGCGCCAGCGGGGATAAACCGGACTCACCCCGAAAGAGATTGCCAGCCAGCTTGAGTTCCCCGCGCCAGCGGGGATAAACCGCTGCTGGAGCTGGCTGCAAGGCAAGCCGCCCAGAGTTCCCCGCGCCAGCGGGGATAAACCGGGGGGCGCATGACCGTAAACATTATCCCCCGGGAGTTCCCCGCGCCAGCGGGGATAAACCGGGAGTTCAGACATAGGTGGAATGATGGACTACGAGTTCCCCGCGTTAGCGGGGATAAACCGCCCGGTAGCCAGGTTTGCAACGCCTGAACCGAGAGTTCCCCGCGCCAGCAGGGATAAACCGGCAACGACGGTGAGATTTCACGCCTGACGCTGGTGTTCCCCGCATCAGCGGGGATAAACCGGGCGCACTGGATGCGATGATGGATATCACTTGGAGTTCCCCCGCCTCTGCGGTAGAACTCCCAGCTCCCATTTTCAAACCCATCAAGACGCCTTCGCCAACTCCTTCACCAGAGGTAGCATTATCCGCATAACGTCACGGCAGCGACGTTCTATTCTTCCAGGAAGAGCCTTATCAATATGTTGGTGATTATCCAGTCTTACGTCATGCCAGCTATTTCCCGCCGGGAAGGCAGGTGTTTTTGCGCGTTGCTGATAACCATCCTTATTCCCAAGATTCCAGTTAGTCGCTTCCACCGAAAGTACAGCAATGCCCGCTTTGTCGAATATTTCTGCGTCATTACAACACCCAGTGCCTTTCGGATAATTTTTATTCAAACCCGGATTGGTCGTTGCGGCTATTCCGTGACTGCGCGCAATTGCCAGCGCCCTGTCGCGCGTTAATTTCCTTACTGCCTCAGGGGTTTTTACACCGCTGTTGAAATACAATTTATCGCCAACAATTAAGTTATCGAGATTAATCACCAGCAGCGTATTTTTCTTTTCGGTGTCACTCATCCGCTTGAGTAAATTCTCAGCGCCTAATTTCCCTTCCTCTTCGCCGCTGGTCGCCACAAATCGAATACCATACTCGGTAGGCGTATTTTTCAGGCGTTCTGCCAATTCCAGCATGACACCTAAACCTGCGGCGTTATCATCCATTCCTTGTAACGTCAGCCCGCCGAGATTGGCATCGGCGTCAGCATCGCTCAGCGGGGCGTAAGTATCCAGATGCGCCATAATGATGATCTGCTGCGGCGCTTTGCCTTCATGAGCGGCAATCACCGTACTTCCCGTCACGTTATGCCAGCTCTTACGATTATCGCGGGCGGTATAAATATACCGACTATTAAATGTCCGAATATCACTGCGATAACCCATTTGCTGAAACTGTTGGCGAATATAATCGGCAGATAACATTTCTGCAGGAGTTCCGGTCATGCGTCCCGGAAAGAAAGTAGCAATATGTCGTGCCTGAGTATTAGCAAAATCGCCAGGTTTAGGTGACGAGGCGTGTACGGGGAGAATAAAGCATACGCCGAGCGCCAGGGCAGCGGTACGGTGGCGCAATGCGGAAAACATAGTGAGTCCTTAAATACCATGCAAATTTTTTTACCGCCATAGTATGAAACTGCCGCTGCGCTAAAACAATTTCAAATCTTCCTAAACGCCCGAAATCCGGTGCCTTAAGCACTTTTTGATATTAGCTTTGCCAAATCGTTATTCCGTTAAGGAACTACTCATTCTAATTGGTAATTTCATTCGTTCTCTTACGCTCCCTATAGTCGAAACATCTGATGGCAAGAAAATAGCGGTATTGCAAAGGAACGGTTATGGATCAAATACGACTTACTCACCTGCGGCAACTGGAGGCGGAAAGCATCCACATTATTCGCGAGGTGGCGGCAGAATTCTCAAATCCGGTGATGCTCTACTCTATCGGTAAAGATTCCAGCGTCATGCTGCATCTGGCGCGCAAGGCGTTTTATCCAGGTACGCTGCCTTTCCCGTTGCTGCATGTCGATACCGGCTGGAAATTCCGCGAGATGTATGAGTTCCGCGATCGTACTGCTAAAGCCTACGGCTGCGAACTGCTGGTGCATAAAAACCCGGAAGGCGTGGCGATGGGGATTAATCCATTCGTGCACGGCAGCGCGAAACATACCGATATTATGAAAACTGAAGGCCTGAAACAGGCGCTGAACAAATACGGTTTTGATGCCGCCTTCGGTGGTGCGCGCCGTGACGAAGAGAAATCCCGCGCTAAAGAGCGAATTTACTCTTTCCGTGACCGCTTCCATCGCTGGGATCCGAAAAATCAGCGCCCGGAGCTGTGGCACAACTACAACGGGCAAATTAACAAAGGCGAAAGCATCCGCGTCTTCCCGCTCTCTAACTGGACCGAGCAGGATATCTGGCAATACATCTGGCTGGAAAATATCGACATTGTTCCGCTATATCTCGCTGCGGAACGTCCGGTTCTGGAACGCGACGGTATGTTGATGATGATTGATGACAACCGTATCGACCTGCAACCGGGCGAAGTGATTAAAAAACGGATGGTGCGTTTCCGTACGCTGGGCTGCTGGCCGCTGACCGGTGCGGTGGAGTCAAATGCACAAACACTGCCGGAAATCATCGAAGAGATGCTGGTTTCCACCACCAGTGAACGTCAGGGCCGCGTGATTGACCGCGACCAGGCGGGGTCTATGGAGCTGAAAAAACGTCAGGGGTATTTTTAAGATGAACACCGCACTTGCACAACAAATCGCCAATGAAGGCGGCGTCGAAGCCTGGATGATTGCGCAACAACATAAAAGCCTGCTGCGTTTTCTGACCTGTGGTAGCGTCGATGACGGCAAAAGTACTCTGATTGGTCGTCTGCTGCACGATACCCGCCAAATCTACGAAGATCAGCTCTCATCGCTGCATAACGACAGTAAGCGTCACGGCACCCAGGGCGAAAAGCTGGATCTGGCTCTGCTGGTGGACGGCCTGCAAGCTGAGCGCGAACAGGGCATCACCATTGACGTGGCCTACCGCTATTTCTCTACCGAGAAGCGTAAATTTATTATCGCCGACACCCCAGGGCACGAGCAGTACACCCGCAATATGGCGACTGGCGCATCGACATGTGAACTGGCGATCTTACTGATCGATGCCCGTAAAGGCGTGCTCGATCAAACCCGTCGTCACAGTTTTATCTCCACACTGTTGGGGATCAAACATCTGGTCGTGGCGATCAACAAAATGGATCTGGTGGATTACAGTGAAGAGACGTTCACCCGTATTCGTGAAGATTATTTGACCTTTGCCGGGCAGCTGCCGGGTAATCTGGATATCCGCTTTGTGCCGCTCTCTGCACTGGAAGGCGACAACGTGGCATCGCAAAGTGAAAGTATGCCGTGGTACAGCGGTCCGACACTGCTCGAAGTGCTGGAAACCGTGGAGATCCAGCGAGTGGTGGATGCTCAGCCAATGCGCTTCCCGGTGCAGTACGTTAATCGCCCGAATCTCGATTTTCGTGGTTACGCCGGAACGCTGGCATCCGGTCGCGTGGAAGTCGGGCAACGTGTCAAAGTGCTGCCCTCTGGTGTGGAATCAAACGTCGCGCGGATCGTGACTTTTGATGGTGATCGCGAAGAAGCCTTTGCCGGAGAAGCGATCACCCTGGTGCTGACGGATGAGATCGACATCAGCCGTGGCGATCTGCTGCTGGCGGCAGACGAAGCGTTACCGGCGGTGCAGAGCGCGTCGGTGGATGTGGTATGGATGGCGGAACAGCCGCTTTCTCCAGGGCAGAGTTACGACATCAAAATTGCCGGTAAGAAGACGCGCGCGCGTGTTGATGGCATTCGCTATCAGGTTGATATTAATAACCTTACCCAGCGTGAAGTTGAAAACCTGCCACTGAATGGGATCGGCCTCGTGGATCTCACTTTTGACGAGCCGCTGGTGTTAGATCGTTATCAACAAAATCCGGTGACGGGTGGGCTGATTTTTATCGATCGCCTGAGCAATGTGACCGTGGGTGCCGGTATGGTGCACGAGCCAGTTAGCCAGGCAACTGCTGCGCCATCTGAATTCAGTGCATTCGAACTGGAATTGAATGCTCTGGTTCGTCGCCACTTTCCGCACTGGGGCGCGCGCGATTTGCTGGGGGATAAATAATGGCGCTGCATGACGAAAACGTCGTCTGGCATAGCCATCCGGTCACTGTGCAACAACGCGAGCTACACCACGGTCATCGTGGTGTAGTGCTGTGGTTTACCGGCCTCTCCGGGTCCGGTAAATCAACGGTCGCCGGGGCGCTGGAGGAGGCGTTACATAAACTCGGCGTCAGTACGTATCTGCTGGATGGCGACAATGTTCGCCACGGATTATGCAGCGATCTCGGTTTTAGCGATGCCGATCGTAAAGAGAATATCCGTCGCGTCGGTGAAGTGGCGAATTTGATGGTTGAAGCCGGACTGGTGGTGCTGACCGCATTTATCTCGCCACACCGCGCCGAACGCCAGATGGTTCGCGAACGCGTAGGAGAAGGGCGCTTTATCGAAGTGTTTGTCGATACGCCGCTGGCGATTTGCGAAGCCCGCGATCCCAAAGGCTTATATAAGAAAGCGCGTGCCGGTGAACTGCGCAACTTTACGGGAATAGATTCCGTTTACGAAGCGCCTGAATCGGCAGAAATTCATCTCAATGGTGAACAATTAGTAACAAATTTGGTACAGCAATTATTAGATCTGTTGAGACAGAACGATATTATCAGATCCTGAGACACCACCGGGTTTCCATGCCCGGTTCGTCAAAGTAACAGGATCAAATATGCGTAATAGCCATAACATTACACTAACAAATAACGACAGCCTTACTGAGGATGAAGAAACCACATGGTCACTGCCTGGTGCCGTGGTCGGTTTTATCTCCTGGTTATTTGCGCTGGCGATGCCGATGTTGATTTATGGCTCTAACACGCTGTTCTTCTTTATCTACACCTGGCCTTTCTTTCTGGCGCTGATGCCCGTCGCGGTAGTGGTGGGGATTGCGCTGCATTCATTGATGGACGGAAAGCTACGCTACAGTATTGTTTTCACCCTGGTGACAGTAGGCATTATGTTTGGCGCACTGTTTATGTGGCTACTGGGCTAATTTGTACTTTCCCGTCTCCTCTGTTCATAATTCAAACCGTAACTAATAATGAGATTATGTTCTGCACGCCCTGGGTATACGTAACAATGGACAAATGTGGTACATTTGCCCGCGTTGTCGCGGTATCCCCAACAGAGGATGTAGAGTCGTCTTCGGATGCATGGGATGATGATGCCGTTTTTCAGGGGGCAGGATGGGTAAACTAACGCTGCTGTTGCTGGCTATTCTGGTCTGGCTACAGTATTCGCTGTGGTTCGGTAAGAACGGTATACATGACTATACCCGCGTCAATGATGATGTGGCGGCACAGCAAGCTACAAACGCGAAACTTAAAGCGCGAAACGATCAACTTTTTGCCGAAATTGACGATCTCAATGGCGGCCAGGAGGCGCTCGAAGAGCGTGCGCGTAATGAACTCAGCATGACCAGGCCGGGCGAAACTTTTTATCGTCTGGTGCCTGACGCGTCGAAGCGCGCACAGTCTGCGGGGCAAAACAATCGATAAATCAGCCCGGGAATTAACATGGCAACCACTCATTTGGATGTTTGCGCCGTGGTTCCGGCGGCCGGATTTGGCCGTCGAATGCAAACGGAATGTCCTAAGCAATATCTCTCAATCGGTAATCAAACCATTCTTGAACACTCGGTGCATGCGCTGCTGGCGCATCCCCGGGTGAAACGTGTCGTCATTGCCATAAGTCCTGGCGATAGCCGTTTTGCACAACTTCCTCTGGCGAATCATCCGCAAATCACCGTTGTAGATGGCGGTGATGAGCGTGCCGATTCCGTGCTGGCAGGTCTGAAAGCCGCTGGCGACGCGCAGTGGGTATTGGTGCATGACGCCGCTCGTCCTTGTTTGCATCAGGATGACCTCGCGCGATTGTTGGCGTTGAGCGAAACCAGCCGCACGGGGGGGATCCTCGCCGCACCAGTGCGCGATACTATGAAACGTGCCGAACCGGGCAAAAATGCCATTGCTCATACCGTTGATCGCAACGGCTTATGGCACGCGCTGACGCCGCAATTTTTCCCTCGTGAGCTGTTACATGACTGTCTGACGCGCGCTCTAAATGAAGGCGCGACTATTACCGACGAAGCCTCGGCGCTGGAATATTGCGGATTCCATCCTCAGTTGGTCGAAGGCCGTGCGGATAACATTAAAGTCACGCGCCCGGAAGATTTGGCACTGGCCGAGTTTTACCTCACCCGAACCATCCATCAGGAGAATACATAATGCGAATTGGACACGGTTTTGACGTACATGCCTTTGGCGGTGAAGGCCCAATTATCATTGGTGGCGTACGCATTCCTTACGAAAAAGGATTGCTGGCGCATTCTGATGGCGACGTGGCGCTCCATGCGTTGACCGATGCATTGCTTGGCGCGGCGGCGCTGGGGGATATCGGCAAGCTGTTCCCGGATACCGATCCGGCATTTAAAGGTGCCGATAGCCGCGAGCTGCTACGCGAAGCCTGGCGTCGTATTCAGGCGAAGGGTTATACCCTTGGCAACGTCGATGTCACTATCATCGCTCAGGCACCGAAGATGTTGCCGCACATTCCACAAATGCGCGTGTTTATTGCCGAAGATCTCGGCTGCCATATGGATGATGTTAACGTGAAAGCCACTACTACGGAAAAACTGGGATTTACCGGACGTGGGGAAGGGATTGCCTGTGAAGCGGTGGCGCTACTCATTAAGGCAACAAAATGATTGAGTTTGATAATCTCACTTACCTCCACGGTAAACCGCAAGGCACCGGGCTGCTGAAAGCCAATCCGGAAGACTTTGTGGTGGTGGAAGATTTGGGCTTTGAGCCTGATGGTGAAGGTGAGCATATTCTGGTTAGAATCCTCAAAAACGGCTGCAATACCCGTTTTGTGGCGGATGCACTGGCGAAATTCCTGAAAATTCATGCCCGTGAAGTCAGCTTCGCTGGGCAAAAAGACAAACATGCTGTTACGGAACAGTGGTTATGCGCTCGCGTGCCGGGCAAGGAAATGCCCGATCTGAGCGCCTTTCAACTGGAAGGCTGCCAGGTGCTGGAGTATGCGCGGCACAAGCGCAAGCTGCGTTTAGGCGCGCTGAAAGGTAACGCCTTTACCCTGGTTCTGCGCGAAGTGAGCAATCGCGATGACGTTGAACAACGTCTGATCGATATTTGCGTAAAAGGTGTACCGAACTACTTCGGTGCCCAACGTTTTGGGATTGGCGGTAGCAACTTGCAGGGGGCGCAGCGCTGGGCGCAAACCAATACTCCGGTGCGCGATCGCAATAAACGGAGTTTTTGGTTGTCGGCAGCCCGCAGTGCGTTGTTTAATCAGATTGTTGCTGAGCGCCTCAAAAAAGCAGACGTTAATCAAGTTGTTGACGGCGATGCGCTACAATTAGCCGGACGTGGTAGCTGGTTTGTCGCAACCACCGAAGAACTGGCGGAATTACAGCGTCGCGTCAACGATAAAGAGTTGATGATAACCGCCGCATTGCCAGGCAGTGGCGAATGGGGAACTCAGCGTGAAGCGCTGGCATTCGAACAAGCAGCTGTCGCCGCAGAAACTGAATTACAAGCTTTACTGGTGCGCGAAAAAGTTGAAGCCGCGCGCAGAGCGATGCTGCTGTATCCGCAACAATTAAGCTGGAATTGGTGGGATGACGTCACCGTAGAGATCCGTTTCTGGCTTCCGGCGGGTAGTTTTGCAACCAGCGTTGTCAGGGAACTTATCAACACAACAGGTGATTATGCGCATATTGCTGAGTAATGATGACGGGGTACATGCACCCGGTATACAAACGCTGGCGAAAGCCTTGCGTGAGTTTGCTGACGTTCAGGTGGTCGCCCCCGATCGTAACCGCAGCGGCGCTTCAAATTCTCTGACACTGGAATCCTCCCTGCGCACGTTTACCTTTGAAAATGGTGATATTGCTGTGCAAATGGGAACCCCGACCGATTGCGTCTATCTTGGCGTGAATGCTCTGATGCGTCCGCGCCCGGACATTGTTGTGTCCGGAATTAACGCCGGGCCGAATCTGGGGGATGATGTTATTTATTCCGGTACGGTAGCCGCCGCGATGGAAGGCCGTCATTTAGGTTTTCCGGCGCTTGCCGTCTCGCTTGACGGGCATAAACATTACGACACTGCCGCGGCGGTAACCTGTTCAATTTTGCGCGCACTGTGTAAAGAGCCGCTGCGCACCGGGCGTATTCTTAATATTAACGTTCCGGATTTACCCTTGGATCAAATCAAAGGTATTCGCGTGACGCGCTGCGGTACACGACATCCGGCAGATCAGGTGATCCCGCAGCAAGATCCGCGCGGCAATACGCTGTACTGGATTGGCCCGCCGGGCGGTAAATGTGATGCTGGTCCGGGGACCGATTTTGCTGCGGTAGATGAGGGCTATGTCTCCATCACGCCGCTGCATGTGGATTTAACTGCGCATAGCGCGCAAGATGTGGTTTCAGACTGGTTAAACAGCGTGGGAGTTGGCACGCAATGGTAAGCAGACGCGTACAAGCACTTCTGGATCAATTACGTGCGCAAGGTATTCAGGATGAGCAGGTGCTGAATGCACTTGCCGCCGTGCCGCGTGAAAAATTCGTTGATGAAGCGTTTGAACAAAAAGCCTGGGACAATATCGCTTTGCCGATAGGTCAGGGGCAGACAATTTCGCAGCCATATATGGTGGCGCGAATGACCGAATTACTCGAGCTGACGCCGCAGTCGCGGGTGCTGGAAATTGGCACCGGTTCGGGATATCAAACGGCAATCCTGGCGCATCTTGTCCAGCATGTTTGCTCGGTTGAACGGATTAAAGGCTTGCAGTGGCAGGCACGTCGCCGCCTGAAAAATCTTGATTTACATAATGTTTCAACCCGTCATGGCGATGGATGGCAAGGTTGGCAGGCACGTGCGCCGTTTGACGCTATCATTGTTACGGCGGCACCGCCGGAAATTCCAACTGCGCTAATGACGCAGCTGGACGAAGGCGGGATTCTCGTCTTACCCGTAGGGGAGGAGCACCAGTATTTGAAACGGGTGCGTCGTCGGGGAGGCGAATTTATTATCGATACCGTGGAGGCCGTGCGCTTTGTCCCTTTAGTGAAGGGTGAGCTGGCTTAAAACGTGAGGAAATACCTGGATTTTTCCTGGTTATTTTGCCGCAGGTCAGCGTATCGTGAACATCTTTTCCAGTGTTCAGTAGGGTGCCTTGCACGGTAATTATGTCACTGGTTATTAACCAATTTTTCCTGGGGGATAAATGAGCGCGGGAAGCCCAAAATTCACCGTTCGCCGCATTGCGGCTTTGTCACTGGTTTCGCTATGGCTGGCAGGCTGTTCTGACACTTCAAATCCACCGGCACCGGTCAGCTCCGTTAATGGCAATGCGCCTGCAAATACTAATTCTGGTATGTTGATTACGCCGCCGCCGAAAATGGGGACGACGTCTACAGCGCAGCAACCGCAAATTCAGCCGGTGCAGCAGCCACAAATTCAGGCTACTCAACAACCGCAAATCCAGCCAGTGCAGCCAGTAGCTCAGCAGCCGGTACAGATGGAAAACGGACGCATCGTCTATAACCGTCAGTATGGGAACATTCCGAAAGGCAGTTATAGCGGCAGTACCTATACCGTGAAAAAAGGCGACACACTTTTCTATATCGCCTGGATTACTGGCAACGATTTCCGTGACCTTGCTCAGCGCAACAATATTCAGGCACCATACGCGCTGAACGTTGGTCAGACCTTGCAGGTGGGTAATGCTTCCGGTACGCCAATCACTGGCGGAAATGCCATTACCCAGGCCGACGCAGCAGAGCAAGGAGTTGTGATCAAGCCTGCACAAAATTCCACCGTTGCTGTTGCGTCGCAACCGACAATTACGTATTCTGAGTCTTCGGGTGAACAGAGTGCTAACAAAATGTTGCCGAACAACAAGCCAACTGCGACCACGGTCACAGCGCCTGTAACGGTACCAACAGCAAGCACAACCGAGCCGACTGTCAGCAGTACATCAACCAGTACGCCTATCTCCACCTGGCGCTGGCCGACTGAGGGCAAAGTGATCGAAACCTTTGGCGCTTCTGAGGGGGGCAACAAGGGGATTGATATCGCAGGCAGCAAAGGACAGGCAATTATCGCGACCGCAGATGGCCGCGTTGTTTATGCTGGTAACGCGCTGCGCGGCTACGGTAATCTGATTATCATCAAACATAATGATGATTACCTGAGTGCCTACGCCCATAACGACACAATGCTGGTCCGGGAACAACAAGAAGTTAAGGCGGGGCAAAAAATAGCGACCATGGGTAGCACCGGAACCAGTTCAACACGCTTGCATTTTGAAATTCGTTACAAGGGGAAATCCGTAAACCCGCTGCGTTATTTGCCGCAGCGATAAATCGGCGGAACCAGGCTTTTGCTTGAATGTTCCGTCAAGGGATCACGGGTAGGAGCCACCTTATGAGTCAGAATACGCTGAAAGTTCATGATTTAAATGAAGATGCGGAATTTGATGAGAACGGAGTTGAGGTTTTTGACGAAAAGGCCTTAGTAGAACAGGAACCCAGTGATAACGATTTGGCCGAAGAGGAACTGTTATCGCAGGGAGCCACACAGCGTGTGTTGGACGCGACTCAGCTTTACCTTGGTGAGATTGGTTATTCACCACTGTTAACGGCCGAAGAAGAAGTTTATTTTGCGCGTCGCGCACTGCGTGGAGATGTCGCCTCTCGCCGCCGGATGATCGAGAGTAACTTGCGTCTGGTGGTAAAAATTGCCCGCCGTTATGGCAATCGTGGTCTGGCGTTGCTGGACCTTATCGAAGAGGGCAACCTGGGGCTGATCCGCGCGGTAGAGAAGTTTGACCCGGAACGTGGTTTCCGCTTCTCAACATACGCAACCTGGTGGATTCGCCAGACGATTGAACGGGCGATTATGAACCAAACCCGTACTATTCGTTTGCCGATTCACATCGTAAAGGAGCTGAACGTTTACCTGCGAACCGCACGTGAGTTGTCCCATAAGCTGGACCATGAACCAAGTGCGGAAGAGATCGCAGAGCAACTGGATAAGCCAGTTGATGACGTCAGCCGTATGCTTCGTCTTAACGAGCGCATTACCTCGGTAGACACCCCGCTGGGTGGTGATTCCGAAAAAGCGTTGCTGGACATCCTGGCCGATGAAAAAGAGAACGGTCCGGAAGATACCACGCAAGATGACGATATGAAGCAGAGCATCGTCAAATGGCTGTTCGAGCTGAACGCCAAACAGCGTGAAGTGCTGGCACGTCGATTCGGTTTGCTGGGGTACGAAGCGGCAACACTGGAAGATGTAGGTCGTGAAATTGGCCTCACCCGTGAACGTGTTCGCCAGATTCAGGTTGAAGGCCTGCGCCGTTTGCGCGAAATCCTGCAAACGCAGGGGCTGAATATCGAAGCGCTGTTCCGCGAGTAAGTAAGCATCTGTCAGAAAGGCCAGTCTCAAGCGAGGCTGGCCTTTTCTGTGCACAATAAAAGGTCCGATGCCCATCGGACCTTTTTATTAAGGTCAAATTACCGCCCATACGCACCAGGTAATTAAGAATCCGGTAAAACCGAGAATGGTCGTTAACACTGTCCAGGTTTTCAGACCGTCTGCTACCGACAACCCCAGATATTTGGTCACAATCCAGAACCCTGAGTCATTAATATGTGACGCACCAAGCCCACCAAAGCAGGCTGCCAGCGTCACCAATACGCACTGAATCGGATTCAATCCCATCACCGCTTCTGAGAGTAACCCGCCGGTTGTCAGTATTGCTACGGTTGCTGACCCCTGCGATGCACGCAGCGCCAGTGAAATAATAAATGCGGCTGGTAACAGAGGCAGGTCAATCATTTGTAGCATGTTGGCAAGGGCTTTGCCGACGCCCGATTCCACCAGCACTTTGCCAAATACCCCTCCAGCACCAGTAACCAAAATCACTACCGCCGCAGTAGGAAGCGCTGAGCCCATAATGTCGCTGGTGTGTTGTAAGCTCCAGCCGCGACGTAAAGCCAATAACCAGAATGCCAGCACCAGCGCAATCATTAGAGCTACCATTGGTGAGCCGATCAGCTGTAGCGTACCAAGCAGGGGATGCGAAGGCGGCATCAGTGTTGCGGAAACCGTACCCGCCATGATAATCGCGATAGGAATAACAATTAGCGAGGTGACCAGCGCGACGCCCGGTGGATTTATTTTATCGCTTAATTTTGTCGCGCCTTCCTCACTGGCCGGAGCCAGTTGCATCTGTTCCAGTACTTCTACTGACATCGCATATTGGCGCTTATTGATTATTTTCGCTGCAAAGTAGCCAACAACCCCTACGGGAATAGAAATCGCAATACCGATGATGGTTAGCCAGCCGATGTCTGCGTGGAGTAACCCCGCTGCGGCGACAGGGCCTGGATGCGGCGGTACCGCCACGTGAACAGTGAGCATGATCCCAGCGACAGGCAGGCCAAATTTGAGTGGCGATATTTTGGCAACCTTGGCAAAACCGTAAATGATTGGCGCAAGAATAATAAAGCCGACATCAAAGAAGACGGGAATACCGAGGAAGAACGCTGCCAGAGTCAGCGCAGCGATAGTTCGTTTGTCACCTAACTTGCGACTGAAATAATTAGCCAGTGACTCTGCACCACCAGAGTGTTCGATCATACGCCCCAGCATAGCGCCCAGACCAATAATAATAGTGACGGAACCAAGCACACCGCCCATCCCGGCGATCATCACTTTACCCACTTCGCCCGCCGGTATACCTGCCGCAAGTGCGACTAACAGGCTGACGAGGAGCAAAGCAACGAATGGTTGTACCTTTGCCTTGATGACCAGCAGCAACAGCATGATTACGCCAGCTAACGCAATGCATAACAATGTAATTGTGGACATGGGAAACCCTGTCTGAAAGTTATAGTTAACCTACCCCATCCGTAGATGGGGGGGATGTATGGGTACGTTGTAATTAGGGATTTAACGAATTAGCGCCAGGCGTCAAACCAGCCAAGCCCTTCTTCGGTGAGGCCACGAGGTTTATATTCACAACCGATCCAGCCCTGATATCCCACCTCATCGAACAGGCGGAACAGCCACGGATAGTTGATTTCTCCATCGTCCGGTTCATGTCGATCAGGTAGTCCGGCAATTTGTACGTGCGCATATTTCCCGGCGTAGTCGCGGATTAAATGCGTCAGGTTGCCATCTACTTTTTGCGCATGAAAAGTATCTAGTTGAATAAACACGTTATCTCGCGCAACCTCTTCAACAATAGCCAGTGCCTGATACTGGCTGGAGAAGAGATAATGAGGCTTAACGCCGGGGCTGAGTGCTTCAACTAATATTCGCTTGCCGTGTGGCGCAAAGCGGTCGGCAGCGTAGCGGATATTATCGATAAATACTGCCCGGTACCGTTCAGCATCTTCGCCAGCGGGCACGACGCCTGCCATCACATGGACTTGTTCACAATTGAGCGCCAATGCATATTCCAGTGCCAGGTCGATGTCTGCGTGTGCTTCGTGCTCACGTCCGGGAAGGGCGGATAATCCCCATTCCCCCGCATTAATATCTCCGGGAGCGGTATTGAACAGCGCCAGTGTCAGATGGTTTTGCTCCAGTTGCTTTTGGATTTGCAGGGTGGAGTAGTTATAGGGAAACAGAAATTCCACAGCATCGAACCCGGCTTTTCGCGCTGCGGCGAAGCGTTCAATAAAAGGCACTTCGGTGAACATCATGGATAAATTAGCTGCAAAACGAGGCATTGCATTAACTCCTTAATTCCGCAATTTCACCTGCGGTCAGATAACGGATCGGGCGGTCACCGAGAATAAAAATCAGCTTTGCCGTTTCCTCCAGCTCTTCCATATTGTTGGCGGCTTCTTGCAGGCTTTCACCGCAAACCACTGGGCCATGATTTGCCAGTAAAAAAGCCTGATTGTCTGCTGCCAGTTCCGCCAGATCCTGTGCGATGCGTTTATCGCCCGGTCGGTAATAAGGCACCAGCGGGACATTTCCCATCCGCATCACCACGTATGGTGTGAACGGACGAATAACGTTGCTGCTGTCCAGCCCTTGCAGGCAGGAAAGCGCCGTCGACCATGTGCTGTGCAAATGCACCACCGCTTTACAGCGCGGATTGTTGCGATACAGCGCCAGATGAAAGAGCACCTCTTTCGAGGGTTTGTCACCACTTAACCATTCGCCATCCGCGGCGACTTTGGAAAGCCGCTGCGGATCGAGATTGCCCAGGCATGAACCTGTCGGTGTCGCCAGTAAATTCCCGTCAGGTAAAAGCAGCGACAGATTGCCAGCCGAACCGGTTGCATAGCCGCGCTGAAAGAATGAACTGGCAATCCGCGTCATCTCCTCTCGCAAAGACTGCTCTACTTTTGCGAAATCGCTCATGATAAAAACTCTCTTTGGGCTCGTGAAAAAAAGGCGTCATCACCGAAGTTGCCAGATTTAAGGGCGAGTGAGACAGGCTTATCCAGTGCGTTTACCCACGGCACGCCGGGGAAATGGTTGGGCCAATATGAAACCCTTTTATTCCCAGGCTCTGTGTGACTACGCCGGAGGTCTCACCGCCTGCGACAATAAAGCGTGTCACGCCTTCCGCTGCTAACCGCGCCGCTAGTTGAGAAAACAGTGTTTCTACTGCCTGACTGGCTTTTTGTGCACCGTATTGCTGTTGAATTGCTGCCAATGCGTCAGTGCTGGCGGTGGCAAAAACCAGTGGAGCAAGTACACTTTCCTGGCCCAGAACCCACTCTGCCAGTTCGTGTGCATAAGCGGCCAGAGTTTCAATTGAGAGGCAGCGTGCCACATCAACTTCACGGGCTGGTGCAATTTGACGGTAATGTGCTACCTGGCGGTTGGTCATTTGAGAGCATGAACCGGAGAGCACTACGCCGCGCCCAGCGAGCGGACGCCCTGCTTTGCGAGCCTGGTTACCGTTTTCTTGCGCCCACTGCCGGGCCAGGCCAATCGCCAGACCAGAACCGCCCGTTACCAGTGGGGCATCGCGCAAGGCTTCTCCCTGAATTTCCAGATGGTGTTCGGTCAGCGCATCAAGCACCGCGTAGCGGTAGCCCTCTTGCTGTAAGCGAGCCAGCTCTTGACGAACGGCATCCACACCTTGTTCGAAAACATGTGCCGAAACGACGCCGCAGCGCCCTGTGGATTGCGCTTCAACCAGACGGGGAAGATAGCTGTCGGTCATGGGATTTACCGGGTGATGGCGCATCCCGGATTCGGCCAGCAGTTGATTCATTACGAACAAATACCCCTGATAAACCGTACGTCCGTTGACCGGCAGGGCCGGAGAGAAGACCGTAAACGGCGTGTCGAGAGCATCCATTAAGGCATCGGTAACCGGGCCAATATTACCTTTCGCCGTACTGTCGAAAGTAGAGCAGTATTTGAAATAGATCTGTTTGCAACCTTGCTGTTGCAACCAGCTCAGAGCCGCCAGCGATTGCTGTGTGGCTTCAACCACTGGACAGGAGCGCGTTTTCAGGCTGATCACCAGTGCGTCGATTGCTTCCGGCATTTTACCTGTTGGAACACCGTTAATTTGTACCGTTGGTAGACCGTTTTCCACCAGAAAACTGGCGATATCCGTCGCGCCGGTAAAATCATCGGCGATAACGCCAATCTTGATCATGATTTCGCTCCCGGTAGAGTGATGCCAGAGAAAATCTTGATAACTGCGCTATCGTCTTCTTTCCCGTAACCCGCGTTACTGGCGCTGGTGAACATATTCAATGCTGTTGAGGCCAATGGCAGCGGGAAGTGCAGGGCTTTGGCTGTATCGGCAACCAGACCAAGATCCTTAACAAAAATATCGACGGCTGAATGCGGGGTGTAATCGCCATCCACCACATGACGCATCCGGTTTTCGAACATCCAGGAATTTCCGGCGGCATTGGTCACGACGTCATACATCACATCCAGCGGGATCCCCGCACGGGCTGCAAGTGCCATCGCTTCGGCTCCGGCAGCAATATGTACGCCCGCTAACAACTGGTGAATAATTTTTACGGTCGAACCTAGTCCCGGTTCTGCACCTATGCGATAAACTTTTCCGGCAACGGCTTCCAGCACGGGTGCCAGTCGTTCAAAGGCAATATCGCTACCGGAGGCCATGACAGTCATTTCACCGTTAGCGGCTTTTACTGCACCACCAGAAACTGGCGCATCCAGCATTTCCAGATCGAATCCAGCCAGAGCGGTAGCAATTTCTTGCGCATCAGCACTAGCGATAGTGGAAGAAACCATTACTGCCGTACCGGGTTTCAGATGTTGTGCAACGCCTGTTTCACCAAACAGCACCTGTTTAACCTGGGCCGCATTGACCACCAGCACCAGCAGTGCGTCCAGTTTTTCGGCAAACGTCGCGGCGTTATCAGAAACCCCGCAAGCACCTGCCTCTTTCAACGTAGCGCAGGCATTGCTGTTCAGGTCTGCGCCCCAGGTAGAAAGACCTGCGCGGACATATGACAGTGCTGCTCCCATTCCCATTGACCCTAAGCCAACGATACCGACATGAAACTCAGATCCCGTTTTCATCTGCTCTCCTTGTTAATTTAAGTGATATTTTGTTTGATATTGTGAATATAAGCGCTGGAAGATAACGGTATGGTGATCTGATTCACATAAATTAACATTGTGTGTTATTTTATGTGAACTAAGCGTTAGTTGCGCCGCGCACGTTTCGCAGGCAAATAGCGTAGAATGTCAGCAGGACAAAGGAAGGAGCAAAAGTTGATACCCGTAGAGCGTCGCCAAATCATCCTTGAGATGGTAGCTGAAAAAGGCATTGTCAGTATTGCTGAACTAACGGACAGAATGAATGTGTCACATATGACCATTCGTCGGGATTTACAAAAACTGGAGCAGCAGGGAGCCGTTGTGCTGGTGTCCGGAGGCGTCCAGTCTCCGGGACGCGTGGCGCATGAACCTTCTCATCAGGTAAAAACTGCGCTGGCAATGACGCAAAAAGCGGCTATTGGCAAGCTGGCGGCAAGTCTTGTTCAGCCGGGAAGTTGTATCTATCTGGATGCGGGAACGACCACGTTAGCGATAGCACAGCATCTGATTCACATGGAGTCACTGACTGTGGTCACAAACGATTTCGTTATTGCGGACTACTTGCTCGACAACAGTAATTGCACAATTATTCACACTGGCGGTGCAGTGTGTCGGGAAAACCGTTCCTGTGTCGGGGAAGCCGCTGCGACCATGCTGCGCAGCCTGATGATTGATCAGGCTTTTATTTCTGCATCGTCATGGAGTGTGCGGGGGATTTCTACGCCAGCGGAAGATAAAGTCACGGTGAAACGGGCGATTGCCAGTGCCAGCCGCCAGCGAGTTTTGGTCTGTGATGCGACGAAATATGGTCAGGTGGCGACATGGCTGGCGTTACCATTAAGCGAGTTTGATCAGATTATTACAGACGACGGTTTGCCGGAGAGTGCCAGTCGCGCGCTGGTGAAGCAGGATCTCTCTTTGCTGGTAGCGAAAAATGAATAATGGCCTGCAATAACACCGGGTTACTCATGCTTCACAGAAGAAGCATGAGACTACTTTATTTTATAAAATGACAGCCGCCCGCTGTTCGGCGATCCGGTATCAATATAAATCTGGTTAGCGAACGTCTGAATGTTATCAAACATCATATGTCCAAATATAAAATAATCAGCGCCGTTTATTTGTTGTAACTCGCCATTAAGCGATTTCTGCACACGATCAACAGGCCAGAGTAATTCGCTCTCCGCTATTTCTTTACCAAAGAGATATTCACTCCCCGGATAATCTGCATGTGCGATGGCATATTTTATGTTGTCGTTAGTGATTTCAATAATATGTGGAAGGTGATGGAATTTCAGCAACAGATCTATTGCCTCTTGTTGCTCTGAATCATTTAAATCGAAAAACCAGTCACCACCGCTGGCAAGCCACATATTGCCATCGCCAGTTTCGAATGCCTCAAGCGCCATCGCTTCGTGGTTGCCTTTAACCGACGTAAACCAGGGTTGGTTTAGCAGGCGCAGGACGTCAAGACTCTCCGGTCCACGATCAATATTATCGCCGACAGAAATAAGTAAGTCGATTTTGGGGAAAAAAGAGAGTTGATGTAAGCGGGATTGTAATAACTGATATTCACCATGAATATCACCAACGACCCATATATGGCGATAGTGATGGGCATTGATTTTTTGATAGCGTGTAGATGGCATGGTTTTACCCTGTAAAATAAGCTTTCCTATTATACAGGGTGTTTTTATTTTATTCGTCAGTTGTCGTTAATATTCCCGATAGCAAAAGACTATCGGGAATTGTTATTACACCAGGCTCTTCAAGCGATAAATCCACTCCAGCGCCTGACGCGGGGTGAGTGAATCCGGATCAAGATTTTCCAGAGCTTCGACCGCAGGCGAAGTTTCTTCTGGTACTGACAGCAAAGACATTTGCGTACCATCCACTTGCGTAGCGGCGGCGTTCGGCGAAATGCTTTCCAGCTCACGCAGCTTTTGCCGTGCGCGCTTAATAACCTCTTTTGGCACGCCTGCCAGAGCTGCAACCGCCAGGCCGTAGCTTTTGCTCGCCGCGCCATCCTGCACGCTGTGCATAAAGGCAATGGTGTCGCCGTGCTCCAGTGCATCGAGATGCACGTTAGCGACGCCTTCCATTTTCTCCGGTAACTGGGTCAGCTCGAAATAGTGGGTAGCAAATAACGTCAATGCCTTAATCTTATTCGCCAGATTTTCCGCGCACGCCCACGCCAGCGACAGACCATCGTAGGTGGACGTTCCACGCCCGATCTCATCCATTAACACCAGACTGTATTCGGTGGCGTTATGTAAAATATTGGCGGTTTCAGTCATCTCCACCATAAAGGTTGAGCGCCCGGACGCCAGGTCATCTGCCGCGCCTACGCGGGTAAAGATGCGATCGATAGGTCCAATCTCGACTTTTTGTGCCGGTACATAGCTGCCGATGTAGGCCATCAGCGCAATCAGTGCGGTCTGGCGCATATAGGTACTTTTACCGCCCATGTTCGGACCGGTGATGATCAACATGCGGCGCTGCGGCGACAGATTCAGCGGGTTGGCGATAAATGGCTCATTCAGTACTTGTTCAACTACCGGATGGCGACCTTCGGTAATGCGAATGCCCGGTTTATCAATGAAGGTCGGGCAGGTGTAGTTCAGGGTATAGGCCCGTTCCGCCAGGTTAACCAGCACGTCGAGTTCCGCCAGCGCGCTCGCGCTCTGTTGCAACGCTTCCAGATGCGGCAACAGCAGGTCGAACAGCTCTTCATAAAGCTGTTTTTCCAGTGCCAGTGCTTTGCCTTTTGAGGTGAGAACTTTATCTTCGTACTCTTTTAGCTCTGGAATGATGTAGCGCTCGGCGTTTTTCAGCGTCTGGCGACGCATGTAGTTGATGGGTGCCAGATGGCTTTGCCCACGGCTGATTTGAATGTAGTAGCCGTGCACCGCATTAAAGCCAACTTTCAGCGTGTCCAGGCCGGTACGTTCACGCTCGCGGACTTCCAGACGCTCCAGATAATCGGTCGCGCCGTCAGCCAGCGCGCGCCACTCATCCAGCTCTTCGTTATAGCCCGATGCGATAACACCACCGTCGCGTACCAGCACCGGCGGTGTGTCGATGATTGCTCGCTCCAGCAGATCGCGCAGCTCGGCAAACTCGCCCATCTTCTCACGTAGCGCCTGTACCGGTGCACTATCGACAGTTTCTAACTGCGCACGCAGCTCCGGCAGTTGCTGGAAAGCGTGGCGCATACGGGCCAGATCGCGTGGGCGAGCAGTTCGTAAAGCCAGACGTGCCAGAATACGTTCCAGGTCGCCGACCTGACGCAGTACCGGCTGTAGCCCGGCGGTGAAATCCTGCAATGCGCCAATAGTTTGCTGGCGCTCAAGCAACACGCGGGTATCGCGCACTGGCATATGCAGCCAGCGTTTCAGCATACGGCTGCCCATCGGCGTGACGGTGCAGTCGAGCACAGAAGCCAGCGTATTTTCCGCACCACCCGCCAGGTTCTGGGTGATTTCCAGATTACGACGCGTCGCGGCATCCATAATGATGCTGTCCTGCTCACGTTCCATGGTGATGGAACGAATATGCGGCAGAGTCGTACGTTGGGTATCTTTCGCATACTGCAACAGACAACCGGCAGCACAAAGTCCGCGCGGCGCGTTCTCGACGCCAAAACCGACCAGATCGCGGGTCCCAAATTGCAGATTCAACTGCTGGCGCGCGGTGTCGATTTCAAACTCCCACAGCGGGCGACGGCGCAGGCCGCGACGGCCTTCAATTAACGACATTTCAGCAAAATCTTCTGCATACAGCAGTTCCGCAGGATTAGTGCGTTGCAGTTCTGCCGCCATCGTTTCGCGGTCAGCCGGTTCGCTCAGGCGAAAACGCCCGGAACTGATATCCAGCGTCGCGTAGCCGAAACCTTTGCTGTCCTGCCAGATAGCCGCCAGCAGGTTGTCCTGACGCTCCTGCAACAGGGCTTCATCGCTGATGGTGCCTGGCGTAACGATACGCACAACTTTGCGCTCAACCGGACCTTTGCTGGTCGCCGGATCGCCAATTTGTTCGCAGATGGCAACGGACTCTCCCTGATTCACCAGTTTGGCGAGATAGTTTTCCACCGCATGGTAGGGAATCCCCGCCATCGGGATCGGCTCTCCCGCCGAAGCACCGCGTTTGGTCAGTGAAATATCCAGCAGTTGCGACGCGCGTTTTGCGTCGTCATAAAACAGTTCATAAAAATCACCCATCCGGTAAAACAGCAGGATCTCGGGATGCTGGGCTTTCAGCCTGAGATACTGCTGCATCATGGGCGTATGGGCGTCGAAATTTTCTATTGCACTCATGGGGTTATGTCCGGTTCCCTGATATTAAATGGGGTGTGATGGTTTTTATTTTCGTTGTAATCACATAAGGCGCACATGATACCGGAGTTAATCATTTCAGGGGAAGAAGCGAACGGCGAGTTCTTGATGCTGGTTCCGGGAAAGATGCTGTTTTGCAGCTTTTGCGTGATGCTTATGAAGCAAGTACGCAAAATTGTATCGGTTGGCTAACCCTTCTTCTTTGGAGTCATAGTGCCCTTTAAGATTAAGATGTAATATAAATACATCTTAATGAGGTGGAGGCAGCATGTCCGGCAAGCGTATCTCTCGTGAAAAACTGACGATTAAAAAAATGATCGATCTTTATCAAGCGAAATGCCCGCAGGCGTCAGCGGAGCCGGAGCATTACGAGGCGTTGTTTGTTTACGCGCAAAAGCGGCTGGATAAATGTGTGTTCGGCGAAGAGAAACCAGCCTGTAAGCAGTGTCCGGTGCACTGTTACCAGCCTGCAAAGCGTGAAGAGATGAAACAGATTATGCGTTGGGCCGGGCCGAGAATGCTGTGGCGTCATCCGATCTTAACCGTGCGTCATCTCATCGATGACAAGCGTCCGGTGCCAGAACTGCCGGAAAAATATCGTCCGAAAAAACCTCATGAATAGTATGCCGGACAGGCAGATCTGTCCGGCAATTTGCAGTTAAATCAATGCCGATTTATCAATTCCCAGCCGCTTCATCCGTGACAGCAGGGTCGTGCGTTTCAGCCCCAGACGTTGCGCAGCGCCTTTAGGCCCGGCAACCACGCCGTTGGTTTCTTTCAGCACGCGCACAATCAACTGATATTCATCTTCGCCCTCCAGGGCGACAACCGTTGCGGCAGGCGGCGTTTCAGGTTCCGGTAAAACAATATCTGGCAATGACAGCTGCAGCACGTTACCGCGTGTTAGCAATACCGCGCGCTCAATGACGTTTTCCAGTTCGCGTACGTTACCCGGCCACTCCATGTTGCTCAAGGTGCGCAGCGTCTCGGCAGGAATGCTGTCGATATTGCGCCCCAGACGACGGGCAATTTTGAAGGTAAAGGCTTTCGCCAGCAGCGGAATATCTTCCGGACGCTCGCGTAGTGGCGGCAGGTGAATCGGGAATACGTTCAGGCGGTAATAGAGATCGCTACGGAACTCACGGTCGGCGACCATTTTTTTCAGATCGCGGTTAGTCGCGGCGATTAGACGCACGTCCGTCTGAATGATTTTGTTGCTGCCGAGACGTTCAAACTCCTGTTCCTGCAATACACGCAGCAACTTCGGCTGTAACTCCAGTGGCATATCGCCCACTTCGTCGAGGAACAGGGAGCTTTTATCCGCCAGTTCAAAACGACCGATACGCTGGGCGCTGGCACCGGTAAAAGCCCCACGCTCATGACCAAACAGATCGCTTTCCAGCAATCCGGCAGGCATCGCCGCGCAGTTCATTTTGACCATGCGGCGATTATTACGCCCACTGAGATTATGGATCGCACGGGCAATCAGCTCTTTACCCGTGCCAGTTTCACCGAGGATCAGCACGGTACTGTCACTTTGCGCCACCATTTCAACTTGTTTAAGCACGCTGTACATGGCTTCGCTGCGGCCAATAATCTCGCCAAATTCACTATCAACATTGTTGAGCTGCTCGGTCAGGGCGAGGTTTTCATCAACCAGCCGTTCTTTCAGACGATGGATTTCCTGATAGGCGAGGGCGTTATCGACAGCGATTGCCACACGTTCGGCAATCTGGCGCAGTAAATTCAGATTGGTAGTGGTAAACACTTTCTCTTCGCATTGCGCCAGTTTCAGCACGCCCAGCATGGTGTCGCCAGACATCAGCGGTAACAGGCACAAGGTTTGAATCTGGTTGCCCCAGGTGTCGAACAACATGCGTTCATAGGGGGCTAAATCGTCCCGCTCGTGGAGATTGATCAGCAGCATCTCTTTACTTTTGAACACGCGTTCGGTGAGGGTTCCGGCTTCATCGACTTCGCTCTGTTCGTGGGCGGGATGCTGTTTATCAAGATAGTGAGTGGAGTAGATGTTGAGTTTGTTTTTACGGTGGCTGCGTAAGACGATACTGATATCGTCAATGTCGAAATAGTAATGGATTTCTTTGGCGACTTCGCTGACCAGTTCGTCCATATCCAGGCGGGAAAGCACCGCGTTGGTGATGGCGACCAGGATGCGGAAGTTATCGCGTTCCCGGCATAACAACTCATAGTCGACATTGTTAACGACGCGGCTCTGGATTTGTTCGGTGACGACAGAAACGATCTGCGTAAATGTTTGCAGACGATTGAACTCTTTTTCGCTCCAGGGGCGATCGTCATAACGAATAAATTCACAGCCACCAAAAATATGCCCTTCCGCCGCCAGTGGCATCAGGCAATAGTGACCAAATTTTGGGTATAGCCCACCTGCGTCCAGCTGCGGCCAGGTTTCACAAAATTCTTCGTAACTGCAATGCAGCGTATCAGGGCGCGACAAAATGCTGCGTACCGGACCGTGTGCCAGAACAGTTTCGTCTTCATATTTAATGGGGGTGTCTTTTTCACGCGACGCGTAATAAGACGCACGTTGAGTCTGCGCTTGCCACAACACAATAGCCGCGTTGTCGGCGAGCGCAGAACGCTTTACCAGTTGCGAAAGAGCCTCACACAGCGAGGCCAGATCGGGCTGCTGCAATAGTGTCCGAGTGATGTCGAACAACCCTTGTTGTCCGAGATCACTCATCGGTGTATATGACATTTTGTTCTTCCAGGAAAGCACCGCAAAGCGGTGCAAAAGGTCATTGACTAACTATAGGAGATTTAGAATTTTATTAGCATATACGCGGAAGCGGTTCGGCGTGTGGTAAATCGAGGGTTCGTTTCACGCCATACAGACCGGCAAGACGAACACCTTTACGTTCCACCACTTCACCAATCAGCGCCGCGTCTTTCCCCAGTGGATGGGAATGTAACGCTGCCAGCACTTGCTCTGCCGCGTTGCGTTCAACAGCTATTACTAGTTTGCCTTCGTTGGCAAAGTTCAGGGCGTCCAGTCCCAGCAATTCGCAAACGCCACGCACGGCAGGTTTAACAGGCAGTGCCGCTTCTGAAAGTTCAATACCACAACCGCAGGCTGCCGCGAACTCATGAACCACCGCGTTTACACCACCACGGGTGGCATCACGCAGCGCTTTCACGCCGGGAATGTCACGCAGCGTCTGAATAAGCGGCGTCAGCACCGCGCAGTCGCTGACCAGTTCGCCATCCAGCCCCAGCTGCTCACGCAGGTTAAGGATAGTCGCCCCGTGGTCGCCGAGTGTACCGCTCACCAGCAATACATCGCCTGCGGTTAGCGTCTGTGCGCCCCAGTGAATATTCGCCGGAATTGCGCCCATGCCAGCGGTGTTGATAAACAGTTTATCTACCGCGCCGCGCTGCACCACTTTAGTATCGCCAGTAACGATGGCAATGCCTGCCGCGCGGGCGGTTTCTGCCATGCTGGTCACTACGGCTTTCAGTGTCTCCATCGGCAATCCTTCTTCGAGGATAAAGCCACAGGAGAGATAGCGCGGAATAGCGCCACTGACCGCAACGTCATTGGCTGTGCCGCAAATCGCCAGCTTGCCGATATTACCGCCAGGGAAGAACAGCGGGTCAATAACGTAACTGTCGGTGGAGAACGCCAGACGGTCGCCTTCCGCTACCAGCTGCGCCAGATCAAGACGTGCCTGATCTTCCTGCTCTGCCAGCCACGGGTTGGCAAAGGCTTCCATAAACAGGCTGTTGATTAATTGCTGCATCGCCTGGCCGCCGCTACCGTGGGCGAGTTGGATATTATTCACGCTTCACTCTCCTGCTGACGATACTGATACCACGCGGCGCACGCTCCTTCGGAGGAAACCATCAGCGCACCAAACGCGGTTTGAGGATTACAGGTGTTACCAAACAGCGGGCATTGATGCGGCTTACATTTGCCCGTTAATACCTCACCACAACGCGCGCGCGGGTCATCGCAGACCTGCTGCGGTGCCGGGCGGAAATGTGCTTCGGCATCGAATCGTTGATAATCCGGCGTCAGGTGCACGCCAGAAGATTCAATCACGCCTAAGCCGCGCCATTCGCTGTCGCCGTTGACACAGAACACATCGGCAATCGCCTGTTGCGCCAGCAGGTTACCGGCATCCGGTACCACTCGACGATACTGATTCTCTACCTTGCTGTGGGCCGCTATTTTCTGCTGCACCAGCATGACCACGCCTTGTAGTAGATCAAGGGGTTCGAATCCAGCAACCACCAGCGGACGATGAAAATCGCTGGCGATAAAATTATAGGCGTCGGTGCCGATAACCATACTGACGTGACCCGGCGCGAGGAACGCATCGATACCGTTATCCGGCTGTTCCAGCAAACTGCGCAACGTCGGGATAAGCGTAATGTGCTGGCAGAAGAAGTAAAAATTCTGCACATCACGCGCTTTCGCCTGTTGCAGAGTGATAGCGGTGGTCGGCATAGTGGTTTCAAAACCTAAGCCGAAGAACACCACTTTGCGGGTTGGATTCTCCTGCGCCAGTTTCAACGCATCCATCGGCGAGTAAACGATGCGCACATCGGCACCGCGTGCTTTTGCCTGCAACAGCGATCCCTGTTTCCCCGGCACGCGCATGGCGTCGCCAAAGGTACAGAAGATGACTTCCGGATGGCTGGCAATCTCCACGCAGGTGTCGATTCTACCCATCGGCAGTACGCACACCGGGCACCCCGGACCGTGGATAAACTCAACGTTTTCCGGCAGTAACTGGTCGAGGCCGAATTTAAAGATAGCGTGGGTATGACCGCCACACACTTCCATAATCCGCAGAGGGCGTTCGGCGGTGTAAGAGAGATGTGAAGCACGTTCGCGCAGATGCTCAATTAACTGCATCACCTGTTCCGGCGCGCGATATTCATCAACAAAACGCATTATTTTTCCTCGCCATACAACAGCGCGCCGACATCCGGCTCAACGTCAAACATGTTTTGTAAGGCGTCGAGAGTGTCGCGTGCTTCGGCTTCATTAATTACGCTCATGGCAAAGCCAACGTGTACCAGTACCCACTGGCCCACGCGCGGCTGACCGTTTTCATCGCAGCTGCCGACTAACGTTAAATCGACATCGCGCTGAATGCCGCAGACGTCGACTTTCGCCTGGTTGCCGTCAATGGTGCGGATCTGGCCGGGAACGCCTATGCACATCGCTGTGTCTCCAGCCAGTTCAGCCACTGGTCCATCCCTTCGCCGCTGGTGGCGGAAATAAGGATGATTTCAATTTCTGGATTGACTTCGCGGGCGCAGGCGATGCACTTTTCAACGTCAAAGTTGAGATACGGCAACAGGTCAACTTTGTTGAGCAGCATCAGCGAGGCGGCGGCAAACATATGCGGATATTTCAGTGGTTTGTCTTCACCTTCGGTAACGGAAAGCACCGCCACTTTGTGTTTTTCACCGAGATCGAAGCTGGCCGGGCATACGAGGTTGCCAACGTTTTCGATAAACAGAATACCGTTATCGTCCAGTGGCAGACGCGGTGCGGCGTCGGCAATCATCTGTGCGTCAAGATGGCAGCCTTTACCGGTGTTCACCTGAATCGCTGGTGTGCCGGTAGCGCGAATGCGTGCGGCATCGTTCACGGTTTGCTGGTCGCCTTCAATAACTGCGCACGGAACGCTGTCTTTCAGGCGCATTAGGGTTTCCGTCAGCAGGGTGGTTTTACCGGAACCAGGGCTGGAAACCAGGTTGAGCACCAGTTGCTTGCGGGCAGCAAAGCGCGCGCGGTTGCGTTCAGCCAGACGGTTATTTTTGTCCAGCACGTCAATTTCGACTTCCAGCATCCGACGCTGGCTCATGCCCGGTGCGTGAGTGCCCGCTTCGCCATGACCGTAATGCAGGTCGCCTTCTTCAGTCTGGCTGGGGGTAAATTCAGGCGCTTTAATGCCGGTGATTTTCATCTTCGGGCGTGCCGCCGGGGCAAATGGCGCGCTACGAAACGCGGAATGAGGGTTATGTTCATCACCCTCGATATACAGGTTGCCTTCACCGCAACCGCATGTTGTACACATCGCTCACTCCTGGTCTATTTCTATCCGCCGAATCTGTAAACCGTCGTCTGCCACAATCTGCAGCATGTCACCATGACACTGTGGACAGCGGCGGACGCGCTGGGTCAGTAGCGTCACATACTGTTGGCATGTTTCACACCAGCATTCGGCCTCTTGTTCTTCGAGGTGCAGTTTACAACCTTCCGCCACGCTGCCGCGGCAAACCAGATCAAAACAAAAGGCAAGAGAGCTGGTTTCGACACAAGAAAATGCGCCAATTTTGAGCCAGACCCCAGTTACGCGTTTTGCGCCGTGTTTTGCGGCCTGCTGTTCGATCAATTCCAGTGCCCGTTGGCAGAGGGTTATTTCGTGCATATCGCCTCCCATTAACTATTGCCAGCTACAAGCAATAATTGTGCCAGTGTTGATTATCCCTGCGGTGAATAATGTCGATGATGTCGAAATGACACGTCGACACGGCGACGAAATTCATCTTTAGCTTAAAAATCTCTTTAATAACAATAAATTAAAAGTTGGCACAAAAAATGCTTAAAGCTGGCATCTCTGTTAAACGGGTAACCTGACAATGACTATTTGGGAAATAAGCGAGAAAGCCGATTACATCGCACAGCGGCATCGTCGCCTACAGGACCAGTGGCACATCTACTGCAATTCGCTGGTTCAGGGGATCACGTTATCGAAAGCGCGCCTGCATCACGCCATGAGCTGCGCGCCGGACAAAGAACTCTGTTTCGTCCTTTTTGAACATTTTCGCATTTACGTCACCCTGGCGGATGGCTTTAACAGCCACACCATCGAGTATTACGTCGAAACAAAAGATGGCGAAGACAAACAGCGGATTGCGCAGGCGCAACTGAGCATTGACGGCATGATTGATGGCAAGGTCAACATCCGCGATCGCGAACAGGTTCTGGAACACTATCTCGAAAAAATCGCTGGCGTTTACGACAGCTTATACACCGCTATTGAAAACAATGTGCCGGTGAATTTAAGCCAACTGGTAAAGGGACAAAGCCCGGCAGCATGAGCTGAGGCTTTGCCCGTTTTGCAGGCGTTACGCCTGTTTGGGGATGGGCGTGTCGATGAGTGTCGAAAATGACATTTCATCGGCATGTTTTCGTCAAAAATGACAATCACCTGAGGAATGCCTGGTGAATCGTTTTGTAATTGCTGACTCCACGCTCTGTATCGGCTGCCACACTTGTGAGGCCGCCTGTTCAGAGACGCATCGCCAGCACGGCCTGCAATCAATGCCGCGCCTGAGAGTGATGCTGAATGAAAAAGAATCTGCGCCGCAGCTCTGTCACCACTGTGAAGATGCACCCTGCGCGGTGGTCTGCCCGGTTAACGCCATCACCCGCGTCGATGGGGCCGTGCAGTTGAATGAAAGCCTGTGCGTAAGCTGCAAGCTGTGCGGCATCGCCTGCCCGTTTGGCGCAATTGAATTTTCCGGCAGCCGTCCGCTGGATATTCCGGCAAACGCCAATACCCCGAAAGCGCCACCGGCACCGCCTGCTCCGGCGCGTGTCAGCACATTGCTTGACTGGGTGCCAGGTATTCGCGCGATCGCCGTCAAATGTGACCTTTGTAGCTTTGATGAACAAGGTCCGGCCTGCGTGCGGATGTGCCCGACTAAAGCCCTGCATCTGGTGGATAACACCGATATCGCCCGCGTCAGCAAACGTAAGCGTGAGCTGACCTTTAACACGGACTTTGGCGATCTCACCTTGTTTCAGCAGGCTCAAAGTGGAGAGGCTAAATGAGCGCAATTTCCCTGATCAATAGCGGCGTGGCGTGGTTTGTCGCCGCCGCTGTTCTGGCATTTCTCTTTTCTTTTCAAAAAGCGTTAAGTGGCTGGATAGCTGGAATTGGCGGCGCGGTTGGTAGTCTGTATACGGCAGCCGCGGGCTTCACTGTACTGACTGGCGCGGTTGGCGTGAGCGGTGCGCTGTCGCTGGTAAGCTACGATGTGCAAATCTCTCCGCTTAACGCGATTTGGCTGATTACGCTCGGTCTGTGCGGTCTGTTTGTCAGCCTCTACAACATTGACTGGCATCGCCACGCGCAGGTGAAGTGCAACGGCTTGCAGATCAATATGTTGATGGCTGCCGCCGTCTGCGCCGTCATTGCCAGCAACCTCGGCATGTTCGTGGTAATGGCCGAAATCATGGCCCTGTGCGCGGTGTTCCTCACCAGCAACAGCAAAGAGGGCAAACTGTGGTTTGCGCTGGGGCGTCTTGGCACTCTGCTGCTGGCGATTGCTTGCTGGCTGCTGTGGCAGCGTTACGGCACGCTGGATCTGCGCCTGCTGGATATGCGTATGCAACAGCTGCCGCTCGGTTCCGATATCTGGCTGCTCGGAGTGATTGGCTTTGGCCTGCTGGCCGGGATTATTCCGCTGCACGGCTGGGTGCCGCAGGCACATGCGAACGCCTCTGCGCCAGCTGCCGCGTTGTTTTCTACGGTAGTCATGAAAATTGGCCTGCTGGGCATTTTAACCCTGTCACTGCTGGGCGGTAATGCACCGCTGTGGTGGGGGATCGCGCTGCTGGTGCTCGGCATGATCACCGCGTTTGTCGGTGGTCTGTATGCGCTGGTGGAGCACAACATCCAGCGCCTGCTGGCTTACCACACCCTGGAAAATATCGGCATCATCCTGCTGGGGCTGGGCGCTGGCGTAACGGGTATCGCGCTCGAACAACCGGCGCTGATTGCTCTTGGCCTGGTCGGTGGTCTGTACCATCTGCTTAACCATAGCCTGTTCAAAAGCGTACTGTTCCTCGGGGCGGGGAGCGTCTGGTTCCGTACCGGTCATCGCGATATCGAAAAACTCGGTGGTATTGGCAAGAAAATGCCGGTTATCTCCATCGCCATGTTAGTCGGGCTGATGGCAATGGCTGCGCTGCCGCCGCTGAATGGTTTTGCCGGGGAATGGGTTATCTATCAATCATTTTTCAAACTGAGCAATAGTGGCGCGTTTGTTGCCCGTCTGCTGGGGCCGCTGCTCGCTGTGGGGCTGGCAATTACCGGTGCGCTGGCGGTGATGTGTATGGCGAAAGTCTATGGCGTCACGTTCCTCGGCGCGCCGCGCACCAAAGAAGCCGAAAACGCCACCTGTGCGCCGCTCCTGATGAGCGTAAGCGTAGTGGCACTGGCGATTTGCTGCGTAATTGGCGGTGTTGCTGCGCCGTGGCTACTGCCGATGCTCTCTGCTGCTGTACCTCTGCCGCTGGAGCCTGCTAACACCACCGTTTCTCAACCGATGATCACGTTGCTGCTGATTGCCTGCCCGCTGCTGCCATTCATCATTATGGCGATTTGCAAAGGCGATCGTTTGCCATCGCGTTCCCGCGGTGCGGCCTGGGTGTGCGGTTACGACCACGAAAAATCAATGGTGATTACCGCTCACGGTTTTGCCATGCCGGTGAAACAGGCGTTTGCGCCGGTGCTGAAACTACGCAAATGGCTGAATCCGGTGTCTCTGGTGCCGGGCTGGCAGTGCGAGGGGAGTGCGTTGCTGTTCCGCCGGATGGCGCTGGTTGAACTGGCGGTACTGGTGGTGATTATTGTTTCACGAGGAGCCTGAGAATGAGTGTTTTATATCCGTTAATTCAGGCGCTGGTGTTATTTGCCGTTGCGCCGCTGCTCTCCGGTATAACCCGCGTGGCGCGCGCCCGCTTGCATAACCGTCGCGGGCCGGGCGTGTTGCAGGAGTATCGCGACATTATCAAACTGCTGGGGCGTCAGAGCGTCGGCCCGGATGCCTCCGGCTGGGTGTTCCGCCTGACGCCGTATGTGATGGTGGGCGTCATGCTGACTATCGCTACTGCGCTGCCGGTGGTGACCGTCGGTTCTCCGCTGCCGCAACTGGGTGATTTGATCACCTTACTGTATCTCTTTGCCATCGCGCGTTTCTTCTTTGCCATTTCTGGTCTGGATACCGGTAGCCCGTTTACCGCTATCGGCGCGAGCCGTGAAGCGATGCTTGGCGTGCTGGTCGAACCGATGCTGCTGCTTGGTCTGTGGGTTGCCGCACAGGTTGCCGGTTCCACCAACATCAGCAACATCACCGACACCGTTTATCACTGGCCGCTGAGCCAGAGCATCCCGCTGGTACTGGCGCTTTGTGCCTGTGCGTTCGCCACCTTTATCGAAATGGGCAAACTGCCGTTCGACCTGGCGGAAGCCGAGCAGGAGCTGCAGGAAGGCCCGCTCTCTGAATACAGCGGCAGCGGCTTTGGCGTCATGAAATGGGGTATCAGCCTGAAACAGCTGGTGGTGTTGCAGATGTTCGTCGGGGTGTTTATTCCGTGGGGACAAATGGAAACCTTCACCGCCGGTGGACTGCTGCTGGCGCTGGTGATTGCCATCGTAAAACTGGTGGTCGGCGTCCTGGTTATCGCGCTGTTCGAAAACAGCATGGCCCGTCTGCGTCTTGATATTACTCCGCGCATTACCTGGGCTGGGTTTGGCTTTGCATTTTTAGCGTTCGTCTCCTTGCTGGCGGCGTGATTAAAGAGAGTTTGAGCATGTCTGAAGAAAAATTAGGTCAACATTATCTCGCCGCGCTGAATGAGGCATTTCCGGGCGTCGTGCTGGACCACGCCTGGCAGACCAAAGATCAGCTGACTGTCACCGTAAAGGTGAACTACCTGCCGGAAGTGGTGGAGTTTCTTTACTACAAACAGGGTGGCTGGCTGTCGGTGCTGTTTGGTAACGACGAACGCAAACTGAATGGTCATTACGCCGTTTACTACGTGCTGTCGATGGAGAAGGGCACTAAGTGTTGGATTACGGTTCGCGTCGAAGTTGACGCCAACAAACCGGAATATCCGTCCGTGACGCCGCGCGTTCCGGCGGCGGTGTGGGGCGAGCGTGAAGTGCGCGATATGTACGGTTTGATTCCGGTTGGTCTGCCGGATGAACGTCGTCTGGTGCTGCCGGATGACTGGCCGGATGAACTTTATCCGCTGCGTAAAGACAGCATGGATTATCGTCAGCGTCCGGCACCGACCACCGATGCTGAAACCTACGAGTTCATCAACGAACTGGGCGACAAGAAAAACAACGTCGTGCCGATTGGTCCGCTGCACGTCACTTCTGATGAACCGGGCCACTTCCGTCTGTTCGTCGATGGCGAAAACATTATCGACGCCGACTACCGTCTGTTCTACGTCCATCGCGGCATGGAAAAACTGGCGGAAACCCGTATGGGTTATAACGAAGTGACCTTCCTCTCTGACCGTGTGTGCGGGATCTGCGGCTTTGCCCACAGCACCGCCTACACCACGTCGGTGGAAAACGCGATGGGTATTCAGGTGCCAGAACGTGCGCAGATGATCCGCGCCATTCTGCTGGAGGTAGAACGCTTGCACTCGCATCTGCTCAACCTTGGCCTGGCCTGTCACTTTACCGGCTTCGACTCCGGCTTTATGCAGTTCTTCCGCGTGCGTGAAACCTCCATGAAAATGGCAGAGATCCTTACCGGTGCGCGTAAAACCTACGGCCTGAACTTGATCGGCGGGATTCGTCGCGATCTGCTGAAAGACGACATGATCCAGACCCGCCAGCTGGCACAACAGATGCGTCGTGAAGTGCAGGAGCTGGTGGATGTGCTGCTGAGCACTCCGAACATGGAACAGCGCACTGTCGGCATTGGTCGTCTGGACCCGGAAATCGCTCGCGACTTCAGTAACGTCGGCCCGATGGTCCGTGCCAGCGGTCACGCCCGTGATACCCGCGCCGATCACCCGTTTGTCGGCTATGGCCTGCTGCCAATGGAAGTCCACAGCGAGCAGGGCTGCGACGTTATTTCCCGTCTGAAAGTGCGTATCAACGAAGTCTATACCGCGCTGAACATGATCGACTACGGTCTGGATAACCTGCCGGGTGGCCCACTGATGGTGGAAGGCTTTACCTACATTCCGCACCGCTTTGCGCTGGGCTTTGCCGAAGCGCCGCGCGGCGATGATATCCACTGGAGCATGACCGGCGACAACCAGAAGCTGTACCGCTGGCGCTGCCGTGCCGCGACCTACGCGAACTGGCCGACCCTGCGCTACATGCTGCGCGGCAACACCGTTTCCGATGCGCCGCTGATTATCGGTAGCCTCGACCCTTGCTACTCCTGTACCGACCGCATGACCGTGGTCGATGTGCGTAAGAAGAAGAGCAAAGTGGTGCCGTACAAAGAACTCGAGCGTTACAGCATTGAGCGTAAAAAACTCGCCGCTGAAATAAGGAATCGCCATGTTTACCTTTATCAAAAAAGTCATCAAAACCGGCACGGCGACCTCGTCTTATCCGCTGGAGCCGATTGCGGTTGATAAAAACTTCCGTGGTAAGCCAGAGCAGAACCCGCAGCAGTGCATCGGCTGCGCGGCCTGCGTCAATGCCTGCCCGTCAAACGCCTTAACGGTTGAAACTGACCTCGCCACAGGAGAGCTTGCCTGGGAGTTTAATCTTGGGCACTGCATCTTCTGTGGACGCTGCGAAGAAGTCTGCCCGACGGCGGCGATCAAACTGTCGCAAGAGTACGAACTGGCGGTGTGGAAGAAAGAAGACTTCCTGCAACAGTCCCGCTTCGCGCTGTGCAACTGCCGCGTCTGCAATCGTCCTTTCGCCGTCCAGAAAGAGATCGACTACGCCATTGCGCTGCTTAAGCACAACGGCGACAGCCGCGCGGAAAACCACCGCGAAAGCTTTGAGACTTGCCCGGAATGTAAGCGCCAGAAATGCCTGGTGCCGTCCGACCGTATTGAACTGACTCGCCATATGAAAGAGGCCATCTGATGAGCAATTTATTAGGCCCCCGTGACGCCAACGGCATTCCGGTCCCCATGACGGTGGATGAATCCATCGCCAGCATGAAGGCGTCGTTACTGAAAAAAATCAAACGTTCTGCCTATGTTTACCGCGTGGACTGCGGCGGCTGCAACGGTTGCGAAATCGAAATTTTCGCCACGCTTTCGCCGCTGTTTGATGCAGAACGCTTCGGCATTAAAGTCGTTCCTTCACCGCGTCATGCGGATATTTTACTGTTTACCGGCGCGGTCACCCGTGCAATGCGATCCCCTGCGCTGCGTGCGTGGCAGTCCGCGCCGGACCCGAAAATTTGTATCTCCTACGGTGCCTGCGGTAACAGTGGCGGGATCTTCCACGATCTCTACTGCGTGTGGGGCGGTACGGATAAAATTGTCCCTGTGGATGTTTATATCCCTGGCTGCCCGCCAACGCCTGCCGCCACGCTGTACGGCTTTGCAATGGCGCTCGGCCTGCTGGAGCAGAAAATTCACGCCCGTGGGCCGGGTGAACTGGATGAACAACCGGCGGAGATCCTGCATGGTGATATGGTGCAGCCGCTGCGCGTGAAAGTGGATCGCGAAGCACGTCGCCTGGCGGGTTATCGTTACGGTCGTCAGATTGCCGATGATTACCTTACACAGTTAGGGCAGGGCGAAGAACAGGTTGCACGCTGGCTGGAAGCGGAAAACGATCCGCGTCTGAACGAGATTGTCAGCCATCTGAATCATGTTGTTGAAGAGGCGCGTATCCGATGAGTGAAAAGGTGGTGTTCAGTCAACTGAGCCGTAAATTTATTGATGAGAACGATGCCACGCCCGCCGAGGCGCAGCAGGTGGTCTATTACAGCCTGGCGATTGGTCACCACCTTGGGGTTATCGATTGCCTGGAAGCGGCGCTCACCTGCCCGTGGGATGAATATCTGGCATGGATTGCCACTCTGGAGGCAGGCAGTGAAGCCCGCCGCAAAATGGAAGGCGTGCCGAAATATGGTGAGATCGTCATCGACATTAACCATGTGCCGATGCTGGCCAACGCATTCGATAAAGCCCGGGCAGCGCAAACTTCGCAGCAGCAGGAATGGAGTACAATGCTGTTAAGTATGCTGCATGATATTCATCAGGAAAACGCCATCTATTTGATGGTGAGGAGACTGCGTGACTGACGTTTTACTCTGTGTTGGCAATAGCATGATGGGCGATGATGGCGCAGGTCCGCTGCTGGCGGAAAAGTGCGCCGCCGCGCCGAAAGGTAACTGGGTGGTGATTGACGGCGGTAGCGCACCGGAAAACGACATCGTCGCTATCCGTGAACTGCGCCCGACACGACTGCTGATTGTCGACGCCACGGATATGGGGCTAAACCCCGGCGAGATCCGCATCATCGACCCGGATGATATCGCCGAGATGTTTATGATGACTACCCATAACATGCCGTTGAATTACCTTATCGACCAGTTGAAAGAAGATATTGGCGAAGTGATTTTCCTCGGCATTCAGCCGGATATCGTCGGCTTTTACTACCCGATGACCCAGCCGATTAAAGATGCGGTAGAAACCGTTTATCAACGACTGGAAGGCTGGGAAGGAAATGGCGGCTTCGCGCAGTTAGCGGTGGAAGAAGAGTAGTTTTTCATTAAGGAATCAGGACAGGGATGTTCTTGATGGGGTGAACCAGCTCTGATGCCAAATGCTAAATTGCCCGATGCGCTGCGCTTATCGGGCCTTCATGGTTCGTGCGACATGTAGGCCGGATAAGGCGTTCACGCCGCATCCGGCACTGTTACCTACTCTAAATCTTCCCCATTACTGGCAATCACTTTTTTATACCACCAGAATGATTTCTTACGCGTGCGCGTCAGCGTACCGTTGCCTGCGTCGTCACGGTCAACAAAGACAAAGCCGTAGCGTTTGCTCATTTCACCCGTAGAGGCGGAAACTAAATCAATACAGCCCCATGTGGTGTAGCCCATCAGCGGAATGCCGTCTGCAATCGCTTCGCCCATTGCGCGGATATGTTCGCGTAAGTAGCTGATGCGATAGTCGTCGTTAATCTCGCCATTGGCAGCAAATTCATCTTTTGCGCCCAGGCCGTTTTCCACCAGAAACAGCGGCTTCTGATAACGATCGTACATCATATTCATGGTGATACGCAGACCGAGTGGATCAATTCCCCAGCCCCAGTCGCTCACCTGTAGATACGGATTACGCAGCGATTTCACCACGTTCGCCGCACTGCTGTTGTTGGCGTTCATCTCCGCCGAGGCGCAGCGCGAGGCGTAATAGCTGAAAGAGACAAAATCGACGGTGTTTTTCAGGATTTCATCATCGCCCGGTGCTTTGTTGATGGTTACCCCTTTTTCGCGGAATACGCGGGCAGAGTAAGCCGGATACGTGCCCCGCGCCTGCACATCGATAAAAAACAGGTTTTCCCGGTCTTTCTCCAGCGCCGCCCAGACATCTTCCGGCTTGCAACTGTAAGGGTAGAAGTTACCGCCCGCCAGCATACAGCCCACCTGATTTTGCGGGTTAACCTCATGGGCGATTTTGGTGGCTAGCGCACTGGCAACCAGCTGGTGATGCGCGGCCTGATATTTCACCTGATCCTGATTTTCACCTTCTTCAAACACCAGACCCGCGCCGGAGAACGGGCTATGCAACATAATGTTGATTTCATTGAAGGTTAGCCAGTATTTCACCAGACCATCAAATGCTTCAAAGCAGGTTCTGGCGTAGCGGCTGAAAAACTCCACCAGCTTGCGGTTACGCCAGGAGCCATATTCGGTGACCAGATGCATCGGCACATCGAAGTGGCACAACGTGACCAGCGGTTCGATACCGTACTTTTTACACTCTTCAAAGACAGAACGATAAAAAGCAATGCCCTGCTGATTGGGCGTGATTTCATCGCCCTGCGGAAAGAGACGGCTCCAGGCAATTGAGGTACGGAAAACCTTGAATCCCATCTCTGCCATCAGGGCGATATCTTCTTTATAACGATGATAAAAATCCGTCGCCTCATGGCTGGGATAAAACTCGTCATCTCGCAACTGAAAACGTTTTTCCAGCCCCAGTTTCACCGCCATTCGATGCTCGCCGTGTGGGATCATATCGACAGTGGTCAGACCTTTGTCACCTTCACGGAACGCACCTTCAGACTGGTTGGCGGCAAGCGCGCCGCCCCATAAAAAACTTTCTGGAAATACTGACATTTTCATCCTCAATTAAGACTTACTTCTTTGGCGACGGTCGGTTGTACGCTCTGATACTTTCGCGCCTGGGCAGCCGCTTCCTCAACAGGAATATCCTCAAAGCCGAGCAACAGTGTGAGGATAAACGACAGCACCACCGCCAGCGCCATGACCGCGAACACCCAGACGATGCTCATTGGATTCGCCGGATCGAAGAACTGCACGCTGGTAAATAGCCCCGGCGCTGCCATTGAGTGGCTGGCAAGCCCCGCCATACCGGCAACCGCGCCGCAAATAAAACCGCTGATAAGACTGGCGATAAGCGGACGTTTCAGGCGGATCGCCACGCCATATAACGCCGGTTCGGAAATCCCCGCCATAATGGCTGATGCCGCCGCAGCCAGCGCCGTCTGACGCAGTTCCGGGTTTTTCGTTTTCCACGCCACTGCCAGTGATGAACCGCCCAGCGACAGGTTAGCGCCGATCTCTGACGGCATGACCATCCCTTCTTTGCCGGTTTCGGCAATGGTCTGAATGATGGTTGGCGTAAAGACGCGGTGCATCCCGGTCATTACCAGCAGAGGCCACAGCGCGCCCATAATGGCGACTGAAAGCCAGCCCAGATAACCATGAATGGTGTAAACCAGCGCCGAAATGGCGCTACCGATCCAGATACCAATCGGGCCAATCAGCAGGATTGCCAGCGGTGCGGCAATCAACACAATCAGCATTGGTTTGAGGAAGTTTTTGGTCACCGCCGGTGTAATGCTGTCCACCCAGCGTTCGATATATGACAGGCACCAGGTCATCACCAGCGCCGGGATCACCGTGTAGGTGTATTTCACCGCGGTGACCGGAATCAGGGCAAATTCGACATGTTCACCCTGGGCCGCTTTCGCCATCAGTTCAATAAAACTCGGATGTACCAGCACACCCGCGATGGCAATCGCCAGCGACATATTGGTTTTAAATTTGATGGCGGCAGATGCCGCGACCATCAGCGGCAGGAAGAAGAAAGCACCGTCACCAATCACATTCAGAATGGTTAAGGTCGGCGATCCTTTTTGTCAGCACGCCGCTCATCTCGAGGATCATTGCCAGCAGTTTGACCATCGATCCGCCGATAATCGCCGGGATCAGCGGTGACATGGTGCCGATCAGCGCATCGAGGATCCCCGCACCAATGCGACGTAGCGTGAGTTTGGGTTTACCCACGGGCTGTGCGGGCTGCATATCTCCCGGCAGCAGGCTGACGACTTCCTGAAAGGCTTGTGAAACGGTATTGCCGATAATCACCTGACACTGGTTGTCACTACGTACCACGCCGAGCACGCCGGGGATGGTTTTTAACGTCGGGCTGTCGATAAGTGCATCATCTTTGATAACAAAGCGCAACCGCGTCATACAGTGCGTGACCGCCGAGATGTTATCAACGCCGCCCAGTGCCGCTATCACCGAGCGTGCCAGCGCCGCATAATTTTTGGCCATCGGATTTTATCCTGTTATCAGTAGGGTAGATGTAGTTGTTATCAGTCGACGTGACGGAAAAATGCCGATGCTGAAACGGAATTAAGAAACCGGTTTCACAAAATCATGAATAGTTGTCACTAAATAAGCAAGAGAGTGAATTGTTCATTTTTTATATTTGTGAAACCGGTCACCTGAATATTTTTCCCGCCGATTGTGCAAGGACAATCGGCAAACGGTGCAGTACACTGCGTTGATTGCGTGTAAAGGGATGAAAATGATGACGACGATGCTGGAAGTGGCGAAGCGCGCCGGGGTTTCAAAAGCGACCGTTTCCCGCGTGCTTTCAGGTAATGGCTACGTCAGCCAGGAGACTAAAGATCGCGTGTTTCAGGCGGTAGAAGAGAGCGGTTACCGTCCAAACTTGCTGGCGCGCAATCTGTCGGCGAAGAGTACTCAGACGCTGGGGCTGGTAGTGACCAACACGCTTTACCACGGCATTTATTTTAGTGAATTACTCTTTCATGCCGCGCGAATGGCGGAAGAGAAAGGGCGGCAGTTGCTATTGGCAGATGGTAAACACAGCGCAGAAGAAGAGCGCCAGGCGATTCAGTATCTGCTGGATCTGCGCTGCGACGCGATCATGATTTACCCGCGTTTTTTAAGCGTGGATGAGATCGATGACATCATTGACGCGCACAGTCAGCCGATAATGGTGCTTAATCGCCGCCTGCGCAAAAACAGCAGCCATAGCGTCTGGTGCGATCATAAACAGACCAGTTTTAACGCCGTGGCAGAGTTGATAAACGCCGGGCATCAGGAGATTGCTTTCCTTACCGGCTCGATGGATTCCCCCACCAGCATTGAACGTCTTGCCGGGTATAAAGACGCGCTGGCGCAGCATGGTATTGCGCTCAATGAAAAACTTATCGCTAACGGTAAATGGACGCCTGCCAGCGGGGCCGAAGGGGTAGAAATGTTGCTCGAACGTGGGGCTAAATTTAGCGCGTTAGTTGCCAGTAACGACGATATGGCGATAGGTGCGATGAAAGCGTTACACGAGCGCGGCGTAGCGGTGCCAGAGCAGGTGTCAGTTATCGGATTCGATGATATCGCTATTGCCCCCTACACCGTTCCGGCGCTCTCCAGCGTAAAAATTCCGGTGACTGAGATGATTCAGGAAATTATTGGACGGCTGATTTTTATGCTCGATGGCGGGGATTTCTCACCGCCGAAAACCTTCAGCGGAAAACTGATCCGCCGCGACTCACTCATTGCTCCTTCGCGATAAACATTGTCATCACATGTCATCGTCACTAGTGTCGATGACATCGTTTTTCCTGCATTACAGAAATTAATTTCCTTAAATAACAGTAAATTAAAAACTGGCATGATTTGTGAATGTATCGGCGCATTAACTGTCATTGCTGGAGAATTTGATGAACCGTTTCATCATTGCTGACGCGAGTAAATGTATTGGTTGCCGTACCTGTGAAGTAGCGTGCGTGGTTTCTCATCAGGAAAATCAGGACTGTGCATCGCTGACCCCGGAAACTTTTTTACCGCGTATCCATGTCATTAAAGGTGTGAACATTTCCACGGCGACAGTTTGCCGTCAGTGTGAAGATGCACCGTGCGCTAACGTCTGCCCGAATGGTGCTATCAGCCGTGATAAAGGGTTTGTTCATGTGATGCAGGAACGTTGCATTGGTTGCAAAACCTGCGTTGTGGCTTGCCCGTATGGTGCGATGGAAGTGGTGGTACGTCCGGTGATCCGCAACAGCGGCGCGGGTCTGAATGTACGGGCTGACAAAGCCGAAGCCAATAAATGCGACCTGTGCAACCATCGTGAAGACGGCCCGGCGTGTATGGCGGCTTGCCCGACTCATGCGCTGATTTGTGTCGATCGTAATAAACTTGAACAACTGAGCGCAGAAAAACGCCGCCGTACGGCGCTGATGTTCTAAAAATCTTACAGAACTGTTCTGGCATCAAAGGAATTCCCGGAAATATTCGTAGAATACGGAGCGGGCGGTATCGCCGACCTGTGACTGCCGGATGCGACGCTGTCGTGTCCGGCAGGGCGGGTTACGCAATTCATGATGGCGGGAATAACTCAATGGCAAAAAACACATCTTGCGGTGTCCAACTGCGTATTCGTGGCAAAGTGCAGGGCGTCGGTTTTCGTCCGTTTGTCTGGCAGCTGGCACAGCAATTAAATCTTCACGGCGATGTCTGTAATGACGGCGATGGCGTAGAAGTCCGGCTGCGGGAAGACCCGGAAACGTTTCTTGTTCAATTGTATCAGCACTGCCCGCCGCTGGCGCGTATTGATAGCGTCGAGCGTGAGCCGTTTATCTGGTCACAACTGCCCACCGAGTTCACTATACGCCAGAGCACAGGCGGCACCATGAATACGCAAATTGTTCCCGATGCCGCTACTTGCCCTGCTTGCCTTGCCGAAATGAATACCCCAGGCGAACGGCGTTATCGTTATCCGTTTATCAACTGTACCCACTGCGGCCCGCGTTTCACCATTATTCGCGCCATGCCTTACGACCGCCCGTTTACCGTGATGGCGGCGTTTCCGCTATGTCCGGCCTGTGACAAAGAGTACCGTGACCCGCTCGATCGTCGCTTCCACGCCCAGCCGGTGGCCTGCCCGGAGTGTGGCCCGCATCTTGAATGGGTAAGTCATGGTGAACATGCGGAACAAGAGGCGGCATTACAGGCAGCTATCGCACAGTTAAAAATGGGCAAAATTGTCGCCATCAAAGGGATTGGCGGATTTCATCTTGCCTGCGATGCACGTAACAGTAACGCGGTGGCGACACTTCGGGCGCGCAAACATCGCCCGGCGAAACCGCTGGCGGTCATGTTGCCAGTGGCTGACGGTTTACCAGACGCTGCGCGCCAGTTGCTTACCACGCCCGCCGCGCCGATTGTGCTGGTGGATAAAAAATACGTTCCTGAGCTTTGTGATGATATCGCCCCTGACCTTAACGAAGTCGGGGTAATGTTGCCTGCGAACCCGCTCCAGCATTTGCTGTTACAGGAACTGCAATGCCCGCTGGTGATGACCTCCGGCAACCTGAGCGGTAAACCACCAGCTATCAGCAACGAACAGGCGCTGGCGGATTTGCAGGGCATTGCCGACGGATTCTTGATACATAACCGCGACATCGTGCAGCGGATGGATGATTCGGTGGTGCGCGAAAGCGGCGAAATGCTGCGCCGTTCGCGGGGGTATGTGCCGGATGCGCTGGCTTTGCCTCCGGGCTTTAAAAATGTTCCGCCTGTGCTGTGTCTCGGCGCGGATCTGAAAAATACCTTCTGCCTGGTGCGCGGTGAACAAGCGGTGTTGAGTCAGCATCTGGGCGATTTAAGTGACGATGGCATCCAGATGCAGTGGCGCGAAGCGTTACGCCTGATGCAAAACATCTACGATTTTACCCCGCAATACGTTGTGCATGACGCGCATCCGGGCTATGTCTCCAGCCAGTGGGCGCGTGAAATGAATCTGCCGACGCAAACGGTACTGCATCATCATGCCCATGCAGCGGCGTGTCTGGCAGAGCATCAGTGGCCGCTGGATGGCGGTGATGTCATTGCTTTGACGCTCGACGGTATCGGTATGGGGGAGAACGGCGCTTTGTGGGGCGGCGAGTGCCTGCGGGTGAACTATCGCGAATGTGAGCACCTGGGCGGCTTGCCTGCAGTGGCGCTTCCGGGTGGCGATTTGGCAGCGAAGCAGCCGTGGCGAAACCTGCTGGCGCAGTGCCTGCGCTTTGTGCCGGAGTGGCAGAATTACTCTGAAACAGCAAGTGTGCAACAGCAAAACTGGAGCGTGCTGGCGCGGGCCATTGAGCGTGGAATTAACGCGCCGCTGGCGTCATCGTGTGGGCGTTTTTTCGATGCAGTGGCGGCGGCACTGGGCTGTGCGCCAGCCACGTTAAGTTATGAAGGTGAAGCGGCTTGTGCTCTGGAGGCGCTCGCAGCCTCATGCCACGGAGTGACGCATCCGGTGACAATGCCGCGGGTGGACAATCAACTGGATCTCGCCACTTTCTGGCAGCAGTGGCTGAACTGGCAGGCACCGGTTAATCAACGCGCGTGGGCGTTTCATGATGCGCTGGCGCAGGGTTTTGCCGCGTTGATGCGTGAGCAGGCCACGATGCGTGGTATCACTACGCTGGTATTTAGCGGCGGGGTTATTCATAACCGTTTGCTGCGTGCACGTCTGGCGCATTATCTCGCTGATTTCACATTGCTCTTTCCACAGAGTTTACCGGCGGGTGATGGCGGTTTGTCTCTGGGGCAGGGGGTTATTGCTGCGGCGCGTTGGTTAGCGGGTGAAGTCCAGAACGGATAAAACGTGTTGCATTTGGACACCATTGCCGGATGCGGCGTAAACGCCTTATCCGGCCTACACATGCGTCCCCGTAGGTCGGATAAGACGCGCCAGCGTCGCATCCGACATTTTAGGCACAGTAGCCCACCTACATCGGCAATGTTTTCAACAATCCAAATGCCTCTTTCATCCGATCCTCACTGACCACAAAGGCGCGAAGCTGGTCAGCATCGTCAACGCCGCGCGCCACCATTCCCTGGCGTTCGGTATTAATTTGCCAGCGTAAATCCTGACGCTGGGTTTCGCCTGCCAGATGCAGCGGTAATTCCGGCGTTTTGATTTTCACCAGCATCGCCGGGAGTTTCAGCGGCGTGTTATTGCCGAGAAGATTTTTTGCCAGCACCATCGCGCTAAGTTGAATCGGCTGGAGGAACGGCAATACCTGACCGTTAATTTCCGCGCAATCGCCCAGCGCGTAAATATCGGTATTACTGGTTTGCAGATAACTATCGACGCAAACGCCGCGATTAATCGTCAGCCCGGCGCGTCGTGCCAGGGCGGTTTCCGGGCGCAGTCCGGTGGCGGCAATTACCGCATCCACTTCGATATTGCGCTGGCGGTCCAGCGTTGCCTGAATGCCAGAATCCGTTTTTTCCAGCCCCTGTAACTGAGATTTCAACAGCAGATGAACGCCCATCTCCGTCAACCGATGCTGCAAGCGGCTGCTTACTTCCGGTGGCATTAACGACGCCAGAATACTGGCAGCGTTGTCGATTAGCGTGACCGCTTTGCCTGCACGACAAAAATCCATCGCCAGTTCGCTACCAATCAAACCACCGCCAACAATCAACACGCGTCGGGCATCCCGCAGTTGCGTTTCACAGGCGCGATACTCTTGCTGACTATTTAACGTCAGCATTAACTCACGCCCAGGCACAGGCGGGACAAAGGCACTGGCACCGGTTGCCAGTACTAGCTTGTCGTATTGCCACTGATTATTCTGGCTTTTCACCACACGGGCTTCGGCATCGATATCCGTCACCCAGGTTTGTGGAAACAGGTGCAGATTAAACTGCTCGGCAAATTCACCCGCCGTCTGGCGGGTAAGGTCATCGGCACGTTGCCCCTGACTGATAACATGGCTGAGGTCAGGTTTGTTGTACTCATCCATGCTGTCGGCGGCAATCAGGGTTAATGGAATAGTGGCGTCCTGTTTGCGAATATTTTTCACCAGTTGGCGGGCGGCGAAGCCCGAACCGATGATCACAATGCCGTTACTCATTTTGCCTCCGATGCCAGTTCTTCAAAGACGTCTTTGCCGAGGGAGCATTCCGGGCAGAGGAAGTTATCCGGGACTTCACTCCACGGCGTTCCTGGCGCAACGTCCTGCATTGGCTCGCCTTTTGCCGGATCGTAAATCCACTGGCAGACGCTGCACTGCATCCGTGGGCCGAGGTCAGCCGTCGTGGTGGCAGAGGTTTCTTCTTTAACTACCGTATTCACCGTGCTCTGCGGCAGCGGCGCGAGCGCCCACTGACGGGCGATTTCGCGACCGTGTTCACGGCATAACTTCAGAGCGTCCTGGTCTGGTCGCCATTTCGCTTTCAGGCTAAGCGACATTTCGAAACCCGCATCCTGCAGGCGCGTGGAAAGACGATCCACCGCACCGCCGCTCCAGCCGTGAGAGCCGAAAGCACTGGCGCGTTTGTTACGGAAGCGTAAACCAGTCATCTCCTCCACCAGCCCGGCGATTTTCGGCATCATCACGTTATTCATCGTCGAAGTGCCGACCAGCACGCCTTTTGAGCGGAAGACATTAGTCAGGATTTCGTTTTTATCGCTTCGGGCGACGTTGAAAATTTTCACCGCCACGCGTGGGTCGGTTTCCGCAATCCCCTGGGCGATAGCGTCAGCCATCATGCGGGTGTTATTCGACATGGTGTCGTAGAAAATGGTGATTCTGTCTTCCTGATAATCAGCCGCCCATTTCAGGTACAGCTCGACAATTTGCGTCGGGTTATCGCGCCATACCACGCCGTGGGAAGTGGCTATCATATCGACTGGTAAGTTAAAGCCCAGGATCTCGGTAATTTTCGGTGTTACCAGGCGGCTGAACGGCGTCAGGATATTGGCGTAGTAACGCTGGCACTGCTCGAAAAGCTCCGTCTGATCCACTTCATCGTTGAACAGATGCTCGTCGCAGTAGTGTTGACCGAAAGCATCGTTACTGAACAGCACCGCGTCGCCTGTCAGGTAAGTCATCATGCTGTCCGGCCAGTGCAGCATTGGTGTTTCGACAAAAATGAGCTGTTTGCCGTTGCCGATATCCAGCGTGTCGCCAGTTTTCACCACATTAAAATTCCACTCCGGATGATGGTGATGACCATTTATCGAGTCGATAGCGTTGGCTGTACAGTAGATCGGCGTATCGGGAATTTGTGCCATCAGTTCGGTCAGCGCCCCAGCGTGGTCCTCTTCTGCATGGTTAATCACGATGTAATCGATATCCGCCAGATCGATTTCATTACGCAGGTTCTGCACAAATTCGCGGCTGAATTTATGGTCGACGGTGTCGATCAGCACGTTTTTTTCTTCGCGGATGAGGTAGCTATTGTAGCTGCTGCCGCGCAGCGTTTTATATTCCGTGCCGTGAAAATCACGCACTTCCCAGTCACGTTGACCAACCCAATGAATGTTATTTTTCACCACAATAGACATAGCAACCTCAATTTATTCAGCGTGTTCTAAAAAGATGTCTTGCTAATTGCAGATTGCGTGCCAGTTTTTTATCTGATTGTTTTTACTCTATAAATAAAATTATGCCCATTAATGAGTAGTCAAAATGACTATCAATCAAATGGTCGATATGACAATATCTATAGTCAAATTGACAGTGAGGCAAAGATGAGTTTTTCCGTTGATGTGCTGGCGAATATCGCCATCGAATTGCAGCGTGGGATTGGTCACCAGGATCGTTTTCAGCGCCTGATCACCACGCTACGTCAGGTGCTGGAGTGCGATGCGTCTGCGTTGCTACGTTACGATTCGCGGCAGTTTATTCCGCTTGCCATCGACGGTCTGGCAAAGGATGTACTCGGTAGACGCTTTGCGCTGGAAGGGCATCCACGGCTGGAAGCGATTGCCCGCGCCGGGGATGTGGTGCGCTTTCCCGCAGACAGCGAATTGCCCGATCCCTATGACGGTTTGATTCCTGGGCAGGAGAGTCTGAAGGTTCACGCCTGCGTTGGTCTGCCATTGTTTGCCGGGCAAAACCTGATCGGCGCACTGACGCTCGACGGGATGCAGCCCGATCAGTTCGATGTTTTCAGCGACGAAGAGCTACGGCTGATTGCTGCGCTGGCGGCGGGAGCGTTAAGCAATGCGTTGCTGATTGAACAACTGGAAAGCCAGAATATGCTGCCAGGCGATGCCACGCCGTTTGAAGCGGTGAAACAGACGCAGATGATTGGCTTGTCCCCTGGCATGACGCAACTGAAAAAAGAGATTGAGATTGTGGCGGCGTCCGATCTCAACGTCCTGATCAGCGGTGAGACTGGAACCGGTAAGGAGCTGGTGGCGAAAGCGATTCATGAAGCCTCGCCACGGGCGGTGAATCCGCTGGTCTATCTCAACTGTGCTGCACTGCCGGAAAGTGTGGCGGAAAGTGAGTTGTTCGGGCATGTGAAAGGAGCGTTTACTGGCGCTATCAGTAATCGCAGCGGGAAGTTTGAAATGGCGGATAACGGCACGCTGTTTCTGGATGAGATCGGCGAGTTGTCGTTGGCATTGCAGGCCAAGCTGCTGAGGGTGTTGCAGTATGGCGATATTCAGCGCGTTGGCGATGACCGTTGTTTGCGGGTCGATGTGCGCGTGCTGGCGGCGACTAACCGCGATTTACGCGAAGAGGTGCTGGCAGGGCGATTCCGCGCCGATTTGTTTCATCGCCTGAGCGTGTTTCCACTTTCGGTGCCGCCGCTGCGTGAGCGGGGCGATGATGTCATTCTGCTGGCGGGGTATTTCTGCGAGCAGTGTCGTTTGCGGCAGGGGCTCTCCCGCGTGGTATTAAGTGCCGGAGCGCGAAATTTACTGCAACACTACAGTTTTCCGGGAAACGTGCGCGAACTGGAACATGCTATTCATCGGGCGGTAGTTCTGGCGAGAGCCACCCGCAGCGGCGATGAAGTGATTCTTGAGGCGCAACATTTTGCTTTTCCTGAGGTGACGTTGCCGACGCCAGAAGTGGCGGCGGTGCCCGTTGTTAAGCAAAACCTGCGTGAAGCGACAGAAGCGTTCCAGCGTGAAACTATTCGTCAGGCACTGGCACAAAATCATCACAACTGGGCTGCCTGCGCGCGGATGCTGGAAACCGACGTCGCCAACCTGCATCGGCTGGCGAAACGTCTGGGATTGAAGGATTAAATAATCCCGGCCTGATAGAAATCCTGCAGGTTTATTGCGCCGGTGAGTTTGCCGTTTTCATCCACCACCGGTGCGGCAGTGATTTTGCGCTTCATCAGGATCTCTTTGGCGTCGATGGCGCGACTTTGCGATTGCAACGTGGTGCCGCCGACCGTCATCGCTTCATTGACTGGCGTGGTGAGTGCGCCGCCGCCAACCAGCCAGCGACGTAAATCGCCGTCGGTAAAGACGCCTTGTACCTGTTGTTGAGCGTCACATACCGCCACCAGCCCCAGACCGGTGCGGCTGAGTTCCAGCATCGCATCCATCACGCTGGCGGTTAACGCCACCTGTGGGATGGCATCGTCACGGCGCATCAGATGATGCACTTTATTCAGCAAGCGAGCGCCCAGTGCCCCGGCTGGGTGGGAGCGGGCAAAATCTTCTTCATTAAATCCGCGCGCCTGCATGACCGCCATCGCCAGCGCGTCACCCATCATCAGGGTATTGACGGTGCTGGAGGTCGGCGCAAGGTGCATCGGGCAGGCTTCGCGTTCTACGGAGATATCCAGCACCGCTTTTGCCGCCAGGCCCAGCGGTGACGTCGGTTTGCCGGTCATCGCCAGCAGCGCGATAGATTTATCTTCCAGACGCGGAATAATCAGATCCAGTTCCTTCGCGCCACCGGAGTAAGAGATAAACAGCATCACATCGCGGCTTTCGATCATCCCCAGATCGCCGTGCAGCGCTTCTGCCGGATGGACAAAAAAAGCCGGAGTGCCGGTACTGGCAAGCGTTGCGGCGATTTTCTTACCAATGTGGCCCGATTTGCCAATTCCCGAAACCACCACTTTGCCTTCACAGTGCAGGATGATATTGGCGGCGCGAACAAAATCATCGCCCAGACGTTCCGGTAAACGGCTTGCTTCCTGCAACTCCAGCATTAACGTCTGACGTCCCGCGTTCAGTAGTGCTTCACTCATTGCTCTCTCCGGTTATGATCACATCGATCCCTTTCTCTTCCAGCGCCTGACGAAACGCCGGATCGATACCTGCGTCGGTAATCAGCTTATCGACGCTTTCAAGACTGCAAACTACGTTGGGGCTTTTACGGCCAAACTTTGATGAGTCCGCCATCAAAATCACTTCGCGCGCGGCATTGCACATTGCCTTACTGACGGTATAAACCTCGTTAAAGGTGGTTACGCCCGCATTGAGATCGATGCCGTCGGTGCCCATAAACAATTTATCGAAGGTGAAATGCTCGAAGGCATTCTCTGCCAGTTGCCCGTGAAATGAGGCCGATTTTTTGCGAAACGTTCCGCCTGGCATCAGGATAGTTTGTTCGTTATCCAGTTCGGATAGCGCATTGACGATATGCAGGCTGTTGGTCATCACCGTGATGTTATTAAAGCGCGAGAGCAGGGGAACCATCTGCAAAACGGTACTGCCAGCATCAAGAATGATCGAATCGCCATCATGGATAAAACTAACGGCAGCTTCTGCAATCAGCTCTTTCTTGTGGGTGTTGATGAGTGTTTTATGATCGATAGGCGGATCGGATTCCTCTTTATTCAACACCACTCCGCCATAAGTACGAATGACGGTTCCGGCATGTTCCAGAATGACCAGATCTTTGCGAATGGTTGTGCCTGTGGTGTCAAAGTATTGCGCCAATTCTTCAACCGAGCATTTACCCTGCTTTTGCAGATACTCCAGAATGGCGGCCTGACGCTGACGAGGTTTCATGGGCGTGATTACCTGATTTAGGTTTCAAAATGATAACTTCGCAAGCAAGTAACATTCACAACGAAATTATCCACGTTTCAGTTTAAGCGCCAATGATAGAGCATTCTGTGATAGTGGATCATGGGGAAAGATCACATCGGGCTGTAAATCACCCGCATGCATACCGGTAATTGCGGGAATTTTTTGCGGTCGGGCGAAGACGGTCAGTCCTTTCATAAACAAGGTGTCGACGATGCGCTGCTGATCGTCCAGCGCGATGGCGACCACGACCCGCGGTTTAAAGCGCCCGCTGGAACGGCCCACGCCAACCCGCCCTTGCTGGCATAGTGTGTCGAAGGCACGGTTAAAACGAGAAATTTGCCAGCCGCCTAAGGCCAGTTGCGCACACCAGGCGATAACGGCGACGGTGATGAGTGCGGATACCATAACTTTTCCTTAATGTAGTGGCGGAAGTCCTGTATGCCTGATGAGCGTAGCGCATCAGGCATTCTATAGTCTCACGGAGATCCTTAATGGATCTCCGCTGTTGATCAGAACATCACCTGACCGCCGGTGACATTGATCGACTGTCCGGTGCAGTACGACGCCTTAGGACTGGCGTAGAACAGCAGCATATTCAGCACATCTTGATAATCGCAGCCGCGTTTGAGCGGTACTTTGTCGATGTAATACTGCTCGACTTGATCCGGTTTGATACCCAGCTTGGTCGCGTATTGTGGCAACAGTGACTGGAACATCGGCGATTTCAGCAGGTTACCGAGCATCAGTGAATGCACCGTAATGCCGTACTCCGCCAGATCCAGCGCCAGTGATTGAGTCAGCCCGACGCCACCAAATTTCGCTGCGCTGTAGCCAGAGTTGTGTTTGCTGCCCACTTTGCCGGATTTCGAGTTGATCTGAATAATGCGCCCCTGAATCCCGTCGCGGATCATCAAACGCGAAAATTCACGCGCACACAGGAAATAACCCACCAGATTCACCTGTAGCGAACGGTCAAAATCGCCGAGCTGGAAGTCGCTGATAAAGGCTGCTTTTGCTATTCCGGCGCTGTAGACCAGCAAATCCACGCGACCAAAGATTTCATCTACCCCACGAGAGAGCGCCAGAACGCTTTGCTCGCTAGTGGCGTCAGCACCAAAACCGTACGCCATACTTTCACCATATTCGGCGTTAATTTCTTGTGCCACATTTGCGGCTTTGTCGCTCTGAATATCGACAACCGCGACGCGATACCCCTCGGCAGCCAGACCGTGGCACAGGAACGCGCCTAAGGTTTGCCCACCACCGATGACAACGGCAACCTGATTCATTTTTTACTCCTTAACAGATTCAAACTTCAAAACCGATCCCGGCGCGATATCGTCGGGGACAGGGCCTGCCACATGGACAGTGCCCGGAAATTCCGCTTCGTTTAAACCATCGAAGCGCAGGGTGACATGACCCAGTTCGCGAAGGTTGTCTTCCGCCACGCTGCCAACAGCGGTCACCGGATAGCGATGCTGCCCGAGTGAAAATTGCAAACCGGGATGGAGTGCACCTTTCAACTCGCCGTGGCAATGAATGAAGCAATACTCTTCGAGGTCCGCAGGCGCGCCTTCACGAAAGGTGATGAGCATCTGGTCACTGAGGGCGTCAATGGCACTCGCGCCGATACGGGTGATGGTGGTCTGATAAATAACGGTCATGTTTCAGCCTCTATTGATAGATAAAACCGGAGACAAACCAGGCGATCAGTACAGTCGGCGCGCCGGTTAAAAAGCGGCTCACCAGTACAGAAGGGACACCGACGCGAACCGTGTCCTGACGGGCTTCCGCCAGCGACAAACCGACCGGGATGAAGTCGCAGGCCGCCTGCGCGTTGATGGCAAACAGTGCCGGTAAAGCCAGATGCGGCGGAATATTGCCGAGACCAATCTGCACGCCAATCAATACGCCGATAACCTGTGCGATAACTGCGCCTGGGCCGAGGAAAGGTGAAAGCAGTGGGAAGGAACAGATGAGCGCCAGCATGACCAGACCCAGTGGATGGCTCGCCAGCGGAGCAAGACCGTGGGCAATCCAGTCACCAAGGCCAGAAGCCATAATGATGCCAATGAGCGCCGAGACGAATGCCATAAACGGCAGAATGGTTTTTAATACAGTGTCGATGGTGTCACGACCAGATTGAAACAGCACCGCAACGGTGGACCCCATGCCCATTCCCACCTTCGCCAGTAAACCATCGCTTTGTTCGGTGATTTTCTTACTGGTGTCATAGTCACGGCCCACGGAAGAGGGTTGTGGTGTCGCATCACCTACTACAGTGATGTTTTCTTCTTTTACGCCAGAGACATAAATATCTTCCACAATGTACTGCGCCAGCGGACCGGACTTGCCCGTCGAGTGGATATTAATGGTGGGAATACGTCGTTTCGGATAGATGCCGCAGCGTAATGTGCCGCCACAGTCGATTACCGCGACACCAATTTCCGCCTCCGCGGGTTCACCTTCTTTAAATCCGTCAATAGCCTGCCAGCCAGTAAGCTGTGCCAGTTTGTCAACAATCGCAGGCCGGGTACCGGCGGTGATATAGACGATTTTTTTTCCCGGCGTGGCTTTCAGCTCAAGCGGGCCGCCCCAGCCACCCGTTCCTTTTTCGATCCGAATATGCGTCATGATGTTGCTCCTGCCAGGTGAACTTTTTGTTCAAGTTGAATGCCCATCTTTTTCTCAAAAATGGCGGTGGTCAGATCGGTCACCCAGCCGCGGAAGAAATTGGTGACCAGACCAACCAGCAGATAACTCACCGCCAGTGGGCCAAGTGGCAGGTTCAGCGTTGTCAGACCGCTGGCAATGCCAAGATAAACAAACAGTTCGCCAGGGTTGATATGGGGGAAGAGGCCATTCATTGAGTGGCAGCTATAAGAGGCCGCCGCGTAGTAGCTGGGTTTGTACTTTTCCGGCATAAAGCGACCCAGGCTTAGGGTCATCGGATTGCAAAAGACAAACGTGCCAATGCACGGTAACAGTAGGTAACGGGAAACAGGGTTACCGGCGCAACGTTGAGCAAAACGTTCAATACGATGCTGACCGATAAAATTAATCAGTGCGTTCATGATAACCAGCAGGCTAATCAACAGCGGAAGAATGCCGGTCACCATCCCGGTAAACACCTCTCCGCCCTTTTGGAACAGCCCGATAAACCACTCTGCACCATGAGTAATGGTTTCTATCATTGTTCTCTCCTTCAGGATTTATTGTTTTATTACCAAACGGCAACCTAATCTAATCAGATTGAAAGATTTAAAAGTGTTATTTTGATCGCAAAATGAAAGATAAATATTTTAATTTGAAAGTTTGAATAAAAGGATAGCGAGGGGAATGAGTTGAGTTATGTAAAGTCCGTATCGGGCAGTGACTACCGCTTCCTTGTGCGGGGCGTGATGCTTTACCATACTTGCCCCTGGTTGAATCTGTTAAATGGACCCCTCATGTTCAAGCGTCGTTATGTAACATTGCTTCCCCTTTTTGTGTTGCTTGCCGCCTGTAGCAGCAAGCCAAAACCTACTGAGACTGATACGACCACCGGAACGCCGTCTGGCGGCTTCCTGCTTGAGCCGCAGCACAATGTGATGCAGATGGGCGGCGATTTCGCTAATAACCCGAATGCCCAGCAGTTCATCGACAAAATGGTGAACAAACACGGTTTCGATCGTCAGCAGTTGCAGGAAATTCTCTCCCAGGCGAAGCGTCTGGATTCGGTACTGCGGCTGATGGATAACCAGGCACCAACCACATCGGTGAAACCGCCATCAGGTCCGAACGGCGCATGGCTCCGTTATCGCAAAAAATTTATTACGCCGGACAACGTGCAGAACGGTGTGGTTTTCTGGAATCAGTATGAAGATGCGTTGAATCGCGCGTGGCAGGTGTATGGAGTACCGCCGGAAATTATCGTCGGGATTATCGGCGTTGAAACCCGCTGGGGGCGCGTGATGGGGAAAACTCGCATCCTCGATGCGCTGGCAACGCTGTCATTTAACTACCCACGCCGCGCGGAGTATTTCTCTGGCGAGCTGGAAACCTTCCTGTTGATGGCGCGCGACGAGCAGGACGATCCGCTCAATCTGAAAGGTTCCTTTGCCGGGGCGATGGGCTACGGACAGTTTATGCCGTCGTCTTACAAACAATATGCGGTAGATTTCAGCGGCGACGGGCATATCAACCTGTGGGATCCGGTTGATGCGATCGGTAGCGTGGCGAACTATTTCAAAGCGCACGGCTGGGTGAAAGGCGATCAGGTCGCGGTAATGGCAAACGGTCAGGCTCCAGGCTTGCCAAATGGCTTCAAAACTAAGTACAGCATTTCGCAGCTTGCCGCCGCAGGTTTAACGCCACAGCAGCCGCTGGGCAACCATCAACAAGCCAGCCTGCTGCGTCTGGATGTTGGCACCGGCTACCAGTACTGGTACGGTCTGCCGAACTTCTACACCATCACCCGTTACAACCACAGCACCCATTACGCAATGGCGGTCTGGCAGTTAGGACAAGCCGTGGCGCTGGCGCGAGTACAGTAGCTATTTACAAGAGGGGGGCGTGAGCTTCCCTCTGGCTAATCAGCTTTTTTCTGAATCCTCCTCGTAAAATTGCAACGCCAACACCATCTTCCTGACGAAAGTGCTATCTTGTCCGGCATAAATTTTTGACTGACAGAGGTTGTGATGACTGACAGTGAACTGATGCAGTTAAGTGAACAGGTTGGGCAGGCGCTGAAAGCCCGTGGCGCAACCGTAACAACTGCCGAGTCTTGTACCGGTGGTTGGGTAGCGAAAGTGATTACCGATATTGCCGGTAGCTCCGCCTGGTTTGAACGCGGATTTGTCACCTACAGTAACGAAGCCAAAGCGCAGATGATCGGCGTACGCGAAGAGACGCTGGCGCAGCATGGCGCGGTGAGTGAACCCGTCGTGGTGGAAATGGCGATAGGCGCACTGAAAGCGGCTCGTGCTGATTATGCCGTGTCTATTAGTGGTATCGCCGGGCCGGATGGCGGCAGTGAAGAGAAGCCTGTCGGCACCGTCTGGTTTGCTTTTGCCACTGCCCGCGGTGAAGGCATTACCCGGCGGGAATGCTTCAGCGGCGACCGTGATGCGGTGCGTCGTCAGGCTACTGCGTATGCATTGCAGACCTTGTGGCAACAATTTCTACAAAACACTTGATACTGTATGAGCATACAGTATAATTGCTTCAACAGAACATATTGACTATCCGGTATTACCCGGCATGACAGGAGTAAAAATGGCTATCGACGAAAACAAACAGAAAGCGTTGGCGGCAGCACTGGGCCAGATTGAGAAACAATTTGGTAAAGGCTCCATCATGCGCCTGGGTGAAGACCGTTCCATGGATGTGGAAACCATCTCTACCGGTTCGCTTTCACTGGATATCGCGCTTGGGGCAGGTGGTCTGCCGATGGGCCGTATCGTCGAAATCTACGGACCGGAATCTTCCGGTAAAACCACGCTGACGCTGCAGGTGATCGCCGCAGCGCAGCGTGAAGGTAAAACCTGTGCGTTTATCGATGCTGAACACGCGCTGGACCCAATCTACGCACGTAAACTGGGCGTCGATATCGACAACCTGCTGTGCTCCCAGCCGGACACCGGCGAGCAGGCACTGGAAATCTGTGACGCCCTGGCGCGTTCTGGCGCAGTAGACGTTATCGTCGTTGACTCCGTGGCGGCACTGACGCCGAAAGCGGAAATCGAAGGCGAAATCGGCGACTCTCACATGGGCCTTGCGGCACGTATGATGAGCCAGGCGATGCGTAAGCTGGCGGGTAACCTGAAGCAGTCCAACACGCTGCTGATCTTCATCAACCAGATCCGTATGAAAATTGGTGTGATGTTCGGTAACCCGGAAACCACTACCGGTGGTAACGCGCTGAAATTCTACGCCTCTGTTCGTCTCGACATCCGTCGTATCGGCGCGGTGAAAGAGGGCGAAAACGTGGTGGGTAGCGAAACCCGCGTGAAAGTGGTGAAGAACAAAATCGCTGCGCCGTTTAAACAGGCTGAATTCCAGATCCTCTACGGCGAAGGTATCAACTTCTACGGCGAACTGGTTGACCTGGGCGTAAAAGAGAAGCTGATCGAGAAAGCAGGCGCGTGGTACAGCTACAAAGGTGAGAAGATCGGTCAGGGTAAAGCGAATGCGACTGCCTGGCTGAAAGATAACCCGGAAACCGCGAAAGAGATCGAGAAGAAAGTACGTGAGTTGCTGCTGAGCAACCCGAACTCAACGCCGGATTTCTCTGTAGATGATAGCGAAGGCGTAGCAGAAACTAACGAAGATTTTTAATCGTCTTGTTTGATACACAAGGGTCGCATCTGCGGCCCTTTTGCTTTTTTAAGTTGTAAGGATATGCCATGACAGAATCAACATCCCGTCGCCCGGCATATGCTCGCCTGTTGGATCGTGCGGTACGCATTCTGGCGGTGCGCGATCACAGTGAGCAAGAACTGCGACGTAAACTCGCGGCACCGATTATGGGCAAAAATGGCCCAGAAGAGATTGATGCTACGGCAGAAGATTACGAGCGCGTTATTGCCTGGTGCCATGAACATGGCTATCTCGATGACAGCCGATTTGTTGCGCGCTTTATCGCCAGCCGTAGCCGCAAAGGTTATGGACCTGCGCGTATTCGCCAGGAACTGAATCAGAAAGGTATTTCCCGCGAAGCGACAGAAAAAGCGATGCGTGAATGTGACATCGACTGGTGCGCACTGGCGCGCGATCAGGCGACGCGAAAATATGGCGAACCTTTGCCAACTGTCTTTTCAGAAAAAGTTAAGATCCAGCGTTTTCTGCTCTATCGTGGCTATCTGATGGAAGATATCCAGGAGATTTGGCGAAATTTTGCCGACTGAACGCATACGGTATTTTACTTCCCAGTCAAGAAAACTTATCTTATTCCCACTTTTCAGTTACCAGCCCGGCGGTTAAGACACGCTGGAGCTGGTGGCGATATTTCGTTAGCTTGATTTCAGGATAATTATGAGCAAGAGCACCGCTGAGATCCGTCAGGCGTTTCTCGACTTTTTCCATAGTAAGGGACATCAGGTAGTTGCCAGCAGCTCCCTGGTACCCCATAACGACCCAACTTTGTTGTTTACCAACGCCGGGATGAACCAGTTCAAGGATGTGTTCCTTGGGCTCGACAAGCGTAATTATTCCCGCGCTACCACTTCCCAACGCTGCGTGCGTGCGGGTGGTAAACACAACGACCTGGAAAACGTCGGTTACACCGCGCGTCACCATACCTTCTTCGAAATGCTGGGCAACTTCAGCTTCGGCGACTATTTCAAACACGATGCCATTCAGTTTGCATGGGAACTGCTGACCAGCGAAAAATGGTTTGCCCTGCCGAAAGAGCGTCTGTGGGTTACCGTCTATGAAAGCGACGACGAAGCCTACGAAATCTGGGAAAAAGAAGTAGGGATCCCGCGCGAACGTATTATTCGCATCGGCGATAACAAAGGTGCGCCATACGCATCTGACAACTTCTGGCAGATGGGTGACACTGGTCCGTGCGGCCCGTGCACCGAAATCTTCTACGATCACGGCGACCACATTTGGGGGGGCCCTCCGGGAAGCCCGGAAGAAGACGGCGACCGCTACATTGAGATCTGGAACATCGTCTTCATGCAGTTCAACCGCCAGGCCGATGGCACGATGGAACCGCTGCCGAAGCCGTCTGTAGATACCGGTATGGGTCTGGAGCGTATTGCTGCGGTGCTGCAACACGTTAACTCTAACTATGACATCGACCTGTTCCGCACGCTGATCCAGGCGGTAGCGAAAGTCACTGGCGCAACCGATCTGAGCAATAAATCGCTGCGCGTAATCGCTGACCACATTCGTTCTTGTGCGTTCCTGATCGCGGATGGCGTAATGCCGTCCAATGAAAACCGTGGTTATGTACTGCGTCGTATCATTCGTCGCGCAGTGCGTCACGGTAATATGCTCGGCGCGAAAGAAACCTTCTTCTACAAACTGGTTGGTCCGCTGATCGACGTTATGGGCTCTGCGGGTGAAGACCTGAAACGCCAGCAGGCGCAGGTTGAGCAGGTGCTGAAGACTGAAGAAGAGCAGTTTGCTCGTACTCTGGAGCGCGGTCTGGCGTTGCTGGATGAAGAGCTGGCAAAACTTTCTGGTGATACGCTGGATGGTGAAACTGCTTTCCGTCTGTACGACACCTATGGCTTCCCGGTTGACCTGACGGCTGATGTTTGTCGTGAGCGCAACATCAAAGTTGACGAAGCTGGTTTTGAAGCTGCAATGGAAGAGCAGCGTCGTCGCGCGCGCGAAGCCAGCGGCTTTGGTGCCGATTACAACGCAATGATCCGTGTTGACAGTGCATCTGAATTTAAAGGCTATGACCATCTGGAACTGAACGGCAAAGTGACTGCGCTGTTTGTTGATGGTAAAGCGGTTGATGCCATCAATGCAGGCCAGGAAGCTGTGGTCGTGCTGGATCAAACGCCATTCTATGCGGAATCCGGCGGTCAGGTTGGCGATAAAGGCGAACTGAAAGGCGCTAACTTCTCCTTTGCGGTGGAAGATACGCAGAAATACGGCCAGGCGATTGGTCACATCGGTAAACTTGCTGCGGGTTCTCTGAAAGTGGGCGACGCGGTGCAGGCTGATGTTGATGAGGCTCGTCGCGCCCGTATTCGTCTGAATCACTCCGCAACGCACCTGATGCACGCTGCGCTGCGCCAGGTTCTGGGTACTCATGTATCGCAGAAAGGTTCACTGGTTAACGACAAGGTGCTGCGCTTCGACTTCTCACACAACGAAGCGATGAAACCAGAAGAGATTCGTGCGGTCGAAGACCTGGTGAACACACAGATTCGTCGCAATTTGCCGATCGAAACCAACATCATGGATCTCGAAGCGGCGAAAGCGAAAGGTGCGATGGCGCTGTTCGGCGAGAAGTATGATGAGCGCGTACGCGTGCTGAGCATGGGCGATTTCTCTACCGAGTTGTGTGGCGGTACTCACGCCAGCCGCACTGGTGATATTGGTCTGTTCCGCATCATCTCTGAATCGGGTACTGCTGCAGGCGTTCGTCGTATCGAAGCGGTAACCGGAGAAGGTGCTATCGCCACCGTTCATGCAGACAGCGATCGCTTAAGCGAAGTCGCGCATCTGCTGAAAGGCGATAGCAATAATCTGGCTGATAAAGTGCGCTCAGTACTGGAACGTACGCGTCAGCTGGAAAAAGAGTTACAACAGCTTAAAGAACAAGCTGCCGCACAGGAGAGCGCAAATCTTTCCAGTAAGGCAATTGATGTTAATGGTGTTAAGCTGTTGGTTAGCGAGCTTAGCGGTGTTGAGCCGAAAATGTTGCGTACCATGGTTGACGATTTAAAAAATCAGCTGGGGTCGACAATTATCGTGCTGGCAACGGTAGTCGAAGGTAAGGTTTCTCTGATTGCAGGCGTATCTAAGGACGTCACAGATCGTGTGAAAGCAGGGGAACTGATTGGTATGGTCGCTCAGCAGGTGGGCGGCAAGGGTGGTGGACGTCCTGACATGGCGCAAGCCGGTGGTACGGATGCTGCGGCCTTACCTGCAGCGTTAGCCAGTGTGAAAGGCTGGGTCAGCGCGAAATTGCAATAATATAAGCGTCAGGCAATGCCGTGGACTCGCTTCACGGCATTCGCATTAACGCTATCGACAACGATAAAGTCAGGTTGAAGTTGTGTATATCGGCTAAACTTAGGTTTAACAGAATGTAATGCCATGACTGCTTAGATGTAATGTGTTTGTCATTGCTTACTTTTTGGCGTTATATGATGGATAATGCCGGGATACAGAGAGACCCGACTCTTTTAATCTTTCAAGGAGCAAAGAATGCTGATTCTGACTCGTCGAGTTGGTGAGACCCTCATGATTGGGGATGAGGTCACCGTGACAGTTTTAGGGGTAAAGGGCAACCAGGTACGTATTGGCGTAAATGCCCCGAAGGAAGTTTCTGTTCACCGTGAAGAGATCTACCAGCGTATCCAGGCTGAAAAATCCCAGCAGTCCAGTTACTAATCTTTCCGCGTCTCATCTTTATCGGTGAGACGCACCCTCAAAATTTCTCCTTCACTCTATAGTCTTTTCGCTTTACTCCCGTTCATTCAACTTAAGTCTCCATTTTTTTGCATTACTACTATCTGTCAGACCTCCATTCTTCTGTTGATAAAACACTCTTTTTGACGTTTTTACAGACTAATTGAACGTGAAGTGTGCAAACGATAAAAGTGTAGGAAAAATTGTTTGACTTATAAGTCTCAGAAAGTAATATGTGCGCCACGCAGCGACGATGAGCGATAAACAAGTTCTTCGAAGCACTCGTAAGAGGCGTGTGGTGAGGTGGCCGAGAGGCTGAAGGCGCTCCCCTGCTAAGGGAGTATGCGGTCAAAAGCTGCATCCGGGGTTCGAATCCCCGCCTCACCGCCATTTGCATCCGTAGCTCAGCTGGATAGAGTACTCGGCTACGAACCGAGCGGTCGGAGGTTCGAATCCTCCCGGATGCACCATATTCTACGTACTTTCAGCGATGAAGGTATGGAAGAGGTGGCGGTAATAACCGCAGGCACCAGGGAGGATAACGTTGCTTTAGCAACGGCCCGAAGGGCGAGCCGCAAGGCGAGTAATCCTCCCGGATGCACCATCTCTTACTTGATACGGCTTTAGTAGCGGTATCAAAAAATCTGCAGTAAAGTAAGTTTCCCGATGCATCCGTAGCTCAGCTGGATAGAGTACTCGGCTACGAACCGAGCGGTCGGAGGTTCGAATCCTCCCGGATGCACCATCTCTTACTTGATATGGCTTTAGTAGCGGTATCAATATCAGCAGTAAAATAAATTTCCCGATGCATCCGTAGCTCAGCTGGATAGAGTACTCGGCTACGAACCGAGCGGTCGGAGGTTCGAATCCTCCCGGATGCACCATATTCTCCGAAATCTTCAGCAATGAAGGTATCGAAGAGGTAGCGGAATTAACCGCAGGCACTAGGGATGATAACGTTGCTTTAGCAACGGCCCGAAGGGCGAGCCGCAAGGCGAGTAATCCTCCCGGATGCACCATCTCTTAATTGATATGGCTTTAGTAGCGGTATCAATATCAGCAGTAGAATAAGTTTTCCCGATGCATCCGTAGCTCAGCTGGATAGAGTACTCGGCTACGAACCGAGCGGTCGGAGGTTCGAATCCTCCCGGATGCACCATATTCTCCGTAACCTTCAGCAATGAAGGTATCGAAGAGATAGCGGTATTAACCGCAGGCACCAGGAAGGATAACGTTGCGCCAGCAACGGCCCGAAGGGCGAACGTCAGTGAGTCATCCTCCCGGATGCACCATCTTCTCCAAAAAATTTCCTTCAAAAATATCTCATTTCTAAATAACTCCTTTATCCATTTCCTGAATTTTCTTCTCCTTCGCCATCAGCGACAAAATCAAGCAATTACGCTAAAGTAGCGTCATATTTTTCGACTTGCGAGAAGACCATGTACGAGCGTTATGCAGGTTTAATTTTTGATATGGATGGCACAATCCTGGATACGGAGCCTACGCACCGTAAAGCGTGGCGCGAAGTATTAGGGCACTACGGTCTTCAGTACGATATTCAGGCGATGATTGCGCTTAATGGATCGCCCACCTGGCGTATTGCTCAGGCAATTATTGAGCTGAATCAGGCCGATCTCGACCCGCATGCGTTAGCGCGTGAAAAAACAGAAGCAGTAAGAAGTATGCTGCTGGATAGCGTCGAACCGCTTCCTCTTGTTGATGTGGTGAAAAGTTGGCATGGTCGTCGCCCAATGGCTGTAGGAACGGGGAGTGAAAGCGCCATCGCTGAGGCATTGCTGGCGCACCTGGGATTACGCCATTATTTTGACGCCGTCGTCGCTGCCGATCACGTCAAACACCATAAACCCGCGCCAGACACATTTTTGTTGTGCGCGCAGCGTATGGGCGTGCAACCGACGCAGTGTGTGGTCTTTGAAGATGCCGATTTCGGTATTCAGGCGGCCCGTGCAGCAGGCATGGACGCCGTGGATGTTCGCTTGCTGTGAGTGAAGCGTTATCGCTTTTCTCGTTGTTTGCCAGTAGTTTTCTCAGCGCTACACTATTACCCGGCAACTCCGAAGTCGTGCTGGTGGCAATGTTGCTTTCCGGGATCAGTCATCCCTGGGTTTTAGTTTTAACAGCAACAATGGGTAATAGCCTTGGAGGGTTAACTAACGTTATCCTTGGGCGTTTCTTTCCATTGCGTAAAACATCGCGCTGGCAAGAGAAAGCTACCGGCTGGCTGAAACGCTATGGTGCAGTCACGCTATTATTAAGCTGGATGCCCGTGGTTGGCGATTTACTGTGTCTGTTAGCGGGATGGATGCGCATCTCGTGGGGACCGGTAATCTTTTTTTTGTGCCTTGGTAAAGCGTTACGCTATGTTGCAGTTGCAGCAGCGACCGTTCAGGGCATGATGTGGTGGCACTAATTGTAGGCCTGCACATATGGTCACCATTACAGTTATGCTAATTAAAACGATTTTGACAGGCGGGAGGTCAATTTGATCCCGGACGTATCACAGGCGCTGGCCTGGCTGGAAAAACATCCTCAGGCGTTAAAGGGGATACAGCGTGGGCTGGAGCGCGAAACTTTGCGTGTTAATGCTGATGGCACACTGGCAACAACAGGTCATCCTGAAGCATTAGGTTCCGCACTGACGCACAAATGGATTACTACCGATTTTGCGGAAGCATTGCTGGAATTCATTACACCAGTGGATGGTGATATTGAACATATGCTGACCTTTATGCGCGATCTGCATCGTTATACGGCGCGCAATATGGGCGATGAGCGGATGTGGCCGTTAAGTATGCCATGCTACATCGCAGAAGGTCAGGACATCGAACTGGCACAGTACGGCACTTCTAACACCGGACGCTTTAAAACGCTGTATCGTGAAGGGCTGAAAAATCGCTACGGCGCGCTGATGCAAACCATTTCCGGCGTGCACTACAATTTCTCTTTGCCAATGGCATTCTGGCAAGCGAAGTGCGGTGATATCTCGGGCGCTGATGCCAAAGAGAAAATTTCTGCGGGCTATTTCCGCGTTATCCGCAATTACTATCGTTTCGGTTGGGTCATTCCTTATCTGTTTGGTGCATCTCCGGCGATTTGTTCTTCTTTCCTGCAAGGAAAACCAACGTCGCTGCCGTTTGAGAAAACCGAGTGCGGTATGTATTACCTGCCGTATGCGACCTCTCTTCGTTTGAGCGATCTCGGCTATACCAATAAATCGCAAAGCAATCTTGGTATTACCTTCAACGATCTTTACGAGTACGTAGCGGGCCTTAAACAGGCAATCAAAACGCCATCGGAAGAGTACGCGAAGATTGGTATTGAGAAAGACGGTAAGAGGCTGCAAATCAACAGCAACGTGTTGCAGATTGAAAACGAACTGTACGCGCCGATTCGTCCAAAACGCGTTACCCGCAGCGGCGAGTCGCCTTCTGATGCGCTGTTACGTGGCGGCATTGAATATATTGAAGTGCGTTCGCTGGACATCAACCCGTTCTCGCCGATTGGTGTAGATGAACAGCAGGTGCGATTCCTCGACCTGTTTATGGTCTGGTGTGCGCTGGCTGATGCACCGGAAATGAGCAGTAGCGAACTTGCCTGTACACGCGTTAACTGGAACCGGGTGATCCTCGAAGGTCGCAAACCGGGTCTGACGCTGGGTATCGGCTGCGAAACCGCACAGTTCCCGTTACCGCAGGTGGGTAAAGATCTGTTCCGCGATCTGAAACGCGTCGCGCAAACGCTGGATAGTATTAACGGCGGCGAAGCGTATCAGAAAGTGTGTGATGAACTGGTTGCCTGCTTCGATAATCCCGATCTGACTTTCTCTGCCCGTATCTTAAGGTCTATGATTGATACTGGTATTGGCGGAACAGGCAAAGCATTTGCAGAAGCCTACCGTAATCTGCTGCGTGAAGAGCCGCTGGAAATTCTGCGCGAAGAGGATTTTGTAGCCGAGCGCGAGGCGTCTGAACGCCGTCAGCAGGAAATGGAAGCCGCTGATACCGAACCGTTTGCGGTGTGGCTGGAAAAACACGCCTGACAGAAAAGAAAAAGGCCACTCGTGAGTGGCCAAAATTTCATCTCTGAATTCAGGGATGATGATAACAAATGCGCGTCTTTCATATACTCAGACTCGCCTGGGAAGAAAGAGTTCAGAAAATTTTTAAAAAAATTACCGGAGGTGGCTAAATGCCGTTGTTAGATAGCTTCACAGTCGATCATACCCGGATGGAAGCGCCTGCAGTTCGGGTGGCGAAAACAATGAACACCCCGCATGGCGACGCAATCACCGTGTTCGATCTGCGCTTCTGCGTGCCGAACAAAGAAGTGATGCCAGAAAGAGGGATCCATACCCTGGAGCACCTGTTTGCTGGTTTTATGCGTAACCATCTTAACGGTAATGGTGTAGAGATTATCGATATCTCGCCAATGGGCTGCCGCACCGGTTTTTATATGAGTCTGATTGGTACGCCAGATGAGCAGCGTGTTGCTGATGCCTGGAAAGCGGCAATGGAAGACGTGCTGAAAGTGCAGGATCAGAATCAGATCCCGGAACTGAACGTCTACCAGTGTGGCACTTACCAGATGCACTCGTTGCAGGAAGCGCAGGATATTGCGCGTAGCATTCTGGAACGTGACGTACGCATCAACAGCAACGAAGAACTGGCACTGCCGAAAGAGAAGTTGCAGGAACTGCACATCTAGTCAGTAAACTATCTTCACAATTAATTGAAAAAAGCCAGTTCAAATGAACTGGCTTAGTTGTACTTAGTGCGCACCGCCTCCGCCGCCACCTGCGCCAAATGGCGGTTTAGCAAACCACACCAGCCCCAGCAGGACGAGGAATATCCCGGCTGACATCCAGAAGATCTCATTGGCGGAAATAATCAGCCCCTGATTGGTGATCTGCTGGGCAATCCAGCCTGATGCCTGCTGTTGCGTCATCCCAAGCCCTTCCAGTTGACTGTACATCGCCTGGGCATTCGGGTTGAACGGGTTTACCGACTCAGTCAACTGCGCATGGTGCATCGACTCGCGGTTGGTCCACATGGTCGTGGTTATCGACGTGCCGATAGACCCCGCCAGCGTTCGCGTAAAGTTAGAGAGGCTCGATGCCGCCGCCAGTCGTTCCGGTGGCAAACCAGACAGCGTAATGGTGGTCAGCGGCATAAAGAAGCAGGCCACCGCAAACCCCTGGATAAACTGCGGCCAGGCCGACGCGCCAAAATCCATACCTGGTTCAAAGGTATAGGCACGCCAGTAGAAGCAGACGGCATACATAATAAAGCTGAAGGTTACCAGCCGCCGCATATCCAGTTTATGCGCGAAGCGGCCGATAATCGGCGACAGGATCACCGGAATAATCCCTACCGGCGCAGAGGCCAAACCTGCCCAGGTCGCCGTGTAACCGTAGACCTCCTGCAACAACTGCGGCAGCAGAACAATAGCGCCGAAGTAGAGCATATACGCGAGGCTGATACACAAGCAGCCGATGGTGAAGTTGCGCGACTTAAACAACGACAGATCGACTATCGGGTTATCGTCGGTCAGCTCCCAGACAATCAGGAAGCAGATAGCCACCACCGCCACCACGGTAAGGATGATAATTTCCTGTGATGAAAACCAGTCCAGCTCTTTACCGCGGTCGAGCATAATCTGCAGGCTGCCGATACCAATAACCAGCAGTGCCAGCCCCACGGCATCAATCCGCCGCCGTTCGGTGCGGGTTTCACGTCCGCGCAGAGTTTGCAGTGTCATCAACACCACCGCCACGCCAATCGGCACGTTGATGAAGAATATCCAGCCCCAGTGGTAATTATCGCTGATATAACCGCCGAGGATCGGGCCGCAAATTGGCGCGACAATCACCGTCATCGACCACAACGCCAGCGCGATCGAGCGTTTGGCTGGCGGGTAGTTATTCAGCAATAGACTTTGCGAAAGCGGGATCAACGGCCCGGCGACAATCCCCTGAATCACGCGGAAGAAGATCAGCATATTCAGGCTGCTGGAGACACCACACGCCCACGACGCAATAGCAAAGGCGATGGTGGACCAAAGGAACAGTTTCACTTCCCCGACGCGCTTTGCCAGCCAGCCGGTAAGCGGGATCGAGATGGCATTCGCCACCCCGAAAGAAGTGATTACCCACGTTCCCTGGCTGAGCGATGAGCCCAGATTCCCGGCGATAGTGGGGATCGCCACGTTAGCAATGGTGGAGTCCAGCACCTGCATGAATGTCGCCAGTGACAGCGCAATCGTCATAATGACCAGTTGCGCGCCTTCCAGCGGTTTTTGCTGTTGCATCACACGCACCTCTGGATTAGCCAGCGTTAGCTTTTACGATATCGTCGATCAGTTTATTGACAGGTGCCAGGCTGATTTCACGCGCGGTGCTTACCGCTACCGGAGTGGAACGTACTTTATTTGCCAGTACCTGACCGTCACGGTTAGTGGTATTGACGCTCACCAGCGTGGACAAACCGATACGCAGCGGATATTGCTCCAGCTGTTTCTGGTCCAGTTCGATACGCACAGGCAGACGCTGAACGACTTTGATCCAGTTACCGGTCGCATTTTGCGCTGGAAGCAGTGAGAACGCGCTACCTGTGCCCATATCCAGACCAACCACTTTACCGGTGTATTTCACATCATCGCCGTAAATATCCGTGGTGATAGTGACCGGCTGACCGATACGCATATTGGCAATCTGCGTCTCTTTAAAGTTGGCATCCACCCACATATTGGTGGCTGGAACGACCGCCATCAGCGGCGTCGTTGGGCTAATTTGCGCCCCAGGCTGTACCGCGCGGCGGGAGACATAACCGGTCATCGGACTGATAATACGAGTACGCTCCAGCGCCAGCCAGGCGTTACGTACTTCGGTGGCAGCCTGTTGCACGGCTGGCTGATCTTCCAGTTTAGTCCCCAGAATCATCGCCTGATTGGCATTGTATTGTTGAATCGCGACGTCCAGTTGCGCCTGGGCACTGGTGACGGCGTCGCGGGCGTGTTGCAGCTCTTCGCGACCAATCAGGTTGGCATTGCCCAGCGGCACACGGCGGTTGTAGTCGCTTTGTGCTTTCGCGAGGGCGATTTTCTGCACCTCAATATTCGCCTGCAACTGCTTGCTGTTAATCATCAGCTGGTGGGTTTGGCGAACGCTGGAAGCCAGTGCAGTTTTGGCTTTTTCAAACGCCTGGCGAGCATCTGTCGGGTCGAGAGTGACCAGCACGTCGCCTTCTTTTACAAAATCGGTGTTATCGGCCCAGACTTTCGTCACGCTGCCAGACACCTGAGACATAATTTGAATTTGATTCCCTGCCACGTATGCGTCATCGGTTTCTTCGAAGTGACGCAGTACCAAAAACCAATAAATCCCTATCGCTACGGCAATAATTATAAAGAGCAAGGTGAGAAGGAGGAGCAGACGCTTACGTTTGCCGCTCTTCTTTACCGGTTGCTGCGGGGTTTGAGTCTCCGCATTTGCGCTCATATTGTTCTCCACGATCTTCTTAACTCATCGGCTGAGCCGACCTGCTTGCCAAAAAGGCCAGCATGTTGCGATGCTGGCCAGTCATTTTTTCTTTTATAAATCTGGATTTTTGAGCGAGATGACGCGTTAGCTCATCGCTTCGAGAACCACACCGTCTTGTTCCATCTGGTCGAGACGGGAGAGCAATTTGCGGGTGATTTGCTCGAGCTGATCTTTTTCTGTTGTGCTGAGCGCGGACCAGAGTTGATGCAGGCAGTTATGCTGCGGTGGTAAAACCTCGCGCAAAAACTCGTGACCTTTTTCCGTTAATTGCAGATGCAGGCAGCGGCGATCGTTATCGCTTTCACGACGTTCGATCCAACCGCGTTTTTCCAGTTCATCGGCAATACGCGTCGCGTTGGTACGGGATGATCCAAGAGCACAACTTAATTCAGAAGGCTGAATACTGTGGTTTTCCTGAGACTCCAGCGTAATCAACGCCATAAACAACGTCTCGTTAATCCCCTGAGCCTTCAGCATTTTATTGCGGTTCTCCAGCAGCTTGCTTTGCATGTGCATGCAAAGACGAGTCAGAAGGATCTCCTGATAAGGAAAATCTTCGTGGCGGCTGGCGCGAAATTTTAGCATTTGTTCAATGGGCGTAAACGAACTATCCATTTGGGTATGACCTCATTAATTTCAGCCGATATAGTAACGACAGTGACAAATAAAGTAAATGTATTGTTTTAGAAAAATGATTCTTGTGGGTTATATAATCGCCATCACTTTCCAGGCGAGCCCATAGGCCAGCGCACTAAGCAGTGTTGGGATGATAATGCTGCGTGTTTTATAGAAACTGGCACCCAGTACCGCGAAGCCGACCAGCGTGGGCACGAAACGGCGTGTATCGTGCATCACTTCTGGTGCGGTAGAGACAACCAGCAGAGCGCATATCGAGGCGATGCCAATGGTGTCGAGCAAAATACCTACCGCGCCACGTTTGGTTGGGCGGGCATTACCCACACGCAGGCGCAGCGGCAAATAGCGGAAGCAATAATTCGCCACGCCAACTAGTAACCCAAGCAGCAGAACCTCATAGCTCATCGGGCGCTCCTTGCCAGAATGCCTGGATTAACGCAGTGAGGCAGCCACAGACAATGCCTGCCAGAATGGCGACGGGAATAGAAAATAGCGTTACGCCTGCAAGGGCACCAACTAACGCTGCGGTAACGCAAAGAGATTGTTTGCGCTGGAAAGAGGCGAGCAGGAAACTCATAAAGAGTGCCGGAAGCATAAAACCTAATGCAGCTTCAACGGCGGGATAACCTTGCAGCAAGCCGCTGCCGGAGAATGCCCCCTATTACCGTACCAAATACCCACGATGACCATGAACTGAAGGCAATGCCGATCATCCAGTTCTCGCTCCAGCGGCGATTATTGCGTACCAGTTTTGCGGTTGCGGCGGCAAAAACCTCATCCGTCAGGCCAAACGCCCACAGGGCGGTTTTCGATTTTTGCAGACGCTGAATAATACGGCTACGCAGTGACGGGCCATACAACACATGGCGAACATCCATTGCCATGACGGTCAGTGCAGCAATCCACAAACTACTCCCGGCTGCCAGCATCGCGGTAATGACGAACTGGCTCGCGCCTGCATAAATGATGCAGGAGAAAAAAACGCTTTCGAGAGGAGAGAATCCCAGACGGGTCGCATTCAGACCGAACGCAAAGGCCACCGGAATATAACTAATAACAATCGGTAAACTGTCTTTGCATCCTTCCATGAAGGTCGCCGAACCAGGAGCAGGCTGTGGAGTAGGGCTTTCCATAGAGTGTACGCTTAACGATTGTTAATATTATAAATAGACTGAATGAATATCTTAACCTTATCAGACTGATGGGCTTCTTAACACCCTTATAAGTGTAAAGCCACGAAAACGGTTGCTGATTGCTTAATTTGCGGCTTCCTGACGATGAAAACCTCGCCACCAGACCAGTAAGTTAACCAGGGCAATCGTCGCGCCAGCCAGACAAACGCCAGCCCAACCGCCATGTTGCCAGGCTGAGGCTGAAATTAGCGAACCGGCGGCACCGCCAATAAAGTAGCTAGTCATGTAACCTGCGGTCAGGCGATTGCGCGCATCAGGATGTATCCGATAAATTACCGTCTGGTTAGTGATATGCACGCCCTGCACGGTGAGATCCAGCACCAGGATTCCGATAATCAACGCCAGTACGGAAGTGTGACCAAACCAGATCGCCAGCCATGAAAGTAATAGCAGCAGCAGACCGAAAGTTGTGGTGTGGTGCGATTTGCCCTTATCGGCAAAACCGCCCGCCGGACGAGCGCCCAACGCTCCGGCAGCTCCCGCAAGTCCAAACAGACCAATGACACCATCGCTGTAGTTAAAAGGTGGAGCGGCAAGCAAAAAGGCCATTGAGGTCCAGAGAATGCTGAAATTGGCAAAGGTCAGGCAGCCCAGCAACGCGCGGGTACGCAGAATTTTATCGCTGATAAACATACTGAAAACGGAACCCAACAACTGTGGGTAGTTGAGGTGGGTTTCTGATTTCATTTGTGGCAGACCACGCCATAATGCCAGCGCCATCAGTGCCATTAACACCGAAGCAACCCAAAAGACGGTGCGCCAGCCGCCGAGATTCGCCAGCAATCCGGCAACTGTCCGTGCCAGCAAGATCCCCAACAGCAGACCGCTCATAATAGTGCCAACCACTTTGCCGCGTTTATCCGGTGAAGCCAGCGTCGCTGCCAGCGGAACCAGAATTTGTGCCACGACTGAGAATAAACCGGTTAATGCCGTACCGAGGATCATCATCGCCAGCGACTGACTGCTGGCGGTAATCAACATGCCGCCAGTAAGGTCATCGAGACAATCAGGCGGCGGCGTTCAAACATATCACCGAGGGGAACAAGAAACAGTAGACCTGCGGCATAGCCCAACTGCGCGGCGGTAACAATAAAGCCTGCCGAACTGGCGGAAAGGGAAAAGTTACGCGCGATGGTGTCGAGCAATGGCTGGGCGTAATAGTTACTGGCTACCGCCAGACCGGTGGCGATAGACATCAGCACGATCAGCGCCGGGCTAAGCTCATGATTAGGTTTAGTCATTATTTTTGTTCATCAGGTGATGATTAAGCTGGAAATCAATAATAGCGGATGTTGATGAATATGGGATGAAAGATAGATTGTTGAAATGTGCGATGTGGTTTGTAGGCATGATAAGACGCGCCAGCGTCGCATCAGGCATTGTGCACAGAACGGCGGATGCGGCAAAAACGCCTTATCCGCCCGAATAAAAATTACTTCTGCGCTGCCAGCGCCTCATTCACCCAGCCATCGAACTGCTGCTGGTGGGCTTTGATCCAACCATCAACGTGTCCCTGAATATCGCCTTCTGAGGCTTTGCCGTCATGCATAATGGCGTTCTGGGCGTTAATATCTGCCACTGGCAACTGCATAATGGCAAACAGTTTCGCTGCTGCCGGGTTTTTCTCGGCCCAGGCTTTGTTGGCAACGATATGCATGGTGCTGACCGGGAAGCCATAATTCGCACCATTCGGCAGTTTGGTATCGGCGTTTTTATCGCCCGGCAGTGCGGAGAACGGCACCTGCAACCAGACGACATCTTTGCCCGGCTTCAGTTCGTTACTCACCCAGTACGGCGTCCAGGTGTAATAAAACACCGGTTTGCCCTCTTTGTAGCGACTGATGGTGTCGGCCATCATCGCTGCGTAGTTCCCCTGATTATGCGTCACGGTGTTGGTCAGTTCATACGCGGCAAGCTGGTGGTTGATCGCACCTTCGCAGCCCCAGCCAGGGTTACAACCGGTTAAATCCGCTTTTCCGTCGCCGTTGGTATCGAACAGTTTGGCGATCTTCGGATCTTTCAGTTGTGCGATGTTGGTGATTTTGTACTGGTCGGCGGTTTTCTTATCGATCAGGTAACCCTGTGCCGCGCCGTTAACAAATACCCCTTCACGATAAAATTTCTTATCGCCACCGGCAGCTTCGTACATGTTGTCATGCAGTGGCGTCCAGTTCACGGCGGTGAAGGTTGCATCGCCGGAAGCAAGCGAGGTGTAGCCAACGTTGTAATCTACTTCGCTGGGTTTGTTGACGGTATAACCTAATTTCTCCAGCGCACGACTGACCAGCAGCGTCTGGAAGGTTTCTTCAGTGATGGTGCTCTGAACTGGATTAACAGTAATGCCTTTGCCCGGCAGATCGGCAGCAAAAGTTTGTGTAGAGATAAGCGTGGCAAACGCTGTCGCAAAAAGTACGCTATGTCGCATTGTTATTCCTTTTTTTGGCAGGGTGATAATGCCCGGCGTCACCGGGCAAGTGCAGAGTTACTTAATGAATGGGCGGGTCAGCAGACCAACAGGGCCAGTGGTGTACCAGCGACGGTTGCCGCGACTGCGTGAGTCGCGCCCAACGGCCTGCGTCAGACGATCGAGGATAATGGCGAGGATCACAATCCCGACGCCGCCAACGGTGGCAAGCCCCATATCCAGACGACCGATACCGCGAAGTACCATCTGACCCAACCCGCCGACGGCAATCATCGAGGCGATGACCACCATAGAAAGGGCCAGCATCAGCGTCTGGTTAACGCCCGCCATAATGGTCGGCATCGCCAGCGGTAACTGAACTTTGAACAGCATCTGGCGCGGGCTGGCACCGAATGAGCGCGAGGCTTCAATCAGATCCGCCGGAACCTGGTTAATCCCCAGAATGGTCAGACGGATAATCGGCGGCAGAGCAAAGATGATCGTCACCACCACGCCCGGCACGTTACCGATACCAAATAGCATGACGATTGGCACCAGATAAACAAACGCTGGCGTGGTCTGCATGGCATCAAGCAGTGGACGAATAATTTTCGCCGCTCGCGGACTTCTCGCCAGCCATATCCCCAACGGCAAACCGATGACGATACAGAACAGCAGGGCGGTTAACACCAGCGCCAGAGTCACCATTGCCTGCGACCAGGCACCGATTGCGCCGATGGCAATCAGCGAAACCAGCGTCGCCACACCCATTCCGACCCCGGAAATCTGCCAGGCGATGAGAGCGAAAACGATAATCGCCACCGGTGCGGGCATACCCAGCAGCAATTGCTGGAAACCGTTGAGGATATAATCAACCGGAACGCGCACGCCCTGGAAGACGGGACGGAAATGGGTAACGACCCAGTCGATCCCTTCAGTGACCCAACTGTCGAGCGGGATCAGCGTTTTATGGAACGGATCGAGAATATTAAAATGCTCGACGTTTGGCGCAGGCGTACTGGTCAGCCAGTCAGCACCACCGCCGTCAGTCGGTGCAGTCGTCGGTGTACCCCAGGCGTCTGCGGATTGCGCGGCACTGTCCGCCGCTGGCGTGGTATCCCACGGATTATTTTGATCAGCCATTATTTACCCCCTCACGATCTAAAGCGCGCAGCAGCATTCCTTTCGAAATGATGCCGACATACTGTTGGTCCTCGTCGACCACGGGCACCGCACAGGGTGCCTGTCCGACATGAGAGAGCAACTCGCTAAGAGGCGTTTGTGCATCGACTGCTAACGGCGCATCAATCAGCGCCGCATCAAGACCTTGCTGCTGCGTTAACGCGGTTTTAAGCGAATCGATGGAGACTGCGCCGACAAACTTATTACCGCGTTCGATAACGTAGCCATATTCGCGATCTTCATCCTGCAATAATTTCAGTGCCGAACGTGGGCCGAAGCCAGGGGTTTTACGAATTAAGCCATTCGGTGTCCGGCGGGCAATATCTTTCGCACTGAATACCTGACTAATATCAACGCCACGGAAGAAGGTACGGACATAATCATTCGCCGGATTATTGAGAATTTCATCCGGTGTGCCGACCTGTACCACTTCACCATTTTGCATAATGGCAATTCGGTCGCCAATACGCATGGCTTCATCAAGATCGTGGGAAATAAAGACAATGGTGCGCTGATGTTTCGCCTGTAATTTTACCAGCTCATCCTGCATCTCGGTGCGAATTAATGGATCGAGCGCCGAGAAGGCTTCGTCCATTAATAATATATCCGGATTAATCGCTAACGCGCGGGCTAATCCCACACGTTGACGCATCCCGCCAGAGAGTTCATCCGGGTAGCTGTGGGCATAATTTTCCAGCCCGACCTGACGCAGTGCATCAAGGGCTTTTTCCCGGCGTTCTTCGGCATTAATTCCGGCCAATTCCATACCGAACGCAGTATTGTCCAGCACGGTCATATGCGGCATTAAGGCAAAGGACTGGAAGACCATCGCAATCTTTTTTCTGCGCACCTCACGGAGTTCGGCGTCGGATATTTTGGCAATATCCACACCATCAATCAGCACTTGCCCGCGGGTGGGTTCAATCAGGCGATTGAGAAGGCGTACCATTGTGGATTTACCCGAGCCGGATAATCCCATGATGACAAATATCTCGCCTTCTTCAATGGCCAGACTGGCGTCTTTTACGCCAAGCGATAGCCCAGTTTTTTCCAGAATTTGTTCTTTTGAAAGTCCTTGTTCGATATATTTGAACGCTCGCTGTGGATGCTCGCCAAATATTTTATAAAGATTTTTAATTTCTAATTTAATTGCCATGCAATAGAAAGATTCCTTTATTTGTCTATGTCGATATATTACCCAATGGAAATAGTCACTTTTTTCTACCCTAACATACTGAGAATCTGAGGCAACCCCTGATGGCAAATGTGGCATGAATATTGATGCGAGCAAATCGCCGGAATTTCCCGTGATATAAGGGCTGAGAGCAAATCGAGAAAGTTGATATTTTTTGTCAAAGATAGCGAAAAAACGCCTGAATATTGTGGTTTCAGGCGAATAATGCAACAGAGTATCAGTGTAGATCACCACAAATTATTTGCGTGATAAAAAGCTATTTGGCGGGAATTATTTCCCTGCTGCGGGTAGTGATATTTTTGAAAATAACACCCTCAGAAATTCCAGTCTTCATCTTCTGTTTCAACCGCTTTCCCCATCACATAAGAGGAGCCTGAACCGGAAAAGAAATCGTGATTTTCATCGGCATTCGGCGAAAGCGCGGCGAGGATTGCCGGATTCACTTCCGCCATTTCTGCGGGAAATAACGGTTCGTAGCCCAGATTCATCAAAGCCTTATTGGCGTTGTAACAGAGAAACGCTTTCACATCGTCAGCCCACGGGGTTTCGGCGTACAGCTCATCGGTGTATTGCAACTCGTTGTCGTAGAGTTCCAGCAACAAATCGAAGGCGAAACTCTTCAACTCTTCACGTTGTCCCAGAGATATCTTTTCCATGTTTTTCTGATATTTATAGCCTATGTAGTAACCGTGGACTGCTTCATCGCGGATAATCAGACGGATCAGGTCCGCGGTATTGGTCAGCTTTCCGCGGCTGGAAAAATACATCGGCAGCCAGAAACCGGAATAGAACAAAAAAGATTCAAGAAACACACTGGCGATTTTCTTTTTCAGCGGATCATCACCGCGATAATGTTGCTGAATAATCTGAGCTTTTCGCTGCAACGGTGCGTTTTCTTCACTCCAGGCGTAGGCGGCATCGACATCTTTGGTCTGGCATAGCGTCGAGAAAATCGAACTGTAAGAGCGGGCATGAACCGCTTCCATAAAGCTGATATTCGATAATACCGCTTCTTCATGAGGCGTGAGTGCATCGGGCATCAGAGAAGGCGCGCCGATAACATTTTGCAGCGTGTCGAGCAGCGTCAGGCCAGTAAAAACGCGCATCGTCAGTTGTTGTTCTACGACAGTTAATGTCTGCCAGGCAGGAATATCGTTCGACAGCGGCACCTTTTCTGGTAGCCAGAAATTGCTGGTCAGGCGATTCCACACCTCCAGATCTTTATCGTCAGATATCTTGTTCCAGTTGATGGCGCTGATACGTGAGAGTTTCATAGATATTCCTTAAAGTGCACAGGAGACGCAGCCTTCAATTTCAGTGCCTTCCAGCGCCATCTGACGCAGGCGGATGTAATAGAGCGTTTTGATACCCTTGCGCCAGGCGTAAATCTGCGCTTTGTTGATATCGCGAGTGGTGGCGGTATCGGGGAAAAAAAGCGTCAGCGACAGCCCCTGATCGACATGGCGAGTCGCTTCCGCGTAGGTGTCGATGATCTTTTCTGCGCCAATTTCGTAAGCGTCCTGATACAGCGCCAGATTCTCGTTAGTCATAAACGGGGCAGGGTAGTAAACGCGTCCTGTTTTGCCCTCTTTGCGTATCTCTACTTTCGCCACAATCGGATGAATACTCGACGTAGCATGGTTGATATAAGAGATAGAACCGGTTGGCGGCACCGCCTGAAGATTCTGGTTGTATATGCCGTAGCGCATCACGTCGTCGCGCAGCTGCGCCCACATCTCACGGGTAGGTAACGTAATACCGCTACGGGTAAACAGTTCGCCAACTTTCGCCGTTTTCGGCTGCCAGTTCCCTTGCAGATATTGGCTAAAATATTCACCACTGGCATAGCGTGACTGTTTGAACCCGGCGAAGGTTTCACCGCGTTCGCGTGCCAGCAACATCGAGGTACGCAGTGCATGCCAGGTGATGGCATAGAAATAGAGATTGGTGAAATCCAGTGCTTCCGGCGAACCATAAGCGATGCCTTCTCGCGCCAGATAGCCGTGTAAATTCATCTGCCCCAGTCCGATGGCGTGCGAGGCGGCATTTCCGGCTTCGATGGACGGCACGCTGCGGATATGACTCATATCTGATACTGCCGTTAAACCGCGCACGGCAGTCTCTACCGTGCGGGCAAAATCGGGGGAATCCATGGTGTGCGCAATATTCAACGAACCTAAATTGCAGGAAATATCATGGCCTGTGCGGGTATAGTCGAGATTCTCGTCATACTCTGAGGCGCTGTTAACCTGCAAAATTTCTGAGCAGAGATTACTCATATTTATGCGCCCGGCGATAGGGTTAGCACGGTTTACCGTGTCTTCATACATGATGTAGGGATAGCCGGACTCAAACTGGATTTCTGCCAGTCGCTGGAAGAAATCACGGGCGTTGAGGTATTTTTTGCGAATGCGTTCATCGGCAACCAGTTCGTCATAGTGTTGGCTGATGGCCACATCGGCAAACGGCTTGCCATAAACTCGCTCTACGTCATAAGGCGAAAACAGCGCCATCTGCGCATTCTCTTTTGCCAGATGGAAAGTGATATCCGGGATCACCACGCCAAGCGACAGTGTTTTAATGCGGATTTTTTCGTCGGCATTTTCCCGTTTCGTGTCGAGAAAACGCAGAATATCGGGATGATGAGCATGTAAATAGACTGCACCAGCCCCCTGACGAGCGCCGAGTTGGTTGGCATAGGAAAATGCGTCTTCCAGCATTTTCATCACCGGAATTACGCCAGAAGATTGATTTTCAATACGTTTAATTGGCGCGCCCGCTTCTCGCAGATTCGACAGCAAAAATGCTACGCCGCCGCCGCGTTTCGACAGCTGCAGTGCGGAATTTACCGCCCGACCAATCGACTCCATATTGTCTTCAATACGCAGCAAAAAACAGGAAACCAGTTCGCCGCGCTGCTGCTTACCGCAGTTGAGGAATGTTGGCGTGGCTGGCTGAAAGCGTCCTGACAGCATTTCATCGGTCAGTTGCAACGCCAGCGTCTCATCGCCTTGTGCCAGCGTCAGCGCCACCATCGTTACTCGATCGGCAAAATCTTCCAGATAACGTTTACCGTCGAATGTCTTCAACGTATAGCTGGTGTAAAACTTCCATGCCCCGAGGAATGTCTGGAAACGAAAACCGCTGGTGTGTGCGTGGGTAAACAGCGTAATGACAAAGTCGCGAGAGTAGCGATTAAGAACGCTTTCATCATAGTAACCTTCGTTGACCAGCCAGTTCAGGCGCTGCTGCTGGCTACTGAAGGTCACACTGTTCGGACGCACATGCGTCGCAATAAAGGCGTCAACGGCCTGGCGGTCTTTATCGAACTGAATGCGACCTGCGCTATCGTAGAGGTTAAGCATCGCATTCAGCGCGTGGTAATCCATCGTTTCCTGCGTCAGGCATTCTGCGGTTGTCGTTGCCAAAATTCGGTTACTCCTTTACGAACGTTTTCGATATCGCTTTGCGTACCCATGAGTTCAAAACGGTACAGCCACGGCACGCCGCATTTCCGGGCAATCACATCTCCGGCGCGGCCATACGCCTCACCAAAGTTGCGATTACCAGAAGCAATAACGCCGCGAAGCAACGCCCGGTTGTGCTCGTCGTTTAAAAAGCGAATTACCTGTCGTGGCACCGCGCCAGCCGTACCGCCGCCGCCGTAAGAGGGCACGATCAGGATGTAAGGCTCGTCTACCTGAATCCGTTCCCGCTCATTGAGCGGGATGCGCACCGCGGGCAGACCTAAACGTTCGATAAAACGCTGCGTGTTTTCGGAGCTGCTGGAGAAGTAGACGAGCTGGCTCATGCACTGGCCGCGTGTGGCGCTGGATGCAGACGGTTAATCATGTCCGGACGGAAACCAGACCAGCTAAGATCGCCAGCAATCACTACCGGCAACTGACGAAAGCCCTGAGCACGCAACGCTTCTGCCGCTTCAGGAACGCGATCGACATTAATCATTTCAAAATCAAAGCCCCGGTTTTCCATCGCCCGTTTGGTGGCGTGGCACTGAACGCAATCGTTACGAGTGTAAATAGTAATGCGCATGATTCGTATTTCCGTTTAAAATGAAGATACGGCGCGATGATACGCGTCGGGTTGTCTCTCTGTTGATACAGAGATACTAGATGTAGTTGAAAAAAGATTCAACCACACAATATATAGCAAATAGTGGTCGAAATTACCCTGGATATGAGCGTGACGGGGTAGGGGGATTTTTGTGATTCACCAGGCAAAAAGAAACCCCGAAGACAGGCTTCGGGGTCAAAGACGCGTATTTATTATCATTTTTGCACTACGATTTGCGCATGCTTAACAGTGCGCCGATAAAAATACCTACCGCAGCTGCTGTACCCACGCTACACCAGGGTCTTTCACGAACAAAAGAATCCGCGCAGCCAACGGCATCGCGCGCGGCTTGCTGGACGCGAGTACGACCATGCATTCGCGCCCTGGTTTCTTTCAGCAATGCCTGAGCTTTACTGCGTGCGGCTTCAGCTTCCCCTTTGGCGTCGCTGCCCCAGGACTTCAATACAGATTCGAGGCTGTCAGCTAATTGATTGACATCATTCTGGATATCCTGCACGCCATCATCAACGTCGTTGCGGTTCGGTCGGTTAAACATATGATCCCCCATTAGAATTCGATGTAATTTTCAGTGTAGACCATAATTTTCTTAACTGAGGTTCATCGCGGCTTTATGGACTTTTCTGAAAGCGTTGTGAATGCGCAATCAGGTAAGGTAGGCCCGCGGTTGATAATAACGAGGATCAAATATGTATTTACGACCAGACGAGGTGGCGCGCGTACTTGAAAAAGTCGGTTTTACTGTCGATGTGGTAACCCAGAAAGCGTATGGTTACCGCCGTGGGGAAAATTATGTCTATGTTAATCGCGAAGCGCGAATGGGACGTACCGCTCTGGTAATTCATCCAACATTAAAAGAACGCAGTTCGACACTGGCTGAACCCGCTTCCGATATTAAAACTTGCGATCATTACCAGCAATTTCCGCTCTATTTAGCAGGCGAGCGACACGAGCATTACGGTATCCCGCATGGCTTTAGTTCGCGTGTTGCGCTTGAACGTTATTTGAATGGTTTATTTGGCGAAGCCAGTTAAAGACGCGACTGGCGATGCCAGTCGCGAAAAGAAGAGTCAGGCTTTTACCTGCTGGTAACGGCTGACTTTAAACAGTCGGCGGCAATAATCGAGGAAGTAGCCATAAACCGCCCCCATCAACATCGAAACAACGATGTTTGAACTGACCGCCGCCATAATCTGATGCCAGTCTGCGCCCACCACTAACAAGATCGCCACATACACCGGTGACTGGAACGTCACATAAGCCAGGATATCCGCCAGATTTTTTATCCAGCCCGACGGGCTAACTTTGCGTGCCGCGCGCATAAACAGATCACGGTACATACCGTATGGCCATGCAATTAAGATGTTCACCGGAATCGCTACCAATCTGGAATAAAAAGACTGTTCGAAGCTCATTCCGGAGAGGAAAACTTCAATACACATGTTCACGACAGAACAGTAAACAACCATCGCGAACGTATCTGCAACTGCATGACGCAAGCGTGACTGCGGTGAGAACATGCTAATGCTCCTTAATAAAAGCGTAATGGGATGTTAATGGAGATGAAAGCAGTGGATCTCATTGCCATCTGCATTTTCGCATAGCGTATATCGCTGGCTATGACTAATCAATTAGTGAAAAATTTTTATTTAGTCAGTTTTTGTAGATAAAATATTCCGTAACGGCTCGTTTTTTGTACATTGTGGATTTTTACATGCCGATATGATTTATTTTTAATTAAATCAATTAGATATGGCCTTACCTTTAATATCACTAATGAAAGTTTGGGGGTGAGGTAACGCTATAAGCGTAGAGAATTCGGTGTATGTAGTAGCTGGGTCATTTTCAGCATTTTTTATGCCAGACAATGTACATTAACAGCAGAAAGCACCAGTGATGGATGTTTTCTTTTATTCTGTTATATTGCATTTTTATTCACTTTGATTTTGTCAGGCTTGCGGAATTAGCGAGCAGAGAGCGCCGCTCTGTTCACCAATAATCTAAATTACTCATCAAAATGGCTAATATATAATCTTGAAATTATTCTGAGAGTTTCAGAAAATAACAGCTGAAATAATCTCGCGCAGGACTGTAAATAGATTAAATTTTGTGGAAATATAATAAGTGATCGCTTACACTACGCGACGAAATACTTTTTTTGTTTTGGCGTTAAAAGGTTTTCTTTATTATGTCCGTAATGTTACAAAGTTTAAATAACATTCGCACCCTCCGTGCGATGGCTCGCGAATTCTCCATTGACGTTCTTGAAGAAATGCTCGAAAAATTCAGGGTTGTCACTAAAGAAAGACGTGAAGAAGAAGAACAGCAGCAGCGTGAACTGGCAGAGCGCCAGGAAAAAATTAGCACCTGGCTGGAGCTGATGAAAGCTGACGGAATTAACCCGGAAGAGTTATTGGGTAATAGCTCTGCTGCTGCACCACGCGCTGGTAAAAAACGCCAGCCGCGTCCGGCGAAATATAAATTCACCGATGTTAACGGTGAAACTAAAACCTGGACCGGTCAGGGCCGTACACCGAAGCCAATTGCTCAGGCGCTGGCAGAAGGTAAATCTCTCGACGATTTCCTGATCTAATTACTGAGGCCGGATGTCGCTGCTAGGGCGCGTCCGGCGTCGCTTCTCAAGCTCGTTGGTTCCACGGCATCTTATCTAACAACCTTGCCATTCCACAAAAACCGCTGATTCCTGCAAACAGTAACCCGGCACCAACAAAGCCACTTAATAAGAAGAAACCGCTATTTACGGTATAACCCAGTACAACGCCGATTAATATTAAACCACCCGCAGCGATCTGCACCTGGCGCATTAACGGCAAGGGTTGAGATTTATTTACCGCTACTGGCAATCCTGCTTTTTTCCAGCCATCAATCCCATCTTCGAGTAAAAAGATTTCTGCGGGGGCGGCAATCGCTGCTAATTTATCGGCATTATTACTGGTGCGTTTACCTGCCTGGCAGTGGAATATAATTTGCTCGTGACGTAATTTAGCCGGAAGACCTGACTGTTCCAGCACGGATAATGGAGCCAGATCTGCTTCAGGAATATGTTCACGAAGATATTCATCAGCATCACGAATATCGATTAACTTTGCGCCGCGTGCGATTAATTCTTGTGCATCATGCGGCGAAATGGTTGTCAAAGCCATAGTGACTCCTTACGGACAATAGACATTTTTCAGGGTGGCGATAATGGCATTTACCGCCTCATTTTTAATGGAATATAGAATGCGTTGGGCATCCCGTTGGCTGTCGATAAGCCCTTCGTCCCGCATACGAGCGAGATGCTGTGATGTCGCAGAGGCACTCAGTCCGGTAATGCGCGTCAGCTCTCCCGCGCTGGTGCCGGGGGAACCGCTAAGCATGCACAGAATCAGCAATCGTTTAGGGTGGCTCATTGCTTTCAATAAGGCCGCTGCCTGTTCGGCACTGGCCTGTAATTGCGCGAGTTCAGTCATATTTATTTAAGTATTTTCTAAATTAAGTAAACTCTAAACTAAAAATGCAACATATACCAGCCTCAGCAGCGTAAATGAGAGTAAAAGCGTAAGCTGAAACTGGCAGGCTCCGCTAAAATTACTACGCTTAAGAGATAAAATCTCTTTTTAAACAATGAGTAATTTTCTTATAGGGAGTACATATGGGTTTCTGGAGAATCGTCATCACCATCATTCTGCCGCCGCTCGGCGTGCTGCTCGGTAAAGGGTTCGGTTGGGCGTTCATTATTAATATTCTGTTGACACTGCTTGGGTATATCCCCGGTTTGATTCACGCGTTCTGGGTGCAAACCCGCGATTAAACCTGTGCTCATCCCCGCGGCGTTAACGCGCCGCGTTCCTCTGCTACACTTTCTGAGTGTTTCCGTTAACGAATGAGGTAGCTATGGGTCTGTTCAATTTTGTGAAAGATGCCGGAGAAAAACTCTGGGACGCGGTTACAGGTCAGCACGATAAAGACGATCAGGCGAAGAAGGTGCAGGAGCATCTGAACAAAACCGGTATACCGGATGCCGATAAAGTGAATATTCAAATTGCCGACGGCAAAGCGACGGTCACTGGTGACGGCCTGAGTCAGGAGGCGAAGGAGAAAATCCTTGTTGCGGTGGGGAATATTTCCGGTATTGCCAGTGTCGATGATCAGGTGAAAACGGCGACACCAGCCACTGCCAGCCAGTTTTATACCGTTAAGTCTGGCGACACTCTGAGTGCCATTTCCAAACAGGTCTACGGTAACGCTAATCTGTACAATAAAATCTTCGAAGCGAATAAACCGATGCTAAAAAGCCCGGATAAAATTTATCCGGGGCAAGTGTTGCGTATTCCGGAAGAGTAGTTAATTGCCAGCCATCGCCTGCTGGATAATGGGAATTGGCGTCAGTAAATGCTGGCGCATTAACTCACTGGCGCGCGCGGTATCTCGCGCCAGTACCGCCGCAGTCAGGGTCTGGTGCTGATCGTGTTTATCCTCCAGCATTTCCACCGAAAGCACCGTTCGCCGCAGCCAGATAAATCGATAACGCGCCGCCAGATCAAACAACCGTTCACGCATTTGCAGCAAATAGTGAGAACCACAGCCCGCCACAATTGCCGTATGAAACGCCTGATGACGCAGATCCCACTCATCAAGCATTTTCTCGCTGGCGTCACAGGCCTCAAGCTTACTCAGCAGATGCGCTTTTGCGAGAACGTCTGCCTCCCACTCATCGCCACCGCGGGCAATCGCCAGACTCACTAACATCGCTTCCATATTGGCGCGGGCGTCGAAAATATCGAGCAGCTCCTGCTCTGACATAGACGCCACCCGATACCCTTTTTGATTCACCACCGTGACCAGCCGTTCCGCCACCAGTTGCGAAAGAGCTTCCCGTAACGGCCCAACGCCAAGTGCATAACGCGATGTCAGCAAACTCATTCGTAATTTTTCATCCGGTTGAAAATTACCGCGAATAATATCGTTCTTCAGCCAGCGATAGCCATCCAGAGACGTAATGGTCATGGTGTGACTCCTGATCATGATCAGCGCGTATTATGAACGGGTGTTTTTTTGCCACAATACCAGCTTTTTCCAGCGAGCCATAATTGGCACGGTACAGATAATCCCTATCGCTAATAAGCCGGTGGAGATCACTTCTAACTGTTGCGCCGGACGGAATAGCATCACTACCAACACAAAGGTAATAAAGCCGATGACTAGCCAGGTGAGCCACGGATAAAGCCACATTCGCAAGCGAATTTCGCTTCCTTCTGCTCGCAGAATTTTGCGCATCCGCAACTGTGAAACGGCGATGACTAAATAAACCAGCAGGGCGATAGCGCCGGAGCTGTCGATCAGAAATTTAAATACCTTCGCAGGCGCGTAATAGTTCACCACCACCGTTAAGAATGCCGCGCCGGTGGAGAGTAACACCGCCACGTACGGGGTTTTACTGCGGTTGATTTTACCCATTACCGCGGGAGCATCACCGCGACGACTTAAGGAGTAGAGCATCCTTGACGCGGTATACAGCGCCGAGTTCAGGCAACTGGTTACGGAAAGTAATATCACGCAGTCCATGATTAATTTCGCATGGGGAATATTGAGCAATTCCAGTACCGAGCGATAAGAACCGACGGCTTTTAGTCCGGGCATATTCCACGGAATTAATGCCACGACGACAAAAATAGAACATAAATAGAAGATAGAAATACGCCAGATAACCGAGTTGGTGGCGCGGACAATATGTTTTTTCCGGCGTGTCGGATTCCGCGGCGGCAATGGTGACAATTTCTGCGCCCATAAACGAGAACATGGTGATCAACATCGCGCTTAATACCGCACCGAAACCGTTGGGCATAAAGCCGCCGCTATCCCACAATCTTGAGATCCCGCTCACTTCGGCATACGGGTAAAAACCGCTAATTGCGACTGCACCAAGGAAAATAAAGGCCAGGATAGCGATGACTTTGCACAGCGCCAGCCAGAACTCAAATTCGCCGTAGTTTTTAACGCTTAATAAGTTACTGCCAGTTAAGGCGAGGGTAATGACGAGGGAAAATAACCAGATGGGAATGCCTGGAACCCATGAGTGCAGGATCATGGCGGCGATGTTGGCTTCCAGCGGGATAACCAGTACCCAAAACCACCAGTACAACCAGCCGATGGTATAGCCCGCCCAGCGACCAATGGCTTTATCGGCATAGGTGGAAAACGAACCGGTATCGGGCGTGGCAACCGCCATTTCCGCCAACATCCGCATAATCATAACCACCAGTAGCCCGGCGAACAGATAGGCCAGTAATACCGCCGGGCCCGCTTCGGCGATGGCGACGCTGGAACCGACAAACAGACTTGCGCCGATAACACCGGCAATAGACAACATGGTGACGTGGCGTGACTTCAGCCCGCCGCCTAACTCATGTGGTTGCGATGATTGCCCCATCCTGAATCCTCTCGAAAGTGTGTCACTTGGGAGAGCGCCCCGACATTTCCCGCGCCGGGTCACGCGTATAATTGTTATTGATTCTTTTTGCCGGAGAGCGGCTCCGCCTTACCCGGCCAACATAGATTTCTTCCTGTTCACGTACAGATTGTCGGATGCGGCGTAAACGCCTTATCCGACCTGGATCCCCGTAGGCCGGACAAGACGCGCAGCGTCGCCTCCGGCATAGGAGCGGCGCTACTGCTTCGCCTCATCAAAACACTGGCTGATGATCTCCAGACCCTGACGGATCTGAGCGTCTTCAATGGTGAGCGGTACAAGGATGCGCAGCACGTTGTAATACGGGCCGCAGGAGAGAAGAATCAGGCCTTTATCGCGGGCGCGAGCCACGATCTCGGCGGTGAGTTTGGCGTCCGGCTTGTTGTGATCGCCGTCTTCAAACAGCTCAATGGCGATCATCGCCCCCAGCCCGCGTACGTCGCCGATCTCCGGGTGTTTTTCGGCTATCGCCAGCAATCCGTCTTTCAACTTCTGCCCCAGATCGTTGGCTTTTTGCAGCAGATTTTCCTGCTCAAACACCTTCAACACTTCCAGCGCAGCCACGCAGGCAATCGGGTTACCCGCATAGGTGCCGCCCAGACCGCCTGGAGCGACGGCATCCATTACTTCCGCGCGCCCGGTGACGCCCGCCAGCGGGAAGCCGCCCGCGATCGATTTCGCAAAGGTGGTAAGATCCGGCGCAACGCCCATCTGCTCCATCGCAAACAGCGTGCCGGTACGCCCCGCGCCGCTCTGCACTTCATCGGCAATCAGCATGATCCCGTGCTCGTCACACAGAGCGCGTAAACGCTGCATAAAGGCTGGCGACGAGGCGTAGAAACCGCCTTCGCCCTGAACCGGCTCAATCACGATGGCGGCGATATCTTCCGGCGCGGCATCATTTTTGAAGATCCGGTGGATGCTGGCGATAGCGTCATCCTCGCTTATGCCGTGCAGCGGGCAAGGATAAAGCGCGCGATAAACATGACCCGGCATCAGCCCCATGCCCGCAGAGTACGGATTCACCTTGCCGGTCAGCGCCAGCGTGTAATGCGTGCGCCCGTGATACGCGCCGCTAAAAGCGATGGTGCCGCTACGTTTGGTGGCGGCGCGGGCGATTTTTACCGCGTTTTCCACCGCTTCGGAACCGGTCGTAACCAGCAGCGTTTTCTTGGCGAAATCGCCCGGCACCTTCTGATTCATAATCTCGCACAGCTCCAGATACGGCTCGTAAGCCAGCACCTGGAAGCAGGTGTGCGACAGTTTTTTCAACTGCGCTTCCACCGCGGCCACCACCTTCGGATGCAGGTGCCCGGTATTGAGCACCGCAATCCCGCCCGCGAAATCAAGATACTCACGGCCTTCAACGTCCCACACCCGGCAGTTTTCCGCGCGGTCAGCGAAAATCGGGTGAATTTGCCCAACGCCACGGGGAATCGCCTGACTGCGGCGCTGCATTAACTCTTTATTGCTGTTCATTCGCATTCTCCAGTTAAAGACCGATGCACATATATTTGATTTCTAAGTAATCTTCGATGCCATACTTCGAACCTTCACGACCCAGACCCGAGGCTTTGATGCCGCCGAACGGGGCCACTTCATTGGAAATAATGCCGGTATTGATGCCGACGATGCCGTACTCCAGCGCTTCGCCCACGCGGAAGACGCGGCTTAAATCACGGGCGTAGAAATAGGCGGCAAGGCCAAACTCGGTGTCATTGGCTTGCGCAATCACATCAGCTTCATCTTTAAAGCGGAACAGCGGGGCGAGGGGGCCGAACGTCTCTTCTTTCGACACTTTGGCGTTGGCCGGAACGTCCACCAGAATGGTCGGCTGGAAGAAGTTGCCGCCGCGTTCGTGCGCTTTACCGCCGCAAACCACGCGCGCGCCTTTCTCCAGCGCATCGGCAATATGCTCTTCCACTTTTGCTACCGCTTTTTCATCGATCAGCGGCCCGATGGTGACGCCGTTATCCAGCCCGTCGCCGATGTGCAGTTTGCTCACTGCCTGCTGCAATTTTTCGGCAAAACGGTCATACACGCCGTCCTGCACATACAGGCGGTTGGCGCAGACGCAGGTTTGCCCGGCGTTGCGGAATTTCGAGGCCAGCGCGCCTTCCACGGCTTTGTCGAGGTCGGCATCGTCAAAGACGATAAACGGCGCGTTACCGCCCAGCTCCAGCGACACTTTCTTGATGTCTTTCGCGCACTGTTCCATTAACTGGCGGCCAATTTCGGTCGAACCGGTAAACGACAGTTTGCGCACCAGCGGGTTACTGGTCAGTTCGTTACCGACCGCGCCCGCCGAACCGGTGACCACGTTAAATACCCCAGCCGGAACGCCCGCGCGGATCGCCAGCTCCGCCAGCGCCAGCGCAGAGAACGGCGTCTGACTGGCGGGCTTCAGCACCATGGTGCAGCCTGCTGCCAGCGCCGGACCGGCTTTGCGGGTAATCATCGCCGCCGGGAAGTTCCACGGCGTGATAGCCGCGGTGACGCCAATCGGCTGCTTGATAACAATCAGGCGTTTATCGGCCTGATGACCAGGAATGGTGTCGCCATAAATGCGTTTGCCTTCTTCGGCAAACCACTCAATAAAGGAGGCGGCGTAGCTGATTTCGCCTTTCGCTTCGGCCAGTGGTTTACCCTGTTCGAGGGTCATCAGGCGCGCTAAATCGTCCTGATGCTCCATCATCAAATTGAACCAGTTGCGCAGAATGGTGGCGCGTTCTTTGGCGGTGAGCGCGCGCCAGGCGGGCAGGGCGCGGTTGGCGGCGTCGATAGCGGCGCGGGTTTCATCCGCGCCCATTTTCGGCACGCTACCCAGCTTGTCGCCGTTCGCCGGATTGGTGACGTCGATGGCTTCACCATTGTTGGCGTCCAGCCATTCCCCGTTAATCAACGCCTGCTGGCGGAATAAGTTACTGTCGTTAAGTTTCATCGCTACATCCTGTTTTCAAAGGTTATTGATTAAATGCGGCGTGTAAGGCATCCACACTACGTGCCGCTCGCAGCGTGCGTCCGGGGTTACTCTGGCTTGCCAACAGCGTTTGTACCTTGCTGACAATATGCGCACCAATAGGAATTGCTGATGTCGCTGCCGGGGAGGGCGCATTGCAGGTGTGGATCGTGCGCGGGGTGGTGACAAACAGAAAATCGTCAATCAGCTTGCCGTCCGGCGATACCGCCTGCGCCCGCACACCGGCGGGCCAGGGCTGGAGATCGCTTAACGAAAGCCGGGGACAATACTTTTGCACCAGCCGCAGATAGCCGCTTTTGCACAGCGAGTTTTTCATCTCGCCCAGTCCTGAGCGTAGATGGTTTTGCAGCACCCGGCGAATCCCCGACGAGCCCAAAATCTCCAGCGTGTCGCTAAATGAGAAGTCGCGCTTGCGATAGCCTTCGCGTTTGAAAGCCAGCACCGCGTTTGGCCCGACGGTCACGCTGCCGTCGATCATGCGGGTGAGATGAACGCCCAAAAACGGCATTGCCGGGTCGGGAATGGGGTAAATCAGGTGGTTAACAATCTGGTTATGCTCCGGCGCAAGGCGGAAATACTCGCCACGGAACGGGCAGATGATAAAGCCCGGTTCGAGTCCGAGCATTTTCACCAGCCGGTCAGCCATCAGCCCGGAACAGCTAATCAGCGTTGATGCTTCATATTCGCCGCCCTGACGGGTACGTATCACCACGCCGTTTTTATGCTCATTAAGCCCGCTGACTTCGGCGTTATAGATAATTTCACCGCCTCTGGACTGGAAGATTTTTGCCATCGCCGCCGTCACGTCGCGGTAGCTGACAATGCCGCTGGACGGCACAAAAATGCCGCCGAGCCCGGTGATATTCGGTTCGCGCTCGCGCAGTTCGTCGGCGTTAAGCCATTCGCGCTCGATACCGTTCGCCGCTGTGCGTTCCCATAAGGCGCGCATCCGTTCCATTTCGAGATCGGACGTGGCAACCAGCATCTTGCCGCAGTTGTCGTAGCGAATGCCGTTTTGATCGCAAAAGGCTTTGGTGGCGCGGTTTCCCGCCAGGCAAAACTGCGCCTTCAGGCTGCCGGGCGTGTAATAGACCCCGGCATGGATCACGCCGCTGTTGTGGCCCGTCTGGTGACAGGCCGGGGCGGACTCTTTTTCCAGCAACGCAATGCGGGCGTCCGGATAGACATCAATCAGTTGCATGGCGGTCGACATGCCGATGATGCCGCCGCCAATAATCACAAAATCATACATCCGCTCAATTCCTTTGCGCTTACTGATGCGTCTGGTAGTGGTTAGAGGCGTAAGCGAAATAGCCACGCTGGCGCATCAGTTCACGGCGCAGATCCGGGTGCGGAGTAAAGCGGTCGCGACCGTGCAGCCAGAACAGGTTGTTAATCAACAGGAATTTGCCAACGGGAACGGGCACAGAAAGAATGCCTTTGCTGGTTTCAATGGCGTCGGAAAGCTCGCTCAACCACACGCCTTCTTCGAAGTCTTTCGGCTGGACGAACTGGTCGATATAGCGCATCACCGGGCGACCCTGTTGATCGACGTCGAACACCGGATGAAAAACATCTTTGCTGACGTTTTTACTCGGCGGCGCGGCAAAGCGCATCGGGCGACGCGCCAGCGGGTGGCGGAAATAGTTGTCGAGATGTTCCCAGTCATCGAGATGCAGCAGCAGCGAATTTCCGCCCTGCATGTTTTGCTCGTCGATTTTCATCATCAGCACGTAATCGGTTATCTCTTCGACATACGTGCCGTCGTTGTGTAGCTCCATCACGCGGTGCGGCTGGCGCAGATAGCTGTCTGAGTTATCGACATTTTTCACTACAAAACGCGCGTAATACTGACCGCTCATCGCATCGAAATTGGAACGGCCAATCAGATGCGCCACCGCCGTCGCCAGCTTCACCATCTCATCCGCTTGCTTCACATCATCGACACCCACCGCATTGATCAACAACGCACCTTCAGCGCGGTTTAGCAACGTCTTCAACAGCAATGGTTGCAGCTGGTTCGCACATAGATCGTCAAGAATTTTGGCTACCCGAAAACGCAGAAACGATTTGTACTCCAGCGCCTGCACGGGCCACTCGGCAACCTGCTCAAGAAACTGTTTGGTCGTCTGTTCGGTGAAGGTGAGTTCCAGCAGACGCGGGGATTGCGCCGACGGGGTGAGGGTGAATCCGCTATAGTCCTGGCCTGAATCGACAGCGTTATTTTGTACGGCGGTCAGTGCATTCATCAGAAGCGATCCTCTTATGAGATGTAGGGTGACATGGCGATGCTCATTTCGTAGCCATAATCTAAAAATATCTACATTTCTGAAAAATGCGCACAAAAGCGACATATTGTTTTCTTATTGTGATCAAAAGCAACAAATTAGTAACATTTAACGTAGGGTATTAAGGCAAAGTGAGACAGGAAATGAATAACTAAAGCAACAGGTTAGGGGGAGTTAACATTAGAGAACAGATTATCTGGTCGATAAAAAACAGTAAATGGCTTCACTGCAAAATGACCGTTAGTAAACTAAACATATTATCTGCCCCGTTTTATCGGGGCAGATATAACATTAAATTATAAATAGAGATAGTTCGGCGGTTCTCCTGTTTTCCCTAAAAGAAGAGCGCTACGCCCAGGAATATTGATATTTAGAGTTCCGCCTCTAAGCGTAAATACTTTACCAGGGGGGATAATTTTTCGGGTATTATTAATAATAATGTTAACGCTATTACTCCCCATGTTTTTGTATATTCCAGGTTGCAATTTGTTAGGCCAGGTACCTTCAACTTCTTCGTTTCCTTTATTTATTATAACTAGTCCATCATGAGGAGAGTGATTAATGTTCACAGAATCCCCACGACTAAAGGCCAGAACGTTTTTAGTTGCAGATACACCCTCAAATGCGCTCCATATTCCTGCTTTATCTATATATAATGCGTGGAATTCATTGTAGAGCTGCTGATAGGTAGAGCAACCTTTATTAAGCTACGCCTCACCGCCGACACGCGTGGACCCATCATAATTTTTAATTTCAGTCGTTGATTTTAATACTTGGCCATCCCAGTAAACTAAAGGCCTGCTGAACGGCAGAGCGGCTATATATGCCATTGCTAATTGTTCATCTTGTTGATGGTTAAATAGAAAGTCATTGAAAAGATTACCATTGTTAGGAAAATCGTGGTTAATGTTAATCAATATCCGTCTTTCTGATGGGATACTTGAGATTGTGGAACCCGGTTTTGATGCAAGGGTTTGAAGATCTCCACCAAATGAAAAGGCTTTTATCGTTTTCATGAGCAATGAAAAATCAATGGCGCTTAAATCATCTCTTTCATAAAGCAGTGATGACATTTGTTGTTCATCCAACTGACAAGTTACCAGATATTCCATGTAATTCATAACGGCTTTTTTATGATATTTTGGGTTAAATAAGTTAGTATTGTGTAACCGCTCATTATAATTTTTAAGCGGTGGGGTTATTGATCTTTCTATTTGTTCATGTTTTGAGTGTTTTGCCGCATCATAACGTAAACCTCGTACGCCATATTTTCGCATTTCACGAACGTATTGATTTTGCAACATAATAACCTGGTCACTTTTGGGTGTTGTTTTAGGCATTCCATTTAAACGCTTTTCTTTTAATGCATGGAGGTTTTCCCATTCATCCTTAGAGATGTTATCTTTACTTGCTTCGAAGTCTTTTGCAGTGAGATGTATATCTTCTGGATGGATTTGTTTACGTTCTTTTGTTACTGGATCTTTAATGAATGGAATCAAAACCTGACCTTGCTAATAGCCAGGGATACCACCTTCTATATCTTTACTGATCTTCGCTCGTATATCAGCAGAGGGATAATCCAGGTCATTTTTACCACTACCCCCAATTCCCATAAAGTTAAAGGTATAATCAGGAATGATATCGATACCAAATTTTTTAGCATCTTTAACCAATGCAATAAAATCCTGCAAATCTCCCATTGGATTATGGATGGTACAAAGATCTTCGGGTTGATAAGCATGAAACCAGTAACCCTTTTCTTCTTCGGGAGTTTCTGGTCCGTCGGCGCGGAAAGTTGTCACTGGAGGGATTTGTATATACCCATAATGGCAACGTGCAAATTCAGACATATTTTCTCTGATCTGCTGGTAGGTGGCATTAAAAGCATGAAGAATCGCTTCGCCAGGTTTTTTGGGGGTGATGATTTCACATTGTGATTTCTGAACAGCAGTAAGAGATTTACGTTCAAGTGTTTGCCGTAGATGTTCTAGATTGATTAATATTTTAAATGTTTCTTGCTGTCCGGAAGGTGACGTCACGTTAATATTATATACATCGGCTGCCAGCTCATAGTCAGGAATGTTAATAGCATATGCAACATATTTATCTTTTGGGGAAGGTTTGTCAGATATAATGTGGGTGAAATGTTCAGCACGACCATACTGATAAACACCGCTGTTATCACCTCTTTCAATCATTGTATCTCGTTGATAAACCTATGTTTTTCTTTCTCCTATCCTGTCTGGCGCTGTAATGCTACGCTGTGCTGCTTTATTCAACTCTCGGTAAGTTGTATCTGGAGAAAGGGAAATTTTATAATCGTTTTTTAACAGATCATTAATAACTTTTTCTGCGTGAAAAGTTGATATAATTTCTCTGTCTTTTAATCCTTGAGGGTAAACTCCACAAGAATTAATAATATTTGTTATACAGTTTAGATATTCTAATGTATTTAATTTGGAATTTAGATCCCCGTCAGTAATGTTCCATGATAACAATGTGGGGTTGTCGATAGGTAAATTTCTGGGTCCTGGTTTTATAGAAAACATAATAAAGTTCCTCTAATGGTAGAGTAATATGATGTATACGGAAACATAAAAATGTTTAATTGTTGTGAAAGTAATTGCAAACAGATGTCCTACTTTTATCCAATATTTATATGGAAAAGGATAATGCTTAAATCTGTTTTATTAATTATCGATGTGGTCTGGAGAGGCAACTGTCAAAAATCGCTCATACGAAACTAATGATTAGCAGAATAAGATCTATGAAAGAATATATTGCTATACGAAGTTTATTTTTATGGAGTGAAAAGTAACAGATATCATAATGATGCGAAAACTCTTCAGCTAATGTAATAAAGTTATATTATTAGATACAAAATCATTACAAAGTATCATTGAATCGATGATAACTATAGATAGTGCTAATTATTAACATTTGCTTGTTGACTGCGAGTATCGACTTTGCGAATGGAGGCGGTGTCGGGTTTTATGTCGCGTGTAATCACGACCCAAGGTGAATGGGAACGCATAAAAATCTGTTATTTACATCATATGATCATCATGTTTATTGCGTGGTTTATAAGTATTGTTATTGCACACTCAAGGCCCTTTAGCTCAGTGGTTAGAGCAGGCGACTCATAATCGCTTGGTCGCTGGTTCAAGTCCAGCAAGGGCCACCAAATCATTATTTACGTATCAGGAAGAGTTAAGGGTACAAGGGGTACTCGATGGCGGTCTATATTTCATGACTAACGCCATTTCAAGGAAGAAGTGCGGTGGGTGGTTTCGAATGAGGGCTGGTGTTTTGGTACGTGGCACGCCACTGCAATGTATTTATCCATCAGTACTCATTCAAAAGTACCTGGAAAAAATGCCTGCTATGCCAAGCGGGCAAATTGCTTACATGTGGAATTAAGTAATTAACGATAAAGCCAGAGTATTATCATTTATTATACCCCTTCATTTAATCAGGTTAATTACTCAAATCACTGAACTATTCTCTGTTCGCTCACTGATGATAAGTGAGTACCACAACCAATGTATGTAGAACAATGCCGTAGAGTAAGGATGAAATGTCTCTGCCACGCCTTAAACATCTACTACTGACCAGAACACCCGCCGCAGGCAGATGAGTTTTGTGAGCGTTACAGGAGCGTGGCTATGCTCATTAACCAACGCTATTGAGATATAAATTTCTAACACTTGAAAAACGATTTTCACTAATAAATTATAACGGTTTTTTTTATCATACAGCGAAATAACCTTTTGTTTATTAAATTTAACATTCCTGTGCTAATTTAATTAAAAGTTCCATGCGTAGCAAGTGAAGCAGTTAATGTCAGTAATTGTCTCAAATGAGCGTTTTTTTATAGTGACAAACAGTAATAACATTAAAAATAGCCATGTAGACATTAATTGAGGAATAGACAATGTTAGTTAGTAAAAGCAACGGATTTAACGCTAGCGCAGTTTTGGGTAGTGGAAGTTATAATGAAAATAAATCTTCTAAACACATGGAGCTACTAGCTCATAGTATTTTAAAATTAATTTGTAAGGAAGCTGCATCAGAGACGTATCGCGGTGCTCTTGAAACTTTACAAAAAATGATGTCTGAATGTATATATCAAGAAGGCAACGCCTTTGTCATTATGGGAGCTGGAGAACAATTAAAACGTATTAAATATGAAGTTGGTGAAAATAACTTAAAGGTATTCAACGTACACTTTAATAATAATCACGAGTTAGTTAGTTCTGGTGAGCCTGACGTAATATGTTTAAGCAAGCAGGTCTGGGAAAATCTTCTCATTAAACTAAAGCTGGAAAACAATGAAAATGTGTTTTCTGAAACTAAAAAATTATCGAATAAAAATAATGCCGATCAGTTTTTTGAATGCGCTAAAAGAAATGAATAGAACCTTTTCGATAATATAAGAAAAAGTGATTTTCATGTTGGTTTACTTAAGCCAAGTAGTACGCGTAGTGTTATTTTAGAAACGCCGCCAAATGTCTGTATGGAATCACGTAATTCATATGAAAACAAAATAGATGAGATTTCATCTTTGTCAGAGTCAAAGGAACACCCCATAGATATTCAAGAAAAAAAAGATGCGTTTGTGAATGAGTTCAAGGGGGTATTATTTGATAAAAATACAAGGTCTTCAGAGCTTCTGTTTAATTTTTATGAGTGTTGCTATAAGTTTTTACCAAGAGCTCAGCCTCAAGATAAAATCGATAGCTATAATTCAGCACTGCAAGCTTTTTCCATTTTTTGTTCATCTACGTTGACACATAATAATATAGGCTTTGATTTCAAATTATTTCCTGAAGTCAAGCTGTCTGGAGAACATCTTGAAACGGTATTCAAATACAAAAATGGCGATGATGTCCGGGAGATAGCCAAAATTAACATTACTCTCCAAAAAGAAGAGGGTGGTTTATATAATTTACGTGGATTGGATTTTAAGGGGTGCTTCTTTTCTGGACAGAACTTCAGTAACTATGATATTCAATATGTGAACTGGGGAACGTCATTGTTTGATGTTGATACTCCGTGTATTTTTAATGCGCCTGCTTACAACAAGAGTAATGAAAAATCATTAAAACCTGTGAGCGAAAACGGTTTAAGTGGAGTATTGACTGATCGTAATAATAAAATAAAACTCATCACGGGCGTGGCACCATTCGATGATATTTTATTTATGGATGATGACTTTGATGATAGTTCCTCTGAGGATGATCCCGTTGAGAATAGTCCTGTTGTGACTAGTCCCGTTGTATCAAGTTCTAAAAGCAGTTTTCAATGATTAATAAATGGCAATTTTTACAAAGAGATAATAACGTAGATTGAAACAATATGTATTATTGATTGAGTAAACGGGATTATTCTTCACACTACATCCATTTTAGTGTCACTACCAAAGAAAAAGGGGCTACGTTTTCATGTAACCCCTTGATTTATTTGGTGGGCTGGCAGTGACTGAATTGGTGCTGTAATTGGTTGAAATATTTCATCTAATGTCTGGTTCAACTTTCCTTAGCTGCCTGAAAGTTTTTTGATCTTACCCAGCAATAACAGCGTTACGGTGCACCACGCCTGACTGAAGAACTGCGTGCTCAGGGTTACCACTTCAACGTAAAACCGTGGCAGGAGGTCCGGACTGAAAAAACTGGTCAGGACATCATCGGCAGGGAACGCACTGCTAGTCTGTAAACTGAACCGACTGGGGCGCAGTATGTGGCATCTTGTCGTGCTGTTGGAGGAGCTGTGCGAACGTGGTATTAACTTTCGTGCTCTGGCCCAATCTATATTTGCCCAACAATGGGGGGACGAATGCTGTAAAAGTAAAACAATCTGCGATCTCAAAGTTATTGTGTGATTTTTATGTGAGCAGAAGATATTCATCAGAAACGATTATGTAAATCATTTTATTTTGCCAACGGCCTCATTGTCGAAAGAAAAGAATACGCCCGTATTTCCTGAATGGATTGACTTTTTTATCCAACCACACTTCAGCGCACTGCGTTTAAAAAATGCCTCATTCTTATGCGGAATATCATCATTTCATCATGATGTCTTTGATGAGCGGTGAACACAATACACTTGCGCTGTCTCTTCAGGATGAATCCCCTGGTCTGGTGCCTGTGGGCTGATGTTGCAGCAAAGCTAAGGTCGCTTAAACGCTACTCAGTATTCACTTTTCAGAGGATGAAATTTATGAACAGGACCAGTCCCTATTATTGTCGCCGCTCAGTACTTTCCTTATTGATATCTGCCTTGATATATGCCCCGCCCGGGATGGCTGCCTTCACTACTAATGTTATTGGTGTGGTAAACGATGAGACTGTAGATGGCAACCAAAAAGTGGATGAACGAGGTACAACAAATAACACTCATATTATCAACCATGGCCAGCAGAATGTTCATGGCGGGGTATCTAATGGAAGTCTTATTGAATCTGGTGGATATCAAGATATAGGAAGTCATAACAATTTTGTGGGGCAGGCTAATAATACAACCATTAACGGTGGCAGACAGTCAATTCATGACGGGGGTATTTCCACAGGTACGACAATCGAGAGTGGCAATCAGGACGTTTATAAAGGGGGTATCAGCAATGGAACGACAATTAAGGGCGGTGCTTCACGCGTAGAGGGAGGGAGTGCGAATGGAATACTCATTGATGGTGGTAGCCAGATAGTAAAAGTTCAAGGGCATGCTGATGGTACAACGATAAATAAGTCTGGCTCTCAGGACGTAGTACAAGGAAGTCTGGCAACGAACACAACCATAAATGGTGGTCGACAGTATGTTGAACAGAGCACAGTAGAAACAACAACCATTAAAAATGGCGGTGAGCAAAGAGTATATGAGAGCCGTGCGCTGGACACGACGATTGAAGGCGGAACTCAGTCTCTGAATAGTAAGTCAACGGCAAAAAATACGCATATCTATTCTGGTGGCACGCAAATTGTTGATAACACCAGCACCTCGGATGTTATTGAAGTTTATTCTGGTGGCGTGCTTGATGTTAGGGGTGGTACGGCAACAAATGTTACCCAGCACGATGGTGCAATTTTAAAAACTAACACTAACGGTACGACGGTGAGCGGTACGAATAGTGAAGGTGCATTCTCCATCCACAATCACGTGGCAGACAATGTGTTGCTGGAAAACGGTGGTCATTTAGACATAAACGCATATGGTTCGGCAAACAAGACGATTATTAAAGATAAAGGAACAATGTCAGTTTTAACCAATGCTAAAGCTGATGCGACCCGAATAGATAATGGCGGGGTTATGGATGTTGCAGGAAACGCGACAAATACCATAATTAATGGTGGCACACAGAATATTAATAATTATGGCATAGCCACAGGCACCAATATCAACAGCGGAACGCAAAATATCAAAAGCGGCGGGAAAGCTGACACAACAATTATATCCTCCGGGAGCCGGCAGGTTGTTGAGAAAGATGGTACGGCAATTGGCAGCAATATTAGCGCCGGAGGCTCGCTGATTGTCTATACCGGCGGTATTGCACATGGGGTTAACCAGGAGACGGGCAGTGCTTTAGTTGCCAACACGGGTGCAGGGACTGATATCGAAGGATACAACAAGCTCTCTCACTTCACTATTACCGGAGGGGAGGCTAATTATGTTGTGCTGGAAAATACCGGCGAACTGACGGTAGTGGCTAAAACCTCGGCGAAAAATACTACCATTGATACTGGCGGTAAGCTGATTGTCCAGAAGGAGGCTAAAACAGATAGCACCAGACTTAATAATGGCGGCGTTCTGGAGGTTCAGGACGGTGGTGAGGCTAAGCATGTTGAGCAACAATCCGGCGGCGCATTAATTGCTTCCACGACCTCCGGAACACTTATCGAAGGAACCAACAGTTATGGTGATGCTTTCTACATCAGGAATTCAGAAGCTAAAAATGTAGTGCTGGAAAACGCTGGCTCATTAACAGTCGTCACTGGTTCCCGCGCAGTTGACACGATTATTAATGCCAACGGCAAAATGGATGTTTATGGAAAAGATGTTGGCACTGTACTCAATAGTGCTGGCACCCAAACAATATATGCCAGTGCCACTTCTGATAAAGCAAATATCAAAGGTGGCAAGCAAACGGTATATGGTTTAGCCACTGAAGCAAATATCGAAAGTGGTGAACAAATTGTTGATGGTGGGTCAACAGAGAAAACACACATCAATGGTGGCACGCAAACCGTTCAGAATTATGGTAAGGCAATCAATACCGATATCGTCTCTGGCCTACAACAAATTATGGCAAACGGGACAGCGGAAGGTTCCATTATTAATGGGGGTTCACAGGTAGTTAATGAGGGCGGCCTGGCTGAAAACTCGGTGCTTAATGACGGCGGCACACTCGATGTGCGGGAGAAAGGCAGCGCAACGGGGATACAGCAGAGTAGCCAGGGCGCTTTGGTTGCAACCACCAGGGCGACGCGGGTCACAGGAACACGCGCGGATGGCGTCGCGTTCAGCATCGAGCAGGGTGCGGCGAACAATATCCTGCTGGCAAATGGCGGCGTGTTAACCGTGGAGTCAGACACCTCTTCTGACAAAACACAGGTCAATATGGGCGGACGGGAGATCGTCAAAACAAAAGCCACTGCGACAGGCACGACGCTCACCGGCGGTGAACAAATTGTCGAGGGTGTGGCGAATGAGACAACAATTAACGACGGCGGAATACAAACAGTTTCAGCTAACGGAGAGGCAATAAAAACAAAGATCAATGAAGGCGGTACGCTGACAGTCAACGATAATGGCAAAGCGACAGATATCGTCCAGAACAGCGGTGCCGCTCTCCAGACGAGCACGGCTAACGGTATTGAAATCAGCGGTACTCACCAGTACGGTACTTTTTCCATTTCCGGCAATTTAGCGACCAATATGTTGCTGGAAAATGGCGGTAATTTATTGGTATTAGCAGGTACCGAAGCTCGCGACTCCACGGTTGGCAAGGGTGGGGCAATGCAAAACCTGGGTCAGGACTCCGCCACAAAGGTTAACTCTGGCGGGCAATATACCCTTGGGCGGTCAAAAGATGAGTTTCAGGCTCTGGCCCGGGCAGAAGATCTCCAGGTCGCTGGCGGTACGGCAATCGTCTACGCAGGTACGCTGGCGGATGCATCGGTCAGTGGCGCGACAGGAAGCCTGTCGTTAATGACGCCACGGGATAATGTTACGCCAGTTAAACTCGAAGGGGCGGTCCGGATTACCGATAGCGCGACATTGACTCTGGGAAATGGCGTCGATACCACGCTTGCCGACCTGACGGCTGCCAGCCGGGGCAGTGTCTGGCTTAACAGCAATAATTCCTGTGCAGGTACCAGCAACTGCGAATATAGAGTAAACAGTTTGCTACTCAACGACGGTGATGTTTATTTGTCAGCACAAACAGCAGCGCCTGCCACAACTAACGGTATCTACAATACGCTGACAACCAATGAACTTTCCGGTAGCGGTAATTTCTACCTGCATACCAACGTTGCAGGCTCCCGGGGCGATCAACTGGTCGTCAACAACAACGCCACTGGTAATTTTAAAATCTTTGTTCAGGATACCGGCGTCAGCCCACAGTCTGACGACGCGATGACGCTGGTGAAAACAGGGGGAGGGGATGCTTCGTTTACGCTGGGCAATACCGGCGGTTTCGTTGATCTTGGGACCTATGAGTATGTCCTGAAAAGTGACGGCAACAGCAACTGGAACCTGACCAATGATGTCAAACCCAACCCGGACCCCATCCCAAATCCAAAGCCAGACCCAAAACCCGATCCAAAGCCAGACCCAAATCCAAAACCAGACCCTACTCCCGATCCAACGCCGACACCCGTTCCGGAGAAACGCATTACGCCTTCTACGGCAGCCGTACTCAATATGGCAGCAACATTACCGTTGGTATTTGATGCTGAGCTAAACAGTATTCGCGAGCGGTTGAACATAATGAAAGCGAGTCCACACAACAATAATGTCTGGGGGGCGACGTATAACACCCGTAATAATGTCACCACCGATGCGGGTGCCGGGTTTGAGCAGACGCTGACCGGAATGACAGTGGGGATCGACAGCCGTAATGATATTCCTGAAGGAATTACCACGCTAGGCGCTTTTATGGGCTATTCCCATTCACATATCGGTTTTGATCGCGGAGGACATGGCAGTGTGGGCAGTTATTCTCTGGGCGGCTATGCCAGTTGGGAACATGAAAGTGGTTTCTATCTGGACGGTGTCGTGAAGCTGAACCGTTTTAAAAGTAACGTAGCAGGTAAAATGAGCAGCGGTGGAGCCGCCAATGGCAGTTACCACAGCAACGGGCTGGGCGGTCACATTGAAACCGGGATGCGATTTACCGATGGTAACTGGAACCTGACGCCGTATGCATCGTTAACGGGGTTCACCGCTGATAACCCCGAATATCATTTATCCAATGGCATGAAATCGAAATCAGTCGATACCCGCAGTATATATCGTGAACTGGGCGCAACGCTGAGTTACAACATGCGTCTGGGGAACGGTATGGAAGTTGAGCCGTGGCTGAAGGCGGCTGTGCGCAAAGAATTTGTCGATGATAACCGGGTGAAAGTGAATAGTGACGGTAATTTCGTCAATTATTTGTCGGGCAGACGTGGAATATACCAGGCAGGTATTAAAGCCTCATTCAGCAGTACGTTAAGCGGGCATCTTGGGGTGGGGTATAGCCATAGTGCCGGTGTGGAATCCCCGTGGAACGCGGTAGCTGGTGTGAACTGGTCGTTCTGACCATCAACGAAAAAGCCCACATCTGTGGGCTTTCATGTTACCAGGAGCCGCGGCTCCTTTGCGTATCCTTTTATGTCTCCTCACCGTCTGGTCGGTGTTTTGCTGAGACTTCTAACTTCCTGTTTTTGTTGGTGTTGTCCTTACACCGTCCAATCATGATTGGTGGGCTGGCGGAGTCTGAATTGGTTGTGTAACTTGTTGTTAAATTGATTGTAATCTTCAGTTCAATTTTCATTTTGGTCCCATTGTTGGTCCTAAAAGAAAATGTCAGGTTTTTTCGGGGGAGGGGAGGTTACAGCGGGAGTCTCTTCGTCTATGAGATTAGCATTTTGCTTTCCTTCAGTCTGCTCTGTATTTAAGCGTTTATTTCACATTAGTTTTTAGCAAGCCGGTAGAGCGCCTTGCTCGCAGAATATCTACTACGGAAATATATGGAGACTGTTGTTGCCACGAAAATCCTCTGTGATCGATACGTACCAGTTCGTACTTTTCCACCAGAAAATTGACTGCATCGGCCAGAGTGATACCAGCATCGATATGTTCCTTAATAACAGTTTCATCACTGAACGGCGTGTCGTTCAGTGTCAGGCCATAGTGTTGTTCCAGCAGGCGTGTCAGTAGCATTTGCCAGACAGCCACTGGCGACAGGCAGGGCTTCGCCGCCTGCGAAATTGTAGCAGGTAGAGTGTTCATGCTTGCTCTCGTGAAATTAGTTAGCGTTGAGTGGGGTAAACAGCGATGTATACGTAGCCGCAACTACCAAGAGTATCGGCTTCGCAGGTAAAACCGTTGTGGTACAGGGTGACGCATTGGGCATGGCGGGGATTCAGTTCACCAGTGGTCAGCATCGACTCTATCTGGCTGATAAAATGTGGAAATACCACATCCAGCTTAGGACATTCGGCGTCACTAAACTTACCGGTGATACTGGCCCGGTCAGCCAGATAGTGCAGCTGGTTGCCCTCCTGCACCAGACGTGCTCCCAGGCGCGGCGTGATATCTCGCTGCAGGCCCCATGTGGTGTTGCTCATTCATAACCTCTTTATTGTCAGTTCAGGGTGATACTCATCAGTCAAGCATACGGTCCGCTGCGGTCCTGCGGCGTTCGGCGTACACAGCCAGGACTCCTGTGATATCCGGAACATCCCTGCCGGTGTAATGACAGACGCTACCGTGCCACTGATATTTTCCGGTGCAGTAGCGAAAGATTCGGGACTCAGGATGCTGGCGGTATATCGTCATTGCCCGGCGTTTACTGATAATTCTCATGTAATACCTCAAAGCAGACCGTGTTCTGCGAACGAATAGATTTGCCTGCCACCAACAATCAGATGGTCAGGGACACGGATATCAACGAGCTGAAGCGCCTGCACCAGACGCTGCGTTATAGTCTTATCTGCCTGGCTGGGAGTAGTGTCGCCGGAGGGGTGGTTATGCGCCAGTATCACTGCTGCTGCATTGAAATACAGGGCGCGTTTGACCACCTCACGGGGATGTACCTCGGTACTGCTAATAGAACCGGCAAACAGGGTTTCGTGGGCAATCAACTGGTTCTGCTGGTTCAGATACAGCATCATAAATTCTTCACGCTCCAGCCCCGCCATTTTCAGCTTCAGCCAGTCACGAGCAGCCTGAGTGGAGGTGAATGCCACGCCTGTTTCGCGCAGGTGTCGGTCAAGCAGCGTTAAGGCGCGTTTTACCGTGCGTTGTGCGGTCAGTGGAAGTACCGGTGTCTGTGGGATGAGTGACTGTTCCATCATGAGTATCCTTAATCAATAATGCGCATAATGGCGCTGGATTCAGGGTGCTGCAGAGCGTAATCCCGCAGGCGGTAATAGTGCTCCGTCATGGCATCGCATTCGGTGAGGCAGGCGTGATGGCTATATTCAATCAGGCAGACAGCGATACCTGCGGCTTCCGCGCTCATTTCCGCACCATTGCCATTCATGCCGTTGAGCAAATGCCATTTATCGTCACCGTCAGCATCAGGAGCCATAAACGCTCCGCCATTGCTGAGCGTGTAAAAGGACCAGATACCCCCGCAGTACTCATCACAGAAGCGGTCCATCCAGGCGAAAATGCGCGGTTCCAGCGTTATCCACTGCGGGATGGTGCCAAAGTGCTGCGGCCAGAAGCGGATATGCTGTTCATCGGGTACCTGCGTTACGCTCAACTCAAATTCGGATCCGTTAGCGGGTACGAGGTCGTACTGTGTCTGTGTTGTCATGGGTATGTCTCCGTGAATAAAAAACGCCAGCGGCGATGGCTGGCGTATGAGGTAATAAAGCGCGTTTGGGAAGGTGAAATGTTGCTGGTAAATGATTCGGAGTCAGCGGGGGAAGGTGTCGGTGCGGATGCCTGACCTGTGGATATAGCGGTTAAAACCTTCACCGGCGTCCGGTTCAAAGTTCCATGCCCGCCAACCATCCGACCTTCGGCATCACGAACTATCAGGCGGACGTGAATGCCCTGGTCGTCTTCAATGTTAATGTCGGTGATACCGGCAGATACCAGTGGCCCTGCTACGCAATCAGCCGATGCCCACTGCGGCAGACCAGAAAGCGTTTGCTAAAATGACTACCAACCTTCAGAGTTGCTCATTACTACTCCCCTGAAAAATAATAAAAAAGCGGCAGAATCCTGAGATTCTGCCGTTAATCGGGTATGTTTGTAGAAATGATATATATCTGAATGCTTTTATATTGCTGATAGGCCGTTCTGTGCCAAAAGCGGAAGTTGGAGTGCCAGACGCCCTCTAAAAATAATGGTTCATTTTGTAGGGGCATTTACAGTAGCTATTCACAACTAAATGTTAGATACAAGAGAAGGGATGGGATAGACAGAACCTTTCAGTACGAAAGCCGGTTACGGCACCATTTGCCTACAGTACTCCATTCAACAGCTGCTGGCGCTTCCATGCCGCTGGCTCGGCATATTTCTGGCTTTTCAACCGCTCAGTTCTGGCAGTTAAACAACAGAAAATATAGGTATGGGTAACGACAAAAACGCCACTTTAAAGCAGGTATGAGTGTCCGCTTCACGCTCAAGCCTGCTTTAAAAACAGGCTTAACTTAGGATATTTTAATAAATAGTCATAAAAAGGCTCCAATTGGAGCCAAATGCGTTACAAGAATAAATTTTCATTCACATCATTCTTAAAGTAAGAATGAATGAATTTTATAGAAATTGCTAGCAGACCTAAACCAAATATATACTTTAATATATCCATAATAGAAGAACCAAAAATTTCTAGCTTAGATTGCAAATAAGTTATTTTACGAAGGTTCATTATCTTGTTATCAACAAAAACAAGATCTGCTGTGCCATATATTTTGATTTTTTTGCTTTTATTAACTAGTCCATACAAACTCCCTTCAGAAATAATAATCTCCGATTCTGGCCTTAACGACAAATGTTTCCCGTTGATACTAAACTGGGAGATACCTGTTGCTCTCAGTGAAGATAATTTTCCATTGCTTATGTCATCATATATTTTATCAAGCTTCTGGTATGTTTTTTTATAGAACGCAAAATCAGTCTTGAGTAGTACGGAAGGGCTATTGTTGTAATTAATAATATCATCTGGTTTTAGGACAAGTAAAAAACCCGTTAAGTAATTTGCATTAATGTTATACGTATTTGTTAAATCCGATATTTGCTGGTATTCACACTTCATCTTCTTATTTTTATCAAGCCTAGATAGAGGTGCAACATGATTTTCAATTTTATATTTTTTATCATTTATTATTATATCGTATGTATAATCATGTAAAATACCATTCGTTGTTATTGGCATAAATGCGAAAGCAACCATCAATTGTGCATTGTTTGATTTAAATTTTATTTGAGAGTCAGTAACACTTGAGGCTAGCATAAATTTATCATCTTGCTTGCTCAAACTTAACCTGGATGCTGCTTTAGGCATCACATCAGCGGATTCACCTTGTATGAACCCCATCATTGGAAGTTTCTGTGTGATTTCTAGCTTTTTTACATTCAGAAAAGATTTTTTAGCATCAAGCGGTACATTGCGAAGTAAATCTGGAAGGGCATAACAACCGGAGACAATATAAATATCAGCACCACTTAAACCCTGTGTATCATTATATATCAAACTACCATTTTTGATTACATCCAGATACGTTGGTGTGTCTGTTTTTTTATCATTTAAAAACCCAAATGATTCCTCATTATCTTTTACACCTACATATGCGATGTCTGAACCTTCAGATATATCCATCTCAATCTCTACCGCCTGCCGGGCAAACAATAAATATATAACAGCGGTTATGAGTATGGCTATTATTATTGCGGAAACTAATGGAATCATTGCCGATAAAATCATTGGAATATGTTTTATCTTATTAAGGTGGAAAAGGAGGGAATTTGATAAACACATAAACAGTGACAATAAAATCGCCCCAAAAAGATTATATAGTATATTTAACAAAATATTATTCATGGCTATATTGTCTAAGGCGTGTATTAACGCCACATCTGTTATTGTTAGTACAATCCATGTAATAGCTAATAATGTTAAATAAGCTTTAATTCTATGCTGTATAAAAACAGATGCAATAAATACTGCAACAGCAGATATGAGGTACCATGCGGTTTCCAGTGAAAAATAAAATTGTTTTATGTAATCAAGTTTCATTGAGCATTCATAACAATTACCTTTTGTGAAGGCAGCGGTAAAATATTGAAAGAGAACGCCACTACAAAGAAGAAAAAAAATAGAGGAAATATAGAAAAATGCCAAGATCGTAAAGTCAATTTTTTTGCTAAATATCTTTCTTACAATTTCTCTTTCTGATACAAAAGCCATAGCAAATCCATGTATAAAGCCTTTAAGGTTGATTTTTAATCATACGCAACAAATCATCGACTTTCTAGCAACCAATTTCATTACTCGATACAGTGTTGATGGCTGAAGACTCTATCAACGACAAAGTTCCTACCTAGAGCGCTGTTCACCTGGAAAGTCTTGCTCGGTGCCGCTGTTGATGCGTTGTTTGCCAATGACGGCGCCGCGCTGATCCTGACGCCGATTGTGATTGCGATGCTGATCGCACTGGGTTCAGCCAGGGCACGACACTGGCCTTTGTCATGGCTGCAGGATTTATTGCAGATACGGCCAGCCTGCCGCTCATTGTTTCTAACCTGGTGAATATCGTCTCGGCGGACTTCTTCGGTCTGAGCTTTGCGCAGTACGCCTCCGTTATGATCTCCGTGGATGCGGCAGCGATTGCGGCCACGCTGATTATGCTGTATCTCTTCTTTCGCAGAGTTATTCCGGCAACGTATTAAGTTTCGCTGCTGAAGACGCCTGCCAGTGCGATCAAGGATCTGGCAACCTTCAGGGCGGGCTGGATTGTCCTGTTATTGCTGCTTGTCGGTTTCTTCTTTCTGGAGCCGCAGGGAATCCTGGTCAGTGCGATAGCGGCCGCTGGCGCAGCAGTGCTGTTTGTGGTGGCGAAAAGAGGTCATTCGATCAACACCGGAAAAGTCCTGCGCGGTGCGCCATGGCAGATCGTTATTTTCTCACTGGGCATGTACATCGTGGTCTATGGCCTGCGCAATGCAGGGTTCACGGAGTACCTGTCTGGCGTGCTGAATCTGCTGGCAGACAAGGGGTTATGGGCAGCGACGTTCGGCACCGGCTTCTTGACGGCATTTCTCTCATCAGTGATGAACAATATGCCGACGGTGCTGATTGGTGCGCTGTCGATTGACGGGAGTACGGCGACTGGCGTCGTCAAAGAGGCAATGATTTATGCCAATGTGATTGGCTGTGATTTAGGCCCGAAAATCACCCCGATTGGCAGTCTGGCAACTCTGCTGTGGCTGCATGTGCTTGCCCAGAAAAATATGACAATCACTTGGGGATATTACTTCCGTACCGGCATTGTCATGACTGTGCCGGTGCTGTTTGTCACTCTGGCCGCGCTGGCGTGGCGGCTCTCTGTCACTTTGTAATTAGATACTGATATGAGCAACATTACCATCTATCACAACCCGGCCTGTGGCACCTCACGCAACACGCTGGAGATGCTTCATAACAACGGCAACGAACCGACAATAATTAATTATCTCGATATGCCACCGACCCGTGATGAACTGATTAAACTTATTTCAGATATCTTCAGTGACAAAATCATCGAGTGCATCAGGGAGCAATGTCACCTGATGCCTGCCTTGTCCTTGAATGTGATTGGCCATGTTGATATCCGCAGTATTCATTCATATCTTTTTAATTTTAATGAAAAAGTTAGTCCGTCTCATGGGTTTATCAAGAATGGTTGATCATATGAAACCATCGCTTAGACCAAAAAGTGATCAGGAGTTTTAACACAGCCTGCGCTCACAGCGGAGCTTACAGCCAAAAAAAGATAAATATATCTGAAAAAAACTGACCACTGCGCTCATCGTTCGAAAGTACGTGGCCTACCTCTGGAGATTAAGGAGAAAAAAGAAACCCCCGACCGCCGGAGGCAATCAGGGTTGTTATGGTAGGGAAGGCGCAGCCGTCAGTCGTTAGTGCAGTCCGCTAATGTTGGCAGGACCTTTTGTGCATTCCGAACATCAGGGTTAAACGATCCAACTTTCTGGTCATTGACGTAGACGTCGAACTGCCGGGCCTTACGGATATCCATGATGAAGCTGAACCAGGCATTATCTCCGTTACGCCAGCCAAGGGTTGAGGGAATGGCATATTGCTTATGGTCCATCACCACTGTGATGCCGGTACTGTCATCATGCGAGCTGACCGTTTTATCCCCGGCGAGGATCAGAAAAACCGAGTGCTGGTAAATACCGTTCTGGTCCGGATTTCCCGTGCAGTTGATGGTAAACATCTTTCCGCTGGCATCCGTCACACTGTATTCCGCATTGCCCTGACCGTACCCCTGTTGCCAGAGTCCGGGGACCGCAGAGGCTGTAAAGCTGGCGAACATTGTACTTGCCAGTACAAACCGGCTTAGTGAACGTATTTTCATTTATGTCTCCTTTCTCGTTGTTTTTATTCCCGGTTATCAGGGTTTGACGGTATCAGCAGCCGTCCCATCAGTTTGCCGTCATGGGAATATTCGAAGTATTTTTCTTTCGTATACGGGTCCGTAACTTCGTGGTATTCCAGTTTGATATTGTCGGCAATACAAAGCGCATTCATCAGCGGCTGGACGGTTTTCTCCTCCATATCTACCAGATAGTAGTAACTGCCACCCTCGCAACCATCGGGCGACTCACGGGTACGTAAGACCTGCAGGGTGAGACCGGATGAGAAGCCAACCTGTGACCATTCTTCGCTGACATCATCCTGACGGCTGACCACATCGCTGAAGCGCGGGGGCGTGAGGTCCTTAAATTTACTGATAGCTTTGAGGTCATCACTCCTGTCATCGCAGGCGCTCAGAAACAGAGAGGTGGCAACCAGCGCCAGCAGAGGTAGTGTTTTACGTTTCATTATTTTTTCCCTGAAATCAGACGAACCACTTTGGCAAAGACATAAATTCCCACAAAAATACCCACCGGCACGCCGACGAACGGCGTCAGCGCGACACTGGCAGCACCGGCTGCACCACCTCCCGTCAGTAGTGCGGCAACGGTTGCAAGTGTCAGGGCCGTGAGGCTGTCGGACACTCCGGTTTTGTTCAGAATGATGACGATGATAACAATGGCGATAATGGCAATAACGGGCACTGGGCTCCTCCATGTTGCCGGGTTGATAACAACGCCTGCGCTATTCCGGTGGGCTGTCGGCCGGAACAAACGTAAGCAGTGAATGCTGGATAAAGCGAAAATGGGGTAAGGCCTGAATGAAGACCGGGTCTTCAACCAGGCGACACAGACTGTCATTGCGGCGAAAAGTCTCCTGCAAAGGCTGAATCAGATGGATTTCATCAAGTGTGAATACGGCGATATGCCCTTCGTGTTCAGCCACCAGATACCAGGTCTGCTGGTGGATGAGTAACCGGCAGGGAGCTAGGCGCTCACAGCGTCGCCCCTCTGCAATCAGCGTCACCCGCCTGCGCCCGGTAATGGCCTGAATCAGTCTCCAGAAAGACAATGCTCCTGAAGGCGAAGGAACCGGATTGGCTGGTGCTATCACGCAGGGAGACTCATCGCACATCAGCAGTGCATTCACCAGACGGCGGTCAAGGCCGGGAAAAAGCCCGGCCAGCCCGCTGCGGTGGGCAAAGATAAGCACGTCGGGCACCATCTGCATCTCACTGCCAGCAGTGCGTAAGCGGCAGTATCCGGACTGATACTCCAGGTCCAGATACATCAGTCGTTCACGAAAATCACGCCGCAGCGTGCGCACTGACACGCCAAACTCAGCCGCCAGTTTGCGCACGCTCAACGTTTCACCCGCAACCAGACGGCTGATTATCAGTGACAGCCTGACAGCCAGCCGGTCATGGCGGCGTTCTGCCTGTGTCATGAGAGATTCTCCAGGAAAGTTAACTGACTGAAAATGATGTGATTACTTTAAAGAGGGGGGCGGACAGGGTATGGACAACGCAGAAACTATTTTTTATTTCTGCAAAAGCCAGATGTAACGGGGGTTAAAAGCTATAACCGGGGGATTGAGGCACACGAGCACATAGCGATGCGGACAGGTGGTGTCCGATATTAACAACGTGGCAACATGAAACGTCTACTGCAGTTGCGTGAGCAGTGTTTCTGCCATCACCCACAGCGCACGGTTAAGCTTCACATCCCCGTCAATGCCACGCACGGCACGAGTATGAGTTCGTCCGCCTTTAGCATTACGCCCACTGAGTCCGCCCTTAATCAGGTTTTCTTGAATCCGCTGATAGGTGGTCCAAAGGTCATTGCTCTCATCCTGCCAGCGGCGTGGGGAGAGTATCTGCGATTCAGTAACCGGCTGGTGGTCCTCACCAAAGCGATACGTAAGCGCTGCTTTTGCCAGTGCCTGCTGCACAGGTGGCGGTAAAAGCAACGACTGCATGGCATCCCTCTTTTCTTCCACACGCTCAAAAATCCCCAGCACTTCATACGCCCCCTCAATAACCTGACTCACCACATCCCCCTTGTGTGGCACCCGCACCTCGCCAAACGACTCGCCGCAGACCAGACCGTTCTGGCACACCGCCCTGAACATGCCCGGCAGCATCTGGTACGAACTGGTGCCATCGTGAGAGTTAAGCAGGATAATTTCCGGAACCTGTTTACCGGTAATTTGCCCCTCCCGACGTAGGCGCAGCATATGCTTAGTATGCTCACGACGACGGGGGTCACGTACCCGTGTCTGACAGGCAAAGAATGGCTGGAAGCCTTCCCGCTGCAGGCTGTCCAGCAGGGAAATTGTGGGTATATACGTGTAGCGTTCACTGCGGGATTCGTGTTTATCCTCACTGAATACGCTGGGCACCACGCGAAATAACTCTTCACGGGTTAACGGACGGTCACGGCGAATAAGATTTGCAGCGCCAAAGCGCGAAGCCAGACGGGTCATAAGCAGACTCCTCAGTATGGGTAAAACAAATAAAGAAAGCCCTGCCGCACTTGCGACAGGGCTCGGAGAATAATAGGGCAGAATTAAACACTCAGAAGAAGAAATCCCAGACAGCGCGGGCCACTGACACCACCGAGGAACGCACGGCCTGAATAATGGTCCGCACCGGGGCGGGAATAAGGGGAAAGGTGCTTACCGTATCGAGTATGGCACCTACGGTTTCACCGAAATCGTCACGTGCCTGCTCCCGGGCTACCGTTGTTCGAAAGGGATGTTGCAGTAGCGCTACTACCGGGCTGCTGGCCTCACGCGGCAGACACTTAATCATCCGCTCTGCCATCACCCTTAGTCCCCACTGCAGGCGAACCGACACGGCACACACCGGATGCACGGGCTGGAATAGCTCATGCAGCAGGCAGATTTTGCGGCTGATATTTTGTTTCTGCTCTGTGGAAAGGATATTTCCACCGCTGGTGGGTTCAGCTTTGTCTGACTGGCTGATAACAAACAGCATCTTATGCCGGTATGCTTCGCCAATCACCTGACGGTAAAAATGCTCATCAGTCGCCAGTGCCCGATCATCAGCCTTAATCAGCCACAGAATCAGGTCGAGCCGGGGAAGTTGTTCGCGGTACAGCGCAGCATACTCGGTATCGCGAACGCCACTTTCGCCCACGCCGGGCAGATCCACGATGGTCATAAAGTGTTCTCCAATCTGCAGGCGAAAGCGTAAAGGATCACGTGTACAGGCCGCTACATCGCTGACCGGCGATACTTCACCGGCAAACAGGGCATTGCAAAGGCTACTCTTTCCCGCCCCAGTTTTACCCATGATGCCGATCACTGGCTCGTAGTGGGTTAACTGATTTATCTGCTGCAATATACGTTCAGATACCCATAGCGGTAGACCGGAAAGGGAGTTCTGTAGTGGCTGCAGAACTTCAAAATTTTTCATCACCACTCCTCTGAAAAGTAAAACAAAAACGGCAGAACCGCGAGGTTCTGCCGTTCATCGGATTGTTCAGGAGAATGATATCTATCTGAAGATTTTTTCAATGCACATAGATTGCAGAATCTTTCTGAACTCACAGCACCATTTACCGGGAAAGGCATCATAGGATTTCCAGAAAATTGGTGACATTATTGAGAAGTTTAAAGGGGGGGAAATTTAGTCGTGGGTGCACAGGGGAAAACGTGTTCCCTATGCAGGACGTTGTGAGGGGGGGTTAATGCTATTTGATCATATTGGACAAGTTAATATCATGCCAAAAGGGCGAATTCTATACTGGTTCGTTTAGAAAGAAGAGTTTCAAAAATCCATTGACAGGACTTGGCGTACATCATCGGGAGACAAAACAGAGGCTTCTAGGTACTCAGGATGATTACGTAAAGTAAAAGTCAGTTTGCTCAGGATATGTGTCGGAACGTCCTGCTCATCAATAATTTTGGCCGTATCCAGCATGATCCGGCCATATTTCATTTCCAGCGTAACGAAGCGGTTCCACTCTGGACCGTTAGCGCACAAGAGGTCAAAAAGGATTTCACCAGTGGTCTCACTACCCAGTAGGGCAGAAAGTTTCGTCTCAATTTCATTAACTGAGGACAAAGGGTTCTCGAAGCCGGTCGCCATAACGACAGCTTTTAGAGCCCCTGAGACGTTAATTCCGGTGATTTCAAACAATATATAAGTCCTTGATTATTCCCCACGCTCTAGTGGCTTTACCCATCAACCGGGCCATATCAGAAATCATACGGCTGGCATCGACCACAGTTTCCATGTGGAACAGAGAATGACGTTCCACATTAAAAAAAGTATAGGCTGTGCTGATGATGTTAATCTGTTCCGGTCTAAGAGTAGCTGCAAATTGCGGTTTCAGAATGTAATGAGCAGCAGGTTTATCAAAGTAAGTTCCAAAACCTGCCGGCTGCTGTACTGGCATGCCTAACCCACTCATCTTACTTTTTAAGACACCTTCAATGGTGCGTAGTTCAGGATAAAGTAACATACAGTAGTCAGGCAAATCAGGGGCGGCGAGTTTAACACATAGCCCTGAAACGAGCAATTTTTCGGCAGTCACGTGGAGATGCGGGTAAGCATCGGCCATTACAGTCTGCAAGTAAGTGCGGGCAACCTCCTGTTGAACAATATTAGCTTTACCATCCTCCTGGCGGATTAGCACTTTCTCCAAACCCTGTAAATCAAGCAGGGCTGCCAAGTTAAACGTGAAAACTCTGTAACATGACAGCGGTCGGCCCTGAATCTGGAGCTTACCTGTTGTGATATGCAGGCTCACAGTCAATTCGTCCTGATAGCTGGTGGAAATAATTTTCCACACTACGGTATGAGCGTTACGAGAGTGTTCTCTGAACTCTATATGCGATTCATCTGCTGATAGCTCAAGTACAGGTAGAACGCTTGTCTCTACAAATCCTTGCAGTACCATATTTACCTGCTCAAATTCAGCAGGATTGATGGTTTCAAAAAGATGATCCGCTAACTCTTGGCCCAGAGAACGATTGGCTCCAGTGAGATATTGAATTGTAGTCGAACCGTCCCCGTTATAAAAAATGTCCACAGTTGCCAAGTTAACCCCTGGTCTGGTAAATACGACCCGAAGCCCAGCCCTTGACCCTGGCATAGGACCAATTGATTGGATTGAATAGTTTTTATTTTCAATGAATTGTCTGGATTCAGTCTCGATATTTGCCCTGACCAGATTTAAGTTTTTGTAACTCCTGATTGTCATTTCCTGGATCCCATAGAAACATATGGGGAAACTCTACAATAATACCCCCCTGAAGTGTATTGATTTGCTAAATTTAGCCACCTGAATAGGGGGCACTCCAACTATAGGGCAGGATCGTCTACCGGGGGGGCAGTCCACAAAATGGGGGATGATGTCCATCGTTTCGGTAACCTCTTCCTGATCTCACCAAGCAGCAACTCGATACTTAGTAATTATTCGCCAGCAGACAAGAAAAAATTCTACGTCGAAACAGAACGAGCAGAGAGCCCAAAACAAGCCATCATGATGAGCTATAAGGAGTGGGGTCCGGATGGGCAAGGCATCAACAATATAGAAAGCCATGAACACGCGATGTTGACATTGCTCAAAGAGCATCGAGATATGACCCTACCAACCAGGAAATAATGCGTGCAACTGTGTTTTATAATATCAAGTGTGATTACAATCGCTGGCGGTGCCATAGTGCCATAGTGCCATAGTGCCATAGTGCCATAGTGCCATAGTGCGGTTGGCGGTCTCAGCTCTGAACTATTTGAAAACCAAAACCTTGATTAAGGCTGTGCCTACCTTACGTTAGTTGGGGCAGTATGTTATATAACCAAATTAGACGTCAGGGTTACAATATTTGTGGAATCCTGAAAAGCTTGATACCTGCGACCGAGAATGGCTGTGAAGTATTTAGATCACTGGTGATGATGCAGTGATCCGATTGGACTGTGTCATAACATCTCCTTAATTTTCGCAAAATTGTCACGGATGTCTAAATGGAGTCGAACGATTCAGGCGGAGTAGCCGCCAAGCACGGTTTCTTATTTCAGGACTGCGTAGCCGCTTACCATGTCACCCGAATGCTTCGTGACAAGACTATCCGCAGTGTGCGCTGCGAGGTCACAGACGATATCGACATTGTATCTGATGGATACATCGACTTCGTTCAGGTAAAAAGCACCGGCAAAACACGTTGGAACATTTCGGACATCGTTCAGAATTCAAAAGGTGCTGATAAAAAGACGATCCCCTGCAGTTCAATTTTGCACAAATCAATGCAGTGTGAGTCTGACCTGTCCCTTGGACGTAGGTACTCCATCGTCACAGAGGAAAAGGTCAACAAAACCCTTGAGTACTTGACGATCAGCCCAAACGCCCGACTAGATAAGCCAGGTCGACAGGAACTCATCGATGACCTCAACAAACGCACAGACAATTTTTTAACAGACTCAGGTATAAGCGTTTCAGATTGGATCGATGCGGCTACATGGGAAGTGTTTTCATCCCTGCGCGAACTGGAACTTCTAGGGATCAAGAACATACGGCTGGCCTCCCAAGATCTACATGGGGTCATTCTCAGTTCCGAAACCGTCGCCGAAGACATTTGGTGCCGCATCCTTGATACTGTGACGCGCAAGGGCGAGCATTCTCGACGCATTCACAGTGCTGATGACAAGTCCTACTTACGACCAGACCTACTTGAGTGGTTCAAGCAGCGTGTCGAAGATGACCAATCTCGGTCAGGCCGCAAAATCTACGTCAAACGGGACTTACCCCACATCCTTACGCCATTTAGAGCGCCTATGGCTTCGGTCTGCGCTAAGCGTAAAGGCCAGGTTCTACATCAGCAGTACTCACTTAAGAAATACCGCTACAAGCACATCGCGGATAACGTCTGTCAATGGTTGGATGAGGTTTTTTCTCCGACCAAAAGAAATGTCTGATATTCATAAACTGACATTCATTGAAAAGCGAGAACGACTAAAGAATTCCGTCTTCAAATCGCTCCATGACGTCAGCGAATTTTTGGGTCGAGTGCTGTTGCACGCAACGATCCGGCAGCACCACGAAAGCCAGCCTATTCCTTGCATGCTATACGTGGAAAAAGCAGGGGCCGAAAAAATTCTTGAAAACGTGCATATCGTTCGCCGCGATCCAGAAGGTGATCAGCTTTGGATTGGCTTCAGCGAGTTGGTGACTGATATTAACATTGCCGTCAGATTGCCGGAGATACGGGATCAGTTGTACGAGGACATTTCGGATTGCATCGATACCGCGCGCAAAAAAATCCTCGACATTAAAGACGATAACTACCTGCTTCGCCACGACATTGACGAAATTCTTGATGGCAGCCAACCTTTCGATGCTCACCTCGATCGTTTCACGTTTGTTCTGTTCGTGGGCTACGACTCTAATCTACTAACCGAGCCTGAAACGCCGGGGTTCGAGGATGACCTGGAGAAAGAAACAGCGGTGCTGTTCGAAAAATTCGCGGCTGACCTCATCGAGGATTCGCCGTTTGCGAATCTTTGCATCCACGTATTCATTTATCCAGCCCCGAGTCTTGAGCGGTTAACCCAATTAGTTGATGAGAAGGTGAGAGAGGTCGTATGACAGAGATCTATGAACAGGCGAAACATAGCCTGCAGGGTGAGGACTTCTCATCGTTCAATTATCTGTTTGCGGTTAACAAGCTGTTGTCTAACCCTGTTTCGTATGACTTGGGACGGGACTTGATCGTGCGAGCTCTCGATTCGCGCGAGCGGTTTTCCGAGCACACCACAATTTTGAAAAATATGGTGAGAAAATCAGGTTTGTTCCCGTATCTCAAAAAGGAGTTCACCAGCCTGACACCGGATGACCTGAGGGTGCTTGAGCTATACCGGACGCCATTCTCGGATGGTTATGTTTTCCACTCAATGCAGTTCCACATATTCGATCTGCTCAAGTCTGGTCAAAACGTGGTGCTGAGTGCACCTACAAGCATGGGCAAAAGTGCAATCGTCGATTCATTGCTCGGCATGGGAACTTTGAAACGGCTTGTTCTGGTTGTTCCAACCGTGGCTCTTGCCGACGAAACCCGTCGCCGACTGCAAGAGCGATTCGGTGACCGATATCAGATCATCCACCACAGTTCCCAAGTGTGCCATTCCGATCAGGCTGTTTATGTGTTAACTCAGGAGCGAGTGAACGAGCGTGACGACATCGTCGACATTGACCTCTTCGTCATTGACGAGTTTTACAAGTTGGCGTTCCGACAACTGAAAAGCGGGGACATTGATCATCAAGACGAACGAGTCATCGAGCTCAACATTGCGTTAAGCAAACTGCTTAAGGTCTCCAGGCAGTTTTACCTGACGGGACCGTTCGTTAACAGCATTCGCGGTCTCGAAAAACTTGGATATCCGCATACTTTCGTTTCTACCGACTTCAATACAGTCGCGCTAGATGTTAAGACGTTCGGCATCAAAGCGAATGACGACAAAGCCAAGCTCAAAGCGCTGGGGGAAATCGCGCACGCATGTGTCGACGCAACGATCATTTATTGCAAGTCACCAACTGTTGCGGGCCTGGTGGCGCGCGAGCTGATCAGGCTTGGGCATGGCACTCCGACTGAGAATCCCCATGTCGACTGGGTCAGCGAAGAGTTCGATGCCGACTGGGATTACACAGTCGCCCTTAGAAACGGTATTGGCTTGCATTTTGGCGCGCTACCGAGGGCACTGCAGCAATACACTGCCGACCAATTCAATGCTGGAAAACTGCGCTTTTTGCTCTGCACCTCCACGATCATTGAAGGAGTCAACACTATCGCTAAGAACGTTGTGATCTACGACAACCGCGATGGAACTCGCAGCATTGACAAATTCACCCATGGGAACATCAAAGGTCGCGCCGGGCGCATGGGCGTTCACTTCGTCGGCAAAATCTTTTGCCTGGAGGAAATCCCGGAAGACAATCTCAATCAAGAGGTGGATATTCCGCTCGGTATTCAGGGCATTGATACCCCAATCAACCTGTTAGCCAGCGTTCAACCAGACCACTTGTCCGAGTTTTCACAGGATCGCTTTGATGAGGTTTTCATAAACGACCGTGTTTCCATCGACCTTGTGAAGAAGCATTCGTACTTCCGTGTCGAGCAGTTCGAAATGCTGCAAAGCATGTTCGAGATGATGGACGATAACGAATTTTCCTCGTTAGTGTTTCACTGGACTCCCGCGACAAACTTCCTCAAGACCTTTGCAAAGATCATTGCCAGACTGGTTCCCCATACGTTCAGTCGCAATGGGGTCCCTGTTAAGCCTACGGATGTCATGATCGCAAAACTTGCCGGCTATTTAAGTGCTGAAAGTTATTCGGAATATCTGAAAAATCAGATCGATTATGCACGACAGTGGATTTCTGAAGGGGAGAAACGTACTCTTTCCATTGCCCTCAACAATGATTTGAAGCTCATAACCAATACCTTCGGCTATACCCTACCTAAGGTGCTCAGCTTGATGGAGGATGTAGTTAAACACCACGCTGTAAAGCGTGGTATACGCAGCAAAGTCGATTACACACATGTCAAATTGGCGTTCGAAAGTTTCCATCTACCACCAGGTGTCAATGCCTTAGAAGAGATTGGCATTCCCATTCAGACGTTACACCGACTGGTAGACTTGCTGGAATTTTCCGACGAGGCTGATGTGGATGAGTTGAGCCAGTATCTTCGGGATACTCAGGACATTTGGAGTAGATCGATTGGGTACGTTGATCAGATGTTTATCAGGCGCGCGCTCGGTATTAGACGACATTGATTTAGGTACGTTTGTCTACGGAACGCGGGAAAGCGACATTTTTGAATAACTCACATCTTCGGTAGGCTAGGTCGTCTACCAGGACGGGCTTCCAACCATCAAAAGATTACCGATATCTTAATACAAACAAATCAGGCCTTTCCAGCCATAAGAAAGGCCATTGTTGTAAAAAATAAATTACCCGCGACTGCAGCCGAAATTACGGTCTCCGTCACCGACTATTTTAGTCCTTACTTTGGTCATGTAATCCACCCTATTCATCAAATCGCTATAAGTCTGCTCAAAGTTGTCCCTTTTACGATTGAGAAGGTATTTGCCATTTGGCGGGTAATTAACTAACTTCCCCGAGCTATCTATAGGGATGCCAAGTGCACTGTACCAAGCTGTCGTTATCATTGTACGTAACGTGTTACGGTTTAAGTCGTAATCACCTAAATGATAATAAGCATCCTGATTGAAACACAGTATCAAATGGTAATGCCGCTTTCTATTTTTGGTATATTCTCTGACCCATGCGTAACGTAAAGTGGAATGTCGACTATCAGGCCAGTCTTTCCGTTGAGTTTTAATATGCTTATCATGTTTAAGCTTTGCTTTTAACGCACTGGTAAAGCGAGATATAGCACCAGAGTCAACCCTGGGTTGAAAGAATGGGTTATCCATATTTTCTGTATCAATTGGGTCATGCAGATCAACACGTAGAATCATTGAGTTAAGATGTTCGTTTAGGGAGTCATCAATAACCTGTTTGATTCTATCCCGATATAGGGATACATGTGATCCGAATTCACTATCGTATGTCATATAGTATCCTGGCCAATGATATTGGAGTAAGTGATCGTTCTGATGTGTCTATGTACCTATATATTACCTATCAAGATGACAAGCTTTTATCCGAACTGGGTTTAGAGTTTGTTTTTACTCTTAAATTAAGTCCTTTTAGATTGTCATTAAAATCAAAAAACACAATGAGTTATGTTTATTATTTTTGTTTTACCCCATGAAGATATAAATATTTTGTTTTGTGAAATTAAGATTCTAATTAATTCATTTGCCTTGTCACGATTTCTAAATTTATTTGGCCCAAATTGTAAGATAATATTTTTCTTGATGCAGGAAGAAAATTTTTGCGTGCAGTAATCTTTTATCCAACAATAAAGCTCATCTGCTTCTGAAACATCTAAAGAAAACTCTTCTTTTTTTAGAGAACAAGCGGATGTATTCTTCAATATACCAAGCCACTATCTCCACTGCTGCTTTTACTGCGGTAACAGATATATCGCCTCCATCACCGCTGAAGTAATGAAGTAAGGCAGCAAGCCTCGCCATGTTCTCCGCCATTTTAGAAGCATAATCCTTAAAATCATAAAGAAGGCCAATCATTCTCATTTCTGACTCGACCTGGTTGTAGAATTCGATCCAATGTCTTTCTGCTTCTGCAGAGAATCGGAGGCAGATGCGATTATTTTCATTAATTTTAATGATGCTCTCATTAACAATTTCCATAAGACGTTGGTGAAATACCGGCAAATGTTCATTTGAAAAAATTGGGTTGGAAATTTTTCTGTTACCTTGTGTTGAAGCAGGCTGGCACATGAGGCACCGTGCAAAAAATCCAATCCCCTTTGCCATATCTCCTTTCCTGTCGATATAACCCTTAAAAACATTAGGCTGGACCATCAGCGACAGTGTTATTCTTGCATCTCTAATTAATTTCTCGGGCTCGTTTTTCCTTTCCACCGTAAATATTGAACCATCCCACATCTTATTGATAAACGGCAGCTCGTTAAGTGTGTAACCATTAAAAATGATCCCAGCTTCATCAGACATGATGCCGACTGATCGCCAGTGCCCACAGAGATGAGCTTTAATAGCTGCAGGTGTGGCATCGTTAAATAAAAATTTGAATCTCACTGGAGCTTTCGGGTTTGTCGTAAGTAGTTCTTTAAGTCTTTCATTTGTTGCCAAGTGATCTTTGTTACGTCGAATATCTGATTTAAGTTTTGACATCAGTGCTTTTTTTTCAATATTAAAAATTGCTTCATCATTTCTCCATGCGGTAAGATCGTGGGTGTATTTTTCAAATAAATCCTCTTCCAGTTGATATAATGGCTTCATCAGCAGTTTATCAACCGTACTCTTACGTTCACCTGATTCAGCCAGAGTCATTAAGAAAAGTGATACCGGGCCACGTAGATTATTCAATCGGCAAACATCAATCCGGTTCTGACAGGCAAGAGAAATTACCCCAAGAGCAGAAGCAGCAATCAAACCTTGAGGGGCCTGCGTATGCTGTTCCACTTCATAAATTGCATTCCTGATAATTTTAGGAAATGCATCTACAGGGAAAGGACGACCATTGAACATGCAATGCCTCTTATTTAATTAAATTAAGAAATTGTTTAGCAAATATGGCTATTCCGCTATTAATGGCGGAAATAGCAGGATGTTTACACTCCGATGACAGCAATTGAGTATGAATTCATGTAACACCCTCAAATAAGTTTACAGCGTTGTGATAACCACTCATCAATCTCGGCCTCAATCCATCCGACAGATTTCACGCCGAGCATTCGCTTTTTGGGAAAGGTGGCATCGTATCGTGGTGATTTGGGGTTCAACCAGTCATAGATGGTGGCCCGTGCCATACCTGTTTTTTGGATAACCGCTGGTAACCGTAGTATTCTAACGGCCGATCGATTGTTCATTCTTGTTGCCTCTCATTGGTTCACTTTGGTTGCAGAGAGATTAATGGGTATCTTTAAGGCAAAAAACCCATGTACCAAAAATACAATTTTTACAACCTCTAATACATTGATTTATGGTGGTTTTATGATTTCTCTGAATGATTTTTATGAACAAATTTGTAGAAAACGACGTGATCTCGCCTATCACATGTCCGAATGCGAATGGGCGGTGGATACTGATGTTCTAGAGGAAGATCATCCGGAAATACGGATTGAGCTAGGCAGAATGCGAGAGCAATTCTGGAGCTCTGAGAAAATAGGTACTCGTGTGAGGTTATATTCCTGCGATGTACCATGGGAAACAAGGCACCATACAGTGAATGGGCAACTGGAGATAAAGGAAGAATACACTGAATTATATGATCCAGCTCAAGAATGCTGGAAAAATCTAAGTTCAAACCTTACCAAGGAAACGTTTTTACCTCTTGTTATCGAGCCATTTTCCATTAATGACATTTTCAAGGCACACCTTATGTTCGCCTCAATCTCTTTTTTCTGGGGAAAATCTATCATGTCTGAAAATGAAAACGTTGCCTTTAAAGCATTTCATCGGGCTGCGGAGTTATTTGATAAGTGCATAGGTATGACTTGGTTTAACATCTCTGTTTGTAATCAAAAAAAATTATCAGAAGTCAGGCGGAGTGCAGGAAAGAAGGGTGGCAAAAGCAAAGCGGAAGTGTACCATATCATTCAACTGAAGTTGGTTGAGCTAATTAATGACTCTGTTCCGAATGATGGGTGGAAAAATAAGGTTGTAGCAGTTAATGAACTTATCGAACCGCTATGGGATTTTATTCAAATGTCAGAGTTTGAGATAAATAATCAAAATAAAAAATATCGTGTAGCAACAATGAGTCAAGATGCTTTGGTTGATACTATTTTAAATCAATGGTCTTTAAAAAATGAAGATGTAAAACAAGCTTTCGATAGCGCTGTTCGTAGAAAAAAAAGAAGTAAATAATTACTACTTGCCATATAGACTAAATAGCTGCGCCTAATACATCTACACTTTCTATTTATTGACAAGTGATACGTTGCAAAAGGAGCAACACCCCACAGACTCGATGACTGCGCAGTCATACAGTGAAATTGCCCTAATGTCTTACCTCTGAAAGGGCTAAACGAAAGTAGAGCACTATTCCGCGTAGCTATTTAGTGCGATCTTTTAGAAATATCAGCCCAGAGAGCTGGGCTGATAAATATTTTATCCGACAAGACGAATTTTGCTCAAATGAGTTAAAACGATGCTACCACTATCTGCTGCTTTTACGAGATCAGCCCACCATTGCATCATCGGACGACGTTGCTCAAGATAATCACTGCGGTTATAAGCGCGACGCACCTCATTTTTGTCTACATGAGCAAGCGCTGCTTCAATGACATCAGGTGGAAATCCTTCCTCATTGAGTGCCGTACTGGCGATAGAACGCAAGCCGTGTGAAACAAGTACACCTCCTAAGCCAGCACGCTTGAGTGCTGCATTCACTGTTTGGCTATTCATTGGTTGGTTGGGCTTGATACGGCTAGGAAAGATAAATTCTCGGCCACCACTGAGAGGCTTCATCATTTCCAGAATAGCAAGAGCCCCATCAGATAGTGGAACCGTATGGTCCCGGTTCATCTTCATTCGAGCTGCAGGAATTTTCCATTCGCTAGCATTGAAATCGATCTCATCCCATCGAGCCTCAGCAGCTTCGGCAGGGCGGGTGATGGTTAGAAGTTGCCACATGAACAGGCATCTTGTGGACATGCTGATACTTGCCGTACGCATGGTGTGCATTAGCTGCGGAAGTTGATCCGGCCGGATGCTTGGCATGTTTTTCTTTTGCGGTTTCTCGAAAGCTTTTCCGATATTTACACTAGGAACAGCATCAATCAGGCCTGTGTTCTGCGCATAAATCATGACTTCGTTAATACGCTGACAAAGGCGGCGAACAGTCTCTAATGCACCTCTGGCCTGAACCGGCTGAACTGCTTTAACCAGAGTATGAGCCTTAATCTCAGTGATACTGATATCACCGATTGCCGGGAAAATATCTCTCTCAAGCGAGCGCCAGATATCGTCGGCATAGTCCTCTGTTACGCTGGTTTTCTTCACATTCCACCAACGCTCGGCAACTAACAAGAAGGTATTGGTTTTGGCCTCTTGAGAATTCCTCACCTGTTCTTTCTGATGTTCCTGAGGATCAATGTCTTTCGCCAATAAAACTTTAGATTCGGCTCTGAGTTTACGTGCATCAGAAAGCGAGACGGCAGGATAGGCACCGAAGCTCTGTTTGGTTCGCTGCTTGGTCAAAGGCCGATAGTAACGGAATTGCCAAAGCTTACTGCCACTGGACTTGATTAACAGAGTAAGCCCGTCACCGTCATAAAGCTGGTAATCGGCATCTTTAGGTTTGGCGGCTTTGATTTCCGTATCAGTTAACGGCTTGGTTTTTCTTGCCATGGGGAGTCTCCCTGCGTTTAGGCCCAACGTAAACAATAGAGCTTTTCGTTGGGCCTATCAATGGGCCTAAAAGGTTCGGATTTAATTAGTTCTCTTCGGACTTCGCGGGACAAATTGAGGGCACAAAAAAGCCCGCAGGGCTTGCGCCGTGCGGGCTCTTAGGACTTCATCGGATGACTCTGGTAATCACCGATGGAGAATTTTGGTGGAGCTGGCGGGAGTTGAACCCGCGTCCGAAATTCCTACATCCTCGGTACTACATGCTTAGTCAGTCTTTACATTCGCTTGCCAGCTGCGGACGGACACGCCACTAACAAACTAGCCTGATTAAGTTTTAACGCTTCAACCCCAGGCAGGGCTTCCACGCGATCTCTTTTGGGTTTGACCTCTCTTGATCCCCGTCCTAAGAGCGGAGGCTAGGGAGAGAGGGCTCTAAGCAGGTTATTAAGCTGCTAAAGCGTAGTTTTCGTCGTTTGCGACTATTTTTTGCGGCTTTTTACGAGGCCAACCGCCCCTCGGCATGCACCTTGGGTTTCGCAAATCCCGTCGAATCCAGAATCAGCCCCAATGTGTAAAGGTAAGTATACCAGATTTATGAGCGCCATGACCAGCCTCAATGGCGTTATCGTTAAAGATTTAGCACCCATGTAGCCTGATTTTTATTCGATTAAGCAATGGGATGGCAACATTTGTGTCGGATGTGATAGCCAATAAGATGTTCATTCGCGCCGCCGGAGAGGGAGGCGCGGTGAGGAACTGGTCAATAATTGGAGTGCAGGTTTAACGGTGGGCGTTTTTCATGATACGTGCTTTATCCACCTGCCATTCGCGCTCTTTGATATCTGAACGTTTATCGTGCTGTTTCTTACCTTTGGCGACGCCGATTTTCACTTTGCACCAGGCATTTTTCCAGTACAGGGAGAGCGCCACTACGGTATAGCCTTCTCGATTGACGCGACCGTACAATGAGTCCAGTTCGCGCTGGTTGAGAAGTAACTTGCGGGTACGGGTAGGATCGCACACCACATGCGTGGAGGCCACGGCCATTGGCGTGATGTTAGCGCCAAACAGAAATGCCTCTCCGTCACGCAGAAGGACGTAGCTGTCGCTGATATTGGCTTTTCCTGCGCGCAGGGATTTAACTTCCCAGCCTTGCAGGGCAAGTCCCGCTTCGAACTCTTCTTCGATAAAGTATTCGTGACGGGCGCGCTTGTTAAGCGCGATGGTCGCTGAACCAGGTTTATGTGCTTTTTTCTTCGTCATAAGCGTCGTGAATCATCGGTAATCTGAAATCGAAAACACCCCATATCAATCCTGCGGGGGACAAGGCTCTATCTTAGCATGAACCCGATGTTACCCAGCGCCGGGATAGCGTTTTTTTTACAGCAGGATAAATGATATTATTTGTTGGATTTTTGTTGATGGAAATTGTTATGCCTCAGATTAGCCGGACCGCACTGGTACCCTACAGCGCGGAGCAAATGTATCAGTTAGTGAATGACGTTCAGTCTTATCCTCAGTTTTTGCCGGGTTGTACCGGAAGTCGGATTCTGGAGTCCACTCCTGGGCAGATGACTGCGGCGGTAGATGTCTCTAAGGCTGGGATCAGCAAAACGTTTACTACCCGCAACCAGTTGACCAGTAACCAAAGTATTCTTATGAATCTGGTGGATGGGCCGTTCAAGAAATTGATTGGTGGATGGAAGTTTACGCCGCTGAGCCAGGAGGCGTGTCGTATCGAGTTTCATCTCGACTTTGAGTTTACCAATAAGTTGATTGAACTCGCCTTTGGTCGCGTGTTTAAAGAGCTGGCGGCTAATATGGTCCAGGCTTTTACGGTTCGTGCGAAAGAGGTTTACAGTGCCAGGTAAAATTGCCGTTGAGGTGGCTTATGCGCTACCTGAGAAGCAGTACCTGCAGCGAGTGACGCTGCAGGAGGGCGCGACGGTTGAAGAAGCTATTCGCGCCAGTGGCTTGCTGGAATTGCGTACCGATATCGATTTAACTAAAAACAAAGTCGGCATTTACAGCCGTCCGGCAAAACTAAGCGATAGTGTGCATGATGGCGATCGGGTGGAGATTTATCGCCCTCTCATTGCCGATCCGAAAGAGCTTCGCAGGCAACGAGCAGAAAAATCAGCGAATAAATAACAGACAGAAAAAAGGTGCTCATTGAGCACCTTTTTTAACGTCTTTGAGAGCAACTTTATTATTAGTTACCACTCAGCGCAGGTTTGTTATCAATATTGGTCAACACACCGCTACTGTTAAAGGTCAGCGTCAGCGTTTGCTGAGTTACACCTTCATGACCTGGTTGCTGGCGGAAGACATAGAACCAGGTATTCGTACCAAATGGATCGGACATCAGCGGTGTACCCAATGCGTACGCAACTTGTTGTTGCGTCATGCCAACACGTATTTTGGATACGTCGTTAGCGGTCAGATAGTTCCCCTGGTTGATGTCAGGACGGTAAACCACTCGCTCCAGAGTGGAACAGCCTGCGGTCAACATCAATAGTACTGCTGCTGCAGCAGTCAGCGTTTTACAGCGCATAGTGATTTGATTCCTTTTCGGGCCCGAGCAGTACGTGGCTCATCTGTAATATGCCGATGATAATAGACCTTTCATCACTTTAAAACCTTTTGCTTTCCGGTCTTACGGCGTTTTGCTGTTTACTCTGACCGTGAAGCAGGAAAAAAGTTTACGCTGCAAGCAGTTCTTTCGCATTCGCCAGTGTATTACGTGTGACTTCACTGCCACCAAGCAGGCGCGCCAGCTCTTGTAACCGCGCTTTTTTATTCAGGGATTGCATATGCGTTTCTGTCATCGCACCATCGGTTTCTTTGCTGACAAAATAGTGTTGATGACCACATCCCGCGACTTGTGGCAGGTGGGTAACACACATCACCTGAGTTGATTCGCCGAGTTGACGCAGCAGTTTGCCGACAACTGCCGCTGTTGGACCGCTAATCCCTACATCCACTTCATCAAAAATCAGTGCCGGGGTTTCCATTTTACGCGCCGTGATGACCTGGATTGCCAGTGCGATGCGGGACAATTCACCACCGGATGCGACTTTGGCAATAGGCTGCATTGGCTGACCTGGGTTGGTGGTTACCCGAAACTCAATACGATCGGCACCGTCAGCGCCCAGGTGATGCTCGTCAAATTTAACATCGATCGTAAACTGCCCATGCGGCATTGAGAGCGCATGCATACTGTCGGTGATCAGCTGTGCAAGTTCTTCTGCATATTGCTGGCGTTGTTGGTGTAATGCGCGCGCGATTTCCAGTGCCTGCTGATGATGTTTCGTTACCGCCAGCGCAAGCGTTTCTTGTGAGTCGGCCTGATCGTCCAGTTGCTGCTGTTCTTCCAGTAGCGACTGGTAATACTGTGGCAATGCCTCAGGGCTGACGTGATGTTTACGTGCCAGCGAAATCTGTTTTGAGATGCGCTGTTCAAGTTCAAATAGTCGGTTGGGATCGAGATCCAGACGATCGCAGTAGTGGCGCAGTTCATCGCTGGCTTCAGCAATCTGGATGGTAGCTTCTTCCAGCATATCAAGTACGCCGGACAGTTTGCTGTCCATGCCAATCAATTCGCTCACCAGTTGTTTAGCCGTGTAAAGCTGACTTTGCAGGTTTGCGTCTTCACCGTCGGCCATTAATGCCAATGCATTCTGGCTGGTGGTCAGCAATTGACCGCTGTTCGCCAGACGTTTGTACTCTTCGTCGATTTGTTCAAACTCTCCGGGCTGCGGATTAAATTCGTTAAGTTCTTTTAATTGGTATTGCAGCAGTTCCGCACGGGCGGCGCGTTCCTGACTTAACTGTTGATGATGCGCGAGGTCACGGCAGCTTTGATGCCACAACTGATAACGTGCGGTCATTTCCTGCAGTAGAGAGGTTTCATTGGCATAGCCATCAAGCAGGAATTTTTGGTGCTCAGGTTTGGTGAGTAATTGATGAGCGTGCTGACCATGGATCTGAATCAGCAACTGACCCAGTTCGCGCAGTTGTGACAGAGGAACAGCTGTACCGTTGATGAAACCACGGGAGCGACCATCGCTGCTGATCACGCGACGAAGCAAACATTCATGCCCGTCTTCAAGCTGGTTTTCTTCCAGCCAGCGCAGAGCCGCTGGCGTATCTTTCAGAGAAAAAACGGGCGCACAGGTCAGCGCGAGCAGCGCCGGTACGCACCATGTCGGCTTCAGCGCGACCACCGAGACAAAGACCGAGGGCATCTATTGCAATAGATTTACCCGCGCCGGTCTCGCCAGTTATTACGGTCATGCCGCTATGAAAATCAATCTCAAGCTCACGAACGATAGCAAAGTTGCTGATGGTCAGTTGTGCCAACATAGTCGTTTTCCTGTATGAAAAACCATTACTGTTATTGTGTACAGTATAAACTGGTTTTATATACAGTAAAGAGGCTGGCGTAAAATTAGAATAATTTTTTTGACCAGCCGAGCTTGGTGCTTAATGTGTTGAAATAACTGTAATCTTTCGGATGAATCAGATTCAGATGGTAATCACAGCGACGAATCAGGACATCTTCACCTTCCTGAATCGGCAGTGCTATCTGGCTGTCGCAACTGATTTCCAGGTCGTTACGGCGATGCGAAAAACGCAGACGGATCGTGCTGCTGCTGTTTATGACCAGTGGTCGTGCTGACAACGTATGCGGGAACATGGGCACCAGGGTAATCGCATCCAGAGAGGGGGTCAGAATAGGACCGCCTGCAGAGAGGGAATAGGCGGTGGAGCCTGTTGGCGTCGAAATAATTAGTCCATCAGATCGCTGAGAAAACGCAAAGATCTCGTCGATATACACTTCGAACTCAATCATATGCGCCACTTTGCCTGGATGAAGCACCACTTCATTTATCGCGGTGCTGATGCGTTTCTGGCAATCTTGCTGACAGACTTGCGCTTCCAGCAAAAAACGTTTCTCGCTGATGTAGTGGCCTTCCAGCACATCGGCTAACTGTTGCTGGGCGTTATCGGGGTCAAGGTCAGTCAGGAAACCCAGGTTGCCACGGTTGATTCCAATAACTTTAATATCGTAACGGGCGAGTGTGCGTGCCGCGCCCAGCATATTACCGTCGCCACCAACGACTACCGCGAGATCAGCTAGTTGCCCAATCTCCGCGAGCGTGCCAGTTTTCACATTCTTCAGTTGCAGTTCGTGAGCGATTTGTTGCTCAACGATGACCTCGTAACCTTTTGTGCACAGCCAGCGGTAGAGCATTTCATGTGTTGTCAGTGCAGTGGGGTGCCGTGGGTGTCCCACAATGCCAATACACTTGAAATGATTATTCATTTTTCCGAGGTCCTTGTTGCGAAGATTGATGACAATGTGAGTGCTTCCCTTGAAACCCTGAAACTGATCCCCATAATAAGCGAAGTTAGCGAGATGAATGCGAAAAAAACGCGGAGAAATTCATGAGTAGTAAAGAACAGAAAACGCCTGAGGGGCAAGCCCCGGAAGAAATTATCATGGATCAGCACGAAGAGATTGAGGCAGTTGAGCCAGAAGCTTCTGCTGAGCAGGTGGATCCGCGCGATGAAAAAGTTGCGAATCTCGAAGCTCAGCTGGCTGAAGCCCAGACCCGTGAACGTGACGGCATTTTGCGTGTAAAAGCCGAAATGGAAAACCTGCGTCGTCGTACTGAACTGGATATTGAAAAAGCCCACAAATTCGCGCTGGAGAAATTCATCAACGAATTGCTGCCGGTGATTGATAGCCTGGATCGTGCGCTGGAAGTGGCTGATAAAGCTAACCCGGATATGTCTGCGATGGTTGAAGGCATTGAGCTGACGCTGAAGTCGATGCTGGATGTTGTGCGTAAGTTTGGCGTTGAAGTGATCGCCGAAACTAACGTCCCACTGGACCCGAATGTGCATCAGGCCATCGCAATGGTGGAATCTGATGACGTTGCGCCAGGTAACGTACTGGGCATTATGCAGAAGGGTTATACGCTGAATGGTCGTACGATTCGTGCGGCGATGGTTACTGTAGCGAAAGCAAAAGCTTAATTTCTGCTTTCGTAATAATTCACGGCCCTGCATGCGAATGCCGGGCCGTTTTCGTTACTCCGCCACACTCTCGCGCAGCGGTTTCACAGGAAAAACTTTTACCTGCTTAATCATATTGTCCTGTACGTCGAGAATATCGATATCGTACTCGCCAATACGCACGCGGGTGCCTGCGACAGGGATCTCTTCCAGTGCCTCAAGAATGACGCCATTAACCGTGCGGGCATCATCTTCCGGTAGATGCCAGTTAAAGGCTTTGTTGATTTCCCGCACGTTGGCGGTGCCATCGATAATCACCGAACCGTCGTTTTGCGGCGTGACCTCTTCGGCAAGTGTTGGCGACATCGACGTAGTGAAATCGCCGACAATCTCTTCCAGAATATCTTCAACCGTCACCAGCCCCTGAATGTCTCCATACTCGTTGACGACCAGGCCGACTTTCTTTTTTGTTGCGCTGAAACTTTACCAACTGCGTGCTGAGCGGCGTACCTTCCGGCACAAAATAGATCTCGTCCGCGGCGCGCAGCATGGTTTCTTTGGTGAACTCTTTTTTCTCCGACATCAACCGCCAGGCTTCACGTACTCGCAGCATACTGATGGCGTCGTCCAGCGAATCACGGTAGAGCACGATGCGCCCGTGAGGTGAGTGGGAGAGTTGGCGCAGAATCGATTTCCAGTCATCGTTGATATCAATACCGATAATTTCACTGCGCGGCACCATGATGTCATCAACGGTCATTTTTTCCAGATCGAGCACCGACAGCAGCATATCCTGATTGCGACGGGAAATTTGTGAGCGTGATTCGTGCACGATAGTGCGCAACTCTTCTTTGCTCAAAGAGCCGCTAACCACGATATCGGTTTTGATACCCATCATGCGCATCAGCATACGGGTGATAGCATTCAGCAACCAGACCAGCGGCATCATCAAAATTTGCAGCGGAGCCAGCAGAAAACTACTCGGATAAGCGACTTTTTCCGGGTACAGCGCGGCAATGGTTTTCGGCAATACCTCAGCAAATACCAGTACGACAAAAGTCAGCACACCAGTCGCAATTGCCACGCCCGCATCGCCGTACAAACGCATCCCAACAATAGTGCCGAGCGCGGAGGCAAGAATATTGACCAGGTTATTGCCGATTAACACCAGGCTTATCAGGCGGTCTGGCTTACGCAGCAATTTTTCGACGCGTTTGGCCGAGCGATTACCCTGTTTCGCCATATGTCGCAGACGATAGCGGTTGAGGGTCATCATTCCGGTTTCGGACCCGGAAAAATAGGCTGAAATGACCACCATGATGATCAGAATAATGATCAACGTAGTAGTAGAAATGTGTTCCAGGGGAAACTCCTTTTCTGGGTTTAGCTGATTAACTGCTGGACAATTCGGCTGCCGAAGTAGGCCAGTGTCAGAATTACCGCGCCCGCAACGTTAAACCAGACGACGCGGCGTCCACGCCATCCTTCATGATAATGTCCCCACAGCAGCACAATATAGACAAACCACGCCACGATAGAGAGCACAGCCTTGTCGATATTTTCCATGCTAAATAAGTTGTGCATGTAGAACAGGCCAGTGCAAAGCGTGAGCGTTAGCAGCACCACGCCAATCTGCGTGATGTGGAACATTTTACGCTCGATACTCATCAATGGCGGCATTTCCTGGTTAAACGCCAGCTTCTTGTTCTTCAGTTGGTAATCAATCCACGCCAGTTGCAGCGCGTACAGGGCGGCGATAATTAGCGTGGCATAGGAAAAGAGCGATAAGCCAATGTGCACCAGCATCCCAGGCGTAGCTTCCAGATGGGTGATGTATTCATTGGGCATGAAGGTTGCCAGCGCCAGGGTTGATAAGCGCAAAGGCATAGACAATGGGTAGCAGCAGCCAGCCACGATTGCGAGAAGCCACAATGGTCATTACCGTACAGATCATCAAACTGACCAATGAACCAACGTTCAGCAGGCTGAGGTTTTGTCCGCTATCACCGTCGGGCAGGATGCGGGCTTCCAGAGCGATTGCGTGGCAGACCAGCGCAATGACCGCAGAAATAATAGCCATGCGCCGCCAGCCGCCGTTTTTTTGCAGCAGACCGGGAACAATCAGCGCAAGACTGACGGAGTAGGCGACAAGCGCGAGCAGAGCAAAAACGGGCATAGTGATGTCGACAGTTTGAGCAATAAGAAAGAGAAGCAGTATAGCGTCAGGTGAACGCTGCTCCAACCGTTGCATAACAACAAAGACGCCTTCATGTTATACTGCGGCAAAATACTGATGATGTGTCGCGATTGCGGCCAACCGTTTCCACCCCAGGCGAGAGACAATGTTTGATAATTTAACCGATCGTTTGTCGCGCACGCTGCGCAATATCAGTGGCCGTGGACGCCTCACTGAAGACAACGTAAAAGATACGCTGCGCGAAGTGCGCATGGCGCTGCTGGAGGCGGACGTAGCTCTGCCGGTAGTGCGTGAGTTTATCAATCGCGTAAAAGAGAAAGCGGTTGGTCATGAAGTTAATAAGAGCCTGACGCCGGGGCAGGAGTTCGTCAAAATAGTCCGTAACGAACTGGTTGCGGCGATGGGCGAAGAGAACCAGACCCTGAACCTGGCTGCGCAACCGCCTGCGGTCGTACTGATGGCGGGCCTGCAAGGTGCCGGTAAAACAACCAGCGTTGGTAAACTCGGTAAGTTCCTGCGCGAGAAGCACAAGAAGAAAGTGCTGGTGGTTTCTGCCGACGTTTATCGCCCGGCGGCAATCAAACAGCTTGAGACGCTGGCAGAGCAGGTGGGCGTTGATTTCTTCCCTTCTGATGTTGGTCAGAAGCCGGTAGATATCGTTAACGCGGCGCTGAAAGAAGCCAAACTGAAATTCTACGACGTGCTGCTGGTGGATACCGCTGGTCGTCTGCACGTTGACGAAGCGATGATGGACGAGATCAAACAAGTCCATGCGTCGATTAACCCGGTTGAAACCCTGTTTGTGGTTGACGCCATGACCGGTCAGGATGCGGCCAATACGGCAAAAGCATTCAATGAAGCGTTACCGCTTACCGGCGTAGTGTTGACCAAAGTGGACGGCGATGCCCGCGGCGGTGCGGCGCTCTCTATTCGTCACATCACTGGCAAACCGATCAAGTTCCTCGGTGTTGGCGAGAAAACTGAGGCGCTGGAGCCGTTCCATCCGGACCGCATCGCGTCGCGTATTCTCGGCATGGGCGACGTACTGTCGCTGATCGAAGATATCGAAAGCAAAGTTGACCGCGCGCAGGCAGAGAAATTAGCCAGCAAGCTGAAAAAAGGTGACGGCTTCGATCTCAACGACTTTCTTGAGCAGCTGCGCCAGATGAAAAATATGGGCGGCATGGCTAGTCTGATGGGCAAGCTGCCGGGCATGGGGCAGATCCCGGATAACGTCAAGTCACAGATGGACGATAAAGTGCTGGTGCGTATGGAAGCCATCATCAACTCGATGACGATGAAAGAGCGCGCTAAGCCAGAAATCATCAAAGGTTCGCGTAAACGCCGTATTGCTGCCGGTTGCGGTATGCAGGTGCAGGACGTTAACCGTCTTCTGAAACAGTTCGACGACATGCAGCGCATGATGAAGAAAATGAAGAAGGGCGGAATGGCGAAGATGATGAGAAGCATGAAGGGTATGATGCCCCCAGGCTTCCCTGGTCGCTAATCGGCCTGGCTTGTTTGCCATTTTGGCACCGGGATGTGCTCGTCATCCTCACGTACTGCGTGTACGCTCCGGTGACTGCGCGCACTCCGGCACCAAACTGGCTGCACCGCCGACGGCCTTTTACAGCAGAGTTAGCAACTGTTGATTGCAATTCCCGCAAAAATGAGTAAAATTTTCGGGCTTTTAATATGACACCGGACTCCGTTCCTCGATGGGGTCCGGTTGTTTTATTCACACAAGAGGATGTTATGGTAACTATTCGTTTAGCACGTCACGGCGCTAAAAAGCGTCCGTTCTACCAGGTTGTTGTCGCTGACAGCCGTAATGCACGCAACGGTCGCTTCATCGAGCGCGTTGGTTTCTTCAACCCAATCGCTAGCGAAAAAGAAGAAGGCACTCGCCTGGATCTGGATCGCATCGCTCACTGGGTTGGCCAGGGCGCAACTATTTCTGATCGCGTTGCTGCGCTGATCAAAGAAGTAAACAAAGCAGCTTAATCTGTCACGGTGGTCATGATGAGCAAACAACTCACCGCGCAAGCACCTGTTGATCCCATCGTTTTGGGAAAAATGGGTTCGTCTTACGGTATTCGTGGGTGGCTCAGAGTGTTTTCTTCCACCGAAGACGCCGAAAGCATTTTTGACTATCAGCCCTGGTTTATCCAGAAGGCGGGTCAGTGGCAGCAAGTCCAGCTGGAAAGCTGGAAGCACCACAATCAGGACATGATCATCAAGCTGAAAGGCGTTGACGATCGTGATGCGGCGAACCTGCTGACGAATTGTGAAATTGTCGTGGATTCATCGCAGCTGCCTCAGCTTGAAGAGGGGGACTACTACTGGAAAGACCTGATGGGCTGCCAGGTAGTAACCACTGAAGGCTACGATCTCGGTAAAGTCGTCGATATGATGGAAACCGGATCTAATGACGTTCTCGTCATTAAGGCAAACCTGAAAGATGCGTTTGGTATCAAGGAACGTCTCGTACCGTTCCTCGATGGGCAGGTTATCAAGAAAGTCGATCTCACTACTCGTTCAATCGAAGTAGATTGGGATCCTGGTTTTTAAACCACCGGATAAACGGTAAAAGACGGCGCTATGTGGATTGGCATAATTAGCCTGTTTCCTGAAATGTTCCGCGCAATTACCGATTACGGGGTAACTGGCCGGGCAGTTAAAAATGGCCTGCTGAGCATCCAGAGCTGGAGTCCTCGCGACTTCACGCATGACCGGCACCGTACCGTGGACGATCGTCCTTACGGCGGCGGACCGGGGATGTTAATGATGGTGCAACCCTTGCGGGACGCCATTCATGCAGCAAAAGCCGCGGCGGGTGAAGGCGCAAAGGTGATTTATCTGTCACCACAGGGACGCAAGCTTGATCAAGCGGGCGTCAGCGAACTGGCAACGAATCAAAAATTGATTCTGGTGTGCGGTCGCTACGAAGGTATAGATGAGCGCGTGATCCAAACCGAAATTGACGAAGAATGGTCAATCGGCGATTACGTTCTCAGTGGTGGTGAGTTACCAGCAATGACGCTGATTGACTCCGTTTCCCGGTTTATTCCGGGAGTACTGGGACATGAAGCCTCGGCAACGGAAGATTCCTTTGCTGAAGGATTGCTGGATTGCCCGCACTATACGCGGCCTGAGGTGTTAGAAGGGATGGAAGTTCCGCCAGTGTTACTGTCGGGCAACCATGCCGAGATACGTCGCTGGCGTTTGAAACAGTCGCTGGGCCGTACCTGGCTTAGAAGACCTGAACTTCTGGAAAACCTGGCTCTGACTGAAGAGCAAGCAAGGTTGCTGGCGGAGTTCAAAACGGAACACGCACAACAGCAACATAAACATGATGGGATGGCGTAAGCCCCCGAGATATCAGTTTACCCAGGATAAGAGATTAAATTATGAGCAACATTATTAAGCAACTTGAACAAGAGCAGATGAAGCAGGACGTACCTTCCTTCCGTCCGGGTGATACCGTGGAAGTGAAAGTATGGGTTGTTGAAGGTTCCAAAAAACGTCTGCAGGCATTCGAGGGCGTGGTTATCGCTATTCGTAACCGCGGTCTGCACTCTGCATTCACTGTTCGTAAAATTTCCAACGGCGAAGGCGTTGAGCGTGTCTTCCAGACTCACTCTCCGGTAGTTGACAGCATTTCTGTCAAACGTCGTGGTGCTGTTCGTAAAGCTAAACTGTACTACCTGCGTGAGCGTACTGGTAAGGCTGCTCGTATCAAAGAGCGTCTTAACTAAGATTTCGCTTAAGCGACATCCTGTTAAGAAGGGCTGGCCAATTGGCTGGCCCTTTTTTATCTGTTTGCTGGTGTTTTAAGGGGTAGTAATCACCACTGCGACGCGGCGGTTCTCGGCGCGGCCCTGGGCGGTCTTGTTACTGGCTATGGGATATTTTTTTCCTAAACCCTGTGTGGTGAGATTGCTGCGTGGAATTTGTCCACCCATAGCCCATGCATCGGCCACGACATTCGCCCGTTTCAATGATAAGCCTTCGTTGTAACTGTCTTCACCATAGTTATCGGTGTGTCCATCCATACGGGCATGTGTTAGCCCTGTCGAGGCCAATTTAGCTGCCATGGTTTGGATCTGTTGCTGGCTTTCCGGGAGCAATTTGTAGTCATTTTTTGCGAACAGAATGGCATCTGATAAGCCCAGCGACCAGTCGCCGGCGGATTCAGTAAATCCATAAGATTGCATAGCGGCGACTTGCTCAGGAGTAAACTTTCCCTGAGGGGACTGGCAGCCAGTCAGTATTAGTGAGGTGAAAACCAGGGGTGCTACCAGGTGCTTTATCATATCGATATATCCTTGTTATCTCACCAGCTTTTCGGCACGCTGGTGTTTGGCCTGATACATATTGTGATCGGCAAGCTCTTGTAATTTTTCCGCAGAGGCGTGCTCAATGGTCATCGCGTAACCAATGCTTAATGTCATGGTGGTCTGATGGCCATTATGAAGATCAAACGGGAGATTAAAGATTTGTGTCAGTGCTGAACATATCTGCTGCACTTCAGATTCCGACTGTACATCATAGAGCACCATAGCGAATTCATCGCCGCCCAGGCGGTATGCTTTATGTCGCAGCCCGCCAAATTCAGCTAACCGTTTTGCGATTTCAATCAAGACTCTATCGCCCGTCGCATGACCCCAGGTATCATTGATGTATTTGAAATTATCGCCATCAAGAAATAGTAACGCCGACGTTTTTCGGGCATCGGAATTGTTCATCAACGTGTTGATGCCGCTACGAAACGCTGCGCGGTTAGCCAGCCCGGTTAATGGGTCATGTAGCGCGGTACGTAGAAGCTGCGCATTTTTAGCCTGTAAACGAAGCTGCCACTCTTCCATTTCATCCAGCAGACTGTTGAAGTCGAGAGCGAAGCGGTGAAACTCAGCGATACGTTCTTCCGAAACTCGTCGGGAAAAATTGCGGTTGGAACGCACATCATGTACGACATCGGTGATATTTTTCAGCGCTTCTACCAGGCCATTGTGCAAATGGCGGGTGAGGGTAATTGCGATGCCTGATGCCAGCAGAATACAACCGGTCAGTACGGCGAGCGAAAACCAGATAAAATGGCTGATTGAACTGTCGCGAGCGGTTAAGCGTACTTCGCCAATGGTTTCACCATTGTGACGAATCGGCTGAATGATGGGGGCAGGGAAGAGCCAGTGGCTTATGAAATTACTGAAAGTATCGCCTGGATCCTTACGGGTGTAATGCCAGGATGCCAGAATATTTTGCTGCTTATCACGTACTTCTGCAGTTGAAAATTGCCCTTGCTGGCCCAGCGCTGCCAGTGTTTCAGTTGCTGCAGGGCCATCGGCAAAAACGACAGCTGCTTCCAGACTGTAAGTCATTGTTGCTGCTGTCAGTGCCAGGTTTTTTTGCGCGTACTGTTTCAGGGTCAGCACCGAGGTCACGGAAAGCAGCAACCAGATCAGCATCATAGTGATAAATATGCTGGTCATACTGATGTTGCGTAATGCTCTTTTAAACGTGGGGCGCTTATTAAGAGAATTATCGTTATCCATCATTTTTCTTCCGTGCGAGCATTAAGACATCCGGGTTGACCTTTACACCGCTACGCGATAAGGCATCCAGGTTTACGGCAAATCTGACGTCATTATTGTGGATGATCAGACAAAAGGCGCTACCAATAATGCACTCGGTATTTTGTTCGGCAATTAATAATAACGCCTTTGACGGATATTGTTCGGTTAATTCCATCTGGAATGTCGGTGACTCGTTGCCAAAATAAAAACCATTGCAGCCTGAAATCATCGCCTCTTGTTGAGTGTGAATGATGACAGGCAGATAAGGCAAAGATGTCGCGGCATTCTCTTGTAGGGCGGTACTAAAACGTGAAGATGAAAAGATACATAACTTTGGTGGCCCTGATAGCGCAGGCCAGCGGGTGTAACTGACAATACCGGAAACCATCATACGCACGTTTTTCGCAACGTCAGAAGGCTCCTGAGCGAGTATTGGTGCTCCCGTCAGCAGGAGAATCAGAAGTAAGAACAGTCGGTGAGAAAAACGCATTCAGGGATCCCCACCATCTTCGCTCGAAATGCATCGATATTTTTTCAGAATGCTCATTAAAATATCATTTTTTCATGCGACCGTCATCAATGTGAGAAATAAAACACAATGAGTAAAATCTTATGTTTAATTTATTTGTGGGGTTTTAATTAATTTAATCGTATTGTGCTGGCATTTTCATCAGCCCCTTTTTGCCATACTTCATGCAGTTGGCTGGCATTTTCAACATTGTTGCAGCTGGCAGGAAAGCTTTTACCGGAAAGTCCTCGGGCATAAGTAAAATCGGTCTGGCAAGTTTTCTTTTGTCCTTCGGCATATCCTTTAAGGTATAGACCGCGATCCGCCTGTGAATCGCTAAATGCATCGTCATCTTTTATGGCGCTGCCCGATATCGCATCTTCCATACCGACATCATACCAGTCGGTGCTGGTCAAGGTTGGCGCGTGAGTATAAGGATCAATCTGACATCCGCTAACCAGTAAAGCCAACAAGGGGGCGATAAACTTTTTCATCATTTCTTTCTCCTTTTTCAAAGCATAGCGGATTGTTTTCAAAGGGAGTGTAAATTTATCTATACAGAGGTAAGGGTTGAAAGCGCGACTAAATTGCCTGTGTAAATAAAAATGTACGAAATATGGATTGAAAACTTTACTTTATGTGTTATCGTTACGTCATCCTCGCTGAGGATCAACTATCGCAAACGAGCATAAACAGGATCGCCATCATGCAAAAAGACGCGCTGAATAACGTACATATTACCGACGAACAGGTTTTAATGACTCCGGAACAACTGAAGGCCGCTTTTCCATTGAGCCTGCAACAAGAAGCCCAGATTGCTGACTCGCGTAAAAGCATTTCAGATATTATCGCCGGGCGCGATCCTCGTCTGCTGGTAGTATGTGGTCCTTGTTCCATTCATGATCCGGAAACTGCTCTGGAATATGCTCGTCGATTTAAAGCCCTTGCCGCAGAGGTCAGCGATAGCCTCTATCTGGTAATGCGCGTCTATTTTGAAAAACCCCGTACCACTGTCGGCTGGAAAGGGTTAATTAACGATCCCCATATGGATGGCTCTTTTGATGTAGAAGCCGGGCTGCAGATCGCGCGTAAATTGCTGCTTGAGCTGGTGAATATGGGACTGCCACTGGCGACGGAAGCGTTAGATCCGAATAGCCCGCAATACCTGGGCGATCTGTTTAGCTGGTCAGCAATTGGTGCTCGTACAACGGAATCGCAAACTCACCGTGAAATGGCCTCCGGGCTTTCCATGCCGGTTGGTTTTAAAAACGGCACCGACGGCAGTCTGGCAACAGCAATTAACGCTATGCGCGCCGCCGCCCAGCCGCACCGTTTTGTTGGCATTAACCAGGCAGGGCAGGTTGCGTTGCTACAAACTCAGGGGAATCCGGACGGCCATGTGATCCTGCGCGGTGGTAAAGCGCCGAACTATAGCCCTGCGGATGTTGCGCAATGTGAAAAAGAGATGGAACAGGCGGGACTGCGCCCGTCTCTGATGGTAGATTGCAGCCACGGTAATTCCAATAAAGATTATCGCCGTCAGCCTGCGGTGGCAGAATCCGTGGTTGCTCAAATCAAAGATGGCAATCGCTCAATTATTGGTCTGATGATCGAAAGTAATATCCACGAGGGCAATCAGTCTTCCGAGCAACCGCGCAGTGAAATGAAATACGGTGTATCCGTAACCGATGCCTGCATTAGCTGGGAAATGACCGATGCCTTGCTGCGTGAAATTCATCAGGATCTGAACGGGCAGCTGACGGCTCGCGTGGCTTAAGAGGTTTATTATGGTTGCTGAATTGACCGCATTACGCGATCAAATTGATGAAGTCGATAAAGCGCTGCTGAATTTATTAGCGAAGCGTCTGGAACTGGTTGCTGAAGTGGGCGAGGTGAAAAGCCGCTTTGGACTGCCTATTTATGTTCCGGAGCGCGAGGCATCTATGTTGGCCTCGCGTCGTGCAGAGGCGGAAGCTCTGGGTGTACCGCCAGATCTGATTGAGGATGTTTTGCGTCGGGTGATGCGTGAATCTTACTCCAGTGAAAACGACAAAGGATTTAAAACACTTTGTCCGTCACTGCGTCCGGTGGTTATCGTCGGCGGTGGCGGTCAGATGGGACGCCTGTTCGAGAAGATGCTGACCCTCTCGGGTTATCAGGTGCGGATTCTGGAGCAACATGACTGGGATCGAGCGGCTGATATTGTTGCCGATGCCGGAATGGTGATTGTTAGTGTGCCAATCCACGTTACTGAGCAAGTTATTGGCAAATTACCGCCTTTACCGAAAGATTGTATTCTGGTCGATCTGGCATCAGTGAAAAATGGGCCATTACAGGCCATGCTGGTGGCGCATGATGGTCCGGTGCTGGGGCTACACCCGATGTTCGGTCCGGACAGCGGTAGCCTGGCAAAGCAAGTTGTGGTCTGGTGTGATGGACGTAAACCGGAAGCATACCAATGGTTTCTGGAGCAAATTCAGGTCTGGGGCGCTCGGCTGCATCGTATTAGCGCCGTCGAGCACGATCAGAATATGGCGTTTATTCAGGCACTGCGCCACTTTGCTACTTTTGCTTACGGGCTGCACCTGGCAGAAGAAAATGTTCAGCTTGAGCAACTTCTGGCGCTCTCTTCGCCGATTTACCGCCTTGAGCTGGCGATGGTCGGGCGACTGTTTGCTCAGGATCCGCAGCTTTATGCCGACATCATTATGTCGTCAGAGCGTAATCTGGCGTTAATCAAACGTTACTATAAGCGTTTCGGCGAGGCGATTGAGTTGCTGGAGCAGGGCGATAAGCAGGCGTTTATTGACAGTTTCCGCAAGGTGGAGCACTGGTTCGGCGATTACGCACAGCGTTTTCAGAGTGAAAGCCGCGTGTTATTGCGTCAGGCGAATGACAATCGCCAGTAATAATCCAGTGCCGGATGATTCACATCATCCGGCACCTTTTCATCAGGTTGGATCAACAGGCACTACGTTCTCACTTGGGTAACAGCCCAATACCTTCATTGAACGGGTGATTTCCCCTAACTCTTTCAATGCTTTTTGCATTTCCGCTGATTCAAGATTGGCCTGAATATCCAGATAGAACATCTCTTCCCATGGATTACCGTGAATCGGGCGTGATTCCAGACGGGTCATAATCAGATTGTGGTTGCGCAGTACCAGCAACGCTTCAACCAGCGCACCGGCTTGTTGCCCGGTCGCCATTAACAACGTGGTTTTCGCCGGAACCTGATCAGACACGTTAATGGCTTTACGCGCCAACACCACAAATCGGGTGAAGTTTTGTCGCTGATTTGCTTCAATACGCTCCAGTACCTGCAAACCGTACAAAGTGCCGCCAGCTTCGCTTCCCAACGCAGCAACATGCGGTGATTTTGCCTGTGCAACCTTTTCCATTGCCGCAGACGTACTTTCGGTATATTCAATCTTCCAGTGCGGATAACGATTAAGGAATTTGCTGCATTGCTGGAATGGCTGCGGATGGCTGTAGACCGTATTGATGGTGGATAAATCAGTAGTGCCGGAGACCAACAAACAATGGTCGATAGTTAACGTCATCTCGCCAACAATCGACAAGCTGGTATGTTGCAGCAGATCGTAAACGTCGTTTATGGCACCGGAGCTGGTATTTTCAATCGGTACGACGGCATAGTCGGCCTGGCCGGTTTCCACCTGATTAAAAATATCGGCAAATTTGGCGCAGCCACTTTCAATGAATTGCTCAAAGTGACGGGCAGCATACTGGCGCGCCGCAAGATGGGAATAAGAACCTTTGGGGCCGAGAAAAGCGATGCGTGCTGAGTGCGGATTAATTTTATTGAGATGTTGTTGGAGCAAAGCCTGCTGAGTTAATACGGAATCTTCAATGATGAGCTGGAACAGGCGAGTAATGTAATGGGCGTCCAGATGGTGCGCTTTACCGAGCGTAATTAATCTTTCCAGCAAATCGCGTTCACGATCAATATCACGTACCGGGCGATGCGAGAGCAGTTTGGCTTTTCCCACCTCGACGGCCAGTTCGCGCCGTTCTGCCAGTAACGCTAATAATTTTTCATCCAGCGCGCTGATTTTCTCTCGCAGCGCCAGTAACGGGTTTTCCGATGTCATAGTGTTGCCTTTTTGTTATCAATAAAAAAGGCCCCCCGATTTGGGAGGCCTTATTGTTCGTCTTCGCATTCTGTTTCACACGACGAAACGCCTCCCATTCAGGGGAAGGTAAAAAAGAATGCGAAGAAAAACGGTATGTGTTTCATGTTTGTTTCCTTAAGTGACTTTAGTACAGTACCCGTACTGTTTTCACGCTGTCAACAAAAAACGCGCCCGAAGGCGCGTTGGCGATACACTCAATATAAAGGACTACTCTTCTTCAACTTCTTCGACGAAGTTGGCGTCTTTCACCGATGTTGCGGCACGACGTGCTTCGCCTTTGTGCTGCAGTTTATTGAGCTGCCGTTCCAGCTTGTTGATCAATTCGTTAATTGCGGTGTACATATCTTCATGTTTACCACTGGCAACCAGAACGCCGTTAGGTGTATTGATTGTGGCGTCAGCAACAAACCCTTGTGGCTCTTTGGACAGAATGATATGTGGATTAATCAGATGTGTTTGCCATTTTTCCAGTTTGGCGAGACGGTCTGCGACATGTTGGCGGATGGCCGGAGTAATTTCCATTTGTTTGCTGGTAATGTTCATTGTCATAAATTTTACCTCTTGTCTTCCCGTCTTGGTGAATTCAGCATACCGTTCCTGATGTCAAAATGTGTGATGAAAATCTCATAATTTTGTCACTTTTTGTCAACGAATCTTTTTTGTGAGAAATCGCAGGAAGAGATGTTTTTTTACTTGAGGAATATCTCAAAGCGAGCCATATTTGATGAGATCGATAGCGACTAAATCGCTTCAGTTTCACAACTGACAGAATAAAAAAACGGCAGCTCAAGGGCTGCCGTTTTGTGTTTCAGGTTTCTGTTATGTATTGCTGCTGTTTGCGGCGATGATTTTCGCTACTTTTTCAGCTTGCGCATTCATCTGCATCTGACGGTATGCATTTTCCATCAGCGGCAGCGCATCACGCGTAGCCTGGGTATCCGGGTAGTCGCGCAACATGCCTTCTACGCGGTTAACGACGGCAACCCATGCGCCACGTTCTGTATAGTACTCGGCCACGGAGTATTCATATTTCGCCAGACGATCTTTCAGGAATACCAGACGTTTGGTGGCATCGGTGGTGTACTGACTGTTCGGATAGCCGCGCACCAGTTTGGAAAAGTCACTAAACGCAGCTCGTGCATGTTGAGGATCGCGATCGCTACGATCGACGCCAAAGAACCCTTGCAGCGCACTGTCATCCAGCGCCATATTGGTCAGGCCACGCATGTACATGACATAATCGATATTCGGATGGGTCGGGTTAAGGCGAATAAAACGATCGATGGCAGCCTGTGCTAACGGCAAATCGGCGTTTTTATAGTAGGCGTAGATGAGATCCAGCTGCACCTGCTGCGAATACGGACCAAACGGATAGCGATTATCTAACGCTTCCAGTTGCGTTATTGCCTGTCTCCAGTTACCGTCCTGCAGCTTTTGTTGTGCAGTCGCGTAAATTTCATTTGGCGGATTATCAGGTACTTCTTCCTTTGACCCCGAGCAACCCGCCAAAAACAGGCTTAGTGTGGCGGCTGCCACCAGATATTTCATGCGCGTCATGACGTTTTGACTTTCCTCAAAATGTAATACGGGAGATTCTCTGTTCCTGCTCCCGGTTAAGACCAGCTACAATAGCACACTATATTAAACGGCAAAGCCGTAAAACCCCAACGATAAACGAAGAAGCAGTATATATGGCACAACGAGTACAGCTCACTGCAACGGTGTCCGAAAACCAACTCGGTCAACGCTTAGATCAGGCTTTGGCCGAAATGTTCCCGGATTATTCACGTTCGCGAATAAAAGAATGGATCCTCGACCAGCGAGTGCTGGTTAACGGCAAAGTTTGTGATAAGCCGAAAGAAAAAGTATTGGGTGGCGAGCAGGTTGCCATCAACGCTGAGATTGAAGAAGAAGCGCGTTTTGAACCGCAGGATATCCCGCTGGATATCGTCTATGAAGATGAAGACATTATTATCATTAATAAACCGCGCGACCTGGTGGTACATCCTGGCGCGGGTAACCCGGATGGCACGGTACTGAATGCGTTGCTTCATTACTATCCACCCATTGCCGATGTACCGCGTGCGGGCATCGTCCATCGTCTGGATAAAGACACCACTGGCCTGATGGTTGTGGCAAAAACCGTTCCGGCTCAGACGCGTTTAGTCGAATCTTTGCAACGGCGTGAAATTACTCGTGAGTATGAAGCGGTGGCGATTGGTCATATGACCGCAGGTGGCACGGTGGACGAGCCAATCAGTCGCCACCCGACCAAACGTACCCATATGGCGGTGCATCCGATGGGCAAACCAGCGGTGACTCACTATCGCATCATGGAACACTTCCGTGTGCACACGCGTCTGCGGTTGCGTCTGGAAACTGGACGTACGCACCAGATCCGCGTGCATATGGCCCATATCACTCATCCGCTGGTGGGCGATCCGGTTTATGGTGGCCGTCCGCGTCCGCCAAAAGGTGCTTCGGAAGCATTTATCTCCACGCTGCGTAAGTTTGACCGCCAGGCGCTACATGCAACCATGCTGCGTCTTTATCACCCGATCTCCGGCATCGAAATGGAATGGCATGCGCCTATTCCACAAGATATGGTGGAGCTGATTGAGGTGATGCGCGCCGATTTCGAAGAACATAAGGATGAAGTGGACTGGTTATGAGTAAGCTGATTGTCCCGCAGTGGCCGCAGCCAAAAGGTGTTGCGGCCTGTAGCTCCACTCGTATCGGCGGCGTGAGCTTGCCCCCGTATGACTCACTCAACCTCGGTGCCCATTGTGGCGATAACCCGGATCACGTTGAGGAGAATCGCAAGCGACTTTTTGCTGCGGGCAATTTGCCTTCTAAACCGGTCTGGCTTGAGCAGGTACACGGCAAAGATGTGCTTAAGCTCACTGGCGAACCTTATGCCTCAAAACGGGCGGATGCCTCTTATAGCAATACGCCCGGCACGGTTTGCGCAGTGATGACTGCCGACTGCCTCCCTGTGCTGTTTTGCAATCGAGCGGGAACGGAAGTCGCCGCCGCTCATGCTGGCTGGCGTGGACTGTGCGCAGGCGTGCTGGAAGAGACGGTTTCCTGTTTTGCTGATAATCCGGAAAATATTCTCGCCTGGTTAGGGCCGGCAATTGGTCCACGCGCGTTCGAAGTGGGGGGGGAGGTTCGCGAGGCGTTTATGGCAGTAGACGCTAAAGCAAGTGCAGCTTTCATTCAGCATGGTGATAAGTATCTGGCGGATATTTATCAGCTTGCCCGGCAGCGTCTGGCGAACGTGGGTGTTGAGCAAATTTTCGGCGGCGACCGTTGTACATATACGGAAAATGAGACTTTCTTCTCTTATCGTCGCGACAAGACCACCGGTCGTATGGCAAGTTTCATTTGGCTGATATAACCTAAAGAATCAAGACGATCCGGTACGCGTGATTTTCTTTTCACATTAATCTGGTCAATAACCTTGAATAATTGAGGGATGACCTCATTTAATCTCCAGTAGCAACTTTGATCCGTTATGGGAGGAGTTATGCGTCTGGATCGTCTTACTAATAAATTCCAGCTTGCTCTTGCCGATGCCCAATCACTTGCACTCGGGCACGACAACCAATTTATCGAACCACTTCATTTAATGAGCGCCCTGCTGAATCAGGAAGGGGGTTCGGTTAGTCCTTTATTAACATCCGCTGGCATAAATGCTGGCCAGTTGCGCACAGATATCAATCAGGCATTAAATCGTTTACCGCAGGTTGAAGGTACTGGTGGTGATGTCCAGCCATCACAGGATCTGGTGCGCGTTCTTAATCTTTGCGACAAGCTGGCGCAAAAACGTGGTGATAACTTTATCTCGTCAGAACTGTTCGTTCTGGCGGCACTTGAGTCTCGCGGCACGCTGGCCGACATCCTGAAAGCAGCAGGGGCGACCACCGCCAACATTACTCAAGCGATTGAACAAATGCGTGGAGGTGAAAGCGTGAACGATCAAGGTGCTGAAGACCAACGTCAGGCTTTGAAAAAAATATACCATCGACCTTACCGAACGAGCCGAACAGGGCAAACTCGATCCGGTGATTGGTCGTGATGAAGAAATTCGCCGTACCATTCAGGTGCTGCAACGTCGTACTAAAAATAACCCGGTACTGATTGGTGAACCCGGCGTCGGTAAAACTGCCATCGTTGAAGGTCTGGCGCAGCGTATTATCAACGGCGAAGTGCCGGAAGGGTTGAAAGGCCGCCGGGTACTGGCGCTGGATATGGGCGCGCTGGTGGCTGGGGCGAAATATCGCGGTGAGTTTGAAGAACGTTTAAAAGGCGTGCTTAACGATCTTGCCAAACAGGAAGGCAACGTCATCCTATTTATCGACGAATTACATACCATGGTCGGCGCGGGTAAAGCCGATGGCGCAATGGACGCCGGAAACATGCTGAAACCGGCGCTGGCGCGTGGTGAATTGCACTGCGTAGGTGCCACGACGCTTGACGAATATCGCCAGTACATTGAAAAAGATGCTGCGCTGGAACGTCGTTTCCAGAAAGTGTTTGTTGCCGAGCCTTCTGTTGAAGATACCATTGCGATTCTGCGTGGCCTGAAAGAACGTTACGAATTGCACCACCATGTGCAAATTACTGACCCGGCAATTGTTGCAGCGGCGACGTTGTCTCATCGCTACATTGCTGACCGTCAGCTGCCGGATAAAGCCATCGACCTGATCGATGAAGCAGCATCCAGCATTCGTATGCAGATTGACTCAAAACCAGAAGAACTCGACCGACTCGATCGTCGTATCATCCAGCTCAAACTGGAACAACAGGCGTTAATGAAAGAGTCTGATGAAGCCAGTAAAAAACGTCTGGATATGCTCAACGAAGAACTGAGCGACAAAGAACGTCAGTACTCCGAGTTAGAAGAAGAGTGGAAAGCAGAGAAGGCATCGCTTTCTGGTACGCAGACCATTAAAGCGGAACTGGAACAGGCGAAAATCGCTATTGAACAGGCTCGCCGTGTGGGGGACCTGGCGCGGATGTCTGAACTGCAATACGGCAAAATCCCGGAACTGGAAAAGCAACTGGAAGCCGCAACGCAGCTCGAAGGCAAAACTATGCGTCTGTTGCGTAATAAAGTGACCGACGCCGAAATTGCTGAAGTGCTGGCGCGTTGGACGGGGATTCCGGTTTCTCGCATGATGGAAAGCGAGCGCGAAAAACTGCTGCGTATGGAGCAAGAACTGCACCATCGCGTAATTGGTCAGAACGAAGCGGTTGATGCGGTATCTAACGCTATTCGTCGTAGCCGTGCGGGGCTGGCGGATCCAAATCGCCCGATTGGTTCATTCCTGTTCCTCGGCCCAACTGGTGTGGGGAAAACAGAGCTTTGTAAGGCGCTGGCGAACTTTATGTTTGATAGCGACGAGGCGATGGTCCGTATCGATATGTCCGAGTTTATGGAGAAACACTCGGTGTCTCGTTTGGTTGGTGCGCCTCCGGGATATGTCGGTTATGAAGAAGGTGGCTACCTGACCGAAGCGGTGCGTCGTCGTCCGTATTCCGTCATCCTGCTGGATGAAGTGGAAAAAGCGCATCCGGATGTCTTCAACATTCTGTTGCAGGTACTGGATGATGGGCGTCTGACTGACGGGCAAGGGAGAACGGTCGACTTCCGTAATACGGTCGTCATTATGACCTCTAACCTCGGTTCCGATCTGATTCAGGAACGCTTCGGTGAACTGGATTATGCGCACATGAAAGAGCTGGTGCTCGGTGTGGTAAGCCATAACTTCCGTCCGGAATTCATTAACCGTATCGATGAAGTGGTGGTCTTCCATCCGCTGGGTGAACAGCACATTGCCTCGATTGCGCAGATTCAGTTGAAACGTCTGTACAAACGTCTGGAAGAACGTGGTTATGAAATCCACATTTCTGACGAGGCGCTGAAACTGCTGAGCGAGAACGGTTACGATCCGGTCTATGGTGCACGTCCTCTGAAACGTGCAATTCAGCAGCAGATCGAAAACCCGCTGGCACAGCAAATACTGTCTGGTGAATTGGTTCCGGGTAAAGTGATTCGCCTGGAAGTTAATGAAGACCGGATTGTCGCCGTCCAGTAAATGATAAAACGAGCCCTTCGGGGCTCGTTTTTGTCTATAAGTTAGACGGAAAAGACTATATTTAAGATGTTTTGCCTGAAAAGTGAGCGAACGATAAAGTTTTTATATTTTTCGCTTGTCAGGCCGGAATAACTCCCTATAATGCGCCACCACTGACACGGAACAACGGCAAACACGCCGCCGGGTCGGCGGGGTTCTCCTGAGAATCTCAACAGAGAAAAGCAAAGAAATGCTTGACTCTGTAGCGGGAAGGCGTATTATGCACACCCCGCGCCGCTGAGAAAAAGCGAAGCGGCACTGCTCTTTAACAATTTATCAGACAATCTGTGTGGGCACTCGAAGATACGGATTCTTAACGTCGCAAGACGAAAAATGAATACCAAGTCTCAAGAGTGAACACGTAATTCATTACGAAGTTTAATTCTTTGAGCATCAAACTTTTAAATTGAAGAGTTTGATCATGGCTCAGATTGAACGCTGGCGGCAGGCCTAACACATGCAAGTCGAACGGTAACAGGAAGCAGCTTGCTGCTTCGCTGACGAGTGGCGGACGGGTGAGTAATGTCTGGGAAGCTGCCTGATGGAGGGGGATAACTACTGGAAACGGTAGCTAATACCGCATAATGTCGCAAGACCAAAGAGGGGGACCTTCGGGCCTCTTGCCATCGGATGTGCCCAGATGGGATTAGCTTGTTGGTGGGGTAACGGCTCACCAAGGCGACGATCCCTAGCTGGTCTGAGAGGATGACCAGCCACACTGGAACTGAGACACGGTCCAGACTCCTACGGGAGGCAGCAGTGGGGAATATTGCACAATGGGCGCAAGCCTGATGCAGCCATGCCGCGTGTATGAAGAAGGCCTTCGGGTTGTAAAGTACTTTCAGCGGGGAGGAAGGGAGTAAAGTTAATACCTTTGCTCATTGACGTTACCCGCAGAAGAAGCACCGGCTAACTCCGTGCCAGCAGCCGCGGTAATACGGAGGGTGCAAGCGTTAATCGGAATTACTGGGCGTAAAGCGCACGCAGGCGGTTTGTTAAGTCAGATGTGAAATCCCCGGGCTCAACCTGGGAACTGCATCTGATACTGGCAAGCTTGAGTCTCGTAGAGGGGGGTAGAATTCCAGGTGTAGCGGTGAAATGCGTAGAGATCTGGAGGAATACCGGTGGCGAAGGCGGCCCCCTGGACGAAGACTGACGCTCAGGTGCGAAAGCGTGGGGAGCAAACAGGATTAGATACCCTGGTAGTCCACGCCGTAAACGATGTCGACTTGGAGGTTGTGCCCTTGAGGCGTGGCTTCCGGAGCTAACGCGTTAAGTCGACCGCCTGGGGAGTACGGCCGCAAGGTTAAAACTCAAATGAATTGACGGGGCCCGCACAAGCGGTGGAGCATGTGGTTTAATTCGATGCAACGCGAAGAACCTTACCGGTCTTGACATCCACGGAAGTTTTCAGAGATGAGAATGTGCCTTCGGGAACCGTGAGACAGGTGCTGCATGGCTGTCGTCAGCTCGTGTTGTGAAATGTTGGGTTAAGTCCCGCAACGAGCGCAACCCTTATCCTTTGTTGCCAGCGGTCCGGCCGGGAACTCAAAGGAGACTGCCAGTGATAAACTGGAGGAAGGTGGGGATGACGTCAAGTCATCATGGCCCTTACGACCGTGGCTACACACGTGCTACAATGGCGCATACAAAGAGAAGCGACCTCGCGAGAGCAAGCGGACCTCATAAAGTGCGTCGTAGTCCGGATTGGAGTCTGCAACTCGACTCCATGAAGTCGGAATCGCTAGTAATCGTGGATCAGAATGCCACGGTGAATACGTTCCCGGGCCTTGTACACACCGCCCGTCACACCATGGGAGTGGGTTGCAAAAGAAGTAGGTAGCTTAACCTTCGGGAGGGCGCTTACCACTTTGTGATTCATGACTGGGGTGAAGTCGTAACAAGGTAACCGTAGGGGAACCTGCGGTTGGATCACCTCCTTACCTTAAAGAAGCGTACTTTGCAGTGCTCACACAGATTGTCTGATGAAAAGTGAATAGCAAGGCGTTTACGCGTTGGGAGTGAGGCTGAAGAGAAATAAGGCCGTTCGCTTTCTATTAATGAAAGCTCACCCTACACGAAAATATCACGCAACGCGTGATAAGCAATTTTCGTGTCCCCTTCGTCTAGAGGCCCAGGACACCGCCCTTTCACGGCGGTAACAGGGGTTCGAATCCCCTAGGGGACGCCACTTGCTGGTTTGTGAGTGAAAGTCGCCGACCTCAATATCTCAAAACAGACTGTTAAGTCTTGTTTGATATATTTGCTCTTTAAAAATCTGGATCAAGCTGAAAATTGAAACACTGAACAATGAAAGTTGTTCGTGAGTCTCTCAAATTTTCGCAACTCTGAAGTGAAACATCTTCGGGTTGTGAGGTTAAGCGACTAAGCGTACACGGTGGATGCCCTGGCAGTCAGAGGCGATGAAGGACGTGCTAATCTGCGATAAGCGTCGGTAAGGTGATATGAACCGTTATAACCGGCGATTTCCGAATGGGGAAACCCAGTGTGTTTCGACACACTATCATTAACTGAATCCATAGGTTAATGAGGCGAACCGGGGGAACTGAAACATCTAAGTACCCCGAGGAAAAGAAATCAACCGAGATTCCCCCAGTAGCGGCGAGCGAACGGGGAGCAGCCCAGAGCCTGAATCAGTGTGTGTGTTAGTGGAAGCGTCTGGAAAGGCGCGCGATACAGGGTGACAGCCCCGTACACAAAAAACATGCTGCGAGCTCGATGAGTAGGGCGGGACACGTGGTATCCTGTCTGAATATGGGGGGACCATCCTCCAAGGCTAAATACTCCTGACTGACCGATAGTGAACCAGTACCGTGAGGGAAAGGCGAAAAGAACCCCGGCGAGGGGAGTGAAAAAGAACCTGAAACCGTGTACGTACAAGCAGTGGGAGCACGCTTAGGCGTGTGACTGCGTACCTTTTGTATAATGGGTCAGCGACTTATATTCTGTAGCAAGGTTAACCGAATAGGGGAGCCGAAGGGAAACCGAGTCTTAACTGGGCGTTGTTGCAGGGTATAGACCCGAAACCCGGTGATTCAGCCATGGGCAGGTTGAAGGTTGGGTAACACTAACTGGAGGACCGAACCGACTAATGTTGAAAAATTAGCGGATGACTTGTGGCTGGGGGTGAAAGGCCAATCAAACCGGGAGATAGCTGGTTCTCCCGAAAGCTATTTAGGTAGCGCCTCGTGAATTCATCTCCGGGGTAGAGCACTGTTTCGGCAAGGGGTCATCCCGACTTACCAACCCGATGCAAACTGCGAATACCGGAGAATGTTATCACGGGAGACACACGGCGGGTGCTAACGTCCGTCGTGAAGAGGGAAACAACCCAGACCGCCAGCTAAGGTCCCAAAGTCATGGTTAAGTGGGAAACGATGTGGGAAGGCCCAGACAGCCGTGATGTTGGCTTAGAAGCAGCCATCATTTAAAGAAAGCGTAATAGCTCACTGGTCGAGTCGGCCTGCGCGGAAGATGTAACGGGCTAAACCATGCACCGAAGCTGCGGCAGCGACGCTTATGCGTTGTTGGGTAGGGAGCGTTCTGTAAGCCTGCGAAGGTGTGCTGTGAGGCATGCTGGAGGTATCAGAAGTGCGAATGCTGACATAAGTAACGATAAAGCGGGTGAAAAGCCCGCTCGCCGGAAGACCAAGGGTTCCTGTCCAACGTTAATCGGGGCAGGGTGAGTCGACCCCTAAGGCGAGGCCGAAAGGCGTAGTCGATGGGAAACAGGTTAATATTCCTGTACTTGGTGTTACTGCGAAGGGGGGACGGAGAAGGCTATGTTGGCCGGGCGACGGTTGTCCCGGTTTAAGCGTGTAGGCTGGTTTTCCAGGCAAATCCGGAAAATCAAGGCTGAGGCGTGATGACGAGGCACTACGGTGCTGAAGCAACAAATGCCCTGCTTCCGTGAAAGCCTCTAAGCATCAGGTAACATCAAATCGTACCCCAAACCGACACAGGTGGTCAGGTAGAGAATACCAAGGCGCTTGAGAGAACTCGGGTGAAGGAACTAGGCAAAATGGTGCCGTAACTTCGGGAGAAGGCACGCTGATATGTAGGTGAGGTCCTCGCGGATGGAGCTGAAATCAGTCGAAGATACCAGCTGGCTGCAACTGTTTATTAAAAACACAGCACTGTGCAAACACGAAAGTGGACGTATACGGTGTGACGCCTGCCCGGTGCCGGAAGGTTAATTGATGGGGTTAGCGCAAGCGAAGCTCTTGATCGAAGCCCCGGTAAACGGCGGCCGTAACTATAACGGTCCTAAGGTAGCGAAATTCCTTGTCGGGTAAGTTCCGACCTGCACGAATGGCGTAATGATGGCCGGCTGTCTCCACCCGAGACTCAGTGAAATTGAACTCGCTGTGAAGATGCAGTGTACCCGCGGCAAGACGGAAAGACCCCGTGAACCTTTACTATAGCTTGACACTGAACATTGAGCCTTGATGTGTAGGATAGGTGGGAGGCTTTGAAGTGTGGACGCCAGTCTGCATGGAGCCGACCTTGAAATACCACCCTTTAATGTTTGATGTTCTAACGTTGACCCGTAATCCGGGTTGCGGACAGTGTCTGGTGGGTAGTTTGACTGGGGCGGTCTCCTCCTAAAGAGTAACGGAGGAGCACGAAGGTTGGCTAATCCTGGTCGGACATCAGGAGGTTAGTGCAATGGCATAAGCCAGCTTGACTGCGAGCGTGACGGCGCGAGCAGGTGCGAAAGCAGGTCATAGTGATCCGGTGGTTCTGAATGGAAGGGCCATCGCTCAACGGATAAAAGGTACTCCGGGGATAACAGGCTGATACCGCCCAAGAGTTCATATCGACGGCGGTGTTTGGCACCTCGATGTCGGCTCATCACATCCCGGGCTGAAGTAGGTCCCAAGGGTATGGCTGTTCGCCATTTAAAGTGGTACGCGAGCTGGGTTTAGAACGTCGTGAGACAGTTCGGTCCCTATCTGCCGTGGGCGCTGGAGAACTGAGGGGCTGCTCCTAGTACGAGAGGACCGGAGTGGACGCATCACTGGTGTTCGGGTTGTCATGCCAATGGCACTGCCCGGTAGCTAAATGCGGAAGAGATAAGTGCTGAAAGCATCTAAGCACGAAACTTGCCCCGAGATGAGTTCTCCTGACCCTTTAAGGGTCCTGAAGGAACGTTGAAGACGACGACGTTGATAGGCCGGGTGTGTAAGCGCAGCGATGCGTTGAGCTAACCGGTACTAATGAACCGTGAGGCTTAACCTTACAACGCCGAAGCTGTTTTGGCGGATGAGAGAAGATTTTCAGCCTGATACAGATTAAATCAGAACGCAGAAGCGGTCTGATAAAACAGAATTTGCCTGGCGGCCGTAGCGCGGTGGTCCCACCTGACCCCATGCCGAACTCAGAAGTGAAACGCCGTAGCGCCGATGGTAGTGTGGGGTCTCCCCATGCGAGAGTAGGGAACTGCCAGGCATCAAATTATGCGAAAGGCCATCCTGACGGATGGCCTTTTTGCATTGGCGCAGAAAAAAATGCCTGATGCGACGCTGCGCGTCTTATACTCCCACATATGCCAGATTCAGCAACGGATACGGCTTCCCCAACTTGCCCACTTCCATACGTGTCCTCCTTACCAGAAATTTATCCTTAAGCTCCTCAATAACCATTTTCCTGCTAACTAAATTCATGGTTAAGGTTGCATAATGATATGCAACAAATGTATAATATTTCCTTTACAAAAAAAATAAACAAAAGCGACCGACAAAAGCATCGGATTACGGCAGGAGACATAATGGCATGGCTGAAAGTACTGTAACGGCAGACAGCAAACTGACAAGTAGTGATACTCGTCGCCGCATTTGGGCGATTGTGGGGGCCTCTTCAGGTAATCTGGTCGAGTGGTTCGATTTCTATGTCTACTCGTTCTGTTCACTCTACTTTGCCCACATCTTCTTCCCTTCCGGGAACACGACGACTCAACTACTACAAACAGCAGGTGTTTTTGCTGCGGGATTCCTGATGCGCCCAATAGGCGGTTGGCTATTTGGCCGCATAGCCGATAAACATGGTCGCAAAAAATCGATGCTGTTATCGGTGTGTATGATGTGTTTCGGATCGCTGGTTATCGCCTGCCTCCCAGGTTATGAAACTATAGGTACGTGGGCTCCGGCATTATTGCTTCTCGCTCGTTTATTTCAGGGATTATCTGTTGGCGGAGAATATGGCACCAGCGCCACCTATATGAGTGAAGTTGCCGTTGAAGGGCGCAAAGGTTTTTACGCATCATTTCAGTATGTGACGTTGATCGGCGGACAACTGCTAGCCCTACTGGTTGTCGTGGTTTTACAACACACCATGGAAGACGCTGCACTCAGAGAGTGGGGATGGCGTATTCCTTTCGCGTTAGGAGCTGTGTTAGCTGTTGTGGCGTTGTGGTTACGTCGTCAGTTAGATGAAACTTCGCAACAAGAAACGCGCGCTTTAAAAGAAGCTGGATCTCTGAAAGGATTATGGCGCAATCGCCGTGCATTCATCATGGTTCTCGGTTTTACCGCTGCGGGCTCCCTTTGTTTCTATACCTTCACTACTTATATGCAGAAGTATCTGGTAAATACTGCGGGAATGCATGCCAACGTGGCGAGTGGCATTATGACTGCCGCATTGTTTGTATTCATGCTTATTCAACCACTCATTGGCGCGCTGTCGGATAAGATTGGTCGCCGTACCTCAATGTTATGTTTCGGTTCGCTGGCAGCCATTTTTACCGTTCCTATTCTCTCAGCATTGCAAAACGTTTCCTCGCCTTATGCCGCTTTTGGTCTGGTGATGTGTGCCCTGCTGATAGTGAGTTTTTATACATCAATCAGTGGAATACTGAAGGCTGAGATGTTCCCGGCACAGGTTCGCGCATTAGGCGTTGGTCTGTCATATGCGGTCGCTAATGCTATATTTGGTGGTTCGGCGGAGTACGTAGCGTTGTCGCTGAAATCAATAGGAATGGAAACAGCCTTCTTCTGGTATGTGACCTTGATGGCCGTGGTGGCGTTTCTGGTTTCTTTGATGCTACATCGCAAAGGGAAGGGGATGCGTCTTTAGTGACGGGTCAGTTGCCAGACGGTATAGCCGGTGCTTGCACCGGCGACATCCCAGGCCAAATCCTTCCAGCTCCAGCCGCTCCCTTCGGGGCGGCTATCCCAAAGCTCTTTTGACGCCCCCAAACTGACAGAGAACATCAATCCAAACATGGCACTGCGATCCCGGCTCATCCCCTGATGCTGTGAATATTCATTTCCGGCGGCGGAAAGCATCGCCGAGGCGATAAAGTGTTGAGCTTTATCCTGCCCGCTCCAGCTATCGTTAGCCATATGGCTGCATCCAGAAAGTAACAATAGCGAACAGACAAAAAGAATACGCAAAACGTGGCCTCCAAAAAACAAACCCCGTACAGGACGGGGTTGTGATTACAGGATGCGGCTAATTAATCGGTCGATGCGGATACGGCGCAAACGGCGGATGAGTTTACGAACCTTCACCGGATAATCGGCAATACTTTGCAGATCGCGATAGTGCTTAACGATGGTGGTATGCTCGCGGATCAGCTCCAGTTCTTTCTCTCGCTGTGGCGCCAGCTCAAGTTGCGGATCGTGGATCAAAATGGCGTTTTCCAGATCCAGACGCCAGGCGCGCGGGTTCAGGTTATTACCGGTGATCAACATCCACTTATCATCAACCCACATCCCTTTCAGGTGATAGGTGTTGTCGTCATCTTTCCATAACCGAACCACTAGCTGGTCAGTATTGACGTAATACTGCAAACGGCTCAGGAAACGACGCAGATTGATCTCATAGAGATAAGGCAATGCGCCAATTATCTTGAAAGGTTCATCTTCCGGAATGTAGAAGTCATTCGCGGTTTTATCACCAACAATAATTTCGACCTTTTTCCCTTCGCGCAGCAACTGGATAATATTGCGCACAAGGATTGCTGGCAGGTTGAAGTATGGCGTACAGATGGTTAGTTTCTGCTCGGCACAAGGCATAAGATGGAAAATGGTCTTGTTCAACAGACTCGATTTCCCCAGCCCCACTAGCGGCGTTACAGAAAGCTGATCGTTGTCGGCATCGCCCTGGAAATGATAAGCGGCATCACGCAGCTCCTGGCGGAACAGACGAATATCGTTCTTGATTTCCGGGCTTTTTGGCCGATTAACATCATCCAGACGATTAACGCCGCGGCCATTCATAATATTCTGTGTAACCCATTCAAACATAATGTCTGACATCTTACGGTTACGGATCAGATGATAACGGTCGTAGCGATATTTATCGTGCTGATGCAGGTAAACATCGTTCAGGCTGGCACCGCTATAAAGTACGCTATCGTCGATGATAAAGCCTTTAAAGTGCAGAACACCAAGGGCTTCACGAGTATTGATTGGAACGCCATAAACCGGAACATCTACGCCCGGATTTTCCTGCGCCATGCGGCAGTACCAGTCAGCGTTAGTGTTAGATGCCGCAGCGCCAATGCGTCCACGTTGTGCACGATGCCAGTCGACCAGCACCCGCACATCCAGTTCCGGACGCTGCCTTTTAGCCTCATACAACGCGTTCAGAATGCCTTTGCCACCGTCATCCTGTTCGAGATACAGGGCGACAATGCAAATGCGCTGCTTCGCGCTGGCTATTTTTTCCAGCAGCGTCTCCCGGAAGTCGGCGGGAGCGTAAAAGAAATCGACATCATCAACTGATTGAGAAATCTTGGGTAGTTGGGCAAGGTGTTGTTGATGTTTATTACGCTTAAATTTTGACAACATCACAGTGCATTTCTTCTCTGTTCATTGAAGGGTCCTCTGTGCAATGCAGACGACATAAGCGGGCAATAATAACACCAGTCCCGATTAAGTGGTCAACATTTCCAGTACCTTACTCATGATTCCTCGCGCTGGGCAAGATTTAGCGTAAGCCCAACGATCCCCTCTTCGAGCTGGATATCAACGTTAAACCCGAGCTTGCGGGCTAGCGCCACCATGCCACGATTGTTTGGCATCGTAATACCATTCAGACGTTGTAGTCCGTGATCTCGCGTATAGGTAATCAACTTTTCCATTAAGCGTCGACCTAAGCCTAACCCTTTGAGATCCGAGCGAACCAGTACAGCAAATTCGGCATCGATGTTATCAGGATCGGAAATCGCACGCGTGACGCCGAGGATCTCTTCCGTTTGATCAATACGTCGTACCGCTACAAACGCCATTTCCCGATCGTAGTCGATCTGTGTCATGTTGGCTAAATCTTCATGGGTAAATTCGTTGATCTCGCTAAAGTAGCGGTAATAAAGATCTTCTTTGGTGACTCGCGAAATGAATTGCTGAAGTTGTGGCTCATCTTCTGGCAAAATCGGGCGGAACAAGCAGCGTTCACCGTTTTTCAATTCTACCCATTCTTCCAGCTGATGCGGATAAGGGCGCACTGCCAGCCGACTCTCGTTATCGCCTTCAAACGGCGAGATATCCAGCGTGACATCCAGCGCGGTAAATTCACTGCCAGAAGCCAGCAAAGGATGAATATCCAGACGCTGAATTTCCGGGCAATCGACAATCAAGTTGGAAACCTGCACCAGAAGCTGGCTCAAGCCTGCAACATCCAATGGGCGTAGCGCACTGCGCGCACGAATCTTTTTACTTTTGATCCCCTGAATAACCAGATAGCGGGCCAGGTTCATGTTCAGCGGCGGCAGTGCGACGACGGCTTGATCTTCAGGACGCCACTCCACACCGCCTTCACCCAGCATGATCAACGGCCCGAAAACCGGATCGTGCTCAACCACAACCCGCAACTCCTGAGCGCCAGCACGGTTAGCCATACTTTGCACCAACAGGCCGTGGACCCGCGCCTGTGGCCAGGCCATTTTTACGCGATCGAAAATAGCGTTCGCCGCTTGCTGGACTTCATTGGCTGTACGCAGGTAAAGCATGACGCCCTGAACTTCCGATTTATGTGGAATATCCGGCGAACGCAATTTCAGCGCCACCGGATAACCAATCTGTTCGGCAATATGCACCGCTTCGGTGCTATCGCTGGCAATCCAGGTAGGGAGCGTGTTCATGCCATACGCTTGCAGGATGGGCTGAACTTCATGGGTATCGAGCGACGTAGCCCCTTCGGCAATCGCCTGTTGCAACAGAAGATGCGCTTCTGCGGTATTGGAAGTCAGATTGCTGGGCAACGCCGGCGTTTCGCGTAGTTGCTTCTGATTACGCCGGTACTCCACCATATGCATAAAAGCAGTGATGGTTCCTTCCGGGGTACGGTAGGTCGGCAGCCCGGCTTCGCTGAATAAACGTCGTGCCTCTTGCGAGGAGTGCTCGCCGCACCAGTTCGTCAGCAAAGAGACATATTTGCTGCGGGGATGATGCTTTACCGCTTCAATTAATACTTGCGCGCTTTCTGTTGCGGGAGCAGCGGCGCTGGGCGAATGAATAACCATCAGCGCGTCAAAATCCTGGCTGTGGAGCAGAATATCCAGCGTTTTAATATAGTGCTCACTGCTGGCGTCATCGCGTAGATCGAGCGGGTTAGATATTGCCACATGTTCTGGCAGTGCATCGCGCAGTTTCTGGCAGGTTTCTTCGCTTAGCGTTGCCAGCTTGCCATTGCGTGACCATAAGGCATCCAGCGCCAGCGCGGCAGGCGCAGCACCGTTGCTGATAATCATCAGCCGGTCGCCACGTAGCGGGCGCATATGGCTAAGGGTTTCCACCGCCGAAAACAGCTCGTGGGTGTCCTGTACCCGCAACAAACCGGCACGCTGAATAGCCGCATCCCATGCCGGGTCCATTCCTGCCGTCGTGTTGAGCAGTCGCTGTGCCGCCGGGCTACGTCCGCTTTTAATCACCAGAATCGGTTTATTACGCGAGGCACTACGGGCCGCCGAAACAAAGCGTCGCGCGTCGCTTAACTGTTCGAGATAGAGCAGGATGGCGCTGGTTTTACTGTCGCGTGCCAGATAGTCAAGCAATTCATCAACGTCGATATCCAGGCTGTCGCCGAGCGCAATAAAGTAGGAAAAGCCCATCTTACGCTGTTGCGCCCAGTCGAGGATGGTGTTGGAGACGGCAGCCGATTGCGAAATAAACGCCAGCTTGCCGCGTTTAATCGGCACAGGCGAAAAGCTGGCATTCAGACCTTGCCAGGGAGCCAGTAAACCCAGACTGTTTGGTCCAAGCAGGCGCATGTTATGGCGCAGGGCGCAGGCGCGGAGATCTTCGTGTTGCGATGCCGGGGCGGAAAGAATAATGCAGGTTTTACAGCCTTTCTCGCCGAGCTCTTCCAGAAGAGCAAGATTACGGCTGGCATTGGTACATAAAACCGCAAGGTCGGGTGTAAAGGGCAAGCTGGCAATATCCGGCCAGGCCAACACACCCAACACCGCTTTCCAGGCTGGCGTCACCGGGAGTACCGGTCCGTTAAAGCCTCCCGCCAGCAGGTTACGCATCATCAGGTAACCTGCGCGATTGGGTTTCATCGACGCGCCAATTACCGCTATCGATTTTGGTCGCAGTAGTGCTTCCAGTCCTCGCTGACTCATACCGGTCTCCCGCAGAAGTGACCGAATGATTTTAAACGCTTTCTAACTGTTCTGCTGTGATGCTACCCAGATGTTGCGTTTTTCCTGCCAGATAGCGTGTTTTAAAGCGGGTAAAATGCTCGCCTAACCCTGCCGCCGCCCCGGTATCGCCGGCCATATCTAACAGTGCGATGGCTACCTCGGCAGTACAATATTGGCCTTCAGCCTGGGCTTCACGCAGGCGATAGGCAGAAAGCCGGGAAAGATCGACGGAAATGACGGGAAGATTATCCAGATACGGACTTTTACGAAACATCTTGCGAGCTTCCGGCCAGGTACCATCGAGCATGATAAACAGCGGTGGCTTACCGGCAGGTGGTGTGAAGATCACTTCCCGTTGCTCATCAGCATACGAAGCGGGAAAGACCACCATTGGCTGATAGTCCGGGTTTTGCACCAACTCCAGCAAATCCTGCGAGGGTTCGGTACGCGACCATTGAAACGCAACGGTATCAGGCAAAATATCAGCAATGAGACGCCCGGTATTACTGGGCTTCATTGGCTCGGTGTCGAACATCAGCAAACAGAAGCGACTTTTTGCTTGTGCTGGGGTAATTGTCGAACAGAGACATAATTTCTCTGGCAAAAGACAGCGTTGGCAGCGACGAACGCGATTACCGCGGGCAAGAAAAGGACGTGTTGCGCGCGCAATACGCTCGGCGCGTAACTGGAGAACAGCGTTTTCGGTCATAAGAGAGCGTCGAAAAAACGCCATTGTCGCAGAGGAGAAAACGGGGCACAAGATGCGCCCCGGTAAGATTAAAGAGATTCGTTCAGCCAGCTATCGAACGGCGCTTTCGGTACTGCGCCATTAAGCATGTCGACAACCTGACCGTTTTTGAAAATCATGATCGTCGGTATACTACGAATTCCAAAGCGACTGCTCAATTCACGTTCAGCTTCGGTATTCACTTTCACAAAGCGCACTTTACCGCTACGCTCTTGCGCGACATCTTCAAAAATTGGTGCGAAATTACGGCAGGGGCCGCACCACGGTGCCCAGAAGTCGATCACCACAGGTAGATCATCCTTCAGCAATTTGTCGAGTGTTTCACCGGTCGCATTAATCACCTCTCCGTCAAACAAGTCGTGACCGCAGCGTCCGCATTTTGCCGCATCTTCGATCCGATCGTCGGGAATGCGATTGATGGCCTGACAATGGGTACAAACGGTATTCATAACTAACCTCGGGATGAGTAAGGAGACTTATCGGCAACGACGCCGGTATGTTTCTAATATGTTACATATTATCGGGGACATTGTTCCAGACAACAATCTGTTTTATTCAATAGGTATGATAGTCGCAGGCTTTGGTACGAAATCATGGCGAACCGCGCGGACTTCGGGTAATCTGCGCGCTTCGCGCAGCGCTGGTGGAGAAAAGCATGAACGATGAAATGAAAGGTAAAAGCGGCAAGGTCAAAGTGATGTATGTCCGCAGTGATGATGATTCTGATAAACGTACCCACAACCCGCGTACCGGGAAAGGGGGCGGGCGTCCAGGAAAATCTCGTGCTGACGGTGGCCGTCGCCCCGCCCGCGATGACAAACAGAGTCAGCCCCGTGACCGCAAGTGGGAAGATTCGCCGTGGCGCACGGTTTCCCGCGCGCCGGGTGATGAGACGCCGGAAAAGGCCGATCACGGTGGCATCAGTGGTAAAAGTTTTATTGATCCGGAAGTGTTGCGTCGTCAGCGTGCGGAAGAAACCCGCGTCTACGGCGAAAATGCATGTCAGGCACTTTTCCAGAGCCGTCCGGAAGCGATTGTTCGCGCCTGGTTTATCCAGAGTGTAACGCCGCGTTTTAAAGAAGCTTTGCGCTGGATGGCAGCAAACCGCAAAGCGTACCATGTGGTGGATGAAGCGGAATTGACAAAAGCGTCAGGCACGGAACATCACGGCGGCGTTTGCTTCTTGATCAAAAAGCGTAACGGTACAACCGTGCAGCAGTGGGTAAGCCAGGCAGGCGCGCAGGATTGCGTTCTGGCACTGGAAAACGAATCTAACCCGCATAACCTGGGTGGCATGATGCGCAGCTGCGCGCACTTCGGCGTGAAAGGTGTCGTGGTGCAGGATGCGGCACTGCTGGAGTCGGGGGCGGCTATCCGTACCGCAGAAGGCGGCGCAGAGCACGTTCAGCCGATTACTGGCGACAACATTGTTAACGTGCTGGATGATTTCCGTCAGGCAGGTTACACCGTAGTGACCACTTCCAGCGAGCAGGGTAAACCGCTGTTCAAAACTAGTCTGCCAGCGAAAATGGTACTGGTGCTGGGTCAGGAATATGAAGGGTTACCGGATGCCGCACGCGATCCGAACGATCTGCGCGTGAAGATTGACGGTACGGGCAACGTTGCCGGGCTGAATATCTCTGTCGCAACCGGCGTTTTGCTTGGTGAATGGTGGCGTCAGAATAAAGCCTGATAAATCAGCCGGGTGGCAACTCTGCCATCCGGCATTTCCCCGCAAATTTACTCACTCTCTGCCGGTAATACTGGCATCCAGTCAATCGGCGTCTCGCCACGTTGTTCCAGCCACTGATTTGCCAGCACAAAATGGTTGCAGCCAAAGAATCCACGATGCGCCGAAAGCGGCGACGGATGCGGTGCTTTCAGTACATGATGGCGTTGCTTATCTATAATCGCCCCTTTCTTTTGCGCATGCGATCCCCACAACAAAAACACCACGCCTTCGCGATGCTGGTTAATCAGGCTGATCACTTTATCGGTGAAGGTTTCCCAGCCGAGGCTGGCGTGGGAATGCGCCTGACCTGCGCGTACCGTCAACACAGTATTGAGTAGCAGAACGCCCTGACGCGCCCAGCTTTCAAGATAACCATGATTAGGGCGGGTGAAGCCCGGAATAGTATTTTCCAGCTCTTTATACATATTCAATAATGACGGAGGAATGGCAATGCCGGGACGAACGGAAAATGCCAGACCATGCGCCTGTCCCGGTCCGTGATAAGGATCCTGGCCGAGAATCACCACTTTAACGTCACCCAACTCTGTAAAGCGGAACGCGTTAAAGACATCTTTTTGTGGTGGGTAGATAGTGACGCCGGACTGCCGCTCGCTGGCGACGGTCTGAAGGGTATTAAGAAAATAGGGTTGCTGCTTCTCTTCAGCCAGCACGTCATGCCAGGTTAATTCGTTAGCCATCTCGCTCTCCTGCGAATCTTCAATCCGCCTAGCTTAACTGCTTCTTTCTACAGAACAAAATCATGCTCATTTTTTAGACTTAAACGAGTGCAAAAAAATGTAAATTGGTAAAATTTCACACCCGCATAAGTTGATGTAAAACAATAAAATCCATTTGCGACCATACTTGATGTGTGGTTTTTATTGATTTAAATCAAAGATTCAAGGGTGTTTGAGGAGTATATATACACTCAAGCAACAATGGTTTTACCAATTGGCCGCGACAGGCTGAACAAATCAAATAATTTTGCCGGGGAGGCATCACATGATTACAGGTATCCAGATTACTAAAGCCGCTAACGACGATCTGCTGAACTCTTTCTGGCTGCTGGACAGCGAAAAAGGCGAAGCGCGTTGCATCGTTGCAAAAGCAGGTTATGCAGAAGATGAAGTGGTTGCAGTAAGCAAACTGGGTGACATTGAATACCGTGAAGTTCCAGTAGAAGTGAAACCAGAAGTTCGCGTTGAAGGTGGTCAACACCTGAACGTTAACGTTCTGCGTCGCGAAACTCTGGAAGATGCAGTTAAGCATCCGGAAAAATATCCGCAGCTGACCATCCGTGTATCCGGTTATGCAGTTCGCTTTAACTCTCTGACTCCGGAACAGCAGCGCGACGTTATCGCTCGTACCTTTACTGAAAGCCTGTAAGGCTTAAGTAGCAAGTTACTAAGCGGAAGAGGGCGACCTCTTCCGCTTTTTTTCGTTAATAGAAAATGCGTACCGCGCAATAGACCAGCAACAGGGCAAGCACGATATTTAACTGGCGACCATACTGGCGAAACAATCGCTGAAACAGATGCCCCGCCAGCGCCCAGCACACATTGCCAAACGTCCCAATCATCGCCAGCAAAACGCTGACGCCAACTACCCAGCTTAACGCCTGTGTTTGCGGCAGAACAAACGTCGACAGTGCCGTAACACCGTACAAAATGATTTTGACGTTCACAAACTGCAAAGCAAAGCTGGCCCAAAAGCTGATTGGTTTTGCCTGAAGTCCGTCTTCCTTTGTTGGGCTGGTGGCGATTTTCCACGCCAGCCAGACAATATATGCCGCCCCCGCCCAACTCAAAAGGTGTACCGCTGCCGGGTCAATCACTGCCAGTGAAAATGAAATGCCCGCACACAGTAACATCACAATCAAAAATCCCAGACTCATCCCTGCCAGCACGCGGGTACTTTGACGAAATCCATGCGACGTAGCAGAGCTAAGGGCGAGAATATTGTTCGGTCCTGGCGTCATAGCGGTAATCAGGGTGTAAGTCCAAAAAGCACTTAAAAGGGTCGGTGTCACTTGTTATCTCCTCTGTTTTGGTAGACAGTACCCGACACGGAACATTTAAAAAAATGAATGTTTTTATATTCTAGATTCGATATTTTCGATAGGTTTGGGGTTATGGATCTGCGCCGTTTTATTACGCTTAAAACCGTGGTGGAAGAGGGTTCCTTTTTGCGAGCTTCGCAAAAATTGTGCTGTACACAATCGACGGTGACTTTTCATATTCAGCAGCTTGAGCAGGAGTTTTCAGTCCAGTTATTTGAGAAAATTGGCCGACGGATGTGCCTTACCCGCGAAGGAAAAAAGTTGCTGCCGCACATTTATGAACTTACCCGAGTGATGGATACGCTTCGTGAGGCTGCCAAAAAGGAGTCAGATCCGGACGGGGAACTACGCGTTGTTTCGGGCGAAACGTTGCTCTCTTACCGAATGCCGCAGGTGTTGCAGCGTTTTCGGCAACGCGCCCCAAAAGTGCGTTTATCGTTGCAGTCGCTGAACTGTTACGTGATCCGTGATGCGCTACTGAATGATGAGGCCGATGTTGGCGTCTTTTATCGTGTAGGGAATGATGATGCTCTGAATCGACGAGAGTTGGGTGAACAATCACTGGTGCTGGTGGCTTCACCGCAAATTGCAGATGTCGATTTTACTGAGCCGGGAAGACATAACGCCTGTAGCTTTATTATCAACGAACCGCAATGTGTCTTCCGGCAGATATTTGAGAGCACGCTGCGTCAGCGGCGGATCACGGTGGAAAACACCATTGAGCTTATAAGTATCGAAAGCATCAAGCGTTGTGTCGCGGCGAATATCGGGGTCAGCTACCTACCGCGCTTTGCGGTGGCAAAAGAGTTGGAGTGCGGAGAATTAATTGAATTGCCTTTTGGCGAACAGTCGCAGACCATTACGGCCATGTGCGCACATCATGCTGGAAAAGCGGTTAGCCCGGCGATGCACACTTTTATTCAGTGTGTTGAAGAGAGTTTTGTGGCTGGATAAAAATAATGTCGGGATTAAACCCGGCATTTAACTTGTCGACAAAGTGCGCTTTATTCATGCCGGATGCGGCGTGAACGCCTTATCCGGCCTACAAGATCGTGCAAATTCAATATATTGCATGAGCCACGTAGGCCTGATAAGCGTAGCGCATCAGGCAGTTTTGCGTTTGCCAGCACTTTTAATACCAGGCTTAAACCTGGCATTGAGATTACTCTTCTGTCGTTTGCGGTGGCACGCCCGTTCCGCTTGGTTTACGGCGCTTACCAATATTTTTGGTGTCGCGATGGCGTTTTTTCACCCGCGGCTTCTCTTTCTCTTTAGCTTTTTTCTTCTCAGCACGTTTAGCCAGTACTTTCTTCGATGGCTTGCCGGTCTGCTTTTCGCTTGGCGCACGCGTTTTCGGGCGTAACTCATCAATAACGCGAGCTTTAATTGGCTCTTCAATATAGCGGCCTACTTTACCCAGCAGCAGATGGTCATGGGCTTCCACCAGCGAAATTGCGGTGCCTTTACGACCGGCGCGCGCGGTACGTCCGATACGGTGCAAATAAGTATCGCCACTGCGCGGCATATCGAAGTTAAAGACGTGGCTGACGTCAGGAATGTCGATACCGCGCGCGGCAACATCGGTTGCGACCAGTACGTTTACGCGACCTTCGGTCAAACGCTTGATCGCTTCGTTACGCTTGCCCTGTACCATCTCACCTTCGAGATAGCAGTTGTTGATGCCCGCTTCGCGCAGCCAGTTTGCCAGCTCATGCACACGCTCACGCTTACGCACAAACACAATTGAGCGGGTCGCTTCCGGCTGTTTTAACAGATGCACCAGCAACGCGGTTTTATGCTCAAGATCATCGGCGCGGTAATACCACTGATGAATTTTTTTGCGCTCACGGGTGGAGGGATTGGCAGAAACTTCCACCGGATCTTCCAGCAGACGCTCGGCAAAGTCCTGAATCGCATCGCCTTCCAGCGTTGCCGAAAAGAGCAGGGTCTGTTTACGCCAGCGCGTTTCGCCAGCAATATGTTCGATATCCTGAGCGAAGCCCATATCCAGCATACGGTCTGCTTCGTCGAGGATCAGCGTTTCAACCGCGCGGCAATCGAAGTTCTCTTCTTTTATGTATTGCAGCAGACGTCCGGTCGTGGCGACCACGATGTCCTGATTTTCGCTGAACACTTCCGCGTGGTTCATATAGGCTACGCCGCCGGTGATGGTGGCGATATCCAGATGCGTATGTTTCGCCAGTTCGCGGGCATGATCGGACACCTGCATCGCCAGCTCGCGAGTTGGGGTGAGGATCAAAATACGCGGCGGACCGGATTTCTTACGCGGGAAATCGAGCAGGTGCTGCAACGCTGGCAGCAGATACGCCGCCGTTTTACCGGTGCCTGTCGGCGCAGAACCGAGTACATCACGGCCATCGAGCGCAGGCGGAATGGCGGCAGCCTGAATGGCGGTCGGGCGAGTGAAACCTTTATCCTGGAGGGCTTCCAGCAGGCTTTCGTCGAGTTCAAGTTCGGAAAAAGTCGTTACAGTCATGTTCTACCTCTGTGTGGGGCGCTGATTATAGACGTTACGGCTGCAATCTTCATCTGTTTGTATGGATATCGCTTCTCGGGTATTGTTCTCACCCGGTGCTATCGCCGTTTTTCCTGCAAGGTTTTATTTTCATGTCACAGTCTACATCCGTGCTTCGTCGTAATGGATTTACTTTTAAACAGTTTTTTGTTGCTCACGATCGCTGTGCGATGAAAGTGGGAACGGATGGTATTTTATTGGGCGCATGGGCACCGGTGGCTGGGGTAAAACGTTGCCTTGATATCGGCGCGGGTAGCGGGTTGCTGGCATTAATGCTGGCGCAGCGAACCGATGACAGCGTGATGATTGATGCAGTTGAACTGGAAAGTGAAGCTGCCGCGCAGGCGCAGGAAAATATCAACCAGTCCCCGTGGGCAGAGCGGATTAACGTCCATACGGCGGATATTCAGCAGTGGATCACACAGCAGACAGTACGCTTCGATTTAATCATCAGTAACCCACCTTACTATCAGCAGGGAGTAGAGTGCTCGACACCTCAACGGGAACAGGCTCGCTATACCACTACGCTTGATCACCCATCGTTGCTGACCTGTGCGGCGGAGTGCATTACCGAAGAGGGATTTTTCTGCGTAGTGCTGCCAGAGCAGATTGGTAATGGTTTTACGGAGCTGGCATTAAGCATGGGCTGGCATTTACGTTTGCGGACGGATGTGGCGGAAAACGAAGCGCGACTGCCGCATCGGGTGCTGCTGGCATTCTCCCCGCAGGCGGGAGAATGCTTTAGCGATCGCTTAGTCATTCGTGGGCCAGACCAGAACTATTCCGAAGCGTATACGGCGCTGACCCAGGCTTTTTATCTGTTTATGTAATGATTGCCGGGGGAAAGGATCGACGGACCGGAATGGGTGAGCAGTTCCGGATAATCCAGCGTGAAATGCAACCCCCGACTCTCTTTACGCATCATTGCACAGCGAACAATCAACTCGGCAACCTGTACCAGATTACGCAGCTCCAGCAAATTATTTGAGACGCGGAAATGGGCGTAATATTCGTCTATTTCTTGTTGGAGCATGGTTATCCGCCGCAGGGCGCGTTCCAGGCGCTTCGTTGTGCGCACAATGCCAACGTAATCCCACATAAACAGACGTAGCTCGTGCCAGTTATGCTGAATTACTACCCGTTCGTCAGGGTTCTCAACGCGGCTTTCATCCCACGGCGGTAACGTACTGATGTCGTGGGCATAAGGCATACGTCTGGTGATATCTTCCGCCGCCGACCAGCCATAGACCAGACACTCCAGCAATGAATTCGAGGCCATGCGGTTAGCGCCGTGTAAGCCGGTATAACTCACCTCGCCAATGGCATACAAGCCCTCGACGTCCGTACGCCCATGATCATCAACCATTACACCACCGCAGGTATAATGTGCAGCAGGCACAATCGGTACCGGTTCTTGTGTGAGATCAATCCCCAGCCCGAGCAGCTTTTCATAAATCATCGGGAAATGCTGGCGAATAAAATCGGCGGGCTTATGGCTGATATCAAGGAACATACAATCTGCGCCGAGGCGTTTCATTTCATGGTCAATGGCGCGGGCGACAATATCGCGCGGGGCCAGTTCGCCGCGCTCATCAAAATCGGGCATAAAACGCGTACCATCCGGGCGCTTGAGATAAGCGCCTTCGCCGCGCAGTGCTTCTGTTAACAGGAAATTGCGTGCCTGTGGGTGATATAGCGCGGTAGGGTGGAACTGATTAAATTCGAGATTGGCAACCCGGCAGCCTGCGCGCCACGCCATAGCAATGCCATCGCCAGAAGAAATATCCGGATTGGTGGTGTACTGATAAACCTTCGACGCACCGCCGGTTGCCAGCACCACCGCTTTTGCGTGGCAGGTTTCCACCGTTTCTTTATTACGGTTCCATACCCACGCGCCAACAACCCGTCGCGTGCCCGGCAGGCCAATTTTGTCAGAAACAATCAGATCAACCGCGTTGCTGCGCTCCAGCACGCGAATATTCGGATGGTTCAGCGCCTTGCTCACCAGCGTGGTTTCTACTTCTCTACCGGTGGCGTCGGCGGCATGAAGAATACGACGGTGACTATGTCCACCTTCACGGGTCAGATGGTAACTTTCTTCGCCATTCGGTTGAATGTGGGTATCAAACAACACCCCCTGGTCGATTAGCCATTGCACACAGGATCGTGCATTGCTGGCGACAAATTCAACTGCATGGCGATCGCAAATACCAGCCCCGGCAATCAATGTGTCTTCCACATGCGAGTCAATGCTGTCAGTTTCATCAAACACGGCGGCAATACCGCCCTGGGCATAAAATGTTGAACCTTCCGTTACCGGGCCTTTACTTAGAACGATGACCTGATGCTGGTCAGCCAGGCGTAGCGCCAGTGAAAGTCCGGCTGCGCCGCTACCGATAATCAACACGTCACATGAATGTTCAGGGAGAGTATTCATTTTCTTTGTTTAATTTACTAAACATGGTTTGGTCAGCATAGCATCATGTTGTGCGGATAAACACCTGCTATTTTAATATTTGTTACAGTTGCTAAACACGCTGACGCAGGGCGGCGAGAAAAAGAGAAGTTACTGGCTGGTGGAGGATTAGGTGGTGAAATAAAAAGGCCGTTGGGTTACTCTTCAGGCAGTTAAATGGGCATTTCTACACAGATAATGCGATGTTCAGATTCTGTAGACTTATAATGATAGATAATGATCCGTCTACAGCATGACAAACAAAAACAGATGCGTTACGGAACTTTACAAAAACGAGACACTCTAACCCTTTGCTTGCTCAAATTGCAGCTAATGGAGTGGCGTTTCGATAGCGCGTGGAAATTTGGTTTGGGGAGACTTTACCTCGGATGAGCGAGCAGTTAACGGACCAGGTCCTGGTTGAACGGGTCCAGAAGGGAGATCAGAAAGCCTTTAACTTACTGGTAGTGCGCTATCAGCATAAAGTGGCGAGTCTGGTTTCCCGCTATGTGCCGTCGGGTGATGTTCCCGATGTGGTACAAGAAGCTTTTATTAAAGCCTATCGTGCGCTGGATTCGTTCCGGGGAGATAGCGCTTTTTATACATGGCTGTATCGGATTGCTGTAAATACAGCGAAAAATTACCTGGTTGCTCAGGGGCGTCGTCCACCTTCCAGTGATGTGGATGCCATTGAAGCTGAAAACTTCGAAAGTGGCGGCGCGTTGAAAGAAATTTCGAACCCTGAGAACTTAATGTTGTCAGAAGAACTGAGACAGATAGTTTTCCGAACTATTGAGTCCCTCCCGGAAGATTTACGCATGGCAATAACCTTGCGGGAGCTGGATGGCCTGAGCTATGAAGAGATAGCCGCTATCATGGATTGTCCGGTAGGTACGGTGCGTTCACGTATCTTCCGAGCGAGGGAAGCTATTGATAACAAAGTTCAACCGCTTATCAGGCGTTGACGATAGCGGGATACTGGATAAGGGTATTAGGCATGCAGAAAGAACAACTTTCCGCTTTAATGGATGGCGAAACGCTGGATAGTGAGCTGCTTAACGAACTGGCTCATAACCCAGAAATGCAGAAAACCTGGGAAAGCTATCACTTAATCCGTGACTCAATGCGGGGTGATACTCCCGAGGTGCTCCATTTCGATATCTCTTCACGCGTGATGGCCGCCATTGAAGAAGAGCCAGTACGTCAACCGGCGACATTGATCCCGGAAGCCCAGCCTGCGCCGCATCAATGGCAGAAAATGCCATTCTGGCAGAAAGTACGTCCGTGGGCGGCACAGCTTACCCAAATGGGCGTAGCCGCATGCGTATCGCTTGCAGTTATCGTTGGCGTCCAGCACTATAATGGACAATCTGAAACGTCCCAGCAGCCCGAAACGCCGGTATTTAATACACTGCCGATGATGGGTAAAGCCAGCCCGGTAAGCCTGGGAGTACCTTCTGAAGCGACCGCAAACAATGGTCAACAGCAGCAGGTACAGGAGCAGCGTCGTCGCATTAATGCAATGTTGCAGGATTACGAACTGCAACGCCGACTCCACTCTGAACAGCTTCAGTTTGAGCAGGCGCAAACCCAGCAAGCCGCTGTACAGGTGCCAGGAATTCAAACTTTAGGAACGCAATCGCAGTAATGAAGCAACTTTGGTTTGCCATGTCATTAGTGACAGGTAGCCTGTTATTCTCTGCTAACGCCTCGGCCACTCCCGCGTCCGGGGCGTTATTACAGCAGATGAACCTGGCCAGTCAGTCACTGAATTACGAGCTGTCATTCATCAGCATCAATAAACAGGGTGTTGAGTCTCTGCGTTATCGACATGCACGCCTCGATAACCGTCCTCTTGCACAATTGTTGCAAATGGATGGCCCGCGCCGGGAAGTGGTACAGCGCGGCAATGAAATCAGCTATTTTGAACCGGGACTTGAACCGTTCACGCTTAATGGCGATTACATTGTTGATTCTCTGCCATCGCTTATCTATACCGATTTCAAACGCCTTTCTCCTTACTACGACTTTATCTCCGTCGGGCGCACGCGTATTGCTGATCGTCTTTGCGAAGTCATTCGCGTGGTTGCCCGAGATGGTACACGCTACAGCTACATCGTGTGGATGGACACCGAATCGAAATTACCGATGCGGGTTGATCTCCTTGATCGCGATGGTGAAACGCTGGAACAATTTCGCGTGATTGCTTTTAACGTCAATCAGGATATCAGCAGCAGTATGCAGACGCTGGCGAAGGCAAATTTGCCGCCGTTGCTTTCTGTTCCTGTAGGTGAAAAAGCTAAATTCAGCTGGACGCCAACCTGGTTGCCACAGGGTTTTAGCGAAGTTTCCAGTAGTCGACGTCCGCTACCGACGATGGACAACATGCCTATCGAATCACGTCTCTATTCCGACGGATTATTCAGCTTCTCGGTAAACGTTAACCGCGCTACGCCATCGAGCACCGATCAGATGTTGCGCACCGGACGCAGAACCGTCAGTACAAGCGTACGTGATAACGCCGAAATCACCATTGTCGGTGAACTGCCGCCGCAAACGGCGAAACGCATTGCCGAGAATATTAAGTTCGGGGCAGCGCAATGATCAAAGAGTGGGCTACCGTCGTCTCCTGGCAAAACGGGCAGGCGCTGGTCAGTTGTGATGTTAAAGCTTCATGCAGCAGCTGCGCTTCACGCGCCGGTTGCGGTAGCCGCGTGTTAAATAAACTTGGCCCGCAAACCACGCATACCATTGTCGTACCCTGTGATGAGCCGTTAGTGCCGGGGCAAAAAGTGGAATTGGGGATCGCCGAAGGCAGCCTGCTTAGCTCCGCATTACTGGTTTATATGTCGCCGCTGGTGGGATTATTCCTTATCGCTTCGCTATTTCAGCTACTCTTTGCTTCTGACGTCGCAGCATTATGTGGTGCGATCCTCGGTGGTATTGGCGGGTTCCTGATTGCGCGCGGCTACTCGCGTAAGTTTGCTGCCCGGGCAGAATGGCAACCGATCATCTTAAGCGTGGCATTGCCGCCTGGCCTTGTGCGATTTGAAACATCTTCGGAAGACGCGAGCCAGTGATTTCACTGGCTTTGTTGCATTTTGCATAACAAATGCGAGGACGTTTCCAGATACCACAATCCATACGGTATGAACATTTCCTCGCCTCAATGTTGTAGTGTAGAATGCGGCGTTTCTATTAATACAGACGTTAAGCTCAGAACAGCGACTTCTAAAAGCCTGGTTAACCGGGCATTAAGGCACAATAATCATACTTTATGAAGAATATACGTAACTTTTCGATCATAGCTCACATTGACCACGGTAAATCGACGCTGTCTGACCGTATTATCCAGATCTGCGGTGGCCTGTCTGACCGTGAAATGGAGGCGCAGGTTCTCGATTCCATGGATCTTGAGCGTGAGCGTGGCATTACCATCAAAGCGCAAAGCGTGACGCTGGACTACAAAGCGTCTGACGGCGAAACCTATCAGCTTAACTTTATCGACACCCCGGGCCACGTAGACTTCTCCTATGAAGTTTCCCGTTCGCTGGCTGCCTGTGAAGGTGCATTGCTGGTGGTCGACGCCGGGCAGGGCGTAGAAGCGCAAACCCTGGCAAACTGCTACACCGCCATGGAAATGGATCTCGAAGTTGTGCCGGTACTGAACAAGATTGACCTGCCGGCAGCCGATCCTGAACGCGTGGCGGAAGAAATTGAAGATATCGTCGGCATCGACGCCACCGACGCGGTGCGCTGTTCAGCGAAAACCGGCGTTGGTGTGCAGGACGTTCTCGAACGTCTGGTGCGCGACATTCCGCCGCCGGAAGGCGATCCGGAAGGCCCGTTGCAGGCACTAATTATCGACTCATGGTTCGACAACTACCTGGGCGTTGTTTCACTTATCCGTATTAAAAACGGCACCCTGCGTAAGGGCGACAAAGTGAAAGTCATGAGTACCGGGCAGACCTATAACGCCGACCGTCTGGGCATCTTCACGCCGAAACAGGTTGACCGCACTGAACTGAAATGTGGCGAAGTAGGCTGGCTCGTATGTGCGATTAAAGATATCCACGGCGCTCCAGTCGGCGATACCTTAACGCTGGCGCGTAATCCGGCAGAAAAGGCGCTGCCTGGCTTTAAGAAAGTCAAACCGCAGGTATACGCCGGTCTGTTCCCGGTAAGTTCCGACGACTATGAAGCCTTCCGTGACGCGCTGGGTAAACTCAGCCTGAACGATGCCTCACTGTTCTATGAGCCGGAAAGCTCCAGCGCGCTGGGCTTTGGTTTCCGCTGCGGCTTCCTCGGCCTGCTGCACATGGAGATCATCCAGGAACGTCTGGAACGTGAATACGATCTGGATCTGATCACCACTGCGCCGACCGTAGTGTATGAAGTTGAAACCACGTCAAGAGAAGTTATCTACGTCGACAGCCCATCCAAGCTGCCTGCGGTAAATAACATCTACGAACTGCGCGAGCCGATTGCAGAGTGTCACATGCTGCTGCCGCAGGCATATCTCGGCAACGTTATTACGTTGTGCGTAGAAAAACGCGGCGTGCAGACCAATATGGTTTACCACGGTAATCAGGTGGCGCTGACGTACGAGATCCCGATGGCGGAAGTGGTGCTCGACTTCTTCGATCGCCTGAAATCTACCTCGCGTGGTTATGCGTCTCTGGATTACAACTTCAAGCGCTTCCAGGCGTCCGACATGGTACGTGTAGACGTATTAATCAACGGTGAACGTGTTGATGCGCTGGCGTTGATCACCCACCGTGATAATTCGCAAAACCGCGGTCGCGAGTTGGTGGAGAAGATGAAAGATCTGATCCCACGCCAGCAGTTTGATATCGCCATTCAGGCAGCGATTGGTACGCACATCATTGCGCGATCCACCGTGAAACAGCTGCGTAAAAACGTACTGGCTAAATGTTATGGCGGCGATATCAGCCGTAAGAAAAAGCTGCTGCAGAAGCAGAAAGAAGGTAAGAAACGCATGAAGCAGATCGGTAACGTCGAGCTGCCGCAGGAAGCGTTCCTCGCCATTCTGCACGTCGGCAAAGACAACAAATAACCCTTAGGAGTTGGCATGGCGAATATGTTTGCCCTGATTCTGGTGATTGCCACACTGGTGACGGGCATTTTATGGTGCGTGGATAAATTCTTTTTCGCACCTAAACGGCGGGAACGTCAGGCAGCGGCGCAGGCGGCTGCCGGGGACTCACTGGATAAAGCAACGTTGAAAAAGGTTGCGCCGAAGCCTGGCTGGCTGGAAACCGGTGCTTCTGTTTTTCCGGTACTGGCTATCGTATTGATTGTGCGTTCGTTTATTTATGAACCGTTCCAGATCCCGTCAGGTTCGATGATGCCGACTCTGTTAATTGGTGATTTTATTCTGGTAGAGAAGTTTGCTTATGGCATTAAAGATCCTATCTACCAGAAAACGCTGATCGAAACCGGTCATCCGAAACGCGGCGATATCGTGGTCTTTAAATATCCGGAAGATCCAAAGCTTGATTACATCAAGCGCGCGGTGGGTTTACCGGGCGATAAAGTCACTTACGATCCGGTCTCAAAAGAGCTGACGATTCAACCGGGATGCAGTTCCGGCCAGGCGTGTGAAAACGCGCTGCCGGTCACCTACTCAAACGTGGAACCGAGCGATTTCGTTCAGACCTTCTCACGCCGTAATGGTGGGGAAGCGACCAGCGGATTCTTTGAAGTGCCGAAAAACGAAACCAAAGAAAATGGAATTCGTCTTTCCGAGCGTAAAGAGACACTGGGTGATGTGACGCACCGCATTCTGACAGTGCCGATTGCGCAGGATCAGGTGGGGATGTATTACCAGCAGCCAGGGCAACAACTGGCAACCTGGATTGTTCCTCCGGGACAATACTTCATGATGGGCGACAACCGCGACAACAGCGCGGACAGCCGTTACTGGGGCTTTGTGCCGGAAGCGAATCTGGTCGGTCGGGCAACGGCTATCTGGATGAGCTTCGATAAGCAAGAAGGCGAATGGCCGACTGGTCTGCGCTTAAGTCGCATTGGCGGCATCCATTAATAGCCATCTTCGTTCACGTTGTCGCCGTTATGGCGACAACGTGAATTATTTATGAGATAAATCTCCCGTGGCTAACGACATCCCCCGTCGTTGTGTATAGAATATTCCCCCGAAGTTTAAGGTTGGCACCTCCAGGTTGCCACGGCACACGAAACAGCGTTGGTCCCCATATACCGGTAAACTGAAACTGCAGCGAAGCAGTTAGCAGAACCATGTATATCAGGTCTGTTTCGTGTGCTGAATTGTTGACGCATTTATTTATTGGTATCGCATGAACCCCATCGTAATTAATCGGCTTCAACGGAAGCTGGGCTACACTTTTAATCATCAGGAACTGTTGCAGCAGGCATTAACTCATCGTAGTGCCAGCAGTAAACATAACGAGCGTTTAGAATTTTTAGGCGACTCTATTCTGAGCTACGTTATCGCCAATGCGCTTTATCACCGTTTCCCTCGTGTGGATGAAGGCGATATGAGCCGGATGCGCGCCACGCTGGTCCGTGGCAATACGCTGGCGGAACTGGCGCGCGAATTTGAGTTAGGCGAGTGCTTACGTTTAGGGCCAGGTGAACTTAAAAGCGGTGGATTTCGTCGTGAGTCAATTCTCGCCGACACCGTCGAAGCATTAATTGGTGGCGTATTCCTCGACAGTGATATTCAAACCGTCGAGAAATTAATCCTCAACTGGTATCAAACTCGTTTGGACGAAATTAGCCCAGGCGATAAACAAAAAGATCCGAAAACGCGCTTGCAAGAATATTTGCAGGGTCGCCATCTGCCGCTGCCGACTTATCTGGTAGTCCAGGTACGTGGCGAAGCGCACGATCAGGAATTTACTATCCACTGCCAGGTCAGCGGCCTGAGTGAACCGGTGGTTGGCACAGGTTCAAGCCGTCGTAAGGCTGAGCAGGCTGCCGCCGAACAGGCGTTGAAAAAACTGGAGCTGGAATGAGCATCGATAAAAGTTACTGCGGATTTATTGCCATCGTCGGACGTCCGAACGTTGGCAAATCCACATTGTTGAACAAACTGCTGGGGCAGAAAATCTCCATCACTTCCCGCAAGGCGCAGACAACTCGTCACCGCATTGTGGGGATCCATACTGAAGGCGCGTATCAGGCGATCTACGTCGATACACCGGGCCTGCATATGGAAGAAAAACGCGCCATTAACCGCCTGATGAACAAAGCGGCGAGCAGCTCTATTGGCGATGTTGAGCTGGTGATTTTTGTCGTTGAAGGCACCCGCTGGACGCCGGACGACGAAATGGTGCTCAACAAACTGCGCGAAGGCAAAGCGCCGGTAATCCTCGCGGTGAACAAAGTGGACAACGTGCAGGAGAAAGCCGATCTGCTGCCGCACCTGCAGTTCCTGGCAAGCCAGATGAACTTCCTCGATATCGTGCCAATCTCTGCCGAAACCGGGCTGAATGTTGACACTATTGCGGCAATCGTGCGTAAGCATCTACCTGAAGCGACTCATCACTTCCCGGAAGATTACATCACCGATCGCTCACAGCGTTTTATGGCGTCTGAAATCATCCGCGAAAAACTGATGCGTTTCCTCGGCGCTGAACTGCCGTACTCCGTGACCGTGGAGATCGAACGTTTCGTCTCTAACGAACGCGGTGGTTATGACATCAACGGTTTGATTCTCGTTGAGCGTGAAGGGCAGAAGAAGATGGTCATTGGCAACAAAGGGGCCAAGATCAAAACCATCGGGATTGAAGCGCGTAAAGACATGCAGGAAATGTTCGAAGCGCCTGTTCACCTTGAACTGTGGGTAAAAGTGAAATCCGGTTGGGCCGACGACGAACGCGCACTGCGCAGTCTCGGTTACGTTGACGATCTTTAAGAGTAACTCCGATGGAAGGCTGGCAGCGCGCATTTGTCCTGCATAGTCGCCCGTGGAGCGAAACCAGCCTGATGCTGGACGTCTTCACGGAGGAATCGGGGCGCGTGCGTCTGGTTGCCAAAGGCGCACGCTCTAAACGCTCTACCCTGAAAGGTGCATTACAGCCTTTCACCCCTCTCTTGCTACGTTTTGGCGGGCGTGGCGAAGTCAAAACGCTGCGCAGTGCTGAAGCCGTCTCGCTGGCGCTGCCATTAAGCGGTATCACGCTTTACAGCGGTCTGTACATCAACGAACTTCTCTCCCGCGTACTGGAATACGAGACGCGCTTCTCTGAACTTTTTTTCGATTACTTGCACTGCATTCAGTCTCTTGCAGGGGTCACTGGTACGCCAGAACCCGCGCTGCGCCGCTTTGAACTGGCACTGCTCGGGCATCTGGGTTATGGCGTCAATTTTACCCATTGTGCGGGTAGCGGCGAGCCGGTAGATGACACCATGACGTATCGTTATCGCGAAGAAAAAGGGTTTATCGCAAGCGTCGTTATCGACAATAAAACGTTCACCGGAAGGCAGTTAAAAGCGTTAAACGCACGGGAATTTCCTGACGCAGACACACTGCGCGCCGCGAAACGCTTTACCCGCATGGCGCTTAAGCCGTATCTTGGCGGTAAACCTTTAAAGAGCAGGGAACTGTTCCGGCAGTTTATGCCTAAGCGAACGGTGAAAACACATTATGAATGATGAGGATTGTCATGGCTGAATTACTGTTAGGCGTCAACATTGACCATATCGCTACGCTGCGCAACGCGCGCGGTACCGCTTACCCGGATCCGGTGCAGGCCGCGTTTATTGCCGAGCAGGCGGGAGCGGACGGCATTACCGTGCATTTACGTGAAGATCGCCGTCACATTACTGACCGCGACGTGCGCATCCTGCGTCAGACGCTGGATACCCGCATGAATCTGGAGATGGCGGTGACCGAAGAGATGCTGGCGATCGCCGTTGAGACGAAGCCACATTTTTGCTGCCTGGTACCGGAAAAGCGTCAGGAAGTAACAACCGAAGGCGGCCTGGATGTCGCAGGGCAGCGTGACAAAATGCGCGATGCCTGCAAACGTCTGGCAGATGCCGGGATTCAGGTTTCTCTGTTTATTGACGCCGATGAAGAGCAGATCAAAGCTGCGGCAGAGGTTGGCGCACCGTTTATCGAGATCCACACCGGTTGCTATGCTGATGCCAAAACTGACGCCGAACAGGCGCAAGAGCTGGCGCGTATCGCCAAAGCCGCGACCTTTGCCGCAAGCCTCGGTCTGAAAGTTAACGCCGGACACGGTCTGACCTATCACAACGTGAAAGCCATTGCCGCCATCCCTGAGATGCATGAACTGAATATCGGTCATGCCATTATTGGTCGTGCAGTGATGACCGGACTGAAAGATGCGGTGGCAGAAATGAAGCGTCTGATGCTGGAAGCGCGTGGCTAATGGCAATATTAGGTTTAGGCACGGATATTGTGGAGATCGCTCGCATCGAAGCGGTGATCGCCCGATCCGGTGATCGCCTGGCACGCCGCGTATTAAGCGATAACGAATGGGCTATCTGGAAAACGCACCACCAGCCGGTGCGTTTTCTGGCGAAGCGTTTTGCTGTGAAAGAAGCCGCAGCAAAAGCGTTTGGCACCGGGATCCGCAATGGTCTGGCGTTTAATCAATTTGAAGTATTCAATGATGAGCTCGGCAAACCACGGCTACGGCTATGGGGCGAGGCATTAAAACTGGCGGAAAAGCTGGGCGTTGCAAATATGCATGTAACGCTGGCAGATGAGCGGCACTATGCTTGTGCCACGGTAATTATTGAAAGTTAAAAATAATACCGTTCTCTTTAAAAAGTAAAACCCCCGAACTGGTAAGGAACGGGGGTTTTACTTTTTAACTTTAATTTTGTGCAGCATGCACCCTCAACAACAGCGATTATGGATCAGTGTACTTATCTTTTACAAGCAACTTGCAATCTTTAGCATAAAAACTCGAGCCTTTACGAAGAAAGCAATATTGATGGAAAGATTAACGTGACCGCCAATTCGTAAGTACATTAAAATTGGCTTCGTTATTGAAGATTTTGCTGTGCTTTACACCATGCCACAGAATTCCCCCATTGAAACGAGTGGTGTCGTCAAAGCTCTGGTGTGGAGTGCAGCATGCACCCTCAATAACTCGCACGTTCAGTTTTGGGGAGATGTAAGGGCTAATCTGAATGGCTGCATTCCTTGTTTAAGGAAAAACGAATGACTGATTGCCGATACCTGATTAAACGGGTCATCAAAATCATCATTGCTGTTTTACAGCTGATCCTTCTGTTCTTATAACACAAGGAAACGTACTTAAGGTGCGTCCGGTGAACCAGTCGGACGCACCTTTAATAACTATAAATAAGTGTCTGGGCAGATACTATATAAATTAACTTAGTGAATGATTATGCTAATGTCATCAATTAAATAAATATAATGGCGTTAAGGCTTCCCAGTAATATAATTAATACTCTACTTCCAGAGTAGAATATTAAATTTTATCCGCGTGGTGCATCAGCACAAATTTATCCCACAACTGTTCTTCTGTCTCGACATGCGCCGGATCTTTCACAATAGTATTGGGGATCGGGCACACCTTCTGGCAGGTTGGTGTCTCGTAGTGCCCTACGCATTCGGTACACTTATCGCTGTTAATCTCGTAGATATGATCTCCCATTGAAATCGCCTCATTCGGGCATTCGGGTTCACACATATCACAATTGATGCATTTTTTAGTGATTAACAACGCCATAAGGAAACTCTCAAAACAACACAAACCGGGCGGGCATTATACGCGCATTCTTTACTCAGACCAGTTTTTTCACCAGCGCTTCACTATGACGAATACGTTCTGGTGCCAGTTCCAGATCCTGCTGAATCAGCGCAATGAACAGCAAATCCGTTAACATTCCCTGAGCGTGACAAGCAGAGATTGAAGCACTGTTTGTCGCTTGTTCTTCGGCAATGGTATACAGGCAATGAGAAGCACGCTGTTGCAGGGCATTCGGAGTAAAGCCGGTAATCGCCAGCACTTTTCCGCCCACTCGCAGCATCTCATCTGCCGCCAGGTTTAACTCGCGTCGTACACCGGTGTAGGAAATGGCTAATAACAGATCGTCAGGGGACGACGCCTGTACTGTTGCGAGTAGCGCATGCATATCGCGCACTGCGGCAGCATTGAAGCCAATCTTCATCAGCTTCCAGGCAAAGTTTTGCGCCACCAGACCCGAAGCGCCAATACCGGTCAGAATTATCCGCCGCGCAGAGCGCAACATTGTTACGCATTCATGCAGTTTCTCTTCACTATTAACGTTTAGCGTTGCGTACATAGCGGCAGTATTTTCTTTAATCAGTTTTTCGCCGACCAGCCGTAACGGATCATCACCGCGGATTTGGTTATGAATGGGCACGGAGGGTGATTCCGGCTGGCTTGCCAGCGCTTCACTCAACGCCAACTTAAGCGCCGGAAAACCTTTATAGCCGAGTTTTTGCGCGAACTTCACGACGCTGGACTGACTGACTCCGGCTTCGTTGGCCAGTTGCTGAGAGCTTAAATGGCGCGCCGTATCAGGTTGTAGCAGCAGATAATCCGCCAGTTTTTTATCACTCTGGGCAAGCCCCTGGTAACGCTGACGGATACGAAGTAAGCCGTTCATATCTTTCCTCGCGATGAAATAGTGGCGACAACAGGCAATATGAGACACACGCGAGTGAATTTTATATTCCATTGCCGCTAATTGCCATGAATTAAAAATTCCAGTTAGCCATGATGCGGTCGATTGTTGCCGGAAAAGTGATGATCTATCTGTTAGGCTATGTAGTAGCGAAAATTAATCAGGATGTTTCAGTCCAGAGGAGTATGGTTTGGCAACTCACGAGCGTCGTGTGGTGTTTTTTGACTTAGATGGAACATTGCATCAGCAGGATATGTTCGGCAGTTTTCTGCGCTATTTACTACGTCGCCAACCGCTGAATGCGTTACTTGTCCTGCCGTTGTTACCGATTATAGCCATTGCGTTATTGATAAAAGGTCGTGCGGCACGCTGGCCGATGAGTCTGCTTCTGTGGGGGTGCACTTTTGGTCACAGCGAAGCACGTTTACAGACGTTGCAGGCCGATTTCGTGCGCTGGTTTCGCGACAATGTTACCGCCTTTCCGCTGGTTCAGGAGCGATTAACCACCTACCTGTTAAGTTCCGATGCTGATATCTGGTTGATTACCGGCTCTCCGCAGCCGCTGGTTGAAGCGGTTTATTTCGATACGCCCTGGCTGCCGCGGGTTAATCTTATCGCCAGCCAAATTCAGCGTGGCTATGGTGGTTGGGTATTGACGATGCGTTGTCTGGGACATGAAAAGGTCGCACAACTGGAGCGCAAAATCGGCACTCCGCTGCGGCTGTACAGTGGCTATAGCGACAGTAATCAGGACAATCCGCTGCTTTATTTCTGTCAGCATCGTTGGCGAGTAACCCCGCGCGGTGAACTCCAGCAACTGGAATAGAGTAAAGCATAGCGTCCGTGTATAATGCGCCGCGCTTTTATAACCGGAGTTTTCTTTTTGTCTGAAGTCGAATTTAGCCACGAATACTGGATGCGTCACGCGCTGACGCTGGCGAAACGTGCCTGGGATGAGCGGGAAGTGCCGGTCGGCGCGGTATTAGTGCATAACAATCGGGTAATCGGCGAAGGCTGGAACCGCCCGATTGGTCGCCATGATCCCACCGCACATGCAGAAATCATGGCCCTGCGGCAGGGTGGTCTGGTGATGCAAAATTATCGTCTGATCGACGCCACGTTGTATGTCACGCTTGAACCATGTGTAATGTGTGCCGGAGCGATGATCCACAGTCGCATTGGTCGCGTGGTCTTTGGTGCGCGTGACGCGAAAACTGGCGCTGCGGGATCTTTAATGGATGTGCTGCATCATCCGGGTATGAATCACCGAGTGGAAATTACGGAAGGAATACTGGCGGATGAGTGCGCGGCGTTGCTCAGTGACTTCTTTCGCATGCGCCGCCAGGAAATTAAAGCGCAGAAAAAAGCGCAATCCTCGACGGATTAATTTTGTTTCTCTTCACTCCCTTTCCTGGAAAACAGCAGAGAGGGAGAATGGGTCAAATAGTTTGATGACGACTGGGAAAGAAACGAGAGAAAAGGAAATTTCTCTTTGCCCAACTCCGTAGGCGATACCGCCGGATAATCCTGCGCCAGTTGCATCGCCGCTTCTGTAGCCTGCTTCTCTTTCTCTTGCAGATAACCCACCAGGCTAATCTGATACTTACGAATATTTTCGACATAAGCGTAGGCTTCATGTCCACGAGCGTAGCCGTAAGTCAGCTTGCTGTAATAGGGTTTCTGGCTAAGTAAAGGCAGACGCTGTTTTACGTCAGCCCAACTGTCAGGATTCCCTTTGGTTTTTGCCGTCAGGGCGCGGGCATCCAGCATATGCGCATAGCCCATATTGTACGCAGCGAGGGCAAACCAGATCCGCTCGTTCTCCGGCACACTTTCCGGCACTTTACTCATCATATCCTGCAAATAACGCACGCCACCGCTGATGCTCTGTTCGGCATCGGTACGATCCGTAATGCCGAGGCTTTGCGCGGTATTTTTGGTTAACATCATCATGCCGCGCACACCCGTCGGTGAAGTGGCCTGTGCATCCCAGTGCGATTCCTGATAAGCAATAGCGGCCAGCAAACGCCAGTCAATTTCTTCGGCGTATTTCTCAAACAGGGGCTTTAACTGCGGCAGTACCGCATCGACGGCGCGTAAAAATGTGCGCGTATCGACGTAATCAAAATCATCGCCATGCCCCAGGTATTTCTCTTCAATGCGTGCCAGCGTACCGTCTTCATTCATTTCGTTGAAGAAGTCGAGCAGGGCGGCGGAAAGGGTATTATCGCCATCTAACGGGCTAAACCAAGTCACCGGTTGTTCATCGGTGATATCGAGCGCTACGGCGAGCTCCGGGTGAACGCGCTGAAACAGGCTGATGGCGACAGAATCAGCAATGGTGTAATCGAGTTTTCCTTCGATGACATCTTCCATTAATTCCGCAGAGCCTTTTTTGTCGTCTACCTTCCAGCTTAATTCCGGGAATTTTGTTTCTTTCAGGGTCTGGAGATCGTTAACCACCACATGACCCGGTGCAACGGTGAGTTGCTCCGCCGTCAGGTTGCCCAGCGTACGTGGGCGATACTGACCCACTTTATAAACCAGTTGTTGTGACACGGAATAATAGGTAGGGCCAGGCTGATAATTTTTTACCCGCTCACTGTTATAGACAAGTCCTGCCGCCAGCAGGTCGGCGTTACCATTATCAAGGTCGTCAAACAGCTGGCTGATATTCTGCCGCACGGTCACTTTCAGTTTTACGCCGAGGTAATCGGCAAACTGTTTCGCCAGTTCGTAATCCAGGCCAAAAGGTTTCCCGTTGATTTCGTTATAAGTCAGGGGAGTATGAATGGTGCTCACACGCAACTCTCCCCGCGCTTGAATGGCGGCGATACGGTTGTCGGCTTTACCAAACCAGGGAATGGATGGCCAGAGAGCGACCGCGAGCAGCAGTGCCAGAATGCCGATGAACAGATAATTAATCTTTAATTTTTTCAATTAGTTAATTCTCTGTGTCGTGCGCGTCCCAGCTTGAAAAAACGTAATAATAGTGAAAGGTTTACTCATAAATGAGCGGCATTTTGCGTAAACCTGCGCCAGATGGCAACTTATTACAGCCATTGGCGGCACGCGTTGCTAATTCACGATGGTGATTTTATTTCCACGCAAACGGTTTCGTCAGCGCATCAGATTCTTTATAATGACGCCCGTTTCCCCCCCTTGGGTACACCGAAAGCTTAGAAGACGAGAGACTTATGATGGAAATTCTGCGTGGTTCGCCTGCACTGTCGGCATTCCGAATCAACAAACTGCTGGCACGTTTTCAGGCTGCCAGGCTCCCGGTTCACAATATTTACGCCGAGTATGTCCATTTTGCTGACCTCAATGCGCCGTTAAACGATGATGAGCACGCACAACTTGAACGCCTGCTGAAATATGGCCCGGCACTCGCCAGCCACGCCCCGCAAGGCAAACTCCTGCTGGTGACCCCGCGTCCTGGCACCATCTCTCCCTGGTCTTCGAAAGCGACCGATATTGCCCATAACTGCGGGCTACAACAGGTAAACCGCCTTGAGCGCGGCGTTGCTTACTATATAGAAGCCGGTACGCTGACCAATGAACAATGGCAGCAGGTTACCGCTGAACTGCACGACCGCATGATGGAAACGGTCTTTTTTGCTTTAGATGATGCAGAGCAGTTGTTTGCCCACCATCAACCGACTCCGGTTACCAGCGTTGATTTGCTGGGGCAGGGCCGTCAGGCGCTGATCGACGCTAACCTGCGTCTTGGCTTGGCTCTGGCGGAAGATGAAATTGACTATCTGCAGGATGCTTTCACAAAGCTTGGTCGTAACCCGAACGACATCGAACTGTATATGTTTGCCCAGGCGAACTCCGAGCACTGCCGCCACAAAATTTTTAACGCCGACTGGGTTATCGATGGTGAACAGCAGCCGAAATCGCTGTTCAAGATGATCAAAAATACTTTCGAAACCACGCCAGATCACGTTCTCTCTGCTTATAAAGATAACGCCGCCGTAATGGAAGGTTCTGAAGTGGGCCGCTACTTTGCTGACCACGAAACGGGCCGCTACGATTTCCATCAGGAACCGGCGCATATTCTGATGAAAGTCGAAACTCACAACCACCCGACGGCGATTTCTCCGTGGCCGGGCGCGGCGACCGGTTCCGGCGGTGAAATCCGCGATGAAGGTGCCACCGGGCGCGGCGCAAAGCCGAAAGCGGGTCTGGTTGGTTTCTCCGTTTCCAACCTGCGAATTCCTGGCTTCGAACAGCCGTGGGAAGAAGATTTCGGTAAGCCTGAGCGCATTGTCACCGCGCTGGACATCATGACCGAAGGCCCGCTGGGCGGCGCGGCGTTTAACAACGAATTTGGTCGTCCGGCACTGAACGGCTACTTCCGTACTTATGAAGAAAAAGTGAACAGCCACAACGGCGAAGAGCTGCGCGGTTATCACAAACCGATCATGCTGGCGGGCGGGATCGGCAACATTCGCGCCGATCACGTACAAAAAGGCGAGATCAACGTCGGTGCGAAGCTGGTCGTTCTCGGCGGCCCGGCAATGAACATCGGTCTTGGCGGTGGTGCAGCGTCTTCTATGGCGTCTGGTCAGTCTGATGCCGACCTCGACTTTGCTTCCGTACAGCGCGACAACCCGGAGATGGAGCGTCGCTGCCAGGAAGTGATCGACCGTTGCTGGCAGCTTGGTGATGCCAACCCAATCCTGTTTATCCACGACGTTGGCGCTGGCGGTCTTTCTAACGCCATGCCGGAACTGGTGAGCGACGGCGGGCGCGGCGGTAAATTTGAACTGCGCGAGATTCTAAGCGACGAACCGGGCATGAGCCCGCTGGAAATCTGGTGTAACGAATCCCAGGAACGCTACGTGCTGGCGGTTGCTGCCGATCAATTACCGCTGTTTGACGAACTGTGTAAGCGTGAGCGCGCACCCTACGCGGTGATTGGTGAAGCGACCGAAGAACTGCATCTTTCTCTGCACGATCGTCATTTTGATAATCAGCCGATCGATCTGCCGCTGGACGTCCTGCTTGGTAAAACGCCGAAGATGACCCGCGATGTACAAACGCTGAAAGCGAAAGGCGACGCGCTGGCCCGTGAAGGGATCACCATTGCAGACGCGGTGAAACGTGTGCTGCATCTGCCGACTGTGGCGGAAAAAACCTTCCTGGTGACCATTGGCGACCGCAGCGTAACCGGCATGGTAGCGCGCGATCAGATGGTGGGGCCGTGGCAGGTGCCGGTCGCTAACTGCGCGGTCACTACCGCCAGCCTCGACAGCTACTACGGTGAAGCGATGGCGATTGGCGAGCGTGCGCCGGTTGCGCTGCTGGATTTCGCCGCCTCTGCCCGTCTGGCGGTCGGTGAAGCGTTAACCAACATCGCCGCAACACAAATTGGCGATATCAAACGCATCAAACTTTCCGCCAACTGGATGGCGGCGGCAGGCCACCCTGGTGAAGATGCGGGCCTGTATGAAGCCGTTAAAGCCGTGGGCGAAGAGCTTTGTCCGGCGCTGGGCCTGACGATCCCGGTGGGTAAAGACTCCATGTCGATGAAAACCCGCTGGCAGGAAGGTAACGAAGAGCGCGAAATGACGTCGCCGCTGTCGCTGGTGATTTCTGCATTTGCCCGCGTGGAAGATGTACGTCACACCATCACGCCGCAGCTTTCTACCGAAGATAACGCACTGCTGCTGATTGATTTGGGCAAAGGCAATAACGCGCTGGGCGCAACGGCGCTGGCGCAGGTTTATCGTCAGCTTGGCGACAAACCGGCAGATGTACGCGATGTCGCGCAACTGAAAGGCTTCTATGACGCGATTCAGGCGCTGGTTGCACAGCGTAAGCTGCTGGCGTATCACGACCGCTCTGATGGCGGCCTGCTGGTAACGCTGGCGGAAATGGCCTTTGCTGGTCATTGTGGCATTGACGCGGATATCGCCACTCTGGGTGACGATCGCCTGGCGGCGTTGTTTAACGAAGAACTGGGTGCGGTGATTCAGGTTCGTGCCGCTGACCGTGAAGCGGTCGAGTCCGTACTGGCACAGCATGGGCTTGCTGATTGTGTCCATTATGTAGGGCAGGCGGTTTCCGGTGACCGTTTTGTGATTACCGCCAACGGGCAGACTGTATTCAGCGAAAGCCGCACCACGTTGCGTGTCTGGTGGGCAGAAACTACCTGGCAGATGCAGCGCCTGCGTGACAACCCGGAGTGTGCCGATCAGGAGCATCAGGCGAAATCTAACGACGCCGATCCGGGCCTGAATGTAAAACTGTCGTTCGATATCAACGAAGATGTGGCAGCACCGTATATTGCCACTGGCGCACGTCCGAAAGTTGCCGTACTGCGTGAGCAGGGCGTGAACTCGCATGTTGAAATGGCGGCAGCTTTCCACCGTGCAGGCTTTGATGCTATCGACGTGCATATGAGTGACCTGCTGACCGGACGCACGGGCCTGGAAGATTTCCACGCCCTGGTCGCGTGCGGTGGTTTCTCCTACGGTGATGTGCTGGGTGCCGGTGAAGGTTGGGCGAAGTCAATCCTGTTCAATGACCGTGTACGCGATGAGTTTGCAACCTTCTTCCACCGTCCGCAAACGCTGGCGCTGGGGGTATGTAACGGTTGCCAGATGATGTCTAATCTGCGTGAACTGATCCCAGGTAGTGAGTTGTGGCCACGTTTTGTGCGCAATACCTCCGATCGCTTTGAAGCGCGTTTCAGCCTGGTTGAAGTAACCCAAAGCCCGTCTCTGCTGTTGCAGGGGATGGTGGGCTCGCAAATGCCGATTGCTGTCTCTCATGGTGAAGGGCGCGTGGAAGTGCGTGATGCGGCGCATCTGGCGGCACTGGAAAGCAAAGGGCTGGTGGCACTGCGCTATGTCGATAACTTCGGCAAAGTCACTGAAACCTACCCGGCTAACCCGAACGGTTCACCGAACGGTATTACGGCAGTCACGACTGAAAGTGGTCGAGTCACCATTATGATGCCGCACCCGGAACGTGTTTTCCGTACTGTCAGCAACTCCTGGCATCCGGAAAACTGGGGCGAGGATGGCCCATGGATGCGCATTTTCCGCAATGCGCGTAAGCAGTTGGGGTAAGTCGTCAGCCCATTGGTTTTGCAGCCCGGATGCGGCATTAAGCACCAACCACTATCATAAGCTCCCAACTCCGGGAGCTTTTTTGTGTCTGTAAATCACGACAATGGGTGGTTTGCCGTGTCGCTTTCTGGCGACACTTAACTCATTGATTTTAATATTATCTAATAAGTTTATCTTAAGTTGTCTCTTTTTAGCGACACAGTGGCTGATTTACATTCAAACAGCGGAGGAGACATAAACCCCTCAAAGCAACGTATAATCAGTACGTTACCAAACTATTTTCTTTATTGGCACAGTTACTGCATAATAGTAACCAGTGGCTCATTCACCGACTTATGTCAGCCCCTTCGGGACGTGCTACATAAAATACGAATGACGCACAACAAGGTGCCTGCCGTCCAACTTCTGATATCAGCGTAGCTATATCAACCATCGGGCGAAACGTCGAGTTAGGCACCGCCTTATTCCATAACAAAGCCGGGTAATTCCCGGCTTTGTTGTATCTGAACTTCCCCTCGGTTAGCATCAGGCTATTCGCGTCTGACGAGAGTAACACCTTGAAACGCTGGCCCGTTTTTCCCCGCTCATTACGACAACTGGTAATGCTGGCATTTTTGCTGATTCTGCTGCCCCTGTTGGTGCTGGCATGGCAAGCCTGGCAAAGCCTGAATGCGCTTAGCGATCAGGCGGCGCTGGTTAACCGCACTACGCTTATTGATGCCCGGCGCAGTGAAGCGATGACCAACGCGGCGCTGGAGATGGAGCGTAGTTACCGTCAGTATTGCGTGCTGGACGACCCAACCCTGGCGAAGGTTTATCAAAGCCAGCGCAAGCGTTACAGCGAAATGCTCGATGCCCACGCAGGCGTGCTGCCGGACGATAAACTCTACCAGGCATTACGTCAGGATTTGCACAATCTGGCTCAACTTCAGTGTAACAACAGCGGTCCCGATGCTGCCGCCGCCGCACGTCTTGAAGCCTTTGCCAGTGCCAATACCGAAATGGTACAGGCCACGCGCACAGTGGTGTTCTCTCGTGGGCAGCAGCTTCAGCGTGAAATCGCCGAACGTGGGCAATATTTTGGTTGGCAATCGCTGGTGCTATTTCTGGTGAGTCTGGTAATGGTACTGCTTTTCACGCGGATGATTATCGGGCCGGTGAAAAATATCGAGCGCATGATCAACCGTCTGGGGGAAGGGCGTTCTCTGGGCAATAGCGTCTCGTTCAGTGGACCGAGCGAGTTACGCTCGGTTGGGCAACGTATTCTTTGGTTAAGTGAGCGCCTGTCATGGCTGGAATCCCAACGCCATCAATTTTTAAGACATTTATCTCATGAATTAAAAACGCCACTGGCGAGTATGCGCGAGGGCACTGAATTACTGGCTGACCAGGTTGTCGGGCCGCTTACGCCAGAGCAAAAAGAGGTGGTGAGCATTCTTGATAGCAGCAGCCGCAATTTGCAAAAACTGATCGAACAACTGCTTGATTACAACCGTAAACAGGCGGACAGTGCGGTGGAACTGGAGAATGTTGAGTTAGCACCGCTGGTGGAGACAGTGGTTTCTGCTCATAGCCTGCCCGCACGGGCTAAAATGATGCATACCGACGTCGATCTCAAAGCAACAGCTTGCCTGGCGGAGCCAATGCTGCTGATGAGCGTACTGGATAATCTTTACTCCAATGCGGTGCACTACGGGGCTGAATCCGGTAACATTTGCCTTCGCAGCAGTTTACATGGTGCGCGGGTTTATATTGATGTCATCAATACAGGCACGCCCATTCCGCAAGAGGAACGCGCCATGATCTTCGAACCCTTTTTTCAGGGAAGCCACCAGCGAAAAGGGGCGGTGAAGGGCAGCGGTCTGGGATTAAGCATTGCCAGGGATTGTATTCGCCGTATGCAAGGGGAACTGTATCTGGTCGACGAGAGCGGGCAAGACGTTTGTTTCCGCATTGAATTACCGTCGTCGAAAAACACGAAATAATGCTAACAGCCTATCCTATCAGGCTATTTTATTTGTCAGTTCGGCCCCGGGCAGTGCTCGAAATCTTCACGTACGATATGTACGCTCCGGTTTCTCCGCGCTGTCCATGTCCAGACTGTCTGCAACAATTACGCCCACTGGGATAGGCTTTAAGTCTGGTGAATATGCGACACATTTTTCAACGATTATTGCCCCGACGGCTGTGGCTGGCAGGGCTGCCATGTCTGGCATTGCTGGGTTGCGTGCAGAATCACAATAAGCCAGCCATTGATACGCCAGCAGAAGAAAAAATTCCGGTTTATCAACTGGCTGACTATCTTTCTACTGAATGTAGCGACATCTGGGCGCTGCAAGGTAAATCAACCGAAACCAATCCGCTTTACTGGCTGCGGGCGATGGATTGTGCTGATCGTTTAATGCCTGCGCAGTCGCGTCAGCAAGCTCGCCAATATGACGACGGCAGCTGGCAAAATACCTTTAAACAAGGGATTTTGCTCGCCGACGCCAAAATTACGCCGTATGAGCGCCGCCAGCTGGTCGCGCGTATTGAAGCGTTAAGTACCGAGATCCCGGCACAGGTTCGCCCACTGTATCAACTCTGGCGCGATGGTCAGGCGCTGCAACTGCAACTGGCGGAAGAGCGCCAACGTTACAGTAAACTCCAGCAGTCCAGCGACAGCGAGCTGGATACATTGCGCCAGCAACATCACGTTCTACAGCAGCAACTGGAACTCACCACCCGCAAGCTGGAAAACCTGACCGATATTGAACGCCAGCTCTCGACCCGCAAACCGGCTGGAAATTTCTCGCCGGATACGCCGCACGAGAGTGAAAAGCCCGCGCCATCCACCCATGAGGTCACTCCTGATGAGCCATAAACCTGCGCATTTATTATTGGTCGATGACGATCCGGGATTGCTGAAACTGCTTGGCCTGCGCCTGACCAGCGAAGGCTACAGTGTGGTCACGGCGGAAAGTGGCGCTGAAGGATTACGGGTACTGAATCGCGAAAAAGTAGATTTAGTCATCAGCGACCTGCGGATGGATGAAATGGACGGTATGCAGCTGTTTGCTGAAATCCAGAAAGTGCAGCCGGGAATGCCGGTAATTATTCTTACCGCGCATGGTTCTATTCCCGATGCCGTTGCTGCAACACAGCAGGGCGTTTTTAGTTTCCTCACCAAGCCTGTCGACAAAGACGCGCTATATCAGGCAATTGACGATGCGCTGGAGCAATCCGCGCCAGCCACCGATGAACGCTGGCGCGAGGCAATTGTCACCCGCAGCCCGCTGATGCTGCGTTTGCTGGAACAGGCGCGGCTGGTGGCGCAATCAGACGTCAGCGTTTTGATTAACGGTCAGAGCGGCACCGGGAAAGAGATTTTCGCCCAGGCTATCCACAACGCCAGCCCGCGCAACAGCAAACCATTTATTGCTATTAACTGTGGCGCATTGCCCGAGCAATTGCTGGAGTCGGAGCTGTTTGGTCATGCGCGTGGCGCGTTTACTGGCGCTGTCAGCAATCGCGAAGGTTTATTCCAGGCGGCGGAAGGCGGAACGCTATTTCTCGATGAAATTGGCGATATGCCTGCGCCGTTACAGGTCAAACTGCTGCGCGTGTTGCAGGAGCGTAAAGTGCGCCCGCTGGGCAGTAACCGCGATATTGATATCAATGTGCGGATTATTTCTGCCACTCACCGTGATCTGCCAAAAGCGATGGCGCGCGGGGAATTCCGCGAAGATCTCTATTACCGCCTCAACGTTGTCAGCCTGAAAATTCCGGCACTGGCGGAGCGCACAGAAGACATTCCGCTACTGGCAAATCACCTGTTGCGCCAGGCGGCAGAGCGACATAAACCGTTTGTCCGCGCGTTCTCTACCGATGCGATGAAACGCCTGATGACCGCGAGCTGGCCGGGTAATGTGCGCCAGTTGGTCAACGTGATTGAACAGTGCGTGGCGCTGACCTCATCTCCGGTGATTAGTGATGCGCTGGTGGAGCAGGCGCTGGAGGGTGAAAATACGGCGCTGCCAACCTTTGTTGAGGCACGTAATCAGTTTGAACTCAACTATTTGCGTAAGCTGCTGCAAATCACCAAAGGCAACGTCACCCACGCGGCGAGAATGGCGGGGCGCAACCGGACAGAATTTTATAAACTGCTTTCCCGACACGAGCTGGATGCAAACGATTTCAAGGAATGAATTGGCGTTATGTGTTACGTTTAGCAGATCAAAAGACAGGCGACCTTTTCAAGGAATAGCATGAAAAAGATTGATGCGATTATAAAACCCTTCAAGCTGGACGATGTCCGCGAAGCACTGGCCGAAGTCGGTATTACCGGCATGACGGTGACCGAAGTGAAAGGCTTTGGTCGCCAGAAAGGCCATACCGAGCTGTACCGCGGCGCGGAGTATATGGTGGATTTTCTGCCGAAAGTGAAAATTGAGATTGTCGTACCGGACGACATTGTCGATACCTGTGTCGATACCATTATTCGCACGGCGCAAACCGGCAAAATCGGTGACGGTAAAATCTTCGTCTTTGACGTGGCACGGGTCATTCGCATCCGTACCGGTGAAGAGGACGACGCGGCAATTTAAACCGCGTCAAGGGTTGCCGGATGTTTCCATCCGGCAACATCAAATTACAGCACCTTATGCGGGCCAAAGCATTCGTAATGAATGTTTTCCTGCTTCACGCCCAGATCCACTAACTGTTTCGCGGTAAACTGCATGAAGCCAACCGGGCCGCAGAGATAGAACTGCATTGTCGGATCGCTGAACGCACCTTCCAGTTTGCTCAAATCCATCAGACCTTCGCTATCAAACTGACCTTTAGCGCGATCGGCTTCGCTCGGCTGACGATACCAGGTGTGCGCGGTAAAGCGCGGCAGTGACTGCCCCAGTTCCTTAACTTCATCGGCAAAGGCGTGAACATCGCCATTTTCTGCCGCATGGAACCAGTTCACTTGTGCTGTGTGGCCTGCTTTTGCCAGCGTGTCGAGCATTGCCAGCATTGGCGTTTGACCAACACCGGCAGAGATTAACGTCACTGGTGTGTCATCTGCGACAGCCATAAAGAAATCACCTGCCGGAGCGACCAGTTTCACGACATCGCCAACATTGGCGTGATTGTGCAACCAGTTGGATACCTGCCCACCCTCTTCGCGTTTCACCGCAATACGATAGCCTTTGCCATCCGGTTTGCGAGTCAAAGAGTACTGACGAATTTCCTGATGTGGGAAACCTTCCGGCTTCAGCCAGACGCCGAGATATTGCCCCGGACGGTATTCTGCCACTGCGCCACCGTCGACCGGCTCCAGTTCGAAGCTGGTGATAAGCGCGCTGCGCGGTGTTTTAGCCACAATGCGGAAATCGCGAGTACCTTCCCAACCACCGGCTTTGCTGGCGTTTTCGTTATAGATTTCCGCCTCGCGATTGATAAATACATTAGCCAGTACACCATAGGCTTTACCCCACGCGTCCAGCACTTCCTGCCCCGGGCTGAACATTTCGTCCAGCGTTGCCAACAGGTGTTCACCGACGATGTTGTACTGTTCCGGTTTGATCTGGAAGCTGGTGTGCTTCTGCGCGATTTTTTCTACCGCTGGCAGCAGCGCAGGCAGGTTTTCAATATTACTGGCGTAGGCGGCAATAGCGTTAAACAGGGCTTCACGTTGATCGCCATTACGCTGGTTACTCATGTTAAAAATTTCTTTGAGTTCTGGGTTATGAGTAAACATACGGTCGTAGAAATGGGCGGTTAACTTTGGCCCCGTTTCCACCAGTAAAGGGATGGTGGCTTTTACTGTAGCGATGGTTTGAGCGTCAAGCATATGGTCTTCCTTTTTTTGCATCTTAATTGATGTATCTCAAATGCATCTTATAAAAAATAGCCCTGCAATGTAAATGGTTCTTTGGTGTTTTTCAGAAAGAATGTGATGAAGTGAAAAATTTGCATCACAAACCTGAAAAGAAATCCGTTTCCGGTTGCAAGCTCTTTATTCTCCAAAGCCTTGCGTAGCCTGAAGGTAATCGTTTGCGTAAATTCCTTTGTCAAGACCTGTTATCGCACAATGATTCGGTTATACTGTTCGCCGTTGTCCAACAGGACCGCCTATAAAGGCCAAAAATTTTATTGTTAGCTGAGTCAGGAGATGCGGATGTTAAAGCGTGAAATGAACATTGCCGATTATGATGCCGAACTGTGGCAGGCTATGGAGCAGGAAAAAGTACGTCAGGAAGAGCACATCGAACTGATCGCCTCCGAAAACTACACCAGCCCGCGCGTAATGCAGGCGCAGGGTTCTCAGCTGACCAACAAATATGCTGAAGGTTATCCGGGCAAACGCTACTACGGCGGTTGCGAGTATGTTGATATCGTTGAACAACTGGCGATCGATCGTGCGAAAGAACTGTTCGGCGCTGACTACGCTAACGTCCAGCCGCACTCCGGCTCCCAGGCTAACTTTGCGGTCTACACCGCGCTGCTGGAACCAGGTGATACCGTTCTGGGTATGAACCTGGCGCATGGCGGTCACCTGACTCACGGTTCTCCGGTTAACTTCTCCGGTAAACTGTACAACATCGTTCCTTACGGTATCGATGCTACCGGTCATATCGACTACGCCGATCTGGAAAAACAAGCCAAAGAACACAAGCCGAAAATGATTATCGGTGGTTTCTCTGCATATTCCGGCGTGGTGGACTGGGCGAAAATGCGTGAAATCGCTGACAGCATCGGTGCTTACCTGTTCGTTGATATGGCGCACGTTGCGGGCCTGGTTGCTGCTGGCGTCTACCCGAACCCGGTTCCTCATGCTCACGTTGTTACTACCACCACTCACAAAACCCTGGCGGGTCCGCGCGGCGGCCTGATCCTGGCGAAAGGTGGTAGCGAAGAGCTGTACAAAAAACTGAACTCTGCCGTTTTCCCTGGTGGTCAGGGCGGTCCGTTGATGCACGTAATCGCCGGTAAAGCGGTTGCTCTGAAAGAAGCGATGGAGCCTGAGTTCAAAACTTACCAGCAGCAGGTCGCTAAAAACGCTAAAGCGATGGTAGAAGTGTTCCTCGAGCGCGGCTACAAAGTGGTTTCCGGCGGCACTGATAACCACCTGTTCCTGGTTGATCTGGTTGATAAAAACCTGACCGGTAAAGAAGCAGACGCCGCTCTGGGCCGTGCTAACATCACCGTCAACAAAAACAGCGTACCGAACGATCCGAAGAGCCCGTTTGTGACCTCCGGTATTCGTGTAGGTACTCCGGCGATTACCCGTCGCGGCTTTAAAGAAGCCGAAGCGAAAGAACTGGCTGGCTGGATGTGTGACGTGCTGGACAGCATCAATGATGAAGCCGTTATCGAGCGCATCAAAGGTAAAGTTCTCGACATCTGCGCACGTTACCCGGTTTACGCATAAGCGAAACGGTGATTTGCTGTCAATGTGCTCGTTGTTCATGCCGGATGCGGCGTGAACGCCTTATCCGGCCTACAAAACTTTGCAAATTCAATATATTGCAATCTCCGTGTAGGCCTGATAAGCGTAGCGCATCAGGCAATTTTTCGTTTATGATCATCAAGGCTTCCTTCGGGAAGCCTTTCTACGTTATCGCGCCATCAAATCTGTCGTAACTGCGCCTCAACATACAAATAGCCAATTCCCAGCACCTGTTGTGCGCGGCTTAATTGCCCAAAGCCAATTTGCGTCGCTTTCACGCTCGGTCCTTCGTCGCGGTCGAACGGGTTAAATCCTGTCTGGCGAATAATAGTATTAAGCCAGTTCTCACCAAAGGCACAACTGCGACCGTACAACCAAATCTGATTAATATTGAGGATGTTGAGGAAGTTATACAGACTCAAACCAATGGCATTGGCAGAGCGATCAACCCAGCTGGTGATCCACGGTTCTCCACTTTGCCAGGCAGCGATTAACTGCGCTGTAGTCAGTTTTTCAGGATCAAGTTGAGTACTAACCGGTTGTGATTTTAGCCATACCCGCGCCTGTTTTTTTAATGCGCTTAACGAGGCGACAGTTTCCAGGCAGCCATAACGTCCACAGTCGCAGACGACGCCATCCGGATTAACGATGGTGTGACCAATCTGTCCGCTACCATACAAACTGCCGCGATAAATTTGCTCGTTAATCACGAACGACGAGCCAATGCCGTAATCAACGTTGATCACGCAGAAATCCCGTTCCTGCGAATTATTTTGCCATTTCTCCGCCAGCGCCAGCATCACGCAGTCATTATCGACCATCACCCGAATGCCGAGCTTCTCTTCCAGCAGATATTTCACCTCCACCGGCGTTGTCCACGGCGCTTGCGGCATGGTTTGCGACACGCCGGTCACAGGATCAACCTGACCGTGGATTGCCAACGCCAGGTTGATGGTATGGTCCGGCCACAATTTACGGTGGCGATGCCAGCATTTTTCGATTTCGGACAGCAGCGCCTGCGGCGTCGGTGCATCAATCTGTAAATACTCAAATTCACCTTTCGGACTTAAACAAGCATTAGCAACCTGACACTCAATACTGGTGGGCGTCACGTTCAGGCACAGCGTCCAGTCACCTTCCGGCGCAATCAGCCATGTACCGCTACTATGCCCGCGCGTCTGGCTTTCATCGTCAATATTCACCACCCGTTTTTCGCTTTCCAGTTCCTGCAAAATATTACTGACTGCCGGAATCGAAATTTGCGCCAGCCGGGCCAGCGTTGATTTATTGGCGCGCTTTTGCCGGTACAGCAGTTCCAGAATCACGCATTTGTTATGGTGGCGAATCTGTTGATTATTAATGCAGGCTCTCATCTTCACTAAACCTTGTTTAGTTAATTGCGTGATTATTCCGCGAAAACATTGCCAGATTGTTCAATACACTGCCACAAATCTTTTAATTCAGTATGTCTTGTTAATATTGAGGGCACCATGACTCCAGTAAAAGTGTGGCAAGAGCGCGTTGAGATCCCGACCTATGAAACCGGGCCGCAGGATATACATCCCATGTTCCTGGAAAATCGCGTTTATCAGGGATCGTCCGGCGCGGTTTATCCCTACGGCGTGACCGATACGCTGAGCGAGCAGAAAACCCTGAAATCCTGGCAGGCGGTGTGGCTGGAAAACGACTACATCAAAGTGATGATCCTGCCGGAACTGGGCGGTCGGGTGCATCGCGCGTGGGATAAAGTGAAACAGCGCGATTTTGTTTATCACAATGAAGTCATTAAACCTGCGCTGGTGGGGCTGCTGGGGCCGTGGATTTCCGGTGGGATTGAGTTTAACTGGCCGCAACATCATCGCCCGACCACCTTTATGCCCGTTGATTTCACCCTCGAAGCCCATGAAGACGGTGCACAGACGGTGTGGGTAGGCGAAACGGAGCCGATGCATGGTTTACAGGTGATGACAGGTTTCACCCTGCGCCCTGACCGGGCGGCGCTGGAAATCGCCAGCCGCGTCTATAACGGGAACGCCACGCCGCGTCATTTCTTGTGGTGGGCCAACCCGGCAGTGAAAGGGGGGGAAGGGCATCAGAGCGTCTTCCCGCCGGATGTAACGGCGGTGTTTGATCACGGCAAACGGGCCGTCTCCGCTTTCCCCATCGCTACCGGCACTTACTACAAAGTGGACTACTCCGCTGGAGTGGACATTTCTCGCTATAAAAATGTGCCTGTTCCAACCTCATATATGGCCGAAAAATCGCAGTACGATTTTGTCGGCGCGTGGTGTCACGATGAAGATGGCGGTTTGCTGCACGTTGCCAACCACCATATTGCGCCAGGTAAAAAACAGTGGAGTTGGGGACACAGTGAATTTGGCCAGGCGTGGGATAAGAGTCTGACCGACAATAACGGCCCGTATATCGAACTGATGACCGGTATTTTTGCCGATAACCAGCCCGATTTTACCTGGCTTGATGCTTACGAAGAGAAGCGTTTTGAGCAGTATTTCCTGCCTTATCATTCTTTGGGCATGGTGCAAAATGCCTCCCGCGATGCGGTGATAAAACTCCAGCGTAGTAAGCGGGGGATTGAGTGGGGGCTGTATGCCATCTCTCCGTTGAACGGATACCGCCTGGCGATCCGCGAAATCGGTAAATGCAACGCGTTACTTGATGATGCCGTGGCACTGATGCCTGCGACCGCCATCCAGGGCGTGTTGCACGGTATCAATCCTGAAAGGCTGACCATTGAGCTCTCCGATGCCGACGGCAATATTGTACTGAGTTATCAGGAACATCAGCCGCAAGCGTTGCCGTTACCGGACGTCGCCAAAGCGCCACTGGCAGCACAAGACATTACCAGTACAGATGAAGCCTGGTTTATCGGTCAGCATCTGGAGCAATATCATCACGCCAGCCGTTCACCGTTCGATTACTACCTGCGCGGCGTGGCGCTGGACCCGCTGGATTATCGCTGTAACCTGGCGCTGGCGATGCTGGAATATAACCGCGCAGATTTCCCGCAAGCGGTGGCGTATGCCACTCAGGCTCTGAAACGCGCACATGCGCTGAACAAAAATCCGCAGTGCGGACAGGCGAGTTTGATTCGCGCCAGTGCTTACGAACGTCAGGGACAATATCAACAAGCCGAAGAGGATTTCTGGCGTGCGGTCTGGAGCGGCAACAGCAAAGCCGGTGGCTATTATGGCCTGGCACGACTGGCGGCGCGTAATGGTAACTTCGACGCTGGTCTGGATTTTTGCCAACAAAGTCTTCGCGCCTGCCCAACCAATCAGGAAGTGCTTTGCCTGCATAATCTGCTGCTGGTGTTAAGTGGTCGTCAGGACAACGCGCGTGTGCAGCGCGAGAAACTGCTGCGCGATTATCCGCTGAACGCCACTCTGTGGTGGCTGAACTGGTTCGATGGTCGTAGCGAATCAGCTCTCGCGCAGTGGCGCGGTCTGTGTCAGGGACGCGACGTTAACGCCCTGATGACCGCCGGGCAACTGATTAACTGGGGAATGCCCACCCTGGCGGCAGAGATGCTGAACGCACTGGACTGCCAGCGCACGCTGCCGCTTTACCTGCAAGCCAGCTTGCTGCCGAAAGCCGAACGTGGCGAACTGGTCGCAAAAGCCATTGATGTCTTCCCGCAGTTTGTCCGTTTCCCGAATACGCTGGAAGAAGTGGCGGCGCTGGAGAGTATTGAAGAGTGCTGGTTTGCTCGCCATTTACTAGCTTGCTTCTACTACAACAAACGTAGCTACAACAAAGCCATTGCCTTTTGGCAACGTTGCGTAGAGATGTCGCCGGAGTTTGCCGACGGCTGGCGCGGGTTAGCGATCCATGCGTGGAATAAGCAACACGATTATGAGCTGGCCGCGCGTTATCTTGATAATGCTTATCAGCTTGCGCCGCAGGATGCACGTCTGCTTTTCGAACGGGATTTGCTGGATAAGTTAAGTGGAGCCACACCGGAGAAACGACTGGCGCGTCTGGAAAATAATCTGGAAATTGCGCTGAAACGCGACGACATGACCGCAGAACTGCTCAATTTGTGGCATCTCACGGGTCAGGCAGACAAAGCGGCGGACATTCTCGCCACGCGCAAATTCCACCCGTGGGAAGGCGGGGAAGGGAAGGTCACCAGTCAGTTTATCCTCAACCAGTTATTACGCGCCTGGCAGCATCTTGATGCCAGACAGCCGCAGCAGGCCTGCGAACTGCTTCATGCCGCGCTGCATTATCCGGAGAATTTAAGCGAAGGCCGTTTACCGGGGCAAACTGATAACGACATCTGGTTCTGGCAGGCGATATGCGCCAACGCGCAGGGCGATGAAACTGAAGCGACGCGTTGTTTACGTCTGGCGGCGACCGGCGATCGCACTATTAACATTCACAGTTATTACAACGATCAGCCGGTTGATTATCTCTTCTGGCAAGGGATGGCGCTGCGACTGCTGGGCGAACAACAAACCGCACAGCAACTGTTTAGTGAAATGAAACAGTGGGCGCAAGAGATGGCGAAAACCAGTATCGAAGCGGATTTCTTTGCCGTCTCGCAACCTGACTTGTTGTCGCTGTATGGCGATTTACAACAGCAGCATAAAGAAAAATGCCTGATGGTGGCGATGCTGGCGTCCGCGGGACTCGGGGAGGTTGCGCAATATGAGTCTGCTCGCGCTGAATTGACGGCGATTAATCCGGCTTGGCCGAAAGCGGCATTATTCACCACCGTGATGCCTTTTATTTTTAACCGCGTTCACTAAACCCTATTAACTGTAATATTTGAGCGGCACGCGCTGCCGCTCATCACAAAATAATTAGAATAAGCCGTTGTTAATAAAAACCCTACAGGAGGCTCTATGCCTACAAAAATGAGAACAACCCGTAATCTATTATTAATGGCTACGCTATTAGGTAGCGCACTATTTGCCAGGGCTGCGGAAAAAGAAATGACCATTGGCGCAATATACCTTGATACTCAGGGATACTACGCTGGAGTGCGTCAGGGCGTTCAGGATGCGGCAAAAGATTCCTCAGTACAAGTTCAGTTAATAGAAACTAACGCCCAGGGTGATATTTCGAAAGAAAGTACCTTTGTTGATACCCTCGTGGCGCGTAATGTCGATGCCATTATTTTATCGGCAGTGTCTGAAAATGGCAGTAGCCGTACCGTTCGTCGCGCCAGTGAAGCGGGCATTCCGGTGATTTGCTACAACACCTGTATTAATCAAAAGGGGGTCGATAAATATGTCTCGGCGTATCTGGTCGGCGATCCGCTGGAATTTGGTAAAAAACTGGGTAACGCTGCCGCTGATTATTTTATTGCCAATAAAATTGACCAGCCGAAAATTGCCGTCATCAATTGCGAAGCCTTTGAAGTTTGTGTGCAGCGACGTAAAGGATTTGAAGAAGTTTTAAAATCCCGCGTTCCCGGCGCGCAAATTGTCGCTAATCAGGAAGGGACTGTTTTAGATAAAGCGATTTCCGTTGGTGAAAAACTAATTATCTCCACGCCGGATCTCAACGCCATTATGGGGGAATCGGGCGGTGCGACACTCGGCGCGGTAAAAGCGGTACGTAATCAAAATCAGGCCGGAAAAATTGCTGTTTTCGGTTCGGATATGACAACCGAAATTGCTCAGGAGCTGGAAAACAATCAGGTGCTGAAAGCGGTAGTGGATATTTCCGGTAAGAAAATGGGCAATGCTGTTTTCGCGCAAACATTGAAGGTTATCAATAAACAAGCCGACGGTGAAAAAGTGATTCAGGTGCCTATCGATCTCTATACCAAAACGGAAGACGGTAAACAGTGGCTGGCAACGCACGTTGATGGTCTGCCCTAATCGCTGATTCGCAGAGGTCCCTATGTTCACGGCAACAGAGGCAGTCCCGGTAGCAAAAGTGGTGGCAGGAAATAAGCGTTATCCCGGCGTCGTTGCGCTGGATAACGTTAACTTCACGCTCAATAAAGGCGAAGTTCGTGCGCTGTTAGGTAAAAACGGCGCGGGCAAATCGACTCTCATTCGAATGCTTACCGGCAGCGAACGCCCGGATAGCGGTGATATCTGGATTGGCGAGACGCGACTGGAAGGTGACGAAGCTACGCTGACTCGCCGTGCCGCTGAACTGGGGGTGCGCGCGGTTTATCAGGAGTTAAGTCTGGTGGAAGGGCTGACAGTGGCGGAAAACCTCTGCCTCGGTCAGTGGCCCCGCCGCAACGGCATGATTGATTACCTGCAAATGGCGCAGGATGCCCAACGTTGCTTACAGGCGCTGGGCGTTGACGTTAGTCCTGAACAACTTGTTTCAACGCTAAGCCCGGCGCAAAAGCAGCTGGTGGAAATTGCGCGGGTGATGAAGGGCGAGCCGCGCGTGGTCATTCTTGATGAACCTACCAGTTCGCTTGCGAGTGCGGAAGTTGAACTGGTGATCAGCGCGGTGAAAAAGATGTCGGCACTGGGCGTGGCGGTGATTTATGTCAGCCACCGGATGGAAGAAATTCGCCGCATTGCCTCCTGTGCCACCGTTATGCGCGATGGTCAGGTGGCGGGCGATGTGATGCTCGAAAACACCTCCACGCATCATATTGTGTCGCTGATGCTCGGGCGCGATCACGTTGATATTGCGCCGGTAGCCCCTCAGGAAATTGTGGATCAGGCCGTGCTGGAAGTCCGTGCGTTACGCCATAAGCCCAAGCTGGAGGATATCAGTTTTACGCTACGTCGTGGCGAAGTGCTCGGCATTGCTGGTCTGCTGGGGGCAGGGCGCAGTGAATTGCTGAAGGCGATTGTTGGGCTGGAGGAGTATGAACAGGGCGAAATTGTTATCAACGGCGAGAAAATCACGCGCCCCGATTACGGCGACATGCTGAAACGCGGCATTGGCTATACGCCAGAAAACCGCAAAGAAGCGGGGATCATTCCCTGGTTGGGCGTTGACGAAAATACAGTGCTGACCAATCGGCAAAAAATCAGCGCCAACGGTGTGCTGCAATGGTCCACCATCCGCCGCCTGACCGAAGAGGTGATGCAGCGGATGACGGTCAAGGCCGCCAGTAGCGAAACACCCATCGGCACGCTTTCTGGTGGCAATCAGCAAAAAGTGGTGATCGGTCGTTGGGTCTATGCTGCCAGCCAGATTTTGTTGCTCGACGAGCCAACGCGCGGCGTCGATATCGAAGCCAAACAGCAGATTTACCGTATTGTCCGTGAGCTGGCTGCCGAAGGAAAAAGCGTGGTGTTTATCTCCAGTGAAGTGGAGGAGTTGCCGCTGGTGTGTGACCGCATCCTGTTATTACAGCACGGCACGTTCTCGCAGGAGTTTCACGCTCCGGTCAATGTGGATGAGCTGATGTCCGCCATTCTGTCTGTGCACTGATGAATTTTACCGAGGAACCTGAAGATGTCTGCTTCGTCATTACCATTGCCGCAGGGCAAGAGCGTCTCGCTCAAACAATTTGTCAGTCGCCATATTAATGAGATCGGTTTGCTGGTGGTGATTGCCATTCTTTATCTGGTCTTCTCCCTGAACGCGCCTGGCTTTATCTCATTGAATAACCAGATGAACGTGCTGCGCGATGCCGCCACCATTGGGATTGCCGCCTGGGCGATGACGCTGATTATTATCTCCGGTGAAATTGATGTCAGCGTTGGGCCGATGGTGGCTTTTGTCTCGGTGTGCCTGGCATTTTTGCTGCAATTTGAAGTTCCGCTGGCGGTGGCGTGCCTGCTGGTGTTGCTGTTAGGCGCGCTGATGGGAACGCTGGCCGGGGTGCTGCGCGGCGTGTTTAATGTACCAAGTTTCGTTGCCACACTGGGGCTGTGGAGCGCCCTGCGCGGAATGGGGCTGTTTATGACGAACGCACTGCCAGTGCCGATTGATGAAAACGAGGTGCTGGACTGGCTGGGCGGACAATTTCTCGGTGTGCCGGTATCCGCGCTGATCATGATTGTGTTGTTTGCGCTGTTTGTGTTCATCAGCCGCAAAACCGCCTTCGGGCGCTCGGTTTTTGCCGTTGGCGGTAATGCTACGGCGGCGCAGTTGTGCGGCATCAACGTTCGTCGGGTGCGCATTCTTATCTTTACCCTTTCGGGATTATTAGCGGCGGTGACCGGCATTTTGTTGGCGGCGCGCCTCGGTTCTGGTAACGCAGGTGCCGCAAACGGTCTGGAGTTTGACGTCATCGCCGCGGTCGTGGTCGGCGGTACGGCACTTTCCGGCGGTCGCGGTTCCCTGTTCGGTACATTGCTTGGTGTGCTGGTGATTACGCTAATCGGTAACGGTCTGGTGCTGCTCGGTATTAACTCCTTTTTCCAGCAGGTGGTACGCGGCGTCATCATCGTGGTGGCGGTGCTGGCGAATATCTTGCTGACCCAGCGAAGCAGTAAAGCGAAACGCTAAACCTTAACGCCCCTGGCGCGGGTGCGGCAGGGATGAAAATTAATCGTATTGTTAATGAGGGATTTATGAAAACGATGCTGGCAGCTTATTTACCAGGAAATTCGACCGTCGATCTGCGGGAAGTTGCGGTGCCGACGCCGGGGATTAACCAGGTACTGATCAAAATGAAATCCTCCGGGATTTGCGGAAGCGATGTCCACTATATCTATCATCAACACCGTGCCACAGCGGCGGCACCCGATAAACCGTTATACCAGGGCTTTATCAACGGTCATGAACCGTGCGGGCAGATTGTGGCGATGGGGCAAGGCTGCCGCCATTTTAAAGAGGGCGACCGCGTGCTGGTGTATCACATTTCTGGCTGTGGTTTTTGCCCGAACTGCCGTCGCGGTTTTCCTATTTCTTGTACTGGCGAAGGAAAAGCGGCTTACGGCTGGCAGCGTGACGGCGGTCATGCCGAATACTTGCTGGCGGAAGAAAAAGATCTGATCCTCCTGCCGGATGCGCTGAGCTACGAAGATGGTGCGTTTATCAGTTGCGGCGTTGGTACAGCGTATGAAGGAATTTTGCGCGGCGAAGTTTCCGGCAGTGATAACGTGCTGGTGGTCGGTCTGGGGCCAGTCGGCATGATGGCGATGATGCTGGCGAAAGGTCGCGGTGCAAAACGGATCATCGGCGTTGATATGCTGCCGGAACGTCTGGCGATGGCAAAACAGTTAGGGGTGATGGATCACGGCTATTTAGCAACCACCGAAGGTCTGCCGCAGATTATCGCCGAACTCACCCACGGTGGCGCGGATGTTGCGCTCGATTGTTCCGGTAATGCCGCAGGTCGCTTGCTGGCACTGCAATCCACCGCTGACTGGGGACGGGTGGTTTACATTGGTGAAACCGGAAAAGTGGAATTCGAGGTCAGCGCCGATCTGATGCACCATCAACGGCGGATTATCGGCTCCTGGGTGACCAGTCTGTTCCATATGGAAAAATGCGCCCATGATCTGACGGACTGGAAGCTGTGGCCGCGTAACGCCATTACCCATCGCTTCTCGCTGGAACAGGCAGGTGATGCCTATGCGCTGATGGCGAGCGGCAAATGCGGGAAAGTTGTGATTAACTTCCCGGATTAAGGAGTTAGCGGATGACCATCTATACCTTATCCCACGGGTCGCTAAAGCTGGACGTTTCTGACCAGGGCGGCGTAATCGAAGGCTTCTGGCGCGATACGACGCCGCTCTTACGTCCTGGTAAAAAAAGCGGTGTGGCAACCGATGCCTCATGTTTTCCGCTGGTGCCATTTGCAAACCGGGTGAGCGGCAATCGTTTTGTCTGGCAGGGGCGTGAGTATCAACTGCAACCGAATGTTGAGTGGGATGCGCACTATCTACACGGCGATGGCTGGCTGGGCGAGTGGCAATGTGTCTCGCACAGCGATGATAGTTTGTGTCTGGTGTATGAACATCGCAGCGGTGTCTATCACTATCGGGTAAGTCAGGCGTTTCATTTAACGGCGGATACGCTGACGGTGACGCTCTCTGTCACCAATCAAGGGGCAGAGACGCTGCCATTTGGTACCGGCTGGCATCCTTATTTTCCGTTGTCGCCGCAAACGCGGATTCAGGCACAGGCGAGCGGTTACTGGCTGGAGCGGGAGCAGTGGCTGGCGGGTGAGTTTTGCGAGCAGCTACCGCAGGAACTGGATTTTAACCAGCCCGCGCCGTTGCCGCGCCAGTGGGTGAACAATGGTTTTGCCGGATGGAATGGTCAGGCCCGCATCGAGCAGCCGCAGGAAGGTTATGCCATCATCATGGAAACGACGCCACCTGCACCGTGTTATTTCATCTTTGTTTCCGACCCTGCGTTTGATAAAGGATATGCGTTTGATTTCTTCTGTCTGGAACCGATGAGCCATGCGCCGGATGATCATCATCGCCCGGAAGGGGGTGATCTCATTGCGCTAGCACCAGGGGAATCAACAACTTCAGAGATGTCGTTGCGGGTAGAGTGGCTGTAATTTATTAAATGCCGGATAAGGCGTTCACGCCGCATCCGGCATCTTTCCTAACGCCGATCGAGAGAAATTGCCCCCGGCCCGGTAATTGCCAATAGCAAGAACGCGCCAGCGATACTGACATTCTTCCAGAAATTAATCATATTTGGCCCAACCGCATCGCCGGTCATATCCCAGTAATGGTGACCAATCACCGCCGTACCCAGCGTGTAGAAAATAAACAGCACCGCCAGCGGACGGGTGAAAAAGCCAAGCACGATTAATATCGCGGCGGGCACTTCCATAACTACCGCAATAATCGCTGCCAGCATCGGCATTGGCGCGCCCAACGAGGCCATATATTGGACCGTACCGTCAAAGCCCATCATTTTGGGAAAACCAAAAATAATGAAAATTAAGACCACGGCGATACGGGCAATTAATAACAAAACGGGGCGGGCAGCTCCAAAATCAAAATAACGTAGTGTGTTCATAACCAATCCCTTTGCAAGATAATGTGATTTAAACGTAATACACACTCTTGCACCTCGCCACGCCCCAGGCATTGAGATATTCGCTAATTATCCTGGTTACAGTGATTTAAGCGCGATGTTCTCATCTATCAGCAGTTTCGCATCAAACGTTTTGCCGCTCTGGATCCATTTGCGAATTGGGCGAATCTCACGCCCCTGATTCAGCGTGACCGCACCGATAAGCACGCCGTTTTGCAGATTAAACCAAATCGCCTTCTGAGTTTCCGGGTTGCCACGACAAAGCCAGTCATCGCCACGCATATCGCCAATAAACTGTAAGTTATCACTGTACTGATCGCTCCAGAACCACGGCGGCGGCAGTAGCGGTAGCGGTAGCCCTAACATTGCGGCAGCGGCAATTTGCGCCTGGTTATTGGCGTTTTCCCAGCTTTCGCAGCGGTGTAGTGCACCATTATCAAGACGAGTGATTGCCACATCGCCACCGGCAAAGATCGCGGGATCGCAGGTGCGGCAAGCCTCATCAATGACAATGCCATTGGCAGTATCAAGGTTGGCCTCGCGAGCCAGTTGCTCGTTGGCGCTGATACCAATACCGTAAATCACCACATCAGCCTGAAGCGTTTCCCCACTTTGCAGCGTCAGTTCTACTTTTTCACCATCGACCACATGTTCAATGGCATTATTGAGCAGAATGCGCACACCAGCCTGCTGGTGGCGCTGTAAAAGATAGCGTTGCACGGGCGGTGGTGCATTACGGCCCATGACGGTTGCCGCCAGTTCAATCACTGTCACCTTACATCTGCGCTGCGTGGCGCTGGCAGCCAGTTCCAGACCAATAGTTCCGGCACCGATAATCACGACTGACCGTTCGGGCTGCAGAACTTCTCGCAGTCTGGCGGCATCACCGGCATGGCGTAGGGTAAAGCAGCGTTCTCCCAGTGCATCAAGCAACGGCAGCGGTCGAGCTGCCGCGCCGGTTGCTATAAAAAGCTGATCCCAGTGCCAGCTTTCGCCGTTGGTTAACACTAACTCTCGTGTGTCGCGACCCAGCGTTTTGATGGTTACACCGGAATGCAGATGAACATTGTTTTCCTGCCACCAGTTAGCGGGTAACACCTGCTGTAACTGCGGGGAATCTTCCAGCAACATGGATTTCGAGAGTGGAGGTCGTTCATAAGGAAGATGTCGCTCATCGGAAAACAGATGCAGCTCACCGGTGAACCCTTGCTGGCGTAGCGAGGCCGCAGCCATTGCCGCCGCTTGCCCGCCACCGACAATAATGATCGTTTTTTCTTTCATCGTGCTTCCTTAAAGATCCAGCCCAGCCGCTACGTGGCGAATGCCGCGAATCGCTAAACCCGCATCAGCGTTGATCATCACACCGCTTAATGCGCGATTATTGCGCCGCGATGTCAACATCACATACGGCCCCGTAAAATCCGCCGGTTGCGGGAAAAATTGCAGCGGTAAAATGGCGGCAATTTTCTCCGGCGTCAGAGACTGCATTATCGAGGTTTCACTTTGCCCGAGCGCCTGTGGGCCGCGCAGGTCGCTGGCCATACCACACGGGCCGACGCCATTCACCCGCACTTTCGGTGCCAGTTCATAAGCCAGTTGGCGAATAAGTCCGGTTGCGGCATGTTTACTGGCGGTGTACAGCGGGCCACCGCCGCCAGGATACCAGGCGGCATTTGACAGTGTGAAAATCATGCTGCCTTCACTGGCGATTAACGCCGGAGCGCAGGCTTTTGCGCCCAGCAGGTAACCGAGAACATTGACGTTAAACAGCTCGTGGAAGCCGGTTTCGAGCGTCTCTGCGGGAGTATTAACCAGTGAGGCATTGTGATCCCAGATGCCTGCATTGCCGATAAAACAATCCAGCTTGCCGGAACGAGTCAGGATCTGATCGACCGCGCGTTGATAATCGGCATAACAGGTCACGTTACCTTCCACCGCCAGAATATGTTCGCCAAATCGCTGACGCAGACTGGCGACTTTTGCCGCCGACAGTTCCAGCGTGGCAACCTGCGCGCCTTCTTCGATAAATCGCTCGACCAGCGCCAGCCCTAATCCCGATCCGCCGCCGGTAATAAAAATGGACTCGTTATGCAGATCGCTCATGGCTGCGCCTCCGGTAAGTCGATGAAAATGTCACCACCTTCAACGTGTACTGGATAAGTGGTGAGCGGATCGGTGGCGGGCAGGCATAACGCTTTCCCCGTTTTCAGGCAAAAACTGGCGGCGTGTAGCGGGCACTCCACCGTGGCGTCATCTTCCAGATACCCTTCTGACATTGACGCATTACCATGGCTGCAACGATCGTTAATGGCATAAAACTCGCCGCCAACGTTGAACAGGGCGATGACGGGCGAGGTATCGATCCGGAGAGCCTCACCCTCCGGCACATCCGCAACGGGACACGCATAAATTCGATTCATCAGAACAGTACACTCAGGTTATGGGAAGTGATTACCGCTTGATCCAGGACGATATCCCGTTCCAGCAAGCGCCAGTTGTCATCTTCCAGACGGCGAACTTTGTCGAAACGCGTTCCAACATAGAATGTTTCATCGCGCTCTTTTTGTGCCCGATAAAGCAGATAATTTACCCGCACAGCAAATACGTTTGGGATGTCGGTTTCGCTTATCTGGCAGTTGCTGATTAAGTGACGGGTGCGTGACGGCGGCTCTTCTGCCCAGGCCATGCCCGTTTCCAGACGGGCGATTCGCCGCTCCAGCTGGTCTTTGGTGTCATTAAAAATCCAGGTTGTCGGTGGCTGGACGCCTTTGCGGCGGTCGCGTGTTTGCGCGTTAACTGTGGTGCGCATGGTGTAACGAATCTCTTCGTCGAGCTGCGCCAGCCAGTCACGAAATTTCCAGTCGTCCAGTAAGCTGGCTTCGTGAAAGAGAAACTGGCTAATGCGGTGATGTAACTCTAGTGAAACTTGCGCACTCATTTCATCACCTCCTGCTGGTAAGCGGCGGTTTTATCGAGCACTTCCTGCCAGCTTTCGCTACTCAGAAGATCGGCCCAGCGTTGGTACATTCCACGAGCGGCAGTTTCTGAAAAGATATAGTTAGTAATGCCAGGAATGCCGTCGTCGCGGCGCTTTTCCTGACCAAGCCCCATTTCCAGACACAGTTTGCTGTTGCGGGCGCGGTGGCCTTTAAGCAATTTCTGGATTTCACACCAGTTCTCCGAGTCATCCTGCTCGAGAAAACCAGCAGGACCAAAAGCACGAGTGGCGCTGTTTTCAAAAGCGGCTTTAACTTCATCGGAGGCGGCTTTGTCAGTAATACAGAACGCCCACACTTCAACTTGATCAGGGCCGCGCGGATGCCAGACGCGGAGTGTGGCAGTGCCGTTTAGCCATGAAAGCGTGGGGAAAATATTGTTATGACCCGCCAGGCGCAGGGCGCGAACTTCACCTAAACGTTGTTCTGCTTCGGCATAGGTTTCGCGGTAATAGCTTGAAACTGCGCCATCGACCCAGACATTAGCATCCGGTTTTTCAGTAAAGAAGAAACCGCTACCGTGACCGTCCTGACCAAATTGCAGCGCATCTTTGGCGGTTTCCCACACCGGGCGGGCGGTTTGTCCATCACCGAGGCGCTTATCGCTGCCATCATCTTTCGCCCCTAATACCTGAACGGCAGAAGCATGGCTGAACAGAGCATGATACTGGTCACTGGCGAACTGCTCTGCCGGGAATTTCCAGTTACAGTTGATCACCCACTTTTGTACGCCGCCGACAATTTCGGTGCCGCCTTCGCGACGATCCAGCATGCCATCCAGATACCAGGCAATGTCACCCAGGTAATCACGCAGGCCCGGTGCGCTGGTATCCCAGTTGCCAAAAATTAGCCCTTTATAACTCTCCACACAAGGAACTTCGTTTAGTCCCCAGTGGGATTTACACAACCCTTGTGGGTAGGCGCGAGGTTCCAGCGGTACATCGATCAACTCGCCGTTAATGCCATAAGACCAGCCGTGATACGGGCAGGTAAAGGCGCGAGTGTTGCCGCAATCTGCATAACTCACACGCATGGCCCGGTGGCGGCATTGGTTGAGAAACGCCTTGATGCTGCCGTCTTTCTGACGCACTACGACAACCGCATCTTCTCCCATGTAGGTGTTAAAGAAATCACCGGGTTTTGGGATCTGGCTTTCGTGGGCGAGAAATAGCCAGCAACGACCGAAAATACGCTCAAGCTCCAGTTGGTAAATATCCGGGTCGGTATAAATACGCGGAGTGACCCGACCATTTTGGGTGTCAATCAGTTGGTAAATGTTCAAATCTGAGGGTGTGGTCATATTTTTTAATCCTGAAAGATAAGATGTATTGACCTTCTATTTTTGTGCCATAAGGATGTTGCTGGTTGGTTGCTAATATGTGAAATAGTTAATTTCTACCAGCTGAGACGTTTTTTCGATAACAAGGGGAAGGTGATGGAACTACGGCATTTACGCTATTTCGTCGCAGTGGCGCAGGCACTGAACTTTACCCGTGCGGCGGAAAAACTGCATACCTCACAGCCTTCGTTAAGCAGCCAGATCCGCGATCTTGAAAACTGTGTCGGTGTTCCGTTACTGGTGAGGGATAAGCGCAAAGTCGCGTTGACGGCGGCGGGAGAATGTTTTCTCCAGGACGCGCTGGCAATCCTCGAACAAGCGGAAAATGCCAAATTACGGGCGCGGAAAATTGTTCAGGAAGACAGACAATTAACCATTGGCTTTGTGCCATCGGCGGAAGTGAATTTACTGCCAAAAGTATTACCGATGTTTCGTCTCAGACAGCCAGACACCTTGATTGAGCTGGTGAGTTTAATCACCACGCAACAGGAGGAAAAAATTCGCCGTGGTGAACTCGACGTCGGCTTAATGCGCCATCCTGTTTATAGCCCGGAGATTGATTATCTGGAGCTTTTTGACGAACCATTAGTGGTTGTGTTACCGGTTGATCACCCTTTAGCACATGAAAAAGAGATCACCGCCGCGCAACTGGATGGCGTGAATTTCGTCAGTACCGATCCGGTGTATTCCGGTTCGCTTGCGCCGATCGTTAAAGCGTGGTTTGCGCAAGAAAACAGCCAGCCAAATATCGTCCAGGTGGCAACGAATATTCTGGTGACCATGAATCTGGTGGGCATGGGGCTGGGCGTCACTTTGATACCCGGTTATATGAATAATTTTAATACCGGACAGGTTGTTTTTCGTCCCATTGCCGGAAATGTGCCTTCCATTGCTTTACTGATGGCGTGGAAGAAAGGGGAGATGAAGCCGGCATTACGCGATTTCATCGCCATTGTGCAGGAACGTTTGGCAAGCGTAACGGCATAATTACGCATTATTTTTGCAACATGCGTCGCGGATCTCAGTTTTTTAGTGCTTGTGAACTGGCGTTACAGACATCGGGAAGCAGGCTCGAATATTCTTATTTTTCAACTTGCACCAACATTCGATTAACCCCAGACTAACGCCTCCTGACGGGAGGGACTCATGGTTTTGCAATCCACGCGCTGGTTGGCGCTCGGCTATTTCACATACTTTTTTAGTTACGGCATTTTTCTACCTTTCTGGAGCGTCTGGCTTAAAGGGATTGGTTTAACGCCAGAAACCATCGGCCTGTTATTGGGGGCAGGTCTGGTTGCCCGTTTCCTCGGGAGTTTGCTCATCGCGCCCCGCGTCAGCGATCCTTCCCGCCTGATTTCCGCCTTGCGCGTGCTGGCACTGCTGACACTTCTCTTTGCTGTCGCCTTCTGGGCGGGGGCGCACGTAGCGTGGCTGATGCTGGTGATGATTGGCTTTAACCTCTTTTTCTCACCACTGGTACCGTTGACCGATGCACTGGCGAATACGTGGCAAAAGCAGTTCCCGCTTGATTACGGCAAAGTGCGACTGTGGGGCTCGGTGGCGTTTGTCATTGGCTCGGCGCTGACGGGCAAACTGGTCACTATGTTTGATTATCGGGTGATCCTCGCGCTGTTGACGTTGGGCGTGGCATCCATGCTGCTCGGCTTTCTCATCCGTCCGACGATTCAGCCACAAGGGGCAAGTCGCCAGCAGGAGAGCACCGGTTGGTCTGCGTGGTTGGCGCTGGTTCGCCAGAACTGGCGCTTTCTGGCCTGCGTTTGTTTATTGCAGGGGGCACATGCGGCCTATTACGGTTTTAGCGCCATTTACTGGCAGGCAGCTGGCTACTCGGCCTCGGCGGTGGGGTATTTGTGGTCGCTGGGCGTGGTGGCGGAAGTCATTATCTTTGCGCTGAGTAATAAACTTTTCCGCCGTTGTAGTGCACGCGATATGCTGTTGATCTCGGCGATTTGCGGCGTAGTGCGCTGGGGCATTATGGGAGCAACTACGGCGTTGCCGTGGTTGATAGTGGTGCAAATTCTGCATTGCGGCACCTTCACGGTCTGCCACCTGGCCGCCATGCGTTATATTGCTGCTCGCCAGGGTAGCGAAGTCATCCGTTTACAGGCGGTTTACTCTGCCGTCGCGATGGGCGGCAGTATCGCTATCATGACCGTTTTCGCCGGTTTCCTGTATCAATATCTGGGCCACGGCGTGTTCTGGGTAATGGCGCTGGTGGCGCTTCCGGCAATGTTTTTGCGCCCGAAAGTTGTTCCCTCATGCTGATTCGAGCATTTTGCGGATCTGCTCCTGTTGATGTGTTGTCAGCGTCAGGTCCGTATAGATCAGCGGTGGTGAAAAGAGCGGTAATGGCATGGTATAAGGCGCAATAATCAGTGCCGCGCCACGCGGAGCGCCTGTCTGCAAAAATGCCTTTACCGACATATGCTTAATGTTGAGCGGCAGTAACGTTAGTTCGCGTAACTGCTGCTCAATCTGCGCTTCTCGCTCGCTATCATTCCCGGTAAGAAGAATAATCTGTTTTTCATGCAGATCGTTTTCCTGCATTAGCCAGGCACCGAAAATCACCGCGACCAGACCACTTTCCTCATCAGAAAGATGGACGCCGTATTCACTTTCAAATCCGGCCAGCGCCGCGCGGGTGGTGCGCACCAGGCGTGGGTACAGTCTGGCGAACTCTTCCGGCAGGGTATTATCAATACCGATGGCAAACAAACTGCGATTTAACGCCTGGGCGAGGTGGGTATAAAGCTGATCACATAACCCCTGTTCATCATAAAAACGAACATTTCCCAGCTCACGAAAATGGTTTACCAGACGTTTGATAGACTGACGCAATTGTCTGTCCCGCTGATGCGCATCCCGCAATGGATCGGGAACCCGCAACATGGAAAAAAGTAGTGCCATAAACAGTGGCTCATCAGGTGGTACAGGCTGGAGCGCCCGACGCTGCCAGTGGCGTCCAATTTCCTGCGCTACCTGAAATTCAAGGCAGGATTCCGCCCAGCGACGTTGGAGCGGATTAAACTGAGGCGTAATTCCAGCGTGGTGCTGCAGCAAACAATATTGCAGATACAGACACAGGAAATGAATATCGCGCGATTCAAAGCGTTTTTGCAGCCGTCGGGAGCAGAGATTCACTAACGCTTGTAGATTGGTATCGTCGTAAAAGTTACGCGCAATTCCGCGCCGCTTCAGTTCACTCTTCAGGGCGGGGGTGAATTGGCTGGTAATAAATGACGGACACAGACGGAAACCACGTCGTAGCCAGTGAAATAAACACAAACGTTGGTTAAGCACTGTACCTTCAACCCGGTAGCTACCGTCATAACCAGTCGTCAGTGTGAGTTGATGATAGCGCAGGATCTCCCGTCCTGTTTCGCTGATATCAAGACTGGCAATATCATCATCCACACCATTAAGCTCGCTGAAGGTTGCCATGGTGGCGGTCAACCCCGGCTGAAAGAGCGTCAGCAAGATCTGGCAGCGGCGCTGGGGAGCCGAAAGGACAGATGGTGGAGCAAGCGTAGGCATCATCTGTAGATCTCCCATAAGCATAATTGATAAGAATAGCTAAAGTTTGCTCAAGGAAATGGCGAAGGGAATGCTAATCATCAGAAATGTTGGCAAGCGTCACAGAATTTTTCTCATCTTAAACTGTTCTGACCAGTGGATTAGCATGTCTTAAGGTGGTTTTGTGAATGATTATCGTGCTAGCGATCATGGGTTAGTTCTGCGGATTCAACGCGCTAAGGATAAAGTCCACCATCTGTTCGCGATAAACATCGCCGTGACGATCGGAAAAAGCATCAATGTGTTCGCCATCCGGGATTAGGATCAACCGTTTTGGCTCTTTTGCCAGGCTATACAACTTTTCGCTGTGCTGCCATGGGATAACGTGATCAGCTTTACCGTGAATGAGTAAAAGCGGGATCGGGCTGACGCTGGCGATATAATTTTCGCCGCTGTAACTCTCATCAAGTAAGTAGCCACTGCCGGGGATCATTTGGTTGGCGATGGTTGCATAAGAGGCAAATGTGGAGTCGAGGATCACCGCACGTATGCCTTCACGATCACCCCGACCAATAACATCCAGAATATTCGCCCCGCCAATACTCTGCCCGAACAGCACCAGACGTTGTGGGTTTACATCACTGCGATGGCGCACCACATTGATGGCACTTTGCGTATCGTCCAGCAATCCGGCCTGGGACGGCGTGCCTTTTGATTTACCAAACCCGCGATAATCAAACATAAAAACGTTGAAATTACGCTCGGGTAACCAACTGACCAGCGGCCAGTGGGCGGACATATTTCCGGCATTGCCGTGAGCATGAATGATGGTTGCGATGGCGTTGTCAGCAGGGCCCGTCGAAGAAGGGATAAACCAGCCTTGCAGACGAGTACCGTCCTTAGCCGTAAATTCGACGGATTCCGCCGACCAGGGATCGGGACCGTAAATTTTATCGTCGGGATAATAGAAGAAGTTGATGGCAACGCGCGGCACTAAATAAACGCAGAAGGCAACAACAAAGAGAATAAACAGAATTTTGGGAACGCGTTTGTTCACTGGCAGTGCCATAACCTTTCCTTGCGACTTCTTTATCATCCATTAATCGGGGAAAGATGGTGGGAGAGTGACGAAAGAAAGTAAAGCAGTGAGGAAGTATTTCGGAATAGCGCCTGAAAGGCGAGGGCGGGTGAGTGATATCACCCGCCTGAGTCATTAACGCTTCAGAGCGTCGCTTAACTCGTCACGCATGTTCGCCAGCATGGCTTTAACAACGCGCGGGTTACCAGCAACGATGTTACCGGTCAGCATGTAGTTATGACCACCGGTGAAGTCGCTGACGATGCCGCCCGCTTCACGAACCAGCAGCTCGCCTGCGGCGAAGTCCCACGGGCGCAGACCGATTTCAAAGAAACCGTCAACACGACCCGCAGCGACGTAAGCCAGATCCAGCGCCGCAGAACCGGTACGACGGAAGTCTGCACATTCGTTGAACAGTTTGCCGACGATGTTGATGTAGGTAGTGGCGTACTGTTTTGCTTTGAACGGGAAGCCGGTCGCCAGAATAGTACCGTCGAGATCGCGAGCGGTGCTGCCGCGCAGTCGGTAGCCGTTCAGCTGTGCGCCCTGACCGCGAGTGGCGGTGAACAGTTCGTTACGCATAGGATCGTATACCACAGCAACTTCGGTGCGGCCTTTGATACGAACAGCGATAGATACCGCGAAGTGCGGCAGACGTTTGATAAAGTTGGTAGTGCCATCCAGTGGATCGATAACCCATTGAACATCCTGATCAGTACCTTCAAGTTCACCGCTTTCTTCGGTGATGATGGTGTGCTGTGGGTAAGATTTACGAATCGTGTCGATAATCACCGCTTCGGCAGCTTTATCTACGTTGGTCACGAAATCGTTACTGCCTTTCTGGCTCGCTTCTACAGCGTCCGGGGTTTCATAGTTTTTGGCAATTAAATTACCCGCCTTGCGCGCTGCGCGCACGGCGATGTTCAGCATCGGATGCATCGGTCTCTCTCACTGGATGTTAAAGAACGGGAAAACGGCGCAGAGTATAGCAGCGAGATCGGCATCTGTCTTCGTTTTATGATAAGATGCGTGAATAATCTTTAGATGAAGAAAGACAATGCTGCAAAATATTCGAATTGTGCTGGTGGAGACGTCACACACCGGCAATATGGGTTCTGTTGCCCGTGCCATGAAAACAATGGGATTAACCAATCTGTGGCTGGTTAATCCACTGGTGAAACCCGACTCCCAGGCGATTGCCCTGGCAGCAGGGGCCAGCGATGTGATTGGTAATGCTCACATCGTCGATACGCTCGACGAAGCGTTAGCCGGTTGTAGCCTGGTGGTGGGCACCAGCGCACGTTCCCGCACGCTGCCATGGCCGATGCTCGACCCGCGCGAATGCGGCCTGAAAAGCGTCGCTGAAGCGGCAAATACCCCGGTGGCGCTGGTGTTTGGTCGCGAGCGCGTCGGCTTGACCAATGAAGAGTTGCAGAAATGCCATTATCATGTCGCGATTGCGGCTAACCCGGAATACAGCTCGCTGAACCTGGCGATGGCGGTTCAGGTTATTGCCTATGAAGTGCGCATGGCCTGGCTGGCAACTCAGGAAAACGGCGAGCAGGTCGAGCATGAAGAGACGCCGTATCCGCTGGTCGATGATCTGGAGCGTTTTTATGGTCATCTGGAACAAACGCTGCTGGCAACCGGTTTTATCCGTGAAAACCATCCGGGGCAGGTGATGAATAAATTGCGCCGTCTGTTTACCCGTGCGCGCCCGGAAAGCCAGGAGTTGAATATCCTGCGCGGGATTCTGGCTTCTATTGAGCAGCAGAATAAAGGTAACAAGGCCGAATAACAGCCGTTGCCTGATGCGACGCGTAATGCGTCTTATCAGGCCTACAGTGAACAGAACCGTAGGTCGGATAAGGCGTTCACGCCGCATCCGACAGCCGTTGCCTGATGCGACGCGTAATGCGTCTTATCAGGCCTACAGTGAACAGAACCGTAGGTCGGATAAGGCGTTCACGCCGCATCCGACAGCCGTTGCCTGATGCGACGCGTAATGCGTCTTATCAGGCCTACAGTGTACAGAACCCCAGGGCGGATATGGCGTTCACGCCGCATCCGACAACAGGTACAAACGCCACGATAAAAAAATGGCACTGAAGGTTAAATACCCGACTAAATCAGTCAAGTAAATAGTTGACCAATTTACTCGGGAATGTCAGACTTGACCCTGCTATGCAATACCCCCACTTTTACAATAAAAAACCCCGGGCAGGGGCGAGTTTGAGGTGAAGTAAGACATGAGACTGACATCTAAAGGGCGCTATGCCGTGACCGCAATGCTTGACGTTGCGCTCAACTCTGAAGCGGGCCCGGTACCGTTGGCTGATATTTCCGAACGTCAGGGAATTTCCCTTTCTTATCTGGAACAACTGTTTTCCCGTCTGCGTAAAAATGGTCTGGTTTCCAGCGTACGTGGACCAGGCGGTGGTTATCTGTTAGGCAAAGATGCCAGCAGCATCGCCGTTGGCGAAGTAATTAGCGCCGTTGACGAATCTGTAGATGCCACCCGTTGTCAGGGTAAAGGCGGCTGCCAGGGCGGCGATAAATGCCTGACCCACGCGCTGTGGCGTGATTTGAGCGACCGTCTCACCGGTTTTCTCAACAACATTACTTTAGGCGAACTGGTTAATAACCAGGAAGTGCTGGATGTGTCTGGTCGTCAGCATACTCACGACGCGCCACGCACCCGCACACAAGACGCGATCGACGTTAAGTTACGCGCTTAATAAAAAGAATTCAGAATCAGGCCGGAGTGCTAAATACTCCGTAAACACGGTCGTACATCCAGCCGGTAGCCTGATTCCTTGCATTGAGTGATGTACGGAGTTTATAGAGCAATGAAATTACCGATTTATCTCGACTACTCCGCAACCACGCCGGTGGACCCGCGTGTTGCCGAGAAAATGATGCAGTTTATGACGATGGACGGAACCTTTGGTAACCCGGCCTCCCGTTCTCACCGTTTCGGCTGGCAGGCTGAAGAAGCGGTAGATATCGCCCGTAATCAGATTGCCGATCTGGTCGGCGCTGATCCGCGTGAAATCGTCTTTACCTCTGGTGCAACCGAATCTGACAACCTGGCGATCAAAGGTGCAGCCAACTTTTATCAGAAAAAAGGCAAGCACATCATCACCAGCAAAACCGAACACAAAGCGGTACTGGATACCTGCCGTCAGCTGGAGCGCGAAGGTTTTGAAGTCACCTACCTGGCACCGCAGCGTAACGGCATTATCGACCTGAAAGAACTTGAAGCAGCGATGCGTGACGACACCATCCTCGTGTCCATCATGCACGTAAATAACGAAATCGGCGTGGTGCAGGATATCGCGGCTATCGGCGAAATGTGCCGTGCTCGTGGCATTATCTATCACGTTGATGCAACCCAGAGCGTGGGTAAACTGCCTATCGACCTGAGCCAGTTGAAAGTTGACCTGATGTCTTTCTCCGGTCACAAAATCTATGGCCCGAAAGGTATCGGTGCGCTGTATGTACGTCGTAAACCGCGCGTACGCATCGAAGCGCAAATGCACGGCGGCGGTCACGAGCGCGGTATGCGTTCCGGCACTCTGCCTGTTCACCAGATCGTCGGAATGGGCGAGGCCTATCGCATCGCAAAAGAAGAGATGGCGACCGAGATGGAACGTCTGCGCGGCCTGCGTAACCGTCTGTGGAACGGCATCAAAGATATCGAAGAAGTTTACCTGAACGGTGACCTGGAACACGGTGCGCCGAACATTCTCAACGTCAGCTTCAACTACGTTGAAGGTGAGTCGCTGATTATGGCGCTGAAAGACCTCGCAGTTTCTTCAGGTTCCGCCTGTACGTCAGCAAGCCTCGAACCGTCCTACGTGCTGCGCGCGCTGGGGCTGAACGACGAGCTGGCACATAGCTCTATCCGTTTCTCTTTAGGTCGTTTTACTACTGAAGAAGAGATCGACTACACCATCGAGTTAGTTCGTAAATCCATCGGTCGTCTGCGTGACCTTTCTCCGCTGTGGGAAATGTACAAGCAGGGCGTGGATCTGAACAGCATCGAATGGGCTCATCATTAATCGGTATCGGAATCAGGAGAATTTATAATGGCTTACAGCGAAAAAGTTATCGACCATTACGAGAATCCGCGTAACGTGGGTTCCTTTGACAACAACGACGAGAACGTCGGCAGCGGCATGGTGGGGGCACCGGCCTGTGGCGACGTGATGAAGTTGCAGATTAAAGTCAACGATGAAGGTATCATTGAAGACGCGCGTTTTAAAACTTACGGCTGCGGTTCCGCTATCGCTTCCAGCTCCCTGGTCACCGAATGGGTGAAAGGGAAGTCTCTCGACGAAGCGCAGGCGATCAAAAACACCGATATTGCTGAAGAACTTGAACTGCCGCCGGTGAAAATTCACTGTTCTATTCTGGCAGAAGACGCGATCAAAGCCGCCATTGCGGACTATAAAAGCAAACGTGAAGCAAAATAAGAGTTGAGGTTTGGTTATGTCGATTACACTGAGCGACAGTGCAGCAGCGCGAGTAAATACCTTTCTGGCTAACCGCGGTAAAGGGTTTGGCCTGCGTCTGGGCGTGAGAACCTCCGGGTGTTCAGGTATGGCTTATGTACTGGAATTTGTTGACGAACCGACGCCGGAAGACATCGTGTTTGAAGACAAAGGCGTGAAAGTCGTGGTCGATGGCAAGAGCCTGCAATTTCTGGACGGTACGCAGCTGGACTTCGTAAAAGAAGGCCTGAACGAAGGGTTTAAATTCACCAACCCGAACGTCAAAGATGAGTGTGGTTGCGGCGAAAGCTTCCACGTTTGATGCGCATACCGATAACCCCACCGTGGTCGCCTGCGCGTGGGGTTTGTTTTACCTGATTCGCCGTTATCGCGGCGGATCGCAGCCCTGAGAATGTTATGGATTACTTCACCCTCTTTGGCTTGCCTGCCCGCTATCAACTCGATACCCAGGCGCTGAGCCTGCGTTTTCAGGATCTACAACGTCAGTATCATCCTGATAAATTCGCCAGCGGAAGCCAGGCGGAACAACTCGCCGCCGTACAGCAATCTGCAACCATTAACCAGGCCTGGCAAACGCTGCGTCATCCGTTAATGCGCGCGGAATATTTGCTTTCTTTGCACGGCTTTGATCTCGCCAGCGAGCAGCATACTGTGCGCGACACCGCGTTCCTGATGGAACAGTTGGAGCTGCGCGAAGAGCTGGACGAGATCGAACAGGCGAAAGATGAAGCGCGGCTGGAAAGCTTTATCAAACGTGTGAAAAAGATGTTTGATACCCGCCATCAGTTGATGGTTGAACAGTTAGACAACGAGACGTGGGACGCGGCGGCGGATACCGTGCGTAAGCTGCGTTTTCTCGATAAACTGCGAAGCAGTGCCGAACAACTCGAAGAAAAACTGCTCGATTTTTAATTTCTGGAAGCTAAACATGGCCTTATTACAAATTAGTGAACCTGGTTTGAGTGCTGCGCCGCATCAGCGTCGTCTGGCGGCCGGTATTGACCTGGGCACAACCAACTCGCTGGTGGCGACAGTGCGCAGCGGTCAGGCCGAAACGTTAGCCGATCATGAAGGCCGTCACCTGCTGCCATCTGTTGTTCACTATCAACAGCAAGGGCATTCGGTGGGTTATGACGCGCGTACTAATGCAGCGCTCGATACCGCCAACACAATTAGTTCTGTTAAACGCCTGATGGGACGCTCGCTGGCTGATATCCAGCAACGCTATCCGCATCTGCCTTATCAATTCCAGGCCAGCGAAAACGGCCTGCCGATGATTGAAACGGCGGCGGGGCTGCTGAACCCGGTGCGCGTTTCTGCGGACATCCTCAAAGCACTGGCGGCGCGGGCAACTGAAGCCCTGGCAGGCGAGCTGGATGGTGTAGTTATCACCGTTCCGGCGTACTTTGACGATGCCCAGCGTCAGGGCACCAAAGACGCGGCGCGTCTGGCGGGCCTTCACGTCCTGCGCTTACTTAACGAACCGACCGCTGCGGCTATCGCCTACGGGCTGGATTCCGGTCAGGAAGGCGTGATCGCCGTTTATGACCTCGGTGGCGGGACGTTTGATATTTCCATTCTGCGCTTAAGTCGCGGCGTGTTTGAAGTGCTGGCAACCGGCGGTGATTCCGCGCTCGGCGGCGATGATTTCGACCATCTGCTGGCGGATTACATTCGCGAGCAGGCGGGCATTCCTGATCGTAGCGATAACCGCGTTCAGCGTGAACTGCTGGATGCCGCCATTGCAGCCAAAATCGCGCTGAGCGATGCGGACTCCGTGACCGTTAACGTTGCGGGCTGGCAGGGCGAAATCAGCCGTGAACAATTCAATGAACTGATCGCGCCACTGGTAAAACGAACCTTACTGGCTTGTCGTCGCGCGCTGAAAGACGCGGGTGTAGAAGCTGATGAAGTGCTGGAAGTGGTGATGGTGGGCGGTTCTACTCGCGTGCCGCTGGTGCGTGAACGGGTAGGCGAATTTTTCGGTCGTCCACCGCTGACTTCCATCGACCCGGATAAAGTCGTCGCTATTGGCGCGGCGATTCAGGCGGATATTCTGGTGGGTAACAAGCCAGACAGCGAAATGCTGTTGCTTGATGTGATCCCACTGTCGCTGGGCCTCGAAACGATGGGCGGCCTGGTGGAGAAAGTGATTCCGCGTAATACCACTATTCCGGTGGCCCGCGCTCAGGATTTCACCACCTTTAAAGATGGTCAGACGGCGATGTCTATCCATGTAATGCAGGGTGAGCGCGAACTGGTGCAGGACTGCCGCTCACTGGCGCGTTTTGCGCTGCGTGGTATTCCGGCGCTACCGGCTGGCGGTGCGCATATTCGCGTGACGTTCCAGGTCGATGCCGACGGTCTTTTGAGCGTGACGGCGATGGAGAAATCCACCGGCGTTGAGGCGTCTATTCAGGTCAAACCGTCTTACGGTCTGACCGATAGCGAAATCGCTTCGATGATCAAAGACTCAATGAGCTATGCCGAGCAGGACGTAAAAGCCCGAATGCTGGCAGAACAAAAAGTAGAAGCGGCGCGTGTGCTGGAAAGTCTGCACGGCGCGCTGGCTGCTGATGCCGCGCTGTTAAGCGCCGCAGAACGTCAGGTCATTGACGATGCTGCCGCTCACCTGAGTGAAGTGGCGCAGGGCGATGATGTTGACGCCATCGAACAAGCGATTAAAAACGTAGACAAACAAACCCAGGATTTCGCCGCTCGCCGCATGGACCAGTCGGTTCGTCGTGCGCTGAAAGGCCATTCCGTGGACGAGGTTTAATATGCCAAAGATTGTTATTTTGCCTCATCAGGATCTCTGCCCTGATGGCGCTGTTCTGGAAGCTAATAGCGGTGAAACCATTCTCGACGCAGCTCTGCGTAACGGTATCGAGATTGAACACGCCTGTGAAAAATCCTGTGCTTGCACCACCTGCCACTGCATCGTTCGTGAAGGTTTTGACTCACTGCCGGAAAGCTCAGAGCAGGAAGACGACATGCTGGACAAAGCCTGGGGACTGGAGCCGGAAAGCCGTTTAAGCTGCCAGGCGCGCGTTACCGACGAAGATTTAGTAGTCGAAATCCCGCGTTACACTATCAACCATGCGCGTGAGCATTAACAGAGGTTAGTATGGGACTTAAGTGGACCGATAGCCGCGAAATTGGCGAAGCACTGTACGATGCGTATCCCGATCTTGATCCGAAAACGGTTCGATTCACCGATATGCATCAGTGGATTTGCGATCTGGAAGATTTCGACGACGACCCGCAGGCATCCAACGAGAAAATCCTCGAAGCGATTTTGTTAGTCTGGCTGGACGAGGCCGAATAATTTCCGCGTCATGCTTCACGCCGCAGATGCGTTGGCTGCGCTCGTTCACCCCAGTCACATAGTTATCTATGCTCCTGGGGCTTCACTCACTTGCCGCCTTCCTGCAACGCGAATCATTTAGCGGAAAAATCCTGGGGCTGCCAACTGGCGGCCCTTTTACAAAGAAGGATAACTAAAATGACAGAAGCGATGAAGATTACCCTCTCTACCCAACCTGCCGACGCGCGCTGGGGAGAAAAAGCAACTTACAGCATTAATAATGACGGCATTACCCTGCATTTGAACGGGGCAGACGATCTGGGGCTGATCCAGCGTGCGGCGCGCAAGATTGACGGTCTGGGCATCAAGCATGTTCAGTTAAGCGGTGAAGGCTGGGATGCGGATCGCTGCTGGGCATTCTGGCAAGGTTACAAAGCCCCGAAAGGCACGCGTAAAGTGGTGTGGCCGGATCTGGACGATGCCCAGCGCCAGGAACTGGATAACCGCCTGATGATCATCGACTGGGTGCGTGACACCATCAACGCACCGGCAGAAGAATTGGGACCATCGCAACTGGCACAGCGTGCTGTTGATCTGATCAGCAACGTCGCGGGCGATCGTGTGACTTATCGGATCACCAAAGGCGAAGATCTGCGTGAGCAAGGTTATATGGGGCTGCACACAGTCGGACGCGGTTCAGAACGTTCTCCGGTATTGCTGGCGCTGGATTACAACCCAACTGGCGATAAAGAAGCGCCAGTGTACGCGTGCCTGGTAGGTAAAGGTATCACTTTTGACTCCGGCGGCTACAGCATCAAACAGACTGCGTTTATGGACTCGATGAAGTCGGACATGGGCGGCGCGGCAACGGTTACCGGGGCGCTGGCATTTGCCATTACGCGCGGACTGAACAAGCGCGTGAAGCTGTTCCTCTGCTGTGCGGATAACCTGATTAGCGGCAATGCGTTCAAGCTGGGCGATATCATCACCTATCGCAACGGTAAAAAAGTTGAAGTGATGAACACTGATGCCGAAGGGCGTCTGGTGCTTGCCGATGGTCTGATTGATGCCAGTGCGCAGAAACCGGAAATGATCATTGATGCGGCGACCCTCACCGGGGCGGCGAAAACTGCGCTGGGTAATGATTATCACGCGCTGTTCAGTTTTGACGATGCGCTGGCCGGTCGCTTGCTGGCGAGTGCCGCGCAGGAGAACGAACCGTTCTGGCGTCTGCCGCTGGCGGAGTTCCACCGCAGCCAGCTGCCGTCTAACTTTGCCGAACTGAACAATACCGGAAGCGCGGCGTATCCGGCAGGCGCGAGCACGGCGGCGGGCTTCCTGTCGCACTTTGTTGAGAACTATCAGCAAGGCTGGCTGCATATCGACTGCTCGGCGACTTACCGTAAAGCGCCGGTTGAACAGTGGTCTGCGGGCGCTACGGGACTTGGTGTGCGCACGATAGCTAATCTGTTAACGGCGTAAACTAATATGCCGGATGCGGCGTAAACGCCTTATCCGGCCTACAAATTCTGCAAATTCAACAAATTGCGAATCCCTTGTAGGCCTGATAAGCGTAGCGCATCAGGCATTTGCGCCCCGAACGTTGAATGAATTGTGGTTCTTATGTCCGAAACAAAAAACGAACTTGAAGACCTGCTGGAAAAAGCAGCAACTGAACCGGCGCACCGCCCGGCCTTTTTCCGTACTCTACTGGAATCCACCGTCTGGGTGCCTGGTACGGCGGCGCAGGGCGAGGCTGTGGTTGAAGATAGCGCGCTTGATTTACAGCACTGGGAAAAAGAAGACGGCACCAGCGTCATTCCTTTTTTCACCTCGTTAGAAGCACTTCAACAGGCGGTTGAAGACGAACAGGCATTTGTCGTAATGCCCGTTCGCACGCTGTTTGAGATGACACTTGGCGAAACGCTCTTCCTTAATGCCAAACTGCCAACCGGTAAAGAATTTATGCCGCGTGAAATCAGTTTGTTGATTGGTGAAGAGGGAAATCCGCTGAGCAGCCAGGAAATCCTGGAAGGCGGTGAATCGCTGATATTATCGGAAGTCGCAGAGCCGCCAGCACAAATGATTGATTCACTCACCACCTTATTTAAAACCATTAAGCCGGTGAAGCGTGCTTTTATTTGTTCAATTAAAGAGAACGAAGAGGCACAGCCTAATTTACTTATTGGCATTGAAGCCGATGGTGATATCGAAGAAATTATTCAGGCGACGGGAAGTGTAGCGACCGATACATTACCTGGCGATGAACCAATCGATATTTGTCAGGTGAAAAAAGGGGAAAAAGGAATTAGCCACTTTATTACCGAACATATTGCGCCATTCTATGAACGTCGCTGGGGTGGTTTTTTGCGTGACTTTAAACAGAATCGGATAATCTAAAATATGCCGCCCAAAGGGCGGCATTCGGGCTTACTTGCTGCTCTGAAGGTTGTTAACCACCAGTAAATTGTCGCCGGAGAGACTCCGGTTATTATTTACCTCGGTTAACAGCGCACCAGAAACAATAAGTACGATACAAAAGCACCGTATCTTCATTGTGCGGTCCATGCGAAGACCGCATCACGACAGCACCACTGGCGATATTGCCGCGATAGCAAGCGCTGTGAAACACCTGCATTTACGGCCACGGAACATCCTTTCCTAAAGCCAGCGCCCGTTTGCGAGACGGCGGAAAGGGCCGCAGTGGATAATACACTAACAGAACAATAATAACTCTCTTTTGCTTGACAAAAAGAGAGTTACTGGCGAGTATTGTCTCCGCTGAGACGCGCTTGCATTACTACGGTAATACAACCTGCTGGAAAGGCCGCGAACCGGACCAGCAACAAAAAACCGCCTGATTTTGGCGGTTTTTTGTTTTTTAAAGGAAAGTGAATTTACATGTTTAAGTAATATCTTTTACCGGTTAGAATTTTTAATTTTGAGCAGGATTTATTTATATTTGTCTGAATTCGGACTAATAAGCCAGGTTATTTTATTACCGAACACGGCGGAAAGGGCCGGTGTCGATAATACGCTAAATAAACAATAATTACTCTCTTTTGCTTGACAAAAAGAGAGTTACTGGTGAGTATTGTTTTGCTGTGAAGCACCTGCGTTGCTCATGTAACACAAGTCAACCTGCTGGAAAGGCCGCGAACCAGACTAGCAATAAAAAACCGCCAAATTCGGCGGTTTTTTATTGCCTGTAAAATACTTATTTCACTGGCTCAACCGGTAAATCTGCCCGCGCGCCCCATTCACTCCATGCGCCGTCGTACAGTTTCACGTTTGGCACATCCAGCGTCGCGAGTGCTAACAAAACCACGGCTGCCGTTACACCAGAGCCGCAGCTGACGATAATTGGTTTGTCGTAGCTGACGCCGCGACCAAAAAATATCGCATCCAGTTCATCGGTCGTTTTTAGTTCGCCTTCGCGCACCAGTTCCGTCCACGGAACATTCAGTGCTCCGGGAATATGTCCGCGACGTAAACCTGGGCGAGGTTCATCAACTTCTGCGTTAAAACGTGCAGCCGGGCGGGCATCAATAATTTGCGCCGTATTTTCATGGCTTGCCAATAATACATCGGTTACTTTCACCACGGCTTCAGGATTAAACGCGGCGTTAAACTCTCCTTCCGGCAGCTCTACTGCACCTTCTTCTAACAGCAGATCATCGCGCTGCCAGCCTGCAAGTCCACCCCCCAGAATCGACACTTTCTCTACACCAAAGGTGCGCAGCATCCACCATGCTCGTGGGGCTGAGAAAAGATTACCTTCGTCATAGACAATCAGGTGCTTATCCTGGTTAACGCCTAATTCACGCATCGCCACGGCGAACGTTTCCGGGCGCGGCAGCATGTGCGGAAGCGGGGAAGTGTGATCAGAAAGCGCTTCGATATCAAAAAACACTGCGCCGGGAATATGTCCATTCAGATACTCCTGAGCAACGTTACGATCCTCCTGTCCAGGCGACGCCATGCGGGCATCGATAATCTGAATTTCCGGGTCATCAATATGTTCGGCGAGCCAGTCGGCTCCTACAAACCATGTCGTGGACATAGGCATCTCCATTTTTGCCGGGGTTAGGCTAAATTGTCGGATGTTTAGTGAAAAGCGACAAGCAAAAGAGGCTGATTTGGCTGTCTGAGCCACAATTCTCACTAAAATTCGGATTGTATGGGCGTGATACTGAATTACATAACGTAAATTCTCACGCATAATAATTATTCGACGTTGCTAACGGGCCATTGTGGCAGGGATGAAAAATGAAAAAGTTACGCGTAGCCGCCTGCATGCTAATGCTGGCGCTGGCAGGGTGCGACAACAACGATAACGCGCCAACAGCGGTGAAAAAAGATGCGCCTTCTGAAGTTACTAAAGCGGCCTCTTCAGAAAACGCGAGTTCAGCAAAACTCTCCGTGCCGGAGAGACAAAAACTGGCCCAACAGAGTGCCGGTAAGGTGCTGACATTGCTGGATCTCTCTGAAGTCCAACTTGATGGTGCAGCCACGCTGGTGCTGACGTTCTCCATCCCTCTCGACCCGGATCAGGATTTCTCACGCGTTATTCATGTCGTCGATAAAAAAAGCGGCAAAGTGGATGGTGCCTGGGAGCTGTCAGATAATCTTAAAGAGTTACGTTTACGCCACCTCGAACCGAAACGTGATTTGATCGTTACTATTGGCAAGGAGGTCAAAGCACTCAACAACGCAACCTTCAGTAAAGATTACGAAAAAACTATAACTACCCGCGACATCCAACCCAGCGTCGGTTTTGCCAGCCGTGGTTCGCTGCTGCCTGGCAAAGTCGTTGAAGGGCTGCCGGTAATGGCGCTCAACGTTAATAATGTCGATGTTAACTTCTTCCGCGTTAAGCCAGAATCTCTGCCAGCATTCATTAGCCAATGGGAATACCGCAATTCGCTGGCGAACTGGCAGTCAGACAAACTGCTGCAGATGGCGGATCTGGTCTACACCGGACGGTTTGATCTCAATCCTGCGCGTAACACCCGTGAAAAATTATTGCTGCCGCTGGGCGATATCAAACCGCTTCAGCAGGCGGGCGTGTATCTGGCTGTGATGAATCAGGCTGGACGTTACGATTACAGTAATCCCGCGACGCTGTTTACGTTAAGTGATATCGGCGTTTCAGCTCACCGTTATCACAATCGTCTGGATATCTTTACCCAAAGTCTGGAAAACGGCGCGGCCCAGCAAGGAATTGAAGTCTCTTTATTAAATGAGAAAGGGCAGACTCTGACTCAGGCAACCAGTGACGCTCAGGGGCATGTGCAGCTGGAAAATGATAAAAACGCGGCATTACTGTTGGCGCGTAAAGACGGTCAGACAACGCTACTCGATTTAAAACTTCCGGCGCTGGACTTAGCAGAATTTAACATTGCTGGCGCGCCAGGCTATAGCAAACAGTTTTTCATGTTTGGCCCACGCGATCTTTATCGCCCAGGTGAAACGGTAATCCTCAATGGTTTGCTGCGTGATGCAGACGGTAAAGCGTTGCCCAATCAACCCATCAAGTTAGACGTGATTAAACCCGATGGGCAGGTACTCAGGAGCGTCGTTAGTCAGCCGGAGAATGGCCTCTACCACTTTACCTGGCCACTCGATAGCAATGCGGCAACCGGTATGTGGCATATTCGCGCTAACACGGGCGATAATCAGTATCGGATGTGGGATTTCCACGTCGAAGATTTTATGCCAGAGCGCATGGCGCTGAATCTGACCGGTGAGAAAACCCCGCTAACGCCGAAAGATGAAGTGAAATTCTCCGTGGTGGGGTACTACCTGTATGGTGCACCTGCTAATGGTAATACTTTGCAAGGGCAACTTTTCCTGCGCCCACTGCGTGAAGCTGTGTCAGCCTTACCTGGTTTTGAATTCGGCGATATAGCTGCCGAAAATCTTTCCCGCACGCTGGATGAAGTTCAGTTGACGCTGGATGATAAAGGGCGCGGCGAAGTTTCTACAGAAAGCCAGTGGAAGGAAACGCATTCCCCATTACAGGTTATTTTCCAGGGTAGTTTGCTGGAATCGGGCGGTCGCCCGGTGACGCGCCGCGCTGAGCAGGCTATCTGGCCTGCCGATGCATTGCCGGGGATCCGTCCGCAGTTCGCCTCGAAATCGGTTTACGATTATCGTACTGACAGCACGGTGAAACAGCCCATTGTTGATGAAGGCAGTAACGCCGCTTTTGACATCGTTTATAGCGATGCGCAAGGCGTGAAAAAAGCCGTGTCGGGCTTGCAGGTGCGCCTGATTCGCGAACGCCGCGATTACTACTGGAACTGGTCAGAAGATGAAGGCTGGCAGTCACAGTTTGATCAAAAAGATCTGATCGAAAATGAACAAACTCTGGATCTGAAAGCGGACGAAACCGGCAAGGTCAGTTTTCCGGTAGAGTGGGGCGCTTATCGTCTGGAAGTCAAAGCGCCGAATGAAGCGGTCAGTAGTGTTCGTTTCTGGGCTGGCTATAGCTGGCAGGACAACAGCGACGGTAGCGGCGCAGTGCGACCCGACCGTGTCACGCTGAAACTGGATAAAGCCAGTTATCGCCCTGGCGACACCATTAAGTTGCATATCGCCGCGCCAACGGCGGGTAAAGGTTATGCGATGGTCGAGTCCAGTGAAGGGCCGCTGTGGTGGCAAGAGATTGATGTTCGGGCTCAAGGGCTGGATCTGACGATTCCGGTCGATAAAACCTGGAATCGTCATGATCTGTATTTAAGTACGCTGGTGGTACGTCCTGGCGATAAATCTCGCTCCGCGACGCCAAAACGCGCGGTTGGTGTGTTGCATCTGCCGCTTGGCGATGAAAACCGTCGCCTCGATCTGGCGCTGGAAACACCAGCAAAAATGCGTCCCAATCAACCATTAACCGTGAAAATTAAAGCCAGCACTAAAAATGGCGAGAAGCCTAAACAGGTGAATGTGCTGGTGTCTGCCGTTGATAGTGGTGTGCTGAATATTACTGACTACGTCACGCCAGATCCGTGGCAGGCGTTCTTTGGTCAGAAACGCTATGGCGCAGACATTTACGATATTTACGGTCAGGTTATTGAAGGTCAGGGGCGTCTGGCAGCTCTGCGTTTCGGTGGCGATGGTGATGAGCTGAAACGTGGTGGTAAACCGCCGGTCAATCACGTCAATATTGTCGTGCAGCAGGCGCTGCCGGTAACGCTCAACGAACAGGGCGAAGGCTCGGTTACACTGCCGATTGGCGATTTTAACGGTGAATTGCGCGTCATGGCGCAAGCCTGGACGGCAGATGACTTCGGTAGCAACGAAAGTAAAGTGATAGTTGCCGCACCGGTGATTGCTGAACTGAACATGCCGCGCTTTATGGCGAGTGGCGATACCTCGCGTCTGACGCTGGATATCACTAATCTTACCGATAAACCGCAAAAACTGAACGTTGCCCTGACCGCCAGTGGTTTGCTTGAACTGGTCAGCGATTCACCCGCAGCCGTTGAATTAGCGCCAGGTGTGCGTACTACGCTGTTTATCCCGGTGCGAGCATTGCCGGGTTATGGCGATGGAGAAATTCAGGCCACCATTAGCGGGTTAGCGTTACCGGGTGAAACCGTTGCCGATCAGCATAAGCAGTGGAAAATCGGCGTCCGTCCGGCGTTCCCGGCACAAACGGTTAATTACGGTACGGCGTTACAGCCTGGTGAGACATGGGCGATTCCGGCGGATGGATTGCAAAACTTCTCGCCTGTTACGCTGGAAGGGCAATTGTTGTTGAGCGGCAAACCACCGCTGAACATCGCACGTTATATCAAAGAGTTAAAAGCGTATCCGTACGGCTGTCTTGAGCAAACCGCCAGCGGCCTGTTTCCGTCACTTTATACCAACGCAGCCCAACTGCAGGCGTTGGGCATCAAAGGCGACAGTGATGAGAAACGCCGTGCATCGGTCGATATCGGCATTTCCCGTTTGCTGCAAATGCAACGTGATAACGGCGGCTTTGCGCTGTGGGATAAAAACGGTGACGAAGAGTACTGGCTGACGGCTTACGTGATGGATTTCCTGGTCCGCGCAGGCGAACAGGGTTACAGCGTGCCGACAGACGCCATTAACCGGGGTAATGAGCGTCTGCTGCGCTATTTACAAGATCCGGGCATGATGTCGATCCCGTACGCGGATAATCTCAAAGCCAGTAAATTCGCCGTACAGTCTTACGCTGCGCTGGTGTTGGCCCGTCAGCAAAAGGCTCCGCTGGGTGCGCTGCGTGAAATCTGGGAGCATCGTGCAGATGCCGCTTCTGGTTTACCGCTGCTGCAACTTGGCGTTGCGCTGAAAACCATGGGTGATGCGACGCGTGGTGAAGAAGCGATTGCGCTGGCGCTGAAAACGCCGCGTAATAGTGATGAGCGGATATGGCTGGGTGATTACGGTAGTTCACTGCGCGACAACGCGTTAATGCTCTCCTTGCTGGAAGAAAATAAACTGCTACCCGATGAGCAGTACACTTTGCTGAACACACTTTCGCAGCAGGCGTTTGGTGAACGCTGGCTATCGACGCAGGAAAGTAACGCGTTGTTCCTGGCTGCCCGTACGATTCAGGATTTACCCGGTAAATGGCAGGCGCAAACCTCTTTCTCAGCTGAGCAGCTGACAGGCGAGAAAGCGCAAAACAGCAATCTGAATAGCGATCAACTTGTCACCTTGCAGGTGAGCAACAGTGGCGATCAGCCGTTATGGTTGCGTATGGATGCCAGCGGTTATCCGCAATCCGCACCTTTACCGGCGAACAATGTGCTGCAAATCGAGCGTCATATTCTTGGTACTGATGGTAAGAGCAAATCGCTGGACTCGTTACGTAGCGGCGATCTGGTGCTGGTGTGGTTGCAGGTAAAAGCCAGTAACAGCGTGCCGGATGCGTTAGTCGTGGATCTGCTGCCTGCGGGTCTGGAACTGGAAAACCAGAATCTGGCGAACGGTAGCGCCAGCCTGGAGCAAAGTGGTGGCGAAGTGCAGAACTTACTGAACCAGATGCAGCAGGCGAGCATTAAGCACATTGAGTTCCGTGACGATCGCTTTGTGGCGGCGGTTGCCGTTGATGAATACCAACCGGTAACGCTGGTGTATCTGGCGCGGGCGGTGACGCCGGGAACGTATCAGGTACCGCAACCGATGGTGGAATCAATGTATGTTCCCCAATGGCGGGCGACCGGCGCGGCTGAAGATCTGCTGATTGTCAGACCGTAAATGCCTCGCTTGTTAACCAAACGCGGCTGCTGGATAACGTTGGCAGCCGCGCCCTTTCTCCTTTTTCTTGCAGCGTGGGGAGCAGATAAACTCTGGCCTCTACCGCTGCATGAAGTCAATCCCGCACGAGTGGTCGTGGCGCAGGATGGTACGCCGCTCTGGCGCTTCGCCGATGCTGACGGCATCTGGCGTTATCCGGTAACAATCGAAGATGTTTCTCCACGTTACCTTGAAGCGCTGATCAATTATGAAGATCGCTGGTTCTGGAAGCATCCGGGGGTGAATCCATTCTCGGTGGCGCGCGCAGCATGGCAAGATCTCACTTCGGGACGGGTTATTTCCGGTGGCAGCACGCTCACTATGCAGGTTGCTCGTCTGCTTGATCCTCACCCCAAAACATTTGGCGGCAAAATTCGCCAGCTCTGGCGCGCGTTGCAACTGGAATGGCATCTGTCTAAGCGTGAAATTCTGACCTTGTATCTTAACCGCGCTCCGTTTGGCGGTACGTTGCAGGGGATCGGTGCGGCAAGTTGGGCTTATCTCGGAAAATCGCCTGCGAATTTAAGCTATTCCGAGGCGGCAATGCTGGCGGTTTTGCCGCAAGCGCCCAGCCGTCTTCGCCCGGATCGTTGGCCGGAGCGTGCCGAAGCCGCGCGTAATAAAGTGCTCGAACGGATGGCCGTGCAAGGTGTGTGGTCCCGTGAGCAGGTAAAAGAGTCAAGGGAAGAACCCATCTGGCTGGCCCCCCGACAAATGCCGCAACTGGCACCGCTGTTTTCGCGCATGATGCTCGGTAAAAGCAAAAGCGACAAAATCACTACTACGTTGGATGCCGGTCTTCAACGACGTCTGGAAGAACTGGCGCAAAACTGGAAAGGGCGGTTGCCACCGCGCAGCTCACTGGCGATGATCGTGGTTGATCATACCGATATGCGTGTTCGCGGCTGGGTGGGATCGGTTGATCTCAACGATGATTCACGCTTTGGTCATGTTGATATGGTCAATTCGATCCGATCGCCAGGATCAGTGCTCAAACCGTTTGTTTATGGTCTGGCGCTGGATGAAGGCTTGATCCACCCGGCATCACTGCTGCAAGACGTCCCCCGGCGCACCGGTGATTATCGACCAGGTAACTTTGATAGCGGTTTTCATGGCCCGATCAGCATGAGCGAGGCGCTGGTGCGCTCGCTGAACTTACCTGCTGTGCAGGTGCTGGAAGCCTATGGACCGAAACGGTTTGCGGCAAAGTTACGCAATGTTGGATTGCCGTTATATTTGCCCAACGGTGCTGCGCCGAATCTTTCACTCATTCTCGGCGGCGCTGGTGCAAAACTGGAAGATATGGCGGCAGCGTATACCGCGTTTGCTCGCCACGGCAAGGCAGGCAAATTGCGCTTACAGCCTGACGATCCGCTGCTTGAACGGCCTTTAATGTCGTCGGGGGCGGCGTGGATCATTCGCCGGATTATGGCTGATGAAGCGCAACCCTTGCCGGATAGTGCCTTGCCGCGCGTCGCCCCACTGGCATGGAAAACGGGCACCAGCTATGGCTATCGTGACGCCTGGGCGATTGGGGTTAACGCTCGCTATGTCATTGGGATCTGGACTGGCAGACCGGACGGCACGCCCGTTGTTGGTCAGTTTGGCTTTGCCAGTGCCGTACCATTGTTGAATCAGGTCAATAATATCTTACTGTCGCGCAGTGCGAATCTGCCGGAAGACCCGCGCCCGAACTCAGTCACTCGTGGCGTTATCTGCTGGCCGGGCGGACAGTCTTTGCCGGAAGGTGACGGTAACTGTCGCCGCCGCCTGGCAACCTGGCTGCTGGACGGGAGTCAGCCGCCAACTCTATTACTGCCGGAGCAGGAAGGCATTAATGGCATTCGTTTCCCCATCTGGCTGGATGAAAATGGCAAACGTGTTGCCGCTGATTGCCCGCAAGCGCGACAAGAAATGATAAATGTCTGGCCGCTACCGCTGGAACCCTGGCTGCCCGCATCAGAACGTCGCGCTGTGCGCTTACCACCGGCCTCGACAAGTTGCCCGCCATACGGTCACGATGCCCAGCTCCCGCTGCAGCTGACAGGCGTTCGCGATGGCGCGATTATTAAACGTTTACCGGGCGCAGCGGAAGCGACTTTGCCGTTGCAATCAAGTGGAGGGGCAGGTGAACGCTGGTGGTTTCTGAATGGCGAACCGTTAACTGAACGCGGGCGCAACGTGACCCTGCATTTGACGGATAAAGGTGATTATCAATTGCTGGTGATGGATGACGTGGGGCAAATCGCGACAGTGAAATTTGTCATGCAATAGTCTGTTTTGTCCCTGATTGTTGCTAAAACTCATTTTATTTTAAAAAAATGTTACCTTCATCAATAGTCAACGGCCCTGTTGCTCATTATAATCCGCGCCATCTCGTACGCTGGTACAGACAACAACAGAACAATTTACAGAGGTAAAAATGGCTATTGAACGTACTTTTTCCATCATCAAACCGAACGCGGTAGCAAAAAACGTCATTGGTAATATCTTTGCGCGCTTTGAAGCTGCAGGGTTCAAAATTGTTGGCACCAAAATGCTGCACCTGACCGTTGAACAGGCACGTGGCTTTTATGCTGAACACGATGGAAAACCGTTCTTTGATGGTCTGGTTGAATTCATGACCTCTGGCCCGATCGTGGTTTCCGTGCTGGAAGGTGAAAACGCCGTTCAGCGTCACCGCGATCTGCTGGGCGCGACCAATCCGGCAAACGCACTGGCTGGTACTCTGCGCGCTGATTACGCTGACAGCCTGACCGAAAACGGTACCCACGGTTCTGATTCCGTCGAATCTGCCGCTCGCGAAATCGCTTATTTCTTTGGCGAAGGCGAAGTGTGCCCGCGCACCCGTTAATAATTTCGTAAATGCCGCGTGCAAACGTGGCATCCGTGCGCCAGAATTTGTACAATGCAGCGCCCCCGGACGAGCAGCCGCTCACCGGGGCGTTTCTTTTTTTTTCAACCCTCCAGGGGCCATAACGTGTAATAACGAGGCCGGAATAGCATATGTCTGAACAATTAGTCACACCTGAAAACGTCACCACGAAAGATGGAAAAATCAACCTGCTGGATCTCAACCGTCAGCAGATGCGGGAGTTTTTTAAAGATTTAGGTGAAAAACCCTTCCGCGCCGATCAGGTGATGAAGTGGATGTATCACTATTGCTGCGACAACTTTGATGAGATGACCGACATCAACAAAGTGTTGCGCGGCAAACTGAAAGAGGTGGCGGAAATCCGCGCACCGGAAGTGGTTGAAGAACAGCGTTCATCTGACGGCACCATTAAATGGGCGATCGCCGTTGGCGATCAGCGCGTCGAAACGGTGTATATCCCGGAAGACGACCGTGCCACGCTCTGCGTCTCTTCGCAGGTGGGGTGTGCGCTGGAGTGTAAATTCTGTTCCACCGCCCAGCAGGGCTTTAACCGCAACCTGCGGGTGTCGGAAATTATCGGCCAGGTGTGGCGTGCGGCGAAAATCGTCGGCGCAGCAAAAGTCACCGGTCAGCGTCCGATCACTAACGTAGTGATGATGGGCATGGGCGAGCCGCTGCTCAACCTGAACAACGTCGTTCCGGCGATGGAAATCATGCTTGATGATTTCGGTTTTGGCCTGTCTAAACGTCGCGTCACGCTTTCCACTTCCGGTGTAGTTCCGGCGCTGGATAAACTGGGCGATATGATCGACGTTGCACTGGCAATTTCCCTGCACGCGCCGAACGACGAAATTCGTGACGAAATTGTGCCGATCAACAAAAAGTACAATATCGAAACGTTCCTTGCTGCGGTGCGCCGTTATCTGGAGAAATCCAACGCCAATCAGGGCCGAGTCACTATTGAATACGTGATGCTTGACCACGTTAACGACGGCACTGAACACGCGCACCAACTGGCGGAACTGCTGAAAGATACGCCGTGTAAGATCAACCTGATCCCGTGGAACCCGTTCCCGGGTGCGCCGTATGGACGCAGCTCGAACAGCCGTATCGACCGTTTCTCAAAAGTGCTGATGAGCTACGGTTTCACCACTATTGTGCGTAAAACTCGTGGTGATGATATCGATGCTGCCTGTGGTCAGTTGGCGGGCGATGTTATCGACCGTACGAAACGTACCCTGCGTAAACGGATGCAGGGTGAAGCCATCGACATTAAAGCGGTCTGATAGCCATTACGCCACGGTTACTTTATGTACCGTGGCGTAATGTTTTATGAATGAAGTATTAAGTTGCAATTGTCTGGTCAATATTAACGGTGCGTTTTTGCTGACTTTAAGGCAGTATGTAACGATGCAACAGTAAGTTAGCCTTAGTGAATGTGGGCTTTGTCACGAGCACACAGACGGTCTTATACTGTATGATAACGGTTAACTTAACGGATGTTTCGCGGTGTGGGTGAGCATGATGGTTCACCGGCATCTCAATTCTCATTTAAACGTACCTGCAGCGAATGAATACTGAAGCCACGCACGACCAAAATGAAGCACTTACTACCGGCGCTCGCCTGCGTAATGCTCGCGAACAACTAGGACTTAGTCAGCAGGCCGTTGCCGAGCGACTTTGCCTGAAGGTTTCCACGGTACGCGACATTGAAGAAGATAAGGCACCCGCCGATCTTGCTTCAACATTCCTGCGCGGATATATCCGCTCTTATGCGCGTCTGGTACATATTCCAGAAGAAGAACTGCTGCCAGGGCTGGAAAAGCAGGCTCCACTTCGGGCTGCAAAAGTTGCGCCGATGCAGAGTTTTTCCCCTCGGTAAACGCCGCAAAAAACGCGACGGCTGGCTGATGACCTTCACTTGGCTGGTGTTGTTTGTGGTTATCGGCCTGAGCGGTGCCTGGTGGTGGCAAGACCGCAAAGCTCAGCAGGAAGAGATCACCACTATGGCCGATCAATCTTCGGCGGAACTGAGCAGTAATAGCGAGCAGGGGCAGAGTGTTCCATTAAATACGTCGACAACTACAGACCCGGCTACAACGTCCACGCCGCCAGCGTCTGTGGATACTACCGCAACCAACACGCAAACACCTGCCGTAACTGCGCCAGCACCAGCTGTTGATCCGCAACAGAATGCGGTTGTTTCGCCTTCGCAGGCAAATGTTGATACCGCCGCGACCCCGGCACCAACGGCAGCAACAACGCCAGATGGTGCTGCGCCGTTGCCAACCGATCAGGCTGGCGTGACCACGCCGGTGGCTGATCCGAATGCGCTGGTGATGAACTTTACTGCCGATTGCTGGCTGGAGGTCACTGATGCTACCGGTAAAAAATTGTTTAGCGGTATGCAGCGTAAAGACGGTAATTTGAACTTAACCGGCCAGGCACCGTACAAACTGAAAATTGGTGCGCCAGCCGCAGTACAGATCCAGTATCAAGGGAAACCTGTCGATCTGAGTCGTTTTATCAGAACTAACCAGGTTGCGCGTCTGACCCTCAATGCCGAACAATCACCGGCGCAGTAACAGACGGGTAACGCGGGAGATTTTTCATGCATAACCAGGCTCCAATTCAACGTAGAAAATCAACACGTATTTACGTTGGGAATGTGCCGATTGGCGATGGTGCTCCCATCGCCGTACAGTCCATGACCAATACGCGTACGACAGACGTCGAAGCAACGGTCAATCAAATCAAGGCGCTGGAACGCGTTGGCGCTGATATCGTCCGTGTATCCGTACCGACGATGGACGCGGCAGAAGCGTTCAAACTCATCAAACAGCAGGTTAACGTGCCGCTGGTGGCTGACATCCACTTCGACTATCGCATTGCGCTGAAAGTAGCGGAATACGGCGTCGATTGTCTGCGTATTAACCCTGGCAATATCGGTAATGAAGAGCGTATTCGCATGGTGGTTGACTGTGCGCGCGATAAAAACATTCCGATCCGTATTGGCGTTAACGCCGGATCGCTGGAAAAAGATCTGCAAGAAAAGTATGGCGAACCGACGCCGCAGGCGTTGCTGGAATCTGCCATGCGTCATGTTGATCATCTCGATCGCCTGAACTTCGATCAGTTCAAAGTCAGCGTGAAAGCGTCTGACGTCTTCCTCGCTGTTGAGTCTTATCGTTTGCTGGCAAAACAGATCGATCAGCCGTTGCATCTGGGGATCACCGAAGCCGGTGGTGCGCGCAGCGGGGCAGTAAAATCCGCCATTGGTTTAGGTCTGCTGCTGTCTGAAGGCATCGGCGACACGCTGCGCGTATCGCTGGCGGCCGATCCGGTCGAAGAGATCAAAGTCGGTTTCGATATTTTGAAATCGCTGCGTATCCGTTCGCGAGGGATCAACTTCATCGCCTGCCCGACCTGTTCGCGTCAGGAATTTGATGTTATCGGTACGGTTAACGCGCTGGAGCAACGCCTGGAAGATATCATCACTCCGATGGACGTTTCGATTATCGGCTGCGTGGTGAATGGCCCAGGTGAGGCGCTGGTTTCTACACTCGGCGTCACCGGCGGCAACAAGAAAAGCGGCCTCTATGAAGATGGCGTGCGCAAAGACCGTCTGGACAACAACGATATGATCGACCAGCTGGAAGCACGCATTCGTGCGAAAGCCAGTCAGCTGGACGAAGCGCGTCGAATTGACGTTCAGCAGGTTGAAAAATAATAACGTGATGGGAAGCGCCTCGCTTCCCGTGTATGATTGAACCCGCATGGCTCCCGAAACATTGAGGGAAGCGTTGAGGGTTCATTTTTATATTCAGAAAGAGAATAAACGTGGCAAAAAACATTCAAGCCATTCGCGGCATGAACGATTACCTGCCTGGCGAAACGGCCATCTGGCAGCGCATTGAAGGCACACTGAAAAACGTGCTCGGCAGCTACGGTTACAGTGAAATCCGCTTGCCGATTGTAGAGCAGACCCCGCTATTCAAACGTGCGATTGGTGAAGTCACCGACGTGGTTGAAAAAGAGATGTACACCTTTGAGGATCGCAATGGCGACAGCCTGACTCTGCGCCCTGAAGGGACGGCGGGCTGTGTACGCGCCGGCATCGAGCATGGTCTTCTGTACAATCAGGAACAGCGTCTGTGGTATATCGGGCCGATGTTCCGTCACGAGCGTCCGCAGAAAGGGCGTTATCGTCAGTTCCATCAGTTGGGCTGCGAAGTTTTCGGTCTGCAAGGTCCGGATATCGACGCTGAACTGATTATGCTCACTGCCCGCTGGTGGCGCGCGCTGGGTATTTCCGAGCACGTAACTCTTGAGCTGAACTCTATCGGTTCGCTGGAAGCACGCGCCAATTACCGCGATGCGCTGGTGGCATTCCTTGAGCAGCATAAAGAAAAGCTGGACGAAGACTGCAAACGCCGCATGTACACTAACCCGCTGCGCGTGCTGGATTCAAAAAATCCGGAAGTGCAGGCGCTTCTCAACGACGCTCCGGCATTAGGTGACTATCTGGACGAGGAATCTCGTGAGCATTTTGCCGGTCTGTGCAAACTGCTGGAGAGCGCGGGGATCGCTTACACCGTAAACCAGCGTCTGGTGCGTGGTCTGGATTACTACAACCGTACCGTTTTCGAGTGGGTGACTAACAGTCTCGGCTCCCAGGGCACCGTGTGTGCAGGCGGTCGTTATGACGGTCTTGTGGAACAACTGGGCGGTCGTGCAACACCGGCTGTCGGTTTTGCTATGGGCCTCGAACGTCTTGTATTGTTAGTACAGGCCGTTAATCCGGAATTTAAAGCCGATCCTGTTGTCGATATATACCTGGTGGCTTCAGGTGCTGATACACAATCTGCGGCTATGGCATTAGCTGAGCGTCTGCGTGATGAATTACCGGGCGTGAAATTGATGACCAACCACGGCGGCGGCAACTTTAAGAAACAGTTTGCCCGTGCTGATAAATGGGGTGCCCGCGTTGCTGTGGTGCTGGGTGAGTCTGAAGTGGCTAACGGCACAGCAGTAGTGAAGGATTTGCGCTCTGGTGAGCAAACGGCAGTTGCGCAGGATAGCGTAGCCGCGCATTTGCGCACGTTACTGGGTTAAGGAAGGAGAAGGACAGCGTGGAAATTTACGAGAACGAAAACGACCAGGTAGAAGCGGTTAAACGCTTTTTTGCTGAAAATGGCAAAGCACTGGCTGTTGGGGTGATTTTGGGCGTTGGCGCACTGATTGGCTGGCGCTACTGGAACAGCCATCAGGTTGATTCTGCACGCTCCGCTTCTCTTGCCTATCAAAATGCGGTTACCGCAGTGAGCGAAGGCAAACCGGATAGCATCCCGGCGGCGGAAAAATTTGCTGCTGAAAATAAAAATACTTATGGTGCGCTGGCTTCTTTGGAACTTGCGCAGCAATTTGTTGACAAAAATGAACTAGAGAAAGCTGCCGCCCAGTTACAACAGGGGCTGGCAGACACGAGCGATGAAAATCTCAAAGCCGTGATAAATCTGCGTCTTGCTCGCGTTCAGGTACAGCTCAAGCAGGCTGATGCCGCGCTGAAAACCCTTGATACCATCAAAGGTGAAGGGTGGGCTGCCATTGTTGCCGACCTGCGTGGTGAAGCATTGCTGAGCAAAGGTGATAAGCAAGGTGCGCGTAGTGCATGGGAAGCAGGCGTGAAAAGCGATGTTACTCCGGCACTGAGCGAAATGATGCAGATGAAAATTAATAATTTGTCCATCTGAGAGGGACCCGATGCAATTGCGTAAATTACTGCTGCCAGGACTGCTTTCCGTTACCCTTTTAAGCGGCTGTTCGCTGTTTAACAGCGAAGAAGATGTGGTAAAGATGTCCCCATTGCCAACCGTTGAAAACCAGTTTACGCCGACCACGGCGTGGAGCACTTCCGTTGGTAGCGGCATTGGCAACTTCTATTCCAATCTTCATCCGGCACTGGCGGACAACGTTGTCTATGCAGCGGACCGCGCTGGTTTAGTAAAAGCGCTGAATGCGGATGATGGCAAAGAAATCTGGTCTGTCAGCCTGGCCGAGAAAGATGGCTGGTTCTCTAAAGAGCCTGCATTACTTTCTGGCGGTGTGACCGTGTCTGGTGGGCATGTCTACATTGGCAGCGAAAAGGCGCAGGTTTACGCGCTGAATACCAGCGATGGTACTGTGGCATGGCAAACTAAAGTCGCGGGTGAAGCACTTTCGCGCCCGGTGGTCAGCGACGGTCTGGTGTTAATCCACACCAGTAACGGTCAGTTACAAGCGCTGAACGAAGCTGACGGCGCTGTCAAATGGACAGTTAACCTCGATATGCCTTCGCTCTCTTTGCGTGGCGAGTCTGCGCCGACAACGGCTTTTGGTGCGGCCGTCGTGGGGGGCGATAATGGTCGCGTCAGCGCAGTGCTGATGGAACAGGGCCAGATGATTTGGCAGCAGCGTATTTCCCAGGCGACCGGTTCTACCGAAATTGACCGTCTGAGCGATGTTGACACGACTCCCGTCGTTGTTAACGGCGTTGTTTTCGCGCTGGCCTATAATGGTAACCTGACGGCGCTTGATCTGCGCAGTGGTCAGATTATGTGGAAACGCGAACTGGGTTCGGTGAATGATTTCATCGTCGACGGCAATCGCATCTATCTGGTCGATCAAAATGACCGGGTGATGGCGTTGACCATTGATGGCGGCGTTACGCTGTGGACACAAAGCGATCTGCTGCATCGCCTGCTGACTTCTCCGGTGCTGTATAATGGCAACCTGGTGGTCGGTGACAGTGAAGGTTATCTGCACTGGATTAACGTCGAAGATGGTCGTTTCGTTGCCCAGCAAAAAGTTGATAGTTCCGGTTTCCAGACTGAACCGGTTGCCGCTGACGGCAAACTGCTGATCCAGGCAAAAGACGGAACCGTGTACTCTATTACACGTTAATCGTCTCTGTCGTTCACTTTGAAAACGGCTCCTGGACAGGGGCCGTTTTCCTGTTTTTAACAACGACGCGAATATAGCGTGCGTTGTCTGATGATTTATAAAAATGAGGCTTTAAACATGGTACCTGTGGTCGCGCTTGTCGGGCGCCCTAACGTAGGAAAATCCACGTTATTTAACCGTCTAACTCGCACCCGAGATGCGCTGGTTGCGGATTTCCCGGGTCTGACTCGTGACCGTAAGTACGGTCGTGCGGAAATTGAAGGCCGTGAGTTTATCTGTATTGATACCGGCGGGATTGATGGCACAGAAGACGGTGTAGAAACCCGCATGGCGGAACAGTCGCTGCTGGCGATTGAAGAAGCGGACGTCGTACTGTTTATGGTGGATGCGCGCGCGGGCCTGATGCCGGCAGATGAAGCGATTGCCAAACATCTGCGCTCCCGTGAAAAACCGACCTTCCTGGTGGCAAACAAAACTGACGGTCTGGATCCCGATCAGGCAGTGGTTGATTTCTACTCGCTTGGTTTAGGTGAAATCTACCCGATCGCCGCGTCTCACGGTCGTGGCGTATTAAGTCTGCTGGAGCATGTGCTGCTGCCGTGGATGGAAGATCTCGCACCGCAAGAGGAAGTCGACGAAGACGCTGAATACTGGGCGCAATTTGAAGCGGAAGAGAACGGCGAAGAAGAAGAGGAAGACGACTTCGACCCGCAAAGTCTGCCGATCAAACTGGCGATTGTGGGTCGTCCGAACGTAGGTAAGTCTACACTCACTAACCGTATTCTTGGTGAAGAGCGCGTTGTTGTTTACGACATGCCTGGCACGACGCGTGACAGCATCTACATCCCAATGGAACGCGATGGACGTGAGTATGTGCTCATTGACACCGCTGGCGTACGTAAACGCGGCAAAATCACCGATGCTGTAGAGAAATTCTCCGTAATCAAAACGTTGCAGGCCATTGAAGACGCCAACGTGGTGATGTTAGTGATTGATGCGCGCGAAGGTATTTCCGATCAGGATCTCTCGCTGCTGGGCTTTATTCTCAATAGTGGGCGCTCACTTGTCATTGTGGTGAATAAGTGGGATGGCCTGAGTCAGGAAGTGAAAGAGCAGGTGAAAGAAACGCTGGACTTCCGTCTGGGCTTTATCGATTTTGCTCGTGTGCACTTTATCTCTGCCTTGCACGGCAGTGGTGTTGGTAACTTGTTTGAATCAGTACGTGAAGCGTATGACAGCTCCACCCGTCGTGTGGGGACCTCTATGCTGACGCGCATCATGACGATGGCTGTTGAAGATCACCAACCGCCGCTGGTACGCGGTCGTCGTGTGAAGCTGAAATATGCCCACGCCGGTGGTTATAACCCGCCGATTGTGGTGATTCACGGTAATCAGGTGAAAGACCTGCCTGATTCCTACAAGCGCTACTTGATGAACTACTTCCGCAAATCGCTGGACGTAATGGGATCGCCGATTCGTATTCAGTTCAAAGAAGGGGGAAAACCCGTATGCGAATAAGCGTAACACCCTGACGCCAACCCAGATGCGTAAACGTAAGCGTCTGATGAAGCACATCAAGAAAAATAAATAATTATCCGTAAGTATTTTATCTGCCATTCCCTCTATGAATGTAGAGGGAATGGCTACCGGAGGAATTCATATGGAACTGCATTGTCCACAATGTCAGCATGTGCTTGATCAGGATAACGGCCATGCGCGTTGCCGATCCTGCGGGGAATTTATTGAAATGAAAGCTCTTTGTCCAGACTGCCATCAACCGTTGCAGGTGTTAAAAGCCTGTGGTGCAGTAGATTACTTCTGTCAGCACGGGCATGGCTTGATATCGAAAAAACGCGTTGAATTCGTGCTGGCTTAATGCACCTTTTTACGCGATTTTTTTACTGGCTGGATGTTTTTTACTTCACTTTCTATCCAGCCGTCTTCCAGACGTGTGGTTAGCATTTCACCCGCTTTAACTTGCTTCACTTTTTTCAGTACATTGCCGTCAGTAGCAGTAGTAACGCTGTATCCACGCGCCAGCGTTGACAGTGGGCTTACGGCTTCGAGGTGCGTTACTGCATTACCGAAACGTTCACGCGTGGCGCTAAGCTGTGCGCGCAGGGTTTCTGCTAAACGATATTCCAGTTGCTGAATGCGCGTTTGCGCGCGATGAATCTTCGGCTGTGGATTTTGCTGATTCAGCCGCTGTGTTAACCGCTGCTGCTGTTGCCCGGTACGCTTAAGTTGATTTTCCAGCGCAAAGCTCATTCGCTTTTGCAGGCGCTCAAGCATGGTTTGCTGGCGTGCCAGCCGGAGCTGCGGATGCTGTTGCTGTAATCGGTGATGAATTTGCGTAAAGCGACGTGTGCGGTTGGCGAGATAATAATCCATCGCCATCTCCAGCCGTTGACGGGTCGATTGCACCTGGCGCAGTAACTCTTGCTGATTACGGCTCACTACTTCAGCGGCGGCAGACGGCGTTGGCGCACGCAGATCGGCAACAAAATCGGCAATGGTCACATCCGTCTCATGCCCGACGGCGCTGACAACCGGAATGCGGCTGGTAAAAATCGCCCGCGCTACGCGTTCGTCGTTAAAACTCCATAAATCTTCCAGCGAACCGCCGCCGCGCCCGACGATCAATACGTCGCACTCATTGCGCTGATTCGCCAGTTCAATGGCGCGAACAATTTGCCCCGGCGCGTCATCGCCCTGAACGGCGGCAGGGTAGATGATCACCGGCAGAGAAGGATCGCGACGTTTTAACACATGCAAAATATCATGTAGCGCAGCACCGGTTTTTGAGGTGATCACACCAACGCAATGCGCAGGGGAGGGAAGTGGTTTTTTGTATTGCTGATCGAACAAACCTTCAGCCTGCAACTTCGCTTTGAGCTGTTCGTACTTCTGTTGCAGCAGCCCTTCACCGGCCGGCTGCATACTCTCAACGATTATCTGGTAGTCGCCGCGCGGCTCGTAGAGCGTAATATTGGCGCGAACTAAAACTTGTTGCCCATGCTGTGGGCGGAAGGTCACCCGGCGGTTGCTGTTGCGGAACATCGCGCAGCGTACCTGGGCGGTGTCGTCTTTGAGTGTAAAGTACCAGTGACCGGAAGCTGGTTGCGTGAAATTAGAAATTTCGCCGCTGATCCAAACCTGTCCCATCTCATGCTCAAGCAGCAGACGAACCGTTTGATTCAGGCGACTAACGGTAAAAATTGCAGGGGATTGAGAAGGTAACATGTGAGCGAGATCAAATTCTAAATCAGCAGGTTATTCAGTCGATAGTAACCCGCCCTTCGGGGATAGCAAGCATTTTTTGCAAAAAGGGGTAGATGCAATCGGTTACGCTCTGTATAATGCCGCGGCAATATTTATTAACCACTCTGGTCGAGATATTGCCCATGCTACGTATCGCTAAAGAAGCTCTGACGTTTGACGACGTTCTCCTCGTTCCTGCTCACTCTACCGTTCTGCCGAATACTGCTGACCTCAGCACCCAGCTGACGAAAACTATTCGTCTGAATATCCCTATGCTTTCCGCAGCAATGGATACCGTAACGGAAGCGCGCCTGGCTATTGCTCTGGCTCAGGAAGGCGGTATCGGCTTTATCCACAAAAACATGTCCATTGAACGCCAGGCAGAAGAAGTTCGCCGTGTGAAAAAACACGAATCTGGTGTGGTGACTGATCCGCAGACTGTTCTGCCAACCACGACGCTGCGCGAAGTGAAAGAACTGACCGAGCGTAACGGTTTTGCGGGCTATCCGGTCGTTACCGAAGAAAACGAACTGGTGGGTATTATCACCGGTCGTGACGTGCGTTTTGTTACCGACCTGAACCAGCCGGTTAGCGTTTACATGACGCCGAAAGAGCGTCTGGTCACCGTGCGTGAAGGTGAAGCCCGTGAAGTGGTGCTGGCAAAAATGCACGAAAAACGCGTTGAAAAAGCGCTGGTGGTTGATGACGAATTCCACCTGATCGGCATGATCACCGTGAAAGACTTCCAGAAAGCGGAACGTAAACCGAACGCCTGTAAAGACGAGCAAGGCCGTCTGCGTGTTGGTGCAGCGGTTGGCGCAGGTGCGGGTAACGAAGAGCGTGTTGACGCGCTGGTTGCCGCAGGCGTTGACGTTCTGCTGATCGACTCCTCCCACGGTCACTCAGAAGGTGTACTGCAACGTATCCGTGAAACCCGTGCTAAATATCCGGATCTGCAAATTATCGGCGGCAACGTGGCAACAGCTGCAGGTGCACGCGCTCTGGCAGAAGCTGGTTGCAGTGCGGTTAAAGTCGGCATTGGCCCTGGCTCTATCTGTACAACTCGTATCGTGACTGGCGTCGGTGTTCCGCAGATTACCGCTGTTGCTGACGCAGTAGAAGCCCTGGAAGGCACCGGTATTCCGGTTATCGCTGATGGCGGTATTCGCTTCTCCGGCGACATCGCCAAAGCTATCGCCGCTGGCGCAAGCGCGGTGATGGTAGGTTCCATGCTGGCGGGTACTGAAGAATCTCCGGGTGAAATCGAACTCTACCAGGGCCGTTCTTACAAATCTTACCGTGGTATGGGTTCCCTGGGCGCGATGTCCAAAGGTTCCTCTGACCGTTATTTCCAGAGCGATAACGCTGCCGACAAACTGGTGCCGGAAGGTATCGAAGGTCGCGTAGCCTATAAAGGTCGCCTGAAAGAGATCATTCACCAGCAGATGGGCGGCCTGCGCTCCTGTATGGGTCTGACCGGCTGTGGTACTATCGACGAACTGCGTACTAAAGCGGAGTTTGTACGTATCAGCGGTGCGGGCATTCAGGAAAGCCACGTTCACGACGTGACCATTACTAAAGAGTCCCCGAACTACCGTCTGGGCTCCTGATTCTCTTCGCCCGACTTCATGTCGGGCGATTTATATTATCTGTTTCACTTGCCTCGGAATAAGCGTCAATGACGGAAAACATTCATAAGCATCGCATCCTCATTCTGGACTTCGGTTCTCAGTACACTCAACTGGTTGCGCGCCGCGTGCGTGAGCTGGGTGTTTACTGCGAACTGTGGGCGTGGGATGTGACAGAAGCACAAATTCGTGACTTCAATCCAAGCGGCATTATTCTTTCCGGCGGCCCGGAAAGTACTACTGAAGAAAACAGTCCGCGTGCGCCGCAGTATGTCTTTGAAGCAGGCGTACCGGTATTCGGCGTTTGCTATGGCATGCAGACCATGGCAATGCAGTTGGGCGGTCACGTTGAAGCCTCTAACGAACGTGAATTTGGCTACGCGCAGGTTGAAGTCGTAAACGACAGCGCACTGGTTCGCGGTATCGAAGATGCGCTGACCGCAGACGGTAAACCGCTGCTCGATGTCTGGATGAGCCACGGCGATAAAGTTACCGCTATTCCGTCCGACTTCATCACCGTAGCCAGCACCGAAAGCTGCCCGTTTGCCATTATGGCTAACGAAGAAAAACGCTTCTATGGCGTACAGTTCCACCCGGAAGTGACTCATACCCGCCAGGGTATGCGCATGCTGGAGCGTTTTGTGCGTGATATCTGCCAGTGTGAAGCCCTGTGGACGCCAGCGAAAATTATCGACGATGCTGTAGCTCGCATCCGCGAGCAGGTAGGCGACGATAAAGTCATCCTCGGCCTCTCTGGTGGTGTGGATTCCTCCGTAACCGCAATGCTGCTGCACCGCGCTATCGGTAAAAACCTGACTTGCGTATTCGTCGACAACGGCCTGCTGCGCCTCAACGAAGCAGAGCAGGTTCTGGATATGTTTGGCGATCACTTTGGTCTTAACATTGTTCACGTACCGGCAGAAGATCGCTTCCTGTCAGCGCTGGCTGGCGAAAACGATCCGGAAGCAAAACGTAAAATCATCGGTCGCGTTTTCGTTGAAGTATTCGATGAAGAAGCGCTGAAACTGGAAGACGTGAAGTGGCTGGCGCAGGGCACCATCTACCCTGACGTTATCGAATCTGCGGCGTCTGCAACCGGTAAAGCACACGTCATCAAATCTCACCACAACGTGGGCGGCCTGCCGAAAGAGATGAAGATGGGCCTGGTTGAACCGCTGAAAGAGCTGTTCAAAGACGAAGTGCGTAAGATTGGTCTGGAGCTGGGCCTGCCGTACGACATGCTGTACCGTCACCCGTTCCCGGGACCAGGCCTTGGCGTTCGTGTTCTGGGTGAAGTGAAGAAAGAGTACTGTGACCTGCTGCGCCGTGCTGACGCCATCTTCATTGAAGAACTGCGTAAAGCGGACCTGTACGACAAAGTCAGCCAGGCGTTCACTGTGTTCCTGCCGGTACGTTCCGTTGGCGTAATGGGCGATGGTCGTAAGTATGACTGGGTTGTCTCTCTGCGTGCTGTCGAAACCATCGACTTTATGACCGCACACTGGGCGCATCTGCCGTACGATTTCCTCGGTCGCGTTTCCAACCGCATTATCAATGAAGTGAACGGTATTTCCCGCGTGGTGTATGACATCAGCGGCAAGCCGCCAGCTACCATTGAGTGGGAATGATTTGACCCTGCACTATGAATGAACAAAACCCTCTGTTACTACAGAGGGTTTTTTATCTTCAAGAATTATAGGATTGAAGTTACTAACATCGATTAATTAAACCAGCTGTCCGATTTGTTCTCTTCTGCTTTGCCCACGCTTTTCATCAGATCGCGACCGCCTTCAGTCATATTTCTGTTGGCGTCAGCTTCAGATTGCACCACATCGGTTTGCGCAGCTTTGTGCTTCAGTTCCTGATCGATAAATTCGTTTTCTCGCTTAACGCGGGCTTCTTCTTTCGCCAGCGCCAGTTTTTGTTTCTGAATCTCTAAGCTGCGTAGCTCATCTTCATAACTTTGATCGCGTTTTTTGTCCGCAGAGGCTTCGGCGTCCAGTTTATCCTGACGAGCTTTCTTATTTGCCGCTGCCGTTGCCGCTCTTTTGTTAGCGGCGGCCTGGGCATTTGCGCGACGTTGCTTCTCTTGCTGGATTTCCCTGTTGCGCTCCGCGACCCATTCGTCATGCTGCCTTTGCTCTTCATTTTTACCTTGCTGTTCCGCTTCTGCGACAGCAGAGAGTTGATCCTGCAATGATGAGGCGATAGCCGGATAGCTTAAGGAGGCTAAGATGGCGCAAAGAAAAACTTTCTTCATGACTCCTCCTGATTATTAGCTCTTTTCAGGACATTTGGTATTTGGCTGAATACGCGTTTCGTTATACGTCGTGGTAATAACAACGGCTAAACCTGTCGTAAACTGGCACTCTTTACCCACCTGGGTAGAGGTATACACTTTGGTGCCTTCCTTATAGGTTAAAGAAACACCTTCCACTAAGGTTTTATCATTCACCATAGAACCCGCTGCCGCGCCTACAGCTCCGCCGCCAACTGCACCTGCCGTCGTTCCGGAATTGCTGCCAGACCCGACGTTGTGGCCGATAACACCGCCAGCGACTGCGCCAATAAGCGCGCCGAAGGCTTGTGCGTTCCGTTTATTTTGGGAGTTGTCTACGGCAACTTTTGCGGGAAGAATGGAAATAATATTAACGGTTTTAGTTTCTTGTTTGGTATTCAGTTGATCGGTTTGATAAACATCGGCAGCATGATCGTCAGCATTTGACTGGCATCCTGCCAGAGTGAATGACGCTAACATTGCCACAGGCAGAAGACATTTTTTAAATTTCATCACTATTCCTTGTTATACACATTACGAAAAATAAGACATTTAAGATCATCAAAAGAGGAAAGTAAATGTATTGCGTATAAAGGGATAGATTAAATTTATTAAAATTCACGCAGGGAATAATTTATAAAAATATATCATTACAACATATATATTAATTTTATATTTATTTCGCAGCCAAACAGGATAAACATCAGTCAGGATAAAGACGTAAAATTTAAGATGAAAGAATATCTGCCGCTTTGATAATCCCAAACAGCAAAAGCATCCGACAGCGAAGTGCCGTTATGTTCTGTGAAAGTGGAGAAGGTAACCGCTAACGTTGTACCGGTGATTCGACGGAGAGTGTGGATTGCTGAGCTTCTTTTTTGCTCTGATGGTGCTGCCAGGCACCGACGGACGAGTAGATAAAACGGCCAAAGAAGAAGATAAAGCTGATGAGCAGTACGATACGGGTCATGCGACTGTTAAATCGGTGTCGTTTTCGCATACTGGTTGCCTGACTCACAAAAGGTTCCTTGAAGTATGTCCCACGCTGTGGACGGTACTTACATTAAGGCACAACAGGACAAAATGGTCAATTCTTCGTTATGTAAAAAAGCGTCAGTGGATACATATTTTAATGTTATGGAAGTTAATTTAATTATTTACAATGATGATGTAATAATGATGAATTAACATGATAAACGTAATAATTCATTAATCAGGGTTATTTTGTTTGATATATATCAATTGGTACTTTCATATGACACTTAGAATCAATGCTCTCTATAGTGATGAATAATCATCATTCGAAGTCAGGTGGGATGCCTGTCTGAATACACCTCCTTCAGGATGTGGGGGATTCTGCTGAGCATCTATGAAACTGAATGCAACTTATATAAAAATACGTGATAAATGGTGGGGGCTTCCGCTGTTCCTGCCTTCTTTAATCTTGCCCATTTTCGCCCACATTAATACTTTCGCGCATATTTCTTCCGGTGAGGTTTTTCTCTTTTATCTGCCTCTGGCACTGATGATCAGCATGATGATGTTTTTCAGCTGGGCGGCATTGCCAGGGATCGCCTTAGGGATTTTTGTCCGCAAATATGCAGAGCTGGGTTTTTACGAAACGCTATCATTAACGGCTAATTTTATTATCATTATCATTCTCTGTTGGGGCGGTTACAGGGTCTTTACTCCCCGGCGTAACAACGTTTCACATGGTGATACCCGTTTAATTTCCCAGCGTATATTCTGGCAGATTGTGTTTCCTGCAACGCTGTTTCTGATACTTTTCCAGTTTGCTGCATTTGTAGGATTACTGGCGAGCAGAGAAAATCTGGTCGGTGTCATGCCTTTTAACCTCGGGACTTTAATCAATTATCAGGCCTTACTGGTGGGTAATCTGATCGGTGTCCCGCTGTGCTACTTCATCATTCGGGTAGTGCGAAATCCATTTTATTTACGTAGCTATTATTCGCAATTAAAACAGCAGGTTGATGCCAAAGTCACCAAAAAAGAGTTCGCGCTCTGGCTACTGGCATTAGGTGCTTTATTGTTGCTGTTATGCATGCCGTTAAATGAAAAAAGCACAATTTTTAGCACCAATTATACCTTGTCATTATTGCTGCCCCTGATGATGTGGGGAGCGATGCGCTATGGTTATAAGCTGATTTCGCTGCTCTGGGCGGTCGTGTTGATGATCAGCATCCACAGCTATCAAAATTACATTCCCATTTATCCTGGCTATACCACGCAGCTGACCATAACCTCCTCCAGTTATCTGGTATTCTCTTTTATTGTCAATTATATGGCTGTACTGGCAACCCGTCAGAGAGCGGTAGTCAGACGCATTCAGCGGCTTGCGTATGTGGACCCGGTGGTTCATCTGCCAAATGTTCGCGCCCTGAATCGCGCGTTGCGTGATGCCCCCTGGTCTGCGCTTTGTTATTTACGCATCCCTGGCATGGAAATGCTGGTTAAGAACTATGGCATCATGCTGCGGATTCAATACAAGCAAAAACTTTCTCACTGGCTGTCACCCTTGCTGGAACCGGGTGAAGATGTTTATCAGCTTTCGGGTAACGATCTCGCGCTGCGACTGAATACAGAATCGCACCAGGAGCGCATTACCGCACTGGATAGCCATCTCAAGCAATTTCGTTTCTTTTGGGATGGCATGCCGATGCAACCGCAGATTGGCGTCAGTTACTGCTATGTGCGCTCGCCAGTGAATCATATCTACCTGCTGCTGGGAGAGCTAAATACGGTCGCCGAACTTTCCATCGTGACCAACGCCCCGGAAAATATGCAGCGTCGCGGGGCAATGTATTTGCAACGCGAATTGAAAGATAAAGTCGCGATGATGAATCGACTACAGCAGGCGCTGGAACACAACCATTTTTTTCCTGATGGCCCAGCCGATTACCGGTATGCGTGGTGATGTTTACCATGAAATTCTTCTGCGCATGAAAGGTGAGAATGATGAACTGATCAGCCCCGATAGCTTCTTGCCGGTCGCGCACGAATTTGGTTTATCGTCGAGTATCGACATGTGGGTCATTGAGCATACGCTGCAATTTATGGCTGAAAACAGAGCGAAGATGCCCGCTCACCGTTTTGCTATTAATCTGTCTCCAACCTCGGTATGTCAGGCTCGTTTTCCTGTTGAAGTCAGTCAGTTGCTGGCTAAATATCAGATTGAAGCGTGGCAACTTATTTTTGAAGTCACCGAAAGTAATGCTCTGACCAATGTTAAGCAGGCGCAAATCACCTTGCAGCATCTTCAGGAATTAGGCTGCCAGATTGCGATTGATGATTTCGGCACCGGCTACGCCAGCTATGCGCGGCTTAAAAATGTGAATGCCGATCTGCTTAAAATTGACGGCAGTTTTATCCGCAATATTGTGTCAAATAGTCTGGATTATCAGATAGTGGCATCGATTTGCCACCTGGCGCGAATGAAGAAAATGCTGGTAGTGGCAGAGTACGTTGAAAACGAAGAGATCCGCGAGGCGGTGCTCTCTTTGGGGATCGATTATATGCAGGGTTATCTTATTGGTAAGCCGCAGCCGTTAATTGATACGCTGAATGAAATCGAACCCATTCGCGAAAGTGCCTGAATAATGCGGGCCGACATTTCTCGTCGGCCCGCAAAGTATTAAGCGGCGATTTCTGGTGTACTTTCTTCTTCAATTTTCAACCGCCAGCCAGCCACGCCTTCCCAGTATTCTTGCTCCTTTTCCAGATCAAGCAGTACCAGCGCATTCTGACTAAACCAGTCATGCGGGAAACGCAGTGTCCAGTGACTGTCATCAGTAATCAGCGTCAATGTTGGCGGTGTGGTGGTTGCCTGACGTTGATTGTTGAGTAATACGCCAAGGCGCAATAGCTGTATCAGTGGCAGGAACTGTTTCTTCTTAAACAAGGTAAAGCGCGGTAGATCGTCGAGCTTAATCGCTTTACGGTGATAGCGCACCAGTGTCGCCATCATCAGCTGCTGTTCCTGATTAAAACCCGGCAAGTCACTGTTTTGCAGAATATAAGCGGAGTGGCGATGCAAACCGCTGTGGTTGATATTCAACCCGACCTCATGCAGCATGGCGGCCCATCGCAGTAGCGCCTCCAGTTGCGGATGCGCCAGCTTCGGTTGCTGTTCCCGCCACTGTTCGTACATTTGCATAGTGGTATCCAGCACCCGTCGGGCCTGTTCGCTGTCGATGTGATACTGGTTGGCGAGGCTGCTGGCGGTGCGACTACGCACATCCTGATGACGGAAACGTCCTTCCATTTCATACAGTACGCCTTCGCGTAACGCCCCGTCAGAAAGGCGCAGTTCACGGATGGCTAAAGCATCAAACACACCGCATAAAATCGCCAGTCCCGGAACGAAGACTGTTTTCCGCTCTTCGGAAAGACCCGGTAAACTCAGCGATGCGAAATTACGGTGACGTAAAACTTCTTTTACCAGTTTTTCCAGACGTTCCGGGGTAATTATCCCGTCTTTCTCGCCCATTTCCATTAACACTTCATGGGCGGCTTTTATGGTACCGGAAGCGCCCATTGCAACGTTCCAGCCCTGAATACGGAATTGCCAGGTTAAAGTTTCCAGTTTTTGTGCTGCCGCCATGCGAGCGCGCTGAAAATTCTCTTTATTGATGACCCCGCCAGGAAAATAAAGCTGGGCAAAGCTGACACAACCCATCCGGCGGCTTTCAACGAGAATAGGTTCGAAATTTTCACCAATCACCAGTTCCGTAGATCCGCCGCCAATATCAATAACCAGTTTGCGACCTTTTTCCGGTTGGGTATGTTCCACGCCCATAAAAATCAGACGGGCTTCTTCATTACCGGAAATAATTTCAATCGGGTAGGGAATGACCTTTTCCGCGCGTTTCAGAAAGTCAGTGGCGTTCAGCGCCTGACGCAGCGTATGGGTACCAACTATACAGACGCTGGCAGGAGAAAACCCTTGTAGCCGTTCGGCAAACAGCGACAGACAGTTTAAACCGCGCGTCATTGCCTCTTCACTCAACATATTATCTGGCCCCAGGCCGTCCGCCAGATGCACCCGCTGTTTCAGGCGGCCAATAATCTGCATGGCACCATCTACCACACGGGCTATGACCATGTGAAAACTGTTTGAACCAAGATCGACCGCAGCAAACTCCTGCGGACGAGGGGATTTATCGTGTATTGGCATAGGGTTATTCAGGTTGTTCGAGTGATTTGATGTAGTCATAAATCGCCAACTGCGCCCGTACTTTGCGGCGATTGCCGCGGGGAACGTAGCGATTACTGAGTTCTTTATCGATATAACGTGCTTTGACCGTATCGCTGAACAATATGTCGATGATGTCCAGTACCCGCTGCTTCAGGCGCGGATCGAGCAGCGGCGTCGCCACTTCAATACGATAATCAATATTGCGCGTCATCCAGTCGGCGGAAGAAAGGTAGACCTTTTTATCGCCGCCATTTTCAAAAATATAAACCCGGTCATGTTCAAGGTAACGGTCAACAATACTGATGGCACGAATGTTGTCGCTAATGCCTTCCAGATTGGGGATCAGCGAACACATTCCGCGAACCAGCAGATTAACCGGTACGCCGGAGCTGGAGGCCGCATACAGACGATCAACCAGGCCTTTATCGACAAGGTTATTTAGCTTCAGGGTGATACCACTGGGCAGCCCTTGCTGCGCGTTGGCGATCTCGCGGTCCACCATTTCATACAATAGGCGGCGGGAGTTTTGCGGCGATACCATTAAATAATCAAATGTCACCGGACGGTATGGGTTTTCAATAAAGTTAAATACCCGCCGTACTTCGTTGGTGATGCGCGCATCGGCGGTCAGCAACGAATAGTCAGTATAAAGACGCGCGGTTTTTTCGTTAAAGTTCCCGGTCCCGATGTGTGCATAACGCACCACTTCACCGTTTTCTTTACGTGAAATCAGGAACAGTTTGGCGTGAATTTTCAGCCCCGGCGCAGAGAAGATAACGTGCACGCCTGCTTCGGTCAGGCGCTTCGCCCAGTGAATGTTGGCTTCTTCGTCGAAACGCGCCTGTAACTCAACCACCACGGTGACTTTCTTACCGTTATGTGCGGCGTGGATCATCGAGTCGATGATGCGTGAATCTTTCGCCACGCGGTAAATGTTAATTTTAATCGCCAGTACGCTCGGGTCGAACGAAGCCTGACGCAGCAGTTCCAGCACATGCTCAAAGGTGTGATAAGGATAATAGAGCAACACATCGCGTTCGCGAATGGCATCAAAACCATTGCGGAACTGGGCTTTATCAAACCAAATATGGCGTAAACGCGGCAGTGGTTTGTTCACCAGATTGGCTTTGCCGACATTGGGGAAATTAATAAAGTCTTTAAAATTATGATAACGACCGCCGGGGACGATGGAGTCGTAGCGGGAAATAGTCAGTTTTTCGCGTAACACTTCAACCAGCGCATTGGGCATATCGCGCTGATAAACAAAACGCACCGGCTCAGCAGTTAAACGCTGCTTGAGACTGGAAGACATCAACTCCATCAGGCTGGCTTCCATCTCATGCACTAAATCGTATTCGGCATCGCGGGTCATCTTCATTGAATAGGCATTCAGCGCGTCATAATCAAAGAAGCCTTTGAAAATATCATCAAGGCAGTAACGCAGAATGTTATCCAGAAGAATCATCGGCTTGCGTCGACGCGGCGCTTCTGGCGGTAAATTCACAAAGCGCGGCACTTTATCTGATGGGATCTCCAGCAGCGCGTAACGGATGGTATCGCCACGGATAATTTCCACCGCCAGATAGGTGTAATCATCTTTCAGGAACTGCACTAAGTCAGTGTCAGGATTGATTAAAATCGGCGTAATGTGCTGACGCAGATACTGCTTAAAATAATGACGCAGCCAGTTTTGTTGATTGACGGAGAGCTGGCGTTCATTAATCAGGAAGATCTGGTTGCGCGCCATCTCCAGCAATAGCTCGTTGTAGAGGCCGTCGAATTCCTGATCGGCTTTCAGCACCCGGGACTGAATTTTGCCCAGTAAATGGCGGGAATGAGAGTTGGAGCCTTGTTCTTCGCTAATAATGATGCGTCGCTTCAGTTCAGCGAAGCGGACTTTATAGAACTCATCAAGGTTATTGGAATAGATCCCCAGGAAACGCATCCTTTCAATCAGCGGGTTAGATTTGTCCGCCGCTTCCTGAAGCACGCGTTCATTGAACGATAACCAACTGAGCTCTTTTTCGATGTATAGCTTTTCCTGACCCATTACCACTTTTACTCCGTTTTATTCACGGGACACTGCCTGGATATTATGGCGAGCAATATTGGCAGATGTCCAACTATGCCAGAAAAGGGGGAAAAAAACTGCTGGAGCTTGCGATTTACAGGTGAATTGAAAAACGCCAGCGGCAGAGCTGGCGCTTTAATTACGGGGGTATTACTCGTCGGCAGCGTAGCCCTGCGGCGGCAGACGTTGACCATCCAGCCACGCGGCGTTTTCGTGCATTTTCAGACGACCATCGGCAAACCAGCTAATCACCAGTGGATAAATGGCGTGTTCCTGGGTTTGCACGCGGGCGGTGATGTCATCTTCCGAATCACCAGCAAATACCGGGACTTTCGCCTGTAAAATAACCGGGCCACCGTCCAGTTCATCGGTGACGAAATGCACCGATGTACCGTGCTCTTCATCGCCATTTTCCAGCGCCTGACGATGGGTGTGTAATCCGGGATATTTCGGCAGCAGAGAAGGGTGAATGTTCAGCAAACGCCCGGCATAGTGGGAGACAAACGCCGGGCTGAGAATGCGCATAAAACCAGCCAGCACGACCACATCGGGTGCGTACATGTCGATTTCATGAATCAACTCCCGGTCATAGGCTTCACGACTGTCAAACGCGCTGGCGATGAGCGTATGCGTTGCAATACCCGCCTGGCGGGCGCGTTCAAGGCCGAACGCGTCGGCCTTATTGCTGAAAACTGCCCGTACGGTGCCTTTAATTTTGTTGGTTTTACAGGCGTCAATAATTGCCTGTAAATTACTTCCGTTGCCGGAAATAAGCACCACAATATTCATTATTCGATAACCACGCGTTGTTCGGAATCAGAGGCTTTGATGATACCGATTTTCCACGCGTTTTCACCGTTGGCATTGAGCAGGGCGAGGGCTTTGTCCACTTCCGGAGCAGGCAGGGCAATAATCATCCCGACGCCGCAGTTGAAGGTGCGATACATTTCATGGTGCTCAACGTTACCTGCCGTTTGCAGCCAGTTGAACACTTCCGGCCACTGCCAGGAAGATTCATCAATCACTGCCTGAGTATTATCTGGCAATACGCGCGGAATGTTTTCCCAGAAGCCGCCGCCGGTCAGGTGCGCAATGGCATGCACATCGACCTTTTCAATCAACTCCAGCACTGACTTCACGTAAATGCGGGTCGGTGCCAGCAGATGATCGGCTAATGGCTTACCATCAAGTTCGGTGGTTTGCGGATCACAACCGCTGACTTCAAGAATTTTGCGCACCAGCGAATAGCCGTTCGAGTGTGGACCGCTGGAACCGAGTGCAATCAGCACATCGCCGTCGCTGACTTTAGAGCCGTCGATGATTTCTGATTTTTCTACCACGCCAACGCAGAAACCCGCGACATCGTAATCCTCACCGTGATACATCCCCGGCATTTCTGCCGTTTCGCCACCCACCAGTGAACAGCCTGATTGCAGACAACCTTCCGCAATGCCGCTGATCACCGCTGAAGCGGTATCAACATCCAGTTTTCCGGTTGCGTAATAGTCGAGGAAAAACAGCGGCTCTGCACCTTGCACCACCAGGTCATTAACGCACATGGCGACCAGATCAATACCAATGGTGTCGTGACGTTTTAAGTCCATTGCCAGACGCAGCTTGGTACCTACGCCGTCAGTGCCAGAAACCAGCACGGGTTCACGATATTTTTGCGGCAATGCACACAGCGCACCGAAGCCGCCCAGACCGCCCATCACTTCCGGACGACGCGTTTTCTTCACTACGCCTTTGATTCTTCCAACCAGAGCATTACCCGCGTCAATATCAACACCGGCATCTTTGTAGCTAAGAGAGGTTTTATCGGTCACTGCTTGGGTCCCCACGCGTTACTTGCGGTAGAAAAATAAAATTCGGCGCAATTCTAACAGGGAAAGCAAACGTTTGCGAGACTGCTTTACACAACCTTTTTGCACGTCTTTTCCCCAGGCGCGCGGCGAAAGAAGACTTGTGCCAGGGTAAAGGTTAGTTTTCGGATGGAATAATCTTCTTTCATAACCATCTGAATATAAAATAACTTTATCTCAAACCGTTATCATTTTGACTAAAGTCAACGAAAAGAATATTGCCGCCTTGAAGAAAGGAGGTATAATCCGTCGATTTTTTTTGTGGCTGCCCCTCAAAGGAGAAAGAGTATGAAGATCGTGGAAGTCAAACACCCACTCGTCAAACACAAGCTGGGACTGATGCGTGAGCAAGATATCAGCACCAAGCGCTTTCGCGAACTCGCTTCCGAAGTGGGTAGCCTGCTGACTTACGAAGCGACCGCCGACCTCGAAACGGAAAAAGTAACTATCGAAGGCTGGAACGGCCCGGTAGAAATCGACCAGATCAAAGGTAAGAAAATTACCGTTGTGCCAATTCTGCGTGCGGGTCTTGGTATGATGGACGGTGTGCTGGAAAACGTTCCGAGCGCGCGCATCAGCGTTGTCGGTATGTACCGTAATGAAGAAACGCTGGAGCCGGTACCGTACTTCCAGAAACTGGTTTCTAACATCGATGAGCGTATGGCGCTGATCGTTGACCCAATGCTGGCAACCGGTGGTTCCGTTATCGCGACCATCGACCTGCTGAAAAAAGCGGGCTGCAGCAGCATCAAAGTTCTGGTGCTGGTAGCTGCGCCAGAAGGTATCGCTGCGCTGGAAAAAGCGCACCCGGACGTCGAACTGTATACCGCATCGATTGATCAGGGACTGAACGAGCACGGATACATTATTCCGGGCCTCGGCGATGCCGGTGACAAAATCTTTGGTACGAAATAAAGAATAAAAATAATTAAAGCCGACTTTAAGAGTCGGCTTTTTTTTGAGTAAAGCGCCTATAACACATAATACAGAGGATAATACTATGACGCGCCGTGCTATCGGGGTGAGTGAAAGACCGCCACTTTTACAGACAATCCCGCTTAGTTTGCAACATTTGTTCGCCATGTTTGGTGCAACCGTCCTGGTGCCCGTCTTATTTCATATTAACCCGGCGACTGTACTGTTATTTAACGGTATTGGAACGCTGCTGTATCTCTTCATCTGTAAAGGGAAAATTCCGGCTTATCTTGGTTCCAGCTTTGCCTTTATTTCACCGGTATTGTTACTGTTGCCGTTAGGGTATGAAGTCGCGCTGGGCGGCTTTATTATGTGCGGCGTGCTGTTCTGCCTGGTTTCTTTTATCGTGAAGAAAGCGGGGACCGGCTGGCTGGACGTGCTGTTTCCACCTGCGGCAATGGGCGCAATCGTTGCCGTCATCGGTCTGGAGCTGGCGGGCGTAGCTGCCGGTATGGCGGGTTTACTCCCGGCTGAAGGGCAAACGCCAGACTCCAAAACCATCATCATCTCTATTACCACCCTGGCGGTCACGGTTTTAGGTTCCGTGCTGTTTCGTGGTTTCCTGGCAATTATCCCGATTTTAATTGGCGTGCTGGTGGGGTACGCGCTCTCTTTCGCAATGGGAATTGTCGATACCACGCCGATTATTAATGCTCACTGGTTTGCGCTGCCAACCCTCTATACGCCGCGCTTCGAGTGGTTTGCCATTCTGACTATTCTGCCAGCGGCGTTAGTGGTTATTGCCGAACACGTAGGGCACCTGGTAGTAACGGCTAATATCGTCAAAAAAGATCTGCTGCGCGATCCAGGTCTGCACCGTTCGATGTTTGCTAATGGCTTGTCGACCGTGATTTCCGGCTTCTTTGGCTCTACGCCAAATACTACTTACGGAGAAAACATTGGCGTGATGGCGATCACCCGTGTTTACAGTACCTGGGTTATCGGCGGGGCGGCGATTTTCGCTATCCTGCTTTCCTGCGTCGGTAAACTGGCTGCCGCTATCCAGATGATCCCATTGCCGGTGATGGGCGGCGTTTCGCTGCTGCTTTATGGTGTCATCGGTGCTTCCGGTATTCGTGTTTTGATCGAATCGAAAGTGGATTACAACAAAGCACAGAACCTGATCCTGACTTCCGTGATTTTGATCATCGGCGTCAGTGGCGCGAAGGTAAACATCGGCGCGGCGGAGTTAAAAGGTATGGCGCTGGCGACCATCGTCGGTATCGGCTTAAGTTTGATCTTCAAACTGATCAGTGTGCTGCGCCCTGAAGAAGTGGTGCTGGACGCAGAAGACGCGGATATAACAGACAAATAATGTACCGACCGGGCAGTGTTGCTGCCCGGTTCAAACATCATGGGATTCTGTGGTAAACTTCTCGCGATTTTGTGAAATCCTGGTTGAGGTATCTCTGAACACACCGGCACAGCTCTCTTTGCCACTTTATCTTCCTGACGACGAAACCTTTGCAAGTTTCTGGCCGGGGGATAACTCCTCTTTACTGGCCGCGCTGCAAAACGTGCTGCGTCAGGAACATAGCGGTTACATCTATCTCTGGGCACGCGAAGGCGCGGGGCGCAGCCATCTGCTGCACGCGGCTTGCGCGGAATTGTCGCAGCGTGGCGATGCGGTGGGCTATGTCCCGCTGGATAAACGCACCTGGTTTGTTCCGGAAGTGCTCGACGGTATGGAGCATTTGTCGCTGGTCTGTATCGACAACATTGAGTGTATTGCAGGCGATGAGTTGTGGGAGATGGCGATTTTCGATCTCTACAATCGAATTCTGGAATCGGGCAAAACACGGTTGTTGATCACCGGCGATCGTCCACCGCGGCAGTTGAATCTGGGATTACCGGATCTCGCGTCGCGACTCGACTGGGGGCAGATCTACAAATTGCAGCCACTTTCTGATGAAGATAAGTTGCAGGCGCTACAGTTACGCGCGCGTTTGCGTGGTTTTGAACTGCCGGAAGATGTGGGGCGTTTCTTGCTGAAGCGGCTCGACAGAGAAATGCGCACGCTATTTATGACGTTGGATCAGTTGGATCGTGCGTCGATTACCGCGCAACGTAAGCTGACCATTCCGTTTGTGAAAGAAATTCTGAAGTTGTAGATAAGGTGTTTATTGTCGGATGCGGCGCGAACGCCTTATCCGAACTACGCGAAGTTAATCCATAGTATTCGTAGGCCGGATAAGACGTGGCAAGCGTCGCATCCGGCAATGTGCTTCAACTAGCGATGGAGCACATCTTAACCCACGATTTCCAGTACCTGCTCCGGTGGACGACCAATCCGCGCTTTGCCATTCGCGACCACAATCGGGCGCTCCATCAGCTTCGGATTATCCACCATTGCCTGAATCAGCGCCTCTTCGCTAAGCGAACTGTCAGCCAGGTTCAGTTCTTTATAAAGATCCTCTTTCTGGCGCATCAATTCACGGGCGCTATTCATCCCCAGTATTTTCAGCAAATCGCGCAGCGTTGCCGCATCGGCGGGTGTCTCAAGGTAGAGCACCACTTCTGGCTCCACGCCGTTTTCTTTCAGCAGGTTCAGCGTTTCCCGGCTCTTTGAACAGCGTGGGTTATGGTAGATTTTTACCTGTTTGGTCATTGTTCTTCCTTTAATGCGAATTACATCTTGGTATAAGGCTTAAAGCGTTCCTGCAGCTGGCGCAACTGGTCGATGCGCGCATCGTAACGCGCTTGTTGCAGGCTGCCTAATTTCACCTGCGAACTGGCGCTACTCAACAGCGAAATGGCCTGATCGAGTCGTCCGGCGAGCGCATAACCTTCTGCTCGCGCAGCCAGCTCCTGATCGCGGTTATTTAGCGCGGCTTCCGCCTGTGCCAGCAAATCCCAGCCGTTGCTGTCATCTTTATTATTAAAGGTGTAGCGATTCAGAATATTGGCCGCTTCTTGTGGTTGACCGCCTTGCAAATAAGCGTTCGCCAGGTTGAGCTGCAACACCGGATTGGTGCGTAAATCGCGGGCATTTTTCAGACGATTGATCGCCTCATTGGCTTTGTTTTGCCCAAGATCGATATCAGTAGCCAGATCGAGATACCATGCGTTGCCAGGTTCTGCCGCCAGTAACGGTTGCAGCGTTTTACGCGCCTCGTCGTATTTATTGGCTTCCATCGCCTGTAAAGCACGACCATATTGTGCTGCTCGTTGCTGACGAACGTTTCCTTTCGCCCATTCATCCAGCAAATCACTGGTGAGCTGGTTACGTCCGGAATTATACATCCCCAGTGTGCGCGCTTTCGCCAGATAGAAATCTTCCGACGACTGCACCACCATCGGGCGCATCTGATTAGCACGGTTGCGGGCATCTGCCAGACGACTTTCCGGCAACGGGTGAGTCAATAAAATTTCCGGCGGGCGCGAGGAGTAACGCGCCTGATCGAGTAATTTTTCGAGGAAGGTTGGCATCGCCTGCGGATCGAATCCCGAGCGTTGCAGCACCTGAATACCAATGCGGTCCGCTTCCTGTTCATTTTGCTGGGTGAAACTGATCATCCCCTGACGCGTTCCCGCCAGTGTACCGGTCAGCGCCGCCATCCCCGCCTGCGGACTGGCCATCGCCAGTAAAATAGAACCTAACGCGCCGACCCAGGTCAGCGGCGCGCTGCGCTGCTGATCTTCCATCGCTCGCGCCAGGTGACGTTGGGTGACGTGGGAGATTTCGTGCGCCATAACTGAAGCCAGTTGACTTTCGTTATCGGAATAACGGAACAGGGCAGAGTGCAGCACCACGTTGCCGCCAAAGAAAGCAAAGGCGTTAATTTCGTCGTTGTTGATCAGAAAAAAATGAAACGGTGTCTTAACCGAATTGGCATGCGAAACCAGACGCATCCCCAGCGAATTAATATATTGCGTTAACAGCGGGTCATTAATTAACGGCGCGCTGCCGCGTAGCTGGCGGACATAATAGTCGCCCATCTGCATTTCCTGACCAATGGAAAGCGTGCTTCCTGCGGAGGTTCCCATATCCGGCAAGGTGTCTGCGCTGTCGGCAAACGCCGGGGCTACCTGACCAATGGTCATAGCAGCAATGAGGGTTGCAACCAGGTTTTTTTTCAACTGCCTGAACATAACCTCTATCCTGTATTTCTGGAGATAGTCATTTGACCGATACTGTGAAATATCGTTCCCACCGCGCCGCCTTTGAGTGTAACGGCGAAGATTAGCCCACTCAAATGACTTTTCAGTTTCCTGAATCCGTCATAAAAAGCGAAGTCTTTTTTGTGACATTTCGATACAATTGCGGATCGCAATCCCGCTCTTGAGGTTCAGGGAAGGTCTTTATGCTCGAAATGTTGATGCAATGGTATCGCCGCCGTTTTAGCGACCCGGAAGCGATTGCCTTGCTGGTTATTTTAGTTGCCGGATTTGGCATTATCTTTTTCTTTAGTGGCCTGCTTGCTCCGTTGCTGGTGGCTATTGTGCTGGCCTATTTGCTGGAATGGCCAACCGTGCGTCTGCAATCTATTGGCTGCTCCCGCCGCTGGGCGACGTCGATTGTATTGGTGGTTTTCGTCGGTATATTGCTACTGATGGCGTTCGTGGTACTGCCTATCGCCTGGCAACAGGGCATCTACTTAATCCGCGATATGCCGGGGATGCTCAATAAGCTTTCTGACTTTGCCGCCACGTTGCCGCGCCGCTATCCGGCGTTAATGGACGCGGGCATTATTGATGCAATGGCCGAAAATATGCGCAGTCGGATGCTGACCATGGGCGATTCGGTGGTGAAAATTTCCCTCGCCTCGCTGGTCGGTTTGCTGACCATAGCCGTCTATCTGGTGCTGGTGCCATTGATGGTCTTCTTCCTGCTGAAAGACAAAGAGCAGATGCTGAACGCCGTTCGCCGGGTGCTGCCGCGTAACCGTGGGCTGGCAGGACAGGTGTGGAAGGAGATGAATCAACAAATCACCAACTATATCCGCGGCAAAGTGCTGGAGATGATCGTGGTGGGGATCGCCACCTGGCTGGGGTTCTTGCTCTTCGGGCTGAACTATTCGCTGCTGCTGGCAGTGCTGGTCGGCTTCTCGGTTCTTATTCCGTACATTGGCGCATTTGTGGTGACCATTCCGGTGGTTGGCGTGGCGCTATTCCAGTTTGGCGCAGGTACTGAATTCTGGAGCTGCTTCGCGGTGTATCTGATTATTCAGGCGCTGGACGGCAACCTGTTAGTGCCGGTGTTGTTCTCCGAAGCGGTTAACCTGCATCCGCTGGTGATTATTTTATCGGTGGTGATCTTCGGTGGTTTGTGGGGATTCTGGGGCGTATTCTTCGCCATTCCGTTGGCGACGCTGATCAAAGCCGTGATTCATGCCTGGCCCGATGGGCAAATCGCGCAAGAATAATCTTCAGCCCGACGAACTGTTTCGCCGGGCTGATTTTTCAGGGTTCCTGACGTAAATAAATAGCCCGATAACACATACTCACCAGCACCGCACCGCCGATAATATTACCCAGCATCACCGGGAGCAGATTGGCGGTAATAAAATGGCTGACCGTCAGTGCCGGAAAATTGTCTGCGCTACTGTGCGCCAGCTGCCAGAAGGGGGGAGGGGCGAAATGGCGAATGGCAATGGCGAACGGAATCACAAACAAATTGGCGATACAGTGCTCAAAGCCACTGGCGACAAACAGGGTGATGGGCAAAATCATGGCGACGATTTTGTCGCATAACGAACGCCCGCAATAACTCATCCACAGCGCCAGGCAAACCATCAGATTGCACATAATGCCGAGGCTGACAGATTCAGTAAATGTATGATGCATTTTGCCCTCGGCGCAGTGTAAAACCGCGACTCCCCACATCGCGTTTTCACTCATCACCAGCCCGGAAAACCAGATTAACAAACTGAAACAGGCAATACCTGCCAGATTACCGCAGGCCACCAGAAGTGCGTTAATCAGCCAAGTTCGCCAACTAATAACGCCCCGACTTTTTGCCATCACCGTCATTACCGACGAGGTGAACAGGCTGGTGCCGCAAACCGCCAGCAAAATAAAGCCGAGTGTAAAGCAAAGGCCGCCCACCAGATGGGTTAATGCCTGTGAAGACGGGGCATCGGCGATAACGGAAAGGTAAAAAGTAAATCCGATCGCCATAAACACGCCAGCGGACATCGCCATTAAAAAGACCGACACTTTACTGCGGGCAATTTTATGGGCGGCAATCCGTTCAGCGATTGCCGCTTTTCTGGCGCTCAACTGCAAGTCGAAAGAGAGTTTGTTTCTCATGCATACTCCTGCAAAAGCAGATTACAACACCTCGCGAACCGAGATCCCCAGCCGCTGCATTCGTGACAGCAGCGTGGTGCGCTTCATCCCTAATCGCGTCGCTGCGCCACGGGGCCCGGCAACAATGCCATTGGTTTCTCGCAATACCTGAACAATGCGCTGACGTTCTTCTTCGTCATTCTCTGGCGTCGTCGGGTGCAGTAACTGCGCCATTGAACTGCGAAGCGCTGAATCTTCATTTAGCGTCGGCAGTAAACGGCTTTGTCGGACATTTAGATGTAAATTCAGACTGTTACCACGAGTCAACAGTACCGCCCGCTCAATCACGTTTTCCAGCTCGCGCACGTTGCCCGGCCAATCCCACGACATCAACTGGCGTAGTGCCTCGGTCGGGATGGCGTCAATTGCGCGATTCATATGGCGCGCCATTTTTTGCGTGAAATGTTTTGCTAAAAGAGGGATATCTTCCGGACGGTCGCGTAGCGGCGGCAATTCCAGTGGGAAGACATTCAGGCGATAAAAGAGATCGCTGCGAAACTGGCGATCTTCAACCATTTGCCACAAATCACGGTTGGTGGCGGCAATGACTCTGACATTCACCGGGATCGTTCTACTCCCGCCGAGACGCTCAATCTCCCGCTCCTGCAATACGCGCAGCAGTTTAGGCTGAAGTTCTAACGGCAGATCGCCAATTTCATCGAGAAACAACGTGCCGCCATCGGCAATTTCAAAACGACCACGATGGGTATTAATCGCACCAGTAAACGCCCCTTTGTCATGACCGAATAACTCACTTTCCAGAAGACTGGCGGGGATGGCAGCGCAGTTGATTTTGACCAGCGGCTTGTCGCGTCGCGGGCTAAGTTGATGGATCGCTCTGGCGATCACCTCTTTGCCAGTTCCGGTTTCACCACAAATCAACACCGTACTGTCGCTCTTCGCCACAATATCTACCTGCTGGAGCAGGTCTTCCATTGCCTGGCTTTGATAGATAATGTCACCGATGCCCAGATTCGAAAGGAGCTGCTCGCTAAGCTGGTGGTTTTCTTGCTGCAAACTTTCCTGCAAATCGGTCATGCTACGCCAGGCATCGGCATTGCCAACGGCAATAGCGATGCGATCGGCTATGTGTTGTAGTAGCTGGCAGTTTTCCTCACTAAAGAGAGTGGAAGAGGTATGCGCCAGCAACAATGCACCCGGTGTATGGTTGCCAAAGGTAAGCGGTATAAGGAGCGCAGATTCGCAGCCGTTAGATGCAAGTAAGAGTAATAACGGGTCGCGTTGCCAGAGAAACAGATCATCTGCACGGTGCGTCAAGGTCGGTTGTCGGGTTTGTAGCGTTTGTGTCAGCAATACACTTTCGCCAGGCATACAGCGTGGCAGACACGCACAATGTGAGGCAGAAAGATCGCTGCACCACAGGCTGAACTTCTCGTTCTTTCGATGATCGCCCAGTACCATACTGACTGAAGCCAGACCGAAAAAATGATGGATCTCACGAGCGACGTCAGCGATCAGATCGTCGAGATCAAGATGTGACAGCACTGCATTAGTAATATCAACCAGTACCCGATGATGATCGCGATCTTTCTCCAGCAAACGCAGCGCCACCTGCTGTTCTTCATCATTGAGCCATGATTGCAGAACCGGGGTGATTATCCGCGCCAGCCAGTTAAACAGTGTGCAATCCTGGGAAGTAAAACGACTGCCGTGGGTGCGAATAAAGCGTAGCTCCGCCATTCCACTACTGCCGAGAAGGACGGCGTGACGCGAATAATCGACCATCTCGCCCTGATACTCTGTTGTTGCCGTCACATCGCTGCCATCATCATGGTAGCGGTAATAGAAGTTGCTTTTGAGAACATGCAGTTCAATAAGTTGTACCGGGCTGAACGGCGGCGGCAGCGGGATGAAGGCGCGTAATAAAGACGCCTTGCCGTGTTTCTGTGCTAACCGCTCCGCGAGCATTCCGTTTACCGCTTCAATTGTTATTCCTTGTGGCGGGGCAAACATCGCCTCGTCTGACATAGCCATCAACAGTCCTTATTAATGAGAAATCCTTCTCACGCAATTTTTCTGGCCATCAGATAGATGGCCGGTTCCTGCACAATTTCATCCAACAGATGAATGAATTGAATGCTACGCGCCTGCCACACAGACGTCGCGTCATCCGCCAGTGGCGCGAATGCCCGGGTCAACAGGGCGGTGTGGCTGGCGTCAATAACAATCTCACCAAAAGTCATCACCCCCAGCATCTTACGTCGGGCTTGCTCCTCTTCGACCAGTGCAAGCCAATCTTCGTATTCCGTCAGTGGGCAGCGGAAGGCGACATTCAGACAATCAATCACGCCAACGTGATGGCCGATAGCTAGCGAGTAATACATTACCTGAGAGCTGTGTTCCGGCATCTCGTCGCTACTGGCGACAAACTTTTTTCGCAGCGTCCAGAAAACAATTTCCCCGCACTCTTCAGTCATGTAACCCCCGGAGTACGCGAAAGAGTTGCTGAACGATACTATTGAGACGTGGATCGTCGGCATCGCGCAACCAGGTGTTAACCCGATTTCCTGTAGGATCGTCGCTTAAATGGCGCAGGAGCCGATCGCAAATTTCTCGCCCCTGACGATAGCCCGCCAGCCGCCGCGCTTCTCGCTCAATGGCGATACGCTGTGATGGCGGGATCTGCGGCCACAACGGTTGCATAGTCACCCCGGTGGGATCGCGATAATCCACAGCGTGAATCTTCTGTTGCAGCAAACCGAGCGCCACGGCGAAACCGTGAATGGTGGCGGCCGGTGTTGGCGGGCAGCCGGGGATCCAAACATCAATGGGGACAATGGTGTCGCTACCGCCCCAGACGCTGTAGAGATCGTGGAAAATACCGCCGCCGACACCGCACGCGCCGTAGGAAACACAAATTTTATGATCGGGGGCAGACTCATACGCCCGAAGTGCAGGCATACGCATCGCCCGGGTGACTGCGCCAGTAAATAACAAAATATCGGCGTGACGCGGTGATGAAACAACCTTAATGCCAAAACGTTCTGCGTCGAATACTGGTGTAATGGCAGCAAAAATTTCGATTTCACAGGCGTTGCAGCCGCCGCAATCGACGCGATAAACGTAAGCCGAGCGACGGATATCCTGTAGCAAATGCCGCTTCATCTTTTGCGTTTGCTCGTCCAGCGTGATGGGCTGGCTGACATGTTGTGTAAGCACTGGACTCATAGCTGCTCCTTAGCCACCAGCAGTACATCTGTATCGTCGTTGATCAGCGTCGCGCGTTGTTTGCATTCCGGGCAGACGCTCGCTTGCGCCCACAACATTTCGCGGTTTTGTGGCGCATTTTGTTGCTGTGCTAACAATTCAGCAGCCAGTGCGATGGTTTTTTGCGGGGCAAACGGGCGTTCGCAACGGCTGCAACGTTGTAGATGGAACGTCGCGCGGGTATAGAGATCGGCTTTATTGGTGACGGTCAGTTCAAAGTTATTGGTAAGCTGGATGGCTCTGGTCGGGCACACTTCTTCACAACGTCCGCAGTAAATACAACGCCCCAGATAGAGCTGCCAGGTGCGCGAATTTTGCTGGTCGTCGGTCTGGATAGTCAGCGCATTTGCCGGACAAGCACAGGCGCAGGCACCGCAGGCAATACATTGGCTGGGCATCAGGTCCGGTTTTCCGCGAAAGCCAGGGCTGACCTCCAGTGGCGCGAAGGGATATTTCACCGTCGCGGTTCCGGCGCGCATAATAGTTTTCAGTAACTTCAGCATCTTCTGTCCTTACTTCAGCGGCGAACGGTTACGATCAATGCCGTAGCGTTCGATCTCTTTATACGGCACGGTTTTTGACTGGCGCTTGCGCACATCTACCAGCGTCACACGGTCGGTACAGGAGTAGCAGGGATCAAGGCTACCGATAATCAGCGGTGCGTCAGAAACGGTATTGCCGCGCAGCATGTAACGCAACACCGGCCAGTTGGCGTAGGTGGCGGCACGGCAGCGCCAGCGGAACAATTTTTGGTTATCACCGAGCATGCTCCAGTGCACGTCTTCACCGCGTGGCGCTTCAACAAAGCCCAGCGCGAATGCGTGAGGTTTATAGCTAAAGCCTTCGGTCAGCAGTGGGGTATCCGGCATGTTGTCGAGGGCAAATTCCAGCATTGCCAGCGAATCAAACGTCTCTTTGACACGGACCATCACGCGGGAGAAAACATCGCCGCCGGTAAAGGTAAACAGTGTTTTTGGAATATTGCCGTAGTCGGCGTAGGGGTGATCAAAGCGCAAATCACGGGCGATTTGTCGGTCGAGAATGCCAATGCCCTGAGTGCGTTGTTCCATATTCGGCGTAGCAAGCAGCATCTCTACCAGCTCCGACACGTCGGCGCGCATCTCGCGCACCAGTTTCAGCGTTTGCAGACGTTGCTCTTTGAGAATATCGCGGCGAACACCACCAATCAGATTCAGACCGTAGGTTTTACGCGACCCGATCAGCAATTCCGCCATCGTCATCGACTTTTCCCGCACGCGGAAAAATTGCATAAAGCCGGTATCAAAACCAACGAAATGGCAGGAGAGGCCAAGGTTAAGCAAATGACTGTGTAGCCGTTCGACTTCCAGCAGAATCGAGCGAATAGTATGTGCTCGTTGCGGCACCTCAATCCCCAGTGCATTTTCAACCGAATTGGTATAGGCCACACTGTGGGCAAAACCGCAAATCCCACACACGCGGTCCGATAAGAAGGTCACTTCGTTGTAGCCCATCCGCGTTTCTGCCAGTTTCTCCATGCCGCGATGGACATAAAACAGGCGGTAATCAGCATCGACAATTTGCTCGCCATCCACAAACAAGCGGAAGTGACCCGGTTCATCGGAGGTGATATGCAGCGGGCCGACAGGGATCACCCGCGCATCGCTGTTGCCCTCATTGATAAACGGATACGTTTCGGAATCAGTCGTCGGTTCAGGGCGCAGTCGATAATCCATCGCATCTTTGCGCAGCGGATGCATATCTTCCGGCCAGTCATCGGGCAACACCAGGCGACGCTGATCCGGCAGGCCAACCGGAATCAGCCCGTACATATCGCGAATTTCTCGCTCGCCCCAGACCGCGGCAGGGACGCGCGGTGTGACTGACGGAAACTCCCGACTGTCGGCATCGACCAGCGCCTTCACCACAATCCAGCATTTTTCGGCCCCTTCCATTGAAAGGGCATAATAAACCGCGTAATGACCGTTAAGTGTCCGCTCGTCGTTGCCAAACAGGACCGGAAGCCAGCCATCATGTTGATAATAAAGATACTGTACAACGTCAGGCAGCAGATTGATTTTCACCGTAATGGTGACCTGTTCAGGCGTTTGTCGCTCTTCATCCAGCACCGCGCCGGGGAACTGCGTTTTCAGGGCGGCGAGAATCGCTTCGCCACGATTTGACGATGAATTAACGTTCACTGTGTTTCTCCGAAACAGATGCGGTGCCTGAAGGCAAAAAATCATGCCAGGTGCTACGTTGTGCAGGCAGATCGTGCGTCCCTGAGAGGACTATAGTGGAAGCGCCCGCCAGGATCCTGATGACAGGTTGTGGAATATGCGTTCCCATCGCCAGCATCATGACCAGCAGAATCACCATTGGCGAGGTGGTCAACCAGCCGAGATCACCCCGGTTAACGGCCTGCGGCGGTTTCGCCATTAACACCCGCGCAGCCATCCGTACCAGGCCCGCCAGCACCAGCGTTAACAGCAATAACAGCAGGACGATAATCAGCAGGTGATTACGTGCCAGTCCGGCGGTAATGGTCATAAATTCGCTAAGAAAAATGTTGAAGGGCGGCATCCCTGCCAGCGCCAGCGCACCGCCGCCAAACAGCACGGCGGTAAATGGCATGATTTTGAGCATCCCACAGACGACGTTGAGATCGCGCGTGCCGTACTTGAGCAGTACATTGCCGGAACCGCAGAACAGCAGCGTTTTTGCCAGACTGTGGTTTAAGATGTGCAGCAGCGCGGCAAAAATTCCCAGCGGCCCGCCAATGCCTAGCTCCACCGCGACCAGCCCCATGTTCTCCACGCTGGAGTACGCCAGCAGACGCTTAATGTCCCGCTGTACCAGAATGAAAAATGCCGCCACGGCAACCGACAACATGCCGAAGATGAGCAACAACCGGTTGGGGAAATCGCTGCCGATGGCTTGGCAAATAATGATGTAATAGCGAATCAGCACCAACAGCGCGCAGTTCAGCAATACGGCGGAGAGCAGGGCGCTGACCGGACTCGGCGCTTCACTGTGAGCATCCGGCAGCCAGGCGTGCATGGGAAATAGCCCGGTTTTGGTACCAAAGCCAATTAGCAAAAACACAAAGGCCAACAGCATTAATGTTGGGTCAAGCAAGGACGATTGCTTAAGAACCTCGCTCCAGAATATCGCCATTTCTGCCTGCGGCATAACGCTGGCGGCGTTGGCGTATACCAGCACGGTACCGAACAGACCAAAAGCGACACCAACAGTACAAATAATGATGTACTTCCATGCAGCTTCCAGCGATGAACGCTGACCGTAAATGCCTACCAGAAACGCCGAGCTTAAGGTGGTGGCTTCGATCGCCGCCCACATCACAATCAGGTTATTGCTGGTAACAACCAGCAGCATGGTGAACAAAAACAGATGGAAGAAACCGTAGTAATCGCACAGCGTAACGGGTGAAAGCTCGCCGTGTGCCACTTCATGACGCATGTAGCCAATCGAGTAAATACCGGTGAGAAAGCCAATCACACCAAGAATGGCGAGGAACAAACCGCCCAGACCATCAATATGAAGCCACAGTCCCGCAGCGAATATTTCTCCTGCATCAGCGGCAGTTTGGACCACCCAGAGTGCCAGAATCAGCAGCAGTGTGATCCCTAAGCTATGTAATACGGTCACCGTGCGAGTCGCAGAAAGTCTCCGTTTCCGGCAGGCAAAACAGAGCAGCGAAAAAAGCAGCGGCGTGAGCAGGAGTAAAGCGAACATCACAGAATAACTCATCTCATTATCCCTTCAGCGCGGTCAAGTTGTTCACGTCCAGCGTGCCGTGGGTACGCCATATTTTTCTTGCCAGTAACACCATCACAATGACGGCGAAGATGGCGTCGGTAGCGATACCTATTTCCACCAGTTCCGGTGCTCGCCAGGCAAGAAGCGCCAGCACCAGATGGGAGCCGTTTTCCATCAGGCAGTAACCAAAAATTTGCCGCAGGATATTGCGCTGGCTGACAATGCACAGCAGGCCAAGCAGAAAATGACCTAACGCTACCGCCAGCGCCGGTTTCAGCCCGGTAGCCATCGGTAGCTTCACGGGCTGAACGACAAATGCGCAAAGCAGGACAATTAACGCCGCGAGCAGTGCCATCATTGCCGGACCGAATAACGCTTTTTCCGGGATGTTCTGGGGAATATTTCGTGCAGCGTAAGTCATGATTAACGGTACCAGCAGCACTTTGGTGATAAAGGCGCTGGCGGACCAGATCAGCAGTTGCTCTGCGGCGAACAGGCACGAGAGAGTGGCGAAAATAGACACCAGCACCAGTGACTGGCAGGCGTAAAATCCGCATGACAGGCGATAGCTTTTGACGCTAATCACAAACAGCGATGTCAGCATCATCAGTCCCGCCAGATTATTTACGATCATAGAACCGGTCATTCATCATCTCCTTACTGCAACCAGGTCGCGGCGATTACGCTGGAAATCAGCGACATCACAATCAGTACAATCAACACCAGGCGCATTGATCCTGGCAGCGGTGCGGCATCGGCGACGGCCTCGCTCGGTTTGCCAGGCACAACGCGACCAAACCAGCGAATAAACCAGGCGAAACTGGCGACCGATTCAATCATCAGAAGAATCATGGCGGGCAGCAGGATCCAGTACTCCACTGACAACGCAAAACCGGCAGCAAACAGCGGGAATTTACTGAAGAAGCCGTTGAACGGCGGCACGCCGGTAATCGCCAGCGCTGCCACGCAGAAACCCACGCCTGGCAACGGCAGGGTGTGCAATACGCCACGCAGACGCGGCAACAAGCGCGTGCCGCAGCTGTAACTCAGCGCACCTGCTACAAGGAAAAACAGGCTTTTAGCGAACGCGTGGTTGACGATGTAGGCGATGCTGCCCTCCAGCGCCAGCCGCGAGCCGAAGATGGAGAGCGACAAGCCGAAGAACATCCAGCCAAGTTGAGTGATGGTCGACCAGGCTAGCAACCGCTTCATATCCTGCTGTGGCAAATACATCAGAAAGCCATAAAGAATGGTGACCAGTGCCATGACCATGCCAACGCCGCCAATCACATGCGGGATATTGCCGCCGTCGATAATAGCGCGGGCAAAAATGTAAACGCCCACTTTCACCATCGATGCGGCGTGGAGATAGGCGCTGATCGGTGTTGGCGCTTCCATTGCGTCCGGTAGCCACGCTTGCATCGGTAGCTGGGCCGATTTCCCCCACGCGGCAAACAGGATGCCGCCATAAACCAGATAACGTGCGTCGCCGTGTAACTCGCTCATCGCGCTAAGCGCAAACGTTCCGGTCTGCAAAAACAGCGTGGCGGCGGCAAGATACAACCCCAACGAGCCGATATGAGTGATAAGTAACGCTTTTAGTGCTGAACGCTGCGCTTTATCGCTCTGGTAATAACTGATCAACGCCCAGGAGCAGCCGCCTGTAATTTCAAAAAACAACAACTGACCGAGCAGCGTCGAGGAGAGTACCAGTCCCGCCATCGCGCCGATAAACACCAGTAAAAATGCGTAATAACGATTCGTGCCGTTATGCGGGTGTTCGCGATTTTTATCCGTCAGATAACCCGTGGAGTAGATCGTGACCAGCAAACCGAGAAACACCACCACAAACAGAATCAGCGTACTCACGCGATCAATGACCAGGCCAAACAACGCCACATCCCCCACGTTGACCAACGTCAACGTGACGGCAACTTTATCGGCCTGATAAAACGCGGAGATCAGTGACAACATGCACAGCGTGGTCAGCGCGGCGAACAAAACCCCCCATTCGGCGGCCCGACGTTGTGGCGAAAACGAAACGACCAGTGCGCCGATAAAAGGCAGCAATAACGTCGTCAGAGCAAGATTTTCCATATTCCGTCAGTGCTCCTTACAGACCGGTTAACCAGAAGACCCATGCAAGCGCAGCAAGGCTGAAGCCAAGCCAGGTCACATGGTGAATGAGTAAAAAACGCCCGCGTGCCAGCGTGTTTTCTGCGATTGAGGCCAGTACAAAAATCAGCAAAACCTTGAGCAGCGTAACGACAAGTGAAGTCAGCAGGCAGGCGAGAGAAAGTTCTTGCGCGCGCCCAAAGGGCAGAAACAGGGCCACAAACAGTGATGCCATCACGACCTGTTTCAGCCCCAGCCCCCATTTCGCTAGCGCCAGCCCGGCACCGGAATATTCGGTCAGCGGGCCTTCCTGTAATTCCTGTTCTGCTTCAGCAACATCAAAGGGAATTTTTCCCATCTCAATGAAGCAGGCAAAACCACAGGCCAGTAACGCCAGTACGGTGGTTAGCGGCGAGTTCCAGCCCATCGCCAGCGTATTGCTGATCATCTCGATATGCGTGGAACCTGCTATCAGCGCCAATACCAGCAGTGAGAGAATAAGCATTGGTTCGACCAGAATGCCGAGCGTCAACTCGCGACTGGCACCGACTCCCGCAAACGGACTTCCGGTATCCAGCCCGGAAAGAGCAAAGAAAAAACGAAACAGGGCAAGAAGATAGATAAGGGTGATCAGATCGCCGCCGCCCGCAAAAGGGGAAACGGTAATAAACAGTGGTAAGGCCATCGCCAGCACCAGCATGCTGCTGATTAATACCCACGGCATCAGGCGGAACATCAGACCTGAAGATGTCGGCGCAACTTCCTGGCGTTTAAACAGTTTGTGGATATCGCGATAATCCTGCCAGATCCCCGGCCCGCGGCGGGAGTGCATACGCGCGCGTATCTGCCGGGAAATACCCGTAAAAAGTGGGGTTAGCATCAGCAGAATCACGGCCTGTGCTAACGCAAAAATGACCAGATATCCGTCGCAAAGAGTTTGTCTCATGGTGATTTCCTTAGACGGCAATAGCGATTAGCAGCACAACCAGTGCGGCGACCACATACAGGCAATAGAGACGAAAGTCGCCGCTTTGCAGATGCTGTATTTCTTTGGCCAGCCGTTGGGTGGCGCTCACGATGGGGCGGATCACCCGCTCATCCCAGAAGGGTTCTGTGCTCTGAGCCCTGGCGGTGACGTGCGCAAGACCTTTATTTAGCCTCAGCGTAGGGTCGAGCTGTTGTCGTAGACGAAATAGCGCAGAAAAGACCACACGCAGCGGCTGCATCACGCCATTGCCTGACGGGGCCATCGCATTTTCCCAGCCGTAGCCGCATGCCCAGGCATCTCCTGTGCGACGAAACGCTGCGCGGCGCGAACGACACCACAGCCAGTAAAGGCCAGGCAGCAAAGGCATCGCCAGTAGTAACAGCAACAGTAATGAGGGGGTGACCTGTGTATGAAACGTGCCGGGTACAAGTGCTATTCCGCTGGCGACAGTGGCGGGAGGGGTATTGGTAAACGCATGGGCAATATGCATTATCTTCGGTGCCAGCCAACTGGCACTAAGCGCAATTAATACGCAGAGTGCCGCGAGCAGTAGCATGGCGACGATCATCGTATTTGGCACTTCCTGTGCCTCTTCAGCGTGTGTACTGCGCGGCGCACCACAGAAAGTAATACCGTACATTTTTACGAAGCACATTACTGCCAGCCCACCAGTGACTGCCAGCATTACCATAGCAATAGGACCCGCAAGTTGTAGCGCTACGGCTTCCACACGACTTAGTGAGAACAGCGACTGCCAGGTGTACCATTCGCTGATAAAACCATTCAGCGGAGGAATGGCTGATATCGCGAGGCAACCAATCAGGCATGCTGCGGCTGTCCACGGCATCCGTTTCGCTAGTGCCCCCATTTTTTCCATGTCGTGGGTATGCAAACGCGAAATAATCGCTCCCGCGCCGAGAAATAGCAGCCCTTTGAACAGCGCATGGTTGAGCAGATGAAACAGTGCGCCGAGCAGTCCAACCACGGTGAGCAGCGGGTCGTGCAGTGACAGACCGACCATCGCCACACCGACTGCCAGCAAAATAATGCCGACGTTTTCGACGGTACTCCAGGCCAGCAGCCGTTTGATATCCTGTTCCGCCAGCGCATATAGCACGCCCAGGAGCGCGGAGATTGCGCCGATCGCCATCACCAGAATGCCCCACCACAGAGGCAAACCCGTTTGCGCCAGCAGATCCATCGCTACTTTCAGGATGCCGAAAATACCTATTTTGACCATTACGCCAGACATCAACGCCGAAGCGTGCGATGGTGCGGCAGGGTGAGCGCGCGGCAACCAGCTGTGCAACGGCATCATCCCGGCTTTCGCGCCAAAACCGAAAAAGGCCAGCAGGAACACCGCCGACGCCAGCCCCGGAGAAAGTGAAAGCGTGCGGAAACTGGCAAAATCGAGGCTGCCGCTTTCGCGCCCCATCAGCAAGAAGGCGATCATTATCAGCACCGATCCGGCGTGGGCGATAAAAAAGTAGAGCATGCCAGCGTTGATCGACGTTTTATCCTGCCTGGCAATGACCAGAAACCAGGAAGACAGCGACATCATTTCAAACAGCACGATGAACCAAAAAGCGTTGTCCATCACCAGCAGGGCAACCATCGATGCGATGAAAATATTCATAAAGAAGCCCATCGCCGCCGCGCCTTTGCCCTCGTATTCGCGCATATAAGTCAATGAATAGAGAGAACAAACCACCACCAGCAAGGAGATAACCAGCACCATAAATGCCGAGAGGCTATCCATTCGCAGGGTTAAATCGGCAAATTCAAAAGGGGGGGCAAAACGGGCGACTAAAGTTACACCAGCATGTAATTGCGTAATTCCGCTGATGATGCCAATCACGCCGCCCACCAGCGATGTGATGCCGGAAAGCTTAATAGCCAGTCTGTCCAGACCGAGTAAAAACAGCGAAGCCAGACTAGCAAACAGATAGAGAATCAGCGACCAGGTTAATAATTGCAGGGCATCCATTAGCGTTGCTCCTGAGTGAGGGAAAGGGGATCCTCCCCGCCATTGGCAAACCAGCTTGCGGCAAGGCGCTGTTTTTCTTTCATCTGACGTTGCAGGCTATCACCGGTGATCAGCCGTAACGCCTGATTCGGGCAAGCGCGAACGCAGGCCGGACCTTCTGGCAAGAAATCACACAGGTCGCATTTCACCGCGACGGTCTGGACACCAGGTTCCCAGCGCAGCAAAGCATGTTGTGTTGGCGCGTTTTCTTCGCCGTCTTTGAGTGAGCCTTCAGCCTGAAAAACATATTGCGCATGGGCATTCACCGGACGGCTTCCTGAAGCGCTGATTGCGCCAAATGGGCAGACCACGGCGCAAAGCTTGCAGCCAATACAGAGGCTTTCGTTGAGTTGGATCGCATCATCCCTCTGAGAGATGGCATTGACCGGGCAGACCTGCAGGCAAGGGGCTTCCTCACAGTGATGACACACGACAGGGGCAGTGATTGTTGACGTCTTCGCCAGGGCCAGGCGCGGGTGTTGCTGTAAACCTTGCGTTTTATGCACGTCCGAACAGGCAGCGAGACAGGTATTACATCCTGTACACCACAGTGGTTCGGCCACCACAAAGCGGTTCATGTCGGCTCCTTGAAAATGATATGAAACATTGCATTTCATATTGCATAAAGGATGCCATTCTGATTAACTCAATATATTCAATAAGTTATGTATTAACTGGATTCTGAACGGTACAAAAATGATGGTCATTAACGTTCAGCAAAAAATGGATTCGACACCCGTGTCGCAGGGGAAAGCGAGAATGTGATCTTGATCACGAGAAGTGAGGTATGCTGGCCGCAAGCGCAGCCAGCACGGAATGGAGCAAAGTAATCAGGCGTGTTCTTTCAGCCAGTTCAGCACAACGTCGTGGTGATTGCTGGTTTTGAAATCGTCAAAGACATGTTCGATTTTGCCATCAGCGTCAATCAGGAAGCTGATGCGATGAATGCCATCGTAGGTTTTGCCCATGAAGGACTTTTCACCCCAGACGCCGAATTGTTCGCACACCTGGTGGTCCTCATCAGACAGGAGCGTAAAGTTAAGCAGCTCTTTTTCCGCAAAACGGGAGAGTTTTTCGGGTTTATCGGTGCTGATACCCAGCACATCAACGCCCGCTTTTTTCAACTCATCCATGTTATCGCGTAAGCCGCAGGCCTGTACGGTACAGCCGGGGGTCATGGCTTTCGGGTAGAAATAAACCAGAACACGCTGTCCCTGGAAGTCGGTCAAATTAACTTGTTCTCCGTCTTGATCCGGCAAGCTAAATTTCGGTGCGATATCACCGGCTTTCAGTGGATTCATTACTTAACTCCATCCTGTTCATCATGTTGGGAATAATTGACGACGTTAATACTGCCTTGTGCATTGAGTTCTGTACATAGGGCTTTGAACGCTTGCTCAATATTTGCTGCGTCCGCAGATGCGGGGCTGTGGGCGGTTATCTGAATATGCAACTGCGCAGCCCGTTCATTTTCAGCAGGTTGCGTGCGCGACACCAGCTCCGCAATGTTCATATGATGCGCGTCGAAAAGTGCTGTGAAGCGTTCAATTAAATGCGGGGAGTCTGCCACATCGACCTGAACCCAGACAGATGCTGGCATTGGCGGACGCGGACGCGCCGTCGTGCGCTTCATCACGATTAAAAGATCCAGTTCGGCACCTTTCAACGGTAACGTTGATTCAATCAGAGTAATGGCATTCCATGAACCGGAAAGCAGCATAATAAACGTGAACTCTTCTCCCAGCATCGCCAGGCGACTGTCTTCAATATTACAGCCGCAACTACTGACATGACGGGTGATGGTGTTCACAATTCCAGGGCGATCGGCACCCAACGCAGTGATCACCAGATAATGTTGCGATGACAGTGTCAAACTGGTTATTCCTTTAAGGGGTGAGTTGTTCTTAAGGAAAGCATAAAAAAAACATGCATACAACAATCAGAACGGTTCTGTCTGCTTGCTTTTAATGCCATACCAAACGTACCATTGAGACACTTGTTTGCACAGAGGATGGCCCATGTTCACGGGAAGTATTGTCGCGATTGTTACTCCGATGGATGAAAAAGGTAATGTCTGTCGGGCTAGCTTGAAAAAACTGATTGATTATCATGTCGCCAGCGGTACTTCGGCGATCGTTTCTGTTGGCACCACTGGCGAGTCCGCTACCTTAAATCATGACGAACATGCTGATGTGGTGATGATGACGCTGGATCTGGCTGATGGGCGCATTCCGGTAATTGCCGGGACCGGCGCTAACGCTACTGCGGAAGCCATTAGCCTGACGCAGCGCTTCAATGACAGTGGTATCGTCGGCTGCCTGACGGTAACCCCTTACTACAATCGTCCGTCGCAAGAAGGTTTGTATCAGCATTTCAAAGCCATCGCTGAGCATACTGACCTGCCGCAAATTCTGTATAATGTGCCGTCCCGTACTGGCTGCGATCTGCTCCCGGAAACGGTGGGCCGTCTGGCGAAAGTAAAAAATATTATCGGAATCAAAGAGGCAACAGGGAACTTAACGCGTGTAAACCAGATCAAAGAGCTGGTTTCAGATGATTTTGTTCTGCTGAGCGGCGATGATGCGAGCGCGCTGGACTTCATGCAATTGGGCGGTCATGGGGTTATTTCCGTTACGGCTAACGTCGCAGCGCGTGATATGGCCCAGATGTGCAAACTGGCAGCAGAAGGGCATTTTGCCGAGGCACGCGTTATTAATCAGCGTCTGATGCCATTACACAACAAACTATTTGTCGAACCCAATCCAATCCCGGTGAAATGGGCATGTAAGGAACTGGGTCTTGTGGCGACCGATACGCTGCGCCTGCCAATGACACCAATCACCGACAGTGGTCGTGAGACGGTCAGAGCGGCGCTTAAGCATGCCGGTTTGCTGTAAAGTTTAGGGAGATTTGATGGCTTACTCTGTTCAAAAGTCGCGCCTGGCAAAGGTTGCGGGTGTTTCGCTTGTTTTATTACTCGCTGCCTGTAGTTCTGACTCACGCTATAAGCGTCAGGTCAGTGGTGATGAAGCCTACCTGGAAGCGGCACCGCTTGCGGAGCTTCATGCCCCGGCTGGAATGATTTTGCCGGTGACCTCCGGTGATTATGCAATCCCGGTGACCAACGGTAGTGGTGCTGTCGGTAAGGCGCTGGACATTCGTCCACCAGCCCAGCCGCTGGCACTGGTTTCTGGCGCGCGTACCCAGTTCACGGGCGATACCGCTTCATTGCTGGTGGAAAATGGTCGTGGCAATACTCTGTGGCCGCAGGTGGTTAGCGTGCTGCAGGCGAAAAACTACACCATCACCCAACGTGATGATGCTGGTCAGACACTGACCACCGATTGGGTACAATGGAACCGTCTGGACGAAGACGAGCAGTATCGTGGTCGTTATCAAATCTCTGTTAAGCCGCAGGGTTATCAGCAGGCGGTTACGGTTAAACTGCTGAACCTGGAACAGGCGGGCAAACCGGTTGCAGACGCGGCTTCCATGCAGCGTTACAGCACGGAGATGATGAACGTTATTTCCGCCGGTCTGGATAAATCTGCCACTGACGCCGCGAACGCTGCGCAAAATCGTGCCTCCACCACTATGGACGTACAAAGTGCAGCTGATGACACCGGTTTACCAATGCTGGTCGTACGCGGGCCGTTCAATGTGGTTTGGCAACGTCTGCCAGCGGCGCTGGAAAAAGTGGGCATGAAAGTGACCGACAGCACCCGTTCGCAGGGCAACATGGCCGTAACTTATAAGCCGCTGTCTGACAGCGACTGGCAGGAACTGGGCGCGAGCGATCCAGGCCTGGCATCCGGTGACTATAAACTGCAGGTTGGCGATTTAGATAACCGCAGCAGCCTACAGTTCATCGATCCGAAAGGTCATACTCTGACTCAGAGTCAGAACGACGCGCTGGTAGCTGTCTTCCAGGCTGCGTTTAGCAAGTAAAAATACAGGGCTGGAATCATCCGGCCCTTTTTTCTGATATGATACGCAAACGTGTGCGTCTGCAGGAAAACGCGATTTTAGCGGTAATTCGCACGAAATTTGTTTGTCGGACGTAGTTCGGATAAGGCGTTCACGCCGCATCCGACAAAACATCCGGCACACCAGACAGCAAAAGATTTTAAAACGTTAATTCACACCCAGGAGTGATAAAGATGCAAAAGCAAGCTGAGTTGTATCGTGGTAAAGCGAAAACCGTATACAGCACGGAAAACCCGGACCTGTTGGTGCTCGAATTCCGCAATGATACGTCAGCAGGGGATGGCGCGCGCATTGAGCAGTTTGATCGCAAAGGTATGGTGAACAACAAGTTCAACTACTTCATTATGAGCAAACTGGCTGAAGCGGGTATCCCGACTCAAATGGAGCGTCTGCTCTCCGATACCGAATGTCTGGTGAAAAAGCTGGATATGGTGCCGGTTGAGTGTGTCGTGCGTAACCGTGCTGCTGGCTCTCTGGTGAAACGTCTTGGAATCGAAGAAGGTATTGAGCTGAACCCGCCGCTGTTCGATCTGTTCCTGAAAAACGACGCCATGCACGATCCGATGGTCAACGAATCTTACTGCGAAACCTTTGGCTGGGTGAGCAAAGAGAACCTGGCGCGTATGAAAGAGCTGACCTACAAAGCGAACGACGTGCTGAAAAAACTGTTCGATGATGCTGGTCTGATTCTGGTCGACTTCAAGCTGGAATTTGGTCTGTACAAAGGCGAAGTGGTACTGGGTGATGAGTTCTCCCCGGACGGTAGCCGCCTGTGGGACAAAGAAACGCTGGAGAAAATGGACAAAGACCGTTTCCGCCAGAGCCTCGGTGGCCTGATCGAAGCCTATGAAGCCGTCGCCCGCCGCCTGGGTGTACAGCTGGACTGATTTTTCTGTTCATCATCTTGCCGTGCAGCTGGCACGGCAAGACAACCGCTCTCGGAATATATGCATTGAACGCTCATTCCTCCGCCATTTCATCCCGCTTTCCTGTGGTAATCTTCCTCTGAACCACCTACGATCATTTCTATAATGAATATATTGTTGAGGTATCTATGCGTTGGCAAGGGCGACGTGAAAGTGACAATGTTGAAGACAGGCGCAACAGCTCTGGTGGTCCATCTATGGGCGGTCCCGGTTTTCGCCTGCCAAGCGGTAAAGGCGGGCTGATTTTACTGATAGTCGTGCTGGTTGCAGGCTACTATGGTGTTGATTTAACCGGGTTGATGACCGGGCAGCCGGTTTCCCAACAACAATCAACGCGGTCAATTAGCCCAAATGAAGACGAAGCCGCAAAATTCACCTCGGTGATTCTGGCAACCACGGAAGACACCTGGGGACAACAGTTCGAGAAGATGGGTAAGACCTATCAGCAACCGAAGCTGGTCATGTACCGTGGAATGACGCGTACCGGCTGCGGGGCGGGCCAGTCCATAATGGGGCCGTTCTATTGCCCGGCGGATGGCACGGTTTATATCGATCTCTCCTTCTATGATGACATGAAAGACAAACTTGGCGCGGATGGCGATTTTGCCCAGGGGTACGTTATCGCCCATGAAGTCGGTCATCATGTGCAGAAACTGTTAGGCATCGAGCCGAAAGTTCGTCAACTGCAACAAAACGCGACGCAGGCGGAAGTAAACCGCTTATCTGTGCGTATGGAACTCCAGGCCGACTGTTTTGCCGGTGTCTGGGGGCATAGTATGCAGCAGCAAGGCGTTCTGGAAACCGGCGATCTGGAAGAGGCGCTGAACGCGGCGCAGGCCATCGGCGATGACCGTTTACAACAGCAAAGTCAGGGGCGAGTAGTACCAGACAGTTTCACTCATGGCACTTCTCAGCAACGCTACAGCTGGTTTAAACGTGGTTTCGACAGCGGCGATCCGGCACAATGCAATACTTTTGGTAAAAGCATTTAACTTCCGGGGCAGGGATGGCTGAACTGACTGCGCTTCACACATTAACAGCGCAAATGAAACGTGAAGGGATCCGCCGCTTGCTGGTGTTGAGCGGGGAAGAGGGTTGGTGTTTTGAGCATACTCTTAAGTTGCGTGATGCCTTACCTGGCGACTGGCTGTGGATTTCGCCGCGGCCAGATGCTGAAAACCACTGTTCTCCCTCGGCACTACAAACTTTACTTGGGCGCGAGTTCCGGCATGCGGTATTCGACGCCCGCCACGGCTTTGATGCCGCTGCCTTTGCCGCACTTAGCGGAACGTTGAAAGCGGGAAGCTGGCTGGTTTTGTTACTCCCTGTATGGGAAGAGTGGGAAAACCAACCTGATGCCGACTCGCTGCGCTGGAGTGATTGCCCTGACCCTATTGCGACGCCGCATTTTGTCCAGCATCTCAAACGCGTACTTACGGCGGATAACGAGGCTATCCTCTGGCGGCAAAACCAGCCATTCTCGTTGGCGCATTTTACTCCCCGTACTGACTGGTACCCCGCGACTGGCGCACCACAACCAGAACAACAGCAACTCTTAAAGCAGCTAATGACCATGCCGCCGGGCGTGGCAGCGGTAACGGCTGCGCGTGGGCGCGGTAAGTCGGCGTTGGCAGGGCAACTCATTTCTCGTATTGCGGGCAGAGCGATTGTCACCGCGCCCGCAAAAGCGTCAACGGATGTACTGGCACAATTTGCGGGCGAGAAGTTTCGCTTTATTGCGCCGGATGCCTTGTTAGCCAGCGATGAGCAAGCCGACTGGCTGGTGGTCGATGAAGCCGCAGCCATACCTGCGCCATTGTTGCATCAACTGGTATCGCGTTTTCCTCGAACGTTGTTAACCACTACGGTGCAGGGCTACGAAGGCACCGGACGTGGTTTTTTGCTGAAATTTTGCGCTCGCTTTCCGCATTTACACCGTTTTGAACTGCAACAGCCGATCCGCTGGGCGCAGGGATGCCCGCTGGAAAAAATGGTCAGCGAGGCACTGGTTTTTGACGATGAAAACTTCACCCATACACCACAAGGCAATATTGTCATTTCCGCATTTGAACAGACGTTATGGCAAAGCGATCCAGAAACGCCGTTAAAGGTTTATCAGCTCTTGTCTGGTGCGCACTATCGGACTTCGCCGCTGGATTTACGCCGGATGATGGATGCACCAGGGCAACATTTTTTACAGGCGGCTGGCGAAAACGAGATTGCCGGGGCGCTGTGGCTGGTGGATGAGGGTGGATTATCTCAACAACTCAGTCAGGCGGTATGGGCAGGTTTTCGTCGCCCGCGGGGTAATCTGGTGGCCCAGTCGCTGGCGGCGCACGGCAACAATCCACTGGCGGCGACATTGCGTGGACGGCGGGTCAGCCGGATAGCAGTTCATCCGGCTCGTCAGCGGGAAGGCACAGGGCGGCAACTTATTGCTGGTGCTTTGCAATATACGCAAGACCTCGACTATCTTTCGGTGAGTTTTGGTTACACCGGGGAGTTATGGCGTTTCTGGCAACGCTGCGGTTTTGTGCTGGTGCGGATGGGTAATCATCGGGAAGCCAGCAGCGGTTGCTATACGGCGATGGCGCTGTTACCGATGAGTGATGCGGGTAAACAGCTGGCTGAACGTGAGCATTACCGTTTACGTCGCGATGCGCAAGCTCTCGCGCAGTGGAATGGCGAAACGCTTCCTGTTGATCCACTAAACGATGCCGTCCTTTCTGACGACGACTGGCTTGAACTGGCCGGTTTTGCTTTCGCTCATCGTCCGCTATTAACGTCGTTAGGTTGCTTATTGCGTCTGTTACAAACCAGTGAACTGGCATTACCGGCGCTGCGTGGGCGTTTACAGAAAAACGCCAGTGATGCGCAGTTATGTACCACACTTAAACTTTCAGGCCGCAAGATGTTACTGGTCCGTCAGCGGGAAGAGGCCGCGCAGGCGCTGTTCGCACTTAATGATGTTCGCACTGAGCGTCTGCGCGATCGCATAACGCAATGGCAATTATTTCACTGACTCCTTCAATTTTATCTCATGGTCATTGTGAGTCAGCGGCGTAAAATTAATGACATCAGTTAAGGAGTTCGCCATGAAACATGACCATTTTGTTGTTCAAAGCCCGGATAAACCTGCGCAACAGTTGTTACTGCTTTTCCACGGTGTCGGGGATAACCCGGTGGCAATGGGGGAAATAGGCAACTGGTTTGCACCGCTGTTTCCTGATGCGCTGGTGGTGAGTGTCGGTGGCGCGGAGCCGAGCGGTAATCCGGCGGGGCGTCAGTGGTTTTCGGTGCAGGGTATTACGGAAGATAATCGCCAGGCGCGTGTGGATGCGATCATGCCGACGTTTATTGAAACGGTGCGCTACTGGCAGAAACAGAGCGGAGTAGGGGCTAACGCCACGGCGCTCATCGGTTTCTCTCAAGGCGCGATTATGGTGCTGGAGAGCATTAAAGCCGAACCGGGCCTTGCTTCACGCGTCATTGCTTTTAACGGACGCTATGCGAGCCTGCCGGAAACTGCGTCTACAGCCACGACAATTCACCTGATTCATGGCGGTGAAGATCCGGTTATCGATCTGGCGCATGCGGTTGCGGCGCAGGAAGCGTTAATCAGTGCCGGTGGTGACGTGACGCTGGATATCGTGGAGGATTTAGGCCATGCGATCGACAATCGCAGTATGCAATTTGCCCTGGATCACTTGCGTTATACCATTCCGAAACATTATTTCGACGAAGCGCTAAGTGGCGGTAAGCCTGGCGATGATGATGTGATTGAAATGATGTAAAAGACAGATTACCTGGCCTGATAAGACGCGTGAGCGTCGCATCAGGCATCGTTCACCATTGCCGGATGCGGCGTTAACGCCTTATCCGGCCTACGGTTGAGCACTCAGCTTACTTCTTCGGTTGATCCTTTTTCGGCCAGTCGTCGTCATCGTCCCACTTATCGTTGAAATCACGATGCGGGGGAAGCTCCGGCTTGTTGGCGAGAAATTTCTTATGGTCGACGCGCTTGAGATCTTTAATCACGTTCAGCAGGACGCCTACCAAAAAGACAATCACCAGAATCCACCAATATTTAGCCAGCCAGTCCATGCTTATTTCCTCTTGCAGAACCACTCATCAGGCGACGAGCTGTTCCATGATACGTTGATACATACGGGCAAGTAGCTGCAGGTCGGCAGCGTTCACACATTCATTAATTTTATGAATAGTGGCATTGACCGGCCCGAGTTCCACCACCTGCGCCCCCATGCGGGCAATAAAGCGCCCGTCGGACGTTCCGCCTGTGGTCAGTAGCTGCGGTTTAATTTCATTATAGTGCTCAACCGCGTTAACGACCGCATCCACCAGTTTACCGCGCGCGGTCAAAAATGGCTGCCCGGAAAGCCACCAATCCACCGTATAGCGCAGTTGATGTTTTTCAAGCAGGGCAAGCACCTGCGCTTTGATCATCTCATCAGTCAGTTCGGTGCTGAAGCGGAAGTTAAACTGCACAAACAGTTCACCCGGAATAACGTTGTTACTGCCCGTTCCCGCCTGAATATTGGCAATCTGCATACTGGTCGCCGGGAAGAATTCATTGCCCTGATCCCACTCAATAGCCACTAATTCATTAAGGAAAGGTGCTGCGCGATGTACCGGATTGTCAGCCAGATGTGGGTAGGCAACATGCCCCTGAACGCCATGAATGGTAAGGTTGCAGGTTAATGATCCGCGACGACCATTTTTCACCACATCACCTACCACTTCGATACTCGACGGTTCGCCAACCAGGCAGTAATCGAGACGCTCATTACGTGCCATTAACGCTTCGACGACTTTTACCGTACCGTTGTGGGCACTGGCTTCTTCATCAGAGGTGATCAGAAATGCCAGTCGCCCCGTATGGTTGGGATGTTGTGCGACAAAACGTTCTGCCGCCACCACCATCGCCGCCAGCGAGCCTTTCATATCTGCCGCACCGCGCCCGAATAACATGCCGTCACGAATGGTGGGTTCAAACGGGGGATTGATCCAACGATCGGCGTCGCCAGGCGGCACCACGTCGGTATGCCCGGCAAAGGCTAACGTTTCACCCTGCCCACGCCATGCCCAAAAATTCTGCGTATCGGCAAAGTCCATGCGTTCAACGGTAAAACCGATCGCCTGCAAACGTTCAATCAACAAAGCCTGGCATCCTGCATCATCAGGACTCAGGGAAGGGCGGCGAATAAGCTGTTGTGTCAGCTCAATAACCGGGCACGACATAGACTACACCTCATGGAAAAATTGCTGATAACTGGAATCACTGAAACCCAGCAGCATAGGCTTACCGGGCACGCAGAGCAATGGACGTTTGATAATTGCAGGCATTTCAGTCATTAATGCCGCCGCAGAGGCCGCATCGGTGATTTTATTGCGGGTGGTTTCGTCCAGTTTACGCCAGGTTGTACCACGGGTGTTGAGTAACGCTTCCCAGCCTAATTCGTTGATAAAATCGTTCAATAATTCGCTGTCCAGCCCATCGACGCGGTAATCATGAAAACGATAGTCGATGTTATTGGCTTCCAGCCAACGGCGAGCCTTTTTAATGGTGTCACAATTTTTGATACCGTAAAGTGTAACCATAATGAATCCTTTTTCGATTTATGAGAATAAATACTCATTTAAGGGTGAAAACATTTTGCCTGCAAATGATTATCAGGAAATATAACATTATCGAAGTATTCAAATTAACAACTATTAAATAATATTAAACATTTTTAACGTAAACATTAAGAATATTCATCTTGTTATCTGTCTGTATTTTAACCAGAATTAAATCAGTATTAGATGCCGTATGAATATCTCGAAATGTTGCTGTGTATCACATACAAATCATCACCGCAGGACCATAGTATTTACATAAGATTTGTCCCCCGGAGGTAGTCATCGCAGCAATCGAGTAAATTAGCTTCACCACGGTATATTGTTTCCGTAGAATACCCATAATTATAAGAGAGGTTGTTATGATTGAACGTGAACTGGGGAACTGGAAAGACTTTATCGAAGTTATGCTTCGTAAGTAATTCCTGAGACAAAGTACAAACAGCAAGAACCCGCTGAGCAGGTTCTTAATCGGAAAGTTGAAAAAGGCGACACATTGGCATGTCGCCTTTTTTATTGCTTATTCCGGGCGCGGCTTCAGCGGGAAGCGGCGGCGCACCAGCACAAAGAACAGCGGCACGAAGTAAATAGCCAGAATAGTGGCCGAAATCATCCCGCCCATTACGCCAGTACCCACCGCATGCTGACCACCGGAACCGGCACCCGTGCTGGTTGCCATTGGCAATACGCCGAAGATAAATGCCAGCGAGGTCATCAGAATCGGGCGTAAACGCTGACGGCAGGCGTGGAGCGTCGCTTCAAACAGGTCGTGGCCTTTTTGGTTCATCTCGTTAGCAAACTCGACGATCAGGATGGCGTTTTTCGCCGATAAACCAATGACCGTTAACAGGCCCACCTGGAAGTAAACGTCGTTTTCCAGCCCGCGCATCCAGGTTGCCAGCAGCGCGCCGATTACCCCCAGCGGCACGACCAGCATTACCGAGAACGGCACCGACCAGCTTTCATACAACGCAGCCAGACACAGGAATACCACCAGCAAGGAAATGGCGTACAGCGCCGGAGCCTGCGCGCCGGAAAGCCGCTCCTGATACGACATCGCCGTCCACTCCAGACCAAAGCCGTTTGGCAGCTGCTTCACTAACGATTCCATAATATCCATCGCCGTACCGGTACTGACCCCCGGTGCGGCTTCCCCAACAATCTCAACCGCAGAATAACCGTTATAGCGTTCCAGACGCGGCGAGCCTGTTTCCCAGCGTGAGGTCGCGAAAGCAGAGAAGGGCACCATGCCGCCATCTTTATTTCGGACATACCAGAGATTGATGTCATCTGGCAGCATGCGATACGGCGCAGCTGCCTGCACATAGACTTTCTTCACGCGACCGCGATCCATAAAGTCATTCACATAGCTCGAACCCCAGGCGGTTTGCAGTGTGTCGTTAATATCGTCGATAGCAACGCCCAGCGCCTGAGCTTTACGCTGGTCGATATCAATCTGCAACTGCGGACTGTCGTCGAGGCCGTTATGGCGCACACGGGTTAGCTCCGGGTTTTCCGCCGCCAGCGCCAGCAACTGATTACGTGCTGCCATCAGCGCATCGTGACCCGCTCCAGCGTGGTCCTGCAACTCCATATCAAAACCTGCAGAACTACCAAGACCGCTAATTGCTGGCGGGCTGCTGGCGATAACGCGAGCTTCTTTAATTTGGTTAAACGCCTTCGTTGCACGCTCGATAATGGCAAACGAGGTGCCGGTCTTACTGTCGCGTTCGCTCCAGTCTTTCAGGCGGATAAACATTCGCGCCACGTTTTGCCCGTTACCCCCCAGGGCCAGAACCAACGGTGGCAAACACCGACATGATGTTGTCTTTTTCATGGGTGAAGTAGTATTTCTCGATTTGCTCAACGACTTTCAGGGTCTGTTGTTGCGTTGAACCGCTGGGCAACTGTACCGAGGTAGTAAACATGCCACGGTCTTCCAGCGGTAAGAACGACGTCGGCAAACGCAGGAACAGGAACACCATGCCGCCAAGCAGCAGGACATAAATCACAATCCAGCGCAGGCTACGGTGGAGAATTTTCGCCACCCCTTTTTCGTAGCGTTCGGCGTTGCGGTTAAACATCTGGTTAAACCAGGCAAAAAAGCCTTTTTGCCCATGATGCTCACCTTTTTTCAGTGGCTTAAGTAGTGTGGCACACAGAGCCGGAGTGAGGATCATCGCTACCAGTACTGACAGCACCATCGCCGCAACAATGGTAATAGAGAACTGGCGATAGATGGCACCGGTGGTGCCGCCGAAGAAGGCCATTGGTACAAATACCGCCGAAAGAACCATCGCAATCCCGACCAGTGCCCCCTGGATCTGCCCCATCGATTTACGTGTGGCTTCGCGAGGAGTGAGTCCTTCCTCACTCATAATACGTTCGACGTTTTCCACCACCACGATGGCGTCATCCACCAGCAGACCGATCGCCAGCACCATCGCGAACATGGTTAAGGTGTTGACGCTGTAACCGAAGGCGTAAAGTACGGAGAAGGTTCCCATCAACACCACCGGCACGGCGATAGTGGGTATCAGCGTGGCGCGGAAGTTTTGCAGGAACAGATACATAACGAGGAAAACCAGAGCGATAGCTTCCAGCAGCGTTTTCACCACGTCTTCAATGGAGGCTTTAACAAACGAGGTGGTTTCATACGCCACCTTGTATTCCAGTCCATGCGGGAAATACTGCGCCAGCTCGTCGAGACGATTGAGCACCAGCTCCGCTGTCGCCATTTCGTTAGCGCCGGAGGCCAGTTTTACCCCCAGCCCGGAGGCTGGCTTACCATTGAAGCGGCTAAGATAATCGTATTTCTCCGCCCCCATTTCGACGGTGGCGACATCGCCCAGCCTTACCTCTGAGCCGTCCTGATTGACCCGCAAGGTGATATCGCGGAACTGTTCTGGTGTTTGCAGCAGTGACTGGGCGTTAATGGTGGCGTTGAGCGCCTGCTTATCGACGGAAGGTGTACCACCAAGTTGCCCAACCGCAATCTGCGCGTTCTGTGACTCAATGGCATCAGTGACATCTTTAGCCGTCATCTGGAAACTGTTGAGTTTCGCCGGGTCCAGCCAGATACGCATGGAATATTGCGAACCATAGGCATCGATATCCCCGACGCCATTCACGCGGCTTAACGGGTCCTGAATATTACTGGCAACATAATCAGCAATATCCTGTTTATCCATCGAACCATCGGTAGAGACGAAGGCAATGGTCAGAATGTTGGTATCGCCGGTTTTACGCACCGTCACGCCCTGATTTTGCACCGCCTGCGGTAACTTTCGCATGGCTGATTGCAGCTGGTTTTGTACTTGCTGCACGGCTTCGTCCGGATCGGTGCCTGCTTTAAAACTTAAAGTGACAGATGCCTGACCGGTGCCACTGCTCTGAGATGACATATACATGAGATTATCGAGGCCGGTCATATTTTGCTCGATAACCTGGGTCACGGTGTTTTCCAGCGTCTGGGCCGATGCGCCGGGATAGTTAGCGGTCACTCGCACATTCGGTGGCGCGAGATCGGGGTATTGTTCAACGGGCAATGAAAAAATCGCCAGGGTACCTGTCAGACACAACAGGATTGCCAGCACCCAGGCAAAAATGGGGCGATCAATAAAGAAATTCGCCATTAAAAGAGGACCTCGTGTTTCTGCGTATCGTTGTAGGCTTGACTTGCTTCACTGTAGCGGCAAGGTACGAGCCAATCGTGGAGAAAAAAAGGAGTTAATGTAAATTATCATGCCCTTTTATACTGAACCTTAAGTGCAAGTATTCTTTGGTCAGTAGGAGGCATTACATTAACTGACTTTCCTCACCCTCCGCAGAGCGAAAGCTAATACTCACTAACGTGCCGCCGCCGGAAGGTTGTGAAAAAGTCAGCGTCCCACCTAGCCGTTCCGCGCGTTCGCGCATGATATTCAGACCATAATGACCTTCGGGTTCTTTCGGTTCACCGATACCAATCCCGTTATCACGGATATAAACCGTGTGATTGCCGTCCGGCGCGGTGACGCAACTGACGGCGATTTCGCTGGCGTTGGCGTGCTTCATCGCATTCAGCACCGCTTCGCGAATAATTTGCAACAAATGCACCTGCATTTGCGCATCCAGTGCCAGGGTTGGCAGACGGCAGTCGAGGGTCAGTTTGGCGCTGGTTTGATTTTGTAACGTATCCAGCATTTCCCTCAATGCGGAGGGGAGATCCGCCTGCTGCAGCGTCAGGCGGAAAGTAGTCAACAGCTCGCGTAACTGCCGATAAGCATCATTCAACGCCTGGGAAAAATCGGCCATGATACTTTGTGCGGTGGCGTTATCTTCCGGTATCGAACGCTTCAGTAACGTCAACTGGATACGTAAGTAAGAAAGTACCTGAGCCAGCGAGTCGTGCAATTCGCGGGCGATGGTCGCACGTTCTTCCATCAACAATAATTGCTGAAAATGCTTCTGCGCCTGATTAAAGTACAAACCGCGTCCCAGCATCGACGAAACGCTGTTAAGCAGCGGTTCTGATGATGAAACGTGACTATTTTGCCAGTGCAGTTCGCCGTAAACCGTCTCTTGCATTGTCACCGGTAAAATCTGCATCGGCAATTCCGGGTTTGGTTGCCCTTCGCTAATCCGCCAGTTTTCACCGACATTTAACTCCAGATATTCAGCCGCTTCATTGTCGCGAACAATCTGCAAAATATGGCGGAAACAATGCACATCAATCTGGCTAGTGTTCAGCGCCTGCGAACACTGATACAACACCTCCAGACGACGCTTGGCCTCGTGGAGATCGCGGGTCTTTTCTTCTACTGACGCTTCCAGCGAACGGTACAATTTATGCAGCTCGCTCGACATCTGGTTAAAGGTTTTTGCAAGCAGACCAAGCTCATTCGGCAGGTTGGTATCCAGCGGCGGCGAGTCGAACTGCCCGTGTTCAATACGCTGACTGGCGGTAACCAGCTGATTCAGCGGGGCAACCACCTGATGGCGTATGCGGCGCAAAGTAAAAAAGACCAGCGTGAAAATACCGATGCCGCCAGCCAGGGAAATCGCCACCACCAGCAGCATTTTGCGTTCAGCGTAGTGCTGTAAAGCCAGTACGAACAGGTCTATCTGATTAACATAATTATTAATATTGGCCTGATACCACGGCAAATCGCCCTTGCTGAGCCGATTATTCATCTCCAGCCAGTTGGCATTCAGATGCGCATAGCGAGTTTTTACTGCTTCTGGCACATACCAGACGTTGAGGTTGGTTAATACCGGTGAATGCAGTGCCTGCTGAAATAACTGGCGATGTGCATTGAGTTGTGGACTGCCACTTTGCAAGTCGTAGCCCAGGCGGTAACTCTGCATACGCAGCGATCCGGCAATATTGATAGCCTCAGCGTCGCGCAAACTGCTCGCCAGAGTTAGCAGAGCGATACCCGTGGAAAGAATCGACAGCAGCACAATGTAAAAAAAGGCCCGGGCCAGACTGGCCGAGACGGGTCGTTTAACAATCACACGCGTCTTCTCCACAAAAAATCATTAATGTTCCAGTTCGCTGAAACGCAATTTAGTCAGTGATGGGATTATTTGATCTGCCACAGTTTATAGCGAAATAGTTACTTATTCTGGGCACATGAACATTGCCGATTCCCCTGTAAGTCGGGTAATAACAACACTCATATAAAGAATAAGGTTTTTACAACCAAAAAAGAAGGTCGTTATGAATCGTTTTATTATGGCCAACAGTCAGCAATGTCTGGGTTGTCATGCTTGTGAAATCGCCTGTGTCATGGCTCACAATGATGAGCAACATGTCCTGAGCCAACACCATTTTCATCCCCGAATTACGGTTATCAAACATCAACAGCAACGTAGTGCAGTGACCTGTCACCATTGTGAAGATGCGCCCTGCGCCCGTAGCTGCCCTAATGGCGCAATCAGCCACGTTGATGACAGCATTCAGGTCAATCAGCAAAAGTGTATTGGCTGTAAATCCTGCGTGGTGGCCTGTCCTTTTGGTACGATGCAAATCGTCCTGACACCCGTCGCGGCAGGAAAAGTAAAAGCCACGGCGCATAAATGCGACCTTTGTGCGGGGCGCGAAAACGGTCCTGCCTGTGTTGAGAATTGCCCGGCGGACGCGCTGCAACTGGTCACTGACGTCGCACTCTCCGGCATGGCGAAATCCCGCCGCTTGCGCACCGCGCGTCAGGAACATCAACCGTGGCATGCCAGTACCGCGGCGCAAGAAATGCCGGTAATGAGTAAAGTCGAACAAATGCAGGCAACGCCCGCGCGTGGCGAGCCGGATAAACTGGCGATTGAAGCGCGCAAAACCGGTTTTGATGAAATTTATCTGCCATTTCGCGCCGACCAGGCACAACGGGAAGCCTCGCGCTGCCTTAAGTGCGGCGAGCACAGCGTTTGTGAATGGACCTGCCCGCTGCATAACCATATACCGCAGTGGATTGAACTGGTGAAAGCCGGAAACATCGACGCCGCCGTCGAGCTTTCTCACCAGACCAACACCCTGCCGGAAATTACCGGACGCGTTTGTCCGCAAGACCGTTTGTGTGAAGGTGCCTGTACTATTCGCGATGAGCACGGCGCGGTAACTATCGGCAACATTGAACGCTACATTTCAGATCAGGCGTTGGCGAAAGGTTGGCGTCCTGACTTAAGCCATGTCACCAAAGTGGACAAGCGGGTGGCGATTATCGGTGCAGGTCCGGCAGGGCTGGCCTGTGCGGATGTTCTGACCCGCAATGGCGTGGGGGTGACGGTGTACGATCGCCATCCAGAAATCGGTGGCTTGCTCACTTTCGGCATTCCTTCTTTCAAACTGGATAAATCCCTGCTGGCACGCCGTCGGGAAATCTTCAGCGCGATGGGGATTCACTTCGAACTCAATTGTGAAGTGGGTAAAGATGTCTCTTTGGATTCGCTTTTGGAACAATACGACGCGGTCTTCGTTGGCGTAGGCACTTACCGTTCCATGAAAGCGGGTTTACCCAATGAAGATGCGCCGGGCGTTTATGACGCGCTGCCGTTCCTCATTGCCAACACTAAACAGGTGATGGGGCTCGAAGAGCTACCGGAAGAGCCGTTTATCAATACCGCCGGACTTAACGTCGTGGTACTGGGCGGCGGCGACACCGCGATGGACTGTGTGCGTACCGCACTGCGCCACGGCGCGAGTAACGTCACCTGCGCTTATCGTCGTGATGAAGCTAACATGCCAGGCTCGAAGAAAGAAGTGAAGAACGCCCGCGAAGAGGGGGCCAACTTCGAATTTAACGTCCAGCCGGTGGCGCTTGAGCTGAATGAACAAGGTCACGTCTGCGGGATTCGTTTCCTGCGCACGCGTCTTGGAGAGCCGGATGCCCAGGGGCGTCGGCGTCCAGTGCCGGTGGAAGGCAGTGAATTTGTCATGCCAGCCGACGCGGTGATTATGGCGTTTGGCTTCAATCCGCACGGGATGCCGTGGCTGGAGTCGCACGGTGTAACGGTAGACAAATGGGGCCGCATCATCGCGGATGTGGAAAGCCAGTACCGTTACCAGACCACCAATCCGAAAATCTTCGCTGGTGGTGACGCCGTGCGTGGTGCGGATCTGGTGGTTACCGCAATGGCAGAAGGACGTCATGCGGCACAGGGGATTATTGACTGGCTGGGGGTAAAATCAGTCAAATCTCACTGATAGCCTGCGCAGACAAACCCGACTTCACAGCGTAAGATAATTGTTCATTTCGCGCTGTGGAGTCGGTATGACGCAACAAATCACCCTCATTAAAGACAAAATTCTCTCCGATAACTATTTCACCCTGCACAACATTACTTACGATCTCACGCGCAAAGACGGCGAAGTTATCCGCCATAAACGTGAAGTGTACGATCGCGGCAATGGTGCGACGATCCTCCTGTACAACACGAAGAAAAAGACCGTGGTTCTGATTCGTCAGTTCCGTGTCGCTACCTGGGTTAATGGCAATGAAAGCGGGCAGCTGATTGAAAGCTGCGCCGGGCTGCTGGATAACGACGAACCGGAAGTGTGTATTCGCAAAGAAGCGATTGAAGAGACGGGCTATGAAGTGGGTGAAGTGCGCAAATTATTTGAACTGTATATGTCGCCAGGCGGTGTGACTGAGCTAATCCACTTTTTTATCGCCGAATACAGTGACAATCAGCGCGCTAACGCCGGTGGCGGTGTCGAAGATGAAGATATTGAAGTGCTCGAGCTGCCGTTCAGCCAGGCGCTGGAGATGATCAAAACCGGCGAGATACGTGACGGTAAGACGGTGTTATTGCTTAACTATTTGCAAACGTCACATTTAATGGACTGAAAAATAACAATAATATTTCGTTGTTTATTATTGGCTCAATCCGACAAATCCGATTGAGCCGCGCTACCTGCGCAACGAAGATACGACTTGTGCTGTTTGTTTGAACTTCTGGGGTCGTACCGTCCATGCGCTATCGCATTTTCCTTCTCTTTTTTTTCGCTTTGTTGCCGACGTCTTTGGTGTGGGCGGCACCAGCGCAACGGGCGTTTTCCGACTGGCAGGTCACCTGTAATAACCAAAATTTCTGCGTGGCGCGTAATACGGGCGATCATAATGGACTGGTGATGACCCTGAGCCGCAGCGCCGGGGCGCATACCGATGCCGTTTTACGTATTGAGCGCGGCGGATTGAAGTCGCCGGAGGCGTCAGAAGGGGAGATAGCGCCACGGCTGCTGTTAGATGGCGAGCCGTTGGCGTTAAGTGGTGACAAGTGGCGGATTTCACCATGGTTATTAGTAACCGATGATACGGCAACCATCACCGCGTTTTTGCAGATGATTCAGGAAGGGAAGGCAATCACCTTACGCGATGGCGATCAGACCATTTCTCTGAGTGGCTTAAAAGCAGCGTTGTTGTTTATTGATGCTCAGCAAAAGCGCGTTGGCAGTGAAACCGCGTGGATCAAGAAAGGGGACGAACCGCCGCTCAGCGTACCGCCCGCGCCTGCGCTGAAAGAGGTCGCGGTGGTTAACCCAACGCCGACGCCACTCTCACTCGAAGAACGCAACGATTTGCTGGATTATGGAAACTGGCGGATGAATGGTCTGCGCTGCTCGCTTGATCCATTGCGTCGTGAGGTGAATGTCACTGCGCTGACTGATGATAAAGCGCTGATGATGATTAGCTGTGAGGCAGGGGCCTATAACACCATTGATTTGGCATGGATTGTGTCGCGTAAAAAGCCACTAGCTTCGCGCCCGGTTCGGTTGCGTTTGCCGTTCAACAACGGTCAGGAGACGAATGAACTGGAACTGATGAACGCAACATTTGATGAGAAATCGCGTGAACTGGTGACCTTAGCGAAAGGGCGCGGATTAAGCGATTGTGGCATTCAGGCGCGCTGGCGCTTTGACGGTCAGCGTTTTCGCCTGGTGCGTTACGCCGCAGAACCCACCTGCGATAACTGGCATGGGCCAGACGCCTGGCCCACGTTGTGGATCACCCGTTAAACAAAATGGCGGGACATGTAGGCCGGATAAGACGCTGTAGGCCGGATAAGACGCGTCAGCGTCGCATCCGGCAATCAGCATCCGGCAATCACCATCAGGCACCTTTCACTCCCAGCACCTTATGCGCTTTTGCCACAATATTCTCGGCGGTAAAGCCAAAGAACGGGAACAGCTTATCCGCCGGAGCAGATTCCCCGTAACCCGTCATCCCGACAATTGCCCCTTTCAGACCAACATACTTGTACCAGTAATCGGCAATACCTGCTTCCACCGCCACGCGAGCCGCAACGTTAGAAGGCAACACCGACTCCCGATATTCCTCATCCTGGGCGTCGAAAATATCGGTCGAGGGCAGGGAAACTACGCGTACATTGCGACCTTCTCCTGCTAATTTCTCTGCCGCTTGCAGGGTAATTTCCATCTCTGAACCGGTGGCAATCAGAATAATATCTGGCTTACCGCCGCTGTCTTTCAGCACATAACCGCCACGAGCAATCTCTTTAACCTGATCCGGCGTACGTTCCACCTGGGCCAGATTCTGCCTTGAGAGGATCAGTGCCGTCGGTCCGTTGTGGCGCTCAACCGCCAGCTTCCAGCCCACCGCCGCTTCCACCTGATCGCACGGTCGCCAGGTGCTGAAATTTGGCGTTAAGCGCAGGCTGGCCAGTTGCTCAACAGCCTGGTGCGTCGGACCATCTTCGCCCAGGCCAATTGAGTCGTGGGTATAAACCATAATCTGCCGCGCTTTCATCAGTGCCGCCATCCGCGCGGCGTTACGGGCGTATTCAACAAACATCAGGAACGTCGCGGTATACGGCACAAAGCCGCCGTGGTGCGCGATGCCGTTGGCGATAGCGGTCATGCCAAATTCACGCACCCCGTAGTGAATGTAGTTGCCCGCTGGATCTTCCTTCAGCGAAACAGAACCTTTCCAGATGGTCAGGTTGCTGGGAGCCAGATCCGCCGAACCGCCGAGCAACTCAGGCAGCATCGGCCCGTAAGCGTTAAGCGTATTTTGCGAAGCCTTACGGGTAGCGATTTTCGCCGGATTTGCCTGTAACTCATTGATATATTTCTGAGTCGTTTTCTCCCAGTCCTTCGGTAAACCACCGCTCATCCGTCGGGTAAACTCTTCTGCCAGTTGCGGATGAGCCTTTTTATAGGCGGCAAACTTCTCATTCCAGCTCTGCTGCGCTTTTTCGCCTTTTTCACGGGCATCCCAGGCGTGATAAATCTCTTTAGGGATCTCAAATGGCGGATGGTGCCAGCCCAGTTTTTGCCGTGCCAGCGCCACTTCTTCTTCCCCCAGTGGTGCGCCGTGCGCCTCTTCCTTACCTGCTTTATTCGGCGAACCAAAGCCAATCACCGTACGGCAGATAATCAGCGACGGCTTATCTTTCACGCTTTGCGCTTCAAGGATCGCTTCCTTCACCGCCTGCGGATCGTGACCGTCGATTTCATGGATCACATGCCAGTGATAGGCTTCAAAACGTTTTGCCGTATCGTCGGTAAACCAGCCTTCTGTTTCACCGTCGATGGAAATACCGTTGTGATCGTAAAAACCAATCAGCTTGCCCAGTCCCAGCGTGCCTGCCAGCGAACAGACTTCGTGGGAAATACCTTCCATCAGGCAGCCGTCGCCCATAAACACATAGGTGAAGTGATCGACGATCTCATGGTCTGGCTGGTTAAACTGCGCCGCCAGTGTACGCTCTGCTATCGCCAGCCCGACGGCGTTCGCCAAACCTTGTCCAAGCGGGCCGGTGGTGGTTTCAACGCCTGGCGTATAGCCAATCTCCGGGTGGCCTGGGGTTTTCGAATGCAACTGACGGAAGTTCTTCAGTTCTTCCAGCGGCAGGTCGTAACCGGTCAGATGTAGCAAACTGTAGAGCAGCATCGACGCGTGACCGTTGGAAAGAATAAAGCGGTCGCGATCATACCAGGTTGGGTCGGTAGGGTTATGTTTAAGAAAATCGTTCCACAGCACTTCGGCAATATCAGCCATGCCCATCGGCGCGCCGGGATGACCAGAGTTGGCTTTTTGTACCGCATCCATACTGAGTGCGCGAATCGCATTGGCAAGGTCTTTTCGGGACATATAACACTCCGTGGCTGGTTTATAGTTTGGCGGCAAGAAGATCTTCCAGTTTGCGTTGATCAACGGCGAACAGACGAATGCCTTCAGACAGTTTTTCTACCGCCATCGCATCCTGATTGTGCTCCCAACGGAACTCCGCTTCGCTCATGGGAGCTGGGCGTGGGAACGTCTGAGAAGGTGGGATTAATTTACGTACCACTGGCGAAACTTTTTCCTGCAGCTCCTTCAGTAAATTCGGTGCGATAGTCAGTCGATCGCAGCCGGTTAAGGCGAGGATTTGTTCGGTGCGACGGAAGCTCGCGCCCATCACAATGGTTTCATAGTGGTGTTGCTTATAGTAGTCGTAGATATTGCGCACCGATTTAACGCCCGGATCTTCTTCCACCACATACGGGTCCATCGGCTTGCGTGCCTGATACCAGTCATAAATACGCCCGACAAACGGCGAAATCAGAAAAACGCCTGCTTCCGCACAGGCCCGTGCCTGTGCAAAAGAAAACAGCAGCGTCAGGTTGCAGTTAATACCTTCTTTTTCCAGCTCTTCTGCCGCGCGAATTCCTTCCCAGGTCGAAGCCAGCTTGATCAGAATGCGTGATTTCTCAACGCCTTGTTGCTGATACAAGTCCACCAGATGGCGCGCCTTCTCAATACTCTTTTCTTTATCAAAAGAGAGGCGTGCATCAACTTCTGTTGACACGCGACCGGGTACGATTTTGAGGATTTCAGCACCGAAATTGACCGCCAGTTTGTCACACGCTGCGACCACCTGTTGTTCCTGGGTCTTGCCATTTTTTTTACCCCAGGCGATAGCATCGTCTATTAAATGCTCATATTGTGATAATCCGGCAGCTTTGAGTAACAGCGAAGGATTGGTGGTGGCATCCTGGGGATGATAATGGCGAATGGACTCAATATCGCCGCTGTCTGCCACGACAGTGGTGAACTGTTTGATGCCGTCTAACTCGTTCATAGGAAATACTCCTTGAAAAGTAAAGTGTTAGATGAGTGCGTTAATTCACACTTCTGAGAAATTTCGCTAAACGCATCAAAAAAGCATAGCAGACAGGCATGGTATTGCTGGATTAAGCAGGTAACATCAGTGTTATAGGATTATTACCAAAACATTATATTAATGGTGAGAGTTTGGACTTGCTCAAAGTCTGTAGACTCCGGCAGGGTAATAATGTGCGCCACGTTGTGGGCAGGGGCTGTTGCCCACACACTTTATTTGTGAACGTTACGTGAAAGGAACAACCAAATGGATGACCAGTTAAAACAAAGTGCACTTGATTTCCATGAATTTCCAGTTCCAGGGAAAATCCAGGTTTCTCCAACCAAGCCTCTGGCAACACAGCGCGATCTGGCGCTGGCCTACTCACCAGGCGTTGCCGCACCTTGTCTTGAAATCGAAAAAGACCCGTTAAAAGCCTACAAATATACCGCCCGAGGTAACCTGGTGGCGGTGATCTCTAACGGTACGGCGGTGCTGGGGTTAGGCAACATTGGCGCGCTGGCAGGCAAACCGGTGATGGAAGGCAAGGGCGTTCTGTTTAAGAAATTCGCCGGGATTGATGTATTTGACATTGAAGTTGACGAACTCGACCCGGACAAATTTATTGAAGTTGTCGCCGCGCTCGAACCAACCTTCGGCGGCATCAACCTCGAAGACATTAAAGCGCCAGAATGTTTCTATATTGAACAGAAACTGCGCGAGCGGATGAATATTCCGGTATTCCACGACGATCAGCACGGCACGGCAATTATCAGCACTGCCGCCATCCTCAACGGCTTGCGCGTGGTGGAGAAAAACATCTCCGACGTGCGGATGGTGGTTTCCGGCGCGGGTGCCGCAGCAATCGCCTGTATGAACCTGCTGGTAGCGCTGGGTCTGCAAAAACATAACATCGTGGTTTGCGATTCAAAAGGCGTTATCTATCAGGGCCGTGAGCCAAACATGGCGGAAACCAAAGCCGCATATGCGGTGGTGGATGACGGCAAACGTACCCTCGATGATGTGATTGAAGGCGCGGATATTTTCCTGGGCTGTTCCGGCCCGAAAGTGCTGACCCAGGAAATGGTGAAGAAAATGGCTCGTGCGCCAATGATCCTGGCGCTGGCGAACCCGGAACCGGAAATTCTGCCGCCGCTGGCGAAAGAAGTGCGTCCGGATGCCATCATTTGCACCGGTCGTTCTGACTATCCGAACCAGGTGAACAACGTCCTGTGCTTCCCGTTCATCTTCCGTGGCGCGCTGGACGTTGGCGCAACCGCCATCAACGAAGAGATGAAACTGGCGGCGGTACGTGCGATTGCAGAACTCGCCCATGCGGAACAGAGCGAAGTGGTGGCTTCAGCGTATGGCGATCAGGATCTGAGCTTTGGTCCGGAATACATCATTCCAAAACCGTTTGATCCGCGCTTGATCGTTAAGATCGCTCCTGCGGTCGCTAAAGCCGCGATGGAGTCGGGCGTGGCGACTCGTCCGATTGCTGATTTCGACGTCTACATCGACAAGCTGACTGAGTTCGTTTACAAAACCAACCTGTTTATGAAGCCGATTTTCTCCCAGGCTCGCAAAGCGCCGAAGCGCGTTGTTCTGCCGGAAGGGGAAGAGGCGCGCGTTCTGCATGCCACTCAGGAACTGGTAACGCTGGGACTGGCGAAACCGATCCTTATCGGTCGTCCGAACGTGATCGAAATGCGCATTCAGAAACTGGGCTTGCAGATCAAAGCGGGCGTTGATTTTGAGATCGTCAATAACGAATCCGATCCGCGCTTTAAAGAGTACTGGACCGAATACTTCCAGATCATGAAGCGTCGCGGCGTCACTCAGGAACAGGCGCAGCGGGCGCTGATCAGTAACCCGACAGTGATCGGCGCGATCATGGTTCAGCGTGGGGAAGCCGATGCAATGATTTGCGGTACGGTGGGTGATTATCATGAACATTTTAGCGTGGTGAAAAATGTCTTTGGTTATCGCGATGGCGTTCACACCGCAGGTGCCATGAACGCGCTGCTGCTGCCGAGTGGTAACACCTTTATTGCCGATACATATGTTAATGATGAACCGGATGCAGAAGAGCTGGCGGAGATCACCTTGATGGCGGCAGAAACTGTCCGTCGTTTTGGTATTGAGCCGCGCGTTGCTTTGTTGTCGCACTCCAACTTTGGTTCTTCTGACTGCCCGTCGTCGAGCAAAATGCGTCAGGCGCTGGAACTGGTCAGGGAACGTGCACCAGAACTGATGATTGATGGTGAAATGCACGGCGATGCAGCGCTGGTGGAAGCGATTCGCAACGACCGTATGCCGGACAGCTCTTTGAAAGGTTCCGCCAATATTCTGGTGATGCCGAACATGGAAGCTGCCCGCATTAGTTACAACTTACTGCGTGTTTCCAGCTCGGAAGGTGTGACTGTCGGCCCGGTGCTGATGGGTGTGGCGAAACCGGTTCACGTGTTAACGCCGATCGCATCGGTGCGTCGTATCGTCAACATGGTGGCGCTGGCCGTGGTAGAAGCGCAAACCCAACCGCTGTAATTTTTTTTAACTCTCACGCTTACCCTGAATATTCAGGGTAAGCAGTTTAGCTGCAATATATTAGTAAAGCTTATTACTGAGTTTGCGAATAATAAAAAAAAGCAGTCTATATAATATCTCGATATTATTTTATTTATATTCATGCGTTGCATATGAAAGTTTATGCACCACAGCGAATATCTCTCCATTCTTAGTGATCTACCTCACCTTTTAAACGCGCTTGCCGAATTTTGTTATTTACTCTGACGAAAAATTGTCACGATACACGAAAGTTTTTCACAGGCGGCGACTCATGGATAAAGAACGCATCATTCAGGAATTTGTGCCCGGCAAACAGGTCACACTGGCGCATCTCATCGCGCATCCCGGTGAGGAACTGGCGAAGAAAATCGGCGTTCCGGATGCGGGCGCAATTGGCATTATGACGCTAACTCCCGGCGAAACGGCGATGATCGCCGGTGATTTAGCGCTGAAAGCCGCTGATGTGCATATCGGTTTTCTCGACCGATTCAGCGGTGCATTGGTGATTTATGGCTCGGTGGGCGCAGTAGAAGAAGCGTTATCACAAACCGTCAGCGGTTTAGGTCGCTTATTAAATTATACGCTTTGTGAAATGACCAAAAGTTAATACGAGGCATTCATGAAACGAATTGCGTTTGTGGGTAGCGTCGGGGCAGGAAAAACAACGTTATTTAATGCGTTGCAGGGGAATTATACCCTCGCCAGAAAAACACAGGCCGTGGAATTTAATGATAAGGGCGATATTGATACGCCGGGTGAATATTTTAACCATCCCCGCTGGTATCACGCCTTAATTACCACGCTACAGGATGTAGACATGCTGATCTATGTCCATGGCGCAAATGACCCGGAAAGTCGGTTGCCTGCCGGGTTGCTGGATATTGGCGTCAGCAAACGGCAAATCGCCGTCATCAGTAAAACGGACATGCCAGATGCTGACGTCGCCGCAACGCGAAAGTTATTGCTTGAGACGGGTTTCGAAGAGCCGATGTTCGAGCTAAACAGCCACGACCCGCAAAGCGTGCAGCAACTGGTGGATTATCTGGCATCTCTCACCAAACAGGAGGAAGCAGGTGAAAAAACTCATCACAGCGAATGATATTCGTGAAGCACACGCGCGCGGCGAACAGGCAATGTCCGTGGTTCTGCGCGCCAGCATTATTACCCCGGAAGCCCGTGAAGTGGCGGATCTACTGGGTTTTACCATCACCGAATGTGATGAATCGATCCCGGTAACGGCGTCCGTGCCCGCCAGCGTGCCAGCCGACAAAACCGAAAGCCAGCGCATCCGCGAAACCATCATTGCCCAGCTGCCGGAAGGCCAGTTTACCGAAAGCCTGGTCGCACAGCTGATGGAAAAAGTGATGAAGGAAAAACAGTCGCTGGAGCAGGGCGCAATGCAGCCGAGCTTCAAATCGGTGACCGGCAAAGGCGGCATCAAAGTGATTGATGGCAGTAGCGTCAAGTTTGGTCGTTTCGACGGCGCAGAGCCGCATTGCGTGGGCTTGACTGATCTTGTGACCGGAGACGACGGCAGCAGCATGGCCGCCGGTTTTATGCAGTGGGAGAACGCATTCTTCCCCGTGGACCCTGAACTACGACGAAATCGACATGGTGCTGGAAGGGGAGCTGCATGTTCGCCACGAAGGCCAAACCATGATCGCCAAAGCAGGCGACGTGATGTTTATCCCGAAAGGCTCCAGCATCGAATTTGGTACGACATCCAGCGTGAAATTCCTGTATGTCGCCTGGCCGGCTAACTGGCAATCCCTATGAAAGATTTCATCACCGAAGCATGGCTAAGAGCGAACCATACGCTCAGCGAAGGCGCAGAGATCCATCTCCCTGCGGACAGTCGCCTGACGCCCTCTGCCCGGGAGTTGCTGGAAAGCCGCCATCTGCGCATCAAGTTTATTGACGAGCAGGGCCGCCTGTTTGTTGACGATGAACAGCAGCAGCCGCAGCCCGTTCATGGGCTGACCAGTAGCGATGAACATCCGCAGGCGTGCTGCGAACTGTGTCGCCAGCCGGTGGCAAAAAAGCCGGATACGCTGACTCACCTGTCGGCGGAAAAAATGGTCGCCAAAAGCGATCCGCGTCTGGGTTTTCGCGCGGTTCTCGACAGCACCATTGCGCTGGCAGTGTGGCTGCAAATTGAACTGGCGGAACCGTGGCAGCCGTGGCTGGCGGATATCCGTTCGCGTCTTGGCAACATTATGCGCGCCGATGCGCTGGGGGAACCGCTGGGCTGCCAGGCGATTGTCGGGCTTTCTGACGAAGATCTGCATCGGCTTTCTCATCAGCCGCTGCGCTATCTCGACCACGATCATCTGGTGCCGGAAGCCAGCCACGGGCGCGATGCTGCGTTGCTCAATCTGCTACGCACCAAAGTGCGGGAAACCGAAACCGTAGCGGCGCAGGTCTTTATCACCCGCAGCTTTGAAGTATTACGCCCGGACATTTTGCAGGCGCTGAACCGCCTTTCGAGCACGGTCTACGTGATGATGATCCTGAGCGTAACGAAGCAGCCGCTAACGGTGAAGCAGATCCAACAACGACTGGGGGAAACGCAATGATTATTGAACGTTGTCGTGAACTGGCGTTGCGAGCGCCCGCCAGAGTGGTTTTTCCGGATGCGTTAGACCAACGTGTGCTGAAAGCCGCGCAATATTTACATCAACAAGGTCTGGCAACGCCCATTCTGGTCGCCAATCCGTTTGAACTTCGTCAGTTTGCGCTCAGTCACGGCGTGGCGATGGACGGGCTACAGGTGATTGATCCGCATGGCAACCTCGCAATGCGGGAAGAATTTGCTCATCGCTGGCTGGCCCGCGCGGGCGAAAAAACGCCGCCGGATGCGCTGGAAAAACTTACCGACCCTCTGATGTTCGCCGCAGCAATGGTCAGCGCCGGTAAAGCGGATGTCTGTATCGCGGGCAACCTCTCTTCCACGGCAAATGTGCTGCGTGCCGGATTACGCATTATCGGCTTGCAGCCAGGCTGTAAAACGCTCTCTTCCATTTTCCTGATGTTGCCACAGTACAGCGGCCCGGCGTTGGGCTTTGCCGATTGCAGCGTGGTGCCACAGCCGACGGCGGCGCAGCTGGCGGATATCGCGCTTGCCAGTGCCGAAACCTGGCGCGCCATCACCGGAGAAGAGCCGCGCGTGGCGATGCTGTCGTTTTCCAGCAATGGTAGCGCCCGTCACCCCTGTGTTGCTAACGTCCAGCAGGCGACAGAAATCGTCCGTGAGCGCGCACCAAAGCTGGTGGTGGATGGCGAGTTACAGTTTGACGCCGCCTTCGTGCCGGAAGTGGCGGCGCAAAAAGCGCCTGCCAGCCCGCTACAGGGCAAGGCCAATGTGATGGTTTTTCCGTCGCTGGAAGCCGGAAATATTGGTTACAAAATCGCACAACGACTCGGCGGATATCGTGCCGTCGGGCCACTGATACAAGGACTTGCCGCGCCGATGCACGATCTCTCTCGTGGTTGTAGCGTGCAGGAAATTATCGAGCTGGCGCTGGTGGCAGCTGTGCCGCGTCAGACAGAAGTGAACCGCGAAAGCAGTTTACAAACACTGGTTGAATGAACGGTCCCGTTCTGGACCCTGATAAAGAGGAAAGCACAATGGAAGCATTAGGAATGATCGAAACCCGGGGCCTGGTTGCACTGATTGAGGCTTCTGACGCGATGGTGAAAGCTGCGCGCGTCAAGCTGGTTGGTGTTAAGCAGATTGGCGGCGGCCTGTGTACTGCCATGGTTCGTGGTGATGTTGCAGCCTGTAAAGCCGCGACCGATGCAGGTGCCGCAGCGGCACAGCGTATCGGCGAGCTGGTATCTGTACACGTTATCCCGCGTCCGCACGGCGACCTGGAAGAAGTCTTCCCGATCGGCCTGAAAGGCGATAGCAGCAACCTGTAATCACCCTGTGTGACGTCGATTCGGGCGTCACGCTCTCTCCTTTTTCATTTTACCTTCTGCGGAGGGTAGGGGGAGCTTTTACCTGAAATACGCCACGGAGGCGGGTATGAAACTGGCAGTCGTCACTGGACAAATTGTTTGTACCGTACGCCATCACGGACTGGCGCATGACAAATTGCTGATGGTGGAAATGATTGATCCACAAGGTAATCCTGACGGGCAATGCGCCGTCGCCATCGACAATATTGGCGCGGGAACCGGGGAGTGGGTGTTACTGGTGAGTGGCAGTTCCGCCCGCCAGGCGCATAAAAGCGAAACGTCACCGGTCGATCTGTGCGTGATTGGCATTGTCGATGAGGTGGTGTCTGGCGGTCAGGTAATTTTCCACAAATAAGGCAGAACATCATGAATCAACAGGATATTGAACAGGTGGTGAAAGCGGTACTGCTGAAAATGCAAAGCAGTGACACGCCGTCCGCCGCCGTTCATGAGATGGGCGTTTTCGCGTCCCTGGATGACGCCGTTGCGGCAGCCAAAGTCGCCCAGCAAGGGTTAAAAAGCGTGGCAATGCGCCAGTTAGCCATTGCTGCCATTCGTGAAGCAGGCGAAAAACACGCCAGAGATTTAGCGGAACTTGCCGTCAGTGAAACCGGCATGGGGCGCGTTGAAGATAAATTTGCAAAAAACGTCGCTCAGGCGCGCGGCACACCAGGCGTTGAGTGCCTCTCTCCGCAAGTGCTGACTGGCGACAACGGCCTGACCCTAATTGAAAACGCACCCTGGGGCGTGGTGGCTTCGGTGACGCCTTCCACTAACCCGGCGGCAACCGTAATTAACAACGCCATCAGCCTGATTGCCGCGGGCAACAGCGTCATTTTTGCCCCGCATCCGGCGGCGAAAAAAGTCTCCCAGCGGGCGATTACGCTGCTCAACCAGGCGATTGTTGCCGCAGGTGGGCCGGAAAACTTACTGGTTACTGTGGCAAATCCGGATATCGAAACCGCGCAACGCTTGTTCAAGTTTCCGGGTATCGGCCTGCTGGTGGTAACCGGCGGCGAAGCGGTAGTAGAAGCGGCGCGTAAACACACCAATAAACGTCTGATTGCCGCAGGCGCTGGCAACCCGCCGGTAGTGGTGGATGAAACCGCCGACCTCGCCCGTGCCGCTCAGTCCATCGTCAAAGGCGCTTCTTTCGATAACAACATCATTTGTGCCGACGAAAAGGTACTGATTGTTGTTGATAGCGTAGCCGATGAACTGATGCGTCTGATGGAAGGCCAGCACGCGGTGAAACTGACCGCAGAACAGGCGCAGCAGCTGCAACCGGTGTTGCTGAAAAATATCGACGAGCGCGGAAAAGGCACCGTCAGCCGTGACTGGGTTGGTCGCGACGCAGGCAAAATCGCGGCGGCAATCGGCCTTAAAGTTCCGCAAGAAACGCGCCTGCTGTTTGTGGAAACCACCGCAGAACATCCGTTTGCCGTGACTGAACTGATGATGCCGGTGTTGCCCGTCGTGCGCGTCGCCAACGTGGCGGATGCCATTGCGCTAGCGGTGAAACTGGAAGGCGGTTGCCACCACACGGCGGCAATGCACTCGCGCAACATCGAAAACATGAACCAGATGGCGAATGCTATTGATACCAGCATTTTCGTTAAGAACGGACCGTGCATTGCCGGGCTGGGGCTGGGCGGGGAAGGCTGGACCACCATGACCATCACCACGCCAACCGGTGAAGGGGTAACCAGCGCGCGTACGTTTGTCCGTCTGCGTCGCTGTGTATTAGTCGATGCGTTTCGCATTGTTTAAGGAGTAACAGATGGCGCACGACGAACAATGGCTCACCCCACGTCTGCAAACGGCGGCAACGCTGTGTAACCAGACGCCCGCCGCGACGGAATCTCCGCTGTGGCTGGGGGTGGATCTGGGCACCTGCGATGTGGTGTCGATGGTTGTCGACCGCGACGGTCAGCCAGTGGCGGTATGCCTCGACTGGGCCGATGTGGTTCGCGACGGCATCGTCTGGGATTTCTTCGGCGCTGTCACCATTGTTCGTCGCCATCTCGACACGCTCGAGCAGCAATTCGGTCGTCGTTTTAGCCATGCGGCGACTTCATTTCCTCCAGGTACGGACCCGCGTATTTCCATCAACGTGCTGGAATCTGCCGGACTGGAAGTGAGCCATGTGCTGGATGAGCCAACCGCAGTTGCGGATCTGCTGCAACTGGACAACGCCGGTGTAGTGGATATCGGCGGCGGCACTACCGGCATTGCCATCGTGAAAAAGGGCAAGGTGACGTACTCGGCGGATGAAGCCACCGGCGGACATCACATCTCTCTGACTCTCGCCGGAAATCGCCGTATTTCGCTGGAAGAGGCGGAGCAGTACAAGCGCGGTCACGGTGAAGAGATTTGGCCTGCGGTGAAACCGGTGTACGAAAAAATGGCGGACATTGTCGCCCGGCATATTGAAGGGCAGGGCATTACTGATTTATGGCTGGCGGGCGGCTCTTGTATGCAACCGGGCGTGGCGGAACTGTTTCGCAAACAATTCCCGGCGTTACAGGTGCATTTACCGCAGCACAGTTTGTTTATGACCCCGCTGGCGATCGCCAGTAGTGGGCGAGAGAAAGCGGAGGGGCTATATGCAAAATGAATTGCAGACCGCGCTCTTTCAGGCGTTCGATACCCTGAATCTGCAACGGGTAAAAACATTTAGCGTTCCACCGGTGACGCTTTGCGGTCCGGGCTCGGTGAGCAGTTGCGGACAGCAAGCGCAAACGCGTGGGCTGAAACATCTGTTCGTGATGGCAGACAGCTTTTTGCATCAGGCAGGGATGACCGCCGGGCTGACGCGTAGCCTGACCGTTAAAGGTATCGCCATGACGCTCTGGCCATGTCCGGTGGGCGAACCGTGCATTACCGACGTGTGTGCAGCCGTGGCGCAGTTGCGTGAGTCAGGCTGTGATGGGGTGATCGCGTTTGGCGGCGGCTCGGTGCTGGATGCGGCGAAAGCCGTGACGTTGCTGGTGACGAACCCGGATAGCACGCTGGCAGAGATGTCAGAAACCAGCGTTCTGCAACCGCGCTTGCCGCTGATTGCCATTCCAACTACCGCCGGAACCGGCTCTGAAACCACCAATGTAACGGTGATTATCGACGCGGTGAGCGGGCGCAAGCAGGTGTTAGCCCATGCCTCGCTGATGCCGGATGTGGCGATCCTCGACGCCGCATTGACCGAAGGTGTGCCGTCGCATGTCACGGCGATGACCGGCATTGATGCGTTAACCCATGCCATTGAAGCATACAGCGCCCTGAACGCTACACCGTTTACCGACAGTCTGGCGATTGGTGCCATTGCGATGATTGGCAAATCGCTGCCGAAAGCGGTGGGCTACGGTCACGACCTTGCCGCGCGCGAGAGCATGTTGCTGGCTTCATGTATGGCGGGAATGGCGTTTTCCAGTGCGGGTCTTGGGTTGTGCCACGCGATGGCGCATCAGCCGGGCGCGGCGCTGCATATTCCGCACGGTCTCGCGAACGCCATGTTGCTGCCAACGGTGATGGAATTTAACCGGATGGTTTGTCGTGAACGCTTTAGTCAGATTGGTCGGGCACTGCGAACTAAAAAATCCGACGATCGTGACGCTATTAACGCGGTAAGTGAGCTGATTGCGGAAGTTGGGATTGGTAAACGACTGGGCGATGTTGGTGCGACATCTGCGCATTACGGCGCATGGGCGCAGGCCGCGCTGGAAGATATTTGTCTGCGCAGTAACCCGCGTACCGCCAGCCTGGAGCAGATTGTCGGCCTGTACGCAGCGGCGCAATAAATGCCGGATGCGACGCTTGCCGCATCTTATCCAGCCTACGGGATTGCACATGTAGGGCGGATAAGGCGTTCACGCCGCATCCGCCAGTGGCGCGGTGCAATTGCCGGATGCGACGCTTGCCGCGTCTTATCCAGCCTACGGGATTGCACATGTAGGGCGGATAAGGCGTTTACGCCGCATCCGCCAATAAATAACAACTAACAGGGAGTAAAGGCGATGGGAATTAACGAAATCATCATGTACATCATGATGTTCTTTATGCTGATAGCTGCCGTAGACAGGATCCTGTCGCAGTTCGGCGGTTCTGCTCGTTTCCTCGGTAAGTTCGGTAAAAGTATCGAAGGATCAGGCGGTCAGTTCGAAGAAGGCTTTATGGCAATGGGCGCACTGGGCCTGGCGATGGTCGGTATGACCGCGCTGGCACCGGTACTGGCTCACGTTCTCGGGCCGGTAATTATTCCGGTTTACGAAATGCTCGGCGCTAACCCATCGATGTTCGCCGGAACACTGCTGGCGTGCGATATGGGCGGCTTCTTCCTCGCCAAAGAGCTGGCGGGCGGCGACGTAGCCGCGTGGCTATACTCTGGGTTAATTCTCGGGTCGATGATGGGGCCAACGATTGTGTTTTCCATTCCGGTGGCGCTCGGCATTATCGAACCTTCTGACCGTCGTTATCTGGCGCTCGGCGTGCTGGCGGGCATTGTGACCATTCCGATTGGTTGTATCGCTGGTGGTCTGGTTGCTATGTACTCCGGTGTGCAGATCAACGGCCAGCCGGTGGAATTCACTTTCGCCCTGATCCTGATGAACATGATCCCGGTGATCATTGTTGCGATTCTGGTGGCGCTGGGGCTGAAATTCATCCCGGAAAAAATGATCAACGGCTTCCAGATCTTCGCCAAATTCCTCGTTGCATTGATCACCCTCGGTCTTGCCGCTGCGGTAGTGAAATTCCTGCTTGGCTGGGAACTGATCCCCGGTCTGGATCCTATCTTTATGGCCCCTGGCGATAAACCCGGTGAGGTGATGCGCGCCATTGAAGTTATCGGTTCTATCTCCTGCGTTCTGTTAGGGGCGTATCCGATGGTGCTGCTGCTGACTCGCTGGTTTGAAAAACCGCTGATGAGCGTCGGTAAAGTACTGAATATGAACAACATCGCGGCAGCCGGCATGGTGGCAACGCTTGCCAACAACATCCCGATGTTCGGCATGATGAAGCAGATGGATACCCGCGGCAAAGTCATCAACTGCGCCTTCGCCGTTTCCGCTGCTTTCGCCCTGGGCGACCACTTAGGCTTCGCCGCTGCCAACATGAACGCCATGATCTTCCCGATGATTGTCGGCAAGTTGATCGGCGGCGTAACGGCGATTGGCGTGGCGATGATGCTGGTGCCAAAAGAAGACGCGACCGCGACTAAAACCGAAGCGGAGGCACAATCGTGAACACTCGCCAGCTATTGAGCGTCGGTATCGATATCGGCACCACCACCACCCAGGTGATTTTCTCCCGGCTGGAGCTGGTTAACCGTGCGGCGGTGTCGCAGGTGCCGCGCTACGAATTCATTAAACGCGAAATTAGCTGGCAAAGTCCGGTGTTCTTTACCCCTGTCGATAAACAGGGCGGTTTAAAAGAAGCGGAACTGAAAACCTTAATACTCGAGCAATATCATGCTGCGGGTATTGAGCCGGAAAGCGTTGATTCTGGTGCCATCATCATCACCGGTGAAAGCGCGAAAACCCGCAATGCTCGCCCGGCGGTGATGGCGCTCTCTCAGTCGCTGGGCGATTTTGTCGTTGCCAGCGCCGGGCCGCACCTCGAATCCGTGATCGCCGGTCACGGAGCCGGGGCACAAACCCTTTCTGAACAACGGCTGTGTCGGGTACTGAATATCGACATCGGCGGTGGCACCGCGAACTACGCCCTGTTCGATGCCGGAAAAATCAGCGGCACTGCCTGCCTCAACGTCGGTGGTCGCCTGCTGGAAACCGACAGCCACGGGCGCGTGGTTTACGCTCATAAACCGGGGCAGATGATTGTGGATGAGTGCTTCGGTGCAGGCACCGACGCCCGTTCGCTGACCGGCGCGCAGCTGGTGCAGGTGACCCGGCGGATGGCAGAACTGATTGTCGAAGTGATTGACGGAACGCTCTCACCGCTCGCGCAGGCATTGATGCAAACCGGTTTGCTGCCCGCAGGTGTTACGCCCGAAATCATTACGCTTTCTGGCGGCGTGGGCGAATGTTATCGCCACCAGCCCGCCGACCCGTTCTGTTTTGCCGATATTGGCCCGCTGCTGGCAACTGCGCTGCATGACCATCCGCGCCTGCGTGAGATGAACGTACAGTTTCCGGCGCAAACCGTGCGCGCCACGGTGATTGGCGCGGGCGCGCATACCCTTTCGCTCTCTGGCAGCACAATCTGGCTTGAGGGCGTACAACTGCCGCTGCGCAATTTGCCGGTGGCGATCCCGATTGATGAAACGGATCTGGTGGGGGCCTGGCAACAGGCGCTGATTCAGCTGGATCTTGATCCCAAAACTGACGCGTACGTGCTGGCGCTTCCCGCCTCGCTGCCTGTGCGTTACGCCGCGGTACTGACGGTCATCAACGCGTTGGTCGATTTCGTCGCGCGTTTTCCGAATCCGCATCCCCTGCTGGTGGTGGCCGGGCAGGACTTTGGTAAAGCTCTGGGCATGTTGTTGCGCCCACAGCTACAACAACTCCCGTTGGCAGTCATTGACGAAGTGATTGTCCGCGCGGGGGACTATATCGACATTGGTACGCCTCTTTTTGGCGGATCGGTTGTGCCGGTGACGGTGAAATCACTCGCATTTCCTTCCTGAATGCGGTATTCGCCAGCGGTGGCGCTGGGTGGCTGGGTGCTGGTGGAATTGTATCCGGCTGTGTATCCGGTTGGGGTAATTGTGGTGCATAGCAAAAACCCGGCAGCGGGGCCGGGCGTTGATTGATGAGATGGGGTTGAAGGCTGGTTTATTCGTCTCCCAGCTTATCAATCCAGTTGGGAAGCAAAGTTATCAGCTTGTCACCTTTCTTGCCTTTGCCGATCTGGTTGCCGTTTTCGTCTTTCTTGTGTTTGATTTCCTGTTCAACGCTAATCAATCCTCTCCCTTTGGCCTGCTCAATCAGTCGATAAAACGCGCCGTTACTGATTGGCTTCCGGTTGCCGTCGTTATCCAACACAGTGATCTTCTGCTGTAACCCTGCGTTGTTGCCCAGGTATTCGCCGCCCATTGCAGCCAGTACCTGACACAACATGCCGACGCTGTATTTTTTCGGGTTCGGGTTAACCCACTCCTTAGCTCCCATCTCTTTTTCATCGTTGGGCGCTTGCTCTGCTGCCACTTCTTCCACTTTTTCACCTCCCATCTCTTCCGCTTCTGCTGGGACTTGTTTATTTGCTAGTGCCGCCTCAAGCTCAGCGATACGGGCCTTCAGGTCGTCGATAATAGCATCTCGTTCAGCTACAGCCTCGCGTAATTCCATTTCTCCACGGTCTTCCGGGTGAACTCGAATCCATTTACCGCCACGCATCGGCATCAGGGCATAAACGCCGAACATGTCGCACAGTTCAGCCAGAGTGTCGAAATTTGGCTCCCGTCTACCTTCCAGCCAATGGCTAACGCCGCCCTTAGTAATAACCTCTCCCTTGTTGTTTTTAACTCCCCGGCGAGTTAACTCGTTTGCGATCTCCTCGCATTTGGCCCCACGTTGAGCGCCCTTATATTGTCCTTCCATCGCAGCGCCTTTGAGGATGTCGCAAATTTTGATTTCGTAACTCATGATTTTTATCTCCCATCTCATAGAATCCATTGGGAGGTTAACACGCGTATTGGTGGAGGGTAAGCGTAACGGAAGGGAATATTGACGCAGATCACAAAAAACCCGGCGAGGGGCCGGGTGTATTGGTTGTTTAGTTGTTGCTATTCGCAATCAATTACGTTTTTCAAATACTCTACCTACCAAAACAAAGCCGTTGTTTTCTGCTACGTTGGCGCATTCTCTGACCGCTGCCGCTTTAAGTTTGAACTCAGTTTCATTGCTGAAATGGTATTTTACCAGGATGTTATCAGCAACAACCCCGGCGGCAAACAGACATGGCAACCTGTCTTCTTTTACATGTTTCCATGCGTAGTCGCGACCCATTATTTTTGCGGCATTCATGATTTTCGCCCCTTCACCTGGTTCGCCATAGTTGGCAAGCTCCATAGGCAAAGGCTCTTCATAGTTCACAACAGCTGGATCAGTGTTGTCCGGCTTAATCAAAGTGGCGTAAGCCATGAAACCAACAAAAGCCCACCATAAAATATTACCTAACACTTTCATGATTGCCTCCTTACTCAAAACTCATGCCTAAATACTGCTCTGCAACGATACGACCAGCCAGATCCCCCATCTTGTTCAATAGGTTAATCTTTTCATCGCTATTCTCTTTCAATACCTTTTTCAACGTCACCTTAAGAGGGATTGCCGCTATATCGTCAAATCTGTCGTAAATAATCACCAAAGCCACCGGCTTGCACAATGTCGCTATATATTCGATCTCAACCCTCGCAAGCCTGTCACCGCCTACCAATACGGCTGTTTTTTCACAGTTATCAGTAACGACTGATTCAATTCTTGCGTTATCCTCCCCGTTCAGCCTGTAATCACCAACATCTGCAAAGCAAACACCAGTCAGCACCATCAGGATGATTGCGATTAAAAGTTTCATGGCGTCCTCCTTCACAGTTCAATACAGCAAACCAACATTACCATCACCAGTAAAGCCACTTCCCACCGTTTCATTTTTACCTCCCATCTTTATTTTGTTGTTGGGAACTGCCTTTCGTTGATTGAATTAAACAAAAATGCCTGAAGGGAAAAAGCGATCTGCATCACAAAATTCACCTCCCATCTTGTTGGCTTTGGTGGGAGTTGATTTGAATGTTCAGAAATTAATCAATTGTGCAACGTCGGCGGCCATCAGTCTCCCACCTGAAAACGGAAAGATGGGTGATATAATGTCAGCGGGGATTGTGAGAAAGGCCCGGGTAGGTTGCTAACTGCCTGGGCCTTTATTTTTGGCGCGTGTACGTGAAATCTGGAAAATTTGCAGGGTAGTTGTGAGGGATTTTTCGCGTAGGAGCGGGGAAATGACCGCCAGTCTTGCCGCTGACGTCGGCTACGCGCGCGTTTGTCCGAAAATTCAGTTGATTTGCTCCGGTGCCTGGGGGACGTAATCATCACCAACCAACTTCGGATCGTTGGCATGGCTATCCTCAGAAAAGTCATCGCGTTGGAACAGTTTGCCAGTTCGCTCTGTGTCAACGTTGGGAAGGCCGCCAACCGGCAGGTTTGCGTTGATTTGCCGTTCCATGTCGTACATCGTTTGGAAGTATTGAAACCGTTTCGCACCCGTGAAGGTGTCTTTGTGCGATAAGCTCACCCAGGCAAGCACCTTGCTGTACCCTACCCACTTGTCGGCGTGGAAGCGGGTTTTGTCATTCATGACGCCTTTCATGTTCCAGTGCTTCGCATATTCTGGATGCACCGGCTTAACGCGTGTCATTACCAGGCAGTCGTCACGAACACCAATTTCCCAGCACTCCGTGTAATCGAAGGTCATGCCGATACCGAACGGGCTGGATGTGTCTGTGTAGACAAACTCAAGAAGCGCGTCTATCAGATTAAAACGCCTGATTTCATCTTCGCCCCACTCAGAAAACGGCTTGCTACGCAGGTCGTGCAGTGGGTCAGCTGCGCGTTTTGTGTCTCTGGTTTCAGTGCGGATCAGGCTCATTGTTTGTCATCTCCAAATGGTGAATGTTTCAAACTATTCAGCTTGGCTGCTGCCAGTAGTGCCTTTGCCTTTGCTTCTGCTTTGCGCAACTGCTTCGGCCCATCCTCTGCGTTTATATCAACCTCGTCGATTATCTCGACGGCACGTCGGCCAGCTTCAGCGCACCATAGCCACGACATCCAGGCTATCCCTTCCCTGAAGTCCATATGCTCCAGTTGCCAGCGCATCATCTGACGGTGGCTCGGCATCCCTGGCATCATGCTGATCTTGCGCAAACTATAACCTTCGCTTACCAATAGGACGATTTGCGTTGCTATTTTTTCATTATATTTAGCTGGCCGACCGCGCTTTTTCGGTGTTTCGCTGGTGTCATAAATGTCTAACCCATTGTTTTCTATCAGTTCGCCTTCCATAAAACCCCCAATAAATGATGAAAAATACCGTTATTTTTGCCATTTTTCGCAAGAATTGAGGTTGAAAATTGACAAAAACCGCAATAATTACCCATTAATTCAGCGCTAATTTTGGCGTTAGCAATCTAACGGAGCGTCAACTGGCGCTTCCAAATCTCTAGCAATTCTTATGATTTCGTGAACCATTTCCAGGCATTGAAAGTCTGGTTCACGCATGACGCGAAGCAGGGCAGCAATTGCCACCTTCCTTGATTCGATTCCACAATTGAGTGGCTCTATTCCATCGCCTCCGGCCTCATAGATCTGAACCAGCTCATCGAATCCACCAGGCTGGACAAGCTCAACACACCCACGCTCTTTGATATCATTGGCTAGATCGCGGATAGCGAATTTTTCTACGTGGTCCAGTTTTAACTCTTTGGTCGCCACTGATTCTGCGTGTTCGCGGTCTTCTGCAAAATCAAGATATTTAAAAACGTGTTTCATGATTCCACCTGTCATTCAGAAATATCGCAATCACAGGCCTTCAGCTGGGCGTGGATATCCGCTTTGATTAACTTCAGGCGCTTAACAAACAGCTTTTCTTCTTCGCTGCAGTCGTACAAGGAAGCACTGCATTTGCCGTTCGTCTTTTGCTCCAGAAGCAGGGAAAGGGTCCCCAAAACTAATTCGGAAAACTCCCTCAGTGCCACGCGTTTCTGCGCAATGCAATATGACGGACATTCGTGGCGGATAACCATCACTGCTAAGCCCGTCTTTTAAGCTGGCAATTGCTCGAAGCCTTCCGAAGGCCCACCAATAAGAAATCACCCTTTGAGATATACCGCGCTCCCCATGAACGAATGCCATGATGGTTTGTTGGTCTGCTGTTCAGGTTGTGCGTGAGTGAATGGGCGTTTCCAGCTTGCTGGAAATGATTGCGCTAATCAGCATGGTTAATGCTCGCAACCAGCCGACCTATCAGGCGGCGAAATAATTCTTCTGTTTAACTCTAGGCGACTCTCTATGACCGACCGGGAGGCTAAAAAACTCCCGTCGCCTAGAATTCTTAATAGTAGAATTCTTACTCGGCAACTTTTGACCCACCTTAACGGCAACTTTTGACCCACCTTAACGGCAACTTTTGACCCACCACTAACGGCAACTTTTGACCCACCTGAATTCATGGAATTAAGGCAAAGAAAAGGCGGGAACATTGCCCGCCTGATTCCGTTATTTCATGTTGTACGGCTTGAATAATAACTGGTATTCGTTGCACTCCCTTTCTGCCGATCCTGGTATATAGCCTTCAGTACGCTCAACAAGTTTGAAGTGGTTGACCAGACGATCGAGGCATTTTTTAACCGTGTTTTTTGATAGCCTGGCTCGTTTGTCGATTGTTCCCCTACCAACCCTGCACCATCCCAACTGTGAGTTTTTGCCAGTACCAGCGAAGTAACAAAGAGCACGTAGCACAGCCTCGTCGTTGACTGTATGTTCTTTCTCCCATCTTTCGTACAGTTTGCGGGGCAATACTTCATCAAGTCGGTTTAATGTGTCCAGGTAGCGCAGGTTGCCACGCCAGGCTTGCTCCTGCTGTTTTGCCTCGTGATGATCTGTTTCCTCGTGATTATCTGGCGTGTGTTCTTCGTGTTTAGTCTCTTCGTTTTTGGGTGCTTTATTCCGTAACTCGTTAATTTTGTTTAAAAATTGACGAACATCATTGTTTGTTTCTTGTTCTACTGCTAGCATATCAGACATGAGAAATTCTCCTTTAGCTTGTTTCTCATACCGCCCCCGGCATGTTGCAGCATTCCGGGGGCTTTTATTTGTGTTGATCCTATTTTCGAACTCTGGATCTTTCGTTGCAAACATGGATTTAAGTTCTTGATATTGAATAATTTATTCCACTTAATTGGAATAATGGAATAATTAGCGAAAAAGAAAAGCCGGACGAATCCGGCAAATTGAATACAGGTTTCTTATCAGGTGATAGTTAAACCACACAAAACAAATACTTATACAAAATGCAAAATTGCGCTTTGCAAAAAAGCCGCTTAATTATTCATTCCGGTTCTAGAGGATTGCCGTTACCTGCCAATATTGAATCAATAGCGTCGGCGTAATCCTGCATCATTGCTCGCCGTTGCTTCAGGTAGGCAGCCTGGTTATAAACGCCCCTTATTCCCTTCGGGACGTGGGCTAGTTGGATCTCAATCCAATCCGGCGAGTATCTGCCTGATTCGTTAAGTGCGGTGCTGAACGTTGTGCGCCAGCCGTGGCCTGTGGCTATCGACTTGTACCCGATACGCTCAAGCGCTTTAAGTATCGCGCTGGCTGACAAGGGTTTATCCATGAATCGGCCTGGAAAGACGAAAGCACTGTATCCGCTGCGTGTGAACTGGTCCTGCAATAGCTCGACCGCCTGCCGTGATAGCGGGACCACATGCGGGCGGCGGGCCTTCATGACTTCAGCGGGCAATGTGATTGTTGCGTCCTCCAGGTTTATCCATTCCCAACGGCACAAACGCAGTTCTGCGGTCCTTAATGCCGTTAATATAAGCAAACGTATTGCCGTCTGAATCTGGACGCTCCCGGCCCTCTCAAGGGCTTTGTAGAAGGCCGGAATTTCACTAATCGGTATCCACGCGTTGTGACCAGGTCGGCGGGCCTTCAGTGCCGTATCAAGATCTGCAACCGGATTCCTCGTTACCAGTTCGGTGATAACGGCAAACTTGAAGATCTCACCGATGCGCCGGCGTAGCTTGCGGGCCTGCTCCGGTGCGGTACGTTCTTTCTTCTGGAGTAATGCCAGCACGTCACGGGCGGTTATATCGACAATCGACCGCTTGCCAAGTACCGGATAGACGTCTTTTTCTAGTGCCGATCTGACCTGTTTTGCATAGGATTCCGACCACCCTCCAACCCTGGTAGCAAACCAGTCTTCCGCCACCTTCTTAAATCCTGCCGCCATGTTGAGCGCATCAATGGCTTTTTCCTTGCGGGCTTGTTCCACTGGGTTAATTCCATTGGCAATAAGGGATCTGCTCTCCGTGGCGCGCCTGCGTGCTTCTTTGAGTGTGATTAGCGGGTAAACTCCAATGGCCTGCAAAAACTCTCGTTTATTCAGCCAATACCTGAATCGCCAGTATTTCGAACCGTTGGGATGCACCAGCAAAAACAGCCCCGGCGTCAGTGAATCGGTGAGTTTATAGGGCTTGTCCTGCGGCTGTGCGGCGTCTATGGCCTTTGCTGTGAGTGGTGTCTTGCTCAAAACCGGATACCTTGATTTAACGACTGGATAACCCCGATCATGTATCCGGCGCGTTCGGCGTGATGAATAACGGGCGTGTTTAGGCAACCACCTTACACGACAAGGGCTGACGATGAAACGTGATTGTTAGAATGCTGTGAAAAATGCCAATCATCGATTCTTCCTGAGGGAACGACTTATGAAACTAAAGACCACATTGTTCGGCAATGTATATCAGTTTAAGGATGTAAAAGAGGTGCTGGCTAAAGCCAACGAACTGCGTTCGGGGGATGTGCTGGCGGGCGTCGCAGCGGCAAGCTCACAGGAGCGCGTGGCGGCAAAGCAGGTGTTGTCGGAAATGACCGTAGCGGACATCCGCAATAATCCGGTGATTGCCTATGAAGATGACTGCGTGACGCGGCTGATTCAGGACGATGTTAACGAAACGGCCTACAACCAGATTAAAAACTGGAGCATCAGCGAACTGCGTGAGTATGTGCTGAGCGATGAAACCAGCGTGGACGACATTGCCTTTACCCGCAAAGGGCTGACCTCGGAAGTGGTCGCGGCGGTAGCGAAGATTTGCTCCAACGCGGACCTGATCTACGGCGCGAAGAAAATGCCGGTAATCAAAAAGGCCAATACCACCATCGGTATTCCGGGCACCTTTAGCGCCCGTTTGCAGCCAAATGACACCCGTGACGACGTGCAAAGTATCGCCGCGCAAATCTACGAAGGGCTTTCCTTCGGGGTGGGCGATGCGGTGATCGGCGTTAACCCGGTGACTGACGACGTGGAAAACTTAAGCCGCGTGTTGGATACCATCTATGGCGTGATCGACAAATTCAACATCCCAACTCAGGGCTGTGTACTGGCGCACGTCACCACCCAGATCGAAGCGATCCGTCGTGGCGCACCGGGCGGGCTGATTTTCCAGAGTATCTGTGGCAGCGAAAAAGGGCTGAAAGAGTTTGGCGTGGAGCTGGCGATGCTCGACGAAGCGCGCGCAGTGGGCGCGGAGTTCAACCGTATCGCCGGGGAAAACTGCCTCTACTTCGAAACCGGACAAGGCTCTGCGCTATCCGCTGGCGCTAACTTCGGCGCAGACCAGGTAACGATGGAAGCACGTAACTACGGGCTGGCGCGTCATTACGATCCGTTTATCGTCAACACCGTGGTCGGCTTTATTGGGCCGGAGTATCTCTACAACGACCGCCAGATTATCCGTGCTGGCTTAGAAGATCACTTTATGGGCAAGCTGAGCGGCATCTCTATGGGCTGTGACTGCTGTTATACCAACCACGCTGACGCTGACCAGAACCTCAACGAAAACCTGATGATCCTGCTCGCCACCGCAGGCTGCAACTACATCATGGGGATGCCGCTGGGTGATGACATCATGCTCAACTACCAGACCACCGCATTCCACGATACCGCCACTGTGCGTCAGTTACTCAACCTGCGCCCGTCACCGGAGTTTGAACGCTGGCTGGAAAGCATGGGCATTATGGCAAACGGTCGCCTGACCAAACGGGCGGGCGATCCGTCACTGTTCTTCTGATGACGCGGAGATAACATATCATGGATCAAAAACAGATTGAAGAAATTGTACGCAGCGTGATGGCGTCAATGGGACAAGCGGCCCCCGCGCCGTCAGAAGCAAAGTGCGCCACCACCAACTGTGCGGCACCGGTGACCTCGGAAAGCTGTGCGCTGGATTTAGGTTCCGCTGAAGCAAAAGCGTGGATTGGTGTTGAAAATCCGCATCGCGCAGACGTATTAACAGAACTGCGCCGCAGCACCGTGGCCCGCGTTTGTACCGGTCGTGCCGGTCCGCGTCCACGTACGCAGGCGCTGCTGCGTTTCCTGGCCGATCACTCTCGTTCGAAAGATACCGTACTGAAAGAAGTGCCGGAAGAGTGGGTGAAAGCGCAGGGCTTGCTGGAAGTACGCTCTGAAATTAGCGACAAAAATCTCTACCTGACTCGCCCGGATATGGGCCGCCGCCTGTGTGCAGAAGCTGTTGAAGCGCTGAAAGCGCAGTGTGTTGCCAATCCGGACGTACAGGTCGTTATTTCTGATGGCCTGTCAACTGATGCGATCACCGTGAACTACGAAGAGATCCTGCCACCGCTGATGGCGGGCCTGAAACAGGCCGGGCTGAAAGTCGGTACACCATTCTTTGTTCGTTATGGTCGCGTGAAGATTGAAGATCAGATCGGTGAGATCCTCGGCGCGAAAGTAGTGATCCTGCTGGTGGGCGAACGTCCGGGGTTGGGTCAGTCAGAAAGCCTCTCCTGCTACGCCGTTTACTCGCCGCGTATGGCGACCACCGTTGAGGCCGATCGCACCTGTATCTCTAACATTCACCAGGGCGGCACGCCGCCGGTTGAAGCCGCAGCCGTCATTGTGGATTTGGCGAAACGTATGCTGGAGCAGAAAGCATCCGGCATCAACATGACCCGATAAGGAGGCATCATGCCAGCTTTAGATTTGATTCGACCGTCTGTCACCGCTATGCGGGTGATTGCCTCCGTTAACGCCGATTTTGCGCGTGAACTGAAATTGCCGCCGCATATTCGTAGCCTCGGTCTGATTTCTGCCGACTCCGATGACGTCACCTACATTGCCGCTGATGAAGCGACCAAGCAGGCGATGGTGGAAGTGGTGTATGGCCGCTCGCTATATGCGGGCGCTGCACACGGCCCGTCACCGACTGCCGGTGAAGTGCTGATTATGCTTGGTGGGCCAAACCCGGCGGAAGTGCGTGCAGGTCTGGATGCGATGATTGCGCATATTGAAAATGGCGCAGCTTTCCAGTGGGCTAATGACGCGCAAGATACGGCATTCCTGGCACATGTAGTTTCGCGTACCGGTTCTTATCTCTCATCAACCGCCGGGATCACGCTTGGCGATCCGATGGCGTATCTGGTGGCACCGCCGCTGGAAGCGACCTATGGCATTGATGCAGCCCTGAAGTCTGCCGACGTACAGCTGGCGACCTATGTCCCGCCACCGTCTGAAACCAACTACTCGGCAGCATTTTTAACCGGTAGCCAGGCAGCGTGTAAAGCAGCCTGTAACGCCTTTACCGATGCAGTGCTGGAAATCGCGCGTAATCCAATCCAGCGTGCGTAACGGAGGTTGCCGATGATCAATGCACTGGGATTGCTGGAAGTGGACGGCATGGTCGCCGCGATAGATGCAGCGGATGCCATGCTCAAAGCAGCTAACGTTCGTCTGCTCAGTCACGAAGTGCTTGACCCTGGTCGCTTAACGCTGGTGGTGGAAGGCGATCTGGCGGCGTGTCGTGCGGCGCTGGACGCAGGTTGTGCTGCCGCGATGCGTACCGGGCGTGTCATCAGCCGCAAGGAGATCGGTCGGCCAGACGATGACACCCAGTGGCTGGTTACTGGCTTTAACCGCCAGCCGAAGCAACCCGTAAGGGAACCCGACGCGCCAGTTATCGTCGCGGAATCTGCTGACGAGTTGTTGGCGCTGTTAACATCAGTACGTCAGGGAATGACGGCAGGAGAAGTGGCTGCCCACTTTGGCTGGCCGCTGGAAAAAGCCAGAAATGCGCTCGAACAGCTCTTTTCTGCCGGGACGTTACGTAAACGCAGTAGTCGTTATCGTCTCAAGCCCCATTAACCTGTCGGAGGTGCCGGGTGTCCTACAACACCCGGCATTAACATCATGAAAAAGACCCGTACAGCCAATTTGCACCATCTTTATCATGAACCCTTACCCGAAAACCTGAAGCTCACGCCGAAGGTCGAAGTGGATAATGTTCATCAACGACAGACAACGGATGTCTATGAACATGCTTTAACGATTACCGCCTGGCAGCAGATTTACGATCAGCTGCATCCGGGCAAGTTTCATGGTGAATTTACGGAAATTCTACTCGATGATATTCAGGTTTTTCGTGAATACACCGGTCTGGCGCTGCGTCAGTCGTGCCTGGTCTGGCCGAACTCGTTCTGGTTTGGCATTCCGGCGACGCGCGGTGAGCAGGGATTTATCGGTTCGCAATGTCTGGGAAGCGCGGAAATCGCCACCCGCCCTGGTGGCACTGAATTTGAACTGAGCACGCCGGATGATTACACGATCCTGGGCGTGGTGCTTTCTGAAGATGTCATCACCCGGCAGGCTAACTTTTTGCATAACCCGGATCGGGTATTACATATGTTGCGTAACCAGTCGGCGCTGGAAGTGAAAGAGCAGCATAAAGCCGCGCTGTGGGGCTTTGTCCAACAGGCGCTGGCGACGTTTTGCGAGAATCCGGAAAATCTCCATCAGCCTGCAGTGCGAAAAGTGCTGGGGGATAATTTGCTAATGGCGATGGGGGCCATGCTGGAAGAAGCGCAACCAATGGTGACGGCGGAAAGCATCAGTCATCAGAGTTACCGTCGATTGCTTTCCCGCGCCCGTGAATATGTGCTGGAAAACATGTCCGAACCGGTGACGGTGCTGGATTTGTGTAATCAACTGCATGTCAGCCGCCGCACGCTACAAAACGCGTTTCACGCTATTTTAGGCATTGGCCCGAACGCGTGGCTGAAACGCATTCGCCTGAACGCCGTACGCCGCGAACTGATAAGTCCGTGGTCGCAAAGTATGACGGTAAAAGACGCCGCCATGCAGTGGGGATTCTGGCATCTGGGGCAATTTGCCACGGATTACCAGCAGCTGTTTTCCGAGAAGCCGTCACTGACGCTGCATCAGCGGATGCGGGAGTGGGGGTGAGGGAGTTACACCCAATCCCTGACCTTAATAAACTCACTTAACGCCGCTTCTGGGCTGCCATCTTTTGGCTGATAATCATATTCCCAGCGTACCAGTGGCGGCATTGACATCAGGATAGACTCGGTGCGCCCGCCAGTTTGCAGGCCAAACAGCGTGCCGCGATCCCAGACCAGATTGAACTCGACATAACGACCGCGACGATATAACTGGAAATTGCGCTCGCGCTCGCCGTAGGCCATCGCTTTCCGTCGCTCGACAATTGGTAAATAAGCGTCGGTGTAGCCTTTGCCTACCGCCTGCATAAAGGCAAAACAGCGGTCGAAATCTGGCGTGTTCAGGTCATCAAAGAACAGCCCGCCAATACCGCGCTGTTCGTTGCGATGTTTGAGGTAGAAGTATTCGTCGCACCACTTTTTGTAACGGGGATAAACGTCTTCGCCAAATGGCAGGCACAGGTCACGGGCGGTGCGATGCCAGTGAATAGCATCTTCTTCAAAACCATAGAATGGGGTTAAGTCGAAGCCACCGCCAAACCACCAGACGGGATCGGCACCCGGTTTTTCGGCAATAAAAAACCGCACATTCGCGTGGCTGGTGGGAACATACGGGTTATGCGGATGCACTACCAGTGAAACGCCCATCGCCTCGAAACTGCGCCCGGCAAGTTCCGGGCGATGAGCGGTGGCGGAAGCAGGCATCGCCTCACCGTGGACATGCGAAAAGTTGACGCCTGCCTGTTCGAAAACACCACCATTACGCAACACCCGACTACGCCCGCCGCCGCCAGCTTCGCGCTGCCAACTATCTTCGACAAATTCTGCGCCATCGACGGCGGTCAGCTGCTGACAAATCGTATCCTGAAGGTTGAGCAGAAACTGTTTAACCTGGTGTGCGTCGGGTTTCATAACTTATCGCTTTTTCGAATGTGCTTTCTGGTTGTCGAACCAGTGGAAATAACTGATCACGCCTTCAGCAATCGCTGTGGCGATTTTCTGACGAAACGCCGCCGTGCCTAACAGCCGTTCTTCTTCCGGGTTGGTGATAAACGAGGTTTCCACCAGCACCGAAGGAACCGACGGTGATTTCAACACCACAAATGCCGCTTGTTCGGTGTTGCGGCTGTGCAGTTTATGCACCGGCTTAATCTTCTTCAGAATATGCGAGCCGAGCGTCAGACTATTTTTAATGGTATCTGTTTGCACCAGATCAAACAGCACTTGTTGCAATAGGTGATCCTTGTCAGTCGCCTTTTTACCGGCAACTTCATCGGCGCGGTTTTCGCGTTCAGACAGGTATTTCGCCATTGCGCTACTTGCCCCACGGTTAGAGAGGGCAAATACCGAAGCACCGGCAGCTTTCGGGTTGGTAAAGCCATCGGCATGAATTGACATAAACAGATCTGCGCCATGTTTATGGGCGATTTCAACGCGATCGTAAAGTGGGATAAACGTATCGCCAGAACGCGTTAAACGCGCATCAATCCCATGATTACGCAAAATGGAACGGACGTTTTTAGCAATCGCCAGCACCACATGTTTTTCTTTCGAACCGTTGCGTCCGATCGCTCCGGTATCAATTCCGCCGTGACCTGGATCGAGAACAACGACACGTTTGCCGCCAGATTTTTTGGCTTTCGGCTTGCTGTGTCCGTTGCTGGTTTTTAAAAGTTCGTCTTTGGCGATGGCTTGCGACATTCCTGACAACGTCAGGGCAGCCAAACCGGCTTTCAGCACCTGGCGGCGCGAAGTGAGTGTTTTTAGTGGTTTAAAAGTGCTCATACGGCCTGAGTTGTAATAATAAAGTTCCAGATGTTATATCGTATCGCGTAATCCGTTACGACGGTTTGCTGTTGAGAATTGTTTTACTTTTCATTTCAATAGTTGACAACTCCCCATTATGCCACTTTTTCAACCGATTTTCGTCAGATATTGGCTAATTCGACCGTTCACGCCATAATCAGCCTTTTAACCCGCAAAAAGGTAACGAATACCATGGAGATACGCGTATTTCGCCAGGAAGATTTCGAAGAGGTCATCACCCTTTGGGAGCGTTGCGACTTGCTGCGTCCGTGGAACGATCCGGAAATGGACATCGAGCGTAAGATGAACCATGACGTCAGTTTGTTTTTGGTCGCTGAGGTAAACGGTGACGTGGTCGGAACGGTGATGGGCGGTTATGACGGGCATCGCGGGTCTGCTTATTATCTTGGCGTGCATCCAGAGTTTCGTGGGCGTGGGATTGCCAATGCGTTGCTTAATCGGCTGGAGAAAAAGCTGATTGCTCGTGGCTGCCCGAAAATTCAGATCAATGTGCCGGAAGATAACGACATGGTGCTCGGAATGTATGAACGCCTGGGATATGAACACGCCGACGTGCTGAGTCTGGGTAAGCGTTTGATTGAAGATGAAGAGTACTGAGTTTCATCCTGTCCATTATGATGCGCACGGTCGCCTGCGTTTACCCTTGCTCTTCTGGCTTGTGCTATTGCTTCAGGCGCGAACCTGGGTGCTGTTTGTCATTGCCGGTGCGTCGCGCGAGCAGGGTACTGCGCTGCTAAATCTGTTTTATCCCGATCACGATAATTTCTGGCTGGGGCTGATTCCTGGCATTCCGGCGGTGCTGGCGTTTTTGTTGAGCGGTCGGCGGGCTACGTTTCCTCGCACCTGGCGTGTACTCTATTTTCTGTTGCTGTTGGCGCAGGTGGTTTTACTTTGCTGGCAACCGTGGCTGTGGCTGAACGGTGAATCCGTTAGCGGTATCGGTCTGGCGCTGGTAGTGGCGGATATTGTGGCGTTAATCTGGCTGCTGACCAATCGACGTTTACGCGCTTGTTTTTATGAAGTAAAAGAATAACGGCACTTTTTGGTGAATTTGCACTCCAAGCAACGTTATTGAATAACCAAAGGAAGTGACATGAAATCGCTGCGTTTAATGTTATGCGCTATGCCATTGATGCTGACCGGCTGTTCCACGATGTCGTCAGTTAACTGGTCTGCCGCTAACCCGTGGAACTGGTTTGGGTCGTCCACCAAAGTGAGCGAGCAGGGCGTGGGTGAATTAACGGCGTCCACACCACTGCAAGAACAAGCCATTGCCGATGCGCTTGATGGCGATTATCGCCTGCGCAGCGGAATGAAAACCGCGAACGGCAACGTGGTGCGCTTTTTTGAAGTGATGAAGGGCGACAACGTGGCGATGGTGATTAACGGCGATCAAGGCACGATCAGTCGCATTGACGTGCTGGATAGCGATATTCCTGCTGACACCGGTGTTAAAATCGGTACACCGTTTAGCGACCTTTACAGCAAAGCATTTGGCAATTGCCAAAAAGCTGATGGTGATGATAATCGTGCCGTCGAATGTAAAGCCGAAGGCAGTCAACATATTAGCTACCAGTTCAGCGGGGAATGGCGTGGTCCTGAAGGGTTAATGCCTTCGGACGATACCCTGAAAAACTGGAAAGTCAGTAAAATTATCTGGCGGCGTTAATTTGCGTCTGAACAAACCGCCGCCGCGAAAAAACACGTAAAATAGCGCTCAACAATGCCACGGATTGCGTGGCATTATTATTTTCAGGAGGAACAATGTCTCAGGTTCAGAGTGGCATTTTGCCAGAACATTGCCGCGCGGCGATTTGGATCGAAGCCAACGTGAAAGGGGAAGTTGACGCCCTGCGTGCGGCCAGTAAAACATTTGCCGACAAACTGGCAACTTTTGAAGCGAAATTCCCGGACGCGCATCTTGGTGCGGTGGTTGCCTTTGGTAACAACACCTGGCGCGCTCTGAGCGGCGGCGTTGGGGCAGAAGAGCTGAAAGATTTTCCGGGCTACGGTAAAGGCCTTGCGCCGACGACCCAGTTCGATGTGTTGATCCACATTCTTTCTCTGCGTCACGACGTAAACTTCTCTGTCGCCCAGGCGGCGATGGAAGCCTTTGGTGACTGCATTGAAGTGAAAGAAGAGATCCACGGCTTCCGTTGGGTTGAAGAGCGTGACCTGAGCGGCTTTGTTGACGGTACGGAAAACCCGGCGGGTGAAGAGACGCGTCGCGAAGTGGCGGTTATCAAAGACGGCGTGGATGCGGGCGGCAGCTATGTGTTTGTCCAGCGTTGGGAACACAACCTGAAGCAGCTCAACCGGATGAGCGTTCACGATCAGGAGATGGTGATCGGGCGCACCAAAGAGGCCAACGAAGAGATCGACGGCGACGAACGTCCGGAAACCTCTCACCTCACCCGCGTTGATCTGAAAGAAGATGGCAAAGGGCTGAAGATTGTTCGCCAGAGCCTGCCGTACGGCACTGCCAGTGGCACTCACGGTCTGTACTTCTGCGCCTACTGCGCGCGTCTGCATAACATTGAGCAGCAACTGCTGAGCATGTTTGGCGATACCGATGGTAAGCGTGATGCGATGTTGCGTTTCACCAAACCGGTAACCGGCGGCTATTATTTCGCACCGTCGCTGGACAAGTTGATGGCGCTGTAAGCGTTTCTGATTCATTGATTAAAGGCCAGGCAGTAACATTACTGACTGGCCTCAGATTGTTGACCAAGTGCGCGTTGTACACGCCGGATGCGGCGTGAACGCCTTATCCGGCCTACGAAATCGTGCTAATTCAATATATTGTGGGCTCCACGTAGGCCTGATAAGCGTAGCGCATCAGGCAGTTTTGCGTTTGTCAGCACTCTCAGACCAGCCAGTAACATTACTGACTGGCCTTTTTATTACTTCTGCTTTAACGCCGCATACACCTGATCAACTACCCAACCATAAGTTGCAATCGGCAACTGACCGCTTTCGAACATATTGGGATTCTTTTGCGGATCGGCAACCGGCGAATGTGGCTTGTTGCTTAACATCACAATCGTCATATGATTCACCGGATCGATAACGGTCACCGTTCCGGTCCAGCCAGTGTGACCGTAGGTTTGCGGGCTTGCCAGCGTGCCAAACGTCGGCGTCATGGTGGCATTACCATTCACGCGCCAGCCGAGGCCAAAAGTGGCATCTTCCTTAGAGCTGGTGGTGAACATCTTCACCGTTTCCGCATTGAACAGCTGCACATCACCATAGCCCCCGCCGTTCAGCATCGTTTGCATTAACACCGCAATATCGCCGGTATTGGAAAACAAACCTGCGTGCCCGGAAACGCCGCCCATCGAATAAAAGGCTTTTTCATCGTGCACCTGACCCCAGAGAGTGGAGGTGCGGATATTCGGGAAATGGATCACGCCATCGCGGGTATTGCCGTTCAATTCCGTGGCGGCAATTTGTTGCGGTTTAAAGCCTTTCAGCAGCGGGTTAAATACCGTATGTGTCAGGCCGAGCGGGCGATAAATCGACTCTTCAACATAGCGGTCAAGCGGCTGACCGGTAACCGACTCGACGATAAATCCAAGCAGCATATAATCGACATCGCTGTAGATATGTTTGCTGCCGGGCTGATATTCCAGCGGCGTGCGCTTGATCATCTCCAGCGTCTGGCCTTTATCCTGGGAATATAACGCGCCCGCGACCGCTTTATTCGGGTATTGCGGATCTGCCGGGAAACCGCCGCTGTGATGCAGCAGGTCAGAAATCCGCAGGGTGTTTTTGCCTTTAATGGTGTCATTTGGACTATCGGCAAACCCCGGAATATATTTCGCAATCCGATCGTCAGGATGCAGTTTGCCTTCGCTCATCAGCTTTTGCAGGGCGAAGTTCGTGGCGTACATTTTGGTGTTTGAGGCCAGGTCATACAGCGTCCCGGTGGTGGCTTTGACAGGCTGTTCCATCAACACGCTGCCATCGTACTTTTTCGCCGCTCCCCAGGCTTTGCGATACACAATCTGATTATCTTTAATGATCAGCAGGTTTACGCTGGGATAACCGACATCAACTTGCTGGCTAATCCAGCGATCCATCTGGTTAAGCCGTTCGACGTTAAACCCTGCTTTCTCTGGCGAGCTTTCTGTCAGAACAGGGTATTTTGCGGCGCTGACGCTACAACTAACAGCCAGCAGAGAAAGATAGAGCATTGTCCGTTTCATGATATCAGTCCAGATTGACGTTACGGCAGCCAAAGAGCGTGGTGAAAATAAACCCGCAAACCCATGCCACCAGAATCCCGCCAGCATAAACCGCCATGGCCGGAAGGATGCCTTGTGCGGAAGTCATCAGCGGCAGCGCTACCAGACCAGACGGCCCAAAGGCGCTGTTTAAGCCCATCGGCAGACCCCACCAGGCTATCAGGCCGATAAACAAACCGCCCGCCGCGCCGCCTAAACAGGCGGTAACAAACGGCTTCATGCGGGGCAGGGTGACACCGTAAATCAGCGGTTCACCAACGCCCAGCAGGCCGGGAATAATCGCCCCGCGTACCTGACTGCGTAGCGCACTGTGCGGTTGCGCCCGCCAGTAGAGTGCCAGCGCCGCGCCCACCTGGCCCGCGCCTGCCATTGAAAGGATGGGAAATAAGCTGTTGAATCCCTGGCTGTCCATTAACGCGAGGTAAACAGGAATAAAGCCCTGATGCACGCCAAATACCACGGCGATCAGGAACAGCCCGGCTAAAACCGCACAACCGAACGGATTACTGTTCAGGTGCATAAACAGCCATGACATACCTTCGAATAACCAGCCACCCAGCGGCATAATGATCAGGTACGCAAGCGTAGCGGTGATCAGCAGGGTGATTAACGAGGTCAGCAGCATGTCGAGATCGTCCGGCATAAAGCGGCGCACCATGCCTTCAATGCGGGCGCAGGCCCACGCGGCAATCAGCACGCCGATAATATTGCCGCGCGGATCGATGGGCAGACCAAAGAAATCGTGAAAACCGGCGTAGTAACCGGTGGTCGCTGCGGGGTTATAACCGAGCAAAAAGAGCGCGGCGATAATTGCGCCATTTACGCCCGTGCCGCCAAATGCCTGGGCGGCGTTATAGCCCACCAGAATCACCAGGAAAGTGAACAAACCTTTGCTGAACACCTTCATAAAATTCAGCGCATCGGGTAGTGTTCCCTGAGCATCTGCCGGAACGTGCATCACCGTGGCAATTAACGTCGCTATCCCCAGCAGCAGACCGGCGGCAATAAAACCGGGGATCAGCGGCGTGAAGATGGTGGCGAATTTGGCGAGAAATTGTTGCACGCCGGAGGTTTGTTTGGCTTTTAACTGACGTTTGTTCTGGGCGGCGATTTCTGCGGCATCCTGTACCGGTGCTTCTCCCAGCAGCTCGCTCATCGCTTTTGCGGCACGATGCGCTTTACCAGGCCCAAAAACGACCTGCACCTGGTCGCTGGTCAAAATGACGCCCTTCACGCCTTCCAGCGTTTTGATATTGGGATCAACCAGTGAACTGTCATGTACACCCAGACGCAGGCGCGTCATACAGTTACCACAACTGGCGATATTTCCCGGTCCGCCGACACGGGTAAGAATGGTGTTCAGAAGTTCACTGCTGATCTCTTTGGCCATGGGTTATTCCTTGTCTAAAACCTGACGAATAAAGCCGCCGTGTTGATCCAGGCGTTTTTTAGCTTCTGCGGCATCGAGATTTTTCAGCACCATCACAATGGCCGTTTTACAGTTGCGCTCGCAAGCAATTAACGCCGCTTCCGCTTGCTCTGCGCTACATCCGGTGGCGTTTTTAACAATATTGACCTGTCGCACATGCAGTTTTTCGTTGGTGGCGACCACATCGACCATCAGGTTGCCGAACACTTTGCCGGATTTAATCATCAGCCCGGTGGAAAGCATATTGAGCACCAGTTTCTGCGCTGTACCTGCTTTCATCCGCGAAGAACCGGTAACAACTTCGGCACCTACAATCGGTGTAATGGCAAACTCAGCGGTGGTTGAAACGGCGCTCCCCGGATTACAGGAAATTCCCACTGTGCGGCAGCCGAGCTGGCGTGCGTATTCCAGTCCGGCAATCACATACGGCGTGCGACCGCTGGCAGCAATGCCAACCACCACATCCTGTGCCGTTAAATTAATATTTTTCAGATCATTAACACCGCCTTCCCGGCTATCTTCCGCGCCTTCCACCGCGTGCTGAATGGCATATTCGCCGCCAGCAATCAAACCAACCACCAGACCCGGTTTCACGCCGTAGGTGGGCGGACATTCGCTGGCATCCAGAATCCCCAGACGACCGGATGTTCCCGCACCGAGGTAAATCAGACGCCCGCCGCCGCTTACCTGGGCGTGGATAACATCGATCGCCGCGGCGATATCCGGCAGTACGCGCTCAACGGCAAGCGGTACGGTTTTATCTTCATCGTTGATAATCCGGCACATTTCCAGCGTCGATACGCGGTCAATTTCAGCCGAGGCGGTGTTCGAGCCTTCAGTAATCATCTTTTCAAATTGCATCGGTGGTGACCTTACTATTTACGATCAAATAATTGCAGATGTATGGAATCATATATCCCGAATTGACAGGCTTAAAGGAATCATTGAGTCTACACTCGCAGAGTGTGAAGAGCGTCATAAGAACTTAAGCGGAATTTATGCTGCCAGCCCAGGAGAGTGGAAGATGTTGTACCTGACGAAAATAAGCAATGCGGGGAGTGAATTCACCGAAAACGAGCAAAAAATCGCTGACTTTCTGCAGGCCAACGTGAGTGAGCTGCAATCCGTTTCTTCACGGCAGATGGCGAAACAGCTCGGCATTAGCCAGTCGAGCATAGTGAAATTTGCCCAAAAACTCGGCGCGCAAGGATTTACTGAATTGCGTATGGCGTTAATAGGCGAATACAGTGCCAGCCGGGAGAAAACGAATGCCACGGCACTGCACCTGCACAGTTCGATTACCAGTGATGATTCGCTGGAAGTGATCGCGCGCAAACTGAATCGCGAAAAAGAGCTGGCGCTGGAGCAAACCTGCGCGTTGCTCGATTACGCGCGGCTGCAAAAAATCATTGAGGTCATCAGTAAAGCACCGTTTATCCAGATAACGGGCCTGGGCGGATCGGCGCTGGTGGGGCGCGATCTGTCGTTCAAACTGATGAAAATTGGCTATCGCGTGGCCTGCGAAGCCGACACGCACGTACAAGCCACCGTTTCTCAGGCGTTGAAAAAAGGCGATGTACAAATCGCTATCTCTTACAGCGGCAGTAAAAAAGAGATTGTCTTGTGCGCAGAAGCGGCACGAAAGCAGGGGGCAACGGTGATTGCCATTACTTCTCTGACTGACTCTCCGCTGCGGCGGCTGGCGCATTTCACCCTCGATACCGTTTCCGGAGAAACCGAATGGCGTAGCTCGTCGATGTCTACCCGCACGGCGCAAAATTCTGTTACCGATTTACTGTTTGTTGGCCTTGTGCAACTCAATGATGTGGAGTCATTGAAAATGATTCAGCGCAGCAGTGAGCTAACACAACGCCTGAAATGATGCATAAAGCAGCGACTGGATTGAGATTTTCCTGAATTAGTGAGCTGATCCGCAGCAATATTTTGTTTATCCTGTATTTTCAGAGGGAATGGAGTGTAACGCTCTGTATTAACAAGGAGAGCATTAAAATGGGTAAACTCACGGGCAAGACAGCACTGATTACGGGCGCATTGCAGGGAATTGGCGAAGGAATTGCCAGAACTTTTGCACGTCATGGCGCGAACCTAATCTTGCTGGATATCTCCCCTGAGATCGAAAAGCTGGCGGACGAACTGTGTGGTCGTGGTCATCGCTGTACGGCGGTTGTCGCCGATGTGCGTGACCCGGCGTCGGTAGCCGCAGCTATCAAACGCGCGAAGGAAAAAGAAGGGCGCATTGATATCCTGGTGAATAACGCAGGCGTTTGTCGTCTGGGCAGTTTCCTCGATATGAGCGATGACGATCGCGATTTCCATATTGACATCAATATTAAAGGCGTATGGAACGTCACGAAGGCGGTGCTGCCGGAGATGATTGCCCGCAAAGATGGTCGCATTGTGATGATGTCTTCAGTCACTGGTGATATGGTGGCCGATCCTGGCGAAACGGCGTACGCCTTAACGAAAGCGGCGATTGTTGGCCTGACAAAATCGCTGGCGGTGGAGTACGCGCAGTCTGGTATTCGCGTTAACGCCATTTGCCCGGGATACGTGCGCACACCAATGGCGGAAAGCATTGCCCGCCAGTCGAACCCGGAAGATCCAGAGTCGGTGCTGACTGAAATGGCGAAAGCAATCCCGATGCGTCGCCTCGCCGATCCGCTGGAAGTCGGCGAACTGGCGGCCTTCCTCGCATCGGATGAATCCAGCTATTTAACCGGTACACAGAATGTGATTGATGGCGGCAGCACACTGCCGGAGACGGTTAGCGTCGGTATCTGATTCACCTCTGTTTCCTCCCTGCATTTGTGGGGAGGATTTCGTCTTGAACTAAGTTCACCAGGCTATTTTATTTGTCATTTTGGCCCCGGGCAGTGCTCGAAATCCTCACGTACTATGTGTACGCTCCGGTTTCTCCGCGCTGTTCGTGTCCAAACTGACTGCAACAATTACGCCTGTTGAACCAAGTTCTTATTCCCTTTTCAACTTCCAAATCACCAAACGGTATATAAAACCGTTACTCCTTTCACGTCCGTTATAAATATGATGGCTATTAGAAAGTCATTAAATTTATAAGGGTGCGCAATGGCCGTTAACTTACTGAAAAAGAACTCACTCGCGCTGGTCGCTTCTCTGCTGCTGGCGGGCCATGTACAGGCAACGGAACTGCTGAACAGTTCTTATGACGTCTCCCGCGAGCTGTTTGCCGCCCTGAATCCGCCGTTTGAGCAACAATGGGCAAAAGATAACGGCGGCGACAAACTGACGATAAAACAATCTCATGCCGGGTCATCAAAACAGGCGCTGGCGATTTTACAGGGCTTAAAAGCCGACGTTGTCACTTATAACCAGGTGACCGACGTACAAATCCTGCACGATAAAGGCAAGCTGATCCCGGCCGACTGGCAGTCGCGCCTGCCGAATAATAGCTCGCCGTTCTACTCCACCATGGGCTTCCTGGTGCGTAAGGGTAACCCGAAGAATATCCACGATTGGAACGACCTGGTGCGCTCCGACGTGAAGCTGATTTTCCCGAACCCGAAAACGTCGGGTAACGCGCGTTATACCTATCTGGCGGCATGGGGCGCAGCGGATAAAGCTGACGGTGGTGACAAAGGCAAAACCGAACAGTTTATGACCCAGTTCCTGAAAAACGTTGAAGTGTTCGATACTGGCGGTCGTGGCGCGACCACCACTTTTGCCGAGCGCGGCCTGGGCGATGTGCTGATTAGCTTCGAATCGGAAGTGAACAACATCCGTAAACAGTATGAAGCGCAGGGCTTTGAAGTGGTGATTCCGAAAACCAACATTCTGGCGGAATTCCCGGTGGCGTGGGTTGATAAAAACGTGCAGGCCAACGGTACGGAAAAAGCCGCCAAAGCCTATCTGAACTGGCTCTATAGCCCGCAGGCGCAAACCATCATCACCGACTATTACTACCGCGTGAATAACCCGGAGGTGATGGACAAACTGAAAGACAAATTCCCGCAGACCGAGCTGTTCCGCGTGGAAGACAAATTTGGCTCCTGGCCGGAAGTGATGAAAACCCACTTCACCAGCGGCGGCGAGTTAGACAAGCTGTTAGCGGCGGGGCGTAACTGATGTTTGCTGTCTCCTCCAGACGCGTGCTGCCGGGCTTTACCTTAAGCCTCGGCACCAGTCTGCTGTTTGTGTGCCTGATTTTGCTGCTGCCGCTCTCCGCGCTGGTGATGCAACTGGCCCAGATGAGCTGGGCGCAGTACTGGGAGGTGATCACCAACCCGCAGGTGGTCGCGGCCTACAAAGTAACGCTGCTGTCGGCGTTTGTGGCATCGATTTTTAACGGCGTTTTCGGTCTGCTGATGGCGTGGATCCTAACCCGCTATCGCTTCCCAGGCCGCACGCTGCTTGATGCGCTGATGGATTTACCCTTTGCGCTGCCAACGGCTGTCGCCGGTTTAACGCTGGCCTCGCTCTTTTCCGTAAACGGTTTTTACGGTGAATGGCTGGCGAAGTTTGATATCAAAGTCACCTATACATGGCTGGGGATTGCGGTGGCTATGGCCTTTACCAGCATTCCGTTTGTGGTGCGTACCGTGCAGCCGGTGCTGGAAGAGTTAGGCCCGGAATATGAAGAAGCGGCGGAAACGCTTGGTGCAACGCGCTGGCAGAGTTTCTGCAAAGTGGTGCTGCCGGAGCTTTCTCCGGCGCTGGTGGCGGGCGTGGCGCTGTCGTTTACCCGTAGTCTTGGTGAATTTGGCGCGGTGATTTTTATCGCCGGAAATATCGCGTGGAAGACGGAAGTGACGTCGCTGATGATTTTTGTGCGCTTACAGGAGTTTGATTACCCGGCAGCGAGCGCGATTGCTTCGGTGATCCTCGCGGCATCTCTGCTGCTGCTGTTCTCAATTAACACTCTGCAAAGTCGCTTTGGTCGGCGTGTGGTAGGTCATTAATGGCGGAAGTTACCCAATTGAAGCGTTATGACGCGCGCCCGATTAACTGGGGCAAATGGTTTCTGATTGGCATCGGGATGCTGGTTTCGGCGTTCATCCTGCTGGTGCCGATGATTTACATCTTCGTGCAGGCATTCAGCAAGGGGCTGATGCCGGTTTTACAGAATCTGGCCGATCCGGACATGCTGCACGCCATCTGGCTGACGGTGATGATCGCGCTGATTGCCGTACCGGTAAACCTGGTGTTCGGCATTCTGCTGGCCTGGCTGGTGACGCGCTTTAACTTCCCTGGACGCCAGTTACTGCTGACGCTACTGGACATTCCGTTTGCCGTATCGCCGGTGGTTGCCGGTCTGGTGTATTTGCTGTTCTACGGCTCTAACGGCCCGCTCGGCGGTTGGCTCGACGAGCATAACCTGCAAATTATGTTCTCCTGGCCGGGAATGGTGCTGGTCACCATCTTCGTGACGTGTCCGTTTGTGGTGCGCGAACTGGTGCCGGTGATGTTAAGCCAGGGCAGCCAGGAAGACGAAGCGGCGATTTTGCTTGGCGCGTCCGGCTGGCAGATGTTCCGTCGCGTCACATTACCGAACATCCGCTGGGCGCTGCTTTATGGCGTGGTGTTGACCAACGCCCGCGCAATTGGCGAGTTTGGCGCGGTGTCGGTGGTTTCCGGCTCGATTCGCGGCGAAACCCTGTCGCTGCCGTTACAGATTGAATTGCTGGAGCAGGACTACAACACCGTCGGCTCCTTTACCGCTGCGGCGCTGTTAACGCTGATGGCGATTATCACCCTGTTTTTAAAAAGTATGTTGCAGTGGCGCCTGGAGAATCAGGAAAAACGCGCACAGCAGGAGGAACATCATGAGCATTGAGATTGCCAATATTAAGAAGTCGTTTGGTCGCACCCAGGTGCTGAACGATATCTCACTGGATATTCCTTCAGGTCAGATGGTCGCGTTGCTGGGGCCGTCCGGTTCCGGGAAAACCACGCTGCTGCGCATTATCGCCGGGCTGGAGCATCAAACCAGCGGGCATATTCGCTTCCACGGCACCGACGTGAGCCGCCTGCACGCACGTGATCGTAAAGTCGGTTTCGTGTTCCAGCATTACGCGCTGTTCCGCCATATGACGGTGTTCGACAATATCGCTTTTGGCCTGACGGTGCTGCCGCGTCGCGAGCGCCCGAATGCCGCAGCCATCAAAGCGAAAGTGACAAAATTGCTGGAAATGGTCCAGCTTGCCCATCTGGCGGATCGTTATCCGGCGCAGCTTTCCGGCGGCCAGAAACAGCGCGTGGCGCTGGCGCGCGCGCTGGCTGTGGAACCGCAAATTCTGCTGCTTGATGAACCGTTTGGCGCGCTGGATGCGCAGGTGCGTAAAGAGCTGCGTCGCTGGCTGCGTCAACTCCATGAAGAACTAAAATTCACCAGCGTTTTTGTGACCCACGATCAGGAAGAAGCGACCGAAGTAGCTGATCGTGTAGTTGTGATGAGCCAGGGCAATATTGAACAGGCTGACGCGCCGGATCAGGTATGGCGCGAACCGGCGACCCGTTTTGTGCTCGAATTTATGGGCGAAGTGAACCGCCTGCAGGGAACCATTCGCGGCGGGCAGTTCCATGTTGGCGCGCATCGCTGGCCGCTGGGCTACACACCTGCGTATCAGGGGCCGGTGGATCTCTTCCTGCGCCCTTGGGAAGTGGATATCAGCCGCCGTACCAGCCTCGATTCGCCGCTGCCGGTACAGGTACTGGAAGCCAGCCCGAAAGGTCACTACACCCAATTAGTGGTGCAGCCGCTGGGGTGGTACAACGAACCGCTGACGGTCGTGATGCATGGCGACGATGCCCCGCAGCGTGGCGAGCGTTTATTCGTTGGTCTGCAACATGCGCGGCTGTATAACGGCGACGAGCGTATCGAAACCCGCGATGAGGAACTTGCTCTCGCACAAAGCGCCTGATAGGTTGAGTGAATGTTAAACGCCCGGAGGCGCTTCCCGCGATCCGGGCTTTTTAATGGCAAGGTTTGTAACCTGTAGACCTGATAAGACGCGCAAGCGTCGCATCAGGCAACACCACGTATGGATAGAGATCGTGAGTACATTAGAACAAACAATAGGCAATACGCCTCTGGTGAAGTTGCAGCGAATGGGGCCGGATAACGGCAGTGAAGTGTGGTTAAAACTGGAAGGCAATAACCCGGCAGGTTCGGTGAAAGATCGTGCGGCACTTTCGATGATCGTCGAGGCGGAAAAGCGCGGGGAAATTAAACCGGGTGATGTCTTAATCGAAGCCACCAGTGGTAACACCGGCATTGCGCTGGCAATGATTGCCGCGCTGAAAGGCTATCGCATGAAATTGCTGATGCCCGACAACATGAGCCAGGAACGCCGTGCGGCGATGCGTGCTTATGGTGCGGAACTGATTCTTGTCACCAAAGAGCAGGGCATGGAAGGTGCGCGCGATCTGGCGCTGGAGATGGCGAATCGTGGCGAAGGAAAGCTGCTCGATCAGTTCAATAATCCCGATAACCCTTATGCGCATTACACCACCACTGGGCCGGAAATCTGGCAGCAAACCGGCGGGCGCATCACTCATTTTGTCTCCAGCATGGGGACGACCGGCACTATCACCGGCGTCTCACGCTTTATGCGCGAACAATCCAAACCGGTGACCATTGTCGGCCTGCAACCGGAAGAGGGCAGCAGCATTCCCGGCATTCGCCGCTGGCCTACGGAATATCTGCCGGGGATTTTCAACGCTTCTCTGGTGGATGAGGTGCTGGATATTCATCAGCGCGATGCGGAAAACACCATGCGCGAACTGGCGGTGCGGGAAGGAATATTCTGTGGCGTCAGCTCCGGCGGCGCGGTTGCCGGAGCACTGCGGGTGGCAAAAGCTAACCCTGACGCGGTGGTGGTGGCGATCATCTGCGATCGTGGCGATCGCTACCTTTCTACCGGGGTGTTTGGGGAAGAGCATTTTAGCCAGGGGGCGGGGATTTAAGGATTAATAGCATCGGAGACTGATGACAAACGCAAAACTGCCTGATGCGCTACGCTTATCAGGCCTACAAGGTTTCTGCAATATATTGAATTAGCACGATTTTGTAGGCCGGATAAGGCGTTTACGCCGCATCCGGCATAAACAAAGCGCACTTTTTTAACAGTTGTTGCTGCCGACAAATGCAGTATTTAATTTTCGTGAGGAAACGCCGTAAGGTCATCAATCATTTTTTGAAGTATTGGTGAGTCCTGACCGTCACCCCATTGAAGAATTTTTGCGGTAAGCTGATGACGCGCTAGTGCATTGAGTCCCATCTTTTTAAGTTTATGGGAGATTTTACCCATGACTTTAATCTGACCGAATGCAGTTGCGTAGGTAATCATATTGCTCTGGATAGTGCTCATTTCATCGACTAGTAATTGCGCACGAACATCCTCTTCAAGAATACTGTCCATAGCGATGTATTTCATACCCCACATAGTTTCAATTAACATTTGAGGGAAATCAGCACAGTCCAGATCCGGCTCTTTACGGAGGCTATTTTCAAGAACGTTTAGAGCATCAGCACCTTCATCGCTGCCAAAAGGAGATTCTTCATCCCAGCAACACATATAAAGTGGATCAGTAAAATGGCACTGGAAGTTTGGGTGTGACGTTTTAACATGTAACCCAATTTCTTCATCATCAAAATAGTAGCGATCCATGAAGTTAAACTTTGGATCTTCTTGATAGCCTTTCTTCATTTTTGCGGCAATCAATTTACTGGCTTCTTTCAGACACTGTTCTTCATTATCGAACTCTTTTGTCTGGAATTTACCAATACTACCTACCTTGCCATAGTTGACAGCTAAACTATCCCCTTCGTAATCTATCCACCAAAATTTATTCGATTTTTCATCGTGATAAATAAAGCGTTTTTTTCATGTTACCTCCTGTAAATGCCTTCCCAAAGCGGATTAATTTCCTTCCGCAGGCACCGTTTTATCCGTCTGCGCAATTAACGCATGTAAAAAAGGCTGTGCGTTCTCATCGCTCTTACCGGGGATCTTCACAATATACGGCTTCCCAGTAATCGATGACGACGAAGCAACCTTATCAATAAACTGCTCGGCAGTGTCAATGCGGTTACGGGTATTGCCGAGCTTCAGACGCAGATGAGAAACCGCTTCATAGCAGGTATGTTCATCACCGTTGCGCACAAATATCAAATCCTTTTTCTGTGCTAATCCCTCCAGCATGGCGTTGATGCGGGCTTCTTCATGGGCAGTTAACTTCGCGTAAACGGGGAGTGTCATTAGTAGTGTAATGACCAGACAAATGATTTTCTTCATTGAATTACCTTATCCTTGTTTTGTGATAGCCGATTTGACTGCCAGAATCAGGTAAAGTTTCGGTTGGATTACGATGAGGATCATCGGCAAGGAGAAAAAATTAAATGAGTAGTTTGTTGTTGTTTAACGATAAGAGTAGGGCACTGCAGGCGGATATCGTCGCCGTGCAGTCGCAGGTGGTTTACGGCAGCGTGGGCAACAGCATTGCCGTGCCTGCTATCAAACAGAACGGCCTGAATGTCTTTGCCGTGCCGACGGTATTGCTGAGCAATACGCCGCATTATGACACTTTCTACGGTGGTGCGATTCCGGACGAATGGTTTAGCGGCTATTTGCGTGCGCTTCAGGAGCGTGATGCGCTGCGCCAACTTCGTGCTGTAACCACGGGCTATATGGGAACGGCATCGCAAATCAAAATCCTTGCCGAGTGGCTGACTGCGCTACGCAAAGACCATCCTGACCTATTGATCATGGTCGATCCGGTGATTGGCGATATTGATAGCGGAATTTATGTCAAACCTGACCTTCCCGAAGCGTATCGACAATATTTACTGCCGCTGGCGCAGGGAATTACCCCCAATATCTTTGAGTTGGAAATCCTGACCGGTAAAAATTGCCGCGATCTCGACAGTGCCATTGCTGCCGCAAAAAGTCTGCTTTCAGACACATTAAAATGGGTGGTGGTTACCAGCGCCTCCGGTAATGAAGAAAATCAGGAGATGCAGGTTGTGGTGGTCACTGCCGACAGCGTGAATGTCATTTCCCATTCACGGGTAAAAACCGACCTGAAAGGGACTGGCGACCTGTTTTGTGCTCAGCTCATCAGTGGCTTGCTGAAAGGGAAGGCGTTAACCGATGCAGTGCACCGAGCGGGGTTGCGCGTACTGGAAGTGATGCGCTACACCCAGCAGCATGAGAGCGATGAATTGATTTTGCCGCCGCTGGCGGAAGCATAAAAAAATGGCGCCGATGGGCGCCATTTTTCACTGCGGCAAGAATTACTTCTTGATGCGGATAACCGGGGTTTCACCCACGGTTACGCTACCGGACAGTTTGATCAGTTCTTTGATTTCGTCCATGTTGGAGATAACAACCGGAGTCAGGGTAGACTTGGCTTTCTCTTCCAGCAGCGGCAGATCAAATTCAATGACAGTATCGCCAACTTTCACGCGCTGACCTTCTTCAGCAATACGCTTGAAGCCTTCGCCTTTCAGTTCAACGGTGTCGATACCGAAGTGGACGAACAGTTCAACGCCGCTATCAGATTCGATAGAGAATGCGTGGTTGGTTTCAAAGATTTTACCAATGGTGCCGTCTACTGGCGCGACCATTTTGTTACCCGTTGGTTTGATAGCAATACCATCACCAACGATTTTTTCCGCAAAAACGACATCCGGCACGTCTTCGATATTGACGATCTCGCCAGAGAGCGGAGCAATGATCTCAATAGTTCCGGTATCCTTCTTGTCGTCGGAAACCAGAGATTTCAGTTTATCGAACAAACCCATGATCTTCTCCTAAGCAGTAAATTGGGCCGCATCTCGTGGATTAGCAGATTGTTTTTTCTTCAATGAACTTGTTAACCAGCGTCATTAACTCGTCCGTTGTCGGTTGAGCAAGAGCCTGCTCTGCTAACACCTTCGCATCTTCGAAGTTCGTGTTACGGATAATCTTCTTAATGCGCGGGATAGAAATGGCGCTCATAGAGAATTCGTCCAGACCCATCCCCAGCAACAGAAGTGTAGCACGTTCATCGCCAGCAAGCTCACCACACATGCCAGTCCATTTGCCTTCAGCATGAGAAGCATCAATAACTTGCTTGATCAAGTTCAGCACGGACGGTGACATTGGCTGGTAAAGGTGTGAAATCATATCATTACCACGGTCAACTGCCAGAGTGTACTGCGTTAAATCATTGGTGCCGATACTAAAGAAATCAACTTCTTTGGCTAAATGACGTGCAATTGTTGCGGCAGCCGGTGTTTCCACCATTACGCCGATTTCAATTGACTCGTCAAACGCTTTACCTTCGTCGCGCAGTTCCTGTTTGTAGATTTCGATCTCTTTGCGCAGTGCACGCACTTCTTCAACAGAGATGATCATCGGGAACATAATGCGCAATTTACCGAAAGCCGAGGCACGCAGGATAGCGCGGAGCTGATCGCGCAGGATCTCTCTCTACGATCCATCGCGATACGGATAGCGCGCCAGCCGAGGAACGGGTTCTCTTCTTTCGGGAAGTTCATGTATGGCAGCTCTTTGTCGCCGCCGATGTCCATGGTACGAACGATAACCGCTTGCGAGCCACACGCTTCAGCCACTGCTTTGTAAGCAGCAAACTGTTCTTCTTCAGTGGGCAGTGCGTCGCGGTCCATGAACAGGAACTCAGTACGATACAGACCAACGCCTTCAGCGCCGTTACGCTCTGCACCTTCAACGTCACGAACCGTACCAATGTTAGCGCATACTTCTACCTGGTGACCGTCCAGCGTAATAGCTGGCAGATCTTTCAGTTTAGCAAGCTCTGCTTTTTCAGAAGCCACTTGCTCCTGAACAGCGCGCATTTTATCAATAACTTCGTTGGTTGGATTGACGTAAACCTGATTATTTACGGCATCCAGAATCAGATAGTCGTCATTTTTCACCTGAGAGGTGACGCTACCGGTACCCACGATAGCAGGTAGTTCCAGAGAACGCGCCATGATAGAGGTGTGGGAAGTACGGCCACCCGCGTCGGTGATGAAACCCAGCACCTTCTTCAGGTTCAGCTGTGCGGTTTCGGACGGCGTCAGGTCAGCGGCAACCAGAATGACTTCATCCTGAATGGCGCTCAGGTCGATAATCTTCAGGCCCAGGATGTTGCGCAGCAGGCGCTTACCGATATCACGTACGTCAGCCGCACGTTCTTTCAGGTATTCATCATCCAGCTCTTCCAGGGCAGAAGCCTGACCTTCGATAACTTCATGAGCAGCTGCGTCAGCTGTCATGTGCTTATCTTTAATCAGGGCTATGATTTCCTGCTCCAGCTCCTCATCTTCGAGCAGCATAATATGCCCTTCAAAGATGGCTTCTTTTTCTTCACCGAACGTTTCACCAGCTTTCGTTTTGATCGTTTCCAGCTGGGCTGATGCCTTGGCACGACCGCTCAGAAAACGTTCAACTTCCTGATCAACCTGGTCGGCAGAAATTTTTTTCCGGTCAATGACAATTTCGTCTTCTTTCAGAAGCAGAGCTTTACCGAAAGCGATACCCGGGGATGCTAAAATGCCTGAAATCATAACCCTACCTTACTTGTGACTGATTTTTAAAAGAACCCGGGAAATTACTCGAGTTCCGCCATCAGTTTAACCAGATGTTCAACCGCTTTCTGCTCGTCTTCGCCTTCTGCGGAGATAGTCACAACGGTACCTTGAGTCAGGCCCAGAGTCTGCAGTTTAAACAGGCTTTTCGCGCTGGCGCTTTTGCCGTTGGAAGTCACAGTAATTTCAGAAGTGAAGCCCTTAGCTTCTTTTACAAACTGGGCAGCAGGGCGGGTGTGCAGACCGTTCGGAGCGGTAATGGTAACTTCTTGCTGGAACATTGTATTTCCCCAACTTATAGGTTTAGTGTTGTGGAACTAAAGTCTAGCCTGGCGGTTCGACTTTAGCCTGTATTGTTAGCGCCAGTTTTTAACAGACGCGACGCACGAAGAGCGCAATACAGTCCATTGCTGGCGGGTGTTGACCGCTGACGTTTCGTACGTCATTAAACATTATGCCGCTAAAGGAAGAATTGAACCAAATCATAAAATCGATTCAGCTTTGGCTTTTCCTGTAACGATTAATTTCGCGCATCAAAATAATTAGTCTGGTTAAATACCAGTTCCGACAGGCTGAATCAATGCCAGGAGGGGCGAAAGTTTGAAGCAGGCCACAAAAAAGCACCTAAAAAGGTGCTTTTTTACGCATTTTTAACAAGCTGGCATTACTGTTGCAATTCTTTCTCAGTGAAGAGATCGGCAAACAATGCGGTGCTTAAATAACGCTCACCCGATGATGGTAGAATAACCACAATATTCTTGTTGGTAAAGCTTTCATCTTCTTGTAGTTTCAACGCCGCGGCAACAGCTGCTCCAGAAGAGATACCTGCAAGAATACCTTCTTCTTCCATCAGACGACGCGCGGTAGAAATCGCTTCTTCATTGGTGATGCCAATGACTTTATCGACCAGCTTGAGATCGAGGTTAGCCGGGATAAAACCAGCGCCAATACCCTGAATTTTATGCGGGCCAGGTTTAATCTCTTCACCTGCCAGCGCCTGGGCGATAACTGGAGAATCGGTTGGCTCAACGGCGACAGAGATAAGATCGGTCTTGCCTTTGGTGCCTTTAATGTAGCGGCTGACGCCAGTCAGCGTACCGCCAGTCCCAACGCCAGCAATAAATACATCAACCTGACCGTCGGTATCTTCCCATATCTCCGGACCGGTGGTCTTTTCGTGAATTTCAGGGTTTGCCGGATTGCTGAATTGTTGCAGCAGCAGGTATTTCTCTGGATTGCTGGCGACAATTTCTTCTGCTTTTTGGATTGCGCCTTTCATGCCTTTAGCACCTTCCGTCAGCACCAGGTTTGCACCTAACGCTTTCAGCAGCTTGCGGCGTTCAATACTCATGGTTTCTGGCATGGTCAGGGTGAGTTTGTAACCGCGAGCGGCAGCTACATAGGCCAGTGCAATCCCGGTATTACCGCTGGTCGGTTCAACCAGTTCAACGCCTGGTTTCAGCACGCCGCGCTTTTCGGCATCCCAAATCATGTTGGCACCGATACGGCACTTAACGCTGAAGCTGGGGTTACGAGATTCCACCTTCGCCAGAATGCGTCCGTTACCGATGCGATTCAGGCGAACCAGCGGCGTGTGACCGATAGTCAGCGAGTTATCTTCAAAAATCTTACTCATGGCCTGTCCTTAACTGTATGAAATTGGGATACAACAGGTAGCATACCCGCTCAGAGAATATGCGGAAGTAAGGATTTAGCATATCTATATACAGAAGGGAAATAATGACATGCAAGATGGAATAAGGGGCGGCATAAGCCACCCCTGTTTCACACAAACGGTTTACAAAATAACCGGTAGATTGTTACCGCCACATCGCGTGTTTATCGCGATAGCAATCGACCCACATCGCCGTCGCGCCACAAACGGCAACGGGCATGATGAACAGATTAAGCAGCGGGATCATCGTAAACAGGCTGGTTAAAGCACCAAACTGCATATTGGTGATTTTGCGTGTGCGCAGGGCGGTGCGCATCTCTTTAAACGGCACTTTGTGGTTATCGAAGGGGTAATCGCAATACTGGATGGCTAACATCCAGGCGCTAAACAGGAACCACAGTACCGGCGCGACGGTTTGCCCAATACCAGGGATGAAGTAAAGAATTAGTAATACAATTGCGCGCGGCAGATACCAGGCAAATTTTTGCCATTCGCGTTTCATGATTCGCGGCACATCTTTCATGATACCGAAAATCCCGGTATCTGGCGGTGTAGCGCCAGTCAATCGTGCTTCCAGTTGTTCAGCCAATAAACCGTTAAACGGAGCGGCAATCCAGTTAGCAATCGTGGAGAAGAAATAGCCAAACACTAACAGCACAGAGATGACAGCCAGAGGCCACAACAGATAACTCAGCCATTGTAGCCAGTCCGGAACGTAACTCATGAGAGTCGGGATCCAGACATCGAGCTGTGTAAAGAGCCACCAGAATGCGCCCCCCATCAACAAAATATTGACCAGCAGCGGTAAAATAACGAAACGCCGAATCCCAGGTTGCGAGACGAGCTTCCAGCCTTGCGCAAAATAGTAAAAACCGCTGCGTGGGGCAGATGTGAATGATGAAACCATAATCAGGATGAGCTCCTTTTGACCAATCCCAGGAAAATTCTGCGTATTTTACCGGGTAATTGCGCAATGGACAGTTAGGATATGTTCGAAAAAACAGCAAAAAGCACGATTTCATCTATCTTTGTGCTGTGAAAGTTAATAGTGCACTTGCACTTGAGGTAATCGGCAAATACTCTTAGTGAGTAAATGTTTGCCGTGGTGGCAAGGTGTTAGAACAACAGAGAATATAATGATGCAGGATTTGCGTCTGATATTAATCATTGTTGGCGCGATCGCCATAATCGCTTTACTGGTACATGGTTTCTGGACCAGCCGTAAAGAACGATCTTCTATGTTCCGCGATCGGCCATTAAAACGAATGAAGTCAAAACGTGACGACGATTCTTATGACGAGGATGTCGAAGATGATGAGGGCGTTGGTGAGGTTCGTGTTCACCGCGTGAATCATGCCCCGGCTAACGCTCAGGAGCATGAGGCTGCTCGTCCGTCGCCGCAACACCAGTACCAACCGCCTTATGCGTCTGCGCAGCCGCGTCAACCGGTCCAGCAGCCGCCTGAAGCGCAGGTACCGCCGCAACATGCTCCGCATCCAGCGCAGCCGGTGCAGCAGCCTGCCTATCAGCCGCAGCCTGAACAGCCGTTGCAGCAGCCAGTTTCGCCACAGGTCGCGCCAGCGCCGCAGCCTGTGCATTCAGCACCGCAACCGGCACAACAGGCTTTCCAGCCTGCAGAACCCGTAGCGGCACCACAGCCTGAGCCTGTAGCGGAACCTGCTCCAGTTATGGATAAACCGAAGCGCAAAGAAGCGGTGATTATCATGAACGTCGCGGCGCATCACGGTAGCGAGCTAAACGGTGAACTGCTTCTTAACAGCATTCAACAAGCGGGCTTCATTTTTGGCGATATGAATATTTACCATCGTCATCTTAGCCCGGATGGCAGCGGCCCGGCGTTATTCAGCCTGGCGAATATGGTGAAACCGGGAACCTTTGATCCTGAAATGAAGGATTTCACTACTCCGGGTGTCACTATCTTTATGCAGGTACCGTCTTACGGTGACGAGCTGCAGAACTTCAAGCTGATGCTGCAATCTGCGCAGCATATTGCCGATGAAGTGGGCGGTGTCGTGCTTGACGATCAGCGCCGTATGATGACTCCGCAGAAATTGCGCGAGTACCAGGACATCATCCGCGAAGTCAAAGACGCCAACGCCTGATACACTTAAGGCAAATTAACTCCTCTTCGAACCCCCGCTTGTCGGGGGTTTTTAGCATTGATGGTGCGATATGGAATCAATCGAACAACAACTGACAGAACTGCGAACGACGCTTCGCCATCATGAATATCTTTATCATGTGATGGATGCGCCGGAAATTCCCGACGCTGAATACGACAGGCTGATGCGCGAACTGCGCGAGCTGGAAACCAAACATCCAGAACTGATTACGCCTGATTCGCCTACTCAACGTGTAGGCGCTGCGCCGCTGGCGGCTTTCAGCCAGATACGCCATGAAGTACCAATGCTGTCACTGGATAACGTTTTTGATGAAGAAAGCTTTCTTGCTTTCAACAAACGTGTGCAGGACCGTCTGAAAAACAACGAGAAAGTCACCTGGTGCTGTGAGCTGAAGCTGGATGGTCTTGCCGTCAGTATTCTGTATGAAAATGGCGTTTTAGTCAGTGCCGCGACCCGTGGCGATGGCACCACCGGGGAAGATATCACGTCTAATGTGCGTACTATTCGCGCCATTCCGCTGAAGCTGCACGGAGAGAATATCCCGGCGCGTCTGGAAGTGCGTGGTGAAGTGTTCCTGCCGCAGGCGGGGTTCGAAAAGATTAACGAAGATGCGCGACGCACGGGCGGGAAAGTGTTTGCTAACCCACGTAATGCGGCAGCTGGTTCACTGCGTCAGCTTGATCCGCGTATTACAGCGAAGCGACCGCTCACTTTTTTCTGCTATGGCGTTGGTGTTCTGGAAGGTGGCGAGCTGCCGGATACTCATCTTGGCCGTTTACTGCAATTTAAAAAGTGGGGGTTGCCGGTCAGCGATCGGGTAACGCTTTGTGAATCGGCGGAAGAAGTGCTGGCGTTCTATCACAAAGTGGAAGAAGACCGCCCGACGCTGGGCTTTGATATCGACGGCGTGGTGATTAAGGTCAACTCACTGGCACAGCAGGAGCAGCTTGGCTTTGTCGCGCGTGCCCCGCGCTGGGCGGTAGCGTTTAAATTCCCGGCGCAGGAGCAGATGACCTTTGTGCGTGACGTCGAGTTTCAGGTTGGGCGTACTGGCGCGATTACGCCTGTTGCGCGTCTGGAACCTGTCCATGTTGCAGGCGTGCTGGTGAGTAACGCAACCTTACACAATGCGGATGAAATCGAACGTCTTGGTTTACGCATTGGCGATAAAGTGGTGATTCGCCGCGCTGGCGACGTGATCCCGCAGGTGGTTAACGTCGTGCTTTCTGAACGCCCGGAAGATACCCGTGAGGTTGTATTCCCGACGCATTGTCCGGTATGTGGTTCTGACGTTGAGCGTGTGGAAGGTGAAGCGGTTGCCCGCTGTACCGGTGGCCTGATTTGCGGTGCGCAGCGTAAAGAGTCGCTGAAACACTTTGTTTCCCGCCGTGCGATGGATGTTGACGGAATGGGCGACAAAATCATCGATCAGCTGGTTGAAAAAGAATATGTCCATACTCCGGCAGATCTGTTCAAACTCACCGCAGGCAAACTGACCGGACTGGAGCGTATGGGGCCAAAATCGGCACAAAACGTGGTTAACGCGCTGGAAAAAGCGAAAGAAACCACCTTTGCTCGCTTCCTCTATGCACTTGGCATCCGTGAAGTCGGCGAGGCCACCGCAGCAGGTCTGGCGGCATATTTCGGCACGCTGGAAGCGCTGGAAGCCGCTTCGATTGAAGAGCTGCAAAAGGTGCCTGATGTTGGCATTGTCGTTGCATCCCACGTTCACAACTTCTTTGCCGAAGAAAGCAACCGCAATGTCATCAGCGAGCTGTTGGCGGAAGGTGTTCACTGGCCTGCGCCGATCGTTATCAACGCGGAAGAGATTGACAGCCCGTTTGCTGGTAAAACCGTGGTGCTTACGGGCAGCTTAAGCCAGATGTCGCGTGATGACGCTAAAGCTCGACTGGTCGAACTGGGCGCGAAAGTCGCGGGCAGCGTGTCGAAGAAAACCGATCTGGTGATAGCGGGTGAAGCTGCAGGATCTAAACTGGCGAAGGCGCAGGAACTGGGCATTGAAGTCATCGACGAAGCGGAAATGCTGCGTTTGCTGGGTAGCTGAGATGGAAAAAGAGCAGCTGATTGAAATAGCCAATACGATAATGCCGTTTGGCAAATACAAAGGGCGTCGCTTAATCGACCTGCCGGAGGAGTATCTGCTGTGGTTTGCCCGCAAAGATGAGTTCCCGGCAGGGAAGCTCGGTGAGCTAATGCAAATCACGCTGCTGATTAAAACCGAGGGGCTGACGCAACTGGTCCAGCCCCTGAAGCGTCCGCTTTAAGCTTTATCGGCGCTGCTTTCCTGCTGCGCCTGTAACTGTTCGGTCTGGCGTTTGTATCGACGCGCCAGCACCGCACAGACCATCAATTGGATCTGATGGAAAATCATCAGGGGCAGCACCATCATACCGATCACCGATGTGGGGAACAGAATGTTTGCCATCGGGATGCCATTTGCCAGACTCTTTTTCGAACCACAAAAGACGATAGTAATTTCATCTGCCTTATTGAAGCTCAGTCGGCGTGCCATAAAGACGTTAACTACAATCACGATAGCCAGAAGAACGCAGCTGACCACCACGATAAACAGCAATGATCCCCAGCCAACTTTATGCCAGATACCATTAACGACGGCTTCGCTGAACGCTGTATAAACCACCAACAGAATGGACGTCTGGTCAGTTTTCGCAATCCATTTTTTATTGCGCGACACCCAGTCACCAATCCACGGCCGGGAAAGATGCCCCAACACAAACGGCAGCAGCAGTTGCAGCATAATTTTACCGACCTGCTCAAGGCTGCCCCCTGCACCGTGAACATTCATCACCAGACCAACCAGCAATGGTGAAAGGAAAATCCCCAGCAGGCTGGATGCCGACGCAGAACAAACCGCTGCCGCGACGTTACCGCCCGCCATTGACGTGAAGGCGATTGCAGACTGCACGGTAGCCGGGAGAATGCACAAGTAGAGAAAACCGGAGTAGAGCATCGGGTCGACATTTACCGGTTTCCACCAGGCAAACAGTACACCCAGAATCGGAAACAGCACGAAGGTGCTGCACATTACCCACAAATGCAGTCGCCAGTGACCACCGCCAGCAATAATCGCCTCACGCGACAACTTCGCGCCGTGCATAAAGAACAGCAGGGCAATAGCTGCGGTGGTCAGATTTTCAAAGAAGGGGACGAAATCGCCTCTGGCCGGAAAGAAAGAGGCCAGCAACACCACCGTGATCAGGGTTAAGGTGAAAGGATCGAGGATACGAAAAAGTTTCATAAAGACTCCAGATGATCGATGGTTCTATTGTGCTTCTTCCAGTTTGAGAAATAAAATTGATTTATTGCATCCATTCATGAAGAAAACAGATGAATTATTCTTTAAAACAATTAAAGGTTTTCGTCACAGTAGCGCAGGAGAAAAGTTTTAGTCGTGCAGGAGAGCGTATCGGCCTGAGCCAGTCGGCAGTGAGTCACAGTGTGAAGGAACTGGAAAATCATACTGGTGTTCGCCTGCTGGACAGAACCACGCGTGAAGTGGTGCTTACAGATGCAGGGCAGCAGCTGGCTTTGCGTCTTGAGCGACTGCTGGATGAACTGAACAGCACGTTGCGCGATACCGGGCGTATGGGGCAACAACTGAGCGGAAAAGTTCGGGTCGCTGCCAGCCAGACCATTTCCGCGCATCTTATTCCGCAATGCATTGCTGAAAGCCATCGCCGCTATCCAGATATTCAGTTTGTCCTGCACGATCGTCCGCAGCAGTGGGTAATGGAAAGTATTCGCCAGGGAGATGTCGATTTTGGCATCGTCATCGATCCAGGCCCAGTGGGCGATCTGCAATGTGAAGCGATTCTTTCCGAGCCTTTCTTTCTGCTTTGCCATCGCGATAGCGCTTTGGCCGTGGAAGATTATGTACCCTGGCAGGCATTACAGGGAGCGAAATTGGTGTTGCAGGATTACGCGTCAGGCAGCCGACCGCTGATTGACGCAGCGCTGGCGCGCAATGGTATTCAGGCGAATATTGTGCAGGAGATTGGACATCCGGCGACGCTGTTCCCGATGGTAGCCGCAGGCATCGGCATCAGTATTCTTCCCGCACTGGCGCTACCATTGCCTGAAGGTAGCCCACTGGTGGTAAAGCGCATTACGCCGGTTGTTGAACGCCAGTTGATGCTGGTGCGCAGGAAGAACCGTTCACTTTCCACCGCCGCTGAAGCTTTATGGGACGTGGTACGAGACCAGGGCAATGCGCTAATGGCTGGGCGGGAAGGGGATCCGTTGTATCAGATATAGAGTGAATTCATACTGCCGGGAGCCCCGGCAGTAATCAATCAGAAGTTAAATTTGATGGAGTAGATTATCGCATCCTGGTAAAAATCTTCGCCCAGTTTGTCATCCGCATATCGATACTGAATCCCCGTAGTAATGTGTGATGTTGCATTCCACCACAGTGCAACTGCGCCATTCAGCCCTTCTTTACCGCCATTACCCGCTGCATAGGTAGCGTCACGGTCAAACTCGTACTCGTTCCAGTTGGTAAGAGTGAATTTCTCGCTGCCCAGCATAAAGTTGTAACCTGCAACCCAGCCGGCGACATAGCCGTTGTCGCCAGTGTAATAGGTTTGATCTGTATAACGCTTAGCAAAGAACGGTTTGAACCACCAACCGCTGCCGGTGAAATTGTAGCCGATACCGTACAGGAACATATCGTCGTGGAAATTCACGCGATTCGCAGAACCGTAGGTGCCATACGCATGCAAGTAGAGATTAAATCCGGTGTCACCCAGGTAAATACGGTTGGTATTTTTAAAGGTATAACGCTGCTCGCTACCTGGTTTATTATGGCGACCGTTATAGAAGTTTTCCCAGTCGAAGAACCCGTACATTTCTCCCCAACTAAAGTTAGCGCCACCTTCAAATTCAAGATAACCAAAATCATCTTTGTGTGATTTGGTCGACGATTTTTCGGTAGTCCGGCTGGTCCAGTCCAGATAATGCACGCCGATATCTGCAAAACCGCCTTTAAATTCTGCATGAGATACAACAGGTATCGCTAATATAGAGGAAAGTGTCAGAGTTAAAAGATGTTTTTTCATAGCATAATTCCCTATGCCGATCGTTATTAGTAGATTGCTTAATAAAGTGGTTTGCTAAAAACGACATATTGTTAATGCAAAGGAATTAATATCGCCAATACAGTTTTTACCGTGGATTAATAGAGAAAAGATATAAATCCATCGATATCGAATCGCTATTGAATGCGTGAGAAAAGTGTATTGGTAAGAGCCGGGACAACCTCGCTATAAAAAGGCGTTAGATTCCACCCTACAGAAAAAGGATATGTATGTCTCAGGTTCAATTTTCTCATAACCCGCTGTTTTGCATAGATATTATCAAGACTTATAAACCTGATTTCACGCCACGAGTGGCCTTTATTTTAGGTTCCGGGCTCGGCGCGCTGGCCGATCAGATTGAGAACGCTGTCGCAATTTCCTACGAAAAGCTGCCGGGCTTCCCGGTAAGTACGGTACATGGTCATGCGGGGGAGTTAGTGCTGGGCCATCTCCAGGGCGTACCGGTGGTATGTATGAAAGGTCGCGGACATTTCTACGAAGGTCGTGGAATGACCATTATGACTGACGCAATTCGTACCTTTAAGCTGCTGGGCTGCGAGCTACTGTTCTGCACCAATGCGGCAGGCTCGCTGCGTCCGGAAGTGGGGGCAGGCAGCCTGGTCGCATTGAAAGATCATATCAACACCATGCCCGGTACGCCGATGGTGGGTCTTAACGATGATCGTTTTGGAGAGCGCTTCTTCTCACTGGCAAATGCCTACGATGCGGAATACCGCGCACTGTTACAAAAAGTGGCGAAAGAAGAGGGTTTCCCTCTGACGGAGGGCGTGTTCGTCTCGTATCCGGGGCCGAATTTCGAGACTGCGGCGGAAATTCGCATGATGCAAATTATTGGTGGGGATGTTGTTGGTATGTCTGTGGTGCCTGAGGTTATTTCAGCTCGCCATTGCGACCTTAAAGTCGTTGCGGTCTCTGCGATTACCAATATGGCGGAAGGTTTAAGCGATGTGAAATTGTCACATGCGCAAACGCTGGCGGCTGCGGAGCTCTCTAAGCAGAACTTCATCAACCTTATTTGTGGCTTTCTGCGCAAAATTGCCTGAGAAAAACAATAAGAAACGGCCTCGCGGGTGAGGCCAAATGATGCGACAAGGAAACGATTATGAGCATCGCGATGCGCTTAAAGGTAATGTCCTTTTTGCAATATTTTATCTGGGGGAGCTGGCTGGTTACCCTCGGCTCTTACATGATTAATACTCTTCATTTCACCGGCGCTAATGTTGGCATGGTTTACAGTTCCAAAGGGATCGCCGCGATTATTATGCCTGGTATAATGGGGATCATCGCAGACAAATGGCTGCGCGCAGAACGTGCATACATGCTGTGTCACCTGGTGTGTGCGGGCGTACTTTTTTATGCGGCATCCGTAACTGATCCGGATATGATGTTTTGGGTGATGTTAGTCAATGCGATGGCGTTTATGCCGACTATTGCGTTATCGAACAGCGTCTCTTATTCCTGTCTTGCCCAGGCAGGGCTTGACCCGGTGACCGCTTTCCCGCCCATTCGCGTTTTTGGTACGGTGGGGTTCATTGTCGCGATGTGGGCAGTAAGCCTGCTGCATCTGGAATTGAGTAGTCTGCAGCTGTATATCGCGTCCGGTGCGTCATTGCTGCTGTCGGCTTATGCGCTGACTTTGCCGAAGATTCCGGTTGCGGAGAAAAAAGCGACCACATCGCTTGCCAGCAAGCTGGGTCTGGATGCCTTCGTGCTGTTTAAAAATCCACGCATGGCCATCTTTTTCCTCTTTGCCATGATGCTGGGTGCGGTACTGCAAATTACCAACGTTTTTGGTAATCCGTTCCTACATGATTTCGCCCGTAACCCGGAGTTTGCTGACAGTTTTGTGGTGAAATATCCCTCCATTTTACTGTCAGTTTCACAGATGGCAGAAGTGGGCTTTATACTGACTATCCCATTCTTTTTAAAGCGATTTGGCATTAAAACCGTCATGCTGATGAGTATGGTGGCCTGGACGCTGCGCTTTGGCTTCTTCGCCTATGGCGATCCGTCAACAACCGGATTTATTTTGCTGCTGCTGTCGATGATTGTTTATGGCTGTGCATTCGATTTCTTCAATATTTCTGGTTCGGTATTTGTCGAACAGGAAGTTGATTCCAGCATTCGTGCCAGCGCGCAGGGGCTCTTTATGACCATGGTAAATGGTGTCGGCGCATGGGTTGGCTCGATTCTGAGTGGCATGGCAGTAGATTACTTTTCGGTGGATGGCGTAAAAGACTGGCAAACTATCTGGCTGGTGTTTGCAGGATATGCTCTTTTTCTCGCAGTGATATTTTTCTTTGGGTTTAAATATAATCATGACCCTGAAAAGATAAAGCATCGAGCGGTGACTCATTAAAAGGATTCGCGGCTCTGCTCTTCAGAGCTGCTTTTATGATAAAGGTTAATTAGTGAAAGATATTTTATTTTCTTCCGGCGTTGGTTTTGGTATTGGTGCTTTGTTTACAATCGTGCGCTTGCCTATTCCTGTACCAAATGTATTACCGGGTATATTATCCATTGTGTTTATGTATGTCGGATATCTGGTGGTGAAATACTTTATGCCATGATAATTTAATACGATGTATTTATTATATGGAGCACTTAATTATGGAACGCGTATACAGAACAGATCTTAAGTTGCTCCGTTATTTTCTTGCCGTAGCGGAAGAGTTGCATTTTGGCCGCGCAGCAGCGCGTTTAAATATGTCTCAGCCTCCGCTCAGCATTCATATTAAAGAGCTGGAAAATCAACTCGGCACGCAGCTTTTTATTCGCCATTCGCGCAGCGTCGTACTGACACACGCGGGCAAAATCTTGATGGAAGAATCGCGTCGATTGCTGGTGAATGCTAATAATGTATTGGCTCGGATTGAACAAATAGGTCGGGGAGAAGCAGGGCGGATTGAACTCGGCGTAGTGGGAACGGCAATGTGGGGACGGATGCGCCCGGTTATGCGGCGATTCCTCAGGGAAAATCCTAACGTTGACGTTCTTTTTCGCGAAAAGATGCCCGCGATGCAAATGGCCTTGCTGGAACGCCGCGAACTTGATGCCGGGATCTGGCGAATGGCGACAGAACCACCGACTGGTTTTACCAGCTTACGGTTGCATGAATCGGCGTTTCTGGTGGCGATGCCTGAAGAGCATCATCTCTCATCATTTTCCACCGTCCCGCTGGAAGCGCTACGTGACGAGTATTTTGTTACAATGCCGCCCGTTTACACTGACTGGGATTTTTTGCAGCGAGTTTGCCAGCAGGTGGGATTTTCACCGGTTGTTATTCGCGAAGTTAATGAACCGCAAACGGTACTCGCTATGGTCAGTATGGGCATTGGTATCACATTGATAGCGGACAGCTACGCACAAATGAACTGGCCAGGTGTCATTTTCCGTCCGCTCAAACAGCGCATCCCTGCAGATTTATATATTGTTTATGAAACACAGCAGGTGACGCCCGCGATGGTTAAGCTGTTGGCTGCATTGACACAGTAGGTGAGGAGACAGGAATTGCCGGAAATAGTAGTCTGCTAAGTGAAGCGCATCAGGCAATTTCGCAAATCGCAGATAGCAAAAAAGCGCCTTTAGGGCGCTTTTTTACATTGGTGGGTCGTGCAGGATGACTCGCTTCGCTCGCCCTTCGGGCCGTCGCCGCGAGCGGCTCCGTTGTTTCGCTGCGCTCAACTCAAACCTGCTGCAGGTTCGAATCTTTGAGTATCGCAGATAGTAAAAAAGCGCCTTTAGGGCGCTTTTTTACATTGGTGGGTCGTGCAGGATTCGAACCTGCGACCAATTGATTAAAAGTCAACTGCTCTACCAACTGAGCTAACGACCCGAAGTGGTGGGTGATGACGGGATCGAACCGCCGACCCCCTCCTTGTAAGGGAGGTGCTCTCCCAGCTGAGCTAATCACCCACTTCGGTACTTCACATTTTTACAAGAAATTTAGCTGGCGAGAAAGTGGTGGGTGATGACGGGATCGAACCGCCGACCCCCTCCTTGTAAGGGAGGTGCTCTCCCAGCTGAGCTAATCACCCACTTCTCAATTTCTTGCTACACGGCGGAGACTACATAAAGTAGTTGGTGGGTGATGACGGGATCGAACCGCCGACCCCCTCCTTGTAAGGGAGGTGCTCTCCCAGCTGAGCTAATCACCCCCGCTGTGTGGAGTCGCATTATAGGGAGAGTTCAAAATGAGTCAACGCATTTTCTAAAGAAATTGTTCGTTCGTCGTAAATTTAAGCAAGATGATCGCAAAACAGACCGTGTTGCGCAATTTGTCAACGAAAACAATAATGCGTAAGGTAGAAACCCGAACTACATTGAGGAATCAGGCGGGAGTGATAGAATATCGCCCACTTAATTTTTCCAGGATTTGCCGGTTGTCGGCATCTTTCTAAACGTAAGGCCATTTCATGAAAATCAAAACTCGCTTCGCGCCAAGCCCAACAGGCTATCTGCACGTTGGCGGCGCGCGTACTGCTCTTTACTCCTGGCTTTTTGCACGTAACCACGGCGGTGAGTTCGTGCTGCGTATTGAAGACACCGATCTTGAGCGTTCCACGCCGGAAGCTATCGAAGCCATTATGGATGGCATGAACTGGCTGAGCCTGGAGTGGGATGAAGGTCCGTACTACCAGACCAAACGTTTTGATCGCTACAACGCGGTGATCGATCAGATGCTGGAAGAGGGCACTGCTTATAAATGCTATTGCTCTAAAGAGCGCCTGGAAGCGCTGCGCGAAGAGCAAATGGCGAAAGGTGAGAAGCCGCGTTATGACGGTCGCTGCCGCCACAGCCATGAGCATCATGCTGATGATGAACCGTGTGTTGTACGTTTTGCTAACCCGCAGGAAGGTTCTGTTGTTTTTGACGATCAGATCCGTGGTCCGATCGAGTTCAGCAACCAGGAACTGGACGATCTTATTATCCGCCGTACCGATGGTTCCCCAACCTATAACTTCTGTGTGGTTGTCGATGACTGGGATATGGAAATCACCCACGTTATCCGTGGCGAAGACCATATCAACAACACGCCACGCCAGATCAACATTCTTAAGGCCCTGAAAGCGCCGGTGCCGGTTTACGCGCACGTTTCTATGATCAATGGCGATGACGGTAAAAAACTGTCCAAACGTCACGGGGCAGTCAGCGTAATGCAGTATCGTGATGACGGTTATTTGCCAGAAGCACTGCTGAACTATCTGGTGCGTCTGGGCTGGTCCCACGGCGATCAGGAAATCTTCACTCGTGAAGAGATGATCAAATACTTCACTTTGAATGCCGTCAGCAAATCTGCCAGTGCGTTCAACACCGACAAGCTGCTGTGGCTGAACCATCACTACATTAACGCGCTGCCGCCGGAGTATGTTGCTACTCACTTACAGTGGCACATTGAGCAGGAAAATATCGATACCCGTAACGGCCCGCAGCTGGCTGATCTGGTGAAACTGCTGGGCGAACGCTGCAAGACGCTGAAAGAGATGGCACAGAGCTGCCGTTATTTCTACGAAGATTTTGCTGAGTTCGATGCCGACGCCGCGAAAAAACATCTGCGTCCGGTAGCGCGTCAGCCGCTGGAAGTGGTTCGTGACAAACTGGCCGCGATTACTGACTGGACCGCTGAAAACGTTCATCACGCTATTCAGGCGACGGCGGATGAGCTGGAAGTGGGTATGGGTAAAGTTGGTATGCCGCTGCGTGTCGCCGTAACCGGTGCGGGGCAGTCTCCAGCACTGGATGTTACCGTTCACGCAATTGGTAAGACCCGCAGTATCGAGCGTATCAACAAAGCGCTGGATTTTATTGCTGAACGCGAAAATCAGCAGTAATTAGCGTGTAAAAAGATAAACGGCAGGAGATAATATCCTGCCGTTTTTTATTTATGCTGATTCGTCAATATCGAGACGGGCGAGGAAATTGCGAATTCCTTCACGTGACAAAAATTGCGCGACTTTTTCCTGCTCAATGTCTGTCATATTATCTATCGCGTTGATGATTTGTCGATACGCCGGGGCGCGTGCTCCAGGAGCGTATTCAGCAATTCTCTCTTCAGCTTCCATCAACATTGGTGTGTTATGGAAGGCTGGCGTGTTCTGAATAAACTCGCAAACTTGCGTATCGACCAGAATAAGTCTGGCACGACCGCCTTTCACGCCGGGAAATTTTTCCGTTTTCCAGCCTTTTTCTCTGATCCAACGGTTAACAGTTTGTTTAGCCACACCGAGGCATTCAGCCAGTTCTTCGGTGGTCATTTTATTGCGTAATCTTTTCATATTATTTGCTATCGCGAATCCCTAAGCGTTGTAACAATCCGATAATCCCTTCCCGCAGAAGCAAGGATGTAAACTGTTTTTGTTCAACTGGCGTCATCTCTTTCGCCAGTGTCACCAGCAATACTTCAAGCGGCGCATCACCAGAAAGGGCAGGCGCTTCTCCCTGACCTTCTGGACGTTCAGCATTGCGAATATATTCACGAACCTGTTCATTGACGTGAACCAGTCGGGCTTTGCCACCCTGGACGCCAGGTTTTGGTGACGTTGTCCAGCCTTCCTTGCGTACCCATTTATTAATGGTCTGGCGGCTATAGCCGGTCAGTCTGGCAAGTTCATCTGGTGTCATCCTCTCCTTGAACATAACAATTCCCTGAATGTATGTGGGTCTATTAGTAGTTCATTTTATAACACCACTTTACAGGAAACCGTGACATGAATAACTACTGAATGCGAGCGGTTTTCCAAAATTGTTCATTTGCCTGATTTTTCAGCGATTGAAACTACACGTTGCAATTTGCCGTTGACACATTCGGGCGGAATTCATATGATGCCGCCCGTCAACTCGACAAGCTTTACGTGACGGGGCTATAGCTCAGCTGGGAGAGCGCTTGCATGGCATGCAAGAGGTCAGCGGTTCGATCCCGCTTAGCTCCACCAAATTTTGCACCCAGCAAACTTGGTACGTAAACGCATCGTGGGGCTATAGCTCAGCTGGGAGAGCGCTTGCATGGCATGCAAGAGGTCAGCGGTTCGATCCCGCTTAGCTCCACCAAATTTCCAACCCTCGCTGCAAAGCGGGGGTTTTTTGTCTCTGCTTTTTGCCGCTTTTGTAATACAGTCTACGTCCGGGTTAGTGCCGCCTGGTGAAAGCATCATTGGATGAAAAATCGGCAACAGGCTGGCCCCCTGTTTGCTTCGCGATGCGAATAAACTTATTATTTGTGTGCCTGAAAACCCCGATCAGTGAGAGTAGTGTACTCATGTTTGTGGAGCATAACCTGATAAAAAATATCAAGATATTCACACTAGCGTTTACGCTCACCGTGGTACTTATTCAGCTATCCCGTTTTATTTCGCCACTTGCCATTATCCATTCCAGTTATATCTTTCTGGCGTGGATGCCACTGTGCGTAATGCTGTCAATCTTGTTTATCTTTGGCTGGCGCGGTGTCGTTCCCGTTTTATGCGGGATGTTTTGCACCAATCTGTGGAACTTTCATCTCTCTTTTTTACAGACTGCGGTCATGCTCGGTAGCCAGACGTTTGTCGTGTTGTGTGCCTGCGCAATATTACGCTGGCAGCTGGGGACGCGTTGGCGTTATGGATTGACCAGCCGATATGTCTGGCAACGTCTGTTCTGGCTTGGTTTGGTGACGCCGATCGGCATCAAATGCAGCATGTATCTTGTGGGGAGCTTCTTTGATTTCCCGCTAAAGATATCCACCTTTTTCGGCGATGCGGATGCCATTTTCACGGTCGTTGATTTGCTAAGCCTTTTCACCGCTGTGCTGATTTACAACATGCTTTTCTACTATCTCACTCGCATGATTGTAAGTCCCCACTTTGCGCAGATATTGTGGCGCAGGGATATCGCTCCGTCGTTGGGCAAAGAGAAACGCGCATTTACCTTAAGCTGGCTGGCAGCGTTAAGCGTGCTGCTACTTCTGTTGTGCACACCTTATGAAAACGACTTTATTGCCGGTTACCTGGTACCCGTTTTCTTCATCATCTTTACCCTCGGGGTCGGTAAGCTTCGCTATCCGTTTTTAAATCTCACCTGGGCTGTTTCAACGCTTTGCCTTCTGAATTACAACCAGAACTTTTTGCAAGGGGTGGAAACCGAATATTCGCTGGCATTTATTCTTGCGGTGCTGATTTCCTTTAGCGTTTGCCTGCTCTATATGGTGCGCATTTATCATCGCAGTGAATGGCTTAATCGCCGCTGGCATTTGCAGGCGCTGACAGATCCGTTAACGCTCCTACCCAACTTTCGTGCGTTGGAACAAGCGCCGGAGCAAGAGGCGGGCAAGAGTTTTTGCTGCCTGCGCATTGATAATCTTGAGTTTATGAGTCGTCATTACGGCTTAATGATGCGCGTTCACTGTATCCGCTCAATTTGCCGTACGCTGCTGCCGTTGATGCAGGAAAACGAAAAGTTGTATCAATTGCCGGGTAGTGAACTGCTGTTAGTGCTGAGCGGGCCGGAAACGGAAGGGCGACTCCAGCATATGGTTAACATCCTGAATAGTCGGCAAATTCACTGGAACAATACCGGGCTGGATATGGGCTATGGTGCTGCCTGGGGGCGTTTTGATGGAAATCAGGAAACCCTGCAACCCTTGTTGGGGCAGTTAAGCTGGCTGGCGGAGCAATCCTGCGCACATCATCATGTGCTGGCGCTGGATAGCAGAGAGGAGATGGTTTCCGGGCAGACCACTAAACAGGTGCTATTGCTGAATACCATTCGCACGGCGTTAGATCAGGGTGATTTGCTGCTCTACGCCCAGCCAATTCGCAACAAAGAGGGTGAAGGTTATGATGAGATCCTCGCGCGACTGAAATATGACGGCGGCATTATGACCCCGGATAAGTTTCTGCCCCTTATTGCTCAGTTTAACCTTAGCGCGCGTTTTGATTTGCAAGTGCTGGAATCCTTGTTGAAGTGGCTGGCAACACACCCTTGCGACAAAAAAGGACCGCGCTTTTCAGTCAATTTAATGCCGCTCACGCTGCTGCAAAAGAATATTGCCGGGCGGATTATTCGTCTGTTTAAGCGTTATCACATCTCCCCGCAGGCGGTCATTCTTGAGATCACCGAGGAGCAGGCGTTTTCTAACGCAGAAAGCAGCATGTACAACATCGAGCAGCTGCATAAGTTTGGTTTCCGGATTGCGATTGATGACTTTGGCACCGGATATGCCAACTACGAACGGTTAAAGCGTTTGCAGGCTGATATCATCAAAATTGATGGCGTCTTTGTGAAAGATATTGTCACGAACACGCTGGATGCGATGATTGTGAGATCAATTACCGATCTGGCGAAAGCGAAGTCATTGAGTGTGGTCGCGGAGTTTGTCGAGACGCAACAGCAGCAGGCGCTATTGCATAAGCTCGGGGTGCAATATCTGCAAGGGTATTTGATTGGTCGCCCGCAGCCATTAGCTGATTAACAGGCGTAAAAAAACCGGGGAATTATCCCATAAGCGCTAACTTAAGGGTTGAACCATCTGAAGAATGCGACGCCTCGGTGCCTCGTTAAGACGATGCCTCGCGTTCTTCAATTGCGTTTTGTAGGCTGTCAGGGATACTGTCCCACGAATGGCCACCTGTAAGCTCCAGATGACCATTTTTGTTATTCTCCACAACGAGTTAGTTCTTCTTTTCGGATCCGGCACTTCTGGGGGGGAAATCCAGCGATGGCTGGATTATGTCGTCAATTAAAAATGCGGCGAGTAGATTAGCAAATATCCACGCTTTCGCGAGTTCAGGTTCCTTTGCACGCAAAGCATCCAGGTGCAGCAAACTTTTGAGCCGCTTAAAAGCCAGTTCAATTTGCCATCGCAGACGGTAACAATCAGCCACTTGCTCTGCTGAATATTCATCTTCCGGTAATGATGTTAGCAATAGCACATGGCCCGCTGCTTCCAGCGTTTCCGCCTGAACTACTCGTCCTTTTCGACGATTCTCGCTGAGCAGTCGGGTTTTACTGATTAATGCTTTTTCGGGAGGAAGTGATACGGCAATGAGACGTGCCGGAAAGGGAGCTCCGGCTTTTTTATTACCTGAATTGCCTATCATTACAGTGGTTTCACCGTTCTTACCGCAATCCAGCCCGCGCAGAAAACCCATCATGTCAAAGCGCATTCCTTCTGCAGTTAACCAGCGCAATCCTCGCCAGTGAACCCGGACGATATAATCAGCTTCTCCAAAAGCAAGTGAGCGGATACATTCGGGACGCGAACCGAATCCCCGGTCAGCAATGCGTATCTCGTCTGCCGTTTGCGCAAATCGGTCCAGCCGTTCAGCGTCTCTGCTGTCGGTTAGCTCAAAATCAGTGAACTGACAGGTATGAGGATCATATCCCATATGTAGTCGCCATTCAGCGCTGCCGCCCCGGGCGCACTGATTGCTGTTCCATCGACAAGACGCAATCTCTTTCCGCTTGTACAACCCGTAACTGCGGCGCGTACAGCAAGTGTTTGTGCGGCAAGTATGCCAAACCAGTCGGCGGCATTCCGCAGCCGCTTCAGGAGAGCCACGTCAGATAATGTTGCAACGTCATGGAGCTGAGCCCATGCAGTGACTTCACGTAATGACATCCCCCCGGGGCCGTAAGCCAGCCCCAGACGTAGCAGAGTTGCAGCATCACGAATTTCGCGGCGGCGGGTTAGAGCCCCGGCATTACGTGCCGAAGTATCCAGTTCTTCGGGCTTACCAATATGGGCCAGAATTGCTGACCAGTTATCGTGAGAGTAATTCATCGGCACGTTAAATCATATCAGGCGTAATACCACAACCCTTAAGTTAGCGCTTATGGGAATTATCCCCGGCTTTTTTATGTATGGTCTTACAGCACCAGTGCTGCGATTGACGCAGACAGCACACTCACCAGGGTAGAGCCGTAAACCAGCTTCAGACCGAAGCGAGAAACCACGTTACCTTGCTCTTCATTCAGGCCTTTAACTGCACCTGCGATAATCCCGATTGAAGAGAAGTTAGCGAAGGAAACCAGGAACACAGAGATGATGCCTTCAGCACGCGGAGAGAGCGTGGAAGCAATTTTCTGCAGATCCATCATCGCAACGAACTCGTTGGAAACCAGTTTGGTCGCCATGATACTGCCCACTTGCAGTGCTTCACTGGAAGGAACACCCATCACCCATGCAATCGGATAGAAGATGTAGCCCAGGATGCCCTGGAAGGAGATGCTGTAGCCAAACCAGCCAGTAACGGTGGCAAACAGTGCGTTCAGCGCGGCGATCAGGGCGATAAAGCCAATCAGCATCGCGGCAACGATAATGGCAACTTTGAAACCTGCCAGAATGTATTCACCCAGCATTTCGAAGAAGCTCTGACCTTCGTGCAGGTTGGACATCTGGATGTTTTCTTCACTGGCATCAACACGGTAAGGATTGATCAGCGACAGCACGATAAAGGTGCTGAACATGTTCAGTACCAGCGCAGCAACGACGTATTTCGGTTCCAGCATGGTCATGTATGCACCAACGATGGACATCGACACGGTGGACATTGCCGTGGCAGCCATGGTGTACATACGATTACGGGAGATTTTGCCGAGGATATCTTTATAGGCAATAAAGTTTTCAGACTGACCCAGAATCAGGGAGCTGACGGCGTTAAAGGATTCCAGTTTGCCCATGCCGTTGACTTTGGAGAGCAGGAAACCAATTGCGCGGATGATCACCGGCAACACGCGAATGTGCTGGAGAATACCGATCAGTGCAGAGATAAAGACGATTGGGCACAGCACTTTCAGGAAGAAGAATGCCAGGCCTTGATCATTCATGCTACCAAAGACGAAGTTAGTCCCTTCGTTGGCAAATCCGAGCAGTTTTTCGAACATTTCGGAGAAGCCTTTCACGAAGCCTAAACCAACGTCGGAGTTCAGGAAGAACCACGCCAGTAACACTTCGATAACAAGCAGTTGAATAACATAACGGATACGAATTTTTTTGCGGTCGCTGCTTACCAGCAGTGCGAGAATCGCAACAACGGCAAGTGCCAGTACAAAATGAAGGACGCGGTCCATATTTGCTCCAAATATGAGGCAGGTTAAATTTCCGTGCACATTCTATGTAACATGGTTAAGGAAAACGAGATCTGACACACACTATAATGACGTCCTGTGACAGGCTTCAAAAATAGTGATCTGTCATACATTTCTGCTATGTTGTGTATGGAAGCTGAAAGTTATGTAAATGTGCTAACATTAAACATAACCATAACATTCAAGTCATCAATCTTTTCGTAGTCATAATCCTGGTCTATCAGAGAAATCACCACAATCCATTTAAATGAATTTGATAATCATTCTCGTTTGGCATAGCATGAAACATAGCAAAGGCTATGTTTTAGAGGCACAAGATGACGAACTATCGCGTTGAGAGTAGCAGCGGACGGGCGGCGCGCAAGATGAGGCTCGCATTAATGGGACCTGCGTTCATTGCGGCGATTGGTTATATCGATCCCGGTAACTTTGCGACCAATATTCAGGCGGGTGCTAGCTTCGGCTATCAGCTACTGTGGGTTGTCGTTTGGGCCAACCTGATGGCGATGCTGATTCAGATCCTCTCTGCCAAACTAGGGATTGCCACCGGTAAAAATCTGGCGGAGCAGATTCGCGATCACTATCCGCGTCCCGTAGTGTGGTTCTATTGGGTTCAGGCAGAAATTATTGCGATGGCAACCGACCTGGCGGAATTTATTGGTGCGGCGATCGGTTTTAAACTCATTCTTGGTGTTTCGTTGTTGCAGGGCGCGGTGCTGACGGGGATCGCGACTTTCCTGATTTTAATGCTGCAACGTCGCGGGCAAAAACCGCTGGAGAAAGTGATTGGCGGGTTACTGTTGTTTGTTGCCGCGGCTTACATTGTCGAGTTGATTTTCTCCCAGCCTAACCTGGCGCAGCTGGGTAAAGGAATGGTGATCCCGAGTTTACCTACTTCGGAAGCGGTCTTCCTGGCAGCAGGCGTGTTAGGGGCGACGATTATGCCGCATGTGATTTATTTGCACTCCTCGCTCACTCAGCATTTACATGGCGGTTCGCGTCAACAACGTTATTCCGCCACCAAATGGGATGTGGCTATCGCCATGACTATTGCCGGTTTTGTCAATCTGGCGATGATGGCTACAGCTGCGGCGGCGTTCCACTTTTCCGGTCATACTGGTGTTGCCGATCTTGATGAGGCTTATCTGACGCTGCAACCGCTGTTAAGCCACGCTGCGGCAACGGTCTTTGGATTAAGCCTGGTTGCTGCGGGGCTGTCTTCAACGGTGGTGGGGACACTGGCGGGGCAGGTGGTGATGCAGGGCTTCATTCGCTTTCATATCCCGCTGTGGGTGCGTCGTACAGTCACCATGTTGCCGTCATTTATTGTCATTCTGATGGGATTAGATCCGACACGGATTCTGGTTATGAGTCAGGTACTGTTAAGTTTTGGTATCGCTCTGGCGCTGGTTCCACTGCTGATTTTCACCAGTGACAGCAAGTTGATGGGCGATCTGGTGAACAGCAAACGCGTAAAACAGACAGGCTGGGTGATTGTGGTGCTGGTCGTGGCGCTGAATATCTGGTTGTTGGTGGGGACGGCGCTGGGATTGTAGTTGAATGAGCGTCGCATCTGGCACTATTGGCGGATGCGGCGTAAACGCCTTTATCCGCCCTACGCGTTAAAGAGCCGGTTTGTAGGCCTGATAAGACGCACTAGCGTCGCATCAGGCATTGTGCTCCATTGGCGGACGCGTTTAATGGCGGTGCCCATGACCCCGGCCTTTTCCGCGATGATCGTCACGATCGCGCCAGCCTTCACGATAGCCACGCTCATACGCTTTACGCTTATCCCAGCCACGGTGGTAGCCATTATCATGACGCCACCAACGGTTTTTGCGCCACTCATAATTGCGATGCCAGTAGTCACGGTCGCGCCAGTGACCACCGTCCCAGTAATTACCGTAATGATCGCGATCGCCAATTTGTAATTTGATTGATGGCAGTAGGGTGATTTCACCTGCGTTTGCTGCAAGCGGGGTAAATGCCATCAGGGCGGCCGCCAGAAACAGTGACCTGAACATTGTTATTCTCCTTCACGCTCGAAGCCGTCAGCGGCCTGTTAACGCAATATTACGGGGAGGTAAAGCCCCGTATCATCGCCATAACTCTTAAATCATAAAGGAGAGCATTTTTTGCTAAACGTTATCGTGGGGTGGCTGTTGCTTCGGACGATTGACCATCATCATCGGCTTACCTGCTAATAACAGCCATGCCGGAAGCATGACGATACAGAGCAGCGGTAGCAATGTGGTATTGGGTACAACGACTGCCGCCATAAAAAGACTTAACCAGCCATCGCGTGTTACCACCAGCACGATGCCGAGAATAGCGCAAGAAACGGTTATTGCCGCTGGTACGGCGGGAACGTGCTCATGCAGCATCAACCCTAATGCCACGCCGACAAACACTGCCGGGAAGATTCGCCCACCGCGAAAGCCACTGGCGGCAGCAACGACCAGGGCGGCAAGTTTAATTACCGCCAGCAAAAAGTAATCGCTGGTGCTGAAAGCCTGATTTGCCACCATCTGCTGCATCTCATCCAGCCCTTTAAACAGCGAAACTGGTCCACCAATAACCCCCAGAATACCGAGAATAAATCCGCCAATACCCAGCACGAGCACCGGATTTTTCATTTGATGCATCATCGCGTGCAACCGTGGTAAGCACCATACGGCGACCATCCCTGCTGCGATGGCAATCGCCGCGACAATTGCACCGCTGAGAATATCGGTCATTTCCATCTGTCCGTAATGAGCAATGGGCAGTGAAAAATGAGGATGGAAAAATAATCCGGTAGTAAGTGCACCAGCTGCTGCCGCCATTAACGGCGCAAAGAGACGATCCCATAGCGGAACTTCACTACTGCCATTTAAGGTTTGCGAAAATATCAACGCCGCCGCAACAGGAGTGCCAAACAGTGCGCCGATGGTTCCGGCAGAGGCTAAAATAGTCCACTCCATTCGGTTGACGCGCGGTAACAGACGAGCGCCAATGGCAACCGCAAGGGCGATATTGACGGTCATGATCGGATGTTCCGGCCCCAGGCTGACGCCGCCAGCAAGACCGAGAATTAATGCTACGATAAGTCCAGGTAGCGCAGAGGGCGGAACCGGTGCGCCGATCAGCGGTTCACAGGCGGGGTCTGGTCCGGCATGACCCTGGCTGAAACGGATAACCAACCCCACCGCAATACCCGTTAGCGTTAATACACCGATGATCCAGAGGGGTGAATCCTGGGCTATCCCCAGAGTTCCCGGCAGTCGTTGCCAGAGCAAATTCTGTAATACCGAGGCGATTTTCATCACCACAATCAGAATAAGACTGGACGCAATCCCAATTGCCACGGCGGGGAGCGATAATAACAACATGGTTCTGGCTCGCGGATGGAGCATGTTCTATTCCTTATGCGGGGTCAGATACTTAGTTTGCCCAGCTTGCAAAAAGGCATCGCTGCAATTGGTGCTGAAACGATAAAGTAATTGTGTGACCCAGATCGATATTTACAGGGAGCCTGCCTTTCCGGCGTTGTTGTTATGCCCCCAGGTATTTACAGTGTGAGAAAGAATTATTTTGACTTTAGCGGAGCAGTTGAAGAATGACAAAGTATGCATTAGTCGGTGATGTGGGCGGCACCAACGCACGTCTTGCTCTGTGTGATATTGCCAGTGGTGAAATCTCGCAGGCTAAGACCTATTCAGGGCTTGATTACCCCAGCCTCGAAGCGGTCATTCGCGTTTATCTTGAAGAACATAAGGTCGAGGTGAAAGACGGCTGTATTGCCATCGCTTGCCCAATTACCGGTGACTGGGTGGCGATGACCAACCATACCTGGGCGTTCTCAATTGCCGAAATGAAAAAGAATCTCGGTTTTAGCCATCTGGAAATTATTAACGATTTTACCGCTGTATCGATGGCGATCCCGATGCTGAAAAAAAGAGCATCTGATTCAGTTTGGTGGCGCAGAACCGGTCGAAGGTAAGCCTATTGCGGTTTACGGTGCCGGAACGGGGCTTGGGGTTGCGCATCTGGTCCATGTCGATAAGCGTTGGGTAAGCTTGCCAGGCGAAGGCGGTCACGTTGATTTTGCGCCGAATAGTGAAGAAGAGGCCATTATCCTCGAAATATTGCGTGCGGAAATTGGTCATGTTTCGGCGGAGCGCGTGCTTTCTGGCCCTGGGCTGGTGAATTTGTATCGCGCAATTGTGAAAGCTGACAACCGCCTGCCAGAAAATCTCAAGCCAAAAGATATTACCGAACGCGCGCTGGCTGACAGCTGCACCGATTGCCGCCGCGCATTGTCGCTGTTTTGCGTCATTATGGGCCGTTTTGGCGGCAATCTGGCGCTCAATCTCGGGACATTTGGCGGCGTGTTTATTGCGGGCGGTATCGTGCCGCGCTTCCTTGAGTTCTTCAAAGCCTCCGGTTTCCGTGCCGCATTTGAAGATAAAGGGCGCTTTAAAGAATATGTCCATGATATTCCGGTGTATCTCATCGTCCATGACAATCCGGGCCTTCTCGGTTCCGGTGCACATTTACGCCAGACCTTAGGTCACATTCTGTAAATCCTTCCTTTTATATCGGGAGGTAACTCTCCCGATAATCTTTTAAATCATACAGTTTATTCAATTTTTCTTTGTGTCCCCTCACAAGGTCGACCTGCGTCACACTTCCGTACAGCGGGATTAATTCTCCAGTAAATGCATTATTTGTCTGGTAACGGCGATTTGTTTTGCACGTTCATAATTTCACTCGTCAACTATCACTGAACGAGGAATTAACGATGAGTAAGAAACTGATTGCCTTATGTGCCTGCCCGATGGGCCTGGCTCACACCTTTATGGCCGCTCAGGCGCTGGAAGAAGCGGCGGTAGAAGCCGGTTATGAAGTGAAAATTGAAACCCAGGGCGCGGACGGTATCCAGAATCGCCTGACGGCGCAGGATATCGCCGAAGCGACCATCATCATCCACTCCGTGGCAGTTACCCCGGAAGATAACGAACGTTTCGAATCACGCGACGTTTATGAAATCACTTTGCAGGACGCAATTAAAAACGCTGCGGGCATCATCAAAGAAATCGAAGAGATGATTGCCTCTGAACAACAGTAATATTCGACAGGGATAATTGTTATGGCCATTAAAAAACGCAGTGCAACCGTTGTGCCTGGCGCATCCGGTGCGGCAGCGGCAGTTAAGAATCCGCAGGCCTCTAAAACCAGCTTCTGGGGTGAACTCCCGCAGCATGTGATGTCAGGGATTTCACGCATGGTGCCGACCTTAATTATGGGCGGTGTGATCCTCGCTTTCAGCCAGCTGATTGCTTATAGCTGGCTTAAAATTCCTGCTGAGATCGGCATCATGGATGCTCTTAATAGCGGGAAATTCTCCGGTTTCGACCTCTCCTTACTTAAATTTGCCTGGCTGTCGCAGTCCTTCGGCGGCGTGTTGTTTGGTTTTGCCATTCCGATGTTTGCTGCTTTTGTGGCGAACTCTATCGGTGGCAAACTGGCGTTCCCGGCTGGTTTTATCGGCGGGTTGATGTCTACCCAGCCGACGCAACTGCTGAACTTCGATCCCAGCACTATGCAATGGGCGACCTCTTCGCCGGTGCCGTCCACCTTCATTGGTGCGCTGATTATTTCTATCGTTGCCGGTTACCTTGTGAAGTGGATGAACCAGAAAATCCAGTTACCGGATTTCCTGTTAGCGTTCAAAACCACATTTTTGCTCCCGATTCTTTCCGCCATTTTTGTCATGCTGGCGATGTACTACGTCATCACCCCCTTTGGTGGCTGGATCAACGGCGGTATCCGTACTGTGCTGACTGCCGCAGGTGAGAAGGGCGCGCTGATGTACGCAATGGGGATCGCCGCGGCGACAGCAATCGACCTTGGTGGCCCGATCAACAAAGCCGCAGGTTTTGTTGCCTTCAGCTTTACCACTGACCACGTATTACCGGTCACCGCTCGTTCTATCGCTATCGTTATTCCGCCGATTGGTCTGGGGCTGGCGACCATTATCGACCGTCGTTTAACCGGCAAACGCCTGTTCAACGCTCAACTTTATCCGCAGGGTAAGACCGCCATGTTCCTGGCGTTTATGGGGATCAGTGAGGGTGCGATTCCGTTTGCGCTGGAAAGCCCCATCACCGCCATTCCGTCGTATATGGTCGGCGCTATTGTCGGCTCAACCGCCGCTGTCTGGCTGGGCGCAGTGCAATGGTTCCCGGAGTCCGCTATCTGGGCATGGCCGCTGGTCACTAACCTGGGCGTCTATATGGCGGGGATCGCGCTGGGGGCAGTCATAACTGCGCTGATGGTGGTGTTCCTGCGTCTGATGATGTTCCGTAAAGGCAAATTGTTAATCGATAGCCTGTAAGAAGGAAAATCCAGATGACATTACTCGCTTCGCTGCGCGACTGGCTTAAGGCGCAACAACTGGATGCAGTGCTTCTCTCCTCACGGCAGAACAAACAGCCGCATCTGGGGATCTCCACCGGATCAGGTTATGTGGTGATTAGCCGTGAAAGTGCGCACATTCTGGTGGATTCGCGCTATTACGTTGAGGTGGAAGCCCGTGCGCAAGGCTACCAGCTGCATTTGCTTGACGCGACGAACACGCTTACCACTATCGTCAATCAAATCATTGCCGATGAACAGTTGCAAACGCTCGGTTTTGAGGGCCAGCAGGTGAGTTGGGAAACCGCGCACCGCTGGCAGTCTGAACTCAATGCGAAACTGGTTAGCGCCACGCCGGATGTGCTGCGGCAAATCAAAACGCCAGAGGAGGTGGAGAAAATCCGCCTCGCCTGTGGGATTGCTGATCGCGGTGCAGAGCATATTCGCCGCTTTATTCAGGCGGGGATGAGCGAGCGCGAGATAGCCGCTGAACTGGAGTGGTTTATGCGCCAGCAGGGCGCAGAAAAAGCCTCTTTTGACACCATTGTCGCCAGTGGCTGGCGTGGGGCGCTGCCGCACGGCAAAGCCAGCGACAAGATTGTTGCAGCGGGCGAGTTTGTCACTCTCGATTTCGGTGCGCTGTATCAGGGCTACTGCTCTGATATGACGCGCACCTTGCTGGTGAATGGCGAAGGGGTGAGCGCCGAATCTCACCTGCTGTTTAACGTCTATCAAATTGTCCTGCAGGCACAGCTCGCAGCAATCTCCGCGATTCGCCCCGGCGTGCGCTGCCAGCAGGTTGACGATGCCGCGCGCCGGGTCATTACAGAAGCAGGTTATGGCGACTATTTCGGTCATAACACCGGTCACGCTATCGGCATTGAAGTTCATGAAGATCCGCGTTTTTCACCGCGGGACACCACGACGCTACAGCCAGGCATGTTACTGACCGTGGAGCCGGGGATTTATTTGCCAGGGCAAGGGGGCGTGCGCATCGAAGATGTTGTGCTGGTTACCCCGCAAGGCGCAGAAGTGCTCTACGCCATGCCGAAAACAGTGTTGCTCACGGGAGAGGCATAATGGATTTATCGCTATTAAAAGCGTTGAGCGAGGCAGATGCGATCGCCTCCTCGGAACAGGAAGTGCGGCAGATCCTGCTGGAAGAAGCGGATCGCCTGCAAAAAGAAGTGCGATTTGATGGTCTGGGATCGGTGCTGATCCGCCTGAATGAATCGACAGGTCCGAAGGTGATGATCTGTGCGCATATGGACGAAGTGGGATTTATGGTGCGCAGCATCTCCCGCGAAGGGGCGATTGATGTGCTGCCGGTTGGCAACGTACGCATGGCTGCCCGCCAGCTGCAGCCGGTGCGCATCACCACCCGTGAAGAGTGCAAAATTCCAGGCCTGCTTGACGGCGACCGGCAGGGGAATGACGTCAGCGCCATGCGCGTGGACATTGGTGCGCGCTCCTATGACGAAGTGATGCAGGCGGGAATTCGTCCCGGCGATCGCGTCACGTTTGATACCACTTTTCAGGTTCTCCCTCACCAGCGAGTGATGGGGAAAGCCTTTGATGACCGCCTCGGTTGCTATCTGCTGGTGACGTTACTGCGCGAACTGCACGACGCCGAACTACCTGCGGAAGTGTGGCTGGTGGCAAGTTCCAGCGAAGAGGTGGGATTACGCGGCGGGCAAACTGCCACCCGCGCGGTGTCGCCGGACGTCGCCATTGTGCTTGATACCGCCTGCTGGGCGAAAAACTTTGATTATGGCGCGGCTAACCATCGCCAGATTGGTAACGGGCCGATGCTGGTGTTAAGCGACAAGTCGCTGATTGCGCCGCCAAAACTTACCGCCTGGGTCGAAACCGTGGCGGCAGAAATTGGCGTGCCGTTGCAGGCAGATATGTTCAGCAACGGCGGCACGGACGGCGGGGCGGTGCACTTAACCGGCACCGGCGTGCCCACAGTGGTGATGGGGCCAGCAACCCGCCATGGACATTGCGCCGCATCGATTGCCGATTGCCGCGACATTTTGCAGATGCAGCAACTTTTATCTGCCCTTATTCAACGTCTTACGCGTGAGACGGTTGTTCAACTGACGGATTTCAGATGATCTCCTGATTAACCCGGAGCGGTTATGTTAACGATTCAATTTCTCTGTCCTTTGCCTAACGGTCTACATGCTCGTCCGGCGTGGGAACTTAAAGAACAGTGCAGCCAGTGGCAAAGCGAAATCACTTTTATTAACCATCGCCAGAACGCAAAGGCAGATGCGAAAAGCTCGCTGGCGCTGATTGGCACCGGCACCCTATTTAATGACAGTTGCAGCCTGAACATTAGCGGCAGCGATGAAGAGCAGGCGCGGCGCGTGCTGGAAGAGTACATCCAGGTGCGCTTTATCGACAGCGACAGCGTTCAGCCTACGCAGGCAGAACTGACGGCGCATCCGCTGCCGCGTTCATTAAGCCGCCTTAACCCGGATTTACTGTACGGCAATGTGCTGGCAAGCGGCGTCGGCGTGGGTACGCTGACCCTGTTACAAAGCGACAGCCTCGACAGTTATCGGGCAATCCCCGCCAGTGCGCAAGATTCCACCCGGCTGGAGCACAGCCTGGCAACGCTTGCCGAGCAACTGAACCAGCAATTGCGTGAGCGTGACGGCGAAAGCAAAACTATCCTCAGCGCCCATTTGTCGCTGATTCAGGATGATGAATTTGCAGGCAATATCCGTCGCCTGATGACAGAACAGCATCAGGGGCTGGGGGCGGCGATCATCAGCAATATGGAGCAGGTTTGCGCCAAACTTTCTGCCTCTGCCAGCGATTATCTGCGCGAACGTGTTAGCGACATTCGCGATATCAGCGAACAGTTGCTGCATATCACCTGGCCGGAACTGAAGCCGCGCAACAAGCTGGTGCTTGAAAAACCGACCATTCTGGTGGCTGAAGATTTAACCCCAAGCCAGTTTTTGAGCCTTGATTTGAAAAATCTTGCGGGCATGATTCTGGAGAAAACCGGGCGCACCTCGCATACACTGATTCTGGCCCGTGCCTCGGCGATCCCGGTACTGAGTGGCTTGCCGCTGGATGCGATTGCCCGTTATGCCGGGCAACCTGCAGTGCTTGACGCCCAGTGCGGCGTGCTGGCGATTAACCCGAATGACGCGGTGAGCGGTTATTATCAGGTCGCGCAGACGCTGGCGGATAAACGCCAAAAACAACAGGCGCAGGCTGCCGCGCAGCTGGCCTATTCCCGTGATAACAAGCGTATTGATATTGCGGCGAATATCGGCACCGCTCTGGAAGCGCCAGGCGCGTTTGCCAACGGCGCGGAAGGTGTCGGGCTGTTCCGTACCGAAATGCTCTATATGGATCGCGACAGCGCGCCGGACGAGCAGGAGCAATTTGAAGCCTACCAGCAGGTGCTACTGGCGGCGGGCGACAAGCCGATTATCTTCCGCACGATGGACATCGGCGGCGATAAAAGCATTCCTTATCTGAATATTCCCCAGGAAGAGAACCCGTTCCTCGGCTATCGCGCGGTACGTATTTACCCGGAATTTGCTGGCCTGTTCCGCACTCAACTGCGGGCCATTTTGCGCGCCGCCAGTTTCGGCAACGCCCAGTTGATGATCCCGATGGTTCACAGCCTCGATCAGATCTTATGGGTGAAAGGCGAGATCCAAAAAGCGATCGTTGAGCTTAAGCGCGATGGCCTGCGTCATGCAGAGACGATTACGCTTGGGATCATGGTGGAAGTTCCGTCGGTGTGCTACATCATCGACCACTTCTGCGATGAGGTCGATTTCTTCAGTATCGGCTCCAACGATATGACCCAGTATCTGTATGCGGTCGATCGTAATAACCCGCGCGTATCGCCGCTATATAACCCGATTACGCCATCGTTCCTGCGCATGTTGCAGCAAATAGTTACCACTGCGCATCAGCGGGGCAAATGGGTAGGCATTTGCGGTGAACTGGGCGGTGAAAGCCGTTATCTGCCGCTACTGCTTGGGCTGGGCCTGGATGAGCTGAGTATGAGTAGCCCGCGTATTCCGGCGGTGAAAAGCCAGCTTCGTCAACTGGATAGCGAGGCGTGTCGGGAACTGGCGCGTCAGGCATGTGAATGCCGCAGTGCGCAGGAAATTGAAGCGTTACTCACCGCCTTTACGCCGGAAGAAGACGTTCGCCCACTGCTGGCGCTGGAGAATATCTTTGTTGATCAGGATTTTAGCAATAAAGAGCAGGCGATCCAGTTCCTGTGCGGCAACCTCGGCGTTAACGGGCGCACTGAACATCCGTTTGAGCTGGAAGAAGATGTCTGGCAGCGGGAAGAGATTGTTACCACCGGCGTTGGTTTTGGCGTAGCGATCCCGCACACCAAATCTCAGTGGATCCGTCATTCCAGTATCAGCATTGCCCGGCTGGCGAAACCGATTGGCTGGCAGTCAGAAATGGGCGAAGTCGAACTGGTGATCATGCTGACGCTGGGTGCTAACGAAGGGATGAATCATGTGAAAGTCTTCTCGCAGCTGGCGCGTAAACTGGTGAATAAAAACTTCCGCCAGTCGTTGTTTGCCGCGCAAGATGCACAAAGTATCCTGACGCTGCTGGAAACAGAATTAACCTTCTGACGTTAGCCCTGAAAACGGGCGCTGTACTCTCCCGGCGTCAGACCAAACTGACGCCGGAAAACGCGACAAAAATAGTCGCTATCCGGAAAACCGCAACGCTGTGCCACTTCATGAATTGACAGATGATATTTCTGCAAAATCATCCTCGCCTTCGCCATTCGCACCCAACGCACATACTCGATAAAACGCATCGTTCCATGCTGAGCAAACAGTTTTGACAGATGATTGGGCGTGATATTAAAAAACTGCGCCACGCTCTCGCGGGTGAGCGGCTGGGCATAATTATCCTGAACCCAGTTACAAATGCTGTGATAGAGAAAATCGCCGCGCGGCTGCGAATTGCCCGGCGGCATATTCACCACGCTACGGCAAAGATGCAGCAAACTTAACACCAGCGGCTGAATGATATTTTGCTCCAGCGGCGAACGGCTAAGATGGGTGAGGGCGGTAAGCATCGCTTCACCTTCACCGCGTTGCAGGCTGGGAAGCTGGATCTGGCGAGCAGGATGCAACAACGACGTGGTGCGGCTATCGTAAAACGATAACCCAAGCCAGGTCGGAGCGAACACCAGGCTTAACAGCATCACCGGTTTGTTGTTGACCGGTAAATTAGCCGCGCGCGCCGGAATAAACAGCATTTCTCCTTCCACCAAACGTTGCTGCTTTGCTTCCAGCAGATTGCCGTATTCGCCGCGCAGCACGATATCCAGACGGGGAAAATCAATACATAAACTGCCCACCGGCAACGAGGCAGGCTGGCTGGCAAACCAGACGCGCCCCAGTAGTTGCGGGTTAAGCACCAGGCCGCTGAACAGATCGGCGAAAAATTGTTGATCGGCGGGCAAGCCTGGTGCTTTCATGAAAGTTCCCGATTAAAGATGCATTAACTGGCGAAATTCTTTCACTTTGCTGCGGCTGACCGGCACTTCAAAATCCAGATCTTTCAGTCGCAGAATGTAGGTGTTATTAAACCACGGTTCGATTTCGCGTATTTTGTTCAGATTGACACAAAATGAGCGATGGCAGCGGAAAAAATGCGACGGCGGCAGTTTGCTGCAAAATTCGGTAATGTTCATCGGCATTACGTAGGATTCACGCCGCGTATAGACAAAGGTCATTTTCTCGTGCGCTTCGGCGTAATAGATATCGTTAATTGGCGTGACGATTATTCGCTCATCTTTCACCAGATTAATGGTGTCATTCTCACGCGTTACCGTCGCGGCAGGCGTACTGCTGGTCTGCTGTTGTTGCCAGGCCGCTTCCAGTTTTTGCAGCATCCCGGTAATACGTGACTCCTGATACGGTTTGAGAATGTAGTCAAACGCCTCCAGTTCAAACGCTTCTACCGCATGTTCTTTCCACGCGGTGATGAACACAATAAACGGTTTATGGGCGAACTGGCTGATGTTTTGCGCCAGCAACACGCCATCCAGCGACGGAATATTGATATCCAGAAAAATGGCGTCGACGCGGTTATGCTGCAAAAACTTCAACACGTCCAGACCGTCGTCAAAGGTGCCGACAATCTCCATCTGGCTGTGCTCTTTAATTAGCCAGCTCAGTTCCTGTTGTGCCAGGAATTCGTCTTCAACAATGATGACTTTCACAATATCACTCCGGCTCAAAGCAATAACGTAGCCTGTGAGGCGACTGGGGTGCGTTGGTTAGGAATGTAAAACGCAATTTCCGTCCCCGGCTCCAGGCGGCGGATATGCAGCCCCTCGCCATACAATAACTTCACGCGATGATGGACATTCAGCAGGCCAATTTTATTGCCCGGCATTTCATTCGCTTCGACCCGCTCAATCACCTTTGGATCGATGCCGTGCCCGGTATCTCGCACCGCAATGCGTACCCGATTTCCGCACTCTGCAACGCTGATGGTGACAACGCCTTTACCTTTGCAAGGCTGAATACCGTGGACAATGGCGTTCTCCACCAACGGCTGGATCAGCAGGCTGGGAATGCAGCAATTCACCTCTTCATCAATATCATAGATAACCGTCAGCTTGTCACCAAAGCGGGCCTGCTCAATGGCAATATAGTCTTTAATTTGATACAGCTCTTTTTTGATATCGATTTGCTCATCGTCTTTTAATTCAATGTTATAGCGCAGATAACGCGACAGATTAAAGATCAACTGGCGAGCGGTATCCGGATTCAGACGGATTGACGATGAAATAGCGTTCAGAGCGTTAAACAGAAAATGGGGATTAATTTTGCTTTGCAGGGCGCGAAGCTCTGCCTTATTTGCCATTTCACGTAGCTGCTCGGCGCGTGAAACCTCCAGTTGCGTGGAGATGATTTGCGACAGACCGACCGCCATTTCCTGTAATGACGAGGTGATCTGATGCGCGTGGCAGTAGTAAATTTTCAGCGTTCCGGTCACGACCCCTTTCTCCCACAATGGGATCACCAGCATGGAATGAATCTCTGGTGTGCGGTGGGCTTCATCATTGTTTTTAATGATGATTTTTCCGTAATTCATCGCCTGACGGGTAGTCGGGCTAATGAAGTCATCGCCATTCTGATAGTTATGTTCACCCACGCCAACATAGGCCAGCACATGATCGGTATTAGTAATCGCCACCGCATCGGCGTGAATGTCATCGCGGATAATTTCGCAGACCTTGCGTAATGACTCGCTATTGACATGGCGAAACAGCGGTAGCGTTTTGTTGGCGATATCCAGCGCCAGCTTGGCCTGCCGCGCGGCGCTGGCCTCTTTTTCGCCCTCAACGCTTTGCACCAGAAGCACAATAAAGCCGATACAGACGCTACCGAGGATCATTGGAATGCCGATTTTAGAGACGATATCGATCCCCAACGCGGTAGTTGGTGCCCAGACAATTACCAGAATCATGGTCAACGTCTCACACAACATGCCGCCGAGAATACCGACGCGCCAGCGCTGTGCTTTGGGGATTTTCAGGTTGATCCAGCCCGATATACAACCCGCCAGAATGCTGGTGATAAAGCAGGGGATCGCCGTCACGCCGCCGATATCAATTAAATACCGGTGAATACCCGCAATCACGCCGGTAATGATGCCTACCCACGGGCCAAACAGAATCCCGCCGGACATCACCGCGATAATACGTACGTTCACCAGCGAGCCTTCTACGGGAACGCCGGACCAGGTGCTGAACAGGGCGAACAGCGAGAAAATGGCGGTAACGGCGAGCAATTCTTTTGGGGAGTGCGCCGACTTGTGCAACAGTTCGCGAAACAGGCGGATACGGATGAGAAAGAACAGGCAGATAAGCATTAACGCTGCCCGATCGAAGACCGCCAGCAGCATGTTGAATATTTCGTGCACGGGTGACTCTGAATAAGGATTAAACCTCTATGATAGGTAACCTGAAGGCTGATGACCAGCAGGCCGTTTTTGAGGAAAAACCACAATTTTAAAAGGGGATTGATAGATAAATGGTGTATTAGCAATGCATCTCTTGATAATGCACTTCTGGTTAGTAAATTTATTGAAATTATTATGTTAATAAAATGAGTGGTAATTTTCTTGTTAGCGCAGATAAATTTCCTGTTTTTAAAGCAGAGTTCCTCATTTAACGTCATTAATAAAATGTTCTAAAACGCTGGACAGACAGAAATTAATCAGGCTATTTTCAAAACAGCCACCATCGTGGCAGCGTCGCTCGGACGGTCCGGGCGCTAACGTTAATCTGAGGAAATTATGGCTGACACTCGCCCTGAACGTCGCTTTACGCGCATTGATCGTCTCCCGCCCTACGTTTTTAACATCACCGCTGAACTGAAAATGGCTGCGCGTCGGCGCGGCGAAGATATTATCGATTTCAGCATGGGTAACCCGGACGGTGCGACTCCGCCGCATATCGTCGAAAAATTATGTACTGTGGCCCAGCGCCCGGACACGCATGGTTACTCCACTTCACGCGGCATTCCGCGGTTACGTCGCGCCATTTCCCGCTGGTATCAGGATCGCTACGACGTTGAAATCGACCCGGAATCAGAAGCCATCGTCACTATTGGTTCGAAAGAGGGCCTGGCGCATCTGATGCTGGCGACGCTGGATCATGGTGACACGGTGCTGGTGCCGAATCCAAGTTACCCGATCCATATTTATGGCGCGGTGATTGCCGGGGCGCAGGTACGCTCAGTGCCGCTGGTGGAAGGTGTCGATTTCTTCAACGAACTGGAGCGAGCCATTCGTGAAAGTTATCCGAAACCGAAGATGATGATCCTCGGCTTCCCGTCAAACCCAACCGCGCAATGCGTGGAACTGGAGTTCTTCGAAAAAGTAGTGGCGCTGGCGAAACGCTACGATGTGCTGGTGGTCCATGACCTGGCCTATGCCGATATCGTCTACGATGGCTGGAAAGCGCCGTCAATTATGCAGGTACCGGGTGCACGCGATGTGGCAGTCGAGTTCTTTACGCTGTCGAAAAGCTACAACATGGCGGGCTGGCGTATCGGCTTTATGGTTGGCAACAAAACGCTGGTCAGCGCCCTGGCTCGTATTAAAAGCTATCACGATTACGGCACCTTTACGCCGTTGCAGGTGGCGGCGATTGCGGCGCTGGAGGGCGATCAACAGTGCGTGCGCGACATTGCCGAACAGTACAAACGCCGCCGTGATGTATTGGTTAAAGGGCTGCATGAAGCGGGCTGGATGGTTGAAATGCCGAAGGCTTCGATGTATGTCTGGGCGAAAATCCCGGAACCATATGCGGCCATGGGATCGCTGGAATTTGCCAAGAAGCTCCTTAACGAAGCGAAGGTTTGTGTCTCGCCGGGGATTGGCTTTGGCGACTATGGTGATACGCATGTTCGCTTTGCACTGATTGAAAACCGCGACCGTATTCGTCAGGCCATCAGAGGGATTAAAGCGATGTTCCGTGCCGACGGTTTACTACCCGCCAGCAGCAAACATATTCACGAAAACGCGGAATAAACACCGTCGTCAGAAATGCAAACAGGAGCCTGATGGCTCCTGTTTTTCATTGCACAGTTTGCTTTTAGATCATCAGGGCAAAAGTACCGGCCCAAACGATGACCATAAAAGAAATGCCCATAAAGAAATATTTCACTTTACATCTCTCCGCGTAATTACTGTTACGCCTGAATGACTTCATTACACCTGATACAGTGAGTTGACACCGGGCAAAGCGACCTTAAAAGCCCTGTATTTTACCGTGGGCATCACCCCAGAATTCTGAGCTAAACTGCTCGAGACGGCGCTAATGTACGCCTAAAACTGAAACGAGACAAGAGGCATTTTCTTATTTACTTTTAGTAACTTACAAGTGTCTCATATCGGCGACAGTTTAATTTCTGACGGTAATAATTAGATATTCAGCGAAGGAAAAAACCTTAAGAAAAAAGCCATAAAAACCATGAGGTTATTATGGCCGATTTGAGGAGGGAAAGAGTAAGAGCAGTTTGTTAAATGTACAACGACGATTCTCCCACCGGGCGCGTTTTAAAGCGACGGTGGATCCAGAGGTACTGCTCCGGTGCGCGCATGATCTCTTTCTCGATAATCTTGTTCATATAGGCAGCGGCTTGATTTTCATCTGTCGGGTAGCCTTCCATCTCTGGGGTGATGAACAAACGATATCCGCTGTAATCCGCTTTTCTTACCATCGTTACGGTCAACATGGCTGCGCCAGAGAGACGGGAGAGAACATAGGTGCCATTGGTTGTGGCGACATTTTCCACCGCAAAGAACGGCGCGAAGGAGCTGCCTTTACGACCATAATCCTGATCGGGAGCAAACCATACCGCTTCACCTTTCTTCAGTGCACCGACAATGCCGCGCAGATTATTTCTGCCGATCATCGCTTTGTTAGAGCGCATGCGCCCACGGGTCTGCACCCATTCCATCAGCTGATTATTATGTGGACGATAGGTAGCCATCATTGGTTGGCACAGTCCCATCACGCGGCCGCCCAGTTCCAGCGACATAAAATGGACGCCGACAACCATTACGCCGCGATTTTGCATTTGTGCGCGTTTAAGGTTATCCAACCCTTCAACATCAAACCATTTACGTACGCGACTGTCGGGCCAGAACCATGCCATGCCGGTTTCTACCAGCGCCATGCCGAGTGAACGAAAGTTTTCGGCAATCATCTTCTCGCGTTCTTCCGCAGAATGCTGCGGGAAACAAAGTTCCAGGTTTTTACGGGCGATAGATTCACGACGTTTCAGGAATGGTCGCGCCATTGCGCCAATACGCGTGCCGAGAAAGCAGAGAACAGGATAAGGAAGCTGTACCCAAAGCCAGAGTACACCAAGCCCAAACCATGTGAGCCAGTAGCGAGGATGTAGAAACTCGCGGGAAAATTTGCATTGTGGAAACATAGTTACCTTCTGTAGATACGAATTGTTGTATCGCAGAAGATTCCATGTCGACAGCGGTACACTCAATTGGTTGGGCCATCATGTACGACAATGGTTCCTGTAAAGAGTGTAAAGACTAGTCAGGACATAACCACGAGGAGCATGAATGCGGTATCTGTACTTTATCACTCGCTGACTGCTTTCAGCTACTGATTATTAATCGTGCAAAGTAAATATTTTTCCGTACACAACAGTCTTGCATTTAACATGCTGTTTTCATTGATGCTTAGCAAAAATTGCCAGAGGTTAAGGATTGTCTTACTATTAAAGTGACTGAAGTTACAGGTTTTTTAGCGCGGCAGGAGGTTGAGCTATGATTAATTTATGGATGTTTCTCGCCCTGTGTATTGTCTGCGTAAGCGGCTACATCGGTCAGGTACTGAACGTGGTATCGGCGGTCTCTTCTTTCTTCGGCATGGTGATCCTCGCTGCACTCATTTATTACTTCACCATGTGGTTAACTGGCGGTAATGAACTAGTGACGGGGATATTTATGTTTCTTGCCCCGGCTTGTGGCTTGATGATTCGCTTTATGGTGGGGTATGGCAGGCGGTAGTGGGTCAGGATGGCTCATTTGGGCAGGTGTTCACATCAGCATCAGACATGATTGTTCACCTGCCATGTGAAAGACGCTATCGCACAGGATGAATAAGATAATTCGCCTTTGTCGGAAAAGGGGGCGGCATTTCTTCTGTGAGGTTTAATGGTGGCGCATCTTCTCTCATCTTAAACAAAATCGCCTGTGATGGCTGAAGTTTTGTAGAGTGTGTGGTCGTCATCGCTGATGTTTTTTCAGTCTCTTTATAGCTCCTCTCACTTCCACCACCCGAAATGGAAAATGCAAAAACATTGCATGCCATAATAGAGACCAATAAAAATAAGCTGAAAAGTATTAAGTTTACTTTCATAGAAAGTTATCCTGAAAATGGTTCACTGAGAACCTACGATGTTATGGCTGTATTTACATTTAATTAATCAGTATTTACATCGATATAATAAATGACATCTCTTTGTGGTATATAAGAATAGTTCTCTGCGACAGGAAGCATATTCCTACAATTGTAAGACTAAAATACTTCTTGCGATAATAACTACAACTGTAAGATAACCCTTTCAAAATGACCGTTGCTCTCTGATTTCTCATTTCATGCTCACCCAATATGATGGCGGCGTTTTCTAAAACTGTTAAAGAATGAGGTAAGTATGAAACGTTTAATTATGGCCACGATGGTCACAGCAATTCTGGCATCTTCAACTGTATGGGCTGCTGATAATGCTCCGGTAGCGGCACAACAGCAAACTCAGCAAGTTCAGCAAACCCAGAAAACGGCAGCGGCAGCAGAGCGTATCTCTGAACAAGGTTTATATGCGATGCGTGACGTGCAGGTAGCGCGCCTGGCTCTGTTTCATGGCGATCCAGAAAAGGCAAAAGAACTGACCAATGAAGCTTCCGCTTTGCTGTCAGATGACAGTACCGAATGGGCAAAGTTCGCTAAGCCAGGTAAAAAGACCAATCTCAATGATGACCAATATATTGTCATTAATGCATCTGTCGGAATTTCTGAGAGTTATGTAGCAACTCCCGAAAAAGAAGCCGCGATAAAAATTGCCAATGAAAAAATGGCGAAAGGGGATAAAAAGGGCGCAATGGAAGAGCTTCGCCTGGCCGGTGTTGGCGTAATGGAAAACCAATATCTGATGCCACTTAAACAGACTCGTAATGCACTTGCTGATGCGCAGAAACTGCTTGATAAAAAGCAATACTACGAGGCAAACCTGGCGCTTAAAGGTGCGGAAGATGGAATCATCGTCGATAGCGAAGCACTGTTTGTGAACTAATGCTGACAGGCAGTATATTGAGGTAAAGGATTTAACTCCCTCCAGCCGACAATTTTTTATGACCACAATACGACAGGTTGTGGTCATAAAATTATTTGGCGCTCGCGGTGCTATAAACTCGCATTTTATATTCCTCAAAGTAAACCGCAATAATCCCGTGTCATCACAAATCATTTATTATGTTATGTTTTATGGTACGCTTTAAAAAGCGTAATCATACCCTTGCTTGTAAATCACCGGCGCTTCTTACAGTTGTAAGAATAACATCACAAATGTCGCGACTCTCTCTGATTACCACGAATCAATATTTATCATATTCTTCTTTTCGTCCTCACTACTTACCATGCAGAAAGGAATTGGAAGTGGCGATGAAATGATTTTCAGCACTTGATACAGGATTTTAAAAATATCGAGTGCAGCTACGACGATATTTTGCGGGTTATTTATAGAAGATATTACGCCTTAAATAAACGCTAAATTAACACATATTTAATTAACTAATAGGTATTGCTATGTCAACTCCACTTCAAGGAATTAAAGTTCTCGATTTCACCGGTGTGCAATCTGGCCCATCTTGTACTCAAATGCTGGCCTGGTTTGGCGCTGACGTTATTAAAATTGAACGTCCCGGCGTTGGTGACGTAACGCGTCACCAGCTGCGAGATATTCCTGATATCGATGCGCTTTACTTCACCATGCTTAACAGTAACAAACGTTCTATTGAGTTAAATACCAAAACAGCGGAAGGCAAAGAGGTAATGGAAAAGCTGATCCGCGAAGCTGATATCTTAGTCGAGAACTTTCATCCAGGGGCCATTGATCACATGGGCTTCACCTGGGAGCATATTCAAGAAATCAATCCACGTCTGATTTTTGGTTCGATCAAAGGGTTTGATGAGTGTTCGCCTTATGTGAATGTAAAAGCCTATGAAAACGTTGCTCAGGCAGCGGGTGGCGCGGCATCCACTACGGGTTTTTGGGATGGTCCGCCGCTGGTAAGCGCTGCAGCGTTGGGTGACAGCAACACCGGAATGCATTTGCTGATCGGTTTACTTGCTGCTTTGCTGCATCGCGAAAAAACGGGGCGTGGGCAACGAGTCACCATGTCAATGCAGGATGCCGTATTGAACCTTTGCCGCGTGAAATTACGTGACCAGCAGCGTCTCGATAAATTGGGTTATCTGGAAGAATACCCGCAGTATCCGAATGGTACATTTGGTGATGCAGTTCCCCGCGGTGGTAATGCAGGTGGTGGCGGTCAGCCTGGCTGGATCCTGAAATGTAAAGGCTGGGAAACCGATCCTAACGCCTATATTTATTTCACTATTCAGGAGCAAAACTGGGAAAACACCTGTAAAGCCATCGGCAAACCAGAATGGATTACCGATCCGGCATACAGTACAGCCCATGCACGACAGCCACATATTTTCGATATTTTTGCTGAAATCGAAAAATACACTGTCACTATTGATAAACATGAAGCGGTGGCCTATTTGACTCAGTTTGATATTCCTTGTGCACCGGTTTTAAGTATGAAAGAAATTTCACTTGATCCCTCTTTGCGCCAAAGTGGCAGTGTTGTTGAAGTGGAACAACCGTTGCGTGGAAAATATCTGACCGTTGGTTGTCCAATGAAATTCTCTGCCTTTACGCCGGATATTAAAGCTGCGCCGCTATTAGGTGAACATACCGCTGCTGTATTGCAGGAGCTGGGTTATAGCGACGATGAAATTGCTGCAATGAAGCAAAACCACGCCATCTGATATTAACGGGGGCTTCTGGCTCCCAATTTATAAAAATTTCGAGGTTATTAATCATGTCAGATCAACTTCAAATGACAGATGGTATGCATATCATCGTTGAAGCATTAAAACAGAATAATATTGACACTATTTATGGTGTTGTAGGTATTCCTGTGACGGATATGGCACGCCATGCCCAGGCGGAAGGCATTCGTTATATTGGTTTTCGTCATGAGCAGTCGGCAGGCTATGCCGCTGCGGCAAGCGGTTTTCTTACCCAAAAACCGGGGATCTGCCTGACAGTTTCTGCGCCAGGATTCCTCAATGGTTTGACCGCATTGGCCAACGCAACGGTAAATGGTTTTCCGATGATCATGATTAGCGGCTCCAGCGACCGCGCGATCGTCGACCTACAGCAAGGTGATTATGAAGAGCTGGACCAAATGAATGCGGCAAAACCGTATGCCAAAGCAGCATTTCGCGTTAATCAGCCGCAGGATCTTGGCATTGCATTGGCACGCGCTATCCGGGTCTCTGTATCGGGTCGCCCTGGCGGAGTTTATCTTGATTTGCCAGCAAATGTCCTGGCCGCGACGATGGAAAAAGACGAAGCGTTAACCACGATTGTTAAAGTTGAAAATCCGTCGCCAGCATTATTGCCATGCCCGAAGTCAGTCACTAGCGCAATTTCGCTTTTAGCAAAAGCTGAACGGCCATTAATTATCCTTGGCAAAGGCGCGGCGTATTCACAAGCTGATGAACAGCTTCGTGAATTTATTGAAAGTGCTCAGATTCCATTCCTGCCAATGTCTATGGCGAAAGGGATCCTTGAAGATACGCATCCACTTTCTGCGGCAGCTGCGCGTTCGTTTGCCCTGGCAAATGCTGACGTTGTCATGCTTGTTGGTGCACGACTGAATTGGTTATTGGCACACGGTAAAAAAGGATGGGCGGCAGATACACAGTTTATTCAACTGGATATTGAACCGCAGGAAATTGACAGCAACCGCCCCATTGCTGTGCCAGTCGTTGGTGATATTGCATCCAGTATGCAAGGTATGCTGGCAGAACTGAAACAAAACACATTTACGACTCCACTGGTATGGCGCGATATTTTAAATATCCACAAGCAGCAAAATGCACAAAAAATGCATGAAAAATTAAGTACAGATACTCAACCATTAAATTACTTTAATGCATTAAGTGCTGTGCGCGACGTATTGCGCGAGAACCAGGATATTTATTTAGTTAATGAAGGTGCAAATACCCTGGATAATGCACGAAATATTATTGATATGTATAAACCACGTCGTCGTCTGGATTGTGGTACCTGGGGTGTCATGGGCATCGGTATGGGCTATGCCATCGGTGCTAGCGTGACTTCTGGTTCTCCGGTTGTCGCCATTGAAGGTGATAGTGCTTTTGGTTTCAGTGGGATGGAAATTGAAACGATTTGTCGATATAACCTGCCGGTGACGATCGTTATTTTTAATAATGGCGGCATCTACAGAGGAGACGGTGTTGATCTCAGTGGCGCTGGTGCACCATCACCAACGGATCTGTTGCACCATGCAAGGTATGACAAATTAATGGATGCGTTTCGTGGCGTTGGCTATAACGTCACCACGACAGATGAACTTCGTCATGCTTTAACCACCGGTATTCAGTCGCGCAAACCGACCATTATTAATGTGGTCATCGACCCTGCAGCAGGAACTGAAAGTGGCCATATTACCAAACTTAACCCAAAACAAGTCGCTGGTAATTAAATACTGACATCGTCTCCTCTTGCCAACTCATTATGCGATGGTGAGGGGACCCTTATCGGAAATACTATTATGCTAACATTTTTTATTGGCGATTTATTGCCTATTATCGTAATCATGCTGTTGGGTTATTTTAGCGGCAGACGAGAAACATTTTCAGAAGATCAAGCTCGGGCATTTAATAAACTGGTATTAAACTACGCGCTTCCTGCGGCTCTATTTGTATCTATTACTCGGGCAAACAGGGAAATGATTTTTGCGGACACTCGTCTGACCCTTGTATCACTTGTGGTTATTGTCGGATGTTTCTTTTTCTCCTGGTTCGGTTGCTACAAATTTTTTAAACGTACCCATGCAGAAGCAGCTGTATGTGCATTAATTGCAGGTTCACCTACCATTGGATTCCTGGGGTTTGCAGTTCTCGATCCTATTTATGGTGATTCCGTATCAACAGGTTTAGTGGTAGCAATTATTTCTATTATTGTTAACGCAATTACTATTCCTATTGGTCTGTATTTGCTGAATCCTTCTTCAGGAGCGGATGGTAAGAAGAATAGTAATCTGAGCGCATTAATTTCTGCGGCAAAGGAGCCAGTAGTATGGGCACCTGTTCTGGCAACGATCCTGGTGTTGGTTGGGGTAAAAATTCCGGCAGCATGGGACCCAACCTTTAATCTGATTGCGAAGGCTAACTCAGGGGTAGCGGTATTCGCTGCGGGGTTGACTCTGGCTGCACATAAATTCGAGTTCAGTGCCGAAATTGCTTATAACACCTTCCTGAAGCTGATTCTGATGCCACTGGCACTGCTTCTCGTTGGTATGGCATGTCATTTGAACAGCGAACATCTGCAGATGATGGTACTGGCAGGCGCATTACCGCCGGCATTCTCCGGAATCATTATTGCCAGCCGGTTTAATGTCTACACCCGTACTGGTACAGCGTCATTGGCTGTGAGCGTACTGGGCTTTGTCGTCACGGCTCCCTTGTGGATTTATGTCAGTCGACTGGTTTCATAATTAATCATGTTATTGATTTTACATAAATGCCGAAGTGTCTTTTCACCTTCGGCTTTTTTCAAGGCATAAGCAAATGACAAATAATGAAAGCAAAGGGCCGTTTGAAGGCTTATTAGTTATCGATATGACACATGTCCTTAATGGACCTTTCGGAACTCAACTTCTTTGTAATATGGGCGCAAGGGTAATTAAAGTTGAGCCGCCGGGTCATGGTGATGATACCCGCACATTTGGTCCCTATGTGGATGGACAGTCACTCTATTACAGTTTTATTAATCATGGCAAAGAGAGTGTGGTTCTTGATTTAAAGAATGATCACGATAAAAGTATATTTATAAATATGCTCAAACAAGCTGATGTATTAGCTGAGAATTTTCGCCCAGGTACAATGGAAAAACTGGGGTTTTCATGGGAAACGCTTCAAGAAATCAACCCGCGCCTCATATATGCTTCATCGTCAGGTTTCGGACATACCGGTCCGCTAAAAGATGCTCCTGCCTACGATACCATCATTCAGGCAATGAGCGGGATAATGATGGAAACAGGATATCCTGATGCTCCGCCAGTGCGCGTTGGTACATCTCTTGCGGATCTATGCGGCGGTGTCTATTTATTCAGCGGAATAGTGAGTGCACTTTATGGCCGCGAAAAGAGCCAGAGAGGGGCGCATGTCGATATAGCGATGTTTGATGCCACGCTGAGTTTTCTGGAGCATGGTCTGATGGCATATATCGCAACTGGGAAGTCACCACAACGTCTGGGAAATCGCCATCCCTACATGGCACCTTTTGATGTTTTCAATACTCAGGATAAGCCGATTACGATTTGTTGTGGTAATGACAAGCTTTTTTCTGCGTTATGCCAGGCACTGGAGCTTACGGAACTGGTTAATGATCCCCGATTTAGCAGCAATATTTTACGCGTACAAAACCAGGCTATTCTTAAACAATATATTGAGCGGACGTTAAAAACGCAGGCAGCTGAAGTTTGGTTAGCCAGAATACATGAAGTTGGTGTACCCGTCGCGCCGTTATTAAGTGTGGCTGAGGCCATTAAATTGCCACAAACTCAGGCGAGAAATATGTTGATTGAAGCCGGGGGAATAATGATGCCGGGTAATCCGATAAAAATCAGCGGCTGCGCGGACCCGCATGTTATGCCGGGAGCGGCAACGCTCGACCAGCATGGGGAACAAATTCGCCAGGAGTTCTCATCATAAATGTAAGATGTGCTGGTAAATAGCTCCCACATTTGAACATTGTGGGAGCCGCTATTTAGTCATTTTTCTGACAGAAAACAGCAATCTCCTGGTCCAGCTCTGCAATGTGTTCTTTTACAGAGTTCAGCAACTGAAGAATTTCAGGCTTACTGTCATCTGAAACAGGTGTTATTTCTAACTGATGGCTAATATTAATCAACTTTTGCAAATTCAGGATGTTAGCCGCACCGTGGATGCGATGAATACACTGATGGAAAGTTCTGTTATCGCCAGCTTCTAGTGCTTGAAACGCAGCGGGTAGATCTTTATGCGTTTCATGCTGGAAAGTCATGAGAATCTCCTGCATCAGTTGTAGATCGTTCGCCGTATTATTTTTCAGGGCTTCGATATCAAGGTGGCGATACTGAGGTGCAATATGCGCAACTTGGTGTAACTGACTTAAATGTGTTTTCAGTACATCCAGGGTCAACGGTTTGAACAAACATAAGTTCATGCCGCAACTTAACCCTTTTTCACGTTCGTTAGCCTGTGCGTTGGCTGTAAGCCCCCAGATGGGTAAGGAAGAATTTTGCTCACGGAGTTTGCGAGTCAACTCAAAACCATCCATATTCGGCATATTAACGTCAGTAATAAGCAGATCATAATGTTGCATACTGACTTTGTGTAGCGCTTGCACACCATCAGTGGCTTCATCAACATCATATCCTAATAGATTTAGCTGGCGTTTGAGTAATAGCCTGTTGGTCGGATGATCATCCGCGATTAATATGCTCAACTTTTCAGGTAGTGTGATGGGTTGTTCTGCTTTTGCCTCGACAGTCGCCACTTGCTGGCTAATTTCTACCGGGATTGTGATCGTAAATGTTGTTCCTATGCCTGGATGACTTTCTAATGACAAATCGCCCTGCATATTTTTAATTAATTCTTTGCAGATCATTAAGCCTAAACCAGAACCTGTTTGCTGACGACCTGCACTTGTTTGGCTGTAGCGTTTAAACAGTTGTTGTTGTTCTTCCTGCGATAATCCACTTCCAGAATCCATAATCGTCATTTTGATAACAGCGTGGTTGTCATCAATGTGACCCAGGGAGGTCGTAATTTTTACTGCCCCCTCGGTGGTAAATTTGAGAGCATTACTCAGTAAATTTGATAAGACCTGCTTAAACGCCTGAGGGTCGATCTTAACCAGGTAATGTTCAGGAAACGTACTGCTGCAACTTAATGCGATCGATTTGCTTGCAGCAATCGCACCGAAAGAGTGACAAGTGTTCTGGACTAAAGTAGGGATATCGACCCATTGTGGTTGAAGTTGATAGTTACCCGATTCAATTTTGTCGACATCAAGGATTTCACCAATTAAGCCGAGGAGTGATTGTCCGGTGGCGTAGGCAAGTGAAATCGCCTCCACCCGTTGCTCCTTGCTAAGACCAGAACCCGACAGAAGTTCCAGGAAGCCCATAATAGAGCTTATTGGTGTTCTTATTTCGTGACTCATCGTTGCCAGAAACTGACTTTTTGCTACGGTAGCCTTTATCGCTTTATTTTTTTCTACCTCGAGTGCATTAATTAGATCACGCGTTTCAGTAATATCTTGCCAACCACAAATATATACTGCATTGTCACTTGCAGGAAGATTGCATAATGTATGCCAGTGATTAATGCATCTTTTCTCGATGCCATTATCAATTTCAAATACCTGTGTGTATATTGTTCGATTTTCTTTCGTTTCTGCTGTGACTTCATGCGCATTAGAAAAAACATCTTTAAAGGGTGAGTCACTGTTTTCTAATGGTAACATTGCATTTTTGTAGTAATCCGCAGTGAAATAATGTTCAAAAGCACTATTATGACTAATGACATTACCTTGCCAGTTTACAACATAAGTTGGATTCGGTAAGGAATCCGAGAGTGCTTTTCGGAATGATATTTGGTTTTCTAAATCACCCTGAATGACTTTACGACGACGAACTGAGCGTAACAGGTAGAATCCCCATAAAAGGCTACTGCCAACTAATAAAACGGATAATGTCGTAACAATATAAAATTGCTCGCTATATAGGTCCCATGTGTCAATGGTCACATTGGGCATTTTAATCCATTTTTCCGTCAGGCGCAGAACTTCGCTTGGGGGAATTGCATTCAGTGCTTTATTAATAATATCCTTAAGTTCCGGTTCTCCGCGAGGAAAAGCGAACGAAAGCGATGCATTCGGAACGCCAGGAATAAGAAAATGATAAAGTTCATTAGGATAGTAATGATCGATCATGTAACGCGAATTTAGCTGTGTCGCGACCAGAGCATCAAGTTCACCTTCCTTAACCTTGTGAAATGCAGCGCTGGCATTATCGACCTGTATCCATTCAACCTCCGGATACATCTCTTTTAATTGCGAATGCAGCTCATAATAATATGGAATGGCAACTTTCATTCCTTTTTTTAATGTTTGTTCACTGTCAGGCGCTTTTTGCATGACAAAAACGTAAGGCGTTGTTATGAAGGCTTCAGCAAATAAAACATTATTTTCTCGATCTTCACTATAAATAGCGCCAGGTATTATATCCCATCCTCCGGGGCTAAGCTGTGTTCCAGCATGGATATTGTGTGAAACGGTGATCGGAGAAAAATTTAAACCTGTTTGCAAGGTAATAATATTAAGAATGTCCCCCATAACGCCCCGAACCGAGCCATTTTCATCCGTCATAGAATAGGGGGGCGAGTAAGGATTTTCCAGCACCTTTAAATTGGGATGCTGCTTAATCCACTGTTTTTCATGTTCAGTGAGTTCTAATGGTTTGTTCAGAAAGGCCAGGTTTCCTGTATCAAGCCAATTTTGTGATACTTCATAGCGAACTTCATTTGTTAAAGCATCAACAAATCTATTGAGTACTTCATTAAGAATGACAGATTCTTTTCTGGTCAAGAAAAAATTATATTGACGCGGCGAGTTATAATATTTCACTACATTTAAGGAGTGAGTGAAATAGCGGGAAATCATACTGCTGGTAATGATGTTACTACCAATAAAGTAATCATTGTGCCCAGCTGAGACGGATGCTAATGCCTGATATAAATTTGTAAAAGAGATAATTGTTGCTTTTGGAAATGATTGATGAATTACCTCGTCTGGGGGGTAATTTGCTACCCGAGCAATATTTACTGGTTTTGGTGAGGTAAGCGGTCGCATTGAGTCGTGAAGGGTGGTTACCAGCGCCGGAAAGGTAATTATCAATGGTTTGGTTGCAGCAATGTCATTATTAAGAGGCGGCGAAGTAACTAAATGTGATAACACTATATCGACTTCACCTTCTGCAAGCGCGTCCATTGCTTTTTGATGATCTGCGTATTCCCGGAGTGTTAATTTGATATTTAACGCTCTTTTTAAAAGATTTAAATAATCAGCATTAATACCACGAACCCGTTGCTGCGAATCGGTATGCAACAACGTAGCCGTTTGGGACTTATGTACTGCAATCACAAGATTTTTTTTGCTCGCTAACCAACGTAATTCCTTGTTGCTCAGACGTAGTGGATCAAGTGTGACACGGTTGTTACTACTGATGCCACGATATTCGATGTAATCTTCGTCTGCGAAACTTATGGTCGACCAAAGACCACAACAGAGAAGAAAAATATAGGGTAAAAACTTCATGTGGTTAGCCGATTTTGTTACGTTGTGCGAATGTGTAAAGATCCATCAGTGATTTACATTCTAATTTTTCCATCAGGCGACTTTTATAAGTGCTGACAGTTTTGTTGCTGATGAACATTTTTTCAGCAATGTCATTATTATCCTTGCCATCAAGAATATACCGCATGACACTAATTTCTTGTTTCGATAAGGAGTCGAGTTTTTGCTGGTCGGACGTTAAACTTCCAACAAACCGGTTGAGAGAGAAGGGGAAATAGCAGTAGCCATTTTTTGCAGCTTCAATAGCCGCAATGATATTGTTCATGCCTTCTTTTTTACTCACGAAACCATTAGCGCCAGCATCAGCACAATGTTTCCCGTAAAAATGGTCATTTTTAGCGGAGACGATAATAATAATTCCGCTATATTGGCGCTTCCTCAGCGTTTCTAACACCTGGATACCGTTAACTCCGGGGATATCGACATCAATGATGACGATATCAGGCTTAAGTGTTTCCACCCGCTGAACGGCACTTCCGCCTTCAGTCAACTCTGCTAAGATTTCAATATCGTTTTTGATCAATAAATTACGAATTGCTGCGATAGCAAGAGGATGGTCATCAATAATTATTGCGTTCATAGATTATTCCCTTTGCAATGAAGCATCTCCCTTCTCCCTGTAGTAATACAGACATAAGGCGTCATCTCATTTTCTCAATAAAAATAAGAAAATCTGAGCTTCCTTTAAGATAATTCGACAAGTATACCATATAAATAGTCGGCATAAATGAAATGTCAACAATAAAATCAGGGATTGTACCGATGATTTATAGTTTCAAGTTGGCACTATAAGTCTTCTTACTAATCCTACAGGCGTAAGAATTGTATTGCAAAAGCCACGGTTTAGTCCTCTGTTGTTTTTTTTGCACCTCATTTAAATTAGGCCTCCAACGTTCCTGGGATAATGTGCAACACATGCACTGTGTTTGATATGAAGAATGAATGCTCTTTTCATTCAATTCATAAATTTCATCTATGAGAAATGAGAGATAATAGTGGAACAGATTAATTCAAATAAAAAACATTCTAACAGAAGAAAATACTTTTCTTTATTGGCGGTAGTTTTATTTATTGCGTTTTCAGGTGCCTATGCCTATTGGTCAATGGAATTAGAAGACATGATTAGTACAGATGACGCCTATGTCACGGGGAATGCAGATCCAATTTCTGCACAAGTCTCAGGTAGTGTCACTGTCGTTAATCATAAAGATACGAACTACGTTCGACAAGGTGACATTTTAGTTTCACTGGATAAAACTGATGCCACTATCGCACTCAATAAAGCTAAAAATAATCTGGCAAATATTGTTCGGCAAACGAATAAACTATACTTACAGGATAAACAATACAGTGCCGAAGTCGCTTCAGCACGTATTCAGTATCAACAATCTTTAGAAGATTATAACCGTCGAGTGCCGTTAGCGAAGCAGGGGGTTATTTCAAAAGAAACGCTGGAGCATACCAAAGATACGTTAATAAGTAGCAAAGCGGCATTGAATGCCGCTATCCAGGCTTATAAAGCGAATAAAGCTTTAGTAATGAACACACCATTAAACCGTCAGCCACAAGTCGTTGAAGCGGCGGATGCAACTAAAGAAGCCTGGTTGGCGCTTAAACGTACGGATATTAAGAGTCCGGTTACCGGCTATATTGCCCAGAGAAGTGTTCAGGTCGGCGAAACAGTGAGCCCCGGACAATCGTTAATGGCTGTCGTACCGGCACGTCAAATGTGGGTTAATGCCAACTTTAAAGAAACACAACTCACGGATGTACGGATTGGTCAATCGGTCAATATTATCAGCGATCTTTATGGTGAAAATGTTGTGTTTCATGGTCGGGTGACAGGGATCAATATGGGAACCGGCAATGCGTTCTCCTTATTACCTGCACAAAATGCGACAGGGAACTGGATCAAAATCGTTCAGCGTGTACCGGTTGAAGTTTCTCTTGATCCAAAAGAACTCATGGAACACCCCTTGCGTATTGGTTTATCGATGACAGCAACTATTGATACGAAGAACGAAGACATTGCCGAGATGCCTGAGCTGGCTTCAACCGTGACCTCCATGCCGGCTTATACCAGTAAGGCTTTAGTTATCGATACCAGTCCGATAGAAAAAGAAATTAGCAACATTATTTCGCATAATGGACAACTTTAATGGCAATCACTAAATCAACTCCGGCACCATTAACCGGTGGGACGTTATGGTGCGTCACTATTGCATTGTCATTAGCGACATTTATGCAAATGTTGGATTCCACTATTTCTAACGTCGCAATACCGACAATATCTGGCTTTCTGGGAGCATCAACAGACGAAGGCACCTGGGTTATCACCTCGTTTGGTGTAGCAAATGCCATTGCGATCCCTGTTACTGGCAGGTTGGCACAAAGAATAGGCGAATTAAGATTATTTTTACTTTCAGTCACTTTTTTTTCGCTGTCTTCATTAATGTGTAGCCTATCGACCAATCTTGATGTGCTGATATTTTTTAGAGTCGTTCAGGGGTTAATGGCGGGGCCGTTAATTCCACTGTCACAGAGTTTATTATTAAGGAATTATCCGCCAGAAAAAAGAACATTTGCTCTGGCATTATGGTCAATGACCGTGATTATCGCTCCGATATGTGGGCCGATATTGGGCGGTTATATTTGTGATAACTTTAGCTGGGGTTGGATATTTTTAATCAATGTCCCTATGGGGATTATCGTCCTGACATTATGCTTAACCTTACTTAAAGGAAGAGAAACTGAGACTTCACCGGTCAAAATGAATCTACCAGGACTGACCCTGTTAGTGCTCGGTGTTGGTGGCTTGCAAATTATGCTTGATAAAGGGCGCGATCTGGATTGGTTCAACTCGAGTACAATAATAATATTAACAGTAGTATCAGTTATTTCTCTGATCTCTTTAGTCATTTGGGAGTCGACCTCAGAGAACCCGATTCTTGATCTCAGTTTGTTTAAGTCCCGTAACTTCACCATTGGTATTGTGAGTATCACATGCGCGTATTTATTTTACTCTGGAGCGATCGTCCTTATGCCGCAGTTACTCCAGGAAACGATGGGGTATAATGCGATATGGGCCGGACTTGCTTATGCGCCCATCGGCATCATGCCACTATTAATTTCACCTTTGATAGGACGTTATGGCAACAAAATAGACATGCGGTTGTTAGTGACATTTAGTTTTTTGATGTATGCGGTTTGCTATTACTGGCGTTCTGTGACATTTATGCCAACGATTGATTTTACAGGCATCATTTTGCCGCAGTTTTTTCAGGGATTCGCCGTTGCCTGTTTCTTTTTACCCTTAACAACGATTTCGTTTTCAGGCTTGCCAGATAATAAATTTGCCAATGCCTCGAGTATGAGTAATTTTTTTCGTACCTTGTCAGGATCAGTTGGTACGTCGTTGACAATGACGCTGTGGGGACGACGCGAATCGTTACACCATAGTCAGTTGACAGCAACCATCGATCAATTTAACCCCGTGTTTAATTCATCGTCACAAATTATGGATAAATATTATGGTTCGCTTTCAGGAGTTCTTAATGAAATTAATAATGAAATAACCCAGCAGTCACTTTCTATTTCTGCAAATGAGATTTTCCGTATGGCGGCTATTGCTTTTATCTTACTTACGGTTTTGGTTTGGTTTGCGAAACCGCCGTTTACAGCGAAAGGCGTTGGGTGATGATAAAAGGAGGGGGTTATAGCGGGTAAGACCGGGGATCTTAAGTCTGCGCCATCGGCAGCATCGCTCACCCAGGGAAAGGATTGCGATGCTGCGTTGAAACGTTATTAACGGCCTTTTGCCAGATATTGATTCATCTCTTCTTCCGGCACCATTCCACCTCCCGTCGCCCACACCAGATGAGTGGTATTACGCAGTTGTTCTGCGCTGAAACCGTGCATCTGTTGGTAACTTACTGATGCACACACGCGCTGAGGTCCGGCCATACCCGCCAGTGCCGAAGGTTCAAGACGAATACCTTCTTCCTGCGCCAGCCAGCCAAGCATGTCATACATGGTTTGATCGCTAAGGGTATAGAAGCCATCCAGCAGACGCTCCATTGCCCGCCCGACAAAGCCTGATGCGCGACCAACTGCAAGGCCATCCGCTGCGGTAAGGTTGTCGATACCAATATCCTGAACAGAAATCTGATCGTGTAATCCTGTATGGACGCCTAACAACATACAAGGGGAGTGCGTTGGTTCGGCAAAAAAGCAGTGAACATGATCGCCAAACGCCAGTTTAAGCCCGAATGCGACGCCACCAGGACCACCGCCAACACCACACGGCAGATAGACAAACAGAGGGTTATCAGCATCGACGATACGGCCTTGCTGGGCAAATTGCGCTTTAAGACGCTGGCCAGCGACGGAATACCCAAGGAACAACGTGCGGGAATTTTCGTCATCAATAAAGAAACAGTTCGGGTCAGACTGCGCTGCTTTACGTCCTTCCTCGACGGCAACACCATAATCTTGCTCATATTCCACGACCGTAACGCCATGGCTGCGCAGTTTCGCTTTTTTCCATGCCCGGGCATCAGCAGACATATGAACTGTCACCTTAAAGCCAATGCGGGCGCTCATAATGCCGATTGATAACCCCAGATTTCCGGTTGAGCCCACAGCAATGCTGTATTGGCTAAAGAACTGTTTAAACTCCGGAGAAAGCAGTTTGCTGTAGTCATCATCAAGCGTCAGCAACCCCGCTTCCAGAGCCAGTTTTTCTGCGTGTGCCAGGACTTCATAAATCCCGCCGCGTGCTTTTATGGAGCCGGAAATGGGCAAATGGCTATCTTTTTTCAGTAACAGTTGCCCGCTGATCGGTTGCTGATATTCTTTTTCCAGCCGTTTTTGCATAGCTGGAATGGCAACCAGTTCTGATTCAATAATCCCCCCAGTGGCAGCAGTTTCAGGAAATGCTTTTGCCAGATAGGGTGCAAAACGGGATAAGCGCGCATGGGCGTCCTGAACATCCTGTTCGGTCAGGCCAACATAAGGTAAACCTTCAGCCAATGAGGTCGTGCCAGGATTAAACCAGGTGGTTTCTTTAAGAGCAACCAGATCCTTTACCAACGGATACTGGGCGATGAGCGAGTTCATTTTAGCGTTTTCCATAGTACGTCTCTTTGCGCTTAGATGATAAATGACAGCAGGAATGTGCCCGCCAGAGCGACGACTGAAGCGATAAATGTCGCTGTCGTATAGTATTTAAATGTTTCATTGAGCGTAGCGCCGCAATATTGCTTCACTAGCCAGAAAAGCGAGTCCGTAACGATAGTGCAGCCAATTGCACCTGAACCGATAGCAATCGCAATAATTTCCGGGCTGATGTCGGGATACAGCGGCAGCATGGGTGCAACAATTGCCGTTGCCCCCATCATTGCCACGGTAGCGGAGCCCACTGCCGCATGCAGAATAAGAGCCACTAACCAGGCCAGAAGAATCGGGTGCATATGCATATTGGAGAGAATAACTGCCAGCGTATCAGCGAGACTGCTGCTTTTTAAAATGGCGTTGAATGCGCCTCCGGCCCCGATAATCAGCAAAATATTAGCAATAGAACCGAAGCCATTTTCCGTATGTGTGAGCATCGTCCCCATGCTCATATGCTGGCGTATACCCAACACATAATAGGCGACAAACACGGCGATAAACATGGCAGTGATAGGGTTGCCAATAAACTCAACCAAGATATACAAACCACTCTCACGCGCCATATTCAATTCGGCAATCGTTTTAACCAACATCAGCGCAATGGGTAGCAGTATGGTGAATAACGTTGCGCCTAATGACGGTAGTGTTTTTTCATCGCGAACTTTGAGATCTGCAAACTCTGTGGGTACAGGTTTAAAGGGCAGTCGTTGACCCAGAAATTTAAGGAAAAGTGGGCCACCGATCAGTGATGCCATCAGCCCAACCAGCAAACCGTAGACGATCACCGAACCGATATCTGCGCCCAGCTTATTGGCAACATATAAAGCAGCCGGATGTGGAGGAACCACGCAGTGCACTGCCATCAATGCGGTACATAGCGGAATGGCAAGCTTTAATAATGAGGTATTGGTTTTTTTGGCAATTGAAAAAGCCAGAGGAATCAATAGCACGACGCCCACTTCAACAAACAGCGTGATGCCACAAATCAGGCCAACCAGCACCATAATGACATCAACTGAAAGCCAGCGGCAGCGTTGAAGTGTCAGACCAATTCTTTCTGCGGCCCCGGATACTTCCATCATTTTTCCCAGTATCGTGCCAAGGCCGATAACCGCTGCGAGGAACCCCAGCGTTCCGCCAATTCCACTTTCAATAGCATTTACCATATCCAGTGGCCCCATGCCCATCATCGTTCCCACGAAGAAGCTGGCCAGCAACAGCGCCAGAAACGGGTGGAATTTGAACTTCACGATGGTCAGTACAATTAACACGATGCTGATAAGCAGCGTGCTCACAACCCAGATTTGAGAGTGCATATCTCACCTTCCCCTGTGATTAACCTGATGATATTGGACAAAAAAACAACGCAGGCTGACAAACGATAAAATTTGCCTTTCACATGAGGTAAATTGCATCAATGGAGTGATTTACATCTAAAAATGAAGGTGAATTGAGATATGGTTCACTTTAGCTCATCTCATAGCTGAAATTTTGCCGCTATTTTTTTACACTTAAGCGAAAAATGAGGTGATTATGGAACCCCTTCGTGAAATAAGAAATCGGCTGCTTAACGGCTGGCAATTATCAAAAATGCATACTTTTGAAGTGGCTGCCAGGCATCAGTCCTTCGCCCTGGCGGCAGAGGAATTGTCGCTGAGCCCCAGTGCGGTAAGTCACCGTATCAATCAGCTGGAAGAAGAATTGGGCATTCAGTTGTTTGTTCGTTCCCATCGCAAAGTGGAATTAACGCACGAGGGGAAACGTGTTTATTGGGCGCTAAAATCGTCGCTGGATACCCTGAACCAGGAAATTCTTGATATCAAAAATCAGGAGTTATCGGGAACGTTAACTCTGTATTCCCGGCCCTCTATCGCCCAATGCTGGTTGGTGCCCGCATTAGGTGACTTTACACGCCGGTATCCGTCTATTTCGCTCACCGTGCTCACTGGTAATGACAACGTCAATCTGCAACGTGCCGGAATCGATTTGGCGATCTACTTTGATGATGCGCCGTCAGCGCAACTCACTCATCACTTTCTGATGGATGAAGAAATCCTGCCAGTATGTAGCCCGGAATACGCTCAAAGACATGCTTTAACCAACACGGTAATTAACCTGTGTCACTGTACGTTGCTCCATGACAGACAGGCATGGAGCAACGACTCCGGTACGGATGAATGGCATAGTTGGGCGCAACATTATGCGGTTAATTTGCCGACATCTTCTGGAATTGGCTTTGATCGTTCTGATTTAGCTGTTATTGCCGCGATGAATCATATTGGGGTGGCGATGGGAAGAAAACGCCTGGTACAAAAAAGGCTTGCCAGTGGTGAGCTCGTCGCGCCGTTTGGCGATATGACGGTGAAATGCCATCAGCATTATTACATCACCACATTACCGGGCAGGCAGTGGCCAAAAATTGAAGCGTTTATTATCTGGCTAAGAGAACAGGTAAAAACCACTTCATAATGAATAAAACCACGAGTTCCTGGTGTGCCTTATTCGGCCTGCTAGTTCGAATTTAATTTACGGTTTTTATGTGGTTTTAGGGATAAACACAAGGATGGTGTCCCCTGCAGACATCTACTTGAAGCAGCAGGGGATTGATTGGAATGGTGTTTTTTAGATGTGAGAAATATTTTACCCGCTATTTTACCCATTGGCGCGGCTTAAGAGCTTATTTTTGAATTCACAATGGTCACGATATAACCATCTTGCTCGCCCGTGGATAACTTTGGCTTTTGGCAGGTCGCCTGACTTAATCCGGTCATAGATGAAGGTTTTACCAAAGCCAGTATCAGCCATGATGAATTTCAAATCAACCAGTGAATCAGGCTGTAGTTCGTGTTGCATGAGTGCTATCTCCGAATAGGGAATCGAACCTGCAAATCAGGTAATAAAAATACGCTCTATGACGGCGATGGTAGATCAGGATATTTTAAGAAACTGACAGGCCTCATCGAGTGTGAGGCTGTATGGCTCTATTATTTCACCTCTTGTTGTGACATTGTTGAAAAATGGATACCAGCTCGTTGCTGCCAGATGATCCAACCGAGAGTCATATCCCATGCCATGTATTCGTTATCGCCGTTTTTTGCTCTCCGACGATCTACTAAGTCACCGAAACGCTTTTCCATGAATAATTCATAGGCTTCGCGTTCATCTGGCTCTACTTCCAGAGATACGAGTGCGATTTCATAAGCACGGCGCTCAATATCGTCTCGAACCTCTAGGCTGCTGATTCGTTCTTTGATTTCTTTAATCAGTTCTTTATTGGTAAATGTGGTCATTATGCTCCAGCCTCCGGTGCTTTTGGCATTACTGCCCAGTGAGTGATATTGACGTTTTCAAGGTCCCCAACCTGAAATGTCCACTGCCATTCTCCGGTTTCTTTTTGTCCCCAGGTGTACCAGAGAGAACGCCAGCCAATCAGCCAGCCTTCTCCGTTAGCATCAAATAACAGAACACTTTCATTTGCTGGTGGCAGTTCAGCTGACACTGGTATTATTTTGTTTTCCAGTGCCGCACATTTAGCTTCAAGCGCGTCGAATTTACGTACCAGGTACTCAGCATTTGTTTCGTTCACTTTCAGATCTCGCGGTACACATTTCCCGCGAAGAAACCCTTCCATTTCGAAAACATTCATGCGCATTTGCGTAACTCCGATAAATCGTTAAAACGTTCCATAAACATCCCGTAGGCATGACCCGGTGCCAGTGGAATCACGTTGAACATCTCTGTTGCCGGGATGCCTTCCAGTACAGGCCAGAAAGAGCCATCATCAAGCCCGAGATCACGGCGTTCGGTTGCCAGCATAATGAGATCGGCATATTTCACTGGCGTGCTCATAACAGGAGGTAACCCGTATTTCTCACGGATTACTGCATCTATTTTTTCTTCCATCCGTTTATAGTCAGGAAGAAGGCGTTTCAGTGGTGCGGGGATGTCCTGGCAATACGCTTCTGTTGCATCATGCATTAATGCTTCAAAAGCAAATTCCTGCGGCACCAGCTGGCTGCAAAGCACCGCATGTTGGGCGACACTGTAGAAGTGAGAAAGATGACCGGCAAAGCGGCAGATATTTGAAAGGGAAACCGCGATATCGTTAATCACGATGTCGTCTTTATTTATCTTGTCATAATAAAAATGCTTCCCGGAAAAAGTTTTAATAAATGACATTTTGTTCTCCACGTATATGCGCTGCACCGCGCTGAGTTTGGGTAAAAGGAAGCCCTCACCATCCGGTGATTATTGAGTTAATTACGTTTCCATAAATGCCCCCGCAGGGGCATTTGCAGTAATGAAATCAGGCGGTGAAAGTACCAATAAAGGTTTCTACTTTGCTGTCTTTGAATTTCTCAACAAGCAGATCACGAAATTCGTTAGCCATATCTTCCTGCACCGCTTCCAGCTGAATAATGCGCAGAACCAGTACAGGACGATCGCCAGTGATAATGCTGAGGCGTAATTTAAACGGACGTTCTTTCAGACCTTCAAACGGAACGCATTTAAATTCAAATGCCACTGGCATAATGTCTTTGGTCTTCGCTTCGACAGATTCCATCAGGGAGCGTTTGCCGCTGAAGTCATTATCTTCAAAATCAGCGGTCTGGTTTGCTTCAATCGTGATTTTACGGATTGCCGCAGCCGCTTTTGTTGCCTGAATGGCGTCACCATTAGCATCAAAGCCCACAAGGTAGTCGGCCCAGTCTTCAATCCATTCTGCCAGTGATTTCTGGGAGTTACGCTCGCCGTTAACAGACAACAGGGCAGAGAACGGTGCTGTCTTTTTCAGTTTGAGAGTGGCGGTGTTATCTGCGTGACCTGGTTCATCAATAGTACCCAGGTTAAGCACACTGACGGCACGCATATTATCAGCATCGATAAAGCAGCGGGTGCCTTCATCTGCAAGATCTTTAGAATAACGGGTAAAGTCATCGATGCTGGCAGTGGAAAGCGCACCACGGAAACGGAAGCGATTTAAATTAAATTTTTCCAGATCATGAATGCGGAAATTCTCAGGCAATGCCACAGCATCGGCACCAATCTTACTGATAATTTCATTAACACCCTGAGCAGAAATAAGGGCATGGATTTGATTAATTGCGGTTGCGTCTAAGTTCTGAGACATAATAAGTCCTCACTATATTAAGATATTCAGTGATGAGATAAATAATTAGTTAATTAAGAATGATATTAATGACCTGCTGCGCGGAGTTTTCCGTCAGGCTCACCGGCAAGAGTCAGTAATTGTCCCTGGTCTTCCTGCAGAATAGTCAGGCGACCACCGCGATTGACATACATCGGCGTTTCGGTGGTGTCTTCTTCGGAAATTTTCCCACGGTTAGTCGGGCGAACATATGAGAGTTTGTGTTTGATTTTCAGACGGTTCTCATCAAATGGTTCGATTTCCAGGTTGAGTGAGACCTTACCTTTGGTTTTCGTGTTCATCACACCGGAAGCGACTTCACTGAGAACTGCGCCGATTTTGGTTTCAAATACGCCGCCGTCCAGCTCCCCGATAAATGCCTGCACATCAGTACTGCGTTCGCTAGCCATTTTGCTGCTCCTCATCATAACCGCAATGCGTCGAATGTTTATCAGCTTAACGTTGCGAAGCTTCAGGCAGCGGCATTTTCTCAACTGTCAGACTCTGACCCGTCAAAATCTGACGCATCAAAATCTGACCCGTCAAAATTTGATGCGTCGAAATCTGGCAAAAAATCGGGTTTTCACCCGTCAGAATCTGGCGGGGATCCGTCAGTAAAATCAAAACATGATCCGTCAGATAAAAAACCTTCTCGTCCGGACGCTTCGCAACCGGACACGCAGACGGATGAACAGGATTTTTTAACTCGCCATCCTGATGCGGTTGTATTCAGCCCTAAAAAGCGCCAGTGGGGAACGCAGGATGATTTGACCTGCGCACAGTGGCTCTGGAAAAAAATCATCGCCCTGTACGAGCAGGCCGCCGAATGTGACGGCGAGGTGGTTCGTCCCAAAGAACCGAACTGGACAGCCTGGGCAAACGAAATTCGCCTGATGTGTGTGCAGGATGGTCGTACTCACAAACAAATCTGCGAGATGTACAGCCGCGTCAGCCGCGATCCGTTCTGGTGCCGTAACGTGCTCAGCCCGTCGAAGCTGCGGGAAAAATGGGATGAGCTTTCCCTGCGCTTATCGCCGTCCGTCAGCACGTACACAGAAAAACGCGAAGACCCGTACTTCAAAGCCAGTTACGACAATGTGGACTACAGCCAGATCCCGGCAGGATTCAGGGGGTGAGCATGAGTCTTTTGAATGACGTTCAGAAATTCATTGAAGCCCATCCGGGCTGTACTTCCGGAGACATTGCGGATGCTTTTGCAGGTTACTCACGGCAGCGCGTTCTGCAGTCAGCAAGCAAGTTACGTCAGAGTGGGCGTGTGGCTCACCGTTGTGAAGGAGATACACACAGACATTTCCCGCGCCTGACTGAGAGAGCGCAGGATCCGGAACCACAACCAGTTCGTGAAACCAGACCTGTGCGCAATTTCTATGTCGGCACTAACGACCCGCGGGTGATTTTGTGCCTGACCCGCCAGGCGGAAGAACTGGAGTCCAGGGGCTTATACCGTCGTGCTGCAACGGTGTGGATGGCGGCATTCCGTGAAAGCCACTCCCAGCCAGAACGAAACAATTTTCTGGCGCGTCGTGAACGGTGTTTACGGAAAAGCAGTAAGCGGGCTGCATCAGGTGAAGAGTGGTATCTCTCAGGGAATTACGTGGGGGCTTAATGAGTAATAAATATTGCCAGGCGCTGGTGGAGCTGCGGAACAAACCAGCCCATGAACTGAAGGAAGTGGGCGATCAGTGGCGCACGCCGGACAACATTTTCTGGGGAATTAACACCCTGTTTGGCCCGTTTGTTCTGGATCTGTTTACTGATGGTGATAACGCCAAATGTGCCGCGTATTACACTGCGGAAGACAACGCGCTGGCGCATGACTGGTCAGAACGTCTTGCGGAGCTTAAAGGTGCTGCCTTTGGTAATCCCCCGTACCCGTGGTAACCCCCAGACCGGCACGCCTGCCACCGATCTGGATGATGACTACTTTGACATGTTGCAGGAGGAGCTTTGCAGCGTTGTGGAGGCCTCCGGTGCCAGCCTGGAGAAGGGGCGGCATGACCAGCTGCTTACCGCGCTTCGTGCGCTGCTGTTAAGCCGCAAGAATCCGTTTGGCGATATCAAATTGGACGGCACGGTGCAAAAGGCTCTCGAAAACCTTGGTTTGGGAGAAGCGGCTAAAAGAAATGTAGGGACAGGGGCGAATCAGATACCTGATATGGGTAGTTTTATGCTTTCTGCTTCAGTTCCTGGATATCAAAAATTGCCATCCGGTTTAATTATTCAATGGGGGCCAATTGATGTTCCGCTGACGTCTCAGGACACAGTAACCTATTTTCCGATTGCATTTCCGAATAGATGTCTGCGGGTATTTGCGACTCAGGATTACACTCCCGGCAGTGCAAATGTTGGCTATATAGCTTGTGCCGGTTATAACCAGGACCCGGTGAAATTTATTTCCAGAGCAGGCGTACCCGGTATCGGTGCTTCATTTTTCGCATTAGGGTGTTAATTTCTTTTAACTTTATGGAGTGAAAAATGAATTACATATATTCCGCGACTACAAACTCTTTCTATCCCTTGGAGATGAAAGAGGATTACACGCAAGCTGGCTCATGGCCAGATGATGCTGTTGAAGTTGATGAGCAAGTGTATATTGAGTTTTCCGGATTACCGCCGAAAGGAAAAATCCGTATCGCTGGAGAAAATGGTTTTCCTGCATGGTCTGAAATTCCACCACCAACACATGAGGAACAGATTGCTGCAGCCGAACTGAAAAAGCAGCAATTGATTAATCAGGCCAACGATTATATGAACAGTAAACAATGGGCTGGTAAAGCGGCTATTGGTCGTCTGAAAGGTGAGGAACTGGCGCAATATAATTTGTGGCTGGATTATCTGGACGCACTGGAGCTGGTCGATACTTCCAGTGCGCCAGATATTGAATGGCCTACTCCTCCGGCAGTTCAGGCCAGATGACATCCGGCGCGGTGCTGGTATCTGTTGCCGTCACCGCGTCAATGTAATCCAGCACAGTGTTAAGTCGGGAGGTCTCTGCCTGCATCAGCTTCCGCCCAGCCTGTAATTTCAGTTGAATCAGACTAATGGAAGCCATTGCAGTATCAATCAGCGACTGGCGCTGTGCTTCTGCTGCATCTACTGCGACGCTATGCTGTGCCTCGGTATCCGTCACCCATTTCTCACCATCCCATTTATCGTATGGCGTTAATGGGGCGATAGTCGCGGGACGCATACAAACATAACCCCTGGATGTTATGTGTCTATCGAGAATCAAAGTGGAAGTCCTTATGTTAAGTATAAGACAGGAATCACTTATAACGATAATCAGTTAGTATATGTATCTATCACTGTTGATGATAATATCAGCACTTGGTTCTGGAGGGGGTTTGTTGTGGGCAATGATGCATTTAAGTTATCGTCTGCAGATAGAGGAGATATTACAATAAACAACGAATCAGGGCATTTGATAGTCAATACCGCAATTCTATCAGGAGATATAGTCACTCTAAGAGGAGGAGAAATTAGGTTGGTATTATAGCTTGTGCGCGCCATGATTGGCGCGCAATTTAAACTTAGTGCTTTACATCGCTATTGTCTTGATTTCTTTGAATTATTTTATAAATTAAAAAAACGACTGTTATGTATAAGCAAAGGTCGAACGAAAAATACATTCCAAATAAATGCTTGCTTAAATCTCTATATCCTTCCCCGAAAAATGACACATAAAATTGAGATATTCCAAAAAGAGATACTACAAATAAAGATGCCTTTATTTTATTATTTCTAATAAAAATAGAAGCAATAAAAAATAATAACAATGATATAAATCTAATGTTTTTAAATATATTGTCTTTTATGTTAGTAATAGTCGTTAGTATGTTTGATTCTCCATATATTACGTGTAGTTTTTTATATACATGGAAATAATTTTCTTTATACTGAGACATCACACCATCATCAAATGGAAGTTTGAAGATGGTGCTTGGTTTGCTAACCAATAAAAAGAGTGCATTCGAAAACGTTTCATCTTTATGAGATTCGAAACATTCCGTTCCAACTTCTGTTGGGGTTGCGCCAAATGATATGTCGAATTTATTACCCCAGGCATCTAACCCAACACACTTATCATCAACATACGATGGCATTTTATACCCGTTGTTTTTCATATAAAGATAACTACCGAAGTATGTTGCATGGTACTTATTTAATTCAACAACACCTTTTGAATAAGATATTGCAAATATTGACGCAAGCAAGCACACCACGCATATTACAGATTTAATAATTAGTTTGTGTCTATCAAAAAAAATATAATATGAATACACTATTAGTGGGGTTAATATAAATTGATTTTTAGCAGTAGATATTATTAGCAACGAAAAAAATAGCAAAAGCATAGATTTATTGTTTTTGCATGTTAATGAATACACCAAAAATGGAAGGAAAATTATAACTATTTGCTCTTGATAGAATGATGCAAACATTGACAGTGTTGATGAAGAACACATAAGAAAAGCTAAAATAAAGAATGTAAATAAAGTTACATACCTTTCTGTTTTTATATATGAAGTAAATATCGCATATAATGAATAAATATATATTACTTTTAGAAATAACGATAACACCCTAGCATCAAGATATTCAGTAAAAATGCTAATAAACAGGACGTATGTATACAAAATATAACTATATGAACTTATATACTCATAGCTATCAATTGAATCAATATGACCTTTCAATTTATACAATAAAGGTAAGTCATATGTAAATGCTGGTATGTCTTCAATTAATGGCTTAATGGCTCTTCCGAAATCAGATGTATTTAACATCATTATGTTTTTAGATAAGGCGCAAATAATCAAAACAAAAGATATATACAATGATACTTTTATTGCTTTATTCATTTTTTGACTCTCTTGATGATGTATTTCGGGCGTTTTTTGGTTTCAATGTATGTGCGTCCAATATATTCACCTAATACTCCTATTCCAATCATCTGAATTCCACCTAAAAACAGTATTGAAACAAGTAGTGAAGGATATCCCCTAACAGCATTTCCAAATATGATAGTATCTAAAATCATCCACGCCCCATAAATAAATGCTACACTGGCTACCACTAACCCTATGTATGTCCAGATGCGAAGAGGGAATGTGGAAAAGCTTGTAATACCCTCAAGTGCTAAATTCCAAAGTTTCCATCCATTAAATTTTGTATCTCCAGCAATTCTTTCCGCTCGCACGTATTCAACAATATCTGTCTTTCCTCCTACCCAGCTCAGAATACCTTTCATGAAAAGGTTTCGTTCTGGCATAAGTTTAATATTTTCGACAACATCACGGCTCATCAGCCTGAAATCACCAACATTCTCTTCAATTTTAGGATTGCTTATTTTATTGTGGAGCTTATAGAACCACTCAGCCGTTTTTCGCTTCAGGCGTCCATCAGTTGAGCGGTCAGATCTTTTAGCAAGAACCATATCAGCACCTGCTTGCCATTTTTCAATAAGATGAGGAATAACCTCAATCGGGTCTTGCAGGTCAACATCAATTGGGATTATCGCATCCCCGGTTGCATGGTCTAACCCTGCAAACAATGCTGGTTCTTTACCAAAGTTGCGTGTAAATGACAGCGGAACAACTAGAGGATCTGAAACAGCCAGAGCATTAATGATTGACTCCGTAGCGTCTTTGCTGCCGTCATTTATGAAAACGATTTCCACTTCATATGACTTCAATTCTTCGAATTCACGTACCGTTTTATAAAAAATTGGTATCGCTTCTTCTTCATTGAAGACAGGAACTACAAGAGATATCTTCATTTCGCATCCCTAAAGACAATGAACTTTGAATAGACGAAACCGCACACCAGGCTGATGGCGGAGAAGGTGACAAGAGTTATCATCGGGGGAAGTGCGCATCTATCAGCAGCCCATCCAACAGTAGCACTCAGTGTCCCCATGAACCCAACATATAGCATGTAGCGCATCGTTGTAGTCGATGCCTTGAATGTGAATTTTGCATTCGCGAAGAAGCTAAAGCTCACAGCCACAACGAAACCTGCGAAGTTTGCAAGAGCTTGGTTTGTATGCGCGACATAGATACAAACACCAAAAACCACCCAGTGTATAAGGGTGTTCAGCACACCAATAGAGGTGTACTTTGCAAATAGCTTTAACATTTCTTCTATCAGCTAATAATCAAAGGAATGAAGTCTATCATCCAAGTCTTAATCGATCGATACTTGCTGTGGTTGATGAGACAAAACTTATACACACAAAGCTTTGCACTGGATTGCAAGACTTTGTGCTATTCGATAGTTGTTAAGGTCGCTCACTCCACCTTCTCATCAAGCCAGTCCGCCCACCATTGCATCATTTCTCTGCGTTTATCGAGATACTGAGCATGGTTGTAAATCCCACGCACAGATCCGCCGTTTGCATGTGCCAGTTGCACTTCAATAGCGTCAGCAGGCCATTCGTGCTCGTTCATAATCGTGCTGAATTCATGCCTGAATCCGTGACCGCTTTCCAGACCCTCATAGCCGATTTGTTTGATCACAAGCAGTACCGCGTTCTCGCAGATTGGCTTCTTCTTATCGTTGCGCCCGGCAAAAACAAACTCTGAGACTGGTTTGGTGATGGAGCTTAGCGTAGTGAGAAGTTCAACTACCTGGTCTGACATAGGAACCACATGAATTTTGCGTCCTTTCATCACACTGGCGTCGATGGTGATAATCCTATTTTCAAAATCGACGTTCTTCCATAGCATGGAACGAAGCTCTTTCGTTCTTAGGGCTGTGTAGCGTAAAACTTTGGTCGCAATGAGCGATACGATACTTCCTGAAAATGTTGCCAGTGCTTTGTTGAATGCCGGGATCTGGTCTGCAGGAAGAAACGGGAAGTTCTTCTTGCGGTATCCCTTCATGGCGTCAGCAAGGTCAGGTGCCGGGTTATATTTAGCCCTTCCGGTGACAATAGCGTAACGGAAAACCTCGCCGCATCTTCTGCGTGCTTTGTTGGCTCGTTCCATTGCACCGCGATCTTCAAACCTGCGGATTACTTCCAGCAGTTGCATCGGCTCAATATCCTGAATTTCAAGGCCGCCAATGATAGGTAAAATGTCGTCGTCAAACATTTTGGCAAGTTCAGTTGCATACCCTACTGACCATACTTGCTTCTTGTGCTCGTACCATTCCTTGTAAATCGCACTAAAGGAATTGTTGTTAGACGAAGCCTTTTTCGCCTTTACAGGATCGATGCCAACCGAGATGTCTTTCCTCGCAGTCCATGCTTTATCCCTTGCCTCCTGCAAAGTCATAAGCGGATATTTTCCGACGGTCAGGATTTTCTCCTTACCGTCAATCTTGTAGCGAAGCTGCCATACCTTTTTCCCTGACACAGGGACATAAAGGTACAGGCCATTACCATCGAGAAGGCGGTATGGTTTTTCTTTCGGCTTTGCTGCTTCAATCTGCTTAACGGTGAGCATGGGTAAAAATCCGGTGGGTAAAATTATTTTATCCACTTTTTACCCGTCATGGAGTGCGGCTGTCAACGATCTGAAGCGAACCATGACGAACTGTAAATCTACGGAATGCTTGATATTCAGGGGATTTTGCGGACTGGTACGGATGGGAGCGAACTGATAAATGGTGTCCCCTGCAGGAATCGAACCTGCAATTAGCCCTTAGGAGGGGCTCGTTATATCCATTTAACTAAGAGGACAATGCGGCATGAGTATACCCGCTAATGGAGTGCGGGGTAAGTACGCTGCCGCTCGATTGCTTAAACCCTCGCCATTTATGCCGGGTTTTTATAATTTTTCTTAATGTTTTCCGCACGTTCTGCTTTTTGGCGTGCTTCTGCTTTACGCTTATTGCTCATGTCGTTACGAATCTGTGCATGACTCATTAACGCGAAGATAAAGGTGCCGCCGCAGATGTTCCCCGCTAAAGTAGGTAGTGCGAAGGGCCAGATGAAATCGCTCCAGTGCAGCGTACCGTTAAACACCAGATAGAGGATTTCAACAGAACCGACCACGATATGGGTGGTGTCACCCAGGGCAATAAGCCAGGTCATCAATATAATCACCACAATCTTTGCCGCACCCGCTGCAGGAAACATCCAAACCATAGTGGCGATCAGCCAGCCGGAAATGATCGCGTTGGCAAACATCTCGCTGGGGGTGTTCTTCATCACATCCATGCCGATTTTGACAAATGCATCGCGAGTTTCTTCATTGAAGATAGGCATATATTCAAATGCCCACGCCGCAATACCTGTCCCGAGAATATTACCCAGCAGCACGACGCCCCATAACCGTATAAGTAAGCCGACGTTGCTCATTGTCGGTTTTTGCATGACGGGTAGTACCGCAGTCACGGTATTTTCGGTAAATAATTGCTGGCGGGCCATAATGACGATAATAAAACCAAAGGTATAACCGAGATTCTCCAGCAAGAAGCTGCCCGGCACACCTTCCAGTTCGACTTGAAATATCCCTTTTGCCAGTAACGAAGCGCCCATCGACAGACCCGCCGCAATGGCTGACCACAGTAGCGCCATTGCGTCGCGTTCCAGCTCTTTTTCACCATCCTGGCGGATATGCTCATGAATTGCCATCGCCCGGGAGGGGAGTCGGTCTTCATCTATTTCTATTTTTTTGCCGCGCTCTTTTTCTTCGCTCTCAACTTCAATTTCGTCGCTGTGTTGATCAATTTTGTCGTTGTCCATGGTCTCTTCTCTTGAATTAGCACGTATAGCTAAAGCGTAGCGGCTTTTTTGCTCGCAACTGACGGGAGTTACTCTGAAAATGTAGAAAAGGCTGCGTTTGCCTTTTTCTGTTTCTATAGAATCAAGTAGCCTACAGGGCGGCGATTACCAGGCTATGATCAAATCAGCAAATCAGGGCGTCTGGACATCAGTTGACGTGCTGTTACAATCGCCCACACCTAAACAGGCGGATACGGTATCGTTCCGTCATGGATGGCAAACTGCATAAGCCATAAAAAAACAGGGAGACATTTATGAAGCTTCGCCTGTCGGCGCTTGCTCTGGGAACTACGCTTCTGGTGGGGTGTGCGAGTTCCGGTACAGATCAGCAAGGGCGTTCTGACCCGTTAGAAGGGTTCAACCGCACCATGTACAACTTCAACTTCAATGTATTAGACCCGTATATTGTTCGACCGGTCGCTGTCGCCTGGCGTGATTATGTTCCGCAACCGGCGCGTAACGGTTTGAGCAACTTTACTGGCAACCTTGAAGAACCTGCGGTGATGGTTAACTACTTCTTGCAGGGCGACCCTTATCAGGGGATGGTCCACTTTACCCGCTTTTTCCTGAACACCATTTTGGGGATGGGCGGTTTTATTGATGTTGCAGGGATGGCGAACCCGAAACTGCAACGGACTGAACCTCACCGCTTCGGTAGTACGCTTGGTCATTATGGCGTGGGTTATGGGCCTTACGTTCAGTTACCGTTCTACGGTAGCTTCACGCTGCGTGATGACGGTGGTGATATGGCGGATGGTTTTTACCCGGTTCTTTCCTGGCTGACCTGGCCGATGTCTGTGGGTAAATGGACGCTTGAAGGGATCGAAACCCGCGCTCAGCTGCTGGATTCCGATGGTCTGCTGCGTCAGTCGTCCGATCCTTATATTATGGTGCGCGAAGCGTACTTCCAGCGTCATGATTTCATCGCTAATGGCGGCGAACTCAAACCGCAGGAAAATCCGAACGCACAAGCGATTCAGGATGATTTAAAAGATATTGATTCTGAATAAGAAACAAATAAAAAAGGTGAGTCGCAAAACTCACCTTTTTTGTTGTTATCCCTCAATTACCACAAGTAAAAGGAGATAAACCGACAATGACCTAGACGTAATTATGTAAAAATACTGATGTTCGTCACTGACTATTTCCGATATTCAGCTGTTGAAAAATCAAAAAACTGGAAAAATAATTTTAAATATCATCAAAATTAACACCTGGCGCAGATGGTTGATTAATTTCATTTTGATATTCAGCCTGGCGATTTTGAAGCCTTTCTTCAATTTTACCTTCGAGATCCTTAAAATGCTTATATATTTTTTGAGAATGGCCAACGTTAATTTTGTTACCGACTAAAGTAGAAACTATTTCTTTTAGATGGTCGCATTTATATTTTGCATCGTCCACTTGAAAATCATATCTTATTGCTCGACCATAACGTTTAAAAACGTCGTTTGGTTCTCTCAGTCTTTCCCCGTTGAGCTCGTTTACAACCTGATGATCGGAACCAGTTGCAAATGATTCTGCCATGATAGCTTTACTGCTTTCAAACCACGCTGAAGCACTCCTGGCGTTTTCACTACAATATTGGGTGAGACTATCACCATTAATACGAATTCCTCTTTGAATGTGGTAGTCGTCCTGATCGTAGTAACCGAGAGATAAGTAATCATTTCCGTTTTTATTTTTAATTACAATAGCGAGAGAGTCGCCTTTTTTATCTTTACCGTACCAGGTAAATAAGTCCGTTGGTTCGCTTTTCCCGCTCTCATCAAATTCCGTTACCGTATGTCTGAGTTTGTGTGATATCTTATCGAAGATAAAACCAGGATCTCCATCATATATTTCTTTTAATGCGCTGAAGATCATTTCCTTGTTATTGATATCATGAGTCTTCTCAACTATGTTGTCATTAATGATAGTACGGACGAGTTCTTTGTCTTTATAGTTCGCAGGTAATTCTATTGGTTCTTGGTTGTCGATACCAATAGTAATATGGTCTGTATCATTGGAGTCAATATCAATATAAGTAACTGAGGAATTATTAATATTAAATCTATAAGGATCGTCGTTTACTCGTATGGCGTTTTTTATAAGCTCAAGTAGATGTTTAATACAGGTGCTTATTCCTTCCTTACCATTAAAAAGGTTTTTGAACTCTTGTACTAATCCATTAACTTCATCATTGTTATTTTCATTGATGGATTCTGGGTAAGCTGCGCTGGTATTGTTGATTGAAATAGATGGTAGCATGATTTTATTCCATTTTGATTGATTTGTTACAAATATATATTACCTAATGAAATAGACTATCAAAAAACGCTCATTTATTTAGAACCTATCTTTAATTTGAGTGTATGAGCGCACAATAGCCAGGGGGGGGGAGTATCCTGGAAATGCAGAAAAGTAAACTCTTTGAGAAGGACGAGCAGAACGCCTGAAAATATGCCTTTCCCTTCAGGTTTGTCTGTGGATACCGCTTATTGATTTGAAAGGGCAAGCTGCCAACAGGCTGTTTGCAAAACTCAGGAGGTAAGCAATGAGGACACTACTTTCGGTGAAGTGGGGGAGTTAAAGTCACCTGCTATGCAGGTGACTTTATCCAGGCGAACGCGTTATCAGAACGCGTAGTTAAAGTTAGTACCGAACAGCCAGGCTTTACCTTCAGACTCGAACTGGTATGGGCCTTCGTTAATTTTCACGCTCTGACCGTGCATATAAGAAACACCAACGTCGACTGAAGCATCTTTATTAAATGCGTAAGTCGTACCTGCACTCAGCCAGAAACGGTCCTGGTCCGGAATGGAGATAGAACGATTCTGTGCAGGAACTGGGCTGTCATCAAAGGCGATACCGGTACGGAAGGTCCAGTTATCATCGTAGTAATAAGTGGTACCCAACGCGATGCGGTAAGCATCTTTAAAGCCTTCATGTTTCTGGAACAGCGTGTCGCCACTGGTTGAGGTCGCTTTCAGCTGCTGGAACTGACTCCAGCTGGTGTAAGCCAGGCTATAGTGAATCGCCCACTGTGGATCAACACGGTTATAACCTGACACTTCCCACATTTCAGGCAGGTTCAGCGTCAGATAACCCGATTGCGTTGCGCCACCTGTCGCGGTAGGAATTGGCAAACCGTAGTTATTAAACGCACGATTAAGATCGCTGCTGTAGTTACCTTTGAAGTCAATTTTCACTTCAGAACGGTAGGTCAGTGCATAGCGGTTATTTTTATCCAGTTCATACAGGATTCCGGCGTTCCAGCCAAAGCCCCACTGGTTACCGTTCAGATGAGCGATTTTGGTATTACTGTCAATACCGTTGGCGGTAGCTGCCAATGCTTGCCCTTGCTGAGTTTGGCCAGCAGGAGATTGCATAATTTGGCCAGCAACCAACTGCCCCAGATCGCCTGCGAAACGTTCAATTTTCGCGCGAGCGTAGACGGCGTTGAAACCAAGACCAAAGCTCCATGCATTATTTAAGCGATACGCACCGCTTAAGTTCAGGTTCATGGTTTCAAGGTCGGTTGTACCCCCGACAGAGCCGCCTGCATAAGTATCGTTAAACTCTGTAGCCAGACCATAGTTAGAGGTAATAGAAGCGCCCCAACCAAATTGGTCGTTAATCGGTGCAACAAAGTGCATGTTCGGAACCCATGCCGTAGGCGCGATGTTATCGGCTTTCAGGCTACGACCAGATGGAGACGTTCCGCTGATATTTACATCCGGGTCAATATAAACCGCACCCGCAGAAAATGTCGGGCGGTCAAACATAGTAATCAATGCGGGGTTACGGCTGACGTTACCTGCATCATCGGCAATTGCGCCTTCCCCTGAATAAGCCCGGCCCAGGCCAGAGGAAGAAAATTCGTTTAACTGAAAGCCTGCCGACCAGGCCTGGGTGGAGATAAGTGCCACTGCGACTGCGAGAGCAGACTTTGTAAACAGGGTTTTCTGGCTCATGACCATAACCTCAATGATTTATTTTTATACAAACTATGTTACGTGCTGTAACAGGAGCGCGAAGTGTAGGGTCTGAGGTACATCTTAGAAATCAGACCAGTGGCGAGAGTATAGGTCGGACCAGCTGGAATGTTGCAAGTATGTTTCTATCTTTTTTCAAATATGATCTAAGAAACGCGATCCAGCTGGCAAAATTTGGAGGTGGCGCACTCATGGATTCGGGTGAATTTTGTTTTAGATCATTTTTAAGTGTGATTTCGGTCACTTATCCGATTTTGCAGAATTAACAACTGGAGCAGCACTTTCCGGAAGCGTAAAATATCCACAACGTTTATCTGGCACCTTGGGTGCACATACAGAGGAAATCAACGATGAGTAAATGTAGTGCTGATGAAACCCCGGTTTGCTGCTGTATGGATGTTGGCACCATTATGGACAACTCCGACTGCACCGCGTCTTACAGCCGCGTGTTTGCAAACCGCGCAGAAGCAGAGCAAACGCTGGCGGCGCTGACTGAAAAAGCCCGTAGCGTGGAATCTGAACCTTGCAAAATCACCCCGACTTTCACTGAAGAGTCTGACGGTGTGCGCCTGGATATCGATTTCACTTTTGCCTGCGAAGCTGAAATGCTGATTTTCCAGCTGGGTCTGCGTTAATTCCTCTCGGGTACGTACGCCCCTGTCAGTTGCTGGCAGGGGCGTTTTCTTTTCTCTTCTTCTTTTCTCTCTGTGTCATAGCTCCCACTTTCCCTTTTCTCCACTTGGCTAAATGTAAAAAAATGGTTAAGACTATGATCAGGTCAGACCACTTTATTTATTTTTTTACAGGGGAGTGTTATGGGTCAGGTTTTACCGCTGGTTACCCGCCAGGGCGATCGTATCGCCATTGTTAGCGGTTTACGTACGCCTTTTGCCCGTCAGGCGACGGCTTTTCATGGCATTCCCGCGGTTGATTTAGGGAAGATGGTGGTAGGCGAACTGCTGGCACGCAGCGAGATCCCCGCCGAAGTGATTGAACAACTGGTCTTTGGTCAGGTCGTACAAATGCCTGAAGCCCCCAACATTGCGCGTGAAATTGTTCTCGGTACGGGAATGAATGTACATACCGATGCTTACAGCGTCAGCCGCGCTTGCGCTACCAGTTTCCAGGCAGTTGCAAACGTCGCAGAAAGCCTGATGGCGGGAACTATTCGAGCGGGGATTGCCGGTGGGGCAGATTCCTCTTCGGTATTGCCAATTGGCGTCAGTAAAAAACTGGCGCGCGTGCTGGTTGATGTCAACAAAGCTCGTACCATGAGCCAGCGACTGAAACTCTTCTCTCGCCTGCGTTTGCGCGACTTAATGCCCGTACCACCTGCGGTAGCAGAATATTCTACCGGCTTGCGGATGGGCGACACCGCAGAGCAAATGGCGAAAACCTACGGCATCACCCGAGAACAGCAAGATGCATTAGCGCACCGTTCGCATCAGCGTGCCGCTCAGGCATGGTCAGACGGAAAACTCAAAGAAGAGGTGATGACTGCCTTTATCCCTCCTTATAAACAACCGCTTGTCGAAGACAACAATATTCGCGGTAATTCCTCGCTTGCCGATTACGCAAAGCTGCGCCCGGCGTTTGATCGCAAACACGGAACGGTAACGGCGGCAAACAGTACGCCGCTGACCGATGGCGCGGCAGCGGTGATCCTGATGACTGAATCCCGGGCGAAAGAATTAGGGCTGGTGCCGCTGGGGTATCTGCGCAGCTACGCATTTACTGCGATTGATGTCTGGCAGGACATGTTGCTCGGTCCAGCCTGGTCAACACCGCTGGCGCTGGAGCGTGCCGGTTTGACGATGAGCGATCTGACATTGATCGATATGCACGAAGCCTTTGCAGCTCAGACGCTGGCGAATATTCAGTTGCTGGGTAGTGAACGTTTTGCTCGTGAAGCACTGGGGCGTGCACATGCCACTGGCGAAGTGGACGATAGCAAATTTAACGTGCTTGGCGGTTCGATTGCTTACGGGCATCCCTTCGCGGCGACCGGCGCGCGGATGATTACCCAGACATTGCATGAACTTCGCCGTCGCGGCGGTGGATTTGGTTTAGTTACCGCCTGTGCTGCCGGTGGGCTTGGCGCGGCAATGGTTCTGGAGGCGGAATAATGGAAATGACATCAGCGTTTACCCTTAATGTTCGTCTGGACAACATTGCCGTTATCACCATCGACGTACCGGGTGAGAAAATGAATACCCTGAAGGCGGAGTTTGCCTCGCAGGTGCGCGCCATTATTAAGCAACTCCGTGAAAACAAAGAGTTGCGAGGCGTGGTGTTTGTCTCCGCTAAACCGGACAACTTCATTGCTGGCGCAGACATCAACATGATCGGCAACTGCAAAACGGCGCAAGAAGCGGAAGCTCTGGCGCGGCAGGGCCAACAGTTGATGGCGGAGATTCATGCTTTGCCCATTCAGGTTATCGCGGCTATTCATGGCGCTTGCCTGGGTGGTGGGCTGGAGTTGGCGCTGGCGTGCCACGGTCGCGTTTGTACTGACGATCCTAAAACGGTGCTCGGTTTGCCTGAAGTACAACTTGGATTGTTACCCGGTTCAGGCGGCACCCAGCGTTTACCGCGTCTGATAGGCGTCAGCACAGCATTAGAGATGATCCTCACCGGAAAACAACTTCGGGCGAAACAGGCATTAAAGCTGGGGCTGGTGGATGACGTTGTTCCGCACTCCATTCTGCTGGAAGCCGCTGTTGAGCTGGCAAAGAAGGAGCGCCCATCTTCCCGCCCTCTACCTGTACGCGAGCGTATTCTGGCGGGGCCGTTAGGTCGTGCGCTGCTGTTCAAAATGGTCGGCAAGAAAACAGAACACAAAACTCAAGGCAATTATCCGGCGACAGAACGCATCCTGGAGGTTGTTGAAACGGGATTAGCGCAGGGCACCAGCAGCGGTTATGACGCCGAAGCTCGGGCGTTTGGCGAACTGGCGATGACGCCACAATCGCAGGCGCTGCGTAGTATCTTTTTTGCCAGTACGGACGTGAAGAAAGATCCCGGCAGTGATGCGCCGCCTGCGCCATTAAACAGCGTGGGGATTTTAGGTGGTGGCTTGATGGGCGGCGGTATTGCTTATGTCACTGCTTGTAAAGCGGGGATTCCGGTCAGAATTAAAGATATCAACCCGCAGGGCATAAATCATGCGCTGAAGTACAGTTGGGATCAGCTGGAGGGCAAAGTTCGCCGTCGTCATCTCAAAGCCAGCGAACGTGACAAACAGCTGGCATTAATCTCCGGAACGACGGACTATCGCGGCTTTGCCCATCGCGATCTGATTATTGAAGCGGTGTTTGAAAATCTCGAATTGAAACAACAGATGGTGGCGGAAGTTGAGCAAAATTGCGCCGCTCATACCATCTTTGCTTCGAATACGTCATCTTTACCGATTGGTGATATCGCCGCTCACGCCACGCGACCTGAGCAAGTTATCGGCCTGCATTTCTTCAGTCCGGTGGAAAAAATGCCGCTGGTGGAGATTATTCCTCATGCGGGGACATCGGCGCAAACCATCGCTACCACAGTAAAACTGGCGAAAAAACAGGGTAAAACGCCAATTGTCGTGCGTGACAAAGCCGGTTTTTACGTCAATCGCATCTTAGCGCCTTACATTAATGAAGCTATCCGCATGTTGACCCAAGGTGAACGGGTAGAGCACATTGATGCCGCGCTAGTGAAATTTGGTTTTCCGGTAGGCCCAATCCAACTTTTGGATGAGGTAGGAATCGACACCGGGACTAAAATTATTCCTGTACTGGAAGCCGCTTATGGAGAACGTTTTAGCGCGCCTGCAAATGTTGTTTCTTCAATTTTGAACGACGATCGCAAAGGCAGAAAAAATGGCCGGGGTTTCTATCTTTATGGTCAGAAAGGGCGTAAAAAGCAAAAAACAGGTCGATCCCGCCATTTACCCGCTGATTGGCACACAAGGGCAGGGGCGAATCTCCGCACCGCAGGTTGCTGAACGGTGTGTGATGTTGATGCTGAATGAAGCAGTACGTTGTGTTGATGAGCAGGTTATCCGTAGCGTGCGTGACGGGGATATTGGCGCGGTATTTGGCATTGGTTTTCCGCCATTTCTCGGTGGACCGTTCCGCTATATCGATTCTCTCGGCGCGGGCGAAGTGGTTGCAATAATGCAACGACTTGCCACGCAGTATGGTTCCCGTTTTACCCCTTGCGAGCGTTTGGTCGAGATGGGCGCGCGTGGGGAAAGTTTTTGGAAAACAACTGCAACTGACCTGCAATAAGAAGGTCAAAGCTATATGAATCCGCGCTGAATGGCGGAGTGTTGGTCAAAATGTAAACGCATATTGACTATACTTACGCCATTGAGGTAAAAAACAGCGTTTCATTCGGTGAATGGATAAGGCACAATGCCGGCCACCGTTTTCTTTCTCTGGTTTCAGATGAAAGAAAACGGGCGAATCTGGTTAACAAAAGCGGTGCAATATGCAAGTTTTTATCATGCGTCACGGCGACGCAGCCCTCGATGCCGCCAGTGATTCCGTTCGTCCTCTGACCACTAATGGTTGTGACGAATCTCGCCTGATGGCGAACTGGCTGAAAGGTCAAAAAGTGGAAATCGAACGCGTTCTGGTGAGCCCGTTCCTGCGAGCCGAGCAAACACTGGAAGAAGTAGGGGATTGTCTGAACCTGCCTTCCAGTGCAGAAGTTCTGCCGGAGTTAACGCCCTGCGGCGATGTTGGTCTGGTCAGTGCCTATTTGCAGGCGTTGACCAATGAAGGTGTTGCTTCGGTACTGGTGATCTCTCACTTACCGTTAGTCGGGTATCTGGTTGCCGAGTTATGTCCGGGCGAAACGCCGCCTATGTTTACCACCTCGGCCATTGCCAGCGTAACGCTTGATGAAAGCGGAAACGGCACATTCAACTGGCAGATGAGCCCGTGTAATCTGAAGATGGCAAAAGCTATCTGATGAGTTCCAAATTATGCCCAATGAGGTAGATTCATTGGGCATAATTGCTCATCAGGCAGCGGATATCTGTCAACCTCACTACTATCGAAGACTCTCCCCATCTATAAATAAAACACCTTTAACTTTCATTCGGAAAGTATTCTTCTGCGCGTATCTTGATTTTGCCCAAAGTTACATGTTGAAATGAATAATGTCTGTTTGACACTCATTATCATTTATTAATACAGATAATGGAGAAAATAGAGTTGAATAATCAGGCAGGACGTAATTGAAACTTGATTAAATTCTGGCTATAGTGTTTATATATTATATCGACAAAAGCGGGTTAATGCCAATCGCATTATATGTTCATTGTTTGTTTTTTAAGCTATTGGCATTCATTGTTGATATGCTTCCTGTTTTTTCTAAATATATATTTCGTGTTTTTTTAGAAGATCCTTAAGATAATCTTTCCCCTATCAATATATTAATTAAATCTACATTTACTCATTAGTAAAATTAAATTGAATCAGGGGAGTGAAAACATCACTATTCGACCCCACACCAACGAATACATTTTTTACGACCTGTTTTTTTGGATCGCATGCCGTATTCAATGGCTGGGTATAAACATTGGCTATTGACTGAATCAATGTATTGCAATGTTTATATTTTAATTATTTATAGTTTAAGGACAAATAATGAGTAAGTTTGTTAAAACAGCTATTGCTGCGGCAATGGTGATGGGCGCGTTCACCTCTACGGCAACAATCGCTGCGGGTAACAACGGTACTGCACGTTTTTACGGCACCATTGAAGACTCAGTGTGTTCTATCGTTCCGGACGATCACAAACTGGAAGTTGATATGGGTGATATCGGTGCCGAAAAACTGAAAAATAACGGCACCACCACGCCGAAAAATTTCCAGATTCGCCTGCAAGATTGCGTATTTGATACTCAGGAAACAATGACCACTACCTTTACTGGTACCGTTTCTTCTGCAAATAGCGGCAATTATTACACCATTTTCAATACCGATACCGGTGCGGCATTTAACAATGTTAGCCTGGCGATCGGTGACTCTCTGGGTACCTCTTACAAAAGCGGCATGGGTATTGACCAGAAAATCGTGAAAGATACTGCCACTAATAAAGGCAAAGCGAAGCAGACTCTGAACTTTAAAGCCTGGCTGGTCGGCGCAGCTGATGCGCCAGATCTGGGTAATTTCGAAGCAAATACCACCTTCCAGATTACTTACCTGTAAGGCATACCCCCATAGCGACACTGCTATGGGGTATTTAAATGGATTTTGACCGAACAAGAATAAAAACGGATAAAAACGTGTATGCCTGACCATTCTCTTTTTCGATTACGGATTCTTCCGTGGTGCATTGCGCTGGCAATGTCAGGGAGTTATAGCAGTGTCTGGGCTGAAGACGACATTCAGTTTGATTCCCGTTTTCTGGAATTAAAAGGCGACACAAAAATTGATCTGAAGCGTTTTTCCAGCCAGGGGTATGTTGAGCCCGGAAAATACAATTTACAGGTTCAACTAAATAAACAGCCATTGGCGGAAGAGTACGATATTTACTGGTATGCTGGTGAAGATGACGTTAGCAAAAGCTATGCTTGTCTGACACCGGAACTGGTGGCGCAGTTTGGTTTAAAAGAAGACGTGGCGAAAAATCTGCAATGGAGCCACGATGGTAAATGCCTGAAGCCCGGTCAACTGGAAGGCGTGGAAATTAAGGCTGATTTAAGCCAGTCCGCATTAGTCATTTCACTACCGCAGGCTTACCTCGAATATACCTGGCCCGACTGGGATCCACCTTCTCGTTGGGATGATGGCATCTCCGGGATCATTGCGGACTACAGCATCACTGCGCAAACACGACACGAAGAAAATGGCGGCGATGACAGTAACGAGATCAGCGGCAACGGGACGGTCGGGGTTAACCTGGGGCCATGGCGTATGCGCGCTGACTGGCAGACCAACTATCAACATACGCGCAGTAATGATGATGACGATGAATTTGGCGGCGATGACACACAAAAAAAATGGGAGTGGAGTCGCTATTATGCCTGGCGGGCGTTACCGTCATTAAAAGCCAAACTGGCGCTGGGCGAAGATTACCTCAATTCCGATATTTTCGACGGTTTTAATTATGTTGGTGGCAGTGTCAGCACTGACGATCAAATGTTGCCTCCCAATCTGCGCGGCTACGCGCCAGACATTTCCGGCGTGGCACACACCACAGCAAAAGTGACCGTCAGCCAGATGGGGCGTGTGATTTACGAAACGCAGGTTCCGGCTGGACCGTTTCGTATTCAGGATCTTGGTGATTCCGTCTCCGGTACGTTGCATATTCGCATTGAAGAACAGAACGGCCAGGTGCAGGAATATGACATCAGCACCGCCTCGATGCCATACCTCACTCGCCCAGGCCAGGTTCGCTATAAGATCATGATGGGACGTCCGCAAGAGTGGGGCCACCATGTCGAGGGGGGATTTTTCTCTGGTGCTGAAGCCTCCTGGGGCATCGCTAACGGCTGGTCGTTATATGGCGGTGCGCTGGGTGATGAAAACTATCAGTCTGCGGCGCTGGGCGTCGGTCGCGATTTGTCTACCTTCGGCGCGGTCGCGTTTGATGTTACTCATTCGCATACCAAACTGGATAAAGACACCGCTTATGGCAAAGGTTCGCTGGACGGTAACTCCTTCCGTGTGAGTTATTCCAAAGACTTTGACCAGCTCAACAGCCGCGTCACTTTCGCTGGATATCGCTTCTCGGAAGAGAACTTTATGACCATGAGCGAGTATCTGGATGCCAGTGACAGCGAAATGGTCCGTACGGGCAACGACAAAGAGATGTACACCGCCACTTATAACCAGAACTTCCGCGATGCGGGTGTTTCGGTTTATCTCAACTATACCCGCCATACCTACTGGGATCGTGAGGAGCAGACAAACTACAACATCATGCTCTCCCACTATTTCAATATGGGCAGCATTCGTAATATGAGCGTTTCCCTGACTGGCTACCGCTACGAGTATGACAACCGGGCGGATAAGGGCATGTAGATTTCGCTCAGTATGCCGTGGGGCGACAACAGTACCGTTAGCTATAACGGCAACTATGGCAGTGGGACGGACAGCAGCCAGGTCGGTTATTTTAGCCGTGTCGATGACGCGACTCACTATCAGTTGAACATCGGCACCAGTGACAAACACACCAGCGTTGATGGCTACTACAGCCATGATGGTTCGCTGGCGCAGGTTGACCTCAGTGCGAACTACCATGAAGGGCAATACACCTCTGCGGGCTTGTCGTTACAGGGCGGCGCAACGCTTACTACCCACGGCGGCGCACTTCACCGTACCCAGAATATGGGCGGGACACGCCTGCTGATTGATGCCGATGGCGTTGCCGATGTTCCGGTGGAAGGTAACGGGGCTGCTGTTTATACCAATATGTTTGGTAAAGCCGTCGTTTCTGACGTTAACAATTATTATCGCAATCAGGCGTATATCGACCTCAACAAATTGCCGGAAAACGCCGAAGCAACCCAGTCGGTGGTGCAAGCCACGCTAACTGAAGGAGCCATTGGCTACCGCAAATTTGCCGTCATCAGTGGTCAAAAAGCGATGGCGGTGCTGCGTTTACAAGATGGCAGCCATCCACCGTTTGGCGCAGAAGTAAAAAATGATAACGAGCAGACAGTGGGCCTTGTCGATGATGACGGTAGTGTCTATCTGGCTGGGGTGAAACCTGGCGAACATATGAGTGTGTTCTGGAGTGGTGTTGCGCATTGCGATATCAACCTGCCGGACCCGCTGCCTGCCGATCTGTTTAACGGCTTGTTACTGCCATGCCAGCATAAAGGCAACGTCGCGCCGGTTGTTCCTGATGACATAAAGCCTGTCATTCAGGAGCAGACGCAACAGGTGACACCCACCGATCCCCCTGTTTCTGTTTCAGCTAACCAATAACGTGATTAAGGAATGATCCATGTCTGATTTACTTTGCTCTGCCAAATTGGGTGCTATGACGCTGGCGTTACTGCTTAGCGCTACCAGTTTGTCTGCCCTGGCGTCTGTAACGCCAGATCGTACCCGTTTGATATTTAATGAAAGCGACAAATCAATCAGCGTGACGCTGCGTAATAACGATCCGAAACTCCCTTATCTGGCTCAAAGCTGGATTGAAGATGAAAAGGGTAACAAGATCACCTCGCCGTTAACTGTGCTGCCGCCAGTGCAACGCATCGATTCAATGATGAACGGGCAGGTAAAAGTGCAGGGAATGCCGGATATCAACAAATTGCCAGCCGATCGTGAAAGCATGTTCTACTTTAACGTGCGCGAGATCCCGCCAAAATCAAACAAACCCAATACCCTGCAAATCGCGCTGCAAACGCGTATCAAGTTGTTCTGGCGACCAAAGGCGCTGGAAAAGGTCAGTATGAAAAGTCCGTGGCAGCACAAGGTGACGCTCACCCGCAGCGGTCAGGCATTTACCGTCAATAACCCAACGCCGTACTACGTGATTATCAGCAACGCCAGTGCGCAGAAAAACGGTAATCCAGCTGCAGGGTTCTCGCCTCTGGTCATTGAGCCGAAAACCACGGTACCGCTGAATGTGAAAATGGATAGCGTACCGGTGCTGACTTACGTCAACGACTTTGGCGCACGGATGCCGCTGTTCTTCCAGTGCAATGGCAACAGCTGCCAGGTGGATGAAGAGCAGAGCCGCAAAGGCTGATGACGGGGGGAGTTATGAGTCAAAAGTTTGTAGTGGGCGCAGGGCTGCTGGTATGCAGTGTCTGTAGTTTATCTGCTATGGCTGGTAGTAAACCCGTGGATTTAATTCTGCGCGTGTTGGTCGATGCTCCGCCACCCTGTTCAATCAAGGGCAGCCAGGTAGAGTTCGGCAATATGATTGCTGATAACGTTGATGGCACCAATTATCGGCAAGATGCGAAATACACGTTGAACTGCACAAACAGTCTTGCTAACGACTTGCGGATGCAACTTAAGGGCAATACCTCAACGATTAACGGCGAAACGGTACTCAGTACCAATATCACCGGGCTGGGCATTCGGATAGAAAATAGCGCCGATAACTCATTGTTTGCCGTCGGTGAAAATAGCTGGACGCCATTTAATATCAATAACCAGCCACAGTTGAAGGCTGTACCTGTGAAGGCAAGCGGGGCGCAACTTGCTGCGGGCGAGTTTAACGCCAGTTTGACCATGGTGGTGGACTATCAATGAGAAAGACTTTCTTAACCCTGCTTTGTGTCAGTAGCGCCATAGCTCATGCTGCTGATGAAGACATCACCTTTCACGGGACATTATTGTCACCGCCAACCTGTAGCATCAGCGGTGGTAAAACCATTGAAGTCGAATTTCGCGATCTCATTATCGACGACATCAACGGCAACTATGGTCGTAAAGAGGTGCCATATGAACTCACTTGTGACTCGACGACCCGTCATCCAGATTGGGAGATGACCCTCACCTGGACTGGTACACAAACCAGTTTTAATGATGCAGCAATTGAAACTGATGTACCCGGTTTTGGTATCGAGCTTCAGCACGATGGTCAGCGTTTTAAACTCAATACTCCGCTTGCTATCAACGCCACTGATTTTACGCAAAAGCCGAAGCTGGAGGCCGTACCGGTAAAAGCGAGTGATGCTGTGTTAAGCGATACGAATTTTTCGGCTTACGCAACATTACGGGTGGATTATCAATGAATAAATCAATGATTCAGTCCGGTGGTTACGTCCTGTTAGCGGGGCTGATATTGGCAATGAGTAGCACGTTATTCGCGGCAGATAATAATCTGCATTTCTCCGGTAATTTATTAAGTAAATCCTGTGCGCTGGTGGTGGATGGCCAATATCTGGCAGAGGTGCGCTTTCCCACGGTCAGTCGTCAGGATTTGAACGTTGCAGGCCAGTCCGCTCGTGTACCCGTAGTCTTTAAGCTGAAAGATTGCAAAGGGCCGGCGGGATACAACGTAAAAGTCACGCTCACGGGGGTAGAAGACAGCGAACAACCCGGTTTTCTGGCACTGGATACGTCATCAACCGCTCAGGGAGTGGGAATTGGCATGGAAAAAACCGACGGAATGCAGGTTGCCATCAACAATACAAATGGGGCGACCTTTGCGCTAACCAATGGCAATAACGATATCAATTTCAGAGCCTGGCTACAGGCGAAAAGCGGCCGTGATGTGACGATCGGTGAATTTACCGCCTCTTTAACTGCGACATTTGAGTATATTTAAAATGAAAATACTACGATGGTTGTTCGCTCTGGTCATGCTTATTGCTACTACAGAAGCTATGGCTGCCGGGCATAGCGTTGACGTTTACTACGGTTACAACGGTGATTCGCGTAATATTGCGACTTTTAATTTAAAAATAATGATGCCATCCGCAGTGTACGTTGGTGAATATAAAAGTAGTCAATGGCTCATGACTGGGGAAATATTGCAAAATGTGAGCTGGAGTGGTCCTCCTCCTGCCCCTTCGGTTAAGCTGATTGGCTACCATCAAAATATCAACAAAGCAAGTTGTCCTGGATTACCGTCTGGGTGGAACTGCGGGTATTATACATTTGAGGTTATTGTCTCTGCAGAGATTGAATCTTACTTTTCTTGTCCATGGTTGGTTATTATGAATGACTCTGAAGCCTCTCCAGGGGGCGTGACGTATCAGGGGCCTGATAGTCACGACACGATTTGTCCATCCGTTTCTGTTCAACCTTATGACGTTTCATGGAATGAGAATTATGTCAGTAAGTCAAAACTGCTCACCCTGCAGTCGACGGGCGGTGTGGTTGAGAAAACGCTTTCAACGTATTTGATGAAAGATGGGAAGTTGTGCGACAGTACGCAGATGAATGAAACAGGTGGTTACTGCCGCTGGGTTGCACAGATGATAACTTTTACCGCGTCGGGATGTGACAAGGCGGAAGTCTCGGTCACGCCAAATCGACACCCTATAACGGACAAACAGTTACACGATATGGTCGTGCGTGTTGATACCAGCAGTATGCAGCCAATCGATTCTACTTGCCGGTTCCAGTACATACTGAATGAGTTGTAGCCCTTAGATACACCAGGCAGGGGCATTCGCCCCTGCCATTACCCGTACCTGGCGCAACGCGCTCAACTCCTCAGGGCAACTCCGGCGGCAGCCACTCTTCGACTTCAATCAACACCAACAACGCCGCATCACCGCCATACTCTTTTGGTGCCTGATGAAAGGCCATCACATGCGGATGTTGTGCCAGCCACAGCGGTGTTTGTTGCTTCAAAATATGCTTCCCGTGCCCATGCATCACGCAGGCGCAAAACACATGTTCACGGCGGCAGGCGGCAATCAACGCCCCCAGTTCCTGCTTGGCCTGCAGCTGCGTCAGACCGTGTAAATCCAAAAACAACTCCGGCGAATAATCGCCACGGCGCAGTTTCTTCGCCTCAAAATGGCTGACATCCGGGCGAACATATTTCACCGGACCTTCGGTATTTAATAACGGCTGAAACTCATCGGAGAAATAATGGCTGGCATCAGCCTGCTCCTGGATCAAGCGTTTCACCGGCACTTCGCTGATTTTTTTACGCTGCGGTCGGTGGACAATCGTGTCCTGCTTAATCTTGCGAGTCCCCGCCATCAACTGGCGAAACAGAGCCTGGTCCTCCTCGCTAAGTGTTGTTTTCTTTTTCATTTATCTGTCTCTATTTCTAATTTTCCTACAGTTTACCCGACTCGTAGCGCAATCGATCGTTTTAAACGTATTTTTCCTCACTCACCGCGCGTGAATGCTGATTTATCGTCATCTTCATGGCAAACTAGCCGCCGAAATTATTGCGATCATGCCCTGGAGGAATACGTGGATAAAATTTTCGTTGATGAAGCAGTAAATGAGCTGCAAACCATTCAGGACATGTTGCGCTGGTCGGTGAGCCGCTTCAGCGCGGCAAATATCTGGTACGGTCACGGTACCGATAACCCGTGGGATGAAGCCGTACAGCTGGTGTTGCCTTCGCTCTACCTGCCGCTGGATATTCCGGAAGATATGCGCACCGCGCGTCTGACCTCCAGCGAAAAACACCGTATTGTTGAACGCGTGATCCGCCGCGTCAATGAACGCATTCCGGTGGCTTACCTGACCAACAAAGCGTGGTTCTGCGGCCATGAATTTTACGTCGATGAACGCGTGCTGGTGCCGCGCTCGCCGATTGGTGAACTGATCAACAATAAATTTGCCGGACTTATCAGCAAGCAACCGCAGCATATTTTAGATATGTGTACTGGTAGCGGCTGCATCGCCATTGCCTGTGCTTATGCCTTCCCGGATGCAGAAGTCGACGCGGTGGATATCTCTCCAGACGCGCTGGCGGTTGCTGAACAGAACATCGAAGAACACGGTCTGATCCACAACGTCATTCCGATTCGTTCCGATCTGTTCCGCGACTTGCCGAAAGTGCAGTACGACCTGATTGTCACTAACCCGCCGTATGTCGATGCGGAAGATATGTCCGACCTGCCAAACGAATACCGCCACGAGCCGGAACTGGGCCTGGCATCTGGCACTGACGGCCTGAAACTGACGCGTCGCATTCTCGGTAACGCGGCAGATTACCTTGCTGATGATGGCGTGTTGATTTGTGAAGTCGGCAACAGCATGGTACATCTTATGGAACAATATCCGGATGTTCCGTTCACCTGGCTGGAGTTTGATAACGGCGGCGATGGTGTGTTTATGCTCACCAAAGAGCAGCTTATTGCCGCACGAGAACATTTCGCGATTTATAAAGATTAAGTAAACACGCAAACACAACAATAACGGAGCCGTGATGGCTGGAAACACAATTGGACAACTCTTTCGCGTAACCACCTTCGGCGAATCGCACGGGCTGGCGCTCGGCTGCATCGTCGATGGTGTTCCGCCAGGCATTCCGCTGACGGAAGCGGACCTGCAACATGACCTCGACCGTCGTCGCCCTGGGACATCGCGCTATACCACCCAGCGCCGCGAGCCGGATCAGGTCAAAATTCTCTCCGGTGTTTTTGAAGGCGTTACTACCGGCACCAGCATTGGCTTGTTGATCGAAAACACTGACCAGCGCTCTCAGGATTACAGTGCGATTAAGGACGTTTTCCGTCCAGGCCATGCCGATTACACCTACGAACAAAAATACGGTCTGCGCGATTATCGCGGCGGTGGACGTTCTTCCGCCCGCGAAACCGCCATGCGCGTGGCGGCAGGAGCTATTGCCAAAAAATATCTCGCCGAGAAATTTGGTATTGAAATCCGTGGCTGCCTGACCCAGATGGGCGACATTCCGCTGGATATCAAAGACTGGTCGCAGGTCGAGCAAAATCCGTTTTTTTGCCCGGACCCCGACAAAATCGACGCGTTAGACGAGTTGATGCGTGCGCTGAAAAAAGAGGGCGACTCCATCGGCGCTAAAGTCACCGTTGTTGCCAGTGGCGTTCCTGCCGGACTTGGCGAGCCGGTCTTTGACCGCCTGGATGCTGACATCGCCCATGCGCTGATGAGCATCAACGCGGTGAAAGGCGTGGAAATTGGCGACGGCTTTGACGTGGTGGCGCTGCGCGGCAGCCAGAACCGCGATGAAATCACCAAAGACGGTTTCCAGAGCAACCATGCGGGCGGCATTCTCGGCGGTATCAGCAGCGGGCAGCAAATCATTGCCCATATGGCGCTGAAACCGACCTCCAGCATTACCGTGCCGGGTCGTACCATTAACCGCTTTGGCGAAGAAGTTGAGATGATCACCAAAGGCCGTCACGATCCCTGTGTCGGGATCCGCGCAGTGCCGATCGCAGAAGCGATGCTGGCGATCGTTTTAATGGATCACCTGTTACGGCAACGGGCGCAAAATGCCGATGTGAAGACTGATATTCCACGCTGGTAAAAAATGAATAAAACCGCGATTGCGCTGCTGGCTCTGCTTGCCAGTAGCGCCAGCCTGGCAGCGACGCCGTGGCAAAAAAATAACCCAACCTGTGCCGGGTAGCGCACAATCGATAGGCAGTTTTTCTAATGGCTGTATTGTCGGCGCTGACACGCTGCCGATACAGTCCGAACATTATCAGGTCATGCGTACCGATCAGCGTCGCTATTTCGGTCACCCGGATCTGGTGATGTTTATCCAGCGTCTGAGTAGCCAGGTGAGCAATCTGGGCATGGGTACGGTGCTGATTGGCGATATGGGGATGCCCGCTGGTGGGCGTTTCAACGGCGGTCATGCCAGCCACCAGACCGGACTGGATGTCGATATCTTTCTGCAACTGCCGAAAACTCGCTGGACCTCCGCGCAGCTCTTGCGCCCGCAAGCACTGGACTTAGTTTCCCGCGACGGTAAACACGTTGTCTCCACGCTGTGGAAGCCAGAAATTTTCAGCTTGATCAAACTCGCCGCCCAGGACAAAGACGTCACGCGCATTTTTGTTAATCCGGCGATTAAACAACAACTTTGCCTTGATGCGGGCACCGATCGCGACTGGTTGCGCAAAGTGCGACCCTGGTTCCAGCATCGCGCGCATATGCATGTACGATTACGTTGCCCTGCCGATAGTCTGGAGTGTGAAGATCAACCTTTACCGCCATCAGGCGATGGTTGCGGGGCAGAACTGCAAAGCTGGTTTGAACCTCCAAAACCGGGAACAACAAAGCCTGAGAAGAAGACACCGCCTCCGTTGCCGCCTTCCTGCCAGGCGCTACTGGATGAGCACGTGATCTAATGGAAACGTTTAATAGCCTGTTTATGGTTTCCCCGCTGTTGCTGGGAGTTCTCTTTTTTGTCGCCATGCTGGCGGGATTTATCGACTCGATTGCCGGTGGCGGTGGGTTACTCACCATTCCGGCATTGATGGCAGCGGGGATGTCTCCCGCTAATGCGCTGGCAACCAATAAACTGCAAGCCTGCGGCGGCTCTATTTCCGCTACTATCTACTTTATTCGCCGCAAAGTGGTTAGTTTAAGCGATCAGAAACTCAATATCGCCATGACCTTTGTCGGCTCAATGAGCGGCGCACTGCTGGTGCAATACGTTCAGGCTGATGTCTTACGGCAGATTTTGCCCATTCTGGTAATTTGTATCGGCCTCTATTTCTTGCTGATGCCAAAGCTAGGTGAAGAAGACCGCCAGCGCCGGATGTACGGTTTACCCTTCGCGTTAATAGCCGGTGGCTGCGTCGGTTTTTATGATGGATTCTTTGGCCCGGCTGCCGGGTCGTTTTACGCGCTGGCCTTCGTTACGCTGTGCGGATTTAACCTCGCCAAAGCCACGGCTCACGCCAAATTACTCAACGCAACGTCAAACATCGGCGGTTTACTGCTGTTTATTCTCGGCGGCAAAGTGATTTGGGCGACGGGCTTTGTCATGCTGGTGGGGCAGTTCCTCGGCGCGCGCATGGGTTCACGACTGGTGTTGAGCAAAGGACAAAAGCTGATCCGCCCGATGATTGTTATCGTCTCGGCGGTGATGAGTGCCAAATTACTTTACGACAGCCACGGACAGGAGATCCTCCACTGGTTGGGGATGAACTAATGAACAGTACACACCACTACGAGCAGTTGATTGAAATTTTTAATAGCTGCTTTGCCGATGATTTTAATACCCGTCTGATTAAAGGCGACGACGAACCGATCTATCTTCCTGCTGATGCGGAAGTACCGTATAACCGAATCGTCTTTGCTCATGGCTTTTATGCCAGCGCAATTCATGAGATTTCGCACTGGTGTATTGCCGGGAAAGCGCGCCGTGAGCTGGTTGATTTCGGCTACTGGTATTGCCCGGACGGACGCGATGCCCAAACGCAAAGCCAGTTTGAAGATGTTGAAGTGAAGCCGCAGGCGCTCGACTGGTTGTTCTGTGTGGCGGCGGGATATCCGTTTAACGTCAGTTGCGACAATCTGGAAGGGGATTTCGAACCGGATCGTGTGGTGTTTCAACGGCGAGTACATGCGCAGGTGATGGATTATCTGACAAATGGCATTCCGGAACGTCCGGCACGCTTCATTAAAGCACTACAAAATTATTATCACACGCCGGAACTTACGGCGGAACAGTTCCCGTGGCCGGAAGCGCTCAACTGAAGCCAGCGCCACGTTTTACAATGAGGAAAGAAGATGATCGCGGAGTTTGAATCACGCATTCTGGCATTAATCGACGGTATGGTTGACCATGCCAGTGATGATGAGTTGTTTGCCAGTGGGTATTTGCGTGGCCACCTGACATTAGCCATCGCAGAACTGGAAAGTGGTGATGACCACTCCGCTCAGGCGGTGCATACGACCGTTAGCCAGAGTCTGGAAAAAGCCATTGGTGCTGGTGAATTGTCGCCGCGTGACCAGGCGCTGGTGACCGATATGTGGGAAAACCTGTTTCAGCAGGCGTCACAGCAGTAAGTTGCGGCGTCTGGAGCAGCATGCCTGATGCGACGCTTATCGCGTCTTATCAGGCCTACACGTCACACGTAGGTCGGATAAGGCGTTCACGCCGCATCCGGCAAACACTGCGAGAGCAGATTACCCCGCCTTAACCGCTTTACCCTTCAACAATTTCCGCACCCATAACCGATTCGGGTTTAACGCCGCCAGCGTACTGGCATCCATCGGAATCGGTTCGTCGCTCATCTGCGCCGCCAGAATCTCGGCACACAGCGGGGCAGAACACAAACCGCGAGAACCTAAAGCCGCAAACATAAAGAGATCGTCAAAAACCGGCGCGCTTACCGCCTCATCTTTCTGCTCCGCCAACGACGCATATTCCACGAGTGTTGCCTCATAATCGGGAACATTGCCTACCATTGGCAGATGATCGCGGGTGGCACAACGCACACCGCAGCGCGCCTCTTTATCACTGACATCAACCTCTTTTGCCCACTGTGCCTGCGGGAAACAATCAATCAACCGCTGGCGATTCTGCTGCTGATCGTCCTCACTGTACGCCGTATCTTCGCTGCCGCGATGATAACTGGCACCAATACAATGATGTTGATTCGCCGGATTTTGTGGCGTGAGATAACCGTCATAGCACAGCACCTGCTTCAGCTCTGCCAATTCCGGCGTTGTCGGAATATGGCTGACCTGCCCGGCAACCGAATACACCGGGAGAGTCGACGTTTGGCTGAATCGGCTGATTTGATGCCCGTTCGCCAGTACCACTACGCTGTGTGTTGCTTGCTGATCTCCTGCAAAATTCAACAACCAACAGTCATCCTTACGGGATAAATTCTGTAACTGATATTGATAATAAATCTGCAAACCCTGCTGTTGCGCCAGTTCCAGCACATTACGGGTCAGTTCTGCTGGGCACAGCCAACCACCTTGCGGATAAGTAATGCCGCTGCAATTTGTCGCAACGCCCGTAATTTGTTCAACCGCATTTGCCTCAACGGCTACAGCCAGTTCTGCGGGTAAATCCATTGACAACATCTGTGCGATTTTATGCTGGCTTTTCTCATCCCAGCCTAACTGCGTGACGCCGCACCAGTCATGATCAAATTTAACGGGTAATTGGTCGTAAAACCGACGAGCAAAAGTAAACGCATTAGAGAAAAAGCGGTTTAGCGCCTCATCGTGTTTGCTTAATAACGGATACAGCGCCCCCTGGCGATTGCCGGAAGCACCCAGTGCGGGGGCCTCATCCGCGCAATAAAGCGTTACCTGCCAGCCGCGCCGTAATAGCGCCAGCGACAACAACGCGCTGGCAATACCACCGCCGATAATCGCCGCTTCCCGTTTGCTGCTGCCCGTGCGGTTAAACCACGGCGCGGAGCAGGGGAGCGGTAATGTCTGTTCCATCACCCCGCAAAGCATTTCCCGTTTGCGCCCAAAGCCCTTACGTTTTTGCATCGTGAATCCGGCGTCCTGCAAACCGCGGCGGACAAAACCGGCAGACGTAAATGTCGCCAGCGTGCCGCCCGGACGCGCCAACCTTGCCATGGCGTTAAACAGATTTTGCGTCCACATATCCGGGTTTTTCGCTGGCGCAAAGCCGTCCAGAAACCAGGCATCTACTTTTTGATTTAGCGAATCGTCCAGTTGGCTGGTCAGTTCGTTAATATCGCCAAACCATAAATCCAGCGTCACGCGGCCTTCATCGAGCAATAAACGATGGCAACCGGGCAAGGGCATTGGCCACTGCGCCTGAAGTTGTTCTGCCCACGGAGCCAGTTCCGGCCAGTGTTGATGCGCTAAGGCTAAATCCGCACGGGTGAGGGGAAATTTCTCAAAACTAATGAAATGTAAGCGTTGTAATTGCGCTTGCGGATGCGCTTCGCGAAACTGATCAAATGCCTGCCATAGCGTCAGGAAGTTTAATCCGGTGCCGAAGCCGCTCTCTGCTACCACAAACAGAGGATGTGGATGCTCAGGAAAGCGTACCTCTAATTGGTTGCCTCCCAGAAAAACATAACGCGTCTCTTCCAGCCCGTTATCGTTGGAAAAATAGACATCGTCAAAATCTCGGGAAACAGGTGTACCCTCAGCATTAAATTCGAGGTTGGCAGGTTGTATGGAGTAGTGTTTCACGTAAGTTACTCGTCTTACAGGCGGTGGCTCGATCTTAGCGATGTGTGTAAGGCTGCGCAAATTTCTCTATTAAATGGCTGATCGGACTTGTTCGGCGTACAAGTGTACGCTATTGTGCATTCGAAACTTACTCTATGTGCGACTTACAGAGGTATTGAATGAAACGTGCAGTGATTACTGGCCTGGGCATTGTTTCCAGCATCGGTAATAACCAGCAGGAAGTCCTGGCATCTCTGCGTGAAGGACGTTCAGGGATCACTTTCTCTCAGGAGCTGAAGGATTCCGGCATGCGTAGCCACGTCTGGGGCAACGTAAAACTGGATACCACTGGCCTCATTGACCGCAAAGTTGTGCGCTTTATGAGCGACGCATCCATTTATGCATTCCTTTCTATGGAGCAGGCAATCGCTGATGCGGGCCTCTCTCCGGAAGCTTACCAGAATAACCCGCGCGTTGGCCTGATTGCAGGTTCCGGCGGCGGCTCCCCGCGTTTCCAGGTGTTCGGCGCTGACGCAATGCGCGGCCCGCGCGGCCTGAAAGCGGTTGGCCCGTATGTGGTCACCAAAGCGATGGCATCCGGCGTTTCTGCCTGCCTCGCCACCCCGTTTAAAATTCATGGCGTTAACTACTCCATCAGCTCCGCGTGTGCGACTTCCGCACACTGTATCGGTAACGCAGTAGAGCAGATCCAACTGGGCAAACAGGACATCGTGTTTGCTGGCGGCGGCGAAGAGCTGTGCTGGGAAATGGCTTGCGAATTCGACGCAATGGGTGCGCTGTCTACTAAATACAACGACACCCCGGAAAAAGCCTCCCGTACTTACGACGCTCACCGTGACGGTTTCGTTATCGCTGGCGGCGGCGGTATGGTAGTGGTTGAAGAGCTGGAACACGCGCTGGCGCGTGGTGCTCACATCTATGCTGAAATCGTTGGCTACGGCGCAACCTCTGATGGTGCAGACATGGTTGCTCCGTCTGGCGAAGGCGCAGTACGCTGCATGAAGATGGCGATGCATGGCGTTGATACCCCAATCGATTACCTGAACTCCCACGGTACTTCGACTCCGGTTGGCGACGTGAAAGAGCTGGCAGCTATCCGTGAAGTGTTCGGCGATAAGAGCCCGGCGATTTCTGCAACCAAAGCCATGACCGGTCACTCTCTGGGCGCTGCTGGCGTACAGGAAGCTATCTACTCTCTGCTGATGCTGGAACACGGCTTTATCGCCCCGAGCATCAACATTGAAGAGCTGGACGAGCAGGCTGCGGGTCTGAACATCGTGACCGAAACGACCGATCGCGAACTGACCACCGTTATGTCTAACAGCTTCGGCTTCGGCGGCACCAACGCCACGCTGGTAATGCGCAAGCTGAAAGATTAATTCGCAGTAGGTCGGAGTAGACGCGCCAGCGTCGCATCCGACGTTACGCGCCAATGCGGCCTCCGGCACTAACGCAAAAGGGAACCTGATGGTTCCCTTTTTCACATCATTGACAATCGCCGCCAGTTCCAGGCAAACTTCCCGCTTTGTCGATTTCCTTCTGAAAAGACGTACGCGTTAAATCCTGCCAACGCACCGTAACCCTGAAACCAGAGAGATGAGACGGGGATACTCCTCGCCTTGCGCTGCATTCTGGAGTAATGCATGACTGCTGTAAGCCAAACCGAAACACGATCTTCTGCCAATTTTTCGCTCTTCCGCATCGCTTTTGCGGTTTTTCTCACCTACATGACCGTAGGGTTGCCGTTGCCGGTTATCCCGCTGTTTGTTCATCATGAACTGGGCTATGGCAATACCATGGTCGGCATTGCCGTCGGGATTCAGTTTCTGGCTACGGTGCTGACGCGTGGTTACGCCGGGCGACTGGCCGATCAATATGGTGCAAAACGTTCGGCGCTTCAGGGAATGTTAGCTTGTGGTCTGGCTGGCGGCGCGTTGCTGCTGGCGGCGATTTTGCCTGTCTCCGCACCGTTCAAATTTGCTCTGTTGGTCGTCGGGCGTTTGATTCTTGGCTTTGGTGAAAGCCAGTTACTGACAGGCGCTCTGACCTGGGGACTAGGCATCGTAGGGCCAAAACACTCTGGCAAAGTGATGTCATGGAACGGAATGGCGATTTACGGTGCCCTCGCTGTTGGTGCTCCGCTTGGCCTGTTGATTCATAGCCATTACGGTTTTGCCGCACTGGCGATCACCACAATGGTATTACCCGTACTGGCGTGGGCCTGTAACGGCACAGTGCGCAAAGTACCGGCCCTGGCGGGAGAACGTCCATCGCTGTGGAGCGTTGTCGGGCTTATCTGGAAACCAGGGTTAGGTCTGGCACTACAAGGCGTTGGTTTTGCTGTTATCGGGACTTTCGTTTCGCTCTACTTTGCCAGCAAAGGATGGGCGATGGCGGGCTTTACTCTTACCGCGTTTGGCGGCGCATTTGTCGTGATGCGCGTCATGTTTGGCTGGATGCCGGACCGTTTTGGCGGCGTGAAAGTGGCGATTGTCTCTCTGCTTGTAGAAACGGTGGGCTTGTTGCTGCTCTGGCAAGCCCCAGGTGCATGGGTCGCATTAGCGGGCGCGGCGTTAACCGGAGCCGGATGTTCGCTTATCTTTCCTGCGCTGGGCGTGGAGGTGGTTAAACGCGTCCCCTCACAAGTTCGCGGCACCGCACTGGGCGGTTACGCCGCGTTTCAGGATATCGCCCTCGGCGTCTCCGGGCCGCTGGCGGGAATGCTGGCGACCACGTTTGGTTACTCTTCGGTATTTCTTGCCGGGGCGATCTCTGCGGTGCTGGGTATTATTGTCACGATACTGTCATTTCGTCGGGGTTAACGAACCAGCCAGACCAGCATCAGGATAATCGCGACTAACAGTATCCACAGCGCGGGACGCGTTGCCATATTTTGCAACGTGTCCATCATCGGTGGAAAAGGATTAAGCAGCGGTTGCATAACACGCGGATCAATCCCTTTAACCCGCCGTTGATAAAGCTGATTAAGAATATCCTCGGCCTGGGCAGAAGAAAGCGATGATTGCGCAGAAAGACCATATTTTTGCTGGATATATGCCGATAACGCCGCCAGTTCACTGGCATCTAAAGGTTGTTTTAGCGTCATCTGTAGTGATTCCAGCGTCGGCGTATTTTGCTGGCTTAGCGTCTGACGCGCCTGTAGCCAGGTCACCAGATGGTTAAACAGTTTCGCTGGAATTAACTCGCCATCTTTCACCCCGGAAAGTTCCAGCATCGATTGCCAGATCTGTTTGCTGGGTTCCCCCGTTGCCGCCGCAAGTTTGGTCACCAGCTGTTTTAGCGCATTGTGCTCCGCCGGTAATAAAGGACGGTCGGTCGCCTCGCGCTGCTGTGGTTGCGGAATAACCATCTTCCCTTCCTGCAACAGGGTGAGAATGGTTTTTAATTGCTCCGGTGAGAGCTGATTCAGCGGCGTCTGACCAAAGTTATGACGGATATAATCCGTGACCGCCTGACGATTATTCCCCAGACGTAAATACTCCCCTAATTGCGCTAAAAGCTGGCGGGCAGAATGGCTTTTTTGCGCGGCCAGCAGACGTTGCGCCAGATTATGCTCAGCGGCAGGGAAGTGACGCGAAAGCAGCGGTGAATCTCCCGACAGACCAATATCGTGCCTGATACCCGCCCACAGTTCTGCTCTTTGCTGTTGCGTCAGTGAGGTCACTTTCGTCATTAAGCTTTCCAGCGAAGTACGTTGCTGACTGGATAAAGGCTGATTGCCCGTGCCAGACGGCAGATTATCTCCCTGACCTGGTGGTTGCCCAGGAGGAGGGCCGGAAATAGGTTGTATCATTACGTATCCTTATACCTGAAATCTTCGCAAGTATGCCTGGCCGCGAGATTATGGCACACTTGTCCGGTTAACTCTCGTCTCATACAGGTAACACAAACGTGAAAATCCTTGTTGATGAAAATATGCCTTATGCCCGCGACTTATTTAGCCGTTTGGGTGAGGTGACCGCGGTTCCCGGGCGTCCAATCCCCGTCGCTCAACTGGCAGACGCGGATGCGCTGATGGTGCGTTCGGTCACGAAAGTGAATGAATCTTTGCTGGCAGGAAAACCCATTAAATTTGTTGGCACTGCCACTGCGGGGACCGACCATGTCGATGAAGCATGGTTGAAGCAGGCGGGAATTGGTTTTTCCGCTGCACCTGGCTGTAATGCGATTGCGGTGGTGGAATATGTTTTCTCCTCCCTGCTGATGCTTGCCGAACGCGATGGATTTTCACTGTACGACCGTACGGTGGGGATCGTGGGCGTTGGTAACGTTGGACGTCGATTGCAGGCGCGACTGGAAGCGTTAGGGATTAAAACCTTACTTTGCGATCCGCCTCGCGCCGACCGTGGGGATGAGGGTGATTTCCGCTCGCTGGATGAGTTAGTCCAGCGCGCGGATATTCTGACTTTCCATACGCCACTCTTTAAAGATGGTCCGTACAAAACGCTACATCTGGCGGATGAAAAACTGATCCGTAGCCTGAAGCCCGGAGCGATTCTGATTAACGCCTGCCGTGGCGCAGTCGTCGATAATACTGCGTTGCTGACCTGCCTGAATGAAGGCCAGAAGTTAAGCGTAGTGCTGGATGTCTGGGAAGGCGAACCGGAACTCAACGTCGAGCTGCTGAAAAAAGTGGATATCGGCACGTCGCATATCGCAGGCTATACCCTGGAAGGTAAAGCACGCGGTACTACGCAAGTGTTTGAAGCTTATAGCAAGTTTATTGGGCATGAACAGCACGTTGCGCTGGATACATTACTGCCTGCGCCAGAGTTTGGTCGCATTACGCTGCATGGCCCGCTCGATCAACCGACGCTGAAAAGGCTGGTGCATTTGGTGTATGATGTGCGCCGCGATGACGCACCGCTGCGTAAAGTCGCCGGGATACCGGGTGAGTTCGATAAACTGCGCAAAAACTATCTTGAGCGCCGTGAATGGTCATCTCTGTATGTAATTTGTGATGACGCCAGTGCGGCATCATTGCTGTGTAAACTGGGTTTTAACGCCGTTCATCATCCGGCACGTTAATCTCTTCTTCATGCTCTCTGCTGTAACATTGGCAGGGAGCTTTGCTATTTCTGGAGTAAACCACCATGTCTGAAGGCTGGAACATTGCCGTCCTGGGCGCAACTGGCGCTGTGGGCGAAGCCCTGCTTGAAACGCTGGCTGAACGTCAGTTCCCGGTTGGGGAAATTTATGCACTGGCACGTAACGAAAGCGCAGGCGAACAACTGCGCTTTGGTGGTAAGACAATCACCGTGCAGGATGCCGCTGAATTCGACTGGACGCAGGCGCAGCTGGCATTTTTTGTCGCAGGCAAAGAAGCTACCGCTGCCTGGGTTGAAGAAGCGACCAACTCAGGTTGCCTGGTGATCGACAGCAGTGGATTGTTTGCTCTCGAACCCGACGTACCGCTGGTGGTGCCGGAAGTAAACCCGTTTGTACTGACAGATTACCGGAACCGGAATGTCATCGCCGTACCAGACAGTCTGACCAGCCAGCTGCTGGCGGCACTGAAACCGTTAATCGATCAGGGCGGTTTATCACGTATCAGCGTTACCAGCCTGATTTCAGCCTCCGCCCAGGGCAAAAAAGCGGTCGATGCGTTAGCGGGGCAGAGTGCGAAATTGCTCAACGGCATTCCGATTGACGAAGAAGATTTCTTCGGGCGTCAGCTGGCGTTCAACATGCTGCCGTTACTGCCGGATAGCGAAGGTAGCGTGCGTGAAGAACGTCGTATCGTTGACGAAGTACGCAAAATCCTGCAGGACGAAGGGCTGATGATTTCGGCTAGCGTCGTCCAGGCACCGGTATTCTACGGTCATGCCCAGATGGTCAACTTTGAAGCTCTGCGTCCACTGGCAGCAGAAGAAGCGCGTGATGCGTTTGTTCAAGGCGAAGATATTGTGCTCTCTGAAGAGAACGAATTCCCAACTCAGGTAGGTGATGCTTCGGGTACGCCGCATCTTTCTGTTGGCTGCGTGCGTAATGACTACGGTATGCCGGAGCAAGTCCAGTTCTGGTCGGTGGCCGATAACGTTCGCTTTGGCGGCGCGCTGATGGCAGTAAAAATCGCCGAGAAACTGGTGCAGGAGTATCTGTACTAATGTCCGACCAGCAACAACCGCCAGTTTATAAAATTGCGCTGGGCATTGAGTACGACGGCAGTAAGTATTACGGCTGGCAACGGCAGAACGAAGTCCGCAGTGTGCAGGAGAAGCTGGAAAAGGCGCTCTCCCAGGTGGCGAACGAACCCATCACCGTCTTCTGCGCCGGGCGTACTGACGCAGGGGTACACGGTACCGGGCAGGTTGTGCATTTCGAAACAACCGCGCTGCGCAAAGACGCGGCGTGGACCTTGGGCGTAAATGCGAATTTACCTGGTGACATCGCTGTGCGTTGGGTTAAAACTGTACCTGATGATTTTCATGCCCGATTTAGCGCCACGGCTCGCCGTTATCGCTACATCATCTACAATCATCGGCTGCGCCCGGCGGTACTGAGTAAAGGGGTAACCCATTTTTACGAACCGCTGGACGCTGAACGGATGCATCGGGCTGCGCAATGCTTGCTGGGCGAGAATGATTTCACCTCGTTCCGTGCGGTGCAGTGCCAGTCCCGAACCCCGTGGCGCAACGTTATGCATATTAATGTCACGCGTCACGGTCCTTATGTGGTGGTAGATATTAAAGCGAATGCTTTTGTACATCATATGGTCAGGAATATTGTCGGCAGCCTGATGGAAGTCGGTGCCCACAACCAGCCGGAGAGCTGGATAGCAGAGTTGCTGGCGGCAAAGGACAGAACGCTGGCGGCAGCAACGGCAAAAGCGGAAGGGCTGTATCTGGTCGCGGTGGATTCCCCTGACCGGTATGATCTTCCAAAACCGCCAATGGGCCCGCTATTTCTGGCGGACTAACGAGAATAATGCTCGGAACATTTCAGGCTGTAGCCAACGTAGTTACAGCCTGAAAGATGACGAGTACAAGGCATAGGCAAATATGGACCTGATTTATTTCCTCATCGATTTTATCCTGCACATTGACGTGCATCTGGCAGAGCTGGTCGCGGAGTACGGCGTCTGGGTTTATGCCATTTTGTTCTTAATTTTGTTCTGTGAAACCGGTCTGGTGGTAACGCCGTTTTTACCGGGTGATTCATTGCTGTTTGTTGCCGGAGCGTTGGCATCACTGGAAACCAACGATCTCAACGTCCATATGATGGTGGTGCTGATGCTGATCGCCGCGATTGTGGGTGACGCGGTCAATTACACTATCGGGCGGTTGTTCGGTGAAAAGTTGTTCAGTAATCCCAATTCGAAAATTTTCCGTCGCAGTTATCTCGACAAAACCCATCAGTTTTATGAGAAACATGGCGGCAAAACGATTATTCTCGCCCGTTTTGTGCCGATCGTCAGAACGTTCGCCCCGTTTGTTGCGGGAATGGGCCACATGTCGTACCGTCATTTCGCCGCTTATAACGTGATCGGCGCACTGTTGTGGGTACTGCTTTTTACCTACGCAGGCTATTTCTTCGGTACAATCCCGATGGTTCAGGATAACCTTAAGCTGCTGATCGTCGGGATTATTGTGGTTTCTATTTTGCCGGGCGTCATCGAAATAATCCGTCACAAACGCGCTGCGGCACGCGCCGCAAAATAAAAAGTAACTCCGCGGTTCGACCACTTTTTTATCCAAAGTTTCGGGCTGTTATGTTTTAATGTGCAACATTCATGGTCTGTTGGGGGCAAAAATGGCATTATGCGTCCCCAAAGATAAAACTGGCATCGAACCAGGTTCAGACAGAAAGGTCCCTAATGAGCTGGATTGAACGAATTAAAAGCAACATTACTCCCACCCGCAAGGCGAGCATTCCTGAAGGGGTGTGGACTAAGTGTGATAGCTGCGGTCAGGTTTTATACCGCGCTGAGCTGGAACGTAATCTTGAGGTCTGTCCGAAGTGTGACCATCACATGCGTATGACAGCGCGTAATCGCCTGCATAGCCTGTTAGATGAAGGAAGCCTTGTGGAGCTGGGTAGCGAGCTTGAGCCGAAAGATGTGCTGAAGTTTCGTGACTCCAAGAAGTATAAAGACCGTCTGGCATCTGCGCAGAAAGAAACCGGCGAAAAAGATGCGCTGGTGGTGATGAAAGGCACTCTGTATGGAATGCCGGTTGTCGCTGCGGCATTCGAGTTCGCCTTTATGGGCGGTTCAATGGGGTCTGTTGTGGGTGCACGTTTCGTGCGTGCCGTTGAGCAGGCGCTGGAAGATAACTGCCCGCTGATCTGCTTCTCCGCCTCTGGTGGCGCACGTATGCAGGAAGCACTGATGTCGCTGATGCAGATGGCGAAAACCTCTGCGGCACTGGCAAAAATGCAGGAGCGCGGCTTGCCGTACATCTCCGTGCTGACCGACCCGACGATGGGCGGTGTTTCTGCAAGTTTCGCCATGCTGGGCGATCTCAACATCGCTGAACCGAAAGCGTTAATCGGCTTTGCCGGTCCGCGTGTTATCGAACAGACCGTTCGCGAAAAACTGCCGCCTGGATTCCAGCGCAGTGAATTCCTGATCGAGAAAGGCGCGATCGACATGATCGTCCGTCGTCCGGAAATGCGCCTGAAACTGGCGAGCATTCTGGCGAAGTTGATGAATCTGCCAGCGCCGAATCCTGAAGCGCCGCGTGAAGGCGTAGTGGTACCCCCGGTACCGGATCAGGAACCTGAGGCCTGATAACTGATAAGGGCAGGGCCACTGGCTCTGCCCTTTTGCTATTCTCACCGTAACGAATCAGCGGATACCATGATTATCAAACGCACTCCTCAAGCCGCGTCGCCTCTGGCTTCGTGGCTTTCTTATCTGGAAAACCTGCACAGTAAAACTATCGATCTCGGCCTTGAGCGCGTGAGCCTGGTCGCGGCGCGTCTTGGCGTCCTGAAACCAGCGCCATTTGTGTTTACCGTTGCGGGTACGAATGGCAAAGGCACCACCTGCCGTACGCTGGAGTCGATTCTGATGGCGGCAGGGTACAAAGTGGGCGTCTACAGTTCGCCTCATCTGGTGCGTTATACCGAGCGCGTACGTGTGCAGGGCCAGGAATTGCCGGAATCGGCCCACACCGCCTCTTTTGCGGAGATTGAATCGGCACGCGGTGATATTTCCCTGACCTATTTCGAGTACGGTACGCTGTCGGCGTTGTGGCTGTTCAAGCAGGCACAACTTGACGTGGTGATTCTGGAAGTAGGGCTGGGCGGTCGTCTGGACGCAACCAATATTGTCGACGCCGATGTCGCGGTAGTAACCAGTATTGCGCTGGATCATACCGACTGGCTGGGTCCAGATCGCGAAAGTATTGGTCGCGAGAAAGCAGGCATCTTCCGCAGCGAAAAACCGGCAATTGTCGGTGAGCCGGAAATGCCTTCTACCATTGCTGATGTGGCGCAGGAAAAAGGTGCACTGTTACAACGTCGGGGCGTTGAGTGGAACTATTCCGTCACCGATCATGACTGGGCGTTTAGCGATGCTCACGGCACGCTGGAAAATCTGCCGTTGCCGCTTGTCCCGCAACCGAATGCCGCAACAGCGCTGGCGGCACTGCGTGCCAGCGGGCTGGAAGTCAGTGAAAATGCCATTCGCGACGGGATTGCCAGCGCAATTTTGCCGGGACGTTTCCAGATTGTGAGCGAGTCGCCACGCGTTATTTTTGATGTCGCGCATAATCCACATGCGGCGGAATATCTCACCGGGCGTATGAAAGCGCTACCGAAAAACGGGCGCGTGCTGGCGGTTATCGGTATGCTACATGATAAAGATATTGCCGGAACTCTGGCCTGGTTGAAAAGCGTGGTTGATGACTGGTATTGTGCGCCACTGGAAGGGCCGCGCGGTGCCACGGCAGAACAACTGCTTGAGCATTTGGGTAACGGCAAATCATTTGATAGCGTTGCGCAGGCATGGGATGCCGCAATGGCGGACGCTAAAGCGGAAGACACCGTGCTGGTGTGTGGTTCTTTCCACACGGTCGCACATGTCATGGAAGTGATTGACGCGAGGAGAAGCGGTGGCAAGTAAGTTTCAGAATCGGTTAGTGGGCACGATCGTGCTGGTGGCGCTGGGGGTGATTGTACTTCCAGGGCTGCTGGACGGGCAGAAAAAACATTATCAGGATGAGTTCGCGGCTATCCCGCTGGTGCCGAAAGCGGGCGATCGTGATGAGCCTGATATGATGCCAGCCGCCACCCAGGCGTTACCGACGCAGCCGCCGGAAGGCGCAGCGGAAGAGGTGCGGGCAGGTGATGCCGCAGCACCGTCGCTCGATCCGGCCACTATTGCAGCCAATAACACCGAGTTTGAACCGGAACCTGCACCGGTCGCCCCACCGAAGCCGAAACCGGTGGAGCCGCCTAAACCAAAGGTTGAAGCACCACCTGCGCCGAAGCCAGAACCGAAGCCGGTCGTGGAAGAAAAAGCTGCACCGACGGGTAAAGCCTATGTTGTGCAACTGGGTGCGCTGAAAAATGCCGATAAAGTGAATGAGATTGTCGGTAAGCTGCGCGGTGCCGGTTATCGGGTTTATACGTCGCCATCCACGCCAGTGCAGGGTAAAATTACCCGTATTCTGGTTGGGCCGGATGCCTCGAAAGATAAGCTGAAAGGTTCGCTGGGTGAGTTGAAGCAACTTTCTGGCTTAAGTGGCGTGGTAATGGGCTATACGCCGAATTAATACGGTCTTGCCTGATGCGACGCTGGCGCGTCTTATCAGGCCTACGCAGGGGTAGAACCGTAGGTCGGATAAGGCGTTTACGCCGCATCCGACACGCATTGCCCGATGCCGCAAAGGCATAAAAAGTCGATGGCGTTGAATATTTTTTCAGCGCCATTTTTATTGATGCGCGGGAAGGAAATCCCTACGCAAACGTTTTCTTTTTCTGTTAGAATGCGCCCCGAACAGGATGACAGGGCGTAAAATCGTGGGACACATATGGTCTGGATTGATTACGCCATAATCGCGGTGATTGCTTTTTCCTCTCTGGTTAGCCTGATCCGCGGCTTTGTTCGTGAAGCGTTATCGCTGGTGACATGGGGTTGTGCTTTCTTTGTTGCCAGTCATTACTACACTTACCTGTCAGTCTGGTTTACGGGCTTTGAAGACGAACTGGTTCGAAATGGGATTGCCATCGCGGTACTGTTTATCGCTACCCTGATCGTTGGTGCTATCGTGAACTTCGTGATAGGCCAGTTGGTGGAGAAAACGGGGTTGTCAGGCACCGATCGGGTGCTGGGCGTCTGTTTCGGTGCGTTGCGCGGTGTGTTGATTGTTGCTGCCATTCTCTTCTTTCTCGACTCCTTTACCGGGGTGTCGAAAAGCGAAGACTGGAGCAAATCACAGCTGATCCCGCAATTCAGTTTTATCATCAGATGTTTTTTTGATTATCTGCAAAGCTCGTCAAGTTTCTTGCCCAGAGCGTAAGTGCTCTGAGATGTGGCTTAACGAGGAAAAAGACGTATGTGCGGTATTGTCGGTATCGCCGGTGTTATGCCGGTTAACCAGTCGATTTATGATGCCTTAACGGTGCTTCAGCATCGCGGTCAGGATGCCGCCGGCATCATCACCATAGATGCCAATAACTGCTTCCGTTTGCGTAAAGCGAACGGGCTGGTGAGCGATGTATTTGAAGCTCGCCATATGCAGCGTTTGCAGGGCAATATGGGCATTGGTCATGTGCGTTACCCCACGGCTGGCAGCTCCAGCGCCTCTGAAGCGCAGCCGTTTTACGTTAACTCCCCGTATGGCATTACGCTTGCCCACAACGGCAATCTGACCAACGCTCACGAGTTGCGTAAAAAACTGTTTGAAGAAAAACGCCGCCACATCAACACCACTTCCGACTCGGAAATTCTGCTTAATATCTTCGCCAGCGAGCTGGACAACTTCCGCCACTACCCGCTGGAAGCCGACAATATTTTCGCTGCCATTGCTGCCACAAACCGCTTAATCCGCGGCGCGTATGCCTGTGTGGCGATGATTATCGGCCACGGTATGGTTGCTTTCCGCGATCCAAACGGGATTCGTCCGCTGGTACTGGGAAAACGTGATATTGACGAGAACCGTACAGAATATATGGTCGCTTCCGAAAGCGTAGCGCTCGATACGCTGGGCTTTGATTTCCTGCGTGACGTCGCGCCGGGCGAAGCGATTTACATCACTGAAGAAGGGCAGTTGTTTACCCGTCAATGTGCTGACAATCCGGTCAGCAATCCGTGCCTGTTTGAGTATGTATACTTTGCCCGCCCGGACTCGTTTATCGACAAAATTTCCGTTTACAGCGCGCGTGTGAATATGGGCACGAAACTGGGCGAGAAAATTGCCCGCGAATGGGAAGATCTGGATATCGACGTGGTGATCCCGATCCCAGAAACCTCGTGTGATATCGCGCTGGAAATTGCTCGTATTCTGGGCAAACCGTACCGCCAGGGCTTCGTTAAAAACCGCTATGTTGGCCGCACCTTTATCATGCCGGGCCAGCAGCTGCGTCGTAAGTCCGTGCGCCGTAAACTGAATGCCAACCGCGCCGAGTTCCGCGATAAAAACGTCCTGCTGGTCGACGACTCCATCGTCCGTGGCACCACTTCTGAGCAGATTATCGAGATGGCACGCGAAGCCGGAGCGAAGAAAGTGTACCTCGCTTCTGCGGCACCGGAAATTCGCTTCCCGAACGTTTATGGTATTGATATGCCGAGCGCCACGGAACTGATCGCTCACGGTCGCGAAGTTGATGAAATTCGCCAGATCATCGGTGCTGACGGGTTGATTTTCCAGGATCTGAACGATCTGATCGACGCCGTTCGCGCTGAAAATCCGGATATCCAGCAGTTTGAATGCTCGGTGTTCAACGGCGTCTACGTCACCAAAGATGTTGATCAGGGCTACCTCGATTTCCTCGATACGTTACGTAATGATGACGCCAAAGCAGTGCAACGTCAGAACGAAGTGGAAAATCTCGAAATGCATAACGAAGGATGATGCCTTCGCTGAGGGTGCCGGTCTGGCACCCTGACTTGCAACTCCCGCCGAAATCCTGCAAAGTCTGCCTGCAAGTCTGACAGGGCAACTATTTATGAAACGACTCATTGTAGGCATCAGCGGTGCCAGCGGCGCGATTTATGGCGTGCGCTTATTACAGGTTCTGCGCGATGTCACAGATATCGAAACGCATCTGGTGATGAGCCAGGCAGCGCGCCAGACCTTATCCCTCGAAACGGATTTTTCTCTGCGCGAAGTGCAGGCATTAGCCGATGTCACGCACGATGCGCGCGATATTGCCGCCAGCATCTCTTCCGGTTCTTTCCAGACGCTGGGGATGGTGATTTTACCCTGTTCAATCAAAACCCTTTCCGGCATTGTCCATAGCTATACTGATGGCTTACTGACCCGTGCGGCAGATGTGGTGCTGAAAGAGCGTCGCCCGTTGGTGCTCTGCGTGCGTGAAACACCATTGCACTTAGGCCATCTGCGTTTAATGACTCAGGCGGCAGAAATCGGTGCGGTGATTATGCCTCCCGTTCCGGCGTTTTATCATCGCCCGCAATCCCTTGATGATGTGATAAATCAGACGGTTAATCGTGTTCTTGACCAGTTTGCGATAACCCTTCCTGAAGATCTCTTTGCCCGCTGGCAGGGCGCATAACTCCGCTGTTGCCCTGTTTCAGGGCAATTTTGCAACCGCGATCAAATCCTCGACATTTTGTTTCTGCCATTCAATCGAAACGCTGCGATTCAACCGCTATACCTGCTATCTTCAACTTCAGGACAATAATGCAACGTCTTATTAACATATTTAACGTTGAATGTTACTGTTGTCGTCAAGATGGCATAAGACCTGCATGAAAGAGCCTGCAAACACACAACACAATACACAACATAAAAAAGCCATTTTCACTTGAGGGTTATGTATGAAGAAGTCGATTCTCGCTCTGTCTTTGTTAGTCGGTCTCTCCACAGCGGCTTCCAGCTATGCGGCGCTACCGGAGACGGTACGTATCGGAACCGATACCACCTACGCACCGTTCTCATCGAAAGATGCTAAAGGTGATTTTGTTGGCTTTGATATCGATCTCGGTAACGAGATGTGCAAACGGATGCAGGTGAAATGTACCTGGGTTGCCAGTGACTTTGACGCGCTGATCCCCTCACTGAAAGCGAAAAAAATCGACGCTATTATTTCGTCGCTTTCCATTACCGATAAACGTCAGCAGGAGATTGCCTTCTCCGACAAGCTGTACGCCGCAGATTCTCGTTTGATTGCGGCCAAAGGTTCACCGATTCAGCCAACGCTGGATTCACTGAAAGGTAAACATGTTGGTGTGCTGCAGGGATCAACCCAGGAAGCTTACGCTAACGAGACCTGGCGTAGTAAAGGCGTGGATGTGGTGGCCTATGCCAACCAGGATTTGGTCTATTCCGATCTGGCTGCAGGACGTCTGGATGCTGCGTTACAAGATGAAGTTGCTGCCAGCGAAGGATTCCTCAAGCAACCTGCTGGTAAAGATTTCGCCTTTGCTGGCTCATCAGTAAAAGACAAAAAATACTTCGGTGATGGCACCGGTGTAGGGCTACGTAAAGATGATGCTGAACTGACGGCTGCCTTCAATAAGGCGCTTGGCGAGCTGCGTCAGGACGGCACCTACGACAAGATGGCGAAAAAGTATTTCGACTTTAATGTCTACGGTGACTGATACGTCGCTGGGAAGCTGTACCTGATGGAATGATCATCATGGTGCACGCCAGGTTTGTTGCACTATCGTGGTGCATTGAAATGCATACTTAAGCATTTTTAATGAAAAATAATACGTCTAACGGGGCGGGATATTTTGCCTTGATGGTCAATTTTATGGCACGATAAGTGTAACAAACCTGTAAATATTCCCTATAAAAAGACTGTCAGTTGAGGACATTATGAAAAAACTGGTGCTATCGCTCTCTCTGGTTCTGGCCTTCTCCAGCGCAACTGCGGCGTTTGCTGCGATTCCGCAAAACATCCGCATCGGTACCGACCCGACCTATGCGCCATTTGAATCAAAAAATTCACAAGGCGAACTGGTTGGCTTCGATATCGATCTGGCAAAGGAATTATGCAAACGCATCAATACGCAATGTACGTTTGTCGAAAATCCGCTGGATGCGTTAATCCCGTCCTTAAAAGCGAAGAAGATTGACGCCATCATGTCATCGCTTTCCATTACGGAAAAACGTCAGCAAGAAATAGCCTTCACCGACAAACTGTACGCTGCCGATTCTCGTTTGGTGGTGGCGAAAAATTCTGACATTCAGCCGACAGTCGAGTCGCTGAAAGGCAAACGGGTAGGCGTATTGCAGGGCACCACCCAGGAGACGTTCGGTAATGAACATTGGGCACCAAAAGGCATTGAAATCGTCTCGTATCAGGGGCAGGACAACATTTATTCTGACCTGACTGCCGGACGTATTGATGCCGCGTTCCAGGATGAGGTCGCTGCCAGCGAAGGTTTCCTCAAACAACCTGTCGGTAAAGATTACAAATTCGGTGGCCCGTCTGTTAAAGATGAAAAACTGTTTGGCGTAGGGACCGGCATGGGCCTGCGTAAAGAAGATAACGAACTGCGCGAAGCACTGAACAAAGCCTTTGCCGAAATGCGCGCTGACGGTACTTACGAGAAATTAGCGAAAAAGTACTTCGATTTTGATGTTTATGGTGGCTAATCGCCATCGGTGAAAGAAAGCCCGCTCCCTTCGGGTAACCGGAGGGAGACAAGAGGCGGTAATTCACCACACACGACAGGACAGGCAGCATGTTGTATGGGTTTTCAGGTGTTATTTTACAGGGTGCGCTCGTCACGCTGGAGCTGGCTATCAGCTCTGTAGTGCTCGCTGTAATCATCGGTTTAATTGGCGCTGGCGGTAAGCTCTCGCAAAATCGGCTTTCGGGGCTGATTTTCGAAGGGTACACCACGCTGATTCGTGGCGTGCCGGACTTAGTGTTGATGCTGCTGATTTTCTACGGTTTGCAGATTGCGCTAAACACGGTGACGGAGGCGATGGGCGTCGGGCAGATTGATATCGATCCGATGGTCGCTGGTATTATCACTCTCGGTTTTATCTACGGTGCTTATTTTACCGAAACGTTCCGTGGTGCTTTTATGGCAGTGCCGAAAGGACATATAGAGGCGGCGACGGCGTTCGGTTTTACTCGTGGGCAAGTGTTTCGGCGGATCATGTTTCCGTCGATGATGCGTTACGCCCTGCCAGGCATTGGCAACAACTGGCAGGTGATCCTCAAATCTACCGCACTGGTTTCGTTACTCGGCCTGGAAGATGTGGTCAAAGCCACCCAACTGGCAGGCAAAAGTACCTGGGAACCGTTCTATTTCGCCATCGTCTGTGGCGTGATTTACCTGGTTTTCACCACTGTTTCCAATGGTGTGCTGCTGTTCCTTGAGCGCCGCTACTCCGTGGGTGTGAAGAGGGCTGACCTGTGATCGAAATCTTACATGAATACTGGAAACCGCTGCTGTGGACCGACGGTTATCGCTTTACTGGTGTGGCGATCACTCTGTGGCTGCTTATTTTGTCGGTAGTGATAGGCGGAGTCCTGGCGCTGTTTCTGGCGATTGGTCGTGTCTCCAGTAATAAATACATCCAGTTTCCAATCTGGTTATTTACCTATATTTTTCGCGGTACGCCGCTGTATGTTCAGTTGCTGGTGTTCTATTCCGGCATGTACACGCTTGAGATTGTTAAGGGAACCGAATTCCTTAACGCTTTCTTCCGCAGTGGCCTGAACTGTACCGTGCTGGCGCTGACGCTTAACACCTGCGCTTACACTACCGAGATTTTTGCTGGGGCAATCCGTTCGGTTCCGCATGGGGAAATTGAAGCCGCCAGAGCCTATGGCTTCTCGACTTTTAAAATGTATCGCTGCATTATTTTGCCTTCTGCGCTGCGTATTGCGTTACCGGCATACAGCAACGAAGTGATCCTGATGCTGCACTCTACTGCGTTGGCATTTACTGCCACGGTGCCGGATCTGCTGAAAATAGCCCGCGATATTAACGCCGCCACGTATCAACCTTTTACCGCCTTCGGCATTGCCGCGGTGCTCTATTTAATCATCTCTTATGTCCTGATCAGCCTCTTTCGCAGAGCGGAAAAACGCTGGTTGCAGCATGTGAAACCTTCTTCAACGCACTGAGAATACGATGTCCGAGAATAAATTAAACGTTATCGATTTGCACAAACGCTACGGCGAACATGAAGTGCTGAAAGGGGTATCACTGCAAGCGAATGCCGGAGATGTAATAAGCATCATCGGATCGTCGGGATCGGGGAAAAGTACCTTTCTGCGCTGCATTAACTTCCTCGAAAAACCGAGTGAAGGGTCGATCGTGGTCAATGGCCAGACGATCAATCTGGTGCGCGACAAAGACGGTCAACTCAAAGTCGCCGATAAAAATCAACTGCGCTTACTGCGCACACGCCTGACGATGGTATTCCAGCACTTCAATCTCTGGAGCCATATGACGGTGCTGGAAAACGTCATGGAAGCGCCGATTCAGGTGTTGGGCCTGAGCAAGCAGGAAGCGCGCGAGCGGGCGGTGAAGTATCTGGCAAAAGTCGGGATAGACGAACGTGCGCAGGGGAAATATCCGGTGCATCTTTCCGGCGGTCAGCAACAGCGTGTTTCTATCGCGCGGGCGCTGGCGATGGAACCGGAAGTTTTACTGTTTGATGAACCTACCTCGGCGCTCGATCCTGAACTGGTAGGCGAAGTGTTGCGTATTATGCAGCAACTGGCAGAAGAGGGGAAAACCATGGTGGTAGTGACTCACGAAATGGGCTTTGCTCGCCATGTTTCTACTCATGTCATTTTCCTCCATCAGGGGGAAAATAGAAGAAGAGGGCGCGCCGGAGCAGTTATTTGGCAACCCGCAAAGCCCTCGTCTGCAACGGTTCCTTAAGGGATCGCTGAAATAATTTCCTCTCCGGTGGCTAACGCTGCCGGAGTATTTTCATGGGGAATTTGCGAGTCAGCTTCCGCTGAAATGTAAAAGTTACAGTCCGCTAAAAATACTTCTGAATTCGCTGTCCAAAGATAAAAACTGCCTGCTGCATTGGGTGTTAATCGTGGTTATTGTCGCGTCATCTTAAATTTGAGGGGTGACGGAACGCCATGACAATATCGACAACTTCCACGCCGCATGATGCGGTATTTAAATCTTTTTTACGCCATCCAGACACCGCGCGGGATTTTATTGATATTCATCTTCCCGCGCCGCTGCGCAAACTGTGTGATTTAACGACGCTTAAACTGGAACCAAACAGTTTTATTGATGAAGACCTGCGGCAATATTATTCCGACCTCTTGTGGTCTGTGAAAACGCAGGAGGGAGTGGGTTATATTTATGTAGTGATAGAGCACCAAAGTAAGCCGGAAGAATTAATGGCTTTTCGCATGATGCGTTATTCCATTGCGGCAATGCAAAACCATCTTGATGCGGGCTATAAAGAGCTTCCATTGGTGCTCCCGATGCTGTTTTATCATGGTTGCAGAAGTCCTTATCCTTATTCACTCTGCTGGCTTGATGAATTTGCCGAGCCTGCTATAGCCCGCAAAATATATTCATCGGCTTTTCCGTTGGTGGATATTACCGTGGTGCCGGATGACGAGATTATGCAACACCGCAAAATGGCGCTGTTGGAGTTAATTCAGAAACATATTCGTCAGCGCGATCTGTTGGGATTAGTCGACCAAATTGTTTCGCTGCTAGTTACAGGGAACACTAATGACAGACAGCTAAAAGCCCTGTTTAATTACGTATTACAAACAGGGGATGCCCAGCGTTTTCGTGCATTTATTGGTGAGATAGCGGAACGCGCACCACAAGAAAAGGAGAAACTGATGACCATTGCTGACAGATTACGTGAAGAAGGCGCAATGCAGGGCAAACACGAAGAAGCCCTGCGTATTGCTCAGGAGATGCTGGATAGAGGTTTAGACAGAGAGTTAGTTATGATGGTGACCCGACTTTCACCAGACGATCTTATCGCGCAAAGCCACTAATCCTGTAACACCGGGAGTTAACTGGCGGATGTTTGCTGTAAACCACATCAGCGAACGACATCCGCCAGCGCCTCTTCTAAATCGTACCAGCGAAACGCAAAACCCGCTTCTTCCAGCCGTTTAGGCAGCGCGCGTTGTCCACCTAATACCAGTACTGAAGATTCGCCCATTAACAGTCGAATGGCGGTCGCGGGGACGCGCAAAATGGCCGGGCGATGCAGCGCATGACCGAGCGCATGGGCAAATTGTTCATTGCGTACCGGGTAGGGCGAAACCATATTAAATGGCCCGCGCAGCTCGTTATCCAGCAGCCAGAGAATACCGTTGACCATATCATCAATATGAATCCAGGCCAGATACTGCCGACCAGAGCCAATCGGCCCGCCCAGGCCAAGACGAAACGGCGGCAGCATTTTACCGAGAATACCGCCATCCGGTGCCAGCACTACACCGGTACGCAGCAGGCACACTCGCGTTTTGTCACTTTGCGCCCGGCAGGCAATTTCTTCCCAGCGAGCGCAGAGTTTATGGGTAAATTCGTTATGCGGCGGTTCCTCTTCGGTAACCACCACTTCACCTAAGTCACCATAATAGCCCGTTGCCGAGCCGGAAATGAGTACCGACGGTGGCGTGTCGCTGGCATTAATCAAATCGACCAGTTTTTGCGTGATATTCCAGCGGCTTTGGCAGAGACGCTCTTTTTGCTCGTGAGTCCAGCGTTTATCAGCAATCGGTTCTCCGGCCAGGTTGATTACCGCATCAACGCCGTTGAGGTTGCTTTGATCGGCAAGCCCTTGCCATAGTGTCACCCGAGGGCCGAGAACGGAACTGGCTTTCTGCGGGTTACGCGTCACTACCGTAATTTGATGGCCCAGCTCCAGCAAACGCGGAATCAAATGGCGACCAATTAATCCTGTCCCTCCGGTGATCACTATGTTCATGCAGCCTCCCGATATGGCGATTAACGCTGCCAGCTTAAGGTCATGGATACCGAATCGGCGTAGCGCAGCGCGTGCAGTTTATCGATCTCCACTTCAGCATACGTCACCCAGTGATGTTCACGTGCGATATCGAGCACATCCTGAGTTAATTTTTCCAGCAAAGAGAAACGGTTATTCTCTACATGCTGAATAATGTTTTTCGTTACGGTGCGATAATTCAGCGCATCGTTGATATCTTCGCTAGTGCGCGCTTTATCGGCGGGGTAGTGGATCGTCACATTGATAACAATATCCTGACGGTTGTTAATTTCTTCTTCCTTAATTCCGATAAACGTACGCAAACGAAGGTTCTTTATACGAATAATAGCGGCAGGTTGTGCCATTGCAGGTTCTCCGTTGTTTTACTTAGGATGAAATAATACACGAGAACCTGTTTCTGTTAACTATCCGAACGCTCATCACCGAGTTGTGCTTTTAGCAGTGCCTGCCCGGTGGCAGGGCGCGAACGGATCCGCTCATGCCAGTTCTTGACTGCCGGATACATTGCTAGGTCAATTCGCTGGCGAGTCCAGGCATTAACCCACGGCCAGCAGGCAATATCCGCAATGCTGTAGTTCTCGCCTCCCAGCCAGGGCGAGTTTTCCAGCCGCTTGTTCAGTACATGGTAAAGACGCTGAGTTTCAACCTGATAACGTTCAATAGCGTAAGGAATGGTTTGGGGGGCTGCGTGATTAAAATGATGATTTTGCCCAAGCATCGGCCCCAGTCCGCCTACCTGCCAGAATAACCACTGTAATGTGGCGGCGCGCTCACGCGTTTCATGACTCAAAAAGAGTCCTGTTTTCTCAGCCAGATACAACAAAATGGCACCAGACTCAAAGAGGCTTAGCGGTTCGCCGCCATCGGCAGGAGAATGATCAACAATTGCCGGAATTTTGTTGTTGGGCGAAATGCGCAAAAATTCCGGACGAAACTGACCGCCTTTCCCCAGGTCTACCTTAATCAAGCGATAATCCAGCTCTGCTTCTTCGAGAAACAGCGTAATTTTGTGACCATTGGGTGTCGGGGCGAAATAGAGATCGATCATTGCAGCTCCGGTTGTTTAATCATCTGAACACCACAAGTATAGAAAGCGCGGCGACTTACGTGAGTATTCGTCACGTGACAGTGACAAAAAGGCTCTATAGTTTGATAGCCAGCCCCCTTTATTGCCGAGGACATAATGAGTAAACCCGCTATCACGCTTTGGTCAGATGCCCACTTTTTCTCCCCTTATGTGTTATCCGCCTGGGTGGCGTTGCAGGAAAAAGGCCTGTCGTTTCATATCAAGACCATCGACCTCGACAGCGGTGAACATTTGCAGCCGACGTGGCAAGGTTACGGTCAGACACGCCGTGTGCCGTTATTACAAATCGATGATTTTGAGTTGAGTGAATCTTCTGCCATTGCGGAGTATCTGGAAGATCGATTTGCGCCACCGACCTGGGAACGTATTTATCCGCTTGATTTAGAAAATCGTGCGCGTGCACGACAGATTCAGGCCTGGCTGCGCAGCGATCTGATGCCCATCCGCGAAGAGCGTCCGACGGATGTTGTCTTTGCGGGGGCGAAAAAAGCGCCACTAACGGCCGAGGGAAAAGCCAGTGCAGAGAAACTGTTCGCGATGGCAGAACATTTGTTAGTACTGGGTCAGCCGAATTTATTTGGTGAATGGTGCATTGCTGATACTGATCTGGCGCTAATGATTAACCGCCTGGTACTACATGGCGATGAGGTGCCAGAACGCCTGGTGGATTATGCAACATTCCAGTGGCAGCGAGCGTCTGTCCAGCGTTTTATTGCACTTTCGGCGAAGCAATCTGGCTGATAGCAACGACAGAATCCAGTATCATAGCTTACGTTTTTTCGACGAGGAGTGAGTGATGAAACTGATGTTTGCATCGGACATTCATGGGTCGTTACCGGCGACGGAACGTGTTCTGGAGTTGTTTGCCCAAAGCGGTGCCCAGTGGCTGGTGATCCTTGGCGACGTGTTGAATCACGGCCCGCGTAATGCTTTACCGGAGGGTTACGCGCCAGCCAAAGTCGCTGAACGGCTTAATGAAGTGGCACATAAGGTTATCGCTGTGCGCGGCAACTGCGACAGCGAAGTGGATCAAATGCTGCTGCATTTCCCGATAACCGCGCCGTGGCAACAGGTATTACTGGAAAAACAACGTCTGTTTTTGACGCATGGTCATCTTTTTGGCCCGGAAAATCTGCCTGCTTTAAACCAGAACGATGTGCTGGTGTACGGTCATACCCATCTGCCAGTGGCAGAACAGCGGGGGGAGATTTTCCACTTCAACCCCGGCTCGGTGAGTATTCCGAAAGGCGGTAATCCGGCGAGTTATGGCATGCTGGATAATGACGTACTTAGTGTAATCGCACTCAATGATCAAAGTATCATTGCGCAGGTCGCGATTAATCCGTAATTTACCCACAACTCAAAATGCGCCGTAAGAGCGCCAGAAAAAGAAGGTTTCCTGATAATGGAACAGCGTCGTTTGGCAAGTACTGAATGGGTGGATATTGTCAATGAAGAGAACGAAGTCATTGCACAAGCCAGCCGGGAACAAATGCGGGCACAGTGTCTGCGTCATCGTGCAACTTACATCGTCGTGCATGATGGCATGGGCAAAATTCTGGTCCAGCGTCGTACCGAGACAAAAGACTTTTTACCCGGCATGTTAGATGCGACCGCAGGCGGTGTAGTCCAGGCCGATGAGCAACTGCTGGAATCCGCGCGTCGCGAAGCGGAAGAAGAGTTGGGCATTGCCGGTGTCCCCTTTGCCGAGCACGGGCAGTTCTATTTCGAAGATAAAAATTGCCGTGTCTGGGGCGCATTGTTCAGCTGCGTCTCTCACGGTCCCTTCGCACTACAGGAAGATGAAGTCAGTGAAGTTTGCTGGCTGACGCCGGAAGAAATCACCGCACGCTGCGATGAGTTCACTCCAGACTCGCTGAAAGCGCTAGCGTTGTGGATGAAGCGCAATGCCAAAAATGAAGCCGTAGAGACTGAAACGGCAGAATGAAAAAAGAGCCGCAATTGCGGCTCTTAACATTTTTAGTGGTAGCCCATCAACTGAGCGCCGATCACTACGACGCTGGACATAATAAACAGCAGTCCAAGTAGGGTCGCGCCCACCTTCAGCCAGTTACGGAAGTCCACCCTGCACACACCGAGCGTTGCCATTAACGACGCTGAGGTTGGGTAAATGATGTGACTGAAGCCATCACCAAACTGGAACGCCAGCACGGTAACCTGACGGTTAACACCGACCAGATCGCCAAGCGGTGCCAGTAACGGCATGGTTAACGCCGCCTGACCAGAACCGGACGTCACGAAGAAATTAAATACCGCCTGGAAGAGCAACATAAACCAGGCCGCGACCGCGTTGTCCAGACCGCTAATGGCATTGGCAATGCTGTTGAGGATGGTATTTAACACGCTGGCATCACCCGCTTCACCATTACCGACCAGCAGCAAAATCCCTTTGGCGAAACCCACCAGCAGGGCAGGGGCGATCATCATTCGCGCCCCTTCGGTAAAGGATGAAGCCATGGTATTAACCGTCATGCCGTTAAGGCGGAAAACAACGCCGATGATGCCAATCACCAGACCCATGGTGAAGAACTGGCTGGCAATTTCTGGAATAAACCAGGCATTAACGATCACGCCCCAAATCACCCAGACCATTACGGCGGTCAGGACAATCAATACCAGCCAGTCACCAAAGGTAAACGGACGTTGTTCAACATCAGCCTGCTTTTCACGAAAGAAGCGGTCGGACTCATGCACGCGTGACAGAAGAGGATTCTTTTTCACTCGTGAGGCGTACACCATGGTAAAGATCAGGCCAATCAGAGTGGCGATAACCCACACCACGATGCGCAACCCGGAGCCAGAAAGCACCGGAACGCCGGCAATCCCCTGAGCAACGACCACACAAAACGGGTTCATCCACGAACTGGCAAAACCGATTTGCGTGGCAATATAGGTCACCAGGACGGTGGTAATACTGTCATAGCCCAGCCGGACCATTAGCGGTGCGATGATAATGGCAAAGGCGACGGCCTCTTCTCCCATACCAAATACCGCGCCGCCAAGTGAAAACAGAATAAACAGCGCAGGAATAAAGAGAATTTCATTCCCGCGGGTATGGCGAATAAGCGCCAGGATACCGTTATCAATGGTTCCTGTACGCATCACAATGCCAAACGCGCCGCCAATCACCAGCATAAACATGATGATGCCAACGGCTGTCCCGTATTTCGATCCTGAGGTTAATCCTTCAAACGGGAAGTTCATCAGGCCCGGGCGTTCATCGCCCGTCGTGAACAGCTGTACGCGGTGATACTCAGGTTCGCCTGCTTCGTTAGTCAGAATGCGAAATGAGTGTGGATCTACGACTTTGCGTGTTTTTGTTTGACCATCAACCTGATACTGCACTTCCTGACTGTCAAACATCCCCACCGGAACTACCCAGGTGGCAAGGCTGGTTAAAATAGCAACAAAAAAGATAATCACCAACGTATCGGGCATTGCCCATCTTCTTGTTGGTTTGGATTCAGTGATTGCGGACATAGCGCAAATATTCCCTTGCACAAAACAAAGTGGTAAGTATGCAAAGTGGGATGGCGCAATTCATTGATGCAGCGCAGTTAAGCAAGATAATCAGAAAGGATTAATGCAAATTAAGAGAATAAAAAACCGGAAATAGTGATTATTTCCGGTTCAGATATCCGCAGCGCAAAGCTGCGGATGATGACGAGATTACTGCTGCTGTGCAGACTGAATCGCAGTCAGCGCGATGGTGTAGACGATATCGTCAACCAGTGCGCCACGGGACAGGTCGTTAACCGGCTTGCGCATACCCTGCAGCATCGGCCCGATGGAGATCAGGTCGGCAGAACGCTGTACCGCTTTGTAGGTGGTGTTACCGGTGTTCAGATCCGGGAAGATGAACACGGTAGCGCGACCTGCAACCGGAGAGTTCGGCGCTTTGGATTTCGCAACGTCAGCCATTACCGCAGCGTCGTACTGCAGCGGACCGTCGATCATCAGGTCAGGACGTTTTTCCTGCGCCAGACGAGTTGCTTCGCGAACTTTTTCTACGTCGCTACCTGCACCAGAAGTACCGGTGGAGTAGGAGAGCATAGCAACGCGCGGTTCGATACCGAAGGCCGCAGCGGAATCAGCGGACTGAATCGCGATTTCTGCCAGCTGTTCAGCGGTCGGATCCGGGTTGATCGCACAGTCACCGTAAACGTAAACCTGTTCCGGCAGCAGCATGAAGAACACGGAAGATACCAGGGAGCTGCCCGGTGCAGTTTTGATCAGCTGCAGCGGCGGACGGATGGTGTTTGCGGTAGTGTGAACAGCACCGGAAACCAGACCATCAACTTCATCCTGTTCCAGCATCAGCGTACCGAGCACCACGTTGTCTTCCAGCTGTTCGCGGGCAACGGTTTCGGTCATGCCTTTGTTCTTACGCAGTTCGACCAGACGACCAACATAGCTTTCGCGAACCACTTCTGGATCAACGATTTCAATCCCTGCACCCAGTTCTACACCCTGAGACGCTGCAACACGGTTGATCTCTGCCGGATTACCCAGCAGTACGCAAGTTGCGATACCACGTTCAGCACAGATAGCGGCTGCTTTAACGGTACGCGGTTCGTCACCTTCCGGCAGTACGATACGTTTGCCCGCTTTGCGCGCAAGTTCAGTCAGCTGATAACGGAACGCAGGCGGAGACAGACGACGGCTGCGCTCAGAAGTGGCAGTCAGAGATTCGATCCAGTCAGCGTTGATGTAGTTAGCAACGTATTCCTGAACTTTCTCGATACGTTCGTGATCGTCAACCGGAACTTCCAGGTTGAAGCTCTGCAGGCTCAGAGAGGTCTGCCAGGTGTTGGTGTTCACCATAAATACCGGCAGGCCGGTAGCGAAAGCACGTTCGCACAGTTTAGAAATGCGCGCGTCCATTTCGTAACCGCCAGTCAGCAGCAGGGCACCGATTTCTACGCCGTTCATGGCTGCCAGGCAAGCGGCCACCAGCACGTCAGGACGGTCTGCGGAAGTCACCAGCAGAGAACCGGCACGGAAGTGCTCCAGCATGTGCGGAATGCTGCGTGCGCAGAAAGTGACGGATTTAACGCGGCGAGTATTGATGTCGCCTTCGTTGATGATGGTCGCATTCAGGTGGCGAGCCATATCGATCGCACGAGTCGCGATCAGGTCAAAGCTCCACGGCACAGCGCCGAGAACCGGCAGCGGGCTGGATTCTTGCAGCTTCGCCGGATCAACATTGTTTACTTTAGCTTTGGAAGAGTCGTCGAAAATCTCGGACAGATCCGGGCGAGTACGACCCTGTTCATCAACCGGTGCGTTCAGTTTGTTAACGATAACGCCGGTGATGTTGGTGTTTTTGGCACCGCCGAAGCTGTTGCGGGTCAGTTCGATACGCTCTTTCAGCTGTTCCGGGGTGTCAGTGCCCTGAGACATAACGAAGACGATTTCCGCATTCAGCGTTTTAGCGATTTCGTAGTTCAGAGACTGGGCAAACTGGTGCTTACGTGTCGGGACCAGACCTTCAACCAGAACGACTTCAGCGTCTTTGGTGTTAGCGTGGTAGTTTGCGACGATCTCTTCCATCAGCACATCTTTCTGATTGCTGGAAAGCAGACCTTCAACGTAGCTCATTTTCAGCGGTTCAGCGGCCGTCGTGGTGGAAGAGTTCGCACGCACGATAGTCGTAGTCTGATCGGGCGCATCGCCACCGGTACGCGGCTGAGCGATAGGTTTGAAAACGCTCAGACGAACGCCTTTGCGTTCCATTGCACGGATCACGCCAAGGCTGACGCTGGTCAGACCGACGCTGGTTCCGGTAGGGATCAGCATAATAATACGGGACACGGTTTATCCTCTTTCGTTACCGCCGATTTGGCGGGTTACAAAACAGCACCGCCAGCTGAGCTGGCGGTGTGAAATCAGGCAGTCAGGCGGCTCGCGTCTTGCGCGATAACCAGTTCTTCGTTGGTTGGGATAACCACCGCAGGACGGGTACCTTCTTTGTTGATGAAACCAGATTTGCCGAAACGTGCAGCCAGGTTGCGTTCATGATCAACTTCAAAGCCCAGCACGCCCAGTTTGCCCAGAGACAGTTCACGAACCATTGCGGCATTTTCACCGATACCACCAGTGAATACAACAGCGTCCAGACGACCATCCATCAGCGCAGTGTAGGCACCGATGTATTTCGCCAGGCGGTGGCAGTAAACGTCCATTGCGCGCTTCGCGTCTTCTTTCGTCGCGTAGTTGTCTTCAACATAGCGGCAGTCGCTGGTCACTTCGGTCAGACCCAGCAGGCCAGACTCTTTGGTCAGCAGTTTGTTGATTGCGTCAACGCTCATGCCCAGGGTGTCGTGCAGGTGGAAGATGATCGCCGGATCGATATCACCAGAACGGGTACCCATGACCAGACCTTCCAGCGGGGTCAGGCCCATAGAGGTGTCAACGCATTTACCGTTGCGGATAGCAGAAACGGAACCACCGTTGCCCAGGTGGCAGGTGATGATGTTCAGTTCTTCTACCGGTTTGTTCAGCATTTTTGCCGCTTCCTGGGTTACATAGAAGTGGCTGGTGCCGTGCGCGCCGTAACGACGGATGCCGTGCTCTTTGTACAGGTTGTAAGGCAGGGCGTAGAGGTAAGACTCTTCCGGCATAGTCTGGTGGAACGCGGTGTCAAATACAGCAACGTTTTTGTCTTTCAGCTGTGGGAAAGATTTCAGAGCTTCTTCGATACCGATCAGGTGAGCCGGGTTGTGCAGCGGTGCAAAAGAAGCTGCATCTTTGATACCCTGAATAACAGACTCATCGATCACTACGGAGCTGGTATACTTTTCGCCGCCGTGTACGATACGGTGACCGATAGCAGTCAGCTGCGCAGACAGTTCTGGTTTTTGTGCCAGAATAGTATTAACGATAAAGTTGAGCGCTTCGCTGTGAGCGGCGCCTGCACCTAAAGCCGCTTCCTGTTTATTGCCGTCCATTTTCCATTTGATACGTGCTTCGGGCAGGTGGAAACATTCGGCTAAACCAGAAAGGTACTCTTCACCATTTACTGCATCGATGATGGCAAATTTCAGTGAAGAACTACCGCAGTTCAGAACCAGTACTAACTTACTCGACATGGAAGTACCTATAATTGATACGTGGCTAAAAAAACGTCAGGGAGCCATAGAGCGTAGCGCATGATGACACCGACATTTATGATTAACATCATGCACTGCAAATTTTTTTTGCATGATGGAAGAAATATCTTGAGTCTATGCCATTTTGCGTAATTTTCAGCCAATGGCATAATGTATATGAATTTGACGACTCAATGAATATGTACTACTTAGGCCTTCAGGCTGCTAAAGGATACCTGATAGTGGGTATGGAAGACAAAATGTTTTGAACGTTGTCCCGCTGAGTTGTGAATTTGCACAAATTTTTGAATCTTTATATGTGAAGTTGAGGTGAAGCATGTCAACGCCGGATAATCGTTCTGTTAATTTTTTTAGCTTGTTTCGCCGGGGACAGCATTACTCAAAGACGTGGCCGCTGGAAAAACGCCTTGCCCCGGTCTTTGTCGAAAATCGCGTTATCAAGATGACGCGTTATGCGATCCGTTTTATGCCGCCGATCGCCGTATTTACTCTCTGCTGGCAGATTGCCCTGGGCGGTCAGCTTGGGCCGGCAGTTGCCACTGCCCTGTTCGCCTTAAGTTTACCCATGCAGGGATTGTGGTGGCTGGGCAAGCGTTCTGTCACGCCATTACCCCCTGCAATCCTTAACTGGTTTTATGAAGTTCGCGGTAAATTGCAGGAGTCTGGACAGGTGTTGGCACCCGTTGAAGGCAAGCCTGATTACCAGGCATTAGCTGACACGCTTAAGCGCGCCTTCAAACAACTGGATAAAACTTTCCTTGATGATTTGTAATTGACCCCTGATTACGCATATAAAAGAAGGCATACTCAGCCTTCTTTTTTTTCACCGTAGTAGAGTGATACAGGAGTCAACAATGGAAATGACCAACGCGCAACGTCTTATTTTGTCTAATCAGTACAAGATGATGACTATGCTCGATCCGGCAAATGCTGAACGTTACCGTCGCCTGCAAACAATTATTGAGCGTGGTTACGGATTACAGATGCGTGAATTGGATCGCGAGTTTGGCGAGCTGAAAGAAGAAACCTGCCGCACTATCATCGACATTATGGAGATGTATCATGCGTTGCATGTTTCCTGGTCTAATTTGCAGGACCAGCAATCCATCGATGAACGTCGTGTCACCTTCCTCGGCTTTGACGCCGCCACTGAAGCACGTTACCTCGGTTATGTCCGCTTTATGGTTAATGTGGAAGGGCGCTATACCCATTTTGACGCCGGAACTCACGGTTTTAACGCCCAGACGCCAATGTGGGAAAAATATCAGCGCATGCTTAATGTGTGGCATGCCTGCCCGCGTCAGTACCATTTGAGCGCCAACGAAATTAATCAAATTATCAATGCCTGAGGAGGCCCGCGTGCGGTGCAAAGGTTTTCTGTTTGATCTTGATGGAACGCTGGTGGATTCCCTGCCTGCGGTAGAACGGGCGTGGAGCAACTGGGCCAGACGTCATGGGTTAGCGCCGGAAGAGGTGCTGGCTTTCATTCACGGTAAACAGGCGATCACCTCTCTGCGCCATTTTATGGCGGGCAAATCCGAGGCTGATATTGCCGCCGAGTTTACGCGTCTGGAGCACATCGAGGCCACGGAAACCGAAGGTATTACCGCGCTTCCGGGGGCAATCGCCTTACTCAGTCATTTGAATAAAGCAGGTATTCCGTGGGCCATTGTGACTTCTGGCTCCATGCCGGTAGCGCGAGCGCGCCATAAAATAGCTGGGCTTCCCGCACCAGAGGTGTTTGTAACCGCTGAGCGAGTGAAGCGCGGAAAACCAGAACCTGATGCGTATCTGTTAGGCGCGCAGCTGCTGGGGCTTGCGCCGCAGGAGTGTGTGGTGGTGGAAGATGCTCCCGCTGGCGTGCTTTCTGGCCTGGCGGCGGGTTGTCATGTCATTGCGGTTAACGCTCCGGCAGATACCCCGCGCCTGAATGAGGTCGATTTGGTCCTCCACAGTCTGGAGCAAATTACTGTGACCAAACAGCCAAATGGCGATGTTATTATTCAGTGAAACACCTGATCATGATTTAGCCCCGTCTCGTCGGGGCTTTTTTATGGCAGAATCAAGTCATCCCCCTCAATTAACAAGGATAAGTTGTGAACGGTGAATTGATTTGGGTTCTTTCATTACTGGCCGTTGCCATCGTCTTGTTTGCGACGGGCAGAGTGCGTATGGATGCGGTCGCTTTGTTTGTTATTGTCGCGTTTGCATTAAGCGGAACGCTGACAGTCCCAGAAGTATTTTCCGGCTTTTCTGATCCTAACGTTGTCCTGATTGCCGCCTTGTTTATTATTGGCGATGGTTTGGTCCGTACCGGTGTTGCCACCGTAATGGGAACATGGCTGGTCAAAGTTGCGGGCAATAGTGAAATCAAAATGTTGGTTTTGTTGATGCTGACCGTCGCGGGGCTTGGCGCGTTTATGAGTTCAACCGGCGTTGTCGCTATCTTTATTCCCGTGGTGTTAAGCGTTGCCATGCGTATGCAAACGTCGCCGTCACGTCTGATGATGCCGTTAAGTTTTGCCGGGCTGATTAGCGGCATGATGACGCTGGTGGCGACGCCGCCGAACCTGGTAGTCAACAGTGAATTGCTGCGTGAAGGCTATCACGGCTTCAGTTTCTTTAGCGTAACACCTATTGGCCTGGTCGTGCTGGTGCTGGGTATTTTGTATATGTTAGTGATGCGTTTCATGCTGAAAGGGGATACCCAGACCCCGCAGCGCGAAGGCTGGACGCGTCGAACCTTTCGCGATCTTATCCGTGAATATCGACTGACCGGGCGTGCGCGACGTCTGGCTATTCGCCCCGGATCGCCAATGATTGGTCAACGGCTGGATGATCTCAAATTACGTGAGCGTTATGGCGCTAACGTCATCGGTGTTGAACGCTGGCGGCGTTTTCGTCGCGTTATCGTGAACGTTAATGGGGTTTCTGAATTTCGCGCGCGTGACGTTTTGCTTATTGATATGTCTGCGGCTGATGTCGATCTCCGGCAATTTTGTAGTGAGCAATTGCTGGAGCCGATGGTACTGCGCGGCGAGTATTTTTCTGACCAGGCCCTTGATGTGGGCATGGCAGAGATTTCATTAATTCCTGAGTCAGAACTGATTGGTAAATCGGTGCGCGAAATTGGTTTTCGTACCCGCTACGGACTGAATGTGGTGGGGCTAAAGCGCAATGGCGTGGCGCTGGAAGGTTCGCTGGCGGATGAGCCTCTGCTGCTGGGCGATATCATCCTGGTTGTGGGTAACTGGAAACTGATCGGTATGCTGGCCAAACAGGGCCGCGACTTCGTAGCGCTGAACTTACCGGAAGAGGTGAGTGAAGCATCACCCGCGCACAGCCAGGCACCCCATGCCATTTTCTGTCTGGTGCTAATGGTGGCGTTAATGCTGACAGATGAAATTCCTAATCCTGTTGCCGCTATCATCGCCTGCCTGCTGATGGGGAAATTCCGCTGTATAGATGCTGAAAGCGCCTATAAATCCATTCACTGGCCGAGCATTATTTTGATCGTTGGGATGATGCCGTTTGCTGTGGCATTACAGAAAACGGGAGGTGTCGCGCTGGCGGTGAAAGGGCTGATGGACATTGGCGGTGGTTACGGGCCACATATGATGCTGGGGTGTTTGTTTGTCTTGTCGGCGGTTATTGGGCTATTTATCTCTAATACCGCGACGGCGGTGTTGATGGCTCCGATTGCGCTGGCTGCTGCCAAAACGATGGGGGTGTCGCCTTATCCATTCGCGATGGTCGTGGCGATGGCAGCATCCGCCGCCTTTATGACACCGGTTTCTTCACCTGTTAACACACTGGTTTTAGGTCCGGGAAATTACAGCTTCAGTGACTTTGTGAAGTTGGGGGTACCGTTCACCATTATCGTGATGGCGGTTTGTGTGGTGATGATCCCGATGCTGTTTCCGTTTTGACAAGAGCCTGATGTCGCATCCGGCGCTTATTGCCTGATGCGACGCAGACTCCGGCTGCTTACAGCGGTGAATCCTGGCTAATCTCATCGAGCGAAAGATGGAAGCTGGGAACAAATATTTCCATGAAGTAGTCCATCTCCTGGCTGCGACGCGCTTCAAGCGTCGCTTCCAGTCGCGTTTTTGCCAGCAAGAATTCATTATTTCCGGCCGCGAGTTCTTCCAGACATTTCAGATATGCACACAGTGCATCTGCCTGTTTCACCAGCGATTTTTCTTCATCGCTATATGCATGCTCGTCAATTAACGGCGCAAAGATATCCCGCAGCTCTTCCGGAACCATATCGACCAGTTTTTGCTGAGCGATTTTTTCAATAGCCTTGTACTCCTGAGCGATTTGCGAATTGAAGTATTTCACCGGAGTAGGGAGATCGCCGGTGAGCACTTCTGAGGCATCGTGGTACATCGCCAGTAAAGCGATACGTTCGGCGTTGACATTACCGCCAAATTTTCGATTTTTGATAGCTGCCAGCGCATGGGCGACCATCGCTACCTGCAAACTGTGTTCGGACACATTTTCCGTCCGCACGTTGCGCATGAGCGGCCAGCGGTTAATGAGTTTCAGGCGGGAGAGATGGGCAAAAAAATGGCTCTGTTTCATAGTGACCTTACGTATGATGACATCATCAGGTCATTGTGGCGGGATAACGCTGCCGGATGCAATCTCCGGCAGTGAAATTAAGATTACAGCTGATGATAACCAGAAAGGAAACGCGCGAACTTGCTCAAAGACAGCTCGATATCATCGACACGCGGTAGCGTGACAATGCGGAAGTGATCCGGCCACGGCCAGTTGAATGCCGTCCCTTGCACCAACAGAACTTTTTCCTGCAACAGGAAATCCAACACCATTTTCTGATCGTCGTGAATGTTAAAGCGTTTGGCGTCGATTTTCGGGAACATATACAGCGCACCACGAGGTTTCACGCAGGAAACGCCCGGAATATCGTTGATCAGTTCCCACGCGCGGTTACGCTGCTCATAAAGACGACCGCCAGGGGTAATAAATTCACTGATGCTCTGATAACCACCTAGCGCGGTCTGAATGGCGTGTTGCGCAGGAACGTTAGCACACAGGCGCATTGAAGCCAGCATTTCCAGACCTTCGATGTAGCCTTTGGCGTGTTTTTTCGGCCCGTTCAACACCATCCACCCCTGACGGAAGCCTGCAACGCGGTACGTTTTCGACAGTCCGTTAAAGGTAATGGTCAGCAGGTCAGGTGCCAGCGGCGCAATTGAGTGATGCTCAGCGTCGTCGTAGAGAATTTTGTCATAAATTTCATCGGCGAAGATAATGAGATTATGCTGACGTGCAATCTCCACAATCTCCATTAAAAGCTCTTTGGAATATACCGCGCCGGTTGGGTTATTTGGGTTGATAATAACGATCCCACGCGTACGAGGCGTAATTTTAGCGCGAATATCATCGAGGTCCGGGAACCAGTCAGAGGATTCATCGCAAAGATAATGCACCGCTTTACCGCTGGAAAGCGAAACCGCCGCGGTCCAGAGTGGGTAATCTGGTGCAGGAACCAACATTTCGTCCCCGCTGTTCAGCAATGCCTGCATTGCCTGAACGATAAGCTCCGATACACCATTGCCGATGTAAATATCTTCCACGGTAACATCACGCATGCCACGAGCCTGGTAGTGCTGCATGATGGCTTTACGCGCGGAGTAAAGACCTTTGGAATCGCAATACCCTTGAGCGGTAGGCAGGTTGCGTATCACGTCAACGAGGATTTCATCTGGCGCGTCAAAACCGAACGGGGCTGGGTTGCCGATGTTCAGTTTCAGTACCTTGTTACCTTCTTCTTCCAGGCGTTTTGCTTCTTTCAGCACCGGACCACGGATGTCATAACAGACATTCTCTAATTTGCTGGATTTTTCAATGGGGGACATGAATCTTGACCTTTTTTGCTGTTATCGCCACTCCCTGCCGTGGAAGTCAGCTTAGAACAATGTACTCCCCCAGGACGGTGTTTTGAAGGTCTGCAGAATAAGATTTTGCCAGAGGGGAAGGCTCGATTGTGCTGTTAATAACTTAATAATGACAAAATAATGAGGTGTATATGCTTTACATGCAATGTTATATAGTGAATTGTTCTGATTCTTAATTGTAAGTCTGGTTTTTTTATCTGTAAGATAATTGTGTGAAAATGCCTCATTTAAGAATTCACTAATGAAACGCGATGATGATATTTCCTCATTACGGAGAGTTTAACTGCGTGATGATTTCCGAGGTGTCGCAATGGGGGCAAGGTGTGAAACTATTGTTAAGCGGAATTAATGAATGAGGATGATGCTAATTAATTATTATTTAATATTCAAAAAGGTTTTGATGTGCTTATTAATAATAGAAGATTACTTTGCCTAACATAACATAACTTTGCATCAGATAATTCGCAATGACCCTTATAAATAAAAGGTTTTTGGGGTAAAATGCTCGGATAAATGACGGATCCCTGCTCTTGATGCCGCCTCACCATTGCTGTTGGTACGTGTTCGCGTATGACCAGCGATGCTGCACGAGAGTGGAACAAGGACTCACATTTACATTTATACAAACACGCGCATGTCATAAATAGAAAAGAGTGAGTAACTTAATAGATATGCGATCCCTGAAGATATATTCTGTGATCTACTTCAGGCATTATAACGGAACAATGTGAGTCGCTTTTTTAGTGCAACTCATATGCATTTTTACTTTCGTCCGGGTTCCGGATGAAACTGCCAGGGAGGCACATTACAAATGGAATTGCTTGTTTGTGTGTGCACAGCATTAACCAGCTCAGTATGAGCCGCCAGTAAGTGATAATATATGATAAGTGCAAATCGTCCGATAATTAACCTCGACCTCGATCTGCTGAGAACATTTGTTGCTGTTGCCGATCTGAACACTTTTGCTGCCGCAGCTGCCGCTGTGTGTCGTACTCAGTCCGCCGTAAGTCAGCAAATGCAGCGTCTGGAACAACTCGTTGGGAAAGAACTGTTCGCTCGTCACGGTCGCAACAAACTGTTAACTGAACATGGCATTCAACTTCTTGGTTACGCCAGGAAAATCCTGCGTTTTAATGATGAGGCCTGCTCATCATTAATGTTCAGTAATCTTCAGGGCGTATTAACTATCGGTGCTTCAGATGAATCTGCCGATACGATCTTACCTTTCCTGTTAAATCGCGTGAGTTCGGTTTATCCGAAATTAGCGCTGGATGTCCGCGTTAAACGTAATGCCTATATGGCAGAAATGCTGGAATCCCAGGAAGTGGATTTGATGGTAACCACCCATCGTCCTTCAGCGTTTAAGGCATTGAACCTGCGTACCTCGCCAACACACTGGTACTGCGCAGCGGAATACATATTGCAAAAAGGCGAGCCGATCCCTCTTGTATTGCTGGATGATCCTAGCCCGTTTCGCGATATGGTGCTGGCGACGCTTAATAAAGCAGATATTCCATGGCGACTGGCTTATGTCGCCTCGACGCTTCCGGCCGTTCGTGCGGCAGTGAAAGCCGGTCTTGGCGTGACGGCAAGGCCGGTTGAGATGATGAGCCCGGACCTGCGTGTGCTGAGTGGAGTAGATGGCTTACCGCCGCTACCTGATACCGAATATTTGCTGTGCTATGATCCGTCCAGTAATAATGAGCTGGCCCAGGTGATCTATCAGGCGATGGAGAGCTACCATAATCCGTGGCAATACAGCCCAATGTCTGCTCCGGAAGGGGATGATTCATTGTTGATTGAAAGGGATATCGAGTAATCGACGGACGATAGATAATTCCTGAGACAATAGTGTAAAAAACGAGCCGCTGGGGGTGTTTTAAACCCCAGCGGCTTTTTTTTAGTAAAAATCCTTCATCGCATAGTGCAGAACGTACAAAACTGTTCATTTTTCAACCACCAGAGATTCACGTCCCGAACGCACAAATAATCGCCTGAAAAAAATCACCTGCTACAATGATGTTAAAAAATACGTAAATTTGTTGCTGCGTTTTTGTTATGGAATGACAAAAGCGTGTCACAGATCAAGAAAATACTCTCTTTTGGGGGGAGGAATCGACACAAATTCCTGTCAAAATAGACCCGTATTTTTTCCATTGCTTCACAACGGACACGATTCAACAACATCTAATTATCCTGGAGTCGTCAAGGATCTGGGGTGAAAGGGCATTAAATGCTAATGGTGTTGATATTATGTAAACTAATGTGAAGAAACTTTTGTTAAAGTTGACAAAAGGTTATAGAAAGGAGTAAAAAACCACATCAATTAGCTGTATAAAAGAATTTCTACAGTGATTGTAAGGTTTTTTTTATTCCTCCCCATGAATCGATGTGGCGTCCATCTGCCGTGAAGAGCAGTGAATCTGGCGCTACTTTTGATGAGTAAGCAATGAGTATGTCAACATCCACTGAAGTCATCGCTCATCACTGGGCATTCGCTATCTTTCTTATCGTTGCCATTGGCCTGTGTTGCCTGATGCTGGTAGGCGGTTGGTTTTTAGGCGGTCGCGCACGCGCGAGGTCGAAAAACGTGCCGTTTGAATCCGGTATCGACTCGGTCGGCTCCGCCCGCTTACGCCTGTCCGCCAAGTTTTATCTGGTGGCCATGTTCTTCGTTATCTTCGACGTTGAAGCGCTGTATCTGTTCGCATGGTCAACCTCTATCCGCGAAAGCGGCTGGGTAGGCTTTGTGGAAGCTGCAATTTTTATTTTTGTGTTACTGGCAGGTCTGGTTTATCTGGTGCGTATTGGCGCGCTGGACTGGACGCCCGCGCGTTCACGCCGCGAGCGTATGAACCCGGAAACGAACAGTATCGCTAATCGTCAACGCTAACCGCGAGGCATTAAGATGGATTATACGCTCACCCGCATAGATCCCAACGGTGAGAACGACCGTTACCCCCTGCAAAAGCAGGAGATCGTAACCGACCCTCTGGAGCAAGAAGTTAACAAAAACGTGTTTATGGGCAAGCTCAATGACATGGTTAACTGGGGTCGTAAAAACTCAATTTGGCCGTATAACTTCGGTCTTTCCTGCTGTTACGTTGAGATGGTGACTTCGTTTACCGCGGTGCATGACGTGGCGCGTTTTGGCGCAGAAGTATTGCGTGCTTCGCCGCGTCAGGCTGACCTGATGGTGGTTGCAGGAACCTGCTTTACCAAAATGGCACCGGTTATTCAGCGTCTGTATGACCAGATGCTGGAACCAAAATGGGTTATCTCAATGGGTGCCTGTGCCAACTCTGGTGGTATGTACGATATTTATTCCGTTGTGCAGGGCGTCGATAAATTCATCCCGGTTGATGTGTATATCCCGGGCTGCCCGCCGCGTCCTGAAGCGTACATGCAGGCACTGATGCTGTTGCAGGAATCTATCGGCAAAGAACGTCGTCCGCTCTCCTGGGTGGTTGGCGATCAGGGCGTTTATCGCGCCAATATGCAATCAGAGCGCGAACGCAAGCGCGGTGAACGCATTGCCGTAACTAACCTGCGTACACCTGACGAGATTTAATTTGCGCCTGTCGGCAAAGGGATTTTTCTTCGCTTATTCCTAAATCTATTTCGCGAAGCTTACTGCGCCGACAGTCACCACGGACCATTTGCAATGGTGAACAATATGACCGACTTAACCGCGCAAGAACCCGCCTGGCAGACCCGCGATCATCTTGATGATCCGGTGATTGGCGAACTGCGCAACCGTTTTGGGCCGGATGCCTTTACTGTTCAGGCGACTCGCACCGGGGTTCCCGTTGTGTGGATCAAGCGTGAACAATTACTGGAAGTTGGCGATTTCTTAAAGAAACTGCCGAAACCTTACGTCATGCTGTTTGACTTACACGGCATGGACGAACGTCTGCGCACACACCGCGAAGGGTTACCTGCCGCGGATTTTTCCGTTTTCTACCATCTGATTTCTATCGATCGTAACCGCGACATCATGCTGAAGGTGGCGCTGGCAGAAAACGACCTGCACGTACCGACCTTCACCAAACTGTTCCCGAACGCTAACTGGTATGAGCGTGAAACCTGGGATCTGTTTGGCATTACTTTCGACGGTCACCCGAACCTGCGACGCATCATGATGCCGCAAACCTGGAAAGGTCACCCGCTGCGTAAAGATTATCCGGCGCGCGCTACCGAATTCTCGCCGTTTGAGCTGACCAAAGCCAAACAGGATCTGGAGATGGAAGCCCTGACCTTCAAACCGGAAGAGTGGGGGATGAAGCGCGGCACCGAAAACGAGGACTTCATGTTCCTCAACCTCGGTCCGAACCACCCGTCGGCGCACGGGGCTTTCCGTATCGTTTTGCAACTCGATGGCGAAGAGATTGTCGACTGCGTACCAGACATCGGTTACCACCACCGTGGTGCGGAGAAAATGGGCGAACGCCAGTCCTGGCACAGCTACATTCCGTATACTGACCGTATCGAATACCTCGGCGGCTGCGTTAACGAAATGCCTTACGTGCTGGCGGTAGAGAAACTGGCCGGGATCACCGTGCCGGATCGCGTTAACGTCATTCGCGTTATGCTCTCCGAACTGTTCCGCATCAACAGTCACCTGCTGTATATCTCGACCTTTATTCAGGACGTCGGCGCAATGACGCCAGTGTTCTTCGCCTTTACCGATCGTCAGAAAATTTACGATCTGGTGGAAGCAATCACTGGTTTCCGTATGCACCCGGCGTGGTTCCGTATTGGCGGCGTAGCGCACGACCTGCCGCGCGGCTGGGATCGCCTGCTGCGTGAGTTCCTCGACTGGATGCCGAAACGTCTGGCGTCTTACGAGAAAGCGGCGCTGCAAAACACCATTCTGAAAGGTCGTTCCCAGGGCGTTGCCGCCTATGGCGCGAAAGAGGCGCTGGAGTGGGGCACCACTGGCGCGGGCCTGCGTGCTACCGGGATCGACTTCGACGTGCGTAAGGCGCGTCCTTATTCTGGCTATGAAAACTTCGACTTTGAAATCCCGGTGGGTGGTGGCGTTTCTGACTGCTACACCCGCGTAATGCTTAAAGTGGAAGAGCTGCGCCAGAGTCTGCGCATTCTTGAGCAGTGCCTCAACAACATGCCGGAAGGCCCGTTCAAAGCGGATCACCCGCTGACCACGCCGCCGCCGAAAGAGCGCACGCTGCAACATATCGAAACCCTGATCACCCACTTCCTGCAAGTGTCGTGGGGTCCGGTGATGCCTGCCAATGAATCTTTCCAGATGATTGAGGCGACCAAAGGGATCAACAGTTACTACCTGACCAGCGACGGCAGCACCATGAGTTACCGCACCCGTGTTCGTACCCCGAGCTTTGCGCATTTGCAGCAAATTCCGGCGGCGATCCGCGGCAGCCTGGTGTCTGACCTGATTGTTTATCTGGGCAGTATCGATTTTGTTATGTCAGATGTGGACCGCTAATTATGCACGAGAATCAACAACCACAAACCGAGGCTTTTGAGCTGAGTGCGGCAGAGCGTGAAGCGATCGAGCACGAGATGCACCACTACGAAGACCCGCGTGCGGCGTCCATTGAAGCGCTGAAAATCGTTCAGAAGCAGCGTGGCTGGGTGCCGGATGGTGCGATCCACGCGATCGCCGATGTGCTGGGTATTCCGGCAAGCGACGTCGAAGGTGTGGCAACGTTCTACAGTCAGATCTTCCGCCAGCCGGTTGGTCGCCATGTGATCCGTTATTGTGACAGCGTGGTCTGTCATATCAACGGTTATCAGGGTATTCAGGCGGCGCTCGAGAAAAAGCTGAACATCAAACCAGGGCAAACGACATTTGATGGCCGCTTTACGCTGCTGCCAACTTGCTGCCTGGGGAACTGTGATAAAGGGCCAAACATGATGATCGATGAGGACACTCACGCGCATCTGACCCCGGAAGCGATCCCTGAACTGCTGGAGCGGTATAAATGAAAAACATTATCCGTACTCCCGAAACGCATCCGCTGACCTGGCGTCTGCGCGATGACAAACAGCCAGTGTGGCTGGACGAATACCGCAGCAAAAACGGTTACGAAGGCGCGCGTAAGGCGCTGACCGGGCTGTCTCCGGACGAAATCGTTAATCAGGTAAAAGACGCTGGTCTGAAAGGGCGCGGCGGCGCGGGCTTCTCGACTGGCCTGAAATGGAGCCTGATGCCGAAAGACGAATCCATGAACATCCGTTACCTGCTGTGTAATGCCGATGAAATGGAGCCGGGCACCTATAAAGACCGCCTGTTGATGGAGCAACTGCCGCACCTGCTGGTGGAAGGTATGCTCATCTCCGCGTTTGCGCTGAAAGCTTACCGTGGCTACATCTTCCTGCGTGGCGAATATATCGAAGCGGCAGTTAATCTGCGCCGTGCCATTGCCGAAGCCACCGAAGCGGGTCTGCTTGGCAAAAACATTATGGGAACAGGTTTCGATTTCGAACTGTTCGTCCATACCGGGGCAGGGCGCTACATCTGCGGGGAAGAAACAGCGTTAATCAACTCCCTGGAAGGACGTCGTGCTAACCCACGCTCGAAGCCACCCTTCCCGGCAACCTCCGGCGCATGGGGTAAACCGACCTGTGTCAACAACGTCGAAACCCTGTGTAACGTTCCGGCGATCCTCGCTAACGGCGTGGAGTGGTATCAGAACATCTCGAAAAGTAAAGATGCTGGCACCAAGCTGATGGGCTTCTCCGGTCGGGTGAAAAATCCGGGACTGTGGGAACTGCCGTTCGGCACCACCGCACGCGAGATCCTCGAAGATTACGCCGGTGGTATGCGTGATGGTCTGAAATTTAAAGCCTGGCAGCCAGGCGGCGCGGGGACTGACTTCCTGACCGAAGCGCACCTTGATCTGCCGATGGAATTCGAAAGTATCGGTAAAGCGGGCAGCCGTCTGGGTACGGCGCTGGCGATGGCGGTTGACCATGAGATCAACATGGTGTCGCTGGTGCGTAACCTGGAAGAGTTTTTCGCCCGTGAGTCCTGCGGCTGGTGTACGCCGTGCCGCGACGGTCTGCCGTGGAGCGTGAAAATTCTGCGTGCGCTGGAGCGTGGTGAAGGTCAGCCGGGCGATATCGAAACACTTGAGCAACTGTGTCGATTCTTAGGCCCGGGTAAAACTTTCTGTGCCCACGCACCTGGTGCAGTGGAGCCGTTACAGAGCGCCATCAAATATTTCCGCGAAGAATTTGAGGCGGGAATCAAACAGCCGTTCAGCAATACCCATTTGATTAATGGGATTCAGCCGAACCTGCTGAAAGAGCGCTGGTAACCGAATTTCGATTAACGCTCAGTCTCTGACTGAGAAAACTGGAAGCATGCTAATGGCTACAATTCATGTAGACGGCAAAGAATACGAGGTCAACGGAGCGGACAACCTGCTGGAAGCTTGTCTGTCTCTGGGCCTTGATATTCCTTACTTTTGCTGGCATCCGGCGCTGGGAAGTGTCGGTGCTTGCCGCCAGTGTGCGGTGAAGCAATACCAAAACGCGGAAGACACGCGTGGTCGCCTGGTGATGTCCTGTATGACACCGGCTTCCGATGGCACCTTTATTTCCATTGACGACGAAGAAGCGAAACAGTTCCGTGAAAGCGTGGTCGAGTGGTTGATGACCAACCACCCGCACGACTGTCCGGTATGTGAAGAGGGCGGTAACTGCCATCTTCAGGATATGACTGTGATGACCGGACACAGCTTCCGTCGCTACCGTTTCACCAAACGTACCCACCGTAATCAGGATTTGGGGCCATTCATCTCTCACGAAATGAACCGCTGCATCGCCTGCTACCGCTGTGTGCGTTACTACAAAGATTACGCTGACGGTACAGATCTGGGCGTTTACGGTGCGCACGACAACGTCTACTTCGGTCGCCCGGAAGACGGCACGCTGGAAAGCGAATTTTCCGGTAACCTGGTCGAAATTTGCCCGACCGGCGTATTTACCGACAAAACGCACTCCGAGCGTTACAACCGTAAATGGGATATGCAGTTTGCGCCGAGCATCTGCCAGCAATGTTCCATCGGCTGTAACATCAGCCCCGGTGAACGTTACGGCGAACTGCGTCGTATCGAAAACCGTTACAACGGTACGGTAAACCACTACTTCCTCTGCGACCGTGGTCGTTTCGGTTACGGTTACGTCAACCTGAAGGATCGTCCGCGTCAGCCAGTACAGCGTCGTGGCGATGATTTCATTACCCTCAACGCCGAACAGGCAATGCAGGGCGCGGCAGATATTCTGCGTCAGTCGAAGAAAGTGATCGGTATTGGTTCTCCGCGTGCCAGCGTGGAAAGCAACTTTGCGCTGCGTGAACTGGTGGGCGAAGAAAACTTCTACACCGGTATCGCTCACGGTGAGCAGGAACGTCTGCAACTGGCGCTGAAAGTGCTGCGTGAAGGCGGCATTTATACTCCGGCTCTGCGCGAAATCGAATCTTACGATGCGGTACTGGTGCTGGGCGAAGACGTTACCCAGACCGGCGCGCGCGCGTCGCGCTGGCAGTGCGTCAGGCTGTGAAAGGTAAAGCGCGCGAAATGGCGGCAGCACAGAAAGTGGCTGACTGGCAGATTGCGGCAATCCTCAACATCGGTCAACGTGCGAAGCATCCGCTGTTTGTTACCAACGTTGATGACACCCGTCTGGATGATATCGCGGCGTGGACTTACCGCGCACCGGTTGAAGATCAGGCGCGTTTAGGTTTTGCCATCGCCCATGCGCTGGATAACTCTGCACCAGCGGTTGACGGTATCGAACCTGAGCTGCAAAGCAAAATCGACGTCATCGTGCAGGCACTGGCAGGTGCGAAGAAACCGTTGATTATCTCCGGGACGAACGCCGGTAGCTTAGAGGTGATTCAGGCGGCGGCTAACGTCGCGAAAGCCCTGAAAGGTCGCGGCGCTGACGTCGGTATCACCATGATTGCCCGTTCCGTCAACAGCATGGGGCTGGGCATTATGGGTGGCGGTTCGCTTGAAGAAGCGTTAACCGAACTGGAAACCGGACGCGCCGACGCGGTGGTGGTGTTGGAAAACGATCTGCATCGTCACGCTTCTGCTATCCGCGTGAATGCTGCGCTGGCTAAAGCACCGCTGGTGATGGTGGTTGATCATCAACGCACAGCGATTATGGAAAACGCCCATCTGGTACTTTCTGCTGCCAGCTTTGCTGAAAGCGACGGTACGGTGATCAACAACGAAGGCCGCGCCCAACGTTTCTTCCAGGTTTACGATCCTGCTTATTACGACAGCAAAACTGTCATGCTGGAAAGCTGGCGCTGGTTACACTCGCTGCACAGCACCCTGCTGAGCCGTGAAGTGGACTGGACGCAGCTCGACCATGTGATTGACGCTGTTGTGGCGAAAATCCCGGAACTGGCAGGTATCAAAGATGCTGCGCCGGATGCGACATTCCGTATTCGTGGGCAGAAACTGGCCCGTGAACCGCACCGTTACAGCGGTCGTACCGCCATGCGCGCCAATATCAGCGTTCATGAGCCGCGTCAGCCGCAGGATATTGACACCATGTTCACCTTCTCGATGGAAGGTAACAACCAGCCGACTGCGCACCGTTCGCAAGTGCCGTTTGCCTGGGCGCCGGGCTGGAACTCCCCGCAGGCGTGGAACAAATTCCAGGACGAAGTGGGCGGCAAACTGCGCTTTGGCGATCCGGGCGTGCGTCTGTTTGAAACCAGCGAAAATGGTCTGGATTACTTCACCAGCGTACCGGCACGCTTCCAGCCGCAGGACGGGAAATGGCGTATCGCGCCGTATTACCACCTGTTTGGCAGCGATGAATTGTCACAGCGTGCTCCGGTCTTCCAGAGCCGTATGCCGCAGCCGTACATCAAACTCAACCCAGCGGATGCCGCGAAGTTGGGTGTGAACGCAGGTACACGCGTCTCCTTTAGTTACGATGGCAACACGGTCACGCTGCCGGTTGAAATCGCCGAAGGACTGACGGCAGGGCAGGTGGGCTTGCCGATGGGTATGTCCGGCATTGCTCCGGTGCTGGCTGGCGCGCATCTTGAGGATCTCAAGGAGGCACAACAATGAGTTGGATATCACCGGAACTGATTGAGATCCTGCTGACCATCCTCAAAGCGGTGGTGATCCTGCTGGTGGTTGTCACCTGCGGGGCATTCATGAGCTTTGGCGAACGTCGCCTGCTGGGTCTGTTCCAGAACCGTTACGGACCTAACCGTGTTGGCTGGGGCGGTTCGCTCCAGCTGGTTGCGGACATGATCAAAATGTTCTTTAAAGAAGACTGGATCCCGAAATTCTCGGATCGCGTCATCTTTACCCTGGCACCGATGATTGCCTTTACCTCGCTGCTGCTGGCCTTTGCGATTGTGCCAGTCAGTCCGGGTTGGGTGGTTGCCGACCTGAACATCGGGATTTTGTTCTTCCTGATGATGGCAGGTCTGGCGGTTTACGCGGTGCTGTTTGCGGGCTGGTCAAGTAACAACAAATACTCGTTGCTGGGTGCGATGCGTGCTTCTGCGCAGACCCTGAGCTACGAAGTGTTCCTCGGGCTTTCCTTGATGGGCGTGGTGGCGCAGGCCGGTTCATTCAACATGACCGACATCGTCAACAGCCAGGCGCATGTGTGGAACGTTATCCCGCAATTCTTTGGTTTTATTACCTTTGCCATCGCGGGCGTGGCGGTATGTCACCGTCACCCGTTTGACCAGCCGGAAGCCGAGCAGGAACTGGCGGATGGTTACCACATTGAATATTCCGGTATGAAGTTCGGTCTGTTCTTCGTGGGTGAGTACATCGGGATTGTGACCATCTCTGCATTGATGGTGACGCTGTTCTTCGGTGGCTGGCAAGGCCCGTTGTTACCGCCATTCATCTGGTTCGCGCTGAAAACCGCGTTCTTTATGATGATGTTCATTTTGATTCGTGCGTCGTTACCGCGTCCGCGTTATGACCAGGTAATGTCCTTCGGCTGGAAAATCTGCCTGCCGCTGACGCTGATCAACTTGCTGGTAACGGCGGCTGTCATTCTCTGGCAGGCGCAATAAGGGGCAATAAGACCATGACCTTAAAAGAATTGTTAGTAGGTTTCGGCACCCAGGTTCGTAGTATCTGGATGATCGGCCTGCACGCGTTCGCCAAACGCGAAACGCGAATGTACCCGGAAGAGCCGGTCTATCTGCCGCCCCGTTATCGTGGTCGTATCGTTCTGACCCGCGACCCGGACGGCGAAGAGCGTTGCGTAGCCTGTAACCTCTGCGCGGTAGCCTGCCCGGTCGGCTGTATCTCGCTGCAAAAAGCAGAAACCAAAGACGGTCGCTGGTACCCGGAATTTTTCCGCATCAACTTCTCACGCTGCATTTTCTGTGGTCTGTGCGAAGAAGCCTGTCCGACCACGGCGATTCAGTTAACCCCGGATTTCGAAATGGGGGAATACAAGCGCCAGGATCTGGTTTACGAGAAAGAGGATCTGCTGATCTCCGGTCCGGGCAAATACCCGGAATATAACTTCTACCGGATGGCAGGTATGGCAATCGACGGCAAAGATAAGGGCGAAGCAGAGAACGAAGCCAAGCCTATCGACGTCAAGAGCCTGTTACCGTAAGGAGAGGGGCAATGGAGTTCGCTTTTTATATCTGTGGCCTGATAGCCATACTTGCGACCTTGCGAGTGATCACCCATACCAATCCGGTACACGCACTGCTGTACCTGATTATTTCGCTGCTGGCGATTTCCGGGGTGTTCTTCTCACTGGGCGCTTACTTCGCCGGTGCGCTGGAAATTATCGTCTACGCGGGTGCCATTATGGTGCTGTTCGTGTTCGTGGTGATGATGCTCAACCTGGGCGGTTCAGAAATCGAACAGGAACGCCAGTGGCTGAAACCGCAGGTGTGGATTGGTCCGGCAATTTTGTCGGCCATCATGCTGGTGGTGATTGTTTACGCCATCCTCGGTGTTAACGATCAGGGTATCGACGGTACGCCAATCAGTGCTAAAGCAGTGGGTATTACGCTGTTCGGGCCTTACGTACTGGCGGTGGAACTGGCTTCTATGCTGCTGCTCGCAGGTCTGGTTGTGGCCTTCCACGTCGGTCGTGAAGAGCGTGCGGGTGAAGTGCTGAGCAATCGTAAAGACGACAGCGCGAAAAGAAAAACGGAGGAGCACGCATGATCCCCTTACAACATGGACTGATCCTCGCGGCAATCTTATTCGTTCTTGGCTTAACCGGTCTGGTTATCCGTCGCAATCTGCTGTTTATGTTGATTGGTCTGGAAATCATGATTAACGCCTCCGCGCTGGCCTTCGTGGTCGCCGGAAGCTACTGGGGCCAGACCGACGGTCAGGTGATGTACATTCTCGCCATCAGCCTCGCGGCGGCAGAAGCGAGTATCGGCCTTGCGCTGCTGCTGCAACTTCACCGTCGTCGCCAGAACCTGAACATCGATTCAGTAAGTGAGATGCGCGGATGAACATGCTTGCCTTAACCATTATTTTGCCATTGATTGGCTTCGTCCTGCTGGCATTCTCCCGTGGGCGCTGGTCTGAAAACGTCTCGGCGATCGTCGGCGTAGGCTCTGTGGGCCTGGCGGCGCTGGTAACCGCCTTTATCGGCGTTGATTTCTTCGCTAACGGCGAGCAGACATACAGCCAGCCGCTGTGGACGTGGATGTCGGTAGGCGACTTTAACATCGGTTTTAACCTGGTGCTGGACGGCCTGTCGCTGACCATGCTCTCGGTGGTCACTGGTGTGGGTTTCCTTATTCACATGTACGCCTCCTGGTATATGCGCGGTGAAGAGGGCTACTCTCGCTTCTTCGCTTACACCAACCTGTTCATCGCCAGCATGGTGGTTCTGGTGCTTGCCGACAACCTGCTGCTGATGTACCTCGGCTGGGAAGGCGTGGGCCTGTGCTCCTATCTGCTGATCGGGTTCTATTACACCGATCCGAAGAATGGCGCAGCGGCAATGAAAGCGTTCGTCGTGACCCGTGTGGGTGACGTGTTCCTCGCTTTCGCACTGTTCATTCTTTACAACGAACTGGGCACCCTGAACTTCCGCGAAATGGTGGAACTGGCACCAGCGCACTTTGCTGACGGCAATAACATGCTGATGTGGGCGACGCTGATGCTGCTGGGCGGTGCGGTCGGTAAATCTGCGCAGTTGCCGTTGCAGACATGGCTTGCCGACGCGATGGCGGGCCCGACGCCTGTCTCCGCGCTGATCCACGCCGCAACCATGGTAACCGCGGGTGTCTACCTGATCGCCCGTACCCACGGCCTGTTCCTGATGACGCCGGAAGTTCTGCATCTGGTGGGTATTGTCGGGGCGGTTACGCTGCTGCTGGCCGGTTTTGCCGCGCTGGTACAGACCGACATCAAACGTGTTCTCGCTTACTCTACCATGAGCCAGATTGGCTACATGTTCCTCGCGCTTGGCGTGCAGGCATGGGATGCGGCGATTTTCCACTTGATGACCCACGCGTTCTTTAAAGCGCTGCTGTTCCTGGCATCCGGTTCCGTCATTCTGGCCTGCCATCACGAACAGAACATCTTCAAGATGGGCGGTCTGCGTAAATCTATTCCGCTGGTTTATCTCTGCTTCCTGGTGGGCGGCGCAGCACTGTCGGCACTACCGCTGGTCACTGCGGGCTTCTTCAGTAAGGATGAGATCCTCGCGGGTGCGATGGCGAATGGTCATATCAATCTGATGGTGGCAGGTCTGGTCGGTGCGTTTATGACCTCGCTCTACACCTTCCGTATGATTTTCATCGTCTTCCACGGAAAAGAACAAATTCACGCTCACGCCGTGAAAGGGGTAACTCACAGCCTGCCGCTGATTGTGCTGCTGATCCTTTCCACCTTCGTTGGCGCACTGATTGTACCGCCGCTGCAGGGCGTGCTTCCGCAAACGACGGAACTGGCGCACGGCAGCATGTTGACCCTGGAAATTACCTCTGGCGTGGTCGCGGTGGTCGGCATTCTGCTGGCAGCCTGGCTGTGGCTGGGTAAACGTACTCTGGTGACCTCCATCGCCAACAGTGCGCCGGGCCGTCTGCTGGGCACCTGGTGGTACAACGCCTGGGGATTTGACTGGCTGTATGACAAAGTGTTCGTCAAGCCGTTCCTGGGTATTGCCTGGTTGCTGAAACGCGATCCGCTGAACTCAATGATGAACATCCCGGCTGTCCTTTCCCGCTTTGCAGGTAAAGGTCTGCTGTTAAGTGAGAACGGCTATCTGCGCTGGTATGTGGCATCCATGAGCATCGGTGCGGTCGTGGTGCTGGCACTGTTGATGGTACTGCGTTGAGTTAAGGATTGTGGGATTGCCCCTGGGCATATAAGAACGTAGGTCGGATAAGCCGCCTTCGCGGTGCATCCGACACTACCCCCAGTCCGAAGAGAATTTTCTGTCGTGAGAATTCGTTGAAAATCCGGTCCTGACGGGACTTTTACAAGGAATAAAGATCGCCATGTTACTACCCTGGCTAATATTAATTCCCTTTATTGGCGGCTTCCTGTGCTGGCAGACCGAACGCTTTGGCGTCAAGGTGCCACGCTGGATCGCGCTGATCACCATGGGATTGACGCTGGCGCTGTCGCTGCAACTGTGGTTGCAGGGCGGTTATTCACTGACGCAATCCGCCGGAATTCCGCAGTGGCAGTCTGAATTCGACATGCCGTGGATCCCGCGTTTTGGTATCTCTATTCATCTCGCCATTGACGGGCTGTCGCTGCTGATGGTCGTGCTGACCGGTCTGCTCGGTGTGCTGGCGGTACTATGTTCGTGGAAAGAGATCGAAAAATATCAGGGCTTCTTCCACCTCAACCTGATGTGGATCCTGGGCGGCGTTATCGGCGTGTTCCTTGCCATCGACATGTTCCTGTTCTTCTTCTTCTGGGAAATGATGCTGGTGCCGATGTACTTCCTGATCGCACTGTGGGGGCATAAAGCCTCTGACGGTAAAACGCGTATCACGGCGGCAACCAAGTTCTTCATTTACACCCAGGCGAGTGGCCTGGTGATGTTGATTGCCATCCTGGCGCTGGTTTTTGTTCACTACAATGCGACCGGCGTCTGGACCTTCAACTATGAAGAGCTGCTGAATACGCCAATGTCCAGTGGTGTGGAATACCTGTTAATGCTGGGCTTCTTCATCGCCTTCGCAGTCAAAATGCCGGTGGTTCCGCTGCATGGCTGGCTGCCGGATGCGCACTCCCAGGCTCCGACCGCCGGTTCCGTTGACCTCGCGGGGATCTTGCTGAAAACTGCCGCTTACGGTTTGCTGCGTTTCTCCCTGCCGCTGTTCCCGAACGCGTCGGCAGAGTTCGCGCCAATTGCTATGTGGCTGGGTGTTATCGGCATCTTCTACGGTGCGTGGATGGCCTTCGCCCAGACCGATATCAAACGTCTGATCGCCTACACCTCGGTTTCCCACATGGGCTTCGTGCTGATTGCTATCTACACCGGCAGCCAGTTGGCCTACCAGGGCGCGGTAATCCAGATGATTGCGCACGGTTTGTCGGCGGCGGGTCTGTTTATTCTTTGTGGTCAGCTTTATGAACGTATCCATACCCGCGACATGCGCATGATGGGCGGTCTGTGGAGCAAGATGAAATGGCTGCCAGCACTGTCGCTGTTCTTTGCGGTGGCAACGCTTGGGATGCCTGGCACCGGTAACTTCGTCGGCGAATTTATGATTCTGTTCGGCAGCTTCCAGGTTGTACCGGTGATTACCGTTATCTCTACCTTTGGGCTGGTCTTTGCATCTGTTTATTCGCTGGCGATGTTACATCGCGCTTACTTCGGTAAAGCGAAAAGCCAGATTGCCAGCCAGGAACTGCCAGGGATGTCGCTGCGTGAGCTGTTTATGATCCTGTTGCTGGTGGTGCTGCTGGTACTGCTGGGCTTCTATCCGCAGCCGATTCTGGATACCTCGCACTCCGCGATTGGCAATATCCAGCAGTGGTTTGTTAATTCCGTTACTACTACAAGGCCGTAAATCGCCATGACAATAACTCCACAAAACCTGATCGCACTGCTACCGTTGCTGATCGTCGGCTTGACGGTGGTGGTTGTGATGCTCTCCATTGCGTGGCGACGCAATCATTTCCTCAACGCTACGCTCTCGGTTATTGGGCTTAACGCGGCGCTGGTTTCGCTCTGGTTTGTTGGCCAGGCGGGCGCTATGGACGTTACGCCGCTGATGCGCGTTGATGGTTTCGCCATGCTTTACACCGGGCTGGTATTGTTGGCGAGCCTCGCCACCTGTACTTTCGCCTACCCGTGGCTTGAAGGCTATAACGACAACAAGGATGAGTTCTACCTGTTGGTGTTAATTGCCGCGCTGGGCGGGATCCTGCTGGCGAATGCCAACCATCTGGCGTCTCTGTTCCTCGGTATCGAACTGATCTCTTTGCCGCTGTTTGGCCTGGTCGGTTACGCTTTCCGCCAGAAACGTTCACTGGAAGCCAGTATCAAATACACCATCCTTTCTGCCGCAGCGTCTTCTTTCCTGCTGTTTGGTATGGCGCTGGTGTATGCGCAGTCTGGCGACCTGTCGTTTGTCGCGTTGGGTAAAAACCTTGGCGACGGTATGCTCAACGAGCCGCTGTTGCTGGCAGGTTTCGGCCTGATGATTGTTGGCCTCGGCTTCAAACTCTCTCTGGTGCCGTTCCACCTGTGGACGCCAGACGTATACCAGGGCGCGCCTGCGCCGGTTTCCACTTTCCTGGCGACGGCGAGCAAAATCGCTATCTTCGGTGTGGTGATGCGTCTGTTCCTCTACGCACCGGTGGGTGACAGCGAAGCGATTCGCGTGGTGCTGGCGATTATCGCCTTTGCCTCCATCATCTTCGGTAACCTGATGGCGCTGAGCCAGACCAATATCAAACGTCTGCTCGGTTACTCATCTATCTCTCACCTCGGCTATCTGCTGGTAGCGCTGATTGCGCTGCAAACCGGCGAGATGTCGATGGAAGCGGTAGGGGTTTACCTGGCCGGTTATCTGTTCAGCAGCCTCGGCGCGTTCGGCGTGGTCAGCCTGATGTCCAGCCCGTATCGTGGCCCGGATGCTGATTCCCTGTTCTCTTACCGCGGTCTGTTCTGGCATCGTCCGATCCTCGCGGCAGTGATGACGGTGATGATGCTGTCTCTGGCCGGTATCCCGATGACGCTGGGCTTTATCGGTAAGTTCTACGTGCTGGCGGTCGGTGTCCAGGCACACTTGTGGTGGCTGGTGGGTGCCGTGGTTGTCGGTTCGGCAATCGGCCTCTACTACTACCTGCGCGTGGCGGTGAGCCTGTATCTTCACGCCCCGGAACAACCGGGTCGCGATGCACCATCAAACTGGCAGTACAGCGCGGGCGGTATCGTTGTGCTGATCTCTGCACTGTTGGTACTGGTGCTGGGTGTATGGCCACAACCGCTGATTAGCATTGTGCGTTTGGCAATGCCGCTGATGTAATCTGTTACTTTGTAAGTCAGAAAGCCGCCGACATGCTCGGCGGTTTTTCTGAAAAAGAAGGGATAGTAGATAGACGCAGAGCGTTAAGTGAACTGTGTACGACTATCGCCAAAATACTCTAAACATAACTGCCTGAATTTTGCCCGCCATTCATCGATATTAAAATCATAGCGTTCCTGAAATGCAGTCGTTTCACTGGACATTATCCAGGCATAATTATGTAACAGGGTTAATGCCTGAAGCGGTTTTCTCTGCGCAAAATAAGTATCAACACACATCTGCATCAAGGGGTAATTATTATTTTCCTTTGTTCCTCCAAAGCTAAGATCTAATCCTTGTTCTTTAATGCACTGAATCACAGGATCATCCTGGAAATTCGGGACATCTGCGGCCTGTGACAGCAAATGAATGACTTTATTGTCAGGAACACCAAATGCCCAATTGCCAAGATAAGCATTAAGCGCAGCCTGTGCTGCAGCTTCTGTTTTTTTACATCGGCGATACTGGATTGCCAGTGCTAACCAATATTCGCTGACTTCAGGCAATTGTTCTGTTGCTCGCTGTAACAGTGGCAGTGCGTCATCAAGCCTTCCCGTTGAAAGACATTTCCGAGCAACACGGAAGAGATTTGCTGCAAAGTCTTGATCTTCGATGCTGATGCCATTTTCATGGGGATCATCATCATTCACTTCCAGCCATTCTTCGAACTTCTTAATGCTGGAAAAGGCAGGTACGATTCGCCATTCGTCATGGTACGTTTCGCACACTATAGGTAGTTTATGCTCCTGACCAATAGGCCAGTACAAACCGAAACAGTCTCCGTTACCATATGCTGCATCTGTAAGTACGGTAAATCCGTTCGGAGGAAAAGGCCCCGGGCAAATTCCATCAATGCCAGGTGAAATATCACTACTGCGAGGAATAAGTTTCATCATGTTCCTTCACATAAAAATTTATGTAAACATCCGCTTATCTGTTTATATAAATGTTTTAATCCCACCAACAAGTAACCGGATGCATACCCACAGGGACTTCAACCCATCCATGCTCCGTATCTTCTGACCATCCTTCCCAGCACTCATCAGGGGCAATTTCTTCTACAAACCAGCTCTGAACTTCTTCTGGTGAAGCAGTGGTGATAACTAAAATACTTTCACTAAAGGGCCAGTCTGGGTCATCGAACATCGTAATTTCTACCAAAACATCACTAACATTGTTACGCTCACGTATTTTCAGAAAATGGTGATAGATAGCTTGCGGAGATTGTTCTGGAATCACATTGCAACATATTGAACCATGGATATTATTGTCAATAAAAAAATCCTCAAGAGATAACAATGGACGAGGAGTATCAGGATTATTAACATCACCATTGATATTAACAAGTTGGGTAATGCGTTCTAAAGGTGTCATAATTATTCCCTGAAATAATATATTCATCAAACGAATGACATTGTTTGAATTCATTAGCAGATAAATAGTGACAATTCCATACGTATTATTAGTTTCAAGAGCATCATAACATGAATGTTAAGCAGGAAAACGTGAGATATTCAGTCAGGCCGGGTCGTTATCCAGACGTTGTTATATTTAATATCATAAATATTTAAAGGGGTTTGACATGGAATGGTTAAGTGAAATTCGTAAACTTCGGAAGAACGTACCTGTCGGTATCCAGGTTGCCAGACGTTTGTTAGAGAGGACTGGCGGTGATGTTGATGAAGCCATCAAGTTGTTTCATATTGACCAAATCAATATATTGACGGCAAAAGCAGACGTCACTCATCAGGAAGCAGAGAATGTTTTGTTGGCTACAAACTATGATATTGCAGAAGCTCTTCGGCGTATTGATGAACAACGCTATACACTGACGGAATTGATTTTGCGTAAAAATAAGGATGCCGGAGATGCCTTAAACAATATAGCATTGGCGATTGAATATGAGTGGGATCTCAAGCGTAAGTTTTGGTTTGGTTTTGCAGATATCCAATTATTACCGCCAGTTTTACAAACATTTATGCTGGTTTATGAATGGCATGAATATGTTGGTTGGGAAGGAATGGAGTGTGGGATATTTTTTGAAAGTGATCATACTCACCAGCAATTGCAAGCTTTGGGGTTATTAGAACTCGCCCAAAAAATGGTTACTGCAAGAATCCGATATGATGAGCTAAAAGACAAGGCCGAAAATTTTCACGAGATTACAGAGGATGACATATTCAAAATGCTTATAATACATTGTGACCAACTTGCAAGAGAGGTTGATTCTATATTACTGCAATTTGTGAAGGACAATATTGATGTTTTCCCGTGTCGCCATAACAGACACGAGTTATAAAAAATAATCCCAAAATTGAACAGGCTTTTTATCTACCTGGTAATGACAGGTTCAATTCCGTTTTCATCAAGCATGACAGATCGTTGCCAGCACAGAGGATATCGCTGTTACATACCGAATATACGGTATTGCATTTAACAATGCGACTAAGCAAGCATTTAGTAATATTTATACAAGGGGATAAAAACCGGACCATGGTTAAAGATTTTTTCAAGATGATCCTGGCGTAAATCTTAACTAATGGGTCTTTCTCCCCCAGGCATCAAGCTATATCACCCAACAATAACCGTCAGCGCATGATTCCCTTGTCGCAGCATACGTCGATACGCGCTAATCAGCTTTTCCATATCAAGCATGATCGAGGCAAAGAGTTGCCCCTCTAACTCTTCTGAAAAGGTCACTCCCGGATAAATCTCCATTTCATTGAGTCGCTTAATGGAAAACTGTTTACGCAGTTCATTTCGATCCAGTGATTCCAGTCGGTCGATTGTCGCGGCTAACTCCTGATTCCAGGTCAATCCAAGGAAGCCATCTATGCCATCTTCGAGGCTGTGTTCACCAAGCACGGCACGACTCAGCGGATCATTCTTCGCGGGATCAAAAGCAGAGGTGCCTGTCAGCCCAAAGTGTAAAAAATCCCAGCGTTTATCAATATCCAGTCGGCGTAATCCTGAAAGCGTGTCATGTATATTATCCATCAAAGGTTTTTCAGTAGACTCAAGCAGTTGGTTAATCTTTTCTGAGTCAATTTCTGCAAAATAGCCAATCATTCCCATTTATTTTTCCTCCGTTGAATTTCATGTTTCGCATCTTAAAACAGATGAGGGAAAATAAAATGTGCATGTCGTCTTTTTCTGGACCCGCCTCGAGAAATTTTTATTATTTACTGTTGTATAACAAAGTTATAACACCATCCACTACCTGAGCCATTTTCTGATAATTCAATCTGTCTGCGGTATCACCGGGCAAGTGGTATTGTTTATTACGATAAAAAGCGGTGTCAGTAATCATTATGGCGGGAATATCGTGTTGCCAATAATTCAGGTGGTCAGAGAAATCAATACCGGGAATAAACCCTGGGGTATTCATAGAATAAACAGATAAATCCTGAGATGACAACAATGCCGCTTTTACCTGACGAACGGCGTTGATATCCTGTATTCTGCCGACCACGGCAATAAAGTCTCCCCGATCGGGATAAAGCCAGGACATTGCCGGGTAAGGGTAATTCTGGCTTCCAGGCGCAGAGTCGTAATAGCCAATCATCTCCAGTGCTATCATTAATTTCACTGGACGCTCAAGCGAAGCTGCATGCACCGCGCTCCCCATTTCATCGCTACGAAAGAAGGGCGGTTCTTCCGACGCATAGGCGACCAGCTGCACGCCTGTTTTCGGTACTTGCTGATGTAACAAACGTGCCAGTTCGAGTAATCCTGCCACACCGCTGGCGTTATCATCCGCGCCCGGCGTATAGGTCAATTGATCGTTTTCATAACTGCTGGCAGAGTCATAATGCGCACCAATAATAATCAGCGGTCCATCGGCAGGACCATAATCAGCAACAATGTTTTTGTAGGGGCCACCCGTAATGGGGACGTCCTGCGAGGTAACTCTGGCACCGCTACTGACAAAGACCTCTTTTATATATTCTGCGGACCTATTCAGATTATCAATATTGTCGGCACTACGTGGATGCACAGTTTGTGTAAGATAACGAACTGTTTTTTCTAATTGCTCAGGACTTGCGTGTCGGGGCGTTGACGGTAATGCATTGACCCAGGGTTGGTAAAAAATAATCATAGGGAGTAAAAACACAAATAATATAATAAAAGCAAAGATTATTTTTTTCATATGCAAATTATTAATGGGTTGCGTTGTTGAATCATTATTTGCTATGGGTTTCGATATTGTATTTTATTAAGATTAGCAGGATTATACAAAGAGTATATTTTATGTCTGGTGCCTGAGTTTATTTAAAAGGATTTTATATGCGAAATAAAAATATAATCATGTTGCTTATGAGTAGTTTGATTTTGTCAGGATGTGGGCCGCAACCTGAGAATAAGGAAAGTCAGCAACAACAACCCAGTACTCCCACAGAGCAGCAAGTGCTTGCCGCGCAGCAAGCTGCAATAAAAGAGGCTGAGCAAAGCGCCGCCGCCGCGAAAGCCTTGGCCCAGCAAGAAGTGCAACAATATTCAGACAAACAGGCTTTACAGGGGCGATTGCAGGAAGCGCCAACATTTGCAAGAGCGGCTAAAGCAAAAGCTACACATATCGCAAATCCAGGAACCGCTCGCTACCAGCAGTTCGATGATAATCCGGTTAAGCAGGTAGCGCAAAATCCGTTGGCGACGTTTAGTCTTGACGTTGACACTGGCAGTTATGCGAATGTAAGGCGTTTCCTCAATCAAGGGCTGTTACCTCCGCCAGACGCTGTGCGGGTGGAGGAGATAGTCAATTATTTCCCGTCTGATTGGGATATCAAAGACAAACAATCTATTCCGGCCTCTAAGCCAATACCTTTCGCTATGCGCTACGAATTGGCACCTGCACCATGGAATGAACAGCGAACATTGCTGAAAGTTGATATCCTGGCGAAAGATCGCAAAAGTGAAGAGTTACCAGCTTCTAATCTGGTCTTTCTTATCGACACTTCTGGTTCAATGATTTCTGATGAACGTTTGCCACTTATCCAGTCTTCGTTGAAATTATTGGTCAAAGAACTTCGTGAGCAGGATAACATTGCCATCGTGACCTACGCTGGCGACTCCCGTATTGCATTGCCTTCTATCTCCGGGAGTCATAAGGCGGAAATTAATGCCGCAATTGATTCGCTGGATGCCGAAGGCAGTACCAATGGCGGTGCCGGGCTGGAACTGGCTTATCAGCAGGCGACGAAGGGGTTTATTAAGGGCGGCATCAATCGCATTTTATTAGCCACTGACGGTGACTTTAACGTTGGCATTGACGATCCAAAATCGATTGAATCAATGGTCAAAAAACAGCGGGAGTCTGGTGTTACTCTGTCGACGTTTGGCGTGGGGAATAGCAATTACAACGAGGCAATGATGGTGCGAATTGCCGATGTTGGTAACGGCAACTACAGCTACATTGATACCCTCTCTGAAGCGCAGAAAGTATTGAATAGTGAAATGCGGCAGATGTTGATTACCGTAGCAAAAGATGTCAAAGCGCAAATTGAGTTTAACCCCGCGTGGGTAACGGAATACCGTCAGATTGGTTATGAAAAGCGCCAACTTCGGGTGGAACATTTTAATAACGACAACGTTGATGCAGGGGATATAGGCGCAGGCAAACATATAACGTTGTTATTCGAATTAACGCTGAACGGGCAAAAAGCATCAATTGATAAGTTACGCTATGCCCCGGATAACAAATTAGCGAAATCGGACAAAACGAAAGAACTGGCCTGGTTAAAAATTCGCTGGAAATACCCGCAGGGAAAAGAAAGTCAGTTAGTTGAATTCCCGCTGGGGCCAACAATAAACGCGCCCTCTGAAGATATGCGTTTTCGCGCAGCAGTAGCTGCATATGGGCAAAAGTTACGCGGTTCTGAATACCTGAACAATACCTCCTGGCAGCAGATCAAACAGTGGGCTCAGCAGGCAAAAGGGGAAGATCCACAGGGTTACAGGGCGGAATTTATTCGCCTGATTGAACTGGCGGATGGTGTGACTGACATCAGTCAGTGATGACTGTTTAGCAAACTATGTTCGACCAGTCAGCATATTTGCTGACTGGTCGAATTAATTAACAATGATGTTAACTCACTCTTTTGCCGGATGCTCTATTTTTGGGTTGTGAGTGTTTTATTTCTAAGTTTCTATAATAATGATTGATATTTGCATCGCCATATTTATCTAAATAACAATTTCTGTTTGCCAGTCGATGTTGAAAATCAATTTCGTACTGCTCTTCTGCTGAATATTTTTTAAATCTGTCAGCATGGTTTTTTAATAACGTATAGGGGGCGCTGTCAGAATTGCTTTCCCTTTGTTCAATCACTTCCTGGGCTGCCATGCACACAAATGCACCGCAACTTTGGCTTAAGTATTGCTGAAGATCGGCATGTAAAAATATTATCTCTGGTTCATTTAAATGAACTTTTATATTATTATTCGACATTTCTCCCATGAGTTCAGAATTAAAACTATTAATGACACGCTTAAGTGAATTTTCTTTATCATAGCCTAGTGCACGCAATGAGTTGAATATGACGCATTTTATTTGTAGTTTATTATTTTTTTTATTTACTATTTTCTGTAGCGAAACTAATATCCAGTGTCCGCCAGTATTTATGGGGAATAACTGGACTTCATTCGGCCATGATGGATCGCTCTTAATATTTTCATTGAGAGCGTCTTCCAGGTGAGTTCTGGTGGAGTAGGGGACGTAGAGACCAGTAGGATAATTGACTTGAGTATTTTTTGCATTAGCGGCGATCTTCTGAAGATAGCAAGCTATTTCATCTGTGGTTAATTGACGATTTTTATCCCAGAAGTTTGTACCATCACTCAGTTCATTATTCTCATCATTTAAAAGCACCTTTGAAAGCGACTGTTTTTCAGATATAAGAGGAATTTCATCACCGATAATTGTCATTAATTTCGAAGGGGAGAATAGTTTTTTGAACAGGAGATCATCTGAATCATGTGATTTGAGGGGGGAGTTGGTTGCGATATGTGCCAGATTATATAATTTTAAACAAGCATTTTTGATAAGTCGGATAATCGATAGGGTCTCATTTGTTGGGGTTCTAACAATATGGTAAAGAATATCTTCAGCTTCTTTCCCAAATTTATCATAACCTAACGCAATATTATGCAGTAACTCAATGCTTTCTTCATCTCCGGATAACGCTGTTTTTTTTAAAGACTGCAGTAATTCCTCGGTCACAGTAAATTTTTCTGCAAATGTCTGACTGAGTTGCGTTTGAGATAATTGACAATAATTGCTGACAACTGTAACCATCATGGGCTCCTTTTAGTTGCAAAGGTTGTGCTGAATCAAGATGAAAAGAGGCAACTTATTGCTCTGAATATAGTGCGTAAGGAGATGAATAAATATCAAAAATCGCTCAATATGCCTGTGTGGGTGGATATATGTAGCGCGGGTTGCGATAACAGGGCAAGTTTCGCCCTGTTTTTAATAATAAGCAGAGTTAAACGTTAAACACGGTGAAATCATTCGCCAGTTCAGTCGCCGGGAAAATTGACCTGCATTCACGTAACAGGTGCTGACAACCTTTGTCATCATAGCGCGAGCTGACGTGGGTAATGATTAGCTTGCCGACTCCAGCCTCACGGGCTAGTGTCGCAGCCTGGCGTGTAGAGCTATGGCCGCGACTATTGGCTTTGGCTTCCATGGTTATATCCAGCGTCGCTTCGTGCACCATGACATCGACACCTTTAGCCAGGTCAAGTGCGGCATCGCAGGGGCCGGTATCGCCGAAAATAGCGAGCGCTTTACCTGGCACTGGAGCAGCTAAGTAATCTGCGCCGTTAATCTGCCTTCCATCTTCCAGCGTGATTGTTTTGCCCGCTTTTAATTCCTGAAACAGTGGGCCAGGCGGCACGCCAGCAGCTTTTAATGCCTGGGCATTTAATGCACCCGGTTTATCATGTTCTTCAATACGATAGCCATAACATTCCAGTGGGTGTTCCAGCGGATAAGCGGTTACTTTGCGCAGGCCATCATCGAGAATTTCGCCAGCGCCAATTTCGACAATTTCCAGCGGATAATCGGTCCATGAGCCGCTAATCCGCAGCGCGGTTTCCACAAATTCACGGATACCTTGCGGACCATAAATCGTTAAGGGTTGGATAATGCCTGACATAGAACGACTGCACAGCAAGCCGGGTAAACCAAAAAGATGATCGCCATGAAGGTGACTGATAAAAATCTTGTCCAGTTTTCCAGGGTTAAAGGCGGTATGCAGTAGCTGATGCTGGGTGCCTTCACCGCAGTCAAACAACCAAAGTCCGCTCTGGGTCGGATGTTGCAGGTTAAGCAATATTGCCGTGACATTGCGCGTGCGGGTTGGCACACCGGCTGAAGTACCTAAAAAAATTAATTCCATGAGTTCATCACGTTTCAAAAAATATTCCGGCTAGTATAAGGCATACATCTAAAAGGAGAGCATTATGATTGAATGGCAAGATCTGCATCACTCTGAATTATCGGTTTCCCAGCTTTATGCCTTATTACAACTGCGTTGCGCGGTGTTTGTTGTCGAGCAGAATTGCCCTTATCAGGATATCGATGGTGATGATTTGACGGGGGATAATCGCCATATTCTCGGTTGGAAAAATGATGAACTGGTGGCGTATGCGAGGATTCTGAAAAGTGATGATGATCTTGAGCCGGTCGTTATAGGTCGGGTGATTGTCAGTGAAGCGTTGCGTGGCGAAAAAGTGGGGCAGCAGCTGATGAGTAAAACACTCGAAACATGTACGCATCACTGGCCTGATAAGCCTGTTTACCTCGGGGCGCAGGCGCATCTGCAAAACTTCTACCAGAGTTTCGGTTTTATCCCTGTGACGGAGGTCTATGAAGAAGATGGTATCCCACACATTGGGATGGCACGCGAGGTAATTCAGGCGTAATCAACAACCCTTGTCTATAGTTAGTGACAGGTTTTACGCAAATGGAGAACGAGAATGTCTAATCAGTTTGGTGATACACGTATCGATGACGACCTGACGCTGCTTAGTGAAACACTGGAAGAGGTGCTCCGCTCCTCTGGCGATCCCGCCGATCAGAAATATGTTGAGCTGAAAGCGCGTGCAGAAAAAGCGCTGGATGATGTGAAAAAACGGGTTAGCCAGGCTTCAGACAGTTATTACTATCGGGCGAAGCAGGCAGTTTATCGTGCTGATGACTACGTCCACGAAAAACCCTGGCAAGGAATTGGTGTGGGCGCGGCCGTTGGGCTGGTACTAGGACTGTTGCTGGCACGCCGTTAAAACCTCCCTACACCGGGGTACTGCATTTTTTTTGTAGTACCCCGTATAATGTGAGGCTTTTAACAGGGAGAGGTCCGCGTGCAATCACTTACTACGGCGCTGGAAAATCTACTGCGCCATTTGTCGCAAGAGATTCCGGCGACACCCGGCATTCGGGTTATCGATATTCCTTTCCCTCTCAAAGACGCTTTTGATGCCTTGAGCTGGCTGGCCAGTCAGCAAACATACCCGCAATTCTACTGGCAACAACGTAATGGTGATGAAGAAGCTGTCGTCCTGGGCGCGATTACCCGTTTTACGTCGTTGGACCAGGCACAACGTTTTCTTCGCCAGCACCCGGAACACGCCGACTTACGCATTTGGGGGCTGAATGCTTTTGACCCGTCGCAGGGCAATTTACTTTTACCCCGCCTGGAATGGCGACGCTGTGGCGGTAAAGCCACGCTGCGGCTGACGCTATTCAGCGAAAGCTCCCTTCAGCACGATGCGATTCAGGCAAAAGAATTTATCGCCACACTGGTGAGTATCAAGCCCTTGCCTGGGTTACATTTAACCACCACGCGAGAACAACACTGGCCGGACAAAACGGGCTGGACGCAATTAATCGAACTGGCAACGAAAACCATCGCCGAAGGTGAGCTCGACAAAGTGGTGCTCGCTCGGGCAACTGACCTGCATTTCGCAAGTCCGGTCAACGCGGCGGCGATGATGGCTGCCAGTCGTCGACTGAATCTGAATTGCTACCATTTTTACATGGCCTTTGATGGCGAAAATGCTTTTCTTGGCTCTTCACCGGAACGGTTATGGCGGCGGCGTGACAAAGCGCTGCGTACTGAAGCGCTGGCGGGAACAGTAGCAAATAATCCTGATGATAAGCAGGCGCAGCAGTTAGGAGAGTGGCTGATGGCGGATGATAAAAACCAGCGCGAGAACATGCTGGTGGTGGAAGATATCTGTCAACGATTACAGGCCGATACCCAGACGCTGGATGTTTTACCGCCGCAGGTACTGCGTCTGCGTAAAGTGCAGCATCTTCGCCGCTGTATCTGGACTTCACTCAACAAAGCGGATGATGTGATCTGTTTACATCAGTTGCAGCCAACGGCAGCAGTTGCTGGCTTACCGCGCGATCTGGCGCGACAGTTTATCGCCCGTCACGAACCGTTCACCCGAGAATGGTACGCCGGTTCTGCGGGCTATCTCTCATTACAACAAAGCGAATTCTGCGTTTCCCTGCGCTCAGCAAAAATTAGCGGCAATGTCGTGCGATTATATGCTGGCGCGGGCATTGTCCGTGGTTCCGACCCCGAGCAAGAGTGGCAGGAAATCGACAACAAAGCGGCAGGGCTGCGTACTTTATTACAAATGGAATAGTAATGAGTCGCATCATTACCGATTCATATCAATAATCTATTTTTGTAGCTCCTTATACTTAGCCGCAATATTGATACCGGACAAACTCATGTCAGTAAGCGCATTTAACCGACGCTGGGCGGCGGTCATTCTGGAAGCATTAACGCGTCACGGCGTCAGACACATCTGTATCGCCCCAGGCTCGCGTTCTACACCGTTAACGTTAGCGGCGGCGGAGAATTCCGCATTCATTCACCACACCCATTTCGATGAGCGTGGGTTGGGGCATCTGGCGCTGGGGCTGGCGAAAGTCAGCAAGCAGCCGGTGGCGGTGATTGTGACCTCCGGCACGGCGGTGGCAAATCTCTATCCGGCACTGATTGAAGCCGGGTTAACCGGAGAAAAACTGATTCTCTTAACCGCCGATCGCCCGCCGGAGCTAATTGACTGCGGCGCGAATCAGGCAATTCGCCAGCCGGGAATGTTCGCCTCTCACCCCACGCACAGTATTTCATTGCCGCGCCCGACCCAGGATATCCCCGCACGTTGGCTGGTTTCTACCATCGACCACGCTCTCGGTACGCTTCATGCGGGGGGAGTCCATATCAACTGCCCGTTTGCTGAACCGCTGTATGGCGAAATGGACGATACCGGGCTTAGCTGGCAACAGCGTCTGGGTGACTGGTGGCAGGACGACAAACCGTGGCTGCGTGAAGCGCCTCGTCTGGAAAGTGAAAAACAGCGCGACTGGTTCTTCTGGCGACAAAAGCGCGGCGTGGTGGTTGCCGGGCGCATGAGTGCGGAAGAGGGCAAAAAAGTTGCCCTGTGGGCGCAAACTCTTGGCTGGCCGCTGATTGGCGATGTGCTGTCACAAACCGGGCAGCCGCTGCCGTGTGCCGATCTTTGGTTAGGCAATGCCAAAGCGACCAGCGAGCTGCAGCAGGCGCAAATTGTGGTGCAACTGGGAAGCAGCCTGACGGGGAAACGGCTCCTGCAATGGCAGGCAAGCTGTGAACCAGAAGAGTACTGGATTGTTGATGACATTGAAGGGCGACTTGATCCGGCACACCATCGCGGACGTCGCTTAATTGCCAATATTGCCGACTGGCTGGAGCTGCATCCGGCAGAAAAACGCCAGCCCTGGTGCGTTGAAATCCCGCGCCTGGCGGAACAGGCAATGCAGGCGGTTATTGCCCGCCGTGATGCGTTTGGCGAAGCGCAACTGGCGCATCGCATCTGCGACTATCTGCCTGAACAGGGGCAATTGTTTGTTGGTAACAGCCTGGTGGTACGTCTGATTGATGCGCTTTCGCAACTTCCGGCAGGTTACCCGGTGTACAGCAACCGTGGGGCCAGCGGTATCGACGGGCTGCTTTCGACCGCCGCCGGCGTTCAGCGGGCAAGCGGCAAACCGACGCTGGCGATTGTGGGCGATCTCTCCGCACTTTACGATCTCAACGCGCTGGCGTTATTGCGTCAGGTTTCTGCGCCGCTGGTATTAATTGTGGTGAACAACAACGGCGGGCAAATTTTCTCGCTGTTGCCAACGCCGCAAAGCGAGCGTGAGCGTTTCTATCTGATGCCGCAAAACGTCCATTTTGAGCACGCCGCCGCGATGTTCGAGCTGAAATATCATCGTCCGCAAAACTGGCAGGAACTTGAAACGGCATTTGCCGACGCCTGGCGCACGCCAACCACCACGGTGATTGAAATGGTGGTTAACGACACCGATGGTGCGCAAACGCTCCAGCAACTTCTGGCGCAGGTAAGCCATTTATGATCCTGCACGCGCAGGCAAAACACGGAAAACCAGGTTTACCCTGGCTGGTGTTTTTGCACGGTTTTTCCGGCGATTGCCACGAATGGCAAGAAGTGGGCGAGGCGTTTGCCGACTACTCACGGTTGTATGTTGATCTCCCAGGTCACGGTGGTTCGGCGGCGATTAGCGTCGATGGATTTGATGATGTCACCGACTTACTGCGTAAAACCTTGGTTAGTTACAACATCCTTGACTTCTGGCTGGTGGGGTACTCGCTTGGTGGACGGGTGGCGATGATGGCGGCTTGCCAGGGGCTGGCGGGGCTTTGTGGGGTTATTGTCGAAGGCGGGCATCCGGGGCTGCAAAATGCTGAACAACGTGCGGAACGTCAGCGTTCCGATCGCCAATGGGTGCAGCGTTTTCTCACAGAACCGTTAACGGCGGTATTTGCCGACTGGTATCAACAGCCTGTTTTTGCCTCACTCAATGACGATCAACGCCGGGAGCTGGTGGCGCTGCGCAGCAACAATAATGGCGCAACGCTTGCCGCCATGCTGGAGGCGACTTCTCTCGCCGTCCAGCCTGATTTACGTGCTAACCTTAGCGCCCGCACATTTGCGTTTTATTATTTATGTGGTGAACGTGACAGCAAATTCCGCGCCCTGGCGGCGGAACTGGCTGCCGACTGCCATGTCATTCCTCGCGCCGGACATAACGCGCATCGGGAAAATCCCGCTGGCGTAATCGCAAGTCTGGCGCAGATCTTGCGTTTCTGACTAAAGGACACAATATGATTTATCCTGATGAAGCAATGCTTTACGCACCGGTTGAATGGCACGACTGCTCCGAAGGTTTCGAGGACATTCGTTATGAAAAATCCACCGACGGTATCGCAAAAATCACCATTAATCGTCCGCAGGTGCGCAATGCCTTCCGTCCTCTGACGGTAAAAGAGATGATCCAGGCGCTGGCAGATGCGCGTTATGACGACAACATCGGCGTGATCATTCTGACTGGTGCAGGCGATAAAGCGTTCTGCTCCGGTGGTGACCAGAAAGTGCGTGGTGATTACGGCGGCTATAAAGATGATTCCGGCGTACATCACCTGAATGTGCTGGACTTCCAGCGTCAGATCCGTACCTGTCCGAAACCGGTTGTCGCGATGGTGGCTGGCTACTCCATCGGCGGCGGTCACGTTCTGCACATGATGTGCGACCTGACTATCGCGGCAGATAATGCCATCTTCGGTCAGACTGGCCCGAAAGTCGGTTCCTTCGACGGCGGCTGGGGCGCTTCCTACATGGCTCGCATCGTCGGGCAGAAAAAAGCGCGTGAAATCTGGTTCCTGTGCCGTCAGTACGACGCAAAACAGGCGCTGGATATGGGCCTTGTGAACACCGTGGTACCGCTGGCGGATCTGGAAAAAGAAACCGTCCGTTGGTGCCGCGAAATGCTGCAAAACAGCCCGATGGCGCTGCGCTGCCTGAAAGCTGCACTGAACGCCGACTGTGACGGGCAGGCGGGGCTGCAGGAGCTGGCGGGCAACGCCACCATGCTGTTCTACATGACGGAAGAAGGTCAGGAAGGTCGCAACGCCTTCAACCAGAAACGTCAGCCTGACTTCAGCAAATTCAAACGGAATCCGTAATGCGTAGCGCGCAGGTATACCGCTGGCAGATCCCCATGGACGCGGGGGTGGTTCTGCGCGACAGGCGGTTAAAAACCCGCGACGGGCTGTATGTTTGCCTGCGTGAAGGCGAGCGCGAAGGGGGGGGGGGGAGATCTCCCCACTGCCGGGCTTCAGTCAGGAAACCTGGGAAGAGGCGCAAAGTGTGCTGCTTGCCTGGGTAAATAACTGGCTGGCAGGCGATTGCGAGCTACCGCAGATGCCTTCCGTGGCCTTTGGCGTAAGCTGTGCATTGGCAGAACTGACAGATACGTTGCCGCAAGCAGCCAACTACCGTGCGGCACCGCTGTGTAATGGCGATCCGGACGATCTGATCCTCAAACTTGCAGATATGCCAGGCGAGAAAGTGGCGAAGGTCAAAGTGGGATTGTACGAAGCGGTGCGCGACGGCATGGTGGTGAATCTGTTGCTGGAGGCAATTCCGGATCTGCATTTGCGTCTTGACGCAAATCGCGCCTGGACACCGCTGAAAGGTCAGCAGTTTGCCAAATACGTTAACCCGGATTATCGCGACCGCATCGCGTTTCTCGAAGAGCCGTGCAAAACCCGCGATGATTCGCGAGCGTTTGCCCGTGAAACCGGCATTGCCATTGCCTGGGATGAAAGCCTGCGCGAGCCGGATTTTGCCTTTGTGGCTGAAGAGGGCGTGCGCGCGGTAGTTATCAAACCCACGCTCACGGGCAGTCTGGAAAAAGTACGCGAGCAGGTACAGGCGGCGCACGCGCTGGGGCTGACGGCGGTGATCAGTTCTTCCATTGAATCGAGCTTAGGCTTAACGCAACTGGCGCGGATTGCCGCCTGGTTAACGCCGGACACCATTCCAGGGCTGGACACGCTGGATCTGATGCAGGCGCAGCAGGTACGTCGCTGGCCGGGTAGCACGCTGCCTGTCGTGGAAGTTGATGCACTGGAGCGGTTGTTATGATCTTCTCTGACTGGCCGTGGCGTCACTGGCGGCAAGTGCGGGGAGAAACCATCGCCTTACGTCTTAATGACGAGCAACTCAACTGGCGCGAGCTTTGTGCTCGCGTCGATGAATTAGCCTCCGGATTTGCGGTGCAGGGGGTGGTTGAGGGCAGCGGCGTGATGTTGCGGGCGTGGAATACGCCGCAAACGCTGCTCGCCTGGCTGGCGTTACTGCAATGCGGGGCGCGGGTGTTGCCCGTGAACCCTCAGCTGCCGCAACCGTTGCTTGAAGAATTGCTGCCCAATCTGACGCTGCAATTTGCTCTGGTGCCGGATGGGGAAAACACGTTTCCGGCATTAACGTCGCTGCACATTCAGCTGGTTGAAGGCGCACATGCCGCTACGTGGCAGCCGACGCGTCTGTGCTCAATGACGTTGACCTCGGGTTCTACCGGTTTGCCGAAAGCCGCTGTCCATACTTATCAGGCCCATCTTGCCAGTGCGCAAGGTGTGTTATCGCTGATTCCGTTTGGCGATCACGATGATTGGTTGCTCTCTTTACCGCTGTTTCACGTCTCCGGTCAGGGAATTATGTGGCGCTGGTTATACGCTGGTGCGCGGATGACGGTACGTGATAAACAGCCATTGGAGCAAATGCTGGCAGGCTGTACTCACGCTTCACTGGTGCCAACACAACTCTGGCGTTTGCTGGTTAACCGTAGTTCCGTTTCCCTGAAAGCGGTGTTACTTGGCGGCGCGGCTATCCCGGTCGAGTTGACGGAACAGGCGCGCGAGCAGGGGATTCGTTGCTTTTGCGGCTATGGTCTGACCGAGTTTGCCTCCACGGTGTGTGCGAAAGAAGCCGACGGCCTGGCAGACGTTGGTTCGCCGCTGCCGGGTCGGGAAGTGAAAATCGTTAATAATGAAGTGTGGCTGCGGGCTGCCAGTATGGCAGAAGGTTACTGGCGTAACGGGCAACTGGTTTCACTGGTTAATGACGAAGGCTGGTACGCTACGCGCGATCGCGGTGAGATGCATAATGGCAAGCTGACCATTGTCGGACGTTTAGACAATCTATTCTTCAGTGGCGGAGAGGGTATTCAGCCGGAAGAAGTCGAGCGCGTAATTGCTGCACATCCTGCGGTTTTGCAGGTGTTTATCGTCCCCGTTGCCGACAAGGAGTTTGGTCATCGACCGGTGGCGGTGATGGAGTATGACCACGAGAGCGTTGATCTTAGTGAATGGGTGAAAGATAAGCTGGCCCGTTTTCAACAACCGGTGCGCTGGCTAACTCTGCCGCCGGAGCTGAAAAACGGCGGTATTAAAATTTCACGTCAGGCGCTAAAAGAGTGGGTGCAACGTCAGCAATAATTAACCCTCCGTTTCACTTCTCATTTCTGCCATTCCATTGCCGTTGATAAAGAGTTTATCTGTTAATCTGTAAATTGATGTGAAAACTCTTAGCAAACAGGATAATGCAATGGAATGGCTGGTCAAAAAATCGTGCTGCAATAAACAAGATAACAGACATGTACTTATGCTCTGCGATGCTGGCGGCGCGATAAAAATGATCGCCGAAGTGAAGAGTGACTTCGCCGTGAAAGTGGGGGATTTACTCTCGCCTTTGCAGAATGCGCTTTATTGTATTAATCGTGAAAAGCTGCATACGGTGAAAGTCCTCTCGGCAAGCAGTTATAGCCCCGATGAGTGGGAACGGCAGTGTAAAGTGGCAGGGAAAACTCAGTAACGTTGTTTTGTCGTGGGCAGGAAAATCAGCATCAACCCGCTCATAATACAGGCTACTCCCAGTAGTGCTTTCAGCGAAAAAGTCCCTTCCCAGCCGGGAAGTACCATTGAAGCAATCCATACCAGCACATAACTCATACTGAGCAAGGCATAGGCTTTGCTTAGCGCAAGTTTATGAAGCGTTTTATACCAACAAAAAACGGAAAGCAGATAACCCAGCAGCCCGAGTAACAGTATCCGGGCATCCAGGCCAAAAGCTAACAGAGCCGCGATAAAATCCCATAAGTGCGTCATCGGCGGCAGATGACTCGCCGCAAAACCCAGGCTTAATTGCGCAACTGAGGCAATAATGACGCTGAATAATCCCCACATCAGGCCCATTACACCGTACTCCCGAGGATCACAATGCCGCCAATAATGAACGCCACCCCACACCAGTGACGCGGCGATACCGGTTCGTGCCACAGTTTTACTGCAGCCAGCGTCACCCAGACAAAATTCAGACTTAACATCGGGTAAGCAATGCCTACCGGTACGTTCTGCAAGACCAGCAGCCAGAGCACCATGGCAAGACCAAGACAAGCCAGCGCCAGTCCCAGCCACAGCACGATATGTTTGCGCCGTTTGTTTATCGCCACAAAGCAGGTTGCCTGTTTCTGACACAACTGCCCGGCAACGCTAAGCAAGCTGGCAAAGACTAATGTTAGCCAGATCATTTGGGACGATACTGAATCAGCACCAGACGCTCCTGACGATCGATGGCATCTGCGGGCGGAATGGCGAGACTGTTGATATCTTCATCGCGGTCAACCGAAAGCACGAGAGTAATAATCCCCTCCTGACGATGTTGATTAAGCCAGTTTGCGAACTCATCACCGCTGACAAATCTCCCTTTCGCATCCGGATAATTAAGGCCGTATTTCAACTCACCTGTCTGGCGATACATGATGATGTCATCGCGTTGCAGGCTCCATGCCAGACCTGCGGCAACACCGACGCTATCAGTAAGAATATAGCGGCTTGGCTGAAGTGATTCTTGTGTCATCTCGACAAAAAATTGCGGATGTTTTCCTTCCATAACTCTGTCAGGAATTGAAAATCCTACCAGCAACGCCAGCCCCAGCGGGCAAAGCGCGGCAAAAGGCCAGGTCTTTTCGACGTTTGTTAAGGTGTACCAGCCGAAAAATGCCCATAGCGAAAAAATCGACCAGGCACAAAAGACTTTATAGCTCTCGAAGGTTTGCCACACCGGCGTGTTCATTGGTCCCCACGGGGAGACCACAAATGTGGCAATAATGCCAGTGACGCCAAAAGCGATGTTAATCCAGCCATTAATCCGCAGCGCCAGAGGATTATTTTTTGCTGCCAGCAAAGCGTAATGCGCCATCAGCATTGCCAGAGATGCAAAGCAGGAAAGAATATAGGTGGGCAATTTACCTTTAGCGACGGAGAAAAACAGCAGCGGCATTATCGTCCAGCTCAACAAATAGACGGTTGCGGAATGCTTGCGGTTTTTCCAGCCTGTGTACAGTGCACCGGGGAGTAATCCCAGCCACGGCAGGCTACCGGCAATGATGACCGGCACGTAGTACCAGAACGGAGCTCTATGTTGGGCATCATCCAGTGCAAAGCGTTGAATATGCTCAACCCAGAAAAAATAGTGCCAGAAGTTAGGCTCCCGCTGCGCTATCGCCAGTCCCCAAGGGAGAACCGTCAGTACGCAACTGATAACCGCCAGCCAGCCGTAAATAAAGAGATCTTTCCAGCGTTTTTGCGTCGCTACCCATGGCAGCACGCTTAATACCGGCACGGCAAGGGCGAGAAAACCTTTGGTCATCACCCCCATGCCGCAGGTGATTCCCAGCAGTAAAAATCCTGCGCTTTTGCCTTTCCACGTCTGTGCCTGCATTGCCAGCCAGAAGCTGCACATTCCCGCCACCAGCCAGAATGCAATAAACGGATCGAGCACGGCATAAGTGCCGATGGCATAGACAATAAACAATGAGAGATAAATTACTGTGGCGAGTAGAGCCAGACGTTTATCGCGCCATAAGCGCAGAGTAAACCAGGTCACCAGCGCGGCAGTTAACAGGGTCGCAAAGATAACGCCTGCCCGCACACCAAAGTTATTCGCGCCAAATAGCCATTGCCCAATGCTGTTAATCCAGTATCCGGCAATGGGTTTTTCGAAATAACGTAGCCCTAACAGATGGGGCACAATCCAGTCGCCGGATGCCAGCATTTCTCGACTGATTTCCGCATAACGCGTTTCATCGGGTTGCCAGAGCAGACGCGTGCTGATCGGTAACAGGTAATAGCAGGCAATAAACGCGAAGAGGCCGATAAGGTAACGTACCGATTTCATCAGCGACTACCCGCAATTTGTTGGCAACCCAGCCAGCCTTCACGTCCGGCAATATTTCCGCGAACAACTTGTCCGAGCGGCAACGTCTCTGATAACAGTTCGCTTAAAGGGCAAAATGTCACGCCTTCCTGAGCTGCGCGTTTGAGGAGATCCACAAAATTATGCTGATAAGCGCAGCCTTCAACTTCTGCATGAATGGTATAAACCGGCGTGCCTTTATCTCGCAGGATGCGGTTGAGTAACCAACCGTTAAAATCTTCTGCTTTCACATCCCGACCAATCACTTCATCCCAGGTGGGTAAGGTCACCGGAATTTGCGCAGTGCCAGGGTTTCCTGATTCGAGCAATGGACGGAACGGCATGGCCCCACGACAATCGCTGTTGTAGCGCAAATGGAACGCTTCTTTTGCTTCGATCACCTTCTGGTCGGCACGCCAGCCCGCAGCGGCAGAACAGGTTACCGGTTGACCGATAATCTCTTCCAGAGTGCGAAGACCGCGTGCAATATCGTCGATCATTGTTTGCCGATCCCAGTTACCGCTACGGGCTTGCCAGGCATGGTGATCCCAGGCGTGCAGGCCGACTTCGTGATGTTTAGCCGCTTCACGAATGATATCGGCATTGGCATGACCAATCTCTTTACCTGGCCAGGCCGTACCTGCCAGTAAAATATCCCAGCCATAAAGCGATGCCGCGTTTGAGCGCAGCATCTTCCACAAAAACTGTGGCTTCACCAGTCGCCAGAGATGGCGGCCCATATTGTCCGGGCCGACGCTGAAAAAAATGCTGGCCTGAATATTATGCTTACTCAAGATTTCCAGCAGACGCGGCACGCCTTCACGGGTGCCACGAAAGGTATCGACATCAATGCGTAAGCCTACTTTGGTCATGATGGTTTATCCGTAAGATCAACGGTGCGCAGGAAGAAATCCAGCGTTTCGTCGATGGTTTCCTGCATATCAATTTTCGGCTCCCAGTCCAGGCAGCGGTGGGCATTGCGGATGCTCGGTTTACGATGCTCTACGTCCTGATATCCTTTGCCGTAGTAGCTGCTACTTTCGACAACGCGAAAGCCCGCAAACGGTGGGAAATGATGGCGCAGCGGATGTTTTTCGAAGCTCGCCAGCAGCATCTCGCCCAGTTCCTCAATGCTCGCTTCGTTCTCAGGATTGCCAATGTTGATAATTTCACCGTCGCAGCGATTTCCCGCATTTTCGATAATGCGGTATAACGCCTCGATACCATCGCGAATATCAGTAAAGCAGCGTTTTTGTTTTCCGCCATCAATCAGCTTAATCGGTGAACCTTCTACCAGATTGAGAATGAGTTGCGTAATAGCGCGGGAGCTGCCAATTCGCGCTGCATTAAGGTTATCCAGTCGTGGTCCCATCCAGTTAAACGGGCGGAAGAGGGTGAACTGTAAACCCTCTTTTTCGCCATAGGCCCAGATCACCCGATCAAGTAATTGTTTTGATACCGAATAAATCCAGCGTGGTTTATTCACCGGGCCGACGATTAAATTAGAATGGTCCTCATCGAAGTATTTATCGCTACACATCCCATAAACTTCTGAAGTTGACGGGAAGATGATTCGCTTACGGTACTTCACGCAGTAGCGGATAATGCGCAGATTCTCTTCAAAATCGAGTTCAAATACGCGCAGCGGGTTGCGGGTATATTCAATCGGCGTGGCTATCGCCACCAGCGGCAAGACGACATCACATTTTTTGACATGATACTCAATCCATTCGGAATGAATACTGATATCGCCTTCAACAAAGTGAAAATGCGGATGATTCAGAAAACGGCTTATCGCATCGCTGCCAATATCCAGACCGTAAACTTCATAATGATCTTCGCGCAGCAGGCGTTCTGTCAGATGGTTGCCAATAAAGCCATTCACCCCGAGGATGAGTACCCGGGTACGGCGTCGGGCGGTGCAGGCAGGCTGGCTATTCAAGCGTGAACCTTGCACCAGGCCCAGCGTCTGCGCTAATTGCGAGCCCTGCATAGTAATGCCGTCGCCCGCCTGTCCGGTGACGATTTCCAGCGCGCCATCGCCACAGGCAATCAGCAGTGGCGCAACAGAAATCACGCTCCCCGGCTGTGCTTTGCTGGCATGAGGATGAACACGCGACGACCAGACGGTGAATTTCTGATTGCCAACATAGCTGAAGGCACCCGGCCACGGATCGGCAACGGCACGTACCATGTTGTGCAGTACGGATGCCGGTTTATGCCATTCAAGGAAACTGTCATCCGGCGTTCTGCGACCAAAACAGGTGGCTTCGTTTTCGCGCTGGGCGATTTCCAGAATATTACCGTGTTTAATGGCGGGTAATGTCTGTTCCAGTAGCTGGCGCGCGGCATGGCACAATTTATGATGCAGCGTAATAGCGATATCGTCTGGCGCAATGGCAATGCGCAGTTGCGCCACAATGGCCCCGGCATCGGCACGTTTCACCATTCGGTGCAATGTAACGCCAGTTTCCGTTTCACCGTTGACCAGCACCCAGTTCAGCGGCGCGCGACCACGATATTTTGGTAACAGCGAACCATGCAGATTAAATGCACCTGCGGGAGCGAGCTGCAAAATTTCGTCGTAAATAAGATGGCGATAATAAAAAGAGAAAATCACATCTGGCGACAGTTGGGCAATGCGTTCCACCCACAGCGGATGATTAACGTTATCCGGCGCATAAACCGGAATGCCTCTTTCCGCCGCCAGACGAGCCACCGAACCATAAAAGGCTTTTTCACCGGGATTATCAGTATGGGTAAAAATGGCGCTAATTTCGTAACCGGCAGCCAGCAGGGCTTCAATACCGAGGCATCCCATATCGTGGTAGGCAAAAACGACGGTTTTCATTATTCATTTTCCTTGCTGGATGGACGGATAACTTGCTGAACAAAATAGCGGGGGCGGGCGCGGACATCGGTGTAGATCCTGCCGATATATTCACCGAGTAATCCCATGCCGATAAACTGAGCGCCAATAAAAGTAAACAGCACGGCAAATAGCATAAAGACGCCTTCTGCCGCCCATTGTGGTCCGAAGGTCAGGCGTAAAATCACCAGCAGCACCGCAATGCTAAAACCTCCAATCGCAATAATGCTGCCGAGCAGACTCAGCATACGTAGCGGCGTTGTGGTAAGGCAGGTCACCAGGTCGTACATCAAATTAATCAGGCGCATAAAACTGTATTTGGATTCACCAAACTCACGCTCGGCATGATGTACTGGAATTTCAATGGCACGGCGGGCGAAGATATTCGCCAGAATCGGGATAAAGGTGCTGCGTTCATGGCAGTGCAACATCGCATCGACAATATGACGGCGATAGGCGCGCAGCATACAACCGTAATCACCCATCGCTTTGCCAGTGGTGCGCTGAATAAGCCGGTTAATCATCTTCGAAGCGGTTTTACGAAACCAGCTGTCCTGGCGGTTCTGGCGTACAGTCCCTACCACGTCGTAACCTTCATCGGCTTTTGCCACCAGGCGGGGGATTTCTTCTGGCGGATTCTGGAGATCGGCATCAAGGGTAATAATTAAGTCGCCAGTAACGTGACTGAATCCCGCCATAATCGCTGAATGTTGCCCGTAATTGCGGTTAAGCAAAATAGACACAATATGGCTGTTCTCCGCTTGTGAGGCTTCGACCAGCATATGCGCGGAATTATCGCTACTGCCGTCATCAATCAGCAGGATCTCATACTCTTTCCCCAACGATTCACAGGCTGTGGTGGTGCGCCTGATTAATTCCGGTAAGCTTTCCTGCTCGTTATAAACGGGAATAACCACCGAGACTTTCTTAACAGGGTGGATTTCAAACATGGCTTATTGTCCTGCGAGTTGCTGAAGGGCTGTGATGACATGGTCGGCATCGGCGGTAGTCATATCCGGGAACAGCGGCAAAGAACAGATGCGTTCGCTATTCCATTCGGTATTCGGTAACGACAGCGTGGGAAAACGCTCGCGATAATATTTTTGTGTGTGAGCGGCGCGGAAATGTAACCCGGTACCAATGCCTCTTTCTTTTAACGCTTCCATCAACGCATCGCGACTGATACCACAACGTTGTTCATCGACACGAATAATAAACAGATGCCAGGCGTGAACGTGCGGCCAGGCGGGAAGGCTTAATGGCTGAAAGGGGAGAGCTGCCAGTGCTTGCTGATATTGCTGGGCAATTTCGCGCCGACGGGTGTTGAGGTGCTCTAATTTGACTAACTGTGTCAGGGCAATCGCGGCGTTAATATCGGTCAGATTGTACTTATAGCCCGGTGTTAAGACTTCAGCCTGCGGTGCACGGCCCCAGGTTTGTCTGTCATAGGCATCGACACCCAGACCGTGAAATTTCAGCATCCGTAGCTGGCGGGCAAGGTTTTCATTATCAGTTACAATCAGGCCACCTTCAGCACAGGTAATATTTTTAATGGCATGAAATGAAAAAATAGCGGTACCTTTTGCGCCAATATGTCGCCCTTTGTAATACGTACCGACGGCATGGGCAGCATCTTCGATAACTGCGATGCCGTAACGTTCGCCAATGGCGCGAATGGCGTCAATATCTGCTGGCGCACCGGCATAATGCACCGGAATGATGGCTTTAGTGCGTGGCGTAATGGCTGACTCGATAGCTTCAGGCGTGACCATCAGCGTATCGCGGTCGACATCCACCATTACCGGCGTTGCACCCAACAAGGAAATCATATTGAGGGTTGAAACCCAGGTCAGGGAAGGCGTAATCACTTCATCGCCCTTGCCAATTTTCAACGCCATTAGCGTGATATGCATTCCGGCGGTGGCTGAACTGACCGCGATGGCATGCTGATTTCCCGTCAACTGGCAAAAAAGCTTGCTCAAGCGCCTGATTCTTCGGACCGGTTGTGATCCAACCGGATTCGAGAACCTCTTTAACTGCAGCGAGTTCCTCCACGCCCATTGCTGGTCGCGAAAAAGGCAAAAATTCTGACATTGCTTTTCCTTCCGCCATTGAATACCTGTCCACTTATATTTGCTATAAAGAGTGTTGTGTATATTTTGCCATTTGGAGCGAAATTTTAAGGATAGAATATTAACTTAACCTTAAGAAACTAATATTAGACGTAAATATTGAAATTTTTATATTTTTTCTTATTTAGGCTTTGCATTTGGCAAAATTTTGAGGCATTTTGCCGACATCGTAGGATTTTTAATATTACACCAACTGCGAATTATCGCCAGAAATGTAGCTCAATTTCACGGTAATTGTCTGGTTGCGCTTGTCTATAGGTGGAGTTTACGTGTTAGCTTTTTGCCGCTCTTCGTTGAAGTCAAAAAAATATATCATCATTTTACTGGCGCTCGCTGCAATTGCCGGACTGGGTACTCATGCCGCCTGGAGTAGCAATGGTTTGCCACGTATCGACAATAAAACACTGGCCAGACTGGCACAGCAGCACCCGGTTGTCGTTTTGTTTCGTCATGCTGAACGTTGCGACCGTTCAACCAATCAATGCTTGTCAGATAAAACAGGTATTACGGTTAAAGGTACCCAGGATGCCCGTGAACTGGGCAACGCTTTTAGTGCTGATATCCCTGATTTCGATCTTTATTCCAGTAATACCGTCCGGACCATTCAGTCGGCTACCTGGTTTTCAGCGGGTAAAAAATTGACGGTAGATAAACGACTTCTTCAGTGCGGTAATGAGATTTATAGTGCAATTAAGGACTTACAAAGCAAAGCGCCTGATAAAAATATCGTTATTTTCACCCATAATCATTGCCTGACATATATTGCTAAAGATAAGCGTGACGCGACATTTAAACCTGATTATCTGGATGGTTTAGTCATGCATGTGGAAAAAGGCAAAGTTTATCTGGATGGGGAATTCGTTAACCACTAAATTTTCAATCTGACAGCCAGTAATGGCTGTCATCATTGTTACAGAAGACCTTTCAAACGTAACGTTTTTCGGGTGGCGACATTCAAATCATAATGCACCAGATCTTCAGGTTTTACCCACGCGTAGTCCTGAAACTCTTCGTTTATTTTCACTTCTCGGTTGGCAGAAACGCAGTCAAAAATCAGGTAAATCATATAAATCTCTTCCTTGCGACCATCTGCATACGTCTTGGTGCGAATATCATCGCTGAAGGTCCACGGCGTGATTTCTGTCAAAAGCAGCTGTTCTCCCAGTTCTTCGCGAATTTCGCGGCGTAGTGCCTCTTCAATTCGTTCGCCAGGCTCCACGCCGCCACCCGAAATCGCCCATTGACCGGGGAAAACGCCGCGATCGTCGGCCATTTTACACAGCAAATAAGCACCATCATTTTGAATCAAAGGGCATACAATAGTCCGTTGTCGCACAGGGATATTCCTTATAAATAAAAAGAAACCATGAGAATACGGTAACTCACAAATATGTGAAAGTGACAGTAATCTCTTTTGCGATGATAACTGTACTTATTATTATTTTTGTGTGTATCGATAAAGTGTGTTTATTTTTTCGGCATTTAATTATTTAAGAAGTATTTAGTTACAATAAGTGACTAGATCCTTTTTTTTCGCTCATTGAATCCTCTGTGCCAGGCAGTACAATCCCGCAGCTTTGGGAATTTTGATTAATTGCTTGTGGGAAAGGGGATAATGAAAAAAATTGCGCTAGCAGGTCTGGCCGGAATGCTGTTGGTTTCTGCATCGGTCAATGCAATGAGCATCAGCGGTCAGGCGGGTAAAGAATACACCAATATTGGTGTCGGTTTTGGGACTGAAACGACGGGCCTGGCGTTAAGCGGTAACTGGACACATAACGACGACGACGGTGATGTCGCTGGCGTGGGGCTGGGGTTGAATCTGCCTCTCGGGCCGTTAATGGCGACCGTTGGCGGAAAAGGCGTTTACACCAACCCGAATTACGGCGATGAAGGTTATGCCGCAGCGGTAGGAGGTGGTTTGCAGTGGAAAATTGGCAACAGCTTCCGTTTGTTTGGCGAGTATTACTACTCTCCGGATTCGCTCTCCAGCGGTATTCAAAGTTATGAAGAAGCGAATGCTGGCGCGCGTTACACCATTATGCGTCCAGTCAGTATTGAGGCGGGTTATCGCTACCTGAATCTGTCGGGTAAAGACGGTAACCGCGACAACGCCGTGGCTGACGGCCCGTATGTTGGGGTTAACGCCAGTTTCTGATCCCTTCCGGCGCGGCATTCTGTCGCGCCATTCAGTTTCTCTTACTACGCCTTATCTCCCTTTGCGTTATAGTGATTCGATAACAAAAGCAGGAGATAACCATGTTAAAAGTGGAAATGTTATCCACCGGGGATGAAGTGTTACACGGGCAAATCGTTGACACTAACGCTGCCTGGCTGGCCGATTTTTTCTTTCATCAGGGGTTGCCATTATCTCGCCGCAATACGGTGGGGGATAACCTTGATGACTTAGTCACCATTCTTCGCGAACGTAGTCAGCACGCCGATGTGCTGATCGTTAACGGCGGGCTGGGACCGACCAGCGATGATTTAAGCGCACTCGCCGCTGCGACAGCAAAAGGTGAAGGCCTGGTGCTGCATGAAGCCTGGCTCAAAGAGATGGAACGCTATTTCCACGAACGTGGACGAGTAATGGCACCGAGCAACCGTAAACAAGCGGAGCTGCCTGCCAGTGCTGAATTTATCAATAACCCGGTAGGCACCGCCTGTGGTTTTGCCGTGCAGCTTAATCGTTGCCTGATGTTCTTTACTCCCGGCGTACCGTCAGAATTTAAGGTGATGGTCGAGCACGAAATCCTGCCGCGCCTGCGCGAGCGTTTTTCTTTACCGCAGCCGCCGGTTTGTCTGCGTTTGACTACTTTTGGTCGTTCGGAAAGCGATCTGGCACAAAGCCTGGACACTCTACAACTGCCGCCGGGCGTAACAATGGGCTATCGCTCCTCAATGCCTATCATCGAACTGAAACTCACCGGACCGGCAAGCGAGCAACAGGCGATGGAAAAACTGTGGCTGGATGTTAAACGTGTTGCCGGACAGAGCGTGATTTTCGAAGGCACTGAAGGACTGCCCGCGCAGATCAGTCGCGAATTGCAAAACCGCCAGTTCAGCCTGACGTTGAGCGAGCAATTCACCGGTGGTTTATTGGCTTTGCAACTTTCTCGCGCAGGTGCTCCATTGCTGGCGTGTGAAGTGGTTCCTTCACAGGAGGAAACCCTGGCGCAAACTGCGCACTGGATTACAGAACGGCGGGCCAACCATTTTGCCGGGCTGGCACTGGCTGTTTCGGGTTTCGAGAACGAGCATCTCAACTTTGCGCTAGCCACGCCAGACGGCACTTTCGCTCTGCGTGTGCGTTTCAGCACTACGCGCTACAGCCTGGCTATCCGTCAGGAAGTGTGCGCAATGATGGCACTGAATATGCTGCGCCGTTGGTTAAACGGCCAGGATATCGCCAGTGAGCATGGCTGGATTGAGGTTGTTGAGTCCATGACCTTATCTGTCTGATTCCGCCACTCTGTGCCGGTTTACTGCACCGGCACATTCCCCCTCCGGCAAAATTTGTCCAACCTGTTGTACTCAATAAGAAAAAATCCGTGCGCTGATTCACAAATTTGTGCGTAATTTCTCCAGTCTGCTGGACGAGGAGCGGGATTTGATGCGCTTCACAATTTTACTCCCCCTGAGCAACGAGACTGATTCCAGTATCTAAGACTGGAGTCCAGTATGTTGGAATCAAGCAAAGTTCCCGCCCTGACACGGGCTATTGATATTCTCAATTTGATTGCCCGCATTGGCCCCTGTAGTGCTGCGACGATCATTGACACATTGGGAATCCCTAAAAGCACGGCCTATTTGCTGCTTAATGAACTCAGGCGTCAGCGTTTTCTTAGCCTTGATCACCAGGAAAATTTTTGTTTGTGGACCAGGCTGGTGGAGCTTTCCGGTCATGCGTTAAGCAAGATGGATCTCCGGGAACTGGCTCGACCGCGTTTGACGCAACTGATGGATACCACCGGGCTGTTATGTCACCTGGGGATTATTGATAACGGCAGCGCTTATTACATTTTGAAAGTGGAGTCATCAGCCACTATCAGCGTGCGTTCCCATGAAGGAAAAAGCCTTTCGCTTTATCGCTCCGGAATAGGTAAATGCCTGCTTGCCTGGCAACCTGCAGCGGTACAGCAAAGTATTATCGAAGGGCTGGTCTGGGAGCAGGCGACACCCACAACGATTACTCATCCACAGCAACTTCACGAAGAACTGGCGCGTATTCGCCGTCAGGGCTGGAGCTATGACAACGGCGAAGATTACGCCGATGTCCGTTGTGTCGCTGCGCCGGTGTTTAACGCCAATAACGAGCTTACCGCTGCGATCTCGGTGGTCGGTACCCGCTTACAAATCAATGAAGAATACCGTGATTATCTGGCGGGCAAGGCCATTGCCTGCGCCAGGGATATTTCACGTCTGTTGGGATGGAAAAGTCCCTTTGACTTACAAGCCTCATAACAATGGAGAACATCATGACCCTACCAAAAATTAAACAGGTTCGCGCCTGGTTTACTGGCGGTGCGACAGCAGAAAAAGGCGCTGGCGGCGGTGATTATCACGACCAGGGGGCGAATCACTGGATAGACGATCATATTGCCACCCCGATGAGTAAATACCGCGATTACGAGCAGTCACGCCAGTCATTTGGCATTAACGTTCTTGGCACGTTGGTTGTTGAAGTCGAAGCAGAAAACGGCCAGACCGGATTCGCCGTTTCGACAGCCGGTGAAATGGGCTGTTTTATTGTCGAAAAACATCTTAACCGTTTCATTGAGGGTAAATGTGTCAGTGATATCAAACTGATCCACGATCAAATGCTCAGTGCCACCCTGTATTACTCCGGCTCTGGTGGCCTGGTGATGAATACGATTTCTTGTGTCGATCTGGCTCTGTGGGATCTGTTCGGCAAAGTGGTCGGGCTTCCGGTTTATAAACTTTTAGGCGGCGCTGTTCGTGATGAGATTCAGTTCTACGCCACAGGTGCGCGTCCGGATCTGGCAAAAGAGATGGGCTTTATCGGTGGCAAAATGCCGACGCACTGGGGGCCACATGATGGCGATGCGGGGATCCGCAAAGATGCCGCTATGGTCGCGGATATGCGTGAAAAATGCGGTGAGGATTTCTGGTTAATGCTCGACTGCTGGATGAGTCAGGACGTGAACTATGCGACCAAACTGGCCCACGCTTGCGCGCCCTATAACCTGAAATGGATCGAAGAGTGCCTGCCGCCACAGCAGTATGAAAGTTATCGCGAACTGAAACGCAACGCGCCAGTCGGAATGATGGTCACCAGCGGTGAGCACCACGGCACACTGCAATCTTTTCGTACGCTTTCAGAAACCGGTATCGACATTATGCAGCCGGATGTTGGCTGGTGCGGTGGTTTAACCACGCTGGTGGAAATTGCCGCAATCGCCAAATCCAGGGGGCAACTGGTGGTGCCGCACGGTTCGTCTGTTTACTCTCACCATGCGGTGATCACCTTCACCAATACGCCATTCAGCGAATTCCTGATGACCAGCCCGGATTGTTCAACGATGCGTCCGCAGTTTGACCCGATTCTGCTCAATGAGCCGGTTCCGGTGAATGGTCGTATTCATAAATCAGTGCTTGATAAACCCGGTTTTGGCGTCGAACTCAATCGTGACTGCAATTTGAAACGCCCCTACAGCCACTAATCACTCCGGGCGTTGCTGTGACAACGGTAACGCCCACATATTCTAAGGAGCTTTTTATGAGCACCGCTTTGCTTGACGCCGTGGTGAAGAAAAACCGTGTGCGTTTAATTCCGTTTATGTTGGCGCTGTATGTGCTGGCGTTTCTCGACCGTTCGAATATCGGTTTTGCCAAACAGACCTACCAGATTGATACCGGGTTGAGTAATGAAGCTTATGCGCTGGGAGCAGGCATTTTCTTTGTGGTATATGCGTTTCTGGGTGTTCCGGCGAATCTTTTGATGCGCAAACTGGGGGCCAGAACCTGGATTGGTACGACAACACTGCTGTGGGGATTTCTTTCGGCAGCCATGGCATGGGCCGATACTGAAGCGAAATTTCTGATAGTTCGCACTCTGCTTCGTGCTGCGGAGGCCGGATTTTTCCCTGGTATGATTTATCTCACCTCGCAATGGTTTCCGCAGCGTAATCGCGCCAGCATTATGGGGCTGTTCTATATGGGCGCACCGCTGGCGTTAACACTGGGATCACCGCTTTCCGGCGCGCTGTTGGAGATGCATGGATTTATGGGGCATCCCGGCTGGTTCTGGATGTTTGTGATTGAAGGATTGTTGGCAGTCGGTGCTGGGGTATTCACATTCTTTTGGCTTGATGACACACCGGAGCAGGCACGTTTTCTGAGTAAACAAGAAAAAACGTTGCTTATCAATCAACTGGCAAGTGAAGAACAACAGAAAGTGACTTCTCGGCTGAGCGATGCGCTGCGTAATGGCCGAGTCTGGCAACTAGCGATTATCTACCTGACCATTCAGGTGGCGGTTTACGGATTAATTTTCTTCCTGCCGACCCAGGTTGCGGCATTGCTGGGAACAAAAGTGGGCTTTACAGCGTCGGTGGTCACCGCCATTCCGTGGGTTGCGGCCTTGTTTGGGACCTGGCTTATTCCGCGCTATTCCGATAAAACCGGCGAACGGCGTAATGTCGCAGCGCTGACATTACTGGCGGCGGGCATTGGTATTGGTCTGTCCGGGCTGCTTTCTCCAGTAATGGCGATCGTAGCGCTGTGTGTTGCAGCTATCGGGTTTATTGCCGTGCAGCCAGTGTTCTGGACGATGCCGACACAACTGCTTTCCGGTACGGCGCTGGCTGCGGGAATTGGTTTTGTAAACCTGTTTGGTGCAGTGGGCGGGTTTATTGCCCCGATCCTGCGCGTGAAAGCAGAAACGTTATTTGCCAGCGATGCGGCGGGATTACTGACGCTGGCAGCGGTGGCGGTCATCGGTTCGCTGATTATTTTCACTCTGCGTGTAAATCGCACTGTTGCGCAGACCGACGTGGCACATCATTAAATAGGTTAAGGAACACGATGAACGCATTATTAAGCAATCCCTTTAAAGAACGTTTACGCAAGGGCGAAGTGCAAATTGGTCTGTGGTTAAGCTCAACGACTGCCTATATGGCAGAAATTGCCGCCACTTCTGGTTATGACTGGTTGCTGATTGACGGGGAGCACGCGCCAAACACCATTCAGGATCTTTATCATCAGCTACAGGCGGTAGCGCCCTATGCCAGCCAACCCGTGATCCGTCCGGTGGAAGGCAGTAAACCGCTGATTAAACAAGTCCTGGATATTGGCGCGCAAACTCTACTGATCCCGATGGTCGATACTGCCGAACAGGCACGTCAGGTGGTGTCTGCCACGCGCTATCCTCCCTACGGTGAGCGTGGTGTCGGGGCCAGTGTGGCACGGGCTGCGCGCTGGGGACGCATTGAGAATTACATGGCGCAAGTTAACGATTCGCTTTGTCTGTTGGTGCAGGTGGAAAGTAAAACGGCACTGGATAACCTGGACGAAATCCTCGACGTCGAAGGGATTGATGGCGTGTTTATTGGACCTGCGGATCTTTCTGCGTCGTTGGGCTACCCGGATAACGCCGGGCACCCGGAAGTGCAGCGAATTATTGAAACCAGTATTCGGCGGATCCGTGCTGCGGGTAAAGCGGCTGGTTTTCTGGCTGTGGCTCCTGATATGGCGCAGCAATGCCTGGCGTGGGGAGCGAACTTTGTCGCTGTTGGCGTTGACACGATGCTCTACAGCGATGCCCTGGATCAACGACTGGCGATGTTTAAATCAGGCAAAAATGGGCCACGCATAAAAGGTAGTTATTGATATCAAAGGCCCATGGGGATCGGCTGTGGGCCTGTGTTAATTAGTGGTTATTCGCTGCCAGATCGGCTTCGCTTAGCTGGGTGGCCGCGAGCACCTGGTCACGATCAAAGCCCTGTTCCAGCATGCGCAAAGCAATTTTAATGGCTTGTTCATGCAAACCTTCTAATTTACCTTCCTGCCAGCCAATTTGATGTCCTTCCTGCCGCAGCCGTTCAGCAATAGTCATTAATCTCTCCTTTTAATGACAGTTCGGAATATCAGCATCAGTGAGTTGGGTTGTCGCCAGCACAATCTCACGTTCAAAGCCCTGCTCCAGCATGCGCAAAGCAATTTTAATGGCTTGTTCATGCATACCTTCCTGCCAGCCAATTTGATGCCCTTCCTGCCGTAGCCGTTCAGCAATAGTCATTAATCTCTCCTTTTGTAGTGGTGAACGTTCGGCAATCTCCTCAATAAAACGGGTGAAACGGGAGGTATCGCCGCATTGCAGCAGATAATTAAACAGTGTTTGTAGCTGGCTGTCATTAGTGAAGCCTCTAACCAAAAGCGTGGTGATCCTGTCGACCATGCCGATTAAATCGCGGTCGCGAATATGCTTTTGAATCAGTTCCAGCAGAGCTATACGCCGATGTTGCATGATCTCATCGTCAGGTACGATGGTGATATCCACCAACAGAAAAGCTTCGGTGTACAACTGCCGGGCAAGTTGCGGATCGTCAAACTCATCCAGCCAGTTGAGTGAGTACGGGTAAGGCGAGGTTTCGCCATGATAAAACAGCAACGGCACCACCAGCGGGACTCTGTCATAGCCTTTGTCCTGGTGACGCTGCATGGCGGCAGTGGCATAGCGCATTAGCCGAAAAGCCATATTCTTTTCTGCAGAGCTTTGATGTTCAATCACGCAGTAGATATAGCCGTCACCGTCGCTGGTTTCCACGGACCACAAAACATCCGAGTAGTAAGCGCGTAAACTTTTTTCAATAAAACTAGTGGGTTCCAGGCGTAAGGTTTGCAGGTTGCAAAGCTTGCGCAGTGGTTCTGGTAAATGTATTTCGAGAAAATCCCGTGCGGTTTCGGGTGTGAACATAAAGGTTTTAAATACCGCATCATGCGGGGAGGAGGTTGTTGATTCGGTCATGGTTGTCCGTCACCTGATATTTATGATGACGCGACATTACGGTTATCCCAGGCCTTTGACATCTGCCAGTTTCAGCCTTTGCGAGACGTTTTCAGAGGAATTTTCACTGCGTTGCAACGCATACATTGGGCACGGAATCGTGTACGCAAAAATGCCCGGTAACCACATGCTTACCGGGCATCAGAAAGGAGTTTAAGCCAGCGCCTGGGCCAGTAGCGTAATCGGATGTTCGCAGCGAAGACTTGTGGACATCTCAATCTGCCATTTACAGGTTTCGCAGTCGGTGACCACCAGATCTGCGCCGCTTTCTTCTATCTGGCGGAACAGTGGTGCGCCGATGGCTTGTGAGGTGGGGTAGTTCTCTTTTTTGAAACCGTAAGTACCCGCAATACCGCAGCACTGGGAATCCAGCACCGTTAACTCAAGCCCCGGGATGTTACGCAACAGCTCCAGGGTGTAGAGCGTCCAGCCCATTTTTTCCATATGGCACGGAGTGTGATAAACCACTTTCAGCGGCAGCGGTTTCAGCGGTAACGTTTTGCCTTCGTCCAGCTTGCGCCACAGCCAGCGGGTTGCCAGTTCGATATGATCGCGCAAGCCTTTGTTGTCGACATTCAGCACTTCCGGGTATTCGTCGCGCAGGGCAAATGTACAGGTTGAGGAGGTGGCAATCACCGGAATGCCTTTTACTCCCACAGCTTCGCGGATCGACTCTACATTCGTAATTGCCTGTTTGCGTGCTTTATCGGTAAAGCCGTTGGCGATTAGCGGTACGCCGCAGCATTTTTCTTTGCTGAGCAGTTGTACACCGGTACCCATTGCGTTGAGCACTTTAATTAAATCTTTACCTAACTGCGGATGGTTGTAGTTAACGAAGCAGCCGTGAAAGAAAGCGACCTGGTCTTTATATTGTGCTTGCTGAGCCGCCACGCTGCGATACCAGCGACGGAACGTGCCGAAGGAGTATTTCGGTAGCGTGCGGCGATGATCGATTTTTAACGCCGCATCAAGCAGCTGCCGCACCGGTTTCAGCGAGGTAGCGGTGTTGACGATTGGTGCGAACGGCGTGGAAACGCTACCCATCAGGTCGGTATGACTCAACACAAAATTACGCAGCGACGGGCGCGTGGTGTCATATTTCGCCCGCGCGCGCTGGATAATATCGCCAATCTTCACATCGGACGGGCAGGCGACTTCACAACGTTTGCAGTTGATGCAATATTTCAGCGCCTCGTCATACAGTGCGCCATCTTTCAAACGCAGACGCTCGCCATCCGGCCCGGCTTGTTTTGGCCCTGGATAACCGGGATTCACCCGGCTCACCGGGCAGGCGGTGGTGCAGACGGTGCACTTAATGCAGTTTTCGAAGCTGGTGTCATTCATTGTTGGCCTCCTGCGCGTTGGGCAATCTGTTGAGCGGCATGTAAAGCACTGACGGCACAAACACCGCCGCCGCATCCCTGGGCGATGGGATCAAATCCGCCCAGCACCGAACCGATGGCAAACAGGTTTTCAATGGTTTGCCCTGCCTGTGACGGGCGTAGCGTCTCATCAGTGGTTACACCGAACTGCTGCCACGGTTGCGGCGCAAAAAAATCTCCCTTATACCATTCACCCCGCGTGGCGGTTTGTAGCACATCAAGGCCGAGAATCGGCTCTCGAATGCCGTTACGTTCCGCTACCAGTCCGCCACTAAAGAAACTGCCGCTGGCGAGAACCGCGAAACGTGGACGTAGCGGAATATCGGCGTGATTGCGGGTCCAGATTTCGTTCACTACGCCATTTTTACAGGTCACTTTTTTCACTTCATCGCCCGGCATCCACACGCCACCCTGGCGCACAAACTGGCGCTGTAACTGGTTTTGCAGACGAATGCCCAGCACGGAAGGCGGCAGCGTTGGCAAAAGCATCAGTGAACAAGGTAGTTTTTCATTCAACCAACGCCACAGTTTGTCATCGGCCAGACCGAAGCAGGCGGGCATCAGGATCATTTCGCAGGTATTGGCGACAGGAATAAGCGCATCAAGTAACAGCGGCCAGTTTTCTTCATTATCAAGGAAACGGGCGATATTCACCGCGCGAAATTCGGTGGCGTTATTGCGCAGCACATCCAGTTCCGGCAGCTCTATTTCTGCGGTTTCAACGGCAAGGCCGAGTTCACGCAACGAAGCTGCCGCAAGGTGCGCCTGAAAATCCATCAGGCCGCTAATTCCCACTACACATATTTTCTTCGCGGGCAGCGGCCAGACGGGGACTTCTGGCGAACTTAGCCAGGTAGAGCGCAGAGTGCCGAGCGGCGTAACCCGCTGGTGAGCAAGTTCTACGCTGCCCTGCAATTGCGCACCGCTTTCAGCGATTAATGCCTGCGCCTGGCAAGCGAGATCGAGCACGCGTTGTGGCTCGAGAAGGGAGTAAGGATGGGCTGGTGCCTGCTGACGCAAAGATTCCAGTCCACTGTGAATGTCTGTCACCGGTTGACCATCTGGCAGATGGCTCAGCAAATCCAGCGATCCGGATGAGAAATGCAGTGCGCTTTGACCACGAGTGACAATGGCACAGCGCAGGCCGTGTTTTTGCAGTTGCAGGCCACAGAGTAATCCGGCGAGGCCGCCGCCCATAATGACAGTATCAAAGCGCATCTTTCTGCTCCTTCTCCAGACCACACAATCCCTGATAAACCCAGCGGGTAAATTCGCTTTCGCGCAGTGCATCTCCCCAGGCGATGGGTTGCACGCCTTTCCAGCGTTCGTTAAGGAAGGTGGAAAGTTGCTCGATAGATTGCGCGGACGTCGTGACGTTAAAACGTTGCAGCAGTCCGGCAGCGCGGCAGGCGCAGAGTTCGCCCTGGCAGGTGCCCATCCCCACACGGGTACGACGGCGTAAATCCAGCAGGCTATTAACGTTTAAATTTTCTACCGCGTACTGCACTTCACCCGCAGTTACCGCTTCGCACTCACATACCAGGCTACGGTGCAGACGGCCTTCGCTCAGCCAGGCAGGCGTGCGATCGCCATGACGATAAACCGCAGAACCGCGCAGCGGGGCAGGCAGGGAGATGACTTTACGCAAGGTAACTTCAGCGGGTTCTTGTGAACCAGGCAGTGCCAGATCGGCAGTCGTACAGGGGCGCGTGTTGCCCAGTTTGCGGCATACCGCGTCGGTAGCCCATTCAGCCATCAGCCGATAGGTCATCAGTTTGCCACCGGTGATGGTGATAAATCCGTCCAGACCATCGCGTTCAGCATGGTCGAGCAGCACGATGCCACGGCTGACGTTACGTCCGCTCGGGTCGTCATCGCTGGCAACCAGCGGGCGCACGCCAGAATAGGCCCGCAAAATGCGCGTTTTCGCCATCACGGGGGCCAGTTTTTCCCCTTCACGCAGCAGAATATCAACCTCTTCTGCCGTCACTCGATTATCGTCAATCTCGTTGTAATCAATACGTAAAGAGGTGGTACCAATCAGCGAAATGGTATCGCCAGGCACCAGAATATCGGCGTCGGAAGGTTTACGGCAGCGGTTGATCACATGCTGGTTAATGCGGTGATCCATGATCAGCAGCGATCCTTTCGCCGGGAACATGCGAATGCGCAGATCGGCATATTCGGCAATGTGTTGCCCCCAGATCCCAGCGGCATTAACCACGACAGGTGCATGAAGGGCCTGAGTTTCGCCGGTGAGATGGTTACGTACACGAACACCGCACACCGTCGCGCCTTCACGAATCAGCCCCGTGACTTCATGAGCGGTAAGGATAACGGCACCGTGTTCTTTGGCATCCAGCATGTTTGCTGCGGTCAGACGAAATGGATCAACGGTGCCATCCGGAACTTTCACCGCGCCAATCAGTGCCGGGTTAACGGCAGGTTCGATAATGCGCGCTTGCTGCGGGTCTATAGCTTCTGCGCTGATCCCTGCTTCTTCGCAGGCGCGAATAAAAGTGGCCTGGAAGGAGAGGTCATCTTCCGGCAGGGTGATAAACAGGCCGTTGGTTGGTTCAACGCAGTGACGTGCAATGCGTTTCAGGATCTGGTTTTCACTAATGCATTCGCGGGCCGATTCCGCATCGGTTACCGCATAGCGCGCACCGCTGTGCAGCAGGCCGTGGTTACGCCCGGTGGCACCGGTTGCGATGTCGTGGCGCTCAACCAAAATCACGCGCAGCCCGCGCAGGGCACAGTCGCGGGCAATCCCGGCTCCCGTTGCGCCGCCGCCAATGATAATCACGTCACTTGATTGCGAGTCGCGAGTTTTCATTGTTATCCCTCTGAAGTTCGTTTTTTACCATTTAGCCATAGTAAAAACATGAATTGTTTGATTTCGCGCATATTCGCTCATAATTCGAAAGTGAAACGTGATTTCATGCGTCATTTTGAACATTTTGTAAATCTTATTTAATAATGTGTGCGGCAATTCACATTTAATTTATGAATGTTTTCTTAACATCGCGGCAACTCAAGAAACGGCAGGTTCTCTCACTGAATCAGGCTGTTAATCATAAATAAGACCACGGGCCACGGAGGCTATCAATGTTGAGTATTTTTAAACCAGCGCCACACAAAGCGCGCTTACCTGCCGCGGAGATCGATCCGACTTATCGTCGATTGCGCTGGCAAATTTTCCTGGGGATATTCTTTGGCTATGCGGCTTACTATTTGGTTCGTAAGAACTTTGCGCTTGCTATGCCTTATCTGGTTGAGCAGGGATTCTCACGCGGTGATTTAGGTTTTGCCCTTTCGGGGATCTCGATTGCTTATGGATTTTCGAAATTCATCATGGGTTCGGTATCGGATCGCTCGAATCCGCGCGTTTTCCTGCCCGCAGGTTTGATTCTGGCGGCGGCAGTGATGTTGTTTATGGGCTTTGTGCCATGGGCGACGTCGAGCATTGCGGTGATGTTTGTACTGTTGTTCCTCTGCGGTTGGTTCCAGGGGATGGGGTGGCCGCCGTGTGGTCGTACTATGGTGCACTGGTGGTCGCAGAAAGAACGTGGCGGCATTGTGTCAGTGTGGAACTGTGCGCACAACGTCGGTGGTGGTATTCCGCCGCTGCTGTTCCTGCTGGGGATGGCCTGGTTCAATGACTGGCATGCGGCGCTCTATATGCCTGCTTTCTGCGCCATTCTGGTGGCATTATTCGCCTTTGCGATGATGCGCGATACCCCGCAATCCTGTGGCTTGCCGCCGATCGAAGAGTACAAAAATGATTATCCGGACGACTATAACGAAAAAGCGGAACAGGAGCTGACGGCGAAGCAAATCTTCATGCAGTACGTACTGCCGAACAAACTGCTGTGGTATATCGCCATCGCCAACGTGTTCGTTTATCTGCTGCGTTACGGCATCCTCGACTGGTCACCGACTTATCTGAAAGAGGTTAAGCATTTCGCGCTAGATAAATCCTCCTGGGCCTACTTCCTTTATGAATATGCAGGTATTCCGGGCACTCTGCTGTGCGGCTGGATGTCGGATAAAGTCTTCCGTGGCAACCGTGGGGCAACCGGCGTTTTCTTTATGACACTGGTGACCATCGCGACTATCGTTTACTGGATGAACCCGGCAGGTAACCCAACCGTCGATATGATTTGTATGATTGTTATCGGCTTCCTGATCTACGGTCCTGTGATGCTGATCGGTCTGCATGCGCTGGAACTGGCACCGAAAAAAGCGGCAGGTACGGCAGCGGGCTTTACCGGGCTGTTTGGTTACCTGGGCGGTTCGGTGGCGGCGAGCGCGATTGTTGGCTACACCGTGGACTTCTTCGGCTGGGATGGCGGCTTTATGGTAATGATTGGCGGCAGCATTCTGGCGGTTATCTTGTTGATTGTTGTGATGATTGGCGAAAAACGTCGCCATGAACAATTACTGCAAGAACGCAACGGAGGCTAATGGCATGAAATTGACGCTGAAAAACCTTAGCATGGCGATCATGATGAGCACTATAGTCATGGGAAGCAGTGCAATGGCGGCGGACAGCAACGAAAAAATAGTCATCGCCCATCGCGGTGCCAGTGGATATTTGCCGGAGCATACGCTGCCAGCAAAAGCGATGGCGTATGCGCAGGGAGCGGATTATCTGGAACAGGATTTGGTGATGACCAAAGACGACAATCTGGTTGTTCTGCATGACCATTACCTCGATCGTGTTACTGATGTTGCCGATCGTTTCCCGGATCGGGCGCGCAAAGACGGTCGTTACTACGCGATAGATTTCACGCTGGATGAAATTAAGTCGTTGAAATTTACCGAAGGTTTCGATATTGAAAACGGTAAAAAAGTGCAGACTTATCCGGGGCGTTTCCCAATGGGTAAGTCCGACTTCCGGGTGCACACCTTTGAAGAAGAGATTGAATTTGTTCAGGGGTTAAATCACTCTACCGGGAAAAATATCGGTATTTATCCAGAAATCAAAGCGCCGTGGTTCCATCATCAGGAAGGGAAGGATATTGCGGCAAAAACGCTGGAAGTGCTGAAGAAATATGGTTACACCGGTAAAGACGATAAAGTTTATTTGCAATGTTTTGATGCTGATGAGCTGAAGCGTATTAAGAATGAGCTGGAACCCAAAATGGGCATGGAGCTCAATCTGGTACAGCTGATTGCCTATACCGACTGGAATGAAACGCAGCAGAAACAGCCGGATGGAAGCTGGGTTAATTACAACTACGACTGGATGTTTAAGCCGGGTGCCATGAAACAGGTGGCGGAATATGCAGATGGTATTGGTCCGGATTACCATATGTTGATTGAGGAGACATCGCAGCCGGGTAATATCAAACTCACTGGCATGGTGCAAGATGCTCAGCAGAATAAACTGGTAGTGCATCCTTATACCGTGCGGTCAGATAAACTGCCTGAATACACTCCTGATGTGAATCAGTTATATGATGCTCTGTATAACAAAGCGGGTGTAAATGGGCTGTTTACTGATTTCCCTGATAAGGCAGTAAAATTTCTTAATAAAGAGTAATGTTACTGCAGGATGGCGTTCATGCGCCATCCTGTCTCATATCAAATTTTTCCAATCGCCACTAATTGTTCCATGCACATTTGTAGTAAAAAACAGTGGACTGCCTTCTACCGGCTTTTCTTTAGCCAGCAACGAAATCTGTCGATAGAAAGTTGGTTCGAGAGGAACGGAACACAATTCACCTGCAATGCTTTTCAGCGTTAACTCTGGTTGTAAGGCGATGCCTAATCCCTGTCGAATAAAATTCATCGCTGTATCCGCCTGATTAAATTCACATTTTATCTGCTGGGCGCACTATTAGTGGTAGTGGCTGGTGGAATCTATGCGCTGCAAATGAAGGGTAAAAGCGGTGTCAAGCTAGTAGTGGCAAAAGAAATTCATTAATACGACACGTTTCATTAAGATTTTCCTCAGGTAACCACCTATAGTCATTGTCGTTAATAAAAATGACAGGCGATAGGGTATGGCAGTTTCAGCAAAGTACGACGAATTTAATCACTGGTGGGCAACAGAGGGCGACTGGGTTGAAGAGCCTAACTATCGCCGTAATGGTATGAGCGGGGTGCAATGCGTCGAGCGCAACGGCAAAAAGCTGTATGTAAAGCGCATGACGCATCATCTGTTTCATTCCGTACGTTATCCGTTCGGCCGACCAACGATTGTCCGTGAGGTTGCGGTAATTAAAGAACTGGAACGGGCCGGTGTCATCGTGCCGAAGATCGTTTTTGGTGAAGCGGTGAAAATTGAGGGTGAATGGCGAGCGTTGCTGGTGACTGAAGATATGGCGGGGTTCATCAGCATTGCTGACTGGTATGCCCAGCATGCAGTATCGCCTTATTCTGACGAAGTACGGCAAGCCATGTTGAAAGCAGTGGCGCTGGCGTTTAAGAAAATGCATAGCATTAATCGTCAGCATGGCTGTTGTTATGTTCGCCATATCTATGTGAAAACAGAAGGTAATGCAGAAGCTGGTTTTCTTGACCTGGAGAAAAGTCGTCGCCGCTTGCGTCGCGATAAAGCGATTAATCATGACTTCCGCCAGCTGGAAAAATATCTGGAGCCAATCCCCAAAGCGGACTGGGAGCAGGTGAAAGCGTATTACTACGCCATGTAATCGTTGTAGGCCAGATAAGACGCATAAGCGTTGTATCTGGCACTACAACCAATTCACATCTCGATTTCAATATCGCCTTTTGCCCGGCAACAACAGGGCAAAATTTCCCCCGGCTGAATAAAGGCTAACGGTTCGGCAATCCAGTCAACTTGACCTGCAACCAGGCGTGTGCGACAGGAGCCGCAGTAACCTTCGCGACACTGGTACTCAACCGCCACATTGTGGGATTCCAGCGCCGCCAGAAGGGAAGGGTGTTCATCCTGGCACAGCAGTTGTGTGCCAGTGATGCGCAGGGTAACGCGGGCCATCAGAGCTGGAAGTTACTCAAATCGTCGGTGTCCACTTCCGAGTCAATCTGCCCGACCAGATAAGAACTGACTTCCACTTCCTGCGGAGCAACCTGCACGTTATCAGACACCAGCCAAGTGTTGATCCACGGGATCGGGTTGGAGCGCGTCTGGAACGGCAGATCCAAACCGACTGCCTGCATACGGATATTGGTGATGTATTCAACGTACTGGCAGAGAATGTCTTTATTCAGACCAATCATCGAACCGTCGCGGAACAGATAATCCGCCCAGTCTTTCTCCTGTTGAGCTGCCTGAACAAACAGGTCATAGCACTCCTGCTTACACTCTTCGGCAATTTCCGCCATCTCAGGATCGTCCGCGCCGCTGCGCAGCAGATTCAGCATATGCTGGGTGCCGGTCAGGTGCAGGGCTTCGTCGCGGGCAATCAGGCGAATAATTTTGGCGTTGCCTTCCATCAATTCGCGTTCTGCAAATGCGAAGGAACAAGCAAAGCTGACGTAGAAACGAATCGCTTCCAGCGCGTTAACGCTCATCAGGCAGAGATACAGTTTTTTCTTCAGCTCGCGCAGGCTAACGGTCACAGTTTTACCGTTAACGGTGTGGGTACCTTCGCCCAGCAGATGCCAGTAGCTGGTCATTTCGATCAGCTCATCGTAATAGCTGGAGATCCCTTCCGCACGTTTCTGGATCTGCTCGTTGGTGACGATATCGTCAAACACAACAGACGGATCGTTAACGATATTACGAATGATATGAGTATAGGAACGGGAATGAATCGTTTCTGAGAACGCCCAGGTTTCGACCCAGGTTTCCAGTTCCGGAATAGAAATAAGCGGCAATAGCGCCACGTTCGGGCTACGACCCTGAATGGAATCCAGCAGCGTCTGATATTTCAGGTTGCTGATAAAGATGTGTTTTTCGTGCTCCGGCAGCGCCTGGTAATCTATACGGTCGCGGGAGACGTCAACTTCTTCCGGACGCCAGAAGAAAGAGAGCTGCTTTTCGATCAGCTTTTCGAAGATGTCATATTTTTGCTGATCGTAGCGAGCCACGTTGACCGGCTGACCAAAGAACATCGGTTCTTTGAGCTGATCATTTTTCGTCTGTGAAAAGGTGGTATATGCCATGAGTGTGTCCTGTTGGGAGTTTAATGCCGGATAAGGCATTTTACGCCGCATCCTGTGCCTGATGCGACGCTGGCGCGTCTTATCAGGCCTACAAATCCGAGCCGTAGGCCGGATAAGGCGTTCACGCTGCATCCGGCACCCGGAGCCTGATGCGACGCTGGCGCGTCTTATCAGGCCTACAAACCGAGCCGTAGGCCGGATAAGGCGTTTACGCCGCATCCGGCATCTCAATATCAGATCTTACATGCGCCGCTTTCGCAGCCATCGTCCTGGATTGACGGCACCAGATCGTCTTGTGCGTCTTCAGCGCCGTCACGGGTGTTCTGATAATACAGTGTTTTGACCCCGAATTTGTAGGCGGTGAGCAGGTCTTTCAGCAACTGCTGCATCGGCACTTTTCCTGACGGGAAGCGTGACGGATCGTAGTTGGTGTTGGCAGAGATCGACTGATCGATAAATTTCTGCATGATACCCACCAGTTGCAGATAACCATCGTTACCCGGCATTTCCCACAGCAGCTCATAGGCGTCGTGCAGGTGCTCGTAGTCCGGCACCACCTGGCGCAAAATACCGTCTTTCGACGCTTTGATGCTGACGTAACCGCGCGGCGGTTCAATACCGTTAGTGGCGTTAGAGATCTGCGAAGAAGTCTCGGACGGCATCAGAGCAGAAAGCGTGGAGTTACGCAGACCGTGCGTTTTGATTGACTCACGCAGAGCTTCCCAGTCGTAATGCAGCGGCTCATTAGCGATGGTATCCAGATCTTTCTTATAGGTATCGATCGGCAGGATCCCTTTCGCGTAAGTGGTTTCGTTAAACCACGGGCACGCGCCTTGCTCTTTCGCCAGCTCATTAGAGGCTTTCAGCAGGTAATACTGAATGGCTTCGAAGGTTTTATGCGTCAGGTTGTTGGCGCTGCCGTCGGAGTAGCGTTTACCGTGCTTCGCCAGGTAGTAAGCGAAGTTGATCACACCAATACCCAGCGTACGACGACCCATCGCTCCACGTTTGGCGGCCGGGATCGGGTAATCCTGATAATCCAGCAGCGCGTCAAGTGCACGAACCGCCAGAATTGCCAGCTCTTCCAGTTCATCCAGGTTATTAATTGCGCCCAGGTTGAAAGCAGACAGCGTACACAGCGCGATTTCACCGTTCTCGTCGTTGACGTCGTTCAGCGGTTTGGTCGGCAGGGCTATCTCCAGGCACAGGTTAGACTGACGCACTGGCGCGATGGCCGGATCAAACGGGCTATGGGTATTGCAGTGGTCAACGTTCTGAATATAGATACGACCGGTAGACGCACGTTCCTGCATCATCAGCGAGAACAGCTCAACGGCTTTCACACGCTGCTTGCGGATGCTGTCGTCTTTCTCATATTTGGTATACAGACGTTCAAACTCTTCCTGATCGGCGAAGAACGCGTCGTACAGCCCCGGTACGTCGGACGGGCTGAACAGGGTGATATCTTCACCTTTCAGCAGACGGGTATACATCAGTTTGTTGATTTGTACCCCGTAGTCCATATGACGCACGCGGTTGCCTTCCACACCACGGTTGTTTTTCAACACCAGCAGGCTTTCCACTTCCAGATGCCACATCGGGTAGAACAGCGTTGCCGCACCGCCGCGCACACCGCCCTGAGAGCAGGATTTCACCGCTGTCTGGAAATGTTTGTAGAACGGAATGCAGCCGGTATGGAACGCTTCACCACCGCGAATCGGGCTACCCAGCGCACGAATACGCCCGGCGTTGATGCCGATCCCGGCACGCTGGGAAACGTATTTAACAATCGCGCTGGAGGTGGCGTTGATGGAATCCAGGCTGTCACCGCACTCGATCAGTACGCAGGAGCTGAACTGACGAGTCGGGGTACGCACGCCGGACATGATTGGCGTCGGCAGCGAAATTTTAAATGTGGAAACCGCGTCGTAAAAACGCTTCACATATTGCAGGCGCGTTTCACGCGGGTAGTTCGAGAACAAGCACGCGGCAACTAGAATATAAAGGAACTGGGCGCTCTCATAGATTTCGCCGGTCACGCGGTTCTGTACCAGATATTTGCCTTCCAGCTGCTTAACGGCAGCATAAGAGAAGGTCATATCACGGTCGTGATCGATAAAGGTGTCCATCTGCTTGAACTCTTCTTCCGTGTAGTCTTCCAGCAGATGATTATCGTATTTGCCCATCTCGACCATTTTCACCACGTGGTCGTACAGCGCAGGCGGCTCAAACTGGCCGTAGGCTTTTTTACGCAGGTGGAAGATCGCCAGGCGCGCGGCGAGATACTGATAATCCGGCGCATCACGGGAGATCAGGTCTGCGGCAGCCTTGATAATGGTTTCGTGGATGTCAGAGGTCTTGATACCGTCATAAAACTGAATGTGGGAGCGCAGCTCGACCTGGGAAATCGAAACGTTATGCAGTCCTTCTGCCGCCCAATCCAGAACGCGATGGATTTTGTCGAGATTGATGCGCTCTGTGCTACCGTCGCGCTTTGTCACCAGCAGATTCTGATTCATGTATGTCGTACCTGTTTTTGGAATTCTTTCCGCAATAGTTTCATGCAGACTACCTGTAGTACGGGAAGCTGCTTAGAACACTATATATAGGGGGTATGTTTGGGATTCACTGCAAGATAGTGTGAAAATGACCCTCTTGCAAGTGCATAACTTTGTGGATAACTCAGGAAGGAAAAAGTGGCTTTCGCGCACCTTAGGTCAGACAAGGTGTCCGGGAAAGTCAATGGGAAGAGAAAAATTTGTTAAAAATAACTGTTCGGCGATTTCTTGAACGGCATAATAGGTTAGATAAATTGATATAGATGGCTTATTAATCTTTTTGCTAATGATTGCAAAAATTGATCTAAGCACGAGTCATCACATAATCTGATGTATCAGTTGTGGTCAATATATAAGCGAATGTAAGAGATTGTTGATGGCGAAATGGTTGTTTTCTATTCGGTTATTGTTAAATGCTAAGCCATTTTGTTAATTTACCTTATATTATAAGAAAATTATTCATGACTTTAATTTAGTTTAAATATAACTGATATCCCTGAAGGTTATTAACTTGAATTATGACGCACTGATATTATTCATCAAATAATAACAAAATAGCCATTGCACCGGGTTGAACAATTTACAAAAGAAAGATATTCCATATCGTATAATGCGATTAAATACGCCGTCTTATAGAAAATGATGGTTAGATTAATATGCGGATTATCTTTCTACGCAAGGAGTATTTATCTTTACTCCCGTCAATGATTGCATCTCTTTTCTCTGCTAACGGTGTCGCGGCGGTCACTGATTCATGCCAGGGATATGATGTCAAAGCGAGTTGTCAGGCCAGCAGGCAAAGCCTTTCAGGCATTACGCAGGACTGGAGTATCGCTGATGGGCAATGGCTGGTTTTTTCGGATATGACCAATAACGCCAGCGGTGGGGCCGTATTTTTGCAACAAGGAGCGGAATTTTCACTATTACCAGAAAATGAAACTGGAATGACTCTGTTTGCCAATAACACCGTTACAGGAGAATATAATAACGGCGGGGCCATATTTGCTAAAGAAAACTCAACGCTGAATCTTACTGATGTTATTTTTTCCGGTAACGTCGCAGGCGGCTATGGTGGCGCAATCTATTCTTCTGGTACTAACGATACTGGTGCCGTCGATTTACGTGTCACTAACGCCATGTTTCGCAATAACATCGCTAATGATGGCAAAGGTGGCGCAATTTATACCATTAATAATGACGTTTATTTAAGTGATGTTATTTTTGATAACAACCAGGCATATACATCAACAAGTTACAGTGATGGCGATGGCGGGGCAATCGATGTTACCGATAATAATAGCGACAGCAAGCATCCTTCAGGTTATACGATAGTAAATAACACTGCCTTTACAAATAACACTGCCGAAGGTTATGGCGGGGCGATATATACCAATAGCGTGACGGCTCCCTATCTTATTGATATTTCTGTTGATGACAGCTACAGCCAGAACGGAGGCGTGTTAGTCGATGAGAACAATAGCGCAGCAGGCTATGGAGATGGTCCTTCCTCTGCGGCGGGTGGCTTTATGTATCTCGGCTTAAGTGAAGTTACCTTTGATATTGCCGACGGAAAAACGCTGGTTATTGGCAATACAGAGAATGACGGAGCTGTTGACTCTATTGCTGGTACCGGGTTAATCACCAAAACAGGTTCCGGCGATCTGGTACTTAATGCAGATAACAATGACTTTACTGGTGAGATGCAGATTGAAAACGGTGAAGTTACCCTGGGCCGCAGCAACTCCCTGATGAATGTCGGCGATACGCATTGCCAGGACGATCCGCAAGACTGCTACGGTCTGACGATAGGGAGTATTGATCAGTATCAGAATCAGGCTGAGCTAAACGTTGGCTCGACCCAACAAACTTTTGTGCACGCATTGACGGGCTTTCAGAATGGCACTTTAAATATCGATGCTGGTGGCAACGTTACTGTTAATCAGGGCAGTTTTGCTGGCATCATCGAAGGTGCTGGTCAGCTCACCATTGCGCAAAACGGCAGCTACGTGCTGGCAGGGGCGCAGTCGATGGCGCTAACCGGCGATATAGTCGTTGATGATGGTGCGGTGCTTTCGCTGGAAGGCGACGCGGCAGATCTTACCGCTCTCCAGGACGATCCGCAGTCGATCGTGTTAAACGGCGGTGTGCTCGATCTCTCTGATTTCTCCACCTGGCAGAGCGGCACATCATACAACGATGGCCTTGAAGTCAGTGGCAGCAGCGGAACGGTTATCGGCAGTCAGGATGTGGTAGATCTTGCAGGTGGCGACAATTTGCATATCGGCGGCGACGGGAAAGATGGCGTCTACGTGGTGGTCGATGCGAGCGACGGGCAGGTAAGTCTGGCAAACAATAATAGTTATTTGGGCACAACACAAATCGCCTCCGGTACGCTGATGGTGAGCGACAACTCGCAGCTTGGAGATACCCACTATAACCGCCAGGTTATCTTTACCGATAAGCAACAAGAAAGCGTGATGGAGATTACCTCCGACGTTGACACGCGTTCAGATGCGGCAGGCCACGGACGTGATATTGAAATGCGCGCCGACGGTGAAGTGGCAGTTGATGCGGGGGTAGACACGCAGTGGGGCGCACTGATGGCTGACAGCAGCGGGCAGCATCAGGATGAGGGTAGCACATTGACTAAAACGGGGGCTGGTACACTGGAGCTGACCGCCAGCGGTACAACGCAGTCGGCGGTACGTGTCGAAGAAGGCACCCTGAAAGGTGATGTTGCTGATATCCTTCCTTATGCTTCGTCACTGTGGGTTGGTGATGGGGCAACGTTCGTTACTGGCGCGGATCAGGATATTCAGTCAATTGATGCTATTTCCAGCGGCACTATCGACATCAGCGATGGTACGGTTTTGCGCCTGACCGGGCAGGATACTTCCGTCGCCCTTAATGCCTCACTATTTAACGGCGATGGGACGCTGGTGAATGCCACCGATGGTGTGACGTTGACAGGTGAGCTTAATACCAACCTTGAAACTGACAGCCTGACTTATCTTTCCAACGTGACGGTTAATGGCAATCTGACCAATACGTCCGGTGCGGTTAGCCTGCAAAATGGCGTCGCTGGCGATACGCTGACGGTAAACGGTGATTATACCGGCGGCGGTACGCTACTGCTCGATAGCGAATTAAACGGCGATGACTCGGTAAGCGATCAATTGGTGATGAACGGTAATACTGCTGGCAACACAACTGTGGTGGTTAACTCCATTACAGGGATTGGTGAGCCGACATCGACAGGCATTAAAGTGGTTGATTTCGCAGCTGATCCCACGCAGTTTCAAAACAATGCGCAGTTCAGTCTGGCAGGCAGCGGCTACGTCAATATGGGAGCGTATGACTACACGCTGGTGGAAGATAACAACGACTGGTATCTGCGATCGCAAGAAGTAACGCCGCCATCGCCACCTGATCCAGACCCGACTCCCGATCCTGATCCCACGCCGGATCCTGATCCAACACCCGACCCGGAACCTACGCCTGCTTACCAGCCGGTGTTGAATGCCAAAGTTGGCGGTTATCTTAATAACCTGCGGGCGGCAAATCAGGCGTTTATGATGGAGCGACGCGATCACGCAGGTGGCGATGGTCAGACGCTGAATTTACGTGTTATCGGCGGAGATTATCATTACACAGCAGCGGGGCAACTGGCTCAACATGAAGACACTTCTACGGTGCAACTTAGCGGCGATCTGTTTAGCGGGCGCTGGGGCACGGATGGCGAGTGGATGCTTGGGATTGTTGGTGGCTACAGCGATAACCAGGGCGACAGCCGCTCGAATATGACCGGAACTCGCGCCGATAACCAGAACCACGGTTATGCCGTTGGGCTGACATCAAGCTGGTTTCAGCACGGTAATCAGAAGCAAGGGGCCTGGCTGGATAGCTGGCTGCAATACGCGTGGTTTAGCAATGATGTTTCCGAACAAGAAGATGGCACAGATCATTACCACTCGTCGGGGATTATCGCCTCGCTGGAGGCGGGGTATCAGTGGTTACCGGGGCGTGGTGTGGTGATTGAACCGCAGGCGCAGGTGATTTATCAGGGCGTGCAGCAGGATGATTTTACCGCCGCTAACCGTGCGCGCGTGTCACAATCGCAGGGTGATGATATTCAGACGCGGCTGGGTTTACACAGCGAATGGCGTACCGCTGTTCATGTCATACCAACATTAGATCTGAATTATTATCACGATCCCCATTCGACGGAAATTGAAGAGGATGGCAGCACTATCAGTGACGATGCGGTGAAGCAACGGGGTGAAATAAAAGTGGGAGTCACGGGCAATATCAGTCAGCGAGTGTCCCTGCGCGGCAGCGTGGCGTGGCAGAAAGGGAGTGATGATTTTGCCCAGACGGCAGGGTTTTTGTCGATGACGGTGAAATGGTAATCACTGTCTAGTCGGCACGGTTGCCGGATGCGGCGTAAACGCCTTATCCGGCCTACGGGGAGCATTTGTAGGCCTGATAAGACGCGGCAAGCGTCGCATCAGGCATTGGCGCGGCCAAACATCAACCTCACTTATTCTGCGTGTGCAGCATATAGTTCACATCCACGCCGGGGCCGAGTTTAAAAGTATTAGTGATCGGGTTGTAATGCAGCCCAGTGATATGCCGCTCTTTTAAACTGGTCTGATCCACCCAGCCCAGCAATTCTGCCGGTTTAATAAACTTCTTCACATCATGCGTGCCTTTGGGCACCATGCGCAAAATATATTCCGCACCAACCACCGCCATCAGCCATGACTTGCCGTTGCGGTTAAGTGTCGAGAAAAAGACATCGCCGCCTGGTTTCACCAGTTGCGCACAGGCTCTGACCACTGACTGCGGATCGGGGACGTGCTCCAGCATCTCCATGCAGGTCACCACATCATACTGCCCGGCATGTTTTGCCGCGTGCTCTTCCACGGTTTCCTGCACGTAATCCACCTGAATGCCGCTTTCCAGTGCGTGCAGTTTTGCCACCTGCAATGGCTCAAAGCCCATATCCAGACCGGTCACCGTCGCGCCTTCGCGCGCCATACTCTCGGCCAGAATGCCGCCGCCACAACCGACATCGAGCACCTTTTTGCCAAATAAACCGCCAGCACGCTCGGCAATATAGCCCAGACGCAGCGGGTTAATGCGGTGCAGCGGTTTGAACTCACCTTCCAGATCCCACCAGCGGGAGGCGACGGCTTCAAATTTAGCGATCTCTTCGTGGTCTACGTTATGGTTTACCGGCGATTTTTCGGCATTCATTGGCACTTCTACTCCGTAATTGGCAAGACAAACGAGTATATCAGGCATTGGATGTGAATAAAGCGTATAGGTTTACCTCAAACTGCGCGGCTGTGTTATAATTTGCGACCTTTGAATCCGGGATACAGTAGAGGGATAGCGGTTAGATGAGCGACCTTGCGAGAGAAATTACACCGGTCAACATTGAGGAAGAGCTGAAGAGCTCCTATCTGGATTATGCGATGTCGGTCATTGTTGGCCGTGCGCTGCCAGATGTCCGAGATGGCCTGAAGCCGGTACACCGTCGCGTACTTTACGCCATGAACGTACTAGGCAATGACTGGAACAAAGCCTATAAAAAATCTGCCCGTGTCGTTGGTGACGTAATCGGTAAATACCATCCCCATGGTGACTCGGCGGTCTATGACACGATCGTCCGCATGGCGCAGCCATTCTCGCTGCGTTATATGCTGGTAGACGGTCAGGGTAACTTCGGTTCTATCGACGGCGACTCTGCGGCGGCAATGCGTTATACGGAAATCCGTCTGGCGAAAATTGCCCATGAACTGATGGCCGATCTCGAAAAAGAGACGGTCGATTTCGTTGATAACTATGACGGCACGGAAAAAATTCCGGACGTCATGCCAACCAAAATTCCTAACCTGCTGGTGAACGGTTCTTCCGGTATCGCCGTAGGTATGGCAACCAACATCCCGCCGCACAACCTGACGGAAGTCATCAACGGTTGTCTGGCGTATATTGATGATGAAGACATCAGCATTGAAGGGCTGATGGAACACATCCCGGGGCCGGACTTCCCGACGGCGGCAATCATTAACGGTCGTCGCGGTATTGAAGAAGCTTACCGTACCGGTCGCGGCAAGGTGTATATCCGCGCTCGCGCAGAAGTGGAAGTTGACGCCAAAACCGGTCGTGAAACCATTATCGTCCACGAAATTCCGTATCAGGTAAACAAAGCGCGCCTGATCGAGAAGATTGCGGAACTGGTAAAAGAAAAACGCGTGGAAGGCATCAGCGCGCTGCGTGACGAGTCTGACAAAGACGGTATGCGCATCGTGATTGAAGTGAAACGCGATGCGGTCGGTGAAGTTGTGCTCAACAACCTCTACTCCCAGACCCAGTTGCAGGTTTCTTTCGGTATCAACATGGTGGCATTGCACCATGGTCAGCCGAAGATCATGAACCTGAAAGACATCATCGCGGCGTTTGTTCGTCACCGCCGTGAAGTGGTGACCCGTCGTACTATTTTCGAACTGCGTAAAGCTCGCGATCGTGCTCATATCCTTGAAGCATTAGCCGTGGCGCTGGCGAACATCGACCCGATCATCGAACTGATCCGTCATGCGCCGACGCCTGCAGAAGCGAAAACTGCGCTGGTTGCTAATCCGTGGCAGCTGGGCAACGTTGCCGCGATGCTCGAACGTGCTGGCGACGATGCTGCGCGTCCGGAATGGCTGGAGCCAGAGTTCGGCGTGCGTGATGGTCTGTACTACCTGACCGAACAGCAAGCTCAGGCGATTCTGGATCTGCGTTTGCAGAAACTGACCGGTCTTGAGCACGAAAAACTGCTCGACGAATACAAAGAGCTGCTGGATCAGATCGCGGAACTGTTGCGTATTCTTGGTAGCGCCGATCGTCTGATGGAAGTGATCCGTGAAGAGCTGGAGCTGGTTCGTGAACAGTTCGGTGACAAACGTCGTACTGAAATCACCGCCAACAGCGCAGACATCAACCTGGAAGATCTGATCACCCAGGAAGATGTGGTCGTGACGCTCTCTCACCAGGGCTACGTTAAGTATCAGCCGCTTTCTGAATACGAAGCGCAGCGTCGTGGCGGGAAAGGTAAATCTGCCGCACGTATTAAAGAAGAAGACTTTATCGACCGACTGCTGGTGGCGAACACTCACGACCATATTCTGTGCTTCTCCAGCCGTGGTCGCGTCTATTCGATGAAAGTTTATCAGTTGCCGGAAGCCACTCGTGGCGCGCGCGGTCGTCCGATCGTCAACCTGCTGCCGCTGGAGCAGGACGAACGTATCACTGCGATCCTGCCAGTGACCGAGTTTGAAGAAGGCGTGAAAGTCTTCATGGCGACCGCTAACGGTACCGTGAAGAAAACTGTCCTCACCGAGTTCAACCGTCTGCGTACCGCCGGTAAAGTGGCGATCAAACTGGTTGACGGCGATGAGCTGATCGGCGTTGACCTGACCAGCGGCGAAGACGAAGTAATGCTGTTCTCCGCTGAAGGTAAAGTGGTGCGCTTTAAAGAGTCTTCTGTCCGTGCGATGGGCTGCAACACCACCGGTGTTCGCGGTATTCGCTTAGGTGAAGGCGATAAAGTCGTCTCTCTGATCGTGCCTCGTGGCGATGGCGCAATCCTCACCGCAACGCAAAACGGTTACGGTAAACGTACCGCAGTGGCGGAATACCCAACCAAGTCGCGTGCGACGAAAGGGGTTATCTCCATCAAGGTTACCGAACGTAACGGTTTAGTTGTTGGCGCGGTACAGGTAGATGACTGCGACCAGATCATGATGATCACCGATGCCGGTACGCTGGTACGTACTCGCGTTTCGGAAATCAGCATCGTGGGCCGTAACACCCAGGGCGTGATCCTCATCCGTACTGCGGAAGATGAAAACGTAGTGGGTCTGCAACGTGTTGCTGAACCGGTTGACGAGGAAGATCTGGATACCATCGACGGCAGTGCCGCGGAAGGGGACGATGAAATCGCTCCGGAAGTGGACGTTGACGACGAGCCAGAAGAAGAATAATTTTACTTCTTCATGCCAAAAGGGAGCTATCTCCCTTGTTTGAATTGAAAAGTCCAGGCTGCAAAGTCTGGGCTTTTGTCGTATTAGGGCACGGTAAAGTTTGGCTGTGCCCGTAAAAAATGGCTGGCTATACACAAGGAATGTGGCAATGAGTGGTGAAAAAAAGGCGAAAGGCTGGCGGTTCTATGGTCTTGTAGGTTTTGGCGCAATAGCACTGCTTTCCGCTGGCGTCTGGGCGTTGCAATATGCTGGCAGTGGGCCAGAAAAAACGTTGTCGCCGCTGGTGGTGCACAACAATCTGCAAATCGATCTCAATGAGCCGGACCTCTTTCTCGACAGCGACTCTCTGAGCCAGCTTCCCAAAGATCTCCTCACCATTCCGTTTCTCCACGATGTTCTGAGCGAAGATTTCGTTTTCTATTATCAGAATCATGCCGATCGTCTGGGCATTGAAGGCAGCATTCGTCGTATTGTCTATGAACACGATCTCACGCTGAAAGATAAGCTCTTTTCGTCACTCTTAGATCAGCCCGCGCAGGCAGCGCTGTGGCACGATAAACAAGGCCATCTTTCACATTATATGGTGCTGATCCAGCGCAGTGGTTTAAGCAAACTGCTGGAGCCATTGTTGTTTGCCGCTACCAGCGACAGCCAGTTAAGCAAAACGGAAATCAGTAGCATCAAGATAAATAGTGAAACTGTTCCTGTTTATCAGTTGCGCTATAACGGCAATAACGCCCTGATGTTCGCGACTTATCAGGACAAGATGCTGGTGTTTTCCAGCACGGATATGTTGTTTAAAGATGATCAGCAGGATACCGAAGCCACGGCGATCGCAGGTGATTTGTTGAGCGGCAAAAAACGCTGGCAAGCAAGCTTTGGCCTGGAAGAGCGTACTGCCGAAAAAACGCCAGTACGCCAGCGCATCGTAGTCAGCGCCAGGTGGCTGGGGTTTGGCTACCAGCGGTTAATGCCTTCTTTTGCTGGCGTACGCTTCGAAATGGGTAACGACGGCTGGCACAGTTTTGTGGCGTTAAATGATGAATCCGCCAGCGTAGATGCCAGTTTCGATTTTACGCCGGTATGGAACAGTATGCCTGCCGGAGCCAGCTTCTGTGTGGCGGTGCCGTATTCACACGGTATTGCCGAAGAGATGCTTTCGCACATCAGCCAGGAAAACGACAAGCTGAATGGGGCGTTAGACGGTGCCGCGGGGCTGTGCTGGTATGAAGACTCAAAATTGCAAACCCCGCTGTTTGTCGGTCAGTTTGATGGCACTGCCGAACAGGCGCAATTGCCAGGGAAACTGTTTACGCAAAATATTGGTGCGCACGAAAGCAAAGCGCCAGAAGGTGTTTTGCCGGTAAGCCAGACTCAGCAGGGCGAAGCGCAAATCTGGCGTCGCGAAGTGAGTTCCCGATACGGCCAGTATCCGAAAGCGCAGGCGGCGCAACCCGATCAATTAATGTCGGATTATTTTTTCCGTGTGTCGCTGGCGATGCAAAACAAAACGCTGCTTTTCTCCCTCGATGACACGCTGGTTAATAACGCGCTGCAAACACTGAATAAAACCCGCCCGGCAATGGTGGATGTAATACCCACTGATGGCATCGTTCCGCTCTATATCAATCCACAAGGAATAGCGAAACTGCTGCGTAACGAAACGTTGACCAGTCTGCCGAAGAATCTCGAACCGGTTTTTTATAACGCCGCACAAACTTTATTAATGCCGAAGCTGGACGCTTTATCTCAACAACCGCGTTATGTCATGAAGCTGGCCCAGATGGAACCCGGTGCCGCCTGGCAGTGGCTACCCATAACCTGGCAGCCGCTATGAGGCACGGGCTGCTGGCGCTGATTTGCTGGCTGTGTTGTGTTGTTGCCCATAGCGAAATGCTGAATGTCGAACAATCCGGGCTGTTTCGCGCCTGGTTTGTACGCATTGCACAAGAACAGCTCCGCCAGGGGCCAAGTCCACGCTGGTATCAGCAGGATTGTGCGGGCCTGGTGCGATTTGCGGCGAACGAGACGCTGAAAGTTCACGACAGTAAATGGCTAAAAAGTAACGGTTTATCTAGCCAGTATTTGCCGCCAGAGATGACGCTAACACCTGAACAGCGTCAACTGGCGCAAAACTGGAATCAGGGGAACGGGAAAACCGGCCCCTATGTGACCGCGATTAATTTGATTCAGTACAACAGCCAGTTTATTGGCCAGGACATAAACCAGGCGCTGCCTGGCGATATGATTTTTTTCGATCAGGGCGATGCCCAGCACTTAATGGTCTGGATGGGGCGTTACGTCATCTACCACACCGGAAGCGCCACGAAAACTGACAACGGAATGCGCGCAGTCAGTCTGCAACAACTTATGACATGGAAGGACACCCGATGGATACCCAACGATTCCAATCCCAATTTCATTGGCATTTATCGTTTAAATTTTCTGGCGCGATAGCAGCGTGCTTGTCCCTGTCTCTTGTGGGAACAGGGCTTGCTAATGCTGATGATTCGCTTCCTTCCAGCAACTATGCGCCGCCTGCCGGGGGAACATTCTTTTTGCTTGCTGACAGCAGTTTTAGCAGCAGTGAAGAGGCGAAAGTGCGACTGGAAGCGCCGGGGCGTGATTATCGGCGCTATCAGATGGAAGAGTACGGCGGCGTGGACGTTCGCCTGTATCGTATTCCTGACCCGATGGCATTTTTGCGCCAGCAGAAAAACCTGCATCGCATTGTGGTGCAACCGCAATATCTGGGCGACGGGCTGAACAATACGCTAACCTGGCTGTGGGATAACTGGTACGGCAAATCTCGCCGCGTGATGCAGCGTACTTTCTCTTCTCAGTCACGGCAGAATGTGACTCAGGCGTTACCCGAATTACAGCTCGGCAATGCCATTATTAAACCTTCCCGTTATGTACAGAACAACCAGTTTTCCCCGCTGAAAAAATATCCCCTGGTGAAACAGTTCCGTTATCCACTATGGCAGGCTAAACCGTTCGAGCCGCAGCAAGGGGTAAAACTGGAAGGCGCATCCAGCAATTTCATCTCGCCGCAGCCGGGTAACATTTATATTCCTCTCGGCCAACAAGAGCCGGGACTGTACCTCGTCGAGGCGATGGTTGGTGGGTATCGGGCGACGACGGTGGTGTTTGTTTCCGATACCGTGGCGCTTAGCAAAGTGTCAGGCAAAGAGCTTCTGGTGTGGACCGCGGGTAAAAAACAGGGTGAAGCGAAGCCCGGCTCAGAGATCTTGTGGACTGACGGTCTTGGCGTGATGACCCGCGGTGTGACCGATGACAGCGGTACCTTGCAGTTACAACATATATCGCCAGAACGTTCATACATTCTGGGTAAGGATGCTGAAGGCGGCGTTTTTGTCTCCGAGAACTTCTTCTACGAAAGCGAAATCTACAACACCCGCTTGTATATTTTTACCGATCGCCCGCTATATCGCGCAGGCGATCGTGTCGATGTTAAAGTGATCGGCCGCGAGTTCCACGATCCGTTGCATTCATCCCCCCATCGTCAGCGCCCCGGCGAAGCTTTCGGTGCTGGACGCCAACGGCAGTCTGTTGCAAACCGTCAATGTCACGCTGGATGCGCGCAATGGCGGGCAGGGAAGTTTCCGCCTGCCAGAAAATGCCGTAGCCGGAGGTTATGAGTTACGTCTTGCTTACCGCAATCAGGTCTATAGCAGCAGTTTTCGCGTGGCAAACTACATCAAGCCACATTTCGAGATTGGTTTAGCTCTCGCCAAAAAAGAGTTCAAAACTGGCGAAGCGGTCAGCGGCAAACTGCAACTGCTCTACCCGGATGGCGAGCCGGTAAAAAATGCCCGCGTGCAGTTAAGTTTGCGCGCTCAGCAATTATCAATGGTCGGTAACGATTTGCGTTATGCCGGACGTTTCCCCGTGTCGCTGGAAGGCAGCGAAACGGTGTCCGACGCCAGCGGTCATGTGGCGTTAAATCTCCCCGCCGCCGATAAACCGAGCCGCTATTTGTTAACCGTCTCCGCCAGTGACGGCGCGGCGTATCGCGTCACCACCACCAAAGAGATCCTCATTGAACGCGGTCTGGCGCATTACTCATTAAGTACTGCCGCACAATACAGTAATAGCGGCGAGTCGGTTGTGTTCCGTTATGCCGCGCTGGAATCTTCAAAACAGGTTCCTGTTACGTATGAATGGTTGCGTCTCGAAGACCGCACGAGCCATAGCGGAGAGCTACCGTCAGGCGGCAAATCCTTTACCGTCAATTTCGCTAAACCTGGCAACTACAATCTGACATTACGCGATAAAGACGGCTTAATTCTCGCTGGGTTAAGTCATGCCGTCAGCGGTAAGGGCAGCACGGCGCATACTGGTACGGTAGATATCGTGGCGGATAAAACGCTGTACCAGCCAGGCGAAACCGCGAAGATGCTGATTACCTTTCCGGAGCCAATTGATGAAGCATTATTGACGCTGGAACGCGATCGCGTGGAACAGCAGTCGCTGCTTTCGCATCCGGCAAACTGGCTAACGCTACAACGTTTAAACGATACCCAGTATGAAGCCCGGGTTCCAGTGAGCAATTCCTTTGCGCCTAACATCACTTTTTCGGTGCTGTATACCCGTAACGGTCAGTACAGTTTTCAGAACGCCGGGATCAAAGTTGCCGTTCCCCAGCTGGATATCCGGGTGAAAACGGACAAAACCCATTACCAGCCTGGTGAACTGGTCAATGTCGAATTAACCTCGTCGCTGAAAGGTAAACCTGTTTCTGCGCAGCTAACGGTAGGCGTGGTCGATGAAATGATCTACGCGCTGCAACCAGAAATCGCGCCGAATATCGGCAAATTTTTCTATCCGCTGGGGCGTAACAATGTGCGTACCAGCTCCAGTCTGTCGTTTATCAGCTACGACCAGGCGCTCTCCAGCGAGCCGGTTGCGCCTGGCGCAACTAACCGCAGCGAGCGGCGAGTAAAAATGCTTGAACGTCCACGGCGTGAAGAGGTGGATACCGCGGCATGGATGCCGTCACTCACAACCGATAAACAAGGCAAAGCGTATTTCACGTTCCTGATGCCTGATTCGTTAACCCGCTGGCGTATCACCGCGCGTGGGATGAACGGCGACGGGCTGGTCGGGCAGGGGCGTGCTTATCTGCGTTCGGAAAAAAATCTCTACATGAAGTGGAGTATGCCAACGGTGTATCGCGTGGGCGACAAACCGGCGGCAGGACTGTTTATCTTCAGTCAGCAGGATAACGAACCGGTGGCGCTGGTGACTAAATTTGCAGGCGCTGAGATGCGCCAGACGCTGACGCTGCACAAAGGGGCGAATTATATTTCGCTGACGCAGAATATTCAGCAATCTGGCTTGTTAAGTGCAGAACTGCAACAAAATGGGCAAGTGCAGGACAGCATTAGCACAAAACTGTCTTTTGTGGATAACAGCTGGCCCGTTGAACAGCAGAAAAATGTCATGCTCGGTGGTGGCGATAACGCGCTGATGTTGCCCGAGCAGGCGAGCAATATCCGGCTACAAAGTAGTGAAACGCCGCAGGAGATTTTCCGCAACAATCTTGATGCGTTAGTCGATGAACCGTGGGGTGGCGTAATCAACACCGGTAGCCGTCTGATCCCGCTCAGTCTCGCCTGGCGTTCGCTTGCCGATCATCAAAGTGCCGCCGCTAACGACATTCGTCAGATGATTCAGGATAACCGTCTGCGGCTGATGCAACTGGCGGGGCCCGGAGCGCGCTTTACCTGGTGGGGTGAAGATGGCAATGGTGACGCCTTCCTTACGGCATGGGCATGGTACGCCGACTGGCAGGCCAGCCAGGCGATCGGCGTAACGCAACAACCGGAATACTGGCAGCATATGCTCGACAGCTACGCGGAGCAGGCAGATAACATGCCGTTATTGCATCGGGCGCTGGTGCTGGCATGGGCGCAGGAGATGAATTTGCCGTGCAAAACGTTGTTGAAAGGGTTGGATGAAGCTATCGCCCGGCGCGGAACTAAAACTGAAGATTTCTCTGAGGAAGACACCCGCGATATCAATGATAGCCTGATCCTCGATACACCGGAGTCTCCACTGGCAGATGCGGTGGCAAACGTCTTAACCATGACGTTGCTGAAAAAAGCGCAGTTGAAGTCCACGGTGATGCCACAGGTTCAGCAATATGCGTGGGATAAAGCGGCAAACAGCAATCAGCCGCTGGCGCACACGGTTGTGCTGCTTAATAGCGGTGGCGACGCTACCCAGACGGCCGCTATTTTAAGTGGTTTGACCGCTGAGCAATCCACTATTGAGCGCGCGCTGGCCATGAACTGGCTGGCGAAATATATGGCGACAATGCCTCCAGTTGTTTTGCCTGCGCCTGCGGGCGCATGGGCTAAACATAAGTTAACTGGAGGGGGCGAAGACTGGCGTTGGGTTGGTCAGGGCGTGCCGGACATTCTCTCTTTTGGTGACGAATTATCGCCGCAAAATGTGCAGGTCCGCTGACGTGAGCCGGCAAAAATGGCTCAACAAAGTAACATTCCGGTGACCGTTGAACGCCAGTTGTATCGGCTTATCCCTGGTGAAGAAGAGATGAGCTTTATTCTGCAACCGGTGACCAGCAATGAGATTGACAGCGATGCGCTGTATCTCGATGAAATCACGCTTACCAGCGAGCAGGATGCAGTTCTGCGCTACGGTCAGGTGGAAGTACCGCTGCCACCGGGAGCCGACGTTGAGCGCACAACATGGGGCATTTCGGTCAATAAACCCAACGCCGCGAAACAGCAGGGGCAATTGCTGGAAAAAGCGCGAAATGAAATGGGCGAACTGGCCTATATGGTGCCGGTGAAAGAACTGACGGGAACGGTCACTTTCCGCCATTTGCTGCGCTTCTCGCAAAAAGGGCAATTCGTTCTGCCTCCTGCTCGTTATGTGCGTTCCTATGCACCTGCGCAGCAAAGTGTTGCGGCAGGGAGTGAATGGACCGGGATGCAGGTGAAATAAGTGAACTGGCGCAGAATCGTCTGGCTATTGGCGTTGGTTACTCTGCCAACACTTGCGGAGGAGACGCCGTTACAACTGGTGCTGCGCGGTGCGCAGCACGATCAACTGTATCAGCTGTCGTCATCAGGCGTGACCAAAGTCTCAGCATTACCTGACTCGCTCACCACGCCGTTAGGGAGTTTGTGGAAACTGTATGTTTACGCCTGGCTGGAGGATACCCATCAACCGGAGCAGCCCTACCAGTGTCGCGGAAACTCCCCGGAAGAGGTTTATTGTTGTCAGGCTGGGGAGAGCATAACGCGCGATACCGCGCTGGTACGTTCCTGTGGGCTCTATTTTGCGCCGCAGCGGTTGCATATTGGCGCAGATGTGTGGGGGCAATACTGGCAACAGCGTCAGGCACCTGCGTGGTTAGCGTCTCTGACTACGCTGAAGCCAGAAACCTCGGTAACGGTTAAATCGCTGCTTGATTCATTAGCGACGTTACCCGCGCAAAACAAAGCTCAGGAAGTCTTACTGGATGTGGTGCTGGACGAGGCGAAAATCGGTGTCGCATCCATGCTCGGTAGTCGGGTACGGGTGAAAACCTGGAGCTGGTTTGCCGATGATAAACAGGAAATCCGTCAGGGTGGTTTTGCTGGCTGGTTAACCGATGGTACACCGCTGTGGGTTACTGGCAGTGGCACCAGCAAAACGGTACTAACCCGTTATGCGACGGTGCTTAATCGGGTTTTGCCAGTGCCGACGCAGGTTGCCAGTGGGCAATGTGTAGAGGTGGAGCTGTTTGCCCGCTATCCGCTGAAGAAAATCACAGCGGAAAAGAGTACGACGGCAGTAAATCCCGGCGTACTTAATGGGCGCTATCGTGTGACGTTTACTAATGGTAACCACATTACGTTTGTCAGCCACGGTGAGACGACCTTACTGAGCGAAAAGGGCAAACTGAAATTGCAGTCGCATCTCGATCGTGAAGAGTACGTTGCCAGAGTTCTGGATCGCGAGGCGAAAAGTACGCCCCCTGAGGCAGCGAAAGCCATGACCGTGGCGATTCGCACTTTTTTACAGCAAAACGCCAATCGGGAAGGCGATTGCCTGACCATCCCCGACAGCAGCGCCACGCAGCGTGTTTCTGCTTCGCCAGCGACCACGGGGGCGCGAACGATGACCGCCTGGACGCAGGATCTCATCTATGCAGGCGATCCGGTTCATTATCATGGCAGTCGCGCTACCGAAGGGACACTTTCCTGGCGGCAAGCCACGGCCCAGGCGGGGCAGGGAGAGCGTTACGATCAGATACTCGCGTTTGCTTATCCCGACAACAGTCTTAGCCGCTGGGGAGCGCCACGCTCAACCTGCCAGTTATTACCCAAAGCGAAAGCCTGGCTGGCGAAAAAAATGCCGCAGTGGCGGCGTATATTACAAGCTGAGACGGGGTACAACGAACCAGACGTGTTTGCGGTTTGCCGTTTAGTCTCAGGTTTCCCCTATACCGATCGGCAGCAGAAACGGCTGTTTATTCGTAACTTCTTTACGCTTCAGGATCGGCTGGATTTAACCCATGAGTATCTGCACCTGGCCTTTGATGGTTATCCCACCGGGCTTGATGAGAACTATATCGAAACGCTGACCCGACAATTATTAATGGACTAATGCTATGCGAAAGATTTTTCTTCCGTTGTTACTGGTGGCGCTTTCGCCTGTCGCTCACAGTGAAGGTGTGCAGGAAGTCGAGATTGATGCACCGCTCTCAGGCTGGCATCCGGCAGAGGGCGAAGATGCCAGTTTTTCACAATCGATCAATTACCCGGCGTCGTCCGTCAACATGGCAGATGATCAAAATATCTCAGCGCAGATCCGCGGCAAAATAAAGAATTATGCTGCGGCGGGTAAAGTTCAGCAGGGCCGGCTGGTGGTCAACGGTGCCAGTATGCCGCAGAGAATTGAATCCGATGGTTCATTTGCACGCCCTTATATTTTCACTGAAGGCAGCAACAGCGTGCAGGTCATCAGCCCGGATGGGCAAAGCCGACAAAAAATGCAGTTTTACTCAACGCCGGGTACAGGAACGATTCGTGCACGTTTACGGCTGGTTCTCTCGTGGGATACGGACAATACCGACCTCGACCTTCACGTTGTTACGCCCGATGGCGAACACGCCTGGTACGGTAACACCGTGCTGAAAAACAGTGGTGCACTGGATATGGATGTCACGACGGGGTACGGACCCGAGATTTTCGCCATGCCCGCGCCAATTCACGGGCGCTATCAGGTGTATATCAACTACTATGGTGGGCGCAGCGAAACGGAATTAACCACCGCCCAACTGACGCTGATCACCGATGAAGGATCGGTCAATGAGAAACAGGAAACATTTATTGTACCGATGCGTAATGCTGGCGAGCTGACGCTGGTGAAAAGTTTTGACTGGTGATTAATGGGGTTACCTTCGCCGTCGATGTTCAAGAAAACACCCGATAACTTTCGCTATCGGGTGTTTTTATTGATTAATTCAACCGTTCAATCACCATCGCAATTCCCTGACCGCCGCCAATGCACAGTGTTGCCAGCCCCAGCGTTTTATCGCGTGCCTGCATGGCATGTAATAGTGTGACCAGAATACGAGCACCACTGGCACCGATAGGATGCCCGAGCGCGATGGCCCCGCCGTTGACATTCACTTTCTCAGAATCAAAGCCCAGGTTTTTCCCAACGGCAAGGAACTGTGCAGCAAATGCTTCATTAGCCTCAATGAGATCAATATCCGCCAGTTGCAGCCCCGCCAGTTGTAACGCTTTTTGCGTGGCAGGTACTGGCCCCATACCCATCAATGCGGGGGGCACGCCACCGCTGGCATAACTTTTAATGCGAGCCAGGGGGGTAAGGCCTGCTGCCAGCGCCGCAGATTCTTCCATAATCACCAGAGCGGCAGCACCGTCGTTAATACCAGACGCGTTCCCAGCGGTGACTGTTCCTGCTTTATCGAAGGCCGGGCGCAATGCACCTAACGCTTCAGCCGTTGAATTCGCTTTCGGGAATTCGTCTTGACTGAAGACGAAGGTTTTCTTTCGAGTGACAACATTTACCGGGACGATTTCGGCTGTAAAAGCACCGGACTCAATTGCGGCTGCCGCTTTACGCTGTGAATGTAGCGCCAGTTCATCCTGCATTTCACGGGTAATTCCGTACTCTTTAGCCACGTTTTCGGCGGTAATCCCCATATGATAACCATGGGTGGCGCACATCAGGCCATCGCGCAGGATTACGTCATAAACCTGTCCGTCTCCAAGACGATAACCAGAGCGTGCTTTTGCATCGAGTAAGTAGGGGGCTAAACTCATATTTTCCATACCCCCCGCCACAATGCTCTGCGCCTGACCTGCCTGAATGGCCTGGGCGGCAAGCGCCACACTTTTAAGACCCGAACCACATACTTTATTGACCGTGAATCCGCACACCGTTTCTGCCAGCCCGCTTTTTAACAGTGCCTGACGCGCCGGATTTTGCCCCAGCCCGGCTTGTAACACGTTACCCATAATCACTTCATCAACGTGTTGTGAATCGATTTTTGCACGTTCAATGGCGGCTTTAATTACTGTCGCCCCCAGGTCGATGGCGCTGGTGGAAGCGAGTGAACCGTTAAAACTACCGATAGCAGTACGTACCGCACTGACGATGACACAATTTTTCATTTTATATTCCTTCTGTTTGTAGGGGTGCCGTCAGAACAGCGTTAAACCAATGACGAAAATGACACCGGAGAAGAGCAGGGCAGTGATGCAGTAGCCCATGATGTCGCGGACACCGAGTCCGGCGATTGCCAGTGCTGGCAGCGCCCAGAATGGTTGTGCCATGTTCATCCATTGCTCGCCGTAGGCGATCGCCATTACCGATTTACCGAGATCAGCGCCCAGCGCCTGGGCTGCGGGTATCACGAAAGGTCCCTGAATAACCCAGTGACCGCCGCCAGACGGAACGGCGAAGTTAATCAGTGCAGAACTAAAAAAAGGTCATTACCGGGAAGGTGTCTTTGTTCGCAACATTGATGAAGAATTCGGTAATGAGTCCGCCCAGACCGGAATGCTCCATCATCAGTTGGATCCCAGCGTAGAAGGGGAATTGCACCAGAATACCGGCAGTACTGCGTGCTGCCGCGCTGATAGCACGCATATAAGCCATTGGCGTTTTATGTAGCAGCAGACCCGCAATCATAAACATCAGGTTGACGGTATTGATGGTGATGTTGAAGCCATGTTCGCTGAAGTACATCGCAAGGTAAGCGATACCGAGTGCGCCGATGATCAACGTCAGAATGCGGCTTTCTTCCAGTCGCTCGGATGGTGGGGCATCTTTCGGTAGCTGCTTTTGAAAATCAGCCTCTTCCATGAGTAGTTTTGGATCGATACTCACCACGTCAGACGGTTTTGGCATCATCATGCGGGTGATAAATGGCATCACCACAATCAACGCCACAGTGATGAAAATGTTAAAACCACTGAACAGAGTATCGCCCACCGGGATCAGCCCGGCGATATGCTCAACCGGGTTGCCCGGTGTTGCAGCCAACAGAGGCATTGATCCAGAGAAGCCGCCACCCCAGGTGAGAAAACCAATGTAGGCGCAGGCAATGAGCAACGGATAATCAGAACCGGGGACTCGCCGGGCGACTTCACGGGCAAACATTGCGCCGACAACCAAACCAAATCCCCAGTTGATGACACAAGCGACTGAACCGAAGAAAGTGACCAGCATGACGCCCTGTACGGGCGTCTTTGCGGCGGAGGCGGCAGTACGCAGCAAACTTTTCACCGGAGCAGAGCTGGCAAGGGCATGACCGGTAACGATGATAAGCGCCATCTGCATACCAAACGCCAGCAAGTTCCAGAAACCGTCACCCCACATTTTCACCATGCTGATCGGCGTTTGTGGTGTTAACCAAAGCGCGATCACGAATGTTAGCAATGTCAGCAACATGGCAAAGATCAGTGGATCGGGAAGCCACCGGCTGACAAAACGCGTCATAAAACGCGATATGCGACCAATCATAAATCACCCCGTTGCGTATTCAGATCGGCGGCGACTTCAAACCGAGCTTCTGTTTTGGCACGCACGGTGGCTAAATCACACCCGTCGGCAATTTCGGTGAGCCACATTTTGCCGTCAATAAAACGAAAGACAGCCAGTTCAGTAACCAGCATATGCACCGCATGTTGCGCAGTGAGTGGCATGGTGCAGCGGCGCAAAATTTTTGCTGAACCATCTTTGGCGCAATGTTCCATGGCGATGATCACTTTGCGCGACCCGGTCACCAGATCCATCGCGCCACCCATACCGGGCACCATTTTCCCAGGCACTACCCAGTTCGCGAGGTTTGCTTCTTCGTCTACTTGCAAACCGCCGAGCACGCAGGCATCAATATGACCGCCACGGATTAGCGCAAATGACATGGCGCTATCAAACATGGCTGCACCGGGTAAAACACCGCACGGTTGCCCGCCAGCGTTCACCAGATCTGGATGCGCTGTCGTGACCGGGCCTAAACCGAGGAAGCCGTTTTCCGATTGCAGAGTGATATGAATACCCTCCGGTAAATAATTGGCGACCATTGTGGGTAAACCGATCCCTAAGTTAACGATGTCACCATCACGAAGCTCTTGCGCCACACGGCGCGCAATACGTTGTTTCGCATCCATTATTTGCTCTCCTGTGAAACGATGATGTGGTCGATAACGGCACCAGGGGTGACAATATGGTCAGGTTGCAGCTCGCCGGTTTCGACCAGTTCATCTGGCTCTACCAGCGTGATATCAGCCGCAAGGGCTATCAGGGGGTTAAAGTTGCGGGCGCTAAGTTGATAGGTCAGGTTGCCAAGTGTGTCGCAACGATGAGCGCGAATTAGCGCCAGGTCGGCGCGCAGTGGGCGTTCGAGCAGCCAGGTTTTACCGTCGAGTGTCAGTGTCTGTTTGCCTTCCTCTACGACGGTGCCGACACCCGTTGGGGTGAGAAAACCACCAAGTCCAGCTCCACCACAGCGAATTTGCTCGATTAGCGTACCTTGCGGCACCAGAACGACGTCCATCTCACCAGATATCATGCGCCGACCTGTTTCCGGGTTGGTGCCGATATGTGAAGCAATCACTTTGCGGACTCGACCATTGACGATGAGCGGACCGATGCCGGTATCAACAAACGCGGTATCATTGGCTATCAATGTCAGGTCGCGAACACCAGATTCCAGTAATGCTTCAACCAGGCGGGATGGAGTGCCAATCCCCATAAATCCGCCCACCATGATGGTCATGCCGTCACGAAAGAAGCCGGTGGCGTCTTGTAATGTCATCAATTTTGTTTTCATTTTTTATCCCTCTTGCATACACCGTTGTGGGTACAGTCAGGCAATAGCAAGGGGAGTGCCAGAATGAGATTATTGGATTTAGTTATTTAACTAATTGAATATGAAGGGATAAATTGGATGGGGATTTATAAGGAGAATGAGCGGCTATGCAGAAAATTGCGCACTGTGCAAATTTCTGCATAGCAAGTTTTGGTGTTATACATCCGCCGGATCGATACCGTATTCCTGGAGTTTATACATCAATGCACGGCGACTGATGCCCAGCATTAAAGCAGTGCGGGTTCGGTTTCCTTCTTGTTGTTCCAGCACTTCCATAATGATGCGTTTTTCGACGCGTTTAATTTCCTCTTTTAAATTACGCTCACCGACAGGGGCTGTTTTTACCTCGCCAGCATTACAGACTGGCTGACGAATCTGTGGCGGAAGATCCTCAGAAAAAATGATCGGGCCTGAATTCATCACGACGGCGCGTTCAATAACGTTGGAAAGCTCTCGAATATTTCCCGGCCATGACCAGGCGGTAAGCAGTGACATTGCCATCGGATCGATGTCGATAATATCGCGCTGATTCTCACTACTGAATTTTTGCAAAAAGTGATTAGCTAACAGGGAAATATCTTCCCGGCGATCGCGCAGAGGCGGCAGTATTAAATGAATAACGTTAAGGCGATAAAAGAGATCTTCACGGAAGGTGCCTTCTTTTACCATTGCCTGCAAGTCGCGGTTGGTGGCAGCAATGATGCGGATATCAACTTTTATGGTCTGATGGCCGCCAATCCGTTCAAATTCCCGTTCCTGTAGAATGCGTAGTAATTTGGCTTGTAGTACCAGCGGCATTTCGCCAATTTCGTCGAGGAGCAGAGTACCTTCGTTGGCTCGTTCAAATAATCCCTGACGCAAGGTTTGTGCACCAGTAAATGCACCTTTTTCATGACCAAACAGTTCACTTTCGAGCAACGATTCCGGCAGCGCCGCGCAGTTGACTTTAATGAACGGCCCCTTTGCCCGCCGCGAATTGTAGTGAATCGCTCTGGCAATCAACTCTTTCCCGGTGCCGCTTTCACCGCTAATCAAGACGCTGGCCTGAGAAAGGGCAATTTTGGCGGTGTCTTTGCAGATGTCCATCATCGCCGGGCTGTTGGTGAGAATGTGCCCCCATTGCCAGCTGGTGCTCAGTGCCTGGTGCAGATGACGGATCTCTTTTTTCATTGACTGGAGTTGTAAAGCGCGCTGAACGATTAAATTCAACTCATCGAGATCAAACGGTTTAATAACATAGTCGAAGGCTCCGCAGCGTAGCGCTTCGACGGCGGTTTCCACTTCCGCATAGGCCGTCATCAGAATAACGGGTGTCCGGGTCTCATGGCTGCGCATCTCCTTTAGTGCCTTGATGCCGTCCATCTCTGGCATGCGGATATCCATCAACACCACATCAGGGTGAATATCGGCAAACAGGTGTAATGCTGTGCGTCCGTTGTTCGCACAATGTGTTTCGAATCCTTGTAGTGCAAAAGCGGTGCTCAGCATACGGCGAACATTATCTTCATCATCCACAATAAGGATGCGATTAATAGCAGTCATACAGTCTGATTTCCCTGCGGGTTGATCGGTAAAATAAGCGTGAAGGTTGCGCCGTAGCCCGGCAAACTGGCGACGCGAATATCACCCTGATGGGCATTAATGATGCGTTGACTTAACGCCAGACCAAGCCCGGTTCCTGAGGCTTTGGTGGTGAAAAAGGGATCGAAGATCTTTTTTTGCAGCGAGAGATCAATGCCACAGCCGTTGTCCTCTATCGAAATGGCCTGTTGTGAGTCGCTGTATTGCCAGGTTTGAATGCGAATTTTCCCTCGTGCGCTGATAGCCTGGACGGCATTGATCAGGATATTCAGTAGTACCTGTTTGAGCAGTTCACGATCGGCGTTAATCGGGCTTAATTCATTATCCAGTTCGCTTATGAAGTCGACCCGCGCTTGTACGCCGGCGGTTTGTACCAGTACCAGAGTTTCTTCAACCAATGCATTGAGGCTGACTTGTTGCCATTGACTGTGGCGTGGACGTGAAAATTCGAGCAATTGCTGAATAACTTTGTTAATTGAATCGATTTCTTTGAGTACTACGGACAGATATTCCTGATGTATTGGGTCACTGGTTTGTTGGCGCAAGATCTGTACATAACCACGAATAGCCGTTAACGGATTACGTACTTCATGCGCGACGCCAGCCATCAGCTCACCCAGTGTGGCGAGGCGTTCTGCTTGCGCCATGCGGCGCTGGGTTTCTTTGCGGGCAGTTAAATCAGAGAAAATCACCAAAGCACCTATCATTTCACCGTGCGTGTTATGAATACGACTGGTAGTGACACTGAGTTCAATGGTGCGGTCACGACCTGGAAAACTGATCTCCAGCGCCACATGTTCGGTGCCATGTTCCAGCGTATCCAGTACTGGACTGTAGAACTGAGTATTGTCGAACAACATGGAGTAAGGCTGCCCTACCAGTTCATGGCGTTGATAGCCAGTGATAACTTCTGCTGCTGGGTTCATGGTGGTTACATCACCCTGGCGGTCAATGGCAATGACGCCATCGGCAGCGTTTTCAATAATCAGATCGTTAAGTGTCCGCGTTTCACGCAGTGCCTGGGCGAGGTTATTAACACTCTGACTGATTTGCCCCATTTCACCGGGCAATTGTGGTAATCGAGTGGGAATATTTTGTGCCAGAGTCGAGAGGCCATCGGTGATGATATCAATATTGGCGCTCAGGCGACGGGAGAAAAGGACAATCAACAGCAGGCTTATCAGCAAACCAGCGGTGAGCACAATGATAATCCTCACATCCATTTTCCAGGCCTGGCGGCGAATATCTTCGGTTAATTCATTGGCCCAGATATAGCCGAGGATTTCACCATTACGCTCAATGGGGAGCATTGAATTCAAAATATCGCCGCGCACCTGCCTGCCTGAATAAACTAAAGGGGTATTTGTACGCATCACTTCGCGACCAGGGTGATCTGCGGCAATGGTAACGCCGACATTATTCTGATATAGCGCTGAAGGCGCGTAGGTGATTATCGCATCCAGCATTTTGTTGTAATAACCAGCACCGATGCCAGGGAAGGCGTGAGTGATATTTTCGGTAATGGGGGCAAGTTCTGCATTTAATGCGCGGATACGCTCCTCACGTGGTAAGTCGATGTAGAGATCATAGCGATCGCCTAGTGCCTGATTAAGCAGGTTGACCACGGCAGAAAGTTTTTTCTCTTTTTCAGATAAGACTGCTGAACGTCCTTCCGTTTCTACGATATAACCAATAGTAAGCGTTGGGACAATGACCATCAGGATTGCCATCAGGATCATTTGATTGCGTAAGCGGCGTGGATAAATCCACTTCATATAATGCATGCTGAAATCCACTAGTCTTGTCCGGTATATGACGATTATCAGAGGTTAAGGTGATGATTTCTCGGCGGTGTATCATATTCCAGAGAAGAGAGAACATTGCGGTAACACGCTTTTACCGCTACCTTAACCACACTCCATCGGTCACCTGAGGCGGAGCTTCGCCCCTTTGAAATACCTTGCTTCTTTTCGTACAACCCTGAAAGCCTCGCGCTACATGTTCAGAGCATTGGCGTTAGTGCTCTGGCTGTTGATTGCTTTTTCATCCGTTTTTTACATCGTTAATGCGTTACATCAGCGAGAATCGGAAATTCGTCAGGAATTTAATCTGAGTTCCGATCAGGCTCAGCGCTTTATTCAACGCACCTCTGATGTGATGAAAGAGCTGAAGTACATCGCCGAAAATCGCTTATCGGCAGAAAACGGTGTGCTTTCCCCGCGTGGACGAGAAACGCAGGCGGATGTGCCTGCGTTTGAACCGCTGTTTGCCGACTCCGATTGTTCCGCAATGAGTAACACCTGGCGAGGTTCTCTGGAGTCATTGGCGTGGTTTATGCGCTACTGGCGCGATAATTTTTCTGCGGCTTACGATCTAAACCGGGTATTTTTAATCGGCAGCGATAACCTCTGCATGGCCAATTTCGGTCTGCGTGATATGCCAGTGGAACGCGATACCGCGTTGAAAGCTTTGCATGAACGCATCAATAAATATCGAAATGCACCACAAGATGATAGCGGCAGTAACCTCTACTGGATCAGCGAAGGTCCGCGCCCTGGCGTCGGGTATTTTTACGCGTTGACGCCAGTTTATCTGGCGAACCGGTTGCAGGCGCTTTTGGGTGTCGAGCAGACCATCCGGATGGAGAACTTTTTCTTACCGGGTACGTTGCCGATGGGGGTTACCATTCTTGATGAAAATGGTCATACCCTGATTTCGCTTACCGGACCAGAAAGTAAAATTAAGGGCGATCCTCGCTGGATGCAGGAACGCTCCTGGTTTGGCTATACGGAAGGGTTCCGGGAGCTGGTGCTGAAGAAAAATCTGCCACCCTCATCGCTAAGCATCGTGTATTCGGTGCCGGTTGATAAGGTGCTGGAACGCATTCGCATGTTGATCCTTAACGCAATTTTGCTGAATGTGCTTGCCGGAGCTGCATTGTTTACTCTCGCACGGATGTACGAGCGACGTATTTTCATTCCGGCGGAAAGCGACGCCCTGCGACTGGAAGAACATGAGCAGTTCAATCGCAAGATTGTCGCCTCCGCGCCAGTGGGTATCTGCATTTTGCGTACCGCTGATGGCGTCAATATTTTAAGTAACGAACTGGCGCATACCTATCTCAATATGCTTACGCATGAGGACCGCCAACGACTGACGCAAATTATCTGTGGGCAGCAGGTCAATTTTGTTGATGTCCTGACCAGCAACAATACCAATCTGCAAATCAGCTTCGTCCATTCGCGCTATCGTAATGAAAACGTGGCCATTTGTGTGCTGGTGGATGTTTCTTCGCGCGTGAAGATGGAAGAGTCGTTGCAGGAGATGGCACAAGCAGCGGAACAGGCGAGCCAGTCAAAATCGATGTTCCTTGCCACCGTCAGTCATGAGCTGCGAACGCCGCTGTATGGCATTATCGGTAACCTGGATCTGTTGCAAACCAAAGAGTTACCGAAAGGCGTCGATCGGCTGGTGACGGCAATGAACAACTCTTCCAGCCTGTTGTTGAAAATTATCAGCGATATTCTCGATTTCTCGAAGATTGAATCGGAACAGTTGAAGATCGAACCGCGTGAGTTTTCACCGCGTGAAGTGATGAACCACATCACCGCCAACTATTTACCGCTGGTGGTACGCAAGCAGTTAGGCTTGTACTGCTTTATTGAACCGGATGTGCCAGTGGCCTTAAATGGCGACCCGATGCGTTTACAGCAGGTCATCTCCAACCTGTTGAGTAACGCCATAAAATTCACCGATACCGGCTGTATAGTTTTGCATGTTCGCGCGGATGGCGATTATCTCTCTATCCGTGTTCGCGATACCGGCGTGGGGATACCGGCGAAAGAAGTGGTGCGCTTGTTTGATCCCTTCTTCCAGGTCGGAACGGGCGTACAGCGTAATTTCCAGGGGACCGGTCTGGGTCTGGCGATTTGTGAAAAACTGATCAGCATGATGGACGGCGATATCTCGGTAGATTCAGAACCGGGAATGGGCAGCCAGTTTACCGTGCGTATTCCGTTGTACGGCGCTCAGTACCCGCAGAAAAAAGGCGTGGAAGGGTTGAGTGGTAAACGCTGCTGGCTGGCGGTCCGCAATGCGTCGCTCTGTCAGTTCCTGGAAACCAGTTTGCAGCGCAGCGGCATCGTCGTTACAACATACGAAGGGCAGGAACCGACTCCCGAAGATGTGTTGATCACTGACGAGGTAGTGAGTAAAAAATGGCAGGGCAGAGCGGTAGTGACCTTCTGTCGTCGCCATATTGGTATTCCGCTGGAGAAAGCGCCAGGGGAGTGGGTACACAGTGTGGCTGCTCCGCATGAGCTACCGGCATTGTTGGCGCGTATTTATTTGATCGAGATGGAGAGCGACGATCCTGCTAACGCTCTGCCGTCAACGGACAAAGCGGTCAGCGATAATGACGATATGATGATTCTGGTCGTGGATGATCATCCGATTAACCGGCGTTTGCTGGCAGATCAGTTGGGATCGTTGGGCTATCAATGTAAAACCGCGAATGATGGCGTCGATGCGCTTAATGTACTTAGCAAGAATCATATTGATATCGTGCTTAGCGACGTCAACATGCCAAATATGGATGGTTACCGCTTGACGCAACGCATTCGTCAGTTGGGACTGACGTTGCCGGTAATCGGAGTAACTGCTAATGCGTTGGCTGAAGAGAAGCAGCGGTGTCTGGAGTCCGGTATGGACAGCTGCCTGTCGAAGCCGGTAACGCTGGATGTGATAAAACAGACGCTGACGTTATATGCCGAGAGGGTCAGGAAATCGCGGGATTCGTAGGACGGATAAGGCGTTTACGCCGCATCCGGCATTCAGTGCAAATGCCAGATGCGACGCTGACGCGTCTTATCTGGCCTACTTTAATGTAATTTGTTGAAATAATGGGAATCGTAGGCCGGATAAGGCGTTTACGCCGCATCCGGCAATCGGTGCAAATGCCAGATAAGACACTAACGCGTCTTATCTGGCCTACAGGTGATTAGTCTTTATCTGCCGGACTTAAGGTCACTGAAGAGAGATAATTCAGCAGGGCGATATCGTTCTCGACACCCAGCTTCATCATCGCAGATTTCTTCTGGCTACTGATGGTTTTAATACTGCGGTTCAGCTTTTTAGCGATCTCGGTCACCAGGAAGCCTTCCGCAAACAGGCGCAGAACTTCACTCTCTTTTGGCGAGAGACGCTTGTCACCGTAACCACCAGCACTGATTTTTTCCAACAGGCGAGAAACGCTTTCCGGGGTAAATTTCTTCCCTTTCTGCAGCGCGGCGAGAGCTTTCGGCAGATCGGTCGGTGCACCTTGTTTCAGCACGATCCCTTCGATATCCAGATCCAATACCGCACTAAGAATCGCCGGGTTGTTGTTCATAGTCAGAACAATGATCGACAGGCTTGGGAAATGGCGCTTGATGTACTTGATTAAGGTAATGCCATCGCCGTACTTATCGCCAGGCATGGAGAGATCGGTAATCAACACATGCGCATCCAGTTTCGGCAGGTTGTTGATCAGTGCTGTAGAGTCTTCAAATTCGCCGACAACATTCACCCACTCAATTTGCTCAAGTGATTTGCGAATACCGAACAAGACTATCGGATGGTCATCGGCAATAATTACGTTCATATTGTTCATGTAATAGGCTACCTTGCTACAGCAAGCTCTTGACATAACTGTCAATGTCGCTGATGTATTTTTCTATTCCTGGAACATCCTTCTCACGAATCAGATGTTCCAGCGTTTCACATAACTGCTTGCCGGGTACCAGATTTAGCATGGCAAATACGCCTTTAAGACGATGAGCCGTTTGGGCTAACGCAGCAAAGTCACTGGTTGCTGCTTCAGTATACAGCCTCTTAACATCATCCGGTACTGTGTCTACAAAGAGCGCATAATAGCCGCTGGCATGGAGTTGCGCATTTTCATCTCCGCCCAGAGGCGATTCTGTCACCTCTTCCTGCGCCAGTTGCACTTCAATTAATTGTAAGACCGCTTCCTGCATAGCGTTGCTCATATTGAAGTTGACGCACAATTGACCAGGCCCAATTTCCCGTACGCCAGACTCATCATCGCTTAAAAGCAAGCCAGAGGCAGTAAGATTAGACGGATTATCCGTTAAAAAGATATCATAATCTTGACTAATTAATCTTTCATCGGGTGTGATACAGGTTGCACCCCAATTTTCTAACTGGCGAGTGACAATATTCCGAATTTCTGCCGAAGTAACATCCACCATTACGCAGACATCATCCAGTAAACGCTCTTCTTCCTCTTCAACTTCCGGGTCAGCTGCGAGCATTTTGATATGCACAGAGTAGCGTGTACCAAGCCCATCCCGCGTTTTGATGTTTAAATGACCGCCCAGTTTACGTGCCAGTTGATCGCTCAGCCAGAATGCCAGCGGGTCCGCCTTGCCATAGCGATCGTTTTGGGTCTGGTTGATAAACGGGAAGTGCAAATTATCCATTTCATGAATACTTACGCCTTCTCCCGTGTCCAGAATGCGGAACGTCAGGCGGTCTTCGGAGGACTCATCCTGATCAACCTCAAGGGTGATTTTTCCCAATTGCGTTGAGGTCACGGCATATTGCATCAGTAGCAGCAAAATACGTCGTAAGGCATCGCGATCGCCGCGGCGCATATCGTGTGCTTTCAGATGATTGTTAATCAGCAGTTGCAGACCTTTACGCTTGATGGCAGGCAACACTGAAGGCACAACTTCATCAATTAAATCCTGCACGGAGAACAGCACCGTCTCACTTTTCCAGCTATCATCCGCAAGCATGTTCGCTAACTGTATTTCATCAACCAGCCGCACCAGCACATCTGCCTGATTCGCCAGTTGTTTGCTTTCCGGGGCGTTGAGTTTAGCCGCGCTCTCCGCCAGGGACTGTGCGGGTTCTTTCAGCGCATCGCCAATGTTTTTCATAAAGATCATCCGCCCCTGCTGGTTTTTCTCATACAGACGCTGCGCCTGCTTGAGTTTCTTGTTTACCAGCACTTCGCGATCCTGATCGCGAATAATGAAAATTTGTGTGCGCGGCGCGACCTGGCTGCGGAACATGCGGATCTCATACAGCTCGTTATTGATCGTCGCCTGAATAATCCCCTGATGCTGTTCCGCCATGGTGGTGATGTTTTGCAGATTCAAATGCGGCAGCAAATGATCGGCAATTTTGTTACTTATGACAGTGCGGTTCGATTCCTGATCGTGAACCAGCAGGCCGAGCGGCAGCAGTGAGACTATCTCTTCATTGATTGCCCGTAAAATGCGCAATTCGTTATTGACCGCCGTGCTGGGGACGTTTTCTGTACTGCGGCTGGAGAAATGGCGGAATGTGGTATAGCCAAATAACGCCAGCGCCAGCAAACCGATGTTCAGCAGCAGTGGCAGCAGAATGTTTTGCAACGTATCCAGCAATAAGGTGCCATAAGGAACCTGCCAGACCAGGCGCATATCGGTAGAGTTGAGTGCCGAGGAGATTTCAATCTTCGTACTGTTAAAGTGGATACTGACGCTATCCGTCCCTTCTTTCTCATTATCATTGTTTCCCGTTGCCGTCGCGTCTGGCTCAAGGCGGAAACTGTCCAGCGGCATACCCGGTGGGATCAAATCATTAATCGGCAGATCAAAAGCCACGACCGTTGCCAGATGTCCTGGCTGGTTAAAGGTAGTACGCAATGTAAAGTAATGACCGTTCTGCCAGGCCAGGCGGCGCATGTTAGAAAAGCTTTCGCGTTCATCGAGGGCGTTGGCCTGTTGCAACATCTCTGCACGACGTGAATCAACAATGTCGCTGACGGTCGATTCTTTAAATCCGGAGGTGAGATCTTTAAGGGGTAGGGTTGAGATCAGCACCAGACTGTTATCCTGACCATTCAGGTAATACATCGACCACGGTACATTTTCTGCGCCCCACAATGTATCCAGATAAGTGGACATCCGCTGAGTCATCTCAAGCGTTGAGTTGTCGTGAGAGCCAAAGATTAACGCTTCCGTTTTGCGGCGTGGTTTCTCCAGATAGTAGACATCCTGTTTCAGGCGCGTCTCTTGTAAACCTTCGCCGGAGGAGGGGGAGGTCGTCGCGGCAATGTTGTCGTAGATCTGCCAGGTCACGTAACGCCAGTTATCGACGCGCTTTTGGATAGCATGGGTAATGTCGACAATCTGGTAACTTTTATCTTTCAGCCAGGCGTTAACGGCGCTTTGTACCATTACACCCATCGTCACCAGTAACACAATGATCAACAGTAAAAAGAAGCGGGTAATGCTCCCCGGTAGGAGTGAAAAGCGGGTCGTGGCCGTTGTCTCTTTCTGACGCATTCGTGTTTATGACCTGTTAAAACTTCGCGAAGTGATAGGGCAGTATAAAGGGTACAGTGTGAAATTCCAGACTCTTACCTGATTGATGATTCTCTATTCTCCCGTGATATTTATCATCCTGCATTGGGGGAAATAGATGTACAAGCGCCATTTTGCTGTACAAATAACCTACAAAAAGCCCAACAAAAATAATTGCAAATAAACAAAGATTGCTGGAAATTATGCGGATGTTAATTATTTGTGAAATAGTTAACAAGCGTTATAGTTTTTCTGTGGTAGCACAGAATAATGAAAAGTGTGTAAAGAAGGGTAAAAAAAACCGAATGCGAGGCATCCGGTTGAAATAGGGGTAAACAGACATTCAGAAATGAATGACGGTAATAAATAAAGTTAATGATGATAGCGGGAGTTATTCTAGTTGCGAGTGAAGGTTTTGTTTTGACATTCAGTGCTGTCAAATACTTAAGAATAAGTTATTGATTTTAACCTTGAATTATTATTGCTTGATGTTAGGTGCTTATTTCGCCATTCCGCAATAATCTTAAAAAGTTCCCTTGCATTTACATTTTGAAACATCTATAGCGATAAATGAAACATCTTAAAAGTTTTAGTATCATATTCGTGTTGGATTATTCTGCATTTTTGGGGAGAATGGACTTGCCGACTGATTAATGAGGGTTAATCAGTATGCAGTGGCATAAAAAAGCAAATAAAGGCATATAACAGAGGGTTAATAACATGAAAGTTAAAGTACTGTCCCTCCTGGTCCCAGCTCTGCTGGTAGCAGGCGCAGCAAACGCTGCTGAAGTTTACAACAAAGACGGCAACAAATTAGATCTGTACGGTAAAGTAGACGGCCTGCACTATTTCTCTGACAACAAAGATGTAGATGGCGACCAGACCTACATGCGTCTTGGCTTCAAAGGTGAAACTCAGGTTACTGACCAGCTGACCGGTTACGGCCAGTGGGAATATCAGATCCAGGGCAACAGCGCTGAAAACGAAAACAACTCCTGGACCCGTGTGGCATTCGCAGGTCTGAAATTCCAGGATGTGGGTTCTTTCGACTACGGTCGTAACTACGGCGTTGTTTATGACGTAACTTCCTGGACCGACGTACTGCCAGAATTCGGTGGTGACACCTACGGTTCTGACAACTTCATGCAGCAGCGTGGTAACGGCTTCGCGACCTACCGTAACACTGACTTCTTCGGTCTGGTTGACGGCCTGAACTTTGCTGTTCAGTACCAGGGTAAAAACGGCAACCCATCTGGTGAAGGCTTTACTAGTGGCGTAACTAACAACGGTCGTGACGCACTGCGTCAAAACGGCGACGGCGTCGGCGGTTCTATCACTTATGATTACGAAGGTTTCGGTATCGGTGGTGCGATCTCCAGCTCCAAACGTACTGATGCTCAGAACACCGCTGCTTACATCGGTAACGGCGACCGTGCTGAAACCTACACTGGTGGTCTGAAATACGACGCTAACAACATCTACCTGGCTGCTCAGTACACCCAGACCTACAACGCAACTCGCGTAGGTTCCCTGGGTTGGGCGAACAAAGCACAGAACTTCGAAGCTGTTGCTCAGTACCAGTTCGACTTCGGTCTGCGTCCGTCCCTGGCTTACCTGCAGTCTAAAGGTAAAAACCTGGGTCGTGGCTACGACGACGAAGATATCCTGAAATATGTTGATGTTGGTGCTACCTACTACTTCAACAAAAACATGTCCACCTACGTTGACTACAAAATCAACCTGCTGGACGACAACCAGTTCACTCGTGACGCTGGCATCAACACTGATAACATCGTAGCTCTGGGTCTGGTTTACCAGTTCTAATCTCGATTGATATCGAACAAAGGGCCTGCGGGCCCTTTTTTCATTGTTTTCAGCGTACAAACTCAGTTTTTTGGTGTACTCTTGCGACCGTTCGCATGAGGATAATCACGTATGGAAATAAGCTTTACCCGCGTGGCACTGCTGGCTGCCGCGCTCTTCTTTGTTGGTTGCGATCAAAAACCACAACCCGCCAAAACCCACGCTACTGAAGTTACCGTTCTTGAAGGCAAAACTATGGGTACCTTCTGGCGTGCCAGCATCCCGGGCATTGACGCCAAACGCAGCGCCGAACTTAAAGAAAAGATTCAGACCCAACTGGACGCCGACGATCAGCTGCTTTCGACCTATAAAAAAGATTCCGCGCTGATGCGCTTTAACGACTCGCAAAGTTTATCGCCGTGGCCGGTAAGTGAAGCGATGGCCGATATCGTCACCACCTCGCTGCGCATTGGCGCGAAGACCGATGGCGCGATGGATATAACCGTCGGGCCGCTGGTGAATCTGTGGGGCTTTGGCCCGGAACAACAGCCGGTTCAAATTCCGAGCCAGGAACAGATCGATGCGATGAAAGCCAAAACCGGCTTACAGCACCTGACGGTCATCAATCAGTCGCATCAGCAATATCTGCAAAAAGACCTGCCGGATTTATATGTCGATCTCTCCACCGTCGGCGAAGGCTATGCGGCCGATCATTTGGCACGCTTGATGGAGCAGGAAGGGATTTCCCGCTATCTGGTGTCGGTGGGCGGCGCGCTGAACAGCCGTGGTATGAACGGTGAAGGCCTGCCGTGGCGGGTAGCGATTCAAAAACCAACCGATAAAGAAAACGCGGTTCAGGCTGTGGTGGATATCAACGGTCATGGGATTAGCACCTCTGGCAGCTACCGTAACTATTACGAACTGGACGGCAAACGTCTTTCCCATGTTATCGATCCGCAAACCGGGCGTCCCATCGAACACAATCTGGTATCCGTGACGGTGATTGCTCCGACGGCGCTGGAAGCCGATGCCTGGGATACTGGCTTGATGGTACTCGGGCCGGAGAAAGCTAAAGAGGTTGTTCGCCGGGAAGGGCTGGCGGTTTATATGATCACCAAAGAAGGCGATAGCTTTAAAACCTGGATGTCACCACAGTTTAAAAGCTTCCTTGTCAGCGAAAAAAATTAAAGCGCAAGATTGTTGGTTTTTGCGTGATGGTGACCGGGCAGCCTAAAGGCTATCCTTAACCAGGGAGCTGATTATGAAAAAAGCCACATGCTTAACTGACGATCAACGCTGGCAATCTGTCTTAGCCCGCGACCCGAATGCCGACGGCGAATTCGTTTTCGCCGTGCGTACCACAGGCATCTTTTGCCGTCCGTCTTGCCGCGCCAGACATGCTTTGCGGGAAAACGTCTCCTTCTACGCAAATGCCAGCGAGGCACTCGCCGCTGGCTTTCGCCCCTGCAAACGTTGTCAGCCAGAAAAAGCCAATGCCCAGCAACATCGGTTGGATAAAATCACCCACGCGTGTCGACTGCTGGAACAGGAAACGCCTGTAACGCTGGAAGCCTTAGCCGACCAGGTGGCGATGAGTCCATTTCATCTACATCGGTTGTTTAAAGCGACTACCGGAATGACGCCTAAAGCCTGGCAACAGGCCTGGCGCGCTCGCCGTTTGCGCGAATCGCTGGCGAAAGGGGAGAGCGTGACGACGTCTATTCTTAACGCCGGATTCCCCGACAGCAGCAGTTACTATCGCAAAGCTGACGAAACGCTGGGCATGACGGCTAAACAATTCCGTCACGGTGGCGAAAATCTGGCGGTGCGTTACGCGCTGGCTGATTGTGAGCTGGGTCGTTGCCTGGTGGCAGAAAGCGAGCGGGGGATTTGCGCGATATTGCTGGGCGATGATGACGCGACACTAATCAGCGAGTTGCAGCAGATGTTTCCCGCTGCCGACAACGCGCCTGCCGATCTGATGTTTCAGCAACATGTGCGTGAAGTGATCGCCAGCCTCAATCAACGCGATACGCCGCTGACGTTACCGCTGGACATTCGCGGCACTGCTTTTCAGCAACAAGTCTGGCAGGCACTGCGCACGATACCTTGCGGTGAAACCGTCAGTTATCAGCAACTGGCTAACGCCATCGGCAAACCGAAAGCGGTACGGGCCGTTGCCAGCGCCTGTGCCGCCAACAAGCTGGCTATCATAATACCCTGTCATCGGGTGGTCCGTGGTGATGGCACACTTTCCGGTTACCGCTGGGGCGTGTCGCGTAAAGCGCAACTGCTGCGCCGCGAAGCTGAAAATGAGGAGAGGTAATGTTGGATCTGTTTGCCGATGCTGAACCGTGGCAAGAGCCACTGGCGGCTGGTGCGGTAATTTTACGGCGTTTTGCTTTTAACGCTGCGGAGCAACTGATCCGCGATATTAATGACGTTGCCAGCCAGTCGCCGTTTCGCCAGATGGTCACCCCCGGGGGATATACCATGTCGGTGGCGATGACCAACTGTGGGCATCTGGGCTGGACGACCCATCGGCAAGGTTATCTCTATTCGCCCATTGATCCGCAAACAAATAAACCGTGGCCCGCCATGCCACAGAGTTTTCATAATTTATGTCAACGTGCGGCTACGGCGGCGGGCTATCCAGATTTCCAGCCAGATGCTTGTCTTATCAACCGCTACGCTCCTGGCGCGAAACTGTCGCTGCATCAGGATAAAGACGAACCGGATCTGCGCGCGCCAATTGTTTCTGTTTCTCTGGGCTTACCCGCGATTTTTCAATTTGGCGGCCTGAAACGAAATGATCCGCTCAAACGTTTGTTGTTGGAACATGGCGATGTGGTGGTATGGGGCGGTGAATCGCGGCTGTTTTATCACGGTATTCAACCGTTGAAAGCGGGGTTTCATCCACTCACCATCGACTGCCGCTACAACCTGACATTCCGTCAGGCAGGTAAAAAAGAATAAAAATAAGAATTATTATTGCTGTGCGCGCGAAGATGTTTAAACTGCGGGCTGTAATTCATTGTCCGGGTTTTCTGCATGGAACTTCTTGTACTTGTCTGGCGGCAGTATCGCTGGCCATTTATCAGTGTGATGGCGCTAAGCCTCGCCAGTGCGGCATTAGGCATTGGCTTAATTGCTTTTATCAATCAGCGCCTTATCGAAACGGCGGATACCAGTCTGCTGGTGTTGCCGGAGTTTCTGGGATTATTGCTGCTGTTGATGGCAGTCACTCTCGGATCGCAACTGGCGCTCACCACTTTGGGGCATCACTTCGTTTACCGACTGCGTAGTGAATTTATCAAGCGGATTCTGGATACTCACGTCGAGCGCATTGAACAACTCGGTAGCGCCTCGTTGCTGGCGGGGTTAACCAGCGATGTGCGCAATATCACCATTGCTTTTGTGCGTCTGCCGGAACTGGTGCAGGGGATCATTCTCACTATCGGTTCAGCGGCGTATCTGTGGATGCTGTCGGGCAAAATGTTGCTGGTAACGGCTATCTGGATGGCGATCACCATCTGGGGCGGTTTTGTGCTGGTGGCGCGGGTGTACAAACATATGGCGACCCTGCGTGAAACCGAAGACAAGCTGTACACGGATTTTCAAACTGTACTTGAAGGGCGCAAAGAGCTGACTCTGAACCGGGAACGCGCCGAGTATGTGTTTAACAACCTCTACATTCCTGATGCGCAAGAGTATCGCCACCATATTATTCGCGCAGACACCTTCCATCTTAGTGCCGTGAACTGGTCAAACATCATGATGCTGGGCGCAATCGGCCTGGTGTTCTGGATGGCGAACAGCCTCGGTTGGGCTGATACCAACGTTGCCGCGACCTATTCGTTGACGCTTTTATTCCTGCGTACGCCGCTGCTTTCGGCGGTTGGCGCATTGCCGACGCTGCTGACGGCGCAGGTGGCGTTTAACAAGCTGAACAAATTCGCGCTCGCGCCTTTCAAAGCAGAGTTTCCGCGCCCGCAGGCGTTTCCCAACTGGCAAACGCTGGAGCTGCGTAACGTGACGTTTGCTTATCAGGATAACGCGTTTTCCGTTGGTCCGATTAATCTCACCATCAAACGTGGCGAGCTGCTGTTTCTGATTGGCGGCAACGGTAGCGGAAAATCGACGCTGGCGATGTTGTTGACGGGCTTGTATCAGCCACAAAGCGGCGAAATCTTGCTGGATGGCAAACCTGTCAGCGGCGAACAACCGGAAGATTATCGCAAACTGTTTTCGGCAGTGTTTACCGATGTCTGGCTGTTTGATCAACTGCTGGGGCCGGAGGGTAAACCCGCTAACCCGCAACTGGTTGAGAAGTGGCTGGCGCAGCTGAAAATGGCTCATAAGCTTGAGTTAAGCAACGGGCGTATTGTTAACCTGAAGTTATCAAAAGGGCAGAAAAAACGCGTGGCGCTGTTGCTGGCGCTGGCAGAAGAACGCGATATTATCCTGCTGGATGAATGGGCGGCGGATCAGGATCCACACTTCCGTCGTGAGTTTTATCAGGTGTTGCTGCCGCTGATGCAGGAGATGGGTAAAACTATTTTCGCTATCAGTCATGATGATCATTACTTTATCCACGCCGACCGCCTGCTGGAAATGCGCAATGGGCAACTTAGCGAGCTGACGGGCGAAGAGCGCGATGCCGCTTCGCGTGATGCCGTTGCCCGGACGGCATAATATTACGACGCTGACCTGGCGGACTGCTGCCGTCAGGTCAATATGCTAAAAATCCCTTCATTTCTAATAACCCTATAATTAATCAACGAAATTATAATGTTTCTAAAATTAGAATATAATTTATAAACATTATTTAAATGTTGTTACTTAAGTGTTACCGTTGATGCCGCGCAAATCTCACCTGCAATAAAGCGACTAAAAGTAAGGCATTAACAAGATGAAAAAAGTGACTGCCATGCTCTTCTCGATGGCCGTGGGGCTTAATGCCGTTTCGATGGCGGCAAAAGCGAAAGCGTCCGAGGAGCAGGAAACTGATGTACTGTTGATTGGCGGCGGCATTATGAGCGCCACGTTGGGGACCTATTTACGCGAGCTGGAGCCTGAATGGTCGATGACCATGGTGGAGCGCCTGGAGGGTGTCGCGCAGGAGAGTTCGAACGGCTGGAATAACGCCGGAACCGGGCATTCTGCACTGATGGAACTGAACTACACCCCGCAAAACGCCGATGGCAGCATCAGTATTGAAAAAGCAGTCGCCATTAACGAAGCATTTCAGATTTCCCGCCAGTTCTGGGCGCACCAGGTTGAGCGCGGCGTGCTGCGTACTCCGCGTTCATTTATCAATACCGTTCCGCATATGAGCTTTGTCTGGGGCGAGGATAACGTCAATTTCCTGCGCGCCCGTTACGCCGCGTTGCAACAAAGCTCGCTGTTTCGCGGTATGCGTTACTCTGAAGATCACGCGCAGATCAAAGAGTGGGCACCGTTAGTGATGGAAGGGCGCGATCCGCAACAGAAAGTGGCAGCCACGCGTACGGAAATTGGTACCGATGTGAACTACGGCGAGATCACCCGCCAGTTAATTGCTTCCTTGCAGAAGAAATCTAACTTCTCGCTGCAACTCAGCAGCGAAGTCCGCGCCCTAAAGCGTAATGACGATAACACCTGGACCGTTACCGTTGCCGATCTGAAAAATGGCACTGCACAGAACATTCGTGCCAAATTTGTCTTTATCGGCGCGGGCGGTGCGGCGCTGAAGCTGTTACAGGAATCGGGGATTCCGGAAGCGAAAGACTACGCCGGTTTCCCGGTGGGCGGACAGTTCCTTGTTTCGGAAAACCCGGACGTGGTTAATCACCATCTGGCGAAGGTTTACGGTAAAGCATCCGTTGGCGCACCACCGATGTCGGTTCCGCATATCGATACCCGCGTTCTGGACGGTAAACGCGTAGTGCTGTTTGGGCCATTTGCCACCTTCTCAACCAAATTCCTCAAAAACGGTTCATTGTGGGATCTAATGAGTTCCACCACCACCTCTAACGTGATGCCGATGATGCACGTCGGGCTGGATAATTTCGATCTGGTGAAATATCTGGTGAGTCAGGTGATGTTGAGTGAAGAGGATCGTTTTGAAGCGTTGAAAGAGTACTATCCGCAGGCGAAAAAAGAGGACTGGCGTTTGTGGCAAGCGGGGCAGCGCGTGCAGATTATCAAGCGTGATGCCGAGAAAGGTGGCGTACTGCGTCTGGGTACTGAAGTCGTCAGTGACCAGCAAGGAACCATTGCCGCGCTCCTGGGGGCATCGCCAGGGGCGTCAACCGCCGCGCCGATTATGTTGAATCTGCTGGAAAAAGTATTTGGCGATCGTGTTTCCAGCCCGCAATGGCAGGCTACGTTGAAAGCGATCGTTCCGTCTTATGGACGCAAGCTGAACGGTGATGTAGCGGCAACAGAACGCGAGTTGCAGTACACCAGCGAAGTGCTGGGGTTGAACTACGACAAGCCGCAGGCAGCAGATAGTACGCCGAAACCGCAGTTGAAACCGCAACCCGTTCAAAAAGAAGTGGCGGATATTGCGTTGTAATGATACGCCACATCCGGCATGGTATGCCGGATGTGGCGTATGCTGATAAGACGCGCCAGCGTCGCATCAGGCAACCGGCTCGGGCGTTAGATGTTGGATGCGGCGTAACCGCCTTATCCAACCTACGGGGTGGAGCACTTCACAGCGGTGTAGGCCTGATAAGACGCGCCAGCGTCGCATCAGGCAACCGGCTTGGGCGTTAGATGTCGGATGCGGCGTAACCGCCTTATCCGACCTACGGGGTGGAGCACTTCACAGCGGTGTAGGCCTGATAAGACGCGCCAGCGTCGCATCAGGCAACCGGCTCGGACGTTGGATGTCGGATGCGGCGTAACCGCCTTATCCAACCTACGGGGTGGAGCACTTCACAGCGGTGTAGGCCTGATAAGACGCGCCAGCGTCGCATCAGGCAACCGGCTTGGGCGTTAGATGTCGGATGCGGCGTAACCGCCTTATCCGACCTACGGGGTGGAGCACTTCACAGCGGTGTAGGCCTGATAAGACGCGCCAGCGTCGCATCAGGCAACCGGCTCGGGCGTTGGATGTCGGATGCGGCGTGACCGCCTTGTCTGACCTACGGGGTGCCGCACTTCACAGCGGTGTAGGCCTGATAAGACGCGCCAGCGTCGCATCAGGCAACCGGCTCGGGCGTTGGATGTCGGATGCGGCGTGACCGCCTTGTCTGACCTACGGGGTGCCGCACTTCACGGCAGTTTAGCGAACTACCGCGTTGTCAATTTTCTCTTCCGCCTTCCAGACGCGGTACTTCACATCTACATTGTCTGGCGTATACACCACGATCGGCAGCTTGCTGTTGTAACGCAGCATTCCAGCATCGCCCAGATACGCGGTGACAAATTTCTTCTCTTTCTTGCCATCCGGGCAGGCCATCATCGTTGAAACCGGGGAACTGACTTTATCAAAGACATAATAATCATAGCCCCAGCCTTCCAGCGTTTTGTTTTCCAGCTTCCCGCCGAGACGATGCAAATTGCAATCGACTTCCAGCGTCTGACCGATTAACAGTTCTACTTTCAGGGTAGATTCATCTTCTTGCGGGGTTAACTGAATCACCTGACGCTTCATCCCTTTTTCAGCTTGTGGATAAGGCGCGATTTTTTCCAGTGGCTGGACGCTTTCTGCCGCCCAGGCGGAAGTGGTAGCGAAAGCGGCAAACAATACTGCAGGTAGAATGGTCTTCATTTTTTTGCTTTCCTTCTTCATTTATAGGTTTTCACCGATGATGTCGCTGAAGGTTAACATATTCATCAGATTTATTAATTTGCTTTATGAATAACTTAAAGAACATTCAGACAATTTTACCTGCTCTTTTAGTGTTAAATTCTAATGAGAGAGCAAACCAGCAGAAATATCTCTGGTGAATCAATCGCTATATAAATATATTTATAACCATTTGAAATGTGAGCAAAAGCCCGTTTTTGCCACGCTTCCCGCCACTCTTTTGATCCTGCTACAGGTTTTACCCCGATCGGGGTATGCATCTTTGACACATCCTTTAATATCTTAGCGGCTATAAAAATGGCTTATTAATTATGCGGTTTATTTGGTCGCTCTCAATTTTCAGAGCGCGTTAATGATGGAAGGTCAATGTGAAGATTGATGCATCCCGTCGGGGCATACTCACTGGTCGCTGGCGCAAAGCCAGTAACGGTATCCGTCCGCCCTGGTCCGGTGATGAATCTCATTTTCTGACCCATTGCACCCGCTGCGACGCCTGTATTAATGCTTGTGAAAACAACATTCTGCAACGCGGCGCGGGCGGCTATCCGAGCGTTAATTTCAAAAATAACGAGTGCAGCTTCTGTTACGCCTGCGCGCAGGCTTGCCCCGAATCGCTATTTTCTCCGCGCCACACCAGGGCCTGGGATTTGCAGTTCACCATCGGGGACGCGTGCCTGGCGTATCAGTCAGTTGAATGCCGCCGCTGTCAGGATAGCTGTGAGCCAATGGCAATTATCTTTCGCCCGACGCTCTCCGGGATCTACCAGCCGCAACTTAATAGCCAACTTTGCAACGGATGTGGAGCATGTGCAGCCAGCTGTCCGGTATCAGCCATAACTGCGGAGTATCTCCATGCACACTAACTGGCAAGTTTGCAGCCTGGTCGTGCAGGCCAAAAGCGAACGAATTTCAGACATCAGCACCCAACTGAACGCCTTTCCCGGCTGTGAAGTTGCTGTCAGCGACGCGCCGAGCGGTCAGTTGATTGTGGTGGTGGAAGCAGAAGACAGCGAAACGCTGATCCAAACCATTGAGTCAGTACGCAACGTAGAGGGCGTGCTGGCGGTGTCGCTGGTTTATCACCAGCAGGAAGAGCAAGGTGAGGAAACACCATGAAACTCAGTCGTCGTAGCTTTATGAAAGCTAACGCCGTTGCGGCCGCTGCGGCGGCTGCCGGTCTCAGCGTGCCGGGCGTTGCCCGCGCCGTTGTTGGTCAGCAGGAAGCCATCAAATGGGATAAAGCGCCGTGCCGTTTCTGCGGTACTGGTTGCGGCGTTCTGGTCGGAACGCAGCAGGGACGTGTGGTGGCCTGTCAGGGCGACCCGGACGCACCGGTTAACCGTGGCCTGAACTGCATTAAGGGCTATTTCCTGCCCAAAATCATGTACGGTAAAGACCGTTTGACGCAGCCGCTGCTGCGTATGAAAAACGGTAAATATGACAAAGAAGGCGAATTTACCCCAATCACCTGGGATCAGGCCTTCGATGTGATGGAAGAGAAATTCAAAACCGCCCTGAAAGAAAAAGGGCCGGAATCGATCGGTATGTTCGGTTCTGGTCAGTGGACTATCTGGGAAGGTTATGCCGCGTCCAAGCTGTTTAAAGCGGGCTTCCGTTCGAACAACATCGACCCGAACGCGCGTCACTGTATGGCGTCGGCAGTAGTTGGCTTTATGCGTACCTTTGGTATGGATGAGCCGATGGGCTGCTATGACGACATCGAGCAGGCTGACGCGTTTGTGCTGTGGGGCGCAAACATGGCGGAAATGCACCCGATCCTCTGGTCGCGCATCACTAACCGTCGTCTCTCTAACCAGAACGTCACCGTGGCGGTGCTTTCTACCTACCAGCATCGTAGCTTCGAGCTGGCGGATAACGGCATCATCTTTACGCCGCAATCTGACCTGGTGATCCTGAACTACATCGCCAACTATATCATTCAAAACAATGCGATAAATCAGGACTTCTTCAGCAAGCACGTTAACCTGCGCAAAGGGGCGACGGACATCGGCTACGGTTTACGTCCGACCCATCCGCTGGAAAAAGCAGCGAAGAATCCGGGTTCTGACGCCTCCGAACCGATGAGCTTTGAAGATTACAAAGCCTTCGTTGCCGAGTATACGCTGGAAAAAACTGCCGAAATGACCGGCGTGCCGAAAGACCAGTTAGAACAACTGGCGCAGCTGTATGCCGATCCGAACAAGAAAGTCATCTCCTACTGGACGATGGGCTTCAACCAGCATACTCGTGGCGTGTGGGCTAACAACCTGGTCTACAACCTGCACCTGCTGACCGGCAAAATTTCCCAGCCGGGTTGCGGTCCGTTCTCCCTGACCGGGCAACCTTCTGCGTGTGGTACTGCGCGTGAAGTGGGCACCTTTGCTCACCGTCTGCCTGCGGACATGGTGGTGACCAACGAGAAACACCGTGATATCTGCGAGAAGAAGTGGAATATCCCGAGCGGCACCATTCCGGCGAAAATCGGTCTGCACGCGGTGGCACAAGACCGTGCGCTGAAAGACGGCAAACTGAATGTTTACTGGACCATGTGTACCAACAACATGCAGGCCGGGCCGAACATCAATGAAGAGCGTATGCCGGGCTGGCGCGATCCGCGCAACTTCATCATCGTCTCCGATCCGTATCCGACAGTCAGTGCGCTGGCCGCCGACTTGATCCTGCCGACCGCAATGTGGGTAGAGAAAGAGGGCGCTTACGGTAACGCCGAACGCCGTACTCAGTTCTGGCGTCAACAGGTACAGGCACCGGGCGAAGCGAAATCGGATCTCTGGCAGTTAGTCCAGTTCTCCCGCCGCTTCAAAACTGAAGAAGTATGGCCGGAAGATCTGCTGGCGAAGAAACCGGAACTGCGTGGCAAAACGCTGTACGAAGTGCTGTATGCCACACCGGAAGTGAGCAAATTCCCGGTATCCGAACTGGCGGAAGATCAGCTGAACGATGAATCCCGCGAGCTGGGCTTCTATCTGCAAAAAGGGCTGTTCGAAGAGTACGCATGGTTTGGTCGCGGTCACGGTCACGATCTGGCACCGTTCGATGACTACCACAAAGCGCGCGGTCTGCGCTGGCCGGTGGTGAACGGTAAAGAAACGCAGTGGCGTTACAGCGAAGGTAACGACCCGTACGTGAAAGCGGGCGAAGGCTATAAGTTCTACGGTAAACCGGATGGCAAAGCGGTGATCTTCGCACTGCCATTCGAACCGGCGGCGGAAGCACCGGATGAAGAGTACGACCTGTGGCTCTCTACCGGACGCGTTCTGGAGCACTGGCACACCGGCAGTATGACTCGCCGTGTACCAGAACTGCACCGCGCCTTCCCGGAAGCGGTCCTGTTTATTCACCCGCTGGATGCGAAAGCGCGCGATCTGCGCCGTGGCGACAAAGTGAAAGTGGTTTCTCGCCGTGGCGAAGTGATCTCGATTGTTGAAACGCGCGGTCGTAACCGTCCGCCACAGGGCCTGGTGTACATGCCGTTCTTCGACGCCGCACAGTTGGTTAACAAACTGACGCTGGATGCGACCGATCCGCTCTCGAAAGAGACGGACTTCAAGAAGTGCGCGGTCAAACTGGAGAAGGTGTAAGCCATTATGTCCCGGTCAGCGAAACCTCAAAATGGTCGCCGCCGCTTTCTGCGCGATGTCGTTCGCACAGCAGGCGGGCTGGCTGCCGTGGGTGTGGCGCTGGGGTTACAACAGCAAACCGCACGCGCATCTGGCGTGCGGTTGCGCCCGCCCGGAGCCATAAACGAGAACGCCTTTGCCAGTGCCTGTGTGCGTTGCGGTCAGTGTGTTCAGGCTTGCCCTTACGACACCTTAAAACTGGCGACGCTGGCCTCTGGTCTGTCGGCGGGCACGCCATATTTTGTCGCACGGGATATTCCTTGCGAAATGTGTGAGGACATTCCGTGCGCCAAAGTGTGCCCAAGCGGTGCGCTGGATCGTGAGATTGAATCGATCGACGACGCGCGGATGGGGCTGGCGGTACTGGTGGACCAGGAAAACTGTCTCAACTTTCAGGGGCTGCGCTGCGATGTTTGTTATCGCGAATGCCCGAAAATTGATGAGGCCATCACCCTGGAGCTGGAGCGCAACACGCGTACCGGTAAGCACGCCCGCTTTCTGCCGACGGTTCACAGCGACGCCTGTACCGGTTGCGGTAAGTGCGAAAAAGTATGCGTGCTGGAACAACCGGCAATCAAGGTGTTACCGCTGTCACTGGCGAAAGGGGAGTTAGGTCACCATTACCGCTTCGGCTGGCTGGAGGGGAACAATGGCAAATCGTAAACGTGACGCCGGGCGCGAGGCGCTGGAGAAAAAAGGCTGGTGGCGCAGTCACCGTTGGCTGGTGTTACGTCGCCTTTGTCAGTTCTTCGTGCTGGGGATGTTTTTGAGCGGTCCATGGTTTGGTGTGTGGATCTTGCACGGCAACTACAGCAGTAGCCTGTTATTCGACACCGTTCCGCTGACCGATCCGCTGATGACGCTGCAAAGTCTTGCCAGTGGTCATCTGCCTGCCACGGTGGCGTTGACCGGTGCGGTGATTATCACCGTGCTCTACGCCCTGGCGGGAAAGCGATTATTTTGCAGCTGGGTCTGCCCGCTGAACCCGATTACCGACTTAGCGAACTGGTTACGCAGGCGCTTTGACCTCAATCAGTCTGCGACGATCCCTCGCCACATTCGCTACGTGCTGTTGGTGGTCATTCTGGTGGGATCAGCCTTAACTGGCACGCTCATTTGGGAATGGATCAACCCCGTTTCTCTGATGGGGCGTAGCCTGGTAATGGGCTTCGGCAGCGGCGCGCTGCTTATTCTCGCGCTGTTTTTATTTGATCTACTGGTCGTTGAACACGGCTGGTGCGGGCACATTTGTCCGGTTGGCGCGCTGTATGGCGTGCTGGGTAGCAAAGGTGTGATTACCGTTGCGGCCACCGATCGGCAGAAATGTAACCGCTGTATGGATTGTTTTCATGTTTGCCCGGAACCGCATGTGCTACGTGCCCCGGTGCTGGATGAACAAAGCCCGGTGCAGGTCACCAGCCGCGATTGCATGACGTGCGGTCGCTGCGTGGATGTCTGTTCTGAGGATGTATTTACAATAACTACACGATGGAGTTCGGGAGCGAAATCATGAAAAGCCATGACCTGAAGAAAGCGCTGTGTCAATGGACGGCGATGCTGGCCCTGGTGGTAAGCGGCGCGGTTTGGGCGGCTAATGGCGTCGATTTTAGCCAGTCGCCGGAAGTATCCGGGACACAGGAAGGGGCCATTCGGATGCCAAAAGAGCAGGATCGGATGCCGCTGAACTATGTGAATCAGCCGCCAATGATCCCGCATAGCGTTGAAGGTTATCAGGTAACGACCAATACCAATCGCTGCTTGCAGTGCCACGGTGTCGAAAGCTATCGCACCACTGGCGCGCCGCGTATCAGTCCTACTCACTTTATGGACAGCGACGGCAAAGTGGGCGCGGAAGTGGCTCCGCGTCGTTATTTCTGTCTGCAATGTCACGTACCGCAGGCCGATACCGCGCCAATCGTGGGGAATACCTTTACCCCATCAAAAGGTTACGGGAAATAAGAGGTTATTATGGGAAATTCTGACCGTAAGCCTGGTCTGATTAAGCGCCTGTGGAAATGGTGGCGTACCCCCAGCCGTCTGGCGCTGGGGACGCTGCTGTTGATCGGTTTTGTTGGCGGCATCGTCTTCTGGGGTGGCTTTAACACCGGGATGGAAAAAGCCAATACCGAAGAGTTCTGCATTAGCTGCCACGAAATGCGCAACACGGTGTATCAGGAATACATGGATTCCGTGCACTACAACAACCGTAGCGGCGTCCGTGCGACCTGTCCGGATTGTCACGTTCCGCACGAGTTTGTGCCGAAGATGATACGCAAGCTCAAAGCAAGTAAAGAGCTGTATGGTAAAATTTTTGGCGTTATTGACACGCCGCAGAAATTTGAAGCTCATCGTCTGACGATGGCACAGAATGAGTGGCGGCGCATGAAGGACAATAACTCGCAGGAGTGCCGTAACTGTCACAACTTCGAGTATATGGATACAACCGCCCAGAAATCGGTTGCCGCGAAGATGCATGACCAGGCGGTGAAAGATGGGCAAACCTGTATTGATTGCCATAAAGGGATAGCGCACAAGCTGCCCGATATGCGTGAAGTCGAGCCAGGTTTTTAACAGGGTTATTGCGTGGGTATGCTTGAAGCCAGAGAGTTACTTTGTGAGCGGGATGAACGAACCTTATTTAGTGGCTTGTCATTTACGCTGAACGCAGGAGAGTGGGTACAAATCACCGGTAGCAACGGCGCGGGGAAGACAACGCTTCTCCGTTTGCTGACGGGGTTGTCTCGCCCTGACGCAGGCGAGGTTCTCTGGCAAGGGCAGCCCTTGCATCAGGTACGCGACAGCTACCATCAAAACCTGTTATGGATAGGCCATCAGCCGGGGATCAAAACCCGGCTGACGGCGTTAGAAAATCTGCACTTTTATCATCGCGATGGCGATACCGCACAATGTCTGGAAGCCCTGGCGCAGGCCGGGCTTGCCGGATTCGAAGATATTCCTGTAAATCAGCTCTCGGCCGGGCAACAACGCCGCGTCGCTTTAGCGCGTCTGTGGCTGACCCGTGCCACGTTATGGATCCTCGACGAGCCTTTTACCGCGATTGACGTTAACGGTGTCGATCGTCTGACCCAGCGTATGGCGCAGCATACGGAGCAGGGGGGGATTGTGATTCTGACTACCCACCAGCCGCTCAACGTTGCTGAAAGTAAAATTCGCCGCATTTCACTGACGCAAACGAGGGCCGCATGATGTTCTGGCGCATTTTCCGTCTTGAGCTGCGTGTAGCGTTTCGCCATAGCGCCGAAATCGCCAACCCGCTGTGGTTCTTCCTGATTGTAATTACCCTTTTTCCGCTCAGTATCGGTCCGGAGCCGCAACTGCTGGCGCGTATTGCACCGGGCATTATCTGGGTTGCTGCGCTGCTTTCATCCTTGCTGGCGCTGGAACGACTGTTCCGTGACGATTTGCAGGACGGCAGTCTTGAACAATTGATGTTGTTGCCGTTACCCTTGCCCGCCGTTGTGCTGGCGAAGGTGATGGCGCACTGGATGGTAACCGGTCTGCCGTTACTCATCCTTTCGCCACTGGTAGCAATGCTACTGGGAATGGATGTTTATGGCTGGCAAGTGATGGCGCTGACGCTGCTGCTGGGAACGCCTACGCTTGGCTTTCTCGGTGCACCGGGCGTGGCGCTGACAGTGGGACTTAAGCGCGGTGGTGTGCTGCTCAGCATACTGGTGTTACCGCTGACTATCCCATTACTCATCTTTGCCACCGCCGCGATGGACGCGGCTTCTATGCATTTGCCCGTTGACGGGTATCTGGCAATTTTAGGCGCGTTGCTGGCAGGCACCGCGACATTAAGTCCTTTTGCGACGGCGGCAGCGTTACGAATCAGCATTCAATAACGCTGGATTACTGATTTTTTGTTCGAGTCTGGTATCGAAACTATGTGGAAAACACTGCATCAACTGGCGATCCCACCACGGCTGTATCAAATCTGTGGCTGGTTTATACCGTGGCTGGCAATTGCCAGTGTGGTCGTGCTTACCGTCGGCTGGATCTGGGGATTCGGCTTTGCTCCGGCTGATTATCAGCAGGGAAATAGCTACCGCATTATCTACCTGCATGTGCCTGCGGCGATCTGGTCGATGGGCATTTATGCATCAATGGCAGTGGCAGCGTTTATTGGCCTTGTCTGGCAGATGAAAATGGCCAACCTGGCGGTGGCGGCGATGGCCCCCATTGGTGCCGTGTTTACCTTTATTGCCCTGGTTACCGGCTCTGCATGGGGAAAACCGATGTGGGGCACCTGGTGGGTATGGGATGCACGTCTGACTTCTGAACTGGTGCTGCTGTTTTTGTATGTGGGTGTGATTGCCCTGTGGCACGCCTTCGACGACCGCCGTCTGGCGGGCCGTGCGGCAGGTATCCTGGTGCTGATTGGCGTGGTGAATCTGCCGATTATTCATTACTCCGTGGAGTGGTGGAACACCCTGCATCAGGGATCAACGCGGATGCAGCAAAGTATCGATCCGGCGATGCGTTCGCCGCTGCGCTGGTCGATTTTTGGCTTCCTGCTCCTGTCTGCCACGCTGACGCTGATGCGGATGCGTAATTTGATTTTGCTGATGGAAAAACGCCGTCCGTGGGTGAGTGAACTGATACTGAAAAGAGGCCGTAAATGACCCCTGCATTTGCTTCCTGGAATGAATTTTTCGCAATGGGCGGTTACGCCTTTTTTGTCTGGCTGGCGGTGGTGATGACCGTTATTCCGCTGGTGGTTTTGGTCGTGCACTCGGTGATGCAACATCGCGCAATTCTGCGTGGCGTGGCGCAACAGCGGGCGCGTGAGGCGCGTTTACGTGCTGCGCAACAGCAGGAGGCTGCATGAATATTCGCCGTAAAAACCGCTTGTGGATTGCCTGTGCCGTGTTGGCAGGGCTGGCGCTGACTATCGGTCTGGTGCTATATGCGCTGCGCTCGAATATCGATCTCTTTTATACGCCGGGGGAAATTCTCTACGGCAAGCGTGAAACTCAGCAAATGCCGGAAGTCGGTCAGCGTCTGCGCGTTGGCGGGATGGTGATGCCGGGTAGTGTGCAGCGCGATCCCAATTCGCTGAAAGTGACCTTCACCATTTACGATGCTGAAGGCTCAGTGGATGTCTCTTACGAAGGCATTTTGCCGGATCTGTTCCGTGAAGGGCAGGGCGTTGTGGTGCAGGGCGAACTGGAAAAAGGCAATCATATCCTCGCGAAAGAAGTGCTGGCGAAACACGATGAAAACTATACGCCGCCAGAAGTTGAGAAAGCGATGGAAGCTAACCACCGTCGCCCGGCGAGTGTTTATAAGGACCCAGCATCATGATGCCAGAAATTGGTAACGGACTGCTGTGCCTGGCGCTGGGAATTGCGCTGCTGCTGTCCGTGTATCCGCTATGGGGCGTGGCGCGCGGAGATGCGCGCATGATGGCGTCTTCCCGCTTGTTTGCCTGGCTGCTGTTTATGTCTGTGGCTGGCGCATTTCTGGTGCTGGTCAATGCTTTCGTGGTCAACGACTTCACCGTCACCTATGTTGCCAGCAACTCCAATACCCAGCTTCCGGTGTGGTATCGCGTGGCGGCTACCTGGGGCGCGCATGAAGGCTCGCTACTGCTGTGGGTGCTGCTGATGAGCGGCTGGACCTTTGCGGTGGCGATTTTTAGTCAGCGTATTCCGCTGGATATTGTGGCCCGTGTACTGGCGATAATGGGGATGGTCAGTGTCGGCTTTTTGCTGTTCATTCTCTTTACCTCTAACCCGTTCTCTCGCACGTTGCCGAACTTCCCGATTGAAGGTCGCGATCTTAACCCGCTATTGCAGGATCCGGGGCTGATCTTCCATCCGCCTCTGCTTTATATGGGGTACGTGGGTTTCTCGGTGGCGTTTGCTTTTGCCATTGCTTCTTTGCTGAGCGGGCGTCTGGACAGCACTTATGCGCGTTTTACTCGTCCGTGGACGCTGGCAGCGTGGATCTTCCTGACGCTCGGCATCGTGCTCGGTTCCGCATGGGCCTATTACGAACTCGGCTGGGGTGGCTGGTGGTTCTGGGATCCGGTAGAAAACGCCTCGTTTATGCCGTGGCTGGTGGGGACTGCGCTGATGCACTCACTGGCGGTCACTGAACAACGCGCCAGCTTCAAAGCGTGGACATTACTGCTGGCAATCAGTGCCTTCTCGTTGTGTCTGTTGGGGACTTTCCTCGTGCGTTCCGGCGTGCTGGTATCGGTACACGCGTTTGCGTCTGATCCGGCGCGCGGTATGTTTATCCTCGCCTTTATGGTGCTGGTGATTGGCGGTTCGCTGCTGCTGTTTGCCGCGCGTGGACACAAAGTTCGCTCACGCGTAAACAATGCGCTGTGGTCGCGGGAATCTTTGCTGTTAGCGAACAATGTTTTGCTGGTCGCTGCGATGCTGGTGGTGTTGCTGGGGACGCTGCTGCCGTTGGTGCATAAGCAACTGGGACTGGGCAGTATTTCGATTGGCGAACCGTTCTTCAACACCATGTTTACCTGGCTGATGGTGCCGTTTGCGCTACTGCTTGGTGTCGGTCCTCTGGTGCGCTGGGGGCGGGATCGCCCGCGTAAGATCCGCAATTTATTGATTATCGCCTTCATCTCTACGCTGGTGCTGTCGCTGCTGTTGCCGTGGCTGTTCGAAAGCAAAGTTGTGGCGATGACGGTGCTCGGCCTGGCAATGGCCTGCTGGATTGCGGTGCTGGCAATTGCGGAAGCTGCGCTACGTATTTCACGCGGCACGAAAACCACCTTCAGTTATTGGGGGATGGTGGCGGCTCACCTTGGGCTGGCAGTGACAATTGTTGGCATTGCCTTTAGCCAGAACTATAGCGTTGAGCGTGATGTGCGCATGAAGTCCGGCGATAGCGTCGATATTCATGAATATCGCTTCACCTTCCGTGATGTCAAAGAGGTGACTGGCCCGAACTGGCGTGGCGGTGTGGCGACTATCGGCGTAACGCGCGATGGCAAGCCGGAAACGGTGCTGTATGCGGAAAAACGTTATTACAACACTGCCGGGTCGATGATGACCGAAGCGGCAATTGACGGCGGCATCACGCGTGACCTGTACGCGGCCCTCGGTGAAGAGCTGGAAAACGGCGCGTGGGCCGTGCGTCTTTACTACAAACCATTTGTTCGCTGGATTTGGGCGGGCGGGCTGATGATGGCGTTGGGCGGACTGCTGTGTCTGTTTGATCCTCGCTATCGTAAGCGCGTGAGTCCGCAAAAAACTGCGCCGGAGGCCGTATGAAGCGCAAAGTATTGTTAATTCCGTTGATTATCTTCCTGGCGATTGCCGCGGCGCTGCTGTGGCAGCTGGCGCGTAATGCCGAAGGGGATGATCCGACCAATCTGGAATCGGCGCTCATTGGCAAGCCTGTGCCGAAGTTTCGTCTCGAATCACTGGACAATCCGGGGCAGTTTTATCAGGCGGATGTGCTGACTCAGGGCAAACCAGTACTGCTTAACGTCTGGGCGACCTGGTGTCCGACCTGCCGTGCGGAACATCAATATCTGAATCAGCTTTCTGCGCAGGGCATCCGCGTGGTCGGCATGAACTATAAAGACGATCGCCAGAAGGCAATCAGCTGGCTGAAAGAGCTGGGCAATCCTTACGCGCTAAGCCTGTTTGATGGCGATGGCATGTTAGGGCTGGATCTCGGTGTCTATGGCGCGCCAGAAACGTTTCTTATTGACGGCAACGGCATCATTCGCTATCGCCATGCGGGCGATCTGAATCCTCGCGTCTGGGAAGAAGAGATCAAGCCGCTGTGGGAGAAATACAGTAAGGAGGCCGCACAATGAGGTTTTTATTGGGCGTGCTGATGCTGATGATCTCCGGCTCAGCGCTGGCGACCATCGATGTGTTGCAGTTTAAAGATGAAGCACAGGAACAACAGTTCCGTCAGCTCACTGAAGAACTGCGCTGCCCGAAATGCCAGAACAACAGCATTGCCGATTCCAACTCGATGATTGCCACCGACCTGCGTCAGAAAGTGTATGAACTGATGCAGGAAGGTAAAAGTAAAAAAGAGATTGTCGATTATATGGTGGCGCGTTACGGCAACTTCGTCACTTACGATCCGCCGTTAACGCCGCTGACCGTGCTGCTGTGGGTGCTGCCAGTAGTGGCTATTGGCATTGGCGGTTGGGTCATATACGCCCGCTCGCGGCGTCGGGTACGCGTGGTGCCGGAAGCGTTTCCTGAACAAAGCGTGCCGGAAGGTAAGCGTGCCGGATATGTTGTTTATCTGCCGGGTATTGTGGTGGCGTTAATTGTGGCTGGCGTCAGCTACTACCAGACTGGCAATTATCAGCAGGTGAAAATCTGGCAGCAGGCCACGGCACAGGCTCCGGCGTTGCTGGACAGGGCGCTGGATCCGAAAGCCGATCCGCTCAACGAAGAAGAGATGTCGCGTCTTGCGCTGGGGATGCGTACTCAACTGCAAAAAAAATCCGGGAGATATAGAAGGCTGGATTATGTTGGGCCGCGTTGGCATGGCGCTGGGTAACGCCAGTATCGCCACCGATGCATACGCCACTGCGTATCGCCTCGATCCGAAAAACAGTGATGCTGCACTGGGATACGCTGAAGCGTTGACTCGTTCATCTGATCCCAACGACAACCGCCTCGGCGGTGAACTGCTACGTCAGCTGGTGAGAACGGACCATAGCAATATCCGTGTGCTAAGCATGTATGCGTTTAATGCCTTTGAGCAGCAGCGATTTGGCGAAGCCGTTGCCGCGTGGGAGATGATGTTGAAACTCTTACCTGCCAACGATACTCGCCGTGCGGTGATTGAACGTAGTATCGCGCAGGCGATGCAACATTTGTCGCCGCAGGAGAGTAAATAAAAAGAGGCCCGATGGTGATGCCATCGGGCTAGACTGTTGACAAAGTGCGCTTAGTTTATGCCGGATGCGGCGTGAACGCCTTATCCGGCCTACAAAATTGTGTAAATTCAATAAATTGATCGATCCACGTAGGCCTGATAAGCGTAGCGCATCAGGCAGTTTTGCGTTTGTCATAAATCTCAGCCCGATGATAAATCCATCGGGCTATTTTTATTGTGCCCCGCGTTGTTGCAGGAACAGAATGGTGGCCGCCACGCGTGAGCGGACATTGAGTTTACGCAGCAGATTGCGAATATGTACTTTTACTGTCTGCTCGGAAATATTCAACACCGAGGCAATCTGTTTATTTGACAGCCCCTGTGCCAGCTCGTGCAGAACATCCAGCTCGCGCTCCGTCAGCACGCTGAAGGGATCTTCTTCCGCGCCAAACATTTCACGTTCACGTAAGTACTGATTGACGCGTTCGCTAAAGACTTTGCTGCCTTTCGCTCCGGCACGAATCGCTTCCAGCAATACTTCCGGGTCGCTGTCTTTCAACAGATAACCGTCTGCGCCTGCGTCTATCAGCGCAAAGACATCGCTGGAGGCATCGGATACGGTCAGGATAATAATTTGCGCGGTAACGCCATCCCTGCGCAAGGCATTGAGAGTATCCAGGCCACTCATACCTTTCATATTGAGATCCAGCAAGATCACGTCGATATCCAGTCTATTCGCCAGATCGATAGCGCTCGCGCCGTCGCCCGCTTCGGCGACCACTTCAGAGCCAGGATCAAGCTCCAGTAACTGACGAACACCGCGTCGCATAAGTGGATGATCATCCACAATCATCACCTGAAAAGGTGTTGCTTCAGGCATAGTAGTCTCCTGAGGTTTTATTAGAATCATTATGTTTGAGCGTAGCGTTGGTAACGCTACCAGGCGCGTGAATGTTACCCCATTTTATGTATGGACATGTAGTGAAAACTACAACCTTGTCGTTCGCTTTGGCATCATTTTCATTATAAAGACGGAATTTTGCATCAGCTTCTCATCAAGAAAAACAACTAAAAAATCAATCACAATACTTGTGCATTTCTTTAAACAGTTTTTAAAAACTGACTCCGGGTATGGAGCTATGGGTATTTTCTGTACCCAATGCTTTTAACAGCAATTAATTTCATAGGATGAAAGCTCAATGCATCAATCTGGTTCTGTTTCTCTTTGTCGTTCCGCAATATCTGTTCTGGTGGCTACAGCGTTATGGAAGGTGCGAACAAGTCCCTGATATGAGATCATGTTTGTCATCTGGAGCCATAGAACAGGGTTCATCATGAGTCATCAACTTACCTTCGCCGACAGTGAATTCAGCAGTAAGCGCCGTCAGACCAGAAAAGAGATTTTCTTGTCCCGCATGGAGCAGATTCTGCCATGGCAAAACATGGTGGAAGTCATCGAGCCGTTTTACCCCAAGGCTGGTAATGGCCGGCGACCTTATCCGCTGGAAACCATGCTACGCATTCACTGCATGCAGCATTGGTACAACCTGAGCGATGGCGCGATGGAAGATGCTCTGTACGAAATCGCCTCCATGCGTCTGTTTGCCCGGTTATCCACGGATAGCGCCTTGCCGGACCGCACCACCATCATGAATTTCCGCCCCCTGCTGGAGCAGCATCAACTGGCCCGCCAATTGTTCAAGACCATCAATCGCTGGCTGGCCGAAGCAGGCGTCATGATGACTCAAGGCACCTTGGTCGATGCCACCATCATTGAGGCACCCAGCTCGACCAAGAACAAAGAGCAGCAACGCGATCCGGAGATGCATCAGACCAAGAAAGGCAATCAGTGGCACTTTGGCATGAAGGCCCACATTGGTGTCGATGCCAAGAGTGGCCTGACCCACAGCCTGGTCACCACCGCGGCCAACGAGCATGACCTCAATCAGCTGGGTAATCTGCTGCATGGAGAGGAGCAATTTGTCTCAGCCGATGCCGGCTACCAAGGGGCGCCACAGCGCGAGGAGCTGGCCGAGGTGGATGTGGACTGGCTGATCGCCGAGCGCCCCGGCAAGGTAAGAACCTTGAAACAGCATCCACGCAAGAACAAAACGGCCATCAACATCGAATACATGAAAGCCAGCATCCGGGCAGGGTGGAGCACCCATTTCGCATCATCAAGCGACAGTTCGGCTTCGTGAAAGCCAGATACAAGGGGTTGCTGAAAAACGATAACCAACTGGCGATGTTATTCACGCTGGCCAACCTGTTTCGGGCGGACCAAATGATACGTCAGTGGGAGAGATCTCACTAAAAACTGGGGATAACGCCTTAAATGGCGAAGAAACGGTCTAAATAGGCTGATTCAAGGCATTTACGGGAGAAAAAATCGGCTCAAACATGAAGAAATGAAATGACTGAGTCAGCCGAGAAGAATTTCCCCGCTTATTCGCACCTTCCTTATATTCACCCATAGCATTGGCATCAACTGTTGAGTATGGTGAGACAGTTGATGGTGTTGTCCTGGAAAAAGATATCCAGCTGGTTTATGGGACCGCCAATAATACGAAAATCAATCCTGGCGGAGAACAGCATATAAAAGAATTTGGTGTAAGTAATAATACTGAAATTAACGGAGGGTATCAGTACATTGAAATGAATGGCGCCGCAGAATACTCAGTATTAAATGACGGTTATCAAATTGTTCAAATGGGTGGCGCGGCAAACCAGACTACGCTCAATAATGGTGTGCTACAGGTTTATGGCGCAGCGAATGATACCACGATTAAAGGCGGGCGCTTAATCGTTGAAAAAGATGGGGGGGCCGTCTTTGTCGCTATCGAAAAGGGAGGACTACTGGAGGTTAAAGAGGGGGGATTTGCATTTGCGGTAGATCAGAAAGCAGGCGGTGCTATTAAAACAACCACGCGGGCCATGGAGGTATTCGGAACAAACCGTCTCGGTCAGTTCGATATCAAGAATGGTATTGCTAATAATATGTTGTTGGAAAACGGCGGAAGTTTGCGAGTTGAAGAAAATGACTTCGCTTATAATACCACTGTAGATAGTGGCGGCTTACTGGAGGTTATGGATGGCGGGACTGTAACTGGCGTTGATAAAAAAGCAGGCGGAAAATTAATTGTCTCAACGAATGCGCTGGAAGTGAGTGGTCCAAACAGTAAAGGCCAATTTAGTATAAAAGATGGTGTGTCAAAAAATTATGAACTGGATGATGGTTCCGGGCTCATTGTTATGGAGGACACGCAGGCCATTGATACTATCCTTGATAAGCATGCCACTATGCAATCGCTGGGAAAGGATACTGGTACGAAAGTGCAGGCAAATGCGGTATATGATCTCGGTCGATCATATCAGAATGGAAGTATCACGTATTCCTCAAAAGCCATCTCTGAAAATATGGTTATCAACAATGGCCGCGCTAACGTCTGGGCTGGCACAATGGTTAACGTTTCAGTCAGAGGGAATGATGGCATTCTTGAGGTCATGAAGCCGCAAATAAATTATGCACCCGCAATGTTGGTGGGTAAGGTAGTGGTTTCTGAGGGCGCTTCTTTTAGAACGCATGGTGCCGTGGATACCAGCAAAGCGGACGTTTCGCTCGAAAATAGCGTATGGACCATCATTGCCGATATCACTACGACGAACCAAAACACCCTCCTCAACTTAGCCAACCTTGCGATGTCTGACGCAAATGTGATTATGATGGATGAGCCAGTGACTCGTTCATCAGTGACGGCAAGTGCGGAAAATTTCATTACGTTGACCACCAATACCCTGTCGGGAAACGGCAATTTTTATATGCGTACCGATATGGCTAATCATCAGAGCGATCAGCTCAACGTCACCGGTCAGGCAACAGGTGATTTCAAAATATTCGTGACGGACACCGGTGCCAGCCCGGCAGCAGGAGATAGCCTTACACTGGTAACAACGGGCGGCGGTGATGCTGCATTTACGTTGGGCAATGCCGGAGGCGTTGTTGATATCGGTACGTATGAATATACCTTGCTGGATAATGGCAACCATAGCTGGAGTCTGGCAGAGAATCGCGCGCAAATTACCCCTTCAACCACTGATGTGCTGAATATGGCGGCCGCACAACCGCTGGTATTTGATGCAGAACTGGACACCGTGCGTGAGCGTCTTGGTAGCGTAAAAGGCGTTAGTTACGATACGGCGATGTGGAGTTCGGCAATTAACACCCGCAACAACGTGACCACTGATGCGGGAGCTGGTTTTGAGCAAACATTGACGGGCCTGACGCTCGGTATCGATAGCCGTTTCTCCCGTGAAGAAAGCAGTACAATTCGCGGCTTGATCTTTGGTTACTCTCATTCTGATATTGGTTTTGATCGCGGCGGCAAAGGTAATATCGATAGCTATACCCTGGGGGCTTATGCCGGTTGGGAGCATCAGAACGGTGCCTATGTTGATGGGGTGGTGAAAGTTGACCGTTTTGCCAACACCATCCATGGCAAGATGAGTAATGGGGCAACAGCGTTTGGCGATTACAATAGTAACGGCGCGGGTGCTCATGTTGAGAGCGGGTTCCGTTGGGTTGACGGATTGTGGAGTGTTAGACCCTATCTGGCCTTTACCGGCTTTACCACAGATGGTCAGGACTACACGTTATCAAACGGCATGCGCGCGGATGTGGGAAATACCCGGATATTACGCGCTGAAGCGGGAACGGCGGTAAGCTATCACATGGACCTGCAAAACGGTACGACGCTGGAACCCTGGCTGAAAGCGGCCGTGCGTCAGGAATACGCCGATTCTAACCAGGTGAAAGTTAATGACGATGGCAAATTTAATAATGATGTGGCTGGAACCAGTGGCGTTTATCAGGCTGGTATAAGGTCATCGTTTACCCCGACGTTAAGCGGTCATTTGTCAGTCAGCTATGGCAATGGCGCAGGGGTAGAATCGCCGTGGAATACTCAGGCGGGTGTGGTCTGGACGTTCTGATAACAGAAAATAAACAGGCTGTGATGTGTCACGGTCTGTTTATCGAATTAATTGCAGATATAAAAAAACCAACCGTAAGGGTTGGTTTTTTCTTGGGATTTTTGGTCGGCACGAGAGGATTTGAACCTCCGACCCCCGACACCCCATGACGGTGCGCTACCAGGCTGCGCTACGTGCCGACTCGTGGCTGCTAATACTACCGTTTTCCACACCGATTGCAAGTAAGATATTTCGCTAACTGATTTATAATTAATCAGTTAGCGATAAAACGCTTCTCGTCTGTCAGCACTTGCAATAACAAACTTAACTGTGGTTTTTCATCTTTCACTCTTTCACCACGTAAGTTGTAAGTGCGGTATTTACCGTTATTGTTCAGTACCAGCGTCTTTTTCGGGGTGGTAATTGCCAGCGTATCGTTATCCGCTGCGGTAACCCAGTAATGACGGCGTTGAGGGTTGAACAAATCCTGACCTTGCGAATATTCGCTGGCAGGTGTGCTGACATGTAGCAGGCGTTGCATCAGCGTCGTCATCAGATCGGTATGATCAGTCAGAGCATTAATACGCTGCGCCGGCGTGCCTGGCCAGTGAATCACTAATGGCACCTGCAGATGACCGTGGGACCAGTCAAAGGTTTCTTCCTCTTCGCTCAGTGGAATACCCCGACCGGCAGTGATAATCACCACCGTATTGTCCAGTTTGCCAGAATCACGCAGTGCATTGAGCACGCGGTTGATCTGGTCATCGACATTGCCTGCCGCCCGGCTATATTTCCGTGCAAATGCCTGCTGATTGCTGTCGTCAATGTTAGTACCATTGAAAGAAACCCACGAGAACCAGCGGTTATCTTCTTGTGCGTAGCGTCCCAGCCAGTTGATCCACTGCGTGGCGGTCTGCTCGTCGGATTGGGTGCGTACGCTCGGCATCGAGAAATCTGACAACAATGCCTGGCGATACAGCGGGCTGGTAAAGCCATCTGATGAGAATAACCCCAGCTGATAGCCTTGCTGATTAAGCGCAGTAATTAATGCCGCAGGCGTACGGGTCGACAGAATGCCGTCCATATAGCTCGGCGAGATGCCATAGAACAGGCCAAAGATGCCGTTGTCTGTAGTGTTGCCGGAGCTCATATGGCGCGTGAACGAAATATTTTGCTCAGCAAAACCTGCCAGCGCAGGCATCTGCTTCTCGAAGCGTGAGTAGTTCAGGCCATCGACAGTAATCAACAGCACATTCTGCCCGGTGCCCATATCGCGATAGCGCAGTTCGCTTAACGGATACTGAACGGAAACGGCGTCTGGATTACCTTGCTCAATAAGACGGCGTTGATACTCCTGCGCATCAAGCAGACCATGCTTCTCAAGAAAACGTCGCGCCGTCATCGGGTACGAAAGCGGCAGGTTAGCGCGCTGCATGGTGATCGGGCGATAGAAGTTGGCATCGGCCCAGATATACACCACATGCGAGGCGATAAAGGCGATAAATAAGAATGCGGCCAGCGGGCGCGCGAAGCGTCGACGACGCGTCAGGCTGCGCAGCTTTTGCCAGCTCCACGTCGCAAACACCAGTTCAAGCAATAAAATAACCGGCACGCTGATGAACATCAGCTGCCAGTCGCGCGCCATCTCATTTTCGTCTGGGTTGATAACCAGTTGCCAGACGATGGGATTAAGATGGAGATGGAAACGAGTAAAGACTTCGCTATCGATCAGTAATAGCGTCATTCCCGCCGTTGCCAGAATGACGGACAAAAACCTCATCAGCCTCTGGGAGCCGACGATAAAGGTCAGCGGGAAGAGGATCAGCAAGTAGGTGGCGAACACCAGGAAGCTGAAATGGCCGATAATGCTTACGTAGGAATAAATGCGACCAGCAAGCGTTGTCGGCCAGTCGGCGATAAACAGGTAACGGCTGCCAATGACGAGCGAAAGCAGAATATTGAACAGTGCAAACCAGTGCCCCCAACTGACCATCTGGGAGACTTTTTCACGGTAGCGCTGACGATGAGTTACCATAACCTGTTATCTGTTTCCCTTAGTGCGCTTTGTCTTCGTTGATAGAGGACTGTAAGGCGCGGGCAAAAGAGTTGGCAATTGCCTGGCGTTGGGCCGGGGCAATGCTGGTGTTGATAAGGTTAGTGACCATGTTGCCTAACACCATCAGGGAAAGGTCGGTCGGAGCCTTATGTTTTTCCAGTACGTTGAGCAGCTCTGCGAGCAATTGTTCAACCTGTTCATCACTGTAGCGGGAAATTTGTGGCATAAATCGAAATCAGTTAGTTGATGAAAGGGCAACATATTACCGTAGCAACGGTTTTTTTTCTGCTTTTTTATGCGTTAAATCATTCTCGTTACGCTGCCTTCTGTAAAATGACCGCCATCTTTTATTGCGTCGCTTAACCGGCGGTGGTTGAATACCGCCCGGTCTTAAAGGAGAGTTTATCATGAGTCTGGATATCAACCAGATTGCTCTGCACCAGCTTATCAAGCGTGATGAGCAGAACCTTGAGCTGGTGTTGCGCGATTCATTGCTGGAACCGACAGAAACCGTCGTTGAGATGGTGGCAGAACTGCATCGGGTCTATAGCGCCAAAAATAAAGCTTACGGCTTGTTTAGCGAAGAGAGTGAACTGGCGCAGACGCTGCGCTTACAGCGTCAGGGCGAAGAGGACTTCCTGGCATTTAGCCGCGCGGCAACCGGCCGCCTGCGTGACGAATTAGCGAAATATCCTTTTGCTGACGGTGGATTCGTGCTGTTTTGCCACTATCGCTATCTGGCGGTGGAGTATTTGCTGGTGGCAGTTCTGAGCAACCTGAGCAGTATGCGCGTTAACGAAAATCTCGACATCAACCCAACCCATTATCTTGATATCAATCATGCGGATATTGTTGCGCGTATCGATTTAACCGAATGGGAAACCAATCCAGAGTCCACCCGCTATCTCACTTTCCTGAAAGGGCGAGTAGGGCGCAAAGTGGCGGATTTCTTTATGGATTTCCTCGGGGCCAGCGAAGGGTTAAACGCGAAAGCGCAAAACCGTGGGCTGTTGCAAGCGGTTGATGATTTCACTGCCGAAGCACAACTGGATAAAGCAGAGCGACAGAACGTGCGCCAGCAGGTTTATAGCTACTGTAATGAGCAGCTGCAGGCAGGCGAAGAGATCGAACTGAAATCGCTGTCGAAAGAGCTGGCAGGCGTAAGCGAAGTGAGCTTCACGGAGTTTGCGGCTGAAAAAGGCTACGAACTGGAAGAGAGCTTCCCGGCAGACCGTAGCACACTGCGTCAGTTGACGAAGTTTGCCGGTAGCGGCGGTGGCTTGACTATTAACTTTGATGCGATGCTGTTAGGTGAACGCATCTTCTGGGATCCAGCAACCGATACCTTGACCATTAAAGGCACGCCGCCGAATTTGCGCGACCAATTGCAGCGCCGGACGTCTGGCGGCAATTAATCGGTTTTGTGTTCTGAATGCCAGATGCGGCGTGAACGCCTTATCTGGCCTGCAAAAAATAGCAATACCGTAATCAGGCATAATCTGCAGATACAAAAAACCCCGCCGGAGCGGGGTTTTTTACAACTTATTCAGCAATTAAGCGCGAACGAAGTCGATGTGCTGCAGCTTCGGTTTGTACGGGTGACGCTGTACGTCCTGAGCTTTAACTTTGATTTCTTTACCGTCAACAACGATGGTCAGAACTTCGCTGTAGAATTCAGCTTTAGCTTGCATGTTCATGACTTTGTCGTGATCCAGCTCGATAGCCAGCGGCGCTTCTTTGCCACCGTAGATGATTGCCGGGAACTTGTTAGCGGCACGCAGGCGGCGGCTCGCACCCTTACCCTGCTCTTTACGTACTTCTGCGTTGATAGTAAACATTTCTTTCTCTCTTAAATTAATCCTGCTACAGGCGACCCAGCAACAGGTAAGTGATCTGCTTTGCGTATGCAAAAGCGGGCGAGATTCTATACTCAATCGCCTTATACATCAATCAAAACTACCATTAACCGCGTAATTCGTGCGCCAGACGAAAACGACCTTCGTAATCGAACACTTTTTCACGCACCTGCCAGTACTGGCCTTTCATGCGGGCGACGACAAAATCCGGGTGTCGCAATAAGGCTTGCTGGGCGAGGATATCGGCGGCGGTGATCCAGCGCAGCGGGATGCCCGGTGTGCGCGTATGCGGGCGGATAAAAAGCTGCTCGAAGGCGGTACGCTGGGCAGGTGTTTGCAGACGGAAACGCTCACTCACATCCGCGCCGTCTTCATCGTAATAGGTGATTTTCAACCATTCGCCTTTCTCGTCGTGCCCATGTTGCAAAGACATGCCGCTACAGCGTAATACCAGCGCGTCTTTCAGTCGTAGCGCCGCTTTTAACATATCGTCCGGATCAACCAGTACGGTGTCACATTCGCGGCAGCGGCGGGCGGCAATATCGTTTTCCGCGTTACATTGCGGGCAATTTTTAAAACGGAAACGGAAGTCACATTGTTCGCGATGACCGTCGTCATCTTCAAACCATCCCTGACAGCGACGACCAAAGTGTTCAATCAATGTCCCGTCGGCGGTCGTTTTCCCCCAAAAGGTGTTGGCAAAACCGCAGGCAGGGCAGAAAACCTGTACCGGAACGTTGTCACTTTTGCCTTTTGGTGTACCAACTTCCGGCGCGTAGAGATCGTGAGGATTACCCGCATAATCAAGAATTAAGCAATCAGTCTTGCCCGGAGCGAGACGCAGACCGCGCCCGACAATTTGTTGGTAAAGACTCACTGATTCGGTAGGGCGCAGAATGGCGATAAGATCGACGTGCGGGGCGTCAAATCCGGTGGTCAGTACCGCGACGTTGACCAGATAGCGAAAACGCTGGGCTTTAAAATTTTCAATTAACACATCGCGCTCAGCGCCGGGGGTGTCGCCAGTAATCAGTGCTGCATCTTCGGCAGGCAGTAATCCCACAATCTCTTTTGCGTGTTCAACCGTCGCGGCAAAAATCATCACCCCTTTGCGCGTTGCAGCAAACTCCATAATCTGGCTGATGATGTGCGGGGTAATACGTTGTTGTTTTTTTCAGCTCACGGTTGAGATCGGCTTCGCTGAACAGCCCGTTACTCTGTGCCTGCAAGCGGCTGAAATCGTATTGCACTACTGGCATATCCAGTCGTTCTGGCGGCGTCAGATAGCCGTGTTTAATCATATAACGCAGCGGCAGCTCATAAATGCAGTCACGGAAAAGGGCTTTCTCATCGCCGCGTACCATGCCGTGATAATGAAACTGGTAGATCCAGCCTTTGCCCAATCGAAAAGGCGTGGCAGTCAGCCCCAGCAGGCGTAAGTGGGGATTCACTTTTGTCAGGTGAGTGAGGATTTGCTGATACTGGCTCTCTTCATCGTCACCAATACGGTGACATTCATCGACAATCAACAGCGAAAATTCACCCTGAAAGGCATCAAGATTACGGGCGACAGACTGCACGCTGCCAAATACCACTTTACCGTGGCTCTCTTTGCGCTTTAGCCCGGCGGCAAAAATATCGGCTTCCAGCCCCAGCGCCTGATACTTTGCATGGTTTTGCGCCACCAGTTCTTTAACGTGTGCCAGCACCAGCACGCGACCACGAGCCAGCCGTGCCAGTTCCGCTATCACCAGGCTTTTACCTGCGCCGGTGGGCAGCACGATAACGGCAGGGGTTTTATGACGACGAAAATGGTTGAGCGTGGCATCCACGGCTTCTTGCTGATATGGGCGAAGTGTAAAAATCATGGTCTCGCGTAGGTAGATTATTCTGCTAATAGTATGCCATGGATCTTTTTCCCTTGAGGGATGTTATTAGACCGCTATACTGGGCAGACAACAGTTCAGATTTTCGGGTCAATGCCCGACCTCCGTTTTTACAGGCAAAATCACACACATGCGACTTGATAAATTTATCGCACAGCAACTCGGCGTTAGCCGTGCTATTGCCGGGCGTGAAATCCGCGGCAATCGTGTCACCGTCGATGGCGAAATCGTCCGTAATGCAGCGTTCAAACTGCTTCCTGAACATGATGTCGCTTACGATGGCAACCCGCTGGCGCAGCAACACGGTCCACGTTACTTCATGCTCAATAAGCCTCAGGGCTATGTTTGCTCCACGGACGACCCTGATCACCCAACGGTGCTCTATTTTCTTGATGAACCGGTAGCGTGGAAACTGCATGCGGCGGGGCGGTTGGATATTGATACCACCGGTCTGGTGCTGATGACTGATGATGGTCAGTGGTCGCACCGCATTACTTCTCCGCGCCATCATTGCGAGAAGACCTATCTGGTGACACTGGAATCACCTGTAGCTGACGATACGGCAGAGCAATTTGCTAAAGGCGTGCAGCTGCATAACGAAAAAGATCTCACTAAGCCTGCGGTGCTGGAAGTGATTACCCCAACGCAGGTTCGTCTGACCATCAGCGAAGGGCGTTATCATCAGGTGAAACGCATGTTCGCCGCCGTGGGTAACCACGTGGTTGAGCTGCATCGTGAACGTATTGGCGGTATTACGCTGGATGCTGATTTAGCCCCCGGTGAATATCGTCCGTTAACTGAAGAAGAAATTGCCAGCGTCGTCTAACTTTTCAATGACTTTCAGGAGCCCGTTGTGACCACCCGACAGCATTCGTCGTTTGCTATTGTTTTTATCCTTGGCCTGCTGGCCATGTTGATGCCGCTGTCGATTGATATGTATCTGCCCGCGCTACCGGTAATTTCAGCGCAGTTTGGCGTACCGGCGGGCAGTACGCAGATGACCCTCAGTACTTATATTCTGGGCTTTGCGTTGGGGCAGTTAATCTACGGGCCGATGGCAGACAGCTTCGGGCGTAAGCCGGTGGTGCTCGGCGGTACGCTGGTGTTTGCCGCCGCCGCGGTGGCGTGTGCGTTGGCAAACACCATCGATCAGCTGATTGTGATGCGTTTCTTCCACGGGCTGGCTGCGGCTGCGGCCAGCGTGGTCATTAACGCCCTGATGCGCGATATTTACCCGAAAGAAGAGTTCTCGCGGATGATGTCGTTTGTCATGCTGGTGACAACCATTGCACCGCTGATGGCACCGATAGTTGGCGGCTGGGTGCTGGTGTGGCTGAGCTGGCATTACATCTTCTGGATCCTGGCATTAGCGGCGATTCTGGCTTCGGCAATGATTTTCTTCCTGATTAAAGAAACCTTACCACCGGAGCGTCGTCAGCCATTTCACATTCGTACCACTATTGGTAACTTTGCGGCGCTGTTCCGCCATAAACGTGTCCTGAGCTACATGCTTGCCAGTGGTTTCAGCTTTGCCGGGATGTTCTCATTCTTAAGCGCCGGACCGTTTGTTTATATTGAAATTAACCACGTCGCGCCGGAAAACTTTGGTTATTACTTTGCGCTAAACATTGTTTTTCTGTTCGTGATGACCATCTTTAACAGCCGCTTCGTCCGCCGCATTGGCGCGTTAAATATGTTCCGCTCGGGGTTGTGGATACAATTTATTATGGCAGCGTGGATGGTCATCAGTGCGCTGCTGGGGCTGGGATTTTGGTCGCTGGTGGTTGGCGTTGCGGCGTTTGTGGGCTGCGTGTCGATGGTGTCATCCAATGCGATGGCGGTCATTCTTGATGAGTTTCCCCATATGGCGGGAACGGCATCTTCGCTGGCAGGAACCTTCCGTTTTGGCATAGGGGCAATTGTTGGCGCATTGCTTTCTCTTGCGACCTTTAACTCTGCATGGCCGATGATTTGGTCAATTGCATTCTGCGCAACCAGCTCCATTCTCTTCTGTCTGTACGCCAGTCGGCCGAAAAAACGGTGATCTATTGCACAACGAGGAAGCTAAAAAGGCTTCCTTTGTTGATGCATGTCAACCACAAATCTATCATTCCCCCGATATATGTTTATTTTATGTAAAATCAATTTATGTAAAAAGTCACATCATTGTAGTTAAAAAGGTTGAGTTAGATCGCAGAAACGGGTACATATAGCCCCGCAAACGTGACCACGCCCGCAGATATTACTTAAATCAGAGCCATAGAGGCCACGCAGGCGAGGCATCAATCTTTACGATCTGTATAAAGACGGATTGTTGATGATGTGTTAAAATTGATGTAAACAAATTGTGAAGTGAATGTGCTTCCGGGGAAAATAAGTGACTTCATTACAACTCTCAATCGTCCATCGACTGCCGCAGAACTATCGCTGGTCTGCTGGTTTCGCAGGTTCGAAGGTTGAACCGATTCCGCAAAATGGACCGTGCGGTGACAACAGCCTGGTGGCGCTTAAATTGCTTAGCCCGGATGGTGATAATGCATGGTCGGTGATGTATAAACTAAGCCAGGCGTTAAGCGACATCGAAGTTCCATGTTCGGTGCTGGAGTGTGAAGGTGAGCCGTGCCTGTTTGTAAATCGCCAGGACGAGTTTGCTGCAACATGCCGATTGAAAAATTTTGGTGTGGCAATTGCCGAACCCTTTTCAAACTACAATCCTTTTTAAGCGTCAGCTCAACGCCAGTAGCTGACGCGTATACTCCTGCTGCGGTGTGGCAAACACGCGCGCGCACGGTCCTTGTTCCACTACTTCCCCTTGTCGCAGTATGATAACCTGATGACATAACGCGCGGACAACGTGCAAATCGTGGCTGATAAACAAATAGGCCAGTTGATGCTTTTGTTGCAATGATTTCAATAGCGTCAATATTTGCGCCTGTACCGTTTTGTCGAGTGATGATGTCGGTTCATCAAGTATGATCAGCGAGGGCTTAAGAATTAATGCCCTGGCAATCGCAATACGTTGTCGCTGACCACCAGAGAACTCCGCCGGATAACGGTGGCGTGTTTCAGGATCTAATCCCACTTCATGCATCACGGCTATCACTTGTTGTTCGCGTTGTGCGGCAGAAAGCGTCGGCTGGTGAACCCGTAAGCCTTCCTCAATAATCTGCAAAACGTTGAGTCGTGGGTTGAGCGAGGAGTTTGGATCCTGAAATACCACCTGAATGCGATGACGAATAGGTAACAGCTGGCGGCGATTTAAATTTTGCAGTGGCTGACCGTCAAAGATGATGCTGCCCTGAGAATTAATCAGTCGCAGCAGCGCCAGTCCCGTCGTACTTTTCCCGGAACCGGACTCGCCCACTAAACCCAGTGTTTCACCCGCTCGTAGCGTAAAACTGATGTTTTTCACCACCACATTATGATCCACAATGCGCTTCAAAATCCCTTTGCGAATGGGGAAGGCAACCTGAAGCTGTTCAACATCCAGCAACGTTGAGGCAGGTTCTGGCAACGGCACTGGATCGCCTGACGGTTCACTGTTGAGTAGCTTTTGTGTGTAAGGATGAGTGGGTGATGCAAATAGCGTAGCGGCGTAATTTTGCTCGACACAGCGACCGTTTTGCATTACCGCCACGCGGTGGGCCAGTTTTCTGACAATGCTGAGGTTATGAGTAATAAACAGCATGCCCATATTCAGCTCGCCTTGCAGTTCGCGCAACAGCTGTAAAATCTGCGCCTGGACAGAGACGTCCAGTGCGGTGGTCGGTTCATCGGCAATTAATAATTCCGGTCGCGTTAACAGCGCCATCGCAATCATCACCCGCTGCCGTTCGCCGCCGGAGAGCTGATGCGGATAATCTGTCAGCCGTTTTGCCGCCTGGCGGATACCAACGCGATCAAGGCAGTTAAGAATTTCGCCACGAGCCGCTTCCCGACGCATCCCGCGGTGGAGTGAAAGCACTTCATAAAGCTGTTTTTCCAGGGTATGCAATGGATTTAACGACACCATCGGTTCCTGAAAAATCATGGCGATCTTATTACCGCGTACACCGCGCAACGTTTGATCGCTGGCGTGAAGCAGCGATTCGCCATGAAAACGAATATCGCCGGAGAGATATTCAACCGGCGGGGAAGGGAGCAGGCGTAAAATTGACAGCGCGGTAACGCTTTTGCCTGAACCTGACTCACCCACCAGCGCCAGCGTTTCGCCAGCCTCAATCTGTAGTGAAACATCATTGACTACTGTACGTACGGTTTGCTGATGGCGAAAACCCACCGACAAATTTTCAATCGCTAACAGAGTTTGCGTCATGCTACACCGCCTTATTAGGATCAAATGCGTCGCGGACGGCTTCACCAATAAAGATCAGCAAAGACAATAATATCGCCACCGACAAGAAGGCGGTGATCCCAAGCCACGGGGCCTGAAGGTTATTTTTCCCTTGTAACAGCAGTTCACCGAGTGACGGTGAACCGAGCGGTAGACCGAAGCCGAGGAAATCGAGCGAGGTCAGGGTGGTTATCGAACTACATAAAATAAACGGTAAAAAGGTGAGGGTCGCGACCATGGCATTAGGCAACATATGACGCAGGATGATACTGCGATCGCTGACGCCAAGCGCCTGTGCCGCACGAATGTAGTCGAAATTACGAGTACGTAAAAACTCCGCCCGCACCACGCCGACCAGACTCATCCAGCCAAACAAGACAGTAATTGCCAGCAGCCACCAGAAGTTAGGCTGTACGACGCTGGAAAGTAAAATAATCAAAAACAGCGTCGGCATCCCCGACCATACTTCAATAAAGCGTTGTCCCCAGAGATCGACTTTACCGCCGTAATAGCCTTGTAGCGCCCCCGCCAGCACGCCCATCACGCTGGAACAGAGAGTCAGCATCAGGCCAAACAGAACCGAGATCCGCGTGCCATAGAGAATGCGTGCCAGCACATCGCCGCCGTTGGCATCCGTTCCCAGCCAGTTTTGCCGGGAGGGTGGAGAAGGGAAGGGCTTATTGGTAGCAAAGTTGATACTGGTAGCACCAAAGCGAATCGGTGCCCACAGTACCCAGCCGTTATTTTCCAGCCGTTGTTTCAGCCACGGGTCCTGATAATCAGCCTGACTTGCCAGCGGGCCGCCAAAATCGCTTTCGCTGTAGTTTTTCAATAACGGGAAATACCAACTGCCGTCATAACGCACCAGCAACGGTTTATCGTTGGCGATAAGTTCAGAACACAAACTCAAACCAAACAAGACGAGGAAAATCCATAACGACCAGTAGCCGCGACGGTTATGACGAAAACGCGCCCAACGGGCCTGATTGACGGGGCTGAGTCGCGACATTAACGTCCCTCAAAATCAATACGCGGATCAACCAGCGTATAGCTGATATCACTGACAATATTCAGCAGCAGGCCAATCAGGGTGAAAATATACAAGGTACCAAACATTACAGGATAATCGCGCGAGACGGTCGCTTCGTAGCCCAGTAAGCCCAGACCATTGAGTGAAAACATCACCTCAATCAGCAGCGAGCCGGTAAAAAACATGCTGATAAACGTCGCCGGAAAACCGGCAATCACCAGCAGCATGGCGTTGCGGAACACATGTTTCCAGAGAATATTTTTTTCACTTACCCCTTTCGCACGCGCGGTCACCACGTATTGCTTGCGCACTTCATCAAGGAATGAGTTTTTTGTCAGCATGGTCAGCGCCGCAAAGCCACCAATCACTGTCGCCAGCACCGGCAGCGTGATATGCCACAGATAATCGGTGATTTTCTGATACCACGGCAGCGAATCAAAGTTAGCGGAAACCAGGCCGCGTAGAGGGAACAGGTCGAAATAGCTGCCGCCCGCGAAGAAGACAATCAGCAGGATGGCAAACAAAAAGGCCGGAATGGCGTAGCCGATGATGATAAATGCGCTACTCCAGACGTCAAAGCGGCTCCCATTATAAACAGCTTTGCGAATGCCTAACGGAATCGACACCAGATAGATAATCAGCGTGCTCCACAATCCGAGGGTGATGGAAACCGGCAGACTGTCTTTAATCAGCGTCAGCACCGAGGCGCTGCGAAACAGGCTATCGCCAAAATCAAAGCGGATGTAGTCCCAGAGCATTTTGAAGTAACGTTCGTGGATCGGCTTATCAAAACCGTAGCGATGAGTGATCTCAGCGATCACTTCTGGATCTAATCCGCGTCCGCCACGGTAATTACTGTCGCTGATATTGCCGACACCCGTTTGCGCATGGCTGGCACGAACACCTTCACCGCCTGCGCCGGGTAATACTCCGGCATTACCAAACTCAATGGCGGCGATGGCCTGGTCGACCGGACCGCCAGGCGCAATTTGCACGATGAAAAAGTTGATGGTGATAATCGCCCATAATGTTGGGATCACCAGCAACAGACGGCGAATCAGGTAAGCGCCCATCTACTCTCCCTGTTTGCTGGCGGACGGCAGTTTGGCCGCTTTATTGACGTCATACCACCAGGTATCGATACCGAGGCTATAGATGGGGCGCACGGCCGGCTGGGAGAATTTATCCCACCAGGCGAGACGGTCTTCCGCCATGTACCACATTGGCAGCATGTAATAATTCCACGTTAATACGCGATCCAGTGCTCGCCCCAACGGCAGTAATTTTTCTTTATTTCCCTGCGCGGCAATAATTTGGTTGATCAGCGAGTCGATAACCGGGCTTTGCACGCCGGGGGCATTATAAGTGGAATTGATATATTCCGATGACCAGGAAATCTGTAAATCGGAACTGGGCCACGGCATCGCCCGCCATACGCGCGGCATCATGTCATAGTCGCGACTGCGCATGCGGTTAGTGATTTGCGAGTTATCCACCTTGCGAATGTCCATGTTGATACCCAGCCGTTGCAGGCTGTGCTGGAACGGCAATACCCACTGACTATTGCTGCTTGCGGGAAGCAATAATTCAAAGCTGAGTGGCTGACCCGTTGTGGCATTAACGCGTTGCTGACCCTTCAGCACCCAGCCCGCTTCGTTGAGAAGTTTGTCGGCTTTTAACAGGTTGTCACGATCGTAGCCATCGCCTTTGGATACCGGCGGCTGGTAGATTTGTGTGAAGACTTCTGACGGTAGATCTTTTTTCATTGGTGCCAGAAGCACCAGCTCCGCGGCGTCGGGGTAATTTCTGGCCGCGTATTCGGTATTCTGAAAATAACTGTTCGTGCGACTCCAGGCATTGTAAAACAACGCCTTGTTCATCCATTCAAAGTCAAAGGCGAGAGTGATAGCTTCCCGGACCCGGCGATCGCTGAATACCGGACGTTGGATATTAAACGCCAGCCAACGCGTATCCTGGGCTGATTCGTTCTTTTGCTCATCTTTGATGATGTATTTTTTATCGAAATTTTTACCGGTATAACGCGTGGCCCAGTTTTTGGCGTCGTTTTCCATACGCAAATCAAAGGCACCTGCTTTAAACGCTTCAAAGGCGACATTATCATCGAGGTAATAATCGTAGCGAATGGTGTCGAAATTCCAGCGTCCACGGTTTACCGGTAAGTTTGCTGCCCAGTAATCTTTCACACGGGAATAGACAATATTTTGCCCCATTTTCCAGGACGTAACGCGGTACGGACCACTGGCAAGCGGAGGCGTGGCGAGCGGGTCGCTAAGTTTGTGATCCTTCCAGTACTTTTCTGGAAATACCGGCAGCGAAAACAGACTCAGCATATCTTCTTTGCCGGGTTTAGCTAACTCAATGCGCACGGTTAACGGTGCAATGGCTTTGACGGTGGTGCCTTTGTAGACCAGACGAAATTGCGGCACGCCTTCGGTCATAAATTTTTGAAAAGTAAACTCTACATCGCGGGCAGTAATGGGCGAACCATCATGAAAACGGGCGCGCGGATTAATAGCGACCTCCACCCAGGAATAATCGTCAGCATAGCGTGCGCTTTCAGCAATCAGCGGGTAATAACTGCCTGGTTCGTCATCGGAAGTCGTAAATAGCGTGTCGTACAGCTGCTCGGTGCGTGCGCCCGGGTTGCCGCGCAGTGCATAGCGGTTGAAATTATCGAAGGTGCCGAGGGCTGACAACGTTATCTGCCCACCTTTTGGCGCGGCGGGGTTCACATAATCAAAATGGTTGAAATTAAACGCGTACCGGGGTTCGCCCAGCACGGCAAAGGCATAGCTTTCCTTGATAGCCTGCGCCTGCACACCAAAGGTGAACAGAGCGATAAACAGCAGCAGTATGCGCACAATCATCTGCAACGGATTTCCTTTTACTCATCATTAGCCGCAATCCGGCATGCTTTCACTATGAATAATAAGGGACGTAAGCACACCTTACCACTGCGGCGTATACGGTTTCTTTAGCCAGCGAACAAAATCGTCCAGCGGTAACGGGCGGCTAATCCAGTAGCCTTGCATGAAATTAACGCCGCGTTCGCTTAGCCATCGCGCCTGTTCCGGCGTTTCGACCCCTTCAGCAACCGTCAGCATATTGAGGCGTTTCGCCAGCGTCAGCACCGCGTCAAGTACGGGGGAAGTGATCGTTTCCGTACCGATGGCGTTGATAAATCCACGGTCAATTTTCAGATAATCGAGCGTAAAACGCTCAAGATAGATAAGCGCGCTGTGCCCGGTGCCGAAGTCATCAATAGCAATTTCTACGCCGACCGAGTGCAGCCAGGCGAAGAGTTGTGTGGCTTCTTGCTCTTTCAACATATCGCGCTCGGTAATTTCCAGCACAATCTGGAAATGGTGTGCGGGCAGGGAAGTGAGCAGTTTCTGGATATCTGCTTTAAAGCTTTCGCTGTGCAGATGGTCCGGCGCAATGTTAATACCAAATTTGACGCCTACCGGCAGCACTTTTTCTAATTCTGCGGCATCGCGGGCAATTAACTCAAACAGGTGCTGAGTCAGCGGCACAATCATCTTTTGCGATTCGGCAAAGTTAATGAAGGCATCCGGGGGAATTTCTCCCGCGACAGGATGCCGCCAGCGTAGCAGTACTTCCAGGCCCGTTACTCGCAAAGCTTGTGTATCCACCACCGGTTGATACGCCACGTAAAATTGTTCGCGCTTGATGGCGGTCATGATTTCTCTGCCGGGGCGCATACGTACGCTCATCAGGTAATAGCAGAGCAGGCCAACGACAGTTCCACTCATGCCGCCCAGTAAAAATGCGTACCACACATCGTTCCATGTCCAGTCATCTGCATAAAGCCGAACGGTCAGAGGAATGCCCGCAATTTTAGTTTCACGGACTGGCATGTCGGTTAATTCGTTAACGTTCATCAAACGTGAAGAAAAGGTAGATAGCGCAGTATTGCCAATAATGAGGGCGACGCCATCGTAATCTTCCTGCCGTGAACTATAAAAGAGTGAAGGCGTCAGGTTGAGATTCAGAGCGGCAAAGACGCCGCTATTTTTCAGCAAAGGGTTGCGATACCAGATGACGATTGCGGGTTTGTTCGGCACCATCGGCGTGCCGGGTAAGATCGCCATATCGACGTTTTTATTAATGTCGAGCGCCGGAATCAATTCATTGAGTGGAATGTCCATCTCACCGGTCGCAGATGAACAGAATGTTTTTTTATCTTTCACCAGCACAAACGTTCGGACATTCATGCTAAACGCTGCGCGGGCGGTCAGTTCGGGGTTAGCTTGCTGGCAGGTATCTAAGGTCAGCGGCTGGAGCCGGTCAGTAGTGGATTTCAGGTCGGCAAAATAGGTATCGAGATACTTTTGTACGTCGGTAATCAGTGTGTCGTATTTGACTTCGTGCTTATGCCAGGCCACTAAAAACTGAAGGCAACTCACCAGTATCGCAATCATTACGCCTGCAACAATGCAGGTAAGCAGGAGCTTACGTCCAAAATTGGGAGCGCGTATGAACATGATTCCGTTAATTTCCTGAAATTACGACAACATTTAAAAGATAACAATGACCGGACTATAGCCTGGATCAAGACGCGGAAACATCATTTTCTCTGATGAATGAAAACAAAAAAGCACTGCCTAAGCAGTGCTTTCAGTTAACTCGTCAGGATAGCCAAGGGATTGCATCCAAACGGTTTATTAGCTGCGGCTGAGAACCCGGCGTGCTTCGTTGTAACGCTTCTTCCAGTACGGTTCATTCATGCTGGAAATAATAACACCACTGCTGGTGGAAGCATGGACAAACTGATTGTTGCCGATATAAATACCGACATGGCGTCCCGTTGAACCGGCACGGAACAGAACTAAATCACCCGTACGCAAATTACTGCGGGAAACAGATTTACCCATTTCCTGCTGTTCGTAAGTCGAACGCGGAAGTTCTAAGCCAAATTGCTCACGGAATGTACGCTGTACGAAACCAGAACAATCGATACCTTTTTTAGTGCTGCCGCCCAGACGATAACGTACGCCTTTCCAGTCAGCATACTGATCCATAATTCGCGATTTTACGTCGACATTACGAACCAGGTTTTCAAATTCATCCTGAGAAGCTTGCAGTGATGATGTTTCACTACCCACTGCACGTGTCTCAGGATGCATATTCTTTGCGGTGTTATTTGCACTACATGCAGAAAGCAGAACCGCTACTGCAATCGCGGGAATCCCGCGCAAGATATATCTCAAAATCGGTTGAGATTTGACCATGTTGTTTGTTTTCCCTTGAAGTCCTTAACGACAAATATCGTTATAAAAAAATGCCAAGCGACACGAGACTAATTACCTGGGCATGTTGAAACAATTCCTTAAGGCCAAATCTGTGGACTAACGCACAAAATTATATGCTGTGAGGATAATCTACCGCCGAGGCAAAACGAGTTCGAGATTACCCGATTGGTGCGGTCTTGGCGAGCGGTTTTACATGATTTTTTATAAGAAAAAGTGATACAGAAAGTTAATAAGCGGGGTTGGTCAATTAAAGTACAATTGAGTGAAACGCATGCAATCCATTCATTTACTTAGAGAATGATTTTTGCGTTCGATAGATGAAAGCACGGTGCGCATCATCAGGATTATCCTCACTATAAAAATAACCCTGATGATGTTAATTACTGTGAGTTATTTGTTTTGGAAATGTTTGTTTTTTCCTGGTAGTGATTTGTCAAAAAAGGTGATTAATCGATCACTTAATGGCGTCAGCAACACCCAGGGCAAACCGATCAATATCACGGTCATCGAACCGACAATGATGTCAGTAAACCAGTGTGCGCCAATCATTACTCTGGGAAATGCAAAAACCACAAAAATAATAAGGGCGATAAGGCCTGCAACTTTGCCGAAATAACGCCACATGAATGCCGAAAAAATAAGCAGCATCATGCCGTGATCGCCGGGAAAGCTATCTCGTGAGGCATCTTTCGTGGGAACAGAGAGCAGTTCGCTGACGCGGTTAATATCGGTAAAAGTCAATGTTGGGCTGGCCCGTTTTACAGGAATTAATGCCTGACCCAGCTGGTTTAATACCACTGCAGTTAATAGCATGACCAGACCAATAATCACGATACGTCGTCTGCCAGGGGCGTTTTCTTTCAGCCAGAAACTCAGCATCAACATACCCATCGCCAGCAGTGAACAACCGTCGAAGGCGCGATTGTTGGTCAATGCAACCAGCCACAAAAAGGCCTTACTTTCGACCAGTTTCTGATTAAAGAAATAAAAAATATCCGCATCAATCGGCAACCAGAATCCATGATTAACGGGGATATACCAGGAAAGAAACAGCGCGAGGCCGACAATATTCAACAACACTATTTGCGGCAAATTTTTAATCATATTTTCTCTAATTATCTTACTGAAAAACGCAGGCAACCTTACGCGGTAGTCGCTAAACGAAGCTTCAACAGCGCGCTCTGCAAGGCATTCCAGTCAGCTTCGCTGCTGGAAATCAGCTCAATACGGCTGTCCGGTGGCGCAACGTTTTGCGTTTCAATGTGCAGGTCATCGCCCTGACGGTTGATTCGCACCAGCCCTTCGGGAATACGCAGCACGCCTTTGACGCGTTCCACCGGTGCAAGTCGCGCCCATTCCAGAATGCCAATGGTGTCGAATACCGTATCAGCGTCGAATATCCAGCCGCAGGCCTGATATCCTTGCCCGCTGTTCAGACTGCGACGCCAGCGTTGATGCTCTGGCAGGCTTAACGCTGCTAACCCTTTTTTCACGACATGCTGATGAGAATGCGCGGCGCTGGCGGGCAACTCGGCTAAATTGCGACGCGGCAAATCCAGAAGATGACCGTCAACTTTCCCATGCTCACTGTGAATTAATTGTCGATCGCCACCATTTTGCTGCCACCAACGCTGTAGCGCTTGCTCACTTTCGGGCGTCGTACGGTCGGATTTATTGGCGACAATGATGTCTGCGGCAGCCAGCTGGTCACGGAAGTTTTCATTGCTGGCGCTTTTTTCGTCCAGCAGCAAGCGCGGATCGAGAATGCACAAGGTGGCGCGCAGATCTATCCACGGTTCATAGACTGGTGCGGTTAACAGATCGAGGATCTGTTTCGGATGGCCCAGCCCGGTCGGCTCTATCAACAAGCGGTCTGGTTTTCCCTGACGCAGTAAGGTATTCAACCCTACCTGCATGGGTAAACCATTAACGCAGCACATGCAGCCGCCGGGGATCTCTTTCAGCAATGCGCCGCTATCGGCGAGCAAAGCACCATCAATTCCGACTTCCCCAAATTCATTAACCAGTACCGCCCATTTTTCGTTGGGATCTTTATGGGCTAACAGATGAAGAATCGACGTGGTTTTCCCGCTGCCGAGAAAACCGGTGATGAGGTTGGTCCTGGTCACAACGGCTCCGCAATACTCTGGTAAGTTAACTGAGCGTTAATCCTGGCTAAAAAAGGCAGAAAAGAGAAGGGGAGAGCGGACGAAGGTGAGCTTCATCCGCTTTAACCGCAGAAATCGTTAAATTTTGAGGGTGTTTAATAGCGCCTGATGTGCGCCGAATTGTACGATTTGTTGCCAGGCTTGTTCGATGGCCTGCACAAAATGCGGGTTATCTGGCAGATCATCACCGAAAACTTCACGCAGGGAAAGCAGGGCGGTTACGCGTTGTTCACTGCTGCTGCCCGCAACAAGTTCGCGAATTTTATCGCTAAGCGGATCGCGAACATCAATGGCATTTCCGGCATCATCAACGCCGCTGACGTAACGCATCCAGCCTGCAACGCCTAATGCCAGCAACGACCAGTCCGTTTCGCGCCCCTGATGTATGCGAATACCTGCCAGCATGCGTTGCGGTAATTTCTGGCTGCCATCCATCGCGATTTGCCAGGTCTTATGTTTCAGCGCCGGATTAGCAAAACGTGCAATTAACTTATCCGCATATTGTGTTAAATCGACATCTTTAATTTGCAGTGTCGGCGCTTGCTCATCCAGCATTAATGTTCTGGCGGCATGGCGAAATGCGCGATCCTGCATGCAATCACTGATATGGGCGAATCCTGAGAGGTAACCCAGATAAGCGAGAAAAGAGTGGCTGCCATTAAGCATCCGCAGTTTCATCTCTTCCCATGGCAGGACATCATTCACCATTTGTACACCTGCGACTTCCCAGGCAGGACGCCCAGCGACGAAGTTATCTTCCACCACCCACTGGATAAACGGTTCGCAGCTAATCGCGCAGGGATCATTCACCCCCAGATGCTGGCTGATTTCCACCAGTGATTCGTCGGTTGCAGCCGGAACAATGCGGTCGACCATGGTTCCCGGAAAACTGACGTGCTCTTTTATCCACCCGGCGAGTTCTGGCGAACGTTTTTCTGCCATTCCCAGCACCGCGTTTTTCACCACATGACCATTGTCGGGAATATTGTCGCAGGAGAGCACGGTAAACGGTGTAAGGCCGCGCTCACGGCGGCGTTTCAGTGCTTCGACGAGAATACCCGGTGCGGAGTGAGGTTCTTCAGGGGTTTGTAGATCGTGAATAATCCGCGGATTACTGGTGTCGAGTGCACCGGTGGCCGGGTCAATACAATAGCCTTTTTCGGTAATCGTCAGGGAAACAATTGCCACCTGTGGCTCGCAAAATTTCTCAATAATTGCCGCTAAGGAATCCAGTTTTGCATTAAGGCATTCGTGAACGGCACCGACAATTATCACCTGATTGCCGTCCGCACCTTTCTCCAGCACGGTATATAAATGGTTCTGTGCGCGGAGCTGGCTCATCAGTTGATCACCGCTGAACAAGCTGATTTCACAGATCCCCCAGTCGCCGCCCTGGGCATTCAGCACACGATCGGTCAGTAACGCCTGATGAGCGCGGTGAAAGGCTCCAAAGCCAAAATGAACGATACGTGATTGCAACTGCTGGCGATCATAGCGTGGAGCGTGTACATGATGCGGGAGCGTAACGGAGGCGATTGTATTCATAGGAGTCACGTCTTAGTAACGATTAATTAACAACGACAGTGTAAAGTTATATGACAGCAATTGAAATTGGTCTGGATTGTTAATGCGATGAAGTGTGAGGGCGATCAATCAACGAGTGAAAATTGAGGGCGTAAGGTGTTCAGGAAGCGCAAAATAGAAGATTGGTATAATAAATTAAAAAAGGGACAGCCTGAGCTATCCCTTTTCTGCATGCGGCTGAAGTTAGTCAGCACGCCCCATATAACGGCGTTCTTCGATATGGATACGAATTTTTTCGCCCGGGCTTAAGTATTCTGGTACCTGAATCACCAGACCAGTGCTCAATGTCGCCGGTTTGTTACGGGCGCTGGCAGATGCCCCTTTGATGCCTGGTGCGGTTTCAACGATTTCCAGATCAACGGTCTGCGGCAGCTCAAGCGCCAGCAGTTGACCGTCCCAGGTCAGCACCTGCATGTCCGGCATGCCGCCCTCTGGCATAAACAGCAACTCTTCTTCAATCTGATCTTTGGTGAAGGTATACGGGGTATAGTCTTCTTTATCCATAAAGACATATTCGTTGCCATCGACATAGGAGAAGTCAACGTAACGGCGGGTCAGCGTCACGGTGTCAACGATATCATCACCTTTGAAACGCTCTTCTACTTTCAGCCCGGTACGGACATCAGAAAAACGCATTTTGTACAGCGTAGCGGCACCGCGGGCAGTGGGCGACTGAATATCAATATCCTTAACCAGCAGCAGTTTGCCGTTGTAATTCAGTACCATACCTTTTTTAATTTCGTTCGCTCTTGGCATCGAAAAATTCCTGTAGTCGAAAATGTCAAAAATATCGCGACAAAGTACTCGCGACGGGCCTTTCGGGCAAGTGGTATTCGCACTTTTGCTGGTGCAAAAAAAGGTGGTACTGTGCGCGCTCATCAATCCGGTGGTTAACCTTAAGAGAACAACGTATGGAATGCCGTCCGGGTTGCGGGGCGTGTTGCACTGCCCCTTCAATTTCCAGCCCTATTCCCGGTATGCCAGATGGCAAGCCCGCCAATACGCCCTGCATTCAGCTTGATGAACAGCAACGCTGTAAAATTTTCACCTCGCCACTGCGACCGAAAGTCTGTGCAGGCTTACAAGCCAGCGCTGAAATGTGCGGTAACTCGCGTCAGCAGGCCATGACCTGGCTTATCGATCTGGAAATGCTGACCGCGCCTTAAACATCTTTAATCCGCAGTAAGCAAAACAGAGTGGCGATAATCATCACCATCGCAAACCAGAACACAGCGTGATAATTCCAGATCTCGGCGACGATGCCCGCCACTGATCCTGCGATGATCCAGCCCACGCGCGAAGTGTTGGTATAGAGCGTGGTGGCTGAACCCGCCTGACCGGGCATCAGATCCTGAAAATAGAGCATCCCGATGCCGCCCAGAATGCCAATAAAAATAGCATTTAGCAGCTGCAAGCCCAACAGAATGACAGGTGAATGCGCCATCAGCATTCCTGCGTAAAAACAGACGCCACCCACGGCAGCAACGCGCATTAAGAAACGCTTACCCAGACGTTTGGCGAAATATCCGGCAATCAACATCGTCGGGATTTCCAGCCCGGCGGCGGTCCCCATCATCACACCGGCCAGTTTCTCGGGAAGATGCAGTTCGTTGATAATAAATAGCGGCATGTTGATGATGTACAGGCTGTTCGAGCCCCACATCAATGTACAAATGACAAACAGCAGCAGCGTATCGCGACGGTTACGGCGCGGCGCTTCGATCGTGCCGGTCGCCAGCGGAAGCTCTTTTCGCATCGACGGTAAAAACAGCCACACCATCACACCGCAAACAATAAACGCTACCGCTGCGCTCAGATACATTACCGTAAAGCTGAAACCCATCGCTAAGGCATAAGCCAGCGGTGGGCCAATGACCCATGCCAGTGAAACCTGAGCGCGTAAAAAAGAGCTGAACATCACCGCCTCACGTCCGGTTTTGTCGGCATGTTCACGGGCAAGGGCAAACATTTGCGGGTTAGCGGTCGAGCCAAAGCTGCTAAGAAAGACGCCAACGAATAGCAAAACAAAGTAGTTGCGATTCCAGGCAAAAAGGGTGCAGGCCAGCACGCCTAACAGGCAGCAAAAGACAATCAGCGATTTGCGATCGCCGCGCTTATCAGAGCGCCCGGCGAGAAACTGACTTACCAGAATCCCAATGACAGCGCTGCCGGTAAAGAAGAATCCCACCATCGCCGGACGGGCATGTACTTCATCGGTAAGAAAAATACTGAGTGTCGGGGTTTGCAGAGCGCCCGCAATACCGGTGAGAAAGGCAACGATTAAAAACGCCGTCGAGGTCAGGTCAAACGATTTCGCGCTGGAGACTGCGGGGGGAGTTATGCATGCTGGTCGATCACTGGAAGAGGAAGACGCGGAGTTTACGCTGCTTGTCAGAAAATAAACAGACAGCGAAATCAAAAGCGCCACGAATAGTCAAAATGCCATTTCACTGTTGCTGATTGGCTGCTGACGCTGCTGAAATGAAATTGCTGATAACGGATTTTCCCATCAGCAATTAGGAAAAATGGCAAAAAATTGTGCAGCACATCAAACTTTTGCTCATAACTTTACGGCTTTCCTTGCGTGCTGAAACAGAAGTATTATGCTTTCTTGAAACGTTTCAGCGCGATCTTGTCTTTAACCCTAAGCCAGGTTGGCGCTTTTTTTCTCATAGAGGCTGAATCGTTTCAATTCAGCAAGAGAGGAGAACTATGTTCCAGTTATCCGTACAGGACATCCATCCGGGCGAAAAGGCCGGAGACAAAGAAGAGGCGATTCGCCAGGTCGCTGCGGCGCTGGTGCAGGCCGGTAATGTAGCAGAAGGCTACGTCAATGGCATGCTGGCGCGCGAACAGCAAACCTCAACGTTCCTCGGCAATGGTATTGCTATTCCACACGGCACTACCGACACCCGCGATCAGGTGCTGAAAACCGGCGTTCAGGTATTTCAGTTCCCGGAAGGCGTCACCTGGGGTGACGGTCAGGTAGCGTACGTGGCAATCGGTATTGCTGCCAGCTCGGATGAACATCTGGGCCTGCTACGCCAGCTGACCCACGTACTGAGCGATGATTCCGTTGCTGAACAACTGAAGTCAGCAACAACAGCAGAAGAACTTCGCGCATTACTGATGGGCGAAAAGCAGAGTGAGCAGCTGAAGCTCGACAACGAAATGCTGACACTGGATATCGTCGCCAGCGATCTGCTGACTCTTCAGGCGCTGAACGCTGCGCGTCTGAAAGAGGCGGGGGCAGTTGACGCCACTTTCGTCACCAAAGCCATCAATGAACAACCGCTGAATCTCGGACAGGGTATCTGGCTGAGCGATAGCGCCGAAGGCAATCTGCGTAGCGCGATTGCGGTAAGCCGTGCGGCAAATGCTTTTGATGTGGACGGCGAAACGGCAGCCATGCTGGTGAGTGTGGCGATGAATGACGATCAGCCCATCGCGGTTCTTAAGCGTCTCGCTGATTTATTGCTCGACAATAAAGCTGACCGCTTGCTGAAAGCGGATGCGGCAACGTTGCTGGCGCTGCTGACCAGCGATGATGCGCCGACCGACGACGTGTTAAGCGCGGAGTTTGTGGTGCGCAATGAACACGGCCTGCATGCTCGTCCAGGTACCATGCTGGTCAATACCATTAAACAATTTAACAGTGATATTACCGTGACAAACCTTGATGGTACCGGCAAACCGGCAAACGGACGTAGTCTGATGAAAGTTGTGGCACTTGGCGTTAAGAAAGGTCATCGCCTACGCTTTACCGCCCAGGGTGCAGATGCTGAACAGGCGCTGAAAGCAATCGGCGACGCTATCGCTGCTGGTCTTGGGGAGGGCGCATAATGAGCAGACGTGTTGCTACTATCACCCTTAATCCGGCTTATGACCTTGTTGGTTTCTGCCCGGAAATTGAACGCGGCGAAGTGAACCTGGTGAAAACCACCGGTCTGCATGCGGCGGGTAAAGGCATCAACGTGGCCAAAGTATTAAAAGACCTGGGAATTGATGTCACCGTTGGCGGCTTCCTGGGTAAAGACAATCAGGATGGTTTTCAGCAACTGTTCAGCGAGCTGGGCATTGCCAACCGTTTCCAGGTTGTACAGGGGCGCACCCGAATTAACGTTAAGCTGACGGAAAAAGACGGCGAAGTGACCGACTTCAACTTCTCGGGTTTTGAAGTCACCCCCGCCGACTGGGAACGCTTTGTGACTGATTCTCTGAGCTGGCTCGGTCAGTTCGATATGGTCTGTGTCAGCGGAAGCTTACCGTCAGGCGTCAGCCCGGAAGCGTTCACCGACTGGATGACTCGCCTGCGTAGTCAGTGTCCTTGCATTATCTTTGATAGTAGCCGTGAAGCGTTAGTAGCAGGTTTGAAAGCGGCACCGTGGCTGGTGAAACCTAACCGCCGCGAGCTGGAAATCTGGGCAGGCCGTAAACTGCCTGAAATGAAAGATGTGATTGAAGCTGCACATGCGCTACGTGAACAAGGCATCGCGCATGTTGTTATTTCACTGGGTGCCGAAGGCGCGCTTTGGGTTAATGCCTCCGGCGAATGGATCGCCAAACCACCGTCAGTCGATGTCGTAAGCACCGTTGGCGCAGGGGATTCTATGGTTGGTGGCCTGATTTATGGCTTGCTGATGCGTGAATCCAGTGAACACACACTGCGTCTGGCGACAGCTGTTGCAGCCCTGGCGGTAAGTCAAAGCAATGTGGGTATTACCGATCGTCCGCAGTTGGCCGCAATGATGGCGCGCGTCGACTTACAACCTTTTAACTGACAGCAGGAGAGGCATAATGAAAACGCTGCTGATTATTGACGCTAATCTCGGTCAGGCACGCGCCTATATGGCGAAGACCCTGCTGGGCGCGGCGGCGCGAAAAGCAAAACTGGAAATCATCGACAATCCGAACGACGCTGAAATGGCGATTGTTCTCGGTGATTCCATCCCGAACGACAGCGCGCTGAACGGTAAAAATGTCTGGCTGGGCGATATTTCCCGGGCAGTTGCGCACCCTGAGCTGTTCCTGAGTGAAGCCAAAGGCCATGCGAAACCTTACACTGCGCCGGTCGCTGCGACAGCACCAGTTGCCGCCAGCGGTCCGAAACGCGTAGTTGCGGTGACTGCTTGCCCGACTGGCGTAGCACACACCTTTATGGCGGCTGAAGCCATTGAAACCGAAGCGAAAAAACGTGGCTGGTGGGTGAAAGTTGAAACCCGTGGTTCTGTTGGCGCGGGTAATGCAATCACTCCCGAAGAAGTCGCAGCAGCGGATCTGGTGATTGTGGCGGCAGATATCGAAGTGGATCTGGCGAAATTTGCTGGTAAACCGATGTATCGTACCTCTACCGGTCTGGCGCTGAAGAAAACCGCGCAGGAACTGGATAAAGCGGTTGCTGAAGCAACGCCGTATGAACCGGCGGGCAAAGCTCAAACGGCGACCACTGAAAGTAAGAAAGAGAGTGCAGGCGCATACCGTCACTTGCTGACGGGCGTTTCTTACATGCTGCCGATGGTCGTTGCAGGTGGTCTGTGTATCGCGCTTTCTTTTGCTTTTGGTATCGAAGCGTTTAAAGAGCCGGGTACGTTGGCTGCGGCGCTGATGCAGATTGGTGGTGGTTCAGCCTTTGCGCTGATGGTGCCGGTACTGGCAGGTTATATTGCCTTTTCCATTGCCGATCGTCCGGGCCTCACTCCGGGTCTGATTGGCGGTATGCTGGCGGTCAGCACCGGTTCTGGCTTCATTGGTGGTATTATTGCGGGCTTCCTGGCTGGTTACATTGCGAAGTTAATCAGTACGCAATTGAAACTGCCACAGAGTATGGAGGCGCTGAAACCGATCCTGATCATTCCGCTAATTTCCAGTCTGGTGGTCGGTCTGGCGATGATCTACCTGATCGGTAAACCAGTTGCTGGCATTCTCGAAGGGCTGACTCACTGGCTGCAGACCATGGGGACTGCGAATGCGGTTCTGCTGGGGGCGATCCTCGGTGGCATGATGTGTACTGACATGGGCGGTCCGGTAAACAAAGCAGCGTACGCATTCGGTGTGGGTCTGCTGAGTACTCAAACCTATGGCCCGATGGCGGCGATTATGGCGGCAGGTATGGTGCCACCGCTGGCAATGGGTCTGGCAACAATGGTGGCGCGTCGCAAATTCGACAAAGCGCAGCAGGAAGGTGGCAAAGCCGCTCTGGTATTGGGACTGTGCTTCATTTCGGAAGGTGCAATTCCGTTTGCTGCTCGTGATCCGATGCGTGTGCTGCCGTGCTGTATCGTGGGTGGGGCGCTGACTGGCGCAATCTCAATGGCGATTGGTGCGAAACTGATGGCACCGCACGGTGGTCTGTTTGTTCTGCTGATCCCTGGCGCTATTACGCCGGTATTGGGTTACCTGGTAGCAATTATTGCCGGTACGCTGGTGGCGGGTTTGGCCTATGCCTTCCTGAAACGTCCGGAAGTGGACGCAGTAGCGAAAGCAGCGTAATAAAAGGTGTGTTACAGGGCAGAAATTTCCTGTCCTGTAACATTTGATGAGCGCAAAGAGAATGACCGGTTTGTGAATGTAATTTTATGAATTTAAATGGTTTTATCTTTCAGTAGAAACTTCAAACGTTCATCAAACACTCAGGTTATTTCCTCAAGGGCAGATTATTTTCTGCCCTTTTTTATTGTTCTGTTCTGTGCATCCCGTCACAAATTCCTCGCTTTTGTAATTCAGGCATTTAATCGCATTTTGTGAGCCTGCTCAAATCTGCCCATTTTGCCTCTCTGGCGGTAATTTACTTTACGTAAAACATGCATACTATGAGCACATGTTTAAATATGAACACATGTTTAAACCGTCTTTGCAGTATCTATATTCTTGTGGATTGACAGGGTTGGTAATTTTTTACCAGAGGACGTGCTATGCGCGAAAAGGATTATGTCGTAATTATAGGTTCGGCGAATATTGATGTCGCCGGATATTCACATGAATCATTAAATTATGCGGATTCAAATCCAGGTAAAATAAAATTTACGCCTGGTGGAGTAGGGCGCAATATTGCACAAAACCTGGCGTTGCTGGGTAACAAAGCCTGGCTACTGAGCGCCGTAGGCAGTGATTTTTATGGTCAATCGCTGCTAACGCAAACCAATCAATCTGGCGTTTATGTCGATAAATGCCTGATTGTGCCGGGAGAAAATACGTCGAGTTATTTATCATTACTCGATAATACCGGTGAAATGCTGGTTGCTATAAATGACATGAATATTAGCAACGCTATTACAGCTGAATATCTCGCACAGCACGGTGAATTTATTCAGAGGGCAAAGGTCATTGTCGCGGACTGTAATATCAGTGAAGAGGCACTGGCATGGATTCTGGATAATGCCGCCAACGTACCCGTATTTGTCGATCCGGTTTCGGCATGGAAATGTGTCAAAGTGCGCGACCGTCTAAATCAGATCCACACTCTCAAGCCAAACCGCCTTGAAGCGGAAACCCTGAGTGGGATTGCGCTGTCAGGGCGTGAAGATGTGGCAAAAGTTGCTGCCTGGTTCCATCAACATGGCCTGAACCGACTGGTATTGAGCATGGGCGGCGACGGCGTTTATTACAGCGATATCAGCGGTGAAAGTGGCTGGTCTGCGCCGATCAAAACCAATGTTATTAATGTTACCGGAGCGGGCGATGCCATGATGGCGGGACTTGCTTCGTGTTGGGTAGACGGAATGCCGTTTGCCGAATCTGTTCGTTTCGCACAGGGATGTTCGTCAATGGCGCTCTCCTGTGAATACACCAATAACCCCGATTTATCGATTGCCAACGTTATATCGTTAGTGGAGAACGCAGAATGTCTGAATTAAAAATTTCCCCTGAATTATTACAAATTTCCCCGGAAGTGCAGGACGCTTTAAAAAACAAAAAACCGGTTGTGGCGCTGGAATCGACCATTATTTCTCACGGGATGCCGTTCCCACAAAATGCCCAGACCGCAATTGAAGTTGAAGAAACTATTCGTAAACAGGGCGCTGTACCTGCCACGATCGCCATTATTGGCGGCGTGATGAAAGTGGGGTTAAGCAAAGAAGAAATTGAATTACTGGGTCGTGAAGGGCATAACGTGACCAAAGTTAGTCGTCGCGATTTACCTTTTGTTGTTGCCGCCGGAAAAAATGGCGCAACCACTGTGGCTTCAACGATGATTATTGCGGCGCTTGCCGGAATTAAAGTATTTGCCACCGGGGGAATTGGTGGTGTGCATCGCGGGGCGGAACATACCTTCGATATTTCTGCCGATTTGCAAGAACTGGCAAATACTAATGTCACCGTTGTTTGTGCCGGGGCGAAATCTATTCTCGATTTAGGATTAACCACTGAGTATTTAGAAACCTTCGGTGTGCCGTTAATTGGCTATCAGACTAAAGCGCTGCCTGCGTTTTTCTGCCGCACCAGCCCGTTTGACGTCAGCATTCGTCTCGACAGCGCCAGCGAAATTGCCCGTGCAATGGTGGTGAAATGGCAAAGCGGTCTGAACGGTGGCCTCGTGGTAGCGAACCCGATCCCGGAACAGTTTGCTATGCCGGAACACACTATCAATGCGGCGATCGATCAGGCGGTAGCTGAAGCTGAAGCTCAGGGAGTCATTGGTAAAGAAAGTACGCCATTCCTGCTGGCGCGCGTTGCTGAACTGACCGGCGGTGACAGCCTGAAATCCAACATCCAGCTGGTGTTCAACAACGCCATTCTGGCGAGCGAAATTGCCAAAGAATATCAGCGTCTCGCGGGTTAATTTCTGACGGGCAGAAAGCCGTCGCCCGTACTCATCAAGCATACCAAAACCTGGCGCTGACGCCGGGTTTACCGGCATGAAGGGAAAATCATTATGGATATAATGAGAAGTGTTGTGGGGATGGTGGTGTTACTGGCAATAGCATTTCTGTTGTCAGTGAATAAAAAGAGCATCAGTTTGCGCACGGTTGGAGCCGCACTGCTGCTGCAAATCGCTATTGGTGGCATCATGCTCTACTTCCCACCGGGAAAATGGGCAGTAGAACAGGCGGCATTAGGCGTTCATAAAGTGATGTCTTACAGTGATGCCGGTAGCGCCTTCATTTTTGGTTCGCTGGTTGGGCCGAAAATGGATGTCCTGTTTGACGGTGCGGGTTTTATCTTCGCCTTTCGCGTACTTCCGGCGATTATTTTCGTTACTGCGCTCATCAGTCTGCTGTACTACATTGGCGTGATGGGGCTGCTGATTCGCATCCTTGGCAGCATTTTCCAGAAAGCCCTCAACATCAGCAAAATCGAATCTTTTGTTGCGGTTACTACTATTTTCCTCGGGCAAAATGAGATCCCGGCGATCGTTAAACCGTTTATCGATCGCATGAATCGCAACGAGTTGTTTACCGCAATTTGTAGCGGGATGGCGTCCATTGCTGGTTCGATGATGATTGGTTATGCCGGAATGGGCGTACCAATTGACTACCTGTTAGCGGCATCGCTGATGGCGATCCCTGGCGGGATTTTGTTTGCACGTATTCTTAGCCCGGCAACCGAGCCTTCGCAGGTCACATTTGAAAATCTGTCGTTCAGCGAAACGCCGCCAAAAAGCTTTATCGAAGCGGCGGCGAGCGGTGCGATGACCGGGCTAAAAATCGCCGCTGGTGTGGCGACGGTGGTAATGGCGTTTGTCGCAATTATTGCGCTGATCAACGGCATTATCGGCGGAATTGGCGGCTGGTTTGGTTTCGCCAATGCCTCTCTGGAAAGTATTTTTGGCTATGTGCTGGCACCGCTGGCGTGGATCATGGGTGTGGACTGGAGTGATGCCAATCTTGCGGGTAGCCTGATTGGGCAGAAACTGGCGATTAACGAATTCGTCGCTTACCTGAGTTTCTCCCCATACCTGCAAACGGGCGGCACGCTGGAAGTGAAAACCATTGCGATTATCTCCTTTGCGCTTTGTGGTTTTGCTAACTTTGGTTCTATCGGTGTTGTCGTTGGCGCATTTTCGGCTATTTCGCCAAAACGCGCGCCGGAAATCGCCCAGCTTGGTTTACGGGCGCTGGCAGCAGCAACGCTTTCCAACCTGATGAGTGCGACTATTGCCGGGTTCTTTATTGGTCTGGCGTAATGCTCGATTTGTAGACCGGATAAAACGTATTAAGCGTTGCATCCGGCAATCGCGCTATTGAAAATAATTTTTACTGCATCATCCCGGAGAATTTATTCTCCGGGTCCATCTCCAGCGCCAGTCCTGACAACTGCTTTCTGTTTTTAATGAGATACCCTTTCTTGCTTTTAATTAATAAACCGTCGTGAATGAACTGCGCGAGAACATATAAAAGATGTCGATAAGAAACGCCTAAATACTCTGCCGCTTGCGTATGCTTTTCGTGATAAAGATCACCTTCCTGCGAGAGTAATATAAATGCTGCCAGGCGATTCACTAACGGAAATGATTGATTCTGAGTTAAAGAAACAATATTACGATAATTTTTATGACTTAAGGTGACGCAGAGTTTTCGTAAAAATAGCGTGTCGTTTAATAACAGCGGACGGTAATGTTTCATAGGGAGCGCAAGGCACCAACACTCTTCAATAGCCTGCACCGCACGCGGTTCATGGTCTTTATCGATTAACTCAATCTCGCCAATAAAACAGGGGGCGGCAAAGAAATCGATCAGCGACACGCGACCATTAGCTAGCGTGGCGTAAAGCCTGGCGCGGCCTCGCGTCAGGTAAAACAGCCAGGACGGCTGTTGCCCTTCCTGCACAATGTAGTCACGCGCTAAAAAATGAAACAGCCGCGTATCGGCTGAAACATCCGTTAAAAAGCAATCCTTAAACGCGGATTCACTCATCAATTGCTGCTTAAGATCATTATTGTGGATTTCTTTCACGATGTTTATCCGCTATGAGATTTCTCATATTTAGCATACGTACGCTGTTGTTAAGATTCAATCATCGGCCCGGTCGAATTTTCTTTGCTGTAGAAAAAATAACGCAACTGGAAACAGAGGAAATAAACAATGGAAAAGAGAAAAATTATTCTGGATTGTGATCCGGGTCATGATGATGCTATTGCTATAATGATGGCGGCGAAACATCCGGCAATAGATTTATTAGGCATCACTATTGTAGCGGGTAATCAGACGCTTGATAAAACATTAATTAATGGCCTGAATGTTTGCCAGAAACTGGAGATTAATGTTCCGGTTTATGCGGGGATGCCGCAGCCCATTATGCGTCAACAAATCGTTGCCGATAATATTCACGGTGAAACCGGACTGGATGGCCCGGTATTCGAGCCGCTGACCCGCCAGGCAGAAAGCACTCATGCGGTGAAATATATCATTGATACCCTGATGGCAAGCGATGGCGATATCACTCTGGTGCCGGTTGGTCCGCTTTCAAATATCGCGGTGGCAATGCGTATGCAACCCGCGATCCTGCCCAAAATCCGTGAAATTGTGCTAATGGGCGGCGCTTACGGTACAGGCAACTTCACGCCATCTGCCGAGTTCAACATCTTTGCCGACCCGGAAGCCGCACGCGTAGTGTTCACCTCCGGCGTTCCATTAGTGATGATGGGCCTCGATCTCACCAACCAGACCGTTTGCACCCCGGACGTGATTGCTCGGATGGAAAGGGCAGGCGGCCCCGCCGGAGAGCTGTTCAGCGACATCATGAACTTCACTCTCAAAACGCAGTTCGAAAACTACGGCCTTGCTGGCGGCCCGGTGCACGACGCCACCTGCATCGGTTATCTGATTAACCCTGATGGCATTAAAACCCAGGAGATGTACGTCGAAGTGGACGTCAACAGTGGCCCTTGCTATGGGCGTACCGTCTGCGACGAGCTGGGCGTTCTTGGCAAGCCCGCCAATACCAAAGTCGGCATCACTATTGATACAGACTGGTTCTGGGGATTAGTCGAAGAGTGCGTGCGCGGCTACATCAAAACCCATTAAGTGTTGATAACAAGCCGGGCCGGTATCGCAAGATGCAGGCCTGGCTATTTCTGATGGGCAGAAAGCCGTCGCCCAATATGACATGAAGAGATAATCACTATGGATGTCATGAGAAGTGTTCTGGGAATGGTGGTATTGCTGACGATTGCGTTTTTACTGTCAGTAAACAAGAAGAAGATCAGCCTGCGTACCGTTGGCGCGGCGTTAGTGTTACAGGTCGTGATTGGCGGCATTATGCTTTGGTTACCGCCAGGGCGTTGGGTCGCTGAAAAAGTCGCTTTTGGCGTGCATAAAGTGATGGCGTACAGCGACGCGGGTAGCGCATTTATCTTCGGTTCTCTGGTCGGACCGAAAATGGATACCTTATTTGATGGTGCAGGATTTATCTTTGGTTTCAGGGTGTTACCGGCAATTATCTTCGTCACCGCGCTGGTGAGTATTCTCTACTACATCGGTGTGATGGGGATTTTAATTCGAATTCTCGGCGGTATCTTCCAGAAAGCATTAAATATCAGCAAGATCGAGTCATTCGTCGCGGTCACCACCATTTTCCTCGGGCAAAACGAAATTCCGGCAATCGTCAAACCCTTTATCGATCGTCTGAATCGCAATGAATTATTTACAGCGATTTGTAGTGGCATGGCCTCGATTGCTGGTTCGACAATGATTGGTTACGCCGCACTGGGCGTGCCTGTGGAATATCTGCTGGCGGCATCATTAATGGCGATCCCTGGCGGGATCTTGTTTGCCCGCCTGTTAAGCCCGGCAACGGAATCTTCGCAGGTTTCCTTTAATAACCTCTCTTTCACCGAAACACCGCCAAAAAGCATTATTGAAGCCGCTGCGACAGGGGCAATGACCGGGCTGAAAATCGCCGCAGGTGTGGCAACAGTGGTGATGGCATTTGTTGCAATAATTGCGTTGATTAACGGTATTATCGGCGGCGTTGGTGGCTGGTTTGGTTTTGAACATGCCTCGCTGGAGTCCATTTTAGGTTACCTGCTGGCTCCACTGGCGTGGGTGATGGGTGTGGACTGGAGTGATGCGAATCTTGCCGGGAGTTTGATTGGACAGAAACTGGCAATAAATGAATTTGTCGCTTATCTCAATTTCTCACCCTATCTGCAAACGGCTGGCACTCTCGATGCTAAAACTGTGGCGATTATTTCCTTCGCGTTGTGCGGTTTCGCTAACTTTGGTTCTATCGGGGTGGTGGTGGGGGCGTTTTCTGCGGTTGCGCCACACCGTGCGCCGGAAATCGCCCAGCTTGGTTTACGGGCGCTGGCGGCGGCGACGCTTTCCAACTTGATGAGTGCGACCATTGCCGGGTTCTTTATTGGTTTAGCTTGAGTGTCATTGCCTGATGCGCAAGCTTATCAGGCCTACATTTACTTGCTGAAATTGCCTGATTTGTAGGCCGGATAAGACGCGTTAAGCGTCGCATCCGGCAACATTGTTACACCATTGGCACTAATGAAAGCGCGTTATCGGCAGACAGGGTAGGGTTGTTTAAGCTGCCGCTGGCGCGCGAAATTGCCGCGCAGGCTACCGCAAAACGGGCGCTGTCGCGGAAACTGTATCCTTCAAGAAAGCTATATACCAGGCCCGCCATAAAACCATCGTCAGCACCAAAACTGTCTACTGTCGTATGCGCTGGCGCGGTCAGCAAAAATTGTTCTCCATCCTTTTCGCTGCAATAAACTGACTCATCGGGCAAATAAACAAACAGTTGCTGAACACCTTGCTGATGCAATGCATTCACTGCGGTATTACGGTCAGCATCGCTGGTGATCGCCTGTCCCCATAAAATTTCCAGCTCCGGTAAAGTGGGTTTCAGGGTGTGAATATGCGCCAGCCAGTGTTTGATTTTGCCCGCTTTGAATTCTGAAACGGTATCGACAAACACCGGGATTTCATCAGCGAGGGTAAAGACCCATTCCAGCGCCTCGGCTGTCAGGTTGCAATCAGCCAGTACCACGCCCGCATGACGAAGTAAATCGCGCGACCCGTTCAGTAGTTGCGGTGTCAACTGTTCCAGCAGATGGGTATCGTTAATCGCCAGCACGGTTTGATCGTCTCGATTGGCAATTGCCAGATACGTCGATGTGCTTTGACCATGCAAACGAACGCAGCCGGAGACATTCACGCCGGCACGGCGCGTTTCTTCCAGGAGCATTTCGCCATAAAAGTCATCGCCAATCACTGAAAGCAAATGGACGTCACGGCCTAACAGCGCCAGATTGTGGGCGATGTTGCGTCCCACGCCGCCCGCTGAGCAATGAATTGTACCGGGATGAGAAGCCGATTGCGGGTAACGGATATCCGCCATCCCGCGAATATCCATATTGATTGTCCCCACCACTACGCAGTATTCCTGCTCGGTGAGAATGTAACCTTTGCCTTTAATCCGGCCTTTGCGCATTAAATCCATAATATGCGCCGCAACGCGCGAACGGCTGATTTGCAGCATGTCCGCAATTTCGTTCTGCTGAATCAGCGGGTTACGCCGTAAAATTGCAAGGATCTCCTTTTTCCCGGTTATTCATCTTCAGGCTACCGCTTTTTCAGTTTGTTGCGCTTTCAGCCAGGCGATCTCTTCTGCCCAGATATCCGGGTTGATGGTTTCGAGGATCAGCGGAATGCCGTCGAAACGGTCGTCCTGCATGATCCAGCGGAACGCATCATGACCGATATTGCCTTCACCGAGGCTATGATGGCGGTCAACGCGGCTGCCAAAGGTGCTTTTCGCATCGTTAAGGTGCATCCCGCGCAGATACTTAAAGCCGACAGTACGGGCAAAATCCGCGAATGTTTTCTCGCATTCGGCTGGAGTACGCAAATCATACCCGGCAGCGAAAGCATGGCAGGTATCAATGCAGACGCCGACGCGGGATTTATCTTCCACGCCGTCGATAATCGCCGCGAGATGTTCGAATTTAAACCCTAAGTTACTGCCCTGACCGGCGGTGTTTTCTATCACCGCTGTCACACCTTGAGTTTTATCCAGCGCAATGTTGATGGATTCGGCAATACGCGCAAGGCAATCCTCTTCTGAAATCTGCATCAGATGGCTGCCAGGGTGGAAGTTGAGCAAAGAAAGCCCCAGCTGTTCGCAACGCTGCATTTCATCTATAAAGGCATCGCGCGATTTTTCCAGAGCTTCAGTGACCGGATGTCCGAGGTTAATCAGATAACTGTCGTGGGGAAGAATTTGCGCCGATGTGTAGTGATATTTTTCACAGGCGGCTTTGAATTCATCGATGGTTTGCGTCGTGAGCGGTGCGGCACGCCACTGACGTTGGTTTTTGGTGAACAAGGCAAACGCGGTTGCGTCGATTTCGGCGGCGCGAATTGCGGCATTTGCCAGACCGCCAGCAGCACTAACGTGCGCTCCAATGTATTTCATGCGAGGACTCCTGTTAAACCCGCTGGAGGAAAACGGTAATGATAGCGGGTTAACAGGAGCAAGATGTAGTGGTTTATGCGATGACGCTTTGAATCACATAGTTAATCGCACCACCACCAACAATCAGCCAGGCAAACAGTACCAGTGCCATCAGCAGAGGTTTCGCCCCAGCTTTTTTCAGCGCGCTGACGTGAGTGGTCAGACCCAGCGCCGCCATCGCCATTGCCAGCAGGAAGGTATCCAGCGTTACCAGCATGTTCACCACGCTCTGCGGTAACAGGTGGAACGAGTTAAAGATGGCAACTACGATGAACAAGATGGCAAACCACGGAATAGTGATTTTGCTTTTCTCGCCGCTGTTCGCCCCAGACAGCTGTTTAACACGCGCCGCCAGCAGGATGAGGAACGGAGCCAGCATCATCACGCGCAGCATTTTGGAAATAACTGCTGCGTTTTCCGCATCCGGGCTGATGGCATGACCTGCCGCCACCACCTGCGCCACTTCGTGCACAGTAGAACCAATGTAGATACCGAAAGTTTCCGGACTAAACCATTGAGACATCAGCGGATATATCGCCGGGTAGAGGAAAATCGCGACGGTCCCGAAGATAACAACGGTTGCAACAGCCACGGTTACTTTACTGGCTTCCGCTTTCACTACCGGCTCAGTCGCCAGTACCGCGGCAGCACCACAGATACTGCTACCGGCACCGATCAACCAGCTGGTGTGCTTATCCAGACCAAACACTTTCTGCCCCAGGAAGCAAGCCAGCAGGAAGGTACTGGACAGCGTCAACACGTCAATGATGATCCCACTGATACCGACATCGGCAATTTGCGAGAACGTCAGACGGAAGCCATAAAGAATGATACCCAGACGTAATAAATATTGCTTGGCAAACAGCACACCACCGTCACAGCTTTTCCAGATGTGCGGATAGATGGTGTTGCCTAAAACCATCCCCAACAAGATTGCGAGGGTGAGGGCACTAAACCCGGCACCCGCAACCGCGGGAATGGAACCACCCCACAGGGCGACCCCGGTGATAACTGCACTCAGGGCTAACCCCGGAATAAAATGCCACAGTGTACGATGTTGTTTCTGTAAGGTGATATTCGTCATAACCCTCTCCTTTAACCGGGCATAAGGTTACGACTAACTGGTTTAAAAATAAAATTGATTATATATTTATAATTAATCTTTATAAGTGGTAAGCGACTATGCACATCACCCTCCGGCAGTTGGAAGTTTTTGCAGAAGTATTGAAAAGTGGATCAACCACCCAGGCGTCGGTGATGCTGGCGTTGTCGCAATCAGCAGTGAGCGCAGCCTTGACCGACCTGGAAGGGCAGCTTGGCGTGCAACTGTTTGATCGCGTGGGGAAAAGACTGGTTGTTAATGAACACGGGCGGCTGCTCTATCCGCGTGCGTTGGCATTGCTTGAACAGGCGGTTGAAATCGAACAACTGTTTCGCGAAGACAACGGCGCGATTCGTATCTATGCCAGTAGTACCATCGGTAACTACATTCTGCCTGCAGTTATCGCCCGTTATCGCCATGATTATCCGCAGTTGCCGATTGAACTTAGCGTTGGGAATAGCCAGGACGTGATGCAAGCGGTGCTGGATTTCCGCGTTGATATTGGCTTTATTGAAGGACCGTGCCACAGCACTGAAATCATTTCTGAACCGTGGCTGGAAGACGAGCTGGTGGTTTTCGCCGCGCCGACTTCGCCGTTGGCCCGTGGTCCGGTCACCTTAGAACAGCTGGCCGCTGCGCCGTGGATCCTGCGTGAACGCGGTTCCGGCACGCGGGAGATTGTCGATTATCTGTTGCTGTCACATTTACCGAAGTTTGAGATGGCGATGGAATTAGGTAACTCCGAGGCAATCAAACATGCGGTGCGTCATGGGTTGGGAATTAGTTGCCTGTCGCGACGTGTGATTGAAGATCAATTGCAGGCAGGCACATTAAGTGAAGTTGCGGTCCCTCTGCCGCGCCTGATGCGTACGTTGTGGCGTATACATCATCGGCAAAAACACCTTTCCAACGCGCTACGGCGCTTTCTGGACTATTGCGATCCCGCAAATGTGCCGCGTTAAGTTGCTGTACAAGAACATGCTGGTGCTGTGTCGATTTCGTGACGCAGCGCCTTCAGCATGCATTCGCCAGAAAAGAGATTGGCTGCTTTACTTATAATCCCTGGGCGATCATGAAGGTGTCTTATAACCGTGTATTTCTGCCGGAAGGATTGCCAATCGTCTGCTACAATCGCGCCTCATTTTTAAGATGGATAGCATTTTTGTATGGTTTCCGAAACTAAAACCACAGAAGCGCCGGGCTTACGCCGTGAATTAAAGGCGCGTCACCTGACGATGATTGCCATTGGCGGTTCCATCGGTACAGGTCTTTTTGTTGCCTCTGGCGCAACGATTTCTCAGGCAGGTCCGGGCGGGGCATTGCTCTCGTATATGCTGATTGGCCTGATGGTTTACTTCCTGATGACCAGTCTCGGTGAACTGGCTGCATATATGCCGGTTTCCGGTTCGTTTGCCACTTACGGTCAGAACTATGTTGAAGAAGGCTTTGGCTTCGCGCTGGGCTGGAACTACTGGTACAACTGGGCGGTGACTATCGCCGTTGACCTGGTTGCAGCTCAGCTGGTCATGAGCTGGTGGTTCCCGGATACACCGGGCTGGATCTGGAGTGCGTTGTTCCTCGGCGTTATCTTCCTGCTGAACTACATCTCAGTTCGTGGCTTTGGTGAAGCGGAATACTGGTTCTCACTGATCAAAGTCACGACAGTTATTGTCTTTATCATCGTTGGCGTGCTGATGATTATCGGTATCTTCAAAGGCGCGCAGCCTGCGGGCTGGAGCAACTGGACAATCGGCGAAGCGCCGTTTGCTGGTGGTTTTGCGGCGATGATCGGCGTAGCTATGATTGTCGGCTTCTCTTTCCAGGGAACCGAGCTGATCGGTATTGCTGCAGGCGAGTCCGAAGATCCGGCGAAAAACATTCCACGCGCGGTACGTCAGGTGTTCTGGCGAATCCTGTTGTTCTATGTGTTCGCGATCCTGATTATCAGCCTGATTATTCCGTACACCGATCCGAGCCTGCTGCGTAACGATGTTAAAGACATCAGCGTTAGTCCGTTCACCCTGGTGTTCCAGCACGCGGGTCTGCTCTCTGCGGCGGCGGTGATGAACGCAGTTATTCTGACGGCGGTGCTGTCAGCGGGTAACTCCGGTATGTATGCGTCTACTCGTATGCTGTACACCCTGGCGTGTGACGGTAAAGCGCCGCGCATTTTCGCTAAACTGTCGCGTGGTGGCGTGCCGCGTAATGCGCTGTATGCGACGACGGTGATTGCCGGTCTGTGCTTCCTGACCTCCATGTTTGGCAACCAGACGGTATACCTGTGGCTGCTGAACACCTCCGGGATGACGGGTTTTATCGCCTGGCTGGGGATTGCCATTAGCCACTATCGCTTCCGTCGCGGTTACGTATTGCAGGGACACGACATTAACGATCTGCCGTACCGTTCAGGTTTCTTCCCACTGGGGCCGATCTTCGCATTCATTCTGTGTCTGATTATCACTTTGGGCCAGAACTACGAAGCGTTCCTGAAAGATACTATTGACTGGGGCGGCGTAGCGGCAACGTATATTGGTATCCCGCTGTTCCTGATTATTTGGTTCGGCTACAAGCTGATTAAAGGAACTCACTTCGTACGCTACAGCGAAATGAAGTTCCCGCAGAACGATAAGAAATAAGTTTCCTCCCTTCCTTGCTAAGCCCTCTCAACCGAGAGGGCTTTTTCAATTCCATTTCCCTGACAAATCATGCGGATATAAAATTTAACATTTGGATTGATAATTGTTATCGTTTGCATTATCGTTACGCCGCAATCAAAAAAGGCTGACAAATCAGAGGCTGTTCCGGCTTTCTGGGATGATCACCTGCATAAAAAATAAGTCCACCGCGATGCTGCCGTACGCAAGGGGACGTGAAGAAGATGTGAGCGATAACCCATTTTATTTTCGTAGTTACCTCATGGAGATATGGAATGTTTAGGTTGAACCCTTTCGTACGGGTCGGGCTGTGTTTGTCCGCTATTTCTTGTGCATGGCCTGTGTTAGCGGTCGATGATGATGGCGAAACGATGGTTGTCACTGCATCTTCCGTGGAACAAAATCTTAAAGATGCACCTGCCAGTATCAGCGTCATTACCCAGGAAGACCTGCAGCGAAAACCGGTACAGAATCTGAAGGATGTCCTCAAAGAAGTGCCTGGCGTACAACTGACGAACGAAGGGGATAACCGTAAGGGCGTTAGTATTCGTGGTCTGGACAGCAGCTATACCCTGATTCTCGTCGACGGTAAACGCGTGAACTCCCGCAATGCCGTCTTCCGCCACAATGATTTCGATCTGAACTGGATCCCGGTCGATTCCATCGAACGTATTGAAGTGGTCCGTGGCCCGATGTCGTCGCTGTACGGTTCCGATGCGCTCGGCGGTGTAGTGAATATCATCACCAAAAAAATCGGTCAGAAATGGTCGGGTACCGTTACCGTCGATACCACCATTCAGGAACATCGCGATCGCGGTGACACCTATAACGGTCAGTTCTTTACCAGTGGACCATTAATTGATGGTGTGCTGGGAATGAAAGCTTACGGCAGCCTGGCAAAACGTGAAAAGGATGACCCGCAAAACTCAACGACCACCGATACCGGAGAAACGCCGCGTATTGAAGGATTCTCCAGCCGCGACGGCAATGTCGAATTTGCCTGGACACCGAATCAAAATCACGATTTTACTGCCGGATACGGTTTCGACCGTCAGGATCGTGATTCCGACTCGCTGGACAAAAACCGCCTGGAACGCCAGAACTACTCCGTCAGCCATAATGGGCGTTGGGATTACGGCACCAGCGAACTGAAATACTACGGTGAGAAAGTCGAGAACAAAAACCCTGGCAACAGCAGCCCGATAACTTCCGAAAGCAATACGGTCGACGGCAAATACACGTTGCCGCTGACGGCGATTAATCAGTTTCTCACGGTTGGCGGTGAATGGCGTCACGACAAACTTAGCGATGCGGTGAACCTGACCGGGGGAACCAGCTCCAAAACGTCTGCCAGCCAGTACGCGCTGTTTGTGGAAGATGAATGGCGGATCTTCGAGCCGCTGGCGCTGACGACCGGCGTGCGTATGGACGATCACGAAACCTACGGTGAACACTGGAGTCCGCGTGCCTACCTGGTTTATAACGCCACCGACACCGTAACGGTGAAAGGGGGCTGGGCGACGGCATTTAAAGCACCTTCTCTGTTGCAACTTAGCCCTGACTGGACGAGCAATTCCTGCCGTGGCGCATGTAAGATTGTGGGTAGCCCGGATCTGAAACCAGAAACCAGCGAAAGTTGGGAGCTGGGGCTTTACTACATGGGTGAAGAAGGCTGGCTGGAAGGGGTTGAATCCAGCGTTACCGTTTTCCGTAACGATGTGAAAGATCGTATCAGCATCAGCCGTACGTCTGACGTCAACGCTGCACCGGGCTACCAAAACTTTGTTGGTTTTGAGACGGGCGCTAACGGACGGCGCATACCGGTATTTAGCTACTACAACGTTAACAAAGCTCGTATTCAGGGCGTGGAAACCGAACTGAAAATTCCGTTCAACGATGAATGGAAACTGTCGATCAACTACACCTACAACGATGGTCGTGATGTCAGCAACGGCGAAAACAAACCGCTATCCGATCTGCCGTTCCATACTGCTAACGGTACGCTGGACTGGAAACCGCTGGCGCTGGAAGACTGGTCATTCTATGTTTCTGGGCACTATACCGGGCAGAAACGCGCCGACAGCGCGACGGCTAAAACACCGGGCGGTTATACCATCTGGAATACCGGCGCGGCCTGGCAGGTGACTAAAGACGTCAAACTGCGCGCAGGCGTGCTGAACCTTGGCGACAAGGATCTCAGTCGTGACGACTACAGCTATAACGAAGACGGACGTCGTTACTTTATGGCAGTGGATTATCGCTTCTGATGAGAAGATGCCCGGCGAACCGGGCGGACTTTCACTTCAGTAAATACTGCGCATGGAAGCGCAGGTGATCCTCTATAAAAGAGGCGATGAAGTAGTAACTGTGATCATATCCCGGCTGAATACGCAGCGTCATCGGCCACGCTTTCTGGCGCGCGGCTTCTGCCAGTACCGCAGGTTGCAACTGGTCGGCAAGAAACTGATCATTATCGCCCTGATCGATAAGCGTCGGGATCGCATCCTGCGCGTTACTGGCATACATCAGTGCGCAACTGTCCCATTCCAGCCATGCATTTTTGTCCTCACCTAAATAGCTGCTAAACGCTTTGATTCCCCACGGGACGCTGCACGGATTCACAATTGGCGCAAAGGCCGAAACGCTGGTGTATTTACCCGGATTTTTCAGCGCCATAATCAGCGCACCGTGACCACCCATTGAGTGACCGCTAATGGCGCAGCGGTCGCTGACATTAAATTGCGACTGAACCAGCGCCGGTAATTCATCGCGCAGATAATCATACATCCGGTAATGCGTCGCCCACGGCGGTTGCGTGGCATTAAGATAAAAGCCTGCGCCCTGGCCTAAATCGTAGCCATCGTCGTTGGCAACCTTTTCGCCGCGCGGGCTGGTGTCTGGCATCACCAGTACAATCCCCAGTTCCGCCGCTACCCGCTGGGCACCCGCCTTGGTGGTGAAGTTCTCGTCATTGCAGGTTAATCCGGAAAGCCAGTACAGCACTGGTGGCGGAGTGTGATCACGAGGTGGAGGGAGAAAGATACTGAACGTCATCGGGCAGTTTAAGGTACTGGAGTCGTGTCGCCAGCGTTGCTGCCAGCCTTCAAAACAGCGGTGCTCTTCGAGCATTTCCATGCGTGGCTCCTTGTTGTGTTGTTTGCAATTTCTTCATCATACCGTTTATTCAATGTGCTGTGAGTAACTTTCACTTCCGTATTTGCATAACGATGTTTTAACATCTGCTGATGAAAGGCAGCGGCAATTACAATAATTATCGCTGTGAATACTGGATTATGTGCGCCGCCTCACGCACAATAATCAGGCTGTAAATCAGCTTAATAACTTTGCCCCCACGCAGGGCGGAGGCGTCACACCTGCAGGAGAAATCATAAATGCCATCACTCAGTAAAGAAGCGGCCCTGGTTCATGAAGCGTTAGTTGCGCGAGGACTGGAAACACCGCTGCGCCCGCCCGTGCATGAAATGGATAACGAAACGCGCAAAAGCCTTATTGCTGGTCATATGACCGAAATCATGCAGCTGCTGAATCTCGACCTGGCTGATGACAGTTTGATGGAAACGCCGCATCGCATCGCTAAAATGTATGTCGATGAAATTTTCTCCGGTCTGGATTACGCCAATTTCCCGAAAATCACCCTCATTGAAAACAAAATGAAGGTCGATGAAATGGTCACCGTGCGCGATATCACTCTGACCAGCACCTGTGAACACCATTTTGTTACCATCGATGGCAAAGCGACGGTGGCCTATATCCCGAAAGATTCGGTGATCGGTCTGTCAAAAATTAACCGCATTGTGCAGTTCTTTGCCCAGCGTCCGCAGGTGCAGGAACGTCTGACGCAGCAAATTCTTATTGCGCTACAAACGCTGCTGGGCACCAATAACGTGGCTGTCTCGATCGACGCGGTGCATTACTGCGTGAAGGCGCGTGGCATCCGCGATGCAACCAGTGCCACGACAACGACCTCTCTTGGTGGATTGTTCAAATCCAGTCAGAATACGCGCCACGAGTTTCTGCGCGCTGTGCGTCATCACAACTGATTAAAAGGCAGGAACCATGGAGCGCAACGTCACGCTCGATTTTGTTCGCGGCGTCGCCATTCTGGGGATCCTGCTATTAAACATCAGCGCCTTTGGGCTACCAAAGGCGGCTTATCTCAATCCCGCCTGGTACGGTGCTATTACGCCGCGGGATGCATGGACTTGGGCATTTCTTGATCTCATCGGCCAGGTGAAATTCCTCACGCTTTTTGCGCTACTGTTTGGTGCGGGCCTGCAAATGTTGCTGCCCCGTGGCAGACGCTGGATCCAGTCGCGGTTAACGCTGTTAGTCTTGTTGGGCTTTATTCACGGTTTATTGTTCTGGGACGGCGATATTTTGCTGGCTTACGGGCTGGTGGGCTTAATCTGCTGGCGGCTGGTGCGCGATGCGCCATCGGTAAAAAGCCTGTTTAATACAGGCGTCATGCTTTATCTGGTGGGGCTTGGCGTTTTGCTGTTATTGGGGCTGATTTCCGACAGCCAGACCAGCCGCGCCTGGACGCCGGATGCATCGGCTATTTTGTATGAAAAATACTGGAAGCTTCACGGCGGCGTTGAAGCGATCAGTAATCGTGCCGATGGTGTTGGCAACAGTTTACTGGCACTGGGCGCACAGTATGGCTGGCAACTGGCAGGGATGATGCTCATTGGTGCGGCGCTGATGCGCAGCGGCTGGCTGAAAGGGCAGTTCAGCTTACGTCACTATCGTCGTACTGGTTTTGTGCTGGTGGCGATTGGGGTGACCATTAACCTTCCTGCCATCGCCCTGCAATGGCAGCTGGACTGGGCGTATCGCTGGTGTGCCTTCTTACTTCAAATGCCGCGGGAACTGAGTGCGCCGTTTCAGGCGATTGGCTATGCGTCGCTGTTTTATGGCTTCTGGCCGCAATTGAGCCGCTTTAAGCTGGTGCTTGCGATCGCCTGCGTCGGACGGATGGCGCTGACCAACTATCTATTGCAAACGCTGATTTGTACCACGCTTTTTTACCACCTCGGTTTGTTTATGCATTTTGACCGCCTGGAGCTGCTGGCGTTTGTTATTCCGGTATGGCTGGCGAATATCCTCTTCTCTGTTATCTGGCTGCGTTACTTCCGCCAGGGGCCGGTGGAATGGCTCTGGCGTCAGTTAACTTTGCGTGCTGCCGGACCGGCAATATCTAAAACATCAAGATAACGATCTGGATCACATTCGTTAACAAAACGGCTGTAACCGTTTCCATTGCTGTGACTCGATTCACGAAGTCCTGTATTCAGTGCTGACAAAATAGCCGCCAGCAAGCAGTCATTTACTGCAATCTCATAACAGGTAGTGAATATGATCACCATTCGTGATGTAGCGCGTCAGGCTGGCGTCTCTGTGGCAACGGTTTCCCGGGTGCTCAATAACAGCACGCTGGTCAGTGCCGACACGCGTGAAGCAGTAATGAAAGCCGTGAGTGAGCTGGATTATCGGCCAAACGCCAATGCCCAGGCGCTGGCAACTCAGGTTAGCGACACCATTGGCGTGGTGGTGATGGACGTTTCTGATGCGTTTTTCGGCGCGCTGGTAAAAGCGGTGGATCTGGTCGCTCAGCAGCATCAGAAATACGTGCTAATCGGCAATAGCTATCATGAAGCGGAAAAAGAGCGTCACGCCATTGAGGTGTTAATTCGCCAGCGTTGTAATGCGTTGATTGTTCACTCAAAAGCATTGAGTGACGATGAACTGGCGCAATTTATGGATAACATTCCCGGTATGGTGTTAATCAACCGCGTTGTGCCGGGGTACGCCCATCGTTGCGTTTGCCTGGATAATCTCAGCGGTGCCCGAATGGCGACGCGCATGTTGCTGAATAACGGTCATCAACGTATTGGTTATCTTTCTTCCAGCCACGGCATTGAAGATGACGCCATGCGTAAAGCAGGCTGGATGAGTGCGTTGAAAGAGCAGGATATTATTCCGCCGGAAAGCTGGATTGGCGCTGGTACGCCGGACATGCCGGGCGGTGAGGCGGCGATGGTTGAACTGCTGGGGCGCAATCTACAACTTACCGCTGTATTTGCTTATAACGACAATATGGCCGCTGGCGCACTGACAGCATTAAAAGATAATGGCATTGCGATTCCGTTACATCTCTCAATCATCGGTTTCGATGATATTCCCATCGCCCGTTACACCGACCCGCAATTAACGACCGTGCGTTATCCCATTGCTTCAATGGCGAAATTAGCCACCGAACTGGCCTTGCAGGGGGCAGCAGGCAATATTGATCCTCGTGCCAGCCACTGTTTTATGCCGACGTTAGTGCGTCGCCATTCTGTCGCAACACGCCAGAATGCGGCGGCGATCACTAACTCAACAAATCAGGCGATGTAACCGCTTTCAATCTGTGAGTGATTTCACAGTATCTTAACAATGTGATAGCTATGATTGCACCGTTTTAACGTTGTAACCCGTATGTAACAGTGAATAATCACTTTTGCCGAGGTAACAGCGTCATAACAACAATTAAAGCCGTTTTCTGGAGCGTTACCGGGCATGGAAGAACGAATTTTAAAAAGTGAGCTTCGGCGTTCAGTAACACTTCATTAACTCTACTGCCCCGCCGAGCATTTATCTCAAGCACTACCCTGCATAAGAAAAACCGGAGATACCATGAATAAGAAGGTGTTAACCCTGTCTGCTGTGATGGCCAGCATGTTATTCGGTGCCGCTGCACACGCTGCTGATACTCGCATTGGTGTAACAATCTATAAGTACGACGATAACTTTATGTCTGTAGTGCGCAAGGCTATTGAGCAAGATGCGAAAGCCGCGCCAGATGTTCAGCTGCTGATGAATGATTCTCAGAATGACCAGTCCAAGCAGAACGATCAGATCGACGTATTGCTGGCGAAAGGGGTGAAGGCACTGGCAATCAACCTGGTTGACCCGGCAGCTGCGGGTACGGTGATTGAGAAAGCGCGTGGGCAAAACGTGCCGGTGGTTTTCTTCAACAAAGAACCGTCTCGTAAGGCGCTGGATAGCTACGACAAAGCCTACTACGTTGGCACTGACTCCAAAGAGTCCGGCATTATTCAAGGCGATTTGATTGCTAAACACTGGGCGGCGAATCAGGGTTGGGATCTGAACAAAGACGGTCAGATTCAGTTCGTACTGCTGAAAGGTGAACCGGGCCATCCGGATGCAGAAGCACGTACCACTTACGTGATTAAAGAATTGAACGATAAAGGCATCAAAACTGAACAGTTACAGTTAGATACCGCAATGTGGGACACCGCTCAGGCGAAAGATAAGATGGACGCCTGGCTGTCTGGCCCGAACGCCAACAAAATCGAAGTGGTTATCGCCAACAACGATGCGATGGCAATGGGCGCGGTTGAAGCGCTGAAAGCACACAACAAGTCCAGCATTCCGGTGTTTGGCGTCGATGCGCTGCCAGAAGCGCTGGCGCTGGTGAAATCCGGTGCACTGGCGGGCACCGTACTGAACGATGCTAACAACCAGGCGAAAGCGACCTTTGATCTGGCGAAAAACCTGGCCGATGGTAAAGGTGCGGCTGATGGCACCAACTGGAAAATCGACAACAAAGTGGTCCGCGTACCTTATGTTGGCGTAGATAAAGACAACCTGGCTGAATTCAGCAAGAAATAAGACTGATTGGGCGCAGTCTATTACTGCGCCCTTATTGTATGGCCAACAAGGTAAAATTATATGGTCAGCTCAACGACTCCGTCCTCCGGGGAATACTTGTTGGAAATGAGCGGTATCAACAAGTCCTTTCCTGGTGTTAAGGCACTTGATAACGTTAATTTAAAAGTCCGGCCACATTCTATCCATGCATTAATGGGGGAAAACGGTGCAGGAAAATCGACATTATTAAAATGCCTGTTTGGTATTTATCAAAAAGACTCCGGCACCATTTTATTCCAGGGTAAAGAGATCGATTTCCATTCTGCAAAAGAAGCCCTGGAAAATGGTATTTCGATGGTACACCAGGAGTTAAACCTGGTATTACAACGTTCGGTGATGGATAACATGTGGCTGGGGCGATATCCCACCAAAGGCATGTTTGTCGATCAGGACAAAATGTACCGCGAAACCAAAGCGATTTTTGACGAACTGGATATTGATATCGATCCGCGTGCGCGCGTCGGCACATTATCCGTTTCGCAAATGCAGATGATCGAAATCGCCAAAGCGTTTTCCTATAACGCGAAAATTGTGATTATGGATGAACCGACTTCTTCGTTAACCGAAAAAGAGGTCAATCATCTGTTCACTATTATTCGTAAATTAAAAGAGCGCGGCTGCGGTATTGTTTATATCTCGCATAAAATGGAAGAAATCTTCCAGTTATGTGATGAAGTTACCGTATTGCGCGACGGTCAGTGGATCGCCACCGAACCGCTGGCAGGACTGACGATGGACAAGATCATCGCCATGATGGTTGGGCGTTCTCTTAACCAGCGTTTCCCTGACAAAGAAAACAAACCGGGCGAAGTCATCCTCGAGGTACGTAACCTGACGTCACTGCGCCAGCCGTCGATTCGCGATGTCTCGTTTGATCTGCATAAAGGGGAGATCCTCGGTATTGCCGGTCTGGTGGGGGCGAAACGTACCGATATTGTTGAGACGTTATTTGGTATTCGCGAGAAATCGGCTGGCACCATAACGTTGCACGGCAAACAGATCAATAACCATAATGCCAACGAAGCCATAAACCATGGATTTGCACTGGTAACTGAGGAGCGCCGCTCAACGGGAATTTATGCCTATCTGGATATTGGTTTTAACTCGTTAATTTCCAATATTCGCAACTACAAAAATAAAGTTGGTTTACTGGATAACTCGCGGATGAAAAGCGATACCCAGTGGGTGATTGATTCGATGCGGGTAAAAACGCCGGGTCATCGGACGCAAATTGGTTCGCTCTCCGGTGGTAATCAGCAAAAGGTGATTATTGGTCGCTGGCTACTAACGCAACCAGAAATATTAATGCTCGATGAACCGACGCGCGGTATTGATGTCGGGGCGAAGTTTGAAATTTATCAGTTAATTGCCGAACTGGCGAAGAAAGGCAAGGGGATTATTATTATCTCCTCTGAAATGCCTGAGTTGTTAGGGATAACAGACCGTATTCTGGTCATGAGCAATGGTCTCGTTTCCGGAATTGTCGATACAAAAACAACAACGCAAAACGAAATTCTGCGTCTTGCGTCTTTGCACCTTTAAGATTAGGGGCTTCCCATGAGTGCGTTAAATAAGAAAAGTTTTCTTACTTACCTGAAAGAGGGCGGTATTTACGTCGTTCTTTTAGTTTTGCTGGCGATTATTATTTTCCAGGACCCAACATTTTTAAGTCTGTTGAACTTAAGTAATATTCTCACCCAGTCATCGGTGCGTATTATTATCGCGCTCGGTGTGGCAGGGTTAATTGTCACCCAGGGGACCGATCTTTCTGCTGGTCGTCAGGTAGGGCTGGCGGCAGTGGTGGCTGCGACATTATTGCAGTCCATGGATAACGCCAACAAAGTGTTCCCGGAAATGGCGACGATGCCGATTGCGCTGGTTATTCTGATTGTCTGTGCCATTGGTGCGGTGATCGGTTTGATCAACGGTCTGATTATCGCTTATCTCAACGTGACGCCGTTCATTACCACGCTCGGCACGATGATCATCGTCTATGGCATCAACTCGCTCTATTACGACTTTGTCGGGGCGTCGCCAATTTCTGGTTTTGACAGTGGCTTCTCTACCTTTGCTCAGGGCTTTGTCGCGCTGGGGAGTTTCCGTCTCTCTTACATCACCTTCTACGCGTTGATTGCGGTGGCGTTCGTCTGGGTGTTGTGGAACAAAACCCGCTTCGGTAAGAACATTTTTGCCATTGGCGGTAACCCGGAAGCGGCAAAAGTATCTGGTGTCAACGTCGGCCTGAACCTGCTGATGATCTACGCGTTGTCTGGCGTGTTCTATGCCTTTGGCGGGATGTTAGAAGCCGGACGTATCGGCTCTGCCACCAACAACCTCGGCTTTATGTATGAGCTGGATGCTATCGCGGCGTGCGTGGTAGGCGGTGTATCGTTCAGCGGCGGTGTGGGGACGGTGATTGGCGTGGTGACCGGGGTAATTATTTTTACCGTCATCAACTATGGCCTGACGTATATCGGCGTAAACCCATACTGGCAGTACATCATCAAAGGGGCGATTATTATCTTCGCCGTAGCGCTGGATTCACTGAAATACGCGCGTAAGAAATGATGTGAATGTGGTCCGCATTCGGTCATAAACGCACATAACATCATGATCTGTGTGGTTTTGTAGGCCGGATAAGGCGTTCACGCCGCATCCGGCAACAGGAGCCAAATGCCGGATGCAACGCTGGCGCGTTTTATCCGGCCTACAATAAGCTCAACATACTGATTTGTATGGTTTTGTAGGCCGGATAAGGCGTTCAAGCCGCATCCGGCGACAGGAACCAAATGCCGGATGCGTCTCTGGTTTTACAACGTTACCGGGTGTTCTTTCTCGCCTTTCTTAAACTTCACTTCCCCGAGCTCAATACAACCCACCGGGCAGACGTGACCACAAAGCAGACAACCCACACATTTCTCGGTATTACAATGCGGTGTGCGGGTTTTCTCGCTCCATTCCATCGCCTGGTGACCGCCGTCGTAACAGGAAATATAACAGCGTCCACAGCCAACACATTTATCAAGATTGATACGGGGATAGACAATATAACTGCGGTCTAAATCTTCCGCCGGGACAATATTGTTATTCGCCAGACCTACCATCTCCTGCAGCGAATCAAATCCCTGATCGGCGAGATAATGCGACAACCCGCTTGCCATATCTTCCACTATCCGATACCCGTACTGCATGATGCCGGTGGTCACCTGTAACGTTGCTGCGCCGAGCAATAAAAACTCAGCCGCATCCTCCCAGGTTTCAATGCCGCCGATACCGCTGATTGGGAAATCGCGCAGTTCTGGATGGGTGCGCATTTGCTGAATGAAGCGCAGGGCGATCGGTTTTACCGCTTTACCGGAATATCCGGAAATACTCGATTTTCCGTTAACGATCGGCATACCGATTTTCTGATTAAGATCGATATTGGTGATGGATTTAACGGTGTTAATCGCCGCAATGCCATCTGCGCCGCCGCGCTTCGCCGCCAGCGCCACTTCGCACATATCACCGATATTCGGCGTCATCTTCGCCAGCATTGGCAGCGTGGAACCCCGTTTCACTGCCCGACAATATTTTTCTACCAGCTCCGGGCTTTGCCCGACATCGCTACCCATCGCATGAGAAGTCATTTGCGGACAGGAGAAGTTACACTCGATCATATCCGCGCCAGCTTCTTGCACCAGGCGCGCCAGCTCCTCCCATTGCTGCTCATTTTCCCCCATGATCGAAGCGATCAATACTTTGTCCGGGTAATCTTCCTTCAGCCGACGCAGGGCGGCCAGATTCTCTTCCAACGGATGTTCAGCAATCTGCTCCATATTTTTGAAGCCGATAAAACCGGTATCTTCTTTCACCAGATGATCAAAACGCGGCGAGACTTCGTTGGCGATAAAAAAGCCGATCGTTTTAAACACCACACCGCCCCAACCTGTGTCGTAGGCTTTGGCACACATCTCATAGCAGTTGCCTACCGGCGAAGAAGAGAGGCAGAACGGGTTGGGAAACTTCACGCCGCAAAAAGTAATCGAAAGATCTTTCGTTAACATGAGCAAGCTCCCTCTAAATAGTGATGAATCGCCTCGGCGGCTTCTTTCCCGGTTTTCACGGCATAGACCACGGTTTTGTCACCCTCAACAATATCGCCAGCAGCAAAGACTTGCGGGTCGCGGGTCTGGTAATTTTGTGTTTTGATGGTGTTACGCTGCGGCTCTAACTCCGCAAAGGCATCTAGTCTGGCATGCTGACCGACGGCGAGAATAATTTTATCTGCCGCCATCGTCAGTTCGCCCGATAACCGTACATGCTTAAACGTGACTTTATTGCCTTCCACGGCTACTGGCGTGAATCCATCGATGATCGAAACGCCCAGCTCCCGGGCGCTGGTAAACTCTTTTTCGCTTGCCGGAAACTCATCTAACTCTTCACGCGCTACGCAAGTTACCGCCTGACAGCCGAGAACTTTCAGCGTGCTGGCTACGTCCATCGCGACATCACCGCCGCCGATAATTAATGCGCTTTGTGGAATGCTGATATCGCCTTGCGCCTGTCGTGCACGTTGCAAGAAGTCGACGGCAATCTCAACGTCACTATGCTCAAACAGCGGTAGCCCGGAACCGCTTGATAACCCCACGGTGACCAGTACCGCGCGGTTTTCTGCTTTCAGCTGCTCAAGGGTGAGTGTGTTACCGACTTCGTTGTTGCACTTAATGGTCACGCCCATTTTTTCAATACGGGCGATCTCTGCATCCAGCACTGATTGCGGTAACCGGAATTGCGGAATACCGTTACGCAACCAGCCACCGGGGTGCGCTTCTTTCTCATAAATCGTGACGTCATAACCCTGGTTTGTCAGTGTCACACTGGCCTGCAATCCGGCAGGACCTGCGCCAATAATCGCGACTTTGCCGAGCGTTTTAGTACCGGGCTGATAAATTTCCATTCCGGTTTGTTGTTCAAAATCAGTAACAAAACGCTGTAAGCGGCCGATATCAATGGGAGCATCAACACCGGCACGGGTACAACCGCTTTGGCATAATTTCTCCGTCGGGCACACTCTGGCACAAACGGCACCGAGGGCATTATTTTCGCGAATTGTCTCGGCAGCGCCTTTAAAATTACGAAAGTAGATTGAGCGAATAAATTTCCCCGGATCGGTCTGTGCCGGGCAAGCCTGACTACAGGGAGCGTCGTGACATAATAAACAGCGAGAGGCTTCTTTAATCGCCAGTAAAGACGTAAAAGCCGGAGTGAGTTCATCCAGATAATTTTGTTGCGGCATGTGATCTTCCTTAATGCTATAGGTAATTAAGGCGAGCGTTTAGTAAATAATAATGTACTGATATTAAGGCTAAGCGTGCGGGGGAATTTAAACTGTGAAAAGATTCACAAATAGCTGCGGTTAGGAATGTGATATCCGCAGCTTATCAGGTGAAGTAATAATTATTCTCAATAATTAACTGGAGAGGGGAATATTAACGATAGAAAATAAGATAAACAATCATGCCGATAGATAAAATTCCGAAGCCGATATATGCCACCATATAAGCGAAAAAGAGTCCGGGATTTTTTGCTCGCCAGACATACACCGGTTCCGGTGCATTTTTAACCCGTTTATCAATCGCGCCTGCGCGCCAGCCTTTCCATGCTTCGCGGAAACAAAATATCGGGATAAGGAAAAAAACGGCAACGACAAAAAACTGCTGTACATCCATAACTACTTTCCTTGTTTCTTTTGTAATTCAAGTAACTGTTCGGGTGTGACGGCGGGATACCCCTGCGCATCTTCCGGTACCTGGTGCATAGCCGGAATAGGGACCAGCGGCCCTAAAAAACGCGGTTCACGTTTAAAAATATAAAGGTCAGCCAGCGCACCGAAACGGGCGGCAAATTCACGAATACGTACTGACAGCATATCTTTCGGTGACGGTACGGCATAACACTGAGCCTGAATCCCCATATGCAGCGCAATAAATAATGCTCGCTCACAGTGGAAACGTTGGGTGATAATAATGAAATCATTAGTATCGAAAACTTTGCGTGTACGCACGATGGAATCCAGCGTACGAAAGCCTGCGTAATCGAGAACAATATCTGATGGGTCGACACCAGCAGCGATTAAATCTTTGCGCATGGTCATCGGCTCATTATAACTTTGCAATGCGTTATCGCCGCTCAGTAATAGATAATTTACCTTACCGCTGTTATAGGCATTAATCGCTCCTTGAATGCGGTAGCGATAATACTGATTAATTACGCCAGTACGATAATATTTTGCTGTTCCGAGCACCACACCGACCTGGCGGTAGGGGAGATCCTGCAATTCGTCGTAGATATAAGGCGCGGTTTTCCAGCTCATCCAGCGATCGAGGCCGAGCACAGTCAACAGCAGCAAGCCGATCAGGACTAACAGGCTGAGGAACACGCGCTTTAACATGCAGGAGACTCGATCTAAGGAAAATTTCCATCAGGCTACTTTACCCGCTGGTTTTGCGCAAGAAACGGCAAACTGTTTGCCGGGAATTTCGACACCAGGAGAGGGCTGGCAAGCCGGACAAGGCGTTCACGCCGCATCCGGCACCAGGCTTAAGCGAGAAGCACTCGGTCGATACTGTGACAGCCGAGAGCTTTCAGCGTTGCGGAGGTGGCATCCCACTGAATCAACGGCGCATCGGCTTTTTCTGCCAGAACCGCGCGCTGGATATCCGGGTAATCATAACCCTTGAGATTCAACAGAATTAACGCTCCCTGCAACGGTGGCAGAGTCGGGTTGAATGCGGCGTTTTCAGCGTAGCTGCCACTGAAAATACGACCGTCTTTACATTCCAGCGCGACACCGCTTGGCGACTTACTGTAAGGCATGTGCGAACGGTTTGCCGCCGCAATCGCTGCCTGAGAAAGCGCATCACCCGTCAGCGCATAGCCGTGATCCTGTTCGTCCATCAGCAGCGTTTTAATCTCCAGATCTTTCGGCCCAAAGGCATCTGGCAGATAGTCACGCAGCGCGTGTGCCTCGCGGCCCGGCAGATGAATACGCAGATCCAGACCGCTGTTCAGTTCATTCATAAACTGACGGCAGTGACCACAAGGCGTGTAGTTAACGGTGATGGCTGCAAGCGCTTTTTCACCACTCAACCAGGCGTGGCTGATCGCGCTTTGTTCGGCATGAACGGTTTGCTGCATTGTCGCACCAATAAATTCCATATTGGCACCGAAATACCAGGTTCCGCTCACACCGCGCGCAATTGCGCCAACATTAAAATTCGACAATGGCGTACGCGCACAGGCCGCCGCCAGCGGAAGTAGTGCGAATGCCAGCGCGTCTTCGTCCAGCCCCGTTGCGCTCTTCAGCGATGAGACTTGCTCCCCGGTCAACAAAGCGGGGAAGTACTTGTCTGCCAGAATAGGTTCCAGTGCAGATTGCAAGTTATCCGCAAGTTGGGCAAAAGCGGTTTGAAAACGTGGATGCATGGCGTTGCCTCATAATCATGTAATGGGATAACAGTTTACGAACCCGTTGTGGCTTTATATGTGATCTGAATCTCATTAATTATGCAACGCGTGAAACATACATCAAAAATGCGCGACGCATCGCAAATTTTAGCCCATTACTGCCAGAATAATCGGGAAAAGGAACGGTGCGATCAGCGAAGTAATTATCCCGCATAACACCAGCGCTAGCGAACTAAATGCACCTTCCTGATAATCCAGCTCGGCGCAGCGCGCCGTACCGAGGGCGTGCGAGGCAGTCCCCATTGCCAGACCGCGCGCAGCTTTGGTACGAATACGCATCGCATTAAGCAATGTATGGCCAAATACCGCGCCGAGGATGCCGACGAAAATCACGCAAACTGCGCTGATTGCCGGAATACCGCCAATACTGCCGCCAACCGCCATTGCAATAGGCGTGGTGACTGATTTCGGCAGGATTGACGCGGCGATTTCCGGTGAAGCGCCCATCAACAATGCCACGGAAGTCCCCGTCACCATCGCAACCACGCTGCCGATAAAACAGATGGTGATGATCGATTTCCAGCGCGCGCGGATCTGGTGTAGCTGCTCATATAAAGGATAGGCCAGCGCGACGACCGCCGGTTGCAGCAGATCGTTTAGCACTTCGCTACCTTTAAAGTAGCTGTCGTAAGAGATGCCAGTCAGCATTAAAAAAGGAATGATCACCACCATTGCTACCAGCAACGGGTTAAGCAAGGGAAACTTATACCGTGCCGCCAGTTTGCGGGCGGCAAAAAAGACAATCAATGTCAGCGGTAATGACCACCAGATATTCGCCATCATTCTTCTGATCCTTTCTGACCTACGACTTTACGTTCACCGTGTACCAGTTGCGAACTCCAGCTCACCACCAGAAAAACCACCAGCGTACTGACTGCACAGGAAACCACTACCGGGCCAAACTGTGCGCGGAGCAAATCAAAATATTGCATGACGCCTACGCCAATCGGCACAAACAATAGCGCCATATAGCGAATCAGTACGTAGCACCCCGGATTGACCCATTTTGCCGGAAGAATTTGCAAGGCCAGCAGGACAAACAGGATCAGCATCCCGATGATGCTGCCCGGAATGGTTACCGGTAGCAGGGAAGCAATGAAAATGCCTGCATACAGGCAGGCATAAATCAGGACGAAAGCGCGTAAATATTGCCAGATAATGTTCAGTGTCTTACTCATAATCAACACCCCAGATGAGATGGATTCATCATACAATTAATTCGTAAAACGTGCTACCGATCACATTAAGAAATCAGCGCTTATTTTTTTCGCTCCCCGGCATTACGCAATGCGCAGCGAACTCAGGCATACATCAAGCATAGAGAGGGATTGCAGTTTGCAGCAATCCCTCTTTGCAGACCTTTAATCCGCTGACCATAGGCGCTAACATAGCGCCTCATTTTTTTGCGGGTGATGATATGCGTGTGTTACTGGCACCGATGGAGGGAGTGCTTGACTCTCTGGTGCGTGAATTGCTGACCGAAGTTAACGACTACGATCTGTGCATCACCGAGTTTGTCCGCGTGGTGGATCAACTGCTGCCGGTAAAAGTCTTTCATCGCATTTGCCCTGAGCTACAAAACGCCAGCCGGACACCATCTGGTACGCTGGTGCGCGTGCAGTTGTTAGGTCAGTTCCCACAATGGCTGGCAGAGAACGCCGCCCGTGCGGTGGAGTTAGGTTCCTGGGGCGTGGATCTCAATTGCGGCTGCCCGTCGAAAACGGTTAACGGTAGCGGCGGCGGGGCGACGTTACTCAAAGATCCTGAACTCATCTACCAGGGTGCAAAAGCGATGCGTGAAGCTGTACCGGCGCATTTGCCCGTCAGCGTGAAAGTGCGTCTGGGCTGGGACAGCGGTGAGAAGAAATTTGAAATCGCCGATGCGGTTCAACAGGCTGGCGCTACGGAGCTGGTGGTGCATGGGCGGACGAAAGAGCAGGGTTACCGCGCGGAGCATATTGACTGGCAGGCGATTGGCGATATTCGCCAGCGGCTGAATATTCCGGTGATTGCCAACGGTGAAATCTGGGACTGGCAGAGCGCGCAACAATGCATGGCGATCAGCGGCTGCGACGCAGTGATGATTGGTCGCGGGGCGCTCAATATTCCCAACCTGAGCCGGGTGGTAAAATATAACGAACCGCGAATGCCGTGGCCGGAGGTGGTTGCTTTGCTGCAAAAATATACCCGTCTGGAAAAGCAGGGCGATACCGGGTTATATCACGTTGCGCGGATTAAACAGTGGTTGAGTTATTTGCGTAAAGAATACGATGAAGCAACGGAATTATTTCAGCATGTTCGGGTGTTGAATAATTCCCCTGATATTGCAAGGGCTATTCAGGCAATTGATATCGAGAAACTCTAAAAAACCATAGTGATGTTTTTTGACAATGTGTTAGCTCTTTATCAATAGGCCGCACGGTTGTTTGGTGGCGTCAAAATTGCCGAGGCGTTCCCTGAAGGCCGGGGCAGCCCACATGGATGTGGGCTGAGGGCGCGTTTTACAGGGATGTTACCTCGCGCCCGACCCGGTAGCCGTAAGGGATAAGCCGAGGGCACCGCGCAGCGGCGATTTTGTTCGCCAGAGCCCGGGGGTGCAGGGGGCGGCGGCGATTGGCCGCCCCCTGCGCGCTCCTTGCGCCAGTGATTATATGAAGCAATGCACATGACAGGAGCGCAACAGGATGAGAGACTGAAATATTCTCGTTATTTTCGGACCTGATGACATTAATTAATTTTAAAATATCATCTTAAATACGCCAGTCACCACCAGTAGCCCAATCAGGAAAATAATCAATACAGCCCAGAGTATAATTTTCATTGGCGTTCCTTTATTTGTGAGTGCTGAATAAGTATAGGAAAAAACGAAGCCCTTTGCCGTTATCCATAAACGATTAAGATAAATCGGAAGATATCATTCACTTAGTGTATATTTTTCTGGATATGTCGTTTTATTGCCACTGATGTATTGCCACGCGAAACTAAAAAATATATCGCAACACACGGTAATCTCCGCGCACCTTTTCTTACCTGATTATTCCCCCATGAATCGTGATTCCTTTTATCCAGCCATCGCCTGTTTTCCGCTGTTACTGATGCTGGCCGGGTGTGCGCCTATGCATGAAACCCGCCAGGCGTTAAGCCAGCAAACGCCCGCTGCACAAGTTGACACCGCATTACCCACGGCGCTGAAAATGGTTGGCCAGACAGCCAATGGTGGCTGGAGTATCACGATAATCAACTCACTTCCTTAATTAACAATGCACTACAGAACGCACCGGATATGCAGGTGGCTGAACAGCGCATTCAGCTAGCTGAAGCCCAGGCGAAGGCAGTTGCCACTCAGGATGGTCCGCAGATCGACTTTTCGGCGGATATGGAGCGGCAAAAAATGTCGGCAGAAGGCTTAATGGGGCCGTTTGCTCTGAACGATCCGGCCGCAGGTACGACCGGCCCGTGGTACACCAACGGTACTTTTGGCTTAACGGCGGGCTGGCATCTCGATATCTGGGGAAAGAATCGGGCGGAGGTTACTGCCCGCCTGGGTACGGTTAAAGCACGGGCGGCGGAACGCGAGCAAACCCGCCAATTGCTGGCTGGCAGCGTAGCCCGCCTGTACTGGGAGTGGCAAACCCAGGCGGCGTTAAACACGGTCTTGCAGCAAATAGAAAAAGAGCAGAACACCATTATCGCGACCGATCGCCAGCTATATCAGAACGGGATTACTTCTTCAGTTGAAGGTGTGGAAACCGATATTAATGCCAGCAAAACCCGGCAGCAGCTCAACGATGTCGCGGGGAAAATGAAAATTATTGAGGCACGGTTAAGCGCACTTACAAATAACCAGACAAAGTCATTGAAGCTTAAACCGGTCGCGTTGCCGAAAGTGGCAAGCCAGCTTCCTGATGAACTGGGGTACTCCTTACTGGCCCGGCGGGCAGATTTGCAGGCGGCGCACTGGTACGTTGAGTCATCGCTAAGCACCATTGATGCGGCAAAAGCGGCATTTTATCCTGACATCAACCTGATGGCCTTCCTGCAACAGGATGCGTTGCACTTAAGCGATCTGTTCCGTCATTCCGCGCAGCAAATGGGCGTTACGGCAGGCCTGACGCTACCCATTTTCGATAGTGGTCGTCTTAACGCCAATCTCGATATCGCAAAAGCCGAAAGCAACTTGTCTATCGCCAGCTACAACAAAGCGGTGGTTGAAGCGGTGAATGACGTGGCGCGGGCAGCCAGTCAGGTTCAGACACTGGCGGAGAAAAACCAGCATCAGGCGCAAATTGAGCGCGATGCCTTGCGTGTGGTAGGTCTTGCGCAGGCGCGCTTTAACGCGGGCATCATTGCTGGTTCCCGCGTCAGCGAAGCCAGAATCCCCGCGCTGCGTGAGCGGGCCAATGGCCTGTTATTGCAAGGGCAGTGGCTGGATGCCTCCATTCAACTCACTGGTGCGTTGGGCGGGGGGTACAAACGCTGATGATATGCGCCTTCTATACTTAACGTTTATTCAGCGTTAAGTGGAGAACTCGATGGCACAGGTTGCGATTATTACCGCCTCCGATTCGGGGATCGGCAAAGAGTGCGCGTTATTACTGGCGCAGCAGGGGTTTGATATTGGTATTACCTGGCACTCAGATGAAGAAGGGGCAAAAGATACCGCGCGTGAGGTAGTTAGCCACGGCGTACGTGCGGAGATCGTGCAGCTGGATCTCGGCAATCTACCAGAAGGGGCACTGGCGCTGGAGAAACTCATTCAACGGCTGGGGCGCATTGATGTGCTGGTGAATAATGCGGGTGCAATGACCAAAGCGCCGTTTCTTGATATGGCTTTTGATGAGTGGCGCAAGATTTTTACCGTTGATGTCGATGGTGCATTCTTATGCTCGCAAATTGCGGCTCGTCAGATGGTGAAACAAGGGCAGGGCGGTCGCATCATCAACATTACGTCGGTACATGAACATACGCCGCTGCCGGATGCCAGCGCCTACACAGCCGCTAAACATGCGCTCGGTGGGTTAACCAAAGCGATGGCGCTGGAGCTGGTCAGGCATAAGATTTTGGTGAACGCAGTCGCGCCTGGGGCGATCGCCACGCCAATGAATGGCATGGATGACAGCGACGTGAAGCCCGACGCGGAGCCTTCGATTCCCTTGCGGCGTTTTGGCGCAACGCATGAGATTGCCAGCCTGGTGGTGTGGCTTTGTTCGGAGGGCGCAAATTACACCACCGGGCAGTCGTTGATAGTGGATGGCGGCTTTATGTTGGCGAATCCACAGTTCAACCCAGAATAGCGCAGTGAGGTGCGTGGATATTTCATTGGGTAATATTTTGGTCGGCATGAAAAGACGCACAAGCGTCGTATCAGGCATGGTACTCCGGATGTCGGATGCGGCGCGAACGCCTTATCCAGGGCAATGGTTTTACGCCTGATGATCCGGCTTTTTCTTCCCGCGTCGTTTCAGCCACCAGCGCACGCCCACCACCAGAACCACGACCAGAATCAACCAGACCCAGTGCTTCAAATGCTGGTCGAGATTGTGCAACCACGGCGCAATCACCTGACCACCAGCGTAACCAATAGTGGTAAAAATCAACGCCCAGGCAAATGCGCCGAGAATATTCAGCGGCAGAAAGATTTTCGGCGGCAGCTGGCTGGCACCAATCAGCGTCGGGCCAATCACCCGAAAGCCATACATAAAGCGCGTACCAATGACAAACAGATACGGATGGCGTTGGATAAGTTTCTGCGCCCGCTCAATTTTATCCTGATGTTTCGAGAAACGGCGTAACAGCTTGCCGCCAAACCGCCGCCCGCACAGATAGAGCACCTGGTCGCCAATCATGCCGCCAAGCGCCACAGAAAGTACCACCAGCGGGAACTTTAATAGCCCCTGATGCGCCGCAACGCCTCCCAGCAAAGTCACGGTTTCACCTTCCGCCAGGCTACCGATCACCAGCGCGGCATAACCATATTGTGAGATAAGTGTATTGAGATCCATAGGCCAGTCTGTCTCCCTTTGGTTGCCAGTAAGCATACACCCTGTGAATCATTCACGCTGAAAAAGGACGTTCATCAGACAGTGAAAATTACATGGGCGAACAAAAAATAATCACAAGCTGACTTATACTTGAACTGTCAGGTTCATGAACTCACAACAAGGGGGCGGTATGAGCCATGTCTGGGGACTGTTTTCCCATCCCGATCGTGAAATGCAGGTGATTAATCGCGAAAACGAAACGATTTCTCACCATTACACCCACCACGTTTTGCTGATGGCGGCGATTCCGGTGATTTGCGCCTTCATTGGCACTACACAGATTGGCTGGAATTTTGGCGATGGCACTATCCTGAAGTTATCCTGGTTTACCGGACTGGCGCTGGCTGTCTTGTTTTACGGCGTTATGCTGGCTGGGGTCGCGGTGATGGGGCGGGTCATCTGGTGGATGGCGCGTAATTATCCGCAGCGTCCGTCACTTGCGCACTGCATGGTCTTCGCGGGCTACGTTGCAACTCCGCTGTTTTTAAGCGGTCTGGTGGCGCTTTATCCACTGGTCTGGTTGTGTGCGCTGGTCGGCACGGTGGCGCTGTTTTACACCGGCTACCTGCTTTACCTTGGTATTCCGAGCTTCCTGAATATCAACAAAGAGGAAGGCCTTAGCTTCTCTAGTTCGACGCTGGCGATTGGCGTGCTGGTACTGGAAGTGCTGCTCGCCCTAACCGTTATACTATGGGGCTACGGTTATCGTTTGTTCTAGAAAGTTCTTTGACGTTGCATTGCTGGCGTAAATGTCAGCAATGCAGCATTTCCTCACGATTCTCCTTTGACGATCGCACTTTTTGCTCGTTATGATGGCGTCGCTAGCCTCAGTAAATCCTTACTCCGGCGGTGCGCAACCCGTGCGCGTGAACCACTATCTGAATGCTCATCATGCCGAAATTTCGAGTTTCTTTATTTAGCCTGGCCCTGATGCTGGCTGTGCCTTTTGCACCGCAGGCCGTTGCGAAAACGGCAGCCGCTACCACCGCTTCACAACCGGAAATTGCCTCCGGTAGCGCGATGATTGTTGATCTGAATACCAACAAAGTGATCTATTCGAACCACCCGGATCTGGTGCGTCCGATTGCGTCTATCAGCAAATTAATGACCGCGATGGTTGTGCTGGATGCACGACTGCCGCTGGATGAAAAACTAAAAGTGGATATCAGCCAGACGCCGGAGATGAAAGGGGTCTATTCGCGCGTACGACTGAATAGCGAAATCAGCCGTAAAGATATGCTGTTGCTGGCGCTGATGTCTTCAGAAAACCGCGCGGCGGCAAGCCTTGCGCACCATTATCCCGGTGGTTACAAAGCCTTTATTAAGGCAATGAATGCGAAAGCGAAATCGCTCGGAATGAACAACACGCGCTTTGTTGAACCTACCGGATTGTCGGTGCATAACGTTTCAACTGCCCGTGACTTAACCAAACTGCTCATTGCCAGCAAACAATATCCGTTGATCGGGCAGTTAAGTACTACCCGGGAAGATATGGCAACCTTCTCTAATCCGACGTATACGCTGCCGTTCCGCAATACTAATCATCTGGTGTATCGCGATAACTGGAATATTCAGTTAACCAAAACCGGCTTTACCAATGCGGCGGGCCATTGTCTGGTGATGCGTACGGTTATCAATAATAAACCGGTGGCGCTGGTAGTGATGGACGCGTTTGGCAAATATACCCATTTTGCCGATGCCAGCCGCCTGCGTACCTGGATTGAAACCGGTAAAGTGATGCCTGTGCCGGCAGCAGCGTTGAGCTATAAAAAACAAAAAGCCGCCCAAATGGCGGCGGCGGGGCAGACGGCACAGAACGATTAAGTGAATTCGGATGGCGATACTCTGCCATCCGTAATTTTTACTCCACTTCCTGCCAGTTTTTCCGTTTACTGGTTTTACCGATCCCCGGATTCATGCTGTTGGTCGGATCGTTCTCGCGATAGAACTTCTGCAACGTCTCCGGTGCTTTATACAAATGACCGACGTTATGCTCGGCAGGGTACTGCGCGCCGCGCTGCTGTAGCAGTTCCAGCATCTGTTCTTTTAACGCATGCACATCCACGCCTTTTTTCACTATGTAATCCTGATGGAAGACATAGCACATAAAATGGCCGTAATAGAGCTTGTGCACCAGCTGGCTGTCGATCTCCGGCGGTAAATGCTCATACCACTCGGTGTCGTTACGCCGCAGAGCGATATCCAACGCCAGAATGTCTTCGACTTCATCGGAATGCACCGCCTGATAACGAATTGCTGCGCCCGCAGCGGCGAAACGGTGTAAAAACGCTTTGCTGCCTTCCTCCGGCGTACAGACAAAGAAATCGCCTTCGGCCTGTTTGAAATAATCCACCAGCCACGATTTGGCTTCGCCCACGCCATCGCCCGCCATTTTTAACAGCAGATGATGCTCGTATTTATCGCGCCAGTTTTTCATGCGCGGCGGTAAATGGCTGGGGAACAGGTGACCGAATTTTTGCATCGCACGGTCAGTAAAATGCGGACGGAAGAATTTCACTTTCTCCAGCATCGCATCGGTGCGTCCCTTGAGATTAAAGAAGAACGGCATCTTGTCGGTGCCTAACTTATCAATCATCAGGAAGGTGTCTTTGCCGTATTTTTCCGCAATATCGTAGATATCCCGGTGCATATATTCCCCGGCAACCGGCAGATTTTCGAAGTTAGCCAGAATATGACGGCGGATTTCGGTCAGCACTTCCGGCTGGTTGGTGCCGATATAAAACACCTGCTGATTTTTTTCCGCTTCGAAGGTATCAAGACGTACTGCAAAGACCGCCAGCTTCCCGGCGCAACCAGAAGATTCAAATAACCGATCAGGATCGGCGTTATAACGTGCGGGCGTGTCGGCTTCAATATCACGAACGCGGTGGACATAGTCATAATCGTGGGCGTGACGACCATCGTGACGCACATCGTCATCTTTGATGCGATCATCATCCAGCTTGCTAAGGATCTGCTCCGGCGTTTCGCCCAGATCAATCCCCAGATGGTTCACCAGCGTCAGTTTGCCGTCTTCATTTATACGCGCGAATAACGACATTTCGGTATACGCCGGGCCACGTTGCACCAGCGAGCCGCCGGAGTTGTTACAAATACCGCCGATGACCGATGCGCCTATACACGATGATCCAATCACTGAGTGCGGTTCGCGTCCCAGCGGTTTGAGGGCTTTTTCCAGCGAATAGAGCGTGGTGCCCGGATAGGCCAGCACCTGTTCGCCCTTGCCAAGAACGTGCAGCTTGTCGAGACGCAGGGTGCTGATGATAACGACATCGCGATCATAATCGTTACCGTTTGGCGTCGATCCTTCGGTCAGGCCTGTATTGGCGGCCTGCATCAGAATAATTTTGTCGGCGGTGACGCAGGCTTTCAGCACCCGCCACAATTCTAGTAGTGAGCCAGGGAAAACGACAGCCAGCGCGTCGCCCTGACCAGAACGGAAGCCCTTGCGATAGCGGGCCGTTTTTGCGGGATCGGTGAGCAGGTGTGAAGAACCCACCAGACGAGCAAGTTCATTCAAAAAGGCTTTATTATCAGTTGTTGTCATGGAAGACATTTTCCACTCCTTGTGGTGGCGAAAAAATATCACAAACTAGAATAGCGCCTTGTATAACAATTCAGCGAGTGAATATTTTGAAAATTCAGACAATAAACTGAGCATTCTTTTTCTCTCTCCATCATGCTTATGGCAAACTACGGTTTTTGCACCATTTTCGCTGCCACGTCGGGCAACAAAGGAAGAAAAATCCATATGAAATGGCTATGTTCAGTAGGAATCGCGGTGAGTCTGGCCCTGCAGCCAGCACTGGCGGATGATTTATTCGGCAACCATCCATTAACGCCCGAAGCGCGGGATGCGTTCGTCACCGAACTGCTTAAGAAAATGACAGTTGATGAGAAAATTGGTCAGCTGCGCTTAATCAGCGTCGGCCCGGATAACCCGAAAGAGGCGATCCGCGAGATGATCAAAGACGGTCAGGTTGGGGCGATTTTCAACACCGTAACCCGTCAGGATATCCGCGCCATGCAGGATCAGGTGATGGAATTAAGCCGCCTGAAAATTCCTCTTTTCTTTGCTTACGACGTGCTGCACGGTCAGCGCACGGTGTTCCCGATTAGCCTCGGTCTGGCCTCGTCTTTTAACCTCGATGCAGTGAAAACGGTCGGACGTGTCTCTGCTTATGAAGCGGCAGATGATGGCCTGAATATGACCTGGGCACCGATGGTCGATGTCTCGCGCGATCCGCGCTGGGGACGTGCTTCCGAAGGTTTTGGCGAAGATACGTATCTCACCTCAACAATGGGTAAAACCATGGTGGAAGCGATGCAGGGTAAAAGCCCGGCAGATCGCTACTCGGTGATGACCAGCGTCAAACACTTTGCCGCATACGGCGCGGTAGAAGGCGGTAAAGAGTACAACACCGTCGATATGAGTCCGCAGCGCCTGTTTAATGATTATATGCCGCCGTACAAAGCGGGGCTGGACGCAGGCAGCGGCGCGGTGATGGTGGCGCTGAACTCGCTGAACGGCACGCCAGCCACCTCCGATTCCTGGCTGCTGAAAGATGTTCTGCGCGACCAGTGGGGCTTTAAAGGCATCACCGTTTCCGATCACGGTGCAATCAAAGAGCTGATTAAACATGGCACGGCGGCAGACCCGGAAGATGCGGTGCGCGTGGCGCTGAAATCCGGAATCAACATGAGCATGAGCGACGAGTACTACTCGAAGTATCTGCCTGGGTTGATTAAATCCGGCAAAGTGACGATGGCAGAGCTGGACGATGCTGCCCGCCATGTACTGAACGTTAAATATGATATGGGGTTGTTTAACGACCCATACAGCCATTTGGGGCCGAAAGAGTCTGACCCGGTGGATACCAATGCCGAAAGCCGCCTGCACCGTAAAGAAGCGCGTGAAGTGGCGCGCGAAAGCTTGGTGTTGCTGAAAAACCGTCTCGAAACGTTACCGCTGAAAAAATCGGCCACCATTGCGGTGGTTGGGCCACTGGCGGACAGTAAACGTGACGTGATGGGCAGCTGGTCCGCAGCCGGTGTTGCCGATCAATCCGTGACCGTACTGACCGGGATTAAAAATGCCGTCGGTGAAAACGGTAAAGTGCTGTATGCCAAAGGGGCGAACGTTACCAGTGACAAAGGCATTATCGATTTCCTGAATCAGTATGAAGAAGCGGTCAAAGTCGATCCGCGTTCGCCGCAAGAGATGATTGATGAAGCGGTGCAGACGGCGAAACAATCTGATGTGGTGGTGGCTGTAGTCGGTGAAGCACAGGGGATGGCGCACGAAGCCTCCAGCCGGACCGATATCACTATTCCGCAAAGCCAACGTGACTTGATTGCGGCGCTGAAAGCCACCGGTAAACCGCTGGTGCTGGTGCTGATGAACGGGCGTCCGCTGGCGCTGGTGAAAGAAGATCAGCAGGCTGATGCGATTCTGGAAACCTGGTTTGCGGGGACTGAAGGCGGTAATGCAATTGCCGATGTATTGTTTGGCGATTACAACCCGTCCGGCAAGCTGCCAATGTCCTTCCCGCGTTCTGTCGGGCAGATCCCGGTGTACTACAGCCATCTGAATACCGGTCGCCCGTATAATGCCGACAAGCCGAACAAATACACTTCGCGTTATTTTGATGAAGCTAACGGGGCGTTGTATCCGTTCGGCTATGGGCTGAGCTACACCACTTTCACCGTCTCTGATGTGAAACTTTCTGCGCCGACCATGAAGCGTGACGGCAAAGTGACTGCCAGCGTGCAGGTGACGAACACCGGTAAGCGCGAGGGTGCCACGGTAGTGCAGATGTACTTGCAGGATGTGACGGCTTCCATGAGTCGCCCTGTGAAACAGCTGAAAGGCTTTGAGAAAATCACCCTGAAACCGGGCGAAACTCAGACTGTCAGCTTCCCGATCGATATTGAGGCGCTGAAGTTCTGGAATCAACAGATGAAATATGACGCCGAGCCTGGCAAGTTCAATGTCTTTATCGGCACTGATTCCGCACGCGTTAAGAAAGGCGAGTTTGAGTTGCTGTAATGCTTTAGTAAGGGCGCGACGTTTGCGCCCTTTGTAGGCCGGATAAGGCGCTCGCGCCGCATCCGGCAGGAAACGCCGGACCGAATATGCCTCTTAAGTATTTATCTGATTCTGCAACTGAATCCTTCCGCTCAAGCTAACCCCGCCATTATCAACTATGCTTTTCTCTTAATTCGCTGAAAACAACAGTAAAAGAATGAGGAAAGCATCATGCCACTCTTAAAGCTCTGGGCAGGTTCACTGGTTATGTTGGCAGCCGTGAGCCTGCCGCTACAGGCGGCTTCCCCCGTTAAAGTCGGTTCAAAAATCGATACCGAAGGTGCGCTACTCGGCAATATCATTTTGCAGGTGCTGGAAAGCCACGGCGTACCGACGGTGAATAAAGTGCAACTCGGAACGACTCCTGTGGTGCGCGGGGCGATTACTTCCGGTGAACTGGATATCTATCCGGAATATACCGGCAATGGCGCTTTCTTCTTTAAAGATGAAAACGATGCAGCGTGGAAAAACGCGCAGCAAGGTTACGAGAAAGTCAAAAAGCTCGATTCGGAGCACAACAAGTTAATCTGGCTGACGCCCGCGCCTGCAAATAACACCTGGACTATCGCCGTGCGTCAGGATGTGGCAGAGAAAAATAAACTCACTTCGCTTGCCGACCTGAGTCGTTATCTGCAAGAGGGCGGCACCTTCAAACTGGCAGCCTCGGCAGAGTTTATCGAACGCGCCGATGCGTTACCCGCGTTTGAAAAAGCCTATGGCTTTAAGCTCGGTCAGGATCAGTTGCTGTCACTGGCTGGTGGCGACACGGCGGTGACGATCAAAGCCGCTGCCCAGCAAACCTCTGGCGTTAATGCTGCAATGGCTTACGGCACTGACGGCCCGGTAGCGGCGCTGGGGCTGCAAACCTTAAGCGATCCGCAAGGTGTGCAACCTATCTACGCGCCTGCACCAGTGGTGCGTGAGTCGGTGTTGAGGGAGTATCCGCAAATGGCACAGTGGCTACAGCCAGTCTTCGCCAGCCTCGATGCAAAAACATTGCAGCAACTGAATGCCAGCATTGCTGTGGAAGGACTGGATGCCAAAAAAGTGGCTGCCGACTACCTGAAACAAAAAGGGTGGACGAAGTAATTTCCCGTGACTTATTTCCGTATTAATCCTGTTCTGGCGCTGCTGCTGTTGCTGACGGCAATCGCAGCGGCGCTGCCGTTTATCAGTTACGCGCCTAATCGTTTAGTTTCGGGTGAGGGGCGTCATCTCTGGCAGCTGTGGCCGCAAACGATCTGGATGCTGGTGGGCGTTGGTTGCGCCTGGCTGACGGCCTGTTTTATTCCCGGTAAAAAAGGCAGCATTTGTGCACTCATTCTGGCGCAATTCGTCTTCGTATTGCTGGTGTGGGGAGCTGGAAAGGCGGCGACCCAACTGGCGCAAAATGGCAGTGCGCTGGCGCGTACCAGCCTCGGCAGTGGTTTCTGGCTGGCTGCGGCGCTGGCATTGCTGGCCTGTAGCGATGCCATCCGCCGAATCTCCACGCATCCGCTGTGGCGCTGGTTGTTGCATATGCAGATTGCCATTATTCCGCTGTGGTTGCTGTACTCCGGCACGCTTAACGATCTCTCACTAATGAAAGAATACGCCAACCGTCAGGATGTGTTTGACGACGCGCTGGCACAACATCTGACGTTGCTGTTTGGTGCGGTGCTGCCTGCGTTAGTGATTGGTGTGCCGTTGGGCATCTGGTGCTACTTTTCCACTGCTCGGCAGGGGGCAATTTTTTCTCTGCTCAATGTGATTCAGACCGTGCCTTCGGTGGCGCTCTTTGGCCTGTTGATTGCGCCGCTTGCCGCGCTGGTTACGGCCTTTCCGTGGCTGGGGACGCTCGGCATAGCAGGAACCGGAATGACACCCGCACTGATTGCGCTGGTGCTCTATGCCTTGCTGCCGCTGGTGCGCGGCGTGGTAGTCGGTTTGAACCAGATCCCGCGCGATGTGCTGGAAAGCGCCAGAGCGATGGGGATGAGCGGGGCGCAGCGTTTCCTGCATGTTCAGTTACCGCTGGCGTTACCGGTATTTCTGCGCAGCCTGCGGGTGGTGATGGTGCAAACTGTAGGTATGGCGGTGATTGCGGCGTTAATCGGCGCAGGCGGTTTTGGTGCGCTGGTTTTCCAGGGGCTGCTAAGCAGCGCCATTGATTTAGTGTTGCTGGGGGTGATCCCGGTAATTGTTCTGGCGGTGCTTACCGACGCGCTGTTCGATTTGCTTATCGCACTGCTGAAGGTGAAACGTAATGATTGAATTTAGCCATGTCAGCAAACTGTTCGGCGCACAAAAAGCCGTTAACGATCTCAATCTCAATTTTCAGGAAGGGAGTTTTTCGGTGCTGATTGGCACATCTGGCTCCGGCAAATCCACCACCCTGAAAATGATTAACCGCCTGGTGGAGCATGACAGCGGAGAGATCCGCTTTGCCGGAGAAGAAATTCGCTCGCTGCCAGTACTGGAGTTGCGCCGCCGGATGGGCTATGCCATTCAATCTATTGGCCTGTTCCCCCACTGGAGCGTGGCGCAAAACATCGCTACCGTGCCGCAATTACAAAAATGGTCGCGGGCGCGGATTGACGATCGTATCGACGAATTAATGGCGCTACTGGGGCTGGAGTCAAATTTGCGTGAGCGTTATCCGCATCAGCTTTCCGGTGGTCAGCAGCAACGTGTGGGAGTGGCGCGTGCACTGGCTGCCGATCCGCAAGTCTTACTAATGGATGAACCTTTTGGCGCACTGGACCCGGTAACGCGCGGCGCGTTGCAACAAGAGATGACGCGCATTCACCGTTTGCTGGGGCGTACCATTGTGCTGGTCACTCATGATATTGATGAGGCGCTACGGCTGGCAGAACATCTGGTATTGATGGATCACGGTGAAGTAGTGCAGCAGGGCAATCCGCTGACGATGCTGACTCGTCCGGCGAATGATTTTGTCCGCCAGTTTTTTGGACGTAGTGAACTGGGTGTGCGCCTGCTTTCGTTACGTAGTGTGGCGGATTACGTGCGTCGCGAAGAACGAGCAGATGGTGAGGCACTGGCAGAAGAGATGACGCTACGCGATGCGCTCTCTCTGTTTGTTGCGCGGGGATGCGAGGTGCTGCCGGTGGTGAACATGCAGGGCCAGCCTTGCGGCACGCTGCATTTTCAGGATCTGCTGGTGGAGGCGTAAGCGTATGAAGATGTTGCGCGATCCGCTGTTCTGGCTCATTGCTCTGTTTGTGGCGCTGATTTTCTGGCTGCCTTACAGCCAGCCGCTGTTTGCTGCCTTGTTCCCACAACTGCCACGACCCGTTTATCAGCAAGAAAGTTTTGCAGCTCTGGCACTGGCTCATTTCTGGCTGGTGGGAATTTCGAGTTTGTTTGCGGTGATCATTGGCACTGGTGCCGGAATTGCTGTCACTCGCCCGTGGGGCGCGGAATTTCGCCCACTGGTGGAAACTATTGCCGCCGTTGGACAGACTTTTCCGCCCGTCGCAGTGCTGGCGATCGCCGTTCCGGTGATCGGCTTTGGTCTGCAACCAGCGATTATCGCCTTGATCCTTTACGGTGTGCTGCCCGTCCTGCAGGCGACACTTGCCGGGCTGGGAGCGATTGATGCCAGCGTGACAGAAGTTGCGAAAGGTATGGGAATGAGTCGTGGTCAGCGAGTGCGTAAGGTCGAGCTACCGCTGGCGGCTCCGGTGATTCTGGCGGGCGTGCGAACTTCGGTGATTATCAACATTGGTACGGCGACGATCGCCTCAACGGTAGGGGCCAGCACGCTGGGTACGCCCATCATCATCGGGCTTAGCGGATTTAATACCGCGTATGTGATCCAGGGGGCGTTACTGGTGGCACTGGCGGCGATCATCGCAGACCGCCTGTTTGAAAGGCTGGTGCAGGCGCTTAGCCAGCACGCAAAATAAAGGTATAACCTGCGAGCATGACGCCACCAATTCCGCCTAACGCCATAAACAGGAACAGGGCGATGACCCCAATTTTAGCTATGCGCATAATGCACTCCTTATGTTAACGAAAGGATTGTACAGTAAAGCGCATTTGTTAACGAATCATTAAATGCCGAGTGGGAAAATATCATGGCCTTGTTCTTGCCAACTGGTGAGTTGCTGCTGTTGGGCGGAGGTTCGATTTTCACCGCACCACACCAGCAATGTACGGCCTTCGAATAGTTCAGGGCGTAGTTGATTGAGCGAGTGGGCGAGGACATCAATGCGCCATCCTTGTTGACTGGCAATCCAGCCCTCCAGCCACAGACGGGTGGTATCCTGAATATTCCAGCCAACCACCAGCGCATCTTTACCCTGTTTTTTACGTGCCGAAGCCAGACAAATGGCGATGTAGTTGATCAGTACGCCGTCGAGGATCGCCAGCAGCGCCTGGAGAGTCGGTTGTTGGCACTGAAGCCGTCGGCGCAGAGGAATAAACAGATGTGTGGTGAGTGTCTGGGCGGGGTAATCCTGACCGCGCTCTTTGATCCACGTTCGCAGGCTATGTAGATTGCCGCTTTGCAGGTAAGTCAGTAATGTTTCTTGCTGATCGCGCCAGCCGTTCTGCACATCAACATTTTCATTACTGAGCAGCATTTTAACTTTGCTGACCTGCACGCCGTTGTCGATCCAGCGTTTGATCTCGCGGATCCGGTCAATATCGGCATCGTTGAACAGCCGATGACCGCCGTCTGTCCGTTGCGGTTTCAGCAATCCGTAACGCCTCTGCCACGCGCGTAACGTGACAGGATTAATATCACAAAGCAACGCCACTTCACCAATTGTGTAAAGCGCCATCGTCTCACCCTTGCTCGCGAGGTCCCGGTTTAACTTTAGACGCAGTTTTGCGAACCAGGTAGTTTTGCCCGTTTTTTGTGCATCTATAGGGTGATTTTATTTTTGCCAGGCGATTTTGAGTGATCGTACTCACGAATTCTCATTTTTCTGCAAGAGTTCAAAGAAAGTTAAACGCAGGCAATGTATGTTACGCGTTTTAAAGGGAAGTGTGGTTTGCGGGTATGTACGATTTTAATCTGGTGTTGCTGCTGCTTCAGCAGATGTGCGTTTTTTTAGTCATTGCATGGTTAATGAGTAAAACGCCATTATTCATACCGTTAATGCAGGTCACGGTTCGTCTGCCGCATAAATTTCTCTGCTACATCGTCTTTTCCATCTTCTGCATCATGGGCACCTGGTTTGGGTTGCACATTGACGATTCTATTGCCAATACCCGTGCGATAGGCGCGGTAATGGGCGGCTTACTCGGCGGTCCGGTCGTCGGTGGGCTGGTTGGGCTGACCGGCGGCTTACATCGATATTCGATGGGGGGCATGACCGCGTTAAGTTGCATGATCTCGACCATCGTTGAAGGATTACTCGGTGGCCTGGTACACAGCATCCTGATCCGCCGCGGGCGCACTGATAAAGTCTTTAACCCCATTACCGCCGGTGCCGTCACGTTCGTCGCTGAAATGGTGCAAATGCTGATCATCCTTGCGATCGCCCGACCTTATGAAGATGCGGTGCGTCTGGTGAGTAATATTGCTGCGCCAATGATGGTCACCAATACCGTCGGCGCGGCGCTGTTTATGCGTATATTGCTCGATAAACGCGCGATGTTTGAAAAATACACTTCGGCTTTTTCTGCCACTGCGCTGAAAGTGGCAGCCTCGACGGAAGGCATTTTGCGCCAGGGGTTTAACGAAGTGAACAGCATGAAAGTGGCTCAGGTGCTGTATCAGGAACTGGATATTGGTGCAGTCGCGATTACCGATCGAGAGAAATTGCTGGCCTTTACCGGAATTGGTGACGACCACCATTTACCCGGCAAACCGATTTCTTCAACTTATACTTTAAAAGCGATTGAAACCGGTGAAGTGGTCTACGCTGATGGCAACGAAGTACCTTACCGTTGCTCTTTGCATCCGCAATGCAAACTGGGGTCGACGCTGGTAATTCCGTTGCGTGGTGAAAATCAGCGGGTGATGGGCACCATCAAATTGTATGAAGCCAAAAACCGTTTATTCAGTTCAATCAACCGCACGTTGGGTGAGGGGATTGCGCAATTGCTTTCGGCGCAGATCCTTGCCGGGCAATATGAGCGGCAAAAAGCGATGCTCACCCAGTCAGAGATCAAACTGCTTCACGCCCAGGTGAATCCCCATTTTTTGTTTAATGCGCTTAACACCATTAAAGCGGTGATCCGCCGCGACAGCGAACAGGCCAGCCAGCTGGTGCAGTATCTTTCCACTTTTTTCCGCAAAAACTTAAAGCGGCCTTCGGAGTTTGTTACTCTCGCCGACGAAATTGAACATGTGAATGCTTATCTGCAAATTGAAAAGGCGCGCTTCCAGTCGCGGTTGCAGGTCAACATTGCTATTCCGCAAGAATTATCCCAGCAGCAATTGCCCGCGTTTACCCTGCAACCGATAGTGGAAAACGCCATTAAACATGGGACATCACAACTGCTGGATACAGGGCGAGTGGCAATCAGCGCCCGACGTGAGGGGCAACATTTGATGCTGGAGATCGAAGACAATGCCGGTTTGTATCAACCGGTAACCAATGCCAGTGGGCTGGGGATGAATCTGGTGGATAAGCGTTTACGTGAACGGTTTGGCGATGACTATGGAATAAGCGTCGCCTGTGAGCCTGATAGTTACACCCGAATAACGTTACGACTACCATGGAGGGACGAGGCATGATTAAAGTCTTAATTGTCGATGATGAACCGTTAGCACGGGAGAACCTGCGTGTATTTTTGCAGGAGCAGAGCGATATTGAAATCGTTGGAGAGTGTTCAAACGCCGTGGAAGGGATCGGCGCGGTGCATAAACTGCGCCCGGATGTGCTGTTTCTCGATATCCAGATGCCGCGCATCAGTGGTCTGGAAATGGTGGGGATGCTTGACCCGGAACATCGCCCGTATATTGTTTTTCTCACTGCGTTTGACGAATACGCAATTAAAGCCTTTGAAGAACATGCCTTTGATTATCTGCTGAAGCCAATTGATGAAGCGCGACTGGAGAAAACGCTGGCGCGATTGCGTCAGGAGCGCAGCAAGCAGGATGTTTCGCTGTTACCGGAAAATCAACAGGCGCTGAAATTTATCCCTTGTACGGGGCATAGTCGGATTTATTTGCTGCAAATGAAAGATGTGGCATTTGTCAGCAGTCGGATGAGCGGTGTCTACGTTACCAGCCACGAAGGGAAAGAGGGCTTTACCGAATTGACATTACGTACCCTGGAAAGTCGTACACCACTACTGCGCTGCCATCGTCAGTATCTGGTTAACCTCGCGCATTTACAGGAGATTCGTCTGGAAGATAACGGCCAGGCCGAGTTGATTTTGCGTAATGGCTTAACCGTGCCGGTCAGCCGCCGTTATCTGAAAAGCTTAAAAGAGGCGATTGGCCTGTAAAAGACTGCTAAAATGGCTTTTTGCCTCATCAACACCTGAAGGCCTCATGCTAAGTAACGATATTCTGCGCAGCGTGCGCTACATTTTGAAAGCCAATAATAATGACCTGGTGCGTATTCTGGCGCTGGGTAATGTCGAAGCCACCGCGGAACAGATCGCCGTCTGGCTACGTAAAGAAGACGAAGAGGGTTTTCAGCGTTGTCCGGACATTGTTTTGTCGTCATTCCTCAATGGCCTGATTTATGAAAAACGCGGCAAGGATGAGTCTGCTCCGGCACTGGAGCCGGAACGTCGCATTAATAACAACATCGTGCTGAAAAAATTACGCATCGCGTTTTCGCTGAAAACCGATGACATTCTGGCTATCCTCACCGAACAGCAGTTCCGCGTTTCGATGCCGGAAATTACAGCGATGATGCGCGCACCGGATCATAAAAACTTCCGCGAATGCGGCGATCAATTTTTACGTTATTTTCTGCGTGGACTGGCAGCGCGCCAGCATGTGAAAAAAGGCTAAAAAATTGGCGGTCATGTTTAGAGCATGACCGCCAACCGATTATTTCACTTCTTTAAAACCAGCGGCTTTCATCACCAGTTCCATTTGCGCCATAGTGATACCTTTTTTGGCATCTTCAGCAGAAACGTTGATTCCTGAAATACCCTGCAGGGCTTTAAAATCCACTTTTTCCATATCGATAGTCACGTTTTCCTGCGCGTAGGTATCGGTATAGGTTAATTTTTCTTCAACACCCGCGATGTTTTTGTATTTGGCGCTTAACGGCTCAAGTGTCTTGGCAGCATCTTCTTTGGTGGTTGCACCAATGGAGGCAAATTGAATTTTGGTTTCAGAAGATTGCTTAAGCACCTTGTCACCTTTGTAGACATAGGTAATGGCAATTTCAGTGCCGTTCAGATTGGCGCTGAATTTCTTCGATTCTTCTTTGTCACCGCAGCCAGCAAGAGAGAAAACCAGAACAGATGCAACAACGAGGGAAAACAGCTTATTGAAAGCCTTCATGTAAAACTCCATTTTATTTAATCAAGGAACTGGTGACTCTCACCAGGGGCTATATAGGATATGCCTAATACCGTGGCGTGAGCAGTCCGGAACTGGAGTAGAACTCTTAGTAAAAAGCACTATTTCATCCTTGTTGCTGAAGCATGGGGAATAATTGTTCGCAAAGCAAAACACCGTTATTCATTGCTTCTACCCGTGCCTCGCTTTCTGTATTACGAAATTGTCCCAACACATGTGCCAGCCGATAAAAACCCACCGCGGTGAGGTCATTCGCCAGCAACTATGCCTGACCAATAGCACTCTGTTCCTGATAGCGCCAGCCGTTATGGAGCAGTTGAATAAGTAACGCCTGGCAGCGTATCAGCAACTGATGAGCAGTAGACGGCACAGGCAAAACGCTGGCAGAAGGTAGCGGTGCCACAGGCGTAGTTTCTGCGTCCAGCGCCCAGGCACGGGTTTTTGTCATCATCACCCGTGGTTCCAGTGTCAATTGCCCTTCAACAAAACTGACAAAGCCAGAAACCAGACACACGGGGTCGTCTGTTTGTTGCAAAAGCGCCGCCATGCGTTCAACGGCATAAGGTGCGCTGGCTGAGGCTGGTAATGATAACGTCAGCACATTATCTTCCCCTTCGCCGCTAATGACCTGCGCATCCAGCGTCTGGCGGCTGCTGTCCCAACCGAGCGAAATACACTCAGCGACCGGCAGAATAAATAAGTTATCGACCTGATTAAGAGGCCGTATGCAGGCGGGGGGACGCTGGCGTAAATATTCCCGCAAAGCCACAATGCCCGGCTGGCGTAACGGCGCGCTCAACATTTGCCAGGCATCAGGCGACAGCGGCACAACGCTGCTTAAGCGGTTGCGGGTAGCTAACAGCAGCTCGCCATCGGCACTGCGTTTTGCTGCTTGTGAAACAATTTGCCCGCCCGCCAGTGCGCCAGCCTGAAAACTAAACAGCCGACGCGTAGCTGCCGGTGAGTTTTCCTGTTCACTTCGCGGCCAACTGCGCGAAAGGTGCAAAATACTGCCGGTGTCGGGATCGGTAAACCAGATGCGTAAACCATAATGCTCAATATCCTGCCAGCAACGCATACCTAAAGACACCAGCCGCAGATGATCAAGCTTTGCTTCTCCGGCAATGCCAGAGCCAACGACCGTGCGCCACGGCACAGGAGGAACTTCACCAATACTGTCGCGCCGGGCCATCTCTTGTGCGCAATTTAATCGACTGTTTAATGCCGCAAGCTGATGTAAGCATTCTCCGGCATTATAGTGGCTGGCGCGGGCGTGGAAGGCATCAACGCTGGCGCGCAGTTGCCGTAGCGATTCACTCACCCAGCGCCAGTTGCAGGTCTCTGCCGCCTGCAATGCGCGGTTGAATGCTGCCTCGTAATGGATGAGCGGCTGGCTGATGCCGCCAAGCCATAATGTCTGGCTTAATTGCTGAACATATTGACGACACGCGTTGCCTTCTTCGCTGGCAAACGGATCGTCAGATGATGTGACGTGTTCGCTGCGCATCTGCCAGATTAAATGGTTAAATTCTGCTTGCTGCGCTTTGGCCTCGACGAAGGCCTGTACCGCCAGTACGACATGTTCGCAAAGTGTGCCTTCAATACAATCACAACGGGCGAAACGAATACTGCTGCGGGAATAAAAACGCACATCGCTCATCGGTAAGCGGGCAGAGGGAATTTCACCCGGCGCACAGAACAACTCAATGGTGATGCCTTTAGCGACCAGCGCCTGTGCGCGTTTGCGGGTAGCATCGGGAAGGGTAGCCAGTTCTTCCAGCCAGATTGCCGGATCCCACTCTTCTTCTTTTTCCGTAGACTGAGTGGTGGCACAAAGTCGTTGATAACTTAACACCAGCATCACGCGATGACGGCACATACCGTTGGCCCCGCAACTGCACTGAGCCTCTTTCAGTGCCTGGCCGTTCGCCAGCTGGGTACGGACACCGTCACTGAAGGTGGCGATTAAAGCGTCGTTCTCATGGCTGATCTCCGGGACGTTGCCATTTTCCAGTTCCTTAAGACTGCGCTTAACAAAACCGGCATTGCTTAACGCCGTCAGGGCCTGCGGTGTCAGTTCTAATAATTCCGGACGTAGTGAATTCATGACTGAAGATTCTCCGCAAGCCATGATGCCAGCTCGCCCGGCGTCATGGCGGCTATTTGTGCGCCGACATTAACCAGCGCCTGGGCCGTATCGCGGTCATAGCAAGGTGTTGCGGTGCTATCGAGCGCTGCCAGTCCCAGCACTTTGATGCCGCTCTGGACACACTTTTTCACCTGATGCGTCAGTAATGATGATGAACCCCCTTCGTAAAAATCGCTCACGAGGATAATGACGCTTTTCGCTGGTTGTTCAATAAGTTGCCGACCATACTCCACGGCACTGGCGATATTGGTCCCGCCGCCCAACTGTACTTTCATTAATAACTCTACCGGATCGGCAACGTCTGCCGTGAGATCAACGACGCTTGTGTCAAACGCCACCAGATGGGTACGAATGCCGGGTAACTGCCACAAACAGGCCGCCATCACCGCAGAGTGGATCACCGAATCGACCATCGATCCGCTTTGATCAACCAGTAAGACCAGTTGCCATTGTTCGCTTTGGCGTTTAATGCGGCTGTTAAAGCGGGGGGATTCGATATACAACTTGCCGTGTTGCGGGTGCCAGTGTTGCAGGTTGGCGCGCAGAGTACTTTTGAAATCAAAGTTTCGCGCCAGTGGAATAAATGAACGGCGACGGCGATCGCGGACACCAGAAAAAGCCTGACGAACTTCCTTTGCCAGTCGAGCCATAATTTCTTCAACAACCTGGCACACTATCCGGCGGGCGGCAGCCAGTACTTCGGGGTTCATCAGATGTTTGGTGTGCAAAACAGCGCGTAGCAGGCTTTCAGAAGGCTGCATACGTTCCAGCACGTCGAGATTCGTCACCACATCTTCAATGCCGTAGCGCAGCACGGCATCGCTTTCCAGCCGCTCAATCACCTGCTGCGGAAACAGCGTGTGAATACTGTTGATCCACTCAGGGGTGGTGAGATTTGAGCCACCTAATCCACCGGAACGTTCACCACGCTGGAGCCGTTCAGGATCGCGCCCATACAGCCACTCCAGCGCGTGGTCTATCTGCCGGGCGTTGTCATCCAGCCCACAAAGCGTCGTTTCTGCCGCTTCGCCAAGAATTAATCGCCAGCGTTGTAGCTCACGGGTGGTCAGAAGATCGTTCAGTTCAGACATGGAAAACTCCCCAGTTTTGCAGCGATGCCAGTGCCTGCTGTTCGAGTTGTTGATGATGTGCAATGGCCTGTGGTGGACAATGCAACGGCATTTGCAGCGCCGAAACGGGAAGTTGCGCCAGTTGATAATGCTCAAGCACCTGATGCGCCAGCGTCCCGCGTTCTCGTGGTGGTAGCCAGGCCATCGCCGCGCGTAAATCGGGCAGGGCGTTAATAAAATCGGCTTCACTCAGTTGATTTAAATGACTGCTGAAACCGGCGATAAATGCCGGCTGACAGGCCAGTTGATGGCGGGCCAGCGCCAGCAAACCGTGCAGCGCCTCACCAGATTGTGCCGGGGATAACTGCGCCAGCATCGTCAGCGCCGCTTCGGCACTGGCGTTGGGATGTTCCAGACGCATTAGTGCGCCAAGAGCCGCGCCGCGATCCAGCGCCGGGGCATGAATTGCCTGACTGCGTCGCTCCAGTAAGGCTACCGCCGCAGAAAGAGAAACGCCGGGTAAATTAACGCCGCTATGTAGATCGCGCAGAATATGGCAAAGCGCTTGCCAGCTATGCAGGTGAGCGTGAAACTCCTTTTCATCCGGTCTGCCGTTAGATTCACACAGCCACAGCGTGCGATCGATAGTCGCGCATAACGTCGTTTGTAATATCTGCGCGCCTTGCATACCGCTAATTTCATCCAGCCGCCATAAGGCATAAAGCACTTCCAGCGCCTGGCCCATTTCGGCAAATTGATTTTCCTGGGCGATTAATAGTGTGAGTTGCTCCAGTAATTGTTGACTGAAGGACGCCAGACCCGCTAACGCCGCCTGGCTAAGACATGTGGTGATACTGCCGATTCCGCCCGCGTCCAGCATATCGGCTTCTAATTTATTGCGTGCGGCTTCCTGGAGTGTGGCACCAAAACAGGCGGCCTCAATCAATGCCGCATGCTGGCTAAGCGGGCGGGTTAATTTCCAGCGTTCTTCACCGTTGCCTGCAAGTGTCAGTGTACTTCCCTGCTGGCGTACAATCCCAGGGATCTCCAGTATTGCCAGCCGATGTAACACCTGACTTTGCGCCAGCCCATCGGGGGTAAAGCGATTTAAGGTAAGCTCCGCCGGAAGGGAGATTGCGGTACGTTCCAGTTCGCAGGTGACATCTTTTGGCAGAGGCGGTTGTGGCGTAGAAGGGGCAAGTTTACCGAATCCGTCACCCGCTAATGTGTCTATCAACGTTAGCAGAATCGGATCGGTATCGGGATGAATAACGCCGCGATAGCTCCACGGCAACGGCGCGTTCAGGGCTTCTTTAATCAGCGAGCCTGCTATGGCATCCAGCCAGTCAGTGCGTAACGGTAGTGTATGACCGCGCAACTGTGCCAGCGCCATCGCATGCAGATGAGCGGCAGCCATATCCGCGGTAGAAGCGGGCAATTTGTGCTGGCGCAAACGGGTAAGGATAGTTTTTAGCAGTTGTTCACCGGCCTTCTGCAAGCCCCACTGCCAGCACCAGTTTTGCCATACCGGGGCAGGCATTCCTGAAAGGTATCCTGCCAGCACATCAAGGCGCTTTTCACTGTAGGGTGTGAGATAACAACCTGTAACGGCATCTGCCAGCGAGGGCAATTCTGGCTTGTTAATTTTCTGAGGGCATTCGCGCCACATCTTTGCCAGTGCCGGAGCGTGCCAGCCACCGCAGACAACTAACACGTCGCCATTATTTTGCTGCATCGCCCATCCAATCCAGCGGGCCATAAAGGCTTCGCGCTGACGATTGAGCGCATCGCCGGAGGCGTCGCCCCGCAGTTGGGCAAAATAGTGCGCCAGCGCAGAGGGTAATGCAGTTTGCTGGCTTTCATCTTCGAACAAGTGATCCCACAGGGTATCGCTGTTATCCATGCGGGTGGCACGCAGCAGTAAGGCCTGGCTTTCATCTTGCGTATCAGGCGAATCGTCCTCTTCTTCACTCTGCGCCCAGCAAGGCAAATCGATGAAGTAAGTTTGTGCCTGAATGCGACGTGCGGCTTGTAGCGCCTGCCACTCCGGCGAAAATTCAGCAAATGGCGTCCAGGCACCACGCCCGGGGGCTGCACCGTCCTGATACTGGCAATAACTGTAAATAGCTACCGGAAGCTGGTGGGCTAAAAACAGTTCGTCTACCCGGTCATTAAAATCAGCCGGGCCTTCAATCAACACGTATCGTGGCCGCTGGCTTTCGATTAACGATTTCACCAGCCGGGCGCAGGCCGGACTATGATGCCGGATGCCGACAATTAACGGCTCGCTCATGCATCTTTCCTCACGGCAGGCGGTGGCGGGCTTGATAATAAGCCTGCCAGTGAGCTTCTTTATGTGTGGCGACACGCTGTTCGAAGTAACGGCGCAGACGCGCGCGATCTTCTTCGTTATCTTTGACGATGGTTCCGGCAATACATTCCACCAGGTCGGCAGGCTCCCCCGCGCGATTCGCTAAAAACCAGGCGCGGACGCCCACAGCATGGGCCACGTTCACGGCTTCAGCGGTGGACATAATCGCTGTCAGTGTATCCATTGACGTTTTCTTTTCGCCGTTGGCACGCAGATCGCGGAAGGTGCGGACCAGTAATTCCAGTACCGCGTCAGGCACTTTATGCGGAATACCGCTATGGGCCAGCAAACGCGCCGAAGCACTGGCGACCAGTTCCAACTCCTGGGCGAAATCCATAATCGGAAAAACCGTTTCAAAATCGAAGCGACGCTTTAGCGCAGCACTCATTTCATTGACGCCGCGATCGCGGGTATTGGCAGTGGCAATAATATTAAAGCCTTCTCGCGCATAGAGCTGACTGGCTTCACCAGTGAGTTCCGGCCCCGTCATCACCCTGTCAGAAAGCATACCTAACAGACAGTCCTGCACTTCCAGCGGTGTACGCGTTATCTCTTCGAAACGGACGATTTTGCCGTCGCGCATTCCCTGATAAAGCGGGGCAGGGACCAGCGCTTCCGTTGACGGACCATGATTGATAAGCAGGGCGTAGTTCCAGCCATACTTGATTTGATCTTCGGTGGTAGATGCCCCGCCCTGGATGGTTAACCCGGCATCGCCGCTAATAGCGGTTGCCAGTAATTCAGAAAGAAGAGATTTTGCGGTACCCGGTTCCCCCACCAACATCAAACCGCGGCCGGTAGCAAGAGTGACTAACATACGTTCGACAGCGGAGGGGCTAATCACCACTTTACGGCTGATATTTTGCGCTTCGTCGCCAAGGATAAAAGCACGGGCCGCAGGCAAACTTAACTGCCAACCGGGCGGGCAAGGTGCGTTATCATTTTGTTTTAATTTTGCCAGTTCATCGGCGTATAACACAGCAGCAGGCGGACGCTGCAGATGATTATTCTGCGGTGACATATATTCATCCCTGAAATGTATTAATGAAATAAACGATATTTTACGCGCAATAAATGTTTGGCGCATTAGTTGTTTGAGCGAAAAATATCTGGAAAGCAGATCACAGTAAATAAAAAAACCTGCTGGTGAGGCAGGTTCTTTTATTTACTATTTTCAGGCCTAACACCACAGCCTGTGCAACATCGTGTTCCAACGAACGAATTATAACCACGGCTGGACCCCGTTGCAATTAAGATAATGAGATTTATAATCCAGGCCATTGGGACGTTGCGCCGGATCGGACCAATTTGAATTATTTAGAGTATATTATTCTATTTCTTGGTTGAATATATTCTGTAGTTCACGATTAAAAATTGCTATTACAGTTTCAGGTGATTCACCTCGTAATTTCCGCTCATCAATACACTCATCTCTTATATAAATCAACGCATCATTTATTAGCGGGTCAGCATCTTCTCGATCACGTTGATGAAATGTTGGACGTAGCCGGAATCGCTCCAGTCGATAGACGGAACCTGTAAATAATTCAGAGCATTTATGGATCTCAAGTCTGAAGGAAAACGGATCTTCAGGTACAGGGACCTCATAATCGTAAATAGCAACCAGCTCTTTTTGCACGATCATCGCTTTCCCCGCTGGTAAGTCGTGTTGATAACGGGCAGTTGCATCACTGCCCGCTGTGTTTTAATGGAAAATGACGTCAGGTGCGCTTAACGCCTCACTCAAATCAAACACATCAAGTTCGGCAAAAGTGACGGATTTATTGTCACGGTACACTCGAAGAGAACGGAAGCTCATTAGCGCTTTGCTATCAACATTGTAGTGGTTAAAACCGGGTGAAAACTTAAGGACCAGCCGGTACTCACCCAGGTTATAGACAAATGCGTCCTCATAGCCTGACTCCCAGCCTTTGTATCGCATTCCCATAAGTTGCCCAACGGTAGCGGATTTACCTTCCCAGCGAGTCAGGCTGTTACTGGTTGACTCGTCAGGTGTGAGCAGCACCGTGCGGCGCGACAACTGGCGAAAAGGCGGCATAATTTCGTAATCGGCAAAAAGCTGTGCAAATTCACTGCGCATTTCTGCTGTCATTTCTAACGGGTGGGCAATGCCAATCAGAGCGTCCGCAGGCAGGTCAATTGGCTCATCTTGCGCATTGCAGAACTCCCCCTCTGCGGCCACACGAAAGGCTTTGAGTAAACAACGCGGTTCATTTGCCGGATAAACCCCCCATATTAATCGCTGGGTAACCAGACGGGTAAAGGGATGATTAACAAACAGAGAATGAAAATCTGCCAGCGACCAGCGTCGGGTGGTACGTAGGGCCGTTTCAAGACGCGGGAGCAGGTTTTTGCTCACCTGAGTAGCATCTTTTTTTAGCCCTTTTAGTCGGGCCAGTGCCTCGGGCGCTTTCAGTTGATCGTCATCGGCGCGCAAACGGGGAACGCTTTTCTGGCGAACGTTTTGCTGATCAAAGATAACCGGGTTGAGATTTTCATCGAAGCGAACGGTAAACTGCCGGGGACCAAAATCAAAACTCAACGCCTGCGGATCATCAAGGCCCAGGGTTGGGACTAATCTGTCCGCTAGCTCTTCCTGGCTTAGCCCGCGATTTTCTGCGACCACCTGAAGAAATTCCGCCGCGTTATCACGTAAGGGGCGGGATTTAGCCCGTTGCGATATATGATGCAGCTGTATCAGCGCCATATCATTATTCATCAGGGTAAGGATGTTCAGGCCGCTGACAGCACGGGCAGATTTGCCTTCTTGTGGCCAGGCGAGGATCTGTGTCGTCAGATCCCGTGCCGTGCTTTCGTCACCAAAGAGACTTAACGCCAGAAATGCCCAGTTGTCTTTTGCGGGGGCACCAGCTTGTTGCCACGCAGTGAAGAGATCCCAGGCAAAAGCTGCCAGCGTTTGTGGCTGGCAGAACGTTTTCAGTTGTTCCAGCCCGCTATAAAAACGTCCCCCCTGGGTAAAGCGCAGCATTTCGCCGATAATTTCCAGAGCGTCATTGGTAACAGTTTGATTATTAGTGATAAGGCGCGGCCTGGACCACATTTGCGGATGCCAGAAATCAGGGGCTTTTGGAATGCGTGCCGGGTAAATGTCCATTGGACCCTGTTTAAGCAACTGCTCCAGGGCAGACCATACATCTGTACGCTGCCAGCGGTTTGCCACGGTTTGTAGCAATTCGCCATGTCCCTGTTCGTACAGTAAACGCAGGGCAAGTAATGCGGCTTCGCTATTATCGCTGGGTTTGGTAAAGACAAGAGGGATAAGTGCACTAGCCGTATGTTCCGGCCATTGTAAAATCCACTGGCGAGCCAGATCACGCTGCGCCGCGAAACGTCGCCAGACGTGGGCAACAGGCAGCGCCAGTTCTGTTGCGCCAAAATTTAAAATTAACGGAAATGTTTCTTTTGGACGATGTGAAAAAGCCAACAGCAGACCTGGTAGCGCATCCAATCCGAGGATACTGAGAAAATAGTCCTCACCCGCGAACAGATGCTTTTTCTCATTGATACGCAGCCAGAAGGTCAAAGCCATCTCACGCGGCAACTGTGCCAATAAATACAGGTTCCAGACACTCTTTTCCGGACGATAATGTGAGTAGTTGTCATTTTCCCATATGTTAATTAACGCTTCTATGTGACCGCTGCGGAGCGCCTGTTCTGCTAATTGTGCTTCCGGGGAGTTCCAGCCATTCAGGATCTCTTCAACCCGCCCCTGGTAGTAATGCCACTGAACAAAGAGTGAATTGCGTGCAGCATCCAGTTTTCCGGGGAGTATATAATTCAGAAACAGCCATACATCATCCCCAAAACCCAGTTCCTGTAATACAACTCGTCCACTTTTTTGTTCCATGCGTTGCGCAAGAGATTCCGTGCTGAAATAACGGGCAGGCTCAGTGGCGGCAAGCCTCTCTTGTTCGCCTGGTTGCCAGTAAACTTGCGGAGTTAATTCGAGCGGTGCCAAATCAAGACGTGGAGCTGTCATTTTTTTCTTACTACGCCACGGTGGTGAAACGAGGATTTCTGGCAGATTGCTGTTATCGGTGCCATCAATAACCGGTTTGGGCGGTGCCGATAAATAACTCTTCAGCACTGACTGGGGTTGAGTACTTAACCACGGCATCACTTCTGCTGCCAGTTGTGGCTGCGATGCCATCAGCGTTTGTAACAGCGTACGCCAGTATTCATCGCGTGCTTTTTGCTGTGCAGGCAGCTTTTTGTCTTCGATGATTGGATAACCAGGGCGGGCTGGTGGTTCTGTTAACGCCAGCAGTTCTGCCAGTGCGGCGAGCGTCGCATGGGGGAAGTTTTTATGGTATTTAGCTACACGTTGCAGGCTGGGTTTGTTTTTATCAGCCACCAGTAGCAAGGTGCGGATGACTTGCGGATGGTTAATTTGTACCAGCAGACTGCCGCAATCTTCTTTATGGGCATACATCGCGAGGCGCGGAATGGCTGCCAGTCCTTGTTCGCGCAAAAGGGCGGCGCAGGCCGCGTAGCCGAAGTGGTTTTCATGCGACATGTAGCTGGCTTCTCGATCGCTAAATATATCCTGGCTCCAGTAGTGTTCGAGTTTTCTCACCGCTGTGGGGTCATTAGCAACAACTTTTAACCACTCCTTAGAATGAAAATGAGTTCGCGGGCATTCAAGGCCTACCAACTCATTGGCTATTTCTGGTTTTTCCGGGAGGATCAGCGCAATAAAAGGGCGGCGAACTTTGTTTATTCCTGGTAGTGCGGCAATGAGTTTGTCGGCGCAACGCTGCCAGCAGCTTTCCTCTGCCAGAGAGAGATGCTTACGCAGTCGGAGATCGAATTCGTTATAGGTTTCTGAGCGATAACCATAGCCATAATCCTCGTCCTGATACTGCAATGTCACTACCAGAGGATCACTCTCATAACACCGCGCAATAAACTGGCGTGCAATCACCACCTCAGTCGCATATTCCAGCCCCTCTTGTTGGACGATTTCGTCGAGCAACTGTTGGCTGTCATTTTGCGCGATACAGGCTAGCGCCGCCATTGTCCGGGCCGGGATTGAGGGTTTGTGTTCGCCGATCAAGTTGATGGCCTGCGTGATGGCGGACTGCCACTCCAGTGAAAAATTCTCATAACGCCAGACAATGTTTTTTTTCTTCTCAGCTTTTTGTAGCAATTCATCACCCAATGTCTGGATGAGACTTCCAGTGATAACGGACACTGGTTCGCCCGGCCAGCGACGATGACTGAGCGGCGTTTTGCCTTTTTTATATTTCAGTTCCAGTTGGGCGTTATCCGCCAGCCACGGTAATTCCTTGTCCATGCTCTTTCCTTATTCAAACAGGGCTTCAATATCGTTAATTAGCTCGCTGGCGGTGATGGCATCGATTACGGAGAACTGCGCTTCCTGTGTTGAATTACTCCCCCAGCCATATCTTTCTGCTTTGCCTTCCCATAGCCACAGCTTGCTTAAGAGCTGCTCAGCGCTGAGTTCGGCTGGCGACATGCCTACCGCAAAGCCTTCATCGATTTCCATGATTAACGACCAGCGACCCAAAGGTTTGATCATCCATCCGATCCAGCCTCCATCCTGTGGTTCGCCCTTTATCCAGCCTTTATTCGCCAGCCCCATGACCCGACCACTCGGGCATTTTCTGCCTGCCCAGCGGGTCAGTTCACTGGCATTGCGCTCGGCTTCTGTCAGGGCGTAGCTGTTACGGTCGAGCTGGCGGAACGGTGGTAGCAGTTCGTAGTCGGCAAAAAGCTGACCAAAGGCGGCAGCATCCGTTGGTGATATTTCCAGAACGTGAGGAGTGCCGATAGAGATATCGCCTTCCGGCAGGGTGAAAAGATCATCGTCAGCGGTGCTGGAGCTGTTATCTTCTGCTACGCGAAAGCAAGCCAGTAGCTGGTTTTCGGCGCTATAAACGCCCCAAATCAGACGGCGGGTTAAGTGACGAACCAGCGGATGCTCAACCAGGAAGAGCTGGAAGTTTTCCAGCGACCAGCGGCGGCGCAGGCACATGGCGGATTCCAGCCTTGCTACCTGCTGGGCGGCGATGGTACGCGCATCTTTTTTCAGCAATTTGTAGCGGTTAACCGCATCGTTCGCCCGCGTTTCATCATCGCTTTTGTTCGGTTTGGGCAGGTCTTTCAGGCGGCTGCCGGAAACATCACGCACAAACGGTTTTAAGGTTTCATCAAAGCTGACGGTGAACTGCCGTGGGCCAAAATCCAGCAGCAGCGAACCGTTATCATCCAGACCGAGATCCGGTGCTAACCCGATCTTCAAGCTCCGCCACCGTGAGTTCGCGGCTCTCGGCAATGTCGGCAATTTTTTCTTTTGCCCGCTCCTGTAATGCTTTGAATTTCAGTTTCTGGGCGATGCCGTTAAGCTGCATAAGGGCGATATCACTACCGATAGCAGCGAGAATATCCAACCCAACGGTGGCGCGTTTATGCTGGGATTCACCAGGCCAGGCGCGTATTAATGGCGTCAGTTTGCGGGCGGTGTCATCGTTACCGAGAACGCCTAACGCAGTGAACGCCCAACTCTCTTTCGACGGCGCGCCAGCGGTCTGCCAGGCGGTAAACAGATCCCAGGCAAATCCCGCCAGTGAGTCGGCGGAACAGACGTCTTTCACCTGCAATAATCCCGGATACAGAGCCTCTTCCTGAGGGAAGCGGAGCATTTCACCGAGGTGGAGGAGGGCGCTATCTGGCAGTGATTGGGCATTTGCTTTTAATACCGGGCGCGTCCAGAGCGATGGCTGATAAAAGGCCGGAAGAGTGGGGATTTTTGTCGGGTGATTATCTAAGGGATCGAGCGCAAGCAGAGCGTTCACCGCATCGGTTACTTCCGGCTGGTTATAACGTCGGGCGATTTCTTGCAGTAATGGCTGATGACCGTTTTCGGTAAGCATACGCAAGGCAGCGCGGGCGTTATCCTGTGCTTCACCGGCTTTGCCGAGCGCCGCAGGCAGCAGGCCGGTAAGGGCATGTTCCGGGTATTTCAACAGCCAGCTACGGGCGTTTTCGCGTAGCGTTTTCAGTTTGTTGAAGGCACGGGCGACGGCAGGAGCCAGCTCACTCGCTGCGAAGTAATTCGTGATGGGCAAGGCTTCTTGTGGATAGCGTGCAAGTGAGTTTACTAACCCAGGTAACCCTTTGAGTCCAAAATGTAACATGGAGTATTCGGTATCGGTATGTGGAGATAGGGTAAGGGCATTCCATGCTTTTACTGCTTTCTCCAGCGGCAATGTTGTCAAAATCCCCAACTGCCAATAATGCCCGGTAGGTGAATGAAACACCTTAAATTCACTTAGTAAGGTTGAATAATCTTCATTTAGCCATGCCTCAACTACCGCTTCGGGAGCTTTAATATATGTACCAGCGATCCGTCGTTGAAAACCCATCCTTGCCAACAGGTTGGTAGTACTTTCTTCATGGCTAACCGTGATGTGTTTTGAATACCAGATATATTTCGCCAAAAGTTGATTACTGATTTCTTCTGTCAGATAACAGATTGGCTCAATGCCTAATGGCGCTAAATCCAGCACCGGAATCGGCGATTTTTTCTTTTTCGAAAGCCAGGGAGGGGAGACTACTACGGCTGGCAGTAGATCGGCGCTGGCATGGTTTGAGGGCTGTGTCAGTTGTTGCTGGCATGATTTCAGTACGGCAACTGCGGGTGTCGAGAGCCAGGGAATGACCTGTTCTGCCAGTGCTGGTTGTGAGATAAGCATTGTCATTAGCATAATGCGCCAACTGTTCTCTTCTTTTTGCCCAAGAAGTTCCGTCAGTGCCGCCATTGCTGCATGTGGGAACGCAGCAATGGCTTTCGTCATCCGATCGTGACAGCGTTTAGTTTGCCCGGCTACACGTATAAGCAGTGTCAATGCGAACGGATGATTGATATGACGCAACACATCGGCGCAGTAGTCACTTGCGGCATAGGGAGCAAATCGGGGCAGGGCTGCAACACCTTGCTCCTGTAATACGGTGGCTGACCATATCGCACCACAATAGTAATCATCAAAAATGGCATATGGTTCGTGATATTTTTCTAATGAGGCAAGAATGTGCTCATCAGTCGCCACTATTTTTAACCACTCAAGCGAGGGTAATTTTTTTTGCCCCAGTAGACGCTGGGCAATTTCATGTGCAATTTCTGGTTTTTCGGGTAATAACAAAGCAATTAATGGTTGCCGCCATTCTGGAATATGTGGAATTGCGGCAATAAGTTTTTGTGCACATTTTTGCCAGAGAGACTCTTCCGTCAGTGATAAATGTTTACGTAGGCGTCATTCAAATCTGGAATATTGCTCCAAGTAGCTAGGTGCAATGCCAGACGGCAGAATAATAATGACATTATTCGCATAATCCCATTCAATATCAATCTGTTGAAGGTGTATTATTACATCAGTAGCATATTCCAGACCGCCTTCCTGGACGATCTGATCCATAACATCCTCACGCACTTTATATCTTGTGCATTTCATTTCAAGTGCCGTGAGTACAGCCATTACTGGTGATGGTAACTGTGTTGTTTTCAGGCCGTCGATCTGACTGATCGCCTGGGCGACGGTGTTTTGCCATTCTAAAGAACAGGCGCTGAAGTCAAATGTGGCTGTTTTATTATCCCGTTGCGACACACTACAGGCTAAGCGACGTAATTGGGGCAATTTGTCTGCTTGCTGAACAGGAACTCCGGGAAAGCGGCGATGACTTAACGTGGTGTGTACAACTTCGGGCGGAAAAACGACAGCAATATCTTTCGCCAGCCACGGTAAAACAGCATCTGTATTTTTGTCAGGCGCACGGGTTTCTGCTACGAAAGAGGGTTGTTCCTGAATAATGGTGGATAAGTCCGCTACCTTGAGAGAGCCCGTTACCGTTTGGGAAGGTTGCAAAGAATTATCCTTCGCTTGCTCCACATACCCCTTCTTCACCTTCTCCGCAATCAGCTTAAGCTCCGCTTTTGCCGCTGCCGCAGCATCTGAAAAACTTTTTATCTGGCTTTGCCCTTTGGTGCCAACTTTTCCCCAACTGATATGCAACTCGTTTCCCTGTTGCTCAACTGCCCTGAATTTATGTGATTTTTCGTCCTGATAGATAAAGTGTCTCATTCTGCATCCCTGTAATTTTATCCAGTTGAATGCAGATGCTACCAGTATTTATGCGGGTTAGAGAGAGACAAAATCGCAAGAAAACAACTTTAGGAATTTATAAAGAAAAGGCGCTGTCGATGCAGCGCCTTGAAGGGGGATTATTTCACCTGATGACCCGGTTTAGCACCGGCATCCGGGCTTAGCAGGAAAATATCTTTCCCGCCAGGACCGGCAGCCATCACCATGCCTTCAGAGATACCGAAGCGCATTTTACGTGGTGCCAGGTTAGCCACCATAATGGTGTGACGACCAATCAGTGCCTGCGGATCCGGGTAAGCAGAACGAATACCGGAGAAGACATTGCGTTTTTCACCGCCGAGATCCAGCGTCAGGCGCAGCAGTTTGTCAGAACCTTCAACAAACTCTGCGTTTTCAATCAGCGCCACGCGCAGGTCAACTTTAGCGAAGTCGTCAAAGGTGATGGTTTCCTGAATCGGATCATCTGCCAGCGGGCCAGTTACCGGCGCGGCAGCGGCTTTTACTTCTTCTTTAGAGGCTTCCACCAGTGCTTCAACCTGCCTCATATCGATGCGGTTATACAGCGCCTTGAACGGATTCACTTTGTGGCCCAGCAGCGGTTGCTGGATACCATCCCAGGTCAGTTCCGTATTGAGGAATGCTTCTGCACGCTCGGTCAGTTTCGGCAGTACCGGCTTCAGGTAAGTCATCAGCACGCGGAACAGGTTGATGCCCATTGAGCAAATTGCCTGCAGGTCGGCATCGCGGCCTTCCTGTTTCGCCACCACCCACGGAGCCTGTTCATCGACATAGCGGTTAGCCAGATCAGCCAGCGCCATGATTTCGCGCACGGCTTTACCAAATTCACGGCTTTCCCACGCTTCACCAATCACTTCAGCGGCATCAGTGAAGGTTTTGTACAACTGCGGGTCAGCCAGTTCGCTTGCCAGCACGCCGTCAAAACGCTTGTTGATAAAGCCCGCATTACGGGAGGCCAGGTTAACCACTTTGTTAACGATATCGGCATTCACACGCTGAACGAAATCTTCCAGGTTGAGATCGATATCATCAATGCGCGAAGAGAGTTTCGCAGTGTAGTAGTAACGCAGGCTGTCTGCGTCAAAATGATTCAGCCAGGTGCTGGCTTTAATAAAGGTGCCGCGAGACTTGGACATCTTTGCGCCGTTCACCGTCACATAGCCATGAACAAACAGGTTGGACGGCTTGCGGAAGTTGCTGCCTTCCAGCATGGCAGGCCAGAACAGGCTGTGGAAGTAAACAATATCTTTACCGATGAAGTGGTACAGCTCGGCGGTGGAGTCTTTCTTCCAGTATTCATCGAAGCTTACGCTGTCGCCGCGCTTGTCGCACAGATTCTTGAAAGAACCCATGTAGCCAATCGGTGCGTCCAGCCAGACGTAGAAATATTTGCCCGGCGCGTTCGGAATTTCAAAACCGAAGTAAGGGGCGTCGCGGGAGATATCCCACTGTTGCAGGCCAGATTCAAACCACTCCTGCATTTTATTTGCCACCTGCTCCTGCAACGCACCGCTGCGGGTCCATGCCTGCAACATTTCGCTGAAAGAGGGCAGATCAAAGAAGAAGTGTTCAGAATCACGCATTACCGGCGTAGCGCCAGAAACCACCGATTTCGGCTCGATCAGTTCAGTCGGGCTGTAGGTCGCGCCGCAGACTTCGCAGTTATCGCCGTATTGATCCGGGGATTTACATTTCGGGCAGGTGCCTTTCACAAAACGGTCCGGCAGGAACATGCCTTTTTCCGGATCGTACAGCTGAGAGATGGTGCGGTTTTTAATAAAACCGTTTTCTTTCAGGCGAGAGTAGATAAGTTCTGACAACTGGCGGTTCTCTTCGCTGTGCGTCGAGTGATAGTTGTCATAGCTGATGTTAAAGCCTGCGAAATCAGTCTGATGCTCCTGACTCATTTCGCCAATCATCTGCTCCGGGGTGATACCAAGCTGCTGAGCTTTCAGCATGATCGGTGTACCGTGGGCATCGTCGGCGCAGATGAAGTTGACCTCGTGGCCGCGCATTCGCTGGTAACGGACCCAGACATCAGCCTGGATGTGCTCCAGCATATGGCCGAGGTGGATTGAGCCGTTAGCGTACGGCAGTGCGCACGTCACCAGAATTTTCTTCGCGACTTGAGTCATAGTAGGCATTACTTCTTAATAGTGAAAAGGGGTTAGATAGTACCAAATGGGAAAATGTTAAGTAAGTACTTCTCTATATTCTTCAGGTAAACTATCAGCTGATGGTTTATCTATACAAAAAAGGAGTCGGGATGAACGAACAATCCCAGGCCAAATCACCAGAAGCCTTGCGCGCAATGGTCGCCGGGACACTGGCCAATTTTCAGCACCCAACCCTGAAGCATAACCTCACCACGCTGAAAGCGTTGCACCATGTCGCCTGGATGGACGACACGTTGCATGTGGAACTGGTTATGCCGTTTGTCTGGCATAGCGCGTTCGAAGAGTTAAAAGAGCAATGTAGCGCCGAACTGCTGCGCATCACCGGGGCGAAAGCTATCGACTGGAAACTGTCGCATAACATAGCCACTCTGAAACGCGTGAAGAATCAGCCGGGAATTAACGGTGTGAAGAACATTATCGCGGTGAGTTCCGGTAAAGGCGGCGTGGGTAAATCGTCCACGGCGGTAAACCTGGCACTGGCGCTGGCGGCAGAAGGGGCGAAAGTCGGCATTCTGGACGCCGATATCTACGGCCCATCAATCCCAACAATGTTGGGCGCAGAAAATCAGCGTCCAACTTCGCCGGACGGTACCCATATGGCACCGATTATGTCTCATGGCCTGGCAACCAATTCAATTGGTTATCTGGTCACTGACGACAATGCGATGGTGTGGCGTGGACCGATGGCGAGCAAGGCGTTAATGCAGATGTTGCAGGAAACCTTGTGGCCGGATCTCGACTATCTGGTGCTTGATATGCCGCCAGGCACCGGTGACATTCAATTGACGCTGGCGCAAAACATTCCAGTAACCGGTGCAGTCGTGGTCACCACCCCGCAGGACATCGCGCTGATCGATGCGAAAAAAGGCATTGTGATGTTCGAGAAAGTCGAGGTTCCGGTGCTCGGTATTGTCGAGAACATGAGTGTGCATATTTGCAGTAACTGTGGTCACCATGAACCGATTTTCGGTACCGGTGGTGCAGAGAAACTGGCTGAAAAATACCATACACAGCTGCTGGGGCAGATGCCGTTACACATCTCCTTACGTGAGGATCTCGATAAAGGTACGCCAACGGTTATCAGCCGTCCGGAGAGCGAATTTACCGCTATCTACCGCCAGCTGGCTGACCGCGTTGCAGCTCAGCTCTACTGGCAGGGTGAAGTCATTCCAGGCGAGATTTCCTTCCGCGCGGTCTAACGCCTATTAACCATTCTGGTTATTCTTCATACACCGCAGAGATGTTACATTGATGCGGTGTATTAGTTTTTGCCGCATTAATGAACACTTATTTAATACTGCGAATATTCTGCGGACCTTCGTCCGAAACTCTACAAAGTCGATTGATCATACAGGCAATGCTTCATTATCATCCTTCGTGGCTGTGTAGTGGATGTACAGCTATAGTTTGTTATGCACTCATTCTATCCAGGCATAACCTTTACTACAGGGATAACGTTCAATGAATAAGTATTGGCTGTCAGGAATTATTTTTCTTGCCTATGGATTGGCTTCTCCCGCATTCTCTTCAGAGACTGCCACATTAGCGATTAATGGCAGGATCAGTCCCCCAACATGCAGTATGGCTATGGTTAATGGTCAACCTCAACAGCATTGTGGTCAGTTAACGTATAATGTTGACACCCGTCATCTGTTTTCTTCGCCCGTCAAAGGTGTAACGACAGAAGTGGTTGTTGCAGGTAGCGATAGCAAACGTCGAATCGTGTTAAATCGCTACGATTAATTTGGCAACCTGATTTTAATTGCATTTAGAAAGCCGAAATCATTTATATAAATGATTTCGGCTTTTTTATTGATATCAACAATACCATTTACATAAATCTACATTAATTGATAGATGCGATAAATAGTTAATACTCTTAAATATTTTTTGTATTTATATTGCAATGGTTAATTTGTTTTAAATCAATAAAACAATGTGTTTACATTGCGGCAACTTTTTTGATGTGAGAAATTTGTTTCCAAGAGATACAGACTCTTAACAACCAAAAATAAATTTTATTAAGGAACATATTATGAAACGTTCAATTATTGCTGCCGCTGTCTTTTCTTCTTTTTTTATGAGCGCTGGAGTATTTGCTGCAGACGTTGATACCGGAACATTAACTATTAAGGGGAATATTGCAGAATCTCCGTGTAAATTCGAAGCGGGTGGTGATTCAGTAAGTATTAATATGCCGACTGTACCAACCAGTGTCTTTGAAGGTAAAGCTAAATATTCTACCTATGATGATGCAGTCGGTGTAACCAGCAGCATGTTAAAAATTAGCTGCCCGAAAGAAGTTGCTGGTGTAAAACTCTCGTTGATTACCAACGATAAAATAACCGGTAACGATAAGGCGATAGCCAGTAGCAACGATACCGTGGGTTACTATCTCTATTTAGGTGATAACAGCGATGTCCTGGATGTTTCTGCACCTTTTAACATTGAGAGTTATAAAACAGCGGAAGGTCAATATGCTATTCCGTTTAAAGCAAAATACCTGAAACTGACAGATAACTCAGTGCAATCAGGTGATGTGTTATCTTCTCTGGTTATGCGTGTGGCGCAGGATTAATAAATAAAATTGTAAGTTTCTCCAGGTAATAAACATGGCCGCTATCCCATGGCGGCCTTTTAATTTAAGAGGCATTAAAATGAAAGGATTATTATCTTTACTCATTTTTTCTATGGTCCTTCCTGCACATGCCGGAATTGTTATCTACGGGACGCGCATTATTTACCCGGCAGAAAATAAAGAAGTGATGGTGCAGTTGATGAACCAGGGAAACCGTTCTTCGCTGCTGCAGGCGTGGATTGATGATGGCGATACGTCATTACCACCAGAAAAAATTCAGGTTCCTTTCATGTTAACGCCACCAGTGGCAAAAATAGGGGCAAATTCCGGGCAGCAAGTAAAAATCAAAATTATGCCGAATAAACTGCCCACTAATAAAGAAAGCATTTTTTATCTGAATGTTCTGGATATTCCACCAAATAGTCCAGAGCAAGAAGGTAAGAATGCACTGAAGTTTGCGATGCAAAACAGAATTAAGTTGTTTTACCGGCCAGCGGGTATTGCTCCGGTAAATAAAGCGACATTTAAAAAATTGCTGGTAAATCGCAGTGGCAATGGTTTGGTGATAAAAAATGACTCAGCTAATTGGGTGACGATTTCGGATGTCAAAGCTAATAATGTCAAAGTCAATTATGAAACTATTATGATTGCCCCCTTAGAAAGTCAGAGTGTTAATGTCAAAAGTAATAATGCAAATAACTGGCATCTGACCATTATCGATGACCATGGCAACTATATTAGTGACAAAATTTAATTGCAGGAGCTGCCTATGTTGAGAATGACCCCACTTGCATCAGCAATCGTAGCGTTATTGCTCGGCATTGAAGCTTATGCAGCTGAAGAAACCTTTGATACCCATTTTATGATAGGTGGAATGAAAGACCAGCAGGTTGCAAATATTCGTCTTGATGATAATCAACCCTTACCGGGGCAGTATGACATCGATATTTATGTCAATAAGCAATGGCGCGGGAAATATGAGATTATTGTTAAAGACAACCCGCAAGAAACATGTTTATCAAGAGAAGTTATCAAGCGGTTAGGCATTAATAGCGATAACTTCGCCAGCGGTAAGCAATGTTTAACATTTGAGCAACTTGTTCAGGGTGGGAGCTATACCTGGGATATCGGGGTTTTTCGTCTCGATTTCAGTGTCCCGCAGGCCTGGGTGGAAGAACTGGAAAGTGGCTATGTTCCACCGGAAAACTGGGAGCGGGGTATTAATGCGTTTTATACCTCTTATTATCTGAGTCAGTATTACAGCGACTATAAAGCGTCGGGTAATAACAAGAGTACATATGTACGTTTTAACAGCGGGTTAAATTTACTGGGGTGGCAACTGCATTCTGATGCCAGTTTCAGTAAAACAAATAACAATCCAGGGGTGTGGAAAAGCAATACCCTGTATCTGGAACGTGGATTTGCCCAACTTCTCGGCACGCTTCGCGTGGGTGATATGTACACATCAAGCGATATTTTTGATTCTGTTCGCTTCAGAGGTGTGCGGTTGTTTCGTGATATGCAGATGTTGCCTAACTCGAAACAAAATTTTACGCCACGGGTGCAGGGGATTGCTCAGAGTAACGCGCTGGTAACTATTGAACAGAATGGTTTTGTGGTTTATCAGAAAGAGGTTCCTCCTGGCCCGTTCGCGATTACAGATTTGCAGTTGGCCGGTGGTGGAGCAGATCTTGATGTCAGCGTGAAAGAGGCGGACGGCTCGGTAACCACCTATCTGGTGCCTTATGCAGCGGTGCCAAATATGCTGCAACCCGGCGTGTCGAAATATGATTTAGCGGCGGGTCGTAGCCATATTGAAGGGGCGAGCAAACAAAGTGATTTTGTCCAGGCGGGTTATCAGTATGGTTTTAATAATTTATTGACGCTGTATGGTGGCTCGATGGTCGCGAATAATTATTACGCGTTTACTTTGGGGGCTGGCTGGAATACACGCATTGGTGCCATTTCCGTCGATGCCACTAAGTCGCATAGTAAACAAGACAACGGCGATGTGTTTGACGGGCAAAGTTATCAAATTGCCTACAACAAATTTGTGAGCCAAACGTCGACGCGTTTTGGTCTGGCGGCCTGGCGTTATTCGTCGCGTGATTACCGGACATTTAACGATCACGTTTGGGCAAACAATAAAGATAATTATCGCCGTGATGAAAACGATGTCTATGACATTGCCGATTATTACCAGAACGATTTTGGCCGCAAAAATAGCTTTTCCGCCAATATGAGCCAGTCATTGCCAGAAGGTTGGGGGTCTGTGTCATTAAGTACGTTATGGCGAGATTACTGGGGGCGTAGCGGCAGTAGTAAGGATTATCAGTTGAGTTATTCCAACAACCTGCGACGGATAAGCTATACCCTCGCGGCAAGCCAGGCTTATGACGAGAATCATCATGAAGAGAAACGTTTTAATATTTTTATATCGATTCCCTTTGATTGGGGTGATGACGTTTCGACGCCTCGTCGGCAAATATATATGTCTAACTCAACGACGTTTGATGATCAGGGGTTTGCCTCAAATAATACGGGATTATCAGGAACAGTAGGGAGTCGGGATCAGTTCAATTATGGTGTCAACCTGAGTCATCAACATCAGGGAAATGAAACGACAGCTGGGGCGAATTTGACCTGGAACGCGCCGGTTGCGACAGTGAATGGCAGTTATAGTCAGTCGAGTACTTATCGACAGGCTGGAGCCAGTGTTTCAGGGGGCATTGTCGCCTGGTCGGGTGGCGTTAATCTGGCGAACCGTCTTTCCGAAACGTTTGCTGTGATGAATGCGCCAGGAATTAAAGATGCTTATGTCAATGGGCAAAAATATCGCACAACAAACCGTAATGGAGTGGTGATATACGACGGAATGACACCTTATCGGGAAAATCACCTGATGCTGGATGTGTCGCAAAGCGATAGCGAAGCAGAATTACGTGGCAACCGGAAAATTGCCGCCCCTTATCGCGGCGCGGTTGTACTGGTTAATTTTGATACCGATCAGCGCAAGCCATGGTTTATAAAAGCGTTAAGAGCAGATGGGCAATCATTAACGTTTGGTTATGAAGTCAATGATATCCATGGTCATAATATTGGCGTTGTCGGCCAGGGAAGTCAGTTATTTATTCGCACCAATGAAGTACCGCCATCGGTTAATGTGGCAATTGATAAGCAACAAGGACTTTCATGCACAATCACCTTCGGTAAAGAGATTGATGAAAGTAGAAATTATATTTGCCAGTAATAGTCAGGTGGTTCTATGGAAATTCGCATAATGCTATTTATATTAATGATGATGGTTATGCCTGTGAGCTATGCGGCATGTTATAGTGAGTTATCTGTTCAGCACAACTTGGTTGTTCAGGGGGATTTTGCACTTACTCAAACACAAATGGCGACATATGAGCATAATTTTAATGATTCGTCATGCGTAAGTACAAATACTATCACCCCTATGAGCCCGTCGGATATTATTGTTGGACTTTATAACGATACCATAAAATTAAATTTACATTTTGAATGGACCAATAAAAACAACATCACGTTGTCAAATAATCAGACCAGTTTCACCAGTGGTTATTCAGTTACGGTGACACCTGCGGCCAGTAATGCAAAAGTGAATGTTTCTGCGGGGGGCGGCGGTTCAGTGATGATTAATGGTGTTGCGACATTATCCAGTGCTTCATCATCGACACGCGGGAGTGCCGCAGTACAATTTCTACTGTGTTTATTAGGTGGCAAGTCATGGGATGCATGTGTAAATAGCTACAGAAATGCATTGGCACAAAATGCAGGTGTCTATTCCTTTAATCTGACATTGTCATACAACCCGATAACCACAACCTGCAAACCGGACGATTTATTAATTACTTTAGACAGTATTCCCGTTTCACAATTACCAGCCACAGGTAACAAAGCAACAATAAATAGTAAACAAGGGGATATTATTCTGCGTTGTAAAAATTTATTAGGTCAACAAAATCAAACATCACGGAAAATGCAGGTGTATTTATCAAGTTCTGACTTGTTAACCAACAGCAACACAATACTGAAAGGTGCGGAAGATAATGGCGTAGGATTTATTCTTGAAAGTAATGGTTCGCCAGTCACACTTTTAAATATCACTAACAGCAGTAAAGGATATACAAATTTAAAGGAAGTTGCGGCGAAGTCAAAACTTACAGATACAACGGTTTCAATTCCGATAACAGCCAGTTACTACGTCTACGATACAAACAAAGTTAAATCTGGCGCACTGGAGGCAACCGCATTAATCAACGTGAAATACGACTAATAACAAGCAAGACGAGCAAGTGGCTAATAATAAAAAATAACAAGGTGTCTGCATTTCCCCCTCATGATGAGGGGGCTTTTTTTAGCGATGATAAAAAATCTCACCGTCGTAGGCTTTAATGATTTTACCGTCGGTGTCGCTGATCAACACGTACGCGCCACCCATATAGGTCCAGTGCGTCCCGGCATCAGGCGCGGGCAGGTTACGCAACTGCCACTGCTTAATGTTGTACTCATCGGTACGGTACATTTCTGGTACGGTGTCCCCTGGTTTGAAATGCTTAAAGTCAGCAATGAAACTACTTAACTCATACTTAGAAATTCCCGAGGTATTGGTCGAACCCGCGGTGGCTGGTGCGGCCCAGGCGGCACTGGTAACCAGCAAAAGCGCACCCAGCAACATCTTATTTTTAATGGTCATAAACTCTCCACTTTGGGGATCTGTAATATCAGTCGCATATCTTTCCTGCCATACAATATAACTGACAAGCGATATTTTGTTAGTGATCCCATGATTTCGTAAAAAGTGTAAATGAAAGGATGCCCTAAAAGCATCCTTAGCGAGCAGAGAGTCAGCGGAAATAGCTGATTTAAGAATCATCCTGGGCTGAAGATAACATGCAAGCCTAAAGGATTGAGTTATCGCATTATGCCCATGAAGCCATGTACGCCCATATACACACCGACTAAGCCAATCAACAGACTGGAAAAATAGGGGGCGCGTTTAGCGAGAGTGTTAAATCCGCTCCAGCGTTTTGCGACCTGCTGAACGCTGATTGCTGCGCCAACGCCTACGGTGACAAGCGTTAACGCCAGGCCAATGCTGAAACTGACGACCAGTGTTGCGCCCAGTGTCAGGGCTTTCAACTGAATGCATATCAACAGCACGGTAATTGCTGCCGGGCAGGGGATAAGGCCACCGGTTAAGCCAAATAACAAAATTTGCCAGTTGGTGACCTCTCTACCATCAAAGCGTCGTTTAATGTCATTGGCATGGGCTCGTGCATGGGCATCCTGATACTCGCCATGTTCGTGATGGTGATGATGTCCATGGTCGTGGTGATGTTCGTGATCGTGATGATGATGCTCATAATCATGCCCGTGCATATTCTCCAGCCAGTTGCGTTCGCCGCGCCAGGTACGCCAGAACATCCAGAACGCGGTGCTAATAATGATCACTGCGGAAATCAGCTGGAGCCACGGTTCTGCTGATTGAGCAGTAAAGCGCTTGCTGATCACCATCCCGCCAAAGGCAATTAACCAGACCACTGCGGTATGCGAAATAGTTGCTGCCAGTCCGAGCATCACCGCTTGTTTAATGGTGCCTTTGATGGCGATGATAAACGCCGCCATCATCGTTTTTGAGTGCCCTGGTTCCAGGCCATGAAGCGCACCAAGTAAGATGGCGCTGGGGATGAAGAACCAGGCGTTTCCTTGCTGAAGAAGAGTTGTAAATTCGGTCATGATAATAATTCTTAGTATTAATTCGGCAATCTGATTCTACTCCCCCCCAGTACCTGATACTACCCCCCAGTAGATTAATAGTGCTATGATTTTTCATATTCTTGTTAACCAGGTGTTGCCATGTCTCATACAATCCGTGATAAACAGAAACTGAAAGCGCGTGCCAGTAAGATTCAGGGCCAGGTCGTGGCGCTCAAGAAAATGCTCGACGAGCCGCACGAATGCGCTGCAGTTTTACAACAGATTGCTGCTATCCGTGGCGCGGTAAACGGTCTGATGCGGGAAGTGATTAAAGGTCATCTGACGGAACACATCGTTCACCAGGGGGATGAGCTAAAACGTGAAGAAGATCTGGATGTCGTTCTGAAGGTGCTGGATTCATATATCAAATAATTTATTAACGCGATTGTAAAACTGCCGTTTTTCCTCGTTTACAACGCGTGCGCTGGACATTACCATCCTCCTCTGCGATTTATCATCGCAACCAAACGACTCGGGGTGCCCTTCTGCGTGAAGGCTGAGAAATACCCGTATCACCTGATCTGGATAATGCCAGCGTAGGGAAGTCACGGACCACCAGGTCATTGCTTCTTCACGTTATGGCAGGAGCAAACTATGCAAGTCGACCTGCTGGGTTCAGCGCAATCTGCGCACGCGTTACACCTTTTTCACCAACATTCCCCTCTTGTGCACTGCATGACCAATGATGTGGTGCAAACCTTTACCGCCAATACCTTGCTGGCGCTCGGTGCATCGCCAGCGATGGTTATCGAAACCGAAGAGGCCAGTCAGTTTGCGGCTATCGCCAGTGCCTTGTTGATTAACGTTGGCACACTGACGCAGCCACGCGCTCAGGCGATGCGTGCTGCCGTTGAGCAAGCAAAAAGCTCTCAAACACCCTGGACGCTTGATCCAGTAGCGGTGGGTGCGCTCGATTATCGCCGCCATTTTTGTCATGAACTTTTATCTTTTAAACCGGCAGCGATACGTGGTAATGCTTCGGAAATCATGGCATTAGCTGGCATTGCTAATGGCGGACGGGGAGTGGATACCACTGACGCCGCAGCTAACGCGATACCCGCTGCACAAACACTGGCACGGGAAACTGGCGCAATCGTCGTGGTCACTGGCGAGATGGATTATGTTACCGATGGACATCGTATCATTGGTATTCACGGTGGTGATCCGTTAATGACCAAAGTGGTAGGAACTGGCTGTGCATTATCGGCGGTTGTCGCTGCCTGCTGTGCGTTACCAGGCGATACGCTGGAAAATGTCGCATCTGCCTGTCACTGGATGAAACAAGCCGGAGAACGCGCAGTCGCCAGAAGCGAGGGGCCAGGCAGTTTTGTTCCACATTTCCTTGATGCGCTCTGGCAATTGACGCAGGAGGTGCAGGCATGAAACGAATTAACGCTCTGACGATTGCCGGTACTGATCCGAGTGGTGGTGCGGGGATTCAGGCCGATCTTAAAACCTTCTCGGCACTTGGCGCTTATGGTTGCTCAGTTATTACTGCACTGGTGGCGCAAAATACCCGTGGCGTACAGTCGGTGTATCGCATTGAGCCTGATTTTGTCGCCGCCCAGCTCGATTCGGTGTTCAGCGATGTGCGAATCGATACCACTAAAATCGGTATGCTGGCGGAAACCGATATTGTTGAAGCGGTGGCAGAACGGTTGCAACGTTATCAGATCCAAAACGTGGTACTCGACACCGTTATGCTGGCAAAAAGCGGCGACCCGCTGCTTTCACCTTCGGCGGTTGCTACGCTGCGCAGTCGATTATTGCCACAGGTTTCATTAATAACGCCAAACTTGCCCGAAGCTGCCGCCTTGCTCGACGCGCCACACGCGCGCACCGAACAGGAAATGCTGGAACAAGGGCGATCGCTGTTGGCGATGGGCTGTGGCGCAGTGCTAATGAAAGGTGGTCATCTGGATGATGAGCAAAGCCCGGACTGGCTGTTTACCCGCGAGGGTGAACAACGGTTTACCGCACCGCGCATTATGACCAAAAACACCCACGGCACTGGTTGTACACTCTCTGCGGCGTTGGCTGCACTACGCCCGCGCCATACAAACTGGGCTGACACCGTACAGGAGGCAAAAAGCTGGCTTTCATCGGCGTTAGCCCAGGCCGACACGCTGGAAGTTGGTCACGGTATTGGTCCGGTTCACCACTTCCACGCCTGGTGGTGAGCACCGTACTATAGCTGCTTTGGTTATTGTCAGCCTTTGGCACTGACATTCAGGGATGAAACCAATGCAGCTAAGAATTACCAGTCGAAAAAAACTCACCTCTCTATTATGCGCTCTTGGGCTAATTTCCATCGTTGCAATTTATCCGCGTCAGACGGTGAATTTTTTCTATTCGACAGCAGTTCAGATTACAGACTACATCCACTTCTACGGTTATCGCCCGGTTAAATCTTTCGCTATTCGCATTCCTGCCAGTTACACCATTCACGGAATAGATGTTTCGCGCTGGCAGGAGCGGATCGACTGGCAGCGGGTGGCAAAAATGCGCGACAATGGTATCCGCTTACAGTTTGCTTTTATTAAGGCGACGGAAGGCGAAAAGCTGGTGGACCCCTATTTTTCGCGTAACTGGCAACTAAGCCGCGAAAATGGCCTGCTGCGTGGGGCGTATCATTATTTCTCCCCGTCGGTATCCGCTTCAGTTCAGGCGAGATTATTTCTGCAAACGGTGGATTTCTCACAAGGCGATTTCCCTGCCGTGCTGGACGTAGAAGAACGGGGAAAATTATCGGCAAAAGAATTACGCAAGCGGGTAAGTCAGTGGCTAAAAATGGTCGAAAAAAGTACGGGGAAAAAGCCGATTATTTACTCAGGAGCCGTTTTTTATCACACCAATCTGGCGGGCTATTTCAATGAATATCCGTGGTGGGTGGCTCACTACTATCAACGTCGTCCGGACAATGACGGAATGGCCTGGCGCTTCTGGCAGCATTCCGACCGTGGACAGGTAGATGGCATCAATGGTCCGGTGGATTTTAATGTATTTAATGGCACGGTGGAGGAGTTGCAGGCATTCGTTGATGGGATTAAAGAAACGCCTTAAATAAGAAGCAGTGATATACTCCCACCAGACTCCCCGGCAGGAAAAAGACAAATGGAACAAGCGCATACCCAGCTGATTGCCCAACTGAACGAGCGTATTTTAGCGGCGGATAACACGCCGCTTTATATTAAGTTTGCCGAAACGGTAAAAAATGCCGTGCGCAGCGGGGTGCTGGAGCATGGCAATATTTTGCCCGGTGAGCGTGATTTAAGTCAGTTAACCGGCGTTTCGCGCATTACGGTGCGCAAGGCGATGCAGGCGCTGGAAGAAGAGGGTGTGGTGACGCGTTCGCGCGGTTACGGCACGCAGATCAACAACATCTTCGAATACTCGTTGAAAGAAGCGCGAGGTTTTTCTCAGCAGGTGGTATTGCGCGGGAAAAAGCCCGATACGCTATGGGTTAACAAGCGTGTCGTGAAATGTCCCGAAGAAGTCGCGCAGCAGCTGGCGGTCGAAGCAGGAAGTGATGTCTTTTTGCTTAAGCGTATTCGCTATGTCGATGAAGAAGCGGTATCGATTGAGGAATCGTGGGTTCCGGCGCATTTAATTCATGATGTTGATGCCATCGGGATTTCACTTTATGACTATTTCCGCAGCCAGCACATTTACCCACAACGTACGCGTTCCCGCGTTAGCGCCCGGATGCCGGATGCCGAGTTTCAGTCACATATTCAGTTAGATAGCAAAATACCGGTGCTGGTGATCAAGCAAGTGGCGCTTGACCAACAGCAACGGCCTATTGAGTACAGCATTAGCCACTGTCGCAGCGATCTATACGTTTTTGTGTGCGAGGAGTAGTTCCTCGCGCGTTGGCGCACAATCACCGCCCCGATGCCCGACAACCCACGACGCCACTGCATTGCCCAGTAATACGGCATCCGCCAGTGGCAGACCAGAGGCCAGCCCGGCAAGTACGCCACCGGCATGACTGTCGCCCGCCCCAATGGTGTCGACAACTTGCGTTGGAAATGCCGGAATGCAGCCAGAAGCGTCGTTGCTGAAATACCATGCGCCTTCTTTATCGAGACGAACGATCAACGGCGCGGCAAATTTCTCCTGCCATTGCTTGCCAAGTGTTGTTATCTCTGCGGATAAAGCAAAACGTTCGGCGGCAATCTCAGCCTCTTGACGATTGAGCGACACTAAAGGTCGACAGGCCATGATCCGCGCCAGTAATGCATCCGGGATATCGCCAATACGTGGGCCAAAATCGATAAACGGCGTCACGTCTTGCAGCTCTTCCAGCCATTCCACTAACAATTCGCCGCAGGGCGAGGCCAGTTGATAACCGGAAAAATAGAGCAGGCTGCCAGGCGCAACGGTTAATCGCGCCAGCCACTGGCGATTCCACTGATTTTCAACACCGCTGAATGACATAAAAGTGCGTTCGCCATCCGGCTCAACCAGCGCCAGACACCAGCCGTTATCACCTTCGGCGTTATCGATCAGGCTGATTAAGCCCTCTTTTGCCATCCGGTTGCGAATCATCTCCGCCCACACGCCCTGACCGAGCGGCAAGGCATTACCCGCTTCGATGCCGAGGCGCTTTAACGCCACGGCAATATTCAGTGCGCAGCCGCCAACGTTAACGCTCTGCTGTTTCAGTTCGATATCGCACCCACGCCAGGGGAGGGCATAAGCGTCGGCGATCACGTCAATGACCGCCGCGCCGACGACCATCACCGACTGACGCGTGGTTAATTCAGGCAGCAGCGTGTGTAATCGAGCGCCGCTCATACCGCCTCCCGTTGTTGACGATATTTCGCCAGCGCTGTGGCATAGCGGTTGAAATCAAGCTGATTTACCGCATCCAGTTCCGCCTTTAACGCAGGATCGATAGCGTTAACGCCATGCAACGCGCCGCAAATTGCCGTCGCCATAGCACCGATGGTGTCTGTGTCGCCGCCAAGGTTAGCGCACAGGACGGCGCAGCGATTCGGGTCGGTTTGTGCCAGTTCAACCAGCGCAATGGCGCACGGAACGGACTCAATAGTGCTGGTACCTGCGCCAACGACCTGGTAAAGCTGTTCGCTGGCGGATTCGGTGCCGTCGGCATTGCGCACAATTTTCAGCGCAATCTCCAGCCGCGCCGCCAGTGAGGCGCTGAACGTAGTGATGCGTTTTTGCTGTGCATGTCGCGCAATTGAAGGCAGGGAATCAACAATCGCTGACCAGCTTTCTCCGTCAATGGCACGAGAAATCGCCCATGCGATGACTACCGCGCCTGCAACCGCCAGATCGGATTTATGGGTCGGGCTGGACGCCAGCGCTACATCATCAATAAAGGAATCAACATCACGCGCCGGAAGCAAACAACCTAATGGCGAGACGCGCATCGCTGCGCCGTTGGTCACGCCGTTGTTTTCCAGTTCAGCAACGGGTTTACCGTCGCGAATGGCGTTAAGCGCAATCTTCGAGGTCGGACCTAGTACGTTTTTGTTAAAGGCGTCGAAACGCAGCGCCCAGTCGAGAATATTACGCCCAATCAGATCCGGATCGATCTTGCCTTCACGTTCCAGTAACGCATCCGCCAGACACAGCGCCATCGAGGTATCGTCGGTGAATTCGGCGCGGTTAAAATAACAGGCCGCGTTATTCTCCTTTGGTCCAGGAAGAAAACGGTCAATCCAGCCAAAGTGTGCTTTAACGCGGCTGCGTGGCCAAAGCTCGGAGGGCATCCCCATCGCATCCCCTAACGCCTGCCCATAAAGAGCACCGAGAATACGTTCTGTTTTCATTTAACTTCCCCTTGTGTCAACGCAATATCGCGATCATCGACCTTGATAGCCGTAATTTCGTTGTCGGATTCGCGGAAAAAAATCATGAACAGCACGGCGATAATGGCAATCATCACCGCGCCGAAAGTCCACATCCCGGACCAGTTGAAAGTCAGTCCGTTTACCGGTTCCTGATAAGCGAACATCTTTTCCATCATCACACCGCCAAGACGATAGCCGAGCAAACTGCCGAAGCCCTGGCAGCAGAGCGTGATCAGCCCCTGCGCAGCGGTACGCATATGCACGGGGGCTTTTTTATCGACATAGATGTAAGCGGTAACGTAGTAAAAATCGTAACTTACGCCGTGAAGCAAAATACCGAGGAACAGTAACGCGTAGGTGAAATATTCATCCGCACTACCGTAAATAAAGAAGCCATAGCGGATCGCAGCGGTGACCAGACCAAGCAATAATACCTTTTTGATACCAAAGCGTTTAGTGAAAAACGGCAATGCCAGCATAAAGAAGATTTCAGAGAACTGGCCGAGCGTCATCCAGCCGGTGGCGTTTTTCATGCCAACTTCGGTCAGATAACCGTTGGCAAAGATGTAATAGAACGCTAGTGGCATCGCAAACAGGAATGAACAGAAGAAAAAGACGAGGAAGTTTTTATCGCGCAGCAGGATCAGCGCATCCAGGCCGAGCATGACTTTAATATCCATTTTGCCGGTGCTTTTTGGTGGCGTGTCGGGCAGGAAAAACGCAAACACACCGAGCAGAGCAGAACTTCCGGCGGTAATCAGCAGCGGGATGTTAGTCGGTGAGATATCGGCATACCCCAGTATTTGCGGCAAGAAACCACATGCCAGACCGGAGGCAATCCAGCCGATAGTGCCCATCACACGAATGCGCGGGAAATCACGCTCAACATCCGGCACGTTGGCAAAAGCGATGCTGTTAGTCAGCGCAATGGTCGGCATATAGGTTAGCGAGTAGGCCAGCAGTAACGGGAAGAACCCGGCAAAAGTGGTCTGTTGCGCAGCGAAATACATCAGCAGCGCGCCTGCGAACATCAATACCGCCAGCACTTTTTGCGCCGAGAAAAAGCGGTCAGTGATGGAGCCAACCAGAATTGGCGACAGGATCGCCGCAATGGCGGTACAGGCATACGACCAGCCAATTTCTCCGGCACTAAAACCGCTTTTACTTAACCACAACCACAATGGCACAAACCACGCGCCCCAGATAAACCATTCAACAAACATCATGAACGACAGCTTTGCTGTTGTTTTCATCTTTTAATTCCTTCATGACAGGTAATGTAAGGTACGCGATGACAATACCACTTAATAATACCTTTTAAATACCTTTGCGGTGAAAACTTGACCGCGCTAACATTTTTTCTGATGAATCGAGCCAACAGAAAACGCTGAAAAAACATCCAAAAGATGGAAAAACTCGCCCGTAACGACCAGGATTATGATTGCCCGCAAAAGGCGGGCCAGGACAATCCATAGCCGATATCCAATCGGAATTTACGGGAGCATAGTAATGACAGATATTGCGCAGTTGCTTGGCAAAGACGCCGACAACCTTTTACAGCACCGTTGTATGACAATTCCTTCTGACCAGCTTTATCTCCCCGGACATGACTACGTAGACCGCGTAATGATTGACAATAATCGCCCGCCAGCGGTGTTACGTAATATGCAGACGTTGTACAACACCGGGCGTCTGGCTGGCACAGGATATCTTTCTATTCTGCCGGTTGACCAGGGCGTTGAGCACTCTGCCGGAGCTTCATTTGCTGCTAACCCGCTCTACTTTGACCCGAAAAACATTGTTGAACTGGCGATCGAAGCGGGCTGTAACTGTGTGGCGTCAACTTACGGCGTGCTGGCGTCGGTATCGCGGCGTTATGCGCATCGCATTCCATTCCTCGTCAAACTTAATCACAACGAGACGCTAAGTTACCCGAATACCTACGATCAAACGCTGTATGCCAGCGTGGAGCAGGCGTTCAACATGGGCGCGGTTGCGGTTGGTGCGACTATCTATTTTGGCTCGGAAGAGTCACGTCGCCAGATTGAAGAAATTTCTGCGGCTTTTGAACGTGCGCACGAGCTGGGTATGGTGACAGTGCTGTGGGCCTATTTGCGTAACTCCGCCTTTAAGAAAGATGGCGTTGATTACCATGTTTCCGCCGACCTGACCGGTCAGGCAAACCATCTGGCGGCAACCATCGGTGCAGATATCGTCAAACAAAAAATGGCGGAAAATAACGGCGGCTATAAAGCAATTAATTACGGTTACACCGACGATCGTGTTTACAGCAAATTGACCAGCGAAAACCCGATTGATCTGGTGCGTTATCAGTTAGCTAACTGCTATATGGGTCGGGCTGGGTTGATAAACTCCGGCGGTGCTGCGGGCGGTGAAACTGACCTCAGCGATGCAGTGCGTACTGCGGTTATCAACAAACGCGCAGGCGGAATGGGGCTGATTCTTGGACGTAAAGCGTTCAAGAAATCGATGGCTGACGGCGTGAAACTGATTAACGCCGTGCAGGACGTTTATCTCGATAGCAAAATTACTATCGCCTGATACGCCTTATACGAACAACACCACCCCGTAGGACGGATAAGGCGTTTACGCTGCATCCGGCAACCTATGCCTGATGCGACGCTGAAGCGTCTTATCATGCCTACATAGCACTGCCACGTATGTTTACACCGCATCCGGCATAAAAACACGCGCACTTTGCTACGGCTTCCCTATCGGGAGGCCGTTTTTTTGCCTTTCACTCCTCGAATAATTTTCATATTGTCGTTTTTGTGATCGTTATCTCGATATTTAAAAACAAATAATTTCATTATATTTTGAAATCGAAAACAAACGACAGGATATGAAAATGTACGTGGTATCGACAAAGCAGATGCTGAACAACGCACAGCGCGGCGGTTATGCGGTTCCGGCATTCAATATTCACAATCTCGAAACGATGCAAGTGGTGGTAGAAACCGCTGCCAACCTGCATGCGCCGGTCATCATCGCCGGAACGCCTGGCACATTTACTCATGCTGGTACAGAAAATCTGTTGGCGCTGGTCAGCGCGATGGCGAAGCAATATCACCATCCACTGGCAATTCATCTCGACCATCACACGAAATTTGACGATATCGCTCAGAAGGTTCGTTCTGGCGTGCGCTCAGTCATGATTGACGCCTCGCATTTGCCTTTTGCGCAAAATATTTCACGGGTCAAAGAGGTGGTGGATTTTTGCCATCGCTTTGATGTCAGCGTCGAGGCGGAGCTGGGGCAACTTGGCGGCCAGGAAGATGATGTGCAAGTCAATGAAGCCGATGCGTTGTACACCAACCCCGCTCAGGCGCGTGAATTTGCCGAGGCAACCGGAATTGATTCCCTGGCGGTCGCCATCGGCACGGCTCATGGGATGTATGCCAGCGCACCGGCGCTTGATTTTTCTAGACTGGAGAACATTCGCCAGTGGGTGAACTTACCGCTGGTGCTGCATGGCGCGTCAGGGTTATCGACTAAGGATATTCAGCAAACCATCAAACTGGGGATATGCAAAATCAACGTTGCAACGGAGCTGAAAAATGCCTTCTCGCAGGCGTTAAAAAATTACCTGACCGAGCACCCTGAAGCGACCGATCCCCGGGATTATTTGCAGTCGGCTAAATCCGCAATGCGCGATGTGGTGAGCAAAGTGATTGCCGATTGTGGCTGCGAGGGCAGGGCATAACGCACCTGCCATTTAACAAGGAAAAAACATGAAAACGTTAATTGCCCGGCATAAAGCTGGTGAACATATCGGCATATGTTCAGTCTGTTCTGCCCATCCGTTGGTTATCGAAGCGGCGCTGGCATTTGATCGCAACAGCACGCGCAAAGTGCTGATTGAAGCAACGTCAAACCAGGTCAATCAATTTGGCGGTTATACCGGAATGACACCGGCAGACTTTCGCGAATTTGTTTTTACGATTGCCGATAAAGTTGGGTTTGCACGCGAACGCATTATTCTCGGCGGCGATCATCTGGGGCCAAACTGCTGGCAGCAAGAAAATGCGGATGCGGCGATGGAAAAATCCGTCGAGCTGGTAAAGGAATATGTTCGTGCCGGCTTCAGTAAAATTCATCTTGATGCGTCAATGTCCTGCGCGGGGGATCCCATACCGTTAGCACCAGAAACGGTTGCGGAACGAGCTGCTGTGCTTTGCTTTGCTGCGGAAAGTGTGGCGACAGATTGCCAGCGTGAGCAACTGAGCTATGTCATTGGCACCGAAGTTCCGGTTCCGGGCGGTGAGGCCAGCGCCATTCAGTCAGTACACATCACCCATGTTGAAGATGCCGCCAATACTTTACGTACGCATCAAAAGGCCTTTATTGCCCGTGGGCTGACAGAGGCGTTAACACGTGTGATTGCCATCGTGGTGCAGCCGGGTGTGGAATTTGATCACAGCAATATTATCCATTATCAGCCGCAGGAAGCGCAGCCGCTGGCGCAATGGATAGAAAACACCCGAATGGTTTATGAAGCACATTCTACCGATTACCAGACCCGGACGGCTTATTGGGAATTAGTCCGCGATCACTTTGCAATATTGAAAGTCGGTCCCGCATTAACCTTTGCTTTACGCGAGGCGATATTTGCACTGGCACAAATTGAGCAGGAACTTATCGCCCCTGAAAATCGCAGCGGTTGCCTGGCGGTAATTGAAGAAGTGATGCTCGACGAACCGCAATACTGGAAAAAAATATTATCGTACGGGTTTTAACGATTCATTACTGGATATTCGTTACAGCCTGTCGGATCGTATTCGTTATTACTGGCCGCATAGTCGGATTAAAAATAGCGTCGAAACGATGATGGTGAATCTTGAAGGCGTGGACATCCCACTGGGCATGATTAGTCAGTATCTTCCCAAACAATTTGAACGCATTCAGTCCGGGGAATTATCAGCAATACCGCATCAGCTGATTATGGATAAAATTTATGATGTTTTGCGCGCCTATCGCTACGGCTGTGCGGAATAAGGACGGTATATGACTAACCTGTTTGTTCGTAGCGGAATTTCTTTTGTCGATCGTAGCGAAGTTTTAACCCATATCGGTAATGAGATGCTCGCCAAAGGTGTGGTTCATGATACCTGGCCACAGGCATTAATTGCCAGAGAAGCAGAATTCCCTACCGGGATAATGCTTGAGCAGCACGCTATTGCAATACCGCATTGTGAGGCGATTCATGCTAAGTCGTCAGCCATTTATCTGTTAAGGCCAACAAATAAAGTTCATTTTCAGCAAGCGGATGATGATAACGACGTGGCGGTATCGTTGGTTATTGCGTTGATTGTGGAAAATCCGCAGCAGCAATTGAAACTTTTACGCTGTTTATTTGGCAAGTTACAACAGCCCGATATCGTCGAGACACTAATCACTCTTCCTGAAACCCAGTTAAAGGAATACTTCACAAAGTATGTTTTAGATTCAGACGAATAAATCCCTCTGTAACAATAAAAAGGACTATTTATGAAACGCAAGATTATTGTCGCTTGCGGAGGCGCGGTTGCGACCTCTACGATGGCGGCGGAAGAAATTAAAGAGTTGTGTCAGAATCATAATATTCCTGTTGAATTAATCCAGTGTCGGGTTAATGAAATAGAAACCTATATGGATGGTGTGCATTTGATATGCACCACTGCCAAAGTGGATCGTAGTTTTGGCGATATTCCGTTAGTTCACGGCATGCCTTTTATTTCTGGTATCGGTATCGAAGCATTACAAAATAAAATTCTGACTATCTTACAGGGGTGACCTATGTTTTCAGAAGTCATGCGTTATATTCTCGACCTCGGCCCTACGGTGATGCTGCCGATTGTCATCATTATTTTTTCTAAAATATTAGGCATGAAGGCAGGCGATTGCTTTAAAGCGGGTCTGCATATCGGGATTGGCTTTGTTGGCATTGGCCTTGTGATTGGCTTAATGCTGGATTCCATTGGCCCGGCGGCGAAAGCGATGGCGGAAAATTTCGACCTGAATCTGCATGTGGTCGATGTTGGCTGGCCGGGCTCTTCACCAATGACCTGGGCGTCGCAAATTGCGCTGGTGGCGATTCCGATTGCGATTCTGGTTAACGTGGCGATGTTACTGACCCGTATGACGCGGGTGGTAAATGTTGATATCTGGAATATCTGGCATATGACCTTCACCGGCGCGTTGCTGCATCTGGCAACCGGTTCATGGATGATAGGGATGGCAGGTGTGGTAATTCACGCGGCGTTTGTTTATAAGCTCGGCGACTGGTTTGCCCGCGATACCCGAAATTTCTTTGAGCTGGAAGGTATTGCTATTCCGCACGGTACGTCGGCGTATATGGGGCCGATTGCGGTGCTGGTCGATGCTATCATCGAGAAAATCCCAGGCGTTAACCGAATTAAATTTAGCGCCGACGATATTCAGCGCAAATTTGGTCCATTTGGCGAGCCTGTCACCGTGGGTTTTGTGATGGGGCTGATTATCGGCATCCTCGCGGGTTACGATGTCAAAGGTGTATTGCAGCTGGCGGTAAAAACGGCGGCAGTGATGCTGCTAATGCCACGGGTGATTAAACCCATCATGGATGGTTTAACGCCCATCGCTAAGCAGGCTCGTAGTCGTTTACAGGCGAAGTTCGGCGGTCAGGAGTTCCTGATTGGCCTTGATCCGGCGTTGCTGCTGGGACATACGGCGGGGTGGTATCGGCAAGCCTGATTTTTATCCCACTCACCATTTTAATTGCTGTTTGTGTGCCGGGTAATCAGGTGCTGCCGTTTGGCGATCTTGCCACCATCGGCTTCTTCGTGGCGATGGCGGTCGCCGTGCATCGTGGAAATCTGTTCCGCACCTTAATCTCGGGTGTCATCATTATGAGCATCACCCTGTGGATCGCGACGCAAACTATTGGTTTGCACACCCAACTGGCGGCTAATGCTGGGGCGTTAAAAGCCGGGGGTATGGTGGCTTCAATGGATCAGGGCGGTTCTCCCATTACCTGGTTACTGATTCAGGTTTTCTCCCCGCAAAATATTCCCGGTTTCATTATTATCGGTGCAATTTATCTGACCGGTATTTTCATGACCTGGCGTAGAGCGCGTGGCTTTATTAAACAAGAGAAAGTCGTTCTCGCAGAATAATTTTTACCTGAGGGGGAGGTTATCCCCCTTAACAATCAGGAGTTTTTATGAAATCAGTGGTGAATGATACTGATGGTATCGTGCGCGTTGCAGAAAGCGTCATTCCTGAAATTAAACATCAGGATGAGGTGCGGGTAAAAATTGCCAGCTCGGGCTTATGTGGTTCCGATTTACCCAGGATATTTAAAAATGGTGCACATTATTATCCAATAACGTTAGGCCATGAATTTAGCGGCTATATTGATGCGGTGGGATCCGGTGTTGATGATTTACACCCTGGCGATGCGGTTGCCTGTGTGCCGTTATTACCCTGTTTTACTTGTCCAGAGTGTCTGAAAGGGTTTTATTCCCAGTGCGCAAAATATGATTTTATTGGCTCGCGGCGTGATGGTGGATTTGCTGAATATATTGTCGTTAAGCGAAAAAATGTCTTTGCTCTACCCACGGATATGCCTATTGAGGATGGGGCTTTTATTGAGCCGATTACCGTTGGTCTGCATGCTTTTCATTTAGCGCAAGGTTGTGAGAATAAAAACGTTATTATTATTGGTGCCGGAACCATTGGCCTGCTGGCCATTCAGTGCGCTGTCGCGCTGGGAGCAAAGAGTGTGACGGCGATCGACATTAGTTCAGAAAAACTGGCACTGGCAAAATCTTTCGGTGCGATGCAAACATTTAACAGTAGCGAAATGAGCGCGCCGCAAATGCAGAGCGTTTTACGCGAACTGCGCTTTAATCAGCTTATCCTCGAGACGGCTGGCGTACCGCAAACTGTCGAACTGGCGGTAGAGATTGCCGGTCCTCATGCCCAACTGGCGCTGGTGGGCACGTTGCATCAGGATCTGCATTTAACATCGGCAACGTTTGGCAAAATATTGCGTAAAGAGCTGACGGTTATCGGCAGTTGGATGAACTACTCCAGCCCTTGGCCGGGGCAGGAGTGGGAAACGGCGAGCCGGTTGCTGACAGAACGTAAGTTAAGCCTGGAGCCATTAATCGCTCACCGTGGAAGCTTTGAAAGCTTCGCCCAGGCGGTGCGTGACATCGCTCGTAATGCTATGCCGGGCAAAGTGTTGCTCATTCCCTGAAACCGCGGGCCAGCGTGATGCTGGCCCGGTATTGTGCAAAACAGATCATTCACCAATGGTCCCCCTTCGTTTACACTAGCCACAATTGAATATGGGTAAATGACGATGAATTCATTCGAGCGAAGGAATAAGATCATCCAATTAGTGAATGAACAGGGAACCGTGCTTGTTCAGGATCTGGCGGGAGTATTTGCTGCCTCGGAAGCGACAATCCGTGCCGATTTGCGCTTTCTCGAACAAAAAGGCGTGGTTACGCGCTTTCATGGCGGTGCGGCGAAAATAATGTCTGGTAATAGTGAAACCGAGACCCAGGAAGTCGGGTTTAAAGAGCGATTTCAGCTCGCCAGCGCGCCAAAAAACAGAATAGCGCAGGCGGCAGTCAAAATGATCCACGAAGGGATGACTGATCCTACCCACGTAATATGGACACAGGCCTAAGCGAGGTTCTTGTTTTCAAATTGTTCCGGACTGAGGCCGCCACACCAACTGTGCCGCCGCCACCGATTGTAATCACATTCGATATAATTAAACACCGTTGCCCGCATTATTTCCCGGCTGATAAAGTGTTCTCCATGGATACATTCCACTTTCAGCGAATGAAAGAAGCTTTCCACGCAGGCATTATCGTAGCAGCAACCTTTTGCGCTCATACTTCCACGCAGATTATGCCGCTTCAGTTGCGCCTGATAATCTGCTGAACAGTACTGGCCTCCACGGTCCGTGTGAACGATAACGTTCCGGGGCCTCTTACGCCGCCACAGCGCCATCTGCAGGGCATCGCAGGCCAGTTGCGCCGTCATGCGTGGCGACATTGACCAGCCAATAACGGCACGTGACCACAGGTCAATGACCACTGCCAGATACAGCCAGCCTTCATCTGTACGTAAGTACGTGATGTCTCCTGCCCACTTCTGGTTCGGGCCACTGGCGTAAAAATCCTGCTCCAACAGATTTTCTGACACAGGCAGGCCGTGTGCGCGGTAGCTGACCGGGCTGAACTTCCGGGAGGCCTTTGCCCTCAGTCCCTGACGGCGCAGGCTTGCCGCCACGGTTTTTACGTTAAAGGGGTAACCCTGAGCACGCAGTTCATCCGTCAGGCGTGGGGCACCGTAACGCTGTTTTGACCGGGTAAAAGCCGCGAGGACAACGCTGTCGCAGTGTTGGCGGAACTGCTGACGCGTGCTTATCCTTGTCCGCCGCTGACACCACGTATACCAGCCGCTGCGGGCCACCCGGAGCACGCGGCACATTGCTTTGATGCTGAACTCAGCCTGATGTTTTTCAATAAAGACATACTTCATTTCAGGCGCTTCGCGAAGTATGTCGCGGCCTTTGGAGGATACCCAGCTCTTCATCCCGTTCTGCCAGCTGGCGTTTGAGACGTGCAATCTCGGTAGACATCTCCAGTTCACGTTCAGAAGACGTCTGCTGATTTTGCTGTTTACTGCGCCAGTTGTAGAGTTGTGATTCATACAGGCTGAGTTCACGGGCTGCGGCAGTAACACCGATGCGTTCAGCAAGCTTCAGGGCTTCACTGCGAAATTCAGGCGAATGCTGTTTACGGGGTTTTTTACTGGTTGATACTGTTTTTGTCATGTGAGTCACCTCTGACTGAGAGTTTACTCACTTAGCCGCGTGTCCACTATTGCTGGGTAAGATCAGACCGTTATTCTCGACAGCGGAAGTACGACAATGCTTATCGCCGAAGGATTAATGACCGCCAAAAATATCACGGTGATTACCAACAGTCTCCCGGCAGCGTTTGCCCTTTCCGAAAATAAAGACATTACTCTGGTCGTCTGTGGTGGCACGGTCCGCCATAAAACGCGCTCGATGCATGGTTCCATTGCCGAGCGTTCATTACAGGATATTAATGCCGATTTAATGTTTGTCGGTGCTGATGGTATTGATGCGGTTAATGGTATTACGACCTTTAATGAAGGTTATTCTATTAGCGGTGCGATGGTCACAGCCGCTAATAAAGTGATTGCCGTTCTCGATTCATCGAAATTTAACCGTCGCGGTTTTAATCAGGTACTACCAATCGAAAAAATTGACATTATTATTACCGATGATGCTGTGTCAGAGGTGGATAAACTGGCATTGCAGAAGACGCGGGTAAAATTAATTACGGTGTAGTATTGTTCTGTATGCCGGATAAGGTGTTTACACCGCATCCGGCATTACGGATTCTCCCTGGTTCAAGAGAGAATAGTTTGATTAACGCAACAGTGGACAATCTGGTGGTAATCGACAACGCAACGCTGCCGGAAGTATTTCAATATGAAAATTTTGCCCACTCAACGGTTCGCCATCAAGATTAAAGGTGATGTCGTGTGGTGCCTGAATATCAAACCACGACGAAGCGCCTTCGATAATATTCGGGTTATCTTCGTCAGATTTTAAGGTTGATACGAGAGCCGGAAGTATTTCATCGCCGGTAAAAATGCGCAGTTGCAGCAAGCCATCGTTAATTAACGCGTTCGGACACAATTGCTGACCGCCACCGGCCTGACGCCCGTTACCAATACCAATGACCAGGGCGTCACCTTGCCAGTGAAAGTTTTCACCGCGGATTTCACAACGGTCCGGTTGCAGAGTATCCATACGCATTAAGCCATGAATGATGTAAGAGACGCTACCCAGCGCGGCTTTTAATTTTTCCGGCGTTTCTGTGGTAATACGCGTCCCAAATCCGCCTGTCGCCATATTAATAAAACAGGTTTGTTTGTTGACCTGCGCCATATCTATCGCAATGGCGTCACCGGCAATTGCCAGTTTCAGCGCCTTATCCAGTGCCTCAGGAATCCCTACACTGGTGGCAAAATCATTGGCGGTTCCTAATGGCAAAATTCCCAGCGCGGGTATGTCATCCCCCTCACACTGAATCAACGCCGTAGAAACTTCATTAATGGTGCCATCGCCACCACCGGCAATCACCGTTGCGACGCCAAACTTCCGGGCCTCCTCTACATATCGTGCGGCATCGCCTTTCTCCCAGGTGACCCGCACATGGATCGTCATTCCTTCCTCACGCAACAGCATAATTGCTTCGCGCAAGGGTAGATTGTCAGTACTTTTGCCATTAAGAATCAGTAAGCTGGCGGGAAATTCTGCCATGATCGTATGTGCCTTTATGATTGGTCTGTAGATAGTGTAGAGCAGAAAACAAAAGGTGGAGTCAGAACAGGATGAAAGTCGGAGGATAAAAAGTCAGTTCAAGTATGGAGGATTCAGTGGTTACCACCAGGAGCTTGCAATGGGGACAGCGAATACTAACGGCTGCCACCGATAAATTTCAAAAAAGAGCATATACCTAATATTCAACTAAACAGTGGCATCTTCAATATAATATATTAAAGCCCCCATGGAGTTACCCTGAAGGGCCTCAATGTCCGTAATTCCTACTTATGTAGGAAATGTTGTACAGAACATTTATTATAATCCTATTCAATTATAATAATCATGCCATTATTATATTTAAACACTAGAGAGTGTCGTTGGTATTTAATGGGGGAAGGTGAGATGAAAAAGATAGCTGCTATATCATTAATTAGTATTTTTATTATGTCTGGTTGTGCTGTGCATAATGATGAGACAAGTATCGGTAAATTTGGTCTTGCATATAAAAGTAATATTCAGCGTAAACTCGATAACCAATACTACACCGAAGCCGAAGCTTCTTTAGCCAGGGGTAGAATATCTGGTGCAGAAAATATAGTAAAAAATGATGCAACTCATTTCTGTGTTACTCAGGGCAAAAAAATGCAAATAGTTGAGCTGAAGACAGAAGGTGTAGGATTACATGGTGTCGCTCGTCTGACATTCAAATGTGGAGAGTGAGAATATTTTTTGGTAAGCGTCAAATATGCGCGTTCTGGCTGTGCGTAGCCGGAACCTGTGGGAGCACGATGCCGATAAGTGAAAGGCATCGTGCTATGAAGGAGGATTCTATCGATGTGGTCAATGGAAGACGGTTACCAGAGATAGGGCTTATGCATAAAAAAATAAGCCCGTGTAGCAGAGTTCTCCATCAGCCTGGCTACCGGTCGGGCAGATATTTACACGGAAACACCGGTCAAAGTGTCTGGCTTTAAGCGCGTCATAGACGAGCAGGACTGGACAATCACTAAGGTGACACATTTTCTGAATAATAGCGGCTTCACGACGTCATTAGAGCTTGAGGTCAGGCTTTCTGATGTGGGGTACGAAACAGAAGATAATGAGTGATGTTTTTATTTTATCTGTTTGTTTTGTAAGGGTAAATTAACTAAAATGGCACCATCAACAAAACCGGAAGAGGTGCTCGCGATGTTTCATTGTCCTTTATGCCAGCATGCCGCACATGCGCGTACAAGCCGCTATATCACTGACACGACAAAAGAGCGTTATCACCAGTGTCAGAACGTGAATTGCAGCGCCACGTTCATCACTTATGAGTCGGTACAGCGATACATTGTGAAGCCGGGAGAAGTCCACGTCGTAAGGCCGCACCCGTTGCCGTCAGGGCAGCAAATTATGTGGATGTAATTAGAAACAGGAAGCCCCTCAGTCGAGGGGCTTTTTTGTCGATGTGGTCAATGTGTGGACGTGACCAGAAATAAATCCTTTTATTTCATTGTATTACGCGTAAAAAATAAGCCCGTGTAAGGGAGATTACACAGGCTAAGGAGGTGGTTCCTGGTACAGCTAGCATTTTATGGGTTATGTTTTTCAGCGAAACGGATGATAACCTTAATAAATGCAGCTGTATGTGATCGGTTTCTAAGAATTTTCCATCCGGGAAAAATAATCGAAATTAATCACTTACCGTGGGGATTACGCGTGGTTTCCCCGGAGAAATTACGCATCAGCAGCGCGTAATTGAGCTCAAGATCCTGCGGGACCGGGAGCCACACAGTATAACCATCGCCTGGTGCTATCGGCATAGCTTCGCCTTTGGCGTTTTCCATGTGCTCAAGGGTAAAATTAATGTTGCCTTGCGGCGTCATCAGCTCAAGGCTGTCGCCAACGGAGAATTTATTTTTCACCGCTACCGCCGCGAGGTCCCCCTTGCGCTCACCGGTAAACTCACCAACAAACTGCTGGCGGTCAGAAACTGAATAACCGTATTCGTAGTTCTGATAATCGTCGTGAGTATGACGACGCAGGAAACCTTCGGTATAGCCACGATGCGCCAGACCTTCCAGAGTTTCCAGCAGGCTGGTATCGAACGGTTTTCCCGCAGCGGCGTCATCGATAGCTTTGCGGTAAACCTGTGCGGTGCGTGCACAATAGTAGAAAGATTTGGTACGACCTTCGATTTTCAGCGAATGCACGCCCATTTTGGTCAGGCGTTCTACATGGGCGATGGCGCGCAGATCTTTCGAGTTCATGATGTAAGTGCCGTGCTCATCTTCAAACGCGGTCATATACTCGCCCGGACGCTGGGCCTCTTCGATCATAAACACTTTGTCGGTTGGTGCGCCGATACCCAGCGTCGGCTCAACATTTTGCACCGGAATCGGCTCGTACTTGTGTACGATGTTGCCAACATCATCTTCTTTCCCTTCCTGGACGTTGTACTCCCAGCGGCAGGCGTTGGTGCAGGTGCCCTGGTTCGGGTCGCGCTTGTTGATATAGCCAGAGAGCAGGCAGCGACCGGAGTAGGCCATGCACAGCGCGCCGTGAACGAAGATCTCGATCTCCATATCCGGCACCTGATTGCGGATCTCTTCAATCTCTTCCAGCGACAGCTCGCGAGAGAGGATCACGCGGGTCAGGCCCATTTGCTGCCAGAATTTCACCGTCGCCCAGTTCACGGCGTTAGCCTGCACCGAAAGGTGGATCGGCATTTCAGGGAAGTGCTCACGCACCAGCATAATCAGCCCTGGATCGGACATAATCAGCGCATCCGGCCCCATTTCCACCACCGGTTTCAGGTCACGGATAAAGGTTTTCAGCTTGGCGTTGTGCGGTGCAATGTTGACCACGACATAAAACTTTTTCCCCAGCGCGTGGGCTTCATTGATGCCGAGCTGAAGATTTTCGTGGTTGAATTCGTTGTTGCGCACACGCAGGGAATAACGCGGCTGGCCCGCATAAACAGCATCTGCGCCATAAGCGAAAGCGTAACGCATATTTTTCAGCGTTCCCGCCGGGGAAAGGAGTTCCGGTTTAAACATAATTCTCTCGTTCTGATGACAGGTCAGATCCGCTTCACCTGATGAAGCGGTTAGGGGAGTGCCCCCACTTTAAGGGCGGGCATTGTAGCGCTGTGGGGGGCTCTGGTAAAGCGCCGGACGCCAACAACCCACGCCCGGCATCGTAATTACGTATTGTCTTTCACCGTCTGGCTTGTGCCATTGGCTTTAACGGAGGCAATTCCGGTTTCACGAGATTGCGCGGTGGCGTACATCTGGCTGGAGCCGATAATTTGATGATTAGCGGCTTTCAGATTGAAATAGAATTTGCCGTTACTTGCCGTTTTTTTCTCATAGCGTTCTTCTTGCGGGCTGTTGCTACGCACCGACGCGATGCCCTTTTCCGCAGAGGTTTTTGAGGTATAAAGCTCGCTGGTGAGGATAGTCTCACCATTGCCCGCTTTTAGCACAAACCGGAACTGATTATCACTGCTCTTACTGAGTTCAAACCAACCAGCCATAATGACTCCTTGATTGAAATTGTGTATCGAAAACAGCATCTAAAGGTGCTGTTTACCGATTAAAGTATGAGCGATTTTCTGATGCCTGCCAGGGCGGAGAGATAATGTCAGTTTGCTGACCATGCGTGGGATAATGTTGCCGGATCTGGTCTGAACGCCATCTCCGGCTAACAAAATAATGTCGCTAAAACTAAACGATGCGGCAGGCGTCGGCTTCCCAGCGGTAACCGACGCCATAAACGGCGCGGATAAATGACTGTTCGGCGTCGAGAGATTCCAGCTTGCGGCGCAGGTTTTTAATGTGGCTGTCGATGGTGCGGTCGGTTACTACGCGGTAGTCGTCATAAAGATGATTGAGCAATTGCTCGCGGGAGAACACTTTTCCTGGTTCGTGAGAGAGCGTTTTCAGCAGACGAAATTCCGCAGGCGTCAGGTCAAGCATTTTACCGCGCCATGAAGCCTGAAAACGACCTTCGTCGATAATCAACGGGCTTTCAGCATCCTGTTGCTGCAACTCGCGCTGCGGTTTGCAACGGCGCAAAATGGTTTTGACGCGCGCTACCACTTCCCGTGGGCTGTACGGCTTACAGATATAATCATCTGCGCCAATCTCCAGCCCCAGCAGGCGATCGATCTCTTCGATTTTTGCCGTCACCATCACGATCGGAATGTCAGAAAAACGACGAATTTCCCGGCACAGCGTCAGGCCATCGGTGCCAGGGAGCATCAGATCTAACAGGATCAGATCCGGTGGTGTCTGGCGCACATACGGCAGTACCTGATCGCCGTGGCTGATAAGCGTCGGCGCATAGCTCGCAGCACGCAGATAATCAATGAGCAACTGCCCCAGCTTCGGTTCATCTTCCACGATCAAAATACGCGGTGTGTTTTCGTCGATTGGTAACTCGGTCATACTTCTCTCTGTAAATCCCGTTCCAGCGGTAACTCTACTGTAATGCTTACCCCGCCAAAAGGCGAATGGGCAGCAATAATGCGACCATTATGTGCTTCAACAATGTTCAGGCAAATCGCCAGCCCCAGCCCGGAACCGCCGCTGGCACGGTTGCGGGAACCTTCGGTGCGATAAAAACGTTCAAACAATTTTTGTAGCTGATCGTCACTGACACCTGGCGCACTGTCGGCAAAGGTCAGGCGCACCGTTTTGTCGCGCTGCCCGGCAGAGATTTGCAGGCTGCCGCCGCTGTCAGTGTAGCGCAGGCTGTTTTCCAGTAAGTTATTGAATAACTGCATTAAACGGTCGCGATCGCCAAATACGGTAATACTGTCTGGCAGGGAAAATTGCAGTTTCAGGCCACGACTGGCGAATCGTTCGCGAAATGCGCCGCCCGCCACTTCCAGCAGTGGGATCAAATCTACCGGTGCTTTTTGATAGGCGAGAGCGCCTTCATCAGACATCGACAACTGATGGAGATCGTCAACCAGTTTGGTCAGTGTACCGACCTCCGCCTGTAAAGACGCCACCGTCTCCGGCGTGAATTTACGCACGCCATCCTGAATGGCTTCCAGTTCACCGCGCAGCACCGCTAATGGCGTACGCAGTTCGTGAGAAATATCGGCCATAAAATCGCGCCGCATTTGCTGGTTTTTCTCCAGTGTGCTGGCAAGCTGGTTGAAGTCTTGCGCCAGTTTGCCCAGTTCATCTTCACTGGTGGGCGTTACGCGGGTAGTGAAATCGCCCGCCGCCAGTTTGTGCGTGCCATCGACAAGTCGTTTTACCGGTGCCAGTAAACCGCGCGCCAGCAGAAAAGTGGCAAGTGCCGCGAGTAACGTTGCCAGGGCGACAATCAACCAGCTGGTTTGCCGCTGTTGTTTATCGAAATTGATATCAGTATTGCGCGTTAACCGCTCAACGGGGGAGGCGATCACCGCGCCAACTTCCGCACCGTTGACCAGAATGGGTCGCCGTGTACCGTCAGGTGGAATCGGCGCTCGCGGACCAACCAGCACTTTGTTGTTTTGATCAACCACCCAGAACTGGGTACGCCAGCCGTGCGGTGGCATACCCGGGCCGGGTTTATCTTCCGAATTATCGTGTTCAAATGAACGCAGGATCTGAAAGACAAAGCGATCATTGTTGCGCAGGAAGCGCCAGTTGCCATGCTGCGCATACTGCTCGCCAAGCGCATCACTTAACAGTTGTAATCGCTGTTCATTACCATGCTTGATGTAATCAATAAAGCCACGCTCAAAACTGATACGCACCGCCCAGTGCATACTGATCAGCAAGACAATGCAGGTGGCGAAAATCGCCAGAAACAGTTTGCCGGTAATACCGGGTCGCCAGAACTTCATTGCGCGCTCCTTTTTCGCCGCGAAATAGCTACATTTTGATGCGTATCGTTCGGCACTCTGGCAAAGATGAACGCCGGAAGGGCGATGATCAACGCCATGCTAAGCCAGGTGTACATAAAGACGGTTTGTGTGGTGCCGCTGTCGACGCTGACATGCTGTGAACCAAAAAGTCCCAGCAACAGCCCGGCGATAGTGACGCCGATACTCATCGACAATTGCATAATCATCGACAGCAGGCTGTTGCCGCTGCTCGCCAGATTGTCCGGGAGATCTTTCAGCGTCAGGGTGTTCATGGAGGAGAAACGCGTCGAGTTGACCATCCCTTGTAAAAACAGGACGAACGGCAAAACGTAGTACCAGCCCAGCAGGGCGGTAGTCATAAACAACAGGGTGACCAGCGACAGACCCAGCGTGGTCGCTACCAGTACCCGACGATAACCAAAGCGATTCACCACCTGTACCACAATTCGCTTCATTCCCATGCTGCCAAGCACCATCGGGATCATCATCAGTCCGGCATGAAACGGCGAGAAACCGAGGCCAATTTGCAGGAAAACCGGTGTCATAAAGGGCAACATGCCACTGCCAATACGTCCGGCAAAGCTCCCCGCCAGGCCCAGCGAAAAGGTACGAGTACGGAACAGTTTCAGACTGAACAGGGCACGGTTGTTATTTCTGGCGTGCAGCAGATAAAGCACCAGTGCCACCACGCCAACTGCGACCAGGCCTGCAATCGTCAGCGGCGATAAACCTGTACCTTTACTGCCGTCCAGCGCCAGGGTTAATACCGCCATGCCAACCGCCAGCAATAAAAATCCGGAGAGATCAAAGCGCCGCGTCTGCATGGTGTAGTTCGGCATTAACAGCAATGTGGCGATCGCACCGATAATCCCCACCGGAATGTTGATCAAAAAGATCCAGTGCCACGATGCGTACTCCACCAGCAGACCGCCGAGCGCCGGACCGAGCAGCGGACCGACCTGACCGGGTAACGTGACAAAGGTCATCGCCGCCATATATTGCTCGCGCGGTACGATTTTCATCACCGTCAATCTGCCGACCGGCACCATCATCGCGCCGCCAACGCCCTGTAACGCGCGTGCCAGCAACAGTTCGTTCAGCGTGCCGGAAAGCGCGCAAAACAGTGAACCGAGAGTAAACAGCACGATGGCGGTAAAGAAAATATTGCGCACGCCGACTTTGTCCGCCAGCCAGCCGCTGGCGGGCAGCATCACCGCCACGGTCAGCACATAAGAGACAATGACCATGTGCATATGCAACGGACTTTCCCCGAGGCTTTGCGCCATTGAGGGAAGGGCGGTGTTTACGATGGTGGTGTCCAGCGACTGCATAAAGAAGCCGAAAGCCACAATCCACAATTGCCAACGGGTGCTGTCGGGAAGATCTGTCATTTACTCGGTTACCGTTTGTTTAGGTTTACGCGAAAAACGCAGCCGCAGACGGTCGAAAAAGAGATACACCACCGGCGTGGTATACAGCGTAAGGAGCTGGCTCATTACCAGTCCGCCGACAATGGTGATCCCCAGGGGTTGCCGCAGCTCCGAGCCGTCGCCGCCCGACAATACCAGCGGCAGCGCACCAAACAGCGCCGCCAGGGTAGTCATCATAATCGGGCGAAAACGCAGCAGACAGGCCTGGAAAATAGCTTCCTGCGGCGTCAGGTTACCGTGCCGTTGGGCTTCAAGCGCAAAATCGACCATCATAATGGCGTTTTTCTTCACGATGCCGATTAATAGCATGATCCCTATCAGGGCGATTAGGCTGAACGGGGCATTGAACAGCTCCAGCGCCAACAGCGCTCCAACGCCCGCCGAGGGCAGGGTGGAGAGAATCGTCAGCGGATGTACGTAACTCTCGTAAAGGATACCCAGCACGATATACACCGTGGCGATGGCGGCGATAATCAGGATCACCTGCGAGTTCATCGTCTCCTGGAACACCTGCGCCGTGCCGGCAAAACTGCCGCGCACCGTCGAAGGCACACCAAGCTGGGTCATTGCGCGATCGATCGCCGCACTGGCGTCCGAGAGCGATTTTCCGGTCGGCAGGTTAAACGAAATGGTCGAGGCCGCCGATAATCCCTGATGATTCACCGATAGTGGGGCATTCGCCGGTTGCCATTTAGCGAAATACGACAGCGGGATCGCTTTGCCTTCGTTATTGATAACGAACATTTTTTCCAGCGCACTGATGTCCTGGGTATAGCGCGGATCCACTTCCATCACCACTTTATACTGGTTCATCGGCTGGTAAATGGTCGAGATTTGCCGCTGACCGAAGGCGTTATTTAACAGACTGTTGGCGGCTTGTACGTCGATTCCCAGCCGTGCCATGGTGTCGCGGTCGTAAACCAGATTCATCTCCGCGCCGTTATCCTGCTGATCGGAGTTCACGTCCGCCAGTTCCGGCAACGTCGCCAGTTTTTTGCGGATTTTCGGCTCCCATTCTCGCAGTGCCGCCAGGTCGTCGGATAACAACGTGTACTGGTAGCTGGCGTTCGACTGACGCCCACCAACGCGAATATCCTGTACCGCCATCAGGAACAGATTCGCCCCCGGTTCTTTCGCCAGTTTTACGCGCAGACGGTCGATAATTTGCTGCGCCGTTTCGCTGCGTTCGTCGCGTGGCTTGAGGGTGATAAACATCATCCCGCTGTTCACTCGCGAACCGCCTGTAAAGCCGGTGACATTATCCACTGCCGGATCGTCACGGATAATTTTCATGAAATCCTGCAACTTACCGCGCATCGCCTGAAACGAAATACTCTGATCCGCCTGAATCCCGCCCATCAACACGCCAGTGTCCTGCTCCGGGAAGAAGGTTTTCGGGATCGAGATATACAGCCAGATATTCAGCGCAATGGTGCCAAGCAGCACCACGCCCACCAGACGGGTATGATTGAGCACCCATTTTAGTGACTTGCCGTAGCCTTGTTGCAGGGCTACCAACATGCGACCAAAACCACGCAGTCGCTTTTGCTCGCGCGGCTTGCTGGCTTTCAGCATCCAGCCACACATCATTGGCGTTAATGTCAGAGAAACCAGCAACGATATACCAATGGCGACAGAAAGCGTCACGGCAAATTCGCGTAACAGTCGGCCCGGCAATCCGCCCATCAACAGCAGCGGCAGGAACACCGCCACCAGTGACAGACTCATCGACAGCACCGTAAAACCGACTTCGCGAGTACCTTGCAGTGCGGCTTGCAACGGTTTCATTCCCGCTTCCAGATGACGTGCAATGTTTTCCAGCACCACGATGGCGTCATCCACCACGAAACCAGTAGCGATGGTGAGCGCCATTAACGAAAGGTTATTGAGACTGAATCCGCACAGGTACATCGCCGCAAACGTACCAATCAGCGAAACCGGCACCGAAACGGCGGGAATAATAGTGGCGCGACCCGAGCGCAGGAATAAAAACACCACCAGAATCACCAGCGCCACCGAGATAATCAGCGTTTGCTCGACTTCTTCCAGCGAGGCGCGAATGGTGGGGGAGCGATCCTGGGCAATTTGCAGATCAATCGCCGCCGGAATGGTTTCCTGCAACTCCGGTAATTTTGCCCGGATGCTGTCAACCGTCTGGATAATATTGGCTTCCGGCAGTTTGCGGATCATCAGTAAAATAGCCGGTTTGGCGTTGGTCATCCCGGCGTTGCGCACATCCTGCACTGAGTCGGTCACCGTCGCCACATCGCCCAGACGAACCGCGCCGCCGTTGTTGTAGTGAATAATCAACGGCTGATATTCAGCGGCGGTTTTTAGCTCATCATTGGTCTGGATCTGCCAGCGGTGAGTGCCATCTTCCAGCGCGCCCTGCGGTTTACGCACGTTGGCATTGCTGACGGCGGTGCGTACGTCGTCCAGCGACACGCCCTGATTAAACAGCGCCTGCGGATTCAGCCCGACGCGTACGGCGGGCAGTGAGCTGCCTCCGACATCGACATCACCAACACCGTCGATTTGCGAAATCGTCGGAGCCAGCTGCGTCGAGGCGAAATCGTACAGTTCACCCTGCGAATAAGTATCGGACGTCAGCGTGAGGATCATAATTGGCGCATCCGACGGGTTCGCTTTGCGATAGGTCGGGCGGCTGGGCATCCCACTGGGCAGCAAACTTTGTGCAGCGTTGATCGCCGCCTGCACATCACGCGCTGCGCCGTTGATATCCCGGTCAAAATCAAACTGCAAAATAATACGCGTGCTGCCGAGCGAACTGCTGGAGGTCATTTCACTGACTCCGGCAATGCGCCCAAGTGAGCGCTCCAGCGGCGTGGCAACGGAAGACGCCATTGTTTCTGGTGACGCACCGGGCAGCGAGGCGCTGACGATAATCACCGGAAAATCGACCTGCGGCAGCGGGGCGACCGGCAGCATACGGAAGCCCAGTATGCCGCACAGGGTAATGGCAACCGACAGTAAAATCGTCGCCACCGGGCGGTAAATGAAGAGGGCAAAAAACTTCACTTACGCCTCCTCTTCATGACGGGCAAAGCGGCTTTTGGTCCACAATGCCAGGCGGTCGAACAGCAAATAAATCACCGGCGTGGTAAACAGCGTCAGCACCTGGCTGACAATCAGACCGCCGACCATGCCGATACCTAACGGACGACGCAGTTCCGCGCCGACCCCGGTACTCAACATCAGCGGCAGCGCGCCAAGCAGAGCCGCCAGAGTGGTCATCAGGATCGGACGAAAACGCAACAGACAAGCCTGGTAGATTGCCTCGCGCGGCGACATGCCTTGCTCGCGCTCAGCAGCCAGCGCGAAGTCGATCATCATGATGGCGTTCTTCTTCACGATACCGATCAGCAAAATAATGCCGATAATCGCAATCACATCCAGTTCGCTACCAGCAATCAGCAACGCCAGCAGTGCGCCAACCCCTGCGGTGGGTAGCGTCGAGAGAATGGTGATCGGGTGAATAAAGCTCTCGTACAGAATGCCGAGCACGATATACATCGCCACCACCGCCGCGACAATCAGCCAGACAGTGCTGCCCAGCGCCGACTGGAAGGCGAGGGTGCTGCCCTGGAACTGCGTGGTGATATCCACCGGCAGATTCAGCGTCTTTTCGGTGTCCATAATCGCCTGCACCGCATCGCCCAGCGAATAGTTATCCGGCACGTTAAAGGAGATGGTCGTTACCGGGAACTGATCCAGATGGTTGATGGAGAGCGGCGCAAAACGCTGCTCAATTTTGGCAATTGAGCTTAGCGGCACCACGCCGCCGTCGCTGCTGGTCAGGCGAATGGTATCCAGCGCCGCGAGGCCTGGGGTATTTTCGGTGTTGTGCTCCAGCACCACGCGATACTGGTTGGCCTGAGTATAAATAGTGGAAATCAGCCGCTGACCAAACGCGTTGTACAGGGCGTTATCGACATCCGCCATGCTGATCCCCAGACGGCTGGCGCTGTCGCGATCAACATTGACATACGCCACCAGCCCTTTGTCCTGCCAGTCGCTGGAGACATCAGAAAGCTGTGGCAGTTGCTGGAGTTTTTCCATCAACTGTGGCACCCAGGTACTGAGCGCATCCAGTGACGTGGCCTGCAAGGTAAACTGGTACTGGGTGCGGCTGACCTGAGTATCAATAGTCAGATCCTGCGTTGGTTGCAGGAAGAGATCGACGCCCGGCACTTTATCTACCGCCGTTTGCAGACGGGCGATGACTTTTTGCACCCGATCATCACGTTCATCCAACGGTTTGAGGTTGATTTGTAAACGTGCACTGTTCAGCGACGGGTTAGTGCCATCAACGCCAACAAATGAGGTCAGGCTTTGCACTGCCGGATCCTGCAAAATCACGTCCGCGACCTGGCGTTGTCGCTGGGCCATATTGGCAAAGGAGCTGGATTGCGGTGCCTGCAAAGTGCCCTGAATAATGCCATTGTCCTGTACCGGGAAGAAACCTTTCGGAATGAACACCCACAGCAGCACGCTAAGCAGCAGCGTGCTGAGTGCCACGCTTAAGGTCAGCCACGGATGATTCAGCACTTTCGCCAGTCCACGACCATAGGCGGCGATTATCCTGTCGAACATTTTTTCCGAGGCACGGGAGAAGCGGTTCTGTTTACGCAACGACTCCTGGCTGAGCATCCGCGCGCACATCATCGGTGTCAGGGTCAGCGACACCACCGCTGAGATCAAAATCGCTACCGCCAGGGTAATAGCAAATTCGCGGAACAGTCGCCCGACGATATCGCCCATAAACAGCAGTGGGATCAACACCGCAATCAGTGAGAAGGTCAGCGAGATAATGGTAAAGCCGATTTCACCTGCGCCCTTGAGCGCCGCCGCCAACGGTTTTTCGCCTTTTTCGATATAGCGGGAAATGTTTTCGATCACCACGATGGCGTCATCGACCACGAATCCGGTGGCGATAGTTAACGCCATCAGTGTCAGGTTATTGATTGAAAAATCGAGAAACACCATAACCGCGAAAGTGCCGATTAACGACAGCGGTACAGCAACACCGGGAATGATGGTCGCCGGAATATTGCGCAAAAACAGGTAGATAATCATGACTACCAGCGCGATAGCCATCATCAATTCAAACTGAGTATCATCGACGGATGCGCGGATATTGGTGGTGCGATCGGAAAGCACTGTCACCTTCACCGATTTCGGCAGACTCTCAGTGAGCTGTGGCAGCATCTGCCGAATGCTGTCGGCGGTGGAGATAATGTTAGCACCGGGCTGGCGCTGAACATTCATCACAATGGCCTGTTCTTTGTTCGCCCACGCGCCGAGCCAGCTGTTTTCTGCACCTTGCTCTACAGTTGCGACATCGCCCAGACGAATTGGCGCGCCGTTCTGGTAGGCGATGATTAGCTGGCGATACTCTTCGGCGGATTGCATCTGGTCGTTCGCGGAAAGCGTGACCGCACGGGAAGGGCCGTCGAGGCTACCTTTTGCCGAGTTAACGTTAGCGCCGGTAATGGCGGTGCGCACGGTTTCGCTGGTCAGGCCGAGGGCGGCAATCGCCTGAGCGTTAAGTTTGACGCGAACAGCCGGACGCTGACCGCCGGAAAGCGTCACCAGGCCGACGCCGGAAATCTGCGAGATTTTCTGCGCGACGCGGGTTTCCACCATATCTTCCACTTGCGTCATCGGCATGGCGGTTGAGGTGACGGCGAGCGTCATGATCGGCGGATCTGCCGGGTTCACTTTGCTGTAAACCGGCGGGTTAGGCAGATCGCTCGGCAACAAGTTGGTCGCAGCGTTAATCGCGGCCTGCACTTCCTGCTCGGCGACATCGAGCGGTAATGTTAGCTGGAACTGCAAAGTGATAACTGACGCACCGCCGGAACTTTGCGACGACATCTGTTTCAGGCCAGACATCTGCCCGAACTGGCGTTCTAGCGGCGCGGTAACGGCAGAGGTCATGACATCCGGGCTGGCACCTGGGTAGAGCGTGACCACCTGAATGGTCGGATAGTCCACTTCCGGCAGCGCCGAAACGGGCAGGGCGCGATAACCGATAATCCCGGCGAGTAAGATCGCCACCATCAGCAGCGTGGTGGCCACAGGACGCATAATAAACAGGCGCGACGGGCCGCCTGTGCTGCTCGGGGGTAACACCTGCATCAGGAGCGTGCTCCTTTTTTCGCGTATTCGCGGCTGGTGGCTTTCTCTTCCGGAGTAGTGGCGCTCTGGGCTTCCACCACTTCCACTTTCGCCCCTTCGGTCAGGCGATCAATGCCGTCTGTCACCACGCGATCGCCCGCAGAAATACCTGCACGGATCACCACTTTCTGACTGTCCTGAATGCCCGGCGTCACCAGATGTTTGCTGACCTTGTTTTCGCTATTCAGCACCCAGACAAAATGGCCTTCATTGCCCATTTGCAGGGCGGCTGTTGGGATCACTACGGCGTTTTGTTCGGTGTCGACTAACATGCGCGCGTTAACAAACTGATTGGGAAACAGCGCATCATCCTGATTATTAAAGCGTGCTTTCACTTTAATCGTACCGGTAGTGGCATCGATTTGGTTATCTAGACTTAACAGCGTGCCTTCACTTAATTTCTTCGAGTTGGTGCGATCCCAGGCTTCTACCACCAGCGGTTTTCCGGCTTTCTGCGCCTGCACTACGGTAGCGATATCGCTTTCCGGCAGGGTAAAGACTAAATCGATAGGATGCGTCTGGGTGATCACCACGATCCCGGTGGTATCACCACTGGAGATTTGGTTACCAACATCAACCTGCTTGAGACCAACGCGACCATCGACTGGTGCGGTAATCCGGCTCCAGTCGAGTTGCAGCTGCGCGCTGGCAACGCTTGCTTCATCAGCCTTAATGGTGCCTTCGGTTTCACTGACCAGCGCCTGTTGGGCATCCAGCTCCTGGCGGGAAACGAGATTGGTTTTTGCCAGTTGTTGATAACGCGCCAGGTCACGGCGGGCGTTGGCAAGCGTGGCTTTATCTTTTGCCAGTTGGCCCTGGGCTTGTGCTAATGCAACTTTGAACTGGCTGGGGTCAATTTCTGCCAGTAAATCGCCTGCTTTGACCTGCTGGCCTTCCTGGAAATGTAACGCTATCAGTTGGCCGTCCACGCGGCTGCGCACCGTAACGGTATTAGCGGCGGTAATGGTGCCAAGCCCGGTGAGGTAACGCGGAACTGCCTGTTCTACGGCGGTCGCCGCCTGAACCGGGGCTAATGGGCCGGAACGCATACCACGTCGACCACCCGCTGGCGATTGCTGCGCTTGTTTCGTCGCCCCTGGGGCTGCACTCCGGGAGTCATTGCGGCCTTGCCAGAACCAGAATGCGGCGATGGCGGCGATAACCACCACGATTACGATTACCCAACGGGATTTATAACTACCTTTCATCGTTAAGAGTTTCTCTTCCTGAAACGTTTCGCGGAATGATACTAGTGTAGCCAGCCAATAAGGGAGAAAAATGGAGGAATTATGAAACACTGTCTGGAATCGTCTGAATGACGGGCACATTTGCGAGCACGCATCCAGTAATAACACAGGAAACTATTTTATCTACGCGTTAGCGATAGACTGCTTGCATGGCGAAAGGAGGTAAGCCGACGATTTCAGCGGGACGCTGAAACGGGAAAGCCCCTCCCGAGGAAGGGGCCATAAATAAGGAAAGGGTCATGATGAAGCTACTCATCATCGTGGTGCTCTTAGTCATAAGCTTCCCCGCTTACTAAGACTACCAGGGCGGGGGAAACCCCGCTCTACCCTCACTCCTGAAAGTATGCCTTCACGATAAGATTGTCAATCCGCAGGCTTTGTAGTCTGCGATCCTGCCAGCAAATATTCTTTGCGAGTCGTTACGCAATAATCACAGAGGAAACTATTTTATTCACGCGTTAGCGATAGACTGCATTCAGGGCGAAAGGAGGTAAGCCGATGATTTCAGCGGGACGCTGAAACGGGAAAGCCTCTCCCGGAGAAGAGGGCTTTTAATAAGGAAAGGGTTATGATGAAGCACGTCATCATACTGGTGATACTCTTAGTGATTAGCTTCCAGGCTTACTAAGAACACCAGGGGGAGGGGGAAACCTCTCCCTAACCCTCACTCCTGAAATTATGTCACTCCGCCCTTAGTGTCAATCGACGGCTCTCCGTTCTTGCGAGGCGAATAGCAAAATTTTCTGCGCCGCCGGGCCTAATTCTGAAAGTTTCTTCGTTTGCTCTTATTTCATTATTGCAGTCGGTATGATACCGGACCTCGATAATTCTCTAAGAAAGGATTTCTTATGAGCGAACAAATCACGTTTGCCACCAGCGATTTTGCCAGTAACCCGGAACCACGTTGCCCCTGCATTTTGCTGCTGGATGTTTCTGGTTCTATGAACGGTAGACCTATTAATGAACTTAACGCCGGATTGGTTACCTTTCGTGATGAACTGCTTGCTGATCCGCTGGCTTTAAAAAGAGTGGAACTCGGCATTGTGACGTTCGGCCCGGTGCATGTGGAACAACCCTTTACCAGCGCCGCTAATTTTTTTCCGCCCATCCTGTTTGCCCAGGGCGATACACCAATGGGTGCGGCCATTACCAAAGCCCTGGATATGGTAGAGGAGCGGAAACGTGAGTATCGTGCAAATGGTATTTCGTATTATCGCCCGTGGATTTTCCTGATTACCGATGGTGCACCAACCGATGAGTGGCAGGCTGCAGCCAACAAAGTGTTTCGGGGGGAAGAAGATAAAAGGTTTGCTTTCTTTTCCATCGGTGTTCAGGGGGCGGATATGAAGACGCTGGCACAAATTAGCGTTCGTCAGCCTTTGCCTCTGCAAGGATTACAATTCCGTGAACTGTTTAGCTGGTTATCCAGTTCGCTGCGTTCGGTTTCCCGCTCCACGCCGGGAACGGAAGTTGTGCTGGAAGCGCCAAAAGGCTGGACGTCAGTGTGAGCTGGCGTCTGGTCTATGCATCAACCGTTGGAACGTCGCACATCAGCGCGGACTTGCCTTGTCAGGATGCCTGCCAGATGCAGATTGCCTGGTTAAATGACCAGCAGCCATTATTGTCGGTATTTGTCGCTGATGGCGCAGGCAGTGTCTCGCAGGGTGGCGAAGGCGCGATGCTCGCCGTCAATGAAGCGATGGCTTATATGTCGCAAAAAGTGCAGGGCGGGGAATTGGGGCTTAATGATGTCCTCGCCACAAATATGGTACTGACCATTCGTCAACGACTTTTTGCCGAGGCGGAAGCCAAAGAATTAGCGGTTCGCGATTTTGCCTGCACATTTCTGGGACTGATTTCATCGCCTGACGGCACCTTGATTATGCAGATTGGCGATGGCGGCGTGGTGGTAGATTTGGGTCACGGTCTGCAATTGCCTCTCACGCCGATGGCGGGTGAATATGCCAACATGACGCACTTCATTACCGACGAAGATGCCGTTTCCAGACTGGAAACTTTCACCAGCACTGGGCGTGCGCACAAAGTTGCAGCATTTACGGATGGTATCCAGCGACTGGCGTTAAATATGCTGGATAATTCTCCTCATGTGCCTTTCTTTACCCCGTTTTTCAATGGACTGGCGGCAGCAACGCAGGAACAACTCGATTTATTACCTGAATTGTTAAAGCAGTTTTTGTCCAGCCCGGCGGTAAACGAGCGTACGGATGATGATAAAACGTTGGCACTGGCGCTGTGGGCAGAGTGAGTTTCTCATGGCGGTTGAAGAAAACAATTCAACCGCCAGTTTAAACAATAAATATAACGGCTGATTAGCGAACTAATTTTGCTCTTAGCTCGTCGGCTTCTTCTTTTGGATAGGTGACCAATAAAGGATCAATGGTATAACCGCCGTAAATTTTATCCCCGCGCGTATACATCCAGTCTGAAATATCTTCTTTCTTGATTTTCCACTCCTGGCCATATTCTACGTTTGTAACAATACCAGGGTCATTGCTGATTACGCCAATAAACATGCCGTTAGAATAAGTGACATCCGTAAGCCAGAAATGCTCGGTTCTTCCGTGATCGGTTATCGGGGCTTTGACTGCGAAAGTATCGGCATCTTTTTTATTCATAACCTCGATGAATTTATCGGTTTCTTTCCGCGCATGTTTAATCGCGTCAGACATCGCTTGTTTATCATAACCTCCCGTCACTAACGTATCCGAAACTTCACTAAAGCCCGCGGTAGTAAAAAATAGCAGACTCAACATAAGTAATATCTTTTTCATTTTTTCTCCAGAATCCCTTTGTAGTCAAAGTTAGCAAAAACCTGTGGAAGTTAATCATTATCAGGCCGAAATTGAATTGTATCCTGATAAAATTGCATTATCATTTTTATTCTTGAGTGGGTTTTCCCCATATAGAAATAATTTTAATGGTTAGTTGTTATTATTCATTGAAATATAATATAACTACCCGCGAAATATTATGAAAACAAATATAAAAGTATTTACATCGACAGGTGAATTGACCACTCTTGGCCGTGAACTGGGCAAAGGTGGTGAAGGCGCGGTTTATGATATCGAGGAGTTTGTCGATAGCGTCGCCAAGATTTATCACACGCCGCCACCCGCCTTAAAACAGGACAAACTTGCCTTTATGGCTGCGACAGCTGACGCGCAGTTGTTGAATTATGTCGCCTGGCCGCAGGCAACGCTTCACGGTGGACGAGGCGGAAAAGTTATCGGTTTTATGATGCCAAAAGTTTCTGGTAAAGAACCGATTCATATGATCTATAGCCCGGCACATCGTCGCCAGAGTTACCCTCATTGTGCGTGGGATTTTCTACTCTATGTTGCGCGCAATATTGCTTCATCTTTTGCTACGGTTCACGAGCACGGGCACGTCGTGGGTGACGTAAACCAGAACAGTTTTATGGTAGGTCGCGACAGCAAAGTGGTACTGATTGATAGCGACTCCTTTCAAATTAACGCCAATGGCACACTGCATTTATGCGAAGTCGGCGTGTCGCATTTTACGCCGCCAGAGCTACAAACCTTGCCATCATTTGTCGGTTTTGAACGCACAGAAAATCACGATAATTTTGGCCTTGCGTTGCTAATTTTTCACGTCTTGTTTGGTGGGCGGCATCCTTATTCTGGTGTGCCGCTTATCTCTGATGCGGGTAATGCGCTGGAGACGGATATTACCCATTTCCGTTATGCCTACGCGTCAGATAATCAGCGACGTGGTTTAAAACCGCCGCCACGATCTATTCCGCTATCGATGTTACCGAGTGATGTTGAAGCCATGTTTCAGCAGGCATTCACGGAAAGTGGCGTGGCAACCGGGCGTCCGACGGCTAAAGCGTGGGTAGCGGCACTGGACTCTCTACGCCAACAGTTAAAGAAATGTATCGTTTCAGCAATGCATGTTTACCCCGCTCATTTGACTGACTGCCCGTGGTGTGCGCTGGATAATCAAGGTGTTATCTATTTTATTGATCTCGGCGAAGAGGTCATTACCACCGGCGGGAATTTTGTGCTGGCGAAAGTCTGGGCGATGGTGATGGCGTCAGTAGCACCGCCAGCATTGCAACTGCCATTACCCGATCATTTCCAACCGACTGGCAGGCCGCTTCCTTTAGGCCTGTTACGGCGCGAATACATCATTCTGCTTGAGATCGCACTGTCAGCATTATCGCTGCTGCTTTGCGGCCTTCAGGCAGAACCGCGTTATATTATTTTGGTTCCTGTGCTGGCGGCTATCTGGATTATTGGCAGTCTGACAAGCAAAGCGTACAAAGCAGAAGTTCAGCAACGCCGTGAGGCATTTAATCGTGCGAAAATGGACTATGACCATTTAGTCCGCCAGATCCAGCAGGTAGGCGGCCTGGAAGGTTTTATCGCCAAACGGACGATGCTCGAAAAAATGAAGGACGAAATTCTCGGGTTACCGGAAGAAGAGAAACGCGCTCTGGCAGCACTTCATGACACTGCAAGGGAACGGCAGAAGCAGAAGTTTCTGGAGGGATTTTTTATTGATGTTGCCTCTATTCCCGGCGTTGGCCCTGCGCGTAAAGCGGCGTTACGGTCTTTTGGTATTGAAACAGCCGCAGATGTTACCCGTCGTGGCGTTAAGCAAGTGAAAGGGTTTGGCGACCATCTGACCCAGGCGGTTATCGACTGGAAAGCGAGCTGTGAACGCCGTTTTGTGTTCAGGCCGAATGAAGCGATAACGCCAGCAGACAGACAAGCGGTAATGGCGAAAATGACCGCCAAACGACATCGGCTGGAATCGGCGTTGACAGTCGGCGCGACAGAGTTGCAGCGATTCCGCCTTCATGCTCCAGCACGGACCATGCCGTTGATGGAACCGTTACGTCAGGCAGCAGAAAAACTGGCTCAGGCGCAGGCAGATTTAAGCCGCTGCTGAGCCATTTTTCAATTAACGAAACACCACTTCCGCCCAGCGTGCCAGCCCGGCGGTGACGGAGCCAAAGTCATCGCCGCCTGCAATCGGAATGCCCGGCAACTGTTCTGCCAGCGCTTTTTTAATCAGCGGAGAACGGGCGCTACCGCCGGTCAGGTAGATAACGTCCGGTTTTTCCTGGGCGTTATCCAGGGCCAGTTGCACCTGTTCCAGAATCCGCGTCAGTGGCTGGCTGAGGGCGCTTTCCAGCCCTCGCTGGCTAATCAGCGTAGCCAGTTCATTGCTGATAAACGGCAGTGAGGCGCGGGTTTCCGCTACGCTTGAAAGAGCAATTTTGCACTCTTCTGCGCTACGCACCAGGCGATAGCTTAAACGCTGACGCCAGACTTTCTGTAACAGGGCCACTTTTTCCGGTTCGCGGGCATCGCGTACCAGATCGTTAAGCAGACGACCGTTGGCACTACTGTAGAAATCACTCTGCGCAGGTACGTCGTTGATGGCAACCGCATTCCACCACGGCAGGATCGGCAGGGCGATGCCTTTTTCGGTTTCGCCACCCATACCCAGCAGTGGCATCAGGTTTTTAAACGCCAGCGCGATATCCAGATCGTTACCGCCAATACGGCAACCACTGTGACCCAGCAGGCTGGCTTCACGATCGAGACGCGAACGCCACTGCGGCCCCATCAGCAGCAATGAACAGTCAGTCGTACCACCGCCGATATCCACCACCAGCACCCGTTTTTCTTCCTGCAAGGTGGCTTCGTAATCCAGCCCAGCCGCGACCGGCTCGTACTGGAATACCACGTCCCTGAATCCGGCACGCTTCGCCGCGCGTTCCAGAATCCCTTGCGCCTGGGTGTTTGCTTCATCACCGCCCAGCCCCTGGAAGTTGATCGGACGACCAATCACCGCCTGAGTAATCGCTTCTGGCAGCTGTGCCTGCGCCTGCTGGCGAATGTGCAACATCATTGCGCAGACCAGATCCTCAAACAGCGCTACCTGCTGCGGTTTTAAGCCGCTGGCACCGAGGAACGATTTTGGTGATTTCACAAACCACACTTCTTCTGGATCATCAATGTACTGTGCCAGTGAGGAAAGACCGAACTGCACGCTTTTCGCCGTAACATCGATATCTTCTTCGCGGTTATAACGAATCGCCCGACGTAACAGCGCCTGCGTTTCATCGTCGTCTGCCGGAACATCATGATGGCGGTACAGCCATTCGCTTACCGCTTCACGCGTTGGCGCGCAAAGCATTGAAGGCAGCAGCGTGCTGTCGTTTTCCATTTTTAGCAAATGCGGTTTACCGTCACGCATGACCGCCACTGAACAGTTTGCTGTACCGTAATCAAAACCAATAAACACGAAATAATCCCCATGCCGGTGAAGAAGGGGCGTGACTTTAGCGAAATGTTGCCGTCGCGACAACCGGAATATGAAAGCAAAGCGCAGCGTCTGAATAACGTTTATGCTGAAAGCGGATGAATAAGGAGATGCGATGTATACCCTGAACTGGCAGCCGCCGTATGACTGGTCGTGGATGTTGGGATTTCTCGCCGCCCGTGCGGTGAGCAGTGTGGAAACGGTCGCGGACAGTTATTATGCCCGTAGTCTGGCGGTGGGCGAATATCGCGGCGTGGTGACTGCTATTCCGGATATAGCCCGCCATACTCTGCACATAAATTTAAGTGCAGGTTTAGAACCTGTTGCCGCAGAGTGTCTGGCGAAAATGAGCCGCCTGTTTGATCTGCAATGTAACCCACAAATTGTTAACGGTGCGTTGGGCAGGTTAGGCGCGGCGCGGCCCGGATTGCGTTTACCCGGCTGTGTTGATGCTTTTGAGCAGGGCGTGCGGGCGATTTTAGGCCAACTGGTGAGCGTGGCGATGGCGGCAAAATTGACCGCCAGAGTGGCACAGCTTTATGGCGAACGGCTGGATGATTTTCCGGAGTATATCTGCTTCCCGACGCCTCAGCGGCTGGCAGCAGCAGACCCGCAGGCATTAAAAGCGTTAGGTATGCCGTTGAAACGGGCAGAGGCGCTGATTCATCTGGCAAATGCGGCGCTGGAGGGCACCTTACCAATGACAATACCGGGCGATGTGGAGCAGGCGATGAAAACGCTGCAAACTTTTCCGGGTATCGGGCGCTGGACGGCGAATTATTTTGCTTTGCGTGGCTGGCAGGCGAAAGATGTTTTCCTGCCGGATGATTATCTGATTAAACAGCGATTTCCGGGAATGACACCGGCGCAAATCCGCCGTTATGCCGAGCGCTGGAAGCCCTGGCGTTCTTATGCGCTGTTGCATATCTGGTATACGGAAGGCTGGCAACCAGACGAAGCATGACGTTGGTCGCCGGATGCGGTGCGAGCGCCTTATCCGGCCTGGGGAATGAGCGATTTGTAGGCATGATAAGACGCGTTAGCGTCGCATCAGGCGATGGGGAAGCACGCCTCAGTTAATCGCGAAATAACTACTATTCACCAGCAAATCCAGCGGTTGGGCATCGGCAATCACCTCACCATAAATCAGATCGACGCCGATGCCAGAAAGCGTATCCATCACTAAGGGTAAAACGACTGGCCCGGCGATGGTTTTCATCCCGAGTCGCTGAGCGTGCCCCTGAATAATCGTAATCAGCATCTCATCCATCAAATTACCCTGCACGTTGGCGCATAACTCACCATCAAGTAGCAGGTAATCTGCCATATTCGCTTTCAGCGAGTTGAAGATTTGCAGATCGCGGCCCACCTGGCTGAGCACTATCCGACATCCCGCCAGCCGCAGTTTTTGCACGCTTTCTGCGTGATCTAAAATCGCTTCAGCCGGAATAATCAGATGTAATAACCGTGGTGGTAGAGGGCTATTTTCCAGCTGCTCAAGCAGATCATTCACCAGCGTGGCGCTACTCAAACCGGCAACGGAAAGGGGGAGGGAGATGCTTATGCCTTTACTGGCAACCGCTTTTGCGGCCTGCTGGAAAAATTCGTGGAATACCCGGCGGTCAAGAGCATGGCTAAGCGCCGGATCGCTGAAGCTACGACGAAATGTTTGTTCATCAATAATCTCGCCTTCGCAACTCCAGAGCTTAAGTGAAATCAGCCACAAATTACGCGCTTCCGGGATCCGTGGCGAAGCGACACCGTGGGCGAGCATCATCAACTGATTCTCTTTAATCATCCGCCACTGTTCATCAAGCGACATCGCCGCCCGTTCGCTATGTGCGGCAGCTTGCTGCGGTTCGTAAACCGTCACCCGGCCCCGGCCACCATTTTTGGAGGCATAACAGGCGATATCAGCCTGCGACATCACTTCTGCCGCCTGATGATTGTTGTCATCAATCAAGGTAATCCCGGCACTGGCACCTACCCGATGCACACGGCCTTCCCATATAAAGTGATAGTCATTCACGGCACTGATAATGCGTGTAGCGATAAAACGCGCGCTTTCAACATTACAGTCTGGTAGCAGCAGACCAAATTCATCCCCACCGAGTCGCGCCAGCACGTCGCTGGAACGCAGCATACTCAGCATTAACGACGCCAGTTCGCGCAGCAAAGCGTCACCCGCCGCATGCCCGGCGCTGTCATTCACCGCTTTAAAGCGATCAAGATCGATAAACACCAGGGCATGTCGCTGATGTGTACTGTTTACCGTTTGCAGCAGGATACGCAGTTGTTTCTCAAAACTGGCGCGGTTGGCGAGATGCGTCAGTGCATCATGGGAGGCGCTGTAGCTCAGCTGGCGCAGCATTTTGCGTGATTCGGTAACGTCCTGAATCACCAGAACCGAACCAATATTGCTGCCGTCCAGAGTACTTAACGGCGTAATACTGTAATGCACGTCGTAACTGCCGCCGCTCCGACAGTGCAACACCACATCTTGCTCGATCGCGGAACGTGAGGTGTCGGCACTGTAAATGTTCTCCATTAATGGTCCGTTGTCGCCAAAAGTAATATGCAACACCGTCAGGAGCGGAACACCTAACGCTTCTTCCTGCGTCCAGCCGCTCATCTTCTCCGCCACTGGATTCATAAAGGTAATTTTCATCGCCATATCAATACAGACCACGGCTTCACCGATGGAATCAAGCGTAATGTGCAGGCGCTCTTTTTCCTGAAACAATGCCTCGTTAAGCTGTTTCACTTCGGTCATATCCATATTGATGCCGAGGAGACGTTCGACTTCGCCTTCTTTATTCAGTACCCGGTTGGCGAGGGCGCGGATATGGCGAATACCGTCTTTTACGGTAATGCGAAATTCCAGTTTAAAGGGCGAGCGTGATTGCAACGAATCACGAATCACTTTTTCGGCATGCTGGCGATCTTCCGGCAGCACGCACTCGTACCACACCTGCCAGTTCGGTTTGATATGTGGAGGAATTTCATACAGCTCGAACATCCGCTTATCCCAGCTAAAAATATTCGGCTTCAACTCCCACTCCCAGATGCCAATCCCGCCCGCTTCGTTAGCCAGAGTGATGCGCTCCATCAGTTGCTGATTGACCTGTTCGGTGCGTTTTAGCTCGTTAATGTCTTCAATCTGAGCGATAAAATAGAGCGGCGTGCCATCCGTGTGGCGCACCAGTGAGACGGCAAGCAACGCCCAGACAACATCGCCATTGCGGTTGTAGTAGCGTTTTTCCATTGAATAGGTGTTTATTTCACCGCTTATCAGCTTTTCAACCTGTTGGAGATCTTTATTGAGATCCTCCGGCCAGGTCAGTTGCTGAAAGGTGAGTCCGCGCAGCTCTTCCTGACTGTACCCGAGAAACTGGCAGAGCGCTTTGTTGGTTTGCAGCCATTGTCCCTCGGTGCCCACTAACGCCATACCGATAGCGGAATATTCCATCGCGTTCCGAAAGTGGGTTTCGCTTTCGGAAATGTGTTTGCGTTCCGCACGAAAGGCATACATCACCATGGTCATGATGTTGGCGGGCAGCAGGATCAGCAAAAACGGTAGCCACGGCATATGGCTCATCAGGTACGTACGCGGCGTAGCAAGCAGGGAGGGATCCGCGGCCATCATCAGCGACACCATCATCACCGTGGTAAGGAAGATCAAAAAGGCTTCCATTCGTGGCAGACGCACGGCGCTCCACATCAACAGCACAATAATGAAAGTAAAAGGCCACGGCAGATACAGCATCGAAAGCCAGCTTAACGTCAGTGTGATGGCTAACGTGAGCAGCGACTCAAAAAGCAACCGTGGGTTGCGATGGCGCAGCAGATAGTGTGGTTTAAATAACAATCCCAGCGGCACCAGTGCCAGAGCGCCGATGGATTCTGACAGTACCCATATCAAAAATGCCCTGAGAGGATCGTCTCCGGGCGTCAGCAGGACAACCAGAACACCCCCCAACAGAGGCGGAACAATGGCGCTGCCGAGTGCCAGACGCAGCCAGTCAGCCAGATTTTGCAAGGGGTTATACCACGGCAGCAATTTACGTAGCAGCACTGCCCCGACCACGGCTTCAACAATATTGATGGTCGTCCAGGTCATGTTCAGCGAGCTGGTGGAAAAAAGCAGGATGGATGCGGCGATATTTCCCAGCGAACAGCTCAGCGCAATTCCCGGCCACATGCGCCCGGCATGGCGATAAAACGCCACCATCATGATGGACGTCGGGAACCACAGTGGGGCGAGTTGGGTGCCAAACTGCGAAAGCTCAAGCGAGAAAAGGGTAAAGATAAACGAGACTAAACCTAAACTGACCAGGTGAAGCAGCGGGTGGGGCAGGGCAATTAATACATGCTGTGATTGTTTGCTCATTACCGCTTTATCCGCAAGACCTGGTCGCCAGTATTCGTTTCTGTGTTTATGCTAGTACAAAAGTTTTACATTTTATATGCGAATTGCTCATAAAGTGACGTAAAGGCGGATAATTTGCGCAACTGCGTTTAACATTTTTTACCTTACATAAAACTGATCAACGTAATTTGCCCCCGGGAATTCTTTGTCAACAATTAACTCTGAGCGCGCGGCAACGCTATTCGACTGGTATCAGACGGATGAAATCCCTATAATTGCCGCGTTTGGCGCTTCGTCGCCCCCTTCCTAACATCCAGGTTAATCAGGTCGCTAAATATATGACTGATCAGTCTCATCAGTGCGTCATTATCGGTATCGCTGGCGCATCGGCTTCCGGCAAGAGTCTTATTGCCAGTACCCTTTATCGTGAATTGCGTGAGCAAGTCGGTGATGAACACATCGGCGTAATTCCCGAAGACTGCTATTACAAAGATCAAAGCCATCTGTCGATGGAAGAACGCGTTAAGACCAACTACGACCATCCCAGCGCGATGGATCACAGTCTGCTGCTTGAGCATTTACAAGCGTTGAAACGCGGCTCGGCAATTGACCTGCCGGTTTACAGCTATGTTGAACATACGCGTATGAAAGAAACGGTGACGGTTGAGCCGAAGAAGGTCATCATTCTCGAAGGCATTTTGTTGCTGACGGATGCGCGTTTGCGTGACGAACTTAACTTCTCCATTTTCGTTGATACCCCGCTGGATATCTGCCTGATGCGCCGCATCAAGCGTGACGTTAACGAGCGTGGGCGTTCAATGGATTCAGTGATGGCGCAATATCAAAAAACCGTGCGCCCGATGTTCCTGCAATTCATTGAGCCTTCTAAACAATATGCGGACATTATCGTGCCGCGCGGCGGGAAAAACCGCATCGCGATCGATATATTGAAAGCGAAAATAAGTCAGTTCTTTGAATAAGCTTGATAAATTGTGTACCGTTCAGTGATAACCTAGTATGCCCTTGACGTAATTGGCGTTAAGGGAGTGATGCGCGAAAGGAGAAAATGCCATGCGTCTGTGTGACCGAGATATTGAAGCCTGGCTTGATGAAGGCCGTTTGTCGATCAACCCACGTCCGCCAGTGGAGCGTATTAACGGCGCGACGGTGGATGTACGCCTGGGCAATAAATTTCGTACCTTCCGTGGTCACACGGCAGCGTTTATCGATCTGAGCGGTCCCAAAGATGAAGTGAGCGCCGCGCTTGACCGCGTGATGAGCGATGAGATCGTTCTCGACGAGGGCGAGGCGTTCTATCTTCACCCAGGAGAGCTGGCGCTGGCGGTGACGCTGGAGTCGGTGACGCTGCCAGCCGATCTGGTGGGCTGGCTGGACGGGCGTTCCTCACTGGCGCGTCTGGGGCTGATGGTGCACGTCACCGCGCACCGCATCGATCCGGGCTGGTCTGGTTGCATTGTGCTGGAGTTCTACAACTCCGGTAAGCTGCCGCTGGCGCTGCGTCCGGGCATGTTAATTGGTGCGCTGAGCTTTGAGCCGCTTTCCGGCCCGGCGGTGCGACCTTACAACCGCCGTGAAGATGCGAAATATCGCAACCAGCAGGGCGCGGTAGCCAGCCGAATCGATAAAGACTAATTCAGGCCCATTGAGGATACCATGAGACGATTTCTGACGACGCTGATGATACTCCTGGTCGTGCTGGTGGCCGGGTTATCTGCGTTAGTGTTGCTGGTGAATCCGAATGATTTCCGCGACTATATGGTCAAGCAAGTTGCTGCACGTAGCGGTTATCAATTGCAGCTCGACGGGCCACTGCGTTGGCACGTCTGGCCGCAGCTTAGTATCCTCTCCGGGCGAATGTCTCTCACCGCCCAGGGCGCAAGCCAGCCACTGGTTCGCGCCGACAACATGCGTCTGGACGTGGCGCTTTTACCACTACTGAGTCATCAACTGAGCGTTAAGCAGGTGATGCTAAAAGGGGCAGTGATCCAACTGACGCCGCAGACGGAAGCGGTGCGCAGTGAAGACGCTCCGGTTGCACCGCGCGACAATACCTTGCCGGATCTGTCAGACGATCGCGGATGGTCGTTTGATATATCCAGTCTTAAGGTGGCGGACAGCGTGCTGGTGTTCCAGCATGAAGATGACGAGCAGGTGACAATCCGCAATATTCGCCTGCAAATGGAACAAGATCCCCAACATCGTGGTTCATTTGAGTTCTCCGGGCGGGTTAATCGCGATCAGCGCGATCTCACGATATCCCTTAACGGTACGGTAGATGCTTCTGATTATCCGCATGATTTAACGGCGGCTATTGAACAAATTAACTGGCAGTTGCAGGGTGCCGATTTACCAAAACAAGGTATTCAGGGGCAGGGGAGTTTCCAGGCCCAGTGGCAGGAGTCACATAAACGCCTTTCATTTAACCAAATTAGTTTGACCGCCAATGATAGTACGCTAAGCGGGCAAGCACAGGTTACGCTGACAGAGAAACCGGAATGGCAGCTGAGGCTGCAATTCCCGCAACTGAATCTTGACAACCTCATCCCGCTTAATGAAACCGCGAATGGTGAAAACGGTGCCGCGCAGCAGGGGCAGAGCCAATCAACGTTGCCGCGCCCGGTCATTTCTTCGCGTATTGATGAACCGGCCTATCAGGGACTGCAAGGCTTTACGGCTGATATTTTGTTGCAGGCCAGTAACGTGCGCTGGCGCGGAATGAATTTTACAGATGTTGCCACGCAAATGACCAACAAGTCGGGTTTGCTGGAAATTACTCAACTGCAGGGCAAACTTAACGGTGGACAGGTTTCACTGCCGGGCACGCTGGACGCGACATCAATAAATCCGCGGATAAACTTCCAGCCACGGCTGGAAAACGTTGAGATTGGTACCATTCTGAAGGCGTTTAACTATCCGATTTCGTTGACCGGAAAAATGTCACTGGCTGGTGATTTCTCCGGTGCTGACATAGATGCCGACGCATTCCGCCACAACTGGCAAGGACAGGCACATGTCGAAATGACCGACACGCGCATGGAAGGGATGAACTTCCAGCAGATGATTCAGCAAGCGGTAGAGCGTAATGGCGGTGATGTGAAGGCCGCTGAAAACTTTGATAACGTGACGCGGCTTGACCGCTTTACCACCGATTTGACGTTGAAGGATGGCGTCGTGACGTTAAACGACATGCAAGGTCAATCGCCTGTGCTGGCGCTGACAGGGGAAGGCATGTTGAATCTGGCAGATCAAACCTGCGACACCCAGTTTGATATTCGGGTCGTGGGTGGCTGGAACGGGGAAAGCAAACTGATTGATTTCCTGAAAGAAACGCCAGTACCGCTGCGGGTTTATGGCAACTGGCAGCAACTCAATTACAGCCTGCAAGTGGATCAGTTACTGCGCAAACATCTACAGGACGAAGCGAAACGTCGCCTGAATGACTGGGCCGAGCGGAATAAAGATTCCCGTAATGGCAAAGATGTGAAGAAGTTGCTGGAGAAGATGTAGGTTACCAGGTGACCAGTCCTGTAGGCCTGATAAGACGCGTAAAGCGTCGCATCAGGCGTTCGTGGCGGCATCATTATATTCTGAATATGTAAGATCGAAGGCTGTTCCGTTCACTTGATGTTCCTCGCTACTATGGAACGCTCAAGCCGGTGAACGTGCCAGGGTGGCTCAATCTCCACCACCCTGGCAACCCGGGCTCCCGGCGGTAAATCGCCGATGGCGCGGTTCCCTCATCTTATTCCTTTCGGCTATTGGGTAAAATGACCGATACCATCACACCTCGTACTCCATCTCGCCATCCTTACGCAGCGGTATAATCTGCACCTTCTGCACGCGATGGCTTTCTACCTGCAACGTTTTAAGCAAATAATCCCCCACCTGAACTTCTTCGCCAGGTTTTGGAATACGCTGCAAATACTCCATCAACAGCCCGGCAATGGTGTGATATTCACGTTTTTCATCCAGCGGCAGCGGCACATATTGCACCAGATCCTCCAGCGGCATATGACCATTCGCCGTCCAGGAACCGTCCGCATTCTTCTGAATATCATGGCGGGCGTCGATCTCTTCCACTTCGTTCGGTAAGTTACCGGCAATGGTTTCAGTGACGTCACTTAATGTCACAATCCCTTCCACCGAGCCAAACTCATCCACCACAAAAGCAAAGTGCGTGCGGGCATTACGGAACTGCTCCAGGGCAGGTAACAACGGCAAGGTTTCCGGGAACACCAGCGGCTGGCGAATCAACACCCGCAGGTTGAGCGGTTCGCCGCGCAGAGACTGTTGTAGCAGGTCGATAACGTGAACAACACCGAGCAAATCTTCTGCGTCATCACCGTCGGTAACCACCAGCCGCGTATGCTGATTTCGCTCCAGCAACTGGCGGATTTCTTCTTCCGGCGCGTTGAGATCGATATGCTCAATATCGTGGCGCGACGTCATAATGCTGCTGACGGTACGCTGGTTAAGATTAAGTACCCGCTCAATCATCCGCCGTTCCTGCGGATTAAAGATCTGCTGGTTACCATGATCCACCAGCATGGACGCGGTTTCGGCGTCCAGTTCCGCATCTTCTTTTTGCCCGCTAAGCAGGCGCATTACCGCTTCGGTAGTCCGCTGGCGCAGCGTCTGGTTAGCGGAAAGAAAACGTCGCCGGTTAAAGATAGCCAACTGATTGAGCGCCTCGATCATCACCGAGAAACCAATGGCAGCGTACAGGTAGCCTTTCGGAATGACGAAGCCGAAACCTTCTGCCACCAGGCTAAAGCCAATCATCAACAGGAAGCTTAAGCAGAGAATAACGATCGTCGGGTGACTGTTAACAAATTGCGTTAACGGCTTGCTGGCCATCAACATCAGGCTGATAGCGATAACCACGGCGGCCATCATGACCAGTAAATGGTCGACCATCCCGACGGCGGTAATCACTGAGTCGAGTGAGAAAATGGCGTCCAGTACCACAATTTGCGTCACCACGCCCCAGAACTTCGCACCTTTGCGTTGTGTGGGATTATTGCTGTCTTTCCCTTCCAGCCGTTCGTTCAGCTCCATCGTGGCTTTGAACAACAGGAAGAAACCACCAAACAGCATGATTAAGTCGCGGGCGCTAAAGGTAAACGAGCGGAAGCTGAACAGCGGTTGAGTCAGGGTGACCAGCCAGGAGATTGACGCCAGCAGTAACAGGCGCATTAACATTGCCAGCAGCAGCCCGGTAACCCGTGCGCGGTCACGCTGCTTCGGCGGTAGTTTTTCGGCGAGGATGGCAATAAAGACCAGGTTATCAATGCCGAGGACCAGTTCGATCACAATCAGCGTGATTAACCCGGCCCAGATAGACGGATCGGCAATCCATTCCATAGTAAGTACAAAACCTATTCGTTGTATGACAAATGTCACAATTCGATCATGGATAAATCGGGGCAAAAATGCAATGTTGCAGCACTATTTATCTCATATTATTTGAGGGTAATAACCTCACATTATCCCTGAATTAAAAGTGGTAATAATAAAACATTATTTAAGAAATATCGCATGTGGAGACACTATATTAAATATTGTCAACCTAAAGAAACTCCTAAAAACCATATTGAATGACACTTAATATAATTCTTAAAAATAGCCAATTACCGAATTGTTATCTTGCCTGCTATTCCGTTAGCTGTAACACTTCCTCCTGCATTATTGGAAAGCCAATATTCAATTACCATAATGTCACCTTATATTCGGAAGTTAATTTCCGTAATAACCCTTTCTCATCAACGACTGCATGCTGAGAGGGTGTGAAAAATTAAACTAAATCAGTGTATTGGTAGCTAAAAAGCCAGGGGCGGTAGCGTGTCTGGATGCCTGAAAGACCAGTCTGAATTATTCTGTCAATAGCCTGCGGATGAAATCAATTTTTTTAGGACTGATGCCAGTTAAATTTTTATTCAATTAACTGCAAGGTAAATGTGCATGGCGACATTGCTATTAATAGTGCACAGGATAATTACTCTGCCAAAGTGATAAATAAACAATGATGAAATCCAAAATGAAATTGATGCCATTATTGGTGTCAGTAACCTTGATAAGCGGTTGCACAGTACTTCCGGGCAGCAATATGTCGACGATGGGCAAAGACGTCATCAAACAGCAGGACGCTGATTTCGATCTCGACAAAATGGTGAATGTTTATCCGCTGACCCCGCGCCTGATTGACCAATTACGCCCACGCCCGAATGTAGCGCGCCCCAATATGACGCTGGAAAGTGAGATCGCGAATTACCAGTATCGCGTCGGGCCGGGGGACGTTCTTAATGTCACCGTCTGGGATCACCCGGAACTCACCACGCCAGCCGGTCAGTACCGCAGCTCCAGCGACACCGGCAACTGGGTACAGCCTGACGGCACTATGTTTTACCCGTATATCGGCAAGGTCCACGTAGTCGGGAAAACGCTCGCTGAAATCCGCAGTGATATTACCGGGCGCTTAGCGACGTACATCGCTGACCCGCAGGTGGACGTTAATATCGCCGCCTTCCGCTCACAAAAGGCCTATATCTCCGGTCAGGTGAATAAATCCGGTCAACAGGCGATCACCAACGTGCCACTGACTATTCTCGACGCCATCAACGCCGCAGGTGGCCTGACCGACACCGCTGACTGGCGCAACGTGGTGCTAACACACAATGGTCGTGAAGAGCGCATTTCTTTGCAGGCGCTGATGCAAAACGGCGACCTCAACCAGAATCGCCTGCTTTACCCCGGCGATATTCTCTACGTGCCACGTAATGATGATCTGAAAGTATTTGTGATGGGTGAAGTGAAGAAACAGAGCACCCTGAAAATGGACTTTAGCGGCATGACCCTGACTGAAGCCCTGGGCAATGCTGAAGGCATCGACATGACCACCTCCAACGCCAGCGGCATCTTTGTCATTCGTCCGCTGAAAGGCGAGGGCGGGCGTAACGGCAAGATTGCCAATATCTACCAGCTGGATATGTCCGATGCCACGTCGCTGGTGATGGCGACAGAATTCCGCCTGCAACCTTATGACGTGGTGTATGTCACCACCGCCCCGGTTTCCCGCTGGAACCGTCTGATCAATCAGTTGCTGCCAACTATTAGCGGTGTCCGTTACATGACGGATACAGCCAGCGACATTCATAACTGGTAATCGTCATGTTTAACAACATCTTAGTTGTCTGTGTCGGCAATATTTGCCGTTCCCCGACGGCGGAACGCTTACTGCAACGTTATCACCCGGAGCTGAAAGTGGAGTCCGCTGGACTCGGCGCGCTGGTCGGTAAGGGCGCTGATCCTACCGCTATCAGCGTCGCCGCAGAACATCAACTGTCTCTGGAAGGTCACTGTGCCCGTCAAATCAGCCGCCGTCTGTGTCGCAACTACGACCTGATTTTGACCATGGAAAAGCGCCATATCGAACGCTTATGCGAGATGGCACCGGAGATGCGCGGCAAAGTGATGCTGTTTGGTCACTGGGATAACGAATGTGAAATCCCCGATCCGTATCGCAAAAGCCGGGAAACGTTTGCAGCGGTGTACACATTACTTGAACGGTCTGCCCGCCAGTGGGCGCAGGCATTGAACGCAGAGCAGGTATAAGAATGACAGAAAAAGTAAAACAACATGCCGCTCCGGTAACGGGCAGTGATGAAATCGATATTGGTCGCCTGGTCGGCACCGTCATTGAAGCGCGCTGGTGGGTGATTGGCATCACCACCGTATTCGCCCTCTGTGCCGTGGTTTACACCTTCTTCGCCACGCCGATTTATAGTGCCGACGCACTGGTACAAATCGAGCAAAACAGCGGCAATTCGTTAGTGCAGGACATTGGTTCGGCATTAGCCAACAAACCGCCTGCATCGGACGCCGAGATCCAGTTGATTCGTTCGCGTCTGGTGCTTGGTAAAACGGTGGACGATCTCGACCTCGATATTGCAGTGAGCAAAAACACGTTCCCGATTTTCGGTGCGGGCTGGGATCGCCTGATGGGACGTCAGAACGAGACGGTGAAAGTGACCACCTTTAACCGCCCGAAAGAGATGGCGGATCAGGTGTTTACGCTTAATGTGCTGGACAACAAAAACTACACCCTGAGCAGCGACGGCGGCTTTAGCGCCCGGGGGCAAGCGGGCCAGATGCTGAAAAAAGAAGGCGTCACGCTGATGGTTGAAGCCATTCACGCCAGCCCGGGCAGTGAGTTTACCGTCACCAAATACTCCACGCTGGGGATGATCAACCAACTGCAAAACAGCCTGACGGTAACGGAGAACGGCAAAGACGCTGGCGTTTTGAGCCTGACTTATACCGGTGAAGATCGTGAACAGATCCGCGACATTCTTAACAGCATCGCCCGTAACTATCAGGAACAAAATATTGAGCGCAAATCGGCGGAAGCGTCGAAAAGCCTCGCCTTCCTCGCGCAACAGTTACCGGAAGTACGTAGCCGCTTGGATGTTGCCGAAAACAAACTGAATGCCTTCCGTCAGGATAAAGATTCTGTTGATCTGCCGCTGGAAGCAAAAGCGGTGCTCGATTCGATGGTGAACATCGATGCGCAGTTGAACGAACTGACCTTTAAAGAGGCGGAAATCTCCAAGCTGTACACCAAAGTTCACCCGGCGTACCGCACGCTGCTGGAGAAACGTCAGGCGCTGGAAGACGAAAAAGCCAAACTTAACGGTCGCGTAACGGCGATGCCGAAAACCCAGCAGGAGATTGTCCGTCTGACCCGCGATGTCGAGTCTGGTCAGCAGGTCTATATGCAACTGCTGAATAAAGAGCAGGAGCTGAAAATCACCGAGGCCAGCACCGTCGGCGATGTGCGCATTGTTGACCCGGCAATCACTCAGCCTGGCGTGCTGAAACCGAAGAAAGGGCTGATTATCCTCGGCGCGATTATCCTTGGCCTGATGCTTTCTATCGTGGGTGTGCTGCTGCGCTCGTTGTTTAATCGCGGCATTGAAAGCCCGCAAGTACTGGAAGAACACGGTATTAGCGTCTATGCCAGCATCCCGCTGTCGGAATGGCAGAAAGCGCGTGATAGCGTCAAAACCATCAAAGGGATTAAACGCTATAAACAGAGCCAGCTACTGGCGGTGGGGAATCCAACCGATCTGGCGATTGAAGCCATCCGTAGTCTGCGTACCAGTTTGCACTTCGCGATGATGCAGGCACAGAACAATGTGTTGATGATGACCGGGGTTAGCCCGTCAATTGGTAAAACCTTTGTCTGCGCCAACCTGGCGGCGGTGATCAGCCAGACCAATAAACGCGTGTTGTTGATCGACTGCGATATGCGCAAAGGCTACACCCACGAGCTGTTGGGCACTAATAACGTTAATGGCCTGTCGGAAATTCTGATTGGTCAGGGCGATATTACTACCGCTGCTAAACCGACCTCTATTGCCAAATTTGACCTGATCCCGCGCGGTCAGGTGCCGCCAAATCCTTCTGAACTGTTGATGAGCGAACGCTTTGCCGAACTGGTGAACTGGGCGAGTAAAAACTATGACCTGGTGTTGATTGATACGCCGCCGATTCTGGCAGTGACCGATGCGGCAATTGTTGGTCGTCATGTCGGAACCACGTTAATGGTGGCGCGTTATGCGGTCAACACATTGAAAGAAGTGGAAACCAGTCTGAGCCGCTTTGAGCAAAACGGTATTCCGGTGAAAGGGGTGATTCTGAACTCCATCTTCCGCCGCGCCAGCGCGTATCAGGATTATGGCTATTACGAATACGAATATAAGTCGGATGCGAAATAACGACGCCTGCATTCGCACCGCCCCGTAGGCCGGATAAGGCGTTCACGCCGCATCCGGCAAGCAAACCAGCTCATAAGCCGGGAGAACAACCTATGAAAAACAATCCGCTGATCTCAATCTATATGCCGACCTGGAACCGCCAACAACTGGCGATTCGGGCAATAAAATCGGTTTTGCGCCAGGACTACAGCAACTGGGAGATGATCATCGTGGATGATTGCTCCACCTCCTGGGAACAACTGCAACAGTACGTCACCGCCCTCAACGATCCGCGTATCACTTACATTCACAACGACATTAACAGCGGGGCGTGCGCGGTACGTAACCAGGCGATTATGCTGGCGCAAGGGGAATATATCACCGGGATTGATGACGATGACGAATGGACACCCAACCGTCTGAGCGTCTTCCTCGCCCATAAACAGCAACTGGTCACACACGCCTTTTTGTACGCTAACGACTACGTTTGCCAGGGCGAAGTCTATTCCCAACCGGCAAGCTTGCCGCTGTATCCCAAATCGCCGTATTCACGCCGCCTGTTCTACAAACGCAATATCATTGGCAACCAGGTCTTTACCTGGGCATGGCGTTTCAAAGAGTGTTTGTTCGATACCGAACTGAAAGCGGCACAGGATTACGACATCTTCCTGCGGATGGTGGTGGAGTACGGCGAACCGTGGAAAGTAGAAGAGGCGACGCAGATCCTGCATATCAATCACGGTGAAATGCAGATCACCTCGTCACCGAAAAAATTCTCCGGGTACTTCCACTTTTACCGCAAGCACAAAGACAAATTCGACCGCGCCAGCAAAAAATATCAGCTGTTTACCCTCTACCAGATCCGCAATAAACGTATGACCTGGCGCACTTTGCTGACGCTGCTGTCGGTGCGTAACGGCAAACGTCTGGCTGATGGTATTCGGGGGCGCTAAAGATGCTGGAAGATCTGCGCGCCAACAGCTGGAGTTTACGCCCGTGCTGCATGGTTCTTGCCTATCGTGTTGCTCATTTTTGTTCGGTGTGGCGCAAAAAGAACGTCCTCAACAATCTGTGGGCGGCCCCGCTGCTGGTGCTGTATCGCATTATCACCGAATGCTTTTTCGGTTATGAAATCCAGGCTGCCGCGACCATTGGCCGCCGCTTTACTATCCATCACGGTTACGCCGTCGTGATCAATAAAAACGTGGTAGCGGGGGATGATTTTACCATTCGCCACGGCGTCACTATCGGCAATCGTGGTGCCGATAACATGGCATGTCCACACATTGGCAACGGCGTCGAACTCGGTGCCAACGTCATTATTCTTGGTGATATCACGCTTGGTAACAACGTCACCGTGGGCGCGGGCAGCGTGGTGCTCGACTCTGTCCCGGACAACGCGCTGGTGGTGGGAGAAAAAGCGCGAGTGAAGGTAATTAAATGAATATTTTGCAATTTAATGTGCGACTGGCGGAAGGCGGGGCAGCAGGTGTGGCGTTAGATCTCCACCAGCGTGCGCTGCAACAGGGGCTGGCGTCACATTTTGTCTACGGTTACGGCAAAGGCGGCAAAGAGAGCGTCAGCCATCAGAACTATCCGCAGGTCATCAAACATACGCCGCGGATGACCGCGATGGCGAATATTGCTCTGTTTCGTCTGTTTAATCGCGATCTGTTTGGCAATTTCAATGAGTTATATCGCACCATTACTCGCACAGCGGGTCCGGTGGTCCTGCATTTTCATGTGCTGCACAGCTACTGGCTAAATCTTAAGAGCGTGGTGCGCTTTTGCGAAAAAGTCAAAAGCGCAAAAACCAGACGTCACGCTGGTCTGGACGCTGCACGATCACTGGAGCGTCACCGGGCGTTGCGCCTTCACCGACGGTTGCGAGGGCTGGAAAAGCGGCTGCCAAAAATGCCCGACCTTAAATAACTATCCGCCGGTGAAGATTGATCGCGCACACCAACTGGTGGCGGGCAAACGCCAGTTATTCCGTGAGATGCTGGCGCTGGGCTGTCAGTTTATTTCCCCCAGCCAGCATGTGGCTGACGCTTTCAATAGCCTGTACGGTCCAGGGCGTTGCCGGATTATCAATAATGGCATTGATATGGCAACTGAAGCGATTCTGGCGGACTTGCCTCCGGTGCGCGAAACCCAGGGCAAGCCGAAAATCGCGGTGGTGGCGCATGATCTGCGTTACGACGGCAAAACTAACCAGCAACTGGTACGCGAGATGATGGCGCTGGGCGACAAAATTGAACTGCATACCTTTGGTAAGTTCTCGCCGTTCACCGCTGGCAACGTGGTTAATCACGGCTTTGAAACCGACAAACGTAAGCTGATGAGCGCGCTCAATCAGATGGATGCGCTGGTATTCAGTTCTCGCGTCGATAACTACCCGCTGATTTTGTGTGAGGCGCTATCGATTGGCGTGCCGGTGATTGCCACCCATAGCGATGCGGCGCGGGAAGTGTTGCAAAAATCCGGCGGTAAAACCGTCAGCGAAGAAGAGGTGCTGCAACTGGTGCAGTTAAGCAAACCGGAAATCGCGCAGGCGATATTTGGTACCACGCTGGCTGAGTTCAGCCAACGCAGCCGCGCCGCCTACAGTGGACAACAGATGCTGGAGGAGTATGTCAACTTCTATCAGAATCTGTAGCTACCTGTTGCTGCCGCTGATTTATCTGCTGGTTAACGTCAAAATCGCCCAGCTTGGCGAAAGTTTCCCCATCACCATCGTCACTTTTTTACCTGTCTTGTTACTGCTGTTTTTAGAACGCATCAGCGTTAAAAAATTGATGATTGCCTTAGGGATTGGCGCGGGACTCACGGCGTTTAACTATCTGTTTGGTCAGTCGCTGGATGCCAGTAAATACGTCACTTCAACTATGCTGTTTGTCTATATTGTGATCATTATTGGCATGGTGTGGAGTATTCGTTTTAAAACAATTTCGCCACACAACCATCGCAAGATATTACGTTTCTTTTATCTGGTGGTCGGGCTGGTGGTGGCGCTGGCGGCGGTGGAGATGGCACAAATTATCCTCACCGGTGGCAGCAGTATTATGGAGTCGATTTCGAAATATCTGATTTACAGCAACAGCTATGTGCTGAATTTCATTAAATTCGGCGGCAAGCGCACGACAGCACTTTATTTCGAACCGGCATTTTTCGCTCTGGCATTAATCTCAATTTGGCTCAGCATCAAACAGTTTGGTATCAAAACGCCTAAAACAGATGCTATGATTCTCGCAGGGATAATATTATCCGGATCGTTTTCAGGGGTTATGACCTTTATCCTGTTTTATTTGCTGGAGTGGGCATTTCAATATCTGAATAAAGAGGCGATTAAGAAAAAGTTACCGTTAGCATTGATTTCTCTGGCTGTATTCCTGGTTGGTGTGGTAATCGCGTTTCCTTATATTTCCACCCGTCTGGGCGATTTAGGTACGGAAGGATCGTCATCATATTATCGTATTGTCGGTCCGCTGGTGATGGTCGGTTATTCTTTGACCCATATTGACGGTGTAGTCAGATTTGGCTCACTTTATGAATATGTCGCATCATTCGGAATATTTAACGGTGCGGATGTCGGAAAAACCATAGACAATGGTTTGTATCTGCTGATTATTTATTTTTCCTGGTTCGCGGTGTTTTTATCACTGTGGTACATGGGGAAAGTGATAAAAATGATGATCAACGCTTTTGGTGATAACCGCAATTTTCGCGTGCAATTATATCTTTTTACTCCGGTATCGCTGTTTTTTACCGGTTCGATATTTAGCCCGGAATATGCATTTTTAATCGTCTGTCCGTTTATTTTGCGAAAAGCGTTAAATATTACGAGGTAAGAATAAGAACATGTTGCTTAGCATAATCACTGTCGCGTTTCGTAACCTCGAAGGGATAGTCAAAACACATGCCTCGCTGGCGCATCTGGCGCAGGTGGAAGATATCAGCTTCGAATGGATTGTTGTCGATGGCGGTTCCAACGACGGCACCCGTGAGTATCTGGAAAATCTCAATGGTATCTTTAACCTACGCTTTGTCAGCGAGCCAGATAACGGTATCTACGACGCCATGAACAAAGGCATTGCGATGGCACAAGGCAAGTTCGCGTTGTTTCTCAATTCGGGCGATATTTTTCATCAGAATGCCGCAAATTTTGTCCGTAAGTTAAAAATGCAAAAAGATAACGTGATGATCACCGGCGATGCGCTGCTGGATTTTGGCGACGGGCATAAAATTAAACGTAGCGCCAAACCGGGCTGGTATATTTATCACAGCCTGCCCGCCAGTCATCAGGCGATATTTTTCCCTGTATCCGGCTTGAAAAAATGGCGTTATGACCTGGAATATAAAGTTTCTTCCGACTACGCGCTGGCAGCCAAAATGTATAAAGCCGGTTATGCATTTAAAAAACTCAATGGCCTGGTGTCTGAATTTTCCATGGGTGGGGTATCTACCACCAATAATATGGAATTGTGTGCTGACGCGAAAAAAGTCCAACGACAAATATTACATGTGCCTGGCTTTTGGGCTGAATTATCCTGGCATTTACGCCAACGTACTACCTCAAAGACGAAAGCCTTATATAACAAAGTCTGAATATAAGGAAAACCAATGCAAGATTTAAGCGGTTTCTCGGTGCCGAAAGGGTTCCGGGGCGGCAACGCTATTAAAGTGCAATTATGGTGGGCAGTACAGGCAACAATATTTGCCTGGTCGCCACAAGTATTGTATCGCTGGCGGGCTTTTTTATTACGTTTATTCGGAGCAAAAATAGGAAAAAACGTAGTTATTCGTCCGTCAGTAAAAATTACCTATCCGTGGAAATTAACCTTAGGTGATTACGCGTGGGTCGGCGATGACGTCAATTTATATACCCTCGGTGAAATAACCATTGGCGCACATTCGGTGATATCGCAAAAAAGTTATTTATGCACCGGTAGCCACGACCATGCAAGTCAACATTTCACCATTAACGCCACGCCTATTGTGATTGGCGAGAAATGCTGGCTGGCAACCGATGTCTTTGTTGCCCCAGGCGTCACAATCGGCGACGGCACCGTCGTGGGTGCACGAAGCAGTGTTTTTAAATCGCTTCCGGCAAATGTGGTTTGCCGGGGGAATCCCGCAGTGGTGATACGCGAACGCGTTGAAACTGAATAAATTCAAAAATACAGAGGAATAATACATGTCAAAAGTCGCTCTCATCACCGGTGTAACCGGACAAGACGGTTCTTACCTGGCAGAGTTTCTGCTGGAAAAAGGTTACGAGGTGCATGGTATTAAGCGTCGCGCATCGTCATTCAACACCGAGCGCGTGGATCACATTTATCAGGATCCGCACACCTGCAACCCGAAATTCCATCTGCATTATGGCGACCTGAGTGATACCTCTAACCTGACGCGCATTTTGCGTGAAGTACAGCCGGATGAAGTGTACAACCTGGGCGCAATGAGCCACGTTGCGGTCTCTTTTGAGTCACCAGAATATACCGCTGACGTCGACGCGATGGGTACGCTGCGCCTGCTGGAGGCGATCCGCTTCCTCGGTCTGGAAAAGAAAACTCGTTTCTATCAGGCTTCCACCTCTGAACTGTATGGTCTGGTGCAGGAAATTCCGCAGAAAGAGACCACGCCGTTCTACCCGCGATCTCCGTATGCGGTCGCCAAACTGTACGCCTACTGGATCACCGTTAACTACCGTGAATCCTACGGCATGTACGCCTGTAACGGAATTCTCTTCAACCATGAATCCCCGCGCCGCGGCGAAACCTTCGTTACCCGCAAAATCACCCGCGCAATCGCCAACATCGCCCAGGGGCTGGAGTCGTGCCTGTACCTCGGCAATATGGATTCCCTGCGTGACTGGGGCCACGCCAAAGACTACGTAAAAATGCAGTGGATGATGCTGCAGCAGGAACAGCCGGAAGATTTCGTTATCGCGACCGGCGTTCAGTACTCCGTGCGTCAGTTCGTGGAAATGGCGGCAGCACAGCTGGGCATCAAACTGCGCTTTGAAGGCACGGGCGTTGAAGAGAAGGGCATTGTGGTTTCCGTCACCGGGCATGACGCGCCGGGCGTTAAACCGGGTGATGTGATTATCGCTGTTGACCCGCGTTACTTCCGTCCGGCTGAAGTTGAAACGCTGCTCGGCGACCCGACCAAAGCGCACGAAAAACTGGGCTGGAAACCGGAAATCACCCTCAGAGAGATGGTGTCTGAAATGGTGGCTAATGACCTCGAAGCGGCGAAAAAACACTCTCTGCTGAAATCTCACGGCTACGACGTGGCGATCGCGCTGGAGTCATAAGCATGAGTAAACAACGAGTTTTTATTGCTGGTCATCGCGGGATGGTCGGTTCCGCCATCAGGCGGCAGCTCGAACAGCGCGGTGATGTGGAACTGGTATTACGCACCCGCGACGAGCTGAACCTGCTGGACAGCCGCGCCGTGCATGATTTCTTTGCCAGCGAACGTATTGACCAGGTCTATCTGGCGGCGGCGAAAGTGGGCGGCATTGTTGCCAACAACACCTATCCGGCGGATTTCATCTACCAGAACATGATGATTGAGAGCAACATCATTCACGCCGCGCATCAGAACGACGTGAACAAACTGCTGTTTCTCGGATCGTCCTGCATCTACCCGAAACTGGCAAAACAGCCGATGGCAGAAAGCGAGTTGTTGCAGGGCACGCTGGAGCCGACTAACGAGCCTTATGCTATTGCCAAAATCGCCGGGATCAAACTGTGCGAATCATACAACCGCCAGTACGGACGCGATTACCGCTCAGTCATGCCGACCAACCTGTACGGGCCACACGACAACTTCCACCCGAGTAATTCGCATGTGATCCCAGCATTGCTGCGTCGCTTCCACGAGGCGACGGCACAGAATGCGCCGGACGTGGTGGTATGGGGCAGCGGTACACCGATGCGCGAATTTCTGCACGTCGATGATATGGCGGCGGCGAGCATTCATGTCATGGAGCTGGCGCATGAAGTCTGGCTGGAGAACACCCAGCCGATGTTGTCGCACATTAACGTCGGCACGGGCGTTGACTGCACTATCCGCGAGCTGGCGCAAACCATCGCCAAAGTGGTGGGTTACAAAGGCCGGGTGGTTTTTGATGCCAGCAAACCGGATGGCACGCCGCGCAAACTGCTGGATGTGACGCGCCTGCATCAGCTTGGCTGGTATCACGAAATCTCACTGGAAGCGGGGCTTGCCAGCACTTACCAGTGGTTCCTTGAGAATCAAGACCGCTTTCGGGGGTAATGATGTTTTTACGTCAGGAAGACTTTGCCACGGTAGTGCGCTCCACTCCGCTTGTCTCTCTCGACTTTATTGTCGAGAACAGTCGCGGCGAGTTTCTGCTTGGCAAAAGAACCAACCGCCCGGCGCAGGGTTACTGGTTTGTGCCGGGAGGGCGCGTGCAGAAAGACGAAACGCTGGAAGCCGCATTTGAGCGGCTGACGATGGCGGAACTGGGGCTGCGTTTGCCGATAACAGCAGGCCAGTTTTACGGTGTCTGGCAGCACTTTTATGACGATAACTTCTCTGGCACGGATTTCACCACTCACTATGTGGTGCTCGGTTTTCGCTTCAGAGTATCGGAAGAAGAGCTGTTACTGCCGGATGAGCAGCATGACGATTACCGCTGGCTGACGTCGGACGCGCTGCTCGCCAGTGATAATGTTCATGCTAACAGCCGCGCCTATTTTCTCGCTGAGAAGCGTACCGGAGTACCCGGATTATGAAAATACTGGTCTACGGCATTAACTACTCGCCGGAGTTAACCGGCATCGGCAAATACACCGGCGAGATGGTGGAATGGCTGGCGGCACAAGGTCATGAGGTGCGGGTCATTACCGCACCGCCTTACTACCCGCAATGGCAGGTGGGCGAGAACTATTCCGCCTGGCGCTACAAACGAGAAGAGGGGGCCGCCACGGTGTGGCGCTGCCCGCTGTATGTGCCAAAACAGCCGAGCACCCTGAAACGCCTGTTGCATCTGGGCAGTTTTGCCGTCAGCAGTTTCTTTCCGCTGATGGCGCAACGTCGCTGGAAGCCGGATCGCATTATTGGCGTGGTGCCAACGCTGTTTTGCGCGCCGGGAATGCGCCTGCTGGCGAAACTCTCTGGTGCGCGTACCGTGCTGCATATTCAGGATTACGAAGTGGACGCCATGCTGGGGCTGGGCCTTGCCGGAAAAGGCAAAGGCGGCAAAGTGGCACAGCTGGCAACGGCGTTCGAACGTAGCGGACTGCATAACGTCGATAACGTCTCCACGATTTCGCGTTCGATGATGAATAAAGCCATCGAAAAAGGCGTGGCGGCGGAAAACGTCATCTTCTTCCCCAACTGGTCGGAAATTGCCCGTTTTCAGCATGTTGCAGATGCCGATGTTGATGCCCTTCGTAACCAGCTTGACCTGCCGGATAACAAAAAAATCATTCTTTACTCCGGCAATATTGGTGAAAAGCAGGGGCTGGAAAACGTTATTGAAGCTGCCGATCGTCTGCGCGATGAACCGCTGATTTTTGCCATTGTCGGGCAGGGCGGCGGCAAAGCGCGGCTGGAAAAAATGGCGCAGCAGCGTGGACTGCGCAACATGCAATTTTTCCCGCTGCAATCGTATGACGCTTTACCCGCACTGCTGAAGATGGGCGATTGCCATCTGGTGGTGCAAAAACGCGGCGCGGCAGATGCCGTATTGCCGTCGAAACTGACCAATATTCTGGCAGTAGGCGGTAACGCGGTGATTACTGCTGAAGCCTACACAGAACTGGGGCAGCTTTGCGAAACCTTTCCGGGCATTGCGGTTTGCGTTGAACCGGAATCGGTCGAGGCGCTGGTGGCGGGGATCCGTCAGGCGCTCCTGCTGCCCAAACACAACACGGTGGCACGTGAATATGCCGAACGCACGCTCGATAAAGAGAACGTGTTACGTCAATTTATAAATGATATTCGGGGATAATTATGGCGCAGTCGAAACTCTATCCAGTTGTGATGGCAGGTGGCTCCGGTAGCCGCTTATGGCCGCTTTCCCGCGTACTTTATCCCAAGCAGTTTTTATGCCTGAAAGGCGATCTCACCATGCTGCAAACCACCATCTGCCGCCTGAACGGCGTGGAGTGCGAAAGCCCGGTGGTGATTTGCAATGAGCAGCACCGCTTTATTGTCGCGGAACAGCTGCGTCAACTGAACAAACTTACCGAGAACATTATTCTCGAACCGGCAGGGCGAAACACGGCACCTGCCATTGCGCTGGCGGCGCTGGCGGCAAAACGTCATAGCCCGGAGAGCGACCCGTTAATGCTGGTATTGGCGGCGGATCATGTGATTGCCGATGAAGACGCGTTCCGTGCCGCCGTGCGTAATGCCATGCCATATGCCGAAGCGGGCAAGCTGGTGACCTTCGGCATTGTGCCGGATCTACCAGAAACCGGTTATGGCTATATTCGTCGCGGTGAAGTGTCTGCGGGTGAGCAGGATATGGTGGCCTTTGAAGTGGCGCAGTTTGTCGAAAAACCGAATCTGGAAACCGCTCAGGCCTATGTGGCAAGCGGCGAATATTACTGGAACAGCGGTATGTTCCTGTTCCGCGCCGGACGCTATCTCGAAGAACTGAAAAAATATCGCCCGGATATCCTCGATGCCTGTGAAAAAGCGATGAGCGCCGTCGATCCGGATCTCAATTTTATTCGCGTGGATGAAGAAGCGTTTCTCGCCTGCCCGGAAGAGTCGGTGGATTACGCGGTCATGGAACGTACGGCAGATGCTGTTGTGGTGCCGATGGATGCGGGCTGGAGCGATGTTGGCTCCTGGTCTTCATTATGGGAGATCAGCGCCCACACCGCCGAGGGCAACGTTTGCCACGGCGATGTGATTAATCACAAAACTGAAAACAGCTATGTGTATGCTGAATCTGGCCTGGTCACCACCGTCGGGGTGAAAGATCTGGTAGTGGTGCAGACCAAAGATGCGGTGCTGATTGCCGACCGTAACGCGGTACAGGATGTGAAAAAAGTGGTCGAGCAGATCAAAGCCGATGGTCGCCATGAGCATCGGGTGCATCGCGAAGTGTATCGTCCGTGGGGCAAATATGACTCTATCGACGCGGGCGACCGCTACCAGGTGAAACGCATCACCGTGAAACCGGGCGAGGGCTTGTCGGTACAGATGCACCATCACCGCGCGGAACACTGGGTGGTTGTCGCGGGAACGGCAAAAGTCACCATTGATGGTGATATCAAACTGCTTGGTGAAAACGAGTCCATTTATATTCCGCTGGGGGCGACGCATTGCCTGGAAAACCCGGGGAAAATTCCGCTCGATTTAATTGAAGTGCGCTCCGGCTCTTATCTCGAAGAGGATGATGTGGTGCGTTTCGCGGATCGCTACGGACGGGTGTAAACGTCGCATCAGGCAATGAATGCGAAACCGCGGTGTAAATAACGACAAAAATAAAATTGGCCGCTTCGGTCAGGGCCAACTATTGCCTGAAAAAGGGTAACGATATGAAAAAATTAACCTGCTTTAAAGCCTATGATATTCGCGGGAAATTAGGCGAAGAACTGAATGAAGATATCGCCTGGCGCATTGGTCGCGCCTATGGCGAATTTCTCAAACCGAAAACCATTGTGTTAGGCGGTGATGTCCGCCTCACCAGCGAAACCTTAAAACTGGCGCTGGCGAAAGGTTTACAGGATGCGGGCGTTGACGTGCTGGATATTGGTATGTCCGGCACCGAAGAGATCTATTTCGCCACGTTCCATCTCGGCGTGGATGGCGGCATTGAAGTTACCGCCAGCCATAATCCGATGGATTATAACGGCATGAAGCTGGTTCGCGAGGGGGCTCGCCCGATCAGCGGAGATACCGGACTGCGCGACGTCCAGCGTCTGGCTGAAGCCAACGACTTTCCTCCCGTCGATGAAACCAAACGCGGTCGCTATCAGCAAATCAACCTGCGTGACGCTTACGTTGATCACCTGTTCGGTTATATCAATGTCAAAAACCTCACGCCGCTCAAGCTGGTGATCAACTCCGGGAACGGCGCAGCGGGTCCGGTGGTGGACGCCATTGAAGCCCGCTTTAAAGCCCTCGGCGCGCCCGTGGAATTAATCAAAGTGCACAACACGCCGGACGGCAATTTCCCCAACGGTATTCCTAACCCACTACTGCCGGAATGCCGCGACGACACCCGCAATGCGGTCATCAAACACGGCGCGGATATGGGCATTGCTTTTGATGGCGATTTTGACCGCTGTTTCCTGTTTGACGAAAAAGGGCAGTTTATTGAGGGCTACTACATTGTCGGCCTGTTGGCAGAAGCATTCCTCGAAAAAAATCCCGGCGCGAAGATCATCCACGATCCACGTCTCTCCTGGAACACCGTTGATGTGGTGACTGCCGCAGGTGGCACGCCGGTAATGTCGAAAACCGGACACGCCTTTATTAAAGAACGTATGCGCAAGGAAGACGCCATCTATGGTGGCGAAATGAGCGCCCACCATTACTTCCGTGATTTCGCTTACTGCGACAGCGGCATGATCCCGTGGCTGCTGGTCGCCGAACTGGTGTGCCTGAAAGATAAAACGCTGGGCGAACTGGTACGCGACCGGATGGCGGCGTTTCCGGCAAGCGGTGAGATCAACAGCAAACTGGCGCAACCCGTTGAGGCGATTAACCGCGTGGAACAGCATTTTAGCCGTGAGGCGCTGGCGGTGGATCGCACCGATGGCATCAGCATGACCTTTGCCGACTGGCGCTTTAACCTGCGCACCTCCAATACCGAACCGGTGGTGCGCCTGAATGTGGAATCGCGCGGTGATGTGCCGCTGATGGAAGCGCGAACGCGAACTCTGCTGACGTTGCTGAACGAGTAATGTCGGATCTTCCCTTACCCCACTGCGGGTAAGGGGCTAATAACAGGAACAACGATGACAAATCTAAAAAAGCGCGAGCGAGCGAAAACCAATGCATCGTTAATCTCTATGGTGCAACGCTTTTCAGATATCACCATCATGTTTGCCGGACTATGGCTGGTTTGCGAAGTCAGCGGACTGTCATTCCTCTACATGCACCTGTTGGTGGCGCTGATTACGCTGGTGGTGTTCCAGATGCTGGGCGGCATCACCGATTTTTATCGCTCATGGCGCGGTGTTCGGGCAGCGACAGAATTTGCCCTGTTGCTACAAAACTGGACCTTAAGCGTGATTTTCAGCGCCGGACTGGTGGCGTTCAACAATGATTTCGACACGCAACTGAAAATCTGGCTGGCGTGGTATGCGCTGACCAGCATCGGACTGGTGGTTTGCCGTTCGTGTATTCGCATTGGGGCGGGCTGGCTGCGTAATCATGGCTATAACAAGCGCATGGTCGCGGTGGCGGGGGATTTAGCCGCCGGGCAAATGCTGATGGAGAGCTTCCGTAACCAGCCGTGGTTAGGGTTTGAAGTGGTGGGCGTTTACCACGACCCGAAACCGGGCGGCGTTTCTAACGACTGGGCGGGTAACCTGCAACAGCTGGTCGAGGACGCGAAAGCGGGCAAGATTCATAACGTCTATATCGCGATGCAAATGTGCGACGGCGCGCGAGTGAAAAAACTGGTCCATCAACTGGCGGACACCACCTGTTCGGTGCTGCTGATCCCCGACGTCTTTACCTTCAACATTCTCCATTCACGCCTCGAAGAGATGAACGGCGTACCGGTGGTGCCGCTTTACGACACGCCGCTTTCCGGGGTTAACCGCCTGCTCAAACGTGCGGAAGACATTGTGCTGGCGACGCTTATTCTGCTGCTGATCTCCCCGGTGCTGTGCTGTATTGCGCTGGCGGTGAAACTCAGTTCACCAGGGCCGGTTATTTTCCGCCAGACTCGCTACGGCATGGATGGCAAGCCGATCAAAGTGTGGAAGTTCCGTTCCATGAAAGTGATGGAGAACGACAAAGTGGTGACCCAGGCGACGCAGAACGATCCGCGCGTCACCAAAGTGGGGAACTTTCTGCGCCGTACCTCGCTGGATGAATTGCCGCAGTTTATCAATGTGCTGACCGGGGGGATGTCGATTGTCGGTCCACGTCCGCACGCAGTAGCGCATAACGAACAGTATCGACAGCTCATTGAAGGCTACATGCTGCGCCATAAGGTGAAACCGGGCATTACCGGCTGGGCGCAGATTAACGGCTGGCGCGGCGAAACCGACACGCTGGAGAAAATGGAAAAACGCGTCGAGTTCGACCTTGAGTACATCCGCGAATGGAGCGTCTGGTTCGATATCAAAATCGTTTTCCTGACGGTGTTCAAAGGTTTCGTTAACAAAGCGGCATATTGATATGAGCTTACGTGAAAAAACCATCAGCGGCGCGAAGTGGTCGGCGATTGCCACGGTGATCATCATCGGCCTCGGGCTGGTGCAGATGACCGTGCTGGCGCGGATTATCGACAACCACCAGTTCGGCCTGCTTACCGTGTCGCTGGTGATTATCGCGCTGGCAGATACGCTTTCTGACTTCGGTATCGCTAACTCGATTATTCAGCGAAAAGAAATCAGTCACCTTGAACTCACCACGTTGTACTGGCTGAACGTCGGGCTGGGGATCGTGGTGTGCGTGGCGGTGTTTTTGTTGAGTGATCTCATCGGCGACGTGCTGAATAACCCGGACCTGGCACCGTTGATTAAAACATTATCGCTGGCGTTTGTGGTAATCCCCCACGGGCAACAGTTCCGCGCGTTGATGCAAAAAGAGCTGGAGTTCAACAAAATCGGCATGATCGAAACCAGCGCGGTGCTGGCGGGCTTCACTTGTACGGTGGTTAGCGCCCATTTCTGGCCGCTGGCGATGACCGCGATCCTCGGTTATCTGGTCAATAGTGCGGTGAGAACGCTGCTGTTTGGCTACTTTGGCCGCAAAATTTATCGCCCCGGTCTGCATTTCTCGCTGGCGTCGGTGGCACCGAACTTACGCTTTGGTGCCTGGCTGACGGCGGACAGCATCATCAACTATCTCAATACCAACCTTTCAACGCTCGTGCTGGCGCGTATTCTCGGCGCGGGCGTGGCAGGGGGATACAACCTGGCGTACAACGTGGCCGTTGTGCCACCGATGAAGCTGAACCCAATCATCACCCGCGTGTTGTTTCCGGCATTCGCCAAAATTCAGGACGATACCGAAAAGCTGCGTGTTAACTTCTACAAGCTGCTGTCGGTAGTGGGGATTATCAACTTTCCGGCGCTGCTCGGGCTAATGGTGGTGTCGAATAACTTTGTACCGCTGGTCTTTGGTGAGAAGTGGAACAGCATTATTCCGGTGCTGCAATTGCTGTGTGTGGTGGGTCTGCTGCGCTCCGTAGGTAACCCGATTGGTTCGCTGCTGATGGCGAAAGCGCGGGTCGATATCAGCTTTAAATTCAACGTATTCAAAACATTTCTGTTTATTCCGGCGATTGTTATAGGTGGGCAGATGGCGGGCGCGATCGGCGTCACGCTTGGCTTCCTGCTGGTGCAAATTATCAACACCATTCTGAGTTACTTCGTGATGATTAAACCGGTTCTTGGTTCCAGTTATCGCCAGTACATCCTGAGTTTATGGCTGCCGTTTTATCTCTCGCTGCCGACGCTGGTGGTCAGTTATGCGCTGGGCATTGTGCTGAAAGGGCAACTGGCGCTGGGGATGCTGCTGGCGGTGCAAATAGCCACGGGGGTGCTGGCGTTTGTGGTGATGATTGTGCTGTCGCGCCATCCGCTGGTGGTGGAAGTGAAGCGTCAGTTTTGTCGCAGCGAAAAAATGAAAATGCTTTTACGGGCGGGGTGAGTTGCTGTTTTCGGTTCCGACAACGGTTGCCGGATGCGGCGTAAAACGCCTTATCCGTCCTACGGTTCTGTGCTCGGGACCTGTAGGCCTGATAAGACGCGTCAGCGTCGCATCAGGCACTGAATGCCGGATGCGGCGTGAACGCCTTATCCGTCCTACGGTTCTGTGCTCGGGTCTTGTAGGCCTGATAAGACGCGTCAGCGTCGCATCAGGCAAAAAGCGGCAACGAACAAAACAAACGCAGCCTCACCTGGCATCAAATTTATGAGGAAAAAATGAAATTACTTATTCTGGGCAACCACACTTGCGGCAATCGTGGCGACAGCGCCATCCTGCGCGGCTTACTTGATGCCATCAACATTCTCAATCCACACGCCGAAGTGGATGTGATGAGCCGCTATCCGGTCAGTTCTTCCTGGCTGCTCAACCGCCCGGTAATGGGCGATCCGCTGTTCCTGCAAATGAAACAACACAACAGCGCGGCGGGCGTTGTCGGGCGCGTTAAAAAAGTCCTCCGTCGCCGCTACCAGCATCAGGTATTGCTCTCACGCGTCACCGACACTGGCAAGCTGCGCAATATCGCCATCGCCCAGGGATTCACCGACTTCGTGCGCCTGCTGTCAGGTTACGACGCCATTATCCAGGTCGGCGGATCGTTTTTTGTCGATCTCTATGGCGTGCCGCAGTTTGAACATGCACTTTGCACGTTTATGGCGAAAAAGCCGCTGTTTATGATTGGTCACAGTGTTGGCCCGTTCCAGGATGAGCAATTTAACCAACTGGCGAACTACGTTTTTGGTCACTGCGACGCGCTGATCCTGCGCGAATCGGTCAGCTTTGATCTGATGAAACGCAGCAATATCACCACCGCAAAAGTGGAACATGGCGTCGATACCGCGTGGCTGGTCGATCACCACACAGAAGACTTCACCGCCAGCTATGCCGTTCAACACTGGCTGGACGTTGCCGCACAACAGAAAACGGTGGCCATTACCCTGCGCGAACTGGCACCGTTTGACAAACGTCTCGGCACCACTCAACAAGCGTATGAAAAAGCCTTTGCCGGGGTGGTCAATCGCATTCTCGATGAAGGGTATCAGGTGATTGCGCTCTCCACCTGTACGGGCATTGACAGCTATAACAAAGACGACCGCATGGTGGCGCTCAACCTGCGCCAGCACATCAGCGATCCTGCCCGTTACCACGTAGTGATGGATGAACTCAACGATCTGGAAATGGGCAAAATTCTGGGGGCCTGTGAACTCACCGTCGGTACGCGCCTGCACTCTGCCATTATCTCGATGAATTTTGCCACTCCGGCAATTGCCATCAACTACGAACATAAATCCGCCGGGATTATGCAGCAGCTGGGACTACCGGAGATGGCAATTGATATCCGTCATTTATTAGACGGCAGCCTGCAAGCGATGGTTGCGGATACCTTAGGCCAGCTTCCGGCGCTGAATGCGCGACTTAGTGAAGCCGTCAGTCGTGAGCGTCAGACAGGAATGCAGATGGTGCAGTCTGTGCTTGAGCGCATCGGGGAGGTGAAATGAAGGTCGGCTTCTTTTTTACTGAAATTCCCGCTGTCGTCAGAAACCTTCGTCCTTAACCAAATTACCGCGTTTATTGATATGGGATTTGAGGTAGAGATTCTCGCGCTGCAAAAAGGCGACACACAAAACACCCACGCGGCATGGACGAAATACAACCTTGCTGCCAGAACCCGCTGGTTACAGGACGAACCTACGGGCAAAGTGGCGAAACTGCGCCACCGAGCCAGCCAGACCTTGCGCGGCATTCATCGTAAAAATACCTGGCAGGCGCTCAACCTCAAACGCTATGGTGCCGAGTCGCGGAACCTGATTTTGTCTGCCATTTGCGGCCAGGTCGCAACACCGTTTCGCGCCGATGTGTTCATCGCTCATTTTGGTCCCGCGGGGGTAACCGCAGCAAAACTCCGCGAACTGGGTGTCATTCGCGGCAAAATTGCCACTATCTTCCACGGTATTGATATCTCCAGTCGGGAAGTGCTCAACCACTACACTCCCGAATATCAGCAACTGTTTCGCCGTGGCGACCTGATGTTACCGATAAGCGATCTGTGGGCCGGAAGGCTGCAAAAAATGGGCTGCCCGAGGGAAAAAATCGCCGTATCGCGCATGGGCGTAGATATGACGCGCTTTAGCCCGCGTCCCGTGAAAGCGCCCGCAACGCCGCTGGAGATTATTTCCGTCGCACGCTTAACCGAGAAAAAAGGCCTGCATGTGGCGATCGAAGCCTGCCGTCAGTTGAAAGAGCAGGGCGTGGCATTTCGCTATCGCATCCTCGGCATTGGCCCGTGGGAAAGACGCCTGCGCACCCTCATCGAACAATATCAACTGGAAGATGTGGTGGAGATGCCGGGCTTTAAACCGAGCCATGAAGTGAAAGCGATGCTCGACGACGCGGATGTCTTCCTGTTGCCATCGGTTACAGGTGCGGATGGTGATATGGAAGGTATTCCGGTGGCGCTAATGGAAGCGATGGCGGTCGGTATTCCGGTGGTTTCTACTCTGCATAGTGGAATACCGGAACTGGTGGAGGCTGACAAATCCGGCTGGCTGGTGCCTGAGAACGATGCTCGCGCACTGGCGCAACGACTGGCGGCGTTTAGCCAACTGGACACCGACGAATTGGCTCCGGTCGTCAAACGCGCGCGCGAAAAAGTTGAACACGATTTTAACCAGCAGGTGATCAATCGAGAACTCGCCAGCTTGCTGCAGGCTTTATAGAGGAGAACGCATGCCATTTAAAAAACTCTCCCGACGCACGTTCCTGACGGCAAGCTCGGCGCTTGCCTTCCTCCATACCCCTTTCGCCCGCGCGCTTCCCGCCCGACAAAGCGTTAACATTAACGACTACAACCCACACGACTGGATCGCCTCATTTAAACAAGCCTTCAGCGAAGGGCAAACAGTCGTCGTGCCTGCCGGATTGGTTTGTGACAATATCAACACCGGCATCTTTATCCCTCCCGGTAAAACGTTACACATTCTTGGAAGCTTGCGCGGCAACGGCAGAGGGCGATTTGTCTTACAGGACGGCAGCCAGGTGACAGGGGAGGATGGCGGCAGTATGCATAACATCACCCTGGATGTGCGTGGTTCTGACTGCACCATCAAAGGGCTGACTATGAGCGGCTTTGGCCCGGTGACGCAGATTTATATCGGCGGCAAAAACAAACGGGTCATGCGCAACCTGATCATCGATAACCTGACCGTTAGCCACGCTAATTACGCCATCTTACGCCAGGGATTTCATAACCAGATTATCGGTGCCAACATCACCAATTGTAAGTTCAGCGACTTACAAGGCGACGCCATTGAATGGAACGTGGCAATTAACGACCGTGATATTTTGATATCTGACCATGTCATCGAGCGCATCAACTGTACCAACGGCAAAATCAACTGGGGCATCGGCATAGGCCTTGCGGGAAGCACTTATGATAACAACTACCCGGAAGACCAGGCAGTGAAAAACTTTGTCGTGGCGAATATCACGGGATCGGATTGTCGGCAGTTGATACATGTTGAAAATGGTAAACATTTTGTTATTCGTAATATCAAAGCCCGCAATATCACGCCGGATTTCAGTAAGAAAGCGGGCATTGATAACGCGACAGTCGCTATTTACGGTTGTGACAATTTCGTGATTGATAATATTGAAATGATTAATAGCGCCGGGATGTTAATCGGCTATGGGGTAATTAAAGGCAAATATCTCTCGATACCGCAAAATTTCCGGGTGAATGATATTCAACTGGATAATACTCATCTTGCTTATAAATTGCGCGGCATTCAAATCTCCGCCGGGAATGCTGTTTCCTTTGTGGCGCTAACTAACATTGAGATGAAGCGTGCGTCGCTGGAGTTACACAACAAACCGCAACATTTTTTTATGCGAAATATCAATGTGATGCAGGAATCCTCAGTTGGACCCGCATTGAGCATGAACTTTGACATGCGCAAAGACGTTCGTGGTGTTTTTATGGCGAAAAAAGAAACACTGCTGTCTCTTGCAAATGTTCATGCGGTGAATGAAAAAGGACAAAGCTCCGTCGATATCGACAGGATTAATCACCATATTGTTAATGTGGAGAAGATTAACTTTAGATTGCCGGAACTGAGGGAGTAGATTTGCGACCATTCCTGGAAAAATGGAGTCATACTTAGGAACAATGCTACTGCAATCCACAACGAAGCGGCGTAACATCACAAGTAATTCAGTAATCAATTCAGGGTAATTGATGCTGGCGAAAAAAATCGAACAAGCTATAATTCAGCAACCATTTTACAGGTGGATGAAATAATGACGAATTTAAAAGCAGTTATTCCTGTAGCGGGTCTCGGGATGCATATGTTGCCTGCCACTAAGGCGATACCCAAAGAGATGCTACCAATCGTCGACAAGCCAATGATTCAGTACATTGTTGACGAGATTGTGGCTGCAGGGATCAAAGAAATCCTCCTGGTAACTCACGCGTCCAAGAACGCGGTCGAAAACCACTTCGACACCTCTTATGAGTTAGAATCACTCCTTGAGCAGCGCGTGAAGCGTCAACTGCTGGCGGAAGTACAGTCCATCTGTCCGCCGGGCGTGACCATTATGAACGTGCGTCAGGGCGAACCTTTAGGTTTAGGCCACTCCATTTTGTGTGCGCGACCTGCCATTGGTGACAACCCATTTGTCGTGGTACTGCCAGACGTTGTGATCGACGATGCCAGCGCCGACCCGCTACGTTACAACCTTGCTGCCATGATTGCACGTTTCAACGAAACGGGCCGCAGCCAGGTGCTGGCAAAACGTATGCCGGGTGACCTCTCTGAATACTCCGTCATCCAGACTAAAGAGCCGCTGGACCGTGAGGGTAAAGTCAGCCGCATTGTTGAATTTATCGAAAAACCGGATCAGCCGCAGACGCTGGACTCAGACATCATGGCCGTAGGTCGCTATGTGCTTTCTGCCGATATTTGGCCGGAACTGGAACGTACTCAGCCTGGTGCATGGGGACGTATTCAGCTGACTGATGCTATTGCCGAGCTGGCGAAAAAACAATCCGTTGATGCAATGCTGATGACCGGCGACAGTTACGACTGCGGCAAAAAAATGGGCTATATGCAGGCGTTTGTGAAGTATGGCCTACGCAACCTGAAAGAAGGGGCGAAGTTCCGTAAAGGTATTGAGAAGCTGTTAAGCGAATAATGAAAATCTGACCGGATGTAACGGTTGATAAGAAAATTATAACGGCAGTGAAAATTCGCAGCAAAAGTAATTTGTTGCGAATCTTCCTGCCGTTGTTTTATATAAACCATCAGAATAACAACGAGTTAGCAGTAGGGTTTTATTCAAAGTTTTCCAGGATTTTCCTTGTTTCCAGAGCGGATTGGTAAGACAATTAGCGTTTGAATTTTTCGGGTTTAGCGCGAGTGGGTAACGCTCGTCACATCATAGGCATGCATGCAGTGCTCTGGTAGCTGTAAAGCCAGGGGCGGTAGCGTGCATTAATACCTCTATTAATCAAACTGAGAGCCGCTTATTTCACAGCATGCTCTGAAGTAATATGGAATAAATTAAGTGAAAATACTTGTTACTGGTGGCGCAGGATTTATTGGTTCAGCTGTAGTTCGTCACATTATAAATAATACGCAGGATAGTGTTGTTAATGTCGATAAATTAACGTACGCCGGAAACCGGGAATCACTTGCTGATGTTTCTGATTCTGAACGCTATGTTTTTGAACATGCGGATATTTGCGATGCACCTGCAATGGCACGGATTTTTGCTCAGCATCAGCCGGATGCAGTGATGCACCTGGCTGCTGAAAGCCATGTTGACCGTTCAATTACAGGCCCTGCGGCATTTATTGAAACCAATATTGTTGGTACTTATGTCCTTTTGGAAGCCGCTCGCAATTACTGGTCTGCTCTTGATAGCGACAAGAAAAATAGCTTCCGTTTTCATCATATTTCTACTGACGAAGTCTATGGTGATTTGCCTCATCCAGATGAAGTAAATAATACAGAAGAATTACCCTTATTTACTGAGACGACAGCTTACGCGCCAAGCAGCCCTTATTCCGCATCCAAAGCATCCAGCGATCATTTAGTCCGCGCGTGGAAACGTACATATGGTTTACCGACAATTGTGACTAATTGCTCGAACAACTATGGTCCTTATCATTTCCCGGAAAAGCTTATTCCACTGGTTATTCTTAATGCACTGGAAGGTAAGGCATTACCTATTTATGGCAAAGGAGATCAGATCCGCGACTGGTTGTATGTTGAAGATCATGCGCGTGCGTTATATACCGTCGTAACCGAAGGTAAAGCGGGTGAAACTTATAACATTGGTGGGCACAACGAAAAGAAAAACATCGATGTAGTGCTCACTATTTGTGATTTGCTGGATGAGATTGTACCGAAAGAGAAATCTTATCGTGAGCAAATCACTTATGTTGCTGATCGTCCGGGACACGATCGCCGCTATGCTATTGATGCTGAGAAGATTGGTCGCGCATTGGGATGGAAACCACAGGAAACGTTTGAGAGCGGGATTCGTAAAACGGTGGAATGGTACCTGTCCAATACAAAATGGGTTGATAATGTGAAAAGTGGTGCCTATCAATCGTGGATTGAACAGAACTATGAGGGCCGCCAGTAATGAATATCCTCCTTTTTGGCAAAACAGGGCAGGTAGGTTGGGAACTACAGCGTGCTCTGGCACCTTTGGGTAATTTGATTGCTTTTGATGTTCACTCTACTGATTATTGCGGTGATTTTAGTAATCCTGAAGGTGTAGCTGAAACCGTAAGAAGCATTCGGCCGGATATTATTGTCAATGCAGCCGCTCACACCGCAGTAGACAAAGCAGAATCAGAACCGGAGTTTGCACAATTAATTAACGCAACAAGTGTCGAAGCGATTGCGAAAGCAGCAAATGAAGTTGGAGCCTGGGTTATCCATTACTCGACTGATTACGTCTTCCCTGGAAATGGCGATATGCCATGGCTGGAGACGGATGCAACCGCACCACTAAATGTTTACGGTGAAACCAAGTTAGCCGGAGAAAAAGCGTTACAGGAATATTGCGCGAAGCATCTTATTTTCCGGACCAGCTGGGTCTATGCAGGAAAAGGAAATAACTTCGCCAAAACGATGTTACGTCTGGCAAAAGAGCGTGAAGAATTAGCGGTTATTAACGATCAGTTTGGTGCGCCAACAGGTGCTGAACTGCTGGCTGATTGTACAGCACATGCCATTCGTGTCGCACTGAATAAACCGGATGTCGCAGGCTTGTACCATTTGGTAGCCAGTGGTACCACAACCTGGTACGATTATGCTGCGCTGGTTTTTGAAGAGGCGCGCAAAGCAGGCATTCCCCTTGCACTCAACAAGCTCAACGCAGTACCAACAACAGCCTATCCTACACCAGCTCGTCGTCCACATAACTCTCGCCTTAATACAGAAAAATTTCAGCAGAACTTTGCGCTTGTCTTGCCTGACTGGCAGGTTGGCGTGAAACGAATGCTCAATGAATTATTTACGACTACAGCAATTTAATAGTTTTTGCATCTTGTTCGTGATGGTGGAGCAAGATGAATTAAAAGGAATGATGAAATGAAAATGCGTAAAGGTATTATTTTAGCGGGTGGTTCTGGTACACGTCTTTATCCTGTGACTATGGCTGTCAGTAAACAGCTATTACCTATTTATGATAAACCGATGATCTATTACCCGCTCTCTACACTGATGTTGGCGGGTATTCGCGATATTTTGATTATCAGTACACCTCAGGATACTCCTCGTTTTCAACAATTGCTGGGTGACGGTAGCCAGTGGGGCCTGAATCTTCAGTACAAAGTGCAACCTAGCCCAGATGGCCTCGCGCAGGCATTTATCATCGGTGAAGAGTTTATTGGTGGTGATGATTGTGCTTTGGTTCTTGGTGATAATATCTTTTACGGTCACGATCTGCCGAAGCTAATGGAGGCCGCTGTTAACAAAGAAAGTGGTGCAACGGTATTTGCCTATCACGTTAATGATCCAGAACGCTATGGTGTCGTTGAGTTTGATAAAAACGGTACGGCAATCAGTCTGGAAGAAAAACCGTTAGAACCAAAGAGTAATTACGCCGTTACAGGTCTGTACTTTTATGATAACGACGTGGTTCAGATGGCGAAAAACTTGAAGCCGTCTGCACGTGGTGAGTTAGAAATTACAGATATTAACCGTATTTATCTTGAGCAGGGACGTCTGTCTGTCGCGATGATGGGGCGTGGCTACGCGTGGCTGGACACGGGGACTCATCAGAGTCTGATAGAAGCAAGTAATTTTATTGCGACAATTGAAGAGCGCCAGGGATTGAAGGTTTCCTGTCCTGAAGAGATTGCATTTCGTAAAGGTTTTATTGATGTTGAGCAAGTAAGAAAATTAGCTGTACCACTAATAAAGAATAATTATGGGCAGTATCTTTATAAAATGACGAAGGATTCAAATTAATGAATGTGATTAGAACTGAAATTGAAGATGTGCTAATTCTGGAGCCAAGAGTATTTGGTGATGATAGAGGTTTCTTTTATGAGAGCTTTAATCAATCAGCATTTGAACATATTCTAGGCTATCCGGTCAGCTTTGTTCAAGACAATCACTCACGTTCATCAAAAAATGTACTCAGAGGCCTTCACTTTCAACGCGGCGAGTACGCACAAGATAAACTTGTACGCTGCACTCATGGAGCAGTTTTTGATGTTGCTGTTGATATTCGACCCAATTCGGTATCCTTTGGTAAATGGGTTGGTGTTCTGCTTTCAGCTGATAATAAGCAGCAGTTGTGGATACCAAAAGGGTTTGCTCATGGCTTTTTGGTTCTGTCTGATATCGCTGAATTTCAATATAAAACTACAAACTATTATCATCCTGAAAGCGATTGTGGAATATGTTGGAATGATGAACGCATTGCAATTGATTGGCCCCAAACATCAGGGTTAATCCTTTCGCCAAAAGATGAAAGGCTCTTTACGTTAGATGAGCTTATCAGATTAAAATTAATTGCATGAATACGAATAAATTATCTTTAAGAAGAAACGTTATATATCTGGCTGTCGTTCAAGGTAGCAATTATCTTTTACCATTGCTTACATTTCCATATCTTGTAAGAACACTTGGTCCTGAAAATTTCGGTATATTCGGTTTTTGCCAAGCGACTATGCTATATATGATAATGTTTGTTGAATATGGTTTCAATCTCACAGCAACTCAGAGTATTGCCAAAGCAGCAGATAGTAAAGATAAAGTAACGTCTATTTTTTGGGCGGTGATATTTTCAAAAATAGTTCTTATCGTCATTACATTGATTTTCTTAACGTCGATGACCTTGCTTGTTCCTGAATATAACAAGCATGCCGTAATTATATGGTCGTTTGTTCCTGCATTAGTCGGGAATTTAATCTACCCTATCTGGCTGTTTCAGGGAAAAGAAAAAATGAAATGGCTGACTTTAAGTAGTATTTTATCCCGCTTGGCTATTATCCCTCTAACATTTATTTTTGTGAACACAAAGTCAGATATAGCAATTGCCGGTTTTATTCAGTCAAGTGCAAATCTGGTTGCTGGAATTATTGCACTAGCTATCGTTGTTCATGAAGGTTGGATTGGTAAAGTTACGCTATCATTACATAATGTGCGTCGATCTTTAGCAGACGGTTTTCATGTTTTTATTTCCACATCTGCTATTAGTTTATATTCTACGGGAATAGTTATTATCCTGGGATTTATATCTGGACCAACGTCCGTAGGGAATTTTAATGCGGCCAATACTATAAGAAACGCGCTTCAAGGGCTATTAAATCCTATCACCCAAGCAATATACCCAAGAATATCAAGTACGCTTGTTCTTAATCGTGTGAAGGGTGTGATTTTAATTAAAAAATCATTGACCTGCTTGAGTTTGATTGGTGGTGCTTTTTCATTAATTCTGCTCTTGGGTGCATCTATACTAGTAAAAATAAGTATAGGGCCGGGATATGATAATGCAGTGATTGTGCTAATGATTATATCGCCTCTGCCTTTTCTTATTTCATTAAGTAATGTCTATGGCATTCAAGTTATGCTGACCCATAATTATAAGAAAGAATTCAGTAAGATTTTAATCGCTGCGGGTTTGTTGAGTTTGTTGTTGATTTTTCCGCTAACAACTCTTTTTAAAGAGATTGGTGCAGCAATAACATTGCTTGCAACAGAGTGCTTAGTTACGTCACTCATGCTGATGTTCGTAAGAAATAATAAATTACTGGTTTGCTGAGGATTTTATGTACGATTATATCATTGTTGGTTCTGGTTTGTTTGGTGCCGTTTGTGCGAATGAGTTAAAAAAGCTAAACAAAAAAGTTTTAGTGATTGAGAAAAGAAATCATATCGGTGGAAATGCGTACACAGAGGACTGTGAGGGTATCCAGATTCATAAATATGGTGCACATATTTTTCATACCAATGATAAATATATATGGGATTACGTTAATGATTTAGTAGAATTTAATCGTTTTACTAATTCTCCACTGGCGATTTATAAAGACAAATTATTCAACCTTCCTTTTAATATGAATACTTTCCACCAAATGTGGGGAGTTAAAGATCCTCAAGAAGCTCAAAATATCATTAATGCTCAGAAAAAAAAGTATGGTGACAAGGTACCTGAAAATTTGGAGGAGCAGGCGATTTCATTAGTTGGGGAGGACTTATACCAAGCATTGATAAAGGGTTATACGGAGAAGCAGTGGGGAAGAAGTGCAAAAGAATTGCCTGCATTTATTATTAAGCGAATCCCAGTGAGATTTACGTTTGATAACAATTATTTTTCCGATCGCTATCAAGGTATTCCGGTGGGAGGCTACACTAAGCTTATTGAAAAAATGCTTGAAGGTGTGGACGTAAAATTAGGCATTGATTTTTTGAAAGACAAAGATTCTCTAGCGAGTAAAGCCCATAGAATCATCTACACTGGACCCATTGATCAGTACTTCGACTATAGGTTTGGAGCGTTAGAATATCGCTCTTTAAAATTTGAGACGGAACGCCATGAATTTCCAAACTTCCAAGGGAATGCAGTAATAAATTTCACTGATGCTAATGTACCATATACCAGAATAATTGAGCATAAACATTTTGACTATGTTGAGACAAAGCATACGGTTGTTACAAAAGAATATCCATTAGAGTGGAAAGTTGGCGACGAACCCTACTATCCAGTTAATGATAATAAAAACATGGAGCTTTTTAAGAAATATAGAGAGTTAGCTAGCAGAGAAGACAAGGTTATATTTGGCGGGCGTTTGGCCGAGTATAAATATTATGATATGCATCAAGTGATATCTGCCGCTCTTTATCAAGTGAAAAATATAATGAGTACGGATTAATGATCTATCTTGTAATTAGTGTCTTTCTCATTACAGCATTTATCTGTTTATATCTTAAGAAGGATATATTTTATCCAGCCGTATGCGTTAATATCATCTTCGCACTGGTCTTATTGGGATATGAAATAACGTCAGATATATATGCTTTTCAGTTAAATGACGCTACGTTGATTTTTCTACTTTGCAATGTTTTGACATTTACCCTGTCATGTTTATTGACGGAAAGTGTATTAGATCTAAATATCAGAAAAGTCAATAATGCTATTTATAGCATACCATCGAAGAAAGTGCATAATGTAGGCTTGTTAGTTATTTCTTTTTCGATGATATATATATGCATGAGGTTAAGTAACTACCAGTTCGGGACTAGCTTACTTAGCTATATGAATTTGATAAGAGATGCTGATGTTGAAGACACATCAAGAAATTTCTCAGCATACATGCAGCCAATCATTCTAACTACTTTTGCTTTATTTATTTGGTCTAAAAAATTTACTAATACAAAGGTAAGTAAAACATTTACTTTACTTGTTTTTATTGTATTCATCTTTGCAATTATACTGAATACTGGTAAGCAAATTGTCTTTATGGTTATCATCTCTTATGCATTCATCGTAGGTGTTAATAGAGTAAAACATTATGTTTATCTTATTACAGCTGTAGGTGTTCTATTCTCCTTGTATATGCTCTTTTTTACGTGGACTGCCTGGGGGGATGGCATATTATCTATCCATGTATTTGGTCAGCCCTATAATCGCGTTTCAGGAGTTTTATTTTCAGCAAGTATCTAACTCTGCCAGTTCTCATGTCTTTTGGTTTTTTGAAAGGCTGATGGGGCTATTAACAGGTGGAGTCTCTATGTCGTTGCATAAAGAATTTGTGTGGGTGGGTTTGCCAACAAATGTTTATACTGCTTTTTCGGATTATGTTTATATTTCCGCGGAGCTAAGCTATTTGATGATGGTTATTCATGGCTGTATTTCAGGTGTTTTATGGAGATTGTCTCGAAATTACATATCTGTGAAAATATTTTATTCATATTTTATTTATACCTTTTCTTTCATTTTTTATCATGAAAGCTTCATGACTAATATTAGCAGTTGGATACAAATAACTCTTTGTATCATAGTATTCTCTCAATTTCTTAAGGCCCAGAAAATAAAGTGAAAATGTATTTTTTTGAATGATTTAAATTTCTCTAGACGCGATGCTGGATTTAAAGCAAGAAAAGATGCACTGGACATTGCTTCAGATTATGAAAACATTTCTGTTGTTAACATTCCTCTATGGGGTGGAGTAGTCCAGAGAATTATTAGTTCTGTTAAGCTTAGTACATTTCTCTGCGGTCTTGAAAATAAAGATGTTTTAATTTTCAATTTCCCGATGGCCAAACCATTTTGGCATATATTGTCATTCTTTCACCGCCTTCTAAAATTTAGAATAGTACCTCTGATTCATGATATTGATGAATTAAGAGGAGGAGGGGGTAGTGATTCTGTGCGGCTTGCTACCTGTGATATGGTCATAAGTCACAATCCACAAATGACAAAGTACCTTAGTAAATATATGTCTCAGGATAAAATCAAAGACATAAAAATATTTGATTACCTCGTCTCATCTGATGTGGAGCATCGAGATGTTACGGATAAGCAACGAGGGGTCATATATGCTGGCAACCTTTCTAGGCATAAATGTTCTTTCATATATACTGAAGGATGCGATTTTACTCTCTTTGGTGTCAACTATGAAAATAAAGATAATCCTAAATATCTTGGAAGTTTTGATGCTCAATCTCCGGAAAAGATTAACCTCCCAGGCATGCAATTTGGACTCATTTGGGATGGAGATTCTGTCGAAACCTGTAGTGGTGCCTTTGGCGACTATTTAAAGTTTAATAACCCTCATAAGACATCTCTTTATCTTTCAATGGAACTTCCAGTATTTATATGGGATAAAGCCGCCCTTGCGGATTTCATTGTAGATAATAGAATAGGATATGCAGTGGGATCAATCAAAGAAATGCAAGAGATTGTTGACTCCATGACAATAGAAACTTATAAGCAAATTAGTGAGAATACAAAAATTATTTCTCAGAAAATTCGAACAGGAAGTTACTTCAGGGATGTTCTTGAAGAGGTGATCGATGATCTTAAAACTCGCTAAACGATATGGTCTCTGTGGTTTTATTCGGCTTGTTAGAGATGTCTTATTGACTCGTGTATTTTACCGGAACTGTAGAATTATTCGATTTCCCTGCTATATTCGCAATGATGGTAGCATTAATTTTGGTGAAAATTTCACAAGTGGAGTCGGTCTCAGGCTGGATGCATTTGGACGTGGCGTGATTTTTTTTTCCGATAATGTGCAAGTTAACGACTATGTTCATATCGCCTCAATTGAGAGCGTTACGATAGGTCGGGATACGCTTATTGCAAGTAAAGTATTTATTACCGATCATAATCACGGTTCCTTTAAGCACTCTGATCCAATGAGTTCGCCAAATATACCTCCAGACATGCGCACGTTGGAATCTTCAGCTGTTGTAATTGGCCAGAGGGTTTGGTTGGGTGAGAATGTGACGGTTTTGCCTGGAACAATTATTGGTAATGGAGTCGTAGTCGGCGCCAATTCTGTTGTTAGAGGTTCTATTCCCGAAAATACTGTCATTGCGGGAGTACCAGCAAAAATCATAAAGAAATACAATCATGAGACCAAATTATGGGAAAAAGCATAGTCGTTGTTTCTGCGGTCAATTTTACCACTGGCGGTCCATTTACCATTTTGAAAAAATTTTTGGCAGCAACTAATAATAAAGAAAATGTCAGTTTTATCGCATTAGTCCATTCTGCTAAAGAGTTAAAAGAAAGTTATCCATGGGTTAAATTCATTGAGTTTCCTGAGGTTAAAGGGTCGTGGCTAAAACGTTTGCACTTTGAATATGTAGTTTGTAAAAAACTTTCAAAAGAGCTGAATGCTACGCATTGGATTTGTCTGCATGATATTACGGCCAATGTCGTCACTAAAAAAAGATATGTGTATTGTCATAACCCTGCACCTTTTTATAAAGGAATTTTATTCCGTGAAATTCTTATGGAGCCTAGCTTTTTCTTATTTAAAATGCTATACGGGCTGATATATAAAATAAACATTAAAAAAAATACTGCAGTGTTTGTTCAACAATTCTGGATGAAAGAAAAATTTATCAAGAAATATTCTATAAATAACATCATTGTCAGTCGGCCAGAAATTAAATTATCTGATAAAAGCCAACTTACTGATGATGATTCTCAATTTAAGAATAACCCTTCTGAGTTGACAATATTTTACCCTGCTGTTCCACGAGTATTTAAAAATTACGAGCTTATTATTAGTGCAGCAAGGAAATTGAAAGAACAATCCAATATTAAATTTCTGCTTACTATCAGTGGTACAGAAAATGCGTATGCAAAATATATTATCAGTCTTGCAGAAGGACTGGATAATGTTCATTTCCTCGGGTACTTGGATAAAGAAAAAATCGATCATTGTTATAATATTTCAGATATAGTTTGTTTTCCCTCTAGGTTAGAAACATGGGGATTGCCGTTGTCTGAAGCTAAAGAGCGAGGTAAGTGGGTATTAGCATCAGATTTCCCATTTACTAGAGAAACTCTTGGTAGTTATGAAAAGAAAGCTTTTTTTGATTCTAATAACGATGACATGTTAGTTAAACTTATTATTGACTTCAAAAAAGGTAACCTCAAAAAAGATATCTCTGATGCAAATTTCATTTATCGTAATGAAAATGTATTAGTTGGGTTTGATGAACTAGTTAATTTTATTACTGAAGAACATTGAAATGGTATATATAATAATCGTTTCCCACGGACATGAAGACTACATCAAAAAATTACTCGAAAATCTTAATGCTGACGATGAGCACTACAAGATTATCGTACGCGACAACAAAGACTCTCTATTATTGAAACAAATATGCCAGCATTATGCAGGCCTGGACTATATTAGTGGAGGTGTATACGGCTTTGGTCATAATAATAATATTGCGGTGGCGTATGTAAAGGAAAAATATAGACCCGCAGATGATGATTACATTTTGTTTTTGAATCCCGATATCATCATGAAGCATGATGATTTGCTGACATATATTAAATATGTCGAAAGTAAGCGTTATGCTTTTAGTACATTATGCCTGTTCCGAGATGAAGCGAAATCTTTACATGATTATTCCGTAAGAAAATTTCCTGTGCTTTCTGATTTTATTGTGTCATTTATGTTAGGGATTAAGGAAGGTGCGAACAAGTCCCTGATATGAGATCATGTTTGTCATCTGGAGCCATAGAACAGGGTTCATCATGAGTCATCAACTTACCTTCGCCGACAGTGAATTCAGCAGTAAGCGCCGTCAGACCAGAAAAGAGATTTTCTTGTCCCGCATGGAGCAGATTCTGCCATGGCAAAACATGGTGGAAGTCATCGAGCCGTTTTACCCCAAGGCTGGTAATGGCCGGCGACCTTATCCGCTGGAAACCATGCTACGCATTCACTGCATGCAGCATTGGTACAACCTGAGCGATGGCGCGATGGAAGATGCTCTGTACGAAATCGCCTCCATGCGTCTGTTTGCCCGGTTATCCACGGATAGCGCCTTGCCGGACCGCACCACCATCATGAATTTCCGCCACCTGCTGGAGCAGCATCAACTGGCCCGCCAATTGTTCAAGACCATCAATCGCTGGCTGGCCGAAGCAGGCGTCATGATGACTCAAGGCACCTTGGTCGATGCCACCATCATTGAGGCACCCAGCTCGACCAAGAACAAAGAGCAGCAACGCGATCCGGAGATGCATCAGACCAAGAAAGGCAATCAGTGGCACTTTGGCATGAAGGCCCACATTGGTGTCGATGCCAAGAGTGGCCTGACCCACAGCTCACCACCGCGGCCAACGAGCTTGTGCTCAATCAGCTGGGTAATCTGCTGCATGGAGAGGAGCAATTTGTCTCAGCCGATGCCGGCTACCAAGGGGCGCCACAGCGCGAGGAGCTGGCCGAGGTGGATGTGGACTGGCTGATCGCCGAGCGCCCCGGCAAGGTAAGAACCTTGAAACAGCATCCACGCAAGAACAAAACGGCCATCAACATCGAATACATGAAAGCCAGCATCCGGGCGGGGTGGAGCACCCATTTAGCATCATCAAGCGACAGTTCGGCTTCGTGAAAGCCAGATACAAGGGGTTGCTGAAAAACGATAACCAACTGGCGATGTTATTCACGCTGGCCAACCTGTTTCGGGCGGACCAAATGATACGTCAGTGGGAGAGATCTCACTAAAAACTGGGGATAACGCCTTAAATGGCGAAGAAACGGTCTAAATAGGCTGATTCAAGGCATTTACGGGAGAAAAAATCGGCTCAAACATGAAGAAATGAAATGACTGAGTCAGCCGAGAAGAATTTCCCCGCTTATTCGCACCTTCCTTAATAAAACAAAAATTCCTAAAGAAAGTATCTATTCTGATACGGTTGTTGATTGGTGCGCAGGATCATTTATGCTGGTACGTTTTTCAGATTTTGTGCGTGTAAATGGCTTCGATCAAGGTTACTTTATGTACTGTGAAGATATTGACCTGTGCTTGAGGCTTAGCCTGGCTGGTGTCAGACTTCATTATGTTCCCGCTTTTCATGCGATACATTATGCTCATCATGACAATCGAAGTTTTTTTTCAAAAGCCTTCAGATGGCACTTAAAAAGTACTTTTAGATATTTAGCCAGAAAACGTATTTTATCAAATCGCAACTTTGATCGAATTTCATCAGTTTTTCACCCGTAATATAAAGCCGTAAGCATATAAGCATGGATAAGCTATTTATACTTTAATAAGTACTTTGTATACTTATTTGCGAACATTCCAGGCCGCGAGCATTCAGCGCGGTGATCACACCTGACAGGAGTATGTAATGTCCAAGCAACAGATCGGCGTAGTCGGTATGGCAGTGATGGGACGCAACCTTGCGCTCAACATCGAAAGCCGTGGTTATACCGTCTCTATTTTCAACCGTTCCCGTGAGAAGACGGAAGAAGTGATTGCCGAAAATCCAGGCAAGAAACTGGTTCCTTACTATACGGTGAAAGAGTTTGTCGAATCTCTGGAAACGCCTCGTCGCATCCTGTTAATGGTGAAAGCAGGTGCAGGCACGGATGCTGCTATTGATTCCCTCAAACCATATCTCGATAAAGGAGACATCATCATTGATGGTGGTAACACCTTCTTCCAGGACACTATTCGTCGTAATCGTGAGCTTTCAGCAGAGGGCTTTAACTTCATCGGTACCGGTGTTTCTGGCGGTGAAGAGGGGGCGCTGAAAGGTCCTTCTATTATGCCTGGTGGCCAGAAAGAAGCCTATGAATTGGTAGCACCGATCCTGACCAAAATCGCCGCCGTAGCTGAAGACGGTGAACCATGCGTTACCTATATTGGTGCCGATGGCGCAGGTCACTATGTGAAGATGGTTCACAACGGTATTGAATACGGCGATATGCAGCTGATTGCTGAAGCCTATTCTCTGCTTAAAGGTGGCCTGAACCTCACCAACGAAGAACTGGCGCAGACCTTTACCGAGTGGAATAACGGTGAACTGAGCAGTTACCTGATCGACATCACCAAAGATATCTTCACCAAAAAAGATGAAGACGGTAACTACCTGGTTGATGTGATCCTGGATGAAGCGGCTAACAAAGGTACCGGTAAATGGACCAGCCAGAGCGCGCTGGATCTCGGCGAACCGCTGTCGCTGATTACCGAGTCTGTGTTTGCACGTTATATCTCTTCTCTGAAAGATCAGCGTGTTGCCGCATCTAAAGTTCTCTCTGGTCCGCAAGCACAGCCAGCAGGCGACAAGGCTGAGTTCATCGAAAAAGTTCGTCGTGCGCTGTATCTGGGCAAAATCGTTTCTTACGCCCAGGGCTTCTCTCAGCTGCGTGCTGCGTCTGAAGAGTACAACTGGGATCTGAACTACGGCGAAATCGCGAAGATTTTCCGTGCTGGCTGCATCATCCGTGCGCAGTTCCTGCAGAAAATCACCGATGCTTATGCCGAAAATCCACAGATCGCTAACCTGTTGCTGGCTCCGTACTTCAAGCAAATTGCCGATGACTACCAGCAGGCGCTGCGTGATGTCGTTGCTTATGCAGTACAGAACGGTATTCCGGTTCCGACCTTCTCCGCAGCGGTTGCCTATTACGACAGCTACCGTGCTGCTGTTCTGCCTGCGAACCTGATCCAGGCACAGCGTGACTATTTTGGTGCGCATACTTATAAGCGTATTGATAAAGAAGGTGTGTTCCATACCGAATGGCTGGATTAATCTGATTTAACCAACAATAAAATTGAGGCCCGGCGTATATTGCACCGGGCTTTTTTTTGCCAAATATCTTATAGACTAAATTTCACTGCTTAATATTAACTTAATAAATATCAGCTATTCTTATAAAGAAAATCTGAATTGTTTTTCGTTGCGTTGACCATCGAACAACGTAGCGTTAAAACTTTTAGCTCTTATCAGGATGCTAAAAACATCATGATTCACAGTTAAGTTAATTCTGAGAGCATGAAATGAAAATCACCATTTCCGGTACTGGCTATGTAGGCTTGTCAAACGGGCTTCTAATCGCACAAAATCATGAGGTTGTGGCATTAGATATTTTACCGTCACGCGTTGCTATGCTGAATGATCGGATATCTCCTATTGTTGATAAGGAAATTCAGCAGTTTTTGCAATCAGATAAAATACACTTTAATGCCACATTAGATAAAAATGAAGCCTACCGGGATGCTGATTATGTCATCATCGCCACTCCAACCGACTATGATCCTAAAACTAATTATTTCAATACATCCAGTGTAGAATCAGTAATTAAAGACGTAGTTGAGATAAATCCTTATGCGGTTATGGTCATCAAATCAACGGTTCCCGTTGGTTTTACCGCAGCGATGCATAAGAAATATCGCACTGAAAATATTATATTCTCCCCGGAATTTCTCCGTGAGGGTAAAGCCCTTTACGATAATCTCCATCCTTCACGTATTGTCATCGGTGAGCGTTCAGAACGCGCAGAACGTTTCGCTGCTCTGTTACAGGAAGGCGCGATTAAGCAAAATATCCCGATGCTGTTTACCGACTCCACTGAAGCAGAAGCGATTAAACTTTTTGCAAACACCTACCTGGCGATGCGCGTGGCGTACTTTAACGAACTGGATAGCTATGCAGAAAGTTTAGGTCTGAATTCCCGTCAAATAATCGAAGGCGTTTGTCTCGACCCACGTATTGGCAACCATTACAACAATCCGTCGTTTGGTTATGGTGGTTATTGTCTGCCGAAAGATACCAAGCAGTTACTGGCGAACTACCAGTCTGTGCCGAATAACCTGATCTCGGCAATTGTCGATGCTAACCGCACGCGTAAAGATTTTATTGCCGATGCCATTTTGTCACGCAAGCCGCAAGTGGTGGGTATTTATCGTCTGATTATGAAGAGCGGTTCAGATAACTTCCGTGCGTCTTCTATTCAGGGGATTATGAAACGTATCAAGGCGAAAGGTGTTGAAGTGATCATCTACGAGCCAGTGATGAAAGAAGACTCATTCTTCAACTCTCGCCTGGAACGTGATCTCGCCACCTTCAAACAACAAGCCGACGTCATTATCTCTAACCGAATGGCAGAAGAGCTTAAGGATGTGGCAGATAAGGTATACACCCGCGATCTCTTTGGCAGCGACTAACATCTTGTTATCAGGGCTATTTACGCCCTGATTGTCTTTTGTTACTTACACAACAATTCATTATTTTTATCACTTATCCTATAGCATTCACGAGGATTATCGCTAAACTATGCGGACTTGGAAATTTCCGTCAGTTAGGGTAATGATGAGAGTAGAAAATAATAATGTTTCTGGGCAAAACCATGACCCGGAACAGATTGATTTGATTGATTTACTAGTGCAGTTGTGGCGTGGCAAGATGACAATCATCATTTCCGTCATTGTGGCTATTGCCCTGGCTATTGGATATTTGGCAGTAGCGAAGGAGAAATGGACGTCAACAGCAATTATCACTCAGCCCGACGTGGGGCAAATTGCTGGCTATAACAATGCCATGAATGTTATCTATGGTCAGGCTGCACCGAAAGTATCGGATTTGCAGGAGACGTTAATTGGTCGCTTCAGTTCTGCCTTCTCTGCATTAGCAGAAACGCTGGATAATCAGGAAGAACGAGAAAAACTTACCATCGAACCTTCTGTTAAGAACCAGCAATTACCATTGACTGTTTCTTATGTTGGGCAAACTGCAGAGGGCGCACAAATGAAGTTGGCCCAATACATTCAGCAAGTTGACGATAAAGTGAATCAAGAGCTAGAAAAGGATCTCAAAGACAACATTGCTCTGGGACGGAAAAACTTGCAGGACTCTTTAAGAACGCAGGAAGTAGTCGCGCAGGAGCAGAAAGATCTGCGTATCCGTCAGATTCAGGAAGCGTTGCAGTATGCGAATCAGGCGCAGGTGACAAAACCGCAGATTCAACAGACTGGCGAAGATATCACACAAGATACGTTGTTCCTTTTGGGGAGCGAAGCGCTGGAGTCGATGATTAAGCATGAGGCGACCCGTCCGTTGGTGTTCTCGCCAAACTACTATCAGACTCGTCAAAACCTGCTGGATATCGAAAGCTTAAAAGTTGATGATCTTGATATTCATGCTTACCGTTATGTGATGAAACCGATGTTACCTATTCGTCGTGATAGCCCGAAAAAGGCAATTACCTTGATTCTGGCGGTGCTGCTGGGTGGCATGGTTGGCGCGGGGATTGTGCTGGGGCGTAATGCTCTACGCAATTACAACGCGAAGTAATCTTTTCGGTTTTAAAGAAAAAGGGCAGGGTGGTGACACCTTGCCCGTTTTTTTGCCGGATGCGGCAACAATATCGCATCCGCTTACCCCGCAACTCACTGATGCCGTTTACGCAGGTTCTCAATTACCGTCGTTAAATCCAGCCCCTGATCCTGCAACAACACCAGCAGGTGATACATCAAATCAGACGCCTCGTTGGTCAGCTCAAAGCGGTCATGTACCGTTGCTGCCAGCGCGGTTTCCACGCCTTCTTCACCCACTTTCTGCGCAATGCGTTTGGTGCCGCTGGCATACAGTTTGGCGGTGTAGGAGGTTTCCGGATCGGCAGATTTGCGCTCGGCGAGCAGTTGTTCCAGTTGATACAGGAACAGCCACTGGTGAGCGGTGTCGCCGAAGCAACTGCTGGTGCCTTTGTGGCAGGTCGGGCCGATGGGATTCGCCAGCACCAGTAACGTGTCGTTGTCGCAGTCCGGGGCAATACTCACTACGTTGAGGAAATTGCCCGACGTTTCGCCTTTGGTCCACAGTCGCTGTTTAGTGCGCGAGAAGAAGGTGACTTTGCCGCTTTCGAGGGTTTTGTCTAAGGCTTCCGGGTTCATATAGCCCAGCATTAGCACTTCGCCGGATACCGCGTGTTGCACAATCACCGGCATAAGTCCGTCGGTTTTTTCCCAGTCCAGTTCGCGACGTTGTTGTTCTGTTAACATATCCTGATCTCCACGCCCTGTGTTGCCAGGTACGCTTTTAATTCACCAATATTGATTATTTGTTTGTGGAATACGGAAGCTGCCAGCGCGCCGTCAACGTCGGCATCGCGGAAGGCTTCGAGGAAGTGTTCCATGGTGCCCGCGCCACCGGAGGCAATCAGCGGGACGTGGCAAACTTCACGCACTTTTTTCAGTTGTTCGAGGTCGTAACCGTTACGCACGCCGTCCTGATTCATCATATTGAGGACGATTTCTCCGGCACCGCGTTTTTGCACTTCCTGTACCCAGTCGAGCGTTTCCCATTGAGTGACGCGGGTGCGGCTTTCATCGCCGGTATATTGATTCACATGATATTTACCGGTTTCGGCGTCGTACCAGGTATCAATACCGACCACAATACACTGCACGCCAAAGCGATCGGCCAGGCGAGTAATTAATGTTGGGTCTGCCAGCGCAGGAGAGTTGATGGAAATTTTATCCGCGCCAAAGGAAAGAATTTTCGCGGCATCTTCCAGAGACTTAATCCCACCCGCCACACAAAACGGAATGTCGATCACTTCCGCCACGCGAGATACCCAGCTTTTATCTACCACACGGCCATCGCTGGAAGCGGTGATATCGTAGAACACCAGTTCGTCAGCGCCTTCTTCAGCGTAGCGTTTTGCCAGCGGCACGATATCGCCAATGATTTCATGGTTGCGAAACTGTACGCCTTTCACCACCTGACCATCACGAACGTCGAGACATGGGATTATGCGTTTTGCCAGCATGCGATGGCCTCCTTCACGGTGAATTTACCTTCCAGTAATGCCCGACCAACTATTACGCCGCGCACACCAGTGCCACGCAGGGCCGCCACATCATCAATGTCGCCAATACCGCCGGAGGACTGAAATGCCACCTGCGGATATCTGGCGCACACTTCTTCATATAAAGAGACGTTAGAGCCTGCCAGCGTGCCGTCGCGCGAGATATCGGTACACAGCACATGTTTCAGGCCGACGGGCAGATAGGTTTCCACCAGTTGTTCCAGTGAAACGCCCGAGTTCTCTTGCCAGCCGCTGACTGCCACCTGCTTGTTGCCTTGCTCGTCAATACGGACATCCAGCGCCAGCACTAAGGCATCGGCACCGAAGCGTTCAAACCAGCCTTTCACCATATCTTGTGATTTCACCGCGGTGGAGCCGACCACTACGCGCGCAACGCCCGCTTCCAGTAACGCCGCCACATCTTCTTCGCTACGCACGCCGCCGCCAACCTGCACCGGAACGTTAACGCCCGCGACCAGGGTTTTAATCAGCGGGATTTGACGTTTAGCCGGATCTTTTGCCCCGGTCAGATCCACCAGGTGCAGCACTTCGGCACCCTGCGCGGCGTAATCCTGCAATCGCGGCAGCGGGTCGTTACCGTAATCGCGCTGTTTGCCGTAATCGCCCTGATGGAGACGCACCACAGTGCCGTCGATTAAATCTAATGCCGGAATAATCATCACATCTCCAGGAAGTTTTTCAGCAACTTAGCACCAGCGGCACCAGAACGCTCCGGGTGGAACTGCACGCCGTAGAAGTTATCTTTTTGTACCGCCGCGGTGAACGGTTCGCCGTAATTACACTGGGCGATGGTCCACGGATTGACCGGCATTGCGTAGCTGTGAACAAAGTAAAAGTACGCGCCGTCTTCAATCCCCTGAAACAGGCGGTTGCCTGCCTGCGGGTAAACGCGGTTCCAGCCCATATGTGGCAGTGGCAGACCAAAGTCGGTCATTTTCGGCACGTCTTCGTCGATGATGCCCAGCAAGTCGACGCCGTTGCTCTCTTCGCTGCGCCGCCCCAGCAGTTGCATCCCTAAGCAGATGCCCAGCACCGGTTGGGTACAGGCTTTGATGAGATCAAACAGCTCGCGCTCACGTACCTGATCCATCGCCGCTTGCGCAGTGCCAACGCCGGGTAAAAACAGTTTATCGGCCAGCAACACGACGTCCGGGTCACGGCTGACTTTGGGTTCATAACCGTGACGCGCAATGGCAGACTTCACCGAGTTCAGGTTGGCGCAGCCGGTATCAAGGATCACCACGTTCATTACAGCACTCCTTTCGACGAGGGCAGGGTATCGCCTTCCACGCGGATGGCCTGGCGCAGGGTGCGACCAAAGGCTTTGAACAGACTCTCTACACGGTGATGATCGTTTTTACCTTTGGTTTTCAGGTGTAGCGTCACGCCCATGGTGTATGAGAGCGAACGGAAGAAGTGCTCGATCATTTCGGTGCTGAGATCGCCCACGCGCTGGTAGGTAAACTCGGCTTTATATTCCAGGTGCGGGCGACCAGAGATATCCAGCGCGCAGCGGGCAAGGCATTCGTCCATCGGTAGCACAAAACCAAAGCGGCAAATACCGCGTTTGTCTCCGAGGGCGATTTTTAGCGCTTCGCCCAGCGCCAGGCCGGTATCTTCGACGGTGTGGTGATCGTCGATATAGAGGTCGCCTTTGACGTTGATTTCCATGCGGAAACCGCCGTGGGTAGCGATCTGATCCAGCATATGATCAAAGAAGCCAACGCCGGTGTTAATCTTGCTGCCACCTTCACGATCCAGCCACACCTGAACGTCAATCTGCGTCTCTTTGGTATTACGCACTACGTGAGCGTAACGGTCACGTCTGGTGAGTTGCTCGCCAATCATTGGCCAGTTCAGGGTTTCGCGGTCGTAGCGTAAACCAGTAATGCCCATGTTTTCCGCCAGTTGAATGTCGGTCGCGCGATCGCCAATCACATAACTGTTAGCGCGATCCATCGCTTGCTCAGCCAGATAACGTTCCACCAGTTTTACTTTCGGCTTACGGCAGTCGCACTCATCGGCGGGCAGGTGCGGACAAATCAGCACTTCATCAAACTGTACGCCTTGCGAGGTGAAGATCTGCATCATCAGGTTGTGCGGGCCATCGAAATCCGCCTGTGGGAAACTTTGTGTTCCAAGACCATCCTGATTAGTGATCATCACCAGCTTGTAGCCCGCTTTTTGCAGCTTCAGCAGTTCCGGGATCACGCCCGGTTCAAAGGCGAGTTTATCAAAACGGTCCACCTGAAAATCACTCGGCGGTTCGCTAATCAGGGTTCCATCGCGATCGATAAAAAGATACTTCTGACTCATCAAACTTGCTCCGCACGTAAGGCGTCAATGACGCGCTGGCTTTCTTCACGGGTTCCGACGGTAATTCGCAGGCAGCCGCTTAAAGAGGGTTGTTTATTCTGATCACGTAAGATAATGCCCTGATCCCACAAAGATTTAAACACCGCACTGGAGGCTTTAAAGCGCGCCAGAATGTAGTTGGTTTCAGAGTCGAAAACCTGCTCTACGCAGGGGATCTCTTTCAGTGCGGCAATCAGGTATTCGCGTTCTGCAATAATTTGCGCTACCCGTTCGCGCATGGCGACGATTCCCTGTGGGCTTAACGCCTGGGCCGCAATGTCGGCAACCGGCGTCGAGAGCGGGTAGGGGGCGATCACTTTCATCAGCAGGTTGATGACTTCTTCGTTTGCCAGCGTAAATCCGCAACGAAGCCCCGCCAGAGCAAAAGCTTTCGACAGTGTGCGTAAAATAGCCAGGTGCGGATATTCCGCCAGCCAGCCAGCCAGCGATGCCTGCGGGCAAAACTCGATATAGGCTTCATCGGCAACCACAATCGCCTTACCGCGGGTTAACTCCAGCAGGGTGCGAAAATCCTGCGGATTGATCAGTTGCCCGGTCGGGTTATTGGGGCTGCAAACATAAACCACTTTTACGCCGTCCAGCTTGTCGGAAATGCCCTGTAAGTCCAGTTGCCAGTTGTCCAGCGTCGGCACTGTGCGGCACTCGACGCCAATCGTTTCGGCGCTGACGCTGTACATGCCGTACGTTGGCGGGCAGTAGAGGATGGCGTCTTTACCCGGTTCGCAAAAAGCGCGAATCAGCAGTTCAATACCTTCGTCCGCGCCACGGCTGACCAGCACCTGCTCCGGTTTTACGCCTGCATATTGCGCGTAATTTTCAATCACCGCTTTCGGCTGGCATTCCGGGTAGCGGTTGAGCGTTTGCTGAGTAAGCTGAAACTCCACGGCAGTGGGGTATTCGTTGGCGTTCAGCCAGACATCGCCGTTACCGCCCAGACGACGCGCCGACTGATACGGCGTCAGGTTGCGGACGTTTTCACGCGCTAAATCGGTAATAGTCACGGTGCTCATGCTTGCTCCTTAAGGGCGTTAACACGCAAAGTAACGGCATTTTTGTGGGCGGTCAGGCGCTCGGCGGCGGCCAGTGTTTCTATGGTTGAAGCCAGCGCGGAGAACCCCTCTTTCGACAGTTCCTGTACGGTCATGCGCTTCTGGAAATCTGCCAGCCCGAGGCTGGAACAGGTGGCGGTGTAACCGTAAGTCGGTAGAACGTGGTTGGTGCCGGAGGCGTAATCACCTGCCGATTCCGGTGACCAGTCACCAAGAAATACCGAACCGGCGCTGGTGATGCTATCGACCAGTTCACGGGCGTTGCGGGTCTGAATGATCAGGTGCTCCGGGCCGTACTGGTTGGAGATCTCCACGCACTGCGCTAAATCTTTAGTCACGATCAGGCGGCTGGCGTTCAGTGCCTGGCGGGCGGTTTCGGCACGCGGCAGTTCTGCCAGTTGGCGTTCGACGGCCTCGGCAACGCGACGCGCCATATCAGCAGCGGGCGTCAGTAAAATCACCTGTGAGTCCGGGCCGTGTTCAGCCTGAGAGAGCAAATCAGAAGCCACGAAATCCGGCGTAGCGCCGCTGTCAGCAATCACCAGCACTTCCGACGGGCCTGCGGGCATATCGATCGCCGCACCGTCCAGACGCTGGCTCACCTGACGTTTCGCTTCGGTGACAAAGGCGTTACCCGGCCCGAAGATTTTGTCCACTTTTGGCACAGATTCCGTACCAAACGCCAGTGCGGCAATGGCCTGTGCGCCGCCGACGTTAAACACGTCCTGCACACCGCACAGCTGCGCCGCATAAAGGATCTCATCGGCAATCGGCGGCGGTGAGCACAGCACCACTTTTTTACAGCCCGCAATACTCGCCGGAGTCGCCAGCATTAATACCGTTGAGAAGAGCGGGGCGGAGCCGCCAGGAATATACAACCCAACTGAAGCTACCGGACGCGTGACCTGCTGGCAACGCACGCCTGGCTGCGTTTCTACATCTACCGGCGGCAGTTTTTGCGCAGTGTGGAAGGTTTCAATATTCTTTACTGCCACCGCCATCGCCTGTTTTAGCTCGTCGCTCAGGCGTTCGCTGGCGGCGGCGATCTCCTCTGCAGACACCTTCAGCGCGGTAACCGTGGTTTTATCAAACTTCGCGCTGTATTCCCGCAGGGCCTCATCGCCGCGTGCTTTCACGTTATCGAGAATATCGTTAACAGTGCGGGTAATGCTTTCAGAGGCGGAAATCGCCGGGCGCATTAACAGCTGGCGTTGTTGCTCCGCAGTACAGCTATTCCAGTCAATGATTGTGTTAAAGCTCATGGCGATCACTCCATCATCTTCTCAATCGGCAGGACCAGAATTGAACTGGCACCCAGCGCTTTCAGTTTTTCCATGGTTTCCCAGAACAGGGTTTCGCTGCTGACCATGTGCATCGCTACGCGCTGTTGGTCACCCGCCAGCGGCAGAATAGTTGGGCGTTCGGCACCTGGCAGCAGGGCGATGACTTCATCCAGACGTTCGGTCGGTGCGTGCATCATGATGTATTTTGATTCGCGCGCCTGGATCACACCCTGAATACGGGTCAGCAGTTTGTCGATCAGTTGCTGTTTGGATTCTTCCATTTCGCCATCGCGTTGAATCAGGCAGGCTTTCGAGCGATAGATAACTTCGACTTCGCGCAGGCCGTTAGCTTCCAGCGTGGCACCGGTGGAAACCAGATCGCAAATCGCATCCGCCAGTCCGGCACGCGGGGCGACTTCAACAGAACCGTTCAGTAAGCAGGATTTAAAAGAGATGCCTTTCTGGTCGAGATAACGCTTGAGCAGGTGAGGATAAGAGGTGGCGATACGTTTACCGTTTAAGGAGAGCGGACCGTCCCAGGCTTCATCAACCGGCGTTGCCAGCGAAAGACGACAGCCGCCGAAATCCAGACGACGCAGGGTAAAGTAGCGTGGATCTTCACCCTGGGCGCGGCGGTTAAGCAGCTCTTCTTCCAGCACGTTTTCGCCGATAATCCCAAGGTCTACCACGCCATCCATTACCAGACCGGGAATGTCGTCGTCACGCACGCGCAGAATATCAATCGGCATGTTTTCTGCCATCGCGATCAGGCGCTGGGTGTGAAGATTAATTTTAATGCCACAGCGCGCCAGCAATTCGCGTGAGTCATCACTTAAACGGCCGGATTTCTGCATAGCTATGCGTAAACGAGTGTTGTCTGTCATTTTGTTATTCCTCTTTAAACCTGTCTGAACCGTTATCAACCGCGCAATAAAAAAGCCCCCGGAAGGTGATCTTCCGGGGGCTTTCTCATGCGTTCATGCACCACTGGAAGATCTGAATGTCTTCCAGCACACATCGCCTGAAAGACTAGTCAGGATGATGGTGATGATGGTGGTGTTTAAATTGAACGCGTGTCATAAAAGTCTCTGTGAATGTTTATTCAACTGATGTCTTTTAACCTAAACCACTTTCACGTTAGAAAGCAAGGGCTTTTTTATATATTTTATGGCAATGGATTTGTTTAATGAATGAGCGGGGAAAGGAGGGGGCTAAGAGGACTGTCCTCTTAGCTGATGGCACCAAAAATAGCGAAGCCTGGATTTTCGTCTCACTGACAATACCTTGATCTACAAACTAATTAATAAATAGTTAATTAACGCTCATCATTGTACAATGAACTGTACAAAAGAGGAGATTGACATGCGTACAATTAGCTACAGCGAAGCGCGTCAGAATTTGTCGGCAACAATGATGAAAGCCGTTGAAGATCATGCCCCGATCCTTATTACTCGTCAGAATGGAGAGGCTTGTGTTCTGATGTCACTCGAAGAATACAACTCGCTGGAAGAGACGGCTTATCTACTGCGCTCCCCCGCTAACGCCCGGAGATTGATGGACTCAATCGATAGCCTGAAATCAGGCAAAGGAACGGAAAAGGACATCATTGAGTGAAACTAATCTGGTCTGAGGAATCATGGGACGATTATCTGTACTGGCAGGAAACAGATAAGCGAATTGTTAAAAAGATCAATGAACTTATCAAAGATACCCGCAGAACGCCATTTGAAGGTAAGGGGAAGCCAGAACCCCTGAAACATAATTTGTCAGGTTTCTGGTCCCGACGCATTACAGAGGAGCACCGTCTGGTATACGCGGTTACCGACGATTCACTGCTCATTGCAGCATGTCGTTATCATTATTGAACAGATTCATTCATAGAATGAATTGTCAGTTTTGATACGCTAGCGTAGCCTTATAGATCTAAGGTGTATCAGGAGATAACGGATGAAAAAGGTCGCAATTGTCGGGTTAGGGTGGTTAGGCATGCCGCTGGCGATGTCACTTTCAGCGCGAGGCTGGCAAGTCACCGGGAGTAAAACCACACAAGATGGTGTCGAAGCGGCCCGAATGAGTGGCATTGATAGCTATCTGCTTCGCATGGAGCCTGAGCTAGTTTGCGATTCTGACGATCTGGATGCCCTGATGGATGCCGATGCGCTGGTCATTACGCTTCCGGCACGTCGTAGCGGCCCCGGCGATGAGTTCTATTTACAAGCGGTACAAGAGTTAGTGGATAGCGCGCTGGCCCATCGTATTCCCCGCATTATTTTTACCAGCTCAACATCTGTCTATGGCGACGCGCAAGGCACGGTGAAAGAAACCACCCCGCGTAATCCAGTAACCAACAGTGGACGAGTATTAGAAGAACTCGAAGACTGGCTGCACAATTTACCCGGTACTTCGGTCGATATTCTGCGTCTTGCGGGCCTGGTCGGACCGGGACGTCATCCCGGACGCTTCTTTGCCGGAAAAACCGCGCCTGATGGTGAACATGGTGTTAATTTAGTCCATTTAGAAGATGTTATTGGCGCTATCACTCTGTTGTTACAGGCACCTAAAGGCGGACACATCTATAATATATGTGCGCCAGCTCACCCTGCGCGTAATGTTTTCTATCCGCAGATGGCCCGTTTACTGGGGCTGGAACCTCCGCAGTTCAGAAATAGTCTGGACAGCGGCAAAGGTAAGATTATTGATGGCAGTCGGATTTGTAATGAACTGGGATTTGAATACCAGTATCCCGATCCGCTGGTAATGCCGCTGGAGTAAACGATCACGCCAGCAGGACGCCGCATGCACTGCAAGGGGGCGTGTATGAAACCACTGCTGGATGTGTTGATGATCCTCGATGCCTTAGAAAAAGAAGGCAGTTTTGCGGCGGCGTCGGCCAAACTCTACAAGACGCCGTCCGCTCTGAGTTACACCGTTCACAAGCTGGAAAGCGACCTTAATATTCAATTGCTTGATCGTAGCGGACACCGCGCTAAATTCACCCGCACCGGAAAAATGTTATTAGAGAAAGGGCGGGAAGTTCTGCATACCGTGCGGGAACTGGAAAAGCAGGCGATCAAACTGCATGAAGGCTGGGAAAACGAGCTGGTGATTGGCGTGGACGACACGTTTCCTTTTTCTCTGCTTGCGCCACTCATTGAAGCTTTTTATCAACATCATAGCGTGACGCGCCTGAAGTTTATCAATGGCGTACTCGGTGGTTCATGGGATGCCCTGACTCAGGGGCGAGCGGATATTATTGTTGGCGCGATGCATGAGCCACCATCTTCCAGTGAGTTTGGTTTTTCACGGTTGGGCGATCTGGAACAAGTCTTTGCGGTCGCGCCTCATCATCCGTTAGCCCTGGAAGAAGAGCCGTTAAATCGTCGTATTATTAAGCGATATCGGGCGATTGTGGTGGGGGATACTGCGCAGGCAGGCGCTTCTACGGCATCACAACTTCTCGACGAACAAGAAGCCATTACCGTTTTCGATTTTAAAACCAAACTGGAGCTGCAAATTAGCGGCCTCGGCTGCGGCTATTTACCCCGTTATCTGGCGCAACGTTTTCTCGATAGTGGCGCGTTAATCGAGAAGAAAGTGGTCGCCCAAACTCTCTTTGAACCCGTCTGGATTGGCTGGAACGAACAGACCGCAGGACTTGCCAGTGGCTGGTGGCGGGATGAAATTTTAGCAAATAGTGCGATCGCCGGTGTTTATGCAAAATCTGATGACGGAAAATCAGCCATTTAAAGAAAAATTATTCTGACAAGCCTCTCATTCTCTTGTCATTTCCCCCCCATTTAGGCACAATGCGCCGCTGTCAAAAAATGACTAAAAACCGACGTTTCATCAGCGTCGGTTATTTTTTGCTTCAAACCAATCATTCATACCAAGAGGCCGGGCTTCGTACCGGATAGATATTTACTAAAAATCGACAGTTGTTGTCGCTGAGGAATCCAAAAAAATGGGGCAATTTTTTGCTTACGCGACGGTTATCACCGTAAAGGAGAATGACCATGTCGCATAACGTTACTCCAAACACCTCTCGCGTGGAATTGCGTAAAACGCTTACGTTAGTTCCGGTTGTAATGATGGGTCTTGCCTATATGCAGCCGATGACGCTGTTTGATACTTTTGGTATCGTTTCAGGCCTCACGGATGGTCATGTGCCGACAGCCTATGCGTTCGCATTGATTGCGATCCTGTTTACGGCTCTGAGCTACGGGAAGCTGGTTCGCCGCTATCCTTCTGCTGGCTCTGCATACACTTACGCCCAGAAATCCATTAGCCCGACTGTCGGCTTTATGGTGGGTTGGTCTTCTCTGCTCGACTATCTGTTCGCGCCGATGATCAACATTCTACTGGCGAAAATCTATTTTGAAGCTCTGGTGCCTTCCATCCCATCGTGGATGTTTGTGGTGGCGCTGGTGGCCTTTATGACCGCCTTTAACCTGCGTAGTCTGAAATCCGTAGCGAACTTCAACACTGTAATCGTCGTGTTGCAGGTAGTGCTGATCGCGGTGATTCTGGGCATGGTTGTTTATGGCGTATTTGAAGGTGAAGGCGCTGGTACGCTGGCGAGCACTCGTCCATTCTGGTCTGGCGATGCGCATGTTATCCCGATGATTACCGGGGCGACAATCCTGTGCTTCTCCTTTACCGGCTTTGACGGCATCAGCAACCTGTCGGAAGAAACCAAAGATGCAGAGCGCGTGATCCCGCGTGCGATTTTCCTGACCGCGCTGATCGGCGGCATGATCTTCATCTTTGCAACTTACTTCCTGCAGCTGTACTTCCCGGATATCTCTCGCTTTAAAGATCCGGATGCGTCACAGCCTGAAATCATGCTGTACGTTGCGGGTAAAGCGTTCCAGGTTGGCGCGCTGATCTTCTCCACCATTACCGTACTGGCGTCCGGTATGGCGGCGCATGCAGGCGTAGCGCGTCTGATGTACGTAATGGGTCGTGACGGCGTATTCCCGAAAAGCTTCTTCGGTTATGTACACCCGAAATGGCGTACTCCGGCGATGAACATCATCCTGGTTGGCGCGATTGCCCTGCTGGCAATCAACTTCGACCTGGTAATGGCAACGGCGCTGATTAACTTTGGTGCGCTGGTGGCGTTCACTTTCGTTAACCTGTCGGTCATCTCGCAGTTCTGGATCCGTGAGAAGCGTAACAAGACGCTGAAAGATCACTTCCAGTATCTGTTCCTGCCGATGTGTGGTGCGCTGACCGTTGGTGCGCTGTGGGTTAACCTGGAAGAAAGCTCAATGGTTCTGGGTCTGATCTGGGCTGCTATCGGTCTGATTTACCTGGCTTGCGTCACCAAGAGCTTCCGTAATCCGGTTCCGCAGTACGAAGACGTAGCATAATCATCTTTTCTAATAATAAACCGGAGTCGAATGAACATTTGGCTCCGGTTTTTTTATTCTTTTGTATCGAACTCCTCATTAATAACCATTTGTTCTAATTTAGAGAATTTGGTTATTGGTCTGCATTCCACCAGTCATGAATAATTTCCTCATTAACATTCATCTGGTTAATTAATTTATGTTTTCAATGATATTAAGCGGGCTAATTTGTGGTGCTCTGCTGGGATTTGTCATGCAGCGTGGGCGTTTTTGCCTGACAGGTGGTTTTCGCGATATGTATATCGTGAAAAATAATCGCATGTTTTACGCCTTGCTGATTGCAATTTCGGTACAAAGCGTGGGGGTTTTTGCGTTAATTCAGGCGGGCCTACTGACTTACGAAGCCGGGGCGTTCCCGTGGCTTGGTACTGTTATAGGTGGGTATATCTTCGGGCTGGGAATTGTTCTGGCGGGTGGATGTGCCACCGGGACCTGGTATCGCGCGGGTGAGGGATTGATCGGCAGTTGGATCGCGCTTTTCACTTATATGGTGATGAGTGCGGTGATGCGTTCTCCACATGCCAGTGGTTTAAATCAAACCTTGCAGCACTACAGTACTGAACATAACTCTATTGCTGAGACTTTTAATTTGTCTGTGTGGCCGTTGGTTGCCGTTTTGCTGGTGATAACGCTCTGGGTGGTGATGAAAGAGTTGAAGAAGCCAAAACTCAAAGTCGCGACCTTACCGCCGCGCCGAACCGGGATCGCTCATATTCTGTTTGAAAAACGCTGGCATCCCTTTGTCACAGCTGTACTCATCGGTTTGATTGCGCTTTTAGCCTGGCCCCTGAGTGAAGCAACCGGACGCATGTTTGGGTTAGGAATCACTTCCCCAACGGCCAATATTCTGCAATTTCTGGTCGCGGGTGACATGAAATACATTAACTGGGGCGTTTTCCTGGTGTTAGGGATCTTCGTGGGGTCATTTATTGCAGCCAAAGCGAGCCGTGAGTTCCGCGTTCGCGCAGCTGATGCACAAACAACATTACGTAGCGGGTTAGGTGGTGTACTGATGGGCTTCGGTGCCAGTATTGCAGGTGGTTGCTCTATCGGTAATGGACTGGTTATGACTGCAATGATGACCTGGCAGGGCTGGATTGGCCTTGTATTTATGATTCTCGGAGTCTGGACTGCGTCCTGGCTTGTGTATGTTCGACCGCAGCGTAAGGCGCGACTGGCAACTGCTGCGGCAAATTAAGTAAGGTGTAAAGATGGTGATTAAAAAGCTGGATGTGGTGACGCAGGTCTGTCCGTTTCCACTCATAGAAGCAAAAGCAGCTCTGGCAGAAATGGTCAGCGGCGATGAGTTAGTGATTGAGTTTGATTGCACCCAGGCAACTGAAGCAATCCCACAGTGGGCGGCAGAAGAAGGACATGCCATCACCGATTATCAGCAGATTGGCGATGCAGCGTGGAGCATCACCGTTCAAAAAGCCTGACTCAACATTGTCCTCCGCCGTACCAGCGGCGGAGGCTTCAAATTAGACAATCTCTTCCGCGTACTGCCAAAGTGCTTTTAACAGCGCCACTTTCTCTTTGTCATCGGCATATTGTTGTACCAGCATCTGCAATTCATCAGCATAACCCTGCAAAAACTCTGGCGTGAAGACCTGGCGACGGTGCTCCAGCCAGCGTTGCTGCTCGGCATAATCCAGCGTCCCCGGGAAGTTGCGTGCCCGATAATTGAACAACAGCTTTTCAATCCGTTTATCAACAAAAGTGATATCCAGTGCCGGTAAATTACGCGGCTCGGTTTCCAGCACAATTTTCATTGCTGCACGATCTGCGTCACTGAAAAAGCCGTTATAAAGCTGTGCATCCACGTTATCTGAAGGCGTAAACGGTTCGGCTTCCGCGAATATCGCCACCACTTTTTCGCGCACTTGCGGATTTTCACGCAGAATTTTCAGGTTATCGAGGCAATGCTGACGATTAATTCCCAGTCGGTCGGCATCTTCCGGGCGTAGCGTATTCGCCTGGGCCAGCACCGGACATTTATTGATATGCACCAGCTTAACCGGAACGGCGGCGTTATCGCCAAGATCGGTTTTTGCGGTATATAAACGCTCGCGCAATGTGTCGCTATCCAGTTCCAGTAATGGCGAAATGTCTCCTGCCAAATCCACCATAATTACGGCATTGCGATTTTCAGGATGCCACGCCAGCGGTGCCACCCAGCTGGTATTGCCGCGCCATGCTCCAAACATTCCGGAAACGTGCACCAGGGGTTTCATCTGCGGAACATCAATCAACGCCATCAGTTTGTGTTTATTACGATGGGTAAAGAGATAATCAAACAGGCGTGGCTGACGCGTTTTTACCAGCTTTGCCATCGCAATAGTGGCGTACACATCAGCCATCGCATCGTGGGCGTTGCTATGTTCAATACCATTCGCTTTGGTTAAATGCTCAAGGCGAAAGCTCGGTAGACCGTCATCATTTTCAGGCCAGTTTATTCCTTCCGGGCGCAGGGCATAACAGGCACGCATAACATCCAGTAAATCCCAGCGCGAGTTATCATGCTGCCAGCTCCAGGCGTAAGGATCGTAGAAATTACGATAAAAAATGTTGCGTGTGACTTCGTCGTCGAAACGCACATTGTTGTAGCCCAGAATACAGGTCTTCGGTACGGTAAAAAGCGAGTGAATACGGGCGGCAAACGCGGCTTCGTTTTCTCCTTTCGCCCGTGCTTCCTGCGGGGTAATACCGGTAATTAATACGGCTCCTGGCTGGGGTAAATAGTCATCAGCGGGCTTGCAGTAAAAGACTTCGGGTTCGCCGATGACATTGAATTCGCTATCGGTGCGAATGGCTGCGAACTGTGCAGGGCGATCTAACGCGGGGTGCGTGCCAAAGGTTTCGTAATCGTGAAACAAAAAGGTAGATTGTTGCTTACCGTCATTCATCATTAGGTTAAATCCGTTATTTCTGCTGTCTGCCAGAGTATCAAATATCACCGTGCTAATCAGCTTTAGCGCCACAATTTGGCAGCGAGTGGCAACAGATCATGTCAGATAAAAATGAGAGGGTAGTCACATTTTCTTGCACTTTATTCCAGCCAGTTCATAAGTATTTCCGTAAAAAGAACAGCTATTTGAAACTCCTGAGGGTTTGCTGTTGAAACGCCGTCTTATTATTGCTGCTTCTTTGTTCGTTTTTAACTTATCGTCTGGTTTTGCGGCGGAAAACATTCCTTTTTCACCTCAGCCTCCAGAGATTCATGCCGGGTCCTGGGTATTGATGGATTACACCACCGGTCAGATCCTCACCGCGGGTAATGAGCATCAACAGCGCAATCCCGCCAGCCTGACAAAGCTGATGACGGGTTATGTCGTGGATCGCGCTATCGATAGTCATCGCATTACGCCAGACGATATTGTCACCGTGGGGCGCGATGCGTGGGCGAAAGATAATCCGGTGTTTGTCGGTTCTTCACTGATGTTTTTGAAAGAGGGCGATCGCGTATCGGTACGTGATTTAAGCCGTGGTTTAATTGTGGATTCCGGAAATGACGCTTGTGTTGCTCTGGCTGACTATATTGCCGGTGGGCAACGGCAGTTTGTTGAAATGATGAACAACTATGCCGAGAAGCTGCATCTCAAGGATACGCATTTTGAAACAGTGCATGGTCTGGATGCACCTGGCCAGCATAGCTCGGCTTATGATTTAGCTGTGCTTTCTCGTGCTATCATCCACGGCGAGCCCGAGTTTTATCATATGTACAGTGAGAAAAGTCTCACCTGGAACGGTATCACCCAGCAAAACCGTAACGGGTTGTTGTGGGATAAAACCATGAATGTTGACGGCCTGAAAACGGGTCATACTTCTGGTGCCGGGTTTAATCTCATTGCTTCGGCTGTAGATGGGCAGCGTCGTCTCATTGCAGTGGTAATGGGGGCTGACAGTGCAAAAGGTCGTGAGGAAGAGGCAAGAAAATTACTGCGTTGGGGGCAACAAAACTTTACTACGGTGCAAATTTTGCACCGTGGGAAAAAGGTCGGAACGGAACGCATCTGGTATGGCGATAAAGAAAATATCGACCTGGGAACGGAACAAGAGTTCTGGATGGTGCTACCGAAAGCCGAAATTCCACATATCAAAGCCAAATATACCCTTGATGGTAAAGAACTCACCGCGCCAATTAGCGCCCATCAGCGGGTAGGGGAAATTGAACTTTACGACCGTGATAAACAGGTGGCGCACTGGCCGCTGGTTACCCTGGAATCTGTCGGGGAAGGCAGCATGTTTTCTCGCCTGAGTGATTATTTCCACCATAAGGCCTGACCTTTCTTTTGCAGCAGACTGGCAGGAGTGCGAGTCTGCTCGCATAATCAACACTCATTCCTTGTGGTTTTAATTTTGCAACTATACTGTATATAAAAACAGTATCAATGGAGGCGTCATGAACTACGAGATTAAGCAGGAAGAGAAACGTACCGTTGCAGGTTTCCATCTCGTTGGCCCGTGGGAACAGACGGTAAAGAAAGGCTTTGAGCAGTTGATGATGTGGGTAGATAGCAAAAAATATTGTGCCGAAGGAGTGGGTTGCTGTCTATTACGACAATCCAGATGAAACACCCGCCGAAAAATTACGCTGCGACACCGTCGTGACGGTGCCGGGTTACTTTACGCTTCCCGAAAACAGTGAGGGCGTCATTCTGACAGAAATTACAGGTGGTCAGTATGCGGTGGCGGTAGCTCGTGTAGTCGGTGATGATTTTGCTAAACCCTGGTATCAGTTCTTTAATAGTCTCTTGCAGGACAGTGCTTATGAAATGTTACCAAAGCCCTGCTTCGAGGTTTATTTGAACAATGGCGCGGAAGATGGGTACTGGGATATCGAAATGTATGTTGCGGTGCAGCCAAAACATCACTAATTCATCTCAGGGCGGTGTGTTAACGCGATGACCACTCTTTTTTTTGAAAGCGAAAAGAGTAAGATGCGCCTTTCAATTTTTTCGCTCCTGCCGGGAAATTACACTGTTCCCGGTTTGTCCGTCGGATAATTCAGAGGCGCGCCTTCTGGCCGACAGATGAGTTATGAGCGCTTTTAATCTCATTACGGAGTTTCTGCGTGCGTGCCGATAAGTCATTAAGCCCGTTTGAAATCCGGGTATACCGCCATTACCGCATTGTGCATGGTACTCGGGTCGCGCTGGCATTCCTGCTCACTTTTCTCATTATCCGCCTGTTTACTATCCCGGAAAGCACCTGGCCGCTGGTCACCATGGTGGTGATTATGGGGCCAATCTCGTTCTGGGGTAACGTTGTCCCTCGCGCCTTTGAGCGTATTGGCGGTACGGTGTTGGGTTCGATTTTAGGTCTTATCGCTCTGCAACTGGAGTTAATCTCGTTACCGCTGATGTTAGTCTGGTGCGCGGCGGCCATGTTCCTTTGCGGTTGGCTGGCGCTGGGCAAGAAACCGTATCAAGGTTTATTGATTGGGGTGACGCTGGCAATTGTTGTGGGTTCCCCGACAGGTGAAATTGATACGGCGTTATGGCGAAGCGGCGATGTGATCCTCGGCTCTTTACTGGCAATGTTGTTTACCGGTATCTGGCCACAACGGGCGTTCATCCACTGGCGCATTCAACTGGCGAAAAGTCTGACCGAGTATAATCGGGTCTATCAATCTGCATTCTCACCGAACTTACTCGAACGCCCACGTCTGGAAAGCCATCTACAAAAACTCCTGACCGATGCCGTGAAAATGCGTGGACTGATTGCGCCCGCCAGCAAAGAAACCCGTATTCCAAAATCGATATATGAAGGTATCCAGACCATTAACCGCAATCTGGTTTGTATGCTGGAGTTGCAAATCAATGCATACTGGGCCACGCGCCCCAGCCATTTCGTGTTATTGAACGCGCAAAAACTTCGTGATACCCAGCACATGATGCAGCAAATACTGCTGAGCCTTGTTCATGCGCTGTACGAAGGTAATCCGCAGCCGGTTTTTGCCAATACGGAAAAATTGAACGATGCTGTGGAAGAGCTGCGTCAGTTGCTCAATAACCACCATGACCTGAAGGTTGTGGAAACACCAATCTATGGTTATGTGTGGCTGAACATGGAAACGGCGCATCAGCTTGAGTTGCTATCGAATCTGATTTGCCGGGCCTTGCGCAAATAATTCCTGAACTTCAGAATCATCTTGCTGCTGCTTCGATTCAGCAAGGATAAAGGGTATGATAGTGAAAAGGGATAAAAGCATTGTCATCTGCGGCAGCTATGAGTAATGTTGGCCCTAACGAATAGCGGTTGCTTAAACGAATCCGACTCTCACATTATCAGGGGTATAAAAATGGAAACTACCAAGCCTTCATTCCAGGGACGTACTGGAATTTGTTCGTCTGTTCCGTCGTAAGAACAAACTGCAACGTGAAATTCAGGACGTTGAGAAAAAGATCCGTGACAACCAGAAGCGCGTCCTGCTGCTGGACAACCTGAGCGATTACATCAAGCCGGGGATGAGCGTTGAAGCAATCCAGGGCATCATCGCCAGCATGAAAGGTGACTATGAAGATCGCGTTGACGATTACATCATCAAAAATGCCGAGCTCTCCAAAGAACGCCGCGATATCTCCAAAAAGCTGAAAGCTATGGGCGAAATGAAAAACGGCGAAGCGAAGTAATTCCCGTTTTATTCAATGAGGGTTGCCCGGCAACCCTCATTGCTCATTGATTCTTATCTGTGTATCACCGTCATCATTCTCATCCGAGAACCAATCGAAATTAACAACAGCCTTCTTCTGTATGCAGCAAGGCAAAAAGTTCTGTAACTCCATTGTTATTAACTGCACTGGTTACTAACACGTTGTGCGCTCCAGCTTCCCGTAACCAACTTTTCACCAAAGATATTTGTTCCATGCTGGCTAAATCTGCTTTGGTTACTACTCCAATGACCGGGTGATTCATGGCCCGGTAGGGCGTTTTTACCTCTAATTCCTGCTTCAGCGCTGAGATTCCTGCTTGTTGCCAGAAAAGCAGGCACCTGCCGTCTGAACGGTATCGATCCGGAAGCGTATCTGCGCCATATTCTGAGCATACTGCCGGAATGGCCCTCCAACCGTGTTGACGAACTCCTGCCATGGAACGTAGTTCTCACCAATAAATAAGCGTCAATACGGTGCTCCGTTGACGCTTACTTTAATCCGTTTTCTGAGCTTAGATTTTTCTGTTCCTACCCAGACCGTGGATTTGGAATTCATTTTTTGTCAGGTCAATGCTAATCGTTAAAACGGCCATAACGCACCTCCACTGGAAGGTTTATCAGTAATATCCTACCGTTGCTTCATGGTCGGGGCGTCCATTCCATTATTATCGGTTTTCCTTTCTGTTTATAAATGAAAACGCCAGCTGTATTCAGGCTGGCGTCAGGAGAAATGAAGCCTGTTGAGTGAGATTCACCGGTTCTGGTGCAGAAGCTGCAGATGGCGCAGGGTAAGGACATCTTCTCTTGCCTGCTTAATACAGGACAACAGTGCTGTTTCTGTGGTTAATGGCACTATACCCTGTATCACTGCATTGTCTTACAGCAACTGGTGAGGGCTGGCATAAGTTGCCGGTGTTTCGGTAGAGTCACGGTCATCCACCACGCGGAGTGAATAACCGTTTTCAGCGGCCTTATTAATCAGTTCAGTGATATTAACACCATCAATGTCAACGACAATGTGCCCCATATCCAGCGCCTGTACGTTAACGCTGTCGGCTTCCAGTGTCATCATTTCGCCTCCGGATACTTACCCAGGGTAATGTTATTTACCGTTCTGTAATTGTCGCGGGTCATCAGGCCGGTCGCCCTGCGAGCCCGGAGGATATCGATGCTGTTTATTAACTGAGAGCGGGTACAGGCGCTGAATCCCGGCTGGTCGGTACGCACCAGCGCGTATTTTTCCACGAGAAAGTTCACCGCATCACACAGTGAAATGCCTGCCTCAATATGCTGCTCAATCACACGTTCATCGGCAAAAGGTGTGTCATTCAGTGTGAGGCCATAGTGCTGGTCCAGCAGTCGGGACAGCAGTATCTGCCAGATTTCAACAGGAGACGGGCGAGAACTGGCCGCCTGCCCGGGTAATACAGGTAATGTTTTCATACTGAAGATTTTCCTGATATGCAGATATAAAAATGGAAAAGTGGCGTGGTGAAAACACCAGGCCGTAGCAGAAGGCTATTCTGGAGAGTTAATTTTTCATTTCGGGCGTCGGATAAACAGCCAGATAAACGTAATCACAACTGCTGAGGGTATCGGCTTTGCAGGTCAGCCCTTTTGCATACAGCGTGACGGTATGCTGATGGCGGGGATTCAGTTCACCGCTGGTGAGCATGAGTTCCAGTTGTTTCATCAGCAGCGGAAAGGCCTGGTCCAGGTGGTACGCATCTGCATCGCTGAACAGGCCTCTGATACCGGCGCGGTCGGCAAGGTAATGCAACCGGTTACCCTCCTGCACCAGACGTGCCCCGAAACAGGGCGTCACGGTGCAGGGCAGCCCCCACCAGGGGCGGTCGTGATTGTCGTCGGGAAGTGTTGTCCCGGGGAGTGTGTCTGACACGATAAAATCCTTACAGAAAATCGGCTAAGAATGGTCCGGTAGTGGCGATAATTCTGCTCATCAGAATTCCCACTCAGTTCAGGGTGACGCTCATCAGCCGGACATACGGACCAAAACTGTCCTTACGGCGTTCAGCAAACACGGCCAGCACACCGGGAATATCCTGCACTTCACGACCGGTATACGCTTCAGCACTGCCGTGCCAGCGGTATTTACCGGTACAGAACGGAAAAAGACGGGATGTCGGATGTTGTTGGTGAATACGCATGGCTTCACCACGGGTGATAATTTTCATAATGGGATACCTCTGAAGACAGAAGATAAAAGTGAAAACAGGTGTGATGTGGTTGTGAAGGGTTAAAGCAGACCATGTTCGGCAAAGGAGAAAACCTGGTTGCCACCGACTATCAGATGGTCCGGCACCCGGATATCCACCAGGCCCAGTGCCTGTACCAGACGTTCGGTGATAAGCCGGTCTGCCTTACTGGGTGTGACTTCACCGGACGGGTGATTGTGTGCCAGTACCACGGCAGCGGCATTGTGGTACAGGGCGCGTTTAATCACTTCCCGGGGATGGACTTCCGTGCGGTTGATGGTGCCGGTGAAGAGGGTTTCACCGGCAATCAGCTGATTCTGGTTGTTCAGATACAGCACCCGGAATTCTTCACGCTCCAGTCCCGCCATGTTCAGAATCAGCCATTCCCGTGCTGCACGGGTGGAGGTGAAGGCCACGCCGGGTTCATGAAGATGGCGGTCCAGGGTTTTCAGGGCCCGTTGAATGAGGCTGCGCTCGCCGGGCGTCATCTCTCCTCTACTTTACCTTCGCGGATCTTATTCCTCATGGTTTCAACAGCGCCGGCATACTGATCACGGGGGACTTCCAGTTGCATGGGGCCATTATTTCCCATGTAACGATACTGTCCGTTTTGTCCGTCGAATGCCGCACCGACGCTACGGGCTGCAGTTGAACAATATTTCGTCTGGATTTCTGTTCCGCTGACCAGTCTGTCTGCTCCATTTCTGGCATTATTATCACCGAGGATCCGTGCGTTTTTCAGACGGACTCTGTCGACAATATGGTTTCCCCGTTCAGCGGCAAACCCATGTCCCTGCCCTCCGGAAGCAAACATTTTCTCATTTGTACTCCAGGTTTCCGGCAGTTTCATGAGAATCAGACCATTCGCCGTTGCATCGGAAATAAAGCTGTTGTAAGGGCGTTCATAAATTTCCTGACACAGTGTTTCTGTTTCGCGACAAAGAGAGGAGCAGTACCATTCCGGATCCGGCTTATGATTTTCCGGGGCATGATGTACTTCTGTCAGCCCGCAGGAGGCACAGATACGAAGCTCATCCACGTGATGGAATGATACAAAACGGCGACCTTCTGAAAAGGGATACCAGTCACCGCCGTCCAGGCAACGATCGAGAAAATCGTCATTCGCTTCCGGTGATAAATTCAGGCGGTTCCGGAAGAGCGTTTTCAGTTCATCAGGTGTGAATGACAGGTTCTCTTTCAACTGTTCGTTAAACCCTGCCATGTTTCTTTCATACCAGGCATTGTTCAGTAACCAGTTTCCGTCTGCCAGTTCAAATTCCCTCAGCTCTCCCCGGGAAATCCGTTGAGAAATGAGCGTCAGCCAGATGCGCTCCGTCAGTGAGTCAGGAAGGCTGTAATCGTTTTGCAAACTGGTCAGCCACGATTTACTGTTGAGCACCGGTTGTTCTTCCAGTGTCTGGCTGATGGCACAGGTCAGTTTTTTCAGCGCCTGGATCTGGCTGGCCGCCCATAGCAGCGTCACTAATGCAGCCAGCCAGTACAACAACCCGCCCCACCACATCAGTGACGGTGAAATATCGTACTGTAACGCGATCAATGGTGCGCATGCAGAACACGCCATAAGGAAAAAGGCAGTATAAAAACAGCAGTAATACCCGTTAATTTCCTTGCTGATATCTTCTGGTGTGATCCCGTTCTGCTGAATGTTTTTGATCTGCAGGGGAACAGCCAGCAGACCACCGGCGAGAGCGGTGGTCAGAATAAATTTCACAGAGTCAAAGGTGTGAGCCTCCAGCGCGATATGTTTACCATCAAGTCCCCACATGAAGCTGATGATCATTCCGGCAATCGTCAGAAATACGCCTGCCAGCCAGCGAATATGGAACAACCGGGTTATGCGTTCGGTGATATAGCCAGCCAGTAAGGCCGGGCCGAACAGACACAGCAATATGAGCCCTGCCAGCGCAGAAGCCGTGCTGATTAATGCTCTGAACAAAAGGCGAAGAATGGCAAATCCTGCGATCAGCAGGATCAGCGCGCCGACTATCTGTAACATAGTCACTCCGTGATGAATATCATGTTATTGTTAATGCCAGCGAATGTGGCGTTGAAGATCCGTTGCGCCGGTCCGGGTCCCGGTCATGATGACCGGGACCACAGAGAGGCGATGGTTCTGTCAGAAGGTCACATTCAGTGTGGCCTGACCGTTATACCCTTCAGCGCTGCTGCCGCTGACGCTGTGGGCATAACCGGCCTGAACGCCCAGGGTGATATTTTCCCGGACACGGGCTTCCAGTCCGGCCTGCAGGTCCAGTGATGTGCCATTCTGTGAGGGAGAGAACGTCATCCCGCTGCCTGCAGTGGAAGTCCCCACACGCATATCTCCCCGGGAGCTGAAGGTGCGGATAACAGAAGGCTGTACCCACCAGTTCACCGGTAATTCACTCACACTGTGTTTTGCACTGTCACGCAGGGGGGCACGGGATGAGGTGCCTTCGCCAAAGGTCATATCGTTGTGGCTGCCCAGACGGAAACCGGCACGCACATGTTGTGCACTGCCATGCCCGAACTTCACATAACCGGCGTTGTCCTTACCGTCATCCAGGGAAAGTCCCTGCCAGGTATACTGCAGTTGTGGCTCCAGCATCAGGTTGTCAGTGATACTGAAGGGCAGACCGGTTTCCAGTGAGCCCAGCCAGCCCCAGCCCCGGGCGCGGAAGTCGTTATTGTCCGATGACGCTTTCATGCTGTGGCGGGTTCCCTGTGCCACAATGTCAGCCCACAGGCCGGAGGACGTGTGTACCAGATTCAGGTATCCGCCCAGGCTGCCGGCATCATCCCGGACCGTGCCGGCACGGGAGCCGTCATCATCCTTAACATCAACGGAAGAATGGCCAGCAGCACCATATACCCCCGCGGTCACAGACATACCGGCAACCTCTGTTCTCATCAGGTCACCCTCCAGACGGACGAATCCATAGCTGCCGCTGCTTTCCGGCGTGGCCCCACGGGCAATACCGCCATTGTTATCGTGACCGAGATGACCGCCCTGAATGCTGAGACGGACGCTGTTGTTTTCACCATTTACACCGGTCTGATGGCTGCGGGAGCCTGCCACAATCCGGTCATAGTCCATTGCCTGTGTCAGCATGGAGGCATACAGGGGGACTTCTGCACGATAAGCATTTTCACTGCGCAGATACCAGCTCTCATCACTGTCCCGGTTGAGGGAGTAGTTAAAGGCACCGGCCTGCAGCCTGTTCCCCTGGACAAAGGCCCCTTCCTCCGTGGTGGCACCGTTAATGGCTTCCACCACCTGAATACCCTTACCGCTGGTCGCCAGCCCCGACGCACTGTTGCCGGCGTTCACCAGGTTCAGGATGGTTTTTCCGGTTGCCCTGCCGCCGTCAATGACCAGTCTGTCAGCATTGTTCTGTGCCATATCCGGGCGTACACGCAGGCTGATGGTGCCATTCTGTCCGTTCAGGTTTTTCACTTTCAGGGTTGCCGGTACGAACTTCCCTGTGCGGGTGGAGGTGAAATGAATCTGTCCGGCATGGCTGAGGTCATCCACCACCGACTGCACCGTGGCGTTATCGGGGATATTCCAGGTGGCACCGGAGGCGAGAGTGACATTCGTGGGGTCAATGGCACCGTTCAGCACAGTGCTGCCGGTCAGCTTCAGGGCTGTACCGCGCTGAGCAATGACATCCGTGGTGACGGTACTGTCGTTCAGCGTCAGCGTGCCTTCATTCAGGTTGACGGCTTTCTGGGTGAGTGTGGTGTTGCTGACAGTGAGTGTGCCACTTCCTGATTTTTCCACGCTGCCGTTACCGGTGAGAGAGCCTCCCTGCAGGAGTGCATCGCCTTCACGGATGGTCAGGGTATCGTTGTTCACCGTCTTCCCGGAAAGGGTAAGTATGGCGCCGTTATTCAGCGTGGTGGTGCCCGCCAGTGTGCCGCCCCTGGCGGTGAACAGTCCGCCATTTACCGTGGTATCCGTGGCCGTATCACCGGCGTTCAGCGTGAATGAACTGCCTTTTTCCAGCATCAGGGCATCCGCCTGACCGCCTCCGATACTGAATGCCTTTCCGTCGCTCCGGGTACCACTGACAGCGGCACCGGAATCGGCCAGCAGTACACCGCCATTTCCCATGGATACGGTGGTGGCGGTGCCACCGTTGCGGACATCCAGCGTTCCGCCATCATCCACGCGGGTATTAGTGGCTGTGTGTCCGGTCAGCACATCCAGGCGTCCGCCATTTTCCAGTACGACATTATCAGCTTTACCCTCCACAACAGAGAATGCTCCCAGGCGGTTTATGCCGGTAACGGTTGCAGCCGTACTGGTAACCAGTGCGCCGCCCTGCTTCAGGGTGACATTCGTGGCTGTACCACCGGCGTCCACCTGCAGTCTGCCCTTCTGATTAACGGTGGTATTCCCGGCCACACCCCCGTTTTTGACAATCTGCCAGCCGTCACTGTTCACAACAGTGTCAGACGCTGTACCGCCGTTGTGCACATACTGGTATCCCCCATTCAGCGTGGTATCCAGTGCGTGACCATGTACAGTCTGGTCGCCGCCGGCATAAACCACAGTGGTATTTGCCGTTCCTTCAGCTCTCACAATCTGGCGACCGTTTTTATTGATGGTTGTGCGTACGGCATCCCCGCGAACAAACTGCCCGGTATCACCGTTTTCTGCATCCGGTCCCCCTTCCGCCCCGGTATTAACAACGGTATCCGTTGCCACTGTACCGGGCTTGACGACCTGCCAGCCCTTATCATTAATGACGGTTCCTGTGGCTATCGCCCCCTCATGCATCCACTGTTCGCCACCATTCAGCGTGGTGTTCACAGCCCGTCCCTGAAGGCTCTGTCCGCCTCCGGCACTGATAACCGTGTCTGAGACACTTCCACCGGGGTTCACTCTCTGAAGACCACCACTGGTGACAGTCGTTTTGTTGGCTGTTCCGCCATCCTGTACCCATTGCCCGCCGGTATTGGCCTCGTTATCCGGCCCATACTCCAGCCCGGTACTGATGGTCATTCCGTTGGTCGTACCGAAGACAATCTGGTTGTCATGATTTGCCAGTGTTCCGCCGTTCACGGTTTCTCCCGGGTGCACAACGATGTCAGCAGCCAGCACCGGGAGTGACGTGACTGCGGCAAGAGACAGTGCAACCGCCACACCGCCACGTTTACCCCGTGCGCGGGCCAGTTCGGAGGCAACCACGAAAGCGCCCGTCATGTGATTCCATACCAGCCTGTAGCAGGTATTCAGATGTCGTTTCATCAGCTTTTCCTTAGATTGAGGGTGAATAAAAAAGCCGGTACCCACAAACGTGGATACCGGCAGGTAAAGGGTTACAGTGCCGGAGGTCCGGCTGTGGGAGTTTCTGAATTGTGGTTCTGTTGTTCCCTGAATGTCTTTCTGTACGTATCTGTGCATGTTACTGACAAAGGTTATTATTAGCTTATCGATCGATATAAACGATCGATAAAATAGATATTGATCGTTTTATTCTATTATTGAGCTATTGCACGGACAAGAGAGACAGTAACGAAAACAGTGCTTTTGTGAGCAGACTCAGAGTCAGGGAGGGCATCAGTCACGACAGGTTCAGAAGAAAATCCAGTTCCATACCGCACGGGCAACAGAGACCACCGTGTCACGGACGGCACGCAGAACCGTGCGTGCAACAGAGGCAATACAGACGCTCTCCGCCGTGTCAAATATCCGGTCCACCGCACCGGTAAACTGTTCACGGGCCTGAGACCGGACAGATTCCGTGCGCAGCTCGTCCTGCAGTCGGGTCATCAGGGGACTGGCGGCATGGTCGGGAAGCGCTGTCATGAGCGCACTGACCAGCGTATCCAGTTCCCAGCCGGTGCGGGCCGATACGGCCACAACCGGATGTACGGGCCGGAACAGACGGAATACCGCCTCCGTTTTTTCGCGAATATTCTGTGCCTGTGCAGGAGAAGGCTGAATACCGGCCATATCCCATTCATGGCAGGGCTCCGTTTTGTCGGCCTGCGTCACCACAAACAGCACCTGCTGATGTCCGCACTGCAGGATGTGTCGCCAGAAATACTCATCCACAGACAGGGCACGGTCATCGGCTTTAATCAGCCACAGTACCAGGTCAAGTTCAGGCAGAATGTCACGGTACCCGCTTACGCGAGAGCAATAAGTGGCTGGCCACCATTCTCGATACAAAACTCTGCTGAATAGCAGCGATTTTCCCAGCGTGGTGCGTCTTTTGCATTTTACTGGTTCTGAGTTATCAATTATCTGTTCACTAATGACTACTCTAAAAAGTTGTATCAATTTAAGTGATATAGGGAGTCCGGAGATTCACCCTTTTTGGTGATGAAGTTAACAATACCGCCAATTGCCTGTGAACCGTACAGTACGGAATATGGACCTTTCACTACCTCAACACGCTCCAGCGCAGACTCATCTATCAACAGTCCCACACCATAATTATCTCCGGCGCGCTGATAAGTTACCTCCTGACCATCAATGAGAATTAAAACACGGGAGGATGCTTCGCCACTAGACTGGCCCCCTGAATCTCCAGACAACCAATATCACTTAAATAAGTGATAGTCTTAATACTAGTTTTTAGACTAGTCATTGGAGAACAGATGATTGATGTCTTAGGGCCGGAGAAACGCAGACGGCGTACCACACAGGAAAAGATCGCAATTGTTCAGCAGAGCTTTGAACCGGGGATGACGGTCTCCCTCGTTGCCCGGCAACATGGTGTAGCAGCCAGCCAGTTATTTCTCTGGCGTAAGCAATACCGGAAGGAAGTCTTACTGCTGTCGCCGCCGGAGAACAGGTTGTTCCTGCCTCTGAACTTGCTGCCGCCATGAAGCAGATTAAAGAACTCCAGCGCCTGCTCGGCAAGAAAACGATGGAAAATGAACTCCTCAAAGAAGCCGTTGAATATGGACGGGCAAAAAGTGGATAGCGCACGCGCCCTTATTGCCCGGGATGGGGAGGCTTAGTCAGCCGTTGTCTCCGGGTGTCGCGTGCGCAGTTGCACGTCATTCTCAGACGAACCGATGACTGGATGGATGGCCGCCGCAGTCGTCACACTGATGATACGGATGTGCTTCTCCGTATACACCATGTTATCGGAGAGCTGCCAACGTATGGTTATCGTCGGGTATGGGCGCTGCTTCGCAGACAGGCAGAACTTGATGGTATGCCTGCGATCAATGCCAAACGTGTTTACCGGATCATGCGCCAGAATGCGCTGTTGCTTGAGCGAAAACCTGCTGTACCGCCATCGAAACGGGCACATACAGGCAGAGTGGCCGTGAAAGAAAGCAATCAGCGATGGTGCTCTGACGGGTTCGAGTTCTGCTGTGATAACGGAGAGAGACTGCGTGTCACGTTCGCGCTGGACTGCTGTGATCGTGAGGCACTGCACTGGGCGGTCACTACCGGCGGCTTCAACAGTGAAACAGTACAGGACGTCATGCTGGGAGCGGTGGAACGCCGCTTCGGCAACGATCTTCCGTCGTCTCCAGTGGAGTGGCTGACGGATAATGGTTCATGCTACCGGGCTAATGAAACACGCCAGTTCGCCCGGATGTTGGGACTTGAACCGAAGAACACGGCGGTGCGGAGTCCGGAGAGTAACGGAATAGCAGAGAGCTTCGTGAAAACGATAAAGCGTGACTACATCAGTATCATGCCCAAACCAGACGGGTTAACGGCAGCAAAGAACCTTGCAGAGGCGTTCGAGCATTATAACGAATGGCATCCGCATAGTGCGCTGGGTTATCGCTCGCCACGGGAATATCTGCGGCAGCGGGCTTGTAATGGGTTAAGTGATAACAGATGTCTGGAAATATAGGGGCAAATCCAGCCACGAATGCGGATTTGTTTACGGCCTGCCAAGGAGTTGTCTGTTATCTCTACTCCGGGGATGTCCTGCAAATTATCGGCTATGGAGGCATTGGTGGAGTTCTGCAATGTTTGTTGGTCAATAACCTGTATAGTCGCCGGGCTTTCCCAAAGGTTGCTTGCCGAACGATTCGTGGTCACGACGAGCGTCTCTTCGTTGCTGATTTTTGTTTCTGAAGAAGTTGCGGTTGCAGTAGAAACTATCCCAGAAATGCATAATGACAGAGTGGAAAGGATATAAATTCGACAAGGTATATTATATAACATTTCATCCCTCATTAATACAAAGTACAAATGATTACTGTAATGATAATTATTTTCATTTATGTTCTCATATATCTATAATTATTGTCATCTTCATAAATTGTAAATATCAAACATTTTTGACCTTAATCATGTTTTTTGATAGATATTTTACGACTGAACATATCCGTCGTTTCCTCTGACTCGTGTCAGTCGGTCTCTGGTTGTATCCACGGACCGCACTCTTGACATAAGAGTGCGGTCCGTGGAAAACGGAGTTGAAAAAATGGTGTCTGAAAGAAGGTACCATCATTGTGATGACAAATACTTTGGCGTGGATAATGTAATTAATTGCTGAAATTGACCGTATATGCGGTAAGACTCATATCAGTATCAGGTCCGGTTAATTGCTGATACTAATATAAACTTTTTACAAAAGGATGAATGCAGAAGGTTACTCTAATGGCCAGAGTGATGACAATGATGGTCAGACGTTGACCTGCAGAAACTGCATTTTAATTGGTCTATAAAGTCTGCAAGAGGAATCAGGGTCAGATCAGTGAGTCTTATCGCGGCCCGAAGCTATGACTGAAAGAAGGCTGGATACAGAATTGCAACAATTTGGCAATGTCAGAACACAGAAGCTTTGCAAGCAGGTGAAAGGTTATGTCTAGCAAAAGGAGTATATCAGAATATATCTACTGATGTACAAAACACAACAATAGCTTCATGATATATAAATACGTGATGACGAGTGGTACTCCGCATGGTTATTTAACTTCTCAGCACCACTAATGATCCTGAGCAACTTCGTATTTGGGCCATTACCATGGAGTAGAAAGCTGTGTCTGAGAATGCAGAATTTGAGAAAAGAATTCGCTTTCTTGGAGAGCTTCTGAAAATGGCACGCTAACAACGTTTTGTTAAAAAATGTGAATCACTTGCCGGGGCTGCATTTTCTATTCGAGGAGAATGTTGACGTAGATATTACAGAAATCTCAGCGCATCAGGATAAACTGCTACCTTAGGTCAACCACCAAAAGAAAATACAATACGTCCAGTTTGTATGCCTTTAATAACACATCTTCTAAATGTTGAAGAATTATCCCGCCTGCTGAAGAACGTTGCTCTGAGTGTGATAAACCTTTTTATTCTTGATGATGTCAGCGAGAAGATGGAATATATCCCCGACTGGGTCGTGGTTACCCGGTTAAACATCTGGTGGCGCTAATAAATCTGGCAAGTCACATTCTGTTGAATGCTGTGACAGTGCCTTACCGAGAGAGCGAAATTGTGGTGTTCTAGGGAAGGTGCGAACAAGTCCCTGATATGAGATCATGTTTGTCATCTGGAGCCATGGAACAGGGTTCATCATGAGTCATCAACTTACCTTCGCCGACAGTGAATTCAGCAGTAAGCGCCGTCAGACCAGAAAAGAGATTTTCTTGTCCCGCATGGAGCAGATTCTGCCATGGCAAAACATGGTGGAAGTCATCGAGCCGTTTTACCCCAAGGCTGGTAATGGCCGGCGACCTTATCCGCTGGAAACCATGCTACGCATTCACTGCATGCAGCATTGGTACAACCTGAGCGATGGCGCGATGGAAGATGCTCTGTACGAAATCGCCTCCATGCGTCTGTTTGCCCGGTTATCCTCGGATAGCGCCTTGCCGGACCGCACCACCATCATGAATTTCCGCCACCTGCTGGAGCAGCATCAACTGGCCCGCCAATTGTTCAAGACCATCAATCGCTGGCTGGCCGAAGCAGGCGTCATGATGACTCAAGGCACCTTGGTCGATGCCACCATCATTGAGGCACCCAGCTCGACCAAGAACAAAGAGCAGCAACGCGATCCGGAGATGCATCAGACCAAGAAAGGCAATCAGTGGCACTTTGGCATGAAGGCCCACATTGGTGTCGATGCCAAGAGCGGCCTGACCCACAGCCTAGTCACCACCGCGGCCAACGAGCATGACCTCAATCAGCTGGGTAATCTGCTGCATGGAGAGGAGCAATTTGTCTCAGCCGATGCCGGCTACCAAGGGGCGCCACAGCGCGAGGAGCTGGCCGAGGTGGATGTGGACTGGCTGATCGCCGAGCGCCCCGGCAAGGTAAGAACCTTGAAACAGCATCCACGCAAGAACAAAACGGCCATCAACATCGAATACATGAAAGCCAGCATCCGGGCCAGGGTGGAGCACCCATTTCGCATCATCAAGCGACAGTTCGGCTTCGTGAAAGCCAGATACAAGGGGTTGCTGAAAAACGATAACCAACTGGCGATGTTATTCACGCTGGCCAACCTGTTTCGGGCGGACCAAATGATACGTCAGTGGGAGAGATCTCACTAAAAACTGGGGATAACGCCTTAAATGGCGAAGAAACGGTCTAAATAGGCTGATTCAAGGCATTTACGGGAGAAAAAATCGGCTCAAACATGAAGAAATGAAATGACTGAGTCAGCCGAGAAGAATTTCCCCACTTATTCGCACCTTCCCTAGTGCATAGTCGCCACCATTCCGGATAATTCTATTACGTTGTTTTACAAGTTCTTTTACAGCGCAGATCTGTCGCTGACGTTGAATCAATAGCCTGGATTTCAGAACACAATGCCCGTTTGCTGGTTGTTCCGGCAGTAGCATTAATTCATTATCTGAATGAAATGTGTCAATCCACAGAAACCGCTGTCAATGACGCATTTTGTCGGACGTTAACACGAGAAAGTCTGGCTATTCCGTAATGCCATCTTATTTCGTAATGGATTGAGAATGCTGGATTTTTAATTATATTACGCGCAGTATTAATCGCGTAAATGTTTTGCGGTCAGCAACGGTGGGGGATCCATTGTTCTGTTCAATGAATACCATCATACATTTGAATCAGGAGTCGGTATGATGATTTTGGTGACGGGGGGCGCACGGAGCGGGAAGAGTCGCCACGCAGAGGCGCTTATTGGGGACTCTTCACAGGTTCTGTATATCGCTACCTCGCAAATCCTTGATGATGAGATGGCTGCACGGATAGAACATCATCGGCAAGGCCGCCCGGAGCACTGGCGCACAGTGGAGCGCTGGCAACATCTTGATGAATTAATTCATGCAGACATTAACCCGAATGAGGTTGTGTTGCTTGAATGCGTTACCACAATGGTGACTAATCTGTTGTTTGATTATGGCGGCGATAAAGACCCTGATGAATGGGATTATCAGGCGATGGAACAGGCGATTAATGCTGAGATTCAGTCGTTGATTGCTGCCTGCCAACGTTGCCCCGCAAAGGTTGTATTAGTGACTAACGAAGTGGGAATGGGGATTGTGCCGGAGAGTCGTCTGGCACGACATTTTCGTGATATTGCCGGGCGGGTAAATCAGCAGTTGGCCGCTGCGGCAAATGAAGTATGGCTGGTGGTTTCGGGTATTGGAGTAAAAATCAAATGAGTAAATTATTTTGGGCGATGCTCTCATTTATTACGCGTCTGCCTGTACCGCGTCGCTGGTCCCAGGGACTGGATTTCGAGCATTATTCTCGCGGTATTATTACTTTTCCTTTGATTGGATTATTGCTTGGCGCGATTAGCGGGCTGGTCTTCATGGTGCTGCAGGCATGGTGTGGCGCACCACTGGCGGCACTGTTTAGCGTACTTGTGCTGGTGCTGATGACCGGGGGATTCCATCTGGACGGCCTCGCTGATACCTGTGATGGCGTATTTTCTGCACGTAGCCGCGATCGCATGTTGGAAATCATGCGTGATAGCCGTTTAGGCACCCACGGCGGTCTGGCATTGATTTTTGTGGTACTGGCAAAGATTCTGGTGTTAAGCGAGTTGGCTCTGCGTGGCGAATCGATCCTTGCATCGCTGGCGGCAGCATGTGCGGTCAGCCGCGGGACTGCCGCATTATTGATGTATCGTCATCGTTATGCGCGGGAAGAAGGGCTTGGCAATGTGTTCATTGGCAAAATTGATGGGCGACAAACCTGCGTCACACTCGGCTTAGCCGCTATTTTTGCTGCCGTATTATTGCCGGGTATGCATGGTGTGGCTGCTATGGTGGTGACGATGGTGGCGATTTTCATCCTCGGTCAGCTTCTCAAACGTACGCTGGGCGGGCAAACGGGCGATACGCTGGGAGCAGCCATAGAGCTTGGTGAACTGGTCTTCCTGCTGGCACTGCTATAAAGAGACGTGAGATGCAAATACTTGCCGATTTACTGAATACGATCCCAGCCATCGATTCTACCGCTATGTCGCGTGCACAACGGCATATTGACGGGTTACTCAAACCTGTTGGTAGCCTGGGAAAGCTGGAGGTGCTTGCCATACAACTGGCAGGAATGCCGGGGTTGAATGGCATACCGCATGTGGGCAAAAAAGCGGTACTGGTTATGTGTGCCGATCACGGCGTCTGGGAGGAAGGGGTCGCTATTTCTCCAAAAGAAGTGACAGCCATACAGGCTGAAAATATGACCCGTGGAACAACCGGCGTGTGTGTGCTGGCAGAACAAGCGGGCGCTAACGTCCACGTAATTGATGTTGGTATTGATACTGCTGAGCCTATCCCCGGGCTTATCAACATGCGTGTCGCACGAGGTAGCGGCAATATTGCTTCAGCTCCGGCAATGAGTCGCCGTCAGGCTGAAAAGTTGCTTTTGGACGTCATATGTTATACGCAGGAGCTGGCAAAAAACGGTGTCACGCTGTTTGGTGTAGGTGAACTGGGGATGGCAAACACGACACCGGCAGCAGCAATAGTCAGCACAATCACTGGCCGGGATCCTGAAGAAGTGGTTGGGATTGGCGCAAACCTGCCGACAGATAAACTGGCTAATAAAATTGATGTTGTGCGTCGGGCGATTACGTTGAATCAACCAAATCCTCAGGATGGTGTTGATGTCCTGGCAAAAGTGGGTGGATTTGATTTGGTCGGAATAGCTGGAGTGATGTTAGGTGCTGCTTCCTGCGGTTTACCCGTGTTGCTGGATGGATTTCTTTCTTATGCTGCTGCGCTCGCAGCCTGCCAGATGTCTCCTGCGATCAAACCGTATCTCATTCCTTCTCACCTGTCGGCAGAAAAAGGCGCGCGTATAGCGCTCTCGCATTTGGGGCTGGAGCCTTATCTCAATATGGAGATGCGTTTAGGTGAGGGGAGTGGCGCAGCTCTGGCGATGCCCATCATCGAAGCTGCCTGTGCGATATACAACAACATGGGCGAACTTGCTGCCAGTAATATTGTTCTACCGGGGAATACGACTTCTGATTTGAACAGTTAAAAACGAAAAGTCTGATAAAAGCTATACTTAACGGATAGCTTTCGCGACATAGGAAAGGGACATGATGCGTCGTGTAAATATTCTTTGCTCATTTGCTCTGCTTTTTGCCAGCCATACTAGCCTGGCGGTAACTTATCCATTACCTCCAGAGGGTAGCCGTTTAGTGGGGCAGTCGTTTACTGTAACTGTTCCTGATCACAATACCCAGCCGCTGGAGACTTTTGCCGCACAATACGGGCAAGGGTTAAGTAACATGCTGGAAGCGAACCCGGGCGCTGATGTTTTTTTGCCGAAGTCTGGCTCGCAACTCACCATTCCGCAGCAACTGATTTTGCCCGACACTGTTCGTAAAGGGATTGTTGTTAACGTCGCTGAGATGCGTCTTTATTACTACCCACCAGACAGTAATACTGTGGAAGTCTTTCCTATTGGTATCGGCCAGGCTGGGCGAGAAACCCCGCGTAACTGGGTGACTACCGTTGAACGTAAACAAGAAGCTCCAACCTGGACGCCAACGCCGAACACTCGGCGCGAATATGCGAAACGAGGGGAGAGTTTGCCCGCATTTGTTCCTGCGGGCCCCGATAATCCCATGGGGCTGTACGCGATTTATATTGGCAGGTTGTATGCCATCCATGGTACCAATGCCAATTTTGGTATTGGGCTCCGGGTAAGTCAGGGCTGTATTCGTCTGCGCAATGACGATATCAAATATCTGTTTGATAATGTTCCTGTTGGGACGCGTGTGCAAATTATCGACCAGCCAGTAAAATACACCACTGAACCAGATGGCTCGAACTGGCTGGAAGTTCATGAGCCATTGTCGCGCAATCGTGCAGAATATGAGTCTGACCGAAAAGTGCCATTGCCGGTAACCCCATCTTTGCGGGCGTTTATCAACGGGCAAGAAGTTGATGTAAATCGCGCAAATGCTGCGTTGCAACGTCGATCGGGAATGCCTGTGCAAATTAGTTCTGGTTCAAGACAGATGTTTTAAGAGCGTTGGTAATTAGAAAGCAAAAAGCCTGCTAGAAAGCAGGCTTTTTTGAATTTGGCTCCTCTGACTGGACTCGAACCAGTGACATACGGATTAACAGTCCGCCGTTCTACCGACTGAACTACAGAGGAATCGTGTGAACGGGGCGCATATTAATGGCAGTGCATGGTGATGTCAAAGGGTGAAATGCATTTTTTTGTTTGTTTGCTGTCAATTTCAACAAAGTGGTGAGCTTTCAATCTTATTGGGTAATGAACCATCGTGGTGCATACCCTCCTTTTATAGGGCAGGGGAACGCGACAGCTGATTAAAGGAGCAAATGACGAATCTATCATAATCTCTTATTTGACAGTTGGTTAGCTTGTACATCAACACCAAAATAAAACTGGCAAGCATCTTGCAATCTGGTTGTAAGTAATGGCGGCACTTGGGCCGATTCTTAAAAACCGGAGGCAACATGAACTTCAGACGCCTGAAATACTTCGTAAAAATTGTAGATATTGGTAGCCTGACCCAGGCTGCTGAAGTATTGCATATCGCACAACCAGCGCTCAGCCAGCAGGTTGCCACACTGGAAGGTGAGTTAAATCAACAACTTTTGATCCGTACAAAGCGGGGCGTTACACCAACAGACGCCGGAAAAATTCTCTATACCCATGCGCGGGCCATTTTACGTCAGTGTGAACAGGCCCAACTGGCGGTGCATAACGTTGGTCAGGCATTATCGGGGCAAGTCTCGATTGGCTTTGCACCAGGAACCGCTGCGTCATCCATCACCATGCCCTTATTACAGGCGGTTCGCGCTGAATTTCCGGAGATCGTTATCTATCTTCATGAAAATAGTGGTGCAGTGCTTAACGAAAAATTGATAAATCACCAACTCGATATGGCGGTGATTTATGAGCATTCCCCTGTGGCTGGTGTATCCAGTCAGGCTTTGCTGAAAGAAGATCTTTTTCTGGTAGGAACTCAAGATTGCCCGGGGCAAAGCGTTGATGTGAATGCTATTGCGCAAATGAACCTCTTTCTCCCCAGTGATTACAGTGCTATTAGACTTCGTGTTGATGAGGCTTTTTCCCTACGGCGACTCACGGCAAAAGTTATTGGTGAAATTGAGTCTATTGCCACGCTTACCGCAGCGATTGCCAGCGGCATGGGCGTTGCAGTATTACCCGAATCGGCCGCGCGTTCGTTATGTGGCGCAGTAAATGGGTGGATGTCACGCATTACCACTCCTTCCATGAGTCTCTCTTTGTCATTAAATTTACCCGCCAGAGCGAACTTATCGCCACAGGCACAGGCAGTGAAAGAGTTGTTAATGTCAGTGATTAGTTCTCCAGTGATGGAAAAAAGGCAGTGGCAATTGGTGAGCTAAGTGTTATATCGGGATGGAATAAGATGCGGGTTTTTATTATTTGTTATGCCGGGCATTAGACTTTAACAATAACGGGAAATCTGAACTGCCCGGAGTTTACCGTGAATTTCCAACAACTAAAGATAATCCGCGAGGCTGCACGTCAGGATTACAACCTGACAGAGGTTGCGAATATGCTTTTTACCTCACAGTCAGGCGTCAGCCGTCATATTCGGGAACTGGAGGATGAACTTGGCATCGAAATATTTGTTCGACGAGGTAAGCGACTGCTGGGCATGACTGAACCGGGCAAAGCATTACTGGTCATTGCAGAACGTATTCTGAATGAAGCCAGTAATGTTCGTCGGCTTGCAGACCTGTTTACCAACGATACGTCTGGCGTTCTCACTATTGCAACGACGCATACTCAGGCACGTTATAGCTTGCCAGAGGTCATTAAAGCTTTTCGCGAACTTTTCCCGGAGGTTCGGCTCGAGCTAATCCAGGGGACGCCACAGGAAATTGCGACATTGTTGCAAAATGGCGAAGCTGATATTGGTATCGCCAGCGAGCGTTTGAGTAATGACCCGCAGCTCGTCGCCTTCCCGTGGTTTCGTTGGCACCATAGTTTGCTTGTTCCACACGATCATCCCTTGACGCAAATTTCACCATTGACGCTGGAATCAATAGCGAAGTGGCCGTTAATCACTTACCGACAGGGGATTACGGGGCGCTCACGTATTGATGACGCATTTGCCCGCAAAGGTTTGCTGGCAGATATTGTATTAAGTGCGCAGGATTCTGATGTCATTAAAACCTATGTTGCTCTTGGGCTTGGGATCGGATTAGTTGCCGAGCAATCCAGTGGCGAACAAGAGGAAGAGAATTTAATCCGCCTGGATACGCGGCATCTTTTTGATGCTAATACTGTCTGGTTGGGACTGAAGCGAGGACAACTTCAGCGTAACTATGTCTGGCGCTTTCTGGAACTTTGTAATGCAGGACTGTCAGTTGAGGATATCAAGCGGCAGGTGATGGAAAGCAGTGAAGAGGAAATTGATTATCAGATATAGCAAAAATCCCGCTATAAAAGCGGGCTTTTCAGGAATTTGGCTCCTCTGACTGGACTCGAACCAGTGACATACGGATTAACAGTCCGCCGTTCTACCGACTGAACTACAGAGGAATCGTTGTTGAGGCACATCTTAACGGCGAAAAATCTTTTGTCAAACCCGATTTTTAAATTCCCCAACTGTTTGCCGTTTCTATCAACAGTTTGTTGCATTTGCAGACAATTTGTTGGCGAAAATCTTTGCAGCTTTGCTGATTCTCCCTCATTATTTGAAATGTGGTTTCACTTTCTGCAATTAAGGTCGGCTTTGAATATCTCCTCTGCTTTACGCCAGGTTGTTCACGGCACTCGCTGGCACGCTAAACGCAAGAGCTACAAAGTGTTGTTCTGGCGCGAGATAACCCCGCTTGCTGTTCCTATCTTCATGGAGAATGCCTGTGTCCTGTTGATGGGGGTTCTGAGCACTTTTCTGGTCAGCTGGCTGGGAAAAGATGCGATGGCCGGCGTGGGATTGGCGGACAGCTTCAATATGGTCATTATGGCTTTTTTTGCTGCTATCGATCTTGGTACTACTGTCGTTGTGGCATTTAGTCTCGGTAAGCGGGATCGACGACGAGCGAGGGTGGCGACGCGGCAGTCATTGGTGATCATGACGTTGTTTGCCGTACTGTTGGCAACGCTTATTCATCATTTTGGCGAACAAATTATTGATTTCGTCGCGGGTGATGCCACGACAGAAGTTAAAGCACTGGCGTTGACTTATCTGGAGCTGACGGTACTCAGTTATCCAGCAGCTGCCATCACTCTTATTGGTAGCGGGGCACTTCGTGGTGCAGGGAATACGAAAATACCGCTATTGATTAACGGTAGCCTGAATATTCTTAATATTATTATTAGCGGCATATTGATTTACGGCCTTTTCTCCTGGCCGGGACTGGGATTTGTCGGGGCAGGGCTGGGTTTAACCATTTCTCGTTATATTGGCGCAGTTGCAATTTTGTGGGTGCTGGCGATTGGTTTTAATCCTGCGCTAAGGATTTCGTTAAAGAGCTATTTTAAACCGCTGAATTTTAGCATTATCTGGGAAGTCATGGGGATTGGTATTCCCGCGAGTGTCGAATCAGTGTTATTTACCAGTGGTCGGTTATTAACCCAAATGTTCGTTGCCGGGATGGGGACCAGTGTTATTGCCGGAAATTTTATCGCGTTTTCAATTGCGGCTCTTATCAACTTACCCGGAAGTGCGCTCGGCTCTGCTTCTACGATCATTACAGGCCGAAGGTTGGGGGTAGGGCAGATAGCGCAAGCAGAGATTCAGTTGCGGCATGTGTTCTGGCTTTCCACTCTTGGATTAACGGCCATCGCCTGGCTAACGGCTCCCTTTGCCGGGGTTATGGCATCGTTTTACACCCAGGATCCACAGGTTAAACATGTCGTTGTGATTCTGATTTGGCTAAATGCTTTATTTATGCCTATTTGGTCCGCCTCATGGGTGCTACCCGCTGGATTTAAAGGTGCTCGTGATGCCCGTTACGCCATGTGGGTTTCGATGTTGAGCATGTGGGGTTGTCGGGTTGTAGTCGGTTATGTGCTGGGAATCATGCTTGGCTGGGGTGTGGTTGGTGTCTGGATGGGAATGTTTGCCGACTGGGCTGTGCGGGCCGTGCTGTTTTACTGGCGAATGGTTACTGGACGTTGGCTATGGAAATACCCTCGACCCGAGCCGCAAAAGTGTGAAAAAAAGCCAGTTGTGTCGGAATAAACGACAAAATGCAGATTATTTCAGCAAACGATTTCAAATTTAAAAAACAGGCTTTGACATTGTGGGTGGGCATCGCTAATATTCGCCTCGTTCTCACGATTCCTCTGTAGTTCAGTCGGTAGAACGGCGGACTGTTAATCCGTATGTCACTGGTTCGAGTCCAGTCAGAGGAGCCAAATTTTAGTTTTGAGACATCTCTATGAGTCTCAAAACAGTTAAAAAATAAAAATTATTTTTACCCGGTTACCTTGTAAAAAAGTGACCGGGTTTTTTGATTTCTGTGTTTCGTGCGCTTAATCGAGTCTCACGCTTCAGTGAGCAAATTGTCCCTCCCCAACAGACATCACGATTCGCAAGGTCAAAAACTCTGTTCCATGAAGTACCGTACAAAGATAAAGAGAAAAATGCCTTATGCGGGATGTCGCTATCGCGTCTTTATCGGGAAACTATGCGTAATTGCCACTTTGCCTTCTGTAATCAGAAAAAGAAGAACTGGAATTTTAATAAATATTATTTCTCTGGGAACGGGGGGGTATAATCAATATGACGAGTTGAATATTATATTTTTTATAAGAATTATATGAGATTAAAGAAATCTGCCGTAAAGACAGATTTCTTTAAAAGATAATTAGAGATTTGCGACGTTATGATAAACTTTTTGTACATCGTCGTCATCTTCAAGGGCATCAACAAGCCCTTCAAAGATTTCTAAATCTTCTGGGGAAAGCTCAACTTCAGATTGAGCAATCATTTCTAATTCTGTTGTTGAGAACTCAGTGATTCCAGCTGCTTTTAGAGCCGCGATTCCTTTATGAAGGTCAGTAGGTTCAGTATAAATAACAATGTTACCTTCTTCTTCAGTCACATCACGAACATCAACTTCAGCTTCAAGTAAAATTTCAAAAATATGGTCAGGGTCTGTCCCTTTAAATACAATCACACCCGTATTGTCAAACATATAGCTGACAGAACCTGCCGCTCCGATATTGCCGCCTTTTTTATTGAAAATTGTGCGAACGTTAGCAATCGTACGGTTAACATTTGAAGTCAATGTCTCGGCGATAATCATTGAGCCATTAGGACCAAAGCCTTCATAACGTCCCTGCACGAACGTTTCATCTCCGCCGCCTTTGGCTTTATCAATTGCTTTATCAATAACGTGCTTTGGAACTTGTGCCTGCTTTGCACGTTCAATAACGAATTTTAAAGATGTGTTTAATTCTGGATCGGGTTCACCTTGTTTAGCAGCAGCATAGATTTCTACACCGAATTTTGCATAAATTTTAGACGTTGCACCGTCTTTAGCCGTTTTTTTAGCAACAATATTGGCCCATTTACGTCCCACTGGAATGATCTCCTCGAAAATTTATTTACATTACTGGTAAATCGTTAACATGTGTTAATTCAGCATATTATATCATAACAGGAAAAATCTCGTCTATTAGAAATAAAAATATTCTAAAGCCATAATCTTATATTTAATTTTATAAAAACTTATATTGTTGGCGGGATTTTTTATAATTGTGTTTTGAAAGCATACTTGCTTTTAATATGTGGAAATCATTAAGACGATAATAAAACTCGTATCCGCCCCAAGGAAGCAAACAGCCCACGATTATTGCAGGCTATTTGCCAGGTGTCTTACTTACTCCTTCACATCTATTTCTGATAAGAAGGTTCAGAACTTATTATCGGAACGGCGGCTCATTAAAGGTTCGTAATTTACGCGAATGCAGTCGGTCGCCTTCTGCGCGCAGCAAATCGATCGCCCGAATGCCAATTTGCAGATGTTCGGAAATAGCGCCTTCATAAAAACGGTTAGCCTGGCCGGGAAGTTTAATCTCGCCATGCAACGGTTTATCTGAAACACACAGTAGTGTCCCGTATGGCACGCGGAAACGATATCCTTGCGCGGCAATGGTTGCACTTTCCATATCAATTGCTACGGCCCGGCTTAAGTTAAAACGAAGTGCAGAAGCTGAGTAACGTAATTCCCAGTTCCTGTCATCTGTGGTTACCACAGTACCAGTACGTAGCCGCTGTTTGACTTCCTCACCGGGCCTGCCGCTCACCAGCTTGGTGGCGTCATAAAGCGCACGTTGCACTTCAGCAATGCTCGGAATAGGAATATCGGGCGGCAGAACCGCATCAAGAACGTGGTCATCGCGTAAATAAGCGTGTGCAAGTACATAATCGCCAATGGCCTGACTTTCACGTAATCCGCCACAGTGACCAATCATCAACCAGACATCCGGGCGTAGCACTGCCAGATGATCGCAGATGGTTTTAGCATTTGACGGTCCCACGCCAATATTCACCAGAGTAATACCCTGACCATCGGCGGTAATTAAATGCCATGCTGGCATCTGATGTTTTTTCCATGCAAGGTCGGAAATGGCTTCTTCTGGCGCTTCGGTTTCGGCGGTGATCCAGTTCCCGCCAGCACAAGAAAGGGCAATGTAGGGACTATCAGGATCGAGGATCTGGCTGCATCCCCAACGAACGAATTCATCCACATAACGTGTGTAGTTGGTAAACAAGACGAACGGCTGAAAATGTTCAACTGGCGTACCGGTATAATGGCGCAACCGTGCGAGGGAAAAATCGACGCGGCGCGCATCAAAATGCGATAGCGGGGAGAATTCAGTTGGATGATAAATGCCGTCTGCAGTTTCATCGCCAATTTGCGCCAGTTCTGTTGTCGGGAAGTAGCGAGTTAACCCAGCGCTCATTGAGCGATCAAGTGTCAATTCAGAGCCATCGATGACATAAGGATAAGGGATTTCATGCTGCGAGGGTTGCACTGAGATATGCGCACCATAATCCTGATACAGCAACGTAAGTTGTTCATTAAGATACGAACGAAAGAGAGTAGGGCGAGTAATCGTGGTGGTGTAGCTGCCTGCGTGGGTAAAGCGACCAAATGCGCGCGTTTTGGGGGGATTGGTTGTGCTACCGTCCCAGGTTACGGTCAGTGATGGATAGACAAAAAGACCTTGTTTGCGGGCGTTTTCATCAGGTAATTCGCCACTTGTAATATAGTTGCCAATGGCGTTGCGTAATGCGACTACAGATTGCTCATACAGCGCGTCGAGTTTATCCAGTGCCTGAGCTGGGGTCAGACCGGAGCCCTTATTATTCATGTGTGTCTCCTGTTCCATACAATTACCGCACATCCGATAGTATGTCACAGAAATGTGAAACAAAAGTGTAAGGCGAAGATCGGATGATCTTCGCCAGGCTATCAAGCGCGTTGACTGTCTTTCATCAACAAAGCGGTCATTGCGGAAATCAGGCATCCAGCCAGCAAATAAATGGCGACGCTATGCCAGTTCCCGGCAAAGTAAGTGATGAGTGCAGCGGCAATAAAAGGTGTAAATCCACCGCCAACCACACTGGCAACCTGATAACCGACTCCAGCGCCACTATAGCGATAACTGGCACCAAACATTTCGGTAAACATCGGTTGTTGCACACACACCACCATGTCATGCGCAATGTTTGCCAGCATTATGGAGAAGAAAACTATCCAGAAAATAGATTGTGCTTCAAGCGCCATAAAGAAAGGAAATGCGCTCAACGTTCCGATTAACGTACCTGTGATATAAACCCTACGGCGACCAAAACGATCGGCAAGCCAGGCAAAACAGGGAATTGTCAGGCAGCTTAATCCACCTACCAGCAAACCAATATTAAGGAAAAGTTCGCGCGGTAGCCCCATATTCTGGGTTGAATAATTAAGTGCAAAGGCAGTAACGATGTACATCGTCAGCAATTCGCACAGTCGTAGCGCAATAATCTTCAGGAAAGCACCGGGATGTCGTAACAGCGCTTCGATAACCGGGATGCGTTTTTTCGCGGCAGCTTGATAATGTTGCTGTTGTTCAAATTCCGCGGACTCCTCCATGCCATTGCGCACCCACAATGCTCCCAGTACCAGTACGATGCTAAACAGGAAAGGAATGCGCCAGCCCCAGCTTAAAAACTGTTCGTCAGTCGTCATCATACTGATCAATGAAACCAGTCCGGTTGAAAGCAGTAAACCTACACCGTAGCCAACTTGTACACCGCTACTGTAAAAGGCTTTTTTATTTTTCGGTGCACTTTCAACGGAAAGCAACGCCGCGCCTCCCCATTCGCCGCCGACTGCAAATCCCTGAATGGCACGCAGTGTCACCAGCAAAATAGGTGCCCACCACCCAATGGTCGAGAATGAAGGAAGAATACCAATCAAGGCTGTCGCGATGCCCATCATCCAGACGGTCAGCATTAACATGCGCTTACGTCCCAGTCGGTCGCCAAAGTGACCGAAAATGACACCGCCGAGCGGACGGAAAAGAAATCCGACGCCAAAGGTAGCAAATGCGGCGAGCGTTCCCATCGCCGGGCTTACTTGCGGGAAAAACTCGCGATTAAACACCAGTGCGGCGGTGATGCCATAGAGTAAAAAATCATACCAGTCGACGACGGCACCAGCGAAGCTGCCTAACGCAGCTCGTCGGGCGCGACTTAACGAAAGCGTCCCTTCATCGGGACGAGTGGAGATGAGCGTGGAGTCCATAATGATCCTGTTTGTACTGTCTTTTTATAATTAGTATGGAAAAGGTAACTCACATTGCCGTCGATCTATAAACGAACCTTATGAGACTACCTCGACAGAGCGCATCTGCAAATGATTTTATGGCTGATTAGCGGCAACATGAAAAATTCGATGGAAGATGAAAGCGCAGGAGTTGCTGGTGTTGTTTAAGGATTAAGCAGAGGACCCACAGGTTAGAGATATGAAACATAAAAGTCCGCATATGCACAAAATGGCACCCTGATGAGTCTGATAGACTGCATTGCATTATAACCAGTAGGGAGGCGAGGTTAGGTATGTTTTTAGCATCATTGTTGAGACGTATTGCATTTAGTTACTACGATTATAAAGCTTATAATTTCAATATTGAAAAAACAGACTTTGTTGTCATCCATATTCCCGATCAGATTGGCGATGCTATGGCCATCTTTCCTGTTATTCGGGCGCTTGAATTGCATAAAATTAAGCATCTTTTAATTGTAACGTCGACAATTAATTTAGAAGTCTTTAATGCGCTTAAACTTGAACAGACTAAATTAACATTAGTCACAATGACTATGCAGGATCACGCAACATTAAAAGAAATAAAAGATTTAGCAAAGAACATAACACAGCAATACGGTACGCCGGATCTTTGCATTGAGGGGATGCGTAAAAAGAACCTGAAAACGATGTTATTTATCAGTCAGTTGAAAGCAAAAACGAATTTTCAGGTTGTTGGTATAACCATGAATTGCTTCTCCCCTTTGTGCAAGAACGCGTCCAGTATGGATCAGAAACTCCGGGCTCCCGTACCTATGACATGGGCATTTATGATGCGTGAGGCGGGTTTTCCAGCAGTCAGGCCAATATATGAATTGCCACTAAGTGAGGATGTACTCGATGAGGTGCGCGAGGAAATGCGATCGTTAGGATCTTACATTGCGTTCAATTTAGAAGGTAGCTCGCAGGAACGTACATTTTCATTATCGATTGCAGAAAATCTAATAGCAAAAATTTAAAGTGAAACAGATATACCAATAGTGATCGTTCATGGACCCAAAGGTGAAGATAAAGCCAGGGCATTAGTGGATTGTTATAATAATGTCTACCGTTTATCCTTACCACCCTCGATTAAACGTTCAGCAGCAATCATAAAAGATGCTTATATCGCAATAACTCCTGACACCTCAATATTACATATGGCAAGTGCCTATAATACCCCTGTTGTTGCAATTTATGCTGATTACAAAACGCGATGGCCCGCAATGGCCGATGTCTCGGAGTCAGTCGTCGTTGGGCAAAAAATTGACAATATAAGTCTGGATGAATTCGCAAAGGCATTAAAAAGTGTTTTGGCGAGAATATGAGACAGTACTTATGCATAGTAATGCCGATCTGTTATGAACGGTGGTGTCATCAATACTCTGAGGCTGGTCAATCATCACAGAAAACCAGCCTTTAGATCAAAGCAGTACTCACCGAAAATGATCATAGTCACATCGAACGCGATTCTGGCGGTGCCGCATTTTTATTTATTCATTTTCTGTGAGAGAAGGGCTAGTTCTGTAGAGGGAATGTAAAAAAGAGTGCCCCGAATGGAACACTCTTTAAGAAATTATAACGGAAAATCACAGGTTTTTATAACATGTCGCATAAGCAAACCCAAGCTTTTCAAATACGCTTTGATCACCTGTTGCCAGGGAAACTACGTATTGTTCGCTTGAGTTTGCGGGACTAGATGACCAATACATATTTGATTGAAAACCAGCGTCAGTCGTGTAATGCCCCATATCTCCCCATTCACTGTACAGTGACCCGATGCCTCGGGAACTACAGTGGTTTAAATAGTTTGCTCTGGGGAGCGTGTAGCCATTGCTGCTGCAAAAATTTTCAGCAAGGCTGTATATCATGAAAGCCTCGCCGGCGTTCACCCACCAACTCTTCACACGGATTTCGTATACATAGCTAGGGCCTCCTGATTTTGGCGTCGCCGTAATCCTTTCCGAATTGCTGCCGACATTTTTAAATGTCACTTTACCGGTAGCATCAACATCGACCCAGGAGGCAGAGCTTGAAAACTCATAATCAGCCGCCGTTTTTCCTGGGGCAAAGTTGTCATTATTCAACTGATAATACGCCCCGGTGAACCCCTGCGAAGGGAATGTAGTTGTCGGTAGGTCAGTACCATTGACTGATACTGTACCGCTCATTATTTTGTCTTCTGCGCGAGTGAATTGTATTGTGGTACTCAGACCAGCTTGATGAACACCATTCAATACAGGGATCAGCGTTGCGATACCCTCTCCGCCTCCTGTAACAGTGGCTTTGTAATCACCGTTGATATTTAGACTGTAATCAATTGCGCTAATTTTTATATAGGGCACGTTAGTACCTGATTGCACAAATTCCATCCCTTCAGAAACTTTGATCGGATTGCCTGATATATCGTGCAGAACAAGACGTAATTCAGCACTATCGGTATAGTCCCCTTTCAGTGATGACCGATTGCTCTTAAGGACGGACTGCGAGGTGTCTGCCGGGCCAGCCACCAGCGTTATATCTACTGTTTGCATTCCACCAGCGGTCGTGACTGCGCTTACCGTGACGCTACCTGTCATCGCTCCTTTCACGCTTGTTGTCGCGATTCCGTTTTGATCGGTCACCGCTGTTAATGACGTTAATGTGGCAGAGCCGCTTTTTAAGGCGAAGTACACAGTGAGACCTTCGATCAGGTTACCACTGCCATCCTCAACCGTTGCCTTTAAGGTACTTAAATCAGTGTTGGTGGCGGCGATAGTCGATGGATCAGCGATAAAGCTAGCAACATGGGCGGTGCTTGAGTTGCCAGTGACTTTCACGGTTGTCTGTGTCTGTATTGTTACGCCGTTATGGAAAGATGCAGTCACCGTATATGTACCGACTTTATTGCTGGTCAAAACGACTGGAGCCTGACCTGAAGAGTTAGTTCTCACTTTTCCGCCACTTAACGTCGCCCCTTCTGGCGTTACGCTAAAGTTGATGACCTGACCCTCCACTGGAGTGCCATTTGCAGAGGTTAGCGTTGCCGTCAGAGTAGCGCCTGTAGGGGCATAGACACCGATAAGCGGACTGGACGCCGTGAGTGTCAGTTTTTCATCAATAGCCTCCAGTTGTTTCTCAAGTGAGGCTCCATTCGGCAGGGATGCTTTCACCATATACGAACCGTTTCTTTCGGGCGTCATGGTGACCTCGGCTACACCCTGCGTATTAGTAGAGACCGTATTCTGGCTGATGATCATTTGCGAGGATGGCTCTGCACTGAATGTCACGGGTTGATGCGCAACCGGGTTGCCAAACTGGTCGTTAACGTGAGCTTTAACTGCTACGTCTTGTGCGACCATTACCTGACCTTCCGGTATCTCCAGACTGGTAATCGTCGCAGAATTAACATCTGCACTGGCATTCAGTAATCGCGAGATGACTTCAGTAGGTTTATCTGCCAGAGAGGCTGAAACTGTTTTCAGTCCGACCTCGGTGCTTGTCACAAGAATTTCAGCGAAACCCCGATCATCCGTTTCAACGCTGGTGCTGCTTAGCGTGACGGAGGTTCCGCGGAAATTAACTTTTATGCCTTCTACCGGGTTGCCGTTAGCGTCAGTGACGCTTGCCGTCATGGTTGCGCCCTCGGTCGTGCTGACGACGAATGAGTATACAGAGGTTAAGGAGGCTAGTTTTGCGGTACCAGCATCGGCAATCAAAGTCACCTGTTTCGTATCACTGACACCATAATTGTTCACGCTAACTGTCACGGGGTAGGTGCCGGATTTTGTACCGCTCAGTGTAACTTCAGCCTTGCCGTTGATATCAGTAATGGCGGAACCGCCTTGTCCGAGAGTAAAGCTTGCGCTCACATCTGCCGGTAGCGTGAATGTCACCGCCTCATTGGCTAACGGGTTGCCGTTTCCATCAGTCACTGTTGCCTGCAGCCTGGTCATCCCGACGTTATTAGCGATAAAATTGTCCTCGGTAACGTTAAGATTAACCTGCGCAGTGAGCGTATCCGCAATAAAGTTCACCACCAACTGCTCACTCTTACCGCCAGTCATCGATGCTGTAACAGTATGAGCGCCTGCTTTTGTACCTTTCAGCGTGACTTTCGCTTTGCCTTCAGCATCAGTAATCACTTTACCGCCATCGCTCAGCGTGAAGTTCGCCTTCACATCTTCCGGCAGAGTAAATGTTACCTCAGTGTTGGCTATCGCATTGCCCTCTGTATCAGCGACTGTTGCTGTTAGTGTCGTGAGATCGTTATTGTCGGCAATCACCGGATCCTTCGAGGCTGCCAGCGTGATTTCAGCATTCGCGACGTTCGGCACATAGGTCACTGTTTGTTGCATCGAATCGCCATTTTCGAGGGTTGCCGTCAATTGATAAACCCCGGCTTTTGTAGCGGTAAAGCTTGCGTAAAAATTGCCGTCGTGGTTGGTAGTATATATAGCGTTATTACTGGGGGTCACGCCTTCACTTGGTGAAACGCTGAGGGTTACCTCCTGCTGGGGGACACCGTTGCCGTAATTATCCTTCACCTCAATATACAGACTGGTTGTCTCGCCTGCGGAGACTGTATCAAAAAGTGCCTGTAGCAAGGTGAGATGTGCCGTAGACGCATCAGCGTTGACATTAATTGATGTGCTAAGCGTGGAGCTACCATTTTCCAGACTGGCCTCAACGGTATCCGGTCTCGCTCCTGATTCTATCGAGGAGCGGGTATTGGTATAAGTGACGGTAGCCTTACCCTGTTCGTTCGTCACGGCTTGACCGCCGTTCGTCATTTCGGCTGTCGCTGCGTTGCTGGTGAAGTTCACAGTCACACCTTTCACCGGAAAGCCATTATTATCAACGACTGTGGCGGTGATGACGCTGCCGGAGCTGTTCTGCGGGGTACCGGCGATTATGCTGTCTGGGACAGGCGCCAACTCGATAATTTTTGCCGCCGCTGTGTCGCCAATAAAATGCACAGTTTTGTTGTCGCTGGCACCATTATTAGCCAGTGATGCAGTAACCGTCTTCTCACCAAAGGCAACGCCTGCGAGAGTGGCCTGCGCGATGCCAGACTCGTTGGTATTACTTACTCCCGGGGTCAGGGTGAGTCCTGAAGAGGCTGAGCTGAATGTTACCGGAAGATTATTCACCTCATTGTCGAACTGATCTTTAACCGTTGCAGTTAGCGTTGCGCTATCGACGCCATTACCTGTGATCTCATCTTTTGATATCTGCAGGACAACCTGAGCCGAGGCTTTGTCCGCCACAAATGTTACCGGCTGCGAATCACTGGTATTGTTATTACCCAGCGTTGCGGTAACCGTATGCGTGCCCGCTTTTTTACCTTTCAGCGTGACATGCGCTTCCCCATTGGCCTGAGTGATGGCAATACCGTTATTTTCAAGGGTAAAGTTTGCCGCAACGTCCTGTGGCATGGTGAAGTTTACCGTTATCCCCGCCACCGGATGATTCGACGGATCTTTCACTGTTGCTGTCAGAGTTGTCTCATCCACGCCATTCCCAATGATTTCCGCTTTCGATGTTTGCAAAACGACAACCGCTCTGTCTTTATCCGCCACAAACGTCATTGGCTGTGCATCGCTGACATTGCTGTTAGCCAGACGAGCCATGATCATATGCGTGCCCGCTAACGTGCCGGTCAGGGAGGCGATTGCAACCCCGTTACTATCCGTCATGCCTTTTCCTCCGTTGCTAATCGAGAACTTACTTGCGACGTCGTTTGGCACAGAGAAGGTGATTTCTTTATCTTTTAGTGGGTTGCCATTTTTATCCTGCAAGGTTGCAGTCATATATTGCGGAGCTGTGTTGGTGACGGTGATATCACCTGAAGGCACACTGAGGGTCAGGGCAGCAGTACTTTGATCACCGATAAAATTCACCTGTTGATTAGCCTGGGAACCAGAGCTCACAGAGGCCGTAACCCTATAATCACCATTTTTCAAACTGGTCAGCGTAGCTGTGGCGATCCCGTCGTGGCTATTCACTTCGGTTTGGCTCAGTTTCGCCTCTGCTGAATTAACATTGAAAGTGACCATGACGTCATTGAGCAGGTTGCCTTTTGCATCCCGGACGGTCGCGGTCATTGTGACGCTGTCATTGCCGTCAGCAACCACTTCATTTTTCGACTTCTGCAGATCAACCTGCGCAGTACTCGAGTCGCCGACAAAACTGACGATTAACGTTTGTTTCACGCCATTTTCAAGGGTGACTTCAACCGTGTTGTCTTCCTGCTTACTACTTTTCAGATCAAAAGTCGCCAGACCATTAACATCCGTTTTTGCGGTGTTTTGATTGTTGAAGGAAGTTGCCGATCCGCTTAATACCGCAAACGTGACGGTATGATCATTGATTGGGTTGCTTCCTTCATCAGCGACATTGACCGAGACGGTGTTTGCTGCATTCTCATTGGCGAGCACACCATTATTGCTGGCAGATAATGTCGCAATTTTCGCTGACTGCGGGTTGGCGTCGATGATAAATCCAGCGGTATGCAAATCTTCATTCCAGTTTTGCATTAATAGCTTCGCAGTAAGTCCACTGCCTTTGGTATAGGCGGTATAGGTCGCCTTATAGACGCCATCTGCGGTTTCTTTCCAGTCTGTAGTGACTCCTGGTTTCACGTTGTCGATGCTGACTGCGTTATTCAGTTGCTGTTTTTGTTCCTTAACAGGTTTGTCATTTTCATCTCTCAGTTCTACCGTCACCTCGATAGGATTGCCGGAGAGATAACGGTCCTTATCAATCTTAATTGACGAGTGAGTTCGGGATGACGAAACAGAAATGATATTCACCACGGCGGGGGCTTTAGCCGCATCCACACCATTCAGCTGTGGCATCAGCGTCAGCGTGCCAGACATCGCTCCTGTGGTCAGGATCTGGGTATAGCTTCCGTCACCATTATCTTTCCAGTCAGAAAGGGTGATGTCCTGAACACCTTCGTGACGCGTCGAGAGCACCAGCCCGACAACAGGATTACCTGCTGCATCATGCGCAATAAAAGTCAGTGTGGCGGTTGAATGGGAATCCGCGTTCAATGTTTGGGTACTTAACGATACCGAGGAATCTTTCTGGCTTAGCGTAGGTGCCTGAACGACCACCATGCTCTGTTCACGATTCGACAAATTGCCTTTGACATCTTCGGCGGTGACTTCAATCGGCCAGGTGTTATCGGTTTCTGGCGTACTGGTGAACCGGTAAGCCGGCAGGGTAACCAGAATATCTTTACCCGTTGTGACCACTTTGCCACCGGCAGCTTCCAGTGCGGTGGCTTCGACGTTATAGCCTTTCAGGGCATATTTGGTTTGTAGCGACGAAACCAGTGATTTCACTTCTCCTGACTTCCCTGTCACGGGGTCTGTCAGGGTCAGGCGAACCAGTTCTTTTTTGCGATATTCCAGAACGATATTGTTGTTGCGATCCACCAGATCATAACGGCTGCCTGCAAGGCTACGCCGTGCAGCGACTTCATTCGGGTCAAGCTGTTTCTGCATTGCGCTGCCAGGTTGCCAGGTAAAATCGACGGCAAAACGGGTGTCATTTTCGCCCTGTTTACCCTGGCGTTGCTCCGCGCTGAAGGTCATCAGCGGGAAGGGGGTATAGTTAAGTCCAGCGGTTATGGCATGAGGATTACTTTGCCGATCGTCTTTATCGAACAGGGCCACTTCATCGCCATAATACTGTTCATAGACCAGTTTACCGCCAAGGTGCGGCCAGGCGGGTAGCCAGCTTTCTGCGCGTACATCCCAGCCATTGGCCGGGCGTGCTTCATAATCGTTGTCCAGTTCAGGTGCGCTGCGCCAGTTGGTCAGTCGCAAATAGCCGTTACTGCTTAATTTTAGATAGTCGCGCCAGTACTCCGCGCCAATGCCGGCGCGGGAGTGGTAACGGCTAAGATCGTGGTCGAAAAAGAAGTTGATGCCCGACATCCATGTGGGAGTGAAATGACGCCAACCTAAGCCGTTGTTAATCTGCGTACGCTCGTCAGTACGATGGAGAGTATGCTGACTGAAAAAGAGATTATCAGGCGTTTCATACCACGGATGGAGAAAATCGAACTGGGAGTTCTTCAGGCTAAAATCTTCATCCACGCCCAGCGTGATTCTTGCGGTACCGAAGCGGCTTAACCAGTCTGTCATTGCGCCTGAAGCCTGAGAAGAGGCCCATCCACGCGCCATATTTGCCGCTTGCTCGCTGTTCATATCTTCGGCGAGCAGAGACCCGATTTGCTGTGAAGTACTGGCTATCTGTTGCTCGAGGTTGTCACTGCTATTACCCGGCGGCGGGGTTAATTTTTTTTCACTAACTTGTGCCGGGACATCCAGTTCATCACCCTGGCGGACATTATCAAAACCTCGAGCAAACGTACGAAACTGGTTGAGTTTGCGTAACTCAGCCACCGAAATACCGAAACGTTCGGCAACGCTTTGGGCCGATTCCAACGCTCCAAGGGTGTAGGGCACCGTATTGGCATTTGCAATGGCAATTTGTGCAGGAACTGGTTGTTGGGTTGCGGCGTTTACCACACCTTGTGCTGCCGCAGCCATAGGGAACGCAAGTTGAGTTATCAGACAGATACCCGCAGTTAAGCGGCGTAGTTTAATTCCCATCCCGCATAATATTTGTCGGTCATTTATTTCTTCTCCACTTCTCTTCTTCGTAGCCATGCTTACCTTCCCTGAACGAGCTAACATAAATGCGCCCTTTCTAGCACAGCGAAAAAATGTAAATACTGATAGCAATATGATTGAAAATTAATAACTTTTCGTTAGGCAGTTTTGGGTGTGAGTTGCAAGAGGGGAGACTACTGAATAACTCAAGTTTTATAATCGAGGGGAAAATGGTGATGGCGTTCATAGCAAAACGCCCTCAACCATAAAGGTCGAGGGCGCTTAAGATGTTAAAAACCCGCTATCCGTTAAAAAACAATGTTCAACTAAGGTCAGTGACATTGCGCTAAAAAAGCGAATTTTTAGAATTTGGCTCCTCTGACTGGACTCGAACCAGTGACATACGGATTAACAGTCCGCCGTTCTACCGACTGAACTACAGAGGAATCGTGTGAACGGGGCGAATATTACTTAGCGGTACCTTGTCTGTCAACACTAAATTTCATAAGTCATTTCAATTGGTTAATTAATCTGCAAAGTTGTTAATTAATGAACATTCGTCGCCGAAAACGAGTCTGTATCATTAGCGTGATGCAGTCTCTGCAAAGGATCTTGTTGATAAAATTGGCAGAAACGTTGCCACAATGAAGGGAAACGAGGAGCAAAAAGTTCTGGGGCGCTAAAGAAATATTCAGAAAGTACGGCAAAACATTCAGCAGGATCGCTGGCTGCATAAGCATCAATGCTCGCCGCATTCTCGCCAACCAATTCGATTTCTTCCTGAATGTTGTTCATTGCAGCATGAAGATCGTGTTCCCAGCCAGCAACCTCACGCAACGGAATAAAGGGAACTCCGCTGGCGCGATCGCCGTTACGGGTGTCCAGCTTATGAGCGACTTCATGAATAATCAGGTTAAAACCAGAAGCATCAAAAGAATCTTGTATATCCAACCAGTTCAAAACGATAGGCCCTTGCTGCCAGCTCTGACCTGACTGAACAATACGTTGGTTATGCACCAGACCGATATCGTCTTCCCATTCATCATCGACCACAAATGGCGCAGGATAAATTAAGACTTCATGAAAACCATCCAGCCATTCCAGTCCTAACTCCAGAACGGGTAGGCAAAATAGAAGTGCTATCCGGCAGCTTCTTAATGAATCCAGTTCAAAGCCCTGTAAAGGAACAAGCCGCTTTTGCTGTAAAAAACGTTCGGCAAGAGTGACTAATTTGCTTTGTTCCTGTTCCGTCAGACACGTTAAAAGGGGGATCGATAGTGCTTCCTGCCAGGGAAGGGCAGTTTGATGTGCTGATTCTTGTACTTTCCAGGGCCACTTAATCATCGTTTTGCTCGCAAACTCGTCACTTGAACAAAATTGCACGGACAGGGACTGTTAAAATGCCAAATTTCCTGGCATCATGGCAACCATCTGAACGGAGAGATGCCGGAGCGGCTGAACGGACCGGTCTCGAAAACCGGAGTAGGGGCAACTCTACCGGGGGTTCAAATCCCCCTCTCTCCGCCACTTTATCAATGACTTATCTCCCGACTTCCCGCCTTGCTTTTCCTAAACAGAACAATCGTAGAATATTCTTGAAGGGTTAGATCGTCACTGTTTTCTGTTCGATACTGTGACATTCAGCACTTGATTCGCTATGGATCTGACAGGAAGCTTTCGAGCGAAAATGTGCAGTTATTCAGTCGTTTTCTTATCGCTCACCATTATTCTTTTAGACATTCATCCTATGAAACTGCCGCAAAGTTGGTGGTGGGAACTGAAGTTGCGTAGAGAAGGGTTCAATAATTGAGTCAAAAAAGGAACGCGGCCGTCAGATTAAAGCCGCGGGACAAAGTCCATAATTTCCAAGAGTTGTTGAATTTCGCAGCTTTTTTGAAAGCCTTTGTATCATACTAACAAGTAAAAAAGGTTTAAATACCAAAATTAACCTGTATTTTTGATAAGTCTTACCATTGTACGATTTACACAGTTTCTGCTCCTCCTTGTTGATAGTGGAAAGGGTGCATTGTGCACTTGCGTAAACATTTATGACGCGTTGATGTCCATGGTTCACATTTCCTTGTAAGGGGATCGACTTATTTGCGGCGAGGCATCATTCGTAACAGAGTATTATCTTTCTGAATGTAGTGATGAAAGAGTGCTGCGCCAGCGTGAGCTGCGATTAAAAAGTAGCCTATATTTGCCCAGGTTTCGTGAATATTTTTTATCAGTGCTTTAATTTCGCTGTTTGGGGTAACAAAGGGAGACACATTGAAACCAAGGAAACTCCACGATTTTCCACTGTAAGCCATCAAAGCAATCCCCAGCAGAGGAAGTGCAAGGAAGGTTATATAAAGCATGATGTGCATTAGCGAAGCCGCTTTCATTTGCCAGGCAGGTGGCGGTGGCACAATAGAAGGATCACTATAACGGTGTTTTATAATCAGGCGTGAAAACATTAACACCCAAACGAATATACCCGCATTGTAATGTGTTTCTCGCATCAGCAGATAAGTACTACTACCTTTAGGAAACCAGCCACGGAGTTCCATCGCGGCATAGGTTATTGCAACGAAAAGCAGCGTTATCCAATGTAAATAAATTTGAGTTTTTGAGAATCGGTTCATTTTTGTAGCTCCTGTGATTTTCACAGTCAAGCTATCCCACGAACCTTAAAAATTCCTTATACAGATGTGGTTTTAATAATTTGTTATTTAAAAAATTGATAGTGCATATTGTAACCAGCCAATATAAGCAATGGCGTGAGCACAGGTATCTTTCTCTGTTGGCCGTATTGTGTATGGAATCCGTTATTGGTTAACTCAATGCGGGTTAGCTTATTAATATACAGACACGTCATAGTGATGAGCGTGTCTGTAGCTAGCTTGCGTTCAGTGGCGTTTGTGGATGGACCAGTGGCAGTTATGATAACTTACTAAAGCGGCATCGAGGCGTTATCATGAGAATACTCAATGAGACATCATTTCCTCGACCACTTCTTCGCTACTCAACTGATATGGATAATACGTTGGCCAGTTTTCCATTTCATTTAATAAAGATTGCTGTGAATCATTACCCATAAAAATGTGAAAATGAGATGATTTTCGTGGTGCAATTATATGATCGCTAAATTGTATATATTTAGGGGCTTTGCTTTCAGGATCTTTACATTCGAATAAGTAACGAACGCCTTTCTTGCCTGATTTATAGGTGAGTATTTTGTATCCATCGTAATCATATTTACACGATGTTGTTTCATTATTTCTATGGAATTCAACAATGCCGTCCTCAATGCCAATCATCTCGATATCTGTTGCATAACCTTTGTGATAATAATCTTTAATTTCAGCAAATGTTTTAGTTTTATCTGCATCCGCTTTCTTCTGAAAGACGGGGTCAAGTTTGCCACTTTGCAGTAAAGGATAAACGGATTGCCAGACTCCATCCCAGTCACTGAGCGTTCGGTTTTGTACATTGGCATCATCAAAAACACCATTAGCAGCTTTTTGTTCGACCTCTGTTAAGGGTTTGCCGTGTGAGTGATGACCATGCGAAAAGGCAGGAGCGCTAACAATAAAGACACCTAAAGCAACAGCCAGTTTGTAAAGACGAATCGCCAAAACAGTTTCCTCCAGAGTTAATGTATATGATGTGTAATGTTATATTGTAACATATAGCAAAATGCAACAACTCTTAGGAAACGAGAGCATGGCTTTCTCAGTTCTACTTATCTATCTTATTGAAATAAAATAAATTATTTTGGTGATTTGAGGTTGATGACAAACGAAACATAACCTGATGCGATCTGTGTATGCCGGATAGGGCGCTCGCGCCACATCCGGCAGGGATAACGCGTACTTTGTCGGCAATATGAAGTTATACAGATAATTTGTTGTGAACCTGCTTGCGTAACCGGTTAAAAAGGGAACGCAACTTCTTATACCGTAAGGCTAAAAGCAGTACAGCCAGCCCAGCGTAGATGAGCGGCTGCGGTGAAATAATCTTCACGGACCACAGATAATGTATTGGGGCCAGAATCGCGACAAGATAGACGAAATTATGCAACTGTTGCCAGTGCTTGCCGAGTTTTCGCTGCATCGCCTGGGTTGAAGTGAACGCTAAAGCAAGCAAAATTACCCAGCTGATAATACCTAACGTTAAATAAGGCCGGGTAATTAACTCCTTACCTAATAACGCCAGATTATTCACGCCCAGCTCCAGCAATGCGTAACTTGTTAAATGCAGTGTCGCCCAGGCAAAGCACCATAATCCTAACAGGCGGCGAGTGCGTATCAATAACGGCTGTTTTGCGTAGCGTGCCAGAGGGGTGATTAACAAGGTCGCCAGCAAAAATTTCAGTGCAGTGCGACCAGTAAAATGCTGAATATCTTTCACCGGATCGGCACCCAGTCCACCGTGATTGATCGCCCAGACCAGCCAGAGAAACGGCAACAATCCGGCAAGATGCAGGCAAACTTTCAGCCATGTCACCTGTTTTGCTGTCAGACGCATTTAGAAATTCTCCCGCAAATCCAGGCCACGATACAGCGATGCCACCTGGGCGGCGTAACCATTAAACAGTAGCGTTGGCTGGCGCTGTACATCGAGGATGCCGCCTGAACCAATAAATCGTTCGGTAGCCTGTGACCAGCGCGGGTGATCAACATACGGATTAACGTTGGCGTAAAAACCGTATTCGTCAGGCGCTGCCAGATTCCAGGTGGTTGGCGGACGCTCGCGGGTCAGCTTAATACTGACTATCGATTTAATCCCTTTAAAGCCATATTTCCACGGCACAATCAGTCGCACCGGCGCGCCATTTTGTGGCGGTAACGCCTTGCCATAAACACCTACGGTCATCAGTGTGAGCGGATGCATTGCTTCGTCGAGACGCAATCCTTCGACATAAGGATATTTCAGCCCACCGCCGATAAAGCGGTCCTGCTGGCCTGGCATCTGTTCCGGTGCATAAATTGTTTCGAAAGCGACATACTTCGCATTGCTGGTAGGTTCGGCAAGCGCCAGCAATTTGTGCAGCGGAAAACCAATCCACGGCACCACCATCGACCACGCTTCCACGCAGCGCATACGATAAATACGCTCTTCCAGCGGGAAGCGACGGGTTAAGTCATCATGATCGAGGGTCAATGGTTTTGCCACTTCGCCGCTGATTTTCAGTGTCCATGGATCGGTTTTCAGGCTACCAGCATTAGCGGCGGGATCGGCTTTATCCAGCCCGAATTCATAGAAGTTATTATAACCGGAAACTTTATCTGCTGGCGTCAGTGGCAGGTTATTTTGCCAGGCGGCAGGCTTGCTGAACTCCAGCGCTTTTCCGGCGGGGGCGGGCGGGCGATCGTTCCCTTTAAACCAGCTAAGCAGATCGGCATGCGCAGCGTGAGGCAAAGAAAGTGCAGTTGCACTGATGCCCAGTGCTTTTAACACCTGCCGACGCTTCATAAAGAATACCGACTCGGCCGTAACATCTGATTCTTTTAAAAATTGATTCTTTTTCATAAGCCATCACACTTTTTTGTCGTTAGCCAGCAAGAGCCGTTTACTGTTAATCTGTCAGGGAGTGTCCTCCCTAACAGTAGCAGAGATCTGCTTTTACATATTTATGCATTAACTGCCACGATAGGTTGAATACCCATATTGGCTAAGTAATAAAGGCACATGATAATGCTCGTTCACTTTATTAATATGAAATTCAACGGGGATCTCAGGGAAGAAACTTTCAAGATTTTGTTTCTTGAAATAGTCCCCGGTTTTAAATACGACACGGTAATCGCCCGTAGTTGCAGTTTGCTCGGGCCACAGTGCCTTAATTCGTCCATCCTTATCTGTTTTGGCGGTATTAAGTTGTAACCAGCCGTTATCCGCCTTCTTTTCAAGAGTGACTGTCACGTCAGCAGCGGGTTTTCCTGTTTGCTGGTTCAAAATGTGCACGCTAAGAATGTTTTGTTGTGCGGCATTAACCAAAGAAGGTAATGAAAATGCTGCCGTTGCTACCGAGAGTACTAAATAACGCTTTAACATGTTTATATCCTTGTCATGTGAATGAGTTTTGAGGATAGCGAAAAAGCGTCCAGGGTAACCTTACAGCAGCATTACAATTTTGTAATGAACCAGGCTGTTTCTATAACATATGATTTATGGCATATTATTTTCATGAAGATTCTACTTATTGAAGATAATCAAAGGACCCAGGAATGGGTAACGCAGGGGCTTTCCGAAGCGGGTTATGTCATCGATGCCGTTTCTGATGGCAGAGATGGGCTTTATCTTGCGCTGAAGGATGATTATGCATTGATCATTCTGGATATTATGCTTCCGGGTATGGATGGCTGGCAGATCTTACAAACGTTAAGAACAGCAAAGCAAACCCCTGTTATTTGCCTTACTGCAAGGGATTCTGTCGATGACAGAGTCAGAGGGCTGGACAGTGGGGCAAATGATTATCTGGTAAAACCTTTTTCATTTTCTGAGTTGCTGGCAAGGGTTCGGGCACAATTAAGGCAACATCACGCTTTGAATTCAACATTAGAAATCAGCGGCTTAAGAATGGACTCTGTTAGTCATAGTGTGAGCAGGGACAATATCAGTATTACACTGACGCGCAAGGAGTTTCAGTTACTTTGGCTACTGGCCTCCAGAGCTGGCGAAATTATACCCAGAACGGTTATTGCGAGTGAAATTTGGGGAATCAACTTTGATAGTGATACCAATACGGTGGACGTCGCCATTCGCAGGCTCCGCGCAAAAGTTGATGATCCTTTTCCTGAAAAGCTAATTGCCACAATCCGGGGGATGGGCTATTCATTCGTAGCGGTAAAAAAATAATGAAAAGACTATCTATAACCGTCCGTTTAACCTTGCTTTTTATATTGCTACTGTCTGTTGCTGGCGCCGGAATTGTCTGGACTCTCTATAATGGCCTGGCAAGTGAGTTGAAATGGCGCGATGATACAACACTCATTAACCGGACAGCGCAGATCAAGCAGTTGTTAATTGATGGGGTAAATCCAGATACGTTACCTGTGTACTTTAACCGGATGATGGATGTTAGTCAGGATATCTTGATTATTCATGGTGATAGCATCAATAAAATTGTTAACCGGACAAATGTCAGTGATGGCATGTTAAATAACATACCTGCTAGTGAGACAATCAGCGCAGCTGGCATTTACAGAAGCATTATTAATGATACAGAGATAGATGCTTTACGAATTAATATTGATGAAGTTTCGCCATCATTAACGGTTACTGTGGCTAAATTGGCTTCAGCCAGACATAACATGCTTGAACAGTATAAAATTAATAGCATTATAATTTGCATTGTCGCCATTGTACTTTGCTCAGTATTAAGTCCGCTGTTAATCAGAACGGGATTACGAGAGATCAAAAAGTTGAGTGGTGTAACGGAAGCGCTGAATTATAACGATAGCCGAGAGCCTGTTGAGGTTAGCGCATTACCGAGAGAACTAAAACCTCTTGGGCAGGCGTTGAATAAAATGCATCATGCTTTAGTCAAAGATTTTGAGCGTCTAAGTCAGTTTGCTGACGATCTCGCTCATGAACTTAGAACGCCAATTAATGCATTACTGGGTCAGAATCAGGTTACGCTCAGTCAAACCAGAAGTATCGCTGAATATCAAAAAACAATTGCCGGAAACATTGAAGAGCTGGAAAATATTTCGCGGTTAACAGAGAACATACTGTTTCTTGCCAGGGCAGATAAAAACAATGTTTTGGTGAAACTGGACTCGCTTTCTCTCAATAAGGAAGTCGAAAATTTGTTGGACTATCTTGAATACCTTTCAGACGAGAAAGAGATTTGCTTTAAGGTCGAGTGCAATCAGCAAATCTTTGCGGATAAAATTTTACTACAACGAATGTTATCGAATCTTATTGTTAATGCCATTAGATATTCGCCAGAAAAATCGCGTATTCATATAACCAGTTTTCTTGATACCAACAGCTATCTTAATATTGATATCGCCAGCCCTGGAACGAAAATTAATGAGCCTGAAAAACTCTTCCGTAGATTTTGGCGGGGAGATAATTCGCGTCATTCCGTAGGTCAGGGACTAGGCCTTTCTTTAGTCAAAGCGATTGCCGAATTGCATGGGGGAAGTGCTACGTATCACTATCTCAATAAGCATAATGTGTTCCGGATTACGTTACCGCAAAGAAATTAACATAGGGCTTCAGTACGCCATAAATTAACCGTGAAAAAACGCAGCCACGTCGTGAGTACTAACGCGGCCGCGATTGATTATGCGCTTACATTCAAACGTAACAGGGATTAACCCGCGTAAGCTGCCAGCATTTCCTGCGCCGCCAGTTTACCCAACGCATTCGCTGCAAAAGGACTGTCGCCGGTGAGAAGTTTACGGTCCTTATGTACTCGCCCGGTGATGTCGTCATTAATGATATTCATGCCCATTTTCTTCAGTTCTTCGCCGAAGTACCAGGTGAGATGACCCGGCATATAGCCAATCTCTGGCGTTTGTTTGTCTGCGGCGTCTGGGAATGCGCAAATGGAATAACCATTCAGTGGGTTATCGCCGTGGCGAAGCGCCAGAAAAGCCGCCGGGCCGTGGCAAAGGGAGATAACAAAACGGTCATTTTTGATTGCCCACTGTAAAGCGGCAGCCACGTCCTGGCTTTCAGGTAAACCAATAAGTGCGCCATGACCACCAGGAACAAAGATTGCTGCATATTCGCTATCAGCGTTGAGGCTGGCAACAACATCCGCGAGTTTCTTCGGATTGCGGAACAACGATTTATGCTGCTCAAAGAATGGCATTACTTTTTCATCTTTGTGCGGCATAGCCCAGTATTCAAACTTGGTCATCAGACCGGAAATGGTCGCCACTTCGAATTCGAAACCTGCAGCATGGAGATGATACAACGGCAGCAACGTTTCAATCGGATGGTTACCGGTCGAGAACAGTTTTCCGTTATCGGTCGGCAAATAACGTTCGTCCGCGGCGATCACCAGAATTTTATGTTTACCGCGATAAGGTTTTGGATAGTCCACGCCATCAAGATCAGAGACAGGACTGGTATATTGGCTAAGCGAATATTCTGAAGGGAAGAATGCATTATCTTCAGCAATATCGACCTGCGGATTTTTACTTGTTTGAACAGTCATAGTGTATTCCTTATTGTTGCTTAGTTAGGGTAGTCACTATATTTGCGACTGAGCTGGTCGCTATTTTTAACCAGGCTGGAAAATTGAGTCAATATATCGAAAGCGGTAGTCGGCGGCTGTAAGTATGTAATGATGATGCTGCACTGGTGTTGAATATTATTCACGCCAAATTTTCCTTATTGAGCAACGTCGTCGCAAGTGGCTTCAATGATTTTAGACCATTATCAGAGGTACGGGGTGGCGGGGAGAGATTTAGTGCTGTGGAATATTGTGGTGCTGATGAATATTTATATCCCGGATTGGTAGAGAAAAAGCTTATTTCATGCACTATTTTTGCAAATATTTCTATATGGGAAGCGTGTTTGTTACGGATTAATTCATAAAGAAATGCATTTGGGTGTTAGCTTGAAGAGTAGCTGGTTGATGTTATTGTGCCAGGAGGGGCAGGGTAAGGTGCTGTATCGATATGCTTCGGCAATTGCGTGTGCCGCAGATGGAGATGAAATGCCAATAAAAAAGCCTGAGTTCGATGAGGGACGAACTCAGGCTAGTGTTCAGTTTTACAGTAACACGCCGCAGCGAGTTGACTGATTAGAACTGGTAGACTAAGCCCACAGCAACGATATCATCGGTAGCGATGCCGTTTGCTTCGTAGAAGTCATCGTCGTTGTCCAGCAGGTTGATTTTGTAATCAACATAGGTGGACATGTTTTTGTTGAAGTAGTAGGTCGCACCAATATCAACGTATTTAACCAGATCTTTATTGGTGTAACGTGGGTCGCCGTTGCCGTCATGAGCCCAACCGCCTAAATCCTTACCTTTAGATTGCAGGTAAGCGATGGACGGGCGCAGGCCAAAGTCGAACTGATACTGAGCAACAACTTCAAAGTTTTGGGTTTTGTTAGCGATGGCTGATCTTGATTCACCATTATCAAACTCGCCACCACCATATGGGGTCATATTGCGAGTTTCAGCGTACATAGCTGCTAAATACACATTATTAGCATCATATTTTGCACCAACAGTCCATGCTTCAGCGGTTTCACCACCAGCATTTCTGTTGCTATGGTTACGATCATTTAAACCAACTCCAACCTGACGATCTGAACGATCAGAGTTTGATATGCAGCACCCAGACTTAAACCGAAGTCGAAGTCGTAGGATGTTGACATACCGAAACCATCACCATTTTCTTTGGAAAGGCTACGGCCATCACCACTACCGGAACCTTCCTGCCCGAATGGTCCACCACTTTCATTATTACCCTGATATTGCAAAGCAAAGTTCAAGCCATCGACCTAACCAAAGAAGCCATTGTTACGGTAGGTTGCAACACCATTAGCACGACCGTTCATGAAGTTGTCAGCGCCAGCATAGGTATCGCCACCAAATTCTGGCAGCATATCGGTCCATGCTTCTACGTCATATACGACACCGTAGTTACGACCATAGTCGAAAGTACCATTCTGACCAAAGCCTAAACCTGCAAATGCCAGACGCGTTGCGGTATTACCCTTGTCGCTTTCAGGACCGTTTGCGCCAATGTTAAATTCCCACTGACCATAACCAGTGAATTGATCAGCGATCTGAGTTTCACCTTTGAAACCGATACGGGCATATGACATGTCGCCATCGCTGCCAGAATCATCAGAGAAGTAGTGCAGACCCACTACTTTTCCGTACAAATCCAGTTTATTACCATCTTTATTATAGACTTCAGCCGCATTTGCTGCGCCAGCAACTAATAACGCCGGGACCAGCATTGCCAGAACTTTTCTTTTCATTATGTATTCCCTTGTGATTATAATCTTCATGAATATATCAATAAGTGCCGTTATCCAAAAAAAAGCACATTTGGATACTATTCTATGAAGTTCATTTTATTTTAAGGATTACATGTAACAAATGTATTTAAAAGATATCAAAATGTTTCTAATCTATTTAATATAATTCATAATTATGAATTCTAAATATAAATATTCATGAAAATTATAAATGTATATCAATATGTTATGAGTTGAGCGGAAACATAGGGGGTATCAATGATTGTTGCGCCAAACGGCTGGTGTGATCAGGCGCACATTAATGAAGGCATAAAAAAAAGCCGGCATCATGCCGGCCCAAAAAATATAAACAAGACGATAAAAGGCTAATAACGGAAGCATCATGACACAGAATAATAAAAAGGTATAATTGTAATCAGTGCTAATATATTGATTAAATGAATTAATAAAGCCGATATCAAAGATAAATAAAATCGCTCAAAACGATTTTTCCTGTATTCACTGCCGTTGCGCAAAATTTATCTATTTGTTCAAAAAATGATTGAGTCTTGACTGGCTCATCCAATGTGGAAAAATGTGACTTTTATCACATAATAGTACTAAGTCTGAATTTTCCGGGTTATCTCAAAATGGAATACGGTTCGACAAAGATGGAAGAGAGACTCTCTCGCAGCCCTGGCGGCAAACTGGCTTTGTGGGCTTTCTATACATGGTGTGGCTATTTCGTCTGGGCAATGGCGCGTTACATCTGGGTGATGAGCCGGATTCCCGATGCCCCCGTGTCGGGATTTGAAAGCGATTTAGGCTCTACCGCGGGAAAGTGGTTAGGGGCACTGGTCGGATTTTTATTTATGGCTCTGGTCGGGGCATTGTTAGGCAGCATTGCCTGGTACACCCGACCTCGTCCCGCACGTAGCAGACGCTATGAATAAAAACTGCTAAGGTGGCGACTCTTTGGCAACGGAGCGCGTATGGACTTACAACACTGGCAGGCACAGTTCGAAAACTGGTTGAAAAACCATCATCAGCACCAGGACGCGGCCCATGACGTGTGTCATTTTCGCCGCGTCTGGGCTACGGCACAGAAGCTGGCGGCAGATGACGATGTCGATATGCTGGTGATTTTAACCGCCTGTTATTTTCACGATATTGTGAGCCTGGCGAAAAATCATCCGCAAAGGCAGCGTTCTTCAATCCTGGCGGCAGAAGAGACGCGTCGCCTGCTCCGTGAAGAGTTCGAGCAATTTCCGGCGGAGAAAATCGAGGCCGTTTGTCATGCCATTGCCGCTCACAGTTTCAGCGCGCAAATCGCCCCCTTAACAACGGAAGCTAAAATTGTCCAGGATGCGGATCGGCTGGAAGCCCTGGGGGCGATTGGCCTGGCGCGCGTGTTTGCCGTTTCAGGGGCATTGGGCGTGGCGCTGTTTGATGGTGAAGATCCGTTCGCACAGCATCGCCCGCTTGATGATAAACGCTACGCGCTGGATCATTTCCAGACTAAGTTGCTGAAGCTACCGCAAACCATGCAAACCGCAAGAGGCAAGCAGCTGGCGCAGCACAACGCGCATTTTTTAGTCGAGTTTATGGCGAAGCTCAGTGCCGAACTGGCGGGGGAGAATGAAGGTGTCGATCACAAGGTGATAGATGCGTTTTCATCCGCTGGCTGAGCGCGTGGCCCTAAATGGCTGTAATTATGTTAACCTGTCGGCCATCTCAGATGGCCGGTGAAATCTATGCAGGAAAATATATCAGTAACCGATTCATACAGCACCGGGAATGCCGCACAGGCAATGCTGGAGAAACTGCTGCAAATTTATGATGTTAAAACGTTGGTGGCGCAGCTTAATGGTGTAGGTGAGAATCACTGGAGCGCGGCAATTTTAAAACGTGCGCTGGCGAATGACTCGGCATGGCACCGTTTAAGTGAGAAAGAGTTCGCCCATCTGCAAACGTTATTACCCAAACCACCGGCACATCATCCGCATTATGCGTTTCGCTTTATCGATCTATTCGCCGGAATTGGCGGCATCCGTCGCGGTTTTGAATCGATTGGCGGACAGTGCGTGTTTACCAGCGAATGGAACAAACATGCGGTACGCACTTATAAAGCCAACCATTATTGCGATCCGGCGACGCATCATTTTAATGAAGATATCCGCGACATCACCCTCAGCCATAAAGAAGGCGTGAGTGATGAGGCGGCGGCGGAACATATTCGTCAACACATTCCTGAACACGATGTTTTACTGGCCGGTTTCCCTTGTCAGCCATTTTCGCTGGCTGGCGTATCGAAAAAGAACTCGCTCGGGCGGGCGCACGGTTTTGCCTGCGATACCCAGGGCACGCTGTTTTTTGATGTGGTACGCATTATCGACGCGCGTCGTCCGGCGATGTTTGTGCTCGAAAACGTCAAAAACCTGAAAAGTCACGACCAGGGTAAAACGTTCCGCATCATCATGCAGACGCTGGACGAACTGGGCTATGACGTGGCTGATGCAGAAGATAATGGGCCAGACGATCCGAAAATCATCGACGGCAAACATTTTCTGCCGCAGCACCGTGAACGCATCGTGCTGGTGGGTTTTCGTCGCGATCTGAATCTGAAAGCCGATTTTACCCTGCGTGATATCAGCGAATGTTTCCCTGCGCAGCGAGTGACGCTGGCGCAGCTGTTGGACCCGATGGTCGAGGCGAAATATATCCTGACGCCGGTGCTGTGGAAGTACCTCTATCGATATGCGAAAAAACATCAGGCGCGCGGTAACGGCTTCGGTTATGGAATGGTTTATCCGAACAATCCGCAAAGCGTCACGCGTACGCTGTCTGCGCGTTATTACAAAGATGGCGCGGAAATTTTAATCGATCGCGGCTGGGATATGGCCACGGGTGAGAAAGACTTTGACGATCCGCTGAATCAGCAACATCGTCCACGTCGGTTAACGCCTCGGGAATGCGCGCGCTTAATGGGTTTTGAAGCGCCGGGAGAAGCGAAATTCCGTATTCCGGTTTCGGACACTCAGGCCTATCGCCAGTTCGGTAACTCGGTGGTCGTGCCGGTCTTTGCCGCGGTGGCAAAACTGCTTGAGCCAAAAATCAAACAGGCGGTGGCGTTGCGTCAGCAAGAGGCACAACATGGCCGACGTTCACGATAAGGCCACTCGCAGCAAAAATATGCGCGCGATTGCCACGCGTGATACGGCGATAGAGAAGCGCCTCGCCAGTCTGTTAACCGGGCAGGGCCTGGCATTTCGCGTTCAGGACGCCAGTCTGCCCGGACGTCCGGATTTTGTCGTTGATGAATATCGCTGCGTGATATTTACCCATGGCTGCTTCTGGCATCATCATCACTGCTATCTGTTTAAAGTGCCTGCGACTCGAACCGAGTTCTGGCTGGAGAAGATAGGTAAAAATGTTGAGCGCGATCGCCGCGATATCAGTCGCTTGCAGGAACTCGGCTGGCGCGTATTGATTGTCTGGGAGTGCGCGTTACGTGGGCGCGAGAAGCTGACGGATGAAGCGCTTACCGAGCGTCTGGAAGAGTGGATCTGCGGCGAAGGTGCCAGCGCGCAGATCGACACGCAGGGGATTCATTTACTCGCTTGATGCGTCCTGAATAACTGGCGCAACTACGGGTTTTGCCGGGAAGAGATATTTTCCCAACGTGACCAGTACCACCGCGAAGACAATTACGCCGAGCGCCAGCCATTCAATCTTCGACAGTGTTTCTCCACCCAGTCCCGTACCCAGCAAGACCGCGACCACCGGGTTAACGTAAGCGTAGCTGGTGGCGAGAGCCGGACTGACATTACGGATTAAATACATATAAGCGTTGATGGCGATAATCGAACCAAACAGCGCCAGATAGCCGACCGCAAGGAAGCCTGAAAGGGAAGGGAGCGCCGTCAGTTTTTCACCCGCAATCATCGACGCGATCATTAACACCACGCCTGCCGCCAGCATCTCAATCGCACCCGCCATCATCCCTACAGGTAAGGTAATGCGCGAGCCATAAACTGAGCCAAACGCCCAGCTAATCGAGCCGATTAAAATCAGAATCGCGCCCCACGGATTGCCGCTTAAATTTCCACCGCTATTGAGCATGATGATTCCGGCAAGCCCAATGGCAATACCCACCCATTCCAGTTTGCGCGTTTTAATGCCAAACAGGCGGCTGAAGCACAGGGTAAAGAGGGGCACGGTTGCAACCACTACGGCGGCGATGCCGGAAGGAACATTTTGATGTTCGGCAACCGTCACCATGCCATTACCGACAGCCAGCAATAACAGGCCAATCAGCGCGGCATTGAGCAGCGGACGTAGCGGGGGGAGTTTGTGTCCGCGCAGTAGCAAAAATGCCAGCAATAAAATACCGGCTGCCAGGAATCGAACGCCCGCCATCATTAACGGAGGCCAGCTTTCCACGCCAATCCGAATGACAAAATAGGTTGAGCCCCAAATGATATACAACGCAAACAGCGCGCCAAAAAGCGGTAACAACTGGCGGAAACGCATAATCCCTCACGGTGGAAATAAAAAGGTGGTTCATAGTAAACGTGAAAATCATTCTGCTGGCGAGAGATATAATTGCACTTGATTGTTAAAAAAATGTTGACCTGTGAAGCAAGTATCAGAGCTGCCGTTTTTGCTTCATACTTACACCCTTCAACAATAAAAATGAGAGGGAATGCTTTTGGCCGGGAGTAGTTTACTGACGTTGCTCGATGATATCGCCACACTACTGGACGATATCTCCGTGATGGGCAAACTGGCGGCGAAGAAAACCGCCGGTGTATTAGGGGATGACTTATCGCTCAATGCGCAACAAGTTTCAGGCGTGCGGGCCAACCGGGAACTTCCCGTGGTCTGGGGCGTGGCGAAAGGATCGCTGATTAATAAAGTGATTCTGGTGCCGCTGGCGCTGATCATCAGTGCGTTTATCCCGTGGGCGATTACGCCTCTGTTGATGATTGGTGGCGCGTTTCTCTGCTTTGAAGGAGTAGAGAAAGTGCTGCATATGCTGGAGGCGCGTAAACATAAAGAAGATCCGGCGCAGAGCCAGCAGCGTCTGGAGAAGCTGGCGGCGCAGGATCCGCTGAAGTTTGAAAAGGACAAAATAAAAGGGGCGATTCGTACCGATTTTATATTGTCTGCGGAAATCGTCGCCATCACGCTGGGGATTGTGGCCGAAGCGCCGTTGCTTAATCAGGTGCTGGTGCTTTCAGGCATCGCGCTGGTAGTGACCGTGGGCGTCTACGGTCTGGTAGGGGTTATCGTTAAGATTGATGACCTGGGGTATTGGCTGGCGGAAAAATCCAGCGCGCTGATGCAGGCATTAGGTAAAGGGTTATTGATTATCGCGCCCTGGCTGATGAAAGCGTTATCGATTGTCGGCACGCTGGCGATGTTCCTCGTCGGCGGTGGGATTGTGGTACATGGAATTGCGCCGCTGCATCACGCCATTGAACATTTCGCCGGGCAGCAAAGTGCAGTAGTGGCGATGATATTACCGACTGTTTTAAATCTGATTCTTGGATTTATCATCGGCGGCATCGTGGTGCTGGGAGTGAAAGCCGTAGAGAAAATGCGCGGTCAGGCACATTAATACTCGCACTGGCTATTATGCAAAATTCGCCATCTTCAACTAAGGTGAACAAGTTTCACTCGAAAAAAGGAGGCGAGTATGAGCTTTATGGTTAGTGAGGAAGTTACGGTTAAAGAGGGCGGCCCGCGGATGATTGTCACTGGATACTCCAGCGGTATGGTTGAGTGTCGTTGGTATGACGGTTACGGGGTCAAGCGGGAAGCTTTTCATGAAACCGAGCTTGTTCCGGGGGAGGGGAGTCGTTCTGCGGAAGAAGTGTGAAAGGGTATCATTAACATCAGGCCGGATCACATCCGGCCTGGTGTGCTAATGCCTGCAATGAATGATAGTCGCGTCTTATCATGCCACCATTATAAAATTATCGCTGTTTTGCGGTACGCTATCGCCAGGTTATGCCAGAATCATAAAAAAGCAGGTTGGGAGTCGTCAGGGTGCAGCACGAGACAAAAATGGAAAACCAGAGCTGGTTGAAAAAACTCGCACGCCGCCTGGGGCCTGGTCATGTCGTTAATCTCTGCTTTATCGTGGTATTGCTTTTTTCCACCTTGCTCACCTGGCGTGAAGTGGTGGTGCTGGAAGATGCCTATATCTCCAGCCAGCGTAATCATCTGGAAAACGTTGCCAACGCGCTCGATAAGCATTTGCAGTATAACGTCGACAAACTGATCTTTTTACGTAATGGCATGCGCGAAGCTCTCGTAGCGCCACTGGATTTCACCTCTCTGCGTGATGCTGTAACCGAGTTCGAACAGCATCGCGACGAGCACGCCTGGAAAATCGAACTCAACCGACGACGCACTCTGCCAGTTAATGGTGTGTCGGATGCATTAGTCAGCGAGGGGAATCTCCTGTCTCGCGAAAATGAAAGCCTCGACAATGAAATTACCGCTGCACTGGAAGTTGGTTACTTGCTGCGACTAGCGCACAACTCCTCGTCGATGGTTGAACAGGCGATGTATGTCTCGCGTGCCGGATTTTACGTTTCGACGCAGCCGACCTTGTTTACGCGCAATGTTCCAACGCGTTATTACGGCTATGTCACCCAACCCTGGTTTATTGGCCATTCACAACGAGAAAATCGTCACCGCGCGGTACGCTGGTTCACTTCGCAACCGGAACACGCCAGCAATACTGAACCGCAGGTTACCGTCAGTGTTCCGGTAGACAGTAATAACTACTGGTATGGCGTGCTGGGGATGAGTATTCCCGTGCGTACTATGCAGCAATTTTTAAGAAACGCCATCGATAAAAACCTCGATGGTGAGTATCAGCTCTATGACAGTAAGCTGAGATTTTTGACCTCTTCCAATCCTGACCATCCAACAGGGAATATTTTTGATCCTCGTGAACTGGCCTTGCTGGCGCAGGCAATGGAACATGACACGCGGGGCGGCATTCGTATGGACAGTCGCTATGTTAGCTGGGAACGTCTGGACCATTTCGACGGTGTGCTGGTGCGTGTCCATACGTTAAGCGAAGGCGTGCGCGGCGATTTCGGCAGTATCAGCATTGCATTAACCCTGCTGTGGGCGCTCTTTACCACCATGTTACTCATCTCCTGGTATGTGATTCGCCGGATGGTTAGCAACATGTATGTTCTGCAAAGCTCGTTGCAGTGGCAGGCGTGGCACGACACCTTAACGCGTTTATATAACCGTGGCGCACTGTTCGAAAAAGCCCGTCCGCTCGCTAAATTGTGTCAGACGCACCAACATCCTTTTTCTGTCATTCAGGTCGATCTTGACCATTTTAAAGCGATTAATGACCGCTTTGGTCATCAGGCGGGCGACCGTGTTCTTTCTCATGCTGCCGGATTAATTAGCAGTTCCTTGCGTGCGCAGGACGTTGCCGGGCGGGTCGGTGGTGAGGAGTTTTGTGTGATTCTGCCAGGCGCGAGTCTGACGGAGGCTGCGGAGGTCGCAGAACGTATTCGACTGAAATTAAATGAAAAAGAGATGTTGATCGCCAAGAGTACGACGATACGCATCAGTGCCTCGCTGGGGGTAAGCAGCAGCGAGGAAACCGGTGATTATGATTTTGAACAACTCCAGTCACTGGCCGACCGTCGGCTTTATCTCGCTAAACAGGCTGGGCGTAATCGGGTATTCGCGAGCGATAACGCTTAACGGGCGGAGAAAAAATGGTCCAGCCCTTCACGCCATCCTTCCGGTCCTTCACGCTGCGTTCGCCAGACGCGGGCCGGATCCTCATCATGCAGATGCACCCCTTCACGATTTAGCCCTTTCACAATCACCGCGTAATCCATTACCTCCAGTAAGGGCGCATCGTTTGGCCCATCGCCCAGGCCAAGTGTGGTTGGGCGTTTGCCTGACAATTGTTGATAGGTCGCGATAATCCAGTTGGCAGCCTGATCTTTTCCGGCAGAAGCATCCAGTACGTGCCAGAAGCGCGCACCCTGCATAAACTGTAAGCCCAGTTCGTTCAGACGAGCGGTAAATTGTGCCATACGCTCGTCACTGTCGCGCCAGATTAGCGTTACCGACGCCTCATGAAGCTGCGTCAGCGCCGCCTGGCTACGGCTTAATCCCGTCCATTCGGCGATGGTTGCATCGTCGACATCATCAAAAGTCGTGAATTTAAAATGTTCTTTCTCGCGTAGCGTATTTAAAACCAGGCTGATTTCGCCATGGCTAATACCTGAGATGATGCGTGGAAAACCGTCTATCTCCTGCCATTGCTCAGCAAGCTGGATCACTGCGCCATTTTCGGCAATCAGCGGTAAACCTTGTAGCCCCAACGTTTTTTGCAAGTACAGCATTTCCGCTGATGTTTTACTGCTACAGAGAATGACGGGAACATTTGCTTCGCGTAAACGGGTGAGCCAGGGGGCTGCCGGTTGCCAGTCATAACTATGACTGTCCAGCAGGGTGCCATCAAGATCGCTAAAAACCAGTAGTGGTTGTTGAATTGAAAACATAGTCGCGCAGTACTCCTCTTACCAGGATGATTCTCAAAACCGCACAAATTATCAAAGATGATTTTTTCGGGAGCGATCCCGCTGACGCCAGAGCCACCAAGGGGTGACGTGCGTCACATTTCTATTCATAAGTAGCGTTAATCATTCATATGGCGAATATTTTCTTGTCAGCGAAAAAAATTGCGGATAAGGTGATGAACACATCAGATTTCCTGGTGTAACGAATTTTTTAAGTGCTTCTTGCTTAAGCAAGTTTCATCCCGACCCCCTCAGGGTCGGGATTTTTTTATTGTGCATTCAACGATTCACTTCAGAGACGCTGAAGTCATGAATATCCAGTTCGAAGGCATCCGCCAATTCACGCCATGTATGATATTCACGTCCATCGACGCTAACGTGTTCAGAATCGTTCTGGCTGCGATGAACTTCGCTTTCGCTAATTTCATTGATCGCCGCCAGCAGGGCATCGACATCGACGCTGACCTCACGTTTTGCGGTATCGCTGTACTCTTTTGCGGTTTTCATCATCTTTCCTCGCAACCGTTACTCTGTTGTTGCCGCCAGTCGTTAAGTCCGCCTGGCATCTCTTAAGTATAGACCGTCGAGAAAATCAGCACTCGCGCGCGCCTGGCGCTGCCAGAAAAACGAAATTGTTCTACACTGGCACAAAGCCACAGGAGGAAAACGATGAAGGTGAATGATCGGGTAACAGTCAAAACGGATGGCGGTCCGCGTCGTCCTGGCGTGGTACTGGCAGTTGAGGAGTTTAGTGAAGGCACAATGTACCTGGTTTCGCTGGAAGACTACCCGCTCGGCATCTGGTTCTTTAATGAAGCAGGGCATCAGGACGGTATCTTTGTGGAGAAAGCAGAGTAATCTTATTCAGCCTGACTGGTGGGAAACCACCAGTCAGAATGTGTTAGCGCATGTTGACAAAAATACCATTAGTCACATTATCCGTCAGTCGGACGACATGGTAGATAACCTGTTTATTATGCGTTTTGATCTTACGTTTAATATTACCTTTATGCGATGAAACGGTCTTGGCTTTGATATTCATTTGGTCAGAGATTTGAATGGTTCCCTGACCTGCCATCCACATTCGCAACATACTCGATTCGGTTCGGCTCAATGATAACGTCGGCATATTTAAAAACGAGGTTATCGTTGTCTCTTTTTTCAGAATATCGCCAAGGATATCGTCGAGAGATTCCGGTTTAATCGATTTAGAACTGATCAATAAATTTTTTCTGACCAATAGATATTCATCAAAATGAACATTGGCAATTGCCATAAAAACGATAAATAACGTATTGGGATGTTGATTAATGATGAGCTTGATACGCTGACTGTTAGAAGCATCGTGGATGAAACAGTCCTCATTAATAAACACCACTGAAGGGCGCTGTGAATCACAAGCTATGGCAAGGTCATCAACGGTTTCAATGTCGTTGATTTCTCTTTTTTTAACCCCTCTACTCAACAGATACCCGGTTAAACCTAGTCGGGTGTAACTACATAAATCCATAATAATCGTTGACATGGCATACCCTCACTCAATGCGTAACGATAATTCCCCTTACCTGAATATTTCATCATGACTAAACGGAACAACATGGGTCACCTAATGCGCCACTCTCGCGATTTTTCAGGCGGACTTACTATCCCGTAAAGTGTTGTATAATTTGCCTGGAATTGTCTTAAAGTAAAGTAAATGTTGCGATATGTGAGTGAGCTTAAAACAAATATTTCGCTGCAGGAGTATCCTGGAAGATGTTCGTAGGTATTATTTTTCGGATAATCCTTAGGATAACATGATAAACGTTACGGAATTATATTAATGGCAATTCACTAATAATATCAGCCAGCAAATTAAAAATTTCACTGAATAAATGTTCGCAAAAAGGTGCAATTAACGGCATTAATGCCGCCATTAAAGAGATGCCGACAGTCAGAGTTAATGGAAATCCAATAACAAAAATGGATAATTGCGGGGCCATACGATTAAGTAAACCTAATGCCAGATTCAGTGTCAGCAGCAGAGTAATGAGCGGTAACGCCAGCATCAGCCCGTTAAGGAAAATCAAACTCCCTGCTTTGGTGAGTGCCAGAAACGCATTGCTGTTCAACGGTTCGCCACCAATCGGCAGGGTGTGAAAGGTATCGACCAGCAGTGAAATCAACCATAAATGACCGTTAAATGTCAGGAACAGCAGTAACGCCAGCATATCCATGATACGCGCTAAAACGGGCATATTAAGATGGCTGGCCGGATCGACAAACGTCGCAAATGACAGCCCCATTTGCAGACCGATAATTTCGCCAGCGGTTCGCACAGCGGCAAAGGCAAATTGCATGGTAAAACCAAGCGCAATGCCGATCAGGATCTGCTGCACGGCCAGCCACAGAGCAAAGAACGAAAAAACAGGAACATCGTTGGCAGGTAATGATGGGGCAATGGCGAACGTGATCATCATTGCCAGACCCAGTTTTACCCGTTTCGGTACGCTGCGTTCGCTCAGAATCGGCGCGGTGGAGATCAGCGCCAGCACGCGCAGTAACGGCCAGAAGTACAGGTTTAACCAGGATAGCCATTGTTCGCTTGTCACCTGCAACATAGTACGGCTACCCGATGATATACGGCAGGTTAGTGAACAAGGTGCGGACGTAATCCAGCAACAGATTGAGCATCCACGGTCCGGCAATAATAATGGCGATAAATACGGCGATGATTTTCGGAATAAACGACAGCGTCATTTCGTTAATCTGCGTGGCGGCCTGCAAAATACTGATGATAAGGCCCGTGACCAACGCTACCAACAATAGCGGGGCAGCCAGTGCCAGCGCGACTTTCATCGCTTCAGTCCCCATCATCATGACCGATTCAGGTGTCATTTTGCCTCTCTAGCTGTAAAAGCTCTGCGCCAGCGAACCGACCAGCAATTGCCAGCCATCCACCAGTACAAACAGCATCAGTTTAAAGGGCAGAGCAATGGTGGCTGGGGGAACCATCATCATCCCCAATGCCATCAACACGCTGGCTATCACCAGGTCGATAATCAAAAAAGGGATGAAAATCGTGAAGCCTATCTGAAATGCGGTTTTCAACTCGCTGGTCACGTAGGCCGGGAGCAAAATGCGCATCGGCACGGCTTCAGGTCCCTGCAACGGGCCGGTATTCGCCAGTCTGGCAAACAACCCTAAATCTGCCTCACGGGTCTGACGCAGCATAAACTCACGCAGCGGCTGCGCCCCTTTTTCCAGCGCCTCCTGCATTGATATTTTCTCTTCGCTGAATGGCTGGTACGCATCTACATAAATTTTGTCGATCACCGGTGACATAATAAAAAAGGTCAAAAACAGTGCCAGCCCCAGCAATACCTGGTTAGGTGGCGCGGAGGGTGTTCCCAGCGCGTTACGCAATAAACCAAAAACAATGATGATGCGGGTGAAACTGGTCATCATCAGTAAAATTGCCGGAATAAACGTCAACGAGGTGATGAACACCAGCGTCTGCACCGGGAGCGACCAGCTTTGTCCACCGCCAGGCAGCGGCTGGCTGGTGATACCCGGCAGTTGCGCGAAGGCGAGGGGCGTAATCAGCCAGAGAAGGACAGGTGCGACAGACAATAAACGACGCATCAGGATCTCCCGCTACGCTTAAGCAAATTTTTCATGACCGACTGAAAATCGGTCTGCGGTATCTCTTCCGTTGGTGCAGAAGGGGGAAGTTTATGCAGCAGATTGATTTGACCTGCGGTAACGCCGAGCACCAGCCGTGCATCTTCCACATCGACCACCACAACCCTTTCACGCGCGCCCAGTGAAGCACTGGCGCTAATTTTCAGACCGTTAACGCCAGTGCGTTTAGGGGCAAATCCCAACCGTTTTACCAGCCAGGCAGCAGCGAGGATCAGGGCAATAATGGCGATGAGTGCGCCGCTCACCTGCAGCAGTGGCGCAGCAGAAACCGGCGCGGAAGATTGCACAGTAGCGTGGTTATTCATCACTAACGGCTCAGGCGGCGCATTCGCTCAGACGGAGTAATGATATCGGTGATCCGCACGCCATATTTATCGGCAACGACCACCACTTCGCCCTGGGCGATTAAATAACCGTTGATCAGAATATCCAGTGGTTCGCCCGCCAGACCGTCCAGCGCCACGACGGACCCTTGCGTCAGACGCAACAGCTCTTTGATGGTCATCCGCGTACGGCCCAGCTCGACGGTCAGCTTGACCGGAATATCCATAATCAGGTCGATATCCTGCAACGTTCCGCTGACATCACCACCGCCAAATTGCTGGAACACCGTCTCGGCAGCGCTTTTGCTGCTGGTTGATTTTTGTTCGCTCAACGCTTCAGCCCACAGATCGTCCATTGCGCCGTTGTTGTCATCGGCCGGATTATTCATGTCACTCATTTGGGCTGTTCCTCGTTCAGAGAATTTAAAATCGGGTTAATCAAATGTTCTATCCGTAACGCATACTGACCGTTGAGGGTGCCATACTGACTGGTCAGCACCGGGACGCCGTCAACATGGGCGATGATGCGATCGGGTTTTTCTATCGGCAGGACGTCGCCGGGGTTCAGTTTTAAAATCTGCGACAGGCGTAGCGAGATATCGGCAAAGTTGGCGACCAGCTCCAGCTGTGAATGCTGCACCTGGCGCACCAGGTTATCGCGCCAGTTCTGATCTTCATTACGCGAGTTTTCCAGCGGCGGGTTAACCAACAATTCCCGTAGCGGCTCGATCATGCTGAATGGCAGGCAGATATTAAATTCGCCGGTCAGGTTGCCAATCTCCACATGGAACGGCGTGTTAACCACAATGTCGTTCGGCGAGGTGGTGATATTGGTAAATTTCACCTGCATTTCCGAACGCACGTACTCAACTTCCAGCGGATTAATCGCCTTCCAGGCGTCGCTATAGCCTTCAAGCGCCAGTTTCAACATGCGGTTGATGACGCGCTGTTCGGTATGGGTAAACTCGCGACCTTCCACTTTGGTCGGGAAGCGTCCATCGCCGCCAAACAGGTTATCCACGGCGATAAACACCAGACTCGGTGAGAACACCACCAGCCCAGTGCCGCGCAGCGGTTTCAGATGGATAAGGTTCAGGTTGGTCGGCACCGGCAGGTTGCGGGCAAATTCATGGTACGGCTGAATGCGGATGGCCCCGACGGTTATATCCGGGCTACGACGCAGCAGGTTGAACAGCCCCATACGAAAATGGCGGGCAAAGCGCTCATTAATGATTTCCAGCGCCTGCAAACGTTCGCGCACAACCCGTCGTTGGGTATTCGGATCGTACGGACGAATGTCACTTTCGCCGCTAACACTGGCTGTCGGTTCGTCTTTGACTTCGCTGTCACCATTCAACAGCGCATCAATTTCAGCTTGAGAAAGAATACTATCGCCCATGTCGTTATCGCAGAATAAAAGCGGTATACAGCACGTCGGTGACATCCTGTTTCGGTTGCCCGGCAACAAGCGGGGTGGAAAGTGTGGTTTTAATCTCGGCAATCAGGTTTTTCTTGCCTTCTTCTGTCGCCAGTACGGCAGCATCCTGACGCGAAAACAGTAACAGCAAGCGACTACGGACTTCCGGCAAATACTCACTCAGCCGCGAGCGGGTAGCTTCATCTTTCAGGCGCAGGGTTATGCCGATATAAAGTACGCGATCCGCATCGCCCAAATTGACCGTGAAGGTATCCAGCGCGTAGAAGACCGGTGAGGGCACGACGCGTTGCTGCGCTTTGTCGTCAGCGGCAACCTGATGCGAATGCCAGTAGCTGTAACCTGCGCTGGCACAGGCCGCGAGGGTAATGAATACCAGAATCGGGATCCAAAGCGATCGCTTGCTTTTCTTGCTTATCGCGTAATCAGTCATGTGTTGCGGTCTTCCTGTGTCGCTACTGCTTATCGGCTAATTATCCTGCGTCTTGAGCGCAACAAAGCGGGGAAAAGACGCGGATTACGGTGCTACCTCTGACGTTAGGCGAAAATATCAACGCCGCTGTTGCCTGTTACACGCCCTTGTAAAGAGACGGGAACCGGAAGCGTATCGTCGTCTTCCCCCGCCAGAGGTTCATGGTTTGCTGTGCGTTGGCTTTGCTGTTGCTGGGAAGCGGCCTGCTGCTGACCACTAAAGCTTTCGCCACTGATGTTGCTTTGCCCTAACTGAATGCCACTTTCGGCCAGCTGCGTGCGCAGTACCGGCAGCGCTGCTTCCAGGGCGGCGCGTACATGCTGATGCGGTGAAACCATCTGGATTTGCGCCTGGTTATCATCCACTTTGAGGGAGATTTGCACTTCACCTAAATCCTGCGGGTGCAGACGCAACTCTGCACTTTGTTGCCCCTGGCGGGTGAACAGCGAAATATGCTGGCTTAATGATTGTTGCCATTCGTGAGAACCCAGCGGTGCACTCAAAACAGGTGCGGCGACGGTGGGCAGTGGCTGTGTCTGGTGTGGAGTGATTAGCGGGCTGGCGGCAGCGGTCACCGGTGAAGGTGTGCTGATGACTTCCGCTTTACTCTGGGCTTCTGCTACCAGCGGTGTTAATGGCTGAGCTGGTGTGCCGGGGGCGTCATCAGGCTGTGCTGTTGTGAGTTGCTCAGAAGTCAGTTTTGTGAAGAGCGTTGGTTTCTCTGTCGGTAACACGGTTGACGGCGCATCAGTCACTTTGGGCGTATTGTCAAAACCCGGCAACATCGCAAAAAGGGCGCTCAGGCTTGCGGTGACGTCTTCATTCAGATCATCCGCTTTTTCGTCTTTTGTCGTATTTTTGTCAGCCACCGCAGCCAACGCCATCGTCTGAGCGGTGGTTAACGGTGTTGATGTGGATTGTTCGTCGTTGATGACAGGCGGTGTTTCATCCACAGGGATCAGTAAATTAGCTTGTTGCGCGTCGGAAACAATATCGCTGATCAGCGGCTCGCCTTTTGTCGTGGGCTTATCTGTTGCCACCAGCAACTGGGGGGCCGCTTTGTCGGTAGTTGTCTCGCCTGCTAATGCTTCGCTCAACAACGCGAGAAAATCTTGTGCAGCATCGCTGGCTTTGCCGCCAGGCAATGTGGTGGTGTCAACGTCGGCGGTAATCAAGGGCGCTAAGCGAATCATTCAGGTTTCCTCATGGCGGCGCGCTGGGCGAACTCATCCATCTTTTTCTGATCGAGGCGGTTTTCTGCAAGCAGTGCCGCCGTGGATTGCCGTTCCTGCAGTGTCTGCCAGGCCTGCAAACGTTGTTTTTTTTCTCGCCAACTGTTCAGGGCAATGTCAACTTTCTGCGTCCACTGATTAAGTTGCTGGCGATGCTGAGTAATGGCTTTTTCCAGCGTCTGGATAAACTGCTGATAGTTGATCCAGCGGTTGCTGGTTATCCCGGCACTCATATCGCTGTTGAGGTTATTGCGATATTCATTCTGATAATCAATCAGCATTTTGAGCTGTTCTTCCGCCTGCTGACATCCGCGACGCATTTCACCCAGCAGGCGCGCGGCATCCTCTACCTCTTTTTCTGCCAGATCTTTCAGGGTCGCCAGCGCACCATGTTCTGCCATCTGCCGTTATCTCCTGGGTTATGACACTGTCGGGAAAATACGCTCCAGCCCCTGGAGAGACGCTTCCCAGTCCGCGCGTTCAAAAATGCCTTGTTGCAAATAGCCCTCCAGCTGCGGCCACAGGGCGATGGCTTTATCGAGCATCGGATCGCTGCCTTTGGCATACGCGCCGACGCTAACCAGATCGCGGTTACGCTGAAAACTCGACAACAGCTGTTTGAAGGTGCGCACTCGCGCGTAATGTTGCTCACTGATCAACGCCGTCATTGCGCGGCTGATCGACGCTTCAATATCGATAGCCGGATAGTGCCCGGCTTCCGCCAGTCGGCGAGACAGCACAATGTGACCGTCGAGGATCGCCCGCGCGGAGTCGGCAATCGGATCCTGCTGGTCATCGCCTTCAGTGAGCACGGTATAAAACGCGGTAATCGAGCCGCCGCCGCTAATGCCATTTCCGGCACGCTCGACCAGTGCCGGTAATTTGGCAAACACCGACGGTGGATAACCTTTGGTGGCGGGGGGTTCGCCAATCGCCAGCGCAATTTCACGCTGGGCCATCGCGTAGCGGGTGAGGGAGTCCATAATCAGCAACACATGCTGACCACGATCGCGAAAATCTTCGGCAATGCGCGTGGCATAGGCGGCACCCTGCATTCGCAGGAGCGGAGAAACATCCGCCGGAGCGGCAATCACCACTGAGCGTGCACGCCCTTCGGCACCGAGGATGTTCTCAATAAAATCTTTTACTTCGCGCCCACGTTCACCAATCAAACCCACGACAATGACATCGGCGCGGGTGTAACGTGCCATCATCCCCAGCAGCACACTTTTACCAACGCCGGACCCGGCAAACAGCCCCATACGCTGCCCACGCCCAACGGTAAGCAGGGCATTGATTGGGCGCACGCCGGTGTCCAGCACATGTTCAATCGGTGTACGTTGCAACGGGTTAAATGGCGGGGTAATCAGCGCACCGGTTTCCGTCGTATCGGGGGAGGGCAGGCCATCGAGCGGTTTACCGCTGCCGTCCAGAACGCGACCTAATAACGCCGGACCGAGCGGCAACTGCTTGCCGCTTTGCAGCCCTTCTGCCGAAATGTTTTTGGCATAAACACGCGCGCCGGGCAGGACACCTTCGACTTCCTCCAGCGGCATTAAAAACAGCCGTTGACCGTTAAAGCCAACGACTTCGCTTTCTACTTCGTGCGTTTCGCTGCCGTTCTGGCGCTCAATGACACAGGTTGCGCCGAGCGGCAATTGTAATCCGGTGGCTTCCAGCACCAGCCCGGTAGCGCGGGTTAATCGCCCGTAGCGACGTACCGCAGGCAACTGCGCCATTTTGGCTTCAAAGTTATCCAGCGTGGTTAGCCAGCGAGTCAGGCGCGTGGTCATTACACCACTCCTGGTGCTGCCAGACGGCAGAGTTCTTGCCAGCGAGTGGCGACACTGGCGTCGAGATCGCCTTCATCGGCGGAGACTTTACAGCCGCCAGGATGGAGGGTGGGATCGCCCCGCAAGCGCCAGCCATGCAAACTTAAGGTAGCGCCGAGCATATCATCCACACGTTGCAGATCATCCGGGTGCACGCGCAGCTGTGGTTTACCGCTGAATAACGGTTCTTGCTGCAACAACTGTTGGATCTGTTTGATCAGTGCCGAGTTATCCACCGTTGGCGTCTGACCGATGACCTGACGTGCCGCCTCCAGCGCCATCTGCATCAGGCGCGACGCTATCACACTATCAAGTGCATCAAGGGTAGTTTGAAATTCGCTGACCAGTTGCTGCATCCGGGCATGAATTGGCGCTTGTTGAGACTTCGCCTCTGCCAGACCTTGCTCCAGCCCCTGGGCCAGTCCTTCCTGATAGCCCTGCTTATGACCTTGCTGGCGACCTTCGGCAATACCCGCCTGATAACCTTGCTCATGGGCCTGCATTTGCAGTTGCGCCAGTTGCTGCTCAAGGCTGGGTTCAGCCTCTTCAATGATGGTTTCTTCCGGCTCGACTATGGGCACAAACTCTGCCTGTGGTGGCGCGAGATCGTCCGGCGTCCAGGTTTTCCACGGCAGATTATCAGACATAGGTATCCTCGCCGCTGCCAATTACCATCTCGCCAGTTTCGGCAAGGCGGCGCACAATCAGCAGAATCGCTTTCTGTTCGTTTTCCACCTGCGACAGACGCACCGGACCACGGTTGGCGAGATCGTCGCGCAGAATATCGGCGGCACGCTGCGACATATTGCGCAAGAATTTCTCGCGCAGTGGCTGCTCGGCTCCTTTCAGCGCGATCAACAGCGATTCGGAATCCACTTCCTGCAACAGACGCTGAATGCTGCGATCGTCGACATCCACCAGATTCTCGAACAGGAACATCTCGTCGATGATTTTCTGCGCCAGCTCGCCGTCGAATTCACGCACGGCGGTAATAACGGCTTCTTCCTGCTGAGTTTTCATCAGGTTGATAATTTCGGCTGCCGTTCTCACGCCGCCCATTTTGCTGCGCTTGAGATTCTGACCGTCGAGCAAGCCATTCAGTACTTCGGTCAGCTCCGCCAGCGCGGCTGGCTGCACGCCGCCAAAGGTGGCGATACGCAACATCACGTCGTGGCGCAGACGTTCATCGAACAACGCCAGAATATCGGCGGCTTGGGCGCGCTTCAGATGCACCAGAATGGTGGCGATAATTTGCGGATGCTCATCGCGAATCAGATCGGCGGCGCTCTGTGGCTCCATAAAGTTGAGCGTTTCAATACCGCTGGCGGTATCGCGAGTTTCGAGAATATCTTCCAGCAGGCTGGCGGCACGTTCTTCACCCAGAGCTTTGACCAATACCGAGCGCAGATAATCGTTGGCGTTGATATTCAGTGCGGCAAACTGTTCAGCTTCTTGCTCAAACTCCGCCAGCACATCGGTTAGCTGCTTGTTGGAGATCTGCGTGACGTTCGCCATTGCAGCGCTCAGGGTTTGTACTTCACGCTGGGAGAGGTGCTTGAACACCTCTGCCGCCCGGTCTTCGCCAATGGTCATCAGCAGGATGACGCTTTTATCGGTGCCTGTCAGGTTACTCATGATCGTTATTTATCCACTGGCGAATGACCAGCGCCACCACGCGCGGATCGTTATCAGACATTTCACGGATACGCTGGCTCATGACTTCTGCCCCCAGACGTTGGTTAGCGCGCCGTTGTTGTAGTTGTTCGTCTTTGCTCAGGCGGACTTCCACCGCATCTTCCACTTCCTCGCGGGCCTGCGCCTGTTGCTGTACAGCTTTCATCGCCTCAGCGCGACGTGTTAGCTGCGGACGTACCGCTTTCCGCCACAGCAGCCACGCCACCAGCAGTACCAGCAACCAGCGACCGGCAGCAAGTAACTGATCGATAAACGCTTGCTGTTGCCAGAATGGCAGTTCTCCGCCGCTTTCGTCACTGCTATTGAACGGCGAGTTAACGACATTGAGCGAGTCACCGCGTTTTTCAGAAAAGCCCATCGCCTCGCGGGTCAGATCTTCAATTTGCTTCATCTGTTCGTTGCTGAGAGGCAACGGTTTGCCATCTGGCAAGGTTTTGTAATTCACCACGACCGCGACTGACAGACGTTGCACATCGCCCACGTTCATTTTGGTATGACGAATGGTGCGATCGACTTCGTAGTTACTGGTTTCATTCCGCTGTGTGCTACGCGGCCCACTATTGCTGGTGGTGCTCGCCTGCTGCTGGCGGTTATTTTGATTTGCCGGAGGCGTGCTGATTGGCGCGTTATTCGCAGGTGCCGGTTGATTCGACAACGCCCCCGGTACGCCGCCCGGATAACCGGAACCGCTTTGCTCGCTCTCATTAAGCTGGCGTGAACGAAGCGCCGCATGAGATTCATCACCGTTAGGGCGATACTGTTCTTCCGTTTGTTCTTTACTGGCGAAGTCCAGCTGCGCCGTAACCTGGGCGTGAATATTACCGTTACCAACAATAGGCGACAGGATCGCTTCAATACGCCGCTGAATACGGCCTTCGACATCGCTGGCATATTTCAACTGAGCGTCATTAAGATCGCGCCCGCTGGTATTGGACTGGGTTAACAGATGTCCGCCCTGATCCACCAGCGTGACGTTTCCCGGCGGCAGACCAGCAACGGCGCTGGAAACCAGATGCACAATGGCGCTAATTTGCCCTTCATCGAGTGCGCGGCCGGGTAACAGATTTACCGTCACCGATGCAGAAGGGGATTTTTGTTCACGGACGAATAAAGACGGTTTCGGCATTGCCAGATGTACGCGCGCCCCTTTTACCGGGCCGATAGTTTCGATGGTACGAGAAAGCTCGCCTTCCAGCGCCCGCTGATAATTCACCTGTTCGCTGAACTGGCTGATACCAAACTTTTCCTGATCAAGCAGTTCGAAACCGACCGCGCCGCCTTTTGGCAAACCTTGTTGTGCCAGGCGCAGACGCAGTTCGTGAACTTTATCTGCCGGAACTTCAATAGCGCCGCTGGCTTCGCTGAAGCGGTAAGGAATATTCATTTGCGTCAGTTGGCTGACAATTGCGCCACCATCCTGATCGGAAAGATTGCTGAATAATGTGCGGTAGTCGGGGGCTTTCGCCCACAGGATCAGTGCGACCATGACCGCCACTGCCGCGGAACCGGCAACAATCAATGGAATTTTCGGATTCGCACGCAGGCGATTAAGCCACTCAAGAGATTTTGTCTGGGCTGCAGTCGCATTCATCGCGCACCTCGTGGCTGATTATGGACGGCGTTATTGGCAAAGTGGAACAAGACTCACTCCCGGGTCAGCAAACTCGAAAAATTGACGCTCCCATTATTTGTGCTTTCGTTTTTTTCTATCCGCCAATAAACCCGTTTTTTTGTTGCTATTTAGCGCCTTTGTCTTATTGACTTACTGGTAGGCTTTGCTACCAGAAATTATCCGGGAGACGAGAATGTCAGCGATACAGGGGATTGAAGGGGTTATCAGCCAGTTACAGGCTACGGCGATGAGTGCGCGTGCGCAGGAATCACTGCCGCAACCGACCATTAGTTTTGCCGGGCAGCTGCACGCCGCGCTCGATCGCATTAGTGATACACAAACAGCTGCCCGCACGCAGGCAGAAAAATTCACTCTCGGTGAACCCGGCGTGGCGTTAAACGATGTGATGACCGATATGCAAAAAGCCTCAGTTTCTATGCAAATGGGGATTCAGGTGCGTAATAAGCTGGTGGCGGCGTATCAGGAAGTGATGAGCATGCAGGTGTAGGTTTTGTAACCTGTTGTTAATTACATCCGATCTCACCGCGTGGGGCATGGATGGGGCAAACTCACTCAATTTCTGGTTTAAAATGGATACCTGATCCTGAACGTTTTCTGCCATCCACGATCCGTATACGCGATAACCCCCCTGAACATCAGAGCGTCTCATTTGACACATCACCACGTCGGATGTTGTTACGACCACAGACGCAACAGTAACCTCTGGATAATTTAATCTTTGTTGATGTTTTTATTCATATTCCGGGCGATGGATATGAGCGATTTTTGATAGTGGTAATTTTATTGTGTTTTAGAATGCGCCCTGGGCAATATAATTTATTAAACAGGAGTGTAAATGTTTCCATTAAATGATCTTTCGTTAAAAACTCAGCCGGTTCAATTAAATAAAGTCACATCTAATACTGAATCTACGATAAAACAACATGAGTTAGTATCTGATGATGCAATCATAAATGAATTATCAAGTGAGTTAGTCAGTTGTCTTGGAAATGGTAAGTTTACACCAATTAGTGAAGACAGCAAATTATTTAATATGCTGTCAGAATTTAAGTTATTGCACTCAGAATATTTCGAATGGGGTGATTATAGTCTCTGGTTTCAAGATTTCTCGATTTATAATAAGATAGGTTTTATCATGATAGAAAAAATCAGGGAACTGGTAACCCACCCATTCGGCATAAATTAGAGTTTATATCGACTAATATTGCAGAGTTTCTAGACAACTTTACGAAAATTACAGATTCCAGACTTTGCAAAGGTTTCAGCGACTGGGCTAATTCAGTAAAAGAAGGCGCATCGAATGACTTCAAAAAAAATGTGGATATAGCATTGGTGAGATTGTTTAAATGTGTTGAACTCCACAATAGTAAACTTGACTTAACAGATCTTCACTTGGGGTCTTTGCCACCTCTTCCATCCTGGATTGAGGTGCTTTATCTTCGTCATAATGGCCTTGCCACAATACAAATTCCCAAATTCTGCAAAGAATTAGAGCTCGATTTCAATAATTATATGGTATTTCCAAAAGTATCCGATGGAATTACCCAGGTCTCCGTAGATAATAATCTGATATCGCGTGTTGACTCATCTCCGTCAAAGGCTATGACAATTTCTATTTATCGCAATAAAATATGGTAAATACCAGCAATGCCTGAGACTACTAAGCTGTTTAATTGTGGCGATAATAAGATAAAAGAAATTCAATACTTCCCAAATCATCTGGAGAAAGCACGTATGGAGTGTGATATTGAGGTTGTCTCTGCGATATATAGCAATAAAGAATTACTTTTTAAAGAATGTAATTCTTTTGAAGAGACATTTTTATATCATGGACTTTGACAGGGATTTGCTATGAAAGATCGCAGCGAAAATATATTGTTACGAATCCCGCTGATTATGATAAATATTCCGATATGGTTAAAAAGTATGTAATAGATGGTGAGGAACTCATAATTAAATATTAAATGTAATTAATTAGGCGCAATTGTGTCACTGGAATAGAGGTTTCTTGTGGCGCATGTGGAAGGGGCGTCTATGGACAAGGCGTTTCCTGCTGGTGATAAATAAAGGCGCAGCACGTCGAATGCAAGAATGTGCTGCGTCTGGCTCATGGCAATTCATTATTTTCGCATAGCGTCAATGATAAAAATCGACTGTGTGGATCAAGTCGATAATCAGCAAACGGTTCGCAATCAGCGAAACCATGCTTCAAATAAAGTTGATGGCAGGCCGTAAATCCAGCCTGTGTACCCGTTTCTAAGCTCAGGCGATGAAGGCATCTGTCCTGGGCGACCTGCAAAATGTGGCGTAAAATCAGACTGGCGACACCACGACGTAAATAATTTGGCGCGGTACGCATTGATTTCAGCTCGCCGTGTTTATCATCCAGCAACTTCAGCGCACCAATTCCTGCGAGTTGTTCGCCTTCCCATACTGACCAGAATGTCACTGTCGGGTTACGTAATTTTTGCACATCTAAAGCATGACTGCTTTCGGGGGGAGACTGCTGCAGCATGCCGGAAATATGGTAAGCCACTAATGCTTGCACTGCTGGATGGGTGAGATCATCTGTTTTAATCGTGAACATGACGATTCCGTATTGGTGTTATTTTTGCAATATGCCAACAGGTAATGAAATCTTTGTCTAATAGAGATTTCTTATGACGCAGTATTGTTGATCAATAATCTCCAGGCTTATCAAACAGGTTGAATTAACTCCGCGCCCTGGTTTTTAACATTACCCACCGCGCGCGATACCGGGTGCCAGGAGAACTGGTTTGCTGGAACACAGCCACTGGCCGCGATTTCTGAGGCTTCTTTACCGCTAATCTCTTGCCGCATCCATTCCCGCGCAGCTTCTGGCGACAGTACCAGTGGGCGGCGGTCATGAATATCTACCAGACCTTGATCTGCCGCAGCAGTGACGATCAAAAATCCTTCGGCTTCGTCACCACGCTCAAATGGTGTGCTACCTATCGCGGCCATAAAAATAGGTTGTCCATCAGCACGATAGATAAAAAAAGGCTGTTTTTTGTCGCCTTCTTTTTTCCACTCAAACCAGCCATCGGCAAAACAGATTGCCCGACCATGTTGCCAGAGCGGTTTAAACATACGACTGGTTGCCGCAGTTTCTACGCGGGCGTTAATCAGCGGCGGTTTATCCCACCATCCGGGAGCATATCCCCAGAAAACCGGATCCAGATGAAGGTGTTCATCACGTTCACTGAGCAGTAGGACTTTGGTTCCCGGCGCGACGTTGTATCTGCCAATGGGTTCGGGATCATAGGGAATATCGCGTTCAATATCTTCCGCGAGAAGCGCAAGGTAATCTTCACGCGTTTGGGATTGGGCAAAGCGTCCACACATAGAAACCTCCTGAGATCATACTGAAAAGAATAGGAGTGGGGGCGGGTAAAATCTATGTGATACAAAGGTAACGATGTTCCCGCTGTGGGTCACAGCGGGAATGAGGGATTACTTCTGAATTAAATAACGAATGGTCGGCCCGTCTTGCTGAATATCCAGCACCGTATAGCCGTGATTACGCGCATCCAGTGGAATATTATTGATCGACTGCGGACAGTCGCTCACCACTTCCAGGATTTCCCCTTTTTTTAACTGCGGCATCGCCTCAAGGGTTGCGACTGCCGGATAAGGGCAGGGTTCACCCACCATATCAAGGCGGTAATCAGGAACGATATTTTTCATGCGATCTCCTTAGCAGTCTGCGGTGCCGCACGGCGGAAGAAGCGTTTTTCCCAGCCGATAATCAACATCAGCGCAGCAAACAACAGCAAATATGTCACCAGCAGGCCACCCATCGGACCAAAGGTTTTCAGCAGGTTGATTTTGTCCCAGTCGGTGGCCAGCGCCGGAGCGAAATCATCCCAGTAATACGCCAGAATCGTTGAGCCGATCACATTGCCCAGACCGACCCACCAGTAGTGCACCTGGCCTTCTACCGCGCGGTACATCCAGCCGGTTTCGCAGCCGCCAGCCAGCACGATGCCAAAACCAAACAGTAAACCACCAATTACCGCGTTTGGTCCCGCCCACATGATTTTGGGTTCAACGCCTAACTGTACGTAACTGAAGATCCCGATGGCACTCACCGCCATACCGATAATGATTGCTTTCGCCATATGGGTACGTCCGGTGATCCACATATCGCGGAACGCTGAAGTAAAGCAGATTTGCGCACGTTCAATCAGTAAACCAAAGCCGACGCCAAACAGCATTGCCAGCCCCAGTTTGGGTTGGTTCATCGCTGTGAGCAGCGCCCAGCCCAGCATGCCGAAAAAGACCAGCATCCCGAGACGAAAACGACGCCGCGCCTGATCCGGTTTTTGCGTCAGCGGTGAGGCGGCAGAAACTTTCTGCATTTTCACGGGAATACGGAAGATGGGCAGCAGGGTAAAGCGCGCGCCAAACCATGAACCAATGGCAGTGGCGATGGCAAAGAACCAGGCATGCAGCGAGAACTGAGGAATACCGGTAAAGAACGCCGCCAGGTTACAGCCCATTGCCAGACGCGCGCCAAAACCGGCGATAATGCCGCCAATGATGGCCTGCATAATGCGGATACGGCTGCGCGGCATTCGCAGTTTGACATTGTTGGCCCACAGCGCTGCGGCAAAGCAGCCGCCAAACATACCGAGGATCATCATCCCGTCGATGCGGGTTAATGGCGATCCTTCCAGATGGATAATTTTAAAGTAACCCCACTCTTCAGCATGGACGCCGAACAGTTGCAGGAGCTGGCCGCCCCAACGGGTAAATTCACCCGTGACAGCCCAAAAGGTGCCAGTAATGCCAAAATAGTAAGTAGAGAGAATACCCGCCGCGATGACCGCAGGGATGGGGGCCCAGAATTTAATCAACCAGGCGTGTTTGAATTGCTGCCATGACATGAATGTAGCCTCTGAACTCAGAAGGTTTGAAACAAGAGTCGCGAATCATACACCATGCAAATTTATTTTCGGGGTAATAATTCACAAAAATAATAGTTAGATCAAATTTCTCTCTGAACCTTGAAAGGCTGGCGACATCAGGGCTTTAATGCCACAATCCTCTTTTCTTCTCATGCAGGACGAATGATGAAAAAACTCGCAATTGCAGGCGCGCTCTTGTTGCTGGCGGGCTGTGCCGAAGTCGAAAACTATAACAATGTCGTGAAAACCCCCGCGCCGGACTGGCTGGCGGGCTACTGGCAGACCAAAGGGCCGCAACGTGCGCTGGTCAGCCCGGAAGCGATAGGCAGCCTGATTGTCACTAAAGAGGGCGATACCCTGGATTGCCGTCAGTGGCAGCGGGTGATTGCCGTGCCGGGTAAGTTGACATTGATGTCTGATGATCTCACTAACGTTACCGTAAAACGTGAGCTGTACGAGGTTGAGCGTGACGGTAACACCATTGAGTACGATGGTATGACGATGGAGCGTGTGGATCGCCCGACAGCAGAGTGTGCCGCCGCGCTGGATAAAGCGCCGTTACCGACGCCACTGCCGTAATGAAATCTCCCCGGCTTGCCGCCGGGGATGAATTTAAATCACCTCTTCGATAACCCACACGCTGACGCTGCCGCCGTTGCAAAAGAAGGTTGCTTCGCCGTTTTCGTCGGTCACTACTCTCTCTTGCCGGTTCCCCAGAAAATCACGCCAGGTTTTATTGCCGTAATTCTCTCCCAGATGAATGGTTTTTTCGCCATCATCCCCGTTCGACATGACCACCACGCAGCCGGGAAATTCGTCGGTGCCACTGCGGCTAAAGGCAATGCAGTTCGGATGGTCGAAAAATAACGTCTGTACACCGTGGGCGAAACGCTGACGGGCGAGAATTAACTCATCAAGCTGTTCGATTATTGGCATATCTATCGGATAGGTTTGCCCGTCACCACCGACATCTTCGTAATGCGCACCGTAGAGGTCCGGATAGAATACCGAAGGAACGCCATTTTCCCGCAACAAAATTAAGGCATACGCCAGCGGTTTAAACCACGGTTCGACCGGCGCTTCGAGGGCTTGCAACGGTTGGGTGTCGTGATTGGCAACGAGCGTCACGGCGTGGAAAGGATCGGCTTCCACTAATGTACCCGTGAAAATCTGCGTCATGTCGTAGTCGCGCCCCATGCGCGATGCTTCATGGAATTTCATCTGCAGCGGCGCATCAAACAGCATGGTTTTGCCTTCCACCTGATCAATATACGTTTGCAGCTTATCAACTTCATGCGACCAGTACTCCGCCACAATAAACAGCGGCTTTGGCGCAACTTCCTGTACGTGTTCGATCCACTCTTTATAAAACCAGGCTGGAATATGTTTGACCGCATCAAGACGAAAACCGTCGCATTGCGTTTGTTCCATCACCCAGCGCGCCCAGTATTTAATCTCTTCCGTCACGGCATGATTGCGAAAATCGATATTCTCGCCCATCAGATAATCGAAATTACCTAATTCATCATCAACCTGATCGTTCCAGCCTTCGCCGGTGTAGTCGTTAACAATTTTAAAAATGCCATCTTCGTCAGGGTTTTCGATATGGTCGATACCGCTAAAACATTTGAAATCCCAGATAAACTGCGAGTATTGCCCGGCACGGGCGGGGAAGGTGTAACGCGTCCAGCCTTCACACTCAATGATTTCTTCGTCAATTTGCGTACGGTCATCAGCATTTACACGCTGCACGCGAATAGCTTCTTTTTCATCCGCGCCCATTTTGTGGTTGACTACCACATCCAACAGCACCGCAATGTCATTACGTTTCAGAGCATCAATGGCGGCCAGCAGTTGTGCTTTATCGCCATATTTAGTAGGGATGCTGCCTTTCTGATCAAACTCGCCTAAATCAAATAAATCATAGGAGTCGTAGCCGACCGAATACCCGCCCGATGCGCCTTTATAGGCGGGCGGCAACCAGACCATATTGATACCAATATCATTAAAACCGTCGGCGCGCTCGGCCAGTTCAGGCCAGAGCTTACCGCCTTCCGGGTAATACCAGTGAAAACATTGTAACAGCGTGGGATTACGCATTCTTCGACTCCATTCAAGGGGAACATTAGAAGCGTAGCCGTAATCGGATTATTCGCGAGCCATCGACTCATTCAGATTCAAAAGAGGTTATCCTGCGGAGCCAGCACAAAGCCGCCCTGATCGCCATAGGCACTTAACACCGATTTTTGCACCGATGACTGACCGACCAGTTTCGCCAGTTCATCCATCCGAATCTGTAATAACTGCTTTACCTTGCTTTCGTTGTCGAGAATCAGGCGCAGCATCGGGCGGAGCTGCTCCTGCATCGTGGTGGACGGGTCAACCTCTTCAGTCAAATGTGCAATCTCCTGCACCGCATTCACATACGCCATTTCGCTGGCGATGAGTTCGTCCCATTGTTCTTCCGTTGCCAGGCGTAACATGAGCTGGCTTTTTTCGACGAGTTGTTGCCAGGCGAAATATAAATGCGGTGCATGGTTCATCAGACTGGGTCCTGAATCAAAGAAGGGGAGAGTAACGACTCTTTCCAGGCATCGGCAATATTGCGCATTAATGCTTCCACTTCTTCGACTGCGGAGACATCGTTGCGTAAATTGGCTTGCAGCAAGCGCCTGACCATATAGCTATAAAGAGCAATCAAGTTTTGGGTTAGTTCGTCTTTGCTCTCTTCATCAAGACTCACCCGCAGTCCGTTCTCAATGATGTTGATCGCTTTTGACAAAGAGACGCCTTTGCCTTGCTGATTGTTGTCCTGCATAAACAGGCTCGCTCTAACCAGTGCGCTCAGCACTCCATCAAATAGCATGGTGACCAGCTGCTGCTGGCTGGCGCTCATTACGGCGCTTTCGACGCCAATTTGTGCATAGGCCTGGGTGCCTTTTGCCGCGTACATGACCTGTCTCCCGATGAATATTGCTTACTTGGAATTACTGTTGTTTTCGAACTGCTGCGTTAAGTAGCTGCTGGTGCTGTTTAACGAGGTCATTAAAACGTCCAGTTGGGTAAATTGTTCTTTGTAGCGAGCGACCTGCGCATCAATGCGATCGCTGGCGGCGTTGTAGTCTTTAGTTAATTTATTCAGGGTCTTACTAACGCCATCGGTAGCGGCTTTAATAATGCCCGTTGTCGAAAGCCAACTGGTCAGGTTGCTGCCGATGGTGGTCGTGATGCCGGTTTTTTTACCATCGCCAACAATCAATGCACCTACGCCGCTGGCATCTTTTTTCAGTGCAGCGGTGAGTTTGTCGGCATCCAGTTCCAGTTTGCCATCGCTGGGATCGGTCGTGATACCAATCTGCGCCAACGTTTTATAGCTGGAAGAACTGACGGTATTACTCAGCATCGATTTCAACTGCGTCTGAATCGTCCGCAGCGTGGAGTCGCCGAGCAGTGCACCATTGCTAGAACTCTGGCTATCAGCTCCCGCATCTACGGCGGTGTATTTGGTCAGGCTGCTGAAGGTATCTATTAGCGAGTTGTAGGCATTCACCCAGTCTTTAATCGCCGTTTGCGCTTTGGAGGTGTCCTGAGTGATGGTTAGCGTCTGGTTGCCCGTGGTGACATCGTTCAGGTTCAGGGTGATGTTTTCCAGCGCGTCGCTGATGGTGTTGCTGCTGTTCTCGATGGCGACGTTGTTGACTGTCAGCTGCGCATTCTGGGCGGCAACCGAGACCTCCATACCGTTGCTGCTGGCACTGGCGTCATAGCCCATAAAACTTTGTAGCGCATCATCACCGCTGACCGAGAGTGTCATCGCATTATCAAGGCCGGTGTCATTTGATGTGACTGACAGACGATATTCACCGTTACCCACGTTAATGATGCTTGCGCTTACGCCTGCTTTTGCGTTGTTGATGGCATCACGGATCCCGCTTAACGATGAGTTAGCCGCGCTGATATCAATGGTAATCGGATCTTTGTCGCCGCCTTGTTGAATGGTGAGTTTACTGTCGCTGGTGGCGATCGCCGTTTTCGTATCGTCTCTGGTGGTGCGCGTGGTCAGGGTTTGCGCCTGCGCCAGATGGGTGACGCTGATGGTGTATTTCCCGGCGATGGCGTTACCCGCAGTGGTGGCACTGAACGCGGTGGTGCTGCTGGTGGTGCTGGTGGCGGAAAAAAGATCGGCTTTAGACAATGCAGTATTGGCGGTCTGGAAAGTCGTCAGCGCGCTTTTCAGCGTACCGTAGGCGCTAAGTTTAGCGGTAAACGACGATTGCTGATTTGAAATGGGGGTTAGCGTCGCTTTTTGCGCGGCGGTGAGGCTATCAAGGATGGAACTTAAATCCAGACCTGACCCGACTCCCAGCGATGAAATACTTGCCATGCGATTTCCTTTTATCTTTCGACACGTAAAACGAATACCGGGGTTATCGGTCTGAATTGCGCAAAGTTTACGTTTAATTGTTTTTTTTAATAGCGGGAATAAGGGGCAGAGAAAAGAGTATTTCGGCGACTAACAAAAAATGGCTGTTTTTGAAAAAAATTCTAAAGGTTGTTTTACGACAGACGATAACAGGGTTGACGGCGATTGAGCCGACGGGTGGAAACCCAATACGTAATCAACGACTTGCAATATAGGATAACGAATCATGGCACAAGTCATTAATACCAACAGCCTCTCGCTGATCACTCAAAATAATATCAACAAGAACCAGTCTGCGCTGTCGAGTTCTATCGAGCGTCTGTCTTCTGGCTTGCGTATTAACAGCGCGAAGGATGACGCAGCGGGTCAGGCGATTGCTAACCGTTTCACCTCTAACATTAAAGGCCTGACTCAGGCGGCCCGTAACGCCAACGACGGTATCTCCGTTGCGCAGACCACCGAAGGCGCGCTGTCCGAAATCAACAACAACTTACAGCGTGTGCGTGAACTGACGGTACAGGCCACTACCGGTACTAACTCTGAGTCTGATCTGTCTTCTATCCAGGACGAAATTAAATCCCGTCTGGATGAAATTGACCGCGTATCTGGTCAGACCCAGTTCAACGGCGTGAACGTGCTGGCAAAAAATGGCTCCATGAAAATCCAGGTTGGCGCAAATGATAACCAGACTATCACTATCGATCTGAAGCAGATTGATGCTAAAACTCTTGGCCTTGATGGTTTTAGCGTTAAAAATAACGATACAGTTACCACTAGTGCTCCAGTAACTGCTTTTGGTGCTACCACCACAAACAATATTAAACTTACTGGAATTACCCTTTCTACGGAAGCAGCCACTGATACTGGCGGAACTAACCCAGCTTCAATTGAGGGTGTTTATACTGATAATGGTAATGATTACTATGCGAAAATCACCGGTGGTGATAACGATGGGAAGTATTACGCAGTAACAGTTGCTAATGATGGTACAGTGACAATGGCGACTGGAGCAACGGCAAATGCAACTGTAACTGATGCAAATACTACTAAAGCTACAACTATCACTTCAGGCGGTACACCTGTTCAGATTGATAATACTGCAGGTTCCGCAACTGCCAACCTTGGTGCTGTTAGCTTAGTAAAACTGCAGGATTCCAAGGGTAATGATACCGATACATATGCGCTTAAAGATACAAATGGCAATCTTTACGCTGCGGATGTGAATGAAACTACTGGTGCTGTTTCTGTTAAAACTATTACCTATACTGACTCTTCCGGTGCCGCCAGTTCTCCAACCGCGGTCAAACTGGGCGGAGATGATGGCAAAACAGAAGTGGTCGATATTGATGGTAAAACATACGATTCTGCCGATTTAAATGGCGGTAATCTGCAAACAGGTTTGACTGCTGGTGGTGAGGCTCTGACTGCTGTTGCAAATGGTAAAACCACGGATCCGCTGAAAGCGCTGGACGATGCTATCGCATCTGTAGACAAATTCCGTTCTTCCCTCGGTGCGGTGCAAAACCGTCTGGATTCCGCGGTTACCAACCTGAACAACACCACTACCAACCTGTCTGAAGCGCAGTCCCGTATTCAGGACGCCGACTATGCGACCGAAGTGTCCAATATGTCGAAAGCGCAGATCATCCAGCAGGCCGGTAACTCCGTGTTGGCAAAAGCTAACCAGGTACCGCAGCAGGTTCTGTCTCTGCTGCAGGGTTAATCGTTGTAACCTGATTAACTGAGACTGACGGCAACGCCAAATTGCCTGATGCGCTGCGCTTATCAGGCCTACAAGTTGAATTGCAATTTATTGAATTTGCACATTTTTGTAGGCCGGATAAGGCGTTTACGCCGCATCCGGCAACATAAAGCGCAATTTGTCAGCAACGTGCTTCCCCGCCACCGGCGGGGTTTTTTTCTGCCTGGAATTTACCTGTAACCCCCAAATAACCCCTCATTTCACCCACTAATCGTCCGATTAAAAACCCTGCAGAAACGGATAATCATGCCGATAACTCATATAACGCAGGGCTGTTTATCGTGAATTCACTCTATACCGCTGAAGGTGTAATGGATAAACACTCGCTGTGGCAGCGTTATGTCCCGCTGGTGCGTCACGAAGCATTGCGCCTGCAGGTTCGACTGCCCGCGAGCGTGGAACTTGACGATCTGCTACAGGCGGGCGGCATTGGGTTACTTAATGCCGTCGAACGCTATGACGCCCTACAAGGAACGGCATTTACAACTTACGCAGTGCAGCGTATCCGTGGCGCTATGCTGGATGAACTTCGCAGCCGTGACTGGGTGCCGCGCAGCGTGCGACGCAACGCGCGTGAAGTGGCACAGGCAATAGGGCAACTGGAGCAGGAACTTGGCCGCAACGCCACGGAAACTGAGGTAGCGGAACGTTTAGGGATCGATATTGCCGATTATCGCCAAATGTTGCTCGACACCAATAACAGCCAGCTCTTCTCCTACGATGAGTGGCGCGAAGAGCACGGCGATAGCATCGAACTGGTTACTGATGATCATCAGCGAGAAAACCCGCTACAACAACTACTGGACAGTAATCTGCGCCAGCGGGTGATGGAAGCCATCGAAACGTTGCCGGAGCGCGAAAAACTGGTATTAACCCTCTATTACCAGGAAGAGCTGAATCTCAAAGAGATTGGCGCGGTGCTGGAGGTCGGGGAATCGCGGGTCAGTCAGTTACACAGCCAGGCTATTAAACGGTTACGCACTAAACTGGGTAAGTTATAACGTCAGTAAATGCCGCACTTTAACTTTGACTACCAGGAGTTCTTAATGATGGTGCAGCACCTGAAAAGACGGCCATTAAGCCGCTATCTTAAAGACTTTAAACACAGCCAGACCCATTGCGCGCATTGCCGTAAATTACTCGATCGCATTACCTTAGTTCGCGACGGCAAAATAGTGAATAAAATCGAGATTTCCCGCCTGGACACGCTGCTTGATGAAAATGGCTGGCAAACGGAACAAAAATCATGGGCGGCATTGTGCCGATTTTGCGGTGATTTACATTGCAAAACGCAGAGTGATTTTTTTCGATATTATCGGCTTTAAGCAATTTCTTTTTGAGCAAACTGAAATGAGCCCAGGTACGGTGCGTGAATATGTCGTTCGTTTGCGCCGTTTGGGGAATCATCTACACGAGCAAAATATTTCCCTCGATCAGCTGCAGGACGGTTTCCTTGATGAAATCCTCGCCCCGTGGCTGCCCACCACCAGCACCAACAATTACCGCATCGCGTTACGGAAGTATCAACACTATCAGCGCCAAACCTGTACCAGACTTGTGCAGAAATCCTCCAGCCTGCCTTCTTCTGATATATATTAAATAAGAATAAGATGTAGCGGAGTTGTTTTTGTGTTTACAAACAATGGCTCTACACTGCAAACAGACATAACAACATTCGGGGTGAATATGAAATTAGCACATCTGGGACGTCAGGCATTGATGGGTGTGATGGCCGTGGCGCTGGTTGCGGGCATGAGCGTTAAAAGTTTTGCAGATGAAGGTCTGCTTAATAAAGTTAAAGAGCGCGGCACGCTGCTGGTAGGGCTGGAAGGAACTTATCCGCCGTTCAGTTTTCAGGGAGATGACGGCAAATTAACCGGTTTTGAAGTGGAATTTGCCCAACAGCTGGCAAAACATCTTGGCGTTGAGGCGTCACTAAAACCGACCAAATGGGACGGTATGCTGGCGTCGCTGGACTCTAAACGTATTGATGTGGTGATTAATCAGGTCACCATTTCTGATGAGCGCAAGAAAAAATACGATTTCTCAACCCCGTACACCATTTCTGGTATTCAGGCGCTGGTGAAAAAAGGTAACGAAGGCACCATTAAAACAGCCGATGATCTGAAAGGCAAAAAAGTGGGGGTCGGTCTGGGCACCAACTATGAAGAGTGGCTGCGGCAGAATGTTCAGGGCGTCGATGTGCGTACCTATGATGATGACCCGACCAAATATCAGGATCTGCGCGTAGGGCGTATCGATGCGATCCTCGTTGATCGTCTGGCGGCGCTGGATCTGGTGAAGAAAACCAACGATACGCTGGCAGTAACCGGTGAAGCATTCTCCCGTCAGGAGTCTGGCGTGGCGCTGCGTAAAGGAAATGAGGACCTGCTGAAAGCAGTGAATGATGCAATTGCGGAAATGCAAAAAGATGGCACTCTGCAAGCCCTTTCCGAAAAATGGTTTGGTGCTGATGTGACCAAATAATCAGCATAATGACAAAAAAGGGCGCTTTCACTAGCGCCTTTTTTATTTACGCGTTTTCAGCGTGCATAATAAGAAAATCACAACAACACACATCGGAGGCTGTTATGCCACTGCATAATTTAACCCGTTTTCCACGGCTGGAGTTTATCGGCGCGCCAACGCCGCTCGAATATCTGCCGCGCTTTTCTGATTATCTAGGACGGGAAATTTTCATCAAACGGGATGACGTCACCCCCATGGCAATGGGCGGCAATAAATTACGTAAGCTGGAATTTCTCGCGGCAGATGCTCTGCGTGAAGGTGCCGATACGCTGATTACTGCCGGGGCGATCCAGTCTAACCATGTGCGGCAGACTGCCGCAGTCGCTGCCAAACTCGGTCTGCACTGCGTGGCGCTGCTGGAAAATCCTATTGGCACAACCGCAGAAAACTATTTAACCAACGGCAATCGCTTGTTGCTGGATCTGTTCAATACCCAGATTGAAATGTGCGACGCACTGACCGATCCCAATGCCCAACTGGAAGAGCTGGCGACGCGAGTCGAAGCACAAGGCTTTCGCCCGTATGTCATTCCGGTTGGCGGTTCTAATGCTCTTGGCGCGCTAGGTTATGTGGAGAGTGCGCTGGAAATCGCGCAACAGTGTGAAGGGGCGGTTAATATTTCATCGGTGGTAGTCGCATCGGGCAGTGCCGGAACTCACGCCGGACTGGCTGTTGGGCTGGAACACCTGATGCCTGAAAGCGAACTGATTGGCGTGACCGTGTCGCGTTCCGTTGCCGATCAATTGCCGAAAGTGGTTAACCTACAACAGGCGATTGCGAAAGAACTGGAGCTGACCGCATCAGCGGAAATTTTACTCTGGGATGACTATTTTGCACCTGGCTACGGCGTGCCGAACGACGAAGGCATGGAAGCAGTGAAATTGCTGGCGCGGCTGGAAGGCATTCTGCTTGATCCTGTGTATACCGGAAAAGCGATGGCGGGGCTGATTGACGGTATCAGTCAGAAACGCTTCAAAGATGAAGGGCCGATTCTGTTTATTCATACCGGCGGTGCGCCTGCGCTGTTCGCCTATCATCCCCACGTTTAGCTCCGGAAACGCTCATGCAAGAAAGTATACAACTGGTTATTGATTCCTTGCCGTTCCTGCTGAAAGGGGCTGGGTATACGCTGCAACTCAGTATCGGCGGCATGTTTTTTGGCTTACTGCTCGGGTTTATTCTCGCGCTGATGCGTCTGTCGCCAATCTGGCCCGTGCGCTGGCTGGCGCGTTTTTATATCTCTATTTTTCGTGGTACGCCGCTCATCGCACAACTGTTTATGATCTATTACGGCCTGCCGCAGTTTGGTATCGAATTAGATCCCATTCCGTCAGCAATGATTGGTCTGTCGTTGAACACTGCCGCCTATGCTGCCGAAACGCTGCGCGCCGCCATTTCTTCTATTGATAAAGGTCAGTGGGAAGCGGCAGCCAGTATTGGTATGACGCCGTGGCAGACCATGCGTCGCGCGATTTTGCCACAGGCGGCGCGTGTGGCGTTGCCGCCGCTGTCGAACAGCTTTATTAGCCTGGTAAAAGATACGTCGCTGGCCGCGACAATCCAGGTGCCGGAGCTGTTCCGTCAGGCGCAGTTGATTACCTCGCGTACGCTGGAGGTGTTCACCATGTATCTGGCGGCTTCGCTCATCTACTGGATCATGGCGACTGTGTTATCGACGTTGCAGAACCATTTTGAGAATCAACTTAATCGCCAGGAGAGAGAACCAAAATGAGTGCCATTGAAGTTAAGAACCTGGTGAAAAAATTCCACGGTCAGACGGTGCTGCACGGTATCGACCTTGAGGTAAAGCCTGGCGAAGTGGTGGCAATTATCGGTCCGAGTGGTTCCGGCAAAACCACGTTGCTACGCAGCATAAATCTGCTGGAACAACCCGAAGCGGGAACGATCACCGTTGGCGATATCACTATTGATACTGCACGTTCATTAAGTCAGCAAAAATCTCTGATTCGCCAGTTGCGTCAGCACGTCGGGTTTGTCTTCCAGAACTTTAATTTGTTTCCGCATCGTACGGTGCTGGAGAACATTATTGAAGGGCCGGTGATCGTCAAAGGTGAACCGAAAGAAGAGGCCACGGCGCGCGCTCGCGAGCTGCTGGCAAAAGTTGGGCTGGCAGGTAAAGAAACCAGCTATCCACGTCGTTTGTCTGGCGGTCAACAGCAGCGTGTTGCGATTGCGCGTGCGCTGGCAATGCGTCCTGAGGTGATTTTGTTTGACGAGCCAACGTCAGCGCTGGATCCAGAGCTGGTGGGTGAAGTCCTGAACACCATCCGTCAGCTGGCGCAGGAAAAGCGCACGATGGTGATTGTGACGCACGAAATGAGCTTTGCCCGGGATGTTGCGGACCGGGCGATCTTTATGGACCAGGGGCGGATAGTCGAGCAGGGGGCCGCAAAAGCGTTATTTGCCGACCCCGAGCAGCCTCGCACCCGCCAGTTCCTCGAGAAGTTTCTGCTGCAATAATAAGAAAAAATCAGCCCCGACGATTCACCTGTCGGGGCTGGACGCCATTTCAAGCCTGATAAAACTGCTTAACAAATCAGCATAACTCATTAATAACATAAGAGAATGCGATGGCTTGCAAAAGTAATTCATTGCCTGAATAATATAAATTATATATAAATCTTATTTATGTGATAGTTTGAATTATCATTATAAATGATACTCACTCTCAGGGGCGTTGCGGTTTACTATGCAGGATAAGGATTTTTTCAGCTGGCGTCGCACGATGCTGTTGCGTTTTCAGAGGATGGAGACCGCAGAAGAGGTCTACCATGAAATTGAGCTTCAGGCTCAGCAGCTGGAGTACGATTACTATTCGTTATGTGTCCGCCACCCGGTACCATTCACTCGACCTAAAGTGGCTTTTTACACCAATTACCCTGAGGCGTGGGTTAGTTATTATCAGGCAAAAAACTTTCTCGCAATTGATCCGGTGCTGAACCCTGAAAACTTTAGTCAGGGCCATTTAATGTGGAATGATGACTTATTCAGCGAAGCACAGCCGTTATGGGAAGCCGCGCGCGCACATGGTTTACGCCGCGGTGTCACTCAGTATTTAATGCTGCCAAACCGGGCGCTGGGCTTTTTGTCCTTTTCCCGTTGCAGCGCGCGCGAAATACCCATTCTTAGTGATGAACTGCAATTAAAAATGCAGTTACTGGTGCGCGAAAGTCTGATGGCTCTGATGCGTTTAAATGATGAAATAGTGATGACGCCAGAGATGAATTTCAGCAAGCGCGAAAAAGAAATTCTGAGGTGGACGGCGGAAGGGAAAACATCAGCAGAGATAGCGATGATTTTGTCAATCTCTGAGAATACGGTCAATTTCCACCAGAAAAACATGCAGAAAAAAATTAATGCACCAAATAAGACCCAGGTTGCCTGTTACGCGGCCGCTACTGGCTTAATTTGATCTCTTTTCTGTCCTGCGTGCCAGATGCAAAAACCGGCTGAAAGGCACGCTATCAGCCGGTTTTATATTACTGACGGTAGGCTTGTTTAATTTGCTTAACCGTTTTGGAAAATACTGCAGCCTGGGTTTCGTCTTCGATCAGCGCAAGCTGTTTTTCCATCTTTAACATCACGCGGCCCGCGTCAGCTTGTCCCATCGCCTGCAGCATCAGCGTCAGCATCGCTTTCAGGCAGGAGACTTCATTTGCCAGTTCTTGATTATTCTCGGCAGTAGAAAAATCAGGCGTACTCATTTATTTTCCTCGTCATGTTGCAATGAAAATTTGCGGTGAAAAATGTTAAGGCGGCGGAGTATACCATAAGCTTTGCTAAAAATAGCAGTGGTTGTTTTTTGAGCGTGATATCGGCAGTGCTATAAAATACGTTAATATAATGACCAATAAATATTTTTATCATGAATGTTTTTTGCCCGTATTGTTCGGGTTAATTAATGTTACATATTCAGCGGGCTGATTTTCATTTTTGCTGAATAAAGTCAATTTTTGTCACATTTCATCGTAGGGCTTACTGTGAAACGATCCGGTAAGCCGTTGGTGACGGGCGTGACCATAACTGTGGACAATCGAATTGACAAAAACGAGAGAAAAATCGAATACCCACCATTTTTAACGTTTCAAAGTTGCAATAAAAACCGCTAATATACGAATGACTAACTATCAGTAGCGTTATCCCTATTTCTGGAGATATTCCTTTGATCAACGTTCTACTTGTTGATGACCACGAACTGGTGCGCGCAGGGATACGACGCATTCTGGAAGATATAAAGGGTATAAAAGTCGTCGGTGAGGCATCGTGCGGTGAAGACGCCGTTAAGTGGTGCCGGACAAATGCCGTTGACGTGGTGCTAATGGACATGAGTATGCCGGGCATTGGCGGTCTTGAGGCGACGCGTAAAATCGCGCGTTCCACAGCTGATGTCAAAATCATCATGCTTACCGTCCATACAGAAAACCCTTTACCAGCGAAAGTCATGCAGGCCGGTGCTGCGGGCTACCTCAGCAAAGGCGCGGCTCCGCAGGAAGTCGTGAGTGCGATTCGTTCTGTCTATTCAGGGCAGCGTTACATTGCTTCTGACATCGCTCAACAAATGGCGTTAAGCCAGATCGAACCAGAAAAAACAGAAAGCCCATTTGCCAGTTTGTCTGAACGTGAATTGCAGATTATGCTGATGATCACCAAGGGCCAGAAGGTCAATGAGATCTCAGAACAGCTCAATCTCAGTCCGAAAACGGTGAACAGCTACCGCTATCGTATGTTCAGTAAACTAAACATTCATGGCGATGTTGAGCTGACTCACCTGGCAATTCGCCATGGTCTGTGTAATGCGGAGACATTATCAAGTCAGTGAGTGATCAGTTTGACGCAAAAGCGTTTTTAAAAACCGTAACCAGCCAGCCAGGCGTTTATCGCATGTACGATGCTGGTGGTACGGTTATCTATGTCGGCAAAGCGAAAGACCTGAAAAAACGGCTTTCCAGCTATTTCCGTAGCAACCTCGCTTCGCGCAAAACCGAAGCGCTGGTCGCCCAGATCCAGCAAATTGATGTAACGGTTACTCACACAGAAACCGAAGCGCTGTTGCTGGAACACAACTACATCAAACTCTATCAGCCGCGTTACAACGTTTTGCTACGCGATGATAAATCATATCCTTTTATCTTCCTGAGTGGTGATACCCACCCGCGTCTGGCGATGCATCGTGGTGCGAAGCATGCCAAAGGTGAATATTTCGGCCCGTTCCCGAATGGCTATGCCGTACGTGAAACACTGGCGCTACTGCAAAAGATTTTCCCCATTCGCCAGTGCGAAAATAGTGTTTATCGCAATCGCTCGCGTCCGTGTCTGCAATACCAGATAGGGCGCTGTCTGGGACCGTGCGTTGAAGGACTGGTGAGTGAAGAAGAATACGCTCAGCAGGTCGAGTATGTGCGCCTGTTTTTGTCTGGCAAAGATGATCAGGTGCTTACGCAACTCATTAGTCGTATGGAAACTGCCAGCCAGAATCTGGAGTTTGAAGAAGCTGCACGTATTCGCGACCAAATTCAGGCGGTGCGACGCGTCACCGAAAAACAATTCGTTTCCAATACCGGCGACGACCTCGACGTTATTGGTGTGGCGTTCGATGCGGGCATGGCTTGTGTCCACGTATTGTTCATTCGTCAGGGCAAAGTGCTCGGCAGCCGCAGCTATTTCCCGAAAGTGCCTGGCGGTACGGAACTGAGCGAGGTGGTAGAAACCTTCGTAGGCCAGTTCTATTTACAAGGCAGCCAGATGCGCACCTTACCGGGTGAGATCCTGCTCGATTTTAATCTTAGCGATAAAACGCTGCTCGCCGATTCCCTTTCAGAACTGGCGGGACGCAAGATTAATGTTCAAACCAAACCTCGCGGCGATAGGGCGCGTTATCTGAAACTCGCGCGCACCAATGCGGCGACGGCCTTAACCAGCAAACTTTCGCAGCAATCTACCGTTCACCAGCGACTGACCGCGCTTGCCAGCGTGTTGAAATTGCCGGAAGTGAAGCGGATGGAGTGCTTTGACATCAGCCATACCATGGGCGAACAAACCGTCGCTTCCTGTGTGGTGTTTGATGCTAACGGCCCGCTGCGTGCGGAGTATCGGCGCTATAACATTACAGGCATCACGCCGGGCGATGATTATGCGGCGATGAATCAGGTGCTGCGTCGGCGTTATGGTAAAGCCATTGACGACAGTAAGATCCCGGATGTGATCCTTATCGACGGCGGCAAAGGCCAGCTTGCGCAGGCGAAAAATGTCTTCGCCGAACTGGATGTCTCATGGGATAAAAATCATCCGCTGCTACTTGGCGTTGCCAAAGGAGCAGATCGTAAGGCTGGACTGGAAACGCTGTTCTTTGAGCCGGAAGGTGAGGGATTTAGTTTGCCGCCAGATTCACCCGCGCTGCATGTTATCCAGCATATTCGCGATGAATCACATGATCACGCGATTGGCGGGCACCGTAAAAAACGGGCGAAGGTCAAAAATACCAGTTCCCTGGAAACCATTGAAGGCGTCGGGCCAAAACGTCGGCAAATGTTGTTGAAATATATGGGCGGTTTGCAAGGTTTACGTAACGCCAGCGTCGAGGAAATTGCAAAAGTGCCGGGTATTTCGCAAGGTCTGGCAGAAAAGATCTTCTGGTCGTTGAAACATTGATGTCTCTGTAGCAACATAGGGGTAATCTTACTGACAACAGATAGTTACCCGTCATTATGCAATTTAATATCCCTACGTTGCTTACACTGTTCCGTGTCATCCTTATCCCATTCTTTGTATTGGTCTTTTATCTGCCTGTCACCTGGTCGCCGTTTGCCGCCGCGCTCATTTTCTGCGTCGCGGCGGTGACTGACTGGTTCGATGGTTTTCTGGCACGCCGCTGGAACCAGAGTACCCGGTTTGGTGCTTTCCTTGACCCTGTGGCAGATAAAGTTCTCGTGGCTATCGCCATGGTGCTGGTAACCGAGCATTATCACAGCTGGTGGGTGACATTACCGGCGGCAACGATGATCGCCCGTGAAATTATTATTTCTGCGCTACGCGAATGGATGGCGGAGTTGGGTAAACGCAGTAGCGTGGCCGTCTCCTGGATTGGGAAAGTGAAAACCACTGCCCAGATGGTGGCGTTGGCATGGCTGCTGTGGCGTCCGAACATTTGGGTTGAGTACGCCGGTATTGCACTTTTCTTTGTGGCTGCGGTACTGACTCTGTGGTCAATGTTGCAATATTTGAGCGCTGCGCGTGCAGATTTGCTTGATCAGTGATCGTTTCGGCGTAATTTTCAGCAAACGATCAAAAGTGGTGAAAAATATCGTTGACTCATCGCGCCAGGTAAGTAGAATGCAACGCATCGAACGGCGGCACTGATTGCCAGACGATAATAAAATCAAGTGATTAACTGATTGCTTGATGAATGCGGGAATAGCTCAGTTGGTAGAGCACGACCTTGCCAAGGTCGGGGTCGCGAGTTCGAGTCTCGTTTCCCGCTCCAGTTTAAAAGACATCGGCGTCAAGCGGATGTCTGGCTGAAAGGCCTGAAGAATTTGGCGCGTTAACAAAGCGGTTATGTAGCGGATTGCAAATCCGTCTAGTCCGGTTCGACTCCGGAACGCGCCTCCACTTTCTTCCCGAGCCCGGATGGTGGAATCGGTAGACACAAGGGATTTAAAATCCCTCGGCGTTCGCGCTGTGCGGGTTCAAGTCCCGCTCCGGGTACCATGGGAAAGATAAGAATAAAATCAAAGCAATAAGCAGTGTCGTGAAACCACCTTCGGGTGGTTTTTTTGTGCCTGCAACTTGTCGTTACACCCTCCTTAATTTTTAATCACCAGCAAAGCCACTCAAAAAGTATCTCTGATACGGACCGGCATGTAAGATAGGTGCTGGCGAGTTGAGATCCACAAGGAAAAGCGTATGAAAACGGGACCGTTAAACGAAAGTGAGTTGGAATGGCTGGACGATATTCTGACCAAATACAACACTGACCACGCCATCCTTGATGTGGCGGAGCTGGACGGTTTATTGACGGCGGTGTTGAGTTCTCCGCAAGAGATTGAACCGGAACAGTGGCTGGTTGCCGTGTGGGGTGGGGCTGACTATGTGCCGCGCTGGGCGTCAGAGAAAGAGATGACGCGCTTTATGAATCTGGCTTTTCAACATATGGCCGATACCGCAGAGCGTCTGAACGAATTCCCGGAGCAGTTTGAGCCGTTATTCGGCTTGCGAGAAGTTGATGGCAGCGAGCTGACGATTGTTGAGGAGTGGTGCTTTGGCTATATGCGGGGCGTGGCACTTTCTGACTGGTCAACGTTGCCCGATTCGTTAAAACCAGCGCTGGAGGCGATTGCGCTGCACGGTACTGAGGAAAACTTCGAGCGGGTAGAAAAGATGTCGCCAGAAGCGTTTGAAGAGAGCGTAGATGCCATTCGACTGGCGGCGCTTGATCTACATGCGTACTGGATGGCGCATCCGCAGGAAAAAGCTGTTCAGCAACCGATCAAAGCAGAAGAGAAACCGGGGCGTAACGATCCTTGCCCGTGCGGTAGTGGTAAGAAATTTAAGCAGTGCTGCCTGCATTAAGAGGCCAAATTGGGTGTCAGCGTTAATTCTGGCACCCAATAAGGAATTTGAGGCTATCTGATCACCCCACTTCTGGTAACAACCCTGCCGCAATCAAAAATTGCACGCCAATCACAGCAATACCACAGAGAAACACCACCACCAGCGCCGGACGACCACCTTTGACCCGGTAACCCGCCTGAGGATTGTGCTTTCTGCTTTGCCAGGTCAACAGCGAAGGGATAATCAATGCCAGTACCGCCAGCGCCACACCGGCGTAACCCAGCGCCATCACAAATCCTCGTGGATAAAACAGTGCAAACGCCAACGGCGGCAGAAACGTAATTGCACCAGTTTGCAACCGTCCACCAACGGTATTTGAACGCTGAAATAAATCAGCCAGATAATCAAATAAGCCTAACGCAACGCCGAGAAATGACGTGGCGAGGGCTAAATCAGCAAATAAATGCACTGCCAGCTCAACATGCGGAGAGGCCACCATTTCGCGTAACGCCTGTAACAGCCCGTTTAATCCAGCATGATTAGCCAGCAATCCCATAAAGGTTGTTGAATCAATGCTGCCAAGCGTCGCCACCTGCCAGAAAATATATGCCACCAGGGGGATCGCACTACCGATTATAAACACCCAGCGTAGCTTACGAATGTTGCCATCCATATAGCTGACAATACTCGGCACGCTACCGTGAAAACCAAACGACGTAAAAATCACCGGGATTGCAGACAGAGCCAGCCCCTGTTGCAACGGCAGGGTTAAAAGATTCACTTTGTGAATATGCGGCAGCAGTAGTACCAGCATTACCACCAGAAAAATAATCTTGGCGCTGAACAGAAAACGGTTAAATAAATCGACCAGTGAAGTTCCGACACAAACCACGCCACCGGCAACAAAAGTGAACAACAGCACGCCAGCGGTTGCCGACATAGAAATACCTGTCCAGTCGCTGATGCTGGAGGCCAACAATTCACCGGCACCGCTGATGTATGCCGCAGTCAGAGCATACATTAAGAACATCATACTGAAGCCCGTCAGCCATTGACCGTAGCGTCCCAGATAGCGTTTTGCCAGCGTGCCCAGACCGGTATCTGCCGGAACATGCTGGTACACCTCCAGCAGTAATAGCGCCGTGTAGCACATCAACGCCCAAAGCCCAATCAACAAGATTAACGTAACGCTAAAACCAACACCGGCCGCAGCCAGCGGCATTGCCAGCATGCCTGCGCCAATTGTGGTTCCCGCCACGATAAAAACACTTCCCAGGGTTCTGTTTTTCACGCTTTCTTCTGTCCTGACGATCTTTATGAGTGATATCTGCGGCGCAGGTTAAGGCATAACGGCTGCTTCGTCAAACCGACGTTACATATGGTGTAAATATAAATGTACAATAAAAAGCATTCAGTCCTGCGCTGGCGCAAAGTCTTCATAAGCGGCAATCGCTACGCTAGGCTTTTTTTGAGGAGGGACGATGGACTCTATTCACGGTCATGAAGTGTTAAATATGATGATTGAATCAGGCGAGCAATATACGCATGCCAGTCTGGAAGCTGCGATTAAAGCGCGTTTTGGTGAACAGGCACGTTTTCACACCTGCTCGGCAGAAGGGATGACAGCGGGAGAGCTGGTAGCGTTTCTGGCAGCAAAAGGCAAATTTATACCTTCGAAAGACGGTTTTTCGACCGATCAGAGTAAGATTTGCCGTCACTGATTTGAAACGGCGGCAGTAAACCTGCCGCCGGAGAGCATTAGTTTTGTGTGTCGAGGGTAGAGAGTTCTTTGTCGATAAAATACAGACCTTCGCCGCTTTTGCCTGCCAGGCTTAATTTATCAATAATCGATTTGAACAGTTTCTCTTCTTCATGCTGCTCAGAAACATACCATTGCAGGAAATTAAATGTTGGGTAGTCCTGATTGGTCATTGCAGCATGAGCCAGTTCGTTAATTTTCTGGGTGATTAATTGTTCGTGTTTATAGGTTTCCTGGAATAATTCATCAAGTGAGGAATATTCAGCAAACGGAGATTCAACGGTATTAATACGCGGTAAATTGCCGGTATCAGTCAGGTAATCAAACAGACGCTGCATATGCGTCATCTCTTCCTGGGCGTGACGGCGCAGGAACGCGGCAGCACCTTCGAAGGTATGATAGCTGCACCAGGCGCTCATTTGCTGATAAAGCAGTGAAGAGTACAGTTCCAGGTTCATCTGCTCATTAAGTTTTTCAATCATTTCTGGTTTCAGCATGATAGTGCTCCACAAAGGTTATATTTGTTGCTGTGGCGTCACTATAATTTGTTATTTTATTATTTGCAAAAGGTAAAATATAAACTTCAATTATTAAAAATACGAATGGGAATAAAACGCATTACCGCTATTTCTTTAATCAGCGAAGATCCCCTCGCTGATTAAAATATTTAGAGAAAGACAGGGAAGGCGGAATGATGGCACTGATATGACAAAGTGAATTCCGTATTCAAACATAAGGAACCCGCAAAAAGGCTACAGTTGCCTACTGGCTGACCAAAGGGGACCGCGTGGGTATAGCCTTCCTGCTGGCATGCGCGATCGGCGATCCCGCGACTGACATAACGATCGGTATGGGCATGCTGCAAAAAAGCCTGGTCATAAACTAACCGTACAATACCTGTTGCCGCGTCAACTTCGCTCACATGGGCTTGGCGAGTAACCGTACACCCCGCCAGCGTTATTAATGAAAGAGTCAGAATCAGAAGTCTCATGGTCCAGCCAGAAGAGTAAGAGAAAGCACTATTTTACGCGTTACAGTGCTGCGACAATGGCCGGAAAAGACGCCTGGCAGGCGCTATTTCTTGCCATCTGTAGGTGTCAGAAATAGGGGGGCTGTTTTTTGATTATCATTTTTATAACATTAAAGGGGTATTTATGTGATTTGTATCACATAAAGATTGATTTTTGTGATGGTTGTCATATTATAAGCGCAAAGACAATAACACCTGTATAACAAATGGTCGGAGTGCCGCGATGAAACTGCGCAAAATCCTGAAAAGTATGTTCAATAACTATTGCAAGACGTTCAAAGACGTACCGCCAGGCAATATGTTCCGATAACAAAAAACCTGCTCCGGCAGGTTTTTTTGTGTCCTGATGACGGTGGATGTGACTATCGCTGAAGATGTGAAGTCGCTACTATAACGGCTTTCAAAATGCTATCAGGAGTTTACGATGTCCCAGCCGCTGAATGCCGATCAGGAATTGGTTTCTGATGTGGTTGCTTGCCAGTTGGTTATCAAACAAATTCTGGATGTTCTCGATGTAATCGCGCCCGTTGAAGTTCGTGAAAAAATGTCCAGTCAGCTGAAGAATATCGACTTTACTAACCATCCCGCCGCCGCAGACCCGGTCACCATGCGGGCAATCCAAAAAGCCATCGCGCTTATTGAACTCAAGTTTACCCCACAGGGTGAATCCCATTAAAAAAACCGCTGCTTCAAACAGATGAGGCAGCGGTTTCTCAAAACCTTCATCGGCGCAATGCATTAGCGCCGATGATGATCAATGCAGCTGGTGTGACACGACATTCAGAACATGTTGGTCGGTCTGCACAGGGCACATACCCGCAAGTTTCGCACTGCGCACTTCATCAAGAATGGTTTGCAGCAACAGACCATCATGCTGCTGTTCTTTTTCCAGATCGCGCAGGAAATTGACGGTTGAATCATCATTCAGTTCTTTCGCTTCATCGGCTAACTGTGCCAACGTACTAGAACGTTGCTCGTATTCTTCCATCGTTTTTTGGAACAGTTCTTCCAGAGAGTTCAGTTTTTCACCGGGAACATCAATGGCTTTAACGATGGGGGTAGCGCCGACACTCTTCATAAAGTTAAACATGCGCATCATTTGGGTCACATTACTCTGTGCCTGGGCGCGAAGGAAAGTGGCGGTGCCGTTCAGACTCTGTTCAGAACACCAGTTACTCAGGTGAAGGTAGAGATTGGATGCGTAAAACTCGCGGTTCATTTGAGAGTTGAGTTTGAGAAGCATTCCAGCGGTTGCCATACCTAATATCCTTATATCCAGAAGTGGAGAGGTGCAAGATAAATCAAAACACCATAATTACTGTTTGCAGAATAATTCCTTTCTGCCGGTCCGAAATGTGATCGTGGAGTCAATTCTGACGATGATCTGAAATAAGAATAACGTCTGAACGGGTATAAGAAAATGCTTAAATCATCAAGTTTATATATTTTTACATTTCATTGATGAAATCAATGTAACTGCAATGAATTTTAATGATAGTGCTTTTTGTATCTTGTTGATATTAATCAATGAATTTGAATTCATGATGAAGTGATGATTTTATAAAACGTTTTTTCATTTTTGCGAGATGGCTCTCATTATACGTGTTCTGTTAATTAATGAGCACAGTGATAATTAATGACGAAATGAATGACGTGCATTTTCCACATCTTTGAGTTGCGGTTATTACACCATTTCAAAAACTCAACGCCAGGTAATGCGGCCTATTGACTGGTTAAAAAGAAGACATCCCGCATGGGTACCAAAGACAACAAGGATTTCCAGGCTAATCTTATGGATTAATCTGCTGTGCATTCGACAATTTGTCTGACAAATTGGCTTTCCCTTATGTCTTTTCCCGCTAAATTTATGCACGTTCTCACTGTAATTCTGCGATGTGATATTGCTCTCCTATGGAGAATTAATTTCTCGCTAAAACTATGTCAACACAGTCACTTATCTTTTAGTTAAAAGGTAATGCTTTGTTTTCCGATTAATTTAACGAATGTCATTCGTTTTTGCCCTACACAAAACGACACTAAAGCTGGAGAGAACCATGCACAAATTTACTAAAGCCCTGGCAGCCATTGGTCTGGCAGCCGTTATGTCACAATCCGCTATGGCGGAGAACCTGAAGCTCGGTTTTCTGGTGAAGCAACCGGAAGAGCCGTGGTTCCAGACCGAATGGAAGTTTGCCGATAAAGCCGGGAAGGATTTAGGGTTTGAGGTTATTAAGATTGCCGTGCCGGATGGCGAAAAAACATTGAACGCGATCGACAGCCTGGCTGCCAGTGGCGCAAAAGGTTTCGTTATTTGTACTCCGGACCCCAAACTCGGCTCTGCCATCGTCGCGAAAGCGCGTGGCTACGATATGAAAGTCATTGCCGTGGATGACCAGTTTGTTAACGCCAAAGGTAAGCCAATGGATACCGTTCCGCTGGTGATGATGGCGGCGACTAAAATTGGCGAACGTCAGGGCCAGGAACTGTATAAAGAGATGCAGAAACGTGGCTGGGATGTCAAAGAAAGCGCGGTGATGGCGATTACCGCCAACGAACTGGATACCGCCCGCCGCCGTACTACGGGATCTATGGATGCGCTGAAAGCGGCCGGATTCCCGGAAAAACAAATTTATCAGGTACCTACCAAATCTAACGACATCCCGGGGGCATTTGACGCTGCCAACTCAATGCTGGTTCAACATCCGGAAGTTAAACATTGGCTGATCGTCGGTATGAACGACAGCACCGTGCTGGGCGGCGTACGCGCGACGGAAGGTCAGGGCTTTAAAGCGGCCGATATCATCGGCATTGGCATTAACGGTGTGGATGCGGTGAGCGAACTGTCTAAAGCACAGGCAACCGGCTTCTACGGTTCCCTGCTGCCAAGCCCGGACGTACATGGCTATAAATCCAGCGAAATGCTTTACAACTGGGTAGCAAAAGACGTTGAACCGCCAAAATTTACCGAAGTTACCGACGTGGTACTGATCACGCGTGACAACTTTAAAGAAGAACTGGAGAAAAAAGGTTTAGGCGGTAAGTAATTTGCCGGAAAAATTCCCCTCTGCATGATGCAGAGGGGGTGTGAACGACCAGTGATTCACGGAGACGTTATGCAACAGTCTACCCCGTATCTCTCATTTCGCGGCATCGGTAAAACGTTTCCCGGCGTTAAGGCGCTGACGGATATTAGTTTTGACTGCTATGCCGGTCAGGTTCATGCGTTGATGGGTGAAAATGGCGCAGGAAAATCAACTCTCTTAAAAATCCTCAGCGGCAACTATGCGCCAACCACGGGTTCTGTAGTGATTAATGGGCAGGAAATGTCCTTTTCCGACACGACCGCAGCACTTAACGCGGGCGTGGCGATTATTTACCAGGAACTGCATCTCGTGCCGGAAATGACCGTCGCGGAAAACATCTATCTCGGCCAGCTGCCGCATAAAGGCGGCATTGTGAATCGCTCATTGCTGAATTATGAGGCGGGTTTACAACTTAAACATCTTGGTATGGATATTGACCCGGACACGCCGCTGAAATATCTCTCCATTGGTCAGTGGCAGATGGTTGAAATCGCCAAAGCGCTGGCGCGTAACGCCAAAATTATCGCCTTTGATGAGCCAACCAGCTCCCTCTCTGCCCGTGAAATCGACAATCTTTTCCGCGTTATTCGTGAACTGCGAAAAGAGGGGCGGGTAATCTTATACGTTTCTCACCGTATGGAAGAAATATTTGCCCTCAGCGATGCCATTACTGTCTTTAAAGATGGACGTTATGTCAAAACCTTTACCGATATGCAGCAGGTTGACCACGACGCGCTGGTGCAGGCGATGGTCGGGCGCGACATTGGCGATATCTACGGCTGGCAACCGCGTAGTTATGGCGAGGAGCGCCTACGTCTTGATGCTGTGAAAGCACCAGGCGTGCGTACGCCAATAAGTCTGGCGGTTCGCAGTGGTGAAATTGTTGGGCTGTTTGGTCTGGTAGGGGCGGGGCGTAGCGAATTAATGAAAGGCATGTTTGGCGGGACGCAAATCACCGCCGGTCAGGTTTATATCGACCAACAGCCGATCGATATTCGTAAACCGAGCCACGCCATTGCCGCAGGCATGATGCTCTGCCCGGAAGATCGCAAAGCGGAAGGCATTATTCCCGTGCACTCCGTTCGCGACAATATCAACATCAGTGCCAGACGTAAACATGTGCTCGGCGGTTGTGTAATCAACAACGGTTGGGAAGAAAACAATGCCGATCACCACATTCGTTCGCTCAACATCAAAACGCCGGGCGCGGAGCAACTGATCATGAATCTCTCAGGCGGAAATCAGCAAAAAGCCATTCTGGGCCGCTGGTTATCGGAAGAGATGAAGGTCATTTTGCTGGATGAACCTACGCGCGGCATTGATGTTGGCGCTAAGCACGAAATATATAACGTAATTTATGCGCTGGCGGCGCAGGGCGTGGCGGTGCTGTTTGCCTCCAGCGACTTACCTGAAGTCCTCGGCGTTGCCGACCGGATTGTGGTGATGCGGGAAGGTGAAATCGCCGGTGAATTGTTACACGAGCAGGCAGATGAGCGTCAGGCACTGAGCCTTGCGATGCCTAAAGTCAGCCAGGCTGTTGCCTGAGTAAGGAGAGTATGATGTCTTCTGTTTCTACATCGGGGTCTGGCGCACCTAAGTCGTCATTCAGCTTCGGGCGTATCTGGGATCAGTACGGCATGCTGGTGGTGTTTGCGGTGCTCTTTATCGCCTGTGCCATTTTTGTCCCAAATTTTGCCACCTTCATTAATATGAAAGGGTTGGGCCTGGCAATTTCCATGTCGGGGATGGTGGCTTGTGGCATGTTGTTCTGCCTCGCTTCCGGTGACTTTGACCTTTCTGTCGCCTCCGTAATTGCCTGTGCGGGTGTCACCACGGCGGTGGTTATTAACCTGACTGAAAGCCTGTGGATTGGCGTGGCAGCGGGGTTGTTGCTGGGCGTTCTCTGTGGCCTGGTCAATGGCTTTGTTATCGCCAAACTGAAAATAAATGCTCTGATCACGACATTGGCAACGATGCAGATTGTTCGAGGTCTGGCGTACATCATTTCAGACGGTAAAGCGGTCGGTATCGAAGATGAAAGCTTCTTTGCCCTTGGTTACGCCAACTGGTTCGGTCTGCCTGCGCCAATCTGGCTCACCGTCGCGTGTCTGATTATCTTTGGTTTGCTGCTGAATAAAACCACCTTTGGTCGTAACACCCTGGCGATTGGCGGGAACGAAGAGGCCGCGCGTCTGGCGGGTGTACCGGTTGTTCGCACCAAAATTATTATCTTTGTTCTCTCAGGCCTGGTATCAGCGATAGCCGGAATTATTCTGGCTTCACGTATGACCAGTGGGCAGCCAATGACGTCGATTGGTTATGAGCTGATTGTTATCTCCGCCTGCGTTTTAGGTGGCGTTTCTCTGAAAGGTGGCATCGGAAAAATCTCATATGTGGTGGCGGGTATCTTAATTTTAGGCACCGTGGAAAACGCCATGAACCTGCTTAATATTTCTCCTTTCGCGCAGTACGTGGTTCGCGGCTTAATCCTGCTGGCAGCGGTGATCTTCGACCGTTACAAGCAAAAAGCGAAACGCACTGTCTGATGCTTTTTTCTGCAACAATTTAGCGTTTTTTCCCACCATAGCCAACCGCCATAACGGTTGGCTGTTCTTCGTTGCAAATGGCGACCCCCGTCACACTGTCTATACTTACATGTCTGTAAAGCGCGTTCTGCGCAACACAATAAGAAAAGAGAAGGAGGAGAACCGGGTGACAGAACCGTTAACCGAAACCCCTGAACTATCCGCGAAATATGCCTGGTTTTTTGATCTTGATGGAACGCTGGCGGAAATCAAACCGCATCCCGATCAGGTCGTCGTGCCTGACAATATTCTGCAAGGACTACAGCTACTGGCAACCGCAAGTGATGGTGCATTGGCATTGATATCAGGGCGCTCAATGGTGGAGCTTGACGCACTGGCAAAACCTTATCGCTTCCCGTTAGCGGGCGTGCATGGGGCGGAGCGCCGTGACATCAATGGTAAAACACATATCGTTCATCTGCCGGATGCGATTGCGCGTGATATTAGCGTGCAACTGCATACAGTCATCGCTCAGTATCCCGGCGCGGAGCTGGAGGCGAAAGGGATGGCTTTTGCGCTGCATTATCGTCAGGCTCCGCAGCATGAAGACGCATTAATGACATTAGCGCAACGTATTACTCAGATCTGGCCACAAATGGCGTTACAGCAGGGAAAGTGTGTTGTCGAGATCAAACCGAGAGGTACCAGTAAAGGTGAGGCAATTGCAGCTTTTATGCAGGAAGCTCCCTTTATCGGGCGAACGCCCGTATTTCTGGGCGATGATTTAACCGATGAATCTGGCTTCGCAGTCGTTAACCGACTGGGCGGAATGTCAGTAAAAATTGGCACAGGTGCAACTCAGGCATCATGGCGACTGGCGGGTGTGCCGGATGTCTGGAGCTGGCTTGAAATGATAACCACCGCATTACAACAAAAAAGAGAAAATAACAGGAGTGATGACTATGAGTCGTTTAGTCGTAGTATCTAACCGGATTGCACCACCAGACGAGCACGCCGCCAGTGCCGGTGGCCTTGCCGTTGGCATACTGGGGGCACTGAAAGCCGCAGGCGGACTGTGGTTTGGCTGGAGTGGTGAAACAGGGAATGAGGATCAGCCGCTAAAAAAGGTGAAAAAAGGTAACATTACGTGGGCCTCTTTTAACCTCAGCGAACAGGACCTTGACGAATACTACAACCAATTCTCCAATGCCGTTCTCTGGCCCGCTTTTCATTATCGGCTCGATCTGGTGCAATTTCAGCGTCCTGCCTGGGACGGCTATCTACGCGTAAATGCGTTGCTGGCAGATAAATTACTGCCGCTGTTGCAAGACGATGACATTATCTGGATCCACGATTATCACCTGTTGCCATTTGCGCATGAATTACGCAAACGGGGAGTGAATAATCGCATTGGTTTCTTTCTGCATATTCCTTTCCCGACACCGGAAATCTTCAACGCGCTGCCGACATATGACACCTTGCTTGAACAGCTTTGTGATTATGATTTGCTGGGTTTCCAGACAGAAAACGATCGTCTGGCGTTCCTGGATTGTCTTTCTAACCTGACCCGCGTCACGACACGTAGCGCAAAAAGCCATACAGCCTGGGGCAAAGCATTTCGAACAGAAGTCTACCCGATCGGCATTGAACCGAAAGAAATAGCCAAACAGGCTGCCGGGCCACTGCCGCCAAAACTGGCGCAACTTAAAGCGGAACTGAAAAACGTACAAAATATCTTTTCTGTCGAACGGCTGGATTATTCCAAAGGTTTGCCAGAGCGTTTTCTCGCCTATGAAGCGTTGCTGGAAAAATATCCGCAGCATCATGGTAAAATTCGTTATACCCAGATTGCACCAACGTCGCGTGGTGATGTGCAAGCCTATCAGGATATTCGTCATCAGCTCGAAAATGAAGCTGGACGAATTAATGGTAAATACGGGCAATTAGGCTGGACGCCGCTTTATTATTTGAATCAGCATTTTGACCGTAAATTACTGATGAAAATATTCCGCTACTCTGACGTGGGCTTAGTGACGCCACTGCGTGACGGGATGAACCTGGTAGCAAAAGAGTATGTTGCTGCTCAGGACCCAGCCAATCCGGGCGTTCTTGTTCTTTCGCAATTTGCGGGAGCGGCAAACGAGTTAACGTCGGCGTTAATTGTTAACCCCTACGATCGTGACGAAGTTGCAGCTGCGCTGGATCGTGCATTGACTATGTCGCTGGCGGAACGTATTTCCCGTCATGCAGAAATGCTGGACGTTATCGTGAAAAACGATATTAACCACTGGCAGGAGTGCTTCATTAGCGACCTAAAGCAGATAGTTCCGCGAAGCGCGGAAAGCCAGCAGCGCGATAAAGTTGCTACCTTTCCAAAGCTTGCGTAGGAGCGGTTAATCTCCCGTAAGTGGAACTAACAGCACATCGACCTCACTTGAGGCAATAACTCTTTTCGCCGAGCAGGATGCTCGCGAAAAGAAACTGTGATTGTGATTACCGCAAATCACCAAATCGAAATGATGCTTGTGACATACTTCCAGAATATGTTCGCTTAACTCACCGTAGGCAATAAACGTCTTGTCAACGGGATACCCCGCATCCTGAATTAACTTATCAAGAAAGCTTTGCGTTTCTTCATGCATCACGCTGCGTAAATCTTCAAGCATCGGCGCAGCTAATTGATTGTACATTTCCGGGTCGGAAGCGAGAGTAATTAAACTGATGTGTCCCTTTACTGGCCTGGCGATAGATACCGCTTTTGCCAGCAGTTGCTGACTTTCCGGTGTAACCGCAACAGCGACAAGAATATTGCTATAGCTCATAACCTGTTCCTTATTCTGTGAACTTCAGGTGACATTAAAGCTTTACTCCTAATGGAGAAACGACGCAATCCCAACTCGGTCAAACAGGTAAATATTAGTCTGATTATTAGTAAAGATAATTAATCAATCACTCCCGGTGATCATATAATTTCAAATGTAATTATAAGAAAATAGTGTACTGATTCTCCGCATTAAACAAGTGGTTAATATATGTAAAACATTTCATTAACATTAAGTTGATTGTTGCCTTTCTTTGTATTTAATTAGTTTGTTGTGCGGTAAGTGTCTGTTTAAAAATAGCTTATCTGGTATTGCATGAAAGTGATTATTTATAGCAGATGATTATTTACGGTGAGTTATTTTGACTGTGCGCAACATCCCATTTCGATTATTCCTGTTTCATTTTTGCTTGCTAGCGTAGCGAAAAACTTTTTAACAGATTGAAATACACCCAAAACAAAAGTATGACTTATACATTTATGGGTGATGCTGCCAACTTACTGATTTAGTGTATGATGGTGTTTTTGAGGTGCTCCAGTGGCTTCTGTTTCTATCAGCTGTCCCTCCTGTTCAGCTACTGACGGGGTGGTGCGTAACGGCAAAAGCACCGCCGGACATCAGCGCTATCTCTGCTCTCACTGCCGTAAAACATGGCAACTGCAGTTCACTTACACCGCTTCTCAACCCGGTACGCACCAGAAAATCATTGATATGGCCATGAATGGCGTTGGATGCCGGGCAACAGCCCGCATTATGGGCGTTGGCCTCAACACGATTTTACGTCACTTAAAAACTCAGGCCGCAGTCGGTAACCTCGCGCATACAGCCGGGCAGTGACGTCATCGTCTGCGCGGAAATGGACGAACAGTGGGGCTATGTCGGGCTAAATCGCGCCAGCGCTGGCTGTTTTACGCGTATGACAGTCTCCGGAAGACGGTTGTTGCGCACGTATTCGGTGAACGCACTATGGCGACGCTGGGGCGTCTTATGAGCCTGCTGTCACCCTTTGACGTGGTGATATGGATGACGGATGGCTGGCCGCTGTATGAATCCCGCCTGAAGGGAAAGCTGCACGTAATCAGCAAGCGATATACGCAGCGAATTGAGCGGCATAACCTGAATCTGAGGCAGCACCTGGCACGGCTGGGACGGAAGTCGCTGTCGTTCTCAAAATCGGTGGAGCTGCATGACAAAGTCATCGGGCATTATCTGAACATAAAACACTATCAATAAGTTGGAGTCATTACCCATTTATGTTAAGTAATTGAGTGTTTTGTGTGATCTGCATCACGCATTATTGAAAATCGCAGCCCCCCTCCGTTGTATGTGCGTGTAGTGACGAGTACAGTTGCGTCGATTTAGGAAAAATCTTAGATAAGTGTAAAGACCCATTTCTATTTGTAAGGACATATTAAACCAAAAAGGTGGTTCTGCTTATTGCAGCTTATCGCAACTATTCTAATGCTAATTATTTTTTACCGGGGCTTCCCGGCGACATCACGGGGTGCGGTGAAACCGCATAAAAATAAAGTTGGTTATTCTGGGTGGGAATAATGCATACCTCCGAGTTGCTGAAACACATTTATGACATCAACTTGTCATATTTACTACTTGCACAGCGTTTGATTGTTCAGGACAAAGCGTCCGCTATGTTTCGTCTCGGCATAAATGAAGAAATGGCGACAACGTTAGCGGCACTGACTCTTCCGCAAATGGTTAAGCTGGCAGAAACCAATCAACTGGTTTGTCACTTCCGTTTTGACAGCCACCAGACGATTACTCAGTTGACGCAAGATTCCCGCGTTGACGATCTCCAGCAAATTCATACCGGCATCATGCTCTCAACACGCTTGCTGAATGATGTTAATCAGCCTGAAGAAGCGCTGCGCAAGAAAAGGGCCTGATCATGAGTGAAAAAAGCATTGTTCAGGAAGCGCGGGATATTCAGCTGGCAATGGAATTGATCACCCTGGGCGCTCGTTTGCAGATGCTGGAAAGCGAAACACAGTTAAGTCGCGGACGCCTGATAAAACTTTATAAAGAACTGCGCGGAAGCCCACCGCCGAAAGGCATGCTGCCATTCTCAACCGACTGGTTTATGACCTGGGAACAAAACGTTCATGCTTCGATGTTCTGTAATGCATGGCAGTTTTTACTGAAAACCGGTTTGTGTAATGGCGTCGATGCGGTGATCAAAGCCTACCGTTTATACCTTGAACAGTGCCCACAAGCAGAAGAAGGACCACTGCTGGCATTAACCCGTGCCTGGACATTGGTGCGGTTTGTTGAAAGTGGATTACTGCAACTTTCCAGCTGCAACTGCTGCGGCGGCAATTTTATTACCCACGCTCACCAGCCTGTTGGCAGCTTTGCCTGCAGCTTATGTCAACCGCCATCCCGGGCAGTAAAAAGACGTAAACTTTCCCAGAATCCTGCCGATATTATCCCACAACTGCTGGATGAACAGAGAGTACAGGCTGTTTAACTGATACGGTGAGGCGCAACATTCCAGCAGCGGTAACGACGTACCGCTGCTTTTTTTTGCCCCAATCGCGCGTTAACGCCTGACGACTGAACATCCTGTCATGGTCAACAGTGGAAGGATGATGTCGTGCTTATCTTATTAGGTTACCTGGTTGTTCTCGGTACAGTTTTCGGCGGTTATTTGATGACCGGTGGAAGCCTTGGAGCACTCTATCAACCCGCTGAACTGGTGATTATTGCCGGTGCAGGGATTGGGTCGTTTATCGTCGGCAATAATGGCAAAGCGATTAAAGGCACGCTGAAGGCGCTGCCGTTGCTGTTTCGTCGCTCCAAATACACCAAAGCAATGTATATGGATCTGCTGGCTCTGCTTTATCGGTTGATGGCGAAATCGCGGCAGATGGGGATGTTTTCGCTGGAACGTGATATTGAAAATCCCCGTGAGAGCGAGATCTTCGCCAGCTACCCACGCATCCTCGCGGATAGCGTCATGCTTGATTTTATCGTCGATTATCTGCGCCTGATTATCAGCGGTCACATGAACACCTTCGAAATCGAAGCTCTGATGGATGAAGAGATTGAGACGCACGAAAGCGAGGCAGAAGTCCCGGCGAACAGTCTGGCGCTGGTCGGGGACTCACTTCCGGCGTTTGGTATTGTTGCGGCTGTAATGGGGGTCGTTCACGCGTTAGGTTCAGCCGATCGTCCTGCCGCCGAGCTGGGTGCGCTTATCGCACATGCGATGGTGGGGACTTTCCTCGGCATTTTATTGGCTTACGGATTTATTTCCCCATTAGCGACTGTTTTACGTCAGAAAAGCGCCGAAACCAGCAAAATGATGCAGTGCGTCAAAGTCACTCTGCTTTCTAATCTGAACGGTTACGCACCGCCTATCGCCGTTGAGTTTGGTCGCAAAACGCTCTATTCCAGCGAACGTCCGTCGTTTATTGAACTGGAAGAGCATGTGCGTGCGGTGAAAAATCCGCAACAACAGACGACAACCGAGGAAGCATGAAGAATCAAGCGCATCCGATTATTGTCGTCAAACGACGCAAAGCCAAAAGCCACGGGGCAGCACATGGATCGTGGAAGATTGCTTATGCCGACTTTATGACTGCGATGATGGCCTTTTTTCTGGTGATGTGGCTGATCTCCATCTCCAGCCCAAAAGAGCTGATTCAGATTGCGGAGTACTTCCGGACTCCACTGGCGACTGCGGTTACGGGCGGCGATCGCATTTCTAATAGTGAAAGCCCAATTCCCGGCGGTGGTGATGATTACACCCAAAGCCAGGGGGAAGTGAATAAGCAGCCGAACATCGAAGAGCTGAAAAAACGCATGGAGCAAAGTCGATTGCGGAAATTGCGGGGTGATCTCGACCAGTTGATAGAGTCCGATCCGAAACTGCGGGCGTTACGTCCCCATCTCAAAATCGATCTGGTCCAGGAAGGTCTACGTATTCAGATCATCGATAGCCAGAATCGCCCGATGTTTAGAACCGGCAGTGCCGATGTCGAACCCTATATGCGCGACATTCTGCGCGCCATTGCGCCTGTACTGAACGGTATTCCCAACCGTATTAGCCTTTCAGGTCATACCGATGATTTCCCCTACGCCAGCGGTGAGAAAGGATATAGCAACTGGGAGCTTTCTGCCGATCGGGCCAATGCATCCCGCCGCGAACTGATGGTCGGAGGGTTGGATAGCGGCAAAGTGTTACGTGTCGTCGGCATGGCGGCAACGATGCGCTTAAGCGATCGCGGACCTGATGATGCCGTCAACCGTCGCATCAGCCTGCTGGTACTGAACAAACAAGCCGAACAGGCCATTTTGCATGAAAACGCCGAAAGCCAGAATGAGCCAGTAAGCGCCCTGGAAAAACCTGAGGTTGCACCACAGGTCAGTGTTCCCACAATGCCATCAGCCGAACCGAGGTGACAGCGTGAGCATGGATATAAGCGATTTTTATCAGACATTTTTTGATGAAGCGGACGAACTGTTGGCTGACATGGAGCAGCATTTGCTGGTTTTGCAGCCGGAAGCGCCAGATGCCGAACAATTGAATGCCATCTTTCGGGCTGCCCACTCGATCAAAGGAGGGGCAGGAACTTTTGGCTTCAGCGTTTTGCAGGAAACCACGCATCTGATGGAAAACCTGCTCGATGAAGCCAGACGAGGTGAGATGCAACTCAACACCGACATTATCAATCTGTTTTTGGAAACGAAGGACATCATGCAAGAACAGCTCGACGCTTATAAACAGTCGCAAGAGCCGGATGCCGCCAGCTTCGATTATATCTGCCAGGCCTTGCGTCAACTGGCATTAGAAGCGAAAGGCGAAACGCCATCCGCAGTGACCCGATTAAGTGTGGTTGCCAAAAGTGAACCGCAAGATGAGCAGAGTCGCAGTCAGTCGCCGCGACGAATTATCCTTTCGCGCCTGAAGGCCGGGGAAGTCGACCTGCTGGAAGAAGAACTGGGACATCTGACAACGTTAACTGACGTGGTGAAAGGGGCGGATTCGCTCTCGGCAATATTACCGGGCGACATCGCCGAAGATGACATCACAGCGGTACTCTGTTTTGTGATTGAAGCCGATCAGATTACCTTTGAAACAGTAGAAGTCTCGCCAAAAATATCCACCCCACCAGTGCTTAAACTGGCAGCCGAACAAGCGCCAACCGGCCGCGTGGAGCGGGAAAAAACGACGCGCAGCAATGAATCCACCAGCATCCGTGTAGCGGTAGAAAAGGTTGATCAATTAATTAACCTCGTCGGCGAGCTGGTTATCACCCAGTCCATGCTTGCCCAGCGTTCCAGCGAACTGGACCCGGTTAATCATGGTGATTTGATAACCAGCATGGGGCAGTTACAACGTAACGCCCGTGATTTGCAGGAATCAGTGATGTCGATTCGCATGATGCCGATGGAATATGTTTTTAGTCGCTATCCCCGGCTGGTGCGTGATCTGGCGGGAAAACTCGGCAAGCAGGTAGAACTGACGCTGGTGGGCAGTTCTACTGAACTCGACAAAAGCCTGATAGAACGCATTATCGACCCGCTGACCCACCTGGTACGCAATAGCCTCGATCACGGTATTGAACTGCCAGAAAAACGGCTCGCCGCAGGTAAAAACAGCGTCGGAAATTTAATTCTGTCTGCCGAACATCAGGGCGGCAACATTTGCATTGAAGTGACCGACGATGGGGCGGGGCTAAACCGTGAGCGAATTCTGGCAAAAGCGGCCTCGCAAGGTTTGACTGTCAGCGAAAACATGAGCGACGACGAAGTCGCGATGCTGATATTTGCACCTGGCTTCTCCACGGCAGAGCAGGTCACCGACGTCTCCGGGCGCGGCGTCGGCATGGACGTCGTTAAACGTAATATCCAGAAGATGGGCGGTCATGTCGAAATCCAGTCGAAGCAGGGTACTGGCACTACGATCCGCATTTTACTGCCGCTGACGCTGGCCATCCTCGACGGCATGTCCGTACGCGTTGCGGATGAAGTTTTCATTCTGCCGCTGAATGCTGTTATGGAATCACTGCAACCCCGTGAAGCCGATCTCCATCCACTGGCCGGCGGCGAGCGGGTGCTGGAAGTGCGGGGTGAATATCTGCCCATCGTCGAACTGTGGAAAGTGTTCAACGTCGCGGGCGCGAAAACCGAAGCCACCCAGGGAATTGTGGTGATCTTACAAAGTGGCGGTCGCCGCTACGCCTTGCTGGTGGATCAATTAATTGGTCAACACCAGGTTGTGGTTAAAAACCTTGAAAGTAACTATCGCAAAGTCCCCGGCATTTCTGCTGCGACCATTCTTGGCGACGGCAGCGTGGCACTGATTGTTGATGTCTCCGCCTTGCAGGCGATAAACCGCGAACAACGTATGGCGAACACCGCCGCCTGAATGAGTAAAAAGGTAACAATATGACCGGTATGACGAATGTAACAAAGCTGGCCAGCGAGCCGTCAGGCCAGGAATTTCTGGTATTTACCCTTGGTGATGAAGAGTACGGTATTGATATCCTGAAAGTGCAGGAGATCCGTGGCTACGATCAGGTAACACGGATTGCGAACACGCCAGCGTTTATCAAAGGCGTCACGAATCTGCGCGGCGTTATTGTGCCGATTGTTGACTTACGAATTAAGTTCAGCCAGGTGGATGTGGACTATAACGACAACACGGTAGTTATCGTCCTGAATCTCGGACAGCGGGTGGTCGGCATCGTGGTTGACGGCGTCTCAGACGTGCTTTCATTGACGGCGGAGCAAATTCGTCCGGCACCGGAATTTGCCGTGACGCTTTCAACAGAATATCTCACTGGACTGGGCGCACTGGGCGACCGGATGTTGATTCTGGTGAACATCGAAAAACTGCTGAACAGCGAAGAGATGGCGCTGTTAGATAGCGCGGCGTCAGAAGTGGCGTAATTCTCCCGATTTCCTCAATTGAAATGAACCCGATGATCTGCGCATCGGGTTTTTTATTTCAATTTCGCGGCGGGTGGCATCAGCAATAAAGTTTCCCCCCTCCTTGCCGATAACGAGATCAACTTGTTTTCAGGAAGGTGCCTTATGATTAACCGTATCCGCGTAGTCACGCTGTTGGTAATGGTGCTGGGGGTATTCGCACTGTTACAGCTTATTTCCGGCAGTCTGTTTTTTTCTTCCCTTCACCATAGCCAGAAGAGCTTTGTGGTTTCCAATCAATTACGGGAACAGCAGGGCGAGCTGACGTCAACCTGGGATTTAATGCTGCAAACGCGCATTAACCTGAGTCGTTCAGCGGTACGGATGATGATGGATTCCTCCAATCAACAAAGTAACGCCAAAGTTGAATTGCTCGATAGCGCCAGGAAAACATTGGCGCAGGCAGCGACGCATTATAAAAAATTCAAAAGCATGGCACCGTTACCTGAAATGGTCGCTACCAGTCGTAATATTGATGAAAAATATAAAAACTATTACACAGCGTTAACTGAACTGATTGATTATCTAGATTATGGCAATACTGGAGCTTATTTCGCTCAGCCAACCCAGGGAATGCAAAATGCAATGGGCGAAGCGTTTGCTCAGTACGCCCTCAGCAGTGAAAAACTGTATCGCGATATCGTCACTGACAACGCAGATGATTACCGATTTGCCCAGTGGCAACTGGCGGTTATCGCGCTGGTGGTGGTATTGATTCTGCTGGTGGCGTGGTACGGCATTCGCCGTATGTTGCTTACTCCGCTGGCAAAAATTATTGCTCACATTCGCGAAATCGCCGGTGGTAACCTGGCGAATACCCTGACCATTGACGGGCGCAGTGAAATGGGCGACCTGGCGCAGAGCGTTTCACATATGCAACGCTCTTTGACTGACACCGTCACTCATGTCCGCGAAGGTTCAGATGCCATCTATGCCGGTACCCGTGAAATTGCGGCGGGCAACACCGATCTTTCCTCCCGTACTGAACAGCAGGCATCCGCGCTGGAAGAAACTGCCGCCAGCATGGAGCAGCTCACCGCGACAGTGAAGCAAAACGCCGATAACGCCCGCCAGGCCTCGCAACTGGCGCAAAGTGCCTCCGACACCGCCCAGCACGGCGGCAAAGTGGTGGATGGCGTAGTGAAAACGATGCATGAGATCGCCGATAGTTCGAAGAAAATTGCCGACATTATCAGCGTTATCGACGGTATTGCCTTCCAGACTAATATCCTCGCGCTGAATGCCGCGGTTGAAGCCGCGCGTGCGGGTGAACAGGGCCGTGGTTTTGCCGTGGTGGCGGGTGAAGTGCGTAATCTTGCCAGTCGCAGCGCCCAGGCGGCAAAAGAGATCAAAGCCCTCATTGAAGACTCCGTCTCACGCGTTGATACCGGTTCGGTGCTGGTCGAAAGCGCCGGGGAAACAATGAACAATATCGTCAATGCTGTCACTCGCGTGACTGACATTATGGGCGAGATTGCATCGGCATCGGATGAACAGAGCCGTGGCATCGATCAAGTCGCATTGGCGGTTTCGGAAATGGATCGCGTCACGCAACAGAACGCATCGCTGGTGCAGGAATCAGCTGCCGCCGCCGCTGCGCTGGAAGAACAGGCGAGTCGTTTAACGCAAGCAGTTTCCGCGTTCCGTCTGGCAGCCAGCCCACTCACCAATAAACCGCAAACACCATCCCGTCCTGCCAGTGAGCAACCACCGGCTCAGCCACGACTGCGAATTGCTGAACAAGATCCAAACTGGGAAACATTTTGACGAGTATTTACTAACGCGGTCATTGCCGCCTGATGGGGAGCGTTGATGTTTAATCGTATTCGAATTTCGACCACGCTGTTTTTAATTTTGATTCTCTGCGGGGATCTTGCAGATTGGCAGTAACGGCATGTCTTTTTGGGCATTTCGCGACGATTTGCAACGACTGAATCAGGTCGAGCAGAGCAATCAGCAACGTGCGGCATTAGCGCAAACTCGGGCGGTAATGTTACAGGCCAGTACCGCGCTGAACAAAGCGGGCACTCTGACGGCACTTAGCTATCCGGCGGATGACATTAAAACGTTGATGACGACGGCGCGCGCCAGTCTGACGCAATCCACCACGCTGTTTAAAAGTTTTATGGCGATGACTGCGGGCAACGAGCACGTCAGGGGATTGCAAAAAGAGACGGAGAAAAGTTTTGCCCGCTGGCACAACGATCTCGAACATCAGGCGACCTGGCTTGAAAGTAATCAACTTTCGGATTTCCTCACTGCGCCGGTGCAGGGATCACAGAATGCGTTTGACGTTAACTTTGAGGCCTGGCAGCTGGAGATCAACCATGTGCTGGAAGCCGCCAGTGCGCAAAGCCAGCGTAACTATCAGATTTCGGCACTGGTGTTTATCAGCATGATTATTGTTGCGGCGATCTACATCAGCAGTGCGCTGTGGTGGACGCGCAAGATGATTGTTCAACCACTGGCCATTATCGGTAGCCATTTTGACAGCATTGCTGCGGGTAATCTGGCGCGTCCGATTGCGGTATATGGTCGTAATGAGATCACCGCCATTTTTGCCAGTCTGAAGACCATGCAGCAGGCTTTGCGTGGGACGGTAAGTGATGTGCGTAAGGGAAGCCAGGAGATGCACATTGGTATCGCGGAGATTGTCGCAGGCAATAACGATCTCTCAAGTCGTACCGAACAGCAGGCGGCATCGCTGGCACAAACGGCCGCCAGTATGGAGCAATTAACCGCCACGGTAGGGCAAAACGCCGATAACGCACGACAGGCGTCGGAACTGGCAAAAAATGCCGCGACAACGGCGCAGGCGGGCGGTGTTCAGGTCAGTACCATGACTCACACCATGCAGGAGATCGCCACCAGCTCGCAAAAAATTGGCGACATTATCAGCGTTATCGACGGAATTGCTTTCCAGACCAATATTCTGGCCCTGAATGCGGCAGTGGAAGCGGCTCGCGCCGGAGAGCAGGGGCGTGGTTTTGCGGTAGTGGCAGGTGAAGTGCGCAATCTTGCCAGCCGTAGCGCGCAGGCAGCAAAAGAGATCAAAGGGCTGATCGAAGAGTCAGTCAATCGTGTCCAGCAGGGTTCGAAACTGGTGAATAACGCCGCCGCGACCATGATCGATATTGTCAGTTCGGTGACCCGCGTGAACGACATTATGGGAGAAATTGCCTCTGCGTCGGAAGAACAACAGCGGGGGATTGAGCAGGTTGCACAGGCTGTCAGCCAGATGGATCAGGTGACTCAGCAGAACGCCTCGCTGGTAGAAGAAGCGGCGGTGGCAACGGAACAACTGGCGAATCAGGCCGACCATCTTTCGTCGCGTGTGGCGGTATTTACCCTTGAAGAACATGAAGTAGCACGACATGAGTCGGTGCAGTTACAAATTGCGCCAGTGGTATCCTGAAGTGATTGAGAAGGCGCTATGACTTCATCTCTGCCCTGTGGGCAAACGTCTTTATTGTTACAGATGACCGAGCGCCTGGCGCTTTCCGACGCGCATTTTCGGCGGATAAGTCAATTGATCTATCAACGAGCCGGGATCGTTCTGGCTGACCATAAACGCGACATGGTTTACAACCGACTGGTTCGTCGTTTGCGTTCGCTGGGACTGACGGATTTCGGTCATTATCTGAACTTGCTGGAATCTAATCAGCACAGCGGTGAGTGGCAGGCGTTTATCAATTCGCTGACCACGAATCTGACGGCATTTTTCCGTGAGGCACATCATTTCCCTCTGCTCGCGGATCACGCACGTCGCCGTTCTGGCGAGTATCGCGTATGGAGCGCGGCGGCTTCGACCGGCGAAGAGCCGTACAGCATTGCGATGACGCTGGCTGACACATTGGGCACCGCGCCCGGACGCTGGAAAGTGTTTGCCAGTGATATCGACACCGAAGTGCTGGAAAAAGCCAGAAGCGGTATCTATCGCCATGAAGAGTTGAAAAACCTGACGCCGCAGCAACTGCAACGGTATTTCATGCGAGGGACGGGGCCGCATGAAGGGCTGGTACGCGTGCGTCAGGAGCTGGCGAACTATGTTGATTTTGCCCCGCTGAATCTACTGGCGAAACAGTACACCGTGCCGGGGCCGTTTGATGCGATCTTCTGTCGTAACGTCATGATCTACTTCGATCAAACTACCCAGCAGGAGATTTTGCGCCGCTTTGTTCCGCTCCTTAAACCCGACGGATTGCTGTTTGCGGGTCACTCTGAAAACTTTAGCCACCTTGAGCGCCGCTTCACGCTGCGTGGTCAGACGGTGTATGCGCTAAGTAAGGATTAACGATGAGCAAAATCAGGGTGTTATCTGTCGATGATTCGGCACTGATGCGCCAGATCATGACAGAAATCATCAACAGCCATAGCGACATGGAAATGGTGGCGACCGCGCCTGATCCGCTGGTCGCGCGTGACTTGATTAAGAAATTCAATCCCGATGTGCTGACGCTGGATGTTGAAATGCCGCGGATGGACGGACTGGATTTCCTCGAAAAATTAATGCGTTTGCGTCCAATGCCCGTTGTGATGGTTTCTTCCCTGACCGGCAAAGGGTCAGAAGTCACGCTGCGCGCGCTGGAGCTGGGGGCGATAGATTTTGTCACCAAACCGCAACTGGGTATTCGCGAAGGTATGCTGGCGTATAACGAAATGATTGCTGAAAAGGTGCGTACGGCAGCAAAGGCGAGCCTTGCAGCACATAAGCCATTGTCGGCACCGACAACGCTGAAGGCGGGGCCGTTGTTGAGTTCTGAAAAACTGATTGCGATTGGTGCTTCAACGGGTGGAACTGAGGCAATTCGTCACGTACTGCAACCGTTGCCGCTTTCCAGCCCGGCACTGTTAATTACCCAGCATATGCCGCCCGGTTTCACCCGCTCTTTTGCCGACAGACTTAATAAGCTTTGCCAGATCGGGGTTAAAGAAGCCGAAGACGGAGAACGTGTCTTGCCGGGGCATGCCTATATTGCGCCGGGCGATCGGCATATGGAGCTGTCGCGTAGTGGCGCAAATTACCAAATCAAAATTCACGATGGCCCGGCGGTTAACCGTCATCGGCCTTCGGTAGATGTGTTGTTCCATTCTGTCGCCAAACAGGCGGGGCGTAATGCGGTTGGGGTGATCCTGACCGGTATGGGCAACGACGGCGCGGCGGGAATGTTGGCGATGCGTCAGGCGGGGGCATGGACCCTTGCGCAAAACGAAGCAAGTTGCGTGGTGTTCGGCATGCCGCGCGAGGCCATCAATATGGGTGGTGTCTGCGAAGTGGTCGATCTTAGCCAGGTAAGCCAGCAAATGTTGGCAAAAATTAGTGCCGGACAGGCGATACGTATTTAAATCAGGAGTGTGAAATGGCGGATAAAGAACTTAAATTTTTGGTTGTGGATGACTTTTCCACCATGCGACGCATAGTGCGTAACCTGCTGAAAGAGCTGGGATTCAATAATGTTGAGGAAGCGGAAGATGGCGTCGACGCTCTCAATAAGTTGCAGGCAGGCGGTTATGGATTTGTTATCTCCGACTGGAACATGCCCAATATGGATGGCCTGGAATTGCTGAAAACAATTCGTGCGGATGGCGCGATGTCGGCATTGCCAGTGTTAATGGTGACTGCAGAAGCGAAGAAAGAGAACATCATTGCTGCGGCGCAAGCGGGGGCCAGTGGCTATGTGGTGAAGCCATTTACCGCCGCGACGCTGGAGGAAAAACTCAACAAAATCTTTGAGAAACTGGGCATGTGAGGATGCGACTATGATGCAACCATCAATCAAACCTGCTGACGAGCATTCAGCTGGCGATATCATTGCGCGCATCGGCAGCCTGACGCGTATGCTGCGCGACAGTTTGCGGGAACTGGGGCTGGATCAGGCCATTGCCGAAGCGGCGGAAGCCATCCCCGATGCGCGCGATCGTTTGTACTATGTTGTGCAGATGACCGCCCAGGCTGCGGAGCGGGCGCTGAACAGTGTTGAGGCGTCACAACCGCATCAGGATCAAATGGAGAAATCAGCAAAAGCGTTAACCCAACGTTGGGATGACTGGTTTGCCGATCCGATTGACCTTGCCGACGCCCGTGAACTGGTAACAGATACACGACAATTTCTGGCAGATGTACCCGCGCATACCAGCTTTACTAACGCGCAACTGCTGGAAATCATGATGGCGCAGGATTTTCAGGATCTCACCGGGCAGGTCATTAAGCGGATGATGGATGTCATTCAGGAGATCGAACGCCAGTTGCTGATGGTGCTGTTGGAAAACATCCCGGAACAGGAGTCGCGTCCAAAACGTGAAAACCAGAGTTTGCTTAATGGACCTCAGGTCGATACCAGCAAAGCCGGTGTGGTAGCCAGTCAGGATCAGGTGGACGATTTGTTGGATAGTCTTGGATTTTGATTTGTATTGCCTGATGTGGCGTGACCACGTCATATCAGGCGGTCTGATAAGGCGATGACGCCGCATCCGACAAACGCACACTATGCTTGATGTGTGGCAGCAAAAGCCCTAAATCCCGCCTGTTTTGCCCCTTACTCAAACCATTGAACGCTTTGCGCTCTGGCATCATTCACGCTTAATACTCTTTCCAGGATTGGCGACGTGTCTGACGAGAGCGACGACAAAACAGAAGCCCCCACACCTCACCGACTAGAAAAAGCGCGGGAAGAGGGGCAAATCCCGCGTTCCCGTGAACTGACCTCACTGCTGATTTTGCTGGTGGGCGTTAGTGTTATCTGGTTTGGCGGTGTGTCGCTGGCCCGTCGATTGTCGGGCATGCTCTCCGCTGGGCTGCATTTTGATCACAGTATTATCAATGACCCGAATCTGATCCTCGGGCAGATTATTCTGCTGATCAGAGAAGCCATGCTGGCGCTGCTGCCGCTGATTAGCGGCGTGGTGCTGGTGGCGCTCATTTCTCCGGTCATGCTGGGAGGGCTGGTATTTAGCGGCAAATCCTTGCAGCCGAAGTTTTCCAAACTCAACCCGCTACCGGGCATTAAACGGATGTTCTCGGCTCAGACTGGCGCGGAGTTGCTTAAAGCAATTTTGAAAACCATCCTGGTTGGCAGCGTGACGGGGTTTTTTCTCTGGCATCACTGGCCGCAGATGATGCGCTTGATGGCCGAGTCTCCGATTACCGCCATGGGTAATGCGATGGATTTGGTAGGGCTATGCGCACTGCTGGTGGTGCTTGGTGTCATTCCAATGGTGGGATTTGACGTCTTTTTCCAAATATTCAGCCACCTGAAAAAGCTGCGTATGTCACGGCAGGATATTCGTGATGAGTTCAAACAAAGCGAAGGTGACCCTCATGTTAAAGGGCGGATCCGTCAGATGCAGCGAGCTGCTGCACGGCGTCGGATGATGGCCGATGTGCCGAAAGCGGATGTCATTGTCAATAACCCGACCCACTATTCGGTAGCGTTGCAGTATGACGAAAACAAAATGAGCGCACCGAAAGTGGTCGCTAAAGGTGCAGGGCTGGTCGCGCTGCGCATTCGTGAAATTGGCGCTGAAAATAACGTCCCGACGCTTGAAGCGCCGCCGCTGGCGCGAGCGCTGTATCGACATGCGGAGATTGGTCAACAAATCCCGGGTCAACTGTACGCCGCGGTGGCGGAAGTGCTGGCCTGGGTCTGGCAACTGAAACGCTGGCGTCTGGCTGGTGGACAGCGCCCTGTACAACCTACTCATCTTCCGGTGCCGGAAGCCCTGGATTTTATTAACGAGAAACCGACCCATGAGTAATCTGGCCGCGATGCTGCGCCTGCCCGCAAACCTGAAATCGACACAATGGCAGATCCTTGCCGGACCGATTTTGATCCTGTTGATCTTGTCGATGATGGTGCTGCCACTGCCCGCATTCATACTCGACCTGTTGTTTACCTTCAATATTGCCTTGTCGATCATGGTGTTGCTGGTGGCGATGTTTACCCAGCGCACGCTTGAGTTTGCTGCGTTTCCGACCATTCTGTTGTTTACCACGCTGTTGCGTCTGGCACTTAACGTGGCTTCAACCCGTATCATTTTAATGGAAGGGCATACCGGCGCGGCGGCGGCAGGGAAGGTGGTCGAAGCGTTCGGTCACTTCCTCGTTGGTGGCAATTTCGCTATCGGTATCGTGGTGTTTGTCATTCTCGTGATCATCAACTTTATGGTCATTACCAAAGGTGCCGGGCGTATCGCAGAAGTGGGTGCGCGCTTTGTTCTCGATGGTATGCCGGGTAAGCAGATGGCGATTGACGCCGACCTTAACGCCGGATTGATTGGTGAAGATGAGGCGAAAAAACGCCGCTCCGAAGTGACTCAGGAAGCCGATTTTTACGGCTCAATGGACGGGGCAAGTAAGTTTGTTCGCGGCGATGCCATCGCCGGGATCCTCATCATGGTCATTAACATTGTCGGCGGGTTGCTGGTCGGCGTGCTGCAACATGGCATGAGCATGGGACACGCGGCGGAAAGTTATACGCTATTGACCATTGGCGACGGTCTGGTGGCACAAATTCCGGCGCTGGTGATTTCTACCGCCGCGGGGGTCATCGTTACGCGTGTCAGCACCGATCAGGATGTTGGCGAGCAGATGGTGAATCAGCTTTTCAGTAACCCAAGCGTTATGTTGTTAAGCGCCGCCGTGCTCGGTTTACTCGGCCTGGTGCCTGGAATGCCGAACCTGGTATTTTTGCTGTTCACTGCCGGATTGCTCGGGCTGGCCTGGTGGATACGCGGACGCGAACAAAAAGCGCCTGCCGAACCCAAACCGGTAAAAATGGCAGAGAATAATACCGTTGTCGAAGCGACGTGGAACGATGTACAACTGGAAGATTCTCTGGGAATGGAAGTGGGTTATCGACTGATCCCGATGGTCGATTTCCAGCAGGATGGTGAGTTGTTGGGCCGTATACGCAGTATCCGCAAGAAATTTGCCCAGGAGATGGGATTTCTGCCGCCAGTGGTGCACATTCGCGACAATATGGATCTGCAACCTGCCCGCTATCGCATTTTGATGAAAGGCGTGGAGATTGGCAGTGGTGATGCTTATCCGGGGCGCTGGCTGGCGATTAACCCTGGAACCGCTGCCGGGACGTTACCTGGTGAGGCGACCGTCGATCCGGCATTTGGCCTGAATGCTATCTGGATTGAAAGTGCGCTAAAAGAACAGGCGCAGATTCAGGGGTACACAGTGGTTGAGGCCAGCACGGTGGTAGCAACGCATCTTAACCACCTCATTAGCCAGCATGCCGCAGAGCTGTTTGGTCGTCAGGAGGCGCAACAGCTGTTGGATCGCGTCGCCCAGGAGATGCCAAAGCTGACGGAAGATCTCGTTCCTGGCGTCGTCACGCTCACCACACTGCATAAAGTGCTGCAAAATCTCCTCGATGAAAAAGTACCGATTCGCGATATGCGCACCATTCTCGAAACGCTGGCGGAACATGCGCCCATCCAAAGCGATCCACATGAATTAACCGCCGTCGTGCGCGTGGCGTTGGGACGGGCGATTACCCAGCAGTGGTTTCCTGGCAAAGATGAAGTCCATGTTATTGGCCTCGATACACCGCTGGAACGTTTGTTACTACAGGCGCTGCAGGGCGGGGGAGGACTGGAGCCAGGGCTGGCGGATCGTTTACTGGCGCAAACTCAGGAAGCGCTATCCCGTCAGGAGATGCTGGGTGCGCCGCCAGTATTGTTGGTGAACCACGCGCTGCGACCATTATTGTCTCGCTTCCTGCGCCGCAGCTTGCCGCAGTTAGTGGTCCTGTCGAATCTGGAACTGTCTGATAACCGACATATCCGCATGACGGCGACAATTGGCGGCAAATAATGAGAACCTTATTAGCAATATTATTGTTTCCGCTGCTGGTGCAAGCCGCCGGGGAGGGGATGTGGCAGGCAAGTAGTGTAGGAATTACGCTAAATCATCGCGGTGAGTCGATGTCGTCTGCGCCTCTTTCTACGCGACAACCTGCTTCAGGATTGATGACGCTGGTAGCGTGGCGTTATCAGCTTATCGGCCCGACACCTTCAGGACTGCGGGTTCGCTTGTGTTCGCAATCTCGTTGTGTCGAATTAGAGGGGCAGAGCGGAACCACCGTGGCCTTTTCCGGTATAGCGGCAGCAGAACCGTTGCGATTTATCTGGGAAGTGCCAGGCGGTGGGCGGTTAATTCCACCGCTAAAGGTACAACGTAATGAAGTGATTGTGAATTATCGCTGAAGGACAAAAAAATTACGCGCTCGCGAGTATGTTTAATAACTCAGTGAAAAAGGCTCGATGTCTTGTTGCAATTATTTATCAGGAATAGCTTGCAACAAAACATGCCAAAAAGATGTGAATTATCCTCTTGTCAAAGGGCTTGGATAAAAATCTTCAGAGTTACGGTATAGCTGCAACTGGCGAGTTCGCGTATTGGTCTGTATGATCATACATGAGAGCCATTCTGATTCAGAATAAGGGTCACTTAAATCCTGAACGTCCTCATTTGAAAGGATTAATTCACATTCTTTGTCCCTAAAATCCAGCCAGGCTCGCTGTGATTTTTTAAGCAAGTTAAGTTGTTCGGTATCAGGTTTTTTTACACCTGTGCGTGGCACTTGTTCTATATAACGATAAGCTTCACCATAGGCTTTATTTAATTGCGCATCGACGAGATTGTATTCTTGTCGCAGGCATGATTTGATCACGTTAACGTCAGTATCATCATCTGAATTTTTTTGCCAACAATCTTTGATGGCTGAAATGTCATGGTCGTTTACTATAACCGTATCTTCTGCGTAAGCCTGGCAAGAGATAATGCCTAATGTTAATACAAGAAATTTAAACACTGCGGTATTCCTTAAATTCAACCGTTATCGTTTCCCTGGGGCCGGATATTACGCTTCTGGCCTCTTATCCAACAGTGAGAAAACAATGGCATGTCCATTTTCAGAATACATTTAGATGGCAATAAAAAAGCCTGATCGGCTAACCCTGATCAGGCTTCACTCTCACGAAAAATCGATTACATACGCTCTACAGTCTCAATACCCAGCGTATCCAGACCCAGCTTCAGCGTCTTCGCCGTCAGTTGTGCCAGTTTTAGACGGCTGTTACGCACTTCTTCGTTTTCTGCGCTGAGGATCGGGCAGTGCTCGTAGAAGCCAGAGAACAGACCGGCCAGATCGTACAGGTAAGCACACATTACATGCGGCGTGCCTTCACGGGCAACCACGGTGAGGGTTTCTTCAAACTGCAGCAGGCGAGCTGCCAGTTGCGCTTCACGATCTTCACGGATGATAACCGGAGCTGCAGCCAGTTGCTCTTCGTCAATTTCTGCTTTACGGAACACGGACAATACACGCGTGTATGCATACTGCATGTATGGCGCGGTATTACCCTCAAACGCCAGCATGTTGTCCCAGTCGAAGATGTAGTCCGTGGTGCGGTTTTTGGAGAGATCCGCATATTTCACCGCACCAATACCAACCGCGTTAGCCAGTTTTTCCAGCTCGTCGGCTGGCATATCCGGGTTCTTTTCTGCCACCAGACGGCGTGCACGTTCCAGGGCTTCATCCAGCAGATCGGCCAGTTTCACTGTACCACCCGCGCGGGTTTTGAACGGTTTGCCGTCTTTACCCAGCATCATGCCGAACATGTGGTGTTCCAGCGGTACGGATTCCGGTACATAGCCTGCTTTACGGACGATCGCCCATGCCTGCATCAGGTGTTGATGCTGACGGGAGTCGATGTAATACAGCACGCGATCGGCATGCAGTGTTTCATAACGATATTTCGCACAGGCGATATCAGTGGTGGTGTAGAGATAGCCGCCATCTTTCTTCTGAATGATCACGCCCATCGGTTCGCCTTCCTTGTTTTTAAACTCATCAAGGAATACGACGGTCGCCCCTTCGCTTTCTACTGCCAGACCTTTGGCTTTGAGATCCGCCACAATTCCTGGCAGCATCGGGTTGTAGAGGCTTTCGCCCATCACGTCATCACGGGTCAGCGTCACGTTGAGACGATCGTAGGTGATCTGGTTCTGCGTCATGGTGATGTCGACCAGTTTGCGCCACATCTCGCGGAAATATTCGTCACCGCTTTGCAGTTTTACCACGTAGTTACGTGCGCGCTCGGCGAACTCTTCATCTTCATCGTAATGCTTTTTCGCATCGCGGTAGAAACCTTCAAGGTCAGCCAGCTCCATTTCACCGGCGTTTTCCTGCTGCTGCTTTTCCAGCCATGCAATCAGCATACCGAACTGAGTGCCCCAGTCGCCGACGTGGTTTGCGCGAATCACTTTGTGACCGAGGAACTCCAGAGTACGCACTGCTGCGTCACCAATAATGGTAGAGCGCAGGTGACCGACATGCATCTCTTTCGCCACGTTTGGCGCAGAGTAGTCAACCACAATGGTCTGTTTTTCTGGCGTAGCAACACCGAGACGATCGGACGCCAGCGCCTGCTGAACATGTTCAGCCAGGAATGCCGGATCAAGGAAAATGTTGATAAAGCCTGGACCGGCGATCTCAACTTTGCTGGCGATACCGTTAAGATCCAGATGAGTCAGCACCTGCTCTGCTAATTGTCGCGGTGCCATACCCAGTTTTTTAGCAACTGCCATCATGCCGTTAGCCTGATAGTCGCCGAACTGAACTTTTGCTGACTGACGAACCTGCGGTTCGCAATCCGCAGGCGCGCCTGCCGCAATCATGGCCTGACGGACTTTTTCTGAGAGAAGAGCCTGAATATTCACCGGAATACCTTACATTGATGAAGCGAGCAAAAATTGCCCGCACCAGTTAAAGAAATTAGGGCGGGAGTATACTGCAAATGGCTGTTTTCGTCAGCAACGTGCGCGTGGCGTATTGCCGTTTTCACTATTGCATCAGAAGCGGCGTGAAATCAGCGGTTGGTTGGCACAGGGCAACAGGGTAAATTAACGCTTTTACTGAAAGACGAAGAGTGATTATGGCGAACTGGCAATCTATCGACGAGCTGCAGGATATTGCATCGGATTTACCGCGATTTATCCACGCATTAGATGAACTTTCCCGCCGTCTGGGGTTGAATATCACTCCGCTGACTGCCGATCACATTTCTTTGCGTTGCCATCAAAACGCCACTGCTGAACGCTGGCGTCGCGGGTTTGAACAGTGTGGCGAGCTTTTGTCAGAAAATATGATCAATGGCAGACCGATTTGTCTGTTTAAATTGCATGAACCGGTACAGGTTGCGCACTGGCAGTTTTCTATTGTGGAGCTACCGTGGCCCGGGGAAAAACGTTACCCACACGAAGGTTGGGAACATATTGAAATCGTTCTGCCGGGTGATCCAGAAACGCTGAATGCCCGTGCGCTGGCATTGCTTTCTGATGAAGGACTCAGCCTACCGGGGATCTCAGTGAAAACCAGTTCGCCAAAAGGTGAGCATGAGCGATTACCGAATCCGACGCTGGCGGTCACCGATGGCAAAACAACTATTAAGTTTCATCCGTGGTCCATTGAAGAGATCGTTGCCAGCGAGCAGTCGGCGTAATTAAGGAGTAAAAATGGCATTACTGGAAATTTGCTGTTACAGCATGGAATGTGCACTAACGGCGCAGCAAAACGGCGCAGACAGAGTTGAATTATGCGCAGCCCCAAAAGAGGGGGGCTTAACGCCGTCGTTGGGTGTACTGAAATCCGTGCGCCAGCGGGTGACGATCCCTGTGCATCCGATAATTCGCCCACGCGGTGGTGATTTTTGCTACAGCGACGGTGAGTTTGCCGCCATTCTTGAGGATGTGCGCACGGTCCGCGAATTAGGTTTTCCTGGACTGGTGACGGGCGTTCTCGATGTTGACGGGAATGTCGATATGCCACGAATGGAAAAAATAATGGCTGCTGCCGGTCCGCTGGCAGTGACTTTTCATCGCGCCTTCGATATGTGCGCTAACCCTTTATATACACTCAATAATCTTGCGGAATTGGGCATTGCCCGGGTACTGACATCAGGGCAAAAATCAGACGCACTGCAAGGTTTATCAAAAATTATGGAACTTATTGCCCATCGTGATGCTCCAATCATTATGGCCGGAGCAGGAGTCCGTGCAGAAAACCTGCACCACTTCCTCGATGCCGGAGTGCTGGAAGTCCATAGCTCCGCGGGAGCGTGGCAAGCCTCACCGATGCGTTATCGTAATCAAGGATTGTCCATGTCATCAGATGAACACGCGGACGAGTATTCGCGTTATATCGTAGACGGGGCGGCGGTTGCTGAAATGAAAGGAATCATTGAACGCCATCAGGCCAAATGATTTTTACCGTTGCATCATGTCGCCCAATATGATGCTTGCTCGTACCAGGCCCCTGCAATTTCAACAGGGGCCTTTTTTTATCCCTGAACAGTATAAAAAACGAACGATAACCGTGATCTGTTGAGCGGGTGACAGTGCGCATAGCGTTGTGCTAAAAATATTGTATATATTCACATTAATTATGGGATTTAAATTACTAAAACTGATAAATATATATTCTAAATAGCAACTGGGTTATTCCTTAGCAATTAATGATTACATTGTAATAAATCATATTCTTTATCGATTGTTTCAGGCAGTGTTGTGCCTAATTATGCAAGCGGTTAATTCGTTGTATATTTAATTATACAATGATTTCGGTGTCCAGTAATTTAATTAGAGGAATCTATGCGAGGGAAAAAACGCATTGGGTTATTGTTTTTGCTGATAGCGGTTGTGGTTGGTGGCGGCGGGTTATTGCTGGCGCAAAAAGTCTTACATAAAACGTCGGATACAGCATTTTGCCTTTCCTGCCACTCGATGAGTAAACCTTTTGAGGAATATCAGGGAACTGTCCACTTTTCGAACCAGAAAGGGATACGTGCGGAATGTGCCGATTGCCATATTCCAAAGTCAGGGATGGATTATTTATTTGCTAAATTAAAGGCATCTAAAGATATTTATCATGAATTTGTTAGCGGCAAAATAGACAGTGACGATAAGTTCGAAGCTCATCGCCAGGAAATGGCCGAAACAGTATGGAAAGAATTAAAAGCCACTGACTCTGCAACGTGCCGTAGTTGCCATTCTTTTGATGCCATGGATATTGCCTCGCAAAGTGAATCTGCGCAGAAAATGCATAACAAAGCACAAAAGGACAGCGAAACCTGTATCGATTGTCATAAAGGCATTGCCCATTTTCCGCCAGAAATAAAAATGGATGACAACGCGGCGCATGAGCTGGAAAGTCAGGCCGCTACTTCAGTTACTAATGGCGCACATATTTATCCTTTCAAAACTTCTCACATAGGCGAGCTGGCTACCGTGAATCCTGGAACCGATCTCACCGTCGTTGATGCCAGTGGCAAACAGCCGATCGTTCTGTTGCAGGGTTATCAAATGCAGGGCAGTGAAAACACGCTCTACCTGGCGGCAGGTCAACGGCTGGCGCTAGCCACATTAAGTGAAGAAGGTATCAAGGCGCTCACTGTAAACGGGGAATGGCAGGCTGACGAATACGGCAATCAATGGCGTCAGGCGTCTTTACAGGGTGCGCTTACCGATCCCGCATTAGCGGACCGTAAACCGCTATGGCAATACGCTGAAAAACTTGACGATACCTATTGCGCTGGTTGTCATGCCCCTATTGCCGCCGACCATTACACCGTCAATGCGTGGCCGTCCATTGCCAAAGGAATGGGGGCACGAACCAGCATGAGCGAAAACGAACTGGACATTTTAACGCGGTATTTCCAGTACAACGCCAAAGATATTACCGAGAAACAGTGATCCTCGTTGATCAGGGAGGAAGTTATGACATTAACAAGACGTGAATTTATTAAACACAGCGGTATTGCCGCTGGAGCGCTGGTGGTGACATCGGCAGCACCGCTCCCCGCATGGGCAGAAGAGAAGGGCGGTAAAATCCTCACCGCGGGACGTTGGGGAGCGATGAACGTAGAAGTGAAGGACGGCAAGATTGTTTCTTCAACAGGCGCGCTGGCGAAAACCATACCGAATTCCTTACAGTCTACGGCGGCGGATCAGGTACACACCACGGCGCGTATTCAGCATCCGATGGTGAGAAAAAGCTATCTCGATAATCCACTGCAACCGGCGAAAGGTCGTGGCGAAGATACCTATGTACAGGTGAGCTGGGAACAGGCATTAAAACTGATTCATGAGCAACATGATCGTATTCGTAAAGCTAACGGACCATCGGCCATTTTTGCCGGATCTTACGGCTGGCGCTCTTCTGGCGTGTTGCATAAAGCGCAAACCTTACTGCAACGTTATATGAACCTGGCGGGCGGTTATTCCGGGCATAGCGGCGATTATTCAACCGGGGCAGCACAGGTGATCATGCCGCATGTGGTCGGTTCTGTAGAGGTGTATGAACAGCAGACCTCCTGGCCGCTGATTCTGGAAAACAGCCAGGTTGTGGTGCTGTGGGGAATGAACCCGCTGAATACCTTAAAAATTGCCTGGAGCAGTACCGATGAGCAAGGGCTGGAATACTTCCATCAGCTGAAAAAATCTGGCAAACCAGTGATTGCCATTGATCCTATCCGCTCCGAAACCATCGAATTCTTTGACGATAATGCCACCTGGATCGCGCCGAATATGGGCACCGACGTGGCACTGATGTTAGGGATTGCGCATACCCTGATGACACAAGGCAAACACGATAAAGTGTTCCTTGAAAAATACACTACCGGGTATCCGCAGTTTGAAGAGTATCTGACAGGTAAGAGCGATAATACGCCGAAGAGCGCGGTCTGGGCGGCGGAAATTACTGGCGTACCGGAAGCGCAGATAGTCAAACTCGCTGAACTGATGGCGGCGAATCGCACAATGCTGATGGCAGGCTGGGGAATTCAGCGCCAGCAATATGGTGAACAGAAACACTGGATGCTGGTGACGCTGGCGGCGATGTTAGGGCAGATTGGTACACCGGGCGGCGGTTTTGGTTTCTCTTATCATTACTCCAACGGTGGCAACCCGACGCGTGTTGGCGGCGTGCTGCCGGAAATGTCTGCGGCGATTGCCGGACATGCCAGCGAGGCCGCTGATGATGGCGGAATGACGGCGATTCCTGTTGCCCGTATCGTCGATGCGCTGGAAAATCCTGGCGGCAAATATCAGCATAACGGTAAAGAACAAACGTATCCGAATATCAAAATGATCTGGTGGGCGGGTGGCGGTAACTTTACCCATCACCAGGATACTAATCGTCTGATTAAAGCATGGCAGAAACCGGAGATGATCGTCGTTTCTGAATGCTACTGGACCGCAGCAGCCAAACACGCAGATATCGTATTACCGATCACCACATCGTTTGAGCGCAATGACTTGACGATGACCGGTGATTACAGCAACCAGCATATTGTGCCGATGAAGCAGGCTGTTGCTCCGCAATTTGAAGCGCGTAACGATTTTGACGTGTTTGCCGATCTTGCGGAATTACTCAAACCTGGCGGAAAAGAGATCTATACCGAAGGTAAAGATGAAATGGCGTGGCTGAAATTTTTCTATGATGCCGCTCAGAAAGGTGCCCGTGCGCAACGCGTCACTATGCCAATGTTTAATGCCTTCTGGCAGCAAAATAAACTGATCGAAATGCGCCACAGCGAGAAGAACGAACAGTACGTTCGTTATGGTGATTTCCGCGCCGATCCGGTGAAAAATGCGCTGGGTACGCCAAGCGGCAAAATTGAAATCTATTCAAAAACGTTGGAAAAATTTGGCTATAAGGATTGCCCGGCACACCCAACCTGGCTGGCTCCTGATGAATGGAAAGGTACCGCCGACGAGAAGCAGTTACAGCTTCTGACCGCACATCCGGCACACCGTTTACACAGTCAGCTTAACTATGCGGAACTGCGTAAAAAATATGCGATCGCCGATCGTGAACCAATCACTATTCACACCGAAGATGCTGCACGCTTTGGTATTGCGAATGGCGATCTGGTGCGTGTCTGGAACAAACGTGGTCAGATTTTGACAGGCGCGGTGGTGACTGACGGGATCAAAAAAGGCGTGGTATGCGTGCATGAAGGTGCATGGCCAGATCTGGAAAATGGCTTGTGTAAAAACGGCAGTGCGAACGTGTTAACGGCGGATATCCCCAGCTCGCAGCTGGCAAATGCCTGTGCCGGTAACTCAGCGTTGGTGTATATCGAAAAATATACGGGCAATGCACCGAAGTTAACGGCGTTTGATCAGCCAGCTGTTCAGGCGTAAGACGTGAATAGCGCCCGGAAACGGGCGCTGAGGTTATGCAAACGTAAAGCTGCCTGATGCGCTATGCTTATCAGGCCTACATAGTCCCTGCAATATATTGAATTAGCAAGGTTTTGTAGGCCGGATAAGGCGTTCACGCCGCATCCGGCAGTAATACCAGACCTTTACGGCTTGCGCGCAATCAGCACCGCGCGTTTAGGTGCCGGATAACCTTCCACCGTTTTACCCGGATCATGTGGGTCGAGGAAATCGGCCAGCGATTCGGTAACCATCCATTCGGTGCGTCGCTGCTCTTCTGTGGTGGTAACGCTCACATCCGCAATGCGGATATCTACAAAACCACACTTCTTCAGCCAGTTTTTCAGCGCCAGCGCGGAAGGGATGAAATAGACATTACGCATTTGCGCGTAACGATCGCCTGGTACCAGCACCGTGTTCTCATCACCATCAATAACCAGCGTTTCCAGCACCAGTTCACCTTCATTGACCAGTTGATCTTTCAACTGCCATAGATGCTCCAGCGGTGAACGGCGATGGTAAAGCACGCCCATCGAAAAGACGGTATCAAAGGCTTTCAGTGCCGGAAGTTGTTCAATACCTAACGGTAACAAATGCGCGCGCTGATCATTACCCAGTAGTTTACGCACCGCTTCAAACTGGCACAGAAACAGTTGCGTAGGGTCGATCCCCACCGCGAGGTGCGCGCCTGCGCCAATCATGCGCCACATGTGATAACCGCTGCCGCAGCCGACATCCAGAATGGTGCGTCCGGTTAAATCAGAAAGATGGGGCAGAACACGATCCCATTTCCAGTCGGAACGCCATTCGGTATCGATGTTGACGCCATACAGTGAGAACGGCCCTTTGCGCCACGGCATCAGGTTGCGCATCAGCGTTTCAATGCGTTTAATTTGCCCTGCGCTCAGTGGCTCTTCGCTTTCTGCCGTAACGCTATGCAATAAATCAAGACGATACGGTTTAATTTCAGGTAGAAACTCCACCGCATTTGACCACTGCTTAAACAACCCGTGCTGCTGCTCGCGCTGCCAGTTAGCAATCTGCGCGGGCAGCGTTTCGAGCCAGTGTGAAAGATGATTTTTGGCAATCAGAGAATAAAAGTTACCAAAGTCGATCATGCAGCGTCCTCTGCTTTTAATGCCACCAGTGAACCAAAGTTAAAGCACTGGAACCACAGCTCACTATGCTCAAAACCGGCGTTATGCAGGCGTGCTTTATGGGTTTCCACGGAATCGGTCAGCATCACGTTTTCCAGCATGCTGCGCTTCTGGCTGATCTCCAGTTCGCTGTAACCGTTGGCACGTTTAAAGTCGTGGTGCATGTTGAACAACAGTTCACCAACTTTGGCATCTTCGAAACTGAATTTTTCCGAAAGCACCAGCGCGCCGCCGGGGTTCAGCCCTTGATAAATTTTATCCAGTAACGCCTGGCGCTCGGAAGGTTCCAGGAATTGCAGGGTAAAATTCAGCACCACCATCGATGCGTTTTCAATGGCGATATCGCGAATATCACCTTCAATGACGTCTACTGGCGTAGGGGCTTTATAGGCGTCAATATGACGACGGCAGCGTTCAATCATCGCCGGGGAGTTGTCGATGGCAATAATTTTGCAATTATCATGATGAATGTTGCGACGCACCGAGAGCGTCGCCGCGCCCAGAGAACAACCCAGATCGTAAACCTGCGTACCAGGTTGAACGAAGCGCTCGGCTAACATACCAATCATGGAAATAATATTGGAATAGCCGGGTACGGAACGCTGGATCATATCCGGGAAGACTTCAGCTACCCGTTCATCAAAGGTCCAGTCGCCCAGTCTGGCGATAGGGGCAGAAAATAGCGTGTCGCGGTGAGACATAACGTAAAAATCCGGGAAAAAGAAAGTGGCGTATTGTGCGCTAACGCAGGGAGAAAACCAACTCCCAGGGCATATACCAAAGATTCGCCAGCACCATCAGCAACAGCGCACACCAGGTGGCGCTCATGCCGGAACGTCGCCAGCGGAACAGACGGTGATGAAAACCGTAATAATGCATCAGACGACCAGCAAGCAAAACGATGCCGCAAATATGCACCATCCAGGTTTCTGCGCCATTCATTTCCATAAACAGCATCAGCACAATCGCGATGGGAATATATTCCACCGCGTTACCATGAATGCGAATAGCGCTTTGCAGTTCGCTAAAACCGCCGTCGCCATAGGCAACGCGGTACTGCATTCGCAGGCGAACGACATCAAAAGAGAACTTCATTAATAACAACGCACTTAAAACGGCGTACAGCGCGCTTACCATACAAACTCCCTTTAAAATGGCCGATGGCACCTGTCTATGATAGGTGGCAAATTCAGAAAAGAGAAGATTGCTGTGGAATAGCCGGAACTGCTCCGATCTCTGGAAGCGTTTTACGTAAGTCTTCCCACAGGGTATGTACCAGTTCCGGTGCCTGGGCAATGTCTGGCGTATGTAAAAAAAGATAAGGCGTAGTGGTCTGATGCCACTGCGCTAATTTTTGTAACCAGACCTGAAATAATTCCCGGTTTTGCGTCATATCATCACTACCGATAAAACGGATCAGCGGATTTGTCGCCGTCAGTACAGCATGTACCGGAACTTTAGGTTTTTTTCGTTGAGCGTCGCGAATAGCTTCACTGTGTGGACGTGCTGCATGAACCGGGCGGCTGTCTAAAATCACCCGATTAACGCCGCGCTGATGTAAACCGCGATTAAGCGTTTGTTCCTCTTCTCCTTTGGCGAAAAACTGTGGATGGCGGACTTCCACGCCATAATTAAATTCGCCAGGAAGAGAATCGAGAAAATGCCAAAGCGCAGGCAGCTCCCGTGGGCCGAATGTGGCAGGCAGTTGCAGCCAGTATTGCCCAATGCGCGGAGCCAACGGTGACATGCGGGTCAAAAATTCAGTCACTAAATCATCGCAATGCCGTAATGCTGCCTGATGCGAAATGGTCGCCGGAAACTTAAAACAGAAGCGGAAGTCATCTGTGGTCTGCTCACGCCAGCGCAGGACAACCTCGGGTTTCGGCAGGGCGTAAAGCGTGGTGTTGCCCTCCACGCAGTTAAAGTGGCGGGCATACTCTTCAAGGCTGGTGATCCCCAACCGCACCCATTTAGGATGCGACCATTGCGGTAGACCGATGTAAATCATAACGCGTTGAGGATCTCTTCCACGCTACGCACACGGGCGATGCGCGGGTAGATATGGTTGATACTGTTATTGTGCTGCTCGGCGCTGGCGGCACTACAGGCGTCTTCGGCAATCACCAGATTAAAGCCAAGTTCCCAGGCATTGCGGGCGGTGGATTCAACACCGATATTGGTCGAGATCCCACATAACACTATTGTATCGATACCTCGGCGGCGTAATTGCAACTCCAGATCCGTACCGTAAAACGCACCCCATTGACGTTTGATGATTTCGATATCGCTGTCGGTTGCACCTAATGCAGCAGGATGTTGCCACCAATTTTCGGGCAACACTTTAGCCGGTGAGGGCGCATCGACCGGCTGTTTTAATGCTTCAGCGTAATCGGCAGACCAGCCAACGCGCACCAGAAACACGGGCTGACCGCTGGCGCGAAATTTCGCCGCCAGCTTCCCGGCGCGATTAACTACCTCATCGGCAGTATGTGGACCACCGGCAAAAGGTAAGATGCCTTCTTGTAAATCGATCACCACCAGCGCAGTGGTTTTAGCATTAAGTTCAAGCATAATGACTCCTGAAAAAACAAAATCGTGCCTCACACCTTAATGCGATTAGCCGATGGCGGAACGACAAATTTTGTTAATTTTTATGAGTTCGGGCAACACCTTTATAGCAAACTGGCGTAGAGTCTGATTTCAGGCCCGATATAAAGTGGTAACGAGGCGTTCCAGCGCGGGCCAGGCTCTTACGGTGCGGCAGAATTTCCAGTATAATAGCCGCCTTTTTTCATTCAGTTGTGACATACAGCTAACGCTGCGACTTGGTCACCTGCGCAGCAGGGGGCATCCGCCGGCAGCTAAGTTAAGGGATATCTCATGCGTACAGAATATTGTGGACAGCTCCGTTTGTCCCACGTGGGGCAGCAGGTGACTCTGTGTGGTTGGGTCAACCGTCGTCGTGATCTTGGTAGCCTGATCTTCATCGATATGCGCGACCGCGAAGGTATCGTGCAGGTATTTTTCGATCCGGATCGTGCGGACGCGTTAAAGCTGGCCTCTGAACTGCGTAATGAGTTCTGCATTCAGGTCACGGGCACCGTACGTGCGCGTGACGAAAAAAATATTAACCGCGATATGGCGACCGGCGAAATCGAAGTGCTGGCGTCCTCGCTGACTATCATCAACCGCGCAGATGTTCTGCCGCTTGACTCTAACCACGTCAACACCGAAGAAGCGCGTCTGAAATACCGCTACCTCGACCTGCGTCGTCCGGAAATGGCTCAGCGCCTGAAAACCCGCGCTAAAATCACCAGCCTGGTGCGCCGTTTTATGGATGACCACGGCTTCCTCGACATCGAAACTCCGATGCTGACCAAAGCCACGCCGGAAGGCGCGCGTGACTACCTGGTGCCTTCTCGTGTGCACAAAGGTAAATTCTACGCACTGCCGCAATCCCCGCAGTTGTTCAAACAGCTGCTGATGATGTCCGGTTTTGACCGTTACTATCAGATCGTTAAATGCTTCCGTGACGAAGACCTGCGTGCTGACCGTCAGCCTGAATTTACTCAGATCGATGTGGAAACTTCTTTCATGACCGCGCCGCAAGTGCGTGAAGTGATGGAAGCGCTGGTGCGTCATCTGTGGCTGGAAGTGAAGGGTGTGGATCTGGGCGATTTCCCGGTAATGACCTTTGCGGAAGCAGAACGCCGTTATGGTTCTGATAAACCGGATCTGCGTAACCCGATGGAACTGACTGACGTTGCTGATCTGCTGAAATCTGTTGAGTTTGCTGTATTTGCAGGTCCGGCGAACGATCCGAAAGGTCGCGTAGCGGCTCTGCGCGTTCCGGGCGGCGCATCGCTGACCCGTAAGCAGATCGACGAATACGGTAACTTCGTTAAAATCTACGGCGCGAAAGGTCTGGCTTACATCAAAGTTAACGAACGCGCGAAAGGTCTGGAAGGTATCAACAGCCCGGTAGCGAAGTTCCTTAATGCAGAAATCATCGAAGACATCCTGGATCGTACTGCCGCGCAAGATGGCGATATGATTTTCTTCGGTGCCGACAACAAGAAAATTGTTGCCGACGCGATGGGTGCACTGCGCCTGAAAGTGGGTAAAGACCTTGGTCTGACCGACGAAAGCAAATGGGCACCGCTGTGGGTTATCGACTTCCCGATGTTTGAAGACGACGGTGAAGGCGGCCTGACGGCAATGCACCATCCGTTCACCTCACCGAAAGATATGACGGCTGCAGAACTGAAAGCTGCACCGGAAAATGCGGTGGCGAACGCTTACGATATGGTCATCAATGGTTACGAAGTGGGCGGTGGTTCAGTACGTATCCATAATGGTGATATGCAGCAGACGGTGTTTGGTATTCTGGGTATCAACGAAGAGGAACAGCGCGAGAAATTCGGCTTCCTGCTCGACGCTCTGAAATACGGTACTCCGCCGCACGCAGGTCTGGCATTCGGTCTTGACCGTCTGACCATGCTGCTGACCGGCACCGACAATATCCGTGACGTTATCGCCTTCCCGAAAACCACGGCGGCAGCGTGTCTGATGACTGAAGCACCGAGCTTTGCTAACCCGACTGCACTGGCTGAGCTGAGCATTCAGGTTGTGAAGAAGGCTGAGAATAACTGATATGACTCAAATACACGAAATCATTCGCGTTGCATCGAGGCGGCAACTGAGTGAACTCCCATGAGCATAGATAACTATGTGAATGGGATGAGCGAAGGCAGTCAACGAAGAGGCAGCGTGAAGGATAAAGTGTATAAGCGTCCCGTTTCGATCTTAGTGGTCATCTACGCACAAGATACGAAACGGGTGCTGATGTTGCAGCGGCGTGACGATCCCGATTTCTGGCAGTCGGTAACCGGCAGCGTGGAAGAGGGTGAAACCGCGCCGCAAGCTGCCATGCGCGAAGTAAAGGAAGAGGTCACCATTGATGTTGTCGCTGAACAACTGACCTTAATTGACTGTCAGCGCACGGTAGAGTTTGAAATTTTTTCACATTTACGTCATCGCTATGCGCCGGGCGTGACGCGTAATACGGAATCATGGTTCTGTCTTGCGCTTCCGCACGAGCGGCAGATCGTTTTCACTGAACATCTGGCTTACAAGTGGCTTGATGCGCCTGCTGCGGCGGCGCTCACTAAGTCCTGGAGCAACCGGCAGGCGATTGAACAGTTTGTAATTAACGCTGCCTGAACAGGCAGGGCTATCTGGAGATATTTTTATGGCAGGTCATAGTAAATGGGCCAACACCAGACATCGTAAAGCTGCGCAGGATGCTAAGCGCGGTAAAATCTTCACTAAAATCATTCGTGAGCTGGTAACCGCGGCTAAGCTGGGCGGTGGCGATCCGGACGCTAACCCGCGTCTGCGTGCGGCGGTGGATAAAGCACTGTCTAACAACATGACCCGTGACACACTGAACCGCGCAATTGCACGTGGTGTGGGCGGTGATGATGATGCAAACATGGAAACCATCATCTACGAAGGTTACGGTCCTGGCGGCACGGCAATCATGATTGAATGTCTGTCTGACAACCGCAACCGTACCGTTGCTGAAGTGCGTCATGCATTTAGCAAATGTGGCGGTAACCTCGGTACTGATGGTTCCGTTGCCTATCTGTTCAGCAAAAAAGGCGTGATCTCCTTCGAGAAAGGCGATGAAGACACCATCATGGAAGCAGCACTGGAAGCAGGTGCTGAAGACGTTGTGACCTATGATGACGGCGCGATTGATGTCTACACTGCATGGGAAGAAATGGGTAAAGTGCGCGACGCTCTGGAAGCGGCAGGTCTGAAAGCAGACAGCGCGGAAGTTTCCATGATCCCGTCTACCAAAGCTGATATGGATGCAGAAACCGCACCGAAACTGATGCGTCTGATCGATATGCTGGAAGATTGCGACGACGTGCAGGAAGTTTACCATAACGGTGAAATCTCTGATGAGGTCGCAGCGACTCTCTGATGAGGCCTGCTAAACAGCAAAACGGAGACGCGTGATGGCTATTATTCTCGGCATTGATCCGGGTTCGCGCGTGACCGGCTACGGCGTCATCCGCCAGGTAGGTAGGCAACTGTCCTACCTGGGTAGCGGATGCATCCGCACCAAAGTGGATGATTTACCGTCTCGTCTGAAACTCATCTATGCGGGCGTGACGGAAATCATCACCCAGTTCCAGCCTGATTATTTCGCCATTGAACAAGTCTTTATGGCAAAGAACGCTGACTCAGCCCTGAAACTGGGCCAGGCGCGCGGCGTGGCGATTGTGGCGGCGGTGAATCAGGAGTTGCCAGTATTTGAATACGCGGCACGTCAGGTAAAGCAAACGGTGGTAGGTATTGGCAGTGCCGAAAAAAGCCAGGTGCAGCATATGGTCCGCACCTTGCTGAAACTGCCCGCTAATCCACAGGCGGATGCCGCCGATGCGCTGGCGATTGCTATCACCCACTGCCACGTTAGTCAGAATGCGATGCAGATGAGCGAATCGCGGCTGAACCTGGCGAGAGGGCGACTGCGTTAAGTTATACCGCCTCGGTCAGTTCCGGCTGAGGCGTTTCCACTCCCTCCGCATGAATCAACACCAAACCCGGATGATGCCACAAACTGGCTGGCGTGACGGTTTTACGCTCCCACGGAATAGAACCCAGGAACCAGAATTTCCAGAAAGTGAGTTTTGCATTCGGATTGCTATTTAACAATTCTCCAAACGTCTCTATTTCACCCACCGGAATACATAGCGCTTCTTTATAAATATCAAAAACAAATTTTGAACAGAACTGGCGCGAAGATTCGTATTTAAAACCGGTGTGGTAAAGTTTGCGTAGCCGGGAGGGAACCTGTTCAACAATTCGTTGTTTTTGTCGTTCTGTCAGCCCAGCGTCTAATCGCTTTATAGCATAGCGTTGATTAGACGAACGTTTAATAAAACGAGATAGCGTGGTGATGGTTGAAAGGGGAACCCGGCTTTCTGCAACCAGGAAGTCTTCACCGTTATGACCGATAATGATCCCGACGTGATTACTCCAGCAATTTGATGCAGCTGATATTTGACCAAATAAGGCAGCACCTATACATGTAAAGACGATATCTCCAATTTCATATTCAGCAGGGTAATTAATATTCACGTTGTCATTCCATTGAAATAGATACAAATATACGTAATAGCATAAAAAATTTATTTTTTCAGGAGGCGCAATGTATATTTTTATTACGCATTTCTTCACTGAATATGTAATATTAAAATATTTGCTTCCAATATAACCTGTAGAATAAATTATACTGTGCCATTTTTCAGTTCATCGAGACACCTCGCAAGTTTTCTTCATCCTTCGCTGGATATCTATCCAGCATTTTTTTATCATACAGCATTATCTTTGATTCATTACGCAGGAGCGTCATGTGATAGGCAGACTCAGAGGCATCATCATTGAAAAACAACCCCCGCTGGTGTTAATTGAAGTGGGCGGCGTAGGCTATGAAGTGCATATGCCGATGACCTGTTTTTATGAACTCCCTGAAGCGGGTCAGGAAGCGATCGTTTTCACCCACTTTGTGGTGCGTGAAGACGCGCAACTGCTGTACGGTTTTAACAATAAACAAGAGCGCACATTGTTCAAAGAGTTGATCAAAACCAACGGCGTCGGCCCGAAGTTGGCGCTGGCGATCCTCTCCGGAATGTCAGCGCAGCAGTTCGTTAATGCCGTTGAGCGTGAAGAAGTGGGGGCACTGGTGAAACTGCCGGGTATTGGCAAAAAAACCGCCGAACGCTTGATTGTTGAAATGAAAGACCGATTTAAAGGTTTGCATGGCGATCTCTTTACGCCAGCCGCCGACCTGGTACTCACGTCTCCTGCCAGCCCGGCGACCGACGATGCTGAACAAGAAGCGGTTGCCGCGCTGGTGGCGCTGGGCTATAAACCACAAGAAGCAAGCCGCATGGTGAGCAAAATCGCTCGCCCTGACGCCAGCAGTGAAACTTTAATTCGCGAAGCCCTACGCGCCGCGTTATGAGGTAAAGGATGATTGAAGCAGACCGTCTGATTTCTGCCGGTACCACTTTGCCGGAAGATGTAGCAGATCGCGCCATTCGCCCCAAATTACTGGAAGAGTATGTTGGTCAGCCGCAGGTTCGTTCACAGATGGAGATTTTCATCAAAGCAGCGAAACTGCGCGGCGATGCCCTCGATCATTTGTTGATTTTTGGTCCTCCGGGGTTGGGTAAAACTACGCTTGCCAACATTGTCGCCAATGAAATGGGCGTTAATTTACGCACGACTTCTGGTCCGGTGCTGGAAAAGGCGGGCGATTTGGCTGCGATGCTCACTAACCTTGAACCGCATGACGTGCTGTTTATTGATGAGATCCACCGTCTATCGCCAGTTGTTGAAGAAGTGCTGTACCCGGCAATGGAAGACTACCAACTGGATATCATGATTGGTGAAGGTCCGGCGGCACGCTCCATTAAAATTGATTTGCCGCCGTTTACCCTGATTGGTGCAACCACGCGCGCAGGTTCGCTGACATCACCGTTGCGCGACCGTTTTGGTATTGTGCAACGTCTGGAGTTTTATCAGGTGCCGGATCTGCAATATATCGTCAGTCGCAGCGCACGCTTTATGGGGCTTGAGATGAGTGATGACGGCGCGCTGGAAGTTGCTCGTCGCGCTCGCGGTACGCCGCGCATTGCCAACCGTCTGCTGCGTCGAGTGCGTGATTTCGCCGAAGTGAAGCACGATGGCACCATCTCGGCAGATATCGCTGCTCAGGCGCTGGATATGTTGAATGTCGATGCTGAAGGTTTCGATTATATGGACCGCAAATTGTTGCTGGCGGTAATCGATAAGTTCTTTGGTGGACCTGTAGGTCTGGATAACCTGGCGGCAGCCATTGGCGAAGAACGTGAAACCATTGAGGATGTGCTGGAACCTTATTTGATTCAGCAAGGCTTTTTGCAGCGTACACCGCGTGGGCGTATGGCGACGACGCGGGCGTGGAATCACTTTGGCATAACGCCGCCAGAAATGCCGTAAGTCGGATTGGTCGCTCGCGCCGCATCCGGCACTGGCAATATGCCTGATGCGACGCTGTTCGCGTCTTACCAGGACTACCAGAGATACCGAACCGTAGGTCGGATAAGGCGCTCGCGCCGCATCCGACAAATGTGTTCAGCGATAGATTAGCTGGCCTGCTTTTTCATCATACTGAGAATAAATAACAGTGCCGCACATAGCACCACCGACGGACCCGCCGGCGTATCGTAAACCGCGGAAAAGGTTAAACCGCCAGTCACTGCCACCATCCCCACCAAAACAGCGACACCAGCCATCTGTTCCGGCGTGCGGGCAAAGCGACGCGCAGTAGCAGCAGGAATAATCAGCAACGAAGTAATAATCAACGCACCGACAAATTTCATCGCTACACCAATCGTCAATGCCGTCACCAGCATCAACAACAATTTCACTCGCTGTAATTTCACACCATCAACAAACGCCAGATCCGGGCTTATCGTCATTGACAGCAAATTGCGCCATTGCCAGAACAAAATAGCCACCACGATGACCACGCCAATCGCAATAGAGATGAGATCTTCTGGCGTCACTGCCAGCAAATCACCGAACAGGTAAGCCATCAAATCAACACGAATATTAGACATCAGACTCACGACCACCAGGCCCAGCGACAGGGCACTGTGCGCCATAATCCCTAATAACGTGTCGATCGCCAGCTGTGGACGCTTCTCCAGCCATACCAGACCGCCCGCCAGCAGCAGCGTAACGGCAATCACCGCATAGAATGGATTCACGTCCAGCAACAAACCAAACGCGACGCCAAGTAATGAGGCATGAGCCAGCGTATCACCGAAATAAGACATACGACGCCAGACTACAAACGAACCCAGCGGACCCGCGGCACAGGCGAGCATGATCCCGGCTAACCAACCGGGAAATAATAATTCAATCATGAGCGATCATTTCCCCGACGCAAAACAATTCGTCCCTGTAAATCGTGACGATGGTTATGATGATGGCGATAGATACCCAGTTGTTCAGCACCACGAGGACCAAACATTGAAATAAACTCCGGATGCAGGGAAACAACTTCCGGTGTGCCGGAACAACAAATGTGGTGATTCAGGCACAGCACTTCATCGGTTTTTGCCATCACCAGATGCAGATCGTGAGAAACCATTAAAACGCCACAATCCAGTTCACGACGCAGTTGGTCAATAAGGTCATATAACGCCACCTGGCCATTTACATCCACGCCTTGAGTGGGTTCATCCAGCACTAATAATTGCGGGCGATTTAACAATGCTCGCGCTAATAGTACACGCTGCGTTTCGCCACCAGAGAGCTTTTGCATCGGTGCGTTAATCAGGTGCCCGGCCTGGACACGTTTCAGTGCAGGCAAAATATCTTCTTTATGTGTACCAGGGCGTAAGCGTAAAAAACGGTTTACGGTCAGTGGCAACGTGGTGTCGAGATACAGCTTCTGCGGTACATAGCCGATGCGCAGTTTTCCGTTGCGCTTGATAACCCCTTCATCGGGTGTTACCAGCCCGAGCACTACCCGTACCAGTGTCGACTTACCTGCGCCATTTGGCCCAAGTAAAGTCAAAATTTTTCCAGGTTTAAGTTCCAGCGACACATCAGAGAGGACGCGGCGTTGGCCAAAAGAAACCGAGACATTTTCCAGGGAAACCAGACTTGTCATGTTAATTTTAGTCTTGCAGTAGTCATGAAATGTTATAATATCACACTTCTCATATTCATTACGATTATTGGTCGCATTATGTTACATAAAAAAACGCTTCTTTTCGCAGCATTATCCGCCGCTCTCTGGGGAGGTGCAACACAGGCCGCAGATGCCGCCGTTGTCGCTTCGCTTAAACCCGTTGGGTTCATCGCTTCTGCCATTGCTGATGGGGTAACAGAAACAGAGGTTTTACTTCCTGACGGCGCTTCAGAACATGATTATTCACTGCGCCCATCGGATGTAAAACGCTTACAGAACGCGGACTTAGTCGTTTGGGTTGGCCCGGAGATGGAAGCGTTTATGCAAAAACCGGTAAGCAAATTACCAGGAGCGAAGCAGGTAACGATTGCGCAGCTTGAAGATGTGAAACCGCTACTGATGAAAAGTATTCACGGCGATGATGATGATCACGACCACGCGGAAAAAAGTGACGAAGATCACCATCACGGCGATTTCAACATGCATCTTTGGCTTTCCCCAGAGATAGCGCGGGCTACAGCGGTTGCAATCCATGGAAAATTAGTGGAACTTATGCCGCAAAGTCGAGCCAAACTTGACGCCAACCTGAAGGATTTTGAGGCACAATTAGCCTCAACCGAAACGCAGGTTGGTAACGAGCTCGCGCCGCTCAAGGGGAAAGGTTATTTCGTTTTTCACGATGCTTACGGCTATTTCGAAAAACAGTTTGGACTGACACCGCTTGGTCATTTTACCGTTAACCCTGAGATTCAACCTGGCGCGCAGCGTTTACATGAAATAAGAACACAGTTGGTTGAGCAAAAAGCAACCTGCGTTTTTGCTGAGCCACAGTTCAGGCCAGCGGTCGTTGAGAGCGTCGCACGAGGGACATCCGTTCGTATGGGAACGTTGGATCCCCTGGGGACGAATATCAAACTGGGTAAAACAAGCTATTCAGAATTCCTGAGTCAATTAGCCAACCAGTATGCGAGCTGCCTGAAAGGAGATTAATGAGGAAGTGATTACGTGCAACAGATAGCCCGCTCTGTCGCCCTGGCGTTTAATAATTTACCGCGACCACACCGCGTTATGTTGGGGTCGCTCACCGTTCTTACTCTGGCCGTCGCTGTCTGGCGGCCTTATGTTTATCACCGTGATGCCACGCCAATTGTCAAAACCATTGAGCTGGAACAGAACGAAATTCGTTCGCTCTTACCTGAAGCCAGTGAGCCGATTGATCAAGCTGCACAAGAAGATGAAGCCATTCCCCAGGACGAACTGGATGACAAAATCGCCGGTGAAGCGGGCGTGCATGAATATGTTGTTTCCACTGGCGATACGCTAAGCAGCATTCTCAATCAGTATGGTATTGATATGGGTGATATCACCCAACTGGCTGCGGCCGACAAAGAATTGCGTAACCTGAAAATCGGTCAACAACTCTCCTGGACATTAACCGCGGACGGCGAACTGCAGCGCCTCACCTGGGAAGTGTCTCGTCGTGAAACCCGAACCTATGACCGTACTGCCGCTAACGGTTTTAAAATGACCAGCGAAATGCAGCAAGGAGAGTGGGTTAACAATCTGCTGAAAGGTACCGTCGGGGGAAGCTTTGTTGCCAGCGCCAGAAACGCCGGTTTAACCAGCGCCGAAGTGAGCGCAGTGATTAAAGCCATGCAGTGGCAAATGGATTTCCGCAAACTGAAAAAAGGCGATGAATTTGCGGTGTTAATGTCTCGAGAAATGCTTGATGGTAAACGTGAGCAAAGCCAGCTGCTGGGCGTACGTTTGCGTTCAGAAGGTAAAGATTATTACGCTATCCGCGCTGAAGATGGCAAATTCTACGATCGTAACGGTACTGGTCTGGCGAAAGGATTCTTGCGATTCCCGACGGCGAAACAGTTCCGTATCTCGTCTAATTTTAACCCGCGTCGTACTAATCCGGTGACCGGTCGCGTTGCACCACACAGAGGTGTTGATTTCGCCATGCCGCAGGGTACGCCAGTGCTTTCAGTGGGTGACGGTGAAGTGGTGGTTGCCAAACGCAGTGGCGCAGCAGGTTATTATGTGGCTATTCGTCATGGTCGCAGCTACACCACGCGTTATATGCACTTGCGCAAGATTCTGGTGAAACCGGGACAGAAGGTGAAACGTGGCGACCGTATCGCGCTTTCCGGTAATACCGGACGTTCAACCGGGCCGCATCTGCACTATGAAGTATGGATAAACCAGCAGGCCGTAAACCCGCTGACGGCAAAACTGCCGCGTACCGAAGGGCTGACCGGCTCCGATCGTCGCGAATTCCTGGCGCAGGCCAAAGAGATTGTGCCGCAGCTACGGTTTGATTAATTAACATCCATTCGCAGCCGGTACGCAGTCAGTACCGGCTTTTTTTATTTGGTGCGGGGCAAGTTGCGCCGCTACACTATCACCAGATTGATTTTTGCCTTATCCGAAACTGGAAAAGCATGGAAACGAAAAAAAATAATAGCGAATACATTCCTGAGTTTGATAAATCCTTTCGCCACCCGCGCTACTGGGGAGCATGGCTGGGCGTAGCAGCGATGGCGGGTATCGCTTTAACGCCGCCAAAGTTCCGTGATCCCATTCTGGCACGGCTGGGACGTTTTGCCGGACGACTGGGAAAAAGCTCACGCCGTCGTGCGTTAATCAATCTGTCGCTCTGCTTTCCAGAACGTAGTGAAGCTGAACGCGAAGCGATTGTTGATGAGATGTTTGCCACCGCGCCGCAAGCGATGGCAATGATGGCTGAGTTGGCAATACGCGGGCCGGAGAAAATTCAGCCGCGCGTTGACTGGCAAGGGCTGGAGATCATCGAAGAGATGCGGCGTAATAACGAGAAAGTTATCTTTCTGGTGCCGCACGGTTGGGCCGTCGATATTCCTGCCATGCTGATGGCCTCGCAAGGGCAGAAAATGGCAGCGATGTTCCATAATCAGGGCAACCCGGTTTTTGATTATGTCTGGAACACGGTGCGTCGTCGCTTTGGCGGTCGTCTGCATGCGAGAAATGACGGTATTAAACCATTCATCCAGTCGGTACGTCAGGGGTACTGGGGATATTATTTACCCGATCAGGATCATGGCCCAGAGCACAGCGAATTTGTGGATTTCTTTGCCACCTATAAAGCGACGTTGCCCGCGATTGGTCGTTTGATGAAAGTGTGCCGTGCGCGCGTTGTACCGCTGTTTCCGATTTATGATGGCAAGACGCATCGTCTGACGATTCAGGTGCGCCCACCGATGGATGATCTGTTAGAGGCGGATGATCATACGATTGCGCGGCGGATGAATGAAGAAGTCGAGATTTTTGTTGGTCCGCGACCAGAACAATACACCTGGATACTAAAATTGCTGAAAACTCGCAAACCGGGCGAAATCCAGCCGTATAAGCGCAAAGATCTTTATCCCATCAAATAAAAAAGCCTCTCGCGAGGAGAGGCCTTCGCCTGATGATAAGTTCAAGTTTGCTTCAGAATATTCGAAATCTGTTGAACTATCATTGAACTGTAGGCCGGATGTGGCGTTTTCGCCGCATCCGGCAACGTACTTACTCTACCGTTAAAATACGCGTGGTATTAGTAGAACCCACGGTACTCATCACGTCGCCCTGGGTGACAATCACCAGGTCACCAGACATCAAGTAACCTTTATCGCGCAGCAGATTAACCGCTTCGCTGGCAGCTGCTACGCCGTCATTAGCGCTATCAAAGTGCACCGGCGTAACGCCACGATAGAGAGCAGTCAGGTTCAGCGTACGTTCATGGCGCGACATGGCGAAAATTGGCAGACCAGAGCTGATACGGGAGGTCATCAGCGCGGTACGACCCGATTCGGTCATGGTGATGATCGCCGTAACGCCTTTCAGGTGGTTAGCTGCGTACATTGCTGACATGGCAATAGCTTCTTCCACATTGTCGAACTGAACGTCCAGACGGTGTTTAGAAACGTTGATGCTCGGGATTTTTTCCGCACCCAGGCAAACGCGCGCCATGGCTGCAACGGTTTCTGACGGATACTGCCCAGCGGCAGTTTCTGCAGACAGCATCACAGCGTCAGTACCATCCAGAACGGCGTTTGCTACGTCCATGACTTCTGCACGCGTCGGCATCGGGTTAGTAATCATTGACTCCATCATCTGGGTCGCCGTGATTACCGCTCGGTTTAGCTGACGCGCACGACGGATCAACGCTTTCTGAATGCCGACCAGTTCCGGGTCGCCAATTTCCACACCGAGGTCGCCACGTGCAACCATTACCACGTCAGAGGCGAGGATGATGTCATCCATTGCATCCTGGCTGCAAACGGCTTCCGCACGTTCAACCTTGGCAACAATTTTCGCATCACATCCTGCATCGCGTGCCAGGCGACGGGCATAGTTCAGATCTTCGCCACAGCGTGGGAAGGAGACAGCCAGGTAATCTACGCCAATCAACGCCGCAGTCTTAATGTCTGCTTTGTCTTTTTCGGTCAGCGCTTCAGCCGACAAACCGCCGCCAAGTTTGTTGATACCTTTATTGTTGGAGAGGGGACCACCGACGGTGACTTCGGTGAACACTTTCATGCCCTGAACTTCCAGTACTTTTAACTGGACGCGACCATCGTCCAGCAGCAGGATGTCACCAGGCACGACGTCAGCAGGCAGGCCTTTGTAGTCGATACCGACTTTTTCTTTGTCGCCTTCACCTTTACCCAGGTTGGCGTCGAGCAGGAATTTATCCCCAATATTGAGGAAAACTTTGCCTTCTTTAAAGGTGGATACACGGATTTTGGGCCCCTGGAGGTCACCCAGAATAGCCACATGACGCCCCAGTTTTGCGGCAATCTCACGAACTTTATCCGCGCGCATTTTGTGATCTTCAGGCGAGCCGTGAGAAAAGTTCATACGTACAACGTTGGCACCCGCCGCGATAACTTTTTCAAGATTATTATCGCGATCTGTTGCTGGGCCTAACGTGGTAACGATTTTTGTTCTGCGAAGCCTTCTGGACATGTAATACTCCGTTGACTGAAACAACCAGGTGTTGCTTGAACATGAAATCCGAATGAAATAACGCCGCGATGGCGATAAATTAATCTCATTCGGATGTCGTATAAGATTAGGACAGTGACAGTCGTTTTTAGCGATCGTCACTTAAATTAAGTAACTGCTTATCAAAACGCGATTCCTTCAGCGCTTCTTTGACCCGCTTCAAGTTATCTCTGAATTTTGCACCGCGTCGCAAAGTAAATCCTGTCGCCAGCACATCTATCACGGTCAGCTGTGCAAGTCGAGAAACCATGGGCATATAAATGTCAGTATCTTCCGGTACGTCGAGGGTAATTGCCAGCGTTGCTTCCCGGGCGAGCGGGGTACCCGCAGAGGTGAGGGCAATCACCATGGCGTCGTTTTCGCGTGCCAGCTGCGCCAGCTCGACCAGATTTTTTGTTCTTCCAGTGTGAGAAATCAGCACCACCACGTCTCCGTCGCTACAATTCATACAACTCATGCGTTGCAGCACGATATCATCGGAGTACACCACCGGAACATTAAAACGAAAGAACTTATTCATCGCATCGTGGGCAACGGCGGCTGAAGAGCCTAATCCGAAAAAGGCGATTTTTTTTGCCTGAGTGAGCAAGTCGACGGCGCGGTTGATGGCAGATTTATCCAGTGAATGACGGACATGATCAAGCGTTGCCATTGCGGACTCAAATATTTTCCCTGTGTATGATTCAACGCTGTCATCTTCATTGACATTGCGATTAACATAGGGAGTGCCATTCGCCAGACTCTGTGCCAGATGAAGTTTAAAATCAGGAAAACCGCGCGTGTCCATGCTGCGACAGAAACGATTCACCGTCGGTTCGCTAACATTGGCTTCCAGTGCCATAGCAGCAATACTCGAATGGATCGCGTTATCGGGCGAAGCCAGAATGACCTCGGCAACTTTGCGCTCTGATTTGCTCAAATGTTCCAGCTGAGACTGGATTTTTTCCAGCATATTCATGATGTAAAGAGACTCACGGGTAATGACGATTTCCGCACTGAAAGAAATCGAAATGCAGTTTTGTCAGATATTACGCCTGTGTGCCGTGTTAATGACAAAAGCAGATAAAAAAGTTGTTATTTTTTTTCATAACATGATCAGTGTCAGATTTTTACCCAATGGAAAACGATGATTTTTTTATCAGTTTTGCCGCACTTTGCGCGCTTTTCCCGTAATCGCACGGGTGGATAAGCGTTTACAGTTTTCGCAAGCTCGTAAAAGCAGTACAGTGCACCGTAAGAAAATTACAAGTATACCCTGGCTTAAGTACCGGGTTAGTTAACTTAAGGAGAATGACATGGCGGTAACGCAAACAGCCCAGGCCTGTGACCTGGTCATTTTCGGCGCGAAAGGCGACCTTGCGCGTCGTAAATTGCTGCCTTCCCTGTATCAACTGGAAAAAGCCGGTCAGCTCAACCCGGACACCCGGATTATCGGCGTAGGGCGTGCTGACTGGGATAAAGCGGCATATACCAAAGTTGTCCGCGAGGCGCTCGAAACTTTCATGAAAGAAACCATTGATGAAGGTTTATGGGACACCCTGAGTGCACGTCTGGATTTTTGTAATCTCGATGTCAATGACACTGCTGCATTCAGCCGTCTCGGCGCGATGCTGGATCAAAAAAATCGTATCACCATTAACTACTTTGCCATGCCGCCCAGCACTTTTGGCGCAATTTGCAAAGGGCTTGGCGAGGCAAAACTGAATGCTAAACCGGCACGCGTAGTCATGGAGAAACCGCTGGGGACGTCGCTGGCGACCTCGCAGGAAATCAATGATCAGGTTGGCGAATACTTCGAGGAGTGCCAGGTTTACCGTATCGACCACTATCTTGGTAAAGAAACGGTGCTGAACCTGTTGGCGCTGCGTTTTGCTAACTCCCTGTTTGTGAATAACTGGGACAATCGCACCATTGATCATGTTGAGATTACCGTGGCAGAAGAAGTGGGGATCGAAGGGCGCTGGGGCTATTTTGATAAAGCCGGTCAGATGCGCGACATGATCCAGAACCACCTGCTGCAAATTCTTTGCATGATTGCGATGTCTCCGCCGTCTGACCTGAGCGCAGACAGCATCCGCGATGAAAAAGTGAAAGTACTGAAGTCTCTGCGCCGCATCGACCGCTCCAACGTACGCGAAAAAACCGTACGCGGGCAATATACTGCGGGCTTCGCCCAGGGCAAAAAAGTGCCGGGATATCTGGAAGAAGAGGGCGCGAACAAGAGCAGCAATACAGAAACTTTCGTGGCGATCCGCGTCGACATTGATAACTGGCGCTGGGCCGGTGTGCCATTCTACCTGCGTACTGGTAAACGTCTGCCGACCAAATGTTCTGAAGTCGTGGTCTATTTCAAAACACCTGAACTGAATCTGTTTAAAGAATCGTGGCAGGATCTGCCGCAGAATAAACTGACTATCCGTCTGCAACCTGATGAAGGCGTGGATATCCAGGTACTGAATAAAGTTCCTGGCCTTGACCACAAACATAACCTGCAAATCACCAAGCTGGATCTGAGCTATTCAGAAACCTTTAATCAGACGCATCTGGCGGATGCCTATGAACGTTTGCTGCTGGAAACCATGCGTGGTATTCAGGCACTGTTTGTACGTCGCGACGAAGTGGAAGAAGCCTGGAAATGGGTAGACTCCATTACTGAGGCGTGGGCGATGGACAATGATGCGCCGAAACCGTATCAGGCCGGAACCTGGGGACCCGTTGCCTCGGTGGCGATGATTACCCGTGATGGTCGTTCCTGGAATGAGTTTGAGTAATATCTGCGCTTATCCTTTATGGTTATTTTACCGGTAACATGATCTTGCGCAGATTGTAGAACAATTTTTACACTTTCAGGCCTCGTGCGGATTCACCCACGAGGCTTTTTTTATTACACTGACTGAAACGTTTTTGCCCTATGAGCTCCGGTTACAGGCGTTTCAGTCATAAATCCTCTGAATGAAACGCGTTGTGAATCATCCTGCTCTGACAACTCAATTTCAGGAGCCTTTATGAATCCACAATTGTTACGCGTAACAAATCGAATCATTGAACGTTCGCGCGAGACTCGCTCTGCTTATCTCGCCCGGATAGAACAAGCGAAAACTTCGACCGTTCATCGTTCGCAGTTGGCATGCGGTAACCTGGCACACGGTTTCGCTGCCTGCCAGCCAGAAGACAAAGCCTCTTTGAAAAGCATGTTGCGTAACAATATCGCCATCATCACCTCCTATAACGACATGCTCTCCGCGCACCAGCCTTATGAACACTATCCAGAAATCATTCGTAAAGCCCTGCATGAAGCGAATGCGGTTGGTCAGGTTGCGGGCGGTGTTCCGGCGATGTGTGATGGTGTCACCCAGGGGCAGGATGGAATGGAATTGTCGCTGCTAAGCCGCGAAGTGATAGCGATGTCTGCGGCGGTGGGGCTGTCCCATAACATGTTTGATGGTGCTCTGTTCCTCGGTGTGTGCGACAAGATTGTCCCGGGTCTGACGATGGCAGCCCTGTCGTTTGGTCATTTGCCTGCGGTGTTTGTGCCGTCTGGACCGATGGCAAGCGGTTTGCCAAATAAAGAAAAAGTGCGTATTCGCCAGCTTTATGCCGAAGGTAAAGTGGACCGCATGGCCTTACTGGAGTCAGAAGCCGCGTCTTACCATGCGCCGGGAACATGTACTTTCTACGGTACTGCCAACACCAACCAGATGGTGGTGGAGTTTATGGGGATGCAGTTGCCAGGCTCTTCTTTTGTTCATCCGGATTCTCCGCTGCGCGATGCTTTGACCGCCGCAGCTGCGCGTCAGGTTACACGCATGACCGGTAATGGTAATGAATGGATGCCGATCGGTAAGATGATCGATGAGAAAGTGGTGGTGAACGGTATCGTTGCACTGCTGGCGACCGGTGGTTCCACTAACCACACCATGCACCTGGTGGCGATGGCGCGCGCGGCCGGTATTCAGATTAACTGGGATGACTTCTCTGACCTTTCTGATGTTGTACCGCTGATGGCACGTCTCTACCCGAACGGTCCGGCCGATATTAACCACTTCCAGGCGGCAGGTGGCGTACCGGTTCTGGTGCGTGAACTGCTCAAAGCAGGCCTGCTGCATGAAGATGTCAATACGGTGGCAGGTTTTGGTCTGTCTCGTTATACCCTTGAACCATGGCTGAATAATGGTGAACTGGACTGGCGGGAAGGGGCGGAAAAATCACTCGACAGCAATGTGATCGCTTCCTTCGAACAACCTTTCTCTCATCATGGTGGGACAAAAGTGTTAAGCGGTAACCTGGGCCGTGCGGTTATGAAAACCTCTGCCGTGCCGGTTGAGAACCAGGTGATTGAAGCGCCAGCGGTTGTTTTTGAAAGCCAGCATGACGTTATGCCGGCCTTTGAAGCGGGTTTGCTGGACCGCGATTGTGTCGTTGTTGTCCGTCATCAGGGGCCAAAAGCGAACGGAATGCCAGAATTACATAAACTCATGCCGCCACTTGGTGTATTATTGGACCGGTGTTTCAAAATTGCGTTAGTTACCGATGGACGACTCTCCGGCGCTTCAGGTAAAGTGCCGTCAGCTATCCACGTAACACCAGAAGCCTACGATGGCGGGCTGCTGGCAAAAGTGCGCGACGGGGACATCATTCGTGTGAATGGACAGACAGGCGAACTGACGCTGCTGGTAGACGAAGCGGAACTGGCTGCTCGCGAACCGCACATTCCTGACCTGAGCGCGTCACGCGTGGGAACAGGACGTGAATTATTCAGCGCCTTGCGTGAAAAACTGTCCGGTGCCGAACAGGGCGCAACCTGTATCACTTTTTAAGACGACAAATTTGTAATCAGGCGAGAGAAAACTCTGATGAAAAACTGGAAAACAAGTGCAGAATCAATCCTGACCACCGGCCCGGTTGTACCGGTTATCGTGGTAAAAAAACTGGAACACGCGGTGCCGATGGCAAAAGCGTTGGTTGCTGGTGGGGTGCGCGTTCTGGAAGTGACTCTGCGTACCGAGTGTGCAGTTGACGCTATCCGTGCTATCGCCAAAGAAGTGCCTGAAGCGATTGTGGGTGCCGGTACGGTGCTGAATCCACAGCAGCTGGCAGAAGTCACTGAAGCGGGTGCACAGTTCGCAATTAGCCCGGGTCTGACCGAGCCGCTGCTGAAAGCTGCTACCGAAGGGACTATTCCTCTGATTCCGGGGATCAGCACTGTTTCCGAACTGATGCTGGGTATGGACTACGGTTTGAAAGAGTTCAAATTCTTCCCGGCTGAAGCTAACGGCGGCGTGAAAGCCCTGCAGGCGATCGCGGGTCCGTTCTCCCAGGTCCGTTTCTGCCCGACGGGTGGTATTTCTCCGGCTAACTACCGTGACTACCTGGCGCTGAAAAGCGTGCTGTGCATCGGTGGTTCCTGGCTGGTTCCGGCAGATGCGCTGGAAGCGGGCGATTACGACCGCATTACTAAGCTGGCGCGTGAAGCTGTAGAAGGCGCTAAGCTGTAAAAGTCAAAATGCCCGATCGAGGATCGGGCATTTTTGTAGCGTTTTTTTGCCGGGTTTAACCCTGTACTTTTACCTGTCCGGCGGCGTGCTTCGCGCGTTCAATGGCGTCAACAACACTCTCTGCAGTAGCCAGTGCCACCCCCAGACGACGGCTGCCATCAATTTCCGGCTTACCAAATAAACGAATCTGCAAATCTGCGCCTACGGCATTCTGCACATTATCAAACGTGACATTCTGACTGGTCAGTTGTGGCAGAATAACGGCAGAAGCTGCAGGACCATACTGACGGATCCCGCCAACCGGAAGTCCGAGGAAGGCACGTACATGCAGGGCAAACTCTGAGAGATCTTGAGAAATTAACGTCACCATCCCGGTATCATGTGGACGAGGGGAGACCTCACTGAAAATCACCTCATCACCACAGACAAATAGCTCGACACCAAACAACCCATAACCGCCCAGTGCCAGCACCACTTTACGGGCAATCTCCTGCGCACGTTCAAGGGCAAGCGGGCTCATTTGCTGTGGTTGCCAGGATTCACGGTAGTCGCCATCTTCCTGGCGATGACCTACTGGTGCACAGAAATGGACGCCATCCACCGCGCTGACGGTTAGCAGGGTAATTTCGAAGTCAAACTTAACGACGCCTTCAACAATTACGCGGCCCGCTCCGGCGCGACCGCCTTGCTGAGCGTACTTCCATGCCTGAGCAAGTTGCTCTGCAGAACGAATAAACGTCTGCCCCTTGCCGGAAGAGCTCATCACCGGTTTTACAATGCAGGGATAGCCAATGTCAGCAACCGCCTCGCGGAAAAGGCTTTCGCTATCGGCAAAACGATAAGTGGAAGTGGGCAGCTGCAGCTCTTCTGCCGCCAGGCGACGGATACCCTCGCGATTCATCGTTAATTTCGTTGCGCGAGCGCAGGGGACAACATTCAGTCCTTCCTCTTCAAGTTGGATCAGCATATCGGTGGCAATAGCTTCGATCTCCGGCACGATATAATGTGGTTTTTCCAGTTCAACCACACGGCGTAATGCATCACCATCAAGCATATTAATGACATGGGAGCGATGCGCGACATGCATGGCTGGTGCGTCGGCATAGCGATCGACGGCAATCACCTCTACGCCGAGACGCTGACACTCGATTGCCACTTCTTTACCCAGTTCACCGGAGCCTAATAACATCACGCGAGTTGCTGCCGGACGCAGCGCAGTGCCTAATAACGTCATAACGAATATCCCCTGATTAATTCCGCGCGCAGTATAAACGAAAACGTTTGCGTGTGTCTTTATTGCTGATGTTGATTTCTCAACCGAAAAGAAATATACTGTATAAAATCACAGTTATTATGAGAGGCTGCAAATGGCGGTTGAAGTTAAATACGTAGTCATTCGTGAGGGCGAAGAGAAAATGTCGTTTACCAGCAAAAAGGAAGCCGATGCTTATGACAAAATGCTTGATACGGCGGATCTGCTTGACACCTGGCTGACAAATTCTCCAGTGCAAATGGAAGACGAGCAACGTGAAGCCCTTTCGCTATGGCTGGCAGAACAAAAAGATGTGCTGAGCACCATTCTGAAAACCGGCAAATTACCGTCCCCACAGGTCGTCGGTGCTGAATCCGAAGAGGAAGATGCCTCACACGCGGCCTGAAGCAACTTGCGCTCCTGACAATTTGTACCATGCTTTCTCCTGAATCATTGTGCTATGGAGAAAAACATGAAAAAAAGAGGGGCGTTTTTAGGGCTGTTGTTGGTTTCTGCCTGCGCATCAGTTTTCGCTGCCAATAATGAAACCAGCAAGTCGGTCACTTTCCCAAAGTGTGAAGATCTGGATGCTGCCGGAATTGCCGCGAGCGTAAAACGTGATTATCAACAAAATCGCGTGGCGCGTTGGGCAGATGATCAAAAAATTGTCGGTCAGGCCGATCCCGTGGCTTGGGTCAGTTTGCAGGACATTCAGGGTAAAGATGATAAATGGTCAGTACCGCTAACCGTGCGTGGTAAAAGTGCCGATATTCATTACCAGGTCAGCGTGGACTGCAAAGCGGGAATGGCGGAATATCAGCGGCGTTAATGGCTTCTGATAATTCGATTGACTGTTGGCGGATGCGGCGCGAGTGCCTTGTCCGCCCCAGAACGCACCACAATCGTAGGCCTGAGAAGACGCAACAGCGTCGCATCGGGCAATCAGCATCAAACAATGCCACTCAAAACGACAAACTACTTTCACCTAAAATACCCTTATCACCTGATATACAGTAAATACCTTACCTGGCGCGAATTTCTTTGAATAACGGCCTACCGCCCCGCTTATTTGCGCATCTTTTGTCTCGATATACATTTTCTGACATCCTCATCCGCTATGCTACAGGCACTAAAAATGGTTATTGAGGAGCAAATATGGCTAACTGGTTAAATCAACTGCAATCCCTGCTTGGGCAAAGCAGTTCTTCTACCTCCTCGTCTGCGGATCAGGGATTGGTCAAACTGTTAGTGCCAGGCGCATTAGGCGGACTGGCTGGGCTGCTGGTCGCAAATAAATCAGCACGTAAACTTCTTACGAAATATGGCACCAACGCGTTACTGGTTGGCGGCGGAGCGGTAGCGGGTACGGTGCTGTGGAATAAATACAAAGATAAAATTCGCGCGGCGCATCAGGACGAACCGCAGTTTGGCGCGCAAAGTACGCCGCTGGATGAGCGTACAGCACGTTTGATCCTTGCGCTGGTCTTTGCCGCTAAAAGTGATGGTCATATTGATGCCAAAGAACGTGCGGCAATCGACCAGCAATTGCGTGGAGCCGGCGTGGAAGAGCAGGGGCGTGTACTCATTGAGCAGGCAATCGAACAACCGCTGGATCCACAACGCCTGGCTACCGGGGTCCGCAATGAAGAAGAGGCGCTGGAAATCTATTTCCTGAGTTGCGCGGCTATTGATATTGACCATTTTATGGAACGCAGTTACCTGAATGCACTGGGTGACGCGCTGAAAATCCCCCAGGATGTTCGTGACGGCATTGAACGCGATCTCGAACAGCAAAAACGCACTTTGGCGGAATAATTCCGCTCTCTGGATAGCCTGAAGTTGACTATTTCGGGCTATCCAGAATCGCACAGCCATTTGAACAGGCTGATTTTCTCTGTCTGCATAACATTCGATATCCGCGCCATTACCTGTCATCATCTAAGCAATGACTCCCCTGTTTCGCTTGCATCCCCGGTGAGTTTTGCCACCCTTATAAGATGTTTCAACCAGAAAGAACAATAACATGCTACCAAAAGCCGCCCGCATTCCCCACGCCATGACGCTTCATGGCGATACGCGCATCGATAATTACTACTGGCTGCGGGACGATACGCGTTCTCAGCCAGAAGTCCTGGACTACCTGCAACAAGAAAATAGTTACGGTCATCGGGTGATGGCCTCACAACAAGCCTTGCAGGATCGCATCTTAAAGGAAATCATCGACCGCATTCCGCAACGAGAAGTTTCTGCGCCCTACATCAAAAATGGCTACCGCTATCGGCATATTTATGAACCAGGCTGTGAATATGCTATCTACCAGCGTCAATCGGCATTCAGTGAAGAGTGGGATGAGTGGGAAACATTGCTCGATGCCAATAAGCGCGCAGCTCATAGTGAGTTTTATTCGATGGGCGGAATGGCGATTACGCCCGATAACACCATTATGGCGCTGGCAGAAGATTTTCTTTCCCGACGCCAGTACGGCATTCGTTTTCGTAATCTGGAAACTGGTAACTGGTACCCGGAACTGCTGGATAACGTTGAACCCAGCTTTGTCTGGGCAAATGACTCCTGGATTTTCTACTATGTTCGCAAGCATCCGGTGACGCTGCTGCCTTATCAGGTCTGGCGTCACGCCATCGGTACGCCAGCATCGCAAGATAAACTGATCTACGAAGAAAAAGACGATACCTATTACGTCAGCCTGCATAAAACGACCTCGAAGCACTATGTAGTCATTCATTTGGCCAGCGCCACCACCAGTGAAGTTCGCCTGCTGGACGCGGAAATGGCCGATGCCGAGCCGTTTGTTTTTCTGCCGCGCCGCAAAGATCACGAATACAGCCTTGATCACTACCAGCATCGTTTTTATCTGCGTTCCAACCGCCACGGCAAAAACTTTGGCTTATACCGTACCCGTATGCGTGATGAGCAACAGTGGGAAGAGTTAATTCCGCCACGCGAAAACATCATGCTGGAAGGGTTTACGCTGTTTACCGACTGGCTGGTGGTTGAAGAGCGTCAGCGCGGGTTAACCAGTTTGCGCCAAATTAACCGCAAGACCCGGGAAGTCATTGGTATTGCCTTTGATGATCCGGCCTATGTGACCTGGATTGCCTACAATCCAGAACCTGAAACCGCGCGATTGCGTTATGGTTATTCTTCCATGACTACACCAGACACTTTGTTTGAACTGGATATGGATACCGGTGAGCGTCGTGTATTAAAACAAACGGAAGTTCCTGGTTTTTATGCGGCGAATTACCGCAGTGAACACCTGTGGATAGTCGCCCGTGATGGCGTCGAAGTTCCGGTTTCGTTGGTCTACCATCGCAAACATTTTCGCAAAGGACACAACCCGTTGCTGGTGTATGGCTATGGTTCTTACGGCGCAAGTATTGATGCCGATTTCAGTTTTAGCCGCTTGAGTTTGTTAGATCGTGGCTTTGTCTACGCCATTGTCCATGTTCGCGGCGGTGGTGAGCTGGGGCAACAATGGTACGAAGACGGAAAATTTCTGAAGAAGAAAAATACGTTTAATGATTATCTTGATGCCTGCGATGCATTGTTAAAACTGGGCTATGGCTCTCCTTCGCTTTGTTATGCGATGGGCGGGAGTGCGGGGGGCATGTTGATGGGCGTTGCAATTAATCAACGCCCGGAATTATTCCACGGCGTTATCGCCCAGGTACCGTTTGTTGATGTTGTAACAACGATGCTTGATGAATCAATTCCTCTTACCACTGGTGAGTTTGAAGAGTGGGGTAACCCGCAGGATCCGCAATATTACGAGTACATGAAAAGCTACAGCCCGTATGACAACGTCACCGCACAGGCTTATCCGCATTTACTGGTAACGACCGGTTTGCACGATTCTCAGGTGCAATATTGGGAACCGGCAAAATGGGTCGCTAAATTGCGCGAGCTGAAAACCGATGACCATCTTTTATTGCTCTGTACCGACATGGACTCAGGCCATGGCGGTAAATCTGGTCGCTTTAAATCGTACGAAGGCGTAGCGATGGAATATGCTTTTCTGGTCGCGCTGGCGCAGGGAACATTACCCGCTACGCCTGCGGACTAAGTATTTTCCAGATAATGTTTCAGTGTTAAACGCAGCTCCGGGCTCATGCTGTCCAGGTTATTAAATAACCAGCGCAGATAGCCCGGATCGCGTTCGGCAACGTCGGAAACCGCTTTGCCACGGTATTTGCCAAAGGTGAAGGTCGTCATCAACGACGGACGTCCGGTGATATCGGCCATCTGTTCTGCCGTCCAGCCGGAGGTGTTCATAATATCGATAAGCAACGCGGCGGTGATATAACAGTCATACAACGCGCGGTGATGATGCAGGCCCGGCGGCGTCTGTACATTGAGCTTGCGTGTTTTATATAACGCCATATTGCTGTACTTGATCCCAGGCCACAAACGACGGGCCAGTTTCATAGTGCAAATCCACTCACCGGGCATCTCAGGCAGTACGCGGCGGTCAAAGCTGGCGTTATGCGCGACATACCATTCACTACCGTAATAGTGTGGGATCACATCTTCAATCCACGGTTTATCGGCGACCATGGCTTCGGTGATGCGATGAATCGCCATCGCTTGTGGACTAATAGGACGATCGGGGCGCACCAGGTGGCTCATGGGGTTGACGATTTTTCCGTCAATGACATCAACAGAGGCAATCTCAACGATCCCTCCCTGCAAACCGCAGGTTTCTGTATCGATAATGCGCAACATGGCATGCTCCAGGCCGAAAAAGCCTAGCGTAATGGAATGATATCGCCTTGCCAACCCTGTGATGAACGCTGACCGACTAACAATAATGAACCACGATCGGCGCGAACGATGAGACGACCATATTCATCCCATAGTGCACTGTTACCACGGGCATTTGCCATCAGCACGGCAATCGAGTACTGATGTGAAAAAAATTGTAAGCGACGGGCCGACGCCAGCAGGTCGGGTTCTCCCAGACATTGCCCTGTAGTAAACAGTGAACAGGTCGGGTCCATATCCATACCTTGCGGTTGTTCATCGACCACCGTGATGGTTCTGGAACGACGGCCCAGACATGCACCATGACTCTGATGGTAGATCCCAGGCGTTTTTCGCCACGGTGCGAACACCGCAATTCCACGAATAAAGCGATCGTTATATTCAACGGGAAGGCCGGCAATGATGGTCATTCGCCAGGTCGTTGCGGCATAACAAAGCGGGTCTAACAGTGAGAGATCGGGTGGGGCAGGAAGGGCACGTCGCGAATAATCACACCCCAGTAAAGAAAGCGATGGAAAAACTAACAGCTGACATTGTTGCCTGGCGGCGGCCCTCACAAACTCCAGATGATGAGCTACCTGTTCGGTGAGTGAGGTTTTACGAGGCTCATATTGCGCTGCTGCAACTTTCCAGAACGACATAATGACTTCCTTTTCAAAATGACTGCAAATTATGAGTGCGGTTTAGAAAATACTCATAATTTAGCAGGCGTTATGTAAGAAAGTGTAACTCTGTATAAGTTTTATTTAAGTTTGGGCTCGTAAGGTAAACGTGACAGATTGACCGAAGCCAAACGGTGGGCAATAAGCCGCTCGCGAAACCAGCTGCGCAAATGTTCAGGCTGTTCACGTTCAACCGCTTCAGCGATCACCGGCATATTGTAGCGTTCTTTAAATGCCACCCCGGCCGCCGCCAAATCGACATTCACTTTATCCATTTCTGTTTGATCCAGTTTAGCCAGATTCTTCAGCATTCTTAATCTCCTCATCATTCGCGGGCAAAAGTTACTAAGAGTGAGCCAGGATGGCAAGCCGGAATTGATGATCCTCGACTCAGACATTAGACAAGGTTATGCTCTGTAAAAAAGTTATTACAAAAAGGAATAGATAATATGGCTTCAACTGCACGCTCCCTTCGCTACGCGCTGGCAATCCTGACCACTTCGTTGGTGACACCTTCCGTCTGGGCACATGCGCATTTAACGCATCAGTATCCTGCGGCAAACGCGCAAGTGACAGCTGCACCGCAGGCAATCACTTTAAACTTCTCGGAAGGTGTTGAAACAGGATTCAGTGGTGCAAAAATCACGGGGCCAAAAAACGAAAATATTAAAACATTACCGGCGAAGCGAAATGAGCAGGACCAAAAGCAACTGATTGTTCCACTGGCCGATTCGCTGAAACCCGGAACCTACACCGTTGACTGGCATGTTGTTTCGGTGGACGGGCATAAAACGAAAGGACACTACACCTTTAGCGTGAAATAAATCATGCTGGCGTTTACCTGGATCGCGCTGCGATTTATCCATTTCACCTCGCTGATGCTGGTTTTTGGCTTCGCAATGTACGGTGCCTGGCTGGCCCCCTTGACGATTCGTCGCTTGCTGGCGAAGCGTTTTCTGCGTTTACAACAGCACGCTGCCGTCTGGAGTTTGATCAGTGCCACTGCAATGCTCGCCGTTCAGGGCGGGTTGATGGGAACGGGATGGACAGATGTATTTTCGCCAAACATTTGGCAGGCTGTTTTGCAAACGCAGTTTGGTGGCATCTGGTTATGGCAAATTGTTCTCGCCCTCGTAACGTTGATCGTCGCCCTTATGCAACCGCGGAATATGCCACGTTTGCTGTTTATGCTCACTACCGCGCAATTTATTCTGCTGGCGGGAGTGGGGCATGCGACGCTGAATGAAGGGGTAACAGCGAAAATCCATCAGACTAATCACGCGATTCACCTGATTTGTGCGGCGGCGTGGTTTGGGGGATTACTGCCGGTGCTCTGGTGTATGCAACTCATCAAAGGCCGTTGGCGACACCAGGCTATTCAGGCGCTGATGCGTTTTTCCTGGTGCGGGCATTTTGCGGTGATCGGCGTACTGGCAAGCGGCGTGCTTAATGCATTGTTGATTACCGGATTTCCCCCCACGCTTACGACTTACTGGGGCCAACTCTTATTGCTCAAAGCCATCCTGGTGATGATTATGGTGGTCATTGCGCTGGCTAATCGTTATGTTCTTGTACCGCGCATGAGGCAGGATGAAGATCGTGCGGCACCCTGGTTTGTGTGGATGACTAAACTCGAATGGGCGATAGGTGCGGTAGTGCTGGTGATCATCAGCCTGCTTGCGACTCTCGAACCTTTTTGATGGATTACGAAAATGATGAAAAAAAGTATTCTGGCGTTTCTGTTACTCACCAGTTCTGCAGCGGCGCTGGCTGCACCGCAGGTGATTACCGTCAGTCGTTTTGAAGTGGGTAAAGACAAATGGGCGTTTAATCGCGAAGAGGTGATGCTGACTTGCCGACCGGGTAATGCTTTGTATGTTATTAATCCGAGTACCCTCGTGCAGTATCCTTTAAACGATATCGCACAAAAGGAAGTTGCCAGTGGGAAGACCAATGCCCAACCCATTTCGGTGATTCAGATTGATGATCCTAACAATCCCGGCGAAAAAATGAGTCTGGCACCGTTTATAGAACGAGCTGAAAAACTCTGTTAATTACCTAAAATAGCCTTTTGATTTCCAATAAAAAAACCGCCTCAGTTCTTTCACCAGAACGGGCGGTTTTTAACATTTCAGCTGATGACCACCACGCTTTTTATTGACCATTTTGCACGCAAACTGGAAAACCTGGCGTCGTCATCTATTCTTAAAGGGCAAGGCAACTAAGCCTGCATTAATGCCAACTTTTAGCGCACGGCTCTCTCCCAAGAGCCATTTCCCTGGACCGAATACAGGAATCGTGTTCGGTCTCTTTTTATCTGTTAAAAGCCAGAAGCATTTCCTTCGCTGACTTTATAGTCAACCATAACACACACTCTACTGTCTGAGTCCAGCGTTTTTTAACATTCTTGTTAAGATTATGTGATCTTTAGCGCGGGAGGAAAATATTGATGAAACAGCCTGCGCCCGTTTATCAGAGAATTGCGGGTCATCAATGGCGACATATCTGGCTTTCTGGCGATATACACGGTTGTCTTGAGCAGTTGCGCCGCAAATTATGGCATTGTCGTTTTGATCCGTGGCGAGATTTACTTATCTCAGTGGGAGACGTTATCGATCGTGGGCCGCAAAGTTTACGTTGTCTGCAGTTACTGGAACAACATTGGGTTTGTGCGGTAAGAGGCAATCATGAACAGATGGCGATGGATGCGCTGGCATCCCAGCAGATGTCTTTGTGGTTGATGAATGGCGGCGACTGGTTTATTGCGCTGGCAGATAATCAACAGAAACAAGCGAAAACGGCGCTGGAAAAATGTCAGCATTTGCCCTTTATTCTTGAAGTACACAGTCGCACCGGCAAGCATGTTATTGCTCATGCCGATTATCCAGATGATGTTTATGAATGGCAAAAGGACGTTGATTTGCATCAGGTCTTGTGGAGCCGCTCGCGATTAGGTGAACGCCAAAAAGGGCAGGGAATTACAGGTGCTGATCATTTCTGGTTTGGTCATACACCGTTGCGACATCGCGTGGATATTGGCAACCTGCATTATATTGATACCGGTGCTGTCTTTGGGGGCGAACTGACTCTTGTGCAATTGCAATAATTAAAAATCACCGTACTCCTGTGCAGGTCGCCAGAAACCATCTATAAAATCCTCAATCGGAAAACAACCGCCCTGGCGGATCCGTTGATCGCTCATAGAATAAAGACACTGCTGTTCCGTGTTGTAGACATCCACAACAATATCTTCACAACCGCCATCCAGGTAGCAAACAAAAAGTACCAGCGCGAACATTTCATCCCCGAAGTGTGGTGCCGTACCGTTAAGTTTAGGAGAGATTTTACAACGGGGGAATAACCAGGACAAATAACCCGCCATGCCGACGGGTTCTTTTTGGATCAGGCAAGACGCATAATCCAGGCATCAGATTGTTGATCGTAACGGGTACGGTAAAGGACAGAGTGTTCGCCATTTAGCAGGGCAGGGATACTGGTTTCAGCATCCCAGGCATCCAGTTGCATACATAAATCGGGGTCAGATTTACAAGGAATGGTTAACGTTCGATCACCTGGCGATTCACCGTGTAATTCGCCGTCGTCGATTTCAAAAGCGCCTATGCGCACACTGGTTTTCATCTTCGTGCTCTCCATTTAGCTGCCGATTGTGGTACGACCAGTCCGATCGCACCATTTTTCAGCCTAGTTGAGGCAGCCGAATGTGCCAGTCAAAAAGTGCGCTTTTTTTGTGCGCTGTCAGGCGTTACCGGTAAAAAGTTTCCCATCGCGCACCAGTTCACGCGGATAGCTGTTTTTCAATCGCGAACCAATCCGTTTGGCTAAACCAATCGGTTGATGCTGGAAAGTAACCAATACATCATCCGCCACTGGCGCGGCTTGCGGGTAAACATCGCGCCCGCGATACCACTCCTCCGCTTCCTGCGGTGTCAGCTCGAATGCATTCATATTATCGGGTGAGGCAAGAGCAATAACCGCTTCATGCTGCCAGCGATAACCTTTGTTGTGCGTCTCGGCAAGTTTAATCCCCAACCGAGAAAATCGGACTTTACCGATCAGGGCTTCAATGCCCACCGGGAACAACCACAGTTCTTTGTCACGCTGCCAGAGGCGCAGGTTTTCATCCCAGTTTAAGCCAACACCTGTAGCCGCCTGACGAATTTGTCCAGCTTCGCGATCTTTCACCGGGCTGAACGGAAAATTACCGACTTTGTATTTGGGGGCGGGTAAGGCGGGAATCGCCTGAGTTTTACGCAGACGAGCAACGAAGAAGCCTTCGCAGTCGTAAATTTGTGGGAAAACATGCAAAAAGCCTTCTTCGGTCAGCGCTTTGTTTGCACCAGGGAAGAGATCGCCAAGTGGTAAAAACTCTACTGCGTCGGGGTAAGTCTCTTTCAGCCACAGGCAAACGGCTTCGTTTTCTTCCTGGTTTAAGGTACAGGTCGAGTAAACCAGCGTACCACCAGGACGTAATGCATGAAAGGCGCTGTCGATAAGCTCCCGTTGTGTAGCTGCGATTTCCTGATTGCTTTCTGGTGACCAGTTTTTTAGCGCATCGGGATCTTTACGCACCACGCCTTCGCCAGAGCAGGGAGCGTCCAGCAAAATGGCATCGAACATTTCTGGCACTGCCGCACCAAACACGCGGCCATCAAAATGTGTGAGCGCAACATTACTGATACCACAGCGGCTGATATTGGCATGTAACACTTTTACCCGACTGGCGGAAAACTCATTGGCAAGGATTGCCCCTTCGTTATTCATCCGCGCGGAAATTTGCGTCGTTTTGGAGCCAGGCGCGGCAGCGACATCCATCACCCGCTGTGGTGCATTACCGTCAGCAAACAAGGCGGCAACAGGCAACATTGAACTGGCTTCCTGAATATAAAACAGGCCACTTAAATGCTCGGCGGTACTACCCAATGGCAATGCATCTTCATTGTCGCGTTCAATCCAGAAACCTTCTTCACACCACGGAATTGGCGTAAGCGTCCAGCCATAAGGAGCGGTTAATTGCAGGAAATCAGCAACGGAGATTTTCAGCGTATTAACGCGAATGCTGCGGCGCAACGGGCGCTGACAGGCGGCAAGAAAATCATCAAATGAGAGCGTCGAAGGCATCGCTTCGCGCATTTGTGTCAGAAAGGCGTCCGGGAAATAAACGGTGTGTTGGGCCACGAGCATGTACCACTGGCAAAAAAACAGGCGCGCAGTTTAGCATAAACGCTCCGGCGCAGGCACGCCGGAGCAGTGGGCATTATTTGGGAAGCGCAGTTCCCCATTCACGCCACTCTTTCGGTTCACTTTCCTGCAACAGGAAGTGTTTGCCTTCCTGGGCTTTCGGTGCCAGTGGCGTACCCGGAGGCGTGGCGAAGGCGATGCCGCCACGGATAAACTGGTTAAAGGTGCCGGTTTTCACTACGCCGCCCGTCAGACCAAAGTCCAGACTGTAACCCGATGCCAACCAGAAGACGGAATTGTTACGCACCAGGTGTTGATAGCGTTTACTGATGCGCATCGCAATCATCACGCGATCTGACAATGTCCCCAGCGTCATTCCTGTAACCGTACCGACTTCCAGACCACGGAACAGCACAGGCGTACCGATGCCTAACGAACCGGCTTCCGGCGCTTCAACAATAATGCTTAAGCCATCCAGGTAACGCGAATCAGTAATGGTGGCCTCTTGTAATTCAAAGTCGCGGCGAGGATTGCCCCGGCCTGGTTCGACGTTGATATACGGCTGGAGGATAGTATCAAGATGCTCAACGCCAGCTGCCGAAATTTGCGGTGTGACCACTGAGAAGCGCGTACCACCGCGAGCAAAGGTCTGGACATATTCCGGGTAAAGTACCGCCTTTGCCTGTACTTCATTGCGTGCGGTAATCAGATCCAGCGTCTGGATTTGCCCGATATCAATACCGAGATAGCGAATTGGCATCCCGACCGCCAGTTTTCCGGCATCGAAAGCGTGAAGCGTAATCTGCCCGCCAACCGCACGGGCCGCTGTTTCGGAAGCATACAGAATACGCTTATCGCCTTTACGCTGACTGGCGCTGGCACCGCTGAGGTTGTCGAAGCTAATGGCTCCCTTTAATGCTCTGGAGAGCGGGGATGCCTGTACGGTCAGACCACTACCATTCAGCTGAACTTTCGCCCCGCCTTCTGCCCAGAACACGCTATTGCTGGTCAGAAGGTTGCGATACTCCGGCTTAATATGCAGATCGATATCAAACGCGTTAGCTCGCGGACGCACGGTAATCACTTCACCAACTTCAAATTTACGGTACAGCACTACCGATCCTGCCTGCACATCCGGCAGCGTCTCTGCACTCAAACTCACGGTTGTGGTGGGTAAATCGCTAAGGCTGTTCTCCAGCGCTTTTTCCAAATTGGCATACAGTGGATAGCTGGCTTTCATCTCACCTTTATCGCCCGGCAGAATACGTATCCCGCCATTGATCCATTCTGAGGCGCTGGCACCGAGAAACTCAACGCCATCCAGCCCCACCTTCACATCGACACGGCTGTTGACGACAAATTTGCTATCGCCTTTTACCAGTTCGCGATGCTGAGGCTCGATGGCGACGGTAAAGGTGACGCCTTTGCTGGTGAGTTTACGATCGATAACCTGGCCTACCTGCACGCCGTGAAGAATGAGCGGCTGACCCGCATCAATACCGTAACTTTCCGGCGCGGTCAGGGTCAGCGTCAGAACATCAGGTTCATGCAGCAGTGCTTTTTCGCCTGGCACAACAACGAACTCTTTGCGTGGCTCGCCATCGCCGGGCACCAGCTCGAAGGTTTTGCCGGTCAGCAGGGCGCTGAGATTAGCATCGCTAAGGGATAATTTCGGGTTGCGTAATTCGATGCGGGTATTTTCACGAAGCAGGGTAACGACGCTGGGATCAACGGTCATTTCCCCTGTGACTTTACCACCAGGATTTAAATCCAGTTTAGTCAGCTGTCCGACTTCCAGCCCCTGATACATTAACGGCGTCGAGTCGGCGGTTAATCCGGCCCCACTCGGCAGTTCCAGTTTTATTATTACGCCACGCTGGCTGTGGGCCAGATCTTCATACAGACCAAAGGTATCTTCCGCCTCGGCAGGTTTCGACTCTTCTGGTGAATCGAAGGCAATCGCACCGTTAACCAGTGCCGCCAGGCTTTCCAGTTTCACCTTCGCGCCACTGATACTGACGTTGGCATCAACGCCGGAAACGTTCCAGAAACGGCTACCTTTTTTCACCAGATCGGTAAAACGCCGCTCGATCAGGACATCAATCACCACGCCTTGCTTGTTGGGATTGATGGCATAGTCGTAGACTTTTCCCACCGGGATCTTGCGGAAATAGACCAATGAACCGCTGTTCAGCGAACCGAGATCGGGGGCTTGCAGGTGGATCATCAGATCGCCATTGTCCAGCCGATATTTCGGTTGGGTATCGAGTGCGACAAAGTGATCCTGCTCTTTACCTTTACCCGGCATCATGCCGATATAGTTCCCACCGACGAGGGCGTCCAGCCCGGAGACACCTGCCAACGATGCTTTTGGCGTCACCAGCCAGAACTGAGTCTCTTCGCGCAGCGCATCTTTCATATCGGACTTGATGCTGACCTTGACTTCAATCTTACGAAGATCGTCGCTGAGGCTGATATCCTGCACTGTTCCGACTTCAACGCCCTGATAACGAACAGGCGTACGGCCTGGAACAATACCATCCGCCGACATAAAGTCGATGGTGACGGTATTACCCCGGTCCTGATAACTGTCCCAAATCAGCCAACTGGCAATCATTAGCGCGATGAACGGCAGCAGCCAGAAAGGTGAGATACGGCGTTTATTTTTAATCTGCGCTTCAGTCGTCGAAGCGGGCGTTTCCTGACTCATGTGCATCCCAAAGTAAGCGGCTGTCCAGCCATTCCACAGCAAGAATAGTCAAAATTACCGCTGCGCCGAAATAAAACGCAGCCGGTCCCATAGTAAAAGCGAGGATCTGATCGCGATTAATCAGCGACATGGTTAAAGATATGACAAACAGGTCGAGCATCGACCAGCGACCAATCCAGGTCACCATCCGCAGTAACAGAATGCGTGTGCGTAAACCTTGCTGGCATTTAAAATGAATGCTCAACAGTAAAGTGAACATGACGATCACTTTAGTAAACGGTACCAGAATACTGGCGATAAACACGATTCCTGCAACCGCAATGTTGCTACTTGCCAGCGACATAATTCCGGAAAGAATTGTATCTTCCTGCCGTCCTCCGTTCAGATAAATGATAGAAATAGGCAACAGGTTGGCAGGTAACAATAAAACGATTGACGCTAACAGCGCCGCCCAGCATTTTTGCAGACTATGACGGCGACGCAGGCGTAGCGGGATATGGCAACGCGGGCAGCGACCACGCTGATCTGGATAGCCGGTAAAATGGCACCCAAGACAGACACGAAGTTTCTCGTCCCTACGCGTAGCGGGGCGCTGCGGATAAAATCGCTCCCACAGTTCTTCGACATTAAGATGTGACAACGTCACCGTCGTTAAAATCACCAACGCCACAAAAGAGAACAAGCCGACACCAGCCTGGATATGGGCATAATCCTGTACCTTTATAGAAGCAACGCCAATGCCGACCAGGTAGATATCGAGCATTACCCACTCTTTAAGTCGCTCAAGCATCAGCAGTACCGGACGTAAATTCATTCCCAGTCGGTTACCAAACCATAAATAAGCTATGGAGGTCACCAGAATGAGCGGGGCACCAATAACGCAGAAAAAGACCATCGACCCCGTTATCGCATCGCCCTGTTTGGTCATTTGCCAGATGCCTTGCATAACGTTGGCGTCAATACGAATGCCTAACAGCCAGATATGCAACAGCGGTTCGCCCCAGGCAAACGGCATAAGCAACAGCATGGTGAAGGCCATTGCCGCCAGGCGCGTTAGCGACCAGTCGCGCCCGTCACGAATTTTTGCCTGACAGCGCGGACAATAGGCACTTTGATGAGAATTTATCTCGGGCAGGCTAAACAGCATGTCACATTGCGGGCAACGTTGGTAATCACCACGCGGCAGTTCCTCGCCGATTGCCCTCACTGTTATCTTTTTTGTCGGCGTAATTTGTGGTGTGTTAAGAGCCATGACGTGCCAAATGTAATAAGAATTAACATTAATCTTAACCCATGATGGGAATGATCTTGAGCATTAACGCATTTAATGCTTATTTTAATAGGCTGGCAGATCCAGGTAAGACAACCAAGTGATTATATAATGAACAAAACAGAATTTTACGCGGATTTAAATCGCGACTTTAACGCGCTGATGGCGGGAGAAACCAGTTTTCTGGCAACGCTTGCGAACACCAGTGCGTTGTTATATGAGCGTCTCACTGACATAAACTGGGCAGGTTTTTATTTGCTTGAGGACGATACACTGGTACTCGGACCATTTCAGGGCAAAATTGCCTGTGTCCGGATACCCGTCGGGCGCGGCGTGTGCGGCACTGCGGTTGCCCGCAATCAAGTGCAGCGTATCGAGGATGTTCATGTGTTTGACGGGCATATTGCCTGTGATGCGGCGAGTAATTCTGAAATTGTTCTGCCGCTGGTGGTGAAAAATCAGATTATTGGTGTTCTCGACATCGATAGTACCGTCTTCGGTCGCTTTACAGACGAGGACGAGCAAGGCTTACGTCAGCTTGTGGCACAGCTTGAAAAAGTGCTTGCAACGACGGATTACAAAAAATTCTTTGCGAGCGTCGCAGGATAATCAACGGATAACGTAGCATTTACTGATAGCGTCATTATAATGACGCCTGTTCATGCCTGCGCTTGTTGGCTACGTCCGTTGTAATCAGGAAATTTCATGGAAAATCAACCTAAGTTGAATAGCAGTAAAGAAGTAATCGCGTTTCTGGCCGAACGTTTTCCCCACTGTTTCAGTGCGGAAGGTGAAGCGCGTCCGCTGAAAATCGGTATTTTTCAGGATTTGGTCGATCGTGTTGCTGGGGAAATGAACCTGAGCAAAACGCAATTGCGATCCGCTTTACGTCTCTACACTTCGAGCTGGCGTTATCTTTACGGTGTTAAACCCGGCGCAACGCGTGTCGATCTTGACGGCAACCCATGCGGTGAGCTGGACGAGCAACATGTAGAGCATGCTCGCAAGCAGCTTGAAGAAGCGAAAGCGCGTGTTCAGGCACAGCGTGCTGAACAGCAAGCGAAAAAACGCGAAGCTGCCGCAACTGCTGGTGAGAAAGAAGACGCACCGCGCCGCGAACGCAAGCCACGTCCGACTACGCCACGCCGCAAAGAAGGCGCTGAACGTAAACCTCGTGCGCAAAAGCCGGTAGAGAAAGCGCCAAAAACAGTAAAAGCACCTCGCGAAGAACAGCACACCCCGGTTTCTGACATTTCAGCTCTGACTGTCGGACAAGCCCTGAAGGTGAAAGCGGGTCAAAACGCGATGGATGCCACCGTATTAGAAATCACCAAAGACGGCGTCCGCGTCCAGCTGAATTCGGGTATGTCTTTGATTGTGCGCGCAGAACACCTGGTGTTCTGAAACGGAGGCCGGGCCAGGCATGAACATGTTTTTTAGGCTTACCGCGTTAGCTGGCCTGCTTGCAATAGCAGGCCAGACCTTCGCTGTAGAAGATATCACGCGTGCTGATCAAATTCCGGTATTAAAGGAAGAGACGCAGCATGCGACGGTAAGTGAGCGCGTAACGTCGCGCTTCACCCGTTCTCATTATCGCCAGTTCGACCTCGATCAGGCATTTTCGGCCAAAATCTTTGACCGCTACCTGAATCTGCTCGATTACAGCCACAACGTGCTGCTGGCAAGCGATGTTGAACAGTTCGCGAAAAAGAAAACCGAGTTAGGCGATGAACTGCGTTCAGGCAAACTCGACGTTTTCTACGATCTCTACAATCTGGCGCAAAAGCGCCGTTTTGAGCGTTACCAGTACGCTTTGTCGGTACTGGAAAAGCCGATGGATTTCACCGGCAACGACACTTATAACCTTGACCGCAGCAAAGCGCCCTGGCCGAAAAACGAGGCTGAGTTGAACGCGCTGTGGGACAGTAAAGTCAAATTCGACGAGTTAAGCCTGAAGCTGACAGGAAAAACGGATAAAGAAATTCGTGAAACCCTGACTCGCCGCTACAAATTTGCCATTCGTCGTCTGGCGCAAACCAACAGCGAAGATGTTTTCTCGCTGGCAATGACGGCGTTTGCGCGTGAAATCGACCCGCATACCAACTATCTTTCCCCGCGTAATACCGAACAGTTCAACACTGAAATGAGTTTGTCGCTGGAAGGTATTGGCGCAGTGCTGCAAATGGATGATGACTACACCGTTATCAATTCGATGGTGGCAGGTGGTCCGGCAGCGAAGAGTAAAGCTATCAGCGTTGGTGACAAAATTGTCGGTGTTGGTCAAACAGGCAAGCCGATGGTTGACGTGATTGGCTGGCGTCTTGATGATGTGGTTGCCTTAATTAAAGGGCCGAAGGGCAGTAAAGTTCGTCTGGAAATTTTACCTGCTGGTAAAGGGACCAAGACCCGTACTGTAACGTTGACCCGTGAACGTATTCGTCTCGAAGACCGCGCGGTTAAAATGTCGGTGAAGACCGTCGGTAAAGAGAAAGTCGGCGTGCTGGATATTCCGGGCTTCTATGTGGGTTTGACAGACGATGTCAAAGTGCAACTGCAGAAACTGGAAAAACAGAATGTCAGCAGCGTCATCATCGACCTGCGTAGCAATGGCGGTGGGGCGTTAACTGAAGCCGTATCGCTCTCCGGTCTGTTTATTCCTGCGGGTCCCATTGTTCAGGTCCGCGATAACAACGGCAAGGTTCGTGAAGATAGCGATACCGACGGACAGGTTTTCTATAAAGGCCCGCTGGTGGTGCTGGTTGACCGCTTCAGTGCTTCGGCTTCAGAAATCTTTGCCGCGGCAATGCAGGATTACGGTCGTGCGCTGGTTGTGGGTGAACCGACGTTTGGTAAAGGCACCGTTCAGCAATACCGTTCATTGAACCGTATTTACGATCAGATGTTACGTCCTGAATGGCCAGCGCTGGGTTCTGTGCAGTACACGATCCAGAAATTCTATCGCGTTAACGGCGGCAGTACGCAACGTAAAGGCGTAACGCCAGACATCATCATGCCGACGGGTAATGAAGAAACGGAAACGGGTGAGAAATTCGAAGATAACGCGCTGCCGTGGGATAGCATTGATGCCGCGACTTATGTGAAATCAGGAGATTTAACGGCCTTTGAACCGGAGCTGCTGAAGGAACATAATGCGCGTATCGCGAAAGATCCTGAGTTCCAGAACATCATGAAGGATATCGCGCGCTTCAACGCTATGAAGGACAAGCGCAATATCGTTTCTCTGAATTACGCTGTGCGTGAGAAAGAGAATAATGAAGATGATGCGACGCGTCTGGCGCGTTTGAACGAACGCTTTAAACGCGAAGGTAAACCGGAGTTGAAGAAACTGGATGATCTACCGAAAGATTACCAGGAGCCGGATCCTTATCTGGATGAGACGGTGAATATCGCACTCGATCTGGCGAAGCTTGAAAAAGCCAGACCCGCGGAACAACCCGCTCCCGTCAAGTAATATCAATCAGGCACAAGAAATTGTGCCTGATTTTTTAACAGCGACAAGATGCCGTAAATCAGATGCTACAAAATGTAAAGTTGTGTCTTTCTGGTGACTTACGCACTATCCAGACTTGAAAATAGTCGCGTAACCCATACGATGTGGGTATCGCATATTGCGTTTTGTTAAACTGAGGTAAAAAGAAAATTATGATGCGAATCGCGCTCTTCCTGCTAACGAACCTGGCCGTAATGGTCGTTTTCGGGCTGGTACTGAGCCTGACAGGGATACAGTCGAGCAGCGTTCAGGGGCTGATGATCATGGCCTTGCTGTTCGGTTTTGGTGGTTCCTTCGTTTCGCTTCTGATGTCCAAATGGATGGCATTACGATCTGTTGGCGGGGAAGTGATCGAGCAACCGCGTAACGAAAGGGAACGTTGGCTGGTCAATACTGTAGCAACCCAGGCTCGTCAGGCGGGGATCGCTATGCCGCAAGTGGCTATCTACCATGCGCCGGACATCAACGCTTTTGCAACCGGTGCGCGCCGTGATGCCTCTCTGGTTGCTGTCAGCACCGGTTTGCTGCAGAACATGAGCCCGGATGAAGCCGAGGCGGTAATTGCTCACGAAATCAGCCACATCGCCAATGGTGATATGGTCACCATGACGCTGATTCAGGGCGTGGTGAACACCTTCGTTATCTTTATTTCCCGTATTCTGGCGCAGCTTGCCGCGGGTTTTATGGGCGGAAATCGTGATGAAGGTGAAGAGAGCAACGGCAACCCGCTGATCTACTTTGCGGTTGCAACGGTTCTGGAACTGGTGTTTGGTATTCTGGCGAGCATTATCACCATGTGGTTCTCGCGTCATCGTGAATTCCATGCTGATGCCGGTTCGGCAAAACTGGTTGGTCGCGAGAAAATGATTGCCGCGCTGCAGCGCCTGAAAACCAGCTATGAACCGCAAGAAGCAACCAGCATGATGGCTCTCTGCATTAACGGTAAGTCGAAATCGCTCAGTGAGTTGTTCATGACCCACCCGCCGCTGGATAAACGAATTGAAGCTCTGCGTACGGGTGAATACCTGAAGTAATATGAAGTAAATACTAAAAAGCGCGTCCTGATCGACGCGCTTTTTTTATGCCCTGGATCGTGGCTGAGTGATACGTAAACCACTGACACAGGCAGCAATCACTGCCAGAATAGCCGCAGCCATCAGCGAGACGTGTGTACCATTATCTCCAAACTGATTTAGCATCAGCGCCACCAGCGCCGCGCCGCTACTCTGACCCAGTAGACGAGCCGTTCCTAACATGCCACTGGCTCCACCGCTACGTTCGCGAGGCGCGGAGGTAATAATGGTGTGGTTATTGGGTGACTGGAATAAGCCAAATCCAGCACCACATAAGATCATCGGCCAGATAATATTGATATCCGCAGGTGACGCGGGCAGCAGAACCAGGGAAAAAAGCCCCGCAGCCATGATGAACAACCCTAAAGCCCCCAGCAATCCTGCATGTACGCGTTCAATCAAATAGCCTGCCAGCGGAGCCATCACCATCGTTGCTAACGGCCACGGTGTCAGAAGTAAACCTGTTTCGACTTCACTACGCCCGAGCACGGTTTGCAGGTAAAAGGGCAGGGAAACCATTGCCAGCATTTGTGCGCAGAAAGAGCAAACAGATGTGCAAATAGAAAGTGAAAACAGCGGGATACGCAGTAAATCCACCGGTAGCAGCGGTACGGGAAGAGAAAGCTGGCGGCGAATAAAGAAAATACCAACAACAACCATTACCACCAGTTCCGCAGCAATTAACGTCAGCGATTGCCCCTGAGCGAAACCACTCAACGCAGTGATAAGCAGGCCGAAGGTTAACGCGTTCATCACGGCGCTGGGCAGGTCGAAACGGGGTTTACTGGCGCGAGAACCATTGGGTGGCAGAAAACGCATCGCCAGAAGCAGGGCGATAATACCTAACGGTACGTTGATTAAAAATAACCATTTCCAGGATGCGATGGAGAGGATTGCTGCAGCAATTGTCGGCCCGGCAGCAGAAGAGACGGCAACAATAAACGAGTTTATGCCCATCCCTCTACCCAGAAAACGTTGTGGATAGATCAGGCGGATAAGTGCGGTATTAACGCTCATCAACGCTGCACCGCCGAAACCTTGTATGACACGCGCAAGGGTGAGCATTTGCAGCGAATCAGAAAGGGCGCAGAACAGTGAAGACAACAGAAAAACGACCAGACCGCATTTATAAATACGTCGATAGCCAAACATATCGCCCAGAAACGAAAACGAGAGCAGGGAGATGACAATGGCGATTTGATAGGCGTTCACTACCCAGATGGAACTGGCTGGCGTGGCATGAAGGTCCGTGGCGATTGTTGGCAGGGCGACGTTGGCGATTGCGCCGTCAAGGACGGCCATCGAAATACCAATCACAATGGTTAATATCGCACCGTATCGCTGGGGCAATGGCAGGCCGTCGGCCTGAACTTTTGGCATAGGAATTTTATATCTTTGGTGAATAATCAACAGGGGTATGATTCTAGCACTGATATTCACGGTGGATGTCGCAGAATTGTAACTAACCGGCAAAAGATGGATTGCGACCACCCTGGTGCGAAATTATAATAAAAAACAGTTCTGATTTTTATAAAACACTCGCAATGAGGTGATAAATGGCTAACGCAGATCTGGATAAACAGCCTGATTCTGTATCTTCCGTGCTAAAAGTTTTTGGCATTTTGCAGGCGCTGGGTGAAGAGCGCGAAATAGGGATAACCGAGCTGTCGCAGCGCGTCATGATGTCAAAAAGCACCGTTTATCGCTTTTTACAGACCATGAAAACCTTAGGTTATGTGGCGCAGGAAGGGGAGTCGGAGAAATATTCCCTGACCCTGAAATTGTTTGAACTGGGCGCTCGCGCGTTACAAAACGTCGATTTAATTCGTAGCGCAGATATCCAGATGCGTGAGCTCTCCCGCCTGACCAAAGAAACTATCCACCTCGGCGCACTGGACGAAGACAGTATTGTTTACATTCACAAAATTGACTCTATGTACAATTTGCGCATGTATTCACGGATTGGGCGTCGTAATCCGCTGTACAGCACCGCGATTGGTAAGGTACTGCTGGCATGGCGCGATCGCGATGAAGTGAAGCAAATTCTTGAGGGCGTGGAGTATAAACGCAGTACCGAGCGGACCATCACCAGTACAGAAGCGTTATTACCCGTTCTGGACCAGGTGCGCGAGCAGGGGTATGGCGAAGATAATGAAGAGCAGGAAGAAGGGCTGCGATGCATTGCGGTACCGGTATTTGATCGCTTTGGCGTGGTCATTGCCGGTTTGAGCATCTCCTTCCCGACGTTGCGTTTCTCTGAAGAGCGTTTACAGGAATATGTCGCAATGTTGCATACCGCAGCGCGCAAAATTTCTGCCCAAATGGGTTATCACGACTATCCGTTCTGATGAGAGTAAGAACCTGTCGGAATATCAAACAGACAGGTTCTTTATTTAGCATGAGAAAAATAAAGTTGAAGGTGGCGTTATATTAAACGCGCTTGCTATAAGAGTATTTTACTCAGGAGTGAGAATCTGGTTATTTATTGCCCTTAACCATTATCGACCACGATATTGCTTTTGCGTAACAGCGGGCAATCTGTTATCCCCAAAAAACCACTTTTAGTGTGCAAGTATTGTACCGTGCTGGTGCCTCTGGCAGTCAGATAGGTACATTGCAAACCTAATCCTGCGGCATTCTCTTTGCTTCCAATCAAAACGCCATATCCGCTGAGTAATAATCCTATCCATACCAGTGCTATCAGCATAACTGTGCGAATGATGAATCGCATTACAACCTCTTCTCTTTTTATGTTCGCTTAATCGTAGCGGCAATATGCGCTGAAGCAAGCGACTCATTCCGAAAAAGCACGAATATCGACATAGTTAGGCGCTGTTTAACTAACGCATGCTAGTTTAATGACATAAGGTAGGTGAAACGGAGATTGGAGTGAAAAAGTTTCGATGGGTCGTTCTGGTTGTCGTGGTGTTGGCTTGCTTGCTGCTTTGGGCGCAGGTATTCAACATGATGTGCGATCAGGATGTACAATTTTTCAGCGGAATTTGTGCCATTAACCAGTTTATCCCGTGGTGATATCATTTTTTCAGCACTAGATTTTCTTCCTCTCCAGCAGTGGTAGAATAGCGCCTCTACTCAGAGGTGGTGAAATGAACGAAGTTGTAAATTCAGGCGTGATGAACATTGCGTCTTTGGTTGTATCGGTGGTGGTTCTTCTTATCGGGCTCATCTTGTGGTTTTTTATCAATCGTGCCAGTTCACGGACTAACGAACAGATTGAACTGCTTGAGGCGTTGCTGGATCAGCAAAAACGTCAAAATGCACTGTTACGTCGTTTGTGCGAAGCAAACGAACCAGAGAAAGCAGATAAAAAGACCGTTGAGAGTCAAAAATCGGTTGAAGACGAAGATATTATTCGTCTGGTCGCCGAACGATAATCCTTCCTCAATCTTGAGTAACCCCGTCGTTGAAGGGTTACTCAATTCATCCTGATTATACGCACTGTCATGGTGCAACTGCTTCAAATTAAAACTCTGGTCTGACTTCAAATAATTATCATATTATTTATTTGCGTAACGGGATATCAGAAAAAGATATTTACCCCATTAATTTATTAGGATGTTTACATCGGATTTGTGATTAAGCGTGGTATTATTTATTAGCGAAACGTTTCTCTCTTGATTTTTTTGCTCATTCATCAATTTTTCTTATTTTAAATTTACAATCCCTTTGGGGATTGACTTCTCTTTAGGGTAATTAATAGCCGTTAACTGACTGTTTTATGAGAAAAAGTGATATAACTTTTTATTCATTGCATAGCAAAAAATGTGATATTGCACGCACTATGTAATAACTTCTCCCACTGGCCTGGAACAACTGAACTTATTGAACTATGTTAGAAAATACGCCAGTTTAAGTATCTGCCTGAACTGGCAAGGTTAAGCACAATGATATATCGGCGCGTATTCCGTTGCATAAGTGTGCAAAAAAAGTGGAAGACGTATCGAGATTTGTGCGTCTGATCGAGACATGTTTAAAAATGGCTTGCCATAATTAACGTTGTATGTGATAACAGATTTCGGGTTAAACGAGGTACAGTTCTGTTTATGTGTGGCATTTTCAGTAAAGAAGTCCTGAGTAAACACGTTGACGTTGAATACCGCTTCTCTGCCGAGCCTTATATTGGTGCCTCATGCAGTAATGTGTCAGTTTTATCTATGTTATGCCTGCGGGCGAAGAAAACAATCTAAGGAATTTTTCAAATGGCAAAGATTAAAGGTCAGGTTAAGTGGTTCAACGAGTCTAAAGGTTTTGGCTTCATTACTCCGGCTGATGGCAGCAAAGATGTGTTCGTACACTTCTCCGCTATCCAGGGTAATGGCTTCAAAACTCTGGCTGAAGGTCAGAACGTTGAGTTCGAAATTCAGGACGGCCAGAAAGGTCCGGCAGCTGTTAACGTAACAGCTATCTGATCGAATCCACTGATCTGAAGTGTGAATACGCTTCAATCTCGCTATAAAGCCTCGTCGAATGCGAGGCTTTTTACTATGCTTTATCTTCGCTCCTGGCGTTCGGATATTTGCCCGCCGCGTGATTCGCGTTACACTTGCGGCCTTTAGTATCCTGCCGGAGTTGTCATGTCTTTTTCCTGTCCACTTTGCCATCAGCCTCTTTCGCGTGAAAAAAACAGCTATATCTGTCCCCAGCGACATCAGTTTGATATGGCGAAAGAAGGGTATGTCAATCTGCTGCCCGTTCAGCATAAACGGTCTCGTGATCCGGGCGACAGCGCGGAAATGATGCAAGCACGCCGCGCATTCTTAGATGCCGGACATTATCAGCCGCTGCGTGATGCAATTGTCGCCCAACTGAGGGAACGGCTTGATGATAAGGCCACGGCGGTGCTGGATATTGGCTGTGGTGAAGGGTATTACACACACGCATTTGCCGATGCGTTGCCCGAAATCACCACGTTTGGTCTGGATGTTTCGAAGGTAGCGATAAAAGCGGCGGCGAAACGCTATCCGCAGGTCACTTTTTGTGTCGCTTCCAGCCACCGTTTGCCGTTTTCCGATACCAGTATGGACGCCATAATACGTATTTACGCGCCGTGTAAAGCAGAAGAATTAGCACGAGTAGTGAAGCCCGGCGGCTGGGTCATTACTGCCACGCCGGGACCGCGACATTTGATGGAGCTGAAGGGGCTGATTTACAATGAAGTACATCTTCATGCACCTCATGCAGAACAACTGGAAGGTTTTACATTACAGCAGAGTGCGGAGTTGTGTTATCCGATGCGTCTTCGCGGTGATGAAGCCGTCGCATTATTGCAGATGACGCCGTTTGCCTGGCGTGCGAAGCCAGAAGTCTGGCAAACACTGGCAGCAAAAGAAGTGTTCGACTGCCAGACGGACTTTAATATTCACCTCTGGCAGCGTTCTTATTAACCGTGGAAGTGCGTCCAGAGGATCTGGACGCCGATGCCGATCAGCACCAGCCCGCCGAGAATTTCCGCTTTTTTCCCAATAATTGAGCCGATAAAGCGACCAACCATCATCCCTAATGTTGACATAATCAAGGTTGCACAACCAATGGCCAATGCGGTCGCGATAATGTTGACCTGCAGGAAAGCAAGACCAACACCCACAGCCATGGCATCCAGGCTGGTGGCAATCGCGGTGGTTACCAGTAGCCAGAAACCGTGTCGACGGCGCGGCTCTTCATCTTCATCATCTGCGCCACGAAAACCCTCAATAATCATTCGCCCGCCGAGGAATATCAGCAGCACAAACGCAATCCAGTGGTTCCATTCAAGGACAAACCGGCTGGCTAACATGCCCATTCCCCAGCCGATCAGCGGCGTCAGGGTTTCGACGGCACCAAAAATAAGGCCGGTTCGCAATGCTTCAGAAAATTTCGGTTTATGGAGGGTGGCACCTTTACCGATTGATGCAGCAAATGCATCCATCGACATACCAAACGCAAGAAGAACAGTAGCAGTGATATTCATGACAATGTCCTGACCGGGGTATCCATAAAACACATCATCGCCCCCAGCAAACATGCATACATGAACAACAAGCCGTGATGGTTTTCGCGTTCATGCAGGCATAGCGATTGATGTGCATATGGTCTCGCCTGACTGAAAGTATTCAGTCCGTACGTGCCACGTTTTGCAACGAGTATGTTGACACGTACATTTCCGGAATCTGGAAATCGGCTACTCCCCAAATGAGGGCGCAACCTTAACATATTTTGAGAATATAAAACAACTGTTGGAATATATTATTTCATTGCTTTATTGATAACGATTTTCATTTGGATTTATATATCAATGAAACGTTAAAATAAATAACAAATAAGGGAAGAGGTAATATAGCCTAAGCTATGTCTGATTATTAAAAATACACTAAACATAGCTTTGGCTAAATTCATAACTTATTGAGTTGAAACGAGAAGCTTATAAATTTTTTCCAGATCGTCGATATTTCGAACGCGGATTAACAGCCGACGCTGTTCTAATTGCATCACCAACACGCCATCTTCCGACAAGTTCATCGCTTTGATTCGGCTATATTCAATCCAGACATTGGCGAAGAAAAAACCTTTTTGTTTAAAGATGATCTTCGGAACGCGGATCCAGAATATATAAAAACCCATCAGAGCCAGTGCGCTTAATAACCATGTCGTTATTAACGCACCATGATTCGTGACGTTGTTATAGATAAGAATGACAATCAATCCGACGAAGATAACGCTATCGATGCGACCACGCCGGAGCAAAGGAATTGCCAGCAGGGTGGGGCCGTTACGGCGGGGCATGATGAACTGATCGTAGATCGCGAAGGCCAGGAGTGCGGCGATGAAAAGAATCAGTACCAGGTCCGTGATTGTCATTAATCCTCCAGATAAAAAAACGGGGCCAAAAGGCCCCGGTAGTGTACAACAGTCTTACAGTCCCAGCAGGCCGCAAGCGTAACCAGCGATACCGATGACGAAGAAGCCAACGATGATCCACAGCGGGTTAACTTTTTTGCGCAGTAGCCACATACAAGCAAAGGTCAGCAGCAGTGGTACCAGGCCTGGCATTAACTGGTCCAGAATAGTCTGGACAGTAGTAACGTGTTCTTTGCCCGTCTGGTCAGTAATGCGAGAGACAACCAGCGGGATGTTGACATGTGTCCACTTGTTAACCAATGCCCCCATGACAAACAGGCCGAGGATAGACGCCCCTTCCGTCAGTTTTTGCAGGAAGCCACCACCCATATCTTTAACGATATCGATACCTTTGGAGTAACCATACGCTACGCCGTAGTAACGGGTTGCCAGACGCACCAGGTTAAACAGGATGAAGAACAGCAGCGGACCTAACAGGCTGCCGCTCATCGCGATACCGGCACCCAGTGCTGCAAATACCGGACGTACGGTTCCCCAGAAGATCGGGTCGCCTACACCAGCCAGTGGCCCCATCAAACCGACTTTGATACCGTTGATAGCACCGTCGTCGATCTCTGCGCCATTAGCACGCTGTTCTTCCAGCGCCAGGGTTACGCCGAGAATCGGCGCAGCCACGAACGGCTGGGTGTTAAAGAACTCCAGGTGACGGCGAATAGCTTGTTTACGAGCTTCGTTGTTCTCAGGGTAGAGGCGACGAATTGCCGGTACCATAGAGAAGCAGAAACCCAGTGCCTGCATACGTTCGAAGTTCCATGAACCCTGGAAGAGGTTAGAACGCAGGAAGACGCCACGAATATCACTTTGAGTGAGTTTTTTCTCGGTGGTAGTTTGAGTTGTATCAACCATTTCGCTCACCTGTTAGTCCAGTTCGTTATCGAGATCGTTGTTACCAGCTGCCTGAGCAGGCGCACCGGCTACGCGGTTGTATTTCGGGCTAAGTTGGATGTAGAGCACTGCCATAACAGTACCAATCACACCCAGAGCAACCAGGTTAAAGTTGGTGAATGCTGCGGTTACGAAGCCGAGGTAGAAGAACGGCATCAGGTAGCCAGCACGCATCATGTTGATAACCATCGCATAACCAACCACCACGATCATGCCACCGGCGATATTCAGACCATTGGTCACCACTTCCGGAATCGCATTCAGCATGTTCTGTACTTCGCTGGTACCAACAGACAGCGCAACGATGACGGCCGGAATAGCCACACGCATTGCTTGCAGGAACAGAGAAGAAACGTGGATCCAGGAAATCGCTGTCAGGTTGCCGTTATCAGCAGCCTTATCCGCAGCGTGCTGGAAAGCAACGGTAATAGTACGAACGATGATGGTCAGTACCTGGCCCGCAGCGGCCAGAGGGATTGCCAGTGCGATACCTGCACCAATGCTCTGATGACCTGCGATAACCAGAATGGTAGAAATGATAGAAGCCAGAGCGGCGTCAGGCGCAACTGCAGCACCGATGTTCATCCAGCCCAGCGCGATCATTTCCAGCGTACCACCGATAATAATACCGGTTTTCATATCCCCAAGAACGATACCCACCAGGGTACACGCGATTAGCGGACGGTGAAACTGAAATTCATCGAGGATTGATCCCATACCTGCGATACAGGCTACGATAAATACCAGCACAATTTGAAGAGTGGTAATCTCCATTGTACTTCTCCTGTTTACGTAAGACTTAAGTGTGAAAACTGAGTGATAATCAACACAATACGTTACTTATCGATTTTGCTGATCAGATCCATCATTTTCAGTTTCGGATCGGTGGAAACCTTACGGACTTCCAGCTCAATACCGCGCGCATTCAGTTTCTTGAACGCCTCGATATCTTTTTCATCAACCGAAACCGCGTTATTCACCTGGGTTTTACCCTGACGGAATGCCATACCACCGACGTTAACAGAGGTGATTTTCACGCCGCCTTCAACGAGACGCTCTACATCTGTTGGGTTGGTAAATAACAGCATTACGCGTTCGCCAGCATATTTCGGGTTGTTGTAGACGCGAATCATTTTGGCAACATCAACTACGTGTGCTGTTACGCCCGGAGGTGCAACCTGGGTGAGCAGTGTCTTACGAACGGTATCCGCAGCCACTTCATCACTAACAACAATAATACGGGAGACATTGGTTTCTTTGGTCCAGCGGGTGGCGACCTGACCGTGAATCAGACGGTCGTCGATACGCGCAAGGCCAATAACCATGTAGTCGTTTGGCCCCATTGGTTTTGCCGGAGTTGGAGCCGCTTTTGGTGCTGCGGCAGCGGGTGCTGGCGCGGCTTTTTCAACCGGTTTGGCTTTCAGTGCTTTCACGCCTTCACGGCCTGTTTCTACTGCCAGTGCCACCAGTTCATCAAAGCTTGGGTCATCATCACGGGCCATTAACGTTTCCACGAGCATTGGAATGTTAACGCCTGCAATGACTTCATAATGCTCTTTGTCGACGACAATGCGGCTGGCAGCATTGAACGGGCTGCCTCCCCATGTATCAACGAGAAACAGCACGCCTTTAGTGGTGTCGAGTTTTGCCAACTGAGCGTTGTACTTTTCAATCAGCGTTTCGGCATTTTCACCTGGAACGAAATCGATCCAGCCGACGTTTTCCTGCTCGCCTAACAGCATTTCTGCCGTTTTAAGCAACTGCTCTGCAGCCCAACCATGTGTGCCTATAACAATAGCAATGGTCACTTGCTACCTCCTTTATTATCGTTAACACCTCAACGTGCCAGATGTATTTTTGAATCGTCGTCCACAATCGAATCGATTCAGATAAGGGCTACAACCAAAAACCCCTGCGTTTCGCGATTTATTTTAGATATCGAAAAAATTATTTTATGTGATGAAGATCCGTAATTTAACTTTCGATTAGCAGAAATTTCGAAAGGTAAAATATCCTTGTCACATTCGTTTGCAAAGGAAGGTAAATCTTTGCCAAATCAGAGGCGTCTCTGATATGTTTAACTCCCGTTTAACAACCATGGAGTATAGGGCAGTAGCCCGCAGTATGGATCGTCACCGACGTCATTTCAGCATCAGGCCTTTTAACGCCTGCCTTTCTGGCACTCTATGCCGCACCTTTCGTTTGCATTTTGTCGTTACGCCTGCATTATTTCTGGCGTCGAATAGCTATTCCTTAAGCAGGAGCTTGTCATGGAATTCTTAATGGACCCCTCAATTTGGGCGGGGCTACTCACGCTTGTTGTTCTCGAAATTGTGCTGGGTATCGATAACCTGGTCTTCATCGCCATTCTTGCTGACAAACTGCCGCCAAAACAACGCGATAAAGCGCGTTTGCTGGGGTTATCACTGGCGCTGATTATGCGTCTGGGGCTGCTGTCGCTGATTTCATGGATGGTCACGCTGACCAAACCGCTATTTACCGTCATGGATTTCTCCTTCTCCGGACGCGACCTGATTATGTTGTTCGGGGGGATATTCTTGCTGTTCAAAGCAACAACCGAACTGCATGAACGGCTGGAAAACCGCGATCATGATTCCGGCCACGGTAAAGGCTACGCCAGTTTCTGGGTGGTCGTCACACAGATTGTCATCCTTGACGCCGTCTTCTCGTTGGATGCGGTAATTACTGCAGTAGGGATGGTTAACCATCTGCCGGTGATGATGGCGGCGGTAGTGATTGCGATGGCGGTTATGTTGCTGGCATCCAAACCGCTGACGCGATTCGTTAACCAGCACCCCACGGTGGTGGTGCTCTGTCTGAGCTTCCTGTTAATGATTGGTCTGAGTCTGGTGGCAGAAGGTTTCGGTTTCCACATTCCGAAAGGTTACCTGTATGCCGCGATTGGCTTCTCGATCATCATCGAAGTGTTTAACCAGATTGCGCGTCGCAACTTTATTCGCCACCAGTCGACTTTGCCGCTGCGAGCGCGTACTGCCGATGCCATCCTGCGTTTGATGGGCGGGAAACGTCAGGCCAATGTTCAGCACGATGCCGATAACCCGATGCCGATGCCGATCCCGGAAGGTGCATTTGCCGAAGAAGAACGTTACATGATTAACGGCGTACTGACGCTGGCGTCGCGTTCTCTGCGCGGGATCATGACGCCGCGCGGTGAAATAAGCTGGGTTGACGCTAATCTCGGGGTCGATGAAATCCGCGAGCAACTGCTCTCTTCACCGCACAGTCTGTTCCCGGTATGTCGCGGTGAACTGGATGAAATCATCGGTATTGTACGTGCTAAAGAACTGCTGGTGGCGCTGGAAGAGGGCGTTGATGTGGCGGCGATTGCTTCGGCGTCTCCGGCGATTATCGTCCCGGAAACCCTCGATCCGATCAACCTGTTGGGCGTGCTGCGTCGTGCTCGCGGGAGCTTTGTTATCGTGACCAACGAGTTTGGTGTGGTACAAGGTCTGGTCACGCCGCTGGATGTGCTGGAAGCCATTGCGGGTGAATTCCCGGACGCTGACGAAACGCCGGAAATCATTACTGATGGTGACGGCTGGCTGGTAAAAGGCGGTACAGATTTGCATGCCTTGCAGCAGGCGCTTGATGTTGAGCACCTTGCCGATGACGATGATATCGCGACGGTCGCGGGCCTCGTGATCTCGGCAAATGGTCACATTCCCCGTGTGGGCGATGTGATTGATGTAGGGCCACTGCATATCACCATCATTGAAGCCAATGATTATCGTGTTGATCTGGTTCGCATTGTTAAAGAGCAACCGGCGCACGATGAAGATGAGTAAGCGTTAACGTAACGGCATAATGGGCGTGATATGTCCATTATGCCGGGCGGGCGGCGGTTGGCTGCCCGCCAGCCATTTGGGAAAATCACGTAGCGGCATCGGCTGTGCGTACAAATACCCTTGCAAAATATGCACGCCATGACGGCGCAAATACTTCGCCTGTTCTTGCGTTTCCACGCCCTCCGCCACCAGTTCAATATTCAGTCTTTGCCCCAGCGCGATGATGATATCGGTCACCGTCGAGTTAACCGCGTCAGAACCTATAGCTGCGGTAAATGACTTATCAATTTTCAGCACGTCAGGACGTAATGTTTCAAGCCAGGAAAACGAGCTGTTGCCGGTGCCGAAGTCATCAATCGCCAGTTTGACGTTTTTACGATGCAGCTCGCGGGCAATCCGATAATCAACATCCAGTAAGGCATCGCGTTCGGTGATTTCGAGGATCAGTTGCTGAATCGGGTGAGCGCTAAACCAGTACTGATTGAGATCTTTTATCAGCACACCACGGCGAAAATGGCTGGGTGCGACGTTAATGCCAACATGAAACTGACTACTCATCGGGAAAACATGGCGCTGACGAATGGTTTCTGCCATCACATAGCGGGTCAGTGGCACAATTAAATGATGTTCTTCCGCGATAGGAATAAACACATCCGGTGAAATCCAGCCCTGACGCGGATTGTTCCAGCGCAGCAAAATCTCTACACCAATACATTGCTGGCTGCGCGCATTAAGCAAAGGCTGACAGAACAATTCGAACTCATGTTGCGCCAGGCCCAGATTGATTTCGCGGGAAAAGCTCATTCGGTAAGCGGTCGCCAGCCAGGCGATGTAGCCCACCAGTAAACTTAGCAGCACCGCCAGCGGTAATTGTGTTGGAAGATAGTGCCATGCCAGCGCCGTAGCCCCCGGACCATTAACGTTAATGGTAAAAGGAAAGCGTTGCGAAGAAACCTGATAGTTTTCATTGTCTTCAGGTTGCGGAAGGGAATCTACCAGCCCATTACCATAGAGCAAATGCCGTTTGTCCACCGTCAGGCTGGCGCTACTGATTTGCGGCAGTTGTGGCTCAAGCAGCATTGCCGTCAGTAAGTCGATGTTAATCATCTCCATGACCCCAGCATTGCTACTGCCCGCTGCAGGCGTCCATTGAATCAAAACCGGACTGCCTTTAATCAGGGCACGGTCGATCGTCAGGCGTAAAAGTGGTTGCGGTGCAGGAAGTTCAGCCAGAATGTCCACGACGGGCACATTGCGATAACCAAAAATGCTGGAGCAATAAAGTGTGCCGTCTTGCACCAGGCCAATGGATCGCACAGTTTGGAGTTTTGCCGCCTGTTTACGTAATGGCAAATGGGCGACAGAGCAGGGCAGACCAATCAGCGGAAGCAAGACTTCGCTACCTGCCTGTAGGGGAAGCAGTACTTTATCTAATTCCTCTACAGCGTGATTGGCGAATTGTACTACCCGTTGTTGATTTAAGTTACGCTGTGAAATAAATCGCACGCTCAGGGTCGAAGCGAGCGTAACGAGTGCGCAAATCGTACAAACAATCATTCGATTACGACGATAGGTTTTAATGATCCGTTGTGCTTTTTGCATGCGGGCCACCCTGTAAGCGTATGGCGACAAACGCCTGACGCAACAGTGGAAGTGTAGTGGGGAATATTACAGCAGACGAGAAAGCGGGTATAAATTCGCCCATCCGTTGCAGATGGGCGAGTAAGAAGTATTAGTCACACTGGACTTTGATTGCCAGACCACCGCGTGAGGTTTCGCGGTATTTGGCGTTCATGTCCTTACCGGTTTCGTACATCGTTTCGATGACCTTATCCAGCGAGACGCGCGGTGCACTGGTGCGGCGCAGAGCCATCCGCGCGGCGTTAATCGCCTTCACAGAGGCAATGGCATTACGCTCAATGCACGGCACCTGAACCTGCCCTGCAACCGGGTCGCAGGTTAAACCAAGGTTGTGTTCCATGCCAATTTCCGCCGCCACGCAAACCTGTTCCGGGCTACCGCCCAGCAGTTCTGCAAGACCCGCAGCAGCCATTGAACAGGCAACACCCACTTCGCCCTGGCAACCAACTTCCGCACCGGAAATAGAGGCGTTCATTTTATACAATGCACCAATCGCGCCCGCTGCCATAAAGTAACGGGTATAGATGTCCGGGCTGACCGATTCAATAAAGTGGTCATAGTAAGCCAGCACTGCCGGAACGATACCGCAGGCACCGTTGGTTGGCGCAGTTACCACACGACCACCGGCGGCGTTTTCTTCGTTAACTGCCAGCGCAAACATGTTTACCCAGTCAATGACATTCATCGGATCGTTAGACAGTTTATCGCTGGAAACCAGCATCCGGCGCAGGGCAGACGCACGACGTGGCACGCGCAGCGGGCCTGGCAGTACACCTTCGGTGTTCATCCCGCGATCGATACATGCCTGCATGGTTTGCCAGACATGCGCGAAATACTCGTCGATCTCTTTCTTGCTGTGCAGCGCCAGTTCGTTCTGCATAGCGAGACCAGACAGCGAATAGCCGGTTTCATTACAGTACGCGAGCAGTTCGGTGGCAGATTTGAACGGATACGGCACGCTTACTTCGTTGGCAGCATCCTGACCAAAGTGTTCTTCATCGACGATAAAACCGCCGCCGATGGAATAATAAGTTTTGCTGTAGACGACTTCATCGCCGTTATAGGCGTGGATTTGCATACCGTTTTCATGCAGCGGCAGGTTGCCGTTATGAAAACGCATCCCGTTGTCGCGCGGGAAATCCACTTCATGCCGTCCCTGTGCCAGCAGCAGACGTTCGCGCTCTTCTACGTCGCGAATAAAACCGGGAATACTGTCGATATCCACGGTGGCAGGTTCGTTACCTGCAAGACCCATAATAATGGCGATATCGGTGTGGTGGCCTTTACCCGTCAGCGACAGTGAACCATAAACGTCCACGGCAACGCGAGTAACGCTATCCAGTAAGCCTTTTTCGACCAGATCATCGACGAACTGTTTACCTGCCTTCATAGGCCCTACGGTATGGGAAGATGAGGGACCAATCCCCACCTTAAACATGTCGAATAGACTAATCACGATAATACTCCTGACAAGGTGACTGGACTTCCAGTAACGAACTAATAACAGCGCATAGTGTAAGAGGGAACGCGGCGACTGGCTTAACTATTCACATGAATTAAACTAATCAAAAACCGCGATTTAACTAATATTGCGATGATTGTCTCAAGTAGTGTTTTGTAGATGTAAAGATAAGTATAGTCAGGGTTTCACACCAATTTGCAGCGCCAGCTCACGAATTATGCCTGCGGTCATTCCCCATACAAAATACTGTTCGTACCAGGACAGCCATACCCGATGTGAATCACCACGGCGGTAGATATCTAAAGGGTGATAACGACCCAGATGTAATGCCTGGGCGAGCGGCATTTCAAACACCGCCGAGACTTCATCTTCACTGGCGCGATACGGCAGATCGGGCGGGATAATGCCGACCACTGGGGTTACCTGGTAGCCAGTGACGCTATCGACGGGCGGCAGCACGCCGATAACTTCAACGGCGGAAGGCGGTATAGCGACCTCTTCTTCAGCTTCGCGCAGCGCGGCGGCGATAGCTGATGCGTCCGTGTCATCGACTGCACCTCCAGGGAATGCCACTTGTCCAGCGTGTTTACGCAGATGAATCGAACGCTGAGTCAGCAACAACCCCGGTTGCGGTCGACGGACGATGGGGATTAACACAGCAGCCTGACGATGATTTAGGGTTTCCCGGTTAATTTGCGGGCGCAAAAGTTGAAAGCGCGATAAAAAATCATCAAGCGTCAGGCTACGGTATTCCACGTCTTACTTCTCCAGTTGCTTCAGGATACGATTAACTTTATCAAAAGTTTCCTGATATTCCGCTTCTTCCTGGCTATCGGCGACAATTCCACCGCCCGCAGAGCAGAAAATTTGTCCGTTAATGGCAGTCAGCGTGCGGATAGTAATACTGGTATCCATGTTGCCGCAAAAGCTCAAATAGCCAATGCTGCCGCACCAGGCATTGCGTCGCTGCGGTTCCAGTTCGTCGATAATTTCCATAGCCCGTACTTTCGGAGCCCCGGTTATTGAGCCACCAGGAAAAGCTGCGCGCAGCAGATCGCTGGCGTGTAACTGTTCTGGTAGTTGCGCCGTTATGGTGCTGACCAGATGATGCACGGCAGGGAAGGGTTCCACCACGAACAGCTCTGGTACTTTTACCGAACCTGCTACGGCAACACGACCGATATCATTACGCATTAAATCGACAATCATCAGATTTTCGGCACGATCTTTCGCTGAGTTCGCCAGTTTTACTGCTTGTTTGCTATCTTCCTGAGGATCGGGCAGGCGTGGTAGCGTGCCTTTAATCGGGCGGGTCTGGATTTCACTATTATCACAAAGAATAAACCGCTCTGGCGAAAGGCTTAAAATTGCACCCTGTTCAAGACGTAAAAAAGCGCTAAATGGCGCGCGGTTGGCCTGATTAAGCTGAAGGAATGCCTGCCATTCATCGCCAGAATAGGTCGCATGAAAACGTTGGGCGAGATTCACCTGATAGCAATCACCGCTGTGCAGATATTCCTGTACCTGGCGAAATTTTTCGCCGTACTGCTCGCGGGTCATATTGGATTGCCAGTCGGAAGTGAGCGTGAAATCTTCCTGCGGCGAGAATTGCTGGCTTTCCAGCCAGGCCCGACGGGCATTGACATCATTATGACTCAGCAAAGAAACTGTATGACGCTGGTGGTCGACAATGAGCGCCCAATCGTAGATACCCACTGCCATATCCGGCAGAACGATATCTTGTTCCGCAATTTCTGGCAGTGACTCAAAACGGCGGCCCAGATCGTAGCCAAACAACCCCAGTGCGCCGCCCTGAAATGGCAAATCTTCGTTATGCGTTGGGCGAATGTCTGCGCGATCCAGCACCTGCTGGAGCACCTGTAGCGGGTCATCAGTGGTCGTTGTGCGTTTTTCGCTTTCACTAACAACGGTTTCTTTACCGAAAGTGGTTAAAGTGCAAATCGGCTCGGCGACCACAATATCAAAGCGGCTATACGGATGATCGGCATAGCCGGAGTGTAAAAGCATCGCCCACGGCAGGTGGCTTAAGCGGGAGAAATAAAATTCAGCGGCGTCCTGACGCCAGAGTAAAGTAATCACAGCGGGAGATAACGTCTTCATCAGTCCTGACTCTACTGGCTATGTGCCGGGTAGCATGAAATAATTAGCGCCAACAATTTAGCAGGAGTTAACAATGTTTGCAGGTTTACCTTCACTCACCCATGAACAGCAGCAAAAAGCTGTCGAGCGGATCCAGGAACTGATGGCACAAGGGATGAGCAGCGGCCAGGCAATCGCGCTGGTGGCAGAAGAGCTGCGTGCCAACCACTCCGGCGAGCGAATCGTGGCGCGTTTTGAGGATGAAGACGAGTAACACACTAATCCGTATCGATTTCGTTATAGAAGCCGATGATCATTTGATTGTGAGAAAAAGGACGCTTTTTATATGTGATTAAAAGCGTCCTGACCCATTTATGCTGATATAAATTTAACTCAGACCAGTGCTTTTAGTTCTTCCTGCATATATGTTGAAAAGTATTCAGGATTTTTAATCACAGAACGTTCACCTGTCTCCATTTTTTTTGCCCATCCAACCATTTTTTCCGTGAACCCAGGGTTCCAGCCTTCCTGGTCAGCTCGCGCCGTAATATCAGCGGCACTCGCGGGTACTCCCAGTTCTTTTAAATATTTAAAGATTCCCTTCGCCGTGCTTTCATTCATCGAACTTGGTGTTGGCGCTGATACATCCATGGCACCAATGAAATCCAGGGCTTTATCTATTACAGCAGGCATATTCTTATCCTTAAAATTAACCATGTTATCGATAAGGCTATATATGACCTTAATTTGCATCTAATATCAAAGGGATTATAACGATATGGCACGAGTTAACCTGTTGACATTCAGGTGTTTTAAAGGTAGCAGCTCATGGTGTGTTATCCAGTAAGATGGAGAAATTTAACGGTCAGTCCGCACGCTATAACCAGATTGTTCAGCTAAGAAAGAAAACCAGAGTTGCTAATCAAAGGGCGAACACAACGGCATGTTTATGTTTATTTATATAGTTAGTTTTATAGATAAAATTGAAATTATAAATATAAATAATGAATTAGCAGAAGCATCAACAGTAATATCTTATTCTCTGGTCGATTTATGTAAAACCGACCAGTATTATCGATAAATTATCGTCTGACTTATTTTGCTTCGATAAAGCTTACACCGCAGCCACAATCTTAATTTCAACTTTATACTTCGGGTTCATCAAACCCGCTTGTACCGTGCAGCGCACCGGCGCATGACCCGCGACAACCCAAGCATCCCACGCTTTATTCATCGCCGCGAAGTCGTTTTTATCGGCCAGGAAAATGGTGGCATCCAGAATGCTCGATTTATTGCTGCCCTGTTTTTCCAGCACGGCGTCAATCTGTGCCAGCGTGTTGGCGGTTTGCTCAAAGGCATCGGCGTCGAGGTTTTCCGGTACACCAGTGTAGTAGAGCGTGTTGTTGTGGATTACTACATCAGACCAGCGGGCTTCAGCATCGATACGAACGATAGTCATCATTTTGTCCTCATTATACTTCCATTTTCGTGCTGCAAAGACTGCCACAATGTGAGGTCGCCGTCACCACTTCAACTGGCGAAAGCGCCCTCATCCTGACATAATCCCTGTTCAAATCAACAGGGGGTAGTGTGACGGACGATTTTGCACCAGACGGTCAGCTGGCGAAAGCGATACCAGGCTTTAAGCCGCGAGAACCACAGCGACAGATGGCGGTAGCCGTCACCCAGGCGATAGAAAAAGGCCAGCCGCTGGTGGTGGAAGCAGGAACCGGTACGGGCAAAACCTACGCTTACCTGGCTCCTGCGCTGCGGGCGAAAAAGAAAGTCATTATCTCGACCGGCTCAAAAGCGTTGCAGGATCAGCTCTACAGCCGCGATTTGCCAACAGTCTCAAAGGCATTGAAATATACGGGCAACGTGGCGCTGCTGAAAGGGCGCTCAAACTACCTCTGCCTCGAACGTCTCGAACAGCAGGCGCTGGCGGGGGGCGATCTGCCGGTACAAATCTTAAGCGATGTGATCCTGCTGCGCTCCTGGTCTAATCAAACAGTCGATGGTGATATCAGCACCTGCGTCAGCGTGGCGGAAGATTCACAGGCGTGGCCGCTGGTCACCAGCACCAACGACAACTGTCTTGGCAGCGACTGCCCGATGTATAAAGATTGCTTTGTGGTCAAAGCACGTAAAAAAGCGATGGACGCCGATGTGGTGGTGGTAAACCATCATCTCTTTCTGGCGGATATGGTGGTTAAAGAGAGTGGATTTGGCGAACTGATCCCGGAAGCGGACGTCATGATCTTCGACGAAGCCCACCAGCTACCGGACATTGCCAGCCAGTATTTTGGTCAGTCACTCTCCAGTCGACAACTGCTCGACCTGGCAAAAGACATCACCATCGCCTACCGCACCGAATTAAAAGACACCCAGCAGTTACAAAAGTGCGCTGATCGTCTTGCCCAGAGTGCGCAGGATTTTCGTCTGCAACTCGGTGAGCCAGGTTATCGCGGTAACCTGCGTGAGCTGTTAGCTAATCCGCAAATTCAGCGGGCATTTTTACTGCTCGATGACACCCTGGAACTTTGTTATGACGTGGCGAAACTGTCACTGGGGCGTTCCGCCTTGCTGGATGCGGCATTTGAGCGCGCCACGTTGTATCGCACACGGCTGAAGCGGCTAAAAGAGATCAATCAGCCGGGCTACAGCTACTGGTACGAATGCACTTCGCGCCATTTTACTCTGGCTCTCACGCCGCTCAGCGTGGCGGATAAATTCAAAGAGTTAATGGCGCAAAAACCCGGTAGCTGGATCTTCACCTCAGCAACGCTGTCGGTGAACGACGATCTGCATCATTTCACCTCGCGGCTTGGCATCGAACAGGCCGAGTCGTTGCTGTTGCCCAGCCCATTTGATTACAGCCGCCAGGCGTTACTCTGTGTGCTGCGCAATCTGCCGCAAACCAACCAGCCAGGTTCTGCTCGCCAGTTAGCGGCAATGCTGCGACCGATCATCGAAGCTAACAACGGTCGTTGTTTTATGCTTTGTACCTCGCACGCCATGATGCGCGATCTGGCCGAGCAGTTCCGCGCTACCATGACGCTTCCTGTATTGTTGCAGGGGGAAACCAGCAAAGGGCAACTGTTGCAGCAATTTGTCAGCGCCGGTAATGCGCTTCTTGTGGCAACCAGCAGTTTCTGGGAAGGGGTGGACGTGCGTGGCGATACATTGTCATTGGTAATTATCGACAAATTGCCGTTTACCTCGCCGGATGATCCACTGTTAAAAGCGCGCATGGAAGATTGTCGTTTGCGCGGTGGCGACCCGTTCGATGAAGTGCAACTACCAGATGCCGTCATTACTCTCAAACAGGGGGTAGGGCGACTGATTCGCGACGCCGACGATCGTGGCGTGCTGGTGATTTGTGACAATCGGCTGGTGATGCGTCCTTACGGCGCGACGTTTCTCGCCAGTCTGCCGCCCGCGCCACGCACCCGTGACATTGCCCGTGCGGTTCGTTTCCTTGCGATACCATCCTCCAGGTAATTTGTTACGGAGTATGGTATGATGCGCGCCTTTTTATTGATCTAAGCACGAAGACCCATGCGAATTCTGGCTATCGATACCGCGACAGAGGCCTGCTCTGTCGCCCTGTGGAACGACGGTACTGTCAACGCTCATTTTGAGCTTTGCCCTCGTGAACATACTCAACGAATCTTACCGATGGTGCAGGATATCCTGACCACCAGCGGAACTTCCCTGACTGATATTAACGCTCTGGCTTACGGGCGCGGCCCCGGTAGCTTTACTGGCGTGCGCATTGGTATTGGCATCGCGCAAGGGCTGGCGCTTGGCGCGGAATTACCGATGATTGGCGTCTCCACGCTAATGACGATGGCGCAAGGGGCGTGGCGCAAAAACGGCGCAACCCGCGTGCTGGCAGCCATTGACGCGCGAATGGGCGAAGTTTACTGGGCCGAATATCAGCGTGATGAAAACGGTATCTGGCACGGTGAAGAAACCGAAGCCGTACTCAAACCCGAAATCGTCCATGAACGAATGCAACAGCTTTCCGGCGAATGGGTGACGGTAGGGACGGGCTGGCAAGCTTGGCCGGATCTCGGTAAAGAGAGCGGGCTGGTTTTGCGCGATGGCGAAGTGTTACTGCCTGCTGCTGAAGATATGCTGCCGATTGCGTGTCAGATGTTTGCTGAGGGTAAAACGGTGGCGGTGGAACATGCCGAACCGGTTTATTTACGTAACAACGTCGCATGGAAGAAACTTCCGGGCAAAGAATGAATCTTAAGAGTATGCCCTGAGAAAAAAAGGAGTCGCACCATGGCGGTTCAAAAGAATGTTATCAAAGGCATACTGGCAGGTACGTTTGCGCTAATGCTGAGCGGTTGTGTCACTGTGCCGGACGCCATTAAAGGCAGCAGTCCCACGCCGCAACAAGATTTAGTTCGGGTGATGAGTGCGCCGCAGCTGTACGTTGGTCAGGAGGCACGCTTTGGTGGCAAAGTGGTTGCGGTACAAAACCAGCAAGGGAAAACTCGCCTGGAAATTGCTACCGTACCGCTGGACAGCGGAGCCAGACCGACGCTGGGAGAACCTTCTCGCGGTCGCATTTATGCCGATGTGAACGGTTTTCTGGACCCGGTGGATTTCCGTGGACAACTGGTTACGGTAGTCGGGCCAATCACTGGTGCGGTTGACGGCAAAATCGGCAATACGCCCTATAAATTTATGGTGATGCAAGTAACGGGTTACAAACGTTGGCATTTAACCCAGCAGGTGATTATGCCGCCTCAGCCGATTGATCCATGGTTTTATGGCGGTCGTGGCTGGCCCTATGGCTACGGCGGATGGGGCTGGTATAATCCCGGCCCCGCGAGAGTACAAACAGTTGTAACTGAATAATTGCTTGTTTTTAAAGAAAAAGAAACAGCGGCTGGTCCGCTGTTTCTGCATTCTTACGGTAAAGATAAAAATAAATAGTGACGCGCTTCGCAACCTTTTCGTTGGGTAATTATCAAGCTGGTATGATGAGTTAATATTATGTTAACGGCATGTATATCATTTGGGGTTGCGATGACGACGAACACGCATTTTAGAGGTGAAGAATTGAAGAAGGTTTGGCTTAACCGTTATCCCGCGGACGTTCCGACGGAGATCAACCCTGACCGTTATCAATCTCTGGTAGATATGTTTGAGCAGTCGGTCGCGCGCTACGCCGATCAACCTGCGTTTGTGAATATGGGGGAGGTAATGACCTTCCGCAAGCTGGAAGAACGCAGTCGCGCGTTTGCCGCTTATTTGCAACAAGGGTTGGGGCTGAAGAAAGGCGATCGCGTTGCGTTGATGATGCCTAATTTATTGCAATATCCGGTGGCGCTGTTTGGCATTTTGCGTGCCGGGATGATCGTCGTAAACGTTAACCCGTTGTATACCCCGCGTGAGCTTGAGCATCAGCTTAACGATAGCGGCGCATCGGCGATTGTTATCGTGTCTAACTTTGCTCACACACTGGAAAAAGTGGTTGATAAAACCGCCGTTCAGCACGTAATTCTGACCCGTATGGGCGATCAGCTATCTACGGCAAAAGGCACGGTAGTCAATTTCGTTGTTAAATACATCAAGCGTTTGGTGCCGAAATACCATCTGCCAGATGCCATTTCATTTCGTAGCGCACTGCATAACGGCTACCGGATGCAGTACGTCAAACCCGAACTGGTGCCGGAAGATTTAGCTTTTCTGCAATACACCGGCGGCACCACTGGTGTGGCGAAAGGCGCGATGCTGACTCACCGCAATATGCTGGCGAACCTGGAACAGGTTAACGCGACCTATGGTCCGCTGTTGCATCCGGGCAAAGAGCTGGTGGTGACGGCGCTGCCGCTGTATCACATTTTTGCCCTGACCATTAACTGCCTGCTGTTTATCGAACTGGGTGGGCAGAACCTGCTTATCACTAACCCGCGCGATATTCCAGGGTTGGTAAAAGAGTTAGCGAAATATCCGTTTACCGCTATCACGGGCGTTAACACCTTGTTCAATGCGTTGCTGAACAATAAAGAGTTCCAGCAGCTGGATTTCTCCAGTCTGCATCTTTCCGCAGGCGGTGGGATGCCAGTGCAGCAAGTGGTGGCAGAGCGTTGGGTGAAACTGACCGGACAGTATCTGCTGGAAGGCTATGGCCTTACCGAGTGTGCGCCGCTGGTCAGCGTTAACCCATATGATATTGATTATCATAGTGGTAGCATCGGTTTGCCGGTGCCGTCGACGGAAGCCAAACTGGTGGATGATGATGATAATGAAGTACCACCAGGTCAACCGGGTGAGCTTTGTGTCAAAGGACCGCAGGTGATGCTGGGTTACTGGCAGCGTCCCGATGCTACCGATGAAATCATCAAAAATGGCTGGTTACACACCGGCGACATCGCGGTAATGGATGAAGAAGGATTCCTGCGCATTGTCGATCGTAAAAAAGACATGATTCTGGTTTCCGGTTTTAACGTCTATCCCAACGAGATTGAAGATGTCGTCATGCAGCATCCTGGCGTACAGGAAGTCGCGGCTGTTGGCGTACCTTCCGGCTCCAGTGGTGAAGCGGTGAAAATCTTCGTAGTGAAAAAAGATCCATCGCTTACCGAAGAGTCACTGGTGACTTTTTGCCGCCGTCAGCTCACGGGATACAAAGTACCGAAGCTGGTGGAGTTTCGTGATGAGTTACCGAAATCTAACGTCGGAAAAATTTTGCGACGAGAATTACGTGACGAAGCGCGCGGCAAAGTGGACAATAAAGCCTGAGCGTTAAGTCAGTCGTCAGACGCCGGTTAATCCGGCGTTTTTTTTGACGCCCACTAAAGAGAAAACAATTTGAATTACCAAATGATTACCACGGACGATGCGCTGGCTTCTTTGTGTGAAGCCGTCCGTGCCTTTCCGGCGATAGCCCTGGATACTGAATTTGTTCGTACGCGCACTTATTACCCGCAGCTGGGGTTGATTCAACTTTTCGATGGCGAGCATCTGGCGCTAATCGATCCACTCGGGATCACCGACTGGTCACCGCTGAAAGCGATCCTGCGCGATCCGTCCATCACAAAATTTCTCCATGCAGGCAGTGAAGATCTGGAAGTGTTCCTCAATGTCTTTGGCGAATTACCACAACCCTTGATTGACACGCAAATCCTTGCTGCCTTCTGCGGACGCCCGATGTCATGGGGTTTCGCTTCCATGGTGGAAGAGTATTCCGGCGTTACGCTGGACAAGAGTGAATCGCGCACCGACTGGCTGGCCAGACCGCTGACCGAACGTCAGTGTGAATACGCAGCGGCGGATGTCTGGTATCTGTTACCGATCACCGCCAAGCTTATGGTAGAAACGGAGGCCTCCGGCTGGCTACCTGCGGCGCTGGATGAATGCCGCCTGATGCAAATGCGTCGTCAGGAAGTCGTTGCGCCGGAAGATGCCTGGCGTGATATCACCAATGCCTGGCAATTACGCACACGCCAACTGGCCTGTCTGCAACTGTTAGCCGACTGGCGACTGCGCAAGGCGCGAGAGCGCGATCTGGCGGTGAACTTTGTCGTGCGTGAAGAGCATTTGTGGTCGGTAGCGCGTTATATGCCGGGAAGTTTAGGCGAACTGGACAGCCTGGGTTTATCCGGTAGCGAAATCCGCTTTCACGGTAAAACGCTGCTAGCGCTGGTGGAAAAAGCGCAGACATTGCCGGAAGATGCCTTACCGCAGCCGATGCTTAACCTGATGGACATGCCGGGTTATCGTAAAGCGTTTAAAGCGATTAAGTCGCTGATTACTGACGTGAGCGAAACGCATAAGATCAGCGCCGAATTGCTGGCATCGCGTCGGCAAATCAACCAACTGCTGAACTGGCACTGGAAACTGAAACCGCAGAACAATTTGCCGGAGCTGATTTCCGGCTGGCGTGGTGAGCTGATGGCGGAAGCATTACACAATTTATTGCAGGAATATCCGCAGTAAAATCTTCCGAAGCCGGACTGGGCGCGCTCAGCGCCACATCCGGCTTCGGCAAACTACAAATCCAACACCAGGCGTTTACCCTTCGCACGCGAACAACAGATCAACATACTTTGCTGGCTGGCACGCTCTTCATCGCTAAAATATTGATCCCGATGGTCAGCTTCACCTTCCAGTATTGCTGTTTCGCAGGTTCCGCATACCCCTTCACGACATAAACATTCCACTTTCGCGGCTTTATTATTTTCAATAACCTGCAAAATAGTCATCTCTTCCGGCACCACAAACTCTTTTCCGGAACGGGCAAGCACCAGGGTAAATGCATCGCCGGTTTTGTCTTCGATAGCAAATTGCTCAAAGTGCAGCGTATCGGCGGCGATGTCCAGACGCGCAGCTTCACTTCTTACCGCTTCAATTAGCGCCTCGGGGCCACAGGTATAAACGTGTGTGCCAGGTTCGATATCCGCCAATAATCGCGCTAATTCCAGTCGTGTTCCGGTTGATGAATGATGCAAATGGACTTTCTCAGCCTGCGGATGCTGGACTAGCTCATCACGAAATGCGCAACTTTCTGGATTTCGCGAGCAGTAATGTAGCTGCCAGTCGACGTCGCTGTGTTGCAGCTCTGCCATGTGCGACAGGAAAGGGGTGATACCAATACCGCCCGCGATAAACAGATGCTTTCTGGCTGAGGGAATTAGCGCAAACAGGTTATTAGGCGTTGAAATCGTTAACCGATCGCCCACTTTTACCTGCTGATGCAAAAAGCGGGAACCGCCGCGCGAGTTTTCCTCCAGCCGAACGGCAATCTGATAACAAGAGGTGTCATGCGGCGAACTCAGTAGTGAATACGCATTGCTGTACTGGTTATCACCATCGCTCATCTGCACAATGACGTGACTTCCTCCGGTAAACGCAGGTAATGGTTTGCCATCGGTTGCCACCAGCGTGAAGCGTTTCACCTGTTCGGTAAGGGGTTCAACCTGGCTCACCTGTACTTCAAACATTTGATAGTCTGACATTGCTGTACTCCATCAAAAATCAGCCCAGCGGCGGAAAATACCGCCGCCGATGTCATTAGTCCTTAAACACCTGCGCCAGCAGATTATGGAAATGGGCGATACCATGTTCGGAAATGCCACTACCGCTACTGTCGGCCATGATGCGCCCCTGACCACGATAGCCACGCGATTTCAGCCCTTTCTGTACGCTTTCAACCAGACGTAAATCTTCCGGACGGAACACATCGCGATACCACTCAATCAGCGATTTTTGCTCGTCGGTTAACTCTTCATTGGTGAAGTAAATATCGTAGTTTTGCAGGGTAGTTTCAGAATCCACCGGGAATTCATAAATGACCGTCATCATCCCTTTGATCGGGGTGACGTTCAGCATCGTGCACGGCCACAGCCAGAAACCGTGGAATGCCGCATCCGTACCCTCTTCAAATTTAAACGACTGTTCGGACGGTTTGGCGAAACCGTATTGCAGCGTCCAGTTACCGTGCATGGTGTGCCAGTAACGATCAACCTGTACGGAGTCGGAGAAACCTGGATGCGCCGGACCACAGTGATAGCACTCGAGATAGTTATCGACAATGTTCTTCCAGTTGGCAGGCGTGCGGGTGGTAAAGCGGGCCGCCAGTTTCAGATCGTGGACTTCCGGGCAGGCTTCCAGCACTTTCGCGCCCAGGCCGGGTAATTGATCTTCTACGCTGGTGGCGTTGGGGTCCATGTTGATGAAGACGAATCCGGCATATTCTTCCAGACGCACCGGAACCAGTTGCGCTTTGTCGCTATCGAAATTGGCGACGTTTTCGCAGTTACGTGCATGGGCCAGGTTGCCATCGAGTTTGAATGCCCATGCGTGATACGGGCAGGTAATCACATTTTTTGCTTTTCCTTCACCGCTCAACAACTGATGACCACGGTGCGGACACACGTTATAGAACGCGCGCAAAACCTTATCACGACCGCGTACCAGCACGATGCTTTCGCCAATGATCTCACGCGTCACATAATCATTGGCATTCGCCAGTTCGCTGCTGTGAGCGACGCAAATCCAGCTTTTGGCGAAGACGTTCTCTTTTTCGTGTTCAAACGCGTTCTGATCGGTATAAAAACGGGCAGGAATGGTCCACGCCTCTTGCGGGTTAGCGCAAAAATTTTCGGGTAGTACAAAGTCAGGGCTCAGATTGCTCATAGGGATACCTTTATCGTTAGGATGATGGCGCTCAGTTGTCGCCTTTGAATACGGTTCCCGCAGGGAGCACTGGCGTTTTTTCCAGGGCTTCAACCGGTGTCTGCGGGAGATAATGTTCAACTTGATGAGCCGGAATGTCGGCGTAATCCTGTTTCAGCCAGCGAATAAACCCGCCGACTTTCACCAGTAAAATGACGAGGAAGGGAAGGGCTGTGAGCACGACGGTGGTTTTCATCGTTTCCAGCGAAGCACCGGTAAACAAGATGGAAAGCGGGATCAGAGTGATCACCACGCACCAGAAAAGACGCAGCCCACGGTCAGGATCGTCACCTTCCTGGAGATTACGCGTACTGGTCGCCGCCATGGTGTAGGCCACTGCATCCATATGCGAGGCAAGGAAAATAATCATCACGCCCAGGTATGCGGCGAGGAACAATTTACCGGCTGGCAACGACATCAGAACTTGCTGTACAGCTGTTTCGCCGCCCAGTGTTTCCAGCACCTGTGGGACGTTGATTACGCCATTGATAAACTGATGAATGGCATAGCTTTCCATTACGCCAAAGAAGAACCAGCAACCGACGGTGCTGCCGAGGATCAGTCCCCAGATAACTTCTTTAATCTTACGACCGCGGGAAACGCGGGTGACAAACATTGCTACGCCAGGGGTGTATGAGATCCACCACAGCCAGTAGAAAACGGTCCAGTTGCGGGTAAATGAACCATCGCCAAGCGGATCGGTGAATAAGCTCATTTGCAGGAAGTTTTGCGTGGTCAGGCCGATGGCATTGATGATGCTGTTGGTAATAAATTCGGTTGGGCCGACAATCAGCACCAGTAATGGCAGCAGGAACGCGCCCCAGCCAACCATTTTGCTCAGACGTTGCAAACCGTTGTTGATACCAATCCACGAGCTTAGGCAAAAAATGCCGCCGGAAAGCAGGATCACAAATGCCTGCACGGTGAAGTTATCGGGTAAACCGGTCAGCGCGGAAAGCCCACGGGTAAAGGTTGCTGCGGTAACAACAAGGGAAATGGTCAGTGCGCCGACAGTGGCGATCAGGAACATCAAATCGACCAGTTTTCCCCATGGGCCTTGCGGGCGAACGCCGGTAATAGCAGCAATAATGCCGGAAAGGCTCAGACCTTTGTTTTTCCGCACATGAAAGTGATAAGCCATGATTAATGAGGCCAGCGTATAAGTTGCCCAGGCGCTGATGCCCCAGTGGAAGAAAGAGTAGGGAACGCTAAATTCGAGTGCCTGTTGTGAACGCGGTGCGATATTTAATCCAGGTGTTTGATAATAATAGGCCCATTCAGCAACCCCCCAATAAAGCGTAGAAGAACCTAAACCGGCACAAATAAACATAAACAGCCAGGAGAGCGTGCTGTATTCCGGTTTTCCTTCGCCAAGACGAATATTGCCGTATTTACTGGTGGCTAAATAAATCACCAGTCCCATTGCCAGCAAAACCAATACCTGTACGGCGGAACCTAACGTACGCGTAACAAAATTTGCATGTTACATAAATTAAACAATTAAGAATACGGAAAGCCATAAAACACGAAACGGAAACAATAAAAGGTGAAATGACGCAGGTTATTTACTGCAAAGAACGAATAAAAAAACCGCGTCAGTGACGCGGTTCAAATAAACTGGTTTGACCTTAACGCAAAATAATTTTGCAAATCGCGTCGGCAACCTGTGGCGTGGTGGCATTGCCTTTCATATCAGGTGTTTTCGGCCCGTGAGCAATCACTTCTTCAATTGCTGCCAGAATACCGTTATGCGCTTGCTGGAAACGCTCATCGCCATTGCCGAGAAAATCGAGCATCATTGCCCCGGCCCAAATCGTGGCGATAGGGTTAGCAATATTTTTCCCGTAGATATCCGGCGCGGAACCGTGGACAGGCTCGAAGAGCGACGGGAAAGTGCGTTCCGGATTCAGGTTGGCGGATGGGGCAATGCCAATGGTGCCGGTGCAGGCCGGGCCAAGATCGGAAAGGATATCGCCAAACAAATTGGACGCCACCACCACATCGAATCGTTCCGGCTGCATCACAAAACGCGCGCAGAGAATATCAATATGCTGCTTGTCCCAGCGGATCTCCGGGTAATTCTCGGCCATTGCTTCCACTCGCTCATCCCAGTACGGCATGCTGATGGCTAAACCGTTCGATTTAGTGGCAGAAGTTAGTGTCTTACGTGGACGGCTTTGCGCAAGTTCGAAGGCATAACGCAAAATGCGATCGACACCACGGCGGGTAAATACCGATTCCTGAATGACGACTTCATGCTCTGTACCTTCATTCACTCTACCGCCGAGCGAGGAATATTCGCCTTCGGTGTTTTCCCTGACCACGTAAAAATCGATGTCGCCAGGCTGTTTTCCCGCCAGCGGGCAGGGAACGCCAGGAAAGAGACGAACCGGGCGCAGGTTGACGTACTGGTCGAATTCACGACGAAATTTCAGCAGCGAACCCCACAACGAAATATGGTCCGGAACGGTATCCGGCCAGCCGACGGCACCAAAATAGATGGCGTCGAAACGGCTAAGTTGCTCATGCCAGTCGTCCGGCATCATTTTACCGTGATGGCTGTAATACTCGCAGCTCGCCCACTCCATTTGCTCAAAACTCAAGGCGAAGCCCCAGCGCTCAGCGGCAGCCTGTAACACGCGAATCCCTTCAGGAAGGACTTCTTTGCCAATCCCGTCTCCCGGGATCGCAGCAATACGCATCGTTTTCATCATTGGGTTCTCACTTCCTGACCATCAAAATTGACAACATCACCATCCTATAATTGACTGAAAAGGAATTAATCCCCGTAACTGGTGAAACATAAAACACGAATCATGAATAATTTACCGCTGCTGAATGATTTGCGCGTCTTTATGCTGGTGGCTCGCCGGGCTGGTTTTGCCGCCGTGGCGGAAGAACTGGGCGTTTCACCGGCGTTCGTCAGCAAGCGCATCGCCTTGCTGGAGCAAACGCTAAACGTGGTGTTGTTACACCGCACCACCCGCCGCGTCACCATTACCGAAGAAGGAGAGCGGATTTATGAATGGGCGCAGCGGATTTTGCAGGATGTCGGTCAGATGATGGACGAACTTTCTGACGTGCGTCAGGTGCCGCAGGGGATGCTGCGTATTATCAGCAGCTTTGGTTTTGGACGACAGGTGGTGGCTCCGGCGTTATTAGCGCTGGCGAAGGCGTATCCGCAACTGGAATTACGTTTTGATGTGGAAGACCGACTGGTCGATTTGGTCAATGAAGGTGTCGATCTCGATATTCGCATTGGCGATGACATCGCCCCTAATTTAATCGCCCGCAAACTGGCGACCAATTACCGTATTCTCTGCGCGTCGCCGGAATTTATTGCGCAACATGGCGCGCCGAAACATTTAACCGATCTTTCTGCATTGCCGTGCCTGGTCATTAAAGAGCGCGATCATCCTTTTTGGTGTCTGGCAATTACGCAATAAAGAAGGCCCCCATGCGATTAAAGTCACCGGCCCACTGTCGTCTAATCATGGAGAAATTGTCCATCAGTGGTGTCTCGATGGGCAGGGGATTGCTCTGCGTTCCTGGTGGGATGTTAGCGAAAACATTGCCAGTGGTCATTTAGTGCAAGTGCTACCGGAATATTACCAGCCAGCGAACGTCTGGGCCGTTTATGTTTCAAGGCTGGCGACGTCAGCGAAAGTGCGGATAACGGTAGAATTTTTACGCCAGTATTTTGCCGAGCACTACCCGAATTTTTCACTGGAGCATGCCTGATTAATGATTCAATTATCGGGTTGATATCAGGTTAAAACCTGATTTTCTCCTTTCTAAGCCGCTACAGATTGGTTAGCATATTCACCTTTAATCGCGCATGATCGAAAGATAATTAAAGAGGTTAATGTGTTCGCTGAATACGGGGTTCTGAATTACTGGACCTATCTGGTTGGGGCCATTTTTATTGTGTTGGTGCCAGGGCCAAATACCCTGTTTGTACTCAAAAATAGCGTCAGTAGCGGTATGAAAGGCGGTTATCTTGCGGCCTGCGGTGTATTTATTGGCGATGCGGTATTGATGTTTCTGGCATGGGCTGGAGTGGCGACATTAATTAAGACCACCCCGATATTATTCAACATTGTACGTTATCTTGGTGCGTTTTATTTGCTCTATCTGGGGAGTAAAATTCTTTACGCGACCCTGAAGGGTAAAAATAGCGAGGCCAAATCCGATGAGCCCCAATACGGTGCTATTTTTAAACGCGCGTTAATTTTGAGCCTGACTAATCCGAAAGCCATTTTGTTCTATGTGTCGTTTTTCGTACAGTTTATCGATGTTAATGCCCCACATACGGGAATTTCATTCTTTATTCTGGCGGCGACGCTGGAACTGGTGAGTTTCTGCTATTTGAGCTTCCTGATTATATCTGGTGCTTTTGTCACGCAGTACATACGTACCAAAAAGAAACTGGCTAAAGTTGGCAACTCACTGATTGGTTTGATGTTCGTGGGTTTCGCTGCCCGACTGGCGACGCTGCAATCCTGATGCTTTCAGCCCGCGTTGTCGCGGGCTTCCCATCTATAATCCTCCCTGATTCTTCGCTGATATGGTGCTAAAAAGTAACCAATAAATGGTATTTAAAATGCAAATTATCAGGCGTACCCTGAAACGGCTGGAATAAACCGTTTTCAGCGCATTCACCGAAGGAGGGAAAAGGATGCTTCAAATCCCACAGAATTATATTCATACGCGCTCAACGCCTTTCTGGAATAAACAAACTGCACCTGCCGGAATATTCGAACGTCATCTTGATAAAGGAACGCGCCCGGGGGTTTACCCACGCCTTTCCGTTATGCATGGGGCGGTCAAATATCTCGGCTACGCTGATGAACACAGTGCAGAGCCTGATCAGGTGATCCTTATCGAAGCGGGGCAGTTTGCGGTGTTCCCTCCAGAAAAGTGGCACAACATTGAAGCCATGACTGACGATACTTATTTCAACATTGACTTCTTCGTGGCTCCTGAAGTCCTGATGGAAGGTGCGCAACAACGGAAAGTCATTCATAACGGGAAATGAATCATGGGCAAAGCAACGTATACCGTGACCGTCACCAATAACAGCAATGGCGTTTCTGTCGATTATGAAACAGAGACGCCGATGACTTTGCTGGTGCCAGAAGTGGCGGCTGAAGTGATAAAAGATCTGGTGAATACCGTACGTTCTTATGACACGGAAAACGAACATGATGTTTGTGGTTGGTAATTATCACTGATCGTTGATGGCGCAATTTCTGCGCCATCGCAAAAAAAACCTCCGTGATGCTCGTCACAAATCTTGCCCTCCCGATGTTGTGCTATGCTTTTTATCAGCGACTAACCCGCTAATGCAAAACAGATAAGTGAGGAAACAATGGGCATTCTGTCATGGATTATTTTTGGGCTTATTGCCGGTATTCTGGCGAAGTGGATCATGCCAGGTAAAGATGGAGGTGGATTCTTTATGACTATCCTGCTGGGGATAGTCGGTGCCGTAGTCGGCGGATGGATCAGCACGCTGTTTGGCTTTGGTAAAGTCGATGGCTTCAATTTTGGCAGCTTCGTGGTTGCCGTTATTGGTGCGATTGTCGTGCTATTTATCTACAGGAAGATTAAAAGTTAACGCTTAAATTGCACAAAGGCTGCACACAGGCAGCCTTTGCTATTTTTTAGAGGTGACGTTACCACCATCCCAGCTCAGTGCCGAGTACGACAATAATCGCCACACCCATCATAATAATCGTTGTTTTTTTCATCTTTATGCTCCCGGGGCAGCATAGCCGCCAATAAAAAACCATGCTAAAAATACGACCGCTGTAATGAAGATTACAACCGGAAAAATAATACCGATTCGCATGTTATCACCAATCAAAAGGATGTGAATACGCCTCAGGAATGTAGCGCTGGATGCGCGACAAAAGGTGTTTTCTGTTTGTGTTTTTTCTCCTGATACATCGCAATATCGGCAGCATGCAGGGCACTGTCTGCATCGGTTGTTTCAGGATCGACTTCTACTATGCCAAGACTGGCACCGGGATAATACAAATCAACATCACCTAAGTGATATTCTCCACGTATTTGCTGCTGAATGCGTTCTCGCAGCGACGAAATATCCGCATTCTCGTTGTTTAGTGAAACAACTAAAAACTCATCACCGCCGAGACGACCAATAACTTCGCCATTTTGCTGGAGCGTATTAAGGCGCTCGCCAACCTGAATGAGAAACAGATCGCCACTATTATGACCAAAACGATCATTGATTAATTTGAAGTTATCCAGATCGATAAACGCGATCATTATCTTATGGTTAAGATGCCGGGCGAGGGAAAACAGTGTCGTCAGATTTTCAAAAATCGCCCGCCGATTCGGTAGCCCGGTTAACGAGTCGGTATACGATTGCGCAATCAGCGCAGCATTGGCTTCGCGCAGCTGTTCAACCAGTGCCTCTTTTTGAATATATTGTGCAATCAGTCCGGCGAATAACTGTAAAACCTGTTCCGCGCGTTCACTCCACTGGCGCTTCTCACTGCTGGCGGCGCAAAGCGTGCCATAGAATGATCCATCCGGTAAGTGAATTGGCGTGCTCAGAAATGTGGTGATGCCAAGATTGCGTGCCGCAATACAGTCACCCCAACGGTCGGGGACTTCATCGCTGAAAAAGCAGTTTTCATCAATGGCGCGTTTGCATAACGAGTAATCCCACGAGACGGTAAAATTCTCCGGGATGTACATTTTCTGGCTGTTACGGGCAAACATAATATGCTGCAGGCGCGCTTCGACATCCACTTTGGTCAGGTAGGTTGATTCCATATCAGTGACCATTTCCAGCATCTCCAGAAGCTGTCGGACCAGACTTTCCAGTGACTGTTCTTTGGCAAGGGATTGCGAGACGCGGGCGATAATCTGATCTGACACGGAACAACTCCAGGATACGGCGGGTAAATGCTGATTATTTAATCTTTGCAGGCATGATAAAACATCATCAACAAAGATGAAACAAGACGTAATATGTTTTGAGTGAATGTAATAAAAATAGTGCTGCAAAACAAAACGATACCGCGATACTCTAATCTTGGATAAATATGTGAGATCAATAAATGAAAATTATCAGTTTTGTTCTGCCTTGCTTGCTGGTCCTGGCTGGTTGTTCAACCCCTTCTCAGCCAGAAGCACCTAAACCGCCGCAGATTGGTATGGCAAATCCGGCGTCGGTCTATTGCCAGCAGAAGGGCGGGACGCTCATTCCAGTGCAGACAGCGCAAGGGGTCAGCAACAATTGCAAATTACCGGGCGGTGAAACGATTGATGAATGGGCATTGTGGCGGCGTGACCATCCGGCTGGTGAAAAATAACCGCCGGATGCTGTACTAAAATCACAAGCTACGTAGCCAGTCGGCCAGCACCAGCGCATGGTTCTGCGTGGTGTTTTTTGCTGAGTAGAGCAGGGTCAGCGGCTGTTTTTTGGCGATGTCCGCCAGCCGCTTTCCTTCTTGCTCGTGTTGCGCCAGTTCTGCAAGATATTGCTCGCGAAAGGTTGCATAATCGACGACTTCGCCGTGAAAGGCTTTGCGCAGTTCCGTTGACGGCGTGATTTCTTTATCCCACTCATCAAGGGCTAAATCGGTTTTTTTGATACCGCGCGGCCAGAGGCGGTCGACCAGTATGCGATAACCATCGCTCTGTTCAGCCGGATCATAAACGCGTTTGCACTGAATATTCATCGTGTTTGTTCTCCCTTTCACGCATGATTTGTTACGTCACTATAGCACCGGATATTAGCGAATTTCTTTGTCTCTCCCGGCGCAAAGTCCGAAAATCGCCATCAGTAGTGAAAGTATGGCAACACCCATAAGTGGTACAGACCAGTTACCGTTAGCATCGTGTATTTTACCCATCAGCGGCGGCCCACAGGCTGCCAACAAATACCCGACGGATTGTGCCATCCCCGAGAGTGCCGCCGCCTGATGCGCAGAACTAGCCCGCAGACCAATGAACGTCAACCCCAGTATCATTGTTGCGCCGGAACCAAAACCGAAAAGCAGAGTCCAGGTGATCGCGTGCGCTGGCATAAAGCAGAGCCCAACCGCGCCCACTGCGCACATCAAGGCAACGAACGCTGCAATACCACGCTGATCTTTCACATGATGTAAGAAAAGTGGGATCAGCAAACCGGGTGCTGCTGTGGCTAGTTGCAGCAAACCATGCAGTGAACCCGCCTGTGCTTCGCTATAGCCGTGACTGATGAGGATCGCCGGAAGCCAGCCAATAATCACGTAATAGACCAGTGAGTTGATCCCAAGAAACAATGTGACCTGCCAGGCAAGCGGTGAACGCCAGATACCCCGAGTATGTAAGGCGCGCGAGGTACTCAAATTTGCATGTTGTTGACTTCGCCACTGTGGCAGCCATAAAAAAAGAGCCAGCAGAGGAAAACACATCAGCATGAGCAACGCGCCTTGCCAGCCAAAACCGTTCAAAGCCAGCGGCACGACCATAGCCGATCCCAGTGCCGCTGCAGCTCCCATTGTCAGGGAATATGCGCCGGTAAGTCTGGCGACGGAATGAGGGAAATCGCGTTTAATTAATCCTGGCAGTAAGACATTGCCTAATGCAATCCCACCGCCAATGACCGCTGTACCGCCAAATAATAAGTAAGGCGAAGGGAGAGAGCGAATTGCGATACCAGCACAGATCAAAAGTAACGCGGCAAACAGGCTACGTTCCATACCAAAACGTCGCGCTACCGGGGCAGCCAAAGGTGAGATTAGCGCAAAGGCCAATAATGGCAGGGTGGTCAATAAGCCGGTTTGCGCTGTCGTCAGCGAGTAAGCGGAACGAATCGTATCCAGTAACGGTGCTGCGCCGGTAAAGGTGACGCGTAATGTTGTGGCAATCATCAGAATGCCAGCGATAAGGACAATCCTGTTTTTGCCGCTTAATGAAGTTGAACAGGTCATATGCTTCTCATTGTTACAAACGAGGCTGTACCTTACCGTTTTTATTGTTATGTTGAATCAAGCTAAAATGACAAATTATCGCTAAGTTCGGACAAAATGATGCACAGGTTGAATCTCAATGGCTATGAACCCGACCGACACCATGAAGCCGCGGTCGCATTTTGTATTCACGCCGGAACGGATGAGTTAACCAGTCCTGTACATCAGCACCGCAAAGGACAGCTGATACTGGCGCTACATGGTGCAATTACCTGTACGGTGGAAAATGCTTTGTGGATGGTGCCGCCACAATATGCGGTTTGGATACCGGGCGGGGTGGAACATAGCAATCAAGTAACAGCTAATGCTGAACTCTGTTTTCTGTTTATCGAACCCAGCGCAGTGACAATGCCGACAACATGTTGCACATTGAAAATATCGCCCTTATGCCGGGAATTAATTTTAACCCTGGCAAACAGGACGACGACTCAGCGTGCTGAGCCAATGACCCGCAGATTAATTCAGGTCCTGTTTGATGAACTCCCTCAGCAGCCACAACAACAGCTGCACCTGCCCGTTTCTTCTCATCCTAAAATCCGCACGATGGTGGAGATGATGGCGAAAGGGCCTGTCGAGTGGGGGGCATTGGGGCAATGGGCTGGCTTTTTTGCGATGAGTGAACGCAATCTTGCCCGACTGATAGTAAAAGAGACGGGGTTGAGTTTTCGCCAGTGGCGTCAGCAGTTACAGCTGATTATGGCGCTTCAGGGATTAGTGAAAGGCGATACTGTACAGAAAGTTGCTCATACGCTGGGGTATGATTCAACAACGGCCTTTATTACTATGTTTAAGAAAGGCCTGGGGCAAACGCCAGGCCGATATATTGCGAGATTAACTACTGTTTCCCCACAATCAGCGAAACCAGACCCGCGGCAATAAGCGGCCCAACCGGTACGCCGCGAAACAGCGCTACGCCTAAAACAGTGCCTACCAGCAGCCCGGCGACCAGTTGCGGCTGGCTGCCCATTAACGTCACGCCGCGCCCACCCAGCCAGGAGACAATCACGCCTACTGCAATCGCCACCAGTGATTTCCAGTTCAGAAACGAGTGAATCAAGGTTGAGGGCGGTAGCGTCCCGCTGGCGATGGGGGCCATAACGCCAATCGTCAGAATGATTATCCCGATACTTAGCCCCTGTTTTTCAATCCACGGAAAAAAGGTGCTTAACGGTGTGACGCGGACAATGATTAACACCAGAATTGAAACGGCGACAGTGGTGTTATGACTGATAAAGCCCAGCGCAGCTAACCCGAGCAGGATCAGCAAAGTGACATCAAACATCGTGGTTTCCTTGCCAAAAAATAATAAGCCTGCTTACTTTACGCTTGCTGCAGGAAGGAAGTAGAAAATCTTTACGTTTTTTGCATAAAAAATCAGGCGAACTGTCATCAAACTGCCATTTGTGCACGCTAACAATAACGTGAAAACAGCTATCTCCCGGGGGCATGCTATGAACGATCAAATGTTTGTCGAGACACTGATTATCACGTCATCGTTTTTTGCCATTGCTGTTGTACTGGTTTTGTCCGTTCTTCTTATCGAACGGACCGGCTAGTTACGCAGTGCGGCGGAAATTGACCAGTTCTGGTTGCGCAATGCGCAAATAATCCGCGGTTTTCAAAATAACGGATTTATCCAGCATGCCTGCATTGAAGGCGATTTCATCAAATCGTTCGAAGAGTAGAGGGTCGGCAACCAGTTTGAGTTTTGGATGGAAGCTGAAAGGGGGGGATCGCGCCGAAGACACAGCCTGTGAGTTCATCGACTTCCGCCGGGCTGGCCAACGAAGCGCGTAATCCGCCTATATGGCTGGCGAGTTGGCTCAGATCGGCCTGTTGATCGGCTGCGAGGATCGCCAGAACATGTTGATTTACGCCATTGCCTTTGACTTTACATACCAGTGCCTTAGCACCCTGGCCTAGAGCGGTGCCACGAATTTCTGACACCGCTTCACATTTACCTACCGCTTCATGGGTAACGACGCGGAAGTCAGCACCTTCTTGTGATAATAAAGCGATTAACCGCTGATGCGTCACGCTTCCTTTAGCCATTTCAGTCATTTCACGCTCCTGAGATTACAAGCAAACAACCACAGAAGGTTATCATGAACGGCTGTTTTTGTTCTGCTTATTGACATATAAACGCTCATCGGAAGCTTTATACGCATCATGTAACGTATCGTTTTCTTTCATCGCGTAAATACCGGAAGAGAAGCCGATCTCTTTCTGCGGCGCGATATGTTGCAGACGTTTTTCGATACGTTCAGGCAGTTGTGCTGCAATTTGCGGCGTCGAATCGACAAGAATGATGCAGAATTCATCGCCACCGAGTCGGATGGCATAATCACTTTTACGAATCGACTGTTTAATCGCCTGAGCTAATAACGTAATCGCTAAATCCCCCTCCTGATGACCGAGGGTGTCATTTATTTGCTTTAACTTGTCCATGTCAATAGCAATAAACATCACCGAAGAACCGGATTGCACCAGTTTCTGCAACCGCTGCTCCAGTTCAGGGGTTAAAATTTTGCGATTATACAGTCCAGTCATCGCATCACTAATATTTTCTCGCGACACATTTTGGTATAAACGGAAGTGCATCCGGGTGATGCTGCCAACTTACTGATTTAGTGTATGATGGTGTTTTTGAGGTGCTCCAGTGGCTTCTGTTTCTATCAGCTGTCCCTCCTGTTCAGCTACTGACGGGGTGGTGCGTAACGGCAAAAGCACCGCCGGACATCAGCGCTATCTCTGCTCTCACTGCCGTAAAACATGGCAACTGCAGTTCACTTACACCGCTTCTCAACCCGGTACGCACCAGAAAATCATTGATATGGCCATGAATGGCGTTGGATGCCGGGCAACAGCCCGCATTATGGGCGTTGGCCTCAACACGATTTTACGTCACTTAAAAAAACTCAGGCCGCAGTCGGTAACCTCGCGCATACAGCCGGGCAGTGACGTCATCGTCTGCGCGGAAATGGACGAACAGTGGGGCTATGTCGGGGCTAAATCGCGCCAGCGCTGGCTGTTTTACGCGTATGACAGTCTCCGGAAGACGGTTGTTGCGCACGTATTCGGTGAACGCACTATGGCGACGCTGGGGCGTCTTATGAGCCTGCTGTCACCCTTTGACGTGGTGATATGGATGACGGATGGCTGGCCGCTGTATGAATCCCGCCTGAAGGGAAAGCTGCACGTAATCAGCAAGCGATATACGCAGCGAATTGAGCGGCATAACCTGAATCTGAGGCAGCACCTGGCACGGCTGGGACGGAAGTCGCTGTCGTTCTCAAAATCGGTGGAGCTGCATGACAAAGTCATCGGGCATTATCTGAACATAAAACACTATCAATAAGTTGGAGTCATTACCGTGCATCCGCACCATATTCAGCAAAATTAACGCCGTCAAAATCCAGAACAGAACGCTTTTCCACGAAGACGTGATAAAGTAAAGAATATCAATGGATAACGAGACACGAATGCCGCCCGGTAAGTCATGGACGTAACTGACATACTGGAACAGATTATCTTCGCTCTGGTTGATGATAATGTCGCGCCCCGAATCGGTATCGGTTAGCGTGACATTGAGAAAACGCCAGAGGAGAGGGCGGTCATGAGTATAAAAGATATTCCGCAGATTGTTTTTGTTAATATCCAGCAGCACAATCCCTTTTAGCTGCCCTGCGACATATACCGGCGTCAGCAAACTCATCACGTTCTGTTTAGTACGCTGATCCTGGTAAATGCTCGACAATACGGTACGCCCGGTAAATACCTTTTCAATATCTTTGCGATCGATGCCAATACTTCCTGACTGCAGGAAGGACCAGTTATTCATCGCAAAGTATTCAACATTAACCGGCTCATAAAAATAGACATAGCGGTCATTGAGATCGAGATAATAGTGAAATTTCTCTTCGGCCATCCCAAGACCTGAACCGTAATCATCCTGGTGGCGGTTGCCTTCCACTGCCTGATCAAAAGCGGGTAATAGTGCTGCAGCTTCCACAATTGTGTCGCAGTCAGTGGATGCGGTTTGTAGTGTGCCGCGTAAGCCCGGGTATTTATGGGCAGTCAGGTTTAAGCCATGGGTGTTATTGGCAGACTCAAAAGCCTCGCAGATGGCGCGCCGCTGTTCTGGCGACACTTCCGACTGCTCAGCAGCGAGAGCGCGCATCACATGCGCGGCAATACTCTGATTCTGATACTTATCATAAAGAAAGGAGGAGTCTGCTTTCTGCACGATATAGCGCAGATAGGCACTCATTGCTCTGTCGCTGGCGACAAGTTCAAAAATAAGGAAGGAAGATGTCAGCACAATGACACTTGCGGCGATAAAATGCCGGAGCATTCTATGGTGCAATTTCATGATAAATGGCACTCCTTCGGTTAGTGAAACGAGAAAACCAGATAAAGTTCGATTGCGGCCTGGCACAGGGGCGCTAATTATACTCATCTCTGCGCCGCTGGGGAGGGGAAATTTAGGGGTAATAGTAATAAATTGTATGCAAAAGCCACGCAAAAAGCATGGCTCTGAATATTTTTGCACTTAAATATGATGAATAATCACTTTGTTGCCCCCCTCGCTTTTCGCTTCGCGTAAGGCTTTATCTGCTTCCGTCATGACAAGCGAGATATTACGCGTGTCACCCGTTGAAAAAACCGTGCCAATACTGATGGTCATTTGTTCAGGAACATCATATCTGTTACTAAAGCCGGTCAGGAGTTCGACATTTTTACGCATACGTTCCGCAATGATTTTTGCCTGGGCACTATTGAGTTCGGTAAATAGCAAGCCAAACACCTCACCCTCCAGTCGCGCTAAAATATCATCGGGGCGGATGCTTTGCTGGATAATATCGACAATTGAAACCAGCACTTTATCACCCACACGATGTCCCCATTGGGCATTGATGCGTTTGAACTGATTAATATCAACCAGCATGACACAGAAGTCCTTAACAACAGGTCGCGACAATAATGACTCTACGCTGTTGAAAAAGTAGCGCCGATTATAAATATTGGTCAGCACATCATGAACTGCCAGTTTGCTGGAGAGTTGCAGCTCCTGAAAAATGTTATAAATCAGAAAAGACACAACAAACAGTTTACTGGAAACTTCAATCCCGCGACTGATATACCAGATAGTATAATTATACTCATCCAGAGTCAGTAGAAGTAAGTTGCAGCATAGCGATGCCAGACATAATAATGCTATTAACGGCCATAGTTCGCTGGCTAATCGTGTGCGCATGATAATAAAGAACAGTAAAAATGCCCACAGACAAACCAATATTTTTGTATAGTTGATTCCCCAGGTCGCAGTATGGTTGTCCGGACAGTAATCGACGACATACAAAGAATAGTCAGCGTTATAACTGCTCAGATTGTGTGCCAGAAGGGGAAAAACTAAAAAAGGGATCAGCGCCAGCAACAGGATTCCCGTTTTTTTCTTATTGTTGTCAAGGATGTTGTCTTTTCCATAACAAAAGAGCGCCAGCGAGGTTAAACAAATAAAACTGAGTTGGCGGAAAATATAGAAAATAGAAACATCATTCGACTTTGTCTGGATCAGTGTACTGCCGTTAATTGGTTTATGGATAATTACAATGGTTTCAACTAAATAGATAAGGCCACTTAAAAATGCAAGGCTTAAAATGAGTGTTGGTAAAATTTGTTTGTTAGTGAAATATTTCATTAACATGAAAAGAAAAATGACGGCGTTAAGGAAAAACAAAGCCACAACAACCATCAGGTAATTCATCTGTGGGATGAGTTTTACATTTGTGTTTTCGTTATATAAGGTAGTAATGCAAAATAAAATTAACGTCAGCAATAAACTGAAAATAAAAAAGCTTTGAGCTTTTAATTTTTGTGTACCCATAGAAACCATAAAAAGGAGAGCAATGTGAGTGCTGGATTTTATTGATGGCAGAGATATATAGTTTTGACCAGGATCAATTTTCGTTAACGATAAAAAATATTTAAAGAATAACCCCATGGAAATACGTGTTGACTGAATCATTTTTCCGAATGATTGTTTTCTGGAACTAAATTATGTAAAGGTTATGCTGTCATATTTAAAGCGATTGTAAGCTAATGTATGTAATAAATGAGATAATTTACAGTAAGCTAAAAATCAGCCAGGCGATAATGACCTGGCTGATAGTTTTAGCCTTTAGCTGTTGCATTTTGTTTATGAAACAGTTCACGGAACACCGGATAAATATCATCCTGGTCGCGGATGTGCTGCATCGCAAAGTTGTCGAAAGTAGATTGCAGATGCTCATATTCTCGCCACAATGTCTGATGTGCACGACGGGTAATTTCGATATAGCTGTAATAACGAACAACAGGTAATAATTTTTTCGCCAGGATTTCATGGCAAAGCGGAGAGTCATCGGCCCAGTTATCGCCGTCCGATGCTTGTGCAGCGTAAATATTCCACTGTGCCGGGTTATAACGCTCTTTCACTACCTCATCCATCAGTTTCAGGGCGCTGGAAACAATGGTGCCGCCTGTTTCCTGCGAGTAGAAAAACTCATGTTCATCGACTTCTTTCGCCTGGGTATGATGGCGGATGTATACGACTTCCACGTTCTTATACGTTCTGCTGAGGAACAGATACAGCAGAATATAAAAACGCTTAGCCATATCTTTAGTGGATTGATCCATTGAACCGGAAACGTCCATCAGGCAAAACATCACTGCCTGGCTGGAGGGATCGGGCCGCTTCTCGTAGTTCTTGTAACGTAAATCGAAGGTGTCAATAAAAGGGACGCGTTCAATTTTGGCACGTAATTCTGCAATTTCTTTGCGCAGACGTTCCTCTTCCAGCAGTTGCGCAGGTTCACTGTTGCTGATGATGGCCAAATTCTCTTCCAGTGCATGAAGTTCCCGCCGCTTGCCTGCCGTCATGGCTGTGCGTCGCGCCAGTGAGTTCTGCAATGAACGCACAACGCTGATATTGGCCGGAACGCCGTTAGCGGTATAACCCGCCCGATGCGTTTTATATTCGGTCAGCTGGCGTTGTTGGTTTTGTTTCAGATTCGGTAAGGCCAAATCTTCAAAGAGCAGATCAAGATACTCATCTTTCGAAATCTGAAAGACAAATTCATCCTGACCTTCACCATCCTGGCTGGCCTGGCCCTGACCACTGCCGGAACCTCCGCCGCCACCCTGGGGACGTTCAATTCGGTCGTTCTGGACGAAATGGTCATTGCCCGGATGCACGCGGTGGCGCAGACCGCCACGCCCCTGATGAAACATCGGTTCGCTAATATCTTCCGTGGGAATGGATACGGATTCGCCGCTGTCGACGTCAGTCACCGAACGCTTATTAATGGCCTCGGAGATCGACTGTTTAATTTGCGCTTTATAACGGCGTAAAAAACGCTGGCGATTCACCATGCTTTTGTTTTTGCCGTTCAGACGCCGGTCAATAAACCAGGTCATATGCCCCCCGTACTACATTTGCCAACTGTATGCTACGCCTGTGTTGCCGCTTCTCAGGCCCACGGTTCGCTGTCGTTGTAGGCCCGGTAACATGTGTACCGGGCCAGGGTTGTTAAGACGATTTACGTACGCGCAAATACCATTCGCACAGTAAACGCACCTGTTTACGGGTGTAGCCTTTTTCCATCATACGGTCGACAAAGTCGTCGTGTTTCTTCTGCTCGTCGGTTGACGTTTTGGCGTTAAACGAGATAACCGGCAACAGCTCCTCGGTATTGGAGAACATTTTCTTCTCGATGACCGTGCGCAGTTTTTCATAGCTGGTCCAGTTCGGATTGCGTCCGCTGTTATTCGCTCTGGCGCGCAGTACGAAGTTAACAATCTCGTTGCGGAAATCTTTTGGATTACTGATCCCCGCCGGTTTCTCGATTTTCTCCAGCTCGGCGTTAAGAGACTCGCGGTCAAACAGCTGCCCGGTATCCGGATCGCGATACTCCTGATCCTGAATCCAGAAATCCGCGTAGGTAACATAACGGTCGAAAATGTTTTGCCCATATTCGGAATAGGATTCAAGGTAGGCCGTCTGGATCTCTTTGCCGATAAACTCGGCATATTTCGGGATCAGATAACCTTTCAGGAACTCCAGATAGCGTTCTGCCTGCTCTTGTGGGAACTGCTCGCGCTCAATCTGCTGTTCCAGGACGTAGAACAGATGGACCGGGTTTGCTGCCACTTCTACATGATCGAAGTTGAACACGCGGGAGAGGATCTTAAACGCAAAACGCGTCGACAGACCGTTCATCCCTTCATCGACACCGGCGTAGTCACGATATTCCTGATACGACTTGGCTTTGGGATCGGTGTCTTTCAGACTTTCGCCATCATAAACCCGCATCTTTGAATAAATGCTGGAGTTTTCTGGCTCTTTCAGGCGCGAAAGAATGGAAAAACGTGACAGTGTTTCGAGCGTGCCAGGGGCGCATGGGGCGTGAGTCAATTCACTGTGATTAAGCAATTTCTCGTAGATTTTGATCTCTTCGGAAATGCGCAAGCAATACGGCACCTTCACGATGTAAACACGATCGAGGAAGGCTTCGTTGTTTTTGTTATTACGGAAAGTGACCCATTCGGACTCGTTCGAGTGTGCGAGAATAATCCCGTTGAACGGCAGGGCGGAGATACCTTCCGTCCCGTTGTAGTTACCTTCCTGAGTGGCGGTTAACAAGGGATGCAGCACTTTAATCGGTGCTTTAAACATCTCAACGAATTCCATGATCCCCTGATTGGCGCGGCACAGCGCACCGGAATAGCCGTAGGCGTCCGGGTCATTCTGCGCGTAGTGTTCGAGTTTACGAATATCGACTTTCCCAACCAGCGCGGAGATGTCCTGGTTGTTCTCATCGCCGGGTTCCGTTTTGGCGATAGCAATTTGTTGCAGAATTGACGGCCAGACCTTCACTACCCGGAACTTAGTGATATCGCCACCAAATTCATGCAGGCGTTTTGCCGCCCACGGCGACATGATGGTGCCGAGATAACGGCGAGGAATGCCATACTCTTTTTCCAGAATCTGCGCATCTTCCTGCGGATTGAAAAGACAGAACGGATGATCGTTGACCGGGCTACGCTCACCGTTCGCGCTCAATACATAAATCGGTACGAGCTGCATTAATGATTTCAGTCGCTCAGCAAGCGATGATTTACCCCCACCCACAGGCCCCAGCAGATACAGGATTTGTTTCTTCTCTTCCAGCCCCTGAGCCGCGTGTTTCAGATAAGAGACAATCTGTTCAATCGCGTCTTCCATGCCGTAAAACTCTTCAAACGCCGGATAACGTGCAATGACCCGGTTAGAAAAGAGTCGAGAAAGTCTGGGTTCCTGGGCTGTATCGACCATGACAGGCTCACCGATAGCCATCAATAGCCGCTCAGCCGCGTTGGCATAAGCACTGCGATCTTGCCGACAAGTGGTAAGAAACTCCTGCAGTGTGAACTCTTCGTCCTTGGCAGCTTCATATCGCTGGCGATAGTGATCGAATATATTCATGGTATGCCGTCCTTTCGTTTTTTAGCACAGGTTAAGAGCCGTTCATATGAATAGTAGAGGCTCCCGGAAGAGGTAAACTGAACGACGTCTCTTGCTAAAACACAGCAACTCTCATGCCATTTTATCGACGATGAGAACAACGTGCCCGGTGATACACCTTCAAAATTAAGCGTAGATGGCAAATGGAAAACTTGCCTGCACGGCTTTCTTAATTTCAATGGCATATCAACAACTCATCCATAAATTTTGCATAATTAATGTAAAGACCAGGCTCGCCAGTAACGCTAAATTCATTTGGCTGTAAGCGCGGTGTCATCCGCGTCAGGAAAATTAAACAGTTACTTTAAAAAATGAAAACGTAAAAAGGTTGGGTTTCGATGTATTGACGGGTAAACTTTGTCGCCCGCTAAACATTTGTTTAAGGAATGATTAATTGTGACCAAACTCAAACTTCTGGCACTTGGAGTGCTTATCGCAACGTCTGCAGGCGTAGCGCACGCTGAAGGTAAATTTTCCCTGGGCGCAGGCGTAGGTGTCGTTGAACACCCATATAAAGATTACGATACCGATGTTTACCCAGTACCGGTAATCAACTATGAAGGCGATAACTTCTGGTTCCGTGGCTTAGGTGGTGGTTACTACCTGTGGAATGACGCAACGGATAAACTTTCAATTACCGCTTACTGGTCGCCGCTTTACTTCAAAGCGAAAGACAGTGGCGATCACCAAATGCGTCACCTGGATGACCGTAAGAGCACCATGATGGCTGGTCTGTCTTATGCTCACTTTACCCAGTACGGTTACCTGCGTACCACCCTGGCTGGCGATACCCTGGATAACAGCAACGGCATCGTCTGGGATATGGCCTGGTTGTATCGTTACACCAACGGTGGCCTGACCGTGACTCCGGGTATTGGTGTGCAGTGGAACAGCGAAAACCAGAACGAATACTATTATGGCGTATCGCGCAAAGAGTCCGCTCGCAGCGGTCTGCGTGGCTATAACCCGAACGACAGCTGGAGCCCTTACCTGGAGCTGAGCGCCAGCTACAACTTCCTCGGCGACTGGAGTGTTTACGGTACCGCACGCTACACCCGTCTGTCTGATGAAGTTACTGACAGCCCGATGGTGGATAAATCCTGGACTGGCCTGATTTCTACCGGGATCACCTACAAATTCTGATAATGCATCTTTCCAGGGCATTTTGTGCATAAAAACAGGGCGTCACGCCCTGTTTTGCATTACGGTGGTGCAATACCTGGGAGGAAACAATGCAACAAAAAATGATTCAATTTAGTGGCGATGTCTCACTGCCAGCCGTAGGGCAGGGAACATGGTATATGGGCGAAGATGCCAGTCAGCGCAAAACAGAAGTTGCTGCACTACGCGCGGGCATTGAACTCGGTTTAACCCTCATTGATACCGCCGAAATGTATGCCGATGGCGGTGCCGAAAAGGTGGTTGGGGAAGCATTAACCGGTCTGCGAGAGAAGGTCTTTCTCGTCTCTAAAGTCTATCCGTGGAATGCTGGCGGGCAAAAAGCGATAAATGCATGCGAAGCCAGTTTACGCCGTCTCAATACTGATTATCTCGATCTTTACTTATTACACTGGTCTGGCAGTTTCGCTTTTGAAGAGACTGTCGCAGCGATGGAAAAATTGATCGCCCAGGGAAAAATCCGCCGCTGGGGCGTTTCTAACCTTGATTATGCTGATATGCAGGAACTCTGGCAGCTGCCGGGGGGAAATCAGTGTGCCACTAATCAGGTGCTTTACCATCTCGGTTCACGAGGAATTGAGTACGATCTACTCCCCTGGTGCCAGCAACAGCAGATGCCGGTGATGGCTTACAGTCCGTTAGCCCAGGCCGGGCGGTTGCGCAATGGACTGTTAAAAAACGCGGTAGTCAACGAAATTGCACATGCTCACAATATCAGCGCGGCACAAGTATTGTTGGCGTGGGTGATCAGTCATCAGGGTGTGATGGCGATTCCAAAAGCGGCCACGATTGCCCATGTCCAACAAAATGCGGCTGTGCTTGAGGTCGAACTTTCTTCAGCGGAATTAGCTATGCTGGATAAGGCATATCCGGCACCAAAAGGAAAAACTGCGCTGGATATGGTGTGATGTTGTGTGCCGGATGCATTGCACCCGGCACACAACATTAACGTAAATTAACGTTTCGCAACGCGAATGGATTGCGCCAGATGTGCAGGTTTCTCTTTGGTCACTTTTTGCGTTTCTGAAGCGTAAGCCGTTTCTACACAAACAAATGTTTTGTAGCCATCATCCGGCATATCGCCCATGCTAATTGAAAGCGCCGGTCCCGGGTTCCAGCCGACAACGTTCAGATGATGCTGGTGGCCTACGGCGATAATACGATTCAGCGCTTCATCATTAATCACGCTGCAATCTTGTGGATTCAGATACACGCGATCGGTACGGTCAGGGAAGGTCTGAATACCATCGGTCAGTACATTTTCTTTCGCGTCATTCACTTTATCAATGAAGCGATCGCCCAGCCCACTGACGCTTACCTTAGCGATATCACCCACGTTAAAGTAGGTATGCAGGGCAGAGGTGGTTTCAAATTCGCCATGTGATTCAAGATCGATTTCACAAGTTTTACCCACGCGGAAATGCGCTAACAGCGTAAAGTCGTGCGGCCAGAATTTTTTCGTCTCTTCGCTTTGCGTCAATTCAAAAGTCAGCGCTACGCCATCAGCATCTTCATGATGTGATTTCAGCGTCCACGGCAGGTTGCGGGCAAAACCGTGCGCAGGCAGACCTTGTTGTGCCGCCGGACCAAACCACGGCCAGCAAACCGGTACGCCACCGCGAATAGCGACGCCATTTTTGAACGGTGTGTTGTTGCTCAACCACAGAACTTCTTCTTCACCCGCAGGTTTCCACGAGAGAAGGTGTGCGCCCTGTAATGCAAAAGAGGCTTTTACCTGGGGATGATCGACCACAATGAGGTCCAGTTCATCCAGTTTACGACGGGAGAGGACAGGGGAGATTTGTTCGATGACCGGAAGGGCAAAAATTTTCTTAATCATGACGCAGTCCTTTAACTTCATTTTATCAGGTAAAAAAAAGAGCGACCGAAGTCGCTCTTTTTAGATCACAGTGTCATCTCAACTTATTTGGAGATGTGAGCGATCAGGTCCAGAACTTTGTTGGAGTAACCGGTTTCGTTGTCGTACCAGGATACCAGTTTCACGAAGTTGTCGTTCAGAGCGATACCAGCTTTAGCATCGAACACGGAAGTGCAAACTTCGCCGTTGAAATCGGTAGATACTACGTCATCTTCGGTGTAGCCCAGAACGCCTTTCATTTCGCCTTCAGCAGCAGCTTTAACGGCAGCTTTGATCTGCTCGTAAGTTGCAGCTTTTTCCAGACGAACGGTCAGGTCAACTACAGATACGTTCGGGGTCGGAACGCGGAACGCCATACCAGTCAGTTTGCCATTCAGTTCTGGCAGTACTTTACCTACAGCTTTAGCAGCACCGGTAGAGGACGGGATGATGTTCTGGGAAGCGCCGCGGCCGCCGCGCCAGTCTTTGTGAGACGGGCCATCAACGGTTTTCTGAGTAGCGGTAGTAGCGTGAACGGTGGTCATCAGACCTTCGATGATGCCGAAGTTATCGTTGATAACTTTAGCCAGCGGAGCCAGGCAGTTGGTGGTGCAGGAAGCGTTGGAAACGATGTCCTGGCCAGCATATTTGTCGAAGTTAGCGCCTTTAACGAACATCGGAGTGTTGTCTTTAGACGGACCAGTCATAACCACTTTCTTCGCACCAGCGGTGATGTGTTTACGAGCAGTTTCGTCAGTCAGGAACAGACCAGTTGCTTCAGCGACAACGTCAACACCAACTTCGTCCCATTTCAGGTTAGCCGGATCACGTTCAGCGGTAACACGGATTTTTTTACCGTTAACGATCAGATGACCGTCTTTCACTTCAACGGTACCGTCGAAACGGCCGTGAGTGGAGTCATATTTCAGCATGTATGCCATGTAATCAGCGTCTAACAGGTCGTTGATTGCAACGATCTCGATGTCAGAACGTTTCTGAGCAGCACGGAAAACAATGCGACCGATACGGCCAAAACCGTTGATACCTACTTTGATAGTCATATATTCCACCAGCTATTTGTTAGTGAATAAAAGGTTGCCTGTAAAATTACAAAAACCTTACGCAGCGTCAAGCGGAATCGTGTCAATCATTGCGACAAATCAATCCTGTGCCTAAGCATTACGCGACTGACTCGCCTCACTCTTCCTTTGGGCTTGAGACCACATGGGGTCGGCGCCCCGAATTTTAAAGGGCAATTACGATAAAAATGTGATTTTCATCACGATTTAGGTGCAGCCATTTCGTCGAGATCAAGTTTAGGACAAAATTTTGCCAGTTGGTGTTAATGTTTTGTTAGAATCAGTCACGTAATGTGAGCACGATTAAAGTGAGATGTGAGCAAATGGCTAATAAACCTTCGGCAGAAGAACTGAAAAAAAATTTGTCCGAGATGCAGTTTTACGTGACGCAGAATCATGGGACAGAGCCGCCATTTACGGGTCGTTTACTGCATAACAAGCGTGACGGCGTATATCACTGTTTGATCTGCGATGCCCCGCTGTTTCATTCCCAAACCAAGTATGATTCCGGCTGTGGCTGGCCCAGTTTCTACGAACCGGTAAGTGAAGAATCCATTCGTTATATCAAAGACTTGTCACATGGAATGCAGCGCATAGAAATTCGTTGCGGTAACTGTGATGCCCATCTGGGGCATGTCTTCCCCGACGGGCCGCAGCCAACGGGCGAACGTTATTGTGTTAACTCTGCCTCTTTACGCTTTACCGATGGCGAAAACGGCGAAGAAATCAACGGTTGAAAAAACGATTCAGCAACTTATTCCACAGGAGCGGAAAAATTATGAATCTTGATGACATTATCAACAGCATGATGCCTGAGGTATACCAGCGTTTGTCGACCGCCGTTGAACTGGGGAAATGGCCTGATGGCGTTGCGTTGACCGAGGAACAAAAAGAGAACTGCCTGCAACTGGTGATGCTGTGGCAAGCCCGCCATAATATCGAAGCACAGCATATGACAATTGACACAAATGGTCAGATGGTCATGAAGAGCAAACAGCAGTTAAAAGAAGATTTTGGTATCTCAGCAAAGCCTATTGCCATGTTTAAGTAAGTGGTTCATCCCCTTTTTGCCTCGGCTATGAAGGGGATAGCCAACAATGACCCCACGACTCATCTCAATTATCTCGCCATGACCTGGCTAAGTCCCAGTCCGATCTCTTGCCGTCCCGTTCACACCTGAATGACTTCTCCTGAACTTAAGTCTCAGACCTATTTGGCCGGTAATCCCTCTCGAATTTGCTCTTTTTGCGCCCCGCCTTCCATCAACCTGTAACAGACCCAGCCATTTTCTGCGTAATTGTGATCTGAGTTGTAAAACGCAGATCATTATCTGTGTTTTACAGATTTAATGTTGACCTCAAAAATCATGTGGGTAAGTATGATGGCCATCTAAGCAAAACTAAACACAGAGGATGACGCAATGAAAGCACTGGCTCGGTTTGGCAAGGCCTTTGGCGGCTACAAGATGATTGATGTCCCACAACCCATGTGTGGCCCGGAAGATGTAGTGATTGAAATTAAAGCCGCGGCAATCTGCGGCGCAGACATGAAGCACTACAATGTCGATAGCGGTTCTGATGAGTTTAACTCTATCCGCGGCCATGAGTTCGCAGGTTGTATTGCGCAGGTTGGTGAAAAAGTCAAAGACTGGAAAGTGGGGCAACGCGTCGTATCGGATAACAGCGGTCACGTTTGCGGTGTTTGTCCGGCCTGTGAACAAGGTGATTTTCTGTGTTGTACAGAAAAAGTAAACCTTGGTCTGGATAATAATACCTGGGGCGGTGGTTTTTCCAAATATTGTCTGGTTCCTGGTGAAATTCTCAAAATTCATCGTCATGCGTTGTGGGAAATCCCTGATGGTGTTGATTATGAGGACGCAGCCGTACTTGACCCTATCTGTAATGCCTACAAATCCATCGCGCAGCAATCGAAATTCCTTCCTGGTCAGGATGTGGTCGTCATCGGCACTGGCCCACTCGGGCTGTTCTCCGTACAAATGGCGCGAATTATGGGGGCGGTAAATATCGTCGTCGTTGGTCTGCAAGAAGATGTGGCGGTCCGCTTCCCGGTTGCAAAAGAACTGGGTGCGACGGCAGTAGTAAATGGTTCTACCGAAGATGTGGTGGCGCGCTGCCAGCAAATTTGTGGCAAAGACAATCTGGGACTGGTGATTGAATGCTCCGGTGCCAATATCGCACTGAAACAAGCCATCGAAATGCTCCGCCCGAACGGGGAAGTGGTACGCGTTGGAATGGGCTTCAAACCTCTTGATTTCTCGATTAATGACATTACCGCCTGGAACAAAAGCATCATTGGGCATATGGCCTATGACTCCACCTCATGGCGTAACGCTATCAGGCTATTAGCCAGCGGCGCTATCAAAGTCAAACCGATGATCACGCATCGTATCGGCCTGTCGCAATGGCGCGAAGGGTTTGATGCGATGGTCGATAAAACCGCAATCAAAGTGATCATGACTTACGACTTTGATGAATAACCACTCTCCTGAAGGAACGTTATCGCATGGAACAGATAACAAAACCGCATTGTGGTGCACGGCTGGATCGCTTACCGGATTGCCGCTGGCATTCATCAATGTTTGCCATCGTCGCGTTTGGCTTGCTTGTCTGCTGGAGTAATGCCGTTGGTGGCTTGATCCTCGCGCAGCTGAAAGCGTTGGGCTGGACAGATAATTCCACCACAGCCACATTCTCAGCAATCACGACCGCCGGAATGTTTCTCGGTGCGCTGGTGGGCGGCATCATTGGCGACAAAACCGGTCGCAGAAATGCGTTCATCCTCTATGAGGCCATTCATATTGCCTCGATGGTTGTCGGTGCTTTCTCACCGAATATGGATTTCCTTATTGCCTGCCGTTTTGTGATGGGAGTTGGGCTGGGAGCTTTACTGGTTACGCTGTTTGCTGGTTTCACCGAATATATGCCCGGTAGAAATCGTGGAACGTGGTCAAGTCGGGTTTCCTTTATTGGCAACTGGTCATATCCGCTCTGTTCATTGATAGCGATGGGACTCACGCCGCTGATTAGTGCAGAGTGGAACTGGCGGGTACAACTGCTTATCCCTGCAATATTGTCGCTTATCGCTACGGCGCTGGCCTGGCGCTACTTTCCTGAATCCCCGCGCTGGCTGGAATCGCGCGGACGGTATCAGGAAGCCGAGAAAGTCATGCGGAGTATAGAAGAAGGCGTCATACGCCAGACGGGTAAACCTTTGCCGCCTGTGGTTATTGCTGATGACGGTAAAGCGCCACAAGCGGTGCCGTATTCAGCCTTACTGACAGGAGTATTACTGAAACGCGTGATATTAGGCTCTTGTGTGCTGATTGCCATGAACGTTGTGCAGTACACACTAATTAACTGGTTGCCAACAATATTCATGACCCAGGGGATTAATTTAAAAGACTCGATTGTTTTAAATACCATGAGTATGTTTGGCGCGCCATTTGGTATTTTTATTGCCATGCTGGTGATGGATAAAATTCCGCGTAAAACAATGGGTGTGGGGCTATTAATCCTGATTGCGGTGCTCGGATATATCTATTCACTGCAAACCAGTATGTTGCTCATAACGTTGATTGGTTTCTTCCTGATTACTTTCGTCTATATGTACGTTTGCTATGCCTCGGCAGTGTATGTCCCTGAAATCTGGCCGACAGAGGCCAAACTCCGTGGCTCCGGTCTGGCGAATGCGGTAGGGCGAATCAGTGGTATTGCCGCACCTTATGCCGTTGCAGTGCTGCTCAGTAGTTATGGCGTTACGGGAGTCTTTATTCTTCTGGGGGCGGTTTCAATTATTGTCGCAATTGCTATCGCCACCATTGGAATCGAAACCAAAGGTGTCTCCGTTGAAAGTTTAAGTATTGATGCAGTAGCCAATAAATAATACGGGTGGATTCAAAATGAAAAATTCAAAAGCAATATTGCAGGTGCCGGGCACAATGAAAATTATTTCAGCAGAAATACCAGTGCCTAAAGAAGATGAAGTTTTGATTAAAGTAGAATATGTCGGTATTTGTGGTTCAGATGTACATGGTTTTGAATCAGGCCCGTTTATTCCGCCTAAAGACCCAAATCAAGAAATTGGCCTGGGTCATGAATGCGCCGGGACGGTTGTGGCTGTGGGAAGCCGCGTGCGCAAATTTAAACCGGGGGATCGGGTAAATATCGAACCTGGCGTTCCTTGCGGTCACTGTCGTTACTGTCTGGAAGGCAAATATAACATCTGCCCGGACGTTGATTTTATGGCGACACAACCCAACTACCGCGGCGCATTAACGCACTATCTGTGTCATCCGGAGAGCTTTACTTACAAACTGCCCGACAATATGGACACGATGGAAGGGGCGCTGGTGGAGCCTGCCGCAGTCGGGATGCATGCCGCGATGCTGGCAGATGTTAAACCGGGTAAGAAGATAATTATTCTGGGAGCAGGTTGTATTGGTTTGATGACGTTGCAAGCGTGCAAATGCCTGGGAGCAACGGAAATTGCCGTCGTTGATGTGCTGGAAAAACGTCTGGCAATGGCGGAACAGCTTGGTGCGACAGTGGTTATTAACGGCGCAAAAGAAGACACTATTGCACGCTGTCAGCAATTTACCGAAGACATGGGCGCAGATATTGTTTTCGAAACAGCGGGTTCTGCGGTCACCGTTAAACAGGCACCTTATCTGGTAATGCGCGGCGGTAAAATTATGATTGTTGGTACTGTACCCGGCGATTCGGCAATCAATTTCCTCAAAATCAATCGCGAAGTCACTATCCAGACGGTATTCCGCTATGCCAATCGTTATCCGGTCACGATTGAAGCTATTTCTTCAGGGCGATTCGATGTGAAATCGATGGTGACGCATATTTACGATTATCGGGATGTACAACAGGCATTTGAAGAGTCAGTTAACAACAAACGCGACATTATTAAAGGCGTTATTAAAATTAGCGATTAATTAATACGGGAGAACAGAACATGCTCGCAGATATCAGATATTGGGAAAACGATGCCACAAATAAACATTATGCAATTGCCCATTTTAACGTATGGAATGCAGAAATGTTGATGGGCGTTATCGACGCAGCCGAAGAAGCGAAATCCCCGGTTATTATTTCTTTTGGTACAGGTTTTGTCGGTAACACCTCATTTGAAGATTTCTCTCACATGATGGTATCAATGGCACAAAAAGCAACGGTGCCGGTAATAACTCATTGGGATCATGGTCGGAGTATGGAGATTATTCATAACGCCTGGACTCATGGTATGAATTCATTAATGCGTGATGCTTCCGCGTTTGATTTCGAAGAAAATATTCGTTTAACCAAAGAGGCTGTCGATTTCTTCCATCCGCTGGGTATTCCGGTAGAGGCGGAATTAGGGCATGTCGGTAATGAAACCGTTTATGAGGAAGCGCTGGCGGGCTATCACTATACCGATCCTGACCAGGCGGCTGAATTTGTTGAACGTACGGGCTGTGATTCATTGGCTGTCGCCATCGGCAACCAGCATGGGGTTTATACGTCAGAGCCACAATTGAACTTTGAGGTCGTCAAACGCGTACGCGATGCCGTTTCTGTTCCGCTGGTTTTGCACGGTGCATCGGGGATCAGTGATGCCGACATTAAAACTGCAATTTCGTTGGGTATCGCGAAAATCAACATTCATACGGAGCTCTGTCAGGCCGCAATGGTTGCAGTGAAAGAAAACCAGGATCAGCCTTTCCTGCATTTAGAACGTGAAGTACGTAAAGCTGTAAAAGAACGGGCATTGGAAAAAATTAAACTGTTCGGTTCTGATGGCAAAGCGGAATAATGATATGGATAATCTCGACGTTATTTGTATAGGTGCCGCTATTGTTGATATTCCATTGCAACCGGTCAGTAAAAATATCTTTGATGTGGATTCTTATCCTCTTGAAAGAATCGCAATGACCACCGGGGGTGATGCAATAAATGAAGCAACAATTATTTCTCGTCTGGGCCATCGCACAGCATTAATGAGTCGTATTGGTAAAGATGCCGCAGGGCAATTTATTCTCGACCATTGCCGCAAAGAGAATATTGATATTCAAAGCCTGAAGCAGGACGTCAGCATAGATACCTCTATTAACGTTGGACTGGTGACGGAGGATGGCGAGCGGACGTTTGTCACAAACCGTAATGGCAGTCTGTGGAAATTGAATATTGACGATGTTGATTTTGCGCGGTTTTCTCAGGCGAAATTATTATCACTGGCCAGTATTTTCAACAGTCCACTATTGGATGGTAAAGCGCTAACAGAAATTTTTACGCAAGCTAAAGCCCGGCAGATGATTATCTGTGCCGATATGATCAAACCGCGGTTGAATGAAACGCTGGATGATATTTGCGAAGCATTGAGTTATGTCGATTATCTGTTTCCTAATTTTGCCGAGGCAAAATTACTCACCGGGAAAGAGACACTGGATGAAATTGCTGACTGCTTTCTTGCGTGCGGCGTAAAAACGGTGGTGATTAAAACGGGTAAAGACGGCTGCTTTATCAAGCGTGGTGACATGACGATGAAGGTGCCGGCGGTCGCAGGAATAACCGCCATCGACACCATTGGCGCGGGCGATAACTTTGCTTCAGGTTTTATTGCGGCACTGTTAGAAGGCAAAAATCTGCGTGAATGCGCACGCTTTGCCAATGCAACGGCGGCTATCTCGGTTCTAAGCGTCGGTGCCACCACCGGCGTAAAAAACAGAAAGCTGGTCGAACAATTGCTGGAAGAATACGAAGGATAATGAAGGCAAATGAAAAAGATACCTTTAGGCACAACGGATATTACGCTTTCGCGAATGGGGTTGGGGACATGGGCCATTGGCGGCGGTCCTGCATGGAATGGCGATCTCGATCGGCAAATATGTATTGATACGATTCTTGAAGCCCATCGTTGTGGCATTAATCTGATTGATACTGCGCCAGGATATAACTTTGGCAATAGTGAAGTTATCGTCGGTCAGGCGTTAAAAAAACTGCCCCGTGAACAGGTTGTAGTAGAAACCAAATGCGGCATTGTCTGGGAACGAAAAGGAAGTTTATTCAACAAAGTTGGCGATCGGCAGTTGTATAAAAACCTTTCCCCGGAATCTATCCGCGAAGAGGTAGCAGCGAGCTTGCAACGTCTGGGTATTGATTACATCGATATCTACATGACGCACTGGCAGTCGGTGCCGCCATTTTTTACGCCGATCGCTGAAACTGTCGCAGTGCTTAATGAGTTAAAGTCTGAAGGGAAAATTCGCGCTATAGGCGCTGCTAACGTCGATGCTGACCATATCCGCGAGTATCTGCAATATGGTGAACTGGATATTATTCAGGCGAAATACAGTATCCTCGACCGGGCAATGGAAAACGAACTGCTGCCACTATGTCGTGATAATGGCATTGTGGTTCAGGTTTATTCCCCGCTAGAGCAGGGATTGTTGACCGGCACCATCACTCGTGATTACGTTCCGGGCGGCGCTCGGGCAAATAAAGTCTGGTTCCAGCGTGAAAACATGCTGAAAGTGATTGATATGCTTGAACAGTGGCAGCCACTTTGTGCTCGTTATCAGTGCACAATTCCCACTCTGGCACTGGCGTGGATATTAAAACAGAGTGATTTAATCTCCATTCTTAGTGGGGCTACTGCACCGGAACAGGTACGCGAAAATGTCGCGGCACTGAATATCAACTTATCGGATGCAGACGCAACATTGATGAGGGAAATGGCAGAGGCCCTGGAGCGTTAAATACTCAACACGATTCACCTCTGTTTCTGTGAAAACTGTGATGAAAATCTGTGATTCAAACAGGTTATTTTGAAAGTAAACATCGGTTATGCGATAATCGCGCTAATGTGATGTAAAAAGATACAGGGGTGTAATCGTGGCGGCAAAAGACAGGATTCAGGCAATTAAGCAAATGGTTGCCAACGATAAAAAGGTGACAGTCTCAAATTTGAGTGGGATTTTTCAGGTAACCGAAGAAACCATTCGCCGCGATCTTGAGAAGCTGGAAGATGAAGGCTTTTTGACCAGAACCTATGGTGGTGCTGTTTTAAATACAGCGATGTTGACGGAGAATATCCATTTTTATAAGCGCGCTTCATCGTTTTATGAAGAGAAGCAGCTTATTGCACGCAAGGCACTACCCTTTATCGACAATAAAACCACCATGGCAGCCGATTCCAGTAGTACCGTAATGGAATTGCTCAAATTGTTACAGGACCGTAGTGGCCTGACGTTGCTAACCAACTCGGCGGAAGCGATTCATGTTCTGGCTCAGTCAGAAATTAAAGTCGTTTCAACGGGTGGGGAACTAAACAAAAATACACTTTCACTGCAAGGAAGAATTACTAAAGAGATCATCAGGCGCTATCATGTCGATATCATGGTAATGAGTTGTAAAGGTCTTGATATTAACAGCGGCGCGCTGGACTCTAATGAAGCGGAAGCTGAAATCAAAAAGACAATGATCCGTCAGGCGACAGAAGTTGCGTTATTGGTTGATCACTCTAAGTTTGATCGCAAAGCTTTTGTCCAGTTAGCTGATTTTAGTCATATTAATTACATAATAACTGATAAATCACCGGGTGCAGAGTGGATAGCATTTTGCAAAGACAATAATATCCAGCTGGTGTGGTAATTTAAGCACACGTTGTCAATATTATTTGTTCCTGCGCCTTGAAATAAAATGATGATAAAGATGCGGCAAGTGAATTTGCCGCAATTGCTACCTTTTTAGCAAATCCGAGGCACCTAATGGAACAATATGATCAAATTGGCGCAAGACTGGACCGCTTGCCTTTGGCCCGGTTTCATTATCGTATATTTGGTATTATAAGCTTTAGTCTGTTATTAACAGGGTTTTTGAGTTACTCCGGTAATGTCGTCTTAGCAAAGCTGGTAAGCAATGGATGGTCAAATAATTTCCTCAATGCCGCCTTTACCTCGGCATTAATGTTTGGTTATTTCATCGGCTCACTTACTGGTGGGTTTATTGGTGACTACTTTGGGCGGCGCAGGGCGTTTCGCATAAATCTTCTCATCGTCGGTATTGCTGCAACAGGGGCCGCTTTTGTCCCTGATATGTACTGGCTCATCTTCTTTCGCTTCCTGATGGGAACAGGAATGGGGGCGCTGATTATGGTTGGCTATGCCTCATTTACGGAGTTTATCCCCGCGACGGTGCGTGGAAAATGGTCCGCGCGGCTCTCATTTGTTGGTAACTGGTCGCCCATGCTGTCTGCGGCGATAGGCGTGGTGGTTATCGCTTTTTTTAGTTGGCGAATAATGTTTCTGCTGGGTGGTATTGGCATACTGTTAGCCTGGTTTCTCTCAGGTAAATACTTTATCGAGTCGCCACGATGGCTGGCAGGGAAAGGGCAAATCGCAGGTGCAGAATGCCAACTTCGTGAAGTAGAGCAGCAAATTGAAAGAGAGAAGAGTATTCGTTTACCCCCGCTTACTTCGTATCAGAGCAACAGCAAGGTTAAAGTAATCAAGGGTACTTTCTGGCTCCTGTTTAAAGGTGAAATGTTACGACGTACATTAGTCGCGATTACTGTTTTAATTGCAATGAACATTTCGCTTTATACCATCACCGTATGGATACCGACCATATTTGTTAACTCCGGCATTGATGTCGATAAATCAATATTAATGACCGCTGTTATTATGATTGGCGCTCCGGTAGGAATATTTATTGCGGCATTAATTATTGATCATTTTCCTCGTCGGTTATTTGGCTCCACCTTACTTATTATTATTGCCGTGTTAGGCTATATCTATTCAATTCAGACTACAGAGTGGGCGATTTTAATCTATGGACTGGTGATGATCTTCTTTTTATACATGTATGTTTGCTTCGCGTCGGCGGTTTATATCCCGGAGCTTTGGCCAACGCATTTACGCCTGCGCGGTTCGGGTTTCGTTAATGCCGTCGGACGGATCGTCGCAGTCTTCACGCCCTATGGCGTTGCGGCATTATTAACACATTATGGGTCGATCACGGTGTTTATGGTACTTGGTGTTATGTTATTGCTCTGTGCGCTGGTTCTCTCCATTTTTGGCATCGAAACGCGGAAGGTGTCGTTGGAAGAGATTTCTGAGGTGAATTAAATCTTTCGTTGATGGCATCAATTGCCAGATGTGCCACTGACGTGTTTTATTTGGCCTACAATGCCAGTACAGAATTGTAGGCCAGCGTAAAATTACCCCTGTGTCTCTTCCCAGTCTGCCAGCGTATATAGCGTTGCCCCAGCTGCTGACATCTCCATAAACGCGTGCGCACTGTCCTGGGGCTGGATATTCACGCCACGACAACCATCGGTAATCACGTTTACCTTATAACCTAACTGTAACGCGTCCAGCACGGTAAACTTCACGCAATAGTCAGTAGCCAGGCCCATAACGATCAATTCATCGATTTCATGATCGCGTAACCAGTCATCGAGAGAGGTTTTCTGCCGACGGCCGTTATCAAAAAAGGCACTGTAACTGTCAACTAAAGGATTTTCGCCTTTATGGAACACCGCTGCGATCGCTTTTTGGTGCAGTAACGGATGTAATTGTGCGCCTTCACTGTTCTGCACACAGTGATCTGGCCAGAAGGTTTGTGGCAAACCGTCGAGTTGGCCTGGCGTATAAGGCTCTACACCGTGCTGACTGGCAAAACTGCCGTGATTCGCCGGGTGCCAGTCCTGACTGGCGATAACCGCTTCACCGCGCGACTGGCACCAGTCAATCAGGCGGTTAGCGACATCCACCGTACTGTCACCTTCCGGCACGGCGAGCGCGCCACCAGCACAGAAATCATTTTGTAAATCGACCAGTAACAGGGCGCGAGGGGGCATTACAGTCTCCTTAATCATCCGGCGTCAGTTCGCCGCGCAGGTTTTGGCTCATGGCCTTGCGAATGGTTTCAGTATCCAGTTCCTGGCTAAGCAGGTAATGCAGTTTGGTTAGCGTGGCTTCTACAGTCATATCTGCACCGCCAATTACGCCGGCATGGGCGAGGGCGTTACCGGTGGCATAACCACCCATGTTCACTTTACCGGACATACATTGTGTCAGGTTGACCACCACAATACCGCGATCGCTGGCTTCTTGTAATTCCTGCAGGAAGGCTTTGTTTTGTGGCGCATTACCCACGCCATAGGAGCGCAGAATCAATGCTTTCACCGGTTGGCGCAGAAAATTGCGCACGACGTCAGCAGAAATCCCTGGATAAATCGTCACTACGCCAATTGGTTGTGGGGTGATTGGATGAACGATTAATTCCCCTTCACCGTGCGGGGCGGGTGGCGTATTCAAACGACGAATATGGATACCTGCTTCCAGTAACGGAGGAAGGTTTGGAGAGGCAAACGCATCAAAACCATCGGCATGGGCTTTGGTAGTGCGGTTGCCGCGATACAATCGGTTATTGAAAAAGAGCGTTACTTCGTTGATCGGATAATTCGCCGCAACGTACAACGCATTCAGCAGATTAATTTGTCCGTCAGAGCGTAACTCAGCCAGCGGGATTTGTGACCCTGTCACAATGACCGGTTTACCGAGATTCTCGAGCATGAACGACAGCGCAGAGGCGGTATACGCCATCGTGTCGGTGCCGTGCAGAATGACAAAACCATCATAGTCGTCATAGTGCGCTTTAATATCTTCAGCAATATGCTGCCAGTCTTCCGGCGTCATATCTGAAGAATCCATCAGCGGCGTATATTCATGAATGGTGAAATCTGGCATCTCCGGGCGATGGAATTCCGGCATCAGCGCCAGTTGGCGTTGTAGATGACCTGACACCGGTATATAACCCTGCTCGGAACGCTGCATCCCGATGGTCCCGCCCGTGTAGGCAACGTAAATTGATTTCTTTTGCATGATATTGATATGAATGATATCGAAAGAGCAAAAGTATATACGTGAGGCAGGGGGAGCGCACCTGATACTATGCGGATAAGGAAATATGGGGCGAAACAGCGGGAAGAGGATTCGTCGACGTAAAAAATAATGTGGCCGACGATCTGTCGGCCACTCAGTACAAGACTTAACGCATGTTGGCGCAGGTCAGGCAAAACGCATAACGGTTTTGTGGGTCATTAAACGCGGCCAGCTTGTCACTTTCACTTTTAACGGTAGAGGCTACCGAGGCCAGCGGTGCAGGTAACATGGCCTGGAACGCATCTGGCAACATTGCCCGGACAGAACCAGACATGTTGTCCATCACTTTGTCGAAGAAGGTCGGTTCATCAACGTAATATTCCAGATGCCACTGTTTCACTTTTGCCAGCTCTGCTGCTTTGGCGACCGCATCATCGAAATCCCCGAGACTATCGACCAGCCCGTTAGCTTTTGCATCCTGACCGGTCCAGACGTGGCCCTGGGCAATTTTATCAATCTGCTCCGGCGTCGAATGACGCGCATCAGCAACCAGCGTGATAAAGCGTTTATAGCCATTCTCAATGCTTAACTGCATCATCAGCTGCGCTTCCGGCGGCAGTGCCCTGGTGATAGAAACATCCGCCAGCGGTGAAGTTGAGACACCATCAGTATGAACACCAATCGAATCCAGACTATTTTCTACGGTGGTGATCACGCCGAAGATACCGATAGAACCGGTCAGGGTGCTGGGGTTAGCCACAATGTAATTAGCTGGCGTGGAAATCCAGTAACCACCAGATGCCGCCATGCCGCCCATCGATACAACCACAGGCTTACCCGCTGCCCGGGCTGCTGCCAGTTCAGCGCGAATCACTTCAGACGCGGTAACGCTGCCGCCTGGGCTATTAACACGCAGGACAATCGCTTTCACTTTCGGGTCAAGGCGAGCGTCGCGGATTTGTGCCGCAGTGGTATCACCGCCAACATTCCCCTGAGTTTCCTCGCCATCCATAATTGCGCCATTAGCAAAGACGACACCGATGCTGTCACCGGTATCTGCCGGCGTTTTCAATGCGTAATCGTAATAACTGATGGCGCGATAATTTTTATCAGTCTTACTCCAGCCGAATTCTTTGGTCAGTGCTTTTTCGATTTCCGCACTCGATGCCAGTGCATCGACCAGCTTGTTTTCCAGTGCATATTTCGCGGTATCGCCACCGGTTTTGGTTAAACCCTCAAGCAACCCTTGCGCGCCAGGGAATACCTGCTCAGCAGGGATCTGCCGGTTAGCGGCAACAGTATTCAGATAGTTTTGCCACAGCTCACCAATCCAGCGGCTGTCAGCTTCGCGGGCTGCCGGTGACATATCATCACGAATAAACGGTTCAACGGCAGATTTATACGTACCCACGCGGAACACATGGGTGGAAACTTTCAGCTTATCCAGCAACGATTTGTAGTACAGACCGTTGGTGGCAAAGCCGTGCAGATCAACCACGCCTTGCGGAGACAGCCAAATTTTATTGGCGAAACTGGCGAGATAATATTGCCCCTGGCTGTAGTTCTCGCCAACGGCATAAACCGGTTTCCCGCTGTCACGAAACTCTTTCAGAGCTTTGCCGATGTACTGCATAGACGGTTGGTCGCCGCCTGCGAAGTTTTTCAGATCCATCACAATACCGGTGATATTGCGGTCGTCCTTCGCCTGGCGAATAGTGTTGACGATATCAAACAGTGAGTTTTCCTGCAGACGATCGGAACTGGCACCAAGCAGCTGGCGGCTTAATTTACTAAACCGCTGAGAACTGTCGGGTTTATCGACGATCACACCAGAAATGTCCAGCAGCAGTGCGCCACGACTGGCCGTTTCTTTCGAATCACCACCACTGACCTGCATCCAAATCCCCACACCAACCAGTACGAGGAAAATAAAGAACAGGTTAAGTACCATTTCACGGACGAAATTCAGCAGACGCCACGTCCATTTAAAAAATCCGGCAATAAATCGCCAAAGGGTTCGCATGTATTCTCCCAACTTAAGGTCACACCTGTCACAGGCGCAATAGATGTGGTTATCGTAATGACCCAACCGGTACTTGTCAGCAGGAATTGCGGACTGTGCTGTAACAAAATCCACTCTCGTGTTAATTTTGTGAATAAATATCACGACAGGAGTTAATCAAATGGATGCACTCGAACTATTGATCAATCGCCGTAGCGCCTCCCGCTTGGCTGAACCCGCGCCAACGGGTGAACAACTGCAAAACATCCTGCGTGCGGGTATGCGTGCGCCGGACCATAAGTCCATGCAACCGTGGCATTTTTTTGTGATTGAAGGGGAAGGGCGCGAGCGTTTCAGCGCCGTACTGGAACAGGGGGCGATTGCTGCCGGTAGTGATGACAAAGCTATCGACAAAGCCCGTAATGCGCCGTTCCGCGCACCGCTCATCATCACGGTGGTGGCGAAATGCGAAGAGAATCATAAAGTCCCGCGCTGGGAACAGGAAATGTCTGCCGGATGCGCGGTCATGGCGATGCAAATGGCAGCAGTTGCCCAGGGGTTTGGCGGCATCTGGCGCAGTGGCGCATTAACTGAAAGTCCGGTAGTGCGTGAAGCATTCGGTTGCCGTGAGCAGGATAAAATTGTCGGTTTTCTCTACCTCGGTACGCCGCAGCTGAAAGCATCTACGTCGATTAACGTCCCGGACCCGACGCCGTTTGTAACTTATTTCTGATAATTGTCGCGAAACTGTCTGGATTGTGAGCAAAGGCGCAGGAATTCAGACACTCTCACTTATCACTTCACGGAATGAGGGTTACCATACCCGGATTGCATTGACAGGAGATGTCCATGAGCGAGAACTCGATTCGTTTGACCCAATACAGCCACGGAGCTGGTTGCGGCTGTAAAATTTCCCCAAAAGTGTTGGAAACCATCCTGCATAGTGAGCAGGCGAAGTTTGTTGATCCGAATTTGCTTGTGGGTAATGAAACCCGCGACGATGCGGCGGTGTACGATCTGGGCAATGGCACCAGCGTTATCAGTACCACCGACTTCTTTATGCCGATCGTTGATAATCCTTTCGATTTTGGCCGCATTGCGGCGACTAACGCCATCAGCGATATCTTCGCGATGGGGGGCAAACCGATTATGGCGATTGCGATCCTCGGCTGGCCGATTAACAAACTTTCCCCAGAAATTGCCCGCGAAGTGACCGAAGGTGGACGCTATGCATGTCGTCAGGCGGGTATTGCGCTGGCTGGCGGTCACTCCATCGATGCGCCGGAGCCGATTTTTGGTCTGGCGGTAACGGGGATCGTACCGACCGAGCGGGTGAAGAAAAACAGTACCGCACAAGCCGGATGCAAACTGTTCCTGACGAAACCGCTGGGGATCGGCGTTCTTACCACGGCTGAGAAAAAATCACTGTTGAAACCAGAACATCAGGGACTGGCGACGGAAGTGATGTGCCGGATGAACATCGCAGGCGCGTCCTTTGCCAACATCGAAGGCGTAAAAGCGATGACCGACGTTACGGGCTTTGGTCTGCTGGGCCACTTGAGCGAAATGTGTCAGGGGGCTGGTGTGCAGGCACGCGTCGACTATGAAGCGATCCCGAAACTCCCCGGTGTTGAAGAGTACATTAAGTTGGGCGCAGTACCTGGCGGCACTGAACGTAACTTTGCCAGCTACGGTCATCTGATGGGTGAAATGCCGCGTGAAGTGCGCGATCTGCTGTGTGATCCGCAAACTTCTGGCGGTTTGCTGCTGGCGGTCATGCCGGAAGCAGAAAATGAGGTCAAAGCTACAGCCGCCGAGTTTGGCATTGAACTGACGGCAATTGGCGAACTGGTGCCAGCGCGCGGCGGTCGTGCCATGGTTGAGATTCGTTAATTCAATGCGGTTGTTTATTGCCGAAAAACCGAGTCTGGCGCGCGCCATTGCTGATGTCCTGCCCAAACCGCACCGGAAAGGCGATGGCTTTATCGAGTGCGGTAATGGTCAGGTGGTGACCTGGTGTATCGGTCACCTGCTTGAGCAGGCGCAGCCAGACGCCTACGACAGCCGCTATGCGCGCTGGAATCTTGCGGATTTGCCGATTGTCCCGGAAAAGTGGCAATTACAGCCCCGACCCTCCGTGACCAAACAACTTAACGTCATCAAACGGTTCCTGCATGAAGCCAGCGAAATCGTTCACGCCGGGGACCCGGATCGTGAAGGGCAATTGCTGGTGGATGAAGTGCTGGACTATCTGCAACTGGCACCGGAAAAGCGCCAGCAGGTACAGCGTTGCTTGATAAACGACCTGAACCCGCAGGCGGTTGAGCGGGCGATCGACCGTCTTCGTTCCAACAGTGAGTTTGTACCGCTGTGCGTTTCTGCGCTGGCGCGAGCGCGTGCCGACTGGCTGTACGGCATCAATATGACCCGTGCGTATACCATTCTCGGTCGCAATGCCGGTTATCAGGGCGTACTTTCCGTGGGACGCGTGCAGACGCCCGTGCTTGGGCTGGTGGTGCGCCGCGATGAAGAGATTGAAAACTTCGTGGCGAAAGACTTCTTTGAAGTCAAAGCACATATCGTGACACCTGCCGATGAGCGGTTTACCGCTATCTGGCAACCGAGCGAAGCGTGTGAACCGTACCAGGATGAAGAAGGGCGCTTGTTACATCGTCCACTGGCGGAGCATGTGGTTAACCGCATTAGTGGTCAACCGGCTATTGTCACCAGCTATAACGATAAACGGGAATCAGAATCCGCGCCGCTGCCTTTTTCGCTTTCAGCGTTGCAGATTGAAGCGGCAAAACGTTTTGGTCTGAGTGCGCAGAACGTGCTTGATATCTGCCAGAAACTGTACGAAACGCACAAGCTAATCACTTATCCGCGTTCTGATTGTCGCTATTTGCCAGAAGAACATTTTGCCGGACGCCACGCGGTGATGAATGCCATCAGTGTTCATGCACCGGATCTGTTGCCGCAGCCAGTGGTAGATCCAGATATACGCAACCGCTGTTGGGATGACAAAAAGGTCGATGCGCACCACGCCATCATTCCGACCGCACGGAGTTCTGCGATCAACCTGACGGAGAACGAAGCGAAGGTCTATAACCTGATTGCCCGTCAGTATCTGATGCAATTCTGCCCGGATGCGGTGTTCCGCAAGTGTGTTATCGAACTGGACATTGCCAAAGGCAAATTTGTCGCTAAAGCGCGTTTTCTTGCTGAAGCAGGCTGGCGCACGCTGTTAGGCAGCAAAGAGCGCGATGAAGAAAACGACGGCACGCCACTGCCTGTGGTGGCGAAAGGCGATGAGTTGCTGTGTGAAAAAGGTGAAGTGGTAGAGCGGCAAACCCAGCCGCCGCGCCATTTTACCGATGCAACACTGCTTTCGGCGATGACCGGGATCGCGCGCTTTGTGCAGGATAAAGATCTGAAAAAGATCCTCCGTGCGACCGATGGTCTGGGGACAGAGGCAACGCGTGCCGGGATTATTGAACTGTTGTTCAAGCGTGGTTTCCTGACCAAAAAAGGGCGCTATATCCACTCCACCGACGCCGGAAAAGCGCTATTCCATTCGCTGCCGGAGATGGCGACGCGACCGGACATGACCGCGCACTGGGAATCGGTGCTGACGCAAATCAGCGAAAAGCAGTGTCGCTATCAGGACTTTATGCAGCCGCTGGTGGGGACGCTATATCAGCTTATTGATCAAGCCAAACGTACGCCGGTGCGGCAGTTTCGCGGCATTGTGGCTCCGGGCAGTGGTGGCAGTGCTGATAAGAAAAAGGCTGCACCGCGTAAACGTAGTGCGAAAAAAAGTCCGCCAGCAGATGAAGTCGGAAGCGGGGCGATAGCGTAAGCGAGTGAATCTTTCGTGCTATTCGAGTCATATTCTGAAATATCCAGCGGATCAAGAAAATTCGTTGGATATTTTTTTTGCATGGATAAAATTATCGCCTCTAAAGTATGTAATAACAGGGAATGTGATGAAAAAAGTTTTATTACAAAACCATCCTGGGAGCGAGAAGTATTCTTTTAATGGCTGGGAAATATTTAATAGTAATTTTGAACGGATGATTAAAGAAAATAAGGCCATGCTGCTTTGTAAGTGGGGGTTTTATTTAACATGTGTTGTCGCTGTAATGTTTGTGTTCGCAGCGATAACATCCAACGGTTTGAATGAAAGAGGCCTGATTACCGCGGGATGCTCTTTTCTTTATCTATTAATTATGATGGGGCTTATTGTTCGGGCCGGTTTTAAAGCAAAAAAAGAACAACTGCATTATTATCAGGCTAAAGGTATTGAGCCGCTCAGTATCGAGAAGTTACAGGCGCTACAATTGATCGCACCTTATCGATTCTATCATAAGCAATGGTCTGAAACGCTGGAGTTCTGGCCGCGAAAGCCTGAACCTGGCAAAGATACCTTCCAATATCATGTGCTTCCTTTTGACTCGATCGATATCATAAGTAAAAGACGCGAGTCTTTAGAGGATCAATGGGGTATCGAAGATAGCGAAAGTTATTGTGCCTTAATGGAGCATTTTCTTTCTGGCGACCATGGAGCCAATACCTTTAAAGCAAACATGGAGGAAGCCCCAGAGCAGGTTATCGCCTTGTTGAATAAATTTGCTGTTTTTCCCTCAGACTATATCTCTGATTGCGCTAATCATAGCTCCGGTAAATCCTCGGCGAAGCTAATATGGGCGGCGGAATTATCATGGATGATCTCGATATCAAGCACAGCTTTTCAAAACGGGACAATTGAAGAAGAACTGGCCTGGCATTATATAATGCTTGCTTCTCGAAAGGCGCACGAGTTGTTCGAAAGCGAAGAAGATTATCAAAAAAATAGTCAAATGGGATTTCTTTACTGGCATATCTGCTGCTATCGCAGAAAGTTAACGGATGCTGAACTTGAAGCGTGTTATCGTTACGACAAGCAGTTTTGGGAGCACTACAGTAAGAAATGCCGTTGGCCCATAAGAAATGTTCCGTGGGGAGCATCATCCGTTAAATACTCATAAACGCCTGAAATTTTGCCGGGGGCGCTGCGCTTGCCCGGCCTACATTAGAGCGTAACTGCAATGAATTGTGCCCATTTGTAGGCCTGATAAGCGTAGCGCCATCAGGCATTTACAACTTAAATCACACCCTGCGCCAGCATCGCATCGGCAACCTTCACAAAACCGGCAATGTTCGCGCCCTGCACGTAGTTGGTTTGCTCACCTTCACCACCATGCTCAACACAGGCATGGTGGATATCCAGCATGATGTGATGCAAACGTGCGTCAACTTTCTCGGCTTTCCAGCCCAGGCGCGCAGCGTTTTGTGCCATTTCCAGGCCCGATGTAGCGACGCCACCAGCATTAGCCGCTTTACCCGGTGCAAATAGTACGCCTGCCTGCTGGAACAGTTCAGTCGCTTCGATGGTGGTCGGCATATTTGCCCCTTCGGCGACGGCTTTAACGCCATTAGCGATAAGCTGATGCGCGGCGTCAACATCCAGTTCATTCTGGGTGGCGCAAGGCAGGGCGATATCAACCGGTAGAGACCACGGCTGTTGGCCTTCGAGATAGACCAGACCAAATTCTTTGGCGTAATCTGCCACTCGACCATCGCGGCTGGCTTTGATTTCGATAAGACGTGCCAGTTTCTCTTTCGTGAATCCGCTTTCATCAACTACAGTGCCGCTGGAGTCTGACGCAGTGATCACACGAGCACCAAATTCCATCGCTTTTTCGATAGCGTACTGGGCGACGTTGCCGGAGCCAGAAACGGAAACGCGCATCCCTTCAAAACCCATACCGTGGCGTTTTAGCATTGCTTCTGTGAAATAAACCAGACCGTAGCCGGTAGCTTCCGGGCGAATAAGACTGCCGCCAAATGAAAGGCCCTTACCGGTGAAGACGCAGGCGGTATTGTTGGAGAGCTTTTTCATCATCCCCGCCATAAAGCCGACTTCACGACCACCAACCCCGATATCACCTGCCGGAACGTCGGTATCCGCGCCCAGGTGGCGATACAGTTCAGTCATCAGCGCCTGGCAAAAACGCATCACTTCACCTTCGCTTTTTCCTTTCGGATCGAAATCGCTGCCGCCTTTACCACCGCCCATCGGCAGAGTAGTCAGGGCATTTTTGAAGGTTTGTTCAAAGCCGAGGAATTTGAGAATGGAAAGGTTAACTGACGGATGGAAGCGCATACCGCCTTTGTACGGGCCGATGGCAGAGCTGAACTGCACACGCCATGCACGGTTGACCTGTATCTGGTTGCGATCATCAACCCATACCACGCGAAACTGGATCACGCGCTCCGGTTCAACCAGACGCTCCAGTAATGACATCTGGCGATATTTTGGATTTTGTTCAAGAAAAGGCCAGAGTGTGGTCATTACTTCACGAACGGCTTGCGCGAACTCGGTTTGATTCGGGTCGCGCTTTTGGACATGGTTGAGGAATGACTCCAGAGAATATGTCTGATCCATAGATATAAAACCCTTATATATTAATACGATTGTGCTTATGTTGTTTATGTCATGTGCTTTTGCAGTTTTCGACTATACCATCAAGAATGTGACGGTAAGCAAGAAAAAAATGACCCAGGAAAGCAAATTAATAACGAGAGTAATCTCATAACCAAATGCGATAACTCAGACGCTAAAGTTTTGCCACCCGGCTACCGTTATCAGTAGCAGAGACAATAACGTTAAGGAGTTCCCTGTGAGTCGAGCATTGTTCGCCGTAGTATTAGCATTTCCATTAATTGCACTGGCTAACCCGCATTATCGTCCGGACGTGGAGGTAAACGTACCGCCAGAAGTGTTCAGTTCAGGCGGGCAGTCAGCGCAGCCCTGTACTCAGTGCTGCGTTTATCAGGATCAAAATTATTCTGAAGGGGCGGTAATTAAAGCCGAAGGAATACTGCTGCAATGCCAGCGTGATGACAAAACCCTTAGCACTAATCCGCTGGTCTGGCGGCGCGTAAAGCCATAAACGCCTCTAATAATGGAATGTCAGCAGGGGCCAGCGGATATTGCAGCGCCTCTTCAGGTGAGCACCAGACCAGCGCCTGATGTTCATGTGCCTGTAACGTCCCGTGGAAGTCGGGTACGTGCCAGGCATGAAGATGGATAATCCGCCCCGAAACTTCTCGCTGATGGCTGGCAACATATTCACCCACAGTTGCTTCGATGCCCAGTTCTTCGCGTAACTCACGCACCAGCGCCTGCCGCTGACTTTCATCCGGCTCGACTTTACCACCGGCAAACTCCCATAATCCCGCCTGATCGCTCTGGGCGGGGCGTTGCGCGAGTAAAATTTTGCCATCACGTTCAATGATGGCGGCAACAACTTCAATCATTTTCATAAATTACACACGGGCAGATAAGCGAAAAATGCCATAATATCCGCACTGTTGCTCAATCAGAAAGGCTTTATATTTAAGGAGTGCCTGTGCTAGACCGCCATCTTCATCCCCGGATTAAACCGTTGTTGCATCAGTGCGTGCGGGTTCTTGATAAACCGGGCATTACGCCAGATGGTTTAACATTAGTGGGATTTGCCATCGGCGTGCTGGCTCTGCCGTTTCTGGCGCTGGGCTGGTATCTGGCGGCGCTAGTCGTCATTTTGTTGAACAGGCTGCTTGATGGTCTGGACGGTGCGCTGGCGCGGCGCAGAGAGCTTACCGACGCGGGCGGCTTTCTTGATATTTCTCTCGATTTTCTCTTTTACGCGCTGGTGCCGTTTGGCTTTATTCTTGCTGCACCGGAGCAAAATGCGCTGGCAGGCGGCTGGTTGTTGTTTGCGTTTATCGGCACGGGCAGCAGTTTTCTCGCCTTTGCTGCACTGGCAGCAAAACATCAGATTGATAACCCCGGTTATGCACATAAGTCGTTTTACTATCTGGGGGGGATTAACCGAAGGCACAGAAACGATCTTACTGTTTGTGCTGGGATGTTTATTCCCTGCATGGTTTGCGTGGTTTGCGTGGATCTTCGGTGCGTTGTGCTGGATGACGACCTTTACGCGGGTGTGGAGTGGGTATCTGACGCTGAAGTCGCTCCAGCGTCAGTAATTGCAATGTTATTTGCTACTGTCCGGGCCGCGTTCACCGGTTGCTACCGGATTTTTTGGATCGCTGCTCCATTCGTACCAGCCGCCGTCATACACGGAAACATTCTTCCAACCCATGGCGCGTGCGTACATAAAGGTTTCGGACGCGCGCCAGCCGGTGCCGCAGTAGAATGAAACTTGCTGCTCTGGTTTGATATTCCACGCTTTCCACATAGCGGTAATATCATCGGCGCTGCGCATGGTGCCATCCGGGTTATGAAAATCTTCCATATGCGTCGAGTCGCTACCAGCGTGTCCCCAACGTGCGCCGGCTATTTCACCTTTTGGTTTAATATAGCTGTAACCGCTGGTCGTACCGATAAATTCTGGCCACGAACGAATGCTCACCAGCGATGCATCCTGGCGATGCAGCAGTCCACGGGCCTGTTCCATATCGAGCATCAACTGCGGTTGTGCCGGGATCTTCACGCCGAAATCCGGTTCCGCTTTCACTTTCGGTGGCGTTCCGCGCTCAACAGGCAGTCCCGCGTCGGACCAGGTTTGCCAGCCGCCATCCAGCAGGCGCACATCTTTCACGCCAGCATAAAGCATAATCTGCGCCACACGCGCTGCAGCGTATACGTCACGCCCATACAGAATGACCGTGGTGTCATGGCGAATGCCGTGTTTTGCCAGCATCGCTTTTAGTTGTTCATCAGAAACTTTGTTCCACAGCGGTTCACTTTCCACTTCGTTGGTATCGATGTAGTCAGCGCCGGGAATATGGCTGATAAGGTAAAGCTTAGGAGCGCCCCAGGCCGCTTCAATGACTTTCCAGTCACCGGCAGGTTTCGCCGTAACCTCTTTACCTTGTTGCAGGTCGTGCAGCCATTGCGGATAAACCAGCTGCTCAAAATGCGGCAGTTTTTGCAGACGGGAAGGTTCGCTTAGCGCGTCACTCAGGATGGAGATATGCGTTAAACCTGCTTTTTGCAGTCGCGTTTTGACGGCGTCGACATCTTTGTCATTACCGTACAGCGCCACCGGAGCATCGGTTTTCAGGTTATGTTGCTTGATCCACGCGTTGAGCTGTTCGGTGCTCATTTTGTCAAGCCAGCTGGCAGAGAGGTTTAAGGCGGCAAGTTCATGACCAGAAGGGCCATTTAAGGTTTGTGGCCAGCCGTTATAAAACGCGCTGGGGCGAGTATCTATCGCTTTGCCATTTTGTTGTTGAAGCTGGTCAAGTGTAAGAGGCTTCGCCAGTTCAGCGGCCCACGAAGAAGCGCAAGCCAGCCCTAAAGCCATTGCCAGCGCGGTCATTTGAGAAACACGTTTCATCGAAAATCCCGACATTGTAGTTTTGAGTGCGCCATTCTGAACTGACGCATTGAGAAAAACTTTGCGTTATCGCAGTTTGTTGTAATTTTCTGACCACTGCGCCATATCCAGAACAGAACTATCAGCAGGAACATCCTGGAGATCGTGCGTTACCTGAACGACGGGGATCGCCAGGGCGCGAACTTCGCTGAACACCCACTGGCGAAAATTATCGCGCAGAGCCACATCAAGACGGCTGAATGGCTCATCCAGGAGTAACGCTTTTGGTTGGGCGAGAAGGGCGCGTAGTAGAGCAACGCGCGCTCGCTGACCGCCAGACAAAGTGGCAGGATCCTGATGGAAAGCTCCCTCAAGGCCTGAACGCTCAAGTGCATCATTCACGGCATTACGTCGGGCATTCCCTTTAAGTGTCGCCGGTAGCGCCAGCAGTAAATTTTGCCCGACACTGAACTGGTCAAATAACAGTGCATCCTGAAAAAGAATGCCAATCTGACGCTGTGCGGTGGGTAGGATGTCAATCCGTTGCTCATTGAGCCATAGCTCACCTGTACAAGAAAACTGTTCGGCCAGTGCACCAATCATCCATGAAAACAGAGTGGATTTTCCACAGCCAGACGGCCCCATTAACGTGACAATGTCACCTTTATCCACCGTAAAGTTAACGTTTGTCAGCAAGCGGCTTTCTGGTAAACGTAGCGAAACATTTTTCACGCAGAGCATTAGCGGAGTCCTTGTCTGACATAACCTACCCATTTTGCGACTAACGCGGTCAGGGCAAAAATAATAAGCGGTAATAGCAGTTGCCATAAAGCCTGGGCGGCGAGAATACCGTTGCTGCCGCCGCTGCTTAATGCCACCGCCTCAGTGGTGAGCGTCGGAAAACGCCCCGCGCCCAGCCACAGCGTTGGCATATACTGCGCAATACCGACTGCAAATCCCACCGCGAAGGCAATCAGCACAGGGCGCAACATGAGTGGGCATTTCACGTAAAAGAAGATTTTGGCCCGCGACCAGCCCAGTGTTTGCGCAATCAAAATTAACCGTGAATCAATGCGCTGCCAGGCGGGTTGCAGGATAAACAGCATCCACGGCATCACCCACAGCAGATGCCCCCAGACCACCGCCGTCCAGCTTCCATCCAGTTTCAGCCATAGCGCCAGCGTGTACTGGCCCGCCACCAGTGGCAGAGCAGGTAATAAAATGGGCAACCATAGCCACAACTGGCGACGCTGTGGCCCCCATTCCAGCCACAGCAGTAACAGGAGCAAAGCGATGAATGTCGCCACCAGCCCCATTGTCAGGCTGTTGATGAGCGCTTCACTATTGATCGTCGACTGATCCGCGAGGATCGCCAGCAGAACCACACACAGCACACCGGTTAAGGGTAAAAAAATCGCCAGCGTATTGCCCGGCAATAAAGGCGTGGCAGGCTTGCGAACGCCATCTACGCGGGGAATAGTGCGCCGCCAGCTGCGCCATAGCAGATAGCTCAGCAAAACGTAGGCGGCGAGTAACAGCATCAACAGCAGGCTGGCAAGCGCGCCTTTTGTTTGTTGGTCAATGTCGCCCTGGGTTAACCACTGCCAGCTAATTACCGCCAGCGTCGGGGGATTACCTGGCCCGAGAATAATTGCCACATCCACGACCGACAGCGACCAGGCAACAATCGCCAGCATCGCCATTGCCAGCGCAGGCGCGACGGAGGGCAACAGCAGCCAGTTCAGGCATTGCCAGCGGCTGTAGCCCAGCGAATCCAGCACAATGACCTGCTGCAACAGCCATTTTTCGCTCAATACTGCTGCTAAGATCCACAGCAGAAATGCGCTTTCTTTCACTGCAAGGGTGAGGCCCAGACCGATGCCAAATCGGTCCATTGGCGGAGTGAAATACGGGAAATAGTCATAAAGCAGCCCTCCGTCAGCAAAGAGCAGAAGGGCGCTGGTGGCAAAAGCCACATGGGGAATGGCGAGCAGCCACGGCAGACGGGCGCACATACGCTGCCATTTCGGCCCAGGCCACAGCGCCACAATCACCAGCAGGGCAATCAACAATGCCCCGACCGCCGCGATGGTTGTCGACACCAGCGTTGCCAGTAATGCCTGCGGTAACTGTGGATCGGCAAATAACGCCTGCCAGTGTGTCAACGACAAAGCAGGCGATATCAGCGTGAGAGCTGCCGGGATCAGCGGTGCATAAATCACCGCCACCATCGCCCACAGCAAAAAGATTAATGCGTACCGTAACGGTGTAGCCATTCTTGTTCCAGCGCATTTACCCAACCTGCGTGCGGTTCAGCCAGTACCGGCGGCAGATCCTGCGGCATTCTTGATTGCAATGATTCGCGCTGCCCGTCAGGCAGTTTTTGCGGATCGAGAACAGAAGGATCGCCCCAGACAGCGGGATCTGCTTTACGCAGTTGCGCATCGGGTGAGAGCAGGAAATTGGCAACTACCTTCGCCGCAGCACTGGCATTCGCGTTGGCAGGAATGGTGACGAAATGCACGTTGCCAATCATCCCCTCGCGAAAGCCAAAACTGTAACTGCTTGCAGGCAAATCGCCGCTGGCGATTTTTTGCTGCGCATGCGCGGGGTTAAAGGTCAGCGACAGGCGCAATGTGCCGGCTTTCAGCAGAGCATCCATCCGCGCGGGTGAAGGCGGGAAATCCTTTCCTTCGCGCCACAAATACGGATGCAGCACATCAAGATATTGCCACAAGGGAGCAGTGACACGGGCGAAAGTCGCATCGTCCGGCGCTTCTTTTAATGCGGCGGGATCGGGCGTCAGCATAATCAGCAACTGTTCAAGAAACGCCGTGCCGGTAAAGTCCGGTGGGCGCGGATAGGTAACCGTGCCGGGATTGGCTTTAGCAAACTCCAGTAAGGCTTGCGGCGTTTGTGGTGGCTGTGGCGTAACATCGCGGCGGGCGATAAACGTCAGTTGTGCGCCGCCCCAGGGCGATTCCGCACCTTGTGTCGGCACAGAAAAATCTTCCCGCACCGGCAGCTGTGTGTCGACATAGCGCCAGTTGGGCAGAGTCTCCGCCCAGCCCGTTTGTAATAAATTGGCCTCTTTTAAGGTGCGGAAGTTTTCGCCGTTCACCCAGAGCAGATCCACCGAGCCGCCCGTTTTACGTCCGGCTGCGGCTTCGGTCTGAATGCGCTTCACCGCGTCTGCGGCATCCGCCAGACGGACAATCTTCAGGTTTATAGCGTAATGGGTTTTCATCTCGCCGCTCACCCAGTCGAGATAGCGGTTAATTGCGGTATCGCCGCCCCAGGCGTTAAACCAGACGGTTTGCCCTTTGGCCTCATTTTTAATTTCTTGCCAGTCACTGGCATGTGTTGCCAGAGAAAACAGCGATAACAATCCCAGCAACCACCCACAATGGCGCATCATCTCTCCTTAAGAACGTTTTTCAGGAATACGGCACAGCCCCTGAGCGGGAATGTCCATGGCAGAATTAAAACGGGCTGACAGATTTTGCAGGCCGATCAATGCCGTCAGTTCGGTGAGCGCCTGAGCGTCAAAATGCGCAGCCAGTCGGGTACGCAGGGCATCATCGACCGTTGGCGGCGTTACGCTTGCGGCTTCGGCGTACTCCAGCGCCAGCCGTTCTTCATCGCTAAAGAGCGGGCTTTGCCGCCAGTCAGCCACTGCCAGCAGTTTATCGCTGCTGCCGGTGCGCTCGGCGACTTTCATACTGGTGATATCCACACAAAACTCACACAGGCACATTTGCGCAATGCGCGCGCTGACAAGCGATCGTACTACCGGATCGAGCGGTGAGCGTTTGCGCTCCAGCCAGCCAACAAACATCGACACCAGATAAAAGATAAACGGGATCCGCCCCCACCAGCGAATGGGGCTTAGCACCTCGCCGTAATGGCGACGATGCAGCCACGCCTGTGGACGTAAAATTAAAGGAATTTTGCTAAGCGGCGGTAAACCCATCAGGCATTCCTCTTCTGGCGTTCAAGCCATATTTTCTTCGCCATAAAAATCACCACGGTCAGGGCAAACAGAATAAACAGTCCGGTGACAAACCAGAAAGTACCGCCTGTTAACATGCTGCCCGCCCAGGAATAAACAATAGTTGCCGGTAACTGACCAAGCCCGGTGGCGATAAAAAACGAGCGAAAACGTATTGAAGTCAAACCGGCAGCATAGCTGATTGGATCGAAAGGGACAAAAGGCAATAACCGACAGACCAGAATGGTGTGTTTGCCGTAGCGAGTGAAAAAGCCGTCCATACTGTCAAGCACGGTTTTGCCGGTTAATTTTTCCACCACTTCGCGGCCCATCACTCTGGCGATAAAAAAGCACAGCGCCGCGCCGGCCATCGAACTGGTCCACGACAGCAAGCCGCCCCAGAACGCGCCAAACAGCGACGCATTGGCAAAGGTGATCAAAAACGCAGGTAGCGGTGCAGCAATGGCCTGCAAAATCATCAACAAGAACGAGACAACTGCCGCCAGTGCGCCGTAAGACTGAATAAAGCGTTCTATACCCTGTTGGTCCACGGCGGCAAACGCCGCAACGCTGCGATTGATAAACTCATGGACGCCGGGAAGCAGCGCCCATGCCAGCAGCATAGCGAACAACAGGATGATGAGGGTTATACGGTAGTACCAGATTTTTCGCGATTGCATCATCATCATCCTTTATCCTGGCTTTATTCGGCGATTTTAAAGGTAACCGTTGCCAGCGTGTTATCCGCCGGGAGAACTGAGGCATTGCCTTTGAATTTAACTTCACCACGTTTTTCAACCGCACCATAAGTGTATGTTGCATTGCTGACGATGCCGACCGGGCAGCTATCCAGACACACCAGGCAACCCGTTTTCTTCTCTTCTGCTGCCGTTAAATTACCGCCAAAGCGCATGTCCAGTTTCTTGCCATTACTGTCAACAATCACTTCATCGAAGGAATACGCTTTTGCCGCCCCTTGCCAGTTGACCGAAATATCCAGTTTGCTGCCTGTGACATGAGTCGTTTCTTTATTATCCATCGTCATGTTTTCGCCCGGCGTACCACCTGCCTCTTTCAGGGCTTCATAAAATGCTTTCGGGGTCGCATAACCCATAAACAGCGATTTATGTCCGTTGGAGCCATCTTTAAACACAATACCGTGACGAGTGTCGTCGGTGAGGAAACGACCATTAATTTGCACCAGCATGGTTACCGTATGGTTATTGGCATCGACACGCAGCGGTTGGCTGTTCGAAAGTCCGTCGTATTCCACTTTTGCCGCCGCATTCTCTTGTTGATCGCAGCCGCTAAGCCCAGCAACAGCCAGTAAACAGAGTGCAGCCAGTCCTTTTTTCCATGACACTGAATAATGTTGCAACATCGTTCTATCCTTCATTTTTTGGGTGAGTAAGTGGGCTGCGGCGCGAAGCAGACAGATCCACATGTTTGTGTCGGGCGTAGAGTTTTGCGAGCTGGACGAGAATAAACAGCGCCAGGCCCGCCAGACAGAGTTGTAAAATAAAGCGCAGCGTAATGCCTTCATTGGCGAGATCGCTTGCCATCACGGTATAAATAACAATACCGGGTAGGGTCGTGAGTGCCGAAATAAGGGTATAAGGCCAGAAGGCGATTGTGGTTAATCCGTAAGCGTAATTTTGAATATTGTAAGGAAACAACGGGATTAAGCGGGTCAGAATAAGAAAATCAATACCGTTACGCGCAATGCCTTTTTCAATGGCCTGGAAGGTATTGCTATGGCCAACGTATTTCAGCAGTAAATCACGTCCCAGCCAGCGCGCCAGCAGGAATGAGCACGAGGAGGCCAGCGTGGCGGCAATTAATGAGAGTAGTGTCCCTAAGAGCGGGCCAAAAACTATTCCTCCCGCGATCACCAGTATGCTTCCTGGTAACAGCAAGAGGGTGGCAATGATGAATAACAGAATATAGAGGCTATAGCCGAAAAATCCGCTCTGGCGGATGAGTGTCTGTAAGTGGGGTAAATCGGTGAGCAGATCGAATAAACCGAAAGCGTGGATAGCGTAAATGACCAGCGCAAAAATAAGACAGGCAAAAAGAAATTTACGCTCAGCGTTCATCGTGGAGTTTCCTATATCAAACTTGATAATAGAGAAGTGGTCAGACAACTAAAAACGCAGAGACGGTATAACAAAGGACGGCAGGCAACAAATCATTACTGACAGTTTGTTGATTTTTCTCAAGGTTAATTCTCCTGACCCAGTTTGAGCCAGGAGAGCTGCTAAATTAGCGGCGGAAGGTCGCCCAGACGGGGGCGTGATCGGACGGTTTTTCCATGCTGCGGATTTCATAGTCGATGCCGGTTTCTACGCAACATTCTGCCAGCGGTTGGCTGGCGAGCAGCAGGTCGATGCGCAGACCACGGTTATCGTCAAAACCTTTTGAGCGGTAATCAAACCATGAGAAACGATCTGCTGTTTGCGGATTCGCATGGCGGAAGGTATCGACCAACCCCCAGCTCATCAGCCTGTCCATCCATTCGCGCTCTTCCGGCAGGAAAGAGCATTTACCGGTACGCAGCCAGCGCTTACGGTTTTCTTCGCCAATGCCGATATCCAGATCTGTAGGGCTGATATTCATATCGCCCATAATCAGTACCGGATTATCACGTTTGAGTTCGGTTTCCAGGTAGTTTTGCAGATTCTGATAAAACTGCGCTTTTGCCGGGAATTTTATCGGATGGTCGCGGCTTTCACCCTGCGGGAAGTAACCGTTGATCACGGTGACATTACCCAGCAGTGAGGGGATTTCCGCCATAATAATCCGCCGCTGCGCCTCTTCGTCGTCACCGGGAAAGCCGCGACGCACGGCAATCGGCGTCTCTTTGGTCAGCAGCGCCACGCCATAATGGCCTTTCTGCCCGTGATAAAACACGTTGTAGCCGAGCTTCGCCACCTCTTCGAGCGGAAACATATCGTCATGAACTTTTGTCTCCTGCAGGCCAATCACATCCGGTTGGTGCTTTTCGACGATGGCTTCAAGCTGGTGAGGTCTGGCGCGCAGGCCGTTGATATTAAAAGAGACAAATTTCATAGTCGCTGCCATTTATTCAGATAAAGAGTGCGTGGATGGTAGCAGAATTTCGCGTTGCTTACCGCCTGTTGTTAAGTGATTTGATCGATGGTTGTTAATGATGTCAACGATGGCGCAAAAAATGCCCGCTTTTGGTGCGCGCTGCGTCAGAATGGCGCAGTAATTTCCAGTAAATTTCGTCAATGATCACAATTCCAGAATTATATTTTACTTCTGCATAACATTGCGTTTTTTATTCTTTTTATTCACCCACATCGCAAACGTATTCACTTTATATGCACTTTAAATGCATATGGTTTGGTTATAACTCCTTGATTTCCAGTTAGCCTCCGCCGTTTATGCACTTTTATCACTGGCTGGCACGAACCCTGCAATCTACATTTACAGCGCAAACATTACTTATTATTAACATATAAATAACGAATTATTTACTGTAGAGGTCGCTATGTCTCAGCCAATTACGCGTGAAAACTTTGATGAATGGATGATACCTGTTTACGCTCCGGCACCCTTTATACCGGTACGTGGCGAAGGTTCGCGCTTGTGGGATCAGCAGGGGAAAGAGTATATCGACTTCGCGGGTGGCATTGCGGTGAACGCGCTGGGCCATGCGCATCCGGAACTGCGTGAAGCGCTGAACGAACAGGCGAGTAAGTTCTGGCATACCGGCAACGGTTACACCAACGAGCCGGTACTGCGACTGGCGAAAAAATTGATCGACGCCACGTTTGCCGATCGCGTCTTCTTTTGTAACTCCGGTGCGGAAGCCAACGAAGCGGCGCTAAAACTGGCGCGTAAATTCGCTCACGACCGCTACGGCAGCCATAAGAGCGGCATCGTGGCGTTCAAAAATGCGTTTCATGGTCGCACGCTGTTTACTGTCAGTGCGGGTGGGCAGCCAGCCTATTCACAGGATTTTGCGCCACTGCCGGCGGATATTCGTCATGCTGCATATAACGATATTAACTCTGCCAGCGCGCTGATTGACGACTCTACCTGTGCGGTGATTGTCGAACCCATCCAGGGGGAAGGCGGTGTGGTGCCAGCCAGCAACGCGTTTTTACAAGGTCTGCGTGAATTGTGTAACCGCCACAATGCGCTGTTGATTTTTGATGAAGTACAAACCGGCGTCGGGCGCACCGGGGAACTGTATGCCTATATGCACTACGGCGTGACGCCTGATCTGTTAACTACCGCCAAAGCGCTGGGCGGCGGTTTCCCGGTCGGTGCGTTGTTGGCAACCGAAGAGTGCGCCCGCGTGATGACCGTTGGCACTCATGGCACCACCTATGGCGGTAATCCGCTGGCCTCGGCGGTGGCAGGCAAAGTGCTGGAGCTCATCAACACACCAGAGATGCTTAATGGCGTTAAACAGCGTCACGACTGGTTTGTTGAGCGTCTTAATACTATTAATCACCGCTATGGTTTGTTCAGTGAAGTTCGCGGCTTAGGTTTGCTGATTGGCTGTGTACTGAATGCCGATTACGCCGGGCAAGCGAAACAGATCTCTCAGGAAGCGGCGAAAGCAGGCGTGATGGTACTGATTGCGGGTGGCAACGTGGTGCGTTTTGCGCCTGCGCTCAATGTCAGCGAAGAAGAGGTGACGACCGGACTGGATCGCTTTGCAGCTGCTTGCGAACACTTTGTTAGCCGAGGTTCATCATGATGGTCATCCGTCCCGTTGAGCGATCAGATGTCTCGGCGCTGATGCAGCTTGCCAGCAAAACGGGCGGCGGCCTGACGTCGCTTCCCGCCAATGAAGCCACGCTTTCGGCGCGTATCGAAAGGGCAATCAAAACCTGGCAAGGCGAACTGCCCAAAAGTGAGCAGGGCTATGTGTTCGTGCTGGAAGATAGCGAGACAGGCACCGTGGCGGGGATTTGTGCCATTGAGGTGGCGGTTGGGCTGAACGATCCCTGGTACAACTATCGCGTCGGCACGTTGGTTCACGCCTCAAAAGAGCTGAATGTCTATAACGCATTGCCGACGCTGTTTCTCAGTAACGATCACACCGGCAGCAGCGAGCTGTGCACGCTGTTTCTCGACCCGGACTGGCGCAAAGAGGGCAACGGCTATTTGCTGTCGAAATCGCGCTTTATGTTTATGGCGGCTTTTCGCGACAAGTTTAATGACAAAGTGGTTGCTGAAATGCGCGGGGTGATTGACGAACACGGCTATTCACCGTTCTGGCAAAGCCTCGGTAAACGCTTCTTTTCGATGGATTTTAGCCGCGCCGATTTTCTCTGCGGCACCGGGCAAAAGGCATTTATTGCAGAACTGATGCCGAAACATCCGATCTATACCCACTTTTTATCCCAGGAAGCCCAGGACGTCATCGGTCAGGTACATCCGCAAACCGCGCCTGCCCGCGCGGTGCTGGAGAAAGAAGGTTTTCGCTACCGTAACTATATCGACATCTTTGACGGTGGGCCGACGCTTGAGTGTGACATCGACCGCGTGCGCGCCATCCGTAAAAGTCGGCTGGTGGAAGTGGCAGAAGGGCAGCCTGCGCAGGGCGATTTCCCAGCCTGCCTGGTCGCCAATGAAAATTATCACCATTTCCGCGTGGTGCTGGTGCGTACCGATCCGGCAACCGAGCGTTTGATTTTAACCGCCGCACAACTGGATGCCCTCAAATGCCACGCCGGGGATCGCGTTCGTCTGGTGCGCCTGTGCGCAGAGGAGAAAACAGCATGACTTTATGGATTAACGGTGACTGGATAACGGGCCAGGGCGCATCGCGTGTGAAGCGTAATCCGGTATCGGGCGAGGTGTTATGGCAAGGCAATGATGCCGATGCCGCTCAGGTCGAGCAGGCTTGTCGGGCAGCCCGTGCGGCGTTTCCGCGCTGGGCGCGGCTTTCATTTGCTGAACGTCATGCCGTTGTCGAACGCTTTGCCGCACTGCTGGAAAGCAATAAAGCCGAATTAACCGCGATTATTGCCAGAGAAACGGGTAAGCCGCGCTGGGAAGCGGCAACCGAAGTGACGGCGATGATCAATAAAATCGCGATATCAATTAAGGCGTATCACGTTCGTACCGGCGAGCAGCGTAGTGAAATGCCGGACGGCGCGGCGAGCCTGCGACATCGCCCGCACGGCGTGCTGGCGGTGTTTGGGCCGTATAATTTCCCTGGTCATTTGCCGAACGGACATATCGTTCCGGCATTGCTGGCAGGTAACACCATTATCTTTAAACCCAGCGAACTGACACCGTGGAGTGGCGAAGCGGTAATGCGTTTATGGCAGCAGGCTGGCTTGCCGCCAGGCGTGCTGAACCTGGTGCAGGGCGGGCGTGAAACGGGTCAGGCGCTGAGTGCGCTGGAGGATCTCGACGGTTTGCTGTTTACCGGTAGCGCCAATACAGGCTACCAGTTGCATCGCCAGCTCTCCGGTCAGCCGGAGAAAATTCTCGCCCTTGAGATGGGCGGTAATAATCCGCTAATTATCGATGAGGTGGCGGATATCGACGCGGCTGTCCATCTGACCATTCAGTCGGCGTTTGTCACAGCCGGTCAACGCTGCACCTGCGCCCGCCGTTTATTGCTGAAAAGCGGGGCGCAGGGCGATGCGTTTCTTGCTCGTCTGGTTGCCGTCAGCCAGCGATTAACGCCGGGCAACTGGGATGACGAACCGCAGCCGTTTATTGGCGGGCTGATTTCTGAACAGGCCGCACAGCAGGTGGTTACTGCATGGCAGCAACTGGAAGCGATGGGCGGACGACCCCTGCTTGCGCCGCGCTTATTACAAGCAGGGACATCGTTGCTGACGCCGGGGATCATTGAAATGACAGGCGTTGCTGGCGTACCAGATGAAGAGGTGTTCGGACCGTTATTGCGCGTCTGGCGTTATGATACTTTCGATGAAGCGATTCGAATGGCGAATAACACTCGCTTCGGACTCTCTTGCGGTCTGGTTTCCCCCCGAGCGGGAAAAGTTCGATCAACTGTTGCTGGAGGCGCGGGCGGGGATTGTTAACTGGAACAAACCGCTTACCGGTGCTGCCAGTACCGCGCCATTCGGCGGCATTGGTGCTTCCGGTAACCATCGCCCCAGCGCCTGGTATGCCGCAGATTACTGCGCATGGCCGATGGCGAGCCTGGAGTCGGACTCGTTAACATTGCCCGCCACGCTTAACCCCGGGCTGGATTTTTCCGATGAGGTGGTGCGATGAACGCCTGGGAAGTCAATTTCGACGGGCTGGTAGGGCTGACGCATCATTACGCGGGCCTGTCGTTTGGTAATGAAGCCTCTACCCGTCACCGTTTTCAGGTGTCTAACCCGCGACTGGCGGCGAAGCAGGGCTTACTGAAAATGAAAGCCCTTGCCGATGCGGGATTCCCCCAGGCCGTGATCCCGCCGCACGAGCGTCCGTTTATTCCGGTGCTGCGTCAGTTGGGATTCAGTGGTAGCGATGAGCAGGTACTGGAAAAAGTTGCACGCCAGGCACCGCACTGGCTTTCCAGCGTCAGTTCCGCTTCGCCAATGTGGGTAGCCAATGCGGCAACGATCGCGCCATCTGCCGATACGCTGGATGGCAAAGTGCATCTCACCGTTGCCAACCTGAACAATAAATTTCACCGTTCGCTGGAAGCGCCCGTCACTGAATCGCTGTTAAAAGCGATTTTTAACGACGAAGAGAAATTTAGCGTCCATTCGGCGTTGCCACAGGTAGCGTTGCTCGGTGATGAGGGGGCGGCAAACCACAATCGTCTCGGCGGTCATTACGGTGAACCGGGTATGCAACTTTTTGTCTACGGGCGAGAAGAAGGCAATGATACCCGGCCTTCCCGTTATCCGGCGCGACAGACTCGCGAAGCCAGCGAGGCGGTGGCAAGGCTGAATCAGGTGAATCCCCAACAGGTGATTTTCGCCCAGCAAAACCCGGACGTTATCGACCAGGGCGTTTTTCATAATGACGTGATTGCCGTGAGTAACCGCCAGGTGCTGTTTTGCCACCAACAGGCGTTCGCTCGCCAGTCACAGTTACTGGCAAACCTGCGTGCGCGGGTCAATGGTTTTATGGCGATAGAAGTTCCGGCAACTCAGGTTTCCGTGTCTGATACGGTGTCTACCTATCTGTTTAACAGCCAACTGCTGAGCCGCGATGATGGTTCCATGATGTTGGTGCTGCCTCAGGAGTGTCGGGAACACGCCGGAGTATGGGGTTATCTCAATGAACTCCTTGCCGCTGACAACCCGATTAGCGAACTAAAAGTCTTTGATTTACGTGAAAGCATGGCGAATGGCGGCGGCCCGGCGTGCCTGCGGTTGCGGGTGGTATTGACAGAAGAAGAACGCCGGGCGGTGAATCCGGCGGTGATGATGAACGATACGCTGTTTAATGCGCTCAATGACTGGGTGGATCGTTACTACCGCGATCGCCTTACTGCTGCCGATCTGGCCGACCCGCAATTGCTGCGCGAAGGGCGGGAAGCACTGGATGTATTGAGCCAATTACTGAATCTCGGTTCGGTTTATCCGTTCCAGCGCGAGGGAGGGGGCAATGGATAATTTTCTTGCTCTGACCTTAACGGGTAAAAAACCGGTTATCACCGAGCGAGAAATCAACGGCGTTCGCTGGCGCTGGCTGGGCGATGGTGTGCTGGAACTGACGCCATTAACGCCACCGCAAGGCGCACTGGTGATTTCAGCGGGAATACACGGTAATGAGACGGCACCTGTGGAGATGCTGGACGCGTTGCTTGGCGCGATATCTCACGGCGAGATCCCGTTACGTTGGCGGTTGCTGGTGATCCTCGGGAATCCTCCTGCGCTGAAGCAAGGGAAACGTTATTGCCATAGCGATATGAATCGAATGTTTGGCGGTCGTTGGCAGCTATTTGCTGAAAGCGGAGAAACCTGTCGGGCGCGCGAACTGGAACAGTGCCTGGAAGATTTTTATGACCAGGGCAAAGAATCTGTGCGCTGGCACCTTGATCTACATACCGCAATTCGTGGCTCCTTGCATCCGCAGTTCGGTGTATTACCGCAACGCGACATTCCCTGGGACGAGAAATTTCTGACGTGGCTGGGTGCGGCGGGGCTGGAGGCGCTGGTGTTCCATCAGGAACCTGGTGGTACGTTTACCCATTTCAGCGCCAGACATTTTGGCGCGCTGGCCTGTACGCTGGAACTTGGCAAAGCGTTGCCCTTTGGGCAAAACGATCTTCGCCAGTTTGCAGTAACTGCCAGCGCAATTGCTGCGCTGCTATCTGGTGAGAGTGTCGGTATCGTGAGAACACCGCCGCTCCGTTATCGGGTGGTTTCGCAAATTACTCGCCACTCGCCGTCCTTCGAAATGCATATGGCAAGTGACACGCTGAATTTTATGCCGTTTGAGAAAGGAACATTGCTGGCGCAGGACGGAGAGGAACGTTTTACCGTAACCCATGATGTAGAGTATGTGTTATTCCCTAATCCGTTGGTAGCGTTGGGATTACGCGCGGGATTAATGCTCGAAAAAATAAGCTAATACTTACCCGCAGAAATCATTCTGCGGGTATTAAGTTGCTTTCTTATAAATTAATACAGATTAATCCTGGTTATTTGCTTTATTTATCACCAGTCATCCGGTATAGTTCTTCATAATCTCTGCAAAATCATCGTGTTGTAATATTCTCTCATCACTCTCCATCAAATTTTCTTTTTTTCTCCATAATTGGCGCAAAAGTGTTTTTTACACTTTCATTGTTTTACCGTTGCTCTGATTAATTGACGCTAAAGTCAGTAAAGTTAATCTCGTCAACACGGCACGCTACTTAAGAAAGCCGTAATAAATAACTGAAAGGAAGGATATAGAATATGCGTAAATTAACTGCACTGTTTGTTGCCTCTACCCTGGCTCTTGGCGCGGCTAACCTGGCCCATGCCGCAGACACCACTACCGCAGCACCGGCTGACGCGAAGCCGATGATGCACCACAAAGGCAAGTTCGGTCCGCATCAGGACATGATGTTCAAAGACCTGAACCTGACCGACGCGCAGAAACAGCAGATCCGCGAAATCATGAAAGGCCAGCGTGACCAGATGAAACGTCCGCCGCTGGAAGAACGCCGCGCAATGCATGACATCATTGCCAGCGATACCTTCGATAAAGTAAAAGCTGAAGCGCAGATCGCAAAAATGGAAGAACAGCGCAAAGCTAACATGCTGGCGCACATGGAAACCCAGAACAAAATTTACAACATCCTGACGCCGGAACAGAAAAAGCAATTTAATGCTAATTTTGAGAAGCGTCTGACAGAACGTCCAGCGGCAAAAGGTAAAATGCCTGCAACTGCTGAATAATCTTTCAGCCAAAAAACTTAAGACCGCCGGTCTTGTCCACTACCTTGCAGTAATGCGGTGGACAGGATCGGCGGTTTTCTTTTCTCTTCTCAAACAGTTGTAAAAAAAGCCTGATCACCACTAACGTAAATCACCCGAGTTGCCGATAACCATCCACGGTTACCTGAACGATAACAATGAAAAGAACGGGCCGGGAGCGAGTATGGAATACTTTGATATGCGTAAAATGTCGGTGAATCTGTGGCGAAATGCTGCCGGTGAAACGCGCGAAATTTGCACGTTCCCACCGGCAAAACGTGATTTTTACTGGCGTGCCAGCATTGCATCCATCGCGGCGAATGGGGAGTTTTCTTTGTTTCCCGGCATGGAAAGGATAGTGACGTTGCTGGAAGGCGGCGAGATGCTCCTTGAAAGCGCAGACCGCTTTAACCATACCTTAAAACCGTTCCAGCCTTTTGCCTTTGCAGCGGACCAGGTGGTAAAAGCGAAACTGACGGCAGGGCAGATGTCGATGGATTTCAACATCATGACACGCCTGGATGTCTGTAAGGCGAAAGTCAGAATTGCCGAACGTACGTTTACTACCTTTGGCTCACGCGGCGGGGTGGTGTTTGTGATTAACGGGGCGTGGCAACTGGGCGATAAATTGCTCACTACCGACCAGGGCGCGTGCTGGTTCGATGGCAGGCACACCCTGCGGCTTTTACAACCGCAAGGTAAACTGTTGTTCAGTGAAATCAACTGGCTCGCTGGTCATTCGCCGGATCAAGTTCAGTAATTTCATAGTTACCGGAAAGCAGCGGCTTACAAAGAATTTTATAACCGTCGTGATCAAACCCGGCGGGTGTCCGAATTAACGTTGTCGCTTCTTCCAGCGAATTAACCGCCCCCAGCCACAGCCAGTTTTGAATAATATGATATTGAGTCATTTCCGGGTGCTGTTCTTTCAGCGCCACCGCCCCTTGCCAAGGCCAACACACCACCCGCAAACGCTCCAGAGACTGGCGCAAGCGTAGCGCATGTTCCTCATGGCTCTCTTTACCGCAGCATGCTCCGGCGCAACGTTTTAGCGCTGAACGAAAACATGCACGACCGCGACTTAACGGTTCCAGTCCCAGCAGGCCATAACAAAGTTTTTGTTCATCAGCGATGGTCTGCAATGCTTGCAAAGCTGCGCGCCTATTGGCAAACAGGCCAAACAGGTTGGGGGCTCGTGAAAAATCCACCTCTTTGGCATACACCACATCGACGCGCTTTTCATTTAATTGCAGGGCACAGAGCTGGCGATTGCGGCGCAACCGTTTATTAAACAGCGGCTGTTGTTCTTTGATTAATCGCGCTTCAAGGAGCAGAGCGCCGATTTCACCGGCGGTACATATCCAGCTGATCCGTCGGGATTGCCGTAGCATGGCGGCTTCATCCGGGGTACGTAAATGAGAAAGGACGCGGCTGCGGATGTTAACGCTTTTGCCGATATAGAGCGGCATGGTGTCACTTTCACCATGAAACAGATACACCCCTGGTCGGGTGGGTAAGTCATTAAGGAATGAACGTAAATGTTCGGGATATTCATAAATTGCCGCAGCTTCAAATTCGAGCCGCGGAGAAGTTAAACGCCGTACCACTGTTGACTCCGAATGCTGGTTATCTATCCAGTGTAACAGGCGGGAAGCGATTAAAAAAGAGGCGGGTCGATGACAAAGGTTACACCGTCTGACGTGCTACGCCTGTCAGGCCTATTCGACTCCTGCAATGTATTGAATTTGCATAGTTTTATAGGTCGAATAAGGCGTTCACGCCGCATCCGGCGTGAACAAATTACTCTTTTTCGCACAATCCAATATGTGCAAATTATTACTTTTTCCAGAAATCATCGAAAACGGTAATTGGCGGACGGCGTTTATGTTCGGTTTTCAGATACCAGTTCTCTATTGTTCTGGCGACCTGTTGAGGTACGTTTTTCCCTTCCAGATAGTCGTCGATATTGTCATAGGTCACGCCGAGTGCCACTTCATCTGGCAGAGAAGGGCGATCATCTTCCAGATCGGCCGTTGGCGCTTTCTTATAAAGGTGTTCCGGGCAAGCTAATGCCGCCAGTAACTGTTTACCCTGACGTTTGTTGAGACGATACAGCGGATTAATGTCCGTACCGCCGTCACCATATTTAGTGAAGAATCCGGTAATGGCTTCTGCTGCATGATCGGTGCCCACCACGACACCGCTGGTCATACCCGCAATGCTATATTGTGCTTTCATCCGCTCACGCGCTTTTTTCATTGCCACGGACAAAATCGCTCAGTTCAATGCCTGCTTCCCGCAATGCCTGTTCGCTGGCCAATACCGCGCCCTTGATATTAACGGTTAATACGCGATCCGGTTGAATAAAGGCAATGGCATCCTGGCAATCTTGTTCGTCGGCCTGAACACCATAGGGCAGGCGTACGGCAATAAATTGCAGTGATTCGTTGCCGGTTTCCAGGCGCAGCTCATTAATCGCCATCTGGCACAGCTTTCCGGCAAGCGTGGAGTCCTGACCGCCGCTGATCCCGAGCACCAGTGATTTAATGAACGGATAAGTTTGCAGGTAGCTTTTCAGAAAATCGACACTACGACGAATTTCCTCTTCAGCATTAATCTGCGGTTTTGCGCCCAGCGCCTTTATTATTTGTTGTTGCAATGTCATTGAACCCCTCCAGACAGAAAAGACAAAACTTCCTTAAAGCTAACCCGTTGCTACTGAAACGACAAGCGACAGCGGGCTGAATGGTGGTTAAAACGTCATACAGGAATCCTCTGAAAGCGGAGCCGTTTCGTTCACGGGCTTGAAAAAGCGCCCAATGTATTCCAGGCTTATCTAACACGCTGATAAACAAGAGGACGGAATATGAACAAGAATATGGCAGGAATTCTGAGTGCAGCGGCGGTATTAACCATGCTGGCGGGTTGTACGGCTTATGATCGTACCAAAGACCAGTTTGTACAGCCTGTGGTGAAAGACGTCAAAAAAGGCATGAGCCGGGCGCAGGTTGCACAAATTGCGGGTAAACCTTCGTCTGAAGTGAGCATGATCCATGCTCGCGGTACTTGCCAGACCTACATCCTGGGTCAACGTGATGGTAAAGCAGAAACCTACTTTGTCGCGTTAGATGATACCGGACATGTCATCAACTCCGGTTATCAGACCTGTGCTGAATACGACACTGATCCACAGGCTGCGAAGTAATCAATTCGTCTGAAAGCTTGAGTAACAACGGAAACCGGCCATTGCGCCGGTTTTTTTTGGCCTGAGTTCTTAATTATCTTCGCGAATTATTTGCCCGAAATGTGAAGAGGGTCATAACCACAGGTCAAGGAGAAACAATTTATAAGGTCAAAGAAATACTATTGCTCAGGTCTATACCGTATACTCCTTTCAGCCACAAAAAAAGTCATGTTGGTTTCGCAAGTTACCCAGAGCATGGAAGCAGGTTAAGGCTTGCGGAGTGTCTGGCTGACAGATAATCGTCGATGAGGGCAGTTTTATGGAAAAGAAACACATTTATCTGTTTTGTTCTGCGGGCATGTCTACCTCTTTACTGGTATCAAAAATGCGCGCACAGGCAGAAAAATATGAAGTTCCGGTCATTATTGAAGCATTTCCGGAAACACTGGCTGGTGAAAAAGGTCAGAATGCCGATGTCGTGTTATTAGGGCCGCAGATTGCTTATATGTTGCCCGAAATCCAGCGTTTGTTACCCAACAAACCGGTTGAAGTAATTGACTCGCTGCTTTATGGCAAAGTCGATGGTTTAGGCGTGCTTAAGGCTGCGGTTGCAGCGATTAAAAAAGCCGCAGCAAATTAATTTATTTTAAATTTTCCCGTCAAAGAGTTATTTCATAAATCAATACCGCAATATTTAAATTGCGGTTTTTAAGGGTATTTTTCTATGAGTAATGTTATTGCATCGCTTGAAAAGGTACTCCTCCCTTTTGCAGTTAAAATAGGAAAGCAGCCACACGTTAATGCAATCAAAAATGGCTTTATTCGCTTAATGCCGTTAACCCTTGCGGGGGCCATGTTTGTATTAATTAACAACGTTTTTCTAAGCTTTGGGGAGGGGTCGTTTTTTTATTCCTTAGGTATTCGCCTCGACGCCTCAACCATTGAAACACTTAATGGTCTGAAAGGTATTGGCGGCAACGTATATAACGGAACATTAGGAATAATGTCTTTAATGGCACCGTTCTTTATTGGCATGGCGCTGGCAGAAGAGCGTAAAGTCGATGCGCTGGCGGCTGGGTTGTTATCCGTTGCAGCATTTATGACCGTCACCCCATATAGTGTCGGTGAGGCCTATGCGGTTGGTGCAAACTGGTTAGGTGGGGCGAATATCATCTCCGGGATTATTATTGGCCTGGTGGTGGCAGAAATGTTTACCTTTATTGTCCGCCGCAATTGGGTCATTAAACTGCCCGACAGCGTACCTGCTTCAGTATCGCGTTCCTTCTCGGCATTAATTCCCGGCTTTATTATTCTTTCCGTGATGGGGATTATTGCCTGGGCGTTGAATACCTGGGGCACCAACTTCCATCAGATCATTATGGATACCATCTCAACCCCACTGGCATCGTTGGGTAGCGTGGTGGGCTGGGCCTATGTGATCTTTGTTCCACTGCTCTGGTTCTTCGGTATTCATGGCGCGCTGGCGCTGACCGCACTGGACAACGGCATTATGACGCCGTGGGCACTGGAAAATATCGCGACCTATCAGCAATATGGTTCCGTCGAAGCGGCGCTGGCAGCCGGTAAGACCTTCCATATCTGGGCCAAGCCGATGCTGGACTCCTTTATTTTCCTTGGGGGCAGTGGTGCGACTTTAGGCCTGATCCTGGCTATCTTTATCGCCTCTCGCCGTGCTGATTATCGTCAGGTGGCAAAACTGGCGCTGCCGTCCGGCATCTTCCAGATTAACGAACCGATTCTGTTTGGTCTGCCAATTATCATGAACCCGGTGATGTTTATCCCGTTTGTACTGGTACAACCGATTCTGGCGGCAATCACCCTCGCAGCGTACTACATGGGCATTATTCCTCCGGTGACCAATATTGCACCGTGGACCATGCCAACCGGTCTGGGAGCCTTCTTTAACACCAACGGTAGCGTCGCCGCATTGCTGGTCGCACTCTTCAACCTTGGCATCGCAACGTTAATTTATCTGCCCTTTGTTGTGGTGGCTAACAAAGCACAAAATGCGATTGATAAAGAAGAGAGCGAAGAAGATATCGCTAACGCCCTGAAATTTTAATCGATGCCGGTACGGGTAATCGTGCCGGTAAGAAAAGAGAGGAACGATGTATGATGGATCTCGATAACATTCCCGATACGCAAACGGAAGCTGAAGAGCTGGAAGAAGTGGTGATGGGGCTGATCATCAACTCCGGACAAGCGCGCAGCCTGGCGTATGCGGCACTGAAACAGGCGAAGCAGGGCGATTTTGCCGCAGCAAAAGCCATGATGGATCAGTCACGGATGGCATTGAATGAAGCGCATCTGGTACAGACGAAACTGATTGAAGGCGATGCGGGCGAAGGTAAGATGAAAGTGAGTCTGGTGCTGGTCCACGCTCAGGATCATTTAATGACGTCCATGCTTGCGCGTGAACTGATTACTGAATTAATTGAGCTTCATGAAAAACTGAAGGCATAAGGAGTCGATGATGCAGCCAGTGATTAACGCGCCGGAAATTGCCACTGCCCGAGAACAGCAGTTGTTTAATGGCAAAAACTTCCATGTGTTTATCTATAACAAAACTGAGAGTATCAGCGGACTGCATCAGCACGACTATTATGAATTTACTCTGGTATTAACCGGGCGTTATTTCCAGGAGATTAACGGTAAGCGCGTGTTACTGGAACGGGGCGATTTTGTTTTTATTCCGTTAGGTTCGCACCATCAAAGTTTTTATGAGTTTGGTGCCACGCGCATATTGAACGTTGGGATCAGTAAACGCTTTTTTGAGCAGCATTACCTGCCATTGTTGCCTTATTGCTTTGTCGCTTCGCAGGTATACCGGACCAATAACGCTTTTCTCACCTATGTGGAAACAGTGATTTCTTCATTGAATTTCCGCGAAACAGGGCTGGAAGAGTTTGTTGAGATGGTTACTTTTTATGTCATTAACCGTTTACGTCATTACCGCGAAGAACAGGTGATTGATGATGTACCGCAGTGGCTGAAAAGTACGGTAGAAAAGATGCATGATAAAGAGCAGTTTAGTGAATCGGCGCTGGAGAATATGGTGGCGTTGTCAGCCAAATCACAGGAATATTTGACGCGAGCGACTCAACGATATTATGGCAAAACGCCAATGCAGATTATTAATGAAATCCGTATTAATTTTGCCAAAAAACAACTGGAAATGACCAACTATTCAGTGACGGATATTGCGTTTGAGGCCGGTTATAGTAGCCCGAGTTTGTTTATTAAAACGTTTAAGAAATTAACGTCCTTTACGCCTAAGAGCTATCGTAAGAAATTGACTGAATTTAATCAGTAAGTCGTTATACCTGACAATTCACATATCTGTCCTGTTGCTGGATTATTTATGTCCGGGGGGGCAGATATGCCAGATATCAGTATTCTGTACTGAAGGGAGAAATTATGAGCCAGAAATTAAAAGTCGTCACTATTGGTGGCGGGAGCAGCTATACCCCGGAGTTACTGGAAGGATTTATTAAGCGTTATCACGAATTGCCGGTCAGCGAATTATGGCTGGTGGATGTCGAAGGTGGTAAACCGAAACTGGATATTATTTTCGATCTCTGCCAACGGATGATTGATAACGCTGGCGTCCCGATGAAGCTTTATAAAACGCTGGATCGCCGCGAAGCATTGAAAGATGCTGATTTCGTTACTACCCAACTGCGCGTTGGCCAATTACCGGCGCGTGAACTGGATGAACGTATTCCATTAAGTCATGGTTATCTTGGTCAGGAAACCAACGGCGCGGGCGGTTTGTTTAAAGGTCTGCGTACCATTCCGGTGATTTTTGACATCGTAAAAGATGTCGAAGAACTTTGTCCGAATGCATGGGTGATTAACTTCACTAACCCGGCGGGAATGGTCACTGAAGCCGTTTATCGTCATACCGGATTTAAACGCTTTATCGGCGTGTGTAATATTCCGATCGGCATGAAGATGTTTATTCGCGATGTTCTGATGCTGAAAGACAGCGATGATTTATCTATCGATTTGTTCGGCCTCAACCATATGGTGTTCATTAAGGATGTGCTGATAAATGGCAAGTCGCGCTTTGCCGAATTGCTTGATGGTGTGGCGTCAGGGCAGTTAAAAGCGTCCTCTGTAAAAAATATTTTCGATCTGCCATTTAGTGAGGGCTTAATTCGTTCGTTGAATCTGCTGCCATGTTCTTATCTGCTGTATTACTTCAAGCAGAAAGAGATGCTGGCTATTGAAATGGGCGAATACTACAAAGGCGGCGCACGAGCGCAGGTAGTACAGAAAGTCGAGAAACAACTTTTTGAGCTGTATAAAAATCCTGAGCTGAAAGTTAAGCCGAAAGAACTGGAACAGCGCGGTGGGGCTTATTACTCTGATGCAGCATGCGAAGTGATCAACGCTATCTACAACGACAAGCAAGCAGAACATTACGTTAATATCCCGCATCATGGGCAGATTGATAATATTCCGGCAGACTGGGCAGTAGAAATGACCTGTAAGCTGGGGCGCGATGGCGCGACGCCACATCCGCGCATTACGCATTTCGATGATAAAGTAATGGGGCTGATTCACACCATTAAAGGCTTCGAGATTGCTGCCAGTAACGCCGCACTTAGCGGAGAATTTAACGATGTGTTACTGGCGCTAAACCTTAGTCCGTTGGTGCATTCCGATCGCGATGCTGAGCTGCTGGCACGCGAGATGATTCTGGCGCACGAGAAATGGCTGCCAAACTTTGCCGACTGCATCGCAGAGCTTAAAAAAGCACATTAACCGAGGCTGATTATGGAACGCTTACTGATTGTTAATGCCGATGATTTTGGCTTAAGCAAAGGTCAGAACTACGGCATTATCGAGGCCTGTCGCAATGGGATTGTCACGTCGACGACGGCGCTGGTGAATGGGCAGGCTATTGACCATGCGGTGCAGTTGAGTCGTGATGAACCGAGTCTGGCCATAGGGATGCACTTTGTCCTTACTATGGGTAAGCCACTGACAGCTATGCCGGGGTTAACCCGCGATGGTGTGCTGGGAAAATGGATCTGGCAGTTGGCAGAAGAAGATGCTTTACCGCTGGAAGAAATTACTCAGGAGCTTGTCAGTCAGTATTTGCGTTTCATTGAGCTATTTGGACGCAAACCTACGCATCTTGATAGCCATCATCATGTGCATATGTTCCCGCAGATTTTCCCGATTGTTGCCAGGTTTGCGGCAGAGCAGGGCATTGCGTTGCGGGCGGATCGTCAGATGGCGTTTGATTTGCCGGTCAACCTGCGCACTACCCAGGGATTCAGCAGTGCATTCTACGGTGAAGAGATCAGTGAGTCGCTGTTCCTGCAAGTGCTGGATGACGCAGGCCATCGGGGTGATCGTTCGCTGGAGGTGATGTGTCATCCGGCGTTTATCGATAATACTATCCGTCAGAGTGCTTACTGTTTCCCACGCTTAACGGAGCTGGATGTGTTGACATCAGCGTCGTTGAAAGGTGCTATCGCTCAGCGTGGTTATCGGTTGGGGAGTTATCGGGATGTGTAAGTGAGGATGTTTGCCAGATGCGGCGTGAACCTTGCATCCGGCGATTAATTCCTACAAAGGCGGCGTAACTGCGCCGCTTGAGACTGCTGACAAACGCAAAACTGCCTGATGCGCTTCGCTTATCAGGCCTACGTGTTTCCTGCAATATATTGAATTTGCACAGTTTTGTAGGCCGGATAAGGCGTTCACGCCGCATCCGGCATAAACAAAGCGCACTATGTAAATCATTTGAGGCGGCGCAATTGCGCCGCCTCCCATCAGGCAGGAATTTTGTCAATCTTAGGAATGCGTGACCACACGCGGTGTGCTGCCATCAGCGTTAGCAGTTCATCCATAAAACTACCGTCAGCGCTGTCAGCTTCCACAATCCCTTCTTCACCCTGGTCAGCGATCTTGATTGTTGCTTTAAACTTGCGCGCGTCACCCGCCAGCGCAATCGGTTTAAGGTGTTTGTAGGCTTCCATCAGGTAGTAGTTGGCATCGCCGTTGTCAGCGATATCCGCGATATTGCCGCAAGGGACAATGACCGCATCGACCGTCAGCGAAGGTGCACCGGCAAAGGTAGCGGCTATAGGCAACACCGTACCGTCATCCGCAGTCACTTCACCCATTCGGGAGTAGAGCAGTTTGGCATGAACGCCTTTGGCCTTCAGCGCCTTGAGAATGGCCAGAAGGTCTGCCGATCTCACTTCATCATTAAGTAAAATCGCTACCACGCGACCTTTCACATCACCGTCAGGAATGGCGTACAAACTTAAGGATGGATCCTTTTTCAGACCGTTGACGTCCGGAGGTGGGGTGATATTCAGCTGGTCGTCAGTCAGTTCGATACCGAGATTTTTCGCCACCGCCTGGGCCAGAGTGAGATCAATATGCGCCAGCTGGTCAACAACGCGCTCACGAATATACGGACGAACGACTTTGCTTAACTCAAAACTGAAACCATCGACAATATGGCGCTGCTCAAATGGCGTCTGACTTAGCCAGAACAGACGCGGATGGGAATAATATTCGCCAAACGATGGGCTGCGCTCGCGAACTTTATTGCCTTCCACGCGCTCCTGGTATGATTCAAAACCGCCGCGTTTCGGCCCCGGCGGTGTTTCGCGCGGCCAGTTATCGTTAATCGAGTTCGGTTCGTAATTCGCCGGGTTAGTGTCGATCCCCATGCGATGCATGCCGTCACGCTGGAAATTATGGTAAGGGCAGGTCGGACGGTTAATCGGAATCTCATGGAAATTCGGCCCACCAAGACGACTGATTTGTGTATCGGTATAGGAGAACAAACGTCCCTGCAACAGCGGATCGTTGGTGAAGTCCAGTCCCGGCACGATATGCCCAGGATGGAAAGCCGCCTGTTCGTTTTCAGCAAAGAAGTTATCCGGGTTGCGATTGAGCACCATTTTGCCGACACGCTGAACGGGCACCAGTTCTTCCGGGATAAGTTTGGTTGGATCGAGAAGATCGAAGTCGAACTTGAATTCATCTTCTTCAGGAATCAACTGGAAGCCCAGTTCGTATTCCGGAAAATCGCCTGCTTCAATGGCTTCCCACAACTCGCGGCGGTGGAAGTCCGGGTCACGTCCGGTGAGTTTTTGTGCTTCATCCCAAACGAGTGAGGCTTTACCTGCCAGTGGTTTCCAGTGGAAACGTACAAACGTTGCCTTCCCTTCGGCATTAATCAGGCGGAAGGTGTGAATACCGAAGCCTTCCATGGTGCGGTAACTGCGGGGGATGCCGCGATCCGACATCGCCCACATCACGTTGTGCAGAGTTTCAGGTTGCAGAGAAACATAATCCCAGAAAGTATCGTGGGCACTTTGCCCTTGTGGAATTGCCCAGTGCGGTTCTGGTTTTACCGCATGAACAAAATCGGGGAATTTATGCGCATCCTGGATAAAGAAGATTGGCGTGTTATTGCCAACGAGGTCAAAAATACCCTCTTCGGTATAGAACTTGGTGGCAAAGCCACGGATATCACGCACGGTATCAGCAGAGCCAGCACCACCCTGAACGGTAGAGAAACGTACAAATACTGGGGTGATTTTGTTCGGATCTGAGAGGAAATCCGCTTTGGTAATATCGCTTAAGCTTTTATATGGCTGGAAATAACCGTGAGCGGCTGATCCGCGTGCATGAACAATACGTTCCGGAATGCGCTCATGGTCAAAGTGGGTGATTTTCTCGCGCAGAATAAAATCTTCCAGCAGCGTTGGACCACGGCTACCGGCACGCAGTGAGTTTTGATCGTCGGCGATGCGCACGCCCTGATTAGTGGTCAGCGCATAATTTTCACTGCCTTTGCGTACGTCTTCCAGAGAATTAAGTTTTTCGTTACGCGTATCAGGGGCTTTCAGGCTCCCTGGGGCGGTAGGTTGTGCACCTGGCGGTGTTGGTTCAGCCGCTGGACGATGAGAGCCGTCCTCAGGTGCCAGTGAGTCCATCCCCGGTTTCGCTTCGCTGGAATCGTGTAGTGGTGACTGGTGCTGATGTGGGTTCTTTTCGTTATGTTGCGACATTGAACTCGTCTCCTTAATTTATTACTGAAAGGGCCGCTGTTTTGGTCAAAAAACTCTCTAACTATAGACCACCAGCCAGATCCCGCTTCGGAGACTATTCTGGAAACGGTGTTATGAAATACACGCAAAGCGGGACGTACAGGGGCTAAATCGGCTAAACTACAGTTTTTCTGATTTTTAATATGCGTTTAGTGAAGCCAGTAATGAAGAAACCGCTCCGCCAGCAAAACCGCCAGATTATTAGCTATGTCCCACGCACGGAACCCGCGCCGCCAGAACATGCGATAAAGATGGATTCGTTTCGTGATGTCTGGATGCTGCGTGGCAAATATGTTGCGTTTGTACTGATGGGAGAGTCATTTCTGCGCTCACCGGCGTTTACTGTGCCTGAATCTGCCCAACGTTGGGCAAATCAGATCCGCCAGGAAGGGGAAGTGACTGAGTAAGGATTACATACCTCCCGGTTTTGCCGGGAGTTACATGACCTGAAATTCTGTATTTCGTTGCTACATTCATTCAAACCACCTGTAACAAAAAGCTGCCTTTGACGATCTATTGCTATAAATAAGTGATCTTTTTTCTTTAATTGTTTATTTATTTTAAAATGGTTAAGTTTTGCTAATCATGATGAGCTATTTTTGATAGTTCATCCTGTGGCGTCGCTCTTAAACTTATATTGTAAATGACTTAGATTTAAATGAGATAATAATTTTGTTAACAATATGAGGCGGGAGATGTTTTCTACAAACTTAATACAGAGTAATTATGGTGATTTAAATATTAAAAGCCTGGCTTTCGACTCTTTTAAAGAAAGGCTGCAGTCTACTATGACAGCACTCACTTTCTTTATATCAACGGGTCAATGTGACTGCGATGAAATAGCAGAATCAAACTTTAATTATATGATTGCCTATATGTCTAACATTAACTATGATGCCTCAAAGCCAGGAGCGCCAGCACTTAGTTTTGATACATATCTGCAGGACAATGTTAAATATAGAGTAATAATTAATAATCTTTATGGTAGTGAAATTCGGATAAGAGGTATAAATAAAGATTTTATTGGAATGGATGTCACTTCTGTATTTCGCCCAGAAAAAATGACCAATTTGATCAGTATAAAAAACAGGTTGGTTATTCACTATTTAAGGACTATATACTATGAACAAAATTATATACATCCTGTCGGGAGCATTTTTGCTGCGATTCAAAAAAATGAGAGTCTCCTAAAGTTTCCTTCGATAATATCAATGCTTAATATCAATCTTCTTTTTAATCCACTAAATCTTCCGGGAATGGGAAGTGGTGTGCTTGAAGATATTATGAGTATTCCAGATAGTTCACTTAGAAAACGTCTCGGGTATGAGGTTTTAAGCTTCTCGCTACAGGCACATTCATTGAGCCAGGAATGTATTGATAAGTTGGACATTTTTTTCGCTGACGATCTGTTTAAATATGAGTCAGTATGCATCGCCGCGATGGAACATTTAAAAAGTAAGGCAACGGCCCCTATACAAAACGGACCGTTGCCAGCATAAGAATTAATGGTGTGCCAGTTCGGCGTCGTCTTCGCTATCCAGAATGGCTTTATCGGTTTGCTTCAGCCACTGGCTGGTCAGCGTGCCAGCTGTCATCGAGCCACTAACGTTTAACGCCGTACGGCCCATGTCGATAAGCGGTTCAACGGAGATTAACAGCGCCACCAGGGTTACTGGCAGGCCCATCGCAGGCAGTACAATCAGTGCGGCGAAAGTTGCACCACCACCGACACCGGCAACGCCTGCGGAACTAACGGTAACAATACCGACCAGCGTCGCAATCCACATCGGGTCCAGCGGGTTAATGCCAACCGTAGGCGCAACCATCACCGCCAGCATTGCCGGATACAAACCGGCGCAGCCGTTCTGACCAATGGTTGCACCGAAAGAGGCGGCGAAACTGGCGATGGATTCAGGAACGCCCAGACGACGCGTTTGTGCTTCCACATTCAGTGGGATAGACGCAGCACTGGAACGGCTGGTAAAGGCAAACGTCAGCACAGGCCATACCTTACGGAAGTACTTCAGCGGACTCACGCCATTAATGCCCAGCAGAATGCCATGCACTGCAAACATAATCAGCAGACCGAGGTAGGACGCGACAACGAAACTTCCCAGTTTGATGATGTCTTGCAAGTTAGAACCTGCAACCACTTTGGTCATTAGAGCCAGAACGCCGTAAGGGGTCAACTGCATGACCAGGCGAACCAGTTTCATCACCCAGCTTTGTAGGGTATCGATAGCGGCTAAGACGCGTTCACCTTTCGGCGCATCATCCTTCAGCAGTTTCAATGCAGCTACGCCGAGGAATGCGGCAAAAATTACCACGCTGATAATTGACGTCGGATTGGCTCCGGTAAGATCGGCAAACGGGTTTTTCGGGATAAAGGACAAGACCAGCTGCGGAACGCTCAGATCAGAGACTTTACCAACATAGTTACTTTCAATGGCGTTCAGACGTGCAGTTTCTGCACCACCCTGAACCAGACCTTCAGCCGTCAAACCAAACAGGTTGGTGACCAGCACACCGACCAGCGCCGCAATCAGCGTGGTAAACAAAAGCGTACCGATGGTCAGAAAACTGATTTTGCCTAACTGAGATGCGTTATGCAGACGGGCAACCGCGCTCAGAATAGAGGCGAAGACTAACGGCATAACGATCATTTGCAGCAGTTGAACATAGCCGTTACCAACGATGTTAAACCACTGTACAGAATCTTTAAGTACCTGGCTGTCAGAACCATAAATGGTATGCAGGGCAAGGCCAAAAACCACACCCATCACCAGACCCACCAGCACTTTTTTCGCCAGACTCCACTGTTTATGGCGGGTCTGAGCCAGCGCAAACAGCAGTACAACGAACACCACGATGTTCGCAATTAATGGAAAGTTCATCCCCGTTCTCCTGATCTTATTATTTCTATCACTGCGTAGCAGTCATAGTGTTGGCGCAAGATTAACAGAACTGTGAGCTGGCTCTTATATTCAAATGGAATTGCTTATTCCAGAAAGGTGATTTTTGCCTTTTTAGTATTCAACCTGATGCTTAATAAGCCGATGAAACTGGATCTGCAAGGTATTGATCATTTGCGATGACCAACGAACAGCGCTGTTCTCGGGTAATGAATGGGGCATCCATACCGACCAGACAAATAATGCCATGCAGATAAAACGTTCCAGTTGGTTGCCCTTTTGGGGAACCAGGATAGGCAAGCGGAAACGCCAGCGGCATGGCCAGAGCAGGGGAACACCGGCGGGTGTCAGCATATCGGCAAGTATGTGGCTCAAATAACCCAGCACCATTCCTTGTAGCGCATCAGCCGGAATGAACCAGCCTTCCGGAACCTTAAGGTAAAAGGTTGCCAGCAGCGCAAATACCGCCAGCAGACTGTGGGTAAAACCACGATGCCCAAAAGCGCGGGCGATCGGTTTTGATATCCATTTTAATCGCTGCCCAAGAAACGACTTTGGGTGATCGATGTCCGGTAACAAACACGTCAGGATTGCGGAAGGGACAATATGCCACCAGTCACCCTGTGCCAGCACGGGCGTCAGCTCGGCATTTTTGGCAAATACCGCACAAGCAATAGAAAAGAGAAGGTGACCTTCCGCCGTCATGATAAAACTCACTAAACTGTCGATACGTACAGTATAGGATTTTTATACAGTGCACGGAAGTGGTGACGGTGTAACTCTTTCTCTTAAATTGACGATTAATCCGTCAGTTGAATGCAATTTCAGATAAAGAACCAGGGGCAGCGAGATCACTGCCCCTGGTCATTAACCGAGAAGGTCTTTTGCGGTGAGTTCTGTCAGCGATGAAAGTTTGACGTCTGCTAATACAAAACGTGGATCATTTTGCGCTTCTGGCGCAGGAACGACGATGGAACGCATGCGGGCTGCTTTAGAGGCGATCATGCCATTTACCGAATCTTCCAGCGCTACGCAGGTCAGAGGGTCAACGCCCAGTTTTGCTGCGCAGTCGAGATATACTTGCGGATGCGGCTTGCTGTAAGGCAGTTTTTCGGCCGAGGCGAGGGCATCGAAACTGTCGCGTAAGTCAAACATGGTCAACACTTTTTCCAGCATATGTAGTGGTGACGCGGAGGCCAGTCCCACCAATAAACCTTGTTCTTTGCATAACGCAACGGCTTCGCGCACGCCTGGTAATAATGGACGTGTCTCTTCAACCAGTGAAATGGCACGGGCAATAACCCGTTCTACTACTTCCTGACGGCTTGGCCCATTCCACGGTTGCCGGGCGTACCAAAGATCGACCACCATATCGATGCGTAAACCTAAGGTGTCCGGCAGCTCGTTACGACGGGAGATATCCACCCCCAGGCTTGCCATCACATCCAGTTCGGCTCGATCCCATAAAGGTTCTGAGTCGATAAGTAATCCATCCATATCAAAAATTGCAGCAAGAATCTGACGCGGGGTTGACATTACAACCTCTCCTTTAGAGCATTATGTGTAAGGTATTAAGCCGTGCTTATGATTAAGCGCCTATCATATCGCCTTTAAAGAATGGGCGAAAACAGATATCTACAGGTAAACTAAGTGAAACGACGCGTCTTAATCAAGGAGAACTCATGACGTATCAACAAGCTGGACGCATTGCTGTTTTGAAAAGGATTTTGGGTTGGGTGATTTTTATACCTGCATTGATCTCTACATTGATTTCTTTGCTGAAATTTATGAATACCCGGCAGGAAAACAAGGAAGGCATTAATGCGGTCATGCTCGACTTTACTCATGTCATGATCGATATGATGCAGGCGAATACGCCTTTTTTGAATCTATTCTGGTATAACTCCCCGACGCCCAATTTTAATGGTGGCGTGAACGTTATGTTCTGGGTGATTTTCATCCTGATTTTTGTCGGACTGGCGTTGCAGGATTCCGGTGCCCGGATGAGTCGCCAGGCGCGCTTCTTGCGGGAAGGTGTTGAAGATCAACTCATTCTGGAAAAAGCCAAAGGGGAAGAGGGGCTAACGCGTGAACAAATTGAGTCCCGTATTGTTGTTCCGCACCATACTATTTTCCTGCAGTTTTTCTCACTGTATATCCTGCCGGTTATTTGTATTGCTGCAGGTTATGTGTTCTTTTCTCTGCTTGGGTTTATTTAATCAAAAGGCCGCACGGAGCGGCCATTATCCTCAACCCATATCATGCTGCTAATAATCTATCCAATGACTGCTGAGCAATAACCAAATGCTGACCGCCAAATAACCTTGCACGATTTAACAGCGTGTAGAGTTGGTAAACCGGTTGACGTTCAAGGAAATCGGCAGGTAGCGGGGATACTGACTGATAGCCGTCATAGATTTGTGGCGGCTGTTCAGTATGCAGCGGTAACATCGCCAGGTCGCACTCTCGGTCACCCCAGTAGCAGGCCGGGTCGAAAATGTACGGGCCATCCGGACCCAGTGCACAGTTGCCGGACCATAAATCGCCGTGCAACAGAGAAGGCTGCGGTTGATGTGAGGCCAGACGCTGCTGAATATGCTCGACGATGGCGTCGATATTGCCGAAAGCGATCCCTTTTTCTGCAGCCAGTTCCAACTGCCAGCCAATCCGTTGTTCAGCAAAAAACGTTGACCAGCGACGTTGCCAGGTGTTGGGCTGTGGAGTTGTGGAGAGCGCGTTATCGAAATCAAGGCCAAATTGTGGTTGGTCGCTCCATTGATGTAAACGCGCAATTTGCTGACCAAGAATAAATGCGCTATGCGCATCCAGCGGACGAGGTGGGAGATAATCCATCACCAGAAAACTGTAGTCACGGTCAGCGCCAACTGCCCAAACCTTAGGCACGGTGACGGTTTTACTACGCGACAGTAACTCCAGTTGGTCGGCTTCGGCGGTAAAACCGGGAAGCAGTTCCCTTTCATCACATTTGACGAAAAAATCATGTCCTGCATAGCGCAAATGCCATGCGGCATGGACTTCTCCGCCAGGCAGTTCATTACGCAGTTCGATTTCGCCTTCACCTAACTGCTCGCTCAAAAGACGACTGATTGCCTGCCACATGATGTCTCTCCCATGTTGTCTGCCAGATCATAAGGTTAGCGCAAGAATGCGGTGTAAAAACACGAGCTAACGCACACCACAGACTGATTATTGCCCAAAAACCATTTATTTTCTGTTGCTATTCCATTCCTCCCAGGTCGTGATGGTGATTTCAGGATCTTTGCCGGTTGCACTTTGGGTAAGCCCCGAAACCAGTTCTCTAATTTCTTCTTCACTTTGGGTACTGATAAGTCCAAAAGTGTTAGTTCCCAGCTCATGGATATTTCCCTCATCATCCGTCATAGTGAGCAAAAAACCGTCGCGAGTCAGGTAATTATTCAACTCGTTAATTTCAGTCAATGTATCCTCATGCAACATGACGGTTATGACATAACGGACAAGATCGCCACTGGCCATAGTTCACCCCTTTGTTATCACATGACTTTTGAGCATAGTCGGAGAAACGCGTTGCCGACAGGTTGGTGATGATTCCCCCAATGCTGGGGGAATGTTTTTGTTAGCGGGAAAGGTAAGCGTAAATTTTTTGCGTATCGTCATGGGAGCACAGACGTGTTCCCTGATTGAGTGTGGCTGCACTCCCCGCAGCTACGCCAAAACGAACCATCTCTTCAAGAGAGGCATTTTCTGCCAGTTTCAGTGTCATCGCGCCGACCATGCTGTCACCAGCGCCAACGGTACTCTGGCTTTTCACCGGTGGTGGCACCACCTGAATACAGTTTTCACTATCAACACCCAGCGCTCCTTGTGGACCCAGGGAAACGACAACCCGTTTGGCCTTGCCGCTATTAACGATTTCCTGCGCGGCTTTGCGGACATCGTCCGGCTGGGTGAGTTCGCGATTCACCAGCGCACTGAGTTCTTTTTGGTTAGGCTTAACCAACTCGATGTTACCAATTGCCAGTGCTGCACTTAACGCTTCGCCAGAACTGTCGACGATGCAGCGGATCCCTTGTTTTTGCGCAGCGGAAATCAGTTGGGTTAATTTTTCCAGCTTCACACCTGGCGGCAGGCTTCCGCTTATGACCAGGATGGCCCCGGATTCAATTTCCAGAACTTGCTCTTCAAGCTGGCGAAACTCATCTTCATTTAATGCCGCGCCTGGCATAACAAAACGATACTGCTCACCGCTTGCTTCCACATGTACGTGTAAATTCTGCCGGGTCCAGTCTTTGGCTTCTACAGTAGCGACGGGGACATTTTCATCCGCCAACAGTGAAACCAGGTGTTCGCCGGTCGCGCCACCCGCCGGGAAGATCGCTGTGGCACTGCCTCCAAGATGGGCAATGGCGCGGGCGACGTTGATGCCGCCGCCCCCGGGTTCGAACACCGGTGCGGTACAGCGCAGTTTTCCTTCGGGATAAATTTGCGGGGTAATTGTTGCGCTATCGAGAGAGGGCGCAAGTGTCAACGTATAGATACGTACCATCATTTCCTCCTATAGGCTGATTTCAGTCTGGCACCGAATCAGCGGAAAGTGAAGAAATTAACAATATGATTTATTGGAGCTTTATTTAAAATTTTGCAGATAAATATATATAAATAAAAATCTGTTTTCGCCACATGCTTATTCAAAAAAATGAAATAAGAATACATTGCTAAGTTATTCGCGCCTTTTTATAATTCGTTACCTTTCCAGGGACGCTAATCTTTGATCCTTAAGAAAGTTTCCGGGACCGCGATGGTCTCTTTTTTTGTTGTACGGACTCTTGATAAATGAAGCTTTTGAAGACAGTTCCTGCCATCGTTATGTTGGCGGGGGGCATGTTTGCGTCACTGAATGCAGCTGCCGATGATTCCGTTTTTACTGTCATGGATGATCCTGCCAGCGCTAAAAAACCTTTCGAAGGTAATCTGAACGCAGGATATCTTGCACAATCAGGCAATACGAAAAGCTCCTCACTTACGGCTGACACCACCATGACCTGGTATGGACACACCACTGCCTGGTCGCTGTGGGGGAACGCCAGTAATACTTCTTCTAATGATGAGCGTTCTTCAGAAAAATATGCGGCGGGCGGGCGTAGCCGTTTTAATTTAACTGATTATGACTATTTATTTGGTCAGGCAAGCTGGCTGACAGACCGTTATAACGGCTATCGAGAGCGCGATGTGTTGACCGCGGGTTATGGTCGTCAGTTTTTGAATGGCCCGGTACACAGTTTCCGCTTTGAATTCGGTCCAGGTGTGCGTTACGACAAATATACCGACAATGCCAGTGAAACCCAGCCGCTGGGCTATGCCTCCGGGGCTTATGCATGGCAGTTGACTGACAACGCTAAATTTACGCAGGGTGTTTCGGTCTTTGGCGCGGAAGACACAACGCTGAACTCCGAAAGCGCATTAAATGTTGCTATTAATGAACATTTTGGACTGAAGGTGGCTTACAACGTCACATGGAACTCTGAACCTCCAGAGTCTGCACCGGAACATACCGACCGTCGGACAACCTTATCGCTGGGCTACAGCATGTAAAATTATCTGCCGGACCGTGTTATGCGGTCTGGCTGTCTTCGTTTGTCACTGCTCAGCCCCAAATCATTGCTGCCCAACGTAGCAACAACATAGCGCCACAGATTGCCAGTAGCACCACCACCATCTTCCAGTGTTTTTTATCAAAGCGTTTAGTCGGCATACCAGTGTCCTGCATATCTCTTGTGCGTGATAACGGAGTGTAACAAAAGGGACAGGCATCAAGGGATTTTTTGTTATTACAGCCGTCGGGTGGCGTTGTGCACATGGTCACTGTTTCTGCGTTTTATGAAAAAAATAAAATTATGTATCGATATATATCGTAAATAGCTGGTTATAAATACGTCTTTATTTCATCAGCACTAAAACTCAGGCTTTGGCTGATTGCATTAATAGCAGCATAATATGTTTCTACAGTTTTATAATGCTTATGATGAATGGCTATATGAACAGCTGACATGTTGTCATGATTTTTAGCGGCCAATAGTGTAAATAACTGATGTTGACTAAAAGAATGTTTTTTTGCAAAAGCACCCAGCGTCGATATATAAGATAACACGACGTCTTCATTACCCTTGCTCATGGCGATGTATAATGCAGGGGTTCCCTGTGCTGTAGCTCCTTTTAATAAATCCATGATGTTAGCTTTGCTCAACTTGTATTTAAAGGCGATGCCATTAATTTTAGAGAGGAACCGTGTGACACACAAAGGGTGATTATTTTCCATTGCGGCGTATAATCCTGGCTCACCATCATGTATTTTCATGGCTAAAATACTCATCACCAGTTTTTTGTTTAAAAGCTCTTGTGCTATTGGAGTGGTTAATGCATTCAGAAAGATATCGATTATTTCATCGAATCCATACAACATGGAGATATAAAGTCCAGGTGTTTCGTTAGCACTTTTAGTTTGCAGTAATTTAACCAGATTATCTTCATGAATGATGTGATTATCTACCAGTGACTGAATTTCTTGCATAAATATTTTCACGTTGTCAGTATGTCCGTTCATCATAGCCAAAAATAAAGCAGGTGTACCAACGCTATTCTGCGCAGTTATTATTTCAATGATTTCTTTTTCAGGGAGTATGGGCAACTGTTTGAATAATGTAATAAGCTGTTGAGACTGGCCTGTAGCCATTATTAACAACATTGCCGATGGATGTATAGGGGCAAATGGCATTCGTGATGCAATACCCGCGAAAATAGCCCCTGGAACTCCCACAGGTAATAGGGGCAGAATAGCAATTGCACAGTTGCGAACATATCTATCAGCCCAGGTCTGAGCATCGGGACCTGAACTGATGAACTTATCAAGCGAAAGAAAGCCCCGTGCTGTCCTGTGGGTGTCTCTGACGGCAACGTTGGTATCGTTCGGGTCGTAAACGGACACAACATAATTTAATTGTCCATACACTGACTGCTTTATTCGTAGCCTTACTGACAAAGTATGATTGTCTATATATAAAATCGCGGACATATGACTGACATTGTTTGCCATCATTCGACAAAAGAAAATATCTAAAGCGAAGCCAAAATCCTTACTCGCGATAACGCGACTCCCTGCAGGAGGATGGCGAAGTAATGCTCTGAACTCCGCGTCCCGGACTAAGGGGACATGCTGCTGTATGGATTCAACGGAGGAGTAATGTTTAATCAGGTTGACTTTGCCTTTTCCATTTCTCAATGAATCAAGGGCGTATTGCAATGACAGATGGCGACAAAAAATAGCGTCAGAAGGAGATTGCAAAAAACATGCACTACCATTGAGATTTACTGTTGGGTGTATAGTTTTTTTCTCTATGGATTTTTTTAGACAGTTTCATACAATGGTTACGATCTTCAGCAGTTAACTGTTCCTGTTCAATATAATCCAGTATGCTTCGCAAATGGTTAGCTTTAATAGGCGTGGTTTCCAGTAATAAGGAAATGATTTCTTTTTTATAGTGTAATGTAATGAGTATATTTTCTGTATGGATGGGTGAAGTGGCAAAGTTAATGGTAAAAAGGGCAGTGGAATAACAATTTTGTGATATTTTTCGACAGTTTGCGGTAAATTCCTGAGTAACACAGTATGACAGCATCGAACTTAAGTCAGAGGTATCAAGTAGGGTGATGAGCTGGCGCGCAAATTGATTAATAGGCTCTGATGAAGGTGTTGGTATGTCGCTATCGATGTGCAATCTATGAGGAGACTTATAATGAGTTCTGATAATGATATCGTTTTGACTCATAATCTGTTCGCCTTATATATATCTGGAGGTTTTGAGGATGATGATTAATTATTATCGCCAGAACGAAATGTGCACGAAAAATTGTTATAAGAATTGTGTCACTTTTATCATTGTGATATGACCACTTCGTCATTAATCTCATGAGCGTTTAAAATACTACCGCCAAATCACGCAACGAACTTTGCTGGATTCAGTTTATGCTGCTGTAAATCCGCTCGCAGTAAACCTTTCAGACGCACCGTGATGTTATCAGTTGTTCTTTAAGCGTTTTGCTGGTGTACTCACTACAAACGAATTGCGAATCGAATCAATGTGAAACGGAAAGGTACAATCTCCCTTTTTTTAGTGTTAACATCGCTCAACCGGGTGGAAGGTGAGAGGTTAATGTCTTTCATTTGTGTACCTGATTGCGAACCAATTTAGCATTTGTTGGCTAGATGGTTTCGCAATGAACTGTTAATAAACAAATTTTTCTTTGTATGTGATCTTTCGTGTGGGTCACCACTGCAAATAAGGATATAAAATGCCTGTTATAACTCTTCCTGATGGCAGCCAACGCCATTACGATCACGCTGTAAGCCCCATGGATGTTGCGCTGGACATTGGTCCAGGTCTGGCGAAAGCCTGTATCGCAGGGCGCGTTAATGGCGAACTGGTTGATGCTTGCGATCTGATTGAAAACGACGCACAACTGTCGATCATTACCGCCAAAGACGAAGAAGGTCTGGAGATCATTCGTCACTCCTGTGCGCACCTGTTAGGGCACGCGATTAAACAACTTTGGCCGCATACCAAAATGGCAATCGGCCCGGTTATTGACAACGGTTTTTATTACGACGTTGATCTTGACCGCACGTTAACCCAGGAAGATGTCGAAGCACTCGAGAAGCGGATGCATGAGCTTGCTGAGAAAAACTACGACGTCATTAAGAAGAAAGTCAGCTGGCACGAAGCGCGTGAAACTTTCGCCAACCGTGGGGAGAGCTACAAAGTCTCCATTCTTGACGAAAACATCGCCCATGATGACAAGCCAGGTCTGTACTTCCATGAAGAATATGTCGATATGTGCCGCGGTCCGCACGTACCGAACATGCGTTTCTGCCATCATTTCAAACTAATGAAAACGGCAGGGGCTTACTGGCGTGGCGACAGCAACAACAAAATGTTGCAACGTATTTACGGTACGGCGTGGGCAGACAAAAAAGCACTTAACGCTTACCTGCAGCGCCTGGAAGAAGCCGCGAAACGCGACCACCGTAAAATCGGTAAACAGCTCGACCTGTACCATATGCAGGAAGAAGCGCCGGGTATGGTATTCTGGCACAACGACGGCTGGACCATCTTCCGTGAACTGGAAGTGTTTGTTCGTTCTAAACTGAAAGAGTACCAGTATCAGGAAGTTAAAGGTCCGTTCATGATGGACCGTGTCCTGTGGGAAAAAACCGGTCACTGGGACAACTACAAAGATGCAATGTTCACCACATCTTCTGAGAACCGTGAATACTGCATTAAGCCGATGAACTGCCCGGGTCACGTACAAATTTTCAACCAGGGGCTGAAGTCTTATCGCGATCTGCCGCTGCGTATGGCCGAGTTTGGTAGCTGCCACCGTAACGAGCCGTCAGGTTCGCTGCATGGCCTGATGCGCGTGCGTGGATTTACCCAGGATGACGCGCATATCTTCTGTACTGAAGAACAAATTCGCGATGAAGTTAACGGATGTATCCGTTTAGTCTATGATATGTACAGCACTTTTGGCTTCGAGAAGATCGTCGTCAAACTCTCCACTCGTCCTGAAAAACGTATTGGCAGCGACGAAATGTGGGATCGTGCTGAGGCGGACCTGGCGGTTGCGCTGGAAGAAAACAACATCCCGTTTGAATATCAACTGGGTGAAGGCGCTTTCTACGGTCCGAAAATTGAATTTACCCTGTATGACTGCCTCGATCGTGCATGGCAGTGCGGTACAGTACAGCTGGACTTCTCTTTGCCGTCTCGTCTGAGCGCTTCTTATGTAGGCGAAGACAATGAACGTAAAGTACCGGTAATGATTCACCGCGCAATTCTGGGGTCGATGGAACGTTTCATCGGTATCCTGACCGAAGAGTTCGCTGGTTTCTTCCCGACCTGGCTTGCGCCGGTTCAGGTTGTTATCATGAATATTACCGATTCACAGTCTGAATACGTTAACGAATTGACGCAAAAACTATCAAATGCGGGCATTCGTGTTAAAGCAGACTTGAGAAATGAGAAGATTGGCTTTAAAATCCGCGAGCACACTTTGCGTCGCGTCCCATATATGCTGGTCTGTGGTGATAAAGAGGTGGAATCAGGCAAAGTTGCCGTTCGCACCCGCCGTGGTAAAGACCTGGGAAGCATGGACGTAAATGAAGTGATCGAGAAGCTGCAACAAGAGATTCGCAGCCGCAGTCTTAAACAATTGGAGGAATAAGGTATTAAAGGCGGAAAACGAGTTCAAACGGCGCGCCCTAACCGTATCAATGGCGAAATTCGCGCCCAGGAAGTTCGCTTAACAGGTCTGGAAGGCGAGCAGCTTGGTATTGTGAGTCTGAGAGAAGCTCTGGAGAAAGCAGAAGAAGCCGGAGTAGACTTAGTCGAGATCAGCCCTAACGCCGAGCCGCCGGTTTGTCGTATAATGGATTACGGCAAATTCCTCTATGAAAAGAGCAAGTCTTCTAAGGAACAGAAGAAAAAGCAAAAAGTTATCCAGGTTAAGGAAATTAAATTCCGTCCTGGTACAGATGAAGGCGACTATCAGGTAAAACTCCGCAGCCTGATTCGCTTTCTCGAAGAGGGTGATAAAGCCAAAATCACGCTGCGTTTCCGCGGTCGTGAGATGGCGCACCAGCAAATCGGTATGGAAGTGCTTAATCGCGTGAAAGACGATTTGCAAGAACTGGCAGTGGTCGAATCCTTCCCAACGAAGATCGAAGGCCGCCAGATGATCATGGTGCTCGCTCCTAAGAAGAAACAGTAAGGCCTTCAAGTAGCACTGTCTGTGGAGCCTTCGGGCTTCACAGGCTTTGTTCGCCTTTGTTTCGTTTATTAACAATGCGAAGTGGAAGTTATTAAAATGCCAAAAATTAAGACCGTACGCGGTGCTGCTAAGCGCTTCAAAAAAACCGGTAAAGGTGGTTTTAAGCACAAGCACGCTAACCTGCGTCACATTCTGACCAAAAAAGCGACCAAACGTAAACGTCACCTGCGTCCGAAAGCCATGGTTTCCAAAGGCGATCTGGGCCTGGTAATCGCGTGCCTGCCGTACGCATAAGCCGTTAACGTTTTTAACTTTTTAATTAGAATATAGATACAGGAGAGCACATATGGCTCGCGTAAAACGTGGTGTTATTGCACGTGCACGTCACAAGAAAATTTTGAAACAAGCTAAAGGCTACTACGGTGCGCGTTCTCGCGTATACCGCGTTGCCTTCCAGGCTGTTATCAAAGCTGGTCAGTATGCTTACCGTGACCGTCGTCAACGTAAGCGTCAGTTCCGTCAACTGTGGATTGCGCGTATCAACGCAGCAGCACGTCAGAACGGTATTTCTTACAGCAAATTCATCAATGGCCTGAAAAAAGCCTCTGTTGAAATCGACCGTAAGATCCTGGCTGATATCGCAGTATTCGACAAAGTAGCGTTCACCGCTCTGGTTGAAAAAGCGAAAGCAGCTCTGGCATAAGCCAGTTGAAAGAGGGAGCTAGTCTCCCTCTTTTCGTTTCAACGCCATCAAAACATTGACTTTTATCGCCGTAGCCTTTTCAATAAAGGTCTTTTGAAGAGTACCAAAAGGTAACGCAAGCAATGAATGCTGCTATTTTCCGCTTCTTTTTTTACTTTAGCACCTGAATCCAGGAGGCTAGCGCGTGAGAAGAGAAACGGAAAACAGCGCCTGAAAGCCTCCCAGTGGAGGCTTTTTTTGTATGCGCGTTTTGAAAAATAAAAAGCCTGTCTCATCAGGTGTAATTGTCGCAGCCAGACTGGACACGGCCAGCGCGGAGAAACCGGAGCGTATTTAAGTACGTGAGAATTTCGAGCACAGCCCGGGACCAAAATGGCAAGTAAAATAGCCTGATGGGATAGGCTCTAAGTCCAACGAACCAGTGTCACCACTGACACAATGAGGAAAACCATGTCACATCTCGCAGAACTGGTTGCCAGTGCGAAGGCGGCCATTAGCCAGGCGTCAGATGTTGCCGCGTTAGATAATGTGCGCGTCGAATATTTGGGTAAAAAAGGGCACTTAACCCTTCAGATGACGACCCTGCGTGAGCTGCCGCCAGAAGAGCGTCCGGCAGCTGGTGCGGTTATCAACGAAGCGAAAGAGCAGGTTCAGCAGGCGCTGAATGCGCGTAAAGCGGAACTGGAAAGCGCTGCACTGAATGCGCGTCTGGCGGCGGAAACGATTGATGTCTCTCTGCCAGGTCGTCGCATTGAAAACGGCGGTCTGCATCCGGTTACCCGTACCATCGACCGTATCGAAAGTTTCTTCGGTGAGCTTGGCTTTACCGTGGCAACCGGGCCGGAAATCGAAGACGATTATCATAACTTCGATGCTCTGAACATTCCTGGTCACCACCCGGCGCGCGCTGACCACGACACTTTCTGGTTTGACACTACCCGCCTGCTGCGTACCCAGACCTCTGGCGTACAGATCCGCACCATGAAAGCCCAGCAGCCACCGATTCGTATCATCGCGCCTGGCCGTGTTTATCGTAACGACTACGACCAGACTCACACGCCGATGTTCCATCAGATGGAAGGTCTGATTGTTGATACCAACATCAGCTTTACCAACCTGAAAGGCACGCTGCACGACTTCCTGCGTAACTTCTTTGAGGAAGATTTGCAGATTCGCTTCCGTCCTTCCTACTTCCCGTTTACCGAACCTTCTGCAGAAGTGGACGTCATGGGTAAAAACGGTAAATGGCTGGAAGTGCTGGGCTGCGGGATGGTGCATCCGAACGTGTTGCGTAACGTTGGCATCGACCCGGAAGTTTACTCTGGTTTCGCCTTCGGGATGGGGATGGAGCGTCTGACTATGTTGCGTTACGGCGTCACCGACCTGCGTTCATTCTTCGAAAACGATCTGCGTTTCCTCAAACAGTTTAAATAAGGCAGGAATAGATTATGAAATTCAGTGAACTGTGGTTACGCGAATGGGTGAACCCGGCGATTGATAGCGATGCGCTGGCAAATCAAATCACTATGGCGGGCCTGGAAGTTGACGGTGTAGAACCGGTTGCCGGCAGCTTCCACGGCGTGGTCGTTGGTGAAGTGGTTGAGTGTGCGCAGCATCCGAACGCTGACAAACTGCGTGTGACAAAAGTGAATGTCGGCGGCGATCGCCTGCTGGACATCGTCTGCGGTGCGCCAAACTGCCGTCAGGGCCTGCGTGTAGCGGTAGCGACCATTGGTGCTGTTCTGCCGGGTGATTTCAAAATTAAAGCGGCGAAACTGCGTGGCGAACCGTCTGAAGGGATGCTGTGCTCCTTCTCTGAACTGGGCATTTCTGACGATCACAGCGGCATTATCGAACTGCCTGCGGATGCGCCGATTGGCACCGATATCCGTGAATACCTGAAACTTGATGACAACACCATCGAAATCAGCGTGACGCCAAACCGTGCCGACTGCTTAGGCATCATTGGTGTTGCGCGTGACGTTGCCGTGCTGAACCAGCTGCCGCTGGTTCAACCGGAAATCGTTCCGGTTGGTGCGACCATCGACGACACGCTGCCGATTACAGTCGAAGCGCCGGAAGCCTGCCCGCGTTATCTTGGCCGTGTGGTAAAAGGCATTAACGTTAAAGCGCCAACTCCGCTGTGGATGAAAGAAAAACTGCGTCGTTGCGGGATCCGTTCTATCGATGCAGTTGTTGACGTCACCAACTATGTGCTGCTCGAACTGGGCCAGCCGATGCACGCTTTCGATAAAGATCGCATTGAAGGCGGCATTGTGGTGCGGATGGCGAAAGAGGGCGAAACGCTGGTGCTGCTCGACGGTACTGAAGCGAAGCTGAATGCTGACACTCTGGTCATCGCCGACCACAACAAGGCGCTGGCGATGGGCGGCATCTTCGGTGGCGAACACTCTGGCGTGAATGACGAAACACAAAACGTGCTGCTGGAATGCGCGTTCTTTAGCCCGCTGTCTATCACCGGTCGTGCTCGTCGTCATGGCCTGCATACCGATGCGTCTCACCGTTATGAGCGTGGCGTTGATCCGGCACTGCAGCACAAAGCGATGGAACGTGCGACCCGTCTGCTGATCGACATCTGCGGTGGTGAGGCTGGCCCGGTAATTGATATCACCAACGAAGCAACGCTGCCGAAGCGTGCAACCATCACTCTACGTCGTAGCAAACTGGATCGCCTGATCGGCCATCATATTGCGGATGAGCAGGTAACTGACATTCTGCGTCGTCTCGGCTGCGAAGTGACCGAAGGCAAAGACGAATGGCAGGCAGTTGCGCCGAGCTGGCGTTTCGATATGGAGATTGAAGAAGATCTGGTTGAAGAAGTCGCGCGTGTTTACGGCTACAACAACATCCCGGATGAGCCGGTACAGGCAAGCCTGATTATGGGTACTCACCGTGAAGCTGACCTGTCGCTCAAGCGCGTGAAAACGCTGCTCAACGACAAAGGCTATCAGGAAGTGATCACCTACAGCTTCGTTGATCCGAAAGTGCAGCAGATGATCCATCCAGGCGTTGAAGCCTTACTGCTGCCAAGCCCGATCTCTGTTGAAATGTCAGCAATGCGTCTTTCTCTGTGGACTGGCCTGCTGGCAACCGTGGTGTACAACCAGAACCGTCAGCAGAACCGTGTGCGCATTTTCGAAAGCGGTCTGCGTTTCGTACCAGATACTCAGGCACCGTTGGGCATTCGTCAGGATCTGATGTTAGCCGGTGTGATTTGCGGTAACCGTTACGAAGAGCACTGGAACCTGGCAAAAGAGACCGTTGATTTCTATGATTTGAAAGGCGATCTTGAATCCGTTCTCGACCTGACCGGTAAACTGAATGAGGTTGAGTTCCGTGCAGAAGCGAATCCGGCACTGCATCCGGGGCAATCCGCAGCGATTTATCTGAAAGGTGAACGTATTGGTTTTGTTGGGGTTGTTCATCCTGAACTGGAACGTAAACTGGATCTTAACGGTCGCACTCTGGTGTTCGAACTGGAGTGGAACAAGCTCGCAGACCGCGTGGTGCCTCAGGCGCGCGAGATTTCTCGCTTCCCGGCGAACCGTCGTGACATCGCGGTGGTGGTCGCAGAAAACGTTCCCGCAGCGGATATTTTATCCGAATGTAAGAAAGTTGGCGTAAATCAGGTAGTTGGCGTAAACTTATTTGACGTGTACCGCGGTAAGGGTGTTGCGGAGGGGTATAAGAGCCTCGCCATAAGCCTGATCCTGCAAGATACCAGCCGTACACTCGAAGAAGAGGAGATTGCCGCTACCGTCGCCAAATGTGTAGAGGCATTAAAAGAGCGATTCCAGGCATCATTGAGGGATTGAACCTATGGCGCTTACAAAAGCTGAAATGTCAGAATATCTGTTTGATAAGCTTGGGCTTAGCAAGCGGGATGCCAAAGAACTGGTTGAACTGTTTTTCGAAGAGATCCGTCGCGCTCTGGAAAACGGCGAACAGGTGAAACTCTCTGGTTTTGGTAACTTCGATCTGCGTGATAAGAATCAACGCCCGGGACGTAACCCGAAAACGGGCGAGGATATTCCCATTACAGCACGGCGCGTGGTGACCTTCAGACCCGGGCAGAAGTTAAAAAGCCGGGTCGAAAACGCTTCGCCCAAAGACGAGTAATCTGATCTAACTAAAAAGGCCGCTCTGCGGCCTTTTTTCTTTTCACTGTCGAAGAGTCACCGTAAAATCAACGCCATGACACTTCAGCAGAACGGATACCATGCTGACACTTGCCCGCCAACAACAGCGACAAAATATTCGCTGGTTATTATGCCTGTCAGTTTTGATGCTGCTGGCGCTTCTCTTAAGCCTTTGCGCCGGTGAACAATGGATCTCGCCAGGTGACTGGTTTACTCCTCGTGGCGAACTGTTCGTCTGGCAAATTCGCCTGCCACGTACGCTGGCTGTATTGCTGGTTGGTGCGGCGCTGGCTATATCCGGCGCTGTAATGCAGGCGTTGTTTGAAAATCCTCTGGCAGAACCTGGACTACTTGGCGTCTCTAACGGCGCAGGCGTGGGGCTTATCGCCGCGGTATTGCTTGGGCAAGGGCAACTCCCCAACTGGGCGCTAGGGCTGTGTGCGATTGCTGGCGCGCTTATCATCACTTTAATACTCTTACGTTTCGCCCGTCGTCATCTTTCGACCAGTCGGTTATTGCTGGCTGGCGTTGCATTAGGGATTATCTGTAGCGCACTAATGACGTGGGCTATCTACTTTTCCACCTCAGTTGATTTGCGTCAGCTGATGTACTGGATGATGGGCGGTTTTGGCGGCGTAGACTGGCGGCAAAGCTGGCTGATGCTGGCATTGATCCCCGTGTTGTTGTGGATCTGTTGTCAGTCCAGGCCGATGAATATGTTAGCACTTGGCGAGATCTCGGCGCGGCAACTGGGTTTACCCCTGTGGTTCTGGCGCAATGTGCTGGTGGCAGCGACCGGCTGGATGGTTGGCGTCAGTGTGGCGCTGGCGGGTGCTATCGGCTTTATTGGTCTGGTGATCCCCCATATTCTCCGGTTGTGTGGTTTAACCGATCATCGCGTATTACTTCCCGGCTGCGCGCTGGCAGGGGCGAGCGCATTGCTGCTGGCCGATATTGTAGCGCGCCTGGCATTAGCTGCCGCAGAGCTGCCTATTGGCGTGGTCACCGCAACGTTAGGTGCGCCGGTGTTTATCTGGTTATTGTTAAAAGCAGGACGTTAGCCGCAAAAAGACGGTCTATGATTAAAAGCTAAGATTTTTACTGACCACACCCAGGAGAAACGATGCAAGATTCCATTCTGACGACCGTAGTGAAAGATATCGACGGTGAAGTGACCACGCTGGAGAAGTTCGCCGGTAATGTGCTGTTGATTGTCAATGTCGCCTCAAAGTGTGGCTTAACGCCGCAATATGAGCAGTTGGAGAATATTCAGAAAGCCTGGGTCGATCGAGGTTTTATGGTGCTGGGATTCCCGTGCAACCAGTTTCTGGAACAAGAACCGGGCAGCGATGAAGAGATTAAAACTTACTGTACCACCACATGGGGGGTGACGTTCCCGATGTTCAGTAAGATTGAAGTTAATGGCGAAGGACGCCATCCGCTGTATCAAAAATTGATTGCCGCAGCGCCGACCGCAGTCGCGCCGGAAGAGAGCGGATTCTATGCCCGTATGGTCAGCAAAGGCCGTGCACCGCTGTACCCGGATGATATTTTATGGAATTTTGAAAAATTCCTGGTTGGCAGGGACGGAAAAGTCATCCAGCGTTTTTCCCCGGATATGACGCCGGAAGATCCCATTGTGATGGAAAGCATTAAACTGGCGTTGGCAAAATAATGTCTATTGTGATGCAGTTACAAGATGTTGCGGAATCTACCCGCCTGGGGCCGCTTTCTGGCGAGGTTCGGGCTGGGGAGATCCTGCACCTGGTGGGGCCGAATGGCGCGGGTAAGAGTACCTTACTGGCGCGAATGGCCGGAATGACCAGCGGTAAGGGAAGCATTCAGTTCGCGGGGCAACCACTGGAAGCATGGTCCGCAACAAAACTCGCGCTGCATCGCGCCTATCTTTCACAACAGCAGACGCCGCCGTTTGCAACGCCGGTCTGGCACTACCTGACACTGCATCAGCACGATAAAACGCGTACCGAACTACTGAATGATGTCGCAGGGGCGCTGGCTCTTGATGACAAACTCGGACGTAGCACCAATCAACTTTCCGGCGGTGAATGGCAACGCGTACGTCTTGCTGCGGTGGTGTTGCAAATCACACCACAAGCCAATCCCGCAGGCCAATTGCTGCTTCTTGATGAGCCGATGAACAGTCTTGATGTTGCGCAACAAAGTGCGTTAGACAAAATTCTGAGCGCGCTGTGTCAGCAAGGACTGGCGATTGTGATGAGCAGTCACGATCTCAACCACACATTGCGTCATGCGCATCGGGCGTGGTTGCTAAAAGGTGGAAAAATGCTGGCCAGTGGACGCAGGGAAGAGGTGCTCACGCCGCCAAATCTGGCGCAGGCCTATGGGATGAATTTTCGCCGTCTGGATATCGAAGGTCACAGAATGCTGATTTCGACCATCTGATTTCATTAGTATCTTGAAAATCGGGTAATTACGACGCTAAATTAATGCAAGAATAAAAAACAGAGGAACCGTACGGAATGCGTTTCTGCCTTATTTTGATCACAGCACTGCTTCTGGCCGGGTGTAGCCACCATAAAGCACCGCCGCCAAATGCCAGACTTTCTGATTCGATTACCGTTATTGCCGGTTTGAACGACCAGCTACAAAGCTGGCATGGCACGCCGTATCGTTATGGTGGCATGACGCGGCGCGGTGTGGACTGTTCGGGATTTGTGGTTGTGACGATGCGCGATCGTTTCGATTTGCAGCTGCCCCGTGAAACCAAACAACAAGCCTCTATTGGCACGCAAATTGATAAAGACGAGTTGCTGCCAGGTGACCTGGTCTTTTTCAAAACGGGGTCCGGACAAAATGGTTTGCATGTAGGTATTTACGATACCAACAACCAATTTATCCACGCCTCTACCAGCAAGGGAGTGATGCGTTCCTCACTTGATAATGTCTATTGGCAGAAAAATTTCTGGCAGGCGAGACGAATCTAGTATGTCGAAAAATGGACGGCGATGATACATCGCCGTCCATTTACTCCTGAATACAGTAGTATTTTGCAGACAAAAATTCCGTAAATGGATTATTCGTTTATAATCAGGATAATCTAAAAAAAGGACCCCTGAAAAAGTGGTTAACATGGAACAAATGAAAGTTACTCCTTCTGTAATTGTTATGTCTTATGGCCTCATCCCTTTTAGCCGGATACTGAAAAACATCCTTCGAGAGGGACGGTTACCATGAAGATTTTTTTGGAGAATCTTTATCATTCTGATTGCTATTTCCTGCCGATAAGAGACAACCAGCAAGTCCTTGTCGGCGTTGAGTTAATTACCCATTTCTCCAGTGAAGATGGTACGGTTCGTATCCCGACGAGTCGGGTTATAGCGCAACTTACCGAGGAGCAACATTGGCAATTATTTTCAGAGCAGTTGGAATTACTAAAATCATGCCAACATTTTTTTATTCAACATAAACTCTTTGCCTGGCTTAATTTAACGCCACAAGTGGCTACATTATTATTAGAGAGGGATAATTACGCAGGCGAACTATTAAAATATCCGTTTATTGAACTGTTGATTAATGAGAATTACCCGCATCTCAATGAAGGAAAAGATAATCGCGGTCTTTTATCCTTATCGCAAGTGTATCCCCTTGTGTTAGGTAATTTGGGAGCAGGCAATAGCACAATGAAAGCGGTTTTTGATGGTCTTTTCACCCGCGTCATGCTGGATAAAAGTTTTATTCAGCAACAAATCACGCACCGCTCCTTCGAACCGTTTATTCGTGCGATCCAGGCGCAAATTTCCCCTTGTTGCAATTGCATCATTGCGGGAGGCATTGATACGGCAGAAATATTGGCACAGATTACCCCCTTCGATTTCCATGCTCTCCAGGGATGCCTGTGGCCTGCCGTTCCCATAAATCAGATAACGACGTTGGTTCAGCGATAACCCTTCTGTTTGCTGGTGTTTAAGACGAGAGTAACCGTCTACACTATCAAACAGGAGGATCTATGACCCTGTCTTTTGTTACCCGCTGGCGCGATGAATTGCCAGAAACCTATACAGCACTTTCCCCTACGCCTTTAAATAATGCCCGGCTGATTTGGCATAATACCGAACTGGCTAACACGCTGAGTATTCCATCGTCGCTGTTTAAAAATGGCGCAGGTGTCTGGGGCGGCGAAGCCCTACTGCCTGGTATGTCACCACTGGCGCAGGTTTACAGTGGTCATCAGTTCGGCGTCTGGGCGGGCCAACTGGGTGATGGGCGCGGCATTTTACTCGGCGAACAACTGCTTGCTGATGGCACTACAATGGACTGGCATCTGAAAGGTGCTGGCCTGACGCCTTATTCGCGAATGGGTGATGGACGGGCGGTTTTACGTTCGACGATACGAGAAAGTCTCGCCAGTGAGGCGATGCATTATCTGGGCATTCCGACGACCCGCGCGTTAAGTATCGTCACCAGCGATTCGCCAGTGTATCGGGAAACGGCGGAGCCAGGCGCGATGCTGATGCGTGTGGCACCAAGTCATCTGCGCTTTGGTCATTTCGAACATTTTTACTACCGCCGCGAGTCGGAAAAGGTTCGTCAGTTAGCTGACTTTGCTATTCGTCATTACTGGTCACATCTTGCAGATGATGAGGACAAATACCGTCTCTGGTTTAGCGATGTTGTCGCACGTACCGCGTCGTTAATTGCCCAATGGCAGACGGTCGGCTTTGCTCATGGGGTGATGAATACCGACAACATGTCGCTGCTGGGGCTGACGCTTGATTACGGGCCGTTTGGTTTTCTTGATGATTACGAACCCGGTTTTATTTGTAATCACTCGGATCATCAAGGGCGTTACAGCTTTGATAATCAACCTGCCGTCGCGTTGTGGAATTTACAGCGTCTGGCGCAGACATTGTCGCCATTTGTTGCCGTAGATGCCCTGAATGAGGCCCTGGACAGCTATCAGCAGGTTTTGTTGACGCATTATGGAGAACGGATGCGGCAGAAACTGGGCTTCATGACGGAGCAAAAAGAGGATAACGCGCTACTGAATGAATTATTCAGTCTGATGGCGCGAGAGCGCAGCGATTATACCCGCACATTCCGCATGCTGAGTCTGACCGAGCAGCACAGCGCGGCGTCACCGCTACGTGATGAGTTTATTGATCGTGCGGCATTTGATGACTGGTTTGCCCGTTATCGGGGGCGTTTGCAACAAGACGAGGTTAGCGATAGTGAGCGTCAGCAACTGATGCAAAGCGTTAACCCCGCTCTGGTATTGCGCAACTGGTTGGCGCAACGGGCGATTGAAGCGGCAGAAAAGGGTGATATGACGGAATTGCACCGCCTGCATGAGGCGTTGCGAAATCCTTTCAGCGACAGAGATGATGACTATGTCAGTCGTCCACCTGACTGGGGTAAACGGCTGGAAGTCAGCTGCTCGAGTTAAAGGCTACTTGGTCAACAGCAGCTTGCCAGCCTGAGTTTTACGGAGCAGATATTCTTGCCCGTCATGATCGATAATCAGTTTGCCATCCGGACCTAACAGTGTCTGGCTGGAAATTCGCCGAATAGGCTGCGGGGAAGCGGTCTTGTGATTGGCATCCGTTTCAGGCGTGAGTTTTCTGCTATCCGTATAACGCATAAAAATTAATAATAATTGATATAACAATGATTCTTATTATCAATATTATGGCTGACCAGAGCAAGCAGTAATTTGTTGAGAAGACAACAAGTTGCGCAGAAATGCCCATTCCGTCAGGAATGGGCACGCATTCAGAAGCGGGTATCTACCGCAGAGGCGAGTTTTTCGACCAGGCGTTCGGTATCCTCCCAGCCCAGACACGGGTCGGTAATGGATTGACCGTAAGTGAGCGGCTGACTGCCGACGATTTTTTGCGTTCCTTCGCGCAGGAAACTTTCCGCCATAATTCCAGCAATCGCCGTAGAGCCATTGCGGATTTGCTGACAAATATCCTCACAAACTTCTAACTGGCGACGGTGCTGCTTCTGGCAGTTACCGTGGCTGAAATCCACCACCAGATGTTCAGGTAAATCAAACTCGTGCAGCGTATCGCAGGCTGCGGCGATATCATCGGCATGATAATTCGGTTTTTTGCCGCCACGCATAATAATGTGGCCATACGGGTTGCCGCTGGTCTGATAGATGGTCATCTGACCATTTTTGTCTGGCGAGAGGAACATATGGCTGGCGCGGGCTGCGCGGATAGCATCCACAGCAATCCGCGTATTGCCATCGGTACCATTTTTAAAACCTACCGGACAGGAGAGTGCCGAAGCCATTTCGCGGTGGATCTGACTTTCGGTAGTACGTGCGCCAATCGCGCCCCAACTGATTAAATCAGCAATAAACTGACCGGTCACCATATCGAGGAACTCGGTCGCGGTTGGGACGCCCAGCTCATTTACCTGTAAAAGTAATTTGCGCGCCAGCTCCAGACCGTGATTTACCCGATAGCTGCCGTTTAAATCTGGATCGGAGATTAGTCCTTTCCAGCCGACAACAGTTCGTGGTTTTTCAAAATAGGTGCGCATTACGATTTCCAGCCGTGACTGGTACTGGTTGCGCAGCGACTGCAGACGGGTGGCGTACTCCATTGCAGCGGTGAGATCGTGGATCGAGCAGGGGCCAATAATGACCAACAGTCGCTTATCTTCACCATTCAGTATTTTTTCAATTCTGCGGCGGGAGTCGGTGACATGGGTGGCGACGCCAGGCGTTACGGGATACCGTAGCGCGAGTTCGGCGGGCGTTACCAGGCTCTCAATACGCGCAGTACGGAGTTCGTCAGTTCTGTTCATTACAAGTCTCAGAAATTTGTTGCTTCTACGGCAGGACTGCCGGGAAGTGATGCGCATCACGATAAACCAATCGCTGCTGATTTCAAGTGCGAGGTGTGTCACACCTCGCCGGGTGGTTAGCATGATAACAAAAAAATAAGCTAATGCACTAGTTCTCTAGTACATTCGGCGACTAAGGCCCATGATATCGAGGATCTTGGTGGCAATCTCTTCTACCGAATAATTGGTACTGTTAATCCACGGGATCTGATTTTTACGGTACAAGGCTTCCACTTCCGCGACTTCCATCCTGCACTGACGAAGCGAGGCATAGCGACTGTTCTCCCGACGTTCCTCGCGAATCGCCGCCAGACGTTCCGGGTCGATAGTCAGGCCGAACAATTTATGCTGAAGCGGTTTGAGCGACGCGGGTAGCACCAGATTATCCATATCGTCGGCAATAAAGGGGTAGTTTGCCGCGCGGATACCAAACTGCATTGCCAGATACAGACTGGTGGGGGTTTTACCACAGCGAGAAACACCGAGCAGGATCACCTGAGCCTGGTCCAGATTGCGCAACGAAATGCCGTCATCGTGGGCGAGGGTGTAATCAATCGCCGCAATGCGCGCATCATATTTATTGAGATTATTAGGGTTAAGGCCATGGGTACGATGAGCAATCGGCGTTGGATCCAGTTTCATCTCTTGTTGTAGCGGGGCAACCAGCGCCTGAACGATATCCTGGCAAAAGCCTTCACTTTGCAAGATGATGGCGCGAATCTCCGGCAACACGATGGAGTAGAAGACCAGCGGGCGCACGCCTGTCTGGTGATAAATTGCGTCAATCTGATCCTTCACTGCCCGTGCACGGCTCTCATTTTCGACAAACGGCAGCGTGATGCTGCTGATAGTGACGGGAAATTGTGACATTACTGCGTGTCCTAATACCTCCGCAGTTATTGCCGTACCATCAGAAATATAAAAAACGTGGCGATCAACAGCATTATCCATTTTGTTCTTCCCGTGATGCAGACATAATTCTATGAAAGCATAAATTAAAAACGCACAGAAGCGTAGAACGTTATGTCTGGTTTATAAAATGAACCTTCAATTTTATTTTTTATGAAAACAGCATTTCATTTTTATGGTTTCGTTTATACCGATGGTTTATGTGGAAATTGTCGAAGAGAGCAGATTTGCGCAACGCTGGGATCAGTCTTAAAAAGTAAAAAAATATATTTGCTTGAACGATTCACCGTTTTTTTCATCCGGTTAAATATGCAAAGATAAATGCGCAGAAATGTGTTTCTCAAACCGTTCATTTATCACAAAAGGATTGTTCGATGTCCAACAATGGCTCGTCACCGCTGGTGCTTTGGTATAACCAACTCGGCATGAATGATGTAGACAGGGTTGGGGGCAAAAATGCCTCCCTGGGTGAAATGATTACTAATCTTTCCGGAATGGGTGTTTCCGTTCCGAATGGTTTCGCCACAACCGCCGACGCGTTTAACCAGTTTCTGGACCAAAGCGGCGTAAACCAGCGCATTTATGAACTGCTGGATAAAACGGATATTGACGATGTTACTCAGCTTGCGAAAGCGGGCGCGCAAATCCGCCAGTGGATTATCGACACTCCCTTCCAGCCTGAGCTGGAAAACGCCATCCGCGAAGCCTATGCACAGCTTTCCGCCGATGACGAAAACGCCTCTTTTGCGGTGCGCTCCTCCGCCACCGCAGAAGATATGCCGGACGCTTCTTTTGCCGGTCAGCAGGAAACCTTCCTCAACGTTCAGGGTTTTGACGCCGTTCTCGTGGCAGTGAAACATGTATTTGCTTCTCTGTTTAACGATCGCGCCATCTCTTATCGTGTGCACCAGGGTTACGATCACCGTGGTGTGGCGCTCTCCGCCGGTGTTCAACGGATGGTGCGCTCTGACCTCGCATCATCTGGCGTGATGTTCTCCATTGATACCGAATCCGGCTTTGACCAGGTGGTGTTTATCACTTCCGCATGGGGCCTTGGTGAGATGGTCGTGCAGGGTGCGGTTAACCCGGATGAGTTTTACGTGCATAAACCGACACTGGCGGCGAATCGCCCGGCTATCGTGCGCCGCACCATGGGGTCGAAAAAAATCCGCATGGTTTACGCGCCGACCCAGGAGCACGGCAAGCAGGTTAAAATCGAAGACGTACCGCAGGAACAGCGTGACATCTTCTCGCTGACCAACGAAGAAGTGCAGGAACTGGCAAAACAGGCCGTACAAATTGAGAAACACTACGGTCGCCCGATGGATATTGAGTGGGCGAAAGATGGCCACACCGGTAAACTGTTCATTGTGCAGGCGCGTCCGGAAACCGTGCGCTCACGCGGTCAGGTCATGGAGCGTTATACGCTGCATTCACAGGGTAAGATTATCGCCGAAGGCCGTGCTATCGGTCATCGCATCGGTGCGGGTCCGGTGAAAGTCATCCATGACATCAGCGAAATGAACCGCATCGAACCTGGCGACGTGCTGGTTACTGACATGACCGACCCGGACTGGGAACCGATCATGAAGAAAGCATCTGCCATCGTCACCAACCGTGGCGGTCGTACCTGTCACGCGGCGATCATCGCTCGTGAACTGGGCATTCCGGCGGTAGTGGGCTGTGGAGATGCAACAGAACGGATGAAAGACGGTGAGAACGTCACTGTTTCTTGTGCCGAAGGTGATACCGGTTACGTCTATGCGGAGTTGCTGGAATTTAGCGTGAAAAGCTCCAGCGTAGAAACGATGCCGGATCTGCCGTTGAAAGTGATGATGAACGTCGGTAACCCGGACCGTGCTTTCGACTTCGCCTGCCTACCGAACGAAGGCGTGGGCCTTGCGCGTCTGGAATTTATCATCAACCGTATGATTGGCGTCCACCCACGCGCACTGCTTGAGTTTGACGATCAGGAACCGCAGTTGCAAAACGAAATCCGCGAGATGATGAAAGGTTTTGATTCTCCGCGTGAATTTTACGTTGGTCGTCTGACTGAAGGGATCGCGACGCTGGGTGCCGCGTTTTATCCGAAGCGCGTCATTGTCCGTCTCTCTGATTTTAAATCGAACGAATATGCCAACCTGGTCGGTGGTGAGCGTTACGAGCCAGATGAAGAGAACCCGATGCTCGGCTTCCGTGGCGCGGGCCGCTATGTTTCCGACAGCTTCCGCGACTGTTTCGCGCTGGAGTGTGAAGCAGTGAAACGTGTGCGCAACGACATGGGACTGACCAACGTTGAGATCATGATCCCGTTCGTGCGTACCGTAGATCAGGCGAAAGCGGTGGTTGAAGAACTGGCGCGTCAGGGGCTGAAACGTGGCGAGAACGGGCTGAAAATCATCATGATGTGTGAAATCCCGTCCAACGCCTTGCTGGCCGAGCAGTTCCTCGAATATTTCGACGGCTTCTCAATTGGCTCAAACGATATGACGCAGCTGGCGCTCGGTCTGGACCGTGACTCCGGCGTGGTGTCTGAATTGTTCGATGAGCGCAACGATGCGGTGAAAGCACTGCTGTCGATGGCTATCCGTGCCGCGAAGAAACAGGGCAAATATGTCGGGATTTGCGGTCAGGGTCCGTCCGACCACGAAGACTTTGCCGCATGGTTGATGGAAGAGGGGATCGATAGCCTGTCTCTGAACCCGGACACCGTGGTGCAAACCTGGTTAAGCCTGGCTGAACTGAAGAAATAAAATAAATCCCCGGCGGCGTTTAGTCGCCGGGGTTATGTGATCCCCGAAGATGAAACTTATTCAATCTCTTCACAGACATCCTGCGTTAAACGCCGCATAATATCTTTTCTTAACAAAAACTTTTGTATTTTACCTGAGGTAGTTCGCGGTAGTTTTTTCGATTACCACGATATGTTCAGGATATTTATATTTTGCGACCCGTTTACGGCTAAAAAAAGCCACTACCTCTTCCAGCGATAATGAATGATGCGGCGCTTTCAGCACGACATAAGCGCATGATCGTTCACCTAAACGTTCATCGGACATTGCAACCACACAGGCATCGTGAATTTTAGGATGCTGCAATAAAATATCTTCCACTTCACGGCTGCTAATATTTTCGCCGCCGCGGACAATAATATCTTTTTTGCGTCCGGTAATTTTTATATAGCCAGCCTCATCCATACGGCAGAGATCGCCGCTGTAATACCAGCCTTCTTCATCCAGGGCACGGGCGGTTAATTCAGGTTCATCAAAATACCCCATAAACACATTGGGGCCACGCGAGGCTTCTTCACCTTCGCAACCTGGCGGTAAGGTCTTGCGTGCGTCATCGACCACTTTAATCTCTACACCTGCGGCAGCGTAACCATCGGTGTGCATAAAGCGCGACAAAGGATCATCGAGATTCACCACCGCATGCGGCGAACTTTCTGTGGAACCATAAACACTTAATAATTTAATGCCGCGCTGCTGGCATTCACGCGCCACTTTTTTGGGGATTGTGGTTCCGCCGCAAAGAAAGAAACGCAGCGCTGAAAGGTCCGCGGGTTGTTTCTCTAGTACATTCAAAAGATCATAGACAAACGGCGTTGCGCCGAGCATACAGGTGCAACGCTGCTGCTCAAGCAGCGCGAGACACGCATCAGGAGTGAAAATATCTAACAACACGCTGCGAGCGCCAATTAAGAATGGTGCCGTTACGCCATGCAGAAAGCCCGTTGCGTGACCAAGTGGCGCAGGCATCATAAAGACATCCTGCCAGGTCAGATTCAGTCGCGCGCAATAAGCCCGCTCACTGGCGAGAATATTGTTATGCGTTAGCATCACGCCCTTTGGCAGACCCTCGGTTCCGGAGGTAAACAGCACCGCAGCTAATTCATCGCCGTGGGTCGTTATCGCCGTGGTCAGTGAGGTATTGTCGGCGATAATCTGACTTAATGAGAGGGAAGAGGTGGCGGGAGCCAGTTTGTCCACGCCGACAATTTGTTGTAGTTGTGGAAGCTGATTTTGCAGCGGCAGGATTAAATCTACCGGACGCGTTTGTTTAAACAACGTCGGTGCAAAGAACATTTTTGCCTGACACTTATTGAGCACCCACACCAGTTCTGCTTCCCGCCAGGAAGGCAACAGCGGCACGGAAACTGCACCGATTTTCAGGCAGGCAAGATAGATAACGGTAAATTCACACCAGCCAGGCAGTTGAAATGCGATGCGATCGCCTGATTCAATACCCTTCGCTAACATCCAGTTTGCCAGACAGCTCGCGGCGTGATCGAGCGCGCTATAGGTGTACGATGCACCATGATTATCGACCACGGCAATTTTGTCTGGCATCGCACGAGCGGTCTGCTGCCAGTAATCGGCCAGCGAAGCATCGCCCCATAACCCTTGCTGACGATACGCCGCACGACGTTGTTCGTTAAACGTTAATGTCACTTTCATGTTGGACTCTCGAAACAGAACATCAGGCCCGAGATGCGGGCCTGTGGGATGCATGATTAGCCGTAGCGAAAATCAATACCGAAGGTGCCTGCGGGATATTGCCACTGTTCGAGAATAGTGTTACCGCACAGCACCCGACAGGTGCCGCACTCCAGACAACCGGCGGAATCAAAATGAATGTTTCCTGCGTCATCCTGCTTATAAAGTCCGGCAGGGCAGGCTTTCATTAATTTATGGAATTCATTGATATCGGGATTTTCCGCCAGAATGATATGCGGGTGGCCCTCATCAACATGGAATTTATTGACGCCTAATTTGATGTCGACGTTAACCGTAGCGTTCTGGCTCATAGCGCGGTTGCTCCCTTAATGCCATCTTTCAGCAAGTTGATCAGCCCAATTTTCTTCGCATGTCCCATGATCATTTTTCGTACCGGCTGGTTTGGTTTGCCGTCGATGGTGAACATCTCGTTCATGATGTCGGCTACCATTCGTGGGTATTGGCTAAACAGGCGCGGGTTTTCCATCAGCGCCGGGATCTTGCGAAAATGCTGCATATCACGCATGACGCAGCTTTGTTCCAGCTCACGTTTGTATTGCGCCAGACTGCTGGCGGAGAAATCCGCGCGTTCTTTGGCGGCGATCACCGTTGTGGCGGCAGCCTGAGCCGATGCAATGGCTAAATCCATGCCGCGGACCGTAAAACCCAAATTCAGGCAGAAGCCTGCGGCGTCACCAACGATCATCACGCCCTCGTTAACCAGTTGCGGCACCATTGCCAGACCGCCTTCCGGCACCATATGCGCGGAATATTCAAGCAGTTTGCCGCCGCTAATCAGCGGGCGAATGGCGGGGTGTTGTTTAAAATCTTCCAGCATTTGCGGCACGCTTTTTTGCGCATGGGCGATATCACCCAATCCACAAACCAGCCCCAAGGATATGGAATCCTTGTTGGTATAGAGAAATCCCCCGCCCATCAGGCCGTCAGAAGGGGAACCGGCAAACAGCCAGGCGGCACCTTCCTCGCCCGTAATATTAAAGCGATCGTTGATCTGTTCTGGTGTGAGGCCAATAACCTCTTTAACACCAACAGCGTAATGATGCGGATCGGAAGCGGGAACCATTCCCAGCGAGCGGCCAAGCATCGAGTTAACGCCATCAGCCAGAATCACCACATTCGCTTCGAGAATATCATCCCCAGCCTGCACGCCAGTGACCTTGTTTCCTTCACGAACCAGCGCGTCGACGCGAACGCCTGGGATAAACTGCGCGCCCGCCTGCTCGGCTTGTTCCATCAACCACGGGTCCAGACGATTACGCAATACGGTATAAGATGCGTGTTGCGGAACATCTGGCTGCTCGCGGTGAAAATCGAGGGTAACGGCGCTTTCTTCGGTTAAGAAGGAGATTTTCTCGCGTGTGACCTTGCGTTCTACCGGCGCTGATACTGCAAAGCCTGGAATGATTGCTTCAAGTGTGTGGGCATAAAGACGCCCGCCGGTCATGTTTTTACATCCGGCACTGTCGCCGCGTTCTATCACCAGGACATCCAGCCCGGCTCGTGCCATGACCAGTGCGGCAACGCTACCAGCAACGCCCGCACCGACCACAATGGCATCAAATTTGTCATCCGACATGCGTTATGCTCCCTTCCCGCTGCGTTTACAGCGGGAGATGTGGTTGAAAGGGGAATTAGCGGCTCAACTGGCTAATCAGGGCAGGGACGACTTTGTAGATATCGCCCACCAGACCGTAGTCGGCATAGTTGAAGATTGGCGCATTTTTATCTTTATTGATGGCGACAATCACTTTTGCGCCGTTGCCGCCAACCATATGCTGGATCTGCCCGGAGATCCCCAGCGTCAGGTAGAGATCGGATTTCAGCAACACGCCGGAGACACCGATATAACGTTCACGCTCCATCCAGTTCTCGCCTTCGGCAATTGGACGTGAACAGCCGACTTCAGCATTCAGCACCGCCGCCAGTTCGTGGACCATTTTTAGGTCATCCTGCGCCGCCAGTCCACGACCGACGCCAACCACACGTTTTGCTTTGCTCAGGTCCACGCTGCTTGCGGCTTTCGCACGGCGTTCGCGACAGAGAATTTCATGACGCGGAGCAACATAAGGTACCGTTTCTGTCGGGCACTGATGAGAGGTATCACTGGTGCACGGTTCCTGAACACCGGGTGCAAGGGTAATGATCGCCAGCGGGCTGTTGATCTTTTCCTGAGCGAACGCTAACCCGCCATACATCCGGTGTTCGGCGCAAATGTGACCATCGACAATATCCACCGCCGTGGCATCGTTCACCAGCGCCGCATTCAGTTGCACACTTAACCGTGCTGCCAGCGCTTTACCACGTTTCGTCGCGGCCAACAGCAACATAGCGGGGTGTTTATCTTTCAGCAGGGCAGCAATGCTTTCGGCGTAATTTTCAGTGCGTTGCAGCGCGTCGTTTTGCGCAAGAACATAAAGACATTTTGGACCATAAGGCATAACTGCCTGCGCCTGGTCGGTATTTTGTACAATGGCATACACCTGTTGGCCCCATTGCTGAGCGCCGCCAAACAGTTCAGCATAACGTTCAGGATTATCGCTAAAGACCCAGACGCTGTTTAATTGACTCATCGTTTCTTCTCCGTAGGCTTCAGTTCAGGGCTTTCTTCAGATGTTCCGCCAGCTCGGCAATGGCCTCCGGCGAATCGTTATCGATAATGATGTGCTTACGTTCTGTTTGCGGCGGTACGCGAATGCCGACCAGTTCAGCAAGTGGCGCGCTCTGGCTCCAGTCAATATCACTTGCCTGCCACTGATTTACCGGTTTTTTACCCGCGCCGAGAATGGCTTTCATCGAAGGAATGCGTGGCACGTTAATATCGGAGGTGACGCAGAGCACGGCTGGAACAGAGAGTTCAATAACTTCAACATCATCTTCAAGCGTGCGTTCAATCACCAGTGTATTGCCCTGACGCTGAATAGCACTCACTGCATTAATCACCGGAAGTTGCAGAATTTCTCCGACCAGCAAGCCAACCTGCTGGGCATAAAGGTCGCCGGAACCTTCACCAAAGATCAGTAAATCGAAGCCGATCTTTTCAATTGCTGCCGCCAGCGCTTTTGCGGTATCGAGAGGCAGTGCATGTTCAAGTTGCGCATCCTGCACCAAATACAGGCTGTGCGGCCCGCGGGATAGCACGTCTTTGCGCACTTTCGAGTTCTGCAACAATGAGCCGCCAACGGTCAGCGCGGCTATCTCATCGTCATCTGTTGCGAGCTGGCTTGCAGCTTCAATGGCATTGAGATCGAACTGGCTGATTTTGGCGTCGGCATTGTCGAAATTCAGGGTGTATTCTGGAGTGACAACAATGTCCTGTTCTTCAGGCACCAGCTTAAAGCAGGTTATTATTTTCATGATTTCTCCTGTGAGTCGCATACGGAACCATCTCCGATGGAAGGTAAAAATGGCCTGAAAATAGTGTGCGATAGCGGTGCGGGGTTTTCGACGGAGCAAGCTGTTTTCCTTGCCAACAATCTTGCAAAAAAAATGCGATCGCTAAAACAAAAGTGCAATTTGCGGCAATATAGTTATTCCATGACCGTACAATCTTGCATTCAGTGTAAATAATCTTGTTTAGCTCTCGCTAAACGCGGTTGTATAACCGCAATACACGCCGTATTTTATCCGGCATATATTGTTTTTGCTTGCTCATGGAATAGGGAGGTTGTCATGTATCAACGCTGTTTTGATAACGCCAGTGAAACGCTGTTTGTCGCCGGTAAAACGCCACGGCTTTCACGTTTTGCATTTAGCGATGATCCAAAATGGGAGTCCGGACATCACGTTCATGACAATGAAACCGAGTTGATTTACGTCAAGAAAGGGGTTGCAAGGTTTACCATCGATTCTTCGTTATATGTCGCACATGCGGATGACATTGTGGTGATAGAACGCGGCAGGCTGCATGCGGTGGCCTCTGACGTTAACGATCCGGCAACGACGTGTACCTGTGCGCTGTACGGCTTTCAGTTTCAGGGGGCTGAGGAAAATCAGCTACTGCAACCGCATTCTTGTCCGGTAATTGCCGCGGGGCAGGGAAAAGAAGTCATAAAAACCTTATTTAATGAGCTAAGTGTGATTTTGCCGCAAAGTAAAAATAGCCAAACATCTTCGTTATGGGATGCATTTGCCTATACGTTAGCCATTCTTTACTACGAAAATTTTAAAAATGCTTATCGTTCGGAGCAGGGGTATATTAAAAAAGATGTTCTGATAAAAGATATTCTTTTCTATCTGAATAATAATTATCGCGAAAAAATCACTTTAGAACAGTTATCGAAAAAATTTCGTGCCAGCGTCAGTTATATTTGCCATGAATTTACCAAAGAGTATCGTATTTCCCCTATTAACTATGTTATTCAACGGCGTATGACGGAAGCAAAATGGTCACTCACTAATACTGAATTATCACAGGCAGAGATCTCCTGGCGTGTGGGTTATGAAAATGTCGATCACTTTGCCAAACTGTTTTTGCGCCATGTCGGTTGTTCGCCCAGCGATTACCGTAGACAATTTAAAAACTGTTTTGCGGAACAAGAAATCCTATCTGAATTTCCTCAACCGGTAAGTCTTGTTGGATAAATCTGGCGGCGCAGTTTGTTAAGAAGCTGCGCCGCCTGCAGATTATTTGTTCTGATAGTCTTTCAGGATCTGCCGACCTGCTACGTAAATCATAATTTCGTCTGTACCGCCGCCGATACGTTCACAACGGACATCACGCCAGAAGCGGGAGACGCGCGCCTCATCGGTATAGCCCAGACCGCCCATGATTTGAATCGCATCATCAATGACTTCCATTGCGGTACGTGCACAGTACAGTTTTGCCAGCGCCGCGCTGGTGCGCAGTGACTGATGCTGATCGGCTTGCCATGCCACTTTCAGCACCATGTTGCGCATGTTGTCGATCTTAATCGCCATCAGCGCCAGTTTTTCCTGGATCATCTGGTTATGACCAATGGGCTTACCAAAAGCGATACGTTGGTTGGCATAGCGGGCGGCATCTTCAAAGGCGCATTCGGCAAAGCCGGTGCTGCGCGCGGCGTTGATCAGGCGCTCCATCTCAAAGTTGTACATCACATTGAGGAAACCCATTCCTTCTTCGCCCACCATGTCGCTCTCTTCAACCTCCACGTTGTCGAGATAGACTTCGCAGGTGCTGAGCATATGCCAGCCGATTTTATGCAGCGGGTTAATCTTAATGCCGGGCTTACTGGAGTCGACCCACCACAGGGTGAAGGCTTTTTTGGGATCTTTCGGTTGCGGATCGCGCGCCAGCACCAGCATATACGGGTACTCTTTCGCACCGGTAATAAAGGTTTTTTGTCCGTTGATGTAGACCTTGCCGTTTTTACGCGTGTAAGTGGTAGTGGCACTGTTGTTATCTGAGCCAGCACCTGGTTCCGTCAACGCCAGGGCATAGGCGGGATCACCCGTTTCCAGGGTGCTCTCTGCCGTTTTACGTAGCTGCTCTGCAGAACCGAAACGGCGCATACTGTGAATACATTGACCGTTGGTAATTAAAAATGCCGGAGCACCGCATTTTGACACTTCCATCAGCGCCAGCATTTGGGTGACGTAATCCGCAGGGATACCACCAAATTCTTCCGGCACGCCAAGCATGGAAATACCGTTATCCGCCAGCGCCCGCATAAACTCACGCGGATATGTCCCGTTTTGATCGCAGGTGCGGAAATACTCTTCCGGAAAGTTAGTCGTAATCAGTTCGCGAATACTGGCCAGCAGCAGTTCTTGTTCTTCAGTTAAAGAAAAATCCATCATTATACTCCTGTTAATGAGCCGCTTCAGGCAGGACAAAACCCATCGCCGCATCGATAAATAATCTTTCGTCCATCAGTTTGAGTTCTGGCGAAATCACTGGGGTGAAATCCATTTTGTCGAGAATATCTTTTTGTAAATCGACGCCAGGGGCGATTTCGATTAAATGCAGGCCGTCTTCTTTCAGCGTGAATACTGCGCGCTCAGTGATATAACGAACATCCAGCCCTCGCTCGAGAGCGATTTTTCCGCTGAAAGTAATTTCCGGTAGTTCCCGAATAAATTTCTTCACCCGTCCTTCCTGGACGATATTTAATTTGCCGTCGGTAATTTCTGTTTTTAAACTGCCCGCAGTTAATGTGCCGCAGAAAATGATTTTCTTCGAAGTGGCACTGATATCAATAAATCCACCGGTGCCCATGATTTTACCATTGAATTTATGCACGCCGACGTTACCGTGCTGGTCGACTTCAGCAAAACTCAAATAACAAACATCCAGACCGCCACCGTGATAAAAATCAAACTGGGACGTCATATCCAGAATGGCACGGGTATTCACGTTCGCGCCAAAGGCGATCCCCTGTGAAGTAATTCCGCCAATCGGACCTGTTTCTACCGTCAGAATAAAGTCATCAGCACAACCTTCTTCTCGGGCGACCAGGCCAATGCCGTCAGCAATACCGACGCCGACATTCCCCACCGCGCCTTTACGCATTTCGAATAATGCGCGCCGCGCAACTAATTTACGTTGGTTTAGGGGCAGGCTAAGTTTGGTACTGTCATCAAGGGTGAAGTCACCAGAAATAAAGCGGTTAACCGGTGCACCGCCATACAGTTGGGTTTGATCCGGATCGACCACCACAATATCCACCAGATAACCCGGAATACGGACAGATTTAGGATGCAGCGTGGCTTTCTTAACCATTTTCTGCACCTGCATCATCACAATACCGCCGTTATTGTGCACCGCCTGGGCAATAACCAATGCGTCGAGATACATCACCTCATCTTCAAAAGTGGCGTAGCCTTCACTGTCGCAGGTGGTAGCGCGAATGAAGGCAATATCTGGCGCAATCGCTTTGTAATAGAGATATTCTTTGTTATCAAACTCGACCAGTTTAATCAGGTCTTCTTTAGTGACTTCATTCAGTTTGCCGCCTTGCTGGCGTGGATCGACAAATGTCCCGATGCCAATATCACTAATAATACCAGGCTGGTGGGCTGCGGCGGCGCGTAAGGTTTGTGTAAGTACACCTTGTGGGTAGTTATAAGCAATAATTTTATTTTGTTCTGCGAGTTCAGAAATACGCGGCGATTGTCCCCAGTGACCACATAATGCCCATTTCACCAGACCTTCTTGCGCCAGAGGACTAATACCACGGTCGGCGCGATCGCCAAGCCCTGTTGGACTAATAATCGATAAATTACGTGGTGTTTGAGTCTGTTTATATTTATCAGCAAGAGCAGTAATTAACGTGGTGGCTTCCAGAATACCGCCGCCAGCGCCTAACACACAAAGTGTTGCTTCGTCGGGAATATAATTCACCGCTTCCTGTGCCGACAGGACCGGCACTCGTCCATTAATACGAGGTGGTTTTACAGGTTTCATTGTTAATTCCTGATTCAGATGTGATTTTCCCTACGCCAAATGGAGAATTAGCGCACAGAGACTCACGAAATATTTTTATTAAATACGATTGAATATATTTTTTAGTTCGGCGGGGAGGGTGTTCCCGCCGAAATATTATTGCTTATGCCTGGTGTAAAATAGTTAATACCGTGCGCAAATCATTTACCGAGATTTGCCCTGGCGCAGACGCTTTTTTTACCGCACCAAAAGTTGCCGCCGAGCCAAATACTTCACCAGCCAGACGAGAAATTACGCCAGTTTTTGCCATCGACATCGTGATAATTGGACGATCGGCATACTGCTCCTGCATCTCCAGGGTCGCGGCAAGCAACGTCAGCACATCGCTGGTACTTTGCGGCATCAGCGCAATCTTAGGAATATCGGCGTCGAAGGATTGCATTTTGCGCAGACGGGCAATGATTTCTTCGGCTTCCGGCGTTTTATGGAAGTCATGGTTGGACATGACTACTTTCACATCATGCGCGTGGGCGTAGGCGACGGTTTCTTTAACCTGATCATCACCGGTAAATAACTCCAGATCGATCATATCAACCAGGCCGCTGTCGATGGCTGCACGATTGAGTGCAATATAAGCCTCGGTGGAAATCGCCTGCTCGCCGCCTTCTTTGGCACTGCGGAAGGTAAACAGCAGCGGTTTTTCTGGCATGGTCTCACGGAGAATTTTTGCTGCCGCCATGACAGACTCCACATTGGAGAGGTCGGCATAGTGGTCCACACGCCATTCCAGAATATCAAAGTCCGCTTCACGATAGGCGAGAGCTTCGGATTTCACGCTGGCGATATCTTTCGCCATCAGCGAGACGATGATTTTAGGTGCGCCCGTACCAATGACGAGATCTTTTACAGTTACGGTTTTCATTTTTTACCCTTTCTGCACGCGGTCAGCCTGTCAGGCACCGAACCCCATGACCTGTTTAACATATTCCAGAGGGAAATCTTTGCCAGTCCATAATGTGAACTGTTCAGCCCCTTGCCACAACAACATGCCGTATCCATCAATCGTTTTGCAACCAGCTTGTTGCGCCTGCTGCAATAACTTCGTCATATGCGGGTTATACACGCATTCAGTGACCAGAAGTCCCGGATGTAACAGACTGATATCATTAACCAATGATTCATTCTCAAGGGGTTTCATACCCACTTTTGTGCCATTGGTTAAAATGTCGGCGGAAGCCAGGGCTTCAGCAAAGGCTTGCTGATCGGCGAGATCGGTGACCGTGACGACACAATCGGTGTTTTCATTAACCCGCTGCGCGAAGGCGAGGGCTTTATCGAAGAACTCATCCCGACGGTTAAAGAGTTTAATTTCTTTTAAACCTTCAATTGCCCCCTGCGCGCCAATTGCCGTTGAGGCACCACCGGCCCCTAACAGCACCATCGTTTTGCCTTTGATATCAAAACCGCTCTCTTTAATGGCGCGAATATGGCCCGTGCCGTCGGTGTTATAGCCACGCAGATAGCCATCATCATTAACGATGGTGTTGATGGCCCCCACCAGTTTGGCAGCTGGTGTTAATTCATCAACATATTCACACGCCAGTTGTTTGTTCGGCATCGATACACCAGTTCCGCGCATTTTGAGGGCTTTTAATCCTTCAATTGCTCCAGGAAAGCTATCGTTATCCACTTCGAAGGCCATATAGGTAAATGGCAATCCCGCTTTTTCTAAGGCTTTATTCTGCATTTCGGGCGATAAACTGTGGCGGATAGGATAGGCCATCAACCCAATCAATTCGTATTTTGCGGTAACATCCATAATTAACTCCTTTAACCTCTATGCTTAATTGTGTTTAACCGGGTGCAAAATTTACGCTCGCCAAACCGCACATCATTTTCAGGAATAATGAAAACGCGGTAATAGCGGATAAAAACAATAATTGCGGTAATCAGGGCCAGCAGCGCGAAAGTAAAATCGAGAACAATGATATATTGCAGGCCGATGTTCGACAGATAACCGGTAATCAGTGGAATAACAAAGTTAGCCAGTCCACCCATCATCATATAAATACTGGTGACTTTGGCTTTGCTTTTGGGAAAAAACTCTGACATGACCGAAACGCCGAGCTGTAAAATGCCGCCAGCTGCTGAGAAACCGATAACAAAGGCTCCGGCATTGCACACCAGTGGAGAAGGGTACAGGTAGATAATGGCTGCTGTTATTGTTGCCAGTGCAGAGTTAAATACATTAGCCCAGATGGGCCGGACCATTTTTTTCAGTAGTGCGGCAAAAATAAAGACACAGACCAACGAGCCCATACTGTAATAAGAGATGGTTTTTAATGCCTCAGCTTCTGACATACCAGCAAAAGCCATCGCATATTTGGGCATCCACACCACAATCACATAAAAGGTCGAGAATGCGGCTACACCGAACAGTACCGATGAAACACCTTCCAGCCAGACTAACGGTTTGCTGTTCATTTGCGGTAATTCATTAGTTACGCTGGCGTCCACCAACTGGCTGGGGAATTTGCTTTTCAACAGCATCAGCGTGATCAGTACAAATAGAATACCCGGAATAATCAGCCCATAGCCGTACCAGATATTATTGAGCAACATATAGCTCACCAGCATTGGGTAGAACATTTGCCCAAATGACACCATCGCTTTAACCAGTATGACCGCCGAACCAGAGGCTTTCGGAAAGCATTCCATGAGCGCGGGGTAGCCACCCGTATCCAGCGCTGAGTTAGCGATACCTACGCACACTGCCAGACCGTAGGCGAGAGTTAAATTCGGGCAAGCGGGAATACCAAAGAAGAATAGCAGATACATTATTACTGCCATTAATATCACCGCCCGACGACCAAACTTATCGGAGATCACACCGAAGAATAAAATACTGATCAATCGCCCCAAACCGATACCGGAAATTAAGTAGGCAATGCCCGCGTTGTCAGTGGAAAACTTTTCCGCCAGAGATGACATATTTTGGGCAAGCGTAATAACACTAATGCCGTGCAGGAAGTAGCTGAAGTAAATACAAAGAACAGCCAGGATAAATGGCGTGCTGAAAGCCTTATTTTGAGACATTTTCACAGCTCCTTGCTGAAAGATAATTTCGTTACCGTACGTATTGTTCTCCGACGGTTTACATAATTACTATACTGAAGATGATTTTCCCTGGGTACATGGCATAAAGTTTATGTTTCCAGGAATATTGCATGTCATAGTTTGTTTTTGATCGCGATTTTCCTTAGTTAGCGCAGAAAGAGTTATTTATCCGTAAGATCTTGCATGACCTGAAAAGAATATTGCATTACCCACCCGGAGCGACATTTTCCTTTAGCGAGTGATGCCGCGTTTTTTTGCGGCTGCGTAAGCCGATAAACAGTGCCAGTAAAAAACCGATGGCAGCGATGGCGGTATCGAACCACATAATATCGGCAATACTTCTTTGGGACAGATGAGCCGTAATCAACGGAATAGTAAAGGTCGCAATACTGCCCGCACTGTAATAGATCCCTGTAGCTTTACCTTTAGCGTAAGGGAAACGTTCAGCCATTAACGTCAGGCCAATTTGCACAACACCTCCAGCAGAGGTAAAACCAATGACAAAAGCAAATATTATCACCACATAAAATGTGGGATGCAGGCAGACGGTAAACAGAGCAATAAATGAGATAAAGGTGTACAGCATCAGTAATGTTGTTGGGCGAACGGTATTACGAATGAGTGGAGCGGTAATAAATACACAAAGCAGCGAACCCACGGTGTAGATACTGAGTAGTTTGATCGACATAGTGTATGACATGCCTGCAACAAATTGTCCGTACTGTGCCAGCCACTGGCTAACCAGATAAAACGTTGCCATTGAGATATAGCCATATAAGGTATAACTGGCTAAATCGATAATTGAACAGCGATGTTCCGTAGAGCTGGTGGTTTTCTTTATGACAGGTAAGCGACGACCCGGATGGGGTGGGAACGTACAACGGTATAAAAACAGAGCGTTAATAAACATAATGCCTGCAGCAATCATAAAGGACCAACCGAACCACAGTTCAGCCCACACTAACAGGCTAATGATTAGCGGTAATAAAAATTGTCCGCTGGAAACAAATGCTTTAATTAAAATATTGGCTGTCCCAGGTGAGCGTGGAAAAGCTTCCATCAAACTGGGATAAGTGCCTGCATCGAGAAAACTGTTTGCCATTCCCGCCAGAAAGCCAAAAACATAAGCGATAATGATGTTATTGGTCTGCAGGATGCCAAAAAAGAAGGCCATATAGCAGCACATCCCGAGCATGATAAAAGGGCGGCGACCAAAGCGATCGGATAATAATCCTGCAAAAAGCAAGACACTTAATCGACCAATGCCCAGCGATGAGATAACTATCGAGACACCCGCGGCATTAGTCTGCCAAAGTGTCTCCAGCGAGGCCATATTCAGGCTCATCAAAAGGACGCCCATACCATGCACCAGGTAATTAAAATACAACCCAAGTGCGGTAGGGAAATAGGGATTTTTCATAGGTTCTACTTAGCAAAGGTGCTTTAAAAAGTGAAGCGATGTTGTGTCAGCATCCGTTCATTATTGTTGTAACAACGACAATTCCTTTCTGTGGAAAAATTAACAAAGCCGCTCCAGATCGTGTGCATATAATTCAGCAGCTACCGATTGATAGATCTTCCAGTCAATAAAATTGCCATCAGGGTAGACTCGTTGAAATGCGGTTAAGTCGGGGAAAAAACGCATGGTGTTGTTGCCGATGCGGTTATTTATTTTCTCTATGATGGCATGAAGATGTTTTTTTCTTTGCTGACGCATAGCCAACAGTTGCTCGACTACACGATCAGGAATGGCACACTTGCCATTTTCCCACTGACGCCAGCTTTCACTGTCACCGGTCTGGGCAATCCAGGTCGCGCATTCATCAATAGTCATGGCAAAAATATGGCGGAGTGCCTGGAGTTCATAAGCGTTCATCGTGTAATGGCTGCATGAAATAAACAATAAAATATAAATAACATTATCAGCCTGCTGACGGCTTGAAGAGAGTCACAGTATCTTGTGCAACATTATTGGAAAGAGTGAGGGGCGAGGTAGCGAAGCGGAAAAATGTTAAAAAAAAGCCCATCGTGGGAGATGGGCAAAGACTACACACAGCAATTCGTTGTTTCACTCAGGGGATTTCCATGCTTATAAATCAATATGTTGATTTATAACCGTGAGCTAATAGTAGGCATACGGACTTTTTGCGTCGATCAGATTCGTCTCATTAGTTTAAAAACTGTAAAGAATTTGCGACAGGTACTACCAGCTGAATGGCGGTAAGCAGGAAAATATGGGGAAGAGCAAGCAAATATCAATTAGCGGTGGTTAACAATCAGGCGGCAGAGCCGCCTGATGAGAAATTACTTATTCGGTTTCTCGATTTCGCCAAGTTCTTCGAGAATTTCTTCCGGTTGGTCCGTCGGCGGCGGGACTTCTTCCACCCACGCGGCAAACAGACGCCAGGAAACGGCTAACAGAACCGGACCAATAAACAGACCGATCATCCCGAAAGCAATCAAACCACCAATAACGCCAGAGAGAATCAGGATCAGCGGTAAATCGGCACCCATGCGAATTAACATTGGGCGGATGACGTTATCCAGCGTGCCAACCACACCGCTCCACACTAACAATACCGTTCCCCAGGTGGTATCGCCAGTCCAGTAGAGCCAGATAATCGCCGGAATCAGTACCGGCAACGGGCCAAGCTGGACAAGGCAGGAGAGGATCATTAACACCGTTAGCAACGTTGCATAAGGTACGCCGGATACGGCGAGGCCGATACCGCCAAGCACTGCCTGTACTAACGCCGTCACCACCACACCCAGCGCCACCGCGCGGATAGCCTGTGCCGCCAGCAGCACGGCGGCATCTCCGCGAACGCCTGCCAGACGGGTTGCAAAATGGCGAATGCCTTGTGCCACCTGTTCACCGCGCCAGTACAGCAGGGCACTGAAGAGAAGCATCAGCGCACAATGCACCATAAAGCGCCCGATATGCGCCGCCTGCCCAACGAACCAGGTGGTGGTGGTGCCAATATAAGGGCGGACTTTCGCCATGATCGCCGTCCCCCCCATATCCAGCAAGTTGTGCCAGCCTGCATACAGCTTCGCGCCAATCACCGGAATGGTATTAAGCCACGCCAGATCGGGTAACGTCATGTCACCGCTGGAAATGGCTTTAATTAGCGGGCCGCTGCCGTCGACGATACTGTTAACCAGCAAAGCAATAGGGATGATAAACACCATCACTAATAACAGCGTCATCACCAGAACGGCGAGAGAGCGGCGGCCAAACATGATCTTTTGCAAACGTAACAATACCGGCCAGGTGGCGATAACCACCGTACCGGCCCATGCAAAGCCGAGAATAAAGGGTTGAACAATCCACAGACATGCCACAATCATGATGGCTAAAAACAGCACCGAAAGCAGAATTTGTGCGACATCCCTGGGCTGACGAACATTTACCATAACTACTTTTCACCTTTTTTGTGCGTCAAATCGTCGACGCGACGTGAACACGCGAAACTCACCTGCATAATGATGAGCAATTTCAGCGGTTTTTAACAGGCCGATTCTGCCCTTAATTCTGATGGGCGTGTTAGAAAAAAATGTGGTACAACAACTCAGGCAACACGCAAACGATTTACTCGTCGTATTTCAAGTTGCATGTGCTGCGGCTACGTTCGTTCACCCCAGTCACTTACTATTGTAAGCTCCTGGAGTTCACTCGCTTGCCGCCTTCCTGCAACACGAAATCCATAGAGTAAACAAACATCACCTTTCAGTGCGCTATTGCAGCAGCCTGAAAGAATAGTGTATCGACCTACATCACAGACCGCAGGAAAGGGTCAATATAATGATTCCACAGATTTCCCAGGCACCCGGCGTCGTTCAACTGGTGCTTAATTTTTTGCAAGAGCTGGAGCAACAAGGTTTTACCGGCGATACGGCGACAAGTTATGCCGATCGTCTGACAATGTCGACCGACAACAGTATTTACCAACTTCTCCCCGATGCGGTGGTATTTCCGCGTTCAACCGCAGATGTGGCGCTGATCGCCCGTCTTGCCGCGCAGGAACGCTATTCATCGCTGATCTTTACCCCCCGCGGCGGCGGCACCGGCACTAACGGTCAGGCGCTCAACCAGGGGATTATTGTTGATATGTCCCGCCATATGAACCGCATCATCGAAATTAACCCTGAAGAGGGCTGGGTGCGCGTTGAGGCCGGGGTGATAAAAGATCAACTCAATCAGTACCTGAAACCGTTCGGCTACTTTTTTGCGCCGGAACTTTCGACCAGCAACCGGGCAACGCTCGGTGGGATGATCAATACCGATGCATCCGGTCAGGGATCGCTGGTCTATGGCAAAACGTCAGATCACGTACTTGGCGTACGCGCGGTGTTGTTGGGGGGCGATATTCTCGATACGCAACCTTTACCCGTCGAATTGGCGGAAACGCTGGGTAAATCCAATACCACAATCGGGCGAATTTATAACACGGTTTATCAACGTTGCCGTCAGCAACGCCAGTTAATTATCGACAACTTCCCCAAACTTAACCGCTTTCTTACCGGTTACGATCTGCGTCATGTCTTTAACGATGAGATGACCGAGTTCGACCTGACGCGCATTCTGACGGGTTCAGAAGGGACGCTGGCCTTTATTACCGAAGCGCGGCTGGATATTACACGCTTGCCTAAAGTGCGCCGTCTGGTGAACGTCAAATATGACTCTTTTGACTCTGCGCTGCGTAACGCGCCGTTTATGGTTGAGGCGCGGGCGCTTTCGGTAGAGACGGTGGACTCAAAAGTGCTGAATCTGGCGCGGGAAGATATTGTCTGGCATTCCGTCAGCGAGTTGATTACCGATGTGCCTGACCAAGAGATGCTCGGGCTGAACATTGTGGAATTTGCTGGTGATGATGAGGCGCTGATTGATGAGCGGGTAAATGCACTCTGTGCGCGGTTGGATGAGCTGATCGCCAGTCATCAAGCAGGTGTCATCGGCTGGCAGGTGTGCCGTGAGCTGGCGGGGGTTGAACGTATCTATGCAATGCGCAAAAAAGCCGTTGGTCTGCTTGGCAATGCCAAAGGTGCCGCTAAGCCAATTCCGTTTGCTGAGGATACCTGCGTACCGCCGGAACACCTGGCGGATTATATTGCTGAATTTCGCGCGCTGCTCGACAGCCACGGCTTAAGCTACGGTATGTTCGGTCACGTCGACGCAGGTGTCTTGCACGTCCGTCCAGCGCTGGATATGTGCGATCCTCAACAAGAGATTTTGATGAAGCAAATCTCTGATGACGTGGTGGCGCTGACTGCGAAATACGGTGGTTTGTTGTGGGGCGAGCACGGCAAAGGTTTTCGCGCTGAATACAGCCCGGCGTTTTTCGGTGAGGAACTTTTTGCAGAACTGCGCAAAGTGAAAGCGGCATTTGACCCGCATAACCGACTCAACCCAGGGAAGATTTGCCCGCCAGAAGGTCTCGATGCGCCGATGATGAAAGTGGACGCGGTGAAGCGCGGTACATTCGATCGGCAGATCCCCATTGCGGTACGCCAGCAGTGGCGCGGTGCGATGGAGTGTAACGGCAACGGTTTATGCTTCAACTTTGATGCCCGTAGTCCGATGTGTCCGTCGATGAAGATCACCCAGAACCGGATTCATTCACCGAAAGGGCGCGCAACGCTGGTGCGTGAATGGCTGCGTTTGTTGGCGGATCGCGGCGTTGATCCACTCAAACTGGAACAAGAACTGCCTGAATCCGGCGTCAGTTTGCGGACGTTAATTGCCCGCACGCGCAATAGCTGGCATGCGAATAAAGGCGAATATGACTTCTCACACGAAGTCAAAGAGGCGATGTCGGGCTGTCTGGCCTGTAAAGCGTGTTCGACCCAGTGCCCCATCAAAATTGATGTGCCGGAGTTTCGCTCTCGTTTTCTGCAGCTCTATCACACCCGTTATTTACGCCCGCTGCGCGACCACCTCGTCGCTACGGTCGAGAGCTACGCGCCGCTGATGGCACGCGCGCCGAAAACCTTTAACTTCTTCATTAACCAGCCGCTGGTGCGCAAACTCTCGGAAAAACATATCGGCATGGTTGATTTGCCGCTGCTGTCGGTCCCCTCGCTACAACAACAAATGGTGGGGCATCGCTCGGCAAACATGACGCTGGAACAGCTTGAATCTCTCAATGCAGAGCAGAAAGCGCGCACAGTGTTGGTGGTGCAGGACCCCTTTACCAGCTATTACGATGCGCAAGTGGTGGCGGATTTTGTCCGTCTGGTCGAAAAATTAGGTTTCCAGCCTGTGTTACTGCCATTTTCGCCAAATGGCAAAGCCCAGCATATTAAAGGTTTTCTTAATCGTTTTGCGAAGACGGCGAAAAAGACGGCGGATTTCCTCAACCGTATGGCGAAGCTGGGTATGCCAATGGTGGGCGTCGATCCGGCGCTGGTACTTTGTTATCGCGATGAATATAAACTGGCGCTGGGCGAGGAGCGTGGCGAGTTTAACGTCTTACTGGCGAATGAATGGCTGGCAAGCGCACTTGAGTCACAGCCAGTGGCTACAGTCAGCGGTGAATCATGGTATTTCTTTGGTCACTGTACCGAAGTTACCGCCTTGCCGGGTGCGCCAGCACAATGGGCCGCGATATTTGCCCGTTTTGGCGCGAAACTGGAAAATGTCAGCGTGGGTTGCTGCGGCATGGCAGGGACTTACGGACATGAAGCGAAAAACCATGAAAATTCGCTCGGGATCTATGAGTTATCCTGGCATCAGGCTATGCAGCGACTGCCGCGTAACCGCTGTCTGGCGACCGGATATTCCTGCCGTAGCCAGGTAAAACGGGTTGAAGGCACGGGGGTACGCCATCCTGTGCAGGCTTTACTGGAGATTATTAAATGATATGGAAACGGAAAATCACCCTGGAAGCACTGAATGCTATGGGTGAAGGAAACATGGTGGGGTTCCTGGATATTCGCTTTGAACATATTGGTGATGACACCCTTGAAGCGACAATGCCAGTAGACTCGCGGACAAAGCAGCCTTTCGGGTTGCTGCATGGAGGAGCATCCGTGGTACTGGCCGAAAGTATCGGTTCCGTTGCCGGTTATTTATGTACCGAAGGTGAGCAAAAAGTGGTTGGTCTGGAAATCAATGCTAACCACGTCCGCTCGGCACGAGAAGGGCGGGTGCGCGGCGTATGCAAACCGTTGCATCTCGGTTCGCGTCACCAGGTCTGGCAGATTGAAATCTTCGATGAGAAAGGGCGTTTGTGCTGTTCGTCACGATTGACGACCGCCATTTTGTGACGTTGTCACCAGAAAAGTGTGACGCATATTGCTTTTGGTCATTATCTGCACAGTAAACGGTGGTATACTGTGCAGGTCTTGTCTAAAAGCGAGGATGCTATGTCTACTCAACTTGATCCCACCCAGCTGGCCATTGAATTTTTACGCCGTGACCAGAGCAATCTTTCACCTGCCCAATATCTCAAACGTCTGAAACAACTAGAACTTGAATTTGCTGACCTGCTTACTCTCTCTTCTGCTGAATTAAAAGAAGAAATCTACTTTGCCTGGCGTCTGGGCGTGCATTGATCCTGACTTAATGCCGCAAGTTCGCCAAATCGACCTGGATTAACCTCCGTCCAGGTTCGATGACCTTCTTAATACTGCTTATCTACCGCCTGATATTGTTCAAAAATAATACTAATCGCAGTTTGTGTTAAAACGGCGGGTTAGCTTTATGAGATTATTCTTATCGCCCCTTCAAGAGCTAAGCCACTGAGAGTGCCGGAGATAAGCGCCGGATGGGGTAGAAACCCTTAAGCCTGTGTCGCACAGACTTAAGGGTTTTCTTATTTCTGAACGCTGCACTTTTTTACCTATCTCTTAAATAGTCATTTTCAATACAACTTTTTCTTTTTCATCACAGCCTTAATGCTCCTTAGATAATAACCATTATCTAACAATGAGATACCTAATTCTTAGCGTGCCTGTTAACCCACACATCAGGGTCTATGCTTATTAAAAGCAGGCAAAAAGCATGTTTTACGGTAAAGCCCCTGCGTTTGCTGGGTTGAACTGATAATCATTATCACTAACATGCTGTTATACGCTGAAAGCGATGAAGTGAGGTAAATCGATGGACATGCATTCAGGAACCTTTAACCCACAAGATTTCGCCTGGCAAGGCTTAACGCTGACACCCGCAGCGGCGATACACATCCGTGAGCTGGTGGCAAAGCAGCCGGGTATGGTCGGCGTGCGCTTAGGCGTGAAGCAAACGGGCTGCGCGGGCTTTGGCTATGTGCTCGACAGTGTTAGCGAGCCGGACAAAGACGATCTGCTGTTTGAACACGACGGCGCGAAGCTGTTTGTCCCGCTGCAAGCGATGCCGTTTATTGATGGCACGGAAGTCGATTTCGTTCGTGAAGGACTTAATCAGATATTCAAATTTCACAACCCTAAAGCCCAGAATGAATGTGGCTGTGGCGAAAGCTTTGGGGTATAGGCGGTACTATGTCTCGTAATACTGAAGCAACTGACGATGTCAAAACCTGGACCGGCGGCCCGCTGAATTATAAAGAAGGATTCTTCACCCAGTTAGCCACCGATGAGCTGGCAAAGGGGATAAACGAAGAGGTGGTGCGCGCAATTTCGGCGAAGCGTAATGAGCCGGAGTGGATGCTGGAGTTTCGTCTAAACGCCTATCGCGCATGGCTGGAGATGGAAGAACCGCACTGGTTGAAAGCGCACTACGACAAGCTGAATTATCAGGATTACAGCTACTACTCAGCACCATCGTGCGGTAATTGTGACGACACTTGCGCGTCTGAACCTGGCGCGGTGCAGCAAACTGGCGCGAACGCCTTTTTAAGTAAAGAGGTGGAGGCGGCGTTTGAGCAGTTGGGCGTTCCCGTGCGGGAAGGCAAAGAGGTGGCGGTGGATGCCATTTTCGACTCAGTTTCGGTTGCCACTACTTATCGCGAAAAACTGGCGGAGCAGGGAATTATTTTCTGTTCCTTTGGTGAGGCGATCCACGATCACCCGGAACTGGTGCGTAAATATCTCGGCACCGTGGTGCCGGGGAATGACAACTTCTTTGCCGCGCTTAATGCGGCGGTAGCCTCTGATGGTACGTTTATTTATGTGCCTAAAGGCGTGCGCTGCCCGATGGAACTTTCCACCTATTTTCGCATTAACGCAGAAAAAACCGGGCAGTTTGAGCGCACCATTCTGGTGGCCGACGAAGACAGCTACGTCAGCTACATTGAAGGCTGTTCCGCTCCGGTGCGTGACAGCTATCAGTTACACGCGGCAGTGGTGGAAGTCATCATCCATAAAAACGCCGAGGTGAAATATTCCACGGTACAAAACTGGTTTCCTGGCGATAACAACACCGGCGGTATTCTCAACTTCGTCACCAAGCGTGCTTTGTGCGAAGGCGAAAACAGCAAAATGTCATGGACGCAATCAGAAACCGGGTCAGCGATTACGTGGAAATATCCCAGCTGCATTTTGCGCGGCGATAACTCCATTGGTGAGTTTTACTCAGTGGCGCTGACCAGCGGTCATCAGCAAGCGGATACCGGCACCAAGATGATCCACATCGGTAAAAACACCAAATCGACCATTATCTCGAAAGGGATCTCTGCCGGACATAGTCAGAACAGTTATCGCGGCTTAGTGAAAATCATGCCGACGGCAACCAATGCGCGCAATTTCACTCAGTGCGACTCAATGCTGATTGGCGCTAATTGTGGGGCGCATACCTTCCCGTATGTTGAGTGTCGTAACAATAGTGCGCAACTGGAACACGAGGCAACGACATCACGTATTGGTGAAGATCAACTGTTTTACTGCCTGCAACGCGGGATCAGCGAAGAAGACGCCATCTCGATGATTGTTAACGGTTTCTGCAAAGACGTGTTCTCGGAGCTGCCGTTGGAATTTGCCGTTGAAGCACAAAAACTCCTCGCCATCAGTCTTGAACACAGCGTCGGATAAGGAATAAACATGTTAAGTATTAAAGATTTACACGTCAGCGTGGAAGATAAAGCTATCCTGCGCGGATTAAGCCTCGACGTTCATCCCGGCGAAGTTCACGCCATTATGGGGCCAAACGGTTCGGGCAAAAGTACCTTATCGGCAACGCTTGCCGGGCGAGAAGATTATGAAGTGACGGGCGGCACGGTTGAGTTCAAAGGCAAAGATTTGCTTGCGCTGTCGCCGGAAGATCGCGCGGGCGAAGGCATCTTTATGGCCTTCCAGTATCCGGTGGAGATTCCAGGTGTCAGTAACCAGTTTTTCCTGCAAACGGCACTTAATGCGGTGCGCAGCTATCGCGGCCAGGAAACGCTCGACCGCTTTGATTTTCAGGATTTGATGGAAGAGAAAATCGCTCTCCTGAAGATGCCGGAAGATTTATTAACCCGTTCGGTAAACGTTGGTTTTTCCGGCGGCGAGAAAAAGCGCAACGATATTTTGCAAATGGCGGTGCTGGAACCGGAGTTATGCATTCTTGATGAGTCGGACTCCGGGCTGGATATTGACGCATTAAAAGTGGTCGCCGATGGCGTGAACTCGCTGCGTGATGGCAAGCGCTCATTCATCATTGTTACGCACTACCAACGCATTCTCGACTACATCAAGCCTGATTACGTTCATGTGCTATATCAGGGACGAATTGTGAAATCCGGCGATTTCACGTTGGTCAAACAACTGGAGGAGCAGGGTTATGGCTGGCTTACCGAACAGCAGTAACGCGCTGCAACAGTGGCATCACTTGTTTGAAGCTGAAGGGACAAAACGCTCCCCGCAAGCACAGCAGCATTTACAACAATTGCTGCGTACCGGACTGCCGACACGTAAACATGAAAACTGGAAATATACGCCGCTGGAAGGGCTGATCAATAGCCAGTTTGTCAGCATTGCGGGAGAGATATCCCCACAGCAGCGTGATGCCTTAGCGTTAACGTTAGACTCCGTGCGGCTGGTGTTTGTCGATGGGCGTTACGTGCCCGCACTGAGCGATGCAACTGAAGGCAGCGGATATGAAGTGAGCATTAACGACGACCGTCAGGGTTTACCCGACGCTATTCAGGCGGAAGTGTTTCTGCATTTGACGGAAAGCCTGGCACAAAGCGTGACGCATATCGCCGTGAAGCGCGGTCAACGGCCGGCAAAGCCATTGCTGTTAATGCATATCACCCAGGGCGTGGCAGGTGAAGAGGTGAACACTGCCCATTACCGACATCATCTGGATCTGGCGGAAGGTGCCGAAGCAACGGTGATCGAACATTTTGTCAGCCTGAATGATGCTCGTCATTTTACCGGGGCACGGTTCACTATCAACGTCGCAGCGAATGCCCACTTGCAGCATATCAAGCTGGCGTTTGAAAACCCGCTCAGTCACCACTTTGCTCATAACGATTTGTTGCTGGCTGAGGATGCCACCGCATTTAGCCACAGTTTCCTGCTGGGTGGCGCAGTGTTACGACACAACACCAGTACGCAACTCAATGGCGAAAACAGCACGCTGCGGATCAATAGCCTGGCGATGCCGGTGAAAAACGAGGTGTGTGATACCCGTACCTGGCTGGAACACAATAAAGGTTTTTGTAACAGCCGACAGTTGCACAAAACTATCGTCAGCGACAAAGGCCGCGCGGTATTTAACGGTTTGATCAACGTCGCGCAGCACGCCATCAAAACGGATGGTCAGATGACCAACAACAATCTGCTGATGGGCAAACTGGCGGAAGTGGATACGAAACCGCAGCTGGAAATCTATGCAGATGATGTGAAATGCAGCCACGGCGCGACGGTGGGGCGTATTGATGATGAACAGATATTCTATCTGCGCTCGCGCGGGATCAATCAGCAGGATGCCCAGCAGATGATCATTTACGCCTTCGCTGCCGAACTGACGGAAGCACTGCGTGATGAGGGGCTTAAACAGCAGGTGCTGGCCCGAATCGGTCAACGGCTGCCAGGAGGTGCAAGATGATTTTTTCCGTCGACAAAGTGCGGGCCGACTTTCCGGTGCTTTCGCGTGAGGTAAACGGTTTGCCGCTGGCTTATCTCGACAGCGCCGCCAGTGCGCAGAAACCGAGCCAGGTGATTGACGCCGAGGCCGAGTTTTATCGTCATGGCTACGCGGCGGTGCATCGTGGTATTCATACCTTAAGCGCCCAGGCGACCGAGAAAATGGAGAACGTGCGCAAGCGGGCATCGCTGTTTATTAATGCCCGTTCGGCGGAAGAGCTGGTGTTCGTCCGCGGCACGACGGAAGGGATCAATCTGGTCGCCAATAGCTGGGGCAACAGCAACGTGCGGGCGGGCGATAACATCATCATCAGTCAGATGGAGCACCACGCTAACATTGTTCCCTGGCAGATGCTTTGCGCACGCGTTGGCGCAGAGCTGCGTGTGATCCCGCTCAATCCCGATGGTACGTTGCAACTGGAGACGCTGCCTACGCTGTTTGATGAGAAAACTCGCCTGCTGGCAATTACTCATGTCTCCAACGTGCTTGGCACAGAAAATCCACTGGCGGAAATGATCACGCTTGCGCACCAGCATGGCGCAAAAGTGCTGGTGGATGGCGCTCAGGCGGTGATGCATCATCCGGTGGATGTTCAGGCGCTGGATTGCGACTTTTACGTGTTCTCCGGGCATAAACTGTATGGCCCCACCGGAATTGGCATTCTTTATGTGAAAGAAGCCTTGTTGCAGGAGATGCCGCCGTGGGAAGGGGGCGGTTCTATGATCGCCACCGTCAGCCTGAGTGAAGGCACTACCTGGACCAAAGCACCATGGCGGTTTGAAGCCGGTACACCCAATACCGGGGGCATCATTGGTCTTGGCGCGGCGCTGGAGTATGTTTCGGCGCTGGGGCTTAATAACATAGCCGAGTATGAACAGAATCTGATGCATTATGCGCTATCACAGCTGGAATCTGTACCGGATCTCACTCTCTATGGCCCACAAAACAGGCTTGGCGTTATTGCTTTTAATCTCGGTAAACACCACGCCTATGATGTTGGCAGTTTTCTCGATAATTACGGCATTGCTGTGCGTACCGGACATCACTGCGCAATGCCATTGATGGCCTATTACAACGTCCCTGCGATGTGTCGGGCGTCGCTGGCCATGTATAACACCCATGAAGAAGTGGATCGTCTGGTGACCGGCCTGCAACGTATTCACCGTTTGCTGGGATAACAGGGAGGCACTATGGCTTTATTGCCGGATAAAGAAAAGTTGCTGCGTAATTTTTTACGCTGCGCCAACTGGGAAGAGAAATATCTCTACATTATTGAGCTGGGCCAGCGTCTGCCAGAATTACGCGACGAAGACAGAAGTCCACAAAATAGCATTCAGGGCTGTCAGAGTCAGGTGTGGATTGTCATGCGCCAGAATGCCCAGGGAATTATTGAATTACAGGGCGACAGCGATGCGGCGATTGTGAAAGGGCTTATTGCGGTCGTCTTTATTCTCTACGATCAGATGACGCCGCAGGATATTGTCAATTTCGATGTGCGTCCGTGGTTTGAAAAAATGGCGCTCACCCAACATCTCACCCCATCTCGTTCACAAGGTCTGGAAGCGATGATTCGCGCAATTCGCGCCAAAGCCGCTGCACTTAGCTAAACTAAAAGGACAGCTTTCATCCGGTTGGCTCACATTGCCGGATGGTCAATGTTTACACTGACCTGCACAGGAGTGTTTTGGTTTCAGGTGAACATAAGCGCCATCCGACGTTTCAGCGTGAGTCTCCGGCAAATACAGGAGGTTTACAATGAAACGCGCGTCTTTGCTTACACTCACGCTTATCGGCGCTTTTAGCGCCATCCAGGCTGCCTGGGCGGTTGATTATCCGCTACCACCAACCGGAAGCCGACTGGTTGGGCAAAATCAAACGTATACGGTGCAAGAAGGGGATAAAAACCTTCAGGCTATTGCCCGACGTTTTGATACTGCGGCAATGTTGATCCTTGAAGCCAATAACACTATCGCCCCGGTGCCAAAACCTGGTACGACGATAACTATTCCTTCACAACTGTTATTACCTGATGCACCGCGTCAGGGGATTATCGTTAACCTTGCAGAGCTGCGCCTTTATTATTATCCGCCGGGAGAAAATATTGTGCAGGTTTATCCAATAGGTATTGGATTGCAGGGGCTGGAAACGCCGGTGATGGAAACGCGTGTTGGGCAGAAAATCCCTAACCCAACCTGGACGCCTACGGCAGGCATTCGTCAGCGTTCGCTGGAGCGTGGCATTAAATTACCGCCAGTCGTTCCTGCCGGACCAAATAACCCGCTAGGACGTTACGCACTGCGCCTCGCGCATGGTAATGGCGAATACCTCATTCATGGTACCAGTGCGCCGGACAGCGTCGGTTTGCGCGTCAGTTCAGGGTGTATTCGCATGAATGCACCGGATATTAAAGCCTTGTTCTCCAGCGTGCGGACGGGAACGCCGGTGAAAGTGATCAACGAACCGGTGAAATATTCCGTGGAGCCTAACGGGATGCGTTATGTTGAAGTACATCGACCACTATCGGCAGAAGAACAGCAGAACGTTCAGACAATGCCATACACACTGCCAGCAGGCTTTACGCAATTTAAAGACAATAAGGCTGTAGATCAGAAGTTAGTCGATAAAGCGTTGTATCGTCGGGCAGGGTATCCGGTTTCGGTGAGCAGTGGAGCAACTCCCGCAGCCAGCAATGCGCCTTCAGTAGAGTCAGCGCAGAATGGTGAACCAGAGCAAGGGAATATGTTACGCGTGACGCAGTAGCGGTAAACGGCAGACAAAAAAAATGGCGCACAATGTGCGCCATTTTTCACTTCACAGGTACTATTACTTGCGGTATTTAGTAGCCATGTTGTCCAGACGCTGGTTAGCACGAGCTGCGTCATCTTTAGCAGCCTGAACGTCGGAACGCATTGCGTTCACGTCGTTGCTCAGCTGGTCAACTTTAGCGTTCAGAGTCTGAACGTCAGAAGACAGCTGATCGATTTTAGCGTTGCTGGAGCAACCTGCCAGCAGAGTAGAACCCAGGATTACCGCGCCCAGTACCAGTTTAGTAGCTTTCATTATTAATACCCTCTAGATTGAGTTAATCTCCATGTAGCGTTACAAGTATTACACAAAGTTTTTTATGTTGAGAATATTTTTTTGATGGGAAGGCACTTATTTTTGATCGTTCGCTCAAAGAAGCATCGAACGCTGGGTTTTAGATAAAAAAATTGAGAGAAAACAGGATGCTTCCATCGGATTCATCTTAGATAAAGTGAGATTATATAGTGAAATCCGATTTGATTTTTTATTGCTTCTGGTTATCGATTAAATAAAAAAAGCGCCCATCAGGGCGCTTCGATATACAAATTAATTCACAAAAGCAATATTACAGGACGTGAACAGATGCGGTGTTAGTAGTGCCGCTCGGTACCAGTGCACCAGAAACCATAACTACAACGTCACCTTTGTGTGCCAGACCGCTCTGCAGAGCCAGTTCTTTACCCAGACGGTAGAAATCATCAGTAGAAGTGATCTCTTTAACAAGCTGCGGCACAACGCCTTTGCTCAGTACCAACTGATGAGCCGTTTTTTCGTTGGTGGTCAGTGCCAGGATGGTGGCATCCGGGAAGTATTTACGTACTGCGCGAGCAGATTTACCGCCCTGAGTAGCAACCACGATCAGCGGAGCATCCAGTTTTTCAGCAGTTTCAACGGCACCACGGCATACCGCTTCGGTAATGCGCAGTTTACGGTTGTCATTGTTGAACTCGAGACGGCTGTTCATCACGCGGTCGGTACGTTCGCAGATGGTCGCCATGATAGAAACCGCTTCCAGCGGGTATTTACCTTTTGCGGATTCACCAGACAGCATCACTGCGTCAGTACCGTCGAGGATGGCGTTTGCAACGTCACCGGCTTCTGCGCGAGTCGGGCGTGGGTTTTTGATCATGGAATCCAGCATCTGGGTCGCAGTGATAACGACTTTACGTGCACGGATACATTTTTCGATCATCATCTTCTGGGCGAAGATAACTTCTTCTACCGGGATTTCTACACCCAGGTCGCCACGCGCAACCATGATGCCGTCAGAGGCTTCGAGGATTTCGTCGAAGTTGTTGAGGCCTTCCTGGTTTTCGATTTTGGAGATGATGTGGATGTTTTCGCCGCCGTGCGCTTTCAGGTGCTCACGGATTTCGATAACGTCAGAACGCTTACGAATAAAGGAAGCAGCAACAAAGTCTACGCCTTGTTCGCAACCAAAGATCAGGTCCTGTTTGTCTTTTTCAGCCAGTGCTGGCAGAGCAATGGAAACGCCAGGCAGGTTCACACCTTTGTTTTCGCCCAGGTCACCGTTGTTCAGCACTTTACAGATAACTTTGTTACCTTCAATGGCGGTAACTTCCATACCGATCAGACCATCGTCAACCAGTACGGTGTTGCCAACAGACAGGTCAGTAGTGAAACCTTCATACGTTACCGCAACCATTTCGCTGTTGCCGATAACAGATTTATCAGTGGTGAAAGTAAAGGTCTGACCAGCTTTCAGAGAAACGTCGTTACCGCCTTCCAGTTTCATGGTGCGGATTTCCGGACCTTTGGTATCAAGCAGGATAGCGGCGGTTTTACCAGTTTTGCTCATCACGTTGCGCAGATTCTGAATGCGCTGACCGTGTTCTGCATAGTCACCATGAGAGAAGTTCAGACGCATAACGTTCATGCCAGCGTCCAGCATTTTAGCTAACATCTCTTCAGATTCGGTTTTCGGTCCGATGGTGCAAACAATTTTGGTCTTTTTCATGACAGTCTTAGTCTTTAAGTTGAGAAGGATGGGAGAAACTTGCTTTCTGGGCGCACTGCCGGAAAGCGAATCCGGTATTACGAAAGTGGTGGTGCCTCGCTCTAAGGATAGGTGACATCGAAAAAGCGTGCAGAGGAATGTGTGCTTGTGTCTCAGCCCAACGTGAGTGCCTGTTTTTGAGTCGTTGAGTTCTACAGTCCAAAGTGCTGAAACCATTCAAGAGTCAATTGGCGCGCATTATACGCTGAAATTAATCCAAAAGGAAAACAAAAACAGCGTTTCAAAAAATATACAACTTGTTAGACAATAAATTGTTATCAAAGATTTAACGTTCCAGGGAAAAGGTTACGCAAAAACTTCACTGTTTGCGCAACGTCTGGTGCCGAAGTTGTCAGTGTGAGGATAAGTGAAAGTTCATCCGGTGTATAAATATATCATCGCTCAATTGCTACAGTTAAAATAATTTATCGCGTTATTTGTCTGATTTTGTTTGATTTTTGTTTAATTGGTTAGATTGATATATGCTGATAGTTGGCATGATAAATAGGTATAAAGAATGGGAAATCGGACAAAAGAGGATGAACTGTACCGAGAAATGTGCAGAGTTGTCGGTAAAGTTGTGCTGGAAATGCGCGATCTGGGGCAGGAACCAAAGCATATTGTTATCGCAGGCGTATTACGTACAGCATTAGCCAATAAACGCATTCAGCGCAGTGAGCTGGAAAAGCAGGCGATGGAAACCGTCATTAACGCACTGGTAAAATGACCATTCAGGATGAGGCGGTAAGCTTCATCCTGATATTCTTGCTTCAGTTGCGGTCCAGTTAATCATTCTAAATAACAACTGCTGAAATTATACGAATTTCGGTATGTATTTTAATTTATAGCGATAATGTTATTTTTATTTTCTGCAATGAAAGTCACAAATAATTGTCGCTTAAGTTAAATTTATTTCAAATGATAATAAATATCAGTTCACTTATAATTTCTTGCTTTGTAATTTTAATTGATAACGATCAATGTTAAGGGCTCAGAATAATCACATTATTTTTTTCTCCTAACCATAAAGGATTAGTTTATCGGCGTTAATCTTTTCTCATACACTATCGGGTTAGGGAAAATATCTGGTGTTGGGGACAGAGTCAGCAGCGTATTAGTTGAATGCTTAATATCAGGCTGCTGAATTGTCAGCACTGTGTTTGCGAAGAGGATGCGAAATAAATGAACCCGGTTGATCGTCCACTATTAGATATTGGCTTAACGCGATTAGAATTCTTGCGTATATCAGGAAAAGGCCTTGCTGGTCTAACAATTGCCCCTGCGTTACTGTCACTTTTGGGTTGCAAACAGGAAGATATTGATAGCGGCACAGTAGGGTTGATAAATACCCCCAAAGGGGTGCTGGTGACCCAGCGAGCGCGATGCACGGGTTGCCACCGCTGTGAAATCTCTTGTACCAACTTCAACGATGGCTCAGTAGGGACATTCTTCTCCCGTATCAAAATCCATCGCAATTATTTCTTTGGCGACAACGGGGTTGGCTCTGGCGGCGGCCTGTATGGCGATCTCAACTATACCGCGGACACCTGCCGTCAATGCAAAGAGCCGCAATGCATGAACGTCTGCCCGATTGGTGCGATTACCTGGCAGCAGAAAGAAGGCTGTATTACCGTCGATCATAAACGCTGTATTGGCTGTAGCGCCTGTACTACGGCATGCCCGTGGATGATGGCCACCGTAAATACCGAAAGTAAAAAATCCTCGAAATGTGTGTTATGCGGTGAATGCGCAAACGCCTGCCCAACAGGGGCGTTAAAAATTATCGAGTGGAAAGATATTACTGTGTGAATCTTGCAAAGGAAAAAATCATGGCTAACGGTTGGACAGGTAATATATTAAGAGTCAATCTCACGACAGGAAATATTACCCTCGAAGATTCCAGTAAGTTTAAAAGTTTTGTCGGTGGCATGGGCTTCGGCTACAAAATTATGTATGACGAAGTACCGCCAGGCACGAAACCTTTCGATGAAGCGAATAAATTAGTCTTTGCTACCGGCCCATTAACTGGATCTGGTGCCCCCTGTAGTTCTCGCGTAAATATCACCTCACTTTCTACTTTTACCAAAGGAAATTTAGTCGTCGATGCCCATATGGGTGGCTTTTTTGCAGCGCAAATGAAATTCGCTGGATACGACGTCATTATTATCGAAGGGAAGGCGAAATCACCGGTATGGCTGAAGATTAAAGATGACAAAGTTAGCCTGGAAAAAGCCGATTTCTTATGGGGAAAAGGGACGCGCGCAACGACGGAAGAAATTTGTCGATTGACCAGTCCGGAAACCTGTGTGGCGGCTATTGGTCAGGCTGGGGAAAACCTTGTTCCTCTCTCTGGCATGTTGAATAGCCGTAACCACAGCGGCGGTGCGGGAACTGGCGCAATAATGGGTTCGAAAAACCTGAAAGCGATTGCGGTTGAAGGGACGAAAGGGGTCAACATTGCCGATCGTCAGGAGATGAAGCGTCTCAATGATTACATGATGACTGAACTTATTGGTGCGAATAACAACCATGTCGTGCCAAGTACGCCACAATCGTGGGCAGAGTATTCAGATCCCAAGTCACGCTGGACAGCACGTAAAGGGCTGTTTTGGGGCGCGGCTGAAGGTGGTCCGATTGAAACGGGTGAAATTCCGCCAGGCAATCAGAATACGGTCGGCTTTCGTACCTATAAATCCGTTTTTGACTTAGGACCGGCGGCAGAGAAATACACAGTAAAAATGAGCGGCTGCCACTCTTGCCCGATCCGTTGTATGACCCAAATGAATATTCCTCGGGTGAAAGAGTTTGGCGTGCCCAGCACAGGTGGTAACACTTGTGTAGCAAACTTTGTCCATACCACCATCTTCCCGAACGGGCCGAAAGATTTTGAAGATAAAGACGATGGTCGTGTGATTGGTAACCTGGTGGGTCTGAATTTGTTCGATGACTACGGCCTATGGTGTAACTACGGGCAGTTGCATCGCGACTTTACTTATTGTTACAGCAAAGGTGTGTTCAAGCGTGTTCTGCCAGCTGAAGAGTATGCAGAAATTCGCTGGGATCAACTGGAAGCGGGTGACGTTAACTTCATTAAAGATTTTTACTACCGTCTGGCGCATCGTGTGGGTGAGCTGAGTCACCTGGCTGATGGTTCATATGCCATCGCAGAACGCTGGAATTTGGGTGAAGAGTACTGGGGCTACGCGAAAAATAAACTCTGGTCGCCGTTTGGCTATCCGGTTCACCATGCCAATGAAGCGTCAGCGCAGGTCGGTTCCATTGTTAACTGTATGTTCAACCGTGACTGCATGACGCATACCCATATCAACTTTATTGGTTCCGGCTTGCCATTGAAACTGCAACGTGAAGTGGCGAAAGAACTTTTTGGTTCTGAAGATGCTTACGATGAAACCAAAAACTACACGCCAATCAATGACGCAAAAATTAAATATGCAAAGTGGTCGCTGTTGCGGGTCTGTTTGCATAACGCCGTCACCCTGTGCAACTGGGTCTGGCCAATGACCGTTTCGCCGCTGAAAAGCCGTAATTACCGGGGCGATCTGGCGCTTGAAGCCAAATTCTTCAAAGCGATCACCGGCGAAGAGATGACTCAGGAAAAATTAGATTTAGCTGCAGAGCGTATTTTTACGTTGCATCGTGCCTACACGGTAAAACTGATGCAAACCAAAGATATGCGTAATGAACACGATCTTATCTGTTCCTGGGTATTCGACAAGGATCCGCAGATCCCGGTCTTTACTGAAGGTACTGACAAAATGGATCGTGACGATATGCATGCTTCGCTCACGATGTTCTACAAAGAAATGGGCTGGGACCCACAGCTTGGTTGTCCAACCCGCGAAACATTGCAGCGTCTGGGGCTGGAAGATATTGCCGCCGATCTGGCAGCACACAATCTACTGCCTGCGTAAGGAATGGGTAAGATGAACCATCAGGATGAATTGCCGTTAGCGAAAGTCAGCGAAGTTGACGAGGCGAAGCGGCAATGGTTGCAGGGGATGCGTCACCCCGTTGATACGGTAACCGAACCAGAACCTGCTGAAATCCTGGCTGAGTTCATTCGCCAGCATTCTGCGGCTGGGCAGCTGGTGGCGCGCGCCGTGTTTCTCTCGCCACCCTATTTGGTTGCAGAAGAGGAACTGTCAGTTTTGCTGGAAAGCATTAAGCAGAACGGAGACTACGCGGATATCGCTTGTTTGACGGGAAGCAAGGATGATTACTATTACTCAACGCAGGCCATGAGTGAAAACTACGCGGCGATGTCTTTGCAAGTTGTGGAGCAGGACATTTGTCGCGCCATTGCACACGCCGTTCGTTTTGAGTGCCAGACGTATCCTCGTCCTTACAAAGTCGCCATGCTGATGCAAGCGCCATATTACTTCCAGGAAGCGCAGATTGAAGCCGCGATCGCCGCGATGGATGTTGCACCTGAATATGCCGATATACGGCAGGTGGAGTCATCGACGGCGGTGTTGTACTTGTTTAGCGAGCGATTTATGACCTATGGCAAGGCTTATGGCTTATGCGAATGGTTCGAGGTAGAGCAGTTTCAGAACCCCTGAAATTTCAGGGAGATGTCATGGATAGGGTGGACAGTTGCAGCCACTGCATTAGGGGATAATCAGATGTCCTTCACTCGACGCAAATTTGTTCTGGGGATGGGAACAGTAATCTTTTTTACTGGTTCTGCGTCTTCTCTGTTAGCGAACACGAGGCAAGAAAAGGAAGTTCGGTATGCCATGATTCATGACGAGTCACGGTGCAATGGCTGTAATATTTGCGCCCGCGCATGCCGTAAAACTAACCACGTCCCCGCTCAGGGGAAGCCGTTTATCGATAGCACACATTCCAGTCACCGATAACGACAACGAAACGCAGTATCACTTTTTTCGCCAGTCATGTCAGCACTGCGAAGATGCTCCGTGCATCGACGTTTGCCCGACGGGGGCGTCGTGGCGTGATGAGCAGGGGATCGTGCGGGTAGAAAAATCGCAGTGCATCGGCTGCAGTTATTGCATTGGCGCTTGTCCGTACCAGGTTCGCTACCTTAACCCTGTCACTAAAGTGGCAGATAAATGTGATTTCTGCGCTGAGTCCCGACTGGCAAAAGGCTTTCCGCCCATTTGCGTCAGCGCCTGCCCGGAACACGCATTGATCTTTGGTCGCGAAGATAGCCCAGAAATTCAGGCGTGGTTGCAGCAAAATAAATACTATCAATATCAGCTACCTGGTGCCGGGAAACCGCATCTGTATCGCCGGTTCGGTCAACATTTGATTAAAAAGGAAAATGTATGAACCCGTCGCAACATGCTGAACAGTTTCAGAGCCAGTTAGCGAACTATGTGCCACAGTTCACTCCCGAATTTTGGCCGGTGTGGTTGATCATTGCCGGAGTATTGCTGGTTGGGATGTGGTTGGTGCTGGGGCTGCATGCCTTGCTTCGTGCTCGTGGCGTGAAGAAATCAGCCACCGATCATGGTGAGAAGATTTATCTTTACAGCAAAGCGGTCAGATTATGGCACTGGTCGAATGCGTTACTCTTTGTATTGTTGCTGGCCAGTGGGCTGATAAATCACTTTGCGATGGTGGGCGCAACTGCGGTTAAAAGTCTGGTTGCGGTGCATGAAGTTTGCGGATTTTTGTTACTGGCATGCTGGCTCGGCTTTGTGCTGATCAATGCCGTTGGGGATAATGGTCACCACTATCGCATTCGTCGTCAGGGGTGGCTGGAACGAGCGGCAAAACAAACGCGATTTTATTTGTTTGGCATTATGCAGGGGGAAGAACATCCTTTCCCGGCAACAACCCAGTCTAAATTTAATCCCTTACAGCAGGTCGCCTATGTTGGTGTCATGTATGGATTGCTGCCGTTGTTACTATTGACGGGGCTGCTGTGTCTCTATCCGCAAGCCGTGGGAGATGTGTTTCCTGGCGTAAGATACTGGTTATTGCAGACACATTTTGCTCTGGCATTTATAAGCCTCTTTTTTATCTTCGGTCATCTTTATCTTTGCACCACGGGGCGTACGCCACACGAAACCTTTAAAAGCATGGTCGATGGCTATCACCGGCACTAACGAATGATCATTACACAAGCAGACCTGCGAGAATGGCGTATCGGAGCGGTGATGTATCGCTGGTTCCTGCGCCATTTCCCACGCGGCGGTAGTTATGCCGATATTCATCATGCACTGATTGAGGAAGGATATACGGACTGGGCGGAGAGTCTGGTTGAGTATGCGTGGAAAAAATGGCTGGCGGATGAAAACTTCGCGCATCAGGAAGTTTCCTCTATGCAAAAACTGGCCACAGACCCCGGAGAGAGACCATTTTGCAGTCAGTTTGCCCGCAGCGACGATCATGCTCGCATCGGCTGTTGTGAGGATAACGCCAGAATCGCAACCGCTGGGTATGCCGCGCAAATTGCCAGTATGGGTTATAGCGTGCGGATTGGAAGTGTCGGCTTTAACAGTCACATTGGCAGCTCCGGTGAACGCGCACGGGTTGCTGTAACCGGTAATTCTTCGCGGATAAGCAGCGCTGGAGATAGCAGTCGGATTGCGAATACCGGAATGCGAGTACGCGTTTGTACATTGGGTGAACGGTGTCATGTCGCCAGTAATGGTGACCTGGTGCAAATCGCCAGCTTTGGCGCAAACGCCAGAATTGCCAACAGCGGCGACAATGTACACATCATTGCCAGCGGTGAAAATTCAACGGTAGTGAGCACGGGCGTGGTCGACTCAATTATTCTCGGGCCAGGAGGAAGCGCCGCACTGGCATATCATGACGGCGAAAGAGTTCGCTTCGCCGTCGCCATTGAAGGTGAAAACAATATTCGAGCCGGAGTCCGCTATCGTCTTAATGAACAGCATCAGTTTGTTGAGTGCTGATAGCTTTACCTTTAATCAAACGAAAGACGCCGACGAGCACGGGATGCAGGCTTTACGACCGCCCGAGCCATCGCCTCACCAATTTCTGCACATGCCGTAAGTCCCTGAACGAAAGGCTGGTCGTGCATCAACCAGGGCAACGCGCCGAACGCTACGCGCCCACGAATATCTTCGGGTTGCTGTAACGTATAATCTTCGCCAACATCAGGGATTTCATCCCCTGTTTTCTGTAATTGCTCGCGTAGCCCAGGGAAAGGGATATCTTTCACTTTAAGCGGACGTTGTCCGCGGGCATCAATAAAAACGTCAAACGAGTAGCTGTTGTCTTCCGTTTTCAGGACGGTGCGCGACTCATTAATTTCCATTTTGTAGTCTTCACCGAGGGCGAGAATATGAATGATTCCCGCTTCACGTAAGGCAAGTAGGCGACGAATAGACTCTGAAGGGATTGCCGCATAATTATCGATGAAAACCCGGGCAAGGCCTTTACTGAACCGTTTATGGTCGTGTTCATTCAGATGTGGAACAATTTCCTGTACGGCTTCATGCAGGCGCAGAATGACATAACGCCAGGGAACAGTATGTTTTTCTCGTTTATTGCGTTCGACTTCCTGGAGATTTTTTTCTGCCCAGTCAAATGGGTCGCGTTGTTTGCGCTCGGCAAACCAGGCTTGAGCAAAGGAATCGACATTCAGGCTCTCTAAGGCTATGCGTTGACTCCAGTCTGGATCAGCAAACTTGATTTCCTCTACTATCAATCTAAATACCCGATCCAAAAGGCCCTCTTCGCCTTTTTGAATCTCAGCATTTAATGCCTGATCGGTGACGATGTGTAAGGGCTCGTAGGGAATAGGGCAATAGAAATCGGCTTCGGGTAAAATACCCGTGCGCGACAACAACGTGATATTTAGCTTTTCACTTGCGTTATCGCGGTGAAAAACGACGTGTTGTTTATCATCTTCAATGAACGAACCATGCTGAATAGCCACTGCCATTGCCGCATCCAGTCCGCTCAAGGATGTTCCCATAATACCCACGTTACACGCATCGACCTTTGCTTCCATCAGGCCTGACCACGGGCTGGGAAAATACGTTCGGGTTGCTTCTTCTTCATCAGGCCAGACGTGACCCGTGGCGATCACCGCTAAATCAAACGTCTCGCTGGGTAAATCCTGATTTGTAGCGAGCATGACGCCAGCATTTGTAATTTGCAGATCGGTAACCTGGCATGATTCATAAACAGCCACTGCAAATTTTTGCTGTCGTGCCTGGTCTACTAGTCGTAAAAATTGATCGCGGAAATATTCGCCCAGCAGAATTCGCGGTAAAAACTGACGATCGTGCAAGGTTTCTTTTTTAACGCCATAACGCTGGAGATGGCTGTCTTCTTGCTTTTGTAGCCATTCGAGATACGTACAATAAATCGGCGGTATTTCAATACTGGCAATATTTGCCAGCATCATTTTTGAGTTTTCCTCATCACTGTATGGCATCCCGACACCGGCCTCGTCAGCCTGCTCGAAGATAGAAATAGAAAGTGGAGTTTGTTGCTGTAGAAGCGAGAATAAGGTGTAGATCCCCGTAGGCCCGGCACCCACAATAGCAATTTTTTTCATTGTTACTTACCTGTACGCATTCTTTCGAATTTAGTGTTATCAGATAAGTTTGGTTGAGATTTTTAGAATTTGAGAAATTTCAGACAGGGATGAAAAGGGCGCTAACCGCCCTTGATTAAATTCTGTCAGGCGAGTTTTGCCTGATTGATTTGACTAAGTGGCTCATTGACATCGAAAACTTTGGCGACAACTTCCTCAACGCCGAGATTTTTCAGTCGGGCAGTATGTTTTTCCAGATAGGCAAGGGCGCTTTTTTCATCAGTGAAAAGGTAGATCCCACCGGCTTCGTGGTTCTTTTCACTTTCTGTCCATACCTTCCACAGAAAACCAGGTTCCTGATTAATCGACTCAGCAAGTGGTTTAAGCTGCTCAGCCATTGCGTCGCCAAATGGGCCATTAAAAGCAAAATGAAGTTGTAACAAAGTTGCCATAGCGATTCTCCTTCTGATAACGCATACGAAGACAGTGTAAATCTTTTAACGTATTGGATACAGAGAAGAAACAGAGGGAAAAAGGAGAAGACCAGATTAAGAAAATCTGGTGCGTCCGAGTGGACTCGAACCACCGACCCCCACCATGTCAAGGTGGTGCTCTAACCAACTGAGCTACGGACGCAGGATGGTGCGTTCAATTGGACTCGAACCAACGACCCCCACCATGTCAAGGTGGTGCTCTAACCAACTGAGCTATGAACGCAACGTTGTAGGTGACAACGGGGACGAATATTAGCGGCAGAGTGGGAAGGTGGCAAGAGGCAAAACGTAATTTTCTGCGCTATTTCGACCGTTTGCAGAGCTTTTAAGCAAATTGGCTATATTTTGTTGATTTGCAAGGGTGATTTTTATTCAGGATCGCATTTACATCTGATACAACCCAATAATTCGTGTATCAGAGTTTAAACAGAGTTGTTTGCCACCATCTCAAATCTGTCGTGGATAAATCCTCCGTAGCCTTTACACTTAGGTAGCAATAAAGGCACACAGATGCAGCAAAGGAATAAATCATGGGATCTGATGCGAAAAACTTGATGAGCGACGGGAACGTGCAAATTGTTAAGACCGGCGAGGTCATTGGCGCGACGCAACTTACTGAAGGCGAGTTGATTGTTGAAGCTGGCGGAAGAGCCGAAAATACCGTGGTCACGGGGGCTGGCTGGTTGAAAGTGGCAACCGGTGGGATCGCCAAATGCACACAGTACGGTAACAATGGCACGCTATCGGTCAGCGATGGTGCCATTGCCACAGATATTGTTCAGTCCGAGGGAGGCGCAATTAGTCTCTCTACGCTCGCTACGGTTAATGGCCGCCATCCCGAAGGTGAATTCAGCGTTGATAAAGGTTATGCCTGCGGTTTGTTGCTGGAAAATGGCGGTAACCTGCGTGTACTGGAAGGACATCGCGCGGAAAAAATCATTCTCGATCAAGAGGGCGGCCTGTTGGTTAATGGGACAACCTCAGCGGTCGTGGTAGATGAAGGTGGTGAATTGTTGGTGTATCCAGGTGGGGAAGCCAGCAATTGTGAGATTAATCAGGGCGGCGTTTTTATGCTGGCCGGGAAAGCCAGTGATACGTTGCTTGCTGGTGGCACCATGAATAATCTCGGTGGTGAAGACTCTGACACTATTGTTGAGAATGGATCCATTTATCGTCTGGGGACGGATGGCCTTCAGCTCTACAGTTCCGGTAAGACGCAAAACCTGTCCGTGAATGTGGGTGGTCGGGCTGAAGTGCATGCCGGTACGCTGGAAAACGCGGTAATACAAGGTGGGACAGTGATCCTGTTGTCACCCACCAGCGCGGACGAAAATTTTGTCGTAGAGGAAGATCGCGCACCGGTTGAACTGACCGGGAGTGTTGCATTACTGGACGGCGCTTCAATGATTATTGGTTATGGCGCAGAGCTGCAACAATCAACGATTACTGTACAGCAGGGCGGTGTGTTGATTCTAGACGGCAGTACGGTAAAAGGTGACAGTGTCACTTTCATTGTTGGTAACATCAATCTGAATGGTGGAAAACTGTGGCTGATCACTGATGCGGCAACGCATGTGCAACTGAAAGTGAAACGCCTGCGCGGAGAGGGAGCGATTTGCCTGCAAACCAGTGCAAAAGAAATTTCACCTGACTTCATCAATGTGAAAGGGGAAGTTACCGGGGATATACACGTTGAGATAACAGATGCCAGTCGGCAAACTCTGTGTAACGCTCTGAAATTACAGCCAGACGAAGACGGGATTGGCGCAACGCTCCAGCCTGCGTAAAAATACAGGCGCAACCCGTGAAGGTTGCGCCTTGTCTTTATTAGCGGGATGCTCGTTGCAGAATGATGGCTGACGGCAGACGTTGCAGGAACCGCATACGCAACATCATCATAATGGCTGCCGACGTCAGGCCAATAATAAAGCCTATCCAGAAGCCTGCTGGCCCCATAGGTTCAACGACCAGATCGGTCAGTGCCAGAATATAGCCGCTTGGCAAGCCCAGCACCCAGTAAGCCGTAAAGGTAATATAGAAAATGGAACGCGTATCTTTATAACCACGCAAAATCCCACTGCCAATCACCTGGATTGAGTCAGAAATCTGATATACCGCCGCCAGCAACATCAAATGCGCAGCCAGCGTTACAACCTCGGGATTGTCGTTGTACAACAGGGCGATTTGCTCCCGCAGTGAAACCGTGAAAATGGCCGTCAGGGTTGCCATACAGACACCCACCATAAGCCCGGTCCGCGCAGCGGTTTGCGCATCCAGCGTTGAGCCCTGACCCAGACGATAACCTACGCGGATAGTTACCGCTGCCGCCAGCGACATTGGAAGCACGAACATTAGTGAACTAAAGTTCAGGGCAATCTGGTGTCCTGCGACATCAACAATACCGAGCGGAGACACTAACAGAGCCACGACGGCAAACAGTGTCACTTCAAAGAACAGTGCCAGCGCAATCGGCAAACCGAGTTGAATCAGTCGTTTCATAACCGCAGGATCGGGTTTTGCGGTGCCTTTTTCGTTACGAATATCGCGCATGGAGCGGGCGCGTTTAATGTAAGAAACCATGGCAAGGAACATGACCCAATACACCGCCGCAGTAGCCACGCCACAACCAACGCCACCGAGCTCAGGCATACCGAAATGACCATAAATAAAGATATAGTTCACCGGGATGTTCACCAGCAGGCCGATAAAGCCCATTACCATACCCGGCTTGGTTTTTGCCAGACCTTCACACTGGTTACGGGCAACCTGGAAGAACAGATATCCCGGCGCGCCCCACAACAACGCACGCAGATAACCCACGGCTTTGTCCGCCAGAGCCGGATCGATGTTTTCCATGGAGCGGATAATGTAACCTGCATTCCACAGCACCAGCATAATGAGAACGGAAACAAAACCTGCCAGCCAGAAACCTTGTCGCACCTGATGCGCAATGCGCTCACGTCGACCGGAACCATTTAATTGCGCGATAACCGGCGTTAATGCCAGCAGCAGTCCGTGACCAAAGAGGATCGCCGGAAGCCAGATAGAAGTACCGATAGCGACCGCCGCCATGTCGGTGGCACTATAGCCGCCCGCCATCACGGTATCGACAAAACCCATCGCAGTTTGGGCGATTTGCGCGAGAATCACCGGGATTGCTAATGCTAATAACAGACGCGCTTCACTGATATACTTCTGCACGTGAACACCTTTTATTTGTAGTTATATGAGAGACTAAAAAGCCGCCTGAATGGGCAGCAAAAAGAAGAAGCAGGGGAAATTCAGTCTATTGTAGCGAGGATTTATTAATTCTCCAGTGAAAAAATAGCCATTCTTACCCCTTCACTGGTAAGGGCGTTTTCCACCTGCTATTGTGCTGAACAGAATGTCTTAACTGATTTCAGGAGTTGTAAGTATGTTTACGGGGATTGTACAGGGCACCGCAAAACTGGTGTCGATTGACGAGAAACCAAATTTTCGTACGCATGTGGTGGAGTTACCCGACCACATGCTGGACGGCCTGGAAACCGGTGCTTCCGTGGCGCATAACGGTTGCTGCCTGACCGTGACGGAAATTAACGGCAACCATGTCAGTTTTGACCTGATGAAAGAAACGTTACGCATTACCAATCTTGGCGATTTAAAAGTGGGGGATTGGGTAAACGTTGAGCGTGCGGCGAAATTCAGTGATGAAATTGGCGGACACTTAATGTCAGGTCATATTATGACCACTGCTGAAGTGGCGAAAATATTAACCTCAGAAAATAATCGCCAGATCTGGTTTAAAGTCCAGGATAGTCAGTTGATGAAATATATTCTGTACAAAGGATTTATTGGCATCGACGGTATTAGCCTGACCGTCGGCGAAGTCACGCCAACGCGTTTTTGCGTCCATTTAATTCCGGAAACACTGGAACGCACGACTCTTGGGAAGAAAAAACTTGGCGCACGCGTCAACATTGAAATCGATCCACAAACTCAGGCAGTGGTAGATACGGTAGAACGTGTGCTGGCGGCACGAGAAAATGCCATGAATCAACCAGGCACAGAAGCCTGATCTGAAATCGCCCCCGGAGAGGGGGCGATAGAATAGCCTTTAGCGAGCCACTCGAAGGCCGTTTTCAACACCGCGTGAGAACACGACCTGCCAGAGCTGAATATCACGGGCGCGGAAAGCACCTGCACAGGCATTCAGATAATAGGTAAACATTCGTTTAAAGCGTTCACTATAGTTATCCGCAATTTCTGGCCATGCGGCGAGGAATCGTTCATACCACGCCATCAACGTAGTATCGTAATCAGCACCGAAGTTATGCCAGTCTTCCATCACAAAGTGGGGTTCGCTGGACTGAGCAATCTGGCGTACAGAGGGCAGGCAACCGTTCGGAAAAATATATTTATTAATCCAGGGATCAACATTCAGATCGGTTTTTTTCGAACCGATAGTATGGAGCAGGAATATGCCTTCCGGTTTCAAATTACGATCCACCACCGCAAAATAGGTATCGTAATTTTTCGGTCCGACGTGCTCGAACATCCCCACAGAAACAATACGATCAAACTGGTCGTTCAGGTCACGATAATCTTGCAGCAAAATGGTGACATCCAGGCCTTCACAGCGTTCCTGAGCCATTTTTTGCTGTTCGGCAGAAATGGTGACGCCCACCACGCTTACGTCATAATTAGATGCCATGTAGTGTGCCAGTCCGCCCCAGCCGCAGCCAATATCCAGTACGCGCATCCCTGGTTTTAACTGCAATTTTTCACAAATCATTTTGAGCTTCGCCTGCTGGGCAGATTCCAGATTATCGGCATCTTTCCAGTAAGCGCAGGAATATTGCATGAAGGGATCAAGCATGCGGCTGAACAAGTCATTACCCAAATCGTAATGCTCTTTGCCGACTATCCAGGCACGTTTTTTACTCTGCAGATTGAAGAGACGAGCGCCGGCAATACGCAGCGTGTCTTTGAAATGATGGGGGAGTTGGTTCTCGAGACCTGCGCGTAAGACTTTGCTAAAAAACATATCCAGTCGGTCACATTCCCACCAGCCATCCATATAACTTTCGCCTAACCCCAAAGAGCCTTCTTGCAGAACGCGTTTAAAAAAATCGGGGTTTTTCACACGAATATCCGCCGGGGCAGAACCGTTAATGGCTATACCGGCACGGCTAAGTAATTCGTTGGCGATACGGTACCAGTTGTCATCCGGTACACTGACTTCTTCTATACACGATGAACTCATAGTTTCTCCATCACTGGTCGGTGATCAGAACCTTAAAACAGCGTAGACGCTTTTTGGGCTTTGTGAGAAATCTCGCAGAAAAAACCGCGAGTCTATAATCCGACGTAGAACAGAGGGAAAGGAGGAACCCTTGCCGAAATGACTATCCATAGTGAGTCGGGAACGATCCTGTCCCCGTAAAAACATAATATTTATCGTAGCTTTAACAACTCGAAATTAGTATAGGCCGCTAATTTCAATCATACAACAAAATTTTGTTAGCAGCCTAAGTATAAGTATATCGATATAGATCAGTGTGATTCGCTATGAGCGACTTCGGCATTGCCATGATTCTGGCAGCCAACTTCTTCACAACGTTGCATCATGTAACCCAGCGCGACCAGCACTACTGTTGATAACATCACGCTGGTGGTGGTGAGCAATGGCGTGCTGATACTGATCAGCCAGGAAACTACCAGACTTGCGAGGAAGCACAGACCCAGTTGAAGAGTGTTCTGCAACGCTGCGGCGCGACCAGTTGCGTGTGGGAAGGGACGCAGCGCCTGGGCGACAACAATAGGGTAGATCGCGCCATTGGCAATCGCCATCACACAGAATGGGATCAGGATTTCGACCAGCGACACATGGCTAATGAAGCCCGCAGCCCAGGTCGCAATGACGCTGACAGCAAACAGCACCAGCAACCACGGTAATAACTGCTTGCCTTGCCATTTCTGCAGCGCGGCGCGACAGCCATAACCACCAATCAGAAACGCGATAGTTTGCGGGACATAACTTAAACCAATAACTGCCGGGCTGTAGCCCATTTCACTAAGGATGAACGGTGAACCGGTCAGCCATGCAAAAAAACTGGCTGAACAGGCTGCGTATATCAGCACGTTGCCGCGATAGGTTTTAGAACGTAGCAGGTCGGTAAAGGTCAGACCATCCTGACTATTGTTACGGGCCTTCGTCGTGGGTTTGAGCCAGAAAATAGGCAGAATCAGCACCACGGTAATGGCAAACAGGGTGGCGAAAATCGCCTGCCAGGAAAAATGGACCAGCAGCCAGCTTCCTAACAGAGGAGCCAGTGCCGGAGATAGACCCACCAGCGGCATGATGGCCGCAAAAATACGGTTAACTTTCTGTGAAGGATAATAATCTGTCACTAATGCTTGCCAGATAACCGCCGCGGCGCAGACACCCACAGCCTGTACAAAACGCAATACCAGCAGCGTAGCGGCGTTTTCTACCCACAGCATCCCCAGACTACCTAACGCAAAAATTGTCAGGCCGATTAATAATACCGGTTTACGACCATAACGGTCGGAGAGCGGCCCCCACAGAAGCTGGGCTGCGGCAAAACCGGCAAGGAACAGACTAAGGCTGGCACTGACAGCAGACGCAGGCGTTTGCAGGTCGGCCTGTATGGCGGCGAAAGCAGGCAGATACATATCGGTTGCCAGAAAACCGAGTACGCTCAAACCCGCCAGCCAGACTAAAAATCTTTTCCCAGGTTGCATGTATATTCTCTAAATCTCTCAATTAAACACCGCCGCAAAGTGTAGGGAGTGAAATTAGTGTTGTGAAACGGTAATATTTGATGACTGGTTTCAAAAATTTTGCAGGCAGACTATGTGGTCAGAATATTCACTCGAAGTTGTTGATGCGGTAGCGCGTAATGGTAGTTTTAGCGCTGCGGCACAGGAGCTGCATCGCGTTCCTTCTGCGGTCAGCTATACCGTGCGTCAGCTGGAAGAGTGGCTGGCGGTGCCGCTCTTTGAACGACGGCACCGTGATGTGGAGCTGACCGCTGCTGGAGCGTGGTTTCTCAAAGAAGGGCGCTCTGTTGTCAAAAAAATGCAGATCACCCGCCAGCAATGTCAGCAGATAGCGAACGGCTGGCGCGGTCAGTTAGCTATCGCAGTGGATAATATTGTCAGGCCAGAACGTACACGGCAGATGATCGTTGATTTTTATCGCCATTTTGATGATGTCGAACTTCTTGTCTTTCAGGAAGTGTTCAACGGTGTCTGGGATGCGCTTTCCGACGGGCGCGTGGAACTGGCGATTGGCGCAACACGCGCGATTCCGGTAGGCGGTCGTTATGCCTTCCGGGATATGGGGATGCTAAGCTGGAGTTGCGTTGTTGCCAGTCACCACCCGCTGGCGTTGATGGATGGCCCGTTCAGCGATGATACGTTGCGCAACTGGCCGTCGTTGGTGCGCGAAGACACCTCGCGAACGCTACCTAAACGTATTACCTGGTTGCTGGATAACCAAAAAAGAGTTGTCGTGCCTGACTGGGAATCATCGGCAACCTGTATCTCGGCAGGATTATGCATAGGGATGGTGCCAACACATTTCGCCAAACCGTGGCTTAATGAGGGGAAGTGGGTAGCATTAGAACTGGAAAACCCCTTTCCGGATTCGGCATGTTGTCTGACATGGCAGCAAAATGATATGTCGCCTGCGTTAACCTGGTTGCTTGAGTATCTCGGCGATAGTGAGACGCTGAATAAGGAGTGGCTGCGGGAGCCGGAAGAGACTCCCGCAACGGGTGATTAACGACGATAGTCGCGGAACGGGCCGTCAGCCACGGAGCGGCGTTCAATCAAGCGCGGATGCACTTCAATAGACTGCGGTTCTTCACGTTTGTTGACGATACGATCCAACAGCATGTTGAACGCTGTTTCACCCAGCGAATCTTTTGGCTGATGGATCGTGGTCAGCGCCGGCGTAAAATAGCGCGCGTTGCGCACGTTATCATAACCGATCAGCGAAACATCCTGCGGGACGCGCAGGCCCATTTCATCAGCAGCACAAAGTGCGCCCATTGCCATGATATCGCCACCACAGAAGACGGCAGTAGGGCGATGCGGCTGCGACAGGATTTGCTGCATGGCGCGATAACCGGATTCAGGTTCAAAGTCACCCTGCACAATCCAGCTTTCCGGCACCTTGATCATCGCTTCTTCCATCGCCTTCATAAAACCGGCAAGGCGGCCTGCGCCGGTGTTACGTTCCAGCGGGCCGGGGATGACGCCGATTTCGCGGTGACCGCGTTCAATCAGATAACGCCCGGCCATGTAGCCGCCTTCGAACGCGTTATCAATGACCGCATCGGTGAAGTCAGCTTTTGCTTCACCCCAGTCCATGACCACCATTGGGATATGGCGATACTCTTCCAGCATCGCCAGCAACGGCTCTGGGTACTCAGAACACATCACCAGCAGACCATCGACGCGTTTTTGCGCCATCATCGACAGATAAGCCCGCTGTTTCTCAAGATTGTTCCACGCATTGCCCAGAATCAGGGTGTAACCTTTCTGGAAGCAATTTTTTTCAACTGCTTCAATGATCTCGGCAAAATAGGCCGCTTCGCTGCTGGTCGCCAGCAAACCGATAGACTTGGTGTGGTTAACCTTCAGGCTACGCGCCACCGCGCTAGGGGAGTAGTGTAATTCTTTAATCGCTGCCCACACGGCGTTGCGCGTTTCTTCAGCGACGAAACGTGTTTTGTTGATCACGTGTGACACAGTTGTAGTGGAAACGTTTGCTCGTTTCGCTACATCTTTTATTGTTGCCATTCCATTTCACTCCAGACCCTAACTTCAGCTCCTGCAAAATCGCAAGGTAAACGTTTGCCTTTACACACCTTACGCACAACAAAAGTGTTGCGGTACGCCGGAAAAACGACACGGAGCGTCAGGAAGGGGTCAATGGCCAGTACGCAAATAGTGTAAGCGTGGAATTTTGGCCGATCTTGACGAAAAGGGGAAGTGGTAAAAACACTTATCATTATAAATGACGGGAGATTTTTTCATCACAGTGTGTAAAAATGCGTAATATCACTTTTTGTGTGGTAATAAAAAAGGAGAAAACTTGATGAGCACCGACCTTAAATTTTCACTGGTAACAACGATTATCGTCCTCGGTTTGATCGTAGCCGTGGGTTTGACTGCCGCGCTGCACTGATTTCCTCTCGAGGGAGCGCGTTCTCCCTCGCATCTCCTTCCTGTTTGTTAGCAAAATGGCAAAAGTGTTTTCTCTTTTTGTTATTTTCATTTTTTTGTGATTGCTGTCATGCTTTCGCCACTTTAATGAATATCGCGTAATGACGCGAAGAGGTGGAGATAAGGCATGAAAATTAACTATCCGTTGCTGGCGCTGGCGATTGGCGCGTTTGGTATCGGGACAACGGAGTTCTCGCCAATGGGCTTGTTGCCCGTCATTGCGCGCGGTGTGGATGTCTCGATTCCCGCTGCCGGAATGTTAATCAGTGCCTATGCAGTTGGCGTAATGGTTGGCGCGCCGCTGATGACGCTTCTACTTTCTCATCGTGCCCGCCGCAGTGCGTTGATTTTCCTGATGGCAATTTTCACGCTCGGCAACGTACTTTCCGCCATCGCGCCGGATTATATGACCCTGATGCTTTCACGCATTTTGACCAGCCTGAATCACGGAGCATTTTTTGGTTTGGGTTCAGTCGTGGCCGCAAGCGTGGTGCCAAAACATAAACAGGCCAGCGCAGTTGCCACTATGTTTATGGGGTTAACCCTGGCAAATATCGGTGGCGTGCCGGCGGCGACCTGGTTGGGTGAAACCATCGGCTGGCGGATGTCATTTCTGGCAACGGCGGGGCTGGGAGTGATTTCAATGGTAAGTCTGTTCTTCTCATTACCTAAAGGTGGTGCAGGGGCACGACCTGAAGTGAAAAAAGAGCTGGCGGTATTAATGCGTCCGCAGGTGCTGTCTGCATTGCTGACGACGGTACTGGGAGCTGGTGCAATGTTTACTCTCTACACCTATATCTCTCCGGTACTGCAAAGTATTACCCACGCAACACCGGTGTTCGTCACGGCAATGCTGGTGCTGATTGGTGTCGGATTCTCTATCGGTAACTATCTCGGCGGCAAACTGGCAGATCGTTCAGTTAACGGCACGTTGAAAGGCTTTTTGTTGTTGTTGATGGTGATTATGCTGGCAATCCCGTTCCTGGCCCGCAATGAGTTCGGCGCAGCTATTAGCATGGTGGTGTGGGGCGCAGCAACCTTTGCGGTCGTACCGCCGTTACAGATGCGCGTGATGCGTGTCGCCAGTGAAGCGCCAGGTCTGTCTTCATCAGTCAATATTGGTGCCTTTAATCTTGGAAATGCGCTGGGAGCAGCTGCTGGTGGTGCGGTAATTTCCGCTGGGCTGGGATACAGCTTTGTGCCGGTGATGGGAGCGATTGTCGCGGGACTGGCATTATTGCTGGTGTTTATGTCAGCCAGAAAACAACCTGAAACAGTTTGCGTTGCTAACAGCTAATTAAACAAAAACGCAGAAGGATAACCTTCTGCGTTACAGTTGCTGACAACGTGCGATTTATCTTGCCGGATGCGGCGAGTGCCTTATCCGACCTACATCGATGATCCGCGTAGGCCTGATAAGCGTAGCGCTTCAGGCAATGCTGCATTTGCCATCAGTTATTATGCAGCGAGATTTTTCGCTACGAATTCCCAGTTCACCAGCGCCCAGAAGTGCTCCAGATAGCCAGGACGTGCATTGCGATAGTCGATGTAATAAGCGTGTTCCCAGACATCAACGGTCAGCAGCGGAGTCGCATCGGTGGTCAGCGGAGTACCCGCGTTAGAGGTTGAAACGATAGCCAGTTTGCCATCGCTGTTTTTCACCAGCCAGGTCCAGCCAGAACCAAAGTTTTTGATCGCTGCATCAGTAAACTGCGCTTTGAAATCGGCAAAGCTGCCAAAAGATGCGGCGATAGCTTCAGCGACTTTTCCAGTCGGTTCGCCACCGGCGTTCGGTGCCAGGCAGTTCCAGTAGAAAGTATGGTTCCAGACCTGAGCTGCGTTGTTGAATACGCCACCTTCAGAGCTGCGAATAATCTCTTCCAGTGATTTACCTTCAAACGCGGTACCTTTAATCAGGTTGTTCAGGTTAGTGACATAAGTCTGATGGTGCTTGCCGTAGTGATACTCGATGGTTTCCGCAGAAATGTGCGGTGCCAGAGCATCTTTAGCATATGGTAGTGCAGGTAATTCGAATGACATTGCTACTCTCCTTTATTATTAATTTGCATACGTACAATAGCCTTATTGTGCGTATGGATAGGGTAGCAAATTAAAAGGTGAGACAAAAGATGAACTTACCCTGTTGCCGTAACAACAGGGTAAAGTTTTAGCGAAGTGTTTTTGGGGTCATTACCCGACGAGCGCCAACATAGTGGCGCTGCCAGTAGTCTTCACTGAGAGAAGTGATTTGAATTTCCTGACCTGTGCGCGGTGACTGAATAAATTTGCCGTTGCCGACATACACGCCGACATGATCGGCTGTGCCGCGTCCCTGAGTACGGAAAAAGACCAGGTCGCCGTTTTTCAGTTCACTACGTTCGATTGGCGCTGCATCACGCAGGTGATACATTTCATTCGCCGTACGCGGAATACGAATTTTCACCAAATCTTTATAAGCGTAATAAACCAGGCCGCTGCAATCAAAACCGGTACGCGGTGAGCTGCCACCCCAACGATATGGCTTACCAATTTGCTGCATCAGTTTATTCATTGCCACTTTCGTAGCTTTTTGCACCTTCGCTTTGTGCGCGTCGGCAAGAGTTCCTGACGCGGCATTTTTGACTTTCACACAATGCGATTTATAGCCCTTACGTTTGGTACACTTTTCGGTAAAGCTGGCTGAGGCCGTTTTATTGACGGCGTGTTTGCTGCGAGTTTTGGCGTTTTTAGAAGCGGTAATGGAAGATTTTTTAACGGAAGAAGCGGTTTTGCTTTTGGTCGTACTTTTACTGGCGGCTTTTTTCGCTGTTTTCTGGGTCTTTTTGGTGGTTGCCGTGCTTTTCTTTTTATCTGCTTTTTTGGTGATATGAGTGGTAGCAGAACTCTCCCTGGCTTGCTTTGAAGCATGGGCCATAGGCGTTAAAGGCAGGGTGGTAAAAAGTAAAGCACAGAGCGTGATCGAAATACGGTTTATCCGCGCCACTGAGCGTCCCTCTGTAAAGGCAGGTCTATCATGCCTGCGTCTGATTTACAAAACTTGATGATTCTAATGCATAGAAGAAGAGAAAGTTAATAGCTTTTATTGTTAAAAAATACGTTTCGTTGGCGAGCGCAAAAAAATGCAGCAGTGAAAGCTAAAAATGGTTATAAATACGCCAGTTTGCCGGCATCAGAGAAGAAACGAATATTTGAAATGCAACAAATAGAGCAAAGGGATAAAATAGCAAAAGCGTGATGAAAATGTTATTTTCCGATGCCGCACTGACCCGCTACAATGTCAGATTACTGCCGTAAAGAAGTTTGAGGAAGCAAGACAATGAGCACCACTATCGAAAAAATCCAACGCCAGATTGCTGAAAACCCGATCCTGCTGTACATGAAAGGTTCACCGAAACTGCCGAGCTGCGGTTTCTCTGCCCAGGCAGTCCAGGCGCTTGCCGCATGTGGCGAACGTTTTGCCTATGTTGATATTCTGCAGAATCCGGACATTCGTGCGGAACTGCCGAAATATGCTAACTGGCCGACCTTCCCGCAACTGTGGGTTGACGGCGAGCTGGTCGGCGGTTGTGATATCGTGATCGAAATGTATCAGCGTGGCGAACTGCAGCAGCTGATCAAAGAAACTGCCGCTAAATACAAGTCTGAAGAGCCGGACGCGGAATAATCCGTCCTGCAATACTGACGGATGCGAACGGGCATCCGTCAGTCCTTTCTCTATCCCCAATCCAGCCCTTGTGGCGAACTTGAAAATCCCGCCTCACGCAGCAGCGTAAACATCGGCGTTTGCCGGACCGGTAGATCATTCACTTCTGTTAGCGTAAAGCGCAGCCGTGGTTCGCGACGCAGTGCGGTAGTCAGCGCGTGGAAAACCTCTGGGGCGAGTAATTCCTCTTTTTCCTGCCAGACCAGCATTTTTTTGCCACCTTGCGCCAGATAGAGTAACAATTTGCCGCCAGAAACGACCACCAGCGCACCCGCCCGACGCGTTGGAACCAGCGTTGCCGGATGTGCAGGCCAGGGCAGAAGATTTCCCCACACATTAGCCGGATCGTTGGCAGAGAGCGCCACTGGTGTATAGTGGCGCGTTTGCGTGGCTTGTGTCGCCAGATCGCGCAATCGGTCAATAGTCAGACGTTCAGCGAATTGCGCGCCACCCAGACCTTCTACAAAACGACCTCGCATAATTCGCCCGGAGTCTTCCATACTTCGACAAAGCGTTTGCATCGATGGAAACCCGCCAGGGATATTTTCGGCTATCACCGCCTGACGACTGATGATGCCGTAGCGGTCGAGCATATTTTCCGCCAGCGCCAGCATCCTTTCGGTATCGTTTAGTGGCTCCACCTGCAATAACGACCAGCGTCCAGCCAGATTTGGTGTGTTGTAAGATACCCGCGGCGAGACGGGTTGCGCATAGACAGGACGTCCACGACGAGCCCGGTGACTGCGGCGAGTTGAGGTGCGTGCGTTGGAACTGCTGCGGGTGAGGGCGCGTAACGGTGCCCAAATGTCGCTGGTGATGACGCCTTGCCAGACCAGCGCCCATAACGCCTCTTGCAGGGCAGAGAGATCAACCGATTCGCCGATTTTGTCGCGTATCCGTTGGCTGATTTGTTGTGCAAACCAGGCTCCTCCGTCAGCCAGAACAGCGACTATCGCTTGTTGCAGCGCCGAACGATTCGCCTGATCCGCTTCGGCGGGAGTGAACGATTCTGCAGCATATTCCTGTAGATGCAGTGCCACCAGGCCGTCATCTTCACCCAGTTTTTTTTGCCCCGACCAGATAACCGCACCGGTTGCCAGTAATTCATCGAGCATTTCTGACGAATAGTCGCGTACGCGGGCAGGCAGGATCTGGCTTTCCCAGAGTGAGGCGGGTAAACCGACTCCGGCAAGCTGTTCGATCACCCGCATCACGCCATCTACGCCCTCATAAACGCCTGGCGATGTTGAGGCAAAGAGCGCCGGGCTACCATCGGTGGCGGGTAATACGCCCTGACGTTCCAGCAGCAATCGCGCATAGGTCGTGGCTGCAACGGGACGCGTCGCTTCTCTGGCGGCTTGCAGCGAGCGCAAACGCAGACGACGAAATACTTCATCGCTCACCCAGATGTCTTGTTGCAGATTCATCACCAGACCCTGTTCACGCAGTTGCTGAAGCTGCTCTTCGACAATGGCAATACCGAGACTAAACTCATGAGCCAGTTGTTCAGCCGTGACCAGAGCATGAGCCCGGAGATAGCGCAGAAAGAGGTCGCGAAGCGGGTAACTGACTCTATGTAAATAAATCTCTGGCAATGACTCTGGTAGTCGTACGCCGAGGGCATCACGCAGCCTGGCGGCATCATCCATACAGGCAAGACGCTCCTGTCCGCTAATCATCGCTGGGAAGATTCGTTTTACTGCAAGAAGATTTTCCAGATACGACGCAACCTCTTCACTGCTGCCTGTATGCCGTTGCGCCAGGTCTTCAACGGTCATTGGCCCCAGTTCGCGCAGCAGGTCGAACAATCCTTCTTCACCTTTCGCTCTTCTGCCAGGAGCCAGTCGTTGCAACTCTTCTTCCACCTGGCGAATGACCTGCGGGTCGAGTAATTCCCCCGGATCGACCTGTCCGAGTAGATTGCGCAGTAACTCGCTGTCCAGCGACAGTACGGATGCCCGGCGCTCTGCCAGCGGGGCGTCGCTCTGGTACATAAATTCCGCGACATAGCCGAACAATAAACTTGTGGCGAAAGGCGAGGGCGTAGTGGTCGTTACATCGGATATTTGAATTTCGCCACCGTTCAGGCGACGCATCAAACGTTCCAGTGCGGGAAGATCATAAACATCTTGCAGACATTCGCGTAGGGTTTCGAGAATGACCGGAAAATCCGGATATCCCTGAGCGATTTCCAGCAACTGACTGGCGCGCAGCCGTTGTTGCCAAAGCGGGGTGCGATGGCCCGGAGTGCGCCCCGGCATTAATAATGCCCGCGCGGCGCATTCGCGAAAACGGGCGGCGAAAAGTGCCGAGCTGCCTACCGCCTCGCGGACAATTTGCAGCAACTTTTCTGGTTCAAACAAAAAAATCGCGGCATCGGGCAATTTACCATCGGTGTCAGGAATACGTGCAACAATGCCGTCATCACTGGCGACCACCGACGCGTCAGCGCCCCATAGCGCATGTATTCGCCCGGCAATCGCCACCGCCCAGGGTTCATGCACCCGTCTTCCATAGGGAGAGTGCAAAATAATACGCCAGTCACCAATTTCATCACGGCACCGTTCGAGGACCAGATGGCGACTCCCCGGAACGATGCCCGTCGCGTTGCGCTGCTCCTCAATCAACCCCTGAATATTGGCGATCGTATTTTCTTCTGCCAGCCACGGGGGAATAGTCCCGGAAAAGAACGCGCCATCCGCCAGCAAATGAAGAAAATCGCCGATCATCTCGCCTAATTCAGCCGGACGTCCGTTACCTTCACCACGCCAGAAGGGGAGCCGGGCAGAACGACCCGGAGCAGGAGTCACAATCACCTGATCGCGGGTGATTTGCTGGATCCGCCATGAGGTAGCGCCGAGAGTGATAATGTCGTTCACCCGCGACTCATATACCATCTCCTCATCCAGTTCACCCACCCGCCGCGAACCGGCCTTTTCTTCACCTTCGGGTAATAACACGCTATACATGCCACGATCCGGAATGGTGCCGCCGCTGGTAACCGCCAACAATTGAGCGCCAGGTCGGGCGGTCAATATCCCGGTCTCCCTGTTCCAGACCAGTTTGGGGCGAAAAGCAGAAAAATCGCCAGAGGGATAGCGCCCGGAAAGCATATCCAGCGTGGCGTCAAAAACACGTCTTGGCAGATCTTTCCACGGTGCGGCACGGCGTACGCGGGAGTACCATTCGTCTACCTGTAATGCATCCATCGCCGCGGCGGCAACGGTTTGCTGCGCAAGGACGTCGAGAGGATTATGCGGTGGTGTCAGGTTTTCCAGCCTGCCTGCGAACATACACTCTACAATGACTGCGGAATCGACTAAATCACGCCGGGTACGGGGGAAAAACAGCCCTTTAGATACACCGCCAACCTGATGTCCGGCGCGACCAATGCGTTGTAACCCACTGGCAACAGAAAGCGGCGTTGCCACCTGAATCACCAGATCCACCGCGCCCATATCAATCCCCAGTTCAAGACTGGAGGTTGCGACCACGCAGCGTAATTCACCCGATTTCAGCGCCTGTTCGGTGATTGCTCGTTGTTCTTTAGAGACGGAGCCGTGGTGTGAGCGGGCAATAAAAACGTCGCTACTTTGTACACGGTTAGAGGTTGCGCCGGAGGTCGACTCGAAATGGGCCGCATCAACGGCGATAGACGGGGAACGCTGTAAGCGTGCGGCGTAAAGCTCATTTAATCGTGCCGTCAGTTTTTCCGCCAGCCCCCGCGAATTAGTAAAGACAATGGTCGAGCGATGGCGCAACACTTCATCAAGGATACCCGTTTCAATATATGGCCAGATGGAGCCTTCCCGGCCGGCATGGCTGTCTTCGCCGGTGCCGCTGGCGACCGATGAGACATCATCCATATTGGCGACCGGTACGACAATTCGTATCTGCGGATGGCGCATTGCGGGCGGGTTGACTACCGTAACCGGGCGATCGCCACCAAGAAATGCTGCCACATCGCTGGCTGAGCGCACAGTGGCAGAAAGGCCAATTCGCTGTGCTGAGGTGTGGAGCAGCGCATCGAGCCGCTCCAGACTTAACGCCAGATGCGCACCACGTTTACTGCCCGCTACCGCGTGGACTTCATCAATAATTACCGTTTCGACGCCGCGTAGCGTTTCGCGCGCGCGGGAGGTCAGCATCAGATAGAGTGATTCGGGTGTGGTGATCAGAATATCCGGCGGATTACGGGTGAGTTTGCTGCGTTCCTGTGCAGGCGTATCGCCAGTACGGATCCCTACGCGAAGATTGACTTCCGTTTCGCCGCGCCGCCGCCGTTCATCGGCAATACCCTTCAACGGGATCTGCAAGTTGCGCTGAACGTCGGTGCCCAGGGCTTTTATCGGTGAAATATAGAGGATGCGTGAGGTTTTACGCTTATGCGCCTCGCGGGTATCTTCGCCGCCTTCGCGGAAGAGCCGATCGAGGGCGTAGAGAAATGCTGCCAGCGTTTTCCCGGAGCCGGTCGGTGCAATCACCAGCGCATGTTCGCTTCGCGCCGCCACATGCCAGGTTTGCGGCTGGACAGCGGTCGGCTGTTTAAAGGCGCGAAGAAACCAGTCGCGGGTCGCCGGTGAAAACACGTCCGGCAGGAGCGATGAAGGGTCTGGATTATCTGCCATTAACGCTATTCCCCGTGAATATCATGCAGGATGCGTGGAATAGCCTCACTATAGATGCCTGAATCATTGCATGTCATCAGGCATCGACTCGATTACACCTCTTCGGCGGCAGATAGCGGCCAGCCTCCCAGACGTTTCCAGCGGTTGACGATTTCACAAAACAGCACAGCAGTGCGTTCGGTGTCGTACAGCGCGGAGTGCGCCTGGGTGCTGTCGAAGTCCATGCCAGCGGTCTGGCAAGCCTTTGACAATACGGTTTGTCCGAGTGCCAGCCCGGCCAGTGCAGCAGTGTCAAAAGTGGCGAAAGGGTGGAACGGGTTACGTTTCAGTGAGGCGCGTTCTGCGGCGGCCATCATAAAGCTGTGATCAAAATTGGCATTGTGCGCCACCATAATGGCGCGGTTACAGCCGCTCGCTTTAATACCTTTACGTACAACTTTAAAAATTTCGTGCAGCGCCTCGTATTCGCTGACCGCGCCGCGATCGGGATCGTTCGGGTCAATGCCGTTGAAGGCGAGGGCTTCTGGTTGCAAATTTGCGCCGACAAATGGTTCGACGTGGAAATGTAATGTGGTGTCCGGCATCAGCCAGCCTTGTTCATCCATTTTCAGGGTGATGGCGGCAATCTCAAGCAGCGCATCGGTTTTGGCGTTAAATCCGGCTGTTTCAACATCGATCACAACAGGATAAAAACCACGAAAACGGTCGCACAGACCGGTAAGTTGAGCGTTATCGGACATCTGATTCTCTTAATACGGATAAATTGCAGCGCGCATTATGACAAATATTACTTGTCGATGCAGTAAAGATGCGGGCGCGATGAGTTCACGCCCGGCAGGAGATTAGTTGCCCAGACCGCGACCGGCGTCTTTCTCTTCGATTAACTCAATTTTGTAACCGTCCGGATCTTCCACAAACGCGATAACCGTAGTACCGCCTTTTACCGGACCCGCTTCACGGGTCACGTTACCCCCGTTTTGACGGATTTTTTCGCACGCTTCAGCGGCGTTATCTACGCTAAGCGCGATGTGACCATAAGCAGTGCCGAGTTCGTATTTATCCACGCCCCAGTTGTAGGTCAGTTCAATCACCGCTTCTTCGGTTTCCGGGCCGTAGCCAACAAACGCCAGTGAGTATTTGTATTCCGGGTTTTCGCTGGTACGCAGCAGTTTCATGCCCAGCACTTTGGTATAAAAATCGATGGAGCGTTGCAAATCGCCAACGCGCAGCATGGTATGAAGAAGACGCATCTTTTTATCCTCAAAATGGCTAACAGATTCAAAATGTTGTTTTAGTATAGCGGCGGCTTTACGCCGCTCGCAATGTTGGATTACAACGTCGGGTAATCGGTATAGCCTTCCGCGCCGCCACCGTAGAAACTTTCGGCACGCTGTGGGTTAAGCTCAGCTTTGCGCTGCAAGCGGGCGACCAGATCCGGGTTCGCAATCCAGTCACGACCAAATGCCACCGCATCAATTAACCCTTTGCCGATCAGCGTTTCAGCTTTTTCTACTGTGTATGCACCTGCGCCGATAATCGGACCGTGGAAACGGGCGCGTACTTTTTCGCGGAACGCATCAGTATACGGTTCACCCCCCGCCCAATCTGGTTCTGACATATGCAGATAAGCAATGCCGCGTTTACCCAGTTGTTCAATCAGATACAGTGCATCGGCTTCTTCATTCGGGCCGTTATCTGTGTTCTGGAAAGTACCGATTGGTGAAACGCGAATGCCAATGCGATCGGCACCCCATTCTTCAATCCCGGCATCGACCACTTCCAGTACCAAACGTGCGCGATTTTCCACGCTGCCGCCGTACTGATCGGTACGATGGTTTGAAGAAGGAGAAAGGAACTGATGCAGCAAATAACCGTGAGCAGAGTGGAGCTCTACCAGATCAAAACCGGCTTCACGCGCGTTAGCAATGGCCTGACGGAAATCATTGACGATACCTGGAATCTCTTCCAGTTCAAGCGCACGCGGCATGGATGTTTCAACACGGATCGCCTGACCATTTTCATCGCGCAGAGAAGTACGTGTTCCCGCGCTAAGTGCTGAAGGCGCTACCGGTGCCTGACCGCCAGGTTGCAGGCTGGCGTGAGAAATGCGTCCGGTGTGCCACAGCTGCACGGCCATATGACCATTTTCAGCATGAACGCCAGCGGTGATTTTTTTCCATGCGGCAATTTGCTCCGGACTATGGATGCCAGGCGCACCTGCATATCCTTTTGCCTGGGCAGAAATTTGCGTGGCTTCACTAATAATCAAACCGGCACTGGCACGTTGGCGATAGTATTCCGCCATCAACGGGGTAGGAATGTCACCCGGTTCAATACTGCGCAGACGCGTCAGCGGTGCCATAAAAATACGGTTTGCCGCCGTGATCGCGCCCACTTTCAGTGGGGAATACAGTTTTTCAGATGACATAAAGGCTCCCGGTCGTCTGGTGATAAAAAATGCCTGCTAAACGGCAGGCGTCGCAATAATGTTTTTTACATGGGCCAGCGCGTTTTCCAGTGGCTCGAAACTGCGCGAAATTTTGGCCTGCAGATTCGCGCCAAGCCACAGTGCGTAAAGCACTTGTGCCTGTTGCAGCGGTTCGCCACAAAAGGTTAAACAATGGTTCTCACGGCCATTTTCCAGCGCCTGAGAGAGCAGGGCGATCACGCCGCGAGCACCTTTATCCATCGCGCTGCGCATATCTTCTGACAGATCGCACACTTCGGCAGAGAGTTTTACTGTCAGGCAACCACTGATGGTTCCATGTTGGCAAAACTGGTTCAGTGTTTGCTGGTAATAAGCCAGTATGCGGTCGCGGTAGTTACCTTCGCCGGATTGCAGCAACTCAGTCAGTCGCTGGTGATATGCGGCGTAATGACGCTCAAGCATGGCAACGCCAAACGCTTCTTTAGAGCGAAAGTAGTGATAGAAGGACCCTTTCGGCACTTCAGCGGTTTTTAGTAATTCGCTTAGCCCCATCCCGGTGAATCCACGTTGCAGGCAAAGTTGCTCGCCCGTCGCCAGGAGATGTTCGCGAGTATCATGTTCGGTGTGTTTGTTCATGCGTTGGAGTGTAGTAGACCAGTCGGTCTAGTGCAAGCAAAGTTGCTACTTTGGACATTAACAGCTTCAATAATGGTAATAATCTTATCTGAGGAGGGCGAAGTGGCGGAGCAATTAGAGTTCTTTCCCGTCCAGAGCCCGTGCCGGGGAATTTGCCAGTCTGACGAACGCGGGTTTTGTCGCGGCTGTTTTCGTAGTCGTGATGAGCGTTTTAACTGGAATAAAATGAGCGATGGCGAAAAACAAGAGGTGCTGCGCCTTTGTCGGCAGCGATTAATGCGCAAATTACGCGCAAATAAGCCAGCGTCATCAGACGAACCGGAGCAACCATCACTCTTTTGAACCTAATCTTGCGTATACTCCTCTCATATCTGATAAGAGGAAGCGATTATGGTTCAGCGTATTACTATTGCGCCGCAAGGCCCGGAGTTTTCCCGTTTTGTGATGGGCTACTGGCGATTGATGGACTGGAATATGTCCGCCCGCCAGCTGGTCAGTTTTATTGAAGAGCATCTGGATCTCGGCGTGACCACCGTGGACCATGCTGATATTTATGGTGGCTATCAGTGCGAAGCGGCGTTTGGCGAGGCACTGAAACTGGCACCTCACCTGCGTGAACGGATGGAAATCGTCAGTAAATGCGGTATCGCGACGACCGCGCGTGAAGAAAACGTCATTGGTCATTACATCACTGACCGCGATCACATCATTAAGAGCGCCGAACAGTCGCTAATTAATCTCGCGACCGATCATCTGGATTTGCTGTTAATCCACCGACCAGACCCGTTAATGGATGCCGATGAAGTGGCGGACGCGTTCAAACATCTGCATCAGAGCGGCAAAGTGCGTCATTTTGGCGTATCGAACTTTACGCCTGCGCAATTTGCCCTGTTGCAATCACGTCTGCCGTTTACCCTTGCCACTAATCAGGTGGAAATATCCCCGGTGCATCAGCCGTTACTGCTGGATGGCACGCTCGACCAACTACAACAACTGCGTGTTCGTCCGATGGCGTGGTCCTGCCTTGGTGGTGGTCGTCTGTTTAATGATGATTATTTCCAGCCGCTGCGTGATGAACTGGCTGTGGTGGCAGAGGAGTTAAACGCGGGCTCGATTGAACAGGTGGTTTACGCCTGGGTATTACGTTTACCATCGCAGCCGCTGCCAATTATCGGTTCAGGTAAAATTGAGCGCGTACGGGCAGCTGTCGAAGCAGAAACACTGAAAATGACCCGTCAACAATGGTTTCGTATCCGTAAAGCGGCACTGGGGTACGACGTACCGTAAGCACTTTTAGGAATAGCCGCCGTTCAAAAATGTGTCACTGGTTTACACTTATTCAGGAATGCACAATGAACGGAGGTCCTATGAAACGTTTTAGTCTGGCTATTCTGGCGCTGGTTGTTGCAACCGGCGCACAAGCTGCCAGTGAAAAAGTCGAGATGAACCTCGTCACGTCGCAAGGGGTAGGGCAGTCAATTGGTAGCGTCACCATTACTGAAACCGATAAAGGTCTGGAGTTTTCGCCCGATCTGAAAGCATTACCCCCCGGTGAACATGGCTTCCATATTCATGCCAAAGGAAGCTGCCAGCCAGCCACCAAAGATGGCAAAGCCAGCGCCGCGGAATCCGCAGGCGGGCATCTTGATCCACAAAATACCGGTAAACATGAAGGGCCAGAAGGTGCCGGGCATTTAGGCGATCTGCCTGCACTGGTCGTCAATAATGACGGCAAAGCTACCGATGCCGTCATCGCGCCTCGTCTGAAATCACTGGATGAAATCAAAGACAAAGCGCTGATGGTCCACGTTGGCGGCGATAATATGTCCGATCAACCTAAACCGCTGGGCGGTGGCGGTGAACGCTATGCCTGTGGTGTAATTAAGTAATTAAGAGGCCAGCGTACCTTGCGGTGGTGCTTGCTCAAGTTGCGAAAGCGAGCAGTACAGCCGCCAGACAATTGCCGCCAGCTCACGGGCGGCAGGTTGATGATGACGGGCAAGGCTGTCGCAAATCCGCTGTAATTCTTCAAGTGTGGCCGCCAGTGATTTTTGCTGAACGCCACGCTCACTCATCACTCCCCGCAACAGTGAAATACAGTTATCCCGTACTCGCGATAACGGATCGGAACGCGATTCCCAGTCGCGCAATTGCCAGACAACATGAGAACAGTTCAGCAGCACTACACCCCAGCGTAATAACCAACGGCGAGCCAGCGCATCCTGGCTGTTACTCAACTGACTGACGTGATGATAAGTGAGCGATTCAAATTCGCTTTCACTCAGTGTTGGATGGCGGCTTAGCTGATCGACAAAATCCCGGCGCAGCGCGCGAATATGGCGGCGGCTTTTACGAGCATCCGATCCTGGACGCAGAATGGCGAACGCTAACCACGCCAACGCGACGCCAACGATTTTTGCCAGATTATCGTTAAGAAAATCAGCAAAATCATACACCGGGGGATTAGTGACAGCGATAAAAGAACCCATAAAAACAATCAGTTGCCCCCACAATGCGGCAAATTTTGGCATCTGCAATTTAAGAAGCTGCATTGTCGCCAGCAGTGGAAAGAGAAACAGTAAAAATTGCCACAGATCGCTAATCTGGACCATCAGACCAAATTTGACCACAAAGCTGAATAGCGAAAGTAACACCAGCGTGCGCATCAGAAGTGACAACGACTTAAACGGTGCTGCGACGGCGGAGTAGAGTACGCAGCTAATTGCTGCCAGCGTTAATGCATTGGCACCGGCATCCCATTGCGAAGCAATACTCCATGCGCCAATCATCATCAACGTACAAAATGTACGCAGCCCGCTCCACATAGCTTCGGCGTTATCGGTATGACGAGCCAGGCCGGATGTCCGTGGGAGTCTGGTATGATCATCTACACCGCTTTGCAGACGATGTAATTCCTGACTACTTTGCAGATAAAGGCGGCAAAAATAACGTAGTCGCTGCCAGAAGGCGACGTGCCGATAGTCGGCGACGTTGGTCGGGCGTAGCGGGGCGATAATACGTGCGACGGTGTAAACATCTGTTTGCGAACTGGCGAGCGCCGTCAGCAACTGTTCGAGAATTTCTCGTGTGGCACCTGGCGGTGAGGGCCAGTTGAGCAACATACGTCGCAGGCTGGAGATGACACTGGTCATACGTAATTGCTGGTGGAGCAGCGCATTAAGGCGCGCGTTTTGCTGGCGAAAACGATAGTGGCTCCAGAAAGCCTGGATACGCAGCAAATTCATGGTCAGTATCTGCCCAATCACCCCTTCATGTGCTGCACGAATGGCATCGGTTGTTTCAGGCTGCCAGAGTAAACTGGCATGTTCCAGTAATCGGGCGTGCATGTTTTTCAATGCGGTTAAAAGGGCAGTAGCATCGGAACTGCTCGGCAGGATCATCATCATCATGCCGCCGCACAAAATACCGACTATTACCTCGCAAACGCGCGCCTGAGCGATATCCCACAGCTGGCTGGCCTCAGTAATATTAACCATCGGAAAGGCGATGATGGCAGCCGTGTAGCCCGCCAGTTGAAATGCATACGCGACGTTATTCGTGAAGTGCGCACAGGCCCAGGTACAAAAGCCAAGCCACGCCGACATGCTCAATAGAAAAAACCACGGCTCATTGAGCGTATGCCCGGCAAGAAGCAGTGCCGCAATGGCTCCGAGCAAACTGCCAGCGATGCGTCCGAGGCTTTTGCTGATAACACCGCCAACGGTGGGAAAGCTAACCACTGCAGCCGAGGTCATCGCCCAATAGGGTTCATCCAGATTTAAATAATAGGCAACCGTCAGCGCCAGACACATGGCAATGGTATTGCGTAACGCATAACGCCATTGCGCCAGCGTGGCCCTGAACCAGGGCAAATTGCGCAAGGACCATGACGATGCGTTCATTATTGACCTACGGCAATGCTACAGGTGGTGCCCGACACCAACGTGACATCGCCTGGGACTTTATCCAGCGCAAAGCGGACGGGAACGCGTTGGGCGAGTCGAACCCAGGGGACGTTAGGTTTAACATCCGGAATAAGGCTTGAGTCACTTTCAACGCTCTGATCATAAATCGCCCGACCGATACTGGAAACGTGACCCTGTAACGTTTTGTTATCACTATAGAGGGTAATTTGTGCTGGTGCACCTTCGCGGATATGGCGCAACTTGGTTTCTTCAAAATAACCAATGACGTAAAACGAGTGGCTGTCGACAAGGGCAAACAGCGGTTTCCCGGTATCAGCGTAATCGCCGATGCGGGTAGTAAGGTTAGTCACCCATCCACTCACCGGGGCGCGAATTTCCGTTTGCGCCAGTTGCCATTGTGCCTGTTTCAGCGTCGCCTGTGCGGCATCAACACTGGCCTGCATCGCTTTAACATTGAGGTTAGCGGTATCGAGTTCTTCGGCAGAAATAAAATTTTGTGAGAGATGACGACGACGATTCGCTTCGTTATTGGCTTTTGCGAGGTCAGATTGCGCTTTCGCCAGCTGAGCCTGTGCGTTCAGCTCGGCGATCTGAAAGGGCGTTTTATCGATCGTGAGCAGAAGATCCCCCGCGTTAACCAGCTGGTTGTCTTTTATATTCAGCTCAACAATACGTCCCGACACCTGTGGGGTGATAGAAACCTGTTCTGCGCGTATTTTCCCGTCGCGTGTCCACGGAGATTGCATGTAATAATTCCACAGCCACCATCCGGCAAGAACCGCAACTACCGCTACAATGATTGTTGAGAAATACTTAATTGTTTTAATTGACATAGTTACCACGCAATCAGTATTGCCAGAGCAAGGCAAACGCAAATCGCAAACAGCGATAAATCCATTAACAAGGGATGCCAGATGTCACCGGCGTAGATCCAGCCACGAAGCAGGCGGTGTACGACAAGCCAGATGACGAATCCAAACGCGAATGCTTTGAAAAACGGAGGAAAGTAGACGGACGCACCGAACACCAGATCTTGTAAGGGCAATCCTGTTGCATTGAGCATAAACTTCACAAAGTAGATTCCTTTACGACCGAATATATTGCGTTAGATTAATAAATATTCTTTAAGTGCGAAAAATTTACGCGCAATTTCTGAAAAATATGTCTGACGGTAACCAAATGCAGCAATACATTTGTTTTAGCAATACAATTGCTGCACACTATTCTAAAAGCCGCATAATATCTTAGCAAGCTAATTATAAGGAGATGAAATTGGAATCGCCACTAGGTTCTGATCTGGCACGGTTGGTGCGCATATGGCGTGCTCTGATAGACCATCGCCTGAAACCGCTGGAGTTAACACAAACCCATTGGGTTACGTTACACAATATCCATCAGTTACCTCCAGACCAGTCGCAAATTCAACTGGCAAAAGCGATTGGCATCGAGCAGCCATCACTGGTCCGTACTCTGGACCAACTGGAAGAAAAAGGGTTAATTTCGCGTCAAACTTGTGCCAGCGATCGTCGGGCTAAACGTATTAAACTGACGGAAAAGGCAGAGCCGCTGATCAGCGAAATGGAAGCTGTTATTAACAAAACCCGCGCGGAAATATTACATGGCATCTCCGCAGAGGAACTGGAGCAACTGATTACGCTCATCGCAAAACTTGAGCATAATATCATTGAGTTACAGGCCAAAGGGTGAAATGAAGGGGGCGTGTGGTCAGTAACCTGACCACACGCAAACTTATTTAGCGCGGAGAAACGGTCACCTGACTGCCATTGCTGGCCAGTACGACACGTTGGCCCGGAGAGAAACGAGTGTTGCCTTGTTTCTGTACCACCATGATGGTATTACCATCGTCTTTACGAATTTCCAGCTCGACACCCTGCGTTTTGTTCATTGCACTCTGTACGCCCTGACCAGCTACGCCACCTGCAACAGCGCCTGCTGCAGTAGCCAGAGAACGCCCGGTTCCGCCACCAACAGTATTCCCCAGGAAACCACCAAGAACAGCACCGCCAATTGCACCGATAACGTTGGAATCATCACCGCCCTGAATCTGTACCGGACGTACGTTAACGATGGTGCCATAGCTGACATTCTGTACTTGTTTCGCTTCAGAAGCGGTATAAACATCCCCTGACAGGGTGTCGTTATTAACACAACCGACAAGAGACAGACCTACCATTGAAACAACCAATACGCGTTTAATCATTGAAAAATCTCCTGTTCACCATGAAACGCCACGCAAGCATCCCTCATGGTCAAAGTATATGGCATATGTGAATCCATGGTTACATGTTCTACCAAATATGAGCAAATCATAATGAAAGTAGGATCAACCAATTATAAACAAAACATTCATGATGATTATTGATTTGAAGATAATGTTTTACTACCAACGGTAAAAATCGGTCATTCCGCATGGTATTCACGAAAAGTTTATGTTTGAGTGGTGCGCAAACGTCAGATTGAAAAAGGATGAACTATGAAATCGGGCCGCTTTATTGGCGTTATGTCAGGCACCAGCCTTGATGGTGTTGATGTTGTGTTGGCGACAATTGATGAACACCGGGTCGCACAGCTGGCAAGTTTGAGTTGGCCGATCCCGGTATCTCTGAAACAGGCTGTACTGGATATTTGCCAGGGCCAGCAGCTTACACTTTCGCAGTTTGGACAGCTTGATACTCAACTCGGGCAACTTTTTGCTGATGCGGTCAATGCCTTGCTTAAGGAACAAAATCTGCAGGCAAGAGATATAGTTGCGATCGGTTGTCACGGTCAAACCGTCTGGCATGAACCGACGGGCGTGGCACCACACACTTTACAGATTGGCGATAACAATCAAATTGTGGCACGCACCGGAATTACGGTTGTCGGTGATTTTCGCCGTCGCGATATTGCCTTGGGAGGACAAGGCGCACCGCTGGTACCTGCGTTCCATCATGCGCTGCTGGCTCACCCAACCGAGCGACGAATGGTGCTCAATATTGGCGGCATCGCCAATCTGTCACTGCTCATTCCTGGGCAGCCGGTTGGGGGCTACGATACCGGTCCTGGTAACATGCTGATGGATGCCTGGATCTGGCGTCAGGCCGGTAAACCTTACGATAAAGATGCCGAGTGGGCACGGGCGGGTAAAGTTATTCTCCCACTGCTGCAAAATATGCTCAGCGACCCGTATTTCTCGCAACCTGCACCGAAAAGCACCGGACGCGAATACTTTAACTATGGTTGGCTGGAGCGCCATTTGCGCCATTTTCCGGGTGTTGATCCCCGAGATGTGCAGGCGACACTGGCAGAACTCACCGCCGTGACCATTTCTGAACAAGTTTTGTTGAGCGGTGGCTGCGAACGATTGATGGTATGTGGTGGAGGTAGTCGTAATCCGCTACTCATGGCGCGTCTGGCGGCATTACTGCCAGGCACAGAAGTCACCACCACCGATGCCGTTGGCATTAGTGGCGATGACATGGAAGCATTGGCTTTCGCCTGGCTTGCCTGGCGGACGCTGGCGGGATTACCAGGAAATCTGCCTTCCGTCACTGGCGCAAGCCAGGAGACGGTACTGGGGGCTATTTTCCCCGCTAACCCGTGATATCAGAGTTAACTGAATTTTTCTTACCGCGTCTGCCGTTACACTTGGAACGTTAGGGAGGGCGTATTGCCCTCCAGACCAGGAAAGTCTTCGGGATATGACTATGAAAAAACTGTTAATTATCATTTTGCCGGTCCTTCTCTCCGGCTGTAGCGCCTTTAATCAGCTGGTTGAGCGCATGCAAACCGATACGCTGGAATACCAGTGTGATGAAAAACCGTTGACGGTCAAACTGAATAATCCGCGCCAGGAGGTCAGTTTTGTTTACGATAATCAACTACTGCATCTCAAACAGGGCATTTCAGCCTCTGGCGCGCGTTACACTGACGGAATCTATGTTTTCTGGTCGAAAGGCGATGAAGCGACTGTCTATAAACGCGACCGCATCGTCTTGAATAACTGTCAGTTACAAAATCCACAGCGTTGAGATTTTTCCAGGGGCGGCGCACAATAGCGTCACCCACTGACAATCCGTAAAGAAAACCATGTCTGATAACGACGAATTGCAGCAAATCGCGCATCTGCGCCGTGAATACACCAAAGGCGGGTTACGCCGCCGCGATCTTCCCGCCGATCCATTAACCCTTTTTGAACGTTGGCTCTCTCAGGCTTGTGAAGCCAAACTGGCGGACCCTACCGCGATGGTGGTCGCTACCGTGGATGAACATGGTCAGCCTTATCAGCGCATCGTTTTACTCAAACATTACGACGAAAAAGGCATGGTGTTTTACACCAACCTCGGCAGCCGTAAAGCACATCAAATCGAAAATAATCCGCGCGTTAGCCTGCTGTTCCCGTGGCATACCCTTGAGCGCCAGGTGATGGTGATCGGTAAAGCAGAACGACTTTCGACTCTCGAAGTGATGAAATATTTTCATAGCCGCCCGCGTGATAGCCAGATTGGTGCATGGGTTTCGAAGCAGTCCAGTCGCATTTCTGCCCGCGGTATCCTTGAAAGTAAATTCCTGGAGCTGAAGCAGAAGTTTCAACAGGGCGAAGTGCCATTGCCGAGCTTTTGGGGCGGTTTTCGCGTCAGCCTTGAACAGATTGAGTTCTGGCAGGGTGGTGAGCATCGCCTGCATGACCGCTTTTTGTACCAGCGTGAAAATGATGCGTGGAAGATTGATCGTCTTGCACCCTGAAAAGATGCAAAAATCTTGCTTTAATCGCTGGTACTCCTGATTCTGGCACTTTATTCTATGTCTCTTTCGCATCTGGCGAAAAGTCGTGTACCGGCAAAGGTGCAGTCGTTATATACATGGAGATTTTGATGGCAAGCAGTAACTTGATTAAACAATTGCAAGAGCGGGGGCTGGTAGCCCAGGTGACGGACGAGGAAGCGTTAGCAGAGCGACTGGCGCAAGGCCCGATCGCGCTCTATTGCGGCTTCGATCCTACCGCTGACAGCTTGCATTTGGGGCATCTTGTTCCATTGTTATGCCTGAAACGCTTCCAGCAGGCGGGCCACAAGCCGGTTGCGCTGGTAGGCGGCGCGACGGGTCTGATTGGCGACCCGAGCTTCAAAGCTGCCGAGCGTAAGCTGAACACCGAAGAAACTGTTCAGGAGTGGGTGGACAAAATCCGTAAGCAGGTTGCCCCGTTCCTCGATTTCGACTGTGGAGAAAACTCTGCTATCGCGGCGAACAACTATGACTGGTTCGGCAATATGAATGTGCTGACCTTCCTGCGCGATATTGGCAAACACTTCTCCGTTAACCAGATGATCAACAAAGAAGCGGTTAAGCAGCGTCTCAACCGTGAAGATCAGGGGATTTCGTTCACTGAGTTTTCCTACAACCTGTTGCAGGGTTATGACTTCGCCTGTCTGAACAAACAGTACGGTGTGGTGCTGCAAATTGGTGGTTCTGACCAGTGGGGTAACATCACTTCTGGTATCGACCTGACCCGTCGTCTGCATCAGAATCAGGTGTTTGGCCTGACCGTTCCGCTGATCACTAAAGCAGATGGCACCAAATTTGGTAAAACTGAAGGCGGCGCAGTCTGGTTGGATCCGAAGAAAACCAGCCCGTACAAATTCTACCAGTTCTGGATCAACACTGCGGATGCCGACGTTTACCGCTTCCTGAAGTTCTTCACCTTTATGAGCATTGAAGAGATCAACGCCCTGGAAGAAGAAGATAAAAACAGCGGTAAAGCACCGCGCGCCCAGTATGTACTGGCGGAGCAGGTGACTCGTCTGGTTCACGGTGAAGAAGGTTTACAGGCGGCAAAACGTATTACCGAATGCCTGTTCAGCGGTTCTTTGAGTGCGCTGAGTGAAGCGGACTTCGAACAGCTGGCGCAGGACGGCGTACCGATGGTTGAGATGGAAAAGGGCGCAGACCTGATGCAGGCACTGGTCGATTCTGAACTGCAACCTTCCCGTGGTCAGGCACGTAAAACTATCGCCTCCAATGCCATCACCATTAACGGTGAAAAACAGTCCGATCCTGAATACTTCTTTAAAGAAGAAGATCGTCTGTTTGGTCGTTTTACCTTACTGCGTCGCGGTAAAAAGAATTACTGTCTGATTTGCTGGAAATAATGCATTAAGTGGAAAGGGGGAGTGAGAAATCACTCCCCCTGGTTTTTATACAGGGAACATGATGAAAAATATTCTCGCTATCCAGTCTCACGTTGTTTATGGTCATGCGGGTAACAGTGCGGCAGAGTTTCCGATGCGCCGCCTGGGCGCGAACGTCTGGCCGCTGAACACCGTTCAATTTTCTAATCACACCCAATACGGCAAATGGACTGGCTGCGTGATGCCGCCCAGCCATTTAACCGAAATTGTGCAAGGCATTGCCGCCATTGATAAATTACACACCTGTGATGCCGTATTAAGTGGCTATCTGGGATCGGCGGAGCAGGGTGAACATATCCTCGGTATCGTCCGTCAGGTGAAAGCCGCGAATCCGCAGGCGAAATATTTTTGCGATCCGGTAATGGGTCATCCGGAAAAAGGCTGTATCGTTGCACCGGGTGTCGCAGAGTTTCATGTGCGGCACGGTTTGCCTGCCAGCGATATCATTGCGCCAAATCTGGTTGAGCTGGAAATACTCTGTGAGCATGCGGTAAATAACGTCGAAGAAGCGGTTCTGGCAGCGCGCGAACTCATTGCGCAAGGGCCACAAATTGTGTTGGTTAAACACCTGGCGCGAGCTGGCTACAGCCGTGACCGTTTTGAAATGCTGCTGGTCACCGCCGATGAAGCCTGGCATATCAGCCGTCCGCTGGTGGATTTTGGTATGCGCCAGCCGGTAGGTGTTGGTGATGTGACGAGCGGTTTACTGCTGGTGAAACTGCTTCAGGGGGCAACGCTGCAGGAGGCGCTGGAACATGTGACCGCTGCAGTCTACGAAATCATGGTGACCACCAAAGCAATGCAGGAATATGAGCTGCAAGTGGTGGCTGCTCAGGATCGTATTGCCAAACCAGAACATTACTTCAGCGCAACAAAGCTCTGAAATATCTCATTTCGGCCCACAACGACCTGTGGGCCGATGGCTATTACTTTAAGCCTTCCGCTGACAGCGCGTCTTGTACTTCCGGACGTTCAGCCATACGTTGCATAAATGCTGCAATGTGCTCTAACCCTTCCAGATTCAGTTTCACCGCGTATGCCCAGCGCAGAACCGTAAACAGATAGGCATCAGCAATTGTAAATCTTTGCCCGCAGATCCAGTGCTCATCCTTCAGTGCCTCGTTCACATATTGCAGCTTCTTCTCCAGCTGCGCGCGAACTGTCGGTTTGTACTCTTCCGGTGTATCAGGGCGAAACAGAGGTGTGAAACCTTTATGCAGCTCGGTGGCGATGTAATTCAGCCATTCGATGGTTTTATAGCGGGAAATACTGTTTACCGGTGCCAGCAACTGGCGGTCGGGGACGCTGTCGGCAAGATACTGCATAATCGCTACGCCTTCCGTCAGCAAAGTACCGTCATCCAGCAGCAATGCAGGCACCTGCCCCTTAGGGTTAACGGCAAAGTAATCGTCACCGTTTTCGAGACGTTTTTTCATTAAATCCACACTGACGAGGGTAAAATCCTTTCCGCTCTCACGCAGGGTGATATGGGAAGCGAGAGAGCAGGCACCCGGTTTGTAGAACAATTTCATCGGTAACTCCTTTTGTCTGTGGTTTAAAGTATGGTAGTGCGTTGCTGAACAAAAAAAAAGCCGCTAACGAAAAGTTAGCGGCTTGTAAAAGAGTTTCCCTGAATTTTACGCTACGGCTGCTTTCGCCGCTTTGTCTGCAGCGTCATCCTGCGTCATGCGGTGCAGTTTCGGCGCGGTCAGCAGCATCAGTACTGCAATAACGGCAGTAGCGACACCAATCTGCAAGAATACGCGACCATAGACTTCCAGTGACATCAGCGGATCGGTAACGTTATCCGGCACAGCCATCATACCCGCAACATAACCACCAATCAGGTTTGCACCGGCAGTGGTCAGGAACCAGCTACCCATAATGAAGCCCATCAGACGCTGCGGAACGAGTTGAGCAACCATTGCCAGACCCAGACCAGAGATCATCAGTTCCCCGATGCTCTGCAGGCCATAGCTTGCGACCAGCCAGCTTACAGACACGATACCAGCGTCAGACGCGAATTTCGCACCCAGCGGCAGAATCAGGAACGCACCAGAACACATCACCATGCCGATTGCAAACTTGGTTGGCATCGGCAGGGTATCGCCCATCTTGTTATAGATAGCGGCCAGAATCGGACTACCGATGATGATCCAGAACGGGTTCAGTGCCTGATACTGCTCAGGTTCTACGGCCAGACCCAGAATGGAGTGCTCAACGTTACGAATCGCAAAGAAGTTCAGTGACGTTGGCATCTGGCTGTACAGCACGAAGAAGATAATGGCTTCGAGCATCAGGATGAAGGCAACGATCATTTTACGACGCGCAGCACCTTTCATCGCGAAGGCTTCTTTACCGAAGATAACCACGATACCGAAGGCAACAACGCCCAGCGCCATACGCGCAACTTCCTGATTGTGCAGCAGCCAGGTGGCGATAGCGATCAGTGCCACAACACCAATAATGGTCAGCAGCAGGTTACGGTAGTTGATAGGCTCGAAGTCTGGTTTTGAACCGTACTGTTTAACCCAGCGTTGGCAGAAGGCGAAGTTAACGATAGTGATCAGCAGGCCTACAACGCTCAACGCAAACGCAACACTCCAGCCGTATTTCGCGGCCAGCCACGGCGTAGCAATCATAGAGAAGAAAGAGCCGATGTTGACGGACATGTAGTACATGGTGAATGCACCGTCCAGACGCGGGTCGTTTTTCTCATAGCATGTAGAAAGCAGAGAAGACGGGTTAGCTTTAAACAGGCCGTTACCGACCGCAATAGCCGCCATACCCATATAAACGATACCGGCGTCGTGACCAGACCAGGCAACCAGAGCATAACCAATCGCCAGCACAATAGCGCCGAGCATAATTACGCGTTTAGTACCCAGTACCTTGTCACCTAACCAGCCGCCGATAGCGACCAGACCATAAACCAGGGCACTAAAGGAAGAGAAAAGGGTGATTGAATCCGCTTCAGACATACCCAGTTGTTTAACCAGGTAAACAGCCATAATTCCTTGTAGGCCGTAATAACCAAAACGTTCCCATAACTCAATCGAGAAGATGAGATAGAACGCCTTCGGTTGTTTGAAAGCGTTCAAACTGACGCTTTCAGTTGGTTTTTGGTTTGCAGTGGACACTTTTACCTCTTTTTTTACATCCCATATTAACGGGGGTGCTTTCTCGCGTTATGTATAAAAAACATACGCGCAATTGTTATAGTGGGAGGGGAAACGGCAGGTAATGTTCACTATCTTGCACTTTCAGACAAGTCCTTTGTAATAATCTGTTACATATAACTGAGGCGGGGAATTCAACCATTCCGGGAAATGTTATCCAGCGTTAAATTTTTCAAAAAACGTAACGGCAGATTTTTTCACTGCACTGAGAGGGGGGTGATGGCTTAACGGCGATATGTTCTGCTATTTAGCGTTTTTACTAGTGAGATAGTCCAGTTTCTGAAAAATAGCCAGTGTAATGTTTTGTAGGTCAATATTTGTTGCGTGTGTAAATTTAAATGATTTTAACCTGATTCTTGCAATGTTTTTACATTGCGACAGCATCGTGATCTTGATCACGAATGAATAGAAAATTTCGCTATTAAAAAAACAATTAACCTGCATTTTTGGTTATCCGCAAACGGATTACCTGATGATAACGCTAAGCAATGGCATCATTGACGTTAAAAAGATGTTTTAAAAGAGGATAAAGAAAGGTTATCAATGGGGTAATCGGTGTTACCCCTTTTCTTCAGATGTCAACTTTCTCTTTGTATTCACAAAGATCTTCAATAATACAAGAGCCACAGCGGGGCTTGCGGGCAATGCAGGTATAACGCCCGTGCAGGATCAACCAATGGTGGCAGTCGACTTTAAACTCTGCTGGAACCACTTTCAGTAGCTTTTCTTCTACCTGTTCGACGTTTTTCCCCGGCGCAAATTGAGTACGATTACAAACGCGGAAAATGTGCGTGTCGACAGCAATAGTCGGCCAGCCGAATGCAGTGTTTAATACGACGTTGGCTGTTTTACGACCTACGCCGGGCAGGGCTTCAAGCGCAGCACGATCTTCCGGAACCTCGCCATTATGCTGCTCCAGCAAGATACGGCAGGTTTTGATGATATTTTCTGCTTTGCTGTTATAAAGCCCAATCGTTTTGATATAGGTTTTCACCCCTTCAACGCCCAGTTCAAGCATCGCTGCAGGCGTATTCGCCACCGGGTAGAGTTTCGCCGTCGCCTTATTAACACTGACATCGGTCGCCTGAGCGGAAAGCAGTACGGCAATCAGCAATTCAAAAGGCGAACTGAAATTAAGCTCGGTGGTGGGATGAGGATTGTTCTCACGCAGGCGAGTGAGGATCTCCAGGCGTTTTGCTTTATTCATCAGACATTCCCTGTTTCACCGTTTGGCAATGCACGTTCTGCAGCTGCTTCAGCACGGCGCTTTTTCATTCTTTCATCAATCAGGTATTTTCCTGCCAGCATCAGTCCCAGGCCAATAAATGCACCTGGTGGCAGCATCGCCAGCAGGAAAGGGGAGTCGGTGTGGAAAATCTCCACGCGTAATACTTTTGCCCAGCTACCTAACAGCGCATCTGCACCGTCAAACAATGTGCCATTGCCGATAATTTCGCGTAGTGAACCCAGCACGAACATGGCGCAGGTTGCGCCCATACCAATTGAAAAGCCGTCCAGTGCCGAAAGCGCCGGACCTTTTTTGGCGGCGAAGGCTTCAGCGCGGCCCACAACGATACAGTTAGTGACAATCAGCGGAATAAAAATCCCTAATGATTGATACAGGCCAAAGGCGTAGGCGTTGATCAGCATCTGTACAGCGCTGACCACCGAGGCGATGATCATCACGTAAATGGGAATGCGGATCTCGGCTGGCGTCCAGTGACGCAGCGTCGAAATGGTCAGGTTGGTCAGCGTCAGTACCAGCGTAGTCGCAAGTCCTAAACCCAGAGCGTTAGTGGCAGTGGACGTGACCGCCAACAGAGGACAAAGGCCGAGCAACTGGACCAGCGCAGAGTTGTTTTTCCACAACCCCTGAACAATAACGTCTTTAATTTCGCTCACGCTTTATTCTCCACAGGCAGGAAGTTGAGAAAGTTGTGCCGGTAACGTCTGAGCGTACAATCCGGCGCGTTTTACCGCATTAACCACCGCGCGGGGAGTAATCGTCGCGCCGGTGAACTGGTCGAAATCACCACCATCTTTCTTCACCGCCCAGTGCGCATCATCTGCACCACTGATTTTTTTACCCGCAAAATGGGTGATCCAGTCAGAAAGGCGCAGTTCGATTTTATCGCCAAGCCCTGGCGTTTCGTGGTGCTCTGTCACGCGCGTGCCAAGTACCGTGCCGTTAAAATCGGCTCCCACCAGCAGCTGAATCGCACCGGAATAGCCATCTGGCGCGGTTGCTTCCAGAACGGCGGCTACCGGTTTGTCATCCTGTTTGGCGATGTAAACCCGATGCTCACCTTTACCTAACTCTGGCGCAGTTACCAGATAGCAACTCTGTGCCAGCGCATTGTTATAGCGTTCGGCTGGCAGCACCTGATCAAATAACGCCTTTTGTTGCAGACTGGCCTGTTCAGCAATCGTCGTTTTGGTCATCTGGTTGATGGCCGCAGTTAACCCTGTTGAACCCGCTGCAAATAGCGCCAACGTAATGCCGTGTTTTCGGATAGTTTTCAGCATGGTTTACCCTTTGCGATGGCCGTAGACGCGCGGACGCGTGTAGTAATCGATCAGAGGAACCGTGATGTTCGCCAGCAGGACGGCAAAAGCCACGCCGTCAGGATAGCCGCCGAAACTGCGGATCAACCAGACTAATAAGCCCGCAAGCGCGCCGAAAATAAGACGACCACGATTGGTCGTAGAAGCGGTAACCGGGTCAGTCAAAATAAAGAATGCGCCGAGCATGGTCGCTCCAGACAGCAGATGAATTTGCGGTGCTGCCAGTGTTTCTGGTGAGAACAACCAGCCCAACATTGCGCATAACGCCAGCGTTACTAAGAAGCTGAGGGGAATATGCCAGCGAATCGCTTTCTGCCATAGCAACCATACGCCGCCAGCCAGCCAGGCGAGATTTACCCATTGCCAACCAGCGCCCGCCAGAATACCGCTGTAGATCGGATATTGCATAATCTGTTCAACCGAATGACCGGCACGGACAGAGGTTTTAAATGTATCCAGCGGTGTCGCCTGACTAATGCCATCAATACCTAAGCGTAGTGTGTTCATATCACCACCACTGGCGGTATGACCGCTAAAAATAACCTGGATGGCGTCGATAAAACCAGGGATGTTGACCGCAATTTCATGTGGCGGTAACCAGCTGGTCATCTGCACGGGGAAGGAGATCAGTAAGACCACATAACCAATCATTGCCGGATTAAACGGGTTTTGTCCCAGACCGCCATACAACTGTTTAGCGATGATCACCGCAAACACCGTACCCAGCACGACCATCCACCATGGCGCGAGGGGGGGAATACTTACCGCCAGCAATAAGCCTGTCAGCAATGCTGAGTTATCTTTCAACGTTGCGGCTACCGACTGCTTGCGTAGTTTGAGTACGAGAGCTTCGGCTAACAGAGCACTAACCGATGCCAACAGGATCTGAACGAGAGTACCCCAACCAAAAAACCACAGTTGCGCTGCGATTCCTGGCACGGCTGCGAGCAACACCAACAGCATAATGCGCGATGTCTGGCGCTGGTTATGGGTATAAGGGGAGCTAGCTATTCTGAATACCATTTAGTCCTCGTTTACAACCTTCTGCTGGGCGGCTTTTTTGGCCTGAGCGCGGGCAATAGCCGCGGCAACTGCCGCTTTGCGCGGATCAACCTGTTCTTCTGGTACCGCATTAGCCTGTTGCTGTTCCAGCTTGCGTGCTTTGGCGCGTGCAATAGCCGCTTCGACGGCAGCTTTGCGCGGATCAACCTGTTCTTCTGGCTCCGCATTAGCCGGTTGCTGTTCCCGTTTGCGCGCTTTGGCTCGGGCAATAGCGGCTTCGACGGCGGCTTTGCGCGGATCGACCTGTTGTTCTGGCTCGGCATTAGCCTGTTGCTGTTCCAGCTTGCGTGCTTTGGCACGGGCAATAGCGGCTTCGACGGCGGCTTTGCGCGGATCGACCTGTTCTTCTGGTTCCGCATTAGCCTGTTGCTGTTCCAGCTTGCGCGCTTTGGCACGGGCAATAGCGGCTTCGACGGCGGCTTTGCGCGGATCGACCTGTTGTTCTGGTTCCGCATTAGCCTGTTGCTGTTCCAGCTTGCGCGCTTTGGCGCGGGCGATAGCTGCTTCAACGGCAGTTTTACGTGGATCAGCAACGGTTGCTGCGTCGTTAGTTTGCTGCAGTTCTGCCTGTTTCGCTCTGGCTTGCGCTTTACGGGCTTCCCGTGCTGCAATAATTGCACTGTTATCCGGGCGTTCGCCCGCTTTAATCACAATAGGCTGTGTAGCCTGGGCCTGTTTCTCTTTCACCCGCGCCAGAGCGGCAGCAATCGCATCTTTATCTTTGGCTGCAGGTTGAACGGCTGCGCTCTTATGTCGTTCAAGGCGAGCCGCTTTTTCGCGCTCCAGACGAGCCTGGCGCGCTTCGAAACGCGCTTTGGCTTCTGCGGCGCGCTTTTCTTCCTGACGAATAGCCGCAATTTCAGCTTTTTCCTGACGGAAATATTGCACCAGGGGAATATTGCTCGGGCAAACCCACGCGCAAGCCCCACATTCAATGCAATCAGCAATGTTATGCGTGGTAGCTTTATCGTGTTGCTGACCTTTGCTGAACCAGTACAACTGTTGCGGCAAAAGATCCGCAGGGCAGGCGTCAGCACAGGCGCTACACCGGATGCAGCTTTGTTCTTCCTGTGGTTCGCCAAGTTCATTGGCAGAGGGAGCCAACAGACAGTTGGTAATCTTTACGACCGGGACATCCAGCCATGGCAAGGTAAAGCCCATTAGCGGGCCACCCATAATCACCATTTGATCGGCAGAGGGGCAGAATCCGGCATCATTCAATAAATGACGCACTGGCGTCCCCAGCCGTGCCCAGACGTTGCCCGGGCGAGCGATTGCTTCGCCAGTCAGGGTTACAACACGCTCGGTAATCGGCTCGCCATCAATAACGGCACGTTTCACTGCATAAGCAGTGCCGACGTTTTGCATTAATACGCCGATATCGGATGAACGCCCGCCATGTGGAACCTGCTTCCCGGTCAGAATGTAGGTTAATTGTTTAGCACCGCCAGAAGGATATTTGGTTGGAATCACCCGCAGAGAAATATCGTTAGAGTCCGCCAGCACCGCGCGCAGCATGGAAATCGCCTGCGGTTTGTTATCTTCAATGCCGATAAGAATTTCGCGTGGCTGCAGAATATGCGCAAGAATGCGAATACCCTCTACGACCTGAGCCGCGCAATCCTGCATCAAACGGTCATCGGCGGTAATGTACGGCTCGCACTCAGCCGCGTTGATAATCAACGTTTCAATCTTATCTCCGCCACCCTGCAATTTAACGCCTGTCGGGAATCCTGCACCGCCCAGCCCGGCAACACCAAACTGATGTATGCGCTCGATTAACTCTTCGCGACTGCGAGTGCGATAATCGGCCCAGCCGTCGCGCGGGATCCAGCAGTCTTCACCATCGGCATCAATAATCACGCTTAATTCAGCTAAAGCTGAAGGATGAGCCGTAGAGTGGGGCGCAATAGCCGTAACGGTACCCGAGGTGGGCGCGTGAACAGGCAGCATTTTGCCGCGACCACGGGTAAGCGGCTGGCCGCGCAATACTTTATCGCCGACGCTAACGCACAACTCACCTTCAGCGCCAATATGCTGTTTCAGTGGAATAACAAAACGCTGCGCCAGGGGTACCTGGCGCAGGGGTGTACCGTTGGACTGGGTTTTCATCTCCGGTGGATGGATGCCGCCGTTGAAATCCCAGATTTTATTTTTTCTGAATGCAGAGAATAACTTAAGCATGGTGTTCCACGGGAATGATACGCACGGGAATGGTGTTCAGATCCCATTTCCAGGAGTCAGGTGTTTCTGCGACCGGTTGCAACGAGATGCAGTGCGTCGGGCACGGATCAACACATAAATTGCAGCCCGTACAGAGATCACTCATTACCGTATGCATGGCACGGGTAGCGCCAACGATGGCGTCTACCGGACACGCCTGAATACATTTAGTGCAGCCAATACAGTTATTTTCATCAATAACCGCCACCATCCGCGCAGGCGTTATCTCTTGCGCTTCGCCATCCAGCGGCTGCGGCTCGACATTAAGCAACTCGGCAATTTTTAGCATCACAGCTTCGCCACCTGGGGCGCAACGGTTGATTTTTTCACCGTTACAGCTGATGGCTTCCGCGTAGGGGCGACAGCCGGGATAACCGCACTGACCACACTGGCTCTGCGGTAAGATTTCGTCAATTTTCTCAACGACCGGATCGTCTTCCACCGCAAAACGGCGGGAGGCATAACCCAGAATGGCGCCAAACGCCAGGCCCAGCAGGCTCACGGCGGCAACGGCAATCCAGATAGCATTCATTACAACTTCACCAAACCACTAAAGCCCATAAAGGCCAGAGACATAAGACCTGCGGTAATTAACGCAATGGCATTACCGCGAAAAGGTGCCGGGACATCAGCCACAGCAAGGCGTTCGCGGATGGCGGCGAAGAGCACCATCACCAGCGAGAAACCGACAGCGGCGGAAAAACCGTACAGCGCCGACTGCAAGAAATTGTGCCCGAGATTGATATTCAGCAACGCCACGCCGAGCACTGCACAGTTGGTGGTGATAAGCGGCAAAAAAATCCCCAGCAGACGGTAAAGCACCGGGCTGGTTTTGCGCACCACCATCTCGGTGAACTGCACGACCACAGCAATCACCAGAATAAATGCCAGGGTGCGCAGGTAAATCAGATTAAGTGGGATCAAAATCCACGTATCGATAAGCCAGGCGCAAATAGACGCCAGCGTCATCACAAACGTTGTTGCCAGCCCCATGCCCATCGCGGTTTCCAGTTTTTTGGAAACCCCCATAAACGGACAGAGACCGAGAAACTTGACCAGTACAAAGTTATTGACCAGTACAGTTCCGACAAACAGTAACAGGTAGTCAGTCATTTTTCGGCCTGAAATAAAAAAGCCGCCTATTATCCGTTAATCCAGAGCAGGCGACAACAGGTTAACTGTAAGGTTATTACGGATTCACAAACGTCGCTTTTACCCGCGACGAGCGTTTGAAATAGGGGACGATCAATGCGGTTGCCAACAAAGTAAACAGCAACTGGCGAACGGCTATGCCATCTTCCACGGGTGAAAAAGCGAATGCTTTTACTGCCAGCAATACGGAAATAAGCAGCCAGATAATATAGTGTTTAGGAACACAACGCCGACGTTTAAAGAAAGCGATGGTCAACCACAGTGTGTAATACCACAAGGCGATAGCGGTAATAAAAGAAACGCCCCATAAGATTTGTGTCGTCAGTGCTTGTCCGCCGAGCGTTTGAAATGTTTGCGGAGAAGATAACGCAGCGGTATACAGCAACAACGCCAGCGTCGTACTCAACAGAGCGACTAAAAGCCAGGCCAACGGGCCAAGCAACCAGCCTCCAATACGTTGTGGCGTTGTGGTGGTCATAGGTTCTCCAGAATAGCGACGCAAACAGGCAAATCTAATTTTAGGGGCGTTATTATAAGGCTTTTATAACCGATCGCTACTTTCTTTATTGGACATAGTGCCAGACGGACTTCGGTACCTGGCCGAGGTCAAACAAACGCCCGCCAGAAACCAGCTCTGCGCGACGGTGATCGGCAGCACGATACATATTGATCAGTTCCTGATCGTCCGTCAGGGTGTAATTAAGATGGTCGTAGAGTTTTTCCAGACTTTCGAGTGAACTGATTTTGCGAAATTTTAATAAGTAGTCCTGAACAGTCATAAAAGGTCCATAAAATAATTAATACCAAAGGGGTAGGTATTATTAGTGATGATAAAATTTCACCAAAAGTGAACGCTTGTGTTATTACAATAATAAGAATGCGCTGATGGCAAATATTCAGGGATGAAAAACTGCTCTGAAAAGAGTAACGCGCTTTACTATCCCTGACAATCACCAACAACATCGAACAAGATAATAAATTCCCTGGTTTAATATCCGACAAGTGAAAACATGCACCCGGACGGGCAGCATGTCGCTCCACAAGTGCAGAGCTTACTTGTGTTGTACCGAAGCACTCTGTTCAGGTGGCTGATAGTTGTCAATGTGACTCGCCACGCCAAGAAGAATGACTGAAACGACAAGAACGATCCAACCTGTTAATTCAATAAGACGATTCATTACAGCCCACATCTCTCTTGATTGATCCATTAACTTCAGGGGGTAAATGTTACTTAGCAATAATAGCTCCAGCAAGATTTTTACTGAGGTTTTTGCGATATTTAGCTTTTGTCGTTGGAAAATTCGCTATTTTTTTGACTTAAGTTAAACAACATCCCTTATTGCTGGCAGGTTATTAAACTGTTGAGCGTGGGTAAAGGATAGTGTCAAATAGCCATCATACTTCAATGAGAGGCAATGACATGAGCGACAACATCCGTGTTGGGTTGATTGGGTATGGTTATGCGAGCAAAACCTTCCATGCGCCCCTGATTGCGGGCACGCCCGGGCAGGAACTGGCGGTAATCTCCAGCAGTGATGAAACAAAAGTAAAAGCCGACTGGCCAACGGTTACGGTTGTCTCTGAGCCGAAGCATCTGTTTAACGATCCCAACATAGACCTGATTGTCATTCCTACACCCAACGATACCCATTTCCCGTTAGCCAAAGCGGCGCTTGAGGCGGGTAAACATGTGGTCGTTGATAAACCCTTTACCGTGACACTGTCACAAGCGCGAGAGCTGGATGCGCTGGCAAAAAGCCTGGGGCGTGTGCTGTCTGTATTCCATAACCGTCGCTGGGATAGCGATTTCTTGACGCTAAAAGGTTTACTCGCGGAAGGCGTGCTGGGTGAAGTTGCTTACTTTGAGTCTCATTTTGACCGCTTCCGTCCGCAGGTGCGCGATCGTTGGCGTGAACAGGGCGGCCCAGGCAGCGGTATCTGGTACGATTTAGCACCACATCTTCTTGATCAGGCCATTACGCTTTTTGGTTTACCGGTCAGCATGACGGTAGATTTGGCACAGTTACGGCCCGGAGCGCAGTCGACCGATTATTTCCACGCCATCTTGTCCTATCCACAGCGGCGAGTCATTTTACACGGTACCATGCTGGCAGCCGCTGAGTCAGCACGGTATATCGTGCATGGATCCCGAGGCAGTTATGTGAAATATGGCCTCGATCCACAGGAAGAACGTCTGAAAAATGGCGAGCGTCTACCGCAGGAAGACTGGGGCTACGATATGCGTGATGGCGTACTTACCCGCGTGGAAGGTGAGGAACGTGTCGAAGAAACGCTGTTGACGGTGCCTGGGAATTATCCGGCTTACTATGCGGCTATTCGTGATGCGTTAAATGGCGATGGTGAAAATCCGGTTCCGGCAAGCCAGGCAATCCAGGTAATGGAGTTGATTGAGCTGGGCATCGAATCCGCCAAACATCGCGCGACTTTGTGCCTTGCATGAAAAATGGATGGTGCATTTGCACCATCCATTTTGTTACTTCGCGGCGACTTTTTCTCGCAGTGCGCGTTTTTCCTCAGCGCTGAGGAAAGCCATTTCCAGACCATTAATCTGTGCCTGGCGGATTTGCTCGCGGGATAACCCAGCAGCTGGCGCGGCAACGGTATATTCGTGAATGATATCCACTCCCTGTACGCCGGGATCGTCAGTGTTAATGCTGGCACGAATGCCATGCTCAAGGAACGTTTTCAGCGGATGTGCAGCCAGCTCTGCTACGGTGCTGGTCTGAATATTGGAGGTCAGACAGGATTCAATACCAATTTGTTGCTCGGCGAGAAAATCCATCAGCGCCCGATCTTCAATGGCTTTTACGCCATGTCCAATACGCTCCGCACCCAGTTCACGAATCGCCTGCCAGATGCTTTCCGGCCCGGCAGCTTCGCCTGCATGGACGGTAATATGCCAGCCCGCATCACGCGCGCGGTTGAAGTGAGAAAGGAACAGACTTCCCGGGAAACCAAGTTCATCACCGGCTAAATCAAGTGCGGTAATCTGGTCACGGTGGGCTAAAAAGGCCTCCAGCTCTTGCTGACAGGCGGCTTCGCCGAAGGTCCGGCTCATAATGCCGATAAGCTTCGCCTGCACACCAAAGGTGCGGCAACCTTCACGTACGCCATCGATCACCGCTTCGACAACACCCGCTACAGGCAGCTGATGTGCCATTGCCATGTAGCCTGGTGAAAAACGCAGCTCGACATAGTGCAGGCCGTGACGGGCTGCATCTTCAATGTTTTCAAATGCCACGCGGCGACAGGCATCAAGAGAGGCGAGAACTTTAACGCCCCAGTCAAGTTTGGTCAGAAAGCTCACCAGATCGGGTTCGTTGGCAATGACCTGAACGTGGGGAATCAGTGTTTCCAGGGATTGTGCAGGAAGCGAGATATTATACTGGCGGCCAAGTTCAAGAATGGTCTGGGGACGAATGTTGCCATCAAGGTGGCGATGGATATCAGTTAATGGCAGGGTGGTATCAATCATGGTCGCACTCTTTTTCTGGATATAAAAGTGCGCACCATTATAAAAACAAAGCAGGGTAAAAATCCACGATTGCGCAACGATTTTTTACGTTGCGCAATTGGGGTTAACGAACAGCGCGGATGGCGTTAATTAATCCAGCCACACCTTTTTCCAGTTTCGAACGTGGGCAGCCGGCATTGAGACGGACAAAACCACGACCTTCTTCACCGTAGGTATACCCCGGCATGATCGCGACTTTTTCTTGTTCGATAAGTGCTTTTTGCAACGCGTTGTCGTCAATATTCAACGGACGTAAATCAAGCCATGCCAGATAAGTGGATTGTGGGATCTGCCAGTTGAGTTCAGGAAACGCGGCGTTCATTTTATCTGCGATATACGTCAGGTTATCTTTCAGATAGATGCGTAAGGCATCCAGCCACGGCGCGCCTTGCTGATAGGCGGCGATATGGGCAGTTAACGCCAGTACCGAAGGGGAAGAAAGCCCATCACGGCCTTTCAGTGCCGATAAATAGGCATCGCGGCTACTGCTATTTTCTATAATCCCGTAAGCACCGGTCAGGGCGGGAATATTGAAACTTTTCGAGCCCGACGTTAGCAACGCCCAGTCTCCGCGAGCCACATTACTCCAGGGAATATGCGGCTGCTCGCCCCAAACCATATCCATATGGATTTCATCGGAAATAACCCGCACACCATGACGCTCGCACAGGTCAGCCATGATCTCCAGCTCATCGCACGTCCACACTTTCCCGGTAGGATTCTGTGGGCTACACAGGAGCATAATTTTACATTCTGGTTTCGCCAACACGGCTTCCAACTTGCCCATATCGCAAAACCAACCATCAGCCTGCTTCTCTAAAGCAACGGGCATTACTGTGCGCTGGTTACCTTCAATGGCCTTGTAAAATGCGTCATAGGCGGGTGTGTGGATCACCACGCCTTCACCTGTTTCAGACCACTGACGAATCAGTTCTGAAACCATATAGATGACAGAAGGGCCATACACCACCGTCTGAGAATCGATGGCGGTGTAATGCTGGGTGGAAAACCAGTGGGCAATAGCCGCGAGAAACTCATCGTTTTTCCAGCGGCTGTAGCCAAATACGCCGTGCATCAGGCGCTGATTCAGCGCCTCGATAATGCAGGGGGCAGTGGCAAAATCCATGTCTGAAATCGTGAACGGTAACAGGTCAGCAGTGCCGAAACGGTCAGCGACATAATCCCACTGTGTACACCATGTGCCATGACGATCCACGACCTTTGAAAAATCGAACATATCTTATCCTTATGCCTGGACAGTATGCATCAGACCGGCCATTTCATCTTTTACTGACTGAACTTGTGGCCCGATAACAACCTGCAGGTTATGTTGATTAAGTTGTACTACGCCAATTGCCCGATTGTCCTTCAGTGCCTGCACATTAACAAGCGACATATCTTTCACAGACAAACGCAGACGGGTAATGCAGTTATCGAGGCTGACAATATTGTCGGCACCGCCTAATGCTTCGAGGATTGCAGGAACGTTGTAACCTGATTTACCCGGCGCACCGGCAACGGCTTTTTCGATTGAGCTGGCAACTTCGCTATCGCGCCCCGGGGTTTTCAGATTGAAGCGGGTGATAGCGAAACGGAAGATGACGTAGTAAACGACAAACCAGATTGCCGCCACCACTGGCACCATGTACCACTTGGTTGACAGACCATGCAAAATACCGAACACCACGAAGTCGATGATATTGCCGTCGGTATTACCGATGGTGACGCCGAGCACAGACATGACGGTGAAGCCGAGGCCGGTTAACAGCGCGTGGATGACATACAGAACTGGCGCTACGAACAGGAACAGGAATTCCAGCGGTTCGGTAGTGCCGCCAACGACGCAGGCGATCAGGCCAGAAATCAGCAGACCTTTAATTTTATGGCGATTTTCCGGGCGCGCGCAGTGATACATAGCTAACGCTGCACCTGGCAGACCGCCGAGAAACGCAGGCATTTTACCTTGCGAAAGGAAACGCGTGGCGCTTTCAGAAAAACCGTGAGTGGTCGGGCAACTCAATTGCGCCTGGAAGATGGTCAGTGCGCCGCTGACGGTTTGACCGCAGACTTCCTGCGTGCCGCCTGCGTCGGTAAAGCGAATTAATGCCACCAGAATGTGATGCAGACCAAACGGCAACAGCAGACGTTCACCGGTACCAAACAGCATCGGTCCGAAATCACCCGCGCTGTTTATCATATGGCCCAAGCCGCTAATACCCATGGCGAAAATCGGCCAGACTAATGGAATCACCAGGCCGACAAGGCCCATCACCAGCGAGGAGATAATTGGTACGAAGCGCGTACCGCCGAAGAATGCCAGCGCATCCGGCAGGCGGATATTATGGAAACGCTCATGCAGCATCCAGACGATAATACCGGCGATCACCGCACCGAGGATCCCGGTATCGATCGACTGGATCCCAAGAATGCTCTGGATGTTATTGGCTTTCAGAACCGCGGCATCCGTGGTTGGCAGAATGCCTTTATTGGTCAACCAGAAGTTTACCGCGAGGTTCATTACCGCATAACCGATGAAGCCAGCGAATGCCGCTACGCCTTTATTTTCGCGTGCCAGGCCCAGCGGGATGGCGATACAGAACATGACAGGCAGGAAACTAAAAGCAAACGAGCCAATCTTACTCATCCAGGTAAAGATAGCCTGCAACACGGGGTTGCCCAGGACCGGGATCAGGGTTATGACATCATGGCTGCTAAGAGAACTACCAATGCCGAGCATAATGCCGCAGAACGACAATAATGCCACGGGTAACATGAAGGTTTTGCCTAACTGCTGGAAGAACTCCCACAGCGTGACTTTCGGTGCTGTTTTCGCCGTCATAAAACGACTCCTCGTAGAGAACAATCTGGATTCAGTAAATTGCGCGAGAAGATAAAACGTTTTATCAAATTTTAGTGAGGCATAAATCACATTACGCAACGATAATAGCGGGTATAAGATAAATAAAAGGTAAAACGTTTTATCTGTCACATAATCAGGGAGTAGGTCATCTGCATGGCTACCGCCAAAAAAATAACCATTCATGATGTTGCGCTGGCTGCGGGCGTGTCGGTAAGTACCGTTTCGCTGGTGCTTAGTGGCAAAGGGCGAATCTCTACCGCCACAGGAGAACGCGTTAACGCCGCCATTGAAGAGCTGGGATTTGTGCGCAATCGCCAGGCGTCGGCGCTGCGCGGCGGGCAAAGCGGCGTCATTGGTTTGATCGTCCGTGATTTATCTGCGCCGTTTTACGCCGAATTGACGGCCGGATTGACGGAAGCTCTGGAAGCGCAGGGACGGATGGTTTTTTTGCTTCACGGCGGTAAAGACGGTGAGCAGCTGGCACAGCGGTTTTCACTGTTACTGAATCAGGGTGTCGATGGTGTGGTAATTGCCGGAGCTGCAGGAAGTAGCGATGACCTGCGACGGATGGCAGAAGAAAAAGCTATCCCGGTGATTTTCGCTTCCCGTGCCAGTTATCTTGATGATGTTGATACGGTTCGCCCGGACAACATGCAGGCTGCACAGTTGTTGACGGAGCATCTCATTCGCAATGGGCATCAGCGGATCGCCTGGCTGGGAGGGCAAAGTTCCTCATTAACCCGTGCAGAACGGGTTGGGGGCTATTGTGCAACTCTACTAAAATTTGGCCTGCCGTTTCATAGCGATTGGGTGTTGGAGTGCACTTCCAGCCAGAAGCAAGCCGCGGAAGCTATCACGGCGCTTTTACGTCATAACCCGACCATCAGTGCCGTGGTTTGCTATAACGAAACTATTGCGATGGGGGCATGGTTTGGTTTGCTCAAAGCAGGGCGGCAAAGCGGGGAAAGCGGAGTCGATCGTTACTTTGAGCAACAGGTTTCGCTGGCGGCATTTACCGATGCGACACCAACCACACTTGATGATATACCTGTTACCTGGGCCAGCACGCCAGCGCGGGAACTTGGTATCACACTTGCGGATCGCATGATGCAAAAAATCACCCATGAAGAGACGCATTCACGCAATCTTATTATTCCCGCCCGGCTCATTGCAGCGAAATAATCCTCTCTTTATCTGCTATACCTGGTAGTGTCCTTTCCTCAAGGTTAATGATAAAAAATGTGGCACACAGGCGGTGCCTTTTATTTTTACTGAAGTTCACAGGAGGTTTATGTGTTTAATTCTGACAACCTGAGACTCGACGGAAAATGCGCCATCATCACAGGTGCGGGTGCAGGTATTGGTAAAGAAATCGCCATTACATTCGCGACAGCTGGCGCATCTGTGGTGGTCAGTGATATTAACGCCGACGCAGCTAACCATGTTGTAGACGAAATTCAACAACTGGGTGGTCAGGCATTTGCCTGCCGTTGTGATATTACTTCCGAACAGGAACTCTCTGCACTGGCAGACTTTGCTATCAGTAAGCTGGGTAAAGTTGATATTCTGGTTAACAACGCCGGTGGCGGTGGACCTAAACCGTTTGATATGCCAATGGCGGATTTTCGCCGTGCTTATGAACTGAATGTGTTTTCTTTTTTCCATCTGTCACAACTTGTTGCGCCAGAAATGGAAAAAAATGGCGGTGGCGTTATTCTGACCATCACTTCTATGGCGGCAGAAAATAAAAATATAAACATGACTTCCTATGCATCATCTAAAGCTGCGGCCAGTCATCTGGTCAGAAATATGGCGTTTGACCTGGGTGAAAAAAATATTCGGGTAAATGGCATTGCGCCGGGGGCAATATTAACCGATGCCCTGAAATCCGTTATTACACCAGAAATTGAACAAAAAATGTTACAGCACACGCCGATCAGACGTCTGGGCCAACCGCAAGATATTGCTAACGCAGCGCTGTTCCTTTGCTCGCCTGCTGCGAGCTGGGTAAGCGGACAAATTCTCACCGTCTCCGGTGGTGGGGTACAGGAGCTCAATTAATACACTAACGGACCGGTAAACAACCGTGCGTGTTGTTTACCGGGATAAACTCATCAACGTCTCTGCTAAATAACTGGCAGCCAAATCACGGCTATTGGTTAACCAATTTCAGAGTGAAAAGTATACGAATAGAGTGTGCCTTCGCACTATTCAACAGCAATGATAGGCGCTCACCTGACAACGCGGTAAACTAGTTATTCACGCTAACTATAATGGTTTAATGATGGATAACATGCAGACTGAAGCACAACCGACACGGACCCGGATCCTCAATGCTGCCAGAGAGATTTTTTCAGAAAATGGATTTCACAGTGCCTCGATGAAAGCCATCTGTAAATCTTGCGCCATTAGTCCCGGGACGCTCTATCACCATTTCATCTCCAAAGAAGCCTTGATTCAGGCGATTATCTTACAGGACCAGGAGAGGGCGCTGGCCCGTTTCCGGGAACCGATTGAAGGGATTCATTTCGTTGACTATATGGTCGAGTCCATTGTCTCTCTCACCCATGAAGCCTTTGGACAACGGGCGCTGGTGGTTGAAATTATGGCGGAAGGGATGCGTAACCCACAGGTCGCCGCCATGCTTAAAAATAAGCATATGACGATCACGGAATTTGTTGCCCAGCGGATGCGTGATGCCCAGCAAAAAGGCGAGATAAGCCCAGACATCAACACGGCAATGACTTCACGTTTACTGCTGGATCTGACCTACGGTGTACTGGCCGATATCGAAGCGGAAGACCTGGCGCGTGAAGCGTCGTTTGCTCAGGGATTACGCGCGATGATTGGCGGTATCTTAACCGCATCCTGATTCTCTCTCTTTTTCGGCGGGCTGGTGATAACTGTGCCCGCGTTTCATATCGTAATTTCTCTGTGCAAAAATTATCCTTCCCGGCTTCGGAGAATTCCCCCCAAAATATTCACTGTAGCCATATGTCATGAGAGTTTATCGTTCCCAATACGCTCGAACGAACGTTCGGTTGCTTATTTTATGGCTTCTGTCAACGCTGTTTTAAAGATTAATGCGATCTATATCACGCTGTGGGTATTGCAGTTTTTGGTTTTTTGATCGCGGTGTCAGTTCTTTTTATTTCCATTTCTCTTCCATGGGTTTCTCACAGATAACTGTGTGCAACACAGAATTGGTTAACTAATCAGATTAAAGGTTGACCAGTATTATTATCTTAATGAGGAGTCCCTTATGTTACGTCCTGTAGAAACCCCAACCCGTGAAATCAAAAAACTCGACGGCCTGTGGGCATTCAGTCTGGATCGCGAAAACTGTGGAATTGATCAGCGTTGGTGGGAAAGCGCGTTACAAGAAAGCCGGGCAATTGCTGTGCCAGGCAGTTTTAACGATCAGTTCGCCGATGCAGATATTCGTAATTATGCGGGCAACGTCTGGTATCAGCGCGAAGTCTTTATACCGAAAGGTTGGGCAGGCCAGCGTATCGTGCTGCGTTTCGATGCGGTCACTCATTACGGCAAAGTGTGGGTCAATAATCAGGAAGTGATGGAGCATCAGGGCGGCTATACGCCATTTGAAGCCGATGTCACGCCGTATGTTATTGCCGGGAAAAGTGTACGTATCACCGTTTGTGTGAACAACGAACTGAACTGGCAGACTATCCCGCCGGGAATGGTGATTACCGACGAAAACGGCAAGAAAAAGCAGTCTTACTTCCATGATTTCTTTAACTATGCCGGGATCCATCGCAGCGTAATGCTCTACACCACGCCGAACACCTGGGTGGACGATATCACCGTGGTGACGCATGTCGCGCAAGACTGTAACCACGCGTCTGTTGACTGGCAGGTGGTGGCCAATGGTGATGTCAGCGTTGAACTGCGTGATGCGGATCAACAGGTGGTTGCAACTGGACAAGGCACTAGCGGGACTTTGCAAGTGGTGAATCCGCACCTCTGGCAACCGGGTGAAGGTTATCTCTATGAACTGTGCGTCACAGCCAAAAGCCAGACAGAGTGTGATATCTACCCGCTTCGCGTCGGCATCCGGTCAGTGGCAGTGAAGGGCGAACAGTTCCTGATTAACCACAAACCGTTCTACTTTACTGGCTTTGGTCGTCATGAAGATGCGGACTTGCGTGGCAAAGGATTCGATAACGTGCTGATGGTGCACGACCACGCATTAATGGACTGGATTGGGGCCAACTCCTACCGTACCTCGCATTACCCTTACGCTGAAGAGATGCTCGACTGGGCAGATGAACATGGCATCGTGGTGATTGATGAAACTGCTGCTGTCGGCTTTAACCTCTCTTTAGGCATTGGTTTCGAAGCGGGCAACAAGCCGAAAGAACTGTACAGCGAAGAGGCAGTCAACGGGGAAACTCAGCAAGCGCACTTACAGGCGATTAAAGAGCTGATAGCGCGTGACAAAAACCACCCAAGCGTGGTGATGTGGAGTATTGCCAACGAACCGGATACCCGTCCGCAAGGTGCACGGGAATATTTCGCGCCACTGGCGGAAGCAACGCGTAAACTCGACCCGACGCGTCCGATCACCTGCGTCAATGTAATGTTCTGCGACGCTCACACCGATACCATCAGCGATCTCTTTGATGTGCTGTGCCTGAACCGTTATTACGGATGGTATGTCCAAAGCGGCGATTTGGAAACGGCAGAGAAGGTACTGGAAAAAGAACTTCTGGCCTGGCAGGAGAAACTGCATCAGCCGATTATCATCACCGAATACGGCGTGGATACGTTAGCCGGGCTGCACTCAATGTACACCGACATGTGGAGTGAAGAGTATCAGTGTGCATGGCTGGATATGTATCACCGCGTCTTTGATCGCGTCAGCGCCGTCGTCGGTGAACAGGTATGGAATTTCGCCGATTTTGCGACCTCGCAAGGCATATTGCGCGTTGGCGGTAACAAGAAAGGGATCTTCACTCGCGACCGCAAACCGAAGTCGGCGGCTTTTCTGCTGCAAAAACGCTGGACTGGCATGAACTTCGGTGAAAAACCGCAGCAGGGAGGCAAACAATGAATCAACAACTCTCCTGGCGCACCATCGTCGGCTACAGCCTCGGTGACGTCGCCAATAACTTCGCCTTCGCAATGGGGGCGCTCTTCCTGTTGAGTTACTACACCGACGTCGCTGGCGTCGGTGCCGCTGCGGCGGGCACCATGCTGTTACTGGTGCGGGTATTCGATGCCTTCGCCGACGTCTTTGCCGGACGAGTGGTGGACAGTGTGAATACCCGCTGGGGAAAATTCCGCCCGTTTTTACTCTTCGGTACTGCGCCGTTAATGATCTTCAGCGTGCTGGTATTCTGGGTGCTGACCGACTGGAGCCATGGTAGCAAAGTGGTGTATGCATATTTGACCTACATGGGCCTCGGGCTTTGCTACAGCCTGGTGAATATTCCTTATGGTTCACTTGCTACCGCGATGACCCAACAACCACAATCCCGCGCCCGTCTGGGCGCGGCTCGTGGGATTGCCGCTTCATTGACCTTTGTCTGCCTGGCATTTCTGATAGGACCGAGCATTAAGAACTCCAGCCCGGAAGAGATGGTGTCGGTATACCATTTCTGGACAATTGTGCTGGCGATTGCCGGAATGGTGCTTTACTTCATCTGCTTCAAATCGACGCGTGAGAATGTGGTACGTATCGTTGCGCAGCCGTCATTGAATATCAGTCTGCAAACCCTGAAACGGAATCGCCCGCTGTTTATGTTGTGCATCGGTGCGCTGTGTGTGCTGATTTCGACCTTTGCGGTCAGCGCCTCGTCGTTGTTCTACGTGCGCTATGTGTTAAATGATACCGGGCTGTTCACTGTGCTGGTACTGGTGCAAAACCTGGTTGGTACTGTGGCATCGGCACCGCTGGTGCCGGGGATGGTCGCGAGGATCGGTAAAAAGAATACCTTCCTGATTGGCGCTTTGCTGGGAACCTGCGGTTATCTGCTGTTCTTCTGGGTTTCCGTCTGGTCACTGCCGGTGGCGTTGGTTGCGTTGGCCATCGCTTCAATTGGTCAGGGCGTTACCATGACCGTGATGTGGGCGCTGGAAGCTGATACCGTAGAATACGGTGAATACCTGACCGGCGTGCGAATTGAAGGGCTCACCTATTCACTATTCTCATTTACCCGTAAATGCGGTCAGGCAATCGGAGGTTCAATTCCTGCCTTTATTTTGGGGTTAAGCGGATATATCGCCAATCAGGTGCAAACGCCGGAAGTTATTATGGGCATCCGCACATCAATTGCCTTAGTACCTTGCGGATTTATGCTACTGGCATTCGTTATTATCTGGTTTTATCCGCTCACGGATAAAAAATTCAAAGAAATCGTGGTTGAAATTGATAATCGTAAAAAAGTGCAGCAGCAATTAATCAGCGATATCACTAATTAATATTCAATAAAAATAATCAGAACATCAAAGGTGCAACTATGAGAAAAATAGTGGCCATGGCCGTTATTTGCCTGACGGCTGCCTCTGGCCTTACCTCTGCTTATGCGGCGCAACTGGCTGACGATGAAGCGGGACTACGCATCAGACTGAAAAACGAATTGCGCAGGGCGGATAAGCCCAGTGCTGGCGCGGGAAGAGATATTTACGCATGGGTACAGGGAGGATTGCTCGATTTCAATAGTGGTTATTATTCCAATATTATTGGCGTTGAAGGCGGGGCGTATTATGTTTATAAATTAGGTGCTCGTGCTGATATGAGTACCCGGTGGTATCTTGATGGTGATAAAAGTTTTGGCTTTGCCCTGGGGGCAGTAAAAATAAAACCCAGTGAAAATAGCCTGCTTAAATTAGGTCGCTTCGGGACGGATTATAGTTATGGTAGCTTACCTTATCGTATTCCGTTAATGGCTGGCAGTTCGCAACGTACATTACCGACAGTTTCTGAAGGAGCATTAGGTTATTGGGCTTTAACACCAAATATTGATCTGTGGGGAATGTGGCGTTCACGAGTATTTTTATGGACTGATTCAACAACCGGTATTCGTGATGAAGGGGTGTATAACAGCCAGACGGGAAAATACGATAAACATCGCGCACGTTCTTTTTTAGCCGCCAGTTGGCATGATGATACCAGTCGCTATTCTCTGGGGGCATCGGTACAGAAAGATGTTTCCAATCAGATACAAAGTATTCTCGAGAAAAGCATACCGCTCGACCCGAATTATACGTTGAAAGGGGAGTTGCTCGGCTTTTACGCGCAGCTCGAAGGTTTAAGTCGTAATACCAGCCAGCCCAATGAAACGGCGTTGGTTAGTGGACAATTGACCTGGAATGCGCCGTGGGGAAGTGTATTTGGCAGTGGTGGTTATTTGCGCCATGCAATGAATGGTGCCGTGGTGGATACCGACATTGGCTATCCCTTTTCATTAAGTCTTGATCGTAACCGTGAAGGAATGCAGTCCTGGCAATTGGGCGTCAACTATCGTTTAACGCCGCAATTTACGCTGACATTTGCACCGATTGTGACTCGCGGCTATGAATCCAGTAAACGAGATGTGCGGATTGAAGGCACGGGTATCTTAGGTGGTATGAACTATCGGGTCAGCGAAGGGCCGTTACAAGGGATGAATTTCTTTCTTGCTGCCGATAAAGGGCGGGAAAAGCGCGATGGCAGTACGCTGGGCGATCGCCTGAATTACTGGGATGTGAAAATGAGTATTCAGTATGACTTTATGCTGAAGTAAAAAATAACGCCGGAGAGAAAAATCTCCGGCGTTTCAGATTGTTGACAAAGTGCGCGTTTTTTATGCCGGATGCGGCGTAAACGCCTTATCCAGCCTACAAAAACTCATAAATTCAAAGTGTTGCAGGAAAAGGTAGGCCTGATAAGCGTAGCGCATCAGGCAATCTCTGGTTTGTTTTCAGATGAAAACGCCGGAGTGAAAATTCTCCGGCGTTTTGGCCGTGAATTACTGCTGCGGAATTGCCGGTACAGCCGGAACGTTAAGAGCTGGCATCGCAAACATGCCAACAAAATCTTCTAACGACATTTTCTGCCCATTTAACGTTATCTGACCGTTAGCATATTGCAGGCTGGTGGTGATGGTATTGTCCTGCAAGGTGGTCAGACGGAACATCTGCCCCATTGCTGATGCACCTTCAACTTGCTGTTTCGCCAGTTTTTTCGCTTGATCTTCCTGATAACCTTCCAGCTTCGCTACCTGAGTCATAAACTCAGTTGCCATATCCACCGGAATGGTCAGTTTCGCATCCAGAGATTTAACCGAACGATCTACTTCCTGCGCCAGCGTTTGCGGCGCTTCTTTAGTCGTTGCCGGATCTTTCAGGAACAGCGACAGATTCAGGGCACTTTCACCCTGACTGTTTTTCCAGCTTAGCGGCGCGATAGTAATCACCGGATCGCCTTTCAGCATCAGCGGCAGGGCGCTAAAGAAGGCTTCCGTCACTTTCTCCTGATAAAGTTCGGGGTTGTTGGCAATTTCTGGCTGTGCCAGCAGCGCCTGAGTTTGCGCGTTATATTGCTGGCTAAACTGATGCCAGGCTTCACCATCAATCTGGCCGACTTTTAAAGTCAGCTTGCCGCTGCCCAGATCCTGATTCTGTACCTTCAGGCTGTTTAGCGAGTAATCCAGTTGGCTATTGATCGTTTTACCGTCATTGACCAGATCCGATTTACCGCTGATCTCCATGCCTTCCAGCAGTGCCAGTTCTTTGCCTTCCACTGAAATGGTCATTTTTTTCCAGTGACAGTTTTTGATTTCCTACACGCTCACCAAAACTTGCCAGCGTGCTGGAACCGTCGGTTTTCAGATTATTAAAGGTCAACTGCACTTTCTGGTTGTATTCGTTAACTGCGTCTATCCGACCACTTTGCGCCTCCCCGGAAAGGGAGATGGCTTTGCCGTCTCTGTCAGCATTTAACTGGAACTCGCCGCCGCTAAAGGCGACTTTTTCATCCTTTTGCTCGTAATTCAGTGGCTTGAGCGAAATATCGGAACTGGAATCACCGCTGTAACCAATGCGCGAGTTAATCTCAAAAGGCGTTTCACCTTTTGCCATATCAAACAGTGGTTTGCTTACTTCGTTATTAACCAGCGTGGTTTGAATTGATGCCATCGACGGGATCAGGTTCAGTTTTTTAAGCTGGGCAAGCGGGAAGGGACCATGATCAACCGATTCGTTGAAGATGACGCTCTGACCGCTTTTAATCCACGGATTTTCTTTCCCGGCAATGGGTTTCACCAACAGTTGCAACTGGCTGCTGAATACGCCGCGATGATAGTTTTGATAACTCACTTCCAGGTTGGATTCAGGAGCTGTCAGTTTGAGTTGCGCGTTCGCCTGCGCGACCATGTCTTCGAGATGGGTTTCAATCTTCTTGCCTGTATACCATGCGCCGCCTGTCCAGACTACGCCTAGCGCAACAATGACGCCTACCGCTACCAGCGATTTATTCATAATGATTATCCATAAAATGAAATCAGGCGGACTGGCCGCCTGAAGGTGTTATAAGCCTTTAATAAGCTTAGCAAGAGATGTTAATTTTTTCAGTAAGCTCTTACAGCTTGTTGTAAACACGCGCTAAACGGCCGTGGCCTTTGACAGTCACCGGTGATTCGTTGGCGGCAATAAACGCTGATTCACCCGGTTTAAGCTGTAACTGCTGAGAACCTTTCCACAACGTTGCATCGCCTTCGACGCAGAACAAAATGGCGGCACTCTGCTGGCTAATGGTGGTTTCTTTATCACTAAGGTCATGCAGCGAGAAGGCAAAATCATCCACTGGAATCGGGAAGTCCAGTTCTGCACCTTGTTTCACCGGCTGGGTCAACAACTGGTTAGCCGGTTTGGCTTCGAATTTCACATTGGCAACCAGTTCCGGAATATCAATGTATTTAGGCGTCAGACCCGCACGCAGCACGTTATCGGAGTTTGCCATCACTTCCAGCGCCACGCCTTGCAGGTAAGCGTGCGGTGTTTCAGCGAACAGGAACATCGCTTCGCCAGGGTTCAATTTCACCACATTCAGCAATAGCGGGGAGAACAGACCGCTGTCTTCCGGGTAAAATTCAGAAATTAAACGAATCGTTTGCCACGGTTCACCCTGCTGGCTATCGAGGGCCGATTTTAAAATCGCCAGCGCGCGGGATTTTTCTTCACCCTGCATATTCAACAGGCTGGCGAACAGTTCGCTTAAACGTTCGGCATCAGGCTGTTGTAAAAAGTGAGCAATCGCCGGATGTGCACCTGCGACCGGCTGGAGTAGGGAGACAATCTCGGAAAATTCACGAAACGCGTTCATCGCAAGGAAAGGCGTCAGCGCAAAAACCAGCTCCGGCTTGTGGTTAGGATCTTTATAGTTACGCTCGGCGGCATCCATCGGGATACCTGCGGCATTTTCTTTGGCAAAACCGATTTCAGAATTGTGTTTGTTTGGATGAACCTGAATGGAGAGTGGCTGTGCTGCGCATAATACTTTGAACAGGAAAGGCAGTTCGCCAAAGCGTTTGGCAACGGCCTCTCCGAGCAGAGTCGATTTATCACTCTCAATCACATCACGCAGTGAAACGATATCTCCGGCGGCATTCTGCACTCGTGAACTGCTTTTCGGATGTGCGCCCATCCACAGCTCGGCCATCGGCTGGCTGGACGGATTTTCCATACCATAAAGTTCAGTCAACGCCGTTTTGCTGCCCCAGGCATAGTTTTGCACTGAGTTAATGAGTTTTTGCATGATCAATCCCTGTTTTAATGTGGAAATTAATCCCACTATTAAAGCAAGAATCCTACGGGAAGTAACCTGGAGCCGCAAAAAGTCGTACTAGTCTCAGTTTTTGTTAAAAAAGTGTGTAGGATATTGTTACTCGCTTTTAACAGGGCAACGGAACACCCGCCCAGAGCATAACCAAACCAGGCAGTAAGTGAGAGAACAATGTCAAACAAACCCTTTCATTATCAGGCTCCTTTTCCACTCAAAAAAGATGATACTGAGTATTACCTGCTAACCAGCGAACACGTTAGCGTATCTGAATTTGAAGGGCAGGAGATTTTGAAAGTCGCACCCGAAGCGTTAACTCTGTTGGCGCGCCAGGCGTTTCATGATGCGTCGTTCATGCTGCGTCCGGCGCACCAACAACAGGTGGCCGACATTCTGCGTGACCCGGAGGCCAGCGAAAATGATAAATATGTGGCGCTGCAATTCCTGCGTAACTCCGACATCGCGGCGAAAGGCGTTCTGCCAACCTGTCAGGATACCGGCACCGCGATTATTGTTGGTAAAAAAGGGCAGCGTGTATGGACCGGTGGTGGTGATGAAGCGGCGCTGGCGCGCGGTGTCTATAACACTTATATCGAAGATAATCTGCGCTACTCGCAAAACGCGCCGCTGGATATGTATAAAGAAGTGAATACCGGCACCAATCTGCCAGCGCAGATCGATCTTTATGCCGTTGATGGCGACGAATACAAATTCCTCTGTATCGCCAAAGGTGGTGGTTCGGCAAACAAGACGTATCTCTATCAGGAAACCAAAGCGTTACTGACGCCGGGGAAACTGAAAAATTACCTGGTTGAGAAGATGCGCACGCTGGGTACGGCGGCCTGTCCTCCGTATCATATTGCGTTCGTTATTGGTGGAACTTCTGCAGAAACGAACCTTAAAACGGTGAAACTGGCTTCCGCGAAATACTATGATGAACTGCCAACGGAAGGGAATGAGCACGGTCAGGCGTTCCGCGATGTGGAACTGGAAAAAGAATTGCTGATCGAAGCGCAAAATCTTGGTCTGGGTGCGCAGTTTGGTGGTAAATACTTCGCTCACGACATCCGCGTGATTCGCCTGCCACGTCACGGCGCATCCTGCCCGGTCGGTATGGGCGTCTCCTGCTCTGCTGACCGTAATATCAAAGCGAAGATCAACCGTCAGGGGATCTGGATCGAAAAACTGGAACATAATCCAGGCAAATATATCCCGGAAGAGCTGCGCAAAGCGGGAGAAGGCGAAGCGGTGCGCGTTGACCTTAACCGTCCGATGAAAGAGATCCTCGCACAGTTGTCGCAGTATCCCGTTTCTACACGCTTATCGCTTAACGGCACGATTATCGTCGGTCGTGATATTGCTCACGCCAAACTGAAAGAGCGGATGGATAACGGTGAAGGGCTGCCGCAGTACATCAAAGATCATCCGATTTACTACGCGGGTCCGGCCAAAACGCCGGAAGGTTATGCCTCCGGTTCTCTTGGCCCAACGACCGCCGGACGGATGGATTCTTATGTCGATCAACTGCAAGCGCAGGGCGGAAGTATGATCATGCTGGCGAAAGGCAACCGCAGCCAGCAGGTGACGGATGCCTGTAAAAAACACGGCGGCTTCTACCTTGGCAGTATCGGTGGTCCGGCCGCTGTATTGGCGCAGGGAAGTATTAAGAGCCTGGAATGTGTTGAATATCCGGAACTGGGAATGGAAGCCATCTGGAAAATTGAAGTGGAAGATTTCCCGGCGTTTATCCTTGTGGATGATAAAGGAAATGACTTCTTCCAGCAGATACAACTCACACAATGCACCCGCTGTGTGAAATAAACAGAGCCGCCCTTCGGGGCGGTTTTTTTACATGGCACGAAAGACCAAACATTTGTTATCAAATGGTAAATAATAAGTGAGCTAAAAGTTGCTTAACGAAAGCAAAACAGAAAGAAAAAATTAATCAGGTGAGGAGCAGGTCATGAATACAGTACGCAGCGAAAAAGATTCGATGGGGGCGATTGATGTCCCGGCAGATAAGCTGTGGGGCGCACAAACTCAACGCTCGCTGGAGCATTTCCGCATTTCGACGGAGAAAATGCCCACCTCACTGATTCATGCGCTGGCGCTAACCAAGCGTGCAGCGGCAAAAGTTAATGAAGATTTAGGCTTGTTGTCTGAAGAGAAAGCGAGCGCCATTCGTCAGGCGGCGGATGAAGTACTGGCAGGACAGCATGACGACGAATTCCCGCTGGCTATCTGGCAGACCGGCTCCGGCACGCAAAGTAACATGAACATGAACGAAGTGCTGGCTAACCGGGCCAGTGAATTACTCGGCGGTGTGCGCGGGATGGAACGTAAAGTTCACCCTAACGACGACGTGAACAAAAGCCAAAGTTCCAACGATGTCTTTCCGACGGCGATGCACGTTGCGGCGCTGCTGGCGCTGCGCAAGCAACTCATTCCTCAGCTTAAAACCCTGACACAGACACTGAATGAGAAATCCCGTGCTTTTGCCGATATCGTCAAAATTGGTCGTACTCACTTGCAGGATGCCACGCCGTTAACGCTGGGGCAGGAGATTTCCGGCTGGGTAGCGATGCTCGAGCATAATCTCAAACATATCGAATACAGCCTGCCTCACGTAGCGGAACTGGCTCTTGGCGGTACAGCGGTGGGTACTGGACTAAATACCCATCCGGAGTATGCGCGTCGCGTAGCAGATGAACTGGCAGTCATTACCTGTGCACCGTTTGTTACCGCGCCGAACAAATTTGAAGCGCTGGCGACCTGTGATGCCCTGGTTCAGGCGCACGGCGCGTTGAAAGGGTTGGCTGCGTCACTGATGAAAATCGCCAATGATGTCCGCTGGCTGGCCTCTGGCCCGCGCTGCGGAATTGGTGAAATCTCAATCCCGGAAAATGAGCCGGGCAGCTCAATCATGCCGGGGAAAGTGAACCCAACACAGTGTGAGGCATTAACCATGCTCTGCTGTCAGGTGATGGGGAACGACGTGGCGATCAACATGGGGGGCGCTTCCGGTAACTTTGAACTGAACGTCTTCCGTCCAATGGTGATCCACAATTTCCTGCAATCGGTGCGCTTGCTGGCAGATGGCATGGAAAGTTTTAACAAACACTGCGCAGTGGGTATTGAACCGAATCGTGAGCGAATCAATCAATTACTCAATGAATCGCTGATGCTGGTGACTGCGCTTAACACCCACATTGGTTATGACAAAGCCGCCGAGATCGCCAAAAAAGCGCATAAAGAAGGGCTGACCTTAAAAGCTGCGGCCCTTGCGCTGGGGTATCTTAGCGAAGCCGAGTTTGACAGCTGGGTACGGCCAGAACAGATGGTCGGCAGTATGAAAGCCGGGCGTTAATCTGCAACATACAGGTGCAGCCGTGGAATGATCAAACGAAGCGGCTGCGCCTGAGGTTTATAACGGTGCTGCACATTGTCGGCATCGTAATTTAACAACTCACCAACGTCCGGCACGCCCGCGCCATTATCCCGATTAATCAGTGCAATCAGTGGTGTAGGGCAGGCGTGTTGGACTTGTTTTTGATCTCCTTTGTACCAGACGCGGGCAATCGGCTGCACCTTCACCGGACGTTTGATTTTTAACTTCGCGTTCTGTGGCAGGGCAGCGATATCCTGATACTCTCGCTCCAGTTTTCTTTGCCACTCCTCGCGCGTCCACGGTGCGACACTGCGTGGTGATTTCAGGCTTTTTTCCAGCTGTGCCAGGACTTCATCACGATGTAAATTCTTAATGATATGTTTATTAGCCCAACCAAAGCGTAAAGTGGCGGGGTCGTGCAGAACGGTGAGCGTGCGGTAAGCATTAAGGGTGATCAGCCCCGGCAAATGACGATGCACCCATTCAAAACGTGCCGCGGTGGGGAGTTCTGATTCAACCGTGACGATATGCTCGAACGTGGTCTTGAGTTTATTGATGTGCTGAATATGACTGACCAACGCTGCTTGCGAAAGGTTATCGACCTGGTAACACAACACGCCAGGCAGACGGACAGCGGCCTTGCTGCTGCGATTTTCGGACTGTTGTTGAATAAATAAATGGCGGAAATGACGCAACGCCAGCGACTGCGCGTCGTTGCCGAGATGTTGTTTTACCTCAATACGATTAAGCGGATTATGCTCATCCTCTTTTTTTTACCTCCGGCAAAGAGAACACGCGGGCAACCAATAGCTTGTGTTGCTCAAGATGAGCGGCAAATATAGCCAGCTCTTGTTCCATCTGGCGAAAGGTAGTGTTGAGTCGGTCTACGAGATCGTAACGCGCCATAATATTAACCACTTTAGTTACAACATACTTATTTTATAGCACAGTCGTGGTGACTTGACCATCGTGCGCGTAGTGTCAGGCAGAGGTAAATTGCGGGATGTTATGCCATAACGGCCAGCTAAACGAGAAGCGGGCACCACCCAGTTCGCTGGTGTCACAATTAACCGTACCGCCCATTGCCAGTGCTATAGAGTGGACAATTGCCAGCCCCAGCCCGCAGCCGCCGGTTGAGCGATCCCGGCTGGGATCGAGGCGAACAAAAGGTTCAAAGATATGTTCGCGGTTTTCTGGGGCAATCCCTGGGCCATCATCCTCAACAATTAATGTCGCTCTATTCCCCGACAGTAGCAGGCTGGTTTCAACCGTTGAATGGCAGTACCGCAGGGCGTTATTGAGCAAATTATCCAGCACGCGCTCCATTAAGCGCATATCCAACGCCGCATAATGGCCTTGCACGAGCGTTTTTATCCGTACCGTTTTATCGGGCGTTACTGCCTGAATATCTGCCAGATGCGTTGACAGCCACAACGGCAGGTCTGGTTCGCTAAGATGAAGCTCGTTTTGTGGGCGATCGAGTCGGGCATAAGTCAGCAGCTCTTCAATTAAAGCTTCAAGTTGACTGATATCACGATTCAACGCCTGGGATTCGGCGGCGCTCAGGTTATCGCTCATCTCCAGTCGATAACGCAGGCGCACTAACGGTGTTCGCAGTTCGTGAGCGATACCGTCAATAAGCTGTTTTTTGCTGGCAATTAAGGCGTTGATATTGTCCGCCATCTGGTTAAATGCGACGCCAAGTCGTTCAAAGCTCGAACCCTCATCAAAGTGGATACGTTCATTGAGATGCCCATCGCCAAATCGTTGCGCCGCTGCTTCCAGTTTTAACATATCCTGCCAGTGCGGACGCATCCAGATAAACACCGGAAAGGCGAGGGAAATAGCAATAAAAGCGATCAGGGCGATATCCAGCAATCGCATCTGATGGAGATAATAAAGATAAGGAACAGGACCAACTGCCAGCACGTAGTGGCTGCGCGGGATACGCTGCAAAAACGTGTACTGATCGTCCAGGGCGACAATTTCGCCGCCACGCAGTCGGTGCATGGAAATATCATCAAGATGGTATTTACTCAGTGGCTCGACACGCAGATCGAAAGAGAGATTTAAATCCATCTCTTTCAGAGTTTTACCCCAGTCGTGTGGGGGGATCTCACGCAATTCGCTGCGCATCAGATACAGCGAACTGTTCATCAAATCATCCAGCGACTGTTTGCCCGCGCGTTCGGCGGTAAATTTGTACACCAGCCCAACCAGCAGAGACATCACAAGGAAGCAGACAAACAATAACAGGTAAAACTGGATAAACAGTTTTTTCATCGCTTATTCCCATGCATGAGGCGCAAAAAGATAGCCTTTGTTACGCACAGTTTTAATGCGATAAGGTTCTGCGGCGTTATCGAGCAGTTTTTTTCTTAACCGCGAAATAGCCACGTCCACGCTACGATCCAGTCCGTCATAACTGACGCCGCGTAAATTTTTCAGCAATGCATCGCGGTCCATGATTTGCCCGGCATGGGTAGCTAATTCCCACAATAATTCGAAATCAGCTGTCGAGAGCGAGATTTCAGTGTTAGCCAGGGTGACTACGCGGTTGATGGGATCGATGGTCAACGTGCCGAAATGCAGGGCTTTGTAGGGAGTCAGAGACGTTTCCTGAAGACCTTTGGTCAGTGTGGCTTGCTCATTCTGACGCAAATGCAAACGTAAACGCGCTAGCAAAACAGCAGGGGGCGTCGTTTTGAGAATATAGTCGCAGGCACCCATTTCCAGTGCCAGGATGTGGTTCATATCGCTATCGAGAGAGGTTAGAAGAACAATCGGTCCAGACCACTTTGCGCGTAAATCACGACAAATGGTCATGCCGTCCTTGCCTGGTAGCATGATGTCGAGTAACACCAAATCCGGATTTTCTCGCAAAATGGTTTCTTCGGCCTGGTCGCCGCGCGGCTCTACGGTAACCTGCATATCATGTTTTGCCAGGTACGCGGCAATCAGTGAACCGACTTCCGCATCATCTTCCACAAATACGATAGTGTTCATAACATTCACGGTAGATATAAAAACGTCACAATACACCGCGCTGTTTTTACTTACTATCAATCGTTTCTAAACAAGTTTTCATCAGGTATTCTACTGATGACTTGTTATGGAAGTGTTAAGGTAAAAAGATGGGGCTGGTAATCAAAGCCGCGCTCGGTGCGCTGGTAGTGCTGTTGATTGGTGTTTTAGCAAAAACGAAAAATTATTATATCGCCGGGCTGATTCCACTTTTCCCGACCTTTGCGCTTATCGCGCATTATATTGTTGCCAGCGAACGCGGCATTGAAGCCTTACGCGCAACCATCATTTTTAGTATGTGGTCGATTATTCCCTATTTTGTTTACCTGGTGTCGCTGTGGTATTTCACCGGAATGATGCGCTTGCCCGCCGCTTTTGTTGGTTCTGTTGCGTGTTGGGGGATAAGCGCATGGGTGTTGATTATATGCTGGATAAAGCTGCATTAACGCAGATGACGACCGCCATCAAGTGGGAAACTGCGTCCGGTGACAAAGCAACTGGTAAGTAAGTAATCGACCAGGTCGATCACTTCTTTCTCGCCAGGCGCGGTTTTCATCAGTGATTTATTCAGCGCCTGTTGTCGATATTCGGCATCATCATGTTCATTAAACAGGATCAGCGATGGCGCAATAGAATTCACTTTCACTTCCGGTGCCAGCTTGCGGGCAAACGAGCGGGTCATATTATCCAGTGCCGCTTTGCTTGCAGCATACGCAATATGTTTGTCGCTACCGCGCTCCACCACATAATCGGTAAAGTGAATGATATCGCTGGCGGCGTGTCCGTGCCCACGCAGTAATCTTTCCAGCGCATGGTTGAGCAGGTATGGGGTATTAACGTGGATCTGCATCATGCAAGCCAGTACGTCGGCCAGTGGCGCACCCGGTTTTTCCGCCATCCACGCACTGGCGTTATGCAAAATAGCACGCAGACCATGGGTGCTTTTTAGTACTTCATCGGCAAACGCCATCACACCGTCGTTGGTCGAAAAATCAGCCTGAATACACTGCGCACCTGCATTAATCAGTCCATCAATGGCTGGATAGTGTGTCCGATAGCTGACAATCACCGGTTGCTTTTGATTAATGAAATGCCATGCGAGGGCGAGGCCGATGCGACGACCTCCGCCAGTAATTAATATTGGCAAGGGCTGGGTTTTACCCATCGTTATCTCCTTTGCTATCCAACGATGGGATGAACGTTATCCCACCAGCATCCAGGTCGCCGGAACTGAGGCAATTAACAGCATGCCAATCAGCACCATTTCCTGACGGTTCAGTACATTATCATGGGTATGCGTTTTGCGCGCGTACAGGAAAACCAGCAGCCCCGGTGCATACAGAACAACGGATAACAGCAAGTGCATTGGACCAGAGGCGTACAATAACCATAAGCCATAAATGCAGGCACCGACACCTACCGCTTTATGCAGTGGACGGGTTGCGATTTTCAGCAAGAACGCGCCGACCAGGAAATAGGGCACCAGAATCATTTCTGAGGCGATGGTCAGCAACGTGTTGTAATCGGAACCGGTCAGCCAGATGAGTACCAGACAAATTTGCACGCAGATGTTGGTCAACCACAGTGAGGCGGATGGCGCAGCTTGTGCGTTCTGGCGCGCAAAAATGCGCGGGAATGCTTTATGAGTGGCGGCCAGGAACGGTACTTCTGCTGCCATGATGGTCCAGCTTAAGTACGCGCCGCAAACGGAAACGATCAAACCGGCAGCGATGATGATTTCGCCCCATGGTCCCATCATTTCCACCATCAGACCGGCCATTGACGGGTTACGAATTTCAGCCAGTTCAGGACGTGCCACCACACCCAGCGAAAGCAGCGTTACCAGCAAGTAAACGCCCAGAGCGGAGAGAACCGCCAGCAGTGTCGCTTTGCCAACATCACGTTTATTACGCGCACGCGCAGAAACAACCACGGCACCTTCCACACCAATGAAAACCCACAGGGTGATCAGCATGGTGTTTTTCACCTGTTCCCAAACGGGTACGCCAAGTGCAAGTCCGGTGAAGTCGAGCTTGAAGGTATCCAGTTTGAACATCATCATCGCCAGCACAACAAACAGACCCAGCGGCAACAATTTTGCCAGTGTCGCCACCAGGTTAATGCTGGCAGCGGTTTGCACCCCGCGCAGGATCAAAAAGTGAACAATCCACAATAAAGCCGATGCACCGACTATCGATTGCCAGGTATTACCATCGCCAAACAGGCGCAATTCCGGCGTGTCCGTAAAAAAGCTTAACGCGGAAAAAACGATCACCAGATAGGAGACGTTGGCGATGACTGCGCACAGCCAGTATCCCCATGCGGAACAAAAGCCGATTAGCTCGCCAAACCCTTCGCGGGCATAGGTAAAGATACCGCCGTCAAGTTCGGGACGAATGCGCGTGAGGATCAGCATGGCAAAGGCCAGCAATAAAATGCCAGCGCCAGTAATACCCCAGCCGATGAGCAGTGCTGCCGGGCTGGCAACTGCCGCCATATTTTGCGGCAGACTGAAAACACCCGCGCCCAGCATTGAGCTTAATACCAGCGCGGTGAGTGCGCTCAGTCCCAGTTTCTTTTCCATCGATATCCAGTGATTAAAACGTGATAAGAAGAATAAATATTAGGGCAAAACGCATAAAAATGGAGTTTGCCACTGAAGCGCGGGATTTTACGAAGAGATGTGTCTGCATGCAATGGTCGCGGGGAAATTTGTGACTAAAAATGCGAAAGGCGGCATCAAGCCGCCTTATAGGAGTAACTGAATAGTTATTTATACAGATCTGCGCTGACGGTCAGGTTATTACCACGTTCCTGCCACTGGCGGGTGATGTGGTAATACTTAGCACCTTTCTTCGCGGCACGTTTCGCAACCTGATAGGAGACTTCGGTCATGTTGCCGTAGTTGCCAGAGAATTTGATGCTGTCGAACGGGACCATCATCGCTGCGGTCGCTTTGTTCAGTTCTTCGACTTTAGTGCCATCCGGGAGCGTGACGGTGTAACGCCCGCCTTTTGATGACTGGGTTTCAAAGAAGCGACCGACTTCAGAACTTGGTGATGCGGTAGTCGCAACACCCGGGATCTCAACTTTCTTCGCGGCTTCGCCACCGGCAGCCAGAGCTGCACGTCCTGCTTCGGAATCTGCCGGGATCACATCCGGGCTCTGGACGATACGTTTCTTAGCATCTTTTTTATAGATGAATGCAGTAATACGCTGGTTGCCGCCCTGGTTGGCATCGATTTGACGAACGATGTAGAAAGAGTAGGCACCTTTCGCTTTTGCCGCTTTGGTGATGGCATCATTGACTTCTGGCTGGCTACGATAGAAGCCCTGGACGGTGACCGTGTCAAACGGTTCAATCAGAACAGCCTGATCTTTCGGCAGTTCGACAACACCGTTAATTACGCGATTACTTGTTTCTTCTGCTTTTTCAGCATCGGCTTTATAGAGGTCAGCGACCACACGCCAGTTACCGCTGTTACCAAAATCAGAAGTGTCGACAACATAAAAAGAGGCGGCACCTTCTTTATCTGCGCGACGAGAAACGGCTTTCACCGCTTCGCCAATAGCATTAAAACGACCGGTAACCACTACACGGTCAAAAGGTTTAACCGCTGCCGCTTGCTCCGGTGTCAGTTCTGTTGCTGCGTTAACGGAGAATGCCATAGCAGAAAGCAGTGCCGACGCCAGGAGGGTGTTCTTAAGCTTCATAAAAATAATCCTTCGCCTTGCGCAAACCAGGTACTGGTATTGTTATTAACGAGAAACGTGGCTGATTATTGCATTTAAACGGTGTAACTGTCTGCGTCATTTTTCATATCACATTCCTTAAGCCAATTTTAATCCTGCTCAAATGACCGTCTATGCTTAAAAAACAGCCGTATCAGCATCATTACTACTGAAGCAACTGAATTGTATAAGTTAATTTAATGTTAAGTAGTGATTCGTGCCGGGGCGATGTCTCGTTTTACCCGACCGTCGAAGACAATTATCAGTCTTTATCCGGCGTTCTAAGGTGTTTATCCCACTATCACGGCTGAATCGTTAATATTTTGCGAGTTCACGCCGAAATACTGATTTTTGGCGCTAGATCACAGGCATAATTTTCAGTACGTTATAGGGCGTTTGTTACTAATTTATTTTAACGGAGTAACATTTAGCTCGTACATGAGCAGCTTGTGTGGCTCCTGACACAGGCAAACCATCATCAATAAAACCGATGGAAGGGAATATCATGCGAATTGGCATACCAAGAGAACGGTTAACCAATGAAACCCGTGTTGCAGCAACGCCAAAAACAGTGGAACAGCTGCTGAAACTGGGTTTTACCGTCGCGGTAGAGAGCGGCGCGGGTCAACTGGCAAGTTTTGACGATAAAGCGTTTGTGCAAGCGGGCGCTGAAATTGTAGAAGGGAATAGCGTCTGGCAGTCAGAGATCATTCTGAAGGTCAATGCGCCGTTAGATGATGAAATTGCGTTACTGAATCCTGGGACAACGCTGGTGAGTTTTATCTGGCCTGCGCAGAATCCGGAATTAATGCAAAAACTTGCGGAACGTAACGTGACCGTGATGGCGATGGACTCTGTGCCGCGTATCTCACGCGCACAATCGCTGGACGCACTAAGCTCGATGGCGAACATCGCCGGTTATCGCGCCATTGTTGAAGCGGCACATGAATTTGGGCGCTTCTTTACCGGGCAAATTACTGCGGCCGGGAAAGTGCCACCGGCAAAAGTGATGGTGATTGGTGCGGGTGTTGCAGGTCTGGCCGCCATTGGCGCAGCAAACAGTCTCGGCGCGATTGTGCGTGCATTCGACACCCGCCCGGAAGTGAAAGAACAAGTTCAAAGTATGGGCGCGGAATTCCTCGAGCTGGATTTTAAAGAGGAAGCTGGCAGCGGCGATGGCTATGCCAAAGTGATGTCGGACGCGTTCATCAAAGCGGAAATGGAACTCTTTGCCGCCCAGGCAAAAGAGGTCGATATCATTGTCACCACCGCGCTTATTCCAGGCAAACCAGCGCCGAAGCTAATTACCCGTGAAATGGTTGACTCCATGAAGGCGGGCAGTGTGATTGTCGACCTGGCAGCCCAAAACGGCGGCAACTGTGAATACACCGTGCCGGGTGAAATCTTCACTACGGAAAATGGTGTCAAAGTGATTGGTTATACCGATCTTCCGGGCCGTCTGCCGACGCAATCCTCACAGCTTTACGGCACAAACCTCGTTAATCTGCTGAAACTGTTGTGCAAAGAGAAAGACGGCAATATCACTGTTGATTTTGATGATGTGGTGATTCGCGGCGTGACCGTGATCCGTGCGGGCGAAATTACCTGGCCGGCACCGCCGATTCAGGTATCAGCTCAGCCGCAGGCGGCACAAAAAGCGGCACCGGAAGTGAAAACTGAGGAAAAATGTACCTGCTCACCGTGGCGTAAATACGCGTTGATGGCGCTGGCAATCATTCTTTTTGGCTGGATGGCAAGCGTTGCGCCGAAAGAATTCCTTGGGCACTTCACCGTTTTCGCGCTGGCCTGCGTTGTCGGTTATTACGTGGTGTGGAATGTATCGCACGCGCTGCATACACCGTTGATGTCGGTCACCAACGCGATTTCAGGGATTATTGTTGTCGGAGCACTGTTGCAGATTGGCCAGGGCGGCTGGGTTAGCTTCCTTAGTTTTATCGCGGTGCTTATAGCCAGCATTAATATTTTCGGTGGCTTCACCGTGACTCAGCGCATGCTGAAAATGTTCCGCAAAAATTAAGGGGTAACATATGTCTGGAGGATTAGTTACAGCTGCATACATTGTTGCCGCGATCCTGTTTATCTTCAGTCTGGCCGGTCTTTCGAAACATGAAACGTCTCGCCAGGGTAACAACTTCGGTATCGCCGGGATGGCGATTGCGTTAATCGCAACCATTTTTGGACCGGATACGGGTAATGTTGGCTGGATCTTGCTGGCGATGGTCATTGGTGGGGCAATTGGTATCCGTCTGGCGAAGAAAGTTGAAATGACCGAAATGCCAGAACTGGTGGCGATCCTGCATAGCTTCGTGGGTCTGGCGGCAGTGCTGGTTGGCTTTAACAGCTATCTGCATCATGACGCGGGAATGGCACCGATTCTGGTCAATATTCACCTGACGGAAGTGTTCCTCGGTATCTTCATCGGGGCGGTAACGTTCACGGGTTCGGTGGTGGCGTTCGGCAAACTGTGTGGCAAGATTTCGTCTAAACCATTGATGCTGCCAAACCGTCACAAAATGAACCTGGCGGCTCTGGTCGTTTCCTTCCTGCTGCTGATTGTATTTGTTCGCACGGACAGCGTCGGCCTGCAAGTGCTGGCATTGCTGATAATGACCGCAATTGCGCTGGTATTCGGCTGGCATTTAGTCGCCTCCATCGGTGGTGCAGATATGCCAGTGGTGGTGTCGATGCTGAACTCGTACTCCGGCTGGGCGGCTGCGGCTGCGGGCTTTATGCTCAGCAACGACCTGCTGATTGTGACCGGTGCGCTGGTCGGTTCTTCGGGGGCTATCCTTTCTTACATTATGTGTAAGGCGATGAACCGTTCCTTTATCAGCGTTATTGCGGGTGGTTTCGGCACCGACGGCTCTTCTACTGGCGATGATCAGGAAGTGGGTGAGCACCGCGAAATCACCGCAGAAGAGACAGCGGAACTGCTGAAAAACTCCCATTCAGTGATCATTACTCCGGGGTACGGCATGGCAGTCGCGCAGGCGCAATATCCTGTCGCTGAAATTACTGAGAAATTGCGCGCTCGTGGTATTAATGTGCGTTTCGGTATCCACCCGGTCGCGGGGCGTTTGCCTGGACATATGAACGTATTGCTGGCTGAAGCAAAAGTACCGTATGACATCGTGCTGGAAATGGACGAGATCAATGATGACTTTGCTGATACCGATACCGTACTGGTGATTGGTGCTAACGATACGGTTAACCCGGCGGCGCAGGATGATCCGAAGAGTCCGATTGCTGGTATGCCTGTGCTGGAAGTGTGGAAAGCGCAGAACGTGATTGTCTTTAAACGTTCGATGAACACTGGCTATGCTGGTGTGCAAAACCCGCTGTTCTTCAAGGAAAACACCCACATGCTGTTTGGTGACGCCAAAGCCAGCGTGGATGCAATCCTGAAAGCTCTGTAACCCTGACGGCCTCTGCTGAGGCCGTCACTCTTTATTGAGATCGCTTAACAGAACGGCGATGCTTTGACCTCCCGCTGTTTGTTCAAGCGCAATTTTGACAATAATTGTCAACGGCACGGAAAGCAGCATACCCACCGGTCCTAACAACCATCCCCAAAAAATCAACGACAAAAATACCACCAATGTGGAAAGCCCCAGCCCACGCCCCATGATACGCGGCTCCAGAATATTGCCGAAGACCAGATTAATCAGCAGATATCCCGCCAGCACCAGCAACGCTTCGTAGAAGCCATTAAACACCAGTACCTGAGCGATAGGGGGGATTGCCGCGAGGACTGAACCAATATTCGGGATGTAATTAAGCGCAAAGGCCAGCAATCCCCAGACAAAAGCGAAGCGAACATCGAGTGCGGCGAGCATCGCCCAGGCGACCAGGCCGGTGATGATGCTGATGGCTGTTTTCAGCACCAGATAATGAGAAACACTGTCAATCGCACGTTGAATCGCCGCCATCCCTTCAACCGGACGCGCCATCATTTGCTGAAATTTTCCGGGCAATTGTGGCACTTCGAGCAGCATAAACAGCACCGTCAGCAGCAATAAAAATATTGATGACATGGCATTAGATAACTGCGTCAATAAGTTGGTGAGCAACGTCATCGCCGCGTTCGGATCAATATAATGCGCCAGCTGGTCAACTGAGACGTCAATCCCTACGCGTTGCAACAACGGTTCAAGCGCTTGCAGCGGCGTCATAATAGAGTTGCGATATTGCGGTAACGTCCGCGTCAACTCGTTGAGCGCGGAACCCAGATAAGCTAATAGCAACACCATCGCCATCACGATGATGGTCATCAAAATCGACACCGCCAGTACACGCGGCACACGCCAGCGGACCATGTGTTGCACCAGCGGGTTAAGAATAACAGCAATAAATAATGCGAGAATAAACGGCACGATGATCTCGGCGGCAAAACGGATACCGCAGAGAATAATGACCAGCATTCCCAACATAATGACGATTTTTAGGCCATTGAGCGTGATGATCGGCTTTGCCATGCTTGTCCCCGTTTTTTCTTCCTTTGCTAATAATAATGTCTTTTTCGCTCCGTCATCATAACGAAAATCAAACCGCTCAGGTAAAGAAGTGAAAATATTTTGAGTTAATTCTTAAGCTATGATACAAATCAGGCGTGTTCAACTACCGAGGACAATTATCATCCGCGATGACGAGAAGCAACACTGCGGATAATTGTAATATTATGGACAATTTGTTCAGGACGTTATTTTCTACATTTACCCATCTTCGTACCTCATCCACTATCTTGCTCGTAGGTGAGCAGCACTGGCGCAACGCGCTTTAGTCCTTTCTTCTGCCAAAGCTTGCGCTATGCGCGGGGCTTGACCACTTTACTTTGGTTTCGCTGAATTAAGCGAAAATTAAAATAATTCTCTTGCAGGAGAAGGACAATGTATATTTATTGGATTTTATTAGGTCTGGCTATTGCTACAGAAATTACCGGTACGCTGTCAATGAAATGGGCGAGCGTCAGTGAGGGAAATGGCGGCTTTATTTTAATGCTGGTGATGATTTCTCTGTCGTATATATTTCTCTCTTTCGCCGTTAAAAAAATCGCCTTAGGCGTAGCTTATGCGCTGTGGGAAGGTATCGGTATTTTATTTATTACCTTGTTTAGCGTTTTGTTATTCGACGAAAGTTTATCGCTGATGAAAATTGCCGGGTTAACCACCCTGGTCGCCGGGATTGTGTTGATAAAATCAGGTACCCGTAAAGCGCGTAAACCTGAACTGGAGGTGAACCATGGCGCAGTTTGAATGGGTTCACGCCGCCTGGCTGGCATTGGCAATCGTGCTGGAAATCGTTGCTAACGTCTTTTTGAAATTTTCTGACGGCTTTCGTCGCAAAATATTTGGCTTGCTCTCCCTGGCGGCGGTGCTGGCTGCCTTTAGTGCGCTTTCTCAAGCCGTTAAAGGGATCGACTTGTCTGTCGCTTATGCATTGTGGGGCGGGTTTGGTATTGCCGCCACGTTAGCCGCAGGTTGGATCTTGTTTGGTCAACGGTTAAATCGTAAAGGCTGGATTGGCCTGGTCTTGCTGTTGGCTGGAATGATCATGGTGAAACTTGCCTGATGAAGACGCTGCCCGCGCTGTCGGGCAGCGTTTGAACATTATTTTTGCGACAGTTGATCCAGCTTGTCGCGAAAACCGGTAACAGAAATGGCCCGGTTATCGGCGCGCCAGCGATCTTTCGCGGCAGGAGCCGAACTTTGCACCCCAATTAATTGCCAGCCGTCATCGGTATGCAACATCAGAGGCGAACCGCTGTCACCCGGCAAGGTATCGCACTGATGTGACATCACCGACGTTTGCGCCCAGCCAGTCACTTCACAGTTTTGATGACTGTACAACGTATCGAGATGATCTTCAGGGTAGCCTGCCTGAGTCACTTTACGACCTGCCGCTTTTAATGCGGCGGTAAGCGCGGCTTTATCTCCCTCAAATAACGGCAACGGCGTAATGCCAGAAGGGGGATTACGTAGCACAATCAATCCGAAGTCCCACGGCGCGGCTGCGGGAGGTACAATCCAACCATCCCCATCTGCTTTTAACCGCTTTCCCAGTGTCGGATCAACGCGGCCTTCTATGTCGTGGATCTCATAGCGCCAAAGACCTTTATTTGACACAAAACGCAGCGCCACTGCTTTATCGGCTTTACCCTTTGGAGGTGTCAATAAACAGTGTCCTGCCGTTAATGCCAGATTGGGTGCAATCAGCGTCGCCGTACATAAATTGCCGCTGGCCGTTTCCAGTTGCCCAACCGCATCCCACGGTGATTGGGTCGTGTCATTCACTGGCACACGATCATCATGACCAAAAAACAGGGTGCTGACCTCATCGTTTGCCGATCTGGCAACGTCTGGTTTATCTGCAAACACAAAAGCAGACGTCAAACTAATTGCACCCAACACTACAGCAATGGTTGTACGCATATCACACTCTGGTGGGTAATTATGATTATTAAAAGCAAACCCTCATAAATACTATAGACGGGACGGGATGAAAGTGGGAGTAAAATCAGATAACTACAATCAGGAAAGATAAAAACGGGCGGTAATCAGTGCGCATAAAATAAGGATGATCAGAATGAACTCAAAGCGATAACGGCCCACCATACTACCCTCCGCTAAAGGCGGTGCTAAACGTTACCCGCTTAGCACCGTAATTTTCAGGCGCGAGGGGGCGCGCCAGCATTACTGTTGAAAACTTACGCTGCGGGTTGTGCAGCAGGTTTTGCCGGTTGCTGATGGCTGTGTTTCTTGGCGTGTTTCTTCGCTGCCTGCGCTTTTTGTTCAGGGGCTTTCTGTTCAGCTTTCGTATTTTTATGATGCTTTTTAGCCGCCTGCGCTTTCTGGGCAGGTGCTGCTTTATGCTGTTTTTTATGATGTGTAGTTTTCGCCGGCGCTGCTTTGGTGGTCGTCGCAGTCGGAGCAGGTGTGGTCGTAGTCTCTGCAGCAAAGGCGGCAGAAGACAGACCCATAGCAGCGGCAACAACCAGAGCTAATACTTTTTTCATTGTCATACCCTCAATTTGTTTTTTCATTTAACCCCACTGCGGGGCCGTTGAAATAACTATATCCCTGGGAATGGCAGACTTCCGTGAGTGGTTGGTTTCAGCGTGTAACGATATGTACAAACGCTGAATAAATTACAGCGTTGATAATAACGTATTGTGACTTAAGGGAAATTTAGCTACCAATAATAGTAGTCTTGATCGGGTTAACTATTTTACTACTTACAAAGCAGTAGAATAACTGCGCATCAGTAATAAATGACACACAGCAAAATGAATCCGTTTATTTGGGTACTTATAATCCTGATGACGCTAGACGCGCTGCGGGAATTGGCTGGCGCTTCGTCTATTTTAGGATGGCTATTAACGTTGGTTTGAGCTGGCAATAAGTCCGGACGGGTATTTACCGCAGTCCGGACTTATTTTTCAGGCGTGCAGACGACGATGCAAACGCGTCCCGACCAGCAGAGCAATGACCAGCATCAGAGCAATAAATGCGCCGACGCCGTTCCAGCCATAGTTATGCCAGAAAACACCACCCAGCGTCCCGGCAATACTCGACCCCAGATAGTAACTGAACAGATACAGCGAGGAGGCCTGGCCTTTAGCGCGTTTTGCGCGGGGGCCGATCCAGCTGCTGGCTACTGAGTGGGCTGCGAAGAATCCTGCTGAGAAGAGTAACATTCCGGCAAAGATCAGCCACAGCGAGCTGAATAAGGTCATCAGTAAACCAAACAGCATAACCCCCGTCGAAAACAACATCACTGGACCACGCCCATAGCGGGTGGTCATGGTTCCGGCTTTGGGTGAGCTCCATGTACCGGTCAAATAAGCCAGCGATAATAAGCCAACCACGGCCTGACTGACATGCCAGGGGGAGAGCATCAACCGATAGCCGATGTAATTAAACAGCGTGACGAACGACCCCATCAGCAAAAAGCCTTCTGCGAACAATAACGGTAATCCCCGGTCACGCCAGTGCAGACGAAAGTTGATAAACAACGTCTTAGGGCGCAGCGAAGTCGGGCGAAAATGGCGTGATTCAGGGAGGATTTTCCAGAACATCAACGCCGAGGCCAGCGCGAAACAACCGATTGCCGCCAGAGCAATTCGCCAGTTGAAAAAGTCCGTGAAGACACCGCTAATTAAGCGTCCGCTCATGCCGCCAATTGAGTTGCCGCTGATATACAACCCCATTGAAAAGGCCACGAAACTGGGATGGATTTCCTCGCTAAGATAAGTCATGCCAACAGCTGCCACGCCACTTAACGAAAGCCCAATCAAGGCGCGCATAATCAAAATGCCGTGCCAGCTGGTCATCATTGTCGAAAGTAACGTACAAATGGAGGCCAACAGTAGCGCCGTGACCATCACTGGTTTGCGACCAATGGCATCGGATAGCGGGCCAGTAAACAGCAAACCAATAGCCAACATCGCCGTGGAAATGGACAGTGAAATACTACTGTTCGCGGGGGTTAAGCCAAACTCCTGCGAAAGCACCGGAAGGATAGGCTGCACACAATAGAGAAGTGCAAATGTTGCCAGTCCGGCAGAGAACAGCGCCAGGGTGACGCGCATAAATTGCGGCGTACCGCGTTTAATAAATTGATTTGGCTGAGAAATGCTTTGCTTGTCAGTGTCGCTTGCCGGAGCGCCATCAACAGTTGTAGTACGGCTCACTTGAAATCCTTGCTAAATATGCCTGTAGATCAGGCTTATACATAGGGTAGGAAAATCGAATTGTTCTGTCTAATATATTAATAATCTCAAATAAGATGTTTTAAATATGAATATTGAACTTCGTCATCTGCGTTACTTTGTTGCTGTTGCGGAAGAGCTGCATTTCGGGCGCGCCGCTGCCCGCCTGAATATTTCGCAACCGCCGCTAAGTCAGCAGATTCAGGCGCTGGAGCAACAAATTGGTGCCCGACTGCTGGCACGAACCAATCGCAGTGTATTGCTGACGGCAGCAGGAAAACAGTTTCTTGCAGATAGTCGGCAAATCCTGTCTATGGTGGATGACGCTGCCGCTCGCGCTGAAAGGCTGCATCAGGGTGAAGCGGGGGAGTTGCGCATTGGTTTTACTTCGTCGGCTCCTTTTATTCGGGCGGTGTCCGATACGTTATCGCTGTTTCGCCGTGATTATCCTGATGTCCATTTACAAACCCGCGAAATGAACACTCGCGAGCAAATCGCTCCGCTCATTGAAGGAACGCTGGATATGGGATTGCTGCGTAACACAGCGTTACCGGAGTCGCTTGAACACGCAGTCATCGTCCATGAACCGCTTATGGCGATGATCCCGCACGATCATCCCCTGGCAAATAACCCGAATGTAACGCTGGCTGAACTGGCGAAAGAACCCTTTGTCTTTTTTGATCCGCACGTCGGGACAGGGCTGTATGACGATATTCTCGGGCTGATGCGACGTTACCATTTGACGCCCGTCATCACTCAGGAGGTGGGCGAGGCAATGACCATCATCGGTCTGGTTTCCGCCGGTCTGGGTGTTTCAATTTTGCCTGCGTCATTTAAACGTGTTCAGCTCAACGAAATGCGCTGGGTGCCGATTGCTGAAGAGGATGCGGTTTCTGAAATGTGGTTGGTCTGGCCGAAACATCATGAACAAAGTCCGGCTGCGCGTAACTTTCGTATTCATCTGCTGAATGCTCTCAGGTGAGGGAAATTTCAGCGAAAAAGCCCGAAAAATGTGCTGTTAATCACATGCCTAAGTAAAAATTTGACGACACGTATTGAAGTGCTTCACCATAGCCTACAGATTATTTCGGAGCGCGAAAATATAGGGAGTATGCGGTGGTTGCTGAAAACCAGCCTGGGCACATTGATCAAATAAAGCAGACCAACGCGGGCGCGGTTTATCGCCTGATTGATCAGCTTGGTCCAGTCTCGCGTATCGATCTTTCCCGTCTGGCGCAACTGGCTCCTGCCAGTATCACTAAAATTGTCCGTGAGATGCTCGAAGCACACCTGGTGCAAGAGCTGGAAATCAAAGAAGCGGGGAACCGTGGCCGTCCGGCGGTGGGGCTGGTGGTTGAAACTGAAGCCTGGCACTATCTTTCTCTGCGCATTAGTCGCGGGGAGATTTTCCTTGCTCTGCGCGATCTGAGCAGCAAACTGGTGGTGGAAGAGTCGCAGGAACTGGCGTTAAAAGATGACTTGCCATTGCTGGATCGTATTATTTCCCATATCGATCAGTTTTTTATCCGCCACCAGAAAAAACTTGAGCGTCTAACTTCGATTGCCATAACCTTGCCGGGAATTATTGATACGGAAAATGGTATTGTACATCGCATGCCGTTCTACGAGGATGTAAAAGAGATGCCGCTCGGCGAGGCGCTGGAGCAGCATACCGGCGTTCCGGTTTATATTCAGCATGATATCAGCGCATGGACGATGGCAGAGGCCTTGTTTGGTGCCTCACGCGGGGCGCGCGATGTGATTCAGGTGGTTATCGATCACAACGTGGGGGCGGGCGTCATTACCGATGGTCATCTGCTACACGCAGGCAGCAGTAGTCTCGTGGAAATAGGCCACACACAGGTCGACCCGTATGGGAAACGCTGTTATTGCGGGAATCACGGCTGCCTCGAAACCATCGCCAGCGTGGACAGTATTCTTGAGCTGGCACAGCTGCGTCTTAATCAATCCATGAGCTCGATGTTACATGGACAACCGTTAACCGTGGACTCATTGTGTCAGGCGGCATTGCGCGGCGATCTACTGGCAAAAGACATCATTACCGGGGTGGGCGCGCATGTCGGGCGCATTCTTGCCATCATGGTGAATTTATTTAACCCACAAAAAATACTGATTGGCTCACCGTTAAGTAAAGCGGCAGATATCCTCTTCCCGGTCATCTCAGACAGCATCCGTCAGCAGGCCCTTCCTGCGTATAGTCAGCACATCAGCGTTGAGAGTACTCAGTTTTCTAACCAGGGCACGATGGCAGGCGCTGCACTGGTAAAAGACGCGATGTATAACGGTTCTTTGTTGATTCGTCTGTTGCAGGGTTAACATTTTTTAACTGTTCTACCAAAATTTGCGCTATCTCAATTTGGGCCAGGAAAGCATAACTTAGACTTTCAAGGTTAATTATTTTCCTGGTTTATATTTGTGAAGCATAACGGTGGAGTTAGTGATGCTGAAGCGTTTCTTTATTACCGGTACAGACACTTCTGTAGGGAAAACGGTGGTTTCCCGCGCATTGCTACAAGCGTTAGCCTCCCAGGGAAAAACGGTTGCGGGATATAAACCCGTAGCGAAGGGGAGCAAAGAGACACCCGAAGGGCTGCGTAATAAAGATGCCCTGGTGTTGCAGAGTGTTTCAACCATCGAACTGCCTTATGAAGCAGTTAATCCTATCGCGTTAAGCGAAGAAGAAAGTAGCGTGGCGCACAGTTGCCCAATCAATTACACCCTCATTTCAAACGGCCTGGCAAACCTGACCGAAAAAGTCGATCATGTCGTGGTAGAAGGGACTGGCGGCTGGCGCAGTCTGATGAATGATTTGCGTCCACTCTCTGAATGGGTAGTGCAGGAACAACTGCCGGTGTTGATGGTTGTCGGTATTCAGGAAGGTTGCATTAACCATGCACTGCTAACAGCTCAGGCGATCGCCAACGACGGGCTGCCGCTCATTGGCTGGGTGGCTAACCGAATCAACCCAGGACTGGCGCATTATGCGGAAATCATTGATGTGCTGGGTAAAAAACTTCCGGCACCGCTCATTGGTGAACTGCCTTATCTGCCGCGCGCCGAACAGCGTGAACTGGGGCAATACATCCGCTTAGCTATGCTGCGCAGTGTGCTGGCGGTAGATAGAGTCACGGTGTAACGTCCGCGAAATTACCGACGCAATTACGCAGGCAATCAATAAACCGGGGAGTAGCTGATACTCCCCGGTCATTTCACATATCATCAACGTCGACATAATCGGCGCGTGCGTGGTCGCCGCCAACAGTGTCGCCATCCCGGTCAATCCGAGTAAAAGTGTAATTTCTTCGCCATCAGGGAACCATAATCCCAGGCTACGACCATACAACATGCCAATGGCAAGACCGATAAATAGCGTCGGTGTAAAGACCCCACCGGGTGCGCCGGAACCGCTACTCGCCAGCACGGCACACAGTTTACAAAGGAAGATCCCGGCAATGATCATTAACAGTGGTGGGGCGGTTAAAAAGGATTGTACGGTGCTATAGCCGTTGCCCCACACTGCAGGTGTGAACAGGGAAAGCAGACCCACGATCAACCCGCCTAGTGCCAGTTGCCAGGGCGGCGCAAGTTTGAGACTCACAAATCCACGATGACAGGCGTTCATTAACGTTAACAACAGTGGTCCGCACAGACCTGCCAGCACACCTGTACTGATAATCAGCGCATAGTCACGAGCCTGAACCGTCACTGAGAGTTGTACGTTGTAGAGTAACGCGTCGCTATGATTAATCAGATTGCTAACCAGCAATGCCACGACGGCGGAAATAATCACCGGGCCGAGAGAGGCCAACATCATAGTGCCAAACAGCACTTCGGCTATAAATAAACTGCCAGCAAGCGGGGCACGATAGGCCGCAGCCATTCCCGCCGCGGCCCCACAGGCGATCCATAATTTCCACTCCTGGCGTGGCGTAAAACGTTGGGCAAAACAGGAGGCGGCAAGGGCAGCTAAAAGAATCATCGCACCTTCGCGACCAATTGCACTGCCGCTGGTTACTACCAGCAGAGAGGCAAGCGATTTAACCAGGCTTGCTGCGTAATCGAACTGTCCATCGGTTTGCAACGCTTCCATATAATCGGTCGGCGCATGAGGGCGTTGTTGGGTAAATTTCTGCCAGCCCATCAGCAACAAACCCGCCGCCAGTCCGCCGAGCGCCGGAGTTAGCAACCGTCGCCAGGGGGAAAGGTTTGTCGCTGCATTGACCAGACTGCCGGAGTCATTATTGAGGAACAACCACTCCAGTAGCAGCATCGCATGACGAAACCCGGCAACGGCAAAGGCCGCGAGAATACCGACGACTGTTGCGATAAGCAGACGGTGGAACATAGTGCGCAGATCCGGATAGATGTGTAGATGATGCATGAGCAGAAATGGGCAATGAAACACGGGCGACTATTTTGCGGCAAAAGAGGCCAGCCGCAAAAGCAGTGCGTGCTTTAAGAGATAAAAAAACGTGACACTGTAACCTATTATTGCCGGATTGCGCGTAATCGTCACCATCCGGCAATATTACGGTGATCCTATCGAAACAGCGGTTTAACCGCGACAGGAATTAACAGTTGTGATTGCCATTGCGCCAGCGTTAAGCGAGCCAGTTCACCCAGTGCACGGTAGAAAGGGTGTTCTGCTTTTTCGATAAAAACATCAAGAAAACGTGTTGACCACGGAAAAAGGTGCCATGCCAGCAATTCTTCGCATTCTGTCTGGCGACCATTCTCCGCCAACCACGCAGCCATCAACAGCAGTGAACCAAAATGATCTTCCGGTTCGTTTTGCTTCATTTCAAACTGAATGCCTTTCTCGCGCATCCACTGACGAAGTGCCAATGTTGAATCGCCAAACAGCACAGATTCGCGATCCAGCCAGACCGACCCCCACGGCGGAGACGGCAGTGCCCACGGGCCGACAAACAAACGCTGCCAGGCCTGGGCGTGAGTCTCTTCACACTGTGTCTGAAAAGCCGTCACCAGCGGCGCTAATGACGCTTCTGGTAGAGGCCACTGAGTTTCCCAGCCGTCACTGGTGAGTACCGCAACCAGAGGTGCGGCTTCCGCACTCTCTGGAGCGTAATAAAACAGCGCGCCCAACACGCGCGCCGCGACAGAAAAATTATCTTGCTGTGAAAAATGGGTCATTCCTAACATCCTGAAATGTGCGGGTTGCCCCGCACCAATTTGTTAACCTGCAATAGCCATTCCTACTGTCATGTGCAGGCCATAAAAGAGCACACGCCCGATCATCTCACCGCCAAGTATGAGGATTAGCCCCAGAATAAGTCCGGCAACGTGAGGTTCACGGCGACGAATGAGCGGGCAAAGCCAGCATCCAAGACCTGCGCATAACAATACCACACGCCAGACCTGTAAGGAGGCGTAATCTGGTACCAGTGCGCTGGCTTGTTGCACGGATGAGTGAATAGACGCCAGAGACAAACCTTGCAGCACAATCACCCCGGCACAAGCGATCAGCGCCAGAACGCTAATGATGGCAAATGGTGTGGTATTAAATGTAACGCGAGCTGCCCGCAGAATTGCGGCAGCAAGTATTGGACCGCTCAACAATACCGTCAGGAAGAAAGCCAGCGTAGTGTAACCGTTATGCCAGGTTGGCACGGTGTCGATTTGATACACGCAGGTCATCATCCAGACGAAAATGACGCCGAGCGCCATGCTGAAAAGTAACCAGAGTTTCCCCAACGCTTGCGGCATTTTACCGATGACTGCCACCAGCCACCATAATCCGCCAACGGCAAAAAATATGGAACCGGCAGCAATCTCGTTACTCAGACCAGAAGCTCCGATTCGATTCAGGGAGTTAAACGCCCGCAGTGGCGATCCCAGGTGCATGACAGAGGCAATAAACCCGACGCCCATCAACAGCCAGAGGAAAAACATGCCACGGACAATACGCTGACGGTCTGCGTCATTTTTGGCGGCGAACCAGCCAATTCCGCTAACAATCAGCGCGCCTACTACGCATTGACCCAATACGGTAAAGATAACCAGTGGCCACTCATGCCATCCATTTCCCATTTTACACTTCCTCCGGATTAGCCAGATAACCAGTGGTATCGCCGGTCGGGCGGCTGTTGGCGTTAGGTTTGATAACGATATTGGGTTTTGTGAAATGCGCGCGCGGCAGTGGCGCGACGGCAGCAAGAGTGCCGTGCTTCTGGCGCAGCTCTTCAATTGGACCGAACTCAAGTGCACGCAGCGGGCAGGATTCGACACATATGGGTTGTTTCCCCTCGGCGACGCGCGAATAACAACCATCGCACTTCGTCATGTGCCCTTTTTCAGCATTGTACTGTGGCGCGCCGTACGGACAAGCCATGTGGCAGTAGCGGCAGCCGATACAAACATCTTCATCAACCACCACAAAGCCATCTTCACGCTTATGCATTGCGCCGCTGGGGCAGACTTTTGTACATGCGGGGTCATCGCAATGGTTACAGGAGATGGAGAGATAATAAGCGAACACGTTCTGGTGCCAGACGCCATTATCTTCCTGCCAGTCGCCGCCAGCGTATTCATAAATACGGCGGAAACTGACTTCCGGGCCAAGATCTTTAAAATCTTTGCACGCCAGTTCGCAGGTTTTACAGCCAGTACAGCGGCTGGAATCGATAAAAAATCCATATTGTGTGGTCATGGGCTACTCCTTAAACCTTTTCGATCTGGACAAGATTGCTGTGCGACGGGTTTCCCTTTGCCAGCGGTGAAGGGCGGTGAGAGGTCAGAATATTGATACTGCCGCCGTGATCGACCCGGTCACCAAACATATCCGCTTTAAGCCACGCACCTTGCCCGATGGCGGTAACGCCAGGCAGAATACGCGGAGTCACTTTTGCGGCAATCAGCATTTCTCCATTATTGTTAAATACCCGCACGGTATCGCCATGACGGATACCGCGTGCCTGAGCATCAATGGGGTTGATCCACACCTCTTGTGGGCAGGCCTGCTGTAACACATCAATATTGCCGTAGCTGGAGTGGGTACGCGCTTTGTAATGGAAGCCCGTTAACTGCAGTGGATAGGTTTTCCGCAGGGGATCGTCCCAGCCATCAAAACCTGGGGTATACGCAGGAAGGGGATGAATAATTTCATCTTTTTTCAATTCCCAGGTATCTGCAATCTTCGCCAGTCGTTCAGAATAAATTTCGATTTTCCCCGAAGGTGTTTTCAACGGGTTTGCCTGTGGATCTTCACGGAATGCGCGGAAAGCGACGTAGTGTTCTTCCGGGCATTTTTTCTTAAAGATCCCGGTCGTTTTCATCTCCTCGTAGTCGGGCATCTCAGGGTTACGTTCCTTCGTTTTCGCATGGAGATATTTGATCCATTCATGCTGACTGCGACCTTCAGTAAAGGTTTGATAAACGTCTGGTCCTAAGCGTTTGGCGACTTCACTCAGCATCCAGTAGATGGGTTTGCGTTCAAATTTTGCTGAGGTTGCGGGTTGGGCGAGGATCACATAGCCCATATTCCCTGCAGATTCATGAGAGATAAGGTCTTCTTGCTCTGTTGGCATCAGGTCGGGCAACAGGATATCGCAATACTTAGCCGAGGCCGTCATGAAGTGGTCAATGCCAACAATCATCTCGCACTTGCTGTCATCCTGAAGCACCTCATGGGTGTGATTGATGTCGCCATGTTGATTGATCAATGTGTTACTGGCGTAGCACCATAAAAACTTGATGGGGACATCCAGTTTTTCTTTTCCACGAACACCATCACGGGTCGCGGTCATTTCCGTACCATGGTCGATGGCATCTGTCCATGTAAAGACGGAAATCTGCGTTTTAACAGGATTCTCGAGCATCGGGAACCATTCTACCCCCAGATCCCAGCTACCTTCGCGTACGCCTGAGTTGCCGCCGTTTATGCCGACGTTGCCGGTGAGAACGGAAAGCATGGCAATAGCGCGGGATGTTTGCTCGCCGTTGGAATGTCGTTGTGGCCCCCAACCCTGACAAATATAAGCAGGTTTTGCTGAACCGATCTCTCGTGCCAACTGGATAATTTTTTCTGCCGGGATGCTGGTGATTTTTGCTGCCCATTCCGGCGTTTTAGCTATGCCGTCAGGCCCTTCGCCCAGAATATAGGCTTTATAATGCGCGTTACGTGGTGCGTTGGCGGGCAGCGTTTTTTCATCGTAACCAACACAATATTTGTCGAGAAATGGCTGATCGACCATGTTTTCAGTAATCAGTACCCAGGCAATCGCACAGGCCAGTGCGCCATCGGTGCCAGGGCGAATGGGCAGCCATTCATCTTCACGCCCGGCAGCAGTGTCGTTATAACGTGGATCGATGACGATCATGCGTGCGTTTGAACGTTCGCGGGCTTGCTCGACGTAGTAAGTGACACCACCGCCGCTCATCCGCGTTTCTGCCGGGTTATTTCCGAACATAACGACCAGTTTCGTATTGGCGATATCATCCGGGCTGTTGCCATCATTGGCACCGAACATATAACTCATTGCGGCACTGATCTGTGCGGTACTGTAGCTGCCATAGCGACTGAGAAAACCACCGCAAGAGTTCATCAGACGGTACGGGACGTTTGAGTTGGTGATGTTTCCGCCATCTACGCCTGTTCCGTACAGGACATGTACAGCCTCATTGCCGTAATCTTTCAGGATCCGCCGAAGATTATCACTGATGGTATCCAGGGCTTCGTCCCAACTTATCCGTTCAAATTTACCTTCACCGCGCTTGCCGACGCGCTTCATGGGATATTTCAACCTATCAGGATGATTCATCCGTCGGCGGATAGAGCGCCCGCGTAAACACGCTCGAACCTGATGATTACCGTAGACGTCGTCACCTGTCGTATCAGACTCCACCCAGTACACGGTGTCATCTTTCACATGCAAACGTAACAGACAGCGGCTCCCGCAGTTAACGGTGCAGGAACTCCAGACCGCTTTCTCTTCTACCGGAGCCTCTGCCGCCCGGACCATTTGGGAAAATGGCAGAGTGAAAGCACTGCTTGCCAGCGCAAGACTGCCAAGTGCGGAGGTTTTCATCAGACTTCTACGGCTGATTTCAGCCTTCATGAGCGCCTCTGTGGTATGGATTTTCATCATTACTCACTTATTGCTTTTCAAACAAAATGTCATGCCAGAATTTATGGTTGTCGTGGGTTATATTTTTTCGATCTCGACCAGATTAGTGTGCTGCGGGTTTCCCTTCGCCAGTGGTGAAGGGCGCAGAGTGGTTAGCGTATTCACACAGCCGCCATGGTCGATTTTATCGCCAGACATATTGGCCTCGTGCCAGGCTCCCTGGCCCATAGCGCTAACTCCAGGGAGAATACGTGGTGTTACTTTGGCTGGTAGCCGAACTTCGCCACGATGGTTAAACACCCGCACCATATCGCCGTTGGCAATCCCACGTTTCTGCGCATCTATAGGGTTGATCCACACCTCCTGACGGCAGGCAGCCTTCAGGAGATCAATATTGCCGTAGGTCGAGTGAGTACGGGATTTGTAATGGAAACCAAACAGTTGCAGTGGGAAGGTTCTACGTTCAGGGGAGTTCCAGCCTTCAAAGGTTGAGGCATAAACTGGCAATGGGCTTATCACTTCATCTTTTTCCAGTTCCCAGGTACGGGCAATTTCCGCCAGCCTGCTGGAATAAATTTCAATCTTACCGGAAGGCGTTTTAAGTGGATTTGCCTCGGGGTCGTCACGAAATGCTTTGTAGGCGACAAAATGGCCATTGGGATCTTTACGCTTATAGATACCCATTTTTTTCAGTTCGTCGTAAGACGGTAACGCCGGATCTTTGGCAAGCATTTTGGCGTACAGATGTTGTAACCATTGTTCCTGCGTGCGACCTTCTGTGAACTTTTGATAGACGTCAGGTCCAAGACGTTTCGCGACTTCACTCAGGATCCAGTAAATCGGTTTGCGTTCGAATTTTTCGCTGGTGACAGGCTGGAGGAAAATGAGATATCCCATGTTACCGGCGTAGTCGTTAGGAATAATATCTTCCTGCTCAACGGTCATCAGGTCTGGCAGCAGAATGTCGGCATATTTTGCCGATGAGGTCATAAAGTTTTCGATGACCACAATCATTTCGCATTTCGATTCGTCCTGCAGAATTTCATGCGTTTTGTTGATGTCAGAATGCTGATTAACGAGGGTATTTCCCGCGTAGTTCCAGATGAACTTAATGGGCACATCCAGTTTATCTTTGCCGCGGACGCCGTCGCGGATTGCCGTCATTTGCGGACCATGATCGATAGCATCTGTCCAGCTGAAGCAGGAGATTGACGTTTTGACCGGATTATCCAGCACCGGCAGGCGTTCTATGGTAATGGTATAGGTCGATTCACGCGCGCCACTATTTCCGCCGCTGATGCCGACATTGCCCGTCAAAATAGGTAACATAGCAATAGCGCGTGCAGTCAGTTCGCCGTTTGCCTGGCGTTGTGGCCCCCAGCCCTGGCAGATATAAGCGGGTTTTGCTGTGCCAATTTCACGCGCCAGTTTGATGATACGGTCCTCCGGGATACCGGTAATTTGCGAAGCCCACTGCGGCGTTTTCGCTGTTTTATCGTCACCTTCACCAAGAATATAGGCTTTATAGTGACCATTTTTGGGTGCATCTGCGGGTAAGGTTTTTTCGTCATAGCCGACGCAGTATTTATCGAGAAAAGGTTGATCAACGAGATTTTCGTTAATCAATACCCAGGCAATACCCGCAACCAGCGCGGCATCGGTGCCCGGGCGAATAGGGAGCCATTCGTCTTCACGACCGGCAGCCGTATCGGTATATCGCGGATCGATAACAATCATTTTGGCGTTCGATTTCTCGCGCGCTTTTTCAAGAAGATAAGTGATGCCACCACCGCTCATGCGGGTTTCTGCCGGGTTGTTACCAAACATCACGACCAGCTTGCTGTTTTCAATATCCGTGGTGCTGTTGCCATCATTACTGCCGTAGGTGTAGGGCATGGCACAGGAAATTTGCGCAGTGCTGTAGGAGCCATACTGGTTGAGTGAACCGCCGTAGCAGTTCATCAGGCGTTTGACCGCCGAGGCTGATGGCGAAGAGCGGGTCATATTGCCGCCAACGATCCCCGAAGAGTACTGAATATATACAGCCTCATTGCCATATTGTTCGACGGTTTTCTTCAGGCTACTGGCGATAGTATCCAGGGCTTCATCCCAGCTAATCCGTTCGAATTTGCCTTCGCCGCGTTTGCCCACGCGTTTCATTGGGTAATTCAAGCGATCGGGATGATTAATACGCCGGCGGATGGAGCGACCGCGCAAACAGGCGCGTACCTGATGGTTGCCGTACTCATCGCTGCCGGTATTGTCAGTTTCCACCCAGGTCACTTCATTATCTTTAACATGTAGACGAAGTGCACAGCGGCTACCACAGTTGACGGAACAGGCACCCCAGACCACTTTTTCGCGGGCCTGTTGTACCGCTGCTGCTGCATTGCGCAGGGTAAACGGCAAAGAAAAACCGCCTGCAGCCAGCGCCAGAGAACCTATCGCGGTAGATTTAACGAGTGTTCTGCGGCTGATGCCCACCATTCGTTCATTTTTGGACATAACTCACTCCCTGTTCTTTATCGTTATATAAAAGTTTATATATTGAATATTTAGCGCGCTAACAATAGAGGGAGTCTACCCATTTTGGGTTAAGAATTATTAATCCATATCAATAGAAGGGTATGAGTAATAAGGTGGGATTATGTTGTATGTTCAAATCGCCGGATTTGTCATATCCGGCGTTCAGTCGATAATGTGTTACTGCGGTTCGGCAGGCGCGCCATCCTGGCTAGACTGCGCGGGAGCAGAGACGTTACCGCTGGTGGTGCGGGTATAGAGAATTTTATGCGTATCATTAGCGCAATGGCCGACGACCTGGGAATCAGGCTGATCAACCTGGTCATTGGGTACAATACTTAACGTGAAGCTGCTTTCGGGTACGCCATTATTGATAATGCGCTGTGATATATCGCTCTGTATGCGCTCACAGGATCCCGGCGCGGCGAGTACCGCGGGTGAGGCGAGGGCGAGCAGAAGCGCGGCACAGCAGGTTGAGAGTTTCATCATAAGCTCCTTACGCGAAGATAACTTCTTTAAGCATAGCATTTAACGTGTAAAGTACTGTATTTGCTACTATGATTGAGAATCATCTCTACTCTCTGGTGACTGTTGTGAAATACAAATTACTACCATGCTTACTCGCGATATTCCTCACAGGATGTGACCGCACAGAGGTAACACTTTCATTTACCCCTGAGATGGCCAGTTTCTCTAATGAATTCGATTTTGATCCGCTGCGTGGTCCGGTAAAAGATTTCACTCAGACATTAATGGATGAGCAAGGTGAAGTGACGAAACGTGTTTCTGGGACGCCAATTATTACCGTTGTCGTTTAAGAAGGCTGTTTTCTGATTCATGATAATGGCTTCGTGATTAAAGCCAGCAGCAAACAAATGCAGATGGAATATCGCTATGATGATCAGGGTTATCCGCTGGGTAAAACCACGAAAAGTAACGACAAAACATTATCTGTCAGCGCCACGCCATCAACGGATCCGATCAAAAAATTAGATTACACAGCGGTTACTTTACTGAATAATCAACGGGTTGGTAATGTAAAACAGAGCTGTGAATATGACAGTCACGCTAATCCGGTGGACTGTCAGCTAATCATTGTTGATGAAGGAGTAAAACCCGCCGTCGAACGGGTTTACACCATCAAAAATACGATCGATTATTATTAATGCTATTGTGCGGTCGGCTTCAGGAGAGTCTGACCCGGTGTTTTGTGCTCTGCCAGATACTGATGCTGGAATATACACATGCGAATGGCATTACGATATTGACCATTAATAAAGAACTCGTGCATCAATTCACCTTCAACCGAAAAGCCAAGCTTGCGGTAAATGTGAATCGCTTTTTCATTCTCTTTATCAACGATCAGATACAGCTTATAGAGATTGAGAACGGTAAAGCCATAGTCCATTGCTAATTTGGCGGCACGGGTTGCCAGACCTTTCCCCTGATACTCCGGGGAGATAATTATCTGAAATTCTGCGCGGCGATGAACATGGTTAATTTCCACCAGCTCCACCAGACCGGCTTTTTCGCCGTCACATTCCACCACAAAGCGCCGTTCGCTCTGATCGTGAATATGCTTATCATACAGATCAGAGAGTTCAACAAAGGCTTCGTAGGGTTCCTCAAACCAGTAACGCATCACACTGGCGTTATTGTCGAGTTGATGTACATAGCGTAAATCTTCACGCTCCAGCGGGCGTAGCTTAACACTGTGGGCGCTTGGCATAACGTGTCCTTACATTCCTTAAATCAATAACAGGTTAGGGGGTAATAACGCGGCCAGTTCGACGGTCCAGGCAGCGCAAAGTATTGGGCTCCCAGTAGGCATTGATGTTGGCGCTTTGCTCACATTTATCGCGGTTATCAAAAGCGGCGTCGGCTTTATCCCACTCTTTTTCAGTGCGTTTATTCACTTTCTGGCGCAGATTGCGCGTGTCATTCCATTGCTCTTTTTCCATAGCGGCGTGCTGGCGGCTTTGTGCACTGTCGCCAGACTCAATCACCAGTTTGTTAGTTTCGGCATGAACAGTTGTGCTCAATGCCAGTGCGCAAGGCAGCAGAATAGCGAGCAGGCCGATTCGTTTGCTGAGAGTGATTTTCATAATTCATTCCCTGTATGAATGATTAAAGGTGATTCTACACCATCCACTGCGGACGCAAAACGTACCAGGAGGGTGTTTATATTGATGATATTATGTCGCCCTATAACTATACATGATGTCAATAAGAGACAAAGATGATTAAAACAACGTTACTATTTTTTGCTACTGCGCTGTGTGAAATTATTGGATGCTTTCTGCCCTGGTTGTGGTTAAAACGAAACGCCAGTATCTGGCTGTTGCTTCCGGCGGGGATTTCACTGGCGCTGTTTGTCTGGTTGTTAACGTTGCATCCAGCGGCGAGTGGGCGTGTTTACGCGGCTTATGGTGGCGTTTATGTCTGCACGGCGTTGATGTGGCTGCGCGTTGTGGATGGCGTGAAACTGACTCTTTATGACTGGACGGGTGCGTTGATTGCGCTTTGCGGCATGTTGATCATTGTTGCGGGCTGGGGGCGCACGTAGGAACATAAATCCATTTTATCAATAAGATAAGAGGAAGTGTCAGCTGACAAAAGGTATTCTATTTCATCTTTTGTCAACCATTCACAGCGCAAATATACGCCTTTTTTTGTGATCACTCCGGCTTTTTTCGATCTTTATACTTGTATGGTAGTAGCTCAGTTGCGTAGATTTCATGCATCACGACAAGCGATGCAAGGAATCGAACATGAAGATCGTAAAGGCTGAAGTTTTTGTTACCTGTCCGGGGCGTAATTTCGTCACATTAAAAATCACCACTGAGGACGGTATTACGGGCCTTGGGGATGCCACCCTCAATGGACGTGAGCTTTCCGTGGCCTCTTATTTGCAGGATCACCTTTGTCCGCAGCTTATTGGTCGCGATGCGCACCGTATCGAAGATATCTGGCAGTTTTTCTATAAAGGTGCTTACTGGCGTCGCGGTCCGGTTACGATGTCGGCCATTTCAGCGGTTGATATGGCGCTGTGGGATATTAAAGCCAAAGCTGCCAACATGCCGCTTTACCAGTTACTCGGCGGCGCGTCTCGTGAAGGGGTGATGGTTTATTGCCATACCACCGGTCACAGTATTGATGAAGCTCTGGATGATTATGCCCGTCATCAAGAGCTTGGATTCAAAGCCATCCGCGTGCAGTGCGGAATCCCTGGTATGAAAACCACCTACGGCATGTCGAAAGGTAAAGGTCTGGCTTATGAACCCGCAACCAAAGGACAGTGGCCGGAAGAGCAGCTGTGGTCGACGGAGAAATACCTCGATTTCATGCCGAAATTGTTTGACGCGGTACGTAACAAGTTTGGTTTTAATGAACATTTGCTGCATGACATGCACCATCGCTTAACGCCTATTGAAGCGGCGCGCTTTGGTAAAAGCATTGAAGATTATCGCATGTTCTGGATGGAAGACCCGACGCCTGCGGAAAACCAGGAATGCTTCCGTCTCATTCGCCAACATACCGTCACACCCATCGCAGTGGGTGAAGTCTTCAACAGCATCTGGGACTGCAAACAACTGATTGAAGAGCAACTCATCGATTATATCCGCACCACGCTGACCCATGCAGGCGGAATTACCGGTATGCGCCGGATTGCCGATTTTGCTTCGCTGTATCAGGTACGTACTGGCTCACACGGTCCTTCCGATTTGTCACCAGTCTGCATGGCTGCGGCGCTGCACTTTGATCTGTGGGTCCCCAATTTCGGTGTCCAGGAATACATGGGTTATTCCGAACAAATGCTCGAAGTCTTCCCGCACAACTGGACTTTCGATAACGGCTATATGCATCCGGGAGACAAACCGGGTCTTGGTATCGAATTCGATGAAAAGCTGGCGGCGAAATATCCCTATGAACCTGCTTATCTACCAGTCGCACGTCTGGAAGATGGCACGCTGTGGAACTGGTAAGGAGTAAGATAATGAAAAGCATATTAATTGAAAAACCGAATCAACTGGCGATTGTCGAACGTGAAATACCCACCCCGTCAGCGGGTGAAGTACGAGTAAAAGTGAAACTTGCCGGAATTTGTGGTTCAGATAGCCATATTTATCGTGGGCATAATCCTTTTGCGAAATATCCGCGCGTCATTGGTCATGAATTCTTTGGCGTCATTGATGCAGTGGGTGAAGGCGTGGAAAGCGCCAGAGTCGGTGAACGTGTTGCTGTCGATCCGGTGGTCAGCTGTGGGCATTGCTATCCGTGCTCTATAGGTAAACCGAACGTTTGTACGACACTGGCTGTATTAGGTGTGCACGCTGACGGTGGTTTCAGTGAATATGCCGTGGTTCCGGCAAAAAATGCGTGGAAAATTCCTGAAGCAGTGGCCGATCAATATGCGGTAATGATCGAACCTTTTACCATTGCGGCTAACGTAACCGGACATGGTCAACCGACTGAAAATGATACCGTTCTGGTTTATGGTGCCGGTCCAATCGGCCTGACGATCGTTCAGGTATTAAAAGGCGTCTATAACGTTAAAAATGTGATTGTTGCCGATCGCATTGATGAACGACTGGAAAAAGCGAAAGAGAGCGGGGCTGACTGGGCGATTAATAACAGCCAGACACCGCTTGGCGAGATTTTCACTGAAAAAGGCATCAAGCCGACATTAATTATCGATGCGGCTTGTCATCCTTCTATCCTGAAAGAGGCCGTAACGCTGGCTTCTCCAGCGGCACGTATTGTATTGATGGGGTTCTCCAGTGAACCGTCTGAAGTGATTCAGCAAGGAATTACCGGAAAAGAACTCTCTATTTTCTCTTCACGCTTAAATGCAAATAAATTCCCGATCGTTATCGACTGGTTAAGTAAAGGGTTAATTAAACCAGAAAAATTAATTACCCATACGTTTGATTTCCAGCATGTTGCTGATGCCATTAGTTTATTTGAACAGGATCAAAAACATTGCTGCAAAGTCTTACTCACTTTTTCTGAATAATACCAATAACGGCGAGTAAGTAGTACGCATCTTACCTCTTTTTTAGAGATAACCATTATGACAATAGAAAAACACGAAAGAAGCACTAAGGATTTGGTGAAAGCAGCAGTATCGGGATGGCTGGGCACTGCGCTTGAATTTATGGATTTCAAGAGTCATGCGTGTTAACTATTTGATAAATATTAAATTAATTTTTCATTGCTTCGTTATGGGGCATGGTTGGGGCAAACTCGCTTAACTGTGTATTTAACAAAGCTACCTGTGCATTATTGTTTTCAGACATCCATTTTCCGTATACCTGAAATACCATTTGCGCATCTGCATGGCCCATCTGGTTTGCTATAAATGCCGGGTTAGCACCAGCTGTCAGCGACCAGCAGGCATAAGTATGTCTCGACTGATATGATTTTCGATGGCGGAGTCCGGCACGTTTTATCGCTGCGTCCCACATCTGCCTTATTGAGTCAACGGTAAAATGGTCACCATAATTTTTTACTCTCGCTGACACTTCAGGTTGAAAAACAAAGGTGCATTTTTGTTTTTCTGTTCTGCCATACTCTCTGAAGTGAACATCAATGATATGCTCTTTGCTCAGTCTCGTTAATGTCATCTGACTCCGGAGAGCGTCGATTGCTGGCTTAATAAGATGAATGACCCGATTGGTTCCCGCCTGTGTTTTTGGTACCGTGAAACGGTCTTTTGCTAAATTTCTCCTGATCATCATTGTTCCATTTTTCAGATCTATGTCCTCCCATCCAAGTGCACACAGCTCACCAGGGCGAACTCCAGTATAAACAGAAACACACCATAAATTTTTTGCTTGCTGATTTCTGCACGCATCGATAAGACGGATAAATTCTTCCCGCGAAAGAGGATCCGGAATGGTTCTTGATTCCTTTAATGGCGAGATCCCCTTAAACGGATTATCTGCCAGGTAACCGTTATCAACACCAAACTGGAACACGGCGTTAAGATTTGTCATGTAATTATTTACAGTTACAGCCGATCTCCCTGGTTGTGTAACAATATAGTTACTTTTGGGGATCTGGTATCCAGTCAGTAACTCTTTACGAACCTCCAGTAATTTTTCTTTATTAATCGATGAGGCAAGATTTTTTTCACCGATTATGCTCAGGATATTTTTGATGACGGCACGGTATGTGTTGAGTGATGTTTTGGCGACTTCAGTTTCTTTCAGTGCCAGAAATTTTTCAGCCAGTTCTTTTATGGTTAAATCTTGTCGGGCCTCACCAAATTTTTCCAGATTGCGTGAGGAGGGAAACTGTTTTGCATAGTCGAAAACACCAGTTTTTATTGCGTAACAAACAGAGGAGCGTAGTTCACCTGTGGATTTGCCCCTATATTTCCAGACATCTGTTATCACTTAACCCATTACAAGCCCGCTGCCGCAGATATTCCCGTGGCGAGCGATAACCCAGCGCACTATGCGGATGCCATTCGTTATAATGCTCGAACGCCTCTGCAAGGTTCTTTGCTGCCGTTAACCCGTCTGGTTTGGGCATGATACTGATGTAGTCACGCTTTATCGTTTTCACGAAGCTCTCTGCTATTCCGTTACTCTCCGGACTCCGCACCGCCGTGTTCTTCGGTTCAAGTCCCAACATCCGGGCGAACTGGCGTGTTTCATTAGCCCGGTAGCATGAACCATTATCCGTCAGCCACTCCACTGGAGACGACGGAAGATCGTTGCCGAAGCGGCGTTCCACCGCTCCCAGCATGACGTCCTGTACTGTTTCACTGTTGAAGCCGCCGGTAGTGACCGCCCAGTGCAGTGCCTCACGATCACAGCAGTCCAGCGCGAACGTGACACGCAGTCTCTCTCCGTTATCACAGCAGAACTCGAACCCGTCAGAGCACCATCGCTGATTGCTTTCTTTCACGGCCACTCTGCCTGTATGTGCCCGTTTCGATGGCGGTACAGCAGGTTTTCGCTCAAGCAACAGCGCATTCTGGCGCATGATCCGGTAAACACGTTTGGCATTGATCGCAGGCATACCATCAAGTTCTGCCTGTCTGCGAAGCAGCGCCCATAGGCCAGTTCGTCATCCAGTGTTTTCCATGTCTGCTTGTATTCGCGATGAATGGCAGCAATGACCGGGCTGATTTTTCCTGTTGAATTTTCAGTGTACTGTTGATTGGCTCTGGCGCGGGCGAGATCAACAACAGACGTGTATTTTCCGGTTTCCTTGCGTTCACCTTCGCGACGTTTTTTCCAGATGCGCATCTCTGCCTGAATTTCGGGCCATTTAGCACCAGGAATACATTTATGCTTAACCCACCCAATGGCGTGCAACTTAAGCTCCGGATACATGGCGTTAACTTCTGGCATTTTCATCAACGCTTCAACGATATGTCCGTCGAATGTTGCCATGTCTTCCTGCAACAATTCCTGTGCGCTAATAACCATATCAACGGTGATGTTTTCACATGTGTCGAACTTAACCATGACAGCGTTCTGTACTTCAGGGGCCAGCTTGTCAAAAGTGACGTTCATCGGATCGGATTCAGTCTCAACCGGGACAAAAGAAGCAGACTCCTCATCCCAGCGGTTTTCCTGCATATATTCAGCATCCCATGAATCGAGGGCAGGGCGGGGTATGCCAGGTTTATCCTCGCAGACAATAAATTTATAAGCGCAGTCCTGAGCAGCCGGATAATGTTCCAGGAATTGCCAGTGAAATTTTGCTCGAGCACGGCGTTCGTCGCCAGCTTCAATGGCTGTGGCTACAGCCACAGCGCCTTCTTCCCTTGTTGCCAGTTCGTCAGGAATAGCGGCGCAAATAAAGACTTTACTCATTTGTTTTAACCTCATGACAGATTTAAGGATGAACAAATCCCTGCCATTGCTGGCATATAAGAATGAAACCGGATATTTATTACGGAACTGTTTTAAAGACCTGCCGGGATTTCGATATTATCCTGGTGAATAACTTTATCGACCGGGTAACAGTTACCGGGAATTTTCTGTTCGGTTGCTGCAGTCATACACTCCTGCATTGTCCTGTGAACACTGACTGCAATATCAACTGGCTCTCCGGAAACAAGAAAAACTGTCAGAACAAGCACAAATGCTGAATTCATTGTGCACATCCTTTTGGCATCAGACGTAAACGAGCCAGCATTGAAACAATGCATATTTTATTTAATAGCTCCCGTTCTTGTTTTCTCTTGTTAATGGCATCTTCAGTAAATACTGGGTTACTGATAGTGACACCAATTTCAAAACAACCTTCAGACGTATTAACGTTTGGTAATAACGTTTTCATTATCGCGTCCTCAACAATGAATTTTGTGATGCAGTGCCTGGTGCCTCCAGGTGACGTTAACCAGTTAACAATTAACGCCGGATACAGAGAATCCACCCATAACACTGTTTTTGGTTTTAACTGTTCCGCGTGCGCTCAGCCGCATTCACCACATCACAAAATTCACTTTAAAAAGGGCGGCAGAGCAGTCACGGAGTAAAACTGATACCGCCAAACGTCACCAGAAAATTGATAACAGAGGGCGTTGCAGCGGGGTTGTCACTTAAGCGTATGGTCAACCTGACAACCCGGTGTCCTCAACGGGGAAGGAATAACCCCGCCATACTTACCGCCGCGCCATTTCGCGGGTTGCCACAACCGGAAGCGCACGGTCGACGAAAATTTAACGACAGGCTATCTATGAACCAGCTACCTCGCCATGCGCTTTCGCGTTATGGTCTGACTTTTCAGGGAAATATCCTTTCAGTAAACTGTCAGTTCCGGATGCGCACCCGTGTCCGGCGCACGCACTCCACCTCACCCGTGGAGAACTCCTTAATTACTAACCTTAGCTTTGTTGATTAGCTACTAACGCGGGTATGTAATCATTCTGGCAATGCTTAATGCCGCTGCTTTTTCCAGATTGGTGATATCCTGCTCCAGAGCGGACAGATTTTCAGCCTGCTTAGCCCTGGCTTCATTAGCCCATTTCAGATCCTGCGCTGCATTAATTTTCTGGCGCATCCACTCATAAAGTTCATCATCGGTATAGTCTGGCGCGATGATGACGGGTTCTCGTTTCTGCATACTGATTCCTCGCGGTGCTGTTTCGCTTATCAGCCGTTAGATTTTGCCGAACTGGAAAGCGCCTGTTTAAACTCACTGAAGCTGAGAGCTTCTTCGCCTTCGGCAAGGCCTTCGAAGTATTCTTCGTAAGCCTTTTCCATGATTGTGTCGAAATCCATATCACTCACCTGAGTTTCTTTCCAGCCAGCGACGGGCACCATTTTCGGTTTTAAACGTTTTGCTTTTGGTATACGTCATTGCGGTGAACGTGCCGTCCTGGTTTGGAAACACGCCGTACACCAGAGATTCGTTGTTGCCAAGATCGATAGTATCCATGCTGACCTCATTTCCCCTTAACGCTGGGGTAGCGGAACTGTTTGCTGAGAACACCGTGCGGTGTGTTGATGCAAACAAGATTAGCCATGACTAACATATCGGTCAAGTGATTTTGTATGCTATAGCTAACATAATTGATGTGGTAAAAGATAACTCATTGATGATGTTATCTTTTATTTGTCCGCTGACGGGCTTTTAGTAATTCTTCAAAGAGTTTATTGAAGTTTTTTACTCGAGCTCGCATTTCGGCGAGCTGGGTATCCTGTTCTGATTCTGGCAGTGCATTAAACAGCTCAAGGAGCTCTAGTTCTTTGGGGGATAAGGCAACTGGCTTCTCAACAGGTGGTGTTGGTTGCTTGTCTTCATCGCCAAATAGAATCCATGTTGGTGAGCATTGCAATACTTTACTGAGGGCAAAAAGGTTCTTCCCTGTAGGTTCACTATCACCCCGTTCCCATTGTGATACAGACACATGGGAGATTTTCAGGGCTTTAGCAAGAGACCTTTGGGTGTGTTTGAGGTTTTTCCGACGATACCTGATGCGTTCGCCGATAGTTAAATTTTTTGTTTCCATAGTTAGCTAATGCTAAATCGTATTGACTATGTTTTTGTTAACATCTATCTTGTTAGTTATGACTAACAATAAAGGTGTTTTAAATGCTTAAAACTGACGCTCTTTTGTATTTCGGTTCAAAAACAAAACTTGCACAAGCAGCAGGTATTCGTTTGGCTTCGCTTTATAGCTGGAAAGGGGATTTAGTTCCCGAAGGTCGCGCGATGCGTCTACAGGAGGCATCTGGCGGGGAGCTTCAGTATGATCCCAAAGTTTATGATGAATATCGTAAGACGAAGCGGGCGGGGCGGTTGAACAATGAAAATCACTCCTGAACAGGCTCGTGAGGCTCTGGATGCCTGGATATGTCGACCAGGAATGACACAGGAGCAGGCGACGATATTAATCACTGAAGCATTCTGGGCTTTGAAAGAGCGCCCGAACATCGATGTTCAGCGTGTCACATATGAAGGTGGCGCGATTGATCAGCGAGCGCTTGGCGTTAATCGAGTGAAGATATTTGAACGCTGGAAGGCTATCGACACCAGGGATAAGCGTGAAAAGTTCACGGCGCTAGTGCCTGCAATTATGGAGGCTACCACTGGATGATGAAAAGAGTGTCCATGAACGAGTGGATAATGCCCGTATTGATTTACGCTCAAAATACTATGTTAAACCTAAAGCTGACCATCCCTGGCTTACGCGCCGAACGCAAAGTCATCAGCAAGTTAAGCCCCCGAAGTTACCTAAAAAGAAGCCTGATCCCGATAAAAAAGATTGAAACCAAGATCGATTCGGTTGAGTGCATATCCATTCATAGGGTAGATTCTTAAGTCGCGTTTCTGGTGTTCATTTTCGGGTGGTTTGTTACTTGTTTTACCGGGGATATGCCAGAAACGCGCTGAGTCAGTCTGGGCGGTGCGCGTAATGAGGCGTTATGGTAAATAGCCTATGCTAATGTCCGCTAAGAGCAAGAAGCGGAAGTTGGCAGTTTTGTGGACTGTCCCCACAAAAGTGACTACAGAAATAGTTGCAATTCATAATTGATCATGGGTTGTCAGTTAAACTCGTGGCGATTTAAATAGACTAATTGGGAGTGCGTCCATTACTTATATCTTGTAATGTTAACTATCAGAAATGATACAAAGATAATATGTCTTTAAAGAAAAGGCTGATGGCGAAAAGTGGCCCGATGAGGGCCACAATACGGCTGTCACTTAGACGTAAATATCAATGGTGCCAGCGGTATTTGTATCGTCTTTTTTCTCTTCTTTTTTATCAGGCTGAACTGTCGCGTCTTCATTCTTTTTCTCTGCCTGCTGCCTTAACAACTGCTCCAGTTGAGCCCAGAGGCTTTCAATTTGCTTCTGTACCAATGCAGCCATTTCTTTTTTCTGCTGTGTCGTCATCCCCTCTTCCGATGAGATTTTCCCAAGCTTTTCAGTCAGCACCTGAATTTGTCTTGTGATTTTGGCTATTTCTGATGTTCCTTCCGGGGCGGAGTTGTTTGAAATAACGGTTGAGGTATTTCCCTGAATTGTGACAGACATAGATTTCTCCTTTTAAAAAAGCACTATCGGCATGCACAAAAAAATCTTTAATCGTATTTCTTGTGTCATTAATTGTTTGATGTTCAGATTGTTTTCCTCGCGGGCTGGCGCGCCTCAGAAAGTAAAGCTTGTTGACAGGGGTAAACGTTCGGCAATAATTTTCTGCCGCATGCGGGTGTTGCATAAAACGTGTTACGTTCCTTTATCGACAGGTCAGGTCACCGCTCACCCGCCGACGAGAAAGCAACACTGACATGCTAAAGCAAAAAATAGATGAATAAGTTGAGTTGTGCATATGTAGCCTGACCGTCACAAAGTATATGGTGTCTGTACCAGTAAGATGATGGCCGGACTCTTTAAAAACGAGCTGACCTGCACAATACAGGATGGACTTAGCAATGGCTGCTCCTGGCACAAAGCGGACAGTGATCACCGTTCTTACGACTACTTTCTGACTTCCTTCGTGACTTGCCCTAAGCATGTTGTAGTGCGATACTTGTAATGACATTTGTAATTACAAGAGGTGTAAGACATGGGTAGCATTAACCTGCGTATTGACGATGAACTTAAAGCGCGTTCTTACGCCGCGCTTGAAAAAATGGGTGTAACTCCTTCTGAAGCGCTTCGTCTCATGCTCGAGTATATCGCTGACAATGAACGCTTGCCGTTCAAACAGACACTCCTGAGTGATGAAGATGCTGAACTTGTGGAGATAGTGAAAGAACGGCTTCGTAATCCTAAGCCAGTACGTGTGACGCTGGATGAACTCTGATGGCGTATTTTCTGGATTTTGACGAGCGGGCACTAAAGGAATGGCGAAAGCTGGGCTCGACGGTACGTGAACAGTTGAAAAAGAAGCTGGTTGAAGTACTTGAGTCACCCCGGATTGAAGCAAACAAGCTCCGTGGTATGCCTGATTGTTACAAGATTAAGCTCCGGTCTTCAGGCTATCGCCTTGTATACCAGGTTATAGACGAGAAAGTTGTCGTTTTCGTGATTTCTGTTGGGAAAAGAGAACGCTCGGAAGTATATAGCGAGGCGGTCAAACGCATTCTCTGAACCAAAGCATGACATCTCTGTTTCGCACCGAAGGTGACACTTCTGCTTTGCGTTGACAGGAGAAGCAGGCTATGAAGCAGCAAAAGGCGATGTTAATCGCCCTGATCGTCATCTGTTTAACCGTCATAGTGACGGCACTGGTAACGAGGAAAGACCTCTGCGAGGTACGAATCCGAACCGGCCAGACGGAGGTCGCTGTCTTCACAGCTTACGAACCTGAGGAGTAAGAGACCCGGCGGGGGAGAAATCCCTCGCCACCTCTGATGTGGCAGGCATCCTCAACGCACCCGCACTTAACCCGCTTCGGCGGGGTTTTTGTGTTTTTATTTTCAACGCGTTTGAAGTTCTGGACGGTGCCGGAATAGAATCAAAAATACTTAAGTAGCGCGCAGGGATAAGAGGGATGGTCCCTTAAAGGGGAGAGCTAATTATCCGGAAGGATTCTGATGATGAACATCGAAGAACTGCGTAAAATTTTTTGTGAAGATGGCCTCTATGCTGTGTGCGTTGAAAATGGAAATCTTGTTAGTCATTACCGCATTATGTGTTTGCGAAAGAATGGGGCTGCGTTAATTAATTTTGTGGATGCTCGGGTCACGGACGGATTTATCTTGCGCGAAGGTGAGTTTGTCACTTCATTACAGGCATTGAAAGAGATCGGAATAAAAGCTGGCTTTTCTGCTTTTTCAGGAGAATAAACTCATCTACAATCTTGCGCGGGGCTGAACTCCCGCTGAGTAACACCGTGCCACCGGAGAAAACCGATGGCACGCAACGCAAAATATTACAATTCTGATAATTCGCCCGTTCTTGCCTGCACGCACGGGCGGTATTCTCACGCATTCAAGTCTGAATGGTTCCAGCACCCTCCATGCACTGCAGAACAGGCCGAATGGCTGATTCATTCTTACCGCAGGCGCGGGTTCGAGGTTAAGAAAGCTCTCAGTCTCGACTATCGGCACTGGATAATCTCTGTCAGGCTGCCTTATTCCGAACGCCCACCACGTGCGTCCCGCACTTTCCAGCAACGGATCTGGAGGTAACGTGCGGGTATTACTTAGACCTGTTCTGGTGCCTGAGCTTGGGCTGGTGGTCCTTAAGCCGGGCCGTGAATCCATACAGATATTTCATAATCCTCGAGTGCTGGTGGAACCGGAACCAAAAAGCATGCGTAATCTGCCATCCGGAGTCGTTCCTGCCGTTCGCCAGCCGCTGGCGGAAGACAAAACATTGCTGCCGTTTTTTAGTAACGAACGGGTGATTCGTGCTGCTGGCGGCGTTGGCGCATTGTCCGACTGGCTATTACGTCATGTTACATCCTGCCAGTGGCCTAATGGCGATTACCATCACACTGAAACAGTCATTCACCGTTATGGTACCGGCGCAATGGTGTTGTGCTGGCACTGCGACAACCAACTGCGTGACCAGACATCGGAATCACTGGAGCTGCTTGCTCAACAAAATCTGACAGCATGGGTGATTGACGTCATCCGTCACGCAATAAGCGGTACGCAGGAGCGGGAATTATCTTTGGCTGAATTATCCTGGTGGGCGGTCTGCAATCAGGTGGTGGATGCACTACCTGAGGCTGTATCGCGTCGTTCGCTGGGATTACCAGCGGAAAAAATCTGCTCGGTGTACCGCGAAAGCGACATCGTACCGGGAGAGCTGACCGCCACCAGCATATTGAAACAACGCACAAAAAATCTTGCACCGTTGCCTTACGCCCACCAGCAACAAAAATCACCACAGGAAAAGACGGTGGTAAGCATCACCGTTGATCCAGAGTCTCCGGAATCTTTCATGAAGCTGCCTAAACGTCGCCGCTGGGTTAAGGAGAAATACACACGTTGGGTTAAGACACAGCCGTGTGCTTGCTGCGGTATGCCAGCCGACGATCCGCATCATCTGATTGGTCACGGGCAGGGCGGAATGGGAACAAAAGCACATGATCTCTTTGTGTTGCCTTTGTGCAGAAAGCATCACAACGAGCTGCATACGGATACAGTGGCATTTGAAGATAAGTATGGCTCCCAACTGGAGCTGATATTTCGTTTTATCGATCGCGCGCTGGCAATTGGCGTACTGGCGTAAGTGGAGAACGAGCATGAACCTTGAAGCCTTACCAAAATATTACTCCCCAAAATCTCCAAAATTGAGCGATGACGCTCCAGCGACAGGCACCGGTTGTTTAACAATTACGGATGTAATGGCAGCGCAGGGGATGGTGCAGTCGAAAGCACCACTTGGGTTGGCCTTATTTCTGGCAAAAGTTGGTGTTCAGGACCCTCAGTTTGCGATTGAAGGCCTGCTAAATTACGCGATGGCACTGGATAACCCGACATTGAACAAATTGAGTGAAGAAATCCGGTTACAGATTATTCCTTACCTCGTGAGTTTTGCCTTTGCTGATTACTCCAGGTCTGCGGCAAGTAAGGCTCGCTGTGAGCATTGTTCAGGTACGGGATTTTATAATGTATTGCGCGAAGTGGTGAAACACTACAGACGCGGGGAATCTGTAATCAAGGAAGAATGGGTGAAGGAACTATGTCAGCATTGCCATGGTAAGGGCGAAGCCAGCACAGCGTGCAGAGGGTGTAAGGGTAAAGGGATTGTTCTGGATGAAAAAAGAACCCGGTTTCATGGCGTACCGGTATATAAGATTTGTGGGCGTTGTAATGGAAACCGGTTTAGTCGTTTACCGACCACGCTGGCACGACGTCATGTCCAGAAGCTGGTACCAGACCTGACCGATTATCAGTGGTATAAGGGGTATGCGGACGTCATTGGTAAACTGGTAACAAAGTGCTGGCAGGAAGAAGCATACGCGGAAGCGCAATTGAGGAAGGTGACGAGATAAATGATTTTTGCTGAAGATGGCGACATGATGTTTGCATTTTTCAAAAAATATGGATAAAATTTTTTCAACGATGGGCTTTGTATACCCGACGTTAAGAAAAAGTAGAAAACCCGCTGATGAGCGGGTTTTGTGCTTTAAATGGGGCAATGGTAATGTTGAATCTCATCCCGGGACTCATGTCTGTTAACTTATTATTTAGCTGGTGACTTGGTTATTTGCCTGATGTTTAAAATGTTTTCTTCCAGTACAATGTCCCTAAACACAATGAGTCTGCTTATTATATTATTAGCAGAGCTATTACGGCCAAAGTACAGCATAAGCTTTTAAAGCCAATCAACCAGTCATCAAGACAGACGGGGTTATTCATAAAAACTCTCCATGTGTGATCCGATGGGGCCTGAAATTAAAGCTTTAATATAGCTCATGAAAGGTAAACATTGGCAGCTGAAGGGCCACGCAGACCATTTATCCGGCAAAATTCCACGCGTAATCCGGTGGTAATTTCTTCTGCATCGCGGAGATTGAGCGCTGAAACATGAAGCTGGACATCGATACGACCATCGGATGGGGTGATAAGACCCTTGCCGCTTTTGCCGTCAAAGGTTTTGACAATTCCTGTCATTTTACGGGACAAAAAAATTCCTTAATACTGATAACTTGGCGCACTATACACACGTTCCTGAAGAAAGCTATAGTTTTTTGATGGGGTTGAAGATGGCTGGATGTCTAAAATAAACATTGCTTCATATGTTCAACTATGCGTTAATGATTGCGTCGGTTTGAAGAACAGACGATATACGAAGTAGTTTACTAAAGCAGTTCTCATTTCAGGTGTTATTCACTTATTCCTTCTTTGAGTCTCTCCAATTAAGTACGAAGTCGTTTCTGTTATGCAAACCATTTATGCCGAAAGGCTCAAGTTAAGGAATGTAGAATGTCAAATAAAATGACTGGTTTAGTAAAATGGTTTAACGCTGATAAAGGTTTCGGCTTTATTTCTCCTGTTGATGGTAGTAAAGATGTGTTTGTGCATTTTTCTGCGATTCAGAATGATAATTATCGAACCTTATTTGAAGGTCAAAAGGTTACCTTCTCTATAGAGAGTGGTGCTAAAGGTCCTGCAGCAGCAAATGTCATCATTACTGATTAAAATTCATCGCTCGTCTGTATACGATAACGAAGAAGGCTGATGCCTGAGTAGAGATACGGACAGAGTAGTGAATATTGGATCTCTTTAATAAAAAGTAAGGAGGTCCAATACATGAAACAATGGCTAGCATATTTGGCAAAATCTTAATCAGGAAAAGTATGCTAACCATTGTGGTGAAGTGCAGGTTTGCTGCATGAATAGTTTTACAGCAGAAGCTAACTGCTGGCATGGCAAAACAAAGTGCGTAAGTGGATGACTCCCACAAAAAGCACCACAATCTCAAACCCGCTCAGGCGGGTTTTTTATTATCTGCTTTAAATATATTATTAAAATATAAAAAATACTTGTTACTAATAAAATCAATCAGGCTACAGCTTTAAGATTTGTCTGGAATACTTTGTTGCAATGAGGGCAGATCAAAAGGGCACCTTTTTGTACTCTTGAAAAACTGTGTTCTGACTCTTGGGTGCAGTTTGGGCAGGAACATTTAACGAGATAATTACGGCGTGATTTTGAGTTTTTACGTTCTGACATAGGCTTTTCCTGTATAAATGGCCGTATACAGTACACTAAATATGAAAACATTTCTCGTATTATTATTTTATATATGACTTTCTTTCAAAATAATTACCCACATTTTTAATGTGTATGTTTTTTTAGCGCCGTTGAGAACAACGTGTGCTGTCAAAACTACCCCGTAGACTCCGATCTTTTCAAACATATTGCACCATCCGTGTACATCGGGGTGAGGATATGAAATCAATGGATAAGTTAACAACAGGTGTTGCCTATGGCACATCGGCGGGTAATGCTGGTTTCTGGGCATTGCAGTTACTCGATAAAGTAACTCCGTCACAGTGGGCTGCAATCGGTGTGCTGGGTAGCCTGGTTTTTGGCCTGCTGACGTATCTGACAAATCTTTATTTCAAGATTAAAGAAGACAGGCGTAAGGCTGCGAGAGGAGAGTAATCCAATGACTCAAGACTATGAACTGGTTGTGAAAGGAGTCCGTAATTTTGAGAATAAAGTTACGGTAACTGTAGCCTTACAGGACAAAGAACGCTTTGACGGTGAAATTTTTGACCTGGATGTCGCCATGGACCGTGTTGAAGGAGCTGCGCTGGAGTTTTATGAGGCAGCAGCCAGAAGGAGCGTCCGGCAAGTCTTCCTGGAAGTAGCAGAAAAATTGTCAGAAAAAGTTGAGTCTTATCTGCAGCATCAGTACTCCTTTAAGATTGAAAATCCTGCCAATAAGCACGAGCGTCCTCATCATAAATATCTATGAACACAAAAATCAGATACGGCCTGTCGGCTGCCGTTCTGGCGCTGATTGGTGCTGGCGCATCTGCTCCTCAGATACTTGACCAGTTTCTGGACGAAAAAGAAGGTAACCACACAATGGCATACCGCGATGGTTCTGGCATATGGACCATCTGTCGGGGTGCCACAGTGGTGGATGGAAAAACCGTTTTTCCCAATATGAAACTGTCGAAGGAAAAATGCGACCAGGTCAACGCCATTGAGCGTGATAAGGCGCTGGCATGGGTGGAGCGCAATATTAAAGTACCACTGACCGAACCACAAAAAGCGGGTATCGCGTCATTTTGTCCCTATAACATTGGCCCCGGTAAGTGTTTCCCGTCGACGTTTTATAAGCGGCTGAATGCTGGTGATCGTAAAGGTGCATGCGAAGCGATTCGCTGGTGGATTAAGGATGGCGGACGCGATTGCCGCATTCGTTCAAATAACTGTTACGGTCAGGTTATTCGTCGTGACCAGGAGAGCGCATTAACCTGCTGGGGGATAGAACAGTGAATCAGATATTCATGGTGATTTTTCTCGTGTTGTCAGGATTTATCGTCGGAAATGTCTGGAGCGACCGAGGATGGCAAAAAAAATGGGCGGAACGTGATGCTGCCGCATTATCACAAGAGGTAAATGCTCAATTTGCTGCTCGAATAATTGAACAGGGGCGAACTATAGCCCGTGATGAGGCTGTTAAAGATGCGCAACAGAAATCTGCTGAAATTTCTGCCAGGGCTGCTTATCTGTCTGATAGTGTTAACCAGTTGCGTGCCGAAGCAAAAAAATATGCCATACGCCTTGACGCAGCGAAGCATACCGCAGATCTTGCCGCTGCCGTCAGAGGCAAAACAACCAAAACCGCCGAAGGAATGCTCACCAACATGCTCGGAGATATTGCAGCAGAAGCTCAGCTTTATGCTGAAATTGCTGACGAACGCTACATCGCAGGAGTGACTTGTCAACAGATCTATGAATCTTTAAGAGATAAAAAGCATCAAATGTAGGGTAATATTAAATCGGAACATTTACATCGCGGAATGTAAAATTTAAATAAAAAGGACTCTTCCATGAGCCAAAAATTCCCAGAAATCTTTAAGATGGCAGCAAAGATGTGTTTGTCCATTTCTCAGCAATTCAGAGCAACGATTTCAAAACATTAACTGAGAATCAGGAAGTTGAATTTGGTATTGAGAACGGACCTAAAGGTCCTGCCGCTGTTCATGTAGTGGCGCTTTGAGGTAGACAATATTACAAACCATATTCACTTTAGATGCCCGTGTTGTCATGGTTCCCAGTATAGAACATCATCTTTTGATGTTTCTGACATGAATCCTTTCGGGGCAAAATGTATCTTTTGTAAATCAATGATGATTACATTTGATAATATTTCACAATACTTAAATGCCAGCCGTCTGTCGTTGGATTTAAAAAAGTGAAAATGAAGGCTCCTTCGGGAGCTTTTTTGCTTGGTGTCTATTCGATGGATACTCACATACTACGGTAACATCATGAAAAAAATCATAGTTTTTTTAACTCTGAACCAGCAGTGGTAGTGCCAGCGATGACTGGAGTTAACACCATCATGCGTGAATATCCAAATGGCGAAAAAACACACCTTACTGTAATGGCCGCAGGGTTTCCATCTCTGACCGGAGATCATAAAGTCATTTATGTAGCCGCGGATCGACATGTTACTTCAGAAGAAATTCTGGAAGCAGCAATAAGGCTCTTGAGTTGATTTGATGCTATTGCATTGATAATTCAGGAAAATTCTCTTTGTCTGTTTGTGTAAAATTTAGACTATCGTATGTTGATTATTGCGATGTTTCATCTTATCTTTTACACGTTTGCACCATATAATCGACTTACTGTGTAACTGGAAAGTCATAACAGACTAAAAGAGGAAATGATGAATATTGAAAACTTAAAAACAAAAGCAGAAGCAGATATTTCTGAATATATAACAAAAAAAATTATTGAACTTAAGAAAAAGACCGGGAAAGAAGTTACCAGTATTCAGTTTACCGCACGGGAAAAAATGACGGGTCTTGAAAGCTATGATGTCAAGATTAATTTAATCTGATGTATTCAATAATAAAATTTATCCATAAACCTCGTTTTTACGGGGTTTTGTTATATTTGAATGGTTCCGAATATCTAAATCACAATTGTTGATGGTTTTTATTAAACCAATGCAGTCCGGCTCAGGAGTGAGAGAAGCCGGACGTTATGGTTTAGCGTGGTAAGATCTGTGTAGTTTTCTGGATGCTTTCAGTAAATAGTAATGAATTATCAAAGGTATAGTAATATCTTTTTTGTTCGTGGATATTTGTAACCCACCGAAAAACTCCTGCTTTAGCAAGGTTTCTTCTGTATTCCTGAAATGTGATCTCTCTGGATTTCAGCTTATTAGAGGTCGTTTCTATAAGATGCCTATCCTTTGAAAATTTGACAGACACAATGTTTTTTAGGCCCTTTAATAACACTGTATTATCATTTTTTAATACAATATGAACATTCTCTGTGGCTAAATAGTAAATGTAATGTGAGACATTGTGACGTTTTAGCTCAGAATAAAACCATTGATAGTTTAAATCGTTTCGAACTTTATCAAATATTTGTTTAAAAATGACTACCTGATCCATAGATAAACCTTCCATGTGATATGAGGGGGCGTAGTCTGCACGATTATCTAAATTGCTTCAATCTGGTCTGACCTGTTTTCTGAGCAATTCAGTAATGTCACTCTTTTCTTTGTTTGCTTCAGAAGAAACTCTTTTTTCTGAGCACAGTCTCCGGCGGCAGGCTTCAATGACCCAGGCTGAGAAATTCCCGGACCCTTTTTGCTCAAGAGCGATGTTAATTTGTTCAATCATTTGGTTAGGAAAGCGGATGTTGCGGGTTGTTGTTCTGCGGGTTCTGTTCTTCGTTGACATGAGGTTGCCCCGTATTCAGTGTCGCTGATTTGTATTGTCTGAAGTTGTTTTTACGTTAAGTTGATGCAGATCAATTAATACGATACCTGCGTCATAATTGATTATTTGACGTGGTTTGATGGCCTCCACGCACGTTGTGATATGTAGATGATAATCATTATCACTTTACGGGTCCTTTCCGGTGATCCGACAGGTTACGGGGCGGCGACCTCGCGGGTTTTCGCTATTTATGAAAATTTTCCGGTTTAAGGCATTTCCGTTCTTCTTCGTCGTAACTTAATGTTTTTATTTAAAATACCCCCTGAAAAGAAAGGAAACGACAGGTGCTGAAAACGAGCTTTTGGGCCTCTGTCGTTTCCTTTCTCTGTTTTTGGCCGTGGAATGAACAATGGAAGTCAACAAAAAGCAGCTGGCTGACATTTTCGGTGCGAGTATCCGTACCATTCAGAACTGGCAGGAACAGGGAATGCCCGTTCTGCGAGGCGGTGGCAAGGGTAATGAGGTGCTTTATGACTCTGCCGCCGTTATAAGATGGTATGCCGAAAGGGATGCTGAAATTGAGAACGAAAAGCTGCGCCGGGAAGTTGAAGAACTGCGGCAGGCCAGCGAGACAGATCTCCAGCCAGGGACTATTGAGTACGAACGCCATCGACTTACGCGTGCGCAGGCCGACGCACAGGAGCTGAAAAATGCCAGAGACTCCGCTGAAGTGGTGGAAACCGCATTCTGTACTTTCGTGCTGTCGCGGATCGCAGGTGAAATTGCCAGTATTCTCGACGGGATCCCCCCTGTCGGTGCAGCGGCGTTTTCCGGAACTGGAAAACCGACATGTTGATTTCCTGAAACGGGATATCATCAAAGCCATGAACAAAGCAGCCGCGCTGGATGAACTGATACCGGGGTTGCTGAGTGAATATAACCGCGCTGACAGACAATACGCAGGGGGCAGCAGGTCTTGAGTTATACGAGGTGTATAACAACGGATATCCAACAGCGTATGGAAATATCATTCACCTGAAAGGGATGACAGCCGTTGGCGAAGGTGAGTTACTCATCGGCTGGAGTGGTACAAGCGGTGCTCATGCTCCGGCATTTATTCGTTCACGACGGGATACGACCGACGCAAACTGGTCGCCGTGGGCGCAGCTTTACACCTCGGCTCATCCTCCTGCAGAGTTTTATCCAGTCGGTGCACCAATCCCGTGGCCATCAGATACCGTTCCGTCTGGTTATGCCCTGATGCAGGGGCAGACTTTTGACAAATCTGCATACCCGAAACTTGCAGTTGCTTATCCGTCAGGCGTGATCCCTGATATGCGTGGCTGGACGATTAAGGGCAAGCCCGCCAGTGGTCGGGCCGTATTATCTCAGGAACAGGACGGCATTAAATCGCACACCCACAGCGCCAGCGCATCCAGTACGGATTTGGGGACGGAAACCACATCGTCGTTTGATTACGGAACCAAATCCACGAATAACACCGGGGCGCATACCCATAGTATTAGCGGGACCGCAAATAGTGCCGGTGCGCACCAACACAAGAGTTCCGGTGCATTTGGTGGCACGAACACGAGCATTTTCCCTAATGGTTATACCGCGATTTCAAATCTAAGCGCGGGGATTATGAGCACAACAAGCGGTAGTGGCCAGACTCGTAATGCAGGGAAGACATCATCAGATGGTGCTCATACCCACTCGCTGTCCGGCACTGCTGCAAGCGCAGGCGCGCATGCACATACTGTCGGTATTGGTGCTCATACGCACTCCGTTGCGATTGGTTCACATGGACACACCATCACCGTTAACGCTGCTGGTAACGCGGAAAACACCGTCAAAAACATCGCATTTAACTATATTGTGAGGCTTGCATAATGGCATTCAGAATGAGTGAACAACCACGGACCATAAAAATTTATAATCTGCTGGCCGGAACTAATGAATTTATTGGTGAAGGTGATGCATATATTCCGCCTCATACAGGTCTGCCAGCAAACAGTACCGATATTGCACCGCCAGATATTCCGGCTGGCTTCGTGGCTGTTTTCAACAGTGATGAGTCATCGTGGCATCTCGTTGAAGATCATCGGGGTAAAACGGTTTATGACGTGGCTTCCGGCGACGCGTTATTTATTTCTGAACTCGGTCCGTTACCGGAAAATGTTACCTGGTTATCGCCGGAAGGGGAGTTTCAGAAGTGGAACGGCACAGCCTGGGTGAAGGATACGGAAGCAGAAAAACTGTTCCGGATCCGGGAGGCGGAAGAAACAAAAAACAACCTGATGCAGGTAGCCAGTGAGCATATTGCGCCGCTTCAGGATGCTGCAGATCTGGAAATTGCAACGGAGGAAGAAATCTCGTTGCTGGAAGCATGGAAAAAGTATCGGGTATTGCTGAACCGTGTTGATACGTCAACTGCACAGGATATTGAATGGCCAGCACTGCCGTAGGGTAAAACATATAAATTCTATAATTAGATGTATCTTTCCATTTACGGCAAGGAAGGGCTTGAAGACGTAAAGCATCTCACACCGAGATTATTTTTTATATGTCAGGTGTCTGAAGTTTTGCTTTGGCTCTTAAAATGGTTTGCCGCGAGGTTTTGAATTCCCGGGCAATGGCACTTATACTTACACCTGACTTAATTCGTTCGAATACCGCCTGTTTCTGTTCTTCATTTAACACAGGTGGTCGACCAAAACGTTTCCCTGCGCCGCGGGCTCTTACTATCCCGGAATGAGTGCGTTCAAGTAAAAGGTCTCGTTCAAATTCAGCGACTGCTGAAATTACTTGCATCATCATTTTTCCTGTTGGACTGGTCAGGTCAATGCCCCCCAATGCTAAGCAATGCACTCTGATACCTGTTTCGGTCAGTTGTTCCACTGTTTTCCTGATATCCATTGCATTACAACCAAGGCGATCCAGTTTTGTCACAATCAATTGATCACCACATTTCAGGCGAGCAAGCAACCGGTTAAAACCAGGACGCTCACTGGTTGCTGCTGAGCCGCTAATGTGTTCTTCGATTATTTGCTGAGGTTTGATTTTAAAACCTGCACTTTCGATTTCCCGGCGTTGATTTTCGGTGGTCTGATCCAGCGTTGATATCCGACAGTAAGCAAAAATTTGAGACATAGTGAGACTCTATACGAAATTGGTGTTCATATCATAATGCATCTCAGAAAATAATTATGATTATTTTTGTGCATATTTGTATGTACACGTTCGAAAATAAACGAATGCGTATGCAACCCCGTAATTTTGGTGAGACCCAAAATCGATTTTGTGAAAAATGGCTTTAACTCGGTTTGTTTTTCGAGTTCCGGGCGGACTCAAGGAAGAAGAATAGTGTTGCGTGTTATTTTAACCAGATTTCAAGTTGTTTGGTCGTGGAAAAGTGGAGCAAAATGTTGTTAAAGTGGAAAAATGATAAAAAAGTAAGTTTATTATATTACATTTTACCATTTAAATTTTGGTTGTCTTTAAGAACTGATATCGCTGTTTGTAATAATTCTTTGTTATCCAGCCATGATTTTTTCTTTATGTTTCCTTCAATGTAATCAAGCAATGTTCTGGTATTGATAGGTCTTCCCTGTTTTGCTACTTCCACTACAGCATCCCCTAGGATAATTCTTACTTCAGGAAGCTGCGCAGGGAACCACTTTAGGGTGTCTTTTGATTTCATGAAGATATTCCTTAAAATATTATTGATTTTCATTGCGATATTGTATGTCTGATTCAGGATATGTTGACTTATACATCGGTTTTGTCTGGGTTATTGGATATGCCAATCCCTAATTTTATTAGGGCATGACTAAAAATGCTGAATATGATAAGGAGAGATGTGATTATCAGTATGCTGTTCATATAGCCTCGAATTAGTAATGTGTTATATATGATATAGTTGACAATTTTTATCTTGGGTGTTCTTAAAGTTCGTAGATAAACATTGTCGTTTCAGGTATACAGGAATGCTAACAGGTGGCAGCAAAAATCAGGCGGTTTATGGCGCAAGCTGAAGCGGCAACTGCAAACTATCTTATGTAGAGACTCTACACGGATTGGGTTTAAAAGTATACATAGATAACAGTTTTTATCTGAAAAAGAAAAATATCAAGGTGATATAGCCTATATGCCTTTGATGCGGAGGAATGAATGTGATGGGAGTGATGTATCTGAATAGTTGAAAAACCGCAGACACACCTTATGCAAGAACGTGCTGCGATTGGCTGGTAAATTTTTCGATAGTGTGAGTATTGAATGATTTCCAGCCGTTCTTGATTTTACGCATAAATCCATGAAAAAACTACTTATCTGTTGGGGAGTTTTTTTGGGGCATATATGGGACAGAAATAGGCCCCAGATAGACACTGAGATCGAACTTAGGATGCTTTTTAAAAAAATGCAACTATCTGAAAAAACCTAGAAAACGCCAAGGAAACCACAGGATGGGAAAAAACACCTGTGAATTATGGATTTCCAGTTATATTCGCTCGGCGCAGCGTTAGTGTTTCATGAAATATTTTTTCCTGAATCATCAACGGCAATGGCGTTAATTCTGGCAATGGGAACCTACGGTGCAGGTTATGTGGCGCGTATTGTCGGAGCATTTATTTTCGGCAAAATGGGCGACAGAATAGGGCGTAAAAAAGTGCTCTTTATTACCATCACCATGATGGGGATCTGTACCACCTTAATTGGTGTGTTACCGACCTATGCACAGATTGGTGTTTTTGCACCCATCTTGCTGGTGACGTTGCGTATTATTCAGGGGTTGGGTGCAGGTGCGGAAATTTCCGGTGCCGGTACGATGCTGGCGGAATATGCGCCAAAAGGTAAGCGCGGAATTATCTCCTCATTTGTGGCTATGGGAACTAACTGCGGAACCTTGAGCGCAACGGCAATCTGGGCCTTTATGTTCTTCATTCTCAGTAAAGAGGAACTGCTGGCGTGGGGATGGCGTATACCGTTCCTGGCGAGTGTTGTCGTGATGGTCTTTGCTATCTGGTTGCGTATGAATCTGAAAGAAAGCCCGGTCTTTGAGAAGGTTAACGACAGTAACCAACCGACAGCAAAACCTGCACCTGCTGGTAGCATGTTCCAGAGCAAATCCTTCTGGCTGGCAACAGGGCTGCGTTTTGGTCAGGCGGGTAACTCCGGGTTAATTCAGACTTTCCTTGCAGGCTATTTAGTGCAGACGTTATTGTTTAACAAAGCAATTCCAACAGATGCATTGATGATCAGTTCGATTCTCGGCTTTATGACCATTCCGTTCCTTGGTTGGTTATCCGATAAAATTGGTCGCCGGATCCCGTATATTATTATGAATACCTCCGCGATTGTGCTGGCATGGCCAATGCTTTCTATCATTGTAGATAAAAGCTATGCCCCGAGCACCATTATGGTTGCACTGATTGTGATTCATAACTGTGCGGTGCTGGGATTATTTGCTCTGGAAAACATTACCATGGCAGAAATGTTCGGCTGTAAAAACCGCTTTACCCGGATGGCTATTTCTAAAGAAATTGGTGGTCTTATCGCTTCCGGTTTTGGTCCTATCCTGGCGGGTATTTTCTGCACCATGACGGAATCCTGGTATCCGATCGCCATTATGATCATGGCATATTCAGTGATTGGTTTAATCTCTGCGCTGAAAATGCCAGAGGTGAAAGACCGTGATTTAAGTGCGCTGGAAGACGCTGCGGAAGATCAACCGCGTGTTGTAAGAGCTGCGCAACCTTCCAGAAGTCTGTAAACCCTTAATCCCTTCTCTTACCGGAGAGGGGATTTTTATTCATATAACAAAACATATAGCTTGCCATATTTATATTTAAGGAATTGTTATGGGAAATAATTTGTTATCAGCAAAAGCGACACTCCCTGTTTATGATCTTAATAACCTGGCTCCAAGAATTGTTCATTTAGGCTTTGGTGCATTTCACCGTGCGCATCAGGGTGTGTATGCCGATATTCTTGCTACGGAACATTTCAGTGACTGGGGATATTATGAGGTCAACTTAATCGGCGGCGAACAGCAAATTGCCGATTTACAACAGCAAGATAATCTTTATACCGTTGCGGAAATGTCGGCCGATGTGTGGACGGCTCGCGTCGTTGGCGTCGTTAAAAAAGCCTTGCACGTACAGATAGATGGCTTAGAAACCGTGTTGGCAGCGATGTGTGAACCGCAAATCGCGATTGTCTCTCTGACAATCACCGAAAAAGGGTATTTCCACTCTCCGGCGACCGGACAGTTAATGCTCGATCACCCGATGGTAGCTGCCGACGTGCAAAATCCCCACCAGCCGAAAACAGCAACAGGGGTGATTGTTGAGGCGCTGGCTCGCCGTAAAGCGGCAGGACTTCCCGCATTTACCGTCATGTCATGTGACAACATGCCAGAAAACGGTCATGTTATGCGTGACGTTGTCACTTCCTACGCACAAGCCGTTGATGTAAAACTGGCACAATGGATCGAAGATAACGTGACTTTCCCATCAACAATGGTGGACCGTATTGTGCCCGCAGTGACAGAGGATACGCTGGCGAAAATCGAACAACTTACCGGTGTGCGCGATCCTGCGGGCGTTGCCTGTGAACCTTTCCGCCAGTGGGTAATAGAAGATAACTTTGTTGCCGGACGTCCGGAATGGGAAAAAGCGGGAGCCGAACTGGTTAGCGATGTGCTGCCTTATGAAGAGATGAAGTTGCGCATGCTCAACGGCAGTCATTCATTCCTGGCGTATCTGGGGTATCTTGCAGGATATCAGCACATTAATGACTGTATGGAAGATGAACATTATCGTTATGCGGCGTATGGCTTGATGTTGCAGGAACAAGCGCCGACGTTGAAAGTGCAGGGCGTTGATTTGCAAGATTACGCTAACCGATTAATTGCACGCTATAGCAACCCGGCGTTACGTCATCGAACCTGGCAGATTGCGATGGATGGTAGCCAGAAATTGCCACAGCGGATGTTGGATTCTGTTCGCTGGCATCTGGCGCATGACAGCAAGTTCGATCTGCTGGCGCTGGGCGTCGCGGGTTGGATGCGTTATGTCGGTGGTGTTGATGAACAGGGAAATCCGATAGAAATCAGTGACCCACTGTTACCTGTTATTCAGAAGGCTGTACAAAGTAGTGCCGAAGGGAAAGCGCGCGTCCAGTCATTGCTGGCGATTAAGGCGATCTTTGGTGATGATTTGCCAGACAATAGTTTGTTTACTGCAAGAGTGACGGAAACGTACTTGTCTTTATTAGCGCATGGCGCGAAAGCGACCGTGGCAAAATATTCCGTGAAGTAAAAAAGCAATGCCGCCATCGGCGGCATTCACACGCTTAGTTCATGCCGAGACGAATCAGGTCCAGTGGTGCCAGTTTCTCTTCACAACCTTCAACAACTACGGTTTTTCCGCGGCGGATTTGCTCAGCGGTCAGACCTTCAGTATCAATCGACAGGATCTTGCCAGTGTGACCGGTGCCGCTAACCATAACACGGCTGCCAGTGGTGATTGCGTTACGGTTACGATCGTAGGTCGTCATAGGTGTTTTCTCCTTTCTGATTTACAGTCGAAGCCCACGTAACGGGCGCAATATAAATACTCCTGTCGAGTGAAATATTTTTTGTTTTTGATCAAGCTCACATCTTTTTTGATGCATGCATGAGCCATAAGGCGGGGGAAAAGACTCTCACCCCGGATGGGATGAGAGGAAATGAATTACTCTTCGCTAAACCAGTCGCTGTTTTCCTGGCGGATCTGGCGCACGGATTCGCTGATTTCCTGCAAATGTTGCGTCATTGCACGTTCTACCGCATCGCCATCACGTTTTTGCAGGGCAGAGAAAATATCAAGATGCTGGCGTAACAGCATTTCTGGTGGAGAAACGTGGTCGAAACTCATATAGCGCACGCGATCAACGGTCGCTTTCAGGTTCTCAATGGTATCCCACGCCAGTTGACAGTCGGCAATCTGCGTCAGGAGTTGATGGAAGTTGTCATCAAGTTCAAAAAAAATCATCCAGTTGCTTGCGCTCAATGGCAATGCGTTGCTGGTGAAGATTTTGTTCCAGTTGATAGCACTGGCTTTCGGTAATCATGCTCGCCGCCCGACGCGCCACCGCGCACTCAATGGCCTGACGGATAAAACTGCCGTTGCGCACCTGGGCCATGGAAATTTTGTTGACGTAGCTGCCACGTTGCGGACGAATTTGAATCAGGCCGTTTTCCGCCAGTTTAATAAAGGCTTCACGAACCGGCTGGCGTGACACATTGAAACGAACAGAAACTTCTTTTTCCGACAACGGTGTGCCTGGAGCAATCAGGCAATGGACAATGTCGCGACGAAGAATACGATAAATCTGCTGATTGACAGGCTGTGTGGGATTAAGTTGCGTTTCGACGGTCATTCGTTCTTGCTTGTGAGTGAGTTAACTGCATGAGTCTACCACTTTTTTGTGACAAGCAATAACCCGGCAGTTACGCCGGGTATAAAAATTACTGACGGTGGACATTCAGTCCGGCATAGCTTTGGGTAACCGGCATCATTTCCAGGGTATTGATATTGACGTGAGCAGGCAGCGTTGACACCCACCAGACGGCTTCGCTGACATCTTCTGGCGTCAATGCAACGGTATTTTGATAGGTTTTTTCTGCTTTACCGTCATCGCCTTTAAAGCGGACATTGGAAAACTCGGTACCACCCACCAGACCCGGTTCGATGTCGGTGACGCGCACCGCCGTACCATGCAGATCCGTACGCAGATTCAGGCTAAACTGACGAACAAACGCTTTCGTCGCACCGTAAACGTTACCACCGGCATACGGCCAGCTACCTGCCGTTGAGCCAATGTTAATAATATGACCATGATTACGTTCAACCATACCCGGTAAGACGGCGCGCGTCATATATACCAGGCCTTTGTTGTTGGTATCAATCATCGTTTCCCAGTCTTCAACGCTGGCTTTATGCGCAGGCTCCATGCCCAACGCCAGGCCGGCATTATTTACCAGGATATCAATATTGCACCACTCGGCAGGAAGCGATGCCAGCATCTCTTCAATAGCGGCGCGGTTGCGAACGTCCAGTTGGGCGATATACAGATTATCTCCCAGTTCGTCTTTTAACTCCTGCAACCGTTCCTGGCGACGGCCAGTGGCGATAACTTTATGCCCTTGTTGAATAAAACGACGAGTAATGCATTCACCAAAACCTGCCGTTGCTCCAGTTACTAAAACGATCATCTCACTGTTCCTCAACGCTTTTGTGTGTCAATAACATAGCACGGGATGCTTAAGAGCGGGTAATACTGGATTGCAAGATTGCACTCCGTTATCAGTAAGCCTACGCTATGGAACACCTCGCGTTCAGGAGAAGAAAATGACAACAATGAATCCTTTCCTTGTGCAAAGCACACTGCCGTATCTGGCTCCCCATTTTGATCAAATTGCCAATCATCACTATCGCCCGGCATTCGATGAGGGAATGCAGCAAAAGCGGGCAGAAATTGCTGCCATCGCGCTTAACCCGCAAATGCCTGATTTCAACAATACTATTCTGGCACTGGAACAAAGCGGAGAATTACTTACCCGCGTTACCAGCGTCTTTTTTGCGATGACTGCGGCGCATACCAATGATGAATTACAGCGTCTTGACGAGCAGTTTTCCGCTGAACTGGCGGAACTGGCTAATGATATCTATCTGAACGGTGAATTATTCGCGCGGGTAGATGCTGTCTGGCAGCGCCGTGAATCCCTGGGGCTTGATAGTGAATCCATCCGCCTGGTGGAGGTGATTCATCAACGTTTTGTCCTTGCCGGAGCCAAACTTGCGCAAGCTGATAAAGCAAAATTAAAAGTACTGAATACAGAAGCTGCGACCCTGACCAGCCAGTTTAACCAGCGATTACTGGCAGCAAATAAATCCGGCGGTCTGGTTGTGAACGATATCGCGCAGCTGGCAGGAATGAGTGAGCAAGAGATTGCGCTGGCGGCAGAGGCGGCTCGCGAGAAAGGTCTGGATAACAAATGGCTGATTCCGCTGCTGAATACCACCCAACAACCGGCGCTTGCCGAAATGCGCGATCGTGCGACGCGTGAAAAACTGTTTATTGCGGGCTGGACGCGAGCGGAAAAAAATGATGCCAATGATACCCGCGCTATCATTCAACGTCTGGTGGAGATCCGTGCACAACAGGCAACACTACTTGGTTTTCCTCATTATGCCGCATGGAAAATCGCCGATCAGATGGCAAAAACACCTGAAGCAGCACTTAACTTTATGCGGGAAATTGTTCCAGCGGCGCGTCAACGTGCGAGCGATGAATTAGCCTCCATACAGGCGGTTATCGATAAGCAGCAGGGCGGGTTTAGCGCGCAGCCGTGGGACTGGGCATTTTATGCGGAACAGGTACGGCGGGAGAAATTTGATCTTGATGAGGCGCAGCTCAAGCCATATTTTGAATTAAACACGGTGTTAAATGAAGGTGTATTCTGGACCGCGAATCAGCTCTTCGGTATTAAGTTTGTCGAACGTTTTGATATTCCTGTCTACCATCCTGACGTTCGTGTGTGGGAAATTTTTGATCATAATGGCGTGGGGCTGGCGTTATTTTACGGTGATTTCTTCGCCCGTGATTCAAAAAGCGGCGGTGCATGGATGGGCAATTTTGTTGAGCAATCAACGCTTAATAAAACACATCCGGTAATTTATAACGTCTGCAATTATCAGAAACCCGCTGCCGGTGAGCCTGCGTTGTTACTCTGGGATGATGTCATAACCTTATTCCATGAATTTGGTCATACGCTGCACGGCCTTTTTGCCCGCCAGCGTTATGCCACGCTTTCCGGCACCAACACGCCGCGTGATTTTGTCGAATTTCCGTCGCAAATCAACGAACACTGGGCAACGCATCCGCAGGTATTCGCTCGCTACGCCCGGCATTATCAGAGCGGGGCAGCAATGCCTGACGAACTGCAACAGAAAATGCGTAATGCCAGCCTGTTCAACAAAGGGTATGAGATGAGCGAACTGCTTAGCGCCGCACTTCTCGATATGCGCTGGCATTGCCTGGAAGAAAACGAAGCAATGCAGGATGTCGATGATTTTGAATTGCGGGCGCTGGTGGCGGAAAATATGGATCTTCCTGCTATACCGCCACGCTATCGCAGCAGTTATTTCGCCCATATTTTTGGTGGCGGATATGCTGCAGGTTATTACGCTTATCTGTGGACGCAAATGTTGGCCGATGATGGTTATCAGTGGTTTGTTGAGCAGGGCGGATTAACGCGTGAAAATGGGCTGCGTTTTCGCGAGGCGATCCTTTCCAGAGGTAACAGCGAAGATCTGGAACGCCTGTATCGACAATGGCGCGGTAAGGCACCTAAGATTATGCCGATGCTGCAACATCGTGGCTTGAACATATAAACACCACCAATGGCTGGCCTGAGATATCGCCAGGCCAGCCTGGTTATAGCAGTAATTGCAGCAGCTGGGCGAGGGCAAACCTCACCGCTAAAGCTAATACCGTTTCGCAGTCGCCAGCAAAATGCATAACCGCAGTGTAGTTCTGGCCTTTAATATGCCACGCAAACCAGACGGTACCCGCTGGCGTACCATCTTCACCGCCCTCCGGTCCGCCGTAGCCGGTAATGGCAATACTGACATCAGCATCCGCACGCTCTATGGCACCGGTTGCCATTTCTGCTGCCACTTTCTCACTCACCGCAGAATATCGTTCAAGAGATTGCTGGCTTACGCTGAGGATTTTCATCTTTGCCTGATCGGTGAAAGTAACAAAGCCTGCACCGTAAAATTTGGGTGTATCTTCAGCTGCACACAGGGCGCTAGCCAACTTACCGCCGGTGCATGATTCGGCGGTAGTTAAGCGTAATTGATCCGCGATAAGTCTTTGACTCAACGCGGATGTCAGGTTTTCAATAGTATCGGTATCTACAAGTTGTACAATTTTATCTCTATTAATGTTCACTGTTTTTTGTCCACGCTTTTATATGTAAAGGTGATTTGCTTTTTCTGTATGCTCGTCCAATATAATAATTTTCAAACATATAAATCCGATTATTCTGAAAATATGTTTAAGACTTTTCAATCTTCTTAACTTTAGTGAGTTAAATTCTCTGTATATTTGACAGCTAGTTGGCTGATTTTAAATGCCTTATAACAATTGGCAATATTCTTATTTGGCAATTATAAAAATAGCAACCAGACTTAATAAGTCAAACCAAACGCAATTAAGGAGTTAGTATGAAATTTCAGGCCATTGTATTAGCAAGTTTTCTTGTCATGCCTTATGCGTTGGCAGATGACCAGGGCGGTTTAAAACAGGATGCAGCGCCACCGCCGCCTCATGCAATAGAAGATGGCTATCGCGGAACCGATGATGCAAAAAAAATGACCGTTGATTTCGCAAAAACCATGCACGATGGCGCTTCGGTTTCACTACGCGGTAATTTGATTTCTCACAAAGGAGAGGACCGTTACGTTTTTCGCGATAAGAGCGGTGAAATTAATGTCGTTATTCCTGCGGCCGTCTTTGATGGACGAGAAGTTCAGCCGGACCAGATGATCAACATTAGTGGCAGTCTGGATAAGAAAAGCGCGCCGGCCGTCGTTCGGGTCACTCATTTGCAGAAATAAAAATAAATTAGCCTGATGGCCTGAACTACTGGGCCATTAGGGTATTGGGTTATGCTATTTGTCATCCTTTTATTTACGATAATGCAGAGGTAATTTACAGAATTAAACACTTTTTTATCCGCTGATTTTGTTTTAAATCACAATGTTATCTCAGAGATGACTCATAACTTCGGATTTCTATGAAAATATTGACGTAATTTTGCTTTTCTCTCGTTAGAATAGCGCGCACAAGGAACTGTGAAAAAGGAGTGGCAATGATCAAGAAGACAACGGAAATTGATGCCATCTTGTTAAATCTCAATAAGGCTATCGATGCCCACTACCAGTGGCTGGTGAGTATGTTTCACAGCGTGGTCGCGAGAGATGCCAGTAAGCCAGAAATAACGGATAACCATTCTTATGGACTGTGCCAGTTTGGTCGGTGGATTGATCATCTGGGGCCACTCGATAACGATGAATTACCTTACGTTCGGCTAATGGATTCTGCCCATCAACATATGCATAACTGTGGTCGGGAATTAATGCTGGCTATTGTTGAAAATCACTGGCAGGACGCGCATTTCGACGCCTTTCAGGAGGGGTTGCTTTCTTTTACTGCGGCATTAACCGATTACAAAATTTATTTGCTGACGATCCGTAGCAATATGGATGTTTTGACGGGATTGCCGGGTCGTCGGGTTCTTGATGAATCCTTTGATCATCAGTTACGCAACGCTGAGCCTCTGAATCTTTATTTAATGTTGTTGGATATTGACCGATTTAAATTGGTTAATGATACCTACGGGCATTTAATCGGCGATGTAGTATTACGCACCCTGGCAACTTACTTAGCCAGTTGGACGCGTGATTACGAAACGGTTTATCGCTACGGGGGCGAAGAATTTATCATTATTGTCAAAGCGGCTAATGATGAAGAAGCATGTCGTGCAGGTGTCAGAATTTGCCAGTTAGTCGATAACCATGCCATCACACATTCTGAAGGGCATATCAACATTACCGTGACAGCAGGTGTGAGTCGCGCATTTCCTGAAGAGCCTCTGGATGTGGTCATTGGAAGAGCGGACCGGGCAATGTATGAGGGTAAGCAAACCGGAAGAAATCGCTGCATGTTTATTGACGAACAAAATGTGATTAACCGAGTTTAAGCTCCGTTTAACATTCATTGAGAAAACTGATGCTACTGTGTCAACGATTCGTTATCAGTGCAGGAAAATGCCTGTTAGCGTAAAAGCAAAACACAAATCTATCCATGCAAGCATTCACCGCCGGTTTACTGGCGGTTTTTTTTCGCCGTCATAAAAATCAGGCCCCTTGTACACAACTGTAACAAGGGGCCGGTTAGGTGAGGGATTATCTCCGTTCATTAGTCATCCCATTTGTGGCTGAAATACGCGGCCAGAAAACCAGAAAATAAAATTATTCCCAGTACGGCCATAAAAACATTCATATTACCCAGCATTATTTGCCTCCGTTTATGGTGTGGTGTGTTTCCTCGCTTACCTTAATTTTCATCTCAATGAGAAAGATATTAGCAGAGGTAACCTAAACGAAGGCTGAATTAAATCTTTATTGTGTTCGACTTAAATCAACAAAGCGCGGGCTGCCCCCACGGTCTTGCTCGAATCCCTTTTAACATCAGCACCCACGCAGCAATGATCACCAACGCTAAGATGACAAACAGCGAGGAAGGCGGCAGGCTGGTTAGCACTACGCCACTCACTAATGGGTTAATCGCGGCACCAAGCCAGCCTAAAGACTGGGCGGAAAAATAGCTGGCTTTCATTTCTGGCGGCGCAATATGGTCAATCAACATATACTCGCCCGGCGCATAAATGATTTCACCGACAGTAAATACCGCAGCTGACATACCCCACAATAGCAGGCTGTTGCCGGAAAAAATAAAACCGACCAGACCGATGACGAAACAGAGGGTGCCTGCTGTCATCAGCGCGCGGATGTTAGCCGGGTTAAGTCGGCGGCCCACGGAATATTGCAACGTAACCACCATGGCAGCATTCACCGGAAGAACAACCGCGACCACCTTTTCGGCAAAATCCCCATCAGCAATCACCATCACATATTGTGAAATGCATGAAGCAAATGCGCCGCTTACAAAAGAAGCCAGAAAACCAGAGCAGGTAAACCACAACAGTGCTTTATCTTGTAATAAAACTTTCGGCGACCAGACACTGCCTGTTTCCGTGGCGATGATTTTCTCGCTGCGCTTTACCCAAATTTGAATGAAAAGCATGGGAAACGCGGAACAGATAGCTGCCAGCCAGAAGGGCAGATTGATGCTCTGCATTACCAACAGCGTGCCGAGCGGCGGACCGATGGTCCAGCCAATGTTTAGCATGGTGTAGTTGATTGAGAAGATTTTCGTTTTGCTGGTGGACGAAAGATTGTCGGCAAACCAGGCTTTCAGCACGGTAGCAAAAACAGAATAGGCGCAGTTAATGAGGGCAAAAAAGAGCACAACCAGCGTCACGTTATTCACTAAAGTAATGGCAATAAAACCGCTGGCGAAGGCGGTAATTGCCAGTAACATATAGCGTTTCTTGTCGAACTTATCCGCCAGGATACCAAAACCGAGGCTAAAAACGACGCCAATAGTGAGCGCAATTGTCATCGCATAACCGATTAGATCGACACTCAGGCTGTACTGGCGACTCAAGTAAATGGTCATAAATGGCAGCGTAGCGCCGCGTCCGATGGTTAATAACAACGACGAGGCAAGAAGGGCGCTGGTAGAGCGTCGTAGGGATAAGTTCATTTGTCTGTCCGGCAGTGCGTTTCGTTATGTTTTGTTTTAGAGATGTAAAGAAATAGCATGGCAAAAATCCGAAGTATAGCGACTTATTTGCGCATTAATGCCGTCGTAACCGGCGACTAACGAATCAACTGTTAAAGAAAAGTAAATTCAGCTAAGTTGATTGCTTACAAAAGATGAAATTCAGAGGCGGTAGAATGTCGCGAAAAGATGGGGTGTTGGCGCTACTGGTAGTGGTCGTATGGGGGCTAAATTTTGTGGTCATCAAAGTGGGGCTTCATAACATGCCACCGCTGATGCTGGCCGGTTTGCGCTTTATGCTGGTCGCTTTTCCGGCTATCTTTTTTGTCGCACGACCGAAAGTACCACTGAATTTGCTGCTGGGGTATGGATTAACCATCAGTTTTGCGCAGTTTGCTTTTCTTTTTTGTGCCATTAACTTCGGTATGCCTGCTGGACTGGCTTCGCTGGTGTTACAGGCACAGGCGTTTTTTACTATCATGCTTGGCGCGTTTACTTTCGGGGAGCGACTGCATGGCAAACAATTGGCGGGGATCGCCTTAGCGATTTTTGGCGTACTGGTGTTAATCGAAGATAGTCTGAACGGTCAGCATGTGGCGATGCTCGGCTTTATGTTGACCCTGGCGGCAGCATTTAGTTGGGCGTGTGGCAACATCTTCAATAAAAAGATCATGTCGCACTCAACGCGTCCGGCGGTGATGTCGCTGGTAATCTGGAGCGCTTTAATCCCAATCATTCCCTTCTTTGTTGCCTCGCTGATTCTCGATGGTTCCGCAACCATGATTCACAGTCTGGTTACTATCGATATGACCACCATCTTGTCTCTGATGTATCTGGCGTTTGTGGCGACAATTGTTGGTTATGGGATCTGGGGGACGTTACTGGGACGCTATGAAACCTGGCGGGTTGCACCGTTATCGTTACTGGTGCCCGTAGTAGGACTGGCAAGTGCGGCACTATTGTTGGATGAACGCTTAACGGGTCTGCAATTTTTAGGTGCGGTGCTCATTATGACCGGGCTGTATATCAATGTATTTGGCTTGCGGTGGCGTAAAGCGGTAAAGGTGGGAAGTTAATAAGCCCCGAGATGTCGGGGCCAGAACAAACTACATAGCGTGTTGATTATAATAGGGCACGCCGAGCGCATCCGACTTATCACTGCCAGTACCCATGTGATTTAAATCAAACGGTGGGTGTTCCTGCGATGGGGGGAACAACCACGACATTGGCACAAGAAGTAACAACTGGCTGCGTGGTTTGTTCCGCAACGCCCTGCGCGGAAAAGAGAATAAGCGCAGCTGCTATTGCGGATGAAAGTGGTTTCATGATTGCCTCAGTGACGTTGTCACGTTTTCAACTAGCTGTTGTAATGATTTAATGGATGTAAAAAGCGCGATTCGCCCTGCATATTGGTCATCCGGTATTTATGCGGCGGAACATCAAAGTAATTTTTGAAGGTTCGGGTCAGAGTTTGTTGCGACTCGAAGCCATATCGTTCTGCCAGATAGAGTATCGGCTCGTTACTTTCCTTCAGCTTTTGCGCGATTTCCGTCATCTTACGGCTGCGGATGTATTGGCCTAATGAATGACCGGTTTCTTTTTTAAACATCCGTTGCAGGTGCCATTTGGAGTAACCCGAACGCTCTGACACTTTCTCCAGTGACAGTGGCGATTCCAGGTTGTCCTCGATCCAGTCCAAAATGCTATGAATGGTAATAGCGTCAGTATTGCGTCTGGACATCGTCATACCTCTTTTTTGTTTACGGCAGGACTTTCTTAAGCAAATACTCAAGTGTTGCCACTTCGTCCGCCGTCAGGTTTTTTGTTAATTCTTGGTGCAGGTCCTGGCCAACTAATTGATGGCATTGTTCACATATTGCCGCGCCGCCGGTGGTAAGTTTTACCAGTACGCCGCGCTTGTCATTCGGGTTCGGCAACCTTTCCACCCAGCCTTTACAGACCAGGCGATCCAGCATACGGGTCAGTGCTCCCAGGTCGACCGACAATACCTTTTTCAGTTCAACCGGAGTAATACACGCCGCGCAGCGGATAGAGCAGAGCACCTTAAACTGTGCCGCGGTAATATCCAGCGGAGACAGATACTCGTTAAGCAGGCGATCTTTCTTCTGATTAACCATATGGATTAAGCGACCCAATGGAATAATTTCATTGAACAGATCGCTGGTACTTTTCACATTAGTTGCCCTGGCAAGTAATTAGTTGCAGGGGATAATATTGCCCAGGCAAGTATAAGTCAAATGAATGAATTGACCGATGCCACGTTTTGCTAAATCGGTTCAAGTTTTGTTCAATGCGATGCAAGGCTAGCTAAAGAGTGACACTTTATCCTTGTTTACCCCTTATACTTTTCGCTGATAACCCAGATACACAGGATAACAACCACCAATGTTAGATTTGTTTAAAGCAATTGGCCTGGGGCTGGTGGTGTTGCTGCCGTTAGCTAACCCATTAACAACTGTCGCGTTATTTCTTGGCCTGGCAGGCAACATGAACAGTGCCGAACGTAATCGTCAGTCGTTGATGGCCTCGGTGTACGTATTTGCCATCATGATGGTGGCGTATTACGCCGGGCAACTGGTGATGGATACATTTGGCATTTCGATTCCCGGTCTGCGAATTGCAGGCGGCTTAATCGTCGCGTTTATCGGTTTTCGGATGCTCTTTCCGCAACAGAAAGCGATTGATTCACCGGAGGCGAAAAGCAAGTCGGAAGAGCTGGAAGATGAACCCAGTGCCAATATTGCCTTTGTGCCGCTGGCAATGCCAAGTACTGCCGGTCCGGGAACCATAGCGATGATTATTAGCTCGGCGTCCACAGTGCGTCAGAGTTCAACCTTCGCTGATTGGGTACTGATGGTTGCGCCGCCGCTGATCTTTTTCCTGGTGGCGGTTATTTTGTGGGGAAGCCTACGCAGCTCCGGCGCAATTATGCGGCTGGTGGGCAAGGGTGGCATTGAAGCGATCTCCCGTCTGATGGGATTCCTGCTGGTATGTATGGGTGTGCAGTTTATTATTAACGGCATCCTGGAAATCATTAAAACGTACCATTAAAAAAGGCCCGAATGGGCCTTTCAACTATTGCGTCTGTTCTTCGAGTGTCACTGGCCAGCGGCGAAATATAATGATTGACCAAATTAACGCGGCAAAAGCAGGCACCGCGCCCACATAACCAATCATCGACATTGACCAGTGCAAACTCACCTGATTACCTACCAACGCACCCGCCCCGATTCCAATATTAAATATGCCGGAGAATAGCGCCATCGCGACGTCGGTAGCATCTGGTGCCAGCGCCAGCACTTTAACCTGCATACCAAGCCCGATGATCATCATCGCGATCCCCCAGAAAATACTCAGCACCCCGAGGTGTATTTCACTGTTCGCCGCAGGTAACAGCAATGCCAGGCACACCAGCAACAGCGCAATCGCCGTACTCACCAACGCAGACGCATACTGATTACCCAGTTTACCGAAAATCACGCTGCCAATAATGCCCGCACCACCGAGTAATAACAGTAATGCCGTGGCAAAGTTGGCGCTGAATCCCGCAATGTTTTGTACAAAAGGCTCGATATAGCTGTATGCCGTGTAATGGGCGGTGACAACCACCACAGTTAACAAATAAATGCTCATCAATGCCGGGCGGCGGAACAATAGCGGGAGGCTTTTCAGTGAACCGGAATGCTCACTGGGCAGTAAGGGAAGTAACTTAATCAGGCACAAAAGGGTGATAAGCGCCCCAATACCAATCGCGAAGAAGGTCATTCGCCAACCGAAATACTGGCCCACAATGCGCCCGAGAGGTAAACCTAAGACCATCGCCAGTGCTGTACCGGTGGCAATTAAACTCAATGCCTGTGCTCGCTTCCCGGCCGGAGCCATACGGATCGCCAGAGACGCCGTAATCGACCAGAAAATCGCATGTGCAAAAGCCACACCAATGCGACTGATCACCAGAACGGTAAAGCTCCACGACAAAAACGACAGTACGTGGCTGGCAATAAACACCACAAACAGGCAGATCAGTAATTTGCGCCGTTCAACCTGACTGGTCATTAACATAAAAGGCAATGACATTAGCGCTACTACCCATGCGTAAATGGTCAACATGATGCCGACCTGAGCGGTTTGCATGTGAAAACTTTGCGCAATGTCAGAGAGCAGGCCAACAGGGACAAATTCGGTGGTGTTGAAGATGAAGGCGGCGACTGCCAGCGTAACGACCCGTAGCCACGCCACTTTGCGGGAAACAGTGTTTGTTGTCATAACAGATTATCGGGTGAGTTGCGAAAAAGTGATGAAATGATCTTAAAACGGTTAATGATGTGAATACAATGCATTTGTGATCTGGATCGCGTTTTCCGTTTCTCTGACGCTGATTCTTTCACGCGTCAGAGAGTCGGTAACATCACGGTTTAATGACGTTCAGGGAGGTCTGGCGTTTTGGCGGTTGCGGGTATAGGTGGTCTGACAGGGGAGCGAGGCCTGTTTTTCACCAGGTCTTCGTGAGTAACTTTTGGCGGTGTTTCATTTTTTACAAACAGTTTGAGGGTCCTGCGCGCCATATGTTTGATAATTTTATCATCACTTAATGATGCTGGCATCAACACGTCATTCAAATCACTTTCATTGGGATTCATAAATTGGTGATAGTGCAATAACATATTGGCGAAAAATAAAAACAAGTTCTGAAAATGAGGAGATTCTTGTTCTGCTAAAAGGGATAAAAAGCAGATGCAGACTTCGGGTAGTACATGTTTGTTAGAACCTAATGAATCCATCAGGCTTTGCAACAAATCCTCTTTTAATTCGCTGTCCGTTATGTCGAGAATGGCGGTGATCAAGTTAGGATCTTTATTGACGAACCATCTGTGAACCTCAGAGTTATTCCATAATCGGGGGAGTATGACAAAATTACCGCGAGAGATAAAATTCAGGACAAGCAAATCAAACTGGCGTAAGTAATCTGCAGCGGTATGGTGATCCGAAGGCAGGGGTTCAATATGTGGTGTATGCGCTCTTTTGATGGGAACACCAGGGTTGATCATTGGAAATTGTTCAATAAAATCATTCAGAAACAGAAAGAGTACACGCTCGACGCCGGTCTGAAATACGCGCCCCATAGTGACAGGCTTTGGGTTGGGAGCGCAAAAAATATTAATTTCTCCATCATGGCGAAAATTATCTAAATAAATAGGGCTTAAATTTATTACTACCTGAAATTCAATATTTTCTTTGTGTCTTCCATTCCTGGCGGGATAAGTGAGTTTAAACTGAACCTTTTCATTGTATAGCGTGTCGTTACCCCGAAAAGAAGTCCTCTGAATATATGATAAGTTGTCAAGGTTATTAAATATCTTTTTTGTGGCTGAGTTGATGTTTAAAGACGTGCGCCACTCTTCATTACATATTATTGTACTAAGTGCATCAATAAAATCCTTTAAAACTTCTTTTACCTGCGGTGCAATATTACGTACGGGAAAATCATCAGGAAGAGATATGTAATTGCTGATGCTTACTGGCGTAACCATATTTGCCCCATATAGTCATAAGTCATCGGAACATCACTATATAGAGCATATTAACCGCAAGAACTATCAAAAATAGCTCATTGATATCCCTGTCTTGCCGAGTCAGGCACATCCAGCAGTTGAATAAATGCCTCGAGCGGACGTGTTTTCGCACCACGACGCCAGACCAGCCAGGTTGTTAACCAACGCCATTGCTCAGCTAACGGCCACGCTTCAACCTGGTGATGCCCCGGCATACTTTCCAGCATAGAGCGCGGAATAAGCGCAATGCCTGCTCCTGCGATCACACAGGCCAACATTCCGTGATAAGACTCCATCTCATGGATAGTTCCCGGAGCGGCACCGTCAGCATGAAACCAGCTCTCGAAGTGGCGACGATACGAACAATTGGCGCGGAAGGCATAAATGTTACTGCCATTAACCTGACTGGCACGGGTTACTGGCGCATATCCTTGTGGCGTGACGATCATCAGTTCCTCGCGGTATACCGGTATCCCGTCGATGGCAGTATGGTTAATGGGTCCATCAATAAACGCCGCATTCAGTTTTCCCTCCAGTACACCATCCAGCATAGTGCCGGAAGGGCCGGTGGAAAGTGAAAACTGAATTTTGGGATAACGACGGTTGAATTCCGCCAGCGTGGCTGGAATGCGCACTGCAGCGGTGCTTTCCAGCGAACCAAGAGAAAATAAACCTTGCGGCTCATCGCCAGCGACAACGCTCCGCGCTTCATCCACTAACGCGAGAATTTGTTGGCTATAGCGTAAAAAGTTATGCCCGGCAGGAGAGAGACGTAAACGCTGATTCTCGCGAATAAACAGATCAACCCCCAGTTCTGTTTCCAGCTGGCGCAGACGGGTAGTGAGATTCGACGGCACGCGATGCACTTTTGCTGCAGCCTGGGTTATGCTGCCAGCTTCGGCAACCGCGTTGAACATCTCCAGTTGGGTCAGATCCATAGCATTCTCGATTCGTGAATAAGTGGCTTAATATTATTCATTTTAAAGCAAGAGTAAATCTGCGTATCTTCATACCATGACTCATAAAGGAGATACCCCGATGACCATTACTCCGGCAACTCATGCAATTTCGATAAATCCTGCCACGGGTGAACAACTTTCTGTGCTGCCGTGGGCTGGCGCTGACGATATCGAAAACGCACTTCAGCTGGCGGCAGCAGGCTTTCGCGACTGGCGCGAGACAAATATAGATTATCGTGCTGAAAAACTGCGTGATATCGGTAAGGCTCTGCGCGCTCGTAGCGAAGAAATGGCGCAAATGATCACCCGCGAAATGGGCAAACCAATCAACCAGGCGCGCGCTGAAGTGGCGAAATCGGCGAATTTGTGTGACTGGTATGCAGAACATGGTCCGGCAATGCTGAAGGCGGAACCTACGCTGGTGGAAAATCAGCAGGCGGTTATTGAGTATCGACCGTTGGGGACGATTCTGGCGATTATGCCGTGGAATTTTCCGTTATGGCAGGTGATGCGTGGCGCTGTTCCCATCATTCTTGCAGGTAACGGCTACTTACTTAAACATGCGCCGAATGTGATGGGCTGTGCACAGCTCATTGCCCAGGTGTTTAAAGATGCGGGTATCCCACAAGGCGTATATGGCTGGCTGAATGCCGACAACGACGGTGTCAGTCAGATGATTAAAGACTCGCGCATTGCTGCTGTCACGGTGACCGGAAGTGTTCGTGCGGGAGCGGCTATTGGCGCACAGGCTGGAGCGGCACTGAAAAAATGCGTACTGGAACTGGGCGGTTCGGATCCGTTTATTGTGCTTAACGATGCCGATCTGGAACTGGCGGTGAAAGCGGCGGTAGCCGGACGTTATCAGAATACCGGACAGGTATGTGCAGCGGCAAAACGCTTTATTATCGAAGAGGGAATTGCTTCGGCATTTACCGAACGTTTTGTGGCAGCTGCGGCAGCCTTGAAAATGGGCGATCCCCGTGACGAAGAGAACGCTCTCGGACCAATGGCTCGTTTTGATTTACGTGATGAGCTGCATCATCAGGTGGAGAAAACCCTGGCGCAGGGTGCGCGTTTGTTACTGGGCGGGGAAAAGATGGCTGGGGCAGGTAACTACTATCCGCCAACGGTTCTGGCGAATGTTACCCCAGAAATGACCGCGTTTCGGGAAGAAATGTTTGGCCCCGTTGCGGCAATCACCATTGCGAAAGATGCAGAACATGCACTGGAACTGGCTAATGATAGTGAGTTCGGCCTTTCAGCGACCATTTTTACCACTGACGAAACACAGGCCAGACAGATGGCGGCACGTCTGGAATGCGGTGGGGTGTTTATCAATGGTTATTGTGCCAGCGACGCGCGAGTGGCCTTTGGTGGCGTGAAAAAGAGTGGCTTTGGTCGTGAGCTTTCCCATTTCGGCTTACACGAATTCTGTAATATCCAGACGGTGTGGAAAGACCGGATCTGACGCGACATATTCAGCTCTGATATACTCGCAGGTCTTTTCAGACCTGCGGTCCAGGAGTAGAAAGTGGCAGTCGCCATGGATAATGCAATTTTAGAAAACATCTTGCGGCAAGTGCGGCCGCTCATTGGTCAGGGTAAAGTCGCGGATTATATTCCGGCGCTGGCTACAGTAGACGGTTCCCGATTGGGGATTGCTATCTGTACCGTTGACGGACAGCTTTTTCAGGCCGGAGACGCGCAAGAACGTTTTTCCATTCAGTCTATTTCCAAAGTGCTGAGTCTCGTTGTCGCCATGCGTCATTACTCCGAAGAGGAAATCTGGCAACGCGTCGGCAAAGATCCGTCTGGATCACCGTTCAATTCCTTAGTGCAACTGGAAATGGAGCAGGGTATACCGCGTAATCCGTTCATTAATGCCGGTGCGCTGGTGGTCTGCGATATGTTGCAAGGGCGATTAAGCGCACCACGGCAACGTATGCTGGAAGTCGTGCGCGGCTTAAGCGGTGTGTCTGATATTTCCTACGATACGGTGGTAGCGCGTTCCGAATTTGAACATTCCGCGCGAAATGCGGCTATCGCCTGGCTGATGAAGTCGTTTGGCAATTTCCATCATGACGTGACAACCGTTCTGCAAAACTACTTTCATTACTGCGCTCTGAAAATGAGCTGTGTAGAGCTGGCCCGGACGTTTGTCTTTCTGGCTAATCAGGGGAAAGCTATTCATATTGATGAACCAGTGGTGACGCCAATGCAGGCGCGGCAAATTAACGCGCTGATGGCGACCAGTGGTATGTACCAGAACGCGGGGGAGTTTGCCTGGCGGGTGGGGCTACCGGCGAAATCTGGCGTTGGTGGCGGTATTGTGGCGATTGTTCCGCATGAAATGGCCATCGCTGTCTGGAGTCCGGAACTGGATGATGCAGGTAACTCGCTTGCGGGTATTGCCGTTCTTGAACAATTGACGAAACAGTTAGGGCGTTCGGTTTATTAATGCAGTCTCTCGATCCACTCTTCGCGCGTTTATCCCGTTCAAAATTTCGCTCTCGCTTTCGTCTGGGCATGAAAGAGCGTCAGTATTGCCTGGAGAAAGGCGCGCCAGTCATCGAACAACATGCGGCGGATTTTGTCGCTAAACGTCTTGCTCCGGCATTACCGGCTAATGACGGTAAGCAAACCCCCATGCGCGGGCATCCGGTGTTTATCGCTCAGCACGCCACCGCGACCTGCTGTCGCGGTTGTCTGGCTAAGTGGCATAACATTCCGCAGGGTGTTTCGTTAAGCGAAGAACAACAACGTTATATCGTGGCGGTAATCTATCACTGGCTGGTTGTACAGATGAATCAGCCATGAGAATTGCGGAAAACGACAAAATAGCATTCCCAGGGTACCTTTATTTGCCGCCGCTGTCAGCGAACATGCTATCTTGGTTCGGTCAGTATTGATAGTCTGGATTTCTGGCCTTTGCTTGCGGACTGGTTCAGTGAGCAATTCTCAACGGGCGTGTTGATCGTGCCTTGTATGCTGACGTTGGCTATTCCTGGAGTGCTGCCGCGCTTTAAAGCAGAACAGATGATGCCCGCCATCGCGCTTATTGTGTCGGTTATTGCCTCGGTAGTCATTGGCGGAGCGGGGAGTCTGGCGTTCCCGCTGCCTGCATTAATCTGGTGTGCAGTGCGCTATACGCCGCAGGTAACATGTCTGTTGACCTTTGTCACCGGTGCGGTGGAAATCGTACTGGTGGCAAATTCGGTGATTGATATCTCGGTCGGTTCGCCGTTCTCCATTCCGCAAATGTTCTCCGCACGTCTCGGTATTGCCACGATGGCGATATGCCCAATTATGGTTTCTTTTAGCGTGGCAGCGATCAATTCGCTAATGAAGCAAGTTGCGCTGCGAGCCGACTTTGATTTTCTGACTCAGGTTTACTCACGGTCCGGTCTTTATGAGGCGCTGAAAAGTCCATCGCTGAAACAGACACAACATCTGACTGTCATGCTGCTTGATATCGACTATTTCAAAAGCATTAACGATAACTATGGACATGAATGTGGCGATAAAGTGTTAAGCGTGTTTGCCCGGCATATTCAGAAGATTGTCGGTGATAAGGGGCTGGTGGCGCGAATGGGCGGCGAAGAATTTGCTGTTGCAGTGCCGTCGGTGAATCCTGTCGATGGTCTGCTAATGGCGGAAAAAATCCGTAAAGGCGTTGAACTGCAACCATTCACCTGGCAACAAAAAACGCTTTATCTCACGGTAAGTATTGGCGTCGGTAGTGGTCGCGCATCGTACCTAACGCTGACCGATGACTTTAATAAATTGATGGTCGAAGCCGATACGTGTCTGTATCGCTCGAAGAAAGATGGGCGCAACCGTACCAGCACTATGCGTTACGGTGAGGAAGTTGTCTGACATCTTTATTCATTACGCGCGATTTGAATGCAATGTGTTCTACCACTTTATGATCCAGGAAAAGGCGTTTTTCCTCGATTAAACCATGATCCGCGCCACACTTTTCTCATAAAACTGCTCATTAATCATCAGGAGTTGATCAAAACAGGGGTTCGGCGTATTAAAGTTTGCTAACCTGTCGTACCAATTCAAACAGGTTGTATGACTAATCAGAAGGGAACCCATTGTGAAAACACTAAATCGTCGCGATTTTCCCGGTGCACAGTATCCAGAACGTATCATTCAGTTTGGTGAAGGTAACTTCCTGCGCGCCTTTGTTGACTGGCAAATCGATCTCCTGAATGAGCACACCGATCTGAATTCTGGCGTGGTCGTTGTTCGTCCGATTGAAACTTCATTCCCGCCGTCACTGAGCACGCAGGATGGTCTGTACACCACCATTATCCGTGGCCTGAATGAGAAGGGGGAAGCGGTCAGCGACGCGCGTCTGATTCGCTCGGTTAATCGTGAAATCAGCGTCTACAGTGAATACGATGAATTCCTGAAACTGGCGCACAACCCGGAAATGCGCTTTGTTTTCTCTAACACCACCGAAGCGGGTATCAGCTACCATGCGGGCGATAAATTCGATGACGCGCCAGCGGTAAGCTATCCGGCAAAACTGACCCGTCTGCTGTTCGAACGCTTTAGCCATTTCAACGGTGCGCTGGATAAAGGTTGGATCATCATTCCGTGTGAGTTGATTGACTACAATGGCGACGCGTTGCGTGAACTGGTGCTGCGCTATGCGCAAGAGTGGGCACTGCCAGAAGCATTTATTCAATGGCTGGATCAGGCTAACAGCTTCTGTTCTACGCTGGTGGACCGTATCGTTACCGGTTATCCGCGCGATGAAGTGGCTAAACTGGAAGAAGAACTGGGTTATCACGATGGTTTTCTCGACACCGCTGAACACTTTTACCTGTTTGTGATTCAGGGACCGAAATCCTTAGCGACTGAACTGCGTCTGGACAAATATCCGCTCAACGTGCTGATTGTTGACGATATTAAACCGTACAAAGAACGCAAAGTGGCAATCCTCAACGGTGCGCACACCGCGCTGGTGCCGGTGGCGTTCCAGGCAGGGCTGGATACCGTAGGTGAAGCGATGAACGATGCTGAAATTTGCGCATTCGTTGAAAAAGCTATCTACGAAGAAATTATTCCGGTACTGGATTTGCCTCGTGATGAACTGGAATCTTTCGCCAGTGCAGTCACCGGGCGTTTCCGTAACCCGTACATTAAGCATCAGCTGCTGTCTATCGCGCTCAACGGTATGACCAAGTTCCGCACCCGCATCCTGCCACAGCTGCTGGCAGGGCAGAAGGCAAACGGCACACTTCCGGCGCGCCTTACTTTCGCATTAGCGGCATTGATTGCGTTCTATCGTGGTGAGCGTAACGGCGAAACATATCCGGTACAGGACGATGCACACTGGCTGGAACGTTATCAGCAACTCTGGAGCCAGCATCGTGACCGTGTTATCGGCACCCAGGAACTGGTAGCGATTGTTTTGGCAGAAAAAGACCACTGGGAGCAGGACCTGACGCAAGTGCCTGGTCTGGTCGAGCAGGTTGCTAATGACCTGGATGCGATTCTCGAAAAAGGGATGCGCGAAGCTGTACGTCCGTTGTGCTAATAACACCGTTACTTCTGAACCCGGTTTCGACCGGGTTTCTTATTTCACCATATTAGTTACAACATCCTATATGCCTTTATCATTAACAGGTGCCACATGCAGCGCCTGCTAATGTTGTAAGCTTGTAGGTAATTTGTAAGTAGCGTCTTGAGAATGTGATCGTAATCACGTTTAATAGGGCGACTTTTCCACGCCTGAAGATAACCATGATTGTTCGTCCACAACAACACTGGCTGCGCCGTATTTTTGTCTGGCACGGCTCAGTATTATCCAAGATATCCTCGCGCTTACTACTCAATTTTCTCTTTTCTATCGCTGTTATTTTCATGCTGCCCTGGTACACGCATCTGGGCATCAAATTCACCCTCGCACCGTTCAGCATTCTCGGTGTCGCCATCGCCATTTTTCTTGGTTTTCGTAATAATGCCGGGTACGCCCGTTACGTTGAAGCGCGAAAACTTTGGGGGCAGTTGATGATTGCCTCACGGTCGTTACTGCGCGAGGTAAAAACGACATTGCCGGATTCGGCAAGTGTAAGGGAGTTTGCCCGGCTGCAAATCGCTTTCGCCCACTGTTTACGCATGACATTACGCAAACAGCCACAGGCGGAAGTGCTGGCTCATTATCTCAAGACTGAAGATCTTCAGCGTGTACTGGCTTCGAACTCTCCAGCTAACCGTATCTTGTTAATAATGGGAGAATGGTTGGCGGTTCAGCGCCGCAATGGACAGCTTTCAGATATCCTGTTTATTAGCCTCAACGATCGGCTTAATGATATTTCAGCGGTCCTGGCAGGATGCGAGCGCATTGCCTATACGCCAATTCCCTTTGCCTACACCCTGATTTTGCATCGTACCGTTTATCTGTTTTGTATCATGCTGCCGTTCGCGCTGGTCGTGGACCTGCATTACATGACGCCTTTTATCTCTGTGCTGATTTCCTACACTTTTATTTCGCTGGATTGTCTGGCGGAAGAACTGGAAGATCCGTTCGGTACTGAAAACAATGATTTACCACTGGATGCCATCTGCAACGCTATTGAAATTGACCTGTTACAGATGAACGATGAAGCCGAAATTCCAGCAAAAATTCTTCCCGATCGTCATTACCAGCTGACGTGATATTTACTCCATACGCCGGGCAACAATAAACAGACGCGGAAATGCCAGCAGTATCTGTCCGTTCTCTTGCAGTGGATACTGCTCTTCCAGCATCTGATGGTAGCGCTTAAGAAAAAGCTGCTGTTCGCTCTCGGTCAGATCCTGTAACCACGGACGTAATCCAGTGGCAGTCACCCAATCGATAATCGCCTGGTGTGACGGCATCTGGTGATAGTAGGTGGTTCGCCAGATATCGACCTCACATCCGGCTTCGCTCAAAATATCGTAGTAAGCATGAACGCCAGCCAACGGCTCACGCCCGCGATCCGGGTAGTTTTGTTCCCAGGCAACTTCGCGCATGAGCACATGGGTCGGCTCCAGCCAGTTATCTGGCATCTGTACTGCCAGCACGCCCTGCGGATTAAGTAAAGAAACCAGATGAGGAAACAATTCGTAGTGGTCGGGCAGCCATTGCAGTGAGGCATTAGCAAAAATCAGATCGAGTGCCTGTACCGGTTGCCAGTTGCGGATGTCTGCTTCCACGAACTGGCAGTCTGGCAAAGCACTGCGCGCTTCAGCAATCATCGCCGGAGACGAGTCGATGCCTGTTATCCTGGCCGCAGGCCAACGTTGTTGTAGAAGGGCGGTGCTGTTACCTGGGCCACAGCCAAGATCGGCAACATATTCGACATTTTCCAGCGGCACTCTGGCAAGCAGCTCCACCGCCGGACGCGATCGTTCAGCGGAAAAGTGTAGATATAAAGAGGGGTTCCAGTCAGACATTTTTTTACTCCCGTCAGCGCGTTACCCCAATTGTAGATAAAATTGATAAATTCGCCTCACGGCATCAAACCATTGAACAGACGTTTTTTACGCGGCCCGGTCATTAAAGATTCCAGTTTCGCGACACAGGTTTTGTAGTGGGGCGTGGTTTTATGGAACGCCACTGCGTCTTCATCTTTATAGGCTTCGTAGATATAAAAGCGCGAATTCACTTCCGGGTCCTGTAAGACATCGAAGCGCAAATTGCCTTCTTCCTGTACAGAGCCCAGGTGGTTCTGGCGAAAAACTTCGATAAACTCGTCAACCTTGTCTTCATGAACGTTAATTTCAACCAGTGTGACGTGCATAATTCTTCTCCTTAGATCCGCAGTTACTGTTTTTCACTCAGATAGAGTTCATATGCCCGATCAGCCGTTTCGTTATGGTGAACCACCGCCTGTACGGCTTTCATCATCGCCACCGGATGGTCAGACTGGAAAATATTACGCCCCATATCCACACCAGAAGCGCCCTGATCGATAGCCTGCCAGCACATTTCCAGCGCCTCGCGCTCCGGTAATTTTTTACCGCCAGCAATAACAATGGGTACCGGACATCCGGCAACAATCCGTTCAAAACCTTTTTCGACATAATAGGTTTTGATAATTTGCGCCCCCATTTCAGCGGCGATTCGAGTCGCGAGCGAGAAATAACGCTGATCGCGCACCATATCTTTGCCCACGCCAGTCACGGCCATGGTCGGCATTCCCACTTTCATTCCGGCATCAACCAGCTGAATAATATTTTTGATCGACTGATGTTCATATTCGCTGCCGATATAAACCTGCGCCGCCACCGCGCAACTGTTCAGGCGCACGGCGTCATCCATCGATAACGCCACGGCTTCATTACTTAATTCCGCCAGAATAGAGTTCGCACCTGACGCCCGCAGTACCACCGGCCTATTGGTCGCAGGGGGAACTACGCTGCGCAAAATGCCGCGCGTACACATTAATACATCGGCATGTTCAAACAGCGGGGCGATATTTATATCAATGCGTTCAAGTCCGGTAGTCGGTCCCTGAAAATAACCATGGTCAAAAGCCAGCATCACGGTTTTACCCGTTTTCGGATTAAATATCCGCGATAAGCGTGACTGCATTCCCCAATCCAGCGCACCGCAACCTTTCAGGGTAAAAGGGATATTTTTTTGCGGTTGATCGGTACGAAAATCTTTACCATCTTTAATATCGTCTAAATCTGCCATAACTTACTCCGGTTAAGTAATGCACATCAGAAATCGTATTTGCCGATATTCTCTTTGTTGAATATCACGCGCTCCGGTAACAGTACGATGCCATTACCATCCGCTTCGTAGTCATAGCCCTGAACGCTGTTTGGCGAGACTTCAACCTGACCTACGCCCTTGATATCCAGCTTGTCGCCCGTTTTCATTGATCCTTTTTTCAATAATGCATCCGCGACATACACTGAAATTTTGCCTTGCTGAACCACATCCCACAGGCCAAATTCTTTCACCGTGCCGCGCTCTACATACGGGCGCATCACATTTGGCGTACTGAATCCGACAATCGCTACTTTGTCATTTTTCAAGTTTTCTGCGGCTTGTGCGGCAGCGGGCAGGGCGTTGGCATCGGGGGCGATAATGGCGTCGAGATCGCTATACGCTTTTAATATTCCTTCTGCGGTTTGTAACGATTTAGTGGCATCGTTATAGCCAAACTGCGTAGTGACAATTTCCCAGCCTGGATGCTCTTTGGCGATTTTCGCTTTCGCTTCTTTCACCCACTGGTTTTGGTCCGTAACGGTGGGGCTTGAGTAGAAAAACGCGACTTTGGCTTTGTCTTTATTCACCTGACGCGCCGCCATATCCACCAACATACCTCCTAACTGGGCGGGCGTTCCCTGATTAATGTAGTAAGAGCGGCACTCCGGTTTAGTATCAGAGTCCCAGGTCAGCACTCTCACACCACGTTGCATGGCGCGTTTCAGTGCCGGACACAAGCCATCAGGCGAAACCGCAGAAACGATAATGGCGTTATAACCTTGATTGACGAAGTTATTAATCAACTGTACCTGACCAGAAACACTGGGTTCTGTCGGCCCGTCGTAGGTCACATCAACGCCCAGCTCTTTACCCGCTTGTTGTGCGCCGTTGCCACCGCTGGTAAAAAATCCCACGCCAACCAGTTTGGGAATAAATGCAATACGCTCTGCGGCCTGCACATTCATAGAGATTGCGGCAATGCCAAGAGCGCTAAGTAAGGCGATTTTCTTAAAGCGATGAAGTGTCATGAAGATATCCTTTATGGCAATGGGTTATTGGCCCGACGCGCCAGCCACTCTTTAATTTGCTGGCGATGCAGGCTAACGGAACGACCTACGACAACGACGATAAGTAGCGCACCGGAAAGGGCGCTGGACACCTGATTTGGCACTCCTGCCATTTGCAAACCTTGTTGCAAATATCCCACTAATAAAACCGCAATGGCGGTGCCGATAATGGAACCGGAACCACCATAAATATTGGCCCCGCCAAGCACCACGGCGGTGATGGCGGGCATCAGAAACGACGCACCGAGATCGGAACGTGCTGAACCAAAATACGATACCAGCAGCACAGCGGCGACCGCAGACGCCAGCCCCGTCATGGCATAGAGCGCACATAAGGTACGGTTAACTGGAATCGCGCTATAAAGCGCCACGCGCGGGCTTTGCCCAATCAAAAACACATTACGTCCGGCATGGGTTTTATGCAGCCAGAGCCAGAAAACGAGGAGACATATCAGGAAGATAATCAGCGGAACGGGGAGTCCCAGCACATCCAGGTTAGCGAAATCTGTAAACGCCATCGGGAATCCACCAATACCTTCGTACCCCGTCGCTCCGGCCATACCGGAAAGCAGCAGAGCGCTTCCGGCAAACAGATACAGCGTGCCAAGCGTAATCACCAGCGGGTTAACTTTGGTATAGATAATTAATCCGGCGTTGATCAGCCCGCACAATGCGCCGAGCAGTAAGGTCAGGAGTATCGCCAGCGGCATCGGCACACCACTTTGAAACAGTACGCCCAATGCAATGGCGCAGAGGCCGATGGTCGAACCAAACGAAATATCGATCCCGCCACTGACAATCACCATCGTTAGCGGTAGGGCGACAATGCCAATGCAGATAAAGTCACTGGTGCTGAACAGCAACATATTGAGATCTAACATTCGCGGGTTAATTGCACCAAATGCGACAATCTCAATAACGAGCAGTGCGGCAAGAGCCAGTTCCCAACCGTAGCGAATACGCATTATGCGGCCTCCCGTTTTTTACCTGACGAAGCGGGTTTAACGGATGGCGGTGGCGTCATAAAGCGGGCATATTTTTGCCGCCGTAGATTACGTTCCAGCGCACAACGCAGGCGTCCATCAAACACCAGCACCGCCAGCAGAACCAGACCCGCGATAAAATCATTCCACCATGCCGGAATGCGCAACAGCACCAGTACGCTATCGATCTGCGTCAGGAACCATGCGCCGAGTACCGCACCAATGATCGCACCGGAACCACCGAGCAAACTAATGCCGCCCAGCACGCAGGCTGCAATTGCTTTCATCTCCAGCCCGGTACCGGTCTGGTTGGGGATAAAACCAATCTGCGAAGCAAACACAATTCCCGCCAGTGCCGCCATGCAGCCGTTCAACGAAAATGCCACAATGCGAATGGCTTCAGTACGAACGCCCAGTTGACGAGCGCCCTGTAAATTATCGCCCGTGGCATAAAAACTGCGTCCAAACGCCGTCTTTGCCAGCAGCCAGGCCATAAATGCCACCAGAATTATCGTCAACCAACCAATTGCTGAAACGCCAAGCAGCAGCGGGGCGGAGAGCTGTTTCAGTTCGGCGGGTAACCCTTCAATCCATTTGCCGCCAGTCCACAGCAACATGATGCCTCTGTACAACCCTAACGTGCCAAGGGTGGCAACAATGGCAGGGATCTTTAGCCACGCGACCAGGACACCGTTGAAAAATCCCGCGAGCAAACCAAGCAGTAAAGTCGCGACACAAGCAACAGGTAGTGAATATCCTGCGTTCAGTAACATCCCCAACAGCACCGCGCACATTCCGGTAATCGAACCCACTGAAACATCAATATTGCGCGTAAGCATTACCAGCGTCGCGCCCATTGCCAGCAGGATCAGGATTTGCGCGCTGCTATAAACCATGGTCAGCGTTTGCACACTTAAATACTGGCGGTCGAGAAAACCGGGTAATACAAACAGCAGCACCACCGCCAGCAGTGCCGTGATTTCACGGTTGTTCTGAATAAACTTCAGCATGACGCCTCCTGACGCTGACTATCGCCGAAGGCAACGCGCATAATAGTCTCGACATTAATATCGCGCTCGGTCAGTGCAGAGTGGGTAATTTCGCCCTGATGCATCACATACACACGATCTGCCATCAGTTCGATCTCTTCCAGGTCGGAGGAGATAAGCAGCACAGCCACATTTTGTGCGGCGATGCTGCGCAACAGCTGGTAGATATCATTACGGGCCGAGACATCCACGCCGCGCGTCGGCTCATCGACAATCAATACTTGCGGCGAAGCTTCCAAGCATTTGGCAATGAGGATTTTTTGCTGGTTGCCACCGGATAATGTCCGTGCAGCTTGTTCCGGTTGGTTGAATTTAATATTCAGCGCCCGACGATAACGTTCCAGGGTGGCATTATCTTTCGCGGTTTTCGCCCAGAATCCACGAAGGTTATGAGTAAGGGCGCAGACGTTCCAGGCCAGCGAAGCATCGAGATTCAGTCCGGATGACTGGCGATCTTCCGGCAGATAAACCAGACCGCGCAGTAAACGTTCTCCAGTGGATAATTTATTGATCTCTTTACCATTCAGCATAATGCGTCCGCCACGCAAAGTACGCAGACCATAGAGCGTCTCGGCCAGTTCTGTGCGTCCGGCCCCCACCAGCCCAGCCAGGCCCAGAATTTCTCCGGCATTGAGCGTCAGGCTGACATTCCTGAAACCTTCGCCGGTCAGATTTTCCAGTGTCAGCACCGGCGTTCCGGCGGCATGTTGTGGGCGGTTACCAGGTAACTCCAGCCATAATTTTTGGCTGGCAGAGAGCGATTTTTCCCGTACCGCTGGGGTGATGGCCTGAATAATGTCGTCGGTAGACAGTTCGCTGGTTTTGCCGCTTAAGGCGATGGTTCCGTCGCGCATCACGCTAATTCGATCGGCAATCTGGCGAATTTCCGGCAGCTTATGCGAGATAAAAACAATACCCACGCCAGTAGCAAGCAGCTCTTGCAAGCGACTAAACAAGCGTTCGGTTTCCGCAGGGGTAAGCGAGGCGGTAGGTTCATCGAGGATCAGAATCCGCGAGTCGCGCATCAGCCCGCGGAGGATTTCCACCATTTGGCGATCGGCGACATCCAGCGATCCTGCCAGACTATGCAGATCAAACTGGCAGCCCAGCGCCGCCAGCAAGTTCTTCATTTTCTGCATGGAGAGCTGTTTTTTTGCCAGCCCAAACAGGATGTTTTCTTTTATCGACAGGCTTGGGAAAAGCAGCGGTTCCTGGGGAACGAGATAAATACCCAGCTGATGAGCATGAACTGGCGTTAATCTGACGTAGTTGTTGCCCTCAATCTCCAGCGTACCGCTATCAGCAGGGGTAATACCGGCAATAATCTTCATTAACGTCGATTTACCGGCACCATTGCCGCCGAGCAGGGCGTGGACCTCCCCCTGATGCAACGTAAAATCGATGCCTTTCAGGACATTGACCCCTGAATACTGTTTATAAACCGAGCGGGCGCAAAGTAGCGGTAACGCGCGGGTATCACTCGTTTGCATATTTCCCCCGTTCAGTTTTGCAGGTGAGTTTTGAACAAATGTATTTCTGCTTTTAATTTGTTCATAACCTTAGGTGGACATTGCACATATTTCCGACGAATAGATCACAATTTATGCTATTTTGATTTTCACGGTTGCGTTTGTTCATGCTCGTAGAGTCAAACTGTGGTTGCCATCACAGATATAAATGAGCAAGAACTGAACAATTGCATTAAAGATTTAAATATGTTCAAAGTGAAGAATGAATTATGACAATCAACGATTCGGCAATTTCAGAACAGGGAATGTGTGAAGAAGAACAGGTCGCGCGGATCGCGTGGTTTTACTATCACGACGGGCTGACCCAGAGCGAGATCAGCGATCGTCTCGGCCTGACACGTTTGAAAGTGTCGCGATTGCTGGAGAAAGGGCATCAGTCCGGCATTATTCGCGTACAGATTAATTCTCGCTTTGAAGGCTGTCTGGAATATGAAACTCAATTACGTCGTCAGTTTTCGCTGCAACATGTCCGGGTGATCCCTGGGCTTGCGGATGCTGATGTCGGTGGGCGACTGGGGATAGGCGCGGCGCATATGTTGATGAGTTTACTTCAACCACAACAGATGCTGGCGATTGGTTTTGGCGAGGCAACCATGAATACGCTGCAACGCTTAAGTGGTTTTATTTCGTCACAGCAAATTCGCCTGGTCACGCTCTCCGGTGGCGTCGGTTCTTATATGACGGGAATCGGGCAGCTTAACGCGGCGTGCAGTGTGAATATTATTCCGGCTCCGTTGCGGGCATCCTCCGCTGACATTGCCCGTACGCTAAAAAATGAAAATTGCGTCAAAGATGTTCTGTTAGCCGCGCAAGCAGCGGATGTGGCGATTGTCGGCATTGGTGCTGTGAGTCAACAGGACGATGCGACAATCATTCGCTCCGGTTATATCAGCCAGGGCGAACAGTTAATGATTGGCCGAAAAGGGGCGGTTGGCGACATTTTAGGCTACTTTTTTGATGCAAAAGGTGACGTTGTCACGAATATCAAAATACATAACGAACTGATTGGCTTACCTTTAAGCGCGCTGAAGACCATACCCGTCCGGGTTGGCGTGGCAGGGGGAGAAAATAAAGCCGAAGCAATTGCCGCTGCAATGAAAGGCGGTTATATCAACGCACTGGTTACCGATCAGGACACAGCAGCGGCGATTTTACGTAGTTAAATTTGCATGACCTTATTACCGGGAATGATGGAGAACGTATAGAGGAACAGACAGAACGCATAAGCCGAGGATAATCTAATGGCTCGACTCTTTACCCTTTCAGAATCAAAGTACTACCTGATGGCGCTGGATGCAGGCACCGGAAGTATTCGGGCTGTGATATTCGACCTGGAAGGCAATCAAATAGCAGTGGGACAGGCGGAGTGGCGGCATCTGGCAGTACCGGACGTTCCTGGTTCTATGGAATTTGATCTCAACAAAAACTGGCAACTGGCGTGTGAGTGTATGCGCCAGGCGCTGCACAACGCCGGCATAGCCCCGGAGTATATCGCTGCCGTTTCGGCATGTTCGATGCGTGAAGGCATTGTTTTATATAATAATGAAGGAGCCCCGATCTGGGCCTGCGCCAATGTGGATGCCAGAGCGGCACGCGAAGTTAGCGAACTTAAAGAACTGCACAACAATACCTTTGAAAACGAAGTTTATCGCGCGACCGGACAAACACTGGCTTTAAGTGCCATCCCCAGATTACTTTGGCTGGCGCACCATCGTTCCGATATTTACCGTCAGGCATCAACCATCACCATGATCAGCGACTGGCTGGCCTATATGCTCAGCGGCGAACTGGCGGTGGATCCCTCTAACGCTGGCACCACGGGACTTCTTGATCTAACCACCCGTGACTGGAAACCTGCATTGCTGGATATGGCTGGCCTACGTGCCGATATTCTTTCTCCTGTCAAAGAAACCGGCACATTGCTGGGCGTGGTAAGTTCACAAGCGGCGGAACTCTGCGGTCTGAAGGCGGGCACTCCGGTGGTCGTTGGAGGAGGCGACGTGCAGCTTGGTTGCCTTGGGTTAGGCGTTGTGCGTCCGGCACAAACCGCGGTTCTTGGCGGCACATTCTGGCAGCAAGTTGTAAATTTAGCCGCGCCGGTGACAGACCCAGAAATGAACGTGCGCGTTAATCCTCATGTTATTCCTGGCATGGTACAAGCTGAATCTATAAGCTTTTTTACCGGACTCACCATGCGCTGGTTCCGCGATGCTTTCTGTGCCGAAGAAAAACTGATTGCCGAACGTTTAGGCATCGACACCTATACGCTGCTGGAAGAGATGGCCAGTCGGGTGCCGCCTGGGTCGTGGGGCGTAATGCCGATCTTCTCCGACAGAATGCGCTTTAAAACCTGGTATCACGCTGCGCCTTCCTTTATTAACTTGTCCATTGACCCGGATAAATGTAACAAAGCGACATTGTTCCGTGCGCTGGAAGAAAATGCGGCGATTGTATCAGCGTGTAACTTGCAGCAAATTGCTGATTTCTCGAATATTCATCCTTCATCGTTAGTCTTTGCAGGCGGAGGTTCAAAAGGGAAATTATGGAGTCAAATTCTCGCTGATGTCTCGGGATTACCCGTCAATATTCCGGTGGTCAAAGAAGCCACTGCATTAGGATGTGCCATTGCAGCTGGCGTCGGTGCCGGAATTTTTTCATCAATGGCAGAAACCGGAGAACGCCTGGTTCGCTGGGAACGGACGCACACACCAGACCCGGAAAAGCATGAACTTTATCAGGATTCACGCGATAAGTGGCAGGCAGTTTATCAGGATCAGCTGGGGCTGGTTGATCATGGACTGACGACGTCGTTATGGAAAGCGCCTGGGTTATAGTTTCATTGACAGCCACATCATGATGACCGTGGCTGTTAGTTTTTGAGTATAGTTATTCTTATTTCCCTTCTTTTAGAGCTGGCTTGTTAAAAGCCAGCTTGCAGATTCATCGTTCCATCACCAGTACGATATTCAAGGGAAAATTGCTATTTTTCTTAAAGCATTAAGCACAACCCTTATTTTATAGCGAATATTCCTAAAGACACTAATGGATGCAAAAGGGGTTTAATAAACTTCGATTTTTAGCAATTAGTGCTATTCTTTGTTAAATATGATGATGATAATTTTCCTATTGAAAGAAACAGTTTTCTTATTAAGCAACAATAACTCATAGTTCATATTTAAATAAAATAAGAACTATGCAATTTTTAATCTATCAATTCGAAAGCATTAGCAAATTAGCCAAATTGACACCTTCCCACCTCCAACTAACACTCAATACAGACCTCTGACAATTTAATAAGTTTCATTTTTAATGTCTGACGACTCATCTCTTTCGTGGCTGTATTGTTTGTATATGGAGCGTTTATATGAATAGAATCTATCGCGTGATATGGAATTGCACTCTACAGGTATTTCAGGCCTGCTCGGAATTAACTCGCAGGGCAGGTAAAACATCGACGGTTAATTTGCGTAAATCCTCTGGACTGACAACGAAATTCAGTAGATTGACGCTGGGTGTTTTGCTGGCACTAAGCGGTTCAGCGTCTGGTGCAAGTCTGGAAGTTGATAATGATCAGATTACCAATATTGATACTGATGTTGCTTATGATGCCTACCTGGTTGGCTGGTATGGCACTGGAGTGCTTAATATTTTGGCTGGCGGTAATGCCTCCTTAACCACTATTACTACCAGCGTCATTGGCGCTAATGAGGACTCAGAGGGCACCGTTAATGTTTTGGGTGGCACCTGGCGATTGTATGATAGCGGAAATAATGCAAGGCCTTTAAATGTGGGTCAATCCGGAACGGGGACGCTGAATATTAAACAGAAGGGTCACGTCGATGGAGGCTATTTAAGATTAGGTTCTTCGACAGGAGGCGTCGGGACGGTCAATGTTGAGGGAGAGGACTCTGTTCTGACGACCGAATTATTCGAAATAGGTAGCTATGGCACAGGTTCATTAAATATTACGGATAAGGGTTACGTCACGAGTTCAATCGTCGCCATTTTAGGCTATCAGGCGGGCAGTAATGGCCAGGTTGTCGTTGAAAAGGGTGGCGAGTGGCTAATAAAAAATAATGATTCCTCAATTGAATTTCAAATTGGTAATCAAGGAACTGGGGAGGCGACTATTCGCGAGGGGGGGTTGGTTACGGCTGAAAATACGATTATCGGTGGCAATGCCACCGGTATCGGAACCCTGAATGTGCAGGATCAAGACTCTGTCATCACGGTACGCAGACTCTATAATGGATATTTCGGTAATGGCACAGTCAATATTTCCAATAATGGACTGATTAATAACAAAGAATATTCATTGGTGGGCGTTCAGGACGGTTCCCACGGTGTCGTCAACGTGACCGATAAAGGGCATTGGAATTTCCTCGGAACGGGCGAAGCTTTCCGCTATATCTATATCGGTGATGCTGGCGACGGTGAACTTAATGTCTCGAGTGAAGGCAAAGTAGATTCGGGAATTATCACTGCGGGGATGAAAGAAACAGGCACAGGCAACATTACTGTTAAGGATAAGAACTCCGTTATCACTAATCTCGGAACTAATCTTGGTTATGACGGCCACGGCGAAATGAATATCAGTAATCAGGGGCTTGTTGTCAGCAACGGAGGAAGTTCACTCGGTTATGGAGAAACCGGCGTCGGGAATGTCAGCATCACCACGGGGGGAATGTGGGAGGTCAATAAGAATGTCTATACCACCATTGGTGTTGCGGGCGTCGGAAACCTCAATATTAGCGATGGCGGTAAGTTCGTATCGCAAAATATTACTTTTTTGGGCGATAAAGCAAGCGGTATCGGCACACTGAACCTGATGGATGCGACATCATCGTTCGATACTGTGGGTATCAATGTCGGTAATTTTGGTAGCGGTATCGTAAATGTCAGTAATGGTGCCACCCTTAATTCAACGGGCTATGGATTTATCGGAGGAAATGCCTCCGGTAAGGGGATAGTTAATATTTCAACGGACAGTCTCTGGAATTTAAAGACATCATCTACTAACGCACAATTGCTACAGGTCGGTGTATTAGGCACGGGTGAACTGAATATTACCACCGGAGGTATAGTTAAAGCGCGTGATACACAGATAGCTCTCAATGACAAAAGTAAGGGCGACGTGAGGGTGGATGGGCAGAACTCTCTTCTTGAAACATTCAATATGTACGTAGGGACATCTGGTACGGGTACGTTAACCCTGACGAATAACGGTACGCTGAATGTCGAAGGTGGAGAAGTTTACTTAGGTGTTTTTGAGCCTGCTGTAGGAACGCTAAACATTGGTGCTGCTCACGGTGAGGCGGCGGCAGATGCCGGATTTATCACCAATGCGACGAAAGTGGAGTTTGGTCTTGGCGAAGGCGTTTTTGTCTTTAATCATACCAATAACAGTGATGCCGGCTACCAGGTCGATATGCTGATTACAGGTGACGATAAAGACGGAAAAGTGATCCATGATGCAGGCCATACGGTGTTCAATGCAGGGAATACTTATAGCGGTAAAACGCTGGTCAATGACGGCCTCCTGACCATTGCGTCTCATACGGCAGATGGGGTAACGGGCATGGGGTCGAGTGAAGTAACCATTGCAAACCCCGGTACGCTCGACATTCTCGCATCAACGAACAGTGCAGGAGATTACACGCTGACCAATGCGCTCAAAGGCGATGGCTTGATGCGAGTGCAGCTGTCATCCTCCGACAAGATGTTTGGCTTTACCCATGCAACAGGGACTGAATTCGCCGGTGTTGCCCAACTGAAAGACAGTACCTTCACTCTGGAACGCGACAACACCGCTGCGCTTACTCACGCGATGTTGCAGTCTGACAGTGAAAATACCACATCGGTAAAAGTTGGAGAGCAATCCATTGGTGGACTGGCCATGAATGGAGGTACCATCATTTTCGATACGGATATTCCTGCTGCGACGCTCGCGGAGGGATATATCAGCGTCGATACGCTGGTTGTCGGCGCGGGTGACTACACCTGGAAAGGCCGTAACTATCAGGTAAACGGGACGGGCGACGTGCTTATCGACGTGCCTAAACCGTGGAATGATCCCATGGCGAATAACCCTCTGACGACGCTCAATTTGCTGGAACACGACGATAGCCATGTCGGCGTTCAACTGGTGAAGGCGCAAACGGTTATTGGGTCGGGTGGCTCATTAACGTTACGTGATTTACAGGGCGACGAGGTGGAAGCGGACAAAACGTTACACATTGCGCAAAACGGAACGGTGGTCGCCGAGGGTGATTATGGATTCCGCCTCACGACCGCACCAGGTAATGGTTTGTACGTTAACTATGGGCTGAAAGCGCTGAACATCCATGGTGGGCAAAAGCTGACGTTAGCCGAACATGGCGGAGCCTATGGCGCAACGGCCGATATGTCGGCAAAAATCGGTGGTGAAGGGGATCTGGCAATCAATACGGTGCGACAGGTTTCGCTTTCCAACGGTCAGAACGACTATCAGGGGGCAACCTACGTTCAGATGGGGACATTACGTACCGATGCGGATGGTGCACTTGGCAACACCCGGGAACTGAACATCAGCAACGCGGCCATCGTCGATCTTAATGGATCGACGCAGACGGTAGAGACATTCACCGGGCAGATGGGTTCGACTGTTTTGTTCAAAGAGGGGGCGCTGACGGTAAATAAAGGTGGGATCAGTCAGGGTGAACTGACAGGTGGCGGAAACCTGAATGTTACAGGGGGAACGCTGGCTATCGAGGGGCTTAATGCACGCTACAATGCGTTAACCAGCATTAGCCCAAATGCGGAAGTCAGCCTCGATAATACTCAGGGGTTAGGCAGAGGAAATATTGCCAATGACGGTCTGTTAACGCTAAAAAACGTGACTGGCGAACTGCGTAATAGCATAAGCGGGAAGGGTATCGTGAGCGCAACCGCCAGGACAGATGTAGAGTTGGATGGCGATAATAGCCGCTTTGTGGGGCAATTCAACATTGATACAGGCAGCGCGCTCAGCGTCAACGAGCAGAAAAACCTGGGTGATGCTTCCGTTATCAATAATGGCCTGCTCACCATCTCCACTGAGCGTAGCTGGGCGATGACGCACAGTATCAGCGGTAGCGGTGATGTGACAAAACTGGGTACCGGGATCCTGACTCTTAACAACGATTCCGCGGCGTATCAGGGTACGACGGATATCGTGGGGGGGGAAATTGCTTTCGGTTCCGACTCTGCCATTAATATGGCAAGTCAACACATTAATATCCATAACAGCGGTGTGATGTCGGGAAATGTCACCACTGCAGGTGATATGAACGTTATGCCTGGGGGGGGCACTGCGTGTCGCTAAAACCACTATCGGCGGCAACCTGGAGAATGGCGGCACGGTTCAAATGAATAGCGAAGGGGGGAAACCGGGGAATGTACTGACCGTTAACGGCAACTATACCGGAAACAATGGCCTGATGACGTTCAACGCGACGCTGGGCGGCGATAATTCGCCCACCGATAAGATGAACGTGAAAGGCGATACCCAAGGGAACACTCGCGTTCGGGTTGATAACATTGGCGGCGTCGGTGCACAAACGGTCAACGGTATTGAACTCATTGAGGTTGGCGGTAATTCTGCAGGTAACTTCGCGCTGACCACCGGAACTGTCGAAGCTGGGGCTTACGTCTACACGCTGGCTAAAGGGAAGGGGAATGACGAGAAAAACTGGTATCTGACCAGTAAATGGGACGGCGTAACGCCAGCGGATACACCCGATCCCATCAATAATCCCCCTGTTGTGGATCCGGAAGGCCCATCAGTTTATCGCCCGGAGGCCGGAAGCTATATCAGCAACATTGCCGCAGCCAACTCGCTGTTTAGCCATCGTTTACACGACCGTCTGGGTGAGCCGCAGTATACAGATTCACTGCATTCTCAGGGGTCGGCAAGCAGTATGTGGATGCGTCATGTCGGAGGGCACGAACGTTCAAGGGCCGGTGACGGTCAGCTAAATACTCAGGCTAACCGCTATGTATTGCAGCTAGGCGGCGATTTGGCGCAGTGGAGTAGCAACGCGCAGGATCGCTGGCATCTTGGCGTGATGGCAGGCTACGCCAATCAGCACAGTAATACTCAGAGTAATCGTGTGGGTTATAAATCGGATGGGCGCATCAGCGGTTACAGCGCTGGGCTGTACGCGACCTGGTATCAGAACGATGCGAATAAGACCGGCGCTTATGTTGACAGCTGGGCGCTGTATAACTGGTTTGATAACAGCGTCAGTTCCGATAACCGTTCTGCTGACGACTATGATTCTCGCGGTGTGACGGCCTCTGTTGAGGGTGGGTATACCTTTGAAGCGGGAACATTTAGCGGCAGCGAAGGGACGCTGAATACCTGGTACGTCCAGCCACAGGCGCAAATCACCTGGATGGGTGTGAAAGATTCCGACCATACCCGGAAAGACGGAACGCGCATTGAAACGGAAGGCGACGGAAATGTGCAAACGCGACTTGGGGTGAAAACCTACCTGAACAGCCATCACCAGCGTGACGATGGTAAACAGCGTGAGTTCCAGCCTTACATTGAAGCGAACTGGATCAACAATAGCAAAGTCTACGCCGTGAAGATGAATGGTCAAACCGTAGGCCGTGAAGGTGCGCGTAATCTCGGTGAAGTACGTACCGGGGTTGAGGCGAAAGTAAATAACAACCTTAGCCTGTGGGGGAATGTCGGTGTGCAACTAGGTGATAAAGGCTATAGCGATACTCAGGGCATGCTGGGAGTGAAATATAGCTGGTAAACCGTATAAGCCGCATGTCGAGATGGCATGCGGCTTAATATTGCCGACTTCAAACGGCGCATCAACGCCTTATTTAAATCCTCCTTTTTATCCGCGATCGCGGATATCGCAGCGTTTATCCCGTAGAGCGGATAAGATGTGTTTCCAGATTGACTTATCCTCACTAAAGGATAAAACTTATAATATCCCCTTAAGCGGATAAACTTGCTGTGGACGTATGACATGATGAGCTTTCAGAAGATCTATAGCCCAACGCAATTGGCGAATGCAATGAAACTGGTTCGCCAGCAAAATGGCTGGACGCAGAGCGAGCTGGCGAAAAAAATTGGTATTAAGCAGGCGACGATTTCCAATTTCGAAAACAACCCTGACAATACCACGCTCACGACATTTTTTAAGATTTTACAGTCGCTTGAACTCTCAATGACGCTATGCGACGCGAAAAATGCCTCGCCAGAATCAACAGAACAGCAAAATCTGGAGTGGTAATGCCTAAACTTGTCACTTGGATGAACAACCAGCGGGTAGGCGAGTTAACGAAGTTAGCCAACGGCGCGCACACCTTTAAGTATGCACCGGAGTGGTTAGCAAGCCGTTATGCCAGACCGTTGTCACTTTCGCTGCCATTGCAGAGGGGGAATATCACCTCTGATGCCGTATTTAACTTCTTCGATAACCTGTTACCCGATAGCCCGATTGTACGTGACCGGATCGTTAAACGTTATCATGCCAAATCCAGACAACCGTTTGATTTATTGTCAGAAATAGGGCGAGACAGCGTTGGTGCCGTGACGTTAATACCCGAAGACGAAACCGTAACGCATCCGATAATGGCATGGGAAAAGCTTACTGAAGCCAGACTTGAAGAAGTATTAACGGCTTATAAAGCAGATATCCCGCTAGGCATGATTAGAGAAGAAAATGACTTTCGCATCTCGGTTGCTGGCGCACAGGAGAAGACAGCACTGCTCAGAATAGGCAATGACTGGTGCATTCCGAAAGGAATAACGCCGACGACGCACATCATTAAATTACCGATTGGCGAAATCAGGCAGCCCAATGCGACGCTCGATCTCAGCCAAAGCGTTGATAATGAGTATTACTGTCTGCTGCTGGCGAAAGAACTTGGGTTGAATGTTCCGGACGCAGAAATCATTAAAGCGGGAAATGTGCGCGCGTTAGCGGTCGAACGTTTTGACAGGCGTTGGAATGCTGAGCGAACGGTTTTACTTCGCTTGCCACAGGAGGATATGTGTCAGACATTCGGTTTACCTTCATCGGTGAAATATGAATCAGATGGAGGCCCAGGCATCGCGCGGATCATGGCTTTTTTGATGGGGTCCAGCGAGGCGCTGAAAGATCGCTATGATTTTATGAAATTCCAGGTCTTCCAGTGGTTGATTGGCGCAACGGACGGTCATGCAAAAAACTTCTCCGTATTTATTCAGGCTGGCGGCAGTTATCGACTCACGCCATTTTACGACATCATTTCAGCATTTCCGGTCCTTGGCGGTACGGGAATACACATCAGCGATCTCAAACTGGCAATGGGGCTTAACGCATCCAAAGGCAAAAAAACGGCAATCGATAAAATTTATCCGCGACATTTTTTGGCGACAGCAAAGGTGCTGAGATTCCCGGAAGTGCAGATGCATGAAATCCTGAGTGACTTTGCCAGAATGATTCCAGCAGCACTGGATAACGTGAAGACTTCATTACCGACAGATTTTCCGGAGAACGTGGTGACGGCAGTTGAAAGCAATGTGTTGAGGTTGCATGGACGGTTAAGCCGAGAATACGGTAGTAAGTGAGATATGGGGTTTGGTCATTGTTAATGAGCATGACAATCATGACCGCCAACGACTGGATTCTTCCTTGGTTTATATTGGTGCGCATAATGTATATTATGTTAAATCATGTCTGAGTGATGCGAAGTGCTTTTCTGGTAGTCGTTATTCGTTCAGGGTTCAAGAACTTAAGCCTCTCCTCTTTCATAATTGGCCTGTGCATGGAGAAATAGCCTGGTTATTCCCTGCCCCATGCTAAGAGCGCAGTGTCTGTCGCATAGACACTGCATACGAAAACACCAGAGGGTGCTGTTACTTATTTAAGGACGGATCAAGCGGGAATGAGTCCACTCCGGTATCAGAAATGGCTACGTCTCAATGAAGTCAGGCGACAGATGCTGAATGAACATTACGATGTCACCACAGCAGCCTATGCTGTCGGTTACGAAAGCTATCCCATTTCAGTCGGGAATATTCGCGGATGTTTGGAGAGTCACCCAAGAGAGATATTACCAGGTTAAGAAAGTCTGTCGGACAGCTTTAATAAACCCTGCACTTATCTGTTTAGAGCAATTCGGTGTTAGTTTCAGCAAGCAAACATTAACCATAGCTAATGATTTATAGCCATATTAACCATTGGTAGCTCTTGACCTTTCCTGACACTTCCCTTGTTCGCAATAATATTCTGTTTAGTCACGGTTTATAAATAACATGCATAATGAAATCGTCATGTTATTTAGCGACATAAAATGTTTTTGCAAATACTCTCTTCAACAAGTGCAGCAATAAACTTGTTGTGGAACCAATATCCAGGTCGCAGGATATCGCTATTCTACGCAAGGTTTTTATAACTTATCCGACAGTGCCTACAGTCGAATGAGTGGTTACACCGTCAAGCCTCCTACCGGAGACACCAATGAGCAGACACAATTTATTGATTATTTTAATCTGTTCTACAGTAAGCGTGGTCAGGAACAAATAAGCATCTCTCAGCAGCTTGGAAATTACGGTACGACATTTTTCAGTGCCAGTCGCCAAAGTTACTGGAACACGTCACGCAGCGACCAGCAAATATCATTTGGATTAAATGTGCCGTTTGGTGATATTACGACTTCGCTGAATTACAGCTATTCCAATAATATATGGCAAAACGATCGGGATCATTTACTCGCTTTTACGCTTAATGTTCCCTTCAGTCATTGGATGCGTACAGACAGTCAGTCGGCATTTCGTAATTCAAACGCCAGTTACAGTATGTCAAACGATTTGAAAGGCGGCATGACCAATCTATCGGGGGTTTATGGCACTCTGCTGCCGGATAATAACCTGAATTATAGCGTTCAGGTCGGTAACACCCACGGAGGTAATACATCGTCTGGCACCAGTGGTTACAGTTCTCTTAATTATCGTGGAGCTTATGGTAATACTAATGTCGGTTACAGTCGGAGTGGTGACAGCAGCCAGATTTATTACGGAATGAGTGGTGGGATTATTGCTCATGCTGATGGCATCACCTTTGGACAGCCGCTGGGCGACACAATGGTTCTGGTTAAGGCTCCTGGTGCTGATAATGTCAAAATAGAGAACCAGACCGGAATTCATACCGACTGGCGTGGCTATGCCATATTACCATTTGCGACAGAATATAGAGAAAACCGTGTTGCTCTTAACGCGAATTCCCTTGCAGATAATGTTGAACTGGATGAAACCGTGGTCACTGTCATCCCAACTCACGGTGCTATTGCCAGAGCAACATTTAATGCACAAATCGGCGGGAAAGTATTAATGACGTTGAAGTACGGTAATAAGAGCGTTCCATTCGGTGCAATTGTCACACACGGAGAGAATAAAAATGGCAGCATTGTCGCGGAAAATGGTCAGGTTTATCTGACTGGACTTCCACAGTCAGGGCAATTACAGGTTTCATGGGGCAAAGATAAAAACTCAAACTGTATTGTCGAGTACAAGCTTCCTGAAGTTTCTCCTGGTACCTTACTGAACCAGCAGACAGCAATCTGTCGCTAAGGAACAATAGATTATGAAATACAATAACATTATTTTCCTCGGTTTATGTCTGGGGTTAACCACCTATTCTGCTTTATCCGCAGATAGCGTTATTAAAATTAGCGGGCGCGTCCTCGATTATGGCTGCACAGTCTCATCGGATTCGCTTAATTTTACCGTAGATCTCCAAAAAAACAGTGCCAGACAATTTCCAACGACCGGTAGCACAAGTCCAGCCGTCCCTTTTCAGATTACGTTAAGTGAATGCAGCAAAGGGACAACGGGGGTTCGGGTTGCATTTAACGGTATTGAGGATGCAGAAAATAATACTTTGTTGAAACTGGATGAAGGAAGCAATACGGCCTCCGGTTTGGGTATAGAAATATTGGACGCAAATATGCGTCCGGTGAAACTGAATGATCTTCATGCCGGGATGCAGTGGATCCCACTGGTACCAGAACAGAACAATATTTTGCCTTACTCCGCTCGTCTGAAGTCAACTCAGAAGTCCGTCAATCCGGGACTGGTGAGGGCTTCGGCAACCTTTACCCTTGAATTTCAATAATCAGAGTCAGATATGAAAAGACTTCACAAGAGGTTCCTGTTAGCTACGTTTTGCGCGTTATTCACAGCAACTCTCCAGGCCGCCGATGTCACTATCACTGTTAATGGTCGGGTAGTCGCTAAACCCTGCACTATTCAAACCAAAGAAGCTAACGTTAATCTCGGGGATCTTTATACGCGCAATCTGCAACAACCTGGTTCTGCATCTGGCTGGCACAATATTACTTTGTCATTAACCGATTGTCCGGTTGAAACAAGTGCAGTGACGGCAATCGTGACAGGTTCAACTGACAATACGGGTTATTACAAAAATGAAGGTACTGCCGAAAATATTCAGATAGAGCTGAGGGATGACCAGGATGCTGCGTTAAAAAATGGCGATAGCAAAACGGTTATTGTTGATGAGATCACTCGTAATGCACAGTTTCCACTTAAGGCAAGAGCTATCACGGTGAATGGAAACGCAAGCCAGGGAACGATCGAGGCGCTAATCAATGTGATCTACACCTGGCAATAACGTCGATTCGATTTTCTTAGCCTTCTTTTTAAATCAATTTTTAACCTTAGGATATATCATGGGTAAAACAATCAGTATAAAGGTCCTGTTCGGTATTTATCTTCTATTAATGGCAGGCAAAGTTTTTGCCTTCAGTTGTAATGTCGATGGCGGGTCAAGTATTGGAGCAGGTACAACCTCTGTTTATGTTAATCTCGACCCTGTAATACAGCCGGGCCAGAATCTGGTTGTAGACTTGTCTCAGCATATAAGTTGCTGGAATGATTACGGCGGCTGGTACGACACTGATCATATAAACCTGGTACAAGGCTCAGCTTTCGCAGGCTCCCTACAGTCATATAAAGGATCGCTGTACTGGAATAATGTGACCTACCCCTTCCCGTTGACGACAAATACCAACGTATTGGATATTGGTGATAAGACACCGATGCCATTACCGTTAAAACTCTATATTACCCCAGTTGGGGCGGCCGGTGGAGTTGTCATAAAAGCGGGGGAAGTCATTGCCCGTATTCATATGTATAAAATTGCAACATTAGGAAGCGGAAATCCGCGTAATTTTACGTGGAATATTATTTCAAATAACAATGTTGTTATGCCAACAGGCGGCTGCACCGTTGATAGTCGAAATGTCACCGTGGATCTCCCGGACTTTCCTGGAAGCGCAGAAATACCCCTTGGCGTATATTGCTCAAGCGAACAAAAGCTCTCATTTTATCTTTCGGGTGCCACCACTGACAGTAGCCGACAAGTGTTTGCTAACACAGCACCTGATGCAACAAAAGCATCGGGAGTGGGTGTCACTCTAATGCGTAATGGAAAAATACTGGCTACGGGAGAAAATGTCTCCCTGGGGACAGTAAATAAAAGCAAAGTACCTCTGGGTTTAAGCGCAACCTATGGACAAACAGGAAACAAGGTTTCAGCCGGAACCGTCCAGTCAGTCATTGGTGTCACTTTTATCTATGAATAATTGTGATTTTGACCTTAGTCTATGCGCTCCATTCACGAAAATTGCGCGGATAATTATTTTGTGAAGGCTATTAGCCTACACCTGTAAGAAAATCCGCGCACAATTGAAGCCAGAGTCTTATTTTTTATATTGAAAAATATGTTAATTTAAACACTATGAGAGATGATGCTTAACTTATCGTATTTAATCTATTGTTTAACGATAATAGATTAAAAATAGAAAGAGAGTAGTCCCCTACTCTTATATATCCATGTTGGCGATAATCCCTTTGTATGTACTGTGCATCATCGCTATTACAAATCCTAATAATTCATTTCCACACAGGATAAGTAGATGAAGAAAAAAATTGAATCCTACCAGGGTGCTGCAGGTGGTTGGGGTGCTGTTAAATCCGTAGCGAATGCAGTACGTAAGCAGATGGATATACGCCAGGATGTTATTGCCATGTTTGACATGAATAAGCCAGAGGGCTTTGACTGTCCGGGTTGTGCATGGCCAGATCCTAAGCACAGTGCGTCATTCGACATTTGTGAAAACGGCGCAAAAGCAATCGCCTGGGAAGTCACGGATAAGCAGGTAAACGCCTCTTTCTTTGCTGAGAATACGGTTCAATCATTACTTACCTGGGGAGACCACGAGCTTGAGGCTGCGGGGCGACTCACTCAGCCTTTGAAATATGATGCCGTCAGCGACTGTTACAAGCCATTAAGCTGGCAACAAGCTTTCGACGAAATTGGCGCACGCCTTCAAAGCTATAGTGATCCCAATCAGGTTGAATTCTATACTTCGGGCCGCACTTCCAATGAAGCTGCCTTTCTTTATCAGCTTTTTGCCCGTGAATACGGGAGCAATAACTTTCCCGACTGCTCCAACATGTGCCATGAACCGACAAGCGTGGGTTTGGCAGCGAGTATCGGTGTAGGTAAAGGGACCGTGTTGCTGGAAGACTTTGAGAAGTGCGATTTAGTCATTTGCATTGGGCATAACCCTGGTACAAACCACCCTCGCATGCTGACTTCGTTGCGCGCTTTAGTGAAACGGGGAGCGAAAATGATCGCCATCAATCCTCTACAGGAACGTGGCCTGGAGCGATTTACCGCACCGCAAAACCCGTTTGAAATGCTGACGAACTCTGAGACTCAGTTGGCCAGTGCCTACTATAACGTGCGCATTGGTGGCGATATGGCGTTGCTCAAGGGGATGATGCGCCTGTTAATTGAGCGCGATGATGCTGCAAGCGCCGCAGGTCGGCCTTCATTGCTTGATGACGAGTTTATTCAAACGCATACCGTCGGCTTTGACGAGCTACGCCGTGACGTTCTCAATTCCGAGTGGAAAGATATCGAACGTATTTCTGGACTAAGTCAGACACAAATCGCCGAACTGGCTGACGCATATGCCGCTGCCGAACGCACCATTATCTGTTACGGAATGGGGATCACTCAGCACGAACATGGTACCCAGAACGTACAGCAACTGGTCAATCTGCTGTTGATGAAAGGTAACATTGGCAAGCCTGGTGCGGGTATCTGCCCACTACGTGGACACTCTAATGTACAGGGCGACCGAACCGTCGGTATCACCGAGAAACCGTCTGCAGAGTTTCTGGCTCGTCTGGGTGAGCGCTATGGCTTCACCCCACCTCATGCACCTGGACATGCTGCAATTGCCAGCATGCAAGCAATATGTACGGGGCAGGCTCGAGCATTGATCTGCATGGGGGGCAATTTTGCGCTGGCAATGCCAGATCGGGAAGCGAGCGCTGTACCGTTAACGCAATTAGATTTGGCGGTACACGTAGCCACTAAGCTTAACCGCTCTCATCTGTTGACCGCACGGCATAGCTATATTCTGCCGGTCCTGGGACGTAGCGAGATTGACATGCAAAAAAACGGTGCGCAGGCGGTAACCGTTGAGGATTCAATGTCGATGATTCATGCCTCGCGTGGCGTGTTAAAACCCGCCGGTGTAATGCTGAAATCAGAGTGTGCAGTGGTCGCGGGAATCGCGCAGGCAGCACTACCCCAGAGCGTGGTAGCCTGGGAGTATCTGGTGGAAGATTATGATCGCATTCGCAATGACATTGAAGCTGTGCTGCCAGAGTTCGCCGACTATAACCAGCGCATCCGTCATCCCGGTGGTTTTCACCTGATAAATGCAGCTGCTGAAAGGCGCTGGATGACGCCGTCAGGTAAGGCTAATTTCATTACCAGCAAAGGGCTGTTAGAAGATCCCTCTTCAGCGTTTAACAGTAAGCTGGTCATGGCGACAGTACGCAGCCACGATCAGTACAACACGACGATTTATGGTATGGATGATCGCTATCGAGGGGTATTCGGTCAACGAGATGTGGTCTTTATGAGTGCTAAACAAGCTAAAATTTGCCGTGTAAAAAACGGCGAAAGAGTTAATCTTATTGCGCTTACGCCAGACGGTAAGCGCAGCTCACGCCGCATGGATAGATTAAAAGTGGTCATTTACCCTATGGCTGACCGCTCACTGGTGACCTATTTTCCAGAATCGAATCACATGCTAACACTTGATAACCACGATCCATTAAGTGGCATTCCTGGCTATAAAAGTATTCCGGTTGAATTAGAACCATCAAATTAATGCCTCTTCTCATTTCTTCTGCTGTCATCCGCACAGCAGAAGAATTCCTCATTGACTATTATTTCGCAATTTGCTCACATGGATTAAATTAAACTACATACTATAAGATATAAACTTCTGCCTACAGCTGTAAGAAACTCCGCTCAGTACTGAAGCACCAGTCCTATTTCCTCTTTTCTCCAGCCTGTTATATTAAGCATACTGATTAACGATTTTTAACGTTATCCGCTAAATAAACATATTTGAAATGCATGCGACCACAGTGAAAAACAAAATCACGCAAAGAGACAACTATAAAGAAATCATGTCTGCAATTGTGGTTGTCTTATTACTGACACTTACGTTGATAGCCATTTTTTCGGCAATTGATCAGCTGAGTATTTCAGAAATGGGTCGCATTGCAAGAGATCTTACACATTTCATTATCAATAGTTTGCAAGGCTGAAAACAAACAGCAAATTATAAATATGAAATGTTAAAAAAGTATCGATAAAAACTTTATTGTTTTAAGGAGATAAAATGTCGCTCGTTTGTTCTGTTATATTTATTCATCATGCCTTCAACGCTAACATTTTAGATAAAGATTACGCCTTCTCTGACGGCGAGATCCTGATGGTAGATAACGCTGTTCGTACGCATTTTGAACCTTATGAGCGGCATTTTAAAGAGATCGGATTTACTGAAAATACCATTAAAAAATATCTACAATGCACTAACATCCAGACAGTGACGGTGCCTGTTCCTGCGAAGTTTTTACGTGCTTCAAATGTACCGACTGGATTGCTTAATGAAATGATTGCTTATCTCAACTCGGAAGAACGCAATCATCATAATTTTTCAGAACTTTTGCTTTTTTCTTGCCTGTCTATTTTTGCCGCATGCAAAGGTTTCATTACACTATTAACTAACGGTGTGCTATCCGTTTCTGGGAAAGTGAGAAATATTGTCAACATGAAGCCGGCGCACCCATGGAAGCTGAAAGATATTTGTGACTGCCTGTACATCAGTGAAAGCCTGTTGAAGAAAAAACTTAAGCAAGAGCAAACGACATTCTCACAGATTCTTTTAGATGCAAGAATGCAGCACGCAAAAAATTTGATACGCGTAGAAGGTTCAGTCAATAAAATTGCCGAACAATGTGGTTATGCCAGTACATCTTATTTTATTTATGCGTTCCGCAAACATTTCGGCAACAGTCCGAAGAGAGTTTCTAAGGAGTACCGTTGTCAAAGTCACACGGGTATGAATACGGGCAACACGATGAATGCTTTAGCTATTTGATTATTTGCTAACGAGTAGTCAACCACACACGCTGCGTAAGAATTAAATGGGGCAGCCATTCCCTGCCCCGCGTTGTTTTTAGGCGATATATTTATTGAAATAAATAAGTGACATCCATCACATATTTATGCACTTGCATAACCTGTTGCATGATTATTTATGATCTCAATTCTGCATTTTGTCAGTAAAATGCAATAATTTATTAAATATCAATAAATTAGTTGTTTATCGGCGAGAAATTACTTAATAGAACAGAAAGTAATGTCAACGCTTTATGGACTGTTTTTTCCCTTTTTTTAGCTAAATCTGCTATCTCTTTATGTGACTAACTTCACTTACATCCACTTATTTCTCTTCGTAAAATTACTTTGGAATTAAGTACAATAAGAAGAGGAACATTTATGAAGTCTGCATTAAAGAAAAGTGTCGTAAGTACCTCGATATCTTTGATACTGGCATCTGGTATGGCTGCATTTGCTGCTCATGCGGCAGATGATGTAAAGCTGAAAGCAACCAAAACAAACGTTGCTTTCTCAGACTTTACGCCGACAGAATACAGTACCAAAGGAAAGCCAAATATTATCGTACTGACCATGGATGATCTTGGTTATGGACAACTTCCTTTTGATAAGGGATCTTTTGACCCAAAAACAATGGAAAATCGTGAAGTTGTCGATACCTACAAAATAGGGATAGATAAAGCCATTGAAGCTGCACAAAAATCAACGCCGACGCTCCTTTCATTAATGGATGAAGGCGTACGTTTTACTAACGGCTATGTGGCACACGGTGTTTCCGGCCCCTCCCGCGCCGCAATAATGACCGGTCGAGCTCCCGCCCGCTTTGGTGTCTATTCCAATACCGATGCTCAGGATGGTATTCCGCTAACAGAAACTTTCTTGCCTGAATTATTCCAGAATCATGGTTATTACACTGCAGCAGTAGGTAAATGGCACTTGTCAAAAATCAGTAATGTGCCGGTACCGGAAGATAAACAAACGCGTGACTATCATGACAACTTCACCACATTTTCTGCGGAAGAATGGCAACCTCAAAACCGTGGCTTTGATTACTTTATGGGATTCCACGCTGCAGGAACGGCATATTACAACTCCCCTTCACTGTTCAAAAATCGTGAACGTGTCCCCGCAAAAGGTTATATCAGCGATCAGTTAACCGATGAGGCAATTGGCGTTGTTGATCGTGCCAAAACACTTGACCAGCCTTTTATGCTTTACCTGGCTTATAATGCTCCGCACCTGCCAAATGATAATCCTGCACCGGATCAATATCAGAAGCAATTTAATACCGGTAGTCAAACAGCAGATAACTACTACGCTTCCGTTTATTCTGTTGATCAGGGTGTAAAACGCATTCTCGAACAACTGAAGAAAAACGGACAGTATGACAATACAATTATTCTCTTTACCTCCGATAATGGTGCGGTTATCGATGGTCCTCTGCCGCTGAACGGGGCGCAAAAAGGCTATAAGAGTCAGACCTATCCTGGCGGTACTCACACCCCAATGTTTATGTGGTGGAAAGGAAAACTTCAACCCGGTAATTATGACAAGCTGATTTCCGCAATGGATTTCTACCCGACAGCTCTTGATGCAGCCGATATCAGCATTCCAAAAGACCTTAAGCTGGATGGCGTTTCCTTGCTGCCCTGGTTGCAAGATAAGAAACAAGGCGAGCCACATAAAAATCTGACCTGGATAACCTCTTATTCTCACTGGTTTGACGAGGAAAATATTCCATTCTGGGATAATTACCACAAATTTGTTCGCCATCAGTCAGACGATTACCCGCATAACCCCAACACTGAGGACTTAAGCCAATTCTCTTATACGGTGAGAAATAACGATTATTCGCTTGTCTATACAGTAGAAAACAATCAGTTAGGTCTCTACAAACTGACGGATCTACAGCAAAAAGATAACCTTGCCGCCGCCAATCCGCAGGTCGTTAAAGAGATGCAAGGCGTGGTAAGAGAGTTTATCGACAGCAGCCAGCCACCGCTTAGCGAGGTAAATCAGGAGAAGTTTAACAATATCAAGAAAGCACTAAGCGAAGCGAAATAACTAAACCTTCATGCGGCGGATTTTTCCGCCGCCTTATTGAGCGAGATAGCGATGCACGTTACAGCCAAGCCCTCCAGTTTTCAATGTAATCTCAAATGTGATTACTGTTTTTACCTTGAAAAAGAGTCGCAGTTTACTCATGAAAAATGGATGGATGACAGCACTCTGAAAGAGTTCATCAAACAATATATCGCAGCGTCTGGCAATCAGGTCTATTTTACCTGGCAAGGCGGTGAACCCACTCTGGCTGGCCTGGATTTTTTCCGTAAAGTTATTCACTATCAACAACGCTATGCAGGCCAAAAACGTATTTTTAATGCATTACAAACGAATGGCATTTTATTGAATAATGAATGGTGTGCCTTTCTCAAAGAACATGAATTTCTGGTTGGTATCTCGATCGATGGCCCCCAGGAGTTACATGACCGTTACAGACGCAGTAATTCAGGTAACGGTACTTTTGCAAAAGTGATAGCAGCCATCGAGCGTCTGAAATCATATCAAGTAGAGTTTAATACGTTAACCGTCATTAATAACGTTAATGTCCATTACCCTCTTGAGGTTTATCATTTTTTAAAATCTATCGGCAGTAAACATATGCAATTTATCGAATTGCTAGAAACCGGGACGCCGAATATTGATTTCAGTGGTCATAGTGAGAACACATTCCGTATCATTGATTTTTCTGTGCCTCCCACGGCTTATGGCAAGTTTATGTCAACCATTTTTATGCAATGGGTTAAAAACGATGTGGGTGAAATTTTCATCCGTCAGTTTGAAAGCTTTGTCAGCCGTTTTTTGGGGAATGGGCATACCAGTTGTATTTTCCAGGAGTCCTGCAAGGATAATCTGGTTGTTGAAAGTAATGGAGACATTTACGAATGCGACCATTTTGTCTATCCACAGTACAAAATTGGAAACATTAATAAATCTGAACTCAAAACGATGAACAGTGTACAACTGACAGCGCAAAAAAAACGGATTCCAGCGAAATGTCAGCAATGTGCATATAAACCTATCTGCAATGGCGGTTGTCCTAAGCATCGTATTACTAAAGTAAACAATGAGACTGTTTCTTATTTTTGCGAAGGTTATAAAATCCTTTTTTCAACCATGGTACCTTATATGAACGCCATGGTAGAGTTAGCTAAGAACAGAGTACCGCTTTACCACATTATGGATGTTGCAAAACAAATGGAGAATAATTAATAACGCTCTCTTTTAACTCCATTCTTAGCCTCCTTCTTATGACCTTAACAAGGCACCCGACATAAATTCCTGTCGGGTGTTTCGTCATCATCATCTTCCCTTGCGAAAATCCTGGCTTACGTGGTATGCATCAGGGCATTAGCAATATCCTTGATTATCAATAGCATAACCATAACCACTGAAAATGAAATATTCCTTTATATTTCATATTGTTAAATGATACTTAAATAAATTTCATCAGTAAATCATTGCCATAGATAATCATTGGATGGCACAATCAATTTTCGCTAATGATAACCATTCCCATTACGCTTCGTATGTTGATAGCAAAGTATCTCTGTCTGTTGAAGCCCTTTTGGCTGCGTAAGAATAATAAAACTTCAGTGTTGTTAATCATTATTATCCTCGCCATGATCCTTGGCGTGGTTAAAATTCAGGTCTGGTTAAACGACTGGAATAATGATTTTTTCAATGCGCTAAGCCAGAAAGAAACCGATAAGCTTTGGCAGCTTGTCCTTTGGTTCCCTGCCCTGCTGGGGATCTTTGTATTAATATCCGTAAACAAAACATGGTTAATTAAACTACTGACTATTCGCTGGCGCGAATGGTTAACAGATTACTACCTTAATCGGTGGTTTGCAGATAAAAACTACTACTTCACGCAGATCTACGGCGAGCATAAAAATACAGATAACCCTGACCAACGTATCGCTGAAGACATTCTCTTACTGATCAGCAAAACGCTCAGTCTTTCATTTGGCTTCATCCAGTCACTTAGCATGCTGATCACCTTTACCGTTATTCTTTGGGAAAGCGCGGGTACGCTCTCATTCACTGTTGGTGGAACAGAATGGAATATCCAGGGGTATATGGTCTATACCGTCGTGCTCATTGTGATCGGTGGAACTTTATTTACCCATAAGGTGGGTAAACGTATTCGTCCGCTTAATGTGGAAAAACAACGTAGCGAAGCGACATTTCGAACAAATCTTGTGCAGCATAATAAGCAGGCAGAACTGATTGCGCTAAGCAATGCTGAGTCTCTACAACGCCAGGAGTTGAGCGACAATTTTCATACCATTAAAGAGAACTGGCATCGTTTAATGAATCGTCAGCGGTGGCTTGATTACTGGCAGAATATTTATTCGCGCTCGCTTAGCGTTCTTCCCTACTTTCTGTTATTGCCGCAGTTTATTAGCGGGCAGATCAATCTGGGCGGACTGATGAAATCGCGCCAGGCATTTATGCTGGTATCGAACAATTTAAGCTGGTTTATTTATAAATATGACGAACTTGCTGAACTGGCTGCGGTTATCGATCGCTTGTATGAGTTCCATCAACTCACTGAACAGCGCCCTACGAATAAGCCTAAAAATTGCCAACATGCGGTACAAGTGGCTGATGCGAGTATTCGTACGCCTGATAATAAGATCATATTAGAGAACCTGAACTTTCATGTTTCGCCAGGCAAATGGCTATTACTGAAAGGCTACTCTGGCGCGGGAAAAACCACACTGCTTAAAACATTATCCCACTGCTGGCCGTGGTTTAAAGGTGATATTTCTTCTCCTGCTGACAGTTGGTATGTGTCACAAACACCGTTAATCAAAACCGGCTTACTGAAAGAGATTATTTGTAAAGCACTTCCCCTGCCCGTAGACGATAAATCGTTGAGCGAAGTACTGCATCAGGTTGGTCTTGGGAAATTGGCTGCGCGTATTCATGACCACGATCGCTGGGGAGATATTCTTTCCAGCGGCGAAAAACAACGTATCGCCCTGGCACGATTAATTTTACGACGTCCGAAATGGATATTTCTTGACGAAACTACCTCTCATCTTGAGGAACAAGAGGCTATCCGCTTACTGCGTTTAGTGCGTGAAAAACTACCCACAAGCGGCGTCATTATGGTTACACATCAACCCGGTGTCTGGAACCTGGCCGATGATATTTGTGACATTAGCGCGGTTTTATAAAAACAATAAAAGCCCTGCTGTACGGAGATATAAATAAATGAAGCGAGTTCTTATTCCTGGCGTCATTTTATGTGGCGCTGATGTGGCGCAGGCCGTCGATGACAAAAACATGTACATGCATTTTTTTGAAGAGATGACGGTCTATGCTCCTGTCCCTGTACCCGTAAACGGCAACACGCATTACACCAGTGAAAGCATCGAGCGTTTACCGACCGGGAATGGCAATATCAGCGATCTGCTGAGAACCAACCCTGCGGTACGCATGGATTCAACGCAAAGTACCTCGTTGAACCAGGGAGATATTCGCCCTGAGAAAATCTCTATTCACGGTGCGTCGCCCTACCAGAATGCCTATTTGATTGACGGTATTAGTGCAACTAATAACCTGAACCCAGCGAATGAGTCCGATGCCAGTAGTGCAACCAATATTAGCGGGATGTCACAGGGGTATTATCTTGATGTCAGCTTACTGGACAATGTGACGCTTTATGACAGTTTTGTGCCGGTTGAATTTGGTCGCTTCAATGGCGGGGTAATTGATGCAAAGATCAAACGCTTCAACGCTGATGATAGCAAGGTGAAATTGGGTTATCGCACTACGCGTTCGGACTGGTTAACATCGCATATCGATGAGAATAACAAGAGCGCATTTAATCAAGGCTCTTCAGGAAGTACTTATTACTCCCCAGATTTTAAAAAGAACTTTTATACCTTGTCGTTTAATCAGGAACTCGCTGATAACTTCGGCGTTACCGCCGGTTTATCGCGCCGCCAGTCTGATATCACCCGCGCGGATTATGTTTCGAATGACGGCATTGTCGCCGGTCGGGCACAGTATAAAAACGTTATCGATACTGCATTAAGCAAATTTACCTGGTTTGCCAGCGACCGCTTTACCCACGATTTAACCTTAAAATATACCGGCTCCAGCCGTGATTATAATACCAGCACCTTCCCGCAGTCTGATCGCGAAATGGGTAATAAATCCTATGGTCTGGCATGGGATATGGATACGCAGCTCGCATGGGCCAAACTGCGTACCACCGTTGGTTGGGATCATATTAGTGATTATACCCGTCACGATCATGACATCTGGTACACCGAACTTTCATGTACATATGGTGATATTACAGGGCGTTGCACCCGTGGCGGATTAGGACACATTTCCCAGGCTGTAGATAATTACACCTTCAAAACACGCCTGGACTGGCAAAAATTCGCCGTGGGTAATGTTTCGCATCAACCCTACTTCGGCGCGGAATACATCTATTCCGATGCGTGGACTGAACGCCATAACCAGTCTGAATCCTATGTGATTAATGCTGCCGGAAAGAAAACTAACCATACCATTTACCATAAAGGTAAAGGCCGCCTGGGAATTGACAACTACACGCTGTATATGGCGGATCGCATTAGCTGGCGTAATGTGTCATTAATGCCCGGCGTGCGGTATGACTATGACAACTATCTGTCAAACCACAATATCTCCCCGCGCTTTATGACGGAATGGGATATTTTTGCTAATCAAACCTCAATGATTACAGCAGGTTATAACCGTTACTATGGCGGGAATATTCTTGATATGGGATTACGTGATATCCGCAATAGCTGGACGGAATCGGTATCAGGTAATAAAACTCTGACGCGTTATCAGGATTTGAAAACGCCTTATAACGATGAACTGGCAATGGGATTGCAGCAGAAAATCGGTAAGAACGTTATTGCGCGTGCAAACTATGTTTACCGTGAAGCGCATGATCAAATCAGCAAAAGCAGTCGTACCGACAGCGCGACTAAAACCACCATTACTGAATATAACAACGATGGCAAAACCAAAACGCATTCGTTCAGCCTCAGTTTTGAACTGGCCGAACCCCTGCATATCCGCCAGGTAGATATTAACCCACAAATTGTCTTTAGCTATATCAAGAGCAAGGGCAACTTGTCGTTAAACAATGGTTATGAGGAGAGCAATACCGGTGATAACCAGGTGGTTTATAACGGTAATCTGGTCTCTTACGATAGCGTTCCAGTGGCAGATTTTAATAACCCATTAAAGATCTCCTTAAACATGGATTTCACGCATCAACCGAGCGGGTTAGTGTGGGCGAATACGCTGGCCTGGCAAGAAGCGCGTAAAGCTCGCATTATCCTTGGTAAGACAAATGCGCAATACATCAGCGAATATTCAGATTACAAGCAGTATGTTGACGAAAAACTGGATAGCAGCCTGACCTGGGACACCCGCTTGTCCTGGACGCCACAATTTCTGCAACAACAAAACCTGACGATCAGTGCCGATATTCTCAATGTACTGGATAGCAAAACCGCTGTTGATACAACGAACACCGGTGTGGCGACCTACGCCAGTGGCCGTACTTTCTGGCTTGATGTCAGCATGAAATTTTAATAGTTCGGATTTTACTTAACCGGGTAAATTCGCCCGGTTTTCGCATGGAGATAATTATGAGAAACCTCTGTTTCTTACTGACGTTAGTGGCAACTCTGTTGCTCCCCGGGCGGCTGATTGCCGCCGCCTTACCGCAGGATGAAAAGTTAATTACCGGGCAACTGGACAATGGCTTGCGATATATGATTTATCCGCATGCTCATCCAAAGGATCAGGTAAATTTATGGCTGCAAATTCATACCGGTTCATTGCAGGAAGAAGACAATGAGCTCGGCGTGGCTCATTTTGTAGAACATATGATGTTTAACGGCACAAAAACATGGCCGGGTAATAAAGTCATCGAAACATTTGAGTCAATGGGCCTGCGTTTTGGTCGCGATGTTAATGCCTATACCAGCTATGACGAAACGGTGTATCAGGTGAGTTTGCCGACTACGCAGAAACAAAATCTGCAACAAGTGATGGCAATCTTCAGTGAATGGAGTAATGCCGCAACCTTTGAAAAACTCGAAGTAGACGCTGAACGTGGCGTAATTACTGAGGAATGGCGTGCCCATCAGGATGCGAAATGGCGCACCTCTCAGGCGCGCCGCCCTTTCCTGCTGGCAAATACCCGTAATTTAGACCGTGAACCTATCGGCCTGATGGATACTGTCGCCACGGTCACACCGGCACAATTGCGCCAATTTTATCAACGCTGGTATCAACCAAATAATATGACCTTTATCGTGGTCGGCGATATCGACAGTAAAGAAGCGCTGGCGCTGATAAAGGATAATTTAAGTAAGCTTCCGGCTAACAAAGCAGCTGAAAATCGCGTCTGGCCGACAAAAGCCGAAAACCACCTGCGCTTTAATATCATTAATGATAAAGAAAACCGGGTGAACGGCATCGCACTCTATTATCGCCTGCCAATGGTACAAGTGAACGATGAGCAAAGCTTTATCGAACAAGCTGAATGGAGCATGTTAGTTCAGCTGTTCAATCAACGTCTGCAGGAACGCATACAGTCGGGCGAGTTGAAGACTATTTCTGGCGGCACTGCGCGCAGCGTTAAAATTGCACCCGATTATCAGTCGCTGTTTTTCCGTGTAAATGCACGAGACGATAATATGCAGGATGCTGCGAATGCATTAATGGCAGAGTTGGCAACCATTGATCAGCATGGTTTTTCTGCTGAAGAACTCGATGATGTCAAATCTACCCGCCTCACCTGGCTGAAAAATGCGGTTGATCAGCAAGCTGAACGTGATTTACGTATGCTGACCAGTCGCCTGGCATCCAGCTCATTAAATAATACGCCGTTCTTGTCGCCGGAAGAGACATATCAACTTTCGAAACGTCTGTGGCAGCAAATTACCGTGCAAAGTCTGGCGGAAAAATGGCAGCAGTTAAGAAAGAACCAGGACGCATTTTGGGAGCAAATGGTAAACAATGAGGTTGCCGCCAAAAAAGCATTGTCTCCTGCGGCTATCCTGGCGCTGGAAAAGGAGTACGCCAACAAAAAGCTGGCGGCTTACGTCTTCCCAGGCAGAAATTTATCGTTAACAGTAGACGCAGACCCACAGGCGGAAATTAGCAGCAAAGAAACGCTGGCGGAGAATCTGACATCATTAACACTTTCCAATGGTGCCAGGGTTATTCTGGCAAAATCCGCGGGTGAAGAGCAAAAGCTACAAATTATTGCCGTATCGAATAAAGGCGATTTAAGTTTCCCTGCGCAGCAAAAATCACTTATCGCGCTGGCAAATAAAGCAGTTAGCGGAAGCGGCGTTGGCGAACTCTCCTCTTCCAGCCTGAAACGCTGGAGTGCGGAAAATTCGGTAACCATGAGCAGTAAAGTCAGTGGCATGAATACGTTGCTCTCCGTTAGCGCGCGGACTAATAACCCTGAACCTGGTTTTCAGTTGATTAACCAGCGAATCACCCACAGCACGATTAACGATAATATTTGGGCATCGCTACAAAATGCTCAAATTCAGGCGTTGAAAACGCTCGACCAGCGTCCAGCGGAGAAATTCGCCCAGCAGATGTATGAGACGCGCTATGCTGATGACCGCACGAAATTACTGCAAGAAAATCAGATTGCACAGTTTACTGCCGCAGATGCGCTGGCTGCCGATCGCCAATTGTTTTCATCTCCAGCGGATATCACGTTTGTCATTGTCGGTAATGTCGCAGAAGACAAACTCGTGGCGTTAATTACGCGTTACTTAGGATCAATCAAACACTCTGATTCGCCATTAGCCGCAGGTAAACCATTAACTCGCGCGACGGACAACGCATCGGTTACTGTAAAAGAACAAAATGAACCTGTGGCACAGGTTTCACAGTGGAAGCGTTATGATTCCCGGACACCTGTTAATCTGCCGACGCGTATGGCGCTCGATGCTTTTAACGTCGCACTGGCAAAAGATCTACGTGTTAATATTCGTGAACAGGCATCTGGAGCATACAGCGTTTCTTCTCGCCTCTCGGTTGATCCTCAGGCCAAAGATATCAGTCATTTGCTGGCTTTTACTTGTCAACCAGAACGACATGATGAACTGTTAACGTTAGCGAATGAAGTGATGGTTAAGCGTCTGGCTAAAGGGATCAGTGAGCAAGAACTGAATGAATACCAGCAAAACGTTCAGCGCAGCCTCGATATCCAACAGCGTAGCGTTCAACAATTAGCGAACACTATTGTAAATAGTCTTATTCAATATGACGATCCTGCAGCATGGACTGAGCAGGAGCAATTGTTGAAACAAATGACGGTAGAGAATGTTAACACTGCCGTTAAACAATATCTTTCTCATCCGGTAAATACTTATACCGGAGTATTATTGCCAAAATAATAACAGCCCCGTCAACACATCGTTGGCGGGGATTTTAGCAATATTCGCTATTTTTATGTAATAATTTTATAAATGCGTTCAAAATAATAATCAAGTACTAATAGTGATATTTTAAGGTCTGATTTTTACGTGATAATTCAGGAGACACAGAATGCGCATAAAAATAACAGCATAAAACACCTTACCACCACCCAAGAATTTCATATTGTATTGTTTTTCAATGAAAAAATATTATTCGCGTAATATCTCACGATAAATAACATTAGGATTTTGTTATTTAAACACGAGTCCTTTGCACTTGCTTACTTTATCGATAAATCCTACTTTTTTAATGCGATCCAATCATTTTAAGGAGTTTAAAATGGATAAGAAGCAAGTAACGGATTTAAGGTCGGAACTACTCGATTCACGTTTTGGTGCGAAGTCTATTTCCACTATCGCAGAATCAAAACGTTTTCCGCTGCACGAAATGCGCGACGATGTCGCATTCCAGATTATCAATGACGAATTATATCTTGATGGCAACGCTCGTCAGAACCTGGCCACTTTCTGCCAGACCTGGGACGACGAAAATGTCCACAAATTGATGGATTTATCCATTAACAAAAACTGGATCGACAAAGAAGAATATCCGCAATCCGCAGCCATCGACCTGCGTTGCGTAAATATGGTTGCCGATCTGTGGCATGCGCCTGCGCCGAAAAATGGTCAGGCCGTTGGCACCAACACCATTGGTTCTTCCGAGGCCTGTATGCTCGGCGGGATGGCGATGAAATGGCGTTGGCGCAAGCGTATGGAAGCTGCAGGCAAACCAACGGATAAACCAAACCTGGTGTGCGGTCCGGTACAAATCTGCTGGCATAAATTCGCCCGCTACTGGGATGTGGAGCTGCGTGAGATCCCTATGCGCCCCGGTCAGTTGTTTATGGACCCGAAACGCATGATTGAAGCCTGTGACGAAAACACCATCGGCGTGGTGCCGACTTTCGGCGTGACCTACACTGGTAACTATGAGTTCCCACAACCGCTGCACGATGCGCTGGATAAATTCCAGGCCGATACCGGTATCGACATCGACATGCACATCGACGCTGCCAGCGGTGGCTTCCTGGCACCGTTCGTCGCCCCGGATATCGTCTGGGACTTCCGCCTGCCGCGTGTGAAATCGATCAGTGCTTCAGGCCATAAATTCGGTCTGGCTCCGCTGGGCTGCGGCTGGGTTATCTGGCGTGACGAAGAAGCGCTGCCGCAGGAACTGGTGTTCAACGTTGACTACCGGGTGGTCAAATTGGTACTTTGCCATCAACTTCTCCCGCCCGGCGGGTCAGGTAATTGCACAGTACTATGAATTCCTGCGCCTCGGTCGTGAAGGCTATACCAAAGTACAGAACGCCTCTTACCAGGTTGCCGCTTATCTGGCGGATGAAATCGCCAAACTGGGGCCGTATGAGTTCATCTGTACGGGTCGCCCGGACGAAGGCATCCCGGCGGTTTGCTTCAAACTGAAAGATGGTGAAGATCCGGGATACACCCTGTATGACCTCTCTGAACGTCTGCGTCTGCGCGGCTGGCAGGTTCCGGCCTTCACTCTCGGCGGTGAAGCCACCGACATCGTGGTGATGCGCATTATGTGTCGTCGCGGCTTCGAAATGGACTTTGCTGAACTGTTGCTGGAAGACTACAAAGCCTCCCTGAAATATCTCAGCGATCACCCGAAACTGCAGGGTATTGCCCAACAGAACAGCTTTAAACATACCTGATAACGTTTAACGGTAACGGTGTCCCGAAACGAACCCGTTTCGGGACAATTTCCAAAGTCTGTTCACTGGCATTAGCAACGGAAAATATTGTTCTGAATACGCTTCAGAACAAAACAGGTGCGGTTCCGACAGGAATACCGTTTTAGGGGGATAATATGGCTACATCAGTACAGACAGGTAAAGCTAAGCAGCTCACATTACTTGGATTCTTTGCCATAACGGCATCGATGGTAATGGCTGTTTATGAATACCCTACCTTCGCAACATCGGGCTTTTCATTAGTCTTCTTCCTGCTATTAGGCGGGATTTTATGGTTTATTCCCGTGGGACTTTGTGCTGCGGAAATGGCCACCGTCGACGGCTGGGAAGAAGGTGGTGTCTTCGCCTGGGTATCAAATACTCTGGGGCCGAGATGGGGATTTGCAGCGATCTCATTTGGCTATCTGCAAATCGCCATTGGTTTTATTCCGATGCTCTATTTCGTGTTAGGGGCACTCTCCTACATCCTGAAATGGCCAGCGCTGAATGAAGACCCCATTACCAAAACTATTGCAGCACTCATCATTCTTTGGGCGCTGGCATTAACGCAGTTTGGTGGCACGAAATACACGGCGCGAATTGCTAAAGTTGGCTTCTTCGCCGGTATCCTGTTACCTGCATTTATTTTGATCGCATTAGCGGCTATTTATCTGCACTCCGGTGCCCCCGTTGCTATCGAAATGGATTCGAAGACCTTCTTCCCTGACTTCTCTAAAGTGGGCACCCTGGTAGTATTTGTTGCCTTCATTTTGAGTTATATGGGCGTAGAAGCATCCGCAACCCACGTCAATGAAATGAGCAACCCAGGGCGCGACTATCCGTTGGCTATGTTACTGCTGATGGTGGCGGCAATCTGCTTAAGCTCTGTTGGTGGTTTGTCTATTGCGATGGTCATTCCGGGTAATGAAATCAACCTCTCCGCAGGGGTAATGCAAACCTTTACCGTTCTGATGTCCCATGTGGCACCAGAAATTGAGTGGACGGTTCGCGTGATCTCCGCACTGCTGTTGCTGGGTGTTCTGGCGGAAATCGCCTCCTGGATTGTTGGTCCTTCTCGCGGGATGTATGTAACAGCGCAGAAAAACCTGCTGCCAGCGGCATTCGCTAAAATGAACAAAAATGGCGTACCGGTAACGCTGGTCATTTCGCAGCTGGTGATTACGTCTATCGCGTTGATCATCCTCACCAATACCGGTGGCGGTAACAACATGTCCTTCCTGATCGCACTGGCGCTGACGGTGGTGATTTATCTGTGTGCTTATTTCATGCTGTTTATTGGCTACATTGTGTTGGTTCTTAAACATCCTGACTTAAAACGCACATTTAATATCCCTGGTGGTAAAGGGGTGAAACTGGTCGTGGCAATTGTCGGTCTGCTGACTTCAATTATGGCGTTTATTGTTTCCTTCCTGCCGCCGGATAACATCCAGGGTGATTCTACCGATATGTATGTTGAATTACTGGTTGTTAGTTTCCTGGTGGTACTTGCCCTGCCCTTTATTCTCTATGCTGTTCATGATCGTAAAGGCAAAGCAAATACCGGCGTCACTCTGGAGCCAATCAACAGTCAGAACGCACCAAAAGGTCACTTCTTCCTGCACCCGCGTGCACGTTCACCACACTATATTGTGATGAATGACAAGAAACACTAACCATGTCTGAATGGTTATAAGACAAGGGAGCGATAATTCATCGCTCCCTTTTTCGTGCTTGCTGTCGTATTGACTTAACGGGGATAAGTACGAGAATGAGCGCACATCTGTTTACCGGAAACCAGCACATATGGATATCTGCTCCCGAAACAAGAAATTAACGATTAGAAGACCAGCGATACTAGTTGCACTGGCACTTTTACTGTGTAGTTGTAAAAGCACGCCTCCAGAGTCCATGGTGACACCACCAGCAGGTTCAAAGCCACCAGCCACGACGCAACAATCGTCACAACCGATGCGTGGCATCTGGCTGGCCACGGTTTCTCGGCTCGACTGGCCACCGGTTTCCTCGGTTAACATTAGTAACCCCACCAGCCGGGCCCGTGTACAACAACAGGCGATGATCGACAAACTGGATCATCTGCAACGTCTCGGCATAAACACGGTCTTTTTCCAGGTCAAGCCGGACGGTACCGCCCTGTGGCCATCGAAAATTTTGCCGTGGTCCGATCTTATGACCGGTAAGATTGGTGAAAATCCGGGTTACGATCCGCTGCAATTTATGCTCGACGAAGCCCACAAGCGTGGGATGAAAGTACACGCCTGGTTTAACCCCTATCGCGTATCGGTTAATACGAAGCCCGGTACTATCAGGGAACTGAATAGCACTCTGTCTCAACAACCGGCGAGCGTCTATGTGCAACACCGCGACTGGATCAGAACGTCTGGCGATCGCTTTGTCCTCGACCCGGGCATCCCTGAGGTTCAGGACTGGATCACATCAATAGTCGCAGAAGTGGTTTCCCGCTATCCCGTAGATGGCGTGCAGTTTGACGACTATTTCTATACGGAGTCACCGGGTTCACGGCTAAATGATAACGAAACGTACCGTAAATACGGAGGCGCATTTGCGTCAAAAGCAGACTGGCGGCGCAACAATACTCAGCAGTTAATTGCAAAGGTATCGCACACCATTAAAAGCATTAAGCCGGGAGTCGAATTTGGTGTTAGCCCGGCAGGCGTGTGGCGTAACCGATCACACGATCCGCTCGGTTCCGATACCCGAGGCGCGGCAGCCTATGACGAATCCTACGCTGACACCCGTCGATGGGTGGAACAAGGATTGCTGGATTACATTGCTCCCCAAATTTACTGGCCGTTCTCACGGAGTGCCGCGCGTTATGACGTGTTGGCAAAATGGTGGGCGGATGTCGTTAAACCGACCAGGGACCCGCCTGTATATCGGTATCGCCTTCTATAAAGTGGGTGAACCTTCAAAGATAGAGCCAGACTGGATGATTAACGGCGGCGTACCGGAACTGAAAAAGCAGCTCGATCTTAACGATGCTGTGCCCGAAATTAGCGGCACCATCTTGTTCCGTGAGGACTATCTGAATAAACCGCAGACTCAACAAGCGGTCAGCTATCTGCAAAGTCGCTGGGGCAGTTAAACTCCCATTCTTACTTTGTAACAAGCCGGTGCTTTACCCACCGGCTTGTTACCCTCTTAAACTATCCCACTAATAATCATGCTTACTTAAGTCAAATTAACCACACTTAGTTAAACAGCCATAAATCCCTAATAAAAATGTATGAATATGAAAAACCATACGATATTCGCTGTCACCGAAAAATAATTACGATGGGCTATACTCTTCTGAAGAACAGTAGCGTAGATTGAAACTGTCCTAAATCGCTTATTTCTTTTCAGTATATCTTCATATTTCAGGAGAATATGGTGCAGTTAGTCGATCTCGCACGTTGCGTTTCATTTTGATTCCGTCTGATTTCCCAGCCTTATAAGGGTGTGAATTATGGAGATGTATTTTAAAAGAATGAAAGATGAGTGGACCGGACTTGTCGAACAGGCAGATCCGCCCATTCGTGCTAAAGCCGCGGAAATTGCCGTTGCGCATGCTCATTATCTGAGTATCGAGTTTTATCGAATTGTCCGCATCGACCCGCATGCCGAAGAATTCTTGAGTAATGAACAAGTTGAGCGGCAGTTGAAGAGTGCGATGGAACGCTGGATTATTAACGTGCTTTCTGCCCAGGTTGACGATGTCGAAAGGCTAATACAAATCCAGCATACCGTCGCGGAAGTGCATGCCCGCATAGGAATTCCGGTAGAAATTGTCGAGATGGGGTTTCGGGTGCTGAAAAAAATCCTCTATCCGGTGATCTTCTCTTCGGATTATTCCGCCGCAGAAAAACTTCAGGTCTACCATTTCTCGATTAACAGTATTGATATCGCGATGGAAGTGATGACTCGCGCGTTTACCTTTAGTGACAGTAGTGCCTCAAAGGAAGATGAAAACTATCGTATCTTCTCGTTACTGGAAAACGCCGAAGAAGAAAAAGAACGGCAAATAGCCTCAATACTTTCATGGGAAATAGATATTATCTATAAAATCCTGCTGGATTCTGATTTAGGCAGTAGTTTGCCTTTAAGCCAGGCTGATTTTGGCCTGTGGTTTAACCATAAAGGTCGACATTATTTTAGTGGTATTGCCGAAGTAGGCCATATCTCCCGTCTGATTCAGGATTTCGACGGTATTTTCAATCAAACCATGCGTAACACCAGAAATTTGAATAACAGAAGTCTGCGGGTGAAATTTTTATTACAGATAAGAAATACCGTATCGCAAATTATTACCTTGCTGCGTGAATTGTTTGAAGAAGTATCGCGCCACGAAGTCGGTATGGATGTACTGACGAAATTACTTAACCGCCGTTTCCTACCGACTATCTTCAAACGCGAAATTGCCCATGCCAACCGGACCGGTACACCGCTGTCAGTGCTGATTATTGACGTTGATAAATTCAAAGAGATCAACGATACGTGGGGCCATAACACTGGTGATGAAATTCTGCGTAAAGTCTCTCAGGCCTTTTATGACAACGTCCGCAGTAGTGATTATGTTTTCCGCTACGGGGGCGATGAATTTATCATTGTTTTGACTGAAGCTTCTGAAAACGAAACGTTACGTACCGCAGAACGTATTCGCAGTCGGGTGGAGAAAACCAAACTGAAAGCCGCAAACGGCGAAGATATTGCCCTCTCACTTTCCATCGGTGCCGCCATGTTTAATGGTCATCCTGACTATGAGCGCCTCATTCAAATAGCCGATGAAGCTCTGTATATCGCCAAAAGACGAGGTAGAAACCGTGTTGAACTCTGGAAAGCCAGTCTTTAGATGCGCCAGGATGCAGAGGTAATCATGAAGCTAACCGATGCGGATAATGCCGCCGATGGCATTTTTTTCCCCGCCCTTGAGCAAAATATGATGGGTGCGGTGTTAATTAACGAAAATGATGAAGTGATGTTTTTCAACCCCGCCGCAGAGAAGCTCTGGGGATACAAACGTGAAGAAGTCATTGGCAATAACATTGATATGCTGATTCCGCGGGATTTGCGTCCTGCGCATCCTGAATACATTCGTCACAACCGTGAAGGCGGTAAAGCGCGTGTTGAGGGGATGAGTCGGGAGCTGCAGCTGGAGAAAAAAGACGGCAGTAAAATCTGGACCCGTTTTGCGCTATCGAAAGTGAGCGCCGAGGGGAAAGTTTATTACCTGGCGCTGGTACGGGATGCCAGCGTAGAAATGGCGCAAAAAGAACAGACCCGACAATTGATTATTGCCGTTGACCATCTCGACCGACCGGTGATTGTCCTCGATCCGGAACGCCATATTGTGCAGTGCAATCGCGCATTTACCGAAATGTTTGGTTACTGCATTAGCGAAGCCAGCGGTATGCAGCCCGATACACTCCTGAACATTCCTGAATTCCCTGCCGATAACCGCATTCGTTTACAACAGTTGCTATGGAAAACCGCCCGCGATCAGGACGAATTTCTGCTGTTGACGCGCACCGGTGAAAAAATCTGGATTAAAGCCTCTATCAGCCCGGTTTATGACGTGCTCGCGCATCTGCAGAACCTGGTAATGACTTTCTCGGATATCACCGAAGAACGGCAGATTCGCCAGCTTGAAGGCAATATTCTCGCCGCCATGTGCAGCAGCCCGCCATTTCATGAAATGGGGGAAATCATTTGTCGTAACATCGAATCTGTACTCAACGAATCGCATGTTTCGCTGTTCGCACTGCGCAACGGGATGCCGATACACTGGGCGTCATCTTCCCACGGTGCAGAAATTCAAAATGCGCAAAGCTGGTCAGCGACCATTCGTCAGCGTGATGGCGCGCCTGCGGGGATCCTGCAAATTAAAACCTCGTCAGGAGCAGAAACCAGCGCCTTTATCGAACGCGTGGCAGATATCAGCCAGCATATGGCCGCGCTGGCGCTGGAACAGGAAAAAAGCCGTCAGCATATTGAACAACTCATCCAATTTGATCCGATGACCGGTCTGCCAAATCGCAATAACCTGCACAATTACCTCGATGACCTGGTCGACAAAGCCGTCTCTCCCGTGGTGTATCTCATCGGTGTTGACCATATTCAGGATGTGATTGATAGCCTTGGCTATGCGTGGGCCGATCAGGCATTGCTGGAAGTGGTCAATCGCTTTCGTGAAAAACTCAAACCGGATCAGTATCTCTGTCGTATCGAAGGTACGCAGTTTGTCCTCGTGAGCCTCGAAAACGACGTCAGTAACATTACCCAAATCGCCGATGAGCTACGGAATGTGGTCAGCAAGCCGATAATGATTGACGATAAACCCTTCCCGCTTACCTTGAGTATTGGCATCAGCTACGACCTGGGTAAAAACCGCGATTACTTGCTCTCCACTGCTCACAATGCAATGGATTATATTCGCAAGAATGGCGGTAACGGCTGGCAGTTCTTCAGCCCGGCGATGAACGAAATGGTAAAAGAGCGTTTGGTTTTAGGCGCAGCGCTGAAAGAAGCGATTAGCAATAACCAACTGAAACTGGTTTACCAGCCGCAAATCTTCGCAGAAACGGGTGAACTGTACGGCATCGAAGCCCTTGCTCGCTGGCACGATCCCCTGCATGGTCATGTGCCCCCTTCACGGTTTATTCCTCTCGCAGAAGAGATTGGTGAAATCGAAAATATTGGGCGCTGGGTCATCGCGGAAGCTTGCCGTCAGTTAGCAGAATGGCGTAGCCAGAATATTCATATCCCGGCGTTATCCGTGAACTTGTCGGCGCTGCACTTTCGCAGTAATCAACTGCCTAATCAGGTGTCTGATGCAATGCACGCCTGGGGTATTGACGGCCACCAGCTGACGGTAGAAATCACGGAAAGCATGATGATGGAACACGATACCGAAATCTTTAAGCGCATTCAGATCCTGCGTGATATGGGCGTGGGCTTATCGGTAGATGATTTTGGTACGGGCTTTTCCGGATTATCCCGCTTAGTCAGTCTTCCGGTAACGGAAATCAAAATTGACAAAAGTTTTGTCGATCGTTGTCTGACCGAAAAACGCATCCTTGCCTTACTTGAAGCCATTACCAGCATTGGGCAAAGCCTCAATTTAACCGTCGTGGCGGAAGGCGTCGAAACCAAAGAGCAATTTGAGATGCTACGCAAGATCCACTGTCGCGTTATTCAGGGATATTTCTTTTCCCGCCCCCTACCCGCCGAAGAAATTCCAGGCTGGATGAGCAGCGTGTTACCGCTGAAAATCTGACAAATTCCTCTCGCCCGCACTCGCGGGTTTTCATTTAACGTGACACTGTCACTTAAATACTGTGATTTCAGCTACGATTCCGGGAGATTCCTTCCTTAACTTCCCCTCTTGCACCAAAACTGCACTACGCTGCACAAATGTTGATCAAAAGTTAAAAAATATAACTTTAAGCCAGCATTCTGGCGCTTATCCCGGCATGGCATGAGATCTGCATAAGCGGAAAGCGCAGCAATTTTTGTCTTATACAGGAACCGTTTATGTCGGATACCACCGAACTGGTTGATTTAGCCGTAATCTTCCCTGATCTGGAGATCGAATTGAAATACGCCTGCGCTGATAACATCACAGGTAAAGCTATTTATCAGCAAGCGCGTTGTCTGTTACACAAGGATGCGATTACCGCGCTGGCGAAAAGTATCAGCATCGCCCAGCTGTCAGGGTTACAACTGGTGATTTACGATGCGTATCGCCCACAACAAGCACAGGCGATGTTGTGGCAAGCCTGCCCAGACCCGCAATATGTTGTTGATGTGACGGTCGGTTCTAATCACAGCCGTGGCACGGCGATCGACCTGACGCTTCGTGATGAGCACGGGAACATCCTCGATATGGGCGCAGGGTTCGATGAAATGCACGAGCGCTCCCATGCCTATCACCCTTCCGTCCCGCCCGCCGCTCAGCGCAATCGGCTGTTGCTGAATGCGATAATGACTGGTGGCGGTTTTGTCGGTATCTCCAGCGAATGGTGGCACTTCGAATTACCCCAGGCAGCGAGTTACCCTCTGCTCGCTGATCAATTCTCTTGTTTTATATCCCCTGGCACACAGCACGTCAGTTAATCAGGAAACTGTCATGAAGAGATCGATATCGTTTCGTCCCACATTGCTCGCGCTCGTCCTTGCCACAAATTTCCCGGTTGCGCACGCCGCCGTACCAAAAGATATGCTGGTGATTGGTAAGGCCGCCGATCCACAAACCCTCGACCCGGCGGTAACAATAGATAATAACGACTGGACAGTGACCTACCCGTCTTATCAGCGGCTGGTTCAGTACAAAACGGACGGTGATAAAGGCTCAACCGACGTTGAAGGCGATCTGGCAAGTAGCTGGAAAGCGTCTGACGATCAAAAAGAGTGGACGTTCACCCTGAAAGATAATGCTAAATTTGCCGATGGCACACCTGTCACTGCCGAAGCAGTAAAACTTTCTTTTGAGCGGCTACTAAAAATCGGCCAGGGGCCAGCAGAAGCATTTCCCAAAGATTTAAAGATTGATGCTCCCGACGAACATACGGTGAAGTTTACCCTTAGCCAACCATTCGCACCGTTCCTCTACACGCTGGCGAATGACGGTGCATCCATTATCAATCCGGCGGTCTTAAAGGAACATGCAGCGGATGATGCTCGCGGCTTCCTCGCGCAAAATACCGCCGGTTCCGGACCATTTATGCTGAAAAGCTGGCAAAAAGGTCAGCAATTAGTTCTGGTGCCAAATCCGCATTACCCAGGCAATAAACCGAACTTCAAACGGGTATCGGTAAAAATTATTGGTGAAAGTGCCTCCCGTCGCCTGCAGCTCTCCCGTGGCGACATTGACATTGCCGATGCGCTGCCGGTGGATCAACTCAACGCCCTGAAGCAGGAAAATAAAGTCAATGTGGCAGAGTATCCGTCACTGCGCGTTACCTATCTGTATCTGAATAACAGCAAAGCGCCTCTTAATCAGGCGGATCTGCGTCGGGCCATTTCCTGGTCTACCGATTATCAGGGCATGGTTAACGGCATTCTGAGTGGTAACGGAAAACAGATGCGCGGCCCGATTCCGGAAGGCATGTGGGGCTACGATGCGACGGCAATGCAATACAACCATGACGAAACGAAAGCCAAAGCCGAATGGGATAAAGTGACGAGCAAACCCACCAGCCTGACGTTTCTCTACTCCGATAACGATCCGAACTGGGAGCCTATTGCTCTGGCGACACAATCCAGTCTCAACAAGCTGGGCATCATTGTGAAGCTGGAAAAGCTGGCGAACGCCACCATGCGCGACAGAGTGGGTAAAGGTGATTACGACATTGCGATTGGCAACTGGAGTCCGGATTTTGCCGACCCGTATATGTTTATGAATTACTGGTTTGAGTCAGACAAAAAAGGTCTGCCGGGTAACCGCTCGTTCTATGAAAACAGTGAGGTCGATAAGTTACTGCGCAATGCGCTTGCGACCACCGACCAGACGCAGCGTACCCGGGACTACCAGCAGGCACAGAAAATCGTCATTGATGACGCTGCTTATGTGTACCTGTTCCAGAAAAACTACCAACTGGCGATGAACAAAGAGGTGAAAGGCTTTGTGTTCAATCCCATGCTGGAACAGGTCTTCAATATCAATACCATGAGTAAATAACGTGACCTTCTGGAGTATTTTACGCCAACGCTGCTGGGGGCTGGTGCTCGTGGTGGCGGGCGTCTGCGTGATTACGTTTATTATCTCGCATCTGATCCCTGGTGATCCGGCGCGGTTACTGGCGGGTGACCGCGCCAGCGATGCTATCGTGGAAAATATTCGCCAGCAACTGGGACTGGACCAGCCACTGTATGTACAGTTTTACCGCTACGTCAGCGACCTGTTTCATGGTGACCTGGGAACATCCATTCGTACCGGGCGTCCGGTGCTGGAAGAGTTGCGTATATTTTTCCCGGCGACGCTGGAGCTGGCTTTTGGTGCCCTGCTGCTGGCACTCCTGATTGGCATCCCGCTGGGCATACTCTCTGCAGTCTGGCGAAATCGCTGGCTGGATCATCTGGTGCGAATAATGGCCATTACCGGAATCTCCACACCTGCGTTCTGGCTTGGGCTGGGCGTCATTGTGCTGTTTTATGGTCATCTGCAAATTCTTCCCGGCGGCGGAAGGCTTGATGACTGGCTGGATCCACCAACGCACGTTACCGGCTTTTATCTGCTCGATGCGCTGCTTGAAGGCAACGGTGAAGTCTTCTTCAATGCGTTGCAACATCTCATCTTACCGGCATTAACGCTGGCGTTCGTTCACCTGGGAATTGTCGCTCGCCAGATCCGCTCAGCGATGCTGGAACAATTGAGTGAAGACTACATTCGTACCGCCCGGGCCAGCGGCTTGCCCGGCTGGTATATCGTTTTATGTTATGCGCTACCCAATGCGTTGATCCCATCGATTACCGTATTGGGTTTGGCGCTGGGCGATTTGTTGTATGGCGCAGTGCTCACCGAAACCGTTTTTGCCTGGCCCGGAATGGGTGCATGGGTAGTAACATCAATACAGGCGCTCGACTTCCCGGCAGTGATGGGCTTTGCCGTCGTGGTTTCATTTGCTTATGTGCTGGTCAACCTGGTGGTGGATTTGCTCTATTTGTGGATTGATCCGCGTATCGGACGTGGAGGTGGTGAATGATGCTAAGCGAGGAAACGTCCGCCGTACGCCCACAAAAACAAACGCGATTTAACGGTGCAAAACTGGTATGGATGCTGAAAGGCAGTCCGCTCACCGTGACCAGCGCAGTCATCATTGTATTAATGCTATTGATGATGATTTTTTCACCGTGGCTGGCGACGCATGATCCCAACGCCATTGATTTAACCGCCCGCCTTTTGCCGCCTTCTGCGGCGCACTGGTTTGGCACCGATGAAGTGGGACGCGATCTGTTTAGCCGCGTACTGGTCGGCAGTCAGCAATCAATTCTCGCCGGATTAGTCGTGGTTGCCATTGCGGGTATGATTGGTTCGCTACTCGGATGTCTATCCGGTGTGCTTGGTGGACGCGCAGACGCCATCATCATGCGCATCATGGACATTATGCTGTCGATTCCTTCGTTGGTACTGACAATGGCACTGGCTGCCGCTCTCGGGCCGAGTTTGTTTAACGCCATGCTGGCTATTGCTATTGTGCGAATTCCCTTTTATGTGCGCCTGGCGCGGGGGCAAGCATTAGTTGTACGCCAGTATACCTATGTTCAGGCGGCGAAAACCTTTGGCGCGTCTCGTTGGCATCTGATCAACTGGCATATTTTACGTAACTCCCTACCGCCGCTGATCGTGCAGGCATCGCTGGATATCGGTAGCGCGATTTTAATGGCCGCCACGTTGGGATTTATTGGCCTGGGTGCTCAACAACCGAGTGCTGAATGGGGCGCGATGGTAGCAAATGGTCGCAACTATGTACTCGATCAGTGGTGGTATTGCGCATTTCCGGGGGCAGCGATTTTGCTTACCGCCGTCGGGTTTAATCTCTTTGGTGATGGTATTCGCGATCTGCTTGACCCGAAAGCAGGAGGAAAGCAGTCATGACCCAACCCGTTCTGGACATTCAACAACTGCATTTGAGTTTCCCCGGTTTTAACGGTGATGTTCACGCGCTCAACAATGTGTCCTTGCAGATTAACCGCGGTGAAATTGTCGGTCTGGTGGGAGAATCCGGCTCAGGTAAATCAGTCACCGCAATGCTGATTATGCGTCTGCTACCGACGGGCAGTTATTGCGTACATCGGGGGCAGATTTCCCTGCTGGGAGAAGATGTTCTTAACGCGCGGGAAAAACAGCTTCGTCAGTGGCGCGGCGCACGAGTGGCGATGATCTTTCAGGAACCGATGACCGCCCTCAATCCGACACGTCGAATAGGTCTTCAGATGATGGACGTGATCCGCCATCATCAACCAATAAGTCGTCGGGAAGCCAGAGCTAAAGCGATTGACCTGCTGGAAGAGATGCAAATCCCGGATGCCGTGGAAGTTATGTCGCGCTATCCGTTTGAGCTTTCAGGTGGTATGCGCCAGCGGGTAATGATTGCGCTGGCATTCTCCTGCGAGCCGCAATTGATTATTGCCGACGAACCGACTACGGCGCTGGACGTCACGGTGCAGTTGCAGGTACTGCGTTTGCTTAAACATAAAGCCCGCGCCAGTGGAACTGCGGTTCTGTTCATCAGCCATGATATGGCCGTGGTGTCGCAACTGTGCGATAGCGTTTACGTGATGTATGCCGGAAGCGTAATTGAAAGCGGCGTGACGGCAGACGTTATCCATCATCCCCGGCATCCGTATACCATTGGTTTGCTGCAATGCGCACCAGAACATGGAGTACCACGCCAGCTATTACCCGCCATTCCAGGGACGGTACCAAACCTCACCCATTTGCCTGACGGCTGCGCTTTTCGCGATCGTTGCTATGCGGCAGGTGCACAGTGTGAAAACGTCCCGGCGCTGACAGCGTGTGGTGACAACAACCAGCGCTGTGCCTGTTGGTATCCGCAGCAGGAGGTTATAAGTGTCTGACACGTTATTAACGTTACGCGACGTCCATATCAATTTCCCGGCCCGTAAAAACTGGCTTGGTAAAACTACGGAACATGTTCATGCCATTAATGGTATTGATTTACAGATCCGCCGTGGTGAAACCTTAGGGATCGTCGGCGAGTCAGGCTGCGGCAAAAGCACCCTCGCACAGCTTTTAATGGGTATGCTGCAACCGAGCCACGGGCAGTACATCCGTTCTGGCTCACAACGCATTATGCAGATGGTGTTTCAGGACCCGCTCTCTTCGCTTAATCCGCGCTTACCGGTGTGGCGCATCATCACAGAACCGCTCTGGATAGCTAAGCGTAGTAGTGAACAACAGCGGCGAGCGTTGGCAGAGGAGTTGGCTGTGCAGGTGGGTATTCGTCCGGAGTATCTCGACCGCCTGCCTCATGCGTTCTCCGGCGGGCAGCGGCAACGTATCGCCATTGCCAGAGCACTCTCTTCGCAGCCTGACGTGATTGTGCTTGATGAGCCAACCTCTGCGCTGGATATCTCCGTTCAGGCGCAGATCCTCAATTTACTGGTAACGCTACAGGAAAATCACGGGCTGACCTATGTGCTGATTTCACACAATGTCTCGGTGATACGTCATATGAGCGATCGGGTGGCGGTGATGTATCTCGGGCAGATTGTAGAACTGGGCGACGCGCAGCAGGTGCTGACGGCACCTGCACATCCATACACCCGATTATTGCTGGATTCCCTCCCCGCCATTGATAAACCGCTGGAGGAAGAATGGGCATTACGTAAAACGGATCTGCCGGGAAACCGCACGTTGCCGCAAGGCTGTTTTTTCTACGAACGTTGCCCGCTGGCAACCCACGGATGTGAAGTCCGGCAATCATTAGCAATAAGGGAGGACGGACGTGAGCTCCGGTGCTGGCGGGCGCTGTAGAGATGCTAACAACGCATCAGGCATTCACGCGCCTGACGCGTCATCCGGCAATGCTTTACGATTTCAACTGGTAATCCAGCGTAATTTCCGCTTTCAGTACCTGAGAGACCGGGCATCCTGCTTTTGCTTTCTGGATTATGCCGTCAAAGGTAGAGGCATCAATACCCGGCACCGCAACTTCACTCTTCAGTGCGATTTTCGTAATCGCAAAACCGGCATCCACTTTATCCAGCGACACATCGGCGGTGGTATCAATCGATGTTGGCGTGAATCCCGCTTCCCCCAGCATTAATGAAAGCGCCATTGAGAAACATGCGGCATGCGCTGCGCCAATCAGTTCTTCAGGGTTGGTTCCTTTTTCGCCTTCAAAACGCGTGTTAAATCCATACGGCTGTTGGTTCAGCACGCCACTCTCGGTGGATACTGTTCCCTTCCCGCGTTTGATATCGCCTTCCCAGTGTGCCTGACCTTTCTTATGGATTGTCATTGTTGCTCTCCTGTGGGCTTAAAAAGGAAATTATAGACTACGTGAGAAACAGCACGAGGATAAGCAGGATATTCCGAATAAAATCCGGCGAAAATATTACTTCTGCACTTAAATTAAATTCCCACAATAGATTACCGGGAATATATAACCCAAAAGATATTGTATCAATATTAATCGGATCATACCAATCACAATCCCTATGAATATCATGGTGTTAAAATATAAAAATCATCAACCAGGACTAATCTTAACAACGAAGCGGCAAATATTTGCCATGCTGAATGTGCTTTATAAATCTGCGATCCGTAGCAGACACCATAAATACACAGACACGGAGAATCACTATGTTTACTTATTATCAGGCAGAAAATTCAACAGCAGAACCCGCTCTGGTTAATGCCATTGAGCAAGGCCTTCGGGCACAGCATGGTGTTGTCACTGAAGATGACATTCTCATGGAGCTGACCAAATGGGTTGAAGCTTCTGATAACGACATCCTCAGTGATATCTACCAGCAAACGATCAATTATGTGGTCAGTGGCCAGCACCCTACGCTTTAAGGTGCTATGCTTGATCGGCAACCTAATTTAGGGGTTTAGCACGTGTTTCTTCGCTACGGCGATGTTGTCCTTAAAACTAGCTACAGGATTGAGGAGTTAAAATGAAATCGAACCGTCAGGCACGTCATATTCTTGGACTGGACCATAAAATTTCTAACCAGCGCAAAATAGTTACCGAAGGTGACAAATCCAGCGTAGTAAATAACCCAACCGGCAGAAAACGCCCCGCTGAAAAGTAATTCATAACCATCAGTCCTCAATGACGATTAAACACCATTGCCTGCGCAATGGTGTTTTTGTTTTTATCTGCTTTATACTTGAGGCCGACGCCCTGGCGGTAAAGCAAAGACGATAAAAGCCCCCCAGGGATGGATATTCAAAAAAGAGTGAGTGACATGGAACCAAAAACAAAAAAACAGCGTTCGCTTTATATCCCTTACGCTGGCCCTGTACTGCTGGAATTTCCGTTGTTGAATAAAGGCAGTGCCTTCAGCATGGAAGAACGCCGTAACTTCAACCTGCTGGGGTTACTGCCGGAAGTGGTCGAAACCATCGAAGAACAAGCGGAACGAGCATGGATCCAGTATCAGGGATTCAAAACCGAAATCGACAAACACATCTACCTGCGTAACATCCAGGACACTAACGAAACCCTCTTCTACCGTCTGGTAAACAATCATCTTGATGAGATGATGCCTGTTATTTATACCCCAACCGTCGGCGCAGCCTGTGAGCGTTTTTCTGAGATCTACCGCCGTTCACGCGGCGTGTTTATCTCTTACCAGAACCGGCACAATATGGACGATATTCTGCAAAACGTGCCGAACCATAATATTAAAGTGATTGTGGTGACTGACGGTGAACGCATTCTGGGGCTTGGTGACCAGGGCATCGGCGGGATGGGCATTCCGATCGGTAAACTGTCGCTCTATACCGCCTGTGGCGGCATCAGCCCGGCGTATACCCTTCCGGTGGTGCTGGATGTCGGAACGAACAACCAACAGCTGCTTAACGATCCGCTGTATATGGGCTGGCGTAATCCGCGTATCACTGACGACGAATACTATGAATTCGTTGATGAATTTATCCAGGCTGTGAAACAACGCTGGCCAGACGTGCTGTTGCAGTTTGAAGACTTTGCTCAAAAAAATGCGATGCCGTTACTTAACCGCTATCGCAATGAAATTTGTTCTTTTAACGATGACATTCAGGGCACTGCGGCGGTAACAGTCGGCACACTGATCGCAGCAAGCCGCGCGGCAGGTGGTCAGTTAAGCGAGAAAAAAATCGTCTTCCTTGGCGCAGGTTCAGCGGGATGCGGCATTGCCGAAATGATCATCTCCCAGACCCAGCGCGAAGGATTAAGCGAGGAAGCGGCGCGGCAGAAAGTCTTTATGGTCGATCGCTTTGGCTTGCTGACTGACAAGATGCCGAACCTGCTGCCTTTCCAGACCAAACTGGTGCAGAAGCGCGAAAACCTCAGTGACTGGGATACCGACAGCGATGTGCTGTCACTGCTGGATGTGGTGCGCAATGTAAAACCAGATATTCTGATTGGCGTCTCAGGACAGACCGGGCTGTTTACGGAAGAGATCATCCGTGAGATGCATAAACACTGTCCGCGTCCGATCGTGATGCCGCTGTCTAACCCGACGTCACGCGTGGAAGCCACACCGCAGGACATTATCGCCTGGACCGAAGGTAACGCGCTGGTCGCCACGGGCAGCCCGTTTAATCCAGTGGTATGGAAAGATAAAATCTACCCTATCGCCCAGTGTAACAACGCCTTTATTTTCCCGGGCATCGGCCTGGGTGTTATTGCTTCCGGCGCGTCACGTATCACCGATGAGATGCTGATGTCGGCAAGTGAAACGCTGGCGCAGTATTCACCATTGGTGCTGAACGGCGAAGGTATGGTACTGCCGGAACTGAAAGATATTCAGAAAGTCTCCCGCGCAATTGCGTTTGCGGTTGGCAAAATGGCGCAGCAGCAAGGCGTGGCGGTGAAAACCTCTGCCGAAGCCCTGCAACAGGCCATTGACGATAATTTCTGGCAAGCCGAATACCGCGACTACCGCCGTACCTCCATCTAAGCCTGCGCCCGGTAGTGAAGGCTACCGGGCTATTTCCCTCTCCCTTTTTCAGATCTCATCCATACTGGGTAGTGGCGAATAAATCTCATTTGCCTCACCTGCTATGCAGAACATCATCCGAAAAGGAGGAACTATGAAGGCTGCAGTTGTTACGAAGGATCATCATGTTGACGTTACGTATAAAACACTGCGCTCACTGAAACATGGCGAAGCCCTGCTGAAAATGGAGTGTTGTGGTGTATGTCATACCGATCTTCATGTTAAGAATGGCGATTTTGGTGACAAAACCGGCGTAATTCTGGGCCATGAAGGCATCGGTGTGGTGGCAGAAGTGGGTCCAGGTGTCACCTCATTAAAACCAGGCGATCGTGCCAGCGTGGCGTGGTTCTACGAAGGATGCGGTCATTGCGAATACTGTAACAGTGGTAACGAAACGCTCTGCCGTTCAGTTAAAAATGCCGGATACAGCGTTGATGGCGGGATGGCGGAAGAGTGCATCGTGGTCGCCGATTACGCGGTAAAAGTGCCAGATGGTCTGGACTCGGCGGCGGCCAGCAGCATTACCTGTGCGGGAGTCACCACCTACAAAGCCGTTAAGCTGTCAAAAATTCGTCCAGGGCAGTGGATTGCTATCTACGGTCTTGGCGGTCTGGGTAACCTCGCCCTGCAATACGCGAAGAATGTCTTTAACGCCAAAGTGATCGCCATTGATGTCAATGATGAGCAGTTAAAACTGGCAACCGAAATGGGCGCAGATTTAGCGATTAACTCACACACCGAAGACGCCGCCAAAATTGTGCAGGAGAAAACTGGTGGCGCTCACGCTGCGGTGGTAACAGCGGTAGCTAAAGCTGCGTTTAACTCGGCAGTTGATGCTGTCCGTGCAGGCGGTCGTGTTGTGGCTGTCGGTCTACCGCCGGAGTCTATGAGCCTGGATATCCCACGTCTTGTGCTGGATGGTATTGAAGTGGTCGGTTCGCTGGTCGGCACGCGCCAGGATTTAACTGAAGCCTTCCAGTTTGCCGCCGAAGGTAAAGTGGTGCCGAAAGTCGCCCTGCGTCCGTTAGCGGACATCAACACCATCTTTACTGAGATGGAAGAAGGCAAAATCCGTGGCCGCATGGTGATTGATTTCCGTCACTAAGAGGCCTTTGCTGCGACTGCCATGTTCGGGTCGCAGCATCGCACACTCTCCAACATGAAATGGCTAAATGGATTATTGTTGCGTAGGAAGGAACAATAATGATAGTGTTCCCAGTGAAGGAACGCTACTGAGAGTAAAGACACTAATGAAAATGGCCAATCATCCCCGCCCGGGGGACATTATTCAGGAATCACTGGACGAACTTAATGTCAGCCTGCGCGAGTTTGCCAGAGCAATGGAAATTGCTCCCTCAACGGCAAGCCGATTGCTGACAGGAAAAGCAGCTTTGACGCCAGAAATGGCGATTAAACTTTCCGTGGTGATCGGCAGTTCGCCGCAAATGTGGCTGAATCTGCAAAACGCCTGGAGTCTGGCAGAGGCAGAAAAAACAGTGGATGTGTCGCGATTACGCCGTCTGGTTACGCAATAAAAAAATGGCACTTTATAAAGCGCCATTTAGAACTGATGACAAACGCAACATTGCCTGATGCGCTACGCTTATCAGGCCTACACGTTCACTGCAATCTATTGGATTTGAAGGGTTTTCATGCCGGATAAGGCGTTCACGCCGCATCCGGCATGAACAAAGCCTACGTTGTCTACAATATGAAAATGACGCCTTTTACAGCGCCATTTGAAACTGATGACAAACGCAACATTGCCTGATGCGCTACGCTTATCAGGCCTACACGTTCACTGCAATCTATTGGATTTGAAGGGTTTTCATGCCGGATAAGGCGTTCACGCCGCATCCGGCATGAACAAAGCCTACGTTGTCTACAATATGAAAATGGCGCCTTTTACAGCGCCATTTTCAGCTTAAAGTTCAAAAGAGATTATATCCCTTCTTCACTCTCTTTTTTCGCTTCTGCCTTCTCGATTTCACGATACCAGCGCGGATGGTGTTTCTTCGCCCAGCGACGACTTACCTTCCCTTCGATCATCCCTTTAATCGATCCTTTCACCCAAAATGCCATATACATATGGATCAGGATGGCGTGGATCAGGATGATACCCGCAGCCGCGTGGATCAGCAGGCTGTAGCGAACAACCTGCATCGGGAAGTACTGCGCAAAGTACGGACGCCAGATAATCACCCCGGTCACCAGCAGCACGAAAATCATGCTCATGATCGACCAGAACATCATCTTTTGCCCGGCGTTGTACTTACCGACATCCGCCACTTTATGCTCATTGCCTTTCAATACTTCGACAATGTTCAACAGCCACGGAATATCTTTCTTATCCGGGATGTTGTGATGCACAAAACGCACAAACATAAACATCAGTGCGACGAAAATCGCAATGCCGAAGAACGGGTGCAAAATGCGTCCCATCTGCGGCGTACCGAAGGTTTGCGTCAGCCATTGCAGCGTCGGGAAGAAGAACGAAATCCCGGACAGCGCCACCAGGAAGAAGCAAATCACCACGGTCCAGTGACAGGCGCGATCAATAAATTTGGTGCGCACAATCATTTTCGACTTACTCATGATGATCCTCCTCGTCATCGTCCACTTCCTTATTCGGGCCAATACCGATGTAGTGGAAAATCAACCCGGCAAAAGTGGCAATAAAGCCAGCCGCTGCCAGCGGTTTCAACGCGCCTTTCCACAGGCTTACCGAGGTGTCGATCTTCGGATCTTTCGGCAGACCGTGATACAGCTCCGGCTGATCGGCGTGATGCAGCACGTACATAACGTGCGTACCACCGACCCCTTCCGGGTTGTAGACGCCAGCATGTTCGTAACCACGCGCTTTCAGTTTCGCCACGCGCTGTTCCGCCAGCTCCAGCATCTCCTTCTTGGTGCCGAAGTGGATAGCCCCGGTCGGACAGGTTTTCACACAAGCCGGTTCCTGGCCGACGCTGACGCGATCGACGCAGAGCGTGCATTTATATACCCGGTTATCCTCTTTGTTGAGGCGCGGAATATTAAACGGACACCCGGCAATGCAGTAACCACAGCCGATGCAGTTTTCCGACTGGAAATCGACAATCCCGTTAGCGTACTGAATGATTGCACCAGCAGACGGGCACGCCTTCAGGCAGCCGGGATCTTCACAGTGCATACAGCCGTCTTTACGGATCAGCCACTCCAGCTTGCCGTTCTGTTCGGTTTCGCTAAAGCGCATCACCGTCCAGGACTTGGCGCTCAGATCGGCGGGGTTATCGTAAACCCCGACGCAGTGCCCCACTTCATCACGGATGTCGTTCCACTCCGAACACGCCACCTGACAGGCTTTACAGCCGATACAGGTGGAAACGTCGATAAGTTTTGCGACTTCTGCTTTGTAATCACGCACCTGAGAAGGCGGCGTGATGGAGTTAGTTGCGGACCTTTTGATAATGTCCTGCGTTTCCATAGCCATCTGTTCGCCCCCTTACGCCTTCTCGATGTTGACTAAGAACGCTTTATATTCCGGCGTTTGCGAGTTTGCATCACCGACATTCGGCGTCAGAGTGTTAGCGATATAACCTTTACGCGCGACACCCTCAAAGCCCCAGTGGATTGGAATACCCACCGTTTCAACCTGCTGACCATTTACATTCAGCGGTTTCAGACGACGCGTTACCACAGCCACCGCGCGGATAAAGCCACGCTTGCTGGAGACAGTGACACGATCGCCATTATTAATGCCTTTCGCCGCCGCCAGCGTTTCGCTGATTTCCACAAACTGTTCCGGCTGAGCAATTGCGTTGAGCAATGCGTGCTTGGTCCAGGTGTGGAAGTGCTCGGTCAGACGATAGGTCGTACCCACATACGGGAACTGCTCTTTTTTACCCATCCGCAGCGCGTCTTGTTCATACAGACGAACAACCGGGTTAGACACCACGTTCGGATGCAGCGGGTTAGTGCCCAGCGGCGTTTCAATCGGCTCGTAGTGTTCCGGGAACGGACCTTCCGCCATTTTGTTGATGGCAAACAGGCGTCCCATCCCTTCCGGCTGCATGATAAACGGCCCGGTTGGCGTACCCGGTGCGGCATTGCCGAAGTCAGGAATATCGTTACCCGTCCACTTGCTGCCGTTCCACTGGATCAGCATCCGTTTCGGATCCCACGGTTTACCGTTGATATCCGCCGAAGCACGGTTGTACAGCACGCGACGGTTGAGCGGCCACGCCCAGGCCCATCCCAGCGTATTCCCCAGACCGGACGGGTCGGAGTTATCGCGGTTAGCCATCTGGTTGCCCTGCTCTGTCCAGCTACCGGTGTAGATCCAGCAAGAAGATGCGGTTGTACCGTCATCACGCAGATGCGCAAAGCTACTCAGCAACTGACCTTTCTTCGCAATAAGCACGCCATTAGCGTCATAGAGATCTTCCAGCGCGTAGCCGTTGTTCTCTTTAGCCACTTCGTCAGATTGCGGTTCGTGCGGCTGCTTGTAGTTCCAGCTCATCTTCATCAGCGGTTCTACGCCTTTACCACCTTCGGACTGGTACAGCTCGCGCAGATGATGGTAGATACCCGCCAGAATTTCACCGTCGTTACGCGCTTCGCCCGGCGCGTCCTGACCTTTCCAGTGCCACTGCAACCAGCGACCGGAGTTAGCGATAGAACCATCTTCTTCAGCAAAGCAGGTCGAAGGCAGACGGAATACTTCAGTCTGAATAGACGCCGGATCGACATCGTTCGACTCACCGTGGTTCTGCCAGAAGGTAGAGGTTTCAGTCACCAGCGGATCGATAACCACCATGTACTTCAGCTTGCTCAGGCAGCTCACCACTTTGTTTTTGTCCGGGAAGGACGCAACCGGGTTAAAGCCCTGGCAGAAATAACCGGTGACTTTGCCTTCATCCATCATGTTGAAATACTTGATGACGTCGTAGGTCTGGTCCCACTTCGGCAGCCAGTCATAGCCCCAGTTGTTCTCTTTCTGCGCGGCATCGCCATAGAAAGATTTCATCAGGCTAACGAAGAACTTCGGATAGTTGCTCCAGTAGTTCACCTGATCAGCCAGCGTCGCTTTCGGCGTGTTCGCTTCCAGATACGACTGCAAATCAACCTGTTTTTCTGACGGCAGCGTCAGATAACCTGGCAGGCTGGTAGAGAGCAGGCCTAAGTCAGTCAAGCCCTGAATGTTGGAGTGACCACGCAATGCGTTCACGCCGCCACCGGCCATACCCATGTTACCGAGCAGCAACTGGATCATCGCCATAGTACGGATGTTCTGCGCACCCACAGTGTGCTGCGTCCAGCCCAGCGCGTACAGGAAGGTGGTTGTGCGATCCGGTGCGCTGGTGGAGGCCAGCACTTCACACACTTTCAGGAAGTCGGCTTTTGGCGTACCGCAGATGTTTTCAACGACGTCCGGCGTGTAGCGGGAAACGTGCTCTTTCAGCAGGTTCCACACACAGCGCGGATGAGTCAGTGTTTCATCGCGTTTCGCATAGCCGTTTTCATCGAGCTGATAGTTCCAGGACGATTTATCGTATTGACGTTTTTCAGCGTCGTAGCCGCTGAACAGACCGTCTTCGAAAGCAAAATCATCACGCACCAGCAGGCTGGCGTTGGTGTAATGCTTAACGTATTCGGCGTTGATTTTGTTGTTTTCGATCAGGTAGCGCAAAACGCCAGACAGGAACGTAATGTCCGTACCGGAACGAATAGGCGCGTAAATATCCGCCACAGAAGCGGTACGCGTAAAACGGGGATCGACAACGATCAAGGTTGCGTCGTTGTTGTTTTTCGCTTCCATCGCCCAGCGGAAACCGACGGGATGCGCTTCAGCAGCGTTACCGCCCATCACCATCACGACGTTAGCGTTTTTGATATCCACCCAGTGGTTGGTCATCGCACCGCGACCAAATGTTGGAGCAAGACTTGCTACCGTTGGTCCGTGTCAGACGCGCGCCTGGTTGTCTACCGCCAGCATCCCGAGGGAGCGGGCAAATTTCTGGGTCAGCATCCCGGTTTCGTTGCTGGCACCGGAGGCACACAGCATACCGGTAGAAAGCCAACGGTTTACCGTTACGCCCTGCTCGTTCTTTTCAATAAAGTTAGCGTCACGGTCAGCTTTCATCAGCTTCGCAATACGGGAGAATGCTTCTTCCCAGCTAATGCGCTGCCATTTGTCAGAACCTGGCGCACGATATTCCGGGTAGCGCAGACGGTTTTCACTGTTGACGTAATCCAGCAAACCGGCCCCTTTCGGGCACAGCGCACCACGGCTTACCGGATGATCCGGGTCACCTTCAATGTGATAAATCGCTTCTCTGGCGTTTTTTGCGCCATCACCCAGGCTATACATCAATAGCCCGCAACCTACGGAACAGTATGTGCAGGTGTTACGGATCTCTTTAGCGCGTAATAATTTGTAGTTTCGCGCCTGAGCCAGTGCTTGCTTCGGGGCAAAGCCCAATGCCGCTACTGTTGTTCCAGCCATACCGCCCGCGCAGATTTTAAAAAATTGTCTGCGACTGACGTCCATTGCTTTCCTCTTTTTTCAGGGGTATTACTGCGCGAGGAAACTAACAGTAAAATTCTGAATCTTTTTGCGCGAAATCAAAAAGAACATCTGTTTGCCACAAAATAATCCGCCTTCGCAAATTGACCTACCTCAATAGCGGTAGAAAAACGCACCACTGCCTGACAGGCCAGTTAAAAAAATGCTATAAAATTCAGCTTAATTTTTAACGGCAAGAGAGACAAAACAGCGAGCATGACACGACAAAAAGCAACGCTCATAGGGCTGATAGCGATCGTCCTGTGGAGCACGATGGTAGGATTGATTCGCGGTGTCAGTGAGGGGCTCGGCCCGGTCGGCGGCGCAGCTGCTATCTATTCATTAAGCGGGCTGCTGTTAATCTTCACGGTTGGATTTCCGCGTATTCGGCAAATCCCGAAAGGCTATTTACTCGCCGGGAGTCTGTTATTCGTCAGCTATGAAATCTGTCTGGCGCTTTCCTTAGGGTATGCGGCGACCCATCATCAGGCGATTGAAGTGGGTATGGTGAACTATCTGTGGCCCAGCCTGACAATTCTCTTTGCCATTCTGTTTAATGGTCAGAAAACCAACTGGTTGATTGTACCTGGATTATTATTAGCCCTCGTCGGCGTCTGTTGGGTGTTAGGCGGTGACAATGGGTTACATTATGATGAAATCATCAATAATATCACCACCAGCCCATTGAGTTATTTCCTGGCGTTCATTGGTGCGTTTATCTGGGCAGCCTATTGCACAGTAACGAATAAATACGCACGCGGATTTAATGGAATTACCGTTTTTGTCCTGCTAACGGGAGCAAGTCTGTGGGTTTACTATTTTCTTACGCCACAACCAGAAATGATATTTAGCACGCCCGTCATGATTAAACTCATCTCTGCGGCATTTACCTTAGGATTTGCTTATGCTGCATGGAATGTCGGTATATTGCATGGCAATGTCACCATTATGGCGGTAGGTTCGTATTTTACGCCTGTACTTTCCTCAGCGCTTGCAGCCGTGCTGCTCAGCGCCCCGCTGTCGTTCTCGTTCTGGCAAGGCGCGCTGATGGTCTGCGGCGGTTCCCTGCTCTGCTGGCTGGCGACACGTCGTGGTTAAAATAACTGCCGGGTCTACGGCCCGGTAGTTAATCAGATAAATTCCGACAATATTAAAAAAATAAATTTCAAATACCAGTAATTCACCTTATATCTCATTTCGACTTCGATCACATATCGATAAATAATATTATTTCATCTATTTTTCTCATTGTTTTTAATCACCATTCTATTTTAAAAACAGTATGTCATTTATAAATGACGCCGTTTAAAATTCGTTTAGAAAATACGTTTAACGATAATTAAAAGGATTCTGTTAAATGAAATTAAAAATAGTTGCGGTGGTTGTAACTGGTTTGTTAGCTGCGAACGTAGCACACGCTGCCGAAGTCTATAACAAGGATGGTAATAAACTCGACCTTTATGGCAAGGTTACCGCTCTACGTTATTTTACTGATGATAAGCGTGACGATGGTGATAAAACTTATGCCCGTCTCGGCTTTAAAGGAGAAACGCAAATCAATGATCAAATGATTGGTTTTGGTCACTGGGAATATGATTTTAAAGGCTATAACGATGAAGCCAACGGCTCGCGCGGCAAGAATCTCTGATTGAGTTAAGTGCCCATCACAATATGATCACTGACCTTATATTACACAATCATCCCAGGATGAAAACAATCACTTTAAACGACAACCATATTGCACATTTAAACGCCAAAAACACTACAAAACTGGAATATTTAAACTTAAGCAATAACAATTTACTGCCAACCAATGACATTGATCAACTAATATCATCAAAACATCTTTGGCATGTATTAGTTAACGGCATCAACAATGATCCACTTGCACAAATGCAGTACTGGACTGCAGTAAGAAATATAATTGATGACACTAATGAAGTGACCATTGATTTATCAGGACTTAATTTAACCACTCAACCACCAGGGCTGCAAAACTTCACATCTATCAATCTTGATAATAACCAATTCACACATTTTGATGCAACCAACTACGATAGACTCGTAAAGCTAAGTCTGAATAGTAATGCTCTTGAGTCAATAAATTTTCCTCAAGGCAGAAATGTAAGTATTACACATATATCTATGAATAATAATGCTCTCAGAAATATTGATATAGATAGGCTTTCATCAGTTACTTATTTTAGTGCGGCACATAATCAACTAGAGTTTGTGCAATTAGAATCTTGCGAATGGCTGCAATACCTGAATCTCAGCCATAATCAATTAACTGATATTGTTGCAGGTAATAAAAATGAACTCTTACTGCTGGATCTATCCCATAATAAACTAACAAGTTTACACAATGACTTATTTCCCAACTTGAATACGTTACTTATTAACAACAATTTGCTTTCTGAAATTAAAATATTCTATAGCAACTTCTGCAATGTTCAGACATTAAACGCTGCTAACAACCAGTTGAAATATATAAATCTTGATTTCCTGACTTATCTTCCATCTATCAAAAGTTTAAGACTGGACAATAATAAAATAACCCACATTGATACTAATAATACATCCGATATTGGAACTTTATTCCCCATAATAAAACAGAGCAAAACTTAAATTTTTTAAATGTTTCTGGGAAGAACAATTGCCCTACTATGCAGCTCATGTTATTTAATTTGTTTTCCCCAGCACTTAAGCTTAATACTGGCCTGGCAATTCTTTCGCCTGGTGCATTTGAAGTTCACTCTGACGGAATAGATGTGGATAACGAATTGTTTCACTATCCTATTAAAAAAGCATATACCCCATATAATATACACACTTACAAGACAGAGGAAGTTGTAAACCAGATGAATATAAAAGTTAAAAACATGACCTTAGATGAAATAAACAATACTTACTGTAATAACGATTATTACAATCAGGCAATAAGAGAGGAACCGATAGACCTTCTGGACAGATCGTTTTCCTCCAGTTCATGGCCTTTTTAGTGAATAAATCATCACTAATTCTATAAGTGTCTGGTCTTGTTGATAATATAGTTAATATGTAACCCTTTAGATTCACGATCTGAAGGGTTGAAACATGACATACGTTCAAAGATTAACCCCGTTTGAAGGTTAGCTTGTTAGTTACATTTAGTAACACATATCTGGCTACTTAATCCCCATTCTGCCCCCGCGGTTACGCTTTCTTATCTATTCTTTCAATCAGCACTTCACCCAATTCATCCTTAATTCTAATAACTGGCTATTGCGCCTTACCTCGTGTTTTGTCTTTTTTTCATTACCAATGTGTGCATGTGAGGAACAATATGGCACTGCAAAATGAGAAAAATAGTCGTTATCTTTTGCGCGACTGGAAACCAGAAAATCCGGCCTTCTGGGAAAATAAAGGAAAACATATTGCTCGAAGAAATCTCTGGATATCAGTCAGTTGTCTACTTCTTGCCTTCTGTGTCTGGATGCTATTTAGCGCAGTTACCGTTAATCTCAATAAAATCGGTTTTAATTTTACTACCGATCAACTCTTTTTATTAACCGCATTACCCTCCGTTTCTGGCGCATTATTGCGTGTTCCCTACTCCTTTATGGTGCCTATATTCGGTGGACGCCGATGGACGGTTTTTAGTACTGCAATCCTGATTATTCCTTGCGTCTGGCTCGGAATTGCCGTGCAAAATCCGAATACTCCTTTTGGGATATTTATCGTTATCGCTTTGCTATGCGGTTTTGCAGGTGCAAACTTTGCTTCGAGCATGGGCAATATCAGTTTCTTCTTTCCAAAAGCCAAACAAGGGAGCGCTCTTGGGATTAATGGCGGATTAGGAAACTTAGGTGTAAGTGTAATGCAGCTGGTTGCACCGCTGGTCATTTTTGTACCTGTATTTGCCTTTCTCGGCGTCAATGGCGTACCGCAGGCCGACGGTTCGGTGATGTCGCTGGCGAATGCCGCATGGATTTGGGTACCGCTACTGGCGATTGCCACGATCGCCGCATGGTCAGGGATGAATGATATCGCCAGTTCACGCGCCTCAATTGCCGACCAGCTCCCTGTCTTACAACGCCTGCATCTCTGGCTGCTGAGCCTGCTTTACCTTGCCACCTTCGGTTCGTTTATCGGTTTTTCTGCGGGTTTTGCCATGCTGGCAAAAACCCAGTTCCCGGATGTGAATATTCTGCGCCTGGCGTTCTTTGGCCCATTTATCGGTGCCATCGCGCGGTCGGTTGGTGGTGCTATTTCCGATAAGTTCGGCGGCGTGCGGGTGACGTTGATCAACTTTATTTTTATGGCGATTTTCAGTGCCCTGCTGTTCCTTACCTTACCGGGCACAGGCTCCGGTAATTTCATCGCCTTTTACGCCGTATTTATGGGGCTGTTTCTGACTGCGGGTCTGGGAAGTGGTTCTACTTTCCAGATGATCGCCGTCATCTTTCGCCAGATAACCATTTATCGGGTAAAGATGAAAGGCGGTAGTGATGAGCAAGCTCATAAAGAAGCCGTCACCGAAACGGCGGCGGCTCTGGGCTTTATCTCAGCCATTGGCGCAGTGGGCGGCTTTTTTATTCCGCAGGCGTTTGGCATGTCGCTCAATATGACCGGCTCTCCGGTCGGCGCGATGAAAGTGTTTTTAATCTTCTACATCGTTTGTGTGCTGCTGACCTGGCTGGTTTATGGTCGGCGGAAGTTCAGCCAAAAATAAGAGATCGATGCCTGATGTACAACCGTGTCGCATCCGACAAGGCATCAGATCCCAATTCATTCCTGGAGCAGGAGTCATGTCATGAGTAAACTTTTGGATCGCTTTCGCTACTTCAAACAAAAGGGCGAAACCTTTGCCGATGGTCACGGACAGGTGATGCATAGCAACCGCGACTGGGAGGACAGCTATCGCCAGCGTTGGCAGTTCGACAAAATCGTGCGTTCCACCCACGGTGTTAACTGTACAGGCTCCTGTAGCTGGAAAATCTACGTTAAAAATGGTCTGGTGACCTGGGAAATCCAACAGACCGACTACCCGCGCACTCGCCCTGACCTGCCCAATCATGAACCTCGCGGCTGCCCGCGTGGCGCAAGTTACTCCTGGTATCTTTACAGCGCTAACCGCCTGAAATACCCGCTCATTCGTAAACGACTGATTGAACTGTGGCGCGAAGCCCTCAAGCAACACAGCGATCCGGTACTGGCGTGGGCATCGATTATGAACGATCCGCAAAAGTGCCTGAGCTACAAACAAGTGCGTGGGCGCGGCGGGTTTATCCGCTCCAACTGGCAGGAACTAAACCAGCTGATTGCCGCCGCTAACGTCTGGACCATCAAAACCTACGGCCCGGATCGCGTTGCCGGTTTCTCGCCGATCCCGGCGATGTCGATGGTTTCTTACGCCGCCGGAACGCGTTATCTGTCGCTGCTTGGCGGCACCTGTTTAAGTTTCTACGACTGGTATTGCGACCTGCCGCCCGCCTCGCCGATGACCTGGGGCGAGCAAACCGACGTACCGGAATCTGCCGACTGGTATAACTCCAGCTACATCATCGCCTGGGGGTCTAACGTACCGCAGACACGTACGCCGGACGCCCACTTCTTTACCGAAGTACGCTACAAAGGCACTAAAACCATCGCCATTACCCCTGACTACTCTGAAGTGGCCAAATTGTGCGACCAGTGGCTGGCACCGAAACAAGGCACTGATAGCGCCCTGGCGATGGCAATGGGCCATGTGATTTTAAAAGAGTTTCATCTCGATAATCCCAGCGACTACTTTATCAACTACTGCCGCCGCTACAGCGACATGCCGATGCTGGTAATGCTGGAGCCTCGCGACGATGGTAGCTACGTTCCCGGGCGCATGATCCGCGCATCTGACCTGGTGGATGGACTGGGCGAAAGCAACAATCCGCAGTGGAAAACCGTAGCAGTTAATACCGCAGGTGAATTGGTAGTGCCGAACGGTTCGATTGGTTTCCGCTGGGGAGAAAAAGGCAAATGGAATCTGGAATCCATTGCCGCCGGTACGGAAACCGAATTGTCGTTAACCCTGCTCGGTCAACATGACGCTGTTGCAGGCGTGGCCTTCCCCTACTTTGGCGGCATTGAAAATCCGCATTTTCGCAGCGTAAAACACAATCCGGTGCTGGTGCGCCAATTGCCCGTTAAAAACCTGACGTTAGTCGATGGCAACACCTGTCCGGTGGTCAGCGTTTATGATTTGGTACTGGCGAATTACGGCCTCGATCGCGGGCTGGAAGATGAAAACAGTGCGAAAGATTACGCTGAAATCAAACCGTACACCCCAGCCTGGGGTGAGCAAATTACCGGCGTGCCGCGCCAGTATATTGAAACCATCGCCCGTGAATTTGCCGATACCGCCCATAAAACGCATGGGCGCTCGATGATTATCCTCGGCGCAGGTGTTAACCACTGGTATCACATGGACATGAACTACCGCGGGATGATCAATATGCTGATCTTCTGCGGTTGTGTCGGGCAAAGCGGTGGCGGCTGGGCACACTATGTCGGCCAGGAAAAACTGCGCCCACAAACCGGCTGGTTGCCACTGGCCTTTGCGCTCGACTGGAACCGACCACCGCGCCAAATGAACAGCACCTCGTTTTTCTACAATCATTCCAGCCAATGGCGCTATGAAAAAGTCTCTGCTCAGGAGTTACTTTCACCGCTCGCCGATGCCAGTAAGTACAGCGGTCATCTGATTGATTTCAACGTTCGCGCCGAACGTATGGGCTGGCTACCTTCTGCGCCGCAGCTGGGGCGTAACCCGCTCGGGATTAAAGCTGAAGCCGACAAGGCCGGATTATCCCCCACAGAATTTACCGCCCAGGCGCTGAAATCGGGCGATTTACGTATGGCCTGCGAACAACCAGATAGCAGCAGCAATCATCCGCGTAATTTGTTTGTCTGGCGCTCTAACCTGCTTGGCTCCTCCGGCAAAGGCCACGAGTATATGCAGAAGTATCTGCTGGGGACCGAAAGCGGGATTCAGGGCGAGGAACTCGGTGCCAGCGACGGGATCAAACCGGAAGAAGTCGAGTGGCAAACTGCAGCGATTGAAGGCAAGCTCGACCTGCTGGTGACGCTCGACTTCCGCATGTCCAGTACCTGCCTGTTCTCCGATATCGTTCTGCCCACCGCCACCTGGTACGAAAAAGACGATATGAACACCTCGGATATGCATCCGTTTATTCATCCGCTTTCTGCGGCGGTCGATCCGGCGTGGGAATCACGCAGCGACTGGGAAATCTACAAAGGTATCGCCAAAGCATTTTCGCAAGTGTGCGTGGGTCATCTTGGCAAAGAAACCGACGTGGTATTACAACCCCTACTGCATGACTCTCCGGCAGAGCTCTCACAGCCGTGTGAAGTGCTCGACTGGCGCAAAGGCGAATGCGATCTGATTCCAGGCAAAACCGCGCCGAATATTGTGGCGGTGGAGCGCGACTACCCTGCTACGTATGAACGCTTTACCTCGCTCGGGCCATTGATGGACAAACTTGGCAATGGCGGTAAAGGGATTTCGTGGAATACCCAGGATGAAATCGATTTCCTCGGCAAACTCAATTACACCAAGCGTGATGGCCCGGCACAGGGGCGTCCGCTGATTGACACCGCCATTGACGCTTCAGAAGTGATTCTGGCACTGGCACCGGAAACCAACGGTCATGTTGCAGTCAAAGCGTGGCAGGCGCTGGGCGAGATCACCGGGCGCGAACATACCCATCTGGCGCTGCACAAAGAGGACGAGAAGATTCGCTTTCGCGATATTCAGGCGCAGCCGCGTAAAATTATCTCCAGCCCCACCTGGTCCGGTCTGGAAAGCGATCACGTCTCCTATAACGCGGGATACACCAACGTTCATGAGTTAATTCCGTGGCGCACGCTGTCGGGACGCCAGCAGCTCTATCAGGATCATCCGTGGATGCGTGCTTTTGGTGAAAGCCTGGTGGCTTATCGCCCGCCTATCGACACCCGTAGCGTCAGTGAGATGCGCCAGATACCGCCAAACGGCTTCCCGGAAAAAGCACTTAACTTCCTGACGCCGCACCAGAAATGGGGCATTCACTCAACCTACAGTGAAAACCTGCTAATGCTGACGCTCTCTCGCGGTGGACCGATTGTCTGGATCAGCGAAACAGATGCCCGAGAACTGACCATTGTCGATAACGACTGGGTGGAAGTATTCAACGCCAACGGCGCGCTGACTGCCCGCGCGGTGGTCAGCCAACGTGTACCGCCGGGCATGACCATGATGTATCACGCCCAGGAACGCATTATGAATATTCCTGGTTCGGAAGTAACTGGCATGCGCGGCGGCATTCATAACTCGGTTACCCGCGTTTGCCCGAAACCAACGCATATGATTGGCGGTTACGCGCAGCTGGCCTGGGGCTTTAACTACTACGGCACCGTCGGATCGAACCGCGATGAGTTCATCATGATCCGCAAGATGAAGAACGTTAACTGGCTGGATGATGAAGGTCGCGATCAGGTACAGGAGGCGAAAAAATGAAAATCCGTTCACAAGTCGGCATGGTGCTTAACCTCGACAAATGTATCGGCTGCCATACCTGTTCGGTGACCTGTAAAAACGTCTGGACCGGGCGCGAAGGCATGGAGTACGCATGGTTTAACAACGTCGAAACCAAACCGGGCATTGGTTATCCGAAAAACTGGGAAGATCAGGAAGAGTGGCAAGGCGGCTGGGTGCGTGATGTGAATGGCAAGATACGCCCGCGTCTGGGCAACAAGATGGGCGTAATAACCAAAATCTTCGCCAACCCGGTGGTGCCGCAGATTGATGATTACTACGAACCTTTCACCTTCGACTACGAACATTTGCATAGCGCACCGGAAGGCAAACATATTCCTACTGCTCGCCCGCGTTCACTGATTGACGGCAAACGGATGGACAAAGTGATCTGGGGGCCAAACTGGGAAGAACTGCTGGGCGGTGAGTTCGAAAAACGTGCCCGCGACCGCAACTTCGAGGCCATGCAAAAGGAGATGTACGGGCAGTTTGAAAACACCTTCATGATGTACCTGCCGCGCCTGTGCGAACACTGCCTCAATCCCAGCTGCGTGGCGACCTGCCCAAGCGGCGCTATCTACAAACGCGAAGAAGACGGCATTGTGCTGATTGATCAGGATAAATGCCGTGGCTGGCGTTTGTGCATAAGCGGTTGTCCGTACAAAAAAATCTACTTCAACTGGAAAAGCGGCAAGTCAGAAAAATGCATCTTCTGTTACCCACGAATTGAGTCCGGTCAACCGACCGTGTGCTCAGAAACCTGCGTGGGTCGCATCCGGTATCTGGGCGTGCTGCTTTACGACGCCGACCGCATCGAGGAAGCGGCGAGCACCGAGCGCGAAGTTGACCTCTATGAACGCCAGTGCGAAGTGTTCCTCGATCCACACGATCCCTCAGTGATCGAGGAAGCCCTGAAACAAGGTATTCCACAAAATGTGATTGACGCTGCCCAGCGTTCGCCAGTCTACAAAATGGCGATGGACTGGAAACTGGCACTACCGTTGCACCCTGAATACCGCACCCTGCCGATGGTCTGGTACGTTCCTCCGCTGTCACCGATTCAGTCCTACGCAGATGCGGGCGGTTTGCCGAAAAGCGAAGGCGTGCTGCCCGCCATCGAAAGCCTGCGTATTCCGGTGCAATATCTCGCCAATATGTTGAGTGCCGGCGATACCGGTCCGGTACTGCGGGCGCTGAAACGGATGATGGCGATGCGCCACTATATGCGTTCACAAACCGTGGAAGGCGTTACTGATACTCGTGCCATCGACGAAGTAGGCCTGAGCGTCGCCCAGGTCGAAGAGATGTATCGCTATCTCGCCATTGCCAACTATGAAGATCGTTTTGTTATCCCGACCAGCCATCGGGAAATGGCGGGCGATGCCTTCGCAGAACGCAACGGCTGCGGTTTTACCTTTGGCGACGGTTGCCACGGTTCGGACAGTAAATTCAACCTGTTCAACAGTAGCCGTATCGATGCCATCAACATCACCGAAGTGCGCGACAAAGCGGAGGGCGAATAATGCAGATCCTCAAAGTGATCGGCCTGTTGATGGAGTATCCGGACGAGCTGTTGTGGGAATGCAAGGAGGACGCGCTGGCGTTGATCCGCCGCGACGCGCCGATGCTTACGGATTTCACCCACAACCTGCTTAACGCGCCGCTGCTGGATAAACAGGCCGAATGGTGCGAAGTGTTTGACCGCGGGCGCACCACGTCGCTGCTGCTGTTCGAACATGTTCATGCCGAGTCCCGCGATCGCGGCCAGGCAATGGTGGACCTGCTGGCGGAGTATGAAAAGGTCGGCCTGCAGCTGGATTGTCGGGAACTGCCCGATTATCTACCGCTGTATCTGGAGTATTTAAGCGTACTGCCTGACGATCAGGCGAAAGAAGGATTGCTCAATGTTGCGCCGATCCTCGCCCTGCTTGGCGGTCGCTTAAAACAACGCGAGGCACCGTGGTACGCGTTGTTTGATGCTCTGCTGCAACTGGCGGGAAGCTCCCTTTCAAGTGACAGTGTCACAAAACAAGTAAACAGCGAAGAGCGCGATGACACCCGCCAGGCGCTTGATGCAGTGTGGGAAGAGGAACAGGTGAAGTTTATTGAAGATAACGCCACGGCGTGTGACAGCTCGCCGCTTAATCAATATCAGCGACGCTTTAGCCAGGATGTCGCGCCGCAATATGTCGACATCAGTGCGGGAGGTGGGAAATGATTCAGTATCTGAACGTCTTTTTTTACGATATCTACCCGTACATTTGTGCGACGGTGTTTTTCCTCGGCAGCTGGCTGCGCTACGACTACGGGCAGTACACCTGGCGCGCCTCCTCAAGTCAAATGCTCGATAAACGCGGGATGGTGATATGGTCGAATCTGTTCCATATCGGCATTTTGGGGATTTTCTTCGGGCACTTGTTCGGCATGTTAACGCCGCACTGGATGTACGCGTGGTTTTTGCCAGTGGCAGCGAAACAACTCATGGCGATGGTGCTCGGCGGTATTTGCGGTGTGTTGACGTTGATTGGCGGCGCAGGACTGCTGTGGCGCAGGCTGACAAATCAGCGCGTGCGTGCCACTTCCACTACGCCGGATATCATCATCATGAGCATTTTGCTGATCCAGTGTCTGTTGGGGCTAAGTACCATACCGTTTTCAGCACAGTATCCTGATGGTAGCGAAATGATGAAGCTGGTGGGTTGGGCGCAAAGCATTGTCACTTTCCGTGGTGGATCGTCAGAGATGCTCAACGGCGTAGCGTTCGTCTTCCGCCTGCATCTGGTGTTGGGAATGACCATCTTCCTGCTCTTCCCGTTCACCCGACTGGTGCATGTGTGGAGCGCGCCGTTTGAGTACTTTACTCGTCGATATCAAATTGTGCGTTCGCGGCGATAATTTCACCCTGGCCGGATAGCCCTTCGCTCTCCGGCCACTTGCAGGCTATGATAGTTCTCCAGTCACAGGAGAACGTTAATGAAACCGCAGGTGTACCACGTCGATGCTTTTACCTCACAACCGTTTCGCGGCAATTCTGCCGGTGTTGTTTTCCCCGCCGATAATCTTAGCGAAGCGCAAATGCAGCTTATCGCCCGCGAGTTAGGCCATTCGGAAACTGCTTTTCTGCTGCACAGCGACGACAGCGATGTGCGCATCCGCTACTTTACGCCAACGGTTGAAGTGCCGATTTGCGGTCACGCGACAGTAGCTGCGCACTATGTACGTGCGAAGGTGTTAGGTTTAGGAAATTGCACGATCTGGCAAACATCGCTGGCAGGAAAACATCGCGTGACTATCGAAAAGCACAACGATGATTATCGTATTTCGCTGGAACAAGGTACGCCGGGCTTTGAGCCACCGCTGGAAGGTGAAACACGTGCGGCGATTATCAACGCGCTTCATCTCACTGAGGACGATATTCTGCCAGGCTTGCCAATTCAGGTGGCAACAACAGGACACTCAAAAGTGATGATCCCACTGAAACCGGAAGTGGATATCGACGCCCTTTCGCCTGACCTTAATGCGCTGACCGCTATCAGCAAAAAGATTGGCTGCAATGGTTTCTTCCCGTTCCAGATCCGCCCAGGCAAAAACGAAACCGATGGTCGCATGTTCTCGCCTGCGATTGGTATTGTGGAAGATCCGGTGACTGGCAATGCCAATGGCCCGATGGGTGCATGGTTGGTACATCACAACGTATTGCCCCACGATGGCAACGTGTTGCGTGTTAAAGGCCATCAGGGGCGCGCATTGGGGCGTGACGGTATGATTGAAGTGACGGTGACAATTCGTGATAACCAACCGGAAAAAGTCACCATTTCAGGCACAGCGGTGATTTTGTTTCATGCCGAATGGGCAATTGAACTCTGAAACCGTTGTCTGATGCGCTTCGCCTGTCAGGTCTACAACCGGGCTAATGTATGCCGGATAAGGCGTTTACGCCGCATCCGGCAACCTGACATAAATTATTTTCCCGCCTCCGGGTGCGTATCAAACGCCGCCATCACCAGCGCTAACTCATCCACGGTAAAGCCATGTTTCGCATCATCCACGCCCAGACCAAACTGTTCTTGCATCACAGCATATAATGACGCCACATCCGGTAGATTTCGCTGCTCCACCGCGTGCCCATTTTCATAATGGGTAAAATGAAAATTGGTCAGTGTCAGCTTGCCGCCGTCCGGCAAATGGCGGCACATCAGCAAATGATGGCGAAAATGCGACTGCGGCCAGTGCGCCGACCAGAAATTGCCCATCACATAATCGCTTTGTTGCTGCTCGCAGAGATCAAAACGGTACATCGACTGCCAATGCTGATGATGATTAAACTGCAACACCCAATCATCACCCTCCTGCAACAACCGATACTCTCCGTGTGGCGTGGTCTGCACGAGATCGGAAACTAAACGAATCGGCGCGGTTAGCGTCTGCCCACCGAAACCGACATCAGCAATCCATTTTTCCTCTTCCAGTTCCACCAACAGCAAACGATGGGTGCGCGGCGGTAATGCTGGCGGATTTGATAACACTACGCGCCCTAACAAGCTGCGAACGTTAAACCCCAGCTCGCGTAACACCCGCTCAAACACGCCATTCTGCTCAAAACAGTAACCGCCACGACGGGCTATCACCAGTTTCTCTTCCGGCGATTGATTATCAAGCTGTATTTCCCTCGGCAGCAAAACGTCGAGGTTTTCAAACGGAATGGTGCAATTGTGTTTCAGGTGCAATGCACGAAGCGTATCAATATTGACCGCAGCAGCTCCCGACCAGTTAATACGGGCAAAATAGTGATTCAGAATGGGCGTCATCAGGCGTTTCCCTTAGTGGTTTTCTCAACTTATAACCTGGAATAGACGCCGCACCGGCTATTTTGTGCGATCGCGGACATGCATCACGTTCGCAAATCGCCAATCCCGTTAATTTCGTTACTTATTGCGTTACGGACTACGCTTAAAAAAACCTTCTTCGCGAGGCGATACCATGAGCCGATTCATCCCCATAGAATTACACCATGCCAGCCGTCTGTTAAATCATGGCCCAACGGTCTTGATCACCAGTTTCGATGAGCAATCCCAGCGGCGTAACATTATGGCTGCAGCCTGGTCAATGCCGGTGGAGTTTGAACCTCCACGCGTGGCGATTGTGGTAGATAAATCGACATGGACCAGGGAGTTGATTGAACATAACGGTAAATTTGGCATCGTTATCCCGGGCGTTGCAGCAACTAACTGGACGTGGGCGGTGGGAAGTGTGTCGGGGCGTGATGAAGATAAATTTAATTGCTATGGCATTCCGGTTGTGAGAGGCCCGGTATTTGGTTTGCCTCTGGTCGAGGAAAAATGTCTGGCGTGGATGGAGTGTCGATTGCTACCTGCGACTTCTGCGCAAGAAGAATACGACACGCTGTTTGGCGAAGTAGTATCAGCAGCGGCAGACGCACGGGTATTTGTCGAAGGCCGCTGGCAGTTTGATGATGATAAGCTCAATACGTTGCATCATTTAGGTGCTGGGACGTTTGTTACCAGCGGCAAGCGTGTTACGGCGGGTTAAGCATTCATGCTATAACCAGGTTTCTTTATCAAAGCCTCCATTTGGGGCGCGATTTCGGCATCCCAGATAGCTTGCCAAGATTCTGGTTGAATCTGCTGTAGAGCAATGCTTATCGAACTGTCTTTACTGTTCAGATGACGAATAATAACGTCGGTAATATCTGCAGCAAGTGCTGCTTTTTGTTGTTCGTCCAGTTCACGCGGAAAACATTTAATGTCGATGTGCGGCATGATTACGCTCCTTTTGAAAGATGTCAGTAAAATTAACACACATTGTGAATGTCATGTGTCCGGTAAAGCGTTTATACGACAATAATGCCCAGGGCAAGATTACGAAAGCCCGCTCCCCGTAAGGACTGACGCCAGGTAGTTTCTGTCCATGGCTGCTTTTCGCATCTTACGTCTTAACCCTGCCTTGAATACCTTATCATTCGTCAAAATATTAATAGCAATGTGCCGTATCCCTGAAAATAATTCTGCTGCATTTCCTCTTCTTATTTTGCAGTCGTCTTCATTCATTACCACGTCCAGACGCCAGTGCAGCTTATTCTCCACATGCCAGTGGTTTCGGATTGCTGTGGCGAACTTCTCTGCGGTTAAATCAGCAGAACTGATATAATATCTGACCGTCATTTCGAGCTCTTTCTTTTGTTCTGCTATTATGGACCGAAAGGAGACTGCCACGCATAATTTCTTCAGCCCTTTCCATTCAAACGTGAAATCAATAAGTTCATCAGGGACATCGCAAACAATATGAAGACGGATTTCTTCTCTGCCGTGACTCTTTTCACTCATTGCGTAACTGTCATGCGCTGGATTATTTAATTCTTTCAGCGGAAATTTTTCCTCAAAGGCTTTATTTAGCCGCCCCTGGTTTCCTTTTACCGCGAATAAATAATCACCTCCCTGTTTTTGTATCTTCTCTGCAATATCTTTCTGGCAACCCATCGCATCAGTTGTGATGATTTTTCCTTTAATATCCAGCATGTTAAGAAGTTCTGGGATAGCTGTAATCTCATTAGATTTCTCATCCGTCTTGATCTGTCCGATGACCAGACTGTGCATTGTTGAGAACGCACTAATGACATGAATCGCTCCCCTGCGGCGACTCTTATCATAAGAATGCCGGAGCGTTTTTCCATCAATTGCAATGACGTCTTTATCATCTGAAGAATGGCAGTCACGCATCCAGTTAATAAAGCACTCGTGAAATTTTGCAGGACTGATACAGGATACAACTCTGGCAATGGTGTCGTGAACAGGAATACCATTTTCAAAATCACCATATTGCTTCAAAAAATCGGGATGTGTTTCCCCAAAATCCTCTATATCTTCCCAGCCTTCTGCACCAGAAATAACGGCACAAATAGTCAACAGTAGAATATCCGATAACTTATGTTCCATTTTCCAGGCTTGTCTGTAATCGGGGATAATAGAAATATGTCCCATCAATTTTTTAAGTTCCATTTTGTTCTCCTTAATTATGTAAGGAGTATTTGATCATGTGTAAGCAATAAAAAACAGCTTTAGGTAATAAGGAATATCTCAATTTTTAAACATAAAATGCGAATTGTTTAGTACAAAAAGTGAACTTCTGATGATCTTTCCCTGTGTTTAACGCAGCCTTCTTTCTTTTCCTCTTCACCCTTAATGTCTTTGCAATCTCTTAATAAATTCAGTGCCATCTTCTTTATTCCAGATATTATTTAGGCTGCGTTTCCTCTTCTTATCCGGCTGGCATCTTCATTCATTTTTACATCTAACACCCAATGAAGACTGTGCTCGATCAGCCAGTGCGCTCTGATAGCATGTGCAAATTCTTTAGCATCCATATCCTTTGATGAAATATAATATCGGATGCTTACACCTTCTGCTGATTTATCTTCTTTCTTCTGCCTGAATGACAATGCTACACAAAGCTTTTTTAATCCCTTCCATTCGAATTCAAAATCACAAAAGTTCAGGCGTTACGTTACTGACAATATGCAAACGTGTTTCTTTTCTTCCATGACTTATCTCCTGCGTACTAAACGAATCGCCTTTATAATTAGAAAACACATTTACAGGAAATTTTTCCTCGAATGCATGATGTAATTTCCCCTGATTGCCTTTTACTGCCAGAAGATAATCTGCTTTTTTATCTTTGATCTTCGAAGCGATATCTTTCTGACAGCCCATAGCATCAATGGTTATCAAATTTTTCTTTAAATACAGTAGGTTAAGCAACTCTGGAATGGCTGTAATCTCATTACTTTTGGCTTCCGTTTTCACCTGCCCCAGTACAACACCATTTTCGTTCGAGAATGCACTCACCATATGGATTGCTCCTTTTCTTTTTCCCTTATCAAAGGAGCCTCTTATGGTCTTTCCATCTATTGCTATAATTTCACCATCAGTGATTTCATGGCACTCCTGCATCCATTCAATAAACATCTTTTCAAAGGCCAAACTGTCAATGTTACTCACAACGCGTGCAATGGTGTCATCGACCGGAATGCCATTATCAAAATCACCATATTTCTTTAGCCATTCAAGTCTTTCATGTCCAAAATCTTCAATTTCCTGCCACTCATCGGCACCTGCAATTACTGCACATACGGTGAGAAACAAAATAGCAGATAATTTATGTTTAACCTTTCCTTGTTGTCGTATATCAGGGGTCACTGAAATATAATCAAGCAAACTTTGAATACTCACCTGGCGTCCTTTTTTATCTTTTTAGTTATTCCAAAGGTTAAATTTTGATCACCTGTAGGCGTTAAAGCAAAGATGAAAATCGTGATTTACATCACAATTTTCATGATCTTGCCCTGCCCCGTCCCTTGCTCTCATGTCTTTCTGTATGTATTTTATATTTTTCTCTTTCTGGTGTTGTTCATTATGACCATTTACCAATCCAGTCAAAAACTTCATTTTTCAAATTGTTATCATAATAATCAACATCATAATAGTCTCCATAATTAATTATTTTATAACTAGCCTTCTTGTTTTTATCACTAAAATACACCCGTTGTTTTGTAGCGCAGAACTCCATATTCTCCAGTTTACTAATGTTTTTTAATCGCACGCTATAAAGAATATCATTGAAAAAATTAAGATTTATATCAACCACTCCACAGTGCGTCCTGTAATTATTAACCATTATACTTATAAAATGACCATTCCCTCTACTAATTTTTTGGTCATTAATTATTTTATAAATAATATTTTTTTCAGAAAGATATATCTCAACGCTCTTTGGTGTTTTATGTCCATAAAATACGATGTCAGAATTTGAATTGTTATCAAACCCAAGGTAAACAACAAATAAACAAAGGGTAATTAAAAAAATGACAAGTTTGCCTCTAATAATTTGAAGCATCTGAACTCCCTTGCTTTGCTTTTATTGGATTATCTGCTTTTATACCATCTAACCCGAAGAGTTGCCCAGTGTTATATTTTTCAATACATGCATCGCTACATTTGGCAGAAAAATCGCCACAAGCAATACCGACAGTGTTATTTTTAAGATCCATGATTCTTTCTTTAGCTGGCTGACCTTGTCTATCCCCTGCCGCCTCATGATTTTTACCTATCACGTCAGCTATTGTTGATCCAAATGTCTTAGTCATTCGACACATCAAGTAACAATGTCTCATTGCATCGGCGGCCCCATTATGAGCTCCGCCAACAATAGCATCCATATCATAACCGAACTGGTAAGCACTGTTAGTAATGCTGTTTGCAGCAATCAATCCAGGTACACCAGATACGGCATAAATTAGTCCACCTGATGTCATATTCTCAATCGCATCTAACCCCATTGGGTCTATCACTTGTATGGGATTCAACGGATACTGATACATATTCCATCCACCTCTCAACCCAATCGGGTCCGGGGTGATATACCGCCCCTGCAACGGATCGTAGTGCCGGTGACGGTTATAGTACAGCCCCGACTCCTCATCATGCTGCTGCCCTGGCAGACGGTACGGCTGGTGCAGGTGATGCGGGTTCTCCTCATTAAGCTGGTTGCCCCATTCATCATACTCCCCGCGCCACGCCGTATTGCCGTCTTCGCTGATGAGCGCCAGCGGCAGGCCCCGGTGGTCGCAGTGGTAAAAATGAACTTTTCGCGCCGGTGTGTATTCCGGCTCCACCTGTCTGGCCAGTTGCTCCACCGTCAGCCCGCACTGCGCAAGCCACGCCCGGCTTTCACTGCTCACGCGGTCTGCCCGGATTTCTTCCTCCAGCCTGTCCAGCAGCCGCACCAGTTCAGCCGGGAACACCACGCCGTGGCCGTTCTCACTCCCTTCCTGCTGGAGCGTCTCTGCCAGGCTGCGCCGCTGCGCTTTTTCCCGCTCGCCGTTCTCTGTCTCGACCCGGATGAGCGGCGTGAAGCTTCCCGGCTCGTATACCGTCTGGATACGTGTGGTGTCAGTCTGCACCGTCGTCAGCCTGTCTCCGTCCCAGCCATACCACGTCACCTCCGGTTTACGCGACAGCGACATCCACCCGTCAGGTCACGCTCCCGCCGCCAGACCCGTTTTGCCATTCGCCGTCCCAGCGGGTCGTAGAGGTAGCGGCTCTCGACCAGTGGCTCGCCATGCTGTATCCGCGTGTAGAACACCAGGCGGTGCTGGCTGTCGTAGTGGTAGTGGTGGGTCCGCTCGTCGTCCGTCCGTATCACACCCGCCGGGATGCGGTCCGTCTTCTCCGTCAGCCTGCCGTATTCATCGTGGCGGTAGACATAGTGCGCATCCTCCGCGATGCGGTTATCCGGCCACACTGTGAGTGTACTGTCCGGGTGCAGCTCCGGGTCCGGCAGCCGGTTGCCCGCCGGGTCCGTGGCATACGGGATGCGGATGTCCAGGTCTGGTGCGAGGGTGCGCACACTCTCCAGCCTGCCCGTGGCGCTGTAGCCGTATTCCCGCGTCTGTCGCGGGCCGCTGATGCGCACCAGGTCGCCGTTGTCATTCCACCCGTAGTCACGGTCATACACCAGGCTGTTCAGGTGCTGGCTCTGTAACTGGCCTGCGGGGGTGTATGTGCTGGTCAGTTTATATGCGGCATTACTGCCTGCCATGCTGCCGAAGCTGCGCACCGTCTCACGGTGCAGGCGGTCGCGCGTGAACTCCAGCAGCGGCGTCCCGCCCAGCTTCATGCCCGCAAGATAGCCGCTGCCGTAGGTCAGCCACTCCACCGGCGGCAGACTGTCCGGCGTGACGCGGTTTGCCAGCCCCTGTTCGTTGTACGCATGTCCGGTCTCATGGTGCCACAGCAGTTCCCCCGTCTCCGGGTTCTCCACCGTCTGGCGTTCGCCGGTCAGGCGGCCTTTATCGTCATAGCCGTAGTGGACCGACACGCGGTGGCCTTCACTGGTATGGCTGAGGGTGGTTAAGCGAGTCGACATCTGGCGTTACCGGGGAATATCAGAAAAATGTCATGGTTATGTGATGATTTAGTCTGGGATTTTACTTCAGAGAAACGGGTGTCTGTTTAGTCAACAAAATAATCACAAACGCAACGGATGGGTTCTCGACGTTATTCACGACAGGCTCGTACATTACAGCGAGTAATAAAAAACCTGATATGCAAAGTCAAACCAATATTCATAATGTCTTTTTATTCACAACAATAAATAATTCAATAACAATCATTGAAATGAATGATGGTTTGTATAAGGAATATACGCTACCGCCCCACCCTGATAACATGATCTGCACATTGCCATCTTAACGTCGTTAAACACTAGCTTAATAGTGGATATTTCAAATTAGGAATTTATTAAATTCACCTGATGAATATAATAAGCAAATAGCATAGAAAATAATGACAACTCCCCCGAGGGGACCATTTCCAAAGCACTGCACCACCACCTGGTGCCGGATGATCTTGCTTCAGTGGTAAGAGTACCTGATGCATTGTTCCCAAAATGGTGTTTTCCCCTGCCCCTCCAATAATGTGTAGCTCTCACTTGATAATCTATTGATTAGGTTATATTAAGAATCAACATTTAAAATACATCCATTTTCTTGAATAAATCAACATGTTTATTAATCAATTGCTGTTTTAGCTCTGACTCATCAAGCTCTCCATATTTGTCCTACAGATAATTGCGAATAAATACAGAGAACGCCATTTATCCTTTTAGCATACCTGCCGGATATTTTTATTTGTATTAATATTAATTGCATCTCCAACTCCGAGCATATCCATCATTAAAAACATTTTGAGATTATAGAATGCCTGTGATAACAACTGAAACATCTGCACGATGTGAATAGTTAGTTTCTTTTCAGAGGAAATGAAATAGACACGCTGAATGAAAAGGAGAGTGATATAAATTAAAAAACATACCATGAATTTAATTAATTACGCCCATCATTGTGGATAAAGTTACTGAATAATAAATAACATAATCTTCTGGTATCCCACTCAAATAATTTCATTCCTTTTTAATACTTCTTGTAATTTCGGTAACTGACATACAGCATCAGCAATCGCACTGATATTCGTGGCATTATCCTGAAACCATTCATGCCCAGGCCCCCATGTGCGCATAGTGCAAAGATAACAGTCCACCAGCGTTAGTTGCTCACCAAACGCATAAGGTTCAGCAGTGAGCTGCGAATTCAACCAGATATAAAGCGATTTTCGATATTCAATAACATTCTTCTTTAACTGTTCAGGTGCGTCAGGAGCCCAACGCTCAGGGTAATCGGCGAAAGTGAATGTTGGATAGACATTAGCAACCAGCCAGACCAATAGCCGTTGAAACAGCTGACGTTCGGCGCGCCCAACCGGTGGCGCAAGGTCCGGGCGACGATCGAGAACCATCAATGCAATCGCCGCTGTCTCCGTCATAATCTCGTCATTTTCCAATGCCAGTGTCGGAACCTGACACAACGGGTTCAGGGTTTTCAATAACTCGCGTGAAGCTCCCTCGTGGTCAAAACCACTGACATCAACGAACTGATAAGGAATATCAGCCAGTGTTAGCATCAGCTCACTGATTGTAGAGCCCCATCCGGGTACGCCATACACCTTAATCATATGCCCCTCACAATCTTTTAAAGATTAAGTGTAGGACAGTACACAGGTTAACCAGCAAAAGGATTTGTCATTTTTTCGTCAGTTGTATTAATCCCCTTCAGGATTGTAAGGGGATGTTTTGCATCGTTTATCGATAACGGGTAGGATGCTGCGCCGATAGTTTTATACCCATAAAGAATAATGGTGATAACTATCATCGCCAGGATGAATAAACATTGTTCATGGCAACTTATATGACTTTTTCATTAAAGCAATCAGGGAGAGCAATGAGTAAACACGACACCGACACTTCAGATCAACACGCCGCGAAACGCCGCTGGCTTAATGCCCACGAAGAGGGGTATCACAAAGCGATGGGCAATCGCCAGGTGCAGATGATCGCCATTGGCGGCGCGATTGGCACCGGCTTGTTTTTAGGTGCAGGAGCCCGACTGCAAATGGCGGGGCCCGCACTGGCACTGGTTTATTTAATTTGTGGCTTGTTTTCGTTTTTTATTCTGCGTGCATTGGGTGAGCTGGTGCTACACCGCCCTTCCAGTGGCAGTTTTGTTTCTTATGCCCGTGAGTTTTTGGGTGAGAAAGCCGCTTATGTTGCTGGCTGGATGTACTTCATCAACTGGGCGATGACGGGGATTGTTGATATTACCGCCGTCGCTCTGTATATGCATTACTGGGGTGCGTTTGGCGGCGTGCCGCAGTGGGTCTTTGCGCTCGCTGCACTTACCATCGTTGGCACCATGAATATGATCGGTGTGAAATGGTTTGCGGAGATGGAGTTCTGGTTTGCGCTTATTAAAGTGCTCGCCATTGTGACCTTTTTGGTCGTGGGTACAGTGTTCCTCGGTAGTGGTCAGCCGCTGGATGGCAACACCACTGGCTTTCATTTAATCACCGATAATGGCGGCTTCTTCCCCCACGGTTTGCTGCCTGCGCTGGTGTTGATTCAGGGCGTAGTGTTTGCTTTTGCCTCCATTGAAATGGTGGGTACAGCTGCCGGAGAATGTAAAGATCCGCAGACCATGGTGCCTAAAGCCATTAACAGTGTGATTTGGCGTATTGGCCTGTTTTACGTCGGCTCCGTGGTGTTGCTGGTTATGTTATTGCCGTGGAGCGCGTATCAGGCGGGGCAAAGTCCGTTCGTGACGTTTTTCTCTAAACTGGGTGTGCCATATATCGGCAGCATTATGAACATTGTGGTGCTGACCGCTGCCCTCTCCAGCCTGAATTCAGGTCTGTACTGCACCGGACGTATTCTGCGCTCAATGGCGATGGGCGGTTCCGCACCGAGTTTTATGGCGAAAATGAGTCGTCAGCATGTGCCGTATGCCGGGATTCTGGCGACACTAGTTGTGTATGTCGTCGGCGTATTCCTCAACTATCTGGTGCCGTCGCGCGTATTTGAGATTGTGTTGAACTTCGCGTCGCTGGGAATCATCGCTTCATGGGCGTTTATCATCGTGTGCCAGATGCGCCTGCGTAAAGCGATTAAAGAAGGCAAAGCAGCGGATGTCAGTTTTAAACTGCCTGGCGCGCCCTTCACTTCCCTGGCTGACATTACTGTTTTTACTGAGTGTCCTTGTGCTGATGGCGTTCGATTACCCGAACGGGACTTATACTATCGCGGCGCTGCCGATTATCGGTATTTTGCTGGTTATAGGCTGGTTTGGTGTGCGCAAACGCGTTGCTGAAATTCACAGCACTGCGCCAGTCGTCGAGGAAGATGAAGAAAAACAGGAAATTGTGTTTAAGCCTGAAACGGCGAGTTAATTGCAAAATTGCCCGGCTACGTGCCGGGCAAATTCAGATTACTGACGAAAGTGCCGGATACGCCGTGATAAAAGGCAGGCAAGTCTCACCGTTTTCACCCTCGCCATATCTATTACAGCGCAATACGAATCACATCGTCTGGCTGGGTAGCTTCCTGCTGTTTAGTGGATTTTTGTTTCACACTGACATACAGCGTTTTGCCATCGGCAGACAGCGCCAGGCTGTTTGGATGAGTCGGCGTATCGAACGTTTTCACCACTTTATAGCTTTTCGCGTCAATCACACTGACTTTACCTGCCTGACGATGCGTTACGTAGGCTTCATTACGCGCGGGGTTAAACAGCACAGCCAGTGATTCCGGTGCCGCAACCTTCGCCAGAATATTGCCATTACGGGTATCGACCACTAACACTTCTGCGGCTTTAGAATCGGTGATAAATGCACGCTGCCTGGCGGTATCAAGGCTAATGTTGATAAAGAAGTGCTCTTTGCCGTCATCCAGCAGCTTTTTACGGCTGAGGATTTTATTGTCGGCGGTGTCGATGGTAATCAATTCGCCGTCAGCGTTAGTGGTGTAAAGACGTTTGCCTTCGCTATCCAGCGCCAGACCGGTACTCATTTTACCGGTGTTCTGGATGGCGGTTTTCAGTTTGATATTCCCGCCATCAACGACCCAAATCACGCTCTCTTTACCAATACCACTGATGTAAACGGTGTTCGTGGCATCGTCAGCTACCAGCTCACGCGGTTGCAGCGGGCGCACCTCTTCCGTGCGCTTACGATCATCCAGCACCAGACGGCCTTTCACTTCGCCCGTTTTGGCATCTATCGCCGTGACCGCGCTGTTTACGGTGTTACCAAACCACAACGTCTGAGTCGTGTTATTGATGGTGGCACCAAACGGCTTGAGATCGTTATGGATCGCCTGCGTCACTTCCAGAGTGACCGGATCAAGACGATAAACCACGCCACCTTTATCCAGTTTGCGGCTTTGCGAAGTGGCGAGCCACAGCGCGTTTTCTTGCTGGCTATAAGCCATTTCGTAGGCACCTTTACCTACCGCTTTACGCAGCATTTCTTCTGCGGCCTGCGTACTGAATGATGAAACAACAAGCAATGAACCTAACAGTAATGAACCACGCAGGCGCGATGAAAACAGATGACGTAAATGCATGACGACTCCCTTTGATGAACCGATATTTTTGCTGCTTCACAATGCTTCGCTAAGCGTAATCATCGTTACGCTCTTGTTATAAATGGGAATGGTAATCATTATTTTCTCAAATGTGGAGCATTTCTTGCCGTTACGACTACAATTTTCTCAATTACTTAACGTATTGTGCCGTTTCATTTTCCATAAATTTACAATTTCATTACCATGACGGCGTTTTCCCATTCTTAACCTGGCTTTTTTCATGAAGATTTTTTCCGTCCGACAGACCGTTTTGCCCGCACTGCTTGTCCTTTCCCCCGTTGTTTTTGCCGCTGATGAACAGACTATGATTGTCAGTGCCGCACCGCAGGTGGTTTCAGAACTGGATACCCCAGCAGCAGTAAGCGTGGTGGATGGCGAGGAGATGCGCCTGGCAACACCGCGCATTAACTTGTCCGAATCACTGACCGGCGTGCCTGGTTTGCAGGTACAAAACCGGCAGAACTATGCGCAAGATTTACAGCTGTCGATTCGCGGATTTGGCTCCCGCTCCACTTACGGTATTCGCGGTATTCGCCTGTATGTGGACGGTATTCCCGCCACCATGCCCGACGGGCAAGGGCAAACATCCAACATCGATTTAAGCAGTGTGCAAAATGTGGAAGTGCTGCGTGGCCCCTTCTCTGCCCTGTATGGCAACGCGTCTGGTGGGGTAATGAATGTCACCACCCAGACCGGACAACAGCCACCAACCATTGAAGCCAGTAGTTACTACGGCAGTTTTGGCAGCTGGCGCTATGGGCTGAAAGCAACGGGCGCAACGGGAGACGGCACACAGCCTGGCGATGTCGATTACACCGTCTCAACCACGCGTTTTACGACCCACGGCTATCGTGACCATAGTGGCGCACAGAAAAATTTAGCCAATGCCAAACTGGGCGTACGCATTGATGAAGCCAGCAAATTAAGTCTGATTTTCAATAGTGTGGATATCAAAGCAGATGACCCAGGTGGGCTAACCAAAGCAGAATGGAAGGCTAATCCACAACAAGCGCCTCGTGCAGAACAGTACGACACGCGAAAAACCATCAAGCAAACTCAGGCTGGGTTGCGCTATGAGCGTAGCCTGAGTTCGCGGGATGATATGAGTGTGATGATGTATGCCGGAGAGCGAGAAACGACCCAGTACCAGTCAATACCCATGGCACCACAACTTAACCCGTCACATGCGGGCGGCGTGATTACCCTGCAACGCCATTACCAGGGAATAGACAGCCGCTGGACACACCGTGGTGAACTGGGCGTTCCGGTCACGTTCACTACCGGCCTGAACTACGAAAACATGAGTGAAAACCGCAAGGGCTACAATAACTTCCGCCTGAATAGCGGCATGCCGGAGTACGGGCAAAAAGGTGAGTTGCGTCGCGACGAACGCAATCTGATGTGGAACATCGATCCCTATTTACAGACGCAGTGGCAGCTGAGCGAAAAACTGTCGCTGGATGCTGGCGTGCGCTACAGCTCCGTGTGGTTTGATTCCAACGACCATTACGTTACTCCGGGTAACGGCGATGACAGCGGTGATGCCAGTTATCATAAATGGCTACCTGCCGGTTCGTTAAAATATGCAATGACCGATGCCTGGAATATCTATCTGGCAGCCGGGCGAGGTTTTGAAACGCCGACGATTAATGAGCTGTCTTATCGTGCTGATGGGCAAAGCGGTATGAACTTAGGTTTAAAACCATCCACCAACGATACAATTGAGATCGGCAGTAAAACGCGTATTGGTGATGGGCTGCTTAGTCTCGCATTGTTTCAGACCGACACTGATGATGAAATTGTTGTCGATAGCAGTAGCGGTGGGCGTACGACTTACAAAAATGCCGGAAAGACCCGTCGTCAAGGCGCTGAACTGGCATGGGATCAACGTTTCGCAGGAGATTTTCGCGTAAACGCGTCCTGGACCTGGCTTGATGCGACCTATCGCAGCAATGTTTGCAATGAACAGGATTGTAACGGTAATCGGATGCCAGGGATCGCCCGTAATATGGGCTTTGCGTCGATAGGTTATGTACCGGAAGATGGTTGGTATGCAGGCACGGAAGCGCGTTATATGGGCGATATTATGGCAGATGATGAAAATACGGCAAAAGCGCCGTCTTATACTCTCGTCGGCTTATTCACCGGGTATAAATACAATTACCACAATTTAACTGTGGATTTATTTGGTCGTGTCGATAATTTATTCGATAAAGAATACGTTGGTTCTGTCATTGTCAATGAGTCAAACGGGCGATATTACGAACCTTCGCCCGGACGAAATTATGGTGTCGGCATGAATATTGCGTGGAGATTTGAGTAATTACCTTGATGCCCGGTATTTGCCGGGCATTTACTTTAACGATTGTATTGCTGGTATAAAATAGCAATATTTTGTTGCATAATTTCAGCAAGACAATGTCTGCATCCCTCTTTGTCTTTTGCTTTTAACGCAGCGAGTAACAGATGATAGTTTTCTATATGCTCCCGTAATTCCGCTGGATTAATCGCTTCATAGAGATAATGTAAACCAGGCCCCATCCTGACCCACAGTTGCTCAATCATCTCACACAGGATGGGCATATTTGAGCGATGATAAATCGCTAAGCGAAATAGCCTGTTTACATTAATGATTTGTTCCATGTCGCCCTTTTCTTGCGCCTGCTGTAATTTCTCGAGCAATTCCTGGAGTTCCGCAAGGTCTTGCGGGGTGAGGTTTTCAACAGCCAGAGCAACTGCCATTAATTCCAGTTCGTAGCGGATCCGATTGATTTCGTCTAATTGACGTTTCCCCACTTCCGGAACTGTAAATGCTTGTGCAGGTGCGACAGAAAGCGCATTCACCGAAACCAGACGTAATAATGCTTCACGCACAGGTGTAATACTCATACCTAATTGCTCCGCCAGATTTTTAGTAATCAGGCGTGCGCCAGGTTTTAATGCGCCAATACTAAGCTGATGTTTCAGGTCGTTCTCAACCTGCAGAGTCAAACTGACATGTTTCATTTTTCCCGTTCCAGGCATTTTAATTCCTTCGCGTGTTTTCTGTCCAACCCTGCCTGCATGGCAGAAGGAATTCACCTGGTGTATTAAAGTGAATAATCATAAACCACTCACCTTTGTTGTTATTAGCAGCAGAACAATGATGTGGTTAGTTAATTAAAGCTGAAAATAAGCTTTTTGCCTGGATTTTTATGGCGGCTTACGCCGCCGTTGAAACTTTAATCATCACCCGCCACGCGGATCACCACTTTGCCGAAGTTTTTACCCTTCAGCAGGCCGATAAACGTCTGTGGCGCATTCTCTAAACCGTCAGTAATTTCTTCGCGGTAGTGGATTTTATCCTCTTTCACCCATTGCCCCATCTCCCTCTGAAACTCATGGATGCGGTGACCATAATCCTGAGCGATAATAAAACCTTGCAAGCGAATACGTTTTTTCAGCACTGTAGCCATCAACAGAGGTAAACGATCCGGACCGGGTGGTAGCTCTGTAGCGTTATAGCTGCTCACTAATCCGCAGACGGGAATGCGCGCAGATGTATTAAGTAACGGTAGCACCGCATCGAATACCTTACCGCCCACGTTTTCATAATAGATATCAATACCTTTTGGGCACGCTTTCGCCAGTTGTTCGGCAAAATCATCCGCGTGGTGATCAAGACAAACATCGAAGCCTAACACCTCGGTAGCATGGCGGCATTTTTCCGCGCCACCGGCTACCCCCACCACTCTGCAACCTTTAAGTTTGCCGATTTGCCCCACCGTCGCCCCCACTGGTCCTGTCGCCGCAGCTACCACCAACGTTTCGCCCTCTTTAGGCTGACCGATATCCAGTAGGCCCATATAAGCGGTAAAGCCTGGCATCCCTAGCACACCCAGCGACCACGATGGATTTTGCGGATGATCGCCAAGTTTCACCAGATCATCACCACTGGATATGTCATAGTCTTGCCATCCACTGTAGCCCAGCACCCAGTCGCCAGACTGATAATCAGGATGATTCGACTCCACGACACGGCTCACCGTACCGCCGACCATCACGCCGCCAATATCAACAGGCGGTGAATAAGATGGCTCATCGCTCATACGTCCACGCATATACGGGTCCAGGGACAAATAAACTGTGCGCAGTAACACCTGTCCTTCACCCGGTGTGGCGACATCATCTTCTTCAAGACGGAAATTCTCCGGAACAGGTGCGCCATGTGGACGCGAGGCCAGAACCCAACGTCGATTACGCTGCTTTTGTTGCCCCATAATGCTCTCCTGTGCTTTTGGCATGAATCCATCAATAGTAGCAGGCTCACGGGATTGGTTTTGTTTGCAGCCGTCACATCCCCTCTGCAACACGCAATAATTTCATCGAGGAATCCGTTGCTTCGGGCTGTTTTCGATAGTATTGATAACATCATCATCATTATTTTATTGAGGCCAGACATGTCCATCCGTTTTGCCCGCAAAGCCGACTGTGCTGCCATTGCGGAAATTTATAACCACGCCGTGTTGTATACGGCGGCTATCTGGAATGACCAAACGGTGGATGCTGATAACCGCATTGCCTGGTTTGAAGCGCGGACTTTAGCAGGTTATCCAGTGCTGGTGAGCGAGGAAAACGGCGTAGTGACGGGATATGCCTCGTTTGGCGACTGGCGTAGTTTCGATGGTTTTCGCCATACCGTGGAACATTCGGTTTATGTCCATCCCGATCATCAGGGCAAAGGTCTGGGGCGTAAATTGTTAAGCCGATTGATTGATGAAGCGCGGGATTGCGGGAAGCATGTCATGGTCGCCGGGATCGAATCGCAAAATCAGGCCTCGCTGCATCTCCACCAGTCGCTGGGATTTGTCGTCACCGCGCAAATGCCGCAGGTAGGCACTAAATTTGGTCGTTGGCTGGATCTGACATTTATGCAGTTGCAACTCGACGAGCGCACTGAACCGGACGCGATTGGATGAATCAGTCGCTCACCCTTGCTTTTTTGATTGCCGCCGGAATTGGTCTGGTTGTCCAGAACACGCTGATGGTGCGCATCACCCAGACCTCCTCTACCATTCTCATCGCCATGTTGCTGAACTCACTGGTGGGGATTGTGCTCTTTGTTTCTATTTTATGGTTTAAACAAGGCATGGCGGGGTTTGGCGAACTGGTGTCCAGCGTGCGCTGGTGGACACTTATACCTGGCTTGCTGGGATCGTTTTTTGTCTTCGCCAGTATCAGCGGATATCAGAATGTGGGAGCGGCGACAACTATTGCTGTACTGGTCGCCAGTCAGCTGATTGGCGGTCTGATGCTGGATATCTTCCGCAGTCATGGCGTACCACTACGGGCGTTGTTCGGCCCAATTTGTGGCGCAATTTTACTTGTGGTTGGCGCCTGGTTGGTAGCCAGACGCTCATTTTAATCAGAGGATGGTGCCGCCTTTGGTTAACTGTTCGTGGCGCGCTTCCATATCTTCTTTATGCTTGCGACCGTGATGGGCGATCGCTGTGCGCAGACGTTGCTGCTGGGTGTAGCGATCTTCCCGACTTAACTCCGCGTCATCGCTCAGGGCGATTAATAATTCGTTCATATGGGCAATGACGCTCTCTTCAATCGCGGCATCCACGCGCGCGATGACTTCATCCAGATGCGACATACTTTCTCCTTAGCCACTTGTGAAATTTATCGATTCATCCAAATGATATAAGTCTGCGTGGTGCCGTCAAGCCAGTGAGTAAGATTTAAAACAGTGAAAACAACAGCGCCACCGGGAAACTCATCGGCCATGTTGCCCCCACCAGAAAGGCGCTTAAGAAACGGATGCGTTTCTTATCGTGAGAAAGAAACCAGGTGATAAGAAATGCGATTGCTGCCATAACCGCATAAAAAACAAGCATGTGTTGATAGAGAGACATGTACGGGCGTCCAGCCAGATGAATAAAACGCGCGCAAATATGCGTCATTTTTTGACGTGCATCAAGTTTTTTCACCAGTTTGAGAAAAAATCATCAAACAGCAACTTGCCCTTATCCATCTTCAGAATGAGTATTATTGCGGATTTTCTTAACCCGTACTATACACATAGGGGCAATGATAAAAGGTGGCAAAAATGAATGTTTCCAGTAGAACTGTAGTACTGATAAATTTCTTTGCTGCTGTTGGTTTGTTTACTCTTATCTCTATGAGATTTGGCTGGTTTATTTGATGTAGTGATTTTGCACGCAGCACGTACTGTCAGAGAAATCAGTGCTCTGACAGTACGCAAGATCATCTCATACTCTTACGATCTGCAATATTATCCTTAATGTTTAACCATGACGTGGCGGACGACGGTGTAATCCTCCAGCCCATAAAGTGACATATCCTTGCCGTAACCAGAAAGTTTCTGCCCACCGTGCGGCATTTCACTTACCAGCATGAAATGGGTATTGACCCAGGTACAACCATATTGCAGCCGTGCGCTGACGCGATGCGCCCTGCCCACATCTTTCGTCCATACCGAAGATGCAAGTCCGTACTGGCTGTCATTCGCCCAGTTCACCACCTGTTCTTCGTTGTCGAAGGGCGTAACACTCACTACTGGACCAAATACCTCTTTTTGCACGATGGCATCGTCCTGTAATGCGCCAGCCAGCAGCGTCGGCGCATAGTAATAGCCATTACCCTTGCGCTTTTCACCGCCAGTGATCACTTTGATGTGCCCTGTCGCTTTCGCCTCTTCTACTGCCTTGCCGACGCGTTCGAGATGCGCCAGCGAGCTTAAAGGTCCAAGCTCCGTAGACTCGTCATCTGGCGCACCAGATTTTAACGTTGCCACCGCAGCACCCAGTTTTTCCACCAGCGTATCGTAAATGCCTTTTTGCGCGTAGATCCGACAAGCCGCAGTACAATCCTGTCCAGCATTGTAATAGCCAAATGTACGTACACCTTCGACCACTGCTTCAATATCCGCATCATCAAAAACAATCACTGGCGCTTTGCCACCAAGTTCCATATGAGTACGCTTAATGGACGACGCGGTATGGCTGATGATGTGCTCGCCGGTGGCGATAGAGCCCGTCAGCGACACCATCCGCACTTTGGGATGACCGGTCAGCGGATCACCCACCGTTTTGCCTCTGCCAAACAGTATGTTAATCACGCCTGCCGGGAAGATATCTTTCGCCAGCTCTGCCAACTTCAACGCGGTCAGCGGGGTAATTTCTGATGGTTTAAGCACTACGCAGTTCCCTGCCGCCAGCGCCGGAGCAAGTTTCCACGCGGCCATCATCAGCGGATAATTCCACGGTGCGATAGAAGCCACGACCCCCAACGGATCGCGACGGATCATCGAAGTATGACCTTCAAGATATTCACCTGCCGCCAGACCATTCAGACAGCGCGCCGCACCCGCGAAAAAGCGAAAAACATCGACAATCGCCGGGATTTCATCATTGAACGCACTATGCAGCGGTTTGCCACAATTACGGGACTCCAGTTCGGCAAAAACCTGACCATTTTCTTCGATAACATCAGCCAGTTTCAGCAGACATTCCGCACGCACTTTCGGCGTGGTTTGCCCCCATTCGGCAAATGCTGCATCTGCCGCGCGCACAGCAGCATCGACCTGCTCTGCGGATGCCTCGGCAATTTCCAGTAAAACGTCCCCCGTTGCCGGATTATAGACAGGCTGTTTTTCCCCTTCGCCGCTAACCAGTTCTCCGTTAATCAGTAACTTATGTTGCATAGCATATTCCTGTATCAGTGGTTATTGACCATTGTCGCCTTCGCGGGTTAGCCACCAGGCCCCCAGGATCGGCAAGGTTGTTACCAACATAACCAGCAGTGCCACCACGTTAGTTACCGGTACATCACGCGGTCGCCCAAGCTGATTGAGCAACCACAACGGTAACGTTCGTTCATGACCTGCCGTAAAGGTCGTAACGATGATTTCATCGAACGACAAGGCAAACGCCAGCATTCCTCCTGCCAGTAACGCCGAACTGAGATTCGGCAACACTACGTAGCGGAAGGTTTGCCAGCCATTGGCCCCAAGATCCATTGACGCCTCAACCAGACTCCAGGAGGTGCGGCGAAAACGGGCGATGACATTGTTAAACACCACAACTACACAAAAAGTCGCATGACCGACCACGATGGTGAAAAATCCCGGCTCCAGATTGATGGTTTTAAAGGCGGTTAATAACGCCAGACCAGTGACAATGCCCGGCAGCGCAATGGGCAGCAGCAGTAACAGCGAAATGGCGTTTTTGCCGAAAAAGTCTCGTCGCCACAGCGCGGCAGCTGCCAGCGTCCCTAACACCAGCGCAATTAATGTCGCCAGCGCCGCCACTTTAAGTGACAGTGTCACGGCATCAAGAATATCACTACGCTGTGCTGCCACGCTAAACCAGCGCAGCGTCAGGCCCTGCGGTGGAAAACTAAACGCCGCATCTTCAGTGTTAAACGCATAGGCGGCGATTATCAGGATGGGAAAATGTAGGAAAACAACGCCGCCCCAGGCCGCCAGTTTGAGGAAAAACGGTGCGCGTTCAGAGTGCATCGAACGCTCCCAGACGTTTCACGAACGCCAGGTACAGTGCGATGAGAATAATCGGCACCAGGGTGAATGCCGCCGCCATCGGCATATTGCCAATCGCCCCCTGCTGGGAATAAACCATATTGCCGATAAAATATCCTGGAGGACCAACCAGCTGCGGGACGATAAAATCGCCCAGTGTGAGTGAGAAGGTAAAGATAGAGCCAGCGGCAATACCCGGGATTGCCAGCGGCAGCACCACATAGCGAAAGGTTTGTCGTGGACGTGCGCCGAGATCAGCCGACGCCTGCAACAATGACGGCGGCAAACGCTCAAGCGCCGCCTGAACGGGCAGGATCATGAACGGCAACCAGATATAGAGAAACACCAGAAAGCGCCCCAGCCCGGAAGTTGACAGCGTATTTCCGCCCACCGCAGGTAATGTAAGGAACGCAGTCAGCAGTGGTTCCAGCCCAAGATGTTGTAAAAACCACTGAGCCACGCCATCTTTTGCCAGCAATAACGTCCAGGCATAGGCTTTAACAATGTAGCTCGCCCACATCGGCAACATTACCGCAATATAAAAAAACGCTTTCATTTTCCCGCTGGTATAGCGCGCCATATACCACGCCATTGGAAAAGCCAGAATGGCGCTGGCGATAGTGACTGCCACAGCCATAGTCAGCGTGCGGAGAATGATGTCGTAATTCGCCGGATTAAACAGCGCACGGATATTCGCCAGCGTCAGTTCCGGCGTTACCGACATGGTGAAATCGTCAAAAGTATAAAATCCCTGCCATAACAGTGTCAGCAGCGAGCCGAAATAGACAATGCCAAACCACATTAGCGGGCCAAGCAGCAGTAAAAACAGCCCCAGCCCCGGATTATGCCAGAAGAAACCGGACACCTTACCCAGACCTGGACGTGAAGGTGATTGCAATACATTCATCGCCATTCACCTCTCCTCAACCAGCGGCACCATCACATCACGCGACCAGGAAACCATCACCTGTTGTCCGGGCGTGAGCGTGGCAGGCAGTTCTTCGCCTGTCATATTGGCCTGACTCACAAGCAGTTTTTCACCGCCGTTCAATTTCAGTTCAAAACGAGTTGCCGCGCCCTGATATTGCACCGCCTGGATCGTGCCATTGGCCTGCAGTTCACCAGGGGTGTTGAGGCGGATATGTTCCGGTCGCAGGGCGAAGCTTCCCGTCATGCCACAAAGTTTCTCTGCCATCAGTCCATCAAAAACATTCGATGTACCAACGAACCCGGCAACAAACGGCGTGCGCGGGCGCATATAGAGATCGCGCGGGGAATCGACCTGCTCAATGCGTCCATTATTGAAAACCGCCACACGATCGGACATCGATAACGCTTCGCCCTGATCGTGGGTAACGAAGATAAAAGTGATACCGAGAGACTGTTGCAGTTTTTTCAGTTCCAGCTGCATCTGCTCACGCAATTTGAGATCCAGTGCGCCGAGCGGTTCATCCAACAGCAATACGCGCGGTTCATTCACCAATGCTCTGGCGATAGCAACCCGCTGGCGCTGACCACCAGAAAGTTGTGACGGTTTACGTTGATGTACAAACCCCAACGCCACTTTCTCCAGCGCCTCTTGCGCCATTGCGTGCCGCTGCTTTTTATTCACGCCTTTGACCATCAGCCCATAGGCGACATTGTCAAGAATCGACATATGCGGAAATAGCGCGTAGTCCTGAAAGACAGTATTCACGTCCCGCTCCCACGGTGGCAGATTGCTGGCGGGTTTACCAAAGATAGAGATAGCCCCGCCGGAAAGCTGTTCGAAGCCAGCAATCAGGCGCAGGCAGGTGGTTTTGCCGGAGCCGGACGGCCCCAGCATAGAGAAGAACTCACCATCTTTTATCGCAATACTGACGCCATCTACTGCGCGCACGTCACCGTACAACCGCGAGACGTTGTCAAACTCCACTGCGTACGTCATAAAGCACCCCAGCGAAGTTAGCGACCGCCCATAATGGCAATGTAATCCTGCGTCCAGCGACTGTAGGGAACAAACTTGCCCCCTTCTGCTATAGGCGTTTTCCAGAAGGCGATTTTGTCGAAATAGTTAAAACCGTTGGTTTCACAACCTTTTTCGCCTAATAACGGACTGGCTTTACACCCTTCCGGCACTACCGGTAACGAGCCAAACCAGGCCGCCACATCGCCCTGCACTTTTGGCGTTAATGACCAGTTCATCCATTTGTAGGCGCAAACCGGATGTTTCGCTTCGCTATGCAGCATGGTGGTATCAGCCCAACCGGTAACACCCTCCTTCGGGAAAACGGTAGCAACAGGCTGGCCTTCGGCTTTCAGGGCGTTGGCCTGATAGGGCCAGGCACTGGAAGCAACCACACCCTCGTTTTTGAAATCGCTCATTTGCACGGTAGTGTCATGCCAGTAGCGATGGATCAAACTGTGTTGAGCGCGCAGCACTTTCAGCACCGCCTGGTACTGTTCTTCGGTGAGTTGATACGGATCGCTGATGCCCAACTGCGGCTGAGTGGCTTTAACGAACAACGCAGCGTCCGCAATATAGATAGGGCCATCATAAGCCTGAACGCGGCCTTTATTGCTCTTGCCGTCCGGCAGATTTTGCTCAACAAAAACCACTTGCCAGCTATCCGGCGGCGTCGGGAAGGTTTTAGTGTTGTACATCAGCAGGTTCGGCCCCCATTGGTAAGGTGTGCCGTAAACTTTGCCGCCAACATTAAACCAGTCGCCTTTAACCACGCGCGGATCGAGCGTTTTCCAGTTGGGAATCAATGCGGTATTAATCGGCTGCACGCGTTTACCCATAATCAAACGCAGCGAGGCATCGCCGGATGCCGTAACCAGATCGTAACCCCCTTTGGTCATCAGACTGACCATTTCATCGGAAGTCGCGGCGGTTTTCACATTCACCGCGCAGCCTGTCTCTTTTTCGAACTGCGTTACCCAGTCGTATTGTTTATCAGTTTGTCCGCGTTCGATGTATCCCGGCCAGGCGATAATATCCAGTCGCCCTTCCGGTTTATCTAAATTGGTAGGCGGTTCGGCGGCGTGAGCGGTCATTATTGTCATGCTGAGCGCACACAGGCTGCTGCGGGCAAATGTCTTGCTCATAAGGTCTTACTCCTGTCGTAATTAATTGTTCAGCCGCCGTGCCGTAAAAATATCTCCTTGTTTAACCATAGACGGCGGCTTGCAGGCACACCTTCGCCCCTGAGAAAATTTATTCAGGTTGTGAGCTACCGCGCATTATGCCGTCTGTAAGGTTATCTTCTGGAGTATAGTCAAGGAGTTAGGAAATATGACTGCTATTCGAAATTCATATTACCCAATCTAAGAGGAATTAAATTAAACGCTATTACAGCCGTTCTTGAATAAGTTTGCCTAATTGTTTTACCGCCTGTTCTTCACGCTCTCCCCACTGCCACGCGGTATTAAAACGGAAAAAACGTGACCAGTTTTCACCGGTAGAAAACATTTTACCCGGCGCAATACTGATATGATGCGTCAGTGCCGCCAGGCTTAATTCGCCGGCATCTAACGGCTCGGGGAGCTCCAACCAGAGAAAGTAACCACTGTCATTATGATGAATTTTCACTTCCGCAGGCAGATAACGCAGCAGTGCCTGCCAGGCACGTTGTTTACGTTCCGCAAGCTGGCGACGCAGGCGACGAAGATGGGCGTCGTATCGGCGCGTGGAAAGGTAATCCACCAGCGCAAGTTGCATCGGTGAGCTGGTGGAAAGCGTACTCATCAACTGCAAGCGTTGAATTTTACGTGCATGTTTTCCGGCGGCGACCCAACCAATACGAAAACCAGGCACCAGACATTTCGAAAACGAAGAGCAATGCAAAACGCCATCGTGGCGATCCCACGCTTTCGCAGGCAGCGGTTTTTCCCGTCCAAAATAAAGTTCGCTGTAAACGTCATCTTCAATCAGCGTTACGTTGTACTGATTGAGCAACGCCACCAGTTGTGCTTTTTTTTGCGGCGTTAAGGTAAATCCGAGTGGATTCTGGCTATTAGTCATCAGCCAGCACGCTTTCACCGGATACTCCTGCAACGCCAGTTCCAGCGCCTGAAGATCTATCCCTTCTTTAACATCCGTCGCCACCGATAACGCCTTCAGCCGTAGCCGCTCCAGCGCCTGCAACGCACCGTAGAAACAAGGATTCTCTACTATCACCCAATCGCCCGGTTCAGTTACCGCTTGCAAACTGAGGTTTAATGCCTCTAACGCCCCGGCAGTAATGACAATTTCATCAGGAGAAATGGTGATGCCCTGTAAGGCATAGCGACGAGCAATAGCCTGACGCAGTTCTGCGTTTCCTGGCGGTAAGTTTTCAATCACGCTCATCGCTGTGGCGGTTTTGCTTACCTGCGCCAGCGAGCGGTTTAGTTGTTGGAGGGGGAAAAGTCGCGGGTCGGGAAAGGCCGAGGCAAACGGAACGACCGACGGATCGCGACTGGCCTGCAACATATCAAAAATATAAGTGTTGATATCGACTGCTTCATCTCGAGTGACTGGAATGACTGGCGCTTTCGGCATTTTTATTGCCTGTGGCGCAACGTAATAACCCGACTGCGGTCGTGCGATAATATATCCCTGACTTTCGAGCAACTGATAGGCATGGCTGACAGTCATAAAGCTCATGCCTGAAAGCGCCACCTGGTCACGCAACGAAGGCAAACGATCGCCGGGTTGCCAGATACCCGACGCAATCTGCTCGCGTAATTGTTCTGCAAGCTGCTGGTATTTTTTCATTATCGAATCGTAATTATGTGCAGATGATTCGGCAGTCTATATCAGTTGTTAAAAATGACAACTTTTCGTTAACTGTAATTAAACCATCACCAGCGATAACTCTTTGCCAAGCGCCTTTGCCGCGAGCTGGACGGCGTCGATTTTTGTCGCATGATGCAAGTTAAATAGGCGAGTAATCTCCTGTTTAGGTTTGCCAATTCGCCTGGCTAACTCTTGCTGAGTGATTTCTGACTGTAAAAAAGCATTTAACAGCAATACCTTAGAGGCGACGCTCAAAGGTACTTCAATAAAGTGATCGTGACTATTTAATGGCGAAGGTAAAGGGATAAGCTCGTTATCTTCAAAATAAAAATCAAATGCGGTCAGTAAAGCATCTTTTGCCGCTTCCATCGCTTCAGCGACAGTTTCGCCCTGGGTCAACGCTTCAGGGATATCCACAAAAGAAACCATATAACCGCCTTCCGGCGCGGGTGTAAGAGTGACGGGATAACGCATAATTTCGACTGTCTCTCGCATGTCATTAACCTTTTTAATTGGCGATTAACTCAAACCGAGTTGTTTCAGGATTGCTTTACGCAATGGTTCTTTAATCTCATCGCAGGGGTGACGCGGCATGACACTGCGCCTCCCATGAAACCTGAGTTTCAAATGGTTGCTGCCATTCGCTACATCGACGCCCTGAGATTCGAGCCAACGTCTGAACTCGCTTTGTTTCACATCGCCTCCCTGCCGCTGAGTATATCAACAAAGTAAACATTAGTGTTTACCTCCGTGTGTAATTTGCTCGAAAATAGCACTAAATCGCCGCAACGGCAGAATGCAATGCAAAATCAGGAAGGAAGATTCCAGAATTTCTTTGCGCTAATTTGCAAAACTGAATAATAACCTCAAGAAACGATCGGCATCATAGCGGCAAAAGGTAAGAAAAAAGGTGGCAGGATGTTTACGAAGGCGTTATCGGTTGTCTTATTAACGTGTGCTCTGTTTTCAGGACAACTCATGGCAGGGCACAAAGGACATGAATTTGTGTGGGTAAAGAATGTGGATCATCAGCTGCGTCATGAAGCGGACAGCGATGAATTGCGTGCTGTGGCGGAAGAGTCGGCGGAAGGTTTGCGCGAGCATTTTTACTGGCAAAAATCGCGCAAACCAGAAGCGGGACAACGTTGAGTCATTTGATGCCGGATGCGGCGTAACGCCTTACCCGGCAGGCAATATCATGCAGATTCAATAAGTTGTGAGTAACCAGAAAACTGGCGTTTTACCCTTTTCGCTTCGGCAATGTTTTCAGCAGCTCATCCGGACTTACGGATGCCACTACGCTTCCCGGTAACGGCATTTTCAGTATGTGATTTTTGATTTTGCCAATGACGTGCATCTCGCATGGGCGGCAATCAAACTTTAGCGTTAATACTTCATCGCCGTTAACCAGTTGCATTGGCGTCGCCTTCCAGCTTTTGATATTGCCTTTCGCCTGTTTCGGGCACAGATTAAAGGCAAAGCGCAGACAATGCTTGGTGATCATCACCGGGACTTCGCCCTTCTCTTCATGTGCTTCATACGCCGCGTCAATCAGCTGCACACCATAGCGATGATAAAATTCACGCGCTTTCTGGTTGTATACGTTCGCGAGGAAACTCAGATGCGTTTGCGGATAAACCGGCGCAGGATCAGCAACCGGTTTACGGCTGCCGCGCTGGTAACTGGCAAGACGCGCAGCATCCAGCATGTCAGCAGCTTCACGGCGGAACTGGTTTAACAGACTGTTTGGTACAAACAGCGCCCCCGGCAAATTAATTTGCACATCGCGGGCGTAATAGAGGGTTTGCCCCAGTTTTGCCAGACCATCCTTCAGATTGTTCATTGCTTTTTCGGCGTTATTGGCTTCGTCGAACTGCCCGTCCAGCGTATGCGTGATGCTGACACCCTCTTCACTGGTGAGGGTCAGAATCAGTTGTTCCTGCCAGCCGCCCAGTTCAATGTCTACCGCCACCCGACGTTCGCTGGAGGTTTTTGTCAGTGCCTGCTGCCAGTTATGATCAAGATTACGGTTTAGTGGGTGATGTGGACGAATTTTGTGCAAATCTGCTGGCATTTCATTGGGCCAGACGCGGTACTGATTTTCTCCGGTTTTCTCGACCGTATTGGCACGAAAACCGACGACTTCACGTTTAATCAACACGTTCAGGCCATCGCCATTTGCCAGTGGCTCGGTAACGGCAACATCGAGATGATCTTTCGCCACTTTCACTACTTCGCCTACCGGCAGGCCGATAAATTTCGGCGAATCGAACGCGCCAATATCGCCTTTACGGGCATTCACAAAATAATCTGTGCTACCACGGTGGAAAGTCTTTTCCGTCGATGGAACAAAGAAATGTTCAGTACGACCTGATGAAGCGCGCGCCAGATCGCCACGTTCTTCAATAATGGCATCAAGCATCTGGCGATAATGGGCGGTGATATTCTTCACGTAGCTCATATCTTTGTAACGCCCTTCAATCTTGAAGGAGCGTACACCAGCATCAATCAGCGCGCCGAGGTTGGCAGTCTGATCGTTATCTTTCATCGACAGCAGATGTTTTTCATAGGAAACCACCCGCCCCTGATCGTCTTTCAATGTGTATGGCAAACGGCACGCCTGCGAGCAATCGCCACGGTTGGCGCTACGCCCTGTTTGCGCATGAGAAATGTAGCACTGACCCGAATAGGCCACGCACAGTGCCCCATGAATAAAGAATTCAATGGTCGCGTCCGTAGCCTGGTGAATCGCGCGGATCTGATCAAGATTCAGCTCTCGCGCCAGCACAATCTGCGTGAAGCCAACATCAGAGAGGAACTTCGCTTTTTCAACTGTACGAATGTCGCACTGCGTACTGGCGTGCAGTTCAATCGGCGGAATATCAAGTTCCAGAATCCCCATATCCTGAACAATCAGCGCATCGACACCGGTCTGGTAGAGGTCAGTAATCAGCCGTTGCGCGGGTTCCAGCTCATCATCATGCAAAATGGTGTTAAGCGTGACGAAAATTTTTGCACCATAACGATGGGCAAACGGCACCAGCTCGGCAATATCTTTCAAGCTATTACTGGCATTATGACGGGCACCAAAACCAGGGCCGCCGATATAAACAGCATCGGCACCGTGCAAAATAGCTTCGCGGGCAATGGCGGCATCGCGTGCCGGGCTTAACAGTTCAAGTCGATGAGAAGATACGGTCACATTCTTATCCAGTAGCTGAAAAATGGCGGCTATTTTAGCCACAAGCGCGACGTTGCGAAATAGTTTTCCCGCTTAACTGCGCGGGTAATGGATGAGGGAATGAAAATGTACGGTTTGCTCCCCACCATTACGATAGATATGCGTGACGTCTGCAGCAAATCGAACGCCTTCCCCACAATTAAGGGTCTGCCATTCCCCATCAACGCACAGATCAAGTTGTCCATCAATGACGACGACATGTTCGATTACCCCCTTCTCATGGGGCGTCGATTCGCTTATTGCACCAGATGCCATCTGAATCGAGAAGTGTTCAAAGCAGAGTTGTGGATCATAAGGAAACAGCGAAGTGATCACCATCGCCTGCTGTTGTGGATCATAAACTGAAGGCGTAGCGGACTGCGGCGGAGAAATAAATGTTGAAAATGGTACGTTCAACCCGGTGGCAATTTTCCATAATGTCGCGACCGTCGGACTGGACTCATTACGCTCAATCTGCCCTAACATTGCTTTAGAAACGCCCGTCGCTTCTGCCAGTCGCGAAAGACTCCAGCCGCGCTGCTGGCGTAGTTGTTTAAGTGTGGTGGATAAAAAGCGAGCGAGATTTTCCATGCGACTCCTCCGGCAAAACGGAAGTTTATCACTTGTGCGTTATAACGGACAAATGCTACGGTGCCTGTACGCTATAACGCACGAGGTGACTATGCGTCTGTTTTCTATTCCTCCACCCACGCTACTGGCGGGGTTTCTGGCGGTATTAATTGGCTACGCCAGTTCAGCGGCAATAATCTGGCAAGCAGCGATTGTCGCCGGAGCCACCACTGCACAAATCTCTGGCTGGATGACGGCGCTGGGGCTGGCAATGGGCGTCAGTACGCTGACTCTGACATTATGGTATCGCGTACCTGTTCTCACCGCATGGTCAACGCCTGGCGCGGCTTTGTTGGTCACCGGATTGCAGGGACTAACACTTAACGAAGCCATCGGCGTTTTTATTGTCACCAACGCGCTAATAGTCCTCTGCGGCATAACGGGACTCTTTGCTCGTCTGATGCGCATTATTCCGCACTCGCTTGCGGCGGCAATGCTTGCCGGGATTTTATTACGCTTTGGTTTACAGGCGTTTGCCAGTCTGGACGGTCAATTTACGTTGTGTGGAAGTATGTTGCTGGTATGGCTGGCAACCAAGGCCGTTGCGCCGCGCTATGCGGTAATTGCCGCGATGATTATTGGGATCGTGATCGTCATCGCGCAAGGTGACGTTGTCACAACTGATGTTGTCTTTAAACCCGTTCTCCCCACTTATATTACCCCTGATTTTTCGTTTGCTCACAGCCTGAGCGTTGCACTCCCCCTTTTTCTGGTGACGATGGCATCGCAAAACGCACCGGGTATCGCAGCAATGAAAGCAGCTGGATATTCGGCTCCTGTTTCGCCATTAATTGTATTTACTGGATTGCTGGCACTGGTTTTTTCCCCTTTCGGCGTTTATTCCGTCGGTATTGCGGCAATCACCGCGGCTATTTGCCAAAGCCCGGAAGCGCATCCGGATAAAGATCAACGTTGGCTGGCCGCTGCCGTTGCAGGCATTTTCTATTTGCTCGCAGGTCTGTTTGGTAGTGCCATTACCGGGATGATGGCTGCCCTGCCCGTAAGTTGGATCCAGATGCTGGCAGGTCTGGCGCTGTTAAGTACCATCGGCGGCAGTTTGTATCAGGCGCTGCATAATGAGCGTGAGCGAGACGCGGCGGTGGTGGCATTTCTGGTAACGGCAAGTGGATTGACGCTGGTCGGGATTGGTTCTGCGTTTTGGGGATTAATTGCCGGAGGCGTTTGTTACGTGGTGTTGAATTTAATCGCTGACAGAAACCGATATTGACATCCTCCACGCCCTGAAGGACGTGGATCCCTGCTACGTTCAGGCTGTCGCCTGAATCATTTCGGTGGGTTCCTGCTTCAACGGGCGGCCTGACTGCACCATCTCTCCACAGGCAAGAACGGCGTGCCCCGCCGCTAAAATGTTGCGAGCGCCATTTACATCGGCGTTCGCTGTATATCCACATACCTGGCATCTGAATTTACTTTGTGACAGGCGGTTCTCTTTCGCTGTATGACCACAGTACGCGCAACGCTGGCTTGTATACGCTGGCGGAACAGCAAGCACCTGACCGCCACGCCAGAGCTGCTTATACGCAAGCTGGCGGCGCATTTCATACCAGCCCTGATCCAGTATCGAACGGTTTAAACCTGATTTTGCCCGGACATTGCGCCCCGGCTGGCTGACCGTACCCGCTGCTGACTTTGACATGTTGCTGACCTTCAAATCCTCAATGACTATCATTGCGTGGTTTTTGCTGACGGCCGTTGTGACTTTGTGAAGGTAGTCCCTGCGGATATTTGCGATACAGGAATGCAGTCGCTGTATTTTGCGTTTCTGCTTTTGCCAGTTGTTGCTGAATTTGACCTTGCGGCTTAACTGTCGCTGAAGTCTCGCCAGCTTCTTCTGGTTTTTCTGAAAACTGTTTACAGGCTCAAAGACTGTGCCATCTGACAGCGTGGCGAGTTTAGCCACGCCAGCATCCAGCCCGACCATTGATGCTGAAGGGTGAACCGGAGTTGATACTTCACTTTCTGTCTGAATACTGATGTACCACTTACCGCAGGACTGGCTGACAGTGACATTTTTCACAACACCCGTGACCTGACGGCTGTTCCGGTAGCGCATCCAGCCCAGTTTCGGCAGAAAAATACGGCTGTTTTCCTGATCGAGCTTAACGCCCTGCGGGTAGCGGAATGCATCATTCTGTCCCCGCTTTTTGAATCGGGGGAAAAGCAGCCCGCTTCCGGAAGAAGTTTTTGTAAGCCCGCTCAAGGTCTTTCAGTGACTGTTGCAATGGCTGTGAGGGAGAATCTTTAAGCCATTGCGTTTCAGTGGCATTTTTCCACTCAACCAGCCAGGAAGCCATTTTCCCGTAAGGGATGTATTTATTACCGGCCTCATGATTCTCATTCTGACGTGCCAGAGCACGATTGAAAACGAAACGACATGCGCCTGCGAAGCGCCTCATTTCACACTCCTGTTGACCACCGGGTCTTAACTGGAATTTAAATGCCTGTAATCGTTTCACAGGTCAAATGATACTTTGGTCTGTGAAAAAAGAAACCGATATCCGGCGTGGAAGGCATTGTGTTTTCCTGATGCATGTTCACCTGCTCTTTGTCACCAGATACCGACGCCAGATTTTTGACCATGACGCGACAGAAAAACTACGCACTTACTTTTCAAATGTATGTGCTGATTTTGAAGCTGAACTGGTTGAAATGGATGGCGAACCAGATCACGTCCATTTGTTAATTAACTATCCTCCCAAACTGGCGATATCCAGTCTGGTAAACAGCCTCAAAGGCGTATCGGGTAGGTGACTGCGACGAGATCGACCAGATATTGCATTCAGGTATTACTACAAAGGCGTTTTGTGGAGTCCTGGCTATTTTGCCAGTAGCTGCGGAGGTGCGCCAATATCCGTCATCCGCCAATACATTGAACAACAGCAAACACCTGGTCAGGTGGAAAACCGCGCCTTATATCCCCGCCCTGAAGGATGGGGTTTTACGGCGCACCGGATAAAAAGCGCCATCTAACGATGGCGCGTCTGGAACTACTTTTTGTTAACGTCAAACATGGTGGCATCGGTCGCCATGTCATCAATAACTTGTTTAATATTTTCGAAAGCCATTGGCGTACTTTCGTTATTCAGGTCTTTACCTTCGCCCTGACGAACGACTTTGATAACCGGTTTATTAGTCGCTGCATCAATCAGCTCACCTTCAAAATAGAGGCGAGTATCCATGGTACGGTGGCCTGTAGCCATTTGCGTCCCCGCAACCACTAATGCAACAGGAACCACTTCATAGAATTGCAGCCCTTCTTTGCTGGTATCTACACCGGTAATGGCCCCACGGAAAATCAGACTACGCGGCCCAGCGGTGGTAACCAGTGGTTTACGCTGCGCTATCGCTTCTTTCATTTCGGTGTTGGTATAGTTCAAAATTTTATCCAGAACTTTCTGCCCTACCTGGGTCGACGGTTTCGGTACCGGATAATAAGTGATTGGGTTCCAGACGATGCTGTCATATTTGCTTTGATCAAAACTCGGGTCTACCCAACGTAAAACAGGTTTACCTGTAGCCGAGGTTGTTTCTTTTAAATCAGAGTAATTGTTTAAAAAACCAGAATATTTATCTGGCTGGGTGATTTTAGATGCACAACCAGACAGAGCCAATAAGCCGCATAAAGCTGCAACTTTCGCAAATGATGTGGTACGCATGAATAGTTTCCTGAGATGATTATATTACTTTCTAAGTTATAGCAAAAAGCGCCGCTTCGTGTTGTGGCAAAAAAAGTGTTGGTGAAAATAAATTTTTCAGCCCCTTTTCAGACGACATAGTCAATGCCGAAAAAGGGGCTAAGTCAATCATCAGTACTTAAATTTCAGTAAGTTAAGCTGCTAAAAACTTCGACTACTGTGATTAATTTCACATCCCTTCGATAAAAAATATGCTTACCGAAAAGAAGAACAGTAAATCATCTCAGCGTGGGGAATTTTCACGCGTTTTGTGCTTACCGGGTCATTTTTTACGTGCCAGCATCGTGGCGAAACGCAGTTTAATACGATTACCGTTGGCGTCGGTGCGGTGCAGCTCGCCGACGTCTTCATTGTATTTCACCCTCTCCCAGCCTTCGTAATATCGACGTAATTCTCCCTCTTTGAAGGCAAACGGGAAGCCGACGGTACATGGATAATCAGCGGTATCCATCGCCGCCACAATCAGGTTGTAACCACCAGGTTTAGTGCAACGTTGCATATTGGCAATCAACCCGGGGATGGTTTTAGCCTCAAGGAACATCAGCACCACAGTCGAAAGAATAAAATCGTACTGTCTATCAAATGTGAGGTTATTCAGATCAACGACTCGGGTGTGTAAATTATCCAGATTTTCAATGGATTTAATGCGCTCGACGTTGGCGATACTCATGGCATTTTTATCCCATGCGTCAACATCATAACCATTGGCTGCCAGGTAAAGACTGTTACGACCATTGCCACAGCCCAGATCCAGCGTTTTACCCGGTTTAACCACTTTCACCGCTTCCAGTACTTCAGAGTGTGTGCGGGTTAATTCATATTTATCAGTAAAATAGTTTTCGTCACGAATGATCATTCTTTGTCCTCTGCTTTCATTAAAACGGCGCGCTCGGTTCTGACTAACAATTTTCCCTGCATCAGAAGCGCAAAAGTACGGATGAGCAGTATTGCAATAATAAAATTGGTAAAGATAAACAGCGGCACCGCCAGCGTATGGAAAAATCCATTATCGCTGCCACTCCCCAGATGCAAACCGGTGGTTGCCAGTGCAGATACGCCGAACGAGAAACTCCAGAATGAAGCATTAAATGGCTGGGAGAGATACCATGGCATCAGACGTAGCATAAACAGCAGTTGCAGCAGTCCATAACCGAAAAGCATTTTCGCCAGCGTGTCACCCTCGCCGCCGTTGACGCTCAGCCAGGCACTACAAGCCACCAGCGCAGGAGCGAGCTGAATGCCGAGTGATGTCCGCAGTGCCGTGGGTAATTCTCCCGAACTGCGCAGACGCTGCAAGATCACCGGTTCAAGGCTTAGCCATGAGAAAACGCCTGCGCCTAAAAACACCAGACCGGCGTCGGTGTAGCCCAACGCACCACAGGCCATTGCGCTGATAAAGTTGTTGGCAACTGTCGGCAGATACAGTCCAGGCGTGGTAGCTTCTTCAGGGTGAGATCCGCGCCATAATCCCGCAGTTTGCCAGGCGGCATAAGCCAACTGAACCACGACACCAAAACTGAACAGGCACACCGCCAGTGGGCGAAACCACGGAACAAAACCAATCGCCACCAGCATCGTCGTTGCCGGAAACAAACTCACAAAACTGCTCAGCACTGGATGGCGAACTTCCGCCAGCACGCTATGCGGAAAGCGTATGAGTCGGGCAATAAATGCGCTAGTCAATAATCCCCAGATGATCATCGCCAGAATCACCAGCCCATCCCCTAACCAGTGGCTGACCTGCCAAACCTGGCTGGCATAGCGCCAGGCAAATCCCATCCCTATCGTCCCCAACACAATACCAAAGTAGCCTGCCGGCAAATTGAGCACTTTATCGCTCTGCATCTTCTTACTCATTTTGTTTAATTTATAAAGTATATTTGAAATGCATTTTATGGAATTTTCTCGAGCATAGCCAGAGCCGCAGAATTTGCTACGGTTATAGTAAGTCACCTGTGGGAAAACGCTATGCGCAAATATCGTCTAAGTGAAGAACAGCGAGCCTTTAGTTATCAGGAAGATGGCACTAAAAAAAATGTGTTATTACGGCAGATTATCGCCATTAGCGATTTTAACGATGTGATAGCAGGAACCGCTGGCGGCTGGATCGATCGCGAAACGGTGTTAGCACAAGAAGGAAATTGCTGGATTTACGACCAGAATGCTATTGCGTTCGGCGGAGCGGTGATTTCCGGTAATACGCGTATCACCGGCACCAGCGTGCTGTGGGGAGAGGTTTACGCAACGGATAACGTCTGGATCGATAATAGTGAAATCAGCCAGGGTGCATATATAAGTGACAGCGTCACCATTCATGACTCATTAGTTTACGGGCAATGTAGAATATTTGGTCACGCCTTAATTGATCAACATTCTATGATCGTCGCCGCACAAGGCTTAACGCCCGACCATCAACTCCTGCTCCAAATTTATGATCGCGCAAGGGTTAGCGCCTCGCGTATTGTCCACCAGGCACAAATTTATGGCGATGCCGTCGTCCGGTATGCTTTTATTGAACATCGCGCCGAAGTTTTTGATTTTGCCAGTATTGAAGGTAATGAAGAGAACAATGTCTGGCTATGCGATTGCGCTAAAGTCTACGGTCACGCGCAGGTGAAAGCTGGCATAGAAGAAGATGCCATTCCGACGATTCATTACAGTTCGCAGGTGGCGGAATATGCCATTGTGGAAGGTAATTGTGTGTTAAAACATCATGTCTTGGTTGGCGGAAATGCCGTGGTACGTGGCGGACCGATTCTGCTCGACGAGCACGTTGTCATACAAGGTGAGAGCCGTATTACAGGTGCGGTGATAATTGAAAACCATGTGGAGTTAACCGACCACGCCGTCGTTGAAGCCTTTGATGGCGACACGGTTCATGTCCGTGGTCCAAAAGTCATTAACGGCGAGGAGCGCATTACGCGAACGCCGCTGGCAGGGTTATTGTGAATCGATAATACGCGCGTATAAGTTCACATCATCATAGGCATCATTCAGGAACTCAGCCTGTTTCAGGCAACCTTCAAGGATAAAACCATTGCGCAAAGCGACCTGGTTGCTTTGCGGATTGTCCACCCGACATTTGATCACGAAGCGTCTAAGTTCACCAGACTGGGCGTAATGATGAATCAATGCCTGCAGCGCCTGAGAAATGATCCCCTGCCCCTGATGAGATTCGTCCAGCCAGTAGCCTATTTCAGCGGTTTTATTCAGTGGTTCAATACGATTAAACGAGATAACGCCGATAAGTTCATCTTCTTTGAAAATCATGAACATTTTGGCATAGCCGCGTTGATGCAACATCACATTACCCTGCACCGTTTTTCGCGTGTCCTCTTCACTTTGAACAAACTGCGGCCAGTTTAGCGACTGCTGTAACCAGGTTTTATTTTTACAGATTAACTGATAAAGAGGTTTGACGTGATTTTCTGCAACAGCATGTAATTCAAGTGATTCGCTTACTTTTATCGTTTCAGTCATCTTATCTCCAGTCAATCCATGCAGTTGTTAAAAAAGCCGCCTGGCTGGCGGCTTAGGAAAGTTTACACCTCTTTGACGCTCTCCTGCTGCAGGATTTTGAGCATCTCATCTTTTAACTGTAGCTTTTGTTTTTTCATGCGGACCACTTCCGCATTGTACCCTCGACCGTCGGAACCTTCCTTTCTGGCAATTTCATGATCAAGTTTATTGTGTTTATCGAACAAGGACATAAAGCGAGGATTTTCGTTTTTCAGACGGGATATTAAATCTCGGTATTCTGGAAACATACGCACTCCCTGTTAGTGGCTGACAAGGTGTATCTGAAATACACACCATCAGATTACTCATTTAACTTAGGGAAAAATGCGAGCGGGATCGTGTTTAACCAGACGGCACCTCCCGAAGAAGGTGCCGAAGAAAAAACGATTAACTCATCACGCGGTCGTCAACATACTGACGTTTATCCGGCGCTGGCGGGAAATACTGATACAGCCATGTTTCACTGATAGCGTCCCCCTGACAACGTAGATACATCCGCATATCGACCGGATCAGTGGAGTCCGAAGTCGGATACCAGTCAAACTGAATACGATAACCATCGATGGGTTCAATATAGAGAATTTCGATTTGCTTCGCTTCCCCACTGGAAAGCGTAATCACCGGCTCAATGCCTTTTGGCGCGGCAGCTTTCAGATCACCACCAACGAAATCGACGGCAAAACGACGCGCCCATTTTTCGGGATAGTGTTCACCTGGCGCCCAACCTTCCGAGAAACCGCCCATGCCGGTACGCGTCGCCATAACGCGCGCTAATGGGCAATGAACAGGCGGTTGCGCACTCCAGTACAGACGATACTGGAATGCAAACTCATCACCTGCTTTTACAGCTTTTTCTGGCTGCCAGAAGCAGACAATGTTATCCAGCGTTTCGCCCGTTGTTGGGATTTCCATCAGGCCGATGGTGCCCTTACCCCACTTGTTACGCGGTTCCACCCACAGACTTGGGCGTTTGTTATACCAGCCCATAATGTCCTGATAATGGGAGAAGTCACGATCCAGTTGCAATAAACCAAACCCTTTCGGGTTGTTGTCGGTGTAAGCATTGAACTGCAATTTTTGCGGATTATTCAGCGGACGGCAAATCCACTCGCCGTTGCCCCGCCACATGGACAGACGATCAGAGTCATGAATTTGCGGATGAATTGTATCGCACATCCGACGTTCATTAGTACCGCAGCTGAACATACTGGTCATCGGCGCAATGCCCAGCTGTTTAATGTCTTTGCGCGCATACAGGTGATTTTCCACATCCATAATCACCTGACTTTTCTCACAATGGATAGTGAACTTATAGGCACCAGTAATGCTGGCGCTATCGAGCAACGCATAAACGGTAAAGGTAGTTGCCCCCGGTTTTACCGTATCAAACCAGAAGGCGGTAAAGTCGGGGAACTCTTCTTTACTGTCGGTGTAAGTGTCGATCGCCAGGCCGCGGGCCGACAAACCGTATTGATATGTATCATCAACGGCGCGGAAATAACTCGCGCCGAGAAATGATACTACATCACGGCGCGCCAGTTCGGGGGCTTTAAACACGCGAAAACCGGCAAAGCCGAGATCGCTTTGCCCTTCTAATTGTTTTGTATCAACACCTGCATCGTTGTATTTGAACAACTCCGGGCGAAAGTGAATTTCACGCGCCAGATGTGTTGCTGGATCTACAGAAAACATACGAACGCGGCGACGGAATCCCATTCCCATATGGAAGAACTGAGCGTCCAGTTGACGGTTCTCAACGTTATGCCAGAGCGATTTTTCGGCGTCGTATTGAATACTGTTATAAGCCTGCGGCGTCATTGTCGCCAGCGTGTCAGGTAACGGACGAGGCGCACCACGCCACGCTGTTTGCGCTAAGTCGTGCGCCATTGACTGTAGAATGGAGAAGTCAAAACGCTGGGTTTGCCCGTCGGCAATATCAGAATCTGCCGCGAATGCCGCCTGAGAAAAAAGAGAAGCAATGCCGCTGGTACCGCACACGGCGGCCATAGCCATTGAACCTTTAATAAATCGTCTACGATCCATACCTGAAAGTGAGTCCTTCTGGTGTTGTGAATGGTCCCGCGCTGGTCGTTTTCAGCGGCAAGAAAGTGCTTATTTATGACCGCTCACTCTAGACAATATTTATTAATAATCCAATTGTTGAACTGAGAGAATATGCATAAATCGGCATTTTTTTTATGTCGATGGGATGAGCCTGATTCGTTTGTAAAATCAGGCAAATTTTTGCAAAGGCGGATGGTCAGATTTTAAAGCAAACCACAGCGACGTTTACTGCGTTCTTCCGCTTCCTGGTAAAGCTGGAACTCATCCAAAACCGGACAACCCAACGCCTGCTCAAATGCTTCGCGACTGGCATTACCGTGACTGCGTGTCTGCGTTTCATTACCCAGATTTGACTGGAAGATCCCCGCCGCGCTAACGGGCAAGAAATCTTCATAGGTGATGGGTTGCGCCACTACCCAACCACGTTCAATTAAGGGCTGTGGATCGTCTCCAGGATGAATCGCCTGACGATGCGCCTCACCCGAAGGCGTCAGACGGTACCGGAACCATGCCAACCCTTGCTGACGCATTAAAAACTCACTGTCAGGAAAAGTGCGGAAGGTTTCCTGTAAATGCATTTGGTGAGTGAGATTATCCTGCCCGGTTCCAGCGTTACGCAGAAGATCATCATACAGTTGTCGCCCTTTCGGCGTTAATGCCACGCCACGCTGCTCAATTTCACCAAAGCGCGCGGTATGCGTGCCCTGTTTCTGCCCCGCAAACAACACCGTCTCTTCCAGTGCTTTAAAGCTGGTCTGGCGTAGTAAAATCGGTACCTCGCGGCGCGGCGGCCCCTCGATGAGAATTTTGGGTTCAATTCCGCATTCAGGCATCATCGACTGCACCCGGTCAATATCCAGCGTACGTGGCGTCAGGTGGTTGATATGGCATCCAGGAAAACAGACCACATCAGCAATCAACCGATGTTCGTTGTGCAATGCGCGATAGGTTTCTTCATCTACCGTTGCTGACTGGTGCCAGCGAAACGTTTCCAGGGCTTCCTGCACAAACTCCTGTGCCTGTGTTTCGTTAAAACCGCCCTGCTGCTCATATTCCTCTAACAGTTGTCGACAACGTGGGGTGAAGATATCGCGCTGACGCAGAATCTCCGCCGCTTTCTGGCGCAAAATTTCGTTCTCGATAAGCTCAAGGCGGAGTAAGGAGGTAAAAACGCGGAAGGGATTACGCGCCAGAGAAGCATCATCAATGGGCCGAAATGCTGTCGAATGTACCGGCACCCCTGCCTGCGAGAGATCGTAATAGCTCACCGGGTACATCCCCATAATGGCAAACATCCGCCGAAGAGTAGCAAGCTCTTGTGCAGTCCCAACGCGAATCGCCCCATGACGTTCAACATTCAGTCGCGCCAGCTCGTCTGCATTTACCATTTTTTCGTGCAGTTGAGGATTGTTTTCCAGCACAGCCAGATTCACATCAGCTACCAGTTCCAGCAGCGTGCCATATTGCGGAACTTCTTGCTGGTACATGGCTGACATTGCCTGCGAAAACTGTTCCCGAATCTCATCCGCCGTGATGCTGTTCGCCATAGTGTCTGCCTCCAGTGGTCAGTAATCTGGAGTGTAGGTAACCGCATTCACTCTTGCGGGAAGAATTTACAAACTGTGATCTCGCCGCGAAAACATCAATATTATCCATTTTGCTGTAACATAATTGCTTTAATTGTTAATAATATTTTGCAATCAAGTTATCATAATCAAACAACTTCACTTGTCAGCGACACCGCTTCGTTTTTAACATCGCTTATGGAAAAAAATAGTCTGTTTAGTCAGCGCATCCGTTTGCGCCACCTTCATACATTCGTAGCTGTCGCACAACAAGGAACTTTGGGGCGCGCGGCTGAAACCCTTAATTTGAGTCAACCTGCGCTCTCTAAGACATTGAATGAACTGGAGCAGCTGACTGGCGCTCGCTTGTTTGAGCGTGGTCGTCAGGGGGCGCAACTTACCTTACCCGGCGAACAATTTTTAACGCATGCAGTCAGAGTTCTTGACGCCATCAACACTGCCGGACGGTCGCTTCATCGTAAAGAAGGTCTTAATAATGATGTCGTCAGGGTTGGTGCACTACCTACTGCGGCACTGGGGATATTACCTTCGGTTATAGGTCAGTTTCATCAGCAACAAAAAGAGACGACCTTGCAAGTTGCGACAATGAGTAACCCTATGATTCTGGCGGGTTTAAAAACCGGGGAAATCGATATCGGCATTGGTCGGATGTCAGATCCTGAACTGATGACCGGGCTTAATTACGAACTGCTGTTTCTTGAATCGTTGAAGCTGGTTGTCCGCCCTAATCACCCGCTACTTCAGGAGAACGTAACGCTAAGCCGGGTGCTGGAATGGCCGGTCGTTGTATCACCAGAAGGCACTGCGCCACGCCAGCATTCAGATGCATTAGTGCAGAGCCAGGGCTGTAAAATTCCTTCGGGTTGTATCGAAACGCTGTCTGCTTCGCTATCTCGTCAACTTACGGTTGAATACGATTACGTGTGGTTTGTCCCTTCTGGCGCTGTAAAAGACGACCTGCGTCATGCCACGCTGGTGGCCCTGCCTGTTCCGGGACATGGTGCAGGCGAACCGATTGGAATACTGACCCGCGTAGATGCGACGTTCTCTTCTGGTTGCCAGTTGATGATTAACGCTATTCGAAAATCAATGCCGTTCTGAAAGGTGAAGGGATCTGTCGATCCCTCCTTGAACATTTTCACACCGTAGCGAAACTAACTGGTTCACCCGCTCCGCGAGGTTCTGCCGACACAGAATGTTTGTGCAGACGGAATACATCCACCGCCTCAGTTAATCGTGCCGCCTGTTCTTCAAGGGACACCGCCGCCGCTGAGGCCTCTTCTACCAGAGAAGCATTCTGTTGCGTCACCTTATCCATTTCAGAAATCGCCTGGCTAACCTGCGTTATGCCTCTACTTTGTTCATCCGAGGCGGCGGCGATTTCCTGCATGATATGTGTGACACTCGCGACGGCATCAACAATAGTGCTCATGGTTTTCCCGGCCGTTGCCACCTCATCCGACCCCAGGTCAATTAACCTGACTGATTCACTGATCAAGCCTTCAATCTCTTTCGCCGCCTGAGCGCTGCGACTTGCGAGTGTCCGTACTTCGCTGGCGACAACGGCAAATCCACGCCCTTGCTCACCCGCTCGCGCGGCTTCAACGGCAGCATTCAGTGCCAGAATATTCGTCTGGAAAGCAATACTGTTGATGACGGCGGTGATCTCAGAAATTTTCTTCGAACTCGTGGAGATAGCGCCCATCGTTTTTACTACACCGGAAACCGTCTGCCCGCCATCGCTGGCTTTAATAGAAGCCTCTTGCGCCAGTTTGCTGGCATGATGCGCGTTATCCGCATTCTGTTTCACCGTCGCAGTGAGTTGCTCCATGCTGGCGGCAGTTTGTTCGATAGCCGCCGCTTGTTCTTCGGTGCGAGATGACAGGTCCGCATTGCCAGCTGAAATTTCGCTGGTGCCACGATAAATCTCTTCCGCGCCCTGTCGAACAGTCCCTACTGTCATCCCCAGTGAATGCTGCATTTGCTGTAAATGACGACTTAAGCGACCGATTTCATTACGACCCGCCGGTTCATCATTCATCGTCAGATCGCCACTGGCGATTTTTTCAATCCGTTGTGCGGCATGTTGCAGTGGACGAATGACGATCCGACGTAGCACCATAAATGTTATCAGCGTCATGACCAGGGCAAGCACAAACGCGCCAATCATGAACATCCCACCCAGGCGGGTGCGCTGATGGGCCAGTTCCGCCAGTTGGTTGGCTCTGGTGCTACGTATCTTAACGGCTTTGTTCAAAATATCGGTATAAGCATTATCCAGCGGTCGGATCTGCTCACTTTCATGATTGATAATCGCTTCAAACATGCCATTTTTGGCATATTTCAACATAGGTTGCATACCCGTGATATAAGCCTGAAAGCGTTGATTTAATTCAGTGTCGAGGGCTTCATCAGCAGGTGTTTTCACCGGTCGATTCTGATAAGCACGATAACCTTGCTGCGACTGTTTAATCTCCGATTCGGCTTGCGCAATATTTCGCTTCATTGCTTCCATTTCCGCAATACGACTCGCAGCCCCGGCCTGAATCATATTGATCCGGGCTGAACGCAAAAAATCTGAACTGTTCGCTAACCCGGTCCGAATCTCAATCTCCGCAGTAACATCACGCTGATCGCGATCGGCCTGCCAGAGGAAATAGCCAGCCAGGGCTGAACTTAATGCGAATAGAACTAAGATACCGCCTAGAATGCAGGCAAATAACGGAACCAACCTGATGTGATGCAAAAAACCTAATCGCTGTGAGGGAGTTGTATTCATTACCGTTGTCTCTCGTCCAGGTTTACTCCTGATAGAAAGTCATCGGCACTTGACGGTAATTACTTATGACCAAAAACCTCTTTGCGTCACATTTTTACAACAATTATTGCATAGAAAATTAATGCTATTGGAATGAAGAGAGTAACGAATGGCTAAACTGGCTAACCCGAATGACGAAAAATTCTGGAAAACAGCACGCAATTTCGTGAAGTGATTATTTTCGTCCCTAAGGAAACCTCATAGGATGCCTGCGGGTGCCTGAGACTTTCTGTTTTCAGGCTAACCGGGAATCAGAAAGACGAAGGCCCCGACCGATATTTCTATCAACCGAGGCCAACGAATGAACCTAGCAATTCAGATCTTAGCCTCTTACCCGCCATCCGGCAAGGAGAAAGGCTATGAAGCACAACCCTCTGGTGGTGTGTCTGCTCATTATCTGCATTACGATTCTGACATTCACACTCCTGACCCGACAAACGCTCTACGAACTGCGGTTCCGGGACGGTGATAAGGAGGTTGCTGCGCTCATGGCCTGCACGTCCAGGTAAGGGCAAGCGCGGGGATTTTCCCCGCGCATTTGACTAGCAGATTCATTTTCTCATGGCACCCCTTTTACACTTCAGTTAGTGCATGTTTTTTTCGATGCACTAATAGAACCATCATTACAGACAAATTTGCCGCCTGCCGTACAGTGTGAGATCCCCCCTTTCGAACCAGAACAGGGTTTGCGCCCGGCATCGGCATAAAAGGAAACAAGCGTTCCCATAAACAAAATAAGTGCCAGTTTTTTCATATAACCTCCATGGTTTATCGAATCTTATGTTCGATTTGAACGTTATACGCTGGTTTATTTTGATACCGTTGATGAGATCAAAGATCGGGTGAATTGATTAAAAATAAGCCAGATGGACGTATGGGCAAGGATTATGGTTTTATTTATCATACAAATAAATATAATAGGCGCTTCCGATGTAGACCCGTATTCTTCGCCTGTACCACGGGTCGGTTTTAGTACAGGCGTTTTCTTTAAATATCCTTCAGGAACGTTTACGCGGCATCATGCGTAGAAGTGTGTTGTCCTTCCAGAAATAGTGGTGTGCCAGTGCAGCCGCAGCGTGCAACCCGATGACAAAATATCCCAGATTCGCCAGCGTTTCATGCCACGACTTTAAGCTATCTACCCGTTCGAAATTGGCCTCTGAAGCGTAAGGCATCGTCAAACCAAACGCAAACCACGGGTTGCCCCGGTTATACATCATCACCAAACCAATCACTGGCAGCGCAATAAACAGGAGATAAATCACCAAATGTCCCAAATGCGCCAGTCCCGTCATCATCGGTTTTGGCTTAGGTATAATCGGCGGGGTTGGGTATTTCAGCCTTAACAAAAGACGAACGACCATCAGCACGAGAATTGAGATGCCACAGGAAACATGAATCATGTTGATGAGTGGCCGATCGCTACGTGGGAAGAAACCACGAAACTCCATTGCGCAATACGCTGCGATAACCAGTAAAAAGACCAGCCAGTGAATGCTGATTTGTAACCTTGAATATTTATTTTCCATAACATTTCCTGCTTTAACATAATTTTCCGTTAACATAACGGGCTTTTCTCAAAATTTCATTAAATATTGTTCACCCGTTTTCAGTACGTTACGTTTCACTGTGAGAATGGAGATTGCCCATCCCGCCATCCTGGTCTAAGCTTGGAAAGGATCAATTTTCATCCGAACGTTCCTGACAGGAGAAAACCATGAGTAAAGTTGGTATTAACGGTTTTGGTCGTATCGGTCGACTGGTGTTGGGTCGATTACTTGAAGTCAAAAGCAACATAGACGTTGTCGCTATTAATGATCTCACTTCCCCATAAATTCTCGCCTACCTGCTGAAACATGATTCAAACTACGGACCATTCCCCTGGAGCGTTGATTTTACGGAAGATTCACTTATCGTTGATGGGAAAAGTATCGCGGTTTACGCCGAAAAAGAGGCTAAAAATATTCCGTGGAAAGCGAAAGGTGCAGAAATCATTGTCGAATGTACTGGCTTTTATACCTCCGCCGAGAAATCGCAGGCGCATCTTGATGCTGGTGCGAAGAAGGTGTTGATTTCCGCCCCTGCCGGTGAAATGAAAACTATCGTTTATAACGTCAATGACGACACTCTGGATGGCAACGACACCATTGTTTCCGTGGCGTCATGCACCACTAACTGTCTTGCGCCGATGGCCAAAGCCTTGCATGACAGTTTCGGGATAGAAGTCGGCACGATGACGACCATTCATGCCTATACTGGCACCCAGTCACTGGTGGATGGCCCGCGTGGTAAAGATTTACGTGCTTCACGCGCAGCGGCAGAAAATATCATTCCCCACACTACGGGGGCGGCAAAAGCCATTGGTCTGGTGATCCCGGAACTGAGCGGCAAACTGAAAGGTCATGCGCAACGCGTGCCGGTGAAAACAGGTTCGGTCACTGAACTGGTATCGATTCTCGGAAAAAAGTGACTGCCGAAGAGGTGAATAACGCACTTAAACAAGCAACCACCAATAACGAGTCATTTGGTTATACCGATGAAGAAATAGTCTCTTCCGATATCATTGGCAGCCATTTCGGTTCGGTGTTTGATGCCACGCAAACGGAAATTACCGCCGTGGGCGATTTACAACTGGTGAAAACGGTCGCCTGGTACGATAACGAATATGGCTTCGTCACACAGCTTATTCGCACCCTCGAAAAATTCGCTAAACTCTGACGCGCACAGGCGGAGGAAAAAACCTCCGCCTCTTTCACTCATTAAGACTGTAAATAAACCACCTGGGTCTGCAGATATTCATGCAAGCCATGTTTACCATCTGCGCCGCCAATACCGGATTTACGCCATCCGGCGTGGAAGCCTTGCATAGCTTCGAAGTTTTCACGGTTGATGTAAGTTTCACCAAACTTCAGCCCTTTAATGGCTTTCATCGCGACGTTCAGATTTTGGGTATAGATTGATGAGGTCAGGCCGTAATCACTGTCATTAGCCATTGAGATAGCATCTTCCAGCGTGTCAAATGCGACAACTGGCAGCACCGGGCCAAAGGTTTCCTCATGCATAATCGACATTTCCTGGCGAACATCCAGCAGCAATGTCGGCGGATAATAATATCCTTTCCCCTCTACCGCTTTGCCACCGAACGCCACTCTCGCCCCTTCTTCTACTGCGCGCGCCACTTTTTGCTCGACCCTTTCCAGCGCCGCGGCGTTAATCAACGGCCCCATCGCAATGTCGTTGCGTTCAGCGGGGTTACCAAATTGAACCGCCTGCATCGCTTCACCCAGCCGATTGACGAACTGATCATAAATGCCTTTCTGTACATAAACACGTTCTGCACAGTTACACACTTGCCCACTATTAATGACGCGTGAATCAACGATGGCTTTGACTGCCAGTTCAAGATCGGCATCGTCCATTACGATAGCTGGTGCTTTACCCCCCAATTCCAGACACACTTTGGTGATGTTTTTCGCCGCAGTCGCCATGATCTTCTCACCTGCAGAGACGCTGCCTGTCATACTGACCATTGCGACCTTTGGGTTACCCGCCAGTTCTTGCCCAACGGTTTCACCACGCCCCAGTACAAGGTTAAACACGCCGCGCGGAAGGCCTATTTCATCGACGATTTTGGCGAATGCAATCGCATTGTTTGGCGTAAATTCACTAGGTTTAATGACGATGGTATTACCGGTCAAAAGAGCGGGAGCCATTTTGCGGGCAATGAGGAAGAACGGGAAGTTCCACGGCAGAATGCCGGTAGTCACACCAAGCGCACGTTTAAACAAAAGAATATTTTCTCCTGGACGATCGCTTTGAATAATCTCGCCCTCGTAACGCCGTGCCCACTCCGCCATGTAATCGATATAGTCGGCAGTAAAAGCCACTTCGACTTCAGCCAGCTGCTGGATCTTGCCCCCTTCTTCAACAATCAGCGCACTGATTTCACTGGCGCGTTCGCGGATCCCGGCGGAGATTTTGCGCAACCAACTGGCGCGTTCAATAGCAGGCAACGCTTCCCATTCTGGTTGTGCACGTTCTGCTGCATCGATTGCCTTACGGGCATCCTCGGCCTGACCATCGGGTATGCGGGAAATGACAGCCTCTGTAGCAGGGTTTACCACATCAATCCATGCGTCTCCACGCCAGGTAACAAACTGTCCATCGATATACATAGGATGTTGAACGGGTACTGACATGGGCGACTCCTGTGATTTATATGTTTGTTTTCGGTGAATACATTGTTAATTAACATCAATCATCAGAGAGACGGAATCGTGAAAGGACAATTCTGTGAAGGGCTTCATAAAAACAAGTGTAAAAGGAATAAAAGGCAGAAATAAAAGTCAGGAGTCATGCCCGTTTGCAAACAAGTGGTTCACAAACGGGCAATTTTTAACGTAACGAGCGACTTTCCATCGCCTCGATGAGCACCGCATCATGTTTCAGCGTTTGCCATGCATGGATGACTTCTGCCGGAAAATCAACGTGAACGATAAAATCTCGCCCGCGGGGACCGTAGCCATCGCTATCATCGCGTAAACGCGGCAGCTCGCCAGTGAGTAGTGAGAGATAACGCTCAACTGGCCATAATCCTTGTAACTGATTAATAAAGATTACACTGTCTGCGTTATTTCCTAACTGAGGAACGAATCCGGGATAACTTAACCAGCGTGGTGCATCGGGATTGTCCCCAGTCATACGGCGGAACGTCGCCATCGTGCGCCGCTGCATGGTGGGGTCCTGAACAACGATAGCCGTATGAACTCGTTCTACGGCCTGATTCAATAGCGCGATGCTAAAGCGTGCGTTTTCACCGCAGTTTGTTGACTGGTCTTCAATCCAGATTTTTTCATGCGGAATGTGCCAGAACTGATGAGCGATATCCGCCAGGATGGTCGCTTCTGCTCTGCCAGTGGTGCGGATAGTGTTGTAGTGCGGATGCTGTGCGATGGCGCTATACAAAAAAGTTGTCGAGTGACCGATACCACCACTAATCAGTAAAGGAATTTGCTGATCGCGGGCAATCTTACATGCCGCATCGATAGTCGGCATAACCGCATTGCCTGCAAGGATCACGCAATCGGCCTGATACGGCACCTCACCGGAGAAATCATCCTGCGCCAGCCACTGTCCGATAACATTTATGGCATCTATAGTTGCCGGCGAAAGCGTCGGAAACGGGGTAATGTTCATGGTTCCTCCTTATCGTTCCCTTAAGAATACTGCGTGAGATAATAGTGAGAAGCGGAGCACTCTGAAAGGAGGAAATCGTATGTCCTTAACCGCCACTCCGCAAGCCTGACATATCTTTTAAGGAAATGCTGTAGATAAACATTATTCATCTTGCAGCAGAGAATTGTATTTTTCTGAATTCCTGAATTTTTACCCTTACCGTTTTAGAATTAATAAAAAACCCGGCGCTAAATGCTTACCGGGTTTTTTCTTTATCAGGCAAATAGCAGGGTTAACCGCTAATCTGCTCCATCGCCTGCAAAATACGCTTATCTGAAATCGGATAAGGCGTACCAAGTTGTTGAGCGAAGTAACTAACGCGCAACTCTTCTATCATCCAACGGATCTCTTTCACGTCTTCATCCTCACGACGTGCGGGCGGCAGTTTGTTGATCCATTGCTGCCACGCCTGCTGGACGTTTTCGACTTTCAGCATCTGCGCACGGTCGCGATGTGGATCAACCGCCAGTTTTTCCAGCCGTTTTTCAATCGCCTGCAAATATCGCAGCGTGTCGCCCAGCCGTTTGAAGCCGTTACCAGTGACAAAACCGCGATATACCAACCCGCCCATCTGCGCTTTAATGTCAGAAAGCCCCAGCGCCATGGTCATATCCACCCGCCCTTTCAGACGTTTGTTGATATTGAACACTGCCGTAAGGATTTGCTCGACCTGCTTCGCAATATCCACCACCGTGTCGTTCAGTTCGGCACGCACTTTTTCATGCAGCGCAGCAAAGCCTTCTTCCGTCCAGACCGGGCCACCATTGGCGTCGATCAATTTATCCACACCGCAGGAGATACAGTCGTCGATCAGCTCCAGCACTTTGCCATACGGGTTAAAGTACAGTCCCAGCTTGGCTTTGTTCGGTAACTTTTCATGTAAATATTTGATTGGCGATGGAATATTCAGCAGCAGTAGACGGCGAAGACCGTTCCACATTGCCTGCTTTTGCTCCAGCGGGTTATCAAACAGTTTGATCGCCACACTGTCGCGCTCATCCACCAGCGCCGGCCACGCCTTCACTTTGTAGTTGCCACGCTTCTGTTCGTAGCTTTCCGGCAGCTGACCAAAACTCCAGATATGTAAGCCGCTCTGCTCGATACCGTCATCCGCCACCGCAGATAGCGTTTCCTGCACTTTGCCTTTCAGCGCATCTTTCAGATCTTGTAGCGAGCGCCCTTCTTTTAGCTTCTTGTTTTTGTCATCCACCACGCGGAAGGTAATTTTCAGGTGATCGGGCACCTGATCCCAGTGCCAGTCTTCGCGGTCAACGGTAACGCCGGTCATCCGCCGTAACTCGCGCTCAAGGCTGTCGAGCAACGGTAACTCCAGCGGTTTGACGCGGCCTAAAAACGCTTCGGCATAGTTTGGCGCGGGTACAAAATTACGGCGTACCGGTTTCGGCAACGATTTAATCAGAGCAATCACCAGTTCGCGGCGCAGACCGGGGATCTGCCATTCAAACCCGCTTTCCTCAACCTGGTTAAGTAACGGCAGCGGAATATGTACGGTCACACCGTCAGCATCCGCGCCGGGCTCAAACTGATAGCTCAAACGCAGCTTGAGATTGCCCTGATGCCAGAAGTTCGGGTAATCCAGCTTGCTGATTTTTTCTGCGCCCTCTTTGATCAACATGCTTTTTTCAAAGTTGAGCAAATCAGGCGTTTCGCGGCTGACTTTTTTCCACCAGCTGTCGAAGTGGCGAGCGGAGATTACATCGTGGCTGATGCGCTGGTCGTAGAACTCAAACAACGTTTCGTCATCAACCAGAATATCGCGGCGACGTGATTTGTGTTCCAGCTCTTCTACTTCCGCCCGTAGTTTCAGGTTTTCACGGAAGAATGCGTGACGCGTCTGCCAGTCACCTTCCACCAGCGCGTGGCGAATAAAGAGTTCACGACATAACGCCGGATCGATCTGGCTGTAGTTGACCTTGCGCGCGGCAACAATCGGCAAACCATAAACAGTGACTTTTTCCGTTGCCATCACCGCGCCCTGCGCCCGTTCCCAGTGCGGTTCGCTGTAGGTGCGTTTAATCAAATGCTGAGCAACTGGCTCCACCCATTCCGGGTCGATACGCGCAGCAATGCGCCCCCACAGGCGGCTGGTTTCTACCAGTTCCGCCACCATTACCCATTTAGGCGGTTTTTTGAATAAACCAGAACCGGGGAAGATGGAGAAACGCGCGTTACGTGCGCCGGTATATTCTTGTTTATCGGCATCTTTCATGCCGATATGGGAAAGTAAACCGGTCAGCAACGCAATGTGAATTTCGCGATACTCCGCCGGTTCGCTGTTAACCGGAATGCCAAGTTCTTTCACCACCTGACGCAACTGGGTGTAGATATCCTGCCATTCGCGCACGCGCAGATAGTTGAGATAATCGGTACGACACAGGCGACGGAAGGCGTTGGAAGAAAGCGCCTTTTGCTGCTCGCCAAGATAATTCCACAGATTCACAAACGCGAGAAAGTCAGACTCTTTGTCGTGGAAGCGACGATGTTTTTCGTCCGATGCCTGCTGTTTGTCCATCGGACGTTCGCGCGGATCCTGAATGGAGAGCGCGGACGTGATAATCATCGCCTCACGCACGCAGCCATGTTTTTGCGCTTCCAGCACCATACGCGCCAGACGTGGGTCGACAGGCAACTGCGAGAGCTGGCGACCGAGCGGCGTCAGTTTATAGGCGCTGGCCTGTTCATCAGTGGTGATCGCGCCCAGCTCTTCGAGCAGACGCACGCCATCCTGGATATTGCGTTTATCCGGTGCTTCGACAAACGGGAACGCAGCGATATCGCCCAGCCCCAGCGCGGTCATCTGCAAAATAACCGAGGCCAGGTTGGTACGCAGAATCTCCGGATCGGTAAACTCCGGGCGCGAGAGGAAATCGTCTTCGGAATAGAGACGAATACAGATCCCTTCGGACACACGACCACAGCGGCCTTTACGCTGATTGGCAGACGCCTGGGAAATCGGCTCAATCGGCAAACGCTGCACTTTGGTGCGATAGCTGTAGCGGCTGATACGCGCTGTACCGGGGTCGATAACGTATTTAATCCCCGGTACGGTCAGCGACGTTTCCGCGACGTTGGTCGCCAGCACAATGCGCCGTCCGCTGTGCGACTGGAATACCCTATTTTGTTCGCTGTTCGAAAGCCGCGCATAAAGCGGCAAGATTTCGGTATGGCGTAAGTTCAGCTTGTTCAGCGCATCGGCGGTATCGCGGATTTCCCGCTCGCCGCTCATAAAGATCAGAATGTCGCCATGGCTTTCCTGACTCAGTTCGTCTACGGCGTCAAAAATCGCCTGCAACTGATCGCGCTCGGTGTCATCGGCTTCTTCAACAATCGGGCGATAGCGCACTTCCACCGGATAGGTCCGACCGGAGACTTCAATAATCGGCGCATTATTAAAGTGGCGCGAAAAGCGTTCCGGGTCGATAGTCGCGGAAGTGATAATGATTTTTAGGTCAGGACGCCGCGGCAGCAACTCTTTCAAATAGCCGAGCAAAAAATCGATATTCAGGCTGCGTTCGTGCGCTTCGTCAATAATGATAGTGTCGTACTGCATCAGCAGGCGGTCTTGCTGGATCTCCGCCAGCAGGATACCGTCGGTCATCAGCTTGACCATCGTGTTATCACTTACGTGATCGCTGAAACGCACTTTGTAACCGATGCAACCGCCCGGCTCCGTTTTCAGCTCTTCCGCAATACGGTTCGCCACTGTTCTTGCCGCCAGACGACGCGGCTGGGTATGGCCGATCAGTCCTTTAATCCCGCGCCCCAGCTCCATACAGATTTTCGGTAACTGAGTCGTTTTACCAGAACCCGTTTCCCCGGCGACGATCACCACCTGGTGATCACGAATCGCTTCGAGAATGTCCTGTTTTTTCTGACTAACCGGTAAATTGTCAGGATAAGTAATTTCCGGTCGTGCCGCTTCACGCAGCAGGACTTTCCCTGCCGCCTGGTCAATCTCTTTCGCCATCTCCTGGAAAATGGCCTGTTGTGCATCAGGATTTTTAACCTTCTTCACGCCGTGCAGACGGCGAGAAAAACGCAGTCTGTCACGCAGCATCAGCGAATCCAGCCGCTGCTGCAAGGCCGTAAAGGTCAATTTTTGTTGTTCTGTCATAACGTTAGTGGGCAGTAGTCTGCCTGATTAATTTTCTTTTAAATGATAGATATAGAGTACCACATCGCGGCTTTCTATGCGTTGTTCAATAAATTCGAACATAGGCTTCGATTTATTGCGCTATCTCTGTGGCAGGATTGTGAATAAAGTGTCAACAAGCAACGGGGCATCGCCCATTCAAACATCTATAAGGAAACACCATGAGCAAGGTATTAGTTCTTAAATCCAGCATCCTGGCAGGGTACTCTCAGTCTAATCAGTTGTCCGATTATTTTGTTGAACAATGGCGCGAAAAGCACTCCGCTGATGAAATCACCGTTCGCGACCTGGCTGCAAATCCGATTCCGGTACTGGATGGCGAACTGGTTGGCGCTCTGCGTCCGAGCGATGCGCCGCTGACTCCGCGTCAGCAGGAAGCTCTGGCACTTTCCGATGAGTTGATTGCCGAGCTGAAAGCCCACGACGTTATCGTTATTGCGGCACCGATGTATAACTTCAACATCTCGACTCAGTTGAAAAACTATTTTGACCTGGTTGCCCGCGCAGGCGTTACTTTCCGCTATACCGAGAACGGTCCGGAAGGTCTGGTAACGGGTAAAAAAGCCATCGTTATTACCAGCCGCGGCGGGATCCACAAAGATGGACCAACGGACCTGGTGACGCCGTATCTGTCCACGTTCCTCGGCTTTATCGGCATTACCGATGTGAAATTTGTCTTCGCCGAAGGGATCGCATACGGTCCGGAAATGGCAGCGAAAGCACAGTCTGACGCAAAAGCAGCCATCGACAGCATTGTTTCTGCATAACCGGACACGGTCTTGATGTGGACTGTAGATATTCAGTCCACATCTCAATCCACTTACCTGTTTTCCCATAATCTCAGCATCGCTTTGTGCTCGTCTGTCAGCACAATCTGCGGGCGTCTGGCTCGAATATAGCTAATCGCTTCATTAACGGTTTTACAGTGTCCGTAACATAACAACCATGCCGCCACCACCAGCGCACTGCGCGATAATCCCAATGCACAATGGACCAGAACGCTGCCTTGCTCTTCGCGTAATGTTTCCAGCATCGCCACGGCCTGTCGGAGCTCCCCCTCTTCCGGAACCACCAGATCCAGCATCGGTACACAAAAATAGAGTCGATCTTTTGTGGCTCGTCCGCGAGGGAATTCAAAGGTGACGTCCAGAACCGCATTCTGTGCCGGAATATGTCGTGGAAACGCCCCTAAATAAACACCAGCAGTCATTTTGCTCACCGGCTCCAGGCGACGACAAAACCAACGCATAGACAGCCACATCCCGATGCGGCAGGGCAATGTCAGCCAGTAAACGGCGGGCGGTAGTTTCCCCTGACTATCTTTCCCTGTTGTTATCGCGCCAAGCCCACCGTACCCACGGCCAATTATGAGTAGCGATAATACTGGCCAACATAACCAGACTGACCACCATAACTGAATCATCATCATTAGCTCCATCAATACAATGCACGAGCCCGCGCCTACGACATAGGGCAGTGCTATTTTGATTCGACGTTGATCAGGTTTCTGATAATTCCAACGACGGTCGACGGGCACCATCCAGTCAATCAACATACCTACCGCCAGCCCTGTGATGACATCAATAAAATGATGCTGCCAGGTCGTCAGCGTCGAAATGGCGATGAGTAAAAACCATCCGCCGCAGACTTTACGCCACCTCTCAGCCAGATGCTGACGAAAGTGACGCCAAAGTAGCCAGCAGAGAATAATATGCAGCGAAGGAGACTGGTTATAAGGCAGATCAAACAGTTCAAGTTGCGAAAATAGCCATCCCGTCACCCCACTCACTTCAGGACGGATAAAACTAAACTTCAGCGGATAGAGCAAAAAACCGCAGCAGGCCATTACCGTTGCCAGAATAAGCCGGTGGACAAGTCGGCGCTGTTCGAATGTCGTGCTACAAACGAACAGCGAAAATCCATATAAAAGATCCAGACTCCAGTAAGGAACAATAGTCCAGGGAAGAAAAGGGATCGCCGTTTCCCAACCGAATACCTGACTGGGGATATCATGGCTGTTAAGGTCCTGAACCGCGGTGAACTGATTAAGAGATCCATAGGTGAAGAAGAAAAACGGGGCCAGCAACAATAACCAGCCAGCGCCTTGTAGCAATACGTTCCGACGTTCAGTTATCACGACGCACCGCCATCGAAACCGTAAAAATACCCCACTCATCAATCCGTTGTGTGCATTTATCAAATCCGGCATCACGCACGAGTGAATCCATCTCCCCTTGCGAACGCACGCGCATTACCCACGGTTTACCATCTTTATGACTGGTTAACACCCCGGCAATCATCTCCAGTTGAGGGTGCCACGGCTGCCCGGTGTAGATGAGAATGCCGCCCGGTTCGATGGCATTGGCAAGACCTGCGAGTGAGTTTTTTACCTGCTCATTTTCGGGAAAAAGCTCATACAGGCCAGAGACAATCGCCAGCGTAGGCCGCGGAGTTAACGCGCTGAGTTCCTCCGGGTTAAACGCATCGCCCTGTTCAAAACGCACCCGCCCAGACATTCCCCGTTGAGCAATCATCTCTTGCCCCTGTGCAACATTTAACTCGCTGTAATCACGTAACAAAATATCGCTTACGGCAGGCTCGTTTGCCAGCGCATCCAGTACATAGCGCCCATGCCCTGCGGCAATGTCAACCACGCGGACGGCTAAACCTTTGGCGTGGAGATCGGCAACGGCTTGTTTAATCAGTATTTGTAAATGGGTTTTGCGCTGGCGAATACCGCGCCAGCCAACACTGTTCAGGTAGATTTTGTCGACTAAACGCCCGAATGCGTTACTACCTTGCGGTTGATTTTGATAGACATAATCCAGCGAACTGCCTGAATCAAAGCCGGTGCTCATTCCGAGATGCAGGCCCGAAGAGTGCGTCCCGAACAATTTCATCGCCTTTCGCATAAAGCGATACGCTAAATCAACCGGCGATAATGGCACGGGTCCACCAGAAAGTAGCCGCCATCGATCCGCTGATGGTCCTGTGCAGTCTTCATGCTGATAATCAAATTTTTGCGATTTGTTAGCATATAAACGACTAATAAAGCTTTGCATTTTTTCAAATGCCAGCGCCCTGTTCTCTTCACCCAACGTGTCGTGATAAAAGCCTGGCAGCAGATGCAGCTCTTTCAGAGGGCTACGTAATCTCTGATAAAAATCAATCTGCGGTTGGCGATGCACCACATAGTCATCGCCTGATATCAGAAGTTGCGTGGGGAGCGTAATCGCCGCCGCATCTCTAATAATACGTTCAGACGTTTTGTAGAGATCGAGCAAGATATTAACGGCAATCGCCCGTGTGATCAGCGGATCATTATTGAAACTCGCCCCCCGTTGCCGATCGTGGGTCAAATAGCGTCCTTTCACATAGGAATTAATAAAAAACAGACCACGCAGACGATGCCATAACGCCAGCGCAGGACGTGCCAGCGGCACATACAATTTAACCTTAAAGGCCGGAGAAGCCAGCACCAGCCCGCGAATTGCAGGTGCATAATCATGAATCCATGTGGCAACCAGCACTGCGCCGACGCTTTGCGCGATCACTACCACCTCTTCCAGTCCAACCTGGCTGTCGCTGGCAGCAAAACGGACAAATTCATCGACATCCCGCACTGAACGCGCAAGAGATGGGCTATAACCACGCGGCCCCGAACTTTTTCCATGCCCTCGGGCATCCCAGGCATAAAAAGCAGTATCTGGCATCGCCAGTTCATCAACGAGATGTTGTAGACGACCAGAATGTTCATGCCCGCGATGAAATAAGACGATGACCTTTTTCGCCCCGGGCTGTAAAGCGGGCCAGTGCCGATAAAACAACGCTGTATTATCACTGGTGGTAAAAAAATGTTCCCCAGGGATGCGTGAATTTTCCATTTTCTCTATTTTCCTTCAGTAACAGCAGTAGCGTATAAAATAAAAAAATACCGGAGCGGTGAAAATTAATGAGTCAATCCTGTCAAGGAGTCCGCCATGTCCTGGCAATAGTTTTCCGCTATCTTTAACACCAATATCTCGTTTGATGGCTGACATCACGACATCGCCGCAAAAACCACTAATACCAATTAACAAACCCGCTAATAATGCCTGTAATGTATTTAGCGGTGTCAGTAACGGTCCGATAATCAGTGACGCAATCATGATGGTGATGACGCCGCCCATCAGACCTTCCAATGTTTTTCCCGGGCTGACTTTAGGGACCACTTTTCTTCTGCCGCAGGATTTTCCCCATAAATACTGTGCAATATCGTTTGACTCGGTTAATGCCAAAAGAAATAACACCAGTAACGCCCCGCCCTGGATATTTGTGGTTGGCAACATTAATAACCAGGCGGCATGACTCAAGGCGAAAACGGTCATTATCCAGCCCCAAAAAATGGCGCTCACGGTATGCAGAAAACCAGAGGGGTCACCCACTAAAACTTGCCCGGTGGCTAATATCAGAAACCCAGCCAAAGGTATAAATAACAGAAACAGCTCAAAGCAATTAAAACCGATAAGCAAATAGTTAAGAGGAATACCCCAATATAACCAACGCGGAAAATGTACAGATATAAGCGTACAATATTCTTTCAATGCCAGAAAACTTATCAGCGCAAAAAACGTCAACGTCATCCAGCGTGGACCTGAAATCACCATTGAAAAACAAATGACGATGCCCCACCAGGTACGAATACGTAATGTAACCTCACCCCCTTTTCTCTCCGGTAACCGCCATAGCAGAAAACGGTTTATCAGCGTTGCTAAAATTAACAACGCGAAAAGTGTTGCCAGAGATTTTTCCAGCATTATATTTCAGCGCTCATAAGAAGCACACTCCGACAACGATTAATCGCAGTCCAGAGAAGCAGAATTGAAGCAATGCTCCATAAAAGATTATTCCACTGCATCCACTGTGGATAAATGGCAACGGCCAGACCCCACAGACCAAATATTAACGCGCGATCGCTTTTGCCAAATGGACCGGCATAACTGCGAACACCGTTAATCGTCTGCGCGAGTAAACCGCAAAACTCGGTCAATATGGTGCAAAATAACATGAGTATCACGAGTGATGCGTTACTTTCCGGTAAAAATAAAAATGGTAAATAGAGCGCAATATCGGAAATAACATCGCCAGTCTCATTCAAAATCGCCCCCAGACGTGTTTGCTGGTTGCACTCACGCGCCAACATGCCATCCAGCGCATTGAGCGCCATACGGATAAAAAGCACGATGGGCAATAGCAAAAAGAGGATGGGTTGTGCCGCCAACATCAACAGCAATCCGGTAAGAAGAGAAAGCGCCAGTGCAGCAAGAGTGATGTGATTCGCTGTAACGTGGTGCTTATAAAGCCAAAACATCGTCGGCCTTAACAGCGACTGAAAGAGCGGTTTTATCTGGTAGAGCGTCATTATCAATCCTTGATAATTCGGTTTGCGCTATGGTGCATCAATTCCCCTGACGGAGATATCGCAACACGCCGTTTCATTAAAAATTCAGAATATATCAAGGTATTGGGGACTCACTGTCAGGAATGATTATCCCCAATTAATCAGATAGTTAAAAAACATTACGTTGTGGATCAATACAACTCATCAAGTTTTCTCATCGCTTGTTCCCGTATTGCGCGCGTCTTACCGTTAAGCGCCAGCTGGCGGACTAAATCCAGTTCAGGGTTAACAAGCTCTAACGCCAGCAAAGGATCACGTTTCAGCCTCGCCTTTAATACATCAACTGGAAAACGGGGATTATTCATCGCCACAATCCACCACTCGGGATCAATTTCTGCCGCCAGTACTGCAGGCGGTGTGTGGCGGTTGTTAAGTGCGCCGAACTTGAAAAATGTGAGATTGCTTTTCGCCAGTGTACTCCACCATATACGATCCGGTTGTTTTGCCAGTACATCCAGTTGTGCTAACGCATCGGGGTCTAGTGCATAATAAACACGTAACGCTTCGTCAACCTGCGCACGGGAACTGTTTTCCTGCCTCAGAAAAAACTTCGCCCAAATATCATTGCGTGGCGTGTTTTGCTGTAATTCCTTGAGAACAACAGCGGGTAAATTATCCCAACTAATTAATGCACTCTCTAAAAAGTCCCAGTCGTCCGAACGTATCAGGGCGGTGGCATTTAATAGCATCTGGTCATCAACTTCGCCGTGGCTAATCAGCTCAGACAAAATCATATCAGCGCTGGTTTCATATGCATCTGAATCTGCTTTCGGATTATTTTTCCGATGCGATAAAGCACGTTGCCAAATTTTTTGTTTCATCGACGTGCTCAGATACTGATTTTTCGCCAGATTACTCCACCCTTCAGGATCGTTGAAACGTGTCAATAACCGTTGTAAAGCAGCGTCAGAGTGAATTACCTGCATATCCCGACAGCAAAAGTAGGCCGGGGATTTTTTCTCCATCCTTTTAACAAAATTAAACTGTAAGTTATCTGGCAATGCTAAAAATAACACACGTATTAGATCATCGTCATTCTCGAATTTTTGGTATAAATAGCCTGCAACTTTGTCACTCTCTTGTGGCGTCATCCGCAACAATTGACCATGGTGTTTCATCTCTGCCAGCTTGAACGCTAAGCTTGTGACAACATTGTTTGATGAATCGTTCGCCAACTGCATTGCCTGATTGTAGGTGAGTTGTCCTCCAGCACCGACCTGACGAATAGAGGAATCATCACTGCGGATATAGCCATCAATAATGGATTCAGGCAATAACCACGCATCTTTATAAAGCTCCTGAATGATCATATCCCAATCTCTTTTCGCCAGAGTCATGACGATATCCAGAGGGAGATTTTCACGTAGCGCAAGATTCAACGGACCGACACCATCAGGTAGACGACTCATTCGCGTCATTATTTCGACAGAGAGCGGTTCACGGTCGAGCAACCCCAGAACAACAGGCTGGTAACCCAATTGCTGATCGGTCAACTCCAGAATCTCATTGTCAGGCATATATCTCGCCATACTTTCAATCGTTTGTTCATCATTGCTATTAATAAGTTGTTTGCGTAGGTTAGCTGAAATTCCTTTAAGCCTTGGGAGAGTTCGCATTACGGCAAGATCAAATGTCGCAATGTCTCGTCCTTCAAATGCAGCAACTTTGCCTTCATCCAGCATTTGCAATTCTTGCACTAACTCAGGAGAAGGCTTAGGGCGAAACAGCGCTTCTTTTTTCATCTGATTACAGACATTCCCTGCCATGCGAATATTGCTTCGCTTAAAAATTTCTTTCAGAGCATCTTCATCATTAATTAGCCCCCAATAATATGCATCAGGATTTATTATCATCAGCGCTTTTTTGACATTTTCAGTGTCATGTTTGTCACTCGCACGGACCATGAATTCACTATTTGTCGAAGACGCAACAACAGGTGCAATTATGTCATTGATAAATATCCCACGCGCATTAATACTCCCCTTAATCGTAGACGGATTATCGTAATATGAGTCGATAAATACCAGTCCACTTGCATTTATCGAACCGGTAATTAACAGTGGTGAATCCGCAACTATATTCGTTGCCGTCACGTTACCGAGAATAACCCATGGATTAGAAAGAGAGAAAGTGGAAATATTACCTTTGACTGTCAAATTCCCAAGAACAATCAATTTTTGATTACTCTCTATATTACCTTCTACCACTAAATCGCCACGATGCACTTTCCAGTTCGATGCAGATAAACCGAAGGGGACAAGATTCACGCTACTGTTGATAGCTTGTTCAACTTGTTGTTTATCTTCAGCGGTAGCCGCAGAAAAAAATGATTCAATATCAACTGCATTTGCAACACATCGAAGTTCCGCCTGTACTGGTAGACTCAGCATAAACAGGGGCAGTAAACGTATCCAGCCGCAATTCCTGGCCTTCAACATATGCACTCCATGCCATTAAAAAAGAAAAAAAGGGAAATGCATCTTTCCCTTTTGTATATTCGTTATTCTCGCGAAATACCATCCAACGTAGACAACACTTCCTCAGAAAGATGCAATTTTTCAGCAGCCATATTCTCCCGTAAATGCGCAACCGAAGACGTCCCTGGGATCAGCAAAATATTCGGTGAACGCTGTAACAGCCACGCCAGCGCCACCTGCATTGGTGTTGCACCCAGGCTCGCAGCAACATCGGAAAGTGTGGACGATTGCAGCGGTGTAAAGCCCCCGAGCGGGAAGAACGGCACGTAGGCAATGCCATCGTGGGCCAAAGCATCAATCATTGCATCATCAGCACGGTGCGCGATGTTGTATTCGTTTTGCACACAGACAATTTCGGCAATCTTGCGCGCCTCTGCAACCTGCGTCGGTGTGACGTTGCTCAGGCCAATATGTTTTACCAGGCCTTGTTGTTGCATCTCTGCCAGCACGGTCAGGCTGGCCTCAATCGATCCTTCCGCTGGGCCATGACCATCCCCCATCATAACGCGCAGGTTAACCACATCCAGCACGTCCAGCCCGAGATTACGTAGATTATCGTGCACCGCTTTTTGCAGCTCTGCCGGAGAAAATGCGGGCAACCAGGATGCGTCCTCTCCACGCCGCGCACCAATTTTAGTGACAATTGTCAGGTCGTCAGAGTAAGGATAAAGCGCTTCGCGGATAATCTGATTGGTGACGTGCGGACCATAAAAGTCGCTGGTATCAATATGATTGACGCCCAATGCCAGCGCCTCACGCAGCACGGTTATAGCGACGTGGCGATCTCGTGGGGGGCCAAAAACTCCAGGACCTGCCAGTTGCATCGCGCCATAACCAAGACGGTTAACGGATTTTGTACCGAGAGTAAATGTATTGCTGCTCATCGCACCCTGCCCTGTAATAAAACGGATTAAGAAAAATCAGTATAGAAACGAAAAGAGATAAATAATGCGAAGGTGTAAACAAGATTACTGGATGAGTTGCTCTATTGTCCTGAAAGACACAAAACAAAACGCGTCACGTACCACATCCGGCAATAAAAAAACCGCAACCTGTATCAGCGTTGCGGTTTAGGGATCACATGCTAAAAATTAGAACGTTTTCTTGAAGTTCAGCATCACGCCTTTATCGCTGATGCCATCCTCTTTCCAGTTGTACGCATCCAGATTCAGCGAACTTTCTTTGCTGCTGTACTTCACGCCGACGCTTGTCAGGCTATTGATGCCGCCGCCCTTCTGACCGTCATCGACGTTAAAGTGCTGACTGCCTGCGCCTGCCAGGCTTGCCGTACGCTGGCTCTTCGCGTAGCTCAGGTTCGGCCCGCCTTCCAGCGTAGCGCTAGCGCTCCAGCCGTCTTTACCTGCGTAGTCCAGTTTCAGCCCGACGATGCTGTCCACCGCCGTTTCGCTGCCACTGTTCATATTCAGGTTAAAGTCTCCGGCATTGCGCTCCTGATAGCCACCTTCCAGTGTGTGACGCAGTTTTACACCCGCATATGGCGTAACCTTCAGTCCTTCGCTCGGTTCGAAAGTCTTCGCCCCTTCGCTGCGGAACTCCAGGTACTGCTGTTTCACGTCGGTATCAGCCGTTTTGTTCGTGTTGCCAAATGCAATCGAGCGGCTGCTGTCAAGGTTGTGAACGTCGTAACGCAAGGCGTTATTCCAGTTCATGCCGTTATCGAACGACATCTGATGTTTCAGGCCAAAAAACTGGCTATAACCGCCTGTAACGCCATTATCACCCGCTTTCTGCGCACCATCACCATCGAGACGAGCGATACCGTACTCCAGACTCATCGTCTGGCTTTCGCTCAGGTCGATAGTTTTACGCAATGCCAGCATGTCGTATTCGGTATTATTACCTAACTCGGCACGCGGATCGCCTTTCGCGACAACGTTGAACGCCAGACCGTTACCCACTTTCGGCGCGGCATCTGCCAGCATACTAAAGCGGTTGCTTAACACGCGCGCTTCGCGGAATACCGTGGTCGCCTGGCTACCGCTGACCTGTTTCAGAGCACTGTTCAGTTCAGCAGTCGTGCCGACGTTCAGGCTGGTAAACAGTTCGTTGTTGGTGTAACCCGCATCCAGTGCTTTCGCGATGTCATTCACCGAGGCATCTGTTGCCACATCGGTGTAGGCATTTTTGCTCATGGTGACGTCAACGTTACCGCTGGCATCGGTGCTGCCTTTGGCAGTCCATACCACGGACGTTGAGGTGATGGCGTCAGCGTCGGTCAGGTTGCTACCTTCCACTACGTTATCAAAACTCACAGTGGTGTCTGCCGTACCAGCGGTAAAGCCCGTGTTAATCTCCACGCCGTTCATGCTGGCATTGTTAACCTTCAGCTTCCCGGCGCTGCCGTTAACGTTGGTACCGACGACATAGCCGTTGAGGTTGTTCATGCTGCCACCAGCCTCATCACTTCCCGACGTTACACTAACCGTATTGGGCTTCGGCACATCCGGCAACGTATAGTCGCCATAATGCACTTCGCTGCTATTACCGTTGTTACCGTTCATACCTTCAACATTGATGCTGTCGCCCTGCTTGATCAGTCCAGAACCCGTAACCCCATCGGCAATCACCACCGTGCCGTTGTTAACCACATGACCTACTGTACCCAGTACGCTAAATGCAAACGAGTCATTGGCGAAGATATTGATGGTGCCGTTGTTTTCGATTACCGCATCCGCCGTGGCGTTGGCATCGAGTTGCATACCGATCATACCCGTGTCAGTAGTGCCTGCGGTACCGAGGTTGATGGTGCCATTGTTAACCAGCTGCGCGTTCTTATCACCTTCCATAGCCACAGCACCGGTGCCGCTGATGTTCATGATGCCGTCATTCTGGGCAATAAAGTTGCTGTGGGTGACTTTCACGGCACTGGCGCTGTCGTGATCGAAGTTGATGACCCCGTTATCCTGGTTCCAGAAGAAGGCATTCTGATCGCCGGCATTATTAGCGCTGACTACCAGTGACTTCGCAGAAACATCAATCGTTCCGTCATTGATAAAACGACCATTTCCGCCCCACATATTAACGGCTCCGTTGTGGGAAGAATTACTGATGTTCATGTGACCGGTATTATAAAGCGTACCGGACTGGTTGATGTGCACAGCATTCTTGTCGTTATCAAGAATAAACTCGCCGCGGTTATTGAAAGCTGAATTATTATTAACTTCCAGCATCCCGGTGTTGTTACCCTCACTACTACTTCCGAGGTTCCAGGTTCCTTCGTTATTTGCCACTGCAGTACCTGTCAGCGCAGCACCTCTCATAATCGCCCCGTCAGTTTGATTATTAAAGACCCCGCCAGCCGACATCATCCGCCCTGTTACACTGCCACTATTATTGAATACCCCCGCGTTCTGCACGATTTTATTGATGGTTCCGGTGTTGTTCACTAACGAACTATCAGCACCAGCATTCATGGTAATTTGCGCAGTCATTTCTCCGGCATTATTGAGGATTCCACCGCTAACATCGACGTTATTCGTCATCACCCCGGCATTTTTAATGACGGCACCCTTGTCAAGTTTTACTAAGTTATTGATGATGCCACCGCTGGTATTTTCCAGAAGACCGCTTGATACCGTAATTTGATCACCGGAAAGCGTTCCGCTATTAACAACATTCCCAGCCAGCTTATCAGTCACAGCAGCAGATTTATTTAGCGTTACAGTTTCTCCGCTTCGTGTAATCGTATCGCCACCGGTATAGATCAGTGAGGTGAAATCATCTGTATTATTGTACTCATTCCCCGATTGGCACACGCCGAAAGTGCAGATTGTACCATAGTTAACAATTGTTCCTGTGCCATCGTTATAAAACGCCTGACCAGTACCAACATTGATATTGATAACACCCGTCTGGTCGTTGATAGCAGTACCATGCTCATAAACAGCCATCCCTACCAGAGTATTTGCTGCCAGACTATCGTCATAATTACCATTTTTTTCGAGGTTAATCGTCCCCTGGTTAATAACTGTATTGCTGGCGCCATAGGCCGCCATACCTGCGCCGGCGTTATAAATAGTTATAACACCGCCCAATTGGTTAATTGCTGTTGCATTTTTCCCTGCACCACTATAACTATCAGTACCAACTCCCACACCTGTACCGAAGTCAATGGCGCTGTTGCTAGCTATATCTCGCATTGCGGTAGTGTCATTTGCATCTACCCACATAGAATCCAGTGTAATTTTACCCTGATTTTCTGCTGTTGAATCTGCTATAGCAAGCATGCCGACACTACCACGACCATACAAATCAATGATGCCGCTGTCAGTATTGATAATTGTGCTATTCGATTGAGCGACTAACCCTGTTATGCTACTGACATCGTTATTAAAAATAAATGAATTCGATGTGCCCGTTGAATACTTGTTAAATACGCTATGTTGTTCCGTCACTTTACCTGTGATCGTACCTGCATTAGTGGCGCTCCCTCCGTTAGTAGCCAGTAAAACAATGGGAGACGGTGCCGGATCTTTACCATTTTGTAATAACGAGATCGTGCCACTATTTATACCTGTTGTATTTTCACCAGTAACAAAAGCAAAACCTAAATTCTGAATTTCAACAGTGTAGATTCAATCTGTCAATGCAACACCCCTTTCAATTATCTCTTTCGGTGTTTTGAACTTCAGTGTCTTTCTCGGTCTGTTGTTTAGCTGAGCAGCAACCAGATCTAGTTCATGTTGAGTATATTGGGCAAGACATGTCTTTTTAGGAAAGTACTGCCGAATTAGCCCATTTGTGTTCTCATTTGTTCCCCGCTGCCAAGGACTCTGAGGATCGCAGAAGTAAACTTTAACGCCGGTGCTGACAGTAAATTCTAGATGTCTGGCCAGTTCCATTCCTCTGTCCCATGTCAGTGATTTTCTGAGTTCTGACGGTAAACTCAGGAATTTGTCGGTAAGAGCCTGATTTACTGAGACAGAATCTTTGCCCCTGAGTCTAAGGATGATCGTATAACGTGATTTTCGGTCTACAAGTGTGGCTATATGAGAGTTTTTTGTACCTGAGACTAAATCGCCCTCCCAATGCCCTAGAGAGCGTCTGTTATCGATATTTCGGGAACGTTCGTGAATTGGTGTTCCGTTCACTATGTTAATCGTACCTCTTTCGCCTTTGCGGGTATGACGCCTGCCATGGCGAAGGCTATGCGACCGTCGCAGATGCTGTATATTCAGGTGGTGTAGCGCTTCACGGCTACGAAAGTACAGCGTTTTATAAATTGTCTCAGGTGATATTCGCAGCGTTTTTTGACGTGGTTTTGTTCGCCTTAACCATCCTGATATTTGCTCTGGAGACCATTTCATCTCCAGCTTTTCCAGAACAAGCTTTCGCAATGGTAAATTTTGATCCAGTAAGCACGGTTTTGGCCTTTTCGCCATTCTGTTGGCTCGGTTATTAGCATCAACAGCTTTGTAATAGCGTCTGCCCCGATTACGCTGAACTTCACGTGAGATCGTCGAAGGACTGCGATTCAGCGCAGTAGCTATCGCACGAATGCTCATTTTGGCTGACAAACCAGCTCGTATCTCCTCGCGCTCAGACAGTGTCAGGTGAGCTACAGCCCGCTTACGCTCATGGGGTTTTATGCCGCCAGTATCCCTTAACATAGTGAAGATCGTTCCGGGTTTTGAACCCAGGATATTCGCTATTTCACTGAAGCCTGTTCCGTTCTTCCATAGTTCAAAAACAGAGGCTTTTTCCTCTGCTGTAAATGTTCGTCTCATTCAAAAAACCTCCGCAACCCCATGTTTTCACATAACTGTTGCGTTGACCAATTGAATCTACAAGTACCTTTATTAACAATTTTCGCACCGGAATCAGCATAAGTAAGTTCTGGGGTTTAGACTGGCCCCCTGAATCTCCAGACAACCAATATCACTTAAATAAGTGATAGTCTTAATACTAGTTTTTAGACTAGTCATTGGAGAACAGATGATTGATGTCTTAGGGCCGGAGAAACGCAGACGGCGTACCACACAGGAAAAGATCGCAATTGTTCAGCAGAGCTTTGAACCGGGGATGACGGTCTCCCTCGTTGCCCGGCAACATGGTGTAGCAGCCAGCCAGTTATTTCTCTGGCGTAAGCAATACCAGGAAGGAAGTCTTACTGCTGTCGCCGCCGGAGAACAGGTTGTTCCTGCCTCTGAACTTGCTGCCGCCATGAAGCAGATTAAAGAACTCCAGCGCCTGCTCGGCAAGAAAACGATGGAAAATGAACTCCTCAAAGAAGCCGTTGAATATGGACGGGCAAAAAAGTGGATAGCGCACGCGCCCTTATTGCCCGGGGATGGGGAGTAAGCTTAGTCAGCCGTTGTCTCCGGGTGTCGCGTGCGCAGTTGCACGTCATTCTCAGACGAACCGATGACTGGATGGATGGCCGCCGCAGTCGTCACACTGATGATACGGATGTGCTTCTCCGTATACACCATGTTATCGGAGAGCTGCCAACGTATGGTTATCGTCGGGTATGGGCGCTGCTTCGCAGACAGGCAGAACTTGATGGTATGCCTGCGATCAATGCCAAACGTGTTTACCGGATCATGCGCCAGAATGCGCTGTTGCTTGAGCGAAAACCTGCTGTACCGCCATCGAAACGGGCACATACAGGCAGAGTGGCCGTGAAAGAAAGCAATCAGCGATGGTGCTCTGACGGGTTCGAGTTCTGCTGTGATAACGGAGAGAGACTGCGTGTCACGTTCGCGCTGGACTGCTGTGATCGTGAGGCACTGCACTGGGCGGTCACTACCGGCGGCTTCAACAGTGAAACAGTACAGGACGTCATGCTGGGAGCGGTGGAACGCCGCTTCGGCAACGATCTTCCGTCGTCTCCAGTGGAGTGGCTGACGGATAATGGTTCATGCTACCGGGCTAATGAAACACGCCAGTTCGCCCGGATGTTGGGACTTGAACCGAAAAACACGGCGGTGCGGAGTCCGGAGAGTAACGGAATAGCAGAGAGCTTCGTGAAAACGATAAAGCGTGACTACATCAGTATCATGCCCAAACCAGACGGGTTAACGGCAGCAAAGAACCTTGCAGAGGCGTTCGAGCATTATAACGAATGGCATCCGCATAGTGCGCTGGGTTATCGCTCGCCACGGGAATATCTGCGGCAGCGGGCTTGTAATGGGTTAAGTGATAACAGATGTCTGGAAATATAGGGGCAAATCCAGGGTTCTTGTCCCATGATGTTCAAAACTGTCAATATCCTGCATTGTTAGCGTAGCGCCACTGCCAATTTCCAGCAAAGCTTTATCCTGTACCCGAATAACCCCGGCAAACCCCAGAGGGAATTCTCCGCTGATTGTCGTATCTCCATTCAGATATACCGACGACTCACCACTAACGACAATAACGCTGGTATAACTATATCCTGTGCGCAAGGAAGTAACCTGCGACCCATCTGCAAGCGCGTTTTTCTCTCCAATCAGTTCAAGTCCACCATTCATATTAACGGTATTGCCATCGCCAATCACAACCAGACCTGACGTTTTCTCTGCGCTGCCATCAAATAAATTACTCTGACGAGAAGTAACCTCACTGTCTGATACAACAGTTAACTTTCCATCCAGCGTCACGTTATTATCACTGCCGTAAACGTTGATACCCACGGATGGATCGAAGAAATATTCCGCCGCATTGTCTGCGGTTTTATCCTTATCAACCAGAACGTTACCAGTGATATTCACTGTATTCGCATCGCCAGAAACGTTTATGCCCGTCGCTTTCTGCCCGACCACTTTTAGATCTTTTGCCGCCAGCGTCACGCTGTTATTGTTGCCATTAAGATCTACCCCGGTCGAGAAATCGCCAACCTGCATACTGCCTGCCAGCGAAACCTTCCCACTGTTGGTTGTGATGCTGAACCCTGTCGCTTCATTGCTAACGTTAACATCACCCGTATTGGATACTGTTGCCCCCTCACCGTTGATGAGCACGCCAATCGATCCAGTATCGGAAACAACAATATCTCCTTTGTTGTTAACCGTGCCGTTGTCACCAATGTTCTCAACACCATGCGCACCGCCTGTAACAGTCAGGCTACCATCCAGATTTACAATGCCGATATTGCCCGCGATTTTGGTACCCGTGGAATCTTTTCCATCAACAGTGGTTTTTCCACTGTTATTCGCGGTGGCGTCGTTACCGTTGATCTGAGTGCCGGTGCCGCCATTGGTGATAGTGCTCTCGCCTTCGTTATTGACGATGGCCTGGTCGCCGTCAATCTGGATACCGATGGACTCCGGATCGGTGACGGTCATGGTGCCCTTGTTATCCACCGTTGCGCTGTCGCCGGTGATATCAATACCGTGACCGCCGCCGCTGACATCCAGATCGCCGTCCTGAATCACCTTCCCGTTATTGCCAGCAATTTCCGTACCGGTGGAATCCTTGCCGTCAACGGTGGTTTTGCCGTTGTTGTTTGCCGTGGCGTCATCACCGTTAATCTGCGTGCCGGTGCCACCGTTGGTGATGGCGCTCTCGCCTTCGTTGTTAACAACCGCCTGGTCGCCGTCAACCTGGATACCGATGGACTCCGGATCGGTGACGGTCATGGTGCCCTTGTTATCCACCGTTGCGCTGTCGCCGGTGATATCAATACCGTGACCGCCGCCGCTGACATCCAGATCGCCGTCCTGAATAACTTTTCCGTTATTACCGTTGATTTCCGTACCGGTGGAATCCTTGCCGTCAACGGTGGTTTTGCCGTTGTTGTTTGCCGTGGCGTCATCACCATTAATCTGGGTGCCGGTGCCACCGTTGGTGATGGTGCTCTCGCCTTCGTTATTGACGATGGCCTTGTCACCGTCGATCTGGATACCCATGGACTCCGGATCGGTGACGGTCATGGTGCCCTTGTTATCCACCGTCGCGCTGTCACCGGTGATATCAATACCGTGACCGCCGCCGCTGACATCCAGATCGCCGTCCTGAATCACTTTCCCGTTATTACCGTTGATTTCCGTACCGGTGGAATCTTTACCGTCAACGGTGGTTTTGCCATTGTTGTTTACTGTGGCATTATCACCCGTAATAACAAGCTCACCGTTGTGATTATATTGCCACTTCGTTGCGCCATCTGCGCTCACCCCTTCAAGGGCAACAGTGTTATTCGCTTCATCAATCTGCCAAAGATTAATCGTTGCCTTACGACCATTGCTATCTTGCAGAGATATAGTCCCGTCAGCATTCTCGGTATAAGTAAAAACTGAATCGCGAATAGTTAACGTTTTTTCTGTTTTATCGAGAATAACGTCATTATTAAACGAAACCGGTTTGGGAGGTGTAGGCGTATCATCCGGATCGTCCGGTATTATCTCATCTCCGCCAGGAGTTGGGGGAACTGGAGTGTCGTCTGATTCATCATCAGGGGGTGTCGGTGGGAGTGGAGAATTGTTGCGATGATGATGATCATCATCGTCGTTTAGTTCCACTACGGCTAAGGCCGTGATTAACGCAGCAGCGCCTGTGGAAAGCCATGGCATCAGGTTTTGTTCGACTAAAGGAGAGCATTCAGAGGGTAAGCGTTTAAGCTCTTCCGGACTGAGTTTTCCTGGGTCTGCCGGACAAGTCACATTGGTATTTTTCTTTTCACCTGTGGTGGTTTCTACCTCTGTGATATCTGCCGCCCAACCCTGACCACTCAGAGCTAATGCAATACAGGCCGACAATAGAGTTTTCCTTTGCATAATAAATCCTTCTGGCGAATATAAAGAAAGCCGGATGCACTAACCCGACCAATTAGTTATTTAAAACATAGAAGACATCCAATATTGCCAGTAGATTATTATCTAATCAAACATACTTTCCTATAATTCACAATTATAATTCAGGTGAATAAAAAAAGACCATGAAATATATAAATTGTGTATATAATATAAATTACAAATTAAAACCACATTCTCATTATAAATAATTATATGATGAAAAAACGGTATGAATTAATACTCAAATAAATAAAGCAGAGCTTAAACATAACTCTGCTTTATAATTAAAGGGACAAAATAATTTTACATCTGTTACTGTTTCGGTCGCAGATTCTCATCAAATACCAGGCGTTTCCTGCCAGGTTCAATTTCCCGCAATGGCTCGACTTGATGTAACGTCTGCTTACAGCGTGTCACCAGCACCTGGTACTCATGCGTACCCTGCTTTTTCCATGCCAACTCCTGCTCACTGAGTTCACGAATCGCTTTCGCCGGGCTGCCGACAATCAGGTAATTAGCTGGCATTTCTGCTTTGGCTTTCACAAATGCGGATGCACCAACAATGCTGTTCTCGCCAATCACCGCACCGTCCATCACTACCGCGTTCATTCCCACTAATGCATTGCGGCGGATAATGCAGCCGTGAAGGATAGCGCTATGACCAATATGTCCATCTTCTCCTACAACAGTATCCTGCTCGGGAAAACCGTGCATAACGCAATTATCCTGAATGTTCGCGCCATCTTTCACCACGATACGACCAAAATCGCCACGCAGGCTGGCATTTGGCCCAACGTAAACGCCCTTGCCGAGAATAACATCGCCGATCAATACCGCTGTCGGATGGACAAAACTCTCTTCTGGCACAACCGGAGTCAGACCGTCTATCTGATAAATTGGCATAACGCCTCCTGTTCAATATTCAAGCCGCCAAAACGTTGAAAATACAGGCTTCCCGGCGCAGGCAGTTCACCGACCGAGGTTTCACCTTTTTCACTAACGAACGCTAAAGCAGCAGGCGCTACGCGCTGATAAATGTTGATACACAGCTGACGCGCCGTATGCCCTGCCCAGTGTGCCGGAAGCAACTCCTCCGGCAACAATGGGTCTTTAAGGACGACACGGCGATAAAAATGGATCAGTAAAAGCTGAATATGAAATGCCCGCTCCGGGGTTAACTCGTCTGCCGCCTCTTTTAAAAGCGGCACCAGCGGGCGGAATGACTGAATAAAGGTTTCGTACATGGCATTTTGTTCAGTTAAATGCCAGCACTCTTCTACTCTGGCACGCAGTGCTGCGCGAGAAAGCGCCAGTGGTATTTGCGCTTCAAAACAAATCACGTTATCCGCCACACCCGCTTCATGCAAAAGTGTCTGTACATCGGCCAGTTTTTGCGACGGCGATGCCATCAGGCTGGGTGCCAGTGCGCCAAAACCTTGCCAGATCAACTGCTTTTTGACATCAGCCAGCGTTGATTTATCTAAACCTTCCGAGAGCAACAGGAGCCATTTACCATCCCATGCAGGTTGCTCTGCGCGATAAATTTTACTTTCTGCCCGTCGCGTCAGGCGCAAGCCTTTATCACTGAGGCTATAGAAACTGCGTCGCCCGATGCGGGAAACATCCAGCCAGCCTTCTTTATTAAGACGAAACAAAGCGGTGCGCACGAAACGCTCACCAAATCCCAGCCCTTCCAGCAAAGCAGCCAGACTACCCAACCAGATTTCACCACCACGATGGGAAAGCGAATCACCATACAGAGAGGAGATCAAAGATGTGCCACTGACCGGAACAGCGTTTACAGCATGTTGGATAAAAGTATCAAGTTTACTCATTCGCTTCAGTCTGTTGTTATTGTTGTGATTTATGAATCATAGCACAGGTCGTATCGACTTCTGGCCCTGGCGCTTTACCCCACCAGGGCCAGACGATACGTCAGGCACCAACAATATTGCGCAGATCAAACACCCGACACGCCTTGCCTTCTGAACGCGGGATACTGCCACAGTTAACGATCATCACATCGGTAGAGATCCCCACCATCGACTTAATCCGATGGCGCAGCTGGTGGCATACCTGGCAACGCTGCTCATGCGTCAATGTCAGGCTACTTTCTTTCAACTCCACTTTCACAGAAAGTGAATCAAGATGCCCCCGGCGGTTCACCTCCAGTTGGTAATGCGGCGATAAATGTTCGAATTTGACAATCTCTTCTTCCAGTTGTGACGGAAAGACATTTACACCGCGAATAATCAACATGTCATCGCTGCGTCCGCTGATGCGATCCATGCGGCGCATAGTCCGCGCCGTTCCTGGTAACAGTCGGGTTAAATCACGCGTGCGGTAACGAATGACCGGCAATGCTTCTTTGGTCAGCGTGGTGAATAACAGTTCGCCATGTTCACCATCGGCAAGCGGTGTGCCGTCATGAGGATTAACAATTTCAGGATAGAAATGATCTTCCCAAATGGTTGGGCCGTCGGTAGTTTCCAGACACTCCATCGCCACCCCCGGCCCCATCACTTCTGACAGGCCATAAATATCCAGTGCGGTGATCCCCAGGCGACGCTCAATCTCTTTACGCATGGCCTGTGTCCACGGCTCAGCACCAAATACTCCAACCCGCAGCGAGCAACCGCTGGCATCACCGCCCAACTGCCGCTCCAGCTCTTCAATCAGGTTAAGGCAATAAGATGGCGTAACCATGATCATATCTGGTTGAAAATCACGGATCAGTTGCGCTTGTTTTTCCGTCTGCCCGCCAGACATCGGGATCACCGTAGCGCCCAGACGTTCGGCACCATAGTGCGCACCCAGCCCACCAGTAAACAGGCCGTAACCATAGGCAACATGAATTTTGTCTTTGGGCGAGCCCCCTGCCGCACGCAAAGAACGCGCTACAATATTGGCCCAGTTATCAATATCGTTTTGCGTATAGCCGACAACTGTCGGTTTACCTGTGGTTCCCGAAGAAGCATGAATGCGCACCACTTGTTCCATTGGCACGGCAAAGGTGTCAAAGGGATAGTTGTCGCGCAGATCCTGTTTGGTGGTACAGGGAAATTTACGCAGGTCTGAAAGTTCCCTGAAATCATCAGGATGTACGCCTGCTGCGTCGAATTTGCGCCGATACATCGGCACATTTTCATACGCGTGTTTGAGCGTCCATTTCAGACGCTGTGTTTGCAACGCCTGTAACTCATCAACAGACGCGGTTTCAATCGGGTCAAGCTTTGTATTGGTTATCATTGTAGGGTACTCGCAGGTTGATATGCTCAAACACGCTCCAGAATCATGGCGATGCCCTGACCGACACCGATGCACATGGTGCACAATGCGTAACGACCGTTACGCCGATGCAGCTCATGGCTGGCAGCCAGTGCCAGGCGGGCACCACTCATTCCCAACGGATGGCCTAAGGCGATAGCGCCTCCGTTGGGGTTAACATGTGGGGCATCATCAGGCAGCCCCAATTCGCGTAGTACACCCAACGCCTGGGCCGCGAACGCTTCGTTCAGTTCAATCACGTCCATATCGTGAATACTCAGCCCTGCGCGTTCCAGCACCCGGCGAGTTGCAGGCACCGGACCAAGCCCCATCAGGCGCGGTTCCACCCCGGCGGTTGCCATGGCTACGATACGCGCCCGCGGTGTCAGTCCTTGCGCTGCTGCCATCTGTTCACTGGCAATAATCAACGCAGCGGCTCCGTCATTCACCCCGGAAGCATTGCCTGCGGTAATCACCCCATTGGCACGAAATGGTGCTTTTAACCCACGTAACTGTTCCAGCGTCGTTTCCGGGCGCAGATGCTCATCATGTTGTATTTCTGTTACAACACCTTTCTTGTTTTTCAACACAACCGGAACAATCTCCTCAGCCAGAATGCCTGAGGATTGCGCTTTTGCCGTACGTTGCTGACTGCGTAGCGCAAAACTATCTTGATCTTCTCGTGAGATTTTTAACAGTTCAGCTACATTCTCTGCCGTTTCCGGCATGCTGTCAGTTCCAAATTGCTGAGCCATGAGCGGGTTCACAAATCGCCAGCCAATAGTGGTATCGAACATCTCAGCCTGACGAGAAAATGCACTGGCTGCCTTGCCCATAACAAACGGTGCCCGTGACATTGACTCCACGCCACCGGCGATCAGCAAATCGCCATCGCCCGCTTTAATCGCCCGTGCGGCAAACCCCAGTGCGTCCAGCCCGGAACCACACAAGCGGTTAATGGTTGTGCCGGAAACACTCTGCGGCAGCCCCGCCAGTAAAGTCGCCATCCGGGCTACGTTACGGTTATCTTCTCCCGCCTGATTAGCACAGCCGAGGATCACATCATCGATACACTCCGCATCGAGACGCGGGTTTCGCACCAGCAGTTCCCGCAAAGGGATAGCAGCCAGATCATCAGCCCGAACACTTGATAATGCCCCGCCGTAGCGACCAATTGGCGTACGAATTCCGTCACAAATAAAGGCTTCACGCATCAGGCTTCTCCTGTAATGGTGCCGCCGATGCGGTGAGATTTACCGCGAAACAGCGCAACCGTTTTTTGTTGTTGGTTAACAATTTCGATGTCGTAAACACCGGTTTGCTTGCCCTGATGACGTACCTGCGCAGTAGCAGTTAAGGTGTCTCCGGCAAAGCCTGGACGCAAAAAATCAATCGTGCAGGCAGAAGCGACGGCTGCCAGCCCCTGGCTATTGCAGGCGTAGGCAAAGGCAGTATCAGCCAGTGAAAATAGCTGCCCGCCGTGGCAACTTTGATGACCGTTAAGCATTTGTGCAGTGACGGTCATGGTCACTACAGCAAAGCCTTCATCCATTGAGATAATGTCGATGCCAAGCGCTTTGGCGCAGGCATCGTTCTCATACATTGCATGGGCATTTTGCCAGGCCTTATGACTCATAACCGCTCTCCAGAAGCGCCCGTTGGCGCAGCAATGAACATGGGCGATAGCGTTCTTCGCCATAGTGATGCTGTAGATTTTCAAGGAGCCTTAATATTCGCTGCCAGCCAAGTTGCGCTCCCCAGGCAAGTGGGCCATATGGATAATTCACCCCAAGACGCATGGCGGTATCGATATCCTGTTCAGAGGCCACGCCTTTTTGAAGCGCATCAAGGGCTTCATTGATGATCATTGCTACCGTTCGCCAAATCAGCATTCCTGGGTAATCTGCAATTTGCAGCACTGTTTTGCCCTGCTGTTGCAGGTAATAAATGGCCTTGCGGGTCGCTGAGTCCGGGTTCACCGCTGCAGCAGCAATGGTCACCACCTTGCCCGCCATTTTATCGATCACTACCACCGGGCGTGCCAGTCGTATTGCCAGCGCCTGTGCCGTCTCGCCTTGTGTCTCAATCAATAAAACATCGTCAATTTCCGTGACACCGTCACTTTTCTTTTCTACTTTCATTGGGCTAAAACTGTCGCTTACCGCTTCCAGGCCAACAACTGCCTCACGTTCCGCGCGCCAGTCGTACACGCCCAGCCCACTTTTCTTGCCCAACCGTCCACCAATCACCAGTTCCTGTTGCACCAGCGAAGGTAAAAAACGACGCTCCTGCCAGAAAGCGTTAAACACCGAACAGGTGACAGCAAAATTGACGTCCTGACCAATCAGATCGGTTAATTCCAGCGGCCCCATCGGGAAACCAGCGCCATCGCGAAGTGCAGCGTCAATCACTTCTGGTGCAGCAACCTGCTCTTCCAGTGCCCGCCAGGCCTCGGAATAATAAGGACGCGCAACACGGTTAACGATAAATCCAGGAGTCGAATGACAGCGCACAGGCTGCTTACCCCAACTCAACGTTAGTTCACACAACTGCTCAACAACTTCCGCCGCCGTTGCCAGCCCACTGACCACCTCCACCAACTTCATCACCGGTGCCGGGTTAAAAAAATGCAGCCCCGCAACACGTTCAGGATTTTTTATCTCCGCAGCAATCGCGGTTATAGAGATTGACGAAGTGTTAGTGGTCAATAGCGTTTGTGGCGGGCAAACTTCCGCCAGCTGTGCAAAGAGCGCTTTTTTGACTTCCAGACGTTCAGACGCCGCTTCAATGACCAGGTCCGCAGCTGCCAGCGCGTGAATATCGGTCACCGGGATCAGGCGTTTCAATGTGCGTTCACAGGTTTCAGCAGTCAGTTTTCCCCGCGTCACGCGTGAATTTAGCCGCGCGTGTATCCCGTCGATTGCGCGGGTCAGCGCTTCAGCAGAAATGTCATACAGTAAAACCTGGTGTCCATGACTGGCAGCAACTTCAGCAATGCCTGCCCCCATGGTGCCGCTCCCAATCACTGCCACAGTTTGCACATTTATCATCATGCTATTTCCCCGTGAACTGCGGTGAGCGTTTAGCCAGGAACGCACTGACACCTTCACGATAATCTGCGCTCCGTCCGGCAAGTCGCTGATAGTCACGTTCCAGATCCAGTTGCGTATCGAGCGTATTGGTTTCAGCGCTATTTATCGCTTGCTTGATAAGTCCAAGACCAAATGTCGGTTGTGTCGCCAGATGCCGTGCCAGCTGTTGCGCGGTATCTGCCAGCGTTTCATCATCAACAACCTGCCAGATCATCCCCCATTCGTGCGCCTGTTCAGCACTCAGTTGATTCCCCAGCAGTGCCAGCCCCATGGCGCGCGCTCGTCCGGCAACGCGTGGCAGTAACCAGGTTCCACCGCAATCGGGTATTAAGCCTAACTTACTAAACGCCATGACGAATTTTGCTGAACGGGCAGCAATAACGATGTCGCCCCCCAGTGCCAGTGTTGCGCCTGCCCCTGCCGCCACGCCATTGACTGCACAGATCACCGGTTTTGGCAGTTTTGCCAGGCGACGTACCAGTGGGTTATAGAAACGTTCAACTGACATCCCTAAATCCGGTGCGGGGCCTGTGGGATCAACGTTACGATCGTTAAGATCCTGACCAGCACAAAATCCGCGCCCGGCACCTGTAAGTAACAGGCAACGGATAGTGTCGTCGCGCTCGACCTGTTTCAGGCACTCTGCCAGTTGTGCGTGCATCTCATCATTAAAACTGTTCAGGCGTTCCGGGCGGTTGAGCGTTAGTGTCATCACGCCCTTTTCTACATGACTGAGGATGAATTCCATCATTAGCGTCCTTTAAAGTCGGGCGTGCGTTTTTGTAAGAAAGCGGAGATGCCTTCATGACGATCTTCTGTTGCCGCCAGCAAGGTGAATAACTGTCGCTCCTGGGCAAGTCCGGCTTGCAAAGCCACTTCCTGCGACTGGCGCAGCGCTTGCTTTGCCGCTTGTAAGGCCAGCGGCGAGTGACGTGCCATTTTCGATGCCAGCTGTAAGGCGTATTCGAGGGTTAAATCGCTGGGGAAGACGTCGCTAACCAGCCCGGCCTGCTGTGCTTGCTGAGCGGTGATACTTTCTCCGCTCAGCACCATTTTGCTGGCTAACGATTTACCGACACTACGGATTAAACGTTGCGTTCCGCCTGCGCCAGGCATGATGCCGAGAGTGATTTCCGGCAACCCAAAACGCGCGTTCTCTCCGGCAACCACCACATCGCACAACAATGCCAGTTCGCAACCCGCCCCAAGCGCGTAACCATTGACGGCTGCGATAAGTGGTTTATTAAAGGCCTGCAATCGCGCCCATAGCTGCGGACGTGTATCGTTTAAGGTGGCCGCGAGATCTTTTTCTGCCATTTCGTTGAGATCGGCCCCAGCGGCAAAAAAGCGTGCATTACCGGTAATCACACAGACCGAAATGCTGGTATCGGTAGCCGCAGCTTCCAGTTCATTTACCAGTTGCATCAGCAGGGCATTATTTAGCGCATTACGTGCGGCGGGACGGTTAAGGGTCAGCAACAATACTCGTTGCTGACGGCTGACGATCAGTTCGCTCATGCCATCCCCTTCGCGTCAAAGTCAACCACCACATCGCTGGTCAGCGGCAGTGCCTGGCAACTCAACACATAACCTGCGGCCAGTTCATCCGGTTCCAGACTGTAATTGGTTTCCATCGCCACTTTGCCACGCAGCACTTTGCATTTGCAGGTCGCACAGACGCCGCCTTTGCAGGCATAGGGCAGATCCGCCCCCTGGCGCAATGCCGCATCGAGAATGCTTTCATCGTCGGCATTAAGCACGATTTCCCGATCCCGCCCATCCTGACGTACAGTCACTTTTTGTCCGTCACTTTGCACGTTAACGCTACGTTTGACGCGCGTGCCAGGCGTATTAAACCGCTCCAGATGAATGGTTTTATCTGGCATTCCCAGTGCTTTTAAGGCGGTTTCCGCGTCATCCATCATCGCCGCCGGACCACAAATAAATGCCTCATCATAAAGACGAAAATTAATGAGCGAGGCCCCAAGTGACTGTAATTTTTCACCGTCAATACGCCCGTGAAGCAGATCGCTGTCGAGGGTTTCCTGACTGAAAATGCACAACAACTGTAAACGCTGAGGATATTTGTCTTTCAGGTCTGCCAGTGCCTGGCGAAACATCATGCTCTGGCTGGTACGGTTACCGTAGATCAGGGTGAACTGACTTTCAGGCTCGGTTTGTAAAGTGGTGGCGATAATCGCCAGCATTGGCGTAATACCTGATCCTGCTGCAATTGCCAGATAGCGCCCCTGGCGTTCGGCCTGCGGCTGATAGCCGAAATGCCCCTGCGGCACCATGACCTCCAGCGTCATACCCTGGCGGATGTGTTCGCGGGCATAGCGGGAGAAACGTCCGCCTTCAATGGCTTTCACCGCCACACTAATTTCGCCAGGCAGATAGCTGCGGCAAATGGAGTAACAACGGCGTAATTCTTCACCATCAAAGCTGGCTTTTAAGGTCAAATGTTGACCGGGGCGAAAGCGATACGCCTCCTGCAAAGGCTGGGGCACCGCAAAGGTAATGGTCACCGCATCACGGGTTTCCGACTCGACTTTTGCCACTGTTAAGGAATGAAACGTTGTCATGGCATCCTCAAATACATTTGAAATAATCGAAAGGTTCGCGGCAACTATCGCAGCGGTACAATGCTTTGCAGGCCGTGGAACCAAATTCACTGATAAGTGTGGTATGGACGCTGGCGCAGCGCGGGCAACGTACTTCTGGCGGCAAATGGGCATGGCAACTGTGTCCGGCGGGCGGGCTAATGCCATACTCTCGCAGACGCTCACGGGCATCGGGGGTCATCCAGTCGGTGGTCCATGCCGGGTCGAGTTGCAGCACAACCTGAACGGGGGTAAACCCGTTGGTTGTCATTGCCTCACGTATCGCGCCAATCAAATGTTCCGTTGCCGGACAACCGGAATATGTCGGCGTAAAGCCGATCACCCATCCTTCTCCCATCTGTGTCACATTACGCACCATGCCTAAATCAGTAATGGTCAGCACCGGGATCTCCGGGTCCGGGATCTGGCTGAGTAGCGCCCATATCTCATGAACCTGTGGCGGTGCAATGGTGGCCAGACGTTGCATACCCATCTCCTCTGTTACCATTGCTGACCGGGCAAGACACGCTGGAGATACTGCATTTCTGCCAGCATGGGTCCAAGGTGTTCGGTATGCAGTCCTTTTTTACCGCCAGTGCGATACGCCTGCTCTTGCGGTACGTTCAATGTGGCTTCGTTGATCCCGGCAAAAACTTCGGCTTCCCACGCTGCGCGTAAAGTGCGTGGATCAACCGCAATACCCTCTTCACTCAGTGCAATATCAATCTCGTCGGCATCGAACAGTTCGGCGGTAAAACGCCACAACTTGTTGATGGCCTGCTGCATCTTTTGCCCTGATACGTCAGTACCATTGCCCAGTCGCTCCAGCCAGCCACGACTAAAACGCAGGTGATAGCGCGCTTCTTTAATTGCTTTGGCAGAAATCGCCGCCAGTTGCGGATCACGGCTTTCCATCAGACGGGTAAAGAGCGCCACATGCCATGCATCGATGAAATACTGGCGTGCAATGGTGTCGGCAAAATTGCCGTTTGGTTGTTCAACCAACAATAAGTTGCTGAACTGGCGCTCGTCTCGGGTGAAGGCCAGGGTATCTTCATCGCCTTCTCCCGCTAATTCAGCGGCATACGATAAGAAGTTGCGTGCCTGACCTAATAAATCGAGGCCAATGTTTGCCAGTGCGAGATCGATTTCCAGTTCCGGTGCGTGACCGCACCATTCACCCAACCGCTGGGAGAGCACCAGGCAGTTATCGCCCAGGCGCAAGGTGTAAGCCGTTAACTGATTCATTTCCGACCTCACATGTGCTCAATGCCATCAGGGATGGTGTAAAACGTTGGATGGCGATAGACCTTGCTTTCAGCCGGATCAAAAAATTCACCGCGTTCTTCCGGTTGCGAGGCAACAATTTCACTCGCCTTCACCACCCAAATTGAACATCCTTCGCTACGACGGGTGTAAGCATCACGGGCATTTTCCAGTGCCATCCGCTCATCGGCAGCATGTAAACTGCCAACATGGCGGTGTGATAAGCCCTGTTTGCCACGCACGAAAACTTCGTATAACGGCCAGTAAACATTACTCATTTTGAATCTCCTTATGCGACCTTACGGGCATGTTGTTTTTGTGCATGGGCCAGCGCTGCTTCCCGTACCCAGGTACCTTCTTCCCAGGCTTTACGTTTGGCGTCGAGCCTCTCCTGATTACAAATTCCGCGACCGTTAATTACTTCGTTAAACTCCTGCCAGTCGATCTCACCAAAGCGGTAGTGACCGCTTTCAGTGTCAAAATGCAGATCCGGGTCAGGAACGGTCATACCGAGCATTTCAACCTGTGGAACGGTGTTATCCACGAAACGCTGGCGGAGTTCGTCGTTGGTGAAACGTTTGATTTTCCAGGTGAGACTTCTGGCGCTGTTTGGCGAGTTATCATCGTTTGGCCCGAACATCATTAAGGCTGGCCACCAGAAACGGTTAATGGCGTCTTGCAACATCTGCTTTTGAGCTTCGCTGCCCTGCGCCAGTGCCATGCAGGCTTCAAACCCCTGACGCTGGTGAAAACTCTCTTCTTTGCAGATTTTCACCATTGCTCTGGCATACGGGCCATAAGAAGTGCGGCATAACGCCACCTGATTGACGATCGCTGCGCCATCCACCAGCCAGCCGATAACACCGATATCAGCCCAACTCAATGTCGGATAATTAAAGATGGAGGAATATTTCATCCGTCCGTCGAGCATTTTTTGGTAGATGTCTTCTCTGGCGCAGCCCAGTGTTTCGGCGGCGCTATAGAGATACAGACCATGACCGGCTTCATCCTGCACTTTGGCCAACAGAATGGCTTTACGCCGCAAGGTTGGTGCGCGAGTGATCCAGTTACCTTCAGGCAACATACCAACAATCTCGGAGTGCGCATGCTGCCCAATCTGGCGGATCAATGTCTTTCGGTAAGCATCGGGCATCCAGTCCTGTGGCTCGATAGCCGTTTCCTGGGCTATCCGTTGCTCAAAGCGTTCTTCTTGGGTCACGTCATCACCTTTACGATTCCAGTTTTCGTGAATTAATTAAAAACACGAATCACATTGTTTTATGAAAGTTACACAATAGTTAAGTAAAATCACAAATTTTGTATGTTTGAACTGTGACGGATTTCGCACCCTATTTTTATAAATCATTATTTATCAGTGCATTAATGTTTTCCGCAGTTGCTATACAGATCGCATAGTTAACATTTCGTTAAAAGATCCTTTGCTTTTTATGATTCGCGATTTAACTATTAGCAACAGAAATGTGAAACATCTGGAGAGTAGCGATGCAGCAGTTAGCCAGTTTCTTATCCGGTACCTGGCAGTCTGGCCGGGGCCGTAGCCGTTTGATTCACCACGCTATTAGCGGCGAGGCGTTATGGGAAGTGACCAGTGAAGGTCTTGATATGGCGGCTGCCCGCCAGTTTGCCATTGAAAAAGGTGCCCCCGCCCTTCGCGCTATGACCTTTATCGAACGTGCGGCGATGCTTAAAGCGGTCGCTAAACATCTGCTGAGTGAAAAAGAGCGTTTCTATGCTCTTTCTGCGCAAACAGGCGCAACGCGGGCAGACAGTTGGGTTGATATTGAAGGTGGCATTGGGACGTTATTTACTTACGCCAGCCTCGGTAGCCGGGAGCTGCCTGACGATACGCTGTGGCCGGAAGATGAATTGATCCCCTTATCGAAAGAAGGTGGATTTGCCGCGCGCCATTTACTGACCTCAAAGTCAGGCGTGGCAGTGCATATTAACGCCTTTAACTTCCCCTGCTGGGGAATGCTGGAAAAGCTGGCACCAACGTGGCTGGGCGGAATGCCAGCCATCATCAAACCAGCTACCGCGACGGCCCAACTGACTCAGGCGATGGTGAAATCAATTGTCGATAGTGGTCTTGTTCCCGAAGGCGCAATTAGTCTGATCTGCGGTAGTGCTGGCGACTTGTTGGATCATCTGGACAGCCAGGATGTGGTGACTTTCACGGGGTCAGCGGCGACCGGACAGATGCTGCGAGTTCAGCCAAATATCGTCGCCAAATCTATCCCCTTCACTATGGAAGCTGATTCCCTGAACTGCTGCGTACTGGGCGAAGATGTCACCCCGGATCAACCGGAGTTTGCGCTGTTTATTCGTGAAGTTGTGCGTGAGATGACCACAAAAGCCGGGCAAAAATGTACGGCAATCCGGCGGATTATTGTGCCGCAGGCATTGGTTAATGCTGTCAGTGATGCTCTGGTTGCGCGATTACAGAAAGTCGTGGTCGGTGATCCTGCTCAGGAAGGCGTGAAAATGGGCGCACTGGTAAATGCTGAGCAGCGTGCCGATGTGCAGGAAAAAGTGAACATATTGCTGGCTGCAGGATGCGAGATTCGCCTCGGTGGTCAGGCGGATTTATCTGCTGCGGGTGCCTTCTTCCCGCCAACCTTATTGTACTGTCCGCAGCCGGATGAAACACCGGCGGTACATGCAACAGAAGCCTTTGGCCCTGTCGCAACGCTGATGCCAGCACAAAACCAGCGACATGCTCTGCAACTGGCTTGTGCAGGCGGCGGTAGCCTTGCGGGAACGCTGGTGACGGCTGATCCGCAAATTGCGCGTCAGTTTATTGCCGACGCGGCACGTACGCATGGGCGAATTCAGATCCTCAATGAAGAGTCGGCAAAAGAATCCACCGGGCATGGCTCCCCACTGCCACAACTGGTACATGGTGGGCCTGGTCGCGCAGGAGGCGGTGAAGAATTAGGCGGTTTACGAGCGGTGAAACATTACATGCAGCGAACCGCTGTTCAGGGTAGTCCGACGATGCTTGCCGCTATCAGTAAACAGTGGGTGCGCGGTGCGAAAGTCGAAGAAGATCGTATTCATCCGTTCCGCAAATATTTTGAGGAGCTACAACCAGGCGACAGCCTGTTGACTCCCCGCCGCACAATGACAGAGGCCGATATTGTTAACTTTGCTTGCCTCAGCGGCGATCATTTCTATGCACATATGGATAAGATTGCTGCTGCCGAATCTATTTTCGGTGAGCGGGTGGTGCATGGGTATTTTGTGCTTTCTGCGGCTGCGGGTCTGTTTGTCGATGCCGGTGTCGGTCCGGTCATTGCTAACTACGGGCTGGAAAGCTTGCGTTTTATCGAACCCGTAAAGCCAGGCGATACCATCCAGGTGCGTCTCACCTGTAAGCGCAAGACGCTGAAAAAACAGCGTAGCGCAGAAGAAAAACCAACAGGTGTGGTGGAATGGGCTGTAGAGGTATTCAATCAGCATCAAACCCCGGTGGCGCTGTATTCAATTCTGACGCTGGTGGCCAGGCAGCACGGTGATTTTGTCGATTAATCGGTGAATGAAGGGCAACGGCGAATAGTTGCCCTTTTATTTCACTAAGTTTTGTGACGTTGTCACATTATGCATGATGTGTACATCTATTTTCAGGGCATCCACTGTATGAAAAGCTGGCACACCTGCCAAACAACCTGGCAGGTGCAGGCAATCCCCTTTGCATCAGTACTGATAATGTGAACCTGACTAAACCGCCCACAGAGCGCGGTTGCTAACAAGAACACAACATCTGACGAGGTTAATAATGGGAAGCCCCTCTCTGTATTCTGCCCGTAAAACAACCCTGGCGTTGGCAGTCGCCTTAAGTTTCGCCTGGCAAGCGCCGGTATTTGCCCACGGTGGTGAAGCGCATATGGTGCCAATGGATAAAACGCTTAAAGAATTTGGTGCCGATGTGCAGTGGGACGACTACGCCCAGCTCTTTACCCTGATTAAAGATGGCGCGTACGTGAAAGTGAAGCCTGGTGCGCAAACAGCAATTGTTAATGGTCAGCCTCTGGCACTGCAAGTACCGGTAGTGATGAAAGACAATAAAGCCTGGGTTTCTGACACCTTTATTAACGATGTTTTCCAGTCCGGGCTGGATCAAACCTTTCAGGTAGAAAAGCGCCCTCACCCACTTAATGCGCTAACTGCGGACGAAATTAAACAGGCCGTTGAAATTGTTAAAGCTTCCGCGGACTTCAAACCCAATACCCGTTTTACTGAGATCTCCCTGCTACCGCCAGATAAAGAAGCTGTCTGGGCGTTTGCGCTGGAAAACAAACCGGTTGACCAGCCGCGCAAAGCCGACGTCATTATGCTCGACGGCAAACATATCATCGAAGCGGTGGTGGATCTGCAAAACAACAAACTGCTCTCCTGGCAACCCATTAAAGACGCCCACGGTATGGTGTTGCTGGATGATTTCGCCAGTGTGCAGAACATTATTAACAACAGTGAAGAATTTGCCGCTGCCGTGAAGAAACGCGGTATTACTGATGCGAAAAAAGTGATTACCACGCCGCTGACCGTAGGTTATTTCGATGGTAAAGATGGCCTGAAACAAGATGCCCGGTTGCTCAAAGTCATCAGCTATCTTGATGTCGGTGATGGCAACTACTGGGCACATCCCATCGAAAACCTGGTGGCGGTCGTTGATTTAGAACAGAAAAAAATCGTTAAGATTGAAGAAGGTCCGGTAGTTCCGGTGCCAATGACCGCACGCCCATTTGATGGCCGTGACCGCGTTGCTCCGGCAGTTAAGCCTATGCAAATCATTGAGCCTGAAGGTAAAAATTACACCATTACTGGCGATATGATTCACTGGCGGAACTGGGATTTTCACCTCAGCATGAACTCTCGCGTCGGGCCGATGATCTCCACCGTGACTTATAACGACAATGGCACCAAACGCAAAGTCATGTACGAAGGTTCTCTCGGCGGCATGATTGTGCCTTACGGTGATCCTGATATTGGCTGGTACTTTAAAGCGTATCTGGACTCTGGTGACTACGGTATGGGCACGCTAACCTCACCAATTGCTCGTGGTAAAGATGCCCCGTCTAACGCAGTGCTCCTTAATGAAACCATCGCCGACTACACTGGCGTGCCGATGGAGATCCCTCGCGCTATCGCGGTATTTGAACGTTATGCCGGGCCGGAGTATAAGCATCAGGAAATGGGCCAGCCCAACGTCAGTACCGAACGCCGGGAGTTAGTGGTGCGCTGGATCAGTACAGTGGGTAACTATGACTACATTTTTGACTGGATCTTCCATGAAAACGGCACTATTGGCATCGATGCCGGTGCTACGGGCATCGAAGCGGTGAAAGGTGTTAAAGCGAAAACCATGCACGATGAGACGGCGAAAGATGACACGCGCTACGGCACGCTTATCGATCACAATATCGTGGGTACTACACACCAACATATTTATAATTTCCGCCTCGATCTGGATGTAGATGGCGAGAATAACAGCCTGGTGGCGATGGACCCAGTGGTAAAACCGAATACTGCCGGTGGCCCACGCACCAGTACCATGCAAGTTAATCAGTACAACATCGGCAATGAACAGGATGCCGCACAGAAATTTGATCCGGGCACGATTCGTCTGTTGAGTAACCCGAACAAAGAGAACCGCATGGGCAATCCGGTTTCCTATCAAATTATTCCTTATGCAGGTGGTACTCACCCGGTAGCAAAAGGTGCCCAGTTCGCGCCGGACGAGTGGATCTATCATCGTTTAAGCTTTATGGACAAGCAGCTCTGGGTAACGCGTTATCATCCTGGCGAGCGTTTCCCGGAAGGCAAATATCCGAACCGTTCTACTCATGACACCGGTCTTGGACAATACAGTAAGGATAACGAGTCGCTGGACAACACCGACGCCGTTGTCTGGATGACCACCGGCACCACACATGTGGCCCGCGCCGAAGAGTGGCCGATTATGCCGACCGAATGGGTACATACTCTGCTGAAACCATGGAACTTCTTTGACGAAACGCCAACGCTAGGGGCGCTGAAGAAAGATAAGTGATTGTTTCAGACAAAAAAACGGCACCAGGTGCCGTTTTTTACTTATGAGCGAACCAGATTAATACCGTACACACACCGACTTAGTTTCACACCAACCGTCCAGCCAGTCGGGGCCAAAATCACGGCCCGTTCCTGACTGCTTCATCCCACCAAACGGTAAGTTAGCGTCAATTAAGGTATGGCTGTTTACCCACACCGTCCCTGCCTGTAAGCGATCGCTATATTCCAGAGCCTGGGAGAGATTTTGCGTCCAGACACTGGCAGTTAAGCCATATTCCGTGTCGTTTGCCAGTTGTAACGCCTCTTCTCCATCCGCTACTCGCACCAGGTTTACCACCGGACCAAACACCTCTTCACGAGTTAAGCGCAATTTAGCATCGGGATTTACCACCAGCGTTGGCGCAACATAATACCCCTCTCCGGCTGGTCCATTCGACCCGCGAATCAGCTCTGCTTGCTGTGCCTGCGCATCGTCGAGGAATGAACACACTTTGTCGCAGTGCGCACGAGAAACCAAAGGGTTAATCTGTGCAACAGGTGACATCCCCGGTCCCACTTGCAACGATTTTACCGCCTGCTCAAATCCACTAACCAGCGTGTCAAACAACGGCGCTTCAATATAAATTCGCGAACTGGCGGCGCATACTTGCCCTTGATTCAGGAAGCTTCCGGTCATCAAGCCTTCAATAACCCATTGCGGATCAGCATCTTTTAATACAATTGCCGGGTTTTTACCGCCCAGTTCCAGCGTTACACGCGTTAAGTGATCAGCAGCAGTTCTGGCAATACCTTTTCCCGTCGCGGTTGAACCGGTAAAACTGATTTTCGCAACATGAGGATGTGACGTCAGGGCCGCGCCGCATACAGCACCTGACCCGGTGACGACATTAAAAACGCCATCAGGGATACCAGCCTCGCTGGCCAGTTCCGCCACGCGCAACATCGTCAGTGGCGTGGTTTCCGAAGGCTTAATCACGATTGAACAGCCTGCTGCCAGTGCTGGCATCACCTTCCACATACCAATCATCAACGGAAAGTTCCATGGCACAATTCCCGCCACTACGCCAACCGGCTCTTTACGCGTCCAGGCCTGATAACGCGCCCCCTGGGGTAAGGGAATCGACAAGTCCAGCGTTTTACCCGCGATTTTGGTCGTTAACCCGGCGGTATAACGCATCCAGTTCAGCGTACAGCCCACTTCAAAAGCACGGGAAATGGCAATTGACTTGCCTTGCTCCAGGGTTTCCAGTTGCGCCAGCTCCTCACTGTGCTGCTCCACCAGATCAGCAAAACGTAGCAGAATACGTTCACGCTCTGCGGGTAATCGCCCGGCCCAGCGACGCGAGACAAAGGCCCGCCAGGCAGACATGACTGCGTTATCTACATCCGCTTCGTTGGCATCAGCAGTAGACGCAATTTCTTGCCCGGTGGCCGGATCAAAGATCGCCAACCGTTTTTCACTTTGTGCGGGGCCAGGACGACCATCAATATAAAGACCGTGTTGACGATCGAGAAACTGTTGGACCTGGCTTAATACTGCTACATGCGGCTCTGTCATCACTTTTCCTTATTATTTACCCAGTGTGATTTCAGTGTACGCAGCGACAAGAAAAGTCACTTTTTTCGCTGTGACATTCGCTTTGTCAGCTGTGACAAGCTCCGCAAATCGTGACAATAACCGCTTATGTCTCTATGCCTGACAAGACTTATTTCCTATAGTCAGGCTCATTAGCTTCGTTTATTGCAACACAAATGCAACAATAAAAATACATTTCACAGAGCGAAAACGTGCCATGAACCCCGCAGTGGATAATGAGTTTCAGCAATGGCTTTCCCAAATCAATCAGGTATGCGGAAATTTTACCGGACGCCTGCTGACTGAGCGTTACACGGGTGTACTGGACACGCATTTTGCCAAAGGACTAAAGCTGAGTACCGTGACAACCAGCGGGGTGAATTTATCCCGCACCTGGCAGGAAGTAAAAGGCAGCGACGATGCCTGGTTTTACACCGTTTTTCAGCTTAGTGGTCAGGCAATAATGGAGCAGGATGAGCGTCAGGTGCAGATTGGCGCTGGCGATATTACGTTACTCGATGCCTCACGCCCCTGTTCGCTTTACTGGCAGGAGTCTTCTAAACAGATTTCATTACTTTTGCCACGCACTCTGCTGGAACAATATTTTCCCCATCAAAAACCTATCTGCGCAGAAAGACTGGACGCTGACTTACCCATGGTGCAACTCAGTCATCGCCTGTTACAGGAGAGCATGAATAATCCGGCACTTTCTGAAACAGAAAGTGAAGCTGCGCTACAGGCGATGGTGTGTCTGCTGCGCCCGGTACTTCATCAGCGGGAATCTGTTCAACCTCGTCGTGAACGTCAGTTTCAAAAAGTGGTTACGTTGATAGACGATAATATTCGCGAAGAGATATTACGCCCGGAGTGGATAGCCGGAGAGACAGGTATGTCAGTACGTAGTTTGTACCGAATGTTTGCCGATAAAGGTTTGGTAGTCGCGCAATATATTCGTAACCGTCGTCTCGATTTTTGTGCAGATGCGATTCGCCATGCCGCAGATGATGAAAAACTGGCAGGCATCGGCTTTCATTGGGGATTTTCTGACCAGAGTCATTTTTCAACGGTATTTAAGCAACGCTTTGGGATGACGCCAGGCGAGTATCGACGTAAATTCCGCTAACTAATTGGCGTTGCATGTACTGCAACGCCAATTAGTTAAAACAGATATTTGACTATGCATTTTTCAGGGCAAAAGGCAATTTGACAGGAGTTTTTGAATATTCACCTTGTTTCAGGAAAATAGATCAATCGCCTTCTCCTGTAGCGTTATCCCGATATTGCGGTTTTGCTATTAAAATTTTCGCACCCATTTACCGTTTATCCCTTGTACATATTCCCCCGGTTTGGCCCGAGCTACGAGCTTTTGCCCGGCGAGTTTCGCGATATCATCTACCGACACATTATTTTGCTTTGCCAGTTGTTGGTAACTCGCTTTACGTTCGGCATTAATGTCGGCTACTAATTTCTCTGTTTCAGCATCCGTTTTCAGCGCAACCAGATAACCGTAAAATGTTTCACCTACCCGCCCCTGAGTTCTGGCTTCATCCAGAGTCAATGCCATTACATTGCTGCTTACCAGCCCAACAAGAAACGCACAAAGAAGTAATGTTTTCTTCATCATCACCTCAGAAAAGATCGCTACGAGTTTCAAGCAGCTCTTCGACATCTTTGTCTGCCTTGATGATGATCTCATGCTCAATTTTAACGTTCATATTGATAGTGATCGGTTCCTTAGGTGCAGCGACTTCAATGCGAGGCGTACAGCCAACCAGCATAAAAGATGACGTCAACGCAGCCAGTAAAATTTTCATTGTTTTTCCTCACACTCTTTTCCTTGCGGACAGTCATTTCCCGGCAGACGTGCGTTCTGCTCCAGCCATGCCTGGAGATTATCGCCAAAGCGTAAACTGCGCCACAGCGTAAAAATATTCTCTTCATGATGGTAATTAAGGTTTACCGTACCGCTTTTACCATCAACGCGACTGGTACCTGTAATGTTGGCCTGCATGGTTAATAAACCGAGATTATCTAAATTAATTTTTGTCGATGAACGGCTAATTTCCATATAGCGCAACCAGTTAATTGCTGAACCCGCAGTCATATTGTCTTTTACCACCGCATCCGCAGTGTCTTTATCCAGTCGCAATGTCATCGGCCCGCTATTCGCCAGCCAGCCATCTTTCACAATCCATTTTTCATTGTTCAGCCATAACGGCAGTGCACCACTAAATGCCCCGGACATGGCGAATTGTTTCGGATTGACGGCGCTAACCAGTTCGCTGGATGAGAGATTATTCAGCCGCAACAGCGCCGGGTCATGTTGCGGCATACGTAATTGTTTCATCAGTACGTTACCGCCTAACACATCGACGCTAACATCAGTCAACAGCAAGGGTTCTTCTTCAGTCCACGGATAACGCCCTTGCAAATCAGCCGTAATATTTTTCGCTGTCACCAGATTAATCACTTCGGCAATTCGCAACGTAACGGGGCCGCGAGTCCCCAGATGCCAGGCTCCATCGGCAAAACGGAAAGGCAGGACAAAATCGACACCGTTAACCTGATTATCTGGCATCCAGGCACTACCGCCTTTCAACACGCCGTGTCCTCCCGCGCGGAATCCTTGTTCAGGCGCAGCAGAAAATGCAACCTGAGCATACAGTTCACCATCGCGTAAGTTCATCTTCCAGTCGGGTGGCACCAGCGGCTGGAATACGGTCAGTGATTGTTTAGGCCACCAGGCGTTACCGCGCAGACGAATACCGTCCCAGCGACCATTTACCCGAACCGGGCCAATCTCACCAGCATGTAAATCGCCTTTAAAGAGGAAATAGGTAGGATCGCGCCCATCGACGCTAAATTTTAAGGTTGATGGCGGTAACACACTGCCGCCAGTGAACAGCGTTTGCCCGGCGTCCAGTGACAGCGCGCCGCTAAAGGAGGGATGCTGTGCGTCACGTACCCAGACGATGGGCTTGTCGAGAATTAATCGCGGCTTTTCTACCGTCATCGTACCGTATTGTAACTGGTCGAAACCGGTGGAGAGATCGGTCAGCGTAATCGTGCTGTCATGCCACTCACCTTTTCCTGCGACATCCCAGGTGGCATTCATCGGTGTAAAACTCCCTTTTCCCCAGTAGCGCCACTGCCAGCGGCCAGCGTCAGGGAGAAAATCATTCGCCAGCCCATCCATATGCAGCACGAAATCGCCCAGTTCATTTTCATGCGCCTGCAAGATGGCCTGCAAACGTCCGTCAACACCACGTTGGGTGACTTTTACACCCGCTAAAGGCCAGCGGATTTCATCGATGTCCAGCGAATCGATGACTCTTCCCTTTGAACGAAGTAACGCGCCTGGCTCAAAGGTCAGCGTTGGGTCAGACAGACTTCCACTTAGCTGCGCAGGTAAACGGGCATATAAAATGAGGTCCGCCTGTTTCGCTTCACCGGTCAGCTGCAGAGGCAGCTGACTGTTATCCATGCTTAATTTTCCTGGGCCAAAATTAAGCACCGCGTTGCCCTTACCCGCTTGCCCCTGGGTCAGCACACTCAGTCGTCCGCTGACCAGAGCGTTCTCAAGCCCTGCCTGCCAGTTGTCGACTTTGACACCCAGTCGGCCACTCAAAGGAAAACCTGCATACGGCCAGCTCCAGCGACCATCGCTTACGGTCAATTGTTGACGAGTAATTTGCCACGGCAAATCGAGCAACGGATCGCCGTTATCCCGTGCCAGCACGATCAATTGCCCGCTATTTTCCTGCCAGTCCAGCTCGGCATCCACCAGTGACGGTTCCTGCGGCAAGTTTAACGTCGCAGTAGCATGCCCACTTACAGGAAGTCCATCCGGCACGAGCGGCATAGCAAATTCCCCCACCAGTTTTACCGGCGGCTGATTTTCAAACGCGACGACATCCAGTTCGCTGACTGTAAGTTGTTGCCCTTTCAGCTGGCCTTGAAATTTAACTTTTTCGCCCTGATAACGCAGTTGCTGGATATCAGAGGTTAATGCGAGAGAGAGTTTTCCCTGCCATTCCTGCCAGGGAGAAAAAATCAGTTTATCGATATTGATCCAGGTGTTAGGCAGCATGGCCTGCCACTGCGCGAGTGTTTTTGGAGCGGCTGGCGATTGCTCCGTCTGCGGCAATTTCGCCAGACAAGCAGAATCAAGTTCTACCGTGCCGACGTTCAATAACCAGCGGCTGGGATGTGAAAGGCTGGCGTTGGTGATATGCGCAAGCTGACAATCTCCCACCAGATAACGGAGATCGGGAATGATTAAACCTTTACGCGTAATGCGTGGGCTTTCATCTAATGCAATACGTGTCCCGAGCGGTAGCCAGATGCCCGCCAGCGTGGGAACCCACAGCCCGAGCGTCATCAGCAGCGTCAACGGCACAAGAATAATCAGTAATAACAGCGCGAGAACGGCTTTATATTTACCCAGCATGGGTAGTTAATATCCTGATTTAGCGAAAAATTAAGCATTCAATACGGGTATTGTGGCATGTTTAACCGTTCAGTTGAAGGTTGCGCCTACACTAAGCATAGTTGTTGATGAATTTTTCAATATCGCCATAGCTTTCAATTAAATTTGAAATTTTGTAAAATATTTTTAGTAGCTTAAATGTGATTCAACATCACTGGAGAAAGTCTTATGAAACTCGCCGTTTATAGCACAAAACAGTACGACAAGAAGTACCTGCAACAGGTGAACGAGTCCTTTGGCTTTGAGCTGGAATTTTTTGACTTTCTGCTGACGGAAAAAACCGCTAAAACTGCCAATGGCTGCGAAGCGGTATGTATTTTCGTAAACGATGACGGCAGCCGCCCGGTGCTGGAAGAGCTGAAAAAGCACGGCGTTAAATATATCGCCCTGCGCTGTGCCGGTTTCAATAACGTCGACCTTGACGCGGCAAAAGAACTGGGGCTGAAAGTAGTCCGTGTTCCAGCCTATGATCCAGAGGCCGTTGCTGAACACGCCATCGGTATGATGATGACGCTGAACCGCCGTATTCACCGCGCGTATCAGCGTACCCGTGATGCTAACTTCTCTCTGGAAGGTCTGACCGGCTTTACTATGTATGGCAAAACGGCAGGCGTTATCGGTACCGGTAAAATCGGTGTGGCGATGCTGCGCATTCTGAAAGGTTTTGGTATGCGTCTGCTGGCGTTCGATCCGTATCCAAGTGCAGCGGCGCTGGAACTCGGTGTGGAGTATGTCGATCTGCCAACCCTGTTCTCTGAATCAGACGTTATCTCTCTGCACTGCCCGCTGACACCGGAAAACTATCATCTGTTGAACGAAGCCGCCTTCGAACAGATGAAAAATGGCGTGATGATCGTCAATACCAGTCGCGGTGCATTGATTGATTCTCAGGCAGCAATTGAAGCGCTGAAAAATCAGAAAATTGGTTCGTTGGGTATGGACGTGTATGAGAACGAACGCGATCTATTCTTTGAAGATAAATCCAACGACGTGATCCAGGATGACGTATTCCGTCGCCTGTCTGCCTGCCACAACGTGCTGTTTACCGGGCACCAGGCATTCCTGACAGCAGAAGCTCTGACCAGTATTTCTCAGACTACGCTGCAAAACTTAAGCAATCTGGAAAAAGGCGAAACCTGCCCGAACGAACTGGTTTAATCTTGCCGCTCCCCTGCATTCCAGGGGAGCTGATTCAGATAATCCCCAATGACCTTTCATCCTCTATTCTTAAAATAGTCCTGAGTCAGAAACTGTAATTGAGAACCACAATGAAGAAAGTAGCCGCGTTTGTTGCGCTAAGCCTGCTGATGGCGGGATGTGTAAGTAATGACAAAATTGCTGTTACGCCAGAACAGCTACAGCATCATCGCTTTGTGCTGGAAAGCGTAAACGGTAAGCCCGTGACCAGCGATAAAAATCCGCCAGAAATCAGCTTTGGTGAAAAAATGATGATTTCCGGCAGCATGTGTAACCGCTTTAGCGGTGAAGGCAAACTGTCTAATGGTGAACTGACAGCCAAAGGGCTGGCAATGACCCGTATGATGTGCGCTAACCCGCAGCTTAATGAACTCGATAACACCATTAGCGAAATGCTGAAAGAAGGTGCACAAGTGGATCTGACCGCGAACCAGTTAACGCTGGCGACCGCAAAACAGACATTAACTTATAAGCTGGCGGATTTAATGAATTAATAGCTGCCACAGCTCCCGGCGGCAAGTGACTGTTCGCTACAGCGTTTGCCGTTGGGTAATGCACACATCCCAATCGCCGTACCATCCAGTTGACGGGCAACAGAAAGCGAACCGCCGATCATTGCACAATTTGCTTCTCCACTACTGGACATCGACGCTTTTAAACCTGGCGCTACGTGCGCGGCAGTCGCCTGCTGAACAGGTTCACTACTACACGCCGACAACAATAAAGCGGCACACCCTACCCAAAACGCTGCTCGCATCTTTTCTTCCTCTGATCTTCAAGCCAAACGACACCGCCATAAATAATAGGCAGCACAGAGGGCGGCGTCGAGAGCTGTCCTGCGCGTTGCCCCGCATTTTTACTTTTTTATGGCTATTTTTTTGCCCTCTGTTTGATCAAAACATTCATTACGCTGATGTGGGGGACACAAAAGCGAAAATGCAGAAGAAAGCCATTTGCTAAAATTGAAAGATTACTACTGGGCGCGCAGCAATTTCGTGCGCCCCTCATTTGCGCAATGTAAGGGTGTCATATGATTACTATTGACGGTAATGGCGCGGTTGCTTCGGTCGCATTTCGCACCAGTGAAGTTATCGCCATCTACCCTATTACCCCCAGTTCCACGATGGCAGAACAGGCTGATGCCTGGGCCGGAAACGGCTTAAAGAACGTTTGGGGAGACACACCACGCGTGGTTGAAATGCAGTCGGAAGCGGGTGCTATCGCTACCGTGCATGGCGCTTTGCAGACGGGTGCCCTTTCAACATCGTTTACGTCATCGCAGGGTTTGCTGCTGATGATCCCGACGCTGTACAAACTGGCAGGCGAACTAACACCGTTTGTCCTGCATGTAGCGGCACGTACCGTTGCCACACATGCACTCTCTATTTTTGGCGATCATTCCGACGTTATGGCGGTGCGCCAGACGGGTTGCGCGATGTTGTGTGCAGCAAACGTCCAGGAAGCGCAAGACTTTGCTCTCATTTCGCAAATCGCGACGCTGAAAAGCCGCGTGCCATTTATTCATTTCTTTGATGGTTTCCGCACGTCCCACGAAATCAATAAAATTGTCCCGCTGGCCGATGACACGATTCTTGATCTCATGCCGCAGGTCGAAATTGATGCTCATCGCGCCCGGGCACTCAACCCGGAACATCCGGTGATCCGCGGTACGTCCGCCAATCCTGACACTTATTTCCAGTCTCGCGAAGCCACCAACCCATGGTACAACGCGGTCTATGACCATGTTGAACAGGCGATGAATGATTTCTCTGCCGCGACAGGTCGTCAGTATCAGCCGTTTGAATATTACGGGCATCCGCAAGCGGAACGGGTGATTATCCTGATGGGCTCTGCCATTGGCACCTGTGAAGAAGTGGTTGATGAATTGCTAACCCGTGGCGAAAAAGTTGGCGTGCTGAAAGTTCGCCTGTACCGCCCCTTCTCCGCTAAACATTTACTGCAAGCTCTGCCGGGATCCGTACGCAGCGTGGCGGTACTGGACAGAACCAAAGAACCCGGTGCCCAGGCAGAACCGCTCTATCTGGATGTAATGACCGCACTGGCAGAAGCCTTTAATAATGGCGAGCGCGAAACTCTGCCCCGTGTCATTGGTGGGCGCTATGGTCTTTCATCCAAAGAATTTGGCCCAGACTGTGTACTGGCGGTATTTGCCGAGCTCAACGCGGCTAAACCGAAAGCGCGCTTTACGGTTGGTATTTACGATGATGTGACCAATCTGTCACTGCCGTTGCCGGAAAACACCCTGCCAAACTCGGCGAAACTGGAAGCCTTGTTTTATGGCCTTGGTAGTGATGGCAGCGTTTCCGCGACCAAAAACAATATCAAGATTATCGGTAATTCCACGCCGTGGTACGCACAGGGCTATTTTGTTTACGACTCCAAAAAGGCGGGCGGCCTGACGGTTTCTCACCTTCGAGTGAGCGAACAGCCGATTCGTTCCGCTTATCTCATTTCCCAGGCTGATTTTGTTGGCTGCCACCAGTTGCAGTTTATCGATAAATATCAGATGGCTGAGCGTTTAAAACCTGGCGGCATTTTCCTGCTCAACACGCCGTACAGCGCAGATGAAGTGTGGTCGCGCTTGCCGCAAGAAGTTCAGGCCGTGTTAAACCAGAAAAAAGCGCGCTTCTATGTGATTAACGCGGCGAAAATCGCCCGCGAATGTGGCCTGGCGGCCCGTATTAATACCGTCATGCAGATGGCTTTTTTCCATCTGACGCAAATTCTGCCTGGCGATAGCGCCCTCGCAGAATTGCAGGGTGCGATTGCCAAAAGTTACAGTAGCAAAGGCCAGGATCTGGTGGAACGCAACTGGCAGGCTCTGGCGCTGGCGCGTGAATCCGTAGAAGAAGTTCCGTTGCAACCGGTAAATCCGCACAGCGCCAATCGACCGCCAGTGGTTTCCGATGCCGCCCCTGATTTCGTGAAAACCGTAACCGCTGCGATGCTCGCCGGGCTTGGTGACGCCCTCCCCGTTTCGGCGCTGCCGCCAGACGGCACCTGGCCGATGGGCACTACGCGCTGGGAAAAACGCAATATCGCCGAAGAGATCCCCATCTGGAAAGAGGAACTCTGTACCCAATGTAACCACTGCGTTGCCGCTTGCCCACACTCAGCTATTCGCGCAAAAGTGGTGCCGCCTGAAGCGATGGAAAACGCCCCTGCCAGCCTGCATTCGCTGGATGTGAAATCGCGTGATATGCGCGGGCAGAAATATGTCTTGCAGGTGGCACCGGAAGATTGCACCGGTTGTAACCTGTGCGTCGAAGTTTGCCCGGCGAAAGACCGTCAGAATCCAGAGATTAAAGCCATCAATATGATGTCTCGCCTGGAACATGTCGAAGAAGAGAAAATCAATTACGATTTCTTCCTCAACCTGCCAGAAATCGACCGTAGCAAACTGGAACGTATTGATATTCGTACATCGCAGCTGATTACACCGCTGTTTGAATATTCAGGTGCTTGCTCCGGTTGTGGCGAGACGCCGTATATTAAATTACTGACTCAGCTCTATGGCGACCGGATGTTGATCGCTAACGCCACTGGCTGTTCTTCAATTTATGGCGGTAACCTGCCCTCTACACCGTATACCACCGATGCCAACGGTCGTGGGCCGGCATGGGCGAACTCTCTATTTGAAGATAATGCCGAATTTGGCCTTGGTTTCCGCCTGACGGTCGATCAACACCGTGTCCGCGTGCTGCGTCTGCTGGATCAATTTGCCGATAAAATCCCGGCGGAATTACTGACGGCGTTGAAATCAGACGCCACGCCAGAGGTTCGTCGTGAACAGGTTGCAGCTTTACGCCAGCAACTCAACGATGTTGCCGAAGCACATGAACTGCTACGTGATGCAGATGCACTGGTGGAAAAATCAATCTGGCTGATTGGTGGTGATGGCTGGGCTTACGATATCGGCTTTGGCGGTCTGGATCATGTATTGAGTTTGACGGAAAACGTCAACATTCTGGTGCTGGATACGCAATGCTATTCCAACACCGGTGGTCAGGCGTCGAAAGCGACACCGCTGGGTGCAGTAACTAAATTTGGCGAGCACGGCAAACGTAAAGCGCGTAAAGATCTTGGCGTCAGTATGATGATGTACGGTCATGTTTATGTGGCGCAGATTTCTCTCGGCGCGCAGCTGAACCAGACGGTGAAAGCGATTCAGGAAGCGGAAGCGTATCCGGGGCCATCGCTGATCATTGCTTATAGCCCGTGTGAAGAGCATGGTTACGATCTGGCACTCAGCCACGACCAGATGCGCCAACTCACAGCTACCGGCTTCTGGCCGCTATATCGCTTTGATCCGCGTCGTGCCGATGAAGGCAAACTGCCGCTGGCCTTGGATTCACGCCCGCCGTCAGAAGCACCGGAAGAAACGTTACTTCACGAGCAACGTTTCCGTCGGCTGAATTCGCAGCAGCCAGAAGTGGCAGAACAGTTATGGAAAGATGCTGCAGCTGATTTGCAAAAACGCTATGACTTCCTGGCACAAATGGCCGGAAAAGCGGAAAAAAGCAACACCGATTAAATGCTCTGGATAAGGATTATCCAATTCTAAAAAAAAAGCCCGGACGACTGTTCGGGCTTGTCTTTTTATATGTTGGAAAATCAGTGGCAATGCAATGGCCCAACAGAAAATAAAATCTGTGACAATAAAGGCATATAACCCGCGCAGAATAACGTATAGCAAATTAAAAGTATAATTTTTATTTTGTATGTATTATCTTCGATACATTCACCAGACTTATTATCATTTCAGAGGAATTATTTGATTAAGGTTTTACTTAAGGCGTAACAAATGATATTTATCGGCTAACTGAACTTCTCCTTTAGGATGTTTTCACTCCCCGAAATGGGGATAAAAGGCAAATAAAATAACTAAAGGATTTATTCAATGAAAAGCAAAGTACTGGCACTTTTAATTCCTGCCCTGCTCGCCGCAGGTGCTGCACATGCAGCCGAAGTTTATAATAAAGACGGCAACAAATTAGATCTGTATGGCAAAGTTGATGGCCTGCATTATTTTTCTGATAATTCAGCGAAAGATGGCGACCAGAGCTATGCGCGTCTGGGTTTTAAAGGCGAAACCCAAATTAACGATCAACTCACTGGCTACGGTCAATGGGAATACAATATTCAGGCAAACAACACTGAATCTTCAAAAAACCAGTCATGGACCCGTCTGGCATTTGCCGGGCTGAAATTTGCAGATTACGGTTCTTTCGATTACGGACGTAATTATGGCGTAATGTACGACATCGAAGGCTGGACCGATATGCTGCCTGAATTTGGCGGTGACTCTTATACCAATGCAGACAACTTTATGACTGGTCGAGCCAATGGCGTCGCGACTTATCGTAATACTGATTTCTTCGGTCTGGTAAATGGTCTGAACTTCGCGGTGCAGTATCAAGGTAACAACGAAGGAGCCAGTAATGGTCAGGAAGGCACCAACAACGGACGTGATGTTCGCCATGAAAACGGTGACGGCTGGGGTCTTTCCACAACATATGATTTAGGCATGGGCTTTAGCGCTGGTGCGGCATACACCTCTTCTGACCGCACCAATGACCAGGTTAACCATACTGCGGCGGGTGGTGATAAAGCAGACGCGTGGACTGCTGGGCTAAAATACGATGCTAACAATATTTACCTGGCAACCATGTATTCAGAAACGCGTAATATGACCCCGTTTGGCGACAGCGATTATGCTGTGGCAAACAAAACCCAGAATTTTGAAGTCACTGCACAGTACCAGTTTGATTTTGGTCTGCGTCCGGCAGTCTCTTTCCTGATGTCTAAAGGCCGTGACCTGCACGCTGCGGGTGGTGCAGACAACCCGGCAGGTGTTGATGATAAAGATCTGGTTAAATACGCCGATATTGGCGCGACTTACTATTTCAATAAAAACATGTCCACCTACGTTGACTATAAAATCAACCTGTTGGATGAAGATGACAGCTTCTACGCTGCCAATGGCATCTCTACCGATGATATTGTCGCTTTAGGTCTGGTTTATCAGTTCTAAATCCTCCTGCCCGCTGTTATGGCGGGCTTTTTCTGCTTATTCTTCCTCCTTTGATCTAAATTAAAAATGTGAACTCCGTCATTACACAAAAAGTGTCATCTGGCGTTACACTTTATGCGGATACTAAAACAGGAGGTTTTATGAACAGAACGATTCTTGTCCCTATCGATATTTCCGATTCAGAATTAACTCAACGCGTGATTAGCCACGTTGAGGAAGAGGCAAAGATTGATGATGCAGAGGTTCATTTCCTGACGGTAATACCTTCACTGCCCTACTATGCCTCTCTGGGTTTAGCGTATTCCGCAGAATTACCGGCAATGGATGACCTGAAAGCGGAAGCCAAATCGCAACTGGAAGAGATCATTAAAAAATTTAAACTGCCAACCGACAGAGTGCATGTCCATGTTGAGGAAGGCTCGCCCAAAGACCGCATTCTGGAATTGGCGAAGAAGATCCCCGCTCATATGATCATCATTGCTTCCCATCGACCGGATATCACCACTTATCTGCTCGGTTCCAACGCCGCAGCTGTAGTGCGTCACGCAGAGTGCTCCGTGCTGGTTGTGCGCTGACACTAACGCCCGCACATTGCTGCGGGCTTTTTGATTCATTTCGCAAATGTGCTGACATTTTCCCCTCTAATCCGTACCATACACGCCACAGTTTTTTATATCAGATTTCTTATGCTGGGCGTTCCGGCATGACGCATACTCTTCTGATGCCATATAACGAATTGAGTCGCTTTTAAATGTCGCAAAATCAAGAAATTAGTAAGAAAGAACAATACAACCTGAACAAGTAAGGGCAAAAATCACAACTCTCTGACTCATAAGTATTTTACTTATTTTTCAATGTGTTAAATATCATCAGCGACAACAATAAGCTACGATAATCCACTCTTTTTTTGCCCCTTTTTTGCCCCTTTTGCAGCGTTTTGCCCCATTTTTGCCACCGAAAAAAATTCCAAAACGTCTCAATCAAAGTCAAACCAACCGCAGCACGTTCTTGCATACGACGTGACTGCGGTTTTTCAACTATTCAGATACATCACTCCCATCACATTCATTCCTCCGCATCAAAGGCATATAGGCTATATCACCTTGATATTTTTCTTCTTCAGATAAAAACTGTTATCTATGTATACTTTTAAACCCAATCCGTGTAGAGTCTCTGCATAAGATAGTTTGCAGTTGCCACTTCAGCTTGCGCCATAAACCGCCTGATTTTTGCCGCCACCTGTTAGCATTCCTGTATACCTGAAACGACAATGTTTATCTACGAACTTTAAGAACACCCAGGATAAAAATTGTCAACTATATCATATATAACACATTACTAATTCGAGGCTATATGAACAGCATACTGATAATCACTTCGCTCCTTATCATATTCAGCATTTTTAGTCATGCTCTAATAAAATTAGGGATTGGCATATCCAATAACCCAGACAAAACCGATGTATAAGTCAACATATCCTGAATCAGACATACAATATCGCAATGAAAATCAATAATATTTTAAGGAATATCTTCATGAAATCAAAAGACACCCTAAAGTGGTTCCCTGCGCAGCTTCCTGAAGTAAGAATTATCCTAGGGGATGCTGTAGTGGAAGTAGCAAAACAGGGAAGACCTATCAATACCAGAACATTGCTTGATTACATTGAAGGAAACATAAAGAAAACATCATGGCTGGATAACAAAGAATTATTACAAACAGCGATATCAGTTCTTAAAGACAACCAAAATTTAAATGGTAAAATGTAATATAATAAACTTACTTTTTTATCATTTTTCCACTTTAACAACATTTTGCTCCACTTTTCCACGACCAAACAACTTGAAATCTGGTTAAAATAACACGCAACACTATTCTTCTTCCTTGAGTCCGCCCGGAACTCGAAAAACAAACCGAGTTAAAGCCATTTTTCACAAAATCGATTTTGGGTCTCACCAAAATTACGGGGTTGCATACGCATTCGTTTATTTTCGAACGTGTACATACAAATATGCACAAAAATAATCATAATTATTTTCTGAGATGCATTATGATATGAACACCAATTTCGTATAGAGTCTCACTATGTCTCGAATTTTTGCTTACTGTCGGATATCAACGCTGGATCAGACCACCGAAAATCAACGCCGGGAAATCGAAAGTGCAGGTTTTAAAATCAAACCTCAGCAAATAATCGAAGAACACATTAGCGGCTCAGCAGCAACCAGTGAGCGTCCTGGTTTTAACCGGTTGCTTGCTCGCCTGAAATGTGGTGATCAATTGATTGTGACAAAACTGGATCGCCTTGGTTGTAATGCAATGGATATCAGGAAAACAGTGGAACAACTGACCGAAACAGGTATCAGAGTGCATTGCTTAGCATTGGGTGGCATTGACCTGACCAGTCCAACAGGAAAAATGATGATGCAAGTAATTTCAGCAGTCGCTGAATTTGAACGAGACCTTTTACTTGAACGCACTCATTCCGGGATAGTAAGAGCCCGCGGCGCAGGGAAACGTTTTGGTCGACCTCCTGTGTTAAATGAAGAACAGAAACAGGTGGTATTCGAACGAATTAAGTCAGGTGTAAGTATAAGTGCCATTGCCCGGGAATTCAAAACCTCGCGGCAAACCATTTTAAGAGCCAAAGCAAAACTTCAGACACCTGACATATAAAAAATAATCTCGGTGTGAGATGCTTTACGTCTTCCAAGCCCCCTTCCTTGCCGTAAATGGAAAGATACATCTAATTATAGAATTTATATGTTTTACCCTACGGCAGTGCTGGCCATTCAATATCCTGTGCAGTTGACGTATCAACACGGTTCAGCAATACCCGATACTTTTTCCATGCTTCCAGCAACGAGATTTCTTCCTCCGTTGCAATTTCCAGATCTGCAGCATCCTGAAGCGGCGCAATATGCTCACTGGCTACCTGCATCAGGTTGTTTTTTGTTTCTTCCGCCTCCCGGATCCGGAACAGTTTTTCTGCTTCCGTATCCTTCACCCAGGCTGTGCCGTTCCACTTCTGAAACTCCCCTTCCGGCGATAACCAGGTAACATTTTCCGGTAACGGACCGAGTTCAGAAATAAATAACGCGTTGCCGGAAGCCACGTCATAAACCGTTTTACCCCGATGATCTTCAACGAGATGCCACGATGACTCATCACTGTTGAAAACAGCCACGAAGCCAGCCGGAATATCTGGCGGTGCAATATCGGTACTGTTTGCTGGCAGACCTGTATGAGGCGGAATATATGCATCACCTTCACCAATAAATTCATTAGTTCCGGCCAGCAGATTATAAATTTTTATGGTCCGTGGTTGTTCACTCATTCTGAATGCCATTATGCAAGCCTCACAATATAGTTAAATGCGATGTTTTTGACGGTGTTTTCCGCGTTACCAGCAGCGTTAACGGTGATGGTGTGTCCATGTGAACCAATCGCAACGGAGTGCGTATGAGCACCAATACCGACAGTATGCGCGTGTGCACCTGCGCTTGCAGCAGTGCCGGACAGTGAGTGGGTATGTGCGCCAGCAGATGATGTTGCATAGTTTTGATTATGCACAACAGACAATCTTGTTGATGCACTACCAGCACCGGAGTTAGCACTAGCCGTGTTCACGTTGGCTAGTGAGTGTGTGTGTGCTCCAGCCGAGTTTGTAGAGCCGCTCACACTGTGTGTATGTGCCCCGGTGTTATTCGTGGATTTAGTGCCGTAATCAAACGACGATGTGGTTTTCGTCCCCAAATCTGTACTGGATGCGCTGGCGCTGTGGGTATGCGATTTAATGCCGTCCTGTTCCTGAGACAATACGGCCCGACCACTGGCAGGTTTGCCCTTAATCGTCCAGCCACGCATATCAGGGATCACGCCTGACGGATAAGCGGCTGCAAGTTTCGGGTAAGCAGATTTGTCAAAAGCCTGCCCCTGCATCAGGGCATAACCAGACGGAACGGTATCTGATGGCCACGGGATTGGTGCGCCGACTGGGTAGCTTTCTGGTGGAAGATTTTTCGAGGTATAAACTTCTGCCCAGTCTTCCTCAAAACCATAACCGTCTCTTGAAGAACGGTAGAACAGACCACCATTTCTGTAATGCGCCTTCATCTGCAGGGTCCGGCAACTTCCGACTCCGGTATAGAAGTTAACCAGAATATAGCTGTCGCCAGAGCGGGTGACATTGTAAGCGCCAGATTCGGCATTCCATGGAACGCCACCATCCGCATCGGCATATGTATCCGTTGCCCTTCTGGCAAAAGCAGCCACATGCGCGGCGGTTAAAGTAATATCTTTGGAACCATCAAACTCAACACCAGAAACCCGTCTTGGCGTTTGCAGCTTTGTTGCTGTTAATGCATTACCGTTCAGACTTGCGGACAGTTTGGTTCCAATAACCAGTTCGCCGGTTGCGTTATCAATAGCAAACGGTCTTAATGTATTCCAGCCACCATAAACATCACCTTGATTGGTAAGCAGCAGGTAAGTTTTAGCGCCATCATTACGCCATAATGCACCATACTCCCCACCTATCATTCGAATCTGATTACCACCACGCGCTACAATTTCGTCTGTGGCAAAAAGTTTTTTGCACGACAAGTTATCGTTAACGATTAACGAATGAGACTCATAAAAACCACGCCCACTCTTAAAATCAAGGATAACGTCCGCCGCGATACATTCAGTCGCCGGATTTGTTGCCCCAAACTTATAGGTCGTATCATTAACAACGAGATCAGCACCAGGTGCGGATATTGACAGGCCATCTTCAATAAACGCAAAAACAGGGAAAGCAGCGCCATCAACATAGAACACAGAGCGCAAATCATCGCCCTTATTACTCATCATTATTGAGTGAATGGCTCGTTCATTGTTTTGATATTGCCAGAACATGCCATAAGCATAACGCCCCCTGTCAGTCCAGCCACCAGGCATAACAAATCCGTTAAACTCGCAGTTATTCATCGGATCGCCTGCGGTTCGCGTTGCCGTGGTGATAATGACTCTTGATGCCAGTTCGCTTACTGAGCCAGCAGAACGCATAACAACAACAGGGTAATATTTTCCAGATGTTGCACCTGCAGGAGCGTTAACCCGCACATAACGCATACCACGCTTATCAGCAAAGTCTGTTTTACTGACCGCGTTAATGTTGTTCAGGAAGCATCCCTTATCGGGTATATCAGCGCCGTTCTGGTCTTTCTGCAGACGTTTCTCTGCATTGTCATAGGCTGATTTTACTGCCTTTGGCGTTGCCGCCAGCGTTTCAGACGTACTGTTGGTCGCACTGCTGAGCTGTACTATCCCCTTTTTCGTCGTACTTGCATCCTCAAGCGCCACGGCGGATGCAATATCCTCTGCCCGTTTAGCTGCTGTCTCGGCGCGCGTTGCCGCGGATTCCGCCGTACTTTTGCTCTGAGCTGCCGCCGTCGCACTGCCAGCAGCCTCTGTCGCCTTCGTGGATGCCGTCGTGGCGCTGCTCTTCGCTGCTGACGCTTGTCTGGTCGCCTCATCTTTTGAAGCAGACGCCGATGATGCCGATGACGCCGCCGAACTGGCTGACGATGCGGCAGCCGTTTTTGAGGATTCTGCGCTTGTTTCCGACGCTTTCGCGTTCGTTTCGGATGTCTTCGCTGCGGAAGCAGACCTCGCTGCTGCGCTGGCCTGTTCAGTGGCTTCGCCAGCCTTCGTTGTGGCTGTTGAAGCAGACGATGCGGCGCTTTCTGCCGATTTTCCGGCGGCGGTGGCACTGGCTGAGGCCTGCCCGGCACTTGTTGACGCTGCACTGGCAGACGACGCAGCCGCTGTTTTTGAGCCTGCCGCAGCCGAGGCGCTCTGTCCCGCTGCCGTTTCAGAAGACCTGGCGTTCGTCTCGGACGTTTTTGCCGCCTTCGCGGAATTTCCTGCCGCCGTTGCCGAGGAAGCTGCACTACTGGCGCTTGATGATGCGTTCGTTTCTGATGATTTTGCCGCTTCTTTTGAGGCCGCCGCATCCCGGGCCGAGGTCGCAGCTTCTGATGCCTTCGTGGTCGCGGTGGATGCAGATGTGGCTGCTGATTGTAGTGACGCTGAAGCATTCGTTTCTGACGTTTTCGCCGCACCGGCACTGGTGGCCGCCGCGCTTTTTGAGGACTCTGCAGCGGCAGCACTTTTTGATGCTTCAGTGGCCTTTGTTGATGCCGTTCCTGCGCTGGAAGACGCTGACTGAGCCGACGACGCGGCCTGTCCGGCTGACGTGCTGGCTGCGCGTGCTGAGTCCGCAGCATCAGCCGCATGGGTTGCCGCCTCACGGGCTGATGTGCTGGCATCACTGGCTGACTTCTTCGCGGCTGCCGTGTTCTGTGCCACCGCGGACGCGTTACGCGCCACCTCTTCCACCATCAGTTCAAAACGGCGCAGTGCCTCCGGACGGGCATCATCCTCCGTCATGGCACCGAGAAAATCATTCAGCGTACCGGGTTGAGAATCTTCATACACGGTAATGGTCCCGGCATGTGACGGCGGGAATCCTTCCACCAACAGAATAACGCTGTACTGACCGTACTCAACGTCCATGCTGTAACGCCCGGCTTCATCCGGATTTTCTGAGGCCAGCGTGTTCACCACCACCGTGGTGCTGTTACGTTTTGCTTTCAGCTGGATTGTGCAGTTCTGTACCGGTTTTCCTGTGCCGTCTTTCAGTACACCTGAAATCTTTACTGCCATATTCACCCCACAAAAAAGCCCGCCTGAACCGGCGGGCTGTCATAACACTGTGTTACCTGGCTAATCAGAACTTATAACCGACACCCACGATGAAACCGTCAGTGCGCCAGTCGCCACTGCCGGGGCCTTCATAAGCAATATCAATGGCCACGGATTCGGTCGGGTTAAACTGCACGCCAGCTCCCCACGCCAGAGACGTGTTGCTGTGGCGACCGTCATCACTTCCGGTCAGCACGTCGTGCGTTTTCCCCTTGGGAAGGTGCGAACAAGTTCCTGATATGAGATCATCATATTCATCCGGAGCGCATCCCAGAGGGACATCATGAGCCATCAACTCACCTTCGCCGATAGTGAATTCAGCACTAAGCGCCGTCAGACCCGAAAAGAGATTTTCCTCTCCCGCATGGAGCAGATTCTGCCATGGCAGAATATGACCGCTGTCATCGAGCCGTTTTATCCCAAGGCGGGCAATGGCCGACGGCCCTATCCGCTGGAGACCATGCTGCGTATTCACTGCATGCAGCATTGGTACAACCTGAGCGACGGTGCCATGGAAGATGCCCTGTACGAAATCGCCTCCATGCGCCTGTTTGCCCGATTATCCCTGGATAGCGCCCTGCCGGATCGCACCACCATCATGAATTTCCGCCACCTGCTCGAGCAGCATCAACTGGCCCGTCAATTGTTCAAGACCATCAATCGCTGGCTGGCCGAAGCAGGCGTCATGATGACCCAAGGCACTTTGGTGGATGCCACCATCATTGAGGCACCCAGCTCTACCAAGAACAAAGAGCAGCAACGCGATCCGGAGATGCATCAGACCAAGAAAGGCAATCAGTGGCACTTTGGCATGAAGGCCCACATTGGTGTCGATGCCAAGAGTGGCCTGACCCACAGCCTGGTCACCACCGCGGCCAACGAGCATGACCTCAATCAGCTGGGTAATCTGCTTCATGGAGAGGAGCAATTTGTCTCAGCCGATGCCGGCTACCAAGGAGCGCCACAGCGCGAGGAGCTGGCCGAGGTGGATGTGGACTGGCTGATCGCCGAGCGTCCCGGCAAGGTAAAAACCTTGAAGCAGAATCCGCGCAAGAACAAAACGGCCATCAACATCGAATACATGAAAGCCAGCATCCGTGCCAGGGTGGAGCACCCGTTTCGCATCATCAAGCGGCAGTTCGGCTTCGTGAAAGCCAGATACAAGGGGCTGCTGAAAAACGATAACCAACTGGCGATGTTATTCACCCTGGCCAACCTGTTTCGGGTGGACCAAATGATACGTCAGTGGGAGAGATCTCAGTAAAAACCGGAAATAACGCCAGAAATGGTGGAAAAAATAGCCTAAATAGGCTGATTCGATGTGTTTGCGGGAAAAAAATCGGCCCAGATCCGCGAAATTTTAATCAGCGAGTCAGCTTGGGAAGAAATGACCTGCTTATTCGCACCTTCCCTTGTTGTCAGTTACGCGGAGATAATCCCCGGAGAAAGTCGACACACGGCTGTAAGCCATACCCGCCATCGCATACGCGCTGAACCATTCATTCACGCGCACAGACGGCCCCACCATCACGCTGAACCAGCGGTTACGCACGGAATCTTCATGCCAGCGGGTATCGCTGTAACGGGTAAGCTGGCGATTCTTGTCTCCTGCATAGCTGAATGGCCGCCCTGCTGCATTAACACCATAAATGGCGACTGACCAGTGGACAACCCAACAACAATATCCGTCATTTGTGCAGGCAACATGCGCATAGCAAAAGCCGTTTGTTTTGCCGACATTCCGGTTTTGCTTAATTGTGATTGAGTAACCTCAAGCTCACTCCGCATAGCACGAAGTTTTCCAGAAAGCTCCTCATACATTTCAGGAGAAAGCATCCCCTTAGCTTTTGCTTCATTGAGCTGTTTCTGTTGTTCTACCAGACGATTAAAAGCAGTTCCGACAGGATCAAGTTGAGCAATCAGACGTTGCAAAGCAACAACCTGTTCATCATGCGCTTTTGCTGCTTCTCGCTCTGCCTGAGCCTCTCCGGTAAGCTCTCGCCGTGTTTCCTGTATTTTTCGGCTATAATTCTCAAACTGAGAACCATTTATTTTCCCGGATGCAAACGCAGCATTAAGTTCATCATGCTGTTGTTCAAGATTTCTTAGCGCCGCAGCCAGAGGGTCGATCTTGTCCAGCATTCTTTGAAAGGCCTGAGCCTGCGCTTCCTGCTGAGCGGCAGCAAGTTTTCCGGCCTTCTCGGCTTCTCTCTGCGCTTGCGCAACCCCGCTCAATTCCTCTGTGGTTTCATTAAGTTTACGGACAAGAAATTCATATTCTTCTTTATCAATAAGCCCTTTATCGAAAAATTTCTTTAATTCAGAATAGCGTCGACCGACAGTATCAATTGCGGCACCAACTGGATCAATAGCTGCTTTTAATTTTGCGAGCGCGTTCTTCTCATCTTCTGTTGCCTTAGTCACTTTCCCTGCGCTATTTGCAGCAGTTTCCCCAGCCTGCGTCATTTTGACTAATGAGGAGGTCAGATTGTCAGCATTATTTTTCGCTCCAGTGCTATCAATAATTATTGCGAGACGCGAGGTTTGCTCTGCCATTTATTAAAACTCCTGACAACAAAAAACCCACCGCGAAGTGGGTTTCAGGCGACATAATAGTAGATATAGCGATTACGAGGCCACGCAATGCTTTTCTCCAGGAGCATCATCGATTTAATTAAAGACACCATCACATCTCTGTAACAGAGTGTACGTAATTAACAACTACACACACTGCTCCTGAAAATACTGGTCATCCAGTGCAAAGATCACTGCTTCAAATTCATCGCGCTCAATCAATACCGGATGAGTGGCTAAATATTCATTTATCTCTGTCAGAGATAAAGGCAAAGGCACCCCAGCCATTCCAGCATAACGTCGGGCACGGGATATTACCGAATAGGCGTACAACAACTCCTTAAGCACCGGGTCTATTTCTGGTTCCGGTATCGGTGGCAACCTGAGTTTTTCTCGCTTCCATCTTGCCTTTTCCCCCCTTTCTCCCCCGAACTCCGATAACCACCGCTGGGCAGCTATGGCTTTTTTATCGTATCCTGCTTCTGCTGCTCTTTACCCTGGGCGATGCTGGCTGCTTCTGCAAGGATCTGCCAGTACAACTCTGGATTCTGCTTAAGCAGCGCGATCCCTCGTTCTGCCGTATATTCCAGTGCAACCTCAACACCATTAACCAGTTCACCAACCCCTTTCCAGTCTTTCAGCAGATAACGAGCGGCATTATCAATGAGTAAATCATCAACAGAATCCACCTCGGAAACCTTTGAAATATCAAACTCCTTCGTTCCGACGTGCAAACTGGCATCCATTTTCTCAATGTGGCGACGGATTAATGCATTACGGGAGCGATACTGATCGTTATCGCTGCTTCTGCTCATCCGTCAGGCCAGACAGAACAATGACCGGAACAGAATCCATTTTGAGCATTTCAGCCGCCATAACACGACCGTGACCCGCAATAATTTCGCCCTTTTCGTCAATCAGCACCGGATTAGTCCAGCCGAATTGCTTAATACTTTCTACCAGTTGTGCCACCTGCTCAGTACTGTGCGTCCTGGCGTTGTGCGCATACGGTGACAATTCTTGTAATGGGCGATAGACTATCTTTAATTTCTCGCTCATACAGCCTTGCTTTATGAATAAAACGCACCCCAGCAGCCAGTGCTACTGGGGACGGAGGTGTTGCTGGTAAAGTTAGGTATTGGATCAATGAGTGAGTCAACATAATATTAAACTCACAATTATAAATCAGCCATATATTAGGAGCGCCAAAAAAAACCTGAAAACAATATAATAACAGGATAAATTTCAAGGCGACCAAGAATCATAGCTATGCACATTAAGCATTTTGCAATGTCATTAAGCACTCCGAATGACGATGCAGTAGCCCCAAAACCTAATCCCATATTATTAATACATGCAGCCACTGTTGCAAATGATGTAAGAAAATCATATCCCATACCATTTAACACCAGTATAAAAAACACCGTGAAGAGAGTATAAAGAAAAAAGAAACTCCATACAGACCTCATTACACGATCTGTAACTATCTTCCCTCCTACATTTACACTCAACAACGCTCTGGGATGAGAAAGCTGATTTATCTCGTGTTTGCTTTGTTTGAAAAGTATAAGAAATCGAAGTGACTTAATTCCACCACAAGTTGAACCTATACATCCCCCAAAGAAACTTGACAACAGCAAAAACACTATCGTGTGCGTGGGCCAACTTGCATAATCCTGCGTAGCTAAACCATTATCAGTGAGCATGGAGCTGGCAAGAAAAAACGAATGAATAAAACTTCCATGCAAGTCATACATACCTATATGCCAGACCTGGAAAGAGGTAACAATGATCACCCCTAAGGCTATTAACAGAAAGAAACGAAGTTCAATATCTCTGATTAAAGGTTTTATCGTTTTCCTGCTAATAACAATATACCAAAGAGTGAAGTTGAAAGCCGATAGCAGGGAAAAAGAACCAGCCACCAGCTCAACCAAATAGTTATTAAAATATCCGATACTCTCGCTATGAGTTGAGAAACCACCAAGCGAAACTGTGGAAATCCCGTGACAAATAGCATCAAACAAAGGCATTCCTGCAAGTCTATAACAGACAATACAAGCAATACCTAATAAAGAATAAGTTATCCACAGTGTCCGTGACGTATCGGCCAGGCGGGGAGTGAGTTTGTCATCCTTAAATGGCCCCGGCATTTCTGACTGATAAAGCTTTGCACCACCAATACCCAATAATGGCAATACAGCAACCGCCAGAACAATAACTCCTAAACCACCTATAAAATTTAACTGTGACCGATAGTACAAATATGCCCGAGGTAATGAACTAACATCATCAATTACAGTTGCTCCTGTTGTTGTTATTCCAGAAACCCCTTCAAACAGAGCATCAATGAACGTTAAATTAAGTTCTGAGTCAATCCATAAAGGGAATGCACTAATAACAGAAAACAAAATCCAAAACATTACAATTATAATAAACCCATCACGGGTACGTAATTGAATGCCAGATTTCTTAGTTGTATACCACGCTCCGCCACCAATGCAAAAAAATATAACGAAAGTTATAAAGAAAACAAACAGGCTTTTTTCTTTATAAAACAATGCTACAACCATTGGTGGCAACATTGAAAGACTATAGAGCCAAACCAGGAACCCACACATATGAGTAACAACTCTTACATGAGATGTATTCATATCTAAATATTCTTTCAATTATAACCACCTTGCTGCAATATTATGATTATACTGTATAAAATTTAACTCCTCTTAGATCTTACTTCACTGTTCCTTATGAAACAATCATCAAAATGAATCATATTGTAGTTAAGATTTTACTTTAAACACTGCTCGGTTATGTATTGCTGAGCACCTTCAAGTTGGGCCTGCATCATTACCAGTCGTTCCCGGAGGGTGAAATAATCCCGTTCAGCGGTGTCTGCCAGTCGGGGGGAGGCTGCATTATCCACGCCGGAGGCGGTGGTGGCTTCACGCACTGACTGACAGACTGCTTTGATGTGCAACCGACGACGACCAGCGGCAACATCATCACGCAGAGCATCATTTTCAGCTTTCGCATCAGCTAACTCCTTCGTGTATTTTGCATCGAGCGCAGCAACATCACGCTGACGCATCTGCATCTCAGTAATTGCCGCGTTCGCCAGCTTCAGTTCTCTGGCATTTTTGTCGCGCTGTTCTTTGTAGGCGATGGCGTTATCACGGTAATGATTAACACCCCATGACAGGCAGACGACGATGCAGATAACCAGAGCGGAGATACCGATGCTGCTTTCGGCTCTGCTGGTAAATTATCGCCCGGTATGCAGTAACGAAATTTACCGCCCTGATTTACGCGAATCAGACGACCTTTGCTGATTGCCATTGCCAGCGTTGAAGCCACTTTGCGTGATGTGGTACCAAACAATGTAGCCAGCTCATCAGCCGTTTGTGGTCCTCGTTGTTCAATCGTCGCGGTTAAATCGCACTCTGAGATTTTCGCTACTGTTGCTGTGGTGATTTCTTCCGGCAGTTCTGCCTGCGCTGGCTGTTCCTGCTGAACATTGTTATCAGCCACACGCCAGGTGTACGCGCTTTTATCAACAAAACCAGCCTTTTTCAGTTCCCATAGTTCGTTCAGCACTTCTTCACGACTGATATCAAGTCGCGCAGCAAGTTCTATGGATGTGGCTTTTCCCATTGCTTTCAGTGCGTCAAAAACAGTCTCCATTAAATTTTTCTCCCGGTAAAAATTACTTCGCAATTCCTGGCTGGACGACATTCGGACGCCAGCTCTCCCAGTTAAAATTCACCCATCGCCCGCCGTTCATGGTCATGCGATCCATAATCCGCTCGCCGAGCAATGTTTTCATGGCCTCATAGTTCAGGTTTGTCAGCATCCCCACGCTGCGCATCGACGCTGTCCGGCGATCAACAATCTGGTGCAGTACCACCTGCTCGTTTTTCGTCTCGCGCTGAATGCCAATTTCATCAAGAACCAGCAGATCCACTTCGCACAGTTCCCGCAAAAATTTTTCGCCTGACTGCCCATCGTCATAGCTGGCGTGCAGGGCACTCATAACATCAGCCACGGTAACCACAATCACTGTCTGACCGTCTTTCAGCAGGCGATTCCCGATAGCTGCCGCTAAGTGGTTCTTCCCGGTACCAGGTTTTCCGCTGAACGCAAAATTTGTACACCCGGTCATCAGTTCATCAGCGATGGATTTCGCCTGACTCAACGCGTATCGCTGCCCTTCGTTCTGCACCTGGTAATTCGAAAACGAGCATTTGCGGTGCAATGGCTGGATGCCAGAGCGATTCAGAATTTTTTCCACCCGCAACTGACGATTCTGACGGTTGATCTCCTCACAACGTTTCTGGCCTTCGGAAAGTTGCCACTCGCGCCACTCCGCTACCGTCTTGAATGGCGCGGTTACATGTGACGGGGCCAGTCTGCGGATACGTTCAAGAACATCGCCTGTCGCAATATTTTTCATGGTCAGTTACCCCCTGAAGCCTGGCGGGATCGCACTATCCGGTAACGAGACGGTGTTAACCTGTCGGAGTAACGTCTCAGGTCGAACACCTTTCGGCGCGAACAAGCCCTGGTATTCATTGGCGATGCTGTGTCGAATCACCTGCTCAGGTGAAAAACCCTGCTGGCGGAATTTTTCCAGCTCCCGTATCGCCCCGTTAGCGCCCTGCTCCGTTCGAATCGGTTTTCGCAATGCCTGGCGAAATTCAACCCACTCACGCCAAAGCGAGACAGAAATCCAGTTCGGCAAAGTAATATCCAGAGGGTCAAACTTTTTGACACCTCGATTCCCCCGGGGGGGATTTAGGGGGGGATCTGTTTTTAGATCTTTATCTGTATCTTTATTAGTTGCCTTTGTGTTGACATCATGTTCAAACACCACTTCAACATCTGTTTGAACACCTGTTAAATTTCTCTCTTGTTTTGTTTGAACATCTGCTTCCTTTCTGCTTCTTCTGGCCTGAACAGATGCTTTTCCTGCGGCTGATTTTTTGGTTAATTTTTCCCTGACTGATGCCAGATCTTCCTCAATCCGAAGATGCACCCATTCCTCGCCGTTATCGCAAAAAAACTCCTGCAAGGATGGTTCAACATCAGCCCATCGCTCGTTAGTCAGACGGGCAATTTTTGCCAGCCTGTTTTTAGGTATTGGCTTTCCTGTTTGCCAGTAATTGAACATCAGCAACAAATACGCACCATGCTCCTCTGCTGACAAATGCATGGTGTCAGCCAGGTAATCAGCTATGTACAGTTGCATGTATGGTAATGCGGCCATAATTGCCCCGTATGATGCTGCCCGGTGGCTTAGAATAAGCACAAACAGCATGGAAACTTTTGCTTAATGAACAATGACAGAATCGTCGGAAGAACCGCCGCCGCTGAAATGCGCTTTCCGGTAAACGGCTTGGACTGCATCATCATGCGCATCAATTGCCGTACTTAACGCTTCCTGCGCCGCCAGTAATGCACGGCGTTCCAGGGTATCGAAGATGCAGAGTCGGTGACGCAGCTCGCGCGGAAGGATTGCCAGAATTGCTGGGATCAGCTTCTGAATTTTTTCTCTTTGCGTTTTCGTTTCACCTTTCAACCAACGGTGATAGATATTCTGCTGATTGTTCCAGTCCTTGCCTGGAACCAGGGGCAATTCGCCGCCCCCCTGGCGCAGATATTCTTCAGTAATTGCATTGGCTACCCATGCCTGCCCTTTTTCGGCTGCTAGGGCAAACAACACTGATTCGATGTGCTCATGCTTGATTTTCATGAATCATTTGCCTCTTGATGTTTCAGGTATGATCAAATGAGGATTTGTTACTGTCATTTAGTTGCTTCACTGACATATTCTGCGAACAACATGCCGAACGTCGTAAATATGACCAGTCAATATCAGGACGAAGTTCTTCGCACAGAACCTCACCTCTTGTTGCACGTTCAATTGCTGGACATCTCTCGGCAGGCAATTGACGTACCCCTTTGATCCATTGATTTACGCTTGGAGGTGATACACCTAAAAGCCTAGCCATTGCTGATTGCCCACCGACAACAGCACAAGCTTGCTTGAATGAATAGTTCTCTTTTTTCATCGAATGAACTCCAAAAACACACAGAAATATTAGGCGACGCCTAACGCAATTGTCAATAGGCTGTGCCTAATGCAGTAAGGGTAGGGATTGCCTAATGTAATGCGCATAGGAGAATATTAAGCAATGCTTAGTGGTAAAGACTTAGGCCGAGCGATAGAGCAGGCCATTAACAAAAAAATCGCATCGGGATCCGTCAAATCAAAGGCGGAGGTCGCACGCCACTTTAAAGTCCAACCACCATCAATTTATGACTGGATTAAGAAAGGCTCTATAAGTAAAGATAAACTTCCAGAATTATGGCGTTTCTTTTCTGATGTTGTTGGTCCAGAGCATTGGGGGCTTAACGAATACCCCATACCAACCCCCACCAATTCAGATACAAAAAGTGAACTTTTAGATATAAACAACCTTTATCAAGCAGCCTCTGATGAAATAAGAGCGATTGTAGCTTTCCTGTTATCTGGAAATGCTACAGAACCAGATTGGGTTGACCACGATGTTCGCGCCTACATAGCAGCGATGGAAATGAAAGTGGGTAAGTATCTGAAAGCTCTTGAATCTGAACGGAAAAGCCAGAACATCACAAAAACTGGAACTTAAACTTATATGGTCTGACGGAAAACTCCTGGATTCCGTTATTTAACCCCCCCATCACTTTCTGCTGTCGCCATCACCTATTAGGTTACGCTCAAAACATTAGGCATAGCCTATTGACAATCAATTAGGCATTACCTATAGTTCCAGCATACCACCCACCCCGCCCCACAGAACGCCGGGCAATACTTCGAGTTACCAGGCAGTGGTAAGGGGTTAAGTAGCCAGCCCGAGGCGTATGAACATGACGGCGGGATTCAAATTTTGCAGTGCAGCAGTTAGTTCCGCCACCCGGCGTTAAGGGGAGAGATAAGATGGTGCATTACGAAGTAGTTCAGTATTTGATGGATTGTTGCGGTATCACTTACAACCAGGCTGTGCAGGCTTTACGCAGCAACGACTGGGATCTCTGGCAGGCAGAAGTCGCTATACGTAGCAACAAGATGTGAGATTCGCAAAATGCAAAAAATCGACCTCGGCAACAACGAATCCCTGGTGTGCGGCGTGTTCCCCAACCAGGATGGAACGTTCACTGCCATGACGTATACCAAAAGCAAAACATTTAAAACCGAAACTGGTGCGCGCCGATGGTTGGAGAAGCACACAGTAAGCTAACGATTAAAACGTCTACTCCTGCTGTTCCAGAATAACTTCATAAAATGGGAGTATTTTTCGGTGACGAGATAATAAGAACAGTTTGCGCTATCACTCTGATGTTGAATGATGCCCTTCCGTTCTAATTTTTTCATAACCGGGTTACGGCAAGGAGAAGTGATAATAAGATTTCCTGTTTTAAGGAAATCTTTAAATACAGCGATTTCTTTCTCAGATAAACGAAGCAATACTCGTTGCTCTGGTAGTAATGAATAATGCTTTTGAATATGTGCTCGCAATCTTGAGAAGGAAATGGCGACCACGAAAGAAAAGGCAAAAACGATAATCTGAAAGAGCCAAGGTATTTCAGTATAAGCATTGAATGCGACAGTAAACTCTTTCGGTATCAGCCAGAGAGTGAGACCAAAAATGATAATCGTATACATAAGTCTTTCGAGTGGCTCGTTAGCAAAAAGTTTCAACAATGGAGTAAATACATCCAACATATCAATAACTCTCAACTGTAAGGGTATTGAAATGTTAACACAAGCTCTCGCTGTAGGGGTATAGCCGAGACCACCGAAGCCCGGAGGTGGTGAAATAAAACCGGGCACAACACGAAGGCGCATTTCCGATATCCATAAAGAGTCGGTCTTGTCTGTTAAATTTAAATGGTGGGAGTGCGCCTCCGGTTGTAAATAACGACATTGCTGTGTGTAGTCCTGGCGGCATCAGTTTTTTTCTTGAAGTTCGGCTGATGTCCGCCCTTTTTAAAGTGAATTTTGTGATGCGGTGAATGCGGCTAAGCGCACGTGGCACAGTTAAAAGTCATGTTAGTCCTTATTGGTTTGGGTGGGAAAGCCGACTGTAATTGTTAACTGGTTGCAGTCACCTGGAGGCACCAGACACCGCATCAACAAAGTTCATTTGTAAAAATGGAGATAATTATGATTGCACATCACTTCGGAACTGATGAAATACCACGTCAGTGTGTGACTCCTGGCGATTATGTTCTTCATGAAGGCCGGACATATATTGCCTCGGCAAACAATATTAAAAAGCGAAAACTATATATTCGTAACCTGACCACAAAAACATTCATTACTGACCGCATGATTAAAGTCTTCCTCGGTCGTGATGGTTTACCTGTAAAGGCGGAGTCATGGTGATGACTAAGAAAATAAAATGTGCTTACCACCTTTGCAAAAAAGACGTTGAAGAAAGCAAAGCTATTGAAAGAATGCTTCACTTCATGCACGGGATTTTATCAAAAGACGAACCGAGAAAATATTGCAGTGAAGCTTGTGCCGAAAAAGACCAGATGGCACATGAACTTTAATTAATTGACTATTCGAAACTGAATTTATGCCAGAAATGGCAGGTATTCGCTCAACCTTAATTAAGGAGAAAAACATGATTACCAATTATGAAGCCACTGTTGTAACTACCGATGACATTGTTCACGAGGTGAATCTGGAAGGAAAGCGCATTGGCTACGTAATTAAAACAGAAAATAAAGAAACCCCATTCACTGTGGTTGATATCGATGGTCCATCAGGCAACGTAAAAACACTTGATGAAGGTGTCAAAAAAATGTGCCTGGTGCATATCGGAAAGAATCTGCCCGCAGAAAAAAAAGCCGAATTTCTGGCAACTCTAATTGCAATGAAATTAAAAGGTGAAATCTGAAAGAAATAGCCTGCGTATGGCGCAGGCTATGAACAGTGTGTATCCGGCAAGATCATTCACTGAACAAAACGAATTTTAATCTGAGTTGAGGTTAAAAAACAATGAGCACAAAACCACTCTTCCTGTTACGGAAAGCGAAAAAATCATCCGGTGAACCTGACGTCGTCCTGTGGGCAAGCAACGATTTTGAATCGACCTGTGCCACTCTGGACTACCTGATCGTTAAGTCAGGTAAAAAACTGAGCAGCTATTTTAAAGCTGTTGCCACGAATTTTCCTGTCGTTAATGACCTGCCCGCTGAAGGTGAGATCGATTTTACCTGGAGTGAACGCTATCAACTCAGCAAAGACTCCATGACATGGGAACTAAAACCGGGAGCAGCACCAGACAACGCTCACTATCAAGGCAATACCAACGTCAACGGCGAAGACATGACTGAGATTGAGGAGAATATGCTACTCCCAATTTCTGGCCAGGAACTGCCCATTCGTTGGCTTGCTCAACACGGCAGCGAAAAACCGGTAACGCACGTTTCACGCGACGGACTCCAGGCATTACACATTGCTCGGGCTGAAGAACTACCGGCTGTTACTGCCCTGGCTGTTTCCCACAAAACCAGCCTGCTCGACCCGCTGGAAATTCGCGAACTCCACAAACTGGTTCGTGACACTGACAAAGTTTTCCCTAATCCTGGTAATTCAAACCTGGGACTGATAACTGCTTTTTTCGAAGCATACCTGAACGCTGACTACACCGATCGAGGACTGCTGACAAAAGAGTGGATGAAGGGTAATCGTGTTTCACACATCACTCGCACGGCTTCCGGTGCTAATGCTGGCGGCGGAAACCTCACCGATCGCGGCGAAGGTTTCGTACACGATCTGACGTCACTGGCGCGCGACGTAGCCACTGGCGTACTGGCCCGTTCAATGGATCTGGACATCTATAACCTTCATCCGGCACACGCTAAACGCATTGAGGAAATTATCGCTGAAAATAAACCGCCCTTTTCTGTTTTCCGCGACAAATTCATCACCATGCCTGGCGGGCTGGATTATTCCCGCGCCATCGTGGTTGCGTCCGTAAAAGAAGCACCAATTGGGATCGAGGTCATCCCCGCGCACGTCACTGAATATCTGAACAAAGTACTGACTGAAACCGATCATGCCAACCCTGATCCGGAAATCGTGGATATTGCCTGCGGTCGCTCCTCTGCCCCGATGCCGCAGCGAGTAACAGAAGAAGGAAAACAGGATGATGAAGAAAAACCGCAACCATCTGGAACAACGGCAGTTGAACAGGGAGAGGCTGAAACAATGGAACCGGACGCAACTGAACATCATCAGGACACGCAGCCGCTGGATGCTCAGTCACAGGTAAATTCTGTTGATGCGAAATATCAGGAACTGCGGGCAGAACTCCATGAAGCCCGGAAAAACATTCCATCAAAAAATCCTGTCGATGACGATAAATTGCTTGCTGCATCACGTGGTGAATTTGTTGACGGAATTAGCGACCCGAACGATCCGAAATGGGTAAAGGGGATCCAGACTCGCGATTGTGTGTACCAGAACCAGCCAGAAACGGAAAAAACCAGCCCAGATATGAATCAACCTGAGCCAGTAGTGCAACAGGAACCGGAAATAGCCTGCAATGCCTGCGGCCAGACTGGCGGGGATAACTGCCCTGACTGTGGTGCGGTGATGGGCGACGCAACATACCAGGAAACATTCGATGAAGAGAGTCAGGTTGAAGCTAAGGAAAATGATCCGGAGGAAATGGAAGGCGCTGAACATCCGCACAATGAGAATGCTGGCAGCGATCCGCATCGCGATTGCAGTGATGAAACTGGCGAAGTCGCAGATCCCGTAATCGTAGAAGACATAGAGCCAGGTATTTATTACGGAATTTCGAATGAGAATTACCACGCGGGTCCCGGTATCAGTAAGTCTCAGCTCGATGACATTGCTGATACTCCGGCACTATATTTGTGGCGTAAAAATGCCCCCGTGGACACCACAAAGACAAAAACGCTCGATTTAGGAACTGCTTTCCACTGCCGGGTACTTGAACCGGAAGAATTCAGTAACCGCTTTATCGTAGCACCTGAATTTAACCGCCGTACAAACGCCGGAAAAGAAGAAGAGAAAGCGTTTCTGATGGAATGCGCAAGCACAGGAAAAACGGTTATCACTGCGGAAGAAGGCCGGAAAATTGAACTCATGTATCAAAGCGTTATGGCTTTGCCGCTGGGGCAATGGCTTGTTGAAAGCGCCGGACACGCTGAATCATCAATTTACTGGGAAGATCCTGAAACAGGAATTTTGTGTCGGTGCCGTCCGGACAAAATTATCCCTGAATTTCACTGGATCATGGACGTGAAAACTACGGCGGATATTCAACGATTCAAAACCGCTTATTACGACTACCGCTATCACGTTCAGGATGCATTCTACAGTGACGGTTATGAAGCACAGTTTGGAGTGCAGCCAACTTTCGTTTTTCTGGTTGCCAGCACAACTATTGAATGCGGACGTTATCCGGTTGAAATTTTCATGATGGGCGAAGAAGCAAAACTGGCAGGTCAACAGGAATATCACCGCAATCTGCGAACCCTGTCTGACTGCCTGAATACCGATGAATGGCCAGCTATTAAGACATTATCACTGCCCCGCTGGGCTAAGGAATATGCAAATGACTAAGCAACCACCAATCGCAAAAGCCGATCTGCAAAAAACTCAGGGAAACCGTGCACCAGCAGCAGTTAAAAATAGCGACGTGATTAGTTTTATTAACCAGCCATCAATGAAAGAGCAACTGGCAGCAGCTCTTCCACGCCATATGACGGCTGAACGTATGATCCGTATCGCCACCACAGAAATTCGTAAAGTTCCGGCGTTAGGAAACTGTGACACTATGAGTTTTGTCAGTGCGATCGTACAGTGTTCACAGCTCGGACTTGAGCCAGGTAGCGCCCTCGGTCATGCATATTTACTGCCTTTTGGTAATAAAAACGAAAAGAGCGGTAAAAAGAACGTTCAGCTAATCATTGGCTATCGCGGCATGATTGATCTGGCTCGCCGTTCTGGTCAAATCGCCAGCCTGTCAGCCCGTGTTGTCCGTGAAGGTGACGAGTTTAGCTTCGAATTTGGCCTTGATGAAAAGTTAATACACCGCCCGGGAGAAAACGAAGATGCCCCGGTTACCCACGTCTATGCTGTCGCAAGACTGAAAGACGGAGGTACTCAGTTTGAAGTTATGACGCGCAAACAGATTGAGCTGGTGCGCAGCCTGAGTAAAGCTGGTAATAACGGGCCGTGGGTAACTCACTGGGAAGAAATGGCAAAGAAAACGGCTATTCGTCGCCTGTTCAAATATTTGCCCGTATCAATTGAGATCCAGCGTGCAGTATCAATGGATGAAAAGGAACCACTGACAATCGATCCTGCAGATTCCTCTGTATTAACCGGGGAATACAGTGTAATCGATAATTCAGAGGAATAATTCAGCCTGGCGGTGTAATGCACCGCCAACTTGAAATATTTTTTATGAGAAAAATTATGAGATATGACAATGTTAAACCATGTCCATTTTGTGGTTGTCCATCAGTAACGGTGAAAGCCATTTCAGGATATTACCGAGCGAAGTGTAACGGATGCGAATCCCGAACCGGTTATGGTGGAAGTGAAAAAGAAGCACTCGAAAGATGGAATAAACGAACCACTGGAAATAATAATGGAGGTGTTCATGTATAAAATTACCGCCACTATTGAAAAGGAAGGTGGCACTCCTACTAACTGGACAAGATATTCAAAATCTAAACTAACGAAATCAGAATGCGAAAAAATGCTCTCAGGTAAAAAAGAAGCAGGCGTTTCCAGAGAGCAGAAAGTAAAACTGATAAATTTTAATTGCGAGAAACTTCAGTCCTCGAGAATTGCATTGTATTCAAATTAAAACTTCATAGCTGATTATTAATAATCAACATCGGGCGTCAATTTCAGTCTAACATTGGCGCCTGCCAGAGGTGATGCGATGGCACAAGTAATCTTTAATGAAGAGTGGATGGTTGAATACGGCCTGATGCTTCGCACTGGTCTGGGGGCCAGACAAATTGAAGCATACCGCCAGAACTGTTGGGTGGAGGGCTTCCACTTCAAACGAGTATCTCCTTTAGGTAAGCCAGACAGCAAACGAGGGATTATCTGGTACAACTATCCAAAGATAAATCAGTTTATCAAAGACTCATGATATGTCTAAATTACCAACAGGTGTCGAGATTAGAGGTAGATACATTCGCATCTGGTTCATGTTTCGAGGAAAACGATGTCGGGAAACATTAAAAGGCTGGGAGATTACAAACAGTAATATTAAAAAGGCCGGAAATTTAAGAGCGCTGATAGTTCATGAAATAAACTCCGGTGAATTTGAGTATTTAAGACGTTTTCCCCAGTCCAGCACTGGGGCAAAAATGGTGACAACGAGAGTCATAAAAACGTTCGGAGAGCTTTGTGATATCTGGACAAAAATTAAAGAGACAGAGTTAACAACAAACACAATGAAGAAAACGAAATCACAATTAAAAACACTCAGAATAATAATTTGTGAAAGTACCCCGATATCACATATTCGTTATAGCGATATCTTAAACTACCGGAATGAACTGCTGCATGGAGAAACGCTTTACCTGGATAATCCAAGATCCAACAAAAAAGGAAGAACCGTGCGCACAGTTGATAACTATATCGCCCTGCTCTGTTCGCTGTTGCGTTTTGCGTATCAGTCGGGATTTATATCAACCAAACCATTTGAAGGAGTAAAAAAATTACAGCGAAACAGAATAAAGCCTGATCCGTTATCTAAAACAGAATTCAATGCATTAATGGAAAGTGAAAAAGGACAGAGCCAGAACTTGTGGAAATTTGCCGTTTACTCAGGACTTCGTCACGGGGAACTGGCAGCTCTGGCGTGGGAGGATGTGGATCTCGAAAAGGGAATAGTGAATGTCAGAAGAAACCTGACGATACTTGATATGTTCGGTCCCCCAAAAACAAATGCCGGGATCCGAACAGTAACACTACTGCAGCCTGCTCTTGAAGCACTGAAGGAGCAATACAAACTGACCGGGCATCATCGCAAAAGCGAAATCACCTTTTATCATCGGGAGTACGGCAGAACCGAAAAGCAAAAACTGCATTTTGTTTTCATGCCCAGGGTGTGTAACGGAAAACAAAAACCTTATTACTCGGTAAGCAGTTTGGGGGCAAGGTGGAATGCAGCAGTAAAACGTGCTGGTATTCGCCGCCGTAATCCGTACCATACGCGGCATACTTTTGCCTGCTGGCTGTTGACGGCAGGAGCGAACCCGGCATTTATAGCCAGCCAAATGGGGCATGAAACTGCGCAGATGGTGTATGAAATTTACGGTATGTGGATTGATGACATGAACGACGAACAGATAGCCATGTTGAATGCGCGGTTATCGTAGTTGCAAAGTTTGCCCCCAATTTGCCCCATTTAGTACCAGAGAACTGAAATAATGCAAGAAAATCAACAAATTACAAAGAAAGAACAATACAACCTGAACAAATTACAAAAACGTCTGCGTCGTAACGTGGGCGAAGCCATTGCTGACTTCAATATGATTGAAGAAGGCGATCGCATCATGGTTTGCCTCTCCGGGGGTAAAGACAGCTATACCATGCTGGAGATTCTGCGCAATTTGCAGCAAAGCGCGCCAATCAATTTTTCGCTGGTGGCTGTTAACCTCGATCAAAAGCAACCGGGCTTCCCGGAACACGTTCTGCCCGAGTATCTTGAAAAGCTGGGCGTTGAGTACAAGATTGTTGAAGAGAATACTTACGGTATCGTGAAAGAGAAGATTCCAGAGGGCAAAACCACTTGCTCACTGTGTTCTCGCCTTCGTCGCGGTATCCTTTATCGTACCGCAACGGAACTGGGGGCGACGAAGATCGCGTTGGGTCACCATCGTGACGATATCCTGCAAACGTTGTTCTTAAATATGTTCTACGGCGGTAAGATGAAAGGTATGCCTCCGAAACTGATGAGCGATGATGGCAAACATATCGTTATTCGTCCGCTGGCCTACTGCCGCGAGAAAGATATTCAGCGATTTGCCGATGCAAAAGCGTTCCCGATTATTCCGTGCAACCTGTGCGGTTCACAGCCTAACCTGCAACGTCAGGTGATTGCTGACATGTTGCGTGACTGGGATAAACGTTATCCAGGGCGTATCGAGACGATGTTCAGCGCGATGCAGAATGTGGTGCCGTCGCATCTGTGCGATACCAACCTGTTCGATTTCAAAGGCATCACCCACGGTTCTGAAGTGGTTAACGGGGGTGATCTGGCGTTTGATCGCGAAGAGATCCCACTACAACCGGCGTGCTGGCAGCCAGAAGAAGATGAAAATCAGTTGGATGAGTTACGGCTGAATGTGGTTGAAGTGAAATAACCAGGATAGCGCCCGATGCGCAAGCGTATCGGGCTACTCTTATGGAGGCCGGATAAGACGCGGCCAGCGTCGCATCCGGCAATCCCGAATAAGATGTTTACTCTTGCACCCGGCAATTCAACATTTCATTATTTTAATAACCGCACCCGGCACGTTTTTCCTTTAATCTTCCCGCCCTGTAACTGTTTCCATGCTTTATGAGCAACAGCCTGACGGACCGCGACATAGACATGCGCCGGATGCACGGCGATTTTGCCAATATCTGCGCCATCAAGCCCGATATCTCCTGTCAGTGCACCTAATACATCACCCGGGCGCATTTTGGCTTTTTTCCCGCCATCGATACACAACGTTGCCATTTCTGCTTCCAGCGTCGCAATGGAACTATTAGCTGGCGGCGTTTGCCAGTTAAGTTTTATCTGCAACATGTCAGAAATGATATTGGCCCGCTGTGCTTCTTCCGGAGCACAGAAACTGATCGCCAGACCGCTATTTCCTGCACGAGCTGTACGACCGATGCGATGTACATGAACTTCAGGGTCCCACGCCAGCTCAAAGTTCACCACCAGCTCAAGCGATTTAATATCCAGACCACGCGCAGCAACATCAGTCGCGACCAGTACACGGGCGCTACCGTTAGCAAAACGTACCAGGGTCTGATCGCGATCGCGTTGCTCCAAATCGCCGTGTAATGACAATGCACTTTGCCCTACTTCATTCAGCGCGTCGCAGACAGCCTGGCAATCTTTTTTGGTATTGCAAAACACCACGCAAGAGGATGGCTGATGCAAGCTTAATAACCGTTGCAACAGAGGAATTTTGCCTTTGCTGGATGTCTCATAAAATTGTTGTTCAATGGGTGGCAAAGCATCTGTTGAGTCAATTTCAATCGCCAAAGGATCGCGTTGCACTCGTCCGCTGATTGCAGCGATGGCTTCCGGCCAGGTTGCCGAAAACAGAAGCGTCTGTCGAGATGCAGGCGCAAAACGGATGACATCATCAATGGCATCGCTAAATCCCATATCCAGCATGCGGTCGGCCTCATCCATCACCAGCGTATTCAACGCATCCAGTGATACCGTGCCTTTTTGCAGGTGATCCAGCAAACGCCCCGGCGTTGCCACGATAATATGCGGCGCATGTTGCAACGAATCACGCTGCATACCGAACGGTTGACCACCGCACAACGTCAAAATTTTGGTATTTGGCAGAAAACGCGCCAGCCGACGCAATTCACCTGCCACCTGATCCGCCAGTTCACGCGTAGGACACAGCACTAAAGCCTGGGTTTGAAATAGCGACGCATCAATTTGCTGTAACAAGCCGAGGCCAAAAGCCGCCGTTTTGCCGCTGCCGGTTTTCGCCTGCACGCGAACATCTTTTCCGGCAAGGATCGCCGGAAGCGCGGCGGCCTGCACCGGCGTCATGGTTAAATAACCCAACTCATTAAGGTTCGTGAGTTGGGCGGGAGGCAAAACATTCAGGGTAGAAAAAGCGGTCACAATCTATTCTCGTGGTCATCGACGCAAAGTTAGCAGGCGCGTATCCTCGCAGATCTACGCTCACGATGCGACAATTTAATCGGTTCTTCATCGGGTGGTGGGTCAGGCATGGGTTGCGGGCGAGGGATCGGATCGGGCACTGGAACAGGATCGCCAGGAATCGGTTCAGGGACAGGAATTTGCAAATAAATAAGTGTCGTCATATTTCCCTCTGGTCATTGGGTGGACTCTTAAAGGGTAGACGCTGATAAATAACAGGCAAAAAAAAGCCGACTCATCAAAGTCGGCGTCGTACGAATCAATTGTGCTATGCAGTAATTCAAAAAAGGAAGTAAGACAATATGGAGCGCAACGCCCATCGCTTGACGTTGCATTCACCTGCAAGAGAGATATTGCCCTGAATGGGTAGAGAGTTTATTGACTTCGCTCAAACTTTGCGGCGTTTTTGTATACAGACAGCCGGAAAAATTGCTTTTGTTACAACCATTTACTACGATGCAACCATAAAGCAACACCACCAATAAGAACAACTAACAGAATACAAAAAATTGAAAATCCGAATTGCCACCCGCCGCCAGGGATCCCACCAAGGTTGACGCCAAATAACCCGGTCAGAAAGGTACTGGGTAAAAAGACCATTGCCATCAACGACATTGTATAGGTACGACGAGCTAAATTTTCCTGCATCACCTGAGCGATTTCATCCGCCATCACGCCAGTCCGTGCTATACAGGCGTCGATTTCGTCAAGGCCGCGCCCAAGGCGATCGGCAATATCCTGCATCCGACGGCGTTGGTCATCGCTCATCCACGGCAAACGTTCACTGGCAAGACGAGCATAAACATCACGTTGCGGTGCCATATAGCGACGCATCACAATTAATTGTTTGCGCAGCAGAGCCAGGAATCCACGCGGTGGAATTTGCTGATCAAGGAGATTATCTTCAAGGTCGATAATTTTATCGTGCAGCTGCTCGATAAATTCACTGGAATGATCGGTCAACGCATCGCACACATCCACCAGCCATCCCCCGCAATCGGTCGGACCCGTGCCCTCTTCCAGATCGCTCACCACATCGTCCAGCGCCAGCACTTTGCGTTGTCGGGTCGAAACAATTAACCGCCCGTCCATATATACACGCATGGCGACCAGTTGATCGGGGCGTTCATCGGTGCTGCCGTTTATACAGCGCAATGTAATCAGCGTGCCTTCACCGAGACGGCTGACTCGGGGACGCGTGCTCTCGCCCGCCAGCGCATCACGTACGTTATTGGGAAGCAGCGGTGTTGTCGCCAGCCATTGGGCGCTATCATGGTGTACATAATTAAGGTGGAGCCAACAGGGATGCGCTTCATCAATCACATCTGTATTTTCCAGCGGTTTAACGCCGCCTCTACCATCCAGCATCCAGGCAAATACTGCATCCGGGACATTAACGTCCGATCCCTTAATCGCTTCCACAGTGCCTCCATCATCAACGCATTATTTTGTAGTCTAGCCTTCTGGCCCTGTTACGCAACATCTCATCACCCCATTACCCTGAAATGATTAATAAAATTCTGTCTAAATTGAATACAAAAAGCAAAATGCTTTTCCGTATACAAACCGTGTGAAGTGTTAAATAGCGTCTATCATTATCAGAATTATCTGATCATATGACGTGGCTTTTTTGCGATCGGATAGCAACAAAAATTGATAAAAATAACGGGATCTCAATGATTACGCACAACTTCAATACCCTGGACTTACTCACCAGTCCTGTCTGGATCGTTTCGCCCTTTGAGGAACAGTTAATTTATGCCAATAGCGCGGCGAAACTGTTGATGCAAGACCTCACGTTTAGTCAGCTACGAACCGGACCCTATTCCGTCTCCTCACAAAAAGAACTGCCGAAATACCTCTCCGATCTGCAAAACCAACACGATATTATCGAAATCCTCACTGTTCAGCGTAAAGAAGAGGAAACAGCATTGAGCTGTCGGCTTGTTTTGCGAAAGCTGACAGAAACAGAACCGGTGATTATTTTCGAAGGTATCGAAGCGCCGGCAACGCTGGGTTTAAAAGCCAGTCGCTCGGCAAATTATCAGCGCAAAAAACAAGGTTTTTATGCGCGCTTTTTTCTGACTAACTCTGCACCAATGTTGTTGATTGACCCGTCACGAGATGGACAAATCGTCGATGCTAACCTCGCCGCGCTCAATTTCTATGGTTATAACCATGAAACGATGTGCCAGAAACATACCTGGGAAATAAATATGCTCGGGCGTCGCGTCATGCCTATCATGCATGAAATCTCGCATTTACCCGGTGGTCATAAACCTTTGAATTTTGTTCATAAACTGGCGGATGGTTCGACTCGTCATGTGCAGACCTATGCCGGACCGATTGAAATTTATGGCGACAAGCTCATGTTATGTATTGTGCATGATATTACTGAGCAAAAACGGCTGGAGGAGCAGCTGGAACATGCTGCTCACCATGACGCGATGACCGGATTACTGAATCGGCGACAGTTTTATCACATTACGGAACCAGGCCAAATGCAGCATCTCGCCATCGCTCAGGATTACAGCTTGTTGCTCATCGACACCGATCGTTTTAAACACATTAACGATCTCTATGGGCATTCTAAAGGTGATGAGGTGTTATGCGCCCTCGCCCGCACCCTCGAAAGTTGCGCTCGCAAAGGCGATTTGGTGTTTCGTTGGGGAGGCGAAGAGTTTGTCTTATTGCTACCAAGAACCCCACTGGATACCGCGCTTTCGCTGGCTGAAACTATCCGCGTAAGCGTGGCAAAAGTGAGTATTTCGGGCTTACCACGCTTTACCGTCAGCATTGGTGTGGCGCATCACGAAGGAAATGAAAGCATCGATGAACTGTTTAAACGCGTTGATGATGCTTTGTATCGGGCGAAAAATGATGGACGCAACCGCGTGCTGGCGGCATAAGCCGCGGATGCGTCTCGAGATCAACGACTGCGCTTAGCGTGGCGCTCCCAGTTTTCTTGCTTCGCCTGCGCCGTTTTACGTAGTGCGACGTAACACGCCCCGCTGCCGCCATGATGCGGTAGCGCGGTGCAATATGCCTGAACATCATCAAATTCGGTCAGCCAGCGCGCCACATAGCTGCGGACAATATTGGCATGCGATTTATCATCCCGCCCTTTACCATGAATAATCAGCACGTTACGCAAACCATCCGCCAGGGCTTGTTGAATAAAACTGAACACCATTTTGCGGCACTCTTCCACCGGCTGGCGCAAAAGATTCAGGCTCGCCTGTTGCGGATATTTACCACTGCGCAGCTTATCCAGCACCCCATGTTGCAACCCTTCCCGCCGAAACTCCAGCGGCTGACTTAGTGGGATGATGTCGAGAAATCCGGTGGTGAGGAAATTATCAAGCTGCAGCGTGTCGATACGCTGCGGCGCACGTTGGTTACGCGTTGGATGCCAGTGGACATCGGTAGCACGTTTCAGCGGCTGGACATCTTCCATGGCGTCAAGAAACAGCGATTTGTCGTCAAGGTTCATGTTACATCCTCCCGCAATTAAGAGCGCGATATGATAACCAGACCGGGTCGGTCCAACAACGTATTACCCAAATTTCCAGTAATAAGTTCCAAATATTGCCGATATTTTAAGCAAAATACTTATGCATGATTATTCATTCACGATATTAATAATGTAACTTATATTTTCGTGAAATCTGTCACTGAAGAAAATTGGCAACTAAAGGTTAAAACCGTTATAACACAGTCACCGGCGCAGAGGAGACAATGCCGGATTTAAGACGCGGATGCACTGCTGTGTGTACTGTAGAGTCTGGCGGATGTCGACAGACTCTATTTTTTTATGCAGTTTTAACTTTGCAGATAGCCGCATTCTCGCCGGAATTGCGTGATTAATGACGCGGTCAGTGGTGTCTGGCGACTATCACGCCGCTGAATCAAATAATAGGCCGCTTTCGGTAAAATTTCGCTAACCGGCAACATCACCAGCCCCTGTCCGTGCAAGGGATCGCAGCCCATTTCTTCAGGCAGTTTGCTGAGAAAATCGCTTTTTGCCACCAGACTGATACAGGCTGAGAACGTCTCGCAGACTACACCGACCTGTGGCGTTTGCGCCTGATCGTCAAGCAATTCACTCAACTGTTTGTAGTAGCTGCCGTGTGGCGTCGGCATTGTCCAGCTGTAATCCAGTAACTGTTTGATCGAACGGGCACCAATGGCGGGGTGTCCCGGGCGGCAAAAGATCGCGAATTGCTTTTCCAGTAATTTCTCAAAAGTAAATTCGTGGTCGTACGGTCCCTGATAATAGGTATTGATGGTGAAATCCAATTCTCCCTGACGCAATTCATTAATCATCGACACCAGTTGCCCTTCCATAATGCGTACTTTTACCTGCGGATGCTGCTGATGAAAACGAGATATGACAGCTGGCATCAGACTGCGGGAAATACTGGCCCCCATGCCGATATTAATCTGCCCTGCCAGTTGCCCTTGTCGTTGGCGAATATCCTCTTGGGCTGCGCGCAGCTCTTCAAGAATTAGACTGGCGTGCTGATAAAAACTTTCACCGGCATCAGTTAACGTCACGCCTTTACTACGGCGAAAAAAGAGTTGCGCCGCTAACCCTTCTTCTAGCTCCTGAATAGATTTACTCAGTGCCGGTTGCGACATATTCAACATTCGGCTCGCTCCGCGAATGCTGCCCTGACGAGCCACTTCAACAAAAGCCCGAATTTGATGAATTTTTACCTGAAAAGCCATGACGCCACCGATAACCGTTATTTATCAGACCAAAGAAACTGGCATCTACTTTAATGCAGATGATTGTGTCAGGGTAATTTATGAACGGTTAAAACTGTGAAAAATCAGTTAGTGATAAGTAAAAACTATCGCTACGTGAACCGGGTCACACTTTTTACTGATGACGGGAAAGGTTATGGAGTCTTTGAATCAATTTGTTAATTCGCTTGCCCCAAAATTATCGCACTGGCGACGTGATTTTCATCACTATGCAGAGTCTGGCTGGGTGGAATTCCGCACTGCCACCCTTGTTGCGGAAGAATTGCACCAGCTCGGCTATTCACTGGCGCTGGGTCGCGAAGTAGTTAATGAAAGTAGCCGGATGGGATTACCTGATGAATTCACTCTACAACGCGAATTCGAGCGCGCTCGTCAACAGGGTGCGCTAGCACAATGGATTGCGGCTTTTGAAGGTGGTTTCACTGGTATCGTCGCCACCCTGGATACCGGTCGCCCCGGTCCGGTGATGGCTTTCCGTGTCGATATGGACGCGCTGGATCTCAGTGAAGAGCAGGATGTCAGCCATCGCCCCTACCGCGACGGTTTTGCGTCATGTAACGCCGGAATGATGCATGCCTGTGGTCATGATGGACATACCGCCATTGGGCTTGGGCTGGCGCATACCCTTAAACAGTTCGAGTCCGGACTACATGGCGTCATCAAACTGATTTTTCAGCCTGCAGAGGAAGGTACGCGTGGCGCGCGGGCGATGGTCGATGCAGGTGTCGTAGATGATGTTGATTATTTTACTGCCGTGCACATTGGCACTGGCGTACCTGCGGGCACCGTGGTGTGCGGCAGTGATAATTTTATGGCAACCACCAAATTTGACGCGCACTTCACCGGTACCGCCGCTCACGCAGGCGCAAAACCAGAAGACGGTCACAATGCCTTGTTGGCGGCAGCACAAGCCACTCTTGCACTGCATGCAATCGCCCCGCACAGCGAAGGAGCTTCCAGAGTAAACGTGGGCGTTATGCAGGCAGGAAGCGGTCGTAACGTTGTTCCTGCCTCGGCGTTGCTGAAAGTGGAAACACGCGGGGCCAGCGACGTCATTAATCAATATGTTTTTGACCGTGCACAACAAGCGATTCAGGGCGCAGCAACCATGTATGGTGTCGGCGTTGAAACTCGTCTGATGGGTGCAGCTACCGCCAGTTCTCCTTCGCCGCAATGGGTCGCATGGTTGCAAAGTCAGGCGGCTCAGGTCGCGGGGGTCAATCAGGCCATTGAACGTGTTGAAGCGCCTGCGGGTTCCGAAGATGCCACATTAATGATGGCCCGCGTGCAGCAACATCAAGGGCAAGCCTCCTACGTGGTGTTTGGCACACAGCTGGCGGCAGGTCATCACAACGAAAAATTCGATTTTGACGAGCAGGTTCTCGCTATTGCCGTCGAAACGCTGGCGCGCACCGCGCTCAATTTTCCCTGGACGCGAGGTATCTGATGCAGGAAATCTATCGTTTTATCGACGATGCGATTGAAGCCGATCGCCAACGTTATACCGATATTGCCGATCAAATCTGGGATCATCCAGAAACACGTTTTGAAGAGTTCTGGTCAGCGGAGCATCTGGCTTCGGCGCTGGAATCTGCAGGCTTCACCGTTACCCGCAACGTAGGCAATATCCCAAATGCCTTTATTGCTTCGTTTGGTCAAGGCAAACCGGTTATCGCCCTGCTGGGAGAATATGACGCCCTGGCAGGTTTAAGTCAGCAAGCAGGTTGCGCGCAACCTACATCCGTGACGCCCGGTGAAAATGGTCACGGTTGCGGACACAATTTGCTGGGAACCGCCGCCTTTGCCGCTGCAATAGCCGTCAAGAAATGGCTGGAACAATATGGGCAAGGCGGCACGGTGCGCTTTTATGGTTGTCCTGGCGAAGAAGGCGGCTCGGGTAAAACGTTCATGGTTCGCGAGGGGGTATTTGATGATGTGGATGCGGCACTCACCTGGCACCCGGAAGCCTTTGCCGGTATGTTCAATACCCGCACGCTGGCAAACATTCAGGCATCATGGCGCTTTAAAGGGATCGCAGCACATGCCGCGAATTCCCCTCATTTGGGACGCAGCGCCCTTGATGCCGTAACGTTGATGACCACTGGCACCAACTTCCTCAACGAACATATTATTGAAAAAGCGCGCGTACACTATGCCATCACAAATAGCGGCGGGATCTCGCCCAACGTGGTCCAGGGCGCAGGCAGAAGTGCTTTATCTTATCCGCGCCCCCGAAATGACCGACGTGCAGCATATTTATGATCGGGTCGCCAAAATCGCCGAAGGTGCGGCATTGATGACCGAAACCACGGTTGAATGCCGCTTCGACAAAGCCTGTTCCAGTTATCTCCCGAATCGCACCTTAGAAAATGCCATGTACCAGGCCCTATCCCATTTTGGTACCCCGGAATGGAACTCCGAAGAACTGGCTTTTGCGAAACAAATTCAGGCTACGCTCACCTCCAACGATCGGCAAAACAGTCTGAATAATATCGCCGCAACCGGTGGCGAAAACGGCAAGGTTTTTGCACTACGTCATCGTGAAACGGTACTGGCGAATGAAGTCGCTCCATATGCCGCCACCGATAACGTGCTTGCGGCATCGACTGATGTCGGCGACGTCAGTTGGAAACTGCCTGTTGCCCAGTGTTTCAGCCCCTGTTTTGCCGTCGGTACACCGCTACATACGTGGCAACTGGTTAGCCAGGGGCGAACATCTATTGCTCATAAAGGAATGCTGCTGGCGGCGAAAACTATGGCAGCAACCACAGTCAATCTCTTCCTTGATTCAGGGCTATTGCAAGAATGCCAACAAGAGCATCAGCAAGTAACGGACACGCAACCGTATCACTGCCCTATCCCGAAAAACGTGACACCGTCACCTTTAAAATAACAACAACAACGCAAACACAACAACCGAGGAATGCCCATGAGTATGTCATCCATACCGTCGTCCTCCCAATCCGGGAAGCTCTATGGCTGGGTCGAAAGAATTGGTAACAAGGTTCCCCATCCTTTTCTGCTCTTTATCTATTTGATTATCGTACTCATGGTGACGACGGCAATTTTGTCGGCCTTTGGCGTCAGTGCGAAAAACCCGACCGATGGTACGCCGGTCGTGGTGAAAAACCTGCTCAGTGTGGAAGGATTACACTGGTTTTTACCCAATGTTATTAAAAACTTTAGCGGTTTTGCTCCACTTGGTGCGATCCTGGCGCTGGTTTTAGGTGCCGGTCTGGCGGAGCGCGTCGGCTTACTGCCAGCACTAATGGTTAAAATGGCATCGCATGTTAATGCCCGCTACGCCAGTTATATGGTGCTGTTTATTGCTTTTTTCAGCCACATTTCTTCCGATGCGGCGTTAGTGATCATGCCACCGATGGGTGCGCTGATTTTTCTGGCGGTGGGCAGGCATCCAGTTGCAGGTTTACTGGCTGCCATTGCAGGCGTAGGTTGCGGCTTTACGGCTAATTTACTGATTGTCACAACCGACGTGTTGCTGTCGGGGATCAGCACGGAAGCGGCAGCTGCGTTCAATCCGCAAATGCACGTCAGTGTAATTGATAACTGGTATTTTATGGCCAGCTCCGTAGTCGTACTGACGATTGTTGGCGGCCTGATAACCGACAAAATCATCGAGCCACGGTTAGGTCAATGGCAGGGAAACAGCGATGAGAAACTGCAGACATTGACCGAAAGTCAGCGTTTTGGTTTACGCATAGCAGGTGTCGTATCGCTACTTTTTATTGCTGCGATTGCGCTGATGGTGATCCCGCAAAACGGGATATTGCGCGATCCGATTAATCACACCGTGATGCCATCACCCTTTATTAAAGGTATCGTGCCACTGATCATTCTTTTTTTCTTTGTTGTCTCGCTGGCTTATGGCATCGCTACCCGCACAATTCGACGTCAGGCGGATTTACCGCATTTAATGATTGAACCGATGAAAGAGATGGCGGGATTTATCGTGATGGTTTTTCCCCTCGCCCAATTTGTCGCCATGTTTAACTGGAGCAACATGGGGAAATTCATCGCCGTGGGGCTGACCGATATACTGGAAAGTTCAGGGCTTAGCGGCATCCCGGCGTTTGTCGGTCTGGCGTTGCTTTCCTCTTTCTTATGCATGTTTATTGCCAGCGGTTCCGCAATCTGGTCGATTCTCGCCCCCATTTTCGTACCAATGTTTATGCTACTTGGCTTTCACCCGGCATTTGCGCAAATCCTCTTTCGTATTGCCGACTCATCCGTATTGCCTTTAGCGCCGGTATCTCCTTTTGTTCCACTGTTTCTTGGATTCCTGCAACGCTACAAACCAGACGCGAAACTGGGTACTTACTATTCGTTAGTCTTGCCCTATCCACTTATCTTTTTGGTGGTATGGCTGCTGATGTTGCTGGCGTGGTATCTTGTCGGTCTGCCGATAGGTCCGGGTATTTACCCACGTTTGTCTTAAGAGAGAACGGATGCTGAGATTACTTGAAGAAAAAATTGCCACGCCACTGGGTCCACTGTGGGTGATTTGCGATGAGCAATTTCGCCTGCGGGCGGTTGAATGGGAAGAGTACAGCGAACGCATGGTGCAGCTGCTGGACATCCATTATCGCAAAGAAGGCTATGAGCGCATTTCTGCCACCAATCCAGGCGGTTTAAGCGACAAGCTTCGTGAATATTTTGCCGGTAATCTTAGCATTATTGATACGCTTCCCACTGCTACGGGGGGGACGCCATTTCAGCGCGAAGTCTGGAAAACACTACGCACTATCCCCTGCGGGCAGGTAATGCATTACGGCCAACTGGCTGAGCAATTGGGCCGTCCTGGCGCGGCGCGTGCCGTTGGTGCGGCAAACGGATCGAATCCCATCAGCATCGTCGTACCTTGCCATCGGGTTATTGGCCGAAACGGCACCATGACCGGATATGCAGGCGGAGTTCAGCGAAAAGAGTGGTTATTGCGCCATGAAGGTTATCTTTTGCTGTAAACATTAAACAATTTGTGCCAGCTTGTTCACACTTTTATGTAAAGTTACCCTTAACAACTTAAGGGTTTTCAAATAGATAGACATATATTTACATCTAATATCGGAATTCTCTGCTGTTAAGGTTTGCTTAGACTTACTTGCTCCCTAAAAAGATGTTAAAATTGACAAATATCAATTACGGCTTGAGCAGACCTATGATCCCGGAAAAGCGAATTATACGGCGCATTCAGTCTGGCGGTTGTGCTATCCATTGCCAGGATTGCAGCATCAGCCAGCTTTGCATCCCGTTCACACTCAACGAACATGAGCTTGATCAGCTTGATAATATCATTGAGCGGAAGAAGCCTATTCAGAAAGGCCAGACGCTGTTTAAGGCTGGTGATGAACTTAAATCGCTTTATGCCATCCGCTCCGGTACGATTAAAAGTTATACCATCACTGAGCAAGGCGACGAGCAAATCACTGGTTTCCATTTAGCAGGCGACCTGGTGGGATTTGACGCCATCGGCAGCGGCCATCACCCGAGCTTCGCGCAGGCGCTGGAAACCTCGATGGTATGTGAAATCCCGTTCGAAACGCTGGACGATTTGTCCGGTAAAATGCCGAATCTGCGTCAGCAGATGATGCGTCTGATGAGCGGTGAAATCAAAGGCGATCAGGACATGATCCTGCTGTTGTCGAAGAAAAATGCCGAGGAACGTCTGGCTGCATTCATCTACAACCTGTCCCGTCGTTTTGCCCAACGCGGCTTCTCCCCTCGTGAATTCCGCCTGACGATGACTCGTGGCGATATCGGTAACTATCTGGGCCTGACGGTAGAAACCATCAGCCGTCTGCTGGGTCGCTTCCAGAAAAGCGGCATGCTGGCAGTCAAAGGTAAATACATCACCATCGAAAATAACGATGCGCTGGCCCAGCTTGCTGGTCATACGCGTAACGTTGCCTGATTTTTCCGCATAACTCACTATCCTTCTGTCATATCATTAAATTTTTCTGATTTATTGATCTGGCAGAAGGTTCATCACTGTTTCATTCACCAGATATGGGTTAATCTTTTAATTACAAACTGCGTTGACAGTTGTTGTAAGGAGACCCTGTATGGCTATGTATCAGAACATGCTCGTTGTTATCGATCCTAACCAGGACGACCAACCAGCATTGCGGCGAGCTGTTTATTTACATCAACGGATTGGTGGCAAAATTAAAGCCTTTTTGCCGATCTATGACTTCTCATACGAAATGACCACCCTGCTCTCCCCGGACGAACGTACCGCTATGCGTCAGGGCGTCATCAGCCAGCGTACAGCCTGGATCCACGAGCAGGCAAAATATTATCTCAATGCTGGCGTTCCCATTGAAATTAAAGTGGTCTGGCATAACCGTCCTTTCGAAGCCATCATTCAGGAAGTGATCAGCGGCGGACACGATTTGGTGCTAAAAATGGCGCACCAACATGACCGTCTGGAAGCGGTGATTTTTACGCCAACGGACTGGCATCTGTTACGCAAATGCCCAAGCCCGGTGTGGATGGTGAAAGACCAGCCGTGGCCGGAAGGAGGCAAGGCGCTGGTGGCGGTGAATCTCGCCAGTGAAGAGCCGTATCATAATGCGCTCAATGAAAAACTGGTCAAAGAGACGATCGAACTGGCAGAACAAGTCAACCATACCGAAGTTCATCTGGTTGGCGCTTATCCGGTAACGCCAATTAATATCGCGATTGAACTGCCGGAATTTGACCCGAGCGTTTATAACGATGCCATTCGTGGGCAACATTTGCTGGCAATGAAAGCCCTGCGGCAGAAATTCGGCATTAATGAAAACATGACGCACGTAGAAAAAGGTCTGCCAGAAGAGGTGATTCCTGATTTGGCGGAGCACTTACAGGCGGGGATTGTGGTTCTGGGCACGGTAGGACGCACCGGTATTTCAGCAGCATTCCTCGGCAACACGGCGGAACAGGTGATTGATCATCTTCGCTGCGACCTGCTGGTCATTAAACCTGACCAGTATCAGACACCCGTTGAACTGGATGACGAAGAAGACGATTAACGACTCTTCAATAACTGACAAGGCCCGAGTTATCGGGCCTATTTTTTACTTACTGCTCTTCGCCGCCAAGGAAATAAATTCCCAACGGGATTGCCAGCAACACAGTAAAGACCAGGCTATAAACAAAAATCATCGATGACTGAATCACATACATTGATGTCGTCCACTCAGACAGCGGAATATTGTACTGTTCTATAACGCCGCCGATGGTCGCGCGAGTCACAACCGACGCCGCAATAATGAAAACCGCCAACAAACCAAAGAGAAATTTCTTCCCTTTCGCTGACTTCAGTTTCGCCATAATCATGATGTAATCCTTGTGCAGACAAATTTCTTGTTACCTAAACGTAACAATACCATGACATTTCACCGTTGTCTGCTCTGAAAACCTCACCTCTTAGCTGGATTTACAATCAACGCATTGATTAGTTAGGGAAGGTGCGAATAAGCGGGGAAATTCTTCTCGGCTGACTCAGTCATTTCATTTCTTCATGTTTGAGCCGATTTTTTCTCCCGTAAATGCCTTGAATCAGCCTATTTAGACCGTTTCTTCGCCATTTAAGGCGTTATCCCCAGTTTTTAGTGAGATCTCTCCCACTGACGTATCATTTGGTCCGCCCGAAACAGGTTGGCCAGCGTGAATAACATCGCCAGTTGGTTATCGTTTTCAGCAACCCCTTGTATCTGGCTTTCACGAAGCCGAACTGTCGCTTGATGATGCGAAATGGGTGCTCCACCACGGCCCGGATGCTGGCTTTCATGTATTCGATGTTGATGGCCGTTTTGTTCTTGCGTGGATGCTGTTTCAAGGTTCTTACCTTGCCGGGGCGCTCGGCGATCAGCCAGTCCACATCCACCTCGGCCAGCTCCTCGCGCTGTGGCGCCCCTTGGTAGCCGGCATCGGCTGAGACAAATTGCTCCTCTCCATGCAGCAGATTACCCAGCTGATTGAGGTCATGCTCGTTGGCCGCGGTGGTGACCAGGCTGTGGGTCAGGCCACTCTTGGCATCGACACCAATGTGGGCCTTCATGCCAAAGTGCCACTGATTGCCTTTCTTGGTCTGATGCATCTCCGGATCGCGTTGCTGCTCTTTGTTCTTGGTCGAGCTGGGTGCCTCAATGATGGTGGCATCGACCAAGGTGCCTTGAGTCATCATGACGCCTGCTTCGGCCAGCCAGCGATTGATGGTCTTGAACAATTGGCGGGCCAGTTGATGCTGCTCCAGCAGGTGGCGGAAATTCATGATGGTGGTGCGGTCCGGCAAGGCGCTATCCAGGGATAACCGGGCAAACAGACGCATGGAGGCGATTTCGTACAGAGCATCTTCCATCGCGCCATCGCTCAGGTTGTACCAATGCTGCATGCAGTGAATGCGTAGCATGGTTTCCAGCGGATAAGGTCGCCGGCCATTACCAGCCTTGGGGTAAAACGGCTCGATGACTTCCACCATGTTTTGCCATGGCAGAATCTGCTCCATGCGGGACAAGAAAATCTCTTTTCTGGTCTGACGGCGCTTACTGCTGAATTCACTGTCGGCGAAGGTAAGTTGATGACTCATGATGAACCCTGTTCTATGGCTCCAGATGACAAACATGATCTCATATCAGGGACTTGTTCGCACCTTCCTTAGCTAATGTTGCTACTTCCTTCCCTGACTATTGATGATCTGAATGAATTGTCGCGGTAAAATAGCCCCGCCAGGGGTTTCCGGCATGACGACAATTATCTGGAGGAGCCTGATAAAACAATGATCGCTGAACTGTTTACAAATAATGCGCTTAATCTGGTCATTATTTTCGGTAGCTGCGCAGCATTGATTCTGATGAGCTTTTGGTTTCGCCGTGGAAATCGTAAAAGAAAAGGATTTTTATTCCATGCGGTGCAATTTTTAATCTACACCATAATTATCAGTGCTGTTGGTAGCATTATTAATTATGTTATAGAAAACTATAAACTCAAATTTATCACCCCAGGCGTTATCGATTTTATCTGTACGTCCCTGATTGCGGTTATTCTGACGATTAAGCTATTTCTGCTGATTAATCAGTTTGAAAAACAGCAGATTAAAAAAGGTCGCGATATCACCAGTGCGCGGATTATGTCGCGTATCATCAAAATCACCATTATTGTGGTGCTTGTTCTGCTTTATGGCGAACATTTCGGCATGAGCCTTTCTGGCTTGCTGACCTTTGGTGGTATTGGTGGTCTGGCTGTCGGTATGGCCGGTAAAGATATTCTGAGTAACTTCTTTTCCGGGATTATGCTCTATTTCGACCGTCCTTTCAGTATTGGCGACTGGATCCGTTCACCGGACAGAAATATCGAAGGTACAGTAGCGGAAATTGGCTGGCGAATTACCAAAATTACGACCTTTGATAATCGTCCATTGTACGTACCGAACTCGCTGTTTTCGTCGATCAGCGTAGAAAACCCAGGACGAATGACCAACCGCCGCATTACCACGACCATTGGTTTACGTTATGAGGATGCGGCAAAAGTGGGCGTTATTGTCGAAGCTGTACGTGAGATGCTGAAAAATCACCCGGCCATCGACCAGCGACAAACCTTACTGGTTTATTTCAACCAGTTTGCTGACTCTTCATTGAATATTATGGTTTATTGCTTTACCAAAACCACGGTATGGGCTGAATGGCTTGCTGCACAGCAAGACGTTTATTTGAAGATTATCGATATTGTACAGTCACACGGCGCGGACTTTGCCTTCCCCAGCCAGACGCTGTATATGGATAACATTACACCGCCGGAACAGGGTCGCTAAATCAGACATCACTGGCGTTATGCACAAGGGTAACGCCAGTTCCCATCACATCAATGCTTCACAATATACATAGTCCGACTGTACGCCACATCTTCAGGATTATTAATGGGATAACCTTTCAGCCACGGCTTGATTAATCGTCCATTGGTATATTGATAAATTGGTGCAATCGGTGCTTGCTCCATGAGGATTTTTTCTGCCGCGTTGTAATCGGCATTACGCGCTTTAACGGTATTTTCCGTCGATGCCTGGGCCAGAACTTTGTCATATGCCGGATTGTTAAAGCGTGAAATATTTCCTGAATGCGTTGACGTTAATAATGTCAGGAAAGTGGAGGGTTCATTATAATCCCCCACCCACGAGGCGCGGATAACATCAAAATTGCCGGTGTTACGGCTATCGATATAGGTTTTCCATTCCTGATTTTGCAATTTAACATCTACGCCAAGGTTCTTTTTCCACATCGATGCTACAGCAATCGCAATTTTTTGATGGTTTTCTGAAGTGTTATACAAAAGCGTCAGCTTCAGCGGTTTTTGCGGACCATAACCAGCTGCGCTCAACAAAGTTTTTGCCTGCGCATTCAGTTCTTCCTGACTCATTTGTTCAAACGGCGAAGGTTCCGGCGTAAATCCCGCGGTAACATCTGGTGTAAAATGCCACGCTGGCTTTTCGCCCGTCCCTAATACTTTTTCGGTCATCAGGCGGCGATCTATCGTCATACTTAATGCCAGACGAACGCGCTGATCTGCCGTCGGCCCTTTTTGCGTGTTAAACGCATAATAATAGGTCCCGAGCTGCGGCGGCGTATAAACCTGCCCCGGAATATCCTTCAACAGCTTCTGATACATATTTTTCGGGAAGGATTCGGTGATATCAATATCCCCCGCGAGGTAACGCTTAGTGGCTGCGGATTCCTGATTAATTGGCAGGAAGGTCACTTTTTGCAGTACCGTTTTGGCGTTATCCCAATAATGGGTATTCGGTACCACGACCAGTTTTTCATTGACTACGCGCTCTTTAAGAACATAAGCGCCATTGCCGATCAGATTTCCGGGTTTCGTCCACTCTTTACCGCTTTCTACGTTGGCTTTTTGCACCGGGAAGAAGGCAAAGTTAGCGGTTAAATTCACAAACCACGGCAACGGTTTATCAAGCTGAATTTTCAAAGTATGGGCATCAACTGCGGTGACGCCAAGCTGGTCAGGCGTAGCTTTACCATCAATAATCGCCTGTGCGTTGTTGATTCCCGCCAGCGCGGCAAACCATGCAAATGGCGACAATGTTTTTGGGTCCACCAGACGTTGCCAGCTGTAGACAAAATCTTGCGCCGTTACCGGTGTGCCATCCGCCCATTTTGCGTTATCGCGCAGGGTAAAAGTCCAGATACGGTTGTCATTACTTTTCCACTGAGTCGCAACGCCGGGGACAATCTCCCCTTTTTCGTTCTGATTCACCAGACCTTCAAACAGATCGCGAATGACCTGAATCTCTGGCAGGCCCACGGCTTTAGCGGGATCCAGCGACGCAGGCTCATCTTTAATGTGGCGCACCAGCTCCTGCTTCTCTGCCAGTACTGTGCCGCTCGGAACTTCTGCAGCATACGAAAGAGAAATGCTGCTGACCAACAGCGCACAACACGTGACTGAAACAGAGTGCTTCATAAGTTTCCCTCTAACCGACATTAAAATTGATGCGTAATTATTTGTTTCGCCTTAAAGAAATGCAAACAACTTCCATCAAAAAAGTGACAAAGGAAGCATCAAATGTTTTAAGTATCAATATATCAAATCAGATTTAGTGTAAATAATAGTCTCCAAAATGCGGTAAAGCACATAGAACTCCGAACACTACGTTCGGGCTTCGCACGTTCAAACCCGTTTTCGGTATCATAATCAGCATCTGTCGCCATTGTACGAAGAATAAAAAATGACCAAAACGTTGAAAGGAACTGAGAATACGTTAAGAGAAGAATTAAATTAATGTATCAGCAAGTAGTGCTAAACAGCACCTTTATACTTCAGCCTATCTATAAATAATGAGAATGCCGAGCCAGCATGTCGACGGTGTGGATAGTACAGGTGATAACCGGGTAAATCTGGTGTGAATTTATCCAAAACACGTATCAGTTTTTTTTCTTTAATAGCCCGCTCAACCTGATCATAAGGTAGATACGCCAATCCATGCCCATCAATTGCAGCATCAATGATCAGGTCTATCGTATTCAGTAAAAGCTGACCTTCCATGCGAACACGAACTTCACGTCCACCGCGTATTAATCTCCAGCGATTTGCTGTACCCGATGTGGGAAGATACAAATTAATTGCCTGATGATCTATTAATTGTGACACTGACGTTGGAACACTTCGGCGAGAAAAATAATCCGGTGAGCCAACAATAGCCATTGGTATATCTGGCCCGATTCGAATGGCGATCATATCTTTATCCATCTCCCCACCCAGACGGACGCCTGCATCAAAACGTTCAGAAACGACATCGGTCAAACCATAATCAATGGTGAGCTGAATATCAATTTCAGGATGCGATTTCAGGAATGTGCGCATTGCTGGTAACAATATCGTTTTTGCTGCATGTTCTACAGTAGTAATACGTATTGTCCCGGATGGGCGGTTCTGCAGATCGCTCAGGGATGCCATGGCTGAATCTATGTCATGCAACATAGGGCCAAGAACAGACAAAAGATGCTCGCCCGCTTCAGTTGGAACAACGCTGCGCGTGGTTCGCGTCAGAAGCCGCAATCCCAATCGTTCTTCTATACGACGCACTATCTGGCTTAAAGCTGACTGCGCCATGCTCAGGCGGGCTGCTGCACGAGTGAAGCTACGCTCCTCTGCAACGACGACAAACGCCATCAGATCAGCGATTTCTTCACGCTTCATTCAGTATCTCCATGCAATCTATTAATCATTTAAATGATAGGTCTAATCATGATTTTGGGTCTAATCAACTTAATGATCAATATCTATAGTGATATCACCAACCGTTAAAACGAACCGACAACTCCATGAGGAACGGAATGATGAATAATAAAGTCAGCTTCACTAACAGCAATAATCCAACCATCTCTTTGTCTGCAGTGATCTATTTCCCTCCAAAATTTGATGAAACCCGTCAGTATCAGGCAATTGTGTTATCTCACCCAGGTGGGGGCGTTAAAGAACAAACGGCCGGAACCTATGCCAAAAAACTGGCGGAAAAGGGATTTGTCACTATTGCTTATGACGCATCTTATCAAGGTGAAAGTGGCGGCGAGCCGCGTCAGTTAGAAAACCCATACATTCGTACTGAAGACATCAGTGCCGTGATTGATTACCTGACAACGCTTTCTTATGTCGACAATACCCGAATTGGTGCGATGGGAATTTGTGCCGGTGCAGGATATACAGCCAATGCTGCAATTCAGGATCGCCGCATCAAGGCCATCGGTACCGTTAGTGCGGTCAATATTGGTTCGATATTCCGTAATGGTTGGGAAAACAATGTGAAATCTATTGATGCCCTGCCATACGTTGAAGCGGGTTCAAACGCCAGAACCAGCGATATTAGCAGCGGAGAATACGCCATTATGCCACTGGCACCAATGAAGGAGTCCGATGCGCCGAACGAAGAACTGCGTCAGGCCTGGGAGTATTACCACACCCCTCGCGCGCAGTATCCAACAGCACCGGGTTACGCTACTTTGCGCAGCCTTAACCAGATTATTACCTATGATGCTTACCATATGGCGGAAGTGTACCTGACTCAGCCGACGCAGATTGTGGCGGGCAGCCAGGCAGGGAGCAAATGGATGAGTGACGACCTGTACGATCGAGCATCAAGCCAGGATAAACGCTATCACATTGTTGAAGGCGCAAACCATATGGATCTTTATGACGGCAAAGCCTATGTGGCTGAAGCAATTTCAGTATTAGCTCCGTTCTTTGAGGAAACTCTGTAATGAAACATATTCAAATCCGCAATAGTGATATGGACTGGCATATTGCTGCCAATAATCTGGGATAATTTTCATGAAAAATGTACTGATTCTTGGTGCTGGCGGTCAGATAGCCCGCCATGTGATTAATCAACTGGCAGATAAGCAAACCATTAAACAAACTTTATTTGCCCGTCAGCCAGCAAAAATCCACAAACCCTATCCAACTAATAAAATGCAAACAACTTCCGGCAAAAAAGTGATACAAGATCGATGACATAGCGTTGAAGAAAAGGATTTGATAATCCGCAAAATTTGCACAACACTGCCTGTAATACTTCCTGAACCAGAGACGATCATGACCGTAACCCGCCCACGCGCCGAACGCGGCGCATTTCCGCCCGGAACAGAACATTACGGACGTTCATTATTGGGCGCGCCGTTAATCTGGTTTCCTGCCCCTGCAGCCAGCCGCGAAAGTGGTTTGATTCTGGCTGGCACTCACGGTGATGAAAACTCTTCGGTCGTCACGCTCTCCTGTGCTCTGCGGACGTTGACACCTTCTTTGCGCCGTCATCATGTGGTGCTGTGTGTGAATCCTGACGGCTGCCAGTTGGGGTTACGGGCCAATGCTAATGGTGTGGATTTAAACAGAAACTTTCCGGCGGCGAACTGGAAGGAAGGTGAAACCGTTTATCGCTGGAACAGCGCCGCTGAAGAACGCGATGTCGTATTACTGACAGGTGACAAACCTGGCTCCGAACCTGAAACCCAGGCGCTGTGCCAGCTTATACACCGCATTCAACCTGCCTGGGTGGTCTCATTCCACGATCCACTGGCCTGTATTGAAGATCCCAGACACAGCGAATTAGGCGAATGGCTGGCTCAGGCGTTTGAATTGCCTCTGGTAACCAGCGTCGGTTATGAAACGCCTGGCTCTTTCGGCAGTTGGTGTGCAGATCTGAACTTGCATTGCATCACCGCAGAGTTTCCGCCCATCTCCTCCGACGAAGCCAGCGAAAAATATCTCTTTGCGATGGCAAACTTGCTGCGCTGGCATCCTAAAGATGCAATTCGCCCGTCGTGAACTGAAGCGCCGGTTCCACATCTACCGCCAGCCAGGTCGGTCCGTCAAGATCGGCGAAACTGACCTGCGGCACCAGCGGTAAAGCGGCGCTAATGGCACGAGAGGTACACAACATGCAGCCCAGCATCAGACTGAAACCTTGTGCACGCGCTTCAGTCGCCAGCGCCAGCGCTTCCGTCAGACCCCCGGTTTTATCGAGCTTAATATTAACCATCTCATAGCGCCCTTTCAGCGCCTTCAAATTGCTACGAGTATGACAACTTTCATCAGCACAAATCGGCAACGGATGAATAAAATTCTCCAGCGCCGCATCGTCCTGCGCAGGAAGCGGTTGTTCAAGCATCGCAACGCCTAAATCCGCCAATAGCTGGCAACGCGCCGCCAACCCTTCTGCACGCCAGGATTCATTTGCATCAACGATCAGCGTCGCATCGGGCACAGCTGTGCGAATTGCCACCATCCGCTCACTGATAAGATGGTTATCCAGCTTCACTTTCAGTAATTTCGCGCCTGCCTGCCAGAGTGTTGATGCACTATTGGCCATCTGATCAGGCGTACCGATGACAACCGTCTGTGCAGTGATAACTGTCTCGGGAAGCGTTATGCCGATCAAATCAGCCAGCGATTGCTGCTGTCTTCGCGCGGCCAGATCCCACAATGCACAATCCAGCGCATTACGTGCTGCGCCGGCAGGGAGAATTTTTTGCAACTCCTCCCGTGTCAGCCCTTTCTCTAGTTGCGGCACGACGCTCATAATTTGCGCCATTACCGAGGCATCACTTTCCCCATAACGCGGATACGGCGTGCATTCGCCGGTGCCTTTAATACCCTCTTCTTCCAGTTCAACCACCACCACGCGCGCTTCACTGCGACTTCCCCCGGGCAATCACAAACGGGGTATGTAAGGGCCAGGCTTCCTCGAATACCTTAACGGTTCTCATCTTTACTCCTTGTTGTCGCGGTGGTCTGCGGATTAAGCGCAAATAGCGTTTGCTGTGTTATTGACAGTTAGCATAAACTAGGTGTGACGTTAACTATATGTAAACAGGAAAGATAATCATGTCACAAACCGTTCATTTCCAGGGCAACCCGGTTACAGTCGCCAATTCCATCCCGCAGGCGGGTAGCAAAGCGCAGACTTTTACTCTCGTGGCAAAAGATCTGTCTGACGTCACCCTCGGTCAGTTTGCGGGTAAACGCAAAGTGCTGAACATTTTCCCGAGTATTGATACCGGTGTTTGCGCCGCATCAGTACGTAAGTTTAACCAACTGGCAACTGAGATCGACAACACCGTTGTGCTGTGTATCTCTGCCGATCTGCCGTTCGCCCAGTCTCGTTTCTGCGGCGCAGAAGGTCTGAACAACGTTATCACCCTCTCCACTTTCCGTAACGCTGAATTTCTGCAAGCTTACGGTGTGGCAATTGCTGATGGCCCACTGAAAGGTCTGGCAGCGCGTGCCGTTGTGGTTATTGACGAAAATGACAATGTGATTTTCAGCCAGCTGGTGGATGAAATCACCACCGAGCCGGATTACGAAGCAGCTCTGGCTGTACTGAAAGCATAATTTAATATGCCTGATGGTGTTGCACCATCAGGCATATTCGCGCTTACTCTTCGTTCTTCTTCTGACTCAGACCATATTCCCGCAACTTATTGGCAATCGCGGTATGTGAAACGCCGAGACGTTTTGCCAGTTTGCGCGTGCTGGGATAATTGCGATAAAGCTGGGTTAATACCGAGCGTTCAAAACGGCTGGTGATTTCGTCCAGCGAACCTTCCATCGCATCTTCGCCCACGGCTACCGTTGCGGCGTCATAATCCGGCAACAAAATATCCTGTGGACGCAGCTCATAACCGTCCAGTTGTGTCAGTGCGCGATAGATAGCGTTCTTTAACTGCCGCACATTTCCCGGCCACGCATAACGCGTAAGTACAGTATTCAGGTCAGCGGCCAGTTTCGGACGCGGCACGCCCTGCTCGTCGGCAAAGCGGGCGACGAACAGCTCAGTTAACGGCATGATGTCCTGCGGACAGTCACGTAGCGGCGGCAGATTGAGCGTCAACACGTTCAGACGATAATAGAGATCTTCACGGAACATGCCTTTTTGCACCAGTTCGACCAGATTCTTCTGCGTAGCGCAAATCACCCGCACATCGACATGCACCTCATGGTCTTCGCCAACCCGACGGAAAGTGCCATCATTAAGGAAACGCAGTAATTTCGCCTGCATCCGTGGTGACATTTCCCCTATTTCATCCAACAGCACCGAACCACCGTTCGCCTGCTCAAAGAATCCTTTCTTCCCTTCCGGAGCATGACCAAACAGTTCACTCTCGACCGCATCTTCCGGTATAGACGCACAGTTCAGCGCCAGGTAAGGTTTGCCCGCTCTGGGGCTTGCCTGATGGCAGGCGTAGGCAAAGAGATCTTTACCTGTACCTGTGTCACCCGTAATCAGCAGCGGCGCGCTTAGCATCGCCAGTTTCTGCGCCTGTTCGACAACATGCTTCATTTTCGGGCTGACGGCGACAATTTGACTGAAGGCGCTGACGTCCTGGGCGGCGACATTTTGCAACTGGCGGCCCATACGAATCGTTGATCGCAACATCACCACCGCACCGGTCAGGACGTGTTGATCATTTTCATCCTGAAGATAAACAGGCGTAATCTCCATCAGGAAATTCTGCCCATTAATAACGACATGCTCGTTATGCGAATCTTGCGGTTCGCTTTCCAGCCAACGTAAAAAATTAAAGCCGTTAATCAATTGTGCGGCGGTATGGTTGCGCAGGCGATCCAATTTTTGCCCAAAAAGCTGACAGCTCGCCGGGTTCGCCATATCCACTTTGCTTTTCATATCGACAGAGAGCACAGGTTCAGGCAACGCCTCCAGTAACGCGCTCAACGCCAGATGCTCACGTTCGGAAGGCATCCACGGGACAGTACGCACATCGGTAACACCCGCAATACGGCGTATTTCGGCCATCAGACTGCTGAAACTCTCAAACTCCAGTTCAGCAAAATTGAGGTAGATTCGCCCAATGGGATCAATCTCAATACCGCGTAAATCAATGCCTCTTAGCACGAGTAGATCGAGTAATTCGCGGGTCAGACCGAGTCGGTCTTCACAAAAGACTTCCAGACGCATGGGAACCTTCACCTGAAAAAAGAACAATTAATATGATGATATGACACTATTTGGATAGCAGGAAGGTTTCTGTCAACAATCATTGACACAAAGACGGAAAAACGGGCACTTCGGCGTAAAGATATCCGGTCAGCACCCGATATTGCATTATTTTTCGCTGGGCGTTTTGCCTTTTTGCAGCGTTTCTTTCACCTGACCGATAAGCTGACGACGGAAATCCCCGAGGCGAGGTTTGTCATCGTCAATCCACGGCAGCGGGCGGCAAAGCTCCATAGCTTTAATCCCGAGTCGTGCCGTCAGAAGTCCTGCACCAATCCCCTGAGCTGCGCGGGTAGACAAACGAGCAGCGAGATCTTGCGACATCCAGTCCATCCCCACTTCGCGCACCAGTTCGCTGGCTCCGGCAAAAGCGATATTCAGCAATACCAGCTTAAACAGACGCAAACGGCTGTAATACCCCAGTTCAATGCCATACAGCGTGGCGATGCGATTAATTAAACGCAGATTGCGCCAGGCGATAAACGCCATATCGACCAACGCCAGCGGGCTGACCGCAATCATCAACGTTGATTCCGCCGCCGAACGGCTGATTTCGCGCCGCGCCTGGGCATCTAAAACTGGCTGGACCAAATGCGCATACAGGCTGACCACTTCACGGTCGTTTTGCGTTTCATGGATTGAGGCATACCAGCGTTGCAGCGCCGGATGCGACTGATCAATACCCGCCTGCTGCGCCAGTTTTTCGCAAAATGCGCGGCCTTTGCCCGTGCCGTGGCTATGCAATAAATCACGCGCTTCGTCGCGTTCATGGGCGCGCTGTCGCAAGCGCCATAAGCGCCGCCACTCTGTTACCACAGAACCTACGCCAGCGCCGATAATCAATGCCCCAGCGGCACATCCACCCAGCGCCACCCAGTCCTGGGTTTGCCAGGCATTCATTGTCCACTGTACACCCTGCCCGACAACGCTTGCGCCAAACAGAGCCAGCCCTCCCATCACCATTTTGCGCCACAGGCTGCGTTTCGGACGTAACGCTGCGTCCATTACCGCTTCGACTTGCCCCTCTTCTTCCTGCGCTTCGTCGAGCGTGGCCGGGGCAAAATTTTGCGCCTGATTTTCGTCAAAGGTCTGCTGCGCCCTGAATTTAGGATTCTGATCGACCTCCAGAGGACCGTCGAAATCAATACGTGGTTTTAACGGTTCGGTCATCGCAATTTATCTCCTATTAAAAATTCCAGCGCAGCATCAAGACGAATATGCGGTAGTGGTTTGTCGACATCCATCACCTGCGGACGAAATGCCTCAAACTGGAAGCCTTGCTTATCCCAGAACGCCTGACCAGGCAAACGTGCGGGAACTTCGCCAGGATAAACAGTGAGCGGTGCGCCATCGCTAAGTCGATTACCACGCAGCGCCGGGATTTTCTCACCGTTAACATCAATAATGCCGCTGGTGGTCGCCTGAACTGACGCCAGCCCCAGGCAGTCCATGCTGATCCCTTCGAACGCCGCATTTTGCCAGGCATCCTGAATCAGTTGTTGCAGTAATGAAACCATATTAGCGTGCTGATCGATGGTCACATGGTCCGCTTTAGTGGCAGCAAACAATAGCTTATCGATAACCGGCGAAAACAAACGCCGGAACAGGGTACGCTGCCCGTAGTGAAAACTTTGCATCAGCTGCGTCAGTGCCAGACGCATATCATTAAATGCCTGTGGCCCACTGTTGAGAGGTTGCAGGCAATCCACCAGCACAATCTGGCGGTCAAAGCGCAGAAAATGATTCTTATAGAACCCCTTCACCACCTTCTCGCAGTAATAATTAAAGCGCTCGCGCAGCATTCCGGCATTGGTATGCTTATCGGCCTGCGCCAGTTTGGACTCGCCCCAGGTATCGACATCCGGCCACGGGAAGAATTGCAGCGCGGGCGCACCTGCCATATCTCCCGGCAAGACAAAGCGCCCAGGCTGAATAAAGTGCAGCCCCTGCTCTTTACAGTGGTGGAGATAATCGGTCCACGCGGCGGCAATGTCCGCCAGCCGGTTTTCGTCGGCAGGCGCTAGCGGGTCCAGCCCTTCGCTCATCATTCGCCATTTCGCCGACCATTCTCCGCGCTGACCATTGAGTAAGCCCGTCATCTGGCGCGACCAGCTTAAATAGTCCTGCGCCAGCATCGGCAGGTCGAGCAACCATTCGCCGGGATAATCCACAATTTCCAGATACAGCGTGGAGGTATCCTTAAAGTGGCGTAGCAGCGAATCATTCGATTTAAAACGTAGCGCCAGGCGGATTTCACTGACGCCGCGCGTTGGCGTTGGCCAGGCGGGTGGATCGCCATATAACTGCGCCAGCCCTTCGTCATAGGTGAAGCGCGGAATGCCAAAGTCACGCTGGGGAATGCGTTTCACGCCCAGCAGGCGCTCTTCACGCACCGCACTTAACAGCGGCAAACGTGCTCCGGCGTGAATATTAAGCAACTGATTAACCATCGCGGTGATAAACGCTGTTTTGCCGCTGCGGCTAAGTCCGGTTACAGCGAGGCGCAGATGTCTGTCGACACCCCGATTCACCAGCGCATTGAGTTCATTTTTAAGTCGCTTCATTGCTGTCCTGTGCTGCTCTGAAGACCAGAAAAAAAATCATTCGTAAGGATATGAATGTGGGGGCCAGGCCATTGATTATCAACTGCCCGTGTTGTCATCGACCGGCGAACTCCATAAGATGTGCAGCATTCACGTTCGGACGGAGTTCCTGACCTATGTCCCCTACTATTTATGATATTGCCAGGGTTGCAGGCGTATCAAAATCCACCGTATCACGCGTGCTGAATAAGCAAACTAATATCTCCCCGGAAGCGCGCGAAAAAGTGTTACGGGCCATTGAAGAATTACAGTATCAGCCAAACAAGCTGGCCCGCGCGCTGACCTCTTCGGGTTTTGATGCCATTATGGTGATTTCTACCCGTTCGACCAAAACTACGGCGGGTAATCCGTTTTTCTCTGAAGTTTTGCATGCCATCACCGCCAAAGCTGAAGAAGAAGGTTTCGACGTGATATTACAAACGTCGCACAATCCGGCAGAAGATCTGCAAAAATGCGAAAGCAAAATTAAGCAGAAAATGATTAAAGGCATTATTATGCTCAGTTCGCCAGCGGATGAGTCATTTTTTGCCCAACTCGATAAATATGATATTCCGGTGGTGGTGATTGGCAAAGTTGAAGGTCAATATGCCCATGTTTATTCTGTCGATACCGATAATTTTGGCGACAGCATTGCGTTGACCGATGCATTAATTGAAAGTGGGCATCAAAATATTGCCTGCCTGCATGCTCCGCTTGATGTCCATGTTTCGGTTGATCGCGTTAATGGTTATAAGCAGAGCCTGGCTGCGCATAATATTGCAGTGCGTGATGAATGGATTGTTGATGGCGGTTATACCCATGAAACTGCATTAAAAGCAGCACGGCAATTATTAAGCCAGTCACCGTTGCCTGAGGCGGTGTTTGCCACTGACAGCCTGAAATTAATGAGCATTTATCGTGCGGCAGCAGAGAAAAATATTGCTATTCCGCAGCAGTTAGCGGTGGTGGGTTATAGCAATGAAACGCTGTCATTTATTTTAACGCCTGCACCGGGCGGCATCGATGTTCCGACGCAGGAGTTAGGTCAACAAAGCTGCGAGTTATTATTCCGCTTAATTTCTGGAAAACCGTCACCACAGAATATTACCGTTGCCACGCATATGACGCTGAAATAAATACCAGCTACCTTGCCTGAATGCCAGATGCGATGCTAGCGCATCTTATCCGGCCTACATTTATAGATCGGATAAAGTACTCGCGCCGCATCCGGCAATTTAGCCCATTATCAGAACGAGTAATTTACGCCGACACCTGCATAATGGAATTTATCACTGTCGCCTTCGTCGTGATCCTGCCACTCAAACGCGTATTCCAGCGAAACGGAAAGTCCGTTCTGGAAATCATAACCGTAAAATAAACCTACACGGTTAAAATCATGGCCTTCACGTTCAATATCATCCTGCCAGTCCCAGTTACTCCAGCGATCCAGCCCAATGCGCGTATACGGCGTCACCGAGTGGTTGCCGAGCGTCAGCGGCAAATAGGCGCGAATTTCTTGCGTGGAAAACTCACCGTTATTGCGGCTGTCGTCCATATTGAAGCCGCGCTCGAGATAATAGTTCACTCGCAAGGCAACCGTTTCGTTGAAGGTATATTGCAGACCTGTTTCCGTTTCGACACGGGTATCAGCGTAACCGGTAGTGTTCAGATCGTTGGCAAATTTATACATCGACAACCAACCGTTGAAACGTAAATCGTCAGTCAGTTTCACATCCCAGTCTGGCGCGATTTTCCAGCGCTGCATATTCGCCGTGTCTTTACCCGGTTCATCAACGTAGTGATAACCATAATTACGGAAACCGCCGGTCAGGCCGAAACTGAAATCATCGTTTTCGAGGAACTGATAATGCACCTCCAGCTCCGGGCGATCAAACCACGTTCCACGTTTACCCGCGCTATAATCTACCGGCCCTTCCTGATAATAGGCCAGAGCAATTCTCCACGGCCCGTTGGCGGCATTAAAATAGACTGAAGGCTCCGCCAGCCCATCCATATCTTCGCCATAACCCTCGACGTTTTCTATTTCGTACATCGCGCCGATATTAAAGTGCCAGTCGTTCCTTTCCTCGGCCTGTGCGCAGGCCATTCCCGCACACATCACCAGTGCGGTACAGGGTAATAACTTTTTCATTATTGTTCCTTGTATTATCCTGGGGGAATGCCTTCCCCCTGTATTTAGCGAATTGCTATTTCCGTTTCTGCATCAAAGAAATGACATTTCGTCATATCAAAATGAATAGTGATATTTTCTCCTGCATGATAATCATTTAACGCACCAGCACGGACCACTAACTCGTGCCCCCAACCGTGGTGTAGAGCATAAATTCCGCACCGGTTAATTCTGCCACGCTAATTTTGGCGGAAATGTTATTTTCCTCTTGCGCGTCCGGATGAATATCTTCCGGTCGTATTCCCATCACGATGGGCTTATGCAAACTTTCCTGTGTTTTCAGAACCGCTAATTTCTCTTCGGGAATGGTTAATTTAAGCGTTTCCGTAACGAATTTATCGCCATCGATCGTGCCGCGAATAAAATTCATCGCTGGTGATCCAATAAATCCGGAAACAAACATATTCGCGGGTTGGTTATAAACGGTTTTCGGCGCACCTACTTGCTGAACAATCCCGTCTTTCATAATCACAATCCGCGTCGCCATGGTCATCGCTTCGGTCTGATCGTGGGTCACGTAGATCATGGTGGTGTTCAGTTTCTGATGCAGCTTGCTGATCTCTGCGCGCATTTGCACGCGCAGCTTGGCATCAAGGTTAGAGAGCGGTTCATCCATTAAAAACACGCCCGCTTCGCGTACAATCGCCCGCCCAAGCGCCACTCGCTGACGTTGCCCGCCGGAAAGCGCCCCCGGCTTACGTTTCAGGTACTCACGCAGGCCGAGAATTTGCGCCGCCCAGTTCACCCGCTCATCAATCACCTCTTTGGCGATTTTTTGCATCTTCAGACCAAACGCCATGTTGTCGTAAACCGTCATATGCGGATACAACGCGTAGTTCTGGAACACCATCGCTATATTGCGTGCTTTGGCTGGAACGTCATTCATTCGTTTGCCGTCGATCAACAGATCGCCGCCGCTGATCTCCTCAAGCCCGGCAATCATGCGCAGGGTGGTCGACTTACCGCAGCCCGACGGGCCGACAAACACGATGAACTCTTTATCGGCAATTTCCAGGTTGAAGTCCTTCACCACATGCACCTGGTTATCGTAGATTTTTTGAATATGTTGTAACGAAAGCTGAGCCATGTTGATTCCTTTGCTATACGTTTTGCCAGAAGGCCGATAACCGCGGCCAGGTGAGTGATTCCGTTGAAGGCAACAGTAATTGCGCCCCGGTTAAGCCCGCGCCGATCCCCACCGAGCGCATACCGCTGGCGTTAATGGCGTCAATGCCCGCCTGCGCATCTTCAATGCCGATACATGCCTGCGGCGGCACGCCCAGCCCTGCACAGGCGGCGAGAAAGATTTCCGGGTCCGGTTTCGAGTTTTTAAGTTGGGAAGCATCCGCGCAGAAGGTGAAAAACTCGCGCAGCTCCAGCGCCGCTAAAATCGTCGGCGCATTCAGGGAGACAGAAGCCAGCCCAACCGAGATCTGCTGTGCACGGAGATCTGCCAGCAAAGAGCGAATGCCGGGTAGAACAGCGTTGACCGTCAACTCGCGTAGTGAGTGGACATAGAGCAGATTTTTGCGATACGCCAGTTGCGCCCTCTCCTGCGAGTTAAAGTCGCCCTCTTTGCCCCCGTGTTGCAGAATGCGCCGCAGAGACTCATCGCGGCTGATCCCTTTTAGGGATTCGTTAAACTGCGCATCAATGCTGATGCCAATTTCAGCGGCAATCTGCTGCCACGCCTGGAAATGCAGATGCGCGGTATCGGTGATTACACCATCCAGATCGAAAATTACCCCTTGCAGTTTCATTCATCCTCCTGATGTTTGGTAGCGGTCCCATTGAAGGGCAAAATAAAATCACCCAAACAGAAAACAGATTCTTCAGCCACGGTTATAAGCTGACCGTTCAAACGCAGTGAAACGGGCGCAGAAGTTCGAATCGCAATACGCTGCGCGTCAAGAGTGACCTGTAATTCGCAGCCCTGCCAGAACAGAGGGAAAGACAACTGTTGCCACTGCTCAGGTAACGCCGGATTGAGATGCAATTCACCGTCACGCACGCTCACCCCGGCAAAACCCTGAATCGCCCCCAGCCAGATAGCGCCAGTTGCGGCAGCATGGATACCATCATCACAACTATGCGGATCAGCACCAAGATCGATTTCAGTCCCCTCGCGCCAGAACTGATAACTTTGGGTCAGCAGGCCACAGCGTGCGGCAACAATGCCGTGGATTGCTTTACTTAATGACGAGTCGTGAATAGTGCGCGGTTCATAAAATTGCAGATTGGCAAGACACGATGCCGCTGAGAACTGCTCCGGCAGCATGTAATTGAGCATCACCACATCAGCTTGTTTGAGGATCTGCATCTCGTTCACTTCTGCGCGTGAATAATCCAGCAGTATGGTTTGCTTCCCCCGCCGCCGCTTTGTATTTCGCCAGATTAATCGCCGGCTTAGCCATAAACGAATCATCCTGCGGCAAAACGCCGTCGGGCTGAATTTCTGGCATCCATAGCTCTTTGAGGAACATTTCGGCGCGATGGATAAACGCATCGTCGCTACAGCCGAACTGGCGGGCAATATTCAGCGCCTGTTGAACGTTGTAGCGGGCCATATAGCTGGTGTATGCATTATTATTGACATGTTCGGTATATTCGTCTGGCCCAATAACATCATGAATTTCCAGACGATCGTTAACTCTCACCGCGCGGCTAATCCAGAACTTTGCCGTCTCCAGAAGTAGCGCCATGCCTTCATGCGCAATGAAACTTTCATCCCCCGTGGTCTGCCAGTATTGAATAACCGCCCAGGCGATATCGGCCACCAGATGATGTTCCGCCTGCGCCGAGGCCACTTTTTGCCGCAGCCCGGTGCGAATGTTAATGGCGGCAAATTCCGGCGTCTCTTCTTCGCCGCTGCGCGCGCTTTCCCACGGAAATAGCGCGCCCTGCCAGCCGTTGCGTCGCGCTTTCTCCTGCGCGCCTGGCAAGTTGTGCCAGCGATAACGCAGTAAACTTCGGGCAACCGTCGGATCGCTAAACAGATGAAACGGTAACAAAAATACTTCTGTATCCCAGAAAACGTGGCCTTTGTAGCCTTCGCCGGTTAAGCCTTTTGCCGCAATGCTGCTGCGCTCGTCGTGGGCAGGCGTCATGATGCGCAGATGATAAAGCGCATAATCTAACGCTTGCTGATCGTGCGCTTCGCCGCCATTTACCGTGATACGACGTTTCTGCCACCATTGACGCCAGTTTTCTGTTGATGCTGCAAGAAGTTGGTCGTAACTCTGCTGCGCGCACATTTCAAGCTGGCGAAGCGACGCGCTGCCCCACTCGTCTAAAGCAGCTTGCCTGTCATCCCGCCAGTCGATCCACACCAGTTTTTGCAACGTCATTGTCTCGCCTGCATGAAGCTGCGCACTGGTATGTTGCAGTAAACGGCGCTCTTTGGCGGTATAGCATTGCTGCACATCACCGCTCACCTTACAGCAACAGCTGATGGCCACATCACTGCGTCCATCCTGGGTGGTGTAGCTCCCCTGCATCAGATGCTGACCAAACACCCGCACCTGGGTTTCGTCGAGATGTTGGCGACCGTGATTGGTTTGCGTGGCGTCAATGCCTGTTGAAATCAGCACTGACGCGTCGGCGTCCAGTGGCGTAATAGTGATTTCCAGCGCAATGAGCGGCAGTTGGTCTGCCGAAACAAAGCGACGGCTGGCGATGGTGTAACCTGAGCCGTTGCTGGTACGCCAGACAACATTGCGGCGTAATTCGCCACTGGCAAAGTCAAGCTCACGCTGCCAGGCTTCGTGGGATAACGAGAAAACCTCACCATTTATGGCAATCTCCATCCCCACGACATCAGGCAGGTTCACCAGTTCGTTGATTTCACCTTTTCCCGCCCGATGATACAGCCCCGCCAGATACATCCCTCGCGTCTGGCGCGTGTAATCTTCTTCATGGCTGGCGCGAAGCCCAAGATAGCCGTTCCCCTGCGCCATCAGCGATGCATACTTGTTCAGGGTATGCTGGCTGAAATGGGGTTCTGATAACGTTACTGGCCTGGTCATAATTCCACACGCGTCCCTGTTTCTGCGGATTGATACAACGCCGCCACCAGTTGCTGGATGATGTACCCCTGCTCGGCGTCGGCTATCATCACGGGCTTGCCCTGTACGTGATTGATAAAGGCTTCCATGCTGCGCAAATGGCGGTTGTCGTCTGCTATTTCCCGTTGCATCAGCGTCATTAATTCACCGTTGTTATCGGTGTAGATATGTGCTGGAAACAGCGTCGCACCAGCTTTATCACCACAAAAGCTGACGTTCATAATCGACTGTTCGCGGATGTTGAGTGCAAATGACGTTTCCAGCCACAGAATGCCGCCGTTATGAAATTCAATGGTGCCAAACAGCGAATCTTCGACGCTGTAAGTTGCCGGATCCCACTCACCAAATTGACCACAGCTCTTTTGCGTGCCGATCTTTTGAAAGCTATGCGCATTCACGCTTTTCACCGCCGGAAAGCCCAGCACATACATCGCAGCATCCAGCATATGAATGCCGATGTCGATCAGCGGGCCACCACCCTGCAGTTCTTTATTGGTAAAGACACCCCAGCCGGGAACGCCGCAGCGACGCAGGGCGCGGGCGGTGGTAACGTAAATCTCTCCCAAAACGCCGTTGGTCACCTGTTCACGCAGCTGTTGCGTATCGAGCGCAAAACGATGGTGAAAGTCGTAGGCCAGCACCTTGCCCAGTTTGCGCGCGGTATCGCACATTTCCCGCGCCTGTTCTGGCGTCATGGCGGGCGGTTTTTCGCACATCACATGGCAGCCCGCTTCCAGTGCCATCAGGGTATGTTCGTAATGAAAACGGTTAGGTGAGCAGACGCTAACCACATCAGGTTTCACCGCCAGCAGCATGGCCTGCGGATCGTCCCACACGGATGCATTCCCGTATTTTTCTGCCAGCGCCTGCGCCTGGGAAAGGCGGCTGTCACAGACAGCCACCAGTTCCAGATCGTTGCGGGTGCAGTAGTACGAAGCATGAACCTTATCCGCCACCTGGCCTGCGCCTATTATCGCGACCCGCAGCGGAGAGCTTGTCATTGCACTTTTCACAAAGACCTCTTAGCAGGTACGCAACCAGGCCAACGAATCACGGTACGCCTGGGCAGGATCTTCCGCCCGGATACGCCCTTCGTACACTACATAGCCCTGATAGTTATCCGCGCGCAGCTGTTCAAACAGCGCGTGGAAATCCAGGGTGCCGCTGCCCGGCTGGTAGCGATGGTTATCCGCAATATGCACATGACCGAGCAGGTCGCGGTTGTCATGCAGCGCCTGCGCCAGGTTATCTTCTTCGATATTCATGTGATAGAAATCGCCGATAATCTGTACATGTTTAAGATCGTTTTCGACGATGTAACGGCGGGCATCGGCGAGGGTGTTGATCATATGATCCTGATAGCGGTTTAACGGTTCGAGATACACCACGGTTCCGGTACGCGCGGCGACCTGTTCCAGTACGCGCAGGGAATCACTCACCATTTTGCGGTCGCCGTCCAGGCTACGCGGCGAGGTCATCGGCGGTAAGCGGAAGGTAAACATGCCCCACGCAGCCGGAACGACGATGCCTTTACCGCCCACTTCTGCCAGCGCTTCGAGAATGCGCTCGATCTGCTTTAAGCCATTAAGACGACGCTCTTCGATAAAGTCGCCAATCCATCCGTCATAGCCACCGCAGGCGGTGGTCACCGGTAAACCGGTTTCTTTGATCGCCGCTTTGACTTCTTCGATGTTGTTAACCAGCAGTTTGCCGTCAATCTCAAAACCATCGAAGCCCATCTCTTTGATATAACGAAATTTCTCCAGAATGTTTTCCGGAAAGAACGCCTGATTCTGTGTGCCGATTTTCATTTTTTTCATTCCTTTGAATTAAAACGTAACGCCCATTTTGATGCTCTGTTCCGGATGCTGGTCGACATACTGCATATAGCTTTCCGGGCTATTGGCAAAGGTCACCACCGGGTCGATTAAATCTTCGCAATTGAGATAACCGTTCATCAGCAGTTCCCAACAGGTTTCTTCAATACGCTTGCGGCTCCAGCGCGGATAATCCGGGTTCGGTTCGCTGCACGCGCGAGAGAAGACAATTTTGGCGTTATTGAAATGCGCTTCGCGTCCGAGGTTAAAACCTTCGGCAAACGGCTTGGCAAACGCGACATAGGAGATGGTGCCGCCATAAGCCAGACCGCGGAGCGCCGATTGCAGCGCGTCGGCGTAGCCGCTGGTTTCGATAATCACATCGGCACCCTGCTTGCCGGTCAGCGTTTTGATCTCTTTACCTACATCAGTGCCGATGGGGTTAAGGCAGAAATCCGCGCCGTGGCGACGGGCAATATCACAGCGATGGGCGATAGGATCGACGCCAATCACCACAGAAGCGCCAGCGCGTTTAGCCAGTTGGATGGCAATTTGACCGATTGCGCCAAGCCCTACCACCACCACAAAATCCCCTACGCGCACGTTGGCATCGCGCACGCCGCTCATGGCAAACTGCGCCGGGTCGTAGCAGACGGCGTTTTTCCAGGAGCTGCCTTGCGGCATTTTGCGCAGCTTGTAGTTATTCACTGCGTTAATGATGACCGTCTCGGAGAGCGGGCCGTAGCCGCATACGCTGTCGCCCACCGCGTAGTCGGTAACGTCGCTGCCGCACTCGATAATGTCGCCAACCACCATGTTGCCAAGCTGGAATTTGCCAAACTCAATGCCGCGCGGCGCATCTGCCGGACGCGGAGTGAACATCTGCCATTCGCCGTTAAAGTCTTCATCAATAAACGGGCTGGCGGCGCGGAAGTCGACCACTTCCGTTCCGTGTTTCGGTGCGCCGAAACGCACGCGGATCTTCACTTCATTAGCTAAAATCGCCCGATCTTCATACTCAACCAGCGCAGCAACACGCGGTGCTGTGGCTACTAACTTTTTCATTTAAAACTCCTTGTAAAGAAACTGGCCGCTTTAGCCCTTCACGCCACCGGCGGTCAAACCACTCTTAATAAAACGTTCCGAAAGCGCATACATAATCACCACCGGCAATGCGGTCACCAGTGAGGCCGCCATCATCCGTCCCCAGATGTAATCTGGCGTACTGAACAGCGCGTTCAGGCCCACCGGTAAGGTGAAATTGCTGGCGCTGGAGAGGAAAATCGACGCAAACAGATAGTCGTTCCACGCCACCATAAAGCAGTAGACGAACACGGATATCAGCCCGGACATCGCCAACGGCACGGTGATGCGGAAGATAATTTGCAGACGGTTGAGGCCATCCATCATCGCCGCTTCTTCGATCTCATCGGGGATGGTGTCGAAGTAGCTTTTCAGCATAAACACGGCGGTGGGCAGAGTTTGCGTCACCATGGTGATGATCAGCGCCATCTCAGTGTCGTAAATGCCAAGCGCGGTGATGATTTTGAAAAGCGGCACCACCAGCAAAATGCCAGAGAACATATACACCGTGTAAAAGCTGGCGTTGATGGTCATCCGACCTTTAAAGCGCAGGCGGGAAAGCGCGTAAGCCCCAAGAATGCCGAGGAATACCGCCACCACGGATGAAACCACAGACACCACCAGACTGTTACGGAAGTAGTCGACAAACGGGAAAATCATCGGGTTAAAAATGTCGACGTAATGCTCCAGCGTCCACTGCTGCGGCAGCAGCGTAGGATGCAGTGAGATCGCCTCTTTCGCGCCCTTGAACGAGGTCATCAGCATCACAAAAAATGGAAACAGCGTGATGATGAGAAACAGCGCCAGCCCGCAGTAAAAACCGATGCGACTGAGTGTGCGTTTATTTGTTGCCATTGAGGTTCACCCGTTTCCTGGTCAGCAGAATGACAGCGAAAATAATGATGAAGAGCACCACCGAGATCGCCGCCGCTTTTCCTAAATCATTAAAGGCAAAGGCGGTTTTGTAGAGATATACACCGAGAATATCGACCTTGGTCGTCAGCAAATAAACATCCGCGAACATGTAGAACATCCAGATGGTGCGCAGTGTCACCACCGTCGCCAGGACCGGCATAATTGCGGGCAGCGTGACGATACGAAACCGTTGCCAGGCATTAGCGCCATCCATCTCTGCCGCTTCGTACAGCGATTTGTCGATGGTCTGCAAAATCGCCAGAAACGAGATAAAGGCATACGGGAAGTAGCGCCAGATGGCGAACAGCACCACCAGCACAAAGCTACTGCCCGGATTATCGAACCACAGCGGTGCCTGCTCATAGAGATGCAGAAGATCGACGCCGAGGTAGTTAACAATGCCGTAGCCGTTGTTGAACATGTATTTCCAGGCGAACACCAGCGAAATGGACGGCGTTACGTAGGAGAGGATCACCAGCGAACGCGCGGTTTTGCGCAGGCGGAACTCGCGGTTGAAAAACATCGCCACCGCCAGCCCGAGCACGGTGCTGCCCGCCACCACCAGCGCGGTATACCAGACCGTCATCCACAGCGAATGCCAGAAGCCGGGATCGGAGAGGATACGCACATAGTTGCTCACCCCAACAAACGTTGACTCGATGTTGGGATTGAGCGGCAGACGTAAAAAACTGATTTCGATATTCGACACCATCGGCCACGCCACCAGACCGCCCAGCAGTAATAAGCTGGGCGCGAGAAGCAGCAGCGCAAAGGGCATATCGGAACGACCTGAAAAAAGCCTGTTCATTGCGGATTCCTGTCCTGGGTTTAGTGCTGTTCGATCAGTTCATCCAGTTTTTTCTGGCTCGCTTGCAGCGTAGTAGAGAGATCGGCTTTACCCACGGTGACGTTATGCACCATTGAACTCACCACGCCAGAACCCGTCACATCACCCATGCGGGTAAAGTTTTTATCCCCTACTGCGCCAAAAACCTGAATATTTGGCAGTTCACCGATTAGCTGATTCGGTAGTTCACCCAGCGCCTTAATAACGTCGTTGTCTTTCCAGGTGGCGGTAGTCACCACCGCTTTATTCACCGGCAGCGCAGCACCTGGCGACATCATCACCCAGTCGGCAATGTTGTCTGCCTGCTCCATAAAGGTGACAAATTTTTCTGCTGCTTCCGTCTCTTCGGTCTTTTGCCCGGCGGTAATGGTCAGCGAGGTCAACATGCCGTAGACCGCAGAGTTTTTCTCGGTTGGCACCACGAAACCGACGTTTTTCGGGTCGCCTTCTTTAATCACAGCCGGAAGGATATAGGTGGAGTAAATCGCCATCGGCGCGGTGCCGTTCATAAAGGCGTCTTTCACTTCCATGATGTCGTTAGAACCCGGCATAGTGTTGGCAGTAAGGTCGCGGTAATAGGTCAGTGCCTGCATCATCTCTGGTGTATCAAGGGTGATTTTGCCTTCGGCGTTAAAGACGTTAGCCTGGTTGGATAACGCAAACTGGGAGAAGGATTGTTCCGTCAACACGCTTTCTGCTGTAGGCAGCGCAATGCCGTATTTTTTATTCGCCGGGTCATTCAGTTTCTGTGCAACGTCCAGCAGCTGTTGCCAGTTTTTCGGCTCCTCAAGCCCCGCTTTTGCCAGCACATCTTTGCGATACCAGATACCGCCAATCCAGGCGCTGACAGGAACACCGGTCCATGCGCTACCATCTTCGGTACGCACAATACGCAGTACGCCATCGTAAAACGCGCCTTCACCAACGTTGCTGATGACTGTGGCAACCGCTTTGCGATCGATAAGCTGCTCTTTGTCCATCACTTTGGCGTAGTCATGGCTGGTTTCGATCACTTCCGGCAGCGAACCGCTACGTGAAAGAGTAATGACTTTAGTGTTATAGGCATCTTCTTCCACGGGCACTTGCTTAACGGTGATGCCAGGGTTTTCTTTTTCAAAACGGGCAATCAATTTACTGATAACGGCCTGGCGCTCCTGCTCCACCGAAGAATGCATAAATTCGATGGATACATTCGTTTTATTTTCTTCTTTACAGCCTGAAATCAGGGCGCATGAAACCAGTGCTGATAACAGCACGATTTTTGATTTAATCATGAGATGTTCCTTTTTATTTAATCCACATAACCTGCCAGGGGCGCAGCGTTATTTCATTACCCAATATATCAACTTCACTAATCAGATCCCGACCATGCAGATTAGTAATATTTACATGCTGAATATTTTTACTGACATTAAACAATCCAGTCAGACAATTACCATCAGCGTTACTTCTTGGAATACGCATTACGGATGAATTAATCGTATCAATGGTAAAATTATTATCCGGATGAAACTCGTTATGGCTGCGACGAAGTGTAATTAAACGCGACAACTCATGATATACCGCATGCCTTAATGTAGCTTCATCGTTCAGTTCTCGGGTTATCTCTTTACTGTGATATTTTTTACGGTTAATCGCACGGTTATATCCGAGTTTTTCGACACCTGCGTAATCATTACGCGAGCCAAGAATACTTTGAATATATATCGCTGGCACACCGGGGAAACTTAACAAAATCGCATGGGCAAGGATAAACCTGGCGCAACGTTCTTCATCGCTACTCTCACGGCGGCTTAACGCATCCATATAGGTCACATTTATTTCATACGGACTGCGTGTACCGTCGGGATTATTTTTCCAGTTTACTAATGCACCTTCCTGCTGTAACGCCTCGACCAGCTCTAATATTTCGCTTTCAGGCAACAAGCCCCGTAGCGGGTTTAGCCCGATGCCATCGTGAGAGGCGAGGAAGTTAAACCAGGTGGTGTTGCTGGAAGGTAGTGTCAGGTTTTGCGCCCACGCACAAAGCGCCTCAACGTTCTGTTTTTGCACCGCATGCAGCACCAGTGGCGGCAGCGAGAACTGGTACACCATATGTGCTTCGTCATCGCCTGCGCCAAAGTAAGCAATGTTGTCTTTATGCGGAACATTGGTCTCGGTAATGATCACTGTACCTGGCGCAACGTTATCAATAATCGACCGTAACAGTTTGATAATCAGATGTGTTTTTTCCAGATGGATGCAGCTTGTTCCCGGCTCTTTCCACATAAAGCCAACGGCATCCAGGCGGACATACTCAGCACCTTTCGCAAGGTAACAGAGTAAAACATCCACCATCGCCAGCAACACTTCAGGGCTACGGTAATTCAGGTCAATTTGATCGTCACTAAAGGTGGTCCATAAATGGCGCGTTGAATGATCGCGCATCTGGAATGGCGTTAATAACGGTAACGCACGCGGGCGAGTGACGGCGCTGAGATCGGTTTGCGGGTCAACGGCAATAAAAAAATCTTCAAAACCTGGATGCTGTTGTAAATAGTTTTTAAACCATTCACTTTTTGCCGACATATGGTTGCAGACAAAATCAAACATTAAATGACTGCATTCACCGAGTTGCTGAATATCCTGCCACTCCCCCGCTTCACTGGCGACCTGATGATAATCAATTACCGAAAAGCCATCATCAGATGACCATGGATAAAACGGCAACAAATGAACATGTGAAAAAATGCTTTGCAGCCATTGATGGTAAAACTGATTAAATGTGGGTAATGGTTTTAAATCATTGCTGTGAAATTGATCGGCATAGGTAATTAACACGACATCACTTTCATCCCAGTGTTTTTTACGTCGCTGTGTAATTAATCGTTTCGCACTCTCAAGACGCGTTACAAGTTTCTGTAAATGAGTTGCGGTAAATGTTCCACCGTAGATTTCGTCCAGGTAATCCGTAATTTTCTGTTTCATGTTGCCTTTCCGTGGTAGCGGTCCCATGAAACGAGAGACTACTCCGCAGAAAATAAACTGTCAATTGAGCACAAGGGTTTTAGTCACGCAGGAAATCATTTTTTACCAGGGAAAAAGCGTATTTGTGAGCTGACGCAAATAATCTATGGGGATGTAAATAAGGTGTGACAGAAAAAAAAACGGCGCATAAGCGCCGCTCATGGTGAATTCTTTTAACCTTTGACCTTCGGCATTGCGATGTCTTTCAGGCCACCGGCGTTCTCAACGTGGGTATATCCCATCTCGCTAAGGATCTCTTTTGCTTGCCCTGACTGGCGTCCGGCATTGCAATACACTTTCACGGTGTCGTTTTTATCCGGAACGGCGGTGGCAATGCGCTCTTTCACTTCCTTCAGGGGAATATTGATGGCCCCCTGAACGTGCTCTTGCTGATACTGCTCTGGAACACGAACATCGATCCAGTGTTCAGCGGCGAAAACGGGCAGTGAAAACACCAGTGCCAGAGCAAGTAAGCCTTTTTTAAACATGTAAGCGTCCTTCTATGGATGAAAATTGCCATCCATTATACGCCTGAGATTTAACAATTTTTGCGAAACTCCCCTCACCTTTTATAACGCTGTGCCAGTTTATTAGCAGCCCGACTTAACAGCGGTTCCAGCGCCACAGCCAGCAACATTTTCAGCGGTCGGCGAGCAACTGATTTTATCGCCCAGCCCGCCACACCCGCCGGGCCATAGCGCAGTGCGGTAAGAAGTACCAGCTTGCCTGCTAATTTGAAACCAGGCTTTACCTTTTGCCCGGCCTGTTGCCAGCGAGTATTCATAACTTTCCTCACAGTTGACGGAAACGGCTACGTAACGTGAAAGTATCGGAAGTGACATAACGTTCCATCTCGCGTAAACGCGTTTCACTTGCCGCCAGTTCACGGTCGACTTCATCCAGCAATTCGCTGCTGGAAGGTAGCTGCTCACCAAAGGCCATGTTGTCCGGCATTGGATCAAGCGCAAATGACAAAATGATGTAAGCAACCAGGGTAAACAGCGCCAGACCGAAGAAAATCGACAGCACCACCAGGATACGCACCAGTTTTACCGGTACATCAAAATAGTTGGCAATCCCGGCGCAGACGCCGCGGACCATGCCCTGCTGTGGAATACGCCATAATTTTTTATTGAGATTAATGCCCGCCATTAGCGATCCCTCCAGTTCGGATGTTCTGCATCAAGAATAGATTCCAGCGCCTGAATACGTTCGCGCATCCGTTTTGCTTCATCAGCCAGTTGCGCTAATCGCTGCTGCTCACTTTGCGACAATTCACTGCGACCAGAACGATTGCTGTAATGCAGCCATAACCAGATCGGTAAAACAAACAGCACAAAAATGGTTAACGGAATAGCCAGAAATAGCGCGCTCATAAGTACTCCTTAGACGATGAGCGGCGGCGCGTTCGGACGCCGCCTGGATGTTATTATTGATTGTCTTGCTTCATTTTGGCTTTTAATTGTGCCAGTTGTTCGCTGATTGCATCATCGGCTTTCAGTTCGGCAAACTGATCGTCCAGCGATTTTTGTTTACCGAAGCTGTGGCTTTCTGCTTCCGCTTCCATCTGGTCAATACGACGTTCGAAAGATTCGAAACGAGCCATTGCTTCATCCAGTTTGCCACTGTCCAGCTGACGACGCACATCGCGCGACGAGTTTGCCGCCTGATGACGTAACATCAATGCCTGCTGGCGAGCGCGTGTTTCGCTCAATTTGTTTTCCAGCTCGCCAATCTCTTTCTTCATGCGTGCCAGCGTATCGTCCACCAGCGTCACTTCATGTTCCAGGGACTTAATCAGATCGGTCAGTTTCTGTTTTTCAATTAACGCTGCACGTGCCAGATCCTCTCTCTCTTTCAGCAGCGCCAGTTCGGCTTTTTCCTGCCATTCAACCTCACGCGCCGACGCTTGTTCAATACGGCGAGTCAGCTGTTTCTTTTCTGCCAACGCGCGCGCCGAAGTAGAACGTACTTCAACCAGTGTATCTTCCATCTCCTGGATCATCAGACGAACCAGTTTCTGTGGATCTTCCGCTTTCTCTAACAGAGCGTTGATGTTGGCATTCACGATGTCGGCAAAGCGAGAAAAAATACCCATAATGTTGTCCTCTTGATTTCTGCGTTCAGGATTGTCCTGCTGAACTGTTAATACAATTTGCGTGCCAATTTTTTATCTTTTTGATTTATAAAGATCTGATTGAAGAATCAACAGCAACATGCCAGGATGAGTTAGCGAATTACACTAACAAGTGGCGAATTTCATCATGGCAGAATACAAAGATAATTTACTTGGTGAGGCGAACAGCTTTCTCGAAGTGCTGGAACAGGTTTCGCATCTCGCACCGCTGGACAAACCGGTGCTCATCATCGGCGAACGCGGCACCGGTAAAGAGCTGATTGCCAGCCGCCTGCATTATCTCTCCTCCCGTTGGCAAGGGCCGTTTATTTCCCTTAACTGCGCGGCGTTAAATGAAAATCTGCTGGATTCCGAACTGTTTGGTCACGAAGCGGGGGCGTTTACCGGTGCGCAAAAACGTCATCCAGGGAGATTTGAACGTGCCGACGGCGGTACGCTATTTCTTGATGAACTCGCTACGGCACCGATGATGGTGCAGGAGAAATTATTGCGCGTGATTGAGTACGGTGAACTGGAGCGCGTTGGCGGCAGCCAACCATTGCAGGTGAATGTGCGGTTGGTATGCGCGACGAATGCCGATCTCCCGGCGATGGTCAATGAAGGCACTTTTCGCGCTGACCTGCTCGACCGACTGGCTTTTGATGTTGTACAACTGCCACCACTGCGCGAGCGCGAAAGCGACATAATGTTGATGGCAGAATACTTTGCCATCCAGATGTGTCGGGAAATCAAGCTGCCTCTGTTCCCGGGGTTTACGGAGCGCGCCAGAGAAACATTGCTGAATTATCGTTGGCCGGGAAATATTCGTGAATTGAAAAACGTGGTGGAACGTTCAGTGTATCGCCACGGCACCAGCGATTATCCGCTTGATGACATCATTATTGATCCCTTTAAACGGCGTCCGCCTGAAGACGCTATCGCCGTTTCAGAAACCACCTCGCTTCCAACACTGCCGCTGGATTTACGTGAGTTTCAGATGCAGCAGGAAAAAGAGTTGCTGCAACTCAGTTTGCAACAAGGGAAATATAACCAGAAGCGCGCGGCTGAATTACTGGGGTTAACTTATCATCAGTTCCGCGCGTTGTTGAAAAAGCACCAGATTTAGCGAAGTTGAGCAATACAACTTGCCGGATGCGGCGTGAATGCTTTATTCGGCATACATAATCAATACGTCGTTTGCAGGCCTGATAAGCGCAGCGCATCAGACATTATTGCGTTGGGCTATTAATCGCTCAGCGCATCCTGCAAAATTTTCATTGCCGCATCGAATTGCGCATCCGGGATGGTCAGCGGATACAGGAAGCGAATCACGTTGCCGTATGCGCCACAGGTCAGCAGGAGCAGCCCCTGCGCCAGCGCGCGTTGCTGGATTTTCTGTGCAATCGCCGCTGACGGCTCGCCCGTTTGCGGATCGTTAAACTCTACCGCAATCATCGACCCCAGGCCGCGTACCGCAGCAATGGCCGGAACGCTTTCTTTGGCATCAATCAACGTGTTTTTGAGACGCTGGCCCAGTTGATTCGCGCGTTCGCAGAGTGATTCTTTGTCGATAATGTTGAGCACCGCGTGCGCGGCAGCCACCGCCAGCGGGTTACCGGCGTAGGTGCCGCCAAGCCCGCCCGGCGCGGGTGCGTCCATAATATTCGCGTTACCGACCACGCCCGAAAGCGGCATCCCGCCCGCGAGGCTTTTCGCCATCGTCATTAAATCCGGCTTATCGGCGTAATGATCCATGGCAAACAGCTTACCGGTACGCGCAAAGCCGCTTTGCACTTCATCAGCAATCATCACAATACCGTGCTCGTCGCACAGGCGGCGAATAGCGGCAACCAGCTCTTTTGGCGCAACGTTGAAACCGCCCTCGCCCTGCACCGGTTCGAAAATAATCGCCGCCACCTGCTTCGCTTCGATGTCTGATTTAAACAAGCGTTCGATGGCGTCGAGGGAGTCCTGTGTTGAAATGCCGTGTAAATCTGACGGATAAGGTACGTGATACACCGAACCAGGGAACGGGCCGAAGCCGATTTTGTACGGCGCAACTTTTCCGGTCAGCGCCATGGTCATATACGTACGACCGTGAAAGCCGCCGCTAAACGCAATCACGCCAGGGCGTCCGGTATGGGCGCGAGCAATTTTCACCGCGTTTTCCACCGCTTCCGCACCGGTGGTGAAGAACGCGGTTTTGGCCTGCCCGCTCACCGGGGCAAGGGCGTTGATTTTCTCCGCCAGGGTGACGTAGCTTTCATACGGCACAATCTGATACGCGGTGTGGGTAAACTGTTGCAGTTGCTGCTCCACCGCCGCGACCAGATCAGGGTGGCGATGTCCGGTATTCAGCACCGCAATGCCTGCGGCGAAATCGATGTACTCGTTGCCCTCAACATCCTTCAGCGTGGCGTTTTCAGCCGACTGGGCGAAGAAGTTACACATCACGCCAACCCCGCGCGGAGTGGCAGAAAGACGACGCTGATGGAATTCATTGTTGCTCATGTTTCACACCTTTTGACTCTTCACGGTTAATCGGAAATTAAACGCCCAGACGATCGCGCAGGCTGTAATACGCCGCGCCCATCGCGGTAAACGGCACACGCAGCGTGCGCCCGCCGGGGAACGGGTAATGCGGCAGATTGGCGAAGGCATCGAAACGTTCGGCGTCGCCGCGCAGCAGTTCGGCAATCAAACGTCCGGCTAGATGAGTACAGGTCACGCCGTGGCCGCTGTAGCCCTGCATGTAATAGATGTTGGTATCGAGGCGACCAAACTGCGGCATACGCGACAGGGTCAGCAGGAAGTTGCCCGTCCAGCGGTAATCAATTTTCACGCCCTTCAGCTGCGGGAAGGTTTTCAGCAGTTTCGGCACCACAAGGCGCTCAACGTCATCCGGGTCGCGCGCGCCGTAGACCACGCCGCCGCCGTACAGCAGGCGGTTGTCGGCGGTAAGACGGTAGTAATCAAGCAGATAGTTACAGTCTTCCACACAGTAGTTTTTCGGGATCAGCGAACGGGCTAAATCTTCCGACAGCCGTTCGGTGGTGATCACCTGCGTGCCGCACGGCATGCTGCGTTTCGCCAGTTCCGGCTCTACTTTATCGCCCAGATACGCATTCCCGGCGACAATCACATACTTCGCCGTCACCTGACCTTTGGCAGTTCGCACAACGGCTGGCGTGGTGTGCTGGATCTGCGTCACGGCAGAAAGTTCATACACGCGCCCGCCGTTGAGGCGGATGGCGTCCGCTTCGCCAATGGCAAGGTTTAGCGGATGAATATGCCCACCGCTGTGATCCAGCAGCGCACCGGTATAGCGATCGCTGGCTACTTCACGGCGAATGGCGTTGGCGTCCAGCAATTCCAGCTGTTTATTGCCGTAGCGTTCCCAGTTCTCTTTCTGCTCTTCAAGTGTGGCGAGCTGTTTATCATTCATCGCCACAAACAGGCCGCCGGGGCGGTAGTCGCAGTCAATCTGATAACGTTTGATACGTTCGCGGATGATCTCACCACCTTCGAACATCATGCTGCCGAGCATACGGGCGGTGTCCATGCCGTAGCTTTTTTCGATCACGTCGATGTCGCGGCTGTAGGAGTTCACAAGCTGTCCGCCATTGCGCCCGCTTGCGCCAAAGCCGATGCGTGAGGCTTCGAGAACCACTACGTCAAAGCCCGCTTCCGCCAGATGCAGCGCGGAGGAGAGCCCGGTATAGCCGCCGCCAACCACGCAAACGTCGCAGGTGATTGACTCATTCAGCGTGTCGAATGGTGCATATTTATTCGCACTGGCGGCGTAGTAACTGCTGGTATGTTCGGTCATTTCAGGCCTCCAGGCTTATCCAGATGGTTTTCAGTTCAGTGAATTTTTCAAGGGCATGCAGGGATTTGTCGCGACCGTTGCCGCTCTGCTTATAGCCGCCAAACGGCACGGTCATATCGCCGTCGTTGTAGTTATTGACGAAGACGGAACCGGCTTTCAGGCGTCGGCTCATGCGGTGCGCGCGGGAGAGGTCGCGCGTCCATACCGCCGCGCCAAGGCCGTACTGGCTGTCGTTGGCAAGCTGTAGCGCCTGTTCTTCTGATGTGAAACGCGTGACCACCAGCACCGGACCGAAAATCTCTTCGCGACTTAAGGACGCATTCGGGTCCACATCCACAAAGATGGTCGGGCCGATGGCGGCAGCCAGCCCGGCGTTACGGCCATCCAACAACAGTTGCCCTTTGCTTTCGCCTTCCCGAATAAAGCTATGGACCGAGTCGGCGTGGGCGCAGTCGATTAAGGTGCCCATGGTGGTTGCGGGATCAAGTGGATGGCCCGGCTGCCAGTTTTGCGCCTGCTGTTTTAACAGGGCTAAGAATTCATCGGCGATGCTCTCTTCCAGCAACAGGCGCGTTCCGGCGATGCACACCTGTCCCTGGTTGTAGAAAATGCCTGCTGCGGTGGCGCTTGCCGCCTGTTGCAAATCCGGGCAGTCAGCGAAAACGATGTTGGCGCTTTTGCCGCCCGCTTCCAGCCAGACGCGTTTCATGTTGCTGTCGCCCGCATCTTTCAGCAGCTGTTTCCCGGTACGGGTTGAACCGGTAAAGGCAATGGCGTCGATATCGTTATGACGCGACAGCGCCTGCCCGGCTTCATGACCAAAACCCGTCACCACGTTCAACACACCATCCGGCAAGCCTGCTTCTTTCGCCAGCCCCGCGAGACGAATCGCACTGAGCGGTGATTTTTCAGACGGTTTTAGAATCACGCTGTTTCCCGCCGCCAGCGCCGGGCCGAGTTTCCAGCAAGTCAGCAACAGCGGGAAGTTCCACGGCACGATGGCGGCAATCACGCCGACCGGTTCACGCACGATCATCGCCAGCTCATGGCTACTGGTGGTCGCCACTTCGCCATACACTTTGTCGATCGCTTCGGCGTACCAGCGAATGGCGCGCGCCGCGCCGGGAATATCATCACGCAGACTGTGACGAATCGGTTTGCCGGTGTCGAGAGTTTCCAGCAGTGCCAGCTCTTCGGCGTGGGCTTCCATTAAATCGGCGAGTTTATTCAGTACCGCTTTACGTTTAGCCGGAGAAGAGAGTGACCAGTCGCCGCGTTCAAATACGCCGCGTGCTGCGCTCATCGCACGGTCGATATCGACGCTCTTGCCGCGGGCAATTTTCGCCAGCGGTGCCTGGGTGACCGGATCAACGGTTTCAAAGGTTTCATTTTCCGCCGCAGCAGTATATTCACCGTTAATAAATAAGCGGTTTTCAATGGCGAGACTTAACGCTTTATCCTGCCAGTAAGCCAGATGATGAAAATTCATTATGACTCCTGTTTCACGTCTATCAGATATATGCAGTTTGTGAACGTCAGGGCGCAGAGATCCCCGGGCCGTATGCCCGTTTATTTCTGGCGACATTCTTTATATACACTTCATCCTTCAAGCCGCCTCTGCCTTGGCTGCGTTCGCTCCCCCGAATCACTTACCTGAGTAAGCTCATCGGGATTCGCTCACTTGCCGCCTTGATGCAACTTGAATGATTTTGTGTATAGATTGCCGGGCGCATTGCGCTTACCCGGCTTACAGAACAAAAAGATTAAAACGTGGTGGGCGTATGGGCGCTGATAATTCGGCAAATACCTGCCGACGTATTACTGAAACTGTGCGGGATGCCGGTATTAATGGCATAACTTTGCCCCGCGACGAGGTGGTAATCCTGACCATTAATCGTCAGAACAATTTCACCTTCCAGTACAGTGCCTATTTCCTCACCCTGATGCTTAATTCTTTCCCCAGTGGTTGTGCCCGGCTGGTACGTTTCAAAGATCATCGCCAGCGTGCGATTCGGGTTACCGTTATGAACCAGCTTCATTGACACACCCTGACTACCCATCTCAATTAAGTCGTCCTGATTAATGACGACCTGCGGCTCATCAGGTTTTTCCGGCTCGGAAAAGAATTCCGAGAGTGACAGACCATACACCTTCAGCAGCTTTTGCAGCGTACTGATGGCAGGGCTGACTTTATCTTGTTCTATCGTACTGATAGCACTGTGAGTCAGCCCGGAGAGTTCGGCGGCACGACGTTGTGAAAGCCCCTGCTGCTGGCGGATTTCCGACAAGCGTTTTCCTGGCGCCAGTCCCTCATCACTCATATTTGCATTTCCTTAAACTGTAGTGGTCAGAGTCGCTGTTTTTCAGCGATATGGTGCTGACAAGCGGTGATAAAGCCCTCGAACAATATACGCGAAAGCGCGTACTCGCTACTGTTCCATTCCGGGTGCCACTGTACGCCCAGCGCAAAAGGATGATTGATGACGCTAACCGCCTCAACTAAGCCATCCGGCGAGCGAGCTTCAACACGCAACCGTGGGCTAACGACCTTCGCCCCTTGTCCATGTAGAGAGTTTACCCAAAAGTTGCTACATTCAGGTAACAACGCAGACAGTAATCCCCCCTCTTCAACCTGAACTTCATGCGACGGTGCATATTGCTGTTCCACCGGCAGTTCGGGATCTTCCCGATGTTCCAGCAATTCAGGCTGTTCGCACAGCTTGCGATGCAACGAACCACCGGTTGCCACCACCAGTTCTTGTAAACCCCGGCAGATGGCGAAAATGGGGATGCGCCTTTCGAGTGCGGCATTAATTATCGCCATGCTCAGAAGATCACGCCCGGGATCGGCGTCAGGCTCATCGCCGTTTTCACCATATAGGTGCGGCTGCACATTGCTGGGACTACCAGGAAGATAAATGCCATCGAGTTTCGGCAAAAGTTGTTCAAGTAATGACGGTTCCGCCAGCGCATGTGGTAGCGCAATAGGCAAGCCGCCTGCATGGATGATGGCATTCAGGTACTTTTCTTGCAGAGTCTGGGTCGCATGACCCTTAAGCCTGTTCCTGCACATTACGACACCGATAACCGGATTGTTCATTATATTTTCCATGCTCAATCTCACAAAGTGGACTAAATTATCGCCATTACTGCGCTTTAAATGACCTTTATGTTCAATATTTTTTCAATCTAGCAGTGGGTTTTCATTTTTGCAAACTCAATTTAACATTTGACAAACATTTAGTTTGCATACAGATTCGAATGGTGGTCATTATATTTTACGCTTTGATAACGAGCGGAAAACAAACCAAAGGCGAAGAATCATGGAAACCAATATCGTTGAAGTAGAGAACTTTGTTCAGCAGTCAGAAGAGAGGCGGGGTAGCGCCTTTACGCAGGAAGTGAAACGCTACCTGGAGCGCTACCCGAATACGCAATATGTTGATGTTTTACTTACCGATTTAAATGGTTGCTTCCGTGGAAAGCGTATTCCTGTTTCAAGCCTGAAGAAGCTCGAGAAAGGGTGTTATTTCCCGGCCTCGGTATTTGCAATGGATATTCTGGGCAACGTAGTAGAAGAAGCAGGTCTGGGTCAGGAAATGGGCGAGCCGGATCGTACCTGTGTTCCTGTTCTCGGTTCCTTAACTCCTTCTGCCGCCGATCCAGAGTTTATCGGTCAGATGCTCCTGACCATGGTCGATGAAGATGGCGCTCCCTTTGACGTTGAGCCGCGGAACGTTCTTAACCGCCTGTGGCAGCAGCTGCGCCAGCGCGGATTGTTCCCGGTCGTAGCGGTAGAGCTGGAGTTCTATTTACTGGATCGCCAGCGCGACGCTGAAGGGTATCTGCAACCGCCCTGCGCGCCTGGCACCGATGACCGCAATACACAAAGCCAGGTTTACTCCGTTGATAACCTCAACCACTTCGCCGACGTGCTCAATGATATTGATGAACTGGCGCAGTTACAGCTGATTCCGGCAGATGGCGCGGTCGCTGAGGCCTCGCCGGGTCAGTTTGAAATCAACCTTTACCATACTGATAACGTGCTGGAAGCCTGCGATGATGCGCTGGCACTAAAACGCCTGGTGCGTCTGATGGCAGAAAAGCATAAGATGCACGCCACTTTTATGGCGAAGCCGTATGAAGAGCACGCGGGCAGCGGAATGCATATCCATATCAGTATGCAAAATAATCGTGGCGAGAACGTGCTTTCTGACGCGGAAGGCGAAGATTCGCCGCTGCTGAAAAAGATGCTCGCCGGGATGATTGACCTGATGCCGTCGTCGATGGCGTTGCTGGCACCAAACGTGAACTCGTATCGCCGCTTCCAGCCGGGAATGTATGTGCCGACGCAGGCGTCGTGGGGCCATAACAACCGCACCGTCGCCCTGCGTATTCCGTGCGGCGACCGTCATAATCACCGCGTGGAATATCGCGTGGCGGGTGCCGATGCCAACCCATATCTGGTGATGGCAGCGATTTTTGCCGGTATTTTGCATGGCCTTGATAACGAGCTGCCGTTGCAGGAAGAAGTCGAAGGCAACGGGCTGGAACAGGAAGGCTTACCCTTTCCGATTCGCCAGAGCGATGCCCTGGGTGAGTTTATCGAGAATGATCACCTGCGCCGCTATTTAGGCGAACGCTTCTGCCATGTCTATCACGCCTGTAAAAATGATGAGCTGTTGCAGTTTGAGCGCCTCATCACAGAAACAGAAATTGAGTGGATGTTGAAAAACGCGTAATACCCCTTGCGGGGTTGTTTCATCGGCCTGAGCGGAGCCAGGCCTGACATTTGCTGGTAATCCAGACATTTCCCGGATGTCGCGTTATGGAGCGCGGGCGGCAACGGGCTTCCGTTAACGATTAAGACTGTGACGAGGAAATGAGATGATGCCGATGATTAAATCCCCGCATGGCGAGGGAGGCTGCGTATGCGCCCCTCCTGCTACTGACTGGACTCCGCCCCCTTTGCTTCCCTTGCTAAACAGGTTTGATTTCAGGTCGACACGACCGCAAACCTTATTACGCAGGGGAGGCAGCAATTATGGCTATTAATTCACCACTGAATATTGCTGCGCAACCCGGCAAAACCCGTCTGCGAAAATCACTGAAATTGTGGCAGGTGGTGATGATGGGTCTGGCCTATCTCACGCCGATGACCGTATTTGATACTTTTGGTATTGTCTCCGGCATTAGCGACGGTCACGTTCCGGCGTCCTATTTGCTGGCGCTGGCGGGTGTGCTGTTTACCGCTATCAGCTACGGCAAACTGGTTCGCCAGTTTCCGGAGGCCGGTTCGGCCTATACCTACGCGCAAAAGTCGATTAACCCGCACGTCGGATTTATGGTCGGCTGGTCATCGCTGCTGGATTATCTCTTTTTGCCGATGATTAACGTCTTGTTGGCGAAAATCTATCTCTCCGCCCTCTTCCCGGAAGTGCCGCCGTGGGTGTGGGTGGTAACCTTCGTCGCCATTTTAACCGCCGCGAATCTGAAGAGCGTCAACCTGGTCGCTAACTTCAATACCCTGTTTGTACTGGTGCAAATCTCCATCATGGTGGTGTTTATCTTCCTGGTAGTTCAGGGACTGCATAAAGGAGAAGGCGTTGGCACCGTCTGGTCACTTCAGCCGTTTATCAGCGAGAACGCGCACCTGATCCCGATTATTACCGGGGCGACGATTGTCTGTTTCTCCTTCCTCGGTTTCGATGCGGTGACCACGCTTTCGGAAGAGACGCCGGACGCCGCACGCGTGATCCCGAAAGCCATCTTCCTGACGGCGGTCTACGGTGGCGTTATCTTTATCGCGGCGTCGTTCTTTATGCAGCTGTTCTTTCCCGATATCAGCCGCTTTAAAGATCCGGATGCCGCACTGCCTGAAATTGCGCTGTACGTCGGCGGCAAGCTCTTCCAGTCGATTTTCCTCTGCACCACGTTTGTGAACACGTTAGCCTCTGGCCTGGCTTCACATGCCAGCGTGTCGCGTCTGCTGTATGTGATGGGGCGTGACAATGTGTTTCCGGAGCGCGTGTTTGGCTATGTGCACCCAAAATGGCGGACTCCGGCACTCAACGTCATTATGGTCGGGATTGTCGCGTTGTCGGCGCTGTTCTTCGATTTAGTTACCGCCACAGCGTTAATTAACTTCGGTGCTCTGGTGGCGTTTACCTTCGTGAATCTGTCGGTGTTTAATCATTTCTGGCGGCGTAAAGGAATGAATAAAAGCTGGAAGGATCACTTCCACTATTTGCTGATGCCGCTGGTTGGCGCGCTGACGGTGGGTGTGCTGTGGGTTAACCTCGAGTCAACGTCACTGACACTCGGTCTGGTATGGGCTTCGTTAGGCGGCGCATATTTATGGTATCTGATCCGCCGCTATCGCAAAGTGCCGTTGTATGATGGTGACAGAACGCCGGTGAGTGAAACGTAATAGTCGGATGCGCGGCGCATTATCCTGCCTGAGGGTAACGCGCCGCGCCATTAACTATAAAAAGATGTATGACCCGGATCACGAGTGCTATCATCCGCCCTTATGCTTAGCGCATTAACCCCAGGGGCAAATAATGAACCACGATATCCCGCTAAAATATTTTGATATTGCCGATGAGTACGCGACCGAATGCGCAGAGCCTGTCGCAGAGGCTGAACGCACACCGCTGGCCCACTACTTCCAGTTACTGCTCACCCGTTTGATGAACAATGAAGAGATCAGCGAAGAAGCCCAACATGAAATGGCTGCTGAAGCGGGGATTAATCCCGTACGCATTGATGAGATCGCAGAGTTTTTGAATCAATGGGGTAATGAGTAATGATTTAATTGCAGACGATCGGTCAGTATCGTTGTCCGGATAAAGCGTTCACGCCGCATCTGGCTAACAATGACACGCACTGCAGCGTGCTTTAATGGGTTTCTCACGATCGTACCGCTCTGCTCCTCGCTAAGTTGTTCTGTGAGTTATAGTTATAGAGAAATCACGGGTACGAATGTTGAACAGATGGCGACGTCACCTGTTCAACGACCAACCACACGGCCCTCATTACGACCCCTGAACACAAACGGTAATGGCAAATGTCATTAAATATTAGTAAGATAGCCTCTTTACATAAAATCCCTTAATATTATGCGCCAGGTATTATCGTCTCTTTTGGTGATTGCTGGACTTGTGAGTGGTCAGGCAATCGCCGCGCCTGAATCTCCCCCGCATGCTGATATCCGCGACAGCGGTTTTGTCTATTGCGTCAGCGGGCAAGTCAACACCTTTAACCCATCCAAAGCGAGCAGTGGGTTAATTGTCGATACCCTTGCCGCCCAGTTTTATGATCGACTGCTGGATGTCGATCCCTATACCTATCGCCTGATGCCGGAACTTGCCGAAAGCTGGGAAGTACTCGACAACGGCGCGACCTATCGCTTCCACCTGCGTCGCGATGTTCCGTTTCAAAAAACCGACTGGTTTACTCCCACTCGTAAAATGAATGCCGACGATGTGGTGTTTACCTTCCAGCGAATTTTTGACCGCAACAACCCGTGGCATAACGTCAACGGCAGCAACTTCCCCTACTTCGACAGCCTGCAATTTGCCGATAACGTGAAAAGCGTCCGCAAACTGGATAATCATACCGTTGAGTTCCGACTCGCCCAGCCGGATGCTTCTTTTTTGTGGCACCTCGCAACCCATTATGCTTCGGTCATGTCGGCAGAATATGCCCGGAAGTTAGAGAAAGAAGATCGCCAGGAGCAACTCGACCGTCAACCGGTCGGCACCGGTCCGTATCAGTTGTCGGAATACCGCGCCGGGCAATTTATTCGCCTACAACGTCATGATGACTTCTGGCGCGGTAAACCGTTAATGCCGCAGGTAGTGGTGGATTTAGGCTCCGGCGGCACCGGACGTCTGTCGAAACTCCTGACCGGGGAATGCGACGTTCTGGCCTGGCCTGCTGCCAGCCAGCTATCCATTTTGCGTGACGACCCGCGCTTGCGTTTAACGCTGCGTCCTGGGATGAACGTCGCCTATCTGGCATTTAACACCGCCAAACCGCCGCTAAATAATCCCGCTGTCCGCCATGCGCTGGCACTGGCGATTAATAACCAGCGCCTGATGCAATCCATCTATTATGGTACGGCTGAAACGGCGGCCTCTATTTTACCGCGCGCCTCGTGGGCCTATGACAACGAGGCTAAAATTACTGAATACAATCCGGCGAAATCGCGCGAACAGTTGAAGTCGTTGGGGCTGGAAAATTTAACGCTGAAACTGTGGGTGCCCACACGTTCGCAGGCGTGGAACCCCAGTCCACTGAAAACTGCCGAACTGATTCAGGCGGATATGGCGCAGGTTGGCGTAAAAGTGGTGATTGTGCCGGTAGAAGGTCGCTTTCAGGAGGCGCGGTTGATGGATATGAGCCATGATCTGACGTTATCCGGTTGGGCGACGGACAGTAACGACCCGGACAGTTTCTTCCGTCCGTTACTGAGCTGCGCGGCAATTCATTCGCAGACCAACCTCGCCCACTGGTGCGATCCGAAATTCGACAGCGTATTGCGTAAGGCGCTCTCTTCGCAGCAGCTGGCGGCGCGTATTGAAGCCTATGACGAAGCGCAGAGTATTCTGGCGCAGGAATTGCCCATTTTGCCGCTGGCGTCGTCATTGCGTTTGCAGGCCTATCGGTACGATATCAAAGGTCTGGTACTTAGCCCGTTTGGTAACGCCTCCTTTGCTGGGGTGTATCGCGAGAAACAGGATGAGGTGAAAAAACCATGATTATCTTCACCTTACGCCGCATTTTGTTATTGATTGTCACCTTGTTCCTGCTGACCTTCGTTGGCTTCAGCTTGAGCTATTTCACCCCTCATGCGCCGTTACAAGGCGCGTCACTGTGGAATGCCTGGGTGTTCTGGTTTAACGGCCTGATCCACTGGGATTTTGGTGTTTCCAGCATTAACGGTCAACCGATTGCCGAACAGTTAAAAGAGGTCTTCCCGGCGACGATGGAACTGTGCATCCTCGCCTTCGGTTTTGCGCTGATTGTTGGCATCCCCGTGGGGATGATTGCCGGGATTACGCGCCATAAGTGGCAGGATAACTTGATCAACGCCATCGCCTTACTGGGCTTTTCAATCCCGGTGTTCTGGCTGGCGCTTCTGTTGACGCTGTTTTGTTCACTCACGCTAGGTTGGTTGCCCGTTTCAGGGCGTTTCGATCTGCTCTACGAAGTGAAACCGATTACCGGTTTTGCGTTGATTGATGCCTGGCTTTCGGACTCACCATGGCGGGATGAAATGATCATGAGCGCAATCCGCCATATGATATTGCCCGTGATCACCCTGTCGGTTGCGCCAACAACTGAAGTGATCCGCCTGATGCGTATCAGCACTATCGAAGTGTATGACCAGAACTATGTAAAAGCGGCGGCGACCCGCGGTTTGTCGCGCTTTACTATTTTGCGTCGCCACGTTCTGCATAACGCGTTACCGCCGGTTATTCCTCGCCTGGGCTTACAGTTTTCCACCATGCTGACGCTGGCGATGATCACCGAAATGGTTTTTAGCTGGCCGGGTTTAGGGCGCTGGTTAATTAACGCCATCCGCCAGCAGGATTACGCAGCCATTTCCGCCGGAGTGATGGTGTGTGGCTCACTGGTCATTATTGTTAACGTGATTTCTGATATTTTGGGTGCCATGGCTAACCCTCTGAAACATAAGGAATGGTATGCCTTACGATAGCGTATACAGCGAAAAGCGCCCGCCGGGCACGCTGCGTACCGCCTGGCGCAAATTTTATAGTGACGCCTCTGCGATGGTCGGCCTGTACGGCTGCGCGGGGCTGGCTGTACTGTGTATTTTTGGCGGCTGGTTTGCGCCTTACGGCATCGACCAGCAATTTCTCGGTTATCAATTATTGCCGCCGTCATGGTCGCGCTATGGCGAAGTTTCTTTCTTCCTGGGGACTGACGACCTCGGACGCGATGTTTTAAGCCGTTTACTGAGCGGAGCTGCGCCAACCGTGGGTGGCGCATTTGTGGTGACGCTTGCCGCGACGATCTGTGGCCTGGTACTGGGCACCTTCGCCGGGGCGACACACGGCCTCCGCTCAGCGGTGCTTAACCATATTCTGGATACCTTACTGGCGATCCCTTCGCTGCTGTTGGCAATTATCGTTGTAGCGTTTGCCGGACCGAGTTTGTCCCACGCTATGTTTGCTGTCTGGCTGGCATTGCTGCCGCGTATGGTACGTTCGATTTACAGCATGGTGCATGACGAACTGGAAAAAGAGTACGTTATCGCCGCCCGTCTGGATGGCGCATCAACGCTGAATATTCTCTGGTTTGCTGTGATGCCAAACATCACCGCCGGGCTGGTCACCGAGATCACCCGCGCACTGTCGATGGCAATTCTCGATATCGCCGCGCTGGGCTTTCTCGATCTCGGCGCACAACTCCCCTCGCCTGAATGGGGAGCGATGCTCGGTGATGCGCTGGAACTGATTTATGTCGCCCCGTGGACTGTCATGCTGCCAGGTGCGGCAATTATGATTAGCGTGTTGTTGGTTAACCTCCTTGGCGATGGCGTTCGTCGTGCGATTATTGCGGGGGTGGAATAATGCCATTACTCGATATTCGTAACCTGACCATTGAATTTAAAACCGGTGATGAGTGGGTTAAAGCCGTCGACCGGGTAAGTATGACCTTAACCGAAGGTGAAATCCGCGGTCTTGTTGGTGAATCCGGTTCCGGCAAGAGTTTGATTGCGAAAGCGATTTGTGGGGTGAATAAAGATAACTGGCGTGTTACTGCTGACCGTATGCGTTTTGATGATATCGATTTGCTGCGTCTCTCCGCACGCGAACGGCGCAAACTGGTTGGCCATAACGTGTCGATGATTTTCCAGGAACCGCAGTCGTGTCTTGACCCTTCAGAACGTGTGGGCCGCCAGTTGATGCAAAACATCCCAGCCTGGACCTATAAAGGCCGTTGGTGGCAGCGTTTTGGCTGGCGCAAACGCCGTGCCATTGAACTGCTGCACCGCGTGGGGATTAAAGATCACAAAGATGCGATGCGCAGTTTTCCCTATGAGTTGACCGAAGGTGAATGTCAGAAAGTGATGATAGCCATTGCACTGGCGAATCAACCGCGTCTGCTGATTGCTGACGAACCGACCAACTCAATGGAGCCAACAACCCAGGCGCAAATCTTTCGCCTGCTGACGCGTCTCAACCAAAACAGCAATACCACTATTTTGCTTATCAGCCATGACTTACAAATGCTTAGCCAATGGGCGGATAAAATTAACGTGCTTTACTGCGGTCAAACAGTGGAAACCGCGCCGAGTAAGGAGTTGGTGACGATGCCACATCATCCTTATACCCAGGCGCTGATCCGCGCGATACCAGACTTCGGCAGCGCGATGCCGCATAAAAAGTCGCCTCAATACGCTGCCCGGCGCTATCCCACTGCTGGAACAGTTACCGATTGGTTGTCGTCTGGGGCCACGTTGCCCGTATGCACAACGAGAATGCATTGTGACGCCACGTTTGACGGGGGCGAAAAATCATCTCTATGCCTGTCATTTCCCGCTGAACATGGAGAAAGAGTGAGATGATCGAAACGCTGCTTGAAGTGCGTAATTTAAGTAAAACGTTCCGCTACCGGACCGGCTGGTTTCGTCGTCAGACCGTAGAAGCGGTAAAACCCTTGAGCTTTACGCTACGTGAAGGCCAGACACTGGCGATTATTGGCGAGAATGGTTCGGGTAAATCCACGCTGGCAAAAATGCTGGCGGGAATGATAGAGCCTACCAGCGGCGAGTTATTGATTGACGATCATCCACTGCATTTTGGCGATTATTCCTTCCGCAGTCAGCGTATTCGCATGATTTTTCAGGATCCTTCGACCTCGTTGAATCCCCGTCAACGTATCTCGCAAATTCTGGATTTTCCACTGCGCCTGAACACCGACCTGGAACCGGAACAGCGTCGCAAACAGATTATTGAAACGATGCGTATGGTTGGGCTGCTACCGGATCACGTCAGTTACTATCCGCATATGTTGGCACCCGGACAAAAACAGCGTCTGGGTCTGGCGCGCGCGCTGATATTGCGCCCAAAAGTCATTATTGCCGATGAAGCCCTCGCTTCACTGGATATGTCGATGCGTTCGCAGTTGATTAATCTGATGCTGGAATTACAGGAAAAACAGGGCATTTCGTATATTTATGTTACCCAGCATATCGGAATGATGAAGCACATTAGCGACCAGGTGCTGGTGATGCATCAGGGCGAGGTTGTCGAGCGAGGCAGCACCGCGGATGTGCTGGCATCGCCGCTGCATGAACTCACCAAACGGCTGATTGCCGGTCATTTTGGCGAGGCATTGACGGCGGATGCGTGGCGTAAAGATCGCTAATTTTCTGAATCCTCCTTCCAGATTATTCACCTCATTCTGACAAAAGATTAAATCTTGTCAGAATGAGGTGATAGATAAAATTAAATCAAATGCGCGTGATTTAAGACGCAATCTCACTTTGCAGGAACGAAAGCTCTGGCGATATCTTCGCAGCCGACGTTTTAGTGATTTCAAATTTCGCCGTCAACATCCAGTGGGGAGCTACATTCTCGATTTTGCTTGCTGCTCGGCGCGTGTAGTCGTTGAGCTGGATGGTGGGCAGCATGATTTAGCAGTTGCCTATGATTCCAGGCGCACTAGCTGGCTTGAGTCGCAGGGCTGGACCGTGCTGCGTTTCTGGAATAACGAGATTGATTGTAATGAGGAGACGGTGCTGGAGAATATTCTGCAGGAACTGAACCGCCGGTCACCCTCTCCCTGAAAGAGCGAGGGGGCAGACCGAGCCGAATAGCTGTTGTGGTGAAAACATGGAGACGGTGCTGGAGAATATTCGGCAAGGTCTGAACCGTCCCAGCCATCGCCATGAAAGGGTTAGGGGCTGTATGAGCCTGTTTGTTGCTGGGGTAACAATATTTGCACAATACGGTCCCCTCGCCCCTCTGGGGAGAGGGTTAGGGTGAGGGGAAAAGCGCCCCCCCTGCCGCAGCCTGCTCCGGTCGGACCTGGCAACTATAGCTACTCACAGCCAGGTTGATTATAATAACCGTTTATCTGTTCGTACTGTTTACTAAAACGACGAATCGCCTGATTTTCAGGCACAACAAGCATCAACAATAAGGATTAAAGCTATGGGTTTTCTTTCCGGTAAGCGCATTCTGGTAACCGGTGTTGCCAGCAAACTATCCATCGCCTACGGTATCGCTCAGGCGATGCACCGCGAAGGAGCTGAACTGGCATTCACCTACCAGAACGACAAACTGAAAGGCCGCGTAGAAGAATTTGCCGCTCAATTGGGTTCTGACATCGTTCTGCAGTGCGATGTTGCAGAAGATGCCAGCATCGACACCATGTTCGCTGAACTGGGGAAAGTTTGGCCGAAATTTGACGGTTTCGTACACTCTATTGGTTTTGCACCTGGCGATCAGCTGGATGGTGACTATGTTAACGCCGTTACCCGTGAAGGCTTCAAAATTGCCCACGACATCAGCTCCTACAGCTTCGTTGCAATGGCAAAAGCTTGCCGCTCCATGCTGAATCCGGGTTCTGCCCTGCTGACCCTTTCCTACCTTGGCGCTGAGCGCGCTATCCCGAACTACAACGTTATGGGTCTGGCAAAAGCGTCTCTGGAAGCGAACGTGCGCTATATGGCGAACGCGATGGGTCCGGAAGGTGTGCGTGTTAACGCCATCTCTGCTGGTCCGATCCGTACTCTGGCGGCCTCCGGTATCAAAGACTTCCGCAAAATGCTGGCTCATTGCGAAGCCGTTACCCCGATTCGCCGTACCGTTACTATTGAAGATGTGGGTAACTCTGCGGCATTCCTGTGCTCCGATCTCTCTGCCGGTATCTCCGGTGAAGTGGTCCACGTTGACGGCGGTTTCAGCATTGCTGCAATGAACGAACTCGAACTGAAATAATCGTTCTGTTGGTAAAGATGGGCGGCGTTCTGCCGCCCGTTATCTCTGTTATACCTTTCTGATATTTGTTATCGCCGATCCGTCTTTCTCCCCTTCCCGCCTTGCGTCAGGATAACGATTTCCTTTACGACCAAGGAGCGCCCATGGAACAACGCCACATCACCGGCAAAAGCCACTGGTATCATGAAACGCAATCCAGTACTACGGAGTATGACGTTCTGCCTCTGGTCCCGGAAGCCGCAAAGGTCAGCGATCCCTTTCTACTCGACGTGATCCTTGAAAAAGAAACGCTGGCCCCCTTCCTTTCATGGCTGGACCCTGCGCGTGTTCTTGCAGTGGATTTGTTCCCTGACCAGCTTACCGTGACCCGTTCACAGACCTTCACCGCTTATGAACGCTTGTCGACGGCCCTGACGGTTGCTCAGGTTTGCGGCGTCCAGCGGTTATGTAACTACTATTCGGCGCGACTTACGCCGCTCCCCGGGCCTGATTCCACCAGGGAAAGTAATCATCGGTTGGCACAAATCACGCAATATGCCCGCCAACTGGCTAGCTCGCCTTCTATTATCGACAACCGATCGCGCCAGCATCTGAATGACGTCGGTCTTACTGCCTGGGACTGTGTGATCATTAGCCAAATCATTGGTTTTATTGGCTTTCAGGCGCGGACAATTGCGACATTTCAGGCTTATCTCGGGCATCCGGTACGCTGGTTACCCGGGCTGGAGATACAAAACTACGCCGACGCGTCACTGTTTGCTGATGAATCATTACGCTGGCGAAGCAGCTATGAGGTGGAAAAACTACCTGAAGAGCACACAAAAAGTTCAACTGCAGAACTTTGCCAACTGGCCGAAATACTCTCTCTCCACCCTATTTCACTTTCCCTTCTCGAAAAGTTGTTAAACAGCACACGGGGCAATACACAGCCGGATAATCAGCTTGCGGCGTTGTTATGCGCGCGTATAAATGGCAGTCCTGCTTGTTTTGCCACCTGTATGGATTCATCAAATGAATATAAAAAAATCAGCACCCTTATGCGCAAGGGCGAAAATGAAATTAACCAATGGGCTGACCGTCATTCTGTTGAGCGCGCTACCGTTCAGGCGATACAATGGCTGACCCGAGCACCCGATCGCTTTAGCGCCGCCCAGTTCAGCCCTTTACTCGAACACGAAAAATCATCAACGCAGATTATTAATCTGCTGGTATGGAGCGGGCTGTGTGGCTGGATAAATCGCTTAAAAATCGCGTTGGGTGAGACATATTAACCTTGCCGCGTCAGACAGATTCGCGTAAAACTGTCAGCCGCTCTAATGGCCACCAAAATAGACAATTATGTTTCAGGACAACCCGCTGCTAGCGCAGCTTAAACAGCAACTGCATTCCCAGACGCCACGCGCTGAAGGGGTGGTAAAAGCCACAGAAAAAGGCTTTGGCTTCCTGGAAGTCGACGCGCAAAAAAGTTATTTCATTCCGCCGCCGCAGATGAAAAAAGTCATGCATGGCGACCGAATTATCGCGGTGATCCACAGTGAAAAAGAACGTGAATCCGCAGAGCCAGAAGAACTGGTTGAACCGTTCCTGACTCGTTTCGTGGGTAAGGTTCAGGGCAAAAATGACCGTCTGGCCATCGTTCCTGATCATCCACTCTTAAAAGACGCCATTCCTTGCCGCGCAGCCCGTGGCCTGAACCACGAGTTTAAAGAAGGCGACTGGGCGGTTGCCGAAATGCGCCGTCATCCGCTGAAAGGCGATCGTTCTTTCTATGCAGAACTGACACAATACATCACTTTTGGTGACGATCACTTTGTACCGTGGTGGGTTACCCTTGCACGCCATAATCTGGAAAAAGAAGCACCAGACGGCGTCGCTACCGAAATGCTCGATGAAGGTCTGGTTCGTGAAGATCTGACCGCGCTGGATTTTGTCACCATCGACAGTGCCAGCACAGAAGATATGGATGACGCCCTTTTCGCTAAGGCGTTGCCGGATGACAAACTTCAGCTGATTGTGGCGATTGCCGATCCAACCGCGTGGATTGCTGAAGGCAGCAAGCTGGACAAAGCCGCGAAAATTCGCGCATTCACCAACTATCTGCCTGGCTTCAACATCCCTATGCTGCCTCGCGAGCTTTCTGACGATCTCTGCTCACTGCGCGCCAATGAAGTCCGCCCGGTACTGGCATGCCGCATGACGCTCTCCGCTGATGGCACCATTGAAGATAATATCGAATTCTTTGCCGCCACCATCGAATCCAAAGCAAAGCTGGTGTATGACCAGGTTTCTGACTGGCTGGAAAATACCGGTGACTGGCAGCCTGAAAGTGAAGCAATTGCCGAACAAGTCCGTTTGCTAGCGCAAATTTGCCAACGCCGCGGCGAGTGGCGTCATAACCACGCACTGGTGTTTAAAGATCGCCCGGATTACCGCTTTATTCTCGGTGAAAAAAGGTGAAGTGCTGGATATCGTCGCCGAGCCTCGTCGCATTGCCAACCGTATCGTCGAAGAAGCGATGATTGCCGCTAACATTTGTGCGGCCCGCGTACTGCGCGATAAGCTCGGTTTTGGCATCTATAACGTGCATATGGGCTTTGATCCGGCGAATGCCGACGCGCTGGCAGCGTTGCTGAAAACGCACGGTCTGCATGTCGATGCCGAAGAAGTGCTCACGCTGGACGGTTTCTGCAAACTGCGTCGTGAACTGGACGCGCAACCAACTGGTTTCCTCGACAGCCGCATTCGTCGCTTCCAGTCATTTGCTGAAATTAGCACTGAACCCGGTCCTCACTTTGGCCTCGGTCTGGAAGCATACGCCACCTGGACTTCGCCGATCCGTAAATATGGCGACATGATCAACCACCGTCTGCTGAAAGCGGTTATCAAAGGCGAAACTGCGACGCGCCCACAGGATGAAATCACTGTCCAAATGGCCGAGCGTCGCCGTCTCAACCGGATGGCAGAACGTGATGTTGGTGACTGGTTATACGCACGCTTCCTGAAAGACAAAGCCGGGACCGACACCCGTTTCGCAGCGGAAATTGTCGATATCAGCCGTGGCGGCATGCGTGTTCGTTTGGTTGATAACGGCGCTATCGCCTTTATTCCGGCACCTTTCTTACACGCTGTGCGCGATGAACTGGTTTGCAGCCAGGAAAACGGCACTGTACAAATTAAAGGTGAAACGGTTTACAAAGTGACTGACGTTATTGACGTCACTATTGCCGAAGTCCGCATGGAAACCCGCAGCATTATTGCGCGCCCGGTCGCGTAATCTCCTTTCACGGCCCATTCCTCATGGATGGGCCGTTTATTTCCCCCGCTCTACCTTCGTTATATCCAGGCAGATTTTTTAACTGACTTTCGTTTGAAAACTGGCGTTTTTCCAAAACTGGATTACAAATAAATATATAAAAAAAACAATGCGTTTAGCCGCCGTTAATTTCATGTAAGTCATGTTGTTCCTTTTATTTAACCGCGGACTCCGCTGTTAACCGGAGGATATGCATCATGAAAACCGTTAGGGAGTCCACAACGTTGTACAACTTTCTCGGATCGCACAATCCATACTGGCGGTTGACGGAAAGCAGCGATGTTTTGCGCTTTTCTACCACCGAAACCACAGAACCTGATCGTACATTGCAGTTATCTGCCGAACAGGCTGCTCGCATCAGGGAAATGACGGTCATCACCTCCAGCCTGATGATGAGTCTGACCGTCGATGAAAGCGATCTTTCTGTGCATCTGGTAGGACGAAAAATCAATAAACGGGAATGGGCTGGCAACGCGTCTGCATGGCATGACACACCGGCGGTTGCTCGTGATTTATCACACGGGCTTTCCTTTGCTGAGCAGGTAGTTTCTGAAGCACATTCCGCAATAGTGATTCTCGACAGCCGGGGGAATATCCAACGCTTCAATCGGTTATGTGAAGATTACACAGGGTTGAAAGAACACGACGTCATTGGGCAAAGCGTGTTTAAACTGTTTATGAGCCGTCGTGAAGCTGCGGCATCCAGGCGCAATAACCGTGTATTTTTTCGAAGCGGCAATGCATATGAAGTCGAACTGTGGATACCAACATGTAAAGGCCAGCGGCTGTTTCTGTTTCGCAATAAATTTGTCCACAGCGGCAGTGGCAAAAAACGAGATTTTTTTAATCTGTTCCGGCACCGACATTACCGAAGAGCGCCGCGCTCAGGAGCGACTGCGTATTCTGGCAAATACCGACAGTATCACCGGACTGCCGAATCGTAACGCAATGCAGGATTTAATCGATCACGCTATTAATCATGCAGATAACAATAAAGTTGGGGTTGTGTATCTTGATTTGGATAATTTCAAAAAGGTCAACGACGCCTATGGGCATTTGTTTGGTGACCAGTTATTACGCGACGTGTCATTGGCTATTTTAAGCTGTCTCGAACATGACCAGGTGTTGGCGCGTCCAGGTGGGGATGAGTTTCTGGTACTGGCATCCAACACCTCACAAAGCGCGCTGGAAGCAATGGCATCACGAATTTTGACCCGCTTACGGCTCCCCTTTCGCATTGGTTTAATTGAAGTTTATACCAGCTGTTCAGTAGGTATTGCACTCTCTCCCGAACATGGTTCAGACAGCACGGCTATTATTCGTCACGCCGACACAGCAATGTACACAGCGAAGGAAGGCGGACGAGGACAATTTTGCGTTTTTACCCCAGAAATGAATCAACGGGTATTTGAATATCTCTGGCTGGATACCAACTTGCGTAAAGCACTGGAAAACGATCAGTTGGTTATTCACTATCAACCGAAAATCACCTGGCGTGGCGAAGTGCGCAGTCTGGAAGCACTAGTACGTTGGCAGTCACCTGAACGTGGGTTGATTCCACCGTTGGACTTCATTTCCTACGCCGAAGAGTCAGGGCTAATTGTGCCTTTAGGCCGTTGGGTGATTCTCGATGTCGTACGCCAGGTGGCAAAGTGGCGGGATAAAGGCATAAACCTGCGAGTGGCGGTAAATATTTCTGCACGTCAGCTCGCCGATCAAACCATTTTCACCGCCCTGAAACAGGTTCTCCAGGAACTCAATTTTGAATACTGCCCTATAGATGTTGAACTGACAGAGAGTTGTCTGATTGAGAATGATGAACTGGCACTGTCTGTTATTCAACAATTTAGCCAACTAGGTGCGCAAGTGCATCTGGATGATTTTGGTACCGGCTACTCTTCACTTTCGCAACTGGCGCGCTTTCCGATCGATGCCATCAAACTTGACCAGGTTTTTGTTCGAGATATTCACAAACAACCTGTCTCGCAGTCACTGGTCCGGGCGATCGTCGCTGTGGCCCAGGCATTGAATCTTCAGGTGATCGCCGAAGGTGTAGAGAGTGCAAAGGAAGATGCTTTTTTAACCAAGAACGGGATCAATGAGCGGCAAGGATTTTTGTTTGCCAAACCGATGCCCGCCGTCGCCTTCGAACGCTGGTATAAACGCTATCTGAAGCGCGCATAAGTAGATGAATATATATACTTAGCGCTATATCCCGTCATTATATATCGTATTCCTGGATGATAATTAGCCGTTGCTGTTAAACACTTCTCTTTTAGCGGCAATTTTTGCATTATTCATTTTCCCCCTTTTGCTATAAGGATGTCCTTGATGTCTGAATTTGATGCCCAGCGCGTTGCCGAACGTATTGATATTGTGTTAGATATCCTTGTGGCAGGCGATTACCACTCTGCGATCCATAATCTCGAGATACTTAAAGCAGAACTCTTGCGCCAGGTTGCTGAATCTACGCCAGACATCCCGAAGGCACCGTGGGAGATTTAACAATCGTGCCTTCAGGTTTTCCTATTTGAGGATGCCCGGCGCGTCAGTATTTTTTTATTAAGTATTATAACGTTATAAGAATTACAGCGATGAATTCCCGACAACAAACTATTCTACAGATGGTCATTGACCAGGGTCAGGTTAGCGTAACCGATCTGGCAAAAGCCACTGGAGTTTCTGAAGTTACCATTCGCCAGGATCTCAACACACTCGAAAAACTGAGTTACCTCCGCCGTGCACATGGCTTTGCTGTTTCGCTTGATAGTGATGACGTCGAAACCCGTATGATGAGCAACTATACGCTGAAGCGTGAACTCGCCGAGTTTGCCGCGTCGCTGGTTCAACCGGGCGAAACCATCTTTATCGAAAATGGCAGCAGCAATGCCCTACTCGCCCGGACTCTGGGCGAGCAGAAGAAAAATGTCACTATCATCACGGTCAGCAGCTACATCGCGCATTTGCTGAAAGACGCGCCTTGTGAAGTTATTTTGCTCGGTGGCGTGTATCAGAAAAAAAGCGAAAGTATGGTTGGCCCTTTGACACGCCAGTGCATCCAACAGGTGCATTTCAGCAAAGCATTTATTGGTATTGATGGCTGGCAACCTGAAACTGGATTTACCGGTCGCGATATGATGCGTACCGATGTGGTCAATGCCGTGCTGGAAAAAGAGTGCGAAGCGATAGTCCTGACTGACAGCTCGAAATTTGGTGCTGTACATTCATACTCCATCGGTCCCGTTGAGCGATTCAATCGCGTGATTACCGATTCGAAAATACGCGCCAGCGATCTGATGCATCTTGAGCACAGTAAACTCACCATTCACGTCGTTGACATTTAACCATTTCCCTTCTCTACGGATGATTTGCAGTTTGGCAAATCATCCGCTCTAAGATGATTCCTGGTTGATAATTAAGACTATTTACCTGTTATTAACACTCTCAAGATATAAAATTATTATCAGCGATATAACAGGAAGTCATTATCACCTGCGTGATATAACCCTGCGCGCGAGCAGATTTCACGGAATAATTTCACCAGACTTATTCTTAGCTATTATAGTTATAGAGAGCTTACTTCCGTGAATCATAAATTCAGGAGAGAGTATTATGTTTGTAACGAGCAAAAAAATGACCGCGGCTGTTCTGGCAATTACTTTGGCAATGTCTCTGAGTGCCTGTTCTAACTGGTCTAAACGGGACCGCAACACCGCAATCGGCGCGGGTGCAGGGGCATTAGGCGGTGCAGTACTGACCGATGGCAGTACGTTGGGTACATTAGGTGGTGCAGCTGTCGGAGGTGTTATTGGTCACCAGGTCGGTAAATAATCGTAAATAAATGTCGATTATCGACTCGCAATTATAATACGCTTGATTCTGTTCAGTACGAAATAACTGAATAATACGCACAGTAAAATATTCGAAAGCCACGGATATATCCGTGGCTTTTTATGTTAACCGCCTGCGAGTTTTACCTTCATCCCTTTCGCTTCAAGTAGTGATTTTAATAAATCACGCTTATCGCCCTGGATTTCAATAACTCCATCTTTAACTGCTCCGCCGCAGCCGCATTTTTTCTTCAGTTCCGCTGCAAGTTTTGTCAGTTCGGCATCATCGAGATCGACACCGGTAATCAGGCAAACGCCCTTACCTTTACGTCCACTGGTCTGACGCTGAATACGCACCACACCGTCGCCTTTAGGGCGTACAGGGGCCGCTTTGGGCTCATCAATACGTCCGGTTTCCGTTGAGTAGACCAGACGGCTGTTGGAATCACTCATCATGCACTCCGCTGTAAAGAGGCGTTGATCGCTTTCAGCGTCTGCGCTGGATCTACCGATTGCGTTACCGGGCGACCAATCACCATATAATCAACACCAGCCGACAACGCCTGTTCTGGCGTCATAATGCGGCGCTGGTCACCAGCTTCACTCCCCTGCGGACGAATGCCCGGCGTAACCAGTTTGAACTCCTGACCGAATACCTGTTTAAAGCGCACAGCTTCCTGAGCAGAACACACCACACCATCAAGGCCACATTTTTGCGTCAGTGCCGCCAGACGTTCTGCATAATCTGCAGGTGACAGTGTCATGCCAAGATCGACCAGGTCGCTGGCTTCCATGCTGGTCAACACTGTCACAGCAATCAAAAGCGGTGCATCTTTGCCAAACGGAACCAGTGCCTCACGCGCTGCGGTCATCATACGCGCCCCACCAGAGGCATGAACATTCACCATCCACACGCCTAAGTCAGCTGCAGCAGCGACAGCGTGCGCTGCAGTGTTGGGGATATCGTGGAATTTCAGGTCAAGAAAGATATCAAAACCACGCTGTTGAAGTTCGCGCACAAACTGTGGCCCAAACAATGTAAACATCTCTTTGCCGACCTTCAGACGACAATCGCGTGGGTCGATCTTGTCGACAAAGGCCAGCGCGTCATCACGATTATGATAATCAAGGGCAACAACCACAGGAGAATTCGTAACAGCGCGGGAAGAAGATGAAGCAGTTAACGTCATGACCAGACCTTCTTGATGATGGGCACCGGAAGTGGCGCGAAACAGGTAAACGGCGAGCATTCTACCCGTGGAAATAAAAAATTAACAGTTGCGATTTCTCCCCTGGCAGGCTTTTTCTGCGCCGTCGTTGCCGGAGCACAATGGAACATTAATAATTAGTATGTTGTAACTAAAGTCGGATTTTTTTTAAAAATTACAGGCCATCAAGACCGCGAATCGGTTTAATGGTTGACCAGGCCCGACAAGACGGACAATGCCAGTAGAGGGTGTATGCGGTAAAACCACATTTCTGGCAACGATAACGAGGCTTACTACGTACCTTCTCGCCAACCATGTCACGCAGCACCATCAGGCTCTCTTTGGCACGCCCTTCTTCCGCTTCATTTAAGTGGTAATCCATTAACTTATGGAACACACGCATGGTCGGATGACGCTGAAGCTGGCGCGTAATATAGACCTGTGCGGCCTCACTACCGTCGCGCGCTTCGATGATATCAGCAAGCATCAATTCAGCATCGGCACCGGTGTTCTCTTCCACCGCACGCTGCAGGAATTCTGCCCATTCGGCAGTTTTACCCAACTGCTGATAGCAGGTTTGCAACATTTCCAGCGTTTCGCTGACCAGTTCTCTGTCCTGGGATATCACGCGTTGCAGACTTTCGACGGCTTTGGCGTATTCTCCTTTCGCCATAAACACGCGTCCCATCATTATGGATACGCGGGCGCTGTTTTTATCTGCCGCCGCCCCTTTTTTTAGCAAGGTCATGGCACGATCGAGATCGTCGCTGGCCATATGCTGCAGGGCTAACTCACAGTAGAAATGGGCAATTTCGACGCGCTGTTTATCTTTACCCAGCTTCACCAGGCGTTCGGCAACATCAATTGCTTTCTGCCACTCACTGGTAGCCTGGTAGATTTGTAGCAACTGTTGCAGCGCGCCAATGCGGAAGTCAGTTTCATCGGTCAGCTGATTGAACATGTCTTCCGCGCGGTCATATAACCCGGCGGCCATGTAATCACGCCCCAGTTGTTGAATCGCCAACAGACGCTGTTCATAGGTCAGCGAGGCGCTTTCCATTAGGGTCTGATGGATGCGAATAGCGCGATCAACTTCGCCACGCGAACGGAACAGGTTTCCGAGCGTAAGGTGGGCTTCAACGGTGCCTGTATCCTCTTTAAGCATATCGAGAAACAGGTCTACCGCTTTATCCTGTTGATTACTAAGCAGGAAGTTAACCCCCGCTACGTAATCACGCGACAAGCGGTTGGCTTCATCTTGCTTGTTTTGTTGCGCACTTCTGCGGCCCATATACCAGCCATAGGCAGCGGCTACAGGCAAAAGCAGAAACAACAACTCCAGCATAGAAAGTTATTCCTTCGCCGCTGACGAGTGCGGCACTACAGCCACGTCAGTCGCGGGTGAAAGCTGGTTTTCCAGTCGCTTTATTTTACGTTCAGCGCGCGCCAGGGAAACACGAACTCGCAGCCAGAACAGGCCACAAATCAACCAACCGATAGCAAACCCCGCAGCAAACAATACCGCCAGCAATGTGGAAATACGGTACTCCCCTTGCGCTAACAGATAATTAAACGTCACCTGTTGATCGTTCTGCGCACCCAACGTGACCGAAATCACGAAGATCGCTAACACCAGTAAGAAAATGAGTAAATATTTCACATTACTTCCCGTTATGTGGTTAGAGCGAATAAATTATGGTCAACTTACCGCAATAGCCCTTTAAAGTACCATTTTCGCGCCGTCTGCGAAATGGCATCCACACGCATTGTTGATGATTTAAGGGCTAAATTCGGAAAATCAACCAGCGTTAACTTTCTTGTTCTCGTTGCGCTATTTCGCGATTTTCTTCCGCAGGTGGTGTTAATGGCCCACAAATTCGTTGCGCAAGCCACGTTGCCACCGCCACCAGCGCCCACGAAATCAACGTAGCTACTACCAGATCGCGTGGCCAATGCATCCCGAGCAGCAGGCGGCTTCCCATGACTCCCGTTGCCCAGACCAGCAAGATAGCAATGGTTAACGTTCGCCGACGCGGCCACAGCAAACCAACGGCCAGCAGTGCCCAACTGGCAGCAAACATCGTGTGACCGGAAGGAAAGGCAAACCCCGTCTCTTTCTGCCAGTGTGAACGCAAATATTGTGGGATATTTTTCTCTTCAGCCAACTGTTCTTTCACTAGATTTCCGCGTTCTGCTCGCTTTAAAGTGTAGAACTCATCAACCGGAATATGATGTGTTTTTTCCAGCCAGATAACAAAAGGTCGTGGTTCCTGGACTTTGTCTTTGATCCAGGATTTAACGCCTTGTCCCACAAGGATTGCGGCCGCCAGAATGGCAAATAATACAAAGGCAGCCTTAATGCGAAAACGCAGACACCAGAGAAACCAGCCGAATAAAATCAAATGTGTAATGACGCCCCAGGGCTGGGTGACAGTTTCAGTAACCCAAAAAGCCGCTTTTAGTAGCCAACTTTGTTCTCCAGGTTGCCAACGCCAGCCAGAAATCCATACGGCTACTGGCATGACAAGCAATAGTGCAGCTCCCACTGCGGTACGTCTGGCAATCGAACGCATGGCCTCTCCTTTTTGATAAGTCCCACAATCATAACTGAAAACGCCAGTTCCAGGAAAAATTGACAGATTTGTGCCATTCCGTGAACGATCGACGCGTCGTGATTAGGTGAACCCCTTCTCGTTATGGCAAAATAAGCCAATACAGAACCAGCATTATCTGGAGAATTTCATGCAGCTTAAACGTGTGGCAGAAGCCAAACTGCCAACCCCATGGGGCGATTTCCTGATGGTGGGATTTGAAGAACTGGCAACCGGACACGATCATGTCGCGCTAGTCTATGGCGATATTTCCGGGCATACCCCGGTACTTGCGCGCGTCCATTCCGAATGTCTGACCGGTGACGCCCTGTTCAGCTTGCGCTGCGATTGTGGCTTCCAGCTCGAAGCGGCATTGACGCAAATTGCCGAGGAAGGCCGTGGTATTTTGCTGTATCACCGTCAGGAAGGTCGTAACATTGGTCTGCTGAATAAAATCCGCGCTTACGCACTGCAGGATCAAGGTTACGATACCGTAGAGGCTAACCACCAGTTAGGCTTCGCCGCTGATGAGCGCGACTTCACTCTTTGCGCTGATATGTTCAAACTCCTTGGCGTCAATGAAGTCCGCTTGTTAACCAATAACCCGAAAAAAGTCGAAATTCTGACCGAAGCAGGGATTAATATTGTTGAACGCGTACCATTGATTGTAGGTCGTAACCCCAATAACGAACATTATCTCGATACCAAAGCCGAGAAAATGGGCCATTTGCTGAACAAATAACCCTCTTGCATTGTGTAATTCATTTGCTTGCCGGAAGCAAAATAACCGGCAAGCAAATAGTTGTTACTTCAACATATTACGAATGACATAATGCAAAATGCCGTCGTTCTGGTAGTAGGTCAACTCCGTCGCGGTGTCGATACGACAACGGCAGGGTACGACTTCCTGGCTACCATCCGCGCGCGTAAGCGTCACCGGAACCGTCGCGCCGGGTTGTAGGTTTTGCAGATCGCCAATATCAATCTTCTCTTCCCCGGTTAGCCCTAACGTTTTACGCGTTACGCCTTGCGGAAATTCCAGCGGCAGGATGCCCATGCCAATTAAATTCGAACGGTGAATTCGTTCAAACGATTCGGCAATCACCACACGAATACCAAGCAGACGCGGACCTTTTGCCGCCCAGTCACGACTGGAGCCTGATCCATACTCTTTCCCGGCAATCACCGCCAGCGGCGTTTGCTCCTGCTTATAGCGCATCGCAGCATCATAAATAGAGACTACGTCGCTGTCAGGTAAATGCCGCGTCATCCCCCCTTCAACGCCAGGCACCATTTCATTACGGATGCGAATATTGGCGAAGGTGCCGCGCATCATCACTTCATGGTTACCACGCCGCGAACCGTAGGAGTTAAAGTCTTTTCGCTCAACACCCCGACCTTGTAGATATCGACCCGCTGGGCTGTCGGGCTTAATACTGCCCGCCGGAGAGATATGGTCAGTGGTGACTGAATCCCCCAGCATTGCGAGGATCCGCGCACCGTGAATATCTTCCACTGGTGCTGGTGTTGCCTGCATTTCATCAAAGAAAGGCGATAAGCGAATATAGGTTGAGTCCTCCTGCCAACCGTAGGTATCGGATCGTGTGACGTTAATTCCCTTCCACTCTGCTGTGCCTTCAAAAACTTCTGCGTACTCTTTGCGGAACATTTCTGTGGAGACTTGTTCTACCGCACGGGCAATTTCTTGTGCCGATGGCCAGATATCTTTCAGATAAACCGGATCGCCTTTGCGATCATGGCCGATAGGCTCAGAAGCCAGGTTGATATTCATATTTCCCGCCAGCGCATAGGCAACCACCAGCGGCGGCGAGGCCAGCCAGTTAGTTTTAACCAGCGGATGGATACGGCCTTCAAAGTTACGGTTGCCGGACAGCACCGCACCGACGGTTAAATCGCTTTTTTTGATTGCCGTTTCGATAGGATCGGGCAGCGGCCCAGAGTTACCAATACAGGTGGTACAACCGTATCCCACAAGGTTAAACCCCAGTTCGTCGAGATACGGTGTCAGTTTCGCTTTTGCCAGATAATCAGAAACGACTTTCGAACCCGGTGCCAGCGACGCTTTGACCCATGGTTGCCGCTTGAGGCCCAGAGTTACGGCTTTTTTCGCCAGCAAGCCTGCGGCCATCAGCACACTTGGGTTAGAGGTGTTGGTGCACGAGGTTATCGCAGCAATGACCACAGCGCCATCAGGTAACTGATACTGATGTCCGTTCATAACATAATCGACCGGCTGGCGATCTTTATGCGTGGCATTCACTTCCAGTTCGTTACTGGCGGCAAATGCTTTTGGTACATCGGGCAGTGCAACGCGATCCTGTGGGCGTTTAGGCCCTGCCAGGCTCGCTTCAACGTCATTCATATCCAGTTCTAACGTACTGGTAAAAATTGGTTCATCGCCCGGGTTACGCCACATGCCCTGCGCTTTGGCATATTTTTCGACCAACTCGACCTGATCTTCGCTGCGCCCGCTTAAACGCATGTAATCGAGGGTTACAGCATCGATTGGGAAGAAGCCACAGGTGGCACCATATTCTGGCGACATATTGGCAATGGTGGCGCGATCCGCCAACGGTAGTGAATCCAGACCATCACCATAAAATTCGACGAATTTCCCCACCACGCCATGTTTGCGCAGCATTTGGGTAACAGTGAGAACCAGGTCTGTGGCGGTAATACCTTCACGTAATTTTCCGGTAAGTTTGAAGCCCACTACATCCGGGATAAGCATGGAAACCGGCTGGCCTAACATTGCGGCTTCTGCTTCGATCCCACCAACGCCCCACCCCAGCACGCCAAGGCCGTTGATCATGGTGGTGTGCGAGTCAGTACCAACGAGTGTATCCGGATAAGCAATCCATTCACCGTCCTGCAATTCACTCCACACTGCTTTGCCGAGATATTCGAGGTTAACCTGATGGCAAATGCCTGTGCCTGGCGGCACGACGCTAAACCGACTGAACGCTTGCTTTCCCCATTTCAGGAACACATAACGTTCGTGGTTGCGCTCCATTTCCAGGCGTACGTTTTCTTCAAATGCCTCATCATCACCAAAACGATCGACGGTCACCGAGTGGTCAATGACCAGGTCGACCGGTGAGAGCGGGTTAACCTTTGCAGTATCGCCGCCGAGGCGTTTAACCGCTTCGCGCATTGCCGCCAGATCAACAACGGCAGGTACGCCGGTAAAGTCCTGCATCAGCACCCTTGCCGGGCGGTAGGCAATTTCACGGTCAGCATGGGCATTTTTCAGCCATCCTGCCAGCGCGTGGATATCCTCTTCGGTAACCGAGTTACCATCCTGCCAGCGCAGCAGGTTTTCGAGCAAAACTTTGAGTGACTTGGGTAGACGGGTGATATCGCCCAGTGATTTAGCAGCAAGCGGCAGGCTGTAGTAGTGGTAAGTTTTATCTTTGGCCTGCAACGTGTCCTTACTGGCTTCTCGTAGGGTTGACGACATAGCTCCTCCTTAATGACAGGGTTGCGAAGCCCTGATTCTCTTCAGGGTGAATATTAAAGATAACACAAACATCGCGTAACGATTTGATAACAACCCAAATTGATAAAAGAGGAGAAACCTTGTGGCAAAGCAAATGACAACCCCGCCGCAGCGGGGTCAAGGATCAGTGAGTAATGATCCAGAGGAGTTCGGCCCAGAAGAGCATCGACAGAGAAAACGCGCCCATCCAGGACCAATATTTCATATTTGTGTTGATCATAGGCTACACCCTTAACGGTTATTATTTTGTGTTGAGATAACTCAAGCTGTTATTGCTGCGGTGTATTAAAAGCCCTTTAATTCATTAAAAATGGGTAATAAGAATGATGATAATTATTGTTTCGGCTGATCATCTTCAGCAAACAGTTCTATAAAGGCTTGCTGCTGCGATGTTAGTTGCCAGTCGTCTGGAATAACGACGGAACATTCCCGTTTCGTTTCTGTTTCATTGTCACTATGCTGGCATAATGGTGACGACTCCAGTTGCTCCTGACCGACCATAGTTATCCCCACACTTTCCAAATCAGCAGTGCGACAACCACCCAGAAAAGTGCAGAACCAAGAAAAACCGCCAGCCAGGCTTTACGTTTTAATTCAGGATCGCGGCGGGGTTCCTGATTTCCAGAAGGCATTGCTAACCTCATATAATCGCCATCACTTATCAGCAAGACGTTGAACGATTGGTGTAATTAATCATACGATGAGACAAATCCTAAAGAAACTTTAGTCAAAAATCCAGCGAATTTACGAATCGTCTCCAGTGAATAATTCAATCTTTTGACCTGAAATAGATATTTGAAAACTGGAGTTTGCGAGGCGGGTAATTAGACACTACTTTACAGGTAATTTACCCTATAAATATGAGGGATAAAAATATTGTGCACGGTATAGAAATAAGTAACAAAAGAGAATATATTCCGGCACCTTCGCTACATAAAAGGTGCCGAAAATAACGCAAGAAATTATTTTTCCGGCAGTTTTATATCTTTAAACATGACCTCAATTTCTTCATTAGAGCGCAATGCGACAGCCGCATCAACGACATCACGCGTTAAATGCGGTGCAAAACGCTGAATGAAATCATACATATAACTGCGCAAGAAAGTACTACGGCGAAAACCAATTTTGGTTGTACTGTGGCTGAAGATATCGTGAGCATCAACACGCACAAGGTCGGGATCGGCGACCGGATCCACCGCCATGCTGGCAATGACCCCTACCCCCAGCCCTAACCGGACGTAAGTTTTAATGACGTCAGCATCCGTTGCCGTGAAAACGATACGCGGCGTTAACCCTGCGCGATTAAAGGCAGTATCCAGTTCTGAACGTCCGGTAAAGCCGAAGGTATATGTCACCAACGGATATTGCGCCAGTTCTTCAATGGTAATGGCTTTTTTGCCTGCCAGCGGGTGATCCGGAGTGACTACAATAGCCCGATTCCAGTGGTAGCACGGTAACATCACTAAATCTTCATACAGATGCAGCGCTTCTGTGGCGATAGCGAAATCAGCATTGCCTTTAGAGACGGCATCAGCAATTTGTGTCGGCGAGCCCTGGTGCATATGCAAAGAAACGCGAGGATAACGCTCAATAAAGCCTTTGATGACGTTTGGTAATGCGTAGCGTGCCTGGGTATGCGTGGTGGCGATATACAGTGAACCTTTATCCGGCCAGGTGTGCTCTCCGGCAACCGATTTTATGGCATCGACTTTCGACAGGACTTCGCGAGCGATACGAATTATTTCTTGCCCTGCTGGCGTTACCTGCGTCAGGTGCTTGCCGCTTCGGGAAAAAATTTGAATGCCTAGCTCGTCTTCCAGCATTCTGACTTGTTTACTGATCCCGGGTTGTGATGTGTAAAGTCCTTCCGCTGTTGATGAGACATTCAGGTTATGATTGACCACCTCAACAATATAGCGAAGTTGTTGTAATTTCATGTTAAACCATCCACTTAGACGCCATCAGAACATCGTTTTTTCGTCACACCTGGCGGGTGACTAATACGATTTAATAATAAAAAAGGTGCTAACTATAACCACTATATCATTTATAGCCTTAGTGTATAGGTGTGAAGAAAAAATAATATGCAATAAAAAAGGGCCGCTTTCGCGACCCTTTGTTTATAAAAACCTGACAGAATTAAAGGTTATTTTTTTCCTTCAACCCATTTGCCATCAACATAAAATGCTGACCAGCCAGTCGCCTTTCCGTCTTTTTCCGAAGAGACATATTGCTGTTTGGTTTTACGGCTAAAGCGAACCATGGTCTTATTACCTTCCGGATCCTGCTGTGGCGCATCGGCCAGATAACGCAGTTTTTCCGGCAGACGGTCGCGGAAGCGATAAAGCTCTTCCACCAGTGGCGCACGCGTTTCACGCGATTTCGGGAAAGTGTTGGCAGCCAGGAACACACCGGCAGCACCGTCACGCAGCACGAAATAAGCATCTGATTTTTCGCACGGCAGCTCAGGTAATGGCACCGGATCTTCTTTCGGTGGTGCCACTTCGCCGTTACGTAAAATCTTACGTGTGTTTTTACACTCTTCGTTGGTGCAGGCCATGTATTTACCGAAACGCCCCATTTTCAGGTGCATTTCAGAGCCACATTTTTCACACTCAACGATCGGGCCGTCATAACCTTTAATGCGGAATTCGCCCTCTTCGATCTCGTAACCGTCGCAGGTTGGGTTATTACCACAGACATGCAACTTACGTTTCGGATCGATGAGATAGCTGTCCATCGCCGTGCCGCATTTCGGGCAACGACGTTTTGCGCGCAGCGCGTTGGTTTCAGCATCTTCGCCTTCCAGCACGTTCAGCACTTCGTTTTCCGGCACCAGGTTAATGGTGGTTTTGCAACGCTCTTTCGGCGGCAGCGCATAGCCAGAACAGCCAAGGAATACCCCGGTGCTCGCTGTGCGAATCCCCATTTTGCGACCACAAGTCGGGCAGTCAATGCTGGTCAGAACCATCTGGTTCGGGCGCATACCACCCTCTTCCGGATCTTTTTCAGCTTTATCTAACTGCTGGGTGAAATCCGAGAAGAAGTGATCCAGTACAGCTTTCCACTCTGCTTCGTGATTTGCCACCTGGTCGAGGCTGTTTTCCATCTGCGCGGTAAAGTCGTAGTTCATTAACTCGCGGAAATTTTCTTCAAGGCGATCGGTGACGATTTCGCCCATTTTTTCCGCATAGAAACGACGATTTTCTACTCGCACGTAGCCACGATCCTGAATGGTCGAAATGATCGACGCATAGGTAGACGGACGACCGATACCGCGTTTTTCCAGCTCTTTAACCAGCGATGCTTCACTGAAACGGGCTGGCGGCTTGGTAAAGTGCTGGGCTGGTGTAAGTTCAACGAGCGTCAGAGCATCGCCTTTATTAACTGCTGGTAAGATGCGATCTTCATCGCCTTTACGCAACGCAGGCATCACTTTTGTCCAGCCATCAAAACGCAAAATACGACCGCGTGCTTTCAGGCGGAAATCGCCCGCACCAACGGTCAGCGTCGTGGAGTCATATTTCGCTGGGGTCATCTGGCAGGCAACGAACTGACGCCAGATTAACTGGTACAGTTTCTGCGCATCTGCTTCCATATCCTTCAGCGATTCCGCCATCACATTGACGTCAGAAGGACGAATCGCTTCGTGCGCTTCCTGTGAGTTTTCTTTGCTGGCGTACTGATTCGGACTTTCCGGCAGATATTTCTTACCAAAATTATCGCTGATATAACCGCGAACCATATTTACCGCGTCCTGACTCAGGTTAGTGGAGTCGGTACGCATGTAAGTGATATAGCCTGCTTCATACAAACGCTGCGCCATCATCATGGTTTTTTTCACGCCAAATCCAAGACGGGTGCTGGCAGCTTGTTGCAGCGTAGAGGTAATAAAAGGAGCGCCAGGTTTACTGGTTGTCGGTTTGTCTTCACGTTCCAGCACGCTGTAGCGCGCTTTTTCCAGCAGACTTACCGCAGCCTGAGTTTGTTCTTTGTTGACCGGACGGAACGGTTTGTCGTTCTGATGAGTCACCTGTAACGCCAACGCTTCACCAGATGGCGTGGTCGTGCTGGCATCGACTTCCCAGAACTCTTCCGGCACGAACGCTTTAATTTCACGCTCACGCTCGACCACCAGGCGAACCGCCACCGACTGCACACGACCGGCAGACAGGCCACGAGCGATCTTTTTCCATAGCAGCGGCGAAACCATATACCCCACCACGCGGTCCATAAAGCGACGCGCCTGCTGGGCATTAACACGATCAATATTCAGCTCACCCGGTTTGTTAAATGCCTGGCGGATCGCGTTTTTAGTAATTTCGTTAAACACCACTCGGCTATAGCGCGCATCATCACCCCCAATCACTTCCCGCAGGTGCCATGCAATGGCTTCCCCTTCGCGGTCAAGGTCGGTTGCGAGATAGATGTGGTCGGCTTTTTCAGCCAGTTGTTTCAGTTCAGAGACGACCTTCTCTTTACCAGGCAACACTTCATAGTGCGCCTCCCAATTGTGCCACGGGTCAACCCCCATACGGTTGACGAGAGCGCCACGTTCATCCTTTTTAGGCTTTTTAGCCGTCTTGGTGGAGGTAGAGTCGGCACTCTTTTTGGCAGCTGAGCCACTGGTCGGCAAATCGCGGATGTGACCGACGCTGGATTTCACCACGTAGTCACTACCCAGATACTTGTTGATCGTTTTGGCTTTTGCCGGGGACTCAACGATGACAAGAGCTTTACCCATATTCACCTTACCTAATTTGATTCTTCCAGGAATGCGTCGCACGTTGATAAACCTTCCACTGGCAACGAGTTACCGATATGGACTCGCTCTCTGCGGATATCAACCCCTTGTCGTGACTCTGTTCACGAAAATTCAGGTGACTGAGTTAACAGGTCTTGGCCTACAGGCGCTATAGCACGACGGAATTTTGGTCGAATGTCAAGCAAATCTATTGCCAGATTGACGAAAGCGTCACACTGTACCTGATAAAATCCGATACGCAACTTTATTAGCATGCAAAATCCAAAGTTGCCAGTAAGGCGCTCTTGCCACCAGCGTGGTATATTTGTCTGCAAGCCATGCCTGGCGTAGACTAATGTCCTTGTTTAAGGAGTAAATAATGAACAAAGAGACACAACCCATCGACCGCGAAACGCTGTTGAAAGAGGCCAACAAAATCATTCGTGAGCATGAGGATACGCTCGCAGGGATTGAAGCCACCGGCGTCACGCAGCGTAATGGCGTGCTGGTATTTACCGGCGACTACTTTTTAGATGAACAAGGATTGCCAACAGCCAAAAGCACCGCGGTGTTTAATATGTTCAAACACCTGGCCCATGTGCTTTCAGAAAAATATCATCTGGTTGATTAAAGCAAAACGCGAGGTCTTAGCCTCGCGTTTGTCTTTTACATCAATGGCTTTTGACCCCGCTGCCACCAGCGTAGCAACAATCGATCGGCGCTCTCTGCCGCGCTGCCGGTGAATCGGTCAATGAGTCGTTTACGCTGCATATAGCGTACATTGACCACTTCACGGCCTTCCATCAGGCTAAGAATAACTTCATCACTGGTGTTGATTTCATCAACCAGGCCTTTCTCTACCGCCTGTTGTCCGTACCAGTGTTCACCCGTTGCCACCTGTTCAATATCCAGAGAAGGACGCATACGCTTCACAAAATCTTTAAACAACTGATGCGTTTCGTTCAACTCTTCGCGGAATTTCTCCCGCCCTTCTTCGGTATTTTCACCCAGCAACGTCAGCGTGCGCTTATACTGCCCGGCAGTGTGCAGTTCGATATCAATATCTTTGCTTTTCAGGAAGCGGTTAAAGTTGGGCATTTGCGCCACCACGCCAATGGAACCCACAATAGCAAACGGTGCGGAAACAATTTTGTCCGCCACACAGGCCATCATGTAACCGCCGCTGGCAGCGACTTTGTCTACCGTAACAGTTAAAGGAATGTTTTTATCGCGCAGACGCTGCAGTTGCGAAGCCGCCAGCCCGTAACCATGCACCATGCCACCAGGGCTTTCCAGACGGAGCACAACCTGATCCTGCGGTTTGAATGCTGCGAGTACAGCCGTTATCTCTTCACGTAGCGAGTTCACTTCATGGGCGTCCATGCTGCCTTTAAAATCCAGCACCCAGACGCGGGGTTTACTGTCAGTTGCCACCTCGCCCAGTTTGGCTTTCGCTTTTGCTGCTTTCGCTTCTTGCTTATGCTTTTTCTTCTGCGCTTTGTGCCACTGTTTTTGCTGATGTGAGTCCATCAGCGCCGCGGCCAGTTCTTCTTTCATCTCCTTATACTGTTCGCTGAGATTGTTGACCCGTAACTCGCCACGCTGGCGTTTATTACGTTGAGCAACATTGACAATAATGGCGGCAATCGCCGCAATCGCTAGCACAACGGTAACGATTTTCGCCAAAAACAAACCATATTCAGACAACAATTCCACGAGTCCCCACCTTGGTTAAACAACGCTTTGGCTCACAGTTTACAACAGGCATGTTAAGCCGTCTCGCAGAGATGTTATTGCAGCGAAAGTATGACAAAGTATCCATTTTGCGGTGTTATCGCCCCAGGCTGATTGAAATGCCCTTCTGTTTCAGGCATAAAGCCCCAAAGTCATAAAGTACACTGGCAGCGCGACAGACAACGTCGTTGAGGAGTAGCCATGCATTACCAGCCAAAACAAGATTTACTCAATGATCGCATTATCCTGGTGACGGGAGCCAGCGATGGTATTGGTCGTGAAGCCGCGATGACGTATGCACGCTATGGTGCGACAGTGATTCTGTTGGGCCGTAATGAAGAAAAATTACGTCAGGTAGCCAGCCACATAAACGAAGAAACTGGGCGTCAGCCACAGTGGTTTATTCTCGATTTGCTGACCTGCACGTCCGAAAATTGCCAACAACTGGCACAGCGCATTGCCGTTAATTATCCGCGTCTGGATGGTGTTTTGCATAATGCCGGATTGCTCGGCGATGTTTGCCCAATGAGCGAACAAAATCCGCAGGTCTGGCAGGACGTCATGCAGGTCAACGTTAATGCCACCTTTATGCTCACCCAGGCACTGCTTCCTTTATTACTCAAATCGGACGCCGGTTCACTGGTCTTTACTTCATCAAGCGTTGGACGTCAGGGACGAGCCAACTGGGGTGCATATGCAGCGTCGAAATTTGCCACCGAAGGGATGATGCAGGTACTGGCCGATGAATATCAGCAGCGCCTGCGTGTCAACTGCATTAACCCAGGCGGTACGCGCACCGCAATGCGTGCCAGCGCCTTCCCGACCGAAGATCCACAGAAACTTAAAACACCCGCTGATATCATGCCGCTCTACCTCTGGCTGATGGGCGATGACAGCCGCCGTAAAACCGGCATGACCTTTGACGCCCAACCGGGCCGTAAACCAGGAATTTCCCAATGAGTGATGAACGCTACCAACAGCGTCAGCAGCGAGTGAAAGAAAAAGTAGATGCTCGTGTGGCCCAGGCCCAGGATGAACGCGGTATTATCATCGTCTTTACCGGCAATGGAAAAGGCAAAACCACCGCGGCATTTGGTACGGCAACACGCGCAGTTGGTCACGGAAAAAAAGTAGGCGTCGTGCAGTTTATTAAAGGCACCTGGCCTAATGGCGAACGCAATCTGCTGGAGCCACATGGCGTTGAGTTTCAGGTGATGGCAACGGGCTTTACCTGGGATACACAAAACCGCGAGTCTGATACCGCCGCCTGCCGCGAAGTCTGGCAACATGCAAAGCGGATGCTTGCTGATTCCTCACTGGATATGGTTTTGCTTGATGAACTGACGTATATGGTGGCGTATGACTATTTGCCACTGGAAGAAGTGGTGCAGGCGTTAAATGAACGTCCACATCAACAGACGGTGATTATCACGGGTCGTGGTTGTCATCGGGATATTCTTGAACTGGCAGATACGGTAAGTGAATTACGCCCCGTCAAACATGCGTTTGATGCCGGTGTAAAAGCGCAGATAGGGATCGATTATTAATCTGTAAAAATGCCGGATATGACGTCCGGCATACTTTGATTAACCGTTATTATTACGTCCGCCAGAACGACGACCGCCGCTCACCTGACTGTGACGTTTCACCGCACGACGAATCTGATTCGCCTTCATGCGACGACGGTCTTTTTCTACAGCGACTTTAGAGCTGGTTTCTGGCGGTAGCTCCACCAGTTCGCGCAGATAGTTAGTCTGGGCGAGGTCCAGCTCCGTCCAGCCACCGCGTGGCAGACCTTTTGGCAGTGGGATATCACCGTAACGAACACGGATCAGGCGGCTCACCTGCACACCAACCGCTTCCCACAGACGACGAACTTCACGGTTACGGCCTTCGGTCAGAGTCACGTTGTACCACTGGTTGATCCCTTCGCCGCCGCTGAACTTGATGGTTTTAAAAGCTGCCGGACCATCTTCCAACTGCACGCCACGACTCAAATCACGCAGTTTCGCGTCGTCAACCTGACCAAATACACGCACGGCATATTCACGTTCAACTTCACGGCTTGGGTGCATTAAACGGTTTGCCAGTTCACCATCGGTGGTGAACAGCAGCAGACCACAGGTATTAACGTCCAAGCGACCCACGGCAATCCAGCGTGCGCCACGCAGTTTTGGCAGACGGTCAAACACCGTTGGACGTCCTTCCGGATCGTTACGGGTACACAACTCACCTTCCGGTTTGTAATAGGCCAGAACGCGACAAATTTGTTCAGCGGACTCACGTACCGAAATCAGGTGACCATCGATACGGATTTTCAATCCAGGGGTAACTTCAACACGATCGCCGAGTTTAGCAATTTTGCCATCAACACTCACACGACCGGCTTCAATAATAGATTCGATTTCACGGCGAGAACCGTGGCCGGCACGCGCCAGCACTTTCTGTAGCTTTTCGCTCATAGAGCTTCCTTTTGGTGTCGCCTTCCCAGGCGTCTGATATGCTTTTGTGCAACAGTGAGTCAGAACTTACATCTGACTCACTGATAGTAAAGTCTGTTTGAACTCTTCAGGCCTTAAGTAAACGACTCGACGTTTATCGGCCTGGCTTTGAGGCGCAACATACTACACTATCTTTATGGTTAAAGCTTGTTTCGATTAACATCAGCTTAATTACCAGCCACCACCGCCTCCGCCACCCGCGCCGCCGCCAGCACCACCACCGGAATAACTTCGCCCCAACAAACTGGTATTGGCCCCGCAACTTAGGTGCGTCTGTAATGAGAATAAAACGCCGTTACGGGCAATCTCTGGAGCGCGAATCGCCGAAGAAAGCGAAGGGGCAATGCGTAACGCCCATTCCCTCCCCAAATTTGCCGATATAGCCCAACCTAGCAACGCGTAATCCAGTTTCCGTGTTTCCCCTTTCCGCCGACGTCCACTGTGTGTTGCTGCCTCTTTACGCGCAAGATAGTTAACGATAGCTTCACCGTGGGCATAACGTTGCTGTCCAGTTTGGGTAAACTTTGGCAGAAAAATATACCCCATGCCAGTGAGATAACCGGTCAGGCAAACAGCGGTAAAATAACCCGCTGGCATATACCAGTAAAAGAATACATCTCCGACATTGATGTAGAGAGAATAGAAGGCCACGCCTGAACAAATCAGTGGTAAAAACAAAGTGATGATTACACGATTAACGCAAGGCTTGTCATCATCGCGGGCAAACAAAAGCTCAAGGGAACAAAATAAAAAAGGAATAATCCAGCAGATCATAATAAACATATCGCCCACCAGACTCATTCCTGCCCAGCCTACAGGACTCAAGTTACCGTAAAGAATGACCGCCAATATTGCCAGTCCACCCCATTGCAAAAAAGTATCAGACCGGTAAAACGAAGACTTTTTACGCGGCAGATAAAATTTCTGCATCCGTAAAAATGCCCTGCGTAAGACTCTGTTGCGTCTCCCCGTAAGAACGACCTTATCGCCTTTACGAAATAACGCTTCCAGTAATAACTGCTCTGCGGGCAGTAATACCGCATTATTTCTGGTCGCGCCTTCATTAACACGAATCAGGATTTGCTGGTTCTTGTCAGACTGATCTTCCAGATGAATTTTTCCTTTCACAATCAGATTTACGATATCGGCACAAAAACCTTTATCGTCGTAAACTAGCTTCGCATCGAGACGTAACATGCCGGGCGTGTAATCTGGCGGAATGACATCGGTTTCAATCACATCTACCGGCGTAAATTGCGGCCTGCGCTTCCAGAGATATAACCATCCACAAACCAGGAACAGACACGGAAACCAAATTAACAACGATGACGTGGAGGGTAAAAGAAGATGGCTGAAAATATTCGTCGTTTGCGGAGCCGAGGCATTGCTAAGTAAAGCGTGAGGCCAGCGGTAGAGGACCGTGAAATCTTCACGATAAAACGGATCGCGGGATTCAATTCTTCCGTCCTCAAGGATGCGGCCATTACGATATGTGTCGCCCTCTTCTCCGGTAAAAAGATCGATTTCGCTAAATGGATTACCCGCAATATTAGAGAACTGGAGAGAAAAACGGGTCTTATAAATTTCAAACGGCCAGTGGTTACCGGTCACGTTCCAGATTAGCAGATCAGAATCCCCCTCACGCAGGAAAGCATTTTTAACCTGATAATGAATTTGATAATGATAGTCGCCTTGAGGCAAGAAACGTTGTTTATCGCCCACGACAATACTCATTAACCCGATATGCCAGTCAAGATGCCAGGGTTCAGGAATACCATCACGGGTGACGCCAACAATATGATAGTTCAGCAGTGCAGCGTCCCCATCAGGCTGCATCCATAGTCGTGGTAAATCACGATAAAAGCCGTGCTTAATCTGCTGATTTCGCGCCTGAAAATGAATATTTTCTTTGATGTCGAGCACCCCATCTGGTTGCAGAGTGGCTTCAACATCAAAGAGCGAGATCCCTTCTTCATAAGAAGGGATCTCCGTGTTTTCTGCATAACTTAGAGATGATACAAACAGCCCTGCTATCAACAGCAAAATGCAGCGAAACTTCCCTGCCATAGTCTTCCATCCGTGGAACGCAATTTGTTATAAGAAAGGCTTCACATCACCTACGCCTTCACGCACCACGACCGGCGTATCATCGGTAAGATCAATAACCGTTGTCGGTTTCTGCCCGAGATAGCCGCCGTGAATAATCAAATCTACCTGTTTTTCCAGACGATCTTTAATTTCTTCCGGGTCCGATTCGGTAAATTCGCTGCCTGGCAGCATTAGCGAAGTGGAAAGCATCGGTTCGCCCAATGCTTCAAGTAACGCCTGAGCGATAGGGTTAGAAGGCACACGCATACCGATGGTTTTGCGTTTTTCCTGCAACAGACGGCGTGGCACTTCCTTCGTCCCCTTCAGGATGAAGGTATAGTTGCCCGGCGTGTTGTTTTTCATTAAACGAAACGCAACGTTATCAACAAATGAATAGGTCGAGAGTTCAGAAAGATCGCGACACATCAGGGTAAAGTTGTGACCGTCCGGCAGCTGGCGAATACGACAAATACGCTCCATCGCGTTTTTATCTTCAATTTTACAGCCGAGCGCATAGCCGGAATCAGTTGGATAAACAATCACCCCGCCTTTACGCACGATCTCCACCGCCTGGTTGATCAGACGTTGCTGTGGGTTATCAGGATGAATATAAAAAAACTGGCTCATAATTCCCTCTCTGTGGTGTTCTGCGGCTGTTCCCATAGCTGCCAGACGCCTTCAACGCCTGCGGGCAGCCAGAGTTTACGACCCAGTTCGATCCACGGGCATGGCTGATGAAAATCAGATCCTTGTGATGCCCATAAATGATGCTGACGCGCAAGGGCCGCCAGCTGGGTACGTTCATTGGGCGATTGCTGGCACTGCGCGACTTCCATCGCGTCACCGTGGTGTTCGGCAAAATGCGCAACCAATCTTTTCAGCCATTTAGCACTAAGATTGTACCGCCCAGGATGAGCTAGCACCGCCTTACCGCCAGAATGATGAATGACATCAATAGCTTGTTCTATTGTACACCACTGTGGCGGAACGTATCCGGTTTTCCCGCGCGCCAGATACTTTTTAAAGACATCCGCCATTGAACTGGCTTTGCCGCACTCAACAAGGAAACGCGCAAAATGACCGCGCGTCACTGCGCCGCCCTGCGCCAGTCGTTGTGCGCCTTCCAGCGCCCCAGGTATTTGCGCTTTTTCAAGTCTTTCGGCAATCAGCTGCGCCCGCTGATTGCGCCGTTCTGTCTGCTGCGCGAGGAACTCACACATTAGCGGATGAGTAATATCAATATTCAGCCCGACAATATGAATTTCATGATTTTCCCAGACCGTGGAAATTTCCACGCCGGGAATAAGATTCAACGCCAGTCCCGAACGTGAAATTTCCTCTCTTGCTGGCGCGATTGCAGCTGTGGTGTCATGGTCGGTGATCGCCAGGGTGCCGACGCGCATCTCGACTGCACGGTGCACCAATGCTTCTGGCGTCAGGCAGCCATCGGAAGCTGTGGTATGGCTGTGCAGGTCGTAAATCACTGCATAATTCGTGTCGCTCAAGGCGCACTCCCGTTCTGGATAATGTTTTTTGCGCCGACATCATAACGGTTCTGGCAAATATTCTGAAATGAGCTGTTGACAATTAATCATCGAACTAGTTAACTAGTACGCAAGTTCACGTAAAAAGGGTATCGACAATGAAAGCAATTTTCGTACTGAAAGGTTGGTGGCGCACTTCCTGAAACGGGCAGTGTATTCACCATGCGTAAAGCAATCAGATACCCAGCCCGCCTAATGAGCGGGCTTTTTTTTGAACAAAATTAGAGAATAACAATGCAAACACAAAAACCGACTCTCGAACTGCTAACCTGCGAAGGCGCTTATCGCGACAATCCCACCGCGCTTTTTCACCAGTTGTGTGGGGATCGTCCGGCAACGCTGCTGCTGGAATCCGCAGATATCGACAGCAAAGATGATTTAAAAAGCCTGCTGCTGGTAGACAGTGCGCTGCGCATTACAGCTTTAGGTGACACTGTCACAATCCAGGCACTTTCCGGCAACGGCGAAGCCCTCCTGGCACTACTGGATAACGCCCTGCCTGCGGGTGTGGAAAGTGAACAATCACCAAACTGCCGTGTGCTGCGCTTCCCCCCTGTCAGTCCACTGCTGGATGAAGACGCCCGCTTATGCTCCCTTTCGGTTTTTGACGCTTTCCGTTTATTGCAGAATCTGTTGAATGTACCGAAGGAAGAACGAGAAGCCATGTTCTTCGGCGGCCTGTTCTCTTATGACCTTGTGGCGGGATTTGAAGATTTACCGCAACTGTCAGCGGAAAATAACTGCCCTGATTTCTGTTTTTATCTCGCTGAAACGCTGATGGTGATTGACCATCAGAAAAAAAGCACCCGTATTCAGGCCAGCCTGTTTGCTCCGAATGAAGAAGAAAAACAACGTCTCACTGCTCGCCTGAACGAACTACGTCAGCAACTGACCGAAGCCGCGCCGCCGCTGCCAGTGGTTTCCGTGCCGCATATGCGTTGTGAATGTAATCAGAGCGATGAAGAGTTCGGTGGCGTAGTGCGTTTGTTGCAAAAAGCGATTCGCGCTGGAGAAATTTTCCAGGTGGTGCCATCTCGCCGTTTCTCTCTGCCCTGCCCGTCACCGCTGGCGGCCTATTACGTGCTGAAAAAGAGTAATCCCAGCCCGTACATGTTTTTTATGCAGGATAATGATTTCACCCTATTTGGCGCGTCGCCGGAAAGCTCGCTCAAGTATGATGCCACCAGCCGCCAGATTGAGATCTACCCGATTGCCGGAACACGCCCACGCGGTCGTCGCGCCGATGGTTCACTGGACAGAGATCTCGACAGCCGTATTGAACTGGAAATGCGTACCGATCATAAAGAGCTGTCTGAACATCTGATGCTGGTTGATCTCGCCCGTAATGATCTGGCACGCATTTGCACCCCCGGCAGCCGCTACGTCGCCGATCTCACCAAAGTTGACCGTTATTCCTATGTGATGCACCTCGTCTCTCGCGTAGTCGGCGAACTGCGTCACGATCTTGACGCCCTGCACGCTTATCGCGCCTGTATGAATATGGGGACGTTAAGCGGTGCGCCGAAAGTACGCGCTATGCAGTTAATTGCCGAGGCGGAAGGTCGTCGCCGCGGCAGCTACGGCGGCGCGGTAGGTTATTTCACCGCGCATGGCGATCTCGACACCTGCATTGTGATCCGCTCGGCGCTGGTGGAAAACGGTATCGCCACCGTGCAAGCGGGTGCTGGTGTAGTCCTTGATTCTGTTCCGCAGTCGGAAGCCGACGAAACCCGTAACAAAGCCCGCGCTGTACTGCGCGCTATTGCCACCGCGCATCATGCACAGGAGACTTTCTGATGGCTGACATTCTGCTGCTCGATAATATCGACTCTTTTACGTACAACCTGGCAGATCAGTTGCGCAGCAATGGGCATAACGTGGTGATTTACCGCAACCATATTCCGGCGCAAACCTTAATTGAACGCCTGGCGACCATGAGCAATCCGGTGCTGATGCTTTCTCCTGGCCCCGGTGTGCCGAGCGAAGCCGGTTGTATGCCGGAACTCCTCACCCGCTTGCGTGGCAAGCTGCCCATTATTGGCATTTGCCTCGGACATCAGGCGATTGTCGAAGCTTACGGGGGCTATGTCGGTCAGGCGGGCGAAATTCTCCACGGTAAAGCCTCCAGCATTGAACATGACGGTCAGGCGATGTTTGCCGGATTAACAAACCCGCTGCCGGTGGCGCGTTATCACTCGCTGGTTGGCAGTAACATTCCGGCCGGTTTAACCATCAACGCCCATTTTAATGGCATGGTGATGGCAGTACGTCACGATGCGGATCGCGTTTGTGGATTCCAGTTCCATCCGGAATCCATTCTCACCACCCAGGGCGCTCGCCTGCTGGAACAAACGCTGGCCTGGGCGCAGCAGAAACTAGAGCCAGCCAACACGCTGCAACCGATTCTGGAAAAACTGTATCAGGCGCAGACGCTTAGCCAACAAGAAAGCCACCAGCTGTTTTCAGCGGTGGTGCGTGGCGAGCTGAAGCCGGAACAACTGGCGGCGGCGCTGGTGAGCATGAAAATTCGCGGTGAGCACCCGAACGAGATCGCCGGGGCAGCAACCGCGCTACTGGAAAACGCAGCGCCGTTCCCGCGCCCGGATTATCTGTTTGCTGATATCGTCGGTACTGGCGGTGACGGCAGCAACAGTATCAATATTTCTACCGCCAGTGCGTTTGTCGCCGCGGCCTGTGGGCTGAAAGTGGCGAAACACGGCAACCGTAGCGTCTCCAGTAAATCTGGTTCGTCCGATCTGCTGGCGGCGTTCGGTATTAATCTTGATATGAACGCCGATAAATCGCGCCAGGCGCTGGATGAGTTAGGTGTATGTTTCCTCTTTGCGCCGAAGTATCACACCGGATTCCGCCACGCGATGCCGGTTCGCCAGCAACTGAAAACCCGCACCCTGTTCAATGTGCTGGGGCCATTGATTAACCCGGCGCATCCGCCGCTGGCGTTAATTGGTGTTTATAGTCCGGAACTGGTGCTGCCGATTGCCGAAACCTTGCGCGTGCTGGGGTATCAACGCGCGGCGGTGGTGCACAGCGGCGGGATGGATGAAGTTTCATTACACGCGCCGACAATCGTTGCCGAACTGCATGACGGCGAAATTAAAAGCTATCAGCTCACCGCAGAAGACTTTGGCCTGACACCCTACCACCAGGAGCAACTGGCAGGCGGAACACCGGAAGAAAACCGTGACATTTTAACACGTTTGTTACAAGGTAAAGGCGACGCCGCCCATGAAGCAGCCGTCGCTGCGAACGTCGCCATGTTAATGCGCCTGCATGGCCATGAAGATCTGCAAGCCAATGCGCAAACCGTTCTTGAGGTACTGCGCAGTGGTTCCGCTTACGACAGAGTCACCGCACTGGCGGCACGAGGGTAAATGATGCAAACCGTTTTAGCGAAAATCGTCGCAGACAAGGCGATTTGGGTAGAAGCCCGCAAACAGCAGCAACCGCTGGCCAGTTTTCAGAATGAGGTTCAGCCGAGCACGCGACATTTTTATGATGCGCTACAGGGTGCGCGCACGGCGTTTATTCTGGAGTGCAAGAAAGCGTCGCCGTCAAAAGGCGTGATCCGTGATGATTTCGATCCAGCACGCATTGCCGCCATTTATAAACATTACGCTTCGGCAATTTCGGTGCTGACTGATGAGAAATATTTTCAGGGGAGCTTTAATTTCCTCCCCATCGTCAGCCAAATCGCCCCGCAGCCGATTTTATGTAAAGACTTCATTATCGACCCTTACCAGATCTATCTGGCGCGCTATTACCAGGCCGATGCCTGCTTATTAATGCTTTCAGTACTGGATGACGACCAATATCGCCAGCTTGCCGCCGTCGCTCACAGTCTGGAGATGGGGGTGCTGACCGAAGTCAGTAATGAAGAGGAACAGGAGCGCGCCATTGCATTGGGAGCAAAGGTCGTTGGCATCAACAACCGCGATCTGCGTGATTTGTCGATTGATCTCAACCGTACCCGCGAGCTTGCGCCGAAACTGGGGCACAACGTGACGGTAATCAGCGAATCCGGCATCAATACTTACGCTCAGGTGCGCGAGTTAAGCCACTTCGCTAACGGTTTTCTGATTGGTTCGGCGTTGATGGCCCATGACGATTTGCACGCCGCCGTGCGCCGGGTGTTGCTGGGTGAGAATAAAGTATGTGGCCTGACGCGTGGGCAAGATGCTAAAGCAGCTTATGACGCGGGCGCGATTTACGGTGGGTTGATTTTTGTTGCGACATCACCGCGTTGCGTCAACGTTGAACAGGCGCAGGAAGTGATGGCTGCGGCACCGTTGCAGTATGTTGGCGTGTTCCGCAATCACGATATTGCCGATGTGGTGGACAAAGCTAAGGTGTTATCGCTGGCGGCAGTGCAACTGCATGGTAATGAAGAACAGCTGTATATCGATACGCTGCGTGAAGCTCTGCCAGCACATGTTGCCATCTGGAAAGCATTAAGCGTCGGTGAAACCCTGCCCGCCCGCGAGTTTCAGCACGTTGATAAATATGTTTTAGACAACGGCCAGGGTGGAAGCGGGCAACGTTTTGACTGGTCACTATTAAATGGTCAATCGCTTGGCAACGTTCTGCTGGCGGGGGGCTTAGGCGCAGATAACTGCGTGGAAGCGGCACAAACCGGCTGCGCCGGACTTGATTTTAATTCTGCTGTAGAGTCGCAACCGGGCATCAAAGACGCACGTCTTTTGGCCTCGGTTTTCCAGACGCTGCGCGCATATTAAGGAAAGGAACAATGACAACATTACTTAACCCCTATTTTGGTGAGTTTGGCGGCATGTACGTGCCACAAATCCTGATGCCTGCTCTGCGCCAGCTGGAAGAAGCTTTTGTCAGTGCGCAAAAAGATCCTGAATTTCAGGCTCAGTTCAACGACCTGCTGAAAAACTATGCCGGGCGTCCAACCGCGCTGACCAAATGCCAGAACATTACAGCCGGGACGAACACCACGCTGTATCTCAAGCGTGAAGATTTGCTGCACGGCGGCGCGCATAAAACTAACCAGGTGCTGGGGCAGGCGTTGCTGGCGAAGCGGATGGGTAAAACCGAAATCATCGCCGAAACCGGTGCCGGTCAGCATGGCGTGGCGTCGGCCCTTGCCAGCGCCCTGCTCGGCCTGAAATGCCGTATTTATATGGGTGCCAAAGACGTTGAACGCCAGTCGCCTAACGTTTTTCGTATGCGCTTAATGGGTGCGGAAGTGATCCCGGTGCATAGCGGTTCCGCGACGCTGAAAGATGCCTGTAACGAGGCGCTGCGCGACTGGTCCGGTAGTTACGAAACCGCGCACTATATGCTGGGCACCGCAGCTGGCCCGCATCCTTATCCGACCATTGTGCGTGAGTTTCAGCGGATGATTGGCGAAGAAACCAAAGCGCAGATTCTGGAAAGAGAAGGTCGCCTGCCGGATGCCGTTATCGCCTGTGTTGGCGGCGGTTCGAATGCCATCGGCATGTTTGCTGATTTCATCAATGAAACCAACGTCGGCCTGATTGGTGTGGAGCCAGGTGGTCACGGTATCGAAACTGGCGAGCACGGCGCACCGCTAAAACATGGTCGCGTGGGTATCTATTTCGGTATGAAAGCGCCGATGATGCAAACCGAAGACGGGCAGATTGAAGAATCTTACTCCATCTCCGCCGGACTGGATTTCCCGTCTGTCGGCCCACAACACGCGTATCTTAACAGCACTGGACGCGCTGATTACGTGTCTATTACCGATGATGAAGCCCTTGAAGCCTTCAAAACGCTGTGCCTGCACGAAGGGATCATCCCGGCGCTGGAATCCTCCCACGCCCTGGCCCATGCGTTGAAAATGATGCGCGAAAACCCGGATAAAGAGCAGCTACTGGTGGTTAACCTTTCCGGTCGCGGCGATAAAGACATCTTCACCGTTCACGATATTTTGAAAGCACGAGGGGAAATCTGATGGAACGCTACGAATCTCTGTTTGCCCAGTTGAAGGAGCGCAAAGAAGGCGCATTCGTTCCTTTCGTCACGCTCGGTGATCCGGGCATTGAGCAGTCATTGAAAATTATCGATACGCTAATTGAAGCCGGTGCTGACGCGCTGGAGTTAGGTATCCCCTTCTCCGACCCACTGGCGGATGGCCCGACGATTCAAAACGCCACTCTGCGCGCCTTTGCGGCAGGTGTGACTCCGGCACAATGTTTTGAAATGCTGGCACTGATTCGCCAGAAACACCCGACCATTCCCATTGGCCTGTTGATGTATGCCAATCTGGTGTTTAACAAAGGCATTGATGAGTTTTATGCCCAGTGCGAAAAAGTCGGCGTCGATTCGGTGCTGGTTGCCGATGTGCCAGTTGAAGAGTCCGCGCCCTTCCGCCAGGCCGCGTTGCGTCATAATGTCGCACCTATCTTCATCTGCCCGCCAAATGCCGATGACGACCTGCTGCGCCAGATAGCCTCTTACGGTCGTGGTTACACCTATTTGCTGTCACGAGCAGGCGTGACCGGCGCAGAAAACCGCGCCGCGTTACCCCTCAATCATCTGGTTGCGAAGCTGAAAGAGTACAACGCTGCACCTCCATTGCAGGGATTTGGTATTTCCGCCCCGGATCAGGTAAAAGCAGCGATTGATGCAGGAGCTGCGGGCGCGATTTCTGGTTCGGCCATTGTTAAAATCATCGAGCAACATATTAATGAGCCAGAGAAAATGCTGGCGGCACTGAAAGTTTTTGTACAACCGATGAAAGCGGCGACGCGCAGTTAATCCCACAGCCGCCAGTTCCGCTGGCGGCATTTTAACTTTCTTTAATGAAGCCGGAAAAATCCTAAATTCATTTAATATTTATCTTTTTACCGTTTCGCTTACCCCGGTCGAACGTCAACTTACGTCATTTTTCCGCCCAACAGTAATATAATCAAACAAATTAATCCCGCAACATAACACCAGTAAAATCAATAATTTTCTCTAAGTCACTTATTCCTCAGGTAATTGTTAATATATCCAGAATGTTCCTCAAAATATATTTTCCCTCTATCTTCTCGTTGCGCTTAATTTGACTAATTCTCATTAGCGACTAATTTTAATGAGTGTCGACACACAACACTCATATTAATGAAACAATGCAACGCAACGGGAGAAATAACATGGCCGAACATCGTGGTGGTTCAGGAAATTTCGCCGAAGACCGTGAGAAGGCATCCGACGCAGGCCGTAAAGGCGGTCAGCATAGCGGCGGTAATTTTAAAAATGATCCGCAACGCGCATCTGAAGCGGGTAAAAAAGGCGGTCAACAAAGCGGTGGTAATAAATCAGGCAAATCCTGATTCACCGTTAATTATTAATATCAGCTGATAAAGATAATTGCATCTGCGGGCCGTATGGCTCGCAGTGATTTCACTGGAGAAAAATATGAATATGAAGACCATTGAAGATGTATTTATTCACCTGCTTTCAGATACCTACAGCGCAGAAAAACAATTAACCCGGGCACTGGCAAAACTCGCAAGAGCAACATCAAATGAAAAATTAAGTCAGGCTTTTCATGCGCACCTCGAGGAAACTCATGGACAGATTGAACGTATTGATCAAGTTGTGGAGTCCGAATCGAACCTGAAAATTAAGCGCATGAAATGTGTGGCAATGGAAGGTCTTATTGAAGAAGCTAATGAGGTCATCGAAAGTACCGAGAAAAACGAAGTGCGTGATGCCGCACTGATTGCCGCAGCACAGAAAGTCGAGCATTATGAGATTGCCAGTTACGGGACATTAGCGACGCTGGCTGAACAATTAGGTTACCGTAAAGCAGCGAAGCTTCTGAAAGAAACCCTGGAAGAAGAAAAGGCCACCGACATCAAACTGACTGATCTGGCCATTAATAACGTAAATAAGAAAGCCGAAAATAAAGCCTGAAATATGAATTTTAACTTTTAGTCATTTTATAAAGAGGACATTTTCATGAATCGTATTGAACATTATCATGACTGGTTACGTGACGCCCACGCAATGGAAAAGCAAGCCGAATCTATGCTTGAATCCATGGCCAGCCGTATAGATAATTATCCTGAACTACGCGCTCGTATTGAACAACATCTTAGTGAAACCAAAAACCAGATTGTTCAACTGGAAACTATTCTTGATCGTAATGACATTTCACGTTCAGTCATTAAAGATTCCATGAGTAAAATGGCTGCGCTTGGGCAGTCAATCGGTGGTATATTCCCTTCTGATGAAATAGTCAAAGGCTCTATTAGCGGATATGTCTTCGAGCAATTTGAAATCGCCTGTTACACCTCACTATTAGCAGCAGCAAAAAATGCCGGTGATACAGCTTCAATTCCAACCATCGAAGCGATTTTAAATGAGGAAAAGCAAATGGCCGACTGGCTGATTCAGAATATTCCGCAAACAACTGAGAAATTTTTAATTCGCTCTGAAACTGATGGCGTAGAAGCGAAGAAATAATACCCTTTATACCATGTCCTTATTGACCCCGTATATTACGGGGTCGTTTTTGTGCGGAATTAAAAACGATATCCTGCTGAGAACATAAACACCCACGGATCGAGGCGTACGCTATCGTGTTGCTGTGCACCGCCCAGCTTATAATTGGCGGTGGTATCGATATCCATGTACCACACTGACATGTTAACCAACCAGTCACGGTTAATCAGATAATCAACCCCCACCTGCCCGGCAGCTCCCCAGGAATCTTTCAGACTGAGATCGGAAAGCCCTGCCTCTTTGCCATGATCGTTAAATCCATTATCAAAGAAGGTGGTGTAGTTAATACCTGCCCCAACGTAAGGACGGAATTTGCTGCTGGCATCACCAAAATACCACTGCGCCATCAGTGTTGGTGGCAGATGATGAACGGTTGCAATATCGCCGGTCGCCCGGGTGCCGATTTTATGGCGGAACGGCGTCGCTGCCAGTAATTCCACACCAATGTTGTCGGTCGCCATATAAGTAAACGTAAGGCCCAGTTGCGTGTTATTGGTCACGCTGAATCCACCCAGACTTCCTAACGTACCACCAGCACCTTCTGTTGGACGTACGGTTGCAGAACCTGCACGCATAAAAAATTCGCCTGCTTCATGCGCAAAGGCACTGCCAGAGAGAAGAGTTGTTACTGCCAAAGCCGCCACTGTTAACTTTTTCATATCCGCTCCGTCGTTATGGTTATAAAAACGTGACGAATATACCTACATTGGAGTAACAAATGATCCTACATAGATCACATTACATATGATAATTCACCCTTTATTGATCTGGATTAATTTAGAAGTTGCATTGAGAATCCTGGTTAATGTGATTTAAATCAATTTTTAAATATTTTCGCTACGCAAATATTAACTCGGTCGCCACTTGCCGCGATTTGCCCATGCCTGAAGGCCAGCAATTACCTCCGCTTTACAAAGATATGCTTTTCCATACAAGACCTGATGCTGCCACCCGAGGCTTAACCAGGGTACAATTGCCCGCTAATTAACACCTGCATAAAACTCAAGGAGAGTGCATGTCTATCACGGCGCAGTCCGTATACCGTGACACCGGAAATTTCTTCCGTAATCAATTTATGACCATTCTGTTGGTATCGTTGCTATGTGCGTTTATCACAGTGGTGTTAGGGCATGTTTTCTCACCCAGTGATGCACAGCTTGCGCAGCTCAATGACGGCGTGCCCGTTAGCGGCAGTAGTGGGTTGTTCGACCTGGTTCAGAATATGTCACCGGAACAGCAACAAATTTTGCTGCAGGCTTCAGCGGCGTCCACTTTTTCAGGATTAATCGGTAACGCCATTCTCGCCGGAGGCGTAATATTAATTATCCAGCTGGTGTCTGCGGGTCAGAGAGTCAGTGCGCTGCGAGCTATTGGTGCCAGTGCGCCGATATTGCCAAAGTTATTTATTCTGATTTTTCTGACTACCCTTTTAGTACAGATTGGCATCATGCTGGTGGTCGTTCCGGGAATTATCATGGCCATTTTACTGGCCCTGGCACCGGTGATGTTGGTACAGGACAAAATGGGCGTTTTTGCCTCGATGCGTAGCAGTATGCGGCTGACTTGGGCGAATATGCGTCTGGTGGCACCCGCAGTACTGAGCTGGTTGCTGGCAAAAACACTGTTGCTGCTTTTTGCCTCTTCTTTTGCCGCATTAACCCCGGAAATTGGTGCCGTACTGGCGAACACCTTGAGCAACCTGATTTCAGCCATATTGCTCATCTATCTGTTCCGCCTGTATATGTTGATTCGCCAATAACCTTAAGCATTTGATTACGGAATCGTAAAATGAAGCAGTTTCTTGATTTTTTACCGCTGGTTGTCTTTTTCGCGTTTTACAAGATTTATGACATCTATGCGGCTACTGCGGCGCTGATCGTCGCCACGGCGATTGTGCTTATCTATAGCTGGGTTCGCTTTCGTAAGGTTGAGAAGATGGCCCTGATCACTTTTGTTCTGGTGGTCGTCTTCGGTGGCTTGACGCTGTTCTTCCACAATGATGAGTTTATTAAATGGAAGGTTACTGTCATTTATGCTCTATTTGCGGGAGCCCTGTTAGTCAGCCAATGGGTGATGAAAAAGCCGCTAATTCAGCGGATGCTGGGTAAAGAACTCACGCTGCCGCAACCGGTATGGTCGAAGCTGAATCTGGCCTGGGCTGTTTTCTTTATCCTTTGCGGTCTGGCAAACATCTACATCGCATTCTGGCTGCCGCAAAATATTTGGGTCAACTTTAAAGTCTTTGGCCTGACCGCCCTTACCTTAATCTTCACATTGTTAAGCGGTATCTATATCTACCGCCACATGCCGCAGGAAGATAAATCCTAACCAGACTGCCAGTCCTTCGGGGCTGGCGCTGTATCTCCTCTGTTCTCCTCAGGAAAATCATAGTAGCATCGCGCCTGTGATTTTCCTTTTAAGTCGGTTTTACCATGTCTACAACACATAACGTCCCTCAGGGCGATCTTGTTTTACGTACTTTAGCCATGCCCGCCGATACCAATGCCAATGGTGACATCTTTGGTGGTTGGTTAATGTCACAAATGGATATTGGCGGCGCTATTCTGGCAAAAGAAATTGCCCACGGTCGCGTAGTGACTGTGCGGGTTGAAGGAATGACTTTCTTACGGCCGGTTGCGGTCGGCGATGTGGTGTGCTGCTATGCACGCTGTGTCCAGAAAGGGACGACATCGGTCAGCATTAATATTGAAGTGTGGGTGAAAAAAGTAGCGTCTGAACCAATTGGGCAACGCTATAAAGCGACAGAAGCATTATTTAAGTATGTCGCGGTTGATCCTGAAGGAAAACCTCGCGCCTTACCTGTTGAGTAATAGTCAAAAGCCTCCGGTCGGAGGCTTTTGACTTTCTGCTTACTGAATTTCGGTGGTGCCGTTAATTTTAAACAGGATATTCACCACAATCCCACTGCCTGGCTTACCCGGCTCATAACGCCATCTGCGCATCGCATTTTTCACCTCACGCTCAAACATGTTCGCAGGCTTGGCTGAGAGGATTTGTACGTTATCCACGCGACCATCCGGCGTAACGTCAAATTTAACTTTAACCTGCCCTTCAATGCGCAATGCCTGTGCTCGTGCCGGATACTGCGGCTGATTACGGCTTAATGCGCGTGGTCCTGAAGCCACACTGGTAACCGGCTTGCTGGTTGCAGCCGTTGCTGTACTTGATGTCAGGCGTGCCGGTGCCGTATTTTCAAACGGTGATGCCGGACGCGACTCTACGGGTTTGACATCGCGTTTTGGCTGCTCCTGTACCTTTTTCACCGGCTTCGGTTTTGGCTTAGGTTTCGGCTTCGGCTTTTCAATGACCACCGGTGCTTCTTTTGGCGGTTCGGGGATCGGCTCAGGTTCCGGTTCTGGCTCTACCACCGGCTCCGGTGGCGGCTGAACGGCTTGTGGCGGTTCGAGATCAGCAGGCGTAACCATCGTGACAGAAATCGGCTGCGCAGGCGCAGGTAGTTCAATAACCTGATGTACCGAGGTATAGAGCAGACCCGCCACAACAGCACCATGAATGCAGACCGAAAGTAACGTCGGCCAGGGGAAGCGGCGAGGTAAATCAAGGGTCATTGAAGTCATAATCATTTCAGTAGAAAAACCAGGTCTCGATTTTAAATGCAAATAGCAATCATATTCAATAAGGCAAGACGATCAGGATCAGTGAAAATGTCATTTTTGGCGTAATTACCCTTACTTTATGCATGGCCTTAACAAAGACATCATCTTTCCGTTGCAGATCTTCGCCCTTTCAAATAACGTACTTTACAACTTTCCCGAACAAGGAGTTGTGCCCGTGTTGTATGTTATTTACGCTCAAGACAAAGCTGATAGCCTCGAAAAACGCCTTTCCGTTCGTCCGGCACATTTAGCACGTTTACAGTTACTGCATGATGAAGGTCGTTTGTTGACAGCTGGTCCAATGCCAGCGGTAGACAGTAACGATCCAGGGGCTGCGGGATTTACTGGCTCAACCGTTATTGCTGAATTTGAATCGCTGGAAGCAGCTCAGGCCTGGGCCGATGCTGACCCGTACGTAGCGGCAGGAGTCTATGAACACGTTTCAGTGAAACCATTTAAGAAAGTGTTCTGAATAGAGATTCAATATTTAAGGGCACGGTTTTTGCAACCGTGTTCTTGTTTGGCCTTTCCTTATAGCCGGTCAGTGCATTCACCACCACAAGCAGATAATAACTTTATCTGTATTTCTTTATATGATGTGAGCATATTCAGGAAAAATGACCTTTCCTGAGGTACAGTTGCTCGCTCAAATCCTTTGATTACTGCGGATAAAGTCATCTACTATTGTTTAACACATTCACGCGCTGCATGTATGTTCAGAAAATGTGCACGCTAAGATAATTAAACAAAATTGTGGTTACAGAGGTATCAGTGAGTCACTGGGCTACATTCAAACAAACAGCAACAAATTTATGGGTGACCCTTCGGCACGACATTCTCGCGCTGGCCGTCTTTTTAAATGGATTGCTTATTTTTAAAACAATCTATGGTATGTCGGTCAATTTGCTTGATATTTTCCATATCAAAGCATTTTCAGAGTTGGATCTCTCCTTGCTGGCAAACGCCCCACTCTTTATGCTCGGCGTCTTTCTTGTCCTGAACTCCATTGGCTTACTGTTCCGGGCAAAGCTCGCATGGGCAATCAGTATCATTTTGTTGTTGATAGCGCTAATTTACACCCTGCATTTTTATCCCTGGCTGAAATTTAGTATTGGATTTTGCATTTTTACGCTGGTGTTTTTGCTGATACTGCGCAAAGACTTCTCCCACAGTAGCGCCGCAGCCGGGACAATTTTTGCATTTATTAGTTTCACGACATTACTGTTTTACTCAACCTACGGTGCGCTTTATTTAAGCGAAGGTTTTAATCCGCGAATAGAAAGTTTGATGACCGCGTTCTATTTTTCGATAGAAACCATGTCAACCGTCGGCTATGGCGATATTGTCCCTGTTTCTGAATCAGCACGATTGTTCACTATTTCGGTCATTATTTCCGGCATTACCGTTTTTGCCACATCTATGACCTCAATTTTTGGTCCGCTTATCCGCGGGGGATTCAACAAACTTGTAAAAGGAAACAATCATACAATGCATCGTAAAGATCATTTTATTGTTTGCGGACATTCGATTCTCGCCATCAATACGATCCTGCAACTGAATCAACGCGGACAAAACGTAACGGTTATCAGCAACTTGCCTGAAGATGATATCAAGCAACTTGAGCAACGCTTAGGCGATAATGCTGATGTTATCCCCGGTGACAGTAATGACAGTTCTGTATTAAAGAAAGCGGGAATCGATCGTTGCCGGGCCATTCTGGCGCTGAGTGATAACGATGCAGATAACGCGTTTGTTGTACTCTCGGCAAAAGATATGAGCAGTGATGTCAAAACAGTTCTCGCCGTCAGTGATAGCAAAAACCTGAATAAGATTAAGATGGTACATCCGGATATCATTCTCTCACCGCAACTGTTTGGCAGCGAAATTCTGGCGCGAGTTTTAAATGGTGAAGAGATTAATAATGATATGCTCGTTTCAATGTTGTTGAACTCAGGTCATGGTATTTTCAGCGATAACGATGAACTAGAAACGAAAGCTGACAGTAAAGAATCGGCGCAAAAATAGAGTTTAAAGACGGAAGAGTAAACTTATTGGGCACCGCAATGGTGCCCAGTACATTTAGATATTGTAGATCGCAAACAATAACGAGTTACGCTGTTTGTTTAGAATGCACTTCCTGATGCTGTGGATACGCATATTTCGGCGCGATTGCCCCTCAAGCCAACGCGATTTACGTCGGCTAGCCTGACGCTGCATGCGCCAGCGCCCCACTTCCGTTCTACTCCGCTTCATGTTAACTACTCTATGCAATAACAGAATGGTCATTATACCCCCACCCCCGACGCTGACCAGTGCTTTTCCCGCGTTTTTATTTGCCAGATGAATCCATATGCGTAAACTCATAACAATGCGCTTTCAAAAGGATTTCTAATCTATGACAACCGTTTATACGTTGGTGAGTTGGTTGGCCATTCTGGGATACTGGTTGCTCATTGCAGGCGTAACTTTACGCATTCTAATGAAACGACGCGCAGTTCCCTCCGCGATGGCCTGGCTGTTGATTATTTACATTCTGCCGTTAGTCGGAATTATTGCCTATCTTGCCGTTGGCGAGCTCCATTTAGGCAAACGCCGCGCTGAGCGCGCCAGAGCGATGTGGCCTTCCACCGCAAAATGGCTTAACGACCTTAAAGCCTGTAAGCATATCTTCGCCGAAGAAAATAGCAGTGTCGCTGCGCCATTATTCAAGCTTTGCGAGCGTCGTCAGGGGATCGCTGGGGTCAAAGGGAATCAGCTACAACTGATGACCGAGTCAGATGATGTGATGCAGGCGTTAATCCGCGACATCCAGCTCGCGCGCCATAATATTGAGATGGTGTTTTATATCTGGCAGCCCGGCGGCATGGCGGACCAGGTGGCTGAATCATTAATGGCGGCTGCGCGACGCGGCATTCATTGCCGATTGATGCTCGACTCCGCCGGGAGTGTGGCTTTTTTCCGCAGCCCGTGGCCCGAGCTAATGCGTAATGCCGGTATTGAAGTGGTCGAAGCCTTAAAGGTCAATCTGATGCGTGTGTTTTTACGCCGTATGGACCTGCGCCAACATCGCAAGATGATCATGATCGATAATTACATCGCGTACACCGGCAGCATGAATATGGTCGATCCTCGCTACTTCAAACAAGATGCGGGCGTAGGGCAATGGATTGATCTGATGGCGCGTATGGAAGGCCCTATCGCCACCGCGATGGGGATTATTTATTCCTGCGACTGGGAGATTGAAACCGGAAAACGTATTCTGCCGCCACCACCAGATGTCAATATTATGCCGTTTGAACAGGCCAGCGGTCACACCATTCACACAATTGCTTCTGGCCCCGGCTTTCCGGAAGATCTCATTCACCAGGCATTATTGACTGCGGCTTATTCGGCGCGTGAATATTTGATCATGACCACGCCCTACTTTGTGCCAAGCGATGATTTACTTCATGCGATTTGCACGGCGGCGCAGCGCGGGGTGGATGTCAGTATTATCCTTCCGCGAAAAAATGACTCGATGCTGGTCGGCTGGGCCAGTCGCGCATTCTTTACGGAACTGCTGGCTGCTGGGGTTAAAATTTATCAGTTTGAAGGCGGGTTACTGCATACCAAGAGCGTGCTGGTCGATGGCGAACTAAGTCTGGTTGGCACAGTTAACCTTGATATGCGTAGTCTGTGGCTAAATTTCGAGATTACCCTGGCAATCGACGATAAAGGTTTTGGTGCTGACCTCGCCGCCGTTCAGGACGATTATATTTCGCGTTCACGTCTGCTCGATGCCCGTTTATGGCTAAAACGTCCATTATGGCAACGTGTCGCCGAGCGACTGTTTTACTTCTTCAGTCCGTTGCTGTAAAACGTCGCCAACAGAGGTTAAACAGGTAGTAACTATGGATATGGATCTAAACAATCGCCTGACTGAAGATGAAACGCTTGAACAGGCCTACGATATTTTTCTCGAACTGGCTGCCGACAATCTCGATCCAGCTGATGTTCTGCTGTTCAATCTTCAGTTTGAAGAGCGCGGCGGCGCGGAGTTATTCGATCCGGCGGAAGACTGGCAGGAACATGTTGATTTCGATTTGAACCCGGACTTTTTTGCCGAAGTGGTGATTGGTCTGGCGGACAGTGAAGATGGTGAAATCAACGATGTTTTTGCCCGCATTCTGTTATGCCGCGAAAAAGATCACAAACTTTGCCATATCATCTGGCGGGAATAAATAATCGCTTTTAGCGTGAAAAAGGGCTGACAACTGTCAGCCCTTATTGTTTTTAAAGCGGATCGACTTTCAGGCAAGAAACGGAGTGTCTGAAACTCCCCTCCAGAACAGGACGTGTTTTGGCGCACTCTGGACCGGCAATCGGGCAACGGGTACGGAAAACACAACCGGAAGGCGGGTTGATCGGCGACGGTAATTCCCCTTCCAGTAACTGGATGGTTTTGTTCTTCTCCAGATCCGGATCAGGTATGGGGACTGCCGACATCAATGCCCTGGTGTAAGGATGTAGTGGATTGTGGTAGACCTCATCATAGGTCCCCAGTTCTACCGCATGGCCGAGATACATCACCAACACACGATCGGAAATGTGTTTTACCACGGCCAGGTCATGAGCGATAAAAATTAATGACAATCCCATCTCACGTTGCAATTGCTGGAGCAGGTTGACCACCTGTGCCTGAATTGACACGTCCAGCGCCGACACCGGCTCATCACAGATAATCAGCTTCGGTTCAAGAATAAGAGCACGCGCAATCCCGATACGCTGGCACTGCCCACCAGAGAACTCATGCGGATAGCGGTTAATCAGGTTAGGCAATAACCCGACTTTCAGCATCATCGCCTTCACGCGCTCGCGAACTTCCTGGCGTGACATTTTCGGATGATAAGTACGCAGTGGTTCAGCGATGATCTCGCCGATGGTCATACGCGGGTTTAGCGATGCCAACGGATCCTGGAAAATCATCTGAATATCACTGCGAACGGCACGCCATTCATCGGGTTTCATGCCCAGCAACTCTTTACCTAACCAGGCAACATGACCGTCGGTCGCCTTGACCAAACCGATGATGGCGCGAGCAAAGGTGGACTTACCGCATCCCGATTCCCCTACCACACCTAATGTTTCCCCTTCATACAGGCGAAGAGTGACACCATCGACGGCTTTGAGCGTTTTCGGCGGTTGCCAGAACCACTGTTTGCCATCTTTGATTTCAAAGTGCACTTTAAGATCGGCGATTTCAAGGAGGACTTTTCTTCCTTCAGTTACAGCATTCATAACAGTTCCTCCACCGGTTTAAAGCAAGCACGCAGACGGCCAGGCGTAAACTCTTCCAGCGGCGGTGCGCTACTACAAATTTCCATCGCATGCGGACAACGTGGCTGGAACGGGCAACCTTTCGGTAATCGCAGCAGGTTTGGCGGATTACCCGGGATGGTCAACATTGTTTCACCTTCCGCATCGAGACGCGGCACCGCGTTGAGCAAACCGATAGAATAAGGATGAACGGGTTGATAAAAGACATCGCGCGCGTTGCCATATTCCATCGTGCGCCCGGCGTACATTACCAGCACTTTGTCGCAGATCCCCGCCACCACGACAAGATCGTGGGTGATCATAATGATGGCGGTATTAAATTCCCGCTTCAGTTCATTTAATAGCGTCATGATCTGCGCCTGTACGGTGACGTCCAGCGCAGTTGTTGGTTCATCCGCAATCAGCAGCTTAGGTCGACATAACAAGGCCATCGCAATCATGACTCGCTGACGCATGCCGCCAGAAAATTCGTGCGGGTACATTTTCATGCGTTTACGCGCTTCCGGCATTTTTACCGCATCGAGCATCCGCACCGACTCTTCAAACGCCTCAGCTTTGCTCATGTTCTTATGCAGCATCAGCACTTCCATCAACTGCTCACCGACGCGCATATAGGGATTCAACGAAGTCATTGGGTCCTGAAAAATCATTGAGATTTGTTCAGCGCGCAGTTTATTGAGTTCATGCTCTGGCAAATTGAGGATTTCACGCCCATTGAAGGTTGCCGATCCGCCAATACGTCCGTTGGCAGCCAACAGGCCCATCAACGCAAATGCAGTTTGCGATTTACCCGAACCAGACTCACCTACAATACCCAGCGTTTCTCCGGCACGTAGGGAAAAATTCAAATCATTGACCGCCGTGACGTCGCCGTCCGGGGTACTAAAGGTGACACGCAAATCTTTCACGTTCAGCAGTGCGTCAGCCTGTTGTTGTGCGAGCGGCACAGTTGCAGTTTCAATTACGCTCATGGCTGCACTCCTTAACGATCTTTCGGGTCGAGGGCATCACGCAAGCCATCGCCGATAAAGTTGAAACAAAACAGCGTCACCACGAGGAATCCCGCTGGGAACAACAATAACCATGGAGAGACTTCCATCGAGTTCGCGCCATCACTCAGCAATGCACCCCAGCTGCTTAACGGCTCTTGCGTACCCAACCCCAGGAAGCTAAGGAAAGATTCAAAGAGGATCATGCTGGGCACCAGAAGTGATGCGTAGACCACCACCACACCGAGTACATTCGGCACAATGTGGCGAATAACAATGCCCGATGTCGATACACCGCCAACTTGTGCCGCCTCAATAAACTCTTTGCGCTTCAGACTCAGGGTTTGCCCACGCACAATACGAGCCATATCCAGCCAGGAAACCATGCCTATCGCCACGAAAATCAGCAGGATGTTTTGACCGAAAAAGGTCACCAGCAAAATGACGAAGAACATGAATGGGAAGGAGTTGAGGATTTCCAGCAGACGCATCATTACCGAATCCACTTTACCGCCCAGATAACCGGAAAGCGAACCATAAAGTGTCCCGACGACCACAGCCACCAGTGCCGCAGCAACACCGACCATGAGTGAGATACGCCCGCCAATCGCAACGCGCACAAGCAGGTCGCGACCGGATGAGTCAGTACCAAAGTAGTGACCGGACTCCATATCCGGGGCGCTGGACATCATCGCCCAGTCAGTATCGTCATAGGCAAACTGGGAAAGCATCGGTGCCAGGATTACAAATAACGCGATCAGCACCAGCACTATCAGACTGGCAACCGCCGCACGGTTATGCATAAAACGTCGACGTGCGTCCTGCCACAAGCTGCGCCCTTCGACCTCCAGCTTTTCACTGAAATTTTCCAGCGTCTCGCTGTTTTTCTTACTTAACATCATCGCGAGCTCCAGTATCAGTAACGGATTTTCGGGTCGATAACCGCATATAGCACATCGACAATGGCATTAAACAAAATGGTTAAAGCACCAACCAGGATGGTCAGGCTTAACACTAAGGAATAGTCACGGTTCAATGCGCCATTAACGAACAGTTGTCCAATCCCCGGCAAACCATAAATGGTTTCGATAACCATAGAACCGGTAATAATGCCGACAAATGCGGGGCCCATATAAGAGAGCACGGGTAACAGAGCAGGTTTTAATGCGTGACGTAAAATGATCCGCCGCATAGGTAACCCTTTCGCCCGGGCAGTACGAATAAAATTGGAGTGTAATACTTCAATCATAGAGCCACGGGTAATACGCGCAATACTGGCGATATAAGCGAGTGACAACGCCACCATCGGCAATATCATGAATTTAAGCGCCCCACCATTCCAGCCACCGCCCGGCAGCCAATGCAAAATGATCGCAAATATCATGACTAATAATGGTGCAACCACAAAACTGGGGATAACAACCCCGGTCATTGCCAGCCCCATCACGGTATAGTCCCATTTGGTGTTTTGTTTTAATGCGGCAATAACGCCAGCACTAACACCCAGTATTACCGCAAGGAAAAATGCTGCGGCTCCCAGTTTGGCAGAAACGGGAAAACTGGATGCAACCAAGTCATTGACCGAATAATCTTTATATTTAAACGATGGACCGAAATCACCGTGCGCCAGTTGTTTCAGGTAGCTGAAATACTGTGTCATGATCGGATCATTAAGATGATATTTCGCTTCGATATTGGCCATCACTTCTGGCGGTAAAGTACGTTCGCCGGTAAAAGGGCTTCCCGGCGCGAGGCGCATCATAAAGAACGAAATAGTAATAAGAATAAATAGCGTCGGAATCGCTTCCAGACAGCGACGTAGAATAAATTTTAACATTGCCCTACCTTCTGGCCTGTGCCTTCTGTAATGCGATAAAAATCAGACACCGTGGAGCAGGACACTCCTGCCCCACGTATTGCCATTAGTGCTTCACAATGTACATATTCCGGGTATAGGTATTATCCAGCGGATCTTTGCCGGTATAGCCACCAACCCACGGTTTCACCAGACGCGCATTCACGTAGTAATAAACAGGAACAATGGCCGAATCCTTATCCAGCTGTTGTTCTGCTTTAGTGTACAGAGCTGTGCGCTGCGCCTCGTCAGTCACTTTCAGCGTTTCCGCCATAATGCTGTCAAAGGCCGGGCTCTTATAATGCGCGGTATTCATCGAGCTGTTCGAAAGCATGGTGTTCAGGAAGGAAGTTGGTTCGTTGTAGTCAGCACACCAGCCTGCACGGGCCACATCAAAAGTACCCTGGTGACGGGTGTCGAGGAACGTTTTCCACTCCTGGTTAACCAGTTTGACGTTTACACCAATGTTTTTCTTCCACAATGAAGAGGCAGCAATCGCCAGCTTTTTATGCAGATCGGAGGTGTTATACAACAGGTTGATGGTCAACGGTTTGTCTGCGGTATAACCCGCTTCAGCCAGCAGTTTTTTCGCTTCTTCGTTACGTTTTTCCTGGCTCCAGCCAAACCATTCTGGCTGAGTCAATTTTGCGCCATCAGTATACGGTGGAGTGTAACCATAGGCGGGCATGTTGCCCTGCGCTTTCACTTTATTAACAATGATATCGCGGTCCATACCTAGTTTCAGTGCGGTACGCACACGCACATCGTTGAATGGCGGTTTCTGGTTGTTAATTTCGTAATAGTAAGTGCACAGGTATGGATCAACGTGAACTTCGTCCGGGATCTCTTTTTTCAGCTTCTGGAACAATTCGATCGGCATGCTGTTATTCGTCATGTCGATTTCACCACTACGGTAGCGGTTGACATCGGTAACTTCAGAAGCAATAGGCAAATAGGTTACCTGGTTAATAACGGTTTTCGCGTTGTTCCAGTAGGTCGGGCTGCGTTCAAGAACGATTCGTTCGTTTACGACCCAATCTTTTAAGGTATAGGCACCGTTGGTGACGATATTACCAGGCTGGGTCCATTTTTCGCCGAATTTCTCGATAGCGGCTTTTGGCACCGGTGAAGTTGATGGGTGAACAAGTAATTTATAGAAGTACGGAACGGGTTCACTTAAGGTGACTTCTAATGTGTGATCATCAATAGCTTTCACGCCGAGATCGGTAATCGGTTTTTTCCCTTCAAGAATTTCATCAATACCGGCGATATGCCCATATTGCAGATAACTGGCATACGGAGAAGCAGTGTTCGGATCAACAGAACGTTGCCAGCTATACACAAAGTCTTGTGCTGTGACTGGCGTGCCATCAGACCATTTCGCATCTTTACGCAAATGGAAGGTCCAGACTTTCGCGTCTTTATTATCCCAGGATTCAGCGACGCCAGGTGCTGGATGACCGTCAAGATCGCTGACCAGTAAGCCTTCAAACAGGTCTCGGCTGATATTAGACTCCGGAACACCTTCAATTTTGTGCGGATCTAATGACTGAACTTCTGAACCATTGTTACGTACCAGTGTTTGTTTTTCCGCCAGTGTGACGCCTGCGGGTACATCAGCTGCCAGCGCGACATTCCCTGCCATTAGCGCAGCCAGAACGCCAGCTGCTACTAAACTTCTCTTGGTGATGTTGGTCATTGTTTTTTGGACTCCCTCATTATAATTACTGGTATTAACCAGCATGTGTAATCCCGGATTGGGACCCTGCACAGGCTCGGAGACTTTCTGCTGTCAGGTTACTTTATCGTTACGTATTACTATCACCGACTTTATTTATTCTGGTGATTCAGACGATCACCTTATGTCGATTCGTACTGTGTCTCCCCTGTCGAGACACATTATTCTTTCGCGACGCTCTTTAATTGTTAATTATTCTCATTACCAATAAAGAATCGTCTGGCGGTTGCCCGGAAAGTACCAAATGCGGTTCTTACTCGCCAATACATTTTGCAAAATTGTTAAGCAATTCTCTTTTATTGACCGTATCAGAATCTATAGCTTGCATCCATGCCTTAACAAACATCTTTCAATTCAATCAAATAGAGATTGGCTAAGCATGTCTATCTTTTCTGATTACAGTTCCAGTAGTGAAATGCACAATAATTTAACAATTGATTATTATTTAGGGAAGGTGCGAATAAGCGGGGAAATTCTTCTCGGCTGACTCAGTCATTTCATTTCTTCATGTTTGAGCCGATTTTTTCTCCCGTAAATGCCTTGAATCAGCCTATTTAGACCGTTTCTTCGCCATTTAAGGCGTTATCCCCAGTTTTTAGTGAGATCTCTCCCACTGACGTATCATTTGGTCCGCCCGAAACAGGTTGGCCAGCGTGAATAACATCGCCAGTTGGTTATCGTTTTTCAGCAACCCCTTGTATCTGGCTTTCACGAAGCCGAACTGTCGCTTGATGATGCGAAATGGGTGCTCCACCGCCCGGATGCTGGCTTTCATGTATTCGATGTTGATGGCCGTTTTGTTCTTGCGTGGATGCTGTTTCAAGGTTCTTACCTTGCCGGGGCGCTCGGCGATCAGCCAGTCCACATCCACCTCGGCCAGCTCCTCGCGCTGTGGCGCCCCTTGGTAGCCGGCATCGGCTGAGACAAATTGCTCCTCTCCATGCAGCAGATTACCCAGCTGATTGAGGTCATGCTCGTTGGCCGCGGTGGTGACCGGCTGTGGGTCAGGCCACTCTTGGCATCGACACCAATGTGGGCCTTCATGCCAAAGTGCCACTGATTGCCTTTCTTGGTCTGATGCATCTCCGGATCGCGTTGCTGCTCTTTGTTCTTGGTCGAGCTGGGTGCCTCAATGATGGTGGCATCGACCAAGGTGCCTTGAGTCATCATGACGCCTGCTTCGGCCAGCCAGCGATTGATGGTCTTGAACAATTGGCGGGCCAGTTGATGCTGCTCCAGCAGGTGGCGGAAATTCATGATGGTGGTGCGGTCCGGCAAGGCGCTATCCGGGATAACCGGGCAAACAGACGCATGGAGGCGATTTCGTACAGAGCATCTTCCATCGCGCCATCGCTCAGGTTGTACCAATGCTGCATGCAGTGAATGCGTAGCATGGTTTCCAGCGGATAAGGTCGCCGGCCATTACCAGCCTTGGGGTAAAACGGCTCGATGACTTCCACCATGTTTTGCCATGGCAGAATCTGCTCCATGCGGGACAAGAAAATCTCTTTTCTGGTCTGACGGCGCTTACTGCTGAATTCACTGTCGGCGAAGGTAAGTTGATGACTCATGATGAACCCTGTTCTATGGCTCCAGATGACAAACATGATCTCATATCAGGGACTTGTTCGCACCTTCCTTAGCACTTTCCTCTACCAAAGGCAGTGGAATTAATAATATCATTTCAATTATTCTTCAGCAAGCCCAGGGATTATGATGTGGCGAAAATAACATGATGGTGAGGAGAAGCAGTTAAGGAAATCCTTATAACTAACTGTAATTTGAGAAGAATATTTTTACCTATTCCTTTTGCTTTTGATAACTGCGCGGGAACAAAGTAAAAATAATGACGAAGTAAACGGAGCATGGCAGCTCCGTTTCATTTGAAAGGAATTAATTAAGCAGGCCGGGGAAAATCCCCTTAATACCAGTAACGATAAATTCAATCCCCAATGCCATCAGCAATAGCCCCATAATACGCGTAATCACGTTGATGCCGGTCTGGCGTAAAACCCGTACCAGCCACGGTGCCATGCGGAACAATCCCCAACAACATAAAGCGAACAATGCAATAGCCACAAAGAAACCAAACAGATAGCTAATGCTGTGATAACGCGTACCCCAGACGATGGTAGAACTGATCGCCCCTGGCCCCGCCATCAACGGCAACGCCAGTGGCACCACACCAATGCTTTCACGTACCGCGGTTTCTGATTTTTCTTGCTTGTTCTGTTTATCCTCGCCAAGCTTGCCGCTGATCATCGACATCGCTATTGTCACCACCAGGATACCCCCGGCGATACGGAACGAATCAATTGATATACCAAAAAGTTGTAGAATCGTGTCGCCGAGAAAAAGCGAGATCCACAAGATAATGGCCACAGACAGGTTGGCTGTAAGGTTAGTTTTGTTTCGCGCTGCCGCTGTCTGATAACTGGTCATGCTGATAAAGACGGGAATAATCCCTACCGGGTTGACCAGCGCAAATAACCCGATGAAAAATTTGAAGTAAACGGGAAAATCAAAAAAGGTCTGAATCACGGTTAGCTCCGAAGCAAAAGCCGGATAATGTTAGCCATAAATAAGGTTGAAAAGACGCGCTGACAATACGCCTTTTGACAGCATTTTTCACCTCCTAACTACTTAAAATTGCTATCATTCGTTATTGTTATCTAGTTGTGCAAAACATGCTAATGTAGCCACCAAATCATACTACAATTTATTAACTGTTAGCTATAATGGCGAAAAGCGATGCTGAAAGGTGTCAGCTTTGCAAAAATTTGATTTGGATCACGTAATCAGTACCCAGAAGTGAGTAATCTTGCTTACGCCACCTGGAAGTGACGCATTAGAGATAATAACTCTAATGTTTAAACTCTTTTAGTAAATCACAGTGAGTGTGAGCGCGAGTAAGCTTTTGATTTTCATAGGTTAAGCAAATCATCACCGCACTGACTATACTCTCGTATTCGAGCAGATGATTTACTAAAAAAGTTTAACATTATCAGGAGAGCATTATGGCTGTTACTAATGTCGCTGAACTTAACGCACTCGTAGAGCGTGTAAAAAAAGCCCAGCGTGAATATGCCAGTTTCACTCAAGAGCAAGTAGACAAAATCTTCCGCGCCGCCGCTCTGGCTGCTGCAGATGCTCGAATCCCACTCGCGAAAATGGCCGTTGCCGAATCCGGCATGGGTATCGTCGAAGATAAAGTGATCAAAAACCACTTTGCTTCTGAATATATCTACAACGCCTATAAAGATGAAAAAACCTGTGGTGTTCTGTCTGAAGACGACACTTTTGGTACCATCACTATCGCTGAACCAATCGGTATTATTTGCGGTATCGTTCCGACCACTAACCCGACTTCAACTGCTATCTTCAAATCGCTGATCAGTCTGAAGACCCGTAACGCCATTATCTTCTCCCCGCACCCGCGTGCAAAAGATGCCACCAACAAAGCGGCTGATATCGTTCTGCAGGCTGCTATCGCTGCCGGTGCTCCGAAAGATCTGATCGGCTGGATCGATCAACCTTCTGTTGAACTGTCTAACGCACTGATGCACCACCCAGACATCAACCTGATCCTCGCGACTGGTGGTCCGGGCATGGTTAAAGCCGCATACAGCTCCGGTAAACCAGCTATCGGTGTAGGCGCGGGCAACACTCCAGTTGTTATCGATGAAACTGCTGATATCAAACGTGCAGTTGCATCTGTACTGATGTCCAAAACCTTCGACAACGGCGTAATCTGTGCTTCTGAACAGTCTGTTGTTGTTGTTGACTCTGTTTATGACGCTGTACGTGAACGTTTTGCAACCCACGGCGGCTATCTGTTGCAGGGTAAAGAGCTGAAAGCTGTTCAGGATGTTATCCTGAAAAACGGTGCGCTGAACGCGGCTATCGTTGGTCAGCCAGCCTATAAAATTGCTGAACTGGCAGGCTTCTCTGTACCAGAAAACACCAAGATTCTGATCGGTGAAGTGACCGTTGTTGATGAAAGCGAACCGTTCGCACATGAAAAACTGTCCCCGACTCTGGCAATGTACCGCGCTAAAGATTTCGAAGACGCGGTAGAAAAAGCAGAGAAACTGGTTGCTATGGGCGGTATCGGTCATACCTCTTGCCTGTACACTGACCAGGATAACCAACCGGCTCGCGTTTCTTACTTCGGTCAGAAAATGAAAACGGCGCGTATCCTGATTAACACCCCAGCGTCTCAGGGTGGTATCGGTGACCTGTATAACTTCAAACTCGCACCTTCCCTGACTCTGGGTTGTGGTTCTTGGGGTGGTAACTCCATCTCTGAAAACGTTGGTCCGAAACACCTGATCAACAAGAAAACCGTTGCTAAGCGAGCTGAAAACATGTTGTGGCACAAACTTCCGAAATCTATCTACTTCCGCCGTGGCTCCCTGCCAATCGCGCTGGATGAAGTGATTACTGATGGCCACAAACGTGCGCTCATCGTGACTGACCGCTTCCTGTTCAACAATGGTTATGCTGATCAGATCACTTCCGTACTGAAAGCAGCAGGCGTTGAAACTGAAGTCTTCTTCGAAGTAGAAGCGGACCCGACCCTGAGCATCGTTCGTAAAGGTGCAGAACTGGCAAACTCCTTCAAACCAGACGTGATTATCGCGCTGGGTGGTGGTTCCCCGATGGACGCCGCGAAGATCATGTGGGTTATGTACGAACATCCGGAAACTCACTTCGAAGAGCTGGCGCTGCGCTTTATGGATATCCGTAAACGTATCTACAAGTTCCCGAAAATGGGCGTGAAAGCGAAAATGATCGCTGTCACCACCACTTCTGGTACAGGTTCTGAAGTCACTCCGTTTGCGGTTGTAACTGACGACGCTACTGGTCAGAAATATCCGCTGGCAGACTATGCGCTGACTCCGGATATGGCGATTGTCGACGCCAACCTGGTTATGGACATGCCGAAGTCCCTGTGTGCTTTCGGTGGTCTGGACGCAGTAACTCACGCCATGGAAGCTTATGTTTCTGTACTGGCATCTGAGTTCTCTGATGGTCAGGCTCTGCAGGCACTGAAACTGCTGAAAGAATATCTGCCAGCGTCCTACCACGAAGGGTCTAAAAATCCGGTAGCGCGTGAACGTGTTCACAGTGCAGCGACTATCGCGGGTATCGCGTTTGCGAACGCCTTCCTGGGTGTATGTCACTCAATGGCGCACAAACTGGGTTCCCAGTTCCATATTCCGCACGGTCTGGCAAACGCCCTGCTGATTTGTAACGTTATTCGCTACAATGCGAACGACAACCCGACCAAGCAGACTGCATTCAGCCAGTATGACCGTCCGCAGGCTCGCCGTCGTTATGCTGAAATTGCCGACCACTTGGGTCTGAGCGCACCGGGCGACCGTACTGCTGCTAAGATCGAGAAACTGCTGGCATGGCTGGAAACGCTGAAAGCTGAACTGGGTATTCCGAAATCTATCCGTGAAGCTGGCGTTCAGGAAGCAGACTTCCTGGCGAACGTGGATAAACTGTCTGAAGATGCATTCGATGACCAGTGCACCGGCGCTAACCCGCGTTACCCGCTGATCTCCGAGCTGAAACAGATTCTGCTGGATACCTACTACGGTCGTGATTATGTAGAAGGTGAAACTGCAGCGAAGAAAGAAGCTGCTCCGGCTAAAGCTGAGAAAAAAGCGAAAAAATCCGCTTAATCAGTAGCGCTGTCTGGCAACATAAACGGCCCCTTCTGGGCAATGCCGATCAGTTAAGGATTAGTTGACCGATCCTTAAACTGAGGCACTATAACGGCTTCCACAACAGGGAGCCGTTTTCTTATGCCACTTCTCAATGATCTGCTCGATTTCAGTGACCATCCGCTTATGCCTCCGCCCTCTGCACAACTATTTGCAGAACACCTTCCCACCGAGTGGATACAACACTGCCTGACGCTTTCTGCTCATGCGACCGTTCGCCGCCGTCGTTTACCGGGGGACATGGTTATCTGGATGGTGGTGCAATGAGCCAATTACCGATGTTGTTCGCCGTCTGAACCTGAGCGCGGATGGCGAAGCGGGGATGAACCTGCTGGCCCGCAGCGCTGTCACCCAGGCGCGTCAGCGCGTGGGGGCCGCCCCAGTGGAATGGCTCTTCCGCCAGACCGCACAGACAGGGGCGCGGAACGTTACCTGAAGGATGACTGGCACGGCCTGCAACTTTTTGCCATTGATGGCGCACAGTTCAGGACACCTGATAAACCCGAGCTGCGTGAATATTATGGGTCTGCCAACACATCCACTAAGCGGCAGAACGCCTACCCGGTTATGCGTCTGGTGGCCTTAATGAACCTGGGAAGTCACATTCTGCTGAATGCCGTGACCGCACCTTACCGGCAGAGCGAAACTGTGCTGGCCCACTCCATGCTCGCCACCATCCCGGATAACTCTATTACGTTGTTTGATAAACTTTTTTACAGCGAAGACCTGCTGCTGACGCTGAACCAGAAGGGTTGTAACCGCCACTGGCTACTGCCTGCGTGGAAGAATATCGCATCAGAAATGATAGAGCTGGGAAACACGGCGTCACCAGGGACCATCCCGAAACGACTGGAGCATCTTCGGGGTGCTCTGGAAGTGGTGTTCATAACAAAACGCCCCCGACCATCAAGGCCGAGGTCGGTTAAGATATCAAAAACCCGTTATCCTGTGAAACATAGTGCCGCTCCTCTTAAGTGAACGGCATTGCCCTTCTGGGGCCGTATTTTTTGTTTACCCAAAGCAACTTTTCCATAAACCGACAGCATTAGCCTTCATCATATTTGCGACGATGTATAACGCCTAAACACAGGGATATTGTACTTTACAGGTCACAAGTCAACGTCGGTGCTTAAGAGCCCTGTGAGGCGTATAGCGGCGTTAAAAAACTGCCGAGAAGGGTATATAGCCCGGAAGAAGTGCGTAAAACGAACTGACAGGATAAAAGTGCCCTGCTCACCCTGTCAGTAAAGAAATTCTTATTAATCGTGGCGATGCCTTTCCTGAATAGCCGTTAATGAGTCGACTTGTAACGCCTCTTTATAGTGTTTACGGCATACAGAAACGTATCGTTCATTACCACCAATTACCACCTGCTCACCTTCGTTATAAGGTCTGCCTGCTTGATCAAGACGCAGCACCATGCTTGCTTTACGGCCACAAAAACAGATGGTTTTTAATTCAACCAGTTTGTCGGACCATGCCAGTAAGTATTGGCTGCCAATAAATAATTCACCTCGAAAATCGGTACGTAAACCATAACAAAGTACGGGTATATCGAGTTGATCGACAACCTCCGATAATTCATATACTTGTTGTCTGGTTAAAAACTGGCATTCATCAACCAGTACGCAATGAATTGCCTGCTGTTCATGTTCCGCACGAATCTCATCAAATAATGATGAATTTTGGTTAAATAATTTTGCAGGCGATGACAAACCTATACGCGAACTGACTTTCCCGGCACCAAAGCGATCATCAATTTCTGCCGTATATACGACAGTGCGCATGCCGCGTTCCTGGTAATTGTATGAAGATTGCAACAATGCTGTAGACTTACCCGCATTCATTGCGGAATAGTAGAAATATAGCTGTGCCATCAGCCACAGGCCCTCAATGATATGAAATAAAGTTGGCTGGAGTTTATCATAATTCGTCAGTTTTTCAGCTCAACAGTATGCACAGAAGTGGGTATATGCGTTCTCCCTTACGAAGCCTTGCATAATCCTTCTGAGCTATCATTACAACTGCCTCGCTTGTTATAAGCGGGTAAATGACTGCTGGTAACTATTCACAATCTTTAACCTGTTGCGCAAGTAATAGCCCTCTGTTGACCTCCAGGAGATAGTGCAATACTAAGTCCATGCTCTTATTGCGACTGTTCTACTTTTCATCATTCGCTTAATAGGGAATTCTCGTAAACACAACTAATACAGAAGACTGAAAGGTCGTCAGCCTACGATAATCTCCCCATAAAATGTGACATGAATCAGGAAGTTTTAACCTCACGTGCTGCGAAATCATCGGTGTAAATAGGGCTATATGCCGCGTCTTTTCTGGCTAATTTTATGAAAAGATATTTATTGGCGGCACAAAATAAAGAACAATTTTGAATTCCTTACATTCCTGGCTATTGCACAACTGAATTTAAGGCTCTATTATTACCTCAACAAACCACCCCAATATAAGTTTGAGATTACTACAATGAGCGAAGCACTTAAAATTCTGAACAACATCCGTACTCTTCGTGCGCAGGCAAGAGAATGTACACTTGAAACGCTGGAAGAAATGCTGGAAAAATTAGAAGTTGTTGTTAACGAACGTCGCGAAGAAGAAAGCGCGGCTGCTGCTGAAGTTGAAGAGCGCACTCGTAAACTGCAGCAATATCGCGAAATGCTGATCGCTGACGGTATTGACCCGAACGAACTGCTGAATAGCCTTGCTGCCGTTAAATCTGGCACCAAAGCTAAACGTGCTCAGCGTCCGGCAAAATATAGCTACGTTGACGAAAACGGCGAAACTAAAACCTGGACTGGCCAAGGCCGTACTCCAGCTGTAATCAAAAAAGCAATGGATGAGCAAGGTAAATCCCTCGACGATTTCCTGATCAAGCAATAATCTTTTGTAGATTGCACTTGCTTAAAATCCCGCCAGCGGCGGGATTTTTTATTGTCCGGTTTAAGACAATTTAATAAGAATAAGCTATAAAAAAACGGCGTCGATTGCTCAACGCCGTTTCGTGGATAACACCGATACGGATGTTACTTCTTAATGCCCATCTCTTCTTCAAGCCAGGCTTTAAATTCCGTGCCAAGGGTGTTATGACGAATACCGTATTCAACGAAGGCCTGCATGTAACCTAATTTATTACCGCAGTCATGGCTCTTCCCTTTCATATGATAGGCTTCCACCGTTTCTTTTTCGATCAGCATATCAATTGCGTCGGTGAGCTGAATTTCATCACCAGCTCCCGGAGGGGTTTTTGCCAGCAACGGCCAAATATCCGCGCTAAGTACGTAACGACCCACAATAGCGAGATTAGACGGCGCAACATCCGCTTTCGGTTTTTCTACCACACCAACCATCGGTACGCTTTCACCCGGCGCTAATTCAACGCCTTTGCAATCCACAACGCCATATGCGGTCACATCAGCAACCGGTTCAACCATGATCTGGCTATGACCCGTTTCATCAAAGCGGCGGATCATCTCTGCCAGGTTATCCTGTGACAAATCGGATTCATATTCATCCAGAATAACATCAGGCAAAATAACAGCTACCGGTTCATCACCCACTACCGGGTGAGCACACAATACCGCGTGTCCCAGGCCTTTCGCCAGACCCTGACGAACTTGCATAATAGTCACGTGCGGTGGACAAATAGACTGCACTTCATCAAGCAGTTGACGTTTTACACGTTTTTCCAGCATTGCTTCCAGTTCAAAACTGGTATCAAAGTGGTTTTCAATAGAGTTTTTAGATGAGTGTGTAACCAGCACAATTTCAGTAATGCCAGCCGCAATACATTCATTCACGACGTATTGAATTAATGGCTTATCGACAAGTGGCAGCATCTCTTTCGGGATGGCTTTCGTCGCCGGCAACATCCTGGTTCCTAATCCCGCAACGGGGATAACGGCTTTTTTGACTTTCGTATTAATGGCAGCCATTTAAATTCTCCTGGACTGTTCGTGTTTTGAACGTGTTCATATTTCTGTATCGCATCCCAGTATATCAGCACCCCGAAGGGGCTAAGTTCTGAAAAGGAGGCGAGTTAGCATAATTAAGACAATTACTTATACGAATGGCGACGATAGTACCACCAGCCGACATTAGCAGGTAATGCAAATTTAGCCCGCGTTATCGTTTGCTCATTCTGCAGACAACATCAAGCGCAGTCGACCACCGGTTCCCCATATTTGGCATTGCCAGGCATCGCATCGCTGGCTCAATTGATTCAAATAAGCGTTACCTAAAGTGCCTAACGGAACACCATTACTGATTTGCACCTGGTGTTCGCCGGTATTTAACGTCGCATTCAGACCCGCAGAAACCAGAATGAGATTTTTCAGTTCGCGATGATAATAGCCAACTAATAGCGGAAACTGCCCCGGCAGATTGGCCTGACGAAGTAAATGGTTTACCTGCTTCAATAACGCGCCCAACTCTGGCAACCGTTGATTTTGGTGTGCAAGCTGTTCCTGTAATAATCCGTTAAACAATGCGCGTAATAACAAGGCAGCAAGTACGCCATTATGTCCAGCTCGGGTGACATCAAGGCAATAAAATGCCAGATCGTTTTCCGAAAGTGCGGCAATATCAAGCACCAGGCCGGGTTTGTCCGCGGCAACCAATTGACGATAATTAACCCGGCAATGGGAAATCACCTGCTGAACCGGCGGTTGTAGTTCCTGTAATAATTTCGCCGCTGCGGCAGGGTTATCAACCATTGCATCCCAGTCGCGAAAAAGCCTTTCCTCTTCCTCAACGCGCGAATTAAACATGCTGGGATAGAGACAGGCAAAAACCATCTCGCGCAAGCGATTCAGATCTTTAACTGGTTTCAGCAAAACATCTTCAACGCCCAGACGTAACGCTTTGGCAATATCTGCCATATTTTCAGTGGCAGATATCACCAGAACTGGGGTCTGGTCGCCTCTGTTACGTATATGCTCCAGCAGTTTAAGCCCGTTCATTCGTGGCATCGCGATATCACATATCATCAGGTCTGGAGTGAAACCTCCCAGCAACTCAAGGGCATCCACCCCATCAGCCGCCAGTACCGTTGTCGCTCCCAATGAGGAAAACCATGAATCCAGAAGCGAGCGAAATACCTGCTCATCTTCAACAATGAGAATCTGTTTTCCGACCAATGGCTGCGTCATGTTCTCTCCCCTGACTGGCTTTACTCAATAGTGGCATGCTATTGCCACCTGCGCCTGTCAGAATTAACTTAAGTGTAGATAAAAATTCTGGTCAAATGTTGGTGCGTACCAACGGCAAAAGTTCGTCCATTTTCCTTTCCACTGCCAGCTGTCCGGCCGCAATGGCAGCGTGCGCGCGATGGAAATCAAGCGTAGATATTTGCGGGCAAACAGGTTGAATCAGAATATCGGGCGGATCACCTGCCATGCGGTTCCTTTTAAGGCGGTTCTCCAGCACCTGGATAGAAGTGGTCATAATCTCTGTTGCCGTTGGCGCTGTCACCGCCCGACGTGTCGTTATGCTGCCTAACCTTTCTTTCAGACGCGCATGCCACGGCAGAGAATCACCATTCTCGCTATTTTCTTCACTGACATTAAAGGAGAGCAAATCTTGTTGCATCAAATGAGCATCGTGCTGCAGGTCAACCGCTATCACAATATCAGCCCCCAATGCACGCGTGAGGGAAATAGGAATTGGGTTAACGACTGCTCCATCAACCAGCCAGTAGCCGTTATGTGCAACAGGTGCCATGAGTCCTGGAATACTGCATGATGCGCGAATAGCAAGATGGAGATCGCCTTCAGTAAACCATAATTCACGTCCCGTACTTAAATTGGTGGCAACAGCCGCAAAGCGACGGGAACAATTTTCGATCTCTGTTTCCGGCATTATTTCGCGGTATTGATTGAAGACACGCTCGCCGCGCAGTAACCCACCGCGCTGCCAGGAGAGATCCATCAGGCGTAAAACATCCCAATAACTGAAAGAGGTCACCCAATCTTCCAGCGCAGATAATCGATCGCATGCATAGGCAGCGCCCACCAGCGAACCAATTGAACATCCTGCAACGATATCAATTTCAATACCCACTTTTTTTAGCGCATTAATAACGCCAATATGCGACCAACCTCTCGCCGCGCCAGATCCCAGCGCCAGCCCTATTTTTATCTTTCTCATTATTCCCGCAAGATTCCCCTGGAATGCAATCGTAGCCACATCGCTACTGCTCGGTTAACATAGTGCTACTCAGGCGGTTAATACGCCGTTATTGTTTCCAGGGAGATTATTTGTGTCTCAGCTTTGTCCCTGTGGTAGTGCTGTCGAGTATAGCCTATGTTGCCACCCTTATGTGTCTGGTGAAAAGGTTGCACCTGATCCAGAACATCTCATGCGTTCGCGTTACTGCGCTTTTGTGATGCAAGACGCAGATTATTTAATAAAGACCTGGCATCCCTCTTGTGGAGCAGCGGCGTTACGTGCCGAATTGATGGCCGGATTTGCGCATACTGAATGGTTGGGATTGACCGTATTTGAACATTGTTGGCAGGACGCCGACAATATCGGATTTGTCAGTTTTGTTGCTCGATTTACCGAAGGTGGTAAAACAGGTGCAATAATTGAACGTTCGCGATTTTTGAAAGAAAACGGTCAATGGTACTATATTGACGGTACACGTCCGCAGTTTGGTCGCAACGATCCCTGCCCTTGTGGTTCAGGTAAAAAATTTAAAAAGTGCTGCGGCCAATAATGGTTGACGGTACGGTTTAGCAAACACTCTCAACAAGGTTTTTCCAGCAA